>JAESGX010000001.1_pt1 | contig 3287996 bp, 3040 predicted proteins | sample 9269801 | NCBI WGS metagenome assembly JAESGX01 (sample SAMN16773122, study PRJNA677054) | algae metagenome | isolation source: Pleurocapsa minor GSE-CHR-MK-17-07R and co-occurring heterotrophs from wet... | place: USA: Lower Calf Creek Falls, Grand Staircase Escalante National Monument, UT ... | reverse complement strand
CCCATTGCTTGGTGGCCATAGCGTCTGTGACCCACCCGATCCCATCTCGAACTCGGCCGTGAAACCAGACAGCGCCGATGGTACTAACGCTCAAGCGTTGGAAGAGTAGGTCGTCGCCAGGCATTGAAGCCAGTGGGAGCGGGTATAACCCATTCACAAGTCAACAGGGCTGACCCGCAAGGGCGGCCCTATTGCCGTCTTTGGTGCACACGTACCAACGGCGCACTCCCTGAAGCCCCTGGCAGAAGGGAGGGTCTCGAAACCGCAGGTTTCGCAAGGCCATCTGGCAGCCCGTAGCGCTTGCGCGCGGAACGCCAAGAGGATCGGTATCGCGGGATGGAGCAGCCCGGTAGCTCGTCAGGCTCATAACCTGAAGGTCGTTGGTTCAAATCCAACTCCCGCAACCACTCGAACCATACAATCGCCGCTGGCCTTAGGGTCTGCGGCTTTTTTGCTTTTGGGGGCCATGAGGCCGAGGATGGTCGCCAGCTCACCGATACGCTTCAGATCTATGCCAGATTTCCCGTCAGAGCGCTGAGTGACATCAAGGTGATTGACCAAGTAGTCGAGCGGTCGGCGGGCCTTCTGCATGGATTCCTGCTCGTTAGAGACGCTGGCAGTCATTCCCTACGATAAGCACCGCGACCCCAGCGATTAGTCGAGATGATCTGCCCCCGCTGGCTCCTTCGATTTGATGAAGAGATGCCAAGTTCAAGCGGCTGAGCGTCGCACCGCCTCAGGCAGTCGCGATTGCTGCAAGTGGTGCATCTGGTCTGACAGACTCCCCGAAAGACGCTCGCTCCGGATTGCTGGGCCAATCCCTGCAAGCCAAAAGTTTCGGCCAATTCAGTCTGCTGCGTCGAAATTGATCACAGGCACTTCTAGCGTCAGGCGTGTGCCTTCCGGCCCGCTGTCGATGGCAAACACCCCGCCAAGGTTGCGTGCGCGGGTCTCCATGCTGGTAAGCCCGCGGCCCCGGCGATAGCCTTCGGGCAGGCCGCTCCCGTCGTCCTCAATGACTATCCGGATCGGCCCCAGCGTGGGCGCGCTGCCTCTAACCGCGATCCGCCTCGCGCCCGAATGGCGCAGCGCATTGGTCACCGCCTCCTGCAAGATTCGCAGCACCTGCAAGGTCGGGCGCGGGCCGAGATCGATCGCCTCGTCCACCTCCGACACGAAATCGAGCGCAATACCCGCCGCTTCGATCTGGGAGCGCACCCGGTGTTCGAAAGATTGCAGGGTTTTCGCTAGGCCATCTTCCGCGGAGTCCATCGAATCGACGATCAGCCGCAGATCGGCGATACTCGCCTGCAAGCCCTGCTCGACCTCAACCGGGCTGGCCCCGCCGCTCCTGACCTGCATCATCAGCCCCAGCAATTGCCCCCCAATACCGTCATGCATATCGCGAACGATGCGCTGGCGTTCGACCAACATGACCTCGCGCTGGAGCATCTGCTTTTGCGCATCATAGCTGCGTTCGAGCTTGGCGGTCTGCTCGGTCAGCTGGGCGGCGAGGATTTCATTGGAGCGCACCACGGTGCGCCGCGCCTCGCTCGCCTCGCGCGCGATTGATGCGACCACCCCGAGGCCAAGCAGCAGCCCTGCCGGCGCAGCAGCGTAGAAGGTGAGCGCGAGCTCGCGGGCAAAGGGAAGGGCAAGATCAAAAGCCGCGTCCGCCGCATCCACCGACAGGGCGAGCAGGCAGAACATCAGCGTTAGCCGTTCCAGCCAGCGCCCGTCACGCCGTACCGCCGCCCCCCATGAGAGCACTGCCAGCCCGCTTAGTGCCAGCATGAGCAGCATCCCGGCATTGCCCATTGCCAGATATTCGAACCACGGCATGATCGCGGGACCCACCGCAAAGCCTGTCGCCGTCACCACGGCCAGGTAGGCGAACAGCAAGCCCCACAGCCAGCCGAGCCACTTTTGCCAGAGCTCTGTCCCCGCCTCGCCCGCCAGCAGATGGCGCGCAAAGGCGATGATGATCGAAAAATCGAGCAGGTAGTAAAGGAAAGCCGTGATCAGGAACGGCACCTCGATGGGTGTCTGGAACGAGATGAAATAGGTGCGCAAGCCCCACACGCCCATCAACAGCATAAGGCTGCGGATGCGCGCGCGGTCTTCAGTGGGCCAGTTGGTGACAAGGCACAGCAGGGTCGCAAATGCGAGCACCGAGATGGCGATGATCGGGATGATGTCCGTGATCAGATCAACCGCGGCGGCGGCGCGGGCCGCCTCCACCGCAGGCCCGATATGGAAAGGCGCAAGGGCAAGCACGCTGCTTTGGGTTTCAACCAGCACCTCGATCAGATTATCGCCATCGCGCAGCAGCGCGGGCGGCATGACATAATAGAGCGCGGTCCCGTCCGATGCGCCGCGCAGCGTATCAAGCGGGATGTTCGGTTGAATGACGGTACCGTTGAGCGTGATTTGCTGAAGGCCCGGGGTCGCCCCCAGGTAGAAGGCCAGATCATCGACATTGTGGCGCGCTTCGAACGGGATCAAGAACTCCACCCGCGGTCCGCTTTCATCCACGAGCGCGCGGTAGATGGGGTTTTCGTAATAGTTGGCCTGGCGCGGTTTTGCGCCCGGCAGCGGGTTGCCCGCGGCATCGACAGGCACGAATGCGAGGCTGGGTGGCGGGGTCATGCCCGCTGGGCGCACCGCGCTCTCGCCCAAGTAAAGCGCTACCCAGAATGCAGCGAGCACCGCCAGCAGCGCGAAGCCCGCCTTTGTTCGGTTCAGCCAGATTGCCACCCGCCAATTCCCCCCCCCCGACTATCCTGCGCCCGCCTGTGCCAGTCCTTGCCCTCCGGCACCTGCGACGCGGTTTTTGTTCTAACCCGGTATGGCACCGTAGGTCTGGAGCCATTGATGCAAGGGTATTCCGTAACAGCTCGGCATTTCAACCGCGTCGACCATTTCGAATACCCGGCCTGTCCACGCCCAGCGCCGCCGCCAGCAGCATTTCCCGTCGGAATAGGCGGTGAGCAGGCCGCTCACCGGATCGAAATCGCTGTTGGGTAGGATCGGCATCTCTGCCGGACGGCCCTGTTCGGGGCGCGGCAGCAGGAACGGCGCAAAGCCCTGTCCAGGCGCGTCGATCAACCACAAACGGCGCGGTGCGTGAGGATTGTCCGAACAGCCGACCGCGAGCAGAAACTGGCCGGTCGAAAGTCGGTAACGGGCATAGAGCGGATCACGGGCGGCTAGATCCGCCGCGGGGCACAATTGGGCGCGGGCAGCAAGCACGCCGACCGCGATCCCGAGCGGCACCTCGAGTGCGGATTCCTCACCGTGCATGACGGTGATGCGGGGGCGCGAAGGTTCGGCCGGAACGGTGCGCGCTGGCCTTCGCCCCTTGGCAAAGATCGCGGTCACCGTGCCGCGGCGCTGCTGTCTTTCGTCGATGTAGCGCATCGCGGCCGTCAGCCCACTGGTGGAGATGATTCCGTGCATGGTCCCGTCGGCAAAGCGGGTTGCAGCGCGGCGGCTGGAGACGCTTTCCGCCATGAAGGCGGCGACCTCGGCGGGGGCGAGTTCGTAGCGCCCTCGCTCGATCGGGATCAGGCGATAGGCGCGTCCGGTGCAGTCGCCGTCGCAATCGTAATAGACATGCAGACTGGCAGGGCCGGAACCTTCACCCGCCTCGCCCCATACCGTGGTGTCGACGAACACCCGCGCCGGCTCGCGCGGCCCGGCCCGACGCTTCACCCATAGCTTGGGCATCGCATAATCGCCCGGATCGTTGGCCGTGATGCGCGCGACATATTCGCGCGATACGCTCAGCGCAGTGCAGTCCCAGGCGTTGTCGCAGGCGACCGACCAGTCGGCGAACTCGCTCACTTCAGGTGCAGTCCATTCGCCGGGCGGCGAATCCTCCGCGCTTGCGCTGCCACCAAACGTGGTCAGCGCAAGCGCGACGCAGACAAAGCCGCGGCGCAAAGCGCTAACCACGGCCCGCCATGCGTTGCCGCCAGCCGCGCCGCATCAGCCATGCACCAGCCAGCATCATCGCCGCCATCGCGGCATAATACTGGGCGAAATAGACTGCGGAGGTCTGTGCCTCGACGGTCGAGACCAGTTTCATTGTGTTCGGATCACCCGGCAGGAAGGTGACCGTCTGGCGCGAACCGACGGGGCTGGCCGCCTGTTCGGGCTGCGAGACCTCAAAGGTCGTCGTCGACAGCGCGGGAAAGCGCGAGCGGGCCAGTTCCGCCCCTTTGGCCCAATCGGCATAGGGCGTGCGTGCCATGACATCAAAGCGCACTTCGAGGAGGTAGGAGGTGGTCGAACGGTCCCGACCCTTGCGGCTGGTGCGGCTGTTTTCGCGGCTGTCGTGGGAAATGATCTCCCCTTCGGCGACCACGCCATTGGCTTTGAGCAGGGCGAGCTCGTCCGCTTCAGTGTGGATGATCACCAGCACGAAAGGCGCGATCAGGAATAGCGCCAGACCGATCATCAGCGTCAACTCCCCTGGCTTGCCCCGATTGCGCGCCGGAAGGGTGTAGTCGGCGCCGCTCATCCCCCTGCACCCGGTACGGGGAGCGGCAACACCTCCGCCGCCCCGCGAACTGCCGAGGCGCGGCTGATCCGCCAGCCAATCACGGCAAACACCAGCATCGCGATCAGCGACAGGGCGATGCCGGGGTGATAGCTGGAAGGGTCGAAATCGCGGATGTCATCAAACAGTTCAGGCCCGTCGCCGCTGTAAGGCGTGTCCACCACCACAAGGCTGTCCCCCACCTTGGTTGCTTCGAAAGCGGCGTTGGAGACCCAGATCACTTCGCTGAATTCCGAATCCGCCATCGGATTGCCCGTCGGCAGCGGGGCCGAGGGAATGTCGGCCTGTCCGGTGTAGTCGGCATAATTGAGACCGGACTTGGGGTTGAACCGCACTGTCAGCATCTGGATCTCGGTGCTGCGCGAGCGGCCCTTGCGGGTGGTGGTGGTCAGCGTATCGCGCTCCATCCCGATCACCACCGCGCGCGACACCGTGCCTTCGGCGCGGTAGCGGTCGATGAAGGACTGGTCCTCCTGCATCCGCATGAAAAACATGAAGGCAACAATCAACGCGAGCGCCGCGCAGCATTTGAAGACGAGGCCAATCCACGGCCGGGCAATGGCATTCATATGACGTCCCCCTGTCAGATGGTGATCAGGGCGGACTTACTCCCTCGGCAAAGAAGGGCGCATTCCCTCCATCTGAGGGGGGTGCATCGGCATAGCGCCAACTGGTCGGATACCAGACCTTGGGCCAGAAATCGTAAGGTACAAGGCGACAGCGGTCATAGCGGCGGTGGAGGATCATCTCGAACGCCTGTCCCGAAAAGCCGAACTTCGCCCAATGGCCGCAATCGATCCGCCCCTTGCGCGGAAGTTGCACTGCCAGCAGCGAATCTCTGCCGAACCCGGCATAACCATGGCGGCGGATTTCTCCTGCCGCATCGCGCAGTTCGAAGTGGATCGGGTCGGCGCCATCGGGGTGCATGAAGATGTGATTGCCTTCGGGACATTCGGCGATCCACAGCCTGTGCCGAGCCTACTCGCGGTCGATGCGGATCAACTTGGCCTGGATCGCCTCGAACACCGCCTCGCCGCGCGATTTGACGTGCAGCTTGCGGTAGATGCCCTGCACATATTCGGCGACCGTATAGGGCGAAAGGTTCATCACCCGCGCCGCTTCCTTGCGGCTCAACCCGCGCGCGAGATACTCCAGCAGCTCGCGTTCACGCGGGGAGAGGTGTGGAGCATCGGGCCCGGCAGTTTCTGCGACAGGCTCATCGCGCACAAGGCTCAGCAGGTGGCTCGCCGCGCGCGCGCTGATCGGGGTTTCGCCCGCCAGCGTCGCCCGGACATGGGCGAGTACCATGTCGGCGCTGGTATCCTTGAGGATATAGCCATCGGCCCCGGCCTTCAGCGTGCCAAGCACACTTGCCCGATCCTCGAACACGGTGAAGACCAGCACTCGGCAGGCCGGCACCTTGGTGCGGATCGCCTCGATCACAGTGATCCCGTTGCCATCGGGCAGGCCCAGATCGAGCAGCGCCAGATCGGGCATCAGATCGACCAGCGGCAGGCCATCGGCCAGCGTGCCTGCATCGCCCACCACCGCGATATCTCGAGCCGCCGCCAGCGCCCCCTTGGCATAGCTCCGCAGCCGTTCGTCATCCTCGATGATGATGACACGGGCCGGACGCGGCGGTGCCTCGGGGGCGGGATGCTGTGTGCCTTGCGCCATGGTGTTGCTCGTGGTGCCCTGAGGTCCGGGCCTTGTCCACTCTCCGGTGGCACTATCGCCTTGCCCGACATCAATCTCATCCCCGCCAGATGAGGGGATGGCCCGCACGTCGTCATCGCCGCACGATGGGAGCGTCAAAGCCACACGGGGAGGGCATCATGCGCAAAATCTGGATCGTAGCTTTATCATTGGGGTGCACGGCGCTGGCTGGGACGGAAGCCGCTGGGCAGGATCCGTTCAAGCGGTTGCGTGATGTGATCGGCAAGCCCGCCACCCCCACACGGGAAAGGCCCACGCGCCGCCCGCTCCCGCAGCCCGCCGTCGGTCCGGCACAGGCGTCGTCCCCGCAAAGCAGTGGCAGCATTCCCGATCAAGGCGTCCACAATCCCGTCCACGCCGCGCACCAGAGCCAGATCGTGTTCACCCGCCGCGATCTCGGCATCGGCGCTATCACCGAGGGGGATATCGAGAGTGATTTCACGCTGGGCGAGCCGATGTTCTTCCGCGTCTTCACCGAAAAGTCCGCCGTCAACGCTATTGCCGCCGCCAACAGCATGGGCGCGCGCGAGGTCTATGCCGACGGCGTCCACTACATCGCCCGCTTTACAGTGGGCGGGCAGACCTTCGACACCGACATCTTCCCTTGGGGCAACCGCAAGGATCACGAGACCTGGACCACTTGGCGCGGACAGTTCGTCAATCCCGGCAACGCACAGCTGACGCCTGGGACCGACGCCTTCCTCGAACTGCTCTCGCGCGCCACAATGGCAGGTGTGCTGAACCCAGGGACGCACACGGTGACCATGGAGGTGATCCCCCAAACAAACACTGAGGCGCAGACCAAGCTGAAAGCGGATGTCGTCGCCAAAGGCAGCTTCACGCTGCGCGTTCCTCCCGGCATCTTCAAAGCGGGTAATACCGCAGTCTGTGGCGCAGGGCGCGGCGGGGCCGGAACCGCGGCGACCGAGGCGCGCGCGCTGGGCGAAGCCAAGCGCTATTGGGACTGGTCCGATTTAACCCCGGTCAAAGCGGTCGCGGTTGGGCGCGAATGGAAAATCACCGTCAATGAACTAACCAGCGTACCCATCGAACGCGCGACCGACGTGACAATCATGTCGCGCGGCGCGAAGTATTGCGCCGCACACCGTCACACCGTGACCGAAGCCTATGCCGGCGGCGGCACCTATGCGCCCGGTGGGCTCTCGGTGAACTTCATCCCCGGATACATCCCCTGCGGCTGCCTCAATTGAAGCCCGCTCATTTCAAGGAAATCTCTATGAAACAAGCGCTTGCTACCTTACCTCTGATCGCCGTTGTGGCTGCCTGCGGGCAGGCTGATGGAGAGCTTAATCCGGGCAACTGGAAAAGTACGATGGCGATGAGCAAGTTCGAAATCCCCGGCGCGCCCCCTGAAGTCGCAGAACGTGCCAAGACGATGCTCGGCCAGAGCCAGACCACCGAGGCGTGCATGAGCGAGGCCGAGGCCAAGGCCGGGGTGCGCTCGATGTCAAACGCGATGCAGCAGGGCGACTGCACGATGGAAGATTTCAAGCAGGGCGGCGGCACCATGTCGGGCACGATGGTGTGCAAAGGCACCGGCGGTGGCTTCGGCGCGCCAAAGATGGCGATGACCGGAACGTACACCGCCGACAAGGTGACAATGGTCATGGCGGGCGAGATCACCGACGACAAGCTGCCGGGCGGCAAGGCCAATATGGAAATGAACCTGACCAGTGAACGCACAGGCGAATGCAAGGACTGATGGGATTCCACCTGTTCGGGAATTGCCTGCCCAAATGCGCCGATGCTCAGCCGACGGATATTGGCTCAATCCGACCGTCGGAAAGTCTCCAGATAACGTCCTGGGGCACGGGCAGGCTCAATGCTTCTGCTTTGGACAGCCCGCTGTATGCGCCTCTGATGACCCGGCTAACCAGCCCGTGAGATACGGCGACCGTCACACCCTGCCGTTCGCGCAACCAGCTTTCGATTCTCAGGAAAGCGGCGTCGTAGCTCTCCCCGTCAGGCGACCTGAAAAACCAATCGAATGGTGTCGAGCCATCCAGCAACCCCGGCCATTGTGCGTCGATATCGATGTGGGTCAAACCATCCCATGAACCCAAAGAAACCTCCGCAAGACGATCGTCACACTCAGCGGCAGGAAGATTCGCTCTGCCAGCAATGATTGCTGCTGTCTGACGCGTTCTTCCCAGCGGGCTAGAGACGAACGCATCGATTGAGAGGTCCAATCCAGCGAGGCGTCTGCCGATAGCCTCGGCTTGCCTGACGCCAGTGTCAGTAAGGGATGAATCCAGCTTTCCCTGAAAACGGCCCTGAACATTCCATTCCGTTTCCCCGTGTCGGATCAAATAAATTTCAGTCATTGGGGTCTCAATATGCAGGCCAGTGTCTGGTGCCGACCATATGCGTCTTTCTCTGATGGGTATTGCACGACATCTTCTGCAAGACCCCGCCGATTGCTCAGCGCGACGGCCTCCGGGAGCAAAATCGTCACACGCTCCACTCTGCAGGATTAGGATCATTGCCAATCAGCGCAAGACCATGAGCGATGGACGTAAGCTCCCCGCCGGTCGCAATTTGCTCGGCGCTGAACCGCCGTTCAAACAGGGCTCGGATAGCTGGGATAAGTGACGAGCCGCCGGTGAGGAAAACGCGGTCGATAGCGGCAGGCTCCAGACTGGCTTTTGCCAACGCGGCATCCATTGCGGCCTCGATCCGACGCAGATCTTCAGCGATCCACTGCTCGAACTCTCGCCGACTGACGATCGCATCGATTGCAACGCCGCCACCAGAAAATGCGAACTGCGCTTCGTCACCGCTCGATAGCGCCCGCTTTGTTCGGCCAACAGCCTCGTAGAGGGGAAAGCCTTGTTCATGTTCAATGAGAGCGATCATGCGTCCGATCGGGGCGGGATCGACCGCGTTGCGTTGCAGCTTGCGAAGTTCCTCCAGCGTGCGCTTGTTGCGCATCAGGGCAAGCCGGGACCAATCGGCGAAGTCGTTGAAATAGCCACCGGGTATCTCGAGAATCTTGTCGAAGGACCGATACATCCCGCGCTTGCCGAGCAGCGGCAAGACGAGATGGTCGACGATCCTCTTGTCGAAGAGATCACCCGCGATGCCAACGCCGGACGAGGCCAAGGGCTGACAGCGGCTGCTGCTGCCCGGCTCTGCCACGCGAACCACGGAAAAGTCGGTCGTGCCGCCCCCGAAATCAGCGACGAGCAACGTCGTTGGACGATCAAGCCTCGAGGCGAAGCTGAAAGCGGCACCCAGTGGCTCGTAAACATAATGGAGCTCAGAACCCCATTGCGCAAACATCAGATCATAGCGCTGTCGCGCCAAGGCTGAATCAGGACGCGAGCCGGCATATTCGACAGGCCGGCCGACAACGATGCGCGGCGGTAAACTTGATAGCTGGCCACCGGCATGATCGCGGAGCTTCTGCAAAAACAGCTGCCCGAAATCTTCGAACCGGAACGACCTTCCGAAGATTTGCGCGCGCTCGAAGATCGCGCTTGCGGCAACTGTCTTGAACGACTGCACGAAGCGGCTGTCGAGCGGCGACTGAAGAAACTCGGCGATTGCCCACGGACCGGCTTCGCTGGCAATGCTGTTCGGCCCGCTGCCTTCTTCCCAGAAGCATAGCGCCGACCGAAAAATCTCGCCTGTCGCCACCTCGCCGTCAAAGGAAATCAGCTGCGACTTGTCCTCGCCGTCGCTGAGCGCAACAACCGTATTCGTCGTACCAAAGTCGAGGCCGAGCGCAGTCGACGCAATACCAGTCACGGGCCGAGCCTTTCAAATTGAGCATGAATGGGAGGGCGGCGCCTATTGCACGCGTGGCTGGGGCCCACAAGGCCGCCAAGAAGGGCATCTGTGGCCCCACACGCCGACGCATGCGGTCAGGCCGTGCTCGACACTACACCTGCCCTCGACGCGCATGTCCGGCTAGAACGCAGCCAGAACGACCAAATCGCTTGATGCGCCGTGATCGGGGGGAGATACGAAACAGCTTGTCGGGATGCGTGCTTCACAAGCCGCCAGCGAAATGCTGATCGGGAATGCCCATGTTCCCGAACGCCCTGCGACGACCGTTCGATCAGCAGTGACTGCCGCGGCACAAGTTGCCGCGACGCCGGGATCAACCCATCCGCACCGTTCGCAGGAACCCGCGAACCTGTTCGCCCAGATGCGAGGCCTGCGCTTCCAGCTCGTTGGCGCTCAGCAGAACCTGCGAAGCGGCTGCACCGGTTGAGAGCGACAGCTGACGCACATCCTCGATATGGCCGGAAACTTTCTCGGTTCCGCGTGCGGCCAGATCAATGCTCTGCGCCAAATCGCGTCCGGCGACGGATTGCTGATCGACTGCGGTGGCAATTGAAACTGCGGTGGATTCCAGATCCTTCACCTGTCCAGCAATCGCCCGCAGCGCCTTGACGCTGGCGCCGGTGGTGGATTGCATCGCACGGATCTGGTCGGCAACCTTTTCCGTCGCGCGGGTGGTCTGCATTGCGAGTTCCTTGACCTCGCTCGCCACCACCGCGAACCCGCGTCCAGCCTCACCGCCGCGCGCCGCTTCGATTGAGGCGTTGAGGGCGAGCAGGTTGGTGCGTTGGGCGATTGTCTGGATCAGTTCGACGATCTGGCCCACTTCATCCGCCGAAGCAGCGAGAGCCGAGATGGTCTCATCCGCCTCACCGGTCGCAACCGTGGCGAGCCGTGCGAGTTCGCTCGACGACGCCGCCTGACGGCTGATTTCGCTGATCGAAAGGGCGAATTCATCGCTCGCAGCCGCAGCGGCCGTGGCGCCGGCGTTGGCTTCTTCCATCGACAGAGCAACCTCGCCGGTGCGGCGGCTGGCTTCTTCGGCGCTGGAGGCCATGCGGGTCGCTGTCGTGTGGAGCTGGCTTGATGCGGCGGCGACCCCATTCACGACTTCGCCGACGGTGCGTTCGAACTGACGCGCGACTTCATCAAGCAGCGCAGCCTTGCGCGCTTCGCCCTCGAGCCGTTCGCGTTCGCGTTCCTGCTGCAGCTGCAATTCCTGCTCTGCGCGTTCCGAGCGTTCACGCGCGCGGTCTTCCATCCACTTGTTGGCGCGCTTGAACAGATCGAGCGCGCGGACCATCTGGCCGATCTCGTCCTTGCGCTCGGCGCCTTCGATGGTGAAATGCCGGTCGCCTGCTGCCAACTGGTTCATGCCGCCGGCGATTTCGACGATCTTGCGCGAGAAATCACGCGACAGATAGGCAAGCCCGAGCAGCAACACCACGCCGCCAACACAAGCCAGCGCCCCCAGGATCATGATCATGTTGAAGAAGTAGCCGATGCCGGTGGCCTTTTGGGTCTCGCCGAGGGCCGCCAGTTCGGTGGAAAGGCGCGCGCTGGCGTCCATCAGAGCGCTGCCTTGGGCAGACACTTTCTCGGCTGCGGCATTGGTATCGGCCCCGCCGCGCACGGCTTCGCTGGCGCTGTCGAAGGTGCTTTCGAACTGGCTGAGTTCTTCGCGCAGGGTCAGCACGCGCGGGGCGAGTTCGGGGGCGTCCTTCGCCAGCGCGGCTTCGATCGCGGTCACTTGCGACAACAGAGTGCTTTCGCCTTTACGCTGCTGTTCGCGAAGCTCGGGGCTGCGGTCATACAGCACCCGCACCGAGTGATAGCGCAGTTCACCTGCGGACGATTGGAGCTGCCCAGCGGCGACCAGCGTTTCCTGCACTTGCGCTGAAGCGTTGTAGCGGTTCCAGAGTTCGCCGAGGCCTGCGCCCAGCACCAGCACCATGAGCACGCCGGTGGCAAGGAAGGTGCCGAAGATCGCGTTGATCTTGCCCGAAAGCGAGAGGTCGCGGAACCAGTCGATCCGCTCCAGCATCGTCGCACGTGGCGCGGTGGGGTGCGCGGCCTCAGCCTCGTCGCTATGGTCGAAGCTCTCTTCCAATCTGATCTGGCGCACGAAGTCGGGAACAGCCTGTTCCTCACGTCGCTCCTGCAAGCTCATCATGTTCATGCCGCAATTCCCCAGGGTCCAGTTTCAAGCAATTGTGAAGGAAAATCCTTTCCAAATGCTTGAGTCATGCGGATTTATTGACGGTTAGCCAGCGCGAACCCGCGAAAGGAAGCTCTGGACCTGAGTCCGTAGGGTGGCTGCCTGCGATTCGAGGCTGGTCGCGCTGGAAAGCACCTGGCTCGCCGCAGCCCCAGTTGACAGCGACAGGGCACGAACGTTTTCGATATGACCAGCAACCTTCTCCGTCCCGCGCGCGGCGAGATCGATACTGCGGGCCAGATCATGTCCAGCGACCGATTGCTGGTCGACCGCGCTGGCGATGGACACCGCCGTGGTTTCGAGACTTTCGATCTGGGCTGCGATGTCGCGCAGCGCACTGACGCTGGCGCCGGTGGTCGATTGCATCGCGCGGATTTGTTCGGCGACTTTTTCAGTGGCCCGGCTGGTCTGGTTGGCGAGCTCCTTGACCTCGCTCGCCACCACCGCGAAACCCCGACCCGCTTCGCCGCCGCGAGCGGCTTCGATGCTGGCGTTCAAAGCGAGCAGGTTGGTGCGCTGCGCAATCGTTTGGATCAGTTCGACAATCTGGCCGACTTCCTGCGCGGACGCAGAGAGTGCGCCGATAGTGCTGTCGGCCCGCCGCGCCGAGACGCTCGCCTCGCGGGCAAGTTCGGCAGACGAGGCGGCTTGACGGCTAATCTCGCCGATCGACATGGCGAATTCGTCGCTGGCGGCGGCTGCTGCCGTTGCGCCGAGATTGGCTTCCTGCATGGCGAACGATGCCTCACCGGTACGCGCGCTGGCGTCTTCGGCGGTGCTCGCCATCAGAGTGGCGGTCGATTGCAGCTGGCTGGAAGCGGTGACGACCCCGGTGACGACTTCGCCTACAGTGCGTTCGAATTGATCGGCGATGCTTTGCAGCACGCGCTCACGCTCAATGCGGGCTTCCTCGCGCAGGACTTGCTGGCGGGCCTGTTCGTCAAGCTCCGCCTTGGCGCGTTCGGCGCGTTCGCGGCTCAGGCGTTCGAGCCTGACCCCGGCGCGGTGGAACACTTCGGTCGCGCGCGCCATCTCACCGATTTCATCCTGCCGGTCTTTGCCGCTGATCGCGACATCGCGCTCTCCGGCAGCGATGCGGCTCATCTGCTGGGCAATCGCATTCAGCGTCGCGCCCACGGTACGGTTGAAATAGCGCTGGGCGAACAGAGTGATCAGCGTGAGGATGGTGGCGAGCACGATCCACATCACCAACAGGCGCGAAATCAGCGCGGCGCCGTTATCGGCCATGGAGTCGGCTTCTTCGCCGAGCGTCACTGTCATCGCGCGCGCCGCTTCGAGCACGGTGCTGCTGGTGGCGGCAATCTCGGCGGCTTGGCTCCGGCGGGTGGTGGCATCAGCGGTGTCGCCATCAAATGCGGCGACCTGACCGCCCAAATCGGCCACCCCTTCGCGGATCAGAGCGAGCCGGTCTTGTGCGCCGATCCCGGCTGCATCGGCTCGTTCGGCCAGCGCAGCAACGCTGGCGGCGGCCTGTTCAAAGGCTTCGCGTGCGGCGCGGGCGCGGGCGATGTCGCCATCGGCGACCAGCAATTCGGCATGGCGCTGCCCCTCGGTCAATTGGACCAGCAGCCGCTCGGCCTTTAGCGCGGCTTCATGGGTCGTGCGAATCCGCTCCCCGCGCTGACCCAGTTCAACATAGCCGCCGACGACGAACAGCCCAGCCAGCAGCGCGAAGGCGAGGTTGCAGCTGAAGAACAGGGTGATCTTGCTGCCGATCGAAAGCGTGGCGAACCAATGCTGCGCGCGGCCCATCCGGGTCGCGGGCGCGCTGTGCTCTTGCCCGGCCTGTTCGGCATCGAGGTTGAGGGCAATATCCTGGAGCGCGCTCATGCCGCCTGTTCGTCCTTTTTGTCCGGCCCTGCGACCTGTGTGTCTGCGCGGTTCTGTTCGGCCATCAGCCGGTCGATTTCGGCGGCGGGCAGCGCGCGGTAGTAAAGCCAGCCCTGAATCTGATCGCACCCGGCAAGGCGCACCAGTTCGGCTTGTTCTTCAGTCTCGACCCCTTCGGCCGTGACGCCCATGTTGAGCGCGCGGGCCAGTGCGATGCTCGACAGCATCATCGCGCGACTGCCTTCATCGACGCCGGCCAGTTCCACAAGGCTACGATCAAGTTTCAGCTTTTCGAACCGGAAGCGCCGCAGGAATCCGATCGAGGCGTAGCCCGTGCCGAAATCGTCGAGCGCAATGCGCACGCCGAAGCTGCGGATCACATCCAGCGTGCGTTCGGCGACGACGGGATCGAGCACAAGGCAGGTTTCGGTCACTTCGAGTTCGAGCCGATGGGGCGGGAAGCCGGTTTCCTCCAGCACTTCGCCGAGCTTGATCGGGAATTCGGCATTGCGCAGCTGGGCTGCCGAAATATTGACCGACAGGGTGATGTCGCCCCAGCGCAGCGCATCGCACACCGCCTGACGCAGCACCCACAGGCCGAGCGGGTTGATCAGGCCCGAATCCTCGGCCACCGGCACGAAGACATTGGGGCCGAGCGGGGGGCGATTGCCCCGGTCCCAGCGCAGCAGCGCCTCGACCGCGACGATCCGCGCATCATCGGCGCTGACCAGCGGCTGATAGGCGAGGTTGAATTCTCCCGTGGCGATGCCGCTGCGAATCTCCTCCTCGATCTCACGCAAACGTTCGCGGCGGCGGTCGAAGCTTTCGTTGAACCAGGTGCAGCGCATCTTCCCGCCGCGCTTGGACATGTCCATCGCCACATCGGCGCGGCGCAGCATTTCGGACGAGGGTACGCGATTGTCGGCCATCGAGCGGGTCAGACCGATGCTCGCGCCGACCGCGATCTGGCGGTGACCGAGCGTGACCGGGGTGCCGAGTCGTTCGAGCAGGGTGCGGCACATCCCCTCAAGGATGGTGCCTGACACCTTGCCCGCCATCACGGCAGCAAATTCGTCTCCGCCAAGACGATAGCAGCGCGCTTCCTCCCCACAGACATCACGGATCAGCTGCGCGCACAGCTCGATCAGCTGATCACCGACCGCGTGGCCGTAGTGATCATTGACCTGCTTGAAGCTGTCGAGATCGATCATCGCCAGCGCGACTTCCTCGTTCCCGTTGGAGATGTGCAGAATGTCTTCATGCAGAGCGTGCCGGTTAGGCAGGCCGGTCAGCACGTCGGTGTTGGCGCGCAGTTCCAATCCGCGGACGCTTGCCATGCCGCTGCGGCCAAGGAAGAACAGCGTGGCGGTGTAGATCAGGATCGCGGCAATCATCAGGCCGCTATGCGATCCGATGGCCCATTGATCGCTGAAGCTCACCGCCAGCACCAGTGCGCCGGTCATGACGCTCGCCACTCCGATGGGAATGAGCACCAGTCCGACCGAGGTCAGATGCAAGGGTTGCTTTGCCGTGAACACGATCAGGTTTCCCGATAGGCACGCCGTTTGGCGCGCTGTTATTCGATCATGCTAAACAGAAGCGGCTAAGGAAGGGTAAAGCCCGCGCCTGCGTCGGCCGCAGGTTTACGCGATTTTCTGAAGTGCAGCGGGCTGGGTGGCGGGCTCGAAGAAGCTCGCGCGCCGGGCGCTGGGGACAAAGCGGTCGGTTTGGCCAACCGCAGTCTCGCCCGCGCCGAGCATCAGGAACCCGTCTGGCATTACCGCGCTCGAGAGGCGGGCGAAGGCCTGCGTGCGAACCTGTCGGTCGAAATAGAGCAGCACGTTGCGGCACAGCACCAGATCAAAGGGCATCCGTCCGGGGAAGGGGCCGAGGATATTGTGCTGATGGAACCGCACCTTGCAGCGAACATCCTCGCGCACCTGCCAGCCGCGCGGGGTCTCGTCGAAGTGGCGCAGCATCTGGGTGACGCCGAGCCCGCGCTGCACTTCGAATTGGCTGTAGCACCCGCTGCGCGCCGCGTTGATCGCACGGTGCGACACGTCGGTGCCGAGGATATCGATCGTCCAGCCCTGCCACCGTTCCGCCTGTTCGTTGAACAGCATTGCGAGCGAATAGACCTCTTGCCCCGTCGAACAGCCCGCTGACCAGATCGAAAGGCGCCGCATATCCCGCCGGCGGTGGGCGATTTCAGGGAGGATTTCGCCCGGCAGCTGATCGAAGGTCGGCTTGTCGCGGAAGAAATAGGTCTCGTTGTTGAGCAGCGCCTCGACCACTTCCTGCGACAGATCGGGGGTCTCCGGCCCACCCGGAGGCGCGGCGAGCAGGCACACGAGCTGGTCGACATTGCTGATACCGTGCGCGCGGAAAATCCCAGCGAGCGCCGAATTGACCCGCCAGCGGCGGCTTTCGGTCAAGTGCTGCCCGGTCCGTGCTTCGAGCAGATCGGCGATGATCTGGTGGGAGGCTTCGCTGACTTCTATCACGCGCGCGGCCTACCGCAGCGCCGGAGAAGCGGGTGTGGCGGCCTGAGCCATCACCGCATCGCCGAGCCGGTCGGGCGGCGCGATCATGCTAGCCAGCCCCGCACGCGCGACGGCGCCCGGCATGCCCCACACCGCGCTCGAATCGGCGTCCTGCGCGTAAATCGTCCCGCCGGCATCGACGAGGTCCTTGGCCCCGAGCGCCCCGTCGCGGCCCATGCCGGACAAGATCACCCCGAGCGCGCGGCCGTCGCAGGCTTCGGCAAGACTGGTCAGCATCGGATCGACCGAGGGCATGCAGCCGCTCGCCGCAGGCGCAGTGCTGACCTGAATGGTGAGGGTGGAGGCGCCCTTGCGGCGCACCACCATGTGGCCATGGCCGGGCGCGATCAGAATCCGCCCTGGGCTCAGGATCAGGCCATCGGCGGCAATATCGGCAGCACGCCCGCAAGCAGCCTCAATCTGGCGCGCGAAGACCGGCATGAACGATCCGGGCAGGTGCTGGGTGATCAGGATCGGCAGATCGAAATCCGGGCCGAGCCGCCGCAGCATCAGGCCCAAGGCGTGGATCCCGCCGGTCGAAGCGCCGATCGCGATTGCCTCGGGTCGCAAGCTGCGCCGGGAATAGCCGGGTCGCGCAAAGCTGGGTTCGACAAGGCGGGTGGTCAGTCGGTCACTATCGTCGAGGCGGCTGCCCAGCGCGCGGATCTTCCCGAGCAATTGCGCGCGGTATTCATCAGTAAAGCCGCCGGGCCGCGGTTTGAGCAGTGTGTCGGCCGCGCCCATCTGCAAGGCGGAGAGCGTGTGTTCGGCCCCGTCCATCGTCAGCGACGATACGACCAGCACCTGCGGGCGGCCGGGCGTGGCGAGGATTGCGGGCAGGGCGTCCAATCCGCCGATGCCGGGCATTTCGAGATCGAGCAGCACCACATCGGCAGGCTCGGCGGCAAGCTGGGCGATGGCGCGTTCGGCGCTGCTGGCGGTGCCGACAATCATCAGCGCGGGATCGCTGTCTACCATCCGCTTGAAGATTGTGCGGACTGTCAGCGAATCATCGACGATCATCACCCGGATCGCGGCGGCGGCACCGGCGCGGGCGAAGGGGCGGCGATCGCTCCCGTCAGCGGGGGCTGGCGGGGGCGTCCGGGGAATGAATGAAGAGCGGTTCACGCAAACCCGACAAGCTGCAACTTGATCTGGAGCGTCTCGTGATCAAACGGTTTCATGACATATTCGTCTGCACCAGCCTGAATCGCTTCGCGGATATGGGCCACGTCGTTTTCCGTGGTGCAGAACACCACCTTCGGCCGCTCGCCGCCGGGGCGTTGGCGCAGGTGGACGAGGAATTCGATCCCCGTCATGACCGGCATGTTCCAGTCCAGCAGAACCACATCGGGCATCGACGCATCGCAGGCGTCCAATGCCAGCTTGCCGTTTTCGGCTTCTTCCACGGCAAAGCCGAGGGTCTCGAGGATATGCCTCGAAACCTTGCGGATGACCCGGGAATCATCGACGATGAGGCATGTTTTCATGGGCGTTCCTGCGGTTTGAACCCTGAAACTAGGCGCACTTGGTAAGCATAGGATTAAACTGCGGCTTCGATTTCGTGTCTTGCGGCTTCCGGCCCGGCCAGAAGGGCCGCCAGATCGAGCATCAAGGCGGGCCCCGCCATGGTCTCGACCATGCCTGTGGCAACGCGCGACCATTCCGGCCCGAACCCGCCTGGCACCTGCCCCGCTTCGTCTGCGGCCGTGGTGATATCTTCAATCGAATCGACCATCAGCGCATAGGAGTGGCCCCCATCCGCCACTACGGCGGCGCGGTGGTCGGTCGGCCAGTCATTGCCATCAGACCCCCCGCCAAAGCCAAGCGCGCGGCGACAATCGATCACGGTCAGCGCCTGACTGCGCAGGGCGGTAATCCCCGCAATCCAGACGGGCGCGCGCGGGATCGGGGTGATGGTGCCGATCTCGATCACGGATTTCACGTCGAGCGCGGAAAGTGCGCAGCGGCGACCGGCGATCTGAGCGATGACGAGCAGGTCTCCGGTCATGCGGCTTCTCCTTCGGCACGGGCGGCGCGATTGACTTCGGCCAGCGCGGCGAGCAGCCCTTCGCGGTCATAGCGGTAGATCGTCTCGCAGCCCGGCGGCGCGTCGGGCTGATCGCGCAGGCGAATCACGCGCGCCGGCAGTGCGCGGCCCAGTGCTTCGGCGACTTCGAACACATCATCAAACACGATCCCGATCGCGGCGGGGTCGGTGGTGCCTTCGGGCAGGATGTCATACCCGGCGCTGGCGACCAGCGGGGCGAGGATGGTGCGCGCCCACTCGCCATCGGGCAGCACGCAGCGCGGGCGGGCGGCGGCCAGCGGCGGCTCGCCGTGCAACGCGAACAGCGCGTGGGCATCAATCAAAGTGACCGGTTGGCCGCCAATCAACGTCATCGCTTCGGCTAGCGCGTCTTCCGGCACCGGGTGCAGCGTGTCCTTGAGCTCGACCGCGTCTTCGACTTCGCGCACCGCATAAAGCAGTTCGCACGCTCCGTCCGACAGGCGCAGCAGGCGCATGCGAGGGAGGGCCAAGGCGTCTTCGGGCAGGCCGATCAACGGCAGGATCAACCCGTCGATCACCACCCGCGGGCGGGCGGCGGAACGATCGATGGCAGAGGCCGGGGCAGTCTCGATCCGCTGCACCAGTTCCAGCCGCACCGCCGATCGGCGTCCAGCAAAGTCGGTGAACAGCATCGCGCGCGGCAATTCGGCGGTGACGACGGCTTCGCTTTCCAGCGGCCCAATCGCCCGCACACGGGTATCGGACATCAGGTTGTGCTGGCTGGCGATATTGGCGACATCGAGCAACAGCACCGGCTGACCATCATCAAGCAGGGTCGATCCGGCATAAAGGCCCGAGCGCATCACCGCAGGCGCAAGCGGCTTGACCACCAGATCGCCGTGATTGTGGATGCCCTCGACCGCGAGCGCGAACAGATCGCCGCTGGCGAGCCGCAGCATCACCAAGGTCGGTTCCCGCGCAGCAATCTCGCAAGTGTTGAGGCCCAGCACCTCGCCCAGCATCAGGCACGGCACCCGGTTGCCGCGGAAGGTGACCAGCGCTGTCTCGCCCATCCGGGTGAAATCGAGCGCGCGGGCCGAAGCCTGGACGATTTCCTCGACATAGCTTTGCGGGATGGCGAAGCGATGCCCGCCGACGTCGACCGTCAGTCCAGCGATGATGCTGAGCGTGAGCGGGATTTGCAGGCTGAACAGTGTGCCCTGGCCCGGAACACTGGTGACCTTGATGCTGCCGCCGACCTTTTCGAGGTTCTGGCGCACCACATCAAGACCCACGCCACGGCCTGAGACATTGCTGACGGTCTCGGCGGTGGAGAAGCCGGGTTCGAAGATCAGGTTGAGGATCTTGTCCCGGCTCATCGTCTGCCGCTCTGACGCGGTGATGAGGCCGGTTGCGATTGCCTTGGCGGCGATACGGTCCTCATCCAGCCCGCGCCCATCGTCGGAAATGGCGATGCTGATCGTGTTGCCCGATTGGCGCGCGGCGATGGCGAGCAGGCCAATCTCGCGCTTGCCATGGGCGAGGCGCGCAGATGGCTGCTCGATCCCGTGGTCGACCGCGTTGCGAATAAGGTGGGTGAGCGGATCGCGGATGGTCTCGATCATTTCGCGGTCGAGTTCGACATCGCCGCCGTCGAGATCAACCATGACCTGCTTGCCGAGTTCGGCGGACAGGTCCCGCACCAGCCGGGGCAGCGCGCCGAACAGCGTCTCGATCCGCTGCATTCGCATCCGGGTGATCGCATCGCGCACATCGGACAGGATCGTGGTGAGACGCTCGAACGGGCCGTCGATGGTCGGCTGGTTGCCTGCTTGTCGCAGCCGGTGCGCCAGATCATTGCGCGCCAGTACCATGTCGCTGACGCCGCTCATCACGCGGTCGAGCAATTCGACGGGCAGGCGGATGGTGCGCTGGGCGGCGGCGGCATCTGCGCGGCGATAGGGTGCCGCTTGCTCCTCTCCGGTGCCGAGCAGCGCGTCAGCCGGTGCGTGCAGAGGTGGGTTGGCCCCCTCCTTGACCTCTGTCAGGCTCGCGCTGGGGGCTGTTTCATGGGAAGCATCGACCGCAGCGATCAGGCTTTCATCGCCGCCTTCGGGAAACTCGTCACCCGCTTCGATCGCGTCGATCATCAGGGCGATACGATCAATGATGGCGAGGACAGCGGTGACCAGTTGCTGGTCAGGCTCACGCCGTCCGGCGCGGCAATCGGCCAGCGCATCCTCGGCGGCATGGCTGAGGCTGGCGAGGCGCGGGAAATCGAAGAAGCCGCAATTGCCCTTCACGGTATGGACGAAGCGGAAGATCGTATCGAGCCGCGCGCGGTCAGCCGGATCCGCCTCCCACGCGACGAGTTCGCCGCCGGAAGCTTCCAACATCTCGCGGGTCTCGGCGATAAAATCCGCCAGCAGATCGTCCATCAGGTGCGCAACCTCTTAGCCCTTACAGGCAGGGCTATGCGGCAAGGTTGGTTAACAAGCGCCTAGCGCGGCACCCAAGCTGGGGCGTGTCTGACAAAGATATGCCGCACCAGCACCACGGCAGACACCGCGCCGAACAGATTGGCGGCGAGCTCTGCGGTGTAGATCGCTGCGCTGCCCATCGAGGGCTGCAAAACCAGCGCCACCGGCAGCATCACCAGAAACACCCGCGCGACCGACTGCATCAGCGCAAAGCCCGCCTTGTCGACCGCGTTCATGATCCCATTGCCAACGATCAGCAGTCCAAATCCGGCATAGCCCCAAGCAGCGATCTTGAGGTAGAGAGCGAACTCGGCGACCACGGCGGGATCATCGGTGAAGACCTTGGCGAAGCTCTCGCCCGCCGCCATCATCCCCAGCGCGATCAGCAGCCCCCACACGACGCAGAAGCCCGCGGCATAGAGCGCCGCCTCGCGCGCCCGGTCATGGCGGCCCGCACCCCAGTTCTGTCCGACAATGGCCCCAATCGCGCCCGACAGGCCGAGCAGCGGAACAATCACGAAGCTCTGCAAGCGTCCCGCCGCGCCAAAGCCCGCCACCGCCGCTTCGCTTTCCAGCGCCACCAGCGATGTCAGAATGGCGAGGCCCAGCGGGTTGATCGCATTGGAGAATGCTGCCGGCAGCCCGACGCGGATGATCGCTTTCGCCGGGTCGATCAGGCTGCAATTGCGCAGCAAAGCGAGATTCAAGGGCAAGGGCGTCCCGCGCAGCAGCACGAGGGCGGTCAGCACGCCGATCCCCCAGCCGATCACCGTCGCATAGGCCGAGCCTGCAATCCCGAACCCCTCGAACCCGAACCCGCCCATGATCAGGATCGGGTTGAGCACCCAGTTGGCCGCCGCATAGGTGATGCTGACGGTGCTCGTCCGCTTGGCCTCCCCTTGTCCGCGCAGCACGCCGTTGAAGCCCATGATCGCGAGGCTCAGCGGGAAGCCGCAAGCATAGGGGGTCATATAGGCGCGGATCAGCGGCATCAGCGCGGGCGGCGCGTTCATCGCAGTGAAGATCGGGTCGATCAGCAGCCACAGGGTGAGGCCCATCACCAGCCCGCACAGGACGGCGAATACGATCCCGAAATTGGCCCGCCGTGCGGCACGCTCGAAATCGCCTTCGCCCAGTGCGCGGGCGACGACCGAATTGATCCCGACCATCACGCCGACACCCAGCGAGGTGCTGGCTACGGCCACCGGAAAGATGAAGCTGATCGCGGCCAGCGGTGCGCTGCCCAGTTGGCCGATGAAATAGGCATCGACGATCCCGATCGACATGATCGCGGCGACGCCGATGACAGCGGGCAAGGTCTGACTCACCAGATGTCCGGGAATGCTGCCGCTGACCAGTTTCGCAGAAGATAGGGCGGGCGCATTCATCGTCGCCAAGGCCTAGCGGCAGCCCTCGCGGCTTGCAAAGCATTCCCTCAGCGTGCGATAGCTTGTGCCAAGGACAGACGGAGAGGAATGGCCGATGGCAACCCAGCTCAAACCCACAATTGAATGCAGCAAGGAAGAGTGGCAGGCGCGGCTTGACCTCGCGGCGTGTTATCGCATCTTCGACCACCTCGGCTGGTCGGAATCGATCTACAACCACATCTCGCTGAAGGTGCCGGGAGAAGCTGATACCTTCCTCATCAACCCGTTCGGCCTGCTGTACAGCGAAGTCACCGCGTCCAACCTCGTCAAGATCGATGTCGAGGGCAATAATGTCGGCGGTTCGCCCTATATGGTGAACAAGGCGGGCTTCACCCAGCACGGCTATTTCCACAAGCATCTGGGCGCGCGCGCCGATGCGATCTGCCACGTCCATACGACGGCGACGATGGCCGTGGCGAGCCACAAGGACGGGCTGCTGCCGACCAATTTCTACGCCTGCAATTTCCAGGGTCAGATCGGCTATCACGATTTCGAAGGCATCACCGTGCGCGCCGAAGAAGGCGAACGGCTGGTGCAGAACCTCGGCAACCACTCCATCCTGATGCTGCGCAATCACGGCCCGGTGGTGATGGACCGCACGATCCAGGGCATGTTCGTCAAGATGTGGGCGCTCCAGCGCGCCTGCGAGATTCAGGTCGCGACGCTCAGCATGGGCAACCCCGTGCTCGTCCCGCAAGAGGTGGTCGATGTGCACCAGCGCGACCTTTCCGTGATGAGCGGGCAGGGCGGCGCGGGCATGTTCGATTTCGAGGCGTGGAAGCGCCGGGTCGATAAGATCGACGATAGCTGGCGGCAGTAAGCCCGCTTTAGGCCCACTCCATGTCCCGCATGACCGTCAACGAGCGGCCGGTCGAGTTCGACCTCAATCCCCGTATGCCGCTGCTTTACGCGCTGCGCGAGGCGATGAACCTCACCGGCACCAAGGCGTGTGGCGGCGGGGCGGAGTGTTCGGGCGCGTGCATGGTGCTGGTCGACGGGGTCGCGCTCAGATCGTGCGCGATCACTTTGGCCGAGGCTGAGGGGCGTTTGATCACGACCATCGAGGGGTTGTCGCGCGATCGTTCGCACCCCGTACAGCAGGCGATGGTGGCGCAGCAGGCGATCCAGTGCGGGTATTGCACCCCCGGCATCGTCATTGCCGTCGCCGCGCTGCTCCAGCGCAACCCGGCGCCGACCCGCGAGGATATCGACGCCGCGATCCCCAATATCTGCCGCTGCGGGGTCTATCCGCGGCTGATCAAGGCCGTGGAGCAGGCGGGCCGGGTGGCGCAGCGGCAGGAGCGCATCAGCGCCGCGCCCGCCCCCGGTATCAGCCCCGAAGACGCCGCCAAGGCCGTCCCCGCGCTGCGGGTGCCCGCGCCGGAATAGCCGCTCAGAACTGTGCTGACACCGTCAGCCGCGCGTTGATCGGCGGGGCGACGGTCAGCTCGTCAGCCGAGTGGGCATTGGGGAAATAGAGCTCGTCCAGCAGGTTCTCGACGTTGAGTTGTACCCGCAGGTTCGGGTTCACGTCGTAGAACACCGCCATATCGACCCGTGCATAGGCGGGCAGGGTGGCGGTGTTGCCATTATCGGCGAAAGTTTCGTCCTGCGCGGTCAGGCCCAGCCCGAAGCCGAGCTGATCGGTTGCCTGCACATTGTTCCAGATCGAGAACATATGCTCGGGCAATTCGCGCACGCGGCGCCCGGTCGGGCCCGTGCGGCTTTGCTGTTCGCCATCGAGATAGGAATAGCCTGCGGTCAGGAACCAGCCCGGAGTCACCTGCCCCTGGAACTGCGCCTCGAACCCGCGAATCCGGGAATCGATCACGTCGAGCGTATCGGGATTGCTGTCCGCCACCTGCGGCGAGGATTGCTCGATCTGGAACACCGCCGCCGTCAGCGACAGGCCCGCGCGGATGTCCCACTTCACGCCCGCTTCAAGGTTGGAGAAGGTATCGGGATCGAGCGCATCGTTGGGCGGATTGATATCGGCAAACTGATCGCCCGAGCGCGGCAGGAAGGTTTCCGAATAGCTCCCGTAAAGCGAGAGGTTCTCTTGCGGCTTGAGGATCAGCCCAACCCGCGGGGTCACTTCCTCGTCCTTGCGGGTGCGCACCGCGCCGGTGCGGTTGTCGAGCACGGTGATCTCGAAACTGTCGAACCGCGCGCCCAGTACGACCCGCAGCCAATCGGCAATCTTCACCTCGTCCTGAATATAGGCCGAGAAGACGGTCAGATCGGCTTCGGTATCGTCGTTGAGCGCGGTAAATCCGGCCCGCGTCGTGCGCCCGCTCGCCAGCGTGCCGACCCCGCCGCGAAGGGGGAAAGGCCGCACCGCCGAAAAGAACTCGACATCGGCGCGGCGGCCATCGGCAACCGCTGTGTCGAACACCGCGTTGAAGCGGTCATTGTTGTTGCTGGTATCGATATATTCGCCGCCCACGATCAGCGTGTGGCCGATGCCGCCCGTGGCAAACTCGCCGATCAGATTGCCCGACAGGACAAGGTTCTGGCGCTGGTTGGTGTCGATATAGCCGTCCATCGCGACGATGTTGGTCGCAGGCGTGTAGCCGATCGGGAAGTAGTTGGCGTAAACCTTGGAATAGTCACCCCACGAAGCGGTGAAATTGCCCTTGAGATTGTCCGAGAAGCTGTGCTGCACCGCGCCGCGCAGCACGTGGGCCTTGAAGGTCGCATAGTTATTGTCGGGATCGCCAAAGGTGATGCGCTTCAGTGCGCGCACCGGGTCGCCATTGTCGTCTGTCGGGATGCCGCGATCGATGAAGCGTTCGTGATCGAGAAATTCGTAGCTGAGATCGATCGTCGTCGCGCTGCCGAGTTCGGCGTGGAAGGTCGGATTGATGCTGATCTGCTCGCCGTCATACAGGTCGCGGTGATTGTCGAGATGCTCGTAGGCGGCGTTTATCCGCAGCGCCGAGGTGTCGCTGGTCGCCAAGTTGAGATCGGCCCAAATGTCATAGGCGCCGAAGGTGTCGACCGACGCGCGCACACCGCCGAAGGTCTCCCCCACCACACCCTTCTTGGTCACGCGATTGAGGATGCCGCCGGTCCCGCCCCGGCCGAACAGCAGGGCGTTGGGGCCGCGCAGGATTTCGACCTGTTCGAGATTATAGAGCCCGCGGTAGTATTCGACATCATCGCGCACCCCGTCGACGAAGAAATCGGCCGTGGAACGGACGCCGCGGAACACCACGGAATCGCGGTGGCCTTCGCCCTGCGAATTGGTGACGCCGGGGGTGTAGTTGACGATATCGCCGATGCTGTCGAAGCCCTGCCGTACGATCTGGTCAGCGGTGGTGATCGAAAGCGATTGCGGCACGTCGATGATGGGCGTCGGCGTACGCAAGGCGTTGATCTGGTCGGCATAGAGCACGGTGCCGGTGACGATGATATTGGGCCCGCGCTCTCCTGTGTCATCGGCCTCCGCGCTGTCCGCCGCAGCGGCCTCGCTGGCGGCCGGAGCCGTATCGGCGAGCGCCGGGAAGGCAATGCTGGCGCAGCCGAGGAACAGGGCACAGCGCGCGGCGCGGAGAATCATGGGTTACCTTTCAGACGATCTGGAAGGCCAGCTATTGCAACTTACTCGCATCTGCAAGCGCTCGCAGTTTGCGAGAGTGATTATCAACACGCTGTGGCATTCGTGTCGCGGCTCGCTTAGGAATGGGGGAGGTTCAATCGCAGGGGTGGCGGCAATGAAGGCGACAATCTGGCACAATCCGGCTTGCGGCACGTCGAGGAAGACCTTGGCGATCCTCGAAAACCTCAGCCGGGTCGATGTGACGGTGGTGGAATATCTGAAGACCCCGCCCTCAGTCGAAAAGCTCGCTCAGCTCTATCGCGACACCGGGATTACGCCCCAGCAAGGCCTCCGCCTTCGCGGCACTAACGCGGCCGAGCGCGGGTTGCCCGAAGCCGATGACGCTGCGGTGCTGGCGGCGATGGTTGCTGACCCGATCCTGATCGAACGGCCCTTGGTCGAGACCGACAAGGGCGTGCGCCTGTGTCGTCCTCAAGACATTGTGCTCGAAATTCTCTAGCTGCGTTCCTTGGTCAATTCCCGGTCCGCCTGAAGCGCGAACCATCCATGTGCCAGCACGATCAGGCACAGCGCCACGATCAACCCGAAGCCGAGCCAGTCGGAATGGCCATAGAGCCACACGCCAAGCGCCGGGGCATAGATGTAGCTCGCCCCCGCCAGTGATGCGACGATGCCGCTCGCCTGACCCTGCTCGGCGCGGGTGACGGCGAGCGAGGTGCCCGCCGTGGTGCCGGGACGGAACAGGCCGAAGCCCAGCGAGGCGATGGCATAGCCCAGCGCGATCAGGTGCAGGTCGCCCGCAATCGCCAGAATGACCGTGCCCATGGCTGCGGTCGCGATCCCCCACAAGGTCGCCGCGCGCGGGCCGAGATCGAAGCGCGGGATCAGGCCCCATTGCGCCAGCAGCGTGGCGATCGCGCCGCTCATCAGCACGAGCCCCACCGGCCCCGCGCCATCGGCTGGCGTATCGCGCAGGCCCAACCGGTCGAGCACCAGAAAGCCCGAGATTCCCAGTACCATCGCCTGCGCGTGCCCGCCAATCAGCCCAGCGAAGACCCACGGCCTGAGGCGCGGATCGCGCCAGCTGAGACGCGGCGGCTCAGCGGAGGCGGCGTCTTCCTGCTCGGTCGTCTCCTGCGGATCGACCGGCGCGCCCGATCCGCTCGAATAGGCGACCGCCTGCCCGCGCGCGGCATATTGCGGCTCGTCATTGGGCAGCCGCAGCCGCAGCAGCACCAGCGCAACGACGCCAATTGCAGCAAAGGCGAGGAACGGCCCGGTCAGCCCGAGGCCGAGGAACGGCACCACCATCAGCGGCGCCAGCGCCGGACCGATCACGGTGCCAAGGCCAAAACTTGATGCGATCAGGGACAATGCCTGCGTGCGTTCCGCGCGCGGGGTACGCGAGGCGACATAGGCCTGCACTGCAGGCGGCGCGGCGCTGCCGAACCCGCCATACAAGCTCCGCGCCGCAGCAAAGGCGATCAGGGTCCAGACCGCCGATAACACACCCGAGAGCCCGGCCCACAAGGCCGCGCCGCACAGCACAAAGGACACGATAAAGCCGGTCAGTCCCAGCGCCATCATCGCCTTGCGCCCGCGCTGGTCCGACCGCCGCGCCCAGAACGGCGCGCACACGACCCAGAGCAGCGCCGACCAGCTATAGGCAAGGCTGATCCACACATCGTCGACCTGCAATGCCGTGCCGATCGAAGGCATTACCGATTGCATCGCGGTGTTGCCGGCCGCTGTCACCAGCATGACCATGAACAACAACGCCATGCGCGAAGGTGGGATCGCGCCGGTCGGGGCGGCGGAGGCTAGCTTCGAGTCAGAGTCGGCCATCGGTTTGGCAGATCGCCGCTATTCGAAGACATCGGCGGCGCGCTGGGGCAAATCGTCGCTCAGTTGGCGATAGATCGCCACGGTCACCACCACGAACAGCGCAGTCAGCAGCGCATTGACCAATGCGTTGATCGCAGCCCCGCCGACGGTCGCGACTCCGCCACCTATGGCCGCGAGGATCAGAGTGATAATCCCGGAAACCAGAGCCGAAATGATCCCGATCACCACCACCAGCAGCGCAATGAAGACGGCAATCCGCACGCTGTTGCCCTTGGTCAGCTGCCACGACCGCACCAAGGCGGTGAAGGGATTGCGTTGGCCTTCGATGGCGATCACGGGGGCCGCCAGCGAAACCTTCACCATGATATAGATGACCGCCACCAGCGCGGCCAACACCGCCAGCACCGCCACCGCCTCACCGCCCAGCGCCGACACCAGGCCGAGCGGAAGGCCGATAGCCAGCGACGCGCCGATCACCGTGATCAATTGCGCGGCAATATAGCTTGGCAGACCCTTGATCCCGGTCGCCAGCGCTTCGCCCACGGTCGGATTGCCGCGGTCGGTCAGCAGGGCAAACAGGCTCATCGATCCAATGAACTGCATGGCAAATACGGCCAGTAGGATCGGCCAGTTATCGGCGTAGAGTGCCGTCATCTGATCGACCGCGGCCTGCATCACCACAGCCGGATCCTCGCTACCGCTCGAACCTGCCGGAGGAGCGGTCGTGAGCGCGGTGACAGGGACGAACAGCGCGCTGGCCATCGTGGGCAGGAAGAAGAACAGCCCCGCAATCGCGCCGATGGTATCACGGTTAAGGCCCATCAGCGCCGTCGCCTGCGTCCAGGCCTTCCCCATATCGAGCTTGCCGTGTGCCATCTGCGCTGTTCCGATTCCAAGAAGTTCCAAGGCCCGCGCAAGCGCAATCGCCTCTTGATCTCGCCGCTCAATGCCCCCACCGATGCGCCATGGCAAGCACTGCTCCTGTCCCCGGCGTTGCATATCCGATTGAATGGCGGCGTGAGAGCGCGCCGGTGGCGTACGCGGCTGCGCTGGCGGCGATGGAAGCGCGCAATGCAGCTGTGTTCGCGGGTGAGGCGGCGGAGCTGGTGTGGCTGCTCGAACATCCCCCGGTCTACACCGCCGGCACCAGCGCCGATCCGGCCGAGCTGGTCGATCCGCGGTTCGAAGTGGTCGAGGCTGGGCGAGGCGGGCGCTATACCTACCACGGGCCGGGTCAACGGGTGGGCTATCTCGTGCTGGACCTCGCCAAGCGCGGCAAGGACGTGCGCTGCTTCGTCCACGCGATTGAAGGTTGGGTCATCGCTACCTTGGCAAGCTTTGGCGTGGAAAGCTGGCGGGCCGAAGGCCGGGTCGGCATCTGGACCAAGGACATTGACGGGCGCGAGGCCAAGATCGGCGCGATTGGCGTGCGGGTGCGGCGCTGGGTGACGATGCACGGGTTCTCGGTCAATCTCGACCCCGATCTGTCGCACTTCGGCGGGATCGTGCCTTGCGGGATTGCCGAATATGGCGTGACCAGTCTGGCGCGGCTGGGCCTCAGCGTTTCGTCCGACGCGTGGGACGCCGCTCTGATCGCCAGCAGCGATGATTTCCTTGACGCATTGGACGCCGCGGCGAAAAGAGCGTGCCAATGACCCGCGCCGTGATCCTTGTCCTTGCTCTCCTCGCTTCGGCCTGCACCGAAGACGCGACCACGTCTGCCCAGCAGCGCGGAGAGGCTTCGGGCGAGGTGCTCGCCGGATCGATCAGCGATGCGATGATTCCGTTGGAGCAGCTCGAATCGCAGGCCCCGCTCGCGCCGCAACAGGCCATCCCGACCGGCGATATTGACGCCGAACAGCCCGACGTGACCCCGGTGCCGGGGATCGACGGTGCTCCGGCAAGCGAAGGGGCCGAAGCAGCCCCTGCTGCCCCGGCCCCTGATCAGCCGCAACGCTAATTCTCCCCCTCCCCTTGCGGGAGGGGGTCGGGGGGAGGGGGCTTCCACGCCAGCGACAACGTGGCGAGGCCTGCGGCCTCGCACCCCTCCCCCGGCCCCTCCCGCAAGGGGAGGGGGGAAGAAGGGGTGTTTCCCCAGTGTTGTTTCTATTCCGCCGCTTCGGCCTGCTCTTCTTCCAGCGTCGGGTAATCGACGTAGCCTTCGGGAATCGGGAAGTACCAGCTCTTGGGCACGTCCTTGTTCGGGTTCCAGTGCGCGCCGACCGCGATCCGCTTTTCGAGATCGGGGTTGGAGATGTACGGGCGGCCAAAGCTCACCGCATCGCACTTGCCGCTGGTCACATCGGCGACGGCTTCTTCCGCCGTGTAATCCGAATTGAGGATCAGCACGCCGGTGTAGATCTGGCGGATCAGCGGGCTCTGCTTGGGCACATCGGTCTGGCCGAAGGTGCCGTCCGGGCCGGGCTCGCGCAGTTCGACGAAGGCGAGGCCGAGTTCTTCACACACCTTGGCCGCTGCGCCGAAGGTCGCCGCCGGGTTGCTGTCATCGGTGCCCTGCGAATCGCCATTGGGCGAGAGGCGGATGCCGACGCGGTCCGCGCCCCACACGTCGATCAGGGCTTCGAGCACTTCGCGCATGAAGCGGGTGCGGTTTTCCGGCGACCCGCCATATTCGTCGGTGCGAAGGTTGGTGCCATCGCGCAGGAACTGGTCGACCAGATAGCCATTCGCGCTGTGCAGCTGCACCCCGTCAAAGCCCGCTGTCTTGGCGTTTTCGGCGGCACGGCGGTAATCGCCAATCGTGCGCTTGATGTCCTCATGCGTCATTTCGCGAGCCTGCGCATAGGGCTGCTTGCCGGTCGGCGTGTGCGCCTCACCGGGTGCTGTGGTGGCGCTGGCCGAGAACGGCGGCTGGCCATCGAGGAACACGGGGTGGACGATCCGCCCCATGTGCCACAGCTGCATGACGATCAGGCCGCCTTCTTCGTGTACCGCCTTGGTGGTGGCCTTCCACGCTTCGGTCTGCTCGTCGCTCCAGATGCCCGGCGCGCTCGGCCAGCCGAGGCCTTCGCGGCTGATGCCGGTCGCTTCGGTCAGGATCATGCCTGCGCCCGCGCGCTGACGGTAATAGGTCGCCATCAACTCGTTAGGCGTGAACATCGGCTCGGCCGCGCGCCCGCGGGTGAGGGGGGCCATGTGGATGCGGTTCTTGGCATGGAGCGCGCCCATCTGGAGCGGCTGAAACAGTGCGTCGTGCATATGTGGGTAATCCTTGTGAGCCAGTTTTGATTGGCTATCCAATTGGGGGGCGCAGGGCTAGGGCGCAAGCATGGAAAATGAGGGTGCTGCCCAAGAAGAAATTGCGCGTGAGCCTGCCCGCCCGGCAGCGTGGCTGCTCCTGTTCGCGCTGTTCGGCGGGAACGTGGCGCTGGCGATCGGGCCGTGGTTCGTGCGCTTGGCGGATGCAGGGCCAGTGGCCGCGGGGTTCTGGCGGCTGTTTCTGGCGCTGCCGTTTCTGGTGCTGCTGGCGCGGGCAAACGGCCAGCGGCTGACGGGGATGCCTGCGACAACGCTGGCGCTGGTGGCGCTGGGGGCGGTGACTTTCGCGCTGGATCTCGCCAGTTGGCACATCGGCATCGGCATGACGCGGCTGGGCAATGCAACGCTGTTCGGCAATGCCGGGTCCATTGTCCTGCTGTTCTGGGGATTCCTTGTCGCGCGCACGCTGCCCGGTCGGCTGGAGTGGCTGGCGATCGTCTTTGCGCTGACGGGCGCGGCGATCCTGATGGGGCGTAGCCTAGAGATTTCGAACGAAACCCTGATCGGCGACCTGTTCAGCGTGGCGGCGGGGCTGCTTTACGCGGTGTATCTGCTGACATTGCAAGGTGCGCGCGGGCAGTTCGGATCGTGGAGCCTGCTGGTGTGGGTAAGCCTGTTCGGCTGCCCGGTGCTGCTGGCCATAGCCTTGGCACTGGGCGAGCCGGTGTGGCCGCAGGCGTGGGGGCCGATTGTGGGCCTGTTCGTGCTCAGCCAGTTGGTGGGGCAGGGGCTGATGGTGTTTGCGCTGAAATACTTCCCGCCGCTGGTGGTGGGATTGGCGCTGCTGACCCAGCCTGCGGTTGCCTCAATCTACGGCTGGCTGGCGTTCGGCGAGGTGCTGTCGCCGCTGGATATTGTCGGGATGGTGCTGGTGGGCGCGGCTCTGGCGGTGAGCCGGGCGCGCAGCAGCTAGGGCGCGAAAAACCGTTCGAATGCGACCAGGCGCTGTTCGACAAGCGCAAGATCGGGGCCGTTTAGCACCAGCCGCGCTTGCTGGCCGAGCAGATGCCCATGATCGCGCAGCACCCCGCGACGCTTCATGTCTGTGATCGGCCGAGCGGCATCCTCCAGCGTTTGCAGCATGATCTGCGCTGCGATCGGACTGGTCGCGGCGGCGCTGCGCACCCCGCCGAAGCCGCGCATAACGTAATGTTCGAAATCGTCGGGGCGCGCCAGCACCGGGCAGTCCTCGGCGTTGTCCTTGCAGACATTGCGCCTCAGATCGCGTCGCGCGATCTCTGAGGTCGCTGCACCGAGCCAGTGCAGCGCATTGATTGCAGTGAAGGGATCATTGATCCCTGGCGACAGCGCCCGAAGTGCGATCTCGACCAACTCGTCGATCAGGAATTGTGGGTCCTGCTCGGGTGTGCGCACCGGGCCGATGGTGAAGCACTTGCGCACCGCGCTTTCGATCGCTTCGGGATCGGCGCCTGCCACATCCATCATCGGCACGCCGCGATGGACGAAATCGCCGGTACGCACCCGCAATGAAAGCACGCAACCTTCCTTGCGCGCGGTCTGTTCCAGCCCTTCGAAATCGATCAGTTGGACATAGCCTGCTGCAGGCGCATCCAGCGGGCGTCCACCGCGCGACGGGGCGGGTTCGCAAAAGCTGTCTTCAAGCGGATAGGTAGCACGGATCGTTCTCAGCAAGCGTTTGCCGATACCTTCCAGCACGGTGTTGATCCGGATCGACGAGGGGATGTGGTGGAGGAAATAGACCAGCACCGCAACGCACAGCCCCAACAGTAGGTATGCCACGACCAATGCGGCCTGCGGCACGAAGCCGTCGATGTCAGTGGCTGCGCTTTCCGCGGCTACGCGCACTGCCCGAAGCACCACCAGCGCATAGACGAAGGCGCCGATAAGGGTCGCCAGACTGAGCTGATTGCCACGATCCTCCATGAAATTGGTCAGAAGGCGCGGGCCGTAATTGCCGCTCGCATAGGCGACAGCCGCAATGGTGATCGAGAACACGGTCGCAGCCACGCCGATCATGCTGCCCGCCATCACCGACAGGATGGTAAGCGCGCCTTGCGGGCGAACTGCGACGAACCACGGCGCGTCGACCAATCCGTTGGCAAAGCCGCGGACGTCCACCCAGATCATCGTGACACCGAGCACCAATCCGAGGATCGAAAAAAGCGCCGGATAGAACCAGTAATTGGCGTTGAGCCGCGCCCATAGGAAGCGGAGCGACACAGTCATGGCCGGTCCACGCTCAAGCTGCGGTTGCCTCAGTCACCGCTGAAATGCACCTTGCCCAAATCGCCCATGCCGACCGTGCCGCTCGCCATGTCCAGCATCCGGTCGAGGCTGCGCTTCGCCTTCAGCCTAATGCCTTCCTCGATCACGATCTGGGGCGAGAGGTCGCGGAGCGCCACGTACAGCTTCTCCATCGTGTTCAGCGCCATGTAGGGGCAGATGTTGCACGAGCAGTTCCCGTCCGCGCCCGGTGCGCCGATGAAGTGCTTGTTCGGCAGCGCCTTTTCCATCTGGTGGATGATGTGCGGCTCTGTCGCGACGATCAGGGTGTCGCCGGGGAAGGTCTTGGCGAAGCTGAGGATGCCGCTGGTCGAGCCGACATAGTCCGCGTGGTCGATGATCGTCGGCGGGCATTCGGGGTGCGCGGCGATCGGCGCACCGGGGTATTGCTCTTTCAGCTTGAGCAATTCGGTTTCCGAGAACGCCTCGTGGACAATGCACACACCGGGCCACAGCAGCATTTCCCGGTTGAACTTGCGTGACATGTATCCGCCCAAGTGCCGGTCGGGGCCGAAGATAATCTTCTGTTCGGGCGGGATCTGGGCGAGGATCGTCTCGGCGCTGGAGCTGGTGACGATCACGTCCGAGAGCGCTTTCACCTCGGTCGAACAATTGATGTAGGTCAGCGCGATGTGATCCGGGTGGGCTTCGCGGAAGGCGCGGAATTTCTCCGGCGGGCAGGAATCCTCAAGGCTGCATCCGGCGTCCATGTCGGGCAGGATCACGGTCTTCTGGGGGCTGAGGATCTTGGCGGTGTCGGCCATGAACTTGACCCCGCAGAAGGCGATCACATCCGCATCGGTCGCCGCCGCCTTGCGCGAGAGTTCGAGGCTGTCGCCCACGAAATCGGCAATGTCCTGAATATCGGGCGTCTGGTAATAATGCGCGAGGATCACCGCGTTCTTCTCCTTGCGGAGGCGGTCGATCTCGGCCAGCAGGTCGGTGCCGGTGGGGTTGCGGGTCAAGAGGCTCATCGGTCAGTCCCCGTTATCTCAGGAACCGCCGATATAGGGGCTCGCCCCCGATTTTCGAGCGAAAAGCTTGGGCACCCGCCCTACATCGTGAAGCCCGGCGGCAGGAACGGGCCCATCGGCCGCTCGGCCCCCGGTGTGCCGGCGATCACCGCTTCGGTGATGGCGTAGCCGATGGGCGAATAGGCAAGCACCATTGAGGCGAGGAAGCCGCCGACATTGATTCCCATGCCCCACCAATAGGCGGGATGCACCCGGCCATTGGTCCGCCAATCGACCAGCATCGCGACGGCGCCGAACACAAAGCTCGCCGCCACCGCGATCGGCCAGGCATAGGGGATCAGCAGCGGCATCGGCAGCAACCGGCCAAGTCCCGGCCCTGTCAGCGCGCTCATCGCCACCAGCATCAGCCGCCGGTGCCAGCCGGTGTGCCGCCGCACCCGCAGCGCCCACCACGCGAGCCCGCCGAACACCAGCAGCCCCGCCAGGTTGCTGATGAAGAACTCGTTCTGCGCAAAGAAGAACGGCCCACCGGTTCCGCGGATCGAAACGACAATGATCATCGCCCCTGCCGCTACCATCGCCGGGATGAAGACATAGGCGAGCTTGCCCAGCTGCCGGTGCAAGGCGCGATTGCCGCTCGCGATGGTCACGGCCTGCGCGAGATACAGCCCGAGCCAGCCCATGAAGATCATGCCGTGGACATGGAACGCGGCCGGCAACGCGAAGCTTGATCGCCCCATCGCCAGATTGAGCGAGAAGCCCGCCACGATCACCAGTGCCATGACGAATGCCATGATGGTATAAAAGCGCGTGCCTTCTGCTCCCGCGCCGCGTTGTGCCAAAGTGGCCATCCCGCCCCCCAATTTCGCGCCCCGACGTAGAGGAACACCAAAATGGCAGACGGTGCAAGCGCGCTTTACACGACCCGCCAGACCTCGCCCTCGCGCCGCACGGCGCCGCGCTTTTCAAGGTCGATCAGATGCGCGGTCACGCTCATCTCGGCGGCTCCGATCAGGCGCGGGTCGAGGCCCTTGTACATATCGGGGATGAAGCCGCTGACGGGCCGCGCGGTCTCACCCAAGAGGCGCAGGATCTGGTTCTCGCGCTGGCGGCGGTGGCCGATCATGCCGCGCACCAGCTGCTTGGGCTTCTCGATCGCCGCACCGTGGGCCGAGTGGTAGCGCACGTCGTCGCGCGCCATCAGCTTTTCGAGGCTCGCCATGTAATCGCCCATGTCGCCATCGGGCGGAATGACGACGCTCGTTGACCAGCCCATCACATGATCGCCGGTGAACAGCGCGCCGCTTTCCTCCAGCGCGAAGCACAGGTGGTTCGAGGTGTGCCCCGGCGTGGCGACTGCGGTGAGCGTCCAGCCGGTGCCGCGCATCCCTTCGCCGTCCACCAGCACGCGGTCGGGCGCATAGGTCGGATCGAAGGCTTCGTCCGAGCGCGGGCCAGCCACTTGGAGCACCAGCGGCGCGCAGCCGACAATCGGCGCGCCGGTCAGCTCTGCCAGCGGCGCTGCGGCGGGGGAGTGGTCGCGGTGGGTGTGGGTGCACATGATCGCGACGATTGTTCGCCCCGCGACAGCCGCCATGATCGCGGCGATATGCTCAGGCTCGTTCGGGCCGGGATCGATCACCGCGCAATCCGGCCCTTGCGGGTCTCCGACCACATAGGTCTGCGTGCCGGTGAAGGTATAGGGCGAGGGATTGGGCGCCAGCACGCGCAGCACCAGCGGCTCGACGGCTTCGGCAAGGCCAGTGGGCCAGGGCTTTTCGGGGATGGTGACCATCTTTGCCTATTGCCGTTCGCCTCGAGCGAAGTCGAGAGGCCTGCCACGAAAGGTGTCTCGACTTCGCTCGACACGAACGGGTAGGGGAAGGGCAAAACGGGAGAGCTTCATGTCCGACTACATCCTCGTGCTCGATGAAGGCACGACCTCCACCCGCGCGATTTTGTTTGCGAGCGATGGGGTGCTGGTTGCCTCGGCGCAGGCGCCGCTCGAGCAGCATTACCCGCAGAGCGGCTGGGTCGAGCATGATCCGCGCGAAATCTGGGACAAGACACTGGCCTGTGCACTGGAGGTGATCCCCAAGGCAGGCGGCGCGGCGAGCATTGCCGCCATCGGCATCACCAACCAGCGCGAAACCGTGGTGGCGTGGGACCGCAGCACCGGAGAGCCGCTGACCAACGCGATTGTCTGGCAGGACCGCCGCACCGAGCCGTTCTGCGCTGAGCTGCGGGCTGCGGGCCATGAGGCCGGGGTGCAGGAGCGCACCGGCCTGCTGCTCGACCCCTATTTCTCCGGCACCAAGATGCGCTGGATGCTCGACAATGTGCCGGACGTGCGCGCTGCAGCGGACGCAGGCAGGCTGGCCTTCGGAACGGTTGAAAGCTGGCTGACCTACAAGCTGACTGGCGGGGCAGCGCATATCACCGATGCCAGCAACGCCAGCCGCACGCTGTTGATGGGGCTGGAGGACGCGCAGTTCGATGAAGGGCTGTGCGATCTGTTCGGCGTGCCGCTGGCCGCTCTACCCGGCGTGGTCGACATGGCCGGGCCGCTCGCCATGACCGATCCCCGGTTGCTGGGCCGGGCCATCCCGATCACAGGCCTCGCGGGCGATCAGCAGGCGGCGACTATCGGGCAGGCCTGCCTTGCGCCGGGACAGACCAAGGCGACCTATGGCACCGGCGCTTTCGTGCTGACCTGCCAGGGGCGCCGCATCCCGCGCTCGACCAACCGCTTGCTCGGCACGGTGCTGACCCAGCTGGAAGGCCAGCGCACCTATGCCATCGAAGGCTCGGTGTTCGTGGCGGGTAGTCTGGTGCAATGGCTGAGGGATTCGCTCGGCATTGTACAGGTGGCGGAGGAAACCGAGGCGCTCGCCCGCTCGATCCCCGATAGCGGCGGGGTGGTGATCGTGCCCGCGCTGTCAGGGCTGGGCGCGCCGCATTGGCAGGCTGACGCGCGCGGGGTGATCGCAGGGCTCAGCTTCTCCAGCGGCAAGGCCGAGTTGGCGCGCGCGGCGCTGGAGGCGATGGCGCATCAGACGCATGATCTGTGCGCGGCCTTCACCAAGGATGGCGCACCGTGGCACACGCTGAGGATCGACGGCGGCATGGCGACGAATGACTGGATGGCGCAAGATTTGGCCGACATGCTCGGCATCACAGTCGAGCGGCCCGGCTTTGTCGAGACGACTGCTTTGGGGGCCGCAATGCTGGCGGCGTGCGGGGTGGGGATGTACCCCGATCTGGGCGCTGCGGCGCAGGCGATGCGCGGGCGGTTGGTGACGTTCGAGCCGCAGATGGAGCCCGAAGTGCGCGATGCGCGGCTGGGGCGCTGGCGGAAAGCCCTTAGCGCGGCTTAGCCGAAGCGCCCGAGTTCCCGTCCGATCCGATCCTGAAACGCTCGCACCGGCGAGGCCATTTCGAAATGCTGACGCCACGCCTCGTCGAGCCGGGCGATGCGCTGGTGCAGCTTTTCCGTGTCGGCGATCAGTTCGCGAGTTTCGGGTTCGAGCAGCGCCAACTGCTGCTCGTCAGAGCCGCGATCCGGCGGCAGTGCACCGTGCAGGCGCACCTGATTTTCGCTGAGCTCGCCCTGAAACAGCGCGCGCTGGTTCAAGAGCCACGCGAGCACATGCATCATCCGGGTCGTGGTCTTCAGCCCCTCGGTCGAAAGCGCGAGACGCACGAAGGCGTCCTCGCCTGCCAGCGGCTCGCGCGTGCCAGCGGCAAACACCGCGCGCACATCATCCGCCAGAACGAGCGCTTCGGTGTAGAGCGCCTCAACGATCGGGCGCGAAAGGTTGGTGGTGCGGGCCATATTGCGCCGCAAGCTACGTCGCCGCGCGCGTCACCGCCATATCGCTATGGTTACTTTCCAAGCAATTTTTGGCTGCGTCCCGGCAGGGCACAGAATTGCTGGCCCATTAACCATGATCGCGCCCGGCTCAGGCAATGATATCCGGCAACAGCGTGTCCTCGATAATCGCGATCTGGTCCCTCAACCGCAGCTTGCGCTTCTTGAGGCGGGCGATCTGGAGCATGTCGGCCGATGCACTGACCCGAGCCGCCTCGGTCAAGGCGGCAATCGCGGCGTCAAGGTCGCGATGCTCGGTCTTGAGCAACTCAAGATTTTTCCTGAGCTCCTGCTCGGTCATATTCGCCCCAGATCCTTCCACTTCGCCGCCGGCATGTTGGCCTGCGACCAATGCACGGCGTGCGCTACGCGTTCCTGCGGCGATTTGGTAGATGGCAGGTGCAGATTTCACCCCGCTTTGGCGCGATCCGCCTAAGCGATCCACCTGCGCAGTTCGTCGCGCGCAGGGGCAGGTGCGCCGATTTACGATGTGTCAGGGCTTTGCAAGCTAGGCTGCCTGTGGTTTCAATGAAACCTGCGGCTCGGCCGCTTCGTTTGCCGAGTCGCCTTTCCGGGGGCATCCCCCCGCTTGGATAGGAGAACGCATAATGGCATCGACCGCAGTGTTGTCACACCTCCACGCCCTTCAGAGCAAGCATGCCGGCCTTGAAGCCCGGTTGCGCGATGAAATGGCCCGGCCCGTGCCCGACACCGCGATGATCCAGGCCCTCAAGAAGCAGAAATTGCGATTGAAGGAAGAGATCGCCGCCTGCTGAGCGGCACGGATTATCCACCTGACGCCCCTGACGGGCGGTGTGCTGCGATCAGGCCTTTTGCAATTGTCGTGCGGAATGAATAGACCTGCACGGTGATGACCGCCGCAGCCGCCGCTCGCCAGATTCTGACCCGCCTGACCGAGGTGATGGCCTCGCGTTTGCACGCGCAGGCCAAGCTTGATCAGGTGGTCGAAATCATCGGCGAATGCCTGTCGAGCGAGGTTTGCTCGATCTACCTGTTGCGCGAAGGCATGCTGGAGCTGTTCGCGACCCGCGGCCTCAACCAGAGCGCGGTGCACGTTACCCGCATGGCGATTGGCGAGGGCCTGACCGGCGCGATTGCGCAGAAGGTCGAGACGCTGAACCTGGCCGAGGCCAAGGCCCATCCCGACTTCCAGTATCGCCCCGAAACGGGCGAGGAAAAGTTCCACTCCTTTGCCGGTGTTCCGATCGTCTACCGCGCCCGCGCGGTGGGCGTCTTGTGCGTCCAGCATGTCGAACCGCGCCGCTACGAAGAGGTCGAGATCGAAGCGCTCCAGACCACCGCAATGGTGCTGAGCGAGCTGATCGCCAACGCCGAACTGGTCGACGAGGAAGAAGCGCGCGGGCTGACGCAGGAGCAGACCGGGCCGCAGACATTGACGGGCCTGACGCTGGTGAAGGGCCTGGGCGCAGGCCATGCAGTCTACCACCAGCCGCGCGTTGAGATCACGCAGGTCATGGCCGAAGACACCGAGCTTGAACGCCAGCGCGTCTATCGCGCCTTCGATAAGATGCGCGAGCAGATCGACACGCTCGCCAGCCAGGCCGAATTCGGCGCGGGCGGCGAGCATGAAGAGGTGCTCGAAACCTACAAGATGTTCGCCTACGACGAAGGCTGGTCGCGGCGCATCAACGAGGCGATCGATAGCGGCCTCACCGCTGAAGCGGCGATCGAGCGCGTCCAGCAGCACACCCGGATGCGGATGCGCGAGATCGACGATCCGCTGCTCGCCGACCGGATGCACGATCTGGAAGATCTGGCGAACCGGCTGGTGCGGATTGTCGCCGGGCAGGTGGGCACCGCCGCCTCGCAAGGGCTCAGGCGCGACACCATCCTGATCGCACGCAATCTTGGCCCGGCCGAACTGCTCGAATATGACAAGCGGCGGCTGAAGGGCGTGATCCTTGAGGAGGGCTCGCTCACTGCGCACGTGGTGATCGTCGCGCGGGCGATGAACGTGCCGGTGATCGGCCGCACCAAAGCGGTGCGCGGCACGATCCGCGAAGGCGACGAAATCCTGCTCGATGCCACCGCCGGCAATGCCATCATTCGCCCCTTGCCGCAGGTTGCCGACGCGTTTCAGGCGCGGTTCGCCAAGAGTCGCGAAAAGCAGGCGGCCTATGCCAGCCTGCGCGACGTGGAGCCCTTTACCCGCTGCGGCACGCGCATTCAGGTGATGATGAACGCCGGCCTGCGCGATGACATGAGCGCGCTGGCGATGACCGGCGCGGACGGCGTGGGCCTGTTCCGCACCGAATTCCAGTTCCTCGTCTCGGCCACCCTGCCGCAGCGTGAGCGCCAGTTGCGGCTTTACCGCGATGTGCTGGACGCGGCGGGTGACAAGCCGGTGATCTTCCGCACGGTCGATATCGGCGGTGACAAGTCGGTGCCCTATCTCGCATCCGAGATTGCTGCGCAGGATGAAAACCCCGCGATGGGCTGGCGCGCGCTGCGCCTTGCGCTGGAACGCGAAGGCCTGATGAAGATCCAGGCGCGCGCGCTGCTCGAAGCGGCGGGTGGGCGCTCGCTCTATGTGATGTTCCCGATGGTCAGCGAACCATGGGAGTTCGATGCGGCCAAGGCGGTGTTCGATGAACAACTGATCTACCTGCGCGCCCAGAAGAAGCTGCTGCCCGAACGGATCCTGTTCGGCGCGATGCTCGAAGTGCCCGCGCTTGCCGAAGTGCTCGATCTGCTGCTGCCCAAGCTGAGCTTCCTGTCGATCGGCACCAATGATCTCACCCAGTTCCTGTTCGCCGCCGACCGGGCCAATCCCAAGCTGGCCGAGCGCTATGACTGGCTCAGCACCTCGATCCTCCGGTTCCTGCGGCGGGTGATGCAGAACGCAGTCGGCAGCGGGGTCGATATCGGCGTGTGCGGCGAAATGGGCGGGCGCCGGCTCGAAGCGCTGGCCTTGATGGGCATCGGCTATCGCCGCCTTTCGATCACGCCTGCCGCCGTCGGCCCGATCAAGGAATTGGTGCGCAAGGTCGATCTGGCCGAACTGACAGCGGCGATGACCGGCTGGCTGGCCGATCCGTCGCTGAACCTGCGCGACGAATTGTCGGCCTGGGCCGATGCGCGCGATATCGAGTACGATTGACACCCGCCTTGCGGAGAAGCGTGCGCCATGCGGGCTGGCGTGTTATGGCGCTGCTTGACAGGACACCCCTGAGCGGGTGAGTCCCGTTCAAGGACAATTCAACAACACTCTTACACTCAACGCCTCGAGAAGAAGGCGCGGACCCGGGTCATGGATAGCGAAAATCACACCAGCGCCGGTAATGCGCCGGAATTGCCCCTTCTTGGGCCGGGCGCGACCTTGCGCGCGGCGCGGGAGGCTTTGCGGCTCGACCTGTCGCAGGTCGCTGCCGAAACCCGCATCCCGCTGCGCCATCTCGAAGCGATCGAGGACGAAAACTTCGAAGGCTTGCCCAGCCGCGCCTATGCGATCGGCTTTTCGCGCACTTTCGCCAAGGCCGTCGGCCTGGACCCTGCGGTCATCACCGATGCCGTGCGGGCAGAGCTTGCCGATGGATCGATGCGGCGCTCGGTGCCGTCGGGTGACATGGAGCCGGGCGATCCGGCGCGCTTGCCCTCGGCCGGGCTCGCCTGGGCTGCGGCTGCTGCGGTGCTGATGCTGGCCATTGGCGCCTTCGCGTTCTTCAACACCTATTTCGCCGCCGGGACCGAGCCGGGCTCGCTGCTGTCTCCCGAACCTGCGGCCAGCAGCGCGGCGGTTGCGGCCAAGCCTGCCGCATCACCAACCCCCGCGGCGAGCGGCGCGGTGGTGCTGACCGCGCTGGAGGATGGCGTCTGGGTGCGACTGTATGAAGAGGGCGGGGAGCGTCTGCTCGAACGCACGCTCAAGCAGGGCGAGGCTGTCACGGTTCCGGCTGCGGCGAACGATCCCCGGATCAACACCGGCCGCCCCGATGCGCTGTCGGTAACGGTCGGCGGGCAGGCCGTCGCCAAGATTTCCGAGCGGCCCGAAACGATTTCGGGCGTGCCAGTTTCGGCCGCAGCGCTGCTGGCGCGCGTGGCAGCTCCAGCGGATCAGGCCGCTGCTGTGCCGCAAGCGCGCTCGCCTGTTCCGTCCCGGCCCACCACCACGCAACGCACCGTGACGGCGAGCCCATCTGCGGCGACGGCGGAAGTCGCGGCAGCGCGGCAAACCGCTCCCGCTGCTGCCAGCAACCCCGCGGGAGCGGGCGAATCGGCGCCTTCACCGCGCGGTTAACCCTTTTCCCGTTGATTAGGCCCTGTGCCGCTCTCGACTTGAGGGCCCGCACAAGGCAGGGATTCGGAACACGTTCATGTGCGCCGCGCCACGATGTGCGGCCATAGACAGGGAGCCTGACGCGCCATGACCCCCCTCCTGCGAACCCCCGCTCTGCGCCTTGCCGGTGCAATGCTCCTTGCCGCTGGCACCGCCACGGTGGTGACCGCGCCTGCGCCTGCCTTGGCGCAGGACAGCGCGGCGGATGCCCGTATCCGCAAGATCGAGGCCGAAGTGCGTGCGCTTCAGCGCAAGGTCTTCCCCGGCGGCGATGGTCGCTTCTTTGAACCGCAGATCGGCCCCGGTAGCGATCCTGCTGCGCCGACCACGACGTCTTCCCCCGCTGCCCCGTCCAGCACGGCGGTGACCGATATCCTCGTGCGGCTCGACACGCTGGAGACGCAGCTGCGCGGGCTGACCGCCCGTTCCGAGGAACAGGCCAACGCGCTCTCGCAGATGGAACTGCGGCTCGCCGCGCTGGAGACGGCGGCCAATATGCCGATCACCACGACGCCGTCGTCCGGTGCGAGCCTCCCGGCGTTTCAGCCTGCCCCGACCAGTGCGCCTGCCACCACTCTCCCCGCCGTGCGCCCGCCGGTGCAGACCGCTCCCGCGCCGACGCCTGCGCCCGCAGCCAGCATCGCCGCGCCGAGCGCCTCGCGCCTTGCCGCCGTGCAAGCGATTACCAAGCCGCAAACAGCGGATGCCGGGGATGACGAATATTCCTACGGTTTCCGCCTGTGGAGCGCAGGGTTCTTCCCCGAAGCGCGCCAGCAGCTCACCAAGTTTGTCGAGCAATATCCCAACCATCCGCGCATCAGCTTTGGCCGCAACCTGCTGGGCCGTGCGTTCCTCGACGACAATCTGCCGGATGAAGCCGCGCGCTGGTTCCTCAGGAACTATCAGGCCAACAAGGCGGGCGACCGCGCGCCGGACAGCCTGCTCTATCTCGGCAAGGCGATGATCGCGAAGAACGACACCCGCAAGGCCTGCATTGCGCTCGCCGAATTTGGTGAGACCTATCCGCTGGTCGCGACCGGGCGCTTGGCTGACGAATACAGGAACAGCCTCGCCAAGGTGAAGTGCAGCTAAGCGCCAAAGCGCCTCGGCGCTTCGCTGCCGATCTGGCGGCGCTGTGGCCCGAGGATGAGCGCACGGGCCCGCTGGGCCTCGCGGTTTCGGGCGGTCCGGATAGTCTGGCGCTGCTGCTGCTCGCGCACGCAGCCCTGCCGGATGCCATCGCGGTGTGCAGCATTAATCATGGCTTGCGGCCCGAGGCTGCAGGCGAAGTCGCTCTGGTCGAGCGGATCGCGGGGGAGCGCGGCATTCCCTTCACGCAGCTTGCCGTCACGCTCGCCCCCGGTAACCTTCAGGCGCAGGCCCGCGCGGCGCGCTATGCGGCTTTGGCGAAGTGGGCGAAAGACAAGGGGCTGGGCGCAGTCGCCACGGCGCATCACGCCGATGATCAGGCCGAGACCTTGCTGATGCGCCTCAACCGGGGGAGCGGGCTGGCAGGGCTGGCAGGGGTGCGCGCCCGCTCAACCATCGCGGAGAGTGAGATCACCCTGCTGCGCCCGCTGCTAAGCTGGCGCAAGGCAGAGCTGGCAGCGGTGGTTACCGCCGCCGGGATCACGCCTGCCGCTGACCCCTCCAACACCAATCCCGCCTTCGACCGGGCCCGCTTGCGCGCACAACTGGCCGAGGCGGACTGGCTCGATCCGGTCGCGCTGGCGACCAGCGCTGCGCATCTCGCCGAAGGCTGGCAGGCGCTTGAATGGTATGCGGAGCTCGACTGGCACGAAATGGTGATGCGCGATGACGCCGCGCCGGGCGGGCTGGGCTACACCTACTGCGCCAATGTTCCGCGCGTCATCGCCATCGAGACGATTTGCAAGATCATCGCCGCGCTGGGTGGGCACGCGACACGGGCCGAAGCTGCCCGAGCGTGGGATCGGCTTTGGGCAGGCGAGAATGCCTCGCTTGGCGGGGTGCTGGCGCAGGCCGGTGTGGAGCGGGTCGAGAAAGTCGGCGTGATGATGCGGGTCTGGCGCTTCAGGCCGGAGCCTGCGCGGGGCAGTGTGAATTAGATTTCATGGTGTCACGCGGAGGCGGAGACGTGGAGGCTTATCGGTTCGCGCCAAGGGGCCAAGAGGCCAAGATGTTGCGCTTGCGGCGAAGCCGCACTTCCCCATTGCCATAGCACGCTATGGAAGACGCTGCCTGCGGCGCAGTGACCCCCTCTTCGCCCCTTGGCCTCTTGGCGCGAACCAATGGCTGCGCGAACCGATAAGCCTCTGCGTCTCCAAGTGGGTCCCCCCAAAATTCAGCCGAGGAATTACATTACCTTGTCGCCAATCCCGATCATCTTGCCGCGGGTGATGATCACCTTGTCCCCGCGCTTGGCGGCGGCGAACAGCTTGGCGGCGAATTCATCCGGCACGCCAATGCAGCCGTGGCTGGCATAGCCGTTCATCACCGGCGAGCCGTGGATCGCGATCCCGTCCCACGTCAGGCGCAGCGTGTGCGGCATCGGGGCGTTGTTGTACTTCTCCGAGACATTGTCCTTCTCCTTGGTCAGGATCGGGAAACTGCCGAGCGGGGTCGGGTGGGCCTGCGTGCCGACCAGAACAACGGCGGTGCCGATTTCGTGCCCGTCACGAAAGGCGCTGATGACGCGCGCTTCGAGATCGACGGTGATGACCAGCTTGCCGGTGCGCGGCGCGGCGCTTTCGTCCCAGAACCAGTCGCCATAGCGGATGCTGCCTTCAATCGGCAGGATCGACTTGATGACGAAGGGATCATTGCGAGTGAGAGCCGCCGGAGTGAGTGCTGGTGCAGGCGCTGCTGCGGGGAGCGGCTGCACCACCTCATTGGCGATCATCCGCACAGCCGGTCCGCGCGGAGGCTCGGGCTTGAGTGCGGGCGCGGTCACCATCTGAGGTGCCTCGTCAGCCGTAAGGGGCGGAAGGCCAGCATAGGCAGCCGCCGCATCGTCAGCCGAAGGCAAGTCGCTATCGGGATCGACTTGCTCGAAGGTGCCGACCGCCTCAGCCGCAACCGCCTCGGCCGCATCGCCGGTCTGACCGGCGGTGGTTTGCGCTGCCACCACATAGGGGGTTGCGACAAGAACAAGCGAGGCTGCGAGAATCCGGATCATGGGGGAGGTTATGCCCTGTCAGCCGTTAGCTTGCCAGAGGCTAACAGGTTTGCGTCCCTTGCGGGGACGGCGCGGGGAGAGGGGTTAACGGCGGAATTTGGCCTTTCACCATGTTTTCGCTTTGCTTTGCCGGTAACTGGCGGGAAAAGGGCAAAGTGAACAGGGGGATCGCAGCTATGACACCAGCCGTCCGAATGCTCATTGGTGTTGCCGCGATGGTGGCGACCCCGCTCGCCGCGCAGGACATCTTGCCCGCGCCCGCGCCGTTGCCCGATCTTTCGGCGATGAGCGGCGAGCAGGTGCTGGCGCTGTTCAAGGGGGCCGGCAATCGCTGGATTCGCGAACCTTGCGAATTCGGTGTGCCGGTCACCGCTGCGCTTGCCCAGAAGGTGGGCAAGACCGAGCCGATCCGGCGCGCGCAGCTGTTTGCGCAGGCGCTCTGTGCCGACGTGGAGCAGCGTTATGCCGATGGTGCAAAGTTCGCTGAGCAGCTCGTAGCGCTCGGCCCCGACCAGCCCCGCGCATTCGAGCTTTCACTCTACTTCGCCAAACGTTTGGAGGACGGCGCGGGCGCGCTCACGATCCTGCGGCGGCTCGATGGCAAGGCGCTGGAGCAGGTGTCCAAGGACGACTACTGGCAGCTCTCGCGGGCTATAACCCGCAGCGGACTTGGGCGCGAGTTCGATGCGCTCGCGCTTGCCTGGGTGGCTGACGGAAGGCTCGCCTTTATCGATGGCGATCTGCACGAGGCACTAGCTATCCGCGGCTTGCGCGAAGCTGCGCGCGAAGGTCGCGCCAATATGGTCGATCAGTTGCTGGTCTTAATCACCAGCCCGCCGAGCTATATCGATCTGCTCACTAGCCGCGACTACGAACCCTTCTGGCCGCAGATCGAGGCGCGCGCGGGGGCGAACCTGACCACGGTCGGGGCTGAGCACGTGCGCATGACGGCCGCCGGCCTGACCAATGCTATGAAAGACCGCGACCGTTTGTCTGATGCGGCCCACGCGCTGCATTACAACGGCCAGTTCGAAGATGCGATTGCGCTTGCCCAGCGCTGGCGCGCGCGCGCCGGTCGCGAAGCGACGTTCGAGGAAGGCGATGGCTGGGCGCTCAATATCGAAGCCTATGCTTATGATTCGCTCGGTCAGCGGGACAAGGCCGACGCGGTGTTCGAGGAACTGGCTAAGCTTGATCCAAACGAGCATCCATGGGTCGTCAATTTTGTGATCAACCGCGCCTCGCGGCTGACCGGGCAGGGGCGCTGGGAGGAAGGTCTAGCTGCCACGATTCTGGCCCGCGAAGTCGCCGAGGAACAGGGCACGGCTTTCGCCAAAACGATCATCGCCCGCGACCGGGCCTGTGCGCTGCTCAAACTGGGCCGGGCCCAGGAGGCCGACGGCGAACTCGCATTCCTGCGCGCCAACTGGAAGGACGGCATCGAATTCGCGGTAAAAGGCCTGATGTGCCACGGCCAGCGCGAGGAGGCGGCGAGCCTGCTGTTGGAGGGCCTGCGCGACGAGACGTTGCGCGATACCGCGTTGGCGGCGTTTCAGACCGACGAGCTCGACCTGTTTTACACCGCCTCAACCCTGCCCGATGCGCGCGATCTGCTGCCCGACTATCCCGAGTTGGCGGCGGAACTGGCCAAACATATGCGTGCCATGCCCGAAGCCTTCATCCCGCAGGCGGCGTTGAAGCGCGTGGCGCTCAAGGAGGGGCCGCCGCGCTGACGCGGCGTTTTCCTACTTTACCCGGATGTGCCAAGCCCTTCGTGCTCTTTGAAACAGTCGATTGATCCCGTCAGCGCGCCTTTTTCGTGGCACAGGTTTTTACGCTTCTGGACAGTGTCTCATGTGTCTCCAACACGCGACTTGAGCGCGGGCGACTCAGAGCCTCAGGCGATCACCCCGAACAGGTCGTGTGCGTCGGCATCCTCGATGGTGGCTTCGACGATGTCGCCCGGTGCCAGCGTCTCCGGCACGTTGCGCAGATACACCGCGCCGTCGATCTCGGGCGCATCGGCCTGTGAGCGGCCGGTCGCACCGATGTCGCCGTCTTCGTCCGGCTCGCCGATCTCGTCGATGATGACGGGGAGCGTACGGCCGATCTTGGCGGTGAGTTTGGCGGCGCTGATGCGCTCGGTCACTTCCATGATCCGGGCGTAGCGTTCTTCCTTGACCGCTTCGGGCACATGATCGGGCAGGGCATTGGCCGCCGCACCTTCGACCGGCTCGAACCGGAACGCGCCGACCCGGTCGAGCTGGGCTTCCTCCAACCAGTTGAGCAGGTACTGGAAGTCCTCCTCGGTCTCACCCGGGAAGCCGACCACGAAGGAGGAGCGAATGGCGATATCGGGGCAGATGGCGCGCCACGACTTCAGCCGTTCAAGCACTTTGGCCTCGTTAGCGGGGCGGCGCATCAGCTTCAGCACCTTAGGGCTGGCGTGCTGGAACGGGATGTCGAGATAGGGCGTCAACAGCCCTTCGGCCATCAGCGGGATGACCTGGTCGACATGGGGGTAGGGGTAGACGTAATGGAGCCGCACCCACGGGGCGTGGCCTTCCGGCGTGCGCAGGCCGCCAAGCTCGCGCGCCAGATCGGTCATGTGGGCGCGGACATCGCGGCCCTTCCACTGGCGGGTTTCGTGGCGGATATCGACCCCGTAGGCGCTGGTGTCCTGCGAGATGATGAGCAGTTCCTTCGTCCCCGCGGCGACCAGCTTCTCCGCCTCGCGCAGGCACGCATCGATCCGCCGGCTCGCCAACTTGCCGCGCAGGTCAGGGATGATGCAGAAGGCGCAGGAGTGATTGCAGCCCTCGGAAATCTTGAGGTAGCTGTAGTGCCGGGGCGTCAGCTTGATGTCCGGCTGCGGGATCAGGTCGATGAACGGGCCTTGGCTCGGCGGCGCGTGGATGTGGACGGCCTCGACCACCTGTTCGTACTGATGCGCCCCGGTGATCGCCAGCACCTGCGGATGGGCGGCGCGGATCGCGTCGGCTTCCTCGCCCATGCAGCCGGTCACGATCACGCGGCCGTTCTCCGCGATGGCCTCTCCAATCGCGGCGAGGCTCTCTTCCTTGGCGGAATCGAGAAAGCCGCAGGTGTTGACCAGCACGACGTCTGCGCCCGCATAATCCTCGGCAAAGGCATAGCCATCGGCGCGCAGGCGCGTGAGGATCCGCTCGGAATCGACGAGCGCCTTGGGGCAGCCGAGGCTGACCATGCCGATCTTCTTCTGCTCGGCCAGAACGGTGGGGGCTATTGTCGTGGACGTGTTCATTGCGGCGCGCCCCTACACTGTGTGGGGGCCCAGCGCTAGGGTTGACGGAGGCAGGCTCAGCGGGGCATCTGGGGCGTCATGATCGTCAAGCTCTTCACCGACCATCCGCGCGCCATTGGCGAAACCTATGGCCAGCACGCCCGCACCGCCCTGAGCTTCGGCTGGCGCATGGTGGTCGGCGGACTGGCGTGCATGGTCCACGCCATCGTCCCCGGCCTGTTCGTCAAGACCGCGAGCCGCACCGTGGTGCAACTCGACGCCGAGATGCGCGGCCGCAAGCCGACGCCCGAGGCCGAGGAATTCGCTTACGTGATCTAGCGCGCGAGCGCCCTACACGCGGGGCGTTAACTAGGTTACACGCCTCCCATGCGTATCGCGATCACCAAAGGGACCTCGCAGGATCATGTCGCGGTAACGCGAGCCGACGGCTCGCGCACCGGCTTCGCCTTCACCAAGAAGGGCCCCTATCCGCACGACGCGTTCCACTTCTTCATCGAGCGCGGCCTCGGGATGCAGGCTGGGTTCTGGGGTCTGGTGGCGCGCGGGATGGAGCCGGAGGCGGTGCAGGCGATGGCGCTTGCAGGCGGTCATGCCAGCGCCAAGCGCGCTGCCGCGCCTGATCCGGGCATTGTCGAACTCATCCAGGCGGAGCGGCTGGTTGAATGTTTCGAGGCCGCCAGTTGGAGCGGTGGGGCGGATGACGCGGCGATCATGGCGATGGCCGAGCCGGCCTGGGCGACCTCGCTCGTGCCGCCGCCCGCCGGTGTGCCTGACAAGCTCGGCGACATCCGCGCTGCCCTCGATGCCTTTCTGGGCGAATGGCGGGACGCTGCCGTCAATGCCACGCTCGAACTCGAATGGCCTGAGGGCGAAGGAGATCAAGGATGAGTGATTTTGCCCTGTGGCCGGTGCTGGCCGGATCGGCGGCCTGTTTTGCCGTGGGCGCGCTGTGGTACGGCGTGATCTTCGCCAAGCCGTGGCAGCGCGCTGCGGGGCTTTCGAACACGCAGCTGCGCAGCGGGAATATGGGCGTGATCTTCGCGCTGACCTTCGCTTTCGAGATGCTGATCGCGATGGTGCTGTGGCACCTTCTGGTCCGCACCGATCCGCCCGCCTTTGTGGTGATGATGATGGCGGTCGGCTTTGCGGTCGGTGTGATGATCCCTTCGATCGGGATCAACTACCTGCATCAACGCAAGCCCTTGGCGCTATTCCTGATCGACGCCGGACATTTCCTCACCGGCATGGCGGCGATGGGCGGCGTGTTCGTGTGGTTTCGGGGATGAGGTCATTGAGGCGATGGATGGCCGCTTTTGGCGAACGCCGCGGCGGAGGCGAACGTACGACGCTGGGTGGATTGCGGCCGCTGGGCACCGCGTCTTGTGCTTCTGAAGGTTTTGCACCATAGGGCCTGCATCGACGGACTTGCGGTTTAGCGAGTGGCTCGGCCCGGCGCCTATCCCCGGGACAATCCGGCAGAATCCTGCCGATGATCGTATCTGGACTTCCCTCATGACATTTTCCGCCACGCTTCGCCGCGACTGGCTTTCGAACCCGCGTGCGGAGATCCTTGCCGGGATCGTGGTCGCTCTCGCGCTGATCCCTGAAGCGATCGGCTTTTCGATCATCGCCGGGGTTGATCCGCGCGTTGGGCTCTATGCTTCGGTCGCGATCGCCATCGTGATTTCCTTCACCGGCGGACGGCCGGGCATGATCTCCGCAGCTACTGCTGCGGTGGCAGTGCTGGTGGTGCCCTTGGTGCGCGATCACGGGGTGGAATATCTGTTCGCCGCGACGATCCTGATGGGGATCATGCAGATCGGAGCGGGGTTGCTCCGGCTCAATCTGGTGATGCAGTTCGTGTCGCGTTCGGTCATCACCGGATTCGTCAATGCGCTGGCGATCCTGATCTTTCTGGCGCAGCTGCCGCAACTGACGGGCGTTACCTGGCAGGCCTATGCGATGGTCGCGGGCGGCCTTGCAATTATCTATTTACTCCCGCGCCTGACCACCGCCGTGCCCCCTCCTCTGGTGGCGATCATCGTCCTCACCATCATTGCCGTGTGGAGCGGCGCGCCGGTCAACACGGTCGCCGACATGGGCAATCTGCCAGAAGGCCTGCCCAGCCTCATATGGCCCGATGTGCCGCTGACATGGGAGACCTTGCAGATCATCGCGCCCTATTCCGCAGCGATGGCAGCTGTTGGCCTGCTTGAATCCCTGCTGACCGCACAGATTGTCGACGACATGACCGATACGGGCAGCAACAAGCGCCGCGAATGCGCAGGGCAAGGCACGGCCAATATCGCCGCAGCGCTGGTTGGCGGCATGGGCGGCTGCGCGATGATCGGGCAATCGGTGATCAACGTCACTTCGGGCGGGCGCGGTCGGCTTTCAAGCTTCACCGCGGGCGCGTTCCTGATGTTCTTGCTGGCTGTGCTCGGCCCTTATGTGGGGCAGGTGCCGATGCCCGCGCTTGTTGCGATCATGATCATGGTGTCGATCAGCACTTTCAGTTGGAATTCGATCCCCAACCTTCGCCGTCACCCGTGGCCTTCGTCGGTTGTGATGCTGACCACGGTCGCCGTGGTGGTCGGTACGCATGACCTCTCGCTCGGCGTGCTGGCGGGCGTGCTGCTGTCGGGCATCTTCTTTGCGGGTAAGGTGCAGCGAATGTTCGGCGTGGAGCGGACGCTATCGGATGACGGGCAGACCGCGCATTACCGCGTCAGGGGCCAGATCTTCTTCGCTTCAGTCGAGCGCTTTGTCGATGCGATGGACGTGGCAGAGACCGCGCCGAATGTCGCTATTGACATGACCGGCGCGCATTTCTGGGACATTTCCGGTGTCGCCGCGCTCGACAAGATCGTGGCGAGGCTGCGGCGCGACGGGCGCAATGTCGAGGTGGTCGGCTACAATCGCGCCAGCGCCGACATCATCGACAAGTTCGCGCTGCACGACAAGACGGGCTTCGAGCTTGGGGTCAGCCCGCACTGATCTCGCAGTGTCAGGAATGGGGTCGTCAGCCGAACGGCAGCTTTTTTCTCAAACATGGGCAAAGCGGCCCCATCAGGAAATCAGCCGCCCTCGCTCCCGGCGGTCGGGACGATTTCCACCACCACGTCGCCGGACTGGAGCATCTGGCATTCGTCTTCCCAGAAGCCGATCGCGCGGCCGTTGCGATAGACGCGCAGGCCCGTGCCGCCGCTCTCCAGCTGCTTGATCGACTTGCCGCATTCCGCCTCGGTCACTTCGCGCTCGACCAGCTGCACCCGCCCGCCGACACTCGCGAGGTCGGCGAGGTAATCGGCGATATGCGCGCCCTTGACGCTGCCGGCCAGCAGCAGGCCAGTGAAGCGCACCGGATTGATGACATTGTTCGCCCCCGCCTGCCGTGCCAGCAGTTCATTATCTTCAGCGCGCACCACCACGCTGATCGGCACTTTGGGGGCGAGGTGGCGAACGGTCAGCACCATCAGGATCGAGGTATCGTCACGCCCGGCGCTTACCAACACGCTCTGCGCTTCGGCAATGCGGACGGACTTCAACGTCTCGTCACGGGTGGCATCGGCGGCCATGACGTTGACGCCGAGTTTCTCCGCTTCGGTCAGGCGTTCTTCGGATGGGTCGATCACCACGATGCAGCGCGGATCGACCCCGCGCTCGATCAATTCGCCGACGCTCTGTGAGCCGGAGACGCCGAAGCCCAGCACCACAACGTGATCGGTGAGCTGTTCCTGGATGCGGGCCATGCGAAACTTCTCCCAGCTGCGCTTGATGACGAAATCGTAGGCGGCGCCCACGAAGATGAACAGGACCGCGATGCGAACCGGGGTGACAATCACCGCTTCGATCAGCCGCGCGCGGTCGGAAATCGGGGCGATGTCGCCAAAGCCCGTGGTGGTGATGCTGATCATCGTGAAATAGACGACGTCGAGGAAACTGATGTGGTCATCGTAATTGTCGACGAGGCCGGCACGGTCCCACCAGTGGATCGCGATCACCAAGGCGATCAGCCCGAAGGCCAGTCCCGTGCGGATGCCGAGATCGCCCCACACCGGGATCCGCACCTGACGGCGGAGCGGCCGGAACTGATCGGCCAGCAGCGCCTTGCGCTTGAACGGATTGCGGCTGGGCGCCGGAGCCATCAGTCGCTGAACCGCTCGGCCAGAATGCCGATGGTCGAATAGTGCGTCAGGTCGAGCTGCAAGGGCGTCACCGCGATGTAGCCATCCTCGATCGCTTCGAGGTCGGTCCCGTGATCCATCGTGTGCTCGATCTGGTCGAGCCCGAACCAGAAATAGCGATAGCCACGCGGATCGCGCCCTTCGACGATGGTGCCGCGGGCGTAATCGTGGAAACCCTGACGCACGACGCGGATGCCCTTCACGTCCTCGGGAGCGCGGGCCGGGAAGTTGACGTTTATGAGCGTGCGGTCGGCCATCGGCGCGTCGATTAGGGGTCTGAGCACCTTGGCGCCCCACTCGCGCGCCGCGCCGAAGGGCACGTCATCGCCCATGCCTTCGCGGGCATAGACCTGGCTGAAGGCAATCGAGCGGATGCCCGCCAAGGCGCCCTCGATCGCGGCCGAGACTGTGCCGGAATAGGTGGTGTCGTCCGCCAGGTTCGCGCCGCGGTTGACGCCCGACAGGATGATATCGGGCGCATCGGGCATGACGGTGCGCAGGGCCATCATGACGCTGTCGGTCGGCGTGCCGGTCACCGAAAAGCGCCGCTCGTCCAGCTTGTTCAGCCGTACGGGCCGCGTCAGCGTGAGCGAATGGCCCGCGCCGGACTGTTCCTCGGACGGGGCGCAGATCCAGATATCGTCGGAGAACTGGCGCGCGATCTCTTCCAGCACCTTGAGGCCGGGGGCGTGGATGCCGTCGTCATTGGTGAGGAGGATTCTCACAGGGCAGTTCCCCCCGTCCGTTCGTGCTGAGCTTGTCGAAGCACCGTATTTCCTTTGTCGCTGAAGAGGATGAAGAAATTGCGGCCCTTCGACAAGCTCAGGGCGAACGGAATTTCAGTTGGGCGCGATCACGTCCAGCCCGCCCATATACGACCTGAGCGCCTCCGGCACGGTGACGCTCCCATCGGCGTTCTGGTAATTCTCGATCACCGCCACCAGCGTGCGCCCGACGGCGAGGCCGGAGCCATTGAGGGTGTGGACGAACTCGGTGCGCTTCTCGCGCGCCACGCGGTAGCGGGTGTTCATGCGGCGGGCCTGGAAGTCGCCGGTGTTCGAACACGAGCTGATCTCGCGGAACGCGCCTTGGCCGGGGAGCCAGACTTCGAGGTCGTAGGTCTTGCGCGCGCCAAAGCCCATGTCGCCGGTGCACAGCAGCAGCTTGCGATAGGGCAGGTTCAGGCGCTCAAGGATCGTTTCGGCAGCTCGAACCATGCGCTGATGTTCGGCCTCGGAATCCTCCGGGCGCACGATGCTGACCAGCTCGCACTTCTCGAACTGGTGCTGGCGGATGAACCCCCGCGTATCGCGGCCTGCCGCGCCCGCTTCGGAGCGGAAGCACAGGGTGAGGGCAGTGAGGCGCATGGGGAGGGCGCTCTCGTCGAGCAACTCGCCCATGACGCTGGCGGTGAGGCTGACTTCGCTGGTGGGGATGAGCCAGCGGCGCGCGGGTGGGTTACCAAGGCTGTCCCATTCCGCTTGAATACCGAGCAGCCCGGGAAGGTGATCATGGCGCTCTTGGTAAGCTTTGGCCTTAAAGCTCACGATATCCAACGCAGACGGCAACAAGTAGGTCTCGAAACTGTCCTCGGCAAACTTCGGCAGCTTATCCGTGCCATACATAGCCTCATCGCCCACCAGCACAGGCGGGTTGCATTCCGCATAGCCATGCTCGCCCGTCTGCACATCCAGCATGAACTGGCCGAGCGCGCGGTGCAGCCGCGCCATGCCGCCGCGCAGGAAGGTGAAGCGCGCGCCGGATAGTCGTGCGCCGGTCTCGAAATCCATGCCAAGCGCAGGCGCGATGTCGGCGTGTTCGCGCGGGGTGAAGTCGAAGCTGCGGGGCGTACCCCATTCGCTTTCAACCCGGTTGTCCTCCTCGCCCCCGCCATCGGGCACATCCGCGCCGGGGAGGTTGGGAATGATCTCCAGCGCCTCTTTCAGCTTCGTCGCCAGTTCGTCGGCGCGGGCTTCCAAGGCGGGCATCTGATCCTTGAGCGCCGCAACCTCGGCCTTGATCGCTTCGGCGGCGTCCTTGTCCCCCTTCGCCATCGCGGCGCCGATCAGCTTCGACGCCTCGTTGCGGCGCGATTGCGCGACTTGCACGGACGTGGTCGCCGCGCGGCGTTCTTCGTCCAGCGCAATCAGCTGCGCGGCCAGCGGAGCCAACCCGCGCCGGGCGAGGCCTGCGTCAAAAGCTTCGGGATTGTCTCGGATAGAGCGAATATCGTGCATGGGCCGCGCTATGCCCGCTCACGCTGGGCAAGAAAAGCCGCAATCGCCATGGAACATCCCTGTGCGTCGGAGGGTTGATCGCGCAGGAGGTATCGCAAAATGATCCGTAAATTGATTGGCGCCGCGATCGGCGCGCGTGTGGCAAAGCAGCATCCGGCCGTGGGCGGGGCGACTGGCGTCGTTCTGGCGACCGCCGTTCCCTTCATCATCTCACGCGTTAGCCTGCCCGCGATGGTGGCGCTGGGCGTCGGCGGCTATGTCGCCAAGCGCTTCATGGACAAGAATACGGCGGAGCAGGCCACCAAGCCCACCCCGCCGACTGCTCCCGTCCAGCAGTAACCCGGTTTTGGAGACAGGGGCGGCGGTGGCAATTCAGAGGCCGCCGCCCCCTGGGGAAAGTGTCTTCAGAAGTTGACCTGCGCCGTGACGAACACGCGGCGCGGATCGCCGTAGAAGCCGGTCAGTGTGCCTTCGCGGCCCAGCGTCGGGATAAACGGCGCACCGCCAACCCCGCCAGCGACGAAGTTGTAACCGGCGACAATATACTCCTTGTCGAACAGGTTCTTGCCGTGAACCCCGATCGAATAGAGCCCGCTGTCCGAGGTGTAGATGATGCTCGCATCGACCAGCACGAAACCGTCCTGATCGAGGAACGGGTTGGGCACTTCAAACTGGCTCGCATCCGACCGCAGCGAGGCGAGGCCGATGAAATCCATCATGCCGCCTGCTAGCGGAACGCCCATGTTGAAGCCCATATGCGCGGTGATGTCCGGCGTGTTCTGGAACACGCGCTGATCCGCCACATCGCGGCCAAAGGCGTCGATGAAGGTGTTGAACTTCGCATCAAGCACACCCAGCGACCAGTTGACGCTGAAGCGGCTGCCTTCGCCCGCGAAGTCTTCGCCGACCAGCGCGTTGCCTTCAAATTCGATCCCGTTGACGTCAGCGCTCGCCGCGTTCGAGGTGATGCCGATGAAGCTTTCGTTCACCCCGTCGCCATTGCCATCGAAGCCAACCGAGCCGGGGATCTGGACGTCCTTGTACTGCGCCAGGAAGCCCGCCAGGCTGATGTTCAAGCGGTTGTCGAGCAGCGAAGCCTTCCAGCCCAGTTCGAAGCTGTCGACCGTTTCGGGATCGAAGGCGAGGAAATCGAACACCTCGTCTGCGGTGCAGGCCCCGCCGCGCGCGTTGCGGCAGGCGGTCGTCTGGCCGCGCGGATCGAAGCCGCCGCCCTTGAAGCCCTGCGAGTAGGTGAAATAGAGGTTGTGATCAGAATTCGGCTGCCAGCTGATCGACGCGCGCGGGTTGAAGTCCTTGAAGGTCGCACTGCCATTGAAGTTGCTGGTGACCGCTGCAGCAACGCCGGTACCGCCAAACAGGTTGGAGAACCCGCCGAGGAAGGTGGTCCTCAGCACCGTGCTGGTACGCTTGTCATTGGTGTAACGCCCGCCGACCGAGACGCTGATCGTGTCCGAAAGATCATAGGTGAAGTCGCCGAAGACTGACCAGGTCTTGGTGTTCACGTCGCCCAGTGTCTGCGCGGTCAACCCGTTCAGGGTGGTGAACAGCGCCACATCGAACGCGGTGAAAGCATTGGCATCGAGGTAGTAGAAGCCCACGACGCCTGACAGGCTGTCGCTTTCATAAAGCAGCTGCAATTCCTGGCTCAGCTGATCATTGTTGTAGATTGCCGGCACGTCGAGATCGACGGCGGCAAGGCTGTCGAAATCGATCGGGGTGGTCGATTTGTCCTCGCGGTAGCCGGTGATCGACTTGAAGGTCAGCGTGTCGCTGAGTTCGATCGCGACGTTCAGCGCCCCGCCATAGGCCTCGACTTCCTGATCGACGATGTTGAGCCCGGCGCGGGTGTCGAACACATTGTCCAGCACAGGCTGTCTGCTGAGCAGGCTGGGGATGAAGCGGTGGCCCTGACGCGCTTCGGAGCTGTCCTTGACGTAATCGCCTGACAGGCGAACGAACACCGGCCCGTTGTCGAATTCAATCGTACCGCGCGCGGCCCAGACGTCCTTGTTGTAGTTCTCGGTCCCGAGCGTCAGGTTGTCGCCAAAGCCGCCGCGCGAAAGCCGCGCGCCGCTGGCGCCGATCTTGAGGTTGCTGGTGATCGGGGTGGAGGCAGTGACGATCAGATCGGCCTGATCATAGGAACCATAGGTGCCGCGGATCTTCACGCTGGTCTCGTCAGGCAGTTCCGCCGTCACATACTTGATCGCGCCGCCGATGGTGTTGCGGCCATAGAGCGTGCCCTGCGGCCCGCGCAGCACTTCGATGCGTTCGACATCATAGATATCGAGCACGGCAGCTTGGGGCCGGTTGAGATAGACGTCATCGACATAGAGCCCGACGCCCGCTTCGAACCCGGCGACCGGATCCTGCTGGCCGACGCCGCGGATGAAGGCGGTGAGCGTGGTGTTGGTGCCGCGGCTGACTTCGAGCGTGATGTTGGGCACCTGCTGCGCGATCTGGGTCAGATCCTGCACGCCCTGCTTCACCAGATCATCGCCGGACAGCGCGGTGACGGACAGCGGCACGTCGATCAGACGTTCTTCGCGGCGACGGGCCGTGACGTAGATCGTGTTATCTTCTTCGGCCGCTGCGGCTTCGGCTTCGGCGGCAGCATCCGCAGCGCTGTCTTGCGCGGCAACCGGCGCGGCAAAGGCGGCAAACCCGGCGGTTCCGGCGAGCAGCAAGGCACGCGTGTAAAGCTTAATGGTCATGGGGTGTTTCCTCTCCTGGCCCTCTTGTGGCTGCAACCAATATTGAAAGTTGAACCACCTTTCAAGTTTAGACTTGTGCACGAGTCTTGTGCCGCCTACCGAAAGCGTGGAGGGAGTAGCTGATGAGCAACACTCAGAGCAGCGAGACCAAAGTCGCATCAGGGGTGGCTGATGCCGCGTGCGGTGACGCCAAGACGCCGCGCACCGAGCGCGGGCGGCGGACCTTGCGCAAGCTGCTGGATGCGGCGGCGGAGGAGTTTGGCGAGAAGGGCTTCCATGAAGCCTCGGTCAGCTCAATCACGCGGCGCGCAGGTGTGGCGCTGGGGAGCTTCTACACATACTTCGACAGCAAGGACGCCTTGTTCCGCGCATTGGTGGCCGACATGAGCGAGAAGGTGCGCACCAGCGCCCGCTCGGCCTTGCACGAAGGCATGGGGCCGCTCGAAATCGAGCGCGCGGCGCTGGCGGCGTTCCTGCGCTTCGCGGCCGAGCACAAGGAGGTCTATCGGATCATCGACGAAGCCGAATTCGTGGATCCGGCGAGCTACCGTCAGCACTACGAAACCATCGCCGCCCGCATCGCTGACCGCTTGCGGGCGGGTGCTGCTGGGGGCGAGTTCCGCGAGGGGCTTGGCGAGCTTGAGGCCTGGGCGATGATGGGGATGAACGTGTTCGTCGGCTTGCGCTACGTGGTGTGGGGCGGCGCGGAAATGTCGCCGGATGAGGTCGCGTCCGGGGTGAACCGGCTGCTCGCTGAGGGGGTGCTGCGGCGGTAAAGGCGGGCGATCCGGCATTGGCGGAGCGCCGCGTATAACTTGCGAACGATTCTTATTCGCATTCCTTATTGACTCTCATTCGCAATAAGAACATCAGGCTGGGGTTCGTTCACTCCCCCAGCAGGATGCCCTCCGCGTGTACCTTATCAACAAACTTGCCCTTTCCACCGCCCCCCTCGCCCTGCTCGCCGTACCCGCTGCGGCCGAAGATCTCTCCGCCGAAGCCGAGGCTGAAGCGCAGCAGCAGACCGGGCGGATCACAGTCACCGCGACCCGCACGCCTGTGTTGCAGGAAGAAGCGCCCGCCACCGTCACGATCATCACCGACCAGGAGATCGCCGACCAGCTCGCAACCGACATCAAGGACTTGGTCAGGTTCGAACCCGGTGTCTCGGTCCGCCGCGCGCCCGCCCGCTTCGGGGCGGCGATCGGGGCGACGGGAAGGGCGCGCAACGAAGGGTTCACGGTGCGCGGGATCGGCGGCAACCGAGTGCTGGTCCAGGTCGACGGCATCCGCGCACCGCAGGGCTTCAGCTTCGGCCCACAGGATGCCGGACGCGGCGGGTCTGCCGATGTGAGCCTTGTCAAACAGGTTGAGATTTTGCGCGGTCCGGCTTCGGCCCTTTATGGTTCAGACGGGCTGGCGGGTGCGATCAGCTTCGTCACCTCCGACCCGGCCGATATCATCGCAGGCGCCAGCATCGGCGGCTTCGTCTCCTCGCAATATTCGAGCGACGACAATGAATTCGCCCAGACCGCTACGCTGGCCGGCCAGACCGGCAACTGGTCGGCGATGGTGGCCTATACCCGCCGCGATTTCAGTGAACTCGACAATCAGGGCACGACCGAGGGCACAGGCCGAACCCGCACCGCGCCCAACCCGCAGGACGGGCGCAGCGATGCGGTGCTGGCCAAGCTGGTGTGGGAGAATGGCCCGCACCGCGTCCGCCTGACCGGCGAATATCTCGACAGCGCGGTGGAGACGCAGGTGCTGACCGGCCTCGGCCCGGCGTTCACCTTTGGCCCCAATCCGGTGTGGACCGTGGACGCCCTCAACGCCCGCGACACGACCGAGCGGCTGCGCGCCTCGCTCGACTGGACCTATGATGGCTCGTCCGATGACGCGATCGAATACGCTTTTCTCTCGGCCTACTGGCAGGACGCCGAAGACCGGCAGTTTGCGCTGGAGGAGCGGACCACGCTCACCGCGACACCTGCGCCCGATCGCGAGCGGCTAAACACCTTCGAAAACCGCGTTTACGGCGCTGCGGGCGAGGTGCGCTCAGGCTTCGACCTCGGCGGCATGGCGCACCGCGTCGCAATCGGCGGCGATGTCAGCTGGACCCGGCAGGAAGGGCTGCGCAGCGGCACGGTTCCGGGGCGGGGCGAGACGTTCCCGACTCGGGCCTTCCCGGCGACCGATTTCACGCTGGGGGGGCTGTTCGTCGCCGACGAGATCGGACTGCTCGATGGCGCGGTGACGCTGTTCCCGGCGCTGCGGTTCGACTTCTACGATCTCAACCCGACCGACGATCCGCTGCTGCCGACCTTCACCGCTTCGGGCCAGAGCGACAGCCGCTTCTCCCCCAAGCTGGGCGTCACGGTAAAGCTTGCGCCCGAGGTGATCCTGTTCGGCAATTACGCGCAAGGCTTCCTCGCGCCGACGCCAAGCCAGGTGAACAACTTCTTCGAGTTCATCGCGGGCGGCTACACCTCGATCCCCAACCCCGATCTGCGGCCTGAAACCAGTGCAAGCTGGGAGGTTGGCGCGCGTTATGTGGGCGAGGTTTTCTCGCTCCAGGTGACCGGTTTCAAGGGCGATTACGACAACTTCATCAGCCAGCAGGTGGTAAGCGGCAGCTTCACCCCGCAGGATCCGGCGATTTACCAGTTCGTCAATTTCGATGCGGTGGAAATTGAAGGGCTGGAAGCGCGCGGCGAGGTGAAGCTGGACAGCGGCTGGAATGCACGGGTCGCGCTGGCCTATGCCAATGGCGATGTGATTGCGCCTGATGGCAGCCGCACGCCGCTCGACACGATTGATCCTTTCAACATGATCGCAGGCGTGGGCTACCGCGCACCTTCGGGCAGGTTCGGGGGCGAGTTGATCCTCACCCACAATGCCCGAAAGGGTGCCAATGAGCTAGAGCGCGCGGCCAATGGCGACGATCTGTTCGTACGGCCCGACGCGTCCACGATCCTCGACCTCATCGCCTTCTACGCCGTGACCGAGCGGCTGAAGCTGCGCGCCGGCCTCTTCAATCTGACCGACGAGACCTACGCCCTGTGGTCCGATGTGCGCGGCCTCAGCGTCGCGGACGCGGGCATCGCAGATGCCTTCACCCGCCCGGGCCGCAACCTCAGCCTTTCGGCCAGCTACCGCTTCTGAACCTGAATGGAGGACCCCATGAACCGACTGACCAAAACCCTGTTCGCATCCGGCCTCGCTGCGCTCGCGCTGGCCGCAGTGCCCGCTCCGGCGATGGCCGATGGCCCGATTGTCCAGACCGCCGAGGCCGCCAAGGCTGCTTTCGAGGAAGACCGCCAGACCATCCTTGCGATGGCGGGGGACTTCAAAGTCACCTTCGACATGCAGGAATCGACCCCGTGGATGGAGGGCTACACCCCCTTGGAGCGCAAGATCTCCGGCGGCTACGAAAGCGTCCGCGTGATTGAGGACACTGGCACCCGCATCGTGCTCCAGCACCTGTTGGTGACGGGGGACGAAGCCAATCCCTATGTCGTCAAGCACTGGCGGCAGGACTGGGAATATCAGCCCGAAAAAATCCTCGCCTTCACCGGCGGTGACACTTGGGAATTGACCGCCGTGCCGGAAAAGATGCGCGCCGGGCGCTGGTCGCAGACGGTGTATCAGGTCGATGACAGCCCGCGCTATGCCGGGTGGGGCGAGTGGGAGACGACGCAGGGCATCCGCCGCTGGCGTTCCAACTGGACCGCCCGCCCGCTCGCCCGGCGCGATGCGATCCGCAATCCGGTCTACGACCATTACATGGGCATCAACCGTCACCAGCTGACACCGACTGGCTGGATCCACTGGCAGGACAACACCAAGATGGTGACGCCCAAGGACGGGGGCGAGGCCGCGCCGGTGGTGCAGGAATATGTCCTCAACACCTATGAGCGCTTCAATGGCTACAACGTCGCCGCGGCCGAGACCTATTGGGCCAAGACCAAAGGATATTGGGACGCCGTGCGCGGCAAGTGGGACGCCGTCGCCGAAGCCAATGGCGGTATCCGCATCGCGCAGGAAGCTAGTGCCGGTACCACCATCGCCAATGAACTGATGCTGCTCGCCGACGCAATCAAGGACGGCAAGCAGACGCCCGAAGCCGCAAGCGCCAAGGCGCTGGCGCTGATCGAGGAAAGCACGTCCCGCGAGGGCGGCTAAGCATCCCCCAATCCTCGGTGCCCCTGCCGGCGGGAAGCTGTGTCCTCGCTTCCCGCCGGCCTTCTTGCTGGGTGGCGGCCCAAGCGTTAGAGCGGACCCATGATCCTTGTCATCAACGTGCTCGAAGATGCCGACCACCGCGCCGCCATTGCCGAGCGGATCGCGATGCTGAAATGGCGCGACGGGCGGGAGACCGCCGGATCGGTCGCGCGGCAGGTGAAGCGAAACGAGCAGGCGGCGATGAACTCGCCCGCGGGCCGGGCCTTGCAGGACGAGCTGTCTCAGCTGGTTTCGGACAATGTGGTCGTGAAGGCCGCCGCGCAGCCGCGCCGGTTCTCGCCGGTGATCATCAGCCGGACTGGCGTGGGCGGCAAGTATGGCGCCCATGTCGACAATGCGCTGATGGGTCGGGGCGCGCAGCGGTTGCGCACCGATCTTTCCTTCACGCTGTTCTTGACTCCGCCCGGCGAATACGAGGGCGGCGAGCTTGTGATCCACGCCGCAGGCATGACGCAGGAGCTGAAGGGCGAGGCGGGCAATTTGGTGCTCTATCCCTCGGGCAGCATTCACGAAGTCAAGCCGGTGACCAAAGGCACGCGGATCGTTTGCATCGGCTGGATCGAAAGCACGGTCGCCGATGCGGCGCAGCGCGAGATGCTGTTCGATCTCGAAAACCTGCGCACCGCGCTCCGCCAACAATTGCCCGCCCAGTCGGCCGAGCTGCTGACGCTGGACAAGACCATGGCCAACCTATTGCGGATGTGGGCGCGGTCCTGAGCTTGTGCCGGTGGCGGTACGTTTGCCCTTCACGGTGAAGTAGAGGATCAGGCTCACCCCAATGATGCTCGGCCCCGCCCAGATCAGCGGGTTGAACACGTGTTCGGGGATCAGCCGGATCAGCCCGACCGAAAGGAAGGCGGTATAGGCCGAAATGCCCATGCCGATCAGCGCGCGGAAATGCTCGCCAACGTATGTCGTGCGCGGCGGATCATCCTTGCGCCAGATATACCGCTGCTGGATCAGCATGGCGACGATCCCGATGAAGGCGACCAGCATCATGAGCGGATGCCCGACCCGGGAGCCGTAAATCCCACACCACGCACCCGAGATTACCACAGCGGCGATCATCGCCTGATACCGGGCTGAACGCAGCGCCCGCCGGTCGCGGCTGTGGCGCACCACGGCGAGTCCATAGTCGACAAAGCCGATGGTGAGCACGCCAAGGTACAGCATCATCCACCCGAACAAGCCTTCATACAGCGCGCGGTCAGTGACTTCGGGGTGGCGATGGTCGGGCCCGTAGAGCGACAGCAGCGCCATCGCGATGGCGAGTGCGCCCGCGCCTAGAAATCCGTAACACGTCGCGCGGCCCCACTTGCGGTGGTTGGTGGCACCCTTGCGCGTGACGATCGGTCCCCAGAACGCCGTCAGCCCCACTGCTCCGGTGGCGACATGAAGAGCGACAAGGGCTTCAAACAACGCCATCGCGGTCAGGATGACACAATCGCCGCGCCGCGCCTAGAGCCTGTCACCGCACCCGTGACGGCGCCACCATCACCGCATTGGCGATCATCAGGTCGAGCCCTTCGAGATAGGCACGGGCTGAAGGATCATGGGCAAAGCCGATCACCAACCCGCGTCCTTGCGGCTGCGCCATCAGGTAGGGCTTATAGGCCAGCTGCCGCCGATTCTCGTCCCACACATAGCCGCTGGCGATCAGGTTGCCTGGCGCGGCGAAGCGCAAGACGTTGATCCCATTGGCCCGATCGAGCGGGGTGAAGATCTGCGTGCCCGTCGCGAGCACCACCGCGCCATTGTCGTAACCGGCGGAGAGGAAGTGATCGGGCTCACCAACGACATTCAGCAGCGCGCCCGGCAACGTGTCGGGGAGCGCCTGCTGGTCCTTGATCGCTTCGCGGTATTCCGCGTCGTTGCCGATCGCGACTGCTTCAGCCAGAGCGGCCTTGTCGTCATCGCTGTCGGCAGGCTCACGCCCCAGCGCCGCTTCGCGCTTGACCGCTAGCAGAGGATTTTCGCCATTGCTGAAGGTTTCCAAGCTCTCGCCGATTGCCACCAGCACGCCGCCGCGCTGCACGAAGCTGCGGATCGCCCGCAGGCCCCCATCGCCGAGCACGCTCGACGGGTCGCCTTCGGGCATCAGCACCACGTCGTAATCCGACAGGTCAGCGCGGCCCAACCGGCTGGTGCGGATCGGCGTCACCGGCAGGCCGAGCCGCTGTTCGAGCACATAGCGCAGCGCGCCTGCGCTGAGCTGCGAGACACCATCGTCCCACGCCACGGCGACACGCGGCATTGTCAGCCGCACGAAATGCTCGCTGCCAAGGTTCGGCCCGTTGTCGACCCAGCCATTTTCGAGCGCCACCGTATGCGCGCCGACATCGCGCGCGAGTTCGGCGAGGCGGGCCATCTTATCCGGGCTGTTCGAGCCTGCCGGGAACACCACCGTCCCGCGGGGAAACTCGCGGCCTGCGGTGGTGAAGGCGCGGTCAGTCACGCGCCCGTCGATCCCTTCGCGCAGCGCCAAGGCGACCAGCCGCGCTTGGCCACTATCGGTCCACGGCACGGCAATGCCAAAGTTGCCGGAGCCTTCCGCCTTGGCAGCAATCGGCGCATCGGCGCGCATCGCATCGCCGCTGACGGCCGCATTGCACAGGGCCACATCGACCCCCGCCATCGGCCCGACCGACCATGCGGTCACGTCATACAGCTCATGCGGCAGATCGACCGAGCGGCGGCGCTCCTGTTCGGCGAGGAAATCGGGCGGCAAGGGGGTGTCGCGGTCGAGCAGGCTCTTGACCAGCCGCGCGGCGGGTTGGGCCTGCGGTACGGCGAGGTAGCCTGCGGGATAGGACTTGCCGCAAACACTTGCACTGCCCTCGCGCCGCAGCACGGTGATGCCCTGTTCGGCCAAGCGGCGGCCCAGCCGCTCGGCATTCCAGCGCCGCTTCGACAGGTCGATGACATAGGTGCCGCGTCCGGCCGAGCCACTGGCATTGCCGCTGCGATAGGCGGCAAAGTCGCTGAGGAACCGGGCAGGATTGTCGGCCACAGCAGCAGCGGTGGCGAGGCTGGCGGTAAAGTGGTTGGTGATGCCGTCAGCGTAGGTCAGCTCCGTGCCGTCGCGCCGCGCAAACACCAGGCCCCGCGCCGAGCCCTGTTCGTAGGTGCTGCCGATCGCGCCCTGATGCGCGTTCCAGGTATCGCCATAGCCGGGGTAGAACAGGTCATAGACCTCGCGGGTGAAATAGGGCTCACCGCGGGCGTCAAAGGCGGCAGCATTGTAGCGTCCGATCAACTCGTAACTGCGGATTTGCGCCGCCGAGAGATTGGGGTTGAACGGCTGGGCGGCGGGGGAGAAGAAATAGGTCTCGTCCCCGCCCATTTCATGGAGGTCAACCACCACCACCGGGTTCCACTGACGGATCGCGGCGACCTTGCCCCGGGTCTCGGGCTGCGAAAGCGTGAACCAGTCGCGATTGAGATCGAACATGTAGTGATTGACCCGGCCAGAAGGCCACGGCTCGTCATGCTCGGCCGCCTGCCGGTCGGCGGCTGGGGTGATGCCCGTCGAAGCGAGGAAATTGTTCACGAACCGCGCGCGCCCATCGGGGTTCTGCATCGGGTCGACCACGACGATGGTATTGGCCATGATCTTGGCCGCACGCGCGTCATCTGTGGCGGCGAGCAGGTGATAGGCGGTCATCAAAGCCGCATCGGTCGAGGAAATCTCGTTGCCGTGCACGCCGTAGGCCAGCCATGTCACAGGCATCGCCGTGCCGTTGCCAGGTCGTCCCGCAGCGATTGTCGCCATATCGGCCTGAATGGCTTCGAGCTTCGCCATGTTTGCCGGTGCGGACAGCACGAGATAATAGAGCGGCCGACCCTCCCAGCTCACCGCATATTGCACCAGCCGTGCCCGATCCGGAGCAGCCTCGGCAAGCGCCTTCAGATAGGCATAGGTCTGGTCGGGCGAGGTAATGCGGGCGCCCGGAGCATGGCCGACCGTGGCGGTCAGCGTGGGGATCGCTTGATCGAAGCTGCCTTCGATAAAGGACTGCGCCGTGGCAGGCTGGCCTGCACCTATCAGAGCCGCCACTACAACAAGGCACTGGCCCCAGAATCTATTGCGCATGAAGAACCTCGCATGATCGCCCATGGGCGTGAGCGACAAGCCTTGCCGCGAACACGGCGCCCCGGTCAAGGCAGGAGGGGCGAATGACGCAAGCAGGAGACGCAGCGGGCCATGGCGGGCCACAGTCATTCCATTTCCACTCTGCCGCAAAGGGGAGGAAATGGTGGGCGCGACAGGGATTGAACCTGTGACCCCACCCGTGTGAAGGGGGCTCGCGGTCTAAGTTAATATCATGATTTTAAAAGGATATCATAGCGCCGTTCGAAGTCGCGTGTACGAGCTTTGTGCCTGATCATCTCCAATTTGGTCGTATTCGCGCTAGAACGCATCATGGACATGGAGACCTTTCAGCCCGGCCGGCGCACCTGGTGGCACTACAGCCCCCACTGTCACGCATTATGGCGAGATCACCGATCCCAAGAAGGTTGGCGAGCTGCTGCGCGCGATCGATGATTAAGAGGGCAGCGGGATCGCTAAGTTCGCTTTGCAGATTGCCCCTCATGTGTTTGTGCGGCCCGGTGAGTTGCTTCATGTCGAGTGGGGCGAAATCGATTTGGACGGGGCACTCTGGATCATCCCAGCGGGCAAGATGAAAATGCGCAAGGCGCACCATGTTCCCCTATCGCGGCTGACTGTAGAGCTGTTCCGGCAAGTCAAGGCAGTGACGAAGCCGATCGGTCACGTCTTTCCATCCGTGCGCACCCGCACCAGCCCGATGAGCGAAAACATCATCAATGCCGGTCTGCAGCGGCTGGACTGCGCTACCGATGAAATGACCGCGCAGGGCTTCCGCGCGATAGCCTCCACACTGCTGAACGAAAGCGGTAAATAGAGCCCCGATGCGATCGAGCACGCGCAAGCGGCCATCCACGGCAAAGCCCCGTCGCTGCATCCGGACGCTTGAAAGCGTCCGCTATAAACTCGCCCCAATGGCGCCTTGAGCTGAAGGAGATCGTGGACGGCAGTTGTCAGGTCGGTCGATCTTACCGACGAGGTCATAGCCTTGAAACCGGCCGTAGCGGCGTCCAATACGATACTGCCGGAACACCTCCTCAAATTCCTTATTCGCTCGGAAGAAGCCGAGAATGTCGAAACCACGTACCCCTGCCCAACTCCGGCCCTTTGTTGAGCTCACAAGAATGCGAGCTGGAGGCAGGCAGGCGATGTCGTGTGCAGTATCAAGGCGAACTTGATCGGCAAAAGCTTCGAGTTCTGGCGAGGTCCTTTTTGCAAACGTCGGTAACATCCAGAATGCAAAATGGCGGGATGGCCAGATCAGCCCACGTTCGTAATTCATCGGCCAAATGTCACTCGGATTTGCGCCCAGTGTCAGAATCACGTCTCCCGAACTGAGGTCCTCAGTGGCGAGTTCAGCTTCGATACGTTTGTCGTTGTAATATGTGCCACTGGCAATCGCCACGCCGAACGGAAAAAGAACAGCTAATGAAAGCATGCTCGCCCCAGCTCGCTGTCGAAATGATCGGAGCCGCGCTTCCATAATTTCCATCACAATTCCAAGAAACATTAGACCGGTTGCTGGGATCGCATGATAGCGGAAGCCTTTTTGCTGAAGAAAGTAGGCAACAAGAAACATCACAGATGAAACAATAAAAACTTGCGAAAACTTGGACGCCGGCCATCCGTAATAGAGAAATCCAAATGCAGCAAAAAGGTAAACGCCGACAAAGGAATTTTGGAGTTGTTCGGTGAAATGTACGTTATAACTGTCGTATGCGAGCCGAACCAGTGGCACCATCGTTTTGATGAATTCAGGCGCGAAAATGAAGATACAGGCGACGTATGTCAGTGCAGATGTTCCAAGCACAACAGTCTCGGCCCGCAAGGCTCGCCATTCGGCACGTCTGGAAAGAAAGAGCAATAGCTCCAGCGCCAACGGGACCAGCACAAAATAGTGCTTCAATGCAAATCCTAGAGCAGCCAGGAGTCCGATTGCAGAAGCTAGTCTGTTTGATGGAGATTTTCCATCAAGACGCGCTGCGATCAATGCGCAATACGGTATTGAAACAATTAGGACGAAGTGCTCGCGTTGACCAAAATCATTGAGAGGTAAGACGATGGTGGCCGTCAGCACCGCGGCATAGACTACAAATCGTTGGACCGCTCGCTTATCAGAGATCAGACGCGATAAGAATGTGATGCTTATGCCAATAGCTAAAGCAAATGCGATGATCAGCGTTCCTGTCGCAGGTGCTCTAACACTCTCAGCCAATACATTAAGGCACTGCGCAATCCAAAACCAAAGGGGCGGATTTATCTCTAGTATATCTACATAGAGCTGCGCGCCAGCGGTCATCTCTCTGCCAATCCAAAGTTGCCAGACGACATCGTGATTGAGGGGAATAAGCAGAAGCGGTGGGATGGCGGCCATAAGCAGCAAGTAGCTCGTTGCCTCCGGCCAACCCTCACGATTTGTCACAGCTAACTCCCTTGAATAAACCGTAGAAAGTTCCGCAGATTACACCCCTTGGAAGCGCTGATAGCGCGCCCGTATTCTCGTTTCCAGCGGTTCGGTGCAAGAAGGCCACAGCTGCGTTCGGTGTGGGGGTAGGCGCACTTCGGACGGCGGCGTGCTGCTGGCGCTGTCGCAGGTCGAGCGAATGATGAGTATCTGCAGGCGGATTTCCGCATGTATTGTGGACCCGCACGATCCTTCACGGGTGATTGACCGTGAGGATATCCGCGCGGGTGCCAGCCGCCAAGTGGAGGCCATCAGAATGCGTGTAACTTCTAACTTTATTCGCGCCCGGAACGCCGTTCAGGGGGAGAGGCTGCGGTTACGCGATTTGTACGGTTTCGGCCCGCACTGGCCTGCATTTTCGCTCATTGTCCGCATTGCAGCGAAAGACCATCTTTACCCCAAGGCCAAAAGCCTCTGAAACCTAGGAAAAGATGGTGGGCGCGACAGGGATTGAACCTGTGACCCCACCCGTGTGAAGGGTGTGCTCTACCGCTGAGCTACGCGCCCGTCCGTGGGGCCATATGACCCGGACAGGGGGGCGCCTTTAATCGGGCCTTGCGCGCTTGGCAAGCACTCGCGGCCAGGTGACGTGCGATTTCGCTGATGCTTAGCTGCCGGTCAGCCACGCCAGCAGGGCCAGCATCCCCTCAGGCCGCTTGGCGGGGGAGGGCGGGGGCGCAGCGCTCGGCGGACACTCGGCACAAAATGCCTGAACGCCGCGTGTTCCCAGCAGGCGCTCGGCATCGCGGGCAAGCCGGGCGCCGAGGTTCTCGCTGCGCGCCGCCGCCATCGCGAACAGATCGCCATTGTTCACGGCCGGCGCCCGCGCGGTCTGACTGGAAACCAGCCGTCGGATCAGCGAATCGTAATTCTCGCTCTGTTCACCAAGATACACCGCGTGCCATCCGCCGTCCTTCAAACCAGCCTTGGCCGCCGCCCAGCCGAGCGCAGCATCCATTCCCCCGAATTCGTCCACGAGGCCCTTCTGGCGCGCGGTTCCGCCATCCCACACCTGACCTTGTGCGACGCTATCGACTTGGCCGACCGGCATACGCCGCGCCTTGGAGACGAGGGTGATGAAGTCCTTGTATGTACCGCTGATCGAAGTCTGGAACAGTGTGTCCATTGCCGGGCTGAAGCCGCCGATGAAGTCGGGCTGGCCCGAAAGCGGCGTGGTGCGATAGCCATCGGCATTGACGCCAAGCCGGGCGGCGGCCTGTTCAAAGGTTGGCACCACGGCAAAGACGCCGATTGAGCCGGTGATGGTATCGGGCTCGGCAAAGATCCGGTCGCTTGAGGTGGCGACCCAGTAGCCGCCGCTTGCCGCGACATTGCCGAAGGACACGACGACCGGAATCTTGCGGTCGCGGTGGCGCTGGATTGCGCGGCGGATTTCCTCGGCCGCAGTGGCTGATCCGCCCGGCGAATCGACCCGCACCACCAGCGCGGCGAAATCATCGTCGAGCGCCTCGTCGAGCAGGTCGGCGATGCGTCCGCCCCCAGCGATCCCCGGCCCGGCATCACCATCGACGATTTCGCCCGCGATGGTGACGACGCCGATGGCCTTGCCCGAGCGATCTTTTCCGGCATCGCCGAGGAAGGAGCCAAGCTCGCTTGAAGCGTAGGTGCCGGGCAGATCGCTCCACGGGTCCTTGCCCGCCAATTCCGCCACCCGCGCGCCAAACTGGACGCGGTCGCCAAGCTTGTCGACCAGCCCTGCGGAGACGGCCGCCTGCGCCAGATCGCCGCCCGAACTCTGAATCCACGCAATCGGATCGCTCGTCACCCGCGCCAGTGCGAGCTTGGGACGGGCCTTGGTGACATTTGCCTGCCACTCTTCCCACATCGCGCCGTATAGGCCGCCAAGGTTCTGGCGCGCCTCGTCCGACATTGAGCTACGCGAATAGGGCTCGACCGCCGATTTGAATGCGCCCACGCGGTACACCCGCGCATTGACGCTGAGCTTTTCGAGCAGGCCCGCATAATAAAGCCGGTTGCCGCCCGGCCCGGAGATGACGGCCAGGCCCTGCGGATCGAGCCACACTTCGCTGGCATGAGCTGCCAGCAGCATGTGATCATCGGCATAACCCACAGCATAGGTCAGCACCGGCTTCTTCGCCTTGCGCACCCGGTCCATCGCCTCGCCGATGTCCTTGAGGTGCACCTGCCCGCCGCCAAGGAAGGTGGTGAGATCGAACACCACGGCCTTGATGCGGTCATCGGTAGCGGCGGCGTCCAGCGCGCGGACGATGTCACGGGAACGGTATTCGCCAATCGGAGCGGTGCCCGATAGCAGCGTCTCGATCGGATCAAGCACCGATTTTTCTTCGACCACGATGCCGTCCAGATCGATCAAGAGCGCCCCTTCGCGCACCTGACCAGGGTTGGGGCGGGCCGAGAGGATGGCAAACAGCGCCACAAAGAACAGCAGCATGAACAGGAGCACCAGTCCGTCCTTGATCCCCACGAGGATCTTCCAGACCTTGCCGACAAAATTCATGCATTCGTTCCTTCAGCTTGCCCCGCCGATCTAGGGGCTTTGCACGGTAACTGCTATCGGAAACCTTACGCGATGGGTTGAGCAGCGGATGAGGCTCGACTAGGGGCATGGACTTGATGGATGCACGCGAGACTTCACCGGCACAGGGCCGCTTTCCGGCCGGGCGGTTGGCGTTTCCGCATCGCGACCTCACTGGCATCGGCCAGTTGCAGCGCCACGAGATTCTCTATCTGCTCGATCAGGCCGAACAATGGGTCGCGCTCAACCGCCAGCGCACCAAGCATACCGACCTGCTGGCGGGCCTGACGATCATCAACGCGTTCTTCGAGAATTCCACCCGAACGCTTTTGAGCTTCGAGATTGCCGGCAAGCGGCTAGGGGCGGATGTGGTCAACATGCACGCCGCGCAAAGTTCGGTGAAAAAGGGCGAGACTCTGATCGACACGGCGATCACGCTCAATGCGATGCGTGCCGATGCGATCGTGATCCGGCACGGATCGTCGGGCGCGACCGGGCTGATAGCTGACAAGGTCGATTGCCCGGTGCTTAACGCAGGCGACGGCAGCCATGAACACCCGACCCAGGGCCTGCTCGACGCCCTGACCCTGCGCCATGCGCTGGCTGAGCGGGGCGAGGGGGCCGAGGATTTCACCGGGCTCAACATCGTGATCTGTGGTGACATCCTGCACAGCCGCGTCGCGCGCTCGAACATCCTGTGCCTCACCGCAATGGGCGCCAATGTTCGCGTCTGTGCGCCGCCTGCCTTGATGCCGACCGGGATCGAAGCGATGGGCGTGGAGGTGTTTCACCGGTTCGACGATGCGCTGGACGGCGCGGAAGTCGTAATGATGCTGCGGCTCCAGTCCGAACGGATGAGCGGCCAGTTCATCCCAAGCCCGCGCGAATATCGCCACCTTTACGGGCTGACCGCCAAGCGGCTGGCGCTCGCCGCTCCGGGCGCTCTGGTGATGCACCCCGGCCCGATGAACCGCGGAGTCGAGATCGACAGCGAGATCGCCGATCTGGAAGGCCGCTCGCTGATCACCCGGCAGGTCGAGATGGGTGTGGCGATCCGCATGGCGTGCCTTGATATCTTGACGCGCGAGGCGCGCGGCGTTGCGGGGTGGGCGGCATGAAGCAGGCGCGCCCGCTCACCATCTTCAATGCGCAGTTGGTCACCCCCGGCGGCGTTACAGCGGGCGCGCTGCGCTGCGTGGACGGGCTGATCGCCGCCCTCGGCCCGGATGTCACGGCCGAGGGCGGTGACGAGGTCGTCAACGCGCGCGGCAAGCTGCTAGCGCCCGGCATCGTCGATCTCGGCGTGTTCGCAGTCGACAAGCCTGCGTTCCATTTCGGCGGGATCACCCGGGCGGCGCTGATGCCGGATCAATCCCCGCCGCTCGATCTGCCGAGCCGGGTCAACTTCATCGCCAAGAGCGGCAAGCCCGATCTGTGGGTCCACCCGCTTGCCGCAGCCACGCGCGGGCTTGAAGGGCGGGAGCTCGCCGAAATCGCGCTGATGCAGGACACTGGCGCGCGCGGGATTGCGACCGGGCGGCGCTGGATCGCTGACAGCGGCGTGATGCTGCGGCTGCTGCAATATGCTGCGATGCTGGATCTGGTGGTCGTGACGCACGCCGAGGATGGTGGGCTGACCGGAGAGGCCGCCGCGACCGCGGGCGAGATCGCCACCCGGCTGGGCCTGCCCGCCGCACCTGCCGAGGCCGAGGCGCTCGCCATTGCCCGCGATATTGCTCTGGCGGAACTGGCGAGTGCGCGCCTTCATGTCCGGCAGGTGACCACGGCACGCGGGTTCGATCTGGTGCGCGAGGCCAAGGCGCGGGGCTTGCCCGTCACCTGCGGGATCACGCCCGCCCATTTCATGCTTTCGGACCTCGCAACCGCCGATTTCCGCACCTTCACCCGCATCTCGCCCCCTTTGCGCGTAGAGGCGGACCGGCAGGCGGCGCTGGCAGCGATTGGTGACGGCACCGTGGACGTGATCGCCAGCGGTCATGATCCGCGCGGGCCGGAGGACAAGCGCCTGCCCTTCGCCGATGCCGCGCCGGGCATGGCCGGGGCCGAGACGCTGCTCGCGATGGTGCTGGGGCTGGTGCGTGACGAGGTGATCGATACGGCCCGCGCTTTCGATTGCCTCGCTCGCAATCCCGCGCGATTGCTCGGGGTCCCAGCGGGCGCGCTCTCGGCAGGGCTCGAGGCGGACCTCGCCCTGATCGACTCCGACGCGCCGTGGATTATCGACCGCCGCAAGATGGAGGCGACCGCCGACAACACCCCGTTCGACCGGCAGGGCGCGCAGGGGCGGGTGCTGGGTCTGTGGAAGGGCGGGGTCAGCCTGTCCGCATAAGAAAACTCCCGGACAGCGCGAACGCCATCCGGGAGCGAGGCTTGCTCATTCCTGCCGAGGCAGGGAATTTCAGCGGCTGCGCGAGGCCATCTGCACGTCGCGCTTGACGGCACCGGCGGGCGGCGCCGAAGCGGCATAGGCAAAGCAGCCGCGACCGGATGACTTGACCGTGCCGCACATCGACTGCGCGCTTTTCGGGCCAAAACCAGCGGCAGCAACGCGCCAGAAATTGCGACCATTGACCACTGCTTCGGTGATGACCGGCTTGTGGTCCTTGAGCTGCGGGAACTTCGCCTTCAGCACGTTCCAGCCGCGCTCGGCTTCAAGCTTGCTGCTGTAGGACCCAAGCTGGACGAGGTGCGTAGCTGCGGCCTTGTCGCTGGCGACGGGTGCCGGTGCGGCCGCCGGGGCCATGCGGCGCTGCGGCGAAGCTGCTGCGACGCGCGATGCGGCAGGTGCTGCGCGCATCGGGAGTTCCTGCACCACCGGGTTCGAAACGTAGCGGATGCCCGAGCCCGCAGGTTCGGATGCGGCAAAGGCTTGCGCGAAGGTGGTGCCCGGTGCGGGCTGCGCGACAGGGGTCGGCGCCGGTGCGACGTAGGCAATTGTCATCGGCGCAGGTTCACCCATTGCAAGGTCTGTCGCGGCTTCCTCTGCCGATGCGGCGGCCAGCATTTCCTGGCTCGGGAAGTTGGCGAGTGCCAATTGCTGCGGCTGGCCACTGTCGGCGCGCGGGGTCACATCAAGCAGCGCAGCGATGCGCTGCTGGAACATCTCGGGCGCGGACATCGACGCCCATTGCGCCAGACGCGCTTCGAGCTGATCGCCCGGCACGTCTTCGGCCGCCATCACCCGTGCCGCGCGCCAATTGCCCGCCAGCGCATAGGTGTAAGCGAGGTTCTGCCGCAGCTTGGGCGTGGTCTGCTCAGCCGAGCGCACCGCGTTCACCAGCACATGCATCCCGCGTTCCGGCTGTCCGGCCAGCGCCAGCGCCAGGCCGAGGTCGGTCGGATCGATGGCCCGCGCATATTCGTCGAGCACGCTGACGGCTGCGCCTGAATCGCCGAGCGCAATCTTGGCGAGCGCGAAGCTCAGGACCGTGCGCGGGTTCTCGTCACCGAGGTCGAGCGCGTCGCCGAAGCTGGTCGCAGCCGACTGGAACCGGCCGGCTTCAAGATAAGCAGCGCCGAGCAGCGCACGATAGCCCGGATTGCGCGGATCGGCACTGACCGCAGCTTCGGCGTAGGTGATCGCCTTGTTGACCTGGCCCTTGCTCAGCGCGGTCTGCGCTTTGCTGAAGGAAACCTGCGCGCCCGGCGCGGCATTGGCGGTCATGCTAGCGAGCGTCAGGCCTGCGATCGCGGTGGTGATGGCAAGCGCGAGGCGCGGCGCCCGATACGGCTTGGCGCGGCTGCCGGTCTTGAAGCTGCGGTCCATTGTCATTTCCCCCGTAAATCCGGTTGGTTCAAGTCAAGTTGAAAAGTTGACGATCAGTGGCGTTTCATATGGTTGGCGATGACATCGAGTTCGTCATATTCGGCCAGCAGCCGGTCGAGCGCTTCGGTCACGAGCGCCTGTGCGCTCACGCCTTGCATGGTCGCGGCAAGGCGCAGCTTGAGGTGACGATCGGCATCGAGCCGGAGCGTGAAGGCAGCGCGGCGGCCAGCCTGCGCGGCCGGCACGCGGGCACTGCGCACAGCGCGCGACCGAGCAGCCGGTGCAACAATGACAGGCTCAGACGGCGGGGCAGGGGCGAGGGCCGCGTAATCGGCACCTTCGTCTTCGTCCGCGTAGTCTTCCTCGTCGTCGAAGGCCTCACCGTAAACCGGTTCGTCGTCTTCATCATATTCGGGGTCGGCATCTTCGGGGCCAGTCATCACCGCATCGGCGAGCACGCGCTCTTCGAGACGGCGCTGCTGACGGCGCACGATCGGACCGGGACCAGATACAAAATCGTCCGCCGAGATATCGGCGTTGATCGGCACAATGTCCGCGCCGGCGCCATGGCCTTCCGAATCGCCCATGTCGTTCCAGCCCAAGTCTTCGAGCTGGTCTTCGCCGAGCGTGGCAATCGCCGTCTCGTCTGCCACCAGCGGCGCGACCTGCGGACGCATCGCGGGCTTCGCGCCGCCCTTGCGGGCCAACAGCGAAGGGCCAAGCGAGGCAAAACCGGGTTCGGACATGGCCTGTTGCCTCCGCTGCGCTTACTGTGCGACCCGGCGACCGAAGCCGCCAGAAGGACGCGGCAGGCCGCCGAGTTGCTGCGCCTGGCCATTGGGAGCCGGGGCAAACACGGTGCGGCGGAAGTTCTTTTCGAGCCGGTCGGCGATATAGCGCCACAGCGCGGCGATCTCCGCAGCTGAGCGGCTCTCGGGATCGACTTCCATAACGGTGCGGCCATCGATCATCGAAGCGGCAAAGTCCGTGCGGTGGTGGAGCGTGATCGGCGCAACCGTGCCGTGCTGCGACAGCGCGACGGCGGCTTCCGAGGTGATCTTGGCCTTCGGGGTCGCGCCATTGACGACAAACACCAGCGGCTTGCCCGCACGCTCACACAGATCGACCGTTGCCCCGACAGCGCGCAGATCATGCGGGCTGGGACGGGTCGGCACCACGATCAGCTCAGCGACCGAAATCACCGACTGGATCGCCATGGTGATGGCGGGCGGCGTATCGATTACCGCGAGCTTGAAGCCCTGCTGGCGCAAGACCGCAAGGTCATTGGCGAGCCGCGCCACGGTGGTCTGGGCGAAAGCGGGATATTCCGCCTCACGCTCGTTCCACCAGTCGGCCAGCGAGCCCTGCGGGTCGATGTCGATCAGTACGACCGGGCCAGCGCCAGCGCGCTGAGCCTGGACGGCAAGATGTCCGGACAGGGTGGTCTTGCCCGATCCACCTTTCTGCGATGCCAAAGCGAGTACACGCACGCCTGGGTCCCCCTGGATTGAACCGTCCAGGCCCGCCCTATTGCGACACCTGATAACGGCTGGATGGACACGGGATCGCAGGATACCCCTAATTTAGGGTTAACATCGCCGACCTTCCTGCAAGGTGGCATTCGCTTTGGAGCAAGGGCTTGCACCCGGCCGCAGTCCGCGTGAGGGGCGGGCAACCATTTGCTAACCCTGTTTCGGCTACATCGTGTGGGACGGAGTTTTTCTCATACCCGACGAGGCGTGACAGCAATGGTAAGGATGATGGCAGCAGAGTTTTCGCGTAAGGCGGCGACCGGGCTGGGCGTAGCGGTGCTGGCACTGATGGCCGCGCCCGCCGTGGCCGACGTCAAGGCCGGGGTCGACGCGTGGAGCGCGGGCGATTTCTCGCGCGCCGTGGTCGAATGGCAGGGTCCGGCAGCGGCGGGCGATCCCGATGCGCTGTTCAACCTCGCGCAGGCCTATCGTCTGGGGCGCGGGGTCGAGATCGACAATGCGCGCGCCCGCAAGCTGTATGAACAGGCTGCCAGCCTCGGCCATGTGAAGGCGGCGGACAATTACGGCCTGCTGCTGTTTCAGGAAGGCGAGCAGGAAAAGGCGATGCCTTTGGTCAAGGCGGCGGCTGAGCGCGGCGATCCGCGCGCGCAATATGTGCTGGGCCTGTCGCACTTCAACGCCGATTACGCCCCGCGCGACTGGGTGCGCGCCTATGCATTGATGACGCTGGCGAACGGCTCAGGCTTGCCGCAGGCGCGTGACGCATTGGCGCAGATGGACAAGTATATTCCGCAAGGCCAGCGCAGCCAGGCCCAGTCGCTTGCCCGAGACATCGAAGCCAGGGCCAAGGCGCAGCGTTCGGCCGAACTGGCCGCTGCCGACCTGGGAACGCGCCCCTCCGCTCCGGTTCCCGTGGTTGCTGCAGTGACGCAGCCAGCGCCCAAGCCTGTGACGCCCGTTCCGCTTGCTTTCGCCATGACGCCCAAGCCTGCCCCAGCGGCCACCCCGCCCGCCGCGGCAGCGCCCGCGCCCACGCGCAAGCAGGGCAGGTGGCGCGTCCAGCTGGGTGCTTTCGGGGTCGCTTCCAATGCCGACCGGCTATGGAGCCAGCTTGGCAAGCACGCGGCCCTCGCGGGCACGAAAAAGACACTGCTGCCCAGCGGCAATCTCACGCGCCTGCTGGCCACTGGCTTTGCCAGCGAGGCCGAAGCCACCCGCGCCTGCGCCGCGCTCAAGCGTGACGGGAAAGCCTGCGTCGTCGCCGGGCAAGGCTAGGCGTCCGACCGGCCGCCAAAACACCCCGACAAGCAGCGCTTCCCAAGTGCTGCAGAGGTGATACTATCCTCCGGTTTACAGGCCGGGGGATCAGCCATGAATGAGACGCTTTCGTCGCAAGCGGCAGGGGAAATCTTTGCCACGCAGGAGCGCGCCGTCGCCCCTGTCAGCGCTGCCGAACGCATTGATACACTCGATTTCATCCGCGGTCTTGCGGTGATGGGCATCCTCGCCGCGAACATCGTCGCCTTCGGCCAACCGTTCGAAGCCTATATGTACCCTGCTGCGTTCCTGACCGAAGCGGGTGATCCGGGCGGGTGGATGTGGATCACGCAGTTCATCCTGATCGACGGAAAGATGCGCGGGCTGTTCACGCTGCTGTTCGGCGCGGGGATGTATCTCTTCATGGAGAAAGCCTGGGCGCGCGGCGCGACGCGCAAGCTCCAGGCGTGGCGGCTGGTGATCCTGATGGCCTTCGGGATGATCCACTTCATCTTTATCTGGCCGGGCGACATCCTGTTCTATTACGGGTTGTTCGGCCTCATCGTGCTGGCCTGCCTCCCGTGGAAAGTGAAAACCCAGCTCGGGGTAGGGCTGGCTGGCTACATGGTCGGGGTGGTGTTCTATGCTGCGGCGATGAGCTTTCCGTGGGCTGTGGTCGACACGCCCTTCGGCGCAAGCTCGCCCGAGATGCTGGACACGCGCGCCGATATGGTCGCAGGAATTGATGAAGCGGTGGCGCATGGCGCGGTACCCAATGCTGCAATCGTCGCGGGTGATTATCCCGCGCTGGTAGCGCACCGTCTGGCCGAACAGTGGATGGAGCCGTGGAGCAATGCGCTGTTCTTCTGCTTCGAGACGATTCCGCTGATGCTGATCGGGATCGCGCTCTACCGGATGGGGTTCTTTTCGGGCGGGTTTGACCGGGGAAAGATGATCCGCTGGGGCTGGATCGGGTTGATCGCCGGTGTGGCTGCGCATCTGGCGCTCGGCTTGGTGGTGCAGGCGGGCGGTTTCACATTCTACGGGACTCTCGCCGCCTTCATGGGCTGGAGCCCACTGCCGCGTCTGTGGATGGTGCTTGGCATTGCCGCGCTGCTGGTCGCTTATTCGCCCGGCGCGACCGGCTGGCTGGCCGAACGGGTCCGGGCGGCGGGACGGGCGGCCTTCACCAATTACCTCGGCACATCGGTGGTGATGATGTTCGTCTTTCACGGCTGGGCGCTGGGGCTGTTCGGACAATTGAACCGTCCGCAGCTTTACATCGTGGTGGCGCTGACTTGCGTGCTGATGCTGGCATGGTCGAAGCCTTGGCTTGATCGCTACCGCTACGGTCCGCTCGAATGGCTGTGGCGGTGCCTGACCTATCGGACGGTGTTCCCCCTCAAGAAATAGCGCCGAGCGGCAGACGTGACCAACAACTGCTGATTCGGCCTGTCGAAGGACAGGCCGCAAGCGCGACCGCGCGCCCGCAGCGACGCGCCCGCAGGGCGAGTGAGCGAGGAAATCTCATCGCGGATGCGATGCGAAAAAAAGAGTTGTTATTGCGAATAACTCGCATACATTCACTCCTGCAAACGCTTCGCAGGAAAGATTCGCACGCTCATGTACATCTGCATCTGCAATGCCATTCGTGAAACTGATTTGCGTAAGGCCGCGCTTTCTTGCGAAGGCGACGCTGAAGCGACCTATGCTTGCCTCGGCAAACGACCCAATTGCGGCCAGTGCCTTGAAGAAGCGCAGGAAATTATTGATCAGGAACGCGCAGCCGCATCATGCGAGGTATTCGCAGTAGAGGCGGCGTGAATCGCGATTGCGAACGTCTCGCAAGCGACTGATTCGCAAAGATATTTCCTGACGCCCCCTTGCGGACAAGTCCCGGCAGCGTGTATCTTGCGCGTAATGCCGCAACCCGGCTTTGATATTTCGCAAAGGACATCCCCATGAAGGGCGACCCCAAGGTCATCGACTATCTCAATCAGGCGCTCACGAACGAGCTGACCGCGATCAACCAGTACTGGCTCCATTACCGTGTGCTCGACAACTGGGGCATGAAGAAGCTCGCGGCTTACGAACGCCATGAATCGATCGAGGAAATGGAGCACGCTGACAAGCTGGCCGAACGCATCCTGTTCCTCGAAGCGCTGCCCAATTTTCAGGCAATCCACAAACTGAAGGTCGGTGAGACGGTCGAGGAAGTTCTCAAGGCCGATCTTGCGCTCGAACACGAAGCGATCCCGCTGCTCAAGGATGCGGCGGAATATGCCCGCAGCGTGAAGGATCACACCTCGGCCGGATTGTTCGAGGACATCCTCAAGAACGAGGAAGAGCATGTCGACTTCCTCGAAACCCAGTTCGAGATGATCGAGCGCATGGGGCTGCACAATTACTGCCAGCTGCAAAGCGCGCCGGCCGACGACAGCTAAAGGCTATCCGCAAGGGTGCTGAAAAAAGGGGCAGGGTCGGATGCGACTCTGCCCCTTTTGCCTTTTGGATCAGTCTCTCGGTACCTGCGCCCCGATAGCGGCTAGCCGGGTCTCCAGCAGGAAGAACCCTAGCCCCGTCACCAGCAACGCCATGGTCAGCACCCACATAAAGGCAATCACAGTGCCGATCTGTGAGGTGATGTAGGCCGAGATGAACAGCAGCATGATCACCGCGCTGATCATCACCGCCGCTGCGGTGGAGAACAGGATTGCGCCCTGCATCAGCTTGCGCCGCCGCATAAGCCAACCGAATTCGCGCACCTGCCGCGGGGTGCGGTGTTCTTCCATCTTATCCTCGATGGTCTCGATCCGCTTGGCGATCCAGATCATCCGGCTCATGATGACATTCATCACTGCGCCGATCCCGGACAGCAGGAACGCAGGCGCTAGGCTCAATTGCACCACCTGCTGCACCCGCGGGGTGGAGGCGGTGCGCTCGAAAATCTCAAGCGCGAACGGCAGGCGGGCCTCGGCGGCGATGGCAGCGACTGGGGCGAGCAGGTCGAGCACCATCCCGGCTAGTCCTTGGCGTAGGGGTTCTTGTTGGTCTTGAGGGTGACGCGCACCGGCACAGCATCAAAGCCGAGCTTGGCGCGGATGCCGTTCACCAGATAGCGTTCATAGCTGGTCGGCAGGAGGTCGAGCCGCGAGCCGAAGATCACGAAGCGCGGCGGGCGGGTGCCAGCCTGGGTGATGTAGCGCAGCTTGATCCGCTTGCCGCCGGGCGCGGGCGGCGGGTTCGCTTCCAGCGCATCGTCAAACCAGCGGTTCAGCGCTGCGGTGGAAACGCGCTTGGACCACGCATCACGCAGTTCGAAGGCTCCGCCGAGCATCTGGTCGAGGCCCTTGCCGGTCTTGGCCGACACAGCGAACAGTGGCAGCCCGCGTACCTGCGCAAGGCCATCGTCCAAGGCGGCGCGGATGCCATTGAACAGCTTGCTCGCGTCCTCGGCCACATCCCACTTGTTGATCGCGATCATCAGCGCGCGGCCTTCTTCAAGCACGTGGCTGGCGATCTTCAGGTCCTGATGCTCCAAGCCCTGCGTCGCATCGAGCAGCAGCACCACAACCTCGGCAAAATCCACCGCCCGACGCGCGTCAGCGACCGAGAGCTTTTCGAGCTTTTCGGTCACGTTCTTCTTCTTGCGCATCCCGGCGGTATCGATCAGCCGGATTTCGCGGGTCTCGCCGGTCTTCGGGTCGGTCCAGTCCCAATCGATCGCAATCGAATCGCGGGTGATCCCGGCTTCCGGGCCGGTCAGGAGGCGGTCTTCGCCGAGCAGGCGGTTGATGAGCGTGGATTTGCCCGCATTGGGGCGGCCCACGATGGCAAGCTTCAGTGGGCCGGTGGGACGATCATCCTCGTCCATCGCCGCGATTTCGGCGCGGGTGATGTCGTTGAATTCTTCCCATTCTTCGGATGCAGCGCCAATGATCGGCCATAGCCCGCCGAACAGATCGGCAATGCCTTCGCCATGCTCTGCCGACATGGCGAGCGGTTCGCCAAGGCCGAGCGCATAGGCTTCCATCGCGCCGCTTTCACCGCCCTTGCCTTCAGCCTTGTTGGCGACCACCACCACGGGCACTTCCTGCTCGCGCAGGTAGCGGGCGATTTCCTCGTCAAGCGGGGTCAGGCCCGCGCGCGCATCGACCACGAACACTGCAGCGTCTGCGCCTTCAAGGCTGGCTTCGGTCTGGATCCGCATCCGGCCAGGCAGGGTATGGGCGTCCTCGTCCTCCCACCCGGCGGTGTCGACGATCGTAAATTTCAGCCCTGCGATCTCCGCATCACCCATCCGCCGGTCGCGTGTAACGCCGGGCTGATCGTCGACGAGGGCGAGTTTCTTGCCCACCAGCCGGTTGAACAGCGTGGACTTGCCCACATTGGGGCGACCGATGATGACGACTTCAGGCTTTTTTGGGAGGGGCATAACCCCGCCCAAGTGGGCGCAAACGCCCGTTTTGGCAAGCCGGAGGGAGAATCGCCCTTACGCGTCAGCCCTTGCGGGCGACCGGCGGGTTCTCGCCAAGGTCTTCAAACCAGGCTTCGACCGGGCCGGTCAGCTTCAGCGTCAACGGCTGACCCTTGCGGTCCATCGCCTTGCCGGCCTGCACCCGCACCCAGCCTTCGGAGATCGAGTATTCCTCGATATCGGTGCGGACGCGGTCCTTGAACCGGATGCCGACGCCGCGCTGGAGCTTTTCCGCGTCGAAGAACGGGCTGCGCGGATTGACCGACAGGTGATCGGGCGGAACGTCTGCACCAGCGGTGGCTGCGGGGACGATTTCAGGGGTTTCTTCGGTCATGCGCGCGCCCTTAATCGCCAATGCCGCTCCCTTCAAGCGTGTTGCGCTTGCCCTTTTCGGCGGAGCGGGATAGAGGCGCTCGCTAATACGCGCGGGGTGCCTTAGTCGGTTTCCCCGCGCGGCTTCGTTCGGGCATGCGGGCGTGGCGAAATTGGTAGACGCACCAGATTTAGGTTCTGGCATCGCAAGATGTGGGGGTTCGAGTCCCTTCGCCCGCACCAAATTCGCCCCGAACCAGCCCGGCTCACCGGATTTATGGCAAGAAGGCTTCAATCAGTCACCATGCAGACCAAGCAGACCGTCAACGAAGGGCTCAAGCGCGCCTATCTCATCACGATCCCCGCCGCCGATCTCACCGCGAAGATCGACGCCGAGATCAAGAAGGTTGCGCCGCAGGTGCGGATGCCCGGCTTCCGCCCGGGCAAAGTGCCCGCCAACCTCGTCAAGAAGATGCACGGCGAAGCCCTGCACGGCCAGGTGGTGAACGACACGATCCGCGAATCGGTCGACAAGCTGCTGCGCGATGAAGCGCTGCGTCCGGCGATGCAGCCGGAAATCGGCCTCAATGATGATTACGAGCAGGGCAAGGACGCCCAGATCACTGTCAGCCTCGAAGTGCTGCCCGCAATCGAAGCGCCGAGCCTTGACGGGCTGAAGCTCGAAAAGCTGGTCGTGCCGGTGACGGACGCACAGATCGACGAAGCGCTCGGCAACATTGCTTCGCAGAACAAGAGCTACAAGGACGCGCCCAAGACCAAGAAGGCGGCCGATGGCGATCAGCTGATCATCGACTTCGTCGGCAAGCTCGACGGCGTTGAGTTTGATGGCGGCAAGGCCGAAGACGCTGCGCTGGTGCTGGGTTCGGGCACCTTCATCCCCGGCTTCGAGGACCAACTGGTCGGCGTGAAGAGCGGCGCGGAAAAGACCATCACGGTCACCTTCCCCGCTGATTATCAGGCCGCGCATCTCGCGGGCAAGGACGCCACCTTCGACATCACCGTCAAGGCGGTGAAGGTCGAAACCGAAACCACGCTGGACGAAGAATTCGCCAAGAGCCTCGGGCTCGACAGCTTGGACAAGCTGCGCGAGATCATGAAGGCGCAGCTGGAACAGCAGACCGCTGGCCTGACGCGCACTCAGATGAAGCGTGCGCTGCTCGATCAGCTTGCCGCTGGCCACAGCTTCGAAGTCCCCGGCACCATGGTCGCGGCCGAATTCGAACAGATCTGGGCCCAGCTCCAGCAGGAAGCCGCGCGTGACGAGGATCCCGCTGGCGCGCTCAAGCAGATCGAAGACGAGAAGGACGAATACCGGGCAATCGCCGAACGTCGCGTGCGTCTGGGCCTGCTGCTGTCGGAAATCGGCCAGGCCAATGGCGTGGAAGTGACGCAGCAGGAAATGTCCATGCTGATCCAGCAGGCCGCGATGCAGTACCGCAACGAGGACCGTGAGCGCTTCGTGCAGTACATCCAGTCCGAGCCGATGGCCGCCGCCCAGCTGCGCGCCCCGCTGTACGAAGACAAGGTCGTCGACTTCCTGTTCGACAAAGCCGACGTCACGGAACGCGAAGTGACCGTCGAGGAACTTCAGGCCGCGATCGAAGCCGAAGACGGCGCGGAAACCGCACCGGCTCCGAAGAAGGCCCCGGCCAAGAAGAAGGCTCCGGCCAAGAAGGCGGAAGCTGCGGCTGAGGAAGCCCCGGCGGCCGAAGAAAAGCCCGCCAAGAAGGCGCCTGCCAAGAAGAAGGCCGACGCTCCGGCTGAGGCGGCGGAAGCCAAGCCTGCCGCCAAGAAGGCCCCGGCGAAGAAGGCCGAAGCTGCGGCCGAGGAAAAGCCTGCTGCGAAGAAGGCTCCGGCCAAGAAGGCGGCTACCAAGAAGTAATCTACCAGTGAGCCCCCGCGAAGGCGGGGGCCTCAGGCGTGATAGCGCGAAGCAGACCGAGGTCCCCGCCTGCGCGGGGACTCACCTTAATCTTCGAGCGGCCGCCATGGACGGAATGTGGGCGCGGGCAGCTTGGCTGTCCGCGCTTTTTCGTAAGCCGCGCCCGCCTTCAGCACCGCATGGTCCTGCCACTGGCCGCCCATGATGCTGATCCCCACGGGCAGGCCCTCGACCCCGCCCATCGGCACAGTGAGGTGCGGATATCCAGCGATCGCGGCGAGGTAGCCCGCGCCGATCCCGCCGCCGAAATTGTCGCCATTGACGAGGTCGGTGGTCCATGCCGGGCCGGTTGTTGGCGCCACAAGGAAGCTGACGGTGTTGTCTGCCAGCAGCTTGTCGATCCCCTCGGCACGGGTCAGGCGGCGCAGGGTTGCGAGGTTCTTGGCATAGGCCTCCGCGTCGGTCGTCTCGAGCGCCTGTTCGAACAGCTCCTGCCCGAACCAGCGCATCTCTGCCGCTGCGTTGGCGCGATTGAAGGCGACCACATCGGCGAGACTGCGCGGGCCTTCAGCTACGGGGCGACCGCTCAGATATTTGTCCATCTCGACCCGCAGTTCATAAAGCAGCACCGGGAGCGAAGCGCCCCACAGTTCGCCCGGCGGGGCATATTCGATATCGACCAGCACGGCGCCTGCACGGCTGAGATCGGCCAGCGCCGCTTCGAACAGCGCCTTCACATCCCCGCGGCTTCCGACGGCGCTGCGCAACACGCCGATGCGCACACCTTGCAGCGAGGCAGTCTCCAGTCCGGCGGTGTAATCCTTCACCCGCTTGGCCTCGAGCGTCACCGGATCGGCCTTGTCCTCGCCCGCGATGGCGGTCAGCAGCAAGGCAGCGTCCAGCACCGTGCGCGTCATCGGCCCGGCGGTGTCCTGCGTGCTCGAAATCGGCACGACGTTGGTGCGGCTGACGATGCCGACGCTGGGCTTGAACCCGACAAGGCCGTTGATAGCCGCCGGGCAGGTAATCGAGCCATTGGTCTCAGTCCCGATCGCGCCCCAGGCAAAGCCCGCCGCAATCGCCGCGCCGCTGCCCGAGGACGAGCCGCAGGAGTTGCGGTCGATAGCATAGGGGTTGCGCGTCAACCCGCCGACTGCGCTCCACCCGCTGGTCGAACCGTCGGAGCGGATATTGGCCCATTCGGACAGGTTCGTCTTGCCGAGCACCACACCGCCATTCTTGCGCAACAGGGCAATGAGCGTCGCATCGCGGCCCGTGGTATTGTCCTTCAAGGCGAGGCTACCCGCGGTCGTTGGCCATTCGGCGGTCTCGACATTGTCCTTCACCAGCACGGTGCGCCCACGCAAGGGTCCGGTGCCAAGCAATTGCCGCGCCTTGACCGAAGCAGCGGGATCATAATCGATCACTGCATTGATGCGCGGGCCGTTATCGTCGAGCGCCTGAATGCGCAGAATGTACTCATCCGCCGCCAGCAGCTCGTTCATCGCCGCCCGGTCTTGCGTGCTGTTGACCGGGGCGGGGCTTGCGGTTTGGGCTAAAGCTGCGGTGGCCGAGGTGGCAAGCAGCAGGGCGAGGGTCGGGCGGGCGAGGTACGCTGTTTTCATCGCTTGAGGGTTTGCCACGGTTAGACGCAACGGCAAGGGGCAAAACGCCCCGGATGTTGATGCTTATGCGCCGCCAATGCACACCAATTCACAGGGACAAGGTAAACGCCCTTGAAATTGCCCCCCAGCGTCCGACATAGCCGTATCGACACCTACGAAGGACACGGCACTGACATGATCGATCTGTTCGGCAATTCCGGCGAGACCCACGGCACCCAAGGACAGTTCACGCGCGATCCCGTTACGGGCGCGCTGGTGCCGATGGTCGTCGAGCAGACGAGCCGCGGTGAACGCAGCTTTGACATCTTCTCGCGCCTGCTGCGTGAACGCATCGTGTTCGTCACCGGACAGGTCGAAGACGGCATGGCCTCGCTGATCGTGGCGCAGCTGCTGTTCCTCGAAAGCGAAAACCCTTCGAAGCCGATCAGCATGTACATCAACTCGCCGGGCGGCGTGGTGACGGCCGGTCTCGCGATCTTCGACACCATGCAATATATCAAGCCGCGGGTGTCCACCGTGTGCATCGGGCAGGCCGCCAGCATGGGCAGCTTCCTGCTGGCCGCGGGCGAGCCGGGTATGCGGGTGGCGCTCCCCAATGCGCGGATCATGATTCACCAGCCTTCGGGCGGCGCGCGCGGGATGGCCTCGGATATCGAGATTCAGGCGCGCGAGATCCTGCGCATCCGCAGCCGCATGAACGATCTCTATGTGAAGTTCACAGGCCGCAGCCTTGAGGAAATCGAAAAGGCGATGGACCGCGACACCTTCCTCGAAGCCGAAGAAGCCAAGGCCTTTGGTCTGGTCGACAAGGTGTTCGAGACCCGGCCCGAAAATGACGAAACCGGCGACGAGCTCGGTTCGGGCGGCGCGCCTGAGTAAGGCCAGCATCAAGGCTTTGTCTGCCACCTGCACCGGGGCGGGACAGTGGTCTTGTCAGGCTGCTTTTCCCGTTCATTCGGCAGCGGCACCGTTATGGTAACAACACGAAATATCGCGCCATGTGTTGATTCATCTGGTGCCATGGATACACTTGACGAATCCGCCATCCGCGTAGCGCAGCGTGCAGGGCTGGATTCGAGGACATAGGAATGACCAAATTGAGCGGATCCGATAGCAAGAGCACCCTCTACTGCAGCTTCTGCGGGAAGTCGCAGCACGAGGTGCGCAAGCTTATCGCCGGCCCAACCGTGTTCATCTGCGATGAATGCGTTGAGCTGTGCAACGACATCATCCGCGAGGAAACCAAGGCAGGGATCGCCGGCAAGAAAGACGGCGAGATCCCCACGCCGATGGATATCTTCACCCAGCTCAATGATTACGTGATCGGGCAGGACCGCGCGAAGCGCGTGCTTTCGGTCGCGGTGCACAACCATTACAAGCGGCTGAAGCACTCCGGCAAATCGGGCGATGTCGAGCTGGCTAAGTCGAACATCCTGCTGGTCGGCCCGACCGGCTCGGGCAAGACCCTGCTTGCGCAGACGCTGGCGCGCACCTTCGATGTGCCCTTCACCATGGCCGATGCAACCACGCTGACCGAAGCGGGCTATGTGGGCGAGGATGTGGAGAACATCATTCTCAAGCTGCTGCAGTCCTCCGACTACAATGTCGAAAAGGCGCAGCACGGGATCGTCTACATCGACGAGATCGACAAGATCACGCGCAAGGCCGAAAACCCCTCGATCACCCGCGATGTGTCGGGCGAAGGCGTGCAGCAGGCGCTCTTGAAGCTGATGGAAGGCACCACCGCTTCTGTGCCGCCGCAGGGCGGGCGCAAGCATCCCCAGCAGGAATTCCTGCAAGTGGATACGACCAATATCCTGTTCATCTGTGGCGGGGCGTTTGCGGGTCTGGACAAGATCATTGCCGACCGTTTGCAAAAGCGCAGCATCGGCTTCGGCGCGCATGTTGCCGATCCGGACAAGCGCCGCGTGGGCGAGCTGCTCGAAAAGTCCGAGCCTGAGGATCTCCTCAAGTTTGGCCTGATCCCCGAATTCGTCGGCCGTTTGCCGGTGATTGCCACGCTGCACGATCTCGACGTGCCGGCGCTGGTGACGATCCTCAACGAGCCGAAGAACGCGCTGGTGAAGCAGTACCGCAAGCTGTTCGAGCTTGAGGATGTGGAACTGACCTTCACGCCCGACGCGCTTCAGGCGATTGCCGAGCGTGCGATCAAGCGCAAGACCGGCGCACGCGGCTTGCGCTCGATCGTGGAAGGCCTGCTCCTCGACACAATGTTCGACTTGCCCGACATGGAAGGCGTCACCGAAATCGTGATCGACGCCGATGTGGTCGCGGGCAAGAAGGAACCGATCCGCGTGATCGGCGTGGAAAAGAAGAAGGAAGAGGCGGCTTAGTTTGTTGCGCCCTCAAGCGCCGGGCGGCGGACATCCGTCCGCCTTGGCTTTCCTCGCATAGGCTCGGGCGGCCGTTCGGCCTTGCGGTCGCTTTGCGATCGATCAGCGCTTCCCTGTCCGCCTCAGCAGTTCCGAAACGGTAACCACCTCGTAGCCTTGCGCCGCTAATCCATCGAGGACGATCGGCAGAGCATCACGTGCAACCTGATTGCTCCGATACATCGGGTGGATGAGGATGATTGAACCCGGACGCGTTCGGGCCAGAATATCTTTCGCGAACGCGCGGGGTTCCGTGAATTTTTCCGGCTGATCCTCGACGTCCCACATGATCGTGCGATGACCGGCGCGCTCGACTTCAAGCGGTAAGCCAATCAGGCGCTTGCCGAATGGAGGGCGGAATAGGTTTGTGTCGCTCCCGGCACGCTTCAGCAGCGCATCGGTCCTCGCAATCTCCGCGGCATAGAAGTCTTGTGAGTGGCCGATGTTGCGCTGGTGTGTGTAGGTGTGATTGCCTAGCTCATGTCCGGCTTCGATCAGGCGTTCGGCCTGACCGGGAAACTTTTCCATCCGGTTGCCGATGAGGAAAAAGGTCGCGCTTATGCCGCGTGGTCCCAGTTCGGCCAGAACGGCATCGACACCTTCCGGTGTGGGGCCGTCATCGAACGTCAGAGCGATCAGCTTGGTATCGGTATCGATGCGGCATGTGACCTCGCCGACCAATTGAAGGCAGCGCGCCTTGGACACTTGCCAAAGCACCGCCGCCGAGAGGAACAGGGCAACGGCTGATGCCATGATGATCTTGCGCATGCCGCGGTGTCGGATCGTCTTCACCTCGCAAGTATAAGAAATCGCGTGGGTTGCGCAAACCAAAACCCCGCCCGGCCTCGGGGGGGAGGCCGGACGGGGTCAGGAGAAGCGCTGCCCCTCTGATGGAGGGGATGGGGGGGGTGAGGGACAGCGCCAGCTTGTCCGTTACGATCAGCCCGGCAGGAAAACGCCGTCGGTGACGTGGACCACGCCGTTCGACGTCATGACGTCGGCCTGCGTCACGGCGGTCGTGCCGCCGGCTGCATCAGTGATGACGATCTTGTCGCCCGAAAGGCGCGCGGTCAGCTCGCCGCCAGCGAGGGTCTTGATGGTCGCTTCGCCGCCGTGCTGGTTGATCAGCTTGACCAGATCGGCGCTCGTCACTTTGCCCGCAACCGCGTGGTAAGTGAGGATGCCCGTCAGCATACCCTTGTTCTCGGGCTTCACGAGCGTGGCCACGGTGCCTTCAGGCAGCTTGGCGAAGGCGGTGTCAGTCGGCGCGAAGACGGTGAAGGGGCCGGGGCCGCTCAGCGTTTCGACCAGGCCAGCGGCCTTGACCGCGGCGACGAGGGTGTTGTGGACGCCGGTGCTCATCGCGACCTGCACGATGTTCGGCGCTGCCTTGGCATGGTCGCCGTGCTGATGGGCGACGGCGGGGAGTGCGGCAAAGCCGGTGGTGGCGGCCAGAGCGGCGGCGATCACGGCAGTCAGGGTGTTCTTGGGGGTCACAGTGGGGATCTCCTTGAGAGGAATGTCACGTCTGCAAGCCCTCCCGCTTGCCACGAAGCTACGCAGTCTTGCGGCAGGCGGATGCGATCTTATTGCTAATGAGGATGAGTTGCCGCTTGCATACGGCGAAGCGAAAACGCTTCAGACGCGCGTGAAAGCGCCCTTGGCCACCACCGGGCCGGCATCTACGCCCTCGGGCTTGCCGCCGATCGGCTCGCGAGTGAGCACCAGGCTCGCCCCGTCGCTGAGCTTGGCGGTGACCGTGGCGGGCAACGCCATGCTGCGCACCTCGCCCGGCGCAACCACGCCCAGCGATTGCAGCGCGGAGCCATCGGCAGGCACCAGCCACAGCTCGTGATCATGCACGCCGTCAGCCGTCAGGCCGATCGCGGCGACCAGCATCTTCTCGCTCTCGGGGATGTAGGTCACATCCAGCCTGAGCCCGGTCTCGCCAATCGGTACGGTCGCCACCATCGGTTCGGCAGCGGCGATCTGCACGGGCGGCGCGACGGGTGAGCCCAAGGGTGAAGAGAGGAACAGCGCGAGCGCCACGGCGGCGGCCATCGACGAGATCCCCGCCACCCACTGCCAGCGCCGCACCCGCGCTTCGAGCGCGACCACGTTGACGGCAGGCGCCTCGGGCGACGCGGCTGCAACATCGGCAGTGGCCTGTTGTGCGGCAATGCGGGCGGCGATGCCGTCCCACACCTGATCGCCCGGCTCGGCTCCGGCCATGCCATCGGTCAGCGGGGCGAACCAATCGTCCCACCATTCCTTGCGCCAGGCGAAGTGCGGATCGGTCGCGGCCTTGCCGCGCGCGGCGAGCAGTTCCTCACCTTCGAGCAGGCCGAGCGCCCATTCGGCGGCGATCATCGGATCGTCGCGGGTCACTTCGGGGCCAGTATCTTCGGGCGCGCTCATGCTGCTTCGCTCGCTTCGAGGCAGGCGCGCAGGCGTTGCAGCCCGCGGCGGATCCAGCTTTTCATCGTGCCCAGCGGCACATCGGCCGCTTCGGCCAATTGTGCATAGGTCTGCCCGTCAAAGAACGCCGCACGAATATGACCCTGCGTGCGCGCATCCAGAGCGCCCAGGCACTTGTGGATCTGCGCGGCCTGTTCGGCATCGACCATCAGCATATCGGCGAGCGGGGTTTCATCGGCGAGCGGTGCGGCTTCCTCGACCGGGACAGCGCCGCCGCGCACCTTGCCGGTGCGCAGCCGATCAATCGCCCGGTTGCGGGCAAACGCCGCCAGCCACGCGATCGGGCTCGCGCGGGTCGGGTCATAGCGGTCGGCCCGCTGCCACAGATTGACATAGACGTCTTGCAAGGCGTCCTCGGCTTCCTTTCGATCACCCAAGATACGCAGGCAGATGCCGAACAGCTTCACCCGGGTGGCGCGATAGATTTCTTCCAGCGCCGCCTGATCGCCGGTCGCCAGCCGCGCCATGGCATCGCGCAGCGCTTCGCGCGCTTCATCAGAGGCAGGGCGGGGACGGGCAGCCATCAGCAGCAGCCTCCACAGGGGTTCTCGCCGCTTTCCACCTGAAGCGTCGCATGGCCCACGCCAAAGCGCGTTTCGAGCGAGGCGGCGATATCGCGCAGGAAAGAATCGGCTGCCGGGCGGCCGGGCATCACCAGGTGGGCGGTCAAGGCGACTTCGGTGGTCGACATCGGCCAGACGTGGAGATCGTGGACGGCGCTCACCCCGTCAAAGCTGGCGAGGTGCTGCTTGACCTCGGCCAGATCGATCCGGGCAGGAGCGGCGAGCAGGCCCATGGTCAGGCTGTCACGCGCGAGCCCCCACGTGCCCCACGCGATGACCGCGATGATCACGAGGCTCACCATCGGATCGATCCACCACAGGCCGGTGATGACAATCGCCAGCCCTGCCACGACCACGCCGAGCGACACCAGCGCATCGGCGGCCATGTGGAGATAGGCTCCGCGGATATTAAGGTCCTCTTGCCCCTTCAGAAACAGCATGGCTGTCAACGCATTGATCGCGATCCCGATCCCGGCGACGACGACCATCGCCATGCCCTGCGGTTCTTGCGGGGTCATGATCCGATGCAGGGTTTCGAACAGGATCGCTCCGATCGCCACTGCCAGCAGCAGCGCATTGCCGAGCGCGGCAAGGATGGTGGAGCTTTTGAAGCCATAGGTGAAGCGGCCCGAGGGTGGCCGGCGGGCGGCGATGCTCGCGACCCAGGCCAGCACCAGCGCCAGCACATCGGACAGATTATGCCCGGCATCCGCAACCAACGCCATCGAACCATAGATCAAGCCCGCCGCACCTTCGATCACGACGAAGACGATGTTGAGCCCGATGCCGATCAGGAACGCATTGCCGAAATCGGCCGGCGCATGGTGGTGGCCGTGCGAATTATGCAGCCCGTGGCAGTCGGAAGAGCCGCTGGCGTGTTGGTGATGATGAGCGTGCGCGTGCATGTCAGGTCAGTTGTAGACGCAAGCGTCGAGCCCGTCACGCCTGACGATCCCGATCCGGCGTTCGATCCGATTGCCGTGCCGCGCGAGCCAGCCGCCGGGGCTTTTGACCGAGCGCTTCTTGGGGCTGGGCAGGGCGGCGGCCATCCGGCTCGCCTCGTCCGTTGAAAGGCGCGCAGCGGAATGGCCGAAATAGCGCTGTGTCCCCGCTTCGGCGCCATAGGTGCCGATCCCGGTCTCGGCGACATTGAGATAGACTTCCATGATCCGCCGCTTGCCCCAGATCGTTTCGATCCAGAAGGTGAACCACGCTTCCAGCCCTTTGCGGAAGAACCCGCCGCCTTGCCACAGGAACACGTTCTTGGCGGTCTGTTGGCTGATGGTCGATCCGCCGCGGATGCGCCCGCCTTCTGCATTTTCGCGCATCGCCTGCTCGATCGCCTCCGCATCGAAGCCGTAATGCTCGCAGAAGCGCGAGTCCTCGGCAGCGATCACCGCGCTCACCAGATTACGGTCGATATTGTCGAGGCTTTCCCAGTCCTTGGTGATGCCCTTGTCGTCCATCAGCATGGTCGCGGTGACGGGGACAGGCAGCCACTTGAACGCCACCACCAGCACCAGCGTAAGACCGATAAAGGCGCCAAAGGCCTTGGCGATGAGGCGCAGGATCGTGATCACAGCGCTGGCTCTAGCGCAGCAATCCAGCGCAGGGAAGCATCGCCGCTTGCAGGCAGGGCCGCGCCGTGGCTACCTGTGCCCACACCTAGGGGAGAATTCCATGCGTCTGTTCCACGCCGCCGCCGCCAGTGCCATCGCTCTCGTCCTTGCCGCGCAACCTGCGCTCGCCGAAGCGCCCGCGACCAAGGCGGCGATCGAGGCGGAGTATGACAATTACCTCGCCCCGCTGTTCCTCGATTTCCACCAGAATCCCGAGATGGGTTTCCTTGAAAATCGCACGGCAGCCAAGATGGCGGCGGAGCTGAAAGCGGCTGGACTGGAGGTGACGACAGGCGTCGGCAAGACTGGCGTGGTCGGTATTCTGAAGAACGGTGATGGTCCGCTGATCCTGCTGCGGGCGGATATGGACGGGCTGCCGGTCGAGGAGAAAACGGGCCTCGGCTACGCCTCCAAGGCGATGCAGGTGGGCGAGGATGGCAAGGAATATCCGGTGATGCACGCCTGCGGGCATGATGTGCACATCACTTCGCTGGTGGGCACCGCGCGGCGGTTGGTGGCGATGAAGAACCAGTGGAAGGGCACGCTCATGTTCATCGTCCAGCCCGCCGAGGAAGGCGTGCGCGGGGCCAAGGCGATGATGGAGGATGGGCTGTACCAGCGCTTCGGCAAGCCTGACTATGCACTCGCCTTCCATGTCGCCGCCGAACTGGAGACGGGCAAGGTCTCCGCCTCTGAAGGCATCCAGTATTCTTCCTCGGATTCGCTCGATATCCGCGTGCCGGGGATCGGCACCCACGGCGCAGCCCCGCATCTGGGGCGCGATCCGGTTTACATCGCGTCGCAGGTCGTCACCGCGCTGCAATCCATCGACAGCCGCGAAATCTCGCCGACCAAGCCGGTGGTGGTCACCGTCGGCTCGTTCCATGCCGGTTCCAAGCACAACATCATCTCGGACGAGGCGAAGCTGCAAGTCACGGTGCGCGCCAATGACGAGGAGACCCGCGAGCAGGTGATCGCCACGGTCGAACGGATCGCGGTGAATATCGGCAAGGCGCATGGCCTGCCCGACACTATGCCGGTCACCGTGACGCGCCTTCCCGGCACGCCGACCACCATCAACGACGCTGCGCTTGCCCGCCGCCTCAACGCGGTGATGCAGCGCGAATTGGGCGCGGCGGCCTTTGTCCCCTTCGAGCAGAAGAACATGGGGGCCGAAGACTTCACCTATTTCGTCGCGGCTGACACCGGCGTCCCCGGCTATTACTTCGCGGTTGGCGGGACGACGCCGGAGCGGATCGCCGCAGCCAAGGCGGGCGGTGCGCCGATTGCCGGGCACCACTCCCCGCTGTTCCAGGTCGCCCCGCGCGAAAGCGTAGTGCTGGGGACGCGGGCGATGGTCGCAGCGGTGCTGGATCTGGCCCCGGCGAAGTAATCGTTCCGCAAATGTTCCACGTGAAACATTGGCGGGCCTGATAGGGAAAAGGGCGCTGCGATTGCTCGCAGCGCCCCTTCAATACGGATCAATAACCGCGACATAACCGCGACATAACCGTGCAATAACCCGCCAACGACGCCGCCACGGCGACCCCTGCCGGTCAGCGCTTATGCCACGCCGGGCAGCAACCGCTCGCCAGCGATCCGCTGCATTGCCTTTTGCAGCTTTTCGAACGCGCGCACTTCGATCTGGCGGATGCGTTCGCGGCTGACGTCATAGGCCTGGCTCAGCTCTTCGAGCGTCTGCGGCTTTTCGGTCAAGCGCCGCTCTGTCAAAATGTGACGCTCACGCTCGTTGAGGCTTTCCATCGCTTCGGACAGCATCGCCATCCGCATCTGCGATTCCTCGGCATCGGCGACGGTTTCGTCCTGCAACGGGCGATCATCCGCCAGCCAATCCTGCCACTGGCCCGAGCCTTCTTCATCCCCGCGCAAGCTGACGTTGAGCGACGCATCGCCGCCCATCATCATCCGGCGGTTCATGTTGATGACTTCCTGCTCCGGCACACCCAGATCGGTCGCGATCTTGGTCACGTCCTCGGGCGACAGGTCGGAATCCTCGTAGGCTTCGAGCTGCTTCTTCATCCGGCGCAGGTTGAAGAACAACTTCTTCTGCGCCGCGGTGGTCCCCATCTTCACGAGGCTCCACGAGCGCAGGATGAATTCCTGCATCGAGGCCTTGATCCACCACATCGCGTAGGTCGCGAGGCGGAAACCGCGATCGGGTTCGAACTTCTTGACGCCCTGCATCAGGCCAACATTGCCTTCCGAAATCAGATCGGACACGGGCAGGCCATAGCCGCGGTATCCCATCGCGATCTTCGCGACGAGCCGCAGGTGGCTGGAGACGAGCTGGGCAGCCGCTTCGGGATCTTCGTGTTCCTGATACCGCTTGGCGAGCATATATTCCTGCTCGGCGGTGAGGATCGGGAACTTGCGAATTTCCGAAAGATAGCGGTTGAGGCTCTGCTCACCGCTGAGGGCCGGGACCGAAGACGACTTCGATCGGACACTTTGGGACTTGGTCACGTTTTACCTAACCTTTCTAGCGTCGACCGCTTGCGCTGGACCCCTGATGGGCATCCCGCGAACTGGGCCACGGGTTCTATATATACGCGAAAACGCTTCAGATGTATGCGGGTTTCATCGATTACTATGTCGCAGTTGGTCGATAAGTTCCGACATATCTTGCGGGAGATCGCTGCTGAAACGGATCGATTCGCCCGTCACCGGATGGACAAAGCCAAGCTCGGCGGCGTGCAGGGCCTGCCGGGCAAAGCCGAGTCGCTCCAGATCGGCGCGAAGGGATTTGGGGGTACGGCCATAGGCAGGGTCTCCCAGTAGCGGATGGCCGATTGACGCAAAGTGAACACGCACCTGATGGGTGCGCCCGGTCTCCAACCGGCATTCGATCACCGCGGCGTCATCCAGCCGTTCGATCACTGTGTAATGGGTGATCGCGGTTTTCCCGCGTGAGGAATTGTTGGGCAGCACCGTCATTTTCTTTCTGTCGGCGTCCGACCGTCCTACGCGGGCGTTGATCGTGCCTTCGGACGGCGAGGGGTGCCCGGCGCAGACCGCGATATAGCGGCGGTGGACGGTGTGCGCGGCGAACTGGATGGCCAGCCCTTCATGTGCCGCGTCCGACTTGGCGATCACGAGCAGGCCCGAGGTGTCCTTGTCGATCCGATGAACAATGCCCGGCCGCGCGACCCCGTTGATGCCGGACAGGTTGCCCCGGCAATGGTGCAGCAGCGCGTTGACCAGCGTGCCGGTGATATTGCCCACCGCCGGGTGGACGACCATCCCCGCAGGCTTGTCGACCACGATCAGGTGCGCGTCTTCATAAACAATGACGAGCGGGATATCCTCGGGCCGCGCCTCAGCGGGCATGGCGGCGGCAATAATGATGCGGAACGGCGTCTCTGCGGCGACTTTCATCGAGGCGGAGGTGGCGGTCTTCCCCGCGACATCGACCCGGCCTTGCTCGATCAACCCCTGCACCCGCGCGCGGGACAGGCTCGTGGCCTCGGCCAGCGCCTTGTCGAGGCGGGCGGGGGCGGGGATGGTGCCAGTGATGATTTCGGGTTCGGACATGGTATGGCCATGCGTGATGCAAGTCGAAGTGACAAGCCAAGCCCTCGCCGCCATGCGCGCTGCTGCCGCTGCCGCTCACCCCTCGGAGGCGTGCGGGTTTTTGCTGGGCGAGGGCCCGCGCATCACCGAGGCCCGCGAAACCCGCAACGTCCATCCCACCCCGCAGACCCATTTCGAAATCGATCCGCAAGCCCTGATCGACGCCCACCGTGCCGCGCGCGCCGGAACCGGGTCGCAGGTGCTCGGCTATTTCCACTCGCATCCCGCAGGGCCGCCCGCGCCATCGGCCACCGACCGGGCCTCGGCCTCGGGCGATGGCCGGGTGTGGGCGATCATCGCTGGGCGCGACGTGAAGTTCTGGATGGACGGGGAACAAGGGTTTGTCGCCCTTCCCTTTACCCTGATCGATGGCTAGGAATGCCCCATGATTTCCCAGACTGATCTTGCTGCGATGCTGTGCTCGCGCCTGTGCCATGACATGCTTTCGCCGGTCGGCGCGCTCGCCAATGGGCTGGAGCTGCTTGCCGACGAGCAGGACCCTCAGATGCGCGCGCGCTGCATGGAGTTGCTGGAACAATCTGCCAGAATCAGCACCGATAAGCTGAAGTTCTTCCGGCTGGCCTTCGGTGCGGCAGGCGGCTTTGGGGAAGCGATCCCGGTGGATGAGGCCAAGGCCGTGATCGACGCGTTGGCATCCGATGCCAAGCGGGTCGAGGTCAATTGGGCGATTGCCGAGCCCAGCCTGCCCAAACCGGCGGTCAAGGTGCTGCTGAACCTCGCCCAGATCGGATTGGATGCGCTGGTGCGCGGCGGGACGCTCGACATCGGGGCGGAACGGCGCGACGGTGCGGTCGAGATCGTGGCGCGGGCGCGCGGTGAGCGGATCGCCTTCGACGAAACCATCGGCCGGGCGCTGCAAGGCGATCTTGATGAAAGCGAAATCACCAGCCGCACCGCCGCTGCCCACATGATCGCGGTAATGGCCGAGGAGATGGAGGGCGGCCTCCAGTACAAGCTGGGGGACGGAGCGCTGGTCTTGGGCGCGGTGCTGCCTGAGCCCGATGGCATGATCGGCTAGGCCGCGTCGATGCTGGGGGGCGACGACGCAGAACTGGTCCACCGCGAGGTTCCCTCGCCGAATCATGGTGAGCGCACCCTGCCGATTTCGATGGTGGTGATACACTATACCGAGATGAAGCCGGTCGAAGCCGCGCTTGCGCGGATGTGCGACCCCGCCGCCTCGGTCAGCGCGCATTACTGCATCACCGAAGACGGCGAAGTGATCCGGCTGGTGCCCGATGCCCGCCGTGCGTGGCACGCGGGCGCAAGCTACTGGCGCGGCATCCCGGATGTGAACTCGGCGAGCATCGGGATCGAATTGGATCACCCCGGCCACGCGCTCGGCTATCGCGGGTTTGCCGATAGCCAGATCGACGCGCTGATCCCGCTGCTGAGCCGGATCGTCAAGCAGTACGACATCCCCCGCGCCAATGTGGTCGGCCATTCCTGCGTCGCCCCGATGCGCAAGGTCGATCCGGGTGAGCTGTTTCCGTGGGACCGGCTCGCGCAACACAAGTTGTGCCTGCCGCGTCCGCAAAGTCTGGCGGCGGGCAATCCGTTCCACAACGAAGGCTCGTTCTTCCTCGCGCTGGAACGCTTCGGTTACGACATCACCGATCAGACCAAGGCGGTCGAAGCGTTCGAACGGCGTTGGCGGCCCGAACACATCACCGGCGTGCCCGATGGCGAAATCGCCGCGATCCTGTGGCAATTGCTGCTCGACCGCGATCAGGGGCGGACGCGGTAGGACAGGGCTTTTTCAACGTCTGGCCGGATTGGGATCCGGCGCGGGCCATACGGGGGAGAGTGGGATGACAAGGAAGTTGGCAGCCGAGTTTTTCGGCACGTTCTGGCTGGTGTTCGGGGGCTGCGGTTCAGCAGTGCTGGCAGCGGGGTTTCCGGAACTGGGGATCGGCTTTGCGGGCGTGTCGCTCGCCTTCGGCTTGACGGTGTTGACGATGGCCTATGCGGTCGGCGGTATCTCGGGCGGGCATTTCAATCCGGCGGTCAGCTTGGGCCTCGCCATCGGTGGACGGTTTTCGTGGGGTGAGCTTGCGCCGTATTGGGCGGCGCAGGTCATCGGTTCGTTCTGCGCGGCGGGGATGCTCTACGTAATCGCCAGTGGAGCGCCCGCCTTTGCTGCGGGCGGCTTTGCCTCCAACGGCTATGGCGAACTGTCGCCCGGCGGATATTCGATGTTGTCTGCGCTTGTGATCGAGGTGGTGCTGACGGCGGGTTTCCTGATCGTGATCCTCGGCTCGACCTCGTCGAAAGTGCCGGGCGGCTTTGCTCCGATTTCGATCGGGCTGGCGCTGACGCTGATCCACCTGATCTCGATCCCCGTCACCAACACCTCGGTCAATCCGGCGCGCTCGACCAGCGTGGCGTTCTACGCCGATACGGCGGCGCTGGGGCAGTTGTGGCTGTTCTGGGTCGCCCCGCTGGCGGGCGCGGCGATTGGCGCACTGGTGTGGAAGTTGTTGCTGGCGCCGGACGAAAGCCTCGCCAATATCGGTGGGCGTGACAGCGATCCTGCCGCGTGAACTCGGGCGAGCGGCGGGGCAGCTTTGCAAACCCGCCGCTCCCGCCTATAGCGCCCACCGTCAGGGGGCCTGAGGCAGCCGCGTGCTTTCGGGCGCGAGGAAAGTCCGGGCTCCACGAAACAAGGGTGGCGGGTAACGCCCGCCGGCCGCTCGCAAGGGTGGCAAGGGAAAGTGCCACAGAGAGCAAACCGCCGATGGCCCCGGGCTCGTTCCGGGGGACAGGCAAGGGTGAAAGGGTGCGGTAAGAGCGCACCGGGGGGCTGGCAACAGCCACCGCATGGCAAACCCCACCCGGAGCAAGGCCGAATAGGGGTCTCGCGCCTTTCGCAAGAAGGGTAGGCGTGTTTCGCGCCGAGAGACCCGGGTTGGCTGCTAGAGCGCCGGAGCAATCCGGCGAGCAGATGAATGGCTGCCACCCCGGCGCTGGTCCGCAAGGATACCGTCCGGGGATACAGAACCCGGCTTATGATGGCCCCCTGATGCACCTTTGTTTGTCGAGCGCCCATCCGGGCGCTCGTCCTCGGTGCTGCTTCGATCCCTGCGGGATCGAGCACCTGCGTGCGGCCGTGCAGGTGTGCTTCGCACGCCTGCGTCTTCGACTTCGGCTCCGGCCTTGCGGCCCTCCTTCGGCGGGCCGATCCATCGCTATGATTTCCGTATCTTCTCCCCGCCCCGGGCTTGACCCGGGGCCCCGCTCCGTCTGTTCGTTCGCCAGAAAGCTGGGCCCCGGATCTCGTCCGGGGCGGGGAAGGGGGACGGATGGCATCGTCGCAAGGGGTTGGTGCTGGCCACGCCTTGGCGTAACCTTGGGCGAGGGAGGATTTGCCGCTGATGTTCACGCTTGCCGCCGCGCTTTCGCTCGCTGTCCAAGCCCCTGTGCCCGGGGACGCGGAAGACGCGGCCGAGCTTGAAGTGATCGAGTCCTGCGCGCTCCCTGGCGAGGCACCGGGTGCCCGCGCGAAGTGGGCGATCATCGATGCGCGCGCCATGACGTCGCCCACCGATCTCGCCGCAGCGCTGCGTGCCGCGCCTGCGGGCCATCGCCGGGTCGTGCGGGGCGGCAGTTTCCAAGGCGCCGATATGCGCGAGCCCGCCGCGCTGCTCGCCAATGCGTGCCTCGTCTCTACCGATCTTGACGGGTCCAATTGGGAAAACACCATCGTCCCCGGGCTGAGACTGGTGCGGGTCGCCCTGACCAACGCCAAGGCCACCGGCGCACACTGGTCGTGGGGTTCGATGCTCGGGACGAATTTCGCCGGGACCGATTTCACCGGCGCAGACCTCTACGGCATCCGCTTCGTCTCCGCGTGGCAGGGCGCGGATTTTGGCGAGGTCAACTTCAGGGCGGCCAACCTTACCGATGCGACTTTTGCCTGCGGGATCACGGTCGACGAATGGTGCATCAACGCCGCCCCCGACCTGACCGACGCCAATCTGACCGGAGCCGATATCAGCGCGCTGGGGCTGTGGGATGCACGGATGAACCTGGGCGCGACCCTCAACAACACCACCGTCTCGCCGCGCTCGCTCGTCAACCTTGGCGGCGCGCGGATCACCGGCCCGCTGCGGCTGGCGACCTATTTCACCCCGACCTATCCCGACAGGGAATACGTCCCCGTCACCGCCACGATCAGCGCCGAGGAAGCGCGCACGATCATCAACGGCACGCTCACCGCTAGCGCGGAGGTGGATCGCCCCAGCTTCGATTGCGCCAAGGCCGCCACCCCGGTCGAGACGATGATCTGCGACGAATACGAATATGTCCTGCGTCGGTATGATCTCGAACTGGCGGAGGTGTGGCGGGAGCTGCGGGCGGCGGGGAAGGGCGATCTGGCCGATCAGCGCCGCTGGCTGAAATCACGCTCCGCTTGCGAGGATCGGGCCTGCCTGAGCGATCTCTACGAAGCGCGGCTGGCCGTGCTGCGCGGCCAGCTGGGCCCCGGCATCACGCTCGCGCCCGGCCAAAGCGTGACCTATCATGGCCGCCTGCTGCCGCTGCCCGAAGCCATGCGCAGCGGCGCGTTGTATGAACGCATCATCCCGGTGCTGATCGATGCGAGCGATCAGACCGTCACCCTGACCGGCAATCCCGACGGCAGCATCGCCGCCACCGGCAGCGCCATCGGCGGCAATGCGCATATGTGCGATCTGGGGGTGGAGGCGGCGCGCTTTGACCGGGCCACCGGCTGGTGGAGCGCGGTCAGCGCGGAGACGGGCGCCAAGGTTCCGCTCTTCCGGATCGAGGGGCGAAGGATCCTGTTCGGCTACAGCGGCAACCTTGGCGGCACGCCGGAGGAAGCGGGCGAGTTCATCAGCTGCGGCGCAAGGGCCGGTTTTGCCGACGGGCTGGACCTGACCCCGCGTTAAGCCTCATCCCCGTCCCGGGCTTGACCCGGGACCCAGCGTATTCGGCGCTTGGTTGGAAGCGAGCGGGGCCCCGGGTCAAGCCCGGGGTGGGGGGCGGAGCTTAAACCCGCCCCACGCTCACATAGGTAAATCCGGCGGCGGCCATATCATCGGAGTTGTAGATATTGCGCAGGTCAACCAGCACCGGCGCGTTGGCGAGTTCCTTCACCCGCTTGAAATCGAGCGCGCGGAAGGCGTCCCATTCGGTCACGATCACCACCACATCCGCGCCTTCAATCGCGGCGTACGGGCTGTCGCACATGGTAACGCCGGCCAGCAACGGGCGGGCCTGCTCCATGCCTTCAGGATCGTAGGCGGCGACTTCGACCCCTGCGTCCATCAGCGTCTGCGCCACCGCAATCGCCGGGCTGTCGCGCATGTCGTCCGTGTTGGGCTTGAAGGTCAGGCCGAGCAGCGCCGCCTTCTTGCCGCGCGCGTCCTCGAACCCGCCAAGCGCGTCGACGACCTTGCGGCCCATCGCGCGCTTGCGGCTGTCGTTGACCTTGACCACGGCCTCGACGATCCGAACCGGGCTGTCGTAATCCTCGGCGGTCTTGAGCAGCGCCAGCGTGTCTTTGGGGAAGCACGACCCGCCATAGCCGGGCCCGGCGTGGAGGAACTTGGAACCGATGCGCTTGTCCATTCCGATCCCGCGGGAGACGTCCTGCACATTGGCGCCGACCTTCTCGCACAGATCGGCCATCTCGTTGATGAAGGTGATCTTGGTCGCGAGGAAGGCGTTGGCGGCGTATTTGATCAGCTCGCTGGTGCGGCGCGAGGTGAACAGGATTGGGCTCTCGTTGAGGAACAGCGGGCGATAGACCTCGCGCATGACTTCGCGCCCGAAGTCATCCTCGGCCCCGATCACGATCCGGTCAGGCCGCTTGAAATCGCCGATCGCCGCGCCTTCGCGCAGGAACTCGGGGTTGGAGACAACCGAGATCTTGTGAGCGGTGCCCGTCTCGCGGATGATCCGCTCGACCTCGTCACCCGTGCCGACCGGCACGGTCGACTTGGTGACGATCACCGCATCATTGGCCAGCTTCTCGCCAACTTCGCGAGCGACCTCGTAAACGAAGGTCAGATCGGCGTGGCCATCGCCCCGGCGGCTGGGCGTGCCGACCGCGATGAAGATCGCCGCCGCGCCTGCAATGCCCTCACCCAGATCGGTGGTGAAGCTCAGGCGCCCGGCCTTCACATTGCTATCGACCAGCGCATCAAGGCCCGGCTCGTAAATCGGCATGATCCCGGCATGGAGCCGATCGATCTTGCTCTGATCCTTGTCGATGCAGACCACGTCGTGCCCGAAATCAGCAAAGCACGCCCCTGATACGAGCCCGACATAGCCTGACCCCACCATCGCAATTTTCATGAACACCAGCCTCTAAGCGAAATCTGAAAACCGCCCGCGCCTTGATCCGCGAGGTTAGCGAGGCCGGTCGCCATGGAAGACCTCTGCGGCGCCCCCATCGGTTGTACGGGCCTGCAAAATCCGCCGTTGATCGCCCTCAAGCACGAGCGCTGTAAGCACACCCGAGCGAAAAGCGCCAGTGTCAATGCCGATGCGATTGCCGCAATCCATCACGTGTTCGAAAATGGTGTGGCCGTGCACCACCACCTTCTCGAGCGGGCCTTCGTGGCTGAGAAAACGCTCGCGAATCCACAGTAGGTCGCTGCGCTTCTGTTCGCCCAGCGGCCGCTCTGGATCGATGCCAGCGTGAACGAAAGCATAGTCGCCGGCGCAAATCATCGTTTCGAACCCGGCGATGTAGTCGCGGGTCGCCTGCGGCACCAGCTTCGGCAGCCGTTCGAAGATCTCTCCCAGCTCGAGCGTGGCGAGCTGCTTGCTCGACAGGCCGTAACTCAGCATCGTCTCGCGCCCGCCATGCTTAAGGAAGTGGCGCAGGGCTTCGGGCTTTTCGAAAGCGGTAAGGAACATCTCTTCGTGGTTGCCCGCCAGCACCCGGACATTGCGAACCTGCTGCCAAGCGTGGGTGCGGGCCACTACGCCTGCGCTGTCCGGCCCGCGGTCGATCAGATCGCCGAGCAAGATAATGCGATGGTCCAGCCTGGGGGCGGCGACAATCTCGGCCTCAATGGCGGCAATCAGCGTGTCGTAGAGATCAAGCCGCCCGTGAATGTCGCCAATCGCATAATAACGCGCGCCATGCGGCACCGCCGGCAGCTTTGCCGGAGACGGGGGCCTGAAAAATTCGCGCAATCGCTGAAGCATGACTGATGTATTGTTCCGGTTTTGCCAGCCTTATAGGGCAAAGCGGCGGACGGCACCAAGACCGCCGCCGTGGCAGGAGCGCGCGCATAAGCCCCGGAACGGGGCCGCGCAACACACCGATTGGCCTGCACGCCGGACGGTGCGAATTCGTCGTCCAGTGGCGCGCAGGCCGTTGGTGGCTGGGCTAGTCGAGCGTGAAGCTGACGGTCGTGACGACCCGCACCTTCTTGTACGGGCTGTCGGCCGAACCCCAGCCGCCCGCCTCGCCGTCGCGCGCCTCGATCTCGAAATAGCCTTGCGTGGCGTCCTTGATCTTGCCGACGCCGGAGTTGGAATCCTCGGCGAATTGCTGGGCAGAAGCGCGCGCGTCCTTGGTCGCTTCGGCGACCATTTCGGGCTTGATATCGTTCAGCTTGGTGAAGGTGTAGGCCATGCCCGAGCCTTCCTCGAGAAACACGCCGCGCCCGACAAGGTCGAACTGCCGCGCCACGGCCTTCTGCGCGCGAGTGATGTCTTCGGTGCGCAAAGCGAGCCGCTGGCGCACGGTGAAGGTCGTGATGCCCTCATTGGTGAAGCTGGTCACGTTCGCGCCGGTCGGTTGCAGCGCGTCGGCGGGAAAGCCCAATTCCTTGAAGAACGCCTCAATCGATTGCGTGTCGGCGCGCACCTTGGCCTGCGCTTCGGCAAGGCTGGTGGAGGAGGCCGAGTAGGAGATTGTCCAGGTCGCAAGGTCGGCGGTGACATTGCGTTCCGCCAGCCCGCGCACCGTCACGGCACGCTCGGCATCCTTGGCGCGCAGCAACCCGTCGCCAAGCAGGTATCCGCCCGCGATCATGCCGACCGCAAGGATCGCCGCCGTGCCGAACCAGCGCGCGGTCGCAGGCTCACGCATGACACCGCTGGCCGCGTTTGCCGGTTGCACTTCGTGATCGTCCATACCATGTTCCCCCAAGATGAGTTGATGCGACGAATTGTGCATCATCGTCGATGAACCGTTTTTGAATGGAAGTTCCCATGGTGAAATATCTTCACAGCATGATCCGCGTCACCGATCCGGATGCGACGGTCGATTTCTTCAAGCTGATCGGGCTGGAGGAAGTGCGCCGTTTCGATGTCGAGGCCGGGCGCTTCACCCTGATCTTCCTCGCTGCGCCGGGGCAGGCAGGCGTTGCCGAGGTCGAACTGACCTATAACTGGCCGCCCGAAGACGGCAGCGGCGGCGAAGATTACAGCGGCGGGCGCAATTTCGGCCACCTCGCTTACCGCGTCGACAATATTTACGAGACCTGCCAGCGCTTGCTCGACAGCGGCCACACGATCCACCGTCCCCCGCGCGATGGGCACATGGCCTTCGTCAAATCGCCCGACGGCATCTCGGTCGAATTGCTTCAGGACGGCCATCTCGCGCCGGCCGAACCGTGGGTCAGCATGCCGAATACCGGCAGCTGGTAAGCCGCTGGCTTGGGCGAAGGTCAGGACTAAACCCCGAATAAACCAACAAAAATTCGCAAAGCCGGTTGCGTGACGAGGCTGGGCGAGGTAGTTCACCCCTCTCATTGGGGAGGGGGTCGCCTTGTCCATAACCGAGCCTGGTCTGTGGCAGTGGTTGGCACTGCTACAGCGAGAACTGCTGCTATTCGCCGGGGTGTTTTTCCTGATCGGCGCGCTGGACGATCTTGCGGTTGATGGCGTGTGGCTTTGGCTCCGCCTGACCGGTCGGGGTGTGACCGAGCAACGCAGCCGGCTTGCCCTCCAGCATCGCTCTCTGGCCGGGCCGGTCGCCGTGCTGATCCCCGCCTGGCAGGAAGCGGCGGTGATCGGCCAGACTGTCCGCCACTTGCTTGATACCTGGCCGCAGCCGCGCTTGCGTCTCTATGTCGGGTGCTACCGCAATGATCCGGCAACGCTGGCGGCCGCAATGGCTACGGCTCGCGGAGACCCACGGTTGCGGCTGGTCATCGTCGAACGCGACGGGCCGACCACCAAGGCCGATTGCCTCAACCGCCTTTATGCCGCGCTCCTGATTGATGAAGATCGCGCCGGGCAGCGCTTTACCGGGGTCGTGTTCCACGATGCCGAAGACATGGTCGATCCGGGCGCGCTGGGCCTGCTGGATGAAGCGATCGCCGAGGGCGCGGACTTCGTGCAATTGCCGGTCGAGCCGCTGGTGCCACATCACCGCGGCTGGCTCGCGCGGCATATCGGCAGCCACTACTGCGAGGAATTCGCCGAAGCCCACGGCAAAGCGCTGGTGGTGCGCGATGCTTTGGGCGCGGGCATTCCGGGCGCAGGCGTGGGCTGCGCCGTCTCGCGCCGCGCGCTCGACAGCCTGGTTGAGCGTCACGCGGCCGGGGGCGGTGGGGGCCTGCCCTTTGCCAGCGACTCGCTGACCGAGGATTACGAGCTTGGCCTTGCCATTTCTGCGGCGGGCGGGCGCTGCCGCTTCATCAGGGCGCGCGGCGCGGATGGGCGGCTGATCGCCACCCGCGCCTTTTTCCCGCACCGCTTCGACACTGTCGTACGGCAGAAGAGCCGCTGGGTGCTCGGCATCGCTTTGCAGGGCTGGGATCGGGTCGGCTGGGCGGGCGGGGCGAGCGAATTCTGGATGCGCGCGCGCGACCGGCGTGGGCCGCTGACGGCGCTGGTCATGCTGGTGGGCTATGCGCTGGTGTTGCTGACCGGAGCGATGGGGGTGATCGTCGTGACTGGCGTGGCAGAGCCGGCGCCGCTGACCCCGCTGCTCAAGGCGGTGTTGATGGCCAATGCCGCGGCGTTTCTGTGGCGGATCGCGATGCGGTTCGCTTTCACCGCCCGCGAATATGGCATGGGCGAAGGGCTGCGGGCGGTGCTGCGCCTGCCGCTGGCCAACGTCATCGCCATCATCGCCGGACGCCGCGCGGTGTTCGCCTATGCCCGCACGCTTCGCGGGCGGGCGGCGGTGTGGGACAAAACCGAGCATGATGCCCATCCGGCTTCACTGGTTGCGCTTCCGGCCGTTTCATCATGACAGCGGGGAGCAACACGGGGCGCGCCCGCGTGCGCGCCAAGGGCGGCCCGCTTGTCATGCTGGTGATGCTGGTCAGCGGGTGGAGCGCGGCGCGGGCGGTGTGGTGGGACAATCCGTTTCTGCCGCTCGCCACCGACCCCGATCTGCCGCCGCTCGCCGCAAATCCGCCGACCGCGAAGTTTCCCGCCGCGCAAACCTCGCCGCTGCCGCTGCTTGCGCCAGAGCGGGCCGCAGCAGGCGCGCTGCCCATCACTTCAGCCGCATGGGGCTGGCGCGCTGGCGCATCCGGGGGCGGCGGCAGCGACGGCGAGGTTGCGGCGGCACAGCAATGGCCGTGGCACGCTACTCCGCCCGATCTGACCGGGGATAGCGCCGAGATTGCCGGGATCGAAGCCGGACTCCAGAGCGGCAATAACGACTGGCCCGCTCCCGCGCCGTTCCACCCGACACGACCCGCCGCGCCCGCTCCTGCTCCGGCCGGGCGCTGGTCGGTCGATGCCTGGGCGTTTTGGCGACAAGGCTCTAACGCCGCGCCGATCTCGCAAGGACGGGTGCCGATCTATGGCGCGAGCCAAGCGGGCGCCGTGCTGCAATATCGCCTCGCCCCCGCGGCGCCGCGTGACCCCCGGCTCTACGCCCGCGCCTATCGCGCGCTGGTGCGCAAGGGTGAAAGCGAGCTGGCACTCGGCGCCTCGGCCCGCCCGTTGGGGCGCATCCCGCTGCGGCTGGCGGGCGAGGTGCGCTATACGGACGGTGCGTTCAGCGATACGGTTCGCCCGGCCGTCTATATTGTCAGCGAGCTTGCACCGGTTCCGCTGCCCTATGGCGCGCGGCTGGAAGCCTATGGACAGGCCGGCTGGGTGGGCGGCCCGGACCCCACCGGCTTTGCTGACGGGCAGGCGAGCGTGACCGGCGAACTGCGCAAGGTGGCCGGGCTGACCGACAATGCCGTGCGCCTCAGCCTTGGCGTGGCGACATGGGGCGGCGCGCAGAAGGACGCGCAGCGGATCGACATCGGTCCGACCTTGCGGCTCGATGTGACCTTGGGCGATGTGCCCGCGCGAATCTCGGTCGACTGGCGTGAGCGGGTGGGGGGCGATGCCGGGCCGGATTCCGGGCTGGCCGCAACATTATCGACCCAGTTCTGACCTTTGCTGGCCGATCAAACAGCCGAAACACGCAAAACCGCCGCCTCACCAACAGGAACGCGCCTCCCCTGACTTTCATCGCCTTCGACGGTGGTCTACCCTCTCGCGCATGGACGTTTACCTGCCCATCGCGAATCTCTCGGTCAACGGCCTCTATATCGTGCTGCTGGGCGGGCTGACGGGCATCCTGTCGGGCCTGTTCGGGGTCGGTGGCGGCTTTCTGACGACACCTCTGCTGATTTTCTACGGCATCCCGCCGACAGTGGCCGCGGCTTCGGCGGCAACCCAGGTGACCGGCGCGAGCGTTTCGGGCGTTCTCGCCCATTCGCGCCGCAAGGGCGTGGATTACCGCATGGGCGGGGTGATGGTCGGCGGCGGGATTGTCGGTGCGCTGATCGGGGCGGGCCTGTTCCGGGTGCTGCAATCCCTTGGCCAGATCGATGTGGTGATCTCGATCCTCTATGTGTTGATGCTCGGCTCGATCGGGATGCTGATGATGCGCGAGGCGGTGAGTTCGCTGCGCCCCGGCCTGCTCGGCAGGGCAGGCGTGCAGGTGAAAAAGCGCCGCCACCATCCTCTGGTCGCCAGCCTGCCCTATCGCTGGCGATTCTATGCCTCGGGGCTGTATATCTCACCGCTGGCCCCGGCGATCCTCGGGATGCTGGTCGGCATCCTCACCATGCTGATGGGTGTGGGCGGCGGGTTCCTGCTGGTGCCGGCGATGCTCTATATCCTCGGGATGAGTGGCAATGTCGTGGTCGGCACCTCGCTGTTCCAGATTCTGTTCGTGACGATGGTAACGACCATGACCCACGCGCTGACGACCAAGGCGGTCGATCTGGTGCTGGCGGCTCTGCTGCTGCTGGGATCGGTGCTGGGCGCGCAGTTCGGCACGCAGATCGCACTCAAGGCCAAGCCCGAATACCTGCGCCTCGCGCTCGCGGCGCTGGTGCTGCTGATTGCACTCAGGATGCTCTACGGGCTCGGTGTGCAGCCTGATGAAATCTACACCGTGGTCCCGCTGTGAGCGCTGCGCCGTGAGTATGGCAGGGCGGCTGATCCTGCTGGCGGTCGTCTGGGCGACGCTGTCAGCGCAGCGAGAACCCATTCTCGTGCCCGCCGTCAGCCAGTCGCGGATCGAAGTGCGCCAAGGCTTCACCGGTGCGCGGCTGCTACTCTACGGCGCAGTGATCGACCCGTCGGCCACAGGCCGCGCCGGTGACTATGACATTGTCGTCGTTCTCAAAGGCCCGACCGAGCCGGTGCGCATCCGCGAAAAGGAACGCATCGTCGGCATCTGGGCGAATGCCGGGTCAAGCGACTTCCGTTCCGCCCCCGCTTTCTTCGCGGTCGCCTCCTCCCGCCCGGTGGGCGAGATCGTCGATCAACGCACGGCAGCGATTTATGAGCTTGGCACGGACTTCATCCAGCTATCGCCGTCCGGCCAGATCGACCCGGAAGAACAGGCCCGCTTTGCGCAAGGTCTGGTCGAATTGCGGCGGCGGCAGGGGCTCTATCAGGAGAACCCGCGCGGGGTGAGCATCGCGGAAAAGGTGCTCTATCAAGCGCGCATCGACCTGCCCTCCAACGTCACCACCGGACGCTATACGGCCGAGACATTCGCCATCGCCCGCGGCCGGGTGCTGGCCAGTGCGACCGCGCGGATCGAAGTGGTCAAAGCCGGGCTGGAAGGCCAGGTGGTGTCGGCGGCCCAGCGCTGGTCGTTCCTCTATGGCCTTGGCGCGATTGCGCTTTCGCTGGGGATGGGCTGGCTGGCCGGACGGCTGTTCGCCCGCGCCTGACGCCGCCTGCGCTGCACGGGGCCATCGCAATGTTGACGCGATCTTAACCTCGTATCTCCTATTTCCTGCCTGTTCCAACGGGAGCGGCAAGGGAATGCGCGGATGACCGATCACGGCAGGCAAGATTTCGAGCGCTTCACCGGCCCCAATCCGGCGGGCACGGAGGAGGTGGCATCGGCCTACGCCAACAGCCAGGACAATGCGCGACTGCCCATCGGCGTGGTGCTTGAGATTTCGGGCTCGGGCTCGCAGATCGCGCTTGATCTCCAGCGCCTCAATGATTGCATGAAGGACGCCGATCCCTCGATCGCGCTGGCCGGACAGGTCGGCAGCCAGATCAAGATCCGCGTCGGCGATGCCTGGCTGCTTGCCAACGTCCGCGACCAGCGCAAGGACCGCCGCACCGATGGCGGGATCATCGCCCACATCGATTTTCTGGGCGAAGGCGGTGAGGAAAAGCTGACCGGCCGGATCAACGGCTTCAAGCGCGGTGTGACCCGCTACCCGATCCCCGGCGCGATGATCTATCCCGCCACCACCCGCGATCTCGAACAGATCTACGCCAGCGATGGCCGCGCCAGCATCACCATCGGCAAGGTCTTCCCGACCAAGGATATCCGCGCGGGCCTCTATATCGACGCGATGCTGGGCAAGCACTTTGCGTTGCTCGGATCGACCGGGACCGGCAAATCGACCAGCGCCGCGCTGATCCTGCACCGCATCTGCGAGGCCGCGCCCAAGGGCCACATTGTGATGATCGACCCGCACGGCGAATATGCCGCCGCGTTCCGCACGACCGGGCAGATCCTCGACGTTTCGAACCTGCAAATGCCCTACTGGCTGATGAACTTTGAAGAGCATTGCGAGGTTCTGCTGTCGAGCAGCGGCAATGAGCGCCAGGTCGATGCCGATATTCTCGCCAAGTGCCTGCTGGCGGCTCGGTCCAAGAACCGGCTGGCGCAGACGATGGGCAAGATCACGGTGGATTCGCCGATCCCCTATCTGCTTAGCGATTTCGGCAACATCCTGCAGGACGAGATGGGCAAGCTCGACAAGGCGACCTCGTCCGCGCCCTATATGCGGATCAAGGGCAAGCTTGACGAGATCAAGGCCGATCCGCGCTACCAGTTCATGTTCTCAGGGATGCTGGTGGGCGACACTATGGTCGATTTCATCGGTAAGATCTTCCGCATGCCCGGTTACGGCCGCCCGATCTCGATCATCGATGTGTCGGGCGTGCCGTCCGACATCACCTCGACCGTGGTGGCGGTGCTGTCGCGCCTCGTGTTCGACTTCGCGATCTGGAGCCGCGACGAAAAGACCCGGCCCGTGCTGCTGGTGTGCGAAGAAGCGCACCGTTATGTGCCCAACGAGAAGAACGCCGATGGATCATCCGTCGGCAAGATCCTCAGCCGGATCGCCAAGGAAGGCCGTAAATACGGCATCAGCCTTGGCCTGATCACGCAGCGTCCGTCCGATTTGGCCGAAGGCGTGCTGTCACAGTGCGGCACGATCATTTCGATGCGTCTCAACAACGACCGCGACCAGGCCTTCGTGCGCGCCGCGATGCCCGAAGGTGCGCGCGGGTTCCTCGATTCGATCCCGGCGCTGCGCAACCGCGAATGCATCATCTGCGGCGAAGGCGTGGCGATCCCGATCCGCGTGACCTTCGACAATCTTGAGGAACACAAGCGCCCGGCCTCCGAAGACCCCAGCTTCGTCGAACTGTGGAGCAAGGACGGCGGCGAGGAAGAACTGGTCGAACGCGTGGTGATGCGCTGGAGAAGTCAGGGTTGATATCTCGCTTCGTCATTGCGAGCGAAGCGAAGCAATCCATGAACTGATCTCGCCCAGAGCGGCATCCTTCGTCCATGGATTGCCACGTCGCCTTCGGCTCCTCGCAATGACGAGGGGGTCAGGTTCCGCGCGTATCGCCGTATAAGTGGATATGCAGCCGGTCGCTCATGCGGAACCCGTGCTCCAAGCATAGCGCACTGAGCCACACCTGCCGTTCACGCTGGGTCGCGCTGTCTGTTCCCTCGGCCATCAGGAACACCCGTTCGGGCGTGAAGCGGTAGCGCTGCTGAAGCGCTAGCACCTCTTCGACATCCTCAGGTGCCGCGATCACGAACTTCAGGAACGCGCGCGGTTCGGCCGCCCAGGCGTCGAGGCGTTCGGGGATCAGCGCGAGGTCTACCGGGTTGCCGCTATGCGCCAGCTTCGGGCTGACATTGTACTGATCGACCCGCACATCCAGCCGCGCGGGCGAGGCGACGGTGCCGTTGGTTTCGATCTCGACGCTGATGTCCGGCAGGTCCGCGAGCATCTCCGCAAGCGCGCTCGCCTGCAACAGCGGCTCCCCTCCGGTGATGACAAGACGCTTCTGGCCCAGCGCGGCGATCCGCTCGGCGGTTTCGGAGGGGGTGAGCGTCACCTGATTGGCCTTGCGTTCAAACGCGATCCCGTCGCGGTGGGGCCGGTTGTCACCCTCGAACCGCCACGTATAGGCCGTGTCGCACCATGTGCAGGCAAGGTTGCAGCGCGACAGTCGCACGAAGGCGACCGGCATCCCTTGGCTTGGCCCCTCGCCCTGCAGCGAGGCGAAGATTTCCGGCCCGCCGGTATCGTCGGTGGCGAGGGTGAGGTTCACCTCACCCCAGCCGCGCCAGCGCCGCCGTCAGTCGCTCGACCTCGCCCGCATGGTGGGCGAGATCGGCGCGAGCCTTCTCGACCGCTTCGGGCTTGGCCTTTTCGGCGAAGGCGGGGTTGGAGAGGCGGCCGTCGAGGCTCTTGGCTTCCTTCTGCGAGGCCGCCAGCGCCTTTTCGAGCCGCGCCTTTTCCGCCGCGATGTCGATGATCCCTTCGAGCGGGATGATGAACACATCGCTCCCCGCGGTCACCTGCATGGCGGGGCCAGCGGGGGCCTCGCCGATGGTCACCGGGGTCAGGCGGGCGAGGCGCTCAATCGCGGCGCTGCTGCGCTCGATGGTGCGGTTCGCCACATCGGACGGCGCGGCAAGGAACGCCGCCAGCTTCGCGCCCGGCGCAATGCCGAGTTCGTTCTTGGCCGAGCGGGTGTTGGTGGTGAGGTCGATCACCCAGTCGATGGCGTCGGTTGCCTCTTTCGAGACTTCCGCTTCCGGCGCGGGCCACTGCGCGAGGATCAGCTCGTAAGGCCGCTCGCCGAGCTTGTGCCACAGCTCTTCGGTGATGAAGGGCATGAAGGGGTGAAGCATGACGAGGATCTGGTCGAGCGCCCAGCCGGCGACCGCGCGGGTTTCGACGGCAGGCGGGCTGTCGGCGTCCCCGGCGAAGACCGGCTTGATGAGCTCGAGATACCAGTCGCAGAACTTGCTCCACGTGAACTGGTAGATCGCGTTCGCCGCCGCGTCGAAACGCAGGTCGACCATGGCGCGCTCGATCTCGGTCACGCAGGCCGCGACCTCGCCGATGATCCACTGGTTGGCGGCGAGGCGCGCTTGCGGGGCCTTCACGCTGCTCGACGCGCCGATGCCGTTCGACTGGCAGAACCGCGCCGCGTTCCACAGCTTGGTCGCGAAGTTGCGATACCCCTCGACCCGCTTTTCATCCATCTTGATGTCGCGGCCTTGGCTTTCCATCGCCGCCATGAAGAAGCGCAGCGCATCCGCGCCATACTGGTCGATGAGGCCGAGCGGATCGACCACATTGCCCTTGGACTTCGACATCTTCGCCCCGTCCGCCGCGCGCACGAGGCCGTGGAGGTAGAGCGTGTCCCAGGGCTTCTGGCCCATGTTGTAGAAGCCCATCATCATCATCCGCGCATCCCAGAAGAACAGGATGTCGAAACCGGAGATGAGGAGGCTGTTGGGGAAGTGCTTTTGGAGCAGCGGGCTATCGCTCTCCGGCCAGCCGAGTGTGGCGAAGGGCCACAAGGCGGAGGAGAACCACGTGTCGAGGACGTCCTCGTCCTGCGTCAGCACCACGCCTTCACCGGCGAGCGCTTGCGCGGCGGCCTCATCTTCAGCAACGAAGCAGCGGCCATCGTCCGCGAACCACGCCGGGATGCGGTGCCCCCACCACAGCTGGCGCGAGACGCACCACGGCTGGATGTTCTCCATCCAGTTGAAAAAGGTCTTCTCCCACGACTTCGGCACGATGCCGATGTCGCCCGAGCGTACAGCTTCGATGGGCTTCTTCGCGAGTTCCGCGGCGTTCACATACCACTGGTCGGTCAGCCACGGTTCGATCACCACGCCGCCGCGGTCGCCGAAGGGGGTCGCGATCTGGCGCGGTTCGGCGTCGTGTTCGATGTCTTCGCCGTCTTTGGATTTGGTGACGTGGGGGATCAGGTAGCCCTGCTCCTTCATCCGCGCCACGACCATCTCGCGGGCACCGTCAACACCATCACGCTTGAAGCGGTGGAGGCCGAGGAACTCCTCCGGCACCAGGCCGTCCGCCGTCTGGCCGACGTTGGCTTCGGCATCGAGCATGTTGAGCATCTCGGCGGGCGCAAAGCCGGCGCGCTTGCCGACTTCGAAGTCGTTGAAGTCATGCCCCGGTGTGATCTTCACACAGCCCGAGCCCAGCTCCGGATCGGCGTGTTCGTCGGCGATCACGGGGATGCGGCGGCCGGTCAGCGGCAGGATCACGTGCTTGCCGACGACGCTGGCGTAGCGTTCGTCCGCCGGGTTCACCGCCACGGCCATGTCGGCCAGCATCGTCTCGGGACGGGTGGTGGCTACTTCGAGATAGTCGCGGCCATCGGGCAGGGTCACACCATCAGCCAGCGGATAGCGTAGGTGCCAGAAGCTGCCTGCAATCGTCTGCGTTTCGACCTCAAGATCTGAAATTGCAGTCTTCAGCTTCGGGTCCCAGTTCACCAGCCGCTTGTCGCGGTAGATCAGGCCATCGTTATACAGATCGACGAAGGTCTTGATCACCGCCTTGGTGAAATGCGGGTCCATCGTGAATTGCTCACGGCTCCAATCCATCGAGCAGCCGAGGCGCCGCAGCTGGTTGGTGATGGTGCCGCCGCTTTCAGCCTTCCACTCCCACACCTTGGCCACGAAATCCTCGCGCGAATAATTCGTGCGCTTGTCCTGCCGCGCCTCAAGCTGCCGTTCGACCACCATCTGGGTTGCGATCCCGGCGTGGTCGGTCCCGACTACCCACAGCGCGTCCTTGCCGCGCAGCCGCTCGTAACGGATCACCACGTCCTGCAACGTGTTGTCGAGCGCGTGGCCGATGTGCAGGCTCCCCGTGACGTTCGGCGGCGGGTTGACGATGGTGAAGGGTTCCGCATTGGGCCGCTCGGGCCGGAACAGGCCGTTCGCCTCCCAATGGGAATACCAGCGCGCCTCGATTTCGGCGGGGTCGAACGTGGTGGGGAGAGTGGGTTGCACAGTGTCGCTCATGATGCCCCGCGCCATGCCAGCACCTATGTTGCGATGCAATGATGGAAGCCATTTGCGGTTCGCCGCGAGAGCCTTGCCGGGGGCGAAAAATCACCCCATAGCTTCAATCCGATGCAGGACGCCGCGCAATATACGCTGGAAGAAGCAGGCGCGGATACCGCCCGACTGGTGCTGTCAGGGCCGTTGACGCTGGCCCATATCGGCGCGATCGAACCCGAGCTCAAGCGCATCACCGGCCCGCTCGCAAGCATTGATCTTGCCGAAGTGGAAGAGATCGACACGGTCGGCGCATGGGTGGTGTGCCGGCTCGCACGCGAACACAATTGCGACATCACCGGCGCGAGCGAGGCGGCCGAGCGGCTGCTGGCTGCCATGCGCGGGATCGACGCGAGCGGTGATACCCGCGCGCCCCGCCTGCCCGCGTGGGAACGCGTGCCCACGGCGCTGGGCGAAAAGGTGTATGGCGCGCGGCGCGGCATTTACGGCGTGGTCGGCTTTTTTGGTCAGATCCTGCTTGGCGGAGCGAGCCTGCTCCGGCACCCGACCCGCTTTCCGGTCAAGGCACTGGTGCACCAGATGGAGCTGGTCGGCGTCACCGCGCTGCCGATCATCGGGCTGATGAGCTTCCTGATCGGCATTGTGATCGCGCAGCAGGGCTCGGTGCAGCTCGAACAATTCGGAGCAGAATCGCTGACCGTGAACCTTGTCGGGCGCATCACCTTGCGCGAGCTGGGCGTGCTGATGACCGCAATCATGGTCGCGGGCCGATCCGGCAGCGCCTTTGCAGCGCAGATCGGGACAATGAAGCTGACCGAGGAGATCGACGCGATGCGCACCATCGGCGTCTCTCCGATCGAGGTGCTTGTGATCCCGCGCATTCTGGCGGCGACTTTCATGATGCTGCTGTTGGGCTTCTATGCCTCGCTGATGGCAATCATCGGCGGCGCGGTGGTGGGCGATCTGACGCTCGGCATTCCGTTCGTCACCTTCCTGCTGCGCATTCAGGAAGTGGTCCCGACCCATGACCTGTGGGTCGGGCTGATCAAGGCTCCGGTGTTCGGGCTGATCGTGGCGCTGGCGGGCTGTTATCACGGGATGCAAGTGCGCGGCGATTCCGAGGAAGTGGGCCGCCGCACGACCATGGCCGTGGTCTCGGCGATCTTTGCGGTGATCGTGCTCGATGCGTTTTTCGCGGTGTTCTTTACCGAAATCGGGTGGGGCTGACCGATGGCGCGCGACATTCATCAGGAAGATGCGAACTACCCGATCGTGATCGAGGGACTGGTCAACCGCTTTGGCGATGTCACGGTCCACGAGGGTCTTGATCTCAAAGTGCGGCGCGGCGAGATCCTTGGCGTGGTCGGTGGCTCGGGCACGGGCAAATCGGTGCTGATGCGCTCGATCATCGGCTTGCAGCGGCCGAGCGAGGGGCGGATCGATGTGCTGGGGCGCACTATCACCGAACTCGATCTGGAACAGGGCATCGGCGTGCGCCGCCGGTGGGGCGTATTGTTTCAGGGCGGGGCGCTGTTCTCGACGCTGACCGTGGGCGAAAATGTCGAAGTGCCGCTCAGGAAGTATTACCCCGATCTCGATCAAGCGCTGCGGACCGAGATCGCGCGCTACAAGGTGATCCTCACCGGCCTGCCCGAAGATGCGGTGGCCAAGTTCCCGTCCGAGCTTTCGGGCGGCATGAAGAAGCGCGCCGGCCTCGCTCGCGCGCTGGCGCTCGACCCTGAATTGCTGTTCCTGGACGAGCCAACCGCCGGGCTCGATCCGATCGGAGCGGCCAAGTTTGACCGACTGACCCGCGAATTGAAGGAAACGCTGGGTCTTACCGTGTTTCTTATAACCCATGATCTCGATACGCTTTACGAGATATGCGACCGGGTGGCGGTGATTGCCGAAAAGAAGATCATCGCCGTTGGCACCATCCCCGAACTGATCGCGACGAAGCATCCGTGGATCGAGGAATATTTCGGCGGCCCGCGCGGCCGCGCCGCTCATGACGCGCACCTCAGGAGCCAGGAATGAGCCGGATAGTAATGGACAAGCGCGCCGCCCGCGCGTCATAGGAAACGCACATGGAAACCAGAGCCAATCATCTGTGGGTCGGTGCGGTAACGCTGGTGCTGCTGGCGGCGCTGGCCGCCTTCATCGTCTGGATCGCGCGGCTCGGCGAAGGCAAGCAGGACGAATTCGACATCTTCTACGGCCAGTCGGTCTCTGGCCTCGCCAAGGGCAGCCAGGTCAGCTTTGCCGGGGTGCCGGTGGGGCAAGTGACCGAAATCGCGCTGGCCAAGGACAACCCCGAATTCGTCCGGGTGCGGATCAAGGTTGGGGAGGATGTGCCGATCCTCGTCGGCACGCAGGCGACCATTCAGGCGAGCTTTACCGGCGTGTCCACCATCCTGCTGGATGGCGCGCGCAAGGACAATCCGCCGATCACCTGTGAGACGACCGCCTGCCCTGAAGGCCGCCCGGTGATCCCTCCGGGCCGCGGCGGCTTTGGCGAGATCGTGGCGAATGCGCCGCTGCTGCTGGAACGGCTGGCGACCTTGACGGAGCAATTGAACCTGATCCTCGGCCCGGAAAACCAGCAAGAGCTGGCCGGTATCCTCAAGAACACCAACCGCCTGACCGACGGGCTGGCTGATGCGAGCCCGGAACTGACCGCCAACCTCAAGGAATTCCGCAACACCATGGTGGAATTGAACCAGACGCTGGATGCGGTGGAAAAGGTCGCCGTGTCGTCCAGTGCGCTGCTCGACAAGGAAGGATCGCCGCTGGCCGAGGAACTGCGCGGGACGCTGAAATCGGCCAATGCTGCGCTGGCATCCTTGGCGGCGACGCTTGAAGACACCCGCCCGGCTGCACGCCAATTGCGCACCACGACACTGCCGAGCGCTGAGGCGACGCTGGAAGATCTGCGCGCCACCAGCCGCGCGCTGCGCGCGGTTACAGAAAAGCTCGAAAGCGAAGGCGCGGGCGCATTGGTGGGCGGCACGTCGCTGCCCGACTATAAGCCGAAATGAGGATGATGCGATGCGCGTGACTGACCGGACCTTGTCGCTTGCCGGCCCGCTGCTGCTGGCCCCGCTGTTGCTCGTGCTCGGTGGCTGCATCAGCCTCGGCGGAGAGCCGCCCGCCAGCCTGCTTACTCTGAGCCCCGAAACGCGCGCGCCCGCCGGAGCCGGCGTCAGTGGCACCGAGCGGCCGGTGATCGCGGTGCTGGGCATTGATACGCCCGCCAAGCTCGATGTGCTGCGCGTGCCGGTGGCGGTCACAGATACCGAACTGGCCTATCTGCAAGAGGCATTCTGGGTCGAAAAGCCCGCCCGGCTGTTCCGGCGGCTCGTGGGCGAGACGATCCGCGCGCGCGGGCAGGCGATGGTGGTCGATGGCGATGCCACCGCAACGCTCGCCACGGTCAGCCTGCGCGGCACCTTGACCGAGATGGGCTATGATGCCGCCTCGTCATCGGCGGTGGTGCGGTTTGATGCGGTGCGGATTGACCGGGAGGGTAAGGTGACGACCCGCCGCTTTGAAGCGCGCGAGACCGGGGTTGTGGCTGAGGCGAAGGCGGTCGGCGCCGCGCTGAATGTCGCGGCCAATCGGGTGGCGGCCGAAGTGGCTGATTGGGTCGCGGCGGGCTGACTCAGATCTGCGCGAGGCGCGCAAAGCTATAAGCGCGCAGGAAATCGGCCTCGCGCCGGGCGCGGCGTTCTTCGGCCTCCCAATCGCGGCCCCACAGGTCGGCCTGCCATTCTTCCTCAAGACATACCGCCTGCCACAAAGCGCGCGGCTCGTCCTCATGCCCGGCATCAAGCGCGGCGAGCGCTGTGACCAGCGACGCGGCCAGCGTGGTCATCGTCTCCACCCCCGCCAGCACGAAGGGATCGAGCGCCGCCAGCCGCTGACGCAGCACGGCCAAGGACGCCTCCGGTTGCGGGCGGTGGAGCACACCGCTGACCCGCACCAAGGTGATGCCATGCGCCGCCTCGAACCCGGTAAGCAGCGGCTCCCACACCGCTTGCTGGTGCGCGTGGAGCGGCTCGTCGGGATCGGCGCGGTAGCAGAGCGTATCGGTCTCGGCATAGGCGAGGAGGCCATCTGCAATCGCTGCCGGATCCGGGCTGACGACGTCGATCGCGTAGTCGGCCATGTCGCGCAGCGGCAGGCTGGCGGGGTCGATTGTCTCGCCTTGTCGCCGCCATTCGGCCGCCAACGCTTCACCCAGCGCTTCGGTCGGGACGATCTGCGCCGCGCCGCCCACGGTCTTCACCCCGCGCCCATCAAGCAGCACCTGATAGCCACCCGGCTGCGCTCCGAGCGTTACGTCCTTGTAGAACCGGCGGATCATTTGGGCGTCCTGTCTCCAGCGTTCCAGCGGCGCGCGATGAAGCGCGGCAGGAAGAACACCTCGAAGAAGCCTGCCACGGCGATGACCGCTCCCACCGCATAAGGCAGGTCGATGACCCCGCGCACGATGGCAAAGCCGAGCATCACCAGCGCAACCCCGCTGAACCGCACAAGGTTGATGATGATGAAGCCATTGCGGGCCCGTGCCTCGGCGATGTCGCGGTCGGATCGGCTCATGGCAAGGCCTCCTCAAGCGCAGCGGCCAGCGCCTCGGCGGTGCCGACCACACGCGCCGCGCCGCTCGCCAGCAATTCGGGCGCGGCGTGATAGCCCCAACCGACGCCAATCCCTGCGACCCCGATGCTGCGCGCCATCAGCATGTCGAAGCTGGTATCGCCGATCATCACAGCCTGTTCGCGGGTTGCGCCGGCTTCAAACAGAGCGGCCTCCAGCATGGCGGGATGCGGCTTGGACGGGTGACGGTCAGCAGTCTGGAGCGAGACGAACAGGTCGGCGATCCCATGGGTCGCCAGGCAGGCGGCGAGCCCGCGGTCGGACTTGCCGGTGGCGACCGCAAGGCTCCAGCCTGCGCTGTGCAGCTCGCGTAGCAGATCGGCGATGCCATCATACAGCGGCTCGTCGAGCAAGCCTTCCTCTCGCCGCGCACGGAAGCTGGAGCGGTAGAATTCGGTGACGGCGCGGTTTTGATCTTCGGTGAGATCGGGCGACAGCGTGCGCACGGCCTGCGGCAGGCTCAGCCCGACCGCGCGGCGCACGGCGGACACTTCGGGTGCGGGCAAACCGGCGCGGGCAAAGGCGCGCGCCATCGCCCAGCAGACATCCGCCTGCCCATCGACCAGCGTCCCGTCGCAATCGAACACGGCAAGCCGCACGCCGCTCATCCGGCCACGCTCCGCACCCAATCGGCAAGCGCGGGCGAACCCGCTTCGGCCAACCCGTCAGCGATGCGGGCGCGGGTTTCAGGCGACTTGTTCTGCGACAGCTTGTAGGTTGGCCGCCGCGCCGCGACGGTCAGCTCGAAGCCGACGATCCCGCGGAACAGGCCTGCCCACATTTTCTCGGAGGATTCTTCCGCCCGCCACGGCTCACCGCCCAGCCGCGTTTCGTGCTTGGTGATAGCGGCATGGAGGAAGGCTTCGAGCCCCTCGTCGTCCATCCGCCGCACCGGGCCTTCCAGCTCCAGCGCGATGTAATCCCATGTCGGCACGGTGTTGCGATCATCATACCATCGGGGGGAGACATAAGCGTCCGGGCCGTTGACCACGATCAGCGCGGTGGTGCCATCAAGATGCCGGGCGAGGGCGTTGCTGCGGGCGAGGTGGAACTGCACCGCTCCACCTTCGGTCATCAGCAGCGGGGTATGGGCCACGCGCGGTCCATCGGGCGTGGCGGCGAAGACCATGCCGAAGCCGATCTGGCCGACCAGCGCTGCGTCAGCCGCACTGTCATCGCTGCGGTAAAGCGGACTGGGATGCATCAGCGGCCCGTCCGCTTGCCGCCGCCTTTGGGAGCGGGTTTGGGAGTCGGCCTCGCCCGGTTGGCGGGGGCTTTGCTGGGTCCGGCCTTGGCGGCGGGCTTTCCGGCAGGCTTGCCAGAAGATTTGGCCGCGGGCTTCTTCGCCTTGGGCTTGGCCGCAGCATCACCACGCGCACGGCGCGGCGCACGGGCTTCCTTCCTCGCCTGCTTGAAATGGCGGCGGGCGGCCTGCTTCTTTTCCTCACCCGTACGCTCCGGCGCCTCGTCACCCATGGGCGAGGCGTCGGACAGCCCTTGGTCAAAGCCCAGCACTTCCATGCTCATGGCAAAGTGCGGGGGGAGTTCGGCGGTCACGTCCAGCTTGCCGCCGGTTCCCTCACCCACCTTGGGTTCGGAGATGATGAGGCGGCGCGCGTGCAGGTGCATCTTGCGGCTGACTGCACCGGTGAGGAAGCTATCCGGCCCGCCATACTTGCCGTCGCCCACAATCGGGTGGCCGATAGCGGCCATGTGGACGCGCAGCTGGTGCGTGCGCCCGGTGAGCGGTTCCAGTTCCACCCAGGCCGCGCGCTGGCCTGCCCGCTCCACAACGCGGTAACGGGTTTTGGCGGCCGCGCCGTTTTCCTCGTCGATATGCATCTTCTCGCCGCCGGTGCCCGGCTGCTTGGCGAGCGGGGCGTCGATCACGCCTTCGGACAGCTTCGGCACGCCGACCACCAGCGCCCAATAGACCTTGCGCGCCGAGCGGCCAGCAAACCGCTTGGAGAAACTCGCCGCGGCCCCCGGCGTGCGCGCGATCAGCAGCACGCCCGAGGTGTCCTTGTCGAGCCGGTGGACCAATCGGGGGCGCGGGGTCTTCTCGGTCTCGACAAAGGCATCGAGCAGCCCGTCGACATGCTTGGTCGTCTTGCTGCCACCTTGCGTGGCGAGGCCGGGGGGCTTGTTGAGCACGATCGCGCTCGCCGTTTCGCGGATCACCATGCCCTTGGCTTCGGCGATCTGTTCGGGGCTCAGGGTGCGCAGGCGCGGCGCGGCTTTCTTGGCGGGGGGCGCTTCTTCGCCGCCGGGGGGCACGCGCAGGACCTGGCCTTGTTCCAGCCGATCCTCCGGTTTGGCGCGCTTGCCATCCACGCGGATCTGCCCGGTGCGCGCCCAGCGCGACACGGTGGCAAAGCCGATCAGCGGCAGGTTGCGCTTGAACCAGCGGTCGAGCCGGATGCCGTCGTCATCTTCGCTGACGGTGAACTGGCGGACGTTATCGGTCGGGGTTTCGGTCATGATGCACTCTGCGCGGCGACAAGGCCGATGATGACCGCTGCCATCCCGGCGACCAGCGAGGCTGCGGCATAGCCCACCGCTAGCAGCGCCTGCCCGCGGTGGAGCAGGGTGATGAGCTCGGCGCTGAAAGCACTGAAGGTGGTGAACCCGCCGAGCAGGCCGACGCCGATCAGCAACCGGACATTCTCAGCCGTCTGGGCCTCGGCACTGCCGCGCGCGAGCCAGCCCACCAGCACGCCCATCAACAGGCTGCCGAGGATATTGACGCCGAGCGTCCCCCACGGGAAGGCGTTTTCCGGCCCGGCCAGATGCGTGACAGCGCGGCCGGCATGATAGCGCAGCACAGAGCCCGCAGCGCCGCCGACAGCGACATTGAGGCTGGCCATGAGAGGGGAGATTTCACCGGACATCGCGCGGCCATAGCGAGCGCCGCGCGATCTGCCTAGCGCAGCTGAAGAACGATTGCGCCGGGACGAGCACGCTGGCGGGTTGCCTTTGGGACGATGTTGGACTATCGGGGCGCGGTTTAGTGGGCGGTCCTGCAAGGGAATCGCCCGCGTATCATTGGTGTTTCACAAGCAATTCACCGCGTATTCCCGCGTGATTCGGGCGGGCTCTGGCGTTTGGAAAATTGAGGTAGTCGTCGTTTATGCAAATCATGGTTCGCGATAACAATGTCGATCAGGCCCTGCGCGCGCTCAAGAAGAAGCTGCAGCGCGAAGGCGTTTATCGCGAAATGAAACTGCGTCGCCACTTCGAAAAGCCCAGCGAAAAGCGCGCCCGTGAAAAGGCTGCTGCTGTGCGCCGCGCTCGCAAGATGGAGCGCAAGCGGATGGAGCGTGACGGGAGCAAATAATCCCGTCGCCAAGCGCACTCTGCCTCGCAGAAGCGCTTGAATACCCCTTTCCGATCAGTCATCAGGGCGCGGCTTATTCCCGCGCCCTTTTGCCGTCATAACGCGGCGCAGATGCGCCGCCCATCAGGACCGTACCCATGACCGAGATTACCCGCGTTCCGATCAAGCCTGTGGCCAAGGGCTCGCTCACCAAGCTGTGGATCGGGGTCGCGCTTGCGATCGCGGTTGGCGGCGGGCTTGCCTGGTCGGCCGTGCCACGCGGGCTCGACCTTGATGTCGAAGTCGCAGGCGCGGGCAAGACCGCGGCCAAGGGCGATGTCGTGTTCGTGAAGTACAAGGGGAAGCTGGCCGCCGATGGCACGGTGTTCGACGAATCGCAGAACATCCCGCTCCCGGTCCAGGGCCTGTTCCCGGAAGGCAATCCCTTCCCGGTTGAAGAGGGCGCGACCATTCCGGGCTTCTTCCAGGGGCTTCAGCAGATGCAGAAGGGCGGCAAGTACACGCTCTTCATCCCGGCCGATCTCGCTTACGGTGCAACGCCGCCTCCGGGCACGCCGATCCCGCCCAACGCCGATCTCGAGTTCGAGATCGAGGTGATGGACATCATGAGCCGCGCGACCTTTGACCGCAATCTGCAAATCCTCCAGCAGACGATGCAGCAGCAGATGGGCGGTGCTCCCGGTGGCGCAGCGCCGGGCGGCGCGCCAGAGGGTGCGCCTCCGGTGGCTCCGGGCCAGTAAGGGGCGGACGCGCAATGTCGGTCGACAAGGCAACCGTTGCCAAGATCGCCTCGCTGGCGCGCATCCGCATGGATGACGCCGCGCTGGAACAGATGGTGCCGGAATTGAACGGCATCCTCCAATGGGTTGAACAATTGGGCGAAGTGGACGTGACCGGGATCGAGCCGATGGCGGCAGTGATCCCCAACACGTTGCGCCTGCGCGCTGACGTGATCGACGCCGATCCGCTGACCGGCGGGGGCAGGCAGGGCGATATCCTCGCCAATGCGCCCGCCGCTGAGCACGGGTTCTTCGGCGTGCCCAAGGTGATCGAATGATTTTTGCCCACTAGTGTGCGCCCCCGCGCAGGCGGGGGCCTCCATCAATTTGGCGATGCGCGGGCGGCACGAGGTCCCCGCCTTCGCGGGGACTCACGAGCAGTATGACTGACCTGACTCAACTCGGTGTAAAAGACATCCGTGACGGCGTGCGCGCCGGGGATTTCACCGCGCGCGAAGTCGCGGAGAGCTTCAACGCTGCCGTGGCTGCGGCTGCGAGCCTCAACGCCTTCATCGTCACCACGCCTGACCACGCTCTGGCCGCCGCCGACACAGTGGACGCCGCACGCGCTGCGGGCGAGACCCTGGGCGCAATGGCGGGCGTGCCGATCGGCATGAAGGACCTGTTCGCCACCAATGGCGTGCAGACCACCGCGGCCAGCCACATCCTTGAAGGCTTCACGCCGCGCTACGAGAGCACCGTTAGCCAGAAGCTGTGGGACGCGGGTGCGGGGATGCTGGGCAAGCTCAACCTTGATCAGTTCGCGATGGGTTCGTCCAACGAGACGTCCTATTTCGGCAACGTTACCTCACCGTGGAAGAAGGCGGGCAGCAATGCCGCGATGAGCCCTGGTGGCTCTTCGGGTGGCTCCTCCTCCGCCGTCGCCGCGCGGATCGCCCCGGCCGCGACCGGCACCGACACCGGCGGCTCGATCCGCCAGCCTGCGGCCTTCACCGGCATCTGCGGGATCAAGCCGACCTATGGCCGCTGCTCGCGCTGGGGCATCGTCGCCTTCGCCTCCAGCTTGGATCAGGCGGGGCCGATGGCGCGCTCGGTCGAGGATTGCGCGATCATGCTTGGCGCGATGGCGGGGTTTGATCCCAAGGATTCGACCAGCCTCCAGATGGACGTGCCCGATTGGGAAGCGGCATTGAACTCTGACCTGCGCGGCAAGAAGGTCGGCATTCCGCGCGAATACCGGATGGAGGGCACCGATCAGGCGATCCTCGATTCGTGGGAGCAGGGCAAGGCGTGGCTTAAGGACGCAGGCGCGGAGATCGTCGACGTCTCGCTGCCGCACACCAAATACGCGCTGCCAGCCTATTACATCGTCGCCCCCGCCGAAGCGTCGTCCAACCTCGCCCGCTATGACGGCGTGCGTTACGGGCTGCGCGATCTGCCCGAGGGCGTCGGCCTGCAGGACATGTACGCCGCCACCCGCGCCGCCGGGTTCGGGGACGAGGTCAAGCGCCGCATCCTGATCGGCACTTATGTGCTCTCGGCGGGCTTCTACGACGCCTACTACACCCAGGCGCAGAAGGTCCGCGCGCTGGTCGCCCGCGATTTCGAGCGCGCCTTCCAGGAGTGCGATGTGATCCTCGCGCCGACCACGCCGACGGCGAGCTTCCCGCTGGGTTCGATGAATGAAGACCCGCTGACGATGTATCTCAATGATGTCTTCGCCGTGCCCGCCAGCCTCGCAGGCCTTCCGGCGATGAGCGTCCCCGCCACGATCAACGCTGACGGCTTGCCGCTGGGCCTCCAGCTGGTCGGCCGCCCGTTTGACGAGCAGGGCGTGCTCAACGCGGGGCTCGCCATCCAGCAACGGGCAGGCTTCACCGCCAAGCCGGAGAAGTGGTGGTGAACGCCGATCTGCCGCTGTGGATTGCCGGACTGGCAATCGCCGCTGCGGTGCCGGTGACCTTCATGGTCGCCAACTGGGTGAGAAAACACGTCGATCACGGCGAAATGCGCTTCGGGCCTGATGGCAAGGTGATCGAGGACGAGGAAACGAAATGAGCAACTACCGCATTCAGGGTGCCACGGGTGAATGGGAGGTCGTGATCGGCCTTGAAGTGCACGCGCAGGTGACGAGCGCGTCCAAGCTGTTCTCCGGCTCGGCCACGGCGTTTGGCGCGGAGCCGAACTCGCAGGTCAGCCTTGTCGATGCCGCGATGCCGGGGATGCTGCCCGTGCCCAACCGCGAGTGCATCCGTCAGGCGGTGCGCACCGGCATGGCGATCGAAGCGCAGATCAACGCGTGGAGCCGGTTTGACCGCAAGAACTACTTCTACGCTGACTTGCCGCAGGGCTACCAGATCAGCCAGCTCTACCACCCGATCGTGGGCGAAGGCTCGCTGCTGATCGAGGCGGACGAGAAGGCCGGGATCGAAGCCGACAAGATCATCGGCATCGAGCGCATTCACGTCGAACAGGACGCGGGCAAGCTGATGCATGATCAGCACCCGACCATGTCTTATGTCGATCTGAACCGCTCCGGCGTGGCGCTGATGGAAATCGTCTCGCGCCCCGATATGGCTTCGCCTGCGGAGGCAGGGGCTTATTTGAGGAAGCTCCGGGCGATCCTGCGCTATGTCGGCTCTTGCGACGGCAATATGGAAGAAGGCTCAATGCGCGCCGACGTGAACGTCAGCGTCCGCAAGGTCGGCGACGAACTCGGCACGCGGACCGAAACCAAGAACGTCAACTCGGTCCGCTTCGTTATGCAGGCGATCGAGCATGAGGCGATGCGTCAGGTCGATGTGCTGGAGTCAGGCGGCACCATCGTGCAGGAAACCCGCCTGTTCGACCCCGGCACCGGCACCACGCGGACCATGCGCAGCAAGGAAGATGCGCACGACTATCGTTACTTCCCCGATCCCGACCTTTTGCCGCTGGTGCTGGAAGACGACTTCCTCGCCGAATGCCGCGCCTCGCTCCCCGAGCTGCCGGATGCCAAGCGCAAGCGGTATGTCGATGTGCTGGGCCTCACGCCCTACAATGCGCGCGAATTGACCGCCGAGGTCGAAACCTTCGCGCGGTTCGAAACGCTGCTCGCCGAAACCGCCAAGGTGACGGCCAAGGACGAAGCCAAGGTCGCCACGCAGGTCGCAAACTGGTCGCTCTCGGTCGCGCCGGGCGTGATCAAGGCGCTAGGCGATGACGCCGATCTCGCCAACGCCACCGCGGCCGCGCAGGCGAGCATTCTCGCCATGGCCGACAAGGGCGAAATCAGCGGCGGACAAGCCAAGGAAATCTTCGAAATCGTCCTCAAGACCGGCCGCGATCCGGCTGAAATTGCAGACGCCGAAGGGCTGAAGCAGGTCTCCGACACTGGCGCCATCGAAGCCGCGGTCGACGCGATCATCGCGGCTAATGCTGACAAGGTCGAACAGTACCGCGGCGGCAAGGAAGCGCTGTTCGGCTTCTTCGTCGGCCAGACGATGAAGGCGATGCAGGGAAAGGCCAATCCCGGCGTGGTGAACCAGCTGCTCAAGGACAAGCTCGGCTAGACCCCGGAGCCAAGGCCTTGCGGCCCGTCACGCTCTATTTCCACGGGTTGCCGGGATCGGCGGCGGAGCTTGCGAGCTTCGGCGCGGAGATTGCTGCGCAGGCCGGGCATTTCCATGTCGTCGATCGCTCCGCAGCGCAGGGTGAGGGGTACTTCCCGCAGCTTGCCGCAAGGATCACCGCGACATTTCCTGATGGGCCGCTGCGCCTCGTCGGTTTCTCGCTGGGCGCAGCAGCGGCCTTGCAGGTGGCGCCCCATCTGGGTGCCAGAGTCGAGCGGATCGACCTCGTCTCGCCCGCCGCGCCGCTCCAGTTGGGGGATTTTCTGGATGACATGGCAGGTGCGCCGGTGTTCCGCGCTGCGCTGGCGGGGCGGATGCCGTTCGCCGCGCTCACGTTGATGCAGGCGCAGGTCGCCCGGATCGCTCCCAAGAAAATGGCCGCAGCGCTGATGGCGAAGGCGCGCGGGGATGACCGAGCGCTGGCCGCTGATCCAAGGTTCATCGCGGGGCTTGCGCAATCGCTGCGCCAAAGCCTGCTGTCTCAGCGCGCCGCCTATTCCGCCGAGATCCGCGCCTATGTCGCCGATTGGTCAGCCGAGCTTGTCAATGTCCACCAGCCGGTCACCATCTTGCAGGGGAGCGAGGATGACTGGACTCCGCCCGCGATGGCCGACGCACTCGCGGCGCATTTGCCCAGTGCGCCCGCCGTGCTCATGCAGCCCGGCTGCTCGCACTTTTCGACCTTGGCCGCCTATCTCGAAGCGGAGCCGCGCCCATGACCGCCATTGTTCTCGTCCAGCCCGAAATCCCCGGCAACACCGGCTCGATCGGGCGCACCTGTGTGGCGCTGGGGATGGAGCTGATCCTGATCCACCCGCTGGGCTTCGAGATTACTGACACGCGGGTGAAGCGGGCGGGGCTGGATTACTGGAAGCACGTCAACCTCACCGAATATGCGAGCTGGGACGCGTTCCTTGAAGCCCGCACCCCGCGCGCCGAGCAACTCTTCCTGTTTGAGGAATTCGGCGCGAAGAGCTTCTACGAGCCGGACTATCCGGATGATGCGATGCTGGTGTTTGGCAAGGAGACCACAGGCATCCCCAAGGCCATCATCGACCGCCACGCCGACCGCCTGGTCAAGCTGCCGATGCGATCCGACGTGATCCGGTCATTGAACCTTGCCAACACGGTGACAGCCGCTGCCTATCAGGCGCTGCGGGGTAAGCTCTAATCCGACCATTGCTGTGCGTGCCTACAGATGAGGCGGAGCCAAGCCTAACCCATTCAACGGCCATATTTTTTAGCCCGCGCACCACCTTGCAACCTACCTCGGTTTATCGCAGAATGCGGACGGGGCGTGCCGGAAAGGCTGCGCCCGGTTTGGAGGGTCGCATGAAGTTTTCCGTGCCATTGCGCTGCGTCGCAGCTTGTCTTGCCTTGTCTCTGGCCAGCGTTGCCCACGCCGAAACGTTGCGCAATGAAGACGTGGTCGCGCTGCTCGAAGCCGGGCTGGGCGAGGAAGCGGTGATCGCCAAGATCGAAACCAGCGAAGGCGATTTCGACACCGATACCGCTACCCTGCTCGCTCTGCGCGCCAAGGGCGTCCCTAGCCCGGTTCTCGCCGCGATGGTGAAAAGCGCCAATGGTACGGTCCGCTATGACGACACCTCGCCCGATCCCACCGTCGCGCACACGCCGGGCTTCTACATCATGGACAACAGCTCGGGTCAGGCGCGGATGACGAAGATCGACCCGCTCGCTTCGACCCAGACCAAGACCGGCGGCATCCTGGGCTATGCCTTCACCGGCGGGATCGCATCGGCCAGCATCAAGGCGGTCCTGCCCGGAGCGACTGCGGCGGCTCAGACCGGCAATCGCCGCCCGACCTTCTATGTCTTTTTCGATCCGCCGGGGGGCAACCAGTCGGCGATTTTCTCCACCGGCTTCGGCAATGCGGTCATCACCCCCAACGAGTTTTCGCTGGTAGATCTGATGGAGAAGAAGGACCGCCGTGAAGCGCGTGTCGGCAGTCTCAACATCGCGGGGTCCAAGACCGGTGTGATGGACAAGGACCAGATCCCCTTCACCTACGAACAGGTCGCCCCTTACGTCTACAAGATCACGCCTGACCGGGAGCTTGAGCCTGGGGAATACGGCTTCCTGTTCGCACTGGTTGGTGGGGCGGGGCCGGGCCTTTCGGGCGGGGTCGCAGGTGCCCGCGTGTTCGACTTCACGGTGCGGTAGGCCGCTACTCCAGCCCTAGCGCGCCAAGGTTCATCGTCGCCGCGTTGTAGCTTGCCTCGGCCAGTCGCCCGGCGAGTTCGGCGCGGATCGCGTTGATCTGCGCGTTCGCGGCGGTTTCCTCGCGCTGGTTGACGAAGAAGAAATCGCCCGCACCCAGCCGGAACCGGGTGCGTTCGGCCTGCACCATCTGGTTGGCCTGCTTGACCTCGGCATCGGCCAGGTCGGCCTGCTTCAGCGCCGTGTTGAGATTGACGAGGATATTGCCCACCTCAGTGGTGATCTGATCGGCGATGCGGCGCTGGCGCAGTTCGGTCTCGCGCAGTTCGGCCTCGGCGCGTTGCACCGCGCCGCGCGCTGTACGGCGTTGCAGGGGGACGCTGAAGGTCAGGCCCACCACGGTGTCGGTCGAATCGAAGCCCGGCCCGCCCGGCCCGATCTGGCCGAAATCGCGCGACAGTTCGACACTGGCGTTGAGCGAGGGCTCAAGATCATTGCGGCGCAGCGCCACGCGGTTGTTCGCCCGTTCCAGCGCCAGCTTGAAGGTCTGGAGTTCTGGGCGGCTCTGGATCACGTCGCTCAGCGGCGTCGTCACCAGCTGTTCGACCGGGGCAATCGCCTTCATGCGCGACAGATCGGGCAACATTTCGCGGGTGGGGATCACCATCCGCCCATCACTGCCGCGCAGATAGAATCCGAGGCTGTTGGCGGCGGTCAGGAAGTTGCGCTTGGCCTCCTCAAGCAGCGAGCGGCGGCGTAGCAGGTTCTGTTCGTTTTCAGTCAGCGCAATCCGCGCCCGCGCGCCTTCATTGACTTCGCGGGTCAGGCCGATCTGGCGGGCTTCGGCGATTTCGAGCAGTTCCTCGAACACCCGGATTTCCTCGCCCGCGCCGACCCAGCGCCAATAGGCGCGCAGGGCTTCATGCTGGACGTTCAACTGCACGAGCATGACATCAAGCCGTGCCTGACTTGCGGCGAGGCGGGTGTCCTCGATCGCGAAGCGGCGGCTGTCGATGTCGCGGTTGCGCAGCAGCGAGAATAGCGCGCCGACCTTCACCTCGCCCAGCTGGTTGGTGTAATCGTAGTTTTCGTAAGTCGGGAAGGTGCCGTTGGAAACGCGGTACGAACCGAACACCTCCGCCCCGTAAGGCCGCAGTGGCTGGCGGGCCTCGACCTTGCCGAAGCCGCCCGAATAGAAGCCGGTGAGGCGGTCGTAATATTCGCCCTTCAGCATCAGGTCGAAGGCACCATCGGCGCTGAGCTGGTCGGAACGCGCAGCAGCCTCTCTCTCGAAGGATTCGAGGATCGATGGAAAGGTCAGCGCCGAGCTTCGCAGCACCTCGTCCGGCAGCAGCGGTCCGGTTGTCAGCGCCACGTCGAGCGGATCGCCGACCGGCGCGATATCTTGCGCAGCCGCAGCCACCGGAGCAAGCGCCAGCAGCGCTGCACCGATAGCGGCGGGGCCGAGCGTCTTGCCCAGCCGCATCAAGGCCGTCCTGCGCTTCATCGTCAGTTGGCCGACCCGGTGCTCGAAGCGGCCGGCAGTACGGGCGGGAAGTTGTTCAGCTGACGCCAGATTTCGTAGCCCACCGGCACGGTTTCGAGCAGCACCCAGGCTTGCACCGCCGCGCCGAAGCGGACGTAGCGTTCTTCTGGCCAAGCGCCGACTTCGCTGCGGTCCTCGGCAATCAGCACCCGGAAACGACCATCCACCTGCGCCGAGTGATCGACCGAGATAACCCGGCCGCCGAAGGTGCCGATCGCGACCGAGGGCCAGCCGCTGAACTGGACTGCGGGCCAGCCTTCGAACTGGATGCGGGTCGCATCGCCCGGTTTGACCAAAGCGACATCGCGGCCGTCGATGAAGATCTCAACCACGCGTCCGGTGTTGGCGGGCACAAAGGTCGCCAAGACGTCCCCGGCGTTGATGTAGGTGGCGGCGTCTCCGGCATTGAGGCTCTGGATGAAGCCGTCACGCGGCGCGCGCACGATCTGTTCGGACTGGCGCGCGATGTTGGTGTCGGCGCGATTGAGGTCAGCCTGGGCTGCAGCCACGCGGCCTTGCATGTCGGCGACCTTGATCTGCGCCAATTCGTAATCGCGCCGCGCGGCGAGCCCGGCTTCGAACAATTCACGGCTGCGCCGCTCGTCAATCTGCGCGGTGGCGAGCGCGGACTGGGCGGCCTGCAATTGCAGCACCATTTGCCCGCGTTCGGCCTGCAACCGGTCAATCAGTTGCGGGTCGATGTCGGCAATGCGGACGATCGGATCGCCCTTTTTCACCGTGCTGCCGTCGCGCACGAACCATTCCTCGATCCGGCCCGGCACCAGCGCGTTGATATCCTGTCTGCGTTCGTTGGGACTGAGCGTTGTCACCACTCCGCGGCCCGAGGTGGTCTGAACCCACGGCACGTAGATCAGGAAAGCGAGTATGATGACGATTGCCGCCAGCAGCATGAAAAACACCGCCCGCATCACGCGCGGCGTCTTGATCGACGCCAGCGTGGTGAAATGCGCCATGTCCTCCTTGAGCGTTGCCATGATTATGCGCCTCCCTGAGCAATCGGGGCGCCGGTATAGGGCGCGGGGCGGTTCATCGCGGCGCTGAACTCCTCGAAATTGGCGAAGTAACGCTGTTGGTGCGCTTCGAGATAGAGGAAGCGGTCAAAGCCCAGATCGATGCGACGGTTGGAGAAATAGATCACGGTCGAATAGGACTGTGCGCGCAACTCCGTCACGGCGCGAGAGATGGGTTCGGGGTCGATCAGATCGAACAGGCGGCTGAGCACCAGGATGCGCGGGCGTTCCAGCAGCGCATTGGCGAGCTTCAGCTGCTGCAACTCCACTGCCGACAGCGGATAGCCGGTCGCGGCCAGCGGAGTATCGAGGCCTTTCTCGAGCGTCGAGATCATCGTTGCCAGCCCCACCGTCTCCAAGGCGCCGATCATCCGCTGCGGCGCAGTGTCGGGGCAGGACAGGGCGAGATATTCGCGGATCGTCATTTCGACGATGCTCGGCCGGTCGAGCACATGGACGTTCTTGCGCAAGTGGTGCGCTTCGATCGCCTTCATGTCGACCCCGCCGAGCGTTGCGAAGCCAGACTCCGGCAGGGCGTGCATCTTGAGCAAATTGGTGAACAGACGTTGCACCCCGTGCTGGCTGGCCGCCGCCATGATGATCGAGCCCGAAGGGACCTCCAGATCGAACTGCGCCTCTTCATGCCGCGCCTTGCCGCGCACGCCCTTCATCACGATGGCGTGATCCGGCCCCTCGAACGGGTCGGCACCCTTGGGCTGTTCCTGCTCGACATCGTAGAACTGCGAGATTTCCTCAACCGCGGCGAACAGGTCGTAGAAATAGCCCAGATAGCTACCGAGCTGCGCCACCCCGAAGAACGCCGCCGACAGCACCAGTTCGGCCGCAACGAGCTGGCCGAGCGTCAGCTGGTTCTGGATCACCAGCCAGCCGCCCAGGCCCAGCAGCGCCGCGCTGGCGGCGGCATACATCAGCAGGAAGGCAATGGTCTGCGCGAACAGGTGGCGGAAGTGGCGCTTGCGATCAGTGATGTACTGGCGGGTGTAATCATCGGTCTTGTCGAGCGCGTAGTCGATCCGGCGCTGCGATTTAAAGAACCCGTTCGATCCGCCGATGGTCTGGAGCCACGCGGCAGTCTTGTGCTTTGCGTGACTGAGATCGACCCCGGTGCGCAGCGCGCGGCTGCCCCACGTCAACCACACCACCCAGATCAGCGCGATCATGATCAGCGTGAAGCCGAGGAAATAGGGGTGGTAGAGGCTCACGAGCACAAACCCGACCGCGATCTGCAACAGCGTGGTGAAGCCACCGATGAACAGAATCGGGATCGCGGTCTGGACATAGACCACGTCGAAATAGCGGTTGAACAGATCGCCCTTCTTGGCGTCGTCAAAAAACGGGTTCTGCGCATAGACCGAGATCAGCGAAATCTCGGCGACCATGCGGGCGTAAAAACGCCGCGCGAACAGCTCCATCAGGTGGACCCGCAGCGCGTAAAGCATGCTGGAAATGAACAGCAGGCCGAACAGAGTGAGCGACAGCATCACCAGCGGCGCGGTGAGCGCGGTATTGGCGATGGTGTTGATCAGCATCTGCACCGAAATCGGCGTCGCCAGACTGAGCAAGCTGATGCCGATCCCGTAGACGGCCGCGAGCCAGTAGAAATTCGCTTCAGGCTTCAGGATATCGAAGAAAATCCTGAAGAATTTTACCAGCGAAATCTGCGAGCCGTAACTTTGGCCTTCTCCTGCCATGGCAGCCTTTCAATCCGAAATCTGCGTTCAAGAACCGGGTTGTCCAGCTTGGACAACACGCGCCCGAACGTGAGTGCATCTAATGCAACATTACCGCGCCGCAAGCGATCAATCATTCAACTCGCCGACGGTTCCAGCGACAAAAAGAGTGCTGCAACTTCTTGAAGATATGAAGTATTGAAGGCTAATGCGAAGCAATGTCGTGTGGCGGCCCTTTAGCGTCCAAAGCTTGCGGATAGCTGAACCAAGGCCGATGAGGCGAGGGTGATGGCACGGCAAAATAGCTCGGTCGGTGCAGAAACCGTGATGCTGCTGGTGGGCGGCGGCCATGCGCATGTCGCGGTGCTGGCCGATTGGGCGAAGCGCGGCGCGCCTGCGGGCGTGCGGGGGGTGCTGCTGACCCCGGAACGGTACTTGCGCTATTCCGGCATGGTGCCCGGATGGATTGCGGGGCAGCACGCGCAGGATGACGGGCTGGTCGATTTGGCCGCGCTGGCGGCGCGCGCAGGCGCAGAGCTTGTGCTGGATCGCTGCAACGGCCTCGACCCGGAGGCGCGAGTGGTCCGCACCGCCGCGGGTGAGGCGATCCGCTTTGACATCGCCTCTTTCGATACCGGTGGGGAAGGGCAAGCGGCGAGGCTGCTAGGTGAAGATCCCCGCCTGATCGATGTCCGCCCCATCGGCGCTTTCGTCGACCGTCTCGCTGCGCTTGGCCCCTTGACGCGGATCGTGGTGGTGGGCGGCGGGGCAGGGGGCGTGGAGCTGGCTTTTGCACTCCGCAATCGTGCTGGGGCCACCGTGCGCCCAGACGTCACGCTGGCGGCGGGGCCGGGCGGGTTGCTCCCCGGCTTCGCGCCCGCCGTGCAACGTCGCGCTGCCCGAGCGCTGGCGCGGCAGGGCGTCACGGTTCTGGCCGCCGATGCGCGTTTTGCAGGCGGCGCAATCTTCGCCGGCGAGCAATCACTGGAACCCGCCGATTGCATCATCGCCGCCACAGGCAGTGCCGCGCCGGGCTGGGTGCGGGCAAGTGGCATCGCCACGGATGCGGCCGGTTTCCTCGCAGTGGACGCACATCAGCGCTCCACCTCGCACCCCCATATCTTCGCCGCCGGAGATGTCGCCGCGCGGATCGACCGCCCGCTCGCCCATTCCGGCGTTCATGCCGTTTTTGCCGGCCCGGCGCTCGCCGCCAACCTGCGCGCTGTGCTGGCGGGCGAGGCTCTGCCGCGCACCTATCGCCCGCGCTGGAACAATCTCTACCTGATGAACACCGGCGACGGGAGCGCGATTGCCAGCTATGGCCCGCTCGCCGCAGAGGGCCGCTGGGTACTGGCGCTCAAGCACTGGATCGACAAGCGCTGGATTGCGCAATACGTCCGCCTTGCGCAGATGGCGTAACCCTCGCAGCAGCCTGCGCGAATGTGCAGGCAGGAGATCATGTGAAAAAACTTGCCATCCTCGCCGTGCTGGCCGCCGTCATCGCGGCTTATTTTGTCTTCGATCTCGGGCAGTTTCTGACGCTTGAGGGGATCAAGCAGTTGGTCACCCAGTGGGAGGCCTTCTATGCCGACAACCCGGTGATGGTTATCGCCGGGTTCTTCGCCGCCTATGTCGCGGTGACGGCAGCGTCGCTGCCCGGTGCGGCGATCATGACGCTGGCAGCGGGGGCGCTGTTCGGGGTGGTGACGGGGACGATCCTTGTTTCCTTCGCCTCGACGCTGGGAGCCACCCTGGCCTTCCTTTCATCGCGCTATGTGCTGCGCGACACTATCGAAGCGCGGTTCGGTGAGCGGCTGAAGGCGATCAACGCCGGGATGGAGCGCGACGGGGCGTTCTACCTCTTCAGCTTGCGAATGATCCCGGCCTTCCCCTTCTTCGTGGTCAATCTGGTGATGGGCCTCACCCGCATCCGCACTCTGACCTATATCTGGGTGAGCCAGATCGGGATGCTGCTGGGCACGGCGGTCTATGTGAATGCGGGGACGCAGTTGGCGCGGATCGAGAGCCTGTCGGGCATCGCCTCGCCCGGCGTGCTGGGGAGCTTCGTGCTGCTGGGCATCGCGCCGTGGCTGGCAAAGCTGGTGATCGGGCTGATCAAGCGTCGCAAGGTCTATGCCGGGTTCAAACGCCCGTCCAAGTTCGACCGCAATCTCGTAGTGATCGGCGCAGGCTCTGCAGGCCTCGTCTCGGCGCTGATTGCGGCAACGGTGAAGGCCAAGGTGACGCTGGTCGAGGCGAACGAAATGGGCGGCGATTGTCTCAACACCGGCTGCGTGCCGTCCAAGGCGCTGATCAAGAGCGCCAAGGTCGCCGCGATGATGCGCGGGGCGGACAAGTATGGCCTCACCCCGACCGAACCCGATGTGCCCTTCCGCGCGGTGATCGCCCGCGTGCTGGGCGCGGTGAAGGCGATCGAACCGCATGACAGTGTGGAGCGCTACGAGGGTCTCGGCGTCGATGTGGTGAAGGGCTATGCGACAATCATCGACCCCTGGACGGTCGAGATCGCGCGCAATGATGGTGGGACACAGCGCCTCACCACCCGCAGTATCGTGATCGCCAGCGGTGCGGAGCCGGTGGTACCGCCGATCCCCGGCATGGCGGAAAGTGGCTACCTCACTAGCGAGACGATGTGGGACGCCTTTGCGCAGATGGAGACGGCCCCGGCGCGGGTTGCGGTGCTGGGCGGTGGGCCGATCGGGTGCGAGCTGGCGCAAGCGCTGGCGCGATTGGGTTCCAAGGTGACGCAGGTCGAAATGGCCGACGCACTGCTGGGGCGCGAGGATGCGGATGTGTCGGCGCTCGCCCGCAGCGTGCTGGAGGCGGACGGCGTGCGCGTGTTGACCGGCCACAAGGCGGTGCGGATCGAAGACCGCACGCTGATCGCTGAGGCGGGCGGGCAGGAAGTGCGCGTGCCGTTTGACGTGCTGCTGGTCGCGGTCGGGCGCAAGGCGCGGCTCACCGGGTTCGGGCTGGAGGATATCGGCGTCGATACCGCAAAGACTGTGGTCACCGACGAATTCCTCGCCACCAAATTTCCCAATATCTTCGCGGCCGGCGACGTGGCGGGCCCCTATCAGTTCACCCACACCGCCAGCCATCAGGCGTGGTACGCCAGCGTCAACGCGCTGTTCGGCACGTTCCGCAAATTCAAGGCGGATTACCGTGTGATCCCGGCCGTTACCTTCCTCGATCCCGAATTCGCCCGCGTCGGCCTCAATGAACGCGAGGCGGCGGAGCAAGGCATCGTGGTCGAAGTCACCCGCTACGATCTCGACGATCTCGACCGCGCGATTGCGGAGAGCGAGACCAAGGGTTTCGTCAAGGTGCTGACCCCGGCGGGCGGCAAGGACACGGTGCTGGGCGCGACCATCGTCGGCGCGCATGCGGGCGAATTGCTGGCGGAATATGTGCTGGCGATGAAGCACGGGATCGGGCTCAACAAGATCCTCGGCACGATCCACGCCTATCCCACGATGGTCGAAGCCAACAAGTTCGCCGCCGGCAACTGGAAAAAGGCGCACAAGCCCGAAGGCCTGCTCAAATGGGTCGAGCGCTATCACACCTGGATGCGGGGCTAACGCGGCGTGGAGTTGTTCGACCAATTGCGCGGGATCATCGGCATTGCGGTGCTGGTCGGCATCGCGTGGGCCATTAGCGAGAACCGCAAGGCCCATCCCGGCTGGCGCTGGATCGTGGGCGCGCTGGCGCTTCAGGGGCTTCTCGCGGTGCTGATCGTGCGGGTGCCTGCGGTTTGGGCGGCGGTCGGCCTCGTCAATAATGCGGTGAGCGCGATCGAAGTCGCGACGCTCAAAGGCTCGTCCTATATGTTCGGCTATCTTGGCGGGGCCGAACTGCCCTTCGCGCTAAAGGAAGGCGCGCAGCCGCCGCTGGTGATCGCCTTCCAGATCCTGCCACTTGTGATCGTCTTCTCCGCGCTGGCCGCGCTGCTGTGGCATTGGGGGGTGCTGCGCTGGATGGTCAACGGCCTCAGCTTCCTGCTGCGCCGCTCGCTGGGCGTCTCGGGCGTGGTGGGACTTTCCGGGGGCGCGAGCGTGTTCCTCGGCGTGGTCGAGGCGCCGCTGGTCACCCGCGCCTATTTCGCGCGCATCAGCCGGACCGAGCTGTTCCAGATCATGACCCTGACCATGGCGACGATCAGCGGCGCGATCCTGATCCTCTATGCCACCACCCTGCGCGCTACCGTGCCGGATGCGGTTGGCCACATGATCTCCGCCTCGCTGATCTCGCTCCCCGCTGCGCTGCTGATCGCGCGGCTGATGGTGCCGGGCACGCCTGACGATGTTGCGACCGAGGTGGAAAAGGAAGACCCCGGCCTGCGTTACGAATCGAGCATCGATGCCATCGTCAAAGGCACGATGGATGGGATGCAGTTGTTCCTCGCGGTGATCGCGGTGATCATCACGGTGTTTGCGCTGGTCGCGCTGGTGGACATGGCGCTGGCGCTGCTGCCGCTGGTGGACGGTGACCCGCTCAGCCTCAAGCGGCTGCTCGGCTGGGCGCTGGCGCCCTTCATGTGGATGCTGGGCGTGCCGTGGAGCGAGGCGCAGGCGGCGGGGGGATTGATGGGTACCAAGGCGGTGCTCAACGAATATGTCGCCTATCTCGAACTCGCCGCGCTGCCGGATGGGACGCTGGGACCGAGGAGCCTGTTGATCGTTACCTACGCCCTATGCGGCGTGGCGAACCTCGCCAGCGTCGGCCTGCTGGTCTCGACCATCGGCACGCTTTGCCCCGAACGCTGTGCGGAGGCTGCGGGGCTGGGGATGAAGAGCTGGATTTCCGGCAACCTCGCCAGCGCGATGACGGGGGCGTGGATCGGGCTGGTGACGTGGTGAGGAGGGCCTATCCCTTCACCCCCTCCCCGGGCTTGACCCGGGGCCCCGCTGTTCTTCCGCCCTCCGCTTGCCGCAACAGGACGCTGGGTCCCGGGTCAAGCCCGGGACGGGGGGATTGAGAAGGTGCTAGACGCCAAAATTCGCCCCCTGATCGATCCGCCGCTCAACGCCATCGGTCGCGTGCTGGCAGGCGCAGGGGTGACCGCCAACGCGCTGACCTTCACCGGCCTCGCGCTCGGCCTTGCCGGAGCCGGGGCTATCGCGCTGGGCCATGTCGGCTGGGGCCTGGCGCTCATCATCGCCAACCGCATCGCTGACGGGCTCGACGGGGCGGTGGCACGGGTGCGGGGGCCTTCAGACCTCGGCGGCTATTTCGACATCGTCGCCGACTTTGCCTTCTATGTCAGCATTCCCGTAGGCTTCGGGATTCTCAGCCCCGCACATACCCTGCCCGCGCTGGTGCTGGTGGCGAGCTTCGTGCTGACGGGGGTGAGCTTCCTCGCCTTCGCCGTGATCGCCGCCAAGCGCGGGGCGACCACCGAGGCGCATGGGAAGAAGAGCTTCTTCTATTCCACAGGGCTCGCCGAAGGGGCCGAGACGATCATCATCTTCATCGCCATGTGCGCCATACCCGCGTGGTTCGGCCCGCTGGCCTATGCCTATGCAGGCCTATGCGTGCTGACCGTGGTCCAGCGCAGCGCGATGGCGGTCAACACGTTTCGCGATTAGCGACTGGCAGCGCCCAACAGCGCCTCGGTCTGTGCGCGCAATTTGATAATCCGCGCGGTGTTGGCGCCGAGATCGCTGATTCCCACGCGGCTGACCGAGCGGAAGTCGATCTGGCTGTCACCCACGCGGGCGACGACATCGTCCTTGAAGCCGAACCAGAAGCTGCTCGCCACGCCTTCGACGATGCCGATTTCGCTATCGGTGCGGATGTCGGTCAGGCCCATTGCTGCCATGGCGGCGGCAACCGCCGCGAGGCCTTCCTGCTTGCTCGCGCCGCCAAGGGGCAGCGGGGCGGGGCGATCCTTGCGGTCGGTGATAATCTGCGCGTGGGATTTGACCGCGAGCTCGGGCGAGACCCGCTCCTTGTACAATTCCAGCTGGCCCAGCGGGATCTGGTAATCGCTTAGCGGATTGGCCCCCGCCTCAGCGCGCGCGTCCAGCGTTGCGGCGGAAAACAGGGGCGGGTTGCCGGTGTCGGTGGCGATGTCGTGGATCGGGTTCTGTTCGGCCTTGCCGCCCGCGCTCATGAACATCACCAGCGCGGCGCCCGGTGCCAGCAGGCCGAGAATCGCTGCGGCCAGCGGGCCGTTGCGGCGCGGTTTGGCGCGGGCCGACAGGATCAGCGAAACCAGCGCGACCAGCGCGGTCACCGCCAGCACGATCATGCCGCCGAAGAACGTCAGCGTCATCAACCCGAACTGCCACCCCCATATCCCGAATTTCGTGCCCAGCGCGGCAATCGCGAAATAGAGCGGGATGAACGCCAAAAGTGCGAGAACGAGTTTGGTGTGCTTGGGCAAATTTTTCATGCCCACAGTCATAACGCCGGGTGCGCGCATGGCAATCTTTGTGGCACAGGCCTGAAACCCTTTGCGGGCCTGTGCGTTGCTGAATTACGGTATCTGGGGAGAGGGCCTTGGCGACACGTGAAGTCCCGCTTTCCATGCCCGAAAATCTGGTTTAAAGCCCGCTGGGATGCGGGAGGAACAAGTTGTTCAGAGGACAGATAACCATGAAGCGTAATTTCCTGATGGGCGCGGCCGCGCTGGCGAGCCTCGTTACCCTTTCGGCTTGCGGTGGCGGTGCTGGCGGCGACGCCAATGCTCCGGCCCCGGCGGCTACCGAAGATGCCATGGCCGTCGAAACCCCGGCGGCGACCGAAACTCCGGCGGCTGCTGCCGCTGACGGTGCCAAGGTCGAATATGCCAGCTTCACCACTGACGCCGCTGCTGGCGAAAAGGTGTTCGCGGCTTGCCGCACCTGCCACGTGTTCGACGAAGGTGTGAACCGCGTCGGCCCGTCGCTGCACAAGATCGTTGGCCGCAAGTCGGGCTCGGTCGCTGGCTTCAGCTACTCGGACGCCAACAAGAACAGCGGCATCACCTGGACGCCGGACGTGCTGTTCGCGTACCTTGAAGATCCCAAGGCCTACATTCCGGGCACCAAGATGGCCTTCCCGGGCGTCAAGGACGCGCAGAAGCGCGCTGACCTGGTCGCCTATCTGGAAGCCCAGTCGAAGTAATTCATCGCCTCCGGGCGAGAATGATGGGGCGGCGCGGGAAACTGCGCCGCCCTTTTTCGTGGGCGGTTCGGTGAGGGAAGGCGACCCTGTTGCGGGGCAAGCCTCAAGCGGCCAGCAGGCTTGCGTCGGCGGGGCAATGCTGGCGCAGATAGTCCTCGTGTGTCGGCAAGCTGGCGATCCCGCGCGCAATCAGGATGCGCAGGTTGGCGAGGAATTCGGTCAATTGCTCGGGCGCGATCTGATCGGCCATCGGATCGTAATCGGCGGGCATGATGCCCTGGCCCAGCATCACCTGCACCCAGCTCGCATCGCGGAACAGATCATCGTGATCACGCCCAACTCGGCCTGAAGCGGCAAACAGCTCCAGCTTGTGAGTAAGGCTGTCCGGCACATCCATATGCTTGCAATACCGCCAGAATTCCGAATCCTCGCGGTCCGTCCGGTGGTAGTGCAGGATCAGGAAATCGCGGATCTGCGCGAACTCGGCGGTGCAGCGGCGGTTATACTCGTCCCGCATCGCCGCTGGATTGCCTGCCCGGGGGAAGAGCTGGATCAACCGGCTCACATGCGACTGGATCAGGTGGATCGAGGTCGATTCGAGCGGTTCGAGAAACCCGCTCGACAGTCCGATCGCCGCGCAATTATGCGCCCAGAACGTCTCGCGCCGCCCGGTGGTGAAGCGGATCGGGCGCGGATCGCCCAGCGCCTTGGTGTCCAGACCTTCGAGCAGCACATCAGCCGCCGCCTCGTCACTGGTGAACCCGCTCGAATAGACGTGCCCGTTGCCGGTGCGGTGCTGCAAGGGAATGCGCCACTGCCAGCCTGCGTCCTTCGCCGTGGCGCGGGTATAGGGCACCAGCGTCGGCAGCCGCTCGCTCGGCACCGCCAGCGCGCGGTCACACGGCAACCAGCGCGACCAATCCTCATAACCCACCCCAAGGGTTTCGCCCAGCAGGAGCGAGCGGAAGCCGGTGCAGTCGATGAAGAAATCGCCTGCAACGCGCTTGCCGTTCTTCAGGGCTATGGCGGCGAGGTCACCGGACTCGCTGTCGCGTTCGACGGCTTCGACGATCCCCTCGGTCCGCGTCACCCCGCGCTTCTCGCTATAAGCGCGCAGGAACAGGGCATAGCGGCTGGCGTCGAAATGATAGGCATAGGCGAGCCCCGTCATCGGGGTGTTGCCGACCCGGTCGAGCTTGCCAAAGCGCGCTTGTTCTGCCGCCTGCTGGTGCAGCGAATAGTCCCACAGTCCCTTGGGGTCGGGCGCCGACTCGCCGCTCACGCTGCGCCGCCAATAGTGATGGAAGGCAACATTGCTGAGGTTCATTCCCGTATCGCCGAAGGTGTGGAGATAGCGGCTGCCCATCTTGCCCCAGTCGACGAATTCGATCCCGAGCTTGAAGGTGCCCGAAGTCGCCCGCAGGAATTCATGCTCATCGATGCCGAGAATGGTGTTCAGCCGGATGATCTGCGGGATCGTCGCCTCACCCACGCCGACCGTGCCGATCGCCTCGCTCTCGACCAGTTCAATGGTGAGGCGTTGGCCCAGCAGGCGGCTGAAGGCGGCGGCGGTGATCCAGCCCGCCGTCCCGCCGCCGACAATCACGAGTTTTCTGACCTCTGGTTGCATCATCCCGTCCCTGTTGCGCCTTATCCTGCCGCCGGGCGGAAGAAGGCATTGATCGTCAGCCGACCCTCGGCAGGGTCGGCGCTCAATGGCGCGGCATTGTCGATTACCCCGCTGTGCAGAATGTTGCCGCGATAGAATACCGCGCTGTTGAACGCGCCGGGGACCGCGTGGACCCGCTCGAAATGTGGGGCGCCATCGGTGGGGTAGGCGGCTCGCGGCAGTCCGGTGCGCGCGACATCGGCCTGCACCGCGGCAGCATAGCGCGGGTAGTCATTGGCGGTCAGCGACTCGAGCCCGGTTGTCCGGTGGCGGAAGAACGCCGTGCCGCCGTGCCCGGTGCGGTGGAGGTAAAGCATCATCGCAATCTGCGTCGGGTCGGTGCCGTCGACATGGGGGAGGCACTGGATCGGCGCGAGCTCGGCGGGCGGGGTGGTCACCAGCGAATACCACGCCTGCATCTCCCACGGGCGGCCATAGGGCCCAAACCACTGATCCAGCAGCGGTGTCAGCTTGGTGAGCCAGGCGCGGCAGATCGCCGGATCAAGCGGTGCCCGCACCCCGGGATATTGCGGCGTGATCTTTGCAAAATTTTGCAAACTGGCTTGCAAGATGACCTCTTCAGGCGTTTCGAGAAACCCGTCTATGCTGACAAGCGTATGATTATGCGCTGAAACCGTCCCCGCTTGCGCCTTTGCGAGGGAGACACCCCAACCTTCGGGGGCTGATTGCGGGGAAGACGGGGGCAGTGTGGCCATGGGGCTGAGCCTATCAAACTCCGGCAGACAGTCCATCTTGAAAGCCTAGACTGATGAAATATCGAAGGAATAGTGCATGGTACACGGCGCCCCGCGCGATCCAGCGGCTGGGTGATCGGATCCATGTCGATGCTGCACCGCGGCATCGGCCAAAACTGTGTCAAACAAGCAACATTTCGCGCCGCAGCCGCGCTCCAAAACCCCTGTGAACGTTGCCAAAAATAGATGAACGCATTGAAAAACAACAGATTTGGCGAAAATTGCGGTTGTTCCTGCGCATCTGCTTTTTGGCGATTTACCTGAGGTTCATGTTGGGCTATGAAAAAACCTGCAAAAGCGCACGTTGAGGGGCGCTTGCGGGAGGGGATTTCTGATGAAAGCGAATGGGATCAATGCAAGCGCGCGCCTGCTGTGCGGGGCCGCAACATTCCTGGCACTGGCCGTCACCGGCGCGCCGGTCATGGCGCAGGAGGTTGAAGAACCGGCTGCGGTCGAAGGTGAAGGCGAAGACATCGTCGTCACCGGTATTCGCGGATCGATCCAGTCCTCGCTCGATGCCAAGCGCAACGCGACCTCGATCGTCGAAGTGATCTCCTCCGAAGATCTTGGCCTGCTGCCCGATCTGTCGATCGCCGACTCGCTCGCCCGCCTGCCTGGTGTGACCGCCCAGCGCGTGCGCGGTCGCTCGCAGCAAGTTTCGATCCGTGGTCTCGGCCCCGATTTCTCCCTCGCGCTGCTCAATGGCCGCGAAGTGGTGTCGGCTGGCAACAATCGCGGGATCGAATTTGACCAGTTTCCCTCGGAACTGATCGGCTCGGGCGTGGTCTATAAGACCGGCGATGCGCAATTGGCCTCGATCGGGATTGCGGGCGCGGTTGACCTGCGCACGGTCAAGCCGCTCGATTCGAAGAAGCGCCAGATGACCCTCTCGGGCACCTACACGATCAACGACAACGGCTCGCTCAATCCGGATTTCGGCGCTGACGGCTACCGCTTCTTCGGCAGCTACATTGATCAAAACGCCGATGGCACCATCGGCTGGTCGATCGGCGCGACGGTGCAGTCGATCCCGACCCAGATCATCCAGCGCGAGTTGAAGACCAATAACGGCCAGATTGCCCGCACCCCCGCCGGCGTGATCTTCCCGCGCGACAATCCGCGTCAGGGCGTGCAGAGCCGCGAGTTCAAGCGCACGTCGGTAGCAGGCAGTCTGCAATTTGAGCCGACCGACACCTTCTCGCTGACCATCGACAGCTTCTACACCGCCACCGACGATTCGGGCATCTTCCGCGGCACCGAAACGCCGATTGCCTCGTGGAGCACCAATGGCGGTGCGCAGGTCGGCGCCGTGACCGGGTCCGGCCCGTTTGCGGAATCCGCGACCTATTCCAACGTCTTCCCGATCCTGCGCACCGACACCCAAGGCGCAGATTCGTCGATCTTTGCCATCGGCGGCAATATGGAGTGGAAAGCGACCGACAATCTGGGCTTCGTGCTCGACTACGGTTACTCCACGCTCGACCGCGACGACGTGAACTACGAATCCTACGCCGGCACGGGCCGGAACGGCTCGGGTCCGGCCGACACGCTGACGTTCAACTTCAACCCTAACGGTGAATACAGCATCGACGGGCTGATCGATTACACCAACCCGGCCAACGTGCTGCTCACCGATCCGGGCGGCTGGGGCCAGGTTGGCTTCCTGCGCGTTCCGGAAACCAACGACGAGCTGCACCAGCTGCGCGCTGAGGCCTATTGGGAGTTCGACGGGGGCTTCATTGATCGCATTGTGGCGGGCTGGCTCTACACCGACCGTTCGAAGGACTTCGACAACAACGGCATCTTCTTGCGACCCGGCGCGGGCTTCGTGAACAGCTCGCTGGCGATCCCTTCGGACACGATCATCGGCTCGACCAATACCAAGGGTATCGGGCAGGACATCATCGCCTATAATCCGGCGAGCCTGCTGACCAGCGGCGCCTACACGCTTCAGGCGGCCACCGATGACACCGAGTGGCTGGTGGACGAGCAGGTGCACAATTTCTACATTCAGGCCAATATTGACGGCGCGCTCGGCTCGGTCCCGGTGCGCGGCAATATCGGCCTGCGTTACGTCGATACTTCGCAGTCTTCGACCGGCACGATCAGCGGCGGCCTCGTCAACGAAGTCAGCGCCAACTACGACAACTGGCTGCCGAGCGCGAACCTCAGCTTTGAAGTGATGGAGGACACCTTCATCCGCGTCGCCTATGCCAAGTCGATCACCCGTGCGCGGTTGGATCAGCTGGCGGCGAACCAGAACATCAACGTCAACCCGCTGAGCTGTTCGGATACCAACGCTGACCAGATCCCCGATACGGTGATCGGCTTCAACCCGCCGGCGCTGGTGTGCTTCAACCTCAGCGGCGGTAACCCGACCTTGCAGCCGTACCGGTCGACATCGTTCGACATCTCGTTCGAAAAGTACTTCTCGCCGGGAACTGCGATCATCATCGCGGCCTTCCACAAGGACCTATCGGACTGGGTGATCAATCAGCCGACCATTCTTGATCTCACGCAGCAGATCGAAAATGCCGGTTTCGGTTCCATCCTCACGAACGCGCCGCAGCTTGCCACCGGCGCGTTCGATGGCCCGGTCAACTTCTCGGATGGCAACATCACCGGGATCGAAGGCACGGTGCGCGTCAACTTCGGCGACTTCATTGATGCGCTTGACGGCTTTGGCGGGTTCTACTCGGTCACCTATTCCGACGCCAAGATCGATCCGCCGGGTCAGAACCCGATCCGGATCCCCGGCTATTCGGATCTGACCTGGTCGAGCGACATCTTCTACGAAAAGTACGGCTTCCGTGCCAAGCTGGCCGCGCGTTACCGTGGTGGCTTCCTGTCGGAAGTGCCGAACTTCGCGGGTGGTCTCGAAGGGGCGGAAGCCCTCAGTGAAACAATCCTTGATGCCCAGCTTGGCTATACCTTCGAGAAGGAAGGCAGTGTCCTCAACGGGGTGCAGGTCCTTGCCGAAGTGTTCAACCTGACAAATCAGCCGTTCAGGACGCAGAACGAGCTGTTCGATGCGAGCGGCGCCAGCCTTGGCACTTCCTTCCCGAGCCGGCACGAAATCTACGGACGGACCTTCCAGTTCACGATCCGCAAGAGCTTCTGAGGCCAAGGCTCTCGGGCCTTACCAGGGTTGCAGGGAGGGCTCGCCGGAAACGGCGGGCCCTTTCGCTTTAGAGGGACGCTGGGCGAGAGCGGGCAGCGTCTTGCCCGGCCTTAGGCTGGACGCTCGAACACTGTTCCCTGCGGAACTTTTGCGATGGATCGGTCAGGCGGCGAGAGGTGCGGCGGCGCAATGCCGGGCGACGAATTCACTGTGGCTCGGCATGGCCGCCACCGCCTCGCTCATTGCCGCGCGAATCTGCGCAAGCCGCTCGGCCACCGGCACGCCTTCGCGCATCGCGGCGAGGGCAGGCGCCCGGTTCGGGACGATCCCCTGACCCAGATAGACCGCGATCCAGCTGGGGTTGGCGAACAGTTCAGGGCCCTCTGCCACCAGCATGCCGTGGGCGCGGAAATGGTCGATCTTGTATTGCAGGCTGTCGGGGATCGGCATGGCGGCGCAGTAGCGCCACAGCTCGGAATCCTGCCGCTCGCTGGCTTTGTAATGGAGGATCAGGAAGTCGCGGATCAGTTCGTATTCGCGGGCCGTCTGCGCGTTGTACTCGCGCGCCAGCAGCGGTGACATGGCGCTATCCGGTAGCAGGGCGATGAGCCTCAGGATGCCGTATTGGATGAGATGCAGGCTGGTCGATTCCAGCGGCTCCATGAAGCCTGCCGACAGCCCGATGGCAACGCAATTGCGCTTCCAGAATTCGCGGCGCTTGCCGGTGACGAAGCGCAAGGGGCGCGGGTCGGCTAGGGCCTTGCCGTCGAGATTGGCGAGTAGCGTGGCGCTGGCCTCGTCCTCGGAGATGAAGGTGCTGCAATGAACATAGCCATTGCCGGTGCGGTGCTGGAGCGGGATGCGCCACTGCCACCCGGCCTCACGTGCGGTGGAGCGAGTGTACGGGGTGAACTCGCCCTTCTCGCAGGGCACAGCCACGGCGCGGTCACACGGGAGCCAGTGCTGCCAGTTGTCGTAGCCTGCCTCCAGCGCCTCTTCGATCAGCAGACCCCGGAAACCACTGCAATCGATGAAAAACTCGCCCGCGATGCGCGTGCCATCATCAAGCAACACGCTGTCAACGAACCCGTCTTGACTGCGCAACGACACGTCAACGACCTTGCCTTCCTTTCGCACCACGCCCCGGGCCTCGGCGAACCGGCGCAGATAGGCGGCATAGAGCCCCGCGTCGAAGTGATAGGCGTAGTCAAAGGTCGACTGGATCAGGCGCCGGTCGGCTGATGGGTGGCTGAACTTGCCCGCCTTGGCCATCGCCCAACACATCGAGAAATCGTCAATCGGGCCGTCGATCCGGCCATCAAGGTTCTCGCGCATCCAGTGGTGATAGAAAGGCACGTTGTCGAATTCGGCGCCATACTGGCCGAAGGGGTGGAAGTAGGAATGCCCCTTGCGCCCCCAGTCGACGAACTCGATCCCGAGTTTGTATGACCCCTGCGTCTCGCGCACGAAGGTTGCCTCGTCGATGCCGAGGCGCTGGTTGAAGTTGCGGATCGGCGGAATGGTCGCCTCGCCGACACCGACGGTGCCGATGGCCTCGCTCTCGATCAGCGTGATGGCGCAGGATCGTCCGACCGCATGGGAAAGCGCCGCCGCCGTCATCCAGCCCGCGCTGCCGCCGCCGACAATCACGATGCTTGTGAGCGGGGCGGGCTGGCTCATCCCCCGCAGCTTTCGCGGATCAGCAGGCTGGTTTCCAGCCGCTGCGAAATCGCCGGACCATCGCCCTTGTCGATCAGCTTCGACACCAGCATCCTTCCGGCAAGATTGGCGTCCTGATCGATGGTAGTAAGCTGCGGGGTCACGAGCCGCGCGGCGGGGATGTTGTCATAGCCGACGACCGAAACATCCTCCGGCACCCGCATTCCCGAACGCGTCAGCGCCCGGATCGTACCGATGGCGATCAGGTCGCTGACGGCGAACACCGCATCGAACTTGAGCCCGCGCGCAATTGCGCTGCGCACGGCGGCTTCGGCAGAGTGGACTTCGAAATGGGCGGGCACGATCAACTCGTCATCCAGCGCGATCCCCGCCTGATCCAGCGCCTGTTTATAACCACGGAAGCGCTGTTCGGCCTCGGGCGCTTCGGTATCGCCGAGGAACAGGATGCGGCGGCGGCCAAGCCGCGCCAGGTGCGCGGTGGCGCGGCGGCCGCCTGCGACATTGTCCGAACCGATGACGCAATATTGTGCATCGGGAAACTCCGCGCCCCACACCACGAAGCGATTGTCGCGCGCGGCCAGCGCGTTGAATTCGTGGTGCAGCGAGCTTTGCCCGATGAAGATCACGCCGGTCGCGCGGCTGGTGCTCATCGCGTAATCGAGATCAAGGCCCGCGCGCGGGCTGAGGTGGCTGATGATCAGGTCCGCGTTCCGTTCCCGCGCGGCTTCGGCGATCCCGGCCAGCAGTTCGAGGAAGAACGGGTCGGACACCCGGCTGTCGCGCGCCTGCGGGGCGGGGACGACGACCGCGATGGTCGCGTCTGCGCCAATCGGCCCGCTCGGCATCGAGGCGCGAAACTCGTAATCATGCGCGCGGGCGATCTGCCAGATCTGCTGCTTGGTCCTGCGCTTGACCGAGGGACTATCGTTCAGCGCGCGGCTGACGGTCGAGATCGAGACCCCTGCCTCGCGCGCGATATCCTCCAGCGTCGCGCTGCGCCGGGATGCGGGGGAGAGTGTATCGGTCATTCGTCCTCAGCTGTCCGTCACAACGGCCCAATAGCCGGTGCCGGGGGCGAGATCGTGCGACAAGGCGGCCGCCGTGTCGACTGTGTTTTGGGTAGCGATCACACTGAGACCGCCAAGTTCCGCCGGAGGGCTCCACCGGGCAGGCGCTTCGCCGAGGTTGAAGACGCAGAGCACCGCTCCGCCTTCGTCCCGGCGCAGGAAGGCGAGGATGTCCTCCGGGCTGTCGATCAGCGCGATATCGCCATGCACCAGCGCCGGTTGGGTCTGCCGCAGGCGCAGCAGCTGGCGCGCGTAACCAAGGGTCGAGGCGGGGTCTGACGCCTGACTGTCGACCGCAAAGCCGGTGTGAACCGGGTCAAGCTTGAGCCAGGTGCGGTTGGCGTTCGAGAAACCCGCTTGCGGGGCATTGGCCGCCCACGGCATCGGGGTGCGCGCACCATCGCGGCCCAAGGTGTGCGGCCAGTTGGCGATAGCTTCGGGGTCTTGCAGGTCTTCAAAGGCGACCTCGCCTTGCGGCAGCCCCAGTTCCTCGCCCTGATAGATGATCGGATTGCCGCGCAGGCTGAGCAGGAGCAGCAGGTTGAGCCGCGCGGCGCGCGCCATGTCGCCGTCCAGCGTCCAGCGGGTGACGGCGCGCGGGGCATCATGGTTTGAAAACGCCCATGAAGGCCAGCCTTCACCCGGCTCCCCGCTCCACTGCGACAGGCTCGCGCGCACCAACGGCGCGGTCAGGCGCGGGGCATAGAGGAAGTCGAAATTGTACGCTGAGTCCAGCCGCTTGCCGCCTTCAGTGAAGGCCTTCATTTCCGCCAGCGGCTCCGGCCCGCCGACTTCGGCGACGGTGAAGCGGCCGGGGAATTCGTCAATCGCGGCGCGGATCCGTTCAAGGAAGCCGGTGATGTCGGGGTGCGACTGGTTGTACTGCTTGACCTGCATATCGAACGGGCGGGTCACCAGTTCCATCGGCAGCCCGCTGGGTGGATTGTCGCGCAGGTCCGGGTCATGCATCGAGAAGTTGAGCGCATCGAGCCGGAACCCGTCCACGCCTCGGTTCAGCCAGAACCGCGCCACATCCAGCAGCGCGTCCTGCACATCGACGTTATGGACGTTGAGGTCAGGCTGGCTGGTCAGGAAATTGTGCAGGTAATACTGCTTGCGCGGCCCATCCCACTGCCACGCCGAACCGCCGAACACCGACTGCCAGTTCGACGGCGGTGAGCCATCGGGCTTGGGATCGGCCCAGACATACCAATCGGCCTTGGGGTTGATGCGATCGGCGCGACTTTCCTGAAACCACGCGTGCTCATCTGAGGTGTGCGAATAGACCTGATCGATGATGACCTTCAGGCCCAGCGCGTGCGCCTTGGCGATGATCCGGTCGAAATCGGCGAAGCTGCCGAAGCTGGGATCTATCCCGCAATAATCGGCCACGTCGTAGCCGAAATCCTTCATCGGTGAGGTGAAGAACGGCGAGATCCAGATGCCGTCCACGCCGAGATCGGCGATGTAGTCCAGCCCCTCGGCAATCCCGGCAAGATCGCCGATCCCGTCGCCATTGGTGTCGCGGAACGACCGCGGATAGATCTGGTAGATGACAGCGCCGCGCCACCAGGCCCCCAAGCGATCGGTGTCGCTGGCGGCGGTATCGACGGCGGCTTGCGGGCCAGCGCAGGACTGGGCGGATGCCATTAGTCGTCAGTCTCCAGAATGCAGGCGGCAAAGCCGAAAGCAGGCAACGCGATTCCGACCGTTCCCGGCGCGGTGAGGGCGGTCGGACAATTGCCGATGAGCGGCGCGACACCGCCCGCCCGGTAGCTTACCTCGACATTGTGCGAAAGCGCCGATGCGCTGGTATTAAACACCGCGAGCACCCGCTGTCCGGTTTCGGGATCATGCCGCTCAACCGCGAGCAGGCCGGGGGCGGTTTCCGCGAAAGCGCGCACTTCGGAAAGGCCGCGCCGCAGCGCCGGGCTGGCACTGCGCGCCTGCGAGAGATCGGCGATCAGGCGATAGAGCGGATGGGCGGTGTCGAAGTTGCTCTGCGCCGTGGTGGCTGTGGTGCCGATCAGCCTGTTGTCGTTATAGACCGCGACCTTGCTAGGGAACATGTCCTCGCGCGCCAGCTGGTCATTGCCGTCAGAGATGAAACCCTGCTCGTCCCCGTAATAGACCGTCGGCACGCCGCGCAGCAGGAACATCAGCGCATGGCCGAGCTTGACCCGCGCCAACAGGGTCTCGGCATCATCCGACCCGCTCATGTCGCGCACGAACATCGAAAAGCGGCCGAAATCGTGGTTGCCGAGGAAGGTCGGCAGGCCCAGCGCGGTCTTCGCGCCGCCGGGGTAGATCGCGTCCTGCTGGAGGAATTCGGCCATCAGGCGCGGCCCGGCCTTACCGCTCGCAACCAATTGCGCCGCCTTCGCGAAACCCATGTCGAGCGCATAGGGCAGCTGGCTTTCCGCCATCACCTGCGCGGCGAGCGTGGCGGTCGGTTCTTCGTAAGCGATCTCGCCGAAGATGTGGAAGTGATCGATCCCCTTGGCCTTGGCCCGCTCCAGAATGGGGGGGACGAAGGCCTGCCAGAACTCGGGGTTCACGTGCTTGGCGGTGTCGATGCGGTAGCCGTCGATCCCGTAATCATCGATCCACTGGCCGAAGATTGCGATCATGCCCTCAACGACGCGCGGATTCTCGGTCGCCAGATCATCAAGGCCCGAAAAGTCGCCATAGACGCTGCTTTCGCCTACCCAGTGCGAGTTGCCGCGGTTGTGGTAGAGCGTGACGTCATTGAGCCACGTGGGTACTTTCACATTCTTTTCTGCCTCTGGCACCACGGGTGTATAGGCGAAGGCAGGGTCGGTGAGCTTGGCCCAATTGGCGGGATCAGCGTTCTTGTCACCGGCAAAGCTTGGGTTGATCGGCGCGCCGTTTGGGCCGCCTTTGCGGCCGTAGGGATAGTCGCCTTTGCTGCGATAGGCATAACCGTTGGCTGTCCCTTCGGCATAGTCGATCACATCGGCGGTGTGGTTGATGATGATGTCCATATAGACCTTCATCCCGCGCGCATGGGCGGCATCGACGAAGGCCTTGAATTCGGCATTGGTGCCGAAATGCGGATCGACGCTGGTGAAATCGGTCACCCAGTAGCCGTGATAGCCCGCGCTTTCCTCGCCCGGCTTGCCCTGGACCGGCTTGTTCTTGAACACCGGCGCGAACCAGATCGCGGTGACGCCCATGCCCTGAATGTAATCGAGCTTGGCGGTCAGCCCCTTGAGGTCGCCGCCGTGGTAAAAGCCTTTGTGCGTGGGGTCGAAGCCGTGATCGAACACCCCGCCCTTGATCTGCCCACGATCATTCGATGGGTCGCCGTTCTCGAACCGGTCGGGCAAGACGAAGTAGATGATCTCGTCTTCAAGCTGGCGCTCGGAAATGGGGGCGGGGCCCGATGTTTGGGAGGGAGATTCGGCCGCAACCGGCCCTCCTGCCAAGGCGGTGCTCGCGCACAGCACAGCCGCTAAGCTCACGAAGATTCGCGTCATGACCCAACTCCCTCCGGGGGCTTTTCTGACACTTCAAAAGAGATTTTGCAAATCTTTGTGAAAAGTCGAAGCGGGCCAAAGATCGTGCATCAATGCACTGAGAAACCTACATAATGAAGCATAATCAAAAGGCGAGATGCAAATTTTCCTGAGATTTTCGGAAAGTTTCTTGCAAATTTTTGCAAGGCGTCCAGACTATGCGCCGGCATCGTGCAATGCGTCACCCGGCGACAGATCCGGGAACCTACGCGATGCTGGGAGCTGCGTCACCTCTAGGCGGATGGTGACGCGGGGGAGAGGGATGATACGATCATGACGCAAGCCGGCCAAAAGCCTGCGCTGAACGCAGGCCAAATCTGGAACATGAGCTTCGGCTTCCTCGGAATCCAGATCGGGTTCGAGCTTCAGAACGGCAATGTCAGCCGCATATTCCAGACCCTCGGCGCGGATGTTGGCGAACTGGCGATCCTGTGGATTGCCGCGCCGATGACCGGGCTGATCGTGCAGCCGATCATCGGGCATCTGTCGGACAAGACCTGGAGCCCCCGCTTCGGCCGCCGCCGCCCCTATTTCCTCATCGGCGCGCTGCTGGCGACCCTTGCGCTGTTTGTCATGCCCAACGCTCCGGTGCTGTGGGTCGCGGCCGGGATGCTGTGGATCATGGACGCCTCGCTCAACATCACGATGGAGCCGTTCCGCGCGTTTGTCGGTGACAACCTGCCTGATCGCCAGCGAACGATGGGCTATGCGATGCAGAGCTTCTTTATCGGCACCGGCGCCGTCATGGCGGGCGCGTTGCCGTGGGTCATGACCAACTGGTTGGGCCTCAGCAATATTGCGCCTGCGGGCGAGATCCCGGAAACGGTGCGCTGGGCTTTCTATATCGGCGGCGCGGCGCTGGTGGCAGCGGTCGCGTGGACGGTGTTTTCGACCAAGGAATATTCCCCGCAAGAACTCGCCCGGTTCGAAGCCGCGCGCGGACCCGCCGCGGGCGGAGCGCATGCCAATGTGGAGCGTACCGCGCGGCAGTTTTCCAATGGCGGGATCGTCTGGATCATCGCCGGTCTTGCCCTTGCTGTGCTGGTGGCCTTTGCGCGGGGCGAGAGCCGTCCGGCGCTCCTCGGTGACATTGAAGTGGCCAAGGACATCTATGTCCTCGCCGCCCTGCTGGCAGGCTTCGGCGTGATCCAGCTCGTCGCCGCAATGTTGCGCGGACAGGGTCGCAATGACAGCGGCTTCATGGAGGTGGTGAGCGATCTGTTCGCCATGCCCAAGACCATGCGTCAGCTGGCCGTGGTGCAGTTTTTCAGCTGGTTCGGAATGTTTGCGCTGTGGATTTACGGCACGCCGGGCGTGACCGAATACCACTTCGGCGCGGCCGACGCGGCGAGCGCGGCCTATCAGGACGGGGCCGACTGGTGGAGCCTGATGGGATCGGTGCGCAACGGCTTGGCGGCGGCTGCCGCTCTCGGCTTTGTGATGGTCGCCGCGAAGATTGATCGCTGCCGCTTGCACGCGATCAACCTGTTGATGGGCGCGGCCGGCTTTGCTGCGGTGTTGCTGGTGCGCGATCCGGCGCTGCTGTGGGTGCCGCAGATCGGCATCGGCATCGCCTGGGCCTCAATCGTGGCGCTGCCCTATGCGATCCTTGCAGGCTGTGTCCCGGCAGAGAAAATGGGCATTTACATGGGGGTGTTCAACATCTTCATCGTTGTGCCGCAGCTGCTCGCCTCGACGCTGCTCGGCTTCCTTGTCACCAACCTGTTCGGGGGCGAGCCGATCTACGCGATGGCGATTGCGGCGGTGAGCTTCGTGCTGGCGGCGGCGGCGACGCTGTTCGTCACGGATGGCGAGGCGCGGGGCGTTCCGGCTTTGCGGGCGGGGGAAGCGTGATGCGGCTGGCTCTTGCCCTGCTGGCGGGCGCGCTGGTCGCTACCCCGGCGCTGGCGCAACCCGATTACACGCCGCGCGATGTGGTCGAGGTGCAGAACGCCGAGTGGACGCGCGACGCGGTGCTGTATCAGCTCAACACCCGGCAGTTCACCAGCGAGGGCACCTTTGCCGCGGCGCAGAAGCAGCTGCCGCGCCTTGCCGCAATGGGGGTCGACATCATCTGGCTGATGCCGATCCACCCGATTGGCGACGCGAACCGGAAGGGCTCGCTGGGCAGCCCCTATGCCGTGCGCGATTACCGCGCGGTCAATCCCGAATTCGGCTCGGAGGCCGAGTTCCGGGCCTTCGTGGATGAGGCGCATCGGCTGGGGTTGAAGGTGATCCTCGACTGGGTCGCCAACCATTCGGCCTATGACAATCCGCTGACCCTCAGCCACCCCGAATGGTACACCCGCACCCCCGAAGGCGCGCTGATGTCGCCCACTGGCACCGACTGGTCGGATGTGGCGGACTTCGATTATTCGCAGGCCGGTTTGCGCCAATACATGACCGAAAGCCTCGTCTACTGGGTGCGCGAATTCGGCATCGACGGATACCGCGCGGACGTGGCCGGATATGTCCCGACCGATTTCTGGGAGACGGCGCGCGCGGAGCTGGACAAGGTGAAGCCCGTCTTCATGCTCGCCGAATGGGAGCAGCGCGATCTCCACGCCCGCGCTTTCGACGCAACCTACGGCTGGGGCTGGAAGGAGGCGATGCAGCGGCTTGTCAAAGACGGCACCGGGGCAGGGGCAATGCGCGGTTACTACGCCGGGCAGTCCGAGACATGGCCGCACGCCGCGATGCGCATGGTCTATACCGAAAACCACGATCAGAATTCGTGGGACGGGGTGGCGAGCGAAATCTACGGCCCGGCTTACGAGGCTGCGATGGCGCTATCCTTTACCGGCCCCGGCTTGCCGCTGATCTATAACGGGCAGGAGGCGGATAATGACCGCCAGCTCAAGTTCTTCGAGCGTGATCCGATTGTGTGGCGTGAAGGCAAGCACGCCGCGCTGATCGCGAAGCTTATCGCGCTCAAGACCACCCAGCCCGCGCTCCACAACGGGCGCTTCGGCGCGCCGCTGGTGGAAGTGTCGACCGATGCGACGGCGGATGTCTTCGCCTTCACGCGCGGGCAGGCGGGCGAGCGGGTGTTTGCGGTGTTCAACCTCAGCCCCCGGCCGCAGCAGGTGACCTTCCAGCACGCGCGCCATCATGGCGGCTATGCCGATGCGCTCAGCGGCGAGGTGATGACCTTCGCGGGCGGCGAGACACTCGCGCTCGCCCCCTGGGGCTACCGGATTTTCACAGAGACCAAATGAGCGCCCCGGTGGGTGCGGGAGAGGACGCATGACGAAGCTTTGGACCCGGATGATCGCGGCGGCGGTGGTCGCATGGGGTGCTTTGGGGGCCGCCGCGCCTGCCTATGCCGAGACGCTGGAACTGACTTCGCCGGACGGCACAATCACTGTCACGGTCAAGGATGATGGCGGGCAGGCGACCTATGCGGTCAGCTTCGAAGGCGAGCAGGTGATCGCCCCGTCCAAGCTCGGGATGCTGTTTGCCGAGCATCACGGGTTCGAACGCGGCCTCGCCATCGCCGGATCGACCCGCGCGAGCAAGGACACCACATGGGAACAGCCGTGGGGCGAGCGCCGTCTGGTGCGCGACCAGCACAATGAACTCGCCGTCACCTTCAAGCCCGCCGACGGCCCCGACCGCCAGATGACGGTTCGGTTCCGCGCCTTCGATACGGGCATCGGCTTCCGCTACGAATTGCCCGAACAGGCCGCGCTGGCAGGTGACGTCAACATCACCGAGGAGCTGACCCAGTTCGGCGTCGGCGAGAAAACCACGATGTGGTACACCCCTTCGGACGAGTTCAACCGCTACGAATACCTCACCCGCGTAGCGCCCGCAGGCAAAGTCGATGACGCGCACACGCCTGCGACCTTCCGCAATGAAGCAGGCATCCATTTCAGCATCCACGAAGCGGCGCTGGTGGACTACTCCTCAATGTCGCTCGACCAGCTGCGCCCCGGCAATTTCGAATCCAAGCTGCGCAGCTGGACCGGCGGCCCGAAGGTGAAGACCAAGGCGCCCTTCACCTCGCCATGGCGCACCGTTCAGGTCGCGCGCGAGGCGGTCGGCCTGATCAATTCCGACATCATCCTGAACCTCAACGAGCCGAACACACTGGGCGATGTGTCGTGGGTGGAGCCGGGCAAATATGTCGGCATCTGGTGGGCGATGCATATCCGCGACCGCAGCTGGGGCCGCGACCAGATCCACGGCGCAACCACCGAGGAAACCAAACGCTACATCGATTTCGCCGCCAAGCACGGCTTTGCCGGCGTGCTCGTGGAAGGCTGGAACATCGGCTGGGACGGCGACTGGTACAATAATGGCGATCTGTTCCGCTTCATCGAGCCCATGCCCGATTTCGACCTCGCCGAGCTGGGCCGCTATGCCGTCTCCAAGGGCGTGCGGCTGATCGGCCACCACGAAACCTCAGCCAATATCACCAACTATGAAAACCAGATGGAGGCCGCCTTCGACCTCTACCAGAAGGTCGGCGTGCGGCAGGTCAAGACCGGCTATGTCGCCGATGCGGGCGATGCGGTGCGGATCGATGAGAACGGCATCCGCCGCTACGAATGGCATGACAGCCAGTTCATGGTGCGCCACCATCTGAAAGTGGTGCAGGAGGCTGCCAAGCGCCAGATTTCGATCAATGCGCACGAGCCGGTGAAGGACACCGGCCTGCGCCGCACCTATCCCAACTGGCTCGCCCGCGAAGGGGCGCGGGGGATGGAATACAACGCCTGGGGCACGCCGCCCAACCCGCCCGAGCATGAGGCGATGCTCGCCTTCACCCGGATGCTCGCCGGGCCGATGGACTTCACCCCCGGCATCTTCGACCTGAAGCCGAACGAGCGCGCGCCGCTGCGCGAAGACATGCAACGCGGCGATCCGTCAAACCGGCCGGAGACGACGCTGGCCAAGCAATTGGCGCTCTATGTGGTGCTCTATTCCCCCGTCCAGATGGCCGCCGACCTGCCTGAGAATTACGAAGCCAAGCCCGACGCGTTCCAGTTCATCAAGGACGTAGAAGCCGATTGGGAGCAATCGATCGCGCTCGCCGGGGAGATCGGTGATTATGTCGCCATTGCGCGGCAGGGGAGGAAGTCGAAGGAATGGTTCCTCGGCGCAGTGACGGACGAGGAAGCGCGCGACCTGTCCGTGCCGCTGAGCTTCCTCGACAAGGGCAAGCGGTACCGCGCGCAGGTCTACCGCGACGGGCCGGATGCCGACTGGAAGACCAACCCCTACGCGATGGTGATCGAGGAGAAGGTGGTCACTGGCGGAGAGGCCTTCGCAATGCGGCTCGCCGCAGGTGGTGGGATAGCCGTGCGCTTCATTCCGGTGAAATGAGGACGCCGCAACCGGCTCGGCGGCCTTCGCCTTCTTTGGGACGAAAGCTTACGTTCGGCAAACGACTCCAGATCGGACGCCAGGAGATTATTACCCGGGTATAATTGACTCTATTTTCATCCGGGTATAATCCCGCCTCTCAGGAGGCAACCCACGATGACAAATTACACGGCTTTTCTCGCGCATGAGCGCGTTGCCTCTGGCACGCGCGATGACGTCCAAAGGCAGATCCTGTCGGACCTTTCGGAGCACAAGGACTCCATCCTCGTCTTCGATGACGAAACCGGGCGAGTGACGGACCTCGATTTTCGGGGAACAATGGCAGGGTCTGCGTCCCAGCCTGTCGGGCGCCCGAAACTGGGCGTGCAGGCGCGAGAGGTAACGCTGCTTCCGCGACACTGGGATTGGCTCTCTCAACAAAGTGGCGGCGCTTCTGCTGCGCTTCGACGCCTCGTGGATGCTGCACGCTCGCAAGGGCGCACTGCCCGTGATCGCCAAGATGCGGCTTATCGGTTCATGCAGGGCCTGTGCGGCGATATGGAAGGCTACGAGGAAGCGCTGCGCGCGCTTTATCGTTCTGATAGCGCCAGTTTTGCATCCGCCATTGCGCACTGGCCCCAAGACGTGCGGCTCTACATCGACAGCCTGCTCGGCCCGAGCACGAGCGATCAAGCGGCAAGATAGTGCGTGTCGCCTCTTGCCGTCGCGTAAGCCTCAGGGCGGACTTCTCAGGTGGAGGCGGCATGGCGCCTTTGGCGGTGTTTTCGCCAGAAGCGGACATTCGCAAAGCGACCTCGTTCCAGAACTCGCCCGCGAGCTCGGAACGAGGTATGGACGAGGTATGCGGCGCAAGGCGATAATGGTCGATGTAGATGGTGTGCTGGTCACGCACACAGACCCTAAGGGCTGGTCGTCCAATCTGGAGAAAGATCTGGGCATCCCCGTAGCAGCGTTGCAGGACGTTTTTTTCGGCCGTCATTGGGCTGATGTCGTGCACGGACGCGCACCTTTGCGGGAACGTCTGTCACTCGCACTTGCGGAGATTGCGCCTGCGGCCTCTCCGACCGCCCTGATTGAATACTGGTTCGAGCATGACGCGCACATCGACACGCGTTTGCTCGCAGAGTTGCAGCTCCTGCGAAACGAAGGCTTCGAACTCCATCTGGCCACAGTGCAAGAGCACGAGCGCGCCGCATATCTGTGGGACCGGCTGAGGCTGCGCGAGAGTTTCGATGGCATGCATTACGCTGCGGCACTCGGCTGCTCCAAGCCCGATCAAGCGTTCTATCATGCTGTCGAGGCGGCCGTGAAGCTCGGACCAGAAGCCATTTTCTTTATCGACGACAAGATCGAGAACGTCGCGGCTGCACGACAATGCGGGTGGGCTGCGGCCGTTTGGACAGGACAGAGCACCGTGCGGGAACTCATGCACACGCTGGAGTGGGGTGGCAGCTAACCACCCATTAGCAGTCGGTAGTTGCGATCAGCCGTGAGTCCGAAAGCCGTCAGGCAGCTTTCGCCTAACCTGAGCCGAAAGCAGGCCTTCTGCAAATGACCCCGTGCGGTCGCTGCGGCTTCCGGCGCATTCATGCTTTTCAGAGCCTAAGGAGATTTGATAGCGTGCAGGCCTCACACGTTGGGAGGGGTGGAATGCGTATTGCGGCACTTTCGCTGCTGGCGATGACAAGCCAAGCCTGTGCTCCTGTGGAAGAGCCTAGGTCCCTACCGGTTTCACAAACCACCGTTACGGTCGATCAACGGATCGAGCTTATGGGTGTCATACAGCTTCTGTCGGGCTATTTCCTCGTCTCCTATCTCGATTCCGGATACAAGCGAGACGCAGCAAGCTTCTTTGCGGCTTGCTCTGACCATGCTGCGGTGAAGAAGTTTTCGGCGCTGTCCGTAAAAGGGTTCGATTTCAACAATGTCCCTGAAGCCTTCATTTCCCTTTCGGAGCCTCCAGAGCTTCAGCCTCGGTTCCCGTTGGGCGATAGCGTGCTTGCCAGCGCTGGTGGCGACGAGAGCCTTGCCGGTTTATGGGCGTCAGCGCGTGATTTCGCGCAGGAATGTCGGTTCGAAGAATTCTATGCCACCCATCAGTCGGAATACGAGCGGATGGTCGCACAGTCCCGACCGACGGTGGTGGCTTCAACGAGTTCCCTAGTCGCCTACTTGGGGACACCACTCGGCTCGACGCAGATTATTCTAGGGCCACTTCTGCACGATGGCGGCTTTGCCGCACGCGTCGATGGCAATCGAGGGCAGGCGGCTGCATTTGCATTTATCGGGCCGAACGCACTTACAGCGGGTTCTGTTGATTTCGGGGATGCCGCAAGGCTTCAGCCTCTGGTGGCCCACGAATTCGCCCATACTGTGATCAATCCGCTGACGGCGAGCCATACCTCACAAGTCGCCGCAACGGCCGAGAACTTCGGGCCGCTCCGCGACGCAATGCGCCGTGAAGGCTATTCCAGTTGGGATCAGGTCATCAATGAGAGCATAATCAGGGCAATCACTTCTCGGCTCACGGCTGCCGATCGGGGAGAAGAAGCCGCAAACTCGGAGGTCGCCGAGGAGGTGAGGCGCGGCTTCGTCTATGTTCCTGCGCTCGTGGACGAGCTCCGGCGCTACGAGAAGAGCCGCGATGCCAACGCGAACATCGAAGATTTCTACCCCAGCCTTTTGGGCGTCTTCAGGCAATCATCAGCAGGGCTTTTGGCCTCGGTCGCGACAAGCGGCAGATAATGGGCTGAAGAGCCGCCATTCGCCTTCCCGCCCACTTTCGGACGGAACGGCAAGCGCGGCTGGCACCTGATACCGGACAGGCAGCTTGGATGAGATTTTCGCTGAAAGCCGACATTCTGCAAACGACCCCGAAGCTGCCGGTCGGCATGCTCGACTTGTCGGATAGGCTTGTTAGACCAGTGCCATGACGACAGCGCAACCGACATCACCCAAATGCTTTTTCATTGGCTGGATGTTGGCTTGGGCGACTGCAGTCTATCTGCCGAGCCTCATGATCGCGGCCTTGTCGCTCTCACCACTCGCATCCGCCGGGAATCTTTTGCTGGATACTTTCGAAGTTGCGGACGAGGTGTCGCCGGCGGCGAAGTTGACCTACGCGGTCCTTTTCGGCGCTCTCGTGATAACGGCGCGCGTGGGCGGTGCTCGACGTGGCGCGTCAATCCATGTTTTGATTGGAGTCATAAGTATCGCGCTGGTTGTGGCGCTGCTTCCCGAATACTGGTCGCGCGGTTTCGGCATCGGCCTCAACGGCGTGCGGTTCGACCCACTCCCAACGGCCATTTATGCCATCGGCGGTGTCGCCAGCGGTGTCGTTTTCTCACAACTCGAAGCGAAATGCTTGGCGCGCAGTCTGACACACGCACTTGATCGACCATCCGACGATTGACTGCGACGGTAGCATCCACCCAAGAGCGGCCATTCATGCAGACTTCGCCGTGCCTTGAAAGTTGCCGCGCGGGGGTTTCCCAGATGGCCGCTGAAATCTGCGGATACATGACCCCTTCGTATCGCCCGATGATGGGCGCAGCCCCGAATCCAAAGGAGGGTGGACGCCTCGCCTAAGGCATCCACCCTCCACTCCCGTCCAAGGGAGAGCTGCTGAAAGTTAAAGCATTTTCCTACTCGGCTGCGGGCTGACAAGATTCGCCGCATGACCCATGCAGCCGTCCCTTTCCGTGCCCGTCAGACAGGCGCGGCGGGGCGGGGGGAATTCCTTCCCTGGACAGTGTCTCAAGTGTCTCCAACAGCTGCGTGCATGACCAAGGGCGCTGCCTCAGGCGGCCTGTTCCATCCGGGCGAGTTCGCAATGCGACCAGATCTCGCTCAATGCCTTGATCAGCCGGTCGATATCGCCATCGGTGTGCACCGGCGAGGGTGTGACGCGCAGGCGTTCGGTCCCCACGGGCACGGTCGGGTAGTTAATCGGCTGCACGTAGATGCCGTGGTTGTCCATCAGCCAGTCGCTGATCATCTTGCACTTCTTGGCATCGCCCACCATCACCGGGATGATGTGGCTGGGGTTGTCCAAGTGCGGGATGCCCATGATGTCGAGCGAGCGGCGGACCTGCGCGACGCGCTTCTGCTGAAGCTCGCGCTCGGCGCTGCTGTTCTTGAGGTGCCGGATGCTGGCTGCCGCGCCTGCTGCGATGGCTGGGGGCAGGGCGGTCGAGAAGATGAAGCCGCTCGCAAAGCTGCGCACGAAATCGACGAGGTTGGCGGACGCGGCGATATAGCCGCCCATCACGCCGAACGCCTTGCCAAGCGTCCCTTCAATCACGGTGATGCGATCCATCAGCCCTTCGCGCTCGGCAATCCCGCCGCCGCGCGGGCCGTAGAGTCCGACCGCGTGGACTTCATCGATGTAGCTCATCGCGCCATGCTTTTCGCAGACGTCGAGGATGTCGGCGATGGGGGCGATGTCGCCGTCCATCGAATAGACGCTCTCGAACGCGACCAGCTTGGGCACATCGGGGCCGTACATCGACAGGAGTTCGTCGAGATGTTCCGCGTCATTGTGGCGCCACACCTTGTAAGGCGCGCGGCTGTGGCGGATGCCTTCGATCATCGAGGCGTGGTTGAGCGCATCGGAGAACACGACGCAGCCCGGGATCTTCGACGCCAGCGTGCCGAGGCCCGCCCAGTTCGAAACATAGCCGCTGGTGAACAGCAGGGCCGCTTCCTTGTTGTGAAGGTCCGCCAGCTCAGCCTCAAGCAGCACATGGTGGTGGTTGGTGCCCGAAATGTTGCGTGTGCCGCCCGCACCCGCGCCGCATTCGTCGAGGCATTCATGCATCGCTTCGAGCACGTCGGGATGCTGGCCCATGCCGAGATAGTCGTTCGAACACCACACGGTCACCGCCTGGGTTTCGCCTTCCACGAAGCGCGTCGCATGCGGGAAACGGCCGCGGTGGCGCTTGATATCGGTGAACACCCGGTAGCGGCCGTCGGCGCGCACAGTGTCCAGCTCGCCAGCGAAATAGGCTTCGAAGTCCATCGGGGTTCCCTCTGTCGTCATTGTCTTGCTTTCAATCTGTATGGATCTGCGCCGCGGCCTTCCGCTGCGGCAAAGCCCAGCCCCACAGCATCCCGTCACGGAATGGCAGGGCGAGGAAGAGGTGTTCGAGCACGCCGAGTAGGCTCAGGGTGGTCAGCAGGCTTGCCCCCACCATCTCGGCGCTGCCCACAGGCGCTGCAAGCGCAAGGCTGGCGAACCATGCGGTCACTGCCGCAATCCCGGCGACCGACAGCACCAGCAGCACCGTCAAACGGTTGGGGCCGAAATAGGTCTTCAGGTATGCGAGCTGCTCGGGTAGCATTTCCGAAGTGGAATTGGGCACGCCGACAAACAGGTTGATCTTCGAAATCAGCCGCATCGCGAACATGAGCACGAACACGGTCGCGCCGATCTGGTTGGGCACGCTCCACGACAGCGAGATCAGCAGCAGCGCGGTGAGCGCCAAAGCGACCTCGTGATGCATGACAGTCGCGGCGGCCTGCCGGAAGCGGGCGACGCCGGTCAGCGACGGATCGGCGAGCCCTCGGCGCGGACCGGCCGATGCGCCGGTCAAGAACGAGAGTTCATGCCAGCCCCACACCATCAGCGCGCCGATGAAGGCCAGGTACACCGCCCACACCTCGGCCGAGAGCGAGGCGACGAGGATCACCACCAGACCGGCGATTCCGGCGATGCTGCCGATCAACAGGCTGGTTGAGAAGGTCGCGCGCTCACGGTTGTCCGCCCAGGCAATCAGCCCGGTTGCGACAAACCAGATCGCCACCGTCACGATGAACGGCACAATATGGCCGCTCCAGCTTACCACGCCGGCTGGAGCCGGATCGAAGCGGGCAGAGCGTTGGACTTGGGCTTTTGCAGATACATCTTGGCAAAGGCGAGGCCAGCGCCGGCCATGCCGGAAGCGCGTTGCATCAGACCGCCGATACCGCCGCGCGCCTTGCCTTCTTCGATGCGTCCGGCAGCGAGGCGCAGCTTTTCCATCTGGGTGCGGAAAGCAGGCGCATCAATGTCCAGTTCCACCGGGAAGACCTGGCGGCTGATCTGGTTGCAGATCTCGAACACCTTGTAGCCATACTCGGTCGGATCGACGCCGAGGGCTGCGTGGAACAGCGGGCGGTTGTGATCGCGCACATACATCGTGGCGTAGACCGACAGCAGGAAGAAGCGGACCCACAGCTTGTTGGCGCCTTCCAGAAGCTTGGGATCAGCGCGCAGCAGCATGGCAAAAGCCTCACCATGGCGGAACTCGTCGTTGCACCATTCCTCGAACCAGTCGAAGATCGGGTGGAACTTGTACTGCGGGTTCTGGGCCAGATGGCGGAAGATGGTGATGTAGCGCGCGTAGCCGATCTTCTCCGACAGATAGACCGCATAGAAGATGAACTTCGGCTTGAAATACGTGTATTTCTTGGTCTTCGTCAGATAGCCCAGATCGACCCCGATGCCCGCATCCTTCAGGCTTTCGTTAATGAAGCCGGCATGGCGGCTTTCATCGCGGGCGAGCAGGCGGAACAGCTGCTTCACATCCGGGTTCTTGGTGCGCTTGGCGATTTCGGCATAGAGCACGCAGCCCGAAAATTCGCTCGTCATCGAACTGACGAGGAAATCGGTGAACTCCTTGCGCAGCGCGGGTTCCAGCCCCTCGATCACGCCCTTGAAGCGGTCCGAGTGCTTGAAGTGCAGCTTGTTGGGATCCCCCACCATGTCGGCGATCAGCTGGTCCCATTCGCGCCGCACGCGGCTGATGTCGATGGCATCAAGCGCGTCATAATCGGTGGTGTAGAAACGCGGGGTCAGCATCGTGTCCTGCGTCGCGATCGCCATCGCCTCTTCGCTGGTCATCGGCTTGTAGGCGTTCATTTGATCCTCCCGGCATTGAAACTGACTTCGTAGAGTTCGGCCAGATCGAAATAGGCGGCCATCCGTGTGAGCGCGCTGGCCAGCGGGCTGGCGCGGGTCACGGTGGCGCGGCGCTCGAACACCTGGCGTGTGCCAAACGGTATCTGGATCGGAGCGCCGTGAACGCGGACCTTGTCGCCCGGCTGGATAATCACCTCATCGGCCAATTCGACATGAGCGTGGAAATGCTCGGGGCTCTGCTCGACCGTGATCGTGCAGGGCGTTTCGAACGAGCGTGCGGTGATGAAAGAGAATGCCATTACTGCGCCGTGGTCTTCGCGGTGAGCAGGTTGGCATAGACCGCGCGGTTGTCCGGCCCGAAAGAGCTGACTTCCACACTGCGTCCGGTCACCGGATCGCTCAGGGTGAGGGTGTCATTTTCCCATCGGGTGAGAGTGAAGGGCACCGCAGGTCCTTCGCCGCGGATGCGGCGTTGATGGACGAGGCTACGCACGGTGGCGCGGATGAAGCCGCCTTCGCCCGGGCCGAAGCTGCCGAGCACTTGAGCCGTGGCGCCGTCTTCGACGCGGACAGTGCCATCATCTTCGTCGAAGAAGCGCAGCGTCACCGCGTCTGCGGCCTTGATTCCGGCCGCGGCCCGCGCCTCAGCCGGAACCGACTGGCGCTCGAAGAAGCCGAGGGAGACAGCCGAGGTCAATGCCAGCGCGATGGCAACCATTCCGCCCATCAGTATCAGCGGCGCCTTGTGGACGGTGACCTCGTCCTTCTCGTATTCGCGAACGATCATGCTGGTGCTCCCTCAAGGCCCTGTCCGGCCCGGCCCATGACCGGAGCGAGACGTCCGGCGACAGCCGCACCTGCGCCCTGACCTGCGTGTTGGACGCTGGCGGGGGCGGCTTCCTTGATCTCGGTCAAATTCCGTTCGATCGCGCCATATTGCGCGCGGGCCTCGGCGATCATCTGCGCCACGTGGGCCGCTTCGGGCACGGCGCGCAGCATCGGCTGGGGCATCGCATAGTGGAACGGGCGGACATGCGGCCACAGCAGCAGCGTGCTGAGGAGGCGCTCACCGGCCAGTTCAAAGGCGATGTCGCCGTGACCTTTGCCGTGTGCGCGGAAGTTGGCGGCCGTGATCTGCTTCAAGGGAAGGTTGATCCGCGTCTCGATCGCCATGCCGATGCGCATGATCAACCGCGCGTCGGTCAGGATGTAGAGCGTCGTGCGCGCGCTCGCCCACGCGAGCAGGTAGAGCAGTCCGACCAGCACCAGGCCCAGCCCGGCAACGACCAGCGCAGCCGTCGAGTTGCCCGTCAGCACCGCGATCACCGCCAATGCTGCCATGTAAGCGCCAGCTTTGTGGGCATGGAACGCCGAGCGCGCCAGCAGGCTGACCGTGGGACGGCCCTTCCACAAAACCTTTTCCTCAGGTGCCGGCGTGCCGATCCGGTCGCCGAATGCCTTGGGCCCATCATTTTCGAGCGAGGCGTGATCGAGGCCGGTTAGCAGCGACGTTTCCGTCGCTGCTGCACCTGCGGTTGGGTTCAGATCCATGCTTCAGACCTTTCCGGAGTCGCATACATGTAACCGCCGCCGAAATAGGCCTGGACGCGGTCTTCTTCGTAGCGGGTGATGATGCCAGCGGTTTCGAGCGTCGGTGCGTTCTCAAACTGCGCGGCGGTGATGGCGTCGATCTCGACGAACTTGGGCTTGTCCTCGATGATCGGCAGCAGTGCGTCGATCAGGCCGTTGCCGTGGACCGTGGCGACCATCATCGGCGCCAGCACCTTCTTACCGGTGGTGGTTTCGACTTCGAGGTAACGGATCAGGTGTTCGGCCTGATCGACCCAGATATCGCTGACCTTGCCCACGGTCACGCCGTCGGCAGCAACCACCGGCCAGCCGACCAGCTGCGGATCGTTGGGCGAGACGATGATCTCGTGGCTTTGGGCGATCGGAACGATACGCGGACGACCATCGAAGGTGAGGTCGGGATACTTGGAGCGATTGGCAAAGGCCGCAGGGCCCATGCCATCGATCATCGGATCGCCAGTCGGCACCAGCGGCGCTCCAGCGGAGCGGAAGGCTGGCACGCCCGGGACGTTGATGTCATCGCGGGCGACGTCTTCCGGCACATAGGTGCCGCGGCCGTTCGGCAGCTGGAAGGTCTTCTTGCCCGCATCAAACAGGCTGCCGGGGTGGATCTTGCCGGTGCCCTCATCTTCGAGCGGATAGCCCTCGCGGCGGCTTTCGCGGTTCAGGTAGAACACCAGAGCGATGAAGAATCCGAAAAACAGCAGGAAGGTGAGTTCGGCAACATCGAAGGTGCCGACGATATAGGCAGCGTTCATTTCATATTCCTCTCATGGAACAATCCGGCTGAGGCGGAGCCGGGCAAGGATCGGGACGGGCGGGCACAGGTAATCATGTCGGAAACTCAACAAGCCCAAAGGGCTGGGCGAGCGGGTCTTCGGCGTCGTCCGGCAGGCGGCGCTGGTGGCTGACCAGCGGGCCGATTGCGGCAAGGCCGATAAGCAGAAGAGCGATCTCGAAGATGTAGACAGAGCCATATCCGGTGGCGCGCATGGCGATGCTGGCGGTCTGATCGCCGCTTTGCAGCAACGCTGCGATCCCGTCGCGCATCAGGCCGCCGATGGCGATGCCCAAGCCGGCGCAGGTCGCCTGCACCGCGCCCCATGCGCCCAGCGCAAGGCCCGCAGTCTGATGCTTGGCCAGGCTCATCGCTTCCATCAGCGTGCCGACGGAGAACAAGCCGAGGCCGACCCCGATGGTCAGCGCACCGGCATAGAGCATCAGCGGCGCGCCGAAGGGGCCAGCGAACAGCACCAGCAGGAAGGCGTTGATGCCGACCACCAGTCCGGCCCCGGCGAGCCGGAGCGGATCCCAGCCGCGTGCCAGCGCCCGGCCTGAAAGCATGAACCCAAACAGCGACCCGAGCGCCCAGGCGCCCGTAAGTCCCGTGGTCGCCCCGACCGAAAGGCCGAGGATTTCGCCGCCATAGGGCTCAAGCAGCGCGTCCTGCATGGCAAAGCCCGCCGCGCCGATGCCGATCGCGGTCAGGAGCCGAGCGTTGCGGCCATCGGTGATGAAGGCCTGCCAGATTTCCCTGAAGGTCGCCGTCTCGCGATCAGGTGCGGTAACGGCCGGGTTGCGCGCTTCCTGCTTCCACAAGGCGATCACGTTGAGAATGACCGTCAGCAGCGCGCAGCCCTGAATCACCTGCACAAGCTTGGTCGCGGAATAATCGGACAGGACGCCGCCGATTACGAAGGCGGAAAACATCATGCCGACCAGCAGCATCACGTAAAGCAGCGCGACCGCGCGCGGGCGCTTGTCTTCGGGCGCAAGGTCGGTCGCCAGTGCGAGGCCAGCGGTCTGCGTGACATGGAAGCCGACGCCGGTCAGCAGGAAGGCGGCGGTGGCGGCGCCCAACCCGATTTCAAAGCGTTCGGGAACGCCCAGCAGCAGCAGCGCGAAGGGCATGATCGCCAGGCCGCCGAACTGCATCAGCGTGCCGAACCAGATATAGGGCACCCGCCGCCAGCCGAGCACCGAGCGGTGCGTGTCGGACTTATGGCCGATCAGCGCGCGGAAGGGGGCAGCAAATAATGGCACTGCGATCAGCAGCGCAACCAGCCAGGTGGGCGTGCCAAGCTCGACCACCATGACCCGGTTCAAGGTGCCGTTGAGCAGCACCATCGCCATGCCGACGCTCACCTGAAACAGCGCGAGGCGCAGCAAGCGGGGCAGCGGCAGGTCCACACTCGCCGCATCCGCAAACGGCAGCAGCTGGAAAACCAGCGCTGTCCAATGCGGTTTGGGAGGGCGGACCGGGAGTGTCATCCGTGGCGCACCAATTCGAGCGCTTGCGAGGTGTAGAACCCGCTGCTGATGCGCTGGGTGCGGCCAATGCTCCAGCCTTGCAGGCGGGACAGCCGGTCGCGCAGATCATCCTCGGCGGTCGGGACGATGGCGGGCGAGCGGTCGGACTTGGGGAAGAACTTGCCGACTTCGTGCATCGCGCTCAGCAGGCGCGTGCGCGGAGCGAAGGTGAACAGGATCGATCCGGTGGTGCGCTGCGCAAGCTGGGTCAGGGCATCGACGAGATCTTCGGGCTGGTAATGGATCAGCGAGTCCATCGCGACCACATGCGCAAAAGTGCCCAGTTGCGGATCAAGCATGTCGCCCGAGCGCCAGTGGATGCGGCCATGACCGATGAACGAAGGCGTGCGTTCGCGGGCGACTTCGACGAGGCCAGCTGCGACATCGATCCCGGTGACTTCGGCGCCGCGGCACGCCGCTGCGACCGCCAACGAACCAGTGCCGCATCCGGCATCGAGCACCTTGGTGCGGCGCAGGTCGGTGGGCAACCAGTCCAAAAGGTTGGCACGCATCGCATCGCGTCCGGCGCGCACAGTCGCGCGGATGCCGCTGACCTTCGCATCGGACGTAAGGTCGATCCACGCCTGACGCGCGGTGCTGTCGAAATAGGTCGCCAGCGCCTCGCGCCGGTGATCATATTCGGATGAGTGCCGGGTCGCCATTATTCAAACCCCAGGAAGTCGAAGATGTCGCGGTCCTTCATCGGCTGCGCCTTGGAAGGATCGACACCGGCCCACAGCATCGCGGCGAGGCGCAGATATTCGTCCTGCGCCGCGATCACTTCCGGATCGTCGCCCATTTCGAACAGCGTGCACTTCTTCAGGCGCGAGCGGCGGATTGCGTCGACATCGCGGAAGTGCGCGAGGCGGGGCATCCCGACCTTTTCGCAGAACCGGTCGATCTCGTCGGTGTCCTTGCTGCGATTGGCGACCACGCCGGCAAGGCGCACATCGTAGTTCTTCGATTTCGCCGCGATCGCCGCCACGATCCGGTTCATTGCGAAGATCGAGTCAAAGTCGTTCGCTGCTACCACCAACGCACGTTCGGCATGCTGCAGGGGCGCCGCGAAGCCGCCGCACACCACATCGCCCAGCACGTCGAAGATCACGACGTCGGTTTCTTCGAGCAGATGGTGCTGCTTCAGCAGCTTCACCGTCTGACCGACCACATAGCCCCCGCAGCCGGTGCCTGCCGGAGGCCCGCCAGCCTCGACACACATCACGCCGTTATAGCCTTCGAACATGTAGTCTTCGGGCCGCAGCTCTTCTGCGTGAAATTCGACCGTTTCCAGAACGTCGATCACGGTCGGCATCAGCTTCTTGGTCAGCGTGAAGGTGCTGTCATGCTTGGGATCGCAGCCGATCTGGAGCACCCGGTGACCGAGCTTCGAGAAGGCGGCCGACAGGTTGGAAGACGTGGTCGACTTGCCGATCCCGCCCTTGCCGTAGACGGCGAAGACCTTGGCACCCTTGATCTTGTCGGCCGGGTCCAGCTGGACCTGGACCGAGCCATCGCCATCGGGCGGGCTGAAGGAAGATGAGGGGCTGTGCAGGTTCATGATGATCTATCCCTTGAATTCATTCTGCCGGGAACACGCCTTCAAGGCGGTCCTCCAGCTCGTCATTGGCTTCGCGCAAGGCGGCGAGAGTGGCTTCATCCGGCGCCCACAGGTTGCGGTCGCAGGCTTCCAGCAGCCGGTTCGCCACGCGGCCCGCGCTCTTGGGGTTGAGCGCCGACATCCGCCGCCGCATGTCGGCATCCAGCACGAAGGTCTCGGAAATCTTCTGGTACACCCACGGCGCAACCTGCCCGGTGGTGGCCGACCAGCCCAGCGTGCTGGTCACATGGCCTTCGATCTGGCGAACGCCTTCGTAACCATGTTCGAGCAGGCCCTCGAACCACTTGGGGTTCAGCGTGCGGGTGCGGGTTTCAAGGTCGATCTGCTCGCCGAGCGTGCGCACCTTGGTGCTGCCGCGCGTCGCATCGAGGATATAGACCGGCGTTTCCGCCCCCTTGGCCCGCGCAACCGAGCGGGTCACGCCGCCAAGCCCGTCAACATACTGGTCGACATCATTGATGCCGAGTTCGACGCTTTCGAGGTTCTGGTAGGTGAAATCGACCGTGCTCAGAGCGCTTTGCAGCAATTCGCGCTGCTGCACCGGCTTGCCCGAGACGCCGTAGGCAAAGCCCTTGTTGATCTCGAAGGCATTGGCGAGTTCATCGGGATCGGCCCAGACACCGCCTTCGATCATCTGGTTGACGTTGGCGCCATAAGCGCCCTCGGCATTGGAGAAGACGCGCAAAGCGGCGGTTTCCAGGTCGCAGCCGTGCTTTTCCATCTGCGCCAGCGTGTGCTTGCGGACGAAGTTGGCTTCGATTGTCTCTTCCTCGGCCTGGCTGGCGAGCAGCGCGGCTTCGGCGAGCATCCGGGTCTGCATCGGCAGCAGATCGCGGAATATGCCCGAAAGCGTCATCACCACGTCAATCCGCGGCCGGCCGAGTTCGGCGAGCGGGATGAGTTCCGCGCCGGCCAAGCGGCCATAAGAATCGCGGCGGGGCCGTGCGCCCATCAGCGTCATCGCCTGCGCGATCTGGACGCCTTCGGACTTCATGTTGTCGGTGCCCCACAGCACCATCGCGATGCTTTCGGGGAAGGGCTCGCCGCCGTTCACATGGCGGGCGATCAGCTGTTCGGCCTGCTCATTGCCCAGACGGCAGGCATAGGCCGACGGCATCAGGAACGGATCGAAGCCGTGGATATTGCGGCCGGTAGGCAGCACATCGGGATTCACCACCACATCGCCGCCGGGGGCGGGCTGGACGTATCCGCCATCCAGCGCGTGGATCAGCGCGCCCAGTTCATCCGAGGAATCGAGCTTGGCCGCCAGCACCGCGCGTTCAGGCGTCGGGCCATCAAGGCTCCCGGCTTCCATCATCGCATCGAGCATATCTTCGCGCTCAACCCCTTGCGGGTTGCGGCCGAGGATGTGCAACCCATGCGGGATCAGTGCCGCTTCCATCTCGTAAAGCCGGGCAGGCAGCTCGCCGATATCGGTATAGGTGATGTCGAGCGCTTCGCACTGATCGGCGACCAATTGTGCAAGGTCAGCACGCTCAGCGGCATGGTCGGCATCGTCAATCGTGGTGCGCCAGCGCTCGACGGTCGCCTTGAGTTCGACCAGGCCCTTGTACAGCCCGGCCTGCGCGAGCGGCGGAGTGAGATAGCTCACCAGCGTCGCGCCAGAACGGCGCTTCGCCAGCATCCCTTCGGAAGGGTTGTTGGCGGCGTAGAGGTAGAAATTGGGCGTGTCGCCGATCAGACGGTCCGGCCAGCACTTGCCTGACATGCCCGCCTGCTTGCCCGGCATGAATTCGAGCGCGCCGTGCGTGCCGAAATGCAGGATGGCGTGAGCGCCGAAATCTTCGCGGATCCAGCGGTAGAAGGCGCTGAAGGCGTGGGTGGGGCTGAAGGTCCCTTCGAACAGCAAGCGCATCGGGTCGCCTTCGTAGCCGAAGCCCGGTTGCACGCCGACGAAGATATTGCCGAAATGCGCGCCCTGGATGAGGATGGCGCCGCCATCGGACAGTTGCTTGCCGGGCGCAGGGCCCCATGCGGCTTCGATTTCGGCGAGGTGCTTTTCGCGCCGCACGTGTTCATCGGCCGGGATACGGTGGGCGACGTTGGCGTCGGTGCCGTAGCGATCGGTGTTGCCCTTCAGCAGCGCGTCGCGCATTGCATCGACGCTCTCGGGGACGTCGACCGCATAGCCATCGGCGCTGAGGCGCTGGAGCGTGGCGTAGAGCGATTCGTGTACCGCCATGAAGGCTGCGGTGCCGGTGGCCCCGGCATTGGGCGGGAAGTTGAACACCACGATGGCGAGCTTGCGGGCTGCACGCTCGCTCTTGCGCAGCTGGATCAGTTTGACGGTGCGCGCGGCCAGCGCCTCGGCGCGTTCCGGGCAGGCCTGCATCGGGCGGGCCTTGTGCGAGGCGGGACGGGCGCAGTTGCGATCGCAGCCGGTGCATCCCTTGTCCGAATTGCCAGCACGGCCACCGAACACGCTCGGCACGGTCGAGCCGTCGAGTTCAGGCATGGCCACCATCATCGTCGATTCAAGCGGCAGCAGGCCTTGCGGACGGTGCGCCCAATCCTCGATTGTCTGGAACTCGATTGCGTGGGCAGCGAGGTAGGGCAGGTCCAGCTTACCCAGCACATCGCGCGCGGCCTGCGCGTCGGAATAGGCGGGCCCGCCAACGAGGCTGAAGCCGGTGAGGTTCACCACCGCGTCCACCGTGGGCTGGCCATCCTGGCCGACGAAGAAGGCTTCGATCGCCGGGCGCGCATCGAGCCCACTGGCGAACACCGGAACGACCTTAAGGCCAGCGGCTTCGAAGGCGGCAATTGCGCCGTCATAATGCGCGCAGTCACGGCCGAGCAGGTAGGAGCGCAGCAGGATCAGGCCGACCGTGCCGTGCTGGCCTTCCTCACGCGGGAGGAGGCGCAGGCTCTCGGAGATGCGCTGCTGGGTGCGCGGGTGATAGACCCCGGTTTCGGGATATTCGAGCGGGGCCTCGGCCTTGGTGATCCCGCGACGATAGAGCCGCTCACCGGCCGCATAGCGATCAATCAGCGCGCGGACCATGGCGACGACGTTCTCGTCCGAACCGGCCAGCCAGTATTGCAGCGTCAGGAAATAGGCGCGCACGTCCTGCGCGGTGCCGGGAATGAAGCGCAGCAGTTTGGGCAGGCGGCGCAGCATCTTCATCTGCCCCGCGCCCGAATTGCCGCCGGGCTTGCCAGCATTACCGCGCAGCTTCTTGAGCAGCGCGAGCGGGCCCTTGGCCGGCGCATCCATCCGGTAGGCGCCCATCTTGGTCAGGCGAACGACTTCGCCCGCTGACATCAGGCAGACCATCGCATCGCAATCTTCGCGCCGCGCTTCGAGGCTGGGGAGGATTGCGCGGATGTGATCGTCGAGGAACAGCATCGTCGCGATGACAATGTCGGCTTCGGCGATGGCCGCCTTGCAATGTTCAAGCTCGCCCGCGTCGCTACCCCATTCGGATGCTGCATGCAGGCTGAGATCGATACCCTCTGCCGCCAGTGCTTCCTCGGCCCGGTCAACTGCGCCTTTAAGGTGATTGTCGAGAGTGACGATCACGACCCGGACGGGCGCGCGGGGGTCCAGCGTGGAAGCGGAGGCGACATTACCGTGCATAATGCGCCTTTGCGTCATAGAGGGTTTCGAGGTCGATTTGCCTGCGACCCTCAGCAGCGGCGAAATTCTCGGTGTTGCGGCGAGCCTTGCCGCGCACGAAGAACGGGATCTTTTTCAGCTCGCGTTCGGCCTCTGCGGTCCAGAGCGTGCTGTCGTCTTCCGCCATGGCCATTGCAGGGGCGGGGATGTCTTCCACCGGTGCTTCCGAAACGGCCTGCACCGATGCCTTGCGGGGCGAATGCGCTGCGTGATGCGAGGCGCCAGCTTCGTCGGAGAACTCGAAATCCTCGCGGAACATGGTGAGCAGGTGCTCTTCAAGGCCCATCACCAGCGGGTGGACCCAGGTGTCGAAGATCACATTCGCGCCTTCAAAGCCCATCTGGGGCGAATGGCGCGCGGGGAAATCCTGCACGTGGACCGGCGCGGAAATCACCGCGCAGGGAATGCCGAGCCGCTTGGCAATGTGGCGCTCCATCTGCGTGCCGAGCACCAGTTCAGGCGCAGCAGCTGCGATGGCGTCTTCAACCGCGAGGTGATCGTCGGTGATCAGCGCCTCGATGCCGCAGCGGGCCGCTTCGGCGCGGACTTCGCGGGCGAATTCGCGGGAGTAGCAACCGAGGCCGCAGACTTCGAAGCCCAGTTCCTCGCGGGCGATGCGGGCGGCGGCGACCGCGTGGGTCGCGTCGCCGAAGATGAAGACGCGCTTGGAGGTCAGGTAGGTCGAATCGACCGACCGTGACCACCAGGGCATCCGGGAAGAGGTGTCGCCGAGGGCAGGCGTGGGATCTGCACCTGCCAGCTCGGCGACGTCGGCAATGAAGGAGCGGGTGGCTCCCACGCCGATAGGGATGGTCCGCACTGCGGGCTGATCGAAAGTCTTTTCGAGCCAGCGGGCGGCCTCATCTGCGATTTCGGGATAGAGGACGATGTTGAAATCGGCGTGGCCGATCCGGGTGATGTCCTCCGGGGTGGCACCCAGCGGAGCGACGAGATTGACCTCGACGCCCAGCAGGGCAAGAATCTTGCGGATCTCGACGAGATCATCGCGGTGGCGGAAGCCCAAGGCCGTGGGGCCAAGGATATTCACGCGCGCTGCGCGGCCTTCACGCGGTTCGCGCACCACCGACTTGTCGGCAAGGGTGCGGACGATCTGGTAGAAGGTCTCCGCGGCGCCCCAGTTTTCTTTCCGCTGATAGCTCGGCAATTCGAGCGGGATGACCGGGCAGGGCAGGCCCATCGCCTCGGACAGGCCAGCCGGATCGTCCTGGATCAACTCGGCGGTGCAGGACGCGCCGACGATGATTGCTTGCGGCTTGAACCGGGCGACCGCTTCGCGCGCGGCATCCTGGAAGATCTGCGCGGTATCCTTGCCCAGATCGCGGGCTTCGAAGGTGGTGTAGGTGACCGGCGGACGCTTGCCGCGCCGCTCGATCATCGTGAACAGCAAGTCCGCGTAGGTATCGCCCTGCGGTGCGTGCAGCACGTAGTGGAGTTTCTCCATCGCGGTCGCGACACGCATTGCGCCGACGTGCGGGGGGCCTTCATATGTCCAGACAGCCAGTTGCATCGCCTAGATCTCCAGCATGTCCCGGCGCCGCAGCGGCCGGGCAAAGAGTTCGGCAAGATCGGCGGCCTGGTCGAAGCCATGGATCGGCGAGAAGACGAGTTCGATGGCCCACTTGGTGGTGAGGCCTTCGCCTTCGAGCGGGTTGGCAAGGCCAAGTCCGCACACGGTGATGTCAGGGCGATCAGCGCGCACACGATCAAGCTGGCGGTCGAGATGCTGGCCTTCGCTGAGGCGCACGTTGGGGCCGAACCGGTCCAACTCGCGGGCGAGATGCGCGCGGTGGAGATAGGGCGTGCCGACTTCGACCAGCTCCATGCCCAATTCATCCTGCAAGAAGCGCGCGAGCGGCACTTCAAGCTGCGAGTCGGGCAGGAAGGTGATGCGCTTGCCTTCAAGCTGCGGGCGCAGATTGGCGAGCGCGCGGGCGGCGCGGGCGCGGCCGGGCGCGATCACTTGTTCGGTCAGCGCGCGGTCGATGCCGAACGCCTCGCCAGCAGCGCGGAGCCAATCGCTCGTGCCGTCGACACCGAACGGGAACAGCGCTTCGATACGCTGCGCGCCGCGACCTTCGAGCGCCATCGCGGTTTCACCCAGGAAGGGCTGGGCCAGCAGGTAGCGGGTGCCAGGGCCAACGCTCGGCAGATCGCGGGCGTTGCGGGCGGGCAGGCAGCCGACCTTGGCGATACCCATTTCGGCAAACAGCCGCAGGAACTGGTCTTCGACAATGTCAGGGAGGCTGCCGACGATCAGCAGCTCCTTGGGCGCATCGGCGGGAAGGGCAGGCATCACCGGCACCAGCGCTGACAGGCAGGCATCTTCGCCTTGCGTAAAGGTCGTTTCGATCCCGCTGCCCGAGTAATTCAGAATGCGGACGCGCGGCATATGCACCGCGCCGAGGCGCTGAGCGGCCTTGGCGAGATCGAGCTTGATCACTTCCGACGGGCACGATCCGACCAGGAACAACGTACGGATGTCCGGGCGGCGTTCGAGCAGGCGGTTCACCACCCGGTCAAGCTCGTCCTGCGCATCGACCATGCCGGCGAGGTCGCGTTCTTCCATGATCGCGGTCGCAAAGCGGGGCTCGGCAAAGATCATTACACCAGCCGCCGATTGCAGCAGGTGGGCGCAGGTGCGCGACCCGACCACTAGGAAGAAGGCGTCCTGCATCTTGCGGTGCAGCCAGATAATGCCGGTGAGACCGCAGAACACTTCGCGCTGACCGCGTTCACGCAGAACGGGGCGCGCAGCAGCGATTGCGGGGCCAGTGTCGCGGGCGAGTTCGGCCGCGCAGCCATCAAGGATATCAAGCGCGCTCATGCTGCCACCGCCCTGTTAGAGGGGGCGCCCTGAAGGCGCGCCATCCGCAGCTTCCAGATGAACTGGCCGGCGTTGATCAGGTAGGCGGCGTAACCAGCCAGCGCGACCAGCATCCGCTGTTCCAGCGTCCCGATCTCGCCCAGCAGCAGCACCAGATAAAGGGTGTGCAGCGCCAGCACGAGCATCGAGAACACGTCTTCCCAGAAGAACGCGGGGGCGAACAGCCATTTGCCGAACACCACCTTCTCCCAGATCGAGCCGGTGATCATGATGGTGTAGAGCACCAGTGTCTTGATGACGATTGAGACGTCGGCAGCAAAGGCGCCGTCGCCGGTCGTGAGCGTGCGGATCACAAAGCCGAGGCTAACGAGAAACACCACGAACTGAACCGGGGCCAAGACGCCCTGAACAATGGTCCAGACGGATTGGTCGCGGCGCTGCCGTTCTTCGGCGGTGTAAAGTGCGCCGGTATTGCCCCTCTCGTGGCCCGCCCCCTTCACCGTGGTTCCGGGTTCGACCGGGGATGCTTGATCCGTCCGAGTCATGTGATGCGTTAGCCTTTTCTCTCAGACTCGGAGATTACCCTTTCCAACTTGAGTGTCAACTAGATTGGACGTTTAGTTTTGTTGACGATTACAGATTCCCCGGTAAGGTCATTTGCGCCATGCCGGGAAAAAGCGTATTTAGAGTCGCTGGCCCTTGGGGATCAGGGCTGCTGCTGATCGATGTTGGATCGGTACACCTCCTGCGGAAGGTTCGTCCGCAAGACCTGGGAGGGTCTGACGAATGGGAGAGTCCAAGGCTTCGAGCATGTTTGGTGCGGGATCGGCGGTCCTGCGGGGGGTCATCTCGGCGCCGCTTGAAGCGGTGCGACGACGCGGTTCTGCTGCCAACCCCGATCAGCCTGATTCCGTCAATGCAATCATCGAGGGTGAGATCATTCCCCGCCTGTTGATGGCCCACACCAGTTCCGACGTTCAGGCCAAGTCGAAACGATCCCGAACCATTTCTGCGGACGAGGCTTCGCGTTTCGCTGTTTTGCCATTGCGGCTGGAAGCGGCGAGCCTCCTCGAAGAGGTCGATGGCTTCATCTCCAAAGGCGCTAGTGTCGAGACGATCTGCCTTGATCTGCTCGCCCCTGCCGCCCGCAAGCTGGGCGAGATGTGGGAATCGGATGAGTGCGATTTCCTTGATGTTACAATGGGTTTGTGGCGGCTGCAGGAAGTGATGCGCGAAGTTGCAGCACGCTCGCCCGCCGTGATGGGCGGGATGAGCCTCCCTTACTCTGCGTTGTTCTCGCCAATGCCGGGAGACAACCACAATTTCGGCACGCTGATGATCGAGGAAGTCTTCGCTCGCGGCGGCTGGCGCAGCGAAGCGCTGGTCAAGCCTGAGCGGCGCGAATTGCTTGATCGCCTCGCGCGCCAACCCTTCGATCTCATCGGATTGACCCTTGCCCGCGATTGTCCTAGCGCGGCGCTCGGTAACCTCATCAAGGCGGTGCGCAACGTATCGGCCAATCCTCATATCATCGTGCTTGTCGGCGGACGAATGATCAACGAAAACCCCGGAGTTGCGATCGAAGTGGGTGCCGATGGTACAGGAGCGGACGCGCTGGCCGCGCTCGAACTGGCGAATTCGCTGCTGAAGACCGCTGCTACCCGCCATCTGAACCTGTTGTAGGTTCGATCAGCGATGCTCACCCGCAAACATAGCATTGAAGGCAAGCACCCGTTCGGGAAGGCTGCCGAGCTGTTCAACACCCTTGACGCCGACGCGGCGATGAAGCTGGCGATGGTCGCGGGTGACGTGACGCTGGTCCTCGACGATACGGGTACGATCCTTGATGCGGCGTTTGATCCGCGCGAGTTTCCGGCTTTTTCCGGATGGGTCGGGACCAATTGGATCGAAACGGTGACGGACGAAAGTCGCCCGAAAATCATGGAGATGCTGGCCGCCGCCCGGCGCGGCGAAGTGCAGCACTGGCGGCAGGTCAATCACCCGTCGCGCGATGGTGATGTGCCAATCCGCTATGCTGTGCTCAGCGTCAATGGCGGCGAGCACCGCATCGCCTTTGGCCGCGATCTGCGTGAAGCGGGCAAGTTGCAACAACGGTTGCTTCAGGTCCAGCAATCGCTCGAACGTGATTACCTCAGGATGCGCCAGCTGGAATCGCGCTACCGGATGCTGTTCGAACGATCGACCGAGCCGGTGATGATTGTCGAGGCCGGCACGCTGCGGATCCGCGAGGCGAATCCGGCGGCACATATGCTCGTCGGCGCGCGCATCGGCGGTTTGCCCGGCAAGAAGCTGCTGACTTTCATTGATAAAAACTCGTATGATGCGGTCCAGTCACTGGTCGGCGCGGCGCTGGTTTCGGACACGGTCAGCCCGGCCCGGATCCGCATCGCCCGCGGGGCGCGCGAAGTGATGGCAACGGTCAATGGGTTCACGCAGGATCGCGGCCAGTTTCTGCTGGTGCGGTTGGTCCCGGCCAGCGATCGTCCGCCACTGGAATCCTCGCCGGTCCTGGCGCTGGTCGACCAGATGCCCGATGCCTTTGTGGTGGCTGACAGCAATCTTGAAATCGTCACCGCCAATGCCGCTTTTGTCGAGCTTTTGCAAGCCGCTAGCGTCGATCAACTACGCGGGCGGCACCTGTCGGAATCGATCGGTCGGCCCGGGATCGACCTCGATCTGATCGAAGGCCAGATCGACCAGCATGGCGCCGCGCGCAACGTCGCGACCATCCTGCGGGTTGGCCATGATATTGAAGGCGAAGCGGTTGAATTGTCAGCGGTTCGCACCTCGGGCGAGGATGGCTATTATGCCTTCGTGATCCGCCCGGTCGGACGTCGTTTGCGCGATCTGCCGCCCGGCGCGCAGGATATGCCGCGCTCCGTCGAGCAGTTGACCGAGCTGGTCGGGCGGATGTCGTTGAAGGATATTGTGCGCGAAAGCACTGATCTTATTGAAAGATTGTGCATCGAGGCGGCGCTGTCCTACACCTCGGACAATCGCGCATCGGCAGCGGAAATTCTCGGCCTTTCGCGCCAAAGTCTCTATTCCAAGCTTCACCGCTATGGGCTCGGCAACCTGACGGGCGACGGCGAGTAGCGGCAGGCCCGGCTGGCTTAACGCATAGCCACTATGCCCAGCGCAATCGCCATGTCGACGTGACTTTGGACCAGCTCAAGCCGGGGCTGGCGTAGGGCAGTCCGAGCCGCCAAAATTGTCCATGTCATCCAACCTGACACACCGTCTGACACGTCCCAATTGGACATCGGCTGGACGTATTCATCAAAATGAACGAAAAAATTGGATCATCGCGGGATATAAGTGTCAAAATAATTTGACGCCTATGGCTGTCAGGCATAGCCTTCGATTATGGAGCACTCGGTACCTTCGACTCGCACAGTGCCCAGCCCGGCGCCAAATTCAGGCTTGCGCCCGCGATCGGCGCCTCGGCCGCGCGATGTGCTCGAACTGCTCAAACCCATCACCTGGTTTCCGCCGATGTGGGCTTTCATGTGCGGCGCCGTGTCTTCGGGTGCCGGGCTGGAGGGCCGCTGGTGGTTCGTGGCTGGCGGCGTGTTGCTGGCAGGGCCGCTGGTGTGCGGCACGAGCCAAGCGGTCAACGACTGGTTCGACCGCCATGTCGACGCCATCAACGAACCGCACCGTCCGATCCCCTCGGGCCGCATTCCGGGACGCTGGGGCCTGTATATTGCGATTATCGCCACACTGATTTCGGCCGGCATCGGCTGGCTGCTCGGGCCACTGGTGTTCATTGCCGGGCTGGTGGGTCTCGCCTTTGCCTGGGCCTATTCCGCACCGCCGCTGCGCTTCAAGGGCAATGGCTGGCTTGGCCCGCTGGTGTGCGGGCTGACCTATGAAGGGTTGAGCTGGTTCACCGGCGCCGCTGTCATGCTCGGCGCGATGCCTTCGGCCCATGTCATCAGCGTTCTCGTGCTCTATTCGCTGGGCGCGCACGGGATCATGGTGCTGAATGACTTCAAGGCGGTCGAGGGTGACCGGCAAACGGGCTTGACCTCGCTTCCCGTCGTGATGGGCGTCGGCCCTGCGGCAAAGCTGGCCTGCGTCACCATGGCCGCCGCGCAGATCGTGGTGATCGCGCTCCTGGCGGCGTGGAGTTACAACTTGTCCGCGCTGATCGTGACCGGCGTGCTTGCCGCGCAGATCGCCGCGATGCCCAAGCTGATCCGCGATCCAGCGAAATATGCGCCGTGGTACAACGGCGTGGGCGTGACGCTTTATGTGTTGGGGATGCTGGCAGCGGCGCTAGGCCTCGGAGGCTATATCTGATGCACGCCCCGTTTCCCGCACCGGTGACAACCAAAGCCGGGTTCGGCTGGTTCGGGATCGTGCGGATTGGGCTTGTGCAGGCTTCGATCGGCGCGTTGGTGATGCTGACCACGGCGGTGCTTAACCGGCTGATGATTGTCGAGTTTCAACTGGCAGCGGCAATCCCCGCCGGACTGGTCGCTTGGCATTATGCGGTGCAGCTGGGCCGACCGCTGTGGGGGCACGGTTCTGACAAGGGACGCAGCCGCGTGCCGTGGATTATTGGCGGGCTGGTGGTGCTGGCTGCTGGCGCGCTGCTGGCGACGCAAGCGACCCTGATGATGGCGAGCACTTTCCCCGCCGCCTTCGCACTGGCGGTGTTCGCCTATGCACTGATCGGTGTCGGGGTGGGTGCAGGTGGGACTTCGGCGCTGGCGCTGCTCGCTTCCGGTGTCGCGCCGGAACGGCGGGCGGCCGCCGCCGCCGTTACGTGGATCATGATGGTGGGCGGCATTGTCGCCTCGGCAATCACAGTGGGCGAATTGCTCAAGCCCTATTCGCCGGAACGACTGCTCGAAGTGGCGGGCGGGCTGGCCGCGGTGACGATTGCCGTGACCGTGCTCGCGACCTTCCGGCTGGAGCGGCAGGCGGGCCAGTTCCGCGATAGCGCCGAAGACGCGCCCGCACCCGATTTCCGCGCGGCCCTTGCCGAGATCTGGCACGAGGCCGCGGCGCGGCGCTTTACCATATTCATCTTCGTCTCAATGATCGCGTTCTCAATGCAGGACCTGATCCTCGAACCCTTCGCAGGTCTGATCTTTGGCCTGTCGCCGGGGGAATCGACCAAGACCGTGGGGCAGTTCCACCAGGGCGGCATCCTGATCGGCATGATCATTGCCGGGATCGGCGGCAGTGCCTTTTCGGGCAAGCGGGCCGAGGGTCTGCGTCCGTGGGTGGTGGGCGGTTGCCTGGCTTCAGGGCTCGGGCTGGGCGCGCTCGGGCTGGCGGCCGTCAACGGGCCGCCGTGGCCTTTGGGGATCAACCTCTTCGTTCTGGGCTTCGGCAATGGCGTCTTCGCGGTTGCCGCAATCGGATCGATGATGGGCCTGGCCGGCGCGGGCGAGAAGACCCGCGAAGGCGTGCGCATGGGCGTGTGGGGCGCAAGCCAAGCGATCGCCTTCGGGCTGGGCGGGCTGATTGGCGCGCTTGGTCTCGATGTCGCGCGCCGGACGCTCGCGAATGACGGCGCGGCGTTTCAAGTTGTTTTTGCCGTGGAAGCGGCAGCCTTCGTGCTTGCTGCTCTATTGGCAGTGAAGGCCACGGGCGGGGCCGCAATGCGCGCCGCCGTGATCAAGCAGAAGAGGGAGGTCTTCGCATGAACCAGACAATCTATGACGCGGTCATCATCGGCGGCGGTCCGTCCGGCTCGACTGCGGCGACCGATCTCGCGCTGGCGGGCCATTCGGTGCTGCTGATCGAGCGCGGCGGGCGGATCAAGCCCTGCGGCGGCGCGATTCCGCCGCGCCTGCTGGCCGATTTCGACATTCCGCAAAGCCTGCTGGTCGCCAAGGCGCGCTCGGCCCGGATGATTGCGCCTTCGGGGCGTGCGGTCGACATGCCGGTGGGCGAGATCGGCTATGTCGGGATGGTCGACCGTGAGGAATTCGATGAAGCCCTGCGTGAACGCGCGCGCCATTCGGGTGCCGAACGCCTGACCGCCACATTCGAGAAGATCGAGCGTGACGACAAGGCCCACCCCATCGTCACCTTCCGTCGTAGCCGCGGTGCCCCGATCGAAAGCGTACGCGCCCGCGTGGTGATTGGCGCGGACGGCGCGCGCTCGGCCGTGGCCAAGCAATGCCTGCCGGGCGCCGAGCGCATCCCTTGCGTTTTCGCCTATCACGAGATCATCAAATCGCCGCCGCGCAACACCGACCAGTTCGATGCCTCGCGCTGCGATGTCTATTATCAGGGCCGCCTCTCGCCCGATTTCTACGCCTGGGTTTTCCCGCATGGCGATACGGCGAGCATCGGGGTGGGCAGCGCCAACAAGGGCTTCAGCCTGCGCGGCGCGATCGCCACGATGCGCGATGATCTGGGTCTCGACCGTTGCGAAACGCTCCGCCGCGAAGGCGCGCCGATCCCCTTGAAGCCGCTGAAGCGCTGGGACAACGGCGCTGACGTGATCGTTGCCGGCGATGCGGCTGGCGTCGTCGCGCCTGCTTCGGGTGAGGGCATCTATTACGCGATGGTCGGCGGGCGTCTGGTGGGTGAGGCGGCTGCGGCCTTCCTCAAGACCGGCGAGGCCAAGCACCTGCGTTCCGCGCGCAAGGCCTTCATGAAGGAGCACGGCAAGGTCTTCTGGGTGCTCGGGATGATGCAATATTTCTGGTATTCGTCCGACAAGCGCCGCGAGCGGTTCGTCACCATGTGCGATGACAAGGATGTGCAGGAACTGACCTGGCAGGCCTACATGCACAAGAAGCTGGTGCGCGCCAAACCGATGGCGCACATCAAGATTTTCCTCAAAGACACCGCCCACCTGCTGGGCCTGCGTCCTGCGACCTGACAGTATCGCGGCGCTTTCCGTTGCAGGTTGGCGGGTGCGACTCTAAGCTCGTGCAATGAACCGAATGATGATCATTCCCGTGACCGTTGCGACGGGCGCGGCGCTGTGTGTCGCCGCCCTTGGCGCGACTGTTACCGATCTTGGCCCGTGGTTTCAGGCGCTGGCGAAGCCCGACTGGAACCCGCCCGACGTGGTCTTCCCGATGGGCTGGACGGTGATCTATGCCTTGATCACGGTCGCCGGGATCACCGCCTGGCGCGCCGCGCCGACATCAGCGGCGGCGGAGTGGGTGTTGGGGCTGTTCGCGCTGAACGGCTTTCTCAACATCAGCTGGAGCCTGATTTTCTTCCGCCTCCAGCGGCCCGATTGGGCGTTTTTTGAGGTCACCTTACTGTGGCTCTCGATCCTTGTGATCATCCTCTATTGCGGGCGCTTCTCCAAAACGGCCGCGCTGCTGCTGGTGCCGTATCTTGGCTGGGTAACCTTCGCCGGTGCGCTCAATTGGGCGGTGGTGCAGCTTAACGCTCCGTTCGGCTGAGCGGTCGAGGCGCGGACAGGGAAGGGAGCAGCATGGCGGGCGGAGGCCTAACCGAGATCCTGTTCCATAGCGGCCATGCGGCTGATGTGATCCTCGGCGTGCTCGCGATCGAGGCGGTATGGCTGCGCGACTGGAAGCGCTGGAGCTGGAAGGCGATTGTCGGCTTGCTTGGCCCGGCGGCGCTGATCGTGCTGGGCCTGCGAGCGGCGCTGGTGGGGGCGGACTGGTGGTGGATCGCTCTGCCCTTGGCGGCGTCGCTGCCGCTGCACCTGATGGATCTGCGCATCCGGTTCAAGGCGGGGCGGTCCCAGTAACGCCCGCGGCTGACAACCGCCCAGCTATCTCAAGACCCCAAAGCAAAACCCGGCCGGACCGTGAGGTCCGCGCCGGGTTTGTGTTTGTGCCGTAAGTGGAGGAGCCGGGCCACGTGGGCCCGGGCCCTTACTTCTGGCCAGCGGAAGCCTGAGCCGCGCCGGTCGGATCGTAGTTGATCGTATCCGGAGCGTAGTAATGCTCTTGCGCCCACAGGTACCAGTTATCGACCACGGTGCCGGTCAGCAGAATGCCGATGCCGCCCGTAAGCGTCGTCAGCACTGCAAACCACCATGCCCAGCGGTGGATCGATTCGAACGTGGCATTGAAGCCCATCACCCAGCGCCAGAACAATGCGCCGCGTTCAGCCGCGGTGCCGCGATCGGTGATCTGTTCGATCTCGCGCTCACCGCCATAACGGCCAAGTGCCAGGATCGTCGCGCCGTGCATCGCGAACAGGACGGCCGACCCATACAGGAAGACAATCGAGAGCGCGTGGAACGGGTTGTAGAACAGGTTACCGTAGACCAGCGAGAAGTTGTTGGTCCAATTGAGGTGTTCGAAGATGCCGAAAGGCACCGCTTCCGACCAGCTGCCCATCAGCAACGGGCGGATGAAGCCCAGCACCAGGTAAAGCCAGATGGCTGAAGCGAAGGCCCAGGGGATATGCATCCCCATGCCCAGCGCCTTGGCGCGGTTGTAGGTGCGCACCCACCACATCAGGATCGAGACCGTCAGGCTGAAGCCCGCGAGGATCCACCAGCCACCCTTGTCCAGGGGGACGAAGGGGCTGAAGCCATATTCCGGGCCCGGGGGCGCCAGATAGAGCCAGAAGAATTCGCGCATGAAGGTCTGCGGGCTCCATCCGGCTTGCGCCCAGAAGTTGAGCCCGATGATCATGATCGCCAGCGTACCGAAGGCGAGGCTGATCACCCCAGTGGCACCAAGATAGACGGGGCCGATCTGGGCCTGGCCCAGCTTGCCCATCCAGTAGTTGTGGCCGACCAGGGCAATGCGCCCTTCGCTGCCGTCGAGGTGCGGGACGCCCATTTCGGGCGGCCCTTGCACCTGGACCTGTGTAAATATGTTTTGATAAGTCGCCATGGTTCAGGTGCTCCTTACGACCAGATCGGAATCTTCTTCCAGAAATCCCAGAATTCGATCCAGCTGCCGACATACAGAGTGCCGGAGATGACGATGCAGATGGCGCTCCAGAACCCGGCGCTGAGCGCCAGGAAGAGTCCCACCCGGTGGATGCCGAGCGTGCCGACCGAGTACCCGATGAAGTCCCGGAAATAGGTGTCTTCGTATTCAGGCGACTTGACGTCGGTGCCTCCCGAAGGATTGACCGCCGACAGCACCAGACCGCCATGCAGAGCCAGTGCGAGCGCGTTCGTGAAGAAGAACGAGATCGCGAGCATGTGCACAGGGTTATAGTGGAAGTTGCCGAAGGCATATCCGACGTTCGAGACCCACTCGAGGTGCGTCCAGATCCCGTAAGGGAAGCCGTTGCCCCACGCGCCCATCCACAAGGGACGGATGACGTTGAGCGAGACATAAGCAAACACAGCCACGCTGAAGGCGATCGGCACGTGGTAGCTCATGCCGAGCTTGCGGGAGATTTCCGCCTGCCGCAGCACCCACGAAACGAAGGCAACAACAGCGCAACAGGTGATGATCTGCCAGTATCCGCCTTGCGCCATCGGCGCGAGGCTGAGGCCATATTCGACCGGCGGCGGATTGATCGAAATGAGCCAGGGGTTGAGAGTCGGACCTTGTGTAGCGGCGGCGAAGATCAGCATTGTGCCCAGAAGGGCGCTGATCGCCGTCGTCACTCCAAAGAATCCGACATAAAACGGCCCGACCCAGAAGTCGAAAAGGTCGCCGCCGATTAATGTGCCACCGCGGACGCGGTATTTCCGCTCGAAACTAAGGAGCGCCATAGGTCCATCCTCCCCGCCAGCGAGGCGGGTGCTATAGGTTTGCCAAAAAGTGTTAGGAGGCAGGCAGGCGAACCTGCCCCCTCACATTTCAAGCAGGAACTATCCCGCCGCCGGAGCTTCCGACGATTCGATAGCTGCCTGAGCCGGTGCGGGCGCGCCGGGAGCGCGCTCGAGCCAGTTGTAGCGATCCGTGCTGAGCAGGATGAAGTGGATGGTGAACGCCAACACGGCGAGACCAACATGGAGCGCGACGAGGGCGCGACGGATGTCAAAGTAGAACCAAACTCTCCACATGGGAAAATTCCTTTCATGTACCAATCAGATATCTGCACGGCCTGCCGATTGCAGGCAGTGCGCAATCATGACGGAATTAGAGCCAGGGCTTGTAGGCCCACATCAGGGCATGAGCCACGAGCGCGATCACCACATAAAGGGTGAAGGTGCCCATGAAGCCCTTGTGGATTTCCTGAGCCTCTTCAGGCGTCAGGTGAGTTCCGATACGTTCGTTCATCGGGTTTTCTCCGTTCAGTTGGGTTTGATTGAGAGCCCGAAAGCTCCCTTCGGCGTCCCCGCGTGATCCCCCACGTGGATTGGAGAGCCCCCTCGAAGGGGGCATGGGATTGTGCCGTCGCGGAAAGGCTCCGCGTCAGCGACAAAGGGTTGAGAAGGGCGGGCATGATCGTCATGCTCCCGCTCCTTCAAGCAGTGCCTCGGCGAGGCAGTCTGCGGTAACTGTGGCGTGCCCGCGGCGCCGCGCGGTCCGTTCGGCCAGATCGCGCAGGCGCTTGGCCGCGGAAATCCGGACGAGCACGGGCTGGGCTTCAACCAGCTGGTCAAGCTTGGTCTTGGCTTCGTCGTCCCAAGCCAGTTGCGCTTCATTGCGCGTCGGTGTCGGGTCGACCTTGTCGAGCTCGGTGCCAAGCGGCAGGATGTGAAACAGCGCGTCAAACAGCGCATTGCACACTTCCTGCACCAGATAGGTCGCGCCGGAATATCCCATGAAGGGCGTGCCGGTGTGACGGCGGATCGCAGCACCGGGGAAGCTGGCAGGAATGAACTGCGTGCTCGGTCCGTAGCCGCTGCCGGACTTTTCAGCCAGATACATACGCTCGTTGTAGCTGCCGAACATCACCAGCGGCGGATTGCTGTGCAAGGATTCGCGCACGGCGTGGTTATCGGTCTTCACTCCGGCGCAGCGTGAAGCCGCGATGGTGCAGGGCAGGCCCATGTCACCTTCAAGGAACTGGCGGATGCCGCGCGCATAGGTGTCATTGGCGACGATACCGAAGCTCGCGGTGCCGAAGAAGTCCTGCGTCACCGAACGCCACAGATCCCACAAGGGCTTGATCGTGGTGTGCTTCTCGCGCTCGATGAAGGGTTCCGGATCGAGGCCGAGCTCGGCGCCAAGCGCGCGCAGGAACTTGGTGGTCTGGGTGAGGCCAATCGGCGCCTGGAAATAGGGCCGTTCGAGCGTTTCGCACAGGTTGCGGCCGAACTCGCGGTACATGCAAACGTTCGCGTCGGAAGTCGCAAGATCGCGGATGTCGGCGAGGTGGCTGCCCAGCGGGAACGCCATGCCGACTTCGGCACCAATGCCTTCAACAAGGCGGCGGATTTCGGCCAGATCGCTCGGCATGTTGAACATGCCGTAGCTGGGGCCAATGATGTTCACGCGGGGCTTTTCGCCGTCCTTGCGCACGCGCTTTTCCGGCATCTTCTTGGGGCCGAATTCGGTCCACAGCCAGGTCAGCGCGCGGTCGGCCGATTGCCACTGATCTTCATCGATGGTGCGTGGCAGGAAGCGCTTGATATTGGTGCCTTCGGGCGTGACGCCGCCCCCGATCATCTCGGCGATGGAACCGGTGACGACCACGCAGGGCAATTCGGTGTCGAGCGCTTTCCATGCCCGCTTCATCGCGCCTTCGGTGCCGGTCTTGCCCAGCTCTTCCTCACCCAAGCCAGTGACGACGATGGGGAGTTCATGCGGGGGCAGCGCGTCGGTGTAATGCAACACGCTGGTGACCGGCAGGTTCTCGCAGCCCACGGGGCCGTCGATGATGACCTGCAACCCCTTCACCGCAGTGAAGACGTAGGTTGCGCCCCAATATCCGCCAGCGCGATCGTGATCGAGGATGAGGGTCATGAGCCGATCGCCTCCGACGCCTTGCGTGCCGCTTCATTGAGGGCAGCGTATTTCTTGCGGAACTTGGGCCGGTCGACCGGGAGTTCTTCCCATACGCCGGCAGCGTGTTCGGTGCCGACGCCTTCGAAGAAGTCGCGCATCGCATCGAAGCGCGCCTTGTTGCCCATCGCGGCGTTGATCACCGTGGCAAGGCTGCCTGCCCCTGCCGGACCCATCAGCGGACGGGCGGAGATGAGGTTGGTGAAATAGAGCGAAGGGATCGCGCGCGATTTGGCGTGCTGCACCACCGGGGTCGTCCCAATTGCGAGATCAGGGCGGTATTCGTCGACCGCTGCAATGTCCTGTTCGAGACTGGCGCGGAACTGCACATGCGCGCCGCGCGCTTCGAGCCATTCGCGGTCGGCATCCGACCACTTGGTGCGCGGGGTTGCGGTGCCCACGTAAGGCACTTCGGCGCCGCTTTCGATCAGCAAGCGAGCAACCAGCAGCTCGGAGCCTTCATAGCCAGAAACTGTGATCCGGCCCTTGATCGGCATGGCGGAGAGCGCACCGCGGCAAGCGGCGATCATGGTGTTCTTGACCGCGTCGACCTTGTCCTGCGGCAGGCCCAGCGTGTCGCCGATGGATTGCAGCCAGGCGGCGGTGCCATCTGCACCGACCGGGGCCGAACCGATAATCGGGCGTCCGGCCGCTTCGAATTCGCGAATGCTGGCGGTGTAGAAGGGGTGGATGGCGGCGACGACGGCGCAATCGAGCGCGGCATAAAGCTCGCGCCATTCGCGGGTCGGAACCACCGGGCCGGCAGCCAGGCCGAGCGGTGCGAGCATCTGCCCGATCACCACCGGATCAGCCGGGAACATTTCGCCCAACAACGTCACTGTTGGCAAATCCGACCGTTCACGCGGCGCAGCGACCGGGCCAGCGGCGACTTCTTCGCGGGCGTAGTTGAGCATTGCGCCCGCCAACACGTCCTTCGCTTCGGCGTGGGTCGGAATGCCGAAACCGGGGACATCGATCCCGATGATGCGGACGCCGTTGATCACCTTGCCCAGCAGCCGCAGCGGCACGCCGCTGGCGGTGGGGACGCACAGGTTGGTGACAACAATCGCGTCGTAATTCTCAGGATCGGCGAGGCCTTCGACCGCTTCCTTGATGTCTTCGAACAGCTTGCCGGTGACCAGCGTTTCGCTGGAGAAGGGCACATAGCCGACCGTGCGACGCGCGCCGTAAAAGTGCGAGGTGAAGGTCAGCCCGTAAACGCAGCAGGCCGAACCTGACAGCACGGTCGCAGTGCGGCGCATCCGCAGACCCACACGCAAGCTCCCGAAGGCCGGGCACATGGATTGCGGTTGATCATGCGGGCCAGCCTGCGGATCGACCGGATAGTCGGCAGCGTAGCGATCAAGCACTTCGCTCTTTCCCGCCGAGCGTGCCGCTTCGCGCATCGTCTCTTTCGACGAGCAGGCACCGCCACTGGCGACCGCGCCGGTATCGAGCTCGATCCGGTCAGGGGCGCGTGAGGCGTTGGGGGGGAAGGCATCGCTCATCGCATCAGGCCTCGTCGTAGATCACTTCGAGGGTGGGGCGGGTTTCGTAAACACCGCCGCGCATGTCGGCCTGGGTTGCCGGGATCAGTTCCACATTGGCGCCGGTCACGTCCGCGCTGAACAGGCCGAGCAGGCCGTCCTGCGTCAAAGGCGTTGGTCGCACCGGGGGCGCTTCGGCGACATTGATGGCGAGGTCTTCGAACAGGCTCGCCCACTCGGTCCCGGGGATGCCGATGATCTGGTAGTTCGCGCTCTTGCGGCGGATGTCTTCGTTCGCCGGGATCGCGGTGAGCACCGGAATGCCGACTGCTTCGGCGAAGGCGTGGGCTTCGCCCGTGCCGTCATCCTTGTTGATGATCATGCCGGCCACGCCGACATTGCCGCCCATCTTGCGGAAATATTCGACCGCCTGGCAGACATTGTTCGCCACGTAGAGCGATTGCAGATCGTTTGATCCGACCACGATCACCTTCTGGCACATGTCGCGGGCGATCGGCAGGCCGAAGCCGCCGCACACCACGTCGCCGAGGAAATCGAGCAACACGTAATCAAAGCCCCAGTCGTGGAAGCCCAGCTTTTCGAGCAGTTCGAAACCGTGGATGATCCCGCGACCACCGCAGCCGCGACCCACTTCAGGCCCGCCGAGCTCCATCGCGAAGACGCCGTCACGCTGGAAGCACACATCTTCGATGCGGACTTCTTCGCCGGCGGCCTTCTTCTTCGATGAGGTTTCGATGATTGTGGGGCAGGACTTGCCGCCGAACAGCAGGCTGGTGGTATCCGATTTGGGATCGCAGCCAATCAGCAGCACGCGCTTGCCCTGCTGGGCCATCATGTAGCTGAGGTTCGAGAGCGCAAAGCTCTTGCCGCTGCCGCCCTTGCCGTAAATCGCGATGACCTGGGTTTCAGACTTCACTTCGCCGGTGTGCACCGGATCCGGTTCAATGCCCGCTTCTTCGCGCAGGGCAGCCACTTGATCTTCCAGGGTTCGGGTATCGAGCACAGACATCAGCATTCGCTCCAATCGAGAACCATTTTTAGACAATCGGGGTCGGTGAAGGCCTGCGGATAGGCGTCGAGCGCCTCGCCTGCCGGTCGCCGGTTGGTGACGAGGCCCTTCAAATCGAGCCTCCCACATTCGATCAGTGCCCGCGTTTCCGCGAGGTCGCCGGGCTGCCATTCAGCGGCGACCCGGAAATGCGCTTCGCGCATGAAGGCAGCGGGGAAGGCGAAGCTCACCCGCTCGGAATAGAAGCCCGCCAGCACGATCTCGCCGCCCTTGGCGAGGCGCATGACGAGATCGTCGATCAAGCCGGCGTCGCCGCTGGCATCGTAGATCGCGTGGTAATCGCGGCGGTCGTCCGTTGTCGGGTCGATGGCGTTATAGCCAACCGCGCCAAGGCGGCGGGCGGGATTGGTTTCCCACACCGTCGGTGCCGCGCCGCCCAAGGCCAGCGTCAACCGGGCGAGCAGGCGACCTAGCACGCCGTGGCCGATGATAAGGTCAGGCAGCGCCTCGCGGCGGGCAAAGCCACCCTTGATCGCGTGGAGCGCCGTCGCGGCCAACGCACACAGCACGCCGGATTCGCCCAGATGTTCAGGAATGGGGAGCGCTCGCGCCGAAGGCACGATCACGCGCTTGGCCGTCCCGCCGAACAATCCGCGGGCATCGGTGTAGCAATTGGCGCCGGGGACAAACACCCAGTCGCCGATCCGGGCGCGAGCTTCGGGTCCGGCATCGACGATGCGGCCAACCGATTCGTAACCGGGCACCAGCGGATAGCCGAGGCCGGGGAAGGGCGGCATTCGCCCGCTCCACAGCAGCTTTTCTGTGCCGGTACTGATTCCGCTGAAAGCAATTTCGATAAGAACGTCTGCGGCTTCCACCGGCTTCATCTCGAGCGACCGAAGCGCAAGGCGCTCCGGAGCTTCAAGAATGACGGCCAGGGTATTCATCGCTTCGTTCTCCCATTTTTCCGGATTCCGCAGCGCGAACGCCGACTCGAAAGTCCGAAAAAAACGTTCTCCCACCTGTTTGCTACGCCTTACAACATTGACTGTCAAACAACTTGGACAATTTATGCTCAGGCCCGGGCAAGAATGATGCTTGCGTTGACCGGTTGTGCTGTCCCGACGACCCGAGCCGATGCGAAACCGGCTGCGTGCAGCATTGCGATGATCTCCGCCGGGCTGCGGGGCCGACCTGAACCCATCGCCCAGAGGTAGAGGCCGAAGAACGCCTCCCCCATCGGTTCTGCGCCGGGAATCTGCGCCATCGGCTCAGCAATCAGCAGCTGTGCGCCGGGGGCCAGACTGGCGTGGATATTGCCGAGCAGGCTTTGTGCAGGCGCATCGTCGTGATCGTGCAGGATGCGGATCAGCGAGACCATGTCGTAGCCTTTGGGCACGGAATCCTTGAAGAAATTCCCCGGATGCCCGGTCACGCGGCTCGCCCCGAGCGCCTCGCCGAGCAGCTTGGCGCCGGCCTCCGCCACTTCGGGCAGGTCGAACAGGCCGAGCTTGAGATGCGGCCAGGCCGCGCCGATCTGGCGCAGGAACGCGCCATGCCCGCCGCCGACATCGAGCAGCCGCTCGACGTCGCGGAAACCGACCGAGGCCAGCACTTCATCGGCAACGAAATGCTGCGACGCGGCCATCAGCTGCGAGTACTCCGCCGTGTCCGTGCCGCGTTCGCTCGCACCATGGAGCGCGCCCGCATAGGTCCAGAAACGCGACAGCGCCGTGGGCTCCTGCCGATCGGCGCGCAGCAGCGCGAGGGGATCGGCAAGGTCGGCATAGAGCAGGCGGTGATGGCGCACCATCGCCTGAACGCCCGGATTGCTCGCAAATACAGCGCCTTGTTCGCCCAGCATCCACTGGTCAGGCGCAGGTTCTTCGGACAGCATCAGCGGGCGGCCAGCGCGCAGCAGGGTTAGCGCGGCACTCTGCGACAGGTCGATCCGCAGCGCAATATCGGCGACGCTGAGCGGGCCATCCTTCAGCACATCGAACAGCCCGCTTTCGACAAAAGCTCTCAAGACCTGCGAATAGGCGAAGCCGGCAAGCAGATCGAAAGCGGCATCAGCGCGGGAGCGGGCGATCCACTTGATGATCGGCAGGCGCGCGGCCCAGTGCTGGAACTTCGGCGAGGCAAACACACGGTTGCGGCGCGTGACATATCCGACCTTGAATGCGGTCCATTTGCTCACTGTCGGAATGTTTCATTGGCCATATGTCTAAATAATTGGACAGATACGCGCGTAAGGTCAATGATAATCGCTGGGTTGACGGGAGCTGAGAAGGGTGGACGCGCGAGTCGTCGTGATCGGGGCAGGGATAGGCGGGCTAACCAGCGCCGCCTTGCTTGCTGCGCGCGGGGCCGATGTGACCGTGCTCGAAAAAGAGGCTTGGGTTGGCGGCAAGGCGCGCCGCGTCACAGTCGACGAGGCCGCAATTGACGGTGGGCCGACCGTCTTCACCTATCGCGAAGTGTTCGACGAGATCTTTGCCGCTTGCGGCACAACCTTGGAGGATCATGTCACCGTCAACCGCGCCGAAGTGATCGCGCGCCATGCGTGGGATGATAGTGGCCACCTCGATCTGTATGCGAACCGCGACCGCAGCATAGATGCCGTGGGTGCTTTCGCCGGCGCAGAGGCAGCGCGCGGCTATCGCAGCTTTACAGAAGAGGCGGCACGGATCTTCGCAGTGCTCGAAGACCCGTTCCTGCGCGGCGACAAAGCGTCGACCCCGCTGCCGATGATGTGGCGGATTGGGCCGTGGAAGCTGGGCGATATGCTCGCGATGCGGCCCTTCGACGGGATGTGGAACGCGCTGGGCGGTCACTTCAAAGACCCGCGCCTCCAGCAATTGTTCGGCCGTTATGCCACCTACTGCGGTTCCTCCCCCTTCGCCGCGCCCGCCACGCTTATGCTGATCGCGCATGTCGAGGCACGCGGGGTGTGGCTGATCGATGGCGGAATCCACGCGCTGGCCAAGGCGATTGCGGGCCTTGCGACGCAGCAAGGCGCGCGGGTGCGCACCAGTGCGGCGGTCGCCGAAGTGCTCACCGCGAACGGGCGCACCAGCGGCGTCAGGCTCGCCTCGGGCGAGGTCATCCCCGCCGATATCGTGATCTGCAACGGCGATCCGGGCGCGCTTGCCACCGGACGCTTCGGGCAAGACGCCACGCGCGCGGTGCCGGCGATTCCGCGGGCCAAGCGCTCGCTCTCCGCGCTGGTGTGGTACGCCCATGCCGAGACCAGCGGCTTTGATCTCACCCATCACAACGTCTTTTTCTCGCGCGATTACGCCCGCGAGTTCCGCCAAATCGGCCAAGGCGGCACGCCGTCAGAGCCGACCGTCTATGTCTGCGCCACCGACCGCGGCGCCAGTGAACACGCAGCCCCACCACAGGGCCGCGAACGCATCCAGATCATCGTCAACGCCCCCGCCAACGGAGACGTCCACGACTATACACCCGAGGAGAGAGCCCGATGCACGCAAGCCATGATGGCCACGCTGAAACGCTGCGGCCTGCAGCTGGAGGAGCCGTTGCCGCATCAGCTCATGACCCCTCAGGACTGGGAGGGCCTGTTCCCGGCCACGGGCGGCGCCCTCTATGGCAGAGCGTCGCACGGCTGGGCGGCCTCTTTCCAGCGGCAGGGACCGCGGACCCGTCTGCCCGGTCTCTATTGCACGGGCGGGGCGACCCACCCGGCAGCTGGGGTGCCCATGGCAGCCTTGTCCGGGCAGCTGGCAGCGCGGGTCATCGCGAAGGACCTCGCTTCAATGAAGACATCCCGGCCGGTGGCTATTCCTGGTGGTATGTCGACGCGATCAGTGACGACGGGCAGCACGGGCTGACCATCATCGCGTTCCTCGGGAGCGTGTTTTCACCCTATTACAAGCGCTCCGGCCGGGGCGATCCGCTTGATCACGCCTCGCTTAATGTCGCGCTGTATGGCCCGCAGCACCGCTGGGTGATGACCGAGCGTGGGCGCGGCGCGGTGGAGCGTGACGCCAGCAATCTCGTCATCGGGCCGAGCGCGGTGCGCTGGGATGGCGAGGCGCTGACAATCGACATCGTCGAAGGTGATACCCGCCTGTTCGTCCCGTGGCAGCGCCCGGTGCGGGGGCGCGTGCGGGTGTTCCCCGAAGCGCTCAACCGCACCGCTTTCGCGCTCGACAGTCAAGAAAGCCACATCTGGCACTGCCTCGCCCCGCGCGCACGGATCGAAGTGGAGATGAGCTCGCCCGGCATTTCGTGGAGCGGCAAGGCCTATCTCGATCACAATCGCGGTGCCGAGCCGCTAGAGGCAGGCTTCAACACCTGGCACTGGTCGCGCGCGCATCTGAACGAGGGCGCGCTGGTCTGCTACGAAGGCGAGCGCGGTGACGGTTCACTGTTTGCCAGCGCCTTGCGGTTCGGCGCTGACGGCGTGCCTGAGCCAGTCGATCTGCCGCCGATCGCCCAATTGCCGCCGAGCAAGTGGCGGGTCGATCGCCGCACCCGCTCCGACATCGGCGTCGCCGAAGTGCGCCGCACATGGGAGGATACGCCGTTCTACGCCCGCTCCGAACTCGCGTCGCGCTTTGCGGGCGAGGAGGTGGTGGCCGTGCAGGAGAGCCTCGATATGCGGCGGTTTTCATCGCCGCTGGTGCAGTTCATGCTGCCCTATCGGATGCCGAGGCGGGCCCGATAAGCCGGGAAGCTTGGTCAGCGCAGGCGCGCTGCCTCCTCGGCCTCGAACGAGCGGAACAGCGCGGTCGTGATGGCGATGGCCAATGCCGTCAGCGCCAGCCCTGCGGCAACGTCGATCCAATAGTGCCAGCGCGTCGCCACAGCTTCGAAGATGATGAAGGTGAACAGCGGCAGGTAGGCCACCCCCAGCCAGCGCACATGCTTCCACGCGAAGTAAACGAACACTGCGGATGAGGCGACGTGAAGCGAGGGCATGGCCGCCACGGCGGCGAACATGTACTGGCTTCCCTCGCTCGCGATCCACGGCCGCCCGCCCGCGACGAGGGCCTGGTAACCGCCATACATGTGAACCTGCCGCGCGGTTTCGAGCGCGTTGACGCCTTGTTCGTAAAGGAACGGGCCAACCGCCGGCATCACCAGATAGCTCAGCGCGCCGAGAACGTGCACCAACATCGCTGTGAAGATGACTTTACGAAACACGACGAAGCATTGCATCGAATGGACGATGATGCTGCCCGCGAACATGGCCAGAAAGGCGAAGAGATAGAGATGTTCGCCAGCGGGCAGGATCATGTCTGCCCCGTGGTGCACGGCGAAGGCCGCCTCGATCAATGGCCGCAGGGCTTGATCGGTTGTCCAGTAGAAATCGTCCCACGAGGCGGGGTTGATCAGGCTCATCCACAATTTGACATTGAAATGCGCAATCAGGATCACGCCGTAAGCGATTGCCGCGAGGCCATAATAGATCAGCCGTCTGACCTGCTTCGTCACGATCAGGTAGAGGCCGAGCACAGCGATCAGCGACAGCGGCACGCCATAGCTCATGCCGGTGAATTCCAGCGCATCGCTTGCCGGGACCACGAATGGCAAATCGAAGCGCCAAGCCAGCACCGTGGCGATCAGCAGGAACGAGAAAGCGAGAACCAGTTCAGGCAGGCCCGGGATGGATAGCAAATTCACCCGCCGCGAAACCGCCGGGTTGATCAGATCGTTTGCAAGGCTTCCTGTCTGAGCGTCCATGAAAAACAGCGTTTTCCGGTAAAGATGGCGAAGAACGATGTTCCAAGGTTTCAGACGCGCTCGTTGGCGCGGCGGTGAACGCCGCCCATGGCTGAAAAGCTGCCGCCTGCCAAAGGAAATTCACATGGGATAGTCCGCAATGCGTTCAGGCGTGCGAACGTGGCGCCCAAGGCGATCCTGAATGAACGCAAGTTGCGTCATGCGGCGGGCGGTCCGCCCTCGCGCTCGGCCGCTTCCTTTGCCGCCTTTTCGGCGCGGGTCTTTTTCAGCATCCGGTCCATCTTCACCCACTGCCAGACGCCAAACCCAATCGCGATGCCGTAGAAAAACACCAGCTCGATCCAGCCGAATGTGCCGCTATCCATGGCGCGCCTCCTGAATGTGTTCGGCGAGGAAGGCGGCGATCAGCGCGGCGGCTTTCTCGGGCGCTTCCTCATGGGCAAGATGGCCGAGACCGGGAAGCACGTCCAGCCGCGCGTTCGCCAGCCAGCTATGGGCATCTTTCGCCCAATCGAGCGGGATGGCAGGATCCTTCGCCCCGTGAATCAGCAGCACGGGATTGCGCACCTCACCCATCCGCAACCTCAGGCCGGGCAAGTCCCAGTTCGCCATCATGGCGAGCGCGCCGCCCGCGTGCGCGGGGTGCTTCAGCAGGGTGCGGTAACAGGCGAGGCCCTCGGCATCGATATGCGAGTGGGTCGATCGCCACAGGAACTTCTTGGCGCCGCCGACAAGTTCGATGCTCCCGGCAAAGAACCGCGGCACCAGCGGGTTGACGAACAGCGCTTTGGCCACCGCCGGGAAAATCTGTGCGAGCGCGCCGGGGAAGGGCCGCAGCGCGGAATTGAGGCCGATGATCGGGCCGGCATAGCCATGATCGAGCGACATTTGCAGCGCAATCGCCGCACCTGCCGAATGGCCGATGATCGCGGTGGGCTGGACGTCGAGCACCTTCATCAGCCCCGCAATCTCGCCCGCCATCGCCGGCAGGCTCATCGCATAGGCATCGTGCCCCGTGGTGAAGGCATGGCGCGGCAGATCGGGGGCGATGACGGTGTGGGTTTGGGCCAGCAGCGGCATTAGCCCACGCCATGAATGCACCGAAGCGCCGGTGCCGTGGAGCAGCAGCAGCGGCGGGCCGCTTCCCATGCGCTGCACATGCCAGCGCTTGGCGCCAAGGCTCACGAAGTCACTCGCCTCGCGGTGCGGCCAGATCAGGCCTTCGCGATTCCAATCGAGGCTGCTCATGCCGCCTTGCCGATCGGCTGGACGGCGCTGATCGCGGCCTGAATCATGCGGGCGTCGGCGCGGGGGAGGGCGAGGAAGCGTCCGCCCAGTGCAGCGGCCAGCGCCGCGCCTTCGGAGCCGGGGCGGGCGGAGATGTCGACCACCAGTGCATCGATCCCGCGCGCGGAGATGGCCTTGGCGGCGGCCTCGGCATCGGCGGCGGCTTGAGGCCTGCCGGGCGAGCCGTCTGCGGCGATGTTGGCGCGGCCATCCGTCAGGATCACCAGCGCCGCGCTGCGCCCGCGCGCGATGACGGCTTCGGCCACTTCGCGGGCGGCGTTGAGACCCATCGCCAGCGGAGTGCCGCCGCCGCCCGGCAATTCCGCCAAGGTGCGCCGTGCTCGCGTCAACGACCGGGTGGGTGGCAGGATCAGCTCCGCGCTCGTCCCGCGAAAGGCGACCAGCGCGACTTCGGAGCGGGTGACATAGGCCTGTCCCAGCATCAGTTCGACCGCGCCTTTGGCCTCGGCGAGGCGCGCTGCTGCTGCCGATCCGCTGGCGTCGACCGCGAAGATCGTCACACGAGCGGCGCGTTCCTCGAAGCGGCGGATGCGCAGGTCTTCCTTGCGCATCAGGATCGCCGAGGCGTCATTGGCGCCCGCTTCCCGACGCCTGACGGCCTGCCACGGGACCGCGGCGCGCAGCGAGTCGATCAACGCCAGCTTGGCCCCGCCGCGCGGCATTCCGGGACGCGCGCCCAGAGGCTTGCCGCGCGTGGCGGCTTTGCGTTTCTGCCCGGTGCCGCTGCTGCTGGAACGGCGCGGGGCTTTGCCTTGGGCGAGTTGCGCCAGCAGGTCCGCCGGGATCGCCGCCTTGGCCGCTTCGACAAGGATGTCGGAGAGATCGAGGTCCTGCTGCTGCTGTTCGCTGTCGGACTGGTCATCGCGCTCGCCATCAGGGGGAGGCGGCTGGTTGTCCGGCGGAGCGTCCTGTTCCTGCGGCGGCAGGCGGGTGGCGCGCGGGGCGAGCACCAGCCGCACGGCGCCGGTCAGATCGCTTTTCTCGGCAGCGCCGCGCCCGTCGAGTGCGGCAAGCCCACGCGAGGCCTCACCGGCGAAGATCAGCGCCCGCACGCTCTCCACCCCCAGCGCGTCAGCCGTCGCGGCAAGCGCACGCAAAGCATCGTCGTCCAAGGGAGCGACCTGCGCCAGCGAGCCAATTGCCGGAGCCAGCGCCACCCCCTGCCAGCGCCGCGAGGTCGACAGGTCGCAGGCGAAGGCGAGGCGCTCGGTCAGGCTGGCTGGCGGCGCTTCCTCAGGCTCGGTCGCGTCGTCGAGCAGCACAAGCGCGGTCAGCCCTTCGTCCAGAGCCTGCGCCAACCGCCCGGCAATGCTGCCATCCATCCGCTCGGCCATTCCGGCGAGCAGAGCACCGCCGCGCGCCTCCTCGATCAGACCCGTTTGCCGGATCGGACGACCGGCGGAGAGGCTGGCGGCGAGATCGATCCCGCCCAGCAGCCGCTCGTCATCAATATGCCCTGGCATCCGCCTGAGCGTCACGCCCGCGCTCAAAGCCACCACCAGCGCCTCGCGCGCCGGGCTGTTGCCGCGCAGGACCATGCCTTTGAAGGTGGCCGGAGCCAGAGCAAACAGCCGCGCCGCCAGAACCGCATCATCCAGCGGGTCAGCGGTGTCGTTGAGGGTCATCCGAACAGCTCGGCAATCGCCCGGGTGATGCGCACGGTGGAGCCGGTTTCGTCGAGCACATCGCGCCGCAGCCGGTGGCGCAGTGCGAGGGGCGCGATAGCGATCATATGCTTGCGGGTGACGCTCTTGGCGCCCTCCAGCGCCGCCAGCGCACGGGCGGCGCGCATCAGGGTGAGCTCGCCGCGCAGGCCGTCCGCGCCCACGGCGAGGCACAGGTTGGCGGCATCGCGCAGCACATCATCGCCCGCTTCCAGCTTGGGCAGCCGCGCCTTGCCCCTGGCGACCCGCTTGAGGATCGCCTCGTCCTCGCCCGCCCACCGCGCCGCGAAGTTTTCGGGATCACGCTCGTTCTCCGCGACGAGGCGCATGATCGCGATGCGCACTTCGATATCCTTGGGGCTGCGCACTTCCACGGAAAGCCCGAAGCGGTCGAGCAATTGCGGACGCAACTCGCCCTCTTCCGGGTTGCCGCTGCCGATCAGCACAAACTTTGCCGGATGGCGGACCGAAAGGCCCTCCCGCTCAACCACGTTCTCGCCCGAAGCAGCCACGTCCAGCAAAAGATCGACCAGATGATCTTCGAGCAGATTGATCTCGTCGATATACAAGAACCCGCGATGCGCTTTGGCCAGCAGGCCGGGCTCGAACGCCTTCTCGCCCGAGCGCAGCGCGCGTTCCAAGTCGAGCGAGCCAATCACCCGGTCCTCGGTCGCGCCGAGCGGCATATCGACGAAGGGAACCGCGCGCTTGACCATCTTGCCCGTGCCGCAGACGCCTGGATAACGTACCTGATCCTCTTTGGAGGCACCATAGGGGCAGCCATCTGCGGCCATGATCGGCGGCAGCAGGCTGGCGAGCGCGCGCGCGGCGGTGCTCTTGCCGGTGCCGCGATCGCCGAAGACCATCACCCCGCCAATGCTGGGGTCGACGGCGGCGATCAGAAGCGCCTGTTTCATCTCGTCCTGACCGACGATTGCGGAGAAGGGGAAGCGTGCCATGTGGAGCGTCTTGTGAACGGTTGTCGCGCGTCGGACAAGCCCGACTGACAAGCGGATTGGACAGTTTTGCCTATCTCCGTTCGCCTCGAGCGAAGTCGAGAGGCCTTTGTAAGGTGTCTCGACTTCGCTCGACACGAATGGCCGAGGTGGGCGTTAGCGCTTACCTAGCCGGTTCAGCACCAGCACCGGCAGCAACCCTGCCGCCAGCAGGATCAGCGCTGGGATCGCGGCTTCCACCAGCCGTTCGTCACTGGCGAGGCGATAGGTGCGGGTGGCCAGCGTTTCGAGATTGAACGGGCGCAGGATCAGCGTGGCGGGCAGTTCGCGCAGGGTGTCGATGAACACCAGCGCCGCCGCTCCCGCCAGGCTCGGTGCGAGCAGCGGCGCATAGATCCGGGCGAGCACGCGGGACGGGGCAGCGCCAAGGCTCCGCGCGGCAGCATCGAGGCCGGGGGGAATGCGCGCCAGCCCGCCGCTGACGCTGTTGTAAGCGACAGTCATGAACCGCACCGACAGCGCATAGATCAGCAGCGCGCTGGTGCCGGTCAGCAATAACCCGCCGCTCCACCCGAAACTGTCGCGGGCGAAGCGGGTCAGGCTCTGGTCAAAGGCTCCGAGCGGCGCGAGGAGGCCGACCGCCAGCAAAGCGCCCGGCAGCGCATAGCCGAGCGTCGCCAGCCGGATCGCGCTCGCCGTGACCCGCGAGGCCGAGCGCGCACGGGCAAAGGCGAGCATGAGCGCGGCGACAAGGCACAGGCTTGCCGCAGCAAGGCCGAGCCACAGGCTCCCGCGGATATAGGTGGGAAGGTCGCCCGCAGCACCCTGCGCGATCGGGGTCATTGCGAGGCTCGCAAGGTATCCGGCGGGCAGGACAAAGCCGAGCAGCACTGGCGCGGCGCAAGCGAGGAACGCCAGCGCCTTGCCCAGCGGCGTCAGCGCCACCAGCGGTTCTTCGTCACGCCGCGCGGCGAGGCCATCGCGGCTGTCGCTGCGTCCGCGCCGGCTCTGCGCCTCCCACGCCACCAGCGCGATCACGAAGACGAGCATGATCGCGGCGAGTTTCAGGGCGGCGGCTTTGTCGCCCATTGCCAGCCAGCTGCGGAAGATCCCGGTCGAGAAGGTGGGGATCGCGAAATATTCGGCGACCCCGAAATCGGCGAGCACTTCCATCAGCACCAGCGCAAGGCCCCCGGCAATGGCCGGACGGGCGGCGGGCAGCGCCACGCGCCAGAACGCCCGCGCAGGCGCGGCGCCAAGGCTGCGGGCGGCGCGGAATTGCGTCAGGCTCTGGGTCGCAAAGGCGGTGCGGGCGAGCAGATAGACATACGGATAGAGCACAAAGCCCAGCACAAATGCCCCGCCGCCCAGCGAGCGGATGTCGGGCACGGCGTAATCCTCCGCCCCCCAGCCCATGCTCGCACGCAGGGCGCTTTGCAGCGGCCCCGCATAATCGAGCAGGTCGGCATAGATATAGGCGGCCAGATAGGCGGGGAGGGCGAGCGGCAGCACCAGCGCCCAGCTCAGCACACGGCGCCCCGGAAAGCGGGTCGCGGCGACCAGCCATGCGCAGCCGGTCCCCACCACCGCCGCGATACCGCCTGCGAGCAGCATCAAGAGCGCGGTGTTGGCGACATAGGTCGGCAGCACGGTCGCAGCGAGATCGGCAATCGCCTCTCCGCCTCCCGCGAGCGAGGCCCAGGCGATCGCGGCTATCGGCAATCCGGCCAGCGCGGCGATGACCAGCGCCGCCACGCTCCATCCGCCACCGCTTGCACCATGGCCTGCAATTTGCCTAAGGCGGCTCACCGGGAGTTTCCCCCGAAACCCACGCGCCGTGAGGGCAGGATCAGCCATTGAGCCTCGAATTTCGTCATATTGCCCATGCATACGGTGAGGTGCGGGCGTTGGAGGATATCAGCTTTACCGCGCCCGCGGGGGAAATCACGTGTCTGCTTGGCGCGTCGGGTTGCGGGAAGTCAACACTGCTTGGCCTCGCGGCAGGCTTGCTGCGGGTGCAACAGGGTGAGGTCACGTTAGGGGGCGAGGTGCTGGCCGACGCGCAGCGCAGCCCGCCGCCCGAGGCGCGGCCCGTGGGCCTGGTGTTTCAGGACGGTGCGCTGTTCCCGCACATGACGCTGGCCGCCAATGTCGCCTTTGGCCTGCCCAAAGCGCGGCGGGTTGAGGCGGACAGCTGGCTCGCCAAGGTCGGGCTTGCGGGGATGGGCGCGCGCTATCCCCACGAGCTTTCGGGCGGGCAGCAACAGCGTGCCGCGCTCGCCCGCGCGATGGCGCCCGAGCCGCGGGTGCTGCTGATGGACGAGCCCTTTGCCAGCGTCGACATCGTGCTGCGCCGCAAGCTCCGCCGCGAATGCCGCATCCTGCTGCGCGAGGCGGGGGCGACGGTGGTGATGGTGACGCATGATCCGGCCGAAGCGCTCGATATCGCGGATCGGATCGCGGTGATGGAGGGCGGGCGGATCATCCAGTTCGGAAGCCCGCAGGAGCTGCACCACGCGCCGACCACGGCCTCCGTCGGGGCGATATTCAGCGGCGCGCAGATTATCTCGGGCACGCGCGGGGCCGAGGGGTTGGATACGCCCTTCGGGTTGTGGCCGCTGGAGAGCCTGATCGGCGCGTTGCCCGATGCGCCTGCCTTCGATCTGCTGGTGCAGGCTGATCGGCTGGTCCCGGTGGACGATGTGCGCGGCTGCACCGTGCGGGACGTTCATCCGATGGGCGCGCGTAATCGGGTGCTGCTTCAGGGTGCGGACGGGGCGGCGATCACGGTCGAAACCGCGCTGCCGGTCGATCCGGACAAGACCTATAGCGTGCTGCCGGACCCGGACAGCGTGCGGGCCTTTGCGCGTAGTTAGGGCTTGCGTGGCCTCCGATTATATTGCAAGTCATTCGCAAGTAGTCACAGAAAGCCTCTCTCCCATGAAGAACCTCATCCTTGCCGCCTGCGCCTTTGTCAGCCTTGGCGCGCTGTCCGGCTGCGCTGATGACGCTGGCGACGCGGCGGTGCCGAGCACGGGTGAGGTCAACATCTATTCCTCGCGCCATTACGACACCGATCTGGCGCTCTACGAGGATTTCACCCGTGAAACCGGGATCAAGGTCAACCGGATCGAGGCCGATGCCGATGCGCTGATCGAACGGATCGGGGCCGAGGGCGAGTTCAGCCCTGCCGACCTCCTCATCACCGTCGATGCCGGGCGGCTGTGGCGGGCGGAAGAAGCAGGCATTCTCGCTCCGGTCGATTCGCCGGTGCTGAAGGAGCGCCTCCCCGCCAACCTGCGCCATCCGGATGGGCTGTGGTTCGGCCTGTCGACCCGCGCGCGGATCATCATCTACAACAAGGCCGAAGGCGCGCCGCAGGGCCTTTCCAATTATGCCGATCTCGCAAGTCCCGCGCTGAAGGGCGCGATCTGCATGCGGTCGTCCTCGAACATCTACAACATCTCGCTCCTCTCCAGCATCATCGCCCACAAGGGCGCGGCCGAGGCCGAGGCGTGGACCAAGGGCGTGGTCGCCAATTTCAAGCAGGCCCCGCAAGGCAACGACACCTCGATGATCGAAGCGGTCGCCGCTGGGCAGTGCCGGGTGTCGGTGGTCAACACCTATTACCTCGCTCGCTATGCCGGGGGCGATGCCGCGGCCAAGGCGATCTTTGACAAGGTCGGCGTGATCTTCCCCGATCAGGGCGGGGTCGGAACCCACGTCAATGTCAGCGGCGCGGGCCTCGTCAAGACTGCGCCCAACCGCGACAACGCGGTGAAGTTCCTCGAATACCTGACCTCGGAAAGCGCCCAGCGGTACTTCGCGGACGGCAACAACGAATACCCCGCCAGCATCGGGCTGAAGGCCAATTCTGCCGTCGAGGCACTCGGCGCGTTCAAACCCGATACGCTGAGCGTCGCCGACATCGGCAAGGGTCAGGCCGAAGCCGTCAAAATCTTCGACCGCGCGGGCTGGAACTGACGCGGGCCAGGCAAAGGGCGCGCGAATTGCGGCAGATCAAGGCCCGCTTTCACCCCTTAACACTAAACTGTCTTGAAGGGCGGGCGCTACTCGTCCATTTGCGCCCGCATTCCGGCTGCCCGTGGGGGCGGCGCTGACCTGACATCCGAGGCCCGTTTTGAACCAGCCCACCATCGACCGCGACCAATTTACCGAAAGCGCGGCGCTCTCTGTCGAGACCATCACCTACGTCCATCACTGGACCGATGGGCTGTTCACGCTCAAGATGACCCGCCCGCCGAGCTTCCGTTTCCGCTCGGGCGAGTTCGTGATGATTGGCCTGCCCGGTGACAACGGCAAGCCGCTGCTGCGCGCCTATTCGGTCGCTTCGCCGAGCTATGACGAGGAATTGGAATTCCTCTCGATCAAGGTGCAGGACGGCCCGCTGACCTCGCGGCTCCAGCACATCAAGGTCGGCGACCCGATCTACCTCGGCAAGAAGCCGACCGGCACGCTGGTCACTGACGCGCTGCTGCCGGGCAAGCGGTTGTTCATGCTCTCGACCGGCACCGGCCTTGCGCCGTTCATGAGCCTCGTGCGCGATCCCGATGTCTACCAGATGTTCGAGGAAGTGATCGTCGTCCACTCGGTGCGCAACGTGAACGAGCTGGCCTATCGCGAGCTGCTGGAATCGAAGCTGGAAGGCGATCCGCTGCTCGAAGACGAAGACCGCGCCAAGATGATCTATGTCCCCACCGTGACCCGCGAAAGCTTCCGCACCCAGGGCCGCATCCAGCAGCTGATCGACGATGGCCGCCTGTTCGAACAGAGCAAAGGGCCGCAGCGCTTCGTGCCCGAAGAAGACCGCGTGATGCTGTGCGGATCAATGGCGATGATCAAGGACCACGCAGCGGACCTGGAACGCCGCGGGTTCGAGGAAGGCGCGAACAACAAGCCGGGGCAGTTCGTGATCGAGCGGGCGTTTGTGGGTTGAATTCGCAGGGCAAATAGCCTTGTATTCATAGGACGTTCAGCAATTCAGGCGCAGCTTTGGCCACGCTGAAGGAGAGCGCCATGCCCATTCGCCTTGCCCTGTGCACCGCTGCACTGACTATGGTCCTCGCTCCCACCGCCGTTTCCGCCCAGGTGGCAGTGGAAAATCTGTCGATGTCGAACAATTATCGCCTGTTGCAGGTATCGCTACCGGCCGCCAGCACATCGCCTGCGGATTTCAAGGCACAGACCCAAGCGATCCAGTCCTGCGGCGATGCAAGGAAGCTCGCGCGCGATTTGGGCGCCCGCCTTACCCGCAGCACCTATGTTGGGACGACCAACGTCCCGCGCCAATTGCTCCCGGTCCTCGCCGAAACGCCCACAGGCCGCGCCACGCCCGTGCTGGTCGATAACAGCAATGGGTTGCACGTACTGGTGGTGTGCAGCCGCACCTAAGGCGTCACCGTCGCCCCGTGCTTGACACGGGGCTTGGCTGCCTTCCGGTTTGACACGGCAAAGAAGCCTAGCCCGGGACCAAGTCCGGGGTGACGAATTTGGGAGGGGTCGAAAGGCTCCCACTTTCGCGCTTGACCCTCACCCCTTGGCGCTGTTCAATCGTGGCAAATCAAAACCCATTGCCCGAAAGAGACACCCGCCATGCTCGCGACATCCTACCGCACCGCCTATAACGAAGACCATGAGGCCTTCCGCGACACTGTCCGCAAGGTGTTTGCCGAGCACCTCACTCCGCACATGGAGGAGCACGAGGCCAACGGCATCGTGCCGCGCGACGTCTGGAAGAAGATGGGCGACGCCGGGATGCTGTGCATGACGGTGAAGGAGGAGAACGGCGGCCTCGGCCTCGATTTCGGCTTCAACTGCGTGCTGACCGAGGAACTGTCCTACCTCGGCTCGTCGGCGGGCTTCACGCTTCAGAACGACATCACCGCGAACTATTTCGAGCGTCTCGGCAACCCCGAACAGCGCGCGAAATATCTGCCCGGCATGGTCAGCGGCGACATCATCACTGCGATCGCCATGACCGAACCGGGCGCGGGCTCCGACCTTCAGGGCATTCGCACCACCGCCAAGAAGGACGGCAACCACCTCGTCATCAATGGCTCGAAAACCTACATCACCAACGGCCAGAATGCCGATTGCGTGATCGTGGTTGCCAAGACCGATCCCGAGCTGGGCTCCAAGGGCATCAGCCTCGTGCTGGTCGACGCCGACACACCGGGTTTCGAGCGCGGTCGCAACCTCGATAAGATCGGTCAACACGCCGCCGATACCTCCGAATTGTTCTTCAACGATTGCCGCGTGCCGATGACCAACATCCTCGGCGCGGAAGGCATGGGCTTCGTGCACCTGATGGAGGAGCTGCCGCAGGAACGCCTCGGCATCGCGGTCGGCGCGCAAGCGGCAGCGCAGCGGGCGTTTGACGAGGCGGTGACCTTCACCAAGGACCGCAAGGCGTTTGGGAAGACCGTGTTCGAATTCCAGAACACTAAGTTTACCCTCGCGGACTTGAAGGCCAAGCTGCAAGTCGGCTGGGCGCATCTCGACTGGGCGATCAAAAAGCACCTCGCGGGCGAGCTCACCACTGCCGAGGCCTCCGCGGCCAAGCTGTGGCACACCGATCTGCAATGGGAACTGTGCGACGCGTCGCTGCAACTCCACGGCGGTGCAGGCTACATGAACGAATACGCCATCGCCCGCCTGTGGCGCGACGCGCGCGTGACGCGGATTTTCGGCGGCACCAACGAGATCATGAAGGAAGTGATCTCGCGGTCGATCTGAGGGAGTATCTGACATGACCGACCCCCTCGACTTCACCGGCAAACGTGTCCTCGTCATCGGCGGGTCGAGCGGGATCGGGAATGGCATTGCCCACGGGTTCCGGGGGCGGGGCGCGAGCGTTACTGTCACCGGGACGCGGCCCGATTTCGGCGATTACCTCGAAGCCGAGGACGCTGATTTCACTGGGCTCGATTACCGCCAACTCGATCTGACGGATCGCGATGCGGCTGACCGGCTGGCGGCAGAATTGGGCGCGGTGGATGTCCTCGTCCTGTCCCAAGGGACGGTGCGCTATGGTCGGCAGGAGTTCACCCGCGAGGGCTGGGATGCGGTGGTCGACATCAACCTCAATTCGGTGATGGACGCCGCCCGCGCCTTCCACCCGGCGCTGGCTACCGCCAAGGGCGCGATCATCATCGTCTCCTCGGTCGCCGCGTTCAAATCGACTATCGGCACGCCCGCCTACGCGGCTTCTAAGGCGGGCGCGGCGAGCCTCACCAAGACATTGGGCGAGGCCTGGGCGCGCGATGGCATCCGCGTCAACGGCATCGCGCCGGGGCTGGTGCCGACCAAGCTGACGAGCGTCACCACCGAACACCCCAAACGGCTCGAAGCGACCCTCAAGACGATCCCCCTGCGCCGCATGGGCACGCCCGAGGACATGGCCGGCGCCGCGCTGTTCCTCGCCTCGCCCTTGAGCGCTTACATCACCGGGCAGACGCTGGTGGTGGACGGGGGACTGACGCTGGGCTGATGCGCAAAAGCGGGCCGCGCTGCCATCGGCACGGGCGATTCGGCATGGCCTCTTTCCTACACGTTGCGGTCGGGTGCAGGGTCGCGAGGATTGAACGGCGGTCAACGCCACAGCGGGAAGCAGGGGGGGCAGTTATGTCAATCTGTCAACTTCGTTTTTGTCCTAAAACGTCAATATAAACAGTAATTTGAAAGCCATTTTGCCGCTTGACACCCTGTCAACTTTGTCAACTTCGGCGGTAACAATATTTCACGATCAGCCATTCAGAGGTAACCCATGCAATTCACCCGCCTTGGCAAATCCGGCCTCACCGTCTCGCGCCTGTGCCTCGGCTGCATGAGCTATGGCGATACGTCCAAGGGCTGGCATGGCGACTGGCTGCTGGGGGAGGACGCCGCGCGGCCGTTCTTTCGCGAGGCGCTGGAGGCAGGGATCAACTTCTTCGATACGGCCAACATCTATTCGGGCGGCACCTCGGAGGAGATCACCGGCAAGCTGCTCAAGGAAATGGCGCGGCGTGACGAGATCGTGGTCGCGACCAAAGCCTTTGGGGTGTGGCGCAATGCCCCCAATTGCGGCGGGCTGTCGCGGAAAGCGCTGTTCGCGGCGATCGACGATTCTCTGACGCGGCTCGGCATGGATCATGTCGACCTGTTCCAGATCCACCGCTGGGACGATGTGACGCCCATCGAAGAAACGATGGAGGCGCTGCATGACATCGTGAAGGCGGGGAAGGCGCGCTATATCGGCGCGTCGTCGATGTATGCGTGGCAGTTTGCCAAGGCGCAGGAAGTGGCACGGGCGAATGACTGGACGCGGTTCATTTCGATGCAAAACCAGCTCAATTTGCTCTACCGCGAGGAGGAGCGCGAGATGCTGCCGCTCTGCGCGGATCAGGGCGTGGGCGTGATCCCGTGGAGCCCGCTGGCGCGCGGGCGGCTGACCCGGCCTTTTGGCGAGACCACGGTGCGCAGCGAGACCGACGTGGTCGGCAAGGCGCTCTACAAGGCGGAGGACGTGGCAGACCGCGAAGTGATCGATGCGCTCGCCGATCTCGCCGCCCGGCGCGGCGTGCCGATGGCGAGCCTTGGGTTGGCGTGGCATTTCACCAAGCCGCAAGTCGCCGCCCCGATCATCGGCGCGACCAAGCCGCAGCACATCGCCGATGCCGTGGCCGCGCTCGATATCGCGCTGTCGGCGGAGGACATCGCCGCGCTCGAAGCTCCCTACCGGCCCAAATTCCCGACCGGGATGGGGATGCCGATGCCCGCAATGGACAAGGTTTCGGTGCTCGGCGGGTGATTGTGCTGCGATTGTTACATACAACTGAAATCCAGTCACAAACGCGTCACACACCTGCGCCACTCCGGTATCAAACCGGGGCTGGCAGAACATGGATGTCGTCAATATCTTCCTGACAGGCGAACTGGGCGAAAGCCTGGAGGATTTCGTCCATGATCAGCGGCGTTTCACTTTCGACCGGCTCGGCCCGGAAGGCCCGCGGCGGCTGGTTGAGGGGCCGATGTGGGCCTTTGTCGACTGGGTCATGCCCGAACTGGCCGGGCTGGAACTGTGCCGCCGCCTGCGCGCTGATGCGCGGACGGCAGATGCCCATGTGACGATGGTGCTGGAAGAAGACGATGCCGAGGATCGCCGCCGTGCGCTGCGGGCCGGAGCGGATGATTATGTGATCGGGCCTTTGACGCGAACGGCCGTGCTCGACCGGGTGCTGGCGCTGCAATCGCGCGGGGCGGAGCGCAATGCGACCCGGCGGTTCGAACTCGGCGCGCTGACGATCGACATGGCGGCGCTGCAGGCGCGCTGGGACGAGACGCCGATCGTGCTGCGGCCCAACGAGTTTCGCCTGCTGCGTTTCCTCGCGGAAAACCCCAACCGGGTGCTGACCCGCGAAGACCTGATCAGCGGCCTCGGCAAGCGCGAACCGCCGATTGACGAGCGGACGGTGGATGTGTGGATCGGCCGGCTGCGGCGCGCGATCAAGTCTGCCGGCGGCGGAAACCCGCTGCGCACGGTGCGGTCGCTGGGGTATGTGTTCGATTTGGGGTGATTGATGAGGATAGAGCCCGTCGCCCCGTGTCAAACACAGGGTGACGGGTGTGGTAGAGGCCGAAGCCTCTACCCGATCATCAGAACTCCGCTTTCAATCCGATGGCGAAGCTGGTGCCCACGTCGAAGGTGTTGAGTTCGGCGCGGTTGCCGTTCACTTCCTGGAACTCGAAATTGTCGCGCCCGAAGATGTTGCGGGCCTCCAGCGACAATTCGAGCGGCAGACCGCCCAGCTTGATCTCGGACCGGGCGACCAGATCGACTGTGAGGCCGGGATCTTCCACCACATCGGGCAGTGCCCCACCGCGCAGGGTCACACGCTCGCTGGCATAGTTGAACAGCAAAGTGAACTGCTGGACCTTGTCGAGATCCTCGATGCCGAGCGACAGGTTGGCAACGTGATCGGACTGGCCGACCAGCGGCGAGCCATCGTCGAACAGCTGGCTCGCCAACTGGCCGGTTGCGCCGGGGATCGGGGCCAGATCGGTCGCGCCCACCGAAATGGTCGACTGGGTGTAGGTGTAGTTGGCGATGATCAAAAACTGCTTGGTTTCGAAGAACCCGCCCCAATCGGCCAGATCAATGCCGTATGAGGCATCAAGCTCGGCACCGTAAAGCTCAGCAGAGGGAGCGTTTGCATAGCTCGTCTCGATGATGCCCGGCGCGGTGATCAGGAAGTTCTCGATCGGGTTGTCGATCTTCTTGTAGAACCCGGCGAGGCTGACCTTCTTCGGGCCGCCCAAGTAATACTCGGCGCGGGCTTCGACGTTGATCAGCTCGCTGTCCTGCAGGAACGGGTTCCCGCGGAAACGGCGGTTGCTCTCGGGATCGAAATAGGTCTGTTCGACCAGCTCGCGGAACTGCGGGCGGGCGATGGTCTGCGAGGCTGAGAGCCGCAGCTGGAGATCGTCGATCGCTTCCCAGGTGATTGTGGCAGACGGCAGGAAGTAGTCGTTGGCGATCCGCGTCGGGTTGGCAAGATTGCCGCCGCCGAAGGTGAGATCGGGCGCCGCGACCTGAAGCCCGTCTTCATAACGCACGCCCGCCTCGATATTCAGACGATCGGTCGGGCGGAAGCGGGCCAGACCGTAGCCTGCATGGGTCGTCAGCGCCGCATTGAACACCGGGAAGGGGGTCGGATCTGACACGGTGACGTTGAAGAACGGCGTGCCATCGGGGAATTCCGCCAGCACCGCCCCGTTGATGATGTCACCCGGACGGCGCAGGCCCAGCGCCCGCAACGCGGTGTTGAGTTCCGCCGAGGAGCCGAGCAGAGGGCGGATGATGAACGACAGCGAGCGGCGGGTGGTGTCCGAATAGGCATAGCCCGCGGTCAGCGACAGGGTGTCGGAGACTTCAAAGGTGACGTCTGCGCCGCCGAACCACAGTTCTTCGGTCAGGTCTTCGAAACCGACCTGAATACGCTCGGTCCCGCCGACCTGCGCGCCGACATCGACCACGAATTTGTCACCGAACGGATCGCCGGGGATGTTGGTGCGGATGTAAGGGACGATGGCGTTGTAGGGTGCCTCGCGGTCCGTGCGGGCATAGCCGCCGCGCAGATCGAGCTCGAAGGCGTCGAAGTTGAATTCGGCAACGATCTGCGAATCCATCAGCTGGCGTTCGAACCAGCCGGTCTGCTGGGTCTGGAAGTCGAACGGGCGAGCAACGTCAGTGAAGCTGTCAGTGCCGGTCGCTAGGCGAGCGGTCTTGAGGGTGTCGCGGATGTAGAGGTTGGTCCAGCGGATGGTGTGCTCGCCAATGTCGAGCCCGATGCCGATTAGGCCGTTCACCAGCACCTTGTTATCGGTGATGAAGTTACGAGAATCGAACAGAATCTGGCCCGCGTCCGCATCGCCGAATTGCTGGCTGGTGACATTGCGGTTGCGCCAGGTGTTGGTGATCCCGGCGGTTGCGATCAGGCCGAGATAATTGCCGTCACCCACCTCGAACGACGCGCCGCCGGTGATGTTGGCGCTGAAGTTGATCGGCAGCTCGTCATTCTTTTGCAGCGTGACGAGATTAAGCGGCATGATCTGCCCGGCCAGCTGGCGCTGCACGTCGATCGGTGCATCATTGATGCGGGTACCGCTGGCGATCAGGCCTTGCAGCGCGGTCGGGAAATCGCGGTTGCCATTGTCGAAGCCGAAGGTGTCCCAGCGGCTGCCGAAATAAGTCAAGCCGTTCTGGAAGGTTGTTTCGGTATCGCCGCTGCCGGTGAAGCCGATGGTGAGGAAGTCCTCGGTCGGGATCGCCTTGGTGGTGAGGTTGATCACCCCGCCTCCGAACTCGCCCGGGAAGTTGGCCGAATAGGTTTTCTGCACGAGGCTCGACGCGATCACGCTGGTCGGGAAGATGTCGAGCGGGACAACGCGGCTCAGCGGCTCGGGGCTGGGGAGTGGCAGACCGTTCAGCAGCGCGAGCGAATAGCGATCGCCCAGACCGCGCACAAAGACACGGCCATTGCCGACCAGCGACAGGCCGCTGACCCGCGCCAGCGCGCCGGCGATGTCGCCTTCGCCGGTACGGGCGATATCGGCCTCGCTCAGCACGCTCAGAACCTGGCCTGAGTTACGCGCCGGATCGCGGTTGCGCCGTCCGGTAACGATGATCCCGCCACCCGGAACCGAGATATCGGTTTCCTGCAGCTCCTCAGCCGGAGGCTCGCCCTCCACCTCTTGGCTAAGCGGGGCCTGCGCAGCTTCCTCTTCCTGCGGCACATCCTGCGCGTGCAGAACGGACGGCAAGGTGAGCGACGTGGTGAGAAGCAGCAGCCCTGCCAGGCGCGTGCCGGTCGACATAGGTGAGGACCCCCTCATGAAATGGTCAGTCTGTATGTGAAAATGGGGGAGGCGCGGCGATGAAGCTGCGTCTCCCCCGAACGTGTCATTATCGCCGCTTAGGCCGGGTAGACCGGCAGCGAAGTGCAGGCGCCGGTCGCGCTTCCGAAGTTCTGGATCGACGAGTTGCAGGTCCAGTTGCCGAAAATGGTGGTCAGCGCCGCGCCGTTCTGGATCGCGCCGACGAAGGTGCGGGTCGGGAAGAAGGTCGAACGCGTGTTGGCATTGAAGGCCGTCCGCCCGGTTTCGCCGGTGCCGTTGACCACACCATTGGTGAGCGTGATCGCGAAGGCGAGGTTGTTGTTGGTGCCTGCATTGATGCGCGCCGCCACGTCGGCATTGCTGTTGCCGCCGCCGCCGCGGATCGGATCGGTCGCCGGGCAATCGCCCACCACCGAATCCACGCCGATGATCGCAGCGAGCGTGGTGGGCTCGTCGATCTGGAAGCAATGGTTGGTGCCGGCATTGATTACGCCATTGGTGAGGCCGATCGCTGCGCCGCCGCGCGCCTGGACAACCTGCGGCGCGCCATCACGCATCACGAAGGTGAAGTTGTTCACCTGGAAGCGGGTCTGCGGGATCGCATTCGACGGGGTACGGTCAGCGACGTTGGGCGAGTCGAGTTCGATCGCGCGGTCACCCGTGGTCGAACGCTGCACCGCGATCACGGTGTCGAGGTTGACGATCGCGCCGGTGTCGACGTCGAGCGAGTCGTCCGACGCGCCGATGATCGCAAAGTTGCGGGCGTTGAAGCCGCCGCCGAAGAACTCGACGCCGTCATCCGAACTGTTGAACGAGACGAGGTTCTCGATCACCGTGCCTGAGCCTGCGCCGCCGGTGGTGAGCGACTGAAGCTCGTTGTTCGGCGCGAGTTCGAAGCCCGAGAAGCGGATCTGGTTGAAGCGGAACGAACCCGAGCTGTCGGCTGCGTTAGCGCCGCCAAACGGGGTGGCAACAGCCGCGCCTTCCAACCGGCCTTCGCAGGTGGCGTTGGCGGTCGGGTTGGCAGTGGTGTTGAACACACCAGTCGAGCAATCCGAAATCGGCGCGCGGCCGAGCAGCACGACGCCGCCCCACTGCTGCTGATCATTATCGCTGGCGAGACCCTGAATGTTGTCGCGGCTGGTCCAGATGATTGGACGATCGGCGGTGCCGTTCGACTGGATCGCGTTGCCGCGGTTCACGACAAGATAGGAATCTTGCTGGCCGAACAGGACTACGCCCGGTTCAACCGTCAGCGTGACCGTAGTGCCGGTGCTGGCAAAGCCGCGATCCGCGCCGACTTCGACGCGGCCCGGGATCTGATAGACAAGGCCGCGGATGAAGCGCAGCGTGTCCGAACTGGTGAAGCGGGCAGGCAGCTGGCACACGCGGTAGGTGCCGGTCGGGCCTGACAGCGTGCCAGCATCGGTCAGGCCGCCAGCCGTGGTGATGGTCGGGCAGCCAGCCGCCGGTGTGACCAGCGCTTGAGTCGGGGTCGGCGTCGGGGTCGGGGTGGGCGTCGGGGCCGGATTGTTGATGATGATGTCGCCGCTGGTGCCCGGCGAGACGATTTCATCCGCGCCGCAGCCAGCCAGAGCGACCAGACTGCAACCCATGATCAGAGTGCGTTGAAAGTTTTTCACAGCGAGCGGTCCCCTCTTGAGCCGAGAATCGAGTTAGGCGCGAAGTTTGTTGCGCTGGGGGCTCGCTAGGGGGCGGCCATGACAGAATTCTTGCATCATGACAGACGTGTGTCAGTTCAGCGATTATGACCGAAGAAAGACAAATGCGACAAAGCCGCGCGAAAAGCAGCGGGATGCAGCGCACGAGATCGTAACATTAAAAGTATGCAAAATCAGAGAGGTGGTGGCTTAAATTACAAATAAATTACAATGTTTCAGTTTTGTTGCATCGGCATTGCAAGTGAGTCATCTTCTGCATCGTTCACACAGGAGCCACGCCGATGTCCGTTACCGCTTTCGCACTCGCGCTGTTTGCTGCGACCCCGTTGTCAGGGGCCCCTGCCGCTTACCTTAAGGATCCGGAACTGGCGGTGCAGCCGCTCGCCGCTGGCCGTGCCGAGCAGGCGCTGGCGACGCTTCAGAAGGCGAGCGCGGCCGATCCGCATGACGCCGCCGTGCTGATCAATCTCGGCATCGCCTATGCGCAGGCGGGTGACGACGTGAAGGCGCGGGATGCGTTCGAAGCGGCCCTGGCCTGCCACGAAGTGGTCGAACTCGACACCGCGGATGGCAGCGCCACCGATTCGCGCCGTCTGGCCCGCAAGGCGATCAAGATGCTCGAGCGCGGCGAGTTCCGCGCGCCGGCGATGCGCGGCGAACAGCTGACCCTTCGCGATTGATTGCAACGCGGCCCTCGGGTCGCACTGAGGCCGCAAACGGGCGGGCTGCAGGGGGCAGCTCGCCCGTTTTGCTGCCCGCACCGAAGGCTGGCGGCGGGGCTTTCGCAAGACTGTCACCTGCGTGTCATTTAGGATAGACAAAGGGAGATATTCTGGAGGGCCGAGACATGATTCTCGCCGCGGCTTGCCGCGTCATGATTGTTACTGTTGCACTCGGGCTTGCATCCCAGGCGCAGGCGGACGTGCTCGAACTGGGCGCTGACGGCGCGCGCTGGGTGGCAGGGCCGCTTGCGGGCCAGTCTCTCGCCCCGCCTGCTGCGGTCGATCCCGAAACCGCATCTTCCGTGCCGCTCACCGCAGCAGACCTCGACTTTGCCGAGGCTCCTTCGGTCCCCGAACACGCCATTGCCGATCCCGCGCGCCATGCCGCCGGGATACCACTGCGCTATCACGCCAAAATCCTTGAGCTCGCCGTCCGGTTCGACCTGTCGCCCAGCCTGCTCGAAGCGCTGGTATGGCAGGAAAGCCGCTGGAACGAGAACGCGGTCTCGCCTGTCGGCGCACAGGGGCTCGCCCAGCTGATGCCGGGCACCGCGCGCTATCTCGGGGTGAACCCGCACGATCCCTTCGCCAATCTCGAAGGTGGAGCACGGTATCTGCGCGAACAGCTCGACCGGTTTGACGGCGATCTGGAAAAGGCGCTGGCCGCTTACAACGCTGGGCCGGGCCGGGTCGAACGAGCTGGGGGTATCCCCAATATCCGCGAGACAAAGCAGTATGTTACCGCCATTATGGGGCGGCTCGCCAACCATTCGCGTATCGTCGGCCAATGACCGGCGGCGTTCAAACCACATGAAAGAATGACCGAGAAATGATGTCGCTGTTCCGTCTTCCTGCCCGTATTGCTGCTACCCTCGTGCTGGCGCTCACGCCGAGCGTTGCCTTTGCGCAAAGTGCCGATCCAGCCGGCTCCGGCCCGATCAACAATGCGCTGCTGTGGTTGCAAGGCACGCTGCTGGGCACGGTGGCGACCACGATTGCGGTGATGGCGGTTGCGGCGATTGGCTTCATGATGCTGACCGGCCGGATGAACTGGCGCTTTGGCGCGACTGTGATCATCGGCGTGTTCATCTTGTTCGGCGCGACCACCATCGTCGCCGGCATCCAGTCGGCTGCGGGTTAAGCGTCCGTGAGCGAGCTGATCCGCCAACCGGTCCACCGTTCGCTGACGCGGCCGCAGATGTTTCTCGGCGTGACGATGAACTTTTTCATCATCAACATGATGGTGACGACGATCGCGTTTCTGATCCTTCGCAATTTCCTGATCAGTAACGGCCTGCTGATCGCTGTCTTTCTGCTTGTGCCCGGCGTGATGCACGTGATCGGCTATTTCGCCTCGCTGCGCGAACCGCGCGTTTTCGACCTGTGGATCACCAAGGTTTCGAAATGCCCGCGCGTGCCCAATTTCAAGCGCTGGGGATGCAATTCCTATGCGCCTTAAGGACGCCATCTCATGGTGAAGTGGATCGGAGCCGCCGCCTGGAGCGCCAAGGAAGCCCGCGTCGGCGACCGCCTGCCCTATGCGCGCCTGGTTGACGAGAGCACCGTGCTGCTGCGCGATGGTTCGGTGATGAGCGCCATTCAGGTGCCCGGCCTGCTGTTCGAAACCGAGGATTCTGACGCACTGAACGCTCACGCCGCGACGCGTGAGGTCATGCTTCGCAGCACGCTCGATGCGCGGTTCGTGATGTATCACCACGTCATTCGCCGCCGGGTGGAAGTGGAGCTGGAGGCTGAATTCCCCGATGCCCTGTCCCGGCACATCGACGCGCGCTGGAAGCAGCGGCTGGCGGGCGGATCGCTGTTCATCAACGACCAGTTCGTCACGCTGATCCGTCGCCCCGCGCGCGGCAAGACTGGCCTGCCGGAGCGGGTTTCCAAGTTCTTCTCCCGGCAGGGCCAGGACGAGCCTGAGGCCGATGCCAAGGACATCCGCAGCCTCAAGGCGGCGATCACGGGTCTCGTCGCCTCGCTCCAGAATTACGGCGCGGCGGTGTTGGGCGATTACCAGTCGCCAAGCAGCAGCGATGGCGGGACCAATTCGGAAATGCTGGAGCTGCTTTCGGCACTCTACAATGGCGAGATGCGCCCGGTGCGCCGGCCTTCGCCCGAAACCGATATCGGCCATATGCTGCCCTATCGCCGCGCCTCTTTCGGGCTTGACGCGATGGAACTGCGCGGGTCGGCCGCGCCCGATTTTGCCGCGATCCTCGGTTTGAAGGACTACCCCGAGGCAACCTCGCCCGGCCTGCTCGACAATCTCCTGCGCCTGCCGTTCGAGATGGTGGTGACCGAAAGCTACGCCCCCAACGAACGCACCACTGCCAAGGAACGCATTGATCTCGCCTTGCGCCGTTCCCGCTCCGTGGACGAGGAAGCCGCAGCCGAACGGGCCGACATGCTCGCCGCGCGGGACGCGCTGGGCAATGGAGCGGTGGGCTTTGGCGATCACCACCTGACCGTGCTGGTGCGCGAGACGACGCTGCCCCGGCTCGACGATGCGATGGCCGCCTGTGCCGCAGCCCTCGCCGATACCGGCGCGATTGCAGTCCGCGAGGACACCAATCTCGAACCCGCCTTCTGGGCGCAGTTCCCCGGCAACGAGGAATATATCGTCCGCCGCGCGCTGATTTCCTCGGCCAATATGGCAGGCTTCGGCAGCTTCCACGGCTTTGCCTTGGGGCAGGCGAGCGGCAATCACTGGGGCGATGCGGTGACGCTGCTGGAAACGACCAGCGCCACGCCGTTCTTCTTCAATTTCCACCACGGCGATCTGGGCAATTTCAGCGTCATCGGGCCAAGCGGTTCGGGCAAGACCGTGGTGATGAACTTCCTCGCCGCGCAGGCGCAGAAGTTCCGCCCCCGCACCATCCTGTTCGACAAGGATCGCGGTGCGGAGCTGTTCATTCGCGGGATCGGCGGGCGGTACAGCCGCATTGCGCCGGGCGACCCGACCGGGTTCAATCCGCTCTCGCTTCCCGATAGCCCCGCCAACCGCGCCTTCCTGCGCGATTGGCTCGCCGTGCTGCTTAAGGCTGAGGGGCCGGAGGAGTACTCGACCATCAGTGCCGCCGTCGATGCGACCTATGGCAATGATCCGAGCCTGCGCCGGTTGCGCCATTTCAAGGAGCTGCTGGCCGGTGCCCGTCGCCCGCAACCGGGCGATCTGGCCGATCGGCTGGCGGCGTGGATCGGCTCGCCCAGCGGGGACGGGGGCGAACACGCTTGGCTGTTCGACAATGAACGCGACCGGCTCGATCTGAGCGAGCGTGTGCTCGGCTTCGACATGACCGCGCTGCTCGAAAACCCGCGCCTGCGCACGCCGACGATGATGTACCTGTTCCACCGCATCGACGAGCGGCTCGATGGTCAGCCGACCATGATCCTGATCGATGAAGGCTGGAAGGCGCTGGACGACGAGGTCTTCGCCGCGCGCATTCGCGACTGGCTCAAGACGCTGCGCAAACGCAACGCGCTGGTCGGGTTTGCGACGCAATCGGCGCGCGATGCGCTCGACAGCCGGATTTCGACGGCGTTGGTCGAGCAGACTGCGACGATGGTGTTCATGCCCAACTCGCGCGCTCGCCCTGAGGATTACTGTGACGGCTTCGGCCTGACCGATCACGAATTTGCGCTGATCCGCAGCCTGCCTGCGCACAGCCGGTGCTTCCTAGTGCGCCAGCCCGATGCGAGCGTTGTGGTGCGGCTCGATTTGTCGGGTGCGCCCGAGGTGCTGACGATCCTTTCGGGCCGTGAAAGCGCGGTGCGGCGGCTCGATCTGCTGCGTGAAGCGATGGGCGATGCGCCTGCGGCATGGTTCCCGGCGCTCACTGGTCGGCCGTGGCCTGATGGTGAAGTCGATCAGGACGGCCAGCCCATGTGGCAGGCGGCCGAATGACAACCACCTGCGATCTTGCCGCCCAGTCGATGGGCACCGGCGTCTCCGCCGCCCTCAGCGCGGTCGATTGCATCGCCGCCACTGTCTCGGAGCAGGCTTTCAACCGCCTGTTCGGGACCGAGGGGCAATTGGCCTTTGCCCTGACGGTGTTGCTGGGGCTGTATGTCGCCTTCTTCGGCATCTCGTTGATGCTTGGTCGGTCGAATCTGTCGGTGCGTGCGCTGCTGCCACGGATGATGACGCTGGGTCTGGTGCTGACGTTCGCGACCAGTTTCGTCGCCTTCTCGACGATCTTCTACAACATCTTCATCGGCGGGCCGGATCAGATCGCGGGCATCCTCACCGGTGCGCAGGGCGAAAGCGCGACCGCGGTGTTCGCACAGAAGCTCGACGTAGTGTTCCTCGCGATCCAGCAGGCGAGCGGGGATACCAAGGATATTGCCGCTTTTTCGCCGCCGGGCATGATGTGGATGGGCGCGATGCTGTTGCTGCTCGGCACGGTCGGGCTGCTTGTGACGGCGCGGATCGCGCTGGCGCTGTTGCTCGCGGTGGGGCCGATCTTTGTGGTGCTGGCCCTGTTCGAAGGCACGCGTGGCCTGTTCACCGGCTGGCTCAAGGGGCTGACGATGATGGCGCTCGCCCCGCTGTTTGCGGTGCTGGGCGGGTCGATCATGCTGGAGATGGCCGTGCCGGTGCTCGCCGCATTGGTGGCCGTGCCCGGGCAGATCGATCAGCAGGCGGCGATGGCGTTCTTCGTGGTTGGCGCGGTGCACATGGCGCTGATGCTGTTATCGCTCAAAGTCGCCTCGAGCATGGTGGCGGGCTGGCAGGTGTTTGGGCTGGTGCCGGAAAAAGAGCACAGCCGCAGCCATGACAGCCCGCGCTCCGTGCCAGTGCCGCAGCCGGTTGGCACAGCTCCGCGCAACACCAACGTCGCTCCGATTAGCCCCGGCCTAGCCCCGCGCCGAGTGGATCTAGGCGTACTCCAGACCGTGACCGCCGCAAACGATGCAGGGCCTGCGGGCACCGCGTCGCGCGAGACCCGCGTTTATGCGACGGGTGGCGGAGGCGGGCAGGTGGTGCCCTTGAACCCTGCCACCTCGCGCACCCGCGGCATCGGCAACCGTTTCCGTTCGGCATCGTCTGCCAAGCCTGTGCCCGCGCCGAAAGCCCCCCCTCCGGAGACCTATCAATGACCCGCGCCGTGCTCCTCGTGAGCCTCGCTCTCTGCCTTGCCGCACCTGTCGCAGCGCAGGACAACCGCCTACAAACACTCGTCTTTGACGAGAATGTCGTGGTGCGGATCGATGGTAAGGTGAAGGTCCAGACCACAATCAAGTTCGCGCCCGACGAAGTGATCGAGAATGTCGCGATCGGCGATTCCGCCGCGTGGCAGGTGCAACCGAATAAGGCGCAGTCGATCCTGTTCGTGAAGCCACTGGAAACCGACGCGCGCACCAATATGACCGTGGTGACGGACAAGCGCACCTACCTGTTCGATCTGGTTGCGTCCCCACGAAATTCAGCGCTTTACGTGCTGCAATTCCGCTATCCCGAGCTGGAAAAAGCCGCCGAGGAAGCGCGTCTCGCCGCCATCGCCGAAGCCGAGGCGCAGGCCATACGCGCGCTCGAAGCACCTGAGGAAGTGGCTGTCGCGGCTGATCCCTATTCGGTGAGCGATCCGGCCAATCTCAACTTCGCCTGGGCCAGTGCCGGTGCGCGCGACCTGCTGCCGTCACGTGCCTATGACAATGGCAATGCGGTGTTTCTGACCTGGCCGCGAGGCGTTGCGATTCCGGCGATCCTCGTGACCAATGCGGCGGGTGAAGAAGGGCCGGTCAATTACACGGTGCGCGGCGATACGCTGGTGGTGGACGGGGTGCCGCCGCAGATCATACTGCGCTCTGGGCGCGACACCGCGACGATCACTAACACTGGCCCGATGGCGCCTTCTGCCCGCCAAGCGGAGCTGACCGCGCCGCGCACGAAGGGGTCGTGATCATGTCCATTGCCATCGAATCCGCCAAGGAGAGCATCTGATGCGTCTGGCTATGCGTTTGCCGCCCAAGAAGGGCGATGGCCCAACTGGCGAGAGCGGTGATCCGCGCGAGCGGGAATCGGCCGAGATCATCGATCTCGCCAGCCGCGCCGCCTTTCCCGCCGTCACCGACCGCAAGGCCAAGGGTGACGGGTTTCAGATGGCTGCCGGGGTCGCGGTCGTTGGCCTGCTGGGTGCTGTCACCTTCTGGGCAATGAACTCGGCGCGCACGCCTGATCCGCAGGGGATCGGGAACCCCGCCGTTGCTCCGCCGCCGCCTGCCGCGCCCGCTGCGGTGCCGCCGGTTGGTAATCCCGCGCAGCAGCCTGGAGCGGTGCCGGTGGCACCGCAAGGCGATCCTGCGCCGATGCCGGTGCTCGCCAACAATCCCTCGATCATCCCCGGCATGGCGGTCAATCCCTATGCCACCCCGCAGCTGGTGTTCGATGCGAGCCGTGCCGCGGGAAGCGCGCGGCTTGCCGAAGCGCCGCTGGGCGCTCCGGCGGCGGGCACGGCAGGGAACGTGGCCGGAATAGGCAGTGCCGCAGCTTTCGCAGGCCAGATCGGCGGCGTCGGCGGCGGGCCCGCACAGGCGCGGGCGATGACCAATCCTTCGACCACAGTGACAGAAGGCACGCTGATCCCAGCCGTGCTCGAAACCGCGATCAACACCGACGTGCCGGGCTATGTCCGCGCCGTGGTGAGTCAAGATGTGCGCAGCTTTGATGGCAAGCGGGTGCTTGTCCCGCGTTCGTCGCGCCTGATCGGGCAATATCAGGCGGGCGTCGAACAAGGTCAGCGCCGCGCCTATGTGATCTGGACACGGCTGATCCGGCCCGACGGCGTCTCGGTCAACATCGCTTCCCCCGCAATCGGGTTTGACGGGACGACCGGGCTTGAGGGTGACGTCAACAGCCACTTCCTCAAGCGCTTCGGCTCGGGGTTGCTCCTGTCGGTGGTCGGCGGTTTGGGCGCGCTGGCAACGGGCGGCGTGGGCGGCGTGATCGTCGCGGGGGGCGCGCAAAGCGCGGCCAATTCGGCCGTACAGTCGCAGGGGCAGATCAGCCCGACGATCAGGGTGCGCGCCGGGGAGCCGATCAAGGTCTACACCGCACGCGATCTTGATTTCAGCATGGTCGGCAACTGACGGAATGAGCGCGGATATCCACCGGCTCGGCATGGGAGAGGGCGATGAACAAGCCGGGGGGGCGGTGCCGCTCTCGGCCGAACGCAGCGTCTATCTCGACGCTTATCTCGCGCCGTTCCGCCGCTGGCTTGACCGTGACACGGTGACCGAAATCATGGTCAACCGCCCGGGCGAAGTGTGGATCGAGGATGCCGCCAGCCCCGGAATGCAGCGGATCGAAACCCCGGAGATTGACGACCGGCTGGTGCAGCGTCTCGCCGAACAGGTCGCGCGGGTTTCGCATCAGGGCATCAACCGCGAACATCCGCTCCTCGGCGCGACCCTGCCTGATGGTGCGCGCGTGCAGTTCTGCGGGCCGCCCGCCAGCCGCAAGCATTGGGTCATGGCGATCCGCCGCCATCGCCGGCTCGACCTGCCGCTCGACGCCTATGACACTGGCCCTCTGGCGGGCGAGATGCAGTTCGATCTGCCCGATCCGCAAAGCCAGCCCATCGCCTTTCTGCGCGCTGCCATCCGTTCGCGGCGCACCATCCTGATTTCGGGCGGCACCAGCACCGGGAAGACCACCTTCCTCAACGCGATGCTCGGCGAAATCCCGGCGCAAGAGCGTGTGGTGCTGGTCGAAGATACGCCCGAATTGAAATTTCCCGGCGACAACGCGGTCGGCTTGGTTGCGGTCAAGGGCGAGCTTGGGGAGGCCAAGGTCACCGCCAACGAATTGCTGCAAGCCGCCCTGCGCCTCAGGCCCGACCGGATCGTGCTGGGCGAATTGCGCGGCGCGGAGAGCGTCAGCTTCCTGCGCGCGATCAACACCGGTCACCCGGGCAGTTTTTCGACCATCCACGCCAACTCGCTGCGCGGCGCGCTGGAACAGCTTTCGCTGATGGTGATGCAGACCGGTATCGGCCTCACCCGCAGCGACACTATCGCCTATGCCGCCAGCGTGATCGACGTGATCGTGCAGCTGGGCCGTGACGCCAACGGCAAGCGTGGCATCACCCAAATCGCCGAGAGCTGCGACTTGGTGTGAACCGCCCGTCAAATTGACATTGGTGTGACAAGCCCATCTTCCTGATTTACACCGCTGAGCCGAGCGAACACATGCGCTGGGCAAGCGCCGCGTCCGATGAACCGGCGCAGGGCAGAACAGGAAAGCGATGAGCACGTCACCGATAGGCAACGCGGATGTTTCCGCAGGCGCAGGCCCCATGCAGATGGCCGAGTTGGCTCATGACGAATCCCCCTATTTCAACCGCGAGCTGTCATGGCTCCAATTCAACCAGCGCGTGCTGGCGGAGGCCTGCAACGATTCTTATCCGCTGCTCGAACGGCTGCGGTTCCTGTCGATTTCGGGCAGCAATCTCGACGAATTCATGATGATCCGTGTCGCCGGGCTGGTGGGCCAGGTGCAGCGCGGCATGGCGATCCCTTCGATCGACGGACGCAGCCCCTCGCAGCAATTGGCCGCGATCCGGGAGAAGCTGGCCGAACTCAGCGCCATCCAGCAGACCATCTGGCGCTCGGTGCAGGAAGGGCTGGCGGGCGCAGACATCCACATCGCCGACGAACAGCGCGTCAGCCCGGCGGCGCACAAGTGGCTCAAGACTTACTTCCTCAATGAAATCCTGCCGATCATCACGCCCCAGGCGCTCGATCCGGCGCACCCGTTCCCCTTCGTCCAGAACGAAGGCATGGGTCTGCTGTTCACACTGACCCGCAACGCGACCGGCGAACAGCTGATCGAGATGGTGTTGATCCCCAGCGCGCTGCCCCGTTTCGTGCGGGTGCCGGACGCAGTGTCGGGTGACGGCAGCGTGCTCTACATCTCGATTGCCCGGCTGATCCAGCGCTATGCCGAAGCGCTGTTCCCCGGCTTCACCATTCAGGGTGACGGGCTGTTCCGGGTGCTGCGCGATAGCGATATCGAGATCGAGGAAGAGGCCGAAGACCTCGTGCGCACCTTCCGCAGCGCGATCCAGCGACGGCGGCGCGGTCAGGTGATCCAGCTGGAGATCGAGGAAGATTTCGATCCCGCCGCCGAACAGTTGCTGCTTGAACAGCTCGGCATCAACGAAGCCGCGGTGATCAAGACCGATGGCATGATCGGGATCGACGGCCTGGCTGAAATCGTCCGCGAAGATCGGCCCGACCTGAAGTTTGACGCCTATTCCCCGCGCTTTCCCGAGCGCATTCGCGAGCATGACGGCGATGCCTTTTCCGCCATTCGCGAAAAGGACATCGTCATTCACCACCCTTACGAAAGCTTCGAAGTGGTGGTCGATTTCATCCGTCAGGCCGCTGCCGATCCCGATGTCGTGGCGATCAAGCAAACGCTCTACCGCGCAGGCTCGCAGTCGGCCGTGGTCGGCGCGCTGATCGAGGCGGCTGAGGCGGGCAAGTCCGTTACCGCCGTGGTGGAGCTGAAGGCCCGCTTCGATGAGGAGCAGAACCTCAAATGGGCCAGCAAGCTTGAACGCGCTGGCGTGCAGGTGATCTATGGCTTCACCGACTGGAAGACCCACGCCAAGGTCGCGATGGTGGTGCGGCGCGAGGGCGACGGGTTCCGGTCGTACTGCCATTTCGGCACAGGCAATTACCACCCGGTCACTGCCAAGGTTTACACCGACCTCAGCTTCTTCACCGCCGATCCCAAGCTGGCGCGTGATGCGGCCAAGATGTTCAACTTCGTCACTGGCTATGTCGAGCCCCACGCGCTCGAACGCATCCACATCGCCCCCATCGATTTGCGCGAGGAAATCTACAGCCGGATCGATACTGAGATTGCCAATGCGCAAGCCGGAAAGCCTGCCGCCGTTTGGTTCAAGTGCAACCAGCTGACCGATGAAGGGATCATCGACCGGCTCTATGCCGCCAGCAATGCCGGGGTGCAGATCGAGTTGGTGGTGCGCGGTATCTGTTGCCTGCGGCCGGGGATCGCCGGCCTGTCCGAGAATATCCGCGTGAAATCGGTGATCGGCCGCTTCCTCGAACATAGCCGGATCTATGCCTTCGCCAATGGCCACTCGATGCCGAGCGCCCATGCGGCGGTGTTCATCGCATCAGCGGACATGATGAGCCGCAATCTCGATCGCCGGGTCGAAGCGCTGATCCCCATCCTCAACCGCACTGTGCATGATCAGGTGCTTCAGCAGGTGCTGCTCGCCAATATGCTCGATACCGAACAAAGCTGGTGGCTGCATCCTGACGGCAGCTATTCGCGCTTTACGGTTGAAGAGGGGCGCAAGCCTTTCAACTGTCACCGTTATTTCATGACCAACCCGTCGCTGTCCGGGCGCGGTGGAGCGCTGGAGGCCGGGGCCGTTCCCAAGCTTTCGCTGCGCCGGGGGGCCGCGGCATGATCTGGCGCTGGCGGCGCGAAAGCCGCGACGGTGCGCTGGGTGGCAGCGCGGCCGAACGCGCGATCATCGACATCGGTTCGAACACGGTGCGCCTCGTCGTCTATGGCGGCACGATGCGCGCGCCCACGGTGCTGCTCAACGAGAAGGTGACTGCGAAGCTCGGGCGCGAGATCGCTGTGACCGGCAGGCTTGCGGACGAGGCGATGGCCCTGGCGCTCAGAGGGCTAAAGCGGTTTGCGCTGCTGCTCGCCGATCTGGGGATCAAGGATATCGAGACCGTGGCGACCGCTGCGGTACGCGAAGCGGCGAACGGCCCCGAATTTGTTGAGACCCTGCGCGCGATCGGCCTCAATCCGCGGGTGATCTCTGGCGAGGAAGAAGCACTGCTCAGCGCTCACGGCGTGATCGGTGCCTTCCCCGATGCGCGCGGGATCGTGGCCGACCTTGGCGGCGGCAGTCTGGAACTGGTTCGGGTGGCAGGTGGCAAGACCGACAGCGCCAGCACGCTTCCGCTTGGCACTTTGCGCTTGCCCGAACACCGCAAGGGCGGGCGGGGCGAGATGCGCAAAAGCCTCGACAAGGTGATCCGCAAGGCCGGTTGGGACTTGTCGGCGGCGCCTGCGGCAGAGAATGGCACACTCTATCTGGTGGGCGGGACGTGGCGGGCGATGGCGGTCTATGCGATGGCGGCGCGCGGCTATCCGCTGAGCGATCCGCACGGCTTCGCGATCGAAGGCGCCGCCGCGCTGGAACTCGCCACCGGCCTAGCGCTGAGCGAAACCGATGTCCTGAAAGGCCGGGAGCGGATTTCGGCGATGCGCGCCGAGAAGCTCCCCGACGCTGCCGTGCTGCTGCAAGCGCTGCTGACGCGGCTGACGCCGGAGCAGGTGGTGTTCTCGTCATGGGGCCTGCGCGAGGGGTTGCTGTATGATCGTCTGCCTCCGCACACCAAATCGCAGGACCCGCTGCTGGCGGGCGTGGCGGTATTCTCCAGCCAGCGCGGCTCTGCCCCGACGCTGGCAACGCGGATGGCGGCCTGGACGCTGGATGCTGCCCCCGCGCGCGAACATGGCAGCGAGCGGCTGCGGCTGGCAGCGACCATGCTCGCGCTCGCCGCGATGCAGATCGAACCCAATATTCGCCTGCCCCAAGCGATCAACTGGGCGCTGCACAAGCGCTGGGTCGGGATTGATGGCAAGGGCCGGGCGATGCTGGCCGCGGCGATTGCGGCCAATGGCAACCAGCTCAGCCTGCCCGCCGAAGTGCGCGCGTTGGCCTGCCCTGAAGCGATCGAGGAAGCCGTGCGCTGGGGCCTCGCCCTGCGGCTGGCGCGCCGGCTCGGCGGTCAATCGGCGCGTTCGCTTGAGGTGAGCCGGTTGGTGATCGATGAAGGCACGCTGGTACTGCGCCTTGCGGAAAGCCACGCAGCGCTGTTCGGCTCGCCGACCGAGAAAGACATGAAGCTGCTCGCCGGACGGCTGGGGATCGGCTGGCGGGTCGATATCGTGGCCGAGAGCGCGCTTTAGGGGGCGGGCTGCTCGGATTTGGCGAAGGGCGAGAAGTCGGTGTCGATATCGAACAGATCGACACCCTCGGCGGCCTTCAGGCGGTTCACCACCACGTAGGTCACCGGCGTCAGCACCGCTTCCCACACCACTTTCAGCGCCCAATTGGTGACCATTACGGTCAGCACCGCCTCGGTCGTCCAGATGCCGTAGAAGGCGATGGGGTAGAAGATGAGGCTGTCGACGCCTTGTCCCACGAAGGTCGAGCCGATGGTGCGCGTCCACAAGGCGCGGCCTTTGGTGAGCACCTTCATCTTGGCCATGACGAAGGAATTGACGAACTCGCCGGCCCAGAAGGCGATGATCGAGGCGACGACGATGCGCCAGGTGCTGCCAAACACGCTTTCATAAGTGCTCTGGCAGATTTCGCCGCCGGTGACGGCCGCGTTAGCGGTGGCGGTGTCCGGGCGGGGGCCGCCGAACCCGCTGGCCGCGCATTCCCACCCAGCAAATGGCGGTAGGGCGGTGACGACATAGGACATGAAGGCGAGGAACAGCATCGCTGCCGTCCCCACCCAGATCACCCGGCGCGCCTTGGCAAAGCCGTAAATCTCGGTCAGCACGTCGCCGATGACATAGCCCAGCGGGAAGAACAGAATCCCCGCGCCATAGATGAAGACGCCGTCAGGCGCTGGCCACCAGCCTTGCGGCCAGAATGGCACATCGACAAAGGTCAGCTTGGCCGCGCCAATGATGTTCGACAGCAGCAGGATTGCGACGAAGGCGGCCATCACCAGATCATAGTACCGGAACGTGATCGGCGGACGGCTGGTGGCGATAATGCCGTCGGTCGGATCGCGGTCAAAGGCGGCGGCTGGATCAGCGGGAGCGGTGTTTTCCATCGCTTGACCGATTAGCGTGATTTGCCTGTGCGGCAAAGCGCGCTATTGGGCAGCCGTCTCCCATGTTTCGGGTGCGCGCCCGTAGCTCATCTGGATAGAGCGCGAGACTTCTAATCTTGAGGCAGCAGGTTCGAGTCCTGCCGGGCGCGCCAATTTCTGGTCTTCACGATGAATTACCGCCATTCCTTCCATGCTGGCAACAGCGCCGATGTCGTGAAGCACAGCCTGCTGATCGCCCTCATTCGGGCCTTGCAGCTCAAAGACAGCGCTCTCACGCTGATTGACACCCATGCCGGCTGCGGGCTCTATGATCTTGACGGCGAGGAGGCCGGGCGCACTGGCGAAGCCACGCAGGGCGTGGTGCGGGCCTTTGCCGACCGGAACCCCCTGCTGGATGAATACCGCGCTGCCGTTACCGCAGTGAATGGGGCCGAGAACTCCGGAGGCGGACCGCGCCTCTATCCCGGCTCCCCGCGGATTATGGCGCAGCTTCTCCGCCCGCAGGATGTCCTGATCCTCAACGAAAAGCACCCCGAGGACGCCTATGCCTTGCGCGGCGCAATGCGCGGCACCCCTGCGGCCGTGCATGAGCGCGATGCCTACGAGCTATGGCTGGCAATGCTGCCGACCCGGACACCGCGCGGCGTGGTGGTGGTCGACCCGCCCTACGAGCAGACCGACGAGCGCGCCCGGATCACAGCAACCCTTGCCGCCGCGCACCGCAAGTGGTCGCACGGCGTGACGGTGATCTGGTATCCCCTGAAGGAACGGCCCACTCATGCTCTGTGGAAGGACAAGCTGCGTCAGCTCGGCATCCCGAAGCTCATGACGGTGGAGCATTGGCTCTATGATGCCGACCAGCCCGGCATCTACAACGGCGCAGGGCTGTTCATCGTCAACCCGCCCTATGCCTTCACCCAAGCTCTGCCGCCTCTGCTGGAAGCCCTGCGCGGGGCGCTTGCGCCAGAAGGGCATCGTGGCGAGATCACAGCCGCTTGGCTGAGCGAATAGAATAACCTCTATCCGCGCCAATTCATCAGGCGATCGTCGCATCGGCGTTGAGCATGACTGTGCGCCCGCTTTGCGCTGCGGCGTAAATCGCTTCGATCAACCGCAGGTCGCGCAGGCCCATTTCGCCGGGGGTGATGATCGCGGTGCCCTCTCGGATCGCGCTGGCGAGATGGTCCAGCTGGCCGGCGAACTGGACTTCCGAATCCCCCGGCATGAAGTCGCGCCGGTCGCGGCCCGCTTCCAGTGTTAGCGTCAGGCCATCATAGTTGGTCGCCGGGCGCATCACCAGCGCGCCTGCGGTGCCGCGCGCCTCCACCATGTTGAGACCGGCCGAATCGTAAGAGGTCACGATCTGTGCCGCCGCGCCTGACGGAAAGTGCCATTGGGTCGCGACATGGGCGTAGATCTCCGCAAAGCGCGGATCGTTCACGGGGCGATAGGCGCTTGCGCTGATCCGGTCGGGCAGCTCGCCTGATAGGTAGAGCGCGGCCTGCATCCCGTAGATCCCGTAATCCTCCAACGGGCCGCCGCCCGCCAGTGCGCGGCTGACGCGCCAGTTTTGCGCCGGGGCGATTGGGCCCATGCGGTAGGAATGTTCGGTGCGGATCAGCCTGAGGTCGCCCACCGCCTTGTCGCGCATCAGCGCCATCGCGGCGCGGTTATAGGGTTCGAAATGGCAGCGATAGGCGATCATCAGCTTGCGATTGGCGCGCTGGCTGGCGGCGATCATGCGTTCGCATTCGGCGCTGGAGAGCGCCATGGGCTTTTCGCACATGACGTGCTTGCCCGCAGCAAAGGCGCGTATCGCCCATTCGGCATGAAGGCCGGTCGGGAGTACGATATAGACCGCCTCGACCGCCGGGTTGGCGGCGATTGCGGCGAAGCTGTCGTAGGAATAGCGGGCTTGCCGCTGCACACCGTAGGCCTCGCCCACCTCGCGCAGCTTGGCCGGGTTGCCGGACACCAGCGCGGCGATATGCGCTCGCTTGGATTGGGCGAAGCGCGGCATGATCTGCTTGAGCGCATAGTCGCCCAAACCGATGATTGCGAAGCCGACGCTGCCCGGCTGGTGCGCGCGGGGCGGGACAGGGGAGAGCGTCAGCCCGTCCGGCAGCGGCTGTCCGATAGCAACAGGTTGGCGCGATGGGCCGAGCGCCGCGGCGCCCGACCCCACCAGACCTGCTGCGACCGCCGCGCCGCCCACTTCAATCAGCCGCCGCCGGGTGATGCCGTGATCCTGCGTCATCCTCCGCCTCTCTTCAGGCCTGCCAGGTCCCATCGACCCGGCGCAGCACTGCGCTTGGCCCGTCGAGCAGCGCTTTGGGCAGCAGCGCAGCGGGCAGATCCTGATAGCTGACCGGCCGCAGGAAGCGATCGATCGCAAGGGTGCCGACAGATGTGCTGCGTCCGTCCGAAGTGGCGGGGAAGGGGCCGCCGTGAACCATCGCGTGGGTCACCTCAACGCCCGTCGGCCAGGCATTGGCAATGATCCGCCCAGCGCGGTTTTCGAGGATCGGGATGAGGTCGCGCGCAGCAGGATAATCGGCGGCGGCCATGTGCAGCGTGGCGGTGAGCTGGCCCTCCATGCCCGCCAGTATCGCGGCGACTTCGTCCAGGTCGGCGCAGACCACGATGATCGAGCTGGGGCCGAACACCTCATGGCCCAGGGCCGGGTTGGCGCGGAACGCTGCGCCCGAGACGGTGAAGACCTGTGCCTGTCCGCAAGTGCCAGCGCCCGCTGCGCCGCTGCCGACCAGCACTGCGCCCGGCTGTGCGCCGATTGTTGCGATACCCTTGGCATAGGCGTTCTGGATGCCAGCCGTCAGCATGGTCTGCGCCGGAATGCCGGTAAGCGCTTCGCCCACCGTCGCGATGAAGCGGTTGGTGGCTTCACCCTCCACCGCCAGAACGACGCCCGGATTGGTGCAGAACTGGCCGGCACCCAGTGACAGCGAACCAACATAGGCAGCGGCGAGTTCGTTTGCTGCTTCATCCATTCGGCCCGGCATCAGCACCACCGGATTGACGCTGCTCATCTCGGCATAGACCGGGATTGGCACGGCGCGCGCGGCGGCGTGGTTCATGAGCGCGAGACCTCCGGCGCGTGAGCCCGTGAAGCCCACGGCAGCGATGCGCGGGTCTTTCACCAGCGCCTCACCTAGCGAGAAGTCCGTGCCGTTCACAAGGCTGAAGACGCCGTCCGGCAGCCCCGCTTCGCGGATTGCGGAAAGGATGGCGCCAGCCACCAATTCAGACGTGCCGGGGTGCGCCGGATGCCCTTTGACCACCACGCAGCACCCTGCGGCAAGCGCCGAGGCGGTGTCCCCCCCCGCGACCGAGAAGGCGAGCGGGAAATTGCTCGCGCCGAACACCGCGACGGGGCCAAGGGGCACCTTGCGCATTCGCAGATCAGGCTTGGGCGGGGTGCGCTGCGGCAGCGCGTGATCGATCCGAAGGCCCTGCCACGCGCCATTCTCCACCTCATCGGCGAATAGGCGCAACTGACCGACCGTGCGCCCGCGTTCGCCATTGAGACGCGCTTCGGGCAGGCCGCTTTCCAGCATCGCGCGCTGTGTCAGCGTATCGCCGAGCGCGTCGATTCTCTCGGCGACGAGGCGCAGAAACGCAGCGCGCTGCGCCAAGGGGAGGTTGCCGAACACCGGCTGCGCCGCTGCCGCTGCCGCGCAGGCATCGGCGACATCATCGGTGCTGGCCTGCGCGAACGTCGGTTCGAGCGCCGCGCCGCTTGCTGCCGCCACCGCTGCGAAACGCTCCGCGCCATCGCGCCATTCGCCCGCAACCAAATTTCTGCCCGTCAGCATTGCCGTTCCTCTCGAAGCCCGAATCCGTTTGTGAAAACGCGGCTTGCCATAGCGCGATTTTCAGTGAAAGGTAGCGCTACCATAAATGGTGTGGGTTGCAACATAGCAACCGGGGAGAGGGATCTTGGAGAATAATCGGGGCGGCACCAACATGGTGCTGATTTCCGCGATCGTTGCGGTTGCAACTATCGGCGGATTGCTGTTCGGCTATGACAGTGGCGCGGTCAACGGCACGCAGCCGGGGTTGAAGGCAGCCTTCGGTCTGGGTGTGGGCGGATTGGGCTTCACGGTCAGTTCGCTGCTGATCGGCTGCTTTATCGGCGCGTTCTTTGCGGGCACGCTCGCCGACCAGATGGGACGGCGCAATGTGATGCGGATCGCAGCGGTGCTGTTCCTGGCCGGTGCGCTGATCCAGGGCCTGACGGAAAGCCACCTGTTGTTCGTGATCGCCCGCATCGCTGGCGGCATGGCGGTTGGCGCGGCCAGTGTGCTGTCGCCCGCCTATATTGCCGAGGTTGCGCCTGCGAATATCCGCGGGCGGATGACCACCGTGCAGCAGATCATGATCATCACCGGGCTGACCCTGGCGTTCCTCGTGAATTATTTCCTTGCGGCTGCGGCGGGTGGCTCGACCGGAGCCTTCTGGGGCGGGATCGCCGCGTGGCGCTGGATGTATCTGATGCAGGCGCTGCCCGCTGCGATCTTCCTTGCCGCGCTGTTCTTCATTCCTGAAAGCCCGCGCTATCTGATCGGCAAGGGCCGCCATGATGAAGCTTCCAAGGTGCTGACCGACCTGTTCGGAGCCGACGAAGCAACCGCCAAACTCGCCGAAATCCGCGCGAGCTTTTCGGAAGATCACCGTCCGCGCCTTGCCGACGTGCTCGCGCCCGCGGGCACCAAGAGCCTGCTCGGAATGCGCCCGATTGTGTGGGTTGGCATCATGCTGGCGGTGTTCCAGCAGCTCGTCGGGATCAACGTGATCTTCTATTACGGCGCGACGCTGTGGCAGCTGGCGGGCTTTACCGAAGCGGATTCGCTGCTGATCAACATTGTCTCAGGCGCGGTTTCGATTGCGGCCTGTTTCGTCACGATCGCGGTGATCGACAAGGTCGGTCGCAAGCCGCTGCTGCTGATCGGCTCGGCCGGGATGGCGGCGACGCTGTTCGTGATGGTGTTCGTGTTCAGCCAAGGCGGTCTGGATGCCGAGGGCAATCTGGTCCTGTCAGCGGGCCTCGGCACGATGGCGGTGGTGGCGGCCAATCTCTATGTCATCTTCTTCAATGTCAGCTGGGGCCCGGTGATGTGGGTGATGCTGGCCGAGATGTTCCCCAACCAGATCCGTGGATCGGCGCTGGCCGTGGCGGGCTTCTTCCAGTGGTTCGCCAACTTCCTCATCGCGCAGAGCTTCCCGCTGATGGCGGCAGGGATCGGCCTTGCGGCAAGTTACAGCTTCTACGCCGTGTGTGCGACCATCAGCTTCTTCCTCGTCCAGCGTTTCATCGTCGAGACCAAGGGCAAGGAACTTGAGGAGATGGTCGGATAAGGCCGCAGATGATAGCGAGGATGCCATGATGTCAGATGCTCCTCAGCCGGTCCGTGTCGTCGTCCTTGGCGGCGGCACGGCGGGCTGGATGACCGCCGCCGGGATTGCCAAGCTGCTCCCCGATCTGGCGCGCGTCCAGCTGGTCGAGAGCGAGGAGATCGGCATCGTCGGCGTAGGCGAAGCGACTTTGCCGCACATTCGCGGCTTCGTCGAAAAGCTCGGGATCGACGAGGCGGCCTTCATGAAGGCCACCCATGCGACCTTCAAGTTGGGGATCGACTTCCGCGACTTCGGGCGGATCGGGGAAAGTTATATCCACCCCTTCGGCTCCTTCGGCGAGGAAGTCGCAGGCGTTGGGTTCCACCACTATTGGCTGGAGCTGGCCCGCCACGGCATGGCGCGCGATCTGGGTGACTATTCGCTTGCGGTGGCAGCGGCCAAGGCCAACCGTTTCCGCCCGCCATCGCAGGACGACAGCCTCGGCTCGACCTATGGCTATGCCTACCAGTTCGACGCGACCTTGTTCGGCCCCTTCATGCGCGAATTCGGGCTTGGCCTCGGGATCGAGCGGCATGAGGGCCGGGTCGTGAGTGTCGAGCGTGATGCGGCCAGTGGCGATTTGGTTGCGCTATCGTTGGCGGATGGTCGCCGCATCGAAGGCGATCTTTTCGTTGATTGCTCGGGCTTCCGTTCGCTCCTGCTGGGGCAGGAATTGGGCGTGGCGTGGGAGGATTGGATGCATTGGCTCCCGTGTGACCGGGCAGCGGCGATGCCCTGCACCCATGCGACCGACGACTTGCGCCCCTACACCACTGCCACTGCCATGCCCGCCGGTTGGCGCTGGCAGATCCCGCTCCAGCACCGCATGGGCAATGGCTACGTCTTCTCATCGTCGCATATCACCGAGGAACAGGCCTGCGACACGATCCGTGCAAGCGCTGAGGGCACGCCGCTGGCAGACCCGCGCATCCTCAAATTCCGCCCCGGTCGGCGGTCGCAATCATGGAGCCACAATGTCATCGGCGTCGGGCTGGCGAGCGGGTTCCTCGAGCCACTGGAATCCACCTCGATCTACCTCGCGCAGATGGCGATCACCTATCTGATCGAACTGTTCCCCGCGGGCGCGGGCCAGATCGACCCGCGTGACCGGGCCGAGTTCAACCGGCTGGTCGACATGGAATATGACCGCGTGCGGGACTTCCTGATCCTGCATTACAACGCCACCAGGCGTGACGATTCCGAATTCTGGAACCACGTGCGCACCATGCGGGTCCCCGATAGTCTGGCGGACAAGCTTGAACTGTGGCGCAACGCCGGGCGGATCGAGAAATACTCCGACGGGCTGTTCTACGATGCCAGTTGGATCGCGGTCTATGTTGGGCAGGGCATGCTGCCCGAACGCCATGACCCGCGCGCGGGCTTTATCGAACCGCAAGCTCTGGCCCGCGCGACAGAGCGCTTGCGGATGGCTGTGACAGGCGAGGTTGCCACTATGCCCGGCCACCGCGATTACCTGCGGGCCGAAGCCGCGCGGCTCGCCGAGGCGGCGTGAGCATCCCGCGCGAGCCTTTGCGCCGCGTGGTCGTGGCGGGTGGCGGGCAAGTGGGCGTGCTCGCCGCGCTGGCGCTGCGACGCAGCCTGCCGGGATGCGAGGTGATCGTGATCGGCAGCCAGCCAGGACCAGCCGCTTTTGCCGACTGGTCGCCCAGCGCCATGCCCTTCACCAACAAGCTGCACGACCGGCTGGGCATTGCCGAGGCCGATATCATCACCAAGGCGGGCGGATCCTACAGGCTGGTGACCCGCTATGCTGGCTGGGGCGGGGCGGAGCAGCAGGGCGTGCTTGCCTATGGCGAGGCGCTTGATCCGGCGCTCAAGACTGCGTTCGCGCGGGAATGGGGGCAGGTTCGCCCGCTCGGCGCAGGCGCACCGCCAGCCGGGAGCGTGGCGCAGGTGTTGGCCGAAGCGGGCCGCTTTGCCCCGCCGCCGCCGGGCGAGCCGACGCCCTTGGCCGCTGTCGACTACGCGCTGCGCTGGCACCCTGCGGCCTATCGGGCGCTGCTTATCCAGCAGGCTGAAACGGCGGGCGTGCGCTATGCCGAAGGGGAGATCGACCGGATCGAAACGGGCGAGGGCGATGCCATCCGCGCTGTCGGTCTGGCTGGGCAGGGCTTGATCGAGGCCGATCTGTTCATCGATTGCACCGGGCCGCAGGCGAGCCTACTCGCCGCTCATCCGCGCTTTGCCTTCACCGATTGGTCGGCCGGTTTGCCGACCCGCCATGTCTATCTTGCCGAGCCCACCGCGCCGGTGATCGCGCTGGAGGACCGCATAACGCTAATCCCCGCAGGCTGGGTCACCGAGGTGGCTGGGCGGGACGGGCTGCACCGCGTTCTCGGGACGGCGGGGCCGCTTGCGCGCACTGAGGCCGAAGCGCTGCTCGGCTCGTCGGCGCGGGCGGCGATTGCCCTCACTCCCGGACGGGTGGCGGAACCTTGGATCGGCAATGTCGTCGCCCTGGGCGATGCCGCCGCACGGTTTGAACCGCTGGGGCCGCTCCATCTGGATCTGGCACATCGCCAGCTCGATCTCCTGCTGGAAATGCTGCCCGGCCGCGCGATCTCGCCGCTGGAGCGCGCGGAGTACAACCGCCGCTCGGGCTTGATGATGGAGGGCGTGCAAGAGGTGCTGGCGCTGCATTTCGCCGGGATCGAAGCGCAGCGCGTGTTCGGTGCGAGGGTGCTGCCAGGCCGGGTGGGGGCGGTGATCGACCAGTTCGTGCGGCGTGGGCGCATTCCGTTCCGCGAGGAACTGCCTTTGCTGGGGCAGGAGCAATACGCGCTGCTGGCGGCGCTGGGCTGGACGCCGGGACTGCCGCCCGCCGCGCGCCATGCCAATCCTGACGCAGAAGCCCGCGCGCGCGCCGCGTTCGAGGCCGATGCCCGTGCCGCGCTGGCCTTTGCGCCACCCTATGATCAGTGGCTAGCGCGAGCGCTGAACGTTAACCGAGCGCCTGCCGGATAGCGCTGCGCATCTGCGCGAAGCGTTCGGGCGAGGGCGGGCCGAGGATGCCCTTGGCGTGATCGGGCAGATGCGCCGAGGGGTCGTCACCGAAAATGTAATAATCGAGCATCTCGCGCCACACCGCGCGCTGATCGTCCGGCAGATGCCGGAACGCAAGCAGCGCGTGGAGCAGCCCTTCGTAAGGGCTCCCGATCCCGTCCGGCTGACCCGGCGTCCACCAGTAATTCACGAGAATGCTGACCGGATCGAGCGACTCCACCCCGTGCCACCAGCCATAAGGGATGTAGATCGCATCCCCCGGCTCCAGCGTCGCAACCTCGGCATGGCGCGCGGCTTCGGCAAAGCGCGGAAAGCGCTCCAGATCGGGCGCAAAGGGATCGACCATGCTGACGGGAATCCCCGCGGGGGTCAGCTCGAACGGGCCAGGGTACAGTCCCCCGATCTGATCGGGCGGATAAAGCGTGAAGCGCCGCCGTCCGGCGACGCAGCAGGCCACATTCTCCTTGGCATCGTAATGCACGCCAACGCGGATGCGGTTGCCGATCCAGATGCGCGCGACCACTTCGGGCAGCAGCGCCAACCGGTTCTCGCGCGCGAAGGCGGGGAGCAGGCTGGCAATCTCTTCGGACTGCACCGCCATCGCGGGCGGATCGGGCATGGTGGCCGCGCTCAGCAGATCGTCCAGAAAGGTTTCGAGCCGCCCGCTGCCGCGCACAAAATTGAGGCGCGTGAGATCGGGCGTGTAGAAAAATCGTCCCCGCTCCGAAGGCGCAGCGGCGATCGCGCCCACCGGCCGGGTGGTTGGCTCACGCGAGAGGTAGGCGACAATCGCCGCATTCCCCTCCCGCGCGGCGGCAACCACGGGCCAATCGGCCACCTGTCCGCGCAGCACCACCGGACGAATGGCCGCGCGCAGCGCTGCGAACTGTTCATCGCCAATCGGCCCTGAGAGTTCGGCCATCGGGACGGGGAGGGGAAGGTCGCTCACGCCGTGAGGTATTCCGAGCGCGGGATCGCGCCGCCGTTCTGGTGCAGGAATTCATCTTGCGTTGGCAGTTGATCGACGGTCTGGCGGATCACTTCGCGGATATGCGCCAGCCGGGTGCGGGTTTCGGTCTCGTCCAGCATCCATGCCGCCGGGTGATAGGACTGCGGCGTCACCCCTTGGCTGAGCATCACCGAGAGCCAGCTGTCTTCGGTGAATAGCTCGTTGTTCTCGCGGATGATCCGGCCCGAGGAGCGGAAAAGTTCGAGCTTTTCAGCAAGGCCATCGGGCGGCGAGAGGTTGCGGCAATAACGCCAAAACTCCGAATCATCGCGCTCGCTCGCACGGTAGTGCAGCACAAGAAAATCGCGGATGTTGCGATATTCGCGGGTGGTCTCAAAATTGAAGCGGTCAATCTCGACCGGTGAAAAGCCGGTGTCGGGAAACAGCGCCAGTAGCCGCGCGATGCCAGATTGCACCAGATGGATTGACGTCGATTCCAGTGGTTCGAGAAAACCCGCCGCCAGCCCTAGCGCGACCACGTTTTTCTCCCACGGCCGCGCGCGGTGCCCGGCGGTGAAAGCGATCTGATTGGGATCGGCGAGCGGCTTGCCATCGAGGTTCGCCAGCAACAGATCGGTCGCCGCGGTGCGATCAATATGCGCCGAGGAGAACACGTGGCCATTGCCGATCCGGTGCTGGAGCGGGATGCGCCACTGCCACCCGGCGGTGCGCGCGGTGGACCGGGTCAGCGGTTCATTGCGTCCGCCAAGTTCACACGGCACCGCCACTGCGCTGTCGCAGGGCAGCCATTTGGTCCAGTCGATGAAAGGCACGCCCAGCGCCTGCCCCAAGAGCAGCGAACGGAAGCCCGAGCAGTCGATGAACAATTCGCCTGCAACCTCGCGTCCGTCTTCGAGCGTGACGGCGGTGACAAAACCCGTCTCGCCATCTTGCTGCACACCGCTGATCCGCCCTTCGACCCGCACCGCGCCTGCATTCTCGGCATAGCCGCGCAGAAAGCGGGCATAGCGGCCAGCGTCGAACTGGAAAGCGTAAGACAGCTTCGACATCGGCGATTTGGGATTGTCGGGCCGGGGCCAACCGAACCGGCCCGATTTGCCCGCCACTGCGGCCACCGAATAATCGTCGATCCGCGAGGTATCGCCCACCTGCTGCCCGCGTAGCCAGAAATGCTGGAATTCGATCCCCAGCATGTCGATCCCGAAGCTGCCGAAGGGGTGGACGTAGGAATGCCCCGGCCTGAGCCAGTCCACGAACTCGATTCCGAGTTTGTAGGTCGCGCGGGTCTCGCGCATGAACTGCATTTCATCGAGCCCGAGCAGGCGGTTGAAGCCGATGATCTGTGGGATGGTCGCTTCGCCCACGCCGACCGTGCCGATCGCCTCGCTTTCGACCAGCGTGACCGAAAGGCCCGGCATTTGCCCAAGCACCCGGACGAGGGCCGCGGCCGTCATCCATCCGGCGGTGCCGCCGCCGACCACCACGATCTTCGTCACGGGCTGCGGCACGCTCATGCGTTCACCGCCTGCGCCGGCGCAATCGGCGATGCGGCTTCGTTCCAGCTGCCCGATTGGCGAAGGAAGGCCTCATGCACCGGCAGCTTGCCGGCGATGTCGTGATAGGCCTCGCGCATCTGCGCCATCGCGGCGGCGACTTTGGCCTCGTCCAGCGTGTCGGCGATCGGATCATGCATGTCGGGCCAGACGTTCTGCCCCAGCATCACCGCAATCCAGCTTGGCGCGGTAAACAATTCGGCGTTTTCGCGGAACACCCGCCCGCGATGCTGCCACAGCTCCATTTTGCGGGCGAGGCTATCGGGCACGCTCATGTGGCGGACATAGCGCCAGAACTCCGAATCCTCGCGCTGGGTCGCCTTGTAGTGCAGGATGATGAAATCGCGCACATCCTCGAACAATTCGCGCATCCCGCGATTATATTCGTCGCGCTCAATCGGGCGGATTGGATTGTCGGGGAACAGCGCGAACAGGCGGGCAATGCCGTTCTGGATCAGGTGGATGCTGGTTGATTCGAGCGGCTCGATAAAGCCCGACGACAGCCCGATGGCGACGACATTATGGTTCCACGCCTTCCGCCGCATCCCGGTGAGGAAGCGCAAGGCTCTCGGTTCGCCCAGCGGCTCGGTTTCAAGGTTGGCGAGCAGGATGTCGCGCGCGCGCTCTTTGTCCATGAAGGCGCTGGAAAAGACATGGCCATTGCCGGTGCGGTGCTGGAGCGGGATGCGCCATTGCCACCCGGCGGCGTGTGCGGTGGAGCGGGTGAAGGGGTCGGGCGGCCCGGGGCTGCGGCTGGGCACGGCCAGCGCGCGGTCCATCGGCAGCCAGTGGCTCCAATCCTCGTAGCCGGTCTCAAGCGCGTCCTCGATCAGCAGGCCCCTGAAGCCCGAGCAATCGATGAACAGGTCGCCCGCAACGGTTGCGCCGCTTTCCAGCGTGACGCTTTCCACATCGCCGCTTTCGCCATTGCGGGAGACGTTGGTGATCTGGCCCTCGATCCGGGTGACGCCCTGACGGGTCGCGAGACGGCGCAGAAAGGCCGCATAGAGGCCAGCATCGAAGTGGTAGGCATAGGCGATCTGGTTCACCAGCGACTGTGCGCCCGCGGCCGGGCGGGCAAAGCGGCCCATGCGCGCGGCCGCAGTGCTCATCGAATAGTCGCCGATATCGCCTGCGCCCCGACTGCGGGCGCGCTCGCGCAGGAACAATTGGTGGAAGGCGATGCCGTGGAGGTCCTGGCCGTAAGTGCCGAAGGGGTGAAAGTAACGATCGCCGACCTGGCCCCAATTGACGAACTCGATCCCCAGTTTGCAGGTGCCGCGAGTCTCACGCAGAAATTCCGCTTCGGGAATGTCGAGCATCGCGTTGAAGCTGCGAATCGGCGGGATGGTGGCTTCGCCTACACCGACCGTGCCGATCGCGTCGGATTCGATCAGGGTGACGGTGCGCTGCCCATCATTGAAGAACCGCACAAGCGCTGCAGCCGCCATCCATCCGGCGGTGCCGCCACCGACGATTACGACCCGTGCAAGGCGGTTCGCGTTACCGATACCATTCATCCCAGACATGCTGTCCCAACCCTACCGTGCCGAGAGATTGTTGGCAAATTGCCACAGTTCCCCTGCAAATCTTCGAAGACCTATTGTCAAGCGCCCCGCACAGCGATAAGCCATCGTCCCACAAGAGGGCAAGCTATCTAGCAATAAATGATAGCGCTAACATGGGGAGGGATCTTATGCGCACAGTAGTGCAGGGCCATGGCGTTGGGGCAGGCGTCAGGGACTCGTGGTTCAAAAGCGCATTGCGCGCCGGTGCATCAGCGCTGGTTGTCAGCAGCGCGATCAGCGGCAGCGGCGTCTGGGCGCAGGATCAAACCCAACCCGAACCGGAGGTCGAAGATACGGCCGCGGTGGAAGAGCCCGCCAACGAGATTATCGTCAGCGGACTGCGCGCCTCGCTCGCCAATGCCCAGAACGTCAAGAAGAACGCCGACACCGTCGTCGATGCGATCACCGCGCAGGATATTGGCGCGCTGCCGGACCGTTCGGTGACCGAAGCGCTCCAGCGCGTCCCGGGCGTCGCCATCAACCGCTTTGCCGGATCGAACGATCCTGACCACTTCTCGGTCGAAGGTTCGGGCGTTGTGGTGCGCGGCCTGAACTTCGTGCGTTCGGAATTCAACGGCCGCAGTGCCTTTGGTGCGGGCGTTGGGGGGCAGGCGCTCAACTTTGCCGACGTGCCGGCCGAATTGCTCGGCTCGGTGATCATCAGCAAGAACGCCACGGCCGAATCCATCGAAGGCGGCCTCGCTGGTACGGTCAACCTCAATACCCGCAAGCCGTTCGACAACAACGGCTTCAAGGTCGCCTTCAGCGCCGAGGCGAACTATGGCGATTTCCGCAAGGAATGGACCCCGACGCTCTCAGGTCTGATCAGCAACACCTGGGATACCGACAAGGGCCGCTTTGGCCTGCTGTTCAGCGGCTCCTATTCCGAGATCAAGAGCCGCGCCGATGGCTTGCAGGTCGCCAACTACCAGACCCGTGATGGGCAGTTGGTGAACGCTGCCAATGCGGGCGGCGTGCGCGTCTGCCGCAATCCGCTGCCGAGTTCGGCGGACAGTTTCACCTTGCCGGGCGCTGGCGCTTTGTGCGGCGCCAATGGCGTGGCCGGAGCGGACGGCTTTGCCGATTACGCCGCGTCGCGCGTGGCGCCGGTGGGCGGCCAGTTCCGCACGCAGGAATTTGATCGCAAGCGCAACGGGATCGCGGTTTCGGCGCAGTTCGAATCGATCGACGAAAAGACCCTGATCACGGCGGAGTTCATCCGCTCGGCCTCAACCAACAAGTGGGGCGAGTACACCTTTGAGGCCGCGCCTGATCTGTCCGAGTATCAGACCTATCCGATCGGCTGCCTTCAGAATGCCGACGGCCCAACCCGCGTCAACCCCGATGGGTCAGCGGGTGACCCCACTCCGCGCGCGCAGTGCCCAGTCGGCGGGTTCACCGACTTCCTTTATGACGACACCGGGCTGTTCCAGTCGGGCTATATCGTCAACGCATCGAACGGTTGGCGCGGCGATCCGGGTGCATCGCCCTTCGTGCCGATTGGTGGGCTTCAGCAGTCTCTGGCGCGCCGTCAGGTCGACGACCGGATCACCAACGAAGACTATTCGATCAACCTGCGCACCGAATTGACCGATCGTTTCACGGTCGAGATCGACGCGCAATACGCCACCTCGCGCAAGCAGAACCTCGACTTCAGCGTGTTCGGTTCGTCCTTCGCAGATCAGGAGCTCGATATCTCGGGCGATCTGCCGGTGATCATCCCGCGCAAACCGCAGTACCTTGGCTATGTCTGGTCGACACCGGGCGCCGATCTTGCTGGCGCGACGGAAGAGCAATACTTCACTGATCCCCGCTTCCAGTTCTGGCGGGCCGCGATGGACCACATCGAGGACAGCACCGGCAAGCAATACGCCTTCCAGGCCGACATGGCTTACGAGTTTGATGACGACTCCTTCCTGCGCAAGGCCAAGTGGGGCGCGCGCTATCAGGACCGCGATCAGACGGTGCGTTACACCACCTATAACTGGGGGATGCTCAGCGAGACCTGGTCGGGCAGCCGTCCAGTCAACTTCGCCGACAGCACTCAGGTCCCATCGGAACGCTATGAATTCCCGAACTTCTTCCGCGGCAAGGTGCCCGGCCCTCCGGGTGCGTTCTATTACGCCGGCGATCTGATTGGCGATTATGAAGGCGCGATTGGCGACTTCCAGTCGGTGCAGGATCAGGCCCGCGCGCTTGGCGCTTCGCCCAGCTGGGTGCCGCTGTCGGGCCGCCAGAACGCCATCGCCGGAACGCCGTACCTGCCCGAGGATATTCAGCCGATCGCCCAGCAGGATACGGCTGCCTACGTGCAGCTCGAATTCGGCACGGACAACTTGTTCGGTGACGTGCGCCTGTCGGGCAATGTTGGCGTGCGTTACGTCAACACCGCCATCCGCTCGCAAGGGTCGATCGGGGTGCCGAGCAGCCAAGCGCTCAACATCCTCGATCCGTTCGATATACGCTGCGCCGCTGTGGTACCGCCGGGTGCGCCTCCGGGAACCGTGCCGTCACGGCCGGGCGGGGTCTGCAATCTCGGGCCGCAGGGCTATGCCGATCTTCAGACCTTTGCCGGCAGCGGCGGATCGCAGTTCGATGTGGCCGATGTCGATTACAGCTTCTGGCTGCCCAGTCTCAACCTCAAGCTGGGCGTGACCGATGATGTGATTGTCCGCTTTGCGGGATCGAAGGTGCTGACCCGGCCCGATAACTCCTATGTTCGCAACTTCCTCCAGATCGGTCTGGGGCAGAGCGGCGAGTTGACGGCCCAATCCGGCAATCCCTTCATCCGTCCGGCAACCGCGTGGCAGTTCGATCTTACCGCCGAATGGTATTTCGACACGGTCGGCTCCCTGACGTTCAATGCCTTCTACAAGGACATCAAGGACTTCTTCTATCAGGAGGTTACCAGCCGCCAAGTCACCAGCAATGGGATCACCCGCGACGTTCTGGTGCGTGGTCCGGCCAACTTCGACGATAATGGGAAGATCAAGGGCTTCGAGCTGGCTTACCAGCAGACCTACGATTTCCTGCCCAAGCCACTCGATGGCTTGGGGGTTGCTGCCAACTACACCTATATCAAGAGCAGCGGTCTGCCGAACACCTTCCTCAATACGGGCGAGCCGGTGGACGAATCCACTATCCCGCCGGGCAACCTGCCGCTCGAACAGCTCTCGAAGCACAACATCAACGCGACGGTGTTCTACGAGAAGGGGCCGTTCAGCCTGCGGGCTGCCTATAACTGGCGCTCACGCTTCCTGCTGACCCCGGCGGATGTGATCTTCCCGTTCTACTCGATCTTCAACGAGTCGACCGGGCAGCTCGATGCGTCGATCTTCTTCAACGTGACGAAGGATATTCGGGTCGGCGTGCAAGGGGTGAACCTGCTGGACGAGGTCACCAGGACGACGCAGGCCTATACCGGTGACGCCAGCGTATTGGCCCCGCGTTCGTTCTTCATGAACGACCGGCGCTTCTCCTTCATCGTGCGAGGCAACTTCTAACCCCTTGCGACACGTTCCCCAGGGAAAGGGCTCTCCGGCATCTGCCGGGGGGCCCTTTTCTATGGGGCTTGCTGTGTACGGCAGGCAAAAAAAGGCCCGGGACAGTGCCCGGGCCACAGGAATGCGCTGCTGCGAGGAGATCAGCCGGCAGCGCTCATCACGTTGGCCAGAGCGGTCCGCAGTGGCTTGGCGCGATATTGGGAATCGTAAGGCGTGCCGCGCACTTCCTGCCCATCGGCGCGCTTGGCCGGGTCGAAGCCTTGCAGCCAATTGAACTTATCGACCATGCCCCAGGCGAGCACGTCATCAAGCTTGGCATCGTAATCCAGCATCAGATCGAAATAGCGCCGCGCGAAGTCCGCGACCTTCTCGTCGCGCTGGGCGATATTGGCGGGGAGCGCCTTGTCCTTCACGTCGAACTCGGTGATCAGCAGGCGGTATCCCATGCCGGTCACCTCATCGAGGAAGCTGCGCCATTCGCGTTCCGCATAGGGGCCGACGCCGGTGGCCGGATCAATTGCAAAGATCTCGATATGCGACTGGATGCCAAGCGCATCGACCGGCGTGCCGCGCTTTCTGACCCCTTCGAGCAGCCGCAGCACATCATTGCAGTGCTTCTGATGCTGCGGCTCCCAGCTCATATAATCATTATAGACCAGCTGCGCGTCCGGTAGCTCGGCCCGGGCGGTGTGGAAGGCGAGGTCGATCACCGCTTCGGGGCTGCCCATCGCGCGGCTCATGCTGGTTTCGATGGTGGCATTGCGGTCATGGTCGATCGCTTCGTTGACCACGTCGTAGGACGTGATGATGCCCTTGTAGCGGCGGGTAACGGTCTGGATATGCTCGGTCAGCAGCCGCTCGGCCTCGCGCACCGGGTTGGCGCCGTAGTCATAGGTGTTGAGCCAGTTCGGGAACCACTGCGGCCGGTGCCACAGCAGGGTGTGGCCGCGAACCGCGAGCGCGTTCTGCTGCGCCCAGCGCACGATCTCGTCCATCCGGTCGAAGGCGTAGGCGGTCGGGGCGGGGCGGACGGCCTGCCATTTCATCTCGTTTTCCGGGACGACAATCCCGCATTCGCCCTTGATGATCGCGGTGTACTCGGCGTTCTGGATCGAGCCTGCGTTGGTGTTGCCGGGGCTTGAAGCGATGGCGCTGCCGAACTTGCGGCCGCGCTGCGCGGCGATGGCGTTGAGGCCTGGCTGCGGCACGCCGGTCGCAGACGGAGTGGGTGGGGGAGCGCTGACCGGCGCGGGCGTGGTGCCTGCCGATCCGCCGCCGCAGCCGACCAGCGGCAGCGCGGCAAGCCCGGCGAGCGCCGCGCGGCGGGAGAGGGTGAAATCCGTATCCATGTCAGATGATCTCCACGTCGAGCGGGGTGAGGTTGGCCGAGCTATTGCCCGCCCACAGCCGCAAGGGGCCGGGCGGATTGGTCTCGGTCAGGGTTTCGTCCCACACCGCCAGTTGGCGGGCGGGGATGGTGAAGCTGAGCGCGCGGCTCTCGCCCGGCTGGAGCGTGACACGCTGGAAGCCCTTGAGTTCGAGCACCGGGCGACTGACCACAAGGCCGGAGCGGGTGATGTAGAGCTGCACCACCTCGTCACCGGTGCGGTTGCCGGTGTTGGTGACGGTGACCTCGGCGCTGACATCCTCGTCGCGGGCGAAGCGCGGCTTGGCGGTGCTCGGGGCGGAAATGGCGAAGCTGGTGTAGCTGAGGCCATGGCCGAAGGGGAACAGCGGGGCCTTGTCGTCAAACAGATACCCGCGCCGCGCGCTCGGCTTGTGGTTGTAGAACAGCGGGATTTGCCCTGCGTTCCGGACCACGCTGACGGGGAGTTTGGCGCCCGGATTGATCTCGCCCAGCAGCGCTTCGGCGACGGCCCGCCCGCCCTCCTGACCCGGATACCAGCATTCGAGCACGGCATCGGCCTTGGCGATCACGTTGGGCCAGCTTGGCGGACGGCCATTGTAAGCGGCGATGATCAGTGGCTTGCCGAGTGCGGCGAGGGCATCGACGAGCGCGCTCTGTTCGCCGAGAATGTCGATGCTGGTGCGGTCGCCGAGGTGGTTTTTCGCAAAGCCTTCGCGGCTGGTCTGCTCGGTATCGCCGATGGCGAGGATGATGGTGTCGGCGGTGCGGGCGACTTCCACCGCTTCGGTGATGAGCTTGAGGTTGGTGGCGCGGTCGGCCAGCGCCACTTCGTCCGCTGAGCGATCCTCGCTAGTGGTGATGAACACGCCTTGCGCAGTGACGAAGTCGGCGTCCGGCGCAATCATGCGCAGCCCTTCGATCAGGCTGATGGTCTGTTTGGGCACGCTCGAATAGCCACCAAGCCGCGCAATCGCGTAGTTCGGCCCGATTACAGCGACCCGGTCCATCGTGTTGCGGTCGAGTGGTAAGGCGCCGTTGTTGGTGAGCAGGCATACGCCCTTCCTCGCCGCCTCCAGCGCCAGCGCGCGGGCCTCGGCGTTGCCGGTGATCGCTTCGGCCAACGCAGCATCGCCATAGGGGTTCTCGAACAGACCGCAACGGAATTTGAACGCCAGCATCCGCGCGCAGGCCGTGTCCACCAGCGCTTGCGGCACGCGGCCCGCGCGCACAGCGTCCACCAGCGTGGCGAAGGCCTGACCTTCGGGCAATTCGCTGTCGACCCCGGCGCGCAAGGCCTGATGCGCCGCATCCTCCAGATCGCGCGCTACGTGGTGGAGCGTCGCCAGCTCATGCACCCCGCCGTAATCGCTGGCGATGATCCCGTCGAAGCCCCACTCGCCGCGCAGCACAGTGCCCAGCAGCCACGCGTTGGCGTGAGAGGGCACCCCGTCGATCTCGTTGTAGCTCGGCATGACCGCGCCGACCGAGGTGCGGCGGACGACCTCGCGGAACGGGGGGAAGAAGTTCTCGCGCAGTTCGCGTTCGGATATCTGCGCGGGGGCGACATTGTTGCCGCTTTCGGGCTGGCCGTGGCCGGTCATGTGCTTGAGGGTGGCGAAGACCTTGCCGTCCGCCAGCCGCTCAAACTTGCCCGGACCTTGCAGGCCCTCCACCGCCGCCACGGCCATCTCTGCGGCGAGGTAGGGGTCTTCGCCCCAAGTCTCCTCAATCCGCCCCCAGCGCGGATCGCGCACGATATCGACCACCGGGGAGAGAACCAGCGGCACCCCGCGCGCGCGGGTTTCGCGGGCGATGACGGACTGGACGCGGCGCATCAGATCGGTGTCGAAACTGCCCGCCAGCGCGATGGCCTGCGGGAACATGGTGGCTTCCGTTGCCATGTAGCCGTGGAGCGATTCCTCGTGGAGCAGGACGGGGATGCCGAGGCGCGTGTCCTCCAGCGCCCAGCGTTGCAGCGCGTTGATGAAGGCGACCGTCTCGGCCGGGGTGCGCCAGCGTGCCGCTGTGCCGCCCGCCGCGCCGGTGATGCCGGGCACGCCGCGCTTGTCACTCGGGCGGGTGACGTGGCCGATCCCGTCGGGGAAGGCGGCGCTGGCCTTGGCGGGATCGAACGCGAGGCCGTCGATCATGTCAGACTTGGCTGCCCATGCCGTACGGATTTGCGCGACCTTTTCCTCAAGTGTCATCCGCGCCATCAGGTCGGCGACGCGAAGAGGGATGGGCGCCGCAGCGTCCTTGTAAACCGGGCTGCCCTGCGCCCACAGCCCAGGCCCCGCCGTCAGCGCCAGCACGGCGAGGCTGCCGCCTGCCATGAAGCGCAGCGCATGACGGCGGGTGTGGCTCACTCAGTCACCGTCAGCGTGACGCTCTGCACCTCAGCAGAATTCGCGCCGGTCATCAGCGTGAAGGTGCCGGGTTCGACCACCTGTTTCATGTCGGTGTTCCACAGCATGAAGGCGCGCGGCTCGATGGTGATCGCCACATTGCGGGTCTCACGGGGGGCGAGGGTGACGCGCTGGAAGCCCACCAGCTCCTTCACCGGCCGCGTGACCGAACTCACGTCGTCGCGCAGGTAAACCTGCACCACTTCATCGCCCGCGCGTTTGCTGGTGTTGGTGACCGGCACAGTGACCGTCACGCCTTGCCCGGCCTTGATGCTACTCGCAGAAAGCTGCGGCGCGCCGAGCGTGAAGGTGGTGTAGCTGAGGCCCCAGCCGAAGGGATAAAGTGGCTCGACTGTGTCGAACAGATACCCGCGCCGCGCGCTCGGCTTGTGGTTGTAGAACATCGGCAATTGCCCGGCGTTGCGCGCGGTCGAGACGGGCATCTTGCCGCCGGGGTTGATGGTGCCGAGCAGCGCATCGGCTATCGCCGTGCCCTGCTGCTCGCCCGCGTACCATGTTTCGAGGATCGCATCGGCTTCGGCGGCGATGGTCGGGTAGCTCGGCGGGCGGCCATTGACGAGCACGGCGACCACCGGCTTGCCGAGCGCCTTCAGCGCGGTGAACAGTTCGTTCTGTTCGCCCACCAGATCCAAGCTGGTGCGGTCGCCCAAGTGCCCCGCGGCCCAGCCTTCGCGGCTGGTTTTCTCGGTGTCGCCGATGAACAGCACGATGGTGTCGGCCCCCTTGGCGACCTCGACCGCTTCGGCAATGCGGCGCAGGTTTTCGTCCCGGTCGCCCAGTTCCACAGGATCGTCCCACCAGTCGCTGTCACCCTTGACGATCTCAACCCCCAGCGCGTGGACGATCCGCGCCCGGTCGCCCACCGCAGCGCGGATGCCTTGCAATGGCGTCACGCTTGCACGCGGTTCACCGTAGTAACCGCCCAGCCGTGCGACATCGGCGTTGGGGCCGATCACCGCGATGGTCGGCTTTTTGCCCGACGCAGGCAGCGCCAGCGGAAGCGCGCCATTGTTCTTGAGCAGCACCAGCGACTTTTCCGCGGCCAGCCGCGCCAAAGCCACCGCGTCCGGCCCGTTCGAAGTCTTCGCCTTGGCCAGATCGGGCCAGGGGTTGTCGAACAGCCCGGCGTTGAACTTCGTCGTCAGCAAGCGGCGCACGGCATTGTCGATGGCGGACTGCGGCACCCGGCCTTCGCGGACGCTGCGCGCGAGGTCCTTGAACCCCGCGCCTTCGGGCAGATCGACATCGACGCCGGCCAGCAGCGCGATTTCGCCCGCGCGGGCATTGTCGGGCGCGATGTGGTGGAGGCGAGCCATGTCCTCGATCGCGTAGTAATCGGAGACGACCGCGCCGCGGTAACCCCACTCGCCGCGCAGCACGTCCTCCAGCAGCCAGCGGTTGGCGTGGCTCGGCACCCCGTCGATCTCGTTATAGCTCGCCATCACCGCGTCGATCTTGGTGCGTTTTACCACCTGTTCGAACGGCGGGAAGAACATCTCGCGCAAGGTGCGCTCGCTGATCTGGGCGGGGCCGACATTGGTGCCGCTTTCCGGCTGACCGTGGCCGGTCATGTGCTTGAGCGTGGCCATCACCTTGCCCGGTGCCAGCTTGCGGGTCGTGCCAGTGCCCATCAGCCCTTCGACCGAGGCGACGCCCATTTCGCCGACGAGGAACGGGTCTTCGCCAAAGGTCTCCTCGATCCGGCCCCAGCGCGGATCGCGCGCGACATCCACGACGGGAGAGAGCACCGAGTGGACGCCGCGCGCGTGGGTCTCGTCAGCGATCAGGGCGTTGATGTCGCGGATCAACGCGGGGTCCCAGGTGCTGGCAAGACCAATGGCCTGCGGAAAAGCGGTCGCATCCTTGGCGGCGAGGCCGTGGAGCGATTCCTCGTGAAACAGGACGGGGATGCCGAGCCGGGTGTTCTGCATCGCCCAGACTTGAGCATCGATCACATACTGGATGCTGGCTTCGATCGAGCGGCGCGGCACCTTGCGCGGGGAGGAGGGGCCAGCGCGGTCCGAGGGGCGGGCGATCTGGCCGATCCCGTCGGGGAATTTCGCAGCGGCCTTGGCGGGATCGAAGACATCGCCTTCGCCCTGGATCTGGGCTTTGCTGTCCCAGATGGTGATGATCTGCGCGACCTTTTCGTCCAGCGTCATACGCGCCAGCAGGTCTTCGACGCGCTGTTCGGTCGGCAGGTTGGCGTTCCAATAGGGCGCGTCCTTCATGGCCCGCTCGACCGCCACTGGCTGCGCGTGGGTGGCCGGTGCGGCCACCATCCCAAACGCTGCCAGACACACGCCAGCCGCCAGCGCGGCCCGCTTGATCCCTCTCATCCTATGTCCCTCTCCTGCCACGACGGCTTGACTGACCGCGCACTTTTGCTGCCACGGCAGCTTGACTGGCTGCCGTGGTGTGGTAGCGCTACCATGATGAGAGGGACGGGCCTTGTCAACCGGCTTGCGATGCTGATTGTGGCAGTGGGGGCAGCGCTGTTCCCGCTTGCTTCGCTGCACGCTGAGGATGGCTATGACCTGTGGCTGCGCCATGCGCCGCTGTCGGCTGCCGAGGCGCAGGCGGCGCGGCCTTATCTGGGGCGCGGCGTCCAGTTGCTCGGGGCGATGTCGCCTACGGTGAAACTGGCGGTGGATGAGCTGGGCCAAGCGGGCGCGGGCATGACCGGGCTCGAACCATCGCCCCATCCAGCGCTTGTCCTCGCGCGCGCAGACCGGCTCGAATCCGGCGGCTATCCGAACGATCCGCGCCTGGCTGGAGCGCCGCCCGGAAGCTTTTCGATCCGCGCCATACGGTCGGACCGCATCCTGATCACCGCCAACGACGATCTTGGGCTGCTTTACGGTGCCTTCGCGCTGATCCGCCACATCGGAGCGACCGGCACTGTGGTTGGGGTCGAGGCGTTTTCCGCTCCCGCCATGCCGCTCAGGATGCTCAACCACTGGGACAATCCCGATGGCCATGTCGAGCGCGGCTATGCCGGGCGTTCGATCTTTGACTGGTGGCACCTGCCCGAAAAGCTTGATCCCCGGATGATCGCCTATGCCCGCGCCAATGCGAGCATCGGCATCAACGCGGTGGTGGTGAACAACGTCAACGCCCGCGCTTTCATGCTGGAGCCGCGTTACATCGCGAAGCTCAAGCGGCTGGCGGACGCGTGGCGGCCCTATGGCATCCGGGTCTTCCTGTCGGCGCGGTTTTCAGCCCCCATGGAAATTGGGAGGGGCGACATCGGCGGCCTGCGCACTGCCGACCCGCTCGACCTGGCCGTGGCGGCATGGTGGCGGGCCAAGGCGGACGAGATCTACGCCGCCATCCCCGATTTCGGCGGGTTCCTTGTCAAGGCCAACTCCGAAGGCCAGCCCGGCCCGCAGGACTATGGCCGCACCCACACCGATGGCGCAAATATGCTCGCCGCAGCGCTGGGCGACCGGGGCACGGTGATCTGGCGCGCGTTCGTCTACAGGGCCGAGGATGACACCGACCGGACGATGCAGGCCTATGCCGAATTCGCGCCGCTTGACGGACAGTTCGCCGCCAACGTCATCCTCCAGGTCAAGAACGGCCCGCTCGACTTCCAGCCGCGTGAGCCGTTCCACCCCCTGTTCGGCGCGATGCCCAAAACCAAGCTGATGCTGGAGACGCAGATCACCCGCGAGTATCTCGGTCAGGCGGGCGGGATCGCCTACCTCGCGCCCATGTGGGAGGAGGTGCTGACGGCTGATACCGGGCGAGGCGGCAGCGTCGCCAAGGTCATCGCCCCGGTCGGCAAGGCGGGCGTCGCCAACACCGGGAGCGACCGCAACTGGACCGGCACGCACTTCGATGCCGCCAATTGGTACGCCTTCGGACGCTTGGCGTGGAATCCGGCGCTGACCAGCGAACAGATTGCCCGCGAATGGACCGCGCAGACCTTCACCCGCGCCGAGGTGCCGCGTGAGGCGATTGTGCGGATGATGCTCTCCAGCCGTGAGACCGTGGTGTTATACACCGCCCCGCTCGGCCTTGCGCACCTGATGGGCACCGGCCACCACTATGGCCCCGCGCCGTGGGTGTGCGATCTGGAACGGCCCGATTGGAACCCGTGCTACTATCACCGCGCAGACGCCCAAGGCATCGGGTTCGACCGCACCGCCGCAGGCTCGAACGCGCTCGCCCAATATGCGCCTGCGGTGGGTGCCCAGTGGGCCGACCCCGCCTCCACCGATCCGCGTTACCTGTTGTGGTTTCACCACCTGCCGTGGGACCACCGCATAGCCAGCGGGCGGACGCTTTGGGCGGAGCTTGTCGCCACCTACGATCAGGGCGTGCTTGAAACCGAGGCGCGGGCGCAGGGCTGGGCGGCGCTCGCCCCGCATATCGACCCGGAACGCCACGCTGCCGTTGCTGCCGATCTCGCCATCCAGCGCACAGAAGCGCGCTGGTGGCGCAACGCTTCGCTCAGCTTTTGGCATTCGCTCCACGGCGTCCCGCTCCCCGCCGGAGCCGCGCCGATTCCCGAGAGCCTTGAGGCTTATCAGGCCCGCGCCTTTCCGGAGGCGCCCGGCCAATGACATTGCTCATGGTAGCGCCTATCATCGTGCTTGCTGACACTTGTGGCATCGCAGTATGGCGACAGCCATGAACAGCGCCAAATCCCTCACCGCAGAGAGCACCGCTCCGGGCCGCAAACGCAATGCCCGGCGGAGCAATGCCGCCCCGACCATCACTGATGTCGCCCGCGAAGCGAAGTGTTCGCCCATGACCGTCAGCCGCGTCATCAATGGCGAGGAGAACGTGCGCGAGGATACCAAGCAGAAGGTCTTGAGCGCGATTGCGAAGCTCAACTACGTCCCCAACCGCGCGGCGCGCTCGCTGGCGGCGGGATCGCAGTTGCGGATCGCGCTGTTGTTCGACAATCCGTCCGCCTCCTACCTCAGCGAGTTCCTGATGGGCGCGCTGGAGGAGGCGAGCCGCCGCGACATCTATCTGGTGGTGCAGGCCTGCGAGAACACCACCGAAGCGCAGAAGGTGATCAAGAAGCTGCTCGACGGCGGGATCGAAGGCTTCATCCTGCCCCCGCCGCTGTGCGACGATCAGAACGTGCTCGACCAGATCCGCGCCGCCGGCGGCATCGCGGTCGCGGTCGGGCCGGGGCGGGCGACCGGCAGCCACGGCGCGGTGCTGATCGATGAATTCCAGGCCGCCTATGACATGACCCGGCACATCATCAGCCTTGGGCATGAACGCATCGGCTTCATCATCGGTAATCCCGAACAGGTGGCAAGCGGTCGGCGTCTGCTCGGCTATCGCTCGGCGATGGAGGATGCCGGGCTGGCGATTGACGAAAGCCTGATCGCGCAGGGCCAGTTCACCTATCGGTCGGGCATGGTCGCGGCGGAAAAGCTGCTGAACGTCAGCCATCGTCCCACCGCGATCTTTGCGTCCAATGATGATATGGCCGCCGCCACCGTAGCCATGGCGCACCGGCGGCATCTCGACGTGCCGGGCGACATCACGGTCTGCGGGTTCGACGATACCGAGCTTGCCAGCTCGATCTGGCCCGAACTCACCACCATCCGCCAGCCGATCCGCGAAATGACCGCCGAGGCCGTCGCCATGATCGCCCGCGTGCACAAGCAGAAGCCGCGGATCGCCCGCGCCAAGGCCGAGCAGCTGACGCTCGCCTACCAGCTCATCCGCCGCAATTCCGATGCAGGGCCCAGCCTTGCCGCATCCTTCAGCAAGCCTCCCGGGAGCCCATGACCGATAACTCCACACCCCGCCGTCTGCGTTCGCGCGACTGGTTCGACAACCGCGAACGTATGGATATGACGGCGCTCTACCTCGAGCGATTCATGAATTACGGGATCACGCCCGAGGAATTGCAAAGCGGCAAGCCGATCATTGGCATTGCGCAATCCGGCAGTGATCTGAGCCCCTGCAACCGCATTCACATCGATCTGGCCAAGCGCACCCGCGATGGCATCCGTGATGCAGGCGGCATCCCGATCGAGTTTCCCGTCCACCCGATCTTCGAAAATTGCCGCAGGCCGACCGCCGCGCTGGATCGCAATCTGCTCTATCTCGGGCTGGTCGAGCTTTTGAACGGTTATCCGATTGATGGCGTGGTGCTGACCACCGGCTGCGACAAGACCACGCCAAGCCAGATCATGGCGGCGAGCACGGTTGATATTCCGGCGATTGTGCTGAGCGGCGGGCCGATGCTCGATGGCTGGCATGAAGGCGAGCTGGTTGGCAGTGGCACCGTCATCTGGCGCAGCCGCCGCAAACTGGCCGCGGGCGAGATCGACGAAGACGAATTCCTGCGCCGTGCGACCGACAGCGCGCCGAGCGCCGGGCACTGCAATTCGATGGGCACGGCCAGCACCATGAACGCGGTGGCCGAGGCGCTCGGACTCTCGCTCACCGGCTGCGCGGCGATCCCTGCGCCGTACCGGGAGCGCGGGCAGATGGCCTATCGCACCGGACGGCGGATCGTCGAGATGGTGCTGGAGGACTTGAAGCCCTCGGACATTCTCACCCGCAAGGCGTTCGAAAACGCGATTGCCGCCGTCAGCGTGATTGGCGGATCGTCCAACGCCCAGCCGCATATCATGGCGATGGCCGCGCACGCAGGCGTCAGCCTTGAGACCGATATCTGGCAGAAGCACGGCTACGACCTGCCGTTGCTGGTCAACATGCAGCCTGCGGGCCAATATCTGGGGGAGCGCTTCCACCGCGCGGGCGGGGTTCCGGCGGCCTTGTGGGAGCTGATGCAGGCGGGCAAGCTGCACGGCGACTGCCTCACTTGCACCGGCCGGACCATGGCCGAAAACCTTGCGGGCGCTGAAAGCCATGATCGCGAGATGATCCGGCCCTTCGCCGATCCGCTGATCGACCGGGCGGGCTTCATGGTGCTGTCGGGCAATCTGTTCGACTTTGCGATCATGAAGACCTCGGTGATTTCCGAGGCATTCCGCGCGCGCTACCTCTCGCGCCCGGGCATGGAAGGCGTGTTTGAGGCCCGCGCGATCGTGTTCGACGGTTCGGATGATTACCACGACCGCATCAACGACCCGGCGCTCAATATCGACGAGGACTGCATTCTGGTGATCCGCGGCTCGGGCGTGGTCGGCTGGCCGGGGAGCGCGGAAGTCGTGAATATGCAGCCGCCCGATGCGATGATCCGTGCGGGCAAGCAATGGCTGCCGACGCTCGGCGACGGGCGGCAATCGGGGACGAGCGACAGCCCCTCGATCCTCAACGTCAGCCCCGAAAGCGCGGTGGGCGGGGGGCTTGCATGGTTGCGGACGGGCGACATGATCCGCGTCGATCTCAACACGCGGCGCTGCGATGCGCTGGTGGACGAGGCAGAGATCGCGCGGCGTCTGGCCGAGGAGAGCTGTCCGCCGGTGCCCGAAAGCCAGACCCCGTGGGAGGAACTCTACCGCGAGAAGACCGGCCAGCTGGCGGAAGGCGGCGTGATGGAGTTTGCGCTGAAGTACCGCGGCACGGCGAAGAAGCTGCCGCGGCATAACCATTGATGGGGGAGGGGCACTGATGCGCCGTCTCGCCCTGACACTGCTGCTGGCCGCGACGCCCCTTGCGGCGGAGGAACCCGCTCCGGGGAGCAACCCGATCATCCGCGACCGCTTCACCGCCGACCCCGCGCCGGTGGTGATCGGTGACCGCCTCTGGCTTTACACCAGCCACGACGAGGCGGCGGACGGCGAGATGTTCAACATGAAGGAATGGCTCGCCTATTCGACCACTGACATGCGGAACTGGGATTTCCACGGATCGGTAATGAACATCGCGGGCTTCAAGTGGGCGTCACACGACGCCTGGGCCGCGCAGGTAATCGAGAAGCATGGACGCTATTGGCTCTATGCCCCCTTTGAGCATGACAAGACCAAGCCGGGCAAGGCGATAGGAGTCGCCGTGTCCGACAAGCCCGAAGGCCCCTTCGTGGACGCCAAGGGCGCAGCGCTCATCAGCAATGACATTACCCCCAAGGGCACGCATAGCTGGGAGGACATCGACCCCACCGTCTTCACCGACGCGGACGGCACCACCTGGATCGCGTGGGGCAACCGCCAGTGCTACATTGCCAAGCTAGGCGCGGACATGGTCAGCATCGACGGCCCGATCCGCGAAATCACCCCGCCGCATTTCGAGGAAGGCCCGTGGCTGCACCAGCGCGGTGGGCTCTACTACCTCACCTACGCCTCACTGGACCGCGCCACGCACACCGACGAGCGGGTATCCTATGCCACCGCGACCTCGCTGGATGGGCCGTGGACCTACCGCGGCGAGTTGACCGGATCGGGGGAGGGGAGCTTCACCATCCACCCCGGCATCGCCGAATTCAAAGGCCAGTGGTATCTCTTCCTCCACAACGCCGCGCTGACCATTGGCGACCGGAACGGCGCGCTCGGGCGGCGGGCGGTGACGGTGGAGCACCTCAGCTATGACGATGAAGGCCTGATGCGTCCCGTCACTCAAACCGCCGCCGGAGTGACCGCGCCTGCGCCTTAAGCGACGCCGATCCGCAGGCTGATGCTCACTGTCTCGCCCGGCGCGCAGAGCGGCATCACTCCGGCATTGGCGGCATCGGGCAGGTGGTTGACCGGTTCGAGGCAGAGGATCGCGGGATCTTCCGGCGCATAGAGATGCAGCAGCCCCGCGCCCTCCGCCGCCAGTGTGATTGTGCCGCAACCATCGGTGACGCTCGCCGTGCCGTCCCAGCCGGTGAAACAATGGTCGATCAGCCCCGCCGGCAGAGCCGCGCCCGCGGCAAAGTCAGCGAAATGGGCGGGCGGCAGGGCCTCCCCCGTCGGGATCAGGTCCGCGCCGACCGCGACCACACCCGCCGCCGCAAACCTTACCCGGCTTTCCGGACGGCGGCGCAGATAGGGGTGGAGACCGAGGCCCGCAGGCATCAGCCGCTCTGACAGATTGGTCACTGACAGTGTGATCGCACACCCCGCATCGCTCAGCACGATCTGCTGGCGCGCCAGATAGGCCCACGGCCAACCCGGCGCTGCACCATCATGGCGATGCACCAGCTTACAGTGGCCGGGGCCGTGGCTCTCCACCGCCCAGACCGATTGCCAGCCATGACCGTGGATCGCGTGGCGTTCGGGGACGAAATTGGGTGAAAGCGCCACCTCCGCGCCCTCCCAATCGAACCGCCCATCGGCAATCCGGTTGCACCACGGCACCAGCGGGAAACACGCGGCATCGAGCGGTGAGCGTGAGCCCGGCGGCATCTCCCGCAGCACCTGCACTTCGCCATACGTCAGCGCCGCAATCAGCCCGCCCGCATCCGGCAGCACCCGCGCGTGCCAAGCGCCGCTCTGGAGAGTAAGCTCGGCCATTGCCGGGTAAGCCCTTGTAAGATCAGTTTGCAAGCATCCGGGCGGCGTGGGCGCGGATCCGATCCTGCATCCCGGCGTCGCTATCGAACACGCCGTACCAGCCCTGCGGCTCGTGCGGCGGGTCGCCCATATAGGCGGCGTCGCCGGTGGCAAAGCGGAAATCGGAATGGGCCGCGCGCGCCTCACCATTCCACGCCCAGAAATTGCTCCCCGCGATCACCCCGCCACTGCGCCAGCTAGCCTCGACCGCGTCATAGATGACGCCGTAATAGGCCTCGCGGAAGGTGGTTGCGGCCTCCGGCGCATAGGCTTCGCCATCGCGCGGGAAGCCGAATTCCTCGATCACCAGCGGCTTGCCGAGGCTCTCGGCAATCGCGACATGGGCGGCGAGATAGGCTTCGACCTTGCGGCGGCCTTCGGGCCATGTGCCGGCCAGATCGCTCCCCGCCACCCAGCCCCAGTTAAGCGGCCAGATATGGGCGGTGACATAGTCGACCTGCGCGTGCGCATCGGCGACCAGCCCCGCATCGCCATTGGTCGCCTGCGTCCCTTCCTGCCCGAGGCTCACCAGATGCCGCGGCGCGCCAGCGCGGATCAGTGCGGCGGTCTCGGCAATCCACGCAAGATAGGCCTCGCGGTTCGCGGCAATCGCGGCCTTGCTCCCGCCGGGACGCGGTTCATTGGCGAGCTGCCAGCTCATGATCGCCGGGTCTTGCGCATAGGCCATGCCGCTTATGGTGTTGCGGCGGGCAAGCAGGCTGCGGATATGCTTGCGGTACAGCGCGACGGCGTCCCGGTTGGCATAGACGGATGCGGTGGCATCGGCGAAGGCGGGCCACGGATGCGCCGGGTCGCCCATGTCGATATATCTGCCGGTGGTTCGGTACAGCAGGGTCTGCAATCCGCCCGACCACTCCCAGAAGTTCGACAGCACCAGCACCGCCGTCATCCCGCGCTTCGCGATCTGGGCCAGCGCGAAGTCGAGACCTGCGAACAGCGCGGCATTGGCGCTGCCATCGGGGCGGGTGAAGCCGGGCGTGATCGCATTCTTCAGCGGGCCTTCCTCGGCCGCCGCCATAATCCTGAGGTTGTTGATCCCGAGCGCTTGCAGCCGGTCCAGCTCGCGGATGAGCCGCGCGCGGTCGCCATAGGCTGCGTCTGCGCCCAGCCATGCGGCATACCACAGGTTCGCGCCGGTGATCCGGTAAGGCGCCTTGGCCCGGAGTAACTGCGTGCCTTCGCGGGTGACGAAGCCGGGGGTGATGGTCTCGCCGCGCGCCGGGACGCTGCCCAGTGCCAGCGCCCCCGCCGCTCCGGCGACAGCTTCACGGCGCGTCAGCCTCACGGCGTGATATCGAGGCCGAAGCCGGGGACGGGCATCCCGCCGCCATCGACCAGATTGACCACCGGCGCATCGGCCCAGGCATAGCGCACGCGGGTGGGCGTCATGCCCGGCGGCACGGCGATCACCATGCGGCTGCCATCAAGGCTGGCGAGCGCGAAACGGCAGGTGCCGGGCGCAGCCTCGCACAGTTCCACGCCGAGCGGGTAGGGCCCGCTCTGCGCCTGCAACGCGCCTTCGATCCCGGTGAAGCTGACCGCGACGTTCGCGCCCTCACGCACCGCGCGTTCGGGCATCGGCAGCTTGCGGCCATTGAAGGCCTCGGCCAGCCGCTTGCCCAGATCGTTCTTGTTGGCGGGGTGAATGTCGGTCGGCTCGCCAATGTCGATCGCGGTGACGAGTGCGGCATTGGCATCGGCGACGACGGCGCGGCGCTGTTCGTCGCGCAGCTGTCCCCAGCCGGATTCGGCCGGGGCAGAGCGGCGCTCGCCCCAATCGGCCAATTGCACCACCAGCATCCGGGTCTGCGGGCCGAACTGGCGGCGCCATCCGGCAAACAGGCTGGCAAGCTTGGCGTCATAGGCGGGTTGGCCCGCGTCGGATTCGCCCTGATACCAGGCGACGCCTGCAAGCGTCATGTGGCCGAGCGGCGCGATCATCGCATTGTGCATCACCCCGATCCCCGCATTGGCATCCCACGGCGCGCGCGGGGGGACGTCGGTGACGCTGGTTGTCGCATAGTCCCAATCCGCGCCCAGCGGCACGCGCTCACCATTGGCGGCGGTGAAGTGCAGCCGCTCCGGCCCGGCGAAGAAGCCGCCGGTGTCCCACATATTGTTGGCTGCGATCAGGATGGTGTTTTCGCCCGGCTTCAGGTGCTCGGCTGGCACGCGGTAGGTGCGCACCGTCCCCCAGCCGAAGGTGTAGCCGACCGGGTGGCCGTTGACGAAGGTGAGGTCGAGATCGTCAATCGCGCCGATGGCCAGCTGCCCGTCACCCTTGGCCTGTGCGGCGGTCAGCGTGATGGTCTGCCGCAGCCAGACATTGGCGCGCGGATTGGTGTCGAGCCCGGTCCCCTTCCATTCGTTCCAGAAGGAGAATTGCGGGATCGGTTTCCAGTCGAGCAGCGCGGGATTTTTCCACGGCTCACGCCCGTTGTCCTGTGACCGCCACCAGTCGAACCACTGCGGCACAAAGGCCTGTGCCGCGGCATAGGGATCGCGGGCGTAGAGGGCGAGTTGATCGAGCGCGGCTTGCCCGTGGCGTTCGCGCGCGCCGTGCGGATCATACCACGCGCGCGCAGCGCTGCCGCCCCAGTTCGAATGGATGAGGCCGATGGGCGTGGCGGGGTCTTTCCGCCGCAACGCCTTGGCCATGTAGAAGCAGGCGGCGGAAAACGGCGCGACAGTTTCGCTGGTCGCCGGCGTCCAGGCGACTGGGCTGGCGAATTGGGCTTGCGGCACCGGCGCGGTGGCCTTGGGAACCATCAGCAGCCGGATGCCATCATCGGCGGCGAGGCGCAGCTGGTTGTAGACATCAAGCGCCCGATCGACGGAAAGCTCCATGTTGGATTGGCCGCCACACAGAAAAACGTTACCGATCAGGATGTTGCGATAGGTTGTTGAGCCTGAGGAATCGCTGATCGTGAGGGTGTGCGGTGCGCCGGAGTTGGATTGCGCGGGCAAGGTGGCCAAAAACGCGCCATTGGCGTCGGATTCCGTGGTTGTTGCGCGGTTATCCAGCTGTAGTGTCACGGTTGTTGCCGGTTTTGCCCGTCCTGAGAGCGTCAGTGGCGCGCCGGATTGCAGCACCATGTTGTCGCCAAATCCGGCATCGAGCACCGGGTTGGAAAGTGCGGCGGCGGGCCAAGTTATCGCAAGAGTGAGCGACAAAGCTTTGAAGAAATTGTGCATTAGCTCAACCTCGCGCGGGCATGCGCAAACCCGGCGACGGGCGCAGCGAAGGCAAACAGGCTCCCGGCGAGCGGCCTCTCCGCCATGTCCTGTTGGGACATATTTTTGGTCGCGGAAGTGACGAAACCCGTTTTGAGGTCTGTCCCGCCGAACGCCATTTTTGTGATGTCGCGTGCGGGCATCGGGATGGTAGCGACCAGCGCGCCATCGGGCGAAAAGCGGGCGACGCAGCTCCCGTGATACAGCCCGGTCCAGACGTGATCCTCGCCATCGACCACCGGTCCATCGGGGTAGGCGGTTGGGAAATGCGCCCCGGTATCAGCGAAGAGCCGCGCCTCGCCTACGCCGGCGGGCGAAAGGTCGGCGACCATGATCTTTTGGGCGATGGTATCGGTGAAGTAGATCCGGTCGCCTTGCGCATTGACGGCCGGGCCATTGGTGATGGCGATCCCGCTCGGCCCGGCAGGACGGATCTCGCCGCGGTCGAAAACATAGAAGCGGCCCGACTTGGCCCCCTCGGCATCATCCATCGACCCGAACCAAACCCGCCCCCAGGGGTCGGTGCAAGCATCGTTGAGACGGTTGGTGGCAGGCTCTCCGGGAACCGCGCAAAGCCTTGTGAAAGCTTGAGATTCCGGCGCGAAAATGTAGAGCCCGTCCTTCAACCCGCACAGCAATCCACCCCCCTCAGCGGGGATCGCCCAGCCGATCTGTTCGGGCGCTTCGGTAAAGCCGTTGCTGCCGGTGGCCGGGTCAAAGTGCCACAGCCGCTTGCGCTTGATATCGACGAACCACACAATCGCCCGCTCTGCATCCCACAGCACGCCTTCACCCAGCAAGGTGTCGGCGGCGAGTACGGCGGTGACCGGCAGGCTCATCTCCATCCGGCATCGACCCAGTAATTGTGCGCGGTGCAATAGCGCGCATCGTCCGAGGCGAGGAACATCGCCATCGCAGCAATGTCGACCGGCTGGATGCGGCCATCAAGGCATTGCGCGGCAACGATTTCCGCTTCACCCTCGGGCGAATACCACTGCATCTGGCGCGGGGTCTGGACGTTGCCGGGGATGATCGTGTTGACCCGGATGTTGTCCCGCCCCAGCTCCCGCGCAAGGCTGCGGGTCAGGCCTTCAATCGCGGCCTTGGCGGTCTGGTAGATTACCAGATCTTTCAGCCCCAGATGCCAGCTGATTGAACCCATGTTGACGATCGACCCGCCGCCCGCCGCCCGCATCGCGGGCACCACGGCCTTGGCGGCGAAAAACTGATGCTTGAGGTTCACCGCCATCCGCTCGTCCCAATAGGCCGGGGTGACATCGTCCAGCGCATGGCGATCATCGCTCGCCGCGTTGTTGATCAGCACGTCGCAGCCGCCGAGCTTGGCGATCAGCTGTTCGATCTTGAGCCCGTAATCGGCGCAATCGGTGATGTCGCAGCGCAGGAAGTGCGGCGGGATTTCGGCATCCGCCAGCCGCCGGATGAGCTGTTCGCTGGGGCTTTCCTGAATGTCGACAAAGGCGACGGCCGCGCCTTGCCGGGCGAAGGCTTCCACCACCGCCTCACCAATGCCGGAGCCGCCACCGCTGACGATCACCTTGCGCCCGGTAAGGCTCGGGTAGATCGCGCTGTGCACGCCAGCGCTGCTCGAATGCGCGTCCAAAACTTGTCCCCATCCCTCAGTGACGCGGCGGATGATCCCTAACCGGCGCGCCTTGTCAAATCGTGTCGTGCCGTCAGATTCGGTCGATGAGACCGCGCGCGGCAAGGTTGCTTACGAAACCGCCGATCCCCATCGTCCATGCCGGAGCATCGCGCGAGGTTGTGACGGTGTTGGTCAAAGTGCCCAGCCGGTGCGAGCGAATTGTCACCACATCGCCCACCTTGTGCGTGAAGCCCGTTCCCGGCGTATCGCGGTCCTGCGTCGGCGCAAACAGCGTTCCGCAGAACAAGACGAAGCCATCGGGGTAGTGATGCTCCGACAAGCACTGCGCCACCAGATCGAGCGGGTCGCGGCTGATCTGGTTCATGTCGTTTCGGCCTTCGAGGCGGTAGCCTTCGGGGCCTTCGATGGTGAGTTCGACATCGGCGCTGCGCACATCATCGATAGTGAAGCTGTCGTCGAACAGGCGGATGAAGGGGCCGATCGCGCAGCTCGCGGTGTTGTCCTTTGCCTTGGACAGCAGCAGCGCGGAGCGGCCTTCGAAATCGCGCAGGTTCACGTCATTGCCGAGCGTCGCGCCGATCACCGCGCCATGTGCATCGCAGACCAGCACGACTTCAGGCTCGGGATTGTTCCAGTGCGAATCCGATCGAACCCCGACCATCGCGCCCGTTCCGACCGCCGAAAGCACCGGCGCCTTAGAGAAGATTTCCGCATCCGGGCCGATTGCGACCTCGAGATATTGCGACCACATGCCTTCGTCGATCAACGCTGCCTTCAATTGCGCAGCGGCCTCGCTTCCGGGAACGACGGCGCGGATCCCTGCGCCGACCTTGTCTTCAAGCTGGGCGCGGATCGCGGCGGCTTCATTGGCATCGCCGCGGGCGCGTTCCTCGATCACGCGCTCGATAGCCGAAACGGCGAAGGTGACGCCGCTGGCCTTGATGCATTGCAGATCGATGGGGGTGAGCAGGCGCCAGCCATCGGGCAATCCGTCCTCGACCGGGCCGATCGCCGTGCCGCCGCTGAAGCTGCGCCGCGCGATGGCACCGGAGACGGTGCTGGCGATGCCGGTGAGATCATGGATCATGCCGCCTTCGATAGCGATGACACACGGCCCGTCGGGCGATTGCGCCCGGCCGATGAAATGGCCCTGACGGTAATCCGCCGGCAGACTTTCCAGTATCCTTTCGGCCATTGCTGGCTCTTGCCCTCCTCAGTGATAGCGCTACCATAGAACCGCAATCACGGGCCGACAAGCCCCCAAAGCAAGCGATAATCGGGAGGGAATGGGATGACACGCAAGATGACCGGACTGGTGAGCGCGCTCGCCCTGATGGTGACGGCTGAGGTCGCTACGGCGCGTGATGTGATCGCCGCGTTTGATTATCTCGCTTACGAATCGACCGAGGCCGAAACGCCTGTTCCCGCAGGCGCGTATCGCAATCCGGTGCTGCCCGGCTTCCACCCCGATCCGTCGATCGTACGGGTTGGCGACGATTTCTATGCCGTCACTTCGACCTTCAGCTGGTTTCCCGGTCTGCCGATCCTGCACAGTACGGATCTGGTCAATTGGCGGCTGATCGGCAATGCCATCGACCGCCCGACGCAGCTCGATTTCAGCGGGCTCGGCACCAATCGCGGGCTGTTTGCTCCGGCGATCACGCATCACGATGGGCGCTTCTGGATCGTCAACACCTGCATCGAATGCGGCGGCAATTTCGTCATCACCGCGACCGATCCGGCTGGGCCGTGGAGCGATCCGGCTTGGCTCGATTTCGGCGGGATAGACCCATCGCTGTTCTTCGACGCGGATGGCAAGGCGTGGATTGTCTATAACGACGCGCCTCCGGGCGAGCCGCAATACGAGGGCCACCGCGCATTGTGGCTGCAACAGTTCGATCCGAACGCGATGACAGTGCTGCCGGGGCGCACTTTGCTGGTGGATGGCGGGGTTGATCGCAGCACCAAGCCGATCTGGGCGGAGGGGCCGCACATCTACAAGATTGGCGCCTGGTACTATCTGCTTACGGCCGAGGGCGGCACGGCGGACCAGCATTCGCAGACGATCTACCGCGCGTCCAAGGTGACGGGGCCCTATACCCCCGGACCGTTCAACCCGATCCTGACCCAGCGCGATCTCCCCGCTGACCGTCCCGACCGGGTCGAGGCCACCGGCCATGCTGACATTGTGCAATTGGATGACGGATCGTGGTGGGGGGTGTTCCTCGCCACCCGTCCCTTCGCCGGGCAATCCACGCTGATGGGGCGCGAGACGTTCCTGTTGCCGCTCAGGTGGGAGGACGGCTGGCCACGCTTCCTTGACCGTCAGGAGGCGGTGCCGATGGTGCTGGCCAAGCCGAACCTGCCCGCATCGCCAGCATCCGCATGGACAAGCTGGCGCGATGAATTCGACGTCGCTCTGTCTGATGAATGGATTGGCCTGCGCACACCGGGCCAGATGCCGCAATTCGCGATCGAGGCGGGGGCGTTGCGGATGATCGCAGGGCCAGCGGCGGCGGGCAGCCTTGGCAAGCCCGCCTTCATCGGTCGGCGCCTGCGCCATCACCGTGCAGAATTCACCACCCGGCTGGCCTTTACGCCGGAACGCAGCGGCGATTTTGCCGGCTTGCTGGCCTTTATGGACGAGACCCATTTCCTTAGCGCGGGCAAGGAGCGCGGGCGATTGGTGGTGCGGCTGCGCACCGCGGCCGAGCAGGGCAGCAGCGGGGTGATCGTCGCCGAACAACCGCTCACCACCGACGCGCCGATCGAACTCAAGCTCGCGCTCGATGGCGGTCGCGCGCAGGTGTTCTGGCGTATGGCGGGCGCCAACGCATGGCAGTCCATCGGCGGGCCGATCAATGTCGAGCCGCTCGCTTCGGTCCATGCCGGGCTATTCACCGGGCTGGTGGTTGGCCCCTACGCTTTCTCACCGGGTTAGCGGGCAGGGTCAGTTGGTCTTGAAGACATAGACCGGCCCGATCTCGACCGATTGCGCGGCGCCCGCAAAATGGAGCGTGATGGTCGCATCCCCCGCACCGAAGCCGCGTGTGGCGGTGAAGGGCAGGTTTACCATCTGCCAGCGGTCGCCAATCTTGAAGACCTTGTCGCCAAAGCCCTCGTAAGGCGGGGTGCTGCTCTGCATCCGGGCGTAGATCAGGCCCTTGCCGTCATCGGTCTGCGCGCTGATCGTGCGCGCGACCACGGCGACCATAAACTGATCGCCTTCCTTGACCTCAGGAATGATCGGGAGCGCGGTGGTGAGATCCCAGCGGTTCTCGCCCACCTGCGTGGTGGTGAAGCGGGTGGCTTTCTGGAGCCAGATTTCGGGGATATCGAGCCCCTGCCAGCTCCCGCCTGCACCGCCATGCGCCCAGGCGCGGTTGATTGGATCATTGATCAGCTGCCCGGCGCTGCGCAGGGAATCGGGCATTTCGATGCTGGCCGGGTCTTTCAGGCTCGGCTGCGGCTTGGCGGCGGCGACCTGCTTGGCGACGATGGTGGGCGAACCCTTGACCACGATCGTCTGGCCGATCTCGATCTGCTGCCGCGCGCCTGCCAGTTGCAGTGCGACGATGGCATCAGCCTTGCGGATGCGCTTGTCGGCGCGCGCGCTGACCTCGTACCATTCCCAGTCCGAACCGACGAGCACGTTGGTGTCGCCGAACCCGCCATAGGGCGCGGCGTTTTCCTGAAAGCGCACGCCGATGATCCCCTTGCCATCTGACCTTTCGGTGCTGACCACGCGGGCGTAGAAGCCGACGGTCACCTGATCGCCCGCGCTGATCTCGGAGAGAAGCTGCACGTTGGTCGCGACGGTGTAGGGGAACGCGCCCTTGGCCTTGATGTCGAACACCCGCGCCGCGCCGCCGCCGGGAATGTCGGCCGCTTGCCGCCCGCTGGTCTCGAAGCTTTCGCCATAGCTCGCCCAATCGATCCGGGTGGGATCATTGATGAGATCGCCCGGCACCTGTTCGTCGAACGCGGCAAGCTCGGGCGGGAGCTGGGCCAGCGCAGGCAAGGCAAAAGCCAGCAGGGCCGAGCCAGCAGCAAGGGTGATCGACGTACGGTTCATGGCCTTAAGGCTCCTCATCCTTCAGTTCTGTTCCTTCAGCCCCACCGCGCCCAGCATTCCCGGCAACCACTTGCGCTGGTTCTGATCATAGAACGGGAAGGTGTTGGTGTAGGCCCACATGCACACGCCGATCCCGGTCGGGGCAAAGGCATCGGTGATCATGCGGTGATACTTCACCCGGTCGGCCAACGGAATGTGCGCATCGTAAGCGCCGACTTCGCCCATGAACGGGGTCTTGCCGGTGCGGGCAATATAGGTCTGGATCGCGGCCACATCGCGCGCGAGCTGGGCGGCATCCTGCGTCGTCGGGAACACGCGGCCCACCGTCGGCATATCGGGCTTGGTCCACTCCGCCCCCTGGTGGGTATAGGTGAACGGATCATAGTAGTGGAACGTCGGGTGGATGTTCGGGTCTTCGGGCAGCGGCAGCGTTTCGAGGGACTTGATCCCGCTCCAGTTCTCCCCGCCGATAATCACCGCGCGGGTCGGATGCAGCGCGCGCACTTCCTTCAGCGCCGGGGCGAGGGTGGCGAGCAGATTGGTGTGGTTGAAGTTCTTGTGCGGCTCGTTCTCCAGTTCGAACCACAGCGTATCTTCGGGATAGCCCGCAAAGCGCGCGGCGATCTGCTTCCAAACCCCGCCATGCCATGCGGCCACGGCGAGCGGATCGTCATGGATAGGGTCGAAGTGGTGGCTATTGAGGATGACGTTGAGCTTCGCCTCCAGCGCCCAGTCGACGATCTGCTGCACCCGCGCCATCCACTTGGGGTCAACGGTGTAGGGCGGCTTATCGCTGGACTTGTTGTGCCAGCGCACCGGGATGCGGACGGTGTCGAAACCGGCGGCGGCGATCCGTTCGAAATCGGCCTTGCGGGCCGGAGCACCGCCCCATGCGCCTTCGGTCATCGGTTCCAGCGTGTTGCCCATGTTGATGCAGGTGCCGACCGGCAGCGGCTTGGTGACAGGCACAGGTGATTGCGGGGCCTGCGCCAGCGTGGCGGATGCCAGCCCGAGCGCCGCAACGCTCAATGCCGATGCCATAGCAAAGCGTTTCATTGGTCTCTCCCTTGATGCAGCCTTGTTGGCTTGCTGCTTGTTCCCCAGTCCAATACCGTCAGCGCGTCAGCGGCACGGCAGTACCTGCTGCGCATCACTCCCCAACCGCACTTCGGCGATAGCGAAATCAGCCTTGCCCTCGGTCTCGAGCACGAAGGGCCGGGTCAGCTTCGCAACGTCCGCGCCCTTGTCGCGCAGGCATTTGAGCGGGATGCCATAACGGATGTAGTCATCACTGACCGGCAGGGCGATCTCGGCAAACCCGCGGCTGCCGGGGCCGGTCGCACCGATCCGTGCCTTGGCAGGTGCGTGCCAGCTGCGCAGCGTTACCAGAAGCAAGACATCGCCATTGGCCTCGCGCGCAACATCGACCCCATCGAGATTGCCGAGCTGCACGCTCGCATTCCCGCCCGTGATCGCAAACCGCTTGGCGCCTTCCTGCACCTTGTAGTTCTCAGCCGTCACCCGCATCCGTCCGCCCAGCGCTTCGGCGGGGAGGGTGGTGACGCGCGTCTCGACTTCGCCGTTGGTGCCGGTCAGCATCAGTGACCAACGCGCTGCCGGAGTGCCCGCGTTGAACCATACCCGGCTATCGCCCGTCAGGCTTTGGGTGTCGAGTTCGGGCAGCATCGCCCAGTCACTCGCCTGCGCTTTGTAATTGAGACCGAAACCGAGCGGGAACAGCGCGCCTTCGCTCAGCAGCGTGGTGCGCGGCCAGGCGGCGGGCAGGGTGCCGGTGAAATCGAACCGCGGCTTGCCCGCGCTATCGGCCACCAGCACATCGGCCACCCCGCCACCCTCACTACCCGGAAGCCATGCGACGACGAAAGCATCAGCGGTGTTGAGTGCGGGGTTCACATAAAGCGGCCGCCCCGTGATCATAACGGCGATCACCGGAATGCCCTCGGCCTGCAATTTGCGCATCGTCGCGTAGGGCGCGGTCAGTTGGGAATCGAGCACCAAGGCCGCCCGGTCGCCCTGAAACTCGGCATAGGGAGTCTCGCCGAACACCACCACGGCGGCATCGGGCTTTTCAGTGTAGCTGCCATCGGGTGAGAGCACGGCGCTGCCGCCGCCTGCCTCCACCGCTTGCTTCAATCCGCCCCAGACCGAGGTCGCGCCGGGGAAGTGGCTGTTGTCGATTCCGGTGCCTTGCCAGGTGAGCGTCCAGCCGCCTGACTGGCGCGCGATGTCGTCTGCCCCGTCGCCCGCGACCAGCAGCCGCTTGCCCGGAGCGAGCGGAAGCACGCCCTCGTTCTTGAGCAGCACCAGCGACTTGCGCACCGCCTCGCGCGCAACCGCACGGTGTTCGGGCGCGCCGAGCATTTCATATTGGCCGGAATAGCGGCGGTCGGATGGCTTACCCGCCTCGAACAGACCGAGCCGCGCCTTGACCCGCAGAATCCGCGCCACTGCATCATCGATCCGCGCCATCGGGATCGCACCGGACTTCGCCCGCGCCAGCAGATCATCATAGATCGGCTTCCACGTATCGGGCGCCATATACATATCGAGGCCCGCCATGAGGGCCTGCGGGCAGGCGTCATTGGTGCAGCCCGCGACCTGCCCGTGGGCGTTCCAGTCGGACACGACGAAACCGCCGAAATCCATCTGCTCCTTGAGAACGCCGGTGATCAGCGAGCGATTGCCGGTCATCTTGACGCCCTGCCAGCTTGAAAAGCTGACCATCACGGTGGCAACGCCTTCGGCAATCGCGGGGCCATAGGGCTTGCCGTGAATGTCTCGCAAAGCCTCCTCGCTGACCGAACTGTCGCCCTGATCGACGCCGTTATCGGTGCCGCCATCGGCAAGGAAATGCTTGGTCGAGGCGATCACGTACGGCCCCGCCAGCAGATTGTCGCCCGTGGGCGGCCCCTGCAATCCGCGCACCATCGCGCCGACATAGGAGGCGACGATCTCGGGGTCGGAGGAATAGCCTTCGTAGGCGCGGCCCCAGCGGAAATCCTGCGGTACCGCGACGGTGGGCGCAAAGGTCCATTCCTGCCCGGTGACGCGGATTTCCTTGGCGGTGATCGCGCCAATCCGCTCAATCAGCTCCGGATCGCGCATCGCGCCAAGCCCTATATTGTGCGGGAAGATCGTCGCACCAATGATGTTCGAATGACCGTGAACCGCGTCGATGCCCCAGATCATCGGTATGCCCACGCCCCCGTCCGACCTGTCGACCGAGGCGAGGTAGAAATCGTCCGCTGCCTTCAGCCAGTCGGGCGCAGGGGACAGGTCGTTGCCGTTGGGGCCGCTATTGCCGCCGACGAGCAGCGAGCCGAGCTTATATGTCCTGAAGTCATCAGGCGTGACGCAGCACAGATCGGCCTGCACCAACTGCCCGACCTTTTCCTCGATCGTCATGCGGGCCATCAGCGCGGCTATCCGTGCCTCGTGCTCGGGGCGGGTGGGGACGGGGTATTCGTAGGCGGGCCAGATCGAAGGATTGGCTGTGCCCGAGGCGACAGGTGCGATGGTCTTGGCTTCGGCTGGCGCGGGTGTCTGCGGTGCTTCCGCCCAAGCGGTCGGCGCGACCATGGCCGAGGCCAAAAGCCCCGCGACAAGGCAAGCCCGTTTGCGACCTGAATGGCCTGTCATTTCCCTCTCCCATGACGGTCCTGCTCGCCAGACCCCTGCGTCTTTGCTAACGCTAACATTGATGTTGGAAAATCTGTAGCGGGAAGTCAATCCGGGCGGTAGCCGATTGGCGCAGGGTCGGGGAGAGCCTTGCTTAGTCGTATGAAAGGCATATTGAAATTTCCGAGTAAATACGAATGCACAGACGCTTCACTATAATGATAGCGATACCATAGAGGCCACGAGAGCAAGGCAAGCGCGCGATTCGAGCTGGCCGCACCCCAGCGGTCAGCCGCGCGCGACGTTCTCCAGCAATTCGCCGGTGACAGGATAGCCTGCGTCGCTGAGGATCGTCAGCCACGGCTTGCCGTCCTGCTCCACCACCTGCGGCATGATCGTGCGTACCGGGATCGCCTCGGCTTGCGCGCGGGCTTCCTCGTAGGAGGCAAACAGCGCAAGGCGTTCGAGATTGCGGCGCGTGGGGAAGATCAACTGGATCTCCCCGCGCTCTGCCGCGTCGAGCGCGCCTTGCGCGCTGGTCCAGAACAGGTGGGTGTTCTCCGCATGGTCGATCGACACATCGACCGCGCCGGTGCCGAGATTGGCGAGATAGAAGCGCGTGTCATAGACGCGGGCAATCGCCTCGTTCTTGGGGAACCAGCGCGCAAAGGGTGTGATCTGCGCCAGATCGAGCGTCCATCCGAACGCCTCCAGCACCGGGGCCAGCGCGCCCGTTTCTGCCAGCATCGCGCGCGCCTCGGCCGCGCGGGCGGCGTTGATGTCACCGGCAAGACCGAGTGCGAGACCGGTTTCCTCCAGCGTTTCGCGCACGGCGGCGATCTGGTGCGCAGCTTCATCGTGCGCGAGGCCGCTTGCCGCCGCCACCTCTTCGCCGAGCGCATAGTCCGCCGGATCGACCCGACCCCCCGGGAACACCGCCATCCCGCCTGCAAACGTCATGTTGCGCGAGCGCACAGTCATCAGCACCTCCGGCGGCGCCCCGTTGGGGGCATTGCGGAAGATGATAATGGTGGCGGCAGGAATGCCCTGAGGGCTGGAATCACTGGTCATCGCGGCAAAGGATGGCCTTGCGATAGGCGCTTGCCAAGAGCGAAGGCGCACTCCTGCCGGGTTTTGGTGGGCCTGCCGCTTGGCTGATTAAGGCAGGGCGAACAGGGTGTCGGGTTCCTTTACAACCGCGAACCAAATCCCATTTGGCCGGACAAGAAAAATCCTGAATTTCCGAGACTTCTTATGTTTGGCACGCACTGTGCATTGTACGTGGCGGTCCTAATGGTCTTCGAAGCGAGGTGCGACCCTTCCTGGTCTCCGGGTTGCGCCTCCCCAAAAAGAAAAGCGCTCCGCACTGGTCCTGCGGAGCGCTTTTTCTTTGTGAGTGATGCGCATGGGGTGCGCACGGAACACTGAAGTCGGTGTTTAGCTCACCTTGGCGACGCCGCTTTGATCCATCAGCTGCTGCAATTCGCCCGCCTCGAACATCTCCATCATGATGTCGCTGCCGCCGATGAATTCGCCCTTCACGTAGAGTTGCGGGATGGTTGGCCAGTCAGAGAAGGCCTTGATGCCCTGACGGATTTCCATGTCCTGCAGCACATCGACGCTCTCAAACGCCACACCGAGGTGGTCGAGAATGGCGATCGCCTTGCTGGAAAAGCCGCATTGCGGGAACAGCGGCGTACCCTTCATGAACAAGACGACGTCATTGTTGGTGACAAGATCGGAGATACGGGAATTGGCGTCGGACATGGTGCGTTGCGCCCCTGATGCTTTGGGTGGGTGTTGCGTAATTACGTGGGGACCACGGTGGTGACTTGCAAGGCGTGCAGTTCCCCGCCCATGCGTCCGCCGAAAGCGGCATAGACCAGTTTGTGCTGCGCCACGCGGCTGAGACCGGCGAATTGCGGCGCGGTGACGGTGGCCGCCCAGTGGTCATCATCCCCGGCAAGATCCGTCAGTACGACCGTCGCGCCGGGCAGCGCGGCAAGGATGGCATCTTCGATCGCCGCAGCGGACATCGGCATGGCTTAGACCTCGCCGAACAGTTGGCGCCGGGCCTCGACGGTCATTTCTTCCAGCTTGGCGCGGATGTCGGCTTCGCTGACATCGGACTGCGCCGCCGTGAGATCGCCGAGCAGCTTGCGCACCACGTCCTCATCGCCCGATTCCTCGAAATCGGCTTGCACCACCGCCTTGCGATAGGCGTCGGTTTCTTCCGGGGTGAGCTTCATCAAGCCGGCCGCCCATTCGCCCAGCAGGCGGTTGCGGCGCGCGGCGATGCGGAAGGCGGTGTCATTGTCGAGCGCGAACTTGGCTTCCTCGGCGCGTTCGCGATCCTTGAAGTCGGTCATTGCTTGCGTGTCCCTTCCGATACGATCCGCGCCAAGCGATAGAGGCGGGCGGGCGCAGCTTCAAGCGGGAAGCCGCGCCCGAGCGGCACTAATCCATCGTGACGACAAGCTTGCCCACGGCCTCGCGGGCTTCAAGCTTGGCGATGGCGTCGCCTGCGCGGGCGAGGGGGAAGGTTTCGCTGACCAGCGGGTCAATCTTGCCGGCCTTCATCAGGTCGAACAGCTCGTTCACCTGCGCATGGAAGGCCTCAGGCTCACGCGCGGTGAAGGCACCCCAGAACACGCCGCAGATATCGCAGGACTTCAGCAGGGTGAGGTTGAGCGGCATCTTGGCGATCCCGGCGGGGAAGCCGACCACCAGGAAGCGGCCTTCCCATGCGATAGCGCGCAGGGCAGGCTCGGAATATTGCCCGCCGACAATGTCATAGACAATGTTTGCGCCGTCCGGGCCGCAGGCGGCCTTGAAGGCATTGGCGAGTTCCTTGGACGCATCCTTGTCCATCGCTTCGCGCGGGTAGATCACCACCGCGTCGGCACCGGCCTGCTTGGCGACTTCGCCCTTGGCTTCGGACGAGACAGCGGCAACCACGCGCGCGCCGAACGCTTTGGCAAGCTCCACCGCGGCAAGGCCCACGCCGCCCGCAGCACCAAGGATCAAGACGGTGTCGCCCGCCTTGATATGACCGCGATCCTTCAGCCCGTGGATGGTGGTGCCGTAGGTCATCAACAGCGAGGCGGCTTTCTCGAACGGCACGCCGTCCGGCACGGCGAACATCCGGCCAGCGGGCACCACGATCTTTTCCGCGAGACCGCCATTGCCGATCCCGGCCAGCACCCGGTCACCGACCTTGAAGCCTTCGACGCCTTCGCCGAGTGCTTCGATCACGCCCGAAATCTCGCCGCCGGGCGAAAAGGGGCGCTGCGGCTTGAACTGGTACATATCGCGGATGATCAGCCCGTCGGGATAGTTGATCGCGCAGGCCTTGACCGCGACCAGCACTTCGCCCTTGCCCGGCGTGGGGGTCTCGACCTCGTCGAGGGTCAGCGTTTCAGGCCCACCGATGGCGTGGGTGCGAATGGCTTTCATTTTGGTCCTCTCCCTTGGAATCTGTTTCAGGCGGCGGTGCCGCGCATCAACCACGGCTGAGCGGCGGTACGCGTCGCTTCGAAGCCGCCGATGGCCTCGCCCCGCGCCATGGTCAGGCCAACCTCGTCCAGGCCGTTCAGCAGGCAGTGCTTGCGGAACGGGTCTATGTCGAAGGTGAAGCGGTCCTGATAGGGGGTGGTGACGGTCTGCGCTTCGAGATCGATGGCGATTTCGAGCCCCTCACGCGCCACTTCCAGCAGCCGGTCCACCGCGTCCTGCGGCAGCACCACCGGCAAGATGCCGTTCTTGACCGCGTTGCCCGAATGGATGTCGGAAAAGCTCGGTGCGATCACTACGCGGATGCCAAGGTCGAGCATCGCCCACGCGGCGTGCTCGCGGCTCGACCCGCAGCCATAATTGTCGCCCGCGATCAGGATTGGCGCGCCTTTATAAGCGGGATCGTCGAAGACATTGCCGGGTTCCGCGCGAAGCGATTCAAACGCGCCTGCGCCTAGGCCTTCGCGGCTGATGGTCTTGAGCCATTTGGCCGGGATGATGATGTCGGTATCGACGTTCTTGAGGCCGAGCGGGATGGCGCGGCCTTCGACGCGGGTCAGCGGTTGCATCGGGCGTTAGTCCTCAATCTGTTTGCGGCGGCTCGCCCGAGGGAATCGGGCCGGGCTGCGTCGGCTCGTTCGGCTTCTTCTTGCGCTTGTTCGTATAGAGCAGCGCGGCAGCAATCGCTGCCGATCCGATGGCACCGGCAGCAGCAATCGCGGCGTTGCGGGTGGTGTTCGATTTGGGCTTGTCGGTCATGATGTTACCTTGCGCCTCACGCGGCGGGGTTTCAAGGGGCTGGCGTCACACCAGTTCGCGCACGTCGGTGAGCCGCCCGGTGACAGCGGCAGCGGCGGCCATGGCAGGGGAGACCAAGTGCGTGCGCGCGCCCGGCCCTTGGCGACCGACGAAATTGCGGTTGCTGGTCGAAGCGCAGCGTTCGCCCGGCGGCACCTTGTCAGGGTTCATGCCGAGGCACGCCGAGCAGCCCGGCTCGCGCCATTCGAAGCCCGCGTCGGTAAAGATGCGGTCGAGGCCCTCGTCCTCGGCCTGTGCCTTGACCAGACCCGACCCCGGCACGACGATGGCCCAGCGGACATTGGCGGCCTTGTGGCGGCCCTTGAGGATCGAGGCTGCAGCGCGGAGGTCTTCGATCCGGCTATTGGTGCACGAGCCGATGAACACGTTTTCGATCGGCACGTCAGTCATCGGGGTGCCGGGGACAAGACCCATGTAATCGAGGCTCTTTTGCACAGCGACCCGCTTGGACTCGTCGGCGAAATCTTCGGGGGAGGGCACGCGCCCGCCGATTGGCACCACGTCTTCCGGGCTGGTTCCCCAGGTGACGCTCGGCTCCACATCGGCGGCGTTGATCGTGACCGACTTGGCGAACATCGCGCCGTCATCAGAATGGAGGGTGCGCCAATACGCAACCGCCGCGTCCCATTCCGCGCCTTGCGGGGCCATCGGACGGCCCTTGATGTAGGCGAAGGTGGTGTCATCCGGTGCGATCAGTCCGGCGCGCGCGCCAGCCTCGATGCTCATGTTGCAGACCGTGAGGCGTTCCTCGACCGTCATCCTCTGGAACACGGCCCCGCGATATTCGATCACGTAGCCAGAACCGCCCGCTGCGCCGATCCGCCCGATAATGTGGAGGATCAGGTCCTTCGCACTGATGCCGGGGCCAAGATCGCCTTCGACCCGCACCTCCATCGGCTTCGATTGTTGGAGCAGCAGGGTCTGCGTGGCGAGCACGTGCTCCACCTCGCTCGTCCCGATGCCGAAGGCCAGCGCCCCGAGCCCGCCATGACAGGCGGTATGCGAATCGCCGCAGACGATTGTGGTGCCGGGCAGCGAGAAGCCCTGTTCCGGCCCGACCACATGGACGATCCCCTGCTCCTTGGCAGTCGCGGGGATGTAGCGGATGCCGAACGCGGGAGCGTTGACCTCGAGCGCGGCGAGCTGCGCTGCGCTTTCGGGATCGGCGATGGGCACCGGCGCGCCCTTGGCATCAATCCGCGCGGTGGTCGGCAGGTTGTGATCGGGCACCGCGAGGGTGAGTTCAGGCCGACGCACCGGACGTCCGGCCACTTTCAGCGCCTCGAAGGCCTGCGGGCTGGTGACTTCGTGCACCAGATGCCGGTCGATATAGATCAGCGCCGTCCCATCATCGCGCGTCTCCACGACATGCGCGTCCCAGATCTTTTCGTAGAGGGTGCGAGGGCGGCTAGCCATGATTGGGTCCATTATCCGGGGGTGAGAGTGCGGCCCAATAGTCACGATTGCCGAGCCGTGGCAAGATTGCGGCAATTCATCGACACGCCTTGGTGGAAATTGTCATAATCTTGCGCTAGCTTACAGCCATGTCAGCAAACGAATCCCCCGCCGTGGCCTTTCTTCACCCGATCATCGTCCAGCCGGGTGACATCGACTTCATGGGCCACGTCAACAACGCCCGCTACCTCAACTGGGTGCAGGACGCGGTGCTGGCGCATTGGCGCGGGATTGCTCCGGCTGAGGATGTGGCGACCAAGGCGTGGGTCGCGCTCAAGCATGAGATCACCTATCGCAAACCCGCCTTCCTTGAAGATGACGTGATCGCGCAGACCGTGCTCGAACGCTTCAACGGCGCCCGCGCATTCTACTCCACGCTGATCAAGCGCGGCGAAGAGGTGCTGGCCGAAGTGCAATCGAGCTGGTGCTGCATCGATGCCGAAACCCTGCGCCCCGCGCGCATCGGCGAACATCTGCGCGAGTTCTTCTTCCCCAAGGGGGAGTGAGGGCGCGGAAGGCGTACCCGTTGGTCGCGCTAATTACGTTCGGTTCCTAACAAGTGATGTTGCAATCCATGCCGCAATGCCTGCGGGTGATTGCGTGTTACCAGTTAGGAAAACGACATGACCGAAGAACGCATCACTGAAACGCGCACGCCTGAAGGCAACACTCACACAACCACGACAATCGTCTCCGACCGGCCAAGCTCTGGCGGCGGCACCAAGTGGGTCGGGTTGATCGTGTTGGTTCTGATCGCCGTAGCGGCGCTGTTTGTATTCTCGCAGATGAGCAACTCCGAAGCGTCCAAGGACGCTGCCGTTGGCGAAGCCGCTCAACAGGTCGGCGATGCTGCCGAGCAAGTCGGCGCAGCTGCCGAAGAGGCCGTCGATAAGGTCACGAATTGAGCGCAGCGCTCAATCTCTGAGCGGCTCATTTGTCGGCAGGATGGATGTCACTGGCGGCCCCGGCGCGCCAGACTTGGCCAATAGGATCGACCAAGCGACGCTGACATTCCGCCGTCATGGTACAGATTGGAAAAACTGAAATGAACTTGATAATCCTTTTGATCGTCGGCGGTTTGATCGGCTGGGTCGCCAGCATGTTGGTCGGCGGCGGCGGCGGTATTCTGATGAATGTTGTCGTGGGAATTGTGGGCGCGCTGCTCGCCGGATTTCTTCTCAATCCCTTGATCGGCGGCGGTAACATCCTCAGCGGCGATCTCAGCCTGAGCGCGATAGCCGTTTCGCTGCTGGGATCGATCATTCTGCTGGCGGTCCTCAATCTGGTCCGGCGACGGTAGGACTGAGCAGCCAAACTTTGCGACCAAGGCGCCGGTGTCCCAAAGGGGCGCCGGCGTTTTGTTGTGCGCGATGAACCTTCGCGCAAACGCAATTGCCTTAGGGGCCGCGCGGTCTATACGCATCTGCATGGCTTGCCCGTGCGTATCCTTCGTTCGATGAACCCGCAATTTGCCCCCGGCTTCACGCTGCCCAAGCGAACCTTGCAGAGCGCCATCGGCCTTGCGCTGGCGCTAGCGATAGCCGGGAGCTGGCTGGGCATCCACGCTTACGGTATGTTCGTTTTCGAATTGACGTGGTCGAACTGGCCTTTCGCGCTTGCGCTGGCAGCGGTGCAGTGCTGGCTTTCGGTCGGTGTGTTCATTGTCTGCCACGATGCGATGCACGGGACACTCGTGCCCGGTCAGCCGCGCATCAACGGAGCAATCGGCGCGGTGCTGCTGGCGCTGTATGCGGGGTTCGCATGGAAGCAGCTGCGCGATGCGCATTTCGATCATCACAAGCTGGCCGGCCGTCCGGGCGATCCTGATTTCGATGAGCACAATCCGGGCAATTTCCTGCGCTGGTACGGCACCTTCTTCCGGCGCTATTTCGGCTGGCGCTCGATCCTGTTTGTGCACACCGTGGTCGGCATCTACTGGCTGGTGCTGGATATTCCCATGGTGCAGATCGTGCTGCTCTATGGACTGCCTGCGCTGGGATCATCGCTCCAGCTGTTCTACTTCGGCACCTTCCGCCCGCACCGCCATGCGCCTGTCGAGGATGCAACGGACTTCGCTGACCGCCACAACACCCGCAGCGAGGATTTCGGTACGCTGGCGAGCCTCGCCTCGTGCTTCCATTTCGGCTATCATCTCGAACACCACCGCCGCCCCGATGTGCCGTGGTGGGCGCTGCCGCGTGCGCGCCGGGCCGGGGTGGGTCGCGTTGAATTGATTGAGAAGGTGCCTGCATGAGCTGGCTCGCAATTTTCCTGACCGTGATGTCCTCGCTGATCGGCATGGAGCTGTTCGCGTGGGTTGCGCACAAATATATCATGCACGGCTGGGGCTGGGGCTGGCACCGCGACCATCACGAACCGCACGACAATGTGCTGGAAAAGAACGACCTGTTCGCGGTCGTTTTCGGCACGATCAACGCCGCGATGTATATCTACGGCTCGCTCTACTGGGATTGGCTGTGGTGGTTTGCGGTCGGGATTACGCTTTACGGCGTGATCTACACGCTGGTCCACGACGGGCTGGTCCACCAGCGCTACTGGAAGTGGGTGCCGCGCAAGGGTTACGCCAAGCGGCTGGTGCAGGCGCACAAGCTCCATCACGCGACGATCGGGAAAGAGGGCGGGGTGAGCTTCGGCTTCGTCTTCGCGCGCGATCCGGCCAAGCTGAAGGCCGAGCTCAAGGCGCAGAAGGAAGCAGGGCTGGCGGTGGTGCGTGACAGCGTCGGCGCGGGCGGTGACGGCTTCGAGACTGTGGGCCGCAACCTCTAAGGCTTGCTATCCTCTCCAGAGTTTAGCGATGAAGCCCGTCGCAGCCGCTATCCATGCCACCAGCATGGCGATGACGAAGGCGACTCCGGCAGCGACTTCCCAGCCGAGAAGGCTCAGCGGATAGCTGGCGAAAAGGGCCGCCCCCATGACGACCATGCACCAAAGGACGACCTTTTGGCTCACTCGTGTTCCGCCTGTACCGTCATTTTAGGCATGCATCAGCCCCCAAGCTCCGTCAGGCTGAGGTTATTACCTTCGGGATCGTGAAACCATGCGATTTTGGTGCCTGATCCGGGGTGGGTCCAAACCCCGTCCCTGTCTTGTCCAAAGCCTTCGTAGATGGCAAACGCCACGCCTTTTCCCTTAAGCGCTGCGATTTCAGCGCCGATGTCGTCGACCTGCCAGCCGAGCACGGTGTGGGCGTTGGGCTCGTGGCCCTCGACCTTGGTGAGCCGGAGCAGGGTGCCGGCCAGATCATAACTGATCGCAAAGGGATCCTCACCCGTTTCGGTGATGCCGAGAATTTCGGTGTAGAAGGCCCGCGCTTTGGGCAGATCGGCGGCAAGCACAAAGCAAACGGGTTTCGCATCGGTCAACATGCTGGTTTCCCCCAAGGGCGACTCGCGCGATGCAGCCGCACCCCCTCGCAACTTACGTCGGCAGCCGGGTGCCGCCAACCGTTCAGCCAGCCGCCAGCCGCGCAGCATGTTCCTTCACCAGCGCGATCATGTTCGGCACGCCCTGGGTGCGGTTGCTCGATAGCTGGCTCTTGAGATCGAACGGGGCGAGCGCGCCCATCACGTCCATCTGCGCGACCTCGGCGGCGGGCCTGTCCTGCACGGCGGCGATTACCAGTGCGACAATGCCCTTGGTGATCGCGGCATTGCTGTCGGCGAGGAAATGCAGCTTCTGCTCCTCCTGCGAGGCGGGATAGACCCACACCGCCGCCGAACACCCGCGCACCAGTGTCGCATCAGTCTTGAGCGCATCAGGCATGGGTTCGAGCGCGCGGCCAAGCTCGATCAGCAGGCCGTAACGCTCGTCGCCTTCGAGGAATTCATACTCCTCGAGAATATCGGAAAGGGTGCGCAATTACTAACTCCGTTCGCCCTGAGGTTGTCGAAGGGCTGCTCTACTCTTGCGCAATTGCCCTAGAAGAAAGGGCGGTGCTTCGACAAGCTCAGCATGAACGGGGTTGGGAGGAGGCAGTTCCGAGCAATTACCCGCTCAGCCCCCCGGGCCGGGTGAGCGCATAGTAGATCACATAGAACCAGCTGAAAAAGCCGTGGATGATCGCCCAGATGATCGACTGGTTGACGCTCCAGCTGATCGCCACTGCAATCGCTGTGCCGAGACCGATACCCGCCTGCGTCGCAGTGTTGCGGGCTGTGCTCACAATTCGACCCCGCTGGCGATGGCTTCCAGCTTGCGGATGCGCTCCTTGAGATCGGCCAGTTCGATCCGGGCGGTGCCGATGCTGGACCCGTCCGCAGCCGCAGGGTGGTGGGCGTGGCGGTCCAGCTCCTGCCGCTTGAGCTCAAGCCAGCCCTGCCAGCCACGCAGCAGCGCGGCGGCGATGACGATGATCGCGATCAGGCCGGACGTGGCGGTGATCACGGAAGGGTCGAGAAGCGGAGTGATCATTTGCGCTGTTCCTCCTTCGCCTGCGGTAGGGCCCGCAGCGCTTCGATTTCGGCAGCGATCTGCGCTGTCACGCGCGCATCGCCGGTGTTGCTGTCGGTGACGATGCGTTCGAGCACCTTCACTCGTTCCTTGAGCTCGCTCACCTCGCGCCGTGCGGCTTCGATTTCGGCCAGGCTGCGGCCATCTTCGCGGGCCACGACCTTCTGGTTGCCGTCCTCGTCGGTGATGATGCCAGCCCGGGCCCGGATCGATTCGACGATCCCCCAGATCACAATTGCGACCAGCGCGACGATTGCCCAGCTGCTCATGGTGCGACATTCTCAGTCTGGCGCTGTGCGGGGGCGAGCGAGAGGGTATCACGGCGCAGCGCCTCGATTTCGTCCGCCAGCAGGCTGCCCCGGTCAGTGGCGATCCGTTCCAGCACGCGCAGACGGTCTTCGATCATCTGCTGGCGTTCAGCGATCTCGCGGATGCCGGTGGTGTGCGGGTCAGCAGGCGGCCGAGCGTCATGGCGCAGGTGCTTGCCCTGCATCACCTTGTCGACGATGCCGTTCAGCGTCATGCCCGTGATCAGTACGATCGCGACGATGGTCATCGCTATCAGAACCATTTCGGCCATCACGCTTCCCCCTTGTCCTTGAGACCGGACAGGGCGCGATCCCGCAGCGCATCGATTTCCGCACCGAGATGGTAGCCGCCGTCGGTGACGATCCGTTCGACATTGACCAGCCGGTCCTTCATCGCACCGAGTTCAGCGCGCAGTTCGGCGTTTTCCTGGGTCAGCAGGGTGACACGGTGTGCGGTCTCCTTGTCCGAGCCGGGCTTCAGTGACTGGCCCCACATGCCTTCAAGCGGATAACCGTTCTTGATCTTCATGCGGGTGGTCTGGAACGAGGCCAGAATCCCGAGCGCGCCGAGCGTAAAGCCGCCGCCGATGATCCAGCCGAGATACGGGAGAAAAGCGTCGAAATTCTCCATTACACGCGCTCCTTCTTCGCAATACCGAGCGGGACGCCCGTGCCGTGGTCCGCAGTCCGCACTTCGCGCAGCGCTTCGATTTCCTGGGCGAGCGTGTAGCCACGGTCGGTGACAATCTTTTCCAGCACGACCAGCCGGTCCTGCATCGCTTCGACCTTGCCGTGCAGTTCGCGGTTTTCGGACTTCAGCCGTTCCGTCTCGGCCCGCGATTCTGCGGTTTCTTTGCGTTCGGTCTTGCCGCCCCATTCGTCTTCGAGGGCATAGCCGTGCTTGGCACGGATCCAGTTGTTGATCAGCCAGCCGCCGGTGCAGATCATCACGATGGCGACGATGAAGCTCGGATCATGCGGCATCACACGCGCTCCTTCTTCTCGAGGCCGAGCGGCACGCCCGCGCCGCCCTCATCCACCCGGCGCTGGTCGCGCAGGGCTTCGATCTGGGTGGCGATATCGTAGCCACGATCGGTGACGATGCGTTCGAGCACTTGCACCCGGTCTTCCAGCCGCTGGATATGGGTCGCATATTGCGCAGCCTTCTCGGCGGTCTGTTCGGCGGTGGAGCCAATCTGCATCTCCGCCAGCTTCTGCTGATGCTTGGTCCAGATGGCGACGATCGGGATCATCATCGCGATGATCGGGATCATCAAGGCAAGATAACCTTCCATATCCTTTTGTCCCCCTTGCGTGTGTTCGGACTTAGCGCAGCCGCTCGATCTCGGCGGTCAACCGCGGGTTGCTGCTGACATAGTGAGTTTCCACTGCGGCCAGCCGCCGGTCCACGTCACGGAACGCAGCGCGGATTTCGCGGGCGGTGCGCTTCGGGCTCTGACGCACGGACTGCCAGTACTTCTGCTCGCTTTCGTCGCGGTAGAGGTGCGGCGGCTTCTTGTTGAGGATGAAGCCCGCCACGAAATAGGCGAGGATCGACCAGCCACCGGTGATGAAGATCGAGAAGAACGCGGCCATGCGGACCCAGAAGACGTTCACCCCGGTGTAGTCGGCGATGCCGGAGCACACGCCCATCAGCTTGGCATTGTGCTTGTCACGATAGAGCGTGGTGCGGGGGCTGTTCATGCGCGGGTTCCCTTCTTCTCGGCGATCAGCGCTTCCAATTCGCGCAGTTGCTGGTTGTCTTGTTCCTGATCGGCGATCAGGCGGCGGGCGGGGGTGAAACCGGGGTCGTCGCTGGCGACGAGACGTTCGACCGTGTCCATCCGTTCATCGAGCCGCTTGGCGAGGTTGTAGAGTTCCTCCAGCAGCACTTCGTCATCAACGGTGATCGTGGCGGCAGTCTTCCACTTGGTCATGTAATGCAGGATGACCCAGGGCAGACCGATGAACAGCATCGCGACGACAAGAATGACTTCGAAATCCATGACTTATTCCCCCTTGCTGTCGTCGGTTTTGCCAAGCGCTTTCTTCATCGCGGCCAGTTCGTCATCAATCGCGTCCGACCCGGCGAGGGCGGCGATTTCATCGGCAAGGCTCGGCGGGCCGTCCTCGGCGATCCGCAGCGCGTCGGCGCGGCCTTCGGCGTAATCGACCCGACGTTCCAGCTGGTCGAAGCGGGCGAGCGCTTCATCGGTGCGTTCGGTGCTCATCAGCGTGCGCAGCTTGACGCGGTTCTCGGCGCTTTCGAGGCGCGCGGCGATCGCGGTCTGGCGGCTGCGGGCTTCACGCAGACGGTGCTGCAGCTTGGCGATATCTTCCTCGTAGGCGCGCAGGGCGTCGTCGAGCACGGCGATTTCGCTCTTGAGTTGGTCGGCCATGTCGCCGGCCTTCTTCCTTTCGACCAGAGCGGCGCGGGCGAGGTCTTCGCGGTCTTTGCTCAGCGCCAGCTGCGCTTTCTCGCCCCAGTCGGCCTGGAGCCGGTCGAGCTTCATGCAGTGGCGATGCATTTCCTTCTGGTCGGCAATGGTGCGCGCCGCGCTGGCGCGGACTTCGACCAGAGTTTCCTCCATTTCGAGGATGATCATGCGGATCATCTTCGACGGGTCATCCGCCTTGTCAAGCATGTCGTTGAAATTGGCGGCAATAATGTCGCGGGTGCGGCTGAAAATGCCCATGAAGGCTACTCCATCGAGAAACGAATTGACCCGGTCCAGGGGAGCGACTCGGTCGTGCTCCTGGTCGGCAGTTGCCCGGCGAGATTGCGTCGGGGTGGGGCTGCGGCGCAAGGCTTCGATTTCCTCATCGAGCCGCGACAGACGCGTGGCCGAAAGCAGGCGGGAGGGTTGGGCCGGAACATCGCTGTCAAAGGCAGCGCGAGTGGGCTTCGCGGTGCGGTCAGCATCGGCAGGGGGGACATCCTGCATGGGGCGTTCCGGCCCGAGGGGGTCAAAGGGGTCGCCCACCTTATGCAATCTCGATCATCGCGCCGGATTCGGCAGCGGGGTGAGCGATCGGAGCGGCATGGGCGGCGCTGGGCTGAATCTGCGACGACAGCGCGATCATCATCACCATCGCGGCGATGCTGGCCATTGCTGCCTGACCGAGCTTCGTGTTCCAGAAGCTGTCCGAGGAACGGGCGTTTGCGGCGTTGCGGTCGATCATAGTGAGTCTCCCAAGTGGCATGCGTGGTGTTGCTCGGTATTTTGCAACCGCCGTGCCAAACCGCGAAAACGGCGGAATTGCGGGGTTTTTGATGTGTCGCACTCTGGGGGCGTTGGTCTGTATTGCCAAGCATTGGTGTTTTTCACTATAGTTTGGATGTGAAGCTCGAAAGCCAGTTCATCGGTCAGTCAGGGGCCTTTCTCGACGCGGTCGAGCGCGCCAGCCGCGCAGCCGCGATGAACCGTCCCGTGCTGGTGATCGGTGAGCGCGGTACGGGTAAAGAACTGATCGCCGAACGCCTTCACCGCCTGTCGAGCCGCTGGGACGAGCCGCTGGTGACGATGAACTGCGCCGCGCTTCCCGAAACGCTGATCGAGGCCGAGCTGTTCGGGCATGAAGCAGGCGCCTTTACCGGTGCGACCAAGACCCGCGTGGGGCGGTTCGAGGAGGCGGACCGCGGGACGCTGTTCCTTGACGAACTCGGCACTCTGTCGATGGGCGCGCAGGAGCGGTTGCTGCGCGCGGTCGAATATGGCGAGATCACCCGCATCGGTGCCTCGCGCCCGATTAGGGTCGACGTGCGGATCGTGGCGGCGACCAATGATGATCTGCCCGCGCTGGCGGCGAGCGGCGAGTTCCGCGCCGACCTGCTCGACCGGCTGAGCTTCGAAGTTATCACCTTGCCGCCCCTCAGGGTGCGTGAGGGCGATATCGGCGTCCTGGCCGAATATTTCGGGCGGCGCATGGCAGCGGAACTGGACTGGGAGCGCTGGCCAGGGTTTGCACCGCACGTGATGGACGCGCTTGAGGATCATCCTTGGCCGGGCAATGTCCGTGAGCTGCGTAATGTAATCGAGCGGGCGGTCTATCGCTGGGACGCGCCGGACATGGCCATCGCCCACGTTCAGTTCGACCCCTTCGACAGCCCGTGGCGCCCGCGTCCTCCCGAACACCGGCGCAGCCAGGCGCAAGCATCAGGAGCAGGAGCTGCCAGCGCTGCATCCGGCGTTGCGCCGGTGGCAGGGGCCGCGCCCAGTTTCGACAGCATCGAGGACCTGCGCGCCGCGGTCGACGCGCATGAGCGGGCAATCCTGGCCCATGCTTTGGGAAAACATCGCTGGAACCAGCGCCAGACCGCCCGCGCACTCGGCCTTACCTACGATCAACTGCGCCATTGCATTCGCAAGCATTCCCTCATGGAGGGGCAGGACTGAGAGCGTTCATAACGGATTCGAAAGGCTTTTCGATTATTACGGCGATCTTGTTCAAGGCGGCAGATCACGATGCAATTGCTTTCCGAACATTTCTTGGCCGATAGCGCTCAACGGCAACCTTCTGCAGGTCAGACGGTTATCGTGCGCCGCGCCGGTTTGCATTGACATGCGACCCGATCTTTCCGCCATCCCCAGTCACCCTTTGCCTGCGACACCAACCTCGCGTAAACCGCAGTTGGGGACGCAAAACATTGCTGCCGAGTCGCCGGTCGGGAAGCCAATCGGGCCAATGGTAGCCGCATATTTGCGGGGTGAGGGGATGGTGGACCCGGCGCCTGAGCCTAAGGACGAACCGGCCATCCCGATGGTGGGTCGGCGTTTGGCTCCACGGCTGCGACTAAGCCTGCCCGCGCAATTGATCGCGGTTGAAAGGTCTCACCTCTGCATTCTTCTCAACCTGTCGCGCACGGGCGCACAAGTCGCGATCCTTGATGCCATGCGCGAGGGCGAGGGCGCCATCTTGCGTTGCGGCGTGATCGACCATTTCGGCATCATTAGCCGCAGCGAATTCGGCATCAACGCGATCGCCTTTGACGAACCGCTGACCGACACGGTCGTGCTGGAGACCCGGCGCTATCACGAGAACTTCGAGGATCGCGAGCGGCGTGCGCTGGTAGAGATGGCGCGCAAGTGGGTCACGGGCGACACCGACGACGATCGGACGAGCTGAACTCTGGCCCAACCGTGCACGCGCCGCGCCCGCGCGGTTCGCTCTTGCCAAATCGGGTGTCAGCGATTAGTTGCACCGCCAATCCCGGCATTGTCGAGACAAGGTTTGGATGCTGGCGCCTCCGGGGGCCGGCCCCACACGCCGTTTCTGCAACGCCGACTCGTATGGAGCATGAATGGCCGATATCGCGCGTCTGACCCAGTTGATCGAACCCGAGGCGACCGCCCTGGGTTTCGAACTGGTGCGCGTGGCGATGATGCCGTCTGAAGCCGGTGATGGCGGGATGGCCTTGCAGATCATGGCTGAAGATCCCGCCACCGGTCAGCTTGTGATCGACCAGTGCGCTGCGCTGTCGCGCCGGGTTTCGGACGTGATCGATGCGGCTGAAGAAGCGGGCGAAGTGCTGATCGAAGGGGCTTACCACCTTGAGGTCAGCTCGCCCGGAATCGACCGTCCGCTGACCCGCGAGAAGGACTTCGCCAACTGGGCCGGTCATGAAGTCCGCGTCGTTATGGACAAGGGTTTTGAAGGCCAACGCGTCAACAAAGGCGTGCTCGGCGGGCTTGAGGATGGTATGATCCTCGTCGCGGAAGTGAAGGCGGGCGATGTGCGCTTGCCGCTTGATCAGGTTCACACGGCCAAGCTCGTCCTCACCGACGCGCTGATTGCCGCCACCCGCCCGCTGGATACCAGTGGGGCTGACGAACTCATCGAAGATACAGAGAAGGCAGACGACTGATGAGTGCCATTTCCGCCAACAAGGCTGAACTGCTTGCGATTGCCAACGCGGTCGCTTCGGAAAAGATGATCGACAAGTCCATCGTCATTGAGGCGATGGAAGAGGCGATCCAGAAATCTGCGCGCAACCGCTACGGCGCCGAGAACGACATCCGCGCCAAGCTCGATCCGCTGACCGGCGATCTGACGCTGTGGCGCGTGGTCGAGGTCGTCGAAGAGGTCGAAGACTACTTCAAGCAGGTCGACATCAAGCAGGGCGAAAAGCTCCAGCCGGGCGCCAAGGTCGGTGACTTCATCGTCGATCCGCTCCCCCCGGTCGATCTGGGCCGCATCGATGCGCAGTCCGCCAAGCAGGTGATCTTCCAGAAGGTCCGCGATGCCGAGCGCGAGCGCCAGTTCGAAGAGTTCAAGGATCGTCAGGGCGAAGTCATCACCGGCGTGATCAAGTCGGTTGAATTCGGCCACGTGATCGTCAACCTTGGCCGTGCCGAAGGCGTGATCCGCCGCGATCAGCAGATCCCGCGCGAAGCCGCCCGTACCGGTGAGCGCGTCCGTGCGCTGATCACCAAGGTGGAGCGCAACAACCGCGGTCCGCAGATCTTCCTCAGCCGCGCGCACCCCGACTTCATGAAGAAGCTGTTCGCGCAGGAAGTGCCCGAAATCTACGACAACATCATCGAGATCAAGGCCGCCGCCCGTGACCCGGGCAGCCGCGCCAAGATCGGTGTGATCAGCCGCGATTCCAGCATTGACCCGGTTGGCGCATGCGTCGGCATGAAGGGCAGCCGCGTGCAGGCCGTCGTGCAGGAATTGCAGGGCGAGAAGATCGACATCATCCCCTGGTCGGAAGACACCGCGACCTTCGTGGTCAACGCGCTCCAGCCTGCTACCGTCAGCCGCGTTGTGCTCGACGAAGATGATGGCCGCATCGAAGTGGTGGTACCCGACGATCAGCTGTCGCTGGCCATCGGTCGCCGCGGTCAGAACGTTCGCTTGGCGAGCCAGCTCACCGGTCACCAGATTGACATCATGACCGAGGAAGAAGCCTCGGAGAAGCGCTCGAAGGAATTCGCCGAGCGTTCGAAGATGTTCGAGGAAGAGCTCGACGTCGACGAAACCCTCTCGCAGCTGCTGGTGGCCGAAGGCTTCGCCGAGCTCGAAGAAGTGGCCTATGTCGAGATCGCCGAACTCGCGAGCATCGAAGGCTTCGACGATGAACTCGCCGAAGAACTTCAGAGCCGCGCTCTCGAAGCGCTCGAACGTCAGGAAGGCGCGCACCGTGAAGTGCGCCGCGGTCTTGGCGTGGAAGATGCGCTGGCGGAAATCCCGCACCTGTCGGAAGCGATGCTGGTCACGCTCGGCAAGGCCGGGATCAAGACGCTCGACGATCTCGCCGATCTCGCAACTGACGAGTTGATCGCCAAGAAGCGGGAAGCGCCGCGCCGCCGCAACAACACCGACGGCCCGCCGACCCGGCGTCCGCAGCGCGAAACCGACAAGGGCGGCGTGCTGGGCGAATATGGCCTCTCGGAAGAGCAGGGCAACGAGATCATTATGGCCGCGCGTGCGCACTGGTTCGAAGATGAACCGACCGAGGAGGCCGCCCATGCGGACTCCACCCAATGAGCGCCTGACGTCCGACATCGCTGAGCCGGCGCTTCCCGACACGACGGGGAGCGAGCGGCGCTGTATCCTCACCGGGGACACCTCGGCGCGGGATGAGCTGCTGCGTCTGGCGATTTCGCCTGACGGACTGGTGCTCCCCGATGCAGGGGCCAAGGCGCCGGGACGCGGTGCGTGGATCGGGGTGACCCGCGCCGTGCTTGAAACCGCGTTGGCTGAGGGCCATCTCAAAAAGGCACTGATGCGCGCATTCAAGGGCGCGCCTCTCACCATTCCTGACGATTTGCCCGCAATGATCGAAGCCGCGCTGGTGCGCCAGTTGTGCGACCGGCTGGGGCTGGAACTTCGCAGCGGCAATATCGTGATGGGTTCGGCCCGGATCGAGGAACAGGCGCGCAGCGGACGGATTGCCGTTCTGCTTCACGCCGCCGACAGCAGCGAGGACGGGCGGCGCAAGCTCGATCAGGCGTGGCGCGTCGGCACCGATGCCGAAGGCTCCGGCCTGCGCGGGCAGACCTTGCCTCTGGACCGCACCGCGCTGTCTGTGGCATTGGGCCGCGACAACGTAGTCCACCTGGGCGTCGCCGGCCATCCTGGCGACATGCGCGCCGCAAGCCGCGTGCTACAGGCGGTTTCCCGGCTGGTGCAATACGTCGGGGATGATCGGGCGAGCGCGACGAACGAAACGGGCCGGGACACTTCCGGCCACGCTGACCAGCCTCAGGGCGGCACGGCGAACATTGATGAATACGTGAAGGACTGACGAGCGATAATGAGCGACGACAACGACAACCAACGCATCCGCAAACCTCTGGGCCTCAAGCGCTCGGTGGATGCGGGCGAGGTCAAGCAGACCTTCAGCCACGGCCGCACCAACAAGGTGGTGGTCGAGGTGAAGCGGCGCCGCGTGCTCGGCAAGCCTGGCAGCGAAGCGGCAGCACCGCCGCCGCCGCCCGCTCCCGAACCGGTTGTGGCCGCGCCTGCGCCGACGCCCGCGCCGACCCCAGCTCCGCGTCCGGCCCGACCCGCTCCCGCAGGCGAGACCCCGCAAGAGCGCGTGAAGCGCCTCCAGCTGGAAGCCGAGGAAGAACGGCTGCGGATGGGCGAGGAAGCGCGCAAGCGCGAGGACGAAGAACGTCAACGCGCCGAAGAGGACGAGCGTCGCCGCGCGGAAGAAAACCGCCGCGCCGAAGAAGAGGCCGAGCGTCAGCGCACCGAGGTCACCTCGGCGCCTGAAGTGGCCGCAACCGAAGCTGCGCCTGCTCCCGCAGAAGCTCCTGTCGTAGCGGAAGAACCTGCGACCGAAGCGACTGCCGCCAAGGCCGAAGCTGTGCCCGCCGCGCGCCGCTTCACCCCGGTTGAGCGCCCCGAGCCCAAGCGTCCCGCCGAGGTCAAGGGCAAGAAGAAGGAAGACAAGCGCGCCGCCCCGATCGACGAAGGCAAGGACAACCGTCGTTCTGGCAAGCTGACCGTTACTCGTGCGCTCAACGAGGACGAAGGCCGCCGTGCGCGCAGCCTCGCCGCATTGAAGCGTGCGCGGGAAAAGGAACGTCGCGGTCAGGGCGGCCCGTCCAAGCCGCGCGAAAAGCAGGTGCGCGATGTCGTGGTGCCTGAAGCGATCACCGTCAGCGAACTCGCCAACCGCATGGCCGAAAAGGGCGCGGATCTGGTGAAGGCACTGTTCAATCTCGGTATGATGGTCACCGTCAACCAGACGATCGATCAGGACACCGCAGAATTGCTGGTCGAGGAGTTCGGGCACAACATCCAGCGTGTTTCGGCGAGCGATGTCGACATCGACAGCAGCGAGGACACCGATCCGGAAGAGACCCTGGTGGCGCGTCCGCCGGTGGTCACGATCATGGGCCACGTCGATCACGGCAAGACCAGCCTGCTCGACGCCCTGCGCGGCACAGATGTGGTCAAGGGCGAGGCCGGTGGCATCACCCAGCACATCGGCGCGTACCAGATCACCACCAAGGACAAGAAGAAGATCACCTTCCTCGACACCCCGGGTCACGCGGCCTTCACGGAAATGCGGATGCGCGGTGCGAACGTCACCGACATCGTCATTCTGGTGGTCGCAGGTGATGACGGCTTGATGCCGCAGACGATCGAGGCGATCAACCACACCAAGGCGGCCGGCGTGCCGATGATCGTGGCGATCACCAAGTCGGACAAGCCCGAGTTCAACCCGAAGAAGATCCGCGAACGTCTGCTCGAACACGAAATCGTGGTCGAGGCGATGTCGGGCGATGTGCAGGATGTCGAGGTTTCGGCCAAGACCGGCGCAGGGCTCGATCAGCTGATCGAAGCGATCGGGCTTCAGGCCGAACTGCTCGAACTGAAGGCGCGGCCCGACCGCGATGCCGAAGCAACCGTGATCGAAGCCCAGCTCGACAAGGGTCGCGGCCCGGTTGCGACGGTGCTGGTGACGCGCGGAACGCTGAAGCGCGGCGATACCTTCGTGGTCGGCACGCAGAGCGGCAAGGTGCGCGCGATTGTCGATGACAAGGGCAATCAGCTCAAGGAAGCTGGCCCGTCGATGCCGGTCGAAGTGCTCGGCCTTGGCGGCGTGCCGTCAGCCGGTGACAACCTCACGGTGGTCGAGAACGAACAGCGCGCCCGCGAAGTTGCCAAGTATCGTCAGGAAATGGCGACGGAAAAGCGCACTGCGCTGGCCCCGACCAACTTCGACACGATGTTCAACACGCTGTCCTCCAACGTCATCGAATTCCCGGTGGTGGTGAAGGCCGACGTGCAAGGGTCGGTCGAGGCGATCGTCAATGCGCTCCACAACCTGTCGAACGACGACATCAAGGTGCGCGTGCTGAATGGCGGCGTCGGTGCGATCACCGAAAGCGACGTGATGCTGGCGGGCGGCTCGAAAGCGCCGATCATCGGCTTCAACGTGCGCCCCAATGCCAAGGCCCGCGAGCTGCTGAAGCGCGACAACGTGCGGATGATGTATTACGACGTCATCTACCACCTCACCGATGCCATCGCCAAGGAGATGATCGGCGAGCTTGGCCCAGAACGGATCGAACACGTGGTTGGCCGCGCGCTGGTCAAAGAAGTGTTCAAGTCGGGCAAGCGCGACAAGGCCGCTGGTCTGCTGGTCGAAGAAGGGGTCATCCGCAAGGGTCTGTTCGCCCGTCTCACCCGCGCCGATGTCATCGTTTCGGCCACCAAGATCGCGTCGCTGCGGCGCTTCAAGGACGATGTCGACGAAGTGCGCACCGGTCTGGAATGCGGTGTGGTGCTCGAAGACACCAACGACATCAAGCCGGGCGACCAGCTTGAAGTGTTCTCGGTCGAGGAGCGTGAGCGGACACTGTGAGCCTGACGGATACGCACTACCCAGACGATGCCGGGCAGTCGCCGCATACGGCGCTGCTCGGCTCGGAATTTGTCGGCTGGGATGAGGCCGCCCAGACCGTCACCATGCGTTTCACAGTGAAGCGTGAGATGACCACCTGGCGCGGCGGCGTGCAGGGGGGCTTGGTTGCGGGCTATCTCGATGATGTGATGGGCTATGCCTATGTCGCGGCCACCGGCGGCGAGATGGCGCCGCTCAATCTCGACATTTCGATGAGCCTGATCCGCCTGATCCCCGAAGGCGCAACGATCATCGGCAAGGGCCGGGTGGTCAAGGGCGGACGGCGCGTCGTCTTCCTCGAAGGCGAATTACTGGCCGAGGACGGCACGCTTTACGCGCGCTCCACTTCGACCGCCCTGCCAACGCCGCGCCCGACGCCAACCAGCACGGGGATGGCGTAATGGCCAAGGCTCCTTTCACCACCGAACAGCAATCGGTCCGCGTCCTCAAGGTCGGCGAACGGGTGCGGCATATCCTGTCGGAACTGCTTGCGCGCGGCGAGGTGCATGACGATGTCGTGCGCGCGGCGCACATCTCGGTCACCGAGGTGCGCATGACCCCCGATCTGCGCAATGCCACCGCCTATGTGAAGCCGCTGATGGGAGCGGGCGAGGACGAGGTCGTCGTTGCCTTGCGCCAGAACACGGCCTTCCTTCAGCGCGAAGTCGCGCAGCGGCTTGGGCTGAAATTCGCGCCCAAGCTCAGGTTCCGCAAGGATGAGAGCTTCGCCGAGGCGGATAGGATTGAGGCACTGTTGCGCGATCCTAAGGTTGCCCGCGATCTGGATGATGAGGCTGGCGACGATCTTGAAAATGATGCGTGAGTCCCCGCGCAGGCGGGGACCTCGTGCTGCAAAGCACCAAGTCGCCTGAGGCCCCCGCCTGCGCGGGGGCTCACGGTTGTGTCAACGCGGGATCATCCGCGCTTTCAGTGTGATGTCCACCTTGTTGCCGACGACCAGCTGATACGCCTTCATCCCGAACTGCCGCCGGTCGATGGTGGTGGTGCCGGTAAAACTGACCGGCTTTCCGGCCTGCGCAATCGGATCAGCATTGAAGGTCACCGCCAGCGTCGCCGGACGGGTGACGCCGCGTGCCGTCAACTCGCCGCTAACGGTCCCGCGCGTCGTGCTCGACAGTTTGAGCGAGCGGCCGATGAACCGGATCGAGGGATATTTTTCCACCCAGAAGAACTTGTCGCTCCGCAAGCGGGCAAGCGTGACACTGTCAGGCGCCTCAATGGCGGTGGCATCGAAGGTTACGTCAATCAGGGCCTTTTCCGGTGCACCTGGTACGATTGTCACCGCCCCCTCCATCCGGGGGAAGCGCGCGGTCTTGCTCGCGAGGCCGAAGAACGGCACCTTGGCCGAGACATTGCTCGCCGACGCATCAAGAGTGTAGCGCTGCGGCACGCTCGCGCTATTGGCCAGCGCGAACACTGCAAACAGCGGCAACAGAAACATCCGGGGGCGGGCGGCAGACTTGATCATGATTTTACCTATACGCTTCAACCGGGCAAAAGGTTCACCTCCACCTCGCCCAGCGTCCGGCGAATGGGTAGTCTGACCCGATGGCCAAGCTCTACTTCTACTATGCCAGCATGAACGCAGGCAAAAGCTCGCACCTGTTGCAGGCCGATTTCAATTATCGTGAGCGCGGCATGGCGACGATGCTATGGACTGCGGCCCTCGACAGCCGTTCGGGCGGGCAGGTGAAGAGCCGTATCGGGCTGGAGAGCGTGGCGCACAAGTTTGCGTCTGATACCGATCTTTGGGCGGCGATCAGCGCGGCGCATAAGGTGCAACCGCTGGATTGCGTGATGGTGGACGAGGCGCAGTTCCTCACCTCCGATCAGGTGTGGCAGTTGGCACGCTTGGCGGACGAGGGCGGCATTCCGGTGCTGTGCTATGGCTTGCGCACCGATTTTCAGGGCGAGCTGTTCCCCGGCTCTGCGGTCTTGCTGGGCATCGCCGATGCTCTGGTGGAGCTGAAAGCTGTCTGCCACTGCGGCCGTAAGGCGACGATGAACCTGCGCGTCGATGAGAGCGGCGCGGCGGTGCGGCAGGGCCAGCAGACCGAGATTGGCGGGAATGACCGCTATGTGGCGCTATGCCGCAAGCATTTCTCCGAGGCGCTGGCGGGTTGATCGCTCGGTTCCTATCTAGCGCGTCATGACCGAAACGCTTCTCTATGCCGCCATCCTGGCGCCGTGCCTGATAATCGCTATCGTTTTCCACGAGGTCGCGCACGGGCTCGCCGCGCTGGCGCTGGGTGATCCCACCGCACGCGAGCAGCGGCGCCTCAGCCTCAACCCGCTGCGCCATATCGATCCGGTCGGAACGCTGCTGGTGCCGGGCGCGCTGGCGCTGCTGGGCGGGCCGGTGTTCGGCTGGGCCAAGCCGGTGCCGATCAACGCGCAGCGGCTCAACAACCCGCGCTTCGGAATGATGGCGGTGGCCGCGGCGGGGCCGGGGATGAACCTCCTGCTCGCGCTGGTGGCCGCGGTGCTGCTGGGCGTGGTCGGCGGGCTGGGGCTCGGCGAGGGGACCGCCGCTGCCGGCATTGCCGCGACGCTGCTGACGACCTTCATCCTCATCAACATCTTCCTCGCGCTGTTCAACCTCCTGCCGATCCCGCCCTTCGACGGTTCGCACATCGTGGGCGGACTGCTGCCGCGCAGCATGGCGGCACAATGGCAGAAGCTGCAGCAGGTGGGCATGTTGCTGCTGGTGGCGCTGATCGCGGCGACGTGGGCCTTCCCCGGCTTTGCCCTAGTTGAGCATACGGTGCTCCCTCCGGTGCTGTGGCTTGAGGAGCGCTACTTCGCACTCGTCCAATGGATCGCGGGTGGGATCGCACGGTGAGCGAAAGTGCACCCCTGCCGCTCTCGGGCTGGCTGATCCTCGACAAGCCGCGCGGTATGGGCTCCACCCAAGGGGTCAGCGCGGTCAAACGCGTGCTGCGCCAGAACGGTTATTCCAAGACCAAAGTCGGTCACGGCGGGACGCTCGATCCGCTGGCCGAAGGCGTGCTGCCGATTGCCTTGGGGGAGGCTACCAAGCTGGCCGGGCGGATGCTCGATGCCAGCAAGATTTACGAGTTTACGGTGAAGTTTGGGGAGGAGACTTCGACCCTCGATACGGAAGGGGAAGTGGTCGCGACCAGCGATGTGCGCCCCACGCTGGCCGAGGTGGAAGCCGTGCTCCCGCGCTTCACCGGCCCCATCGAACAGGTGCCGCCCGCCTATTCCGCGCTCATGGTTGGCGGTCAGCGCGCCTATGATCTGGCGCGGGCGGGCGAGGTAGTGGAGCTTAAGGCGCGCAGCGTGACAATCCATTCTCTCTCTATCCGTCATCCCGGCTCAGGCCGGGACCCAGAGCCGCAAGCGCCTTGCCCAGATCCCCTGGGCCCCGGCCTTCGCCGGGGTGACGAGCTTTGTGAGGAGATCACCCTCACTGCCCACGTCTCCAAGGGCACCTATATCCGCAGCCTTGCGCGCGACATTGCCTATGCGCTTGGCACCTGCGGCCACGTCACCTATCTGCGCCGCACCAAGGCCGGGCCGTTCCTACAGGAACAGGCGATTTCGCTGGACTTGCTGGAGGAAACCGCTAAGGGCCGGGGCCTTGAACACCTCCTCCTGCCGTTAGAGGCAGGGCTGGACGACATCCCGGCCCTCCACCTCGACCAGACAAGCGCGCAGGCGGTCCGACAGGGCCGGGTGCTGTCTGACATGCCCCAATCATCCGGGCTTTACCTCGCGAAACTGGGTTCTGTCCCGGTCGCGCTGATGGAAATTTCGGATGGGACGGCCACGGTCGTTCGGGGGTTTAACCTTCCCGATGTCGCTGAGTAAGAAAGAGACGTACTATGTCGGTGACCGCCGAAGTTAAGCAGACCATCATTGCTGACAATGCCCGTGATCCCAAGGACACCGGCAGCCCCGAAGTGCAGGTTGCGATCCTCACGCAGCGCATCCGCAACCTGACCGAGCACTTCAAGGATCACCACAAGGACAACCATTCGCGTCGCGGCCTTCTCATGATGGTCAACAAGCGTCGCACGCTGCTCGCCTACCTCAAGAAGAAGGATGTGGAGCGGTACAACGCTCTGATCCAGAAGCTGGGCCTGCGTAAGTAAGAGTTTTGCGAAAGGGCGGCTCCAAGGGGCCGCCTTTTTTGCATATGGGGCATGCAGACATCCGGTCTGCTCCGCCTTGGGGCCGAAGCGCTCCGCACCGGACCGGGACGGTTGTTTCCCCGGCACAAGAGGCCCCGCCCGGCAATATGGCTGAGCGGGTCAGAAGGAAAATCAATGTTCGACACGAAAACCGTATCGCTGGAGTGGGGCGGCAAGACCCTCACTCTGGAAACCGGGCGTATTGCCCGTCAGGCCGATGGCGCCGTTCTGGCCACCTATGGCGAAACCGTGGTGCTGTGCGCCGTGACCGCCGCCAAGTCGGTCAAGGAAGGGCAGGATTTCTTCCCGCTCACCGTCCACTATCAGGAAAAGTTCTCGGCCGCCGGGCGCATCCCGGGCGGCTTCTTCAAGCGTGAACGCGGCGCGACCGAAAAGGAAACGCTGACCAGCCGGTTGATCGACCGTCCGATCCGTCCGCTGTTCCCTGAGGGCTTCTACAACGAAATCAACGTCATTTGTCAGGTCCTGTCGTTCGACGGCGAAACCGAAGCCGATATCGTTGCCATGATCGCAGCCTCGGCTGCGCTGACCATCTCGGGCGTGCCCTTCATGGGCCCGATCGGCGCTGCACGCGTTGGCTACATTGATGGCGAATATGTCCTCAACCCGAAGCAGGACAAGGCGCTTGCCGAAGGCCAGCTCGATCTCGTCGTTGCCGCCACGCAAGGCGCGGTGATGATGGTCGAATCCGAAGCCAAGGAACTGACCGAAGAAGTGATGCTCGGCGCCGTCATGTTCGCACATGACGAAATCCGCAACGTCATCGGCGCGATCATCGATCTGGCTGAACAGGCTGCCAAGGATCCCTGGACCGTCGACCTCAGCGACAACACCGCTGACATGAAGGCGAAGCTCAAGGACCTGATCGGCGGCGATATCGCGGCGGCTTACAAGGTCACCGACAAGTCGCAGCGTTCGAACCTGCTGAACGAAGCCCGGGCCAAGGCCAAGGCGGCGTTTGCCGACGAAGGCGGCCAGACCCAGATGGTCGCTGGCAAGCTGATGAAGAAGCTCGAAGCGGAAATCGTGCGCGGGGCGATCCTCAAGGATGGCCAGCGCATCGACGGCCGCAAGCTCGATCAGGTCCGCCCGATCGAAGCGATCGTCGGCTTCCTGCCGCGCACGCATGGTTCGTCGCTGTTCACCCGCGGTGAAACGCAGGCGATCTGCACCACCACGCTCGGCACCAAGGATTCCGAGCAGATGATCGATGGTCTGGAAGGCCTGTCGTACACCAGCTTCATGCTGCACTATAACTTCCCGCCCTATTCGGTCGGTGAAGTGGGCCGCTTCGGCGCCCCGGGTCGCCGCGAAGTCGGTCACGGCAAGCTCGCCTGGCGCGCGCTCAACCCCGTGCTGCCGAGCAAGGAAGACTTCCCCTACACCATCCGCGTTCTGTCCGACATCACCGAGTCCAACGGCTCGTCCTCGATGGCGACCGTGTGCGGCGGCTGTCTGTCGATGATGGACGCCGGTGTGCCGGTGAAGGCTCCGGTCTCGGGCATCGCGATGGGCCTGATCCTCGAAGGCGATGATTTTGCCGTTCTGTCGGACATCCTGGGTGATGAAGATCACCTCGGCGACATGGACTTCAAGGTTGCCGGCACCGAGAACGGCATCACCACGATGCAGATGGACATCAAGATTGCCGGCATCACGCAGGAAATCATGGCCAAGGCGCTGGAACAGGCCAAGGCTGGCCGGATGCACATCCTTGGCGAAATGGCCAAGGCGCTGACCGGTGCCCGCACCGAAGTCAGCAAGCACGCCCCGCGCATCGAGACGATCCAGATCGACAAGTCGAAGATCCGTGACGTCATTGGCACCGGCGGCAAGGTGATCCGCGAGATCGTCGCCGAAACCGGCGCCAAGGTCGACATTGATGATGAAGGCGTGATCAAGATCTCGTCCAGCAACGTTGACGAAATCGAAGCCGCGAAGAAGTGGATCCTCGGCATCGTCGAGGAAGCCGAAGTCGGCAAGATCTACAACGGCAAGGTCGTGAACATCGTCGATTTCGGCGCGTTCGTGAACTTCATGGGCGGCAAGGACGGTCTCGTCCACGTCTCGGAAATGCGCAACGAGCGGGTTGAGAAGCCCACCGATGTCGTCTCCGAAGGCATGGAAGTGAAGGTCAAGGTGCTCGAGATCGACCAGCGCGGCAAGGTTCGCCTGTCGATGCGCGTCGTTGATCAGGAAACCGGCGCCGAGTTGGAGGACACCCGTCCGCCCCGCGAAGCGCGTGAGCCGCGCGAAGGCGGCCGTGGCGGTGATCGCGGTGGCGATCGTCGCGGGCCCAAGGGCGGCGGCGGTGGTCGCGGCGGCGACCGTGGTGGCCGTGGCGGCGATCGCGGCGGTGACCGTGGTCCGCGCGACAGCGCACCTGCGGGTCTGCCCGACTTCCTCAAGGACTAGTCGCATTGCTCGTCACCCCGGCGCAGGCCGGGGCCCAGCGACACCGGGACCAGCGTTTGCCGCTCTGGGTCCCGGCCTTCGCCGGGATGACGAGGTGAGATACAAGGGCCGCTCGGAGAAATCCGGGCGGCCTCTTAATTTGAGAACTGACTTATGCTCCAGCGCGAACTGATCGACAGCACCCAGATCGAGGACGGCGTCTGCCTCGAACTCTATCGTCACGGCACCGATTTCATGATTGTGCTGGGGCGGAACGAGCTGATGAGCACGCGGATGCGCTTCTCGGAAGAACAGCTCGCGCAGCTCACCATCGAGCGGCTGGGCAAGGACAACGCGCGCATCTTGATCGGCGGCTACGGCATGGGCTTCACCTACCGCGCCGCTGCCGCACGGCTTGGCGAGAAGGCGCAGATCGTCGTCGCCGAAATCTCTGACGCGATCATTGACTGGGCTAAAGGGCCGATGGCGGAACTGACGGGGGAGGGCCTGTCGGACCCGCGCCTCGATCTGAAAATCTGCGATGTGGCTGCGCTGATCGATGATGCGAACGATGGCACCTGCGCCAAATTCGACGCGATCCTGCTGGATGTCGACAATGGCCCCGACGGAATCGTGCGCGATGCCAATAATCGGATCTATTCGCGCACGGGCCTCGCAAAGGCGCGCGATGCCTTGAAGCCTGGCGGTATCCTTGCGGTGTGGTCAGCCGGGCCCGATCCCGCCTTTGCCAAGCGCCTGCGTGATACCGGGCTCGACATCGTGGAATGGAACGTCCGCTCGCGCCCCAACAAAAAGGGCGCACACCACATCATCTGGTTCGCGAGCAAGAGCTGAAAGCCAAGCTCAAGGAGCTTGGGTCTGCGTTCACGGCAGTGAACCTTGGATTAGAAGTCGTAGATCAACGTTACGCGGCTCAGCGTATCGGTCTGCACCGCGCCCGGCGGCGGGTTGCTGTCATACTCGACGGCATAGGAAAACCGCGCGGTCAGGCTGCGGTTGATCCGGGCATCAAGGCCGGTGATCAGATCGAGCGTGGTGTTGCGCGAATCGATGATGGCGACCGCCGATCCGCCGGTTTCTGCCACGGCATTGGTGTCCTGCGTCAGCTTGAGCTTTTCGGTGATGTTCCAGTCGAAATCGAGGCCGATCAGCCCGGCGATCCGGCTTTCGTTGCGGCCATCGACAAATTCGGTGACGCGGTAAGCTGGCCCTGCTTTGACCGACAGTTGGATGTCATCTGCCTTGAGCGCCTGATAGCCCATGCCGCCTGACACGGCATAGCGTGCCGCAATGCCCTGAAACCGGTCGCGCTCGTATTGGGCGAGCGCATAGACATAGAAATTGTCGGAGACGTTGAAGTTGGGCTCATATCGGGCGAGATATTGTTCGCGGGTCGTGAGGCCATTGGCGCGCTGGTAATCGACGCGGCCGGTCAGTTTGTGGCGCCAGTCGATGCCTTGGCGGTCCAAGGTCAGACCTGCGGTCACGCCGGTATTGTCTGAGTTCCCTGTCGCGCGGAAAGCGCCAAACTCGCCCTTGCCGGACCAGTTGTCGAACATGCCGGCAGCGCGGATTTGCGCCACTTTCGCCTCGGCCTCGGCCGTTTTGCGCGCGGCGACACCCACCTCGAAATTGGCGACAATCGCGTCGATTTCTTCCTGATCGCCCGGATTGGTCGCGCGCGCGATTTCAGTGACGGTGCGCACTTTGGTTTCATCGCCGGTTGCGATGGCGGCATCAATCATCGCGCGCACGGGCTCAGGCAGTTCGGCATGGGCCGGCATGGATGCCGCCATACCGACCACGATTGTCACCATGGTCACGCCTCTTACACCAGCCTTGCAACCCATGTTAGCGCTCCCTTCGGCCCGCTTTCGCCATACAAGGCTGCGCGGGCGCGGGGCAAGCCCCGCTTTCGCGAAGGGGCTTTCCTACTCGGTTGATGCCCGTCACGATCGCGCGCATGAACGCCCCTTATCCGACAGAATGGACCAGCCAGCCCGCTGCGCGACCGCACGGCCCTACGCGCCCAGCCGGTTTTCTGAATCCTGGACTGTGTCTCATGTGTCTCCAACACCGGCCACAGCCCCGCCAACCTGAACGCGGCAGTGCTGGAGCCGAGGCCGAATCAGGTGGCGAGCAGTCGGTCTCCGCAGACGCCTTAGCGGACGCGCGGTCCGCCGAACGGCAGGGGCGGCGGGGGGCGACGTACGCCGCGCGGCAGCTGTGCCTGATAGGCGCGGCCACAATGCTCGACGCAATAGGGGAAGCCGGGGTTCACTGCGACGCCGCAGAAGTGGAAATCGGCCTCGCCCGGATGGCCCATCGGCCAGCGGCACACCTTGTCCGACAGATCGAGCAGCGTGGTCTTGCCCGCAATCTCGGGGCTCGGCTTGGCGGGCACGAGACGGCGGGGCGGGGCGGGGGGAATCGGCGCCTGCTGATCACCCGGACCTTGGCGCAGGAAGCCGCCTGGGCCGACCGAGACGATCTTGGGCAGATCGGCGGGCGGACCGGGAACGGGCTGCGAAGGCACTGCGTTCAGACCCTCATCCGCAGTCGCTTCGGCGCGGGGGGAGGGAGCAGCGGCGCGCGGCGCAGGGCGCTCAGCCGCTTCGCCGGTCACGCTGCGCTCAGCGGGTTCGGCCCGCGGTTCGGCCACACGCGGCGCGGGCGCGGCAGCGGGCTTCTTCGCCGGAGCGGCCGGCTTCTTCTTGTCGTTGGCCTTCACCGGAGACGGGCGCGCCTTCAGGCCAAGACGATGCGCCTTGCCGATCACCGCATTGCGGCTGACCCCGCCGAGCTCGGCCGCGATCTCGCTCGCGGTGGAGCCGCCTTCCCACATCTTCTTGAGCGTTGCGATGCGCTCGTCCGTCCAGCCCATATGTACTACCTGTTCCTGTGTCCGGCGCGTGCCGTAAAGCGCTGATGCTTGTCAGAGCGTCCCTTGCAGCCTAGGCATCTGCGCCATGGCCGAACGCGCTCCTTCAGCAAACCCTTTGCACGACGCTGCTCCCGTGACTGAAATGACGCCTGATGACAAGACCGGCGGGAGCATCCGGTTTTCCCCGCGCGGCGTGCCCGTGATCATCGGGGTCAATCGCGTGGGGCTCTTCGCCCTCTATATGAAGGAGGTGCGCCGGTTTCTCAAGGTCCAGACGCAGACGATCTGGGCTCCGGCCTTTACCACACTGCTGTTTCTGGTGATTTTCACGGTCGCGTTGGGCCGCGAAGGGCGCGAAGTGCTAGGTGTGCCCTTTGCCAGCTTCGTTGCGCCGGGCTTGATCGTGATGGCGATGATGCAGAACGCCTTTGCCAATTCGAGCTTCTCGCTGCTGTCGGGCAAGATGCAGGGAACGATCATCGACCTGTTGATGCCGCCCCTGTCGCCCGGCGAGTTGATGGCGGGCATTCTCGCGGCGGCCGTGACCCGCGCGATTGCGGTGGGACTGGCTGTGGCTTTGGCGATTGCGCTCTGGCCCGGCGTTTCGCTGGCGATGACGCACCCCTGGGCGGTCGTGTGGTTCGGCCTGATGGGATCGCTCTTGCTGGCGACGCTCGGCCTTGCGACATCGATCTGGGCCGAGAAGTTCGATCACAACGCCGCCGTCACCAACTTCATCATCGCGCCACTCTCGCTCCTGTCGGGCACCTTCTACGTGATCGAGAACCTCGATCCCGTGTTTCAGTGGGTGAGCCGGTTGAACCCGTTCTTCTACGTGATATCGGGCTTCCGCTATGGCTTCCTCGGGGCGAGCGACATGGGGCCTGGCACTGTCCTGATGGCGGCAGCGGTGGGGCTGCTGGTACTTAACGCTGTGCTGGCAGCGGGTGTCTACGCGCTGCTGCGATCGGGCTGGAAGCTCAAGAGCTGAGCGGGCTGGCCTGACCCTTGGCCAGCGACGAGGCGGTAGGAACGCTCGCAGAAATGCGGTTCAGCGCCTCCTGCGCGCCCATCACATCGGCCACATTGCCGATCTCGAAGTAGTCGGTCTGCCGATCGCCGTCGCTGTCCTTGCCGATCTTCACCGCGAGTTGCAGCCGGCCGCTTCCGTCGCGCTTTTCGAACCGTTGGATCAAGCCAATGCGGTCAGCCGGCACGGTCTCCACCGTCAATTCGCCACCCATGCTCAGCTTCAGCGCGCGCTCATTCGTCACCACGTAGAGCACGCGCCCTTTCTGGAACAGCGGCACAAAGGGGCGAGCCATCATGGCGAGGCCGATTGCAATGAAGGGCAGGCCAAACAGCGGAAAGGCCCAACCGATCCAGCCCGGCCCATCATCCCCGGAAACGGCAATCGCACCTGTGGCGAGCACAGTCCACATCACTGAAAAGGCGGTCCAAGGGATTGCGAAGATGTAGATTCCGAAGCTGAGCGGTTCCAAGCGGCCTAACTGCCAGCCATGCCACACGACGGTTTCGCTGGCGCGAAGCTCGCGCTCAAGCGCGAGCCGCAGGCGGGACATGATGGGGTTATCTTGGCGCGGGCCCGTCTTTTCCGACATGGCCCCGAATTATCCCAAAAGGATTGTCAATGCGTTAGCGAGGCCCGCATCCGGTACCGGCCGTCCTTGAAGCTCTCGAACAGCTGGCGCACCGTCGGATGATCGACCGGCCCGCCATCAGAGTCCGCGATGAGATTGCCCTGACTGACATAGGCCACATAGGACGAATCATCATTCTCCGCGAGCAGGTGATAAAACGGCTGGTCGCGCCGAGGGCGGATGTCCTCGGGGATCGACTGGTACCATTCTTCCGAGTTGGCGAAGACCGGGTCGATATCGAACACGACACCGCGAAAGGCGAACAGGCGGTGGCGGACCACATCGCCGATGCCGAAGCGGGCACGGGTCTGGCGCGGCGCGATGATGGTGCGCCCGGCCTGGCTCGAGAAGAACTCTGCACGTTCCATGTCTGATAATATGGACCTTTGCGCTCGCAAAACAAGCGCCGGTTTTGTGCAGCTGCGAGATATGCCCGCATTTTGTGTACCCTCGGGTCTTGGCAAGCCTCGCGCCTTGGGCTAACGGGCGCGCTCCCTGTCGCCAGCCGTCCCGACCAGATGGCCTAAAGCATCGCGGCAGGCCTCGCGGAGAGGTGGCAGAGTGGTCGAATGCGCCGCACTCGAAATGCGGTTTACCGGCGACGGTAACGTGGGTTCGAATCCCACCCTCTCCGCCAGCTAACTTTCTCTCAAAGTGAAGTCTTGATCCGCGATCGTCGCTCGCTTGCGACTACCTTACCTGGTCCCAGACCAGCGCCGAGAAGCCGAGCCAGGTCGTAAACATGATCAGGTAAGGCCAGCGCTTTGGCCACAACCGGGCCACCAGCAACGTCGCTGCTGCCGTCCCGCCGAGTGCGAACAAGGCCGCGATTGCCGCCGGCGTGCCGGGACCGATGAGTGCTGATCGGATTGCCATGCTGGCCCATTGTGCTGGCAGCAAGGCCAACAGCCAGCCGGGCAGGGCGCCCGGCATCGCCGCAGCGGTTGCGACGACTGCGGCCTCTCCTGCGACCACGGCAACGGCGATCCACCAGCCCTTTTGGGCTGCGCTGCGGGCAAACAGGGTGCCGCGTGCGGCGAAGCTGGTGCTGGCGATGATGAGGGCCAACCCCATTGCAACGGGTTGCTCCAACGGCGGCATTCCCAGCGCGCTGGCGAGCCAGACGAGGCCAGCCCCTGTCAGCAGCGCCAGCGCGACACCGATCCACAGCCTCCCGGCGATGGCCGCTGAGATCATGCCGGCTCCCATCAGGCCGACCGCGAGGATCGGCCCCGCAATCAACGCAAACGGCGCATGGGTGGGCGCATTCTGCAAATGCAGCATGGCAATTGCTGGGGCCGCGACGCCGGCCGCCGCCGCCGTCAGCCACGCCATAAGCGGCCAGGTCGGAGGTTGATCAGAGGGCAAAGACGTCATGCGGTGGACATTGTGTGATGCGCTCACACTTGTCGAGCTTACTCCATCAGGCGCAGGATGACCTGATGATCGGGTACAAAGCGCTCCGGGACTTCCACCAAGCGGGCAACATAACTCGGGGCGGCCCCCACCATCATTCCGCCGGTTCGAGCGTGGTCTGCGCCTCGCCCCAAGCGGGGAAGGGATCGTTGAGGTTTTCCCACTGATCGGGCGTGAAGGCGTCCGTCGGCACGAGGCAAGCATCCAGCGCCTTGGTAATTGCCGACCTGTCCAGTCCGATGCCGATGAACACCAGTTCCTGCCGCCGGTCGCCCCAGACCGGATCCCAGTGACGGATCACGAATTCTTCGAAACTGCCGTCGTCCGGCCAACGGTTCTTGGGCACGGCGGCCCACCAGCGGCCCATGCGGCTGACGCTTTTCTGGTGCCCGACAATGGCGAGCTCACCGAGGAAATCGCTGCGGGTGGCAAGCCAGAAATGGCCCTTGGCGCGGATCACTGCGTCGAGTGCATCGCCGGTGAGGAAGCGGTAGAACATCGCCGGATGGAACGGGCGGCGGGCGCGGTATACGAAGCTTTCGACGCCGTATTCTTCGCTCTCGGGCCGGTGGCTGGCGTAGTCATAAAGCTCTTTCATCCACAGCGGATGTTGTTCGGAACGCTCCTCGTCATACAGCCCGGTATCGAGGATCGTGTCGAGGGTGACTGTGCCGAAGTCGGCTTCGACGATCCGCGCGTCGGCATTGAGCGAGGCCACCACCTGCTTAACCGTGGCGAGCTGTTCGGACGGCACGGCGCTGGCCTTGTTGACGATCACCACGTCGGCGAATTCGATCTGTTCGACCAGCAGGCTGACAAGGCTGCGATCATCGCCTTCGCCCGCTGTCTCGCCGCGTGCCGAGAGCAGATCGGAGCTCGAATAGTCGGCTAGCAAATTGAGCGCATCGACCACGGTCACCATCGTGTCGAGCCGTGCAACATCGCCGAGGCACTCGTCATCTTCGTCACGGAACGAGAAGGTCGCGGCCACCGGCAGGGGTTCGGAGATCCCGGTGCTTTCGATCACGAGGTAATCGAAGCGGCCTTCATCCGCCAGTTTGCGCACTTCCTTGAGCAGATCGTCGCGCAGAGTGCAGCAGATGCAGCCATTGGTCATTTCGACCAGCGTTTCCTCCGCGCGGGACAGCGCCGCCTCGCCCCCGCGCACCAGGTCGGCGTCGATGTTGACCTCGCTCATATCGTTGACAATCACCGCCACACGCTTGCCCTCGCGGTTGGCCAAGATGTGGTTGAGCAGCGTGGTCTTGCCCGCGCCGAGGAAGCCGGACAGTACGGTCACCGGCAGGCGGTTGTCGGCGCTGGACTGAGTGAATGCGGAGGCGGTCATGCGGAATTCCTGTTGTCTGCGGCTTGTAATGGCGTGGGTGCGCATTAGGTGATGTTGTAACATAACGCAATGGGGGTAAGGCATGGGCAGTTCATCACCACGGCCGCGCAGCGAGGCGCCGTGGCACCGCTTTGGCATGGGCTTGTCGGCGCTGTGCCTGGTGCATTGCATCGCGCTGCCTTGGCTGCTGGCGAGCGTGCCGGTGGTGATGCTCGCCGCCTTGCCGGAGGGACTGCGCGAGAACGAATGGCTTCATGCCGCGCTGATCCTGCCGGTGCTGCTGGTGAGCGGCCCGGTGCTGCTGCGTGGAAACCCGGGGCACTGGCAGATCGGGCTGGTGCTGGCGGCCTTCGCCGCGCTGATCGGGGGGTTGTTCATCGGCAGCGAGGTGGGTGAGCAGGCGCTGACGGTCACCGGAGCAGCGCTGCTGCTGACGGCGCATTGGGCAAGGCTGCGGCGTGTGCACCGGCATTGACGCAGCGAGGGCCGCCGCCATTGCGGGCCAAGGCATAATGACATCGCGCACCTCCGCCGCTATGGGCGTTCAGGCATGAACCGCTTGCGCGCCCTGTTCCGTGACCATGCCCGGCTGACGCTGGTGCTGCTGGCTTTGGCGCTGGCGATAAAGGCTGCGGTGCCTTCGGGCTTCATGCTGGCGTCCAGTGGTGACCGGTTCTTGACGGTGACGATCTGCTCGGATGCCAGCGGCACGCCCAAGCAGATGCAGATCGCCATTGGGGGCAAGAAAGCCGCGGGTGGTGATCAATCTGATATGGCAGACACGGGGCCGGTCTGCGTTTTCTCCGGCCTCGGCCATTTCGCGCTCGGCGGGGCAGTCCCGGTTCTGCTGGCCGCCGCGCTGGCCTTTATCCTGCTGATCGGGATTGCCCCGATACCCGCGCTTTCGCTGCGCGACATTCCCTTCCTGCGCCCGCAATTGCGCGGCCCTCCGGCGACCACCTGACACTGTAGCCTGTGTATCGGAAGGCCCGCCGCGCGTCGTCCAGGGACGCGCCGGGCTGTCGGAGAATCATTCCCATGATTGCAATGATGGACTGCCTCACCGGGCAGCCATTGGCGGATCAACCCGCCGCTTTTGCCGCGCCGCGCCAGAGTAGCGCACGCCACCACTCAACATGCGAGGAGATTTCAGCATGACCCGCCCGTTCTTTGCCGCCGCCCTGTTGGCGAGCATGATTGTCATCACCGCCTGTAACCCTGCTCCCGAAACCCCCGCCACCACTGAGACCGCCGCCAGCATCATCGCGGTATCCGAGCCATGGTCGCGCGAGACCGCTGTGGGCCAGAACGCAGGCGGCGCTTTCATGACCATCGCCAACACTGGCACCGCCCCCGACCGCATCACGGGTGGCAGCACGCCGGTCGCCGGACGGGTCGAGATCCACACCATGACCATGGAGGGCGGGGTGATGCGGATGCGCCAGCTGGAAGACGGGCTGGACGTGCCCGCAGGCGGCGAAGTGACGCTCAAGCCGGGCAGTTTCCACATCATGCTGATGGATCTGAAAGAGCCGCTCAAGGCAGGCGAGACTGTGCCGCTGACGCTGACCTTCGAAGGCGCGGGCTCGGTTGTGACCGAACTGGATGTCAAGCCCGCCGGGGCGATGGCTCCCGGCATGGAGCATGGCGAAGGGGAGCACGGCACGCATGGCTGATCCCTTTCTCGAACTTGAGAATGAACCCTCGCCCCCGGCCCGCAGCGATGGGCTCAAGACATTGCGGTGGATGTTGTGGCTGCTGGTCGCGCTGGTGATCGGGGTCGGGCTGGTGGCGATGTTCGCCCCCAATCGTGCGACTCCGCCAGAGAGTGAAAGTGTCTATTCGGCGAGCATCGGCGGGCCGTTTGCTCTCACTGCGCCGGACGGGTCACGCGTCACTGACCAGACCCTGAAGGGCAAGCCCTTTGCAATCTTCTTCGGCTTTACCCGTTGTCCCGACGTGTGCCCGACCACGCTGTCGCGCATGGCGCAGCTGCGCAAGCAATTGGGGCAGGATGGCGACAAGTTCCGGATCGTCTTCGTTTCGGTCGATCCCGGCTATGACAGCCCGGAGGATATCGGCCGCTATGTCGCGCTGTTCGGCACCCCGATCCTTGGGCTGACGGGCACTGACGCGGAGGTTGACAGTGCCGTGAAGGCCTACCGCGCCTTTTACCAGAAGGTGCCCACCAAAGGCGGCGACTACACCATTGACCACACCGCCAGCGTGTACCTGATGGACGCATCGGGCAAGCTCCAGTCGATCATCGCTTATGACGAAACGGGCCCCAATGCTCTCGCCAAGCTCAAGCGGCTGGTGGGGTGAGCACGCTCGATTCAAGCACAGAAGGGCAATGAACCGAGTCTCCTTCGCCGCGCTGCATGCAGCAACTTCGCTTGCCACGCCTCCCATAGCGCAAGGCGGCTTGCCACATCGCGCGACCTCGCCCAAGATCGCGTCGTCGGACATGAGCCGACGATCCGGCTGAAGGGGAAAAGCCGATGCTGATGCGCGATCTCGGGATCATTCCTGCACCAAGGGCGGACGGGACGGGCGATGGGCCAAGCCCCTTTGTCAACCTCAGCCGCCGAGGGTTTGTGGGCGGGGCGGGGCTGTTCGTCCTTGGTGTGACGCTGGCGGGTTGCTCCAGCTATGTCGAGCCGGTCATTGATGCGGATGCGTTCAAGCTGCCGGACCCCGGCGCCAGCCCGCTCACCGGGGTGAAGGGCGGGGATGCCACCCCTTCGCTGTGGATCGCGATCGACAAGGACGGGGCGGTCAAGATCACCTGCCATCGTTCGGAGATGGGCCAGCAGACCTGGACGGCGATGGCACAGATCGTCGCCGATGAACTTGAGGCAGACTGGGACAAAGTCGCCATCGTTCAGGCCGAAGGGCATGAGCGTTACGGCGACCAGAACACCGATGGTTCGCGCTCGGTGCGGTTCAATTTCCACCGGCTGCGGGTGGCTGGCGCAGCGATGCGGCATATGCTGGTCGCCGCCGCCGCGCTGTACTGGAAGCTGCCGCAGGACCAGTGCTCGGCCAAGGGCGGGCTGGTCAGTAATACGAAGAATGACGAGACCCTATCCTATGGCAATCTGGCCGAACTGGCCGGGCGGCTCGCCATTCCGGCCGAGACCGATATCAAGCTCAAGACCCCCAAGGAATGGCGCTACATCCGCGAGGAAATCCCTTCGCTGACGGTGCCGCGAATTGTGAAGGGGGACAGCACCTTCGGGATCGACGTCAAGCGGCCGGGGATGGTCTATGCTGTGGTCGCCCGCCCGCCGCAGCTGTTCGGCCGGGTCGGCAGCGTGGACGATACCAAGGCGCTGGCGGTGCCCGGGGTGCTTAGCACCATGCGTCTGCCCGATGCCAAGCCGCCCGCGCTGTTCCAGCCACTGGGGGGAGTCGCCGTGGTCGCGCGCGACACATGGGCCGCGATCGAGGGGCGGCGCGCGCTGGAAATCGCGTGGCAGGACGGCCCCAATGCCGGTTACGATTCCGAAGCCTATGCCAAGCAGTTGCAGGCCACCGCGAAGCGCAGCGGCAAAGTGCGCCGGTCGCGCGGCGATGTCGGCGCGGCGCTTGCTACGGCAGCGAAACGGGTGACGGCGGAATACTATGCCCCGCACCTCAACCAGTCACCAATGGAGCCGCCAAGTGCGACGGCGGAATGGGATGGCGACCGGCTGGAATGCTGGGCCTGCGTCCAAGATCCTCAGAACACGCGCGATACGCTCGCCGAGGCGCTGGGAATTCCCAAGGAGAGCATCAAGGTCACGCCAACCTGGCTCGGCGGTGCTTTCGGGCGCAAGTCCAAGCCCGATTTCGTGATTGAGGCAGCGCTGATCGCCCGCGAAGTCGGCAAGCCGGTCAAGGTCACCTGGACGCGCGAGGATGATATCCGCCACGGCTTCTACCACTCGGTTAGCGCGCAGTATTGCGAGGCCGGGCTCGATCAGGACGGCAAATGCACCGCGTGGCTGCATCGCACGGTGTTCCCGCCGATCTCCTCGACCTTCGACAATACAGTGGCCGAGCCGAGCGATGGCGAGATGAGCATGGGCGCAACCGATGTCCCCTTTGCCGCGCCCAATCTGCGGGTCGAATCCGGGGATGCCAAGGGTCATATGCGGATCGGCTGGCTCCGCTCGGTCGCGAACATCTACCACGCCTTTGCCGTACAGAGCTTTGCCGCCGAACTCGCCCATGCGGCCGGGCGTGACCAGAAGGACTATCTGCTCGAACTGATCGGCCCGCCGCGCATGATCGACCCGGAAGCGGAAGGTGCGACTTACGGCAATTACGGGGCCGAACTGGCGGAATACCCGATCGACACCGGGCGGCTGCGCCATGTCGTCGAGAAGGCCGCGGCGATGGCTGACTGGGGGCGCAAGCTACCCGCCGGACGGGGCTTGGGGATCGCGGTGCACCGCTCGTTCCTCTCTTACATCGCCACGGTCATCGAAGTGGCGGTTGGCAAGGATGGCACGCTCCGCATTCCGGGCGTGTGGCTGGCGGTGGATGCCGGAACCGTAATCAACCCGCGCCACGTGCGCGCGCAGATGGAGGGCGGAACGATCTACGGGCTGTCGAACGCGCTCTACGGCGCGATCACGGCCAAGGACGGTGCGGTTGTGCAGGACAATTTCCCGAGCTGGCGTTTGATGCGGATGGGTGAGGCCCCGCGCGACTTCAAGGTGGAGATCATCGCCTCGGACGCGCCGCCGGGCGGGGTGGGGGAACCGGCGACGCCGCCCGCAGCACCCGCGCTCGCCAATGCGATCTTCGCTGCGACCGGCCACCGGCTGCGCACGCTGCCGTTGATCGGGGCTGAGGGCGATAAGCTCAAACTGCCCGCGACAAAGACCGTTTAGGATCAGGAGCCGAACATGGCCATTACCCTCAAAATCAATGGGAAATCCGCAAGCGTCGATGCGGCTCCGGGCACGCCTCTGCTCTGGGTGCTGCGCGATCATCTTGGCATGACGGGCACGAAATTTGGCTGCGGGGTCGCCCAATGCGGGGCCTGCACCGTCCATGTCGATGGTGCACCAACCCGCTCCTGCGTGACTCCACATGATTCGCTCGAAGGGGCGGAGATCACCACGATCGAAGGTGTTGCAGGCGCTGCCGCCGATGCCATTCGTCAGGTGTGGGTGGCCCATGACGTCCCCCAGTGCGGCTATTGCCAATCCGGGCAGATCATGGCCGCGACTGCGCTGCTGCGGGACAATCCCGCGCCCGATGACGCAGCCATCGACGAGGCGATGAGCGGCAACCTGTGCCGCTGCGCCACCTATATGAGCATCCGCCGCGCTATCAAGGAAGCCGCGGCGCTGGGCTAATCGCGGCGCGTCAGCCCGTCACTGCGTGGCGGTGCTGACCACCTTGCCATCGATCACGACGCCCACCGTGTGCGAAGCGTATTCGAACGGATCGCCGTCAAACAGCGCGACATCGCCGTCCTTGCCGACTTCCAATGAGCCGACCCGCTTTTCCAGCCCGATCACCCGCGCGGCATCGATAGTGATGCTCGCCAGAGCGTCATTCCACGCCAGCCCGTTGGCCGCCGCGACCCCGGCTTCGAACAGGATCACGCGGGTCTTGGGCACGTAGCCCTCGTAACCCGACTGATAGGCGAACGGAATGCCCGCCGCGCGTAGCGCCGCGCCGGTGGTGAAGCTGGCGTTTTCGAACTCGCCATATTGCCGCGCCATCGGCGGGTGAAGGATGACCTTGACCCCGGCCGCCTTGATCTCGTTCGTCAGCAGATAGGCCTCAGCTGCTCCGTCGAGCACGACATCAATGCCGAACTCCTGACGCAGCCGCAGTGCGCTCATGATGTCCTGCGCGCGGTGGGCGGTGATCAGCAGCGGCAGCTTGCGGGCGAGCACATCGCGCATCACCTGCACCTCAAGGCTGGGCGGCTTGTCGGGGCCGGACTTCTCCTCACCCTTCTTTGCAGGTTTGGGCGCGTCGCCTTCCTTGGCGGCGAGTAAGGACTGACGCAGCATTGCGATCTGTTTGGCACGGGTGCCCGGGGCCTTGCCGCCCTCGGCAAGAGCGCCCGGTCCAAGATTGGCCGCGACCATCGCGCGGGGCACGATCACGGCGGCATCGGCAGTGTTGCCGACCGTCTTGGCGATCATCGTCTGGCCCGAAACCAGCGCACCGGGGCCGTGGCCAGTGTGGATCGTGGTGACCCCAAACCCGCGCAACCATGCCACCAGCGCCTCCCCGGGATTATAGGCGTCAATCGCGCGCAGCTGTGGCTGCACGGGGGCGCTTTCGTCCAGCTGGTCCTGATCGTGTTCCTGATTAAGGTAGCCCGCCAGCCCGACCACGGTGCGCGCATCGACCAGACCGGGCGTGACGACCTTGGCCTCGATGACGGTGAAGCCCTCGGGGATCGGTGTGTTGGCGGCGGGGCCGACGGCGACGATCTTGCCGTCGTTTATCACCACCACCCCGTCCGTGATGGCGGGGCCGGCCATGGTGTGGACCTCACCGCCCCTGATCGCGATGTCCTGCGCTTGGGCCGCTGTGCCAAGCGCGAGTGCGCTGGCGGCGGCAAGGCAATATCCGGCGATACGCATCAGTGGTGCCCTTCCGCTTCGGCAATTTCCCAGTGGTGGTGCGAGGCTTCCATCGGGCTGCCCGCGCCAAAGCCTCCCGTCGCCATCAACAAATCTTCAGGCAGGCTGCGATCGAACAGCTTGTCGCCCTCCACCCAGGTTTCGAGCACGTGGGTATAGGTCGACAGCGGATCGCCATCGAGCACGAGGAAGTCGGCATCCTTGCCCACTTCGAGCGAGCCGACGCGGGCATCCAGCCGCATCTGCTTGGCCCCGTTGATCGTCAGCGCCCGCAAGGCACCATCACGGCTCATCCCCCCGCGCACCGCCAGCGCCGCCTCGCGCAGCATCATGCGCGAATCCACGATCGCGTCGTCCGAATGGATCGACACCAGCACGCCCGCGCGTTCGAGAATGGCGGCATTGTCCATCCTGAGATCAACCGTCTCCAGCTTGCCGCCCGGTGCATCCAGCGTGATGTTCGATACCGGCACCCCGGCCTTGGCCAGTTCCTCGGCGACCTTCCACGTTTCGGTGCCGTGCTGGATCAGCACGCTGAAACCGAATTCCTGCTTGAGCCGCAGCACGGTCATGATGTCATCGGCGCGGTGGGTGTGGAAATGCACGAGCCGCTCGCCCGAGAGCACCTCGCACAGCGCTTCCTTGCCCAGATCGCGCTTCTTGCGGTCGCCGTCGCAATAGGCCTTGGCCTCGGTGAGCTGCTCGCGCACCAGCGATGCGGACTTGGCGCGGGTACCGGGAAAGCCGCTGCCGCCCATTGGGTTGGTGCCGTTCGCCATCTTCATGCCGCCGAGCGCCGCGCCGCCCTTCATGGCGAACGCGATGTCCTCAACGGTACGGCCCTTGCGCAGCTTCATGTAGAAGGTCTGCCCGCTCATCAGGTGACCCGATCCGGGCATGATGTTGGCGGTGGTGACGCCTCCGGCGCGCGCCTTGTCGATTGAGGTGGAGAAGGGGTTGATCGAATCCATCGCGCGGACTTCGGGCTGGATCGGCCCGCTGCCGTCCGCGCCTGCGACCTGGCCGATATGGGAATGGGTGTCGACGATGCCGGGCATGATCACCCGGCCATCGGCCGCGCGGCGTTCTGCATCAGCCGGAATGGCGACATTGGCGCCAACCGCGACGATCTTGCCATCCTTGATGATGATCGTGCCGTTCTCGATCGGCTCGCCCGCCATTGTGAGGATGCGCGCGCCGGTGAAGGCGACCGGGCGTTCCTGCGCTGCCACAGGGCTTGCTGTCAGAGCGATGCCGGTGAGGGCGGTTCCCGTCAGACCGGCGATTGCCCATCGCCTCGACCTTGCAAATGCCACGAGGCGCTTCTCCCTGTTGATGCCCGCTGGCGCATTACTTGAAGGCCCAGCCCGCCGCGCACAAGCCCAAAAGAGCGGGTGGACGGTATCGCAGGCTGCGATCAAGCAGTGTGCGCGGCAATCACGGCCAGCGCGTCGGCTTCGCTGATGACCTCGGCATATTTGGCCTGAAGGTCGAACAGGTTGGCCTCGTGCGGGGCGGGGTGGCGGTCAGCGCAGGCTTCGCGCACCACCAGCGGGACAAAGCCATATTGCATCGCGTCGAGCGCGCTTGCCCGGACGCAGCCGGAGGTGGAGTAGCCGGTGATCAGCAGCGTATCGATACCATCAGCGTGCAAGGCTTCGGCGAGGCCGGTGCCGAAGAAGGCGCTGGGATATTGTTTGGTGAACACCAAGTCCCCCGGCTGGGGGGTCAGGTCATCGGGGAAGGCCCCGAGAGGCGAACCTTCGACGAAGGCTTTGAGCACCGGGGCCTTGCGGTAGAATACTCCGCCATCGGAGCCGTCGGGCTTGTACTGGACGTTGGTGAACACCACCGGAACCCCCGCCGCGCGCGCCGCTTGAGCCAGGCGCCGGTTCGCGTCCTTGGCCGCAGCGGCGGTTTCCATGAACAGCGCCGAACTCTCGGTGAGGTAGGCCGCCACCACATCGACGATGAGCAGGGCCGGGCGCGACCCCGGCTGGAGCCGCCCCTCGTACACCCCGGCGTAATTGTCGGATGCCGAGGGGCCGCCCATCAGATGATCCCCGCTTCCGCCAGCCGCGTAAGCTCGGCGGCATCCAGCCCCAACCGCTCGGCGAAGACCTCGGCATTGTCCTGACCGGGCGCGGCAGGCGCAGGGCGACGAATGGTCGAAGGGGTCTTGGAGAGCTTGGGAAAGGCGTTCTGCATCTTGATTTTGCCGCGTTGCTGCGTCTCGACCTCAATGATCGCCTCGCGCGCCTGGAAGTGCGGATCGGCGAGCATATCGGGCGCGCGGTAGACCCGGCCAGCGGGGATCGAATATTCGATCATCAACGCGTCGACTTCGTCGACTGTCAGCGTGCCAGTCCAATCATTGATCAGCGCGTCCAACTCGTCCTGATGGATCCCGCGCGGGATGTGGGTGGCATAGCGCGGGTCACTCGACAGCTCCGGCCGGCCCATCGCCTGACACAGGCGTGCGAAGATCGCATCGCCATTGGCGCCAATCATGTAGCTGCCGTCCTTGCAGGAATAGACGTTCGACGGGGCGATGCCCTTGAGCACCGAGCCGGAGCGTTCGCGGATTACGCCGTTGCGGTCGTACTCGGGCACGAGGCCCTCCATCACCTGCAACACCGCTTCATATAGCGCGGAATCGACCACCTGCCCCTCGCCAGTCTTCTCGCGGTGGTGGAGCGCGGCGAGCACACCCATCGCGCCATAGGTCGCGCACAGAGTGTCGCCGATCGAGATGCCCATGCGACTGGGCGGACGGTCGGGCTCCCCGACGATGTAGCGCCACCCGCCCATCGCCTCGCCGATCCCGCCGAAGCCCGCACGGTCCGAGTAAGGCCCGTCCTGCCCATAGCCGGACATGCGGGCGATGATGAGGCCAGGGTTGACTGCGTGAAGCTCTGCCGGGCTGAGGCCCCAGCGTTCAAGGGTGCCGGGCTTGAAGTTTTCGATCAGCACATCGGCCTCGGCAATCAGCCGCTTGGCGAGCGCCTGACCTTCAGGCACGCGCAGGTTGCAGGTGACCGAGCGCTTGTTGCGCGCGATCACTTCCCACTGCACCTTCTCGTCGCCCTGACCCCAGTTGCGCATCGGATCGCCCGCGCCCGGCGGCTCGATCTTGACCACATCAGCGCCCATATCGCCGAGCAACTGCCCGCAGAACGGGCCTGCCAGAAGCTGGCCCATTTCGACGACCTTGATCCCTTGAAGCGCGCTCATTCTGCTGCCTCGCGCATACCCGGGAAGGTGTTCCAGACCGGCTGGATCGGGGCGGGGAGACCAGTTTCGGCCTCACAATTGGCGCGTAGGGCGTCGATGCCGGGGCCGTAGTCGAACAGCGGAAGTTCACCGCGCGAGGTGGTCATTTCGGCACGAAGCGCTTCTGTGGCAGCGGTGTCGACCGTGCCGTTTTCATGCGCGACAACGCCATAGGTGCGCGCGCCCTCGGGGGTGACGAGGCCCTGCCGGATTTCCAGCCCCACCAGTTCCGGATCGCGCGCCAGCGGGTCGCCCCAGCCGCCGCCGCCCCAGGTGATGAAGTGAAGCAAATCGCCCGCCTTCACGGCAACGCTTTCAACCTTATTGCCGACGATCTCGGTTGAGCCGTCGGCGCGTTCCAGCACCTTTCTCGCCCGCGCACCGGGAAGCCCGCCATTGACGCCCCACGGCGGCACGAACCAGCGGTCGTCATGGATCGCGATCTCGCCATCAGCGAGGAAGCGATACGTCATGTGGATGCCATTGCCCCCGCGATGCAGGCCCGCGCCGCCACTGTCGGGCGCGGTGGCGTAACGCTCGATCCTGAGCGGGAAGTAGCGTTCGAGGAATTCATTCGGCACATTTGTGAAGCCTGGCCACAGCGAGTGCCCGTCCGGCCCGTCACCCAGCGGACGGCCCGGAATCCCGCCGAAGCCGATCTGGAACAGCTGGAACCAGTCGCGCGTCCCGTCCTCGCGGCTATCCCAACCGGAGTAGAACAGGTGCGGGGAGGAAGAGAACCCCGCGGCGTTGAGGAATTCCGGCGTCTTCTGGCCGAGCAACCCGCCAAGAATGTCGAAGATGCGGCCCAAGGCGTGCGTCCGGCCCGAGAGCGCGGCGGGGAAGTGCGGCTTCAGCAGCGAGCCTGATGGGATGCGCACCTCGATCAGATCGTAGAACCCGTCATTGAACAGGATCTGCGGATCGAAGACCATGATCATGTAGATGCCGAAGAACATCTTGAACATGTTTTCATTGAGAAAAAAGTTGATCGAGGCGGCCGACTGCGGGTCGGTGCCTTCGAAGTCGAGGATCACCTTGTCCCCGTCGCGCCACATGGTGCAGCGGATTTTGTAGGGGCCGTAGCCCTTGCCATCGTCGCAGATGTAGTCCTCGAAGCTCACCGGCTCCTCGGCCACAGCCATTGCCAGCAGCGCCTTCATCGCGCGGTGGTTGCGGGCGAGCAACTCCTGCGTGGCGGAGACGTAAACGTCATCGCCGAAGCGGTCGGCCATCTCGACCACGCGGCGCGCAGCGACGCGGCACGAGGCGATCAGCGCGTTCAGGTCGGCCTGGCACCAGTCAGGCTTGCGGGTCTGGTGCATCACCAGCTTCATCAGGTCTTCGTTGTATTCGCCCTTCTTCCAGATCTTCACCGGAGGAATGCGCACGCCTTCCTCGAAGATCGAGGAGGCACCGATGGGCATAGAGCCGGGCACGCTTCCGCCAATGTCGCTCTGGTGGCCGAACATCGCGGTATAGGCGAGCAGGCGGCCGTCCTTGAACACCGGTAGCAGCACCAGCCAGTCGTTGGAGTGGCTGACCGCCCCGCCGCAGGAATAGGGGTCGGACAGGAAGATCATGTCCCCGTCCTCGATGGTGCCGTCAAATTGCTTGAGGAAGCCGTCGATAAAGCTGCCGAACTGGCCGACGATCATCTTGCCAGCGGGGTCCGAAATCAGCGGGAAGGCGTCGCCCTGTTCGCGGATGCCCGGCGACATCGCGGTGCGCACCAGCGTCGCGTCCATCTCGATGCGGGCGTTGCGCAGCGCGTTCTCGATGATGTCGAGCGTCACCGGGTCGATGGCGATTTTCTGGAATGGGGTGGTGTTGGGTTCGATGATGCGAGCCGGCATGGTCTTAGCCCTTCGCTTTCAGAGTGATGAGAATGTTGCCCACGGCGTCCACGCGCGCGGTGCAATCGTGTTCGACCAGCGTGGTCGAATCCATTTCGGTGATGATCGCCGGGCCTTCGATGACGTCGCCCTGCCGCAGTTTGGCGCGGTCGTAGATCACCGCCGGACGCTCTGCCCCGTCGATCCACACCGTATGGTCGCGGATCTTGGCGGCGGCGGGGTTTCCGTCACCCTTGGGCAGTTCGGTGGCGGGGAGGGCGGGGGCCTGACCCTGCGCCACCGCGCGTAGGTTCACGATCTCGTGCGGGGTGTCCATGTTGAAGGTGAACAGGCGCAGATGCTCCTCGTCAAAGCGAGCGAGGATGCCTGCGATCCCATCCTTCTCCAGCACCGCTTGGGTAATAGTGAGCGGCACCTCGAAGGCCTGCCCGGCATAGCGCACGTCGATTTCGAACAGCGAGGTGATCTGATCTTCGGGAATACCATCGGCGAGCAATTCGCTGCGGGTCTGCGCAGCCATTTCGTCCAGCACCGCGACGAGATCGGCGATGCTGGTGTCCTTGGCGAGGCGCGAGAAGCTGCGTGCGGTTTCGGTGCGCATCCGGGTGGTGGCATCGCCCAAAGCGCAGAGCACGCCGGGTGAGACGGGCGAGATCGCGGGCCAGCTGCCCATCAGGCGCGCGACCGCATTCACGTGCAGCGGCCCCGCACCGCCAAAGCCCATCAGCGCGAATTCACGCGGATCGTAGCCCTGCTGTACCGAGATCATGCGCAAGGCACCGAACATGTTCTCATTGACGATATCGATGATCCCGCGTGCGGCCTCCATCAGGGTCACACCCAGCGCATCGGCGATGGTCTGCACTGCCGCCTTTGCGCCTTCCCGGTCGAGCTTGAAGCTGCCGCCGAGGAGATCTTCGGGAAGGTAGCCGAGCACTACGTTGGCGTCGGTCACCGTGGGCAGCGTGCCGCCCTTGTTATAGGCGACCGGCCCCGGCACCGCGCCCGCGCTTTCCGGCCCAACCCGCAGCGCGCCGGTCAATTGGGGCACGTGAGCGATAGACCCGCCGCCTGCACCCACTGTTTTCACGTCCAACGCGGATGCGCGGACCGACAAGTGCCCGACCTCAGTTGTGCGCTGGCGGCGCGGTTCGAGGCCTTGGATCAGCGCCACATCGGTAGAGGTGCCGCCGACATCCAGCGTCAGGATATTCTCGAAACCCGCATTCTTCGCCACCCACAGCGCACCGGTGACGCCGCCTGCAGGGCCGGACATGAGGATGTTGACGGGGTGCTCCTCAGCCTTCTGGCTCGACATCAATCCGCCGTCCGAGCGCAGCAGCGACAAACGGCCCTTGAAGCCCTCGGTCGCCAAGCGGTCGCGCAGGTTGGAGACATATTTGCTCACCACCGGGCGCACCGCCGCGTTGGCCACGGTGGACAGCGTGCGTTCGTATTCCTGCATTTCGGGGAGGACTTCGTGGCTCAGCGAGACGGGGATGCCGGGCAGTTCCTCGGCGGCAATCGCGCCGATGCGGGCTTCGTGCGCGCCGTTGAGGTAGGCGTTCATCAGCGACACGGTCAGGGCCTCGATCCCGTCACCCTTCAGCTTACGCAAGGCAGCGCGGACCGCGCCTTCATCGAGCGGAGCGACTTCGCGGCCCTGTGCGTCCATCCGGCCCGGCACTTCGACCGTGTGCTCCAATCGCGCGAGCGGCTGCGGCTTGGGCCAGACGATCCACGCGGCGAGCCCCCCAGGCACGAAGCTGCGCGCGATCTGCATGATGTCGCGATAGCCCTGCGTGGTGACGAGGCCGACCCGCGCGCCCTTGCCCTCCAGCACGGCATTGGTTGCGACCGTTGTGCCGTGAAGGAAGTAGGTGATGTCCTCGGCAGAAATCCCCGCCTGCGCCATGATCGCCTTGACGCCCGTCAGGATGCCTTCCGAGGAATCGTGCGGGGTCGACGGCGTCTTGTGCCGCCAGAACGCACCGCTCGCCTCGTCGAACAGCAGGAGGTCGGTAAAGGTCCCACCCACATCAACGCCCAACCTGTAAGTCATGCTGTGTCCTTATGCTCTATGCTGCGCGCGCAACGGCCGAGGGCAATTCGCGCCCCAGCACATCCGCAAACCACTTGTTCGCCGCAATCGCGGCTGCGAGATCGATGCCCGTGTCCACGCCGGAACGCGTCATCATGTAAATGAGATCCTCCGTCGCGATGTTCCCGGTCGCACGCGGGGCGAAGGGGCAGCCGCCGAGGCCGCCGAGCGAGGCGTCGAAGGTGCGCACGCCCGCCTTGTACGCCTCCCACGCATTGGCGATGCCAGTGCCGCGCGTATTGTGGAAATGCGCGCGCATCGGGATTTTGCCGCCGAGCATCTCGCCCAGCTTGCCGAACAATTCGCCCGCCTCCCACGGCGTGCCGACGCCGATGGTGTCAGCCAGTGCGATTTCTTCGGGGCTCTCAATCGCCAGTTCCTCAGCAATGGCGAGCACCGTGTCATGCTTGACCTCTCCCTCGAACGGGCACCCGAAGGCCGCGCTGATTGTAACTTGCGCGCGCATTCCCTCGGCGCGGGCGAAGCGGAGCATGTCGCGGGTTTCGGCGAGACCTTCCGCAATCGTCTGGCCCTGATTTTTCTGGCCGAAAGTGTCGCTGGCGACGATCACGCAGCCGACCTGATCGACGCCGCGCGCGCCATTCTCGCGGGTGGCCAGCGCGCGCATCACGCCGCGTTTGTTGAGGACGAGGCCGATATAGGTGCAGTCGTTCCGGTCGGGCAGGCCGGCGATCACGGCTTCGGCATCGGCCATTTGCGGGACGCGGGCGGGGTGCACGAAGCTCGCAACCTCCAGCCGCCGTGCGCCGTAGCCGATCATGCGGCCAATGAGGTCGAGCTTCACTTCGGTCGAAATGATGTCGGGTTCGTTCTGAAGCCCGTCACGCGGGCCGACCTCGACCAGTTCGATTGTGCCGAATGACATCGTGAATCGCCTGTTGCTGCTGCGAAGGACCGGTGAGGGTGAATTACCCAGTTTGTATACAATTGCAATCATGCTTGGCGTGACAAAGGATGCAGGAACCGCAACCACACGGCAGCGTTGTTACGCCTCTGTGCTGTCCTGATCATTGGCCGCGTCATCGGCTCTGGGACCGACCGTCTTGGCAAAGGTGTGGAACGCGCGGCGCAGGTGACTGCCCATTACCGCGCGCGCCCAGTCGCCATCGCGCGCGGCAAAGGCGGCGACCAGCTCGTCATGATCGCGCGCGGATTGGCGCAGGTCGCTTTGCGAATAGGTGCGCGCGGTGCGCAGCACCACCGGCGCCTCGACCAGCTTTGCCAGCATCTGCCCCAGCCGCGGCGAATGGGCGGCATCGATGATCGCTTCGTGGAACGCGCGGTTCGCCTCGAGAAAGCGCACCACATCGGGAGGGCTCTGTTCGACGGCCGCGGTCAGTTCGCTGTTGAGTGCCTCGAGTGTGGCGATCTGCTCGCGGGAAAGACGCTTGGCCGCACGTTCGGCGGCGTGGCATTCGAGCATCTGGCGCAGCACGAACATCTCTTCGATGTCGTCGCGGCTCCAGTCGGCGACGAACAATCGCTTGGTGTCAGAGCGGACCAACAGCAGCTCGTCCTCAAGCCGCCGCACCGCCTCGCGCACCGGCGTGCGGCTGACCCCGGTGATCTGCGCGAGCTGGTCTTCGGTGAGTTGTTCGCCAGCCGCTACCGACCCGCTGAGAAGATGCGCGCGGATCGCCGAATAGGCGCGTTCGGAGGCGCGGCTCACGAGCGTACGATCCGCAGGGCGGAAGAGAAGAGGGCGGCGTCCATGCGCGCCCTTGTGCGGCCAAGCGCCCATGCCTGCAAGCCTGTGAGGTGACAAAAACACACCTGGCAGCCGCTCTGCTCAACATTTGTGTAAAATGCTTGACGGGGACGTTTTGTATACAATAACCAGCGCGCTTCGGGCAATCGGGGAATGCCATGCAGCGTATCAAGGTCATCGTACCGATCGCAATGGACGAAGCTGGCGTCGCGAATCGGGCGCAGCAGCTTCCGGCCGATTTCGTGCGCCCGGGCTTTGCGCCCACATTTGAAGCGGTGCGCTGGGGCGCGGCGCTGGGCGATTCCTATCACGATACGCTGCTGATGGATTGGACGGTGTTTCAGGCCGGCGTGACGGCTGAGGACGAAGGGTATGCCGGCGTGCTGATCGACACGGTCAGCGATTCCGGGCTTTGGCCGCTTCGCTCGGCGCTCAACATCCCGGTAGTTGGCCCCGGCGAGGCGAGCTTTGCCGCCGCAATGATGCTGGGCAAGAAGTTCTCGGTTCTCACCATGTGGCCGCAGTGGTTCCCGCTCTACGAGAAGGTGCTGAACCAGCACGGCTGGGATCACCGCTGCGCCTCCGTCCGCTCGATCGACACACGGCCTGACGTGACCGAACTGCTCGAAGGCAAGGAAGAGGTCGTCTTCGCCAAGCTCAAGGCTGAGGCGATGCGCGCGATCCAAGAGGATGGCGCGGACGTGATCGTGCTGGGCTCGACCACCATGCACCAGTCGGCGACCTATCTCCAAAGCGAACTGCCGGTGCCGGTGATCAACCCCGGACAGGTCGCCTACAAGCAATTGGAAACGCTGATCGAGCTGGGCCTGACCCATTCGAAGAAGGCCTTCCCTGCACCCGAAGTGCCCAAGCACGCCGATATCCGAAAGGGCTGGTACTGATGAGTGAATGGCAAGAGGGCGGGTCGGGCCAGACCGCGCTGCCCTATCCGGTCTATGTCGATATCGTCACCAAGCGGTATTTCGACGGGGTCGATAACAAGCACATGGACAAGGTGCTCGATTGCTTCACGCCGGACGCGGTGCTGACCGAAGTGACCAGCAACACCGTGCATCAGGGGCGCGAAGCGATCCGGGCGATGTTCGTGAAGCTGTTCGCCGACTTTGAAAGCATCTGGCACGGCAATTTCGTCCACACCGCTGACCCGGAGACAAACGCGATCTGCTCGCAGTTCACGGTGCTGATCACGCCCAACGGGGGCGAGGAGCTGCGGTATGAAAACTGCAACCGCTTCTACCTGAAGGACCGGTTGTTCCACCGCGTCTATGTCTACATGTCGGGTGATAACCTGCTGAAGGAAGGGGACGTCTGATGCAGTACGAACCCACTCTATCGCGCGCCGAGCTGATCGACTTTGCGCTGAACAAATACTTCGCCCGCGTCGATGCCAAGGACATGGAAGGCGCGCTGGCCTGCTTCCATGACACCGCGCTGTTCTGCGTGCAGACCGCCTTCACGCGCCATGCCGGCAAGGCCGAAATCCGGCGGATGTTCGAAGATTTCTTCGGCGCTTACGAAACCATCATCCACCGCGATTTCACCTGCACCGTGGACGAGGCCAATGGCCGCATCACGGCCAGCTTCACCGCCGAACTGCATGATGCAGCCGGGCAGGTGACGTTGCTGGAAAACACCAATTTCTGGCGACTGCGCTCCGGTGCGGACGGCCCGAAGTTCCAGGAAGTCTATGTCTACATGAGCGGGGCCAACGTCCTCGTTTGATCGCCTAACCTCTCAATCCTCTTCAGGAGAGCCGTCCCATGAATGTCCGTTTGGTTCTTGCTTCTGGCGCGGCGCTCGGCGCCATTGCCCTGTCCTCGCCCGCTCTGGCACAGGACGCCCCCGCTTCTGAACCTGCTGCCGAGGAGGAAGGCGGGATTATCGTCACCGCTCGCCGCCAGTCGGAAAGCTTGCAGGACGTCCCCGCCGCCGTCACCGTGTTTGGCGCGGAAACGCTCGCCAAGACCGGGGTGCAGCGCGCGGATGACTTCATCCAGTTGACGCCTGGTGTCACCATCGTCACCGGCACGGCAGAAGCGGGCGATACCCAGATCAACATTCGCGGCATCAACGGCGCGCGCGACGCGGAAAGCTCGGTCGCGCTGGTGGTCGACGGGATCCTCAAGACCAACACCGCGCAATTGAACCAGAACCAAGGCACGCTGCGCCAGGTCGAAATCCTGAAGGGCCCGCAAGGCGCGCTCTATGGCCGCAACGCTGCGGCGGGCGCGATTGTGCTGCAAACGCTGAAGCCCGGCGACGCGCTGGAAGGCGGGATGCTGGTGCGGGCCGCGCAGGACAACACCTACCTGGCCAACGGCTACATCTCGACCCCGATTGGCGACACGGCGGGGCTGGTGCTCTCGGCCAATTATTCGACCACTGATGGCTTTTTCCGCAACAGCTTCCTCGGCAATTCTAAGACGATAGACGATCAGGAAGTGTTCGGCATCGACGGGCGCTTCGTCGCCGAACTGGGGCCGAATACCGAGCTCGATGTGAAGGCGCGCTATGCCGACCTGCGCGGCGCTTCGATCAACTTCAACGCCAGCTTCCACCTGCCCAACTTTGCGGCAGTGAACCCGGCGTTCTTTGAAGATGTGAACGAGCATCCCTTTGGCTTCTATTCGAACATCCGCCCGACCAATGATCAGGTGACCTTCGAAACCTCGGCCAAGGTCGAGCACGAGTTCGAGAGCACCACGCTGACGGCATGGGTGCTCTACAGCGATGTCGACCAGTCCCTCACCGCAGACAGCACCTCGGCCGACTTTGCCCGCTTCACCTTCCCCGGCGCGACGCCGGCTTCGGTCGCGGCATCCAACGCCTGCTTTGCCAGCACCGCGGCGCTGACCGGCTTCCCGCTGAACCAGCCGACCTTCATCGGCAACAACCCGGTGCCGTTCATCTTCGACCCGGTCAATGGATCGACCTTCGGCCCTTACAGCCCGACCACCTGCGACGGCACCCAGTTCCAGATCCGAAAGCAGGAAGACGTCAGCGGCGAAATCCGGCTCGCCTCGAACGGGGACGGGGCGATCAACTGGCAGGTCGGCGCCTATTACCTCCACATCGACCGCGAGGTTGGCGTGAGCCTTGGGGCAGACCTTGGCCGCGGCATCATCCGCGAGCTCTACAACGCGCCGGGGTCGGACAACCCGACCACCCAGCTTTACCACGATGCGTTCAAGACCGATGTCTATGCAGCCTTCGCATCGATCGATGCCGATGTGTCTGATCGCTTCAATGTCAGCTTTGCGGGCCGTTACGACATCGAGGATCGTCAGGTGTCGAGCCTTGTGCCGGCGGTGTTCGATCCGATCACGGGCGGGCCGATCAACCCCGGCCAGACCGTCGTTGGCGGCGCAGTTCAGCCGATCGCGCCGAAATCGGCAACCTTCAAGCAGTTCCAGCCGAAGATCTCGCTGCGTTACGAGCTGACTGACGACATCAACCTCTACGGCAACTGGGGGATCGGCTTCAAATCGGGCGGGTTCAACAATCAGGGTTCGGCAGCGATCGTTGATTCCGCGTTCAACGATTTCATCGGTACCAACGTGCTGATCGACGACCAGTACCGCAAGGAAGTCTCCAGCGCGTTTGAAGCCGGGATGAAGGGCACGTTGCTGGACGGCGCGGTGACCTTCGATCTGGCGGGCTACTACACCAAGGTCGAAGACATGCAGTTCTTCGAATTCTTCGTCGGCGGCTTCGGCCTGTTGCGCGTCGTCTCGAACATCGACGAGGTCGAACTGTACGGCGCCGAGCTGAACCTGTCGGCGGAAATCCTTGATGGCTGGACGGTGTTCGGTTCGGGCAACGTGACCGAAAGCGAAATCCTCGAAAACGCCTCGCGTCCGGTGACGGTGGGCAACAAGTCGCCCTATACTGCCGATTACACAATCAACGTGGGCACCCAGCTTGATCTGCCGGTTTCGGACAGCATCGATTTCGTGACCCGCGCGGATTATCGCATCACCGGGCCGACGTGGTTCCACACGTTGCAGGATGATCCCAACCCGACCCTGTTCAGCGGGCTGCTGCCGGGTTCAGCGCTGGCGCTGCCGGCCTTCGTGGGTGATGCGGACTACTCGGTCTCCCAGCGCGACACCTTTGGTGTGTTCGATCTGCGCGTCGGGCTGGATGCGGAGCGCTGGTCGATCACGGCCTATGCCGAAAACCTGTTCAACGAGAAGTATCTGAACGAGGTCATCACTGCGGTCGAGTTCGGCGGATCGTTCATCTCGCCGGGCGCGCGTCAGCGCTTCGGGGTGGAGTTCGGCTACAAGTTCTAGAATAACAAGAGCCCTTGCGGGCGTCGCAAAACCAATTGAAGCGCGCAGAGACGACCCGCTCTGCGCGCTTCTTTTTTGCTCAGATCAGGGCGCTGGTGTTGCCGTTGCCGGAGCCGTTTCTGGGGCCGCGGGCGCGCTCCACCACGACAGAGTCTGGTTGTCATGGGCCGATGTCCACACGCCCTTGGGTGTCCAGCGCAGCGCACCGCTGCCCACCGCATCGCCCATCCGCGCGCGGATCTTGAGCGTTACAGGATCGATCACCACCATCGTCTGATCATCCGTGGTGCGCAGCCACACCGCGCCGCCATTGGCGTCGATATCACCCCACTTCAAGTTATCGCCAACCTTGGTGCGGCCGGCGATTTTGAGGCTGGTCGGATCGACCTTGGCGACCGTGCCATCGCCCTGTTCCTGCACCCAGACTGCGCCTTCGCCCGCTGCGAGGAAGCCGGGCGTATCGCCCAGTGCGGCTGATCCGGTGACGACATTGGTGGCCGGATCGACCCGCTCCAGCACCTTGCCTTCGCTCGACACCGCCCAGACCGCATCGAAGCCATAGGCCAGATACCAGGTCTCGGGCGTGACAGTGACGGTCGCGACAATCGCGTTGGTGGCCGGGTCGATCCGCGCCAGCTTGCCTTCCGGATCGCTTGGCACCCAGACAGAGCCTGCGCCCGCGATCACATTGGTTTCGCCCTTGGGATTGGCGAGGCCGGTGGCGATCTTGGCTTCGACCGCGGCGGTCTTCAGGTTGATGCGCCACAGCTCACCGTCCTCGCAGTTGGCGACCCACAGCGATCCGGCCGCAATTGCCATCGTGCCGCAGGGGCGGGGGACAGGGGTGCTGGCGAGCTTCCCAGCAGGCGACCATTGTTCGACCCGTCCGTCATTGGTGACCCACACCGTATCGCCATCTACCGCGAGGAAATCGGCAAAGCCTGGCACTTTCAGCGCAGTTTCGGTGAGGTCGGGCGCGGGGCCGACCATTTCCGTGGGAGGTTCGCTATCCTCAGCCGCACACGCCGCGACAGCAAGGCTGGCGGCAAGGGCGAGGGCAAGCGGGCGGGCAACGGAATTGCGCATCATGGGTGTCATGGGTCTCAGAGCCTCCACGCATGGCAGGGGAAGGAGAGGAGCGCCGCAAGGGCACAATGCCTGCCAGACTGATGCAACCTTGCGCATATTACTTTTGCAATCAATCGTAATAATTCCCCATAGACAAACGCGGTAAACGAGGAGATGTTCGCACCCGCAACATAGGGGACGAATCATGCGCCACTTGGCCCGCCGCGCGGCCCGCTTCCTGCTTATCGCCCTCGCCCTTGCGGTGGCCGCCTGTTCGGGCAGCGAGGAGGACGCATCCGCACCCCGTACCGACTTCAACATTGGCTGGTCGATCTATGCCGGGTGGATGCCTTGGCCCTATGCCCAGCAGGCCGGGATCGTGAAGAAGTGGGAAGACAAGTACGGCGTCAAAATCACCTTCGTGCAGGTCAACGACTACATCGAGAGCGTGAACCAATACACCGCTGGCAAGCTGGACGGCGTGACCGTCGCCAATATGGACGCGCTGACGATCCCGGCAGCGGGTGGCAAGGACACCTCTGCGATCATCCTCGGCGATTATTCCAACGGCAATGATGCGGTCCTGCTGAAAGGCGCTGACGGCGTGGCGGGGATCAAGGGGCGGCAGGTGTACCTCGCCGAACTGTCGGTCTCGCACTACCTGCTCGCCCGCGCGCTCGAGACGTCAGGGATGAAGCTGACCGACGTGAAGACTGTTAATACCTCGGATGCCGATATTGCCGCCGCCTTTGCCTCACCTGATGTGACCGCAGCAGTCGCGTGGAACCCGCAGGTGACCACCATGAAGGGTGTGGCCGGCACGAAGGCCGTGTTTACCTCGGCCGATATTCCGGGCGAGATTCTCGACCTGATGGTGGTCGATACGGCGGTGCTGAAGGCGAACCCCAACCTCGGCAAGGCGCTGGCGGGGATCTGGTACGAGACCATGACGCTGATGGCCCGGCAGGATGCTGAAGGCGCCGCCGCGCGTGCCGCGATGGCGAAGCTGGCGGGGACGACGCCGGAAGAATTCGAGGGCCAGCTCGCAACCACTTTCCTTTACGCCGATCCCAAGGCTGCGCTGATGGCGATGGCCTCGCCCGATCTGGTCACCACCATGACCCGCGTGCGCGATTTCAGCTTTGCCCAAGGCTTATTCGGGCAGGGTGCCCGTTCAGCCGACGCGGTCGGGATGGAATTCCCGGGCGGCACAACCTTGGGTGACAAGGCCGCGATCACTTTGCGCTTTGATCCGACCTATATGCAGCTCGCCGCCGACGGGAAGCTCTAGGCCGATGCGCTGGGTGACAGCCCAGCCAGGGCGCGGCCGGGCGATCCTGCTGGGCGCGCTGCCGTTGGTGATGCTGGCGTTCGCCTACATCATCGCCGCTGCCGCGCGCCATTCCGATAATGCGGCGGACAAGATCCTGCCGCTCCCCGGAGCAATGGTCGCAGCGATGGCGGCGCTGATCTTCGAAGCTGACCCGCTGTCCGGCCAATATCTGTTCTGGGCCGATACGCTCGCCAGTTTGACGCGGTTGGGCCTTGGCCTTGGCATTGCTACGGCATCGACCCTGCTTGTCGGCCTGGTTGTCGGGTCATTGCCCCCGGTTAGAGCCACGTTAGGCCCGCTTGTCACGGCGATTGCCGTGATCCCTCCCATTGCGCTGCTGCCGATATTGTTCATCGTGTTCGGATTGGGCGAGACGGCCAAAGTGGCGCTGATCGTCATCGGGGTCGCCCCGTTCATGATCCGGGATGTTGCGGGGCACATCGCCGCTCTGCCGCGCGAACAGGTGATCAAGGCTCTGACTTTGGGCGCAAATTCCTGGGGTGTGATGTTACGGGTGGCTTTGCCACAAGCGATGCCGCGGCTGATCGAGGCGCTGCGCCTGTCGCTCGGCCCGGCGTGGGTGTTCCTGATCTCCGCTGAAGCCATCGCGGCCGATGTCGGGCTGGGCTACCGCATCTTCCTCGTCCGCCGCTACCTCGCGATGGATGTCATCCTACCCTACGTCGCATGGATCGCGATCCTCGCGGTAGTGATGGATTTCGCCCTGTCGCGCGGCAGCCGCCGCCTGTTCGGCTGGGCGCATGGGGCAGCGCACTGATGGCGCTGCTGAGCCTCAAGAACCTGTGGGTCGAGTATGGCGAGAAGGTCGTGCTCGAACGGATTTCGCTCGATATTGCCGAGGGTTCCTTTGTCTCGATCATCGGTCCTTCGGGGGCGGGCAAAAGCAGCCTACTGCGCGTTGTCCTCGGGCAGGAGAAGCCGACGCGCGGGACGATCACCTTGGACGGTGCGCCGCTGCCGCCTGAATGCGGGCCGGATCGCGGGGTGGTGTTCCAGCGCTACTCGGTCTTCCCGCATTTAACGGTGCTGGGTAACACTCTGCTGGGGCTGGAGTTCTCCGCCTCGCCTTTCACCGCCCGCCTGTTCGGCAGCGCCCGCCGGGCTGCAGTGGCGGAGGCCGAGGCGATGCTGGAACAGGTCGGGTTGGCGGATAGTCGCCACCTCTACCCAGCGCAGATGTCGGGCGGGATGCAGCAGCGCCTCGCCATCGCTCAGGCCCTGATCAAGCGGCCCCGCATCCTGCTGCTGGACGAGCCCTTCGGCGCGCTCGATCCCGGCATCCGCAAGGATATGCACGCGCTCATCACCCGGCTGTGGCGCGAGCATGGGCTGACGATCATTATGGTCACTCACGATATCAAAGAGGCCTTTTCGCTCGGCACACGGGTGCTGACGCTCGACAAGCGCCGCCATGATCCGCACGCCCCGCAGCGCTATGGGGCGGCGGTCATCTATGACCTCGAACTGACCCGCAAAGTACAGCAAGTCCACGCGGAAGCGGGGGCGGATGAACAAGCTGAGGTTGGCGGTATTACGATTGACACAGTTGGTAATAATTGAAATGATCGCTGCATGAGCTCCCCCGAACCCTCTCGCCTCGCGCGCCTCAGCATGAGCCTGCCGGCGGAACTGTTCCGCCAGCTCGACATGATGGTTGAGGAACGCGGGCTGCCGTCGCGCTCGCAGCTGATCGCCGAACTGATCCGCCACGCGCTGGCCGAGCATGAGGCGCTGACCCGGCCGGATGAGACGCTCGCAGGGACCGTAACCATCGTCTATGCTGGAGGCGGTGGCAGAGTGCGCCAGCAACTGGCTGAAACGCAGGTGGATTACCTCAAGGAGGTGATTTCCTCGCAGCACGTGTTCCTTGAAGAGGACCAGTCGCTCGAAGTCCTGCTTGTGCAGGGTCCGGCGGTGCGGCTGAAGCAGCTATGCGATGCCCTGCGCGCGATCCGGGGCGTGCAGCAATTGCAGCTCGTCACCACCACGGCGCTGCTGCCGCCGCTGCATGAACAGGACTTTCCGCCTGCGCGGCAGGAGGCCGCGGAATGAGCGGAACTGCCGATCCCAAAGCAGCGCGCGATCATGCCCGCGCGCAAGGCGGCACGCGGGTCGAGGCGATGCCGACCTTACCGCCCGTCGCGGGCGACCTGCCTGAAGGCGTCGCAGCCGACGACCTGCTGTGGGAAGAAACCCTCGCGCCAGGCGGCTATGCCTCCCGCCGGATCGCGCGCGGCACCCGGTTGCGGCTGATCGACAAGGCGGGCGATGCCTGCGCGAGCCTCAATATCTTCAACGCCGACATGCCGACCGAGCGGCTGAACGTCGCCGATACCGTCAAGGTGCAGTGGAACGCCTATCTCGGCGCGGGCAAGCTGCTGCTCAGCGATATGGGCCGGGTGCTGATGAGCGTCCTCGAAGACGACGCTGGCACGCATGACACTTTCTGCGGCGTCTCAAATGCCACCAGCAACCTGCGGAAATATGGCGAGGGCCGCAATTCCGGTGCTCACCCCAATGGGCGCGACCGGCTGATCCTCGGCGCGGCCAAGCACGGGCTGACCCGGCGCGATGTCCACCCTTGCGTGAACCTGTTCAAGGGCACCCGGATCGAGACTGACGGCACGATCACGCCGGTCGTCGGGCCCTTTGCGGCAGGCCGCGGAGTGCTGCTGCGTGCCGAGATGGATATCAACGTCGTCATCGCCAACTGCCCCCATGTGCTCGACCCCCGTGAGGGGTGGAATTCCGCCCCGCTGCGCGTCACCGCATGGCGCGGCGCGATCACGGCTGAACAAGACCCCGTGCGCAACGCCACGCCAGAAGGGCAACGTGCCTTCCTCAATACCGAGGACTACTACCGCCGATAACCCGCGCAAAAAGCAAGGCAAACCATGACCAGCGACCCGGCCCTCTCCGGCCTTACCGGCACCATCATTCACGACGAGATCGTGCCCCCCCGCGCGCCATGGTTGCACCATGTGGCGGCGGGCGAAGTGCTGCGGATCGTCGATCTGGAAGGCAATCAGGCGGTCGATTTCCTGATCTATTCCGCCGCCGATGATGCCGAGCGGTACTCGGCCCAGGACACGGTGGCAGCGCAGGGCAATCTGTTCCTGCGCGCCGGCACTGTGCTCCTCTCGAACGAAGGCCGCGCGCTGATGACCATCGTGGACAGCGCAGTGGAATATCACGACACCATCGGCGGAGCGTGTTCGTGCGAATCCAATACCTTGCGTTACGGTCACCACACCAAGTCGCAGCACGCCTGCGTCGAAAACTTCCTTGAAGCGAACCTGACCCAAGGTCGCAGCAAGCGCGATATCGTCTCCAACATCAACTTCTTCATGAACGTTCCGGTGGAGGAAGACGGCACGCTGGGCATCGTCGACGGCATTTCCGCGCCTGGCCTTACCGTCGACCTGCGCGCCGAGATGGACGTGATCGTGGTCGTGTCGAATTGCCCGCAGATCAACAACCCCTGCAACGGCTTCAACCCGACGCCGGTGCGCATGATCGTGACTGCGTGACCTTCGATACCGTCCTCATCGCCAACCGGGGCGCGATTGCGACGCGGATCATCCGCACGTGCAAGCGGATGGGCCTCAAGTCGGTGGCGGTCTATTCCGAGGCTGACGCAGGATCGCTCCATGTCAGCGCGGCGGACGAGGCGGTGTGCATCGGGCCGGGGCCTGCGGCGCAGAGCTATCTGAATGTCGAGGCTATTCTCGCGGCGGCCAAGGCGACCGGCGCGGGGGCAATCCATCCGGGCTACGGCTTCCTCGCCGAAAATGCCGAGTTTGCGGAAAGTTGCGCGGGAGCGGGGATCGCCTTTATCGGGCCGACGCCGGACAATATCCGCACCTTTGGCCTCAAGCACTCCGCCCGTGCGTTGGCCGAAGCGCATGGCCTGCCGCTGGCACCCGGCACGGGATTGCTCACCGGCGAGGACGAAGCCGCCGAGGCTGCGGCGCGGATCGGCTATCCGGTCATCCTGAAGGCGACCGCCGGAGGCGGCGGCATCGGCATGCGCATTTGCGAGAGCGAGGCGGCGGTGCGCGAGGGCTTTGCCGCCGTCGTCCGGCAGGGCGAAGCCAGCTTCGGCGATGCGGGCGTCTTCCTTGAGCGCTACGTCGCCCGTGCGCGGCATATCGAGGTGCAGATCTTCGGCGACGGGCGGGGCCGGGTGATGGCGCTAGGCGAGCGCGACTGCTCGCTGCAACGGCGCAACCAGAAGGTCGTGGAAGAAGCGCCCGCACCGTGCCTCTCGGATGCCAAGCGCGCTGAGCTGATCACTGCCGCCGTGCGGTTGGGCGAGGCGGCAGGGTATCTGTCGGCTGGCACAGTCGAATTCCTCTACGATGCGCAGCGGGACGATTTCTTCTTCCTCGAAATGAACACCCGGCTTCAGGTCGAACACGGCGTCACCGAGGAAGTGATGGGAATCGATCTGGTCGAATGGATGATCCGGGGCGCAGCGGGTGATTTCGCCTTTCTCGATGCCCCCGCGCCCATCGCGCACGGGCACGCGGTGCAGGTGCGGCTCTATGCCGAAGACCCGGCGATGGAATACCGACCGACTATCGGGACGCTCGTCAACGTTGCCTTCCCGGATAACATTCGCGCCGAGACCTGGGTCATGGCGGGCAGCGAGGTCAGCGCGTTCTACGATCCGATGCTGGCGAAGCTGATTACCTTCGCCGAGACACGCGACAGCGCCATCAGCGCGATGCAGGCGGCGCTTGATGCGAGCCGCGTGGACGGGATCGAGACCAACCTCAGGTGGCTGCGCGATGTCGTGCGGCATGAGGGCTTCACCAGCGGGCAAGTCTCGACACGGATGCTCGACACCGTCACCCATGCTCGCCGCGCGGTGCGGGTAATTGCAGGCGGCACAGCGACTTCGGTGCAGGACTTCCCCGGGCGCCTCGGTCTATGGGATGTGGGCGTCCCGCCATCAGGGCCGATGGATGATCGGAGCTTCCGGCTGGGCAATCTCATGCTCGGCAACCCCGAAGGCACAGCGGGGCTGGAGGTCACCGCCAGCGGGCCAACCCTGCTGTTCGAGGCGCCTGCGACCATCTGCCTGACCGGCGCGGATTTCGGCGCGAAGCTCGACGGCGCGCCAGCCCCGCGCGGGGTGCCGATCACTGTCGCTGCCGGACAAACGGTGGCGCTGGGCCGGGCGAGCGGCGGGGGGATGCGCGGCTATATCCTGTTCGCGGGCGGGCTTGATGTGGTGCCCTATCTCGGCAGCGCGGCAACCTTTACGCTCGGCCAGTTCGGCGGCCATGCCGCGCGGGGGCTGGTAGCGGGCGATGTCCTGCATCTGGGCGATGCTGCGACCGGCGAAGGTATCGCGGCTACGCTGCCTGAGCTTGCCCGGACATGGGAGCTGCGAGTGCTCTACGGCCCCCACGGCGCGCCCGATTTCTTCACGCCGGATGACATCGCCCGCTTCCTCGAAGCCGAATGGCAGGTGCATTACAACTCGAACCGCACCGGGGTTCGCCTTGTCGGTCCCAAGCCCGAATGGGCGCGGCGCGACGGGGGCGAGGCGGGGCTGCATCCCTCGAATATTCACGATAACCCCTATGCTATCGGCGCGGTCGATTTCACCGGGGATATGCCGATCATCCTCGGGCCGGACGGGCCTTCGCTGGGGGGCTTCGTGTGCCCCTTCACGGTGATCGCGGCGGATCGGTGGAAGATCGGTCAGCTCAGCCCTGATGACCGGCTCCGCTTCGTGCCGGTCACGATTGCCGACGCCATGGCGGCAAACGCCGCGCCGCTCAACGCTCTGCCCGTGCCGACCCCGACGCGCGCGATTGCGGGCCTCTCACCGGTACTCGCGGAGCTGCCCGCGCTCGGCGCATGCCCCAAGACCACCTATCGTCAACAGGGCGACCGCAACATTCTCGTCGAATATGGCGACATCGTGCTCGATATCGAGCTGCGTATCCGCATCCATGCGCTGATGCAGGCGCTGGAGGCGATGAACCTGCCCGGCGTGATCGACATCACCCCAGGCATCCGTTCGCTGCAATTGCACTTCGATGGCACCACGCTGGATCAGCCCCGCGCGCTCGCCGCGTTGATGGCGGCCGAGGAGGCGATGGGGGATCTCGATGATTTCGAAGCGCCCTCGCGCATCGTCCACCTGCCGCTAAGCTGGCGCGATCCTGCGATCGAGGAGACCATCGCCAAGTATATCGGCACGGTGCGCGACGATGCGCCGTGGTGCCCGGACAATATCGAGTTCATCCGCCGCATCAATGGTCTGCCCGATGCGCAGGCGGTCGAAGATCTGATCTTCGATGCCAGCTATCTCGTGCTCGGGCTGGGCGATGTCTACCTCGGCGCGCCGGTGGCCACCCCGGTCGATCCGCGCCACCGGTTGGTGACCACCAAATACAACCCCGCGCGCACCTGGACGCCGCCCAATGTGGTCGGGATCGGCGGGGCCTATATGTGCATCTACGGCATGGAGGGGCCAGGCGGCTACCAGCTGTTCGGGCGGACGATTCAGGTGTGGAACACCCACCGCCAGACCGATGCGTTCGTCGATGGCAAGCCGTGGCTGCTGCGGTTCTTTGACCAGATCCGGTTCTTCCCCGTCTCGGCCGACGAACTCACCGATTGGCGCCGCGATTTCCCGCATGGGCGGCGGTCGATCCGCGTGGAGGAGACCACCTTCCGCCTCGCCGATTACCGTGCGTTCCTGGCCGACAACGCCGACAGCATCGCCGCTTTCGAGACCACCCGCCAAGCCGCTTTTGATGCCGAACGTGCTGCGTGGCAGGCCTCGGGCGAGTTCGACCGGGTCAGCGACCTGCTCGAGGGCGGGGCAGGCGGCGGCGATGTGGCGGCTATCGAGGTGCCTGAGGGCGCAGACCTGATCGAAGCACCCTTCGGCGGCAGCGTGTGGAAGCTGCTCGTCGCCCCCGGCGATGTGGTGGCAGAAGGCGATGTGATCGCGGTGATCGAGGCGATGAAGATGGAGTGTCCGTTTGAAAGCCCTGCCAGCGGTACGGTGGCCGCACTCTACATTACCGAGCATCAGGCCTTGCATCCCGGCGCGCCGATGCTGGCGCTGAGGAAAGCGTCATGAGCACCTTTGTCCGCCTCAGTGCGACCGCCATTGCAGCAAGCGTCACCAGCGGCGCAGCCAGCGCGCTCGCCGTGATCGAGGATACGCTCGCCCGGCTCGCAGCCTATGACGCGCATCAACCGCAGGTGTGGATCAGCCACGCCGACCCCGATGCCTTGCGCGCCGCCGCCCGCGCCATCGACGCGCGGATCGCCGCTGGCGAGCACCTTCCGCTGGCCGGGGTGCCATTCGCAGCCAAGGACAATATCGACGTTGCGGGGCTGGAGACGACCGCCGCCTGCCCGGCCTTCGCCTATCGACCCGAACGTTCCGCCACCGTGATCGAACGGCTGGAGGCAGCGGGCGCGATCTGTGTCGGCAAGACCAATCTTGACCAGTTCGCCACCGGCCTTGTCGGCACGCGCAGCCCCTATGGCATCCCCCGCAACGCCTATAACCGCGACTATGTCAGCGGCGGATCAAGCTCCGGCTCGGCGATTGCCGTGGCGGCTGGGCTGGTGGCGTTCGCGCTCGGCACAGATACGGCGGGATCGGGGCGGGTGCCGGCGGCATTCAATCACCTTATCGGGCTAAAGCCCACCAAGGGCCGGTGGAGCACGCGCGGGTTGGTGCCTGCCTGCCGGACGCTCGATTGCATCACGGTGTTCACCGATGCCCTGCATGATGCGCAGGCCGTCGACGCCGTGATCGCCGGGTTCGATGCCGAGGATGCCTTCTCGCGCCCCCCCTCTGACGTCGTGATCAGCGGCCGCCGGATCGGCGTGCCGCGCCGCGATCAGCGAGTTTTCTTCGGCGATGTCGCGGCCGAATATCTCTACGACCGCGCACTCAGAGTGCTGGCGGCGCAGAGCGAAATCGTCGAGATCGACATCGCACCGCTGCTCGAAGCCGCGCGCCTGCTGTACGGCGGCCCGTGGGTGGCTGAACGTACCGCCGCCATCGCTACGCTGCTCGAGAGCAATCCGCTGGCCATCGACCCGGTGGTGCGCGAGGTCATCGCGCCCGGCAGCGCCATGCTGGCGACCGAGTTGTGGAACGGGATCTACCGCCTCGCCGAATTGCAGCGCCATGCCGAGAGCATGTGGAGCGAGGTCGATGTGCTCGCCTTTCCCACCACCGGCACGACCTACCGCGTGGCCGAACTGCTCGAAGCGCCGGTGGCATTGAACAGCAATCTCGGACTCTACACGAATTTCGTGAACCTGCTCGACATGGCCGCGCTGGCGGTGCCAGCCGGTGCGCGCGACAATGGCACGGGCTTCGGGATCACGCTGATCGGGCCAGCGCACAGCGATCTTGCGCTCATTGACCGCGCGCATTCGTATCTGGCTTCGGCCGACCTTCCCCTTCCGCCACCGCTTGATTTTGGAGACCGCATGGACACCGTCAAACTCGCCGTCGTTGGTGCACATCTTGAAGGGATGCCGCTGCATTGGCAGCTGACGTCGCGCGGGGCGACCTTTGTGGGTGCCTTCACCACCGCGCCCAATTACCGGCTGTATGCGATGGCCGATAGCGTCCCGCCCAAGCCTGCGCTGGTGCATAGTGAGGACGGGGCGGAAATTGCGCTGGAAGTCTACGAACTCGACTTCGCTAGCTTCGGCAGCTTCGTTGCCGAAGTCCCGCCGCCGCTTGCCATCGGCACGGTGACGCTGGCCGACGGCAGCAGCGTGAAGGGCTTCGTCGCCGAACCGCGCGCGCTGACCGGGGCGGAAGACATCACCCATCTGGGCGGCTGGCGCGCCTATATCGCTTCGCGATGATATGATGGCGGGGCGGCTCACCAATTGGCTGAAGGGCGACGGCGCATCAGGGCCGACCGACGACGCGTTCGCGCAGCTGCGCGCCGCCAAGGAAGCTGCTGAAGCCGCCAATGAGGCCAAGACCCGCTTCCTCGCCAGTGTCAGCCACGAGATCCGCTCGCCGCTCAACGCGATCTATGGCTATGCCCAGCTGCTGGAGCGCAATGACGGCAAGGACGCGCTCAATGCCGCGCGGGTGATCCGCCGCAGCGCCGAACATCTGTCGCATCTGGTCGAAGGCCTGCTCGACATCGCGCAGGTCGAAGGCGGCGCGCTGAAGCTGAGCCGGGAGGCGATCCGCTTCCCCGAGTTCCTCGCCCAACTGATCGCCATGCTCGATCTGCAAGCGCAGGCGAGGGGGATCGCGCTGGTGCTCGACCATCCGCCGGGGCTGCCCGAATTCGTTCATGCCGATCCCAAGCGCTTGCGGCAGGTGCTGATCAATCTGCTGACCAACGCGATCAAATTCACCGATCATGGGTCGGTTACGCTCAAGGTCGAATATCGTAACCAGCTGGCGACGTTCACGGTGATCGACACCGGCATCGGCATCGCGCCCGAGGATGCAGAGCGGATTTTTGCGCCGTTCGAGCGGGTGGCGGGGCCAGCGGGCGAGCGGCCCGGTGTCGGGCTCGGCCTGGCGATCACGCAGGCGCTGGTGCATATCATGGGCGGCGAAATCCGGGTCGAGAGCGCGCCGGGCGAAGGATCGCGCTTCATCGTGCGGCTGATGCTGTCGCAGCCGCTCAGCCCGCCGACCGATCCGGCACCGGAGCCCGGCGTGGTCACCGGTTACCTCGGGCGTGAGCGCTGGGTCGTGCTGATCGATGACGATACGGCGCATCTGGCGATGGTGCGCGGCCTGCTCGAACCGCTGGGCTTTCAGGTGCACACCGCCAGCGATGGCGAAACCGGCCTTGCGCTCGCCGCGCAGGTGCAGCCCGATCTGGTCCTTTGCGATGTGATGCTGGGACGCGAATCCGGGTGGGACATTGCGGCGAAACTGCGCCGCCGCCACGGTGCTGCCTTGCGGATCGTGATGCTGTCGGGTGAGGGACCCCATTCCGCCACGTCGCCTGCGGACGGCCCGGCCAATGATACGTTTGTGATGAAGCCGTTCGAATTCACCGTGCTGCTCGATGTGATTGCCTCCCAGCTGGGGCTCGAATGGCTGCGGGCCGGCGGCCCCGCCCGTGACGTGCCCGAAGCCGGCGTTCCGCACTTGTCGCCCGCAATCGCGTCTCGGGCTGCTGCCCACTGCGCCGAGATTGAGCGGTTGGTGCGGATCGGCCATGTCCGTGCCATCGAGGCGGAGATTGACGCCATCGCCGCACTCGCTCCCGAAGCAGGGCCTCTGGCCGAACGGATGCGGCGGGTACTGGACAGCTTCGATTTAAAGGCGCTGGCCGACCTTGCCAAAGCGGTGGCTGACGATGCGCGCTAAGGACTGTATCCTTGTTGTCGACGACAGCCCGGAATCGCTCAGGTTTCTGGTCGATACGCTCGAAGCGGAGGACATGACCGTGCTGATCGCTCGCAGCGGCGAGGCGACGCTTGAACTGCTGACCGAGGTGCAGCCCGACCTTATCCTGATGGACGCGATCATGCCCGGCATCGGCGGGATCGAGACCACCCAGGCGATCAAGCGCAATCCGGCGACTGCGCACATCCCGGTAATCTTCATGACCGGCCTCAATGATCCCGAACACGTGGTCGCCGCACTCGGCACCGGCGGGGTCGATTATGTCCGCAAGCCTGTGGTGATCGAGGAACTGCTGGCGCGGATGAAGGTGCACCTCGCCAATGCCCGCACGACCTATCGCTCACGGCTGGCGCTCGGTCTGGCGGGGCGCAGTCTGGGGGCGCTGGGCGAAGATGCGGCGCTGATCTGGTGCACACCCCAGGCCGAGGCCCTGTTCATCGCGGTCGATCCCGAATGGACTGCGGATCGCGGCGCGTTGCCCGAAGCCTTGATGGGTGCAGCCCTCGGTTTGATCGCCGCAGACCCCGTCCAGCCGCCTGCCAGCGTCCGCGTCGACGTGCGCGGGTTGGAGATTGATCTGGCCTTGGTCGAAACCGGCCGGCCGGGCGAAACCCTGATCCGCGTCACCGAAGTGCGTGAAGATGGCAAGATCGCCGACCTGCAAAAGCATAACGGCCTCACCCGGCGTGAGGCAGAAGTGCTGTTGTGGGTGAGCTATGGCAAAACCAACAAGACGATCAGCGAGATTCTTGGTATAAGCCCGCGCACGGTGAACAAGCACTTGGAACAGGTGTTTCGTAAACTCGGGGTTGAAACCCGTGCCGCCGCCACTGCCATTGCAGTGCGATATCTTGCTGATTGATTGTTTTCTCACTGAAATCACTTCGCTTTCCACGGGTCCGCGTACACCTACGTCATTTGGCCACTTCCTCGAATGGGGGAGGTCGCCATGGGTATTTGGAATGAAACGGACAGCTTAAGGGGAGTTCGTCATGGCCGGAGTGCAGGTGGGCAAGCGCATTATCGGAGCAGATGCTCCGGTGATTGTCGGCTGGGAGAATATCGGCCGGGTCCAAGGCGGTCCGGTGAAGCAATTCGTGTTCACGTACTTCCAGCCCGCGATGCTCTTTGCTGCGATCCTGTTCTGGTACTACGCCCCCAATTGGCTCGCCGTCGCCTCGACGGCGATTGCCATCCGGCTTGGCTGGATGATCCTGCTGCTGGCGCTGGAATGGGTCAATCCGCGCTATGAAAGCTGGCAGCTGACGTGGAAGGAATTCGCCACGGACGCCTTCTATGTCGGGCTCGGCATGACCTTCCTCGGCATGGTTGACGCCTATATTGGCGACGGGGTGATGATCAAGGCGGTGCAGGGCGCGTTCGATTGGGAGAAGTTCAGCTGGTTCACGGGCCTGCCGCTGCTGCTGCAAGCGCTGCTAATTTCAATGATCTTCGACTTCGGGCAGTACTGGATGCACCGCGCGATGCACAACTGGTACCCGCTGTGGCTGACCCATGCGCCGCACCACTACATCACACAGCTCAACATCAACAAAGGCGCGGTCGGCAACCCGATCGAACTGTTCTTGATTGGCCTGGGCATCGGCGGCTTGTTCGACTTCCTGCCGCGCGCCTTTCTGCTGGCAGGGGCGATCGGGATGACGGTGAGCGTCTATCAGCACATCAACGTGCGCTTCAACACGCCGCGCTGGTGGCGGTTCATTTTCAACACCGTGGAGCATCACTCCGTGCACCACTCGCAGGATTACGAGGCAACTCGCAGCAACTATTCGGGCACCTGGATAATCTGGGACCGCATCTTTGGTACATGTGTCGATGGCGAGGCCGAGGTGCTGGGCATGGAAGGCGGACGCCGGATGCATATTGGCGAGACGATGATCTTCCCGTTCCGCGAAGGCTGGCGCAGCACCAAGGCTGCGCTGGACAAGCGCTTCGGACGTGGCACCACCCCGCAGCTTCAGACAGCTCAGCTGGAACCGGCCGAGTGAGCGGAACGTCTGGGGGTATTGCCAGTGAGACAGCGGGGCCGTGGGGCGGGGCGCCTTCCCCGGAGCGCCCGGCGGGCCTTCCGACCATGAGGGTGCCGCTGATCGACCACATCTGGCGGGTGCGCGGCGATGTGCCGATTGACCCCGCGCTTTCGCCCGAAGAGGCCTTTGCCCGGCTTGATCCGCTGCTGCGTTCATCGGGGACGACCGTGAACGCCGCAGGCGACACGCTGACCTATTCAAAGCATAACCCCGCCGCGCAGGACAAGCTGGCGACCTTCACCCGCGGACAACTGCGGATCGAGCGGGTCGGCGCTGGTGCGGTGCTACGGTTTGACCTGTTCAGCCACGCACTGCTGCTGTGTTTCCTCGCGCCGCTGCTGTTCCTCGGCTTTGCCCAGATGGCGGTAGCGATCAACGACTGGGAAGGCGCCGGAGCCGACGCGTCCGAAAAGGCCGAGAAGAAGGATGAAAAGCCGAAGCCGGTGAAGGTGCTCAACCCGGTCGATCAATTCCTGGGTGCTCCAGCGCCTGAAGATCCGAACAAGAAGAAGAAAGACGAGAAGAAGGACGAGGGCCGCCATTCGCCTGATGAGGGTTACTTCATGGCCGGTGTCTTCGCTCTGATCTATCTCGTGGGCCGCTGGCTGGAGCCGTGGCTGGTGCGACGGCGCTTCCGCGCCGCGCTCGCAACCCCGCCCGCTGCGGGTTAGGACATTCGGGCGAAGTTGGCGACGCCGGGTGCCGGCGTGCGCTGTGCGGCGGGCTCGCTGATCGGGGTGGCGCTCGCCGGGGCGACCTTCGCTATCGCGGCGGTCACTGCGCCGAGTTCATCCGGCGCGAGCGAATAGAACACCAACTTGGCATCCTTGCGCGTGGCGACCAACCCGGCTTTGCGCAATACGCCAAGCTGCTGCGACAGGCCCGGCTGGACGATCCCGGTCGCCTGTTCCAGCTCACCGACATTGCGCTCGCCGCCCGTCAGCGTCGTCAGGATCCGCCAACGCAGCGGGTGGGCGAGGGCTTTGAGCGCCTCGATCAGATCATCTTCAGCCATCAGCCGTCTCCCCGTTCATCGCGCAGGAACCAGCTGGTGGCGTCTTTGGCATCGAACACTTCGTCAAGGGTCTGTCTCGGCGCTTTGAGCAGCGGTTCGCCCGGTTGCCAGTTGGCAGGGGCGAGAGCACCTTTGGCGTCGATCGCCTGAAGCCCGTCGAGGATACGCAGCATTTCCGGGATCGAGCGACCAAGGTTCGCCGGATAGCAGGTCATCGCCCGGATCACGCCTTTGGGGTCAATGAAGAAGGTGGTGCGCACCGCCGCGCTGTCGCTGTCCTGCGCCGCGACCATGCCGAAAGCGCGGGCGATCACCAACGTCGGGTCTTCAAGGATGGGAAAGCGCACCTCGACCCCGAAGCGGTCACGGATCATCCTGAGCCACGCGAAGTGCGAAAAAAGGCTGTCGACCGAGAGCGCCATCAGTGCGCAATCCCGCGCCTCGAACGCCGCGGCCTCGCGGGCGAGGGCGACGAATTCGGTGGTGCAGACCGGCGTGAAGTCCGCCGGGTGGGAGAACAATACCAGCCAGCGGCCCCGGTGGGCGGAAAGCCGTACCGGCCCGATGGTGCTGCGCGCTTCGAAATCGGGGGCGAAATCGCCGATCCGCAGGCCTGCACAGGGGGGGAGGGGGGAGGCGTTCTGGTCCATGGACCGGGTCATAGCACTTGACTCTTGGATTGCAATACATATACACGATTTATGAAATTGAATGGAGATTTGGCATGAACGCGATTGATCCGGTGTTGCAAAGCGCAACCGAACAGGTGCTGAGGGCTGCTGAGGACTCGGCACTTCGCCCCGAAATCGCGAGCTTTTTCGACCCTGCGACCTTCACGGTTACCTACGTGGTGCACGATCCCGCGACGCTTGAGGCGGCGGTGGTCGACTCCGTGCTCGACTTCGATCCTAATTCCGGACGCACGGCGACGGCTTCGGCCGACCGGGTGATCGACCATGTCACTTCGCATAATCTGAAAGTGAAGTGGCTGCTGGAGACCCATGCTCACGCGGATCACTTCTCCGCCGCGCCCTATCTTCAGGAAAAACTCGGCGGCAAAATCGCGATCGGTGCGGACATCACCACCGTTCAAACCGTTTTCGGCAAGCTGTTCAATGCCGGAACCGAATTCGAGCGGGACGGATCGCAGTTCGATGTGCTCTTCAAGGACGGCGATACATTCACCATCGGCAAGCTGCCCGTGACGGTGATGCACGTTCCCGGCCACACGCCCGCCTGCATCGCCTATGTCGTGGGCGAGGCGGTGTTTGTGGGCGATACGATGTTCATGCCCGACTACGGCACGGCGCGTGCTGATTTCCCCGGCGGGGACGCGCGCACGCTGTTCCGCTCGCTGCGACGGATCCTTGCGCTGCCGCCCGCAACGCGGCTGTTCATGTGTCACGACTATCTGCCCAAGGGCCGCAGTGAATATGTGTGGGAGACCACCGTCGCGGCCGAGCGCGCGGGCAATGTCCACGCGCATGACGGGATTACCGAGGACGAATTTGTTGCCATGCGCGAGGCGCGTGATGCGACGCTCGCCATGCCGCGTCTGATCCTGCCCTCGGTGCAGGTGAATATGCGCGCGGGCCATATGCCACCGCCGGACGATAATGGCGTTGTCTACCTCAAACTGCCGGTCAACGCGGTATGACCTTACCCGGCTTCCCTGATGCCGCGCCGCTGGAAGGCCTAATCGGCGGCGTGCTGATCGGGCTGGCGGCGGCGCTAATGTTGCTGGGGGCGGGGCGGATCGCCGGGGTTTCCGGCATTGCCGCGCGCGCCTTCGGGCTTGCCAGCGGGTCGCTGCCGCGGCTCGGCGCGTGGGCCTTCATCATCGGCCTGCCGTTGGGAGCGCTGATCGTTACCAGCCAGATGGCCGCATCAGCGCCCGCCTTCGCCAATCCGATCACGCTTGCCATTGCAGGCGTGATCGTCGGCGTCGGCACGCGCCTCGGCAGCGGCTGCACTAGCGGGCATGGCGTGTGCGGCATGAGCCGCCTGTCCCAGCGGTCGCTGGTTGCCACCGCCACCTTCATGGCGACCGGCTTTGCCACAGTCGCCGCGATGAATGCCCTCGGCATTGCGGTGCTGCCATGATCCGGGAAACGCTGATCCCGCTCGCTTCGGGCACCATATTTGGCGCAGGCCTTACCATCGGCGGGATGACCGATCCGGCGCGGGTGCGCGGGTTCCTCGACCTGTTCGGGGAGTGGGACCCGACGCTCGCCTTCGTGATGGGCGGGGCTGTGCTGGTCATGGCGCTCGCCTGGGCCGTGCAGCGCAAGATGCTGCGTCCCTTTTTCGGCGATGGCTTTGCCCTGCCTGATCGGAGCGACATCACCCCGCGCCTCATCGGCGGATCGGCGCTGTTCGGGATTGGCTGGGCTATCGCCGGGCTGTGCCCCGGGCCCGGCTTTGCCGCGCTGGCCATCGCGCCTGCTTCGGCCGCGATATTCGTGATCGCGATGCTTGGCGGAATGCTACTGGTGCGGCTTGTGGACGGACAGGGATAATGGACATTCGCCCAATCGATGAGACGCTATCGGTGGCCCCGCAGATGCTGCCCGATGAGGTTGCGGCGCTGGCTGCGCAAGGCTTCACCGCCTTGGTCTGCAACCGTCCCGATGGTGAGGAGCCGGGCCAGCCTGCGCTCGATGAGATGCGCCGCGCCGCGCAGGAAGCGGGCCTCGCCTTTCATCACATTCCGGTTGCTGGCGGGCAGTTCCCGCCCGCCGCGGTCGCCGCCTTTGCTGCGATCCGGCGTGGCACGCAGGGCAAGGTGCTGGCCTACTGCCGCACCGGCACTCGCGCAGCGACGCTCGACGCGCTGGCTAATATCCACGGCCTCACCGCCGCCGAGCGGATCGCGCGGGCGCAGGCAGCCGGATACGACCTCTCGGCGCTCGCCGGGCGGATGGAGGCGGGCGGGTAACACCGCGCGCGAGGGAGGGATCGGACATGAGCGCCACATCACACAAGGTCGTCGTCATCGGTGGCGGCGCGGCGGGAATTGCCACCGCCGCCTCGATCTTCAAACGCCGCCCGGGCCTCGACATCGCGATTGTCGAACCGGCGGAAACCCACGCCTATCAGCCCGGCTGGACGATGGTGGGGGGCGGGGTGTTCGATGTGGCGACCACCATCCGCCCGATGCACAGCGTGATACCCAAGGGCGTCACCTGGATCAGGGAGGCCGCTGCCAGCTTCCAGCCCGACAATAATCAGGTGACCCTGAGGGACGGCAGCACCGTGACTTACGAAGTGCTGATCGTTGCCCCCGGCATCCGGCTGGCATGGGAGAAAATCGCGGGGCTGACCGAAACGCTCGGCCAGAACGGCGTCACCTCCAATTACCGCGGCGATCTGGCCCCCTATACTTGGCGGCTGGTGCAGGAGATGCAGGGCGGGCGGGCGATCTTCACCCAGCCGCCGATGCCGATCAAATGCGCAGGCGCTCCGCAAAAGGTGATGTATCTCGCCTGCGATCACTGGCGGCGGGCCGGCGTTCTGGACAATATCGCGGTCGAATTCCGCAACGCGGGCGCGGTGCTGTTCGGCGTTGCTGACTATGTCCCGGCCCTGATGGAATATGTCGGGAAATACGGGATCGCGCTGGAGCTTGGCAGCAATCTGGCCGCGGTCGATGGCCCTGCGCGCGAGGCGACGTTCGCTACGGCTGAAGGCGAAGTGACCGTTGGCTTCGACATGATGCATGTCGTCCCGCCGCAAGTCGCCCCGCAATTCCTCGCCGACAGTCCGCTGGCCGCGCCGAGCGGCTTTACCGAGGTTGACCAGCACACGCTCCAGCATGTGCGCTATCCCAATGTCTTCGGCCTTGGTGATGCAGGCTCGATGCCCAATGCCAAGACCGCGGCGGCCGCGCGTAAGCAGGCGCCAGTGGTCGCCGTCAATGCGCTGCGCCAGTTGGACGGCAAGGGGCCGACGGCGGGCTATGACGGCTACGGCTCATGCCCGCTGACGGTGGAGCGCGGCAAGATCGTGCTCGCCGAATTCGCCTATGGCGGCAAGTTGGCCCCCAGTTTCCCGACCTGGCTTATTGACGGGACCAAGGCCAACCGCCTGTCATGGATGCTCAAGGCCGATTTCCTGCCGTGGCTGTATTGGAACGGGATGCTCAAGGGGCGTGAATGGCTGGCCGGCCCCGGTGGGCTGATCGCGCAATAACGCCATGCTCCAACGCTATTTCCCTATCCTCGAATGGGGGCGCAGCTATGATCGCCCTGCGCTGACCAGCGACCTGATGGCGGCAGTGATCGTCACCATCATGCTGATCCCGCAAAGCCTTGCCTATGCGATGCTGGCGGGGTTGCCCCCGGTGGTGGGGCTCTATGCTTCGATCCTGCCACTGTTCGCCTATGCCCTGTTCGGGACAAGCCGGACGCTGGCCGTGGGCCCGGTGGCGGTGGTTTCATTGATGACGGCGAGCGCAGTCGGCGCCGTCGCGGCGCCGGGGACGGCGGCGTATTGGGAAGCGGCGGTGACGCTCGCTGCGCTGTCGGGCGTGATGCTAGTGGTGCTGGGACTGCTGCGGCTGGGGTTTCTTGCGAACCTGTTGTCGCATCCGGTGATCAGCGGGTTCATCTCGGCCAGCGGCGTGCTGATTGCGACCAGCCAGTTGAAGCATATCCTTGGCGTGAAGGCGGGTGGGGAAACTTGGCCTGAGATGCTGGCGGGTCTGGGAGGCGCGCTGGGTGACAGCAACTTTGCAACCCTTGCGATCGGCATCCCGGCGACGCTGTTCCTGTTCTGGGTGCGAAAGGGGCTGAAGCCCGCGCTCCAGCGGCTCGGCCTACCCCCGCGCGCTGCCGACATGACCGCCAAGGCCGGGCCGGTGGTGGCGGTGGCGCTGTCGATCCTCGCCGTGATCGGCTTCGGGCTGGAGGCGCAAGGCGTTTCGGTCGTCGGCGCGATCCCGCAAGGCCTGCCGCCTTTCGCCCTTCCTTCGACCGACCTCGGCCTGCTGCAAGCCTTGTGGGTGCCTGCGCTGCTGATCTCGGTGATCGGCTTCGTCGAGAGTGTCTCGGTCGCCCAAACCCTTGCGGCCAAGCGCCGCCAACGGATCGTGCCAGATCAGGAGCTGATCGGGCTCGGGGCGAGCAATATCGCCAGCGCGCTATCGGGCGGCTATCCGGTGACTGGCGGCTTCGCGCGGTCGGTGGTCAATTTCGACGCCGGTGCGCAGACCCCGGCGGCGGGCGCGTTCACAGCGGTGGGCATTGGCCTTGCCAGCCTGTTCCTCACCCCGCTCTTGTTCCACCTGCCCAATGCGACGCTAGCGGCCACCATCATCGTTGCCGTGCTGAGCCTCGTCGATTTCAAGACGCCGCGCCAGCTCTGGGCCTATTCCAAGGCCGACTTTGCCGCTCATGCCGCGACCATCGGGATCACGCTGGTCGCAGGTGTGGAGCTTGGCGTGATTGCCGGGGTTGCCGTGGGCCTGCTGCTGTATCTGTGGCGTGCGAGCCGACCCCATGCCGCCATTGTTGGCCGGGTGCCGGGAACCGAGCATTTCCGCAATGTCGAACGCCACACGGTGCTCACCCTGCCGCACATGCTCTCGATCCGCATCGACGAGAGCCTGACCTATCTCAACGCCCGTTGGCTGGAGGAATATGTGCTCGAACAGGTCGCCGATAGGCCAGCCTTGCGCCACGTCGTCCTGATGTGCAGCGCGGTCAACGCGATCGACGCTTCGGGGCTGGAGAGCCTTGAGGCGATCAACCACCGCCTCGCGGACGGGGGCGTCCGCTTGCATCTTTCGGAAGTCAAAGGCCCGGTGATGGACCGCCTCAAGCGCACGCATTTTCTGGATGAGCTGTCGGGCCGCGTGTTCCTGTCGCAGGACGCCGCCTTTGCCGATCTGGCACTCGATACCGGCGAGGAACCCCCATCGTCGATCCCGGACGAAGCGCGGGGGCTCATCTGAGCCTTGGCGCCGCATACCCCGATGCACCGCCGGACTGTCGCCAATCCTTTGGCCCCCAATTCGCCCGGCGCTGCAACCCTTTTGCCCTCAAACCGTATCTTCGTTGCGCCAAAAGCAATTGATCGGCGCCGCCAAGGGATTAGCTGCTGATCATGCTTGAGAACCTCGACGCTCTGCTGCTTGCGCGGATCCAGTTCGCGTTCACCGTCAGCTTCCACTTCTTCTTCCCGGCCTTCTCGATCGGGCTGGCGAGCTACCTCGCCGTGCTTGAGGGGCTGTGGCTGAAGACCGGCAAACCGGTCTATCATGACCTGTTCAAGTATTGGCTGAAGATCTTCGCGATTGCTTTCGCGATGGGCGTCGTCTCCGGCATCGTCATGTCCTACCAGTTCGGCACCAACTGGGCGGTGTTCTCGGACAAGGCGGGCCCGGTGATCGGGCCGTTGATGGCCTATGAGGTGCTGACCGCCTTCTTCCTCGAAGCGGGCTTCCTTGGCGTGATGCTGTTCGGGATGGAGAAAGTCGGCAAGAAGCTGCACTTCGCCGCGACGTTGATGGTGGCGCTCGGTACGTTCGTGTCGGCATTCTGGATCCTCAGCGTGAACAGCTGGATGCAGACCCCGACGGGGTACGAGATTGGCGCGAACGGCCAGTTTCTGCCCGGCCCAAGTTGGAGGGACATCGTTTTTAACCCCAGCTTCCCCTACCGCCTCGTCCACACCGTAATGGCCGCCTATCTGACGACCGCTTTCGTGGTCGGCGCGGTCGGGGCATGGCACCTGCTCAAGGACAAGGCCAACCCCCACGCGCGCAAAATGTTCTCGATGGCGATGTGGATGGCCGCGATTGTTACCCCCTTGCAGATTTTCGCAGGCGACATGCACGGGCTCAACACGCTCGAACATCAGCCGGCCAAGGTGATGGCGATGGAGGGGCATTACCAAAGCCACCCCGAAGGCGCGCCGCTGATCCTGTTCGGCATCCCCGACAGCGAAGCCAAGACGGTGCGTTACGCGATCGAAATTCCCAAGGCGTCCTCGCTGATCCTCAAGCATGATCTAAACGCGCCGATGGCGGGTCTCGACACGATCCCCGACGATCAGGAACCGCCGGTCGGCACCGTGTTCTGGAGCTTCCGGGTGATGGTCGGCATCGGCTTTGCGATGCTCGGCATCGGGCTATGGAGCCTGTGGGGCCGGGTGCGCAGACGCCTCTATGACATGCCGTGGCTGCACCGCGCGGCCGTGTTGATGGGGCCTTCTGGTTTTGCCGCCGTGCTGGCTGGGTGGATTACTACCGAGGTCGGCCGCCAGCCTTATGTGATCTATGGCGTGCTCAGGACAGCCGATGCGGCCAGCCCTCTCGACGCGCCTGCTGTCGCAGCGTCCCTGCTGGCGTTCGTGGTCGTGTACTTCACCGTCTTCGGCATCGGCGTTTGGTATATCCTCAAGCTGATGGGCAAAGCGCCGCATGCGGGCGAGAGCGGGATCAAGGGCGAGATTGACGGCCCGATCCGCACCGCCGGGATTACCCCCGGTCCGACCCAAAACCCCGGCGGCGAAGAGCCTCTTCCCACCGAATCGCTGTCCGAAAGGGAGCCGGTGTGATGGACCTCACCGTCATCTGGGCCTTCATCATCGCCTTTGCGGTCTTCGCCTATGTGGTGATGGACGGCTTCGACCTCGGGATCGGCATTCTGTTTCCGACCTTCAGGGTCGGGCAGGGCCGCAACCGGGCGATGAACTCAATCGCGCCGGTTTGGGATGGGAATGAGACCTGGCTGGTGCTGGGCGGCGGCGGGCTGTTTGCCGCCTTTCCGCTGGCCTATGCGGTGATCTTGCCTGCGACCTATCCGCTGATCATCGCGATGCTGCTCGGCCTCGTGTTCCGAGGTGTAGCGTTCGAATACCGCTGGCGCGATCCGGCCCATGAGAAGTTCTGGGACTTGGCGTTCTTCGGCGGCTCGCTGGTCGCGGCGATGTCGCAGGGGATGATCCTTGGCGCGCTGCTGCAAGGGATCGAGGTTGACGGCCGCGCCTATGCGGGCAGCTGGTGGGATTGGCTCACGCCTTACACCTTCCTCACCGGGCTCGGCACGGTGGCGGGCTACGCACTGCTTGGCAGCACGTGGCTGATCTGGAAGCTCGACGGCGGGGTGCAGGCCCATGCGCGCTATGTCGCCTTCCGGGCCGCGATTGCGACTATCGTGCTGATGGGTGCGGTCAGCCTCTACAATATCACCCTTAACCCCGAATATGCCGCGCACTGGCTGTCCGCGCCCGAGGTATACTGGGTCGCACCGGTGCCGATTGTGACCGCGCTTGTGGCAGTCACACTGATCCGGACAATCCGGGGGACCGGCAATTCGGCGCCGTTCTGGCTGGCGATTGCGCTGTTCTTCCTAGGCATGAGCGGGCTGGGGGTCACCATCTGGCCCAATGTCGTGCCACCCTCGATCACGATCTGGGACGCCGCCGCGCCTGAGCGTAGCCAGGAATTCATGCTGGTCGGCGTCGCGCTGACCTTGCCGCTGATAATCGCCTATACTGTGTGGGCCTATTGGGTATTCCGCGGCAAGGTTGGTGCGGAGGGGTATCACTGATGCTCGCGCCGCCGGAACTGGAACCTGAGAAGCCCCTGTGGCAGCGCTTGTTGTGGATGGCGGGCATCTGGGCCGCGAGCGTCGCTGTCCTCGGCGCGGTCGCCTATGTGATACGCCTCTGGATCGCGCCTTGAGCGGCACAGTCAAAGTCTGGTTTGACGGTGCCTGCCCTCTGTGCCTGCGCGAAATCGCGCTGATGCGGCGGCTCGATAAGCGCGGGGCGATCACTTTCGTGGATGTTGCAAGTGGCGCTGATCCGTCCTGCCCGATCGACCGCGCGCAACTGCTTGCCCGTTTCCATGCCGAGGAAGACGGCGTGGTGCACAGCGGCGCGGCGGCCTTTGCGGCGATGTGGCGCGCGATCCCGTTGCTACGTCCGCTGGGGCTTGCGGCGCGGAACCGCGCTGTGCTGCGGATGCTGGAGGCCGCTTACCTGCGCTTCCTCAAGATGCGCCCGCGCCTGCAACGCTTCTTCGCGTAGAAAACTGCTTGCCCTGCCCTCACGGATCGTCTGATCTGTTTCCATAAGAAACGGGAGAGACCGGCCGCCATGAGCAATTTCGGCGCGATGCAGAATGAAATCTACAACGCTGGTTTGCGCGGCATCCTGCCGACTTGGCCGGTCGATTTCGCTACCCTCGAAAAGCGAGCGCATGAGGCGCTGGGGCCGGGTCTCACCAATTATGTCGCGGGCGGTTGCGGCGATGAGCACACGCAGAACAGCAATGCGTCGGCCTTCCACCACTGGGGCATGGTGCCGCGCATGATGGTCGATTGTTCGGTGCGTGATCTCAGCATCGAACTGTTCGGCCAAACCTATCCGACGCCGCTGTTCATGGCCCCCATCGGCCTGAATGGAGAGGCGACGCAGGATCGTCATGGGGACATGGCCGCCGCCCGCGCTTCGGCGCTGACGGGGGTGCCGTTCTGTGCTTCGACACTGGCGAATGATCCGCTGGAAGATGTGAAGGCGGCCTGCGGCGATACGCCTGCGTGGTTCCAGCTTTACACGCCCAAGAACAAGGAGCTTGCAACCAGCCTGATCCGCCGCGCCGAAGCTGCGGGCTTCAAGGCATTGGTGGTGACGCTCGACACCTGGGTGACCGGATGGCGGCCGCGCGATCTCAACGCATCGAATTTCCCGCAACTCCGCGGCAAGGTCCTCCAGAACTACTTCACCGATCCCGTCTTCCGCTCACTGCTGGCCAAGTCGCCCGAGGAGGACCCGGCCGCTGCGATCTTCACTTGGGCGGCGACCTTCGGGCAGGTGCTGACGTGGGATGACATGGCGTGGTTCAAATCGGTGACCAAGCTGCCCATCGTCCTCAAGGGCATCTGCCACCCCGACGACGCGCGCCGCGCGGTCGATTGCGGGGCGGACGCGGTCTATTGTTCGAACCACGGCGGGCGGCAGGCCAACGGCGGGATCGCCACCATCGATCTGCTGGAGGATGTGGTGAAGGCCTCGGGCAACACTCCGGTGCTGTTCGACAGCGGAATCCGCTCCGGCTCCGATGCCGTCAAGGCTTTGGCGATGGGCGCGCGGGCAGTGGGCGTGGGGCGACCCTACACTTACGGCCTGGCGCTGGGCGGGGCTGAGGGTGCCGCTTGGGTGCTGCGCTCAATCCTGGCCGAGGCGGACCTGCTGATGGCGGTCAACGGCTATCCGACGCTCGCCGATGTTCGCGCTGCCGGAGTTCGCCGCACGACGGCTTAGGCCATTCACGCGAAGAAGTGTGCAACGCCCGGAATGCAAATCCCGCGACCTAGGCATCCGATAATGGTGCCGCCCGTACGATTCTTATCGAGGACTGAATTAAGACTCTATTTATAAAGGGAATTTATGCTATCCCTTGCGATATAACAACACGCAAGTCGGGGACGCAAGACATGGAGAAACCAACTATCTGGTCGAGCCGGCCGGATCTGATGCGACGCACTGTGTGCTTGCAGGATGAACAGTCGCGGCGGGCGCGCTATGGCCAAATCCAGCCGATGGAACAGCGCAAGTCGTTACTCTCGCGGATCGCCTGGAAGAACCCGCGCGCTTAACCGCCCGACTTGGCCAGCATGACCAGCTTGGTATCGGTGAAGGCGAGATAGCCTTCCTCGCCGCCTTCTGATCCGAACCCGCTGTCGCCGATCCCGCCGAACGGGGTTTCGGGCGAGGAAACGATCAGCTGGTTGATCCCCACCATCCCTGCGCGCAGCGCCCGGCCGAGGTAATGCGCTTCGTCCAGATCGCCCGAGAAGGCATAGGCGGCAAGGCCGTAACGCAGGCTATTGGCGATCCCAACCGCGTCCTCGATCGCATCGAACGGAACAATCCCGGCGATGGGGCCGAAGGGCTCTTCGGTCATGAAGCGGCTGTCGGGCGACGGATTGGCGATCACGGTCGGCTGGAAGAAGAACCCGCTGCCTGCGATTACCGACCCACCAGTGACCACTTCGCCGCGATTGCCGCCCGCGTCGGCCACGACCTGCTCCATCGCCGCGATCCGGCGGCCATGGGCGAGCGGGCCCATGTCGACGCTTTCATCCGCGCCCGGATCGCCGACCTTCAACTTGCTCGCAACGGCGGCGAATTCGGCGACGAAGCGGTCGTAAATCTCGCGCGCCACCAGGAACCGGGTGGGCGAGACGCAGACCTGTCCAGCGTTGCGGAACTTGGTGCTGGCGCACATCGCCACCGCCCGGTCCAGGTCGGCGTGCTTGCTGACGATCACCGGGGCATGGCCGCCCAATTCCGGGGTGAAGCGCTTCATGTGGGTCGCCGCGAGTGCACCCAGCTGTTTGCCGACAGCGGTGGATCCGGTGAAGCTTACCTTGCGAGTGACGGGTGAGGCGATGAGGTGTTCGGACACCGGGCCGGGATCGCCATGGACGAGGTTCAGCACACCCTTTGGCACGCCTGCATCGACGAAGCATTCGACCAGCAATTGCGCCGAGCCCGGGGTGTTTTCCGCCGGCTTAAGGATGGCAGTGCAGCCCGCCGCCAGCGCGCCCGCGATCTTCTTGACCGGCAGATTGATCGGGAAATTCCACGGGGTGAGGAGCACGGCCGGACCAATCGGCTCGTGCGTCACCATCTGCGCGATCAGCGCCGCGCCGCGCGTAGGAATCAGGCGCCCGCCGCGCCGCTTGGCTTCCTCACCGAGGAAATCGACTACATCGCAGGAAGAGGTTATCTCACCGATGGCCTGCGCGCGGGGCTTGCCCATTTCGGCAGTGACGATGCGTGCGATCGCAGGTGCGCGTTCGCGCAGCAGGTCAGCGGCGCGGCGCAGGATCGCGTAACGCTCCGCCCCCGAAGTGCGGCTCCAGCTCACAAAGGCATCGTCCGCCGCCTTCAGCGCGGCATCGAGCTGGGCGGGTGAGGCCTTGGGGCATTGGCCGATCACCGCGCCGGTCGCTGGGTTGACCACGTCCATCGTGCCGGCCTCTCCGGCTTCGATCCATTCGCCGTTGATGAACATCTTGAGGGTGGGATAGTCGGTCATCGGTCAGTTCCTGATGGTGTGGGCGCACAAATGTTCCACGCGGAGCATCGCCGCGACGGCGCACTGGAGGGGGCCTAGATGGGGTCTAGCCGGGTTCTGGCAAGGGTCCGGCGTGGGCTAGACCGCCACGACGTGCTGCTCGATCGCCCCGAAGACCGAATGGTTGGTGGCATCACGCATCTCGATCCGCACCGTGTCACCAACCTGCATGAATGGCGTTTTGGCAGCGCCGTCGCGAATGGTTTCGATCATGCGGATTTCCGCGATGCAGGAATAGCCCGCGCCGCCATCCGCCACCGGCTGGCCGGGGCCGCCATCGGCGCCCTTGTTCGAGATCGTGCCCGTACCGATCACCGTCCCCGCGCCGAGGTTACGGGTCTTGGCGGCATGGGCGACCAGCTGTGCAAGATTAAAGGTCGCATCCTTGCCCGCATTCGCCCGCCCGAACGGCGCGCCGTTCAGATCGACCATCAGCGGCAGGTGGATCAGATAGTCAGTCCAAGCCTCGCCGAGCTCGTCCGGCGTCACGGCGACAGGCGAGAAAGCACTCGCCGGCTTGGACTGGAAGAAGCCGAAACCCTTCTCCAGTTCCGCCGGGATCAGCCCGCGGAGTGAGACGTCGTTCACCAGCATCAGCAGCTTGATGTGGCTGGCTGCGTCTTCGACCGAAACGCCCATCGGCACATCATCGGTGATGCAAGCGATCTCGCCCTCCATGTCGCACCCCCACGCCGGATCGCCCAGCGGGATGTCCTGACGCGGGCGCAGGAAGCCGTCCGAGCCGCCCTGATACATCAAGGGATCGGTGTAGAAGCTGGCTGGAACCTCAGCGCCGCGCGCCTGACGCACCAGCTCGACATGATTGATGTAAGCGCTGCCATCGGCCCACTGGTACGCGCGCGGCAGAGGGGAATGTGCCTGCCGCTCGTGGAAGCGTTCGCACGGCACGGTCTCATGCTCGACATCGCGGGCGAGCAGCTCAAGCTCAGGCGCGATCCGCTCCCAATCATCGAGCGCGGCTTGCAGGGTCGGCGCGATATAGCCTGCCGCCGAGCAGCGGGTCAGGTCTTTGGAGACCACCACCAGTTTGCCATCGCGCGTGCCATTATCGAGGGTTGCGAGTTTCATTGGGCGTTCCTCTCCGTCCGGGAAAATCTAGGGTGCGTCGATCTGCTTGTCGGGATGCGCAGCCGCAAAGGCGGGCAGGGCAAGGCAGGCAGCTTCGATACGGGTCATGTGGGGGCTGTTCGTCAGGTCGTAGTTGAACCGCCGTGCATTCGCGAGCTGTGGTATCAGCACGATCTCGAACAGGCCGGGGGCGTCACCGTGGAGGAAATCGCCCGCACCAAGCTGCGCCAGCCGCGCCTCGACCGGGTTCAGCGTGCGCGCCAGCCAGTGGCGATACCACGTGTCGATTTCATCCTGCGTGTGGCCGAGGGGGTCTTTCAGATACTTCAGCACCGGCAGATTGTTGACTGCGTGAATTTCGGTTGCGATCCCGTAAGCGAGCTCGCGCACCGTGTAGCGCGCCTCGATATCGGCGGGCAGGAACCGTGGCTGGGGATAGGCTTCATCCAGCCATTCGAGCAGCGCCATCGACTGCGCGCGGTCACGCCCGTCCGCCTCCAGCATCGGCAGCGAGCCGAACGGGTTGCGGCTGGTGAAGGCTTCGTCCTTGTTTTCCGCAGTCACCAGATTGACCGGCACATTCTCGAAGGCGAGGCCCTTGAGATTGAGCGCAATGCGCAGGCGGTAGGAGGTCGACGAGCGGAAGTAGCCGAACAGCCGCATCAGAACGCCGCAATCCCCGTGATCGCGCGGCCCAGGATCAGCGCGTGGACATCATGCGTGCCTTCATAGGTGTTAACCGTTTCGAGGTTCACCATGTGGCGGATGACCTGATACTCCTCGGAAATGCCGTTGCCGCCATGCATGTCGCGGGCCTGACGGGCGATATCCAAAGCCTTGCCGACATTGTTACGCTTCACGATCGAGATCATATCCGGCGCGAACCGGCCCTCGTCGATCAGTCGCCCGACCCGCAAGGACGCCTGCAGGCCCAGCGCGATGTCGGTCATCATGTCGGCGAGCTTCTTCTGGAACAGCTGTGTCGCGGCAAGCGGCCGGCCGAACTGGTGGCGATCGAGGCCGTATTGGCGCGCGGCGGCAAGGCAGAACTCTGCCGCGCCCATTGCGCCCCAGCTGATGCCGTAGCGCGCCCGGTTGAGGCAGCCGAACGGGCCCTTTAGCCCTTCCACATTGGGCAGCAGGGCCGAGGACGGCACCCGCACCTCGTCCATCATGATCATGCCGGTGGTCGAGGCGCGAAGGCTGATCTTGCCCTTGATCTTGGGCGCGCTGAGCCCGGCCATGCCCTTTTCCAGCACGAAGCCGCGAATGGCGCCACCATGTTCTTCGGACTTGGCCCAGACCACGAAAACATCGGCGAAGGGTGCGTTGCTGATCCAGGTTTTCGAGCCCGAGATGACGTAATCCTCGCCGTCCTTCTTCGCATAGGTTTTCATGCCCGCCGGGTCGGAACCCGCATCAGGCTCGGTCAGGCCGAAGCAGCCGATCAGCGTGCCAGCAGCGAGGCCGGGCAGGTATTTGCGGCGCTGTTCGTCCGAGCCATAGGCATAGATCGGATGCATCACGAGGCTGGACTGCACGCTCGCCATCGAGCGGTAGCCGCTATCCACCCGCTCGATCTCGCGCGCGATAAGTCCATAGGCGACATAGCCTGCCCCCGCGCCGCCGAATTCCTCGGGAATGGTGGCACCCAGCAGGCCCGCCGCGCCCATCAGCGGGAAGAGTTCAGGCGCGTCAACTTCCTCGCGGAATGCTTCGATCACGCGCGGTTGCAACTCGCTTTGCGCAAAGCCGTGTGCCGCATCGCGGATCATCCGCTCTTCTTCGGTTAGCTGGCTTTCAAGGTCGAACGGGTCTTCCCAGTTGAACGGGGCCATTCGCGAATCCGCCCGGGAAGGCGTGTTGGTGGTGCCGTGCACGGGCATGCTCCTGCTTATCTTGTTGCTACCAGCCTTTGCAGGCTTGGCAGGCCGGGGCAAGAGGGGCGGGGACAGCAGTGAGGGAGCACTCGGTCAGGCCGGGGCAATGACCCGGCTGACCGTGTCGAGCAGCATCGCTGGCGGGCAGGGCTTGGCCAGTGTGGTCGCGCCCGGAAAGCGGGCAGCGACCTCTGTCGCAGAATGCCGTTCCGAATGGAGGATCACGGGCACATTGTCATCGAGCAGCTTCTGCGCCAGCTCATACGACAGCCCATCAGTCAGCTCGATATCGAGGATCGCCAGATCAGGCTTCTCTTTTTGGCACGCCAGCATGGCCGAGGAAATTCCGGCATGCGGCCCTTCAACTTCGTATCCGGCTTCTTCGAAAGTGTCGCACAGATCAAATCCAGTAATGAACTCGTCTTCGGCCACCAAGATCCGCAAAACCATTGACCCTCTCCCGCTTCTCCGACTCCCACAAATCGAAGTGTATCACGGATTGGACGTCAACCTTGCGGAATATTATCCGTTGCGGCCGAATTGTGCCGTAAATGCGTTTTCGTCTCCCGCAGCCAGCAATTGCGCCTGTTCGACCCATTGATCGCGCGTAATGCGACCAGAGAAACGGCCAAGCTGTGCGTCGATCCGCTCGATATCTGCGGGCTGCCATGCGGCGATCTGGGCAAAGCTGCGAACCCCGAGTTCGCCCAGCAGTGCGGCCAGTTTGGGGCCGAGGCCCTTGATACGGGTCAGATCGTCAGGCGCACCGGCGGAAGGCGGGCTGACGGTCGGGGTGATGGCGGGGCCAGCCTCGGCGTCGGTTTCCATCGGTGCGGCTGCCACCGCCTGACTGTTGGCAGCGGCCGACATCGCGCCCTGATTGATCTCGACTGCGCGCGGTGCATCGATCAGCGCTTGATTGCGCGCCGCAGGGGCCGCGCCTTCTTCCAGCACATCGCGGGCGAGCGGGGTGCTGCTTTCGTCCTCGATCACGCGGGCCTTGCGGCTGAGGCGCGCGAGCACCCACACAGCCAGCACCAGCGCAACCAGTCCGAGCAGGATCAGCGGCAGATAATTCATCAGGTCGGGGGACATGGCGCTTTTGCTCCCAAGCGAATCATGGTGTTGCGGCGATGCGCTCTAGCAGCCTCGTGCGGCTTCGCCCAAGTCCCTGCGATCAGCCGCCCTTCATGCTGGCTGCCAGCTGGTTCAATTGCAGGAACTCCTGCCGCCAGAAATTGTCCTGACTGCCTGCGAGTCTGCCGATGTCGTCAAAGCCGAAGCCGAGCATCATCTCGTCCCCGCGCAAGACCTGACCATAAGCCGCGACCGCTGCGGCAAAGGCAAAGTCGCCCTTGGGTGCGGTGGCTGAAGTGAGCGTATTGGCCGACACGACCTGTTCGATCAGCTTCGAGGTATCGCCATCGGGCAGCTTGTAGCGCAGCTTCACGTTCGCGGCCTCTGCCAGCTTGGCGGTCGCAGCAGCATCAGGCTTGTCCTCATAGCGGCGCGGCGCGATCCAACCCTTGCCGCCGACAGGGACGACTTCGTAGATCGCGGTCACCTGATGACCAGCGCCAATCTCGCCTGCATCGACAAGGTCGTTGTCGAAGTCCTCTTCGCGCAGCGCCCGGTTTTCGTAGCCGACCAAGCGGTATTGCGCGATTACGGCGGGGTTGAATTCGACCTGGATTTTCACGTCCTTGGCGATGGTGAACAAGGTCGATTGCATTTCCTCGCCCAGCACCTTTTTCGCTTCCAGCGCGGTGTCGATATAGGCGTAGTTGCCGTTCCCCTTGTTCGCGATCTGCTCCATCATCGCTTCATTGTAGTTGCCCTGGCCAAAGCCCAGCGTGGTCAGCGTGATGCCGCTTGCGCGCTTCTTTTCGATCAGTTCGATCAGCGCCTTGGTGTCCGAAACGCCGACATTGAAATCGCCATCGGTGGCAAGGATCACGCGGTTCACGCCGCCCTTGATGAAGTTGTCCTCGGCAATGCGGTAGGCGAGTTCGATCCCGGCGCCGCCTGCGGTTGATCCGCCCGCGGCAAGGCTATCGAGCGCGCGGCGGATCTTGGCGGTGTCGCTGGTGGGTTCCAGCACCATGCCCGCCGCGCCCGCATAGACGACGATCGAGACGGTATCTTTGGGCGAAAGCTCCCCCGCTAGGCCCGCCAGCGCGGTCTTGACCAAGGGCAGCTTGTCCGGGGCATTCATCGAGCCCGAGACATCCATCAGGAATACGAGGTTTGCCGGCGGACGTTCATCGGTCGCGATATCATACCCACGCAGGCCGATGCGCATCAGATAGGTGCCGGGGTTCCACGGAGTCTTGGCGACATCGGTGGTCACGCTGAACGGCTGGCTGCGATCCTTGGGCCGGGCGTAGTCATAGCGGAAATAGTTGATCATCTCCTCGGTGCGGACGGCATCCTTGGGCGGCATCATGCCTTGGGTCAGGAACCGCCGGGCATTGGCATAGGCCCCGGTGTCGACATCGACCGCGAAGGTGGAGACCGGCTCGGCAGCGGTGAGCTTGACGGGCGAGACTTCCTCGCCGTCATATTGCTCGCGGCCCGGATCGGTCGCAACCATTACGGGCGGGGCGTAGAAGGCGGTTTCGTTGGCGGAGGGAGCGGCACGAAGGCGCCGACTCTCGACGTCCGCTACGCGCTGCGATCCGGTAACCACTATGGCAGCAGGCGGCGGCGGCGGCGGCGGTGGCGGTGGCGGAGGTGGCGGGGGAGGTGCCACCACAGAGGGCGGCGGCGGGGCCTTGGCCAACTGTTCCGGCGCGTTCTTCGCGCAGCTTGCCATCACCGCGCACAGCGCTACCGCCGCGACCAACCGTGTCCCTCGCATCACCTTATCTCCCCGCTCTTCCAGCGGTTCGAGAAATCGTAGCCGAGCCGTGAATAGCGACTGAACGCGTTGCGGCCCCGCTTTGCCTTACGCCAGATCAGTCTCGGGGTTAGGGACGACCTGCTTGCGGAACAACACCTTGTCCCCGTCGTCAAAGCCGCGCCGCCAGATCACCAGCGCATAGGTGCCCAGAATTGCGGGCACGCCGAACACCAGCTCCATCCACTCGGGCAGCCACGTAAAGCCATAGCCTACCACCACGGCAGGCGCGGCGGCATAGACCAGCGCCCAGCGCCAATTGCTGACGGGCGCTTTGAGCAGATGCTTGAGCAACAGTGCCTTGACGAGGCTCGACGTCGCCAGCGCGATCATCAGCGCGCCCGCAGCGCTGGCCGCCTCGTAGCCCTTGCCAAGGCCATAGGCCTCCGCCCCCTCGATCAGCGCGATAGTGAGCGCTGCCTGGAGCGCGATCACCCCCACCGAAATCGCCAGATTGCGCTTCCTCGCGATGTAGACGAGCACGCTTTCCGAGACGACTGCCATCGACGCGGCGACCTCGGCCGCCAGCAGGAATGCCAGCGCGGCCGTGCCTGCGACGTAGTCCGGCCCCCACAGGCCCATCACCGCCTCGCCCGGCATCCCCAGCACCAGCGCGATGCCGAGCTGAATTGCGATGATCCAGAACCCGACCTGCCGGACCTGCGCCGCTATGGCGCCCATGTTACCGATACGCAGGTTCTTGGTGATGACCGGAGAGAGAATCGGCTCGAAACTGGTTTTGAGCTTCTGCGGCAGCGATGCAATCTGCTGCGCGGCGTAGTAGATGCCGACCGCTTGCGGGGGTGCGAAAAATCCGAGAATGAAGATATCGAGCAGCCGCGTGCCGCGCTCGATTGCATCGGCTCCCACCAAAGGAAAGGCGCGAGACGACATGGCAAGTAACGCGCGGGCCTCCGGTCGCCAGCCTTTGGGGAGGCCATAGCCGCGCAAAAATGGCCACAGGGCGGACAGCAGTCCGGCATAGATCGAGGTGATATAGGCCAGCGCCAAGCCGCCATCGCGGGTGGCCGGGATGAAGAAGAACGCGCCCGCGCCGATGGCAATCGTCCACGGTTCGACAATCGCGCGGGTGCGCACCATGGTGGCGATGTCGTAACGATAGGCTTGGGCGGCGAGCAGGATCTCGGTGACGGCAAAGGCGGGGATCGTGGCGACCAGCCAGATATCCCAGTGGCTGTTGGTCCCATTGGGAAACATCGGCTCGGGGAAGGCGACCAGCAAAAACGCGGCGACACAGGAATAGGCGAGCGCCAGCAGGATCCCGTCAAAGACGAGGTTGGTTTCTGCCTCCCGGTTCTCGCCCGCGCCTTCAGACAGCCGCTGCGCCAGCCCACGTTTTTCGCCCAGCGAGCAGATCAGAGCGACAATCTCGATCACCACCATCGCCGAGGCAAACCGGCCTAGCGACTCAGCCCCGTAGAGGCGCGTCGCAATGACGAGAAAGGGGATGCGGGCGATTAGCCGGACGGCAAAGCCCAGCGTATTGGTGCGCCCGCCCTTTGCTAGCTTGGCGATGTCGTCCTGATCGTCAGCGGCCGCGGTCACGCACCGGCATCCCATTCGGCTTTGAGCGGGCGGGCGAGAAGTGTCTGCACAACATCACGCGCCGGGGTGCCAGCGAGCAGATCGGCGACTGCTTTGGTGATCGGCATATCGATCCCGCGCTCCGCTGCGAGCTGCGCGAGCACCGGCGCGGTGTGTGCGCCTTCGGCTACGGTGCGCTTGTCCGCCAGTGCTTCTGCCGCGCTCATCCCCTGGCCCAAGGCCTTGCCGAGCGAGAAATTGCGGCTGGATGTGGACGAGCAGGTCAGCACCAGATCGCCGAGGCCGCACAGACCTGCGATGGTGTCGAAGGTGGCGCCGTAGGCTGCTCCGAACCGCGCCATTTCGGCAAAGCCGCGCGTGATCAGTGCGGCGCGCGCGTTCTGGCCGAGCCCGAGCCCGTCCACCACCCCGCAGGCGATGGCGAGCACATTCTTGACCGCGCCGCCGATCTCCGCGCCAATGACGTCGTCCGAGTAATAGGGCCGGAAGGTAGGCCGGGCGAGGGCGGGGGCGAGCCGTTCCCACTGCGCTACGCCGTCATGGCAGGCGAGGGTCACCGCAGTCGGCAATCCGGCAGCGACTTCGTGCGCAAAGGTCGGGCCGGAAAGAACAGCGATGGCGCTGCCCGGGGCCGCTTCGCTGGCGACGTCGAACATCATCCGCCCCGTGCCGGCCTCGATGCCCTTGGAGCACAGTACCAGATCGCGCGGGGCTGTGGTGAGACCCGTCAGCACCCGGCCCAGCACCTGTGCGGGTGTGACCACCAGCACGGTATCAATCGCGGAAAACTCCGCCAGATCTCCGGTCGCGCGGATGGTCGGGGCGAGGGCGGCGGAGGGGAGGTAGAGCAGATTGCGGTGATCGGTGTTGATCGCGGTGACCACTTCAGGCTCGAACGCCCATAGCAACACGTCGCGCCCGTCGCTCGCCAGCATTTGAGCGAGCGCTGTGCCCCACGCGCCTGCGCCGATGACGCCCAGAGTTGCGGGCTTGCTCATGCCTTTACTCCAGCGCCGCGCACGGTCTCCGCCGCGGGATCGAGCGGCCAGCGCGGGCGAGCAAGAAAATCGAGGGGGTCACCAGCGAAGGCCGCGCCGGGCTGCCAGCCTTCCGCCGCGAGCCGCTCGCACCCGGCCCAAGCGATCATTGCCGCGTTATCAGTGCACAGCGCCAGCGGCGGTGCGGTAAAGCGCATGGCGTGCTTGGCAGCGAAGGCTTCCAAGGCGGCGCGCACAGTCTGGTTGGCGGCGACCCCGCCAGCGACGACCAGCGCGGGGAAGGGGCCAGCGCGCTCCATCGCCTGATCCAGCCGGTCGATCAGGCAATCGACTGCGGCTTGCTGGAAGCTCGCGGCGATATCGGCGGGGCTGTGCGCGCCGCTTTCGACCGCGCGCAGCACCGCGCTTTTCAGCCCGGCGAAGGAGAAATGCGGTTCTGGCGACCCCTTCAACGGGCGCGGCAAGGGCACCGCTTTGGAATTGCCCTGCAACGCCAGTCGCTCCACCGCTGGCCCGCCGGGGTAGCCCAGACCTAGGATCTTGGCGGTCTTGTCGAACGCCTCGCCCAATGCATCGTCGATGGTGGTGGCAAGGCGGCGATATTGCCCCACGCCCTCGACGGCGAGAATCTGGCAATGCCCGCCTGACACCAGCAGCAGCAGATAGGGAAAGGCGAGACCCGCATCCGCCAATCGGGGGGACAGTGCATGGCCTTCGAGGTGATTGACGGCGAGCAGCGGCTTGTCTGACGCCATTGCCAGCGCCTTGCCGCTCACCAGCCCGACCATCACGCCGCCGATCAGCCCCGGCCCGGCAGTCGCGGCGATCGCGTCGACATCGTCAAGACCAACGCCCGCCTCGCCCATCACCCGCGCGATCATCGGGGCGAGCCGCTCGGCATGGGCGCGGGCCGCAATTTCGGGAACGACCCCGCCGTACGGCGCGTGTTCGGCCTCCTGACTGGCAATCGCCTGCGCGACAATCGTCCCGTCGCCGCGCACCAGCGCAACGGCGGTTTCATCGCAGCTTGATTCGATGCCCAAAACCAGCGGTGGCAGGAAGCAAGTATCAGAGGTGTGCGTGACCGATCCCATCCCGCTTCCATCTAGACTTTGTGAAGGCTAGAGCAAGCATAGCTATGACTGAAACTGAACGAACCGCTCCCCGCCTGCGACTTGGAACGCGCAATTCCCCCTTGGCTATGGCGCAGGCGGTCGAGACCCGGGCACGCCTGTGCGCCGCCCACGGCTGGAGTGAGGACGCGGTTGAACTCGTCCCCGTGCTTGCCAGCGGCGACAAGGTGCTCGACCGGCCTCTGTCGGAAATCGGCGGCAAGGCGCTGTGGACCAAGGAATTGGACCAGTGGCTGGGGGAAGGCCGGATCGACCTGTCGGTCCACTCGGCCAAGGACGTCGAGACGATCCGGCCCGACGCGTTCCATTTCCCCGCCTTCCTGCCGCGCGCGGACCGGCGCGATTGTCTGGTGGGGGCGGCGAGCATTGCTGCGATCCCCGAAGGCGCCGTGGTTGGTACCAGCGCGCCGCGGCGGGCGGCGCAACTGCTCAACCTGCGCCCTGATTGCAAGGTCGTGACCTTCCGCGGCAATGTCGCAACCCGGCTGGCGAAATTGCAGGCGGGTGAGGCTGATGTGACCTTCCTTGCCGCTGCCGGATTGGAGCGTCTGGACCAGAGCGCAGTCGGCGCGCCGCTCGAACAGGATGAATGGATTCCGGCCGCTGCCCAAGGCGTGATCGCGATCGAATGCCGCGCCGATGATGCGACAACCACTGCGCTACTGGCCGCTATCGACCACGCGCCGACGCGCGCAGAACTCGAAGCCGAGCGTGCTTTGCTCGCCGAACTCGGCGGCACCTGCCATTCGCCGGTCGCGGTGCTGTGCGCGCCTGCCAATGGCGCGCTTGTGATGCGCGCCGCGCTGTTCAGTCCGGACGGGGCCGAACGGATCGAGGGCACGACCAGCTTCGCGCCCGGTGACCACGGGGCGGTCAAGGCGCTCGCTGCCGACTTGCTGGCCCGCGCCACGCCGGCGATTGCCGCGCATTTCCGCAAGGCCGGATGAGCTTCCATCTGCTCGCGCTGCGCCCGCAGCCGGGGCTTGACGCGACGCTGGACAAGGCCCGCGCCATGGGCCTTGCGATCACCGGGCTGGCCCTGTCCGAAATCCGCGCCGTCGCATGGGATTGCCCTGATCCGGCGGGCATTGACGGTCTGCTGATCGGCAGCGCCAATGCCCTTCTGCACGGCGGGGAGAACCTCGCCTGCCTCACCGCCAAGCCGGTCTATGCCGTGGGGGAGGCCACCGCCGCTGCCGCGCGCGCTGCCGGGTTCACGGTCGCCATGACCGGGAGCGGGGGCCTGCAAGGCGTGCTTGATGCCATCGCTCCGCCCTGCCACCTGCTGCGCATCGCGGGCGAGGAACACGTGCCGCTCACTCCGCCTGAGGGCGTCACCTTTGCCGAGGTGATCGCCTATCGCAGCGTGCCGCTGCCGCTCGAGCCTGTCACACCATTGCTGGCGGAAGGCAACGCGCTGGTGCTGCTCCATTCTGCCGCCACGGCGCGCCATTTTGCCGAGGAATGCGACCGGCTCGGCGTGCCGCGTGCGCGCGTCACGCTCGCCGCGCTCGGCCCGCGAATCGCTGCTGCGGCGGGCGCGCGATGGGCCGCCGTCCACATCGCCCCGCAGCCGGACGAAGCCGCCTTGCTGCAATTGGCATTTGACTTGTGCGGCGAGCCGCGCTCCATTCCGCCCGGTTCGTCCGGACAGCCGTAAGAACGGCGCTGACGAGTGGGAATTGACGGTCGCAAAAGAACGGATCACGATGGCAACTGAGCCCGGATCATCGCCATTAGACATTCCGCGCAAGCCCACGACGGGCCGGGCGCTGATGCTTGCCGCCTTCGCCGCGTTTATCGCGGGCGGAGCGCTGGTGGGCTGGGTGATGTGGTACAATCTCCAGCCCGGCCGCCCCGGAGCGCCGCGTCCTGACGTGGTGGCCGAAGCGGGGACAGGCGCCGGACCTGCGGCCCAGACGCCGCTTACCGCCGAGCCCACCCCGATGGCCGCGACCGAAAAAGCGGTCGAGCGAGTGGCCGAACAGCAAGGCGGCCTTGATCAACGCCTCGCCGCTGCCGAACAGCGCCTGACCCAGCTCGATCTGCAAGCTCAGGCCGCCGCAGGCAATGCCGCGCGGGCCGAAAGCCTGCTGATCGCCTTTGCCGCCCGCCGGGCGGTCGAACGCGGGGCGGAGCTTGGCTACCTGTCCGATCAGCTGCGCCTGCGGTTCGGTGACCAATGGCCCAACGCGGTCAGCACCATCATCGAATTCTCGCGCAATCCGATCCGGCTCGACAGTCTGGTCGCGCGGCTCGAAGGGCTGGGGCCGCAGCTGCGCGATAGCAGCGAAGGGCCATCATGGGCCGCGTTTCAGCGCGAGGTTGGCCAGCTGTTCGTGTTCCGCCGCGAAAGCACACCCTCGCCGCAGCCGCAGCGCCGGTTGGATCGGGCGCGCTGGGCCTTGGAACAAGGCCGCTACCGCGCCGCGATTGACGAAGTGAAGGGGATGCCGGGCGCCAGCAAGGCCGACGCATGGATCGCGGATGCCGAACGCTATCGCAAGGCGATGGAAGCGATGGAAGTGATCGAAACCGCCGCTGTGCTCGACCAGCGTGGATTGCGCGACGGTGCGGGCAATCCGGTCCGGCAGCTAAGCCCGCTGATCAGGCCCTAGGGCCGTGCGCGGGACGTTAGTGCCGCTTGCCCACTTCCGTTCGCCCTGAGCTTGTCGAAGGGTCGTCCTTCACTTTCGATCTTGGTCTTTTCCTCAAGGGAAAAACGGTCTTTCGACAAGCTCAGGACGAATGTGGAAGAGAGAAACCTAAGCCCGCAAAATCTCCGGCAAGTCCCCCGAAACCCCGCGCGCTTCGTCCATGAAGAAGCTCTTGAGCATCGGCGTGCGCTGCACTGCCGCCATGCCGAGCCGCCGCACGGCAGATGCGGTCTTGCCCGGAACGCCGAACAGCCGGGTCAGCCCATCGGTCGCCAGCGCCACCATAAAGCTGTCGAGCCCGCGCCACGTCTCGTAACGCTTGAGCAATTCGGGATCGCCCGGATCGAGGCCCAGCCGCGCGCCATCCGCCAGCACTTCCACCAGCGCACCAACATCGCGCAGGCCGAGGTTCAATCCCTGACCCGCAATCGGGTGGATGCCATGTGCCGAATCGCCGATCAGGGCGAGGCGCTCGGAAGTGATTTTCGCGGTGTGGTGGAAGCCTAGCGGCCAGCTTGACCGGTGGCCGACGGTTTTCACCTTGCCGAGCACGCCGCCCATCCGCTTTTCGACTTCGGCGAGGAACGCGCGGTCGCCCAGCTTCATCACGCCCGCGCCGTCCGCCTCGGACACGGTCCACACCAGCGAGGAGCGGTGGGTGCCGTCCGCATCATCGTTGAGCGGCAGCAGCGCAAACGGTCCAGCGGGGTAGAAGATTTCCCACGCCACATTGCCGTGCGGCTTTTCGTGCGTCAGCCCGGCGATGATCGCACGGTGCTTATAATCCCACTTGGCGATGGAAATCCCGGCCTGATCGCGGGTTGGCGACTGGCGGCCCTCCGCAGCGATCATCAACCGGCCTTTGAGCTTCTGCCCGTCTGCCAGCACAGCGGCGACGCCATATTCGCTGCGCTGACGCTCGGTTACGTTGGCTTTGGCGACCCAGTTGATCAGCGGTTCCTTGGCGGCCGCTTCGAACAGGGCGAGGCGCAACCGGCGATTGGGGAACATCCGCCCCAGCGTGCCGCCGCCTTCACCGGGGACGAAGTCGAGCCGCCCGGGCTTGTTCTGATCGGTCACCGCAATTGCGGCGATATCGCAGGCGAATTGGTCGAGCCCTTCGGCGATCCCGATGTTTTCAAACAGGTGCCAGCTCGCCGTCGAGATCGCGGTGGCGCGGTCATCGAAGCCTTCGGCGGTCAGCTCGGCTGGATCGGCGCGGTCGATCACGTGGCTCGACATCCCCTTCTTCGCCGCCGCCAGCGCGAGCGTCATGCCGACGAGCCCGCCGCCCAAGATCACCAGATCGCGCGTATTGTCTGTCATTGCTGTCACGTCTCGCGCTCCGATTGCGAAGTATGGTGGTGAAGCCTAGAGGGTAGCCCGTGCCGCACGCAAGATTCTTCCCGTCTCTCATCCGACAATTCGCTGCATGGGTGCTTGCGCTGGCCGCAAGTCTGATGCTGGCGGGGCCGGCCTTTGCGCAAGAAGCTTCGCCGCAGCCAGCGCGCGGCGGGCCGACTATCGGGTCCGACAAGATCGCGGTCGCGCTTTACGCGGATGGCGCTCCGATCGAAGGCAAAGAATGGACGCTGGCGCTGCGCTTCACGCCGAGCGCGAGCGAATGGCACGGCTATTGGTCAAATCCCGGCGATGCGGGGCAGGGTATGCGTCTGTCGCTGAACCTGCCACCCGACTGGGAGGTGGGCGAGGCGCGCTATCCGGTGCCGAAGCGGCTGCTGATCAGCGGGCTGATGAACCACATTTACGAAGGTAGCTACACCGTGCTGGTGCCGGTGGTGCCGGGGCCGAGCGTCAAGAGCTTTGCGGGGACAGCGGTCAAAGGCGAAATCGAATATCTCGCCTGCACTGACGAGATCTGCGTGCCGCAGGCGGCTTCGTTGACGGGGCAAGCGGGGGGCGATTTTGCGCGCTGGCGGGCTGCCGTCGCGCCGCTGATCGACGCCAAGGCGCAGTTCGCGATCACCGGCAAGACCCTGCGCATCGCCATCCCCTTGCCCGCCAGTGTCGGCCTGACCGATCCGCATGTGTTCATCGCCAATGACCGGCTGGTTGCCTATTCCGCGCCGCAGTCCTTCCGCCGGGTGGGCGATGTGCTGGTCGCCGAAATCCCGCTCGACGAATACGGGACGGGCAAGGCCGCGACGGTCAGCGGCATTCTTGCCTTTGGCGAAGGCAGCGGGGTGCGCTTCGAAGCAGAGCTCGGCACCGTGCCGGGAGGCGGTGAGGTCATCGCTGGCGCGCAGAATGCACCCGCTCCGCCGCTATGGACGCTGGTTCTCGGCGCGCTGGTTGGCGGTTTGCTGCTCAATATCATGCCCTGCGTCTTCCCGATCTTGAGCCTGAAGGCGATCGCACTTGCCCGCGCCGGTGAGAGCGAGGCCACGGCGCGGGCCGAGGGGCTGGCCTATACAGCTGGCGTGGTGTTGGCCTGCATCGCGCTGGGCGGTTTGCTGCTGGCCTTGCGCGCGGCGGGCGAGCAAGTCGGCTGGGCGTTCCAGTTGCAGGAGCCGGGCGTGGTCGTCGCCTTGCTAGTGCTGGCGGCGGCGATCACGGCGAACTTTGCCGGACTGTTCGAGCTTCCCTCAGTGTCGATGCGGCTGGGCGGCGAGCCTGCGGGCGCGTTCGCCACCGGATTGCTCGCCGCTTTCGTGGCGACACCCTGCACCGGCCCCTTCATGGCGGCAGCTTTGGGGGCGGCATTGTTGCTGCCGGTGCCGCAAGCCTTGCTGCTGTTCGCGCTGCTGGGGCTAGGGCTGGCGCTGCCGTTCCTGCTGCTCGGCTTCGTGCCGCCGTTGCGCCGGATGCTGCCCAAGCCCGGCGCGTGGATGGAGCGGTTCCGGCGGATCATGGCGATCCCGATGGGTCTGACCGGCCTCGCGCTGCTGTGGCTGACGGTGCAGCTGGGTGGGCGGCCCTTTGGCCTCATCGCACTGGTGCTGGTGGTGGGCGTGCTCCTCGGGCTGTTCGTGACCGGCAAGTTGCAACGCGGCGGCAAGCTGGCCTGGCCGGCCTTCGGCCTCGTCGCCGCGCCGTTCCTCGCCTTTGCGCTGATCGCCCTGCCTTCGGTCTATGAGAGCAAGGCCAGTGCGCCCAAGGCCAGCATCCACAATCCGCAGACTTTCAGCCGCGATGCGCTGGCTAAGGCGCGCGCGTCGGGCAAGCCAGTGTTCCTATGGTTCACCGCCGACTGGTGCGTGACCTGCAAGGTCAACGAAGCCAGCTCGATCGAGCGCGAGAGCGTGCGCGAGGCCTTCGTCAATGCGGGAGTGGTGCCGATGGTGGGCGACTGGACGGTGCGCGATCCCGAGATCACCGCCTTCCTCACCGAACACGGCGCAGCGGGCGTGCCGCTTTACCTGTGGTATGCGCCGGGGGCAGCCAGCCCGCAGCTATTGCCGCAGGTGCTTACACCGGAATTGCTTGAGCGACAGGCATTAGGGGATCGGTGAAGGCTCTGGCGTCGGCGGTGTGAACAGCTCCAAGGCTGTCGGTGCGTTTTCGCGCGCTTCGTTGCGGCATGTGGTGACAAGCTGCATCGGCAGCGGGCTGGGGTTGAGCCGCACCAGCCCTGCGCCCGGCACCGTAACAGTCGCCTCGCGTTCCGGCTTGAGCGCATCCCATTCGCGGGTCAGCGCCGGAACCTCGCCCTGCCACAGCACGCGCCCACCAACCGTGGTCGCATCGACCGGGAAGCGTCCGATCCAGCCATTGCCGATCAGCGCCAGCAGTGCGGCGGCGCCCTCGTCCGCTGGCGCATGGCGGGTGATCTTGAGCCGCGCGTCGGGCTTTGCAGGGTCGAGGCATTCCAGCGCGAGCAGCACCGGCTGACCGGGGACGCCATAGACCAGCCGCAGCGGCCTGTCCGTGCTCGCCCAGACCGCAGCGGTCGTATCGGGCGAGGGCAGCGGGGCGGACGGCCCTGCGGTCGGCGCTAGCAGGGATACCCGCGCCACGGCAGAATCGGTCGGCGGCGGCTTGCACGCTGCCAATCCGCCCGCGCCCACCAGCGCGGTGCATAACGCAAGATTGCGGATCATCGCGCGCGGATAAAGGCGCGGATATCGGCCGAAAGCTTCGCGCGATCCTCGTCGCGAATATACATCATGTGTCCGGCATCGTAATATTTCCACGTGATGCGGTCCTGCGGGATCCCGTAACGCTTCAGCGAATATTCCGCGCCGAAGAAGGGCGTGGCGAAATCATAATATCCTTGCGCGTTGAACAGACGCAGCTGCGAATTCTGCCGCAGCGCCTGCCCGATCAGAGGCGCCACGTTGAGATAGGCCGCGCGGCCCGAACCGTCGAGGCTCCAGTCCCAGTTGCGCCCCGGCTCGCGACCGATCGCCTGATATTCGCGATCAGTCTGATAGCCCAGCGTCTCGCGCGCCCAGCTGTTGATCGCAGCGGTGTAGCCAGCATCGATGCCGTAGAAGCTCGGGTCATTGTCTGGCGTCTCGCCCGCATTGTCGTAATCGGTTCCCGTGTAGCGCGAATCCAGCCGGCCCACGGTCAGCCCCCGGTCGCGCAGCAGTTCCTTGTAGAAGCGCTGGTCAGTGACGCGCAGGTTGGCTTGGTCGAGATATTCCTCCGACAGGCCAGTGAGGCGCGACAATTCCTTGCGCACGCTCGCGCGCTCCTCGGCGGGCAGGTCCTGCCCCTTGAGCAGCGCGGTGGCAAAGGGCCCGATCGCAAAGCGGCGTGCTTCCTCAGCCACCGCCGCAGCCGAAGCGCCTTGCACCTTGCCGTGATAAAAGGCTGTGGTCGCCATATTGGGCAGGGTGACGACATAGGCCATCTCGTTGCCGGGCGTCGTGTCTTCGGCCCCAAAATCGAGGATGGTCGAGACGAGGATCAACCCGTTGAGGCCGACGTCATTATAGGTGCTGCCTTCCAGCTCGTCCGCGACCATCGCGGTGCGGGTGGTGCCGTAGCTTTCGCCGCCGAGGAACTTGGGGCTGTTCCAGCGGCCATTATCGTTGATCCAGCGCCGGATCACCGTGGCAACGGCGCGGCCATCTTGGCGGAGGCCGTAGTATTTCTTGGGATCGGTCCCTTGCGTGAGGTGGCTGAAGCCCGTGCCCGGCGGGTCGATGAACACGAGATCGGCGACATCGAGCAGGCTCTCGGGGTTGTCGACCAGCGGATAGGGCGGCGCGCCATCGTCTTTGGCGTCTGACGGGATCGCAACGCGCTTCGGCCCGAAGGCACCCATCTGGAGCCACACCGAGCCCGAACCCGGCCCGCCATTGTAAATGAAGAACACCGGGCGCGACGGGTCCATCGGGGTTTTTACATAGGAGGTGGTGACGATCACCGCCTCGGCCTTGCCCGCCTCGTCCGACAGAATCGTGTCGGCAATGGTCGCGCGATAGGCGATGCGTTGGCCGCCAAAGGTGCCGGCAAGATTGCGGGTGCGCGACTGCGCAGCGGGCGCGGGCTTGGCCGCGGCCTCAGGCTTGGGCGCGTCCTGCGCAGCGGTGGGAATGGCAAGGGCGAAGGTGCTGGCAGCGGCCAGCGCGGCGAGGAATCGGGCGTTCATACGAGGGGGAAGTGACAGGGTTAAGGTCTGGGTTCAAGCATCCCTCAAGCCTTGCCACCAAACTTAATTCCGTATGTCAGGCAGCGCGAGGTTGGATACGCTCCAACTCTCCATTGAGCGCGCGCTTGGCAGTGCGGAGTTCTGCGCTTGTCTGAAGCCTGAGGAAAAACCCCTCAGACATCCGGAAGTAGCGCGAGAGGCGCAGGTCGAGTTCGCCGTCGATGCGAGTTTTGCCGTCGATCATCGCTTGCAAGCGCGCGGGATCAACCGCGATGGCTTGGGCCAACGCAGGCGTATCGAGCTTCAAAGGCTCCATGAATTCCGAAACCAGCATCTCGCCCGCGTGCGGGATGTGCAGCCAGTCCGAGGTATCAATGGTAGTCGACGATTTCGACATCGTAAGCATTTCCGTTGTTCCAGCGGAAACATATACGCCATTTCATGTTAATTGAAATGGAATGCTGACCGGCGCGGTCGTCCTTGAGTTCGTGCAAGCGGTTGCTGGGCGGAAGTTTTAGGTCGTCGAGGGTGTCGGCGGCGTCGATCATGTTGAGCTTCGCCAGCGCGCGCTGCTGGATGTCGGCGGGCAGCTTGCGACTAAGGCGGCCTTACCAGAGGCGTTCGGTCTCAATGCAGGAAAAAGACTGGATCATGGCTGCCTCGGCTAAGTGCAGCCAATCAGTAATCAGGCAAATTTCTTTCGTGCAACAGTTTGATTTTAAAAAAATGAAATTTTCCTGTTGACTGCCTTCTAACCCGCAGCGTGCCTCGCAGTACAATTTACTGGCTACGTATAACTCTTGTGGAGAACTACGGCTTCCCACCCATTCGCTTCGCCCGGACCTTCCCGTACCGCGTCTTGCGCGTCCCCGGCTTGCCCTCATTGCTCCGCCCCACGATCGGTGCGCGTTTGTCTTTGTCGGGGATACCCAGTTCGTCCGCTTCAAGCCGCCGGATTTCGTCGCGCAAGCGGCCCGCTTCTTCGAACTCCAGGTTTGCCGCCGCGTTGCGCATCCGCTTTTCGAGGTCTTCGATGTAGCTGCGCAGATTGTGGCCGACGAGGTTGTTGCGCTCCGGATCGCCGGTGTCCACCAACACGCTATCCTGCGCAGCGGAATGGGCGACGATGTCGTGGATGTTGCGCTTGATCGTGGTGGGCGTGATGCCGTGTTCGGCGTTGTAAGCCTCCTGCTTCGACCGGCGGCGGTCGGTTTCGGCCAGCGCGCGCTCCATGCTGCCGGTCACGCGGTCGGCGTAGAGGATCACGCGGCCATCGACGTTGCGCGCCGCGCGGCCGATTGTCTGGATCAGCGAGGTTTCGCTGCGTAGGAAGCCTTCTTTGTCCGCATCAAGGATCGCGACCAGCCCGCATTCGGGAATGTCTAGGCCTTCGCGCAGCAGGTTGATGCCGATCAGCACGTCATAGACGCCGAGGCGCAGGTCGCGGATCAACTCGATGCGCTCCAGCGTCTCGACGTCAGAGTGCATGTAGCGCACCCGCACCCCGGCCTCGTGCATGAATTCGGTGAGGTCTTCCGCCATCCGCTTGGTCAGCGTGGTCACCAGCGTGCGGTAGCCTTTGGCGGCGGTCGCCTTGCACTCGACGATGCAGTCCTGCACCTGATCTTCGACCGGGCGGATTTCCACCGGCGGATCGATCAACCCGGTGGGGCGGATCACCTGTTCGGCGAAGACGCCGCCGGTCTGGTCCATTTCCCAGTGGCCCGGCGTGGCGCTGACTGCAAAGGTCTGCGGACGCATTGCGTCCCATTCGTTGAAACGCAGCGGGCGGTTGTCGATGCAGCTCGGCAAGCGGAAGCCATATTCGGCGAGCGTGAGTTTACGACGGTGATCCCCCTTCGCCATCGCGCCGATCTGCGGCACAGTCTGGTGGCTTTCATCGACGAACAGCAGGGCGTTTTCGGGCAGGTATTCGAACAAGGTCGGCGGAGGTTCGCCTGGGAGCCGCCCGGTAAGAAAGCGCGAGTAGTTCTCGATGCCAGCGCAACTGCCGGTCGCCGCGATCATCTCAAGGTCGAAATGCGTGCGCTGTTCCAGCCGCTGGCGTTCGAGCAGCTTGCCTTCGATCTCCAGCTCCTTGAGCCGTTCCTCCAGCTCGAATTTGATCGCGGCCGCTGCCTGTTTCATCGTCGGACCGGGCGTCACATAGTGCGAATTGGCATAAACCCGCACCTTTTCCAGCTTCGCGCCCTTGGTGCCGGTGAGGGGATCGAATTCGGCGATCTCCTCAATCTCGTCGCCGAAGAAGCTGATGCGCCAGGCCATGTCTTCGTAGTGCGAGGGGAAGATTTCGAGACTATCGCCGCGCACCCGGAAATTGCCGCGGGTGAAGCTGGCATCGTTGCGCTTGTATTGCAGGGCGACCAGCTTGCGGATCAATTCGCGCTGGTCGACCGTCTCGCCCAGCTTGATGTCGAAGATCATCGCCGAGTACGTCTCGACCGAGCCGATCCCGTAAAGGCACGAGACCGAGGCGACGATGATCACATCATCGCGTTCCAGCAGCGCGCGGGTTGCCGAATGGCGCATCCGGTCGATCGCTTCGTTTACGCTGGATTCCTTTTCGATATAGGTATCGGAGCGCGGCACGTAGGCTTCAGGTTGGTAATAGTCGTAGTAGGAAACGAAATACTCGACCGCATTTTCGGGGAAGAAGCTCTTGAACTCCCCATACAATTGCGCGGCGAGGATCTTGTTCGGCGCTAGGATCAGGGCGGGCCGCTGGAGCGTCTCGATCACCTTGGCCATCGTGAAGGTCTTGCCGCTTCCGGTGACGCCGAGCAGCACCTGCGTCTTCTCGCCCGCCAGCGCGCTTTGGGTCAGTTCGGCAATCGCGGTCGGCTGATCGCCCGCAGGTTCGTATTCCGACACGAGCTTGAACGGGATACCGCCCATCGACTTGTCGGGACGTTGCGGGCGGTGCGGGGTGAAGTCCGCGCCCGTTTCGGGCTCGTCCAGTCCGCGGCGGATCACGAGTTGGGCCATACTATCGTTATGGGGAACAAAGCAGGGACGTGCAAGGCAGCTTCCAGGCACAGCAGCGCTTTTCGTGCCGCGATTTGCTGCTAGATCGGTTATCAACGCGAAACGCAGGAGGAGACGACAATATGAAGCGCATCACCATTCTCGCCGCAGCCGGTGCGGCTCTGCTTGTCGGTTGTTCCGGCGGCAAGACGGATGCTGACGGCAATGGCGAAATCAGTGCCAAGGAAGTCGCCAACAAGGCCGAAGCTGAAGGAATCAAACCGCAGCCCGGACTCTACAAGGCCACCATAACCATGACCGGGATCGACATTCCGGGGATGCCAGCCGAAATGAAAGGCCACGGGGCCGGCGCGACCACCACCAGCGAAGATTGCTTGACGGCTGAAGATGTCGACAAGGGATTCGAGGAATTGGTCAAGAAGGGCCAGAATGGCGAGTGCGCCTATGAAAGCTTCAACCTCAATGGCGGCAAGCTGGACGCTGTCATGGTCTGCAAGACCCCCGAGGGCGAAGCGCGCATGGCCATGACCGGGACCACCACCCCGACCTCGTCTGAGTTCAATGCCAGCACCAAGATGAACTTCGAAGGCATGGGTGAGGGCACGATGAGCTTCAAGGTCAAGCACGAGCGGATCGGTGACTGTCCCGCGAAGTAAAACGCCGTAATGCGCGTTTCCTTTGTTACACTTCAGGGAACATTAATCCGTTTCGCTCTTTAAACTGTCACATGACACCGCAGCGCTTCGTCCCTGAGCTTTCCCGCCTGCCGTCCCCGCTGGTTGCAGCGGCGACGGCTGCGGGCGCGCAGGCGAAGCAGGCCTATGCCGCGACGGCCGTGGCCCGGCGGGTTGCGCTCGCACGGGAAGCCTGTCCTGAGGAATTCGAAGCGGGCAAGCCGCGCCTCATGCGCTTGCTCGGCGAAGCTGACGTGCTGCTCGAACCGCTGCGGCGTGCCAAGCGCAAGCCTGCTGCCGTAGCCACTGCCAATCCGCAGGTGGCGATGATCATCCCCGGCTTTGGCGCCAGTCCGCTGCGGATGCGCTACCTTGCGCGGCAGCTCGAAAGCGCGGGCCATGTGGTCAAGCGCTGGGGCCAGGGCCGCAACTGGGGCCCGGATCCCGTCCGCTTCGACCAGATCGAGGCGCGCTTGCTCGAACTGCATGAACGCCACGGGCGCCCGGTCGTGCTGATCGGCTGGAGCCTTGGCGGCCTGTACGCGCGCGAGATTGCCAAGCGGCAGCCACAGGCGGTCGCCAAGGTCGTCACGATGGGCTCGCCCTTTTCGGGGAGCCCGCGCGCCAATAATGTATGGCGTGCCTATCAGTTCATCACCGGCCATTCGGTCGATGCCCCACCGGTCGAAGCCATGCTGGCCGTCAAGCCTCCGGTTGAAACGGTGGCGCTGTGGAGCGCCAATGACGGCGTAATCGCCCCGCGCTGCGCGGCTGGCCGTCCGGGAGAGCGTGACCGCGCGATTCCGCTGCGCTGCACGCACATGGGTTTCACTTATGATGCTCAGGTGATTGCGACCCTGCTCAGCGAGCTTGAAACCACCCGCATCTGACGCTTTTTCAGCGATCTTGCGCAAACTGACATGGCCGCTTTCCTTTTGTGAAAGGCCGGTTAGATTGTGCGCTGCACCTAAGGGCAAAAAGCTCTGAAAAAAGCGTGCGGGGGTCAATGGACGCGAGTAGCAGCAATTTCGACGAGATGTTCGACAGCGATGGCCGGACCCGGCCAGCCTATGCCGAATATTGTCGCTGGTATAACGAACAGCCGCCCGAATTCCTGCGCCGCAAGAATCGTGAGGCGGATGATAGCTTTCGCCGCACCGGCATCACCTTCAATGTCTATGGCGAGGATGCGGCGGAAGAGCGCCTGATCCCGTTCGACATGGTGCCGCGGATCATCACCGCGAGCGAGTGGCGCAAGCTGTCGCGCGGGATCGAACAGCGGGTGCGGGCGCTCAATTCCTTCCTCTATGATCTCTATCACCGACAGGAAATCGTCCGCGCCGGGCGCCTGCCGGAGCGTTTGCTGCGATCGAATGACGCCTGGCTCGCCAACATGGTCGGCTTCACCCCGCCGGGCGGGATTTACACCCACATCGTCGGGATCGACCTCGTTCGCACCGGGCCGGACGAATTCTTCGTGCTGGAGGACAATGCGCGCACGCCTTCGGGCGTCTCCTACATGCTGGAAAACCGCGAGACGATGATGGGGATGTTCCCCGATCTGTTCAGCCGGGTGGCGGTGGAGAGCGTGTCGAACTACCCGCGCCGCCTCGCCCGCAGCTTGGCCGCCTGCGTCCCGCCGGCCTTTTCGGGCGGCAAGCCGACGGTCGCGGTGCTGACGCCGGGCATCTACAACTCGGCCTATTTCGAACACGCCTTCCTTGCTGACCAGATGGGCGCGGAACTGGTCGAGGGCAGCGATCTGCGCGTGGTCGAGGGGCGGGTGCAAATGCGCACCACCCGCGGCTACAAGCCGATCGACGTTCTGTATCGCCGGGTCGATGATGAATATCTCGATCCGCTCACCTTCAACCCGGATTCGGCGCTCGGCGTGCCGGGGATCATGGATGTCTACCGCGCGGGCGGGATCACCATCGCCAATGCGCCCGGCACCGGGGTCGCCGATGACAAGGCGATCTACAGCTTCATGCCGGAAATCGTCGAATTCTATACCGGCGAAAAGCCCTTGCTGCCGAACGTTCAGACCTGGCGCTGCGCAGACAAGGACGCGCTGGGCTATGTGCTCGACAACCTTGCCGAACTGGTGGTCAAGGAAGTGCACGGATCGGGCGGCTACGGGATGCTGATCGGGCCGACCTCGTCCAAGCGCGAGATCGAGGCTTTCCGCGCCAAGCTGGTTGCACGGCCGGAGAATTACATCGCCCAGCCCACGCTCGCGCTGTCGACCTGCCCGATCTACACCGCCAAGGGACTCGCCCCGCGGCACCTTGATCTCAGGCCCTTCGTGCTGGTCTCGCCTGAGGGGATCGACATCACGCCCGGCGGGTTGACGCGCGTGGCGCTCAAGAAGGGATCGCTGGTGGTGAACTCCTCGCAAGGCGGGGGCACCAAGGACACTTGGGTGTTGAAGGACTGATGGTGGGGGACGCATCATGCTAGGCCGCACCGCCAACGGGTTGTTCTGGATGTTCCGCTATCTTGAGCGGGCCGAGAACACCGCACGCCTGCTCGAAGCCGCGCTGCGCATGGCGCTGACCCGCGATCTGGCCACAGCCGAAGCGGAGTGGCGCTCGGTGATCGCGACGCTCGGGCTGAGCAAGGCTTATGATGCGCTGCATGAAAGCTATGACGGGATGCAGGTCTGGAACTTCGTCCTGCGCGGGCCGTCCAACCCCGGCAATGTCCGGCTGATGTTCGGCGCGGTGCGGAGCAATGCACGGACCGCGCGCACCAATATCTCGTCGGACGTGTGGGAAGCGGTGAACGAAAACTGGATGAAGCTCGACGCGCTGCTGGCCCGCCCGGTGGGGCAGGCCGGCGTGGGCGAAGTGCTGGCCGCGATCCGCCGCGCCGGCACGCAGGTTCACGGCGCTTTCGACGGGTCGATGCTGCGGGACGAAGGCTATCACTTCAGCCGCGCGGGCACCTTCATCGAACGTTCGGATTCGACCGCGCGCATCCTCGACATGAAGTATTTCCTGCTGCTGCCCTCGCTGTCTTATGTCGGGTCGAGCCTGGATACCGGGCAGTGGGAACAGGTGCTGCGATCGGTCGCGGGAGCGCGGGTCTATAGCTGGCTCAATGCCGGGCAGATCGAAGCGCGCGGGATCGTCGAATTCGTGGTGCTGGATGATCGCTTCCCGCGCAGCCTCGCCTTCTGTCGCAACGCCTTGCGCGATTGTCTCGGCGCGCTGGCGCGGATGCACGGAGTCGAGGGTCGCGCCGTCGCCCTGATGCGGGATTCTGACACCCGGATCAGTCACCTGTGCGTTGATCAGATATTCGAGCAGGGGCTGCACGAATTCCTCGTCGATTTCCTGTCTCGCAACGCCAGCATCAGCCAGGCCATCGCTGAGGATTACCGGTTCCACGCATGAGCAAGCTCACTCTCTCGATCCGGCACACCACCCATTATGCCTTCACGCAGCCGGTGGTTCACGCGCTCCAACGGCTGCGGCTGACGCCCAAGGAAACGCAGGGCCAGCGCATCATTGATTGGCGCATGACCTTCGACAACGCCCATGCCGAGCTGCAATATGACGATCAGCATTTCAATCACGTCACGCTGATCGGGCTGGACCCGGGCGCGCGTGAGGTGACGGTGACCTGCGAAGGCGTGGTCGAGACCGAGGACAATGCCGGGGTAATCGGCCGCCATTCGGGCCACCTGCCCTTGTGGAGCTTTCTGCGGCAAACGCCGCTGACGCGTCCCGGCACCAAGCTGCGCGGCTTGCTGCGCGAGGTGCAAGGGCCAGCGGACAAGGTGCCGCTCGAATTTCTCCATTCCCTGTCCGATCTGATCCGGGGACGGATCACCTACGAAGCGGGGCGCACGCATTCCGGCACCACTGCTGAAGAAGCGGTGATCCACGGCTTTGGCGTGTGTCAGGACCACGCGCATATCTTCATCGGCGCCGCCCGTGCGAACGGCATTCCGGCGCGCTATGTCAGCGGCTACCTGATGATGGATGACCGTATCCAGCAGGAAGCCACGCACGCCTGGGCCGAAGCCCATGTTGAAGGGCTCGGCTGGGTCGGCTTCGATGTGTCGAACGGGATCTCGCCCGATCCGCGCTATGTCCGCGTGGCGACGGGGAGCGACTACCGCGATGCCGCGCCTGTCACAGGCATCAGCTTTGGCGGGGCTGCCGATGAAGTGCTGACCGTGGGCGTGGCGGTTGAGGCGAAACCTTCGGCCGGGCAATCCCAAAGCCAAGGGCAAGGCCAAAGCCAGAGCCAGAGCCAGGGTCAGTCCACGCAATAACCGAAAAGCCGGGGCACAGGCTTTGCGCAGAAGCGTGCCACGCGCTACGGCCCGGAGCAAGAAGGCTCAGGCCAAAGGGCTGGGGCAGGGGAGGATGACGGCATGACCTATTGCGTTGGCATGGTGCTTGAGAAAGGCCTCGTGCTGATGAGCGACACCCGCACCAATTCGGGCGTCGACAACATCTCGACCTTCCGCAAGCTGTTCCACTGGAGCGTGCCGGGCGAACGCATGATCGCGGTGATGACGGCGGGCAATCTTGCGACCACGCAAGCGGTGATCAGCCAGCTTGAGGAACGCACCAAGGCCCCGTCCGAGCGTGACAACGCTCTGCTCAAAGGACCGACCATGTTCCAGGTCGCGACCGAGATCGGCCGGTTGCTGCGCACCACCATCGAAAGCGCGCAAGCCGTCAACGGCGACAGCGGCAAGGGGCGCTTTACCGCGACCATGATCGTCGCCGGGCAGATCGCGGGGATGCAGCCGCGCCTGTTCATGATCTATCCCGAGGGCAATTTCATCGAAGCCAGTTGGGACACGCCGTTCTTCCAGATTGGCGAGACCAAATATGGCCGCCCAATCCTGATCCGCGGTTACGACCGGGGCATGAGCTTTGAAGACGCGGTCAAGCTGCTGATGGTGAGCTTTGATTCGACGCTCAAGGCGAACCTTTCGGTCGGGTTGCCGCTGGATCTGCTGGTGATCGCAAAGGACGGATTTGTCGCCAGCCACGAACACCGCGTGACGGCCGAGGACGAATATTTCGACACGATTTCCTCGGGGTGGGGCAATGCTCTGCGATCGGCCTTCCACTCGCTGCCATCCTATCGCTTCAGCGATGATGCTTAGGAATTTTGCCTGATATAGCTCCGATGCGGATGTAAATAAGGCATATAATTCAAGGGATTTGACGCTGATATCTTGAGTAAATCTCCGGATCGGCGGCGCTTCTGCGTGTGCCCCGCAAGGGCTTGGTGCAGACAGCATCGCATGACGCGCAAAGCATCCCTCCACTTCATCGATTCTTGCAGCCGCCAACGCGCAGAACTGGCTCGGGTGGGCTTTGCGCTGGGGCACCATTGCGAGGTGTACGGGGATCTCTCCGAACTCGCCGTGCACCCGCCGCGTGTAGGGATCATCATCGCCCGCGATACCGCTGAAGAATCCGGGGTGGGCACCATCCTCGACCGGCTGGGGCGGCTCGGCATCTGGCTGCCGCTGATCGCGGTCGATGCGCAGCCGCGTCCCGGCCGGATCGTCGAAGCGATCAAGGCCGGCGCGCTGGATTACCTCGCCCTGCCGCTCGAACCCGAACGCTTCACCCGCTGTCTGATGCGGATCGAGAAGGAGGCCGAACAGTTCGGCGTCGCCCGCCGACGCATGATCGAAGCGCGCGACCGGATCTCGACCCTCTCGGCGCGGGAGCGTGAGGTTCTCGATTGGCTGGCGGAGGGCAGCAGCAACAAAGTGATCGCTCGCGAACTCGACATCAGCCCGCGCACGGTCGAAATCCACCGCGCGAACATGATGACCAAACTCGGCGCACGCCATGCGGCTGAAGCGGTGCGGTTGAAACTGGAGGCGAAGCTGGAAGTGAAGCTGCGGGCCTAGGGCTAAGGCAGGTGGCCGCCCCCCAAGCGGTCTCGGCGCTGTTAGTTCAGCAGGCCGGGGCCGCCAGACCTTTGTGCATCAGCGGCAGAACTTCGCGCCGGCGCCTTCGAGGTGGAAGTGATCTTCGTGCGCGGCGTTGTATTCGGGGCCGAGCACTGTGCCGAAACGCTTGCACGCGCTCTTGTGCACGATCCGCAGGAACTCACGCGTGGCCGCATCGCCGCCGTCCCAATCGCGCTTCAGCACGATCCGCCGTCCGTCCGCCAGCACAAAGGCCGAGACGTCGATCGCCTCGGCGCGGGCATGGGCCGAGCGACGCTCGCTTCCCGCGACATTGCGGCAGGCGTAGCTGCCCATCGTCTCGATCTTCGCCACCGGACTGCCAAGCAGCTGGCGCGCGGCACGGTCTACGCCAAATCGGGCCCAATCGCCGAACGCCTTGGCGACGCTGCACCGCACCGGACCCATGTTGCTGAGGCTGAGCGGCGCGCGGTCGCCCGCCAGCGCCATCAGTTGCACCGTGCCGAGCTTGTTGCAGCCCGGTGCGGCATAGGTATCGGGCAGGGGATCAAACCGTGCCCCGCTCGCGCCGAGATCGGCGAGGCAGCTCGCATCCTCCGCGCGCGGGGCATAGCTTTGCGGGGCCGAGGCGACCGGAACTGCGGGACGGGCCGGTGCGCGCGTGCTTTGGCTGGCATTGCCCGGTGCAGCGCCGCTTCCACCGCCAGGAATCAGCGATCCGCATCCTGCGAGTGCGAGTGCGGCTGTCGCCAGCGTCCATCCGCGAATCTTGCCCTTGGCTTTCATAGCTAAGGATTATCTCGCAGGAACGGTTAACAGGCCGGAAACGGGCCCGGATAAGTGATGATTGGCAGCCGGCTATGAGCTTTGACGCAGGCCGCCGCCCGCGTCAGGGCAAGCTGTCTTCGACCTGTTCCCACAATTCGATCTTCACGCCGTCGGGATCGAGCAGCCAGGCAAACTTGCCATAGCCTTCATCCGCCTCGCCAAGAATGTCTGCCCCCTTGGTGCGGAGCAGAGCGACAAAGCCGTCCAGATCGTCGACCCGCAGGTTGATCATGAAGCCGCCGGTGCCGGGCTTGATATAGGCGTCGTCAGTGAAGTGGCTGATGAGTGAATAGGGGTTCGCGCGTGGCTCGCCCGCCCAAGCAAGTTGCGGGCCGTAGGGGCCGTCGATCCCCAGCATCTCGCGATACCAGGTGCGCGTGGCGTCAGGGTCGCGCACCACATAGAACACCCCGCCAAGCCCGGTGACCCGGGGAGACATTTCGCTCATGCCTTCGCTCCTTCGCGCCCGGTGCGCGTCATCCCACTCACCACCACGATCGCCAGCAGTGATGCGGCAAAGCCGGGGACGATTTCGTAAAGGCCGGGGCCGCCCAGAAATGCCTTGTTCCAGCCCAGCGCGATCCATGCCGCGACCACGCCAGCGCCCGTCACCAACCCGGCGACTGCGCCCGCGCCGGTCATGCGGTTCCAGGTCAGCGCCAGCAAGATCAGCGGGCCGAACGCCGCCCCAAAGCCCGCCCATGCGTTGGAGACAAGGCCGAGCACTTCGCTCTCCGGATCGGCGGCAATCACAATTCCCGCCGCTGCCACCAGTGCAACGCTCAGCCGCCCGATGTTCACCGCCTCGGCCTCGGAGGCATTTCGGCGCAGGAACAGGCGGTAGAAATCTTCCGTCAGTGAGGAGGAGGAGACCAGCAGCTGCGATGAAATCGTGCTCATGATCGCAGCCAGCAGCGCAGCGTAGAGGAAGCCGGTCACCGCCGGATGGAACAGCAGGTTGGCAAGGATGATGAAGATCGTCTCGGGATCCTCAACCACCAGACCGTTACGCTCAACATAAGCGCGGCCCGCAAGGCCCACAGCAACCGCGCCGACCAGCGATATCACCATCCAGCTCATCCCGATCACCCCGGCGCGGCCGACGTTCTCGACCCGGTCAATCGCCATGAAGCGCACGATGATATGCGGTTGGCCGAAATAGCCCAGACCCCAGGTGACCGCGCTGATGATGCCGATCGCGGTCGCGCCCTGGGTCAAGCTCAGGAACCCCTCCTGCGGCACGGCGAGGATGCTCCCGCCCGCGCTGCCACCGGGGCCGAACATGATCACCAGCGGCATCACCACCAGCGCCACCATCATGATCATGCCTTGCACGAAATCGGTCAGGCTGACGGCGAGGAATCCGCCGATCATGGTGTAGACCAGCACGATCCCGGCGGTGATGATGATGCCAAGCATATAATCGCTGAGGCCCGTATCCGGTAGCACCCCGGCAAAGGCGGTCGCGAACAGCTTGCCCCCGCCGACCATCCCGCTCGCAGTGTAAACGGTGAAGAAGCCGACGATGATCACCGCCGAGATGACCCGCAGCAGTGTCCCGCTTTCCGGGAAGCGATTGGCGAGAAATTGCGGTATGGTGAGCGCGTCGCCCAGCCGTTCGGTCTGTTCGCGCAGGCGCGGGGCGACAATGATCCAGTTGAGCGCCGCGCCGACCGTCAGCCCGATGGCGATCCACGCCTCCACCAGCCCGCTCGCAAATAGCGCGCCCGGCAAGCCGAGCAGCAGCCAGCCCGACATATCGGACGCCCCCGCGCTCAAGGCGGCGACCGAGGGCGTAAGGCTGCGCCCGGCGAGCAGATAGCCCGAACTGTCCTTGGCCGTCTTCCGCCAGGCGTAAACCCCGATGCCGAGCATCAGGACAAAATAGACAGCGAGCGAGGCAAGAGTGAATGCGTTCATGGCGCGCAGGCCTAACAAGCACCGCCGCCAATGGCCACCCATCCGGCCAAGTTTCCCCCTCGCAGGCAGCCGATGAACAGAGTTGAGGGCCGGCGGCCCATTTCATCGCAATTCACGCACGCTTCTCAGCCGAAATGAGGTGACTGGCAGTCGGATCGTCTGAAAACTAACTCATGAGTTAGAAATAATATCGGGATTGCGACAGGGAGCATCGGCAATCGAAAGATATTGCAAAAAGCTCATTTCCGAATCCGGAGTCTTAAATAATGTCGCTACGTTACTTCACCCCGGCAGTTGGTATAACTGCACTGATGCTTTCCTCGGCCGCGATTGCGCAGGAAGATGAACGCTACTTTAACGGCCCATACATTTCCGGATCGATTGGTCTTGAATCTGTTGAAGATGGTCGCAGCGATACGATTGTGTTCGATACCGATCAGGACGGTGCCTTCAACGACAACGTCAATACCGCGGCGGGTGCCAACGCCTTCTCGCCCGGCTTCTGCGCCGGCACGCCGGTGAGCGCGGCTGCTGCGGGCTGCCGCGGCAATCGCCAGAACGAAGGCTATGCGGTTCGCCTCGGCTATGACCGCCACCTTGGTGACGGTCCGTTTGTCGCAGGTGTTCTGGTCGAAGGCGCGCGTCCGGGCGTGGAGGAATTCACGACCGGCTTCAGCACCACCCCGGCATCCTACACCTTCGGGCGCGAGATGGATTGGGCCGTCACCGCCCGTGCGCGTCTCGGCATCTCGCCGGGCGAAGGGCGCGGCCTGTTCTATGCCACCGGCGGCGCGGGTTATGCCCGCATCGACCATTCGTTCAGCACCAGCAATGGCGCTAATTCCTTCACGCCCGACAACGAGCGTGACTGGCAGTTCGGCTGGCAGGCCGGCGGCGGCGCCGAAGTGATGCTGACGCGCAACCTCGGTTTGGGGATCGAGTACCTCTACTCGCGCTTCAATGATGACGATTATGTCGTCGCTGTGGGCCCGGGCACCGCGCCTGCGACCAACCCGTTCCTGCTGGAATCGGGCGGTACCGATATGCGTCTGTCGAACGACAAGTTCGATTACCACGCGCTTCGCGCATCGGTGAACCTGCGGTTCTAATCGCCGCTTAGCCTTCGGCTGAAAAAAATGACCCCGCGCGAGGATGGCCTCGCGCGGGGTCATTTGCGTTTGGGGCAGGCGGCTAAGGCCGGCGGGCCTCAGCTTTCCTTCTTGCGACGCATCTTCTTGCGCTCGTTCGGGTCAAGCTCGGCCTTGCGCAGGCGGATCGATTGCGGGGTCACTTCGACCATTTCGTCATCGTCGATATAGGCAATCGACTGTTCCAGCGTCATCCGGCGCGGCGGGGTGAGGCGGATCGCGTCATCCTTGCCGCTCGAACGGACGTTCGACAGCTGCTTGGCCTTCATCGGGTTGACTTCGAGATCGTCCGGCTTGGCATTCTCGCCGATGATCATGCCCTGATAGACCTTCATCTGCGGGCCGACGAACAATTCGCCGCGTTCTTCCAGCATGTTGAGCGCATAGGCATTGGCTTCGCCATCGCCGTTGGAGATCAGCACGCCGTTGATGCGGCCTTCGATCGGACCCTTGTAGACGTCGTACTTCTCGAACAGGCGGTTCATGATCCCGGTGCCGCGCGTGTCGGACAGGAATTCACCGTGGTAACCGATCAGCCCGCGTGACGGGGCGGAGAAGGTGATGCGGGTCTTACCGAGGCCCGAGGGGCGCATTTCGGTAAGGTCAGCCTTGCGGCGCTGCATCTTCTCGACAACCGTGCCGGAGTGTTCGTCATCCACGTCGATCACGACGGTTTCGTACGGCTCCATGCGCTTGCCGCCTTCTTCGCGGAAGAGCACGCGCGGGCGGCTGATGCCGAGCTCAAAGCCTTCGCGGCGCATCGTTTCGATCAGCACGCCCAGCTGCAATTCGCCGCGCCCGGCGACTTCGTAGGCATCCTTGTCTTCGCTTTCGGTGACGCGGATCGCGACGTTGGTCTCGGCTTCGCGCAGCAGGCGGTCACGGATGATGCGGGTGGTGACCTTGCTACCCTCGCGCCCGGCGAGGGGGGAATCGTTGACCGAGAAGCGCATCGCCAGCGTCGGCGGATCGATCGGCTGGGCGGCAATCGGCTCGGACACCGACGGATCGCAGATCGTGTTGGCGACGGTCGCCTTTTCCAGACCGGCGAGCGCGATAATGTCACCCGCCTGCGCGGATTCCACCGGCACACGCTCCAGCCCGTCAAAGCTCATCAGCTTGGTGGCGCGGCCAACTTCGACGACCTTGCCGTCCATGTCGATGGCGTGGATCGGATCATTGACGCGGATCGTGCCCGATTGCACGCGGCCGGTGATGACGCGGCCCATGAAGTTGTCGCGGTCCAGCAACGTCGCAAGGAAGCTGAACTTGGCATTGGGATCAAGGCCGGGCGACGGAACGTGCTCAATGATCTTCTCGAACAGCGGGGCCAGGCTGCCTTCGCGGCGCTCCTGATCTTCGCTGGCATAGCCATCGCGGCCCGAAGCGTAGAGCACCGGGAATTCGAGCTGATCGTCAGCGGCATCCAGGCTGACGAACAGGTCGAACACTTCGTCGAGCACTTCCTGCGGGCGGCCATCGGGACGGTCGATCTTGTTGACGACGACGATCGGACGCAGGCCCAGCGCCAGCGCCTTGCCGGTCACGAACTTGGTCTGCGGCATCGCGCCTTCCGCGCTGTCGACCAGCAGGATCACGCCGTCGACCATCGAGAGGATCCGCTCCACCTCGGCGCCGAAGTCGGCGTGGCCGGGGGTGTCGACGATATTGATGCGGGTGGTGTCGCCGTTGGCGCCGTGCCATTCGACACTGGTGCACTTGGCGAGGATGGTAATCCCGCGTTCCTTTTCCAGATCGCCCGAATCCATGGCGCGTTCTTCAACGCGCTGGTTCTCGCGGAAGGTGCCCGACTGGCGGAACAACTGGTCAACCAGGGTGGTCTTGCCGTGGTCAACGTGGGCGATAATCGCGATATTTCTAAGGGCGGACGACATGCGCAAAAAACTTCCGGTGAAAGCCGGATGCGAGGCATCCGGGGCAGGGTAAACGGGCAACGCTGATCGGGGGCGCTGCGTTAGGCAGTGTTTATGGCGGGTTAGCGACAGCCCCGGACGCTACGGCAAGCGTCGCCGATGCATCCATGTGCTGCGTTGCAACATCGCCGCGGCGCGTAGCGCAAGGATGCGTTCGGGGCAAGCGTGGGGCGCATTTGGGGTGGCTTTGCACCCGATTCCAGTGTGACTCTGGCGCAACAATAACCCGGATTGGCAGAGGAAAGCGCGGGGGGGCCGCTTGTCGCTGACGCAACACTGGCTTATCAGCGCTGCTGCACGATCACGGGAGAGAGCGCACGAATTACGTGCGTGCCTTCAGGGGCGCCGGGGTCGCGGGATATTTTGGAGAGGAGCTTCCATGCGTTCGACCATCACCGGCATTGCCGGCGCATATCGATTCACCCTGCTTGCAGGCGCTGCCACTTTTGCCTTGGCCATGCCGGGCACGGCATTCGCTCAGGAGCAGGACCCTGAAGTCGAAGCGCCTGAGAGCAGCAACGTCATCATCGTTACCGCGTCCAAGCGCGAACAGACCCTGCAGGAAACCCCGATCTCGGTGTCGGTGACCAGCGGCGAAACGCTTGAGAACGCGCAGATCCGCGACGTGCTCGATCTGCAAACCGTCACGCCTTCGCTGCGCGTCAGCCAGCTCCAGAGCGCTTCGGCTACCACCTTCATCATCCGCGGCTTCGGCAATGGCGATAACAACTTCGGGATCGAGCCTTCGGTCGGCGTCTTCATCGACGGCGTGTTCCGTTCGCGTTCGGCCGCCGCGCTGTCCGACCTTAACATGATCAGCCGCATCGAAGTGCTGAACGGCCCGCAATCGACGCTGTTCGGCAAGAACGCGTCGGCCGGTGTGATCTCGGTCGTCACCAAGGAGCCCGAGTACGAATTCGGCGGCGTCGTCGAAGCCAGCTATGGCAACTACAACGCAATCGTGGTGCGCGGCGAAGTGACCGGCCCGATCACGGACAACATCGCCTTCTCGCTCGACGGGAGCTACAATAAGCGTGACGGCTACGCCCGCATCGTCAACCTCGATGAGGAGCTTTCGGATCGCAACCGCTGGTCGGCCCGCGGTCAGCTGCTGATCGAGCCAAGCACGGATTTCAAGGTCCGCATCATCGGTGACTACGGCCGGATTGACGAAGTGTGCTGCCAGGTCTCGACCCTCGTGGCCGGCCCCAGCGCGCCTGCGGTGTTTGCTGTGGGCGGTGCGCTCGACACCAACTTCTTCAGCTACAACACCTTCCTCAGCCAGGTTCCGCGCAACACCGTCGACAACTACGGCGGTTCGATCCAGGCTGACTGGAACGTCGGCAACCTGACCGTGACCTCGATCACCGCCTACCGCGAATTGAAGAACTTCCTTGATCAGGACGTCGACTTCACCAGCGCCGACGTGGTCAGCGAAACGCGCGACCAGAAGGTCGATACCTTCACTCAGGAACTGCGGATCGCATCGGACTTCGATGGCCCGATCAACTTCCTGCTCGGCGGGTTCTACTTCGACGAATCGATCTCGCAGGATAGCCGCCTGACCACGGGCGCCGATACCCGCGCGTTCTTCAGCCTGCTGGCTGGCAACCCGCAGGTCTTCAACGGCGTCGAAGCTGGCCTTGGCCTCCCGCAGAACTCGATCTTCTCGCCCGGTCCGCTGACCGCCGAGCAGTTTGCGATGGATAACAAGTCGTGGTCGGTATTCGGCACCGTCGATTTCGAGCCGGTTGACGGCCTCGTCTTCACCGCGGGCTTCAACTACACCGACGACAAGAAGGACTTCGCGCTCGCCCAGCAATCGTTCGACGAGCTGGCCAACATCAACCTCGTCGATGCGTTCATCACGGGTGCGACGTTGCAGAACCCGAACCTGCCCGACGTCTTCACGCGCGCACAGTTCCAGGCTCTGCCCGGTGCAGTCCAGCAGCAGCTGCTTGCTGCGGCCACAAACCCTGCAGCCAACCCGCTGCTCGGCCTGACGCCGTTCCAGTTCCAGCCGCCGTTCCTCAACCTGCCCAACGCGGTCGAGCCCGGTCGCACGCAGGATGACCAGTTCACCTACCTGCTGCGTGCTGCCTATGAGGTCTCGAACGAGGTCAACATCTACGCCAGCTACGCCACCGGCTTTAAGGCGAGCTCGATCAACCTGTCGCGTGATAGCCGTCCGGCGTTTGGGGATTACATCCCCGGTCCGGGCCGCTCGAGCTTTGCCGCTCCGGCGTCGCCGATCACCAATGGCGGGCTGGGCGTTGCCAACCTCGGCACTGGCTCGCGCTTTGCCGGACCGGAAAAGGCGGAAGTTTACGAAATCGGCATGAAGGCGCAGTGGGACGGCTTCGGCTTCAACCTCGCGCTGTTCGACCAGACCATCAAGGGCTTCCAGAGCTTCCTGTTCACCGGCACCGGCTTCCAGCTGAACAACGCGGGTGAACAATCGGTTCGCGGCTTTGAAGTCGATGCCACGATCAACCCGACCGACGGTCTGGTGTTCACCTTCGCGGCGACCCACCTTGATCCGAAGTTCAACAGCTTCGATGAAAGCCCGGTCGGCAATCTGACGGGTGCGCGTCCGGGTGGTATCCCGGCGTGGAGCCTCGCCACCTCGGCGACCTACACGCTCGAGTTTGGCAACAGCGGCAATGCGCTGGTCACCCGTCTCGACTACGCCCACGAAAGCAACGTCGCGATCAACAACGGCCTGCCGACCTTCAACGCTTCGTTGGGTAACACGCGGATCTTCCAGCGTGAAACCAACCTCGTGAACGCCTCGATGACCTTCAAGCTCGAAAACGGGCTGGAAATCGGCGCATGGGCGCGCAACCTGCTCGACGATCAGTACATCATCACGGTGTTCGACGGCGTGGCGCAGGCCGGCACGGTCTCCGGCTACCCGAGCCAGCCGCGCACCTATGGTGGCCTTGTGCGCTTCCGCTTCTAAGCGAAACGCCATCGGCGTGAATATGGGCCTCGCACCACCGGTGCGGGGCCCTTTTCGTTTGCATGCCGAAGCCAAATGTGATGCTTTGCAAGGGCTTCACAAGCAACAGGGGATCACAGATGGAATGGATGCTTATGCCGCTCAAGCGGTATGCCGATTTTTCGGGCCGCTCGCGGCGCAAGGAATACTGGATGTTCGTGCTGTTCCAGATGCTGCTGCTGGTGCCGCTGGTCCTGATCGCGATGGCGCTCGACGGGGACGCCTCGGGAGGCGGGCTCTTTCTGATTGCTGTGCTCGGGCTTTACTTCCTTGTGTTCCTCATCCCCGGCCTTGCCGTGCAGGTGCGGCGCTTCCACGATCAGGACAAGTCGGGCTGGCTCGTGCTGCTGGGCTTCATTCCCTATATCGGCGGACTCATCCTGCTTATCTTCATGTGCCTCGAAGGCACGCGTGGACACAACCGCTTCGGGCCCGACCCGAAGGATCCCTATGGCGAGAACGTGTTCGAGTGATCCACAACGTGATGGAGCAGGGTCGATTCTGGCCCTTGCTCCAAGCGCTTGAGCGTTGCAGTTTATCCCTGCGGCGCGGGCAAGCCCGCTAGGGGGCTTTGCATCATGGATATCGGCCGCGTTTTTTCGATCAGCTTTGCCATGTTCCGGCAGCGCTTCTGGCTGCTGTTGGGGATGTGGCTGGTGTTTCTGGTGATCCAGTTCGCCGCCGCCATCGCGCTGCTTGTCGGCGTGATGGTGTTGGGGCTCGCCGGGGCGGCAGGCTTTGCGGCGGGCTTGGATGATCCGGCTGCGTTAACCGGCCTCGGGATCGGGATGATCGCCGCGATCGTGGTGTTCTATGCCGGATATATCGTAATCTTGCTCGCCCAGCAGGCGGCGATGGTGACGATTGCCTCGCCACTGGAGGAGCCGTCGTTCGGCGGGGCAATGGTCCGCGGTTTCCGAAGCGCGCTGCCGTTCTTTGCCCTCGCGGTGCTGTTGCTGCTGCTGGGATATTTCGCCCTTGCGCTGGGAGTGGTCGTGCTGCTCGGCGCGTCTGACGCGGCGGGCGGCTCAGGCGACGGAGCGCTTGCTGCGATCCTGCCGCTCTTGTCCTTGCCCGTGATCATCTATCTGGCGTGCCGGTTTGCCGTGCTGATCCCGGTGGTCGCGGTCGATCAGGTGTTCAACCCGATCACCGCACTGCGGCGCAGCTGGTCGGTGACGCGGGGCAAGGCGCTCGCGATCCTGCTGGCGCTGATCGCCTTTGTCGTGGTGTCGCTGGTGGCGTTGGGCCTGCCGGTGGCGCTGCTGTTTGCCGCGACCGATGCGGCCGAGGGCGGCTCCGGTGCGGGGACTGTGCTGGCAATCATCGGCGGGCTGCTAATCATCCCGGTGCTGATTGCCTACACCCTGTTCGCCTCGGCCTTCACCGCCTCGCTCCATTCCGAAGTGACGGGCGGCGGGTCGGGCCGGTTGGAAGAGGTGTTCGCCTAAAGCTCCCGCGCCTACAATTCCCTTAGCGCCTGCGCCGGTTTCGCCCGCAAGAGCGGCAGTGACCCGGCCAGCGCGAAGCCGAGCACCAGCGCCACGCCGAGGCCGAGCACGCCGAGCACTTCGCCCCAATCGGGCAGCCAGTCGAATTCGAACAGTTGGGTGATGACCACCCACGCAAGCCCACCGCCAAGCCCCAGCGCCACTAGCGCCAGCACCCCGGCGAGCAGGCCATATTCGGCAAGTTGCAGCAGCAGGATCTGCCGCCGGCTCGCGCCCAGCACGCGCAGCATCACCGTATCGTAAGTGCGCGCCGCCCGCGCCGCCGCAATCGCGCCCATCAGCACGGCGAGACCGGCCAGCACCGTGACAGCCGCCGCCGCCAGCGTGGCAAGGCTCACCTGTTCGAGCAGCTTGCGCGCCTCGACCAGAATGCCGCCGACCTCGATCACCGAGCTTGACGGCATCTCCTTCACCAGCGCCCGTAGCAGCTTGCCACGAGCCGCGGTCTCCGCGCCTTCGGGCAAGTCGATGGTCGCCGACAGATTATGCGGCGCATCCGAAATCGCGTTGCGGCTGAACACCAGCGCGAAGTTGAAGCCCATGCTCTCCCAGTCGATCTCGCGGATATTGGCAACCCGCGCGGTGCGCTCCACGCCGAGGATGCCGATGGTGAGGTAATCGCCGACCTTGAGGTCGACGGCCTTGGCGAAATCAGCATCGACCGAGACCAGCGGCTCACCCTTGTGGAACGGGCTCCACCATTGGCCTTCGATCACGCGATTGCCCTCGGGCAGGGTGTCGGCATAGGTCAGCCCGCGCTCGCCCCGCAGCGCCCAGGCGCCTTCGGGGATTTCCTTGAGATCGGCCACGCGGATCATCTTCGCCTTAGGCCCATAGGCCAGCACTGCACCGCGCATCGTCGGCACGGTGCGGATCGCGGCCTTGGGGAAGTCCTGCTGGATCAGTGCGAAGAAGCGCGGCTCTTTGGCCGGCGGCACGTCGAGCACGAAGTAATCCGGCGCCGCTTGCGGCACGCGCTGCTGGATATTGCCGTCAATCGCGCTCTGCACGGCGGCGAGCAGCACGAAGGCGGCAAGGCCGAAGCCAAGCGCCGTCACCAGTGCGCCCGTGGGAGCACCGGGGCGGTGGATATTGGCGAGCGCGCTCCTGAGCAGCGGATTGGCCGGGCGCGGCAGGCGGCGGGCGAGGGTCTGGATACCCCAGCCAAGCCCCGCCAGCAGCACCAGCGCGCCGCCTGCGCCGAGCAGGAAGCCGCCCGACAGCATTGGCTGATCTGTGGTCAGCAGCGCCAGCGCGCAGATCGCGGCAAGGCCCAGCGCGGTCGCGAAGAGCGCGCGCTTGTCCCGCGACAGGGGCACGATGCCCGACCGCATCAGCGCCATCGCCGGGAAGGTACGCGCCCGCAGCAGCGGCGCGGCGGCAAAGGCAAAAGCCACCAGCAACCCGTAACTCGCGGCCAGCGCCAGTGCGCCCGGCGCGATGATGAAGCCGCTTTCGACCGGCAGCAGCCCTTGCAAGGCGCCCGCCAGCAGCGGCGTGACCAGCACACCCGCCGCGAGTCCCGCGATACTCCCCGCCAGTGCCGCCACGCCGATCTGCATCGCATAGATGCGCACGATATCGCCCGAGGTCGCGCCCAGCACCTTCAGCGTCGCGATGCTGGTGCGGCGCTGATCGAGATAGGACGACACGCCGCCCGCAATCCCGATGCCCGCAATCACCAGCGCGGCAAGGCCCACCAGCGTCAGGAAATCGCTCATCTGCCGCACGAACCGATCCGCACCGGGTGAGGCGCGGTCACGGGTGCGGATGTCGAACCCGGCGGTCGGGAAGCGCTTGGTCAGCGCCTCTTCGACAGCGTCAGGCCCCTGCGCGGCATTGGCGAAGGCGATGCGATGCTTGCTCTGGTAGAGCGAACCGGGTTGCAGCAACCCGGCCTTGGCGGGCACATCCTGCGCGACAATGATCGTCGGGCCGAGCTGGAAACCTTCGGACAGGCGATCAGGCTCGTCCTGAATGATCCCCGCAACGCGCAAGGTGACGGTGCCAACCTTGAAACTGTCGCCGACTGCGATACCGAGCCGTTCGAGCGCGGTCTGCGCGATCCACGCATCCGTGCCGCTGGGCGCGCCGACGGTGCGACCATCGGTCAACGTAAGCGTGCCGAACATCGGCCACTTGGCGTCCACCGCCTTTAGTTCAATCGGAGCCGCCGCATCGGGCGTGCTGGCCATCGCCTGCATCCGGTAGCCGCTGGAGATGGTGCCATATTCGCTCAGCGCCGTGCGTTCATCGGGCCTCAGGTCGCGCTGCCACACCTCGACTTCGAGATCGCCGCCGAGCAATTCTTGTCCGGAAGACTCCAGCTCGCGCTCGATCGCGTTGGTCAGCGTGCCGATAGCGGCCAGCGCTGCGGTGCCGAGGAAGATGCACACCAGCAGCAGCCTGAGGCCCCGGAAGCGCGCGTTGAGATCGCGGCGGGCGATGCGCCACGCCGTGCCGATGGGTAGGCTCATGCCTTACTGCCTGCCGTATCCGAGACGATCACGCCGTCCGCCATGGTCAAAACCCGCTCACAGCGCGCAGCAAGGCTGGCATCGTGGGTGATGATAAGCAGGGTGGCGCCGGTTTCCGCGCGGCGGGCGAACAGGAGGTTGATGATCTCCTCGCCCGTCGCCGCATCGAGGTTGCCGGTCGGTTCATCAGCGAAGATCAAGTCGGGGCGGGGCGCGGTGGCGCGGGCGATGGCGACCCGCTGTTGCTCGCCGCCCGAAAGCTGGGTGGGGTAGTGGCCGGTACGGTGGCCGAGGCCGACCGCTTCCAGCTCCGCCAGTGCGCGCGGGCTGGAGTCCGGCATGGCGGCGAGTTCCATCGGGGTGGCGACGTTCTCGGCCGCGGTCATGGTCGGCAGCAGGTGGAAGGCTTGCAGGACAATCCCGATCCGGCCCCGGCGCGCGGCGGCAAGGCCGTCCTCGGTCAGATTGGTGAAATCCGCGCCCGCCACAGTCAATGCCCCGCCGCTGGCGCGCTCGAGGCCCGATAGCACGGCCATCAGCGAGCTTTTGCCAGAGCCTGACGGGCCGAGCAGCGCCACGACCTGGCCCTGCTCAATGTCGAGGTCGATACCTCGCAGGATCGTGACCGGCGCAGCACTGCTGCCGAGGGTGAGGGTAAGATTGCGGGCGCTGATTGCGAGAGAGGGACTTGTCACACGGTTCCGATGGCATAGGTGGGGGATAGCAACAAGCTACAGCTAAGGATGGTGTGCGGATGCACAAGCGCGGTTGGTCGAATATTGGCGTCGTTGGTGCCGCATTACTGACGCTGGCGGCCTGCGGGGACGCGGCCGAGGATGCCGCGCCTGCGGCCGAGATCGCTGAAGACGGTCAGCCCGCACTCCCGGCGATTCCGGTGATGGGGCCGGAGCGAAAAATCATCGCCTTCGGTGACAGCCTGTTTGCCGGCTACAATCTCGATCCGCGCGATTCCTATCCCGAAAAGCTGGAGAACGCGCTGCGGGCCAAGGGTATGAACGCCGATGTGATCAATGCGGGCGTTTCGGGCGATACCTCGGCAGCGGGCTTGCAGCGGCTGGAATTCACACTCGCCGCACAGGAGACGCCGCCCGCGCTGTTCATTCTGGAGCTGGGAGGGAATGACCTGCTGCGCGGACTCTCGCCGGAAGAGACCAAGGCGAACCTCGCCAAGATGCTGACGATCCTGCGCGACCAGAAGGTGCCGGTGCTAATCATGGGCATGCGCGCGCCGCCGAATTACGGGCCGGAGTTTCAGGCGCAGTTCGATGCGATCTACCGTGATCTCGCCAAGGAATATGGCGCGGCGCTGATCCCGTTCTGGCTTGAGGATATCTACCGCGAGCCTGCGCTGTTCCAGGCCGACAAGATTCACCCGACAGCTGACGGGATCGAGCGGCTGGTGGCCTCGACGCTCGACGAGGTGGAAGGCGCGTTGCCTCGCGGGGAGTAGTGTAGCGCGCGGAGCAAAGCAGCCCTTTGCGCGTCGCCATTTTCCTACTTGTCACAGCGCCCTTATGGCGGGGGCGTTCTTTCCCATTGTCGAATGCGCCCATGCGAAATGGGAGGCTGCCCCCCCCGCACCGCGCAAAGTGTCAACTTCGATTTTGTGGCACAAATATTTGATATATAATCGATTTTTCGGAAATCTGGTGCTTGACAGGGTGTCAACTTTGTCAGCTTTGGGCGATGCGCTCCACATGCCCGCCAGACACCCGCCACACTGCCGCCTCGCCGCGGATCGCATCGAAGGGGGCGAGTTCGGTGCCGGTCATCCAGACTTGCGCCTTGCCTTCCCTCAGGCGCCGGAACAGTTCGGCCCTGCGGACCGGATCGAGATGCGCGGCGACCTCGTCCAGCAGCAGCACGCTGGGGCGGCCAGCGGCGGCAAGGATGCCGTGGGCCAGCGTAATGGCGATCAGCATCGCTTTCTGCTCGCCGGTCGAGCAGGCGGCGGCGGGTTGACCGGTCGAGGCCATCTTGACCTGCAACTCATCGCGTTGTGGGCCGGTGAGCGCGCGTCCAGCCGCCCGGTCGCGAGGGCGGCTACGCGCGAGTTCGGCGCGCAGGGCGGTCTCGTCCAGCGGGCCGCCGGGGAGGAAGGTGAGGGCGGGCCGGGCGAAGGGCTCAGGGGGTAGGGCGGAAAGCTCGTCCGCCAGTCGCAAGACAAGGTCGGCCCGGGTGCGTGCGACGGCCGCGCCGTGATCCGCCGCCTGCGCCTCGATCGCGTCCATCCAGCGCGGATCGCCGCCCGTCTCTAAGAGCTTGCCCCGCTCCCGCAGTGCCGTCTCCAGCGCGTTGACTCGCCGCGCATGATCGGGTGCGATGGCCAGCGCCATGCGGTCCATGAACCGCCGCCGCGCGCCCGCACTGTCGGTGAACAGGCCGTCCATTGCCGGAGTGAGCCAGCTCATCGCCAGCCATTCGGCGAGGCTCGCCGCGCTGGCGGGCGCGCTGTTGACCCGCACCAGCCGCCGCCCGGGTTGGCCCTCTTCCGTATAGGTGCCGATCCGCGCCGACACGGTGCCAGCCTCAGTCAGGCTCGCTCCGATGGCAAAGGGCAGGGGAGGATCGCCCGGAACCGCCCGCCGCGCCAGATCGCCCAGGTTCGCACGCCGCAGCCCGCGCCCTGGCCCGAGCAGCGATAGCGCTTCCAGCAGGTTCGTTTTCCCCGCGCCGTTCTCACCCACCAGCAGGTTGAAATGCGCCGTCTCGCCAAGCGTTGTCGCGGCGTGATTGCGGAAGTTTTCGAGGGTGATCCGGCTGAGGCCCATGGCGCACTCGCGGTTAGCACAGAGGCCAGATTTGGCCAGAGCAGCGCTCCCGAAATCGGCAATCCTAACCCTTGGTGGATTTTCCCAATCTTTCGCTTGGCTGAACGGACTGTTTGCGGGGTGAAAGCATCGAAACCGCAGAATTCCGCCATTTTTCGAGTTTGGCACGCCCCATGCAATGTTGTTTGCATCCCCGGGATGGTCCCGGAAAACACTGAAAACACCAAAAGGAGACTTCACATGTTCGCCACCGAAACCTCGAACCGCCTGTTCGCCGCCGCTTTCTCGATCGTCATGTCGGCCGCGTTCTTCGCCTACGCCATCGTTCCGGCCAGCCCGACCCTGATCGCCTGATTGTCGCCTCACCGACCTCTCAACCCAAAGGACCCAAGACCATGTTCGGCTCTGAAAATCTCGCCCGCCTCGCTTCCGCTGCCTTCGCTGTCGTTCTGACCGTTGCCAGCTTCGCCTATGCTATCGTTCCTGCTAGCCCCGGCATGATCGCCTGAGCCGGCAACATTTTCTCACGGAGACTGACTGACATGAACAACATCACGGGCAATTCCGGCGGCAAGCCGCCCCGCGCGAACTTCCGCCTCGACAAGAGCAACGCCAAGGTCTTCGGCGTCTGCGCCGGGATTGCTGACTATTTCGGGATCGACACCATGCTGGTGCGGATCGGCTTCGTTGCCGGCGCGCTGCTCGGCTTCGGCAGCTTCATCCTGATCTACTTGGCGATCGCGCTGATCGCGGATTGAGTGCAGCGTCGAAAAGCGGTTCCCGGTTTTCGGGCCGCTGCACCTGATTGGAACAACCGGGAGGGGCCTTTTGTGGCCCCTCTTTTTTGCATGGTCAGGAAAAGTGGGAACCGGTTTTCCGGTTCGACCATGGAAACACAAACAGCTACATCGCGCTGATGCCGCCATCCAGCTTCAATTCGGCACCGGTCATGAAGCGGCTTTCATCGCTCGCCAGATAGAGCACCGCGTTGGCGATATCATTGGGCTCGCCCACGAACTTCAGCGGGATCTGCCGCGCCAGCTTTTCCAGCAGCACATCCTTGTCGAGCGATGCTGCCTTCGCGGTGCCATCGAGAATCGGCGTATCGACAAAGGTCGGGTGCACCGAGTTGCAGCGGATGTTCATGCTCTTCTTGGCGCAGTGGAGCGCAATCGACTTCGACAGCATCCACACCGCCGCCTTGCTGGCATTGTAGGCAGGCATGGTGTCGCTCGCGATCAGGCCCGCGATGCTGGAGATATTGATGATCGATCCCGGTGCGTGCTCGCGCATCAGCGGCAGGGCCTTCTGGCAGCCGTGGAAGATCGAATTCACATTGATGTCGAAGCAGCGCTGCCAGTCCCCGAAATCGCAGGCCTCGATATTGCCAGGAACGCCGATCCCGGCATTGTTCACGAGCACATTGAGCCCGCCGAGATGTTCGCGCGCGGCATCGACGGCAGCTTCCCACTGGGCCGGATCAGTCACGTCATGCCCAATCCCGAACGCGGTGCCTTCGCCCATCTCCGCATTGATGATCGCGGCGGTTTCCGCGGCGCCGGCGCCGTTGATATCAGTCGCCAGCACCCGCGCGCCTTCCTGCGCCAAGCGGATGCAATGCGCGCGTCCAAGGCCCTGCGCGCCGCCCGTGACGAGGGCCATCTTGCCCGCAACTCTGCCTACCATAACTCAATCCTCTCCCAAGTATCCCGGTGTCAGTAACATCGCGATGCGCACGTCGACTGCGTGGCCTGCGCGCCGCCACTCGGCCACGAAGCGCGAAAGATCGCGCAGCGCAACCCGGTGGACGGTGATATTCTCGCCCTCGGTACCGCCGCCCTCGCCAACGCGCTCAAGGCCGGTCGCTTTCAGCAGTGTGAAGCATTCCGAGACCATGCCGGGCGAGGAGTAGAACTCCCCCAGCACCTCAAGGTTGGCGGCGCGGTAGCCGGTTTCCTCCTCCAGCTCGCGCGCGGCGGCGGTGAGGGCGCTTTCGTCCTCCCCGCCCGCATCATCGCCGACGAGGCCTGCGGGGATTTCAAGGCTGAAGCGCGAGAGCGGCACGCGGTACTGGCTGACAAGGATCACGTGGCGGGTGCCATCCGCGTCCTCGTCCAGCGCGATGATCGCAGCGGCACGAATGCCGCGCGCGCGGCCGACATATTCCCAGCGCCCCCGCTTCTTGGTGGTGATGAAGCGGCCTTCCCACATCACCTCTTCGGGCAGATCGGCGTCGCGGTCTTTGATCACGGGAAGCTCCGTCGGGTGAGGCTGGAAGGCGCTCTTCGACAGGCTCAATGGCGGCGGGTCAAGGGCCTAAATGCCTAGACCTCGATCAGCCGGTCCGGCAGCTCGTTTTCGTCGTCATGGCCGCGCGGGAAATGTTCAGCCAGGACATGGCCGACATCGCTGATGCCGACGGCCAATCCCTCGGCCACGCGGCCTTTGCGGATGTGGACGAGCATATCGCCCATCGCCTCGCCCCACACCTCGGCCGGCACCTTGGCCGCGATGGTTTCATCCGCGACGATCTCCGCGCGGTGTTCGCGCATCGAAAGGTAGATCATCACGCCCGTGCGTCCGGTGGTGCGATGTTCCGCGCCGACCTTGAACTGGCGCACGGCCTGATTGTGGACCCGGATCGTCTTGAGCGGGCCGGGGATCAGCGCGAACTTGAGCGGCTCCCATTGCTGCACCAGCATCACAGCGACGAATTTGATGAGGCCGAGCGCGATCACCATGCTGGCGAGCTCTCCGGTGGTCCATTCATGGCCCCAGCCGCCAAAGGCCGCATCCCCCGCATTGAGGAAGGGCAGAGGGACAGCCGCGAACACGCTCATAGCGGTGAACGCCGCGCCCGCTGCCCATAGGAGTGCGACATCGGTGTAGCCGTCCGAGCGATCGGCCAGCACAGTCACGATCTCGCCCGAGGTCGCGCTTTCCGCGGCCGTGACCGCTTCGCTGACCAGCTGGCGTCCGGCGTCATCAAGATAGCTCATGGCTTACCATCCTCCCGAGGCGCCGCCGCCTCCGAATGAGCCGCCGCCACCGGAAAAACCGCCACCGCCGCCAAATCCGCCTCCGCCGCCACGGCCGCCTCCGCCCGAGATGATGCCGCGCGCAATCGCGCTGCCGACTTCCCACAGGATGACGTCACGCGCGGTGTCACCGAGGCCGCGGCTGCCCCACGGGCCGTTGCCCTTGGAGCGATACTTGCGCCGCCGCCCGCGCCCGGCGAGGATCGGCAGGACAAAGAAAAAGAACATGAAAGCGAGCCAGATCAGCACGCCAAACGGAAAGCCCCCGTCGCTTTCGCGCGCGGTGCCCGCCTCGGCGGCGACCTTGGCGGCTTCCTCAGGCGGCAATTGCAGCTGGGCGATGATGGCGTCGGTGCCCGCTTCGATCCCGCCGGGGAAATCGCCATCGCGAAAGGCGGGCAAGATCTGGTTCTGGATGATCAGCGAGGACAAGGCATCGGTGAGGTAGCCTTCGAGGCCATAACCGACCTCGATCCGCACCTTGCGATCGTTCGGCGCGACGATCAGCAGCGCGCCGTCATTCCGCTCCTTGTCGCCAAGCCCCCAGGCGCGGCCCAACTGGTAGCCGTAGTCGGAGATGTCGTAGCCTTGCAGATCGGGGATCGTGGCAACCACCAACTGCCGCTGCGACTGCGTTTCCAGCGCCTCAAGCTTGGCGGTCAGCCGCGCTTCGACTTCGGGCGTGAGGATATCGGCATTGTCGACCACGCGGCCCGAGAGTTCGGGAAACTTCGGCTGCGCGGCTAGCGGGGCGGCGAGCAGGGCAAATAGCGCCAAGAGGAGAACAGCAATTCGGTTCATGCGGCGGCCTTCATCGGGATGGGGGTCACCTCGCGTACCAATCCTTCGACGCCGAAATTGATACCAGCCTCGAATGCACCATCGCGAAAATGCGGGAGGATATCCTCGCGAATAATCGCGGCAGCGTCCTCGTCGCGCACCGAGGCTTCGAGGCCGCGGCCGACCTCGATCCGCACCTTGCGATCTTGGGGTGCGACCAGCAGCAGCAATCCGTCATCGCGCGCTGCATCCCCCAAACCCCAGCCATTGGCGAGATCCAGCGCATAGGCCGCAATGTCGCGGCCTTCGAGATCGGGTGTCGTAGCCACCACCAACTGCACCTTTGTCTCCTGTTCCAGCGCGGCGAGCCGCGCGGTCAGGCGCTGCTCGAACTCAGGCGAGAGGATCGCCGCTCCGTCGACCACGCGCCCGGTCAATGCCATAGCGGGCGCGGCCTGTGCATCCTGCCCTTCTGCCGCGCAGCCAATTGTCAGCAGCGCGGCAAAGGCGAGGAGCAGCGAGCGACCCACGCTGCTCAGTTACTCGTCATGTCGAGCTGCGGCGCGGCTTCGGCACCTGCTGTCACGGCCTTGTAAGGCACCATCGGTTCGGCCCCGTGGATGATGTTCGCGCCGATCGAATCCGGGAAGGTGCGGATCGTGGTGTTATACTTGCGCACCGCTTCGTTATAGTCGCGGATGGCGACAGCGATGCGGTTCTCGGTGCCTTCGAGCTGGCTTTGCAGCGCGAGGTAGTTCTGGTTCGACTGTATGGTCGGATAGGCCTCGACACTGGCAAGCAGGCGGCCGATCCCGGCGCCGAGCTGGCTCTGCGCGGCGGCGAACTGTTCCATCTTGGCCGGATCATTGAGATCGTCGCCGGTGATATTCACGCTGGTCGCCTTGGCGCGGGCTTCGGTCACCTGCGTCAGGATCGTACGCTCGTTCTCGCCCGCACCCTTGGTCACTTCGGCAAGGTTGGGGATGAGGTTCGCGCGGCGCTGGAATTGTGCTTCGACATCGGCCCACTTGGCCTTCGCCTCTTCCTCGGCGGTCGGCACCGAGTTGATCCCGCAAGCGGCAAGGCTCAGCGCCGCCACGGCCGCAAAGGCGCCGCGCAGCATGGTGGAAATTTGCATAGGTCGATCCCTCCTCAACGCACGGGCGGACCCGGCAGCGTGTTCCTGTATTGTGGATATAGCACACCACTTGGCCGGTTCAAGCGGTGGACGGGCAGCGTGCGCGGCTTGGCAGGCGAAGATGTGAGTGCCAGAACATGGTAAAGACCATGCATAAAGGGGATCACCATGCTGTCGGAATTCAAGGCCTTCATCGCCAAGGGCAATGTCATCGATCTCGCCGTCGGGGTGATTATCGGCGCGGCGTTCGGGGCTATCGTCAAGTCGCTGACGGATGATATCATCATGCCATTCATCGGCTGGATCGTCGGCAGCATCGACTTTTCGGACATCTACATCGTGCTGTCGGGCAATGTCGCGCCCGGCACTTCTCTGGCTGCTGCGCGGGAGGCTGGGGCTGTGGTGCTCGGCGTGGGGGCGCTGGCGTCGGTTGTGATCAATTTCCTGATCCTCGCCTTCATCATCTTCCTGATGGTGCGCTATGTGAACAAGGTCACGGCGCAGTTTTCGAAGTCTGAGGAAGCGGCCGCACCTACCGGTCCGACCGAGATCGACCTGCTGATCGAGATTCGCGACGCGCTGAAGAAGTGAAGATATTGCTGTGAGCCCCCGCGAAGGCGGGGGCCTCGCACAGCTTGGTGTTGGTTCGCCGGGAGGTTCCCGCCTGCGCGGGAACGCACAATCGGGCTACTCACTTCACATTCATGATTGCCGCGCTATATCAGCCCTGCCGGTTTCGACCGGATATGGCGATAAATTGCTGCGTGCAATAGATGCAACGGACCCGGGGGCAGTACCCGGCGGCTCCACCATTTGGGCCGAGCAACCCGGTCAACACGCGTGAAGCGTGCCGACCGAGCGGCTCAGCTGGAGGGGCCGAACTAGGATCGACGTGTGTTGAAAAGCGTAGTTTTTGCCCGGGCTGAGTAACCCGCATAAGGCTCAAAAACCATAAGTGCCAACGATAACGAAGCACTCGCAATCGCTGCGTAATTGATGGGCTAACGCCCTTCTTTTACTAGGCTAAAAAGCGCGGTTGGACCGAACCGGGCAACAGAATCGGAGACCGGGCGCCCGGGGGAGCGTAGCAACAGAATCCCCCACCTTTCGGCTGAGCGAAAGCGCAAGCGCGCCGAATTGTGCAATGGACCTGCTCCCCCTTCACGAGGACGCGGGTACGTAGCAACAGAAACCCCCACCTGATTTGTTCACACAAAGACGCAAAGACACAAAGAGGTGCGCCGCTCAAAGGCGGGGGCCGGCGTCATATCCGTTTGTGATGCGCTTTATGCCGTCCTTGAACAGCGGCTGCCCGAAATTCATCAGCAGACCGAGCGGCAGGTTCATGAGCCGCAGATAGGTCAGCACCTGTTTGCTGTAGGCTGGGTGAAGGCGTTCGACCGACTTCAATTCCACAACCAGACGGTTTGCGATCAGGAGATCGATTTTGAAGGCATTCTCGATGAGAATGCTGTCATAATTAATGTTGATCGGCAGCTGTCGTGCGACCTCAATACCGCGCTGGCGCAGCTTTTCGAACAGGATCATTTCATAGGCGGATTCGAGCAGGCCGGGGCCAAGGTCCTGATGTAATCGCAAGCCCATATCGATGACCACTGTGACCAGCGCCTCCAGATCGTCATCGCGCGACATCTTTGTGTCTTTGCGGCTTTGTGTGAACCTAATCGCCCGGCGCGGTCAGCGTCCGCAATTCGCGCAATTCCGCCACTTCTTTCTCCAGCTTGATGCAATCGAGGATCTTCGCGCCGGCGAGGAACACCGCGCCGGTGGTGGCGAGAAACAGCAATTTACCGCCAAAGCCGGGATATTCATGGAGATAGACCATGCCCCGCGCGCTCGAACCCAGAGCCAGCGCGTAGATGATCAGAAACGCTTCAAAGCGATTCTTGATCACAAACAGCCTTCCGAGCTTGCGCAGCATGGCGTCTCCCGATTGTTCTGCGACCGGGCTGCGCCTGAGTCGCTTTAACATTGGGATAACCTTACGCTCGGAGCGCCTTCCCACCAAATGCGTTAACCAAGCTGTGCCAGATCGAGCGCATCCAGCAAGGCCAGCCGTGCGGCAATCACGCTGGCCGCCAGACTGTCTGATCCAATATCGGATGGGTCGATTTGCTCAGGCCAGGTGCGGGCGATGGCACTTTCGATGAGGTCGGCCTTGGCTTCGTCCAGCAGGAAGCGCGGATCGACTGTCGCCGGATCGCACACCACGCGCAGGCGCAGGCACGCCGGACCGCCGCCATTGGCCATCGACTGGCGTACATCGACGGGGATAACGTGGCGGATCGGGCCATTGGTGGCGAGCATCGTCTCGACCCAGCCCCACACGCTCGGGCTCTCGCGGCATTCCTCGGGCACGATCAGCGCCATGCTGCCATCGGGCAGGGTGAGCAATTGCGCGTTGAACAGATAGGTGCGGATTGCCTCCTGCAAGGTGACCGCGCTGGATGGCACTTCAACCACTTCAAGCGCGGGGAAGGCGGCATGGATCGCGTCGTATGCGCCTTGCTGGTCGGCAAAGGCCTCGTCGTGGGTGAACAACACGCGGCCATTGGCAACCGCAACCACATCATTGTGGAAAGCGCCGGCTGCAATCGCATCGGGGTTTTGTTCAATGAACACGGTGCGCGCCGGATCGAGGCCGTGGCAGCGCGCGACGATGCGGCTGGCCTGTTCGTGCTGGCGCGCGGGGAAACGGCCACCGGTCTTGCCATAGACGAACACCTCGACGCCGGGCGCATCATGGCTTTGGCACAACCGCATGTGATTGGCCGCGCCTTCATCGCCGAAGGTGGGCGGCACCGCGTCGTGAATCGCAAAGTGGCGGGTGTTGCCGAAAGCGACCGCGAGCTGGCGCTTGGTATCGGGCCATTCTTGCGCGCGATGCAGCATGGTGACGAGGTTGGCGGGCGTCAGATGGCAGCGCCCGTCGGCGGTGTCGGGTGCGGGGCTGACAGTCGCGGCGTTGGCGGTCCACATCGACGAGGCAGACCAAGCCGCGGCGCGCAGCTGCGGCGGCGAGGTATCGTCCAATGCCAGAGCTTCGAGCAGGCTGTGATTGGGCCGGGGCAGTGGAAGCAGGAAGCCCTGCACTCCCAACCGCGCCAGATTGCCGCGCATCTTCGCGACGCCCTGAAGGGCCGCCGCGCGCGGGAAGGACGGATCGCCTGCGTTGTTCGCGCTGGCGATATTGCCGAGGCTGAGGCCGGCATAGTTGTGCGAAGGGCCGACGATCCCGTCGAAGTTGATTTCGGTGAGCATTCCTCTGTCCGTTCGGTTCGAGCGAAGTCGAGAACCCCTGCTTGGCCGTGTCTCGACTTCGCTCGACACGAACGGGGACGGGTTATCCTAGCGCGCCACGCTCCACACCATGTCGCCTTCGCACACATCGAGCAGATCGGCGCTGGCGGAATCGATGGCGATGCCGCCGTCCTCGTCCAACACCCGCGCACCGAAGCACGCCCGGAAAGTGCCGAGTCGCCCGGTCGCCAGAATCGCGCGCTCACCCTCCGCCACAGACATTGCAGTGACTTTGCGCAAGGAGCTGTTCTTGACGCTGGTGACACTGTCGGTGCGCGCGACCATCGTCGGCCCGCCGTCGAAGATGTCGACATAGCCCTCGGCGCGGAAGCCTTCGTCCTCCAGCATCCGCATCGCCGCGCGGCCGGTGGGGTGGGGGACGCCGATCACGCTCCGCGCATCCTCGCTCAGCATGGCGATATAGACCGGGTGCTTGGGCATCAGATCGGCGATGAACTGGTTGCCGTTGATGGCGTTGAAATAGTCCGCATCCTGAAAGCTCATCCCGAAGAACCGCCCCGCAACCCCGTCCCAGAACGGCGAACCACCGCGCTCGTCGATGATGCCGCGCAATTCGGCAAGGATGCGGTCGGCAAAGCGTTTGCGGTGCATGGCCACGAACAGATAGCGCGAGCGGGCGAGCAGCAGGCCCAAGCCCCCGGCGCGTTCATTGGGATGCAGAAACAGCCCGCCGACCTCGCTCGACCCTTCCAGATCGGTGACGAGGCTCAGCAGCTCGGCCCGCACCGTGCGGTCCAGTTCCTGCGAATACTGGGTGAGCGTGTTGAGCCGGTAGGAATAGAACGGCCAGCGCTGGCCGACCTGGCTCATCAGCTGGCAGGTGCCGCGCACCGCGCCCGTGCGGGCGTCTTCGAGCACCAGCACGAACAACTCGTCCGCCAGCGTCTCGGTATCCTTGGCAAAGGAGGCTTCGGCGCGTTCGAGCTTGCTCTTCAGCGCCGCGCGGTCCGGCGGGAGGTTGGTGAACCCGCCGCCCGTCAACTTGGCCATTTCGTATAGCGCTTCGAGATCGGCAGAGCGCGCGGCGCGCAGACGGAAGGTCAAGACAGGGCTCCTTGAGCGAGGCGGGTGATCACGCGGGCAGACAGAGCCGCGCGGGATACGAGGCTGGGGACGATCAGATATTCGTCCGGACTGTGGATGGCGCCGCCGCGCACGCCCATGGTGTCGACCACCGGGACGCCGCAGGCAGCGATATTGTTACCGTCACACACGCCGCCAGAGGCCTGCCAGCGGATGTCTTCGCCCAGTTCCGCCCCGCAGGCGCGCACCAGATCGAACAGCCTTTGCGCGGCCGCATCGACCTTTTTGGGCGGACGCGTGACACCGCCATGGCGATGGGTTGCGACGCCGTGCGCGGCCTGAATGTCGATCAGCAGGTGGCTGAGCGCATGATCAAACGCTGCGCCAGCCTCGACCGTCTTGGGGCGGATGTTGAAGCGCAGCACGGCATGATCGGGCACGACATTATTGGCCGCCCCGCCTTCGAGCTTGGCCGGGTTGATGGTGATCTCCGGCGTTTCCAGCGCCTTCAACCGCAGGATCAGATCGGCCGCCGCGACAATCGCGTTGCGCCCTTCATGCGGATTGCGCCCGGCGTGGGCGGACTTGCCGGTGAAGGTGATCGAATAGTTCCCCGTCCCCCCGCGCTCATGCGCCAGCGTGCCATCGGGCAGGGCGGCCGGTTCATAGGTCAACGCGGCAAGCTTTCCCGCTGCCAGCTCGGCGATCAGAGCGCTGCTGGCAAGCGAGCCGGTTTCCTCGTCCGAATTGATCAGCACGTCATAGCCGAGGCCCGAGGCGCTGGCGGTCTCCTCGAACGCCATCAGCGCGTGGAGCATGACGGCGATCCCGCCCTTCATGTCAGCCACACCCGGCCCGTTCAGCGTCTCCGCGTCGAGCCAGCGCAGACGCTGAAAGGCATGGTCTACCGGGAATACCGTGTCCATGTGCCCGGTCAGCAGGATGCGGCGATTGGCGTGGGGCCGCACCCGCACCACCAGATGCTGACCGTGGGGCTTTGGGACGGCGGAACCATCGGCGGCGATGGCGGTCACAGGCGCGGGGTCAACCAGTTCGACCGTGCCGGGCAGCACCGCAAAGGCCTCAGCCAGCGCGGCGGCCTGACGGGCGAGCCCGGCGAGATTCGCGGTGCCGGTGTTGATCGCGCTCCACGCCTCGACCTGCGCCAGCATGGCAGCGCCGTCGATCGCGGTCAGGGTCCCATCCTCTCTCATGCACCCCCCTCTAGCGTCGCGCGGGCGCGGGGCCAACCCGTTGCAATCGCGCCGCCCCTGCGCCATAGCGCCAGCCGTCCTCTCCTCCCCAGGTCACGCCCTTTGCTAGCCCCACGAGGACACCAATGACTGACATGACCACCCGCGCCGGTTGCACGATCGATTCCCGGCTGGCGAGCTTCCTTGAAGCCGAGGTGCTGGGGCCGTTGGGCCGCGATGTGGAGGCCTTCTGGCACCGCCTCGCCGCGCTGCTGGCCGATTTCGCGCCCCGCAATGCGGCGCTACTGGCCAAGCGCGAGGCGTTGCAGGCGCAGATCGACGCGTGGCACGTGGAGCGCGCGGGAAAGCCGCATGATGCGGCGGCTTACAAGGCGTTCCTGACCGAAATCGGCTACCTCGTCCCCGAGCCGGGCGACTTCCAGATCGGCACGCAGAACGTCGATCCCGAGATCGCCACCATGGCCGGGTCGCAGCTGGTGGTGCCGATCCTCAACGCCCGCTTCCTGCTCAACGCTGCGAACGCACGCTGGGGGAGCCTTTACGATGCCTTCTACGGCACCGATGCGCTCGATGCGCCGCCAGCACGACCAGGCGGCTATGACGCGGCGCGCGGCGCGGCGGTGATAGCGCGCGGGCGGCAGTTCCTCGATTCGGCGTTTCCCTTGGCGCGTGGCAGCTGGGCCGATCTGGCGGGCCGCGATGGCGTAACGCTCGCCGATCCTGCCCAATACATCGGCGAGACGGAGAAGGGCGTTCTTCTCAAGAACAACGGCTTGCACATCGAAGTGGTGTTCGATTCGAGCACGCCTGTTGGTTCGACTGACAATGCGGGCATCGCCGACATCATCGTCGAATCCGCGCTCACCACCATCGCCGATTGCGAAGATTCCGTCGCGGCGGTCGATGCCGAGGACAAGCTGGTCGCCTATACCAATTGGCTCGGGATCATCCGCGGCGATCTGTCGGAGAGTTTTGAAAAGGGCGGCAAGACCCTCACCCGCACGCTGGCGGGTGACAAGACCTACACGGCACCGGACGGTTCGCAGCACACGCTTTCAGGCCGCAGCCTGATGTTTGTGCGCAATGTCGGCCACTTGATGACCAACCCGGCGATCCGCCTCGCGGACGGCAGCGAGATCCCCGAAGGCATCATGGACGCGGTCTTCACCTCCGCAATCAGCACCCTCGATGTCGAGGGCCACGGCAAGTTCGGTAACTCGCGCTGCGGCTCGATCTACATCGTGAAGCCCAAGATGCACGGGCCGGAAGAATGCGCCTTCACCAATGACCTGTTCGATGCGGTGGAAGACCTGCTCGGCCTGCCGCGCCACACGATCAAGGTCGGCGTGATGGACGAGGAGCGCCGCACATCGGCGAACCTCGCGGCCTGTATCTATGCGGTGAAGGATCGGATCGTCTTCATCAATACCGGCTTCCTCGACCGCACCGGGGACGAAATCCACACCTCGATGCGCGCCGGGCCGATGCTGCGCAAAGGCGCGATGAAGGGCAGCGACTGGCTCAAGGCCTACGAGGCGCGCAATGTTGCCATCGGCCTCCGTCACGGCCTCTCGGGCAAGGCGCAGATCGGCAAGGGCATGTGGGCGGCGCCCGACCTGATGGGACAGATGATGGTTGAGAAGATCGCCCACCTGCGTGCAGGCGCCAACACCGCATGGGTGCCGTCGCCCACCGCCGCGACGCTCCATGCGCTGCATTACCATCAGCTCAATGTGTTCGAGGTGCAGAAGACGCTGCCCGAACCGATGGGCCTTGACGCGCTACTCAGCATTCCGCTGGCGGACGGCGTGAATTGGTCCGCCGAGGAAATCACCGAGGAGCTCGACAATAATTGTCAGGGCCTACTCGGCTATGTGGTGCGCTGGGTGGATCAAGGCGTGGGCTGCTCCAAGGTGCCCGACATCAACGACGTCGGCCTGATGGAAGACCGCGCGACTTTGCGCATCTCCTCGCAGCACATCGCCAACTGGCTGCTGCACGGGGTGGTGAGCGAGGCGCAGGTGATGGACAGCCTCGCCCGCATGGCCGCCAAAGTCGACGCGCAGAACGCGGGCGACCCGCTTTACGAGCCGCTCACCGGCAACGAAGGCGGCGCGGCGTTTAGCGCGGCGAAGGAGTTGATCTTCAAGGGCGTCGTACAGCCGAGCGGCTATACGGAGCCGCTGCTCCATGCATGGCGCTTGCGAAAGAAGGCGGGGTAAGTCAGAAACTTGGCCATGCGTCGCACTGTGGCCTTGATCCTTGGTTTCTTCTGCTTGGCAACCGCCTCGCTCGCCGGTGTCAGTGATGTTGAGCGGGCACCCAATGACACAGGGCCAAGCTCGGCGGGGGCGTTCAACCGTTGGCTGTTCAGTTCGCCCACGGACGATCCGGGTTTGCGGGCCAAGGAATATGCGGCGTTTCAGGCTGTGCTACAGAAGGAGGGTGTCGCGGGGATCGTCCCGACATGGCAGCTGTGGCGGGTCGATGCGCATTACGCTGCGCGCTGCGGAACGGCCTTTTTCGCAACGCCTCCCCAGGAGCGCTGGCGCGATATCATCCCCGCACTGCGGCTGCTGCGCGACGAGGTGATCCCGGTGACGGGGCCGCTTGATGTGGTGTCCGGTTGGCGCTCTCCTGCGATCAATGCCTGCGTCAATGGTGCAAGCCGGAGCCAGCATCTGGAATTCAAGGCACTGGATCTGGTGGCGACCAATCGGCGTGATCGGCGCAAGCTATATGCTGATTTGTGTGCCCTGCAAAGCGTGACAGGGCGCAAGTCCGCCATGGGGCTGGGCGCATATTTTGATCCGAGTGACCTGTCCCGCAACACCGAAGGCCGGTTTCACATCGATGCGAGCGGCTATCGAACCTGGGGCTTCGACTACACGTCAAAGACCAATCCCTGCCCCAAGCTCGGCTGACCCCGCACCCCCGCCGCCCTTCGTCGATGTGCAACGCGCCGGTCGGCTGAGGGCACGTTCGCGCTTTCCTACTCGCGGCAATCTCGGCAGGCTGCCCCGTATGGCCTGCCGTGCTCCCCTTTGTCCGACATCAGACGCGCCGGTTTTGGGGGCAGGTTTTTGGCTTCTGGACAGTGTCTCATGTGTCTCCAACAGGGCGTGGAGAGGGCGCGAATCGGAGGCCGCGACAGCCGCGCTGTCAGGCGGAGAGCGCCTTCGCCACCGCGACGAACTCCGCCACGCTGACCGTCTCGGCCCGCCGCGTCTCGTCGATCCCCAGCGCCGCGAGCGCCTCCAGCGCGCCCGGCACGCCCTTGAGGCTCTGGCGCAGCATCTTGCGGCGCTGGCCGAAGGCGGCTTCGGTGAGGCGTTCGAGCATCCGGGCCGAGACGCCTTCGGGCATGGGGGCGGGGGTCACGTGGACGATCGCGCTCATCACCTTGGGGGGAGGGGTGAAGGCGCTGCGGTGGACCTTCATCGCGAGCTTGGCTTCGGCCCGCCACTGCGCGAGCACAGCGAGGCGGCCATAGGCGTCGTCTCCGGCCTCCGCGACGATCCGGTCGGCGACTTCGCGCTGGAACATCAGGGTGAGCGATTGCCACAGCGGCGGCCATGCCTCACCCGAAAGCCAACGCACGAACAGCGCAGTGCCGACGTTGTAGGGCAGGTTGGAGAGCACGTGGAACGGCGCGCCGTGCATCAGCGCATTGTGATCGAGCTTCAGGGCATCGCCCTCGATCACCGTCAGCTGGCCGGGGAAGGCCTCAGCGAGTTCCGCCAAGGCAGGCATGCAGCGCCGGTCCATCTCGATCGCGGTGACGCGTGCGCCCGCCCTGAGCAGCGCGCGGGTGAGGCCGCCGGGGCCGGGGCCGACTTCGAGCACCTGCTGGCCCGTGAGATCACCCGGAAGCGCGGCAATGCGGGCGAGCAGTTGCTCATCCAGCAGGAAGTTCTGCCCCAGCGCCTTGGACGCGGCGAGGTTGTGGCGCTGGATGACCTCGCGGATCGGGGGGAGATCAGGCACCGGCGCTTGCCCGCGCTATGGCCATCTCGGCCGCCATCACGATTGCCGCTGCCATGGCGCCGGGATCGGCCAAGCCTCGTCCGGCGATGTCGAACGCAGTGCCGTGATCGGGCGAGGTGCGGATGAGCGGGAGGCCCAAGGTGACATTGACGCCCTCGTCGAACTCCAGCGCTTTCAGAGGGATCAGGGCTTGGTCGTGATACATGCACAAGGCCGCGTCATAGCCCACGCGTGCCCGCGGCGTGAACAGCGCGTCGCCCGGGACGGGGCCGAAAGCGGCGATCCCTTCAGCCTGCAAGGCGGCGATCGCAGGGGCGATGATCCGGGCTTCCTCATCCCCGAACTTGCCGCCTTCGCCCGCGTGCGGGTTGAGGGCCGCAATCGCGAGGCGCGGGGCGGAAATCCCGAAATCGCGGCGCAATCCTGCGGCCACGATCCGCGCCTTGTGGATGATAAGATCTGCCGAGATCAGCCCCGGCACCTCAGCCAGCGACACATGGACGGTCAGCGGCACCGTGCGCAAGGACGGCCCCGCGAGCATCATCACCGCATCGCGATAGGGCCGCCCGCAGGCGTCGGCGAGGAATTCGGTCTGTCCCGGGTAATCCCACCCGATCGCGGCCAGCTCGCCCTTGGAAACCGGCGCGGTCACCAGCCCTGCGGCCACTCCGGAAAGCGCGAATTTCGTGCCCCATTGGAGCGAGGCGAGGGCCAACCGGGCCCCATCTACTCCGGGATGACCGGGCAATGATATGCCATCTAGTCCGGCAAGAACCGGCAACCCGGCTCCGGCGGCGAACATCGCTTCGGCCGGGTCGGCAATCGGCACGATCGGGCAGTCGATTCCGAGCCGTTCGGCCAGCGCGCGCAGCAATTGCGGTCCGCCAACCACGAACGCGGGAGGCGCGCGGCGTTCAGACCGCAAACGGGTCCATGCACCAAGGATCACCTCCGGCCCGATCCCGGCCGGATCGCCGAGGCTGATCGCAAGCGGCGCGGCCGGGGATGGGGCGTGCGGCGTCAATTGTATTCGATGTAAGCGTCGTTACGCAGATCGCGCAAGAAGCGCTGGGCGCGCTTGTTGACGCGTTCTTCTTCCAGCTGGTCCATCACTGCGGCAAAGGTCGGGGCGCCCGCATCCTTGGGATCGTCGCGGCCGCACAGCATGAACACCCGCACGCCTTCCTGGATATTACCGAACGGCGGCGTCGTCTGCCCGATCTGGAGGTTGAGGATGATGTCGCGCAGCTGCGGCGGCAGCACCTCGGCCTTGATCTGGTCGTTGGTCACGACCTCAGCGCCGATTTTGGCCGCGGCCGCTTCGACATCGGCGCAGCCGCGCAGGCCGTCGACGAAGGCGCCGAATTCATTGACGCGCGCTTCGGCCTGGGCCTGCGTGACGCCAGCCGGGAACATGACCGAGATCTGCTTCAGGTTCAGCACCGCCTCATTTGGATCGGCCATCAGCACCTGACGCTTGTTGATGAGATACAGGATCGAGAAGCCACCCGGAATTTCGATCGGCCCCTGCAACTGCCCGGCGCTCATGGTGCGGGCCGCCGCGGCGAGCTGCGGGGGGAGCTGACCCAGCCGCACCCAGCCTAGATCGCCGCCGACCACTGCGGTGGTCGCTTCGGAATACTGGCGCGCATAGGCGACGAAGCTGCCGCCCTGCTGCAACTGCTGGACGATCTGCTGAGCATTGGCCAGCACTGCCGCGCGGTTTTCGCTGGTGGCGGACAGGAAGATTTCGCCCAGCCGGTATTCGTCGGTCCCCTTCGCCTCGTTCATCCGCTTGAGCGAATCATTGACCTCTTCGGCCGAGACATTGACGAACGGCATGATGTTCCGGCGCAGGAGGTTCTCCCAAGCCGCTTCGCCTTCGATCTGGCGCTTGAGCGAGGCGGGCGAGGAACCGATCGAGAGCAGGTATTCGTCCATCTTCTTCGGATCGCTGCCGAAGTTCTGTGCGGCGAGCTGCTGGTAGGTCTGTTCGACCTCTTCGCGCTTCACTTCCATTTCGGCGGCGGCAGCGGCCTGGATCTTGAGCGTTTCGTCGATCAGGTTGCGCAGCACCTGCACCCGCAGACGCAGCATTTCCTCTTCGGAAATCGCGGCATCCGATGCCGCCGTCACCAGCGCCACGCGCATATCAATATCGGTGCCGGTGATGACGAAGCCATTGACGATCGCGGTGGCCGTGCGACGGTCGGGATCGGCCTTGCCGAACAGGGTGATGTCTTCGGGCAGGCCGAAGGGATTGTCCGCAGTCGGCACGGCGACGGTCTGGGCCGGAGCCGCAACCGGCGTCAGCGCAAGGCCGATCATCCCGGCCACCGCAAGCGCGGTTCCGGTTCTGGCAAACAGCGCCTTGGAAAACAGCTTTACACTCACTCGTTCGTTCCCGTTCTTTTAGCCTGACGTGTGGCCAATCAATTCGCGCGACCCCTCACGCAATGTGCCGCCAATGTTCTCTACCGGCTTAATGGAAGCTGAGCCTCGCCCGATCCCCCAGAGCGTGGTCGGCTTGCTTTCGGCGGCTTCCTTAACGCCATTTGCCAAGCCTGCCAATTCGCGCCGATCAGCGGAAGCCCAGATTGCGAATCGCAAAGAACAGCTGGAACGCATTGCCGCGCCGCGCATCGCCTGCATCGATGAAATCGCGCCGCCAGGTGGCGCCGAATTCGATACAATCGTCGGAATAGGCCACGCCGAGCCGGGTGCGGATCGGCTCGAACCCGTCGGGCTGGAACACCGGATCTTCGTCCGCGTCGGTGAGGTTGAACACGCCCGATCCGAACACTGACCATTTGCGGCCAATGGCAACCCGAGCCGCCGCGCGCAGTTCCTCGCGGTCGCGCAAATCCTCAACCGTGGCGATGTCGCGGTTCAGCCGCAGGTAGCCAACTTCCAGATAGGTCCGGCGCGAGCCGACGGTTGCGTCGATTTCGTTGCGGCGGATCGCGAAGTTGTCCTTGTCGAGCCGGAAGCGGTGGGTGAAGCTTACCAGATTGCGGAACCGGACTTCGGTGCGACCGACGAAATCGGATACTCGTTCGGACAGGCCGGTGCCTTCCGGGAAGATATCGTCACGCGGTGCTTCGAGCCGGAACGACTGGCCGATAGTCGACCGCACCCGCCAGCCGGGGCGCTGCAATTCCCAATCGACGCCCCAGGTGACGCGGCTGCCATCCTCGACCCGGTCATATCCGGGGAAGCGGTTGAGCGCGAACAGGTTCGAATCTTCAAGATCGATCGCGCGCGCATCTTCATTGGGAACATCGAGATTGCGGATCTTGGGGCTGGCGACGATTTGGACGCGCGGCTTGAACACCTGCGTGCCGCCGAACGCTTCGCCCACGAAGGGCCATTCGATGTCGAGCGCCGCTGTGGCGATCCCGCGCGTGGTCCAGCCTTCGGTGCCGCGGTAGCTGGCAGTGGTGGTCGCGATGCTGTTGTTGGTGTTGTAGACATCGCCGCGCACCAGCGCGGTCAGAGTGACGACCTGCCCCAAACCAGTCAGCCGCTTCAGATCCCACTGCGCCCCGGCAAAAGCGCGCTGGGTGTCCTGCCCGTCATTGCGCAGCAGCGCGAGGCTGTTTGCCTGAAACTGCACATTGCCGCCCAGCACCGGGTCGGCGAGCTTCTGGCGGAAATCGATCGCGGGCAGCGCTAGCGGGACCTGCCCCTGATCGGCGTTCAGCCGCAGGGTCTGGGTCGCCCAGCCGGCAACCGAGAGATAAGAGCGGTCCGTGATCCGTTCGAGATTGACGGTCGAACGCAGCCGGTCATCACGGCTGATATCGTAGCGGCGTAGGAAGGTGCGGTCTGACGCCAAGCGGATCGAGGAGGTGAAGCTCCAGTCGGGCGAAAACTGGAACCGGCCATTGGCGTCAAGGTAGCCGCGCGGATCACTCTGGAAGCTGTCCGCCCCGGTGAAATCGGTCAGGCGGTCGCTGAAGGTGCCGTAACCGGTGACCTGGTAGGCGCCCTTGTCAGTAAGGTGCCGCCACTTCGCGCTCGCCATCGGGGCGACGTTGGAAAAAGCATAGGCGCCTAGCGTCAGATCGCGGTTGTCGCCGAAGCGCCAGTAATACTCGCCGGACAGTTCGAGCCCGTTGACCTGTGTAATCCGGACATCGGGGACGAGGAAGCCGGATGTACCCTTGCCATCCGTGCGAAATCCGAGACCCGGCAGCGGCAGGATGCGCGCGCCGAACAGTTCGAGCACTGCACCCGAAAAGCTGACGACACTGGTCTTCTGGTTGTAAATCACCCGCTTGGCCGTGATCCGCCAGCTGGGATCGGTAGCGCAGCCCTCGGCATCGACCACCGGGCAGGCGCTGTAGGCGGCATCGGTCAGCACTGCGACGCCGTCCTCCCCGCGTTCCGCCGATCGCGCGGCAAGTCGGCCGCCAGCGCGCAGGGCGATGAGGAGTTCGCTCATCGCGCCGGTATCGAATTCTTCGGTTAGCTCGACCTGGTCGGTGAACAGCTGGTTGCCCGCCTCGTCGACCAACCGAATATTGCCGCTGGCGATGATCCGGCCCGAAGTGCGGTCCCAAACCACTTCATCGGCGCGCACCGAGCGGTCTTCCGAACGCAGGATCACATTGCCGCGCGCGGTGACGGTTTCCGTTTCGTTGTTGTAGCTCAGCTCGCGGGCTTCGAAATCGATTTTGCGCGGCGCCTGCGCCTCGGCGGGTTCCGATGTGGTGGGTTGGGGTGCTTCGGTTTGATCAGCAGCGCCTGTATCCTGCGCGGCGAGCGGAGTGGCTGTCCCTAGAAGCGCCAGCACCAAGGCCCAAAGCGGCGCGCCAGCCCGTCCCGGAACGCGCTGGGCATGGCACGCGCCGTCCCGCGATCCGTCTGACAAGCCTCCCGACATGGCCTTGCCTATTGCACCGCTCGGGCCTAATCGCAATCGCGTTTGCGCCCCCCGGCGCGCGGCTCGTCGCACGTGCTGGACACCATGACCGCATGCCCGACCTTATGCTTCTTCGGAGTACCCATGCAAATCCATCTCACCGCCACCCCTCCCACCGATATTCGCCTGCACGCGCGGGTGATCAATCAGGGGGCGGCGATCACCGGCCTTGATGCGACATTCGTCGAAGGCGCGGCGGCTTCGCGCTTTACGGGCCGGGCCGGGCAAGTGTTCGAAGGCTTTGCGAGCCTCGGTGGTTCGGTCAAGCGGATTGCGCTGGCCGGCGCGGGGGAAGCCGATGCCGCTGACCGCCGCGCGAACCTCGAACGCGCAGGCGCCGCGCTGACCGCGAAGTATCTTGCTTCTGGTGAGACGGTGATGGTGGTCGATCTCGCCAATGCCGGGCTCTCGGCGGATGACGCGGCGGCCGTATTGCTCGGCCTGCGCCTGCGCGGCTGGCGGCACGACAAATACCGCACGCGCCTTGCGGCGGACAAGCGCCCCTCGCTGACGACCGTGCACGTCACCGGCGCGCCCGAGGGCACGGCGGCTGCGTGGGAGCGAGAATGGGCGCTCGCCAAGGGGGTGGAGTTCACCCGCGGACTGGTGACGGAACCGGCCAACATCATCTACCCCGAAACCTTCGTTACCGCGTGCGAGGAGGCCTTTGCAGGCACCGGCGCGGAACTTACCGTGCTGGGCGAAGCGGAGATGACCGCGCTCGGCATGGGCGCCCTGATCGGCGTCGGCCAGGGCTCGGAGCGCGAATCAAAGATTCTCGCAATCCGCTGGAACGGCGGAACGGCGGGCGACAAGCCGACCGTGTTCGTGGGCAAGGGCGTGACCTTCGACACCGGCGGCATCTCGCTGAAGCCGCCGCCGGGCATGGAAGACATGAAGTGGGACATGGGCGGCGCAGGCGCGGTGGTCGGCGCGATGCTGGCACTCGTCAGCCGCAAGGCCAAGGCGAACGTGATCGGCGTCGTGGGTCTCGTCGAGAACATGCCCGATGGTAAGGCGCAGCGCCCCGGCGATGTCGTCACCACGATGAGCGGCCAGACTGTCGAAGTGCGCAACACCGATGCCGAGGGCCGCTTGGTCCTCTGCGATGTGCTGCATTGGGTGCAGGAGCAGTATGACGCGGCGCGGATCGTCGATCTTGCCACGCTGACCGGCGCGATGATCATCAGCCTCGGCAATGAATATGGCGGGATGTTCGCCAATGACGACACGCTCGCGGCTCAGCTCTCAGCGGCGGGTCTGACCAGCGGTGACAAGCTGTGGCGGATGCCGCTCGGGGCGAATTACGACAAGCTGATCGATTCGCCGATCGCCGACATCAAGAACGTCGGCCCGCGCGAGGCCGGCTCAATCACCGCTGCGCAGTTCATCCAGCGCTTCATCAAGAACGGCACCCCTTGGGCGCACCTCGATATCGCAGGCATGGTCTGGTCGAACAAGCCGGGTCAGACGTGGGAAAAGGGCGCGACCGGTTACGGCGTGCGCCTACTCGACCAGTTCGTGCGGGATGTGGCGGAAGGTTGATTTGCAGCACGATTTTCGGGCCGAAGGCCCGCAAGGCCGACCGGCCGCCCGCAGCGATGCGACCGTCAGGTCGTATGAGCGAGGATAGCCAAGGGCGCGGACGCGCCCGCCGGCGCTTGAGGCATTCATAATGCCAAAAATGCGGAAAAAATCGGATTTGCCGACCAAAACCTGCCTCGCCTGCGGGCTGCCCTTCACATGGCGCAAGAAGTGGGAGCGGGATTGGGACAATGTGAAGTATTGTTCCGATCGGTGCAGGCGCTCTGGGCCAAACGCATGAAGCTCGATTTCTGGCAATACACCCATGACCCGCTCGAAAAGGTCGTCGCCCTGATCGCCAAGCGCGCGCTGGGGGAGGGCGAGCGGGTGCTGGTTGTCTCTGCCGATGCCGAACAGCGCGCCGTGATCGCCCGGACACTGTGGCAGGCAGGGCCGGAGACCTTTCTTGCCAATGGTGAAGTGGACGCGCCGGGGGCTGAGCTTCAGCCGATCCTGCTATCCACCGACATCGCCGCCAGCAACGGGGCGAGCCATCTGATTTTGGCTGATGGCACTTTCCGCGAGAGCAGCGGATTTGCACGCGTCTTCCTGCTCTTCCCGCCCGACGCTGCGCCCGCGGCCCGCCTCGCTTGGCGTGCACATGACGGGCGCGAGGATGTCACCCGCGCCTATTTCGCGCAGGAAGACGGGCGTTGGGTGAAGAAGGGTTAGGGCGTGAAGAAGGGCTGAGGGGCTTGCACCCGCGCTTGCGATAAGAGATGCTGCATCCCGTTTCGATAGGGGGGATTTGGGCAATGAAACGGTTGGCACTTGTGATGGTGTGCGGGAGCGCTTTGGCGCTGGTGGCCTGCGGTTCGGAAACCTCGGGCGAATTTACCACGGCAGACGGCGAAAACGCCGAATACACCATCGACAAAGACACCGGCGAAACCAGCATGACGATCAAGGGCGAGGATGGCGAGGCCACCTTGCGATCTGGCGCGGATGTGCCGGTGAGTCTGCCGGCCGGCTTTACCCTGTTTCCGGGTTCAAGGGTCATCACCAATACGGTCGTCAACCAGCCGGACGGACAGGGCACGATGGTCGCGTTCGAGGCCGATGCGCCAGCCGACAAGGTCGTCGCCCATTACCGTGATGCGGCCAAGGCGGCCGGTTTCGATATTCAGCTGGAAATGACCACCAATGGCACTGTGATGATCGGCGGTGAGCGCAAGGCGGATCAATCGTCGATCTCGGTCACCGCCACCACCGGCGATGACAGCGCGACCACCGGGCAGATCATCATTGGCACCAAGAAGGCCGGTTGACCGCCTCAGCCCTCGGCCAGCACAATGTCCCAGCGATAGCGGTCCACCTCGGCCTGCGCCGCCATTGCGGTGACGGCATCTTCGCCAAGCTGGTTATAAAGCGCGTCCTTGCTGTTGGTGGCATGATCCTCACTGAAATACATCTGCGTGATCAGCCGGTGCTGGCGACCCTTGATGTCGAAATGGATATGCGGCGTGCGGTGGCCGATCGGGCTGTCATAGCCTGAGGGCTTGATCGTGGTGATCCGCCATTCGCCGCTCGGCCCCGTCATCAGCCGGGCATAGCCCTGGAAGTTGGGATCAAGCGGGGCGGTCGCAATGTCGCCGGGATGGGCATAGCGTCCAGCCGCGTTGCACTGCCAGATTTCCAGCTCGGAGCCGCTGACCGGATTGCCCTTACGGTCGAGCACGCGGCCCGTCACCTCGATGACCCGGCCAAGCGCACGGCTGACGTTGCCCTTGATCATGGTCATGTCGAAATCATCGTCGCCCGGGCGCAGGATTGGATAGAACGGTCCGATCGGACCGCCTGCGGTTTGCGCAGGTGCGGCGGCGCGGGCAATGCCCGCGGTTGCGACCAGACCGGCGGCAGTGAGCGCGGCACCAGCAAAGTGCCGCCGCGAAAGCGTGTGGTGATAATCCATGATGTTCCCCCCGGAGCGCCCCGCGACCGTCATATCACGTCGCCGACATGAACGAAACCGCACCGGAGCAAGCGGCGCACGTGCGGGGGACGCTTGCCATTTTGCAGCGCAGCATCTACGGGGCGCGGCCAATATCCCCCTTACACGAACAGACGTTCACAGGAGCATTATCATGGCGGTCACCCGCACCTTTTCGATCATCAAGCCCGACGCCACCCGTCGCAACCTGACTGGCGCCGTCACCAAGATGCTGGAAGACGCTGGCCTGCGCGTCGTAGCTTCCAAGCGCATCCACATGACCCGCGAACAGGCCGAAGGCTTCTACGGTGTGCACCGTGAGCGTCCCTTCTTCGGCGAACTCGTCGACTTCATGATGAGCGAGCCGGTGGTGGTGCAGGTGCTTGAAGGCGAAGACGCCGTCACCCGCAACCGCGACATCATGGGCGCGACCAACCCGGCGGACGCTGCCCCCGGCACGATCCGCAAGGAGCTGGCGCTGTCGATCGGTGAGAACACCGTCCACGGTTCGGATTCGGAAGAAAACGCCGCGATCGAGATCGCCTTCTTCTTCAACGAAGACGAAATCGTCGGCTGATCTGACGGTCAGTCGCATTGCTAAGGGCCGTCTCCGCAAGGGGGCGGCCCTTTTGCTTTGGTGCGTCAGTCCGCCTCGGCAAAGCGGGCGAGTTGCGCCGCGTGGGCGTGGTGCTGGCCCGCTTCGCTCGCCGCCATCACGTTATGCATCCCCAGCAGCGCAGGCCCGGTCAGCGTGATGCCGAGATCGGCGTAGCAGCGCGCAATCGCGCCCTCCCAATCGGCGTTCAGGTCTTCGAAGGTCAGTCGCGCAATCGGCCCCCGCCAGTCCGCCAGTGCCTCCGCCATGCGTGCTTCGCGCAAGGCGATTTTGTGCCGCCAGCGCGCTTCGATGCTGGCGAGGTCACAAGTGTCCGACTGGATCGCCATTTGGTTCGCCGCGAGTGATACCGCGCTGCGGAGCACCGCGTCATGCGCGCGGTGGGCGATCACCAGGCGCGCATCGGGGAACAGCGACAGCAGCGTTGTCAGATCTTCGGCAAAGGCGGGGACCTTGAGCACCCGCGGCTTGTCCGCCACAGCGCGGCTGGCGGCATCGGTGCGCAGGATGCGGGCAAACTCGCGGTATACCGGCGCGGGGTCACGCGCCTCGCTCCACGCCGAATAGGCCGGGATATGCCACTGCGATTCGTAGATCGAATGGTGGAGCGCAGCGCTGAGCCAGGCCAGTTCCTCCTCGACCCCGCTTGCCGCCATCGGGTGGATCGACTGCATCCACGGATTGAGCGCGCCAAGCATCGCCAGCTCCAGCGCGGCCTTGACCCGGTTCATGCCGAGGCGTGCGGGGACGGGGTGATAGGCATCGCAATAGCGGGTGTGCGAGAACGCCGGATCAGCGGCGAGCAGCGTGTGGATGCGGGTTGTGCCGCTGCGCATGTGGCCGATGACGATGATTGGCGGTGCAAGGGGTGTTTCCAGCAACTCCGGCCGGTCCAGCCACAAAGCGCCGAAGGCCAGCCGGTTCTTTACGACCCGCGACAGCTGCCCCCATGCCATGGCACGCCCAAGCGGATTGAGATCGGCCTCTTGCGCCGCCGCCGCGATCAGGCGCGTGAGCCGCTCGCGGAAATCGGCGACGTCCTCGTCCGAGCGCCCGCCATACTCCACCGCTTCGGCCCGCGCGCCATAGGGCTTGGCGGCGAGCGCCCACAGCGCGTCAGGATCAAGCGCAGGCGGAGGCAACCAGCCGCGCTGCCATGCCTTGCCAAGAAAGGCGTTGGCGCGGGTCGCTAGCGGGGCTCGGGCGAGCAGGTGATCGCGGGTGGGCGCCATCAGAACTCGTCCGCGATGTCCAACATCCGCGTCAGCCGCTTGGGTGCGACGCTGCGCCAGCTGCGCTGGAGCCAAGCCTCGACATCGCCCCAGTCGAGCTCGGGCCGGTCGAGGATGATCCCGACCCAGCCGCTCGCCCCGTAGAAGGCGGGTTTGAAATAGACCTCCGGCTGATCTTCCACGAGGGCGCTCAGTTCATCCATTCCGCTGGTCTTCACCAGCATGGCGATGCGATCATGTCCGTGGGGGCGGTCGGAGAAATAGGCGAAGTACTTGCCTGATTTCCCTTCCCCGACGCGGAAGCCGGCCGAACCGAAGCTCTCCTGCTCGCAGGTTTCAGGCAGGGCAAGGGCGCGGGCGCGGAGTTGCTCCAGCAGCCATGCGGGATTCCGCCAGCGCGACACGTATTCGGCCACGGCGCGGGGGTAGAGCTGGTGTTCGGCGAGCTTGACCCGGTCGGCCAAGCTCTCGGGCGTATCGCCCGCCACGATCGGGAGCCGCACCTGCGCCAGCACTTCGCCGGCGTCGAGCTCCGGTGTCACCAAGTGGACGCTGGTTCCGCCGTGGCTGTCCCCCGCCGCGATGGCGCGGGCGTGGGTGTCGAGCCCCTTGTAGAGCGGCAGCAGCGAAGGGTGAATGTTGAGCATCCGGCCCTGCCAGCGTTTCACAAACCCGTCCGAGAGAATGCGCATATAGCCGGCCAGCGCAATATGGTCCGCGCCCGCTTGCTGCACGGCCGCTTCCATCGCGGCGTCATGGGCTTCGCGGGTCATGCCTTTGTGGGGGTGAGCGAATGTGGCGATCCCTTCGGCGGCGGCCAGCGTGAGGCCGGGTGCGGCAGGATCATTGCTGGCGACCAGCACCACCTCATAGGGGCAGTCGCCTATCCGGCTGGCATAGACCAGCGCGGCCATATTGGTCCCCGCGCCGGAGATGAGGACGGCGATTTTGGCCCGATCCATGGTGGCGTCAGCCAAGATGCGTGGCTCTCCAGTCAGCCTTGGCGGCCCAAGTCTCCACCGACCCGTGCACAGTGCAGCCCTTGTCGCCCGCTTCGATCCGGCCAACGGCCACGACGGTCTCGCCCGCAGCTTCGAGCCGGGCGGTGACGTCCGCAACCTTGTCGGCGCTGATCGCCAGCACCATGCCGACCCCGCAGTTGAAGGTGCGCGCCATTTCTTCGGGCTCGATATGCCCTTGTGCTTGCAAGAAGGCCATCAGGCGCGGCTGGGGCCATAGGTCGGCATCGACCACCGCGTGCGCACCGTCGGGCAGGATGCGCGGGATGTTTTCGAGAAGACCACCGCCCGTGATATGGGCAAGGGCATTGATCTGTCCCTCGCGGATCAGCGGCAGCAGGCTCGCGACGTAGATGCGCGTGGGCGCGATCAGGGCGTCGATCAGCAATTGCTCCTGATCGAACAGGGCGGGGCGATTAAGCTTCCAGCCCTTGTCCGCCGCCAAGCGTCTGACTAGCGAATACCCATTGGAGTGCACCCCACTCGAAGCCAGTCCCAAAAGCACATCGCCCGGCGCAACCTTGTCGCCCGTAAGCTGCTCGCCGCGCTCGACCGCGCCGACGCAGAAGCCGGCAAGGTCATAATCGCCGGGCGCATACATCCCCGGCATTTCCGCCGTTTCGCCGCCGATCAGCGCGCATCCGGCCATCTTGCAGCCTTCCGCGATCCCCGCGATCACGCGTTCCGCGACGCCGTTCTCCAGCTTGCCGGTCGCGAAATAGTCGAGAAAGAACAAGGGTTCGGCGCCCTGCACGATCAGATCGTTGACGCACATGGCGACCAGATCGATTCCGACCGTGTCATGCCGGTCATGCTCGATGGCGAGCTTCAGCTTGGTGCCCACGCCATCATTGGCCGCGACCAGCAGCGGATCATTATATCCGGCGGCCTTGGGATCGAAGAATCCGCCGAACCCGCCAAGTTCGCTGGTGGCGCCGGGTCGCGCGGTGGCCTTCGCCAAGGGGGCAATGGCCTTGACCAGCGCATTGCCCGCCGCGATCGAAACGCCCGCGTCGGCATAGGTGTAGCCAGTGCCTTGCGGCGGGCTGCTCTCGTTTGTCCCCGAAGTCATGCGCAGTCCCATAGCCTTTCGCGCTTGGAATTCCACTCGCCATTGGGCAAAGGACATGGCGTTTTCCCCATGAGTGCGTCTCTTTCCCTTCCAAGCCCCGGTGCTGCCCTATCTCGCCCCTTGCGGCGTTGGCTTGGCGGTGCGGCTTTGGCGCTTACGCTGCTGGGCGGCGGCTATGCCTTGGTGGCACAGGTTGCGGGAGAGCGGGGCATCGCGCCCACCGCCGCCAGCGCCGATATTGAGGTCAAGGGCATCACCGTCGATGTGAAGGGTAAAAGCGCCGAAGATGCCCGCGCCAATGGCTGGCGCGAGGCGCAGAAAAAGGCGTGGGAGAAGCTGAAAGGCCCCAAATTGTCCGACAGCCAGCTCGACGGGCTGGTCTCGGCTATTGTGATCGAGCAGGAGCGTTTGGGCCCGCGGCGGTATATCGCCACGCTGGGCGTCGTGTTCGATCGCCAGCGTGCGGCCTCTTACCTTGGCGGAGCGGCGCAGCAGGTGCGTTCGGCCCCGCTGCTGCTGATTCCGGTGCAGGATTCGGGCGGGGCTTACATCACCTTCGAACAGCGTAACCCGTGGCAGCGCGCCTGGGCGGAGTTCAATCCGGGCGCAAGCCGGATCGATTATGTCCGCCTTTCCGGGGCAGGGGGCGATTCGCTGCTGGTCAATTTCGGGCAGGCGGGCAGGCGCAGCCGCGCGTGGTGGCGCTCGACGCTGGATCAGTATGGCGCGACCGATGTGCTGATGGCCTTCGCCCGGCTCGATCATCAATTCCCCGGTGGGCCGGTCAGCGGCACCTTCACCGCGCGCTACGGCCCCGATAGCCGCCCGCTCGAAACCTTCACACTGAAAGCCGACAGCGTCGATGCGCTCCCGGCGATGCTGGCGCAGGCGGTCGAGCGGATGGACGGCATTTTCACCGCCGCGCTGAATTCCGGCAGGCTGCGTCCTGACCCGAGCCTGCGGTTCGGAGCCGGGGGCGAGATTGATCCTGCGATTCAACGATTGATTGAGATCGGGCGGGCCGCTCAGGCACGCAAGGCCGCAGAAGCGGCGGCGGCCAGCGGCGCGGTGCCGCGGATCGATGCGGAGCCGGTTGCCGGGGTCGAGCCGGGCGAGGCTGCGGTGCGGAGCATCACCGTGCAATTCGCCACTCCCGATGCCGCCGCGTTCGATTCGGCGCTTGGCGCCGTGCGCGGGACTGGCGGCGTGCGCGGCGTGGGCGTCACCAGCACGGCGATCGGCGGCACTTCGGTGATGTCGGTGAGCTATGCCGGATCGCTCGAAGACCTCGCCGCGGCTCTGGAAGCGCGCGGGTTCAGCGTGCGGCGCGGGGCCAACGCGCTCGCCATCAGCCGCTAAGGCCGCCGGAATGGGCGAGCCGTCCCAGATTGCCCTGCCGCTGGCGGCGCGTGCACCTGCGGGCGCGCAGCGGATCGTGGTCGGTTCGGCCAATGCTGCCGTGATTGAGGCGTTGCAGACGCCGGAGCGGTGGCCGTTCCATGTCGCCGTGCTGATCGGACCGCCGCGTTCCGGCAAGACCGTGCTGGGCCGCTGGGCGCAAAGCCTCCACGGCGCAGGCCGGCTCGACGTGATCGACGATGCGGAAACCCTCGACGAGACCGCGCTGTTCCACCGCTGGAATGCCGTGCAGCAGGGTGGTTCGCGTGAAGGCGGGGCGCTGCTGGTGATCGCCAATGCCGATCCTGATCACGGCGGCTGGCGCATCGCATTGCCTGATCTTGCCTCCCGCATCGGCGGATCCATGCAGCTCGCAATCCGCGCGCCGGATGACGAAATGGCAGGTGAGCTCATTCTCGCCCATGCCCAGCAGCGCGGGCTCATTCTGGCGGAAGGGGCGAGCGACTATCTGGTGCCGCGCACGACCCGCAGCTTTGCCGCGATCGAGGCGCTGGTGGCGGCAATCGACCGGATCTCTCTTGAACGACAGACGCCGGCCACCATGTCTGTGTGGCGCGCCGCGCTCGAGGCCCTTCACGGCCCCGAACAGCAGCGTCTGTTCTAGGCCCTGCGAGTTGCATCGCGCAGGCTTTGGTGGGAATGTGACGGGCGATGTTTGAACGGCTGATCAGCTATCTCGACTCGGTGCGGGCGCGTGATCCTGCGCCGCGTTCGCGTTGGGAAATCCTGCTTTACCCCGGTGTGCTGGCGCTGGGGCTGCACCGCGTGGCGCATTGGCTGTTCGAGGCGCGATTGTATTTCCTCGCGCGGTTTGTGAACCATTTCTCCCGTGCGCTGACCGCGATCGACATCCATCCGGGCGCCACCATCGGCAAGAATTTTTTCATCGACCACGGCTTCACGGTGATCGGCGAGACGGCCCAGATCGGCGATAATGTCACGATCTACCAATGCGTCACGCTGGGCGGATCGAACCCCACCAACGGCAAGGGAGGCAAGCGTCACCCGACCTTGATGGACAATGTCATCATCGGTTCGGGCGCGCAGATCATCGGGCCGATCGTGGTGGGCGAACGGGCGCGGGTCGGCGCCAATGCGGTCGTGACCGAGGATGTGCCCGCTGGTGCGACCATGATCGGCCTGAAGGCGCGCTCGACTCTAGTACCGGCTGAGGAATGGCTGCGCGAATTCATCCCCTATGGCACGCCGTGCGATGATCCGCCGTGCGATGAGCAGGGCGGCCCGCGCCGCGACTGCATCGAAAAGCTTGAGGCCGAAATTACGTCGATGCGCGAGGAAATGGCGCTGATGAAGGCGATGCTCGCCGAACGCGCTGCGCCGCCTGCGCCGGTGCGCATCCGCAAGAGCGCGGCCAAGGACTAGCCGGTTGACCTCAGGAATGCAGAGCCCCGGTGGCCATGGTCAGGTGGTCCCCTTTCCCGGCAGGCGCGCAGATCAGGTCGGGTTTGAACGGGCCGAACTCACGCGGATTCTTGATCTGTACGGCCGCATGGTCGCGGCCGGGCAATGGCGCGATTATGCGATGGATTTCGATGCCCACGCGGCCACCTTCGCCGCCTTTCGCCGCACAGCCGAACGGCCGCAGGCGCGGCTGGAGAAGCGCCCGGCCCTGCGTTCCAAGCAGGGGATGTGGACGCTGTTCGGCGAACACGGACAGGTGCTGAAACGCGGGCATGATCTTGCCAATGTGCTCGCACCGATGGAGCGCAAGCTGCTGAAGGCGGTCGAAGACTGAGCCACAAACAGAAAAGGCCCGCCCCCTCGCAGGGACGGGCCTTCTGTTTGCGGTCTAACCGCCTTTAGCCTCGCGCGCTGGCGGGGCCGGTGCCGGTGACCTTCTGCATCGCGCGAAGGATGTTGCCCGACTGCTCAGAGCCGGACTGCGGGGCGATGAGGTTGGTGAAGGAATTGATCTCCTCCCAACGTGCGGCAAAGCCTTCAAGCGTGCGCTCGCCTTCCGGCAGCCAGACCGCATCGTTCATCACCGTCCACGAGGAATGATAGCCGCCTGCGCCAGCGCCGACGATGGCGTTGGTCGGCGCATCTTCACTGACGAGGAACAGCGCCGCCGGCACCACGTTTTCCGGCGCGAACAGCTTGAAGGCTTCTTCAGGGAACAGGTCTTCGGTCATGCGGGTGCCAGCGACCGGCGACAGGGTGTTGCAGCGCACGTTATACTTCGCGCCTTCCAGTGCCAGCGTCTTGGTCAGACCCGCAAGGCCGAGCTTGGCTGCGCCGTAGTTCGCCTGGCCGAAATTGCCGAACAGGCCGGTCGAGGACGCGGTCATGAGGATGCGACCATAGCCTTGTTCGCGGAAGGTTTCCCAGCACGCCTTGGTGGCGAAGGCGCTGCCGGTCAGGTGCACCTTGACCACGAATTCAAAGTCGGCCGGCTCCATCTTGGCGAAGGTCTTGTCGCGCAGCACGCCCGCGTTGTTGATCAGCACATGGACGCCGCCCCACTTCTGCTTGGCGTCGGCGACCATCTTTTCCATCTGCTCGAATTCGGTGACCGAGCCGCCGTTGGCGACCGCTTCGCCGCCCATCGCTTCGATTTCGGCGACGACCTGCGCAGCCGCATCCGATGTGCCCGTGCCGTCACGCGAACCGCCGAGGTCGTTGACGACAACCTTCGCGCCGCGCCGCGCGAGTTCGAGCGCGTAGGCCTTGCCGAGCCCGCCGCCTGCACCGGTGACGATGGCGACCTTGTCCTTGAAGCTGATGGTCATGTGGGTTCTCCTGTCCAAACATGCGGCGCGGTTTACGCCTGCGTAAAGCAAAATGCGGGCGCTGCGTGGCACTTTCGCGCCCGGCTTGCAACATCCGAACTGACAGGGTGCGATGCCGTAAGGTCAGGCCGTGGTGTTGAAGGCTCCGAGGGCGGGAATCAGCCCGGCAAACGAATCGATCACCGCATCTGCGCCGAGTTCATGTGGGGGCTTGTCGCAATAGCCATAGGCCGCTGCGATCACCGGCACGCCTGCGGATTTGGCGGCGCGCACGTCATAGGTGGAATCGCCGATGAAGACGAAGCGGCCGCCGCCCAAAGCCTCGCGCGCAGCGAGGACGGGGGCGGGGTGGGGCTTGGCGAGGAACTGGCCGTCCGGGCCTTTCCCCATCGAATCGCCGCCGATCACCGTCTCGAACGTGCCGATCAGATCGAGCTGGGTGAGCACGTTGCGCGCGAAGGCTTCGAACTTGTTGGTGACGACCGCCATCCGCACGCCCTGCGCGACCAATTCCGCCAGCGCCTCGCGCACACCCGGGTAGGGGGCGGTGTGGACGGCGTTGTTCTGTTCGTAGAAGCCGAGCATCGCCTTGTAGAGCCGCTTGAACTCGTCCTCGGCGACGCCGCCTTGTGCCTCGATGGCGCGGGCGAGCATGATCTTGGCCCCGCCGCCGATCAGGTCTTTCGAGGTTTCGACCGAGACTTCGGCAAAGCCCCCCAACACCAAGGCGTGGTTCACCGCCGCGCCGAGATCGCGGAACGTATCGAGCAGGGTGCCATCAAGATCAAAGCCGATGGCGTCAAAAGGGATCGTCGTCATGATGTGCGCGGTGGCGGATGGTTCTTCAAACCGCAAGCAATTGCTGGCAGGCGCGCCTTTCCCTAAAGACAGGCACCATGACCACGACGACACATCCTTTCGCCGCCATCATCCTTGCTGCGGGCAAGGGCACCCGCATGAAAAGCGATACGCATAAGGTGCTGCACACCATCGCGGGCCGCGCCATGCTTGAACATCTCATGGCAAGCGTAGCGGAACTCGGGCCGGAGCGGACCGCGGTCGTGGTGGGCGCGGGGCGAGACCAGATCGAGACAGCCGTGGGCGAGCGCGCGGCGACCTGTCTGCAGGAACCGCAGCTCGGCACCGCCCATGCGGTTCAACAGGCCGAAGGCGCGTTGGCGGAGTTCTCGGGCGATGTGCTCGTGCTTTATGGCGATGTGCCCTTCGTGAAAGCAGCGACAATGCGCGCCATGCTCGAACGGCTGCATGGTGACGACAATCCCGCTGCGGTGGTGCTGGGCTTCGAGCCTGCCGATCCGCTCGCCTATGGCCGAGTGATTGCGGATGATGCCGGGACCATCATCAAGATGGTCGAATACAAGGACGCCGACGAAGGCGAACGCGCCACCCGGCTGTGCAATTCGGGACTGGTTGCAGCACGCGCCGCCGATCTGTTCGCGCTGCTGGCACGGGTCGGCAACGACAATGCGCAAGGCGAGTATTACCTCCCCGACATCGTCAATATCGCTATCGCCGACGGTCGCCCCTGCGCGGTGATCGTGGCGGAAACGGCCGACGAGGTCGCCGGGATCAATTCCCGCGCCGAACTCGCCGCCGCCGAAGCGCGCTGGCAGGCTGCGCGCCGCCTCGGTGCGATGGACGACGGCGCGACCTTGATCGCGCCCGAGACGGTGTTCTTCAGCTGGGACACTGAGGTGGGCCGCGATGTCACCATCGAACCCAACGTGTTCTTCGGCCCCGGCGTGACGGTCGCCGACAAGGTGCTGATCCGCGCCAACTCCCATATCGAAGGCGCCAGCCTTGCCAGCGGGGTCAAGGTCGGCCCCTTCGCGCGTCTGCGCCCCGGTACGGTGCTGGGCGAGAACAGCTTCATCGGCAATTTCGTCGAAGTCAAAAACGCCGTGTTGGGCGAGGGTGCCAAGGCGAGCCACCTCACCTATCTGGGCGACGCCACCATTGGCGCGGGCGCGAATATCGGCGCTGGCACCATCACCTGCAATTATGATGGGTACTTCAAGTACAAGACCGTGATTGGGCCGGGGGCGTTTATCGGTTCCAACTCGTCTCTCATCGCACCTGTGACCATCGGCGCTGATGCGATTGTCGCGGCAGGATCGGCGGTGAGCCGCGATGTCGCGCCGGGCGAACTCAGGATGGTCCGCGCCGAACAGCTGGTGAAGGACGGCTGGGCGGACCGGTTCCACGATGCGATGAAGAAGAAAAAGGCAGCGGAGAAGAAGGGGTGAGCGACCACCCCAACTGCTGGCTCTGCGGCCGCCCGCTTGGCGATATCGTCCAGTGGCATCATCCGGTGCCCAAGGCGAAGAAGGGCAAAGTGAAAGTGCCGATCCACCCGATCTGCCACAAGACGATCCACGCCAATTTCACCAATAACGAACTTGCCCGCATCGGCGACAGCGCCAGCGTGATCCGGGACAATCCGGCCATCGCCAAATTCGTCGCCTGGATCGCCAACAAGCCCGCCGATTTCGACGCGCCGACGCGGTAGGGGTGGAACTTTCGGCTGGCCTGCCCACTTGTGGTGCATGTCATCAGGAGAAACACCATGAACGCCGGACGCTGGATCGCTGCCGGGATCGGCCTTGCTGCTGTGGGAGCTGCCGCCGTGTACGCCCAATACCGCCAGACCGAACAGCCCGACTTTGCGCTGGTCAGCGCGGATGAGGACTTCGAACTGCGTGATTACCCCTCGCTGGTGGTCGCCGAGGTCAGCCATTCGGGCAGCCGTGAGCGCGCCAGCGGTGCGAGCTTCCGGCGCCTCGCCGCCTATATCTTTGCGCAGGATCGCCCCGCAGGCGGCGAGAAAATCGCCATGACCGCGCCGGTGCTTCAGGACGAGACCCAGCCGGGCGAATGGCGGATGCGGTTTGTGATGCCGTCAAAATATACGCTCGAAACCCTGCCGCCTGCGCCGGCCGATATTGCGCTCACCCAGATGCCCGCGCGGCGGATGGCGGCCATCCGGTTCTCGGGCAATGGCGGAGCCCGCGATCTCGCCCTGATGGAGGCGCGTCTGCGGGACTGGATGATGGGGCAAGGCCTGATGCCTGCTGGGGAGGCCGAGTTTGCCTTCTACGATGCGCCGATGGTGCCGGGGCCGCTGCGCCGCAACGAGGTGCTGATCCCCGTCGCGGCGAAGTGACCGGCGGCGCGGGGCGTCACGCGTCCTGCATCCGCCCCGTATCAACAGGCGCGTCGGCGAGATAATCAGCTTCCCATTGTTCGAACTCGCTGCGGCTCAGCAAGTAGCGTTCGCGCGCTTCGTGGAAGCTGATCGCCTTCTCGTGCACCGCGCGGACAACCTCGTCCTTGCGCGCCTTTGACCAGTGGACGCGGTGCGTCTTGGGCAGGGCGTTGTAGCTCTTGATCGCATCGGCGATCGAAATCTCTCTGGGGTAGGCCATCAATTTGCTCCTCATCGCTTGTGCTCATCGCCCCCGATGGCCTGAATGTTGACGGGAAGACCTAACCAGACCTTTCGAAACAGAGTTAATTTTGCGTTGAGGAAGCGTCCCGTTCCGTGGGTGCGACGAACCGAGGGTAAAGTGTCGGCTTGTTTTACAGGCAGTTGAGTTACCTTGCGGACCTAACGCAAATGGGGCGGCTCCTTACCGGAACCGCCCCATCTTACTTCAGCTGTCAGCGCGGCCCTATCCGCCGGACACTGGCGCCATGAGCCGCTGCATCAGGTAGATGAATTGCAGCGCTTGAAGCTTCGCACGCTGGTCATTGTCGACCCCACCGGAGTGGCCCCCGGTGGTATCCTCGAAGTAGTAATAGGGCTGGCCGAGCGCCTTCAGCTTGGCGGCACCCTTGCGCGCGTGGGCGGGGTGGGTGCGGTCATCCGCGGTCGAGGCCCAGAGGAACGGCGCGGGGTAATTCACGCCAGCCACGATCTTCTGATAGGGCGAATAGCCCTCGATCCAGGCGCGCTGTTCGGGGATGCGCGGATCGCCATACTCGCCGATCCACGAGGCCCCGCGCCCGATCACATGGTAGCGCAGCATGTCGAACAGCGGGATTTGCACGATCGCCGCGTTCAGCAGGTCGGGCCGCTGGGTGAAGAAAGTGCCGACCAGCAGCCCGCCCTGCGAGCCACCCTGGATGCCGAGATGCTGAGGCGAAGTGAAGCCGCGCTTCACCAGATCCTCACCCACCGCGATAAAATCGTCCCAGGTGCGCTGCTTGTTCTCGCGGATCGCGGTCTGGTGCCAGTTCGGCCCGAACTCGCCGCCGCCGCGCAGGTTGGCGAGCACATAGGCGCCGCCCTTTTCGACCCACAGCTTGCCGGTCGAGCCAAGGTAGCCGGGCAGGCGCGGCACCTGGAACCCGCCGTAGCCGGTCAGCAGTGTTGCGGTGGTGCCGTCCAGCGTCATGCCCTTGGGCTTGACGATGAAGTAAGGAATCTTGGTCCCGTCCTTGCTGGTCGCCTGGTGCTGTTCAACATCCATCCCGGCCGGATCGAAATAGGCCGGGCTGGTCTTGAGCACGGCGGGCGGCGTGCTGCCGTCCGTGTAGTAGAGCGTGGTCGGATTGAGGAAATCGCTGACCGTGTACATGATCTGGTCGGTCTCGTCCGACGATGCCGCGATGCCGAGCGTCGCGTTATCGGGCAGGGGTACTTCCTTGCTGACCCACTTGCCGCCGTCGAAGTTGAACTCCAGCACCTTGCCAACGACATTGTCGAGCAGTGTCACGAACAGCGCATTGCCGGTGACTGCGCCGCCTTGCTTCGTCTGGCGCTCACCCGGCGCCCAGACCAAGGTCTTCTTCGCGCCGTTGGGATTGGCTTTCCATTCTTCGAGATCGACCGCGATCAGGCTGTCGGCGGGGAAGGTCTGGCCGTCGGTCGTCCAATCGACATCGGTCGACAGCAAGATGTGGCCGTCGACGATCCCGAACAGTCCGGCCTTCTTGGGAATGTCGAGTTCGAGCCACGTGCCGTTGTGCTCGACATAGTTGATGCTCTCATGGAAGCTGACGCCGCGATAGGCGGTGCGGGCGTGAATGGTGCCCTTGTTGTCGCGTAGCAGGGTCGCGCCGGCCCATACGTCGCTTGCTTCGCCCCGGAAGATCTCAGGCGCATCGGCAATCGCCGTGCCGCGCTTCCAGACGCGGCTGGTGAAGGGATATTCGCTCTCCGTCAGTGTGCCTTCGCCAAAGCCGCGACCGACCAGCAGCGTATCAGCGTCGATCCACTGCACGCCGCCCTGGCTCTTGGTGTCGAGCACAAAGCCGCCTGCAACGAACTGCTTCGACGCGGTGTCGAATTCACGCATGATGGTGGCATCTTCGCCGCCGTCGCTCAGCGCGACCATGCACTTGGTCAGCGCGGGCGGCAGGCAGGTCATGCCCTGATAGACCCATTCTTTGCCTTCAGCCTTTGCCAGTGCGTCGACATCAAGGACGATTTCCCACTCCGGCTTGGCAGTCCGGTAGCTTTCCAGCGTCGTGCGGCGCAGCAGGCCCTTGGGGTTCGCCTTGTCCTGCCAGAAATTGTACAGCCCATCGGGGCGGAAGCTGACGAAGGGGATGCGATCTTCGCTGTCAAAGATCGCCAGCGCTTCGGCCTTCAATTGGGCGTAGCGCGGGTCGGCCTCAAAGGCCGCGAGCGTCCGCTCGTTCTCCTTGGCGACCCAGTCGAGCGCCTCGGGGCTGCGGGCTTCCTCGAGCCAGATATAGGGATCCTGCTCGGGGCCGGGGACGCCGTCCTGTGCGACGGCAATGGTCGATGTGGTCATAGCCAGCGCAATGGCCAGCCTCGATACGAGTTTCAAGTGCGACTCTCCCCTGGTCGGTTGCAGTGGCTGCGCCGTCTCGGCGGCAGGCAGGCGCGAAGGTGGCCGGGGGACGCGCGGATTGCAAGGCCGCGCTTGGGGCAAATTACTCGCGCAAGGCGAAGGCGCGGATGTCGCGGGTGGCCAGCGTCTCGTGCGCGATCTCGCGGTAGTCACGTGCGATCGCGGCGGCGACCATCCGCTTGGCCTCACGGTTCTGCGGTGTGACGGGGCGGTCGGCGATGACGATCACTGGCGGGCGGGCGGCGAGGATGCGGGCGACTTCGCCCACCTGCGAGGTGCCGAGCGCGTTCTGCTCCAGCGCATTGTTAAGGTGATCGGGATAGATGAAGCTGGTCGGCAGGCAGCTTCCCGTCATCCGGTAGAGCGCGGTCGGCCCATCAAACACGAACAGACAGCGCCCCGCACCCGCATTGATCTGCGGCGCAATGGCGCTCGCCAACCGCTCGGTCGCGGCGCGGTTGTCCTGAGTGAGACCGTACTGGAACGGCATCAGTGCAAGGTAGAGCGCGGCCGGGATCAGCACCGGCAGGTTCAGGCGCGCACTCGGCTTGGGCGGGAACAGCGGCAGGCTCAGGAGGATACAGGCCGGCACCAGCGCGGCGAGGTAGTAGCGGTAGACGGTCGAAGGCAGGAAGACCGTAGCGAGCGCGGCCACCAGCCACAGCAGCACGAAGACATAGGTCTGCGGCAGCGGCGCGGGCCCGGCGCGGCGCGCGGCGTTGAGGCCGAACAGCGCCAGCCCGCCAAGCGGCAGCAGGAACAGGATGATATCCTTGTGCAGCCGCCCGGCGCTCGCAGGCAGGCGGTCGAAGAAGGAGACGAAATTGGCGAAGATGAAGGCGTCCCAATGCCCCGCCAGCGCATAGCCCAACGCCACCAGCGCGGTCGGCAGCACGCCCAGCACGCCCGAGGCAGCGGCTAGCAGCGCGAGCCGCGCAAGCCCCGCTCCGCGCCGATGCTGACCCCACAGGGCCCACAGCCCGAAGAACAGGCACTGCGGCAGCACGGTGTACTTCACTTGCAGCGCAAGTCCGCCGATCAGCATCGCGCTCAGTATTCGCAACACCGCGTGGGGGTGGGCGGGATCGCGCACCAGCACTGCCATGGCCAGCATCATGGGAATGAAGAACGCCTCGGAATTGCCCGAGAACGCTCCGTAGATCGCGGTCAGCACGACATAGAGCAGCCCGGCGGCGGTCGCCGTCACTCGGTCGGTCAGATCACGCGCCAGTACGAAGGTCAGCCATGCGCCCGCCAAGGTGAAGGCGGCGGCCAGGCCCTGAAAAGCTTCCGGCCCCGGCCCGCCGATCGCATGGGCGAGGGCATAGAGCGCGAACAGGCCGAAGGGCTTGCGATCCCATAGGTCGACGAACACGACCTTGCCGTCCAGCATGGCATTGCCGATCAGCGAATAGAGCTGCTCGTCGGTATCCGCATTCGCATCGCCAAACCACGCCCCGCGCACGACCAGCGTGAACAGCAGCAACACGGCGGCCACCCACAGATCGGCTTTGATCGCGGCGGGCGCGGCACGGCTGACAGGCGAAGCGAACATGCTGATCGCCTTGCCACGGACATGGTTAATTTTCTGGTTAGGGGCGCGGGAAGGCCAAAGCAAAAGGGCGACCCCGCGGGGCCGCCCTCATGAATTGCGATGATGGGGAAGCTCAGCCCTCGACGTGTTCGGCCAGAACTGTGAGGCCCTTTTCGTTGACCTCGGCAAAGCCGCCGCGCACCTGGATGATCTCCGGCGCAGCATTGGCGGTGGCGAAGACCTGCACCGCGCCGTCGCGGATCGTGCTCATGAAGGGCGCATGGCCTTCGAGCACGCCGAATTCGCCCTCGGTACCGGGGACGACCACCATGTGGACTTCCTCGGACCGAACGAGCTTGGCAGGAGTTACGAGTTCGAAGTGGAGGGGCATGATGCCTTAGACCTCTTCGGCCATCTTCTTGGCCTTGGCGATCACATCCTCGATCCCGCCAACCATGTAGAAGGCCTGCTCGGGCAGGTGGTCATATTCGCCGTCGACCACCGCCTTAAAGCTCTTCACGGTGTCTTCGATCTGCACGAACACGCCTGAGATGCCGGTGAAGACTTCCGCAACGTGGAAGGGCTGCGACAGGAACTTCTGGATCTTGCGCGCGCGGGCGACGATCGTCTTGTCCTCTTCCGACAGTTCATCCATCCCGAGAATGGCGATGATGTCCTGCAGGCTCTTGTACTTCTGCAAGGTTTCCTGAACGCGGCGGGCGGTTTCGTAGTGCTCCGCGCCGACGACGCGGGGCTCAAGCACGCGGCTGGTCGAGTCCAGCGGGTCGACCGCCGGGTAGATGCCGAGTTCCGAAATCGCACGGTTCAGAGTGGTCGTCGCATCCAAGTGAGCGAACGAAGCGGCAGGCGCAGGGTCGGTCAAATCGTCCGCGGGAACGTAGATCGCCTGCACCGAGGTGATCGAACCCTTGGTGGTCGAGGTGATGCGCTCCTGCAGCTTGCCCATGTCGGTAGCCAGCGTCGGCTGGTAGCCCACCGCCGAAGGAATACGGCCGAGCAGCGCCGACACTTCCGAACCGGCCTGCGTGAAGCGGAAGATGTTGTCGACGAAGAACAGCACGTCCTGGCCTTCGACGTCGCGGAAATACTCCGCCATGGTCAGACCCGACAGCGCGACGCGTGCGCGGGCACCCGGGGGCTCGTTCATCTGGCCGAACACCAGCGCCACCTTGGAGCCTTCCGAGGTCGCATTGCCCTCGGCGTCCTTGGCGATAACGCCGGCGTCGAGGAATTCGTGGTAGAGGTCGTTCCCTTCGCGGGTGCGCTCACCCACGCCGGCGAACACCGACACGCCGCCGTGGCCCTTGGCGATGTTGTTGATCAGCTCCTGGATCAGCACGGTCTTGCCCACGCCCGCGCCGCCGAACAGGCCGATCTTGCCGCCGCGCGCATAGGGGGCGAGCAGGTCGATCACCTTGATGCCGGTGACAAGGATCGCCGCGTCGGTCGACTGGTCGACGAACAGCGGGGCTTCGGCGTGGATCGGCATGGTGCTGTCCGCGCCGATCGGGCCGCGCTCGTCGATCGCTTCACCGATCACGTTCATGATGCGGCCGAGCACCTTCGGGCCGACCGGCACCGAGATCTGCGCGCCGGTGTTTACCACTTCGCTACCGCGCACGAGGCCTTCGGTCGCGTCCATCGCGATGGTGCGCACGGTGTTTTCACCAAGGTGCTGGGCGACTTCGAGCACCAGCGTCTTGCCGTTGTTCTTGGTTTCCAGCGCGGTGAGGATCGCGGGCAGTTCACCGGGGAACTGCACGTCGACGACAGCGCCGATGACCTGGCTGATCGTGCCGTTGGTGGTCTGGTTGAGAGCGGGGGCGGTGGCCATGATTGTTTCCTTGGCTTTCGATTAGAGCGCTTCTGCGCCCGCGATAATTTCGATGAGTTCGGTGGTGATCGCCGCCTGACGCTGGCGGTTGTAGATGATCGTGAGCTTCTGGATCAGCTCGCCCGCGTTGCGCGTGGCGTTGTCCATCGCGGTCATCGAGGCGCCTTGCTCCGATGCTTCACGTTCGAGCAGCGCGCCGAACAGCTGGGTGCGCACATAACGCGGCAGCAGTTCTTCGAGGATTTCCTCTTCGCTCGGCTCGTATTCGACCACCGAGTCCAGCACGACCGCATTGGTCGGAGCGGGGACGGGGATCAGCTGGTTGATGGTCGGGTCCTGCGCCAGTGCCGACTTGAAGGTCGGGTAGACGAGGTGCGCGACATCGAAATGGCCAGCGTCGAACAGCGCGATCAGCTCATTGGCGATGGCCTCGGCCTCGGCGAAACCGGGGGTCTTGACCGTGCTGGTGTCATAGCCGCCGCCGATCAGGGTCGGGAATTCGCGCTTCAACGGCGCGCGGCCCTTCTTGCCGACGAGGTAGAACTCCACCGTCTTGCCAGCGGCCTGCAATTCGCGCGCCTTGATCTTGGCCGCCTTGACCAGGTTCGAGTTCAGACCGCCGCACAGCCCCTTATCGGTGTTGACGACCACGAGCAGGTGACGCTGGTCCGACCCGGTGCCGCCAAGCAGCTTGGGGGCGCTATCGCCAGCAACCTTGCCTGCCAGCGATGCCATCACCGCCGCTAGACGCGTGGCATAGGGCCGGCCGGCCTCAGCCGCAGCCTGGGCACGGCGCAGCTTGGCCGCCGCGACCATCTGCTTGGCCTTGGTGATCTTCTGGGTCGATTTGACCGAGTTGATCCGGCCCTTGAGTTCCTTGAGTGAGGGCACTTCAGGGCGTCCTTACGCGAACTGCTTGGCGAAAGCTTGCAGAGCGGCCTTGGTCTTGTCCGCGACTTCGCCTTCGAACTTCTTGCTGGTGCGGATTTCGGTCAGAACCGAACCGTGCTCACGACGCATGTAATCGAGCATCTGCGTCTCGAACTCGTTGACGCGGTTCACCGGAATCGCATCGAGGAAGCCGTTGGTGCCGGCATAGATCGACACGGTCTGCTCTTCGAAGGGCATCGGCGAGAACTGCTTCTGCTTCAGCAGCTCGGTCAGGCGCGCACCGCGGTTCAGCAGCTTCTGGGTCGCGGCATCGAGGTCCGAACCGAACTGCGCGAAGGCCGCCATTTCGCGGTACTGCGCGAGGTCGAGCTTCATCGAGCCCGAGACCTTCTTCATCGCCTTGGTCTGAGCGGCACCGCCCACACGCGACACCGAAAGGCCGACGTTAATCGCAGGACGGATGCCCTGATAGAACAGGCCGGTTTCGAGGAAGATCTGGCCGTCGGTGATCGAGATCACGTTGGTCGGAATGTAGGCAGACACGTCGCCCGCCTGTGTTTCGATGATCGGCAGCGCGGTCAGCGAACCGTGGCCGTTTTCTGCGTTCATCTTCGCGGCGCGCTCAAGCAGGCGGCTGTGGAGATAGAACACGTCACCCGGATAGGCTTCACGGCCCGGAGGACGACGCAGCAGCAGCGACATCTGGCGGTAAGCCACGGCCTGCTTGGAAAGGTCGTCATACACGATCACGGCATGCATGCCGTTGTCGCGGAAGAACTCACCCATCGCGCAGCCGGTGTAGGGTGCGAGATACTGGAGCGGGGCGGGCTCCGAAGCGGTCGCGGCGACCACGATGGAGTATTCCATCGCGCCGTTTTCTTCGAGCTGCTTGACGATCTGCGCCACGGTCGAGCGCTTCTGGCCGACAGCGACATAGACGCAGTAGAGCTTCTTGCCTTCGTCGTCGCCTTGGTTCGCTTCCTTCTGGTTGATGAAGGTGTCGATCGCGACAGCGGTCTTGCCGGTCTGACGGTCACCGATGATCAGCTCGCGCTGACCGCGGCCCACGGGAACCAGTGCGTCAATTGCCTTGAGGCCGGTCTGCACGGGCTCCGACACGGATTCGCGGGGGATGATGCCCGGGGCCTTCACTTCAACGCGGCTGCGCTGGGTGGTTTCGATCGGGCCCTTGCCGTCGATCGGGTTGCCGAGGGCGTCGACGACGCGGCCGAGCAGGCCCTTTCCGACCGGCACGTCCACGATGGTGCCGGTGCGCTTGACGACATCGCCTTCCTTGATCTCGGCGTCCGAGCCGAAGATCACGACGCCAACGTTATCGGCTTCGAGGTTCAAGGCCATGCCCTGCACGCCATTGGCGAATTCCACCATCTCACCGGCCTGCACCTGATCAAGGCCGTGGATACGGGCGATCCCGTCACCCACCGACAGCACGGTGCCGGTTTCGCTGACTTCAGCCTCGGTGCCGAAATTGGCGATCTGGTCCTTGATGACCTTCGAGATTTCTGCGGCGCGGATTTGCATGGGTAGTGTCCTTTAAGCCTGCATGGCTTTGGCAAGCGAGTTGAGACGGGTGCGGATCGAGGCATCAATGCGCTGCGAGCCGATGGTGACGACGAGGCCGCCCAGAAGGTCGGGATCGACCGAGGCGGTGAGCATGACGGTGCGGCCTTCGCGCGCCGTCAGCTTGGTCTTCAGGGTGGCGAGCTGTTCGTCCGACAGCGGGTGCGCGCTCGTCACGGTCGCGGTCACTTCACCGCGCTGGGCCGCGGCAATCGCCTTGAACGCAGTGATGATCGCAGGCAGCTTGGCCAGACGACGGTTGCCGGCCAGCACGCCGATGAAATTGGTGGTGAGCGGGCTGAGCTTCAGCTTCTTCGCCACCGCCGCCATCGCCTTGCCCTGCACATCGCGGGCAAGTTCGGGGTTGGTGGTCAGCGCCGCCAGATCGCCCGATTCGGCCAGGGCAGCGCCCAGCGTTTCGAGATCGCTCTCGACAGCTGTCACCTTGCCACCTTCGGCGGCGAGATCGAACAGAGCCGAGGCATAGCGTCCAGCCAGGCTAGCCTTGATACCGGCGGAAATATCCACGCGCGTGCAATCCTCTCGGAAGCTTCAAAAGGGTAATTTGCTTGGGCCTTGGGAACGGGGCGTGCGCAAGGGCTGCCCTCAAGGTTGGCGCGCGCCTAGCAATTGATTCCCGATGGTGCAAGCCGGGAGGGGCGGGAATTGTGCAGGTGCGAACAAAAGCCTTGTCTGTGTGCAGCTTCGCAAGCGGTCAGGGCGGATCGCCTGCGTAGGCTGTGGCAAGGCTTGCTCGGGCAACGGCCATGACCTGACTGACGGCAGGTTGGCGAAGGACTTCGGCACAATAAAACACCGGGGCTGGAAGCGAACCGGCGTTCGCTTTGTCCTTCACCTGCGCCATCGGCGTTGCGGACATTGCGGCATCGATCACCGGCATCATCGCAAAGAAGAGAGTGATGTCGCCGCGCGACTGCTCCACCACCACCTGATTCCAGCGCTCCCCTTGCTCGCGCAGAACCTGAACGTCACGCTCTGGCAAGCCCTTGTTGCCGAGCGTGCGGAGGCAATAGGCCATTGCAAAGCCTGCGACGTGGCTGTCCAAAGTCGGCATCGACTGAGGCGCCGGAGCGTTCTGGGTTCTCGTACAGCCTACCAACAACATCAGCGCCATGCCTCCGGCGAGCGACGCCAGAGATGGTGCGCGCGTCACTTGGCGGCAGCCTTCGCCGTACACGAGTAGACCAGCCGCTCGTTCGGCCGCTCCGGCAGTTTGGCGATCAGCGCCGACTGCTGTTCTCCCAAGGTGCGCGCTGCATCGCTGACCCCGCAGGCAGGCGGCGTATAGGCTGCGCGAGCCGCACGCGCTTCAGCGAGCGCCTCCTGCCCCAACAAATAGCGGTCGGTGCGCAGGGTGCGGGTGTCGGGGTCATAGGTGTTGACCGCGACCGCAGCATCGTCTTGCGCGGCGAAGACCCGCTGCCATTCGCCGCCCGTGCCAAGACCATATTGCGTGCGCGCGTTGACGCAGCCATCGGCGGACCAGTTGAAGGCGACATCATCGGTCTTTGCTGCCGTCACCCGGCTGCGATCTGGCACCAGCGTGCAGATCAAGGCGCCCTCAGCGGCGTCGCTCGCAACCTGAGCGCCAGTCGCTGGGCCGCCTTCCGCCTTGGCAACGGCGGCCGCGACCCGTCCTTCGATCTCGGCGAGGCCGGGGCGAGTGAACCATAGCAGCAGCGCGATCACCAGCGCTGCGGCTGCCGTCGCTGCCGCGATCATCGCGTGCTTGCGCCGCTCGTCGTCACCGCGCCACACGGCGGCGGCATAGCCGATCCCGACTGCGGCCAGCAGCGCGATCAGCGCCAGCGCCATGCGGTTTTCGCGCGCTTCGAGCACTTCCATCTGCGCTGTCAGCCGTGCGGTCTCGCGCACTTCGCGCAAGGTTTCCGCGCGGTCCGCCAACTTCTCGCGCGCCTGCGATTGTTCGGCTTCAAGCCGTTGGCGTTCCTCGGCATTCAGTTCATCGATCGAGCGGCAGGGGAGGGTGTTGGTCACCGGCTCGACACCGTTCTTGCGCAGGAACGGCACCAATTCGCGCAAGGAAACCGCGAAGTAAAACTCCGCCTCGCCGCTGTCCGAATCCGCGCTGAAGCTGTTTACCCCGATCACCCGGCCACACGGATCGAGCAGCGGCCCGCCCGAATTGCCGCGCGCAATCGGCGCGGTGTGGAGGATCGTGTCGAACTGGCGCGACGGCCGCTCGCCCGACAGAAATCCGCGCGATTTGACCGGCGGCTGGGCGCGGAAGATGTCCGCCATATCGAGGCCTTGGGCCAGATCGACGTTCATCGGATAGCCGACTGCGGCAACCTCACCCAGGTTCCCGCCGGCCCCGCCTGCCAGCGCCAGCGGCGGCAGTCGCAGGCTGTTCGGCGCGATCTCCAGCAGTGCGAGATCATTGCGCGGGCTGATCGCAACCACGCGCGCAAAGGCTCCGCCAGCACCTTCGGGGGGCACGATCCCGATGCGCAAGGTATCGTCCTGCGCGGCCTCGCTCACCACGTGGGCATTGGTGATGATCCGGGTGGCCGAGACGGCAAAGCCTGTGCCGTGGCTGACGGGGACAGGCTCGCCATTCTCCTCACCGATTAGCACCACCCGCACCACCCCGCGCGCCGCCGCATCGACATCGCCGGGGTCGGCAGCGGCAGGCTGGGGCAGGGCAAGGGCGAGCAAGGCGAGGGCGAGAAGACAGCGAAGCATAGCGCGCATATAGCCGCTTTTTCGTCGCCCGCGACAGGTGAAGCGACATTGAGCGCAATTCCCGGGGGTGCGGGGCCGTGCGGTGTGTGGCAGAGTGTTTCACGTGAAACATTTAGAGAACATAACCGACGACGAGCGCTGGCAGATCGCTTTGGCCAAGGACCGCCGGTTTGACGGGGCCTTCGTCACCGGCGTTCACTCGACCGGCATCTATTGCCGCCCGTCCTGCCCGGCGCGAGCGCCCTTGCGCAAGAATGTGTGCTTCTATGCCACCCCTGCTGATGCCGAGAACGCGGGTCTCAGACCTTGCAAACGCTGCTCTCCAAAGACCCAGAGCGCCGAGGAGGCCTGCGTGCTCGCTGCGATTGCCGCGATTCGCGCAGAAGGCGCGATGACACTGGAGGCGCTGGCTGATCTGACCGGCTATACCCCGACCCATTTCCAGCGCCTGTTCAAACGCACGGTCGGCATGTCACCTGCCGCCTTTGCCCGCGCGATCCGCGAGGAGCGGGTGCGCGACGGGCTCAGCATGGGTCAAACCGTGACACAAGCCCTGTCAAACGCCGGATATGCCGGGTCAAAACAGTTCTACGCAGAGACGAAAGGCAGGCTGGGCATGGCGCCGAGTGACTGGAGCAAAGGCGGCGCGGGCCGCGTGGTGCATTGGGCGGTTTTGGCGACTTCGCTGGGGCCAATGTTGGTCGCTGCGACCGAGAAAGGCGTGTGCTGTCTCGCCTTTGGAGAGGGTGAGGCGGCGTTGCGGGCAAGGTTCCCGCGCGCCGAGCTGGTGGCAGCGGGTGACGATTTCCGCGAGCTGTTCGCGCAGGTTGTCGCGGCGGTCGAGCAGCCGGGGCCGGGCAGCGCGGCGATCCCACTCGACGTGAAGGGCACCGCGTTTCAGCAATGCGTGTGGGAAGAACTGCGCCGCATCCCGCATGGCGAAACCCGCAGCTACGGCGAGTTGGCGGCGGCGCTCGGCAACCCCAAAGCCAGCCGCGCGGTCGGCGGAGCAAATGGGGCGAACAATGTCGCGGTGCTGATCCCGTGTCACCGGGTGATCGCGGCGGATGGGACGTTGGGGGGCTATGCCTATGGGTTGGCGATAAAGGCGGAGTTGCTGAGACGGGAGGGGCGGTGATCAGATTCCGTTGTCGATCACGCTCACGACCGCTGAAGCCTTAGCAGCGATCTCGGCGTCAACTCTGTCTGACAGTGCAATCGTTTCCAGTCTTTGGCGCAGCTGTTCGGATGTGTAGAATTCCCGCACCCGCGCTTTGTCTGGCTTCTCCCAGAATTCTGTAACGTCGATCTTTCCGTAGTCGCCAAAGGTGCCGCACCAATCCTGGTAGAGCCGCTCCACAAGTTGCTCATCGGCCATCGACATCACTTGCGACAAAAGATCATCCAGCTGCCACCCGCCAAGCGTGAACATGCAAATGATGTCGTCGAGAGTATGATAGCGCCAAGCGCCGTTAGATGGTGAACTGCTTTGCAGGAATTGGCGCTGAAAGCGATCAAGCACACTCCACTGTTTATCGGACCAATGGCTTGGGTTGCCGGTATCAAACCGCGAAAGTGACACTTCGATGCCCACGTTTTTGGGTTCTTCACCCATGGCGAGCACTTCAATCGTTCGCGGCAGGAGATAAGACCAGATGTCCTTGCGAACGCCCTCAGTGGCGCAGGCTGCACCGAACCATTCCCTCAGGTAGTAGAGGGGTAAATCTTTTATGTTTGGTCGGAAGAAGTCAGCTTCGATTGCTTTGGGCATGCAGCAAATTGTGCAGACGTCGACGTCGCTTGGCTTGTATCCATCGAAGGCTCGATATGCCTCTTCGATGAGATCAAAGAATGGGTGACCCGGAGGCATTTTCGCTCCGGGGTCGGTTGGGTTTTTGCGACTTTTCCACCCCATGCGAAGCCTCTCAGTCCGCCTTGAACAGCATTCCTACGGGGGTGGGCCTTTCCAGACCTCAATCCAGCTTCGGCGGCATCCCCGGCTCGCACTTCGCCATTGCCGCCTGATACGCAGGCCGTTCACCGATGCGCTTCAGGTAGGCTTGCAGGTTCGGCATCCCGTCAATCGCCATCCCACTCATCGCCCGCGAAGTGGTGAGCTGGAAGCCCATCATGATGTCGGCCGTGGTCAGCTGCGACCCGCCGAAATACTCCGCCTCGCCCAGCCGCTTTTCCACGATGGCCCAGCCTTTCTGCACCCGATCGGCGACGAAGGGTGGCAATTCCTTGGCGCCCATGAACTGCGCCACCAGCGCCATCATGCCATTGGTCATGAAGGTCGCGTTGGCCCAGTGGAGGTAGAACAGGTGGTCGGCAAAATCGGGGTGGTCGACGCCCGGCACCAGCGCCGTATCGGGCGCGTACTTGGCGATGATGTAATCCATGATCGCGCCGCTCTCGCCCAGCACCAGATCGCCGTCGGTGATGACGGGCGCAATGCCCATCGGGTGGAGCGCCTTGTACTCGTCAGGCGCGAGGCGGTTGTCGGTGCGGCGGGTGTAGAGCTTGCACTCGTAATCCAGCCCCAGTTCCTCGGCCAGCCAGACGATGCGTTCGGATTGCGACAGGCGCAGGTGGTGGATGGTCAGCATGGCTCTCTCCCTTATTCAACTCGCGCCCAGCCTTTGCGGGCGGGTTCGAGAGAGTCGAGAAATTTTTCCGCGCTTTCGAGATATTCCGCCTGCTTGGCCTCACCCATCCGGTCCCAGGTGGCAAAGATGCGGCCGATGCGGTGGTTGCTTTCCAGCCGCGCGCGGTTGCGGTCCATGAAGTGCCAGTAGAGCGGGTTGAATGGGCAGGCGTTCGGCCCTGTCTTCTGCGCGACCTTGTAGCGGCATTTGCCGCAATAGTCGGACATCTTGTTGATGTAGTTCCCGCTCGCCGCATAGGGCTTGGTCGCAAGCCGTCCGCCGTCGGCATAGAGCACCATGCCGGAGACGTTGGGCAGCTCAACCCAGTCGAAGGCATCGGCATAGACCGCCAGATACCAGTCCTGCACCTCGCTTGGCGAAATCCCGGCGATCAGGCAGAAATTGCCGAGCACCATCAGCCGCTGGATGTGGTGCGCGTGGGCATCTTCCCGCGTGGTGCGGATGCAGTCTGACAGGCAGCGCATATCGGTCTTGCCGGTCCAGAAGAATTCGGGGAGCGGGCGGTGGGCGGCGAGTTCATTCGCCTCGGCCAACCCCGGCATCGTGTACCAGTAGAACCCGCGCACATATTCACGCCACCCGATGATCTGGCGGATGAAGCCCTCTACGGAATTCAATGGGGCCTTGCCCGATTTATAGGCAGCCTCGGCGGCGCGGCACAGTTCGAGGGGATCGAGCAACCCGATATTGAGGCTGGTCGACAGCATCGAGTGATACAGGTCGTCCTTCCCGTGGACCATCGCGTCCTGATAGGGGCCGAACAGATCGAGGCGCTTGGCAAAGAAGGCGTCGGCGGCTTCAAGTGCCTCGGCGCGGGTGACCGGCCAGCCGAAAGGTTCCAGGTCGCCGAAGTGATCGGCGAAGCGTTTGGCGACCAGCGCGATGACCTCTTGCGTGACGGCGTCGGGCGCGAACTTCGGCGCGGGCGGCGCTTTCATATCACCTTTGGGCGGTTCGCGATTGTCGGCGTCGAGGTTCCACTGGTCACCTTCGGGCCCGAGCTTCCCTTGGCCGTCATCGCGCATCAGAAGCCCGGTCTTGCGGCGCATCTCGCGATAGAAATATTCCATCGTCAGATGCTTGCGTCCGTCGGCGAAGGCGCGGAACTCGGCATGGGTGGCGATGAAGCGGGTGTCAGGGAGGATGCTGATCGGGCAGGGCAGGCGGTCTTCCCATTCGAGGATCGCCTGCTGGACGCGCCATTCGCTCGCTTCGGTGATGCGCACTTCGGATGCGTCGTGGCGCTCGCAAGCGCGGGCGACTTCGCCGGTGAAGCTGCCGGTATTGGCGGCGTCATTCAGCGTGACATAATCGACGTGCCAGCCTTCAGCGCGAAGCTCTGCAGCGAAGTGGCGCATTGCTGAAAAAATCAGCACGATCTTCTGCTTGTGGTGTTTCACATAGGTCGCCTCGTCCCACACCTCCATCATAAGGATCACTGCCTCGCCGGGGGAAAGACCTTGCAGGCTGGAGAGGTTGCGCGAAAGCTGATCGCCAAGGATTGGCACAAGAACGGGACGGGTCATGCAGGGGATACGCGCCCGCCCCCGCTTTGGTTTCGCACGTGTGCTACTGCGTCACCTCCAGCGCCCGCCATGCAGCGGCGGCGAAAGCCGGGTCATTGAGCATCGAGATCAGCAACCCGCGCGCCTTCCCTTTCTCTCCCCGGCGGCTCAGCGCGGTCGCCTGCGCGTAGCGGAAATCGCCCACCCCGGCATTGTGCAGGAACGCGCGTTCGAGCTGCTTTTGCGCGGCCACAGGCGGCGTGCGGCCCTGTTCAACATAGGTCTGGTGATAGAGCGCGGCGGCGAGCGGATGCAGCTCGGGATCGCGCGCCTGCTTTTTGAGCAGCGCCCGCACTTCGTCGTAGGAGGGTGGATCGTCCGGGTTACCCTCGCGCACCAGCCGGGCGAGCATGATCTCGGCCTTGAGCCGCTGCGCGCTCTCCAGATCGGGGTCGATCGCCAGCGCGCGATTGACCGCCCGCCACGCTTCGGCGTCGGAATAGGGGTTGGACATGACGATCAGTTCGCCATTGGAAAAGCCGAAGCCGCGGAACACTGGCCGGCCGCCGAAATCGCTATGCTGCACGCGGGCATATTCGGCCGCGGCATATTCGTACCACACCAATGCACTATCGGGGTGGTCGGCGGTCAGTTCGCGCAGCTCCTTGGCGGTGGATTTGAGGCGGGTTTCGAGCAGGCGTTCCAACCGCAAGTCGATCAGGGCAATTTCTTCTCGGTGCATCGGGCGGATTGCGACCCGGGTGGTGGCGGGCGGATCAACCTTGACCCGCCGCACCGGCGCCACGACCCGCCGCCGCGCCAACTCCTGCGCCAGCATATCGAGGTCACCCAGCTCGCGCGCGGCATCCTCCATGCTGCGTCCGCCCGCATAGGCATCGACATAGCGATCGAGCACGCCCGCAAAACGCGCCTCCAGCAGCAGCGGACTGGCCAGCGCGCGGCTCACTTCGAGGAAGCGGGCGTATTCCTCCTCCGTACGGTGGCGAAACCGTACGGCCAGCGCTTCGGCCAGCGCCTTGCGGGTGATGCCGCTGACCCGTGTGAGGTGGCGCGGCTGGCCGATGACGAAGACGCCTTCGCTCTCCTGCCTGTCGGAGCGGATGGCGGTGGCGAAGTAATGCGATAGGCCCGCAGACGTCCACATCGGCTTGGGCCGGAAGAAGGCATTGCCGAGGTGGAATTGCGCCAGGCAGTAGAAGATCTCGCCCGGATCGGACTGCCCCGCCGCGTCGGGCAGATAGAGCGCATAGGCGACTGGCAGCTCGGCATGGTTCTCACACACCGCAGAAGCGCCGAAATCGACCACCCGCGCGATGCGGCGGGGATTGGGAGTCAGGAAGAATTCGGGTTTGCGGCCATGCCATGTCTCGCCCGGCAGCAGGCCATTGAGCACACGGTCGAAGTCCTCGATCGTCTGCATCAGGGCGCGCAGTTCGCCGTCCTCCATCTGCGCGTGGACAATGTAATGCTCGCTTTCGGCGCGCAGCCATGGGTTCGCATGGGCGGGAGCAGAAAGGCCGAGAGACAGGACGAGCAGCAGGAATAGGCGCGACACCATGTGTCACAGCATATCATCGGACAAGCGACTGTAAATACAAGTTCAAACGAAGCTGTAAGGGTCGATGTCGACGCCCACCCGCACCCCGGGGGCGAATTGCACCGCGCCGATCCAGTCGCGCAGGACGGCTTGAATATTGGCGCTGCGCTTGGCGTTGACGAGAAAACGGTAACGATAGCGTCCCCGCAGCAGCGCAAGCGGGGCAGGCGCGGGGCCGAGGATTTGCACGTCCGCCAGCCGGGGCCGCACATCGCCCAGCCGCACCGCGGCCTCGCGCGCTTCCTTTTCGTCTTCGGAGGACAGGATGATCGCCGCCCAGCGTCCGAACGGCGGCGCGCCCGCATCACGCCGCCCGGCGGTTTCGGCAGCATAGAAGGCATCGCGGTCGCCGCCGGCCAAGGCGGCGATGACGGGAGCATCGGGGTGGCGCGTCTGGATCAACACTTCGCCCGGCTTGGCCCCGCGCCCTGCGCGGCCTGCGACCTGCGCGATCTGGCTGAAGGTGCGCTCGCCTGCGCGCAGGTCTCCCCCTTCAAGGCCAAGGTCGGCATCGACCACGCCCACCAGCGTCAGTTCGGGGAAGTGGAAGCCCTTGGTGACAAGCTGCGTGCCGATGATAATGTCGATCGCGCGCCCTTCGGCCATCGCGATGAATTCTGCCGCACGTTCGGGGGTGTTGAGCGTGTCGCTGGTCGCCACCGCTACCCGCGCTTCGGGGAACAGGTCAGCAACTTCGGCGGCGATGCGCTCCACGCCGGGGCCGCAGGCGACAAGGCAATCGCTCTCGCCGCATTCCGGGCAAGCCTCGGGCACCCGCGTCTCGAACCCGCAATGATGGCAGGCGAGGCGGGCGGAGAGGCGATGTTCGACCAGCCATGCGCTGCACGAGGGGCATTTGAACCGATGCCCGCAATTGCGGCACAGCGTCAGCGGCGCATAGCCGCGACGGTTGAGGAACAGCAGTGATTGCTCGCCTTTGGCCAGCCTGTCGCGCAACCCCTCCACCAGCGGCCCGGCGAGCCAGCGCTGGCTGCCTGGCTTTTCCTCGGTCAAGTTGACGAGCCGCACCGTCGGCAGGCTGGCACCGCCGAAGCGGGCGGGCAGGTCGAGTTTCGTGTAAACCCCGATGTCGGCCATGTGCAGGCTTTCCAGCGCCGGAGTGGCACTGGCGAGGATCACCGGCACACCTTCGAACCGCGCGCGCATCACGGACACATCGCGGGCGTTGTAACGCACCCCGTCATCCTGCTTGAAGCTGATCTCGTGCGCTTCATCGACCACGATCAGCCCGAGGTTGGCATAGGGCAGGAACAGCGCCGAGCGCGCGCCGACCACCACCTGCGCGCTACCATCCGCAATTGCCCGCCACGCCCGCCGCCGCTCGGTCGATTTGAGCGAGGAGTGCCACAGCACCGGCGCCGCGCCGAACCTCGCGGTAAAGCGGCTGAGGAAATTCTCCGTCAGCGCGATTTCGGGGAGCAGCACCAGCACCTGCCGCCCCAACCGGATCGCTTGGGCAACGGGTTCGAAATAGGTCTCCGTCTTGCCGGAACCCGTCACCCCGTCGAGCAGGAAGGGGGCAAAGGTGCGCGTCTTGACGGCATCGGTGAAGATCGCCGCGACCGCCTGCTGATCGGGCGAAAGGTCCGGCTGGTGATGATCGGGATCGGCGGGCGGGTAGGGCCGGTCGACGTTCACCACCACCGGCTCCAGCAGACCGGCCCCCGCCATGCCGCGCAGCACACCTTCCGAAACGCCCGCCAGCCCAGCGAGCTCTCGCATCGTGCCCTGCTGGCCTGCGAGCTTCTCCAGCGCTGTCTTGCGCTGCGCGGTCAGCCGCCCAGAGCCTTCCGCGCCCGTCAGCCGGTATTCGGTCATGGTCGCCGGACCGCCCAGCGCGCCGCCGCTCGACAGCGCCATGCGCGCGACGCTGGCGAGGGGCGCGCAGTAGTAATCCGCCGTCCATTCGATCAGCCGCCGCAAAGGCGCGGGCAGGGGCGGGACAGGCAGCACCTCCAGAATCGGGCGCAGTCGCTCAAAGGCGATTTCGTCCCCCGGCAACCGGCCTTCATCCCACACGATGCCGGTCACCTTGCGTGGCCCCAGCGGCGCAATCACGACGCTCCCCGCAGGCGCGCTGACGCCCTCGGGCAGCCGGTAATCCAGCGGGCCAAGCGCAGCGTTCAAAATGAGGAGGCGAACCCGGTTCATCTTGCCGCCATATGGGGCTTGGCAAAGGACAAGGGCAAGCTGGGAGACCCGAGAAAATGACAAGCGCGAACTTCACCCCGACCCGCCGCAGTCTGCTCGCCGGAGCCGCGGGCGGCGCGGCTGTGCTGCTGCTCCCCGGCTGCGCAAGCACCGGCGGCTTTTCGATGGTCGAAGCGGTGCGGCGGTTGTTGCTGCTCGCGTCCGAGAACGCCTTCGCTCGCCTGACCGCCCCTGGCGGGTTCTGGGACGAGCAGGTTGCCCAGCTCGGGCTTGCCAACCTGATGGGCACGCGCGGCGATGTGCTGTCGCGCATTCTCACATCGGCACTGGTCAAGGACCGGCTGGAGGAGCGCTTTGCCTCTTTCGCGATCGATGCCAGTTTCCGCGCGGCGCCGGTGGTGACTGACGCGATCCAGATGATCGGCTTCGACAACGCCATCGCGCTGGTGCGCGGCGGGCCGGATGCCGCGAGCAGCTACCTTCGCGGCGAAGTCGGGCCGGCGCTGATCGATGCCGTGGTGCCTGAACTGGGCGAGGCGATCCGGCTGAGCCGCGATCCGCTGATCGGGCAGGCTCTGAGCGCGCTTACCGGGGTCGACGCCGCAGGCGTCGCCGACCGGCTGGGCCGGGAAGTGGACAACGCCATCTGGGGCGAAATCGCGCGCGAGGAAGCCGCGATCCGCGCCGACCCGCAAAGCACCCGCGATCCGATGCTGATCGGCGTGTTTGGCGGGCTCAGCCGGATTTAGAACCGGTAGGTGAGCGTCGTTTGCGGCACGTGCGTATAGCGCGCCGGGCGTTCACCACGCGGGGAGGCGATTAGCCAGTAATTCGCGCCCACTTCCAGCCGTTCATTGATGCGGTAGGCGATGCCCGCCTGCGCGCGCCATTGCTCGGTCGAGGTGCCTTCGCCGTCGTTGCGCCCTTGCAACAGGCCGAGCCACTCGCCCCCCACGCTCGCGCGCCAACCATCGCCCAGCGGCTGATTATATTGCACCCGTTGGCGCAGGCGCAGCTCGACCCGGTCCGCGCCGTCGAAGAAGCGCTGTTCGAACCGGGTGCGAAATTCGAATCGCCCTTCTGTCAGCACAATCTGCTGGTGCGGGCGGATTTCGGTCATGCCGCCCGCATCGAACACCGCCCCGCCGCCACCAATGCGCACGCCCTGCGCCACTGTCTGTTCGACGGTGAAGCGGATGGTCTGCTGCTCATCCCCGCGCGCGTCTTCGCGCCAGCGCTGGGTGGCATCGACAGTCAGCCGCGTGTCCCTGTCGAGATCGGCCGTCAGGAACACGAACTGCCACAATTGCACGTCTTCATCGGCAGCATGGGCTTTCGATGGTTGCCAAGCCGGCAGTGTGGCGGCAAGCAGCATCCCGAAACGCATCGGCCATCGTGTCATGCGCGCCCCCTAGGCCCGCCATATGGCGCTGGCTATCGTAATTTGCCGGAGTGAACCCATGAAATTCTTCGTCGACACCGCCGAGATCGAACCGATCCGCGAACTCGCCGCCACCGGCCTGCTTGATGGGGTAACCACCAACCCCTCGTTGATCGCCAAGTCCGGGCGGGATTTCATGGAAGTCACCCGTGAAATCTGCGGGATCGTCGATGGCCCGGTCAGCGCCGAGGTGGTTGCACTGGACCACGCGACGATGATGAAAGAGGCCGAAGTGCTGCGCAAGATCGCGGACAATGTCTGCATCAAGGTGCCGCTGACGGTCGATGGTCTGAAGACCTGCAAGGCGCTGACCAGCGACGGCACGATGGTCAATGTGACTTTGTGCTTCTCGGCCAATCAGGCGCTGCTGGCAGCGAAGGCCGGCGCGAGCTTCATCTCGCCCTTCGTCGGGCGCCATGATGATAACGGCTTTGACGGGATGGACCTGATCGAGGACATCCGCCTGATCTATGACAACTACAACTTCGCCACCGAAATCCTGGTCGCATCGGTGCGCCACACCACCCACGTATTGCAGGCCGCGAAGATCGGCGCCGACGTCATGACCGCGCCGCCCAAGGTGATCCACGATCTGTTCAAGCACGTGCTCACCGACAAGGGCATCGAAGGCTTCATGGCTGATTGGGCCAAGACGGGTCAGTCGATCCTGTGACTTTTGCGAGCGGGGGCGCTTTTTGGCTTCCGGACGCGAAGTTAGTTGCTAAAGAAAACGGATAATGGCTGACCAGTCCCCGCTCGATCTGTTCAAGCAAGCGCTGACCGGCGCATCGCGGGCGATTGCGCGCGATGCCGAGGTCGAGGTCGCGTGGAGCGCCGATGTGCCCGGCGCGGCGGGCAATCGCTTCCGTGTTCCGCTGCCGGGGCGTGATCTGCCCAAGGACCAGGTGACCGAGGCGCGCGGGTTTGCGGATTCGTTCGCGCTGAAGCTGCGGCACCACAACGCCGCGCTCCACGCCAAATCCGCCCCACCCGAGCCCATCGCGCGGGCGTGCTATGACGCGATCGAACAGGTGCGGTACGAGGCGCTGGGGGCCAACCGCTTTGGCGGCATCAAGGCCAATCTCGACGCGGCGACCGAGATGCGCACCGCTTCCGACAAGATCGTGCGGGCGCAGAATTCTGCTGAAGTGCCGCTCCAGACCGCGCTCGCGCTGCTGGTCCGCGAAGCGCTGACCGGCGAGGCCGTGCCCACCCGCGCGCAGGGCGGGATCGAGCTGGTGCGCGATTTCCTTGAGGAGAAGGTCGGCAAGGATTTCGGCGCGCTGGCGGAAAAGCTGGGCGATCAGGCGGCCTTCCAGAAGCTCGCGCTCGACATGCTGCGCGAACTCGATCTCACCCGCCCGACCGACGCGCCCGACGAAAGCGACAGCGATTCGCCCGATGACGAGGACGGCCCGGAGGATGACAGCCAGGGCGAGGACGACAGCCAGAGCGAGGGCGATCCGCAGGCGGCCGAAATGGCCGGCGAGATGGCTGAAGGCGACGGCGATGGCGAGGAAAGCTCCGACAGCGAGACCGACAGCGACATGTCGGACGGCGAGCCGAGCGACGATGGCGATGCCTCCAACGCGCCTGTGCGCCCCAACCGCCCGCAGGCCGAAGTCCCCGCAAGTGTCGATTACAAGGCCTTCACCACTCGCTTCGACGAAGAAGTCGCCGCGCCTGATTTGTGCGATGCGGAGGAACTCGACCGGCTGCGCGCCTATCTCGATAGCCAGCTGACCGGCCTTCAGGGCGTGGTGACGCGCCTCGCCAACCGCTTGCAGCGGCGCTTGATGGCGCAGCAGAACCGCAGCTGGGATTTCGACATGGAGGAGGGCGTGCTCGACGCCGCGCGCCTCGCCCGCGTGGTGATCTCACCCGGCACGGCCTTGAGCTACAAGGTCGAGCGCGACGTCGAGTTCAAGGACACCATCGTCACCCTGCTGATCGACAATTCGGGCTCGATGCGCGGCCGTCCTATCAGCATCGCCGCGATCAGCGCCGACATCTTGGCGAGGACGCTCGAACGCTGCGGGGTCAAGACCGAGATCCTCGGCTTCACCACCCGCGCATGGAAGGGCGGGCAGAGCCGCGAGGCGTGGCTTGCCGATGGCAAGCCGCAGAACCCGGGCCGCCTCAACGACCTGCGCCACATCATCTACAAGCAGGCCGACGAGCCCTGGCGCCGCGCGCGCCGCAATCTCGGGCTGATGATGCGCGAAGGCCTGCTGAAAGAGAACATCGACGGCGAGGCGCTGATCTGGGCGCACTCGCGCCTGCTCTACCGCCCCGAAGAACGCCGCATCCTGATGGTGATCAGCGACGGCGCACCGGTGGACGATTCGACGCTATCGGTGAACTCGGCGGGCTATCTCGAAGCGCACCTGCGCAGCGTGATCGAGTGGATCGAGAAGGTCTCCCCCGTGCAGCTGGTCGCGATCGGGATCGGGCACGATGTCACGCGCTATTATCGCCGCGCGGTGACGATCATGGACGTCGAGCAACTCGGCGGCACGATCATGGAGCAGCTCGCGGAATTGTTTGAGGATGAGAAGGGCACAAAACGCAAATGAACGTCACCGAAGCCGTCACCACCCGCCGCTCGATCCGCACCTTTCTCGACAAGCCGGTTGATCTGGAAACCCTCACCCGCGTGATGGACAAAGCGCGCTGGGCGGCCTCGGGCTGCAATTACCAGCCGTGGGAAGCGAGCATTGTCACCGGCCAGCCGCTCAAGGACCTTCAGGCAAAGATGATTGCCGAGGGCCCCAAGGCGGCCGAGTATGATTGGGCGGCGCCGGGCACCGAGGAAGCCTACAAGAAGCGGCTTGATGCGGTATCGGCAGGTATGTTCGGCGCAATGGGTATTGCCCGTGATGACGGCGCGGGGCGCATGGCCGCGATGGCGCGCAATACCACCAGCTTCGATGCCCCCGCTGTGCTGTTCGTTTACTTCCCGCGCCTCATGAAGGAGCCGCAGTGGTCGGATGTCGGCATGTGGCTCCAGACGGTCGCCCTGCTGCTGCGCGAGGAGGGGCTGGACAGCTGCTTCCAGGAATACATGGCGATCTTCGCAAACACGATCCGCGACTTCCTCGGCCTCGATCACGAACGCTACATGTTCTTCTGCGGCATGGCGATTGGCTACCGCGATCCGGATTCCCCGCTCAACAATTTCGAGCGCCAGCGTGTGCCGCTGGAGGAGCACGTGAAGTTTATCGGGTTTGAATGAATCCCGTCACCCCGGCGCAAGCCGGGGTCGCTGGCCGCACGCTCCCGCTTGGCAGCGCGCGATCCCGGCTTGCGCCGGGATGACGGAATAGGGCAAAGGCCCGCGCCATGACCGATACGCCGCTCAAGCTGTTCAACTCGCTCACCCGCCAAGCCGAGGTGTTCGAGCCCGTCCACGCAGGCGAGGCGCGCGTCTATACCTGCGGGCCGACAGTCTATAATTACCCGCATATCGGCAATATGCGCGCCTATGTGTTTGCCGATGTGCTGGGGCGCACGCTGTCCTGGAAGGGCCTCAAGCTCACCCATGTCATCAACATCACCGATGTGGGCCACCTCACCGATGATGCCGACGCGGGCGAGGACAAGATGGAGAAGATGGCGGCCGAGCGCGCGCAGTCCATCTGGGACATCGCCGAGCATTACAAGCAGGCCTATTGGGCTGATGTGAAGGCGCTTAACATCCGCCAGCCGGCGCAGTGGACGATCGCGACCGATTACGTCCCGCAGATGATCGAGTTTGCGAAGGGCATCGCGGACAGGCACTGCTACGAGCTCGACAGCGGGCTCTATTTCGACGTTTCGACCGTGGCCGATTATGGCCGCTTGGCGCGCGCTCAGACCGAAGAGGGCGAAGGCCGGATCGAGGCCGTGGAAGGCAAGCGCAACGCCGCCGACTTCGCGATCTGGCGCAAGACTCCGGCAGGCGAGACTCGCCAGATGGAGTGGGATTCGCCATGGGGTAAAGGCGCGCCGGGCTGGCATCTCGAATGCTCGGTGATGAGCGGCGCAGTGCTGGGCTTCCCGTTCGACATCCACACCGGCGGCATCGACCACCGCGAGATCCACCACCCCAACGAGATCGCCCAGAACCAGGCGCATTGCTGCACGAATGGCCTCGATGATCCGCGCAATTCCGGCGCGCGGATATGGATGCACAACAACTTCCTCGTCGAACGATCGGGGAAGATGAGCAAGTCGTCGGGCGAGTTCCTGCGGCTGCAGCTGTTGATCGACAAAGGGTATCACCCACTCGCCTACCGGCTGATGTGCTTGCAGGCGCATTATCGGAGTGAGCTGGAGTTCTCGTGGGAAGGCTTGGGCGCTGCACTGACGCGGCTGAAGCGGATGGTGATGGCGGTCGAGCAACTCAAAGCCCGTCATGCTGAACTTGTTTCAGCATCCATCGAACCGCAGGCTCCGGTGATTGCGGAGAAATGGACCCTGAAGCAAGTTCAGGGTGACGATTGGGGCAAGTTGCAGCCTGCGCTCGACAAGTTCGATGCTGCGTTGGCCGACGACCTCAATACGGCGGTCGGACTGACCGCGCTCGATGATGTGCTTTCGGCGAAAAAGGTCGATCCCACCCAGAAAGCCGAACTGGTTGCTGCGATGGACGCGGTACTGGGGTTGAACCTGTTCAGCCTCACCCGCGCCGACCTGCGCATCCGGCCCAAGGCCGCGACCATCACCGAGGACGAAATTACCGCCGCGCTCGCCCGCCGCAAGGAGGCGCGCGCCGCGAAGGACTTCGCTGCCTCCGATGCGATCCGTGATGAACTCGGCGCCCAAGGCGTGGAAGTGATGGACGGCGATCCGCTCGGGTGGGAGTGGAAGCTGACTTAGCCTTCCCGTCACCCAGGCCCCCGAGCCGGGCCCCCGCTGCCTTCAACCGCGCGAAGTACGAAGCGGGACCCCGGATCAAGTCCGGGGCGACGAGAGGTAAAGCTTGCGCCGTATATCGCTGACGCTAAACCAGTTGCATGATGCAACCGATTCTCTGGCTGATCCTCGCTGCGATCCACGCCATGCCCGCGCTCGCGCTGTTCCGGCCCGCGACCCTGACCTCGCTCTACCGGCTCCAGCCCGATAATCCGCTGTTCCTGCTCATGCAGCACCGCGCGGGGCTGTTCTTTGCGGTGTTCGTGGCCTGCATCTTCGCCGCTTTCGTCCCCGAGGGACGGCGGCTGGCGGTCCTGGTGGTCGGCATCAGCATGGTGAGCTTCCTTATCCTCTACTGGCAGGCTGGATCGCCTGTGCCGCTGCGCAAGATCGCGCAGGTCGATCTGGCGGGATTGCCAGTTCTGGCAGGGGTGGCGTGGCTCGCTTTCCGGCAGTAACGCGGTCGCCATGACCATCCTCGCTATCTCCGGCCTGATCCGCCCGATGCTCGAACACCGTCTGCCGCAAGGCCTCGACGTGCGCTGGTTCATGACGCACGAAGAGGCGATGGAGGCGGTTGCCGAGGCCGAAATCGGCTGGTTCGACATGAACGATCAAGCCGCGATGGCCGAAACCCTGCGCGCGGCGAAAAAGCTCAAGTGGCTCAATTCGATCTACGCAGGCCTCGATTTCCTCCCCATGGATGTGCTGATCGAGCGCGGGATTACTGTCACCAACGGGGCAGGGATCAACGCCATCACCATCGCCGAATATGTGGTGATGGGGATGCTCAATATCGCCAAGGGGTACCGCGACGTAGTGCGCGCGCAGGACCGGCACGAGTGGCTGCTCGACTCGCCGGGCAAGCGCGAGTTGGCGGGATCGAAGGCGCTGCTGTTGGGCTATGGCGCGATCGGCAAGCTGATCGAGCCGCGCTTGGCCGCCTTTGACGTCGAGGTCTCCGTCGTCCGCCGCTCGCCAGGCCCCAACACCCTCGGCCCCGATGAATGGCGCGCGCGGCTGGGGGAGTTCGACTGGATCATCCTCGCCGTGCCCGCCACGCCCAAAACCGAGGGCATGATCGGGGCTGCGGAGCTGGCGGCGATGAAGTCCGATGCCATCATCGTCAACATCGCCCGCGGCAGTGTGATCGATCAGCACGCGCTGGTCGAAGCGCTTGAAAAGAAGGCGATCGGCGGGGCGTTCCTCGATGTCACCAGCCCTGAACCACTGCCCGCCGATCACCCGCTGTGGGCGCTCGACAACGCGCATATCTCGATGCACCTGTCGGGCCGCGCGCAGAGCAAGATGTTCCTGCGCAGTGGCGACCGTTTCCTCGACAATCTCGGGAAATATTTGCGCGGGGAGCCGGTCGCCCCGGTGTTCGATCCGCGCCTCGGCTACTGATCGCCTCCGTCTGACATTGCTGCTGTGCGCCTTGGCGCTTTTCTGCAATACCTGTTGCAGTTGTTGCGCCATCACGCAGCAGTCACAGACGCACGCTAACTGGCTTGGGGGCTGATCGCAGCAAAGGGGGGATTTGCGAGCATGAGCGACACACAGAAGGCTTCGGACCTGTTCATCAAGTGTCTTGAGGCCGAGGGCGTCGAATACATCTTCGGCGTGCCGGGGGAAGAGAACCTCGATTTCCTCGAAAGCCTCTCGAAGTCCGAGACAATCAAGCTGATCCTCACCCGCCATGAGCAGGGCGCTGGCTTCATGGCCGCGACCTATGGCCGTCACACTGGCAAAACCGGCGTGTTCCTCGCCACATTGGGGCCAGGGGCGACCAACATGGTGACAGCGGTCGCCTATTCGCAGCTCGGCGGGATGCCGACGCTGGCGATCACCGGCCAGAAGCCGATCAAGAAATCGAAGCAGGGCCGGTTCCAGATCCTCGACGTCGTGGCGATGATGGGGCCGATCACAAAATATGCCCACCAGCTCGCCAGCGCCGACAACATCCCCAGCCGCGTGCGCGAGGCGATCCGGCTGGCCGAGGAGGAAAAGCCGGGCGCGGTCCACCTCGAATTCCCCGAAGACATCGCTGAGGAACAGACCGCCAGCCAGCCGATCCCCGCCAGCCTCGCACGGCGTCCCTCGGCCGAGGAAAAGGCCGTGCGTCAGGCCGTGCTGGCGATAGAGGGGGCGAAGGCGCCGATCCTGGTCATCGGTGCGGGCGCGAACCGCAAGATGACCGGGCGGATGCTGCGCCAGCTGATCGACAAGACCGGCATTCCCTTCGTGACCACCCAGATGGGCAAAGGCGTGGTCGATGAACGCCACCCGCTGTTTCTTGGCTGCGCGGCGCTGTCTGCCGGAGACTTCGTCCACCGCGCGATCCAGGACGCTGATTGCATCGTCAATATCGGCCACGACGTGATCGAAAAGCCGCCGTTCTTCATGCAGGCTGGCGGGCCAACCGTGATCCACCTTTCGACCCGCACGGCCGAGGTCGATCCGGTCTATTTCCCGCAGATCGAAGTGATCGGCGATATCGCCAACGCGATCTGGCAGATCAAGGAAGACATCGTGCCGCAAGGCCGCTGGGACTTCCGCCGGATGCTGGAATATCGCGCGGCCGAGGTCGCCCACACTGCACCGCTCGCCGCCGACACGCGCTTCCCGATCTTCCCGCCGCATCTCGTGCAGCAAGTGCGCGGGGCGATGCCGGAGGACGGTATCATCTGTCTCGACAACGGGGTGTACAAAATCTGGTTCGCGCGCGGTTACAGCGCCTACCTGCCCAACACCGTGCTACTCGACAACGCTCTGGCGACGATGGGCGCTGGCCTGCCGTCGGCCATGATGTCGTCGATGCTCTATCCCGACCGCAAGGTCATGGCGATCTGCGGCGATGGCGGGTTCATGATGAACTCGCAGGAGATGGAAACTGCGGTGCGGCTCGGCCTCAATCTCACCGTGCTGATCCTGCGCGACGATGCCTACGGGATGATCCGCTGGAAACAGGCCAACATGGGTTTTGCCGACTTCGGCCTGACCTATGGCAATCCCGACTTCGTGAAATATGCCGAGAGCTACGGCGCGATCGGCCACCGGGTAACGTCTTCGGAACACCTCACCGATCTGCTGGCCCATTGCCTCAGCACGCCGGGAGTGCATCTGATCGATTGCCCGGTTGACTATACTGAGAACGATCAGATCCTGAACCACGATATCAAGCGGCTGAGCAAGGAATTGTAACACGAATTCCGTTCGCCCTGAGCTTGTCGAAGGGCCGTACTTCTTCTGGTCCCGCGCGAACGAAGAAGGGCAGGGCTTCGCCAGGCTCAGCCCGAACGGAGGACGAAAATGCCCCAGCTCAAATCCACCTACCCGCTCTACCTCAACAATAAGGCGGCGCAGCCCAACACCGATCTTGAGGTGACGGACAAGTACACCGGCGAAGTCGCCTTCCGCACCGCACTTGCTACGCCCGATGTGATTGAGGAGGCCATCGCCGGAGCCGTGCGTGCGGCGGAGCCGATGGCGCGGTTGGCGTCGTACGAGAAGCAGGGCGTGCTGATGCACTGCGTCGCGCGGTTCAAGGAGCGGTTCGACGAACTCGCCTATGCGCTGTGCGTTGAGGCGGGCAAGCCGATCAAGGATGCCGAGGGTGAGGTCACGCGCCTGATCGACACCTTCCGCATCGCCGCCGAGGAATCGGTCAGGAACTACGGCGAAGTCCAGCCGCTCGACATTTCGGCGCGGGCCAAGGGTTACATGGGGATGTGGAAGCGCGTGCCGATCGGGCCGTGCAGCTTCATCTCGCCGTTCAACTTCCCGCTCAACCTCGCCGCGCACAAGATCGCGCCTGCCATCGCGGTCGGCTGCCCCTTCGTGATGAAGCCTGCCAGCAAGACCCCGCTCGGCGCGATCATCATGGGCGAGGTTTTGGCCGAGTGCGACATTCTGCCCGAAGGCGCTTTCTCCATTCTTCCCGCCAGTCGCGACGGAGCGGATATGTTCACGCAGGACGAGCGGCTGAAGCTGCTATCCTTCACCGGCTCGCCTGGCGTGGGCTGGGACCTCAAAGCCAAGGCCGGCAAGAAGAAGGTCGTACTCGAACTCGGCGGCAATGCTGCGGTGGTCATCGACAAGGATGCTGACCTTTCTGACGCGCTGGAACGGGTGATCTTCGGCGCTTTCTACCAATCGGGCCAGTCCTGCATCGGCGTGCAGCGCATCCTGATCCACGACGATGTGTACGACGCCTTCAAGACGATGCTGGTCAAGAAGGCGAAGACCTTGATCGCAGGCGACCCGAAAGATCGCGACACCTTCATCGGCCCGATGATCTCTGACGGCGAGGCCAAGCGGCTCAAGGGCTGGATCGACGAAGCCGTGGCAGCAGGCGCAACCCTGCTGTGCGGCGGCGGATTGTCGCGCGGCAATATGCTGGAGGCGACGCTGCTCGAAGGCGTGCCCGATGATGCGAAGGCGAAGAACGAAGAAGCTTTCGGCCCGCTCGCCATCCTCCAACGCTTCCACCACTTCGATGAGGCGCTGGAGGAGGTGAACAATTCGAAGTTCGGCCTGCAAGCAGGCATCTTCACCCGCGACCTGTTCCAGATGTTCGACGCGTGGGACCGGCTCGATGTCGGCGGCGTGGTGATCAATGACGTGCCGAGCTACCGAGTGGACAACATGCCTTACGGCGGGGTGAAGGACTCCGGGCTGGGGCGCGAAGGCGTGCGTTTCGCGATGGAGGACATGAGCGAGATCCGGAACCTGGTGTTGCGGCGAAGGTGAAGTTGACAAAGTTGACAGCGTGTCAACCGCGGACTCTTGGATTATTATCCAATAAATCAAACGCTTGAACTCCAAAAGCGAAGTTGACACTTTCGCTATTCCGGGGGGGGAGGGGTCACCCTCATCCCTCCTCCAGCAGCAGCAGCACCGCCGTCACCTCCAACCGCTCCATCGCGCCGAAGCGGTGGTCGACCGCGCTGATTGTCGCATCGGCGACCAGTTGGCGGGCAATTGCGAATTCGTGATCGGGCAGGTGCTCGATCAACGACTCTCCCGCCGCGACGGCGTCCGCGCCACAGAACTCCATCACCACTTCATGGCGCGTGCCGGAGAAGGTGATCGAAGCCCAAGCCGTCTCGCTATGGACAAGCACCGTGCCACTGCCGCCAGTGAGCCCCATCAGCGCGGCCCGGACCCGGTCAGCCAAAGTGCGGCGTGGGCGCGGGGCGGCGACCGATTTGACCTCAAGGGTATCGATATCGCCGAAGATGTGCGCGAAGTGATCGCGCAAGGATTCAGTCAGCATCATGCAGCCTCCCGCGTGCAAGCGGCGGCGCGATCGGCATAGCCTTGCATCCAAGCGCGGATGCGCAGTTCGGTATCGGGGCGGGGGATGCGGCCCATTCGCAGGTCGAGCACGAAGCGGGGGTCATGGGCAGCCAGCCGCCCGAACTTGGTGGCGGGCATGGCATGGGTCCGCAGGAAGGTTTCGATTGTCCGAAGCAGCATGGTTTCGCGTCCCTCTAAAGTGCTGTTTGGGTTGGCATTCACCGGTTGATTCGTTCGGTGTTCCACATTTGTTCCATCCCATTTCCTACTTGTCTAGGAAAAATCCTTCGTGTAGGACATTACCATGCAGGAAACCCAACAGAATCCCCGTAATGCCATCACTGGCCCGCGAGCGCGGCTGCTCAAATTGTCGCAGGCGAGGGGGGTAAGCTTGGCGGCGCTGTCCGAGCTTTTGGGGCGTAACCCTAGCTATCTTCAGCAATTTATTCGCAAAGGTAGCCCCCGCAAGCTGGAGGAGCAGGACCGCGCAACGCTGGCCCGGTTCCTCGGCGTCGAGGAAGTGGAGTTGCGCGAGACGCAGGAAAATTCCTACGTGAAAGCCCCTGTGCGGCGCGAGACTGGCGACTGGCGCGAGGTGCCCCGGCTTGATCTCGGCGCGTCAGCCGGGCCGGGCCGGGTGGCAGGCGCGGAGGCGGCGTTCGACACCTTCCGCTTCTCGCGCCGCTGGCTGGAGGAACAGGGCCTCGCCCGGTCGCAGCTATCCGCAATCCGGGTGGAGGGGGACTCGATGGAGCCGCTGCTGAATGATGGCGACGAAATCCTCGTCGATTGCAGCGCGCGCCCATTCCGCGACGGGATCCATGTGGTGCGGCTGGGTGAAACGCTGATGGTGAAGCGCGTGGCGAGCGCTGGGCCGGGGCGTGTGGTGCTGCTCTCGCAGAACTTCGCTTACCCGCCGGTGGAGGTGGCGGCGGATGAGGTGGCGATTATTGGCCGGGTTGTGTGGAAGGGGGGGCGGGTGTGATCCGGCTTTTCTCTAGTCCCCTCCCCGGACTTGATCCGGGGCGCCGCTTGTTTTTCTCCGCCTCAAGGGAGCGGGGCCCCGGGTCAGGCCCGGGGCGGGGGAGCTATGGCAGGTCTTGCAATTGGCTCTGGCTCTCGCCATCCCTCGCCCATGACCGACACCCCCAAACCCACGCCCCCCATGCGCGCCGCGATCATCCCGGTGACGCCGCTTCAGCAGAACTGCTCGCTGATCTGGTGCACCGCCACCATGAAAGGCGCGCTGGTTGATCCGGGCGGGGATCTCGACAAGCTCAAGGAGGGCGTCGCCAAGGCGGGCGTGACGCTGGAGAAGATCCTCGTCACCCACGGGCATCTTGATCATTGTGGGCAGGCGGGGATGCTGGCGGAGGAGTTGGGCCTCGACATCGAGGGCCCGCATGAGGATGACCGCTTCTGGATCGACCAGCTGGACGATGACGGCCCGCGCTGGGGGATGGTCGCAAAGAGCTTCACGCCGACTCGCTGGCTCCATCACGGCGACACGGTGACGGTGGGTGATTTGACGCTCGATGTGATCCACTGCCCCGGCCACACGCCGGGCCACGTGGTGTTCTTCCACGAACCCAGCCGCTTCGCGATTGTCGGCGATGTGCTGTTCCAGGGCAGCATCGGCCGCACCGATTTCCCGCGCGGCAATCATCAGGACCTGATCGATTCGATCACCCAGCGCTTGTGGCCTTTGGGAGAAGACGTGATGTTCATCCCCGGCCACGGCCCGACGAGCACCTTCGGCCGCGAGCGCAAGACGAATGCGTTTGTGAGCGACTACGCGCTGAGCTGAAGCCGCGGATGGAAGGCCGGGTCATCTCCGTCGCGAGGGATGGCGCACACCGTTTCTCGAAGGATGTGGTGGAGGCGATCACCATCCTCGAAGGGCTCGGGGTCGAGGGCGATGCCCATGCGGGGACAACGGTCAAGCACCGCTCGCGGGTGAAGGCCGATCCCACTCAGTCCAACCTCAGGCAAGTTCACCTGATCCACGCCGAATTGTTCGACGAAGTGGCAGCAAAGGGCTTCACCGTCGCACCCGCCGATCTTGGCGAGAACATCACCACGCAAGGGATCGACCTGCTCGCTCTGCCGCGCGGCTCTGTGCTGGCGGTGGGCGAGAGCGTGCGGCTGGAAGTGACGGGCCTGCGCAACCCTTGCGCCCAGATCGAGGCCTTTCAGCCCGGCCTGCTGGGCGCCGTGCTGGACAAGGCGCCAGATGGCACGCTGATCCGCAAGTCCGGGATCATGACCATCGTGCTGGCTGGCGGGATAGTGCAGGCTGGCGACACGATCAGAGTGGAACTGCCCGCGCCGCCGTTTCTGCCGCTTGAGAGGGTCTAAATCACCCCCGCAGCCACCAGCACCGCGACCACCGCCAGCCCAAGCTGCACCAGCATCGTCGTGAGCGTGCCGATCATCCGCCCGACTTGCGCCTTGCCGCCGTCCATGCCGAAGCCATGTGCGATCCGGCCCAGGAAATAGGCTGCCGCCACATAGGCCAGCCACCAGCTACCTCGGCCTGCCAGTTCAATCGCCGCGATCAGCACCAGCACGAAGCCGGTGTTTTCGACATAGTTCAACTGCGCCCGCATCCGGCGTTGCAGCGCCTCGCTGCCGCCGTCGCCGACGCTGATCTGGAGCGCGGTGCGAAGGGCGCCGATGCGAATCCCCAGCCAGATGTTGAGCACAGCGGCGGCCGCCGCTGCGGCGAGCGTTACAGGAAGCACGGTCATGTTGAGATCCCCTCGTTTATGTGACCACGGTGCTAAGGCGCGCCAGCGCGGGTTGCAACGTGCGATTTTTCCGCTATAGCGCGCGCCTTCCCGCCACTGCTGGCCAAGGAATGCGCGCACGTGCTGATGCTTGTGCGGGCGGCTTCCTTGCCCTAAGGGCGGCCTTCGAGAATCATGGCGCCGGTGGCGCGAACACACGTATTATTTGAGGAATTGGTGCCACCATGGCTGTCCCCAAGAGAAAAGTATCGCCTTCCCGTCGTGGCATGCGTCGTTCGCATGACGCACTCAAGGTTGAAGCATTCCATGAATGCGGCAACTGCGGTGAGCTGAAGCGCCCGCACAACATCTGCGGCCACTGCGGCCACTACAACGGGCGTCAGGTTGTCGCCGTCGGCTGATTGCCGGTGGCCCGAACCATAGACCGGAGTAACGCATCATGAGCCTCCCGCGTATCGCTATCGATGCGATGGGGGGCGATGAAGGCGTGCGCGTGATGATCGAAGGTGCGGCGCTCGCCCGCCGCGATCATGACAGCTTCAATTTCCTGCTGGTTGGTGACGGCCAGCGGATCGAAGCGGCGCTGGAAAACCACCCCAATCTGCGGGCGGCCTCCGAAATCCTCCATTGCGATGATGTGGTGGGCGGCGACGAGCTGCCCAGCAAAGCGATTCGCCGCTCCAAGACCACCTCGATGGGTCTCGCCGTCAACGCGGTGAAGACCGGCGATGCTGGCGCTGCGGTCAGCGCAGGCAATACTGGTGCGCTGATGGCAATGAGCAAGCTCGCGCTGCGCACCATGCCGGGGATCGATCGCCCCGCGCTCGCGGCGATCATGCCGACCTTGCAGGCGCATGACGTGGTGATGCTGGATCTGGGCGCCAACACCGAAGCGGACGCCCGCAACCTCGTACAATATGCGGTCATGGGCGCGGCCTATTCACGGATCGTCACCGGCTTTGAAAAGCCGGTCGTCCGGCTGCTCAACATCGGCACCGAAGAGATCAAGGGCACCGAGGAACTTCGCGATGCCGCCGCGATGCTCACCGCCGCTTCACTGGGCGGGACGCTGGCGCTGCAATTCGACGGCTTTGTTGAGAGCGACAAGATCAACCGCGGCGAAACCCACGTGGTCGTGACCGACGGATTCTCCGGAAATATCGCGCTCAAGGCGATTGAGGGTTCGGCGCGCTTCGTCACCGACCTGCTGCGCCAGGCTTTCACGTCCTCGCTGCGCTCGAAGATCGGCTTTCTGGTCTCGCGCCCGGCGACCGAGCTGCTCAAGCATCACCTCGATCCGAACAACCACAATGGCGCGGTGTTCCTTGGGCTCAATGGCGTGGTGGTCAAAAGCCACGGCAGCGCCACAGCCAAGGGCGTGGCCCATGCGGTTGCGGTGACCGCGCGCCTGCTTGAAAACAAGCTGACCGAGCGGATCGCGCATGACCTGTCGCAACTGGGTGAAGAAACCCTGCGCAAGAACGGTCGCGGCGCCGCGTCCAAGGACAGCGAGACCCCTGCGTGAAGGGTTCGCGGATCCTCGGAACGGGTTCGGCGCTGCCCCGCAGGGTGGTGACCAATGCCGAACTCGCTGAGCGAGTCGACACCTCGGATGAATGGATCACCGCGCGCACCGGCATCCGCCAGCGCCATGTTGCCGGACCGGATGAGACCACCGCCACGCTGGCGACCGCCGCCGCCCGCGCGGCGCTGGCCGATGCGGGCGTTGATGCGAGCAGCATCGATCTGATCGTGCTCGCCACCGCGACGCCCGACAACACCTTCCCCGCCACCGCCACCAAGGTGCAGGACGCGCTGGGCTGCAATGGCGGGATTGCCTTCGATGTCGCCGCGGTCTGTTCAGGCTTTCTCTATGCGCTGAGTGTTGCCGATTCGCTGCTCAAGACCGGCATGGCCAAGCGCGCGCTGGTGATCGGCGCGGAAACTTTCAGCCGCATCCTCGATTGGGAAGACCGCACCACCTGCGTGCTGTTCGGTGACGGGGCAGGGGCCGTGGTGCTCGAAGCGCCCTCGGCCGAAAATGCGGGCGAGGACGCTCCGGGGATCTTGTGCAGCCGGCTCCACGCCGATGGTGCGCAGCATGATTTGCTCTATGTCGACGGCGGGCCTTCGACCACGCAAACCGTCGGCCATGTCCGCATGAGAGGCCCCGAAGTGTTCCGCCACGCGGTGGTGAACCTGGCCGCCGTGCTACGCGAAGTGATTGAGGACGCCGGTGTTTCTGTCGACGCGATCGACTGGGTCGTGCCGCATCAGGCCAATGCCCGGATCCTTGATGCGACCGCGAAAAAGCTCGGCATTTCGCCCGACAAGGTGGTCATCACGGTTGACCGCCACGCGAACACCTCGGCCGCATCGGTGCCGCTGGCGCTGGATGTCGCACGCAAGGATGGGCGGATCAAGGCGGGCGATCTGGTGATGCTCGAAGCGATGGGCGGCGGCTTTACCTGGGGTGCGAGCCTGATCCGAATGTGACGCGCGCGGGCACACACTGTCCCGTTCACTAACACTATTGCTGAAAACTCTACATTACGCGGGGCATCGCATTGCAAAACCGCAGGAAATTAGTAAGCTTTACGTCTTCTTTCGGGTCGCGCCGCGAAGGAGAATACGCATGATGCGGTCCGTTGGCACTTTGACTCGCGCCGATCTGGCGGAGACCATCAATCGCAAGATGGGATTCAGCCGAGCTGAATCGCTCGATATGGTTGAAGCGATCCTCGACAAGATGAGCGATGCGCTCTCCCGGGGCGAGAACGTCAAGATTTCAGGCTTTGGCAGCTTCGTGCTGCGTGACAAGAATGAGCGGATCGGCCGCAATCCCAAGACCGGGATCGAAGTGCCGATCACGCCGCGCCGGGTGATGACCTTCCGCGCGAGCCAGCTGCTCAAGGAACGCATTTCCAAAGGCTAACGAGCCAGGGAATTATGCGAACAGGTGAGGTTTGATGACCGCTTTCGACGACGGCAAGGACGATAGCGCTCTGCGCACCATCGGCGAAGTCAGCGACGCGCTGGGCATCAAACCTCACGTGCTCCGCTATTGGGAAGCGCAATTCCCGCTGCTCAAGCCGTTGAAGCGCAGCGGGGGACGGCGCTATTACCGCCCCACTGATGTCGCGCTGGTCGAAACGATCGACCGGCTGGTCAACCGCGAAGGCTACACCCTCAAGGGCGCTGAAGCGGTGCTGCGGTCGGCGGGCAAATCCGATCTCGACCGCCGCTCAGATGACCGCCGAAGCGGCGATCGCCGCGCCGATGCCGATCCTGATGGCGGACCGGGCGTGCGGTTAATGGTGACCGAAAGCCCTGACATGGCCGAAACCATCGCCGCATTGAAGTCGATCCGCGCTCGGTTGGCGGCTGCACTCGGAGCTTAAGCTTAGATACCGAGCGCCTTACGCAGTTCGGCATTGATCCGAGATTGCCAGCCCTTGCCCATGGCACGGAATTTCTCCAGCACGTCAGGGTCGAGCCGCAGGGTCACCTGCTGCTTGGGATTGGCCGAAGGCGGGCGGCCTGCGCCACGGTCGCCGGGTTGGAGCGGAATGAGTCCGTTGGGACCAAGCTTGCCAGTGGCCGGGCGGATCAGCACATCGCCGCGATAGATAGCGGCAGCGCGGATCATCTCCTCGGTCAGCACTACGTCATCGTCGTCCGGATCAATCCAGGGTGCGGAAGATGGCTTCGTGTTCTTCTTCATGGGCATATCTCATTGTGATAATCCGACGCGCTTCACCACGGGGTGTCCAAACCAAGTTGACACGCCGACCGCGAAGAAACCCCCAAACCCTGTATCTCGGCTCGCCATAGTCTCTACGATCATCTTCGACCTCAATGTGATCGTGGGCAAACACCTGTGGCGGGTCGTCACGCAGATCGAGGTCACGTTCGGCTAAAATCTTGAGGCGTTTGGCTTCGTCATACTCAATAGCAACTTTTGTCAACGCAGCCTCCGACTCATGTTCATCAGATCATCGCAATTCACTCCATGTCATGCCAGAGACTGGCTGGCGCCAATGATGAGCAATGCTCTCACGTTAATTAATGTAACTACAAAAAACCGAAAGTCAACCCGCCACTATTCCGCCGCCAGCAGCGCGGCCTCTCCCAGATCGACGCTGACGAGGCGCGAGACGCCCTTTTCCGCCATTGTTACCCCGAACAGGCGGTGCATCCGGCTCATCGTCACGGCGTTGTGGGTGACAATCAGGTAGCGGGTGGTGGCGGCGCGCACCATCGAATCGAGCAAGTCGCAGAAGCGTTCGACGTTGGCGTCATCCAATGGCGCGTCGACTTCGTCCAAGACGCAGATCGGCGCGGGGTTGGTGAGGAACAGGGCGAAGATCAGCGCCGTGGCCGTCAGCGCCTGCTCACCGCCGGACAGCAGGGACAGCGATTGCAACCGCTTGCCGGGTGGCTGGGCGTAGATTTCGAGGCCAGCTTCCAGCGGATCGTCGCTGTCGATCAACGCCAGATGCGCGGCTCCGCCTTCGAACAGGCGGGTGAACAGCACGCGGAAATGGCCGTCGACCTCTTCGAATGCGGCACGCAGCCGTTCGCGGCCTTCCCGGTTGAGGCTACCGATCGAGCCCCGCAGCCGGGCGATGGCTTCGACCAGTTCGGCCTGTTCCTCGGCGCTGGTGCCATGCTCGGTCTCGATCCGGGCGAGTTCGTCGGCGGCGACCAGGTTGACCGGCCCGATCCGTTCACGCGCGGCCGTCAGCTTTTCCAGTTCGGTGGATTCATCCGCGGCGGGGGCAAGGTCGCCTTCTGCAAAGCCGAAACGTTCGCCCAGCAAGGGCGGCGGGCATTGGAAGCGCTCGCCCGAGATGCGCGCCATTTCGGCGCGGCGCAGTTCTTCGTTCTCGGCCCGCGCAGCAAGGCTGGCGCGGCTTTCGCGGGCTTGGGCGAGGGTCTCGGTCCGCTGGGCAAGCGCCATGTCGGCGGCGCGCTGGCGGGCTTCGGCCTCGCGCATCACGGCCTCGGCAGCGGCGAGATCGGCGGTGATCCGGGCGCGGGCTTCTTCGCCCGCTTCGATCTCCGCGGTCAGCGCGGCGGGCTTGGCCGCGTGGACGGCGTGGTCCTCGGCGATTTCCGCGAGGCGGCGGGTGGTCTCGGCCATACGCCGCTCGGCGTCGGAGGAGCGCGCCTGCCAGCCGGCGTGATCGGCGGCCTGCGCGGCGAGCCGTTCACGCGCGACTGCCAGCGCCTGGTCCTGCGCGGCGAGTTCGGCGAGCGCGGCCTGCACTGCGGCGCGAGCGGCGGCGTTCCTGACCTGCGCGGCTTCGAGCGCGGCGCGCTCGGCATCGCGGGCGGGCAGGCGTTCGCGTGCCGCGCGTGCGGCTGTCACATCGGCCTTGGCAGCGGTAATCTGGGTCTCGATCTCGCTGGCGCTCGCGGCCAGTTCGGCGAGGCGGGCCGCGAGGCGTTCCTTCGCGGCTTCGGCTTGGTCGAGCCGGCGCAGCGCGTGGCGTTCCGCCTCAATCGCACCCGCGATGCTGCGCTCCTGCGCGACCAGCGCGGTCTGCAAGTGGCTGAGTTCTTCGCGCACCGCCCGGTCTTCGGCCTCGGCCCGGGCTGCGGCCTCGCGCAGCGGCGGCAGCGCGGCATCCAATTCCGCAAAGCGGTTGGCGGCTTCGAGCTGCGCGGCCTCAGCGGCCCCTTCGCCGCGCGCGATGAAGCCATCCCAGCGGCGCAGGTGCCCCGCACGGGTCACCAGCCATTCGCCGGGGCCGAGCGCACGGCCATCATCGGCATCGACGCAGTGCACCAGTGCAAGGCGCGCGGCGAGTTCGGGCGGGCACTGGGTGAGGCGGGCGAGCAGGCTGTCGGTGACCTGTGCAGGTGCGGTGGCTCCGGTCCAGAACCGTCCGTCCTGCGCAGCGGCAGGCGCGCCCAGCGGCGACTTGCCATCGCGCCCCAGCACCGCGGCGAGCGCGCGTTCATAGCCCGGCGCGACGCTCACCCGGTCGAGCGCGGTGGCCATGCCCTGCCGCCCGGCTTCACGCTTGGCGCGGGCTTCGCGGTCGCGGGCCAGCGCCGAGTGCTCCCGCTCGATCCCGGCAAGTTCGGCGCGGGCGGAGGCAAGGGCGCTGGCGGCGTCATCGCGCTGTGCCTGCAATTCGCCCTTGCGCGCCTGATCGGCGGTCAGCCGGGCGCGCAGACGGAGAACGTCGCTGGCGGCTTCCTCGGCCGCTTCGCGCGCGGCGATGACGTCGGCGTCAGGGTCGCCGCTCGCCGCGAGTTCAGCGCGGGCGCGGGCAATGCGCGCGGCCTCGCCTTCGATGCGGGCAAGGCGCTGTTCTGCCTGCTCGACCGCCGCTTCGGCCACGCGCCATTCGGCCTCGACCCCGGCGTGATCGGCTGTGGCTTTCGCCAGCGCGAGTTCGGCGGCACGGTGCGCGCGTTCGCGGTCTTCGGCTTTGTCGGCAAGGGCAGGGCGCGCAGCCTCGGCGTCGCTCACAGCGGCGCGGCTGGCGGCGAGTTCACCTGTCAGGCGCCCAAGCGCCTCGACGGCGGCGGAGGTCAGCCGGTCAGCATCGGCGCGGTCTTCCTCCAGCCGCTTCTGCTGACGGGCGAGATCGGCGAGGCGCGTTTCGGCGGCCTCCAGTTTCTCGGCGAGCGCTGCCATGCGGTGCCCATGCGCGCTGGCATCATCGCGGCGGTCGGCCAATTCATCGCGCGCTTCGGCCAGCGCATGAGCGGCGGCGGCTTGTTCTTTCTGTGCCACCTCGACAGCGTTTTGCGCTTCGGCGACCTGCGCTGTGGCGCTCTCGGCCGCAGCGCGCGCCGCTTTTGCCGCTGCCGCTGCCTCGCGCCAGCGGGCGAACAGCAGGCGGGCTTCGGCGGCTTGAATCTTGTGCGTGAGTTCGGTGTAGCGCTCCGCCTGCTTGGCCTGCCGCCGCAGCGATGCGATCTGGGCGTCCAGCCCGGCCATCAGGTCTTCGAGGCGGGCGAGGTTCGCTTCGGCCCCCCTCAGCTTGCTCTCGGCATCCTTGCGCCGGACGTGGAGGCCAGCGATCCCGGCGGCCTCCTCCAGCATCGCGCGGCGTTCAGCCGGCTTGGCGGCGATCACCTGTGCGATCTTGCCCTGGCTGACGAGCGCCGGGGAATGCGCCCCGGTGGCCGCATCGGCGAAGGTCAGCGCGACATCCTTGGCCCGCACATCACGGCCATTGACCCGGTAGGCGCTGCCCGCGCCGCGTTCGATCCGGCGGGTGACGACCAGCTCCTCACCCGCATCATCCTGTGCATGGAGCACCACTTCGGCAAAATCGCGCGGGGGACGGGTCGAGGTGCCCGCGAAGATCACATCCTCCATTCCGCCCGAGCGCATCGACTTGGCCGAAGTCTCCCCCATGACCCAGCGGATCGCTTCGAGCAGATTGGATTTGCCGCAGCCATTCGGGCCGACGACACCGGTCAGGCCGGGTTCAATGCGCAGTTCCGCCGGCTCGACGAAGCTCTTGAAACCACTGAGCTTGAGCCGGTGGATCTGCATCAGGCTGACGTTCGCCCCCGCCCTTCGGCCTTAGCGCGCGCCCGCGCTCTTGAGCAGCGGCTCGACCACTTCCCAGGTCGTGCCGTCGATCTTCTTGCCGTTGAGGAAGAAGGTCGGGGTGCCTTCGATCTTGTCGTTTGTGTTATTGGCTTCGACGGTCTTCACCAGCGCTTCGATCTTGGCAGTATCGGCCAGACAGGCGCGGCCCTGATCGGCGGAGAGTCCGCGCGCGGCGAAGAATTCGAGCAGCCCGGTCGCCTCGGCAATCGCGACAAAGCGCTGATTGAGCGGCAATTGCCCTGCGGCCTGCACGGCCTGTTGATTGCCTTGAAGCCCGGCGAACACAGCATCGAGGTTCTGCCACACTTCATCCGACAGCGGCTGCATCTGCTCCTTGGCTCCGCACTGCGCGAGACCGGCGATCACCACGTCGAAGGGATTGAGGAAGGCTTCACGCAGTTCAAAACTGACAACGCCGCTGGCGACATACTGGTTCTTGAGCGGCTCTTTGCCGGTTTTGGCAAAGGTCGCGCAGTGCGAGCAGGTGTGCGAGGCATATTCGACCAGCTTCAAGGGCGCATCAGGGTTGCCCAGCAGGAAGCCGCCTTCGGGGGTGACGGTGACCGTCTCGGTCCACTTGGTGCCGGCCGGAGCAGCGATTGCGGGCAGCGGCTCGCCATTCGCCGCGCCTTCGGTGGTTGCAGCATCATCGCAGGCAGCGAGCATCAGCGGTGCAAGCGCAAGCAGGGGGAGCGAAAACAGGCGGGAGACAGTCATCGTGGCACCAATCCTTGGGATGTCTAAGAGGGAGAACCTAACCCCTCACGCCCCGATGCAGCAAGCACCCAGCAGTGAGGCTGTGAACAATTCGCTCAGCCGGGCGCGGCGCTGAATTTGGTCGAAAGCACCGGGTAGAGATCTTCCCAGCTGTGAACCTCGTTCAGAAGCTTGCCATCGAGCGCGAAGCTGGGTGTGCTGTTGACGCCGAGCTCATCAAAATCCGCACGGCCATTGTCCAGCAACTGCTTCGCGGCAGCATCATTCATCACGCAGGCATCGAGCTCGGATTGCGACTGGCCACGGTTGACGAGCATCATCGTCAGCCCGAGCGCGCTGGCCGCGTTCATCCGGCCGGCCTTGTCGCCCCGAAGCCAAGCCGTGCGCTGGCTTTCGGGCGCGGAGCGCGCCTTGCCCAGCCAATCGGCCTGCGCCAGCATCAACGCCTGATGGCGGCCCTTGAACCCGGAAGGATCGCCGCATTGGGCGAGCAACGTGACGGTCAGGTCGAGCGCGTTGCGGATCACCGGGCGCACTTCGAGGCTGATCTTGCCCGGCATCAACAGCACGAGTTCCAGCGCAGGTTCGCCGCGCGCGGCAAAATCGGCGCAGTGCGGGCAGGTGTAGCTGATGAATTCGACCAGCTTTGTATCCGCCTTGGGATCGCCGATCAGATGGCCGCGATCCGTGCGCGCAATCGTGGTCTGCCAGTTACCGGGATTGTCCTTCGACTGGAAGCTGCTGTCCGGGCGCGAAAGGTCTTGCTGCGCGAGCGCGGGGCCGGTCGTCAGAGCCAGCGCAGCAGCGGCAAGGAGGAGGGGCTTGATCATTGCAGGTCGTCATCCTGTGAGGGGGCAGGTTCGTTATTGCCAAGACTGCGGGCGAGCGATTCGAGCACGGTGCGCAATTCGGGATCGCCGATATCGCGCAAGCTGTCGCCCAATTCCAGCGGGATCGGCTTGAGCGACGGGGGCGGCTTGGCGGGGCGGCCATCGGGAGGCGGCGTGACCGCGCCTTGGCGCAGCTTGACGCGGGCGACGGCGCGGTAGCCGAAGAAGCGGTTCACCCGCTCGATAATCTCGGGGATGACCTGCGTGATCAGCGGCGCATGGGCCGGGACGACCACCAGATCGAGGATGCCTTCCGCCTTCTCGCCGGGGGGAAAGCGGATCGCTTCGGGGCTGCATACGCGGGCGTGATTGGGGCCGACGATCTCGGGCCAGCGGGTGACGACCGAGCTTTGCACAAAGCCGAAGCGGCGAAAGGCGGTGCGGCCGATTTCGGGCATCAGATCGCCAATCGCACGCGCACCTGTCCCGCGCGGGCGGGCATAGGGTTTGGGCGTGGTTTTCTTCGAGCTTCCCATGTGTGCTTGCCCCATGCCATAGGCGGCGCGTGACTGCCAGCATCTCCGACAACCTGCTCGCGTGGTATGACAAGCACGCCCGCGATCTGCCGTGGCGCGTGCCGCCGGGCAGAGCGGCGCCAAATGACCCCGCCTGGCCCTACCGCGTGTGGCTGTCAGAGGTGATGCTTCAGCAGACCACCGTGGCGGCGGTGAAGCCGTATTTTGCCAAGTTCACCGCGACGTGGCCCACGGTCGAAGCGCTGGCGGCGGCCTCTGACGAGGACGTGATGGCGGCTTGGGCTGGGCTGGGATATTATTCGCGCGCCCGCAACCTGCTCAAATGCGCCCGCGCCGTGGCCGAGTTGGGCGGCTTTCCCGACACCGAGACAGAGCTGCGGAAGCTCCCCGGATTGGGCGACTATACCGCTGCCGCCATTGCCGCGATTGCTTTCGGGCGGCGCGCCGTGGTGGTGGACGCCAATGTCGAGCGGGTGGTGGCGCGGCTGTTCGCGATCCAAGAACCGCTCCCCAAGGCGAGGAAGGCCATCCGCGCCGCGGCTGATACGATCACGCCGGACATTCGCTCGGGCGACTTTGCGCAAGCGATGATGGACCTTGGCTCCCACGTCTGCACCAGCCGCGCGCCGCGCTGTCTCCTCTGCCCGCTGGCCGAAACCTGCGCGGGCCGCAAGGCGGGCGAGCCGGAGCGCCTGCCCGTCAAGCCTGCGAAAAAGGCTGTGCCTGAGCGTCAGGGCATGGCGTTCTGGATCACGCGCGCGAGCGGCACCGAGGTGTGGCTCGTCACCCGTCCGGACAGCGGAATGCTCGGCGGGATGCGCGCGCTGCCCGATGACGGTTGGACGGCGCGCGCCGATGGATCAGGCGCAGCGCCACTCGCAGGCGAATGGCTCACGCTTGGCGCGGTGCGGCACGGCTTTACCCATGCCAGCCTCACACTGACCATCATGGCATTGGAAACGGCACAGGAACCGGACGGCGAGGGCGCGTGGTGGCCGGTCAGCCGGATTGGCGATGCAGGCCTAGCATCCTTGTTTGCCAAGGCTGCGCAGCTTGCGCTTGCCGCTGACTAGATGAGCCCGCCGCCCAGCGTCAGGCGTACGGCGGCGATCAGCAGCACCACAAGGCAGAAATTGCGCCCGCCATCCTTGGACGACAAGGCGCCAAGGATGATCCCGACCACGATCAGTGGCAGCGCGAACCAGTTGGCCCAGCCGAGCAGAGGAATCTGCGCCGGAATGACGATGATAAGGCTGACGAGGCCGATGAGATAGGCAAGAACATTGAGCATGTGTCTTATATGCGCAAGACACCTAGCGATTGCAACCCTTCCGAGTGACCCCACGATTGACCGGCGCCGCCACCTGCCGCAGACACTGCATCAAACATCGTTTCGGAGATTCTCCTTCATGCCCGTTCACGACATCGCTTCGACTGCTCTCTCGCGCCGCGCCCTGTTCCGCCATAGCGCGCTGCTCGCTGGTGGGGCGGCGCTGGCCAGCCTGCCGTTTGGCCGTCAGCTGCTGGCCCATGATGTGGCTGAGAACTGGCCGAACGTCGCCGCGATGGCGAACCGTTACGTGTCCGAGCGCAAGCTGGCGAACCTGCTCCTGACCTTCGGCTGGGGGCAAGAGGATCACGCCCACACCGTTGGGGGCGGCAACCTGTCGCTCGCCAAGCCCGGGGCGGTGGACGAAAACTCGCTCTATCGGATCTATTCGATGTCGAAGCCGATCACCGGCATGGCGACGATGATCCTGATCGACGAAGGCAAGCTGGGCCTCGATCAGCCGGTCGCCGAAATCCTGCCCGCGTTCCGCGACATGAGGGTGCTGGTCGATCCGGCAGGCGATCTTCAGGACACGGTGCCCGCAGACCGCCCGATCACGATCCGCCAGCTGCTCACGCACACTGCTGGGCTGGGCTATCAGATCATCAGCAAGGGCCCGCTTCAGGCCGCTTACAACGAACAGGGCCTCGTCGGCGGGCGGGTCAGCCGAATGCCGATTCCGGGCTTCCCGGTCGTCACCCCCGCGCCGGGCCTTGCCGCCTGGGCTGACCGTCTGGCTGAGCTGCCGTTGATGTATCAGCCCGCGACCAAGTGGAGCTATTCCTGCTCGATCGATTTGCTTGGCCGGGTGATTGAAGTGGTCAGCGGAATGGAGTTCGAGGCGTTTCTCAAGCAGCGCATCTTTGATCCCTGCGGCATGACCAGCACCTGGATGCAGGTTCCGGCGAGTGAGGCGCATCGCCTGACCGACAATATCGGCGTGCTGGGCGGCAATGTCTTCCCGCTCGATCCGGCGGCGAATTCGATTTACCTTGATGCACCCGAAGTCCCCGCTGGTGGCGGCGGGCTGGTGTCGAGCCCCAAGGATTACGACCGCTTCCTGCGGATGCTGCTGGGCTACGGCAGGATCGACGGCAAGTTCGTGATGAGCGAGGAAGCGGTGCGCGTGGGCGTGTCCGATCTGATCCCGGCGACGGTCGACCTCACCGGCAGCTGGCTGGAGGGCGAAGGCCACGGCGCAGGCGGCCGCTCGAAGGGCGCGACCTTCGGCTGGGGCGGGGCTGCGGGCACGCTGGCGTCGGTCGATTTCGACCTCAACCTGCGCTCGTGCCTGTGGACCCAGTATATGCCGTCCGAAGCCTATCCGATCCGCGACGAATTCATCGCGGCGATGGAAGCCGACCTTGCCGCCATGCGCGCCAAGAAGAAAGCCGCCTGATGCACGCGCCTGCCGCCGCGCCCATGATGGCTTTCGCAGGGTCGCCGCTCGACCGGGCGGATCATATCCGCGTTGATGAGGAAGCGTTGGCAGGCCTGATGAACTGGCGGGCCCGGGTGCTGTTGCTCGACGGGTTGCTGCCGGGCCTGGACGATGCGGGCGGGCTGGTATGGGGCTCGCTTGCTGACGTGGCCGAGGATGCCGAGCTGGTGTTCCTCGGGATGATGGACGGCAAGGCGCATTTTGCTCCCGTCCCGCCTGCGGGCGCGGAAGGCCCGGCCTATGCGCAGCCTGCGGCATGGCAGCTGATGCAGCTGCTCTCGCCGCCCGATCTGGCGATCTATGGCGGAGCGAGGAGCCTCGTCGATTGGCACGCGCGGCACCGCTTCTGCGCGCGCTGCGGCGGCGGCACGAAGCCGGTGAAGGGCGGATGGCAGCGGCATTGCGACAATTGCGGCGCGGACCACTTCCCGCGCACCGACCCGGTGACGATCATGCTGGTCGAGCATGAGGATCGCCTGCTGCTCGGCCGCCAGCCGCGCTTCCCGCCCAAGATGTATTCGGCGCTCGCAGGCTTCGTCGAACCCGGCGAAACGATCGAGGAAGCCGTGGCGCGCGAAATCCATGAAGAGGCGGGCGTGCGGGTGCGCGATGTGAAATACATCGCCAGCCAGCCGTGGCCGTTCCCGAGCCAGCTGATGGTCGGTTGCACGTCGGTGGCGGATGATCCCGAGCTCACCATCGACCGCACCGAACTTGAAGACGCGCGCTGGTTCACCCGCGCTGAGCTGGAAGCGGCCCGCGCTGCAGGGGAGCACGGCACTGACCTCCTCTACTTCCCGCGCCCCTTCGCGATTGCGCATCATTTGGTCGCCTGGTGGCTCGACCGGTGACCGCTCATCGCCTCACCATCGACATCTATTCCGATGTGATGTGTCCGTGGTGCCTGATCGGTTACGGCCAATTGACCAAGGCTTTGGGCGAACTGGAAGGCGAAATCGCGGCGGAAATCCGCTGGCGGCCATTCGAGCTGAACCCGCAGATGCCGGCCGAGGGCGAGGAGCAGGAGGCGCATCTCCAGCGCAAATATGGCCGCCCCGCCGAGGAAGGCGCGCGCATCCGCGGCCAGATGAAGGCGATTGCGGAAGGCGCGGGCGTGTCGCTGTCCTACGAGGGCGAGGGCGCAGCGCCCCCGGCGATGATGTGGAACACGCGGGACTGCCACAAGCTGCTGACCTTCGCGCTTGAGCAGGCCAGGCCTGAGGTGCAGACGGCATTGAAGCTCGCCCTGTTCCGCGCGCATTTCAACGAGCGCCGCAATCTCGGCGACCGCACGGTGCTGCTCGACTTAGCGTCCGAAGCGGGTCTCCACCGCACGGCGGCGAAGGCCGCGCTGGACGATCCCAACCTCGAAGCCCGCGTCCTCGCTGAAGAGGCGCAGGCGTGGGACATGAATATCTCGGGCGTTCCCGCGATGATCGTGGAAGGCAAGTTCCTGATCCCGGGTGCGCAGTCGCCTGAGGTCTATGTCAATGCGTTGCGGCGGGTGGCCGAAAAGACGCGGGCGGCCCAATAAATCATCGTCATCCCGGCGCAGGCCGGGACCCAGTGCGGACAGTGCTGCGCTTCGTGCCACTGGCCCCGGCCTGCGCCGGGGTGACGGGAAGGTGGCTAAACCAGCCCCAGCCGTTCCAGCTTCATCGCCAGCTTGCCGGGCAGCGCGTCGCCGATATCTTCACCGGCGGCGAGATCCTTGGGGGCTTTCTCGTCCGTCAGATAGCGCCAGCCCTGATGCGCGCGCTTGGCTTGCTGGTGGACGCGGATCAGCGTGGGTTCGAGCACGATGTCCCAACGGCCGTCATCGGTCTTCACAAAGCCAAGGATCGGTGATCGCGCCACGATCGCGTGGTTGATGATCCAGTAGAGCGAGCCGCCCACCACTTCCTCGTGCCGCGTGGGCCGGTTGCGGGTGGTGAGGCGGATCTCGCCGCGCCCCTCATACCAGCCTTCGAGATGATCATAGCTTTTCGCCCCGAAGGCGATCTTGGTCAGGTGAAGCGGCATGACCCCGCTGTCACGCGCCCCCGCGCGCGTGTCAACCGGCGAGATAGGAGTCGAGCGTCAGTTGCAGCTGGCGGATGCGCGCCTCCTGATAATTGCCGAGCGTCTGCGCGCCCTTACGCGAGGCCTTGGCCCCGTCACGCTGAAGCGCGAGGTTATCGGTATCCTGATCGAGGATCTCGGCGAGCGCGAAGCCGGGGACGGTGGTGTAGCTGTCCTCCACGCCCAGCCGGATCGGGGTCGCGGGGGCGGGGCGCTCGCCGTCGGCGGGGATCGGCTGGAGGACGAGGATCTCATGCAGGCACTCGTCCGGCCCCAGCGGGCGGAAGCGGTAACACAGGCGGATGCTGATGCCGGGGAAGAAGAAGGCATTGGGGAACAGGAAATACTCGATCGAATCCATCATCTCGGTGGTGGAGACTTGCGACAGATCGGTCCCGAAGGCCGCGCCCAGCTCCTCGCGCAGCAGCCGCGCGTGTTCGGCGCGGGCCGAGGCACCCGGCGGCAGGGCAGCGGGATCGCGCCCGAGCTTGCCGAACAGGGTCTGCTCGCTGATGTCCTGCTTTAAGTGCGGGCTGGGCACGCCGATCGCATGGATGAAGCGCGAGACGTGCTTGCCGAAGATGTCGTATTGCGCGTTGGCGTCCGCAGCAGTGTAGACCGCCTGCGCATGGGTTTCGAGCACGTGGAAGGCTTCGAGGAAGGCCTCCATTGCCATCTTCCAATTGGCCGGCAGCACCTTTTCGGTGTGGAGTGCGACATAGCGATCATCCATCGGCCAGAGCTTGAAGTGCTCCGGCATCACCTCAAGCTGCTCGGCGAGCGGCGGGGGATTATCGCCCATATGGATGAACACGAACCCGCCCCAGGTGTCGCAGGCGACTTCATCAAGGCCGAAGGTATCGTCTGACAAATGAGGAAAGTCCCAGCGGCAGGGGATTTCCCGCAAGGTTCCGTCGAGGTTCCAGCTCATCCCGTGGAACGGGCAGCGGATATTGGCGCGCCTGACCCCGCGGGAGCCTTCGGCGGCGAACTTCATCCCGCGGTGCGGGCAGGAATTGACGAAGGCGCGGATCGCCATGTCGGCCCCGCGCACCACCAGCACCGAATGGTGCCCGACGTCATAGACGTAGCGGTCACCGACGCCGGGAATGTGCTCCTCGCGGCAGGCCCATTGCCAGACATTGGGCCACAGCCGCGCCATTTCGAGATCGTGGAACGCCGGGTCGGTATAACGGGCAAAAGGCACGTCTGTGTCGCCAAGGAAGGTGTAGGCCTCCTCGCGCATGGCGGCAGGGGCATTGTCGCCGTCTGCATCGAGGATGTCTTGCATCGACAGGCCGGGACAGCGCGCTTCGCCGGGGGCGAGCGCCGGGTCGGACGGGGCGGTCAGATCGGGTCGGGTCATGGGTGTCTCATCGCCTGGCGGTTGTAGAGGGGATCGGCAGGCTTGCGCGCGCCGACGATAAAGGGAGCGGCTTCGAGCATCGCGTCGGTGGCGGGATCGTCGCGCACCCAGTCGACCAGTTCGCTACGGTAGGCGAATTTCCAGACGCCATCGCGCCGCTCGTAACGGTCGACATAACGGCCCGCGATAAACAGATCGCGTGGGCTCCCGCTGTCATCGAAAACGCGGTGGTAGGCCTGATAATAGACCTCGCCATAGGCCTCGTCAGGGCCGGTGAAGTCGATGAGATGCTGGCCGAGCATGTGGTGGTTGCGCTGGTGCTCCTTGAGCATCTCCATGCAGAATGCGGCGAAGTCTTCCGCCGGGCCGCTGAATACCCCGTATTCGCAGCGCGCCCCGGGCCAGAACTGTGCCAGCAGCAAGTCGCCATCGAGCCGGTCGAGCCCGCGCATGTAGAGCGCCGCGAGGTCGATAATGGCGAAGCGGTCGTCCGCGGTGCCCATCACGCGATGCTCAAGCCGCCGTCGACGATAAACGGCGCGCCGGTGGCAAACTTGCTCTCGTCGCTGGCGAGATAGACCACGAGATGTGCGATATCCTCGACCTCGCCCATCCGGCCAATCGGCTGGGCGATGGAGAAGGCCGCGCGGGTCGCGTCGGGATCGGGCGTTCCGGCGATCACGCTTTCGACATTGGGGGTGAGGATCGTGCCGGGCTGGACGGAGTTGACCCGCACGCCGTTCTTCTCGCGCGCGCAGTAGAGCGCAATCGACTTGGTCAGCGTCACGACGGCCGCCTTGGCGCTGTTATAGGCGGCCAAGTCGGGTGAGGGCTTGTTCCCCGCCGCGCTGGAGAAGTTGACGATCGACCCACCGCCGCTCTTGGCCATCAGCGGGATCGCCGCCTTGCAGCCCATGAAGATCGAATCGACATCGACCGTGTAGCAACGCTTGAAATCTTCGGGCGAGATGTCGGCGATGGAGCCAAACACGGTGATCGCGGCGTTGTTGACCAGCACGTCGAGCCGCCCGTGGCTGGCTTCAACCTCGGCAATGATCGCTTGCCAGCGCGGCCAGTCGGTGACGTCTTGATGGAGGTAATCGCAGCCCAGTTCCGCTGCCGTCGCGCGGCCCGCAGCCTCGTCAATATCGGTGATGATGACAGTCGCGCCCTCGGCCATCAGGGCCTTGGTCGCCGCCTTGCCCAGACCCATCGCGCCGCCTGTCAGCAGCACCACTTTGCCTGCCACACGTCCTGCCATCACTCTCTCCCATTATTGTTTGGGAGAGAGTTAGAACGTGGCCAGACCCATCGCCACTGCCAAACCTAAGAAGGCGAAGAAGCCCATCGAATCCGTGATCATGGTGACAAACACGCTGGAGGCAACCGCCGGGTCCTGATCCAGCCGTTCGAAAATCACCGGCACGGCCACGCCCGCAATCCCTGCAATCGCGATGTTGATGATCATCGCCAAGCCGATCACCAGACCCATCATCGGGGTGAACAGGATGCCGGTCGCGGCCCCGATCAGCATGGCGATCGTGCCGCCATTGAGCAGCGCGACGCGGAATTCGCGCCACAGGATGCGGCGGGTGTTGGAGCGGGTCAGCTGATTGGTCGCAATCGCGCGCACGGCCACGGCCATCGTCTGGGTGCCGGCATTGCCGCCGATGCTGGCGACAATCGGCATGAGGATTGCGAGCGCCACCAGCTGTTCAATCGCCGCGCCGAACAGCGCGATGATCGAGGAAGCAATGACCGCAGTCCCAAGGTTCGCGATCAGCCAGCGCACGCGGGCGGTATACGCTTCGCGGATCGGCTCGTTGATGTCACCATCGCCCGCGCCCGACAGCAGCAGCGCATCCTCGCCCGCTTCTTCGGAGATAATGTGGACGATGTCATCGACCGTCATCTGGCCGACCAGCCGCCCGCTTTCATCCACCACGGCCGCCGAAATCAGCGCATACTTTTGGAACATCAGCGCGGCTTCTTCCTGATCCATCGTCACCGGGATCAGGGTCTGGTCGCGCTTCATCAGGTCGGTCAGGCGCACGGAGCGTGGGGTCGTGAGGATCCAGTTCAGCGCGCAGGTGCCGACCGGATGGTGCCTTTCGTCGATCACGAAGACTTCGAAGAAGTCATGCTCGATATCGCCGTTTTCGCGCAGGTAATCGATCAGATCGCCGACGCTCATATGTTCGGGCACCGCCACGAAGTGCCGGCTCATCAAACGGCCGGCGGTCTCTTCGGGGTAGGCGAGCGCGCTGGAGACCGCCGCGCGGGTTTCCGGCTCCAGCTCGGCCATCACCGCGCGCTGATCGGCTTCGTCGAGATCCTCGATCAGCTGCACCGCATCGTCGGTGTCGAGCTGTTCGGCGATCACCGCGACGGCCTGCGCGGACAAAGTGTCCATCAGGTCTTCGCGGACATAATCGTTCAGTTCGGCGATGACGTCGCTGGTCATCAGGTCGCTGATCGTGGAGGCCAGCTGCGCGCGTTCGCGCGGTTCCAGCAGTTCGATCAGATCAGCGATGTCGGCAGCATGGAGCGGCTCGACCAGACCATATACTGCGCCCTTGTCGCCCGCTTCCAGAGCATCGTGCACCGCGCTGACGAAAGAGGGCTTGAGCCGGTTTTCCTGGTCGTGGCGTTCATCATCGACCCGGTCATCCGGACGCACTTCGCCCTCACCGTGATCGGCGAGAGCAAGGTCGTCATCGTGGATGCGATCTTCGGCCATATCAGAGGCGTTTACGGAGCGACCTATGAAAAGCAAGCGGGGAGGGTGACAGGCTCGCCACGACCGCTATAGAACCGCCCAAATTGTTACTCGGAGACAGACAAATGGCCGATACCCTGACCTTCACCCTCGACACCGGCGACGGCGAGGCCCGCGACGTTGTGATCAAGCTGCGCCCCGATCTGGCCCCCGGCCACGTCGCGCGCATCACCGAACTGGCGAGCGAAGGCTTCTATGACGGTGTGATCTTCCACCGCGTCATCAATGGCTTCATGGCGCAGGGCGGCGACCCGACCGGCACCGGCATGGGCGGCAGCGACAAGCCCGACCTCGCCGCTGAATTCAACGCCGAACCGCACGTCGAAGGCGTGTGCTCGATGGCCCGTTCGCAGAACCCGAACAGCGCCAATTCGCAGTTCTTCATCTGCCTTGATGACGCGCGCTTCCTCGACAAGCAGTACACCGTTTGGGGCCAGGTCACGAGCGGGATGGAACACGTCCACGCGCTGCCCAAGGGTGAGCCGCCGCGCAGCCCCGGCAAGATCGTCAAAGCGACGGTGGCCTGAGGGGGGCGAGGGGCCCAGGGGGTGAAAATTCGTTCGGTGGCGGTGGCTTTGTGCGCACTGCTGCTGGGAGCCTGCGCCACCCTGCCCGACATCACACAGTCGCGCTCCCCCTGCCAGCTTGAGCCTGGCGGGTGGTGCGCGTTTGTGCGTGAGGCGGCGGTTGAGGCGTGGCCCTATGCGGTCGCTTCGACCAACGCCTATACCGGCGATGATGATCTTTTCGCCAAGCCGGGCCGCGTGCTCCAGCGGATCGAGCATATGCCGATCGCGCCCGAGGATGCGGGGAAGGGCTTCAGCTACGAACTGTTCAACCAGTATGCGCCGGGCTCCGGCAGCGATACCGCCCGCAAGCCCGTCGCGCGGGTGCTTGCCTACCGAGGCACCGATTTCAAGGGCCTCTCCGACATCTTCTTCGGCACATTGCGCAATGACCAGATCGAACTGGCGCTGCGCTATTTCGATGCCGAACGCGAGCGGCTGGGCAATGATCTGCCGTGGGTGGTGGTCGGCCATTCGCTCGGCGGTGCATTGGCGACAGAGGTTTCTAACGCGCATCCCGAAGTGCGCGCCTTCCTGTTCAACACCTCGCCCTTCTACCGCGACGAGGTGCGCGCCAATGCTCTGCGGCGAACCGTCTTCAACGAGCGCGGCGAGTTTTTGCGGCGGTTTGCGCGCAGCAGCGAGCCGCCTGCGGCCAATGTCTTCACCATCAATTGCGAGCCGCGCAAGGGCAGCATCACCAAGCATAAGGTGCGCCCGCTGGCCGATTGCATCACTTGGATCGCGGCCTATGCCAGTCGCGACGCTTTCGAGGTGATGAAGGCCAACGGCATCACCAAGCCTTTTGTGGAGTGCGGGCCGGAGGACAAGCCGCACCCAGAGCCGGGCACCAAGCCGGAAGAGCCCTGCGTCCACAACAGCCTGCGCGAGCCCGAGGGCAAGCGCAGGTAATCGCCGGGCACAGCGCCGATTGAACGCGCGCACCATCGGCGCTAAAGGCGCGGGCCTGATGAAACCTGCCGCCGCCCCTCCCAAAACCTACCGCGTCAAGAGCTTCGGCTGCCAGATGAACGTCTATGATGGCGAGCGGATGGCCGAGCTTCTGGGGGATCGCGGCATTGCGCCCGCGCCCGAGGGTGAGGACGCCGATCTGGTCATCCTCAACACCTGCCACATCCGCGAGAAAGCCGCCGAGAAGGTCTATTCGGACATTGGCCGGCTGGTCTTCGCGGGCAAGCAAGCCGGCAAGCAGCCGCTGATCGCCGTCGCTGGCTGCGTCGCCCAAGCCGAGGGCGAGGAGATCATGAAGCGCGCGCCTGCGGTCAGCATCGTGGTCGGCCCGCAGGCCTATCACCGCCTGCCGGACATGCTCGGGCAAGCGGTGCAAGGCAAGCGCGCGACCGATACCGATATGCCCGCCATCGCCAAGTTCGACGCGCTGCCGCAGCGCAAGAAGCGTGGCCCCAGCGCGTTCCTGACGGTGCAGGAAGGCTGCGACAAGTTCTGCACCTATTGCGTGGTGCCCTATACCCGCGGCGCGGAAATCTCGCGGCCCTTCGCGCATCTTGTGGCCGAGGCGCAGAAACTGGTCGAGGCGGGCTCGAAGGAGATCACGCTGCTCGGCCAGAACGTCAATGCTTGGCGCGGCGAGGACGACAAGGGCCGCCGTACCGGGCTGGCAGGCCTGATCCACGCGCTCGCCCGGATCGATGGGCTAGAGCGCATCCGCTACACCACCAGCCACCCCAACGACATGGATGATGCCTTGATCGCTGCACATGGGGAGGTGGACAAGTTGATGCCCTATCTGCACTTGCCGGTGCAGGCGGGGAATGACCGCATCCTCAAGGCGATGAACCGCCAGCACACGGCGGACAGCTATCTCAAGGTCATCGAGCGCTTCCGCGCGGCGCGGCCCGATATCGCTCTGTCAGGCGACTTCATTGTCGGCTTTCCGGGCGAGACCGAGGCGGAGTTCGAAGACACGCTGCGGATCGTCGACGAAGTTCGCTACGCCGCGTGCTTCAGCTTCAAATACTCGCCCCGACCCGGCACGCCTGCTGCGACGATGGAAGGGCAGATTGCGCCAGACGTGATGGCGGACCGCCTCCAACGCTTGCAGGCCCGCCTCGCGCACCACCAATATGCCTTCAATCAGGCGAGTGTCGGCAAGACCTGCACGGTCATGATTGATCGCACCGGCCGCGACCCCGGCCAATGGCTCGGCAAGTCGCCGTGGCTGCAATCGGTGTGGTTCGAGGGCGATTATGCCATCGGCGATCTGGTCGAAGTGACACTCGCCGACGCGGGGCCAAATTCACTCAGGGGCGTCGTTACCGCCTTCGCCTGAGCGCTCCGCCGTTAGCCCATCACCGCTCGTCCTCGGTTCCACGCGTAACGTCTACCACTGCGGCGCGCAGCACTTCGGAAGCGAAGGCACCTGCGGGCATCCGGTAGAGCGCCTTGAGATAGGCGCGGTCAAAACGGGTCATGGCAGCAGGTGCATCCGAAGGTGCAACAAACAGGGTCATGATGGTGCGCGGTGCGTCAGCCTCGGCCACATCGACTTCGCCTGTGGGGGCGAGCAGGCGCAGGCTGGCATAGTCGGCGATCTGCACCGGACTGAGACCCGCAATCGCGCCATTATCAACCACGACCAGCACGGCCAGCATGTCTTCCCTGATCTCGCGCTTCAGGCGCCCTGCGCTCCAGATCTGGTTGGTTGGCCCTGGAATGCCGCCCGAACCGCCAGCTTCGGGACTGGATATGATGACTTCGCCGCTGGCTGCGGTTTGCTTGCTGGCTTGGAACACATAGACCGGATCGCGCGCGTCCATCGCCGCGTCGATCTCGCGCGCGCTGATTCCGGCGAACAGCCGCCGCCCGCTTTTGCGGATATCGCGCAGCTGGGCGTGAGCATCGTCCGAGAATGTGAGCAAGGCATTGGGTTTGCACCCGCTTTTGCGCACTGGAACCTTGGCGATCCGTGCATTGTCGATGATCCGTGTCGCAACGTCGCGAGCAAGTTCGGCGTCGCCAGCCGCGACCATCAGGCAGAGCGGCTGTTCAAACCGCGCCAGCGGGCGGCGTGGGCGCGGATTACCTGCCAAATCGCGGGCGAGATCGGTGAGTGCGGCTTCGGTCTGGGGCTTTTCACCCTCAACCACGATCTGCGGCGGCTCCGCCTCCTGCGCGGCGGCAGGGATGGCCAGAGCGGCTACCAGAGCCAGACCGGCTGCCAGAGCCAGACCGGCTGCCAGAGCCAGACCGGCGGCTTTCATCTACTTGCCCTCGTCAGCCAGAGCGATCTTAGAAGCGTGCGCCATCACAGCCTTCGCCGTGCTCCCGCGCGGCATGGCGTAAAGCGAGCGCAAATAGGCGCGGTCAAATTCTGTCATCATGTTCGGCGCGCTGTCGCGGTCGCTGAACAGGGTGAGAATCGTTGTCGCGCCGGCTAGGGCGTCCTGCGGCATCTTGCTGGCATTGATGGTCGGGGCCAGCAGGCGGAGCGTCGCATAATCAGCAAGCCGTACCGGATCGAGCCCCTCGGTTGCTGCTTGTTCGATCACCACCGCCGCGCCGAACACGTCTGGCTGACCGATCACCTCGCGCTGTCCCTGGAAGACTTCGGGCCCCATCCACAGTTGCATCGGTTCGTGGAAGGCGAAGCTGGCGGTTTCGGTTTCGAACATCTCGTCAAGCTGCTGGAGATAGTGCGAGCCGTAAAACTGAAGGTAGTTATTGCGCATCTCGCGCAGTTGCCCGACCGCGTCGTCGGTCACGGCGATCAGCGTGTTGGGAGCGCAGCGTCCGCGCTTGACGGCCACGCCTGCCTGCTCGGCATTGTCGACAACGCGCTCTGCCACGGCTTTGGCAAGCGCCTGATCCTCGGCAGCGACCAGCAGGCACATCGGGTAGCGCAGCTTGTGGAGCTTGCCGTCCGGCAGCACGTTGCCGGCCAGCGCCAGCCCCCAGTTTACCACTGCATCGTCTACAGGGGACGCGTCTTCGGCGGCGGCAGGGATGCTGATCGCGGTGGCGAGTGCGGCAAGGACTGCGAGGCTATGCTTCATTGACAGCGACTCCTTCGGCTAAATATCAACATGTTAAAGCTTAATCCCGGGTGAATGCGACTCATCCGGCCAAGTTCGATTCCACTCTTATCCGACCTCGTTTGGCGGCGTTTCGATGACTATCCACCACCATCTCGCCGCAGCCTGCTTGCTTTGCGCGGGGGGCCGCTTACCCTCACGACTCACGGACGAGGGATTGTCCCACGGCCGCAGCCAAAGGAACCTATGGGCCGACGACCCTCCCGTGCCGGACACCCGGCGCTCTCGCCCGATCCGCGCGGCATTCCGGAACCGCGGCGCGCGCGCGTTGATCTGACTTTTGAGAATCAGGCTCTGCTTGGGCCGTTATTCGGCCAGTTTGATGCCAATCTGGTGCAGGTGGAAAACCGGCTCGGCGTCTATATCCACGCCCGCGGGCATCAGGTGGTGATCGAAGGCCCGGAGGACGACGTTGGCCGGGCGCGCGAGACATTGAAGACCATGTATGACCGTTTGGCCCGAGGGGAAGCGCTCGATGCCGGCGCGGTGGAGTCGATGATCGCGATGTCGGCCGAACCGACGCTGGAAGGGATCATCTCGGGCGACATGGACGCGCCGCCGATCATGATCCGCACGCGCAAGAAAACCATCGTGCCGCGCTCGGCGACGCAGATCGAATATATGCGGTCGCTGGCCAAGGATGACATCATCTTTGCGCTTGGCCCGGCGGGCACGGGCAAGACCTATATCGCGGTCGCGCAGGCGGTCAGCCAGCTGATCACGGGGAGCGTCCAGCGCCTGATCCTGTCGCGCCCTGCAGTGGAAGCAGGGGAGAAGCTCGGCTTCCTGCCCGGCGACATGAAGGAGAAGGTCGATCCCTATCTTCGCCCGCTCTATGATGCGCTGAACGACTGTATGCCGCCCGAACAGGTCGAGCGGCGGCTGGCGAATGGCGAGATCGAGATCGCGCCGATTGCGTTCATGCGCGGGCGCACACTGGCGGACAGCTTCATCATCTTGGACGAAGCACAGAATACCACGCGCGAACAGATGAAGATGTTCCTTACCCGCTTTGGCCAGAACAGCCGGATGGTGGTGTGCGGCGATCCGCGTCAGGTCGATATTCCCGGCGGGCCGCGGATGAGCGGACTGAACGACGCGGTCGAGCGGCTGGAGGGGGTCGAAGGCTTCGGCACCATCCGCTTCACCGCCGCCGACGTGGTGCGCCACCCGATCGTGGGCCGCATCGTCGAGGCTTATGAGGGCGGCGGCGAAGAGGGGTAGGGGCTCTGCGACGCGCACCTGTTCGATGAGCGATGCAGTCAGTCCGACGAAACCGCGTTGTGGGGACCGGGGCTGACTGTTAGCAACATCATGAGTTTTCAGTCGCGAAGGACGAAGTTTTATTCCGCAGCCAACGGCCGGAATAGTTCTTCTGATCAGTGCGACAACACAGGGGCGGGCGTCGTGATTGAGCTGCAACTTCCGGATTGCGCATGACCGCTTTCCGATATCGAAGCGGGATTGCGATGTCGCGTGGCCTTGCACCGCTGTCGCTCGCGGTGCTCGTTCTTTCCGGATGTGCCATTCCGCGCACCGCGCCGCCGGCGATGGCCAGCGCTCAGCCAATCCCGGACCAATGGGTTCTGGCCGAGCCTGCCGGGGCCGATATTCCGCTTGATCGCTACTGGGTGCTGCTGAACGACCCGCTGGTCGAGGAATTCGTCGCGCAGGCGCAAACCAGCAACCTCGATCTGGCGCAAGCGGTGACGCGGCTGCGTTCAGCAAGAGCAGGCTTGCGGCAGGCCCGCGCGGCCCGCTTGCCACAAATCACCGGAAGTGGCGGTGCAAGCCGGGATGTCGGCGATCTGGCGAGCAATGATGTGCAGTTCTCGCTCGGCAGCGACATCGCGTGGGAGGCCGATGTGTTCGGGCGGCTCGATGCCTCGGTCGATGCTGCGCGTAGTGATTTGCAATCGGCAGGATATTCGGTCGGCGATCTGGAACGGGTGATCGTCGCACAGGTGGCGAGCCAGGTGGTGACCGCGCGCTCACTCGCCGCGCAGCTGGCGATTGCACGCGAGACGCTCGCCAATCAGGAAGACAATCTCCAGATTGCCCGCTGGCGCAATCAGGCCGGATTGGTCGACAGCCTTGACGTAGAACAGGCCCGCACCCAGCGCGCTCAGACCGCGGCCAGCATTCCGCTGCTGGAGAGCGATCTGGTGGCGGTGGCGAATGCGATCTCGACCCTGATTGGTGAGCCGCCCGGCCGGGTCTATCGCGCCCTGACCGAAGCGCCGCGCCCCGTTCCCGTGCCGCCGACTGATGTTGCGTTGTCCGCTCCGGCCGACATGCTGCGCCGCCGCCCCGATGTGAGCGGCGCTGAGGCTCGCCTGGCCGCCGATCTCAACAGGATTGGCGTGGCCCGCGCGCAGCTTTACCCGCTCGTGCGGCTGTCTGGCACGATTGGTACCAGCGCGACCGATGTGGGCAGCCTGTTCGACCTCGTCACAGGCAATATCTTCGCGGGTATCACGCAGCTGATCTTCGACGGCGGCCGTGCGCGCGGGCAGATCGAGAGTGCTGAGGCGATTGCCGATGGCTCGCTCGCGGCATGGCGGCAGAGCATTCTCGTGGCGCTCGAAGAGGTCGAAAGCGCAGGCGTCGACCTTGAGACCAGCGCCACTCGGGTCACGGCGCTGATCGAGGCCAGCGACGGCGCGCAGAACGCCGCAATCCTTGCCCGCAGCCAGTATCAGGCCGGGCTGATCGATTTTCAGACGCTGCTGGTGACCGAAAGCCAGCTGCTGAGCACACGCACCGCCGAGGTCAACGCCCAGGCCGGACGCGCGCTCGCCTTTATCAGTCTGGCGCGTGCGCTGGGCGGGGGATGGTCGGTGCCCGAGGGTGCTGGCCTTGACGACATCGCGGCGAAGGGGCCCACCAAGTGATCGATTTGAGCAAGCCGGACGAGCAGCCAAGCGTCGATGAATTCCTCGGCACCAAGCCGCGCCCGCGCTGGCGGCGGTGGATGAAGTACTGGCTGCCCGGCCTGATCGTGGTGCTGCTGATCCTCGGCATCGCGCAATGCACCGGGGAAGCGCCCAAGCCTGACTATATCACCGCGCCGGTGGCGCAGGAATCGCTGTCGCTGTCGGTCACAGCGACTGGCAATTTGCGCCCGACCAACCAGGTCGAGGTCGGCGCAGAAGTCACCGGCCCGCTCGATAGCGTGCTGGTCGATGTCAACGACCGCGTGACCAAGGGGCAAGTGATTGCGGTCATCAATACCGAGATCATCGACCAGCAGATCGCCCAATCGCGTGCCAACCTCAATGCCGCGCGCGCCGCTTTGGCACAGGCGCAGGCGACCATCGAGATCGATCAGGTTCAGCTCGCTCGCCTTGAGGAGGTGCGCCGCCTGTCAGGCGGACGCGTGCCTTCGCAGATCGAGGTGGAGCGGGCCGAGGCTGCGGTGGAGCGGGACCGTGCGGCGGTCGCTTCCGCGCGCGCCAATATCGAAGCGGCGCAGGCATCGCTGAACGGCAGCCTCACCACCCGCACCCGCGCCGTGATCCGTGCGCCTGTCACCGGCGTCGTGCTCGCCCGCCGGGTCGAACCGGGGCAGACCGTGGTCGCCAGCTTTAACACCGTGACCCTGTTCGTGATCGCCGAAGACCTGTCCGCCATGCAGCTGCGCGTGTCGATTGACGAGGCCGATGTGGGGCAGGTCAGGCCGGGTCAGAAATCGACCTTTACTGTCGATGCCTATCCCGGCCGGCAGTTTCCCGCGACGGTCGAACGGGTTGATCTGGCTTCGACGGGCACCACCCAAGCCTCAGCGAGCGGCGGCACCGCGTCGGCTACGGGCGGAACGGTGGTCAGCTATGAAGCGCGGCTTACCGTGCAAAACCCCGAGGGCCTGCTGCGCCCCGGCATGACCGCGACCGCAACCATCGCGACCCAGAACACCGGCCGCGCGATGCTGGTGCCCAACGCCGCGCTGCGGTTCCGTCCGGAGACCGAGGAGGAAGCGGGCGGCGGCGTGTTCAATCCGCAGATCGGGCTTGAGGACGGCAAGCAGCAGGCCAGCATCGGCGAAGGCAGCCGCCAAGTGGTGCAGGTGCTGCAAGCAGACGGCACGCTGAAACCCGTCGAGGTCGTGACCGGCCGCAGCGACGGGCGGCGGACCGTGGTCACGTCCAAGGGGCTGAAGCCGGGCATGAAGGTCGTCACCGGGATCAAGGCTGCGGCCCAGTGACAGCAGAACCCCTGATCCAGCTGGAAGGCATCACCAAAACCTTCGGCAGCGGGGCGGCGGCGTTTCAGGCGCTGAAGGGGATCGACCTCACCATTGAACGCGGCGAGTTTGTCGCGATCATGGGGCCGTCCGGTTCGGGCAAATCGACGACGATGAACATCCTCGGCTGTCTCGATGTGCCGACCGGCGGCATCTTCCGATTCCGTGGTGTCGAAGTGCAAAAGCTGGACCGCGATCAGCGCAGTCTGCTGCGCCGCCGCTATCTCGGTTTCGTGTTTCAAGGCTTCAACCTGCTCGCGCGCACGACCGCGCTCGAGAATGTCGAACTGCCACTGCTCTATCGCGGCGAGAACAAGACTCAGCGGCGCGAATCGGCGTTGCGGGCGCTCGATCAGGTCGGGCTGGTCCCGTGGGCTTCGCACACCCCGGCCGAACTGTCCGGCGGCCAGCAACAGCGCGTCGCGATCGCGCGGGCACTGGTGACGCAGCCCGATGTGCTGCTGGCGGATGAGCCGACCGGTAACCTCGATAGCGAACGCTCGGTCGAGATCATGCAGCTGCTGCAACGCCTGAATGGCGAGGGCATCACCGTGCTGATGGTCACGCACGAGGAGGAAATGGCAGCCTACGCCAAGACCATCGTTCGCTTCCGTGATGGCCTGGTCGAACGGATTGATCGCAGTGCGCATGCCGTGGAAGGCAGTCCCGTCTGATGCTCGGATCGACCCTCCTCTTGGCGCTGCGCGAAATCCGGCGACACATCCTGCGCTCGATCCTGACGACGCTCGGTATCATCATCGGGGTCGCGGCGGTGGTGACGATGGTCACGCTCGGCAACGGTGTTACCGCGTCTGTGCAGGAAGAGATTTCATCGCTCGGCGCGAGCAACTTCATTGTCTTCCCCGTCCGCACCGATCGCGGCACGATCCGCCCTTTCGATGAGGCGGATGTGAAGGCGGTTCAGCAGCAAATCGCCGGGGTGACAATCGCGGCGGGCACCGTCGCTGCCAATGCCACGGCCTTCTACAACGGGCAGGATTGGGACACTCGGGTTGTCGGCTCGAATAACGACTTCCTCGATGCGCAATCGATTACGGTCGAGGAAGGCCGCCCCTTCAGCAAGGACGAAGAAGAGGCAGGCAAGAACGTCTGTCTGCTCGGCCTCAAGGTGCGCGAAGCGATCTTCGTGCCCGGCACCAGCCCGATCGGCGCGCGGATGCGGCTCGGCGGTGTTTCGTGCCAGGTCATCGGCGTGATGGAAGAACGCGGGCAGGGCGGCAACGGCGCGGATGATGATGATGCAGTCTATCTGCCGCTCAAGAACGTCCAGCGGCGGTTTCGCGGCAACGAAAACCTCGATTACTTCGTGCTGAAGTATGATCCTTCCTATGCGCCGTCGGTCATTCAAGATTCGCTGGTCGATCTGCTGCGTGAACGCCGCCTGTTGCAGGGGGAGCAGCCCAATGACTTCAACGTCATCGACACGGCGCAGGTCAATCAGGCGCTGGGCGCGGCGACCGGTGCGCTGACGGCGATGGTGGCGGTGATTGCCTCGATCAGTCTCTTGGTGGGCGGCATCGGGATCATGAACATCATGCTGGTGTCGGTGACCGAACGGACCCGCGAAATCGGCATCCGCCTCGCCATCGGCGCGCTGGCGCGGGAGGTGCGCTTGCAGTTTCTGACTGAAGCCGTGGTGCTTTGCGCGCTGGGCGGATTGGTGGGGATTGCCTTGGGCTTCGGTGCCTCGATCGGGCTTGCCGCGGCCATCGATGTGCCCTTCGTGTTTGATCCGATGATCAATCTGGTGAGCTTCCTGTTTGCGGCGGGCATGGGCATCGTCTTCGGGTACTACCCCGCCAGCCGCGCCTCCAAACTCGATCCGATTGACGCGCTGCGGCACGAATAAGCGGCCGCATCCCGCAGCGCGGCGTTTCGCGGCGGCGCTTTCCGCGCTAAGGGCCGCGCCATCATGCAACTCGACATCGATATCGAAGACTGGCCTGCGAGCGACTGGGAAGTGCTGGCAGAGCGCGCTGCGCAGGCGGCGGGTGAGGGCGAACCGCTGCTCGCCAACCCGCGCCTGATCGTCAGCCTGCTGTTCACCTCTGATGCCGAGGTCCACACGCTGAACCGCGAATGGCGCGAGCGGGACAAGCCGACCAACGTCCTCAGCTTCCCGATGCTGGAGCGAGAGGAACTCGAAGCTCTCGCATCAGACGGCCCGCCCGAAATGCTCGGTGACATCGCGCTGGCATATGAAACTTGTGCACGCGAAGCGGCGGAGAAGGGCGTGGCGCTTGAAGCCCATGCCGCCCACCTGATCGTCCACGGACTGCTCCATCTTGCCGGCCACGATCACGTCGATAGCGACGCTCAGGCCGAGGCGATGGAGGCGCTGGAGACAGCGATACTTGCCAAACTGGGTATCGCTGACCCATATGACGCTTGAAACTGCATAGGAGCCCCATTCAAGGCCATGGCCGATTCCCATTCGCCCGCATCTCAATCCGGAGACGCGGACAGTAGCAGCGGGCTGTGGCCTGCGCTGCGCAAGCTCCTGAAGCTCGAAGGCGCCCGCTCCCTGCGCGAGCAGCTTGAAGAAGCCATCGACGAGCACGAGGACGAAAACGGTGGCCCCGGTTCCGATACCGGCGGCAGCGGCGGGGGTGACCTGTCGCGGGTCGAGCGGCAGATGCTGCGCAACCTCCTCCACTTTTCCGAACATGATGCCGATGACGTGGCTGTGCCGCGCGGCAAGATCATCGCGGTCGATGCGTCGATCAGCTGGGAAGACATGGTCGCCGCCTTCAGCGAGCACGGCCATTCGCGCATGCCGGTCTATCGCGAGACGCTCGATAGCGTGGTGGGCATGATCCACATCAAGGATGTGTTCCCCTTCCTCGCCAATGGCACGCCGCCGCCCGCTGACTGGACCACGCTGATGCGCCAGCCGCTTTACGTGCCACAGGCGCGCGGGGCGCTGGATGTGCTTGCCGATATGCGCACCCAGCGCGTGCACCTTGCCATCGTGCTCGATGAATTTTCGGGGACTGACGGGCTCATCACGATCGAGGATCTGGTCGAGGAAATCGTGGGCGAGATCGAGGATGAGCACGACGAGACGCCCGAAGAGCTGATCGTCCCTATCGGCGAAGGCATGTGGGACGTGGACGCCCGCGCCGAGCTTGATGACATTGCCGAGCGGATCGATCCGCGCCTCGCTGAAGTGGCGGAATCGGTCGACACGCTGGGCGGCCTCGCTTTCGTGCTCGCCGAGGCTGTGCCGGCAGTGGGCACAGTGCTGGAACATCCGAGCGGTTGGCGGATTGAGGTGACGGCGGGTGACGAAACCCACGTAACCCGGCTACGATTGCATCCGCCGGAAGATGCGAGTGAGATGCAATAGGCGCAACTTTTTCGCCCTCCACGCATTTTTTCTTCGATTTTTTGCATCCAATCGGCGTCTCGGGCGTATCTCTCTTCACCAAGGAGAGAATTCATGCCTGCACGTCGTCTTCCCCCCCTGCGCGCGCTTGAAGCCTTCATGCGCACGGTCCGTCTGGGCTCTGCCCGGGCGGCGGCGGAGGAGATCGGTCTCAGCCCCTCGGCGCTGTCGCGGCGTATCAGCAATCTCGAAGAATTTGTTGGCAAAAAGCTGTTCACCCGCGCGCGCCAGTCGATGCAGCTGACGGATGAGGGTCAGGCCTTCTACGAGGCGGTGAACCCGCACATGGAAGCACTCGCCCGTGCGGTGGAGAGCCAGTCGGACAATATCGCGCTGTTGCGCCTACGCCTCGGCGTGCTGCCGATGTTCGGCAGCCAGCGTCTGTTCCCGCGGCTGGGCGAGCTGCGCAAGCGTCACCCGCTGCTGCACATCGACATCGACACCGCGCCGCATCTTGAAGACCGGGTGGGCGATACGCTGGATGCTGCCATCATCCTGTCACGCGGACCGGCAAGCGGGCTGCACGCGGTGCGGCTCGACCACAATCTCGTCCATGCGATCTGTTCCAAGGACACCGCGCGTGCGATCGGCCCGGACATCACGCCGGAAGTGATGACGAAGCAGACCTTCCTGATCCACAATGAACTGCCCGAAAGCTTCATGGCGTGGAAGAAGGCCAATGGGCTCGACACGATGGACCCGGCCGCGATCGACCATTACGATTCGGGCGCATTGATGCTGGAGGCCGCCGCACAGGGGCTCGGCATCGCAATCATGCACGACGATCACTTGCGCCGCGCCAACGACAATCGCTTGATCAACCTGCCAGGCAAGCCGGTCGAAAGCCCCTATAGCTACTGGTTCGTGTGCAAGCCTGTCGCGCTGGAAAGCCGCCCGGTGCGGATCTTCCACGATTGGCTGGTCAGGGCTGGGCTTTAACCCGCGGCCTGATCTTCATTCTTCGGTTCATACCGAACCGGTGCAACCGTGTGCGCGAACGGCCGAAGCGGCTTGCCGAGTATCTCGATCAGCGCTTCCTCGATCCGGCGGCGCGATTCGTGGCTGATCGCCTTGCGGCCGCGGAAGTCCTCCGGGCTGAAGGGTTCGAGGTAGTGCAGGCGAACCTTAAAGGTGCCCTTGCGTGACAGCACTCGCTTGGCATTATTGATGCCGCTTTCCTCGCCAATCCAGCCGATCCATTCAGCGACCGGGCCGTAATCCACGATCACCGGCTGCACCAGCACGCCCGGCGGCGGCGGTTCGAGCACCGAGAGCATCGAGGTTTTGAACGGCAGCAGCGATTGCCCGTCAGTCGTGGTGCCTTCAGGGAAGACCGTCACTGACCAGTTATCGACCAGCGCTTCCTTCAGCGCGTTGATCTGCTCGGCCACACCCATGCGGTGCTCGCGCTTGACGAAGACCGTGCGGTTGAGGCTCGCAAGCCAACCGACCACCGGCGCTTCGGCGAGTTCCGCCTTGGCGACAAAGGCCGTGCCGCTCGCCCCGGCCAGCGCAAGGATATCAATCCACGACAGATGATTGGCGACGAAGAACACGTCGCGCTTCAGATGGGTGCCGATCACCTCGACCTTGGCCCCGCACACCCGCGCGGCATAGCGCAAGAACAGCATCGGGAAGGGTGAGCCATAGGACAGCACCCGGTAGAGATAGTGCAGCGGCACGAAGACGATGATGAGCGCAATCAGGGCCAGCGCGCGGGCCGTCAGCCGCATCCATCCGGCGACGGAAAGCGGCGTGCTTTCCCCCCGTGCGGCCGCTGCGCGCAGCTCACTGTCAGTCATTGCGCGACAAGCGCACGCCGTAAAGCTCCATGCGGTGGTCGACGAGCCGGTATCCCAGTCGCTCGGCAATCTGGCGCTGGAGCGCTTCGACTTCCGGGTCGACAAATTCGACGACCTTGCCGGTTTCCACGTCGATCAGATGATCGTGGTGCGCTTCGGGAACGGGTTCATAGCGCGAGCGCCCATCGCCGAAATCGTGACGGTCAAGGATACCCGCTTCCTCGAACAGGCGCACGGTGCGGTACACCGTCGCAATCGAGATGCGCGGATCGACCGCAGCCGCGCGGCTGTGCAACAGCTCGACATCGGGGTGGTCGTCACTCTCCGACAGCACCTTGGCGATCACCCGGCGCTGTTCGGTAATGCGCAGGCCCTTTTCGGCGCAAAGTTGTTCGAGATCGATTTTCTGGTTCACGGAACGCTCCATCGCCGAGTGCGCCGCCCCTGTGGGATGCGATCGCCCGAAAGCAAGACAGCCTCATCCCTACAGGGACGAGGCTGCTTGCTCAAGCGGGCCGTCCACCCTCTCAACAGGGGCAGTCGGGCCGGCTGATGGACAATGCGACCAGGGGCGCGGCTTTACGCTGTCTTCTTGGTCCGACGTCCCTTGGGCGCCATCACAGTGCCGGGCTTGCGACCAAGACCGATCTTCTTGGCAAGATCGCGGCGCTTTTCGGCATAGTTGGGGGCGACCATCGGGTAATCGGCCGGCAGGCCCCAACGCGCGCGGTAGTCTTCCGGCGTCATGTTGTAATTGGTGCGAAGATAGCGCTTGAGCATCTTCAGCTCCTTGCCATCTTCCAGACAGACGATGTGATCCGGTTTAACCGAATTGCGGATCGCTACCGCAGGCTTGGGCTTGGGTTCTTCGATCTCAACCTTCTCACCCAGATTGGCGAGCGCGTTGTAGACGTTGGTGATGAGTGCCGGAACGTCAGTCACCGCCACATCATTGTTGCTGACATGCGCAGCGACAATGTCGCTGGTCAGCGTGATAAGTGTTTCGTTCATGTCAATTTCCAGATCCTGCATGAGTTCCTCTCGCACGGCGTTCAAGTCGCGCCGGATACTGCGCCATGGATCAAGTCGTCAATCTTGGCAACTGGTGTGGTCCGCGTGGCCATCAATTTGCGATGAATGGAGTTCTACTAGATTGATCGACCGAAAGTAATCGCGTCGACACGCTCGCCGTTTGCCATGCGGTAATAGTTACGCCGCTCACCAATCGGTTCAAATCCAAACTTGTGATACAATTGGATGGCAGGATTTCCGCGCCGCATTTCCAAGAAGATATGCGTGACACCGCGCATTCGAGCAGCGGTGAACAAGTGTTCGAGCAGTGCCGCGCCAACGCCGCGCTGCCGCGCGTCGGGTATGACCGCGATCAGCAGCAGCTCTTCCTCATCGAGCACACAGCGGGTGAGCACGAATCCGGCGGGTGCGGGACCTTCATGGCAATCCCCGATGTCAGGGATCGGCGCGCCGTTAGCGTCAACCACCAGCGCATGGGTGCTGGAAAGAGTCAGCGCATCGGCCACCTGCCGCCGGTTCCAGGCCTCGCCATAGGCCGGGTCGAACGCTGCCTCCATCACCACCATGATCCGGTCGATGAGAGCGGGACTGGGGGCGGGGCGGGGGGTCATGCGGGTTTGCGCAGCGCCATCGGGGTGGCATCGGCCCCCCGGCCATAGGTTGGCGAGAGGTGCGTGGTGAGCAGGGCATCAGGCACCAGCCCGACTTGCCTTGCGTCTGGTAGCAGCGCGATGACATGGCGTGCATCGCCCAGCAGTGCGGCGAATTCCTCGGCCCGGTTGCCTGCGATCAGGTTCCGCGCTCCGGCTGCCATCGCCGCTGAAGGAGGTAGCGAACAAAGCTCACTCGCTGGCAGTCCATCGGCGCCGAAATCCTGTACGAACCACTCGCCATGTCCGCCATTCATGCAGACCGTCACGGGTTCGCCCGGATTCAGCGCCTGCGCCTGCGCTGCGATCAGCGCCAATGTCGGATAGCCGAGCACCTCTGCACGCCACGCAAACCCGAGCGCGCGGGCTGTCGCCAATCCGATGCGTACCCCAGTGAAACTGCCCGGCCCGAGGCTGACGAGAATGCGATCGGCGCGACCTTTGTCCGGCAAGGCACCGATCATCGGCACCAGCGCCTCGGCGTGGCCGCGGGCCATGACGCGGTGATCATGCGCAAGCAGCGCCGCGCCCTCAGAAAGGGCAATGCTGCACGCCTCGGAGGCGGTTTCGATGGCAAGCACGCGCATGGCGCTGCGCGATGCCTCACACCGCGCGCCCGCGCAAGCGCGAGATTCGCGTCAGGCGATGCGGTTGAAGGTTCCGAATTCCGGACGCGGGCTGCGCTCGAAGATGCTGGCGGGATCGCCATAGCCGACCGAGCAGATGAAATTGACCCGGTGGCGCGGTTCGTCGGCGAAGAAGGCGGCGTTCACCGCATCGCCGTTGAAGCCCGACATCGGACCGCAATCGAGGCCCAGCGCGCGTGCGGCGAGCATGAGATAAGCGCCTTGCAGCGAGGAGTTGCGGAACGCGCCTTGCTCGCGGGCCTGTTCGTCACCCTCGAACCAGCTTTTGGCGTCGGTGTGCGGGAACAGCCACGGCAGTTCTTCGTGGAAATCGATGTCGTAGCCGATCACGGCCGTGACGGGGGCGGCGAGCACTTTGGCGCGGTTGCCCTCCATCACACAGTCGGCAAGCTTTGCTTTCGCCTCATCTGATTTGATCCACACGACCCGCACCGGCTGCATATTCGCCGAGGTCGGGGCCATCTTCATCAGATCCCAGATCGCGTGAAGTTGGTCGTCCGAAACCGTCTTGTCGAGCCAGCCGTTATAGCTGCGCGCTTCATTGAACAGCTGGTCGAGCGCCGCGTCCGAAAGGACGTGGTCGTGAAATTGCACCGTCACGCCGCGCGCACCTCGGTCACTTCGGGGACGTAATGCTTGAGCAGGCCTTCGATGCCGTGCTTCAAGGTCGCGGTGCTCGACGGGCAGCCCGAGCATGAGCCTTGCAGCGTCAGATAGACCACACCGTCACGGAAGCCGCGATAGGCGATGTCGCCGCCATCACCCGCCACGGCGGGCCGCACGCGCGTTTCGAGCAGTTCGTTGATCGCCGCGATGACCTCGGCATCTTCGGGACGCTCTTCCACGACCGCTTCGTCTTCAGGCGGAACGGAAATCCCGTTTCCGCTCCCGCCAGCAAACAGCGGTGCTTCCGAAACAAAGTGATCAAGTAGAATCGCGATGACCTGCGGTTTCAAGGCACTCCAATCGGCACCCGGCGCAGCGGTGACGCTGACGAAATCGGCGCCGAAGAACACGTTCACGACCTCGCCCGTGTCAAAGATTGCCTGTGCCAGCGGGCTCGCTTCGGCCGCTTCGGGCGTGGCGAATTCGCGGCTGCCGGCGGGCATCACGGTGGTGCCCGGCAGGAACTTGAGGGCAGATGGGTTCGGGGTGGTTTCGGTTTCTATGAACATGAGCCCAATCTAGGTGCCGCAGCTGCGCGGGGCAAGGGCGCATGGGCCGAGAACCATTCACTATCGCTTCACACTTTGCCGCCCTATAAGTGAAATATGACGTCGTTCTCCCGTGCTGGTCGCGCTCTCGCCATTCTCTTTGCCCCATTTGCGCTGGTGCAGCCGCTGCTTGCGCAGCAGGCCGCACCCCCGCCGCCGGTCGAAGTGCAACCGCTGCCGCCGGTGCCCCAGCCGCAGGCGCTTCAGACCGGCAGCGAAGTGCCGTGGCTCTACAAGGGCTCGGACGTTCCGGTCGATGAAAAGTGGTTGTTCGGGCAAATGAAAAACGGCGTGCGCTATGCTGTGCGCCGCAATGGCGTGCCGCCGCGCCAGGTATCGATCCGGGTGCGCATTGATGCGGGCTCCCTGCACGAAACCGATAAGGAGCAGGGCTATGCCCACTTGCTCGAACACTTGCTGTTTCGGGAGAGCAAGTATCTCGGGCAGGCCGAGGCGATCTACGCCTGGCAGCGTTTGGGCGCGACCTTCGGCAGCGATGCCAACGCCGAAACGAGCCCGACCCACACCGCCTACAAGCTCGACATTCCCAATATCGATGACGCCAAGCTCAGCGAAAGCTTCAAGCTGCTGTCAGGCATGATCCGCGAACCGGTGCTGAATGACGCCAATGTCGCGGCCGAACGTCCGATCGTGCTCGCCGAAAAGCGTGAACGCGGCGGAGCGGGGCTGCGCATGGCAGACCTTACGCGGCAGACCTTTTTTGCTGGACAGCGCCTCGCGACCCGCAGCCCGATTGGCACGGACGAGACGTTGAAGGCCGCCAATGGTAAGGACGTGAAGGCGTTCTATGACCGTTGGTATCGCCCGGAAAACACCGTGATCGTGGTTGTCGGCGATGCCGATCCGATGGTGCTGGCAGGGCTGGTGGAGCAGTGGTTCGGAGACTGGAAAGGCACCGGCAAGCCCGGCGTCGCCCCCGATTTCGGCGATCCCGTTCCGCCCCCAGGCGCGCAGGATGACGGCGTGACCGGCGCACCGATTGGCCAACTGGCGGTCGGTGTGGAACCCGATTTGCCGCGCAGCCTGACCTATGCGGTGATGCGTCCGTGGCGGCAGGTCACCGATACGATCAAGTACAACGAGGGCCTGCTGACCGATGCTGTCGCACAGGCGATCATCAACCGCCGGCTCGAATCGCGCGCACGCGGCGGCGGTAGTTTCCTTTATGCGCAGGTGCAGCAGGACGACGTCTCGCGCTCGACCGATGCGACCTTTGTGACCTTTGCCCCACTGACCGGTGACTGGCAGGCGGCGCTCGCCGATGTCCGGGCCGTGATCGCAGACGCGCTCACCAACCCGCCGACGCAGGAAGAAATCGACCGCGAAGTGGCCGAATTCGACGTGGTATTCGCCAATGGGGTCGAGCAGGAAACTGTGCAATCGGGTTCCGATCTCGCCAACAACGTCGTCAACGCGGTCGATATCCGCGAGACGGTGGCCGCGCCCAAGGTGGTGCTTGACGTGTTCCGGGGCATGAAGCCGCGCCTGACGCCCGATGTGGTGCTGGAACGGACGCGCGGGCTGTTTGAAGGCACGGTGACCCGTTCGGTCTATGTGACGCCGACGGCGGGTGAGGCCGATGTGGGCGCGCTCAAGCTGGCACTTGCTGCCGAAGCCAAGGTCGATGGCACCGCGCGGCTGGCTGCACAGTCGATTTCCTTCGACGAACTGCCCCCGGTGGGTGCCCCGGGCACCATCGCCGCGCAAAACCCGCTCGGCGTGCTCGAGATCGAACAGGTCGACTTTGCCAACGGCGTCAAGGCGCTGGTGTGGGCCAATGATGCCGAGCCGGGCCGCGTGACGGTGCGCGTGCGGTTTGGCGCAGGCTACCGCGCCTTTGACAAGGACAACGCGGTCTATGCCGCGCTGGGTCAAGGCGCGTTGGTCGGATCGGGCGTGGGCGAGCTCGGCCAGAACGAGCTCGACCGTCTGGCGACAGGCCGCAAGATCGGCTTTGACTTCGCAATCGACGAGGCGGTGTTCACCTTTACCGCACAGACCCGGTCGGAAGATGTGAACGACCAGCTGTATCTCTTCGCCGCCAAGCTCGGGATGCCGCGCTGGGACAAGGATCCGGTGATCCGCGCTAAGGCGGCGTCAGAGCTGGCCTACAACACCTATTCCACCAGCCCCGGCGGTATTCTCAACCGCGATCTCGAATATCTCGTGACCGGCGGCGACGAGCGGTTTGCGACGCCCGATCCGGCAGCGCTCAAGACCGCCACGCCCGAGGGCTTCCGCGCGGTGTGGGAGCCGCTGCTCAAGCAAGGCCCGATCGAAGTGCTCGTGTTCGGCGAATTCGATCAACCGGCCGTGATCGAGCAGCTGCGCCTCACCTTCGGCGCGCTGCCGCCGCGTGAGCCGATCCCGGCTGATGTCGCCGCACGCGTTCCGCCCTTCGCGCCGACTTCGGCCACTCCCTCGGTCGTGACCCACCGCGGCGATGCCAATCAGGCCGCCGCCGTGGTCGCCTGGCCGAGCGGGGGCGGGGTCGCGAGCTTGCGCGAAAGCCGCCAGCTCGAAATCCTCACCCAGCTGTTCAACAACCGCCTGATGGATGCGCTGCGCGAACGCGCCGGGGCGAGCTATTCGCCGCAGGTGTTCTCGAACTGGCCGACCGATCTCGCCAGCGGCGGGCGCATCACTGCGCTTGCCCAGCTTGAGCCTGAGTTTGTGCCGGTGTTCTTTGCCGAGGCCGAGAAGATCGCCAAGGACCTCGCCGCCAGCCCGCCCACCGCCGATGAACTTGAACGGGTGACCGAGCCATTGAGCCAGATGATCCGCAGGGCATCGACCGGCAACCAGTTCTGGCTCTACAACCTTGAGGGCGCGACGCAGGACCCCCAGCGTGTCGTCCTGCTGCGCAGCTTGCTGGCTGATTATTCGCAAACCAGCCCGCAGGTGATGCAGTTCCTGGCTGACCGCTATCTGGCCAAGGCTTCGCCGTTCCGTCTCGCCATCATCCCCGAAGGCCAGACATTGGCCGAGGCTCCGGTTGGCGGAGCGAGTGCAAATGCTGCGCTGTCAGCGCCCGCGGGACGCTGATCGCTGCGCTCACTGACACTGTTCGGGAAATAAAGTTGTTTTAAGCGGCATTGCTGCTTTACAATTCGTGCCCCGCTCCTGTAGCGGGCGCCCCCGCGCATGCCTTGCCGCGCCATTGAGAAGAAAGAGTTGTGACTGTGCCCGAGACCTGGACCCCGGATAGCTGGAAGGCCTACGAAGCGCGCCACCTGCCGCATTACGAAGATGCGGCCGAACTGGCGGAAGCGGAAAAGACCCTCGCGCACTATCCCCCGCTGGTGTTTGCGGGTGAGGCGCGTGCGCTCAAGGCCGATCTGGCGCAGGTCGCGAACGGCCATGGCTTCCTGCTGCAAGGCGGCGATTGCGCGGAAAGCTTCGCGGAATTTCACCCCAACAACATCCGCGATACGTTCCGCGTTCTGCTCCAAATGGCGGTAGTCATGACCTTCGCCAGCAAGCGTCCGGTGGTGAAGGTCGGCCGCATGGCGGGCCAGTTCGCCAAGCCGCGCTCGGCGCCGACGGAAACGATCGATGGCGTGACCCTGCCGAGCTACCTCGGCGACAATATCAACGGGATCGAGTTCGATCCTGTCAGCCGCCGCAATGATCCGGCCCGAATGGTCAAAGCCTATTCGCAGGCCGCCGCCACACTTAACCTGCTGCGCGCCTTTGCGGGCGGCGGCTATGCCAATCTGCGGCAGGTCCACCAGTGGACGCTCGATTTCATGGGCCGCACACCGTGGACCGAAAAGTTCAGCGAGATGGCGGACCGGATCGGCGAAGCGCTCGATTTCATGGAAGCCTGCGGGATCGATCCCGGCACCGTGCCGCAGTTGAAGGGCACCAGCTTCTACACCAGCCACGAAAGCCTGCTGCTGCCTTACGAAGAGGCGATGACGCGGCAGGATTCGCTGACCGGCGATTGGTATGCAACCTCGGCCCACATGCTGTGGATCGGTGATCGCACGCGATTCCCCGGCAGCGCGCACATCGAATATGCGCGCGGGATCGGCAATCCGCTAGGCATGAAGTGCGGGCCTTCGCTGGAGCCCGACGCGTTGCTGCGTCTGCTCGACGATCTCAATCCCAAGCGGGAAGCGGGGCGCATTACGCTGATCAGCCGGTTTGGCCATGATAAGGTCGAGGATGGCCTGCCGCGCCTCGTGCGCGCGGTGCAGCGCGAAGGGCACCCGGTGGTGTGGAGCTGTGATCCGATGCATGGCAACGTCGTGAAGTCGGACACCGGATTCAAGACCCGTCCGTTCGACCGGATCACGCGCGAAGTGAAGGGCTTCTTCGCCGTCCACCGCGCCGAAGGCTCGCATCCCGGAGGCATCCATATCGAGATGACCGGGCAGGACGTGACCGAATGCGTCGGCGGGGCCGTGGGTCTCACCGAAGAGCGCCTTGGCGACCGCTATCACACCCATTGCGACCCGCGCCTCAATGCCGAACAGTCGCTTGAACTGGCGTTCCTGGTGGCCGAGATGCTGAACTCTGCCGCAGGCGAACGCGAGGCGGAAATCAGCGCCAACGCGGCCTGATTTCGGGTTGGGGCGGGCTCGGTCCGTCCCTGTCCGGCCGGAAAATCTGATGCGTGTGATGATTTTCCGATAGCCTCATGGCTATGGTGCGTCTTTCTTGTGTAACGGCAGGCGGACATGATCCGTATCTGACGGTGCAGGGTGGAACAGGAGACGCGGGTTGCAGCGCAACGAACGACAGATGGCTGCCGGCACCGACGGCCTTGCCGGTTTGGCCGATCGCTTTCGGGCGACGCGCGCCCTGACTGAAGCGCTGGTCGCACCGCTCAGCGATGCCGATGCCAGCATCCAGTCGATGGAGGATGCCAGCCCTGCCAAGTGGCACCTCGCGCATACGACGTGGTTCTGGGAAACCTTCCTGCTGCGCGAACACGCGCCTGGATATCAGCTCCACCGCGAAGACTGGCCGTTCCTGTTCAATTCCTACTATGAAGCTGAAGGCGCACGGATCAGCCGGGCGGCGCGCGGGTTGCTGTCGCGCCCCAGCTTGCCCGACGTGCTCGAATGGCGCGCGGTGGTGAATGACGCTATGACGCCGCTGCTCGATGATCCCGCGCTGGCGCCGCTGATCGCACTCGGCGTGGCGCATGAACAGCAGCACATTGAGTTGCTGTTGACCGACATCAAGCACGCCCTTTTCCAGAACCCGCTCGGCCCGGCGATGTGGGACGGAGCGCCGCCCGCCGCTGCCGCGCCCGCCGCACCGTTGGGCTGGCACGCGCATCCCGGCGGGATCGCACTGGTCGGGCATCAAGAGGAGGGCTTCGCCTTCGACAATGAAGGCCCGCGCCACCGCGTGCTGCTCGAACCCTTTGCGCTGGCTGACCGGCTGGTAACCAATGGAGAGTGGGACGCGTTCATCGCGGATGGCGGCTATCGCAATGCCCGCCTATGGCTCGCCGATGGCTGGGGCTGGGTGCAGCGTGAAGCCATCACCGCGCCGCTCTATTGGCTCGAGGATCAGCACTTTACCCACCAAGGCTGGCAGACCCGCGACCCCCACGCACCCGTCACCCACATCTCGCATTTCGAGGCCGACGCTTTTGCGACTTGGGCAGGCGCGCGGCTGCCGACTGAGTTCGAATGGGAGGCGATTGCGCGCGGACAGGATGGTGCTTCCAGCGCGCCCGCGCATCACCCCTCCGCTGGCAACCAGCTTTATTGCGCGGGTCCGGTCCTGCCGATGGGTTCGCCCGGCCTGTTCGGTGATGGCTGGCAATTTACCCGCTCGGCCTATCTCCCTTACCCCGGCTTCCGCGTCGCCGAAGGCGCGGTGGGCGAGTACAACGGCAAGTTCATGAGCGGTCAGGTGGTGCTGCGCGGCGCGTCTTGCGCCACGGTGCGCGGCCACTCGCGCGCCTCCTATCGCAATTTCTTCTATCCCCATCAGCGCTGGCAGTTCACCGCGCTCAGGCTCGCCAAGGACGTTTGACATGACATTTGCCAAGGGTCTCAAACTGGTGAATCGCGATGCGGGCGGGGTCGATCTGGCGTTCCGCGCCGATGTGCTGGCGGGGCTTGCCGCTGACCAGAAGGCGATTCCCGCGCGCTGGTTCTATGATGACACCGGATCGCAGCTGTTCGAGGACATCACCCAGCTGCCCGAATATTATCCGACCCGCGCCGAGGCTGCGATCCTGCGCGGTCGGTCGGAAGAGATTGCTGAGTTGATCGGGCCGGGCCGGGCGGTGGTGGAGTTCGGCTCAGGCTCATCGGTCAAAACACCCTTGCTGCTGTCGGCGATTGAGCCTTCGGCCTATGTCCCGCTCGACATTGCGGGCGATTTCCTGCGCGCATCTTCGGCGGCGCTGGCGGCGAAGTTTCCGGGCCTTCCGGTCTATCCGGTCGAGGCCGATTTCATGCGCCGGGTCGAGCTTCCCGCAGAGGTCGCCAGCCTGCCCAAACTCGGCTTCTTCCCCGGTTCGACCATCGGCAACATGATCGCCCGCACCGCGACCGATCTGCTGCGTTCGATGCGCGAGACGTTGGGGGAGGGCGCATTGCTGCTGATCGGGATGGATCTGGTGAAGGACAAGGACGTCTTGCTCGCCGCCTATGACGATGCGGCGGGGGTGACGGCGCAGTTCAACCTCAACCTGCTGACCCGCATCAATCACCAGTTGGGCGGTGACATTCCAGTGGGCGCCTTCCGTCACGAAGCGCGCTGGAACGATACCTTCGCGCGGATCGAAATGCATCTGGTCGCCCGGCAAGAGCTCACTTTTTCGGTCAGCGAGCAATCCTTCTCCATGCGGGAGGGGGAGAGCATCCACACCGAGAACAGCCACAAGTTCACCAAGCGGTCAGGCCAGATGCTGCTGGCGGCAGGCGGTTGGGAGCCGCGGGCGCGCTGGACCGATGATGCGAAGCAATTCTCGTTGCTGCTGGCCGAAGCGCGCGCGCCGCGGTCAGCGCCGTGAAACTTCGCCGCCCCCCATGCGTTAGCGCGGGATGGACGGACATTGTGATATTCTGATTATCGGCGGCGGCATGGCGGGACTTTCCGCGGCGACCGCTTTGGCGGCTGTGGGACAACGCATCATCGTGCTCGACAAGGGGCGCGGCCCGGGTGGGCGCATGGCGGCGCGGCGGGCGGAGATTGGCGGCCAGCAGGTCGGCTTTGACCACGGCGCGCAGTATTTCACCGCACGCGATCCGGGGTTTCGCGAGGCGGTGGCGGCGTGGGACGCGGCAGGCGTTGCCGCGCCTTGGCCTGCTGCGGGCAACGATGCTTGGGTCGGCACCCCTGGGATGAACGCTTGCGTAAAGGCAATGGCCGAGGCGCTGGACGTGCGCTGGGGCGTCCGGGCTGAGCGAGTGGAGCGCAACGACACGACTTGGCGGATCGCGACGGGCGATCAGAGTTTTACCGCCGCTACCGTGCTCGTGGCTGTCCCTGCCGAACAGGCCGCTGTGCTGCTTGCCGAAACGGCGCCCGAACTTGCAGCGCTCGCCGCAAGCGTCACGTCTGCACCCTGCTGGGCGGTAATGGCGGGGTTCAACGCAGGGCTGCCGTTCGCTGCCGACACCTATCGTTCCGACACCGGCCCCGTAAGCTGGGCCGCACGCAATTCGGCCAAGCCGGGGCGTAGCGGAGGGGAGACATGGGTGATCCACGCCTCGCCCGCCCGCAGCAGGGAACTGATCGACCTGCCCAAGGAGGATGTCGCGCAAATCCTGCTCGCCGACTTTTTCGCTGTCACCGGCGCCGCACCGGTCGCACCGCAGCACTGTGACGCGCACCGCTGGCTCTATGCCCTGCCGCAAGCGCTTAGTGGGGATGGCGCGCGCTTCGATGCAGGTTTGCGGATCGGGATCGCGGGCGATTACCTCCACAGCCCGCGGGTCGAGGGCGCGTGGTTGTCAGGCCGGGCGCTCGCGCAGGCGGTGCTTCAGGAACGCGTTGCCAGGACGTCGTAGTGGTGCCCGCGCCCGTATTTGGCGAAGCGGGTGAAACCGGCAGCGAGTAGCAGGGTCTCGATTTCGCGGGCGCTCGCCCAGCGGTCATCCACCTCGTAAAAGATCGCCTGGACCCGTGCGACAGCCTCGGTCTTGGTGAGTTCGGCGATGACGACTGCCTCCAGCCCTTCGACGTCGATCTTGACGAACATCGGGAGTGCGCCTGCCAACAGCGGATCGACCAGCGGGGCGTCGATGGTGTGGATCACCACGCCGCCGCCACCCTGTCCTTCGCGTCCGGCCAGCGTTGCCGTGCCAGTGTGACCTTCCGCGACGCTGATCTCAACCTTGCCCACGTTGTCGGCAATCGCGAGCTGGTGCAGCACCGTGCGCTCCGCCCCGCCATTCAGCCCCACATTGGCCGCCAGCCGCGCATGGGTCGCCGGAACGGGCTCGAAGGCGATGATCTGGCGGCACTTGGGGTTCTGCGCGGCGATCAGCGAATAGAGCCCCTGATTGGCGCCGATGTCGACAAAGACGAACTCTTCCCGCTGTCCAAGCAGAAGATCGGACAGATCGCTGCCATAGGTGCCGAAGATGCAGTAACGGAACGTGGTGTCCTGCCAGTTGGGCACCATCAGCACGCCGTAAGCCGAGCGCACTGGACCGTCGCCGCGCGTCGCCAGCACCGGCGATAGAGCGGCGGCCTTTAGCTTGCGCGCCGTCTTGACCACGCCGTAACGCCAGAAATCGCTGAGACTACCCAAGGGGCTTGGTTCCTTCGAGAAACGCGCCAATCGCATCCGCCGCCCGCTCGGCCGAGGCGCGCTCGCTGAGAGAGAAGGTCGCGTCAATCAGCGCCTGTTGAGTGGGTGCATAGTCGGGATGCGCGGCCACCGCAGCATCAATTTCATCGAGCAGATGGGCGGGCGAATCCAGCACCGAACCCGCGCGCCAGTGGAGGTAGTTGGGATCGTCATGCCAATCGACCCCGTGGGAATTCAGGAACAGGCATGGGCGGGGCGCGCGCAGGAACTCGTAGACCTGGCTGCTGACATCACCGAGGTAGATGTCCGCGCGGTTGGTGTAGCTCATGTCGCTGCTGGCGGCACTGCCGGTGTCGATGTGGATGCGGCGGTCGGCGCGGTACTGTGCCCCTGGCGGCACCACCCGCGCAAGGCTCGGGGGGTCCAGCGTGACCACCCACTTACGTTCGAACAGCATCACGTGCGGCGCGAAGATCAGATTGTAACGATCCTGATTCCGGAATGCCGCGATCACCGCCGCGCCATGCTTGAACCAGCTCGATAGCTTGGGCGAGGGGTGGGGGTTGTAGATTACGGTCGGCCGCTCGGGCGCTGGGAAGGTATCCGCGAAGCGGTTGTTGGCGCACAGATCGAACTTCGGATAGCCGACCAATGCAATCTGTTCAGGCGTGAGCCCCGCTTCCGCGATCAGCCGGTCGCGGATCTTGGGACCGGAGACGAGCACCAGATCGAACCCGGCGCTTTCCTTGTTGAAGCCGATTGCCCGGTCGCCTGCGCCGTGCCGGGTGTGGATCAGCTTGACGTTGTCGAGCCCGTAAAGGGTCTTGAGCAGCAGCGAGGTTTTTTCTGAAACGACCACCGCATCGAAGCTGGCAAAGAAATCAAGATTGTCGCGGTAGATGAGCAGTTTGCGCGCCGGAATCACCCGCTCAAGCAGGCTCGCGATCGCTTGCGATCCGCTTTGCTTGAGGGTGAGCCGCACCAGTTCCACCTTGGCGAGCAGGACCGGATCCGCCTGCCGCTCAATCTCGGCCCTGATCGCGGGTCTGGTGTAAGCAAGCACGATCCGATGCTCGCTCCGCGCCGCCAGCGCCATCGCGATGGGGAGCGAATGCGCCAGCTGATGCGTCTGGTCGTGGTTGAACAGGAAGCAGATGCGGCTCATGTGGAGGCCCGGCTCATTTCAGGCGCGCTCCAGTCAGCCTGCGCCCACCCGGGCTGGGCCTTGGCGTAGCGGCCGACCAGCACGCCAGTGTCAGCATAGTTCAGGATCGGCGCGTCGCTGGCGTGGTCGGTATAGGCGGTGAGGTGGCAATCCGTGCGGGTGAGGCCTTGGCCTGCCAGCCATGCCTCGACCCGGGCGACCTTGTGTCCGCCGTAATTGTTTTCGCCATCGATCAGCGCGAGGAGGTTGCCTGCACCATCGCGCTGGTGGCGGGTGGCGATACAGGCCTCGAAACCCAGCGCCTGCGCCAACGCCTCGGCGTAAATCTCCGGTGCAGCGGTGACGAGGACGAGGCGAACGTCCGCGGCCCGGTCGGCGGCGATCTGCGCACGCGCGCCCGGCTGGATATTGCGCGCCAGCTGCCCGGCGACGAAAGCGTCGATCCGGGGTTGCAGGCGCCCATTGCGCACCTTGCGCCCGACCAGCAGGTTGAGACCGAACTGCTTGAGCGGCTTTCTCCCGTAGAATTTTGCCTTGTAGCCCAGCATCGCCAGCACCCACAGCGATACGCCGAGCAGCCGTAGCGGGTTGCCGCTTGCAGCCATGTGAACAAGGAACGGCGTAAATGTCGGCGCGCGGGTCACCGTGCGGTCGAGATCGTAGAGGGCAATCCGCTGCACCGGCAGTCAGCCCCGATCGGCCAGCAGACGCTCGGCCAGCGCGTGATCCTCGACCTTGTCGACATCGACCCCCATGCGTCCGTCACTCAGCAGCACCGGCGCGGCGCTCGCGCCAAGCTTCGTGCCTGCGGCCGCAAGTGCTTCGTGGACGGTCATCCGCCGCAGCAGCAGCTTTGCCATCAAGACCGGGCCAAAATGCGAGGCAAGCCGCAGCACGGATTTGCGATCCTGCTCGACGCGCTCCCAAAACGTGAGCGCATTGCGCGCAGCCGGGGCAGCCAGGGCGAACAGGTTCGCGCCGGTGTAAGCGCCGCCCTTGAAGGTCAGCCATGTCCGCCGGTTCGGGCCGACAGCAGCTTCCAACCGGGCGCGTTCGACCATCGCCACGCTGACATCACTTACCCCGGCACCGGCGATGAATTCGGCAAGGGTGGCAGGCGTGAGCATCACATTGTCGGCGGTGGTGACCAGCACCGGCAAGCCAATCGCTGGATCGTTCACTGCCGCCAAAACGGATCCGCTGATCGTGGGGCCTGAAACCTGGAACGTGATCCGCGGCTCTTCCACCGCCCAAGCCAGATCTGGGTGCGCTTGCAGCTTGAGCGTGTTCTGCGCGAGTACGATGATCCGCGCGACTTGCGGGGTGTCGGCCAGCGCCATCAGCACCCGGCCCAGCATCAATTCACCGGCGACAGGCACCAGCGCCTTGGCCTCCAGCCCGAAATGGGCGGCCACCGGGTCAATGCCCGGGCGCTGTCCGGCCAGCACGAGCGCAGTCCAGCCGTGCGGAACGTGGGTCATGGCGGGGCGAAACCTCGGGGCGAGCGGGAGAGGGGCAACGCTTCCCCTTTCAAGCGCCGCCCGCGTTTGTCAAGAATCGCCCGCTAGCCGGCTGTCACGCCGCGATCGGCGCAGGACAATAACGCGCCAGATAATCGCCATGCCCCGGCATGTGCTGGACGAGGTAGCGGATCGACTTTTCCATCTCGTCCACCTCGGTACGCAAGGTGCCCGCATCGATCGCATCGGCCATCGCATTGTGGCCGCCCATGCTGATCCCCTGACCCATCATCACCGCCGCCCAGCTGGTTTCCGTGAACAATTCGTCCTCTTCGCGGAAGATCTGGCCGTTGGCGCGGAAGATTTCGACCTTCTCCTTGAGCGTGTCCGGCACGTCCATCGTGCGGACGTAATTCCAGAAGTCGGAATCGGTGCGCTGCGTGGCGTTGTAGTGCAGGATCAGGAAGTCGCGGATGCGGGCATATTCGCGGCCCGTCAGGCGGTTGAAGGTATCCTCCTGCACCTGCGTGATCCCGTCGAGCGACAGCAGCGAGATCAGCTTGTCGATCCCGGTGTTGATGAGGTGGATTGAGGTCGATTCCAGCGGCTCCATGAAGCCTGCCGCCAGCCCAAGGGCGACGACGTTCTTGTTCCAGAACTTCTTGCGGCGTCCGGTCACAAAGCGCAGCCAATTGGGCTCGGCCTGCGGCTTGCCCGCGATATTGCCGAGCAGGATGTCGAGCGCCTGCTGGTCTTCCATGTAGCTGGAACAATAGACATGGCCGTTGCCGTTGCGGTGTTGCAGGGGCACCTGCCACTGCCATCCGGCGCTGTGCGCGGTGGCGCGGGTGAAGGGCGGGGGTGGGCTGCCGTCGTCACGCTTGCAGGGCAGCGCCACGGCGCGGTTGCAGGGCAGGTATTGGCTCCAGTCATCATAGCCGGTCTTGAGTGCCTGCTCGATCAGCAAGCCCCGGAAGCCCGAGCAATCGATGAACAGGTCGCCCGCAAACTGGCGGCCATCGTCCAGCGTCACTCCGGTGACAAAGCCACTCTCAGCGTCGAGCGCGACATCGGCGACCTTGCCTTCCTGCCGCACGACACCGCGTTCTTCGGCAAAGCGGCGCAGGAATGCGGCATAGCGCCCGGCATCGAGGTGATAGGCATAATTGACCGGCGGCAGATCTTCGTTCGCGTAATCCTCGGTCCGGGCAAACTTGCCGAAATAGGCAGCCATCGTTTCCACGTTGAAGACCTGGATCGGGCGCTTGTCCCCGGCCTTGTTCATACGGTGCCAGACGTGGTGGAAGCTGATCCCGCCCATCGTGTAGCCATAGGCGCCGAAGGGGTGGATGTAGCTTTCGCCCAGATTGCCCCAGTTTTCGAACTGGATGCCCAGTTTGAACGTGCCGCCGACCGCGGCCAGCATCTCGCTTTCCTTGATGCCGAGCAGATCGTTGAAGCCCACAAAGGGTGGAATCGTTGCCTCGCCAACCCCGACCGTGCCGATGGCTTCGGATTCGATCAGCGTGATTTCCACAGCCCGCCCGGCCTTGATGCGCGACAGGGCCGCTGCCGCCATCCACCCGGCCGTCCCGCCGCCGACGATGATAATCCGTTCTATTGTCACGTTTTTCCCAATCCCGGTCGAGCCTCTGCGGGCTATGCCAACGGGGAATACACCACCCCGCGAAGTGTTGCCAGAATGCAATATGAACCCAAGATTACAAGTCTTGAGAACGCTCTCAAGATGCGCTAAGAATGTGCCGAAGCCCGCAGCAACAGGCACGAATCTGTCGCGCGGCAAGGGGAGAGATGAAACTTATGAACACTGTTAGTGTTGCGCCGCGTCGGCGCCCGTTCGCACTCGGGACCGCATCCTTGCTGGCGATTTCCGCTGCGACCGCGGCTCCTGCATGGGCGCAAGATGCTGACGCCACCGCGCAAGATGCGACGGTTGCCGCGGCCGAAGAGGAAGTGGGCGATATCATCGTCACCGGCTTCCGCGCCTCGCTGCAATCCGCTCAGAACATCAAGCGCAATGCCGATACCGTGGTCGACGTGATCTCGGCAGAAGACATCGGCGCTCTGCCCGACCGTTCGGTGGCGGAAACGCTCCAGCGTATCCCCGGCGTCAACATCGGCCGGTTCGAAAAGACGTCTGACCCGACCCGCTTCTCGGTCGAAGGCACGGGCGTGATCATTCGCGGCCTGCCCTTTGTCAGTTCGCAGCTGAACGGACGCGACATCTTCTCGGCCAATGGCGGCCGTGCGCTGAGCTTCGAGGACGTTTCGCCCGAACTTGTGGGCCGTGTCGAAGTCTACAAGAACATCACCGCCGACCAGATCGAAGGCCATATTGCGGGCTTGGTCAACCTCGTCACCCGCAAGCCGCTCGACAGGCGTGGCTTCCACGTCGCCGGATCGATCGAAGCGAACTACGGCGATCTGCGGCAGGAATGGTCGCCGACCTACAACATCCTTGCCTCGAATACCTTCGATACTGGACAGGGCACCTTCGGGGTCCAGCTCAGCTATTCGAAGTCGAAGCTGAAGAGCCGGACCGATGCCTCGCAGCTGGTCGATTATTGCTATCGCCCGGCTGACCTCTCCGGCGGCTGTGCGCGCATTTTCAACCTCAACTCAGGCGGGTTCGGTGATGTGCCCAACTTTACGCCTGAAAACTTCCCCCCGGCAAACTCGGTCGTTGTGCCGCAGTTCGCCAACGTGCGTTCGACCACACTTGATCGCGATCGCGAGGCGTTTTCGGCGATTGGCCAGTTCGAAACGCTTGATGGCGACCTGGTGATGACGCTGGAATACCTGCGTTCGGAAACGAGCTTCGCAACGGAGGAGTTTGCGCTGCTTGGCCGGATCGACGACGGCGTGTCGACGAACCGGCCGCGTCCGGGCACAAATTTCGAATTCGATGAGAACGGCAACTTCGTCAGCGGCATTCTCACGCAGAATGTCGGCGATGCCTATGCCAACCCGTTCGGCCGCGGTGGTATCCCCACGGATTCGCTGCGCTTCCTGCGTGAAGTCAATTCGGTTACTCAGGACATCTCGTTCGATGCGAAGATGAACTTCACTGACCGCTTCCGCGGCAAGGTCGAGATGCAGAGCCTCAACTCGAACCTGCGCCGCGATGCGGTGTTCGGCGCGTTGAGCACCTGGACGGACATCGCCATCGATCTGGGGGGCAAGACGCCGGATATCCAGTTCCTGGCCCCGGTCGGCGCACCGACCGATTACTTCACCAGCGGGTTCAACAACTATTACTGGTTCGGTCTCGACAGCCGCGAGGCGAACGAGGGCGAATTGTTCAGCCTTGCTGGCAGTCTCGAATATGACCTCAGCGACGATGGTTTCTTCCGCAAGGTCGAGGTCGGCGGGCGCTGGGCGGCGCGCGATCGTATCAACCGCAACACCAACTTCAGCACCTGGGGCAACCTTTCGGCGCCTTGGGCCGGGCGTGCGGGCTGTGCACCGTGGAACGAAGGTCCGGGCTGCGCTGCGACCGGCGGTTTCCAGCCGGGCCGTTTCTTCACCGGTCTGCCGGGGCAGGAATTCGCGATCGCGGGTGGTGTCTACGCCGATGAAGTCCCCGAAGCGTCCGCGTATCGTACGCCGTTCGCTGACAACTTCCAGCGTGGCGAAGCAAGCACCCCGATCGCGGGTGGCGGTGCGTTCTTCTATGGCGGTGATGACTTCCTTGGCGAATATCTGTCGGGCGTGACAGATCAGCAGTGGGACGAAATCAGCACCTTGGGTCAGTCGCCGGAACGCTTCAACCTCGGCGTCAATGGCCGCACCCGTGTGCTGCTGGATGGTACGACGGTGGCGTGCGGTCCGTACTGCCCCGGGGAAGTTTCGGATGTCACCGAAATCACTTCGGCAGCCTATGCGCGCGTCGATTTTGGTGCCGATTTTGATGGAGGCGCTTCGCTCGCGGGGAACATTGGCCTGCGTTACGTACGGACAAACGTCAGCAACAATTCGCTGTTGGCGTTCCCCGATCCGGCACGCTTCGATGCGACGTCGGTCGGCGGCAATGGCGACGGCACGGTGCAGGTGGCTGAAATCGCCGCCGCCTGCCGCGGGGCTGGCCCGGGCGTTCCGCAGCAGGTCTTCTGCCAGCTCACCGGATCACGCCTTGCCGAATTTGCGGCCTTGCACACCGGTCAACTCATCCGCGACACCCGCGACATCAACTTCGATCACTTCCTGCCATCCTTCAACGTCCGCTACGACAACGGCGGCGGGATCGTTGTTCGGGCGGCGGTATCGAAGGGGATCAGTCGTCCCGATCTGAACCTGTTCAACGCAGGCGGGGTGTTGGGCTTCAGCGGCCGTGTGACGGATGGGCCGCTGCTCTCCGTGTCGACCGGGAACCGCAACTTGCGGCCGACCGAATCGTGGAACTACGATCTCAGCGCGGAGTGGTATTTCGGCAAGGTCGGCCAGCTGAGCGCGGCGTTCTTCGTCAAGGACATAAAGGGGATCGTTACCAACGGAACGGGCCTCGTCAATTACACCCCGCCCAATGGCAATTCCGAGGAAGTGATCATCAATGGTCCGGCCAACGATCTCTCAGGCGTTCTGAAGGGTGTCGAACTGGCCTATCAGCAGACCTTTGATTTCCTGCCCGGATTGTTGAGCGGCCTTGGGACGGCCGTGACCTATACCTACGTCGATGGCAGTGACTTCCCGAACCCGAACATCTCAGGCATTGGTTCGCCCTCGGTCAATTCGAGCGGCCAGCCGCTCAACAACGGTCCGTTCTCCGGTCAGCTGCCGCTTGCCGGGATTTCGAAGCACACTGTCAACGCCACGCTGTTCTATGAAAAGGGGCCGCTGTCGATGCGTGCCGCCTATAACTGGCGCAGCGCCTTCCTCGTGACGCAGCGGGACGATCTTTTCCCGTTCGCGCCGATCTTCCAGGAGGCAGGAGGCCAGCTTGACGGGACGATCCTTTACAGCTTAACCGACAACATCAAGCTGGGTGTGCAGGGCGTGAACCTGCTCGACGAGACCACCCAACTGTCGACGGTCATCGACTATGACGGCACGCGTCCGATCAGTGCGGTGTTCCGCAATGACCGCCGCTATACCTTCATCGCCCGCTTCGACTTCTGATCAGAGAGTACGATATGATAATCGCAGGGCTGCTGAAGGCGGGGACGCTGACAGCGGCCCTGCTGCTTTTGGGGGCGACCGCTCCGGCCGACGAGCAAGCGCTCGCCCCGCTCGAAGGGGCGGGCTGGGAGCTGGTGTGGGCTGACGAGTTTGAAGGCGAGGCGCTCGACCGCTCCAAGTGGACGCCCGAAGTCTCGTGCTGGGGCGGCGGCAATGCCGAACGGCAATGCTACACGGACCGGCCCGATAACATCGCGGTCGAAGGCGGGATGCTGCTGCTGAAGGCCCGCAAGGAGCGCTTCACCGGCCCCGCGCGCCCGCCCGAGATTGCGGAATACAACAACCCCACCGTGACCCAGTCGCACACCTCCGGCAAGGTTCGCACTATCGGCCAGCACGCGTGGAAATATGGCCGGATCGACGTGCGCGCCAAGGTGCCGCCGGGCCAGGGGACATGGCCGGCGGTGTGGATGATGCCGGAAGACAACGTCTATGGCGCCTGGCCGCGTTCGGGCGAGATCGATATTCTCGAAGCGGTCAATATCGGCGCGAAGTGCAAGCCATGCGAAGGCGGTCGCGGCGAAAACCGCACCATCAGCGCACTCCATTTCGGCGATTTCGCGCCGCAGAACAAGTTCGTCGACCACCGCAATGCGCTGCCCGATCTGGCCCTGCCGTCGGACGATTTCCATGTCTATTCAGTGGAATGGGGTGAGGGACTGATCCGCTTCTTGGTCGATGATCGGGTGCATCTCACCGTCACCGCCGAGCAGTGGAGCACCGCCGCACCAAACGCCAAGGGCCGCTCGGCTGCACCTTTCGACCAGCCGTTCTATGTCATGGCCAACCTTGCCGTGGGCGGCCGATTGTCGGAAGAAAACAATGCCAAGGGGGTTGCAGCGGATACCTTTCCCGCGCAATTCGCAATCGACTGGATCAGGGTCTATCGCTGCGCCAGCGATCCCGCGACGGGACGCGCGTGCATTCGATAAACGGGACGGGGTTTGACGAGTAATGGCGCGGGTGCGCAAGACAGTCACGATCAGGGACGTCGCGGAGGATGCGGGCGTTTCGCTCCAGACCGTAAGCCGGGTGGTGAACGGCGGCCCGAACGTGCGACCGCAGCTGCGCGACAAGGTGCGCGCCTCGATTGACCGGCTGGGCTATGTCCCCAGCCTTGCCGCCCAGCGGATGAGCGGATCGCGTTCCTACATCATCCTTGCGATTAATGATCGCGAACGCACGCTGGCTGACTGGCGCGCGCGGCTTGGCACGGACTGGGTCGACCAGATGCTGCTGGGCGGGATTCTGACCTGCTCGCAGCACGGCTACCGGATGATGGTGGAGCTGGTGGATACCCACTCCGATCATGTCGAGCGCGAATTGGGGGCGGCGCTTTCCGCCTTGCAGCCCGATGGCGTGATCCTGACCCCGCCGCACTCGGAAAACCGCTTGATCACGCAGCTTTTGGCTGAGCGGAACATTCCCTTTGCCCGCATCGGGTCCAATGCGCCGGGGCCAGGCATCCCGCTCACCATGGGCGATGAAAGCGCAGCCCATCTCGCCACCTCGCGGCTGATCGAGCTCGGCCATCGCCGCATCGCGATGATCGCCGGGCCGTCGCAATACAGCCTGAGCGGCTGGCGGATCGATGGCTGGAAGCGCGCGCTGGACGAGGCGGGCCTGCCGCATGACGGGCTGCTGGAAGTGGGCGATTTCGGTTACGCCTCCGGCACCCGCGCCGCACGCGCCTTATTGGACCGCCATGCCGATCTGACCGCGATCATTGGATCAAGCGACCAGATGACCCTCGCCGCGCTGGAAGTTGCGCGGGACCGGGGGCTGTCCGTGCCGCAAGACCTGTCGCTCATCTCCTTCGACAACACCCCGATCGTGCGTTTCTCGCAGCCGCCGCTTACGGCGGTGGATCAACCGATCGCCGAGACGGTCAGCCGCGCGGTCGAACAGCTGATCGCGCGCGGGCCGGACGGCGATGATGACGCGGTGATCGAAGTCCCCGCGGGGCTGGTTGAGCGTTCGTCCACCGCGCCGCCCCCTGTCGAAGCTCCTGCTCAGGCTCACGCCCACGCACCGGGCCGGGCTTGAACGCCGCCCCCGCCGACCCGCCGCCGCAACGCCAGCCCGGCTGGTTCCTCGCGCTGTTTGCGCTGGCGGCAGCGGGCGGGGCGGTCGCCTATGTCCCGCTGCTGACCGTGCTGCTGCCGCAGCGGATCGCCGATCTGCAAGGGGGCGAGGATGTCGCCGCGCTGGCGCAGGTCACCTTCCTCGGCGCGCTGATGGCGAGCATCGCCAATATCGCGGTCGGGATGCTGAGCGATTATTCGCGTACGCGGCGTCCGTGGATCATAGCCGGGCTGATCGCCTCCAACCTGCTGCTACTGGCCGTGGGCGAGGCGGAAAGCGTCACTGAAATCGTCGTGCTGGTGATGGTCTGGCAGGTCGCGCTCAACCTGATGCTGGCACCGTTGATGGCTTGGGCGGGGGACTGCTTTCCGGACGAACAGAAAGGCGTGCTGGGCGGCGCGCTAGCGCTCTCGCCTGCCTTGGGTGCGCTGGCGGGATCGCTGGTGACTTACGCTGGCTTGGTTGCACCCGAAGCGCGGCTGATGCTGGTCGCAGTGCTGGTGAGCGCCTTGGTTCTGCCCGCAGTTGTGCTGGGCAAGGGGCGGGAGCGGCCTGCGCTGATGGAGCCCATTCTGCGCACCCGCGAACCCCGACCGTTCCGCCAACGGGTGGTCGCACGAATGTGGGCCGCGCGGCTGCTGGTGCAGGTGGCCGAGGGCGGGATGTTCGCCTTCCTGCTCTACTGGCTGCGCTCGCTCGCGCCCGATTATCCGGAGAACGGCGCGGCCAATATCTTCAGCGCCGTGCTGGTTTGCGCTGTGCCGATTTCGCTGCTGCTGGGGCGCTGGTCCGACCGCCACGGTCGCCCGATCCAGCCGCTGGTGGCGACTGCGGTGCTATGCACCTGCGGGATGCTGGTGATGGCGGCGGCGGAGACGCTGGTGCTGGCGATTGCGGGCTATGTCCTGTTCGCGATCGCGGCGGCAATCTTCCTCGCGCTCCATGCCAGCCAGACCCTGCGCGTCCTGCCTGCCCCGCAGCACCGGGCGCGTGATCTGGGCGTGTTCAACCTCACCAACACCGTGCCGGGGATGGTCATGCCGTGGTTCACCGTGTTGCTGGTGCCGCGCTTCGGTTATGGCGCGCTGTTTGTGCTGTTTGCCGCCTTGTCGCTGGCGAGCGCGGTGCTGTTGGCGGGCTTTGTCCGCCGGAAGTGACGGCTGCGCTTGATGCTTGCCAAAGCGGATGGGCGGCGGCATAGATTGATAACGTTCACAAGGAAAATAGCGGTCTTGGGAGGGACTGAGTGCATGGCACGAAACGGGTTTGGTCAGCTGGCCTGCGGGGCAGCGCTGGCGGCGCTTCTGGCCGGATGCAGCACGGCACCAGACGTGCGCTCAGCAAGCGAGACGGTGCCGACGGCGGCGGACGCGAATACGCCCGAGGGTCTGCTCGCGCGCATGAGCCTCAAGCACAAGGTCGCGCAATTGGTGATGCCGGACATCGGCTCCATCACCCCTGCCGACGTGCGCAAATACCGCTTCGGCACGATCCTCAACGGCGGCAATTCCGGCCCCTATGGCGATGACAAGGCGCCCGCTGCGGACTGGCTGAAGCTGGCTGACGAATACTGGGCCGCCTCCACCGCCCCGCTTCCCAAGGGCGAACCGGCGATCCCGGCGGTCTGGGCGACCGATGCGGTGCACGGCCATGCCAATGTCATCGGCGCGACCGTCTTTCCACACAATATCGGCCTCGGCGCGACCGGGGATGCCGACCTGATCCGCCGCATTGGCGCGGCCACCGCGGTCGAGATCGAAGTGACCGGCATCGACTGGACCTTCGCGCCGACGATTGCGGTCGCGCGCGATGATCGCTGGGGCCGCACCTACGAGAGCTATTCGGAAGACCCCGCGCTGGTCAGCAAGCTGGGCGCAGCGATGGTCGAAGGACTGCAAGGCCGTCCGGGCGAACCCGGCTTCCTCGGCGAAGGCAAGGTCGCCGCGACGGCCAAGCACTTCTTCGGCGACGGCGGCACTGCGCAAGGCGTCGACCAGGGCGACGTCAACGGCGATCTCAAGGCGCTGATGGCGATCCACGCCGCGCCTTACCCGGCCGCGATCAATGCCGGGGTCGCCAGCGTGATGGCGAGCTTCAACTCGATCAACGGCACCAAGATGCACGGCAACGAACCGCTGCTTACCGGCGAATTGCGCGGCAAGCTCGGCTTTGGCGGGCTGGTGGTGGGTGACTGGAACGGTCACGGGCAGGTCGAAGGCTGCACCAATTCGAATTGCTCGGCGGCGCTGCTGGCGGGCCTTGATGTTTACATGGTGCCTGAGGATTGGAAGGCGCTCCACGCCAGCCTCCTCAAGCAGGTGAAGAACGGCACGATCCCGATGGCGCGGCTCGATGAAGCAGTGCTGCGGGTACTGCGTTTGAAGCAACAGCTCGGCATTTTCGCTGGTGAGGTGAAGCCCTCGGCCCGCGCACTAGGCGGCAAGTGGGACAAGCTCGGCTCGGCGGAACACCGCGCGATTGCGCGTGAGGCGGTGGCGAAGTCGCAGGTGCTGCTCAAGAATGCGGGCGTGCTGCCGTTGAAGGCGGGAGCGCGGATCGAAGTGGCCGGGCTTGCGGCGGACAATGTTCCGCAGCAAGCGGGCGGCTGGTCGGTGACATGGCAAGGCGGCGGTGATCTGACCGCGGCTGACTTCCCCGGCGCAACCTCGATCTATGCGGGTATTGCGGCAGCGGCCAAGGCTGGCGGCGGTGAAGCGGTGCTGGCACCCAAGGGCAGCGCCGCTAGCAAGCCCGATGTCGCCATCGTCGTCTTCGGCGAGGAACCCTATGCCGAATTCGTCGGCGACCGGAAGGATCTCGCTTTCCGCGACGAAGAAGGCCTGACCCTGCTCAAGTCATACCGCGCGCGCGGCATTCCGACCGTGGCCGTGTTCCTTTCGGGCCGTCCCTTGTGGGTGAACCGTGAGCTCAACGCCGCCGATGCCTTTGTCGCCGCCTGGTTGCCGGGTAGCGAAGGCGCAGGCGTGGCTGATGTGCTGTTCGGCGCGCGGCCTGCCAGCGGGCGGCTGTCGTTCAGCTGGCCTGCGCACTGCGACGGCACGCCGGTGAATGGTCCCGAGCGCGCGCTGTTCCCGCTGGGCTACGGTCTCGATCTCGGAGCGAGCGCGCCGCTGGCTCCGCTCGATGAAACCTGCGCGGCGCTCACCGCCGATACCGGCGCGGTGTGGTTCGCTAATGGCAAGCTCGGTATGCAGGTGCAGGCGGTGGCGGACAATGCGCTGCTCCCCGACCTGCGCGGCGCAGGCAACGGCATCACCGCCACAGGCGTTGACCGCAAGGCGCAGGAAGACGCGCGCAAGATCGCCTTTGCGCCGGGTGCCAAGCTCTCCCTGACCGGGCCTGACAGTGCCGCCGCCTGGCGCATCACCTATCAGGTGACGGCGCGACCCGGCTCGGCTGTTACGGTGACGGCGGGCGGTAAGGTGCTCGACATCACGCAGGGCCTCTCGGTCGCCGAGGGCAAGGGCTGGCGCGAGATGGTGCTGAGCGCGAAGTGCCTTGGCACGACGGGCGGCAAGCTGACCTTCGCCTCGAAGGGTGCCTTCACGGTGCAGATCAGCGAAATCGCTCGCGACGAGGGTGCGGCGCAGGCCGAATGCTCGTTCTAGGCGCGGATAATCCCCGATAGCGGTGCATCGCTGCGACCGGGGAACAGCCGCGCCATAGCCAGCTTGGGATCGAGCCCCAGATGTTCGGCCACTGCGCCTGCCAAAACGCTTTCCAGCGCGATGGTGGGCGCTAGGTCGCGGCCCTCGTAAAGCTTGCCGTCTGCCAGCCCCGGCCAGTCGGCAATCACCCGCCCGCCGCGCACCGCGCCGCCCATCACCAGCGCCGCAGACGCCGTGCCGTGGTCGGTGCCGCCCGTGCCGTTGAGACGCGCCGTGCGACCGAACTCGGTCGCCACCACCACCATCGTGTCGGCCCAAACGGCGCCCATGGCCGTGCGATAGGCCGCCAGCAGCGCGTCAAGCTGCCGGGCGGAGCGGGCAAAGGACCCGCGCTGGTTGGCGTGGGTGTCCCAGCCGCCCAGCTCGATCATCCCGATCCGCGCGCCGCCAGCATCGCGCATCAGCGAAGCGGCAAGCTCCCCCGCCGCGCTGGCATCGCGCAGGTTTTTGAGGCCATCATCCGCTGCCATCGCCCGCGTCTCCAGTGCGCGCGCCCAGAGCGGGCCCAGCTCGCCGTCCGCGCCGTAAAGCAGGCTGACCCGCGCCAGCAGATCCTCGCTCGCTTGCGGCAAGGCAGAGGGCGCGTAGTTCGAAACCGGCGCATCCCCGCGCAGCGCCAGCGGCACGGCGGGCGCAATCGCCAGCGCACGCAAAGGCGCTGGAGCGCCCTCGTTCATCAGCCCTGCCAAGCGATTGAGCCAGCCGTCCTTGGTGGCATAAGGCGCGGTGCCGCCGCTCTCGAGTAGGTTTTGCCCATCGAAGTGCGAGCGCTCGCGATAGGCGGTAGCGGCGGCGTGGACGAACAGCGTCTCGCCTGCCGCTTCCGACTTGGCGATCTCGGCCAGTGCCGGGTGAACGGCGAAGAAGCTGCCGATCCGGGGCGCACCTTCGTAATCGGCGAGGGCCGCGCCGCGCAAAGCCTCGAAGCCTGGATCACCCACTGGCGCGAGCATTGCCATCCCGTCCGCCGCGCCGCGCAGCAGCACGAACAGCAGGTTGCGGCTCCCCGTCCCTTGGGCAAAGACGAGGCGGGGGAGGGCGAGGCTGCCTGCGCCCAGCAGCGATCCGGCGAGCAGCGAACGGCGATCAAATCCGGCGGTCATGGCGTCTATCTCCGCATCATTTCAGGCGAGACCAGCAGCAGCGCGAGGGCTTGCTGCCCGCTTTCGGCGCGCTTCAACTGGGTGAGGGTGGCCTCGCCCAGAGCGCCGGGGAAGGCCGCTTCGGCGCGGGCGATCACGCCGTCCTGCGGGGCATTGCGGGCGATCCGTTCGGCCAGTTCGACCCGGCGGATCAGCGCATCCGGCCCGGCCCAACTGGCGGCGAGATCGTCGTACCCCGCAGGCGAAGGCGCGCGCCACGGCACGTGGCCAAGCTCGGTCAACGCGCCGACGATCCGCTGCGGGGGGAGCGTGGCGGTGCCGGTCAGGCGCAGCGCGGCGACGAGCCATTCGAATGGGGTGCGGAACTTGACCGAGCCGGGCGTCCACGCCTCGGGCGCTTCGATCAGGGTGCGCGTGAGGCTGGCGAGATCGCCGCCAGTCTTCAGGAAATCCGCTTCCAGCCGCGCCACCAGCGCCGCCGGCGGCGTATCGCCAGCGAAGTGGCGCGCAAACTTGGTCGCGATGTGCCGCGCGGTGGCCGGATGCGCGGCAAGATCGTCGAGGATCGCCAACGCCTGCTTCGCCTCGCCCGCCGGGTAGGCGCGGCCCAGCACTTGGCGCGCGCCCGGTTCATGCACCAGCGCGACAAATGCCGCGCCGCTCGGCTGATCTTCGGCAAAGCGGCCCACCCGGCCAATCCCCGGCACCGTCCAGCCCGTGAGCGCACGGGCAAGCTCGGTCACGTCGCTCTGGCTGTAGCCACCGTCGACGCCCAGCGTGTGCAGCTCCAGCACTTCACGCGCGAGATTCTCGTTCAGCCCGCGCGGTCGCTGCTGATCGCCGCCGCGCCGCGCACGCCGCTGCGCGAAGGGCGCATTGGGGCCAATCGACTGGAACTGGTCGAGATAGATCAGCATCGCCGGATGCAGCACCGCCGCCTTGAGCATATCGCTGAACCGGCCCAGCACATGCGGGCGGATCGCGGTGAATTCGTGCGGGCCAGCCTCGAACTGGGTGCCGGGCTTGCCGACCGAGACGCTGAAGTGGTTCGCCCAGAAATGCACCAGCCGTTCGATCATCGGGGCGGGGCTGGTGAGCGCGGTGTTGACGCGCACCGCAATGTCATCGGCGAGCAGGCGCCGGGCCTCGACCAGCTGTTCGCGATATTCGGGCGGCAACCCATCGAGCGCGGCGGCGCGGGCTTCCTGCCGCGTCATGCCCTCGGCCATGGCGGGCGTGCCGGCCTGCTCCATCGCGGTCATCGCGCGGGTATCCTGCCGCAGCCGCCGCAGCAGTTCGAGCATTTCGCCCGTCTTGGCGCGGTTGCCCAACCGGGCGGCAACGGCGGCGGGTGCAGGATCGAAGGCATCGAACTGGCGCAGCAAGAAAGCGCGTGGATCGTCCACCGCAGCGTCCTTCGCGCTGAAGCCGTAGCCGAAGCGGTTGAGCGCAATGCTGGCCGGGCTCATTGGCAGGGCTTGCTGGTGGCGATCAGACGCATGGCATGGCTTCCTCGCTCTGCGAAATGGGGCTGCACGGCCACTCGCCATGCTGCCCCTGATCAACGCCTGAATGCGCCCGACCCTTCGCGCGGGGTTGCCGGAATTTTACGGCGTGACGATATCGAAGCCCTGCGGCATCGGATCGAGCGCATCGATCAGCGCCTGCAACGCCGCTTGGTCGCCTTCGATTTTCACGCCTTCCATCCCCGCCACCGCGCTGACCGGCATCCGCACGAACAACAGCGCCAGCAGCGCGCGGCGCGGGCCGCGGAAGGTGACGTCGGCCTTGGCGGGCAGCGCGCCGACGCGGCCAATCATCGCCTGCTCACCGACTTCGAGCATCGCGGTCTCCTTGCGATCGGAGAGGTCGATCGCGACCGTGAAGCCGCGTCGTCCCTGACGCTCGGGCGCAAACAGGGTCGCGGCGGAGTCGAGCAATTCCTGCGTCGAGATCGCGGCGATCATGTCATTGCTCTGCGCCACGCTCGCCTGCGGGCGTCCGCGCGTGAGATCGGATGCAGCGGCGAGGAACTGGTTGCGCCAGATCGCGCTCTCGGCCTGAAAGCCCTGCTGCTGATAGCTGTTCGCCAGCATAGCCTTGGCCGCCGCGTTGTCGGGCGCGGCAAAGACGAGGTTCTGGAGCAGGTCGGACGCCCAGCGATAATCGCCGCCCGCCATCGCGTTCTGTGCCAACGCCAGCGTGCGGTCCGCGCCGCCCAGCGCCTCGATCAGCCGCTTTGCGCGTTCGACTGGCGGGTGGGCGTGAAGGTTGGCTGGCACCGCATCATACCAGCCAAGATAGAACTGGTAGATCGCCTTGGCGTTGTGGCTGACCGTGCCGTAGTAGCCATGGGTCGACCATTCCGCCGCCAGTCCCGGCGGGGCCGCGTTCTCCAGCCCTTCGGCGATTTCATGCATCGTCTCGCCGCGGTTCATGCGGCGCACGGTCTGATCGTGGAGCCAGCGGTAATTGTCGCGCTGGGCGGATAGCCATGCGGTTCCCTCCTCGCGCCCGAAGATCGGCCAGCAATGGCTCGAAATCACGGCATCGCTTTGCGGGGCATAGCGGGTCGCCGCCTCGTCGAGATAATGCGCCCAGGCGCGCGCATCGCGCACCTTCGCGCCGCGCGGGGTGAGGATGTTGTGGAAGGAACAGGTCGCGATCTCGGCGGCGAGGAAGGTCTTTTCCGGCGCGATGAAGACGTTGAATTCAGCCGGCGCTTCGGTGCCTGAGACGATCTGGAATTCGAGCGCGACCCCGTCCACCACCCGCCGATCGCCCGTCGCAGCGACGGTGTCGGTCGGCGGGATGAGCGAGAGCGTGCCTGCCGAAATCCCCATGCCGATGCCGCTGCCCATCTGGCCGGTCGCTCCCGGAACGAGGCCGGTGCCGAACTGGAAAGCGGCGCGGCGCATCATTGCGGGACCGGCCATGACGTTTTCGGAGGTGGCTTCCTCCATGAAGCCTTCGGGCGCGATAACGGGGACGCGGCCCGCCGTCACGTCCGCCGGATCGACCACGCCGCGCGCGCCGCCGAAGTGGTCGCCGTGACTGTGCGAATAGATCATGGCGCTGACCGGCCGCTTGCCCAGCGTTGCATTGACCAGCTCCATCGCCGCCTGCGCCGCTTCGACACTGGTCAGCGGGTCGATCACAATCCAGCCCGTCGCTCCGCGAATGATCGTCATGTTCGAGACATCGAAGCCGCGCACCTGCCACACGCCCGCCGCCACCTGATAGAGCCCGTGGTGCTTCAAATGGGTCATGTGGCGCCACAGGCTGGGGTTGACCGTATCCGGGGCAGGGCCGGTCACAAAGGCATAGCCATTAAGGTTCCAGACCGGCTTGCCCGCCGCATTGAGGATCACCGGATCGGCGCGGGTGGCGAGAAAGCCGCGCGTGGAAAACGCGCCGTCGCGCGTGCCTTCGGCGGGCAGGTTGGCCGCCACCTTGGCCTGCGCGGCGCGGGTCGCCTCGCTCGCGGTGGGCGGCGGCGTCTCCTGCGCGGCCAGCATCGGCGCGCACAGCAGCGCCACCAGCAGCGCGAGAGCCGCGCCTGCCCGCAATCCAGCAATGATCATGATCGTAAGTCCCCTCTTCTCCCGCGCCTGTGATGCCTGCGCAGGGCCAAGGTTTCAAGCCGCGCGCGTGCTGTGCCGGCGCCTATCTTCAATCATTCATATTTTAGAACGTTTGCGAAGAAAGATTGAATTTTTCCGATTGGCGGGCGGCGGCTAACAGACACCCACTCTCCCTTCCGCACAGGCAAAGGATCCGCACAATGGACCAGAGCAGCCCGATCGCCGACAGCTACGAGCCCGCCGCACCCGGCATCGCGCGCGCACTTGGCGGGCCGACGTTGGCTTTGGTGACATCGCGGTTCCAGCTGGCCGAACCTGCCGATCCCGCGCCCGAGGCCTGGCGCGAAGGCGTGGCGCAGCTGCTTGCATGGCTGGGTGTCGAGACCGAATTCCTCGCGCCTGCCCGCCCGTCTGGGCGCTTGGCGCGGATGGCCGATTGGGCGACGAGTGCGGGGCAGTTGACAGCGCCCGCGCCGGTGTTCGCACCGTGGATCGGCTGGAGCCCGTCGGCTCTCAAGCACGGCGGCCTGACCGGATTGCCGCAGGCGCAGTATGTCGCCAGCTACCTGATCGATCATGCTCGCGGTGCGCCCGCTGCGCGCGGCGGTACTGATATCATGCTGATGTCCCCGCACCCTTCTGTCTGCGTCGCTGAAGCGGCGGGCGACGTCCCTGCGCCGCGCGCGGCCGTGCTGCGGACGATGATCCGGGCCGCGCGGGCTGAAGGCCGCGAGCGGATCGCAATCATCTGCCATGCTCGCCAGCGCAATGCGCTCGCCCGGCAACTGATGGCGGCAGGTAAGGGCCTGACGCGCGACGGGTTGGAACTCGATATCCTCACCATCGAAGACGCGCTGGTGCCGTTGATGTCCGGCGCGATGCTGTGGGATGCGATTATCGCGATGCCCGATCTGCGCAGCACCGTGTTCACGCTGCTCGCCGAGACCAGCGGCGTGCGCCGCGCTTGGCCGATGCTGTGGTTCGGGCGAGGCTTGCAATTGGTCACGTCCGAAACGCCGGGCGAAGGGGTGAGCCGCCTGCCGCTCGATGCCCCGGCGCTGATCCATGCCCTGGCCCTGACCTTGCACGAGGCTGGCATGGGCCGCGCCGTATGGCGGCTGCATGATGCCTGGGCGCGGCTGCGCGATAGCGGGGTGACCAGCACGGGCTACGGCACGGATGCGCCCTATGTCACAGCGGTCGCCGACGACGCGTTTCTCACCATGATTTGCCGCGACAGGGCGGCCAGCAAGCGCCCGCAAATGCCGTGGCGCGCATTGAAAAATGCAGAAACTGCAAATTCCGGGGGCCATTTACCGACATTGCGCGTTGTCGCTTCAATCGTCGCAATTTCCTAACTTGTGAAAGGTTTCCGACATGCCGAGCCGCAAGATTGTTGCAAACGAATTGGCGCACGTTCTGCGGCAGATCTCGCATCCTGATCGCATCCGGCTGTTGCTCAAACTGCAAGCGGGCGACCAGACGGTGAACGAGTTGGGGGATCTGCTGGAAATCTCGCCGACCCGCGTCTCGCAACACCTTGGCGTGCTGCGCGCGATCGCGCTGGTGGAGACCGAAACGCATGGGCAGAAGCGGGTTTACCGCCTCGCCCAGCCCGAACTGGCGCTGTGGCTGATCGATGGGATCGACTATGTCGCCCACCGCCTCAGCCGGGCGAGCGCCGTCGATATCGAACAGGCGAAGATGCTGTGGCGGGCCGAAGCGATCGAAACGGTGATCTGATGCCCGTTACCGCTCCCGGCCGCCGATCAGGCGGCGGGGCGGATCATCAGGCCGGGGATTTCGGTCTTCTCTTCCGAGCGACGGCCATACCGCTCCACCAGCTCGCTCCATTCGACCACCAGCGATCCGCCGCCGGACTGGTGTAGCTTCTCCCACGACGACAGCATCTCAAGGCAGGCGTGGTCGATATAGTCGAGCTTTTCGACATGGATGTGCACCTCTGACCCGAAGGGCGAGCTTTCGAGCGCCTGGCCCAGCTGCGGGATCGAGAAGAACGTCGCCGACCCCGTCATCCACAAATCGACGCGGTTAGTCTCGGCATCATGCTCACGCCGGATTTCGAGGTGCGAGAAGGTGTAGACCAGCTTCAGTGTCGCCAGTGCAAAGCCGAGGATCACGCCGGTCAGCAGGTCGATCGCGACCACGCCCACCAGTGTGGCGAAGTAGATCACCAGCTCCTGCCGCCCGAATTCAGCAATCTTGCGGATCTGGGCCACGTTGACGAGCTTGTAGCCGGTGTAGACGAGGATCGCGGCCAGCACCGAAGTCGGGATGGCGTTGAGCACGAAGGGGAAAGCGGCAACCGCCAGCAGCAGCCACGCGCCATGCATGATCGCCGAAAAGCGCGTCGTCGCACCCGCTTCGACGTTAGCGGCCGAACGCACGATCACGCCGGTCATCGGCAGCGCGCCGAACCCGCCGCAGATCATGTTGCCAATGCCCTGCGCGCGCAGTTCCTTGTCGTAATCGGTGCGGGTGCCGATGTGCATCTTGTCGACTGCCGTGGCGCACAGCAGCGTCTCAGCGCTGGCGACGAAGGCGAAGACCAGGCCAAGCGTCAGGATGTCGGGATTGGTGAACCCGGCCAGCGCTTCGCTGGTGGGGATGTTGAGGCCGCTCGCCAGCGTGGCGGGCAGGTTCACCAGCGTGATCGGCAGCGCAAATGCCATCGCGAAGGCGGTGCCGACGATCACGCCGAGCAGCGGCCCGGGGATCAGCGCCAGTGCCTTGGGCTTGAATTGGTTCCACAAGATGATCGTGGCGATAGTCACGATCCCCGCCATCGCGGCGAGGTGATGCACCGAGCCATCGACCGGGAAGACCTTGATGACCGCTTCAGGAATGGCGGCGATGTTAAGCAATCCGTTCGCACGCGGCGCATCGTCGAGCATGACGTGAAGCTGCGAAGCGAAGATCAGCACGCCAATCCCGGCCAGCATCCCATGGATCACCGATGGCGAAATCGCCCGGAACCATTGGCCCAGCTTGAACACTCCGGCGAGCAATTGCAGCGCACCGGCGATCAGCCCGACCACGCCGAGCATCATCAGCCCGTGTTCCTGCACCAGTTGATAGACCAGCACCGCCATGCCCGCTGCGGGACCGCTCACCTGCAAGGGCGATCCGGCAATGCTGCCGACCACCAAGCCGCCGACGATCCCGGTGATCAGACCGAGCGCGGGCGGTGCGCCTGAGGCGATTGCGATCCCCATGCACAGCGGCAGGGCCACCAGAAACACCACGATCGAGGCGAGAAAATCGCGCCCCACCACGGCAGAGGTCAAACGGTCAGCGGCAGAGGCTTGCATGGCGGGGGGCGTCCGGAGTGAGAGGTGGAGAGGGGGTCAAGGGAAGGAATGGGAAGGGTGCCGGATCAGCAGGCGTGCTTGCCGATCACGGTTTCGGCGATGTCGGCGGCATAGCGCTCCTCAACCGAAATCCAGGTCCCGGTCGCATCGTCATAGGCGGAGACTTCGCCGGTCTTGATGTCATAGACCCAGCCGTGCAGCTGCACCGCCTTCTGCGCGAGCGCCACGGCGACCACGGGGTGGGTCTTCAAATGCTGCAATTGCAGGATGACATTCTGTTCGAGCAGCATCCGCATCTTGCCTTCGGCATCAAGGCCCGCGCCCAGTGCTTCGGTAATATCGACCGCACCCTGCGAATAGCCCAGCCATTCGCGCACGTGGGGGAGGGTGGTGAGACCGGCGCGGTTCATCGCCCCCTTCATCGCCCCGCATTCGGTATGGCCGCAGATTACGATATGCGGGATCTTGAGTGCGCCGATCGCGAATTCGATCGAGGCGGTCATGCCGCCGGTCTGGTTGGTGTGCGGCGGCACGATGTTGCCGGCGTTGCGGCAGATGAACAGCTCACCCGGATCGGTCTGGGTCAGCATCGCGGTTTCGATCCGGCTGTCCGAGCAAGTGATGAACAGCGCTTCCGGGCTCTGACCGGTGCTGAGCTTTTCGAACAGCTCGGCCTTTTCCGGGAACACCTCGCGCTGGAACTTGACCACGCCTTGGGCGAAATGGGGCATCGGGGGTATCCTTTTCAGTGAGTCGAATTGGGGTCTGGCACGCCCCACAGGGCGAGGGCGGTGTCGATATGGTCGGCCTCTTCCAGCCGCTTGCGAATGTCGACGAAGGGAAGCGCGTCGAGAATCCAGTCGGCCAGATGAGCGTGAGCCAGGCGGTAGAAGTGCGAGCGGCCGTCGCGCCGCTCTTCGACCAGGCGGTGTGCACGCAGGAGCGCAAGGTGCTGGGAGACGCGCGTGGCCGGCAGCTGAAGGGCTATAGCAAGACTGGTGACGTCCTTTTCCCCGAGGCGCAGCTCTTCGATCAAGCGCAGACGATCGGCATGGGCGAGCAATTTCAGCAGGTCTGCAAGTTCGCGCGACACGATCAGCCGACTGGGCATGATAACCTCCAAAGCCTGCAAATTGTTGCAGACTTGCACCTATGCAGTTATGTGATTTTGTATAGTGCGTCAAGCGTGCTTGCGCCTGCCGCTGTCCAGCCATGCTGACGCCGCGACGCCCGGCGCAATGCCGCAGCCGGGCCGAAAAAATCGCCGCCCCCTCTCAATCCTGCGGATGACAGGGTGCGTATTGTGTGGTGTCAGGGGGGCATCAGACACCCGCATATTCAGGGACAGAGGCAATGAATTTCGAGCTCAGTCACGAACACGCCATGCTGAAAGACCTGGTCGGCAAGTTCGTGCGCGATCAGCTGATGCCGTTCGAACAGACGGTTATCGCCCGCGAAAACAAGGGCGAGGGCACCTATCTCAACGCCGAGGAGACCGCGAAGGTCGACGCCGTCAGCCGCGAACTGGGCCTGTGGGGCCTCGACGCGCCGGAGGAAGTGGGCGGCATGAACCTGCCGATGGTGGCGATGGTTGGCGTGAGCGAGGAGCTCGGCAAGACCGTCGTCCCCTATTACCTCCCGCCCGATTCGCCGAACCTCCGGATGCTGATGGTCGCCGCTGACGAGCGCCAGCGCGCAGCCTATCTCGAGCCCTATGTGCGCGGCGAAACGATCAGCGCGATCGGGATTTCAGAGCCCGGCGCCGGGGCCGATCCGCAGCGGATGATCACCACTGCCGTGCAGGATGGGGACGACTGGATCATCAACGGCCGCAAGATCTGGATCACCAAAGGGGCCGAGGCGCACTTCACCATCCTGATGGCGGTCACCGACAAGAACCCCAATGGCCGCAATGGCATGTCGGCCTTCCTCGTCGATAAGGGCACCCCTGGCTTCAACGTGCTGCGCAAGATCCCGATGATCGACGGCACGTCGACCTATGAAATTGCGCTCGACGATTGCCGGGTGCCGGGGTGGAAGCTGCTCGGCCAGCGGGGTCAGGGCTTTGCGCCGATGCAGGTGCGACTGGGCACGCGGCGGATCGAAATGGCGTCCTGGTCGATCGGCATGGCGCAGCGCGCGCTGGACATGATGATCGACTATGCGCCCCAGCGCACCACTTTCGGCAAGCCCCTCTCGTCGCGCCAGACGGTGCAGAACTGGATCGCCGACGCCGCGACCAAGATCCACGCGATGCGGCTGATGACCTATGACTGCGCGTGGAAGATTGATGAGGGCCGCGACACCCGCAGCGAAATCTCGATGATCAAGAGCTTCTGCATCGAAAGCGCTTACGAGATCGTCGATCACGCGATGCAATTGTTCGGCGGGATGGGCATGACTCGCGAATTGCCGCTCTATCTGATGAGCAACAAGCTGCGCACCATGCGCATCTACGACGGCCCGAGCGAGATCCACAACTGGGTGGTCGCGCGCGGATTGCTGGGCACTTACGAATAATTCGGGCGAGTGAAACGAAAACGGGCGGGACAGCGTGAACTGTCCCGCCCGCCTCTGTGCCACTCAGCCCGCGCGTCAGAACGATCCGCGCACCCCGAGGTAGAAGAACCGCCCGCGCACCCCGATCGGCCGCACCAGGCTGCCGAGGTAAGGCTCACGGTCGAACGCGTTGTTGATCCCACCATACAGGCTGAACTTATCGGAGAAGTCGTAGCTGGCGAAGAAGTCGCTCACCAGCGAATCCCCGGTGTCGCGCTGGGACAGCGGCACGAGGGTGTTGTCATCCTTGACGACCACCTTGCCGCCTTCAATCGCGACATCGACCACCTGAATGTTGGTGATGCCGGGCGAAAGCTGGCTGCTTTCGAACCGTCCGGTCCAGCCGAGCGTGAACGCGTCCATCTTCCAGGTGATGCCGACATTGGCGATCCATTCCGGATTGCCGAACTCACCCAGATTGTCGTTGTCGATCGCCTGCGAGATTTTGTCCTGCTCCGCCACGAGCGGGTCAGGATCGGGCGTTCCCGGGGTCGCGCTGAAGATCTGGGTGTCTTCAAGGAAGTGCGTGCCGGTGAGCGACAGGTCGATCGTGCCGTAGTCGGCCCCGAACGGCACATCGAACTTGTAGCTCGCAGCAAAGTCGATCCCGCGCACCGCGAGCGAGCCGAGGTTCACGTTACCGGCGGTGAAGTTGTCGATCACCCCGGTTGTGGGGTTACGGGTGATTGCGTCGCAGAACTGATTGTCCGTGCTCGGCAAGTCGACGCAGGCCGCTGCGATCTGCAAGCCGGTGAGCGAGCCCACCGCGCCGGTGATCTTGATGTCGTAGTAATCGGCGATCACGCTCAGCCCGCTGAGCATCCCCGTCGGCTGCCACACCAGACCGGCGGTGAAGGTTTCGGCCTCTTCCTCTTGCAGATTGGGATTGCCCCCCGTCGTACCCGGACGGAACGCTGAGGCGAAGTTGGCGGGATTGAACCCGGCTGGCACGAATTCGAGGCAGTTGGCCGGACGGAACGAGCTGCCCGAGTTGACGTTCGCCGCGGCGCAGGGATCGGCCAGCAGGCCAATTGTGGCCGAGCGGACCGGGCCGAACAGTTCGGCCAGGTTGGGCGCACGCACCGCGACAGAGTATGTGCCGCGGAAGGCCAGCGTTTCATGCGGCTTGTACCGTCCGCCCACCGTCCATGCGGTGGTCTTGCCGATGGTGTTGTAATCGGAGAAGCGGATCGCGCCGTTGAATTCGAGCAGGTCGACGAAGGTCATGTCGGCCAGCAGCGGCACGCGCACTTCGCCGAAGCCTTCGTAGACTTCGATCGAAGGGTCCTGGAAGCGCGGATCGGGCGAGGGATTGACGGGCGAGCCGCTTGAGACGACGCCGCTGGTGATCCCCGGAGAGTTCTGGAGCGGCGAGGGCGTGAACAGCGAGGTGTCCTTGCGGTATTCGAAGCCTGCGGCAAAGCCGATGGCACCGCCCGGCAGCTCAAAGAACTCCGCCGTGTCGCCTGCCAGCGAGCCGAGGATCTGCTGCTGGGTCAGAATGGTCGAATTGGTGATATCGACAAAGGCGAAGTCAGCCCCGGCGCCGTTGATCGCATCCGGGCCGAAGATGTTGATCGGGGCACAGACCCCGGTGCGCGGGGTGAAGCTGATCGCCCGGCCCGTGCCATCGGGGTTGCGCGGCGGACGCGGGAAGGGCGAGACGCCCGGCGCGGTTCCATCAAGCTCGCTGCGGCAGATGATGTCGCCTGCCTGCGCCGTACCCGGATTGATCTGCACGTTCTGGCCACCGCGGATGGCCGTGACGGTGCGGTTGTTGGCCCGGAAGCCGGCGAGGTTGTCGGCGTTCAGCGCAATCGCGTCGATCGCGTAGAAATAGCGGTCGTCCAGACGGGTGTTGCTGAACACCGATTCCACCTCGGTACGGCCATAATTGTAGGACAGCTCCCACTTCCAGCCGAGCTTCTCGAACTCGCCGCGCAGACCTGCCACGAAGCGCAGCGTCGAACGCTCGGTCTCTTCCTGCGGCAGAACGTCGATGTCCTGAATGTCGCGCGAAACCGCGATCACCGGGCTTTGGCCAAGGCCCTGGAGCTGGGTAACCTGGGCGCGCAGACCGGCCGGGATGAAGGGGTTGTCGAGCCGGATCGGAATGTCATCATTGAACGGCGTGCCGGTGGCATCAACGCCATTGGTGAAAGCGTACTTGCCCTCGAAGAAGGCCTCGATCCCCGGAGTGATCTCGAAATCCGCCCCGGCGGAGAAGACCAGCTGTTCCAGTTCCGGCAGGATCAACTCGTTGACGTTCGCGCCGATCCCGTCACCGCCCGAAGCGCTGAAGGCGTCGACGAAGGTGCCAGACCCGAAGGCGCGCAAGGCCGTTCCGTCGAACACCTGTGCAACCGGGATGTTGGTGCCGGGAAGGAAAGGCACCGAACCATTCGGATTGATCAGGTTGACCGCATCGAAGGCGCTCGCAAATCCGTTGTCGATGGCGATGATCCCGAACCGGCTCGATACCGGCAGAGTCACGTTCGGGTAGAAGGCTTGGCTGGGACGCTCGCCCGCAGGCAGGCCGAAATCGGCGTCGGTCAGGCCGAGCAGATCGAAGATCGCATCATTGGCAAATCCGAGCCCGAACAATCCGGTTCCGGCAAAGTCGCGGTCGGTGGCCTTTAGCGACTTCTGCTTGCTGTAATCCACCGAGAACACCGCACTGCCGCGACCGTCCATGAACTCACCGCCGCCGGCAAGGCTGACGCTGTAGTTCTCGGCATCGCCCTGATCGGAAATGCCGCCCTGAACGTTGAACTCCAGTCCGTCGAAATCACGGCCTGACCGCAGCGTGAAGTTGACGACGCCGCTGACCGCGTCGGCGCCGTAGACCGAGGACGCACCGCCGGTCAGCACTTCAACGCTCTTGATGCGCCCCTGCGGGATCGCGCCGATATCAACGGCAGCCGATCCGCCGGTGCCCGGCACATGGCGGCGTCCGTCTTCAAGCACCAGCGTGCGAACCGAACCGAGCTGACGCAGGTTCAACAGGCTGAGGCCAAGGTCCGAACTGTCGCCGGCAGCCACTTGGTTGACAGAGTCGGTGCCCGGCAGCGAGCCTTGCAGCGCGGGAATGTTGCGCAGCTGGGTGGCGAGATCGGCCTGCCCGCTCAGCGCGATGCTCTCAGCGTCGATCACCGTGATCGGGCTGGTGGATTCTGTCGCCGCGCTCACAGAAATGCGCGAGCCGGTGACGACAATCTGTTCCGCGGGTTCGGCGGCAGGGTCTTCCTCTGCCAGGCTGTCCTGCGCGCTGGCTTGCGCGGGCGCCAGACCGGCGACCAGCAGGGCCGCGGCGATGGCGGGAAGCGACGACGAATGGAGAGAGAGCTTCGTGATACGCATGATGTGTCCTCGCGTAGGTGTGACCGGGACAAGGCCTGCGATGCTACGTGGCATTGCAGTGCCGTGCCTTCGTCGTCAGATGCGCCGTCCCGGTGCGAGGGTTGATCCCCCGTCGAGCGTGCCCTGTACGGTCCTTCCTGCGCGAGGTCGGTGGCCGGGCGTTGTCGCCCTTTGCCTGCCTGCCCCAATTGCGTTGCGACGCGCGCCAGCGCCCCCGGCGTCGTCATGTCCGGTATTACGGTTGGGGGTTTCGGTGGTAAGTGGTCATTCTACGTATATCCGGGCAGCAGCCGCATTCGCGCGGCAAACTGTCACCCATCAGCAACATAGGTGAGATTCTGGCGCAATTTTGCGGGTTCGCTTGCGGGCGCCTGCTCTGCTAGCACGGCTGGCATGAGCGAATGGATGGCAGTGGCGCGCGCTTCCCTGATAGCGGCGCGCGAATATTCGGAAAGTGTGCGGGAGGCGGTCGCGGGCGTGGTTGCACCCGGCGGGGCGGTCGATCCTGCACTGCTGGCGCGCGAGCAGCACCAGGTGCATGGCTTTGCCTGGATCGCGGCGAGCATCGCGGCGCTGGAAGCCACGCTGGACTGGGCCGTGCGGGCCGAGGCTGCCGGACGGTTCGGCGCGGCCGAGGAACTCGTGGTGCGGATCGGCTTTGGCGAATACCTCGCCCAGATCGCGTCAGGCTTGCCGATGAGCGCGAATGAGGTGGTGCGCCCGTCCGCTTTCGGCACCGAGGCTGAGGCCCGCGCCTTCGCCGCGCATCCGGCCACCGCACGCTTGCTGGCTGAAGGCAACTGCGCCCAAACCCGCGCGGCCTTGGCCGCGTTGCTGGCTGACGGGGTGCGGCCTGATGAAGCGTTGGGCGACGACGCGCTCGATCAGGTGCGGGACCAGCTGCGCGCCTTCACCGCTGACGCGATTGCGCCCCATGCGCACCAATGGCATTTGGCCGACGCGCTGATCCCCGATGCCGTGATTGCCGAGATGGCAGCGCTCGGCGTGTTCGGGGTGTGTATTCCTGAGGCGCACGGCGGGTTGGGGCTGGGCAAGCTGGCGATGGCAGTGGTCTCGGAAGAATTGTCGCGCGGGTGGATTTGCGCCGGGAGCCTCGGCACCCGTTCGGAGATTGCGGGCGAGTTGATCACCGAGAACGGGACGCCCGCGCAGAAGGCGAAATACCTCCCCCGGATTGCCGATGGCTCCTGCCTGCCGACTGCGGTGTTCACCGAGCCCGATACCGGGAGCGACCTCGCTGCGGTGCGGACACGCGGTGAACGCCAGAGCGATGGTAGTTGGCAGGTCACCGGCGCGAAAACCTGGATCACCCACGCCGCCCGCGCCGATCTGATGACCATGCTGGTGCGCACTGATCCGGCCATGCCGGGCTATGCCGGTCTGTCGATGCTGCTGGCCGAGAAAACGCGCGGCACTGACCCCGCGCCCTTCCCCGATGTGGGGATTGAGGGGAGCGAGATCGAAGTGCTCGGCTACCGGGGCATGAAGGAATATGCGCTGGGGCTGGATGGGTTCGCGGTGGCGGCGGACGGTTTACTCGGCGGGGCGGAGGGGCAGGGCTTCAAGCAGCTGATGCGCACCTTCGAAGGCGCCCGCATCCAGACCGCCGCCCGCGCGGTCGGCGTCGCGTGGAACGCGTTCGATCTGGCACTGGATTATGCGCTGGGGAGGAAGCAGTTCGGACAGGCGCTCACCGCGTTCCCGCGCGTTGCCGACAAGCTTGCGCTGATGGTGGTGGAAATCGTCATGGCGCGCGAACTGACCTATGTCGCCGCCCGCGCCAAGGATTCGGGCGCACGCTGCGATATCGAGGCCGGGATGGCGAAGCTGCTCGGCGCGCGGACGGCGTGGAGCGCGGCGGATAATGCCGTGCAGATCCACGGCGGCAATGGCTATGCGCTCGAATATCCGATCAGCCGGGTCCTGTGCGATGCGAGGATTCTCAATATCTTCGAAGGCGCAGCTGAGATTCAGGCGCAAGTGATCGGACGCGGGTTGCTGGCGGGGCAGAGGCAGGCGGCTGCGGCTTAAGGCACGCGGCGACCTTGATCAGTTGAACGAGCGACAGGCTCCCGGCCTTGGGGGCTGTGTCGTTGGGTTGTTGGGAATGGCCGGATTCACTGCAAGGCGGTTCCGCTGGGATTGGCTGGCCGTCTCGCAATGCTCCCTAGTGTGCGCTATCGGTAGGCCGCACCCCGGTGGTTGCCCCGTTGTCGGCGGGTTATGTCGCGGTATTGCCCCGGTTGTGTCGCACTGCCACTGTCGCCCGTAATGACCAGCGATTCTCTGCAAGCGGCGCCCAACAGCGCCCGCATCGGCCCCTTCTTCGTCACGCAAGGCATTCATAATCTTAGAGATTATGGTGGCTATGCGATACCAGGCGGTGGGCGGGTGCGCAGCGGTGTGCTGTTCCGCTCGGGCCAGCACATGGAAGCGAGCGACGAAGACCTGGCGCTGCTCCACGCGCTCGACATCCGCACTGTGATCGACCTGCGCGGGGTGAGCGAGCGGGACAGCTTCCCGTGCAGACGCCATCCGAACTTTGCGGCACAAGTGATTGCGTATGATGGAGAAACCAGCAACTCGCCGCCGCATGAAGGCGGGGGCGGGCAGGTGGTGATGACCCCACAAAAGGCGCGCGAACGGATGCTTGCGGTCTACACGCGGATGCCGGTGAATCCGGCGATGATTGCGATGTTCACACGCTATTTCAATGCCTTGGACGAAAATGACGGCGGCAGCCTTGTGCATTGCTTCGCCGGGAAAGACCGCACCGGCATCGCGGCAAGCCTGCTGCTCCATGTCCTCGGCGTGCATCGCGATGATATCGTGAGCGAATTTCTGCTCACCAATGATGCGCCGACCCGCAACATCCTCGAACGCCAGTCGCTCCCCCGGATGGAAGCGCATTATGGCGCGATCGAGCCTGAGGCGTTGCACAATCTGATGGGTGTTTTACCAGAATATATAGACACTTACATAGCGGAAGTGACACGCGATCACGGATCGCTTGATGCCTATCTGGCGACAAGATTAGGTGTGGACGAGGCAAGAAAACAGCGCCTTCGCGCCAAGCTGGTGGCGTGACAATCGCATCCGAAATCCCCATATCGCTCCCCTGAAATCCACCAGAGGCACCCGTCATGGCGACCCACACCACCAAGATGCTCATCATCGGCTCCGGCCCGGCAGGCTATTCGGCCGCGATCTACGCGGCGCGCGCCATGCTGGAGCCGATTGTTGTGCAGGGCCTTCAGCCCGGCGGGCAGCTCACCATCACCACCGATGTCGAGAATTACCCGGGCTTTCGCGACGTGGTGCAGGGCCCGTGGCTGATGGAGGAAATGCGCGCGCAGGCTGAGCATGTCGGCACGCGCATGATCTGGGACACCATTGTCTCGGTCGATCTCGACCACGGCTCGCCGTTCCGCGCCATCGGTGACAGCGGGGACGAATACATCGCCGATTGCCTCGTCATCTGCACCGGCGCGCAGGCCAAATGGCTTGGCGCGCCGGGCGAGATGGAACTGGGCGGCAAGGGTGTTTCGGCCTGCGCGACCTGCGACGGGTTCTTCTACCGCGGCAAGCGCGTGGCTGTGATCGGCGGCGGGAACACCGCCGTCGAAGAGGCGCTCTACCTCACCAACCACTCCGACAACGTGACCCTGATCCACCGGCGTGATTCTTTGCGCGCCGAGAAGATCCTTCAGGAACGGCTGTTCGCCAATCCCAAGATCACCGTGCTCTGGAACAAGGGCGTCGACAGCTTCGAAGCGGGGGAGAACGGGATGCTCCACCACCTCGCGCTGACCGACACGGTAACGGGTGAAGCCTCGACGCTGGAAGTCGACGGAGCCTTCGTCGCCATCGGCCACGCGCCGGCGACCTCGCTGTTTGTGGGCAAACTGCCGATGGATGAGAGCGGCTATCTGCTGACGGAACCCGGCACCCCCAAGACCGTGATCCCCGGCGTGTTCGCGGCTGGCGATGTGACCGACCACGTCTATCGCCAAGCAGTGACGGCGGCGGGCATGGGCTGCATGGCCGCATTGGATGGCGAGCGCTTCCTCGCCGCGCGCGCCCATGCGGTGCAGGAGGCTGAGGCGGCGGAATAAACCGCCGCCCCGCTGTTCCGCTCAGCCGTGCAGGTGCAAATCGAACACGGGAATAATCGCGTGGAAGATCAGCACCATCAGCGCGATGCTTGACAGCGCGAACAGCGCGAAACGCAAGGCGACGCGGTTGACAGTCGCCTGCACAATCGAGTGTGCGATCCGTAGCCCGACATAGGCCCAGGCGACTATGGTGTTGGGGCCGTCACCCTGACCGATAATCGCGAGCACGATTGCGACTGCATAAAACAACGTAGGAGCTTCGTGCAAGTGATTGTAATTGTCGGCTTTCCAGCTGACATTATCGGGCAACTGCGCCCGCAGACTTGCGCCGGTTGAGCCGACCATGCCCTTGGCATCGATCCCGGCTTTCAGCATCGCCGGGATGCGAGTGGCATACATCCATATCCACATCACCATAGTCCACGCCAGCAGCACCACCACGGGCTGGAGAATGTCCATTCCGATCATCTTGTCTCTCCTTAAACTGGCAGCGCGGAAGGGTCGGCGAACAAAGTCGCCATCGCGGCGCGGATCGCCAGTGTCAGCAGCGCGAGGCTTGAGACGAGGAACAGCAGGAAGCGCACCGGCACCTTGTTCACCGTCGCCTGCCAGATCGAATGGATGATCCGTAGCACAACATAGACCCACGCCAGCGTCACATCGATTGCACCCGCGCCCATCATCGCGAGGATCACGACCGTGGGATAGAACACAGTCGGCTGTTCCATCAGGTGCGAATAATTATGCGCGGGCCAGTTGATGCGCGGCTCGACCGCACCTTCGAGATCTTGCCCCCGGCCGCCGGGCCGCGCGCCCAGATCGATCCCGGCCTTCTTCAGTGCGGGCAGGCGCACGCCCGCCATCCAGAACAGCATGATGAGCGACCACACCACCAACACGGCGGCGGGCGCGAGTATTTGCGCTTGCATGACTTCGATCCCCTTCGAGAGCCTCTCTCAGGCGCACAGACTGCGAGAGCGGCGATTGATTGTCAAATGCAACCTATTCCCCTGTGGCATTGGACAGACCGCGCGCCCCTGCGCTAACTTTCCGGCCATGCACATGGTCCACGATCCCGCCGCCCCGGCTGAAGCGCCCATCGGCTTTGACGACTTCCTGAAGGTGGACATCCGCGTCGGCCGGATCATCCGGGTCGATCCCTTTCCCGAAGCGCGCAAACCGGCCTTCAGGCTGACGATCGACTTTGGCCCCGGCGTCGGGATCAAGCGTTCCTCCGCCCAAGTATGCGGGCTCTATACGCCGGAGATGCTGGAGGGGCGGATGGTCGCCGCGGTGGTCAATTTCCCGCCGCGCCAGATCGGCAAGTTCATGTCGGAGGTGCTGACTTTGGGCTTTCCTGACACGGCGGGCAATGTGGTGCTGTTTGCGCCGGACACCGAGGTGCCGCTCGGCGCGCGGTTGTTCTAGGCGGGGTGCCCCGAGGCCTCCCGCACCGCCACTGATAGCGCGCGGTACGATCCCGAAGCCATCGCCGCCAGCGTCAGCGCCATGCCCGCCAATCCTGTCAGGGTGAAGACCAGCGCCATCCCGCGCTCCGGCCCGGTGCCGTACCAATGCCCCACCGCCGCAGCCCCTGCGCCGTCGGTCATGAAGGGGATTGCGAGGAATTGCGTCACCGGCCCGATCATCACCGACATCAGCGGCGCGGCGGAATTCTCGACCGCCTGGGCAAAGCCGAACACCCGGCCCTGCCGCTCGAACGGGACGACCTGCTGCAGCGCGGTCTGCTCGGCAGCCTCTGCAAAGGGACTGAGCGCCAGCCACAGCACGCAGCCGATCCCGAGCAGCAGAATCGAGGACTGGACCGAGAACAGCGCCGCCACTAGCCATACGGCCAGATTGACCAGCATCAGCGTGCGTAGCGGATTGGGGTCAAGTCCGGCCTTAGCGATGATCAACCCGCTGACGATGAAGGCGGACGAAGCCCCCGCCCATAGCAGTCCCCACGCCTCGACGCCCATTAACGACAGGCCGTAGGCGTCCATCAGCGCCATGAACACGCCGCCCAAGAGGTTGTTGAAGCAGGCGAACAGGATCAGCGCACCAAGCCCCGGCACCGCGCGGATCACGGCGAGCGTGCCCGACAGATCGACGCGGCGCGGCGCGTCATCCTCGGCCCGATCGGCGCGGGGTTCTGCCAGCCGGATGGTCAGCATATGACCGAAGGCGAGCACCGTCGCCACCAACGCCAGCGCCAGCGTGCCGCGCATCCCGTCCCACGCCACCAGAAAGCCGCTGATCGCCGAGGTGATCAGGAAGCCGAGGCCCGATACCATGCCGACCAGCCCATTGGCCTTGTCGCGTTCCTCGGGCGGGATCAACGCCGTCACCAGCGTCGGCAGCGCAATCATCCTGAGGTTGCCCGCAATCACGCCGAGCATCGCGATGCCGGTGAAGACCCACAAGGGTGCGCTATCCACCTGCGACAGCGCGGCGGGCGGCGCGATCAGTACCACGCCGAGGGCAACGGCATAGAGCACGAAGGACGCGATGCTCGACGCCAGCATCACCGTCCGCTTGGCATGGTGATCAACCAGGCTGCCGAACCACGGGGCCAGCAACGCGCCCAGCACCAGATAGATGCCGCCGATCATCCCGGTGACGAACACGGAACGGGTCTCGAGAAACGCCCAGAACACCAGCGCGAACCACACCGTGAAATTGACGAGGTTCTGGACGAGGTTGTTGGCGAGAATCAGATGGAAGACGCGAGGCTGCGACATGGTGGGGGATGTGGCACAAGCCAACGCGGCACGCGAGGGTTTGCCAGACTGACGCACGCCAAAGCTCGATCAGCGGCACACGCGCGGCAGGACGATCCTGACCGCACGATTCGCTCTGATTTCCGAAGGTTGGTTGGAGGGCGGGCGACCTAGTGCGACAACCTGCAACTTCTGTTGGCTGGGGCGGAAGGATTCGAACCTTCGCATGCCGGTACCAAAAACCGGTGCCTTACCGCTTGGCTACGCCCCAGCAAGAGCCGCGCTCTATAGCGGCTGAAATGCATATGGGAAGGGGGCGGAGGCGCAGAATTTTGCGCCTCCGCCCCGGCCTGCGTCCTATTGCGGGGCGCTGGTCATCAGCCGCTTGCCGACGAAGTCTGCGGGCGAGTGGCGTTCGCGCAATTGCGTGTCTTCATCGCCCCACACCTTGTTGACGATCCGCCCGCGCTGCACGCCGGGACGGGCGCCGATCTCAGCGACCCAGCGCGCGACGTTCTTGTATTCGTCGATGCTGAGAAAGGTCTTGGCATCGTTGTAGATCTGCCCGGCCACAAACGGCGCAAGCCAGGGATAGTTGGCAATGTCGGCGAGGGTGTATTCGTCCCCCGCAAGGAAGCGGCTCTCGCCAAGACGTTTGTCGGCGACGTCGAAGATCCGCTTGGTTTCCATCGCATAGCGGTTGATCGGATATTCGTATTTCTCGGGCGCATAGGCGTAGAAATGGCCGAAGCCGCCCCCCATGAACGGGCCGCTGGCCACTTGCCAGAACACCCAGCTCAGCACTTCGGCGCGGGCCGCGGGATCTGTCGGGATGAACATCCCAAATTTCTCGGCGAGGTGGACAAGGATCGCACCGCTTTCAAAGATGCGGAACGGCGCCTCGGGATCGCTCTGGTCGAGCAGGGCGGGAATCTTGGAATTGGGGTTCACGCCGACAAAGCCGCTGGTGAATTGCTCTCCCTCGCCGATGTTGATCGTCCAGGCGTCATATTCCGCGCCAGTATGCCCGGCTTCAATCAGTTCCTCGAACATGATCGTCGCCTTCACCCCGTTGGGTGTGGCGAGCGAATAGAGCTGGAAGGGATTGGTGCCGACCGGCAGCGCCTTCTCCTCGCGCGCGCCTGCGGTCGGGCGGTTGATGTTGGCAAAGCGCCCGCCGGAGACAGTGTCGGCGCTCCAGACGGCGGGCGGGGTATAGGTGGCATCGGCCATAAGGCTCACTCCTTTGGGCGCAGCAAAAGCGCGCGCTATCGTGAAAGCCTAGCTGGCGTGGGGAGAGGCGCTGCGCAAGGCGGAACATTGCCAGCGGCGGGCGCATTTCCTTGGATATGGAAAAGCTGGTCTATGTTGACGATGATCTGCCCGGCATCACTCGGCGCCGGGCGGGCAAGGGCTGGGCCTACTATGATCCGGCGGGAGCCTTGATCCGCGAGGCACGCGAAAAGAAGCGCCTCAATGCGATCGCTCTCCCGCCCGCCTACAAGGACGCGTGGTTCTGCCCCGCGCCGAACGGGCACATCCTCGCCACCGGCTATGACGATGCCGGGCGCAAGCAATATCGCTACCACCCCGATTTTCGCGCCCAACAGGAGAGCGCGAAATATGACGCCTGCACCAGCTTCGGCAAGCTGCTCCCGCTGGTGCGCCAGCGCGTTGCTGAGGACATTGGAGGGCGCGGCGTCCCGCGAGAGCGGGCGCTGGCCGCTGTGGTGCGATTGCTCGACCTGTCGGCGATCCGCATCGGCAACGAGCATTACGCCAAGGCCAACGACAGCTACGGCGCAACCACCTTGCGCGCCGATCATGCCGAGGTGGGCAAGCGCAAGTTGGAACTCCACTTCGTCGGCAAGGGCGGTAAGGAGCACGAGCTTAAGGTGAAGGATGCAGGCCTTGCTGCGGCGGTGCGACACATGGAAGACCTCGACGATGCCGAGGACGACCATCTGTTCCGCTACGAGGACGAAAACGGTGAAGTCTGCCCCGTCACCTCGAGCGACGTTAACGCCTATCTGCGTGAAACGATGGGCGATGATTTCAGCGCCAAGCATTTTCGCACCTTCCACGCCAGCAGCCTTGCCTTTGAGCGGCTGGCAACCGGGGAGGGTCATGTGAAGTTGTCCCAGATGCTTGAGCATGTCGCTGAGCGGCTCGGCAATACGCCAGCGATCGCGCGCAGTTCCTATGTCCATCCGGCGGTCATCGCCCGGATCGAGGGGCAGGAGGATTGGCGCAAGGGATTGCAGCTTCCGCGCAAGACAAGGTGGCTCACCCGGACCGAGCGCGGGTTGATCGCTTTTCTGGAGGAGTGCGGGGCGGCGAGCGATTTTCTCTCATGCGACCAAGGCTGAAGGCTGGACTCTAGGCAGCGGGGCATGTGCGCGTTACAGCCGCCCCAGCAGGAGACGCCAAGGCGATGAGCGAAGCCCACCCCTTTTTCGACATGCACGAACACGGCTTCGTCCGGGTGGCGACCGCCACGCCGTGCAGCCGCCCTGCCGACGTCGCCTACAACACCGCAGGCGTGCTGGCCGAAGCGCACAAGGCGCACGACGCGAACGTCGATCTGGTGGTGTTTCCCGAACTGACCCTGTCGTCCTATGCGATCGACGATCTGTTGCTCCAGCACGCGCTGATCGAGCGGGTCGAGCAGGCTCTGGCCGAGGTGGTCGCAGCGTCGGCTGACTTGCACCCGGTGCTGATCGTAGGTGCGCCGCTCCGCCGTGCGGACAAGCTCTACAATTGCGCGGTGGTGATCGCGCATGGGCAGATTCTGGGTGTGGTCCCCAAAAGCTTCCTGCCCAATTACCGGGAGTTCTACGAGAAGCGCCACTTCGCCCACGGGCGCGGGTGCACCGATCTGTGGATCGGGGTGGCGGGCGAGGAAGTGCCGTTCGGCACCGATCTGCTCTTCGCCGCCGCGAACCTGCCGGGCTTCCGCTTTGGCGTGGAAATCTGCGAGGACTTCTGGGCTCCGATCCCGCCGGGAATGACCGCCGCGCTCGCTGGCGCGCTGATCCTGTGCAATCTTTCGGCCTCGCCTGTCACCATCGGGCGGGCGGATGATCGCCACCTGCACTGCCGTTCCTCGGCCTCGCGCGCCATCGCCGCTTACGTCTATTCGGCCAGCGGTTACGGCGAGAGCACGACTGATCTCGCGTGGGACGGGCAGGGCGTCATCTACGAAATGAGCAGCCTGCTCGCGCAAAGCGAGCGCTTCGACCGCAGCGGCGAACTCACCATCGTCGACATCGACACGGAACGCCTCGCCGCTGAACGCCTGCGCAATCAGACCTTCGCCGATGCGGCGGAATGGGCCGGGCGGCCGGATGATAGCTACCGCCGGATCGTGTTCGAACACGGCTATGCCGAGGGTGACATCGGGTTGGTTCGTCCCGTCGCACGCTTCCCCTTTGTCCCCGACCGGCCGGAAAAGCTGGATGAGGATTGCTACGAGGCGTTCAACATCCAGGTCGATGCGCTGATGCGGCGGATCGAATCCACCGGTGCCAAGTGCCTAGTAATCGGCATTTCCGGCGGGCTCGACAGCACCCACGCGCTTATCGTGGCGGCCAAGGCGTGCGACCGGCTGGGGATGCCCCGCACCGCGATCCGCGGCTATACCATGCCCGGCTTCGGCACCTCGGATGGCACCAAGGCGAATGCGCACCGGCTGATGGAGGCAATGGAGATCACTGCGGGCGAGATCGACATCCGTCCCGCCGCCTCCAAGATGCTGGAAGATATCGGCCACGCTTTCGCCAACGGCGAGCCGGTGCATGACGTGACCTTCGAGAACGTGCAGGCGGGCCTTCGCACGGACTACCTGTTCCGCCTGGCCGGGCAGCATGGGGGCTTCGTGGTCGGCACGGGTGACCTCAGCGAGTTGGCGCTGGGCTGGTGCACCTATGGCGTGGGCGACCACATGAGCCATTACGGCGTCAATGCCGGCGTGCCCAAGACGTTGATCCAGTATCTGATCCGCTGGGTGATCCGCACCGGCCAGTTCACCGATGCTTGCGGCGAGGTGCTGAGCGACGTTCTTGGCACGGAAATCAGCCCTGAGCTGGTGCCGCCGGGCGCGGACGGGGCGATGCAATCAACGGAGAGCCTGGTCGGCCCTTACGAGCTCAACGACTTCTTCCTCCACCACGTGATCCGCTACGGCCAGCGCCCCTCCAAGGTCGCGTTTCTGGCGTGGCATGCGTGGAAGGATGCGGGTAGCGGGCTGTGGCCGGCGGGCTTCCCCGGCGAGGGCAAGAACGCCTATGACCTTGCGACCATCGCGCACTGGATGGACAAGTTCTGCGCGCGGTTCTTCGGTTTCTCGCAGTTCAAGCGGTCGGCGCTACCCAATGGGCCGAAGGTGTCTTCTGCGGGCGCCTTGAGCCCCCGCGGAGACTGGCGCGCGCCGTCCGATGCGGTCGCAACCGTGTGGCGCGAGGAGCTGCGTGACAATCTGCCCGAAGACATCGTGCGCGAGGTATTCGGCAGCACTTCCCCCTGATGCCGAAAAGCCTGCCACTCTCTGCGCTCGGCATCATGCTGTTCTGCAATGTCGCCTGGGCGCTCAACATCGTGGTCAGCAAGATCGCGGTGAGCACCCTCGGCCTGCCGCCGCTGTTCTACACGGTGCTGCGGTCGGGGACGGTGCTGCTGGTGCTGTTCCCGCTGCTGCTGCGTCAGCGCCCTGCGCGCCTGCCGCTGGTTTTGCTGATCGGCTTTGCGATCACCGGGGGGAGCTTCGGGCTGCAATTCGTGGGGCTTCAGACTGCGAGCCCCTCGGCAGTTGGCATCGTCAATCTGTCAGGTGCGCCGCTGACGGTGCTGTTCGCGATCATCTTTCTCGGCGAGGAAGTGCGCTGGCGGCGCGGGATCGGCATGGCATTGGCGCTGGGCGGAGTGGGCCTTGCGATCGGCGCACCGTCCGATGCGGGCGATCCGGTCGGGCTGGGGTTCGCCTTTGCGGGCGTGTTCATTGGGGCCTTTGCCTCGGTCTTCGTCAAGCGGATCGAGATTGGCGCGGTCGCGCTTCAGGCGTGGGCGGGGCTGGCCTCGCTAGGCGTGATGCTGCCTGCGACCCTGCTGCTGGAAAACGGACAGATCGCCGCCGTCGAAGCCGCGCCGCTGGCGGTGGCGGGATGTGTCCTGTTTGCCGGCGTGATTGTTTCGGTCGGTGCGCACTCGGCCTATTTCCGGCTGTTTCAGGCGCATGATGCGAACCTGATCGTGCCGCTGACGCTGCTCACCCCGCTGCTGACGATTGCCTTCGGGACATGGCTGACGGGCGATACGATCGGCTGGCCGCTGATCATCGGCGGCGGGATGGCGCTGGTGGGCGTGGCGATTATCGTCATCCGGCCCAGCCGCACGCTGTTCAAACCGCAGCTGGCGCGGCCGCGCGACTAGGCCTGACCTGGCGGGAGTGGGGGTAGGAAGGGGGCGGTGCGATCCTGACAACCGCCCCCCAACCTTCGAGCTACGCAGCCAGACGCTCGGCCGCTTCGCGGGCGGCAGCGATCTTGGCTTCGCCGTCGATGCCCATGATCCCGTCCGCTGCGACGATCTCAACATCGGTGATGCCGAGGAAGCCCAAGAAAAAGGTCAGCCAGCGGCTCATGAAGTCGATGTCGCTGCCCATCGGCGTGCCGCCGCTGGCAATGGCGAGGTAAGCCTTCTTGCCGGTCAGCAGGCCTTCGGGGCCGGTCGCGGTGTAGCGGAAAGTGGTGCCGGTGCGGGCGACCAGATCGGCCCAGGCCTTAAGCGTGGCGGGCGGGCCGAAATTGTAGACCGGGCTGGCAATCACGATGGTGTCGGCGGCTTGCAGTTCGGCAATCAGTGCATCGGCGATGGCGGCAAGCTCGGCCTGTTCGGCGGTGCGCTCAGCTGCCGGGGTGAGGTTGGCGGCAAAGCGCTCGGCGCTCACATAGGGCAGGTCGTTGGCGGCGAGATCGCGGGTGGTGACGCTGGCGCCCGACTTGGCGGCGAGGCCGTCAACGATGCGCTGGCCGAGGCTGCGCGACACGCTCTCGCTGTCCGAACGGATGCTGGCGGTGATGTAAAGGATATTGCTCATGGCAGTGTTCTTTCGATGCAAAGAGGGGTGGAGCCGGCCGGCAGGGGTATGGGGGAGACCGGCCGGCTCCGAGGGGCTGTTACGCGGCGTCGACCAGCACGACTTCGCTGTCTTCGAGCGCGGTGATCGTGATGCTGTCCAACGCGGTGATCGCTACGCCGTCACGGGCATTGGCTTCGACATCGTCGATGCGGATCTTGCCGGTGGCTGGCACCAGATAGAGGTGACGGTCAGCGCTGCGGGGCGTGTAGGTCACGCTTTCGCCTGCCTTGATCGTCGCTCCGAGCACCCGCGCATCGGCACGGATCTTGAGCGCGTCATTGTCATTCGCGACCCCGCTGGCGAGCGGGACGAAGGCGCCATTGCGGTCGTCCTTGGGGAACTGCCGCGCGCCCCAGCTGGGTTCACCGCCGCGTTCATCGGGGATGATCCAGATCTGGAACAGCTTGGTTTCCTCGCCTTCGAGGTTGTACTCCGAGTGGCGCACACCGTTGCCCGCGCTCATCACCTGCACGTCGCCCGCTTCGGTGCGGCCTTCGTTGCCCATGCTGTCCCGGTGCGTGATCGCACCGGAGCGGACATAGGTGATGATCTCCATGTCGCTGTGCGGGTGGGTCGGGAAGCCGGTCCCAGCGGCGATCTTGTCATCGTTCCAGACCCGCAGCGCACCCCAGTGGACACGGGCCGGATCGTGGTAGTTTGCAAACGAGAAGTGATGGCGCGCGTCGAGCCAGCCGTGGTTGGCGGCACCCAGCGTACCAAAGGGACGAAGTTCGATCATGGCGTTTCTCCTTGGTTCGGAGTGGCCCGTTGATGGGCTCGCTCTGTTGGAGTGGAGATAGGCGAACGGTGCCGAACGGATAAGTGCGATAAAACTTGCCAAGATGTTCGGATTATTCGAACATATGCACATGAAGCTCGGCGAACCCAGCCTCGATCAATTGCGCATCTTCATCGCTGTGGCCGAACACGGCAGCTTTGGCGGCGCGGCCAAGGCGATGGGGCGCGCGGTCTCAGCAGTGTCTTACGGCATCGCGCAGTTGGAGGCGCAATTGGGCCTCAGCCTGTTCGACCGTGAGGGCTCGCGCCGCCCCGTGCTGACGGCGGCGGGGGAGGGCTTGCTGGCCGAAGCGCGCGGGATTGCCGATGGTGTGGACGCGCTGCTCGCCAAGGCCCGCTCGCTCCATGCCGGGCAGGAACCGTCACTGACGCTGGTGGTCGATGTGATGGTGCCGGGCGAGATCACCGCCCATGTGCTCGGCGAATTCCGCCGGATGTTCCCGACCTGCGCGCTGACCTTGCGGATTGAGGGGCTTGGCGCGGTCGCGGCCTGCGTGATCAACGGCGGATCGGACCTCGCCATCGGCGGCCCAGTGATCGGCGATCAGCCCGCGCTGGAACGCCGAGCGGTGGGGGAGATCGACCTGATCCCCGTCGCCGCGCCGTCCCATCCCCTCGCGCGTCCCGGAATCGCCGCGGGAGAGAGCCGCCGCCATCTGCAACTTGTGCTGACCGACCGTTCCCCGCTGACCGAGGGGCTGGAGTTTTCCGTCCTGAGCCCGCTGACCTGGCGGCTCGGCGATCTGGGCGCGAAGCATTCGCTGCTGAAAGAGGGGCTGGGCTGGGGCAATATGCCGCGCGCGATGGTGGCGGGCGATCTGGCGAGTGGTGCGCTGGTCGAGCTTGATCTGCCGGAGAAGCCCGGCGCGCATTACGGCCTCAATGCATTGTGGCGGCGCGACACGCGGCTTGGCCCGGCGGCAAGTTGGCTGGTCGATGCGTTTCGGGAGGGGTTGGGGGGATGAACCCAATCACTCTCGTCATCCCAGCGAAAGCTGGGACCTCAGGCGGCAGGCGTTGACCTGTGCGGCCCTAGGCCCCAGCTTTCGCTGGAGTGACGGAAGATGGCCCGAACAGCAGCCGCGCGTCGCATTCCTGCCACGGGGTGAATTTGGGCATGACGCTGGCGAACAGGTCCGACGCCGCCAGCCGCTCAAGCCAAGCCTGCAAGTGCGGCAGGGGCTGCGCGGCGAACCAGTTCGGATCAATCGCGGCAAACTGGCGGATAAAGGGAAACAGCGCGATGTCGGTGAGGGCGCGGGTTTCCCCGCACAGCCACGGCGCGTCCGCCAGCCGCGCCTCCAGCGGAGCGAGCAGGGCGAGCGCGGCGACGCGGTGGTTGGTCACGCCGTCCTCCTCATAGCGTCCGGGATACTTCGCCCGGTCAAGGTGGTGCTTGAACGGCCCGTCACTCGCCGCGATCAGCGCGACATCATCGCCCGACAGCCAGCTTTCGGGATCGCTCTGCGCCAAGGCCCATCGCATGATTGCCAAGCTCTGGTCGATCACGGTTCCATCCGGCAGGACCAGCACCGGCACAGTGCCCTTCGGTGAGGCGGTGATCAGCTCCGGCGGCTTGGCGGCAAGCTTAACCTCGCGCAGCTCCACGGTGATCCCCGCCACCCACAACGCCATCCGCGCCCGCATCGCATAGGGGCATCGGCGGAAGGAATAGAGGAGCGGCGCTTCGGTCATCCCTTCGGCGCGCGCACCGCGCCGACGTGCAATTCCCCGCGCGCCTTGGCGAGGGCCTCCTGCCGCTGGCGCTCGGCATAGCCAGCGCGTTGTTCGGGCGTGCGCTCGTCGATGCAGACGGGGCAGCTCACCCCGTCCTCGAAATCGGGATGGGCCAGCGCCGCGGCGTCGAGCGGGCGGCGGCAGGCGCGGCATAGCTGAAACGTGCCTTGTCCCAAGCCGTGGCGCACTGTCACGCGTTCATCGAACACGAAGCATTCGCCCTGCCACAGGCTTTCGTTTTCAGGCACCTGTTCGAGATATTTGAGGATGCCGCCCTTGAGGTGATAGACCGCGTCCACCCCTTCGGCGCGCAGGAAGCTGGTCGATTTCTCGCAGCGGATGCCGCCGGTGCAAAACATCGCGACTTTCTTTTTGCCGGCCAGCAGCTCCTCGCGGTGGGTGCGGAACCATGCGGGGAAATCGCGGAAGCTCGGCGTCTGCGGATCGACCGCGCCCGCAAAACTGCCGACGGCGACCTCGTAATCATTGCGGGTGTCGATCACCAGCGTGTCCGGATCGGCGATCAGCGCGTTCCAGTCATGCGGATCAACATAGTGGCCGACGGCAAGCGTCGGGTCGATGTCCGGCTCGCCCATGGTGACGATCTCGCGCTTCACGCGCACCTTCGTGCGGTGGAACGGCATTTCGGGGGCGGAGGAGAACTTCACATCAAGGTCAGCGCAACCTGGCAGAGCGCGGATGTGGTCAAGCACTGCTGCAAGCGCCTCAGCCTCGCCCGCAATCGTGCCATTGATCCCTTCACGTGCGATCAGCAAGGTGCCTCTGACACCCGCCGCCTCGCACGCGGCAAGCAAGGGCGCGCGCAGGGCTTCGGGATCAGGAAAAGCCGTGAACTTGTAGAGCGCGGCAACTTGGATAGGCTGGGTCATTCGTCTTCATTGTTTTTGGCGACTTCGCGCCGCCACGGCCGGGTTGCTGCCGAAGGTTTCCAGCAATTCTCGAGCGATTTCGCAAATTCTACAGCCCAGCCGCTGGGGAGATCGTCATCGACAGCCCCTTCGTAGCGAACATCGGTGAAGTAGTTCGGCCGGAACCGCACTTCGACCGTGTCAGCGTGGAGGACGATGGCGATGGAATCGGATGGTTCCTCCACCAACGACACGCCAAACCACCGCAAGTCATCGGTGGTGCGCGCATGGTTCAAGGCCGCAGGACATGTGGCAAGATCGGCTTCCAGCCATTCGACTGCGCCATTGTCGAGCGCCTTCAGCAATTCCTCGCGCGACGATACGCCCTTGGTGCCGAGCTCATTAAGCAATCGGGTGCCGCGCCAACGGGGGCGTTCGGGCTCTCCGTCATAGGGGGCGCGGACCATCCGCACTTGCAGACGGTCACGGCACGAGCGGTCGCCCTCGGCATCCGCGTCGTGGCACCCCTTGTACAGCGCGAGCCCGTAGACCGGATAGTCGTAGTCATCACCCAGATAGCGGACGGTCAGGATGGGATCGGCGATATACCGCCCCTCGAAGAACCGTTCCGGATCGAAGGCTTCAGCAAGAACCGCCTGGTGCAAGTTGAAACCGCGGCGGCTTTCCGCCTGTGCCGGAAGCGCGGCGAGCAAGACCAAGGCGGCAAAAAGGAACTTCAAACCCGCATCACCCAGCCGTGGCTGTCGGCGATCTGTCCGGTCTGGATGCCGACCAGCGTTTCGCGCAGCTTGGCGGTGGTCTGGCCAATGCCGCCTGCACCGATGGTGAACGCGCCGTCCGGCCCCGCGACCGTGCCGACCGCGGTGACCACCGCGGCGGTGCCGCAGGCCATAACTTCGACGAGATGACCGCTTTCGGCATCCGCGCGCCATTGATCGATGGAGTAGGGCGCCTCGGACACGGTCAGCCCCTGCTCGGTCAGCAGCGCCATCAGACTGTTGCGGGTGATGCCGGGAAGGATCGTGCCGGTCAGCGGTGGGGTGATGACGGTGCCATCGGCGAAGACGAAGAACAGGTTCATGCCGCCCAGCTCCTCGACCCACTTGCGCTCGACCGCGTCGAGGAACAGCACTTGGTCGTGGCCCTTGGCGAAGGCCTGTCCGGTGGGCACGAGGCTGGCCGCATAGTTGCCGCCGCACTTGGCCGCCCCGGTGCCGCCGGGAGCGGCGCGGGTATAATCGGAAATCCAGATGCTGACCGCCTTGGCACCCGACTTGAAGTAATTGCCCGCAGGCGAGGCGATGACGATGAACTTGTACTTCTTCGCCGGGCGCACCCCGAGGAACGCCTCGGTCGCGATCATGAAGGGCCGCAGGTACAGCGATCCGCCTTCGACCGCCGGATACCAATTGCCATCGACGTCGAGCAGCGCGCGGATGCTGGCGATAAACAATTCGGGTGGGACATGCGGCATGGCCAGCCGGTCAGCCGAGGCATTGAAGCGTGCCGCGTTGGCCTCGGGCCGGAACAGGCCGAGCGCGCCATCGGGGTGGCGATAGGCCTTGAGGCCTTCGAAGATCTCCTGCGCGTAATGCAGCACGCTCGCCGCCGGATCGAGCGGGATCGGCTGACGCGGGCCGATGGTGGGAGTCTGCCAGCCGCCAAGCGCCTCGTCATAATCGACCACCACCATGTGATCGGTGAACACCGTCCCGAAACCGGGATCGGCGATCAGCTGCGTGCGGGCGGCATCAGGTGTGGGCGACGGGTGAGGCAGGCGGTCAAAGTGCATCATTCGCGCCTAATCCCGCGCGCGGATTTGGGCAAGACACGTGTTGGGTGAGATCGACGCGGTCCGCTCCTCCATCATGCTGCACATGGCCCCCCTCTCCTGAAGAGGAGGATGACGGGCCGCGCGCAGTCTTGGAGGTATACTCTGTTTCGGGCCGCAGGCCCGCAAGGCTACGCACAAGAAGTCTGGTGGGCTGTGATACGGTCGCAAAGCGACCACAAGGCCGACCGGCCGCCCGCAGGTGCTCGAGCCCGCAGGGCTCGAAACGCACCGAGGATGCTCGCCCGGAGGGGCGAGCGCAACACAAAAGCGCAAATGAAAAGGGCGCTTCCAGCCCGTCGGTGGAAACGCCCTTTCATGGTCAGCGGCCGGAAGTGCCGCTCACGAAGCCTTACTCGGGCTTGAGGATTACCGAGTATGCTCCGTAGGGATCTTCACCGACCTCGCTACTGAACCATGAGACATCGGATCACCTCCTTTCACGCTTGTGAGCCAGACCCCAACGTTTCACCGGGGGCCGAGAGCCGCGTTCGCCGCTGGCCTCGGAGGCAATGTGATTCATGGGGCGCGAAAGGACAAGACTTGAATAAATCTTTTCCGCCGTCATACTCCTTCCTCGCCGCGTAATACCGCGGTGATGCGCGCCTGAGGGAAACCTCGGGCGTTTCTCGTTTTAGGGTCGGGCTGTGGACAGGCTGGGGGCAAGCCTGTGGATATTAATGTATAGAATCGGGGAGGGGAGCGGGGAACTCACTGGTTCGTCATTGCGAGCGAAGCGAAGCAATCCATGAATTGCTATCTTCGCTCGGCGCAACGGCTGGGCATGGATTGCTTCGTTGCCCTTCGGATGCCTCACAATGACGAGAATTAGCGGCAGTCTTCGATCACGCGGCTGACTTCGGCGTAGCTGGGCAAGTAGAGCGGTGACAGGCCCTCGACCTCCACTGCAAAGCGCCCCTTGGACAGCGCCATTGCATCAAGCAGCGGATCGTTCGGATCGAGCCGAAGCACCACCCCCGGAAACTGCTCCGCCACCGGTTCGGCGATTCCCGACCGACTGGTGGTTTCGGTCAGGATGCGCATCGGCAAAGGGCGGTCGGAGCGGCCTAAGCGCAGCATTGTGACCTGGCGACTTTGCACGTTGCACGAAAGTGAAAGGGCCGTCTCCATTCCGGCAGGACCGCGGAAAATCGCCTGCGAGCCGAAGGGGAAGGCTGTGAAGGACCACTCCCCTACCGTGGCCGGGATGTCCATCCAGCTGGTCCCGGCAGCGGTGGGTGTAGTCATAGTCGGAGTCTGAACCGGGGCCGGGCGCGAGGGTGCAGGGCGTGCCGGAGCCGTCATCGGTGCAAGCGGGGCCTTGGTGGCGGGCACGCAGGCCGCAAGCGCAAGGATCGAGACGAGGGTAGGCAGAGCAGCTTTCATGCCTGCACTTTGCGCGCTAGAGCCTCGACTTGTCCATGCCCGATCACCCAACTCGCCCCGCCAAGCCTGCAAAGCGCCGTGTCGATCAGCTGCTGGTCGAACGCGGGCTCGCCGAAAGCCGGGCGCGGGCGCAGGCGCTGGTGATGGCCGGGCTGGTGTTCATTGGCGACAACAAGGTCGACAAGCCTGGGCAACAAGTGGCCGACGACATCGCGATAACCGTGCGCGGGCGCGATCATCCATGGGTCAGCCGCGGCGGGATCAAGCTGGCCCATGCGATCGAACATTTCGGACTCGATCCGGCTGGGGCAACCGCAATGGATATCGGCTCGTCCACGGGAGGCTTCACCGATGTGTTGCTGACCCACGGCGCGGAGCATGTCTTCGCGGTCGACAGCGGCACCAATCAACTGGCGTGGCGGCTGCGCGAAGATCCGCGTGTTACCGTGCTTGAACAGACCAGCGCGCGCATCCTGACGGCGACGCTGATCGACCGCCCCTGCAACTGGGTGGTGTGCGATGCGAGCTTCATTAGCCTTGCCAAGGTGCTCGACGCTCCGCTCCAACTGGCGGCGACGCCGTGCCAGCTGGTCGCGCTCATCAAGCCGCAGTTCGAAGTGGGGCGCGAGGAAGTGGGCAAGGGCGGGGTGGTGCGCGATCCCGCACTGCACGCCCGCGTCTGCGAAGACGTGCGCGGCTGGATCGAAGGGCTGGGCTGGGAGGTTCAGGGAATTGTGGTAAGCCCAATCACCGGGCCGCAGGGCAATGTCGAATTCCTGATCGCCGCCCGGCGCACTGCATAAGGGGGGAAGTCCGATGAAGAACAAGGGTATGATGATCGCCGCGCTGGTGGCTGTCGCCTTGGGCGTGGCCGTGGCGCTGGGCGCTCTGGGCTAAGCAAAGCCCAAGCCTGCGGCCCAAAAGAAAAGACCGGCAGCAACCCGAAGGTTGCTACCGGCCTGTTTCTTGTCCGTGCTCCCGACACTAGGTCGGGACCGGCAAGCCGTTAAGGCTTACTCAGCAGCCGGGGTCTCGGCAGCCATCGGAGTTTCGGCAGCCATAGCGTCGGCAGCCGGGGTTTCGCCAGCCATCGGGGTTTCAGCAGCCATCGGCTCTTCAGCAACGGCGGTGGTGTCAGCTTCGGTCGCAGCTTCTTCAGCCGGCTTCGAGCAAGCGGCGGTGGCGAGGGCGAGAACGGCGACGAGCGCAAAGGTCTTCTTCATGGTGTATTCCCCTATGGACCCAAGCGGGCCAGTAATGAGCAAAGCGCGTTATTCTGATCTTCCTGCCGCCTACGCACTTTCGAATCACGGCAGGAATAAGGCAGCCTCTAGCAGGAAGATTCGCAGACCCCAAAGCGTTTCGTGACCTCTTGCCCAATTTTTACCACATTTTTGTCTTCCCCCTCGGGCGCGCTGTGGCCGGATGGTTCATTACGGGGCAACTCACAGGCGTCTTTGCGGCCTATCGCTGCGCTGCTTGAGGCCGAAGGTTGGCGTCGCCGCGCGGCTCTGGTATCGCCGCGCTCCCGCGTGCGGACCCTGGAGAAACCATGAACGTCCTTGCTTCCCCTGCTCAATTGCGTGCCAGCTTCATCCGCTGGGCGCTGTTCATGGTGCCGCTGATCCTGCTGATCGGCTTTACCGCCGGACAACTGGGGGGGCCGAACACGCCGTGGTTCGCCGGGTTGGAGAAGCCCGCGATCTATCCGCCGCCCGTAACCTTCGGGATCGTATGGACGGCGCTTTTCATCATGATCGGCGTGGCGCTGGCGATGGTCGCGAGTGCTTGGGGCGCACATGGGCGGGGCATCGCACTGATCGCCTTTGGGGTACACTTCATCATTTCGCAAAGCTGGACCGCGGTGTTCTTCGGCAAGCAGGACATGATCGCTGGCCTGATGGTCTTGGGTCTCAGCATTGCGAGTCTGTTGTTCGCGCTCGCGCTGGTGTGGCGGGTGCGACGCCCTGCGGCGCTGCTGCTGCTGCCCTATCTTGCATGGCTGTGCTTTGCGACGGCGCTCAACTACCAGTTCATCGCCGCTAACCCCGACGGCGGAGTGCAAAGCGCCGATGGCGCGGCGACGCGGGTGCAATTGTAGATCTGGGGTCTTCGCGCGGCTGGGTTCGGACGCCGTGGCGCGTCCGCAAGCCCGACGGGCCTCACGTAGCAAAGCGGTAGGCCAACAAGAACGCCGTGAGAGCGAGGAGGATGCTTGCACTTCAGTTCAAGCATCTCCAAATAACCAACATGCAAAGCCAGAACCCGATCATCGCCGACCTCGTCAAACTCGCCAACAGCGCCGCCGGAACCATGGCGGGCATGAGCCGCGAGGCCCGCGAAAGCGCGCGCGAGCGCCTGCGTGAGGCTTTCGGCGGGATCGATTTCGTGAGCCGCGAGGAATTCGAAACGGTCAAGGCGATGGCCCAGAAGGCTCGCGAACAGGCCGATGCGCTCGAAGCACGGCTGGCGGCGCTGGAAGCCAAGAATACCTCCAAGTAAACGGGTTGCGCAGGCATGAACCTGCGCGCCCCTGCCATTCTGCTCGCCTCGCGCCATCAGGGCGAGACCGGGGCGATTGCGCGGCTGCTGACGGCTGAGCATGGCCTAATCGCGGCCTATGTCGCAGGCGGACGCGGGCGGCAGATGCGCGCGGTGATGGTGCCGGGCAACCGGGTCGCGGTTGAACTCAACAGCCGTTCGGCCAACCAGCTGCCCTTCGCGCGGTTGGAGCTGGAACACTCCCGCGCCGCCCTGATGACCGAGCCGCTGCCAGCCGCCGCGATCCAGTGGGTGTGCGGGCTCTCAGCGACCGCCTTGCCCGAACGTCAGGCCTATCCCGACCTCTATGAAGCGCTCGACGCGCTGCTGGGCGCGATTGCCGTGGCCCCTTCGGCGCGCGGGTGGGTGAGCGGGCTAATCGCTTACGAAACGATGCTGCTGCGCGAACTCGGCTACGGCGGCGGCGCACTGCCCGATGCGCCCGATTGGCCTGCGCAGCACGCTTTATTGCGGATACTCGAGCGCCAACTCTCGCACTACCTGCTTGCAGGCCACAAGGGCGATGTTATGGGCGCGCGCAGGCTGCTGACCGAACGGTTGGCGCGCATGGGGTGAGAGACGTTACCATGAAAATCGCAGTCCTGCCCGGCGACGGGATTGGCCCCGAGGTTACGGCAGAGGCCGTGGCGGTGCTTGAAACGCTCGGCTTGCCGGGGTTGACGCTGTTCACCGGCGATGTCGGCGGCGCGGCCTATCATCGCCACGGGCACCCGTTGCCCGAAGAGACGCTGGTGATGGCGCGCGCGGCGGATGCGATCCTGTTCGGCGCGGTGGGCGATCCCTCCTGCGACGCGCTGGAGCGCCACTTGCGCCCGGAGCAGGCGATTCTTGGCCTGCGCAAACATCTCGGCCTGTTCGCCAACCTGCGCCCGGCGCGGGTGTTTGCGGGGCTGGAGCACCTTTCGCCCTTGCGCGCCGATATCGCGGGCGGGCTCGACATGCTGATCGTGCGCGAGCTGACAGGCGATGTCTATTTCGGCGCCAAGGGCCAGCGCACCAATGATGCAGGCGAGCGTGAGGGCTGGGACGCCATGTCCTATGCCGACAGCGAAGTGCGCCGCATCGCCCATGTCGCCTTCCGTGCGGCGGCAAGTTCGGGCCTGCCGCTGACCAGCGTCGACAAGGCGAATGTGCTCGAAACCAGCCAATTGTGGCGCGATGTGGTGGTGGAATTGGCGGGGGAGTACCCCAGCGTGACGCTCGACCACATGTATGTCGATAATGCCGCGATGCAGGTGGTGAGCCATCCGGAACGCTTCGGCGTGGTGCTGACCGGCAATCTGTTCGGCGATATTCTGAGTGATCTGGCGAGCGCGGCGGTCGGCTCCATCGGCCTGCTGCCGAGCGCCTCATTGGGCGAGCGCGAGACCGATCACGGCACTTTCGGCCTTTATGAACCGATCCACGGCAGCGCGCCCGACATTGCCGGGCAGGGCAAGGCCAATCCGATGGCGACGATCCTGTCGGCAGCGATGATGCTGCGCCATTCCTTCGGGCTTGAGACTGAGGCTGTGCGGATCGAGACCGCCGTGGCCGCAGCGCTGGCGGACGGCATCCTCGGCGGCGATCTGGGCGGCAGCCACGGCACAGCGGCGATCGGCGCGGCGGTGCGGGAGCGGCTCTAGCGCCCCCGGCGAGCCTGCGAGTTATGGTTTATAAAGAACTATCGTGCATGAGGGGGCGATGGAATTTGGGACCCTTCCGAGCACCGCCAGCATCCGAGCAACGCCGCGCCGCGCGGTGGGAGAAGCCATGACGCTCGACCTCGCGATTATCCTGCCGACCCTTAACGAGCGCGGCAATCTCGGCCCGCTGGTCGAGCGGATCGACCGCGCGATCGGGACGGCGGCGGTTTGGGAAGTGATCATCGTCGATGATGACAGTAAGGATGGAACAGCGGATGAAGCGCGCGCGCTGGCGCTGACCGATCCCCGCGTGCGGGTGATCCAGCGCATCGGCCGGCGCGGGCTGGCGAGCGCGGCCATCGAAGGCTTCTGCGCCACCGCCGCGCCGTATGTGGCGGTGATGGACGCCGACCACCAGCATGATCCGGCGCTCCTGCCGGGGATGCTCACCGCGCTCAAATCGGGTGAGGCCGAAATCTGCGTCGCCAGCCGCTTTGCCGAGGGCGCCAGCACTGCCGAGTGGGCTGCACCCGAGCGTGAGAAGCTGTCGACCTACGCCAACGCGCTCGCCCGCAAGATCACCGGCGTGGAGCTGAGCGATCCGATGAGCGGATACTTCATGCTCCCCGCCGCGACCGCGCGCGCGCTGGTGCCGCGCCTGTCAGGCATCGGGTTCAAGATTCTGCTCGACTTGCTCGCGACCGCCGATGCGCCGATGACCGTCAAGGAATTCCCCCTCAATTTCGCGGCCCGCCGCGAAGGAGAAAGCAAACTGGACCGCGCCATTTTGTTCGATTTCCTCGCCGGCTTGTATGACAAGACCCTCGGCAAGGTGATCCCGACCCGCTTTGCCCTGTTCGGCACCGTTGGCGCGTTCGGCGTGCTGGTGCACTTCGTGGTGCTGAGCGTGTTGCTCTTCGCCCTGGGCGAGCGCTTCGCGATTGCCCAGACCGCAGCGGTGCTGGTGGCGATGAGCTTCAACTTCTGGCTCAACAACTGGCTGACCTACCGCGACAAGCGGCTGGTGGGCGCAGTGGCGCTAATACGCGGCTGGCTGGGTTTCATCGCAACCTGCGCGATCGGAGCCTTCGCCAACGTGGCGATTGCAACCTTCATGGAAGGCAGCGGCATCCACTGGGTGCTCGCGGCGCTGGCGGGGATTGTGGTTGGGTCAGTGTGGAACTACGCACTGTCGAGCCGCTTCGTGTGGGGTAGGTTTTAGGAATAAGTTCCTCCCTGTTCGCTTGCGAATGGGGAGGGGGACCGCCCGCGCAGCGGGTGGTGGAGGGGGAGATGCTTTCGGCTTACCCCTCCGTCAGCCGCCTGCGGCGTCTGCCACCTCCCCACCGCTGCACGGCAAAGAGGGACGAGGTTACCGCCACCCGTTCAGCCACATCCACGTGACATAACCATCCGCGCGCGTCAGTGGCAGTGCAGCGATGATCGGGAAGAACCACGCGAACACCGCCGCCGATGCTGCGGGGATACCCCATGCCAGCCACTGGCCGCGCGGCAGGCGACGCAGGTCGCTGCACATCAGTGCCAGCGCCGCGAGCAGGAAGAAGCTCGGGACGAAGTAGTGGTAATAGAACTGCACCGGTTTGGGCGCGACGATCCAGAAGCCGAGGCTGACTCCGTAGCCGATGACTGCGCCCAGCCGCGCCCAATCGCGCACCCACACCCCGCGGCCGAGACACCACACCAGCGCGGGCAGCCCCAGCCACATCGTCAGCGGATTGCCGATCAGCAGCACACCGCGCTGTGCCCCATCGATCGGCTCGTAGAGATACCAGATCCCGCGAAGGTTCAGCACCCATTGCGGCCAGGTGCTCATGTAACGGTGCGGGGTCATCAACTGGCTTTGCAGCGCGAAGATGTCGCGGTGGAAGCCGATCAAGCCCTTCTCGGCCAGCGGCGAGGGGTGGAGATTTTCGGCCAGCCAATAGCCCGGCAGGAAGGTCGCCGCGTACACCAGCAGCGGCACGATCCCGAGCCACACAAAGGCCTCGACCAGCGTCACACCCGGCACAGGCGCGCCCCGGCGGCTGAGGAGCAGGCGGCGGCGTCCAGCAAGCGCGCGGGCCACGAAGAAGGTCAGCCCCGGCACCATGGCGAGCGGGATCGCGTTCCACTTGGCCCCGAGGGCGCAGCCGATGGCGATCCCGGTGAGCGCGAGCCTGCGCCGCCCGGTCTCCGGCTGCGCGCAGGCACCGGCAAACTGCCACGCCGCCACGCACAGCCCCGCGACCATCACCATGTCGAGCATCGCGATGCGAGCGTGGATGAACAGGTGGAAGCCCGTTGCCAGCAGCACCGCGAAGGCCAGCGTCGCAAAGCGGTCTGCGCTGGCGTGCCACAGCGCCCGCACCGCCGCAAAATAGGCCAGCACCCCGCATAGCCACGGCACGATCCGCCAGCCCAGCGGATTGTCCCCGAACACGCCCATGCCGAGCGCAATCAGAAGCTTGGCGAGTAGCGGATGTTCGCGGTTGAGGTAGGCGCCCTCGCCTTCGGTAAACAGCGCCAGGATCTCGCGCGCAGCAGGGAGGTAGTGGACCTCGTCGAAATAGGGGATCGAAGGGATCGCCAGCCGCCACCCGGTCAGCACAGCGAACAGCCCGGTCAGCGCCGCAACCCAAGCCAGCGGATCACGCGGGCGCAGGGGCGGGTGAGCGGCGGGAGAGGGGGACGCTTGCGCCTCGGCCATGGCGCGCGATTAGGGAGCGGCTAGGCCGAGAGCAAGGGGGGATTAGGCAGACCGGGCTTTGGATTGCCCCTCCAGCCAGAACAACCGCGAACACATCGCCAGCAATCCGATGCTGGCCGTCGCCAGAATGAACACCGTCCACAAGATCAAATTCATCCCCTGCGCCTTGGCGCGCGGGAGGATCAGGAAATAGGCGATGCTGAGCGAGAACAGCAGATCCCACCATACCTGCACGCCCCACAGGTTGCTCGTATGATTGAGCACCACCGGGAACACGCCTTCGGCGGCGATGGTGACGGCGCTGAACGCCGCAAAGCCTGCGGAGAGAGCGCCCGCCAGCAGCGCATTGCCCGGCGCCTCGGGGCGCAGAAACATACTCAGCACTCCGGCCACGGTAAACACCAGCCCGCCCCCGGCGAGCGCAAGAAAGGGGGTGAGTTCGGTGGGCATAAGCGCGATCCTCCATTTATGTAGCGACTGCTACGTTCGCTTGTAGCAAGCCACTCCCGCCGCTACAAGCGCCTCATGGCCGATGCTCCAAAAAAGCCCCCGATGACCAAGGACAGCCTGCTGCCGTTACTGACCGCGCATGTGCTGGCGCATGGGCTGGGCGGGGCGAGTCTCAGGCCGCTGGCCAAAGCGGCGGGCACGTCGGACCGGATGCTGATCTACCATTTCGGCACCAAGGAAGCGCTGATCGTCGATCTGCTCGGCTATATCGCCAAGGTCTATGCCGCTGCGCTCGACGACGCGATGGGGAGCGAGCGTGCCGCGACCCGCGCCGATGTGGTTGCCAGCATTCTCGCCCACGGCGATGCGCCAGCGATGCAGCCTTTCATGCGGCTGTGGTGGGAGATTGTTGCAGGCGCCGCGCGCGATCTGCCCGGATACCAGCTGGCAGCACAGGCAATGATGGGCGAGCTGCTCGGCTGGCTCGAAGGGCAGATGCCCGCAGGCGATCCCGATCCCCAAGGGGGCGCGCGCTATCTGATGACCGTGATCGAGGGGACAGCGATGCTCACCGCCGTCGGCCACGGCGATACCGCGCAGCAAGGCCTGCTTGCGGGCGGGCTTTTGCCGTCCTAGAGGCCAAGCCCATGAAGAAGACCACCGGCATGGACCGCGCCGCCACGGCAAACTGGCGCCCCGCAACCCGCGCGCTGCGCGGCGGCACCTGGCGCTCCGAACATGGGGAGACCAGCGAAGCGCTGTTCCTCACCTCGGGCTATACCTATGACGACGCCCAGACCGTCGCCGACAGGTTCGCTGGCACGGCGCAGGGCATGACCTATTCGCGCCTCCAGAACCCGACCGTGGCGATGCTGGAAGAACGCATTGCGCTGATGGAGGGGGCCGAGGCCTGCCGCACACAGGCGACCGGGATGGCGGCGATGACCGCAGCCTTGCTGTGTCAGCTGGCGACGGGAGATCACGTGGTCGCCGCGCGCGCCGCTTTCGGAAGCTGCCGCTGGCTGTGCGACCAATTGCTCCCGAAGTTCGGGATCGAGGTCAGCATCATCGACAGCGCCGACAACGCCGCGTGGGAGGCCGCGATCCGGCCCAACACCAAGGTGTTCTTCTTTGAGACCCCGGCCAACCCGACGCTCGACATCGTCGATCTCGCCTACGTCTGCGGGCTTGCCCGCGCACACGGGATCACCACCGTGGTCGACAACGCCTTCGCCTCTCCGGTGTTGCAGCGCCCGATGGAATATGGCGCAGATGTGGTCGCCTATTCCGCCACCAAGCTGATGGACGGGCAGGGCCGCGTGCTGGCGGGCGCGATCTGTTCGAGCAAGCAGTGGATCGACGAGGTGCTGATGCCGTTTCAGCGCAACACCGGGCCGACCCTCAGCGCCTTCAATGCCTGGGTCGTGCTCAAGGGTCTGGAGACGCTCCCCCTGCGCGCCTTCAAGCAATCCGAACAGGCCGTGGCGCTGGGCGAATTCCTCGAACCGCGCGTTACCAAGGCGGGCGGGCACCTGCTCCACCCCGGCCTGCCGAGCCACCCGCAGCACAATCTGGCGATGGCACAGATGGACGCGACCGGCCCGATCTTTGCGCTCGACGTCGGCACCCGCGCGCGCGCCTTCGCGGTGCTCGATGCGCTGAAGCTGGTCGATATCTCGAACAACATCGGCGATGCCCGCAGCCTGATGTGCCACCCGGCCTCCAGCACCCACGCCAACATGGGCGACGAAGCCCGCGCCGCGATGGGTGTGACTGAGGGCCTGCTGCGGATCAATGTCGGTCTGGAAGACATCGCCGACCTCACCGAAGATATGGACCAAGCGCTCGCCGAGGCGGGCATTTAAGGATCATCCGATATGGCCAACCGCGTTGAACTCGTGTTCGATTTCGTCTCGCCCAACGCCTACCTTGTATGGTGGCCGCTGCGCGAGTTGGTGAACCGCTACGAGGCCGAACTTGACGTTGTGCCGGTGTTCCTCGGCGGGATGCACAAGCTCACCGGCAATGCCCCGCCGATGATCCGCGATGCCGAGGTGAAGGGGAAGAATGAATACGCGATGCTGGAGATGAACCGCTTCATCACCAGGCACGGCCTCGGCAAGTATCGCCTCCACCCGCAGTTCCCGTTCAATTCGATCACGCTTCAGCGGATGCTGTTCGCCGCCGATCAGGATGGGCGCGGGGTGCAGTTCGTGGAAGGCTTGCTCCGCCCGCTCTGGGAGGATGGGCTCGACATTACCTCACCCGAAGCGATCGGCGCGGCGCTGACTGCGGCGGGTTTTGACGCCGCCGATCTGTTCGCCCGCGCGCAGACCGACGCGGTCAAGCAAGGCCTTGTCGCCAACACCGATGCGGTGGTCGCGCGCGGGGCCTTCGGTATCCCGACCATGTTTGTCGGACCAAAAGGAGAGGGCGAGATGTTCTTCGGCAAGGAACGCCTCGGCCAGATCGAGGAGTTGCTGGCGAAAGGGTAAGTCGGGGGCTGAGGCAGCCTTCGGGTGCATGCGACGTCGGGGCTTATGGCCGGGATTGGGTGGATAGACGCCACGCCGGTGTCACCTCGGGCGTCGTACCCGCAACTGACGGGGGGCGCTTAACCACTGCCCCTTCCAAGGCTGAACATTGTTCATCTGTTCGTAAGGTGCTGGGCGATAATGGTGGTTTCCCAGCATGATAGGAGCAATTATGTCCATCTTGTTTGCCGCCGCTGTGCTGCCCTTGGTCGCCATTGGCGCAGATGATGAGAGGCTCAAGACCAAGCGCACTTTCGTTTCCGAAGAAGCCCGGATGGCGCTCACGCAAGATGTTGAAGATCGCGTGCTGTGCCTTGACCGCAAACGCGAACGCAGCATTTGCCTGACCGAGAGTCAGTGGAACGCGGCCATTGCCTTGGCTGAACAGCAACCGCGCCGTCGCCCGCATGCCTTCATCCCTGAACTTGGCAACGTCGCTGCTGACAGAAGCAGCTTCAGCCTAGGTCACTGACCTCTCACAGCCTATCCCGCGGACAGAATAAGACGTGTTGAGAATCTCCGTTTTGGGGTCGGTTTCTGCATGTCGGCTGTTGTGCCGCAATCCGCCAAAGCGGACCTGACACCGCCCAGCAACAACCGCCCTGCGCTTACCGCGCCGTTACCGCCTCCAGCGGCACATCCATGATCGGATAGCGCCGCCAGTCGGCCCAGTCATAGTGCCACCATTCGTTGGCAAGGGGGACGAACCCCTCGGCCACCATCCATGCCTCAAGCATCCGGCTCAGCTCCAGCGCCCGGGCGGGGGCGGCGATGTTGCTGCGATAGGCGGCCGGGGTGAAATCGTCATAGGGGCTGGGCATCACGACCTCGGCGCCGCCCCGGTGCAGTGTAACGTCGATGGAACAGCCGCGATTGTGGCGCGATCCGGTGCGCGGATCGGCAACGAATTCGCGTTTCTCCGGCGGGGTTTCCTCCCACATCATCCGCGTGATGCGCCAGGGGCGATAGGCATCGAAGATCAGCAGGCCATAGCCTTGCGCCTCGGCGCGGGTCTGCACTCTGGACAAGGCTTCGGCGACCGAACGCTGGGCCACGGCGCGGGGGAGGGGATAGAGCACCCGGCCCATGAAGTTGGCCACTGTGGCATAACGGATATCAAACCTGAACCGCGGATCGAAGCGAGCAAGGTTGACCAGATCGGGCGCGAGGTCGGCGGCTGGGTCGATGGGGAGGACGAGGGGTGCGGGAGCAGGGGCAAGACCACGCGGGCCAGCGCAGCTTGCCAGTATGGTCGCCCCGATGGCTCCTCCGATCCCTGTCAGCGCCGCGCGGCGGGTGACGGGAGCTGCGGTGATCGATGCTGGCGCGGGCATGGCGGCAGGCCTATGCCATTGCCGGAATGCGCGCAACCGCATCGCCCTTGCGGGAATTCCTGATGCGCTCGGGATACAGCGTGGATTAAGAACGTTGCCCCTCTTGTGACCACACGAAGAATCGCTAACTTGCGAGGCGACATGAAAGAGTTTTTCCAGCACGCCGCCACGACCGATGGGGTCACTGTCCGGGTAGCCGTCAACTACCTGCCGGAACAGTCGCATCCGGAGGCGGGCAAGTGGTTCTGGGTTTATCACATCCGGATCGAGAACGCCTCGCACGAGGCCATGCGCCTGCGCACCCGGCACTGGCGCATCACGGACGGGCGCGGGATGGTGAACCATGTCGATGGCGAAGGCGTGGTGGGCGAACAGCCCCTGCTCGCCCCCGGCCAGAGCCACGATTACGTCTCCGGCTGCCCGCTGACGACGCCGTTCGGCTCGATGGAGGGCTTCTACACCTTCGAGCGCGCCGATGGCTCGCCCACCGAGGTGCGCATCCCGTTCTTCCCCCTCGCCGCGCCGGAGACGGCTGAGGGGCGCACGCCGCGCTGACTCTTGCGATAGGCGCAAAGCGGGCCTAATCCACCGCCCGTGAAGCGCACCCACTTGCCCCTCAACGCCTTGCGCGTGTTCGATGCCGCCGCGCGGCACCTCTCCTTCACCCGTGCTGCGGACGAGCTGGCGGTCACCCCCGCCGCCGTCGGCCAGCAGATCCGCGCGCTCGAGGACGTCCTCGGCGTCGTCCTGTTCCGCCGCACCTCCAAGGGCCTCGAACTCACGCCCGAGGGTGAGGCCGGGCTCGACCCCTTGCGCGAAGGGTTCATGCGGTTCGAGGAGAGCGTCGCCGCGATGCAGGCGGGCCAGGCCTCCGACCGCTACACCATCGCCGTCCCCCGCGAGTTCTACGCCGAGTGGCTCGCCCCCCGCCTCGCCAAGTTCCAGGCCGGCACCCCCGGCGTCCAGTACATCCTCGCGCCCGACGAGCATGCCGACTTCACCGAGGCGAACCTCGATCTCGCGATCCGGCTGGTCGACGGGCCGGGCGAGCTCCAGGGGGTGCAACTCGCCCCCGCCATGCGCGTCACCGTCGCCGCGCCGGAGTACCGCGAGGCGTGGATCGACTGGCCGGGCATGACGCTGCCCGATGGCATCAACCCCTGCATCCGCGCCGGCTCCCCTGGACAGGCGCTCGCCTCGGCGCTGGCGGGGATGGGTCGCACGATCCTCCCCCTCGCGCTGGCCGAGCGCGCCATCGCCAGCGGCACCCTCACCGCCCTGACCGAGCCCGAGCCCGGCACCCGCGCCTACTGGCTGCTCGCCCCCCCGCCGCAATGGCGATCCAAGAAGGTGCGCGCGCTGGTCGGGTATCTGGCCGCCGACTGACCCCCCACGCCGGCCCAAGTTGCCGCGCCGTTGCCGTCCTGCCTCCGCCCCGTTCAGCTGACGCGCTGTTGGAGACACCGGAGACACAGTCCAGAACCCAAAAACCGCCCCCCGCGCGAACGCTGCCGCCGTTCCGTTCGGCAGTGGATGCGAGGCGAGGAGAGGAGGCGGGCTGGTGGGTCATGGCGCGCCGGGAGATTGCAGGTTTCGGCGGAGTAGGAAACCGCAAAGCACCCGCCTCTTCAGGGGGAGGGCGGCGTCCTTCCCCCCTTTTCGTCTCCCCGGGCTTGACCCGGGGCCGGGCTGCTCTTGGGTTTCACACGAAGCCACGAAGAGGGCGGCGCGATGGGCAAGAGGGGTTCACGCAGAGACCGCAGAGGAAAGGGAGACGCAGAGATGTCGGCGTGCACCGCCAGTCCCACCTCGTCATTGCGAGGAGCGCAGCGACGCGGCAATCCATGGACCGAAGGTGCGGCTGAGGCGAGGGCAGGCCATGGATTGCTTCGCCTTCGGCTCGCAATGACGAAAAAGGGGAGCCACCATCGGCGCGTATGCCGCAGAACCGGCGCGCAGCGCCGCAAGCGCGACCGCGCGCCGCGCCTTATGGCGCGAAAGCCAAGCGGGCCGGACGTCTGCCGCCCGGCGCCTGAGGGCGCCAACAAACAACTCGCGGAGGGGAGGTGGCTAAGCGAGGGGCGTCAGTCTCTCTAATTCAAACCAACTTTCTTCGGTATTGAGGGCATATCTAATGCGCTGAAACGCCGTCATTTCAGCCCGATACCGCTGCCCGAGTGAAAGCTGGACATCTGGCGAGAAACTTTCCGAAAGATTCCCGCGATAACTTTCGCCGTTGGGAACAACAAAATGGAATCGTCGCGATTGTAAATCTCCGCCGATCAGAAATCCTTCTATTTCGACGGGAGAAGAATCCAAATCTGAGCTAATCCCAATAATGCTTTCAATTCGTTCGAGATCGCGCCTTGAAATACGACTTCCCAATGTTTTACCATCTGAGCGCTGCCATGAGAGGTCAACGTCGAAGGAATATTTGAAGTTGGTTGAAGCCCAATCGTGTAGTCGTTTAACTACAGCAGATCCGAGATTCTTGGCAAGATCTCTTACCTCAAACTCATCATTTATCGAAATGAGTTCAAAAAAAGTATCAATAGTCTTATCAAAACGCCCTTCAAAAAAATCACGTTCAGATTTTAAAAGAAGTTTTATTCCAAGAGAACCAGAGTAGGTGTAACCGAAATACAAAGTGCTCGCGAATGTTGTCTCGGCCCCGATCTGCGCTCGTTTTTTCGGACCATTTTCTAAAGCATCAAATGTCTGGCTAAACAGGAGTTGGTAATCTCCAACAGAATTTGAAATGCCAGAAGCAGGATATCCGTCTCCATTTTCAACGATTAGACGATAGTCGCAGATATCAACCATGGATAGCGACATCTGCTTTCGCCAATCATCCTGCATTCGGATTGCGAGTTTTTTTCTTGCCGAAAGGTTGAGCAGCATCGACCGGTCTTCCGGATTTTCACGGATTTTTTGCTCAAGCCGCGCGATGTCGGCTTCGAGTTCCCGCAACCTAAGTGCGGCGGAGTCGATGTCCGACATTAGTCTCTCCCAGCCGAATTACAGCAATTCCCTTTATCCAGCGCTTGCTATGCTCGCTGCCCCATTGTTCCGCCCACGTCTCACCGTCGTCGGCGGCGGTCCCGCGGTTTGGGTGATCGCGAGGATAGGCGACATATGAAAAAGTGTCCAAGCCCGGAAGGAATTCCGGATCGTTCGCTCTCGAAACCAGCGCGATCTGATCTGGGGTAAGTTCGTCATATACGTCCCAATCTACCCGAACAGCGACATCGACGTCTTCCGGCCGGGGCTTTCGAGTGACAAAGCTTCCGTCTATCAGAAATTCACAAGGGATGGATGCTCTTAGAAATTCCTGCACCATCTCCTCAAGAGAAACGTAGAGCCTTTGACGCGCTGGGCGGTCATCCAACGGTTCAACGAACTTGCGCTCAACGTCCCACAACGTCATTACGTGCCGTCCCGGCGGCAACAACGGCTCGTAGTCGTATTTTGTGCGCCCCATAAGCCTCAAACTTCGCAGCATTTTGTAGTCGTTTCAAGCTTTGTTCTGTTGTCCCACGACTAGCGCCAAGCTGATTACCAGTCGTAAGAAGCCAAACCCAGGCCTTCGCCGGGGTGACGGACGCGGGGGGGCGGTGGCTCCGCGAGTCTGTTTGTTTTCGCCCTCAGGCGCCGGGCGCGGGCCGTCCGGCCCGCTTGGCTTACGCGCCATAAGGCGCGGCGGCCGGTCGGCCTTGCGGCGGCTGCGCCGCCGGAATAGTGGCAGACGCGCCCTTGTGGAGCGCCGCTTGGTGCCACACGCTAGTATGTTGGATGCATCCAACTCCCGCCTTGACCCCCCACCCAAACCCGCCTAAGGGCGCGCATCTTCCGGGGTCATTCCCGGTTTGAGCTGAACATTGGCGGTGCGTCTCCTTCGCGGGGGCAGTCGTCAAAGTAACCCGGTGGCCGAAGGGCCGGATATGCGGGTGGAGCGTTTCAGTCTCTTCGTCATCCCGGCGAAAGCCGGGATCTCGTGCCGCTGGCGATGCGCTTGCGGAGAGCGGTCCCGGGTCAAGCCCGGGATGACGAATTGGCTTATTCTTCTCCCCCACATCGTCTGGCTTAGGTGTCACCCTCATCAGGTGAAGTGAGAACTTAATGCCGACAATCAACCAGCTGGTCCGCAAGGGCCGCGTTCCGCAGAAGGCCAAGTCCAAGGTCCCTGCGATGGAGCAGAACCCGCAGAAGCGCGGCGTTTGCACCCGCGTCTATACGACGACCCCGAAGAAGCCGAACTCGGCGCTGCGCAAGGTGGCCAAGGTTCGCCTGACCAACCAGCGCGAAGTCATCAGCTACATCCCCGGCGAAGGCCACAACCTGCAGGAGCACTCGGTTGTGCTGATCCGCGGCGGACGTGTGCGCGACCTTCCCGGCGTGCGTTACCACGTCCTGCGCGGCGTGCTCGACACCCAGGGTGTGAAGGACCGTCGCAAGAGCCGCTCGAAGTACGGCGCCAAGCGTCCGAAGTAATCGGTTTTCCGTGCGCTCCCGCGAAGGCGGGAGCCTCCCGCCGCGCGCGTTGCGCCGGTAGCCTGAGGTCCCCGCCTGCGCGGGGACGCGCCAGAAATAAGGAAGAAGTGCCATGTCACGTCGTCGTCGTCCCGAAAAGCGGGTCATCCTGCCCGATCCCCAGTATGGTGATCAGATCCTGTCGAAGTTCATGAACAACCTGATGTATGATGGTAAGAAGGCCGTCGCTGAAGGTATCGTGTACAACGCCCTCCAGACTGTCGAGGCCAAGGCCAAGGCGGACCCGATCCAGCTGTTCCATGATGCGCTGAACAATGTGAAGCCGCAGGTCGAAGTGCGCAGCCGCCGCGTTGGTGGTGCGACCTATCAGGTGCCGGTGGAAGTTCGCCCTGAGCGTGCTCAGGCGCTGGCGATCCGCTGGTTGATCACCGCCGCGCGCGGTCGTCCGGAAACCACCATGGCAGCGCGTCTGTCGGGTGAGCTGCTGGATGCGGCCAACAACCGCGGCAACGCGGTGAAGAAGCGCGAAGACACGCACCGCATGGCGGATGCGAACCGCGCCTTCTCGCACTACCGCTGGTAACACGCTGATTGTGGGCAGCCGGAGGAAGGGTCTTCCGGCTGTCACAATGATCACTATATGGAGCGCGCTGCGGGCCTCTTGCAGGACCGGGCCGCTTCTCCAACACCAAGGAATTCATCATGGCACGCAGCCATCCGATCGACCGCTACCGCAATATCGGCATTATGGCGCATATCGACGCCGGCAAGACCACCACGACCGAGCGGATCCTGTTCTACACCGGCAAGTCCTACAAGATCGGCGAAGTGCACGATGGCGCGGCGACGATGGACTGGATGGAGCAGGAGCAGGAGCGCGGGATCACGATCACCTCGGCCGCCACGACCTGCTTCTGGTCGGTCGCCGATGGTCCGGAACACCGCATCAACATCATCGACACGCCGGGACACGTGGACTTCACGATTGAAGTCGAACGTTCGCTCCGCGTGCTCGACGGCGCCGTGGCTTGCTTCGACGGCGTGGCCGGGGTTGAGCCCCAGTCCGAGACCGTTTGGCGTCAGGCTGACAAGTACGGCGTGCCGCGGATGTGCTTCATCAACAAGCTCGACCGCACCGGCGCCAACTTCAAGTATTGCGTCCAGTCGATCATCGACCGTCTGGGTGCGCGTCCGGCTGTGCTTTACATCCCCATCGGTCTCGAAGCCGATCTGAAGGGTCTCGTCGACCTCGTGCACAACCGTGCGATCATCTGGAAGGATGAGTCGCTGGGCGCCGAGTTCGTCTATGAGGACATCCCGGCCGATCTGGCTGACGAAGCCGCGATCTATCGCAGTGAGCTGATCGAACTCGCCGTCGAACAGGACGACGAGGCGATGGAAGCCTATCTCGAAGGCAACGAGCCTGACGTCGCGACGCTGAAGGCGCTGATCCGCAAGGGCACGCTCAACCAGTCGTTCGTGCCGGTGTGCTGCGGCTCGGCGTTCAAGAACAAGGGCGTTCAGCCCCTGCTCGACGCTGTGATCGACTACCTGCCTTCGCCGCTCGACATTCCTGACGTCCAGGGTGTCAAGATGGACAGCAACGAGGCCGACAGCCGCCCCGCGACCGACGAAGCGCCGTTCAGCGCGCTCGCGTTCAAGGTGATGAACGATCCGTTCGTCGGCAGCCTGACCTTCATCCGCATCTATTCCGGTACGCTCGGCAAGGGCACCTACCTGAACTCGGTGAAGGACAAGAAGGAAAAGGTCGGTCGTATGCTGGAAATGCATGCGAACGAGCGTAAGGACGTGGACGAAGCTTTCGCGGGCGACATCATCGCGCTTGCCGGGATGAAGGAAACCACCACCGGTGACACGCTCTGCGCCGCCAATGCGCCGATCGTGCTCGAACGGATGGAATTCCCTGAGCCGGTGATCGAACTGTCGGTGGAGCCCAAGACCAAGGCGGACCAGGAAAAGATGGGCATCGCGCTCAATCGCCTCTCGGCTGAAGATCCTTCGTTCCGCGTCTCGACCGATCACGAAAGCGGCCAGACCATCATCAAGGGTATGGGCGAATTGCACCTCGACATCATCGTCGATCGCATGAAGCGCGAGTTCAAGGTCGAAGCCAATGTCGGCGCGCCGCAGGTGGCTTACCGCGAATACCTCGCCCGCGAGGTCGATGTCGATTACACCCACAAGAAGCAGTCGGGCGGTTCGGGCCAGTTCGGCCGCGTGAAGGTCACGGTCACCCCGGGTGAGCGCGGCCAGGGCGTGATCTTCGACGACCAGATCAAGGGCGGGAACATTCCGCGCGAATACATCCCGGCGATCGAAAAGGGCTTCCGCGAACAGGCGGCCAGCGGTCACCTGGTCGGCTTCCCGATCATCGACTTCAGCATCAAGCTGACTGATGGTGCGTACCACGACGTCGACTCGAGCGCGATCGCGTTCGAAATCGCCGCTCGCGGTGCCATGCGTGAAGTCGCGCAGAAGGCCGGCATCAAGCTGCTCGAGCCGATCATGAAGGTCGAAGTTATCACCCCGGATGATTATCTGGGCGACGTTATCGGCGACCTCAACTCGCGGCGCGGACAGATCCAGGGCACCGACACACGTGGCAATGCCCAGGCGGTCGAGGCCATGGTGCCGCTCGCCAACATGTTCGGCTACGTCAACGAACTGCGCTCGTTCACGCAAGGTCGCGCGAACTACTCGATGCAGTTCTCGCACTACGACGAGGTTCCGGCCAACGTCGCCGCCGAGGTCAAGGAGAAACTTGCCTAAGCTGCGTCAGCAGTCTAGGGGCGGCGCCTGATTCAGCGGGCCCGCCGTTTTTCCCGCGAACACATTGTTTCATTCAAGAAGGTACACCAGAGAAATGGCTAAGGAAAAGTTCCAGCGGAATAAGCCGCACTGCAACATCGGCACCATCGGTCACGTTGACCATGGCAAGACCACGCTGACCGCCGCGATCACCAAGGTGATGGCTGAAACCTACGGCGGCGCTGCTGTCGATTTCGCCAACATCGACAAGGCTCCGGAAGAGCGTGAGCGCGGGATCACCATCTCGACCGCCCACGTCGAGTACGAATCGGCTGCGCGTCACTACGCTCACGTCGATTGCCCGGGCCACGCTGACTATGTGAAGAACATGATCACCGGTGCCGCCCAGATGGACGGCGCGATCCTCGTGGTGAACGCTGCTGACGGCCCGATGCCCCAGACCCGTGAGCACATCCTGCTCGCCCGTCAGGTCGGCGTGCCGGCGCTGGTCGTTTACATGAACAAGGTCGATCAGGTCGATGACGAGGAAATCCTCGAACTCGTCGAACTGGAAGTCCGCGAACTGCTGTCGTCGTACGACTTTGACGGTGATAACATTCCGATCATCAAGGGTTCGGCTCTGGCCGCTCTCGAAGGCCGTGATGACAACATCGGCAAGGATTCGGTGATTGCGCTGATCGAAGCTGTCGACAGCTTCATCCCGCAGCCCGACCGTCCGGTCGACAAGCCGTTCCTGATGCCGATCGAAGACGTGTTCTCGATCTCGGGTCGCGGCACCGTGGTGACCGGCCGTATCGAAACCGGTATCGTCAACGTGGGTGAAGAAGTCGAAATCGTCGGCATCAAGGACACCCGCAAGACCACCGTCACCGGCGTGGAAATGTTCCGCAAGCTGCTCGATCGCGGTGAAGCTGGCGACAACGTCGGCGCCCTGATCCGCGGCGTCGCCCGTGAAGAAGTTGAGCGTGGCCAGGTTCTCTGCAAGCCCGGTACGGTCAAGCCGCACACCGAGTTCGAAGCCGAAGTCTACGTGCTGTCGAAGGATGAAGGTGGCCGTCATACGCCGTTCTTCGCCAACTACCGCCCGCAGTTCTACTTCCGCACCACCGACGTGACCGGCGAAGTGATCCTTCCCGAAGGCACCGAAATGGTGATGCCGGGCGATAACGTTTCGATCGGCGTCAAGCTGATCGCACCGATCGCCATGGACGAAGGTCTGCGCTTCGCAATCCGCGAAGGTGGCCGCACCGTTGGTTCGGGCGTCGTTGCCAAGATCACCAAGTAAGGTTCTGCTCCCGTCTGGGAGCTGACTGAACGCAAAGCAGGCCCGGCCGCTCATCTGAGCTGCCGGGCCTTTTTGTGTGAGGCCTATGGCTCGGAAAACAGGTTGTCGGTTTCCAGGATTGGCCGCACGATTAGGGGTTAGGGCAGGGCAGTTTTGGCAGTTGGGCGTGGTCATTTCACCCACGCGCAATTTCCTTCCACTTGGGCCTTGCCAGAATCCCGCACGCTCCGTATAGGCGCGCATCCGCAGACGAGATTCGTCCCGTCTGTCACGAGTTTTGAAGAAGGCCGCCCGCTCTCGGGAAACCGGAATTGAGCGGGGCCGGCCTTTGTTTTTGGGAAATACCGGGTGACCGGTTGCTCCTTGGCTCTTTCGCATCGGTAGTAGGACATGGAAGCTCAGAATATCCGTATTCGCCTCAAGGCGTTTGATCACCGCGTTCTCGACCAGGCAACTGGTGAGATCGCCGATACGGCCCGCCGCACTGGCGCTCTTATTCGTGGCCCCATTCCCCTGCCGACGCGTATTGAGAAGTTTACCGTGAACCGCGGTCCGCACGTCGACAAGAAGTCGCGCGAGCAGTTCGAAGTTCGCACCTACAAGCGGCTGCTCGATATCGTGCAGCCCAACGCCCAGACCGTCGACGCGCTGATGAAGCTCGATCTGGCAGCTGGCGTAAACGTCGAGATCAAGCTGGCCTAAGCCAGCCGAAATGCCCCTGCTTCGGCAGGGGCCTCTATCGTTGAGGCCATATGCGCCTCACCTGACGATAGGGTGGATACCGCCGGATGAAAATCATCCGGGCTGCGTCCCCCGTCTCGCTCCAGCGGCCACCCGGCCAGCAGGAGCACTCAGCCCGGACGGGGCGATGCATGACAATTTGGGCTGAACTGGGCTGCGGCGTCTGACGCTGTGGCCTGCCATGCACCTTGCGGATGGTCCGTAGGGTGCCTCTGTTGAGGAGTAACTGACGATGCGCACCGGCGTTATCGCAAAGAAAGTCGGGATGACCCGCCTCTTCCAGGAGGACGGACGGCACGTGCCTGTGACCGTTCTCGCGCTGGAGGATTGCCAGGTGGTTTCGCACCGCACCGAAGACCGTGATGGCTACTTTGCCGTCCAGCTCGGCGCAGGCGAAGCCAAGCAGAAGAACGTTGCCAAGCCGCAGCGTGAACATTTCGCCAAGGCCGATGTCGGCCTGAAGAAGCGCGTCGCTGAATTCCGCGTCGAAAACGCCGATGGCCTTGTGCCGGTTGGCTCGACCATCAGCGCCGAGCATTTCATCGCTGGTCAGATGGTCGACATCACCGGCCACACGCAGGGTAAGGGCTTTGCCGGCGCCATGAAGCGTTGGGGCTTCGGCGGTATGCGCGCCACCCACGGTGTGTCGATCTCGCACCGTGCCCACGGTTCGACGGGTAACCGTCAGGATCCGGGCCGCGTGTTCAAGGGCAAGAAGATGGCCGGCCACATGGGCGACCGTCAGCGCACCCAGCAGAACCTCGAAATCGTCCGTACCGACGCTGAGCGCGGTCTCCTCTTCGTTAAGGGCTCGGTCCCGGGCGCGAAGAATGGCTGGCTGCTCGTTCGTGACTCGGTGAAGCTTCCGCTTCCCGAGGGCGTTCCGTTCCCCGGCGCGGTGCTCGACAAGAAGGCCCCGCAGGCTGACGAGACCCCCTCGGTTGTCGAAGCTGCCGCCGAAGACGTGGTCGTGACCGAAGCCGTCGAAACCGACGCTCCGGCCACCGAAGAAAACAAGGAAGGCTGAGCCATGAAGATCAAGGTTCAGAACATCGACGGTACTGCGGTCAAGGGCGCAGACATCGAGCTTTCGGACGACGTGTTCGGCATCGAGCCGCGCGCTGACATCCTTCACCGGGTCGTCACCTGGCAGCTTGAGAACCGCCGTGGCACTGCCCGCCCGACGCGTGAGCGTTCGGACGTGGCCCGCACCGGCAAGAAGTTTGGCAAGCAGAAGGGCGGCGGTACTGCTCGTCACGGCGACCGTGCAGCTCCGATCTTCATCGGCGGCGGTAAGGCCCACGGCGCGCGCAAGCGTGACTTCGAGCAGTCGCTCAACAAGAAGATCCGTGCGCTCGGCCTCAAGATGGCGCTTTCGAGCAAGGCCAAGGACGGTCTTATCGTGGTCGACACGCTGGAACTCGCCGAAGCCAAGACCAAGGTCCTCAAGGGCCACCTCGCCAAGGCCGGTTTTGCGGGCAAGGTGCTGGTGATCGACGGCGAACAGGTTGATGCAGGCTTCAAGAAGGCTGCTGGTAACCTGCCGGGCATCAACGTGATGCCGGCCATGGGCGCCAACGTCTATGACATCCTCAACCACGACACGCTGGTGCTGACCAAGGCTGCTGTCGAAAAGCTGGAGGCGCGCTTCAATGGCTAAGAAGCAGACTGTCGATGCGCGTCACTACGACGTGATCATCGCGCCGCACATCACCGAAAAGTCGACCCTCGCGTCCGAGAACAACGCAGTGGTCTTCAAGGTCGCCAACTCGGCGACCAAGCCCCAGATCAAGGAAGCGATCGAGGCGATCTACGACAAGAAGGTCGTCGCCGTGAACACCCTGGTGGTCAAGGGCAAGACCAAGCGCTGGAAGGGCAAGGCCTATCAGCGCAGCGACGTGAAGAAGGCCATTGTCACCCTCGCCGAGGGTGAAATGATCGACATCACCAGCGGTATCTGAGGCCAAGGGACAGGACACGAACAATGGCACTCAAGAACTATAAACCGACCAGTCCCGCGCGCCGCGGTTTGATTCTGGTCGACAAGTCCGCGCTCTACAAGGGCAAGCCGCTCAAGGCGCTTACCGAAGGTAAGCACAAGACCGGTGGTCGTAACAACAAGGGCCATGTCACCTCGCGTGGCATCGCCGGTGGTCACAAGCAGAAGTACCGCTTCATCGACTTCAAGCGTCGTAAGTGGGACATGCCGGCGACCGTCGAGCGTCTGGAATATGACCCCAACCGCACCGCCTTCATCGCACTGGTGAAGTACGAAGACGGTGAGCAGGCCTACATTATCGCTCCGCAGCGTCTTGCTGTTGGCGATTCTGTGGTTGCTGGCGAAAAGGTCGATACCAAGCCGGGCAACGCGATGCTGCTGGGTCAGATGCCGGTCGGCACGATCTGCCACAACGTCGAGATGAAGCCGGGCAAGGGCGGTCAGATTGCCCGTTCGGCCGGCACTTATGTGCAGGTCGTCGGTCGTGACCGCGCCATGGTCATCGTTCGCCTGAACTCGGGTGAGCAGCGTTACCTGCGCGCCGATTGCATGGGCACTGTGGGCGCCGTGTCGAACCCCGACAACGGTAACCAGAACTTTGCCAAGGCTGGCCGCAAGCGTTGGATGGGCGTCCGCCCGCTGACCCGCGGTGTTGCGAAGAACCCGGTCGACCACCCGCACGGTGGTGGTGAAGGCCGGACCTCAGGTGGTCGCCATCCGGTGACCCCGTGGGGCAAGCCGACCAAGGGTGCCCGTACGCGCCATAACAAGCAGACGGACAAAATGATTATCCGTTCGCGTCACGCGAAGAAGAAGAGGTAAGAGACGATGGCACGTTCCGTCTGGAAAGGTCCGTTTGTCGAGCTGAGCCTGTTGAAGAAGGCTGAAAGCGCGCAGGAAGCGAGCAACGTCAAGCCGATCAAGACCTGGTCGCGGCGTTCGACGATTCTGCCGCAGTTCGTCGGGCTCACCTTCAATGTCTATAACGGGCACAAGTTCATTCCCGTTTCGGTTTCGGAAGAAATGGTCGGCCACAAGCTTGGTGAATTTGCGCCCACGCGCACCTTCCCCGGTCACGCTGCCGACAAGAAGGGCAAGCGCTGATGAGCAAGGCAAAGGCACCCCGCCGCGTGGGCGATAACGAGGCGCTGGCCGTCGGCACCACGATCCGTGGTTCGGCGCAGAAGCTCAACCTCGTTGCTGCCCTGATCCGTGGCAAGAAGGCTGAAGAGGCGTTGAACATTCTCGCCTTTTCGAAGCGGGCAATGGCGCGCGATGCGAGCAAGGTGCTCGCCTCCGCAATCGCCAATGCTGAGAACAACCACAACCTCGACGTTGATGCGTTGATCGTGGCGGAAGCTTCGGTCGGCAAGTCGGTGACGATGAAGCGGTTCCACACCCGCGGCCGCGGCAAGTCGACCCGGATCCTCAAGCCGTTCTCACGGCTGCGGATCGTCGTTCGCGAAGCAGAAGAGGCGTAAGATGGGCCAGAAGAGCAATCCGATCGGTCTGCGCCTGCAGATCAACCGCACCTGGGACAGCCGCTGGTACGCCGAAGGGCGTGACTATGCGCAGCTGCTCAAGGAAGATGTCGCGATCCGCAAGTACATCATGAAGAACCTGCCGCAGGCGGCAGTTTCCAAGGTGGTGATTGAGCGTCCGGCCAAGCTGTGCCGCGTGTCGATCTATGCGGCGCGTCCCGGCGTGATCATCGGCAAGAAGGGTGCAGACATCGAAAAGCTGCGCTCGAAGCTGGCGACCATGACGCCGAGCGACGTGAAGCTGAACATCGTTGAAATCCGCAAGCCGGAAATCGACTCCAAGCTCGTTGCGCAGGGCATCGCTGATCAGCTGGTTCGCCGCGTGGCGTTCCGCCGGGCGATGAAGCGCGCGATGCAGTCGGCCATCCGGCTCGGCGCCGAAGGGATCAAGATCACCTGCGGTGGCCGTCTTGGCGGCGCGGAAATCGCCCGGGTTGAATCGTATCGTGAAGGCCGCGTTCCGGCGCACACGCTGCGTGCCAACATCGATTATGCCGAGTGTGAGGCGCTCACCGCCTACGGGATCATCGGTATCAAGGTGTGGATCTTCAAGGGCGAGATCCTCGCTCATGATCCGACCGCCCAGGACCGCCTGATGATGGAAGCTCAGACTTCCGGCGTCCGTCCGGCTCGTTGAGGTAACAGACCATGTTGCAACCGAAAAAGCACAAGTTCCGCAAGCAGTTCAAGGGACGGATCAAGGGCGAAGCCAAGGGTGGCACCACTCTGAACTTCGGCTCCTATGGTCTGAAGGCTCTGGAGCCCGAGCGGATTACCGCACGTCAGATCGAAGCGGCTCGCCGCGCGATCACGCGTCACATCAAGCGTCAGGGTCGTCTCTGGATCCGCGTCTTCCCCGATGTGCCAGTGACCAAGAAGCCTGCTGAAGTCCGTCAGGGTAAGGGCAAGGGTTCGGTCGAATATTGGGCAGCCCGCGTGAAGCCGGGTCGCATCCTGTTCGAACTCGACGGCGTTGCCGGCCCGCTCGCGGCCGAAGCGTTCGAGCGTGCAGCCATGAAGCTGCCGATCAAGACCAAGGTTGTTGCCCGTCTCGGCGACACCAGCCACCTGGGAGGCGAATAATGGCCGACTTTGCGGACCTTCGCACCAAGACTGATGATCAGCTGTCCGCCGAGCTCACCGAGCTGAAGCGCGAGCAGTACAATCTGCGGTTCCAGGCTGCGACCAACCAGCTCGAGGCTCCCTCGCGCATCCGTCAGGTGCGCCGGACCATCGCGCAGATCAAGACGCTGCAAAACGAGCGTGCGGCCAAAACCGCCGCCGCCAAGGCGTAAGGAGTAGCACAATGCCCAAGCGCATCCTCGTCGGGACTGTGACCTCCGACAAGACCAACAAGACCGTGACCGTGCTGGTCGAACGCAAGGTGAAGCACCCGCTGTACGGGAAGATCATCCGTCGTTCGAAGAAGTATCACGCGCACGACGAGACCAATGAATACACCGTGGGTGACGTGGTGCGGATCGAAGAGACCCGCCCGATGTCCAAGACCAAGACCTGGATCGTCAAGGATCGGGTTGTGGCAGGCGGCGTGCAGGCGGTGGAAGCCGACCTCGACGTGGCAGCTGCGGGTAACTGAATTAGGCGTAATCGGAACTGTCAGGCCCCGGTCGGATCGGGCGTCCTGGTAAGCCAGTGAGAAGGAAGACGGATCAATGATCCAGATGCAATCCAATCTCGACGTCGCGGACAACAGCGGCGCTAAGCGCGTCCAGTGCATCAAGGTGCTGGGCGGGTCGAAGCGTCGTACCGCGGGCGTCGGCGATGTGATCGTCGTCTCCATCAAGGAGGCGCAGCCGCGCGCGAAGGTCAAGAAGGGCGATGTTCATCGCGCCGTGATCGTCCGCACCCGCAAGGAAGTGCGTCGTCCCGACGGCACCGTGATCCGTTTCGACAGCAATGCTGCCGTGCTGGTCAACAAGAACGAGGAGCCGATCGGCACCCGTATCTTTGGCCCGGTGGTGCGTGAACTGCGTTCGCGCGGCTTCATGAAGATCATTTCGCTCGCTCCGGAGGTGCTGTGATGGCTGCCGCGAAGATCAAGAAGGGTGACAGCGTCGTCGTGCTGTCGGGCAAGGACAAGGGTCGTACCGGTACGGTCGCTCAGGTCATGCCGAAGGACGGCAAGGTCGTTGTCGAGGGCGTGAACATCGCTGCCCGTCACCGCAAGCCCAGCCAGCAGAACCCGCAGGGTGGCATCGACCGGTTCCCGGCTCCGATGCACATCTCGAAGGTTGCGCTTGCTGATCCCAAGACCGGCAAGGCCACGCGCGTCCGTTTCGAAATGAAGGACGGCAAGAAGGTCCGCGTCGCCGTGAAGAGTGGGGAGACCATCGATGGCTGATTATACCGCCCGGATGAAGGCCAAGTACGACGCGGAAATCGTGAAAGCGATGACCGAGAAGTTTGGCTACAAGAACCGTCTCGAAGTCCCCAAGCTTCTGAAGATTACGCTCAACATGGGCGTCGGCGAAGCGAGCCAGGACAAGAAGAAGGTCCAGACCGCTGCCGAGGAAATGGCGCTGATCGCCGGCCAGAAGCCGGTCATCACCATCGCCAAGAAGTCGATCGCGCAGTTCAAGCTGCGTGAAGGCATGCCGATCGGTTGCAAGGTCACCTTGCGCCGTGAACGTATGTACGAATTTCTTGATCGTCTCGTGACCGTGGCCATGCCGCGCATCCGTGACTTCCGCGGGCTGAACGCCAAGTCGTTCGATGGCCGTGGCAACTACGCGATGGGGCTGAAGGAACAGATCGTGTTCCCTGAAATCAGCTACGACAAGATCGAGAAGGTGCGCGGGATGGACATCATCGTCACCACCACCGCCAAGACCGATGAAGAGGCGCGCGAATTGCTGCGTCTGTTCGGCTTCCCCTTCCAGGGCGAAGCACCGGGCGCGAAGGCAACCGAACAGAAGGAGGCGGCGTGAGCCGCTTCCCCCAAAAGACACTAGGCAAGAGAGCTTAAGTCCATGGCGAAACTGAGTTCCATCAACAAGAATGAGCGTCGCAAGAAGCTCGTCAAGCAGTACGCTGCGAAGTACGAGAAGCTGAAGGCGATCGCGAATGACGAGTCCCTCGACGAGACGGAGCGCCTGGTCGCTCGGCTCAAGATGGCAGAGCTTCCGCGCAATGCGAACCCGACCCGGGTCCGCAACCGTTGCGCCACCACCGGCCGCCCGCGCGGCTATTACCGCAAGTTCGGCATCAACCGCATCGAACTGCGTCAACTCGGCAACAGCGGGATGATTCCCGGTCTGACCAAGTCGAGCTGGTGAGGACTGAACAATGGCTATGACCGATCCTCTGGGTGATATGCTCACCCGCATCCGCAACGGCCAGCGTGCGAAGAAGGACTCCGTGCTCACGCCCGCGAGCAACCTTCGCGCAAGCGTGCTCGAAGTGCTTCAGCGTGAAGGCTACATCCGTGGCTACAGCGAAGACAATTCGGGCAAGCATCCGGCGCTGCGGATCGAACTGAAGTATTTCGAAGGCGAGCCCGCGATCAAGCACGTGGCCCGCGTCTCCAAGCCGGGTCGCCGGGTCTATTCGGGTTCCAAGGAACTGCCGACGATCCGTAACGGCCTTGGCATCACGATCGTCTCGACGCCGCGCGGCGTGCTCTCGGATGCCGAAGCACGCAGCCACAACGTCGGCGGCGAAGTCCTGGCGGAGGTGTTCTGATGAGCCGCATCGGTAAAAAGCCGGTGGCGATCCCGGGCGGTGTTACCGCCACGATCGACAACGGCACTCTGACGGTGAAGGGGCCCAAGGGCACCCTGACCCTCGGTCTGTCCGACCTCATCGACTACAAGGTCGAAGAGGGCGAGATTTCGGTCAAGCCGGCCAATGACAGCCGTCAGGCACGGGCCTTCTGGGGCATGCAGCGCACGCTGGTGTCGAACCTGGTCGAAGGCGTCACCGACGGCTTCACCAAGGTCCTCGTCATCAAGGGCGTCGGCTATCGTGCCAATGCGCAGGGCCGCAATCTGAAGCTGCAGCTTGGCTACAGCCACGATGTCGACCTGCCTGTGCCCGAGGGTCTTGAAGTGAAGACTCCGGACCAGACCACGATCGAGATTTCCGGGACCGACAAGCAGGCCGTTGGCCAGTTTGCCGCCGAAATCCGCCGTTGGCGCAAGCCCGAGCCCTACAAGGGCAAGGGGATCGCCTACAAGGGCGAGTTTATCTTCCGCAAGGAAGGGAAGAAGAGATAAGATGGCAAAGCTTTCCCTTTTCGAACGGCGCCGTCGCCGCGTTCGCACCGCTCTGCGTGCACGTGCTGGTGGCAAGCCCCGTCTGTCGGTGCACCGCACCGGTCGTCACATCTACGCCCAGATCATCGATGATGCAGCCGGCAAGACTGTCGCTGCGGCTTCGACGCTCGGCGCCAAGGCAAGCGGCGCGAATGTCGATGCTGCTGTCGAGGTCGGCAAGGCGATTGCCGAAGCTGCCAAGAAGGCTGGCGTGACCACTGTCGTGTTCGATCGCGGCGGGTTCCTGTTCCATGGTCGCGTCAAAGCGCTGGCCGATGCCGCCCGTGAAGGCGGGCTGGAGTTCTGATTATGGCTGACGAGAACACCATCGAAACCCCCGAAGTGGCTCTGACCCCCTCGGAAGCGGCCGACAACCAGTCCCCGGCGCAGGCCGATGACGGCAATCAGCGTCGTGGCCGTGGCCGTGGCGGCAACCGTGAAGGCGGTGGCGGCGATCGCGGACGTGGTCGGGGCGGTCGCGATGACCGTCGCGGCGGCAAGCAGGAAGAAGATGACGGCATCATCGAAAAGCTGGTGCACATCAACCGCGTCTCCAAGACCGTAAAGGGCGGCAAGCGCTTCGGCTTTGCTGCGCTGGTCGTGGTCGGCGACGGTCAGGGCCGCGTTGGTTTCGGCCACGGCAAGGCTCGCGAAGTGCCCGAAGCGATCACCAAGGCCACCGCTGCGGCTCGCAAGAAGATGATCCGCGTTCCGCTCAAGGAAGGCCGCACCCTGCACCATGACGGCAACGGCCGGTTCGGCGCGGGCAAGGTTACTCTGCGTACGGCGCCTCCGGGGACCGGCATCATCGCCGGTGGTCCGATGCGCGCTGTGTTCGAGAGCCTGGGCGTTGCTGACGTGGTGACCAAGTCGGTCGGTACGTCGAACCCCTACAACATGATCCGCGCCACCTTCGATGCGCTGACTGACCAGACTTCGCCGAAGTCGGTCGCTCAGCGTCGTGGCAAGAAGGTCGTCGACCTTCTGGGTCGTGGCGGGGCCAGCGCAGTCGAGGCTGAAGCCGACGCTGCGGCGATTGTGGAGTAATTCGAGATGGCTACCATCAAGATCAAGCAGATCGGTTCGCCGATCCGTCGCCCCGCCAGTCAGCGCCAGATCCTCATCGGTCTGGGGCTGAACAAGATGCACAAGATCGTCGAGCGTCAGGACACCCCCGAGGTGCGCGGCGCAATCGCCAAGGTCCCGCATCTGGTGCAGGTGATCGACTAAAACTCAGGCAGGCCCCGCACAGTCGGGGCCTTCCTTTCTCTCAGCGCGACAAAAGCGAAAGCGAGTGCACGACTATGAAACTGAATGACATCCGCGACAATGCCGGTGCCCGCAAGGGCCGGATGCGTGTGGGCCGTGGTATCGGCTCGGGCAAGGGTAAGACCTCGGCGCGCGGTCAGAAGGGCCAGAAGGCTCGTTCCGGTGTGGCGATCAAGGGCTTTGAAGGCGGTCAGATGCCGCTTCACATGCGCCTGCCGAAGCGCGGCTTCAACAACCCCTTCGCCAAGGACTACGCCGAAGTGAACATCGGCATGATCCAGAAGTTCATCGATGCGGGCAAGCTCGACACCAAGGCCACCATCACCGAAGACGCACTGCGCGCTGTCGGTCTGGTGCGCGATGGCAAGGACGGCGTGCGTCTGCTGGGCAAGGGTGAGATCACCGCCAAGGTGACCTTCGCCGTGACCGGTGCGACCAAGGGCGCCATTACTGCGGTCGAAAAGGCCGGTGGCAGCGTCGAAGTGGCGGCTGCACCGACGCCCGAGCACGAGAAGAAGCTTGCTCGCCGCGACGCCAACAAGGCTACCGCTGCGGCTGCCAAGGCGAAGTAATCGACAAAAGGTGATGCGCGGGGGTTCGACAAGTGCCCCCGCGCTCCCTATTTACGCTCTCGCGCGCCGGATGGGCCCTTCTGATGCAGGGCCAGCTCTTGCAGCACAGGCGCGCATTGGATGGTTCGGGATGGTTGCAGGTCAGCTATCACCACCGGATCAAGAGCTAGGACTGACAGAACGACATGGCATCACGCGCCGACAATATCGCGAGCAACCTGAACCTCGGCAACTTTGCCAAGGCGACAGAGCTCAAGCAGCGCATCTGGTTCACGATCGGGGCGCTGATTGTCTTCCGCTTCCTCAGCTTCGTGCCGCTGCCTGGCGTCAATCCGCTGATCCTGAGCGAGCTTTACCAACAGACCCGCGGCGGCATCCTCGACCTGTTCAACGCCTTTTCGGGCGGCAGCCTTGAGCGCATGAGCCTCATCGCGCTCGGCGTGATGCCCTATATTACCGCTTCGATCGTGGTGCAGATGGCCTCGGCCCTGCACCCTGCGCTGTCTGCGCTGAAGAAGGAAGGCGCGAGCGGGCGTCAGAAGCTCAACCAGTACACCCGCTATGGCGCGGTGCTGTTGTGCATCATCCAAGGCTATGCGATTGCGGTGGGGCTTGAAAGCTTCGCCGCGCAGAACGGCCTCGCAGCGGTGGTGAACCCCGGTTACATGTTCCGCGTCGTTGCGGTCATCAACCTCGTCGGCGGCACCATGTTCCTGCTGTGGCTAGGTGAGCAGATCACCAGTCGCGGCATCGGTAACGGCATCTCGCTGATCATTATGGCTGGCATCGTGGCCCAGTTCCCGAGCTTTGCCAGCAACCTGTTTGAAGGCGGCCGCACCGGCTCGATTGCGCCGTGGATCATCATTGCCTTCCTCGTGATGGTGGTCGCGCTGATCCTGCTGATCGCCTTCATGGAGCGCGCCCAGCGTCGCCTGACGATCCAATATCCCAAGCGTGCGACCCAGCGCGGCATGATGCAGGCCGAGCGGTCTTACCTGCCGCTCAAGATCAACACGGCAGGCGTGATTCCGCCGATCTTCGCAAGCTCGCTGTTGCTGCTGCCACTCACCATCACGCAGTTCGCGGGCAGCTCGGTTGACACCAACAGCAGCTTCTATTCGGTGCTTCAGGCGCTCAACCAGTACCTCGCGCATGGTCAGCCGCTCTACATGACGCTCTATGCGATCGGGATCATCTTCTTCTGCTTCTTCTACACCGCGGTTGTGTTCAACCCCGAGGAAACGGCCGATAACCTGAAGAAGAACGGCGGCTCGATCCCCGGTATTCGTCCCGGTAAGCGTACGGCGGATTATCTCGAATATGTGCTGACCCGGATCACGGTGATCGGCGCGGCTTACCTGACGGTAGTCTGCGTGGTGCCGGAATACATGATCGCGCAGACCGGTATTCCGCTGTTCCTCGGCGGCACCAGCCTGCTGATCGTCGTGAACGTGACGGTCGATACAATCAGCCAGATCCAGTCGCACTTGCTGGCCCTGCAATATGGCGATCTCATCAAGAAGGCGAAGCTCAAGGGGCGGATGCGCTGATATCCGACATTAGTCGGCTTGACGCAGGTCCGTGCTTGGTTGAACCCACTAGTCTGAATGAACGCGCCGGGCGAAGACCCGCGGCGATATTGGGGGACGGTTCGTGAACATCATTCTTCTTGGCCCTCCCGGCGCGGGTAAGGGAACGCAAAGCGCAGGGTTGGTCGAGCGGCATGGCATGCGCCAGCTTTCGACCGGCGACATGCTGCGTGCGGCGGTCAAGGCCGGCACGCCGGTCGGCATCCGCGCGAAGGAAGTGATGGAGCGCGGCGAGCTGGTCTCGGATGAGATCGTCTCCGACCTGATCGACGCTGAACTCGCTGCGATGGCGCCCGAAACCGGTGCGATCTTCGATGGCTATCCCCGAACAGCCGCACAGGCTGACGCGCTTGACGCAATTCTGGCGCGCAACGGCCGGGTGCTCGACCACGTGATCGAACTTGAAGTGAACGAGGACGCGCTGGTTGAACGCATCACCGGCCGTTTCTCCTGCGGCAATTGCGGCGCGCTGTACCACGACACCGCCAATCCGCCCAAAACGCCGGGCGTGTGCGACACCTGCGGCAGCACTGAATTCAAGCGCCGGCCCGACGACAACGAAGAAACCGTGCGGATGCGGATGCAGGAATACCGCGCCAAGACCGCGCCGATCTTGCCGGGCTACGAAGCGCGCGGGATCGTGACCAGGGTTGACGGGATGGCCGCGATCGACACCGTCGCAGGTCAGATCGACGCAATCCTCGACAGCTGAGCTGAGCGGGACTTGTGTCCCCCACGCTTTTGGCCCAGCGTTCGGCACGGATCGTAGGGGAGGGTCTTGCCATGAAGCTTCACTTTGGCGCGCACACGGCGCTGCTTGGCTTTGCCTCGCTAGTTTGCGGCGTGTCTGCCTCGGCCGAGGTTACGCGTGCGACGGACGATAGCTTCGTCTCGCGCCACGAAGTTGTAGTGAAGGCCAGCCCCAAAGAAGTGTGGCTTGCGCTGATCTCGCCCGCAACTTGGTGGACATCGGAACACACTTGGTCAGGTAACTCGAAGAACCTGACGCTCGTCCCCCAGGCCGGCGGCTGCTTCTGCGAGACCATTCCCGAGGTCGACGAGCCAGGGCGCTTTACCCTTGAAGGCAGTGTCGAGCACATGCGGGTGGTGCAGGCCTATCCGGAGTCCGCGCTGCGGATGGTCGGCAACCTCGGCCCGCTCCAGAGCGAGCCGGTGACCGGGGTGCTGACAGTCGCAATCAGCAAGGTCGACAAGGGCACCCGGATCGTGTGGGAATATAATGTCGGCGGCCCGATGCGTTATGAGGTGCCGGTGATTTCGAAGGCGGTCGATGGGGTCATGGGCGCTCAGCTTGCCGCTTTGGCAAAGCCTTTGGTGGTCGTGGCAATGCCGTCATCAGCTGCTGCAAAGCCCGCTGCTGGCGCGCCCGCTGCAATGCCAGCGCCTGCTGCTGCCAAGCCAGCGACAGCGCCCGCGGCAAAGCCCCTTACAACGCCTGCGCCTAAGCCCGCTGCCGTCATACTCGCACCGGCGACGGCTCCGAAGCCGGTCTCCGTGCCTGCCGCCAAGCCTGCTGCGCCTATACCCGCGCCGAAGCCGGAGCCAAAGCCTGCGCCGAAGCCCGCACCCAAGTCTCCTTCGGTGGCGGATGCATTCAGCGATCTGGCGGACGATCCGCCGCGCTAGCGCGATGGGTTGGGCTGGGAGCTGGGGCTGGGCGCTAAGCCTTGGACCGCGTTCCGCTTTGCGACCGGACCGCAGTCCTTCGGCTTGCGGTTGACGGCCCGGGCGAATCAGCCTATGCGCGCGGCTCATTCGACATGTTCGAAGCAAGTTCGGCAGGCATCGCCCTTGCGCGTGCCAACCGGGCTTTTTGCCGTTTGTGATCCTGCCACTGCGCAAATCACTCGGCAAGCGAACACAAGAATGAATTGAGCGTTGAGATAGGGGTGGTCCTTTGATGACCTAAGTCCCTGTGGAGCATGGAGAAATAAGTGGCTCGTATTGCCGGGGTCAATATCCCCACCAACAAGCGCGTGATCATCGCGCTGACCTATATTCACGGTATTGGTCGTACCACCGCCGTCCAGATCGCTGACAAGCTGGGTATCGCGCATTCTGCGCGTGTGCAGGACCTCTCTGATGAGGAAGTGCTGCGGATCCGCGAAACCATCGACGCCGATTTCACCGTGGAAGGCGACCTGCGTCGCAACACCGCGATGAACATCAAGCGCCTGATGGATCTGCGCGCCTATCGCGGCCTGCGTCACCGTTCGGGCCTGCCCGTCCGTGGCCAGCGCACCCACACCAACGCCCGTACCCGCAAGGGCAAGGCCAAGCCCATCGCGGGCAAGAAGAAGTAAGCGAGCGGGGCTCACCCCCTTTGCACGCTTTTTCCTTCTGACGATCTAGAGGACAGATAACGATGGCACGCGAACCAGGCCGTATTCGGCGCCGTGACAAGAAGAACATCACCAGCGGCGTTGCGCATATCAACGCCAGCTTCAACAACACCATGATCACCATCACCGATGCGCAGGGCAATGCCATCAGCTGGTCCAGCGCTGGCGCGATGGGCTTCAAGGGCAGCCGTAAGTCGACTCCCTATGCTGCTCAGGTTGCTGCTGACGATGCGGGCAAGAAGGCTGCCGAACACGGCGTCCGCACGCTCGAAGTCGAAGTGAAGGGTCCGGGCTCTGGCCGCGAAAGCGCGCTTCGGGGTCTTGCGGCTGTGGGTTTCAACATTACTTCGATCCGCGACGTCACTCCGATCCCGCACAACGGGGTCCGTCCCTCCAAGCGTCGCCGCGTCTGATCCGCCGGGATGGCGGGGGCGCTGCGCGCTCTCGCCGCCCGATCGGGTCTGATGCCGCTTTTCGCGTTCGCATCGGGCCCGCCCAAGTTTGAACCGCCCCCTCCGGGCGCATTAGGGGAAATCCATGTCCGTCAACACCAAGAACTGGCAGGAACTCAAGAAACCCAACACCCTCGAAATCAAGGACAGCGGCGATCGTCAGCGCAAGGTGACTTTCGTGGCCGAACCGCTCGAACGCGGCTTTGGCTTGACGCTCGGCAACGCGCTGCGCCGGGTGCTGCTGTCGAGCCTTCAGGGCGCGGCGATCACCTCGATCAAGATCGAGAACGTGCTGCACGAGTTCTCCAGCCTCGCTGGCGTGCGTGAAGATGTCACCGACATCGTGCTGAACGTGAAGCAGATCGCGCTGCGCATGGAAGGCGAAGGCCCCAAGCGTTTGCAGCTTTCGGCCACTGGCCCGGGCGCGGTCAAGGCTGGCGATATTGCTGTCACCGGCGACATCGAAGTGATGAACAAGGATCTGGTGATCTGCCAGCTTGATGAAGGCGCGACGCTCAACATGGAGCTGACCGCTGACACCGGGAAGGGCTACTCGCCCGCCGTGCAGAACCGTCCGGCCGATGCACCGATCGGGTTGATTCCGGTGGACTCGCTGTACTCGCCCGTCCGTCAGGTGAGCTACAAGGTCGAGAACGCCCGCGTCGGGCAGGAGCTTGACTATGACAAGCTTTCGCTGACCGTCGAAACCGATGGCACCGTCACCCCGGAAGACGCCGTGGCCTATGCTGCGCGCATCCTTCAGGACCAGCTGACCCTGTTCGTCCACTTCGAAGACGGCATCCCGCAGCCGGTCGGCACCATGATCGGCCACGCCGTTCAGCCGGAAGAAAGCGACGCCAACCAGCTCAACCGCTACCTCCTCAAGAAGGTGGACGAGCTGGAACTGTCGGTGCGTTCGGCCAACTGCCTCAAGAACGACAACATCATCTACATCGGCGATCTGGTCCAGAAGACCGAAGCCGAGATGCTGCGCACGCCGAACTTCGGCCGCAAGTCGCTCAACGAGATCAAGGAAGTGCTGTCCAGCATGGGTCTGCGTCTCGGCATGGACATCCCGGGCTGGCCGCCTGAGAACATCGAAGAAATGGCCAAGAAGCTCGAGCAGGAGCTTTTGGGCTAAGCCCAAAAGCAGCCGCCTGAGGCAACCGCAGGTTGCCGACGGACGGCGGCCTGCCGGCCAGCGAGCGAAGCTCGTCTGACGTCACGGGATTTACTCCCGTGACGGCCCTGGCGGAAGAGATGGGCAAAGGTTCGGAGCCCTGATCCCGAACCAGCACTGGGCTACCTCACACGGGCCCTTTTCGAACGGAGTAAAGAATATGCGTCATGGTATTTCGGGCCGTAAGCTGGGCCGCAAGACGGGTCACCGCAACGCCCTGTTCCGCAACATGGCCGCTGCGCTGATCAAGCACGAGCAGATCAAGACCACGCTGCCCAAGGCGAAGGAACTGCGTCCCTATCTCGAAAAGCTGATCACGCTGGCAAAGCGTGGCGGGCTTTCGAACCGTCGTCTCGCCATGAGCCGTCTGGGCGACGAAGCGCAGCTTAAGAAGCTGTTCGAAGTTCTGGCCGAGCGTTATTCGGATCGCGAAGGCGGCTACACCCGCGTGCTGCGCGCCGGTGTGCGCGCTGGTGACGCCGTGCAGATGGCGATCATCGAACTCGTCGACCGCGACGAAGCTGCCAAGGGGCAGGATTCTGGCCCGGTGCAGTCGGCTGAAGACTACGAAGACGCGTAATTCGCGTCACGTGCAGAGTTAGCGAAAGGGCCGGGGCGGAAACGCTTCCGGCCCTTTCCTTTTGAGCCGCGCAGCCTAGTGTCGCAGCCATGATCCGCTCCGCTTTTGCAGCCTCCACGTTGCTCCTCGCCGCCGTCCCGGCTTTTGCGCAATCCCAGCAGGACGCGCTCGACGCCCGCTACGACCGTGCGCTCGCGGCCGGATACAAGGCGCTGATGCTGTGCGGGGCGATTGCCAATGCCGAGCGCAATGGGGCAACCCGCACGCCTGAAAGTGTCGAGCAATGGGAGCTGACCGGCATTCAGGCGCCGCACGATGCAATCATCGGCACGCTGCCTCACGAGATCGTCCGCCGACCGAGCGGCCAGATCGCCCATGTCGCGGTCCGCTGGGCAGACGACATGCCGCCACGGATCGCGGCCAATTTTGGGCCAGAGACGGGCTGTTCGGTACTGCCGATCGGTGCGCCGGAGGATTCGAGCAATCCCGACCAACCGCTACCGGAAGCGGCACAGCCCGATGCAAAAGCGCTCGGCACAGGCACCCTCCCGGCAGCGCCTCGCAGCAAAGCCAAGGCGCCGAACTCGCTAGACCGGGTCTTCGCTAGCGCGCTCTCCGGGCAATATGGCGACGGCACCCGCACAACCGCCACGCTGGTGCGCTTTAACCGCGCCGGAAGCGGGCTGGCCGAGCAATCCTCCTACGCCCCCGGCTTTGACGAGAAGACGCCCCAGCGCACCTGGTCCGTCGCGAAGAGCATTGCGGCGACGCTGATCGGGGCGGCAGTGCATTCGGGCGAGGCCAACGTCGCGGACCCCATCGCGCTCAATTACTGGGCCGCCGGCGGGGGGACCGATCCGCGCAATGCCATCACCATCGATCACGCCTTGCGCATGGCGAGCGGCCGCTATTCCGACACCCCGGGCAACCGCACCGATCCGCTCTATTTCGGCGGATCGACCATTGATGAGACGGCGGTGAATTGGCCCGTGCTCCATGCGCCGGGTACAGTGTTCCGCTATGCCAATAATGATACGCTGTTGGCGCTGAAGGGGATCGCCCAATGGTTGTCCTTTTACCCGCCGCACCTGTTCTTCGCCAAGCTGGGAATGGCGGAGACGGTGGCCGAGACGGATATTCGCGGCGATCACGTGATGTCATCGCAGGTATGGAGCACGGCGAGTGACCTTGCAGATTTCGGTCAGCTATATCTCAGCGACGGCGTGCTCCCTTCCGGCGAACGCGTTCTGCCCGAAGACTGGACGAAGTACGTATCGACCCCAAGCGGCCCTCAGCCTGACGGCGCATTCGGTTATGGGGCCGGGTTCTGGTTGATGAACCGCTCGGAGGGTGTGCCCGCCGATACCTTCGCAGCCTTCGGCAACCGTGGGCAATATGTGGTGATCGTCCCTTCGCGGGGTGTCGTGATCGTCCGGCGGGGCGAAGATCCGGCAGGTTCTGGCTTCGACATCGCCGCTTTCACGCGGGACGTGCTGGCGGCTCTTCCGACCAGATAACGGAGAAGCGTTCATACTAGGTGGGTTTTAGATTAACAAAACCTGTCATCTCAATTCAGCTTCGTAACACCCCGAATCGCGCAAAAGCATTCTCGACACCGCAAGCAATCCCGCCCGCGGTGCCTGACGAGGAATGCTTCGATGACGACCAAGACCAACCTGCTGGCCTCCGGCAAAGCAGCCCGGCTTGTCTTCGGTGCGGTCGCTGCGACTGCGCTGACGGCGGCCTCTGCCACCCCTGCAATGGCTGATGACCGCCGTGATCGTGGCGGGATCGGCGCGGGCGAGATCATCGCCGGCGCGGTCGTGATCGGCGGCCTTGCGGCGCTTGCGGGCGCTTTCGACAATGACCGCGACGACCGCCGCTATAACTACCGCGACCGCGACTTCCGCGGCGACCGCGGTGGCTGGGATCGCGGCGGCTTCGGCAACCCGCGCACCGCGGTGGATCGCTGCGTTCGTGCAGCCGAGAATCAGGCACGGCGCAATGGCGGCTATCGCTTCGCGGACGTGATCGACATCCGCGATATTGATCGCACGCGCGACGGCTTCCGGGTCAAGGGCCGGATCGACGTGGGCGGTGGTTGGAACAACCGCGGCAATGATCGCGGCAACTTCACCTGCCGCTTTGATGGTCGCGGCGCGCCGTTCGTTGACTTCAGCGGCATCCGCGGCCTGCGCTGACCCCACTGAGCTACGCGCAGCCTGTCTCCTTCACGGCTGCGCGTGAACCTGCCGCCCCGCCTCCCGTATCAGGGACGGCGGGGCGGTTTTATTTTGCCCTGGTTGGTTCAGCCTGGCGCAAGCCTCGCACGGTTAATCCTGCAGCCATTGGGGCGATTGGTGGCCGCTCGTATAGCAACAGGAGAGAGCAGCAATGGCTCTGACATTCCGCGCGCTTGCCTTGGCGGGTGCGCTTGCCGGTACCACCATGATGGCCGCCCCGGCTACCGCTGCGCCGATGCCTTCGGGCGCTGCGCTGGCCGCCGCGCCGTTGGGCACCTTCGATTTCAGCCGCTATGATCCCGTCAGTGCCACGACCGAATGGCGGCGCTGCCGCTGGGGCTGTGGCTGGGGCGGGCACCGGCGCGGATGGCGGCGCAACCGGGTCGATGCCGGCGACGTGCTGATCGGCGCCGCAATCATCGGCGGGATCGCCGCCATCGTCAGCTCAAACAACCGCCGCGAGCGTGAACGCGATGTCGTGATTGTCGACCGCCAAGTGCGCAATCCCGACTGGCGCAATGATGACCGTCGTTACGACGACCGCCGTGATGATCGCCGAGGCAGCGCGCCGCGCGGCACTGGGGCTTCGGGTCTTGATAACGCCGTGAACCAGTGCCTTGACCGGATTGAGCGGGATGTGCGCGTCGATACGGTCGACGATGTCGAACGCACCGGCGCAGGCTGGCTAGTCAGCGGCGCACTGTTCAACGGTGCGTCCTTCCAGTGCCGGATCGGCAATAATGGTCAGATCGACGCAATCGATTATGGCGATGGGTTCCGCGATATCGGCTACTCCTCGGCACCCGCTGGCAACGCAGACCTGCGCGCCAATGGGCAGTGGGACGATCAGGGCTACGCCAACGCCCGCGCGTCGGTCGGCGGGACGGTTCGCCCGGACATTGCGGTGCAGGAAGCTTCGATGACGATGGCGCGGGCTCCGGCTGCGCAAACCACGACGACGGCGATGCCGGCCTATCCCGGCGGTCCGATCCCGGGTGAAGTCATTCCCGAAACCGTCGACAGCGATCTGTAAGGTGAAAGGGGGGGAGGGGCCTAGGCGCCCTCCCGCTCGCCATAGCTTGGCAGGCCCCATTCCCAGTGGATCGCCGCCGCTCGCAGGGCAAAGCCGCAAGTAAAGCCAAGCGCCCAGGCCCATTGGTCGCTGACACCCAGCAACGGCGCGGCCAGCATTCCCGCTACCGTCAACGCGGCGGTGAGCGCGGCGGGGGTGACGTAAAGTTCGGGGCTCATGATGATCGACGGCCGCCCGGCGACCACGTCGCGGATGATCCCACCAACGCAGCCCGTGATCACGCCCATCAGCGCTGCCGGGATCGGAGGAATGCCATAGGCCAGCGCCTTCGCGCTGCCGATTGCGGCATAGGCGGCGAGGCCCGCGCCGTCGGCATAATCGAAGCCCTTACCCTCCCACCAGCGGACCGGCGTGAACCACGCGATCAGCGCAGTGCCGAGGCACACCGCCGCCACCCACGGATCGTCGATCCAGAACACCGGCGCGCGGATCAGGAGATCGCGCACCGTCCCTCCGCCAACGCCTGTCACCAGCGCGAAGAAAGCCATGGTGACGAAGGTCTGCTTGAGCCGCGCCGCCAGCACGGCGCCCGACAGCGCGAACAGCGCAATCCCTGCAAGGTCGAGCCAGTCGAGGATCGGGGTGAGGACGGTCGGGGTCATAAGGACTTGGCGGCCGGGCGCGCTTTGCGGCGGCGGAACATCAGCACGCAGCCGATTATCGCGCCAGTCAGCGAGAGCGCAGCGAAGATGATCAGCACCGGGTGGCTGGTGTCCTCCCGCTCGGACAGGTCCATGATATGCAGGCCCCAGGCAAGGTCAAACGCCCGCCACCAGCGGGTGCGCACCGCCTCAATCGCGCCGGTATCGCGCCCGACATAGACATTGGTGCCATCCGCCAGCGCCACCTGCCACACGGCGAGCGGTCGGCGGAAATCGAACGGGGTGCGGTCGGCGGGGAACAGCGTGACACGCTCCACCGCTTCGCCTCCGGTAATCTCGCGTGCCACCAGCGCCTGCGCAGCAGCGGCGTCCAGCGACGGGAGGGCTGCGCCGCTCGCGAAATCGACCCGGCGGACGCTACCATCCAGCCCGGTCAGGATCGCGACGGGGCGGTTGCCCTGCATCTGCACCCGCATTTCGGCCAGCTTGGCTTCGGGCGCTGCGAGATTGCTGCCGGGGAGCACCAATGCGGCGGGGGGGCTTTCGCGCCGCAAATGCTCGCCGCGCACCTGCTCGATGGGGCGCGCGACCATCAGCAGACCGGTGGCCAGCCACATCACGATTGGCACACCGACCAGCCAGCCGAGCCAGATGTGCCACTTAGCGAGGGTGAGCATCGAGAGCGTCTTCATGCCGCCGCCATGACCAAGCCGGCTCAGCCGTGCAAGATATTCCCGATCGCCTCTGCCGCCGCGATGCAATCGAGGTCGCTCCAGCGCGGGCCGATCACCTGCATCCCGCAGGGCAGCGTGCTGCCGAGGTACGTGCCGCTGCCAATCGGGAGCACGGTGGCGGGCAAGTTCGGGAAGGTTGCCAGCCCGGCCAAGGCGAGCGCATTGCCGCCCGGCTCTTCCTTGCCATTGATCATCAAGGTGCCGCGGAACACTGCCCTGTCACTGTGTGGCACCGCCAGCACCGGGGCGGGCGGGGCGAGGACGAAGTCATACTCCGCAAACAAGGCCTCCCACTGCGCGATGCAGGCGGCCTGTGCGTCGAGCAGGTCGAACCAGTCGGTCGCGGTTGCGCGCTTGCCGTCCGGCGCAGGAGCGCCGCGCGCCATCACCACGTTCATCATCTTGAGATAGTGGCGATATTGCTGCGCCTGGTCGGGCAGCAGATTGCTCGTCCGGTCGATCCGCACACCCGCGCGGGCCAGCTGTTCGAGCGCGGCTTCGGTCGGCTCCATCACGCTGGCGTCAACCGGCGCATTGGGCAGCGCGGTGACGGCGAGGAGGCGGCATTCCTTCAGCGGTTTGGGACGGCGGCGCAGCGGTACCTCGGCGCCCACTTCGGTCAGCACGGCAAGATCGGCCGCATTGCGTGCAAGCGGCCCGGCGATGCTCAGCGGGCTGTCATGCGCAGCAATAAACCCTTCGCGGCGCGACATGCCGGGGAAATCATGGCCGTGCTTGGGGATGAGGCCCCAGGTCGTCTTGTGTCCCCACACCCCGCAGAAATGCGCCGGCACCCGCACCGATCCGCCGATGTCGGTGCCGAAGTCGCCCGGCACGATCCCACTCGCAACCGCCGCCGCGCTGCCGCCCGACGATCCGCCGGGGGAGCGATCAGGGTCATGCGGGTTGGAGGTGCGGCCATAGACCGGGTTGAAGCTTTGCCAGTCAGTCAGATCGACCGGCACGTTGGTCTTGCCGATGATGATCGCGCCGGCCGCCTTCAAGCGGCGCACCAGCGCTGCATCGCGCGTGGCAAGCTGATCGCGGAACTCCGCGTGGCCGAAGGTGGTCGGCAGTCCGGCGACGTCAAAGCTTTCCTTGATCGTCATCGGCACGCCGAACAAGGGCTGGTTCAACTGGCGGGGCGCGTTGTCCATCTCCCGCGCGGTCTCGCACGCGCGCTCAAAATCGGGGACGGCGAGCGCGTCAATCGCGGCATCATCCCGCCCGGCCCGAGTGATCGCCGCATCGACCGCCTCGGCCACGCTGATTTTGCGCGTGCGGATCGCCAGCGCGGTCGCCAGCACCCCGGCTTTGTCGGTTAATTGCGGATAGGCCATGCGTGCGTTCCTCTCTCTCGGGCAGGGGTCTACCCAGACAGAGGCCTGCGCAAAACCCTGCCTGAAAAGTTAGCTGTTCAATTCAGCCGCCGCAGCCTGGCATCGATCTGCGCGGTGATGTCGACCGGAAGGTACAGGCCCTGGCCATGCGCTGTGATGATCCCCGTCTCGACCCGTTCGATCGTAATGCTGTAATCGGTGAGGCGGCCTGTGCGTTTCGCCAGTGCGCGGTCGATCTTGCCGCGCAGCTCAGTGAAGTCGCCTTCGAAATTCTGTGCCAGCGCATCGGTGATCGCGCCCTGAAAATCGGGTGAATTGGCGAGCGCGAACAGGAATTCCTCACCCACGATGTCGGTATCTCCCGTGATCCTCACCTCAGTGAACTTCACCGCGCGCGATCCGCGGGTGTTTACGGGACGCGCGGTCAGCCAGATCCTCCCCTTGGCCTGCTCGATCACCGGCAGGTCCGAGTTGGCCGTGAACTCGCCGCCCACCGCGATGCGCCCCTCGCCGGTGCCATAGACCGTGATCTGGTCGAACCGCGCGGTGACAGAGCCGTAATCGGCGATCACGAACGGCCGCAGGGCGCGCTTGGCCAGCGCCTTGGCGATCACCGGTTCAAGCACCGCGTAATCGGCCACCACCGGTACGTGCAGGATGGACTTGGCCTGCGCCTTGTCGCGCCGCGCCAGTGGAGGAAGCGGGGCGGGTGCGGCCGCATCGGGCTTGATGCCGACGAAGCTTTCGAACATCCCATCAAGCCCCAGACGCAGGATCAGCTCGCGCCCCTGCACCGTATAGCCGCCGAACCGGAACTGCTGCGGGGTCATCCGCCCCCAGACCGCCGGGTTCTCGCGGTTGAGCACGAACACGCCGTGGGCCTTGGTCCAGCCATCCTGCGCGGTTGCCTTGACCGGCAGGCGGGCCAACTCGCGTGCGACGATCCGTTCGACCTCGCGCTTGACGGGGCGGAGCTCGCGGTCGGCCTCGCTGGTGAAGGTGATCCGCCGCCCGAGGAAGTCGATCCCTGGCTCACGCGTCCAGCGGTAATCAAGCTTGGCGGTGCTGGCGAGTTTCCAGTCTGGCGTCAGATCAAGCCGCAGTGACAACGCGACTTCGGCCGCGCCTATGCCGGTCTCGCCCTTGAACATCCCGGCGACATCGCGCGCCGCCAGCGTGCCCTTGACTGGCAAATTGACCGTCAGCACCTCGTCTTTGCCACTCAGCCGCAGCCTGCCGCGCGTGACCTTACCAACAATGTGGCATTCGATCTTGGGCGATTTGACCTTGAACAGCGCCAGATCGACCTTCTGGGAGGCGACACATTCGCTCCCCGGACGGTCTATCTGCCACAATTCGCGCGGCAATTCGCGTTCGAGCGTGCGTTCAAGCTCGGCCAGATCGAGCTTCAGGTCGACCGCGATCTGTGATGCCTGCTGCTGGAAGACGATCGGATCGTCTCCGCGCGGCGGTGCAACGGAAGCGGCATCGTCGGACGCGCCGCAGCCCACCAGCAAGATCAAGCTGGCGGCTGCCAATGCGGTCATGGCTCTGCGAACCGCGTTCACTGACGCCCCTTCTCGCCTGCTCTTGGGCGTTGTCTCTACAGATCAGGATGTTGGCAGATTGCGAGCGCTATGGCCAGTCTCGCGCGTGGTTGCGCCGAGGGCGAGCCCAAAGCCGAGGATGGGCGCTGTGCCGTAGCCGACCAGCGGGTAGGGGAAGGGGGCGAGCATGGCGGCGATGCCGAACCCCCAAAGTAGTGCGGCAAGCGCCGTGCCTTCGGCGCGGAGAATTTGCGGTTCGCGCGCTATGAGCAAGGGCGGGGCGATGAACAAGAGCCCGCCCAGGCCCAGTGCCGCCAGCGGTGCGCTGTGCCAAACCTCCGCAAGCACGCCCTCGGTAAAACGCTGGGGTTCGAGCGTGCCTGCGCCGAATGTCGCCGTAGCAAAAACAATCGCGGCGAGGCTCACCACCGCAAAGGAAACACGCCGCAATGTAGCGGCGAGCGTCGCACTCGCCACGCCGAGCGCAAAGAGTGATGCCGCATCGGGTTGCAGAATAAACGCCGCGCCCGCCAGCGCGAACAGGCCTGCGCCGATGGCCTCTTCGCGCGCGGCCAGCACGGTAATCAGCGGCAGCAACAGCGCGCCCGAGTGCAGACTTACTGGACCGGCAGGAAGCCAGCGGGCAACCCCGCCCATCTCAGGCCCGGTTAGCAGCGGGAGAAACAACGCCAATACAGCGCCGCCCGCCAGCACAAGGCGCGGGTTGCGCTCGGCTGGCAGGCGCCCGAACAGCACCCACAGCAACGCCAACGCCAACGCGCCCGCGTTAACGGCGATCAGCCGCGTGGGTGCTTCAAAGGCGTAGAGGTATGCCAGCCCGCCCAATGACGGGAGCAACAGGGGCAGGGTGAGCCGCCAGCGATCAAAGGCCCGCGCGCTCACCCTCGCCGGATCACATGTGGATCGGCTTGCCCGTCACCGCCATTGCCGCTTCCTTGAGCGCTTCGGCGTGGGTCGGGTGCGCATGGCAGGTATAGGCGATGTCTTCGGAGGTTGCGCCGAATTCCATCGCGACGCAGGCCTCGGCGATCATCGATCCGGCGAGGCTGGCGACGATCCACACGCCCAGCACGCGGTCTGTTTCCGCGTCCGCAATGACTTTCACGAAGCCTTCGGTGTCGCGGTTGGCTTTAGCGCGGCTATTGGCCATCATCGGGAACTTGCCGACCTTGACGTTGAGACCGCGTTCCTTGGCCTGTTTCTCGGTGATGCCGACGCCTGCGATTTCGGGCGCGGTGTAGACGACGCTGGGGATCACATCGTGGTTCACGATGCCGGTGAGGCCGGCGATGTTCTCGGCCACAGCGATGCCCTCATCCTCAGCCTTGTGCGCGAGCATCGGCCCGGGAACGACATCGCCGATGCCCCAGATGTTCGGCACGCTCGTGCGGAAATCGTGGTCGATCTCGATTTGGCCGCGCGCGTTGACGGTCAGGCCCGCCTTGTCGAGCGCAAGGCCATCCGTGTTCGGACGGCGGCCGATCGCGACCAGCACATGGCTCGCTTCGAGCGTCTGTGCATCGCCGCCCGCCGATTTCTCGATGGTGAGGGTGACGGATTTCCCTGCAACGCTCGCGCCCGTTACTTTGTGGCCGAGCATCATCGCCATGCCCTGCTTCTTGAACACCTTCTGCGCTTCCTTGCGCACGTCGCCGTCCATGCCGGGGAGCAGCTGGTCGAGGAATTCGACCACAGTGACCTTGGCACCGAGACGACGCCACACGCTACCGAGCTCAAGGCCGATCACGCCGCCGCCGATAACAACGAGGTGTTCGGGCACTTCGTCCAGATCCAGCGCCCCGGTGCTGTCGACGATCCGCTTGCCCGCATTGTCGACGGGGACGCCGGGGAGCGGGGTGACGGATGATCCGGTGGCGATCACGATGTCCTTCGCCGTGACTGTCTCGCCCGCCACGGTCACAGTGTGTGCGTCTTCAAACGCCGCATGGCCCTTGAGCCAGGTGACCTTGTTCTTCTTGAACAGGAACTCGATCCCGCCGGTCAGCTCGCCCACGGCCTTGGTCTTCTCGGCCATCATCTTGCCCAGATCGAGCGTCGGGGTGGCGGTGATGCCCCAAGTAGCAAAGTGGCCGTTAGCGGCCTCGTCGAACAGCTCCGAGCCGTGGAGCAAAGCCTTCGACGGAATGCACCCGACATTGAGGCAGGTGCCACCCAGCGTGGCGCGGCTTTCGACGCAGGCGGTCTTCAGTCCCAGCTGCGCGGCGCGGATTGCCGCGACATAGCCGCCGGGGCCGGCACCGATGATGAGGACGTCGTAATCGTAGGAATGGTCAGCCATTTCCAAAAACTCCGTTCGCCCTGAGCTTGTCGGAACCGGAGGTGGGCGAACGCCCTACGGCTGCACTTCACTTGGGGTCCGTCGCCTCAAAAGAAAGGACAGGGCTTCGACAAGCTCAGCCCGAACGGATATTTGTTCACATCGTCAAAGATCAATCAGCATCCGGGTAGGATCTTCAATTGCTTCCTTGATGATCTTGAGCGCGGTCACAGCCTCGCGCCCGTCGATCAGGCGGTGGTCATAGGACAGCGCCAAGTACATCATCGGGCGGATCACGATCTGGCCGTTACGGACAACCGGGCGATCTTCGATACGGTGGAGGCCCAGCACGGCGCTCTGCGGCGGGTTGATGATCGGGGTCGACATCAGCGAGCCGAACACCCCGCCGTTGGAGATGGTGAAGGTACCGCCGCTCATGTCTTCTATGGTCAGCGTGCCCGCTTTCGCGCGCGCGCCGAAATCGGCGATGTCCTGCTCGATCCGGGCAAAGCCCTTCTTGTCGGCATCGCGGATGACGGGGACGACCAAGCCGTTGGGCGCCGAGACCGCCACCGAGATATCGACATAGTCGTGATAGATGATCTCGTCGCCATCGATATAGGCGTTGGCGGCGGGGACATCCTTCAGCGCGAGGCAGGCGGCCTTGGCGAAGAAGCCCATGAAGCCCAGGCGAATGTCGTGCTTCTTGGCGAACAGGTCCTTGTACTTGTCACGCGCTTCCATAACCGCGCTCATGTCGACATCGTTGAAGGTGGTGAGCAGGGCGGCATTGTCCTGCGCGCTCTTCAACCGCTTGGCGATGGTCTGGCGCATGCGGGTCATCTTGACCCGTTCCTCACCGCGGGCGTTGCCGGTCGAGACCGGAGCCGCAGCGGCCGGAGCAGGTGTGGGCGCAGGCGCGGGGGCAGGGGTGCCCTTGGCCTTGGCCTCGGCTGCGGCGAGCACGTCTTCCTTGGTCAGGCGCCCGTCCTTGCCGCTGCCCTTGATGGTCGAAGGATCGACGCCGTGTTCCAGCACCGCGCGGCGCACGGCTGGCGACATGGTCTGCGCCGCGTTCAGCAGTTCCTCGCTGGCCGCCGGAGCAGGCGTGTCCGCCTTGGGCGCCGTCGCGGCAGCAGCCGTCACCGCGGCAGCGGTGGTGGCGGTTGCGCCCGCCTCGATAATCGCGATCACCGCGCCGACTTCCACCGTGTCGCCCACCGCCACGCGGTGTTCGGACATGATGCCCGCAACCGGCGAGGGCACGTCGACCGCGACCTTATCGGTTTCGAGGCTGCAAATCGGCTCGTCCGCGGCGACCGCTTCGCCGGGCTGCTTGAGCCATTCGGCGATGGTGCCTTCGGTGACGGATTCGCCGAGCGCGGGGACTTTGATTTCGGTGGCCATTGAGGTGGGTTCCTGAAACTTGATTCTCTATCGTGTGAACTGGTGCGAGCCGTTACAGCCCCAGCGCGGCGGCGATCAGCGCTTCCTGCTGGGCCTTGTGGCGGCTGGCGAGACCTGTTGCGGGCGAAGCGGCAGCGTCGCGGCCGGCATAGATCGGGCGCTTGCCCGTGTGTCCGGCTGCGGTGAGCGAATCCTCGATCCGCTCGTTCACGAAGAACCATGCGCCGTTGTTGCGCGGTTCTTCCTGACACCACACCACGTCCTGAAGGTTCGTCATGCGCTGCATCCGCACCGCCAGCGGATCGCCGGGGAAGGGGAACAGCTGTTCGATGCGGACGATCGAGACATCGTCGATCCCGGCCGCATCGCGGGCTTCCATCAGGTCATAGGCGACCTTGCCCGAACACAGCACCAGACGGCGCACCTTCTCGTCGGCAATCGTGGTCGAGTCCGACAGGATGCGCCGGAACTGACGATCACCCAGGAACTCCGCGCGGCTGCTCTTGGCCAGCGGGTGGCGCAGCAGCGACTTGGGGCTCATTATGATCAGCGGCTTGCGGAAGCTGCGGAGCATCTGGCGGCGCAGCAGGTGGAAGTAATTCGCCGGGCTGGTGACGTTGCAGACGCACATATTGTCGTCGGCGCACAGCTGGAGGAAGCGTTCGAGGCGGGCCGAGGAGTGCTCCGGCCCTTGGCCTTCATAACCGTGCGGCAACAGCATCACGAGGCCGTTGGCGCGCAGCCACTTGCTCTCACCACTGGCGACGAACTGGTCGATCATGATCTGCGCGCCGTTGGCGAAGTCGCCGAACTGGCCTTCCCACAGCACGAGGCTGCGCGGATCGGCCATCGCAAAGCCGTATTCGAAGCCGAGCACGCCATATTCCGACAGGGTCGAATCGTGCACTTCGAACTTGCCATGCGGCAGGGTGCTGAGCGGCACGTATTTGCGTTCCGACTTCTGATCGACCCACACCGCGTGACGCTGCGAGAAGGTGCCGCGGCCGGAATCCTGCCCCGACAGGCGCACGCCGTAGCCTTCCATCACGAGGCTGCCAAAAGCGAGCGCTTCTGCGGTCGCCCAGTCGAAGCCTTCGCCGGTGGCGAACATCTCACGCTTGGCGGCGAGCACGCGGTCGAGGGTCTTGTGGACGTCCAGATCGGCGGGGACTTCGGTCAGCACCCGGCCGAGCGAGTCCAGCATCTTGGGCTCAATCGCGGTTTCAACCGAGCGGCGCGCGGTTTCGGGATCGGCGGGCTTGTTGAGACCCGCCCAGCGCCCGCCGAACCAGTCGGCTTCGTTGGCCTTGTAGTTCTTGCCGGCCTCGAATTCTTCTTCCAGCAGCGCGACGAATTCGCCCGCCATCCGGTCGCGCGTGCCCGGTTCAACCACGCCTTCGCGCACCAGCCGCGTTTCATAGGCGACGCTGACCTTGGGGTGCGCGCGGATCTTGTCGTACATCAGCGGCTGGGTGAACTTGGGCTCGTCGCCTTCATTGTGGCCGAAGCGGCGATAGCACCACATGTCGATCACCACGTCGCGGTGGAAGGTCTGGCGATATTCGACCGCCAGCTTGCAGGCGAAGGTCACCGCTTCGGGATCATCGCCGTTGACGTGCAAGATCGGCGCCATGACGCCCTTGGCCACGTCACTCGGGTAAGGCGAAGACCGCGCAAACTTGGGCGAGGTGGTGAAGCCGATCTGGTTGTTGATGATGAAGTGGATGCAGCCGCCGGTGTCGTATCCGGGGACGCCGGACAGCGAGAGGCTTTCCCACACCACGCCCTGACCCGCGAAGGCCGCATCGCCGTGGATCAGCACGGGGAGCACCTGCTCCTTCTTCGCCAGATCGTCACGGATCGCCTGCTGCGCGCGGACCTTGCCGAGCACCACGGGGTTCACCGCTTCAAGGTGCGAGGGGTTGGGCACGAGGCTCATGTGCACCGAGATCCCGTCGAACTCGCGGTCGGTCGAGGTGCCGAGGTGATATTTCACATCGCCCGATCCGCCGACATCATCGGGGTTGGCCGAACCGCCCGAGAATTCGTGGAAGATCACGCGGTAGGGCTTGGCCATCACGTTGGCGAGCACGTTCAGGCGCCCGCGGTGAGCCATGCCGTAGATGATCTCGCGCACGCCCGCGCTACCGCCGTGCTTGATCACGGCTTCCAGCGCCGGGATCATGGACTCGCCGCCATCAAGGCCAAAGCGCTTGGTGCCGACGTACTTACGCGCGAGGAATTCCTCGTACTGCTCCCCGCGTAGCACCGCAGCGAGGATCGCCTTCTTGCCCTCGGGGGTGAACTGGATCGTCTCGCCCGGCTTTTCGAACTTGTCCTGGAGGAAGCGGCGTTCCTCGGTGTCGGCGATGTGCATGTATTCGAGGCCGACCTTGCCGCAATACACCTCGCGCAGCCGCTGGTGGAGCTTGCCCACCGTCGTCCACTCCATGCCGAGCACGCCGCCGACATAGACGTCCTCGTTCTCCTTGCCCGCCAACCCGTGCCATTCGAGCGTGAGGTCCGCCGGGCCTTCGCGCGCCGACAGGCCGAGCGGGTCGAGCTGTGCCGCCATGTGCCCGCGCACACGATAGAGCCGCACCAGCGTCATCGCGGCGATGGAGAGGGCGGCGGCCTTCTCGACCGCCTTGGGGTCCATCGCCTTGCCCGCATCTTTCGCCGCAGCCTTGACCGCGAGCTTCATCTCGGTCGGGTCCATAGCGGCGGTCAGATCGGACGCGCTATCGGCCAGCGTGTCGAGCCAGCCGCGCTTCGCCCACGAAGGGCCGGGCTGCGGGCCTTCCTGATCGGTGAAGGCGGGGATGAAGTTCTGCGGTTCGTTGCCCATGATGGGACTCCCGGGGAGGAGAAAACAATGAGGAGGAAGGACGACCCCCCGCACAGGTGCGAGGGGCCGGAATTCGAAGCTTAGGCCAGCTCTTTCAGCATCGCGGCGAGGGTTTCCCCCAGCAGCGAAGGCGAGGGCGAGACGCGGATGCCCGCATCTTCCATCGCCGCGATCTTGTCGTCCGCGCCGCCCTGGCCGCCGCTGACGATGGCGCCAGCGTGTCCCATGCGACGGCCCGGAGGGGCGGTGCGCCCGGCGATGAAGCCGACCATCGGCTTGGCGCGACCCTTGGCGCGCTCGGCCTTGATGAAGGCGGCGGCTTCTTCTTCCGCGCTGCCGCCGATTTCACCGATCATGATGATGGACTCGGTTTCCGGATCGTCGAGGAACAGGTCGAGCACGTCGATGAAGTTGGTGCCATTGACCGGATCGCCGCCGATGCCGACCGCGGTGGTCTGGCCGAGGCCCGCCATGGTGGTCTGGTGCACGGCTTCATAGGTGAGCGTGCCCGAACGGCTGACGATGCCGACCGAGCCCTTCTTGAAGATATTGGCCGGCATGATGCCGATCTTGCATTCATTCGGCGTTAGCACGCCGGGGCAGTTGGGGCCGATGAGGCGCGACTTGGAACCCGACAGCGCGCGCTTGGCGCGGACCATGTCGAGCACCGGAATGCCCTCGGTGATGCAGATGATCAGCTCGATCTCGGCATCGATCGCCTCGCAGATCGCGTCAGCGGCGAACGGCGGCGGCACGTAGATGCACGAGGCGGTCGCGCCAGTCGCTTCCTTGGCTTCGCGCACGGTGTTGAACTGCGGCAGGCCGATATGGGTGGTGCCGCCCTTACCCGGGGTCACGCCGCCAACCATCTGCGTCCCGTAATCGAGCGCGGCCTGGGTGTGGAAGGTGCCGGTGTTGCCGGTCATGCCCTGGGTGATGACCTTGGTGTCTTTGTTTACGAGGATGGACATTCGTGTCGTTCCTTTTTTCATCCTAGCCGTCATCCCGGCGAAGGCCGGGACCCAGCGACTTAATGGCAAACCAACTCGAACAGTTCGTTCCAGTCGGGGTTCATCTCTTCGATGCGACGCAGCTTCCATGCCCGTCGCCATTCCTTCATCTGCTTCTCGCGCATTATGGCCGCTTCAATGGTGTCGTGGCGTTCAAACCAGACCAGCATCTTGCAGCCATATTTCTTCGTGAAGCCTTCGATCAGTCCTTCCCGATGCTCCCAGACCCTTTTTGCAAGGTCGCTGCTAACACCGATGCAAATCGTTCCGTTTCGGCGGCTCGCCATGATGTAGACGTAGCCGCCGAGTTCCATCTTCTACTCGTCATCCCGGCGAAGGCCGGGACCCAGTTCTGCCGCCGCCTTTGGGCCCCGGCCTGCGCCGGGGTGACGGAGGGATGAAGTGTTACGCAAGGCTGCCATCCAGCGCCTTGCACGCCTCAAGCAGTTCCTTGACCGCATCGACGCTGACGCCGAGGTTGGCCTTTTCCTCGTCGGTCAGGCTGATCTCGATCACGTCCTCTGCGCCGCCCGCGCCGATCACCACCGGCACGCCGACATACAATCCGTCGACGCCATACTTGCCCTCAACCTGCACTGCGCAGGGGAGAATGCGTTTCTGGTCGTAAAGGTAGGCTTCGGCCATCGAAATGGCGCTGGTGGCGGGCGCGTAGAAGGCCGAGCCGGTCTTGAGCAGCGCGACGATCTCGCCGCCGCCCGAGCGGGTGCGCTGGACGATCTCGCCAAGCCGGTCTTCGGAGATGCCCTTGATCTTGGCCATGTCCGCAACCGGGATGCCGTTGATGGTCGAGTAGGACAGCACCGGCACCATCGTGTCGCCGTGGCCGCCGAGGACGAAGGCGTTCACATCCTTCACACTGACGCCGAATTCCCATGCGAGGAAGGTCGCGAACCGCGCCGAGTCCAGCACGCCGGCCATGCCGACCACCTTGTTGGCGGGCAGGCCTGAGAATTCGCGCAGCGCCCAGACCATCGCGTCGAGCGGGTTGGTGATGCAGATCACGAAAGCATCGGGGCAATTGGCCGCAATGCCTTCGCCAACCGCCTTCATCACCTTGAGGTTGATGCCGAGCAGGTCATCGCGGCTCATGCCGGGCTTGCGCGCCACGCCTGCGGTGACGATCACGACGTCCGCGCCGGCAATGTCTGCGTAGTCATTGGTGCCGGTGATGCTCGCGTCGAAACCTTCGACCGGACCGCACTGGCTGAGATCAAGCGCCTTGCCCTGCGGCACGCCTTCGACCACGTCGAACAGCACGATGTCGCCAAGGCCCTTGAGCGCAGCGAGGTGGGCAAGCGTGCCGCCGATATTACCGGCGCCGACGAGGGCGATTTTCTTGCGGGCCATTGTGAGGACGTCCTTCCCTTATTCATCGGGACGACAAACACGCGCACAGAATGCTGGCGCCAACCCCCGTCCCAAGCGGCATGGCACCCGTTACAAACCGGGCGGTAGGCCGCTCAAAATGGGATTGCAACCGTCAAAAGGTCGGATGCGGCAACTATCTTTGCAAACAGTTCGCAATTGCATTAATGCGGCAGGTCAGCCGATCGGGGGAACCCCTTAGCGCAGTTGCCGTAAGGTCAGGGCGCTGTTCAGGCGGGAATAAGCTCCCTGCCTGCGCGCGCGGCGAGGCGGCGGTCAAACATCCGGGTAATCGCGAGCCAGTGATCCTGCGCATCGGCATCCCCGCGCTCTGCCGCATCGGCAGCCGCTTCCACGGCGGCTTCGGCCGAGGCGAGACCGTGAACGGCAAAATGCCGCAGCGCCTCGGTCAGAAGCGGGTCGAAGGGGACAGATTCTGTCACACCATCTGCCCCGAGCCGCCGGTTGTCATTGGCCGCCCGCGCCAGCGCTGGAGCCAGCAATCCGCGCCCCGCGGCGCGCCATCCGAGACGGCGGACAGGGTGGTTGGTAGAAGCAAAGCGAACAGACATGAAGCGCGGCATTTCCCGTTATCGTCGCCGCGTCATCAGGTGCGCGGCGTGCCCGAACGCTCTAGCGATCCGCCGCTAAGGCTTGGTGTGATAACAGGGTTGAGAACAGCTTAACCCTGTTTCGGGCCAGCGCGAAAGCCAGCGTCTAGTCTTTGGCGGCCGGTGCCGGAGCCGCAGAAGGCGCTGCACCTGGCTGGGCTTTCCACTGACCTGCGCGGGCATATTCGGCCTTGACCGTGCCGGTGCCGGTATAGGCTTCACTCGGCGCAGAGGGGGGAAGCGGGGCGGCATCAGCCTTGGCAGCGCCGCCGCGTGCCGCCTGCTGGCGGACAGGCAGGGGATCGAGTTCGTAGGCGATGACCGGACGGCCCGGCGTGGCTGTGATCGGCGCGGATGCAGTGACCGGGATGGCGCTCGTGCGCCCGCTCACCATCGGCTCAAGACCCGCATAGGCAGTGCGGAATGCCGCAGCCTGCCCGCCTGCGCCGCGATTGCGGTAAAACCGGTGCGCGCCGATGCTGCCGATATGGTCGAGCGTGCTCGCCCAGTACGGATTGACCCAAAGCGTGTGATAATGCGTCGCCAGCCCGACCGGCGAATAGACGCTGCCGCCCAGCGCTTCGGACGCGATCCGCTGCGCGCGAGCCCAGCTGACGCCCGAAGGCCGCCGCGCCAGACTGCCGTCACAGGTGAAGGTGAACTGGCACCCGGTCGAGCGTTCCGAGCCCTGATAGACGACGCCGCACACGCTGGAGGGCCACGAGGGGTGAGCGACGCGGTTGAGCACCACCTGTGCCACGGCGCGTTGCCCTGCCTCGCTCTCGCTGGCGGCTTCGTACCAGATGGCTTGCGCGAGGCATTCTGCCGCGCGGGCGTAGGTGATGCCGGTGCCGGGCGAATAGAACGGCCGCGCCGCCGCGCCGACATCGATCAGCGCGCCCAGCTCGCGCCCGCTTTCCGCACCAGAGGCGAGCGGATCGGCGGTTGGCAGCGCGACCAGCGCGGTTCCGGCCGGGTCAGCCATGTAGAAGAAGGCTGAGCCCGGGAAGCTCATCCCCGGCCGCTCGAACGGCAGGGCAGCTTCGGCAGCCTGACGGGTGGCGAGCGCGGCGGTGCTTTCAATCGCATTGCCCGGCAGGGTGCCAACGCCTCCCGATGCGGCCATTGCGGGCACGGCAATCGCGGCAAACAGCACCGCGAGGCGCTTGCGCCAGGTCTTGCTGGGGAGGGCGTCGCCGGGCAGCGTCCATCCGTGGCGGGCTGAGGCCGTGAAGGGGAAGGAGGTGCGCAGCTGAGCCATAAGGTGTCCGAGGCCTTACGCGCGCGGCTCGGCAACGGCGAGGCCGGCGGACGCCTGCGTCCCGTTTCCGGACAGGTGGGCACGGCACCTTAACTCGTTGCGCCAACGAGCGCGCCGCCCTATCGCCTGGGCCGGATATGGCGCGGGATCGCATCAGCTTGAACGGGAAAGTGGCGGTGCTGGCGGCGGCGCTGCTGCTGTCGTCCTGCGCGTCCGATGCTCCCGTAGAGAGGCCGCAATCGGATACCCCCACGATCGTCAGCCTCAACCCCTGCCTTGATGCGATTCTGGTCGAGATTGCGGGGCCGGAGCAGGTTCTAGCCCTATCGCATTACAGCCGCGATCCTGGCGGGAGTTCGATCCCGGCGGGCGTGGCGCAGCGCTACGGTGTCACGGGCGGGACGGCGGAGGAGGTGATCGCGCTTCAGCCCAATCTGGTGCTCGCTTCGATCTTCCTGCCGCAGCCGACCCGCTCGGCGCTGGAGCGTGCCGGCCTCACAGTCGCGACCTTCGGCAGCCCCGCCTCCGTCGCCGAAAGCGTGGCGCAGGTGCGCGAGGTTGCCGCGCTCGCGGGCCGTGCCGGGAAGGGCGAAGCGCTCGCCGCCCGCATCGCGGCTTCCCCGCCGAATACCGGTTCACCGATCGACGCACTGCTGTGGCAGGAGGGCGAGATTGTCGCAGGCGAACAGACGCTTATCGCCGAATTGCTCCGCCAAGAGGGCTTCACCAGCCACGCCGCCGCCCGCGGATTGGGACAGGCGGACAGGGTCAGCCTTGAGCGGGTGCTCAGCGATCCGCCCAGCGTGCTGCTGATCGCAGGCGATGCGCCGGGCCAGCGCCATCCGGTCCTAGATGGGCAATACAAGCGGATGCTGATCGCCGACTTCAACCCCTCACTGATCTATTGCGGCGGGCCGACGATCCCCAAGGCACGCGAACGGCTGCGGGCGATCCGGGCAGAGGCGGATCGCCGCCCATGAACCGTGCGAGCTTGATCTTCGCCGCGCTGCTCGCGGTGCTGGTGCCACTCTCGCTTCTGGCCGGACGAGTGTGGATTGCGCCCGCCGATTTCGGCCCCGGCAACACGCTGCTGATCCTTGCCGAACTGCGCCTTCCGCGCGCGGTGCTGGCGATCACCATCGGCGCGGGCCTCGGTGCGGCGGGTGCGGCGATGCAGGGATACCTGCGCAACCCGCTCGCCGATCCGGGGCTGTTCGGCATAGCACCGATGGCAGCGCTCGGCGCAGTGGCGAGCTTCTGGCTGGGTACAGCGATCCCGGCCGCGTGGGCCGCGTGGAGCCTGCCGCTGATGGCGCTCGGCGGAGCTGGCCTCGGCATGGCGCTCCTCGCGCTGATCGCCGGGCGCACATCGTCGGACGCTGCGGGCGGGGCGGGCGGCGGCATCGCGCTATTCACATTGGCGGGCCTGATGCTGGCGAGCCTTGCAGGCGCATTGACCGCGCTGGCGATCACACTCGCGCCCAATCCCTTTGCCCTCAGCGAGATCGTCATGTGGCTCAATGGCGCGCTCACCGACCGGTCGTGGCGGGAAGTCGCGATTGCTGCGCCGCTCACCGCCGCCGGGATCGCCGTGCTGGCGCTCGCCGCGCGCAGCCTCGACGCGCTGACGCTGGGTGAGGAGGCGGCGCGTTCGATGGGGATCGAGCCGCGCCGACTGCTGGCGCTGCTGGTGGTGGGGATCGGGCTGACCGTGGGCGCGGGCGTGGCGGTGGCCGGGATCATCGGCTTTGTCGGCCTCGTGGTGCCGCATCTGGTGCGCCCCTTCACCAATCGCCTGCCATCAAGCCTGATCCTTCCCAGCGCACTTGCGGGCGCCTGTCTGGTGCTGGCCGCTGACAGCGTGGTGCGGGTGCTGCCGCTGGTGACGGAGCTGCGGCTCGGCATCGCGCTGTCGCTGATCGGCGCGCCGTTCTTCGGCTGGTTGCTGCTGCGTATGCGGCAAGGGCGGCTCTAGATGCTGGCGGCGGACAACCTTGTTCTGATGCGGGGCGGGCGCGAGGTCGTTAGCGGCCTGTCCGCCGCGCTCCAGCCTGGCACCATCACCGCGATCGTCGGCCCCAATGGCGCGGGCAAATCATCGCTGCTGCTGGGGCTTGCCGGATTGCTTGCGCCAGCCTCGGGCGGCGTCACGCTGGACGGCGAAAGTCTCGCCCGCTTGGACCCCCGCGTCCGGGCACAGAGCATCGGCTATCTGCCGCAAGCGCCCGACATCGCGTGGGACGTCGCGGCCGAGGCGCTGGTGGCGCTGGGCCGCCTGCCGTGGCGCGACCGGGGGACAGCTGCGATTGAGGCGGCGCTGGTCGCGCTCGACCTCGAACCTCTGCGTCATCGCCCTGTCAGCCAACTATCGGGCGGAGAGCGCGCCCGGGTGCTACTCGCGCGTGTGCTGGCAGGCGAGCCGCGTTGGATCCTCGCCGACGAGCCGCTCGCCGCGCTCGATCTGGCGCACCAGCTCAGCTTGGTCGCCCACCTCAAGGCCTGCGCGCGGCCTGAGAATGGGGCTCCGCAGGGCGTGGTCGTGGTGCTCCACGATCTCGGGCTGGCGATGAACCATGCCGACCGCGTGCTGGTGATGAAGGACGGCCACGTGATCGCAGACGGCCCGCCGAACATCGCATTGGCGCCGCAGGTGATTGCGCAAGGATGGGGAGTGCGGGCGCGGTGGCTCGGCGATGCGGGAGCGCAGGCCCTGATCGCGGAAGAGGAACCGGAACAGACTGAGAGGAACTGGGGGTAGCCCTTCCAGCCATGTTCCGGCCCTCCGCGACGCCTTTGCGAAGCGCCAGGTTGCGACCCTGAAGGGACCCGGCTTAGGAAGCGCAAAGTGAGCTTCATCTGATCGATCCGCGGTGTTTTGGCGACTTCAGTTTTTCTATAGTCCTACTTAAGATATTGAAAAGTAGAGGCGCAGATATGGGCTGGTTTTCACGCCGCGCATGGTGCTCAGATACCGCGCATAATGGCGAGCATCGGGATCGCGCAAACCGCAAGGTCGGATGCCATTTCGCGCCGCCATGACGTAATCCGATTGGGTCTTTCGGGTCCTGCCTTAGGGCGCATCGCTTCAGGAACCGGGAAACCGCATGGCCCTTCGCCCGTTGCACCCGCAATAGCCCGTCCCCATCTGTGATGCCTTGCGGATAACCCCGCCGCGCCGCCCTTGACCCACGCGAACATTTCCGGAACAGATTGCACCCATGAGCCTTACGACCATTTCCGTGCGCGGCGCGCGCGAGCATAACCTCAAGGGTATCGACATTGATCTGCCGCGCGATGCGCTGATCGTGGTCACGGGCCTGTCCGGCAGCGGCAAGTCGAGCCTCGCCTTTGATACGATCTATGCCGAGGGGCAGCGGCGCTATGTGGAGTCGCTCTCCGCCTATGCGCGCCAGTTCCTCGAAATGATGCAGAAGCCCGATGTCGAGCATATCGACGGGCTGAGCCCCGCCATCTCGATCGAACAGAAGACGACGAGCCGCAACCCGCGCTCGACCGTGGCGACTGTCACCGAGATCTACGATTACATGCGCCTGCTGTGGGCGCGGGTCGGCACGCCCTATTCGCCCGCGACCGGCCTGCCGATCTCCGCCCAGACCGTCAGCCAGATGGTCGACCGGGTGATGGCGCTGCCCGAAGGCACGCGCCTGTTCCTGCTCGCCCCAGTGGTGCGCGGGCGCAAGGGGGAGTATCGCAAGGAGCTGGCCGAATGGCAGCGCAGCGGCTTTACCCGCGTGCGGATCGACGGGGAGATTTATCCCATCGAAGAGGCTCCCGCGCTCGACAAGAAGTTCAAGCATGACATCGAAGTGGTGGTTGACCGGATCGCGGTGAAGGAGGGGATTGAGACCCGCCTCGCCGAAAGCTTCGAACAGGCGCTGAAACTGGCCGAGGGGTTGGCGTTTGTCGACCTGGCCGACGGCGTGGTGCCGGGGCGCGAGGATGAGGCGCAAGGTGCGGGCGCAATGAAGGGTGCAGGCCTGCCGCCCAACCGCATCGTCTTTTCCGAGAAGTTCGCCTGCCCCGTCAGCGGCTTCACCATCGAGGAGATCGAACCGCGCCTGTTCTCCTTCAACGCGCCCCAGGGTGCCTGCCCCGCCTGTGACGGGATCGGCGAGAAGATGCTGTTCGACCCGCAGCTGGTGGTGCCGAACGAGGCATTGACCCTGAAGCAGGGCGCGGTCGTGCCCTGGGCCAAGTCCAACCCGCCGTCGCCCTATTACATGCAGGTGCTGGCCAGCCTTGCGAAGGCGTATGGCTTCGACCTGACGACGCCGTGGAAAGACCTCGCACCCGAACAGAAGCTCATCATCCTCCACGGCACGGGCGGGATGCCGGTGCCGCTGACCTTCAAGGACGGCCGCCGCGAGTACACCGTCAACAAGGCGTTCGAAGGCGTGATCGGCAACCTCAACCGCCGGATGATGCAGACCGAAAGCGCGTGGATGCAAGAGGAGCTGTCGAAGTACCAGACCGCGCAGCCGTGCGAGACCTGCGGCGGCAAGCGGCTCAACGAAAAGGCGCTCAGCGTCCGCATCGCCCAGACCGACATCGCCACCCCCGTCGCCATGAGTGTCGCGGATGCGAAGGCGTGGTTCCTCGCGCTCGATGCGCAGCTGACCTCGCAGCAGAGCCAGATTGCGAAGGCGATCCTGAAGGAGATCAACGAGCGGCTGGGCTTCCTCGACAATGTCGGGCTCGACTACCTCAACCTTGACCGCACCTCCGGCACCCTCTCGGGCGGGGAGAGCCAGCGCATCCGCCTCGCCTCGCAGATCGGCTCCGGCCTCTCCGGCGTGCTCTACGTCCTCGACGAGCCCAGCATCGGCCTTCACCAGCGCGACAACGATCGCCTGCTCGAAACCCTCAAACGCCTGCGCGATCTCGGCAACACCGTCATCGTCGTCGAGCATGACGAGGACGCCATCCGCACCGCCGATTACATCGTCGACCTCGGCCCCGGCGCAGGGGTGCATGGCGGGGAGATCGTCGCGCAAGGCACCCTCAAGCAGATCCTCAAGGCCAAGGGCAGCCTCACCGCCGACTACCTCACCGGCAAGCGCAAGATCGACGTGCCGGCCAAGCGCCGCAAGGGCAACGGGCACAAGATCGTGGTCAAGAACGCGCGCGCCAACAACCTCAAGGGCGTGACGGCCAAGATCCCGCTCGGCACCTTCACCTGCATCACCGGCGTGTCGGGCAGCGGCAAATCCTCGCTCACCATCGACACGCTGCAGGCGGGCGCGGCGCGGGCGCTCAACGGCGCGCGGGTCATCGCGGGGGCGCATGACGCCATCACGGGCCTTGAGTACTGCGACAAGGTCATCGAGATCGACCAGTCCCCCATCGGCCGCACCCCGCGCTCCAACCCCGCCACCTACACCGGCGCCTTCACCCAGATCCGCGACTGGTTCGCCGGCCTCCCCGAAAGCCTCGCCCGCGGCTACAAGCCGGGGCGCTTCTCCTTCAACGTCAAGGGTGGCCGCTGCGAGAAGTGCCAGGGCGACGGCCTCATCAAGATCGAGATGCACTTCCTCCCCGACGTCTACGTCACCTGCGAGGAATGCGGCGGCAAACGCTACAACCGCGAAACGCTCGAGGTGAAGTTCAAGGGCCACTCCATCGCCGACGTGCTCGACATGACGATCGAGGATGCCGAGGAGTTCTTCAAGGCCGTCCCCCCGATCCGCGAGAAGATGCGGATGCTGAACGAAGTCGGCCTCGGCTACGTCAAGGTCGGCCAGCAGGCGACCACCTTGTCCGGCGGCGAGGCGCAGCGCGTCAAACTCGCCAAGGAACTCGCCCGCCGCAGCACCGGCCAGACGCTCTACATCCTCGACGAGCCGACCACCGGCCTCCATTTCGAGGACGTGCGCAAACTGCTCGAAGTGCTGCACCGGCTGGTGGAGGGCGGCAACTCGGTCGTCGTGATCGAACACAACCTCGACGTGATCAAGACCGCCGACTGGATCATCGACCTCGGCCCGGAAGGCGGCGTGCGCGGCGGGGAGGTGGTTGCCGTTGGGACACCCGAACAGGTCGCCAAGGAGCCTCGCTCGTTTACCGGACAGTACCTTGCGCCTTTGCTCCAACGGTAGGCAACCACGCCTGTCCTGAGCCTGTCGAAGGATCGCGGAAGGCACCCCCGAGCAGGTGGTGAAGGAACCGCGCAGCTTCACGGGCCAGTATCTGGCGCCGCTGCTCAAGACCTGATGTGAGCCCCCGCGCAGGGCCCCTCCTGAGCCTGTCGAAGGGCGGGGGCCTCATGAGGGTTCGCGCCAAGCTGCCAAGAAGCCAAGAGTGCAGTCGTCTCCTGCAAGGGAGGGGGCCACCGCAGGTGGAGGAGTGGCACGCGCAATCCTCCCCGAGCTCGCTCGGGGAGGGGGACCACCGTAGGTGGTGGAGGGGCAGGCGAGGCTGACCCGAACACCCCCTCAAAGTGTAGCAACCCCAGCCTCGGCTCACACAAAGCCACAAAGCCACGAAGAGGGCAGCGCAATCCCGAACCGCTCCTTCCCCCCTCGCTTGACCCCGGCGTTGTGGCTTCGCCACGCCTTCGGCTCCGCCGGGGCAGGTATCGGGGCCGGGGGTGGGTGCCCGACGCCCGAAGCCCTGCGCACCCTCGCGCCCCGGCGAAGAAAGTGTGTTTCACGCAGAGACCGCAGAGGAAAGGAGAGGCGCAGAGGGGGCCTGCCAACCTACGGACGTTTGTGAGCGTTTCGCGTTAGGGTTCGCAACCGCAACGTCCCTGTCTCCCGTCATGCTGAACTTGTTTCAGCATCCATGCGGCGGCCCGCACTGCCCGCGCTTGTGGCGTGCGCGGTGGGGAGATTGTCGCGGTTGGTATGCCCGAGCATGCCTGTCCTGAGCTTGTCGAAGGATGGTGAAGGAGCCGCACAGCTTTACGGGGCAGTATCTGGCGCGGTTGTTGGTGTGTTGATCCTCCCCGCGGCGCAGGAAAAAATTGAGCTTTTACCCACTCATAGTTTCTTGGGCTTTGAATTTGCCGAAAAAGTGGGAAACAATATTATCTTAGCCGTACACATTCATTAGCGAATAGTAGCTAGGGGCCTTTATTTCAGAGAGTCCATAGCGTTTATAGAACTTTCTTGCTGCGCGCCAACCTAGAACGAAACTTGGAAGCGAAGTCTCATTAGGGACTTCACTCCCATGCCAAGAACCGTCTAAAAGTGCGCTCTCATTGATTAGGTACGGGGTAAGACCTTGATTTACGATTATACGATTTCGTTCGCGTAGCGCACGCAACAAAACGCTCTTTAGCCATCCGTCTAGCTCTGCTAAGCGAGCGATAGACGAAACGAGAGGATAAAAAGCCATAAGGCCACGCACAACTGGAAGTTTTCTATCTTCTTCAAGAAAGCGTGTCAGATCTCTTTCTTTCAGGCCACCATAGATATAGCGCCTGACTTCGTTCAAGCATGTCACCAGATCCCAATCGACGTGGGGATCGCCAAGCCTAGCAGGATTGATCGGATGCCCTTTCCTAGGATAAAGGAGAAGGTGGATATAAATTATCTCACTTATCTTTCTTTTTATTCGTTTGATCGCTTTTTCTGTGAGATTGATTTCATCAGAAGAAACATAGTGACCAAGAAAATTTACGTTCTCGATTAGGTTCAGAGAACCACCATCATCTCGGTCAAGGTAATAGTCTCGCTTATCATCTGATGCGCGCTTGTTTATGAGCGAAATTCCCGATGATTTTTCAAAATTTATTCGGACTCCTGAGCGATCACAATGGGCTCTAAATCCAAGTTCGATGTTTCGCGCATCATTGTATGAGTGCGCTACCGCGATGACGTCGTCAGCGAAGCGCACGAATGATCCATTCAGTCGCTCGAGTTCCATGTCGAGTTCGTGGGCTGCAATGTTCGATAGGAATAAAGAGATCGAGCTTCCCTGTGGAACACCCTTTGTTCGTCTCTTATATTGTCGAGTTTGCCAACTTGGGTAGGTCGCAAACTCGTGACAAAGAAACGCTTCTATTACAGTGCGCTCGGCGCCCGTGATAACGAAGCTCTGATTTTCTATCAGTTTTCTTAAGTAAGTATGATCTATTGTGTCAAAATACTTACTGTAATCATATTGCATGACATAAGTTTTTGAAGGTTGAACCATTCTTTGCAAATGGATGATCGCCTCGAAGATCGTCTTGTCTGGGCGGTAAGCGAAAGAATAAGCAGAAAAAAGGCCGCGATTGCGCGCTGTCAATTTTCGATGGAAGATATTTGCAATCGCTGAGTCCGGGATAGCGAACGACATAATTTCTCTTATGCCGCCGTCGGGTTTTGTAATCTCAAATAAAATTGCAGGCTTCGGCGTATATTGGCCGCTCTGGATCTTGGCCCAAACACTTTTGGCTAAAAAACGAGCATGGGCGATGCAATATGTTGGATCATATTGCTTGTCATAATCCCAATGAGGTGGGCGACGACTGGGTGAGGCGATTGAGGTTTGGCCGGTACGGATCGAAAAGCGCTGTGAATGCTTCGTCGATGCCGCTTCCTTTCTTCGTTGCTTGGCTAGAATATTTCTAGCTTTGCGTTCAATCTCTTTCTCAATAACTTGCCACATTAGGTCACCGGGGTCCGATAGTCAGGGGTTCGTTGCGAAGGATGGCAGGACTTCGCATCCTGCCTGCAAAGTAATTTCCGAACCCCGGCTAGCGCTTCACGCACATAGATTTTTATTATTCTTGTATTTTATTCTGGTCAATCCCCCCTTTCCTACACCCCCCACACCCCACTACCGTCCCGCCCGCGCCGACCGGCCCACTCGCCCCCCATCCGCTCTCCCGCGTCCCTCGGCTCCTCGCAGCCCTGACGCGGTGGGGGCGTTCTTGCGGCGGCTTGGGCTGTACGGTGCGCCTTGTCCTCTCTCGCAGGAGACCCGCGCGGATGATTACGTGTCACGAGCACTATCTCACCAATCCCTCGCCCTATGATCCGTCGCGCAAGCTGCCTGTGGGGCCGACCGATCTGCGCGATCCGGGCGGCGAGGCGTTCATCGCCAGTTGGCTCGCCCATGTGGATGCCGGGCGGATTGGGGTGAAGGTTGAAACGCCAGAGGACATCCGCGCCGTCACGCTCGCCAATGAGCGGTTGATTTGTGGGGATGGGCGCTTGCCGATCTGGTGATTTTGGTGGGCGCGCTCAAGTAGCGCAGCGGTAGGGCGCAAAATCCCCCCTCCCGGCTGCGACTAGGGCCTGCTGTGCAGACCCAAGTCTCGCTCCCCTCCCGCGGGGGGAGGGGGAGGATCGTCGGGCCGCAGGCCCGCAAGGCCGACCGGCCGCCCGCAGCGACGCGCCCGTAGGGCGTGTGAGCGAGGATTTCGCATCGCGCAGGCGATGCGGAACACAAAAGCGCCCCTCCACCATGCTGCGCATGGTCCCCCTCCCCTAAGGGGGAGGATCGTCGGGGCGCAGGCTCTACACCCGATGCGGAACACAAAACTCCATTTTCCTACAGCGACTTGCGGCTGATACGCTCCTGCGCCTTGCGCCCGCTGCGGCGTGGTTTTGCCGAGGAGCTGCCTTATGTCCGATCATTCTCCCCCGTCCGCGCCGTCAACGCAGATTGTCGATCCGGCGGGCCTTGCCGCTGATCTGTCGCGCGAGGTGCAGGCGGCTTTTGTGCAGACGCTGGCGCAGTGGGGCAATGTGCGGGCGGCGGCGCAGCAGGCGGGGGTGAGCCGCGCGCATCTGTACCGGATGCGGCGCGCTTCGACCGAGTTCCGGCAATTGTGGGATGCGGCGTTGGTGCTGGCGCGGCCGCAGGTCGAGGAGGTGCTGGCCGACCGGGCGCTCAACGGGGTGCAGGAGACCGTGTTCTATCACGGCGAGGAGGTGGCGACCCGCACCCGCTACGATGGGCGGCTGCTGCTCGCGCACCTCGCGCGGCTCGACCGGATCGAAGCCTCGCATCAGGTGCACAAGGTCGCGGCGGAGTTTGAGGAGCGGGTGGCGCTGCTGCTCGATCCGCCGGTGGTGATGGCGTGGGATGACGAGGACTACGGGGAATATGGCGAGGAGGATTGGGCGGACGAGGGTGAGGGCGAGGCTGCGGAGGGGGATGACGGCGCGGAGGAGGATCTGGACGCCTTTATCGCAAGGCTGCGCGGGAACACCCCCTAAGCGGGGCCGTGCGGGGGCCGGTTTTTGGTTCCTGGACAGTGTCTCATGTGTCTCCAACAGCGCGCGGCGCGGCGCTGCGGCGGGCTGACAGGGCGGCGACGGCGGCGAAGGTCGCAGTCCCGCTCGCCACCATCCACAGGAAGGCGCCGGGCACGCCCAGGCCCCAGTCGAGCACGCCCAACACCGCCATCTGCACCACGATCGCCGCGAGCGCCGCGCGGCGGGCGGTGGAGCCGGTAAGCCCGGCGATGATCGGCACGGCCAGCACCGCCGCAATGGCTCCGGCATCAAGCACGAGGTTGCGCAGGCTCTCCCCCTGCATCGCAAGGAGCGCCGCAACCGCCGCCGCCGCTACCGTCGCGAGCCGCGCGGCGCGCAGCATGGCGCGGGGGGAGGCCTCGGGGCGGAGGCGGCGATACCCGCTCTCGGTCACTACGGCCGAGACGGCGAGCAGGGCGGAGTCGACCGAGGAGAGGATCGCGGACACCAGCGCTCCGGTGAAGACGATGAGCAGCCACGGCGGGAACAGGGCGGTGGCAAGGCTGGGGAGGTACGCCTCGTCCGCGCCGAAGGTGACGTCGAGGATGGGGGCGAGCTGCGGGCCGAACAGGCCGAAGCTGACGGGGATCAGCCCGACGGTGAGGTAGATCGCCGCTCCCCACAAGGCGCCGCGCCGCGCGACCTCGGGCGACTTGGCGGCGAGCGTGCGGGACAGCGCCTCCTGACTGACCATGGTGCCGGCAATGGGGATGAGCCAGAGCTCGACCCGGTCGATCCAGCTCTCACCCGGCGCGGTGAAGCTCCAGATGGTGGGCGGCGCGGCGGCCCACATGGCAGGCAGGCCCCCCGATGCCTCCGCCATCAGCGCGAACAGGATGAGGATCGCGATGACGATGACGATGCCCTGCACGATGTCGGTGACGACGTCTCCGGCAAGCCCGCCGAACAGGGTGTAGGTCATCACCAGCAGGGTGGCTCCGATCAGGCCGGTGGTGAAGTCGAGCCCCGATGCGCTCGCGATGATGGTGGCGAAGGCGAACAGCTGCGCGGCGGACCAGGTGGTGGCGGAGAGCGCGATCACGACAGCGGCGAGGCTCTCGGTCGCGGGGCCGAAGCGGCTCTTGAGGAAGTCGGCGATGGTGATGAAGCCGCCCGCGCGCAGCCGGTAGGCGAAGAACAGCGCGATCGCGAGGATGCCGATGGCATAGGCGAACGGCTCGGCCCGCGCGCCCGCGATCCCGTCCCGCGCGACCTCGCCCGAGGTGGCGATCAGGCTTTCGGAGGCGAACCAGGTGGCGAACAGGCTCATGCCGACGGCGAAGGGGCCGAGGCTGCGGCCGGCCACGAGGTAGTCGGCATCGGACTTCGCCCCGCGCCCGGCCCACACCGCAAGCGCGATCTGGGCAGCGACATAGAGCACGATCAGCGTGAGCGTGATGGCGGCATTCCCCCTGCAAACCGAGCGAAGTCCTAACCGGGCAGACACTGAACGCAAGAGGCGAAGGGGCGCAATCGTCAGGCAGCTGCATCCGGCGTGGGGAAGGGCGCGTTACTGGAGGCGGATAGGGAGCAGCGCAAAGGAGTGCCGCATAATGCCGTTCAAGATTGTCCGTCCCGCCTCGGTCTTGGCCGCCGCTCTGACTCTAGCTGCGCTGGGCGCAGCGGTGCAGGCGGGGACGATCAACTCCAACCTTCAGATCGATCCCGGCCAGACCTTTGAGCTGGGCGGCGGGCAGGAAGGCGGCTTCGTCGTGACCGGCACAAACACCGGGCCGGTTGCTGTGGTGGTGCTGAGCAAAGCCGACGGCGCCGCAGCCGTGGAGCGCGGGACTGTCGCGCCGGGCGGAGCGGTCGATGCGCAGATTGCGCCGGGCGAGATGGCGTTGCTGCGCAATACGTCTAGCCAAAAGACGGCGCGGCTGAAGCTGAAGGTTACCGGCGATACGTCGAGCCTCGGGATGAGCTACGCGGACAATCCCTAGCGCGATCAGTCGGCGATCAGCGCCAGTTCCACATCGGCGTGGCCGCGCGCGACCATGCCGAGTTCTTCGGCAGCGGCGCGGCTGACATCGATCAGGCGCCCGCGCGTAAAGGGGCCGCGATCATTGACGCGCACCACGACGCTGCGGCCATTGGCGGGGTTAGTGACACGCACGCGGCTGCCGAAGGGCAGGCTGCGGTGCGCGGCGGTCAGGTCGGAATTGTCGAACCGCTCACCGCTGGCGGTGCGGCGGCCGTTAAACTTGGACGCGTAGTAAGAGGCGCTGCCGCGGCCGAGGACAGTTTCCTGCGGCGCCGAGGGAGCAGGCTCTTCGATCACGGATGCAGGTGCGGTGACGTCAGCGGTGGGCTGGAGCGGCACGAGTTCAATGATGGCAGCGCTGGTGGCAGGCTCGATCCCCGAAGCGCCGGCATCCGGCGTGGCGGCCGAGGACGCAGCAAGCGGAGCAAGCCCGAGCAAGCCGGCTATTGCAAGGGCTTGCAGGCTCCGCGTAGCGGTGCTGCGGGCATCGAGGCCATGTATGCGATTTCCCGTCCGCATGACGGGGCCGTTAAGGCGGGGGCCTTCCCAAAAGCAAACCAGGTTAGCATTTCATCGCCGGGAGGGTTCCGGTGGGGAGTGAGTTGCCCCGGAAATGCGATGAACCGTTGGAACCGAGGTCGGCCAGCGGCCATCGCCGTGCGCTTTTGGCGCAGAGCGACTCGGGCAACAGAGACGGAAGGGGAGCGAACCGGCCCGTACAATGCAAATGGGGCCGGCATTGCTGCCGACCCCACTCTCACCGGCGTGTGGATGACCTTCGCTCACGATGCGTCCGGCGAACCTTCGGCATCCTTTCGCTCCGGGCCATACTTGGCGCCCGATGTCTAAACTCTCGCTGCCCGGTCTTGCGACTGGCCTTGCCAGAGCTTCGTCACCGGCGCTCGCGCCGGCATCCGGCTTTGCTCCTGCCAGCTGCGTCCATCGTCCGGCCGAAGCCTGTCGATTTTCGCCGCCTTGCGCATTCACTCGGCCGAGACCGCGTTCCTTTACCGATCTGAAGCGCGGCGGCTTGGGGGCTTTCGCCGTTTCCGCTGCTCTTCCGTCCGGCCAGGTTCTTGGCCTGTCCGGTGACATCGCGTCGCTCTCATCCGTTAATGAGCTGACTTGCCTTTGGCCGAAGCCTCCTGCATGCCGTCTCCAGCTGAGCGCGTGGACAGATGCCACCGCCATCCTTGGGATCAAAACCCCGGTAACTTCAAGGCCTTGCGGCTTTCCGTTCCGGTTGCTTCGTGTCCCGAAGACAAGTTGAAGGTGCGCCTGAATCGGCGATCTGACAACATTCCAACCGGCGAGTTTTCCACTTCGGGCGATTTGTCCTGTGGACACGAGTGGATAAGTCAACGCTTCGTCGCAATAGTCACGAAGCGGAGCAAAGAGCGGACACAGAACCGCCCCCAGAATGTCAGGATAAGGGGTTCAGGCCACTGCACCCAGCGGACCGACTCGGTTTTCCCCGCTTTGAAGTCCGATCAGGCGTCGCGGTTGCGGCGCGAGAGCAGGCGCAGGCGCAGGCCATTCAATTTGATGAAGCCCTCCGCGTCCTTCTGGTCATAGGCCCCGGCGTCATCCTCAAACGTCACATGTACTTCGGAATAGAGCGAGTAGGGTGACTTGCGGCCCACCACGCTGGCCAGCCCCTTGTAGAGCTTCAGACGCACGGTGCCGGAGACCTTGTCCTGCGAATGGTCGATCGCCGCTTGCAGCATCTCGCGCTCGGGACTGAACCAGAAGCCGTTGTAAATGAGCTCGGCATATTTCGGCATCAGCTCGTCCTTGAGATGCGCCGCGCCGCGATCCAGCGTGATCTGCTCGATCCCGCGATGCGCACGGGCGTAGATCTCGCCGCCCGGCGTTTCGTACATCCCGCGCGACTTCATGCCGACGAAGCGGTTCTCGACCAGATCGAGCCGCCCAATGCCGTGCTTGCGGCCCAGCTCGTTGAGCGCGGTGAGCAGCGTGGCGGGCGACATCGCCTCGCCATTGAGCGCCACACCGTCACCCTTCTCGAAATCGACGGTAATGTATTCGGGCGTATCAGGCGCGTCCTCGGGATTGACCGTGCGCGAATAGACGTAGTCGGGGGTCTCCTCCCACGGATCTTCCAGCACCTTCCCCTCGGACGAGGTGTGGAGAAGGTTGGCATCGGTCGAGAAGGGGCTGTCGCCGCGCTTGTCCTTGGGCACCTGGATCTGGTGCTTCTCCGCCCATGCGATCAATGCGGTGCGGCTGGTCAGCTCCCATTCGCGCCACGGGGCGATGACCTTGATATCCGGATCGAGCGCATAGGCGCTGAGTTCAAACCGCACCTGATCATTGCCCTTGCCGGTCGCACCGTGAGCGATGAAATCGGCGCCGGTCTGGTGCGCAATCTCGACCAGACGCTTGGAGATCAGCGGCCGCGCGATCGAGGTGCCGAGCAGGTAGTCTCCTTCATAGCGGGCATTGGCGCGCATCATCGGGAAGACAAAATCGCGCACGAATTCCTCGCGCACATCCTCGATGAAGATGTGATCATCGGGAATGCCCATCGCCTTGGCCTTGGCGCGCGCAGGCTCGATTTCCTCGCCTTGCCCCAGATCGGCGGTGAAAGTCACGACCTCCAGCCCGCGCTCGACGCTCAGCCACTTGGCGATGACGCTGGTATCGAGACCGCCGGAATAGGCGAGGACGACTTTCTGGGGCTGGGCCATGGGTGGTTTCCTTGGAAATGACGTGGGCGCGCCCCTATCAGCGCGCGGGGGCGGGGGCAATCGGCCTTTGCCGACGCGACTGGGGATGGACGCAGCCGCCGCAATCCTCCTTTCAGAATTTGCTGCTAAGTCCCCGAGGTATGGCGTCATAGGCGCTGCCAGACAGGGGATTGCATGCTGACAATGTGGAGCAAGGCGCGCGAGCTGGCGGATATGACTCCGCCCGAGCGCAATCGCTGGGTCGATTTTCTGCGCGCGGTTTCGATCATGGCAGTGGTAATCGGCCACTGGCTGATGGCCGGGCTCTATGTCGACGCCTCCGGCGAACTGCGGCGCGGTGATCTGCTGTCGGTGGCCGAATGGACCCACTGGCTGACCTGGGGCTTTCAGGTGATGCCGGTGTTCTTCCTTGTCGGCGGCTATTCGAATTCGGTGAGCTGGGCGGCGACGACTGCCAAGGCGCCTTTGACACAGGATGGCGTCTATCGCGACTGGCTGGCGAGCCGGGTGCAGCGCCTGATCACGCCGACGTTCCCGGTGTTGCTGCTGTGGGCTGCGCTGGCGCTGATCCTGACGCAGGCCGGCCTGCCGCGCGAACAGATCCGAATGGCGACCGAGGCGGCCCTGATCCCGGTATGGTTCCTCGCCGTCTATCTGCTGGTCACGGCCTTTACGCCGATCGCCTATCGGGCATGGCAGCGGTTCGGCTGGCTGAGCTTTGCCGTCTTCATCCCCGCCGCGATGCTGACTGATTGGCTGACCTTCACTGCGAAGGTGCCGTGGGTCAACTTCACCAATTTCCTCTGGGTGTTCCTCGGCATCCACCAGCTCGGTTTTGCCTGGCGCGCGGGCAAGTTTGCGGCGACGTGGTTTGCATGGGTGTGGTTCGCGGTGTCGCTGGCGATCCTCGTATCGAACACGGTCTTTGGCTTTTACCCCGTGTCGATGGTGTCCGCGCCGGGCGGCTTCTCCAATTCGCTCCCGCCGACTTTGGCGCTGTTTGCGCTGGGAGCGGTGCAGATCGGGCTGGTGCTGGCATTGGAGCCAGCGGGGCGGCGGATGCTCGACCACGTCGGCATTTGGACTGCGACGGTGCTGATGAACGGGATGATCATGACCGTGTTCCTGTGGCACCTCACCGCCTTTGTGCTGGTGATGACTGTCGCTTGGCTGGCGCTGGGCGGGGTGGGCCTCGACCCTGTTCCGGGCACGGGCGCATGGTGGGCGAGCCGTCCGCTGTGGATCGGGCTTTATATCCTCGCGCTGCTCCCCATGATCGCCATCTTCGCGCGGCATGAGCGCAGTTTCGGCCCGATCCGTGGCGGTCGCACCGTGCCGCGCCTCCGCGCAGTGCTGGGCGTGGTGGCAATCTGCGCAGGGCTCGGAGCGACGGCGGGGCTGACGATTGCCAGCCCTGAAGGCGTATCCGGTGTTCGCTGGTGGGTGATCGCGCTGCCGCTCGTGGGCGCGGCGCTGATGGGCTTTGGCCCGGTTTACCGGCCGCGCAACCGTCCGGGATCATCGGGCGAGCTGCCCGAACTCCCGATCAGATAATCCCGCGTGATCGGCAAGGCATGGCGGCTGCGGACGTATTGGATCTGGTAATTGCACATCCCGCCATTCTCGAAGACGGTCGCCGCTCCGGCGAGGTAGAAAGTCCACATTCGGAAGAACCGCTCGTCATGCAGGGCGATGATCGCGTCGCGGTTGGCGAGGCAGTTGGCATACCAGGCGCGAATTGTCTTGGCGTAGTGGAGCCGCAGCGTTTCGACATCGGCGGCGATCAGGCGGACTTTCTCGCTGGCCGCCAGCGTCTCGGACAGCGCAGGGATATAGCCGCCGGGGAAAACGTATTTGCGGGTGAAGGCATCGGTGGTGCCCGGCCCGCCAAAGCGACCGATGGTGTGGAGCAGCATCACGCCGTCATCCGCCAGCATTCGTGCGCAATCGGCGAAGAACGTTTCGAACTGCGCACGGCCGACATGCTCGAACATTCCCACCGACACGATCCGGTCGAACCGCCGTCCGCTGGCGGCGGTGTCGCGGTAGTCCTCCAACATGATCGTCACTTTGTCGGCAACCCCGGCGGCACGCACCCGTTCGCGGGCGAGCGCAGCCTGTTCCTCGGACAGCGTGATCCCGGTCACCCGCACATCATGATGCTTGGCCAGATGGATCGCCATCCCGCCCCAGCCGCAGCCGATGTCGAGCACCTCCTGCCCAGCTGACAGCGCCAGCTTCTTCGCGATATGCGCCAGCTTCGCCCCTTGTGCTTCGGCCAGCGTGGTCACGCCCTCGGGCCAATAGGCGCAGGAGTACTGCCAATGCTCCGCGTCCAGCATCAGGGCATAGAGCGGATTGCCGATGTCATAATGGTGCGCGACGTTCTGCTTGGAGCCGACGCGGTTGTTGATCTGTTCGGCAGCAAAGCTCGCGCGGTTGATCCAGCGCTTCAGCCGGCTTGGTGGGCCGAGATCACCGCCCTTGTCCCATGGATTGTTGGCCCGCAGCAGGCTGACGAGGCCCATCACATCACCTTCCTCGATCAGCAGCCGCCCGTCGATAAAGGCCTCCGCCGCACCCAGACGCGGGTCGAGCACGATGTCGCGCGGCACGCGGGCATCGGTGAAACGCAACACGATCTCAGGAAAGCCGGGCGCGCTCGTGCCATAGGTGCTGGCGCTGCCATCGGCGAACACAATGCCGAGGCGGCCCTGCTTGACAGCGCGCGACAAAAACCGGTCGAGGAGTGGCTTGCTCATGGCGTTCCTTTCGTGGTTCAATCCTGCCGGGTTACCGCACCTGACAGCTTTCGCAATATCGCGGTTGCAGCAAAAGGGCCGGTTAGGGGGGAAAGAACATGACTGAGGCCAAGACACAGATGACCGAAACGCCGGTCGAGGCTTTTCTCGCCGCGGTCGAGCCGCCGGCCAAGCGCGAGGACGCCCGCGTCCTGGACGCGATGTTTCGCCGGGTTACGGGCGAAGCGCCCAAGATGTGGGGGCCGAGCATTATCGGCTACGGCGATTACCGCACGACCTACGAAAGCGGGCGCGATGTGCATTGGATGCGCACCGGCTTCAGCCCCAGAAAGGCCAAGCACTCACTCTACCTGATGGGCGGCTACTGCGACGACATCACCGCCGCAGGCAGGGACGAAAAGCTGGCACGGCTGGGCAAGTATAGCACCGGCAAGAGCTGCCTCTATGTGAACAAGCTCGCCGATATCGATTTGGCGGTGCTGGAGGACATCGTCGCGGCGGATTGGCAGACGATACTGCGGCTGTTCCCGGAAGACTAGACCCCGGCGTACCACTGGTAGCCGGCAACATCCTCCCAGAACCCGCCTTTGCCCTGACCGATATCGTCGAAGCTGGCGACTGCTTCGATCGCCTTCACATATTTCGCCTGCTTGTAGCCCAACTGCCGCTCGATCCGCATCCTTAGCGGCGCGCCGTTCTTTTCCGGCAGCGGCTCGCCATTGAGAGTGTGAGCGATGATTGTCTGCGGGTGATAGGCATCGACCATGTCGATGCTCTCATAATAGTCGCGCCCGTAGAGCACATCGGCGCAGCGGAAGACGATGAAGTTCGCCCCTTCCTTGACCTTAGCCGCGTCAAGCAGCGCTGCAAGCTGCGGCCCTTGCCATTCGCCGATCGCGCTCCAGCCTTCGACACAGTCGTGCCGGGTGATCTGGGTGCGCTGCGGGAGTGCTCTGACCTCTGCGAGCGTGAGCGCGAGCGGCTGTTCGACCAACCCCTTCACTTCGAGCTTCCATTCGGGAAAGCCCTTGGCCAGTTGCTCCTGATAGAACGGATCGGCCACCGTCACCGATCCATTGCCCCGGAAGGTGGGCGAACGTTCGGCGCGGGAATATTCGGGTGCCAGACCCTGCTTGCCCGCGAGCGCGCGGTGGGTGATGCGGTGACTGTCCTCAGCGGCTTTGAACAGGCTCTTGGCGGTCTCGCTCTCGTTGATCTTGGAACAGGCGGCCGCGCCCATGGCGGCGATCCCGGCAAGCAGCGAACGGCGCGGCAGATCAACCATGGACAGGCGCTCCATCTTCGGGGGGCATGGCATCGGGTTCGGGCGGAACCGGAGCGGGCGGGGCTGCGGCATCCGCGCGCTTGCCGCCGGTGAACATCTCAAGGATCAGCCGCCAGTCTATCAGCGCCAGCACGATGTGGATCACGAAGAAACCGAAGATCCCCCAAGCGGCAATGAAATGCAGCGAGCGCGCACTCTGCCGCCCGCCGAGCACATCGAGCAGCCACGGCGCGGCCGCCTGGAAGCCCGGACTGATCGCGAGACCGGTGAACAGCATCAACGGCAACAGCACGCCGAACACCATGCCATAAAGAATGCGCTGCACCGGGTTGTAGCCATGCGCTGCCCCGTCCCCCGAATGCGCCTTGACCGAGGCGATCACTGCGTCCGGCGTCCAGTCGCGCGGCGTGGTGGTCAGATCGCGGCGGAAATGCCCGTTCACCAGCATCGCGACCCAGATGAACAGCAGGCCCACGCCGAACGGCCACGCCGCCGTGGTATGCCAGTCACGCGCGAGGGCGAGGTTGTAATGCTGCGGGATCGTCGCCCAGCCGGGGAACTTGATGACGTTGAGCCAGGCATCCTTGGGATCGAAGCCATAATCGCCCCAATAGAGATAGCGGTGCGCGTTGGAGATGTTCAGCCCAGTCATGAACAGCACAATGATCGCGGCGGCATTGACCCAATGCCATAGCCGGGTCGAGAGCGCGTGCTTCTTCATGCGGTTGCCCCTGTCGCCTGCGCCTGTTCGCGGGCGAGCCAGATGACATCGCGCGGCTGATCCAGCAGATGCTGGCCGCTGTCGATGAACAGGCTCTGCCCGCTCTCAAGCGCGCCGCTGCTCAGGAACAGCGCCGCATTGGCGATCTCCTCAGCGCCGGTCTTGCGCTGAAGTAGGTTGAGGCGGTGTGAAATTTCGGTCTCCTCCTCGCGCTGGTCGTGGCTGGCCAGCACGGCCCCCGGCGCAAGGCCATAGACCCTGACGCCCTTGTCTTGGTTCCCCTTGGCCAGCATCCCGATCGTGGATGCCAGCGCGTGCTTGGACATGGTGTAACTGAAGAAATCGGGGTTCGTATTTTCAATTTTCATGTCCGTGACGTGGATCACGCAGCACATGGCCGGGCTCACCGTGTGGGCGATGAAAGCCTGAGCAAGGCGGGCCGGGGCAAGTGCGTTGATCTGCATCGCAGCCCGGTTCGTACCGGGATCGAGTTCGGTTACACCGTCATAATCAAAAACCGAGGCGGAGTTTACGAGGCAGCGCCAGTCAGGCAGGCGCGCCGCGAGCCGTGTCACAGCGGCCACGGCCGCCTCATCATCGGCAAGATCGAACGCGATCGTCTCGGCCGAGGGCAGGGTGCAGGCGAACGCTTCAGCGGCGGTGCCGGAAGCGCGGTAGTGGATCACCACGTGCCACCCCGCCTCGGCAAAGCGGCGCACGATCGCAGCGCCAATGCGGGTCGCCCCGCCGGTTACAAGCACGGCAGGGCGGGTCATGCGGCAGATTTTGAGGTTTGGGGCATGGCCCAGCGCTAACAGGGCAGGGGCCGCGCTTCAATCGGGGAGCGCGGCGCAGCCCCTGCCGGTGATAGCTGAACGGGCAAGAACGCCGCTGGCGGTGGGACCAGCGGCGTTCAGCCCGTCAGAGGTTAGCACTTAGCGGCAGCGTGCTTCGCCGCGGTCGATTTCGCGGCCCAAGAGACCCCCGGCGAGACCGCCGAGGACGGTGCCAAGCGTACGGTCACCACGGGTGTCAACGGTGCGGCCGAGCAGGGCCCCGCCCACTGCGCCAATCACGAGACCGGTGGTGCCATTGTCACGCTTGCAGTAGTAGCGGCCATCATTCCCGCGCCAGACGCGGTCATTGCGCGAGAGGCGGCGGCCACGGTCATCCCAGTCGCGACCACGGTCACGATCACGATAATGGCGACGGTCGCGGCGATCACGCCAGTCGTCACGGTCGCCATAGGCGGCAACACTGGTGAAGGGCGCCGCGCTATCGTTGAAGCTGGCGAAAATCGGCGCGGGCGCGGCGGGCAGTTCGGCAGCCTGCGCAGGGGCGGCAAAGACAGCCATCGAACCGGCAGCGGCGGCGAGCAGGGCAAGGTTTTTCATGTCATTCTTCCTTGTGGCGGCTCCCCGATGGAGCGACCCCCTTTTCGTTCAGATTACTCGAACGCAGGATGAACGCGGCTTTCAGGAAATCGGCAGATTTGTTCAGCTGAGAGCGCTTTGGGATGAACCGTGGCTCAGCCGCGCCGGGCTGCGGCTTTGGCGCGCAGACGCGGGGTGAGCGTGGCCAGATCGGCTAGCTGTGCCAGCTCTTCCGCGGTTGCTTTGCCTGCCACCAGAGCTCGAAAGACCCGCGCAACGCTCCATTCCGCTGCGCCGATGGCAACGCGCTCAAGCGAATCGCCAGCGGCCACCTCCCCGGTCTCCAGCACCCGGAAGTACCACCCGCAGCGCCCGGTTGTGACGATCTGCGCGACCATGCCTTTGTGACCGAAGCGGTGTTCGATCTTCCAGCAGGGCTGGCGCGGCTGGCTGACCTCGATCAGCGCGGTTCCGAGACGGAAGCGGTCGCCGATATGGACGTTATCCTCCAGCAAGCCAGTGACAGCGAGGTTCGATCCGAACCCGCCGGGTTCGTCCAGCGCCGGATGGTCGCCGATTATCCCGCGCCACCATGCGTGGTGATCGAGCGGGTAGAGATGCAGCGCCATCTCCGGCCCGCCGTGCACTGTGCGGTCGGCCTGTTCGTCCGGGGCGAGTCCTTCTTCCAGCACCTGCACCAAGCCTTCCCGGGGGCGCTTGGCAATGGCGCTGAGTTCAGCGCCATTGAACGGGCGGGCGGTGCCGGTGCAGACGGCTTCGACGATATGCTTCATGGCTTTCTCACGATGAGGTCGATCCAGTCGCGCTGGGTGCCATCGCTGGCCTTACCTGCATAAGTCTCCTGCGCGGCGATGACGAAACCCGCTGCCTCGTAAGCCGCTACCAGCCAATCGGCCGGCGGGAAATTGTGCAGCCGCCCAAGCAGATCGCGGCCCTCGCCGTCACCGAGCTTGAAGCTCGCAAAGTGCCATCCGCCGGGGACGAGCGCCCGGTGGATGCGGGCGAGCACATCGGGGAAGGCAGCGCGCGGACAGTGGAGCAGGCAGGCGTGGGCCCATACCCCCGCATAGGCCGCCTCAGCCTCAAGCTCGTGAAAGGCCATGACCCTGGCATTGAGAGCGAAGGCCTGATTGGCGCGGGTGACGAGGGCCGGGGTGGCATCGGTGGCATCGACGACAAACCCACGCTCGCGCATCCGCGCCGCATCGCGCCCGCCGCCGCACCCGAGTTCGAGCACGGACGCGCCCTCTGGCAAGCGGTCGAGGAAGCTCTCAAGCTGGTGGCTGCAATGCTCGCCTGAGTGAAAGACCCAATGCGGCGCGCGCGTCTGGTAGAAAGCGATCGTGTCCGGATCGGTGCTCACGCGTCTGCTGCTGCTGCCGCCTCGCGGTCACGCTGGGCGCGGGATTTCTTTTCGGCGGCCGTCTTGAGCTGCCCGCAAGCCGCATCAATATCGCGCCCGCGCGGTGTGCGGACGGGGGCGGAGATGCCGCCCTCGAACACGATCTGCGAGAAACTGCGGATGCGGTCGGGCGTCGAGGTTTCGTAACCTGCGCCCGGCCAGGGATTGAAGGGGATCAAGTTGACCTTGGCCGGCAGGTTGTACTGGCGCAGCAAACGGACAAGTTCTCGTGCGTCATCGTCGCTGTCGTTCTTGTCCTTGATCATCACATATTCAAACGTGATGCGCCGGGCGTTCGAGGCACCGGGATAATCGGCGCAGGCTTGCAGCAGGTCTTCGATGCCGTATTTTTTGTTCAGCGGCACCAATTCGTCACGCACGTCCTTGCGCACGCCATGGAGCGAGACCGCAAGGTTCACCCCGATCTCCTCGCCGCAGCGCTCCATCATGGGGATGACGCCGCTGGTGGACAGCGTAATGCGGCGCTTGGAGAGAGCGAGGCCATCGCCATCCATCACCAGCTTCAATGCATCGCGGACGTGATCGAAATTGTAGAGCGGCTCGCCCATGCCCATCATCACGATGTTGGTCAGCAGGCGGCCATCGGCGGTGTAGTGGCCCGCCTCGTCATCCTCGTCGATCACATCAGCGTCGGACACCATGGTCCCGCGCGGCCATTCGCCCAGCGCATCGCGGGCGAGCATCACCTGCCCGACGATCTCGCCGGGGGTGAGATTGCGCACCAGCCGCATTGTGCCGGTGTGGCAGAACGAACAAGTAAGCGTGCAGCCGACCTGCGACGAGACGCATAGCGTTCCGCGCGTCTCGTCGGGGATGAAGACCATCTCGAAATCGTGACCGTCGGCTGTGCGCAGCAGCCACTTGCGGGTGCCATCGACCGAATGCTGGGCCTCGACCACATCGGGGCGGCCGATCACGAAGCGCTCCGCCAGCCACGGGCGCATCGGCTTGGCGATGTCGGTCATCGCCTCGAAATCGGTGACGCCGCGGTGGTAGAGCCAGTGGAACACCTGCTTGGCACGCAGCTTCGCGGCCTTGTCGTCCAAGCCCGCCTCGGCAAACAATTCGCGGATGCGTGGGCGGGGCAGGCCGATGAGGTCAATGCGGCCGTCTTCGCGGGGCGTGATGTCGCGCGCGGCGGGAACCGGGTCAACGAGGCCCGGAATGGACATGAGTGCGGTGTCGGTCATGAGGCCGCGCATATAGTCGCGCTTGGTCGGTTTGACCAGTCAGCGCTTCTGCGCACATCCGACGATTGCCGCGTCAATGGCGGTGGCAGCGCCAGCAAGGACATAGCGGTCAGTGAAAGCCCCGCCCTTGGCTCCGGTGGCTGAGACGCTCATCCGCGCAGCCGATCGCAGTGCGGCGATGATCGCGGCATCATCGCGCACATCCTTGGCCCAGGCATTGCGGCCCTTCGCCACGAGATCGAAGCGCTTATCCCCAACGGTGAGCCGCACCGCCTTCTTGTCCGCCACATCACGCGACAGGACAAGATGCACCGCCCCGCGCACCTTGCGATCCGGCCAGGTGGAGACCGTGGCATAGGCCGGCGCGGGCGGCTTGCCCTGCGCCTTGGCAATTGCATAGCACCGCAAGGGCTTGGCATCCTTGAACGCCGCCCAGCCGTCATAAACGCCAAGGCTTTCGCGCGCGGCCAGAGGCGCGGCGAGAAGCAGCAGGGCGAGAAGTGCGAACCTAGTCATAGCTGATGGCCAGCACTTCCCACTCTTTCGTGCCCGAGGGAAGGCTGACCACGCGCAAATCCCCGACACCGGCACCGCGCAGCGCCCGCGCGAGGGGGGAGTTCCAGCCAATCCGCCCCGCGCTCGCGTCCTGTTCGTCATCGCCGACCAGATGCACTGTTTGCTGATCGTCGTCCTCGTCTGCGATAGTGACCCGCGCGCCAAAGAACACGCGGCTGCGGTCCACCTGCGCGGCAGGATCGACGACACGGAGAGCTTTCATTCGCTTGATCAGATGAGTGAGCTCGCGATCGATCTCGCGCATTTTCTTGCGGCCATAGAGGTAGTCGCCATTCTCGGACCGGTCGCCATTGCCCGCCGCCCAGCTGACGATCTCGACAATCGCCGGGCGGTCGGTTTCGAGCAGCTGGTCGTATCGTGCCTTCAAGGCCGCCATCCCCGCAGGCGTGATGGGTTGCCCCTGCGGCTTCACGGGCAGGCTTAGCGCAGGAAGGTGTCGACCGGACGCGGCAGTCCGGCCCGATCGGGGTACATATGCGAATAGGTCACCGCATTCCCGATCACGCGCATGATATAATAGCGCGTTTCGAAATTGGCGGGGATCTTCTCGACCCAGGTGACCCAGTCGATCTCGCCCCGGCGCGGGTCGCCGTTGAGGCGCAGCCATTCGTTCACGCGGCCGGGCCCTGCGTTGTAAGCGCCGACCGCCAATGGATAGGCCCCGCCGTAATAGTTCATCATCCGCGCAAAATAGGCATCGCCCAGCGTGATATTGTATTGCGGCGCGCCGGTCAGATCGGCGGAAAGATATTGCATCCCGAGCTTGCCTGCCTGTTCGCGCGCGGTGCCGGGCATCAGCTGCATCATCCCGCGCGCGCCAGCATGGCTTTCACGCGTGCGGTCAAATTCGCTTTCCTGCCGCGCAATGGCGTGGACCATCACCCAGTCGTTGACAGCAGGCGGAGTCGCGACAACCGGGAAGCCGATCCGCTCAAGGCTGGAAAGACCGTTCTCACCCGCCTTCATGCCGAGCACCACCGCCATCTCGTCCAGCCCGACCTCGTTGGCGAGCATCGCGGCCATCAGCATTTCGGTCGGCGTGTCGGCCTCATCGCCCAAGGCTTCGAAGAAGCGGCGCTCGGTGCGCCAGTCGCGGCGGCTGACGGCGAGCGCGCGGATCGCCTTGACCAGCGGGCGGCTTTCGAACTCGGCGCGGACGGTCGGGTCCATCGCGGGCTGCGGGAGACCGGCGAAGGACGGCATCGACCGACCGAGCTCGGACAGGGCGAGCTGGCCATAGTAATAATCCGGCCAGCGCGCGGCCATTTCGAAATAGCGCGCTGCATCCGTGCCATTGCCCGCCTGGCGCGCCGCACGTCCGGCCCAGAAATAGCCCTTGGCCTTGGTCAGCGGGGTCTTGGCCGCATCGCCATAGCGTTGGAACAGCGGCGCCGCGGTGGTGCCGTCGCCCATGTCCCACAGCGCCCGCGTGCCGCCGAGCCACATCAGATCGGTGTAGCGATCTCGCAAGGTGAAGCTCATCAGCGAGACATCGGTGCCCGGTGCGAACAGATCGTCGGTGCGGGCGGCGATCATTGCCGCATCGCGCGCGCCGGTAGCCTTGGCGAGGGAGAGCAACTCGCCCACGAAAGCCTCGGGATCAAGGGCGGGGCGATTGAACCCCGGCCGGTTGGTGAAGACCCGCGCGGCCTCGCCCGATTGGCCGGTGGAGCGCAGGAACTTGACCAGATTGAAGGTGTAGCCCGGATCGGCTTCCGCCCCCGCTGGCACGGCGAGGCCGGACATCTCGGGCCGCGCACCGCGCAGCAGCGACAGGCGGGCCATGGCGAGCTGGCGGTCGGTCTCGGACAGATTGACCAATTGGCGCGAGGCGGCATCGCTCTTGCCCTGCCACAGCAGTGCATCCATCCGCACCGCATGATCTTCCGGCGTGAATTGCGCGCCGTAGAGCCCGGCAATGTACAGCTCGACCGGATCGCTCATCGCGCCTCCGCGCCAGGCGCGACGCGCTTCCTCAAGGGCCTTGGGGTGCTGCATCGCAGCCAGTGCCAGCGCGAAGCGCGAGCGACCGGGGTTGGTCAGCGGCGGGTTCGCATCGAAATAGCGCAGCAGTTCAGCCTGCGGCGGAGCCTCGTTCTCCAGCGCGGCCTCTGCCCGCAGGCGCAGAATATCGGCGCGCGGGAAGCTGGGGTAGGCGAGCACGAAGCCCGCATAGTCGGCGAAGGTGTGGGTGCGGCTGGCTTGCAGTACTTCCCAGCGCGCCACCGCCGCGTCGATCGCGGCTGGCTGACGCGCGACGAGATTATCGCTCCCCGAAAAATTCTGCGCAGTGGCCGGCAGCGCTGCAAAGCCCGCAAGCGTTAGCCCGAGTGCAGCATAAATCCGTGACGAGAACAAAGAATAACGGACCATGCTGGACATAATGCCAATCGGCTCCTTATCAGGCGGTGAACGAAAGAGGGCGGGGGATGCCCGCTTCGATTGATATCTAGCGATGAAGGCAGGACAAAGGCAATGTTCAGCGGTTCGATACCCGCTCTGGTGACTCCTTTCCGCGGCGGGACGTTTGACGAGGCCGCATTCCGGCGGCTGGTCGACTGGCAGATCGAAAACGGCAGCGCCGCGCTGGTGCCCTGCGGGACGACGGGCGAGGCCTCGACGCTCTCCAACGCCGAGCATCACCGCGTGATCGAAGTCTGCATCGAACAGGCTGCGGGCCGCGTCCCGGTGATCGCTGGCTGCGGCTCGAACGACACCCGCAACGCGCAGCTGCACATGAACTTCGCCAAGAAGGCGGGCGCTGCGGCGGGTCTCTGCGTCGCCCCCTATTACAATCGACCGAGCCAGCGCGGGTTGGTGGCGCATTTCAGCTATCTCGCCGAAAACTGCGACCTGCCGATTGTGCTCTATAATGTGCCTGCGCGCACAGTGACCGACCTGCTCGACGAGACAGTTGTGGAGCTGGTGCGCAAGTATCCCGACCGGATCATCGCTATCAAGGACGCCAGCGGCGACCTGTCGCGGGTTGCCGACCACCGGATGGGAATCGGCCGCGAATTCTGCCAGCTTTCGGGCAATGACGAGCTCTGGCTGCCCCACGCGGCGGCGGGTGGGCGCGGGTGCATTTCGGTGACGGCGAACGTCGCGCCGAAGCTGTGCGCCGAGTTCCACGAAGCGATTGCGGCGAACGAGTTGAAGAAGGCTCGCCAGCTGAACGACCGCCTGTTCCCGCTGCATTATGCGATGTTCTCCGACGCGAGCCCCGCGCCGGTGAAATATGCGCTGAGCCGCGTGCACGGCTGGATTGAGCCGGAAGTGCGCTTGCCGTTGGTCGAGGCTTCGGATGAGGCCAAGCGCGCGGTGGATGAGGCGCTGGTGCTGGCCGGGTTGCTGGAGGGGTAAGTTCACGCGAGCCCACCCAACTCCGTTCGCCCTGAGCTTGTCGAAGGGCTGCACTTTCTTGGCCTTGGCGCATCAGTTCAAGTGGAAGAACAGCCCTTCGACAGGCTCAGGGCGAACGGCTTGATGTCAACTAAACCACCTCGTCTTCGTCCAACAGACGCTCGGCATGGCCTTGCGGTTCGCTGGCCAGGATCGCGTCGGTGATCGAATCGATCTGCGCGCCGACCCGTTCGGGGTGGTCGATCGCGGCGATGTGGAACAGCGCGTCGCCCTGATGCACCACCGGCAGGGTGGCGTGGCCGATGATGATGCCGTCCAAGGGGCTGAACATCTCCTGCGGCTCCTCACCGAACAGGCCTGAGACGCAGGCGAGCACATCACCCTTCCTCACCGGATCGCCGGATTCGCGCACCATCTGCACCACGCCGCCGCGTGGGGAGCGTACCCAGACTGAGCGGTTGGCGCGGGCCGGGATGCCGACGGCACTGAGGCCGTCGTCTGCTTCGATCATGCCGAGGTGCGCCAGCACCCGCTCGACCCCTTCGACGCCAGTCTCAATCGACAGCCGGTCGAACCGCAGCGCTTCGCCCGCTTCCATCAGCAGCATGTCGACCCCGTGCTTCTGAGCGAGATCGCGTAAAGACCCGTCGCGCAGCGGGCTCTCGATGATCACCGGAGCGCCAAACGCCATCGCCAGTTCCACCAGCTTGCGGTTGCCCGCCGCAATGCGAATTTGCGGGAGGTTGTAGCGGTGGATCGCGGCCGAGTGGATGTCGATCCCGAGCTGGCAGCGCGCTACCACCTCGCGGTAGAACACGTGGGCGAGCTGCCCGGCGAGCGATCCGCCCGCGCTCCCGGGAAAGCTGCGATTGAGGTCGCGCCGGTCGGGGAGGTAGCGCGAATGCGTGATAAAGCCGAAGATATTGGCGACCGGCACCAGCATCACCGTTCCCGCCAGCACCGCCGGATCGAGCTTCTTGGCCAGCCGCTGGATTACCGCTGTGCCGATGATCTCGTCACCGTGGATGGCCGCGCTCACGAACACCGCCGGGCCGGGCCTTGCGCCGTTCAGCACTCGCACCGCCAGCGATGATGCCGTGCCGGTCGCCATCGTGGTGATCGGGAAGGCGACATCGCGCATCGTACCGGGCGCGATGCTTTCCCCGGCGATGATGAATGGTTCAGGACTGTTCATGCCGCCAGGCCCCCGTGCTGCGTGCACCAAGCGATACCCCGCATGGGCGCTCAGCGCAAAGGCCCTCGCTTTTTGCGTCTCGCGCTCCTACATCGCCCGTCCCATGGCACGCCCCAAACCCGTAACCTTCGACAAGCTCAAGATCGTCGCCGAAAACCGCCGTGCGCGGTACGATTACTATATCGAGGACAAGTTCGAGGCCGGGCTCGCCTTGCAGGGCACCGAGGTCAAGGCGCTCAGGGCGGGCGAAGCGAGCATCGCGGAGTCCTATGCCGAGGTGAAAGACGGGCAGGTCTGGCTGATCAACGCCAACATCCCCGAATACAGCCACGGCAACCGTCTCAACCACGAACCGCGCCGCCCACGCAAACTGCTGCTGCACGAACGCGAGATCGAGAAATTCGTCGGCGCAGTGGAGCGCAAGGGCATGACGCTGGTGCCACTGATGGTTTACTTCAACAGCACCGGCAGGGCGAAGGTCGAACTCGCGCTCGCCAAGGGTAAGCAGACCCACGACAAGCGCGCCAGCACCAAGGATCGCGACTGGAAGCGCGACAAAGCCCGCTTGATGCGGGATCGCGGGTAAATCGCGGCCAGCGAAAAAATACTCACCAAGGCCCGGATTCACCTACTGGTCACCAAGGCTATGCTACCCATATCGGTATCCACAATGCGCTCCCGGCCTGCCTCCTGCGATACTGTCGCGTCCCTACGCCTGCTTGCGCGTCGGGAAGGCGCTCGCCCATGAGCATCCCGCCGCCCCGCAAAAAGAGCATCAGTTTCCGGTCCAAGACCTGGGCAATGGATGTCATTCGCAACAACACCCCCACGCGAGAGGGAATGGCGGCGAACAAGTATCTGGCCCCGATCGCGCACCGGTTCCTCTCGCCCGAATTGTGGCGCTTCACCCGCCGTTCGGTGCCGCGCGGTGTGGCGCTCGGGCTGTTTGCGGCTTTCATTGTTCCGATCGGGCAAATCTTCCTCGCCGCCTTTCTGGCGCTGCCTTCGCGCGCCAACGTGCCGCTTGCCGCCTTGGTCACGTTCATCACCAATCCTTTCACGCTGCCCTTCTGGATGGTGGTCGCCAACCGGATCGGCGAGTTCTTCCTGCGCTTCGATGCCGCCAGCGCCAGCCTGGCGAGTGCCACGGCTGATGACGGAACCTGGGCCGTGCTGATGCTGATTTACGAGGTCGGCGCGGCAACCCTGCTGGGGTGTGTCGTCCTCGCGGTGGTCACGCCTGTCATCGGCTATTTCGTTTCGGTCTGGGTTTGGCGCGCTGTAGTGTCCCGCAAGCGCGCCAGACGGTTGAAGGCGATGGTGGGACGGCTCGACCAGCGGCTCGGCACGCAGTAGGAAGCACCCTTCCGCGCTTCCCGCGATCCCTGAGCCACAGGAGCCTGCCCGCTTGTCCCGCCGCCTTGGCAATGATTCGAATCTTGTGCCCGCTGCGAATGACGCAAGCGGGGCTAACGACGCGCCTCCCGCTACGTTGCTGCTTGCGCTGGGCGGAGCAGTGGTGGCGAGCGCCGCTATGCTGTTCTTCGCCACCGGTAGCGGCATTGTGGCGCTGGCCTTTGTGCTGGCGGCGGGCGTGATGCTGGGCGGCGTGGTGTTGCTTGACCGGATGCGCGGCGCACCGGCCAGCGAAGGTATCGGTGCCCCTGACTGGAGCGTCACCGTCGCCGCGATCGAGCGCGAGGGTGAGGCGATCGCCATCACTGACCGCGCCAATCGCATGGTCTGCGCTAATCTGTTCTTCCTCGAAAGTTTCGGTGCCAATGCCGCCCCGCCCGCGCTGCCGTTCGGGCGTGCGGGGCAGGAGGCGGTGACGCTGCTCGCGCGCAATGCGTGGCGCGACGGTTCGGCGTCGATCGAGACGCTTGAGGCGCTGGACGAGACCCGCTGGCAGATTGCCGCCACCCGCGCCGGACGCGGGGATGATCACCTGATCTGGCGGCTGCGCCCGATGGCCCGCGCGCGGGTGGACAACCTCGGCCTGCTCGATCTGGCGGGGCCGTTCGGCAAGATGCTGAGCCGCGCCGGGATTGAGACAGCGATCACCACCGCCGACGGCGTCATCCGCGCCGTCAGCTCCGGCTTTGCCGAGCGGGCAGCGGGCGATGACCGTGCGACCTTGGTGGGTCAGGACTTCGTCAGCTTCCTGCGCTCGGACGAGCGGGACCGCATCTTCTTTGCCCGCGAAGGGCGGGGCGGCACGCCGCAGACGCTGGTCGATATTCCGCTTGTCGATCCCGAGGAGCGCGTCACCGCCGCCGGGCCCGACGAGGCGACTTCGCTGATGCTGCTGATCGATAGCGGCGTCGGCATTGGTTCTGGCTGGGACGGGGCCTCGCAAGCGGGTGTTGCGCAGCTTGATGCGTTGCTCGCGCAATTGCCGCTGGGTCTGGCGATGACCGACCGTGACGGGCGTTTCCTGTTCGGCAACGAAGCGTTCCTGCGCTCGGTCGCGCGCGAAGGGCGGGGCCTGCCGCAATTCCCGACCGATCTGGTGGTGCGCGAAGATAAGGCCGCGCTGTCCGACGCTGTGCGACGTCACGGACGCGGGCCTGCGACCAGCGGCGATGTCACCGTGCGGCTGGTGGGCAGTCCGGAAGAGCCGGTGTCTTTGGGCTTGGCAGGCGTGCGCGGCTTGGGCGAGGCGGCGGTGCTGCTCAGCCTGGCCGATACGTCTCAGGAAAACCAGCTCCGGCGCCAAGTCGCACAAGCCACCAAGATGCAGGCCGTCGGCCAGCTCGCTGGCGGGGTCGCGCATGACTTCAACAATGTCCTGACCGCGATCATCGGCACCTGCGATCTGATGCTGCTGCGCCATATTCCGGGCGACAGTGATTATGACGATATCCAGCAAATCCGCGCCAATTCCAACCGCGCCGCTGCGCTGACCCGGCAATTGCTCGCCTTCTCGCGCCAGCAGACCCTGCGGCCCGAGATCATCCAGCTGCCGGATGTGGTCAGCGAAGTCAGCCCGCTGATCAAGCGGCTGCTGGGCGAGAAGATCACCTATTACGTCCAGCATGACCGCAACCTCGGCCCGGTGCGCGCCGATCCGCAGCAGCTGGAGCAGGTGATCATGAACCTCGCTGTGAATGCGCGCGATGCGATCCAGTCACGCGGGAACGGGCAGGGGCGGATCTCGCTCTACACCCGCACCTTGCAGGCCAAGCAGGTGATCCAGCTGGGTTCAGAAGTGCTCCCAGCCGCCGATTACACCGTGCTGATCGTGCAGGACACCGGCGGCGGCATTCCGCCGCACGTGCTGCCCAAGCTGTTCGAGCCGTTCTTCACGACCAAGGAACAGGGCAAGGGTACCGGGCTTGGCCTGTCGACCGCCTACGGGATCGTCAAGCAATCGGGCGGGTTCATCTTTGCTGACAATATCAGCGACAAGGCCGGTCATCCCACTGGCGCACGCTTCACGGTCTATTTCCCGGTCCACCGCGGCGAAATGCCCAAGAAGCGCCCGGTGCAGGAACTGGTTTCGTCCGACTGGTCGGCGGGCGGCAAAGTGCTGCTGGTCGAGGACGAGGACATGGTCCGCATCGTCGCCGAACGGGCGCTGGCGCGGGCAGGTTATGACGTCACGGCCTGCGCCAATGGCGAAGAAGGCCTGGCTGCGATCACCGAGGGCACGGCGAAATTCGATATCGTCGTCTCGGACGTGGTGATGCCGGGAATGGATGGCCCTGCGATGGTCCGCGCGATCCGCGCCAAGCTGCCACACATGCCGGTGCTGTTCATGTCTGGCTATGCCGAGGAACAGCTCCGCCGTGACATCGACATTCCCGACATGCACTTCATCGCCAAGCCCTTCAGCGTCGCTTCGATCGGCGACAAGGTCGGCGCAGTGCTGCGCGAGGCGCGGGCGGTGCAAGCTACCGAGGCGTGATCCGCGTCCCATCCCCCCATTTGGCGGGAAATCGCTCCATTCACCTTGGATAAAGCGTCCAAGTCGTTCATCCTGATTGTCATAAGGCAGGAGGGGACGAGATGATTGACCGGGCATTCAGCGCTATGTGCAGCGTATCGGCAGCGGCTTTGCTGGCGGCAAGCGCTGCGGCGCAGACATCGGACGACAGCGCGCGCTCCGAATCGGCGCAGGGCGAGGTTGCGCTGACGATCTACAACAACAACATCGCGCTCGTGCAGGACGTGCGCCAGCTCCCAATTGCCCAAGGCAGGACGCGGGTGGAGTTCCCCGATGTCTCGGCCCAGATCCAGCCTCAGACGCTGAGCTTTGCTGCCGCGAATACCACGATCATCGAACAGAACTTCGATTACGACCTGCTCACCCCGACCAAGCTGATGGAGAAAGCCGTCGGCCAAAGCGTCACCTTGCTGCGCACCAACCCCGCCACCGGCGTGGAAACCCGCGAGCGCGCGACCGTGCTCTCGGTCGTGGGCGGCACGGTGCTCAAGATCGGGGAGCGGATCGAGGTGCTGCGTGATGATGGCCTGCCGGTGCGGGTCATCTTCGACCGCGTCCCGCCCAATCTGCGCGCGCGCCCCACGCTCTCGGTCAATCTCGACAGCACCCGCGCCGGTACCCGTCCGGTGGCGCTGCGCTATCTTACAAACGGCCTCGGCTGGAGCGCGGATTATGTCGCGCTCTATAACGAGAAGGGCGGCACTATCGACATGCAGGGCTGGGTGACGCTGACCAACCAGACCGGCACCACCTTCCACATGGCGGATACCGTGCTGGTCGCAGGCGCACCGGCGAGTGCGGGGGATGCGAGCTCAGGCGGCGGGCGCGGCTTCGGCGATCGCGGCATGACCCGCGCCGGAACCGAGGCGGCCAGCCGCGAGCGATTGGGCGATTTCTACCTCTATCCGATCAGCGCACGGACAACGGTCGCCAATGCGCAGACCAAGCAGGTGAGCTTCCTCGATGTGCAGGGCGTCGCCGCGCGCAAGATCTACTCGCACAGCGTCTATTGGCAGCAAAATGACGAGGAGCCGGAAAACGTCGAAAGCCGCATCGCCTTTTCGACCTCGCGCGATCAGGGCCTTGGCGATGCGCTCCCGGCAGGCACCGTGCGCTTCTACCAGCGCGACAGCGAAGGCACGCCGCAGTTCATCGGCGAAAAAGCGATCTCCCACACCCCGATGGGCAGCGATCTGTCGCTGGTGACCGGCGAGGCCTTCGACATCACGGTCAAAGCCGAAGTCGAAAAGCGCGAGACCATCACCGCCGACGAATGGGAAAAGAGCGCGCGTTACCGCGTGGTCGAAGATGGCAAGGTCGTGCAGGAGGTCACTCTGGAGCGGCCGAAGACCTACTACCGCACCACCATGCGCTACACCCTCACCAACGCGAAAGCGGAAGCCGTCGAGGTGCAGCTCACCCAGACCGGCCTCAACCGCAATTGGTGGTCGGACGATTTCCGCATCACCTCGGAAGACATCAAGGGCGAGCAGCTCAACAATGACCAAAGGCGCTTCATCGTCCCGATCCCTGCCGAGGGTGAACGGGTGATCCGCGTCACCTACGAAACTCGCTACTGAGGGCCGGGCAATGCGCCTGCCATCCGTTGCGCTGATGGGAGCTGCGGTGCTCGCTGCCCCGCTATGGGCGCGCGAGGTGATCGACGCCGCGCCGCCATCCGACATCGCGGTCACCATCTACCGCGATCCCGACCGCGACGTGGACGAGCCGCTGGAGGCTGATTACCCTCAGGGCCTCGCCATGATCAGCGAGACCCGCCGGGTGACGCTGCCCAAGGGCGAATCGACCATCCGCTTCGAAGGCGTGGCCGAAGGCATGATCGGTGTCTCGGCCATCGTCACCGGCCTGCCCGGCGGCACGATCGAGAAGAACCGCAACGCGCAGCTGCTTTCGCCCGCCGCTTTGGTGGACGGGACGCTCGGCAACCGCGTGACCATCACCCGCATGAACCCCGCGACCGGTGCGGAGGTGAGCGAGCGGGCGGTGGTGCGCACCCGCGCCGATGGCGGTTTGGTGCTGCAAACCAGCCAAGGCTTCGAAGCGGTGCAATGTTCGGGCCTGTCCGAAACCCTCACCTACGACCGCGTGCCGGATGGTCTTTCGGCCAGCCCGGTGTTCTCGGTCGACACCCGCTCGCCCGAAGGTGGCACCTATGATGTGACGCTGACCTATCTTGCCTGGGGCTTCGACTGGCAGGCCAATTACGTCGCCACCATGCAGGAGAAGGGCGGGGCCGGTGAATTCGACATGGGTGTCCTGAGCTGGCTCACCCTCGTCAACGACAACGGCCAGAGCTTCGATAAGGCCCGGCTCCAGATCATCGCTGGCAAGCTCAATGTCGACAGCGACTATGAAAGCCTCGCCGATCCGCCGGTGGCCGAGGCGCTGTGGCTGACCTGTTATCCGTTGGGAACTACCAGCAGCGACATCGCGCCGCCGCCGCCGCCTCCGGTCATGTACGCACCGGAAATGGCCTATCCCGCCCCCGCGATGATGGCGCGGGAAGACCGCATGATCGTCGTCACCGGATCGCGGCTTGAGGCCGTGTTCGAATCGCCCTCGGTCGTCACCGCGGAAGAAGAGGACATCGGCGATCTCAAGCTGTTCCGCGTGCCTGAACGGGTTGATGTCTCGGCCAAGGGGATGAAGCAGGTCGCTTTCCTCAACAAGGACGCGGTGAAGGCGCGCTATCTCTACCAGGCAGGCAACTGCGATCCGTGGGACTGGATCGAGGAGGAAGATGCGGAGGACGAGGATTTCGTCGCCGCGACCCTGCTGCTGGTGACCAAGAACGAAGAGACAAAGGGCCTTGGCATCGCACTGCCGCAAGGCGCGATGACCCTTTATGAGCCGACGTCGCGCGGCCCGCAGCTCGCCGCGCAGGTGAACTTGCGCGATTATGCACGCGGGCAGGATATTGAACTCGAACTCGGCACCAGTGCGCAGGTCTTCGTGCGCTGCGGTGGGGCCACCGATAAGGGTTCGCCCAAGGATGCGCGCCAATGGACGCCGATGCGCGCCCGCATCACCAACGCCAATCCGCACCCCATCACGCTACGGCTGCAAGTGGGCTATGCGGGCGAGTATGACATCCGGTTCCCAGGCCGAAAGGTCGAGGTGAAGAACGGCTACCAGACGGTCGAACTGACGGTGCCAGCCAATCAGACGCAGGCTTTTGACTGGAAGCACCGCGAAGCTGCCGACGAGTAGGGACGGGCGACGCGGCGCCCGCTGAAAAATTTTTCGTTCCCTACTTGTTCCATGAGAACAAACGCGATACATAGGCTCCACCGGGCGGCGGAAAACTGTTTTGCCGCCTCTGGTCAATCGAAGGAGCGCGTGCGATGGCTACCCAATTGAAATTGGTGGAAGAGGACAAAAAAGCCGTGGATCGTCAAAAGGCTCTCGAAGCTGCGCTTGCACAGATTGACCGTGCCTTTGGCAAGGGTTCGGCGATGAAGCTGGGCTCGAAGGAGACCATGCAGGTCGAAGCGATTTCGACCGGATCGCTGGGTCTGGATATTGCGCTCGGCATCGGCGGCCTGCCGCGCGGCCGGGTGATCGAAGTTTACGGCCCGGAAAGCTCGGGCAAGACCACGCTGGCGCTGCACGTTATCGCCGAAGCGCAGAAGATGGGCGGCACGGCGGCTTTCGTGGACGCGGAACACGCGCTCGACCCGGTCTATGCCAAGAAGCTCGGCGTCGACATTGACGAGTTGATCGTTTCGCAGCCCGATACCGGCGAACAGGCACTGGAGATCGTGGACACGCTGGTGCGTTCCAACGCGATCGATGTGCTGGTGGTCGATTCGGTCGCGGCTCTAGTGCCGCGCGCGGAAATCGAAGGGGAAATGGGCGATTCGCACGTCGGCCTTCAGGCCCGCTTGATGAGCCAGTCGCTTCGCAAGCTGACCGGCTCGATCAGCCGCTCGCGCTGCATGGTGATCTTCATCAACCAGCTGCGCATGAAGATCGGGGTGATGTACGGCAATCCGGAAACCACCACCGGCGGCAACGCGCTGAAGTTCTACGCTTCGGTCCGCCTCGACATTCGCCGCACCGGACAGATCAAGGACCGCGACGAGATTACCGGCAACGCCACCCGCGTGAAGGTGGTCAAGAACAAGGTTGCTCCGCCGTTCAAGCAGGTCGAATTCGACATCATGTACGGCGAAGGCATCTCCAAGATCGGTGAGATCATCGATCTCGGCGTGAAGGCAGGCTTGGTGGAAAAGTCGGGGAGCTGGTTCTCCTATGACAGCATCCGCATCGGTCAGGGCCGGGAAAACGCCAAGACCTATCTCAAGGAGCATCCTGAAGTTTGCGACCGGTTGGAAGCTGCGATCCGCAGCCGCACCGATCAGGTCGCCGGGGAAATGATGACAGGGCCGGACGCGGACTCTGACGACTGATCCCTAAGCGGGTATCGGGCAAGCATCGCGCGCTTGCCACCCGGACAACCGTGAAGCCGATCACCATCCCGCTACGGGGTGCTGGTCGGCTTTTCGGTGCGGGGTGTCGGCAGGTTATGGCGGGGTTATCGCGGGGTTATTGTGCCATCTTTGCCCCGTCATTGCGGCGGCGTGACGGCCGATTTTGCGCGCTCCATTGCGAAATCCTCGCGGTTTGCCTAACTGCACCGCCATGACATCGACGAACGAAATCCGCCGCTCCTTCCTCGACTATTTCAGCAAGGCTGGCCACACGGCCACGCCTTCGGCGCCGCTTGTGCCGTACAATGATCCGACGCTGATGTTCGTCAACGCCGGGATGGTGCCGTTCAAGAATGTCTTCACCGGGCTGGAAACCCCCGCATCACCGCGCGCGGCATCCTCGCAGAAATGCGTCCGGGCGGGCGGCAAGCACAATGATCTCGACAATGTCGGTTACACGGCGCGCCACCATACCTTCTTTGAAATGCTCGGGAATTTCTCCTTCGGCGACTACTTCAAAGAGCAGGCGATCGAACACGCCTGGACGCTGCTGACCGGCGAATGGGGTCTGCCCAAGGACAAGCTGACCGTCACCGTCTACCACACTGATGATGAAGCCCACGCCCTGTGGCGCAAAATCGCCGGATTGCCCGACGACCGCATCATCCGCATCTCCACCAGCGACAATTTCTGGTCGATGGGCGATACGGGGCCCTGCGGCCCGTGCTCGGAAATCTTCTACGATCACGGCGACCACATCTTCGGCGGCCCTCCCGGTAGCCCGGATGAAGACGGTGACCGCTTCGTCGAGATCTGGAACCTCGTGTTCATGCAATATGAGCAGCAGGCCGACGGCACCCGCCGCGATCTGCCCAAGCCCTCGATCGACACCGGTATGGGCATCGAACGCGTCGCCGCCGTGCTTCAGGGCGCGCATGACAACTACGACACCGACACCTTCAAGGCGCTGATCGCCGCCAGCGAAGCACTCACCGGCGTAGCCGCGCAAGGCGATCAGGCCGCTAGCCACCGCGTGATCGCCGATCACTTGCGTTCGACCAGCTTCCTGATGGCTGACGGGGTGCTCCCGTCCAACGAAGGCCGCGGCTATGTTCTGCGCCGCATAATGCGCCGCGCGATGCGCCACGCGCACCTGCTCGGTGCGGCAGAGCCCTTGATGCACCGTCTCGTTCCCGCGCTCGTCACCGAGATGGGCCAAGCCTATCCCGAGCTCGTTCGTGGGCAGGCGCTGATTTCCGAAGTGCTTGAGCGTGAAGAGGCCCAGTTCCGCCGGACACTCGACAAGGGCCTGAAGCTCCTCGACGAAGCTACTGGTGACATCGCGACGGGCGGCGAGCTCGATGGTGAGATCGCCTTCCGTCTCTACGATACCTACGGCTTCCCCTATGACCTCACCGAGGACGCCTTGCGCGCGCGCGGCATCGGCGTCGACAAGGACGGCTTCGACACCGCCATGGCGCGCCAGAAGGCCGCCGCCCGCGCTGCGTGGAAGGGCAGCGGCGACGCGGCTTCGGGCGAAGTCTGGTTCGACATCGCCGAACGTGAAGGTGCGAGCGAGTTCACCGGCTATGCCGCCACCAGCGGAGAAGGTCGGGTGGTCGCCATTGTCAAAGGCGGCGCCGAAGTCGCCACCGCCGCAGCGGGTGACGCGGTCGTGATCCTTACCAACCAGACCCCGTTCTACGGTGAAAGCGGCGGCCAGACCGGCGACGCTGGCACCATGGCGAGCCTCGCAGGCTTCAAGGGCACGGTCACCGACACGTCCAAGCCCTTGGGCCGTCTCCACGCGCATCAGGTGCGCATCGAGGCGGGAAAAATCGCGGTTGGCGACACGGTCGAGATGAAGGTCGATGCCGACCGGCGTGACCGTATCCGCGCCAATCATTCGGCCACCCACCTCGTCCACGCTGCGCTGCGCAATCGTCTGGGCGGGCATGTGACGCAGAAGGGCAGCATGGTCGCCGAAGATCGCCTGCGCTTCGATTTCTCGCACCCGGTGGCTCTCACGCCGGACGACATCGCGGCGGTCGAAGCTGAAGTGAACGCCGAAATTCGCGCCAACGAGCAGGTCTCGACCCGCCTGATGACCCCGGATGACGCCGTTGCCGCGGGCGCGCTCGCGCTATTCGGCGAAAAGTACGGCGACGAAGTGCGCGTGCTGGCGATGGGCCGGTCTGGCACGGAAGGGCGCAACTACTCGGTCGAATTGTGCGGCGGTACCCACGTGCGCGCGACCGGCGATATCGGCGTGTTCCGGATCGTGTCGGAAAGCGCGGTTTCTTCGGGCGTTCGCCGGATCGAGGCGATGACCGGAGAAGGCGCGCGCCAATGGCTGGTCAGCCGTGAAGAGGCGCTCAAGACGGCGGCGAGCGTGATCCGCGCGACACCCGAGGAAGTGCCCGCGCGCCTCGCGGCGCTGCTCGACGAACGCAAGCGGCTCGAAAAGGAACTGGCCGAGGCGAAGAAGGCGCTGGCGCTGGGCGGTGGCGGTTCAGGCGGCGGCGCGGCGGCAGCCGATGAAGCGATCGCCGGCGTTGCGTTCAGCGGTCAGGTGCTCGACGGGCTTGACCCCAAGGAACTGCGCCCGCTGCTCGATGCGGCGAAACAGCGCATGGGATCGGGAGTGGCGGCGATTATCGCGGTCAATGACGGCAAGGCCAGCATCGCGGCGGCCGTGACCGATGATCTTACCGCCCGTTTCAGCGCGGTCGATCTGGTGCGTGCAGGCGTGGAAGCGCTCGGCGGCAAGGGCGGCGGCGGCCGTCCGGACATGGCGCAGGGCGGCGGGCCGGATGGCAGCAAGGCGGCTGATGCGCTCGCGGCGGTGAAGGCCGTTATGGCGGGATGAGGCCTCGCGGTGCCAGCATTTTGGCGGCGGTGCTTGCTTGTGTGCAAGCCATGCCCGCCATAGCGCAGGACCAGGCGGAGATCATTTTCGGCGGCGATGTCTTTGATGCGACCGGCGCGGGTGTGCTGGACCTCGGCATTCTCGATGACGCGCTCATGCCGTTTCGCCGTGCCTTTGATCAGGGGCGCGAGCGGCTCGGTGTCGAACTCACAATCGATGCTGCGGGCTCGGTGCAGGACTGTCGGTTTGACGCGAACGCAAAGCTTGGGCCTGCGGGAAAAGCGCTCTGCGCGCAGGCGCTGCGGGTGGGGCGATTCAAGCCATATCCGGGGCTGGTTCTCGAGTATACTCGCGCAACCTACCAGCTGAGCATTCGCAGCCACACCGGCCAGCCGATCAAGGGCGAGGCGACCTTCCGAGCATCAATCGGCTATCCGTTCGAACGGCGGCCCGTGACCTTTGGCAGTTACGCGATCCCGCCCGAGACTGAGCGCCTAACGCTCGCCGATCTCCAATACCGATCGATGGAATACCCGCGCGATGCCTTGCAGAATGATATTGAGGCGCAGGTGATTGTTGCGGTGACTTTCGACGAACAGGGCCGCGTCACGGCCTGCCGTCCGGTCCGTTCGAGCAACACAGCGCGTATTGCCTATGACACCTGCCTTGAGGCGCGGCGCGGTTTCAGCCTGCGCGAGGCACCCGATGCGCGGCCCTATGTCTGGGTGACGCATTGGCGTATCGCAGAGGACTAAGCCGCCGCGTTAGTCGACGTCCGTAGCTTCGGTTTTTCGCTCAGCCCACCGTCACGCTCTAGCTGCTCCCGGAATTCGTCGCGCTTGGCGTGGATCGACGCGATCACCGGGCCCATCGCGACGCCAATATCGACCAGCACGGCTTCCGATAGCTGGAGCGAACTCTCCAAAGTCTCGGGCACAGCATGGCTCGCTCCAGCGCGGTACATGGCCGCGGCATGGTCCGTGTCGCGGGCGCGGGCGACAATCAGCAAGTCGGGATAGGTCTGTCGCAGCTTCGTGACGAGCCGCTGGGCCAGCACTGGTTCGTCCATGGTCAGCACGACGGCGGGGGCGACCTCGACCCCGAGGCGGGCCAGCGTGTCACCGCGGGCGGCATCGCCGAAGATCGCGCGATAGCCGTCGCGCTTGGCATCGGCGATCAGGTCGGGGTTGGAATCGATCATGACATAGGGCTTGCCGTGGGTTTGCATCATGTCGGCCACCAGGCGACCGACGCGGCCGCCGCCAACAATGATGGTGCGTACCTCGTCGCTGTCATCCGTGCCGCCGATCGCGGCGACCCCGTCCACCCGGCGCGCGATGACCGCGCCAAGCTTCGCCAGCAGCGGCGTGATGGTAAGGCCAATGGCGGTGACGGTCTGCCAAAAGCGCGCCGTTTCCATATCGATCACCAGCGCGCTTGTCGCGGCGGCGAGCACGATCAGGGTGGTTTCCGACGGCGATGCCATCAGCACGCCGGTTTCTGCTGCCGTGCTTCGCCGCGCGCCCATCAGCCGCAGCAATACGCCGGTAACGGCCGCCTTGAACACCAGCACGCCGACTACCGCGAGCGCGATCTCGCCAATATGCGCGCCAATATCGAACAGGTTGATGCTCATGCCGACCGTGATCAGGAACACGCCGAGCGCGAGGCCCTTGAACGGCTCCATGATCTGCTCGACTTCGGTGTGATACTCCGTTTCGGCGATCAGCAGGCCAGCGATCAGCGCGCCGACGATGGGCGAGAGGCCGACCAGAGCGGTCGCCAGGCTCGCGCCGATCACCACCAGTAGCGAGGCGGCAAGGAACAGTTCGGGGTTCTTGGTGCGCGCGGCTTGCGCGAACAGGCGGGGGAGGGCGAACCGGCCGACGATCAGCAGCACTGCGATCACCAGCCCGCCCTGCCACAAGGTCTCGATCATCCCGGCCCAGCCATCATCCGCCGCATTGGGCGCCAATGCGCCGAGAATGAAGATGATCGGGACGATCATGATATCCTCGAACAGCAACATCGATAGCGCGGCGCGCCCGACCGGCGTGCGGGTGCCGGAAATCGGCAGCACAATCGCGGTGGAGGAGAAGGCGAGCGCAAAGCCGAGCGCCAGCGCACCAGCTGGGCTCATGCTGCCCGCTAGCCCGAGGAAGGCCGCCAGCGACGATCCGATGATCAACAGCTCCAGCGCGCCGAGCCCGAACACCAGCTTGCGCATCGCCCATAAGCGGTTGAAGCTCAGTTCCAGCCCGATGGCGAACAGCAGCAACACAATGCCGAAATCGGCGAAGGGCGTGAGCCGTTCGGGATCGCTGATGGTGACGTAATAGAGCCAGGGTATTCGCTCGACGAGCGAGCCAAGGCCGAACGGGCCGACCAGCACCCCGATCAGGATGAAACCGATGATCGGCGTGATCCTGAACCGGGCGAACACCGGAATCACGATTCCCGCCGCGCCAAGGATTACCAGCGCATCGGACAGGAAGGGAGAGAGGGTCAGTTCGCCAGCCACGCCATCGGCTTAACGTGGCGCTGCGCGCCTGTCATCCACCGCCTGCGCCGTGCGGTCCGATTGGTTGCTTCTGCCCGGTGACGTGCTGTTCGCCCAGCGGGTCCTTGATGTTGCCGACGCGCTTGTCCCACTCGATCCGGTAGAGATCGAAGCGGCGGTCGGCGAGGTTCTGCACCGTGCCTTCGGCGCGTGCCCAGCTGAGATCGGCGAGGTTGACGTCGCTGATGGTCAGGGTCTCGACATTCTCGGAGGCCTCGGCCGCGATCCCGTCACGCGCGAACGGGAAGTCGCAGGGGGTGAGAATGCAGGACTGGGCGTATTGAATGTCCATGTTGGCGACATTGGGAAGGTTGCCGACATTGCCGCTCATCACGACAAAACACTGGTTCTCAATCGCGCGCGCCTGCGAGCAGTAACGCACGCGCATATAGCCCTGCCGACTGTCGGTGCAGAACGGCACGAAGATGATCCGCGCGCCTTCATCGACGAGGCGCCGGGCGAGTTCGGGGAATTCGCTGTCGTAACAGATCAGCACGCCAATCGGGCCGCAATCGGTGGGGATCGCGTCGATGGAGTCGCCGCCCTTGATGTTCCACCAATAGGCCTCGTTGGGCGTGGGGTGGATCTTCTCCTGCGCGTGAATCGATCCGTCACGCAGGCACACATAGGCGACGTTGTGGATGTCGCCGTCGGGCATCCGGGTCGGGTGTGAACCACCGATGATGTTGATGTTGAAGGCGAGCGCCATTTCGGAAAGGCGCTGGCGGATACGCGGGGTGTAATCGCTGAGCGTCTCGATGGCTTCGAGCGGGGTGAGTTCCTTAGGCTCGGCCGAGAGCAGCATCACCGTGAACATCTCGGGGAAGACGATAAAGTCCGCTTCGTAATCGGCGGCGACATCGACGAAATATTCGATCTGCTTCATGAATTCATCGAAGCCGGAAACGGCGCGCGATTGCAGCTGGCAAGTCGCGATCCGCACGCTTTCAACGTCGCGCGGCAGGCGGTGCTTGGGCGGAGCGTCGCCGTCCACGTAAGGGTTGCGCCAGATCATCCGCACGGCATTGCCGCGGCTGGCTTTGTCCTCGGGCAGGTATTTGGGCATGATGCCCGCCGCTTCGAACCCGTTGGCGAGCTGGAAGCGGAGCACCGGATCGTGGATCTTGCTCTCGATCACGAGGTCGAGATATTCCTGCGGCGTATCCGCACGGTTCGCCTTGCGGCGCTTGGCGCGGGCGTAGCCGGGCATTCGGCCGCCGAACACAATGCCGGTGAGATCGAGCCGTTCGGCCAAGGCACGGCGTTCTTCGTAGAGCCTGCGCCCCAGCCGCGTGCCGCGCACTGCCGGATCAACACAAAGCTCGTAGCCGTAGAGCCAGTCGCCGGTCGGATCGTGACGGCTGCCGAATCCGTTGCCGGTCACTTCGTCCCAGGTGTGATCTGACAGCGCCACGCGCTCGTCGAGCCGCATCGAGGCGCAGTAACCGACTACCTCGCCGTCAAACAGCGCGACAAAGCAGCCTTCGGGGTAGTTGTTGATCTGTCCGCGGATTTCGCCCTGCGTATAGGCGGGCAGATCATCATAGGCGCGGCGCACTAGCTCGCCGATCGCCCGCACGTCTTTCAGTTTGGCCTGGCGAATTTCCAGACGTGCGGTTGATCGGCTTGCCATGATGCTCCCTTGCTAGGCCTCAGGCCCAGCTGGCCATTTCCTTTTCGAGATTCTGCGCGACCGTCTCGAAGAACTGCTCGGTGGTCTGCCATGCCTGACCGGGGCCGATCAGCAGCGCCAGATCCTTGGTCATGTGGCCCTTTTCGACCGTCTGGACACAGACGCGCTCCAGCGTTTCGGCGAACTTGACCACTTCGGGCGTCCCGTCGAACTTGCCGCGATACATGAGCCCGCGAGTCCAAGCGAAGATCGAAGCGATCGGGTTGGTCGAGGTCGACTTGCCCTGCTGATGCTGGCGATAGTGGCGGGTGACGGTACCGTGTGCGGCTTCGGCTTCCACGGTCTTGCCATCAGGCGAAAGCAGCACGGAGGTCATCAGGCCGAGCGAGCCGAAGCCCTGCGCCACGGTGTCCGACTGCACGTCGCCATCGTAGTTCTTGCACGCCCAGACGAACTTGCCCGACCACTTGAGCGCCGAGGCGACCATGTCGTCGATCAGGCGGTGTTCGTAGACGATGCCAGCAGCCTTGAACTGCTCGGCAAAGCCTTCGGTGTCGAACACTTCCTGGAACAGGTCCTTGAAGCGCCCGTCATATGCCTTGAGGATGGTGTTCTTGGTGCTGAGGTATACCGGCCAGCCGAGGTTGAGGCCGTAGTTGAAGCTGGCGCGCGCGAAATCGCGGATCGAATCGTCGAGGTTGTACATCGCCATCGCCACACCGGCGCTGGGGAAGTCGAACACGTCGAGATCGATCTTGGTGCCATCATCGCCATCGAACACCAGGCGCAGCTTGCCGGGGCCGGGGATCAGAGTGTCGGTAGCCTTGTACTGGTCGCCGAAAGCATGGCGGCCAACCACGATCGGATCGGTCCAGCCCGGCACGAGGCGCGGCACGTTGTCGATCACGATCGGTTCGCGGAAGACGACGCCGCCAAGGATGTTGCGGATCGTGCCGTTGGGGCTCTTCCACATCTTCTTGAGGCCGAATTCCTCGACCCGCTGTTCGTCAGGCGTGATGGTCGCGCACTTCACGCCCACGCCATACTGCTTGATCGCGTTGGCAGAATCGACGGTGACCTGATCATCGGTCGCATCGCGGTTCTCGATCGACAGGTCGTAATACTTCAGGTCAATATCGAGGTAGGGCAGGATCAGCCGCTCGCGGATCCATTGCCAGATGATGCGCGTCATCTCGTCGCCATCGAGTTCGACGACGGGGTTGGCGACTTTGATTTTCTGCATGGCTGTTGCCCTATCCTTCTTGCCCCGTCTGCGCAGGGCTGTGATTGATCGACAGGAAGTTGTTCAGAGCCCGTCCAAAGGCTCAAAGATCCCGCGAGGGGCTTTAGCAGAGGAGGGCAGGCTTGCAAGCGCCGCACATGCGAATGAAACGCAACAGCCGGTGCGGCAGACGCAGGACACAAAAAAGCCCGCCGAAAGGGCGGGCTGTCTTGGATCACACGATGGTGGGCGTAGCAAGGATTGAACTTGCGACCCCTACGATGTCAACATAGTGCTCTACCACTGAGCTATACGCCCGCACCATCGGATCGGCCCCTTTTCGGGGCGGAGGCGGCCCTTAACGCAAGCCCTGAAAAGGTGCAAGCGATTCGGAACTGTTACCCGCGCAGCGCGTCGGCTTCCTCGAACACGCGTTCCACTTCCAGCACCAGATCGCGCAGGTGGAACGGCTTTGACAGCACTTTGGCTGCCGGCTGTTCGCGGCTGGCGCGCAAGCTCACGGCGGCAAATCCGGTGATGAACATCACTTTGGTGCGCGGGGAAATCTCGGCACAGCGTTGGGCAAGTTCGATCCCGTCCATTTCGGGCATCACGATGTCCGAGAGCAGCAGGTCATAATCGCCCGTCTCCAGCAGCGGCACAGCGTCAGTGCCGCGGTCAACCGCGCTGACGAAGTAGCCGGCATTGGTGAGCGCCCGTTCGAGATAGGCGCGCATCGCCTCTTCGTCCTCGGCGAGCAGGATGCGGGGGGTGCGTGTCGCTGTCATGTCAGGCGCATTAGCAGGACCGGCTTAAGAAATCTTTGTGCGTGCGACGGAATGCATCCGATGTGGCGCGATTTGGCACGAAATGGCACGCCGGGCGGAGGTGACGATCGGCCGATCAGGCTTTGACAGGCCTGTGCAAACCCGTCAGCAAGGGCGGCGGAATGTCATCGCCCTCCCGCTCCTCTCGCTCGGCATCGTCCCCGGTTCGCGCCTCGCTGAGCGGCGGGTTTGTGCCGGGTCTGAATGATGCGCCAGCCTTCACGCTGACAACGCCGCCGCGCATGAGCCTGCCGGTGCTGGTGGCGGTCCCGCACGCAGGGCGCGCCTATCCTACCGCGATCACCGCCCGGATGCGCGATTCCGCGTTGGCGCAGCTGCGGCTGGAGGATCGCCATGCCGACCGGCTCGGTGTGGCGATTGCGCGCGAGACGGGCGCGGCGCTGCTGGTCGCCCATGCGCCGCGCGCGCTGCTCGATCTCAACCGCGCCGAGGACGATATCGACTGGGACATGATCGAGGGTGGAAGGCCGGAAGGCGTCATGACGTCAGAGCCGGGTCAGCGGAGCAACGCCCGCGCACGCAGCGGACTGGGGCTCGTGCCGCGCCGCCTGCCGGGATTTGGGGAGATCTGGCGCGGACGGCTTGCTCCGACTGAACTTGATGCGCGGATTGAGGGGATTCACCGCGCCTATCACGCCGCGCTCGATGCAGCGCTCGCGCAGATTCGCGCCGAGTGGGGCGCCGCGCTGCTGATCGACCTGCACTCCATGCCGCCGCTCCGTCCGACCGATGGCGAAGCGCGCGCGCCGGTGTTCGTGCTGGGAGACCGGTTCGGGGCATCGTGCCATACGGCGCTGATGGGCCGGGCGCTCACCCATCTTGAAATGCGCGGTGTGTCCGCAGCGCAGAACCGACCCTATTCGGGCGGCTATGTCCTCGATCGCCACGGGAAACCGCATGCGGGTGTCCATGCGATGCAGATCGAAGTGTGCCGTGCGACCTATCTTGATCGCCAGATGTCCGAGCCGGGGCCGGGCCTGCCCGCTGTGGCCGCACAGCTCGCCGCCCTGACCCGTGAGCTGGGGGCTGAAACCGCCTTGCTCGGCGGCAATGAAGGCCTGCGCCAAGCCGCCGAATAGCGCGCTGACCCATCCAAACGCAAAACGGGCAGGCGGCCCATGGCCTGCCTGCCCGTCATGTTTCGCCAACCAGCGCCGGAGCGTTGCCGCTCCGGCCTGCCGGATTAATTGAGCGCGGGGGCTGCGGCGCCCTGACCAGGTGCTGGCACCTTGCCCTGTGCAAGCTGGCGTTCGAACAGCGAGCGCATCAGGTTCAGTGAGAACAGGTGCGCATAGATCAGCATCAGCATGCCGTTCTTGGTGAGCTCTTCCAGCTTGTCGGCCGGCAGTTCACGCAGCTTGGCTTCGTCGACCATGCGGAAACCGCGATAGATGAACGGCGTATCGGGCATGTCATTGCGGGTGATCGCAATTTCGCCGTCCATCAGGACGTCGAGCTTGGCGAGTTCGTCCATGAACAGCTTGGTGCGCTGACCGGCTTCTTCGAAGCGGCGGCAGAATTCGAGCACGCCCTGCGTGTATTCGGTCGGCTGGCCGGCTTCGTCGAACATCGCCAGACCTTCGTCCATCTTGCCGATCAGGCCGGCAGACGGATCGAAGCACAGCGACATGTCTTCGCTGGTCGGCTGGAGCTTGGCGAGGATGAAGGGGTAACGGCGCGCATAGGCGGGAAGATAGACGACCTCGTTGATCTTCATGTCGTCGCCCACGAAGGTGTTCACGCCTTCGTTGAGGCCGAACAGCGCGATCGGCAGCGGGCTGTCACCAGCGGTGAAGACGATCGGGTAATTGCGCTGGGCATCGACGAATTCGTCCGAAGTCAGCGGGATCGCATGGGTTGCGGCGAGATAGGCTGCGCTTTCAAGCGTGCCGGCTTTCCAGTCCGCATGGTCGCGGCTGTTGAGCGGCAAAAGGTCCTTGTAGAACAACGGAAGTTGCGGTTGCGGCGCGCTGGCCATGACATCGTCTCCGAAAACGGTGGTGGTTGATCCCCTCAGCGGAAAAGGATTGCTCCCGCTGTCGAAAGCGCGGCCCTTAAGCCTTTGCCGCCGTGCGCGCAAGCCGTGCGGCTTCGCGTTCAGGCGGGCTGAGGAGGAGTTTGCCCGGATTGAGCAGATTGCCCGGATCAAGCGCCGCTTTGACCTGCGCCATCAAGGCCAACGCGACCGGATCGTGCAGGCGGGCGAGCTCTTCGACCTTCATCTGCCCGATCCCATGTTCGGCGCTGATCGAACCGCCCCATTGCGTCACGAGGTCATAGACCCGCGCGCTGACGTCCTTGCCGTCTGCCTCCTCCCACATCCCGCGCACCGCGCCTTCGGGGGCGAGGACGTGAAAATGGACGTTGCCATCGCCCAGGTGGCCAAAAGCGACCGCGCGTGTGCCGGGGAACGCGTCCTCAATCGCGGGCGCAGCGGCAAGGATGAATTCGGGCATTTTCTCGACCGGCACCGAAATATCGTGCTGCATCGCCGGGCCGAGTGCGCGCTCTGCGGCTGATATGCCGTCGCGCAGGGCCCAGAACGCTTCGGCCTGGGTGTCACTGGCGGCGATCACGGCATCGGCGATGAGCCCCTGTTCCAGCGCTGCGCCAAGCGCCGCTTCGAGCCGATCGCGCAAGGCGGCGCTATCCTGAGTGGGGGATATGCACTCAATCAACGCGTTCCATTCATGCGGCTCGGACAGCGGTGCGCGGGTCGTTGGCTGATGCGCGAGGACTGATGCGAGGCAATGCGCCGGGACGACCTCAAACCCTTCAAGCGCCTCGCCCAGCGCGCGCTCCATCTGCCGCAGCAGCGTGCGCGCATCGACGATTCCGCCAAGGCCTACCCACGCCGTCGCCCGGCCAATCGGCGCAGGCAGCAACCGCAGACAGGCAGCGGTGACGATCCCCAGCGTGCCCTCCGAGCCGATCAGCAACTGTTTCAGGTCAAACCCGCGATTGTCCTTCTTGAGCGGGGTCATCAGGTCGAGCACCTCTCCCGACGCCAGCACCGCCTCTAGCCCCAGCACCTGCGCGCGCATGGTGCCGTGGCGCAGTACCTGCGTGCCGCCCGCGTTGGTCGCGATCAGCCCGCCGATGGTGGCCGAGCCTTTGCCGCCAAGCGTAAGGGGGAAACGCAGCCCTGCGGCATCGGCGGCATCGTGCAGGGATTGGAGGATGACGCCAGCCTCGCACACGGCTTGGCCGGTGGCTGGATCAACCTGACGGATCTGGTCCATGCGCCGCAGCGAGAGCAGGATCGCCGTGCCGGTCGCGTCGGGGGTTGCGCCGCCTGCCATGCCACTGTTGCCGCCCTGCGGAACGATCGGCACGCCATGCGCGGCGCAGAGCTTTACCAATGCGGAAACCTCGGCGGTCGAGGCGGGCGAGGCGAGGGCCAGCGCGCGGCCGGTGTAGCGCCCGCGCCAGTCCGTCAGCCAGGCATCCACTCGATCGGGATCGGTGGTCAGACCGCGCACGCCCAGCAGGGCGGCGGCCTCGGCGAGGAAGGCCTCGGCGTGAGCGCGAGAGGGCGGGGTAGGGTGGTTCATTGTTGCCTCCATGCCACACTCTGCGATGATTTTGCCACCGCTTTCGTCCTCATCTGACGGACAGTTAAGGCATGGTTCAATTGGGGATGCTACGGCTACCGCATCCCCCACGCGCCATTTATGCGCTGCGCGTTTGCTGAAATTGCTCGTTTCCAGGAGAATCCTCCCCTTCCATGCACAGCCTGTTTGCCCTTGCAGCGCCGTTGACGCTGTTGCTGCCTCTGGTGGCAGAGGCGGGTGATGTGGCGGGCAATCGCTCGGAATCGGCGGTGTCGGCGCCGCAATGTGATGTGGCAGCAGCAGGGCAGGAGCCGATCGAACCGGTCGCGGTCAATCCGCTTTCAGCGCTGCGCCAGTCCTCCATCGTCCGGCAGGTGCGCATCGAACAGCGTGTCGTTGTCCGAATTGCCCCGCAATCGGCAACCTCCCGCCGGAGTTTGCTGGCTGACCTGCCGCAACGCGCGGTTGCTCCGCAATTCGAGGAGGGCGGCAAGGAAAAATGCGTCGCGCTAGACGGGATCGCCGGCGTTCAGACGGGCAGTGGCAACCGACTTGTATTGTTCCTGCGTGACCGAAGGATGATCTCGGTCAATCTCGAAAAATCGTGCCGCGCCCGTGACTTCTACTCCGGCTTCTATGTCGAGAAGAACAAGGACGGGCGTCTGTGCGTTGAGCGTGACAAGCTGCAATCCCGCACCGGCGCACGCTGTGAGGTCGATACCATGCGTGAACTGGTCGAGGTACGTGACTGACCAATCGCGCTCCACCCGCGCGATTCCTTGACTTTTACGGCCATTTGCAACAAAGGCGCGGCAGCCCGATGCTACGCTAACCGCGCGCAGGGCCGTAATCCCGGCAGTAACCCTGCCCGCTATTTTCGGACACCACACACCGCATGACCTTCGCCGATCTCGGCCTTTCGCCTGAATTGCTCAAAGCCGTCGAAGACGCGGGCTATACTACGCCGACCGCGATTCAGGCGCAGGCGATCCCGACCATACTGATGATGCGCGACCTGATCGGCATCGCGCAGACCGGGACTGGCAAGACAGCGAGCTTCGTGCTCCCCATGATCGACGTGATGGCCGCGGGCCGCCGCCGTGCGCTGATGCCGCGTTCGCTGATCCTCGAGCCGACCCGCGAACTCGCGGCTCAGGTGGCCGAGAATTTCGAGAAATACGGCAAGAACCACGATCTCAAGATGGCGCTGCTGATCGGCGGCGTGCAGATGGGCGACCAGTTGAAGGCCCTGTCGGACGGGGTCGACGTGCTGATCGCCACCCCGGGCCGGTTGATGGACCTGTTCGAGCGCGGCAAGATCATGCTCAACGGCTGCGAGCTGCTGGTGATCGACGAAGCCGACCGGATGCTCGACATGGGCTTCATCCCCGATATCGAATTCATCTGCTCCAAGCTGCCCGAAACGCGCCAGACGATGCTGTTCTCGGCAACGATGCCTGCGCCGATCGAAAAGCTGGCGAAGAAGTTCCTCAACAATCCCAAGCGGATCGAAACCACGCGCGCGGCGTCCACCAATGCTGACATCACCGCCTTCAAGGTGCCGGTGAAGTCCCGCACCAAAAAGGACACGCTGCGGTGGTTCCTTGAAAATGACCTGATCGAAACCGCGATCATCTTCGCCAACCGCAAGACCACAGTGCGCGAATTGAACCAGAGCCTTAATCGCCTGGGCTTCCGTTCGTCGGAGATTCACGGGGACATGGACCAGTCGAGCCGGATCAAGGAGCTTGATCGGTTCAAGGCGGGCGAAGTGAATATTCTGGTGGCATCGGACGTCGCGGCCCGCGGACTCGACATCAAGGGCGTCAGCCACGTCTTCAACTATGACACGCCGTGGCACCCCGATGATTACGTCCATCGCATCGGCCGCACCGGCCGCGCAGGCGCCAAGGGGCGGGCCTTCACCTTCGTATCGGAAGAAGATGCCGAGGCGATTGCGAATGTCGAGAAGCTGACCGGCAGCGCGATCAAGGTGTTTGGCAAGGAGGACGTGCGCGTCGACCTTACCGAAGTGATCGCCAAGGCCGAAGCGGCCAAGGCCAAGGCTGAACCGGAAGTTCGCACCGAAGACGCGCGCGAGGAACGTCCCGAACGCAAGCCCCGCCGCGCCCGCGAAGACCGCGAGGAGCGCGCACCGCGTGAGGAGCGTGCTCCGCGTGAGGAACGCGCCCCCCGCGAAGCCCGTCCCCCGCGCGAGGAACGTCCTCGCCGCGAAAAGCCCGGCCCCCGCACCGACCGCGTCACCGCCAGTGACGATCAAAAGCCGCGCCGGCGCTACCACGAGGACGACGAGCCCGTGCCCGCAGGCGAATGGAACGGCCCGCGTCCGGGGTTTCTGGATGTCGGCTTCGGCTGAAGCCTAACGTTCCGGCGGGAAGGCCGGAGGTGAGGCGCTGATCGGTCCGACCCAGAAGGTGCCGTCAAACCGGCGCTCCAAGCGCGGATCTGCAAATTCGCCGACCGCAATATGTGGCGGCCGGTCGCTAGACCCTTCGGCACCTGTCGCAGAGGCAGCGCAGGAAATCATGTCGTTCGTCACGTCCTCGCCCGGTGCCAGCTTTGTCTCCGGTACTAGTAGGCAGTTCCATGCTTCCCCGCCCCCGTGCTGCAATCCCAGGCTGAGCAGGGAGCCATACCTGCGCAGCCGCACCGCCATCGGCTCGAACTCCGGGCCGCCGATGCTGAGCGGAGCGATCTCGGCGTGAAGGTTTCCGACCAGGACGATCACACGGTCGTAATCCTTCTGCGCGGCGGCCTCGGCAATGTTCTCGGCCTGTGCGGCTTCATGCGGGCCTTGGCTGGGTAGGTCGGCAAACCTCGTTCGCTGGTCATCATCGCGCGCGCCGTTGAAAGCCACGATGTCGATCAAAGTTCCGCGTTCTTTGTGTCTGTGTGCCGCGAGAATGAGCCGAAGCATTGCTTCGCTCGCGACGCCATCGTCCCGATTGCGCCAGCCGAGTTCCGGGAGCGCCTGCTGGAAGGCTTCATGCGGCAGCGCCCAAGCCGCTTGCCATGCCTGATTCTGCCAGGAGGAGTGCTCCACCGCCAGCAGCAGACGCTGGCCGCGCTCTGCCTCTGCGCAAATCAGACGTTCCACAAATGCAGGAGCTTCATTGGTGCCGTGAGTCTCGCCGAACACCACGAAATCGGGGTCGCGTGCTGTAACGGCCGCCCAGCCATCGGGCGCGGCGCATTGGTTCGGAGCAGGCGCTCGGGCATCCTCGGCTGCGGCGGGCACAGTCATTATGGCAGCGGCAAGTGCGAACGGAAACTTCATGCGCCAAGCTCCATGAAAGCCAGAGGCCTGGGTGTTAGCATCGCGGAACGGCGGAAAAAAGGTCTGCCGTTTCAGGCGCCTAACCCACTACGGTCACAAAACTATCCAGCACGCGCTTCTCACCCGCGTCCTCGAACATGATGGTGAGCTTGTTGCCCTCCTGATCAATCACGCAGCCGGTGCCGAATTTCGTGTGCGTCACCATCGCCCCGATGGCGATATCGCTACGGGCGGGCGCGGCGAAGCTCGCGGCTGAGCGGGTGCTCTCCCGAACGCGAGCGGGCTTGGTGTCGTAACCCGAGGTCAAAGCGCGCTGCCACCCGGGGCCGCGTTGCTGTGCGCGATCGGGCCGGTCGCGTGCGACATGGGCGAAAGGATCGTCCTGCTCGCTCCAGTTCGCCCGCCACAGCGAGGCTCCACCGGTCAGCGTGGTTTCCTGCTCGATATGCTCTTCCGGCAGATCCTCGATGAAGCGCGAGGGGATCGAGCTGGTCCACTGTCCATAGATGCGGCGGTTCGCCGCGTGGAGAATGGTGCAATGCCGCCGTGCGCGCGTGATCGCGACGTAAGCGAGGCGGCGTTCCTCTTCCAGGGACGCCAGCCCGCCTTCGTCAATGGCGCGCTGCGAGGGGAAGACGCCTTCCTCCCAGCCGACGCAGAAAACGTTGTCGAATTCCAGCCCCTTGGCGGCGTGGATCGTCATGATCGTAACCGTTTCCTCGTCATCCGACCGGTCATTGTCCATCACCAGGCTGACATGTTCGAGGAAATCGCCAAGCGTCTCGTACTCCTCCATCGCGCGCGCGAGTTCGGAGAGGTTTTCGGCGCGGCCCGCGCTTTCGGGCGAGCGGTCAGCGGACAGCATCGCGTTGTAGCCCGATTCCTCCAGCACCAGCCTGAGCAGATCGGCAGGCGAGAGGGTGTCCGACGCCTCGCGCCAGTGCAGGAACTGCCGCATGAGCCCGCCAATCGTCATGGCGCTGCGCTTGGTCAATTCATCGCTGTCCGCCAGTTGCAGCGCGGCGGCGGCCAGCGGCAGGCCCGTGCGGCGCGCGTGGCTGTGCATCTGCTCTAGGGCCTTGGCACCAAGGCCGCGCTTGGGCTGGTTGTGGATGCGTTCGAAGGCGAGATCGTCCTGCGGCTGCGCGATTAGGCGCAGGTAAGCGAGCGCATCGCGGATCTCGGCACGCTCGTAGAAGCGGAAGCCGCCGATGATGCGGTAATTGATCCCGATCTGGATAAAGCGGTCTTCAAATTCGCGGGTCTGGTACTGCGCGCGAACGAGGATGGCGACCTGATTGAGCGCCGCGCCCTCGCGCTCCAGCCGCTCGATTGCTTCGCCCACCCGGCGCGCTTCTTCGGGCGCGTCCCACACGCCGATAACCTTGACCTTGTCGCCGCCGTTGACCTCGGTCCACAGCGTCTTGTCGTGGCGCTGCGAATTGGCCCGGATCAGTCCCGCCGCCGCGCCCAGAATGTGCGGAGTCGAGCGGTAATTCTGTTCGAGCCGGATCACTTCCGCGCCCGGGAAATCCTTCTCGAACCTCAGGATATTGGCGACCTCGGCCCCGCGCCACGAATAGATCGACTGGTCGTCATCGCCGACGACGCAGATATTCTTATGCTCCTGCGCCAGCAGCCGCAGCCACAGGTATTGGACGGCATTGGTGTCCTGATATTCGTCCACCATGATGTAGCGGAAGCGGCGCTGGTAATCGGCAAGGATGTCGTGATGGCTGCGCAGGATGTTCAGCATATGCAGCATCAGATCGCCGAAATCGCAGGCATTGAGTGCCTTCAGCCGCTCCTGATAGCGGGTGTAGAGCGCCGTGCCTTTGCCATTGGCATAGGCTTCGTTCTCCACCGCATCGAGATCGGCGGGGTTCAATCCGCGGTTCTTCCACCGGTCGATCAGCCCGGCCAATTGCCGCGCGGGCCAGCGCTTTTCGTCAAGATCGGCCTCGGCAATCAAAGCCTTCAGCAGGCGCAGCTGATCGTCGGTGTCGATGATGGTGTAATTGTGCTGGAGGCCGACCAACTCGGCATGGCGGCGCAGCATCTTGGCGCAGATCGAATGGAATGTGCCGAGCCACGGCAGCCCTTCTGCCTGCGGGCCGAGGTGGTGCGTCACCCGCTCACGCATCTCGCGCGCAGCCTTGTTGGTGAAGGTGACGCACAGGATTTGCGAGGGGTAAGCGCGCCCGGTTGCCACCAGATGCGCCAGCCGAGCCGTCAGTGCGGCGGTCTTGCCCGTCCCGGCGCCCGCCAGCATCAGCACCGGGCCCTCCGTTGCAAGCACAGCAGCGCGCTGCGGCGGGTTCAGCCGCGCGGCGTAAGCGGGCACGGAGCCGGAATCGCGCGTTGGCGTTGGGGAGGGCAGGTTGGTGCTCATGGTCAGGTGCGAACAGGTAGGGAACAATTTCCGCAGGGGCAAGCTGCGAGGTGCCGCTTTGCCCACAGCGCGCGGTGGGCGGAAGATCGCCTTGCCGCCTTTCAGCCACAATTACCGATGGGTTGTTGCTTCGGCGGGTTGTCTGGCCGGGGCTTGGGTTGCCTCTCAGGCTGACCGCCCCATACTTGATGGTGTCAGGTCAGCAGGGGACTGAGCGACCAGACAGAATTTTTGCGTTCGTCGTGCTTGGGTCAGTTAGAAATGGAGATACCCATGCATAAGTATCTGAATAATTTCACCCTCGCTAGCGCAGCTATGGCTCTGGTGGCGGCCCCGACAATGGCCGGTGCGCAAGAGCAGACCTCGCCTGAGCCGATGCCGGGCACCACAACCTCGCCCTCTACTGATGCGATGACACCGCCCATGCCGGGCACCACGACCACGCCGATGGAGGGCAACACGCCCCCGTCCATGCCGGGTGCTACTCCGCCGCCTGCAACCGAAGCACCTGCTCCGGTTCCAGCGCCAGAGCCGACTGCCGAGCAGGTCGCCCAGATGGATTCGTGGCCGGCCGACAAGCAGACCTCGTACAAAGCCTGGTCACCTGCGGCACAGAACTATTTCTGGTCGTTGACCGAAGAGCGGCAGGAAATGTTCTGGCGTCTGACCGACGGCGACAAGGAAACGCTGGCCAAGCTGAATGATGCCCAGCGCGAAACGGCTTGGGCTCAGATCAAGACCAAGCTTGACGCTCTCAGCAGCTAAGCCCCCTCTTCAGGGGGACCCGGGTCGGCATCAGATGCGGCCAGTCTCAACAGGCTGAGCTTGCCCTTGCCGACCCGGCGTTCTGCTTCGAGCGTGAGGCCTTTGATCGCCACATCTTCCTTGAAGCTGGTTTCAACCGCGATCCAGGTCTGCGGACCGATCCAGCCAAGGCGCAGCAAGCGATCCAGCGCCACCTCGCCCGCGCCTGATTGATAGGGCGGATCGGCGAGGATCAGGTCGAGCGGCGCCGAAGCCGCACGCAGTTGCATCACCGAACCAACCTCAACCCGCGAGCGCGCTTGCGCACCCAGCGCCGTGATATTGGCGCGGATCACATCCACCGCCGCGCGGTCCTGCTCAACGAACAGACAATGCGCCGCGCCCCGAGACAGGGCTTCAAGCCCGAGTGCGCCCGAGCCTGCGAACAGGTCCGCTATCTGCAATCCCTCAAAATCGCCCAGCCGACTCGTCAGCATCGCGAACAGCGTTTCGCGCGCGCGGTCTGCCGTGGGCCGCGTGCCGTCGCCTTTCGGTGCGGCAAGTTTACGACCGCGCCACTCGCCTGCGATGATCCTCATTTGCGCGGACCTCGCGGCGGCGTGAGGCCGCGTGTCGGTGCCGGACGCTTGCGCGCGCCCGCACCTGAGCGCGGCGGGCGGGGTCCGTCGCGGGAGCCTTTGCGCGGCGCGTTCGTCAGGGCTTCGGCGCCCTTGCGTGGTGCAGGGGCAGCAGGCGGACCTCGGCGCGAGCCGCTTTTTGCAGGCTCAGCTTCCTTACGCGGCAACGCTGCGGCAGCGGCATCTTTGCGCGGAGCGGGGCGTGCGGAGGGACCCTTGCGGGCCGGGGGACGGGGTAGGCGCGGCGCCTTTTCCGGGGCGGCGATCATCACCTTGTCGGCCTTCTTCACCCCGCCACGCGGGATTGGCGTGCCGGTCATCTCCGACAGGAAATGCGCCACCGGCTTGCCGGTCAGTTCGACCGCCTGCCCGCGCGGCAGATCGCCGAGGTTGAACGGGCCGTATCCGGTGCGGATCAGGCGATTGACCTGCAATCCCAGATATTCCAGCACCCGGCGCACTTCGCGGTTCTTGCCTTCAGTGATGGTCATTTCGATCCACAGGTTGCGGCCCGAGGAACGTTCCAGGTTCGCGTCGATCGAGCCGTAGCGCACGCCATCGATCTCGACCCCGTCCATCAGGTCTTCGAGCTGGCTCTGTGTCACCACGCCGAAAGCGCGGGCGCGATAGGTGCGCGGCACTTGGGTGGCGGGCAATTCCATCGTGCGCTTCAACCCGCCGTCATTGGTGAGCAGTAGCAGGCCTTCAGTGTTCAAATCGAGCCGCCCGACCGGGATCAGGCGCGGCGTGCCGGCGGGCAGGGCGTTGCGCAGCGCCGTGTAGATCGTCGGGCGGCCCGCCATGTCGCGCTCGGCCGTCAGCAATCCGGTGGGCTTGTGGAACGCGAACAGCCGCGTCGCTTCGGCGGCGGCGACCGGATTGCCATCGACCGTCACCCCTTTGAGGCTGGCGAGGATCGTGGCTGGCGTATCGAGCACCTTGCCATCCAATGCCACGCGCCCTTCGGCGATCATCCGCTCGATCTCGCGGCGGCTGGCAACACCTGCGCGGGCGAGCAGCTTGGCAATACGGTCGCCTTCGGGGCGATTTTCTGAGCGGGGGGGCTGGGTGGGCATGGGGCGCGCCTAAAGCATTTCGTTCAGAAATGCGACCGGCCAAATGCCAGTCAGGGCGCCGCCCGCAAGGCTTCAGCTACGATCTGGTCGAACCGGGCGATCCCGCCTTCCAGCGTGCCGAGCGTGATATGCTCGACCGCGCCGGAGGAAAGCCCCTGCTGGCCAAGTTCGGCGGCGCGGAAATCCTCCGAGGCGAAGACCCCGCCGTCGAGCAGATTCCAGCTCTTCTCCCAATGGGCCAACGCCTTTTCCGTCTGCGGAGCCTCGGGGATCAGCATGAAATCTTCGACCAGCGTCAGGTCGGCCGCCTGCGGCATCAGCACCATCACGTTAACGTAATCGGGGCTGGGCACGATCACGGTCGCCGGGAGTAGCTGATAGGCAAACGTCACCACCCGGCGCAGCGCCGCCATGTCGGTGAGGTCGACGCTTTCCATCTCCTCCAGCCGCCCGACGGCGGAACGTTGATGCGGGCCGATCTGGTCGCCCGCAGTGATCCCGTCCTTGAAGAACGGCCCGATGGTGGCGGCGTGAAGCCGGGTGACGTGGTAGCTTTCAAGGAAGGCATCCATGATCAGCTTCCAGTTGCCTTTCACCGTGTGCGTCCTGCGCCGGAACAGGTGCGCAGCCCCCAGACCAAAAGCGTCGAGGTCATTGCCCAAGGCCTGCGCATCGCTGAAATCGGCATCTGCGACCGGGGAGAACCAGATCAACCCGCCAGCCTCAAGGCTGGGGAGTTCGACCAGTCCGTAATCCGCCTTGTCGAGCCCCGGGAACGTTTCGGGCCGGGGCAGGGCAAGCAACCCACCATCAAGCCGGTAGGTCCAGGCGTGATAGGGGCAGACGAGCCGCTTGGCGCATTGCACCTCGCTCCCTTCCACCAGCCGCGTCCCCCGGTGACGGCAGACATTGAGGAACACGTGCGCGCGCCCTTCGGCGTCGCGGGTGATGAGCAGCGGGCGGCCGGTCGCATCATGCGGCACCGCCATGCCCGGCTCGGGCAGTAGCGCGGACGGCGCGAGCACCTGCGGCAGCCGGTCAAACAGCGCCGCTTTCTCGCGCGCGAAGTGATCGGGGCTCGTGTAATTGCTCGCAGGCACCGTCTGGATTCCGCCTGCGACCTTGGCGCGGCCCTCCCGGATCGCCTCGGCGAGCGCCAATTGGCCCGGCGTCGGACTCAAACGGGGCAAATCTGTTGTTGCGGCGTTCATCGCTCTTTTCTCATCCTCTTCCCTGCGCCTAGTGTGGCACGAAACCGGGCTGGCGCAAATCGCCACCTGACAGCATGGGATCGTCAATGGCCGAAGCCGTTCTAGAACACCGCACACGCCTGTCGCGCTGGCTCGCGCTGGTGGCGGCGCTGCGTCATCCCAAGACTGGCTATGTCCTGCTGTTCGGCTTTGCGAGCGGGCTGCCTTATGCGCTGCTGCTCGGCACGCTCTACGCGTGGCTGACCGATGCCAAGGTCGATGTCGAGACGATGGGCGTGTTCTCGTTGGTTGGGCTCGCCTACGCCTTCAAGTTCCTGTGGTCGCCCGCGCTTGACCGGGTTGACCTTCCGGGGCTGCGGCGGCTGGGCAAGCGCAAGCAATGGATCGTGACTGCGCAATTGCTGCTGGGCGGGATTTTGGTGGTGCTGTCGCTGCTTGATCCGCTGTCCTCGCTCGGCGTGTTCTCGCTGCTCGCCGGGATCGGTGCCTTCGCCAGCGCGACGCAGGACGTGGTGATCGACGCCTGGCGGGTGGACGTGGCCGACGAGGTGGCGACGATCGACATTCTATCGACCGTATTCCAGATGGGTTACCGCGTCGCCGCGCTGGTGGGCGGCGCACTGGCGCTGTTTATGGCCGAGCGGCTGGGTTGGCCGACGGTGTTCGCCAGCATGGGCGGCATTTTGCTGTTCGTGGGCTTCCTCGGGTTGTTCGCGCCCGATGCCGAACGGACGGTGGCGGCCTTGGCAGACGAGCGCAGCAACCTTGGCACATTGCGGCAGGCAGGGCAGATCGAACCGCGCACCCGCGCGATGGCGCTGGGGGCGGTCGCCTTGCTGTGGGGCTGGGCATTGGTGACGGTGCTGGTTTTCATGGTCCGCTCGCTGACCGCGACGCCTGAAACGCGACCGGACTCGACCGAGTTCGTGACGCAAATGGGCCCTTTGATCGTGATCGCGACCGTGGTGATTCCCGGCCTGATCGCAGGCTGGCTGGAGTCCATGCGCAAGCAGGGCCGCCATGTGTTGACCGCCGACGCGCCCGCGCGCACGGCTTACGACACCGCACTCGACCACGGTTACCGTGCGCTGATCCTGCCCTTGGCGGAGATTATCGGGCGTCTGAAATGGGCCGCCGTTCTGGTGATCGCACTGGTGCTGTCCTACCGCATCACCGACGCGATCTGGGGGAGCTTTGCCTACCCGTTCTACCTTGGCGAGCTGCAATATACCAAAGACGAGGTGGCGATTGCCTCCAAGTTCTTTGGGGTTGGCGCGCTGATTGTAGGCCTTGCGCTGGGCGGCACGCTGCTGACGGTGATCGGTCGCATGACCACGCTGACGCTGGGTGCGGTGATCGCGGCGCTGACCAACCTGCTCTACGCTGATCTCGCCATTGGCGGCGCGCGGATGCAGGCGGCGAGCGACCTGACCGGCTTCACCTGGCTCGCCGGGCAGTTCGGCGCGGACGACCGGATGGCTCGGCTGATGCTGACCATCGGCGCGGAGAACATTGCGGTCGGCATCGCCGGTGCGGCGTTTGTCGCCTACCTCTCGAGCGTGGTCGCCAAGGGGTATAGCGCGGTGCAATATGCGCTGCTGTCCTCGCTGACGATGCTGGTGGGAACGCTGGGCCGCCCGGCGCTGGGCCAGATGATCGAGGAGCGTGGCTATTACGATGTGTTCCTGCTGACGACCGGGATTGGCGCATTCGCAGTGGTGCTGTGCGCGATTGAATGGGTGCGGCAGGCGCGGTCTGGCCGACCTGAGAACGCTCCGCCGCCCGAGCCGGAGCTGGTCTGACCTTCAGGGCTGCGGCAGCCTTCGCGCGGGCGCTTTCCTACTCGCATGGCCGGTGACATCGTCAGCGAATGACGACCCTGTTGCTCGCTCCCGCCCCCTGCGTGAAAGCGCGTGCGCGGGGCGGCACGATTTTCGCTTCTGGACTGTGTCTCATGTGTCTCCAACACGGGCGGGCACACGGGGCGAGTGGGCTAGTCCGGCAGTTCGTGGTTCAGCCTGAGCACTTCACCCGCGAGGTAGAGCGAGCCGGCGATGAGGATGGGGTAGCCGTCTCCGGGCAGGCCAAGCAGCGCCTCCTCGACATGGGCAGCGGCGCGGGCCTCGGGTCCGAAGGCGCTTGCCGGATGGTGATCATGGCTCGGAACAGGAACCACGGTCAGCGTGCGGATGCGGCCCGCCAGCGGGTCGATGAGCGCGCGCGGGTCCTTGCCCTCGATCATGCCGATCACAAGGTGCAGCGGGCCATCGAAGTGGGCCGCAATCGCTGCACCCGCGCTGGGGTTGTGGCCGCCGTCGAGCCACACGGTCTGGTCGGCGACGAGTGCGGTCAAAGGGCCCGGCCCAAGGCGCTGCATCCGCGCGGGCCAGTGCGCGGTGCTGGCACCCGCGATGATGGCGGCCTCGGACACTGCGAGCCTGTCCTGACGCATCAGCATCGAGATGGCGAGGCACAGGTTCATCGCCTGATGCTCGCCAGGCAGCGAGGCGAAGAGCGGAAGGAAGGTGTTCTCGTCACGCCAGAACTCGGCTTGACCCCCGGTGGCGTCGCAATGCCAAAAGCCCTCATGCAGCGTCGCGCCAGCGCGCTCCGCGACGTCCCTGATCGCGGCCTGTGCTTCGGGCGGGTAGGTGTCATGCAGCGTCACCAGCGGCACGCCGCGCTTGGCAATCCCCGCCTTCTCGAACGCGATCCGCGCCATCGGCTCGGTCGGTACCCCGTCCTCGGGCGCGAGCAGGAAGCGTTCGTGATCGAGGCCCAGCGCGGCGATCCCGCACGCGGCCAGCGCCTCGGGCTCCAGCACATTGGTCGCATCGAAGCGCCCGCCCATGCCGACCTCGACCACGCAGACATCGGCGGGCGTGCGGCTGAAGGCGAGGAAGGCGGCGGCGATGGTGACTTCGAAGAAGCTGGGGCCGAGGTCTTCGCCTGCATCCAGCACCTCCGCCAGCACTGCGGCGAGCGCTTCGTCGGAGATCAGCTCGCCTGCCAGTCGGATGCGTTCATTGTAGCGCACCAGATGCGGCGAGGTGGTGACGTGGACGCGGTAACCCTCAGCCTCCAGCATCGCGCGCAGGAAGGCGCAGGTCGAGCCCTTGCCGTTGGTGCCCGCGACATGGAATACGGGCGGCAGCTTTCGATGCGGGTTGCCGAGGCGCTCCATCAACGCAGCGATCGTCTCCAGACCGAGCCGCCCTTGCGGCAGGCTCAGCCGGGCAAGGCGATCAAGCTGCGCCTGAACGCGCGGGTCGTCCGACCGACCGAAGTCGCGCATGTAGCGTTATGCCGCCTTCACCGGGGTGAGATAATCGAGCACCTGTCCCAGCGTCGCCTTCAACTCGTGGCGCGGCACGACCATGTCGACCATGCCATGCTTGTGGAGGTACTCGGCGCGCTGGAAGCCTTCGGGGAGCTGCTCGCGGATCGTGTCCTGAATCACCCGCTGTCCGGCAAAGCCGATCAACGCGCCCGGCTCGGCAATGTGGATGTCGCCGAGCATGGCGTAGCTCGCGGTGACGCCCCCAGTGGTCGGATCGGACAGCACCACGATATAGGGCAGTCCCGCCTGCTTCAGCCGCCGCGTCATCACGGTCGCGCGCGGCATCTGCATCAGCGAGAGAATTCCCTCCTGCATCCGCGCACCGCCTGCCGCAGTCACAACGACATAGGCGCAGTGGCGATCGAGTGCCTTCTGAGCGCCCTCGCAGAAGGCCTGCCCCACCGCCATGCCCATCGAGCCGCCCATGAAGCTGAAATCCTGCACGCCGACCACGGCGGGGCGCGTTTCAATGAAGCCCGATCCGACCACAAAAGCGTCCTCATGCGGATTGGCAGCGCGCGCGGCCTTGAGGCGGTCGGTGTACTTCTTGGTATCCTTGAACTGCAGCGGGTCTTCGGTCACCTTGGGCAGTGGCAGCACTTCAAACCCGGGATCGAGCAGCAGCGCCAACCGCGCATCGGCGCCGATCCGGCCATGGTGCTCACATTTCGGGCAGACGCTGAGGTTATCCTCATACTCCTGCACGAACAGCATTTCCTGGCATGACGGACACTTGATCCACAGATCCTTCTCCGTGGTGGTCTTCTTGTCAGCGCTGAAGCCGAGCGTGCTGCGGACGCGGGTGAACCAGTTCATGCCACTTGCTCCTGACGGGCGGAATGGACAGCCTGTGCGAGGGCTGCGGTCAGCTCCTTTAGCTTGGCCGGAGCCGCAGCGCCATATTCGCCGCAGATTTCCACCAGCGCGCTGCCAACCACAACGCCATCCGCGACCTTGGCGATCGCAGCGGCCTGCTCGGGCGTGCGCACCCCGAAGCCGACCGCGATGGGCAAATCGGTCGATTGCTTGAGCCGCGCCACGGCTTCTTCAATGCTGGCCTGCACGGCCTGCTGCTTGCCGGTGATCCCGGCGACCGAGACGTAGTAGAGGAAGCCTTCGGACCCGGCGAGCACCTGCGGCAGGCGCGCGGCATCGGTCGTCGGCGTGGCGAGGCGGATCGGAGCGATGCCCTTGGCGCGCAAGGCCGGGCCGAGCGCGTCGTCCTCCTCGGGCGGAATGTCGACGCAGATGACGCCGTCCACGCCCGCAGCGGCGGCCGCGTTGGCGAACCACTCGGGCCCGCGCCGCACCATCGGGTTGGCATAGCCCATCAGGACCAGCGGCACTTGCGGATACCGGGCGCGGAAGTCGGCGGCGTAGCGCAGCACGTCGGCGGTGGTCGTGCCCGCACCGAGGCTGCGCAGGTTGGCGCTCTGGATCGCGGGGCCATCGGCCATCGGATCGGTGAAGGGCATCCCCAGCTCGATCACATCCGCTCCGGCTTCCACCAGCGCATCGAGATTGGCCGCCGTGTCGCCATCGCCTGCGGTGATGAAGCAGACGAGCGCGGGGCGGGGCTGGGCGAAGGTGTGGGAGAGGCGGTTAGTCATTGTTCGTTTCACGATTTAGCCAGCGAATGAGATATGCGAACAGGATGGCGTAGAGGAGGATAGGGGCAAAGAGCACAAAGCGGATGAAACCTCCCCTGCGTCGTCCATAGTCCCATTCGGCCCAGTAGTAAGCAACGTCCACTTCGGCGTAGAACCATAACAACGGGACTAGCGCGAGAAGTCCAATACTTGCCGCCGCGAACACCTTGCGAAGGGGCGGCAATGGTTCCGTCAAAGCTCGACCCCCAGCTTTTCCGCCACGGTGAAGATGTCCTTGTCGCCGCGCCCGCACAGATTCATCAGCACGATGCTGTCCTTGGGCATGGTCGGCGCGACCTTCGCCACGGCGGCGATGGCGTGCGAAGGCTCCAAGGCAGGAATGATCCCCTCGGTGCGGCAGAGCAGCTGGAAGCCTTCCAGCGCCTCGTCATCGGTGACGGCGGTGTATTCGACGCGGCCCGACTCCTTGAGCCACGCGTGCTCCGGCCCGATGCCGGGGTAATCGAGGCCAGCGCTGATCGAGTGGCCTTCGGTGATCTGGCCGTCTTCGTCCTGCAGCAGATATGTGCGGTTGCCGTGCAGCACGCCGGGCGATCCGCCGAGCAGGCTCGCTGCGTGCTGGTCACCGTCAAGCCCGTGCCCGGCCGCTTCAACGCCGAGCATCTTGACACTCGGGTCATCGAGGAAGGGGTGGAACAGGCCCAGCGCATTCGACCCGCCGCCGATGCAGGCGACCAGCAGATCGGGTAGGCGGCCCGTGCGGCTCAGCATCTGCGCGCGCGCTTCCTTGCCGATCACGCTCTGGAAATTGCGCACCATCTCGGGGTAGGGATGCGGGCCAGCCGCCGTGCCGATGATATAGAAGGTGTCGTGAACGTTCGCGACCCAGTCGCGCAGCCCTTCGTTCATCGCGTCCTTCAGCGTCGCGCCGCCGCTGGTGACAGGGATCACTTCCGCGCCGAGCAGTTTCATGCGGAACACGTTGGGCGATTGCCGCGCAACGTCTTCGGCGCCCATGTAGATCACGCAAGGCAGGCCAAAGCGCGCGCAGACCGTCGCGGTCGCCACGCCATGCTGGCCCGCGCCGGTCTCGGCGATGATGCGGGTCTTGCCCATCCGCATCGCCAGCAGGATCTGGCCGATGCAATTGTTGATCTTGTGCGCGCCGGTGTGATTGAGTTCGTCGCGTTTGAACCACACCTGCGCGCCGCCCAATTCCTCGGTGATGCGCGGGGCGAAGTAGAGCGGGCTCGGGCGGCCGACGTAATGCTCCAACAGGTCGTCGAATTCCGCCTGAAACGCCGGGTCAGCCTGCGCCTTGCGGTATTCTCGCTCCAGATCGAGCACCAGCGGCATCAGCGTTTCAGCGACATAGCGCCCGCCGAACTGGCCGAAATGGCCGCGATCATCGGGCTGGGTGCGGAAGGAATTGAGGTGCGTGTTCATAAAATTCCGTTCGGGCTGAACCTGTCGAAGCCCTGCTTTTTCTTCGGGCTCAGCGAATAAGAGAAGGACGGCCCTTCGACAAGCTCAGGGCGAACGGATGACGTTAAGATTGCCGCGCGGCTTTGCAGAAGGCGGCGATTTTGTCCACGTCCTTGATCCCCGGCGCGCTTTCGACCCCCGAGGAGGTGTCGACAAGCGGTGCGCCGGTCAGTGAGATCGCCTCGGCAACATTGGCGGGGGTCAGCCCGCCCGCGAGGCCCCACGGGGTCGGCGCCTTGTAGGCCTTGAGTAAATCCCAATCGAAGCGGGTGCCATTGCCGCCCGGCAGCCCGCTGGCGGGGGCATCGAACAGCAAGCGGTCTGCCGCGCCGTGGAAACGGGCGGCGTCAGCAAGCGAATCTGCGTCCCGCACGCCCAGCGCGCGCCATGCTGCGATCCCGGTTGCGGCGCGGAAGCGGGCGAGAGTTTCGGGGGTCTCCTTTCCATGGAATTGCACCACATCGGGCCGCACTTCCCGCACTGCCTCTGCGAGCGTTGCAGGGGAAAGGTTGACCACCAGCAGCACGACCTTGACCTGCGGCGGCACCAAGCCGCGCAGCCGCGCGGCTTGGCTCAGCGAGAGATGGCGTGGGCTTTTCTCGAAATGGACGAGCCCGACATAATCCATCCCCGCCTGCACTGCGGCGGCAAGGGTCTCAGGGGTGGATAGCCCGCAGATTTTGATAAGAGCGCCCGGCATGGCGCGCGCTCTACGCCGCTGCGGCCTGCGCGTGAAGCGCGAAAAGCTTGATCCTGCTTGCAATGCGCGTCAGTCTCAGCGGCTAATCAGCATAGGGTTCGCATATGATCGTCCGCATTTTTCTTAGCCTTGCCGGCGCGCTTTTGCTGGCCGCGTGCAATCCTGCCGCGCAGGTCGAAGATGCACAGGCCCGGGTCAGGCAGTTTCAGGCCGATTACAATCGCGGCGATGCCGAGGTGCTCTACGACAGCGTCGGCGAGGCATGGCGCAAGACATCGCCGCCCGCACAGCTCGAAGCGCAGCTAGCGCTGATCAATGCGCGGCTTGGTCAGATCGAATCGACCGAGCAGGTCGGGTTCAACGCCGGTTTCAACAACGGCCTCACCACCACGCAGGTGGTGATGAAAACCACCTTCGAGAAGGGCGTGGCGGAAGAGGTGTACCTGTTCTACGGTTCGGGTAAGGACATGGAGGTCGTCGGGTGGAAGGTCAATTCGCCGCTGCTGCAACTCAGCCCTGAAGACGTTAGCAAGCTGACGGAGGGCGCGGACAATCCCGCAATTGCCGCCCCGCGCTAGAGCGGCTTTTCAAGCACCACGAAAGTCACCGGCGGATCGCGTGGGACGGGGAAGGGGCGGGTCTCGCCAGTGCGGAGATATCCGCGCCGTTCGTACCACGCGATGAGACTGTCGCGGCTGTCGATCACCGTCATCTCCATCGCCGCGATCCCGTGGGTGCGGGCATGATCCTCGGCGGCTGTCAGCAACCGTCCGCCGAGCCCCGCCGATTGCAGATCGGGCGCGACGCACAGCATCCCGAGATAGGCGAGGCTGGCGTTCTTGCGGGTGACCGCCACGCAGCCGATCAGCTGATCATCATCGCGTGCGGTCAGAATGGTGACGGCAGGGTCAGCCAGCAAAGCCTCGACCTCGCCGGGCGCGGTCCGCTCGTCATCGAGGATATCCGCCTCATGGTTCCACCCCCGGCGTGCCGAATCGCCACGATAGGCGGCTTCGAGCAGGGCCTTGAGTGCGGGGGCATCGATAGGATTGGCGGGGGTAATGGTCATCGAGGCGTGCATGAATTCAATCGTTCTGGATAAGCCGCAACAGCGTACCATCGGGGTCGATCAGATAAGCGATGGTGAGGCCGCTCGGATCTGGCGCAGCGGGGTGATAGCGCGGGATGCCATGCCGCGCCTCAGGCACGCCGCTGGCCTCGACCTGCGCCATCATCGGGCCCAGATCATCAAGCCGGATGCAGCAACTGAACGACGACTGGTAGGGATCGAGATCGGGATAGGGAAAGAACTCCAGCGTCACATCCCCGCACGAGAGGATCATCCACCCGTCCGAGCGGTAATCCTCATCAAATCCAAGCTTGGCATAGAACGCCGCCGTCGCCGCGAAATCGCGGGCGGGGAGGTTGGGCGTGGCCGTGTCCGCCACAAGAGCGCCTAAAGCGTCGCCTCGATCGCCCGTGCCGCTGCGACCGGATCGTCCGCGCGGCTGATCGGGCGGCCGATGACGAGCACGCTTGCGCCGTTATCGCGGGCCTGCCGCGGCGTCACGACACGCTTCTGATCGCCAGTGCCTCCGCCGGATGGTCGCAGGCCGGGAACGACGAAGTAACCATCCTTCCACGCTTTCTTGACCATGCCCACTTCCTGCCCAGAACACACAATCCCGTCGAGGCCCGCCGCATGGGCAAGCTCTGCGAGCCGCATCACCTGCGTTTCCGCGCTGCCATAGACGCCGGTGGCGGTCAGATCATTGGTGTCGAGACTGGTGAGCATCGTCACCGCGACCACCTTGCAGCCTTCTGCCGCCGCCGCCTTGGCATCCTCCATCATCGCGCGTCCGCCGCTGGCGTGGACGGTGACGATCGCAGGCTCATAGACGTGGATCGCCTGCATCGCCTTGGCGACCGTGTTGGGGATGTCGTGGAACTTGAGATCGAGGAAGATCGGCAGGCCGAGATGCGCGATTTCGTGCACCCCGTGCGCGCCGTGGGCGCAGAAGAACTCCAGGCCGAGCTTCACCCCGCCAATATGCGAGCGGACCTTCTCGACCAGCGCCTTGGCCGGCTCAAGGCTCGGCACATCAAGCGCCAGATAGACCGGGTTGCTCATTTTCCGCCTCCGTCTGCGCCAGCGTCGGCGGGGCCGAACGGATCGGCCACTTCTCCCGACTTTGTGCCCGGCTTGTCCACAGGGCTGTCCACTACGCTATCACCGACCGGTAAGGCAGGCGATTGGGTCTCGCGCTGCCGGGCCATGGCGGTGTTCTTGAGCGATGTTTCCAGCGCGCGGATGCGGCGGTTCTGGCCCCACACCACGCTGCGATGCAGCGCCCACATCGGCAAGAAGCCCGCCAAGAACGCCAACAGCGCCAGCACCGGCACCTTGGTTTCCAGCACGAGGTTCTGCCACAGCGTCAGCTCGACCGGCTGCCAGTTATAGATCGCAAAGATCAAGAAGCCGAACGCGGCCAAAACCCACAAGATTGTGCGAAGGATCTTCACGAAGTCTGCCTCTTCTGATGGCCTGCGACGCCAGCGAACCTACGCAATTGTGCCGATGAGTCCAGCATCGCTGCTGTCACCCGAACACCCGCGCGAAGATCGTGTCGACATGCTTGAAGTGGTAGCCGAGGTCGAACAGCTGATCGAGCTGCTCGGGCGCAAGCCGCGCCGTGACGTCGGCATCGGCCTTGAGCAAGTCGAGGAGGTTCAAGGCGCCGTCGGCTTCCCACACGCGCATCGCGTTGCGTTGGACGAGCCGGTAGGAATCGTCCCGAGTCAGGCCCGCCTGCGTCAGCGCCAGCAGCACGCGCTGCGAATGGATGAGGCCGCCCATGCGATTGAGGTTCTTTTCCATCCGCGCGGGGTAAATCAGCAGTTTGTCGACCACGCCCGTCAGCCGCGCGAGCGCGAAGTCGAGCGTGATGGTCGCATCCGGGCCGATGAACCGCTCGACCGAAGAGTGCGAGATATCGCGCTCATGCCACAGCGCGACATTTTCCAGCGCGGGGGTGACGGCCGACCGCACCAAGCGGGCAAGGCCGGTGAGGTTTTCGGTGAGGATCGGGTTGCGCTTGTGCGGCATTGCACTCGATCCCTTTTGGCCGGGAGAGAAATACTCCTCGGCTTCCAGAACTTCGGTGCGCTGCAAGTGGCGGATTTCGGTGGCGAGGCGCTCGATGCTGCTGGCGATCACGCCCAGTGTGGCGAAATACATTGCATGGCGATCGCGCGGAATGACCTGCGTCGACACTGGCTCGATCGCGAGGCCAAGCTGCTCGGCCACGTAGGCTTCGACCTGCGGGTCGACATTGGCGAAGGTCCCAACCGCGCCGGATATAGCGCAGGTCGCGATCTCGGCCCGCGCCGCCACCAGCCGCGCCCGGCAGCGGTCGAACTCGGCATAGGCCTGGGCCAGCTTCAGCCCGAAGGTGACAGGCTCGGCATGAATGCCGTGGCTGCGGCCGATGGTCGGGGTGTACTTGTGTTCCTCTGCCCGCGTCTTGATCGCGGCGAGCAGCGCGTCGAGATCGGCCAGCAGCAGGTCGCTCGCGCGGGCCAATTGCACGGAAAGCGTGGTGTCGAGCACATCCGAGCTCGTCATGCCCTGATGCATGAAGCGCGCTTCCTCGCCGACCTGTTGCGCCACCCAGTCAAGGAAGGCGATCACGTCATGCTTGGTGACAGCTTCGATGGCGTCAATCGCGGCGACATCAATCGCAGGATTGGTGGCCCACCAGTCCCATAGCGCCTTGGCCGCGCTTTGCGGTACGACGCCGAGGTCAGCCAGCTTCTGGGTCGCGTGCGCCTCAATCTCGAACCAGATGCGATATTTCGCTTCCGGCTCCCACAGGGCAGTCATGGCAGGGCGGGCGTAGCGGGGGACCATCGGCGGCTCCATTTGGGGCGGGATTCTCGCCGCGCGGGCTAGGCGGGCGGGGCGCGGATGGCAAGAGCGCTAGATGAGGCCCTTGGCCCGCAGCGAAGTATGCCCCTCGCGCCCGATGATGACATGGTCGTGGACGGTCACGCCCATGTGCCGCCCCGCCTCGGCGATGCGCTGGGTGATCTGGATGTCGGCGCGGCTGGGTTCGGGCGAACCGCTGGGGTGATTGTGGACGAGGATCATGGCGCTCGCGCCCACGTCCATCGCCCGGCGGATCACTTCGCGCGGGTGGATTGCGGCTTCATCAATCGAACCGTCGCCGACGTGGTGATCATCGATCAGCCGGTTCTTGGTGTCGAGATAGAGCACCCTGACGCGCTCGACCGTGAGATGCGCCATATCGGTGGTGAGGTAGTCGATCAGCGCCTGCCAGCTGCCGAGCACTGGCCTGCCCATGACCTCGCCGCGCGCCATCCGGCGGGCGGCGAGGGCGACAGCCTTGAGCGCAGCGGCGCTGTTCTCGCCCACGCCCTTCACCCGCTGCAAGGCCATGGGGTCGGCGTTGAGCACGCCGGCAAGACTGCCGTATTGCGCCAGCAGCGCCTTGGCGATCGGCTTGGTATTGCCGCGCGGGATGGCGGCGAACAGCAGGTATTCGAGCACTTCGTAATCCGCCAGCGCCTCGGCCCCGCCGGTCAGCAAGCGGTGACGGAGCCGGGCGCGGTGACCGTCGCCCGCAGCCTTGCCGGCATCGAAGTCGGGCACGGCGCCGTCCAGAAACGAGAAAGTGTCTTCAGCTTCCGGCAATGCGACCTCCGGGAAAGCGTTGGGCTATTCAGCCTCATTGCCTTTGCGCGATGATGCGCGCAAGGGTCAGGGACGATGCCGGAAGCGGACGCGCAGGACATGACCGTGCCGGAGGGCAGCAGCACGCGGCGGCTCCGACCGCGCCGTTGGCGCAGCCGCATCGCGTTGGGGCTGGGCGCGGCGGTTTTGCTTGGCGCAGGCACCGTCTGGCTCACCCGCGAACGAATCGCGGGCAACGTCATCGACAGCTATCTCCAGCAAAGCGGCGTTCCGGCGACCTATGACATCGTCAGCATCGGCCCGAATGCGCAGGTGATCGAAAATCTCGTGGTCGGCGACCCGTCGCGGCCTGACCTGACTGTGCGGCGGATGGTGATCGAAACCAGCGTGGGCTGGACCGGGCCCGTGGTGCGCAACGTACGTGTGGAAGGCGCGCGGCTGTTTGCGAGCCTGCGCGGCGGCACATTTAGCCTCGGCGCGCTCGATCCGTTGGTGTTCACCGGCTCCGATGCCCCGCCTGCGCTGCCCGCCATCGACGTGACGCTGAGCGATGCGCGCGCGCTGGTCGACAGCGATTACGGGCGGATCGGTGTCAAGATTGAAGGATCGGGCCGGATTGATGACGGCTTCGTCGGAACCCTCGCCGCCTCCGCACCGGGGATCGGGGTCGAGGGCTGCCGGGCCGAGACCGCTACGCTCTACGGCAAGCTTGCCACGGATAATGGCGCCCCCCGGCTTGATGGCCCCTTACGGATCGGCGGACTGGCCTGTGGCGACCTAAGTCTCGCGAAGGCCAACATCGGCACGCTGATGAGCCTCAATTCCGATTTTTCCGCCGCCGAGGCCGATTTCCGCGTTACCGGCGCGCGCGCGGCCTTTGCCGAATTCACAGGCGCGGGATTGGGCGGCACGGCGAAGGTCAACTGGTCGCCCGGTCGCCTCGCGCTCGGCCATGATCTTGCGCTGACTGGGGTTGCCAGCCCGCAAGGCCGTTTGGCGCGGCTCGGCGCGGAGGGGAGCTGGCGCGGGGCGGCAGATGGTTCCAGCGGCCAGTGGGAAGGCACCCTGCGCGGGGCCGGGCTTGCGCCCGCCAATGACATCGCTGCCAGCCTTGCTGCTGCCGAGCGCGGGCTTGAAGGCACCTTGCTCGCCCCTCTCATCGCCAAGGCGCGTGGCGGCGTCACCCGCGCGCTGGACGGTGCGAGTGTCCGCGCTGAAGGGATCATCCGCCACAAGGGCGCCGAAGCCTCGCTGATCGTGCCTGAGGCCAGCCTCGCCACCCGCAGCGGCACCCGCGTGCTGGCGCTTTCCCGCCTGAGTGCGCGGGTCGGAGCGCAGGGCGTGTCGGGCCTCGGCGGTAATTTTCTCGCGGGCGGGGAGGGGCTGCCGAGCATCAATGGCCGAATGCAGCAGCAGGCGGGTGGCTGGACGCTGCGGATGGCGATGGCGGACTATTCTACGGGTCCCAACCGCCTCGCGCTCCCGCGTCTGACCGTTCGCACTACGCCGGACGGGACGATTGCGTTTGACGGCTTGGTGACGGCTAGCGGCGATCTACCGGGCGGGGCGGTCAATGACCTTGCCGTCCCGCTCGAAGGCACGTGGTCATCTGCGCGCGGGCTGGCGGTGGGCACGCGCTGCACCCCGCTGCGGTTCACCAAGCTGGCGCTGTCGGGCCTCGCGCTGGATGGCCAGCAGATCACTCTGTGTCCCGAGGCTAATGGCGCGATCCTCGCCTATCGCGACGCATTGAGGGTTGCCGCGCGCACCGGGCCGCTGAACCTTGCCGGAACGCTGGGAGAGAACCCCGCCAGCCTGGCCGCCAAGCGCGTGGTGCTGCGCTATCCGCAACCTTTCGCCATCGAAGGCCTCGCCGCGACAATCGGGACTGGCGACAGCGAGGTGCGGATCGCCGCCGACAGCCTCACCGGCAGCCTTGCAGGCGATATCTCCGGTGCGTTCACCGGCGGGACGGCGCGATTGGCGGCAGTACCGTTCGATCTCGACGCGATCACCGGGCGCTGGAGCTTTGCCGACAGCATCCTGCGGCTCGATAATGCTGCCTTCACCCTCTCCGATCGTCCGGCGGAAGGCGAGGCGCGGTTTGTTCCGCTGACTGCCAACGGCGCGAGCCTCACGCTGGCCGACAACCGCATCACGGCCGACGCGTTGCTGCGCCATCCCGAATCGGGTCGAGGCGTCGCCAATGTGGCGATCACCCACAATCTCGACACTGCTGCGGGCCGCGCGCTTCTGTCCGTGCCGGGGCTGGTGTTCGACAAGACGCTCCAGCCCGAAGACCTGACCTATCTTGCCAAGGGGGTCATCGCCCTCGCCGATGGCACTATCACGGGCGAGGGGCGGGTGGACTGGAACGGCGAGACGATCACCAGCAGCGGCACCTTTGGCTCTGATGGCTTCGATCTGGCCGCCGCCTTTGGCCCCGTGCGGGGGCTGGCGGGCAAGATCGTCTTCACTGATCTCATCAATCTCACCACCGCGCCCGATCAGACCGTCACCATCGCCGCGATCAATCCCGGCGTTGAAGTGCTGGCAGGCAAGGTGCAGTTCGAGCTGAAAAACGGCACGCTCCTCAGCCTCGAAGACGCGCGCTTCCCGTTTATGGGCGGCACGCTGCAAATGCGCCCGCTGGTTATGGACTTCAGCCAGCCAGAAGAGCGCCGCTACGTGTTCGAGATCATCGCGGTGGATGCGGCGACATTTGTGTCGGAGATGGAACTGACCAATCTCAGCGCCACCGGTACCTTTGACGGCACCGTGCCGATCGTCTTCGATGCCAATGGCAATGGCCGGATCGAAGGCGGGCTGCTGCTGAGCCGTGCGGGCGGCGGCAATGTCGCTTACATCGGCGAGCTGACTTACGAGGATCTGGGCGCGATGGGCAATTACGCCTTTTCGGCGCTGCGCTCGCTCGATTACCGGCAGATGCGCATCGGCCTGGCGGGCGATCTGGCGGGTGAGATCATCACCAGCTTCGATTTTGACGGGGTGCGGCAGGGCGCGGGCACCAGCCAGAACTTCATCACCCGGCGACTCGCCAAGCTGCCGATCCAATTCAAGATCAACGTCCGCTCGCAGAATTTCTCGCAACTGGCGATCATCGCGCGCGGCTATTCCGATCCGACTGCCTGGGGCGATCCATTCGATATGGGTCTGCTCAGGATTGAAAACGGCAAGCTGATCATGCGCCAGACCGAGACTGCGCCGCCGCCGCCAGACCCCGCCACGCCGCTGCCGAAGCCATGACGCGCCGTGTCCCGCCTTTGATCCGTTCAACCTCCAGAAAGCGATCCTCTGCCATGCCGCACCTGAATTTGACCCGATCCCTCTGCAATGTCAGAGCAAGCGATAGCCGAGGCGGCGCAAGGGGAACGGGTGTGAAGGCAATGGCCGCGTTGACGGGGCTGGGGGCGATGTTGGCAGGGTGCATCAATATTCAGGCACCCGACAAGCCGATCGTGATCCAGCTTGATATCAACATCAGGGCAGAGGTTCTCTATGCCCTCGCGGAAGACGCGGCCAATACGATTGACGAGAATGCGGACATCTTTTGATGGATGTGCCGCCTCGAGGAGGAACAATGATGCGCAATTCAGTTCTTGCAGGGCTTGCCGCTCTGGCCGCGATTGGCCTGGTGGCCACGCCTGCGCTGGCACAGCGCGACCCGGCCTATGCCGCCGCCCGCGACGCAGGCAAGGTGGGCGAGCAGCCTGACGGCTATCTCGGCATTGTCGGCGATGCGAATCCGGCGCTTCAGCGTCTGGTTGATGACATCAATATCAAGCGCCGCTCGATCTATGCCGAAAAGGCCAAGGAGAAGAAGACCACGCTGGAAGCCTATTCGCTGACCGCGGGTTGTGAGGCGATTTCCCGCACCGTGGCGGGCGAAAAGTATCGCGCGCCCGATGGCAGCTGGCAGACCCGCACTGCCGAACCGCCGGTTCGCGACGTGCGCTGCCCGTAATTTGTCCGCAGCCCATCCGGGGGGCGGGACAATAAACCTCTTCGCAGGTGCACAAAACTCGGGTGACCTGATGTTGACACTGAACAGCCCCCCTTCTAAGGGGGCGGCGCCCTCGGCGGGCACCTTGTTGCACATGGCGTGGCCTTCCCTTTAGAGACCACGACATGAGCGACGAGAAACCTGCACGAGAACCCATTCACGAGGATGCGCGGATCGACGCGCTCGAAGCGCGGCTCCAGGCCGCACGCGAGCGTGAAGAACAACGCAACCGGCCAACGGTGAAGGGAACCGATGCGAATTACCGCAGCGGCAACCGCGCTTTGGCCAGTCTTCTGGGCGGGATTATCGGCGGCTTGGTGATCGGCTTTGCGATTGACGCATTGTTCGGGATCGCGCCCTGGGGTCTGTTGGCCGGACTGTTCCTCGGAACGGCGTCGGCTTTCAGGACGATTATTCAAGGTGCGAATACGCGTCCCGCAGATGAGGCCCAGCGGCCGGATGGTGAGGGTTAGACCCCTTCCAGACCGCGTTAGGCCCCAGCTAGGGGCGCGTTTCATGTGAAACATTTGGGGATCTTTCGATCGTGGCAGCCGAAGAAGGCAAGGTCGATCCGATGAAGCAGTTCACCATCGAGCCCATTCTGGGTTCCGATTGGCAGCTGGCTGACGGGATCAACATCGCGTTCACCAACTCCGCACTGTGGATGGCGATTACCGCTGTCCTGGTGTGGGTGTTTGTCGCGGGCGGCATGAAGCGCCAGCTCGTGCCCGGTCGCTGGCAGATGGCGGTCGAGAGCATGACCGGCTTCATCGACGACCTGCTTGAAGCCAATGTCGGCGCGGCCGGACGCAAGTATGTCCCCTACATCTTCACCCTGTTCATGTTCATCCTGTTCGGGAACCTGCTCGGCCTCGTGCCGGTCGGTCTGATCCCCGGGGTGCATGCCTTCACTTTCACCAGCCACTTCACCGTAACGGGCGTGCTGGCGATCATGAGCTTCTCGATCGTGTTGATCGTCGGCTTCGCCAAGCATGGCTTCCACTTCTTCTCGCTGTTCTGGCCGGCAAACACGCCCGCGTTTCTCGCGCTGCCGATCAGCCTGATCGAACTCGTGTCCTTCATGGTCCGTCCCTTCAGCCTCGCGCTGCGACTGTTCGTTGCGATGATGGCGGGTCACGTGCTGCTCAAGGTGCTGGCGAGCTTCGTCATTGCCGGCGGTAGCGGCGGCATTGGGACCGGCGTTCTGGTCGGCGTGCCGAGCTTTGTGCTGATGGTCGCGATCAGCGCGCTCGAAATTCTCGTCGCGGGCATTCAGGCCTATGTGTTCGCGCTGCTGACTTCGCTCTACATCAACGACGCGGAAAACCTTCACTGAGGGCTGAAACGCTCTCTCGACTACCCCCGATAACAAACAGATTTTTCTCAAGGAGTTTATAATCATGGACGCTACTGCTGCAGCTCTCCTCGGTGCCGGTCTCGCGGCGATCGGTGCGGGCCTCGCCGCCCTCGGCGTGGGCAACGTGTTCGCTTCGTTCCTCGAAGGCGCGCTGCGTAACCCGGGTGCCGCTGATGGCCAGCAGGGTCGCCTGTTCATCGGCTTCGCGGCCGCCGAACTTCTCGGCCTGCTCGCCTTCGTCATCGCCGTTCTGCTGATCTTCCGCTAAGATCCGTGCTGCGCCGGGCGGGGGGGGACATGTCCTGCCGCGCCCGGCGTGCGCTGCTGAACTGCCGGTAACAAAGGCCCATCATGCCTCAGATCGAACAAATCGCTGCAACACTTTCGAGCCAGGTCTTCTGGCTGCTGGTGTTCTTCGGCCTCACCTTTGTGTTCGTGGGCCTTGGAATGGTGCCCAAGATCATGGGCACGGTCGACCTGCGTGACCAGCAGATCGCGGGCGATCTGGCGGCGGCGCAGGCCGCACGCGATGAAGCGACGAGCCAGGAAGAAGCCTGGCGCAAGCGTGAAAACGCCAACCGTGCCGCGGCGCAGGGCGTGATCGGTGAGGCCAAGGCCAAGGCCGCGGCTGCCAACAGCGTCAAGCTCGCTGAAGCGCAGACCCATCTCGACGGGCGCCTGGCCGAAGCCGAAACCGCGATTGATGCTGCGCGCACCAGCGCCATGGCCGAAATCGAAGCGGTCGCTGCCGATGCCGCGCGCGACATCGTTGCCCGCGTCGCCGGCGCCGATGTGGAACCCGCTGCAGCCCAGGCCGCGGTCAAGGAGGTGATGGCGCATGGCTGATATTCTGATGCTGCTCGCCAGCGGGGCCGAAGGTCATGCCGAACCCGGCGTGCTGGGTCTCGATTCGTACCAGTGGGTTGCGCTGGCGATGAGCGTGCTGATTGCGGTCTTCATCTGGAAGAAGGTCCCCGGCATCATCACCGGCGGGCTCGATGCCAAGATCGCGGCGATCCGCTCGGCGCTTGATGAAGCCAAGACCCTGCGCGCCGAAGCCGAAGCGCTTCGGGCCGAATACGCCGCCAAGATCGCCAGCGCCGAAAAGGACGCCGAAGCGATGCTGGCTGGCGCGCGCGAAGAGGCTGATGCGATCCTCGCCAAGGCCGAAGCCGACAGCGAAGTGATGGTCGCTCGCCGCCAGAAGATGGCCGAAGACAAGATCGCGGCTGCTGAGCGTGCTGCGATTGCCGAGGTGAAGGCCAAGGCTGTGACGGCCGCGGCGGCCGCATCGCGCAAGCTGATTGCCGAGCGTCATGACGGCGCAGCGGACAAGAAGCTCGCCGACGAGGTGATCGCCTCGCTCTGAGCCCGAACAGAAATTTCGGTACCAGCAGAGGGCGGTCCATTGAGGCCGCCCTTTTCTGTTGTGGCGGATGAGAGTTGAACGCCCTTGACTGCTCATAGGCCAGATCACTAGCCTGAGACACATGATGACCCGCACCGCCTTCGTCGGTCTCCCCGTGTTGCTGATGCTGGGAGCCGTAGTTTCGGCGCAGGATACGGCGGTTGAACCCATCGTGCTGTGGGAACAGTTCACCACCGCAACGCCCAAGGCTGACGCTAAGGCATTCATGAACAGCCTGCCCAAGCGGCAGCTCGAAGTAATCCCCGGATGCCCGGCGCCGTTCGGCTATCGGAGTGGAAAGGCCGGGCTGGTGACGGTGACGTTCATGGGATCGCTGGCCCCGGCTGATTGCTTCCCAAGGCTGCGGGCGCAGTTCGAAGGGCAGTGGGGTAAGCCTGAGGTGGATACGGCTCCGTTCGGCAGTGTGATCGGTTACGGCAATGGCGGGGTGCTCGATACGACGTCGACCGGTTTGATGCTGGTCTGGCCCGAAGGTGAGAAGAAGACCAAGCTGATCAAGGCGCCCGGCAGCGGGTTCAACCTGATCTTTACCGTGCGGGAGGACAAATACCTCTATTGAGAGATGGGCCTATGCCCCTGGCACCAAAACCACTTTGCCCACCAAGTCGCGCTGCGCCATCGCATCGAAGCCTTCGCGCCAGCGGGAGAGCGGCAAGGTGCGGTCGATCGCGGGGGTGATCGCTCCGGCTTCGGCGAGCCGGGTGATCGCGCTCTGGATCGCGCGGCCGCGCTCGGGGAAGCGGCGGGCATATTCCCCGGCCCGCAGGCCCACGACGCTGAAACCTTTGATCAGCGGGATGTTGGTGGCGATGTCGGCAATCCGGCCCGAGGTGAAGCCGACCACCATCAGCTTGCCGCCGAAAGCGACGCAGCGGGTCGATTCGTCGAACACATCGCCGCCCACGGGATCGAACACGATGTCGGCGAGTGCGCCGCCGGTGAGGTCTGACACAGCGTCGCGGAAGCGACCCTCGGCTACGATCACGGCGTCAGGGCGGGCGAGGGCGGCAATCCGGTCGACCTTGTCAGGCGAGCCGGTGGTGGCGATAACGCGGGCGCCCAGCGCGCGGGCGAGGTCGCAAGCCGCAAGGCCCACGCCGCCGCTTGCGCCGTGGACCAGCACCCACTGGCCCTCCTGTAACCCGCCCAGTTCGACAAGTCCGGTAAAGGCGGTCGAATAGGCCGCGCCCATTGCGGCGGCGGCGGGGAAGTCCATGCCTTGCGGCATCATCGAGAGCTTGTCAGCCGGCACGCAGGCGCGCTCAGCAAAGGCGCCGGTCTTGTTGCCGCCCATCACCCTGTCGCCCGGAGCAAAGCCGCTAGCCGGATCAGCCTCCAGCACTTCGCCAGCGAATTCGAGACCTGAGGTGAACGGCGGCTCCGGCTTGAACTGATATTCGCCGCGCGTCATCAGCAGGTCGGGATAGTTGAGCGATGCCGCGCGAACCTGGACCAGCACCTCGCCCGGCGCACGCACAGGAGCCGAGATTTCGGTAAGCGTCACGCCGGACAGATCGTCCGTCAGCCGGTCGACCCTGAGGGCCTGCATGGGGCTAGAAATTGTCCTTGGCCGCCCGCAGCGCCGCAAAGGTCTCGTGCGGAGCCTCGCCGCCCCAGCGCGCCATCATCGATGGATCGTCGGCGCGCAGGAACGGATTGGTCGCCAGCTCGCGGCGGAGCGTCGTCGGCACCGTCGGCTTGTCCTTGGCCCGCTTGTCGGCGATCTCGGCGGCGTAGTCCTGCAAGGCGACATTCTCGGGATCAGCGTGAAGCGCGAACTTGGCGTTCGACGCGGTGTATTCATGCGCGCAGTAGAGTAGCGTTTCGGGTGGCAGCGTCTTGATGCGGCTCAGGCTGTCCCAGAACTGCTGGGGCTGGCCTTCGAACATCCGCCCGCAACCGAGCGCAAACACCGAATCGCCAACAAAGGCGATGCCCGCCGAGGGCAGATGGAAGGCGATGTGGCCGTTGGTGTGGCCCGAAACGTCGATCACCTTCGCTTCGACGTTGCCCCACTTCACCGTGTCGCCGTGCGCAATGATGCGGTCGACCGGGAATTTGCCTGCGACCTCAGCCGGGCCGGTGATGGTGCAGCCGGTCGCCTCCTGGATCGCCGCATTGCCGCCGGCGTGATCGGGATGCCAGTGGGTGTTCCAGATCTGGGTGATCTTCCAACCCTTCATATCGGCTTCGAGCAGATAGGCCTTGGCATCGGGCGTATCGATCGCAACCGTTTCATGGCTGTCGGTGTCGTGGATGAGGTAGCCGTAGTTGTCACTAAGGCACGGGAACTGGTGAACATGGATCATGCGGGCGACCTTACGCGCGCTCGCGGCATGTGAAAAGGCCCGCCTGCTCGGTTGAGCAGGCGGGCCTTTCATATTGTCCGAGGACGCTCACCCGCAGTGGACGAGCGTCCGCACTATCTTTAGTCCTGGCCCTTCTTGAGCGCGGCGCCCAGGATGTCGCCGAGCGAAGCGCCCGAATCCGACGAACCGAACTGAGCGACAGCTTCCTTCTCTTCCGAGATCTGACGTGCCTTGATCGAGAAGTTCGGCTTCTTCGAACGGTCGAAACCGATGACCATCGCGTCGATCTTGCTGCCGACCTGGAAGCGGTCGGGGCGCTGCTCGTCGCGATCACGGCCAAGGTCAGCGCGCTTGATGAAGCCGGTCGCACCGTCTTCGCCAACCTGCACTTCAAGGCCGCCGTCACGCACTTCGAGCACGGTGACAGTGACAGTCTGGTTCTTGCGCAGCGAACCGCCGCTGGTGGCGCCTTCAGCCGAGGGCGCACCCTTTTCGAGCTGCTTCATGCCGAGGCTGATGCGCTCCTTGTCGACATCGACATCGAGCACGATGGCCTTGACCATTTCGCCCTTGCGATGAAGCGCCAGCGCGTCTTCGCCCGAGATGCCCCAGGCGATGTCCGACATGTGCACCATGCCGTCGACGTCGCCATCGAGGCCGATGAACAGACCGAATTCGGTGGCGTTCTTGACTTCGCCTTCGACTTCGGTGCCGACCGGGTGCTTCTCGGCGAACTCATCCCACGGATTGCGCTGGGCCTGCTTGAGGCCGAGGCTGATGCGACGCTTGTCGCTGTCGACTTCGAGCACCATCACATCGACTTCCTGCGAGGTCGAGACGATCTTGCCCGGGTGGACGTTCTTCTTGGTCCAGCTCATTTCCGAAACGTGGACGAGGCCTTCGATGCCAGCTTCCAGTTCGACGAATGCGCCATACTCGGTGATGTTGGTCACCTGACCCTGGAGCTTCATGCCAACCGGGTACTTGGCGGCGACGCCATCCCACGGATCGCTTTCCAGCTGCTTCATGCCGAGGCTGATGCGCTGGGTTTCGGCGTTGATGCGGACGATCTGCACCTTCACGGTATCGCCGATGGCGATCACTTCGCTCGGGTGGTTGACGCGCTTGTAGCTCATGTCGGTGACATGGAGCAGGCCGTCGATGCCGCCGAGATCCACGAAAGCACCGTAGTCGGTGATGTTCTTGACCACGCCGTCGATGATCTGGCCTTCGACCAGGTCATTGATCAGCTCGCTGCGCTGTTCGGCGCGGGTCTCTTCGAGCACTGCACGACGCGAGACGACGATGTTGCCGCGGCGACGATCCATCTTGAGGATCTGGAACGGCTGCGGCACGTCCATCAGCGGGGTGACGTCGCGCACGGGGCGGATGTCGACCTGCGAGCCGGGGAGGAACGCCACGGCGCCATCGAGGTCGACGGTGAAGCCGCCCTTGACGCGGCCGAAGATGCGGCCTTCGACGCGCTTGCCTTCGCCGAATTCGCTTTCCAGCTTGTCCCACGCAGCTTCGCGGCGGGCGCGGTCACGCGACAGCATGGCTTCGCCGTCAGCGTTCTCGACGCGGTCCACGAAGACTTCGACTTCGCCGCCGACGGTCAGGCCGTGGTCGTCTTCGCCGCGGCTGAATTCCTTAAGGGAGATGCGGCCTTCGCTCTTGAGGCCGACGTCGATCACGGCAAAGCCGTTTTCGATCGCAGTGACGGTTCCCTTGACGACGCGGCCTTCAAAGCCATCTTCGCCGGCACCGCCGAGTTGTTCATTGAGCATCGCCTCGAAATCGGCGCGCGTGGGCATCTGGGTTGCCATAGGCTGATTTAGTCCTGTTTCGTTGTGCTACCGGCCACCGGTTTTTCCGGGGTCTTAAACTGCTTCCCGTGCACCATTGCGCGGGCTGGCAGGGCAAGAGGCCGACGTCTCCGCGCCGCCGAATGCGATTGCGCGAAGGTTCTTCAATCAACGAGGATTGCGTGAACGGCCGCGCGCCTAGGCGAGGGCGGGCCAAAATGCAAGGGAAATGGGGCGCTCGGGCCCTAGGCAGACCCTAGGCCGGGCCCGTCGCGCGATAGCGCATAGCCACATCGCAGCGTTGATAGCGTGCGCCATACTCCGCCATGATCGCGACATCGTGCTGGAAGCCGAGCTTCTCGTAGAGGTGAATTGCGGCTGCGCACTTCTTGCTGGTGAGAAGATACAGCTTGGTCGCGCCCAGTTCTTTCGCCCGGGCGATAATCGCTTCGAGCAGGAATTCCCCCGCCTTGAGCCCGCGCGCTGTTTCACGCACTCCCATCTTGGTCAGCTCGAAGCTGCCAGGGCCGGTGCGTTGCAGCGCGCAGGTGCCGACAATCCCGAGGCCAGGCGCCTCAACGAACAGGATGTCGCCGCCCGGTGCGATGATCCGTTCGCGCGGATTTTCCAGCACGTCGCGATCGGTGGGTTCAAGTGCGAACATCTCCGTAATCCATTCGGCGTTGATGTCGTGGAAATGGCGCGCGAGGCTCTCTTCGAATTCGCGTAGCTGCAGCTGACCGGGCGCGACTGCGACCGCACGGTCAGCGATGGATGCTTCGGCAAGCGCGGCTTCGATCTTTTCAAGCTGAAGCAGGAAATCACCGTCGACGGCCGCAAGAATTTGTTCGGCCGCCATGCCCACGCGCGGCCACACATCGCTCGCGATCACGGCAACCGCGTTTTGTCCTTCGGGCGAGAGGACAACATTTCGGCTCCGGTGGTTGTCGCTGTGACTGTCGGTGACCATGCCGATCTTGCGCAGCTGTCCGATTGTCCGAGTGATGCCCGGCTGGCTTGTGCCGCAGGCCTCGGCCAACTGGCCCACTGACATTGGGCCCGTCCTGAGCGCGGCGAGGATTGCCATTTGTCCCGGCTGGAGCGGCAATCCGGTTTCGGTAATGACGGTGGCCGCGCCGGCCTGCATACGTTCGCCGAGCCGTTTCAGCCTACTGCCTAAGAAAGACGGCCCCATCTGAGCAACGACATCTCCCATACGACGACTCCATAACACGATATATAACGCGTTATATTCGACGCGGCGGTCAGATTGCAAGTGCGTAGGGAGCTATCGTGCCAGTTTGTGCTCCACCGCTTCAATCGCCGCTTCGATTGCGGCATCGCGGCCGAAGTGGGTGGTGTCGATCACCAGCGCGCCGGGTGCCGCCATCAGCGGGGCGTCCTTGCGGTTCATGTCGCGCGCGTCGCGGGCGGCGATGTCATGTTCGATTGTCGCGAGGGCGACGTCGATCCCGCGCCCCGTCATCTCGGCCCAGCGGCGGCGGGCGCGCTCAGCGACGCTGGCGGTGACGAACAGTTTCACCCGCGCTTCGGGCGCGATCACCGTACCTATATCGCGCCCGTCGAGCACCGCGCCGCTTTCTTGCAGGGCGAAGGCACGCTGACGTTCGTAAAGCGCGTGGCGCACCGCCGGATGCACGGAGACGCGGCTCGCATAGCCGCCGACGTCTTCGGAGCGCAGAATGTCATCGTCGAGCAGGCCTTCGGCAAAGTCGCAGGCCGCGATCGCATCATGCGGATCATCGGGATTGCCGCCGAGCAATTGCACCTGCCGACCGACGGCGCGGTAGAGCAAGCCCGTGTCGAGGTGCGGCAGGCCGAAATGCGCGGCGAGCGCTTTAGCAATGGTCCCTTTGCCCGACGCGGTCGGGCCGTCGACGGCGATGATCATTCGGCGCTCTCTCGGGCATCGATGCGGTTCATCCAGTCGCGGTAGATCGCTTCGGACACCTCGGGCCGTTCCGAGATGAAGGCGTGGCTACCGCCGGGGACGACCGCCAGTTCCGCGCCGGGGGTCAGGGCGAGGAAATCCTGCACCGTGTCGATCCGCGCTTCGTCATACTGGCCGACCACAAATAGGATCCGCTTGCCATCGACGCGGTGCAGCAAACCGCTGGCGTCATAGCTCGCCAGCGAGCCGGAGGCGCGGAATTCGGTGGGGCCCCACATCGCGTTGTAGACGGTGGCGTTGAACCCCTTGCCGCCATAGCGCGCGCGGTAGGCGAGCGCCTCGGGTGAGGGGGCGGGGCGGTCAGCGCGGCCATTATAGGCGGCGTAGAAAGCGGCGGTGGCAGGCTCGCAGACTTCGGCAGCGGGCGGTGTGGCGCCTTCGCAGGCGCGGATTGTGGCGGCGACATCATCCGGCAGGTCGCGGATCAAGAGGTTGGTGCCGGTGATCCAGTGCGAGGTCGACAGGAACGTGCCGCTCAACACCGCCGATGCGGTGTGCTCGGGATAGGCGGCAGCATATTCGAGCGCGAGGGCCGAGCCCCAGCTGTGGCCAATGACATGCCACCGCTCGACGCCCAGTTCCTTGCGGATCGCCTCAAGCTCGGCAACGAAGCGCTCGGGCCGCCAGTTCGCCGGGTTCTCCGGCCGGTCGGACATGCCGCTGTCGAGCTGGTCGTAGAGGATCACCGGCCGCGTGTCGGCAAGGCTCAGCAGGCCGCCGAAGTTCACATGCGTGCCGCCCGGGCCGCCGTGGATGATGATCACCGGCGTCGCGCCCTCACCGATGGTGCCATTCACGCGCGCCCACACCTTGCCGCCTTCAACAGCAACGCGGTGTTCCGACGTTGCCACCGACCAATCGGCGGCAGGATCGGTGGGGAGGGCGGCGGTCTGCGCTTGTGCGGCGAGCGGCAGGAATGCAAGGGCGGCGGCAAAGTCAGTCAGTCTCACGGCTGTTCTCCCTCGGCAGAGCGACCGCGCCAAGCCCGGACCAGTCCGAATATGGCAATCGCGGCCCAGAAACCTTCGAGCACCAGGCTTGCCCAATTGGTGTGGTAGATCAAGGATACCGTCAGCAGCGCGGCGCCCATCAGGTTGGTGCCGTGCAGCACGAAGGGATTGGTCGCCTTCGCGAGCGTCAGGTAGGCGTAGGCGCCGATGATGCAGGCTGTGCCGCACAGGCCGATGATACTCGGCCAATCTAGCGGAGTGTTCACCGCGCGGCCTCTTCGAGCAGGGGCATGAAGGTCGGGAAGCTGGTGTTGATCGGCGCGGTATCGTCAACCATCACGCCGTCGCGGCTGACCAGCCCTGCCACCGCCATGCTCATCGCGATGCGGTGATCGAGCATGGTCTTGACCCGCCCGTTGGCGCTGCCCCGCAGCGGTTTGCCGCCGGTGCCGTGGATGGTGAGGCCGTCCTCGTGCTCCTCAACCTGCGCGCCCACGCTGGTGAGCGCGGCGGCCATGGTCGCGAGGCGGTCACTTTCCTTGACGCGCAGTTCATCAAGGCCGCTGGTGCGGGTGGTGCCGTTGGCGAGAGCGGCGGCGACGAACAGCACGGGGAATTCGTCGATCATGCTGGGTGCAATTGCCGGATCGACATCCACCCCGGTCAGCTGCGCATGGCGCACGCGAAGGTCCGCCACCGGCTCGCCGCCGACTTCGCGGGGGTTCACCTCTTCGATATCCGCGCCCATCTGGCGCAGCACCGCGAGCAGACCCGCGCGGGTTGGGTTGAGGCCGACATTGCGGATGGTGAGATCACTACCTGGCACAATGCTCGCCGCGACCATGAAAAAGGCGGCGGAGGAGGGATCGCCGGGCACGGTTACATCCATCGGCTTGAGGTCTGCCTCGCCGTGAATCGCGATGACGGTCTCGCCATTCTCCACGCCCACGTCCAGCTTCGCGCCGAAGCCGGTCAGCATCCGTTCGGTATGGTCGCGGGTGGGGACAGGCTCGATCACGCGGGTGATGCCGGGGGTATTGAGGCCCGCGAGCAGCACCGCGCTTTTGACCTGCGCACTCGCCACCGGGAGCCGGTAGGTGATCGGCACAGCGGGGGAAGCACCGCGCAGCATCAGGGGGAGGGTGCCGCCGGCCGAGGCTTCTATCCCTGCGCCCATCATCGCCAGCGGGTCGATCACGCGCTTCATCGGGCGGCCCGAAAGGCTCGCATCGCCCACGAAGGTCGCAGTGATGGCATGGCTGGCGACCAGCCCCATCAGCAGCCGGGTCGAAGTGCCGGAATTGCCCATCTCGAGTGCGGTCTTGGGCTCCAGCAGGCTGCCGACGCCGACGCCGTCCACCGTCCAGGTGCCGTCGTCATTGCGGGCAATCTGCGCGCCGAAGGCTCGCATCGCAGCGGCTGTGGCCAGCACATCCTCGCCTTCGAGCAGGCCGGTGATGGTGCTGCGGCCCACCGCGAGCCCGGCAAACATCAGCGATCGGTGGCTGATCGACTTGTCGCCAGGAACGCTGATTGCGCCGGTGAGCGGGCCGAGGGCTGAGAAACGGTGGCTGGTCATGAGGCGGCGGTCTTTGACAGCGCCTCGCGCTTCTGGCAAGGCGCGCCGCGCATCGGGCCCGACCCGTTGATTCAAGGCGCTCGATACCAAGGCCCTTGAATCAGGTCAGGCCGGAACCCACAATTCTCGTGCAATCCCGCGAATTCGCATCCGCGCTTCGCCCGCCCTGCTTCGGGGCGGCCAGTTTGAGGAATACAGATGGCAAAGGCCGAATGGGGTACCAAGCGTACCTGCCCCAAGTGCGGTGAGCGCTTCTATGATCTCGGCAAGGAAGACCCGGTCACCTGCATCGAATGCGGTGAGACATGGTCGCCTGAGCCTGTGCTCAAGTCGAAGCAGCCGATTCCCTTCGAGGAAGTCGAAAAGAAGAAGGATGTCGATGCTGACGCCGATCTCGGCGGCGATGACGATATCGATGATCTGGAAGACATCGAGGACATCGACGAGGACGGCGATTCGCCCGACAATGATGTCGATCTCGGTGGCGACGACGATCTGGGCGTTGCCACCACGGGCGACGACGAAGATCACGAGAATTGATGGTCCGCACCCCGTCCGGGGTGCGAGATCCTCGCTCATGCGACCTCGCGGTCGCATCGCTGCGGGCGGCCGGTCGGCCTTGCGGTTGCTGCGCAACCGTTTGACGGACCAAACACCGATTTGGCGATTATCGCGCCGGATCATTCAAAATACGCTTGCCAAGGGAAGGCGGCCCCACTAATGGCCGCCTCCCGCAAGCAGGGCACCTTGCCTTGCTCGCATGATGACTGATTTGGGGCCTTAGCTCAGCTGGGAGAGCGCAACACTGGCAGTGTTGAGGTCAGCGGTTCGATCCCGCTAGGCTCCACCAGTCATCCTGATCAAAGTCGAAAGGCTCGCGTCCCTCAGGGAGCACCTTCCGCAACGCTGGCCGACGAGGTTTCGTCCGCCGGCGTTTTTCGCATTTTTCGGGCGCTGCGGTGTCCGGGTGGAGAAGTTGGCGATGTTCGACACGCTGTCCGACCGTCTTGGCGGGGTCTTTGACAAGCTCAAGGGCCGCGGCGCGTTGCGTGAGCAGGACGTGCGCGATGCCATGCGCGAAGTGCGGATCGCGCTGCTCGAAGCCGACGTCGCGCTCCCCGTTGCCCGTCGCTTCATCGATGCCGTCACCGAAAAGGCAGTGGGGCAGGACGTGCTGCGTTCGGTCACGCCGGGCCAGCAGGTCATCAAGATCGTCCATGACGAGCTGATCGAGACGCTGGGCGGGATGGAGGTCGAAGGCCTCCGTCTCGATGCCAAACCGCCGGTTGTGATCATGATGGTCGGCCTGCAAGGCTCGGGCAAAACGACCACCACCGCCAAGCTCGCCAAGCTGATCCGCGAACGTCACGGCAAGAAAGCCCTGATGGCGTCGCTCGACGTCAACCGTCCGGCCGCGCAGGAGCAGCTGGCGGTGCTGGGTACGCAGGTCGACGTCGCGACCCTGCCGATCGTCGCCGGCCAGCAGCCGGTCGACATTGCCCGGCGGGCGATGGAATCGGCGCGGCTTCAGAATTTTGACGTGCTGCTGCTCGACACCGCGGGCCGCCTGCATGTCGACGATGCGCTGATGGCCGAAATGAAGGCGGTCGCCAGCGTCTCGTCGCCGAATGAAGTGCTGCTAGTCGTCGATTCATTGACGGGTCAGGACGCGGTCAACGTCGCGCAGAACTTCACCAATGAAGTGCCGCTGACCGGCGTTGTGCTGACCCGCATGGACGGCGATGCCCGCGGCGGCGCGGCGCTGTCCATGCGTGCGGTAACCGGCAAGCCGATCAAGTTTGCCGGCACCGGCGAAAAGCTCGACGCGATCGAGCCGTTCCGTCCCGGCTCTGTCGCTGACCGTATCCTTGGCATGGGCGATGTCGTCAGCCTGGTTGAGCGGGCGGCGGCGACCATCAAGGAAGAGGACGCCGAAAAGCTCGCGCGCAACCTCGAAAAGGGCAAGTTCGACCTCGACGATCTCGCCATGCAATTGAAGCAGATGCGCAACATGGGCGGCCTCGGGATGCTCGCGGGTATGATGCCGGGCATGAAGAAGGCCAAGGCGGCGATGGCCAGTTCCGGCATGGACGACAAGGTGCTCGTCCACATGGAAGCGATCATCGGATCGATGACCGCCAAGGAACGCGCCAATCCCGATCTGATGAACGCCAAGCGCAAGAAGCGCGTGGCCGCTGGCAGCGGCACCGATGTGCAGACGGTCAACAAGGTGCTGAAGATGCACCAGGAAATGGCCCGCGCCATGAAGCAGATCAAGAAGATGGGCGGTCTCAAGGGTCTGGCCGCGATGTTCGGCGGCGGCGGTGCTGGCGGCCCGATGGGCGGCATGCCCGGGATGGGCGGCGGCGCAGGCGGTCTCCCCGGTCTCGGCGGCCCCGGAGGAATGGGCGGCATGGGCGGATTGCCCGGCCTCGGCGGCCCCCCACGTGGCAAGAAATAATTTCAGTTCAAGCGTTTAAGTTCAAAAAAGCAAACTCAATTCCAATCGAAAGGTAGCATTCCATGTCCATTTCCATCCGGCTTTCGCGCGGCGGTGCCAAGAAGCGTCCCTATTACCGCATCGTCGTCGCCAACAGCCGCAGCCCGCGCGACGGCAAGTACCTTGAGCAGATCGGCACCTATAACCCGCTGCTCGCCAAGGATTCGGGCGAGCGCGTGAAGATCACCGAAGACCGCGCCCGTTACTGGCTCGGCGTTGGCGCGCAGCCGACCGATCGTGTTGCCCGCTTCCTCGATGCTGCGGGCATCCTTGAGCGTACCGCTCGCGTGAACCCCAAGAAGGGTGAGCCCGGCGAAAAGGCCAAGGAGCGCGCTGAAGAGCGTGCCGCCAAGGTTGCGGAAGCCGAAGAAGCTGCGCGCGCCGCTGAAGAAGAGGCCAAGGCCGCTGCTGCTGCCCCCGCTCCGGTTGCCGAAGAAGCGGCTGCTGAAGAAGCGCCCGCCGCTGAAGAAGCTGCCGCTGAGGAAGCCCCGGCTTCTGAAGATGCTGCGACCGAAGAACAGGCCGAAGGCTAAGCTGATATGACCAAGCCCGTCACCCTCGCCGCCATCATCGGCGCGCATGGGGTGGCGGGCGAGGTGCGTCTGAAGCTGTTCGGGGAGGGCGCCCAGACGCTCTCCAGCCACAAGAGCTTCAATGACGGCGCGCTCACCCTGATCAAGGTGCGTGACGACGGGAAAGGCGGCGCAATCGCGCGGCTGGCCGAAAGCACCTCCCGCGGGGATGCTGAAAAGCTGCGCGGTACGGCGCTGACCGTCCCCCGCGATGCCTTGCCCCCCTTGGCTGAGGGCGAGTTCTACCACGCTGACCTGCTCGGCTTGACGGTCGTCACCGACACCGGGGAGAGCGTCGGCACCGTGCTTGCGGTCGAGAATTTCGGCGCGACCGACATCATCGAAATCACCCGCGCCCCAGTGCCCGAAAAGGGGCCGAAGACCTTCATGGTGCCGATGATCCCCACAGCGGTGATCGAATGGGATCAGACAAGGCTTGTGATCGGAGCCGCTTTCGCCGAAGATTGACGGCGTGAGCCCGCCTGACGACGCCCTCTGGCAGCGCATCGCCGACCACCGGATCGGCCCTGCGGACGCATCACTCACTTTCGCCGCGCGCCTCGCCCGCGAAAACCGCTGGAGCGAGCCACACGCCGAGCGCGTGATCGGTGAGTACAAGCGCTTCTGCTATCTCGCGATGACCGCTGGGCACGAGGTCACTCCGTCTGACGCGGTCGATCAGGCCTGGCACCTCCACCTCACATACAGCCGCGACTATTGGGAGGTGTTCTGCCCCACCGTGCTGGCGTCACCCTTGCACCACGGGCCCACGCAAGGCGGCGAGATCGAGCGGAAGCGGTTCTACCGCCAATATGCCGATACGCTCGCCGCCTACGAGGCCGCCCTCGGCGCTCCGCCGCCTGCCGACATCTGGCCGGCTGCCAGCAGGCGGTTCTCCGTCGATCCCAAAGGTGTTCGCGTTAACTTGTTCGATGATATTGTTCTCAAACGCCGGGTCGCTCTGGCGCTGAGCCTGATTGTCTTTCTGGCAGGCCTCATCGCGGGAAGGATGATGTAATGCAGCTGTTCTCGTCCTGGACGGGCAGCGATTTCTTGCTGTTTTACACGATGTTGCTTGGTCTTGCGACCTTCGCTGCATGGTGGCTGCCCGCGCATCTGCGCGAACCGGGGCGGCAGGGCGAGTCGAGTGATCTTGAAAGTATCGCGTTGCTGGCAGGTGGCCGCGAACGCATGGCCGATTCGCTTCTGGCCGATCTTTATGTGCGCGGCGCGCTGGTTCCGGCCGACAAGGGCAAGCTTCACGTCGCCGCGCGCGATCTCCCCGTCAGCCCGGGCGGGAAGGCGCTACTGGCCATTGATGCTCCGGTGACGCTCGATGAAGCACGCCGCGCAATCCACATCCATGCCGACCGGGTTGCGGCCCGCCTGCGCCGTGCAGGCCTGTTGTTGCGCCCCGAGGAGCACAGCCGCTTGCGCTTGCTTTCGGTTGCGCCCTTTGGTGCGCTGTTTGTCCTTGGCCTCTATCGCCAGCGAGCCGGGAGTGCGCTGGATGAGCCGACCGGGCTTCTGATTGTGCTGCTGGGAGTGACGGTCGCACTGGCGGTGATCCGCTTCGTCAAGAGCGATCCGCGCACGGCAGCGGGCGTGGCAACCGTGCAGCAGATGCGCGCCCGCAACGGCCGCTTTGCCCGTGCACCGCGCCCTGACGAGGCGGCGATGGCGGTCGCGTTGTTCGGCACCGGCGTTCTGGTCGGCACCCCGTGGGAGCCGGTTCACGCCATGCGCCAGAGGGATGGCGACGGCGGCGGGGCCGATGGCAGCAGCGATGGCGGCTGCGGCGGCGGTGGCTGCGGCGGTTGCGGGGGCTGATTTCCCCGCGTAAGCGCACTCCATGACGAAGCTCTCTGTTGCCGTTGTCCAAGCTGCTCCGATCCCGCTCGATTTTCAGGCCGGGATCGACAAGGCGCTACGTCTGGCGCGCGGGGCCGTTGACGCGGGTGCGCAGGTGGTCGCTTTTGGCGAGACTTTCCTTGGCGGTTACCCGCTGTGGCTCGACGAGGCACCCGGCGCGGCCCTGTGGGATCACCCCGGCACCAAGGCGCTCCACGCTATCATGCTCGAACAAGCGGTGGTCGCCAATGACGAGCGGCTGCTGCCTTTGCAGGAACTGGCAGACGCAAGCGGTGCGATCATCAGCATCGGCGCGCATGAACGGGTGCGGCGGAGCCTCGTCAACAACCAGCTGACTTTCCGCCCCGGCCAGCCGGTGCTCGACCACCGCAAGCTGGTGCCGACCCACGGCGAGCGTCTGATCTGGGCGCGCGGCGATGGTTCAACCCTGGGGGTGCATCAGGCCGAGTGGGGCCGGCTCGGCACGCTGATCTGCTGGGAGCACTGGATGCCGCTCGCCCGCGCGGCGATGCACAATCTGGGCGAGGATGTGCACGTGGCAGCTTGGCCGACGGTGCGCGAGAGCCACCAGATCGCCTCGCGGCACTATGCGATGGAGGGGCGCTGCTTCGTGCTGGCGGCGGGGCTGGTGCAGACGCGCGACGATCTGTTTGACGGGCTGGAGCAGGTTGGCGGCAATGCCGAAGCACGCGAATTGCTGGAGGCCATCCCCGGCGAAGTGCTCAACCGCGGCGGCTCGCTGATCGCCGCGCCCGACACCCGCGTAATCGCGCAGGCGGGCGAGGGGGAGGAGACGCTGCTGGCGGAGCTCGACCTTGGCGAAGTCTCGGCCGGGCTGACGAATCTCGATACGGATGGACACTACGCGCGGCCCGATGTGTTCGAATTGCGAGTGGATACGCAAGCGAAGGACGGGGTGGTCTGGAAATGACCTTCGCCGCCACCATTCTCACGCTCTACCCAGAGATGTTCCCCGGCCCGCTCGGTGTTTCGCTGGCGGGGCGCGCTATGGCCGAGGGCAAGTGGGCCTGCGAGACGGTGCAGATCCGCGACTTTGCCGAGGACAAGCACCGCACTGTCGATGATACCCCGGCTGGTGGCGGGGCAGGGATGGTGCTGAAGTGCGATGTGCTGGCGCGGGCTTTGGACAGCGCGCCTGCCGCTGGCCGCCCCATCCTGGCCATGACCCCGCGCGGGAAACCCATCACCCAACAGCGCATCCGCGAACTTGCCCAAGGCCCCGGCGTCATCATCCTGTGCGGGCGGTTCGAGGGCTTTGACGAGCGCCTGTTCGAGGCCCGCCCGGAGATCGAACAGGTCTCCCTTGCCGACATCGTTCTCAGCGGCGGCGAGATGGCCGCGCTGACCATCCTTGACGCTTGCATTCGGCTGCTTCCCGGCGTAATGGGCGCGGCTTCCAGCGGGGATGAGGAGAGCTTTGAACAAAGCCTCCTAGAATACCCGCATTATACCCGACCTCAGGAATGGGAAGGGCGCACGATCCCCGAAGTGCTGCGATCGGGGGATCATGCGAAAATCGCTGCTTGGCGCAAGGCAAGGAGCGAGGAAGACACACGGTCACGCAGGCCGGACTTGTGGGAGCGCTATGAGGGCGCTCGGGTCCAACCTGCCTCTGGCGCGCGGCGAAAAGACAAGGAACCGGACCAGTGAACCTGATCCAGCAGATTGAAGCCGAAGAAATCGCCAAGTCCGGCAAGGACATCCCCGAATTCCGCGCAGGTGACACCGTCCGCGTCGGCGTGAAGGTGAAGGAAGGCAACCGTGAGCGTGTTCAGAACTACGAAGGCGTCGTGATCGCCCGTTCGAACCGCGGCATGGGCAGCAACTTCACCGTGCGCAAGATGAGCTTCGGCGAAGGCGTCGAGCGCGTTTTCCCGCTCTACTCGCCGATCGTCGAAAGCATCACCGTGGTCCGCCGCGGCGTGGTGCGTCGCGCCAAGCTCTATTACCTGCGCGGCCGTACCGGCAAGAGCGCACGTATCGTCGAGCGCAAGATGAGCGCCCCCAAGGCGTAAGGCTTTCAAGCCACCGAAATTGCGAAGGGCGGCTCCAAGGGGCCGCCCTTTTCGTTTGTGCCCCCAGTTCAAGCCTTGCCATTCCGTGTCGTCATTGCGAGGAGCGACAGCTACGAAGCGATCCATGAACCGGCGGTCGGACAATGGATTGCCGCGCCGCCGTTCGGCGGCTCGCAATGACGAGGTGAGCTTTGGATGCGTTCGGTTCTTGCTGCGGTTGCCCTGTGTGTCTCCACGTGTCTGACGGCTCCCGTCTTGGCGGAGGACGCGATGATGTCTGAGCAAGCCGCAAACCTCAGCTTCGAACGCGTCTTCGCCTCCCCCGGCCTCGATGGTCCAGCACCCCGGCAAGTGAAGCTGTCGCCCGATGGCCGCTACCTCACCCTGCTGCGCAATCGCGCCGACGACCGCGAGCGGTATGACCTGTGGGGCTATGACATCGACACCCGCGAATGGCGGATGCTGGTGGATTCGGAAAAGCTCGGCAGCGGCCGCGAATTGTCCGAGGACGAGAAGATGCAGCGCGAACGCGCCCGCGTCGGCAGCCTCAAGGGGATCATCGCTTACCAATGGGCCAGCGATGGCAGCGGCGTGCTGGTGCCGCTGGATGGCGACCTGTTCCTTGCCAAGCTTGATGGCACCATCACTCGCCTGACTGATACCGAAGGCACGGAACTCAATCCCAAGCTGTCGAGCAAGGGCGCTTACGTCAGCTTCGTGCGCGACCGACGGCTGTGGGTCGGGACTGTGGGCGGCGAGGCCACCCCCATCACCCCGCAAGAAGGCGAAACCATCCGCTGGGGCGAGGCCGAATTCGTCGCGCAGGAGGAAATGGCGCGGTTGCAGGGCTATTGGTGGAGCCCCGATGACAGTCGCATCGTCGTCCAGCGCACCGATGAAGCCAGCGTCGGCATCGTCACCCGTGCGGCGATCGGCGCGAAGGGCACCAAGGTGTTTGATCAGCGCTACCCGGCAGCCGGCACTGACAATGCGGTGGTTGAGCTGTTCGTGATGAACCCCGATGGCTCGGGCAAAGTGAAAGTCGATCTCGGGCTCGATCTCGACATCTATGTCGCCCGCGTCGATTGGGCGCCGGATGGCAGCGCGATCTATGTCCAACGGCAGGACCGTGCGCAGACCAGGCTCGATATGCTCAAGGTCGATCCGGCCACCGGCGCGAGCACGATCTGGTTCACCGAAACCGCCGCGCGGCCGGATTACTGGGTGAACCTCAGCGACAATTATCGCTTCCTCGAGGATGGCAGCCTTCTGTGGTGGTCGGAGCGCGACGGCTATGGCCATTTCTACCGCTTCGACGGACAAAACTGGCTGCGGCTCACCAGCGGGCTTGAGCCGATTACCGCGCTGGTTGGCGTGGACGAGGCGGCAGGCACCTTCACCTATCAGGCGACCACTGACGTTCTGACCCAGCAGATCTACCGCGCGCCGCTCGGCGGGCAGGGCGGCGCCCAGTTGCTGACCGACCCCGCCTTTACCAACAGCGCCAGCATGGATGGGGCGGGCAAGCTGCTCTATGTCACTCGCTCCAGCCCGACCCAGCCGCCGCAATCCTATCTGGCGACACCGGACGGCAAGCAGGTCGCCTGGATCGAGGAGAACCCTGTCACGGGCGATCACCCCTACGCGCCCTATCTCGCCAGCCATGTCACGCCCGAATTCGGCACCATCGCGGCCGAGGACGGCACGCCGCTGCACTGGATGATGATCAAGCCCAAGATGGAGCCCGGCAAGCGCTATCCGGTGTTCTTCCAGCACTATGGCGGGCCGGGACCGCAGACGGTGACCAAGGGCTGGGGCGGGGCACTCGCACAGTCGATCGTCGATAAGGGCTATATCTTTTTCCAGCTCGACAATCGCGGCTCGGCCAACCGGGGCGTCGATTTCGAACAGCCGCTCTACCGGGCGATGGGCGGGGCCGAGGTGCGCGACCAGAAGGCGGGGGCACTGTTCCTCAAGAGTCTCGATTTCGTCGATCCGGCCAAGGTCGCGATCTATGGCTGGTCCTACGGCGGGTATATGACGCTGAAGCAGCTTGAGGCCGATCCGGGCCTTTACGCCGCTGGCATTTCCGGCGCACCGGTGACCCGCTGGGAACTCTACGATACCCACTACACCGAACGCTACATGGGCGATCCCCGCGAGGTGCCCGAAGCCTATGAAAAGGCCAGCGCCATCCCCGATGCGACCAAGATCAGCGATCCGCTGCTGCTGATCCACGGCATGGCGGACGACAATGTGGTGTTCGAGAATTCGTCCGAACTCATCAGCGTGCTTCAGGAAAGCAACACGCCATTCGAGATGATGCTCTATCCCGGCTACACCCACCGCGTGTCGGGCGAAAAGATCGGGCCGCATGTGTGGAACAGCATTATGCGCTTCCTTGAACGCCATGGAGTGACGCCACCTGCGGGCGAATAGGTCTGCACTGGCGAGGTTAGCGGTTGCGCAATAGGCACGCATCGCTATCTCGCGCAGTCCGAAGTCAAAGGAGAATGCCAAGTGGGTTACCGGGTGGCAGTGGTCGGCGCGACCGGCAATGTCGGGCGCGAGATGATGATGGTTCTCGCCGAGCGCGAGTTTCCGTGTGATGAGGTCGCAGCGGTGGCCTCCAGCCGCTCGGTCGGCACGGAGGTCGAATTCGGCGACACTGGCAAGATGCTCAAGTGCAAGAATATCGAGCACTTTGATTTCGCCGGTTGGGACATCGCGCTGTTCGCGGCAGGCTCTGGCCCGGCCAAGGAATATGCCCCCAAGGCGGCCGCCGCCGGGTGCATCGTGATCGACAACTCCTCGCTTTACCGCATGGACCCCGATGTTCCGCTGATCGTGCCGGAAGTGAACCCGGACGCGATTGACGGCTACACCGCGCGCAACATCATCGCCAACCCCAACTGCTCGACCGCGCAGCTGGTGGTGGCGCTCAAGCCCCTGCATGATTTTGCCACGATCAAGCGCGTGGTCGTGTCGACCTACCAGTCGGTTTCCGGCGCGGGCAAGGCGGGCATGGACGAGCTGTTCCAGCAGAGCCGCGCGATCTTCGTCGGTGATCCGGTCGAACCGTCCAAGTTCACCAAGCAGATCGCCTTCAACGTGATCCCGCACATCGACAGCTTCCTTGATGATGGTTCGACCAAGGAAGAATGGAAGATGGTGGTCGAGACGAAAAAGATCCTTGATCCCAAGATCAAGCTCAACGCCACCTGCGTGCGCGTGCCGGTATTCGTCGGCCACTCCGAAGCGGTGAATATCGAGTTCGAGAATGAAATCTCGGCCGAGCAGGCGATGGACATCCTGCGCGAAGCCCCGGGTGTGATGCTCATCGATAAGCGCGAGGACGGCGGTTACATCACTCCGGTCGAATGCGTCGGCGATGCGGCGACCTTCGTCAGCAGGGTGCGCGAAGACCCAACGGTGGAGAACGGCATCACCCTGTGGTGCGTCTCCGACAACCTGCGGAAGGGTGCCGCGCTCAATGCCGTGCAGATCGCTGAGCTGCTCGGGCGGCGGCATTTGAAGAAGGGGTAAGGCCGATGCGGGCTTCTTTCCTCGCGCTGGCTGGCGCGCTCGCTCTGGCAGGCTGCGACAGCGGCGACGTGCCGAGCCCGGCTGAACGCCAGCAGGGCGAAGCGGCGCCCGCTCAGGTTGCGGCCAACGCGGTCGAGCTTCGCGGTGACGGGCTTTCGGCCGGTGCAGAGGCGTTCTACTTCGCCGCCGGTCAGCAAGAGGTCGAAACCGCGCTCGCCGCGGCGCTCGGCAAGCCGCTGCGTTCGGGCGAAAATGCCGAATGCGGGGCAGGGCCGATCACCTTCACCGATTTCGCAGGCGGCTTGACCGCGCATTTCCAGCAAGGCCGTCTGGTCGGTTGGACCTGGCACGCGCCGCAGGACGGCGATGCGCCAGCGACCGGCTCGGTCAAGCTGCCGGGGACCGTGCAGGTCGGCTCGGCCCGCGCCGTCATCGAGGCCGCGCCCGGTTTCTCCAAGGTCGAAGGCAGTACTCTCGGCGAGGAATTCGCCCTGGGCAGCAACATCGGCGGCTTCATCAAGGGTGATGTTGTCGAGATGCTCTATGCCGGGACGCAGTGCTTCTTCCGGTAACGCGCGCTATTCGGACAAGGCCATCGGCCCAGCGGCGCGCCCCTTGTTGCCGCGCATCAAGAATGCAAGCGGTGCGGCAGCCAGCGTGATCCACATCATCAGCCAGAAATCATCGACATAGGCGATCATCGCCGCCTGTCGGTTCACCTCGGCATCAATCAGCGTCATCGCCGTATCGCCCAGCGTCTGGAACCGGTCGATGGTCGAGAAATCCACCACGCTCCCCGTCGCTGCCGTCACATGCTGGCCGAGGTCCGCGTGGCTGGTCTGGATATTGCGGGCGAGCAGCACTGTCATCCAAGCGATCCCGGCCGAAGCGCCCAAGGAACGGAACAGGTTGAGTAGGCTCGACCCGTCGGTCCGCATGGCCGGGCTGAGCGTGGCAAAGGCGCTGACCTGCAAGGGGATGAACACCAGCCCCATGCCAAGACCTTGCAGCAACCCGCTGATGATCACATGCGCCTCGTCCACATCCAGCGACCAATGCGCCATCTGCCATAGCGAGAAGGCGCAAATCAGGAACCCGCTCGCCACCACCGGCCGCGCGTCGATCCCCCGGCGCATCATCAGTCCGGACAGCTGCATCGAAACGAGGATGCCCACCCCGCGCGGCATCAACACGATCCCGGTGTCGATCACGCCGTAGCCGAACAGGTTTTGCAGCATCGGCGGCAACAGCGCCATGACCGCGAACATCACGATCCCGATCACGATCATGAAGGCGAGCGCGATGGCGAAATTGCGGTCGGCGAACAGCTTGCGCTCGAACATCGGGGCGGGTGCCTTGACGAAGTGGATCACCACCATCCACGTCGCTGACAGGGTGAGGACGAGGTAGGTCCAGATCTCTTCCGACGCGAGCCAGTCTTCCTGCGCGCCGCGATCGAGCAAGAGCTGGAATGATGCGAGCGCCACGGCGAGCAGCAGGAACCCGGTGATGTCGAAGCGCCGCTCGCGCTGCGGGCGTTTGGGCAGGTAGGCGATGAGGATCGCCAATGAGGCGATGCCGACCGGAAGGTTGACGAAGAACACCCAGCGCCAGTTGGCGGTCTCGGTCAGCCATCCGCCGAGGATTGGCCCGAGGATCGGGCCGATCATGATCCCCATGCCCCAGATCGCCATGATCTGCGGATGACGACTGGGGCGGGTAGCATCGAGCATGAAGGACTGGCTCAAGGGTGCGATAAAAGCCCCCGCCACGCCTTGCAGCGCGCGGAAGGCGACCATCTCCTCAAGGTTCTGCGCCAGCCCGCACAGCATCGAGGCGAGGATGAACCCCGCGACCGAGCCGATGAACAATCGCCGCGCCCCGATCCGGTCCGCCAGCCAGCCGGTAATCGGCAGGGCGACAGCGGAGGCGATGATGTAGCTCGTCAGCACCCAGGTGATGGTGTCGACCGTCGCCCCCAATGAGCTTTGCATGTGCGGCAAGGCGACATTGGCAATGGTGGTGTCGAGGATCTGGAGCAGCGATGCCGCCATGACGCCGACAATCATCAGCGGATAGTTGCCCGTCTCAAGCTCGGGCGCATCCTGCGGGGCGACTGGTCGGTCTTGACCGATGCCAGCGGCAGGCTCGGCCCGGCTTGCCATGGCTCAGTTGCGAGCGCTTGTGTCGGTGAAGACGGTGACTTCGCTCGAAAGCCCGGCGATCAAGCGGCGCGGGCTGGTGCCTTCTAGCGCGATCCTGACCGGGACGCGCTGCGTCACCTTGACCCAATTGCCGGTCGCATTCTGGGCCGGGAGCACAGAGAATTCAGCGCCCGTTCCCGCGCCAATCGCAGCCACGCGGCCTTTGAGCACCAGATCGGGATAAGCATCGAAGCGCACCTCGGCGCGCTGACCGACCGCCATGTCAGCCAGATCGGTCTCCTTGAAATTGGCTTCGACATAGGTCGATCCTTCGCGCACCAGTGTCAGCACTGGGAGGTTGGGCACGACCTGCTGGCCGACTTGCAAGCGATCCGCTTGCGCGATGCGCCCTGCGGCGGGGCTGCGCACTTCGGTGCGACGCAGGGCGAGTTGGGCATTGGCACGCCGGGCCTCGGCCGCGGCGACCTGCGGGTTGACGCCGGGCACGGCCGCTCCGGTGGCCAGCCGCGCGCGGGCTTCGCGTTGCCGGTCTTCCGCTTGCCGCACCGCCTCGCGCGCCTGCACCACCGCTTGCTCCGCCGCCTCGTAATCGGCCTTGGTAGAGAAGCCCTTTTGCCTGAGCGCCGCGACCCGTTCGAACCGCGCTTCGGCAAAGGCGACGTCGCTGCGCGCCGCCTCTATGTCGGTGCCGGTGAGTTCGGGGGCATTGCTGAGCGCGATAACATTTGCCTGAGCACCGGCGATGGCGGCATTGGCTTCGGCGATCTGCAAGCGGAAGGGCTCGGGGTCGATCCGGAACAGCAGCTGGCCCGACTGAACCACCGCGCCATCCGTCACCATCGCCTCGACAATCCGCCCGCCGACTTCGGCGCTGACCGCGACCATGTCTTGCTTGATATAGGCATTGTCGGTCGAGACCTTGCCCGCAAGGCTCTGCCAATAGAGCAGCGCGCCCGCAGCCAGCGCCAGTGGCACCACCAGCATCAGTGCCCAGCGCGCCCACGGCTTGCGGGCGGGGGCAGGCGTCTCGCTAACCTTGTCGCGGGCCATGGCGGGATCGGCTTCAGCCATGGGCCACCTCCGGTTGACGCGCGGTGGCAAGGTTGGTGGCGATCCGTTCGAGAAGATCGGCAAACACCGCCCGCTCGTCCGCATCGAACCCGGCAAGCATTTCCTCGAACAGCCCTTCTACGCTGACCCGCAGCCGGGTCACGATCCCGCGGCTCTTGTCCGTGAGATGAAGGATGCGCGCACGCCGGTCTGCCGGGTCGCTGCGGCGTTCGATCCAGCCCGCCTCCTCCAGCCGGTCAACAATGCGGGTGAGGGTGATCGGCTCGATCTCCAGCCGCTCGGCATAGAAGGCCTGATTCTCGCCCGGATTGCGTTCGAGCGAGAGCAGCAGCCGCGCCTGCGGGCCGGTAATGCCCAGCCCGCGCACCCGCTCGTCAAACAGGCGGCGCAGTTGGCGCGAATTGTCGGCGAGTCGGTAGCCTGTTTCCATACTCATGCGTGCACTTATAATAAGTGCACTTACTATCTACAAGCACTGGCTGGCCCCCTGCGCCGAACCGCGCTAGCAGGCGCGGCATGACGATCACGACCGAGCATTTTGCCAGCTTCGACGGCACCCGCCTTGCGATCCACACCGAGGGGGAGGGCCGCCCGGTGCTGCTCCTGCACGGGCTGTTTTCCTCGGCTCAGATGAACTGGATCAAGTGGGGCCATGGAGCGCGGCTCGCCGCGGCCGGCTTCAAGGCGATCATGCTCGATTTCCGTGTTCACGGGCAAAGCGAAGCCCCGCGCGAGCCGAGCGCCTATCCCCCCGGCGTGCTCGTGCGCGATGTTGCCGCGCTGGCCGAACATCTCGGGTTGGAGCCGGGCGGGTTCGATCTGGTCGGTTTCTCGCTCGGCGCGCGCACCGCAATCCACGCGGTCGGTTACGGCATCCTCGAACCGCGCCGTCTGGCGATCTGCGGGATGGGGGTGGCGGGCCTGTCCGATTGGGAGCGGCGCGCGGATCACTTCAAGCGGGTGATCGACGAGTTTGACACCATCAAGCCCGGCGATCCGGCCTACACCGCCCGCACCTTCCTGAAGTCCCAAGGCGTTGATCGGGTCGCAGCGCAGCTGCTGCTGGATGCAATGGACGATTTCGATCTCGCCCGCCTTGCCGCCATTACCATGCCGACGGCGGTGATCTGCGGCGATGAGGATCAGGACAATGGCTCGGCCGAGGAGCTTGCCGCACTGCTGCCTGATGCGCGCTATATCGAAGTGCCCGGCACCCACCTCAACAGCGTGACCAAGCATGACCTTGGCGAGGCGCTTGCGCGCTTCCTTGCGGCCTGACGCAGGCGGGTTGATTCCGGCTGCCGGGGCGTCCAAACCGCACGTCATTGTCACACGACTGACGGGAATCTGGACCATGAAACTTGCCGCCCCCCTGCTGCGCTGCTGTTGCGCTGCGCTCGCCATTGCTGTTGCCGCCCCCTTGGCCGCGCAGGACACCGCCGCGCCCGCTACTGCTGCTGCTGAAGCGCTAACGCCCGCCGATGCCAGCGCGTGGATCGCCAAGGTTGAGGCCGAATTCGGTGCCTTCATCGTCGAGTATTCGCGCGTCTCGTGGATCAACGCGACCTACCTCACCCATGATAGCGACGAACTCGCCGCCAAATATGGCGCGGAGCTGACGCTCAAGCAGGTTGGCTATGCGACCGAGGCAGCGCGCTATGCGAAGATTGAAGGTCTAGATGAAGAAACCCGGCGCAAGCTCGATATGCTGCGCAATGGCATCGCTCTGCCTGCACCGTCGCGTCCCGGCGCGGCCGAGGAGCTCAACGCCATCGCCACCCGTCTTGGCTCAGCCTATGGGCGGGGCAAGGGCACGCTGAATGGCCAGTCGATCAACGGCAGCGATATCGAGGCCGAGATGGGCAATCTCGAGCGCACGCCCGCAGAACTGAAGGAAATGTGGGCCAGCTGGCACGACAATGTCGGCGCGCCGATGCGGGAGGACTATTCCCGCATGACCGCGCTCGCCAACGAAGGCGCCAAAGAGTTGGGCTTTGCCGATTTCGGCGCGATGTGGCGTTCGGGCTATGACATGCCCCCCGAACAGTTCGCCGCAGAGACCGAGCGGATGTGGCAGGAGGTGAAACCCCTGTACATCGCGCTCCACACCTATGTGCGCCGCAAGCTCAACGAGAAATACGGCGATGCCGTCCAGCCGCGCACTGGCCCGATCCGCGCTGACCTGCTCGGCAATATGTGGGCGCAGGAATGGGGCAATATCTACCCGCTGGTCGCTCCCGCGGGTGCGGGCGACATCGGTTATGACCTCACCGATCTGATCGCCAAGAAGAACCTCGATGCTGTCGGCATGACGAAGGTGGGCGAGCAGTTCTTCTCCTCGCTGGGCTTTGCCCCGCTACCTGCCACCTTCTGGGAGCGCAGCCAGTTCACCAAGCCCGCCGACCGCGAAGTGGTGTGCCACGCTTCGGCTTGGGATATCGACAATGTCGATGATCTGCGCATCAAGATGTGCATCAAGCCCAACGCGGATGACTTCATCACCATCCACCACGAGCTTGGCCACAACTACTACCAGCGCGCCTATAACAAGCAGGACATGCTACACCTGAACGGCGCCAATGACGGGTTCCACGAAGCGATCGGCGACATGATCGCGCTGTCGATCACGCCCGAATATCTGGTGCAGATCGACATGCTCGATCCCAAGGATGTCCCGAGCGCGGACAAGGACATCGGTCTGCTGTTGCGTCAGGCGATGGACAAGGTCGCATTCCTGCCCTTCGGCCTGCTGCTCGATCGCTACCGTTGGGGGCTGTTCGACGGCTCGATCCCGGAAGCGGCGACCAACACCGGCTGGAACGATCTGCGGCGCGAGTATCAGGGCGTTGTGCCGCCGGTCGAGCGCAGCGCCGACGGGTTTGATGCGGGCGCAAAGTATCACATTCCGGGCAACGTCTCCTACACCCGCTACTTCCTGGCGCGGTTGCTCCAGTTCCAGTTCTACAAGGCCGCCTGCGACACTGCCGGGTGGAAGGGGCCGCTTCACCGCTGCTCGATCTACGGCAACAAAGAGGTCGGCGCGAAGCTGAACGCGATGCTGGAAATGGGCGCGTCCAAGCCCTGGCCCGACGCGCTCGAAGCCTTCACCGGCGAGCGTCAGATGAACGGTACCGCGATGGTCGAATATTTCGCGCCGCTGATGAAGTGGCTCGAAAAGCAGAACAAGGGCGAGAAGGCCGGCTGGTGATGCGGCGCGGGGGCGGATCACTCGCTGGGGCGGCGGCATTTTTGGCGCTCGCCGCCTGTGCGCCGGTTGCCGAGGTTGAACAGGCTGGGGCGGCGGCTGTCATGCCGCCCACCCTGTTCGTCGCGGCCAAGCGCGGCAACACGCTGTCCAAGGTCGATCTGGCGACTGGCGAGGAAGTGCTGCGCCTGCCGAGCTGCACCAACCCCCACGAACTCGCGACGTCGCCGGATGGCCAGCACGTCGCGCTCGCCTGCTACGGCGGGACGAGCGTGGACGTGTTCCGCACCGACACGCTTGAGCGGGTCAAGAGCATCGACCTCGGTGACAATGCGCGGCCGCACGGGATCGTCTGGCATGACAACGGCAACATCTTCGTCACAGCCGAAGGTCGACAATCGGTGTTCCACATTCTCGGCCCGCTGACCGGCGCCACGGTTCTGTTCGAATTCTCTACCGGCAAGCAAGGCAGCCATATGCTCGCCGTAAGTCCCGATGCGCGCACGGCCTGGACCACCGACCTCGGCTCGCGCACGGTGACACGGGTCGATCTCGTCACCCGCCGTGCGCCGATTTCAGTCGCGGTCGGTGAGGAGCCGGAGGGCATCGCGCTTAGCCCCGATGGCAAAACCCTGTGGGTCTCGGCACGCGGGTCCAATCAAGCCTTCGCGCTCGATCCGCAGACGATGGCGGTGCGCGAAACGGTCGCCACTGGCCGCTTCCCGCTGCGCATCGCGGTGCGTCCGCAGGGCGATGTCGCGGTGACCTCCGATCTTCAGGACGGCAGCCTCAGCGTCATCGATACGGCGACTGCAAAGGTGATCCGCACGATTCCCGTATCCAGTCCCGCCGAGGCGCAGCAGCGCTTTCAGGTGACGATCCTGTGGTCCGACGACGGCTCCAAGGTTTACGTTGCCGAGACGGCCAGCGACACTGTCGCCGAGGTTGATTACGCCAGCGGCAAAGTCCTGCGCCGTTTGAAAGTGGGCGAGGGTGGGGACGGGATGGCGATTCTGCCTTGAGGGTCCCAAAGCCATTAATGGTCGTCGGCTGGCGTGAACTTGTCAGCCTGCCCGAGCTTGGGCTTGTGGGTATCCCCGCCAAGATTGACACCGGCGCGCGCACCTCGTCGCTCCACGGCCAGGTGCTCGAAGACTTCGTAAGGGATGGCGAACGGTTTGTGCGCTTTGCCGTCGACTGGGACGGGACGCGGCATTTCTGCGAGGCGGTGCATGTTGATCTGCGCGGCATCACCAGCTCGAATGGCGATCAGCAGACCCGCTTTGTCATAAAGTCGCCGCTGACCATCGGTAATCTTACCTTCCGGGCGGAGATCAGCCTGGCGGACCGTTCCCAGATGCAATTCCCGATGCTGATCGGGCGCACCGCGCTTCGGCGGCGGATGGTGGTGGATAGTGGTCATTCGTGGCTGCAATCACCTGCGATAGCGCATATGGGGCGCATCCGCCGCTAAGTCGCCGGACACGAAAGGTACTTCATGAAAATCGCGATGCTGGCGCGCCACGCCAACCTCTATTCGCACCAGCGGCTCAAGCAGGCCGCCGAGGCGCGCGGCCATACGCTCGACATTCTCAATACCCTGCGCTGCACGGTGCACATCGCCAGCCACCGGCCCGAAGTCTATTACAACGGCGCGCCGATAGCCGCCTATGACGCGGTCATCCCGCGCATCGGGGCCTCGATCACGAACTACGGCCTCGCGATCCTGCGTCAGTTCGAGATGCGCGGCATCTGGTCGCTCAACGAAAGCGTGGCGATTGGCCGCAGCCGCGACAAGCTCCGCAGCCTTCAAATCCTCGCCAAGCATGGGCTCGGCCTGCCACTCACCGCCTATGCCAATGATCCCAAGCAGGCCGAGGAGATCATCAAGGCGGTCAATGGCCCGCCGGTGGTGATCAAGCTGATCGAAGGCACCCAAGGCATCGGCGTGGTGCTCGCCGAGACGATGAGCAGCGCGAAGTCCGTTATCGAGGCGTTTCGCGGCGCCAACGTCAACATTCTGGTGCAGGAGTTCATCAAGGAAGCGGGTGGCACCGATATCCGCGCGCTGGTAGTCGGCGGCAAGGTGGTCGCAGCGATGAAGCGCACTGGCGCGCCCGATGAGTTTCGCTCCAACCTCCACCGCGGCGGCAGCGCAGGGGTGATCAAGATCACCCCCGAGGAACGCTCGACTGCGGTCCGCGCGGCCAAGCGCATGGGCCTGAACGTCTGCGGTGTCGATATGCTGCGCAGCAACCACGGCCCGGTGATTATGGAGGTCAATTCCTCCCCCGGCCTCGAAGGGATCGAAAGCGCAACGGGCAAGGACATCGCCGGCCAGATCATCGATTTCATCGCTGCCAATGCCAAAGGCGGGGCGACGAAGACCAAGGGGCGGGGTTAGCGCTCGATCAGGCGTTGCGCGCCATCAGTCCGCCATCGACCGGGATCGCGACACCGGTGATGTAGCTTGCCGCTGGGAGCACGAGGGACAGCGTCATATGCGCGACTTCCTCCGGCTCACCATAGCGGCGGAGCGCGGTGCGGCGTTTCGCGAAGATGGTCTTGTGTTCCTCCGCCACCGCGTCGGTCATCGCGGTGCGGATCGGGCCGGGGCAGATGCAGTTGACGGTGATGCCTTCCGGCCCAAGATCGACCGCCAGCCCGCGCGTCAGCCCGATCACGCCGGTTTTGGCGGCGACATAGGGCGTATCACCGGGGGTCGCGCCGAGGCCTTCGGTCGAAGCGATGTTGACGATCCGGGCGGCATCGCTCTGGCGCAACCACGGCAAGGCGGCACGGACCATGCGCTGATGCGCGGTCAGCATCACAGCCAGTGCGGTGGCCCAGATGCCATCATAAGCGGGATCATCCAGCGCGCAAAAGCTCGATACCCCGGCATTGTTCACCAGAATGTCGATCCGGCCAAAGTCCGCTGCGATCTGCGCGACGGTGCGGACGATGGCGTCTCCATCTGCCACATCGAGCGCATAGGGGCGTGCGGCAGGGCCGCACGCCGTTGCCACCGCCGCGCAGGCGGCCAAGTCGAGGTCAACCACTGCGACATGCGCGCCCTCGGCGGCGAACAGCTGCGCCGTTGCGCGTCCCATGCCGCTTGCCGCGCCGGTGATGATGGCAACGCGCCCCGCAATTGATCGCGACAGACTGGGGCTGGTCATGGGGGCTCTCCGCAAGTTCTGATTGCCCAAGGCTAGCCGAAGCCTCCCGGCCCGTCACCTTGGCGATGCGCCTTCATGCAATGCCGATTTTGCCGCGCAACTGACGAATTGTTCCAAGCCCGGGCGTCGCAAAGCCGCTATCAGGGTGCTGGATCGCTGCGTGCCTGATGGAGAGAAATTGCATGACCACACGTTACCGCCTGTCATTGTCGGCCTTGGCATTGACCGGACTTGCGCTCGTTTCCGCGGTTCCCGCTGCGGCACAGGATCGGAGCGTGGCGACGCGCCTCGACAAGGAGGGACTCAAGTACGAGGTCGACAAGGACGGCGATTACAAGCTGTTGTTCGATTACAGCGACGAAGGTCGCACCCAGATTGTGTTCGTCTCTGGCACCACGCAGACGGTGAGCGGCATGACGATCCGCGAAATCTTCGCGCCTGCTGCCCGGATCGAGGAAGATAAGGTTACCGGCAGCAAGGCGCTCGTGCTCTTGGAAGATTCGAGCACCAACAAGGTCGGTAGCTGGGAGATCCGTGGCAACGTGCTCTATTTCGTGATCAAGGTGCCTGAGAGCCTGACCTCGACCGAGCTTGCCACGCTGGCCAAGATTGCGGCCGAATCCGCCGATAACAAGGAAATCGAACTGACTGGCGGCGGGGACGAACTGTAGGCGGGTATCGGCGAGCCGCCGCTCCCCTGCGGAACGGCGGCCCGATGCTTCTTACCTAAACGGCGGCTCGTTGAAGGCGCGCAGCTTGCGGCTGTGAAGCCGGTCGCCTTCGTCGCGGAGCATGGCGCAGGCAACAATGCCGATCTGCAAGTGGGCCGCGATGGCTTCCTCGTAGAACTTGTTCGCCTGACCGGGCAGCTTGATCTCGCCATGCAGCGGCTTGTCCGAGACGCAAAGCAGCGTCCCGTACGGCACCCGGAAGCGGTAGCCCTGCGTGGCGATGGTCGCGCTTTCCATGTCGATCGCGATCGCGCGGCTCTGCGAGAAGCGCTTGGCCGAGGACGAATAGCGCAGCTCCCAGTTGCGATCATCGGTGGTGACGACCGTGCCGGTGCGCATCCGCTGTTTGAGGTTCGCGCCCTGCACGCCCGCCACGCTTTCCGCCGCCGCTGCCATCGCCTGCTGGACTTCGGCAATCGGCGGGATCGGCACTTCGGGCGGGAGCACCGGATCGAGCACGTGATCATCGCGCAGGTAAGCGTGAGCCAGCACGAAATCGCCGATCTTCTGGGTGGAGCGAAGCCCGCCGCAGTGGCCGATCATCATCCAAGCGTGCGGACGCAGCACCGCGAGGTGATCGCAGATCGTCTTGGCGTTGGACGGGCCGACGCCGATATTGACCAGCGTGATCCCACGTCCGTCTTCCCGGATCAGGTGATAGGCGGGCATCTGGTGCTTGCGCCAGGCGGTATCGTTGAGCTGATCCTGCGCGTGCGGGGTCGCCACGCGGATGTCGAGGCCAGCCGCCCCGGTTAGCGCGACATAGCCATCCTGACCGATCTGCTGTGCACCCCAGTTCACGAACTCATCGACATAGCGGTGGTAGTTGGTGAACAGGATGAAATCCTGAAAGTCGCTGACTTCGCTGCCCGTATAGTGCTTGAGCCGCGCCAGTGAGTAATCGGTGCGCAGACCATCGAACAGCGACAGGGGCATATCGTGATCGCCATCGAACTCGATCCCATCGGCCAGCTCGTCGCCGATCAGGGCCAGATCGGTCGAAGGGAAATGCGCGGCAATATCCTGCGCCGCGATGCCGACCATTGCGGCACCTGCTTCGCCATCGAGCACGTAGGGGAAGGGGATTTCCTGACGCGAGCGTTCGACTGTGACCTCGATCTCGTATTCCGCCGCGATCAGCTGGAGCTGTTCGGTCAGGTATTCGGCAAAGCGGTCAGGCCGGGTGACGGTGGTGGAATAGGTCCCTGGCATCTCCAACCGCCCGAACGCGCGGCTGCGATCGCGCTGGGCGCCGACCCCGGCATAGCGCAAGGTAATCTGGGGATACGCATAGCTGCCGTCAGTGCGCTTCGACGGGGCCGGCAAGGTGCCGTCGCGCCCGAAAGCGATCACATCATCGCGCAAGCAGCGCACCGCTTGGTCGTAATGCTGCTGCAACTGGGTGAGGATGGTCGGAATGTCGATCATGGCAGTTGTTCTGCTCCTTTCTTGTTATCGTTGTGCGACAGGACCTTTGCTTGAGACGGGGTCTGTTTACAAGAAGGGCGCGGGGATCATGCCGATCCCCGCGCCCGTTCTTTGCATCATGTGGGCCGGAAAGGCCGCGCGTGTCAGTCTTCGTCGTCGCCGTCGAACAGCTCGGCCGGGATTTCGCCGGGTTCGAGGTTGGTGTCGATGCGGGTGGCATCGGCCTGTTCTTCGATTTCACGCTGTTCGTCGTCGAACATTGCCTTCAGCACGTCAACGCCTTCGCTCTGCAGCTTGGCTTCGTCGTCCGAACGGGCCACGTTGGCCTTCACGGTGACGCGCACCTCCGGGTGCAGGGCAACAGTCACATCGTGCATGCCGATGGTCTTGATCGGCGCGCCAAGGATGACCATGCGCTTGTCAACGTCGTGGCCCTGATCGGCAAGACCGGCGACGATGTCGCGCACGCTCACCGAACCATAGAGCTGGCCAGCGTTCGAAGCGGCGCGGATCAGCACCACTTCTGCGCCTGCCACCTTTTCGCCCTGCGCTTCAGCAGCGGAGCGACGCTCGGCGTTTTCGGTAACCAGCCGCTCACGGTTGGCTTCGAACACCTTGCGGTTGCTGTCGTTGGCGCGAAGGGCCTTCTTCTGCGGCAGCAGGAAGTTGCGCGCATAGCCGTCCTTCACGGTAACAACGTCACCGATCGAGCCGAGCTTTTCGATGCGCTCAAGGAGAATGATATCCATTTCGTCTTCTCCTCTTACTTCACGATGAAGGGAAGCAGGCCGATCTGACGGGCGCGCTTGATCGCCTGAGCCAGTTCACGCTGCTTCTTCGCCGAAACGGCGGTGATGCGCGAAGGCACGATCTTGCCACGCTCGGACATGAAGCCCTGCAGCAGGCGCACGTCCTTGTAATCGATCTTCGGGGCGTCCTTGGCCGCGAACGGGCAGGACTTGCGGCGGCGGAAAAACGGGCGTGCCATCAGTCGCGCTCCTCACGGGTTTCGCGGCGCTTACGCTCGCGTTCGTTCTTGCGCATCATCACGCTCGGGCCTTCCTCGTGCTCTTCCACGCGGATGGTCATGTAGCGGATGACGTCTTCGTTGATACGGGTCTGGCGTTCGAGTTCTGCCACAACCGAGCCGGGGGCTTCGATGTTGAGCAGCACGAAATGCGCCTTGCGGTTACGCTCGATCTTGTAGGCGAGCGACTTCAGGCCCCAGGTTTCGGTCTTGGTGACCTTGCCGTTTCCGGCCTCGACGATTTCGGTAGCTTGCGCTGCCAGCGCGTCGACCTGAGCCTGGCTCAGATCCTGACGCGCGAGAAAGACGTGCTCGTACAGAGCCATCTCGCGTCCTTTCACTCCATGCCGATCGCTGGCTTATCCGTTCCGGTTGAACGGGGCCCCTCCGGCTTTCTTCAAACAATCGCCGGGCGGTTCCCATGCGAAGCGGGGGCCCTTACAGCTTTCAGGCGCAATTGCAAGACTTGCTGCGCGGGAACTGGACGGGCAGGCGTGCGGTTTACGTTTAACGATTCGCAACAGGGGATTTTGTCGTGCCATCAGGACTTGTCGCCTTGCTTGACGACGTGGCGGTCATCGCGCGCGCCGCCTCCGCCTCGATTGACGATATCGCTGTGGCCGCAGGCAAGGCGGGTTCCAAGACCGCGGGCGTGGTGATTGACGATGCGGCCGTTACGCCGAGCTACGTCACCGGCCTCAGCCCGGCACGCGAACTGCCGATTATCTGGAAGATCACCAAAGGCAGCCTCAAGAACAAGCTGCTGTTTCTGTTGCCGGGCGCATTGCTGCTGTCCGAATTCCTGCCGCAAGCGATCATCTACCTGCTGATGCTGGGCGGGGCCTTCCTGTGTTACGAAGGCGCGGAAAAGGTGATGGAGAAGCTCGGCTTCGGGAAGCACGGAGACACTCTGGAGGACGAGATCACGGATCCCGTCGCCTTCGAGAATGAACGCGTGGCCGGCGCGATCCGTACCGATCTGATCCTTTCGGCCGAAATCATGGCCATTACACTGGCCGCTCTGGAACTGGACGTTTGGTGGGAGCGGGGCATTGCGTTGGCACTTGTCGCGATCATCGTCACGGTGGCGGTTTATGGCGCAGTCGCGATTATCGTGAAGATTGATGATGTCGGCCTCTATCTGACCAAGCAGGCCGAGGCGTGGAGGCAAAGTGTCGGCCACTTCTTGCTGCGTTTCGTGCCCAAGCTGCTGGTTGCGCTGTCGATCATCGGGACGGTGGCAATGCTGTGGGTCGGCGGCGGGATCATCGTCCATGGCACGCATGAAGTCGGTTTCCACGGCCTCTACGATGTCATTCACGGAGCAGAAGGCGCGGTGGCAGCCGCTGCCGGAGCGCTGGGTGGTGTGGCAGGCTGGCTGACCTACGCCGCAATGTCGGCGGTGGTCGGCCTCGTGCTGGGTAGCATCATCGCTTTCGTCCTGCACAAAGTGCTGGGTGTGGGCGCGGACAAGGCTCACTAAACCCGCCAGCATGACCACACCTGTTCTCTACACCTGCGCCCGTTCACGCGGATTGCGCGCCACTTGGGCGGCGGAAGAGGCGGGGGTTGCCCTCGATCTCAAGATCCTGCCGTTCCCACCGCGCTACCTCGCGCCCGAGTTCATGGCGCTGAACCCGCTCGGCACGGTGCCGCTGCTGGTGGATGGCGAAACGCGCATGACGGAAAGCTGCGCCATCGCCCATTACCTCGCCACCCGCGGTGGCTACACCGACCTCGCGATTGCGCCGGGTGAGCGGGATTATGGTGCTTACCTCGACTACACCTACCACGCCGACGCGACGATCACTTTCCCGCAGACGGTCTATATGCGGTTCGCGATCTTCGAGAAGGACAAGGGCCTCGCCGAGGCCGGGGTCGCTTATGCGAAGTGGTTCCACAAGCGCTTGGTCAAGGTAGAAGAACGCCTCAACAACCGCGAATTTCTGTGCGCGGACCGCTTCACGGTTGCTGACATCTGCGTCGGCTATGCGTTGATCCTTGCCGAGAGTGTAGGTCTGGATGAGGGCGTGCCTGACAGCCTCAAGGCCTATCGCGCTCGCCTGACGGCGCGGGAGGCCTACCAGCGGGCATTTGCGCGCGAGGAAGAAGGGCGCTTGGCGCTCGCCTCCTAGGCCCCTCTCACGCAGCGATGGCGCGTTCGATCCAGTCCCGCGTGTCTGGGATAACAGCTTCAACCTGCGGCAGATCGTTCACGCACAGGAATTTGAACTGCGGCGAAAGCGCGCGGGCGAGATAGGCGCGGACCTGCGGCAGCGGGTAATCCAGCACCGCGCCCGTGCGCAGGTGGAGATGATCCTCGGCCGTCTGCACCGCCGCTTCGCCCGCAGCAATGCAGGCATGGTTGTGCAAGCCCTGCGGCAAAAACTGCGACACGCACCGGAACCGGTGATCGATATTGGCGAGGAAGGCTGGCCGGTGTTGATCATACAACCGCGCCAGAACGGACCGACGCAGCGGGTGGACGACATGCGCCGCCCGGAACATCCGCTCCGCCCCAAATCCCGCCAGATTTGCGGCATTGATCTGGGTCAGGGCGTTGAGCAGCGCCGGATCATCGCGACTGGCAGGATCGGCAGCAATCGCGCGCTGATCGACCCAGGCCCCGCGCAGCACCGGCGCATCGTCGCAAAACACGTCGCCCGGGGCCAGCGGCCCGGTCAGGAACACATCGTCGTTGAAATAGACGAAGCGTTCGGCGAGCCCGGGGATACGCCACAGCAGAGTTTCAATCGCCATCGAGTTGAAGGTTGGCAGGGAGCTTTCGTGCCCCGCGAACAGGATGGAATGATCGACAATCGCGATCCGCTCGGTCAGTTCGGCAGGCAGGGCCGAGAGATCGGGCGTCTGCGCGTCGGTGATGATCCAGATCCGTGCGATCCATGGAGCGTGATTGGCGATCGAGCGCAGACAATAGCTCAGCTCGTCATTGCAGGCCCAGCGGTGCGGGTTGACGGCATTGGCGTTGCGCGGCGCTTGCGGTTGATAGTGTTGGCGCTTGGCGCTGTGCACCGGGTCGTCACCATCGACCCAGGTGATAACCGCGTCGATCCGCGCGGCGCTATTGATACTGTGCATTTGTCCGGTCCGGGCAAGCGTTTGGTCTGCCACGATAGAACAGGACGGACGGCGCAGTGACGTGCACAGCCGCGCATGTCAATCTTAAGTCAGGATGCTGTCACAGGTTGCTTTCGTCAAACCGGCGAAATCCGGTCTTGGCGTAGCCGCTTGTGTTCAAGTCGCCTGATCGGGCTTCACCGGTCTTGCCGATAGTTCGCGCCGCAGCAACTTCCCGATGGGATCGCGCGGGAGCTGGTCCACGAACTCGATGTAACGGGGCCGCTTGTAGCCCGCGATCTGGCCCTTGAAGCGGGCGGTGATGTCCTCGCGGGTAAGGGTCTGGCCGGGCTTCAGCACCACAAAGGCTTTCACCGCCTCGCCCCACTGCTTGTCGGGCACGCCGCAGCAACCAGCGTCGGCGACTTCGGGCATGGCGGCAAAGATGGCGTCGACCTCCGCCGGATAGACGTTCTCGCCGCCGGTCTTGATCAGCTCCTTGGCGCGACCGAGCAGGTAGCTGCGACCGCGTTCGTCCATTGTGCCAAGGTCGCCGGTGCGCAGCCAGCCGTGGCCCAAGGCTGCCGCAGATGCCTCCGGATTACGCCAGTAGCCGAGCATGACCGAAGGCCCGCGCAGGCACAGCTCGCCTTCCTCGCCGGGCGGCAGATGCTGGCCCTCGGGGTCAAGCACAGTCATCGTCACATGCGGCAACGTCCAGCCGATCGAACGCGGGGCTTCAAGCATGTCGGGGTAGTCGATGAAGGTCGCAAAGCCGCAAATCTCGGTCTGGCCATAACCACCAACCACGCGGGCGTCCCAGTCCTTCTCGATGAATTCGTACATTTGCGGCCGCCCCATGCCCGCGCCGCCGGTGTAGTTGGTGAGCGGCATCCGGCCATCGCGGATCGGTTCCATGCCCTGCCACGGGAAGCAGATCGTGGGAAAGGCGCTGGTGGTGGTGCACCTCTCGCGGTGGAGCAGGTCGAGGATCGCCGCGTTGCTATCATCGCGGCCCGCGAACACGCTGGTGCCGCCACAGGCGAGCATCGCGGCGAATTGCTGCATCCCGACCACATGGAATAGCGGATTGACCGAAAGCAGAACCTCGGTGTGGCGGAAACCGCGATGCTGCGCAAAGCCAAGCGCGGATGCGGCAACCGCGCTGCCCGCTTGAAGGCACCCCTTGGGCCGCCCGGTCGTGCCGCTGGTGTACATCATGTAAAGCGGGCGCTCAGCAGCCAACTTGAGGTCTAGATCATAGGAATGTGGTGTGGGGTCGAGGTCGGTCTCTGCAACCGTTTCGAAAAACCCACCCACGGCGTGCGTTTCGTCGACGTGATGGACTTCACCCGCCGCAGCTTCGGCCAAAAGACTGGAAAAGCGGGGGTTCACGAAGGTCATGGCGGGCTCGGCATTGCCGCAGATCCATGCGATTTCGGCAGCCGCCAGCCGCCAGTTGAGCAGCACCGCGATGGCTCCGATCCGCCCCGCCGCCAGCAGCGTGGTGACAAACGGCGCGCCGTCGGTCAGCAGTAATGCGATCCGGTCTCCCGGCCCAATCCCGCGCGCCAGCAGCCAACGCGCGAGGTTGGTGACGCGCGCATCAAGCTCGGCCCAGGTTAGGCGCTGATCACCGTCGATCGTCGCCAGCCGGTGAGCATGGCGCGCGGCGCAATTCGCCAGCAGCGTATCGAGGCTGAAATCGCGGGGATGCATCGGCGCGATGCTAGCGCTGCGCAGACCCTTCAGCCATCAGCGATTTTGGGTATGGGTCTCAGTCAGATCCAGGTGGCAGCGCGAGCAGGTGCGGTTGGGCCAAGGAACCACGAACGCGCCTCGGAAGAACGCATTCTTGCCGCAGCGCGGGCAATTGAACCGCAGCATCGGAGCATTGACGATCAGCAGCAGCAGGATTGCTGCGGCAAAGGCGATGTTCGAGTGGCCGTAAAGCCGGTCGACCGTGACCACCAGCAGCACGCCGAAGCCCACCACGCCCAGCATCCGCCAGGCATGGCGTACCGCGCGGGCATAAAGGCTCAAGCCAGGCGGGCGAGAATTGATCGGGCGAACTCCGTCAGCGTGTCGTCCCGCGCGCCCATCACCACGATCCGGTCACCGGGCCGGGCGAGGGCGACGATCCGGTCGGCGCAGTCGTCGCGCAGCGGGATGTGTTCGGCCTTACCGCCATTGGCCGTGATGAGCGCGGTGATCCGCTCGCTGCCAACGCTGCGATCCACGGTACCGCCGAAATAGACCGGATCGCACATGATCGTGATGTCATCGGGCGAAAGCTCGCGCGCAAAAGTCTGGGCGAGCTCCTCACCCATCTGGCGCAAGGGGCCATAGCCGTGGGGCTGGAAAAAGGCGATCACCCGGCCCGGTGTAGCCTTCAGCGTGCGCAGCGTAGCGGCGCATTTCTCAGGGTTATGGCCGAAATCGTCGATGACGGTCACGCCCGAGGTCGAGGTGCCGATCACGTCGAACCGCCGCGCCAGACCTGCAAAGCTGCGCAGCGCGAAGGCGGCGTGCGCGATCTCGATCCCCGCCGCACTGGCTGCCGCAATCGCCGCCAGAGCATTCGAGAGGTTGTGCATCCCCGGCATCGGCACACGCAACGCAAAGGTCTCGCGCCGACGGTTGTCGATCAGCACGGCCTCGATACCGCGGTCGGTCTGGGCGATTGAGTCGGGATCGATCGTCAGGTCGGCATCGCGTGCCCTGACGCCGAAGGTCACCGCCGCGTTCGCCCGGCTGGCGAGATTCCCGGCCTCCGCGCTGTCGAGGTTGATCACGGCCGTGCCGGAAGCGCCGAGGTAGTCGCCGAACAGCACCCGCAATTCCTCAATGCTCTTGTGATCGAGGCTGACGTTGAGCAATACGCCCACGCTGGGGCGGTAGAGCGCGATTGATCCGTCGCTCTCGTCCACTTCGCTCACGAACAGATCGCGCGATCCGATCCGGGCGCTGGCGAAGGGGTTCGTCGGCGAGATGAAATTCTTCATCACCGCGCCGTTCATCACCGTGGGATCGCGGCCCGCCTCGCTGAAGATCCAGGCGATCATCCCGGTGACGGTCGACTTGCCCGAAGTGCCTGCAACCGCGACCGAGAAATCGGCGGCGTTGAACATCTGCGAGAGCAATTCGGCGCGGCTCATCCGCTCGCAGCCCAGCGCCTTTGCGCGGGCGACTTCTGGCACGGCATCCTCGATCGCGGCGGAGGCGATGAGCACTTGATCGGGCGAGGTCACTCCGCTCCCGTCCTGTGGGAACAGAGCAAAGCCATGGGCCTCCATCCACGCGAATTTCTCAGGGGTGCGCGCTTGATCACGGCTGCGGTCAGAGCCTGCTACAGGCAAGCCCAGACCCTGCGCAATCTGCGCCAGCGGCAGCATTCCGGACCCGCCGATGCCGCAGAAGAACAGCGGGCGCCCTGTGAGCGTCCCAGCCTTGATCCCGTTATCCATATGGGGCGTGGTTATTGGCTTGCGCGTCCCCTGACAAGCGCCATAGGCTGTGTGCCATGACGAATATCGCCATCTGCGCCCCAGCTACGCCGATCACCCGCGAGCAACAGGCCGCGCTCGAAGAGCTGATCTCGGCCGAATTCCCCGGGCACCGCGTCACGTTTCACGATCAGTGCTTTGAACGCGCTGGTCATTTTGCCGGCGACGATCTGCGGCGCCTGACTGCGCTGCTCGACTGCGCCAACGATCCGGCCTTCGATGTAGTCTGGTTTGCCAAGGGCGGTTATGGCTCCAACCGGATCGCCGAAGCGGCGGTGGCGCAGATGAATGCGGCGGCGCGGGCCAAGACTTTCGTGGGTTTCTCCGACTGCGGTTACCTGCTCGCTGCGCTTTACCGGGCAGGGATTGGGCAGAGTGTTCACGGTTCGATGCCGGTCAGCGCGCGGTCGGAAGGCGGGCGGGAGGCGATCCGCCGAGTCCTCAAATGGCTCGGCGGGGATACCAGTGGGGTCGAGCCAAGCCTTGACGGCACGACGCCTGCTGCGGCCTTCAACCTGATCACCCTGGCGATGATTGCTGGCACGCCGTTGATGCCCGATCTTACTGGCCACGTGGTGATGGTCGAGGAAGTGGCCGAACATCTTTACGCAATCGACCGGATGTTCTTCCATCTTGCCGGAACGCTCCCGCGGCTTGCCGGACTGCGCTTGGGTTCGGTGACCGATGTGCCCGAAAACTACGTCGAATTCGGCCAGAGCGAAGAAGATATAGCCCGTTTCTGGTGCGACCGCGCGGGCATTCCTTACCTTGGCCGCGCGCTGATCGGGCATACTTCTGCCAACAGGGTTGTGCCCTTCGGCCTTGCCAGTCCGCCCGCGCGGACGTAACGGCGCGCCCCAAAACTCATAAAGAGGGTCGTCGATGCGCGCGTTCATTTTTCCGGGGCAGGGCAGTCAGAAAGTCGGCATGGGAGCAGACCTTGCGGATGCCAGCGCGGCCGCGCGCGAAGTGTTCGGTGAGGTGGACGAGGCGCTGAAGCAGAACCTTTCGAAGCTGATGCGCGAAGGGCCCGAAGACCGGCTGACTCTGACCGAGAACGCCCAACCCGCGATCATGGCCAATGCCATCGCCACTCTCAGGGTGCTGGAGCGCGACTTCGGGGTGAAGTTGCTCGCGACGGCGAACTGCGTCGCGGGCCATTCGCTTGGCGAATACACCGCGCTGGCCAGCATCGGCGCGTTCAGCCTTGCTGATACCGCACGCCTCCTCAAGCTGCGTGGCTGGGCGATGCAGGCAGCGGTGCCGGTGGGCGAGGGGACGATGGCCGTGCTGCTCGGCGCGGACATTGATCAGGCCAAGGCGCTTGCCGAAGCCGCCGCGCAAGGCGAAGTGTGCGAGGTCGCCAATGACAATGACCCCTCTCAAGTCGTGCTGTCCGGACACACTGGCGCGATTGAACGGGCGGTGGCGCTCGTCAAGGAGCACGGGATTAAGCGCGGCATGATCCTCAATGTGTCGGCCCCGTTCCACTCGTCGCTGATGGCACCCGCCGCCGAGCGGATGGCCGAGGCGCTGACCGAAACGCGTCCGCAGGCCTTCACTCTGCCGCTCTATGCCAATGTCACTGCCGCCGCGGTCACCGACCCCGACGCCGAGCGCGCACTGCTGGTCGAACAGGTCACCGGCCGTGTGCGTTGGCGCGAAAGCGTGCTTGCCATGCGCGCCGATGGGGTGGAAAGCTTCGTCGAGCTGGGCGGAAAGGTGGTCGGGCCGATGGTCAGCCGGACCGACAAGGAAGCACAGGTAACGAGCCTCGTGACGATGGCCGATCTTGAGGCCTTTGCGAAGGAGATGGTGTGATGTTCTCACTCAAAGGCATGAACGCACTGGTCACCGGCGCTGCTGGCGGCATCGGTTCGGCAATCGCACACGCGCTCGCTTCGCAGGGCGCGCGGCTTGCATTGTCTGGCTCGAACTCGGCAAAGCTGCGCGCGTTTCGCGATGAGCTTAACGAAGCCTATCCCCACCACGACCACGATGGCCATGTGGAAATCACCTGCGATCTGGGTAACACCACGCAGGTCGAGGAACTCATCCCGGCGATGCTCGATACGCTCGGCACGATGGACATTCTCGTCAACAATGCCGGGATCACCCGCGACAATCTCGGGATGCGGATGAAGGATGATGAATGGGATCAGGTGATCCGCATCAACCTCGAAGCCAGTTTCCGTCTGATGCGCGCGAGTGCCAAGCCGATGATGAAGGCGCGGTTCGGGCGGATCATCAATATCACCAGCGTGGTTGGGAGCACCGGCAATCCCGGCCAGATGAACTATTGCGCCGCCAAGGCAGGTCTGACCGGCATGACCAAGGCGTTTGCGCAGGAAGTGGCGAGCCGCGGGATCACCGCCAACTGCGTCGCCCCCGGCTTCATCCGCACCGCGATGACAGCCGCGCTCGATGAAAAGCAGCAGGCCGCGATCAATGGCCGCATTCCGATGGGCCGGATGGGAGAAGGCGCGGAGATCGGCGCTGCGGTTGCTTTCCTCGCCAGCCGTGAGGCCGCATATGTCACAGGCGAGACGCTGCACGTGAACGGCGGAATGGCGATGCTGGGATAGGGGGCTAGGGCTTCTGCCCTGCCTTATCCCCAGCGGAGTCGCCCCTCGCAAAGCCGCCAACTTGCCCGTAGTGTTGCCTGCGCTAAGGTTTTACGCAGATTCCGGCGCTTGAGGGCGATTCCTTCGCCCCTCTGCCACATACAGGACCGATAGGGACAAGCGATGAAGGCCACGATCGAACGCGCGACGCTGCTGCGGTGCCTTTCCCATGTTCAATCCGTGGTGGAACGCCGCAATACCATTCCCATTCTGTCCAACGTGCTGATCGACGCCAGCGATGGCGGCTCTGTGCGGGTGATGGCGACCGATCTTGATTTGCAGGTGGTCGAAACCATGTCCGCCGCCTCGGTCGATCAGCCGGGCGCAATCACTGTGTCGGCGCACTTGCTCTTCGACATTGCGCGCAAGCTGCCGGAGGGCAGCCAGGTCAGCCTCACCACCAGCGACAACCGTTTGGAGGTCAAAGCGGGCCGTTCGAACTTCAAGCTGCCGACGCTGCCGCGTGACGATTTCCCGGTGATCGTCGAAGGCGATCTGCCGACCAGCTTTGAATTGCCTGCGCGTCTGCTGGCCGAGCTGATCGACCGCACCCGGTTTGCGATTTCGACCGAGGAAACCCGCTACTACCTCAACGGGATTTTCCTGCACGTCACCGACGAAGACGAGCCTTTGCTCAAGGCCGCGGCGACCGATGGTCACCGCCTGGCCCGCTACACCGTGCCGCGTCCCGAAGGCGCTGCCGGAATGCCGGACGTGATCGTGCCGCGCAAAGCTGTGGGCGAATTGCGCAAGTTGCTGGACGAAGCGCTCGACAGCAACGTGTTGATCGACCTGTCGGCCAGCAAGATTCGCTTCACGATGGGCGGCGAAGGCGGCGTGGTGCTCACCAGCAAGCTGATCGACGGGACGTTCCCCGATTACAGCCGCGTCATCCCGACCGCGAATGACAAGCTGCTGAAGGTCGATCCGAAGCTGTTCTTCTCGGGCGTCGACCGCGTGGCAACGATCGCCACCGAAAAGACCCGCGCGGTCAAGATCGGGCTCGACCATGACCGCGTCACGCTCTCGGTCACCTCGCCCGACAACGGCACCGCCGCTGAAGAGCTGGCGGCCGAATACCGCTCCGAAGGGCTAGAGATTGGCTTCAACGCCAATTACCTCAAGGATATTCTCGGGCAGATCGACAGCGACACGGTGGAACTCCACCTCGCCGATGCGGGCGCGCCGACTTTGATCCGTGAAAACGAACAGGCGCGCGCGCTGTATGTGCTGATGCCGATGCGGGTGTGATCCCCGCCTGCAAGGAGGGGAATCGCCGATGAACGTTGTACAGGTTCATGTCCGTAAGGGCGCGCTGACCGATGCCGTGCTGGCTGATGTGCCACCGGCCCCGCTGGCTGAGGGTGCGGTGCGGCTCGCCATCGAGAGCTTCTCGGTCACAGCGAACAACGTCACTTATGCGGTGGCGGGTGACAGCTTCAAATATTGGGATTTCTTCCCCGCGCCCGAAGGCTTCGGGATCGTGCCGATGTGGGGCCACGCGCGGGTGATCGAGAGCCATTGCGCAGAGATCGCGGTGGGCGAGCGGGTCTATGGCTACCTGCCGATGGCGAGCCATCTGGATGTTGTGCCAGGTCGGGTGACGACAGGCGGCTTCTTCGACACCACCGATTATCGCCAGCCGATGAGCCCGGTCTACAATAGCTACACGCGCCTCGCCGCCGATCCCGAGCATGATGCTTCGCGTGAGGCGGAGCGGATGATCTTCGGCCCGTTGTTCCGCACGGGGTTCTTGATCGAATACTTCCTGCGCGGTCAGGATTGGTTCGGCGCGGAGCAGCTGATCGTCACCAGCGCGTCGTCCAAGACCGCCCTGGGGCTGGCCAGTGTGGCGCGCCAGTCGTCGTCCGGCATCAGGCGGATTGGGCTGACTTCGAAGGGCAATGTCGGCTTTGTCGAAGCGACCGGACTTTATGATGAGGTCGTCGCCTATGGCGATCTGGAGCGCGTGCCTGTTGTGCGCAGTGTCAGCGTTGATTTTGCTGGCAATGCCGATCTGCTCGCGCAGGTGCATCGCCATTTCGATGCTGCGCTGGCCCATTCGGCGCTGGTGGGGATGACCCATATCGAGGCGCGTTCAACCTTCGGTGGCGGTGAGCCGCTGCCCGGTCCCAAGCCTGCGCTGTTCTTTGCGCCGGATCACGCCGTCGCATTCTTCAAGGCGCACGGGGCCGAGGAAGGGGGCAAACTGGTCGCGGCGGCATGGCACGACTTCCTGAAGGCCGCAGATGGCACAGTCGCGATCGAGCGGCACGCAGGTCTGGAAGCGGCCCGCTCGGTTTTCACCGCCATGGTTGCAGGTCAGATCGACCCGGCCAAGGGGATCGTGATCGAACCCTAGGCCGGGGCGCTGAGGATCTCGGGCGGCGGATTACTCCGCCGCTTCGGCCAACTCCACGCGCTGCGGCCCACGGATGAGCCCGCCCGGCGCTGCGCCGGTCCATTGCCCATCGCGGAAGGTGACCACGCCGCTCTTGATGGTGGCGACATAACCATCCGCTTTCTGGAGCAGCCGTTTTCCGCCCGCCGGAAGGTCGAAGGCCAGCCACGGCTTGCCGAGCTTCAGCTTGTCCATGTCGATCACGTTGAGATCGGCGAGATAGCCCGGCGCGATCACCCCGCGATCCTCCAGGCCATAAAGCACCGCCGTATCACGGCACTGGCGCTTGATCGCCTGTTCGAGGCTGATGCGCTCACCGCGCTTGCGGCTCTTGACCCAGTGTTCGAGCATGAAGGTGGGCGAGGCCGCATCGCAGATCGTCCCGCAATGCGCGCCGCCATCCGACAGCGAGTTCACTGTGTCGTCCGCGTGCTGGAGCGGGTGCAGGAAATCGAGGTTCCCGTCGGCATAGTTCAGGATCGGCAGGTAGATGAAGCCTTTCCCGTCGTCCCGGCACAGGAGATCATAGGCATATTCCTGAGGGGAAACCCCTGCCGCCGCCGCGCGGGCGTTGACGCTGGCGTCGGCCTGAGGCTCGTAATCGAAATCAGGGTCCATCTCGTATTGTAGCGTCCAGCCCATCGAGATCGCCATGACCACCCCGCCGATATCCTTGGGTGCATCGGTGTAATCATTGGGCTCGGCGAGCAGCTGTGCCTTGAACGCGGGGTCGAGCAACTTGGCTTTCTGTTCGTCCCAGGGAAGCTCCTTGATCGCCATCCAGCTCGGGCGGAAGGCGAAGGGGTTCACGGTGCCTTGCCACGCCATCACGATGCCGTTCCCGCGCAGCGCGATCTGGGCGACGATTTGCGCGCCATTGTCGTTCTCGGCGCGCATCTGGGCGATCTGTTCGTCCAGCGAAAGTTCCTTGGCGATGGATTGGAGCGCGGCGAAGGTGACGGGGATGCCGGCCTCGCGGCTCAATTGACCCATCCAGCCGAACTCGTTCCATTCGCGCTTGAGGTCGCTGGCGATTTCGAACACCGCATGGCCGCCCGCTGACCGGGCGCGGCCCATGGCCTTGCCGATCGCGATCAACTCTTCGGGCGTCGCCGTGGTGCCGGGGACGAGCTCGCCATCGACCGACTTGTGAAGCACCGTGCGCGAGGTGGAAAAGCCGAGCGCCCCCGCCCGGACGCCTTCCTCGACGATGGCGGACATCGCCGCAATGTCGTCAGCGGTTGGCACCGCGCCGGGCTGTTCGCGGTCCCCCAGCACATAGGCGCGCACTGCGCCGTGGGGGACGTGAGTGCCGATATCGACCGTGCGCGGGAGCTTCTCCAGCGCGTCGAGATATTCGGGGAAGGTCTCCCAATCCCAAGTGATCCCTTCGGCGAGCGCGGTGCCGGGAATGTCCTCGACCCCCTCCATCAAGCTGATCAGCCATTCGTGGCGATCAGGCTTGGCGGGCGCGAAGCCGACGCCGCAATTGCCCATCACCACCGTGGTCACGCCGTGCCAGCTGGACGGGGCCATTTCCTGGTCCCAGGTGGCCTGACCATCATAATGGGTGTGAATATCGACGAAGCCGGGAGCGACGATCTTGCCGCTGGCATCGATTTCTTCGGCCGCGCTGCCCGTGATCCGGCCCACCGCTGCGATCAATCCGCCCGTGATCGCGACGTCGCCGGTAAAGGCCGCAGCCCCGGTGCCATCGACAATTGTTCCGCCCCGGATGATCAGGTCGTATTGCGCCATTCTGTCTCTCCCTTATTGGGGCGCAGAATGTCGCAAAGCGCGGCCCCCTACAAGGGGTGCTTGCGTTAGTTGATGACGTGCGTGCGAAGCCAAGGGGCAGCAAAATGGGTCTGAACAAGCATATTCGCACAGGTCTTGCAGGACTTGTAGGATTGACCACGCTGGCGGCGCCGCTCGCCGCGCAGGATAGCGGCGCTTGGCGGTTGGCGCCGGAGAGCGATCTGTCGGCCATGCTCGACTGTTTCGAGGCGGCGGGGCAGACGCTGATCTCCGCGCATCGCGGCGGTCCGACTCCGGGCCTGCCGGAAAACGCCATCCCGACCATGGACGCGCTGCTCGCTGCGCATCCGGCGATCATGGAGGTCGATGTCGGCCAGAGCGCTGATGGCCGGCTGTTCCTGCTCCACGATGACCGGCTTGATCGCACCACCACCGGCACGGGCGAGGCCGCCGCGCAGGATTGGGCCGCGCTCAGCCAGCTCAGGCTCAAGGACAATTGGGGCTGGGTGACGCCCTATACGATCCCCACGCTGGCCGAAGCGCTGGCATGGGCCAAGGGCCGCACCGTGCTTCAGATCGATTTCAAGCGCTCCGCCGATGTCAGTAAGGTCGTGGAAGAAATTCGCGCAGCCGGGATGGCGGGCAGCGTGATCCTGATCGCCTATTCGGTCGAACAGGCTGCGGCGCTCCACCGTGCCGCGCCCGATATTCTCCTGTCCGTTTCGGTCGATGCGCCCGGCGATGTTGCCGCGCTGAAGGCTGCGGGCATCCCGGAAGATAGCATGGTCGCCTTCACCGGCACCCGATTGCCGCGCCCTGAACTCTACCGCGAGCTTGACGGCCAGAACATCGAAGTAATCTTCGGCACGTTGGGCCGCCCGCCGCGCTCGATCGATGCGGTGATCGACCGCTATGGCATGGACGAACGCTACGCCGAGCTCGGCAAGGAAGGTGTCGACATCCTCGCCACCGACCGGCCGCGCGAAGCCGCCGCCGCGCTGGCCGAGGCGGGGCGTTTGCCGAAAGCGGGGCAGTGCGGGGTCAGCCGGGGCGGGTAGAACAACTCCGCGCTGCGGCAGCTTGCAATGCCCTCTGGCATCGCCACCTGCTGTTTTCGTGCTGGCAGATGCAGGCACCTGAAGGAGCAGAAACAATGGTCAAGGCAACATGGAACGGCGCCGTCATCGCTGAAAGCGACGATACCGTGGTGGTCGAAGGCAATCATTACTTCCCGCGAACCTCGGTCAAGGCCGAGGTGCTGACGGACAGCAAGACGACCACGCATTGCCCGTGGAAGGGGACCGCGCATTACCACAGCGTCACCGTGGAGGGCGCGACCAACACTGACGCTGCGTGGTATTACCCGGAGCCCAAGTCCGCCGCCGCCGAGATCAAGGATCGTATCGCGTTCTGGCGCGGGGTAGTGGTGGGGTGATGCGGCCGCAGGAGGTGATGCCGTAAGATATCTTGTTAATTTCGCGTAGCTTTCGTGCGCCACCATCAGCAAAGCAGCCCGAACCCGCACCCTCTCCGTCATCCCAGCTTTCGCTGGGATGACGAGCGTGGTCGATCTCCACCCACATCCAGCCTTCCGGCCGGGCGGTGTAATCCCGGTGCCCTTGCGGCCCGGCCTCAGCCTTGCATTGCGTGCGGTTATGCCGCTGCGCGCTTGGCTTCTTTTACCGTGTCGGGCGCATCCAGAAACTCGCGGATCGCAGCCACGCTTTCATCGGCGTGAGTCAGCAGGAACAAATGCCCGCCGCCAGCGAAGGTTTGGAGCCGCGAATTGGGGATCATCGCCTTCAGGATCTTGCCGTTGATGACGGGGACGATCTGGTCGTCCTCGCCCATCATGATCAGCGTTTCCTTCTTCATGAAGGGCAGGGCAGGCAGGCTGCTCCAGCCCATCATGCACATCAGCTGGTACATATAGCCGCGCGGGCTGGGCGGCTTGAGACGGCCGATATGGCTGTCCTTCTGGTGCTCGGCCCCGTCCTTGTCGACCCCGCCGTAAAGCGTGGCGAAGTGCTCGTTCATGAACTCTGGGTCGATATAGCGGCGCGGATCGGCCATCTTGGTGAAGGCGGCGGGGTTGCCCGGCACCATCACCATGCCCGGCGTCGTCGCGATCAGCGTCAGCCGCCGGGTGCGGCCCGGGTGTTGTAGCGCAAAGTGCTGCGCCATCGCGCCGCCCCAGGAAACACCCATAACATCGACCTCATCCAGGCCATAGCGCGCCAGCAGCTGCGCAGCCGTCCAGCTCATGGTGAAGGGGTTATAAGGGATCAGCGGATCAGGCGATTCGCCGGTTCCCGGCATGTCGAACATCAGGAACCCGCGCTCTGGCAAAGCGGCGGCGAGGGGGGCTACCGCCTCGATATTGGCGCCGATGCCGTTGAAGAACAGGATCGGCAGATGATCGGAGGGCATATCCAGCCGCCAGGCCGCAGTCCGTAACGTCCGACCGCCCACTTGTTCCATTGTGACGACAGCGCCGTCCATTGCATTGGCCACAAAAACCCGTCCTTTCTGAGCGCCGCGTGGGGCGCGGGTTGGGCGCGCACGTCGATCCCTAAACGCGCGCGCCCATAAGCTGTTTGCACGCTCCGACCCCTGTCCCCCGGGGTCGGGCGCTGCAGTGCAATATCAGACTTCTTCGATGACGTAGAGTCCCGGCGCCTTATCGGTCGCCTGATAGGTGTCGTTGCCCAGAGCGGTGGGCGCAGATTTCTTCTTGCCCGAACGCGCCTGCACCCACTCCATCCACAGCGGCCACCAGCTGCCTTTGACCTCTTCGGTGCCCTGCAACCACTCGTCGGCTGTCGCGGGGAGCTTGCCCTTCTTGGCTTGCACGAAATACTTGGCCTTGGGGTTGCCCGGCGGGTTGAGGATCGCCTGCATGTGGCCCGATTGGCTGAGCACGTAAGTCACGTCCTTCGATCCGAACAACTGGGTCGAACGATAGGTCGCCTTCCACGGTGTAATGTGATCGGTCACCCCGCCAAGGATGAACAAATCGGCGGTCACCTTGCTGAGATCGACCTTGTGCCCGGCCATCTCGACCTCGCCCTGCTTGGTGAAGGCGAGGGTTTCGAACAGCGTCAGGAAATCGCCCATCAGGCTCGACGACAAGTTGGTCGCGTCCGCGTTCCAGAACAGCACATCGAAGGCCGGCGGGTCCTGCCCGAGCAGGTAGTTGTTGATGACGTAGTTCCAGATGAGGTCGTTGGGCCTGAGCCAGGCGAAACCGCGCGCGAGGTCATCGGCCTTGATGATCCCGGCCTTCTTCGCCCGCTGGCGGGCTAGCGCCATGCCATTCTCGCTCACCAGCGAACCGGCTTCGATATCGGTCGGCTTGGGGTGGAGCACGCACACCATCAGCGTCAGCGTGCCGAGGATCGGATTGCCGGTCGCGGCCAGCTTCGATGCGAGCACTGCTGCGGTCTGTCCGCCCGAACAACCGGCGGACACGTTAACCTTCTTTGAGCCGGTGATCGACGCCACAACTTCGAGCGCCTTTTCGCAGGCAGCGATGTAATCGGCCATGCCCCAGTGACCCTGTTCCTTGCTCGGATTGCGCCACGAGATCACGAAGGTCTGCACGCCATTGTCGAGCTGCCACTTGATCACCGATTTGTCCGGCGACAGGTCGTTGATGTACATCTTGTTGATTTGCGGCGGGATCGTCAGCTGCGGGATCTCATAGACCTCGTCGGTGGTGGGGGCATATTGCAGCACCTCCATGATCTCGTCGCGGTAGACAACGCTGCCCTTGGAGGTCGCGACGTTCTCGCCCAGTTTGAACGGCCGCTTGTCGACCTGGCTGACCATGCCCTTGTTGTGGACGAGGTCGTTATAGGCGTTCTGGAGGCCCTTGATCAGGCTGAGGCCGCCCGAGTTGATGATCTGCTTCTGCGCGGTGGGGTTGCCGACCAGTGTATTGGTGGGGGCCAGACCATCAAGGATGATGTTGGCGATGAAGTTGGCGCGGTTACGCTCCAGCTCGTCAAGCTCAAGCTCCTCCAGCCAGTTCTTCATCCCCTTCTGCACCGCGAGGTAGTATTGCGCGCCAGCACGGAAAAAGGGGTTGTACTGCCACGCCGGATCCATGAACCGCTTGTCCTTGGGATCGGGAGCAAGTTCGCTCTTGCCGGTCATGATCTTGACCATGTCCTGCGCCATCGCGGTCGAATGGCGCACGAAGCGCGAAGGATCAGAGGCCGTTTCGCGCAGCAGCAGCGCCACCGCACTGACGAAATCCTCGCGGGCCAGGCCCACCAACGGCCCCAGAGCGTTGGTGGACTGGGCTGCTTCGTTCTCAAGCTTCACTTCGCTGCGTGCCATGGAATCCCCTTTGTGAGGCCGTCTCGTCCGATGCCCTGCATGGCAATCGGTTAACGCGGTCCTTGTGGTCCAGAATGCCGCCTCGGCTGCCAAGTTGCAAGCGCGGCGCGCGGGGAGGGATCGCGGGGTCGAGGCGCAAAGGTGAAAGGATTCATCATCCCGATTAACGCTTTTCTCAACCCTGATCGGGTAGGCCACATCGATGGCTGGGGAACCGATCCGAAAATTCGCAACATTTGATCCCCGCCCCGTGGGCGGGGACCGCGATCTGCGCTCGGTGGCAAAAGCCAAGGCCAAGGCCAAGGCAAAGGCGACAGCCGAGGTTGACGGTGCTGATCTGCGCGCCCGCGGCGAGCGTCGCGGGATTGAGCGGCTCCAGACCGAAAAGATCGGTGGGCTGAAGCACGCGATTGACGAGCCTGCCAGCGAACAAAACTTCCTTTTGCCGCGCGAAGCCGGGGGCATGACCCTGTTCCTGCTGGTCGCCTATGCCGTTTCGGCGGTGGCATTTCAGGGCCTGCCTTCGACCCATACGCTCGGCGCAGCGCTGGCGTCGGCGGCGTTGTTTGCGTGCGGGTCGCTGTTCGCCGCCACGGAACGCCGCGCCGACAGGTCATCCGCTGCACGGGCATTGGTGGTGGTGGCGGGCATCGTCCTGCCGATGGCACTGGCGGGTTATGCCTTGGCCGGCTGGGTGAGCGAGGGCCTGCCGTGGCAATGGGCCATCGCGACCCTGATCTGCATCAACGCGGCCGCCGCCGCTTTGTTCGACATGCGCATCATCTCGCTGTTCTGCGCCAAAATCGCGAGCTGGGCGGGCTTTGCCGTACTGATGCCGGGCATGCTCACCTACGCCGCCCTGATTGCTGCGGCCATAACCCTATCGCTGATCGCGCGGCTCGAATGGAAAGCGGCAGAGCAGCGCCGCCTCGCCCGCGAAGCACGCGAGCGGGTCGCGGCGCGCGCCGAAGACATTCTGCGCAGTTTCGAGGAGACCGGGCAAGGCTGGTTCTGGGAGACCGACCGACGCGGTTTGATCACCTATATCTCGCCCAAGGCGGCCATGGCGCTCGGCAAGTCCAGCGATGAAATTGTGGGCCGTCCGCTGAGCGAGATCGTCGACCCCACCCAGAGCGCGGCCGATGCCGAACGCACGCTCGCATTCCACCTTTCGGCCCGTTCCGCGTTCCACGATGTCGAGGTGCGCGCCGCCACCACCGGTGACGAACGCTGGTGGGCGCTCGCCGGGCGTCCGGTGTATGACAGCTACAAGAACTTCTGCGGCTTTCGCGGTCACGGTACCGATCTTACCGAAAAGCGCCGCAGCGAACAGCAGGTCTCGCGCCTCGCTCACTACGATTCCCTCACCGGCCTCGCCAACCGCGTGCAGATGAGTCAGGCGCTCGAACAAATCCTTGCCGCCCCCAGTGGGCGTGAGCGAGCCTGCGCTGTGCTCATGCTCGATCTCGATCGCTTCAAGCATGTCAACGATACGCTGGGCCACCCCGCTGGCGATGCGTTGCTGAAGCAGGTGGCGCAGCGGCTCGAACGCGCCATTGGCGGGGCAGGGCGCTGCGGGCGTCTTGGCGGTGACGAATTCCAGGTGATTGTCCCCGGCCATCAGGATCGCAGCACGCTGGGCCACATGGCGCAGGAAATCATCAATTCGCTTTCGCAGCCTTATTCGATCACCGGCCAGAGCGTGGTCATCGGCGCCTCGGTCGGGATCGCGCTCGCTCCCGAGCATGGCTTGACCAGCGATGCGCTGATCCGCAATGTCGACCTTGCGCTCTATGCCGCCAAGGACGCCGGGCGCGGGGTTTACCGCTTCTACGCCGAAGACCTCCACGCCGCCGCAGAAGAACGCGCCGAGCTCGAACAGGACCTGCGCGAGGCGATCGCCAAGGGCGAGCTGGAGCTTCACTACCAACCCGTCGTCTTCGCTGCCAACGAGAAGATCGTCGGTTTCGAAGCGTTGATGCGTTGGAACCACCCCAAGCGCGGCTGGCTCAGTCCTGCGAAGTTCGTCCCCATCGCCGAAGATGCCGGACTGATTGACCGGATGGGCCAGTGGGCGTTGCGCACGGCGTGTGCCGATCTCGCCCGCTGGCCACGCTCGATCCGTTGCGCTGTCAACGTTTCCGCACTGCAATTCGCCAATCCCGAACTGCCAACCATCGTCGCCAATGCGCTGGCCCATGCTGGGGTCGCGCCATCGCGGTTGGAGCTGGAAATCACCGAAAGCGTGTTCCTCAACGACAACGCCGGCACTGACGCCATGTTCAAGGCGCTGAAGCGGGTCGGAGTGCGTCTTGCACTCGACGATTTTGGGACCGGTTACTCGTCGCTGGGCTATCTCAAGAAGGCGCCATTCGACAAGATCAAGATCGACCGCAGCTTCGTGCAGGGCGCAACAGAGGAAGGCAGCCGCAATGGCGCGATCATCGCCTCGATCACGTCGTTGGCCGAAGCGCTGCATATGGACACCACGGCGGAAGGCGTTGAAACGCTCGATGAGCTCGAATTGGTGCGCCTGCTCGGGTGCAGCCATATTCAGGGCTATATCTACTTCAAGCCGATGAATGCCGCAGATGCGACCGCACTGGTTTCGGGCGATCTGGTGGCCGAGGCTGATGGCCCGCAGTGCGCGCGCGTGCCGCGCCAGAACTTGTTGCGCAAGGTGACCGTGATCCACAACAATAACCGCCTCAACGCCACGCTGCGCAACATCTCCGAAAGCGGAGCGATGATCGAAGGCCTGTGGAATATGCCCGCAGGAAGCGCGATGCGGATCGAGTTTTCGGACGACAAATCGGTTACCGCGCAAGTGCGCTGGTCGCGCGAGAACCGCGTCGGGGTCGAATTCCACGAGCCCCTGCGCCGCCGAGCCGATGGTTCCTACTCGGTGCTGAAGGGGCGACGCAGCCAAGGCGCAGGTGCTGGCGGGTGGTAATCCTCGCCGTGCTGCACGGACTAGTTAGTGGCGCCTTAGTCATCTCTCGCAAGGGTGGCTGTTAGCGGAAAAATAACCATCGGGCTTTACTCCTTGGCGAACAACGGGTGCGGCCGTGCGGGCTGCTACCGGATTGAGGTCTGGAGGTTTACCGAGACGATGTCCCTGAAGGGTCTCCTGTCGTCCCGCAACGTCGCGGCTCCCCGCAGTGTGCGCACATTCGCCGCCTCGGCGCTGTCCGATGGCGAGCGTCTCGCCATGCTTGATGAGCTTGAACAATCGGGTCTCGGCTGGTTCTGGGCGAGCGATGCGAATGGCCATCTGACCTATCTATCCGCTGCTATCGCCGCACGACTTGATATCCCGCTTGGCGAGTTGCTGGGCCAACCCCTCAGTACCATCTTCACAGCCGCCGACCGCGAGCAGCGCGGCAAGTCACTCCCGCTGATGCTCGGCGCACACAAAGCCTTTGGCGGGATCGCAGTCCATGCGGCGCGGCGGCCTGAAGGCGCAGTGCTGCGCCTGTCCGGCCAGCCGGTGACCACCGCCGAGGGATGCTTTGCGGGCTTCCGCGGCACTGGCGTCGATATCACCGATGAATATCACCGTGAGGAAGAAACCGCGCGCCTCGCCCGCTACGATTCGCTCACTGGCCTCAGCAATCGCCACCGCATGGCCCACCAGATCGAAAGCACACTGACCGCGTTCAAGGCGGCGCGGCGCAACTGCGCAGTGATGATGATCGACCTCGACCGGTTCAAGCATGTCAACGACACGCTCGGTCATGCCGCAGGGGATGAATTGCTCAAGCAGGTCGCAGCAAGGCTAACCCGTGCGATCGACCGCGAATGCGAGATCGGACGTCTCGGCGGCGACGAGTTCCAGGTGATGCTGCCCGATATCGACGACCGCGGAGTGCTGGGTGATTTGGCGATGAAGATCATCACCATGCTGCGTCAGCCTTACAGCCTTGAAGATGGCCGCTGCGTCATCGGCGCGTCGGTCGGCATTGCGATTGCCCCGCATGACGGGGTGAGCCGCGAGGAAATCGTGCGCGCCGCCGACCTTGCGCTCTATGCCTCGAAAAATGGCGGGCGCGGGCAATACCGGTTCTTCTCGGGCGAGCTTGAGAACGAGACGATATTCCGCCGGCGTCTGGAGCAGGACTTGGGAACAGCCCTGCGCGAGGAGCAATTGTTCCTGCGCTTCGAGCCCATCGTCGAAGCCGCCGCCGGATCGGTCTGCGCGCTTGAGGCGCATGTGTGCTGGACCCACGACGAGCGAGGTGTGATCGACGAGGAAGAGTTCGCGCAGATCGTAGAAGGCTCCGCCTTGCTCCCCGATGTCGGGCGCTGGGCGATTGCCGCAGCGTGCCAGCGCGCGGCCTTGTGGCCCGATACCGTCCGGGTGGCGGTTAATGTGCCGGTCGCGCTGTTCCTTGCCGATGATTTTGTCGAGCAGATCGGCGAGGCGATCGACAGCGCCGGACTGAACCCCGCGCGGCTTGAGCTTGAAATTAGCGAAGCCGTGTTCTTCGGCGACGCTGCCGTGGTCGACCGCACGCTCGCCGCGTTGTTCAAGCTGGGCGTGCGCCTGACGCTTGACGAGTTCGGCAGCGGCTACTCCTCGCTCGCATATCTGCGCCGGGCGCCGTTTGACAGCATCAAGATCGACCAGAAGCTGATTGCCGAAGCCGAACGTCAAGACAGCCGCGAACTCGGGCTGGTACGCGCGATTGTCGCGCTGGCCGGTGCGCTTCAAATGGACACCGTCGCGAGCGGCATCGAAAGCGCGGATCTGCTGGCGGCATTGACCGCCGGCGGGGTGCGCTACCTCGAAGGCCCGATCTTCAGCGAACCGGTCGACGAAGATACGCTGGCGGATGAGATGGCCGGTGGCACGTGGAAGATTGAACCCGGCACCGACCGCACCCGCCGTGCCCGGCGCCGGACTGTGTTCCGCAAGATCCAGGTGATCCATGATGACTATGCCTATGAGGTGACGCTGCGCAACCTGTCGAAGTCGGGCGCGCTGATCCAGGGGTTGGCCGAAGTGCCCAAGGGCACGCAATTCGTGGTCGACCTGGGCGGCGGACAGCTGGCGGTGGCGACGGTGACGCGTTCCAATGGCGATGTGCAGGGGCTCGAGTTCGAACATTCCCTGATCGAGGACGGATCGGGCGGGCTGTGTACCCGCAACCGCGTCTCGCCCTATGCGCTGGCCGCTGCCGGAACCCCGCTCGCGGCACTGGCACCGGGCCGGTTCCTTGGCATGGATCAAGGCGGCGCGATCCCCAAGTTCGGTTATGCTGCACCATCAGCTTAGGTGTTGCGTTTTTGGCGAATGACAACCGCCTGACCGGGCGCTAAGTCGCGGGCAATGACTGATCTCTCCAAAATCCGCAATTTCTCCATCATCGCGCATATCGACCATGGCAAGTCGACCCTCGCGGACCGGCTGATCCAGTTCACCGGGGGCCTCACCGCGCGTGAGATGTCTGAGCAAGTCCTTGATAACATGGACATCGAGAAAGAGCGCGGCATCACCATCAAGGCGCAGACCGTGCGCCTCACCTACACCGCCAAGGATGGCGAGACCTACCAGCTCAACCTCATGGACACCCCCGGCCACGTCGACTTCGCCTACGAGGTCTCCCGCAGCCTCGCCGCGTGCGAGGGCGCGCTTCTCGTCGTCGACGCCGCGCAGGGGGTCGAGGCCCAGACCCTCGCCAACGTCTACCAGTCCATCGAGCACGACCACGAAATCGTCCCTGTCATCAACAAGATCGACCTCCCCGCCGCCGAGCCCGAGAAGGTCCGCGCCGAGATCGAGGAGATCATCGGCCTCGACGCATCCAACGCGGTGATGACCAGCGCCAAGTCCGGCATCGGGATCGAGGACGTGCTCGAAGCCGTCGTCCAGCGCATCCCCGCGCCCAAGGGCAAGATCGACGCCCCGCTCACCGCCAGCCTCGTGGACTCGTGGTACGACCCCTATCTCGGCGTCGTCATCCTCGTGCGCGTGATCGACGGCAAGCTCACCAAGGGCCTCAACATCCGCTTCATGCAGGGCGGCACCCAGCACCTCGTCGACCGCGTCGGCTGCTTCACCCCCAAACGCACCGACCTCAGCGAACTCGGCCCCGGCGAAATCGGCTTCATCACCGCCCAGATCAAGGAGGTCGAGCAGGCCCGCGTCGGTGACACCATCACCACCGTGAAGGGCGGATCGGACACCCCGCTGCCGGGCTACAAGGAAGTCCAGCCGGTCGTCTTCTGCGGCCTGTTCCCGGTCGACGCCGCGGACTTCGAGAAGCTGCGCGAAAGCATCGCCAAGCTGCGCCTGAACGACGCCTCCTTCTCCTTCGAGATGGAAAGCTCCGCCGCGCTGGGCTTCGGCTTCCGCTGCGGCTTCCTCGGCCTCTTACATCTGGAGATCATCCAGGAACGCCTCAGCCGCGAATACGACCTCGACCTCATCACCACCGCGCCATCCGTGGTTTACCGCATCCACCTCGGCCACTCGAAATATGAGGACGCCAAGGTGATCGACATCCACAACCCCGCCGATTGGCCCGATACCAACCGGATTGAGGTGATCGAGGAGCCGTGGATCAAGGCGGTGATCTACACCCCCGACGAATATCTCGGCGCAATCCTCAAACTGTGTCAGGACCGCCGCGGCATCCAGACCGAGCTCACCTATGTGGGCGGCCGCGCGCAGGTGACTTACGAACTGCCGCTCAACGAAGTGGTGTTCGACTTCTACGACCGGTTGAAGTCGATCAGCCGCGGCTATGCCAGCTTCGATTACGAGCAGATCGGCACGCGCGAGGGCGACCTTGTGAAGATGAACATCCTCGTCAACGCCGAGCCGGTCGACGCGCTGAGCCTGATCGTCCACCGCCACGTCGCCGAAGAACGCGGCCGCGGGATGTGCGAGCGCCTGAAAGACCTGATCCCCCGCCACCTGTTCAAGATCCCGATCCAGGCCGCGATCGGCGGCAAGGTGATCGCCCGCGAAACCATCGCCGCGATGCGCAAGGACGTGACCGCCAAGTGTTATGGCGGCGATATTTCCCGGAAGAAGAAGCTGCTGGACAAGCAGAAGAAGGGGAAGGCCAGAATGAGAGAGTACGGCAACGTCAGTATTCCTCAGGAAGCTTTCATTGCTGCGCTGAGGATGGGGGAAGAATAAGGCCCAGCGCCTAGCGCAGACGTTCGCGCAGCGAACGGCAAGCTAGAAGCAAGAGGCCGCATTCCGGCCGGCGGGGGCGCGCAGCGCAGCCCGTTCGACGTCATGGCCGCGGCTTTGCCGTGGCTAGACTCGTACCGTTCGCCCTGAGCCTGTCGGAAGCGAAGCTGAACCGCAGGTTCAACGGTCGCACTTCTCTTGGGAAGTGAAGGACAGTGCTTCGACAAGCTCAGCACGAACGGGTTTGAGGGGAGCGGCCGCTTTCGGGCGAGCAATCTTCCCCTCAAAGGGAGGGGGGCCACCTCATGTCGTGAAGGGCCACGCGCCCTTATCGCTGACCGATTTTTGGTTCGCGCCAAGCTGCCAAGAAGCCAAGATGGCGGCGCTTGGAGCCAAGAAGGGTTTCACGCAGAGCCCCCAGGGGGGGAAGACCGCAAATCCTCCCCTAAAGGGGAGGGGGACCACCGAAGGTGGTGGAGGGGCGAGCAAGGCCACCCCCCCCCAGCAACAACCCCTACAAAGTGCTCCCCATCGCCGTCCGGATCGTATCGAACACATCCGACAGCGTCAGCCCGAGCGACTGAAACGCAATAAGCGCCGCAATCGCGATCAGCGCGACGATGAGACCGTATTCAATCGCGGTGGCCCCCGCGTTGTCATCCCGCAGCCGTGTGAACATCGCAAACCCTTTCAATGTGTTGGGCATTGGTGGGGGTGAAAGGTTGCTGAGAGGTCGCGGGGGATGGTTGATGGGCTGGTAGCAACTTTGAGAACGTGGTCACTGACTACGCTAAACAAGGGCAGGCGCGGATGAAGGGGCAGGGGAATGTGAGCATTCCGTGGGAGGCGTTTGGCGCTGGTTAGCGGGTGGCGGAGGAGTAGCATCCCTCATTAGGTTCTGCTAAACTTCTTCAGTCGTATGTTTTGAAAAATATGTGAATTGTAGATCTGGGAGACTTGATGTGGAGGTGAGCGACCTAACTTTTGGGGCTTTTTCCAAGAGCCATCTTAAGTACTACGAGGGTCGTGCATCGGATTTTCCGGGCAGGTTCCTTCGCTGGTTTTTAGAGCACATGCTCCGACTTGACGAGTTTGAAGCCGACGACGCTGCGGTGGACGCGAAGCATGATAAGGGTATCGATGCAATCTATGTGGATGATGTCGCAGAGACGATCTACATCGTACAATCGAAAACCAAAACCAGTGCGAAAGCGACGCTAGGTGATGCCGATCTCAAGGAATTTGAAGGTACTCTCGCGCAATTCGATATGCCCGAGAATATCGAGCAGTTGGCACTTGAAACAGAAAATGCCCGGCTAAAGCAGTCGCTTATCAGAAATGACGTCGCCAAAAAGGTGAAGGCCGGCTACGCAGTTTCCGGTGTATTCATTACCAATATTCCAAAAAATAAAGATGCGATCGCGTACCTTAAAAAAGTCGATAATATAGATTTATATGATGCGGCCCGCATCGCAGAAGATTATGTTGACTTTGAAGTAGATGGCGGAATTTCGTCTACATTTTGGTTCGATGTTTCAGATAGTGATGTAATCACTTATGATGCGGGCGGTGCGGCTACAAGAATATTTCTCGCTCCCGCGTTGAACTTAGTCAAAATGTCTGGCATTTCTGATGGTAAGCTCTTCGAACAAAATGTCCGTCTCTCCTTAGGCAATACTAAGGTGAACCGAGGCATCCGTGAAAGTGTGAGGAAAAAGAGTGAGCATGCCAATTTTCCTCTACATCACAATGGCATAAATGTTCTGTGTTCTGAGATCACCTCTGAGGATGACGAAAAGATACATATTAAAGACTACGTCGTCGTCAACGGGGCGCAGAGTTTGACTTCTCTATTGGCCGAAAAGTCTAAGCTATCAGAAAATTTAAAGGTCTTGGTCAAGCTGATCGAGGTGAAGGGAGATGTCGCCCTCTCACAAAAGATCACAAGAAACAGCAACAATCAGAACGCTATCAAAGCTCGAGATCTTAAATCAAACGAAAATATTCAGAAAAGGCTTAAGGCTGAAGTCGATGATGTGACTGCTGGCGGCGTCGCTTACGAAATTAAGCAAGGCGAGTCCAACAAAGGCAAAAAGATCATTCAGAATGAACAGGCTGGTCTAGTTTTGTTGGCTATTGATCTCAGGGAGCCATGGAGCTGCCATCAAAAGTATAAAGTGATGGATCAACTGCACTCCGATATATTTGCTCGACCGAATGTAACCGGTTCTAGGATTTATGCGCTTTGGGAGGCGTTTTGCTCAGTGGCGTCTGCCCTTGATGAAATTGAAAACGAGGCTTTCGCAAAGTACACTTTAACGCGCTATTATTTGGCCTACTTGATTGCATCGATTATACGATCTGATCCAGTTGGTGCACAAGTTATCGGAAACCTAGATAAGGTTGTAAAGTACGGCAACTTGCCAGAATTTGTTGCGGCATTTTCTGATCTTGCTTTGGCTGTTGCAAATGACTTGAACGCCGAGGTGGCAGCTGATGACGACGAGACTTTTGATCATAAGACTCACCTCAAAAGTAGAAAATGGTGTGAGGCGACTGAGGCCCGGATTCTTGCGCAATATAAGAAAGACGTTGCGCGTAAAAAGGCCGACCCGATTTCTGCGCAATTTGGTTCGCTCTTGGTTAAGTCTAAGCGTAAAGCCAGCGCTTAAAAGCGCGACCCTTTGCTAATGGCTAATCTCTAAAGCGAAATGGTACGGCAAACGGCGGCAATGAGTGGCCGTCGGCCAGCTGCGCTCGCAAACGGCCTCATTCCTCTCTGTGCGTCGGGCCGACTCTCCGGCCGAGGGCGCTGATGCGCTTCGCGCGTTCGCTTGCAGCTTAGCCTTTGCCACGTAACGATCAACCTCGCCCGCCCCTCCACCATCCTGCGGATGGTCCCCCTCCCCTGCAGGGGAGGATTATGCGCCTTCACTCGCCCTCCGATCCGGGCAACAGCTTACGCTCCGGAGCGTCAAACCTGTCACCCGCCGCATTCCACTTCACATCAAGCACCTCGCGGGTCTTGGCGTCGGCCTTCATGGCGTCGAGGTCGCGGTCGCGGAGGGCTATGAAGTGGGCCCAGGCGGTGCGGGTTTCCTCGGTGAGCGCGGCCCAGCGGTGTTCGGCATCGTGGCGCAAGCGGAGGCGGATTTCCTCGACCTTGCGGTCGATGCGGCGGCGGACATCCTCGGCTGAGACCTGGGGCTTGCTGGCCTCGTGCTCGGCGATCCATTCTTTCTTGAGCCGGTCGAGCTGCATCTGGCTGATCGCGTTGAGGCCTTTCGGCCCGCCGCCGGCCGCGAAACGCTCGGGCGCGCGGTTGCGCAGGATGAACATCAGCAGCCGGTCGTTGTAACGGGTGCGGGTGCCGATGAGCTTGCCGTAGGAGTAGAGCGGTTCCTCCACACCGTTGAGCGCGCGGTCCATCACCACGTCCTCGATGCGGGCCACGCCAAGCTGGAGCGCGGCTTCCCAAGCGGCGCGGAAGCTCTCGGCGCCGGGCTGGCGGCGCAGGTGGTAGGCACCCTCGGCGCTCATGTCGACGGCGCGGGCGGCGGCCTTGACCGAGCCGGTGTCGGCCAGCGCCTCGATGAAGGCGATCTGGCGGGCGGGGGTCCAGCCGTCGTGGCGCTCGTACTGGCGGGGGACGGGAGTGAAGGGGGGCAGCTCTCCCTGCGCGACGGGGAGGCGGGCGGTGCGGGGGTCGGTGCGTCTTGTCATGGGGAAGGTGGATCACAAAATGCCGGAGTAGGAAAATGTGCGCGAGGGGGCTGACGTCCCGCGCCGTTCCGCGTTTGCTGGCGCAAACGCTCCATGCGACACGTGACGTCGAACGGGTCGGCAAGCCGACCCGCCGGCCGGGCTTCCGCCTCTCATGCCCAAGCCTTCGGCTTTGGGCATAGGGCATCAGCCTTCACTTGGCGTTCAGCGCGGGGCTGGCTATAGGGTCGGCCATGTCGACCAAGCTCACCACCCGTCTCGCGCCAAAACTCCTTGGGGCTGCGCTCGCCGCCGCGACCCTCGCGACCCTCTCCGCCTGTGCCGGGAGCACCGAGGGCAAGGACGTCGCCTACGTCGCGCGCGATGTCGAATCGCTCTATGCCGAGGCGCAGCGGCGGCTGGACAAGGGCAACACCTTGCAGGCCGCAGCGCTGTTCGACGAGGTGGAGCGTCAGCACCCCTATTCGCCCTGGGCCCGCCGCGCGCAGCTGATGAGCGCGTTCAGCTATTACATCGCGCGCGATTACAACAAGGCGATCCAGAACGCGCAGCGGTTCCTGTCGATCCACCCGGGCAACAAGGACGCGCCCTACGCGTATTATCTGATCGCGCTGAGCTATTACGAGCAGATCAGCGATGTGAACCGCGACCAGAAGATCACCGAGCAGGCGCAGACCGCGCTGCGCGAAGTCAACCGCCGCTTCCCCCAGACCGAATACGCCGCCGATGCGCGGTTGAAGCTCGATCTGGTGGCGGATCACTTGGCGGGCAAGGAGATGGAGATCGGCCGCCACTACCAGCGCATGGGCCTGTGGCTCGCGGCGGATATGCGGTTCCGCAACGTGGTCGAGAAGTTCGACACCACCAGCCACACGCCCGAGGCGCTCTACCGCCTCACCGAAAGCAGCCTCGCGCTCGGCGTGCGGGAGGAAGCGGTGAAGTATGCCGCGGTGCTGGGGGCAAACTACCCAGGTAGCGAATGGTACGACCGCGCCTTCAAGCTGGTCGGCAAGCACGCCGAGGGTGTGACGGCGTCCTGAGCGCCTGATCCCGGTCAGGCCTGGCCCGCCAGCGCGCGGCCTCTCCCTTATAGTGATCCTCCCCACCGGGTGAACGCGCACCCGCGCGCCGTGCACGCGTGCAAGCCATTGCCGCTCCCAGTCCGGCGTGTAACCGGAATGCCACATTCATATCCAAACATCTGTCAACATAGTAATTTAGTTATACATGACCGCGCTGATCGGTAACTTTCGGGCCCTGTACGCCAATTCTACCGATGAGGAACAAACCCGATGTCCATCCGCACGACCTTCAAGGCGGGCAGCGCTCTGCTCGTCCTCGCCGTTGCCAGCGCCGCGCAGCCTGTACTCGCGCAGGAAGAAGCTGTCTCTGACGAGGCCGAAGCTGCGGCCCCCGCAGACACCATCATCGTTACCGGGACGCGCCGCACCGACCGGACAATTGCCGAAAGCGCGGTGCCGATCGACGTGATCGGGTCCGAGGCGCTGCTCAATCAGGGCACGACCGAGACCAATCGGTTGCTCAACAATTTGGTACCCTCGTTCAACTTCCCGCAGCCTTCGTTGACCGACGGCACGGACTCGCTGCGCCCGGCCACCTTGCGCGGGCTGGCGCCGGATCAGGTGCTGGTGCTGGTGAATGGCAAGCGTCGCCATTCCTCGGCGCTGCTCAATCTCAACGGATCGGTCGGGCGCGGATCGACCGGCGTCGACATGAACACGATCCCGCCGCTGGCCATCGAACGGATTGAAGTGCTGCGTGACGGTGCCGCTTCGCAATATGGTTCCGATGCGATTGCCGGGGTGATCAATATCCAGCTGAAAAAGCGCGAAGGCGGCCGCGCGCAGGTGACCTACGGCAAGTATATCACCACCATGGAAGGCGTGGGGCAGGTTGCCAGCGTCGCGCCGACGACGACTGCGAACGGCGATCCGGCGATCACCTTCACCGGTGAAGATCGCAAGCGGCGCGACGGCGACACCGTGACACTGGCCGCCAATTTCGGCCTGCCGGTGGGCGATACGGCTTATGTGAACATCACCGGCGAATACAAGGATCGCAATCCCACCAACCGGTCTGGCCCGGATATTCGCCGCCAGTATTCTGGCATCGGCGATCCGCGCGAAACCACGATCAATCGCTACAACCACCGTTTCGGTGACGGCGAGTCCGAAGACGTGAACATCTTCGTTAACTCCGGCGTGGAAATCGGCACCACCTTCGAACTTTATGCCTTCGGCAGCTATGGCAGCCGCGTCGCCAACGGCGCCGGTTTTTATCGCCGTGCGAATGACGCCCGCAACCGTGACTTTGCCAATGGTGGTGCGCCATTCTACGCGGACGGCTTCCTGCCATTTATCGATGCGGATATTGAAGATATCGCCGCCGCTATGGGCGTGCGCGGGGAGGCTGGCGGCTGGAACCTCGATCTGTCGGTCAACTACGGCACCAACCGCATTGATTACGGCGTATCGAACAGCTGGAACGCATCGCTCGGCGGGCTGGTTAGTCCGACGGAATTTGAGGCGGGCGGTCTTCGTTCCGGCCAGACCTCGGTCAATTTCGATGCCCAGCGCAGCATCGATCTGGGCATTGGCGACACCTCCTTCGCGGTCGGCGGCGAATGGCGTAACGAAAACTACAAGATCGTGCCGGGTGAGGAGGCGAGCTATATCGCCGGGCCGTTCACCTTCTCCAACGGGGCGGCGCCGGGCGCGCAGGTATTCCCCGGTTTCCAGCCTTCGACCGCAGTCGATGCATCGCGCGATAGCTTTGCCGTCTACGCGGAGCTCGATACCGATCTGTCGGACATGTTCAACATCCAGATCGCCGGGCGTTACGAGAATTTCTCGGATTTCGGTGACACGCTGAACGGCAAGATCGCCGCGCGGTTCGAGCCTGTTGAAGGGCTGGCCTTGCGCGGATCGGCCTCGACCGGCTTCCGCGCCCCGGGCCTCGCGCAGCAGTTCTTCTCCACCACCTCGACCAACAATGTCACCGGCATCGGGTTGGTCGAGATCGGCACCTTCCCGGTCAATTCCCCGATCGCTGTTGCGCTGGGTGCGCAACCTCTCGAAGCGGAAAAATCGATCAATCTCGGCGCTGGCGTGGTGTTCACAATGATCGACCGGCTGAGCGTGACGATTGATTACTACAACATCAAGATCAATGACCGCATCGTGCTGACCGAAAACCTGCAAGGCGCAGACGTGATCGCGCTGCTGCAAAATGCCGGGGTGGTCGGCACTTCGGCGCGGTTCTTCATCAACGGGATCGATACCCGCACGCAGGGTCTCGATATCGTCGCCAGCTACCGCGTGCCCGATTTCGGGATGGGCAATTTCACCCTGACAGCGGGTTACAACATCAACGATCAGGAGATTACGGACCGCGCGACCTTCTCCGGGTTCGATCCGCAGCGCCTGTTCGGCCGCCCGGAAAGCTTCCGCCTGACCGATGGCCAGCCTTCGAACAAGCTCAATGTCGGGCTTGATTGGACCATGAACGCGTTGGGCGCGACACTGCGGGCCAACCGGTTCGGTTCGGTGTTCCTGCCGATCGGGTCGAACAACAATCTGGCGATTGCCGAAGGCGATGCGCCGGGCGATCTCACACTGTCGCCCAAGTGGGTGGTCGATCTGGAAGTGCGTTTCAACCCGGCGGAAATGGTGCAGCTGGCGGTGGGCGCGAACAACCTGCTGGACGAATATCCCGATCGTCTGCCGTTCGGCACGGTTGACGGGTTCAACTTCGGCCAGAACCAGAGCTTCCTGCCCTATTCCTCGCAGTCGCCTTTCGGCTTCAGCGGGCGGTTCCTATATGGCCGCGTGAGCGTGGAGTTCTAAACCGCGCGCAGCAGCACAAAGAGGGGTGCGGCTGGCCCGCACCCCTTTGGCAAGCTCCGCATGAATTGCGCGACTTTTGGGGATTGGCGCGCCTTACGCAGGTGACGCGGGCAAGGGTGTGCGCTATCTGTTCTCCCACCCATGCTGACCCGCCTGTCCATCCGCAACATCGTCCTAATCGAAGCGCTCGATCTCACCTTCGCGCGCGGGCTGGGCGTGCTGACGGGGGAGACAGGCGCGGGCAAGTCGATCCTGCTGGATGCGCTGGGGCTGGTGCTGGGCGACCGGGCGGAGACCTCGCTGGTGCGCGCCGGGGAGGACAAGGCGAGCGTTACCGCCAGCTTTGAATTCGCTGCGCTGCCTGCGGGCATCGCGGCTGCGCTCGACGATGCCGAGATCGCTATCGAGCCGGGAGAGCCGCTGCTGATCCGGCGGCAAGTTCGCGTGGATGGCGGCTCCAAGGCCTTCATCAATGACCAACCCGCCAGCGTTGCCCTGCTGCGCGAATTGGCGCCTGCGCTGGTGGAATTGCACGGCCAGCATGACGACCGCGGCCTTGTGAACCCGCGCGGGCATCGGCTGCTGCTGGATCGCTATGCCGGGACCGACACCGCCGGGCTGGAGCGCGCTTACGCCGATTGGGCGCGCACCGAGGCGCAATTGGCCGAGGCGCGCGGCGCAGTGGAGCAGGCCAAGGCCGATCAGGATCTTTTGATTGCGCATCTGGCTGAACTCGCCGCGCTGGAGCCGGTCGCGGGGGAGGAAGCGCGGCTCGCGGGCGCGCGGGCGGATATGCAGAAGGGCGAGAAGCTCTCGGACGATCTCGAAACGCTACGACACCTCTGGGAGGGATCGGATTCGCCGCTGGCGTCCTTGCGGGTCGCAGCGCGGAAGCTCGACCGGATTGCCGAACAGCACGCCTTGCTGGCCGAAGCGCTCGCCGCGCTTGACCGCGCGGTGATCGAAGCGACCGAGGCTGAAGACAAGCTGCGTGCTGCGGCCGAGGCGCTGGTGCATGATCCGCACGAATTGGAGCGCGCCGAGACTCGACTGTTTGAATTGCGGGCGGCGGCGCGCAAGCATCGCTGCGAGGTGGATGACCTGCCCGAATTGATGCGGACGATGCGTGCGCGCCTTGATGCGATCGAGGGCGGGGAGGCGCAGCTCGACGCGTTGGAAGCCGCCGCCAAGGAAGCGCGCACGGCCTATGTTGCGGCCGCCGAGGCGGCGCACGCTGCGCGCGTGGCGGGCGCGGAGCGGCTGGATGCGGCAGTGGCGGCTGAGCTTGCCCCGCTCAAGCTCGATGCCGCCCGGTTCCGCACGGCGATCACGCCGTTGCCAGAAGAGCGCTGGAATGCGCACGGTATGGACGCGGTGGAGTTCCTGATCTCGACCAACCCCGGTGCGGATTTTGCGCCCTTGGGCAAGATTGCGAGCGGCGGGGAATTGTCGCGCTTCATCCTCGCGCTGAAGGTCGCGCTGGCCGAGCAGGGCGGGGCGGCGACGATCATCTTTGACGAGATCGACCGCGGCGTGGGCGGCGCGGTGGCATCTGCCATCGGTGAGCGCTTGGCGCGGCTGGCGTCGCAAGAGGGGCAATTGCTGGCGGTGACGCACTCGCCCCAGGTGGCGGCGCGCGGGGGTCAGCATTACCTCATTGCCAAGGCTTCGAGCGGGATCGTGACCAAGACCAGCGTGGTGCTGCTCGATCAGGCCGGACGGCAGGAGGAAATCGCGCGGATGTTGTCGGGCGCCGAGGTGACGCCCGAAGCGCGCGCGCAGGCGGATCGCTTGCTGGAGGGGGTGTGATGCGCCTGTTCCCCATACTCCTGCTGGCCACTGCCGCTTGCACCACGACCACGCCTGCGCTCGAGGAGGCTCCGACGCCCGTGCAACCCAACAACGCGACCTATGGCACCGACGCCAACCTCGCGCCTTCCGCGCCCGACGCGATTTGGCGTTATGCCGATCATCCGCGCGGGTTTGCCGAATTGCGCCTCCCGCAGGGGGAAGGCCCGTTTCCGCTGGCGGTGATCTATCATGGCGGATGCTGGAAGACCGGGATCGCCTCGCAGGCCTATATGGGCCCGCTCGCGACCCGCTGGCAGCAGCTTGGCATCGCGACGCTCAATGTCGATTACCGCGAGGTCGGAGACGGGGGCGGCTGGCCGGGGTCGTTCGCGGATTGGGCGGCTTCGGCCGAGCTGATCGACCAGATAGCAGCGCGCTATCCCATCGACCGCGCGCGCGTGACGCTGGTCGGCCACTCCGCGGGCGCTCTGCCTGCGCAGTGGTTGGCGAGCGCGCAGGGCGCGGATGGCCCCATCGGCACGCGCCAACCGCTCAAGGCCCGTGCCGCGATCGTGCTCGACGGGCCGGGCGATGTCGGGGCTGAGCGGACGGCGTTTGATACGCTGTGCCAGTTCTCCGCCGTCGACCCCTTCATCGGTGCCCCGCCCGAAGCTGCGCGCGATCGCTACGCCGCGATCTCCCCTGCCACCCACGCGCCGCAGCTGTCCGAACTGCTGTTCGTGCAGGCCAAGCTGCCCGCGCCGTCTGCCGTAACGCAGGCTGCGCTCGGGTCGGGCGGGGCGAAGGTTACGGTGCGCGAGAATGTCGGCATGAGCCACTTTGCCATCATCACCCCCGGCCACCCGGTCTACACCGCCAATGAAGCGGCCATGCTGGGTGTGCTCAAGGGCGGTGAATGACCCGTTGCCCGCCGCCGCTGCGGCGCGCTATGCTGCGGAAGTTCAAGGGGGAGGGACGATCATGAAGCCTGTTATCTCGCTGCTGGCGTTGGCCGCAACGCTATCCGCATGCGCGCCCGCCGCGCCGGTGGCCGTGGCCCCGCCTGCGCCCGACGCGCTTTTCGCTGTCACTGACACCAAGGACTACGGACCCGAAGAGGTCAACACGATCCCCTCTGACGCACCGACCCTCAAAGTCGCTTACGGCAGCGCTTCGGCGCGGCAATATGGCGAATTGCGGATGCCCGAGGGCAAGGGACCCTTCCCGGTTGCGGTGATCTGGCACGGCGGGTGCTGGTCGGGCTACGCGGGGCCGTTCGGGGTTTCCGGCCTTGCGACCTTCCTCGCCCGCAACGGCGTTGCCACCTGGACACCCGGCTACCGCGAACTCGGCTCGGACGGGGGCTGGCCCAACACCTTCGCCGACTGGGCGCAGGGCCTTGCCTATGTGAAGACGCTCGCCAAGACCTATCCCATCGACCTATCGCGCCTCACCCTGATGGGCCACTCGGCGGGAACGACGCCAGCGGTCTGGCTGGGGACGGGCAACTATGGGGATGCGGTGATCGAGGGCGATCTGCCCAAACCGCGCGCCGCTGTGGTGATCGACGGGCCGCTGCGCACCGCTCCGCTCGTCGGGGTCGACGCGGCGATCTGCGGCCAGCCCGTCATCGTGCCGCTGATGGGCGGCACCCCGGCCGACGTGCCGTCCCGCTACGCCATGCTCGACCCGCTGGTGAACAAGCCGCTGATCAAGCGACTGCTGGTGGTTGACGGCGCGCTCCCCGATCCCGAGCCTGAGGTGATCGCAGGCCTGCGCGCGCAGGGCATCGCGGTCGAGGTGATCCGGGTGTCGCAGGAGCAGCACTTCAACATGCTGGTGCCCGGCACCAAGGATTTTGCCGCCATCGGTCCGTCGCTGCTGGACATTGCCAAGGCCCGGTGAAAAAGCTGCGGGCATGAGCACCGAAGGATTGAGCGAGGCGGATGCCGCCAATGAATTGATGCGCCTCGCCCGCGCCATCGCCAAACACGATCGCCTGTACCACGCCGAGGATTCGCCGGAGATTTCCGACGCCGAATATGACGCGCTTGTCCGCCGCAATGCCGAGATTGAAGCGGCGTTTCCGCATCTGATCCGTGAGGACTCGCCTTCGAGAAAGGTCGGCCATGCCATCGCCGCCTCGCCGCTCGGCAAGGTCGCGCACGAGGTTCGGATGATGAGCCTCGACAATGCCTTCAGCCCGGACGAGGTGGCTGAGTGGCTGGCGCGGATGCGCCGGTTCCTGAACTTGCCCGAAGGCGAGCCGCTGGCGGTAACCACCGAGGACAAGATCGACGGGCTCTCCTGCTCCCTGCGTTACGAACACGGAGTGCTGGTGCGTGCCGCGACGCGCGGTGACGGGCAGGTCGGCGAGGATGTGACGGCCAATGTCCAGTTCATAGATGATATTCCTAAAGACCTCCGTTCGTCTCGAGCGCAGTCGAGAGACCTGTTTGGCGAGGGCGTCTCGACTTCGCTCGACGCGAACGGTGAAGGAACCGCCCAAGGTGAAGGGAGTATTCCCGCCGTGTTCGAAGTGCGCGGTGAGGTATATATGGAAAAACAGGCCTTTACCGCACTCAATGCTGCGCAGCATGAAGCGGGCGGAAAGCTGTTTGCCAACCCGCGCAATGCGGCGGCGGGGAGCCTGCGGCAGAAGGATGCGAGCGTCACTGCCAAGCGGCCCTTGCGGTTCTGGGCGCATGGCTGGGGCGCGGCGAGCGAAGTGCCGGGGGCGACCCAATCTGAGGTAGTGGAGCGGTTGCGAGCATGGGGTTTCCCCGTCTCGCCGCTGTTCGCCCGCGTGATTGGCGGCGCTGACGAGCTGGTGGCGCGCTTCAATGCCATCGGCGCGGCACGGCCCGATCTTCCCTATGACATCGACGGTGTGGTCTACAAACTCGACCGGCTCGATTGGCAGGAGCGGCTGGGCTTTGTCGCCAAGGCCCCGCGCTGGGCGCTGGCGCACAAGTTCCCGGCCGAGCGCGCTGAAACCGTGGTGCAGGGGATCGACATTCAGGTCGGGCGCACCGGCAAGCTAACCCCGGTGGGCAGGCTTGCGCCGGTGCTGGTCGGCGGGGTGACGGTGACCAATGTGACGCTCCACAACCGCGACGAGATCGCGCGGCTCGGCCTTCGGATCGGCGACCGCGTGGTGATCCAGCGCGCGGGCGATGTGATCCCGCAGGTGGTCGAGAACCTCACCCGCGAGGACCCGCGCCCGGCGTTCCCGTTCCCCGATCACTGCCCGGAATGCGGCAGTGAGGCGGTGGCCGAGGAGGGCGAGGTCGATGTCCGCTGCACCGCTGGGTTGATCTGCCCGGCGCAGCGCACCCAGCGATTGGAGCACTTCGTCAGCCGCAAGGCGCTCGATATCGAGGGGCTGGGCGAGAAAACCATCGCGCAGTTCTTTGCGCTCGGCTGGCTGGAAAGCCCGGCGGATATCTTCCGCCTGCGTCAGCGGCGCAGTGCGATCCTTGAGCTCGAGGGCTGGCAGGAGAAGTCCGTCGATAACCTCCTGGCCGCGATTGAAGCCAAACGCGCGCCCGATGCAGCGCGGCTGCTGTTTGCGCTTGGCATCCGGCACGTGGGCGAGGTGACCGCGCGGGATTTGATGAAGCATCTGCACGAGCTTCCGGCACTAAGGGCAATGGCCATGCTCGCTAACGCACCCCGCCTGCCGTTCGCCTCGAGCGAAGTCGAGAGGCAGATGCGGGAAAGTGTCTCGACTGCGCTCGACACGAACGGGGATGCAGCAGCACAGGCGCTGGCCGAACTCACCGCCATCGACGGCATCGGCCCCTCGGTTGTCGAAGCGCTGGGCGATTTCTTCCACGAACCGCACAATGTCGCTGTGTGGGAAGACCTCCTCGCCGAAGTCACACCGCCGCGTTTCGAAGTGAAGACCATCGCCAGCCGGGTCGCGGGCAAGACCGTCGTGTTCACCGGCAAGCTCGAAACCATGAGCCGCGACGAAGCCAAGGCGCAGGCCGAGCGGCTTGGCGCAAGGGCAGCGGGTAGTGTCAGCCCCAAGACCGATCTGCTGGTTGCCGGGCCAGGCGCGGGATCGAAGCTGAAGAAGGCCGCCGAACTTGGGATCGAGGTGGTCGACGAGGCGGGCTGGGCGGCGATTGTCGCCGAGGCCGGATAGGTCGCGAGGGGGGATGCGCAGGTTCGTAAAGTGGCTCGCGGTGCTGGCGCTGATCGTCGTGATCGGCCTCGCTGCCGCTTGGGCGACCTCGCCCGATCCCAAGGGCAATCCGGCCAGTTTCGAGGAGGCCGCGCTCGACTCGCAGCTGGCGCCGATCGCCGAGGCGCTAACGCTCGCGTTCTATCGCGGGGATAACGGAAAGCCGGCCACGCTACTGGTCACCGGCATCGACGGGACCTCTGTCACGGGCATCCCGCTCGCGGCGCTGGGGGCGGCGCAGACCGGCGATCCGCTGCGCGATCTCGCCACGCTCCCGCGCTTGCCGGACGCTGCCGCCGCGCTGCCTGCCGGCCCGCGCGTGCGCCTGCCTTATGACGCGCTGCTGCCTTCGGCCCCGGCCGGGACCACCCACATCGGCACGGGCACCAATTTTCCTGAACACGCCGAAGAGGCGAACAGCGGCGCGGTGTTCCAGTTTCCCAAATTCGGCACCGCCACGCCCGCGCGTACGACAATCGCCGCGCAGCCCGGCATCCTGCTCGATTACGAGGTCGAATTATGCATGCGCTTCGACCGCGACATTGCCAGCCTCGCTGATTTCGACGCGGCGGTGAAGGGCGTGTTCCTGTGCGGCGATTTCACCAATCGCAACGCGCTGGTGGAGCTGGCCGATCCCGAAAATCTTGATTCCGGCTTCGGTTTTCCCGACGCCAAGAGTGGCCCCGGGCACTTCCCCTCCGGCCCCTTTCTCATCGTGCCGCGCGACTGGCAGCGGTTTGTCGCCGACACGCGTATGACCACCGCGCTCAACGGAGAGCCGCGGCAGGATGCGCGCGGGGGCGAGATGGTGATGGACTTCCGCGCCCTCGTCGCCAAGGCGCTGGGTGACATGGAAAGCCCGCGCTTTCTTTATCGCGGGGGCTTCCACCGGCTGACACCGCAGGGCCGGATCACGGAGGACATGACGCTGATGTCGGGCACATCGGAAGGCGTGATCTTCACCCCGCCGTCGCGGGCAGACATGATCGAGGGGGGCCTCGCCTATCTGCTGGGCGGCGGGCCGTTTTCGGGTGCCGGACTGGTCGATACGGTGAAGCGCGAATTCCTCGCCAACGAACTGGCGAGCGGACATTTCCTCAAGCCCGGCGACCGCGTGCGCCATGGCTCGAACTACCTCGGCGAGATTGTGGTGGAGGTGACCGCGCCGTGAGCGACCTGCTTGCCGAGATCCACCCCCAGGCCTTGCGCATCGCCGGATTGCTCCGCGCACGTGGCGAGAAAGTCGCGGTGGCGGATGGTGCGACCGGAGGCCTGATTGCGGCGAGTTTGCTGACGGTCCCCGGCGCGCTCGATTTCTTCGTGGGCGGCGGGGTGGTCTATTCGTTGCGCGCCCGCGACGTGCTGTTCGCGCTCCCGCGTGACGCCTACAAGGGGATGCGCGGGGCGAGCGAAGACTATGCCATGCTGCAAGCGCGCGCGATCCGGGACAATTTCGGGGCCGAGTGGGGGCTGGCTGAAAGCGGCTCGGTCGGCGGATCGTCGCACCCTTCGGGCGCGCCTGCGGGGCAAAGCGTCGCCGCGATTGCTGCGCCCGGTGGCGTGACGATCACCCGCGTGATCGAAACCGGCAGCGATGATCGGATCGCGAACATGGCCGCCTTCACCCGCAATGCGCTGGGTGCCTTCGAGGATGCGCTCACCGCGGCAGGCCCCCACTGAGCCTCGCCGATGGGGGCATTCCGCGCGAAAGTTACTGTGTGGTAAGGCACCTCATGCTAACGCAGAATGGTAATCCATGTGGGGCAATATGGCAGGCTATCTACAGACATTGATGCGCGACCTGGAATCGCCGGTGGAAGTGCGGCGTTTCGGCTCTGGCTGGTTCGCCGGGTTCTTCGGCCTGCTGTTCGCGATCAGCGGGCTGGTCATGGTCATCGCACTCAAATTCCCGGCCTGGTTCACCACGCCCGAATTGCAGATCGTGCGCGACTGGGGCGGGTTTCGCACCGCGATCCATCTCATTCTGCTGGCGAGCTATGCGCTCGCGCTGCTGAGCCTGCTGCTGCGCCCGAGGAAGGTGCTGGGGATGACGGCGCTGGCCATCGGCCTTGGCGCGGCCTTGCTGGGCGGCGCGTCGGTTGAAGCGGATAACGCCGGCGGCTGGGGGATGTTCTTCGGGCTCGATTTCTTCATCGTCAATCTGCTGGCGACCGGCTTTATGTACGCCCCGCTCGAACGCTTCGTACCGCACCGGCGCGACCAACGCCTTTTCCGCAATGAATGGCGCGAGGATCTGTTCTACTTCCTCGTCAGCTCGATGTTCGTGCAGATTCTGGCGTTCCTGTCACTGGCGCCGTCGCAGATTATCAACGCCAATACGAGCAACTGGCAGGCGTTCCGGGCGATGGTCGCCGATCTGCCGTGGCTGGTACAGTTTGCCATCGTGCTGGTCGCCTCGGATATGCTGCAATACTGGTACCACCGGCTGTTCCATAAGGTGCCGTTCCTGTGGGGCTTCCACGCGGTGCATCACAGCGCCAAGTCGATGGACTGGCTGGCGGGATCGCGGATGCATGTGGTCGAGGTCGTGTTGCTGCGCGCGGTGACTTCGCTGCCGCTGTTCACGCTGGGCTTTGGCGCATCGGTGATGCAGGCCTATATCGGCTTCATCTATGTCTGGTCGTCGTTGCTGCACGCCAATGTCGGCGGGAACTTTAACCGGCTCGGCCACTGGATCGCCACGCCGCGCTTCCATCATTGGCACCACGGGCTGGAGCGCGAGGCCTTCGATGTGAACTTCGCGATCCACTTCCCGTGGATCGACAAGCTGTTCGGCACCTTCCATTTGCCGGAGGACCGCTGGCCCAAGGATTACGGCATCCCCGAGGATGTGCCGCGCGGCTATGGCCCGCAGTTCCTGTACCCCTGGACCCGGACCGGCAAGAAGACTGAGGAACCCGGCACCGAACCCGCGGAATAATTTTCGCGCGGCTGTCGAATCCGCCTTGCGGCCCGCGTCTCCCTGTCAGAGCCTCGCCATTCCGGCGGGGTGGATGACGGAGACGGACCCATGCAATTCATGCTGATGATCAACGAGGATGAAAGCCCCTATGCGGGCGAGGGCGGCGCGGCGCTGCTGGAGGCGACGCTGGCGGGGCATATGAAGCTGGCCGAAGATCTGGTCGCTGCCGGTGTGCCGTTTTCCGGCGAGCGGCTCAAGCCGGCCGCGATGGCGACCACGATCCGCTGGGATAATGGCACCGCCACCCTGCACGACGGCCCCTTTGCCGAGACGCATGAGGAGCTCGGCGGCTTTTACATCATCGATGTCGCCAGCCTTGATGAAGCGCTCGAATGGGCCAAGCGCATTCCGGTGCCCAAGGGCGGGATCGAGGTGCGCCCGGTCTGGCCGATGCAGGGGTGACGGCTCAGGCCGATCTGGCCCAAGCGATCATGGCGGCGCGGCCCCGCGTGGTGGCCGCGCTCGCCGCCCAATTGCGCGATCTGGATGCGGCGGAGGAGGCCTTCGCCAATGCCGCCGCCGCTTGCCTCGCGCTGACCGAACAGCCGCGCGATGTCGCCGCCTGGCTGTTCGTTGCGGCCAAGCGGCGCGCGCTCGATGCGATCCGCAAGGCGCGCAGCGAGGCGCGGACCGCGGATGCCTTGGGAGAGGTGAGCGACATGGCTGACATTCTCGAACTGCCTGAGCCCATCCCGGACGAACGGCTGCGGTTGCTGTTCATCTGCTGCCACCCGGCGCTGGGGGCCGAGGTGCGCGCGCCGTTGGCGCTGAAGGTAATCTGCGGGCTGCCGACCCCGGCGATCGCGCGGTTGTTCGTGGTGAGCGAACAGGCGATGTTCCAGCGCATCACCCGTGCCAAGGCCAAGGTGCGCGAAGCGGGGATCGCGTTTGAACTTCCCCCGCGCAAGGCATGGCCCGAGCGGCTGGGCGCGGTGCTGCTGGCGCTCGAACTCGCCTTCACGGCCGCCTATGCCGATGCGGGCGGGGAGTTGTCGGCGGCGCTCGAGGAGGATCTCGGTGCGGAGGTGGAGCGGCTGGCGCTGCTGGTCGCCGAACTGCTGCCGCAGGAGCCCGAAGCGCTGGGCCTTGCCGCGCTGGTGCTGCTCGCCCGGTCACGCGCCGGGGCGCGGCTCGATGAGCAAGGCGCGATGGTGCCGCTGTCGCAGCAGGATGTGGCACTGTGGGACTACCCCCGGATCGCTGCGGCGCGCGGGCTAATGGACCGGGCGGCTGCCTTGGCGCGATCAGGGCCCTATCAGGTGATGGCCGCGATCCAGCTCACCCACGCCCGCCGCGCCTTCGATGGCGCGGTCGATTGGGGCACGGTGCTGCGGCTGTATGATGTGCTGCTCGCGCTGCGCCCGTCACCGATGGTGGCGTTGAGCCGTGCGCTGGCTTTGGCGCAGGTTGAGGGTGCTGAGGCCGGGCTGGCCGCGCTCGATGCGCTTCCGGCCGAGCGGTTGGCGCTGGCGCGACCGTACCATGTGGCGCGCGCCGATCTGCTGTCGCGGGCGGGGCGGATGGACGAGGCAGCGGCGGCGCTGGATGCGGCGCTGGCGCTTGAGCCACCGAAAGCGGAGCGGTTGCTCCTTGAGCGGCGGCGCTCCGAACTTGGTTAGCGCGCCCGCCGTCGGCGCAGCCACAAAATCGCCCAGTCGCCGCGCTGGAGCCTGGCGGCCATGCGGAACCCGGCGCGGTGCATCGCGCGCTTGACCGCCGCTTCCTGCTCGCCCGCCAGAAGGCCCGCCAAGAGCAAGCTGCCACCCGGCGGCACAGCCTTGGCGAAATCGGGGGCGAGGCTGACGAGCGGTCCGGCGAGGATGTTGGCGATCAGCAGATCATAAGGCTCGCGCAATTGCAGCAGCGGATCGTCCATCCCGTCCGCCACGATCATCACCGCCTCGCCAGCACCGCCGCCCATCGGGACGGCATTGAGCCGCGCATTCTCCTCGACCACGCCCACGCACACCGCGTCGATATCGGTAAGGGTGCACAGCGCGCGCGGCCACAGCGCCAGCGCGGCAAAGCCCAGCAGCCCGGTGCCGGTGCCGATATCGGCGACATTGCGGGCGATCACGCCGCTCGCCTTCATGTGGCCCAGCATTTCGAGGCACCCGGCGGTGGTTTTGTGCTGGCCAGTGCCGAAGGCCTGGCTGGCGGGAATGACGAAGTCGATCAGGTCGGGATCAGCCGGATAATCAGGCGTATGGACATGGAACCTGCCCGCGCGGATCGGCGGGGCGTTGTGCTGGCTTAGCGTCACCCAGTCCTCGGGCGGCAATTCTTCGACAGTGATCTTGGGTGCCGGTCCATCGAACAGCCCGGCCAGAGCAGCCTTCTCCGCCTTGCCGGGTTTGCGCGGATACCAGCCTTCGAGCACCCAATCGTCAGGCTTGTCCTCTGCTTCCTCGCGACCCGCGATGACGAGTTCGTAATCCCAATCGTCAATCAGATCATGCGCAAGCAGCGCGGCCTGCACGATAGGCTTGGGCGCGTGGGCGGTCAGTTTCCAGGTAGAGGTCATTGCGCCGCCGCTTCCTTGGCGAGTCGGTCATTGAGCGCCTTGGTTTTGCTGTCGGCATAGGCCGCGCAGGTCATGCCGCCCACCATCGTCCCGGTCCGCGCCCGGGTGAGCATGTCGCTGGCCGAGGGGTGGGGGGTCAGCAACATGCCGCATTCGAGCGGACGCAGCCGGGCAATTCCGCGCCGGAACATTGCGACATAGTCGGGATGGTCGGTAAAGCGGTATTCATCGGCACTGACCGGCGAAAGGCTGTCGGCGTAGACGATAGTGACGCAGCCGCCGACGTCGCAGCTTTCCCATTGCCAGCTCATCGCGCCGATGGTGTGGCCGGGGGTGGCGAAGCCGGTGATTTCCAGTCCGTCGATCTTCACCAACTCGCCGTCCGCGACGGCGCGGATGGTGCCAGTGACAGGCGCCATCGGCGCGTGCAGCCCGGCTTGCGGATCGTGCGGATCGTCCTTGCCGGTGCGGATCACTTCAACCGCGCCTTCACCCACCAGCACAGGTGCGCCGATCAGGCCTTGTAGCCGGGCAAACCCGCCAACGTGGTCGAAGTGTTCGTGGCTCCCCACGATCACCTTCACGTCGGACAGCTTGACGCCGAGGCTTTCGATATTGGCGGCAATCGCTTCCGAGCCTTTGGCGGTTCCGCTGTCGATCAGCACCGCGCCATCCGCGCCCCGGATCAGCAGCGCGGTGATCCCGCAGGTGCCGACATACCAGGTGTCGCCGTGGATATGGAACGGCTCCGTCGGCTTGTCCCAATCGTCGAAATCTTCGCAGACCTTGCCGAACCGCACCATGTCGTCGGAATGCTGCGCGTCCTCGACCTTGGCAGATGCTTGCGAGGTGGCGGCGGCCATGGTGCACCCGGACAGGGCCAGCGCGGCCGCAGCGAGCATTACAATCTTATCGAACAAAGCTCGCTCCATTGGCGTCGATCACCGCGCCGGTCATGCTCGGGGGTGCATCCAGCGCGCAGAAGGCGATGATGGCAGCGATTTCCTCCGGTGTCGCCACCCGGCCCAGCGGAATGTCCGCCAACAGCCCCGGCCCGCCGCGACTGGCGAGGTAATCGTCCGCCATGCTGGTGTCGGTGAAGCCGGGAGTGACGGCAAAGCTCAGAATGCCGTCCTTGGCATAGGCCCGCGCGATGGTCTTGTGCATCCCGATCATCCCGCTCTTGGCGGCGGCATAGTGCCAATGCGCAGGGGAGTCCCCGCGATAGGCGGCGCGGCTCGCCACATGCACCAGTCGTCCGGCAAAGCCGCGCTCCTGCCAATGCAGCACCGCAAAGCGCGAAAGCTGCGCAGCGCTGGTGAGGTTGACCCGCAGCGTGTCCTCCCACGCGTCAAGCCATTCGATGTCCGACCGGTCAAGCCGGTTGGCCTCGAACCGCCCGGCGTTGTTGACCACAGCGTCAATTTCACCGCCCGCCAGATCAAGTGCCTGATCCCACAGGCCTTGCACGCTGAGCGGGTCGCCAAAATCGGCAGCAATGATCGGCGGGGCGCCGGGTGCGGGTGTGACGGGGCGCGAGGCGTGGCCGATCACGGGAACCCCGCGCGATGCCAAAGTGTCCAGCGCTGCCTTGCCGATTCCGCGGCTCGATCCGGTAACTAGCGTGTATCCCATGCACGTCCCTATCCGAAACTTTGCAAGCTGTGTCCACCGCTCCCCGCTTGCCTCATGCGTCAGCGGCGCTAAGTGGAATTGCGAAAATCTAGGGACCGGACGGGATCACCATGAATCAAAGACCGCTTTCTCCCCATTTGCAGGTGTGGCGCTGGGGGCCGCATATGCTGGTATCGATCCTCCACCGCGCAACCGGCGACGGCATGGCGCTGGTCGGGCTTGGCGTGCTGCTGTGGTGGCTCGGCGCGCTGGCGAGCGGGGCCGAAGCCTATGCCACGTTCCAGAGCGCGATGGGCTCGCCTTTGGGCATGCTGGTGCTGGTCGGCCTGTCGTGGGCGTTCTTCACGCACATGATGAGCGGGATGCGCCACTTTGTGCTGGATATCGGGGCGGGTTACGAACTCGATACCAACCGCATGTGGTCGATCGCTGCGCCGATCATCGCTGTCCTTCTCACCGCGGGCTTCTGGGCCCTGATCCTGCTGCGCTGAGGAGCGAAACACATGGGTAACGGAACTTCCATCGGCAAGGTGCGCGGGCTTGGCGCGGCGCATCATGGTCCGCATCACTGGCTGGTGCAGCGCTTCACCGCGATCGGCAATGTTGTGCTGATGAGCTGGCTGCTCGTCAGCCTGATCATGCTGGGCGATTATGGCTACGGCAATGTGGTCAAGTGGCTCTCGCAGCCGCTGTCGGCCACCGCGATGATCCTGCTGGTCTTCAGCCTGTTCTGGCACGCACGCCTCGGCCTGCAAGTGCTGATCGAGGATTACATTCATGACGCCGGCAGCAAGTTTGCTGCGATCTCGGCGCTCAATCTTGCAACAATTGGCGGCGGCGCGTTCGGCATTTTCAGCGTCGCTACGCTCGCATTCGGAGGTAACGCCTGATGGCAACCGCAGCTCCCAAGGGAACCGCAAATGACGTGGGCGGCGCGCATCTGACGGGCGCTTACACCATCGTTGACCATACCTATGACGTGGTCGTGGTGGGCGCGGGTGGTTCGGGCCTGCGCGCAACGATGGGCGCAGCCGAAAGCGGCCTGCGCACCGCGAACATCTCCAAGGTGTTCCCGACGCGCTCGCACACCGTGGCGGCACAGGGCGGCATCGCCGCGTCGCTGGGCAACAACAGCCCCGACCACTGGACCTGGCACATGTATGACACCGTCAAGGGGTCGGACTGGCTGGGCGATCAGGACGCGATCGAATATCTGGCGCGCGAAGCCCCGGCGGCGGTTTACGAGCTGGAGCACGCAGGCGTGCCCTTCAGCCGCAACGCCGATGGGACGATCTATCAGCGTCCGTTCGGCGGCCACATGCAGAACATGGGCGCGGGCCCGCCGGTGCAGCGCACCTGCGCCGCGGCTGACCGCACCGGCCACGCGATGCTCCACGCGCTGTATCAGCAGAGCCTGAAGTACGACGCGGACTTCTTCATCGAATACTTCGCGCTCGACCTCATCATGTCGGAACGTGACGGGGTGAAGCAGTGCGTCGGCGTGATCGCCATGTGCCTCGATGATGGCAAGATCCACCGCTTCCGCGCGCAGTCGGTCGTGCTCGCGACCGGCGGCTATGGCCGTTGCTACTACACCGCCACCAGCGCCCACACCTGCACCGGCGACGGCGGCGGGATGGTGCTGCGGGCTGGCCTGCCCTTGCAGGACATGGAGTTCGTGCAGTTCCACCCGACCGGCATCTACGGCGCGGGCGTGCTCATCACCGAAGGCGCGCGCGGGGAGGGCGGGTACCTCACCAACTCCGAAGGCGAGCGCTTCATGGAGCGTTATGCGCCTTCCGCGAAGGACTTGGCGTCGCGTGACGTGGTGTCGCGTTCGATGGCGCTGGAAATGCGCGAAGGTCGCGGCGTCGGGCCGGAGGGGGATCACATCTACCTCCACCTCGACCACATTGACCCGAACGTGCTCGCCCAGCGTCTGCCGGGCATCACCGAAAGCGGCAAGATCTTCGCCGGCGTTGACCTCACCCGCCAGCCGCTGCCGGTCACTCCGACGGTGCATTACAACATGGGCGGTATCCCCTGTAACTATCACGGGCAGGTCGTGACCTTGGGGCCGGATGGCAATCCTGACACCGTCATCCCCGGTCTGTATGCCGTGGGTGAGGCTGCGTGTGTGTCCGTGCACGGCGCGAACCGCCTCGGCTCCAATTCGCTGATCGACCTCGTGGTGTTCGGCCGCGCGACCGGGCATCACCTGCGCGACAATCTGCAGCCCAAGGCCAAGCAGCCCGAACTGCCCGCCGATAGCGCCGACTTTGCGCTGACCCGGCTCGATCACTTCCGCTATGCGCAGGGCGGCTCGCCCACCGCGCAGATCCGCGCGGAAATGCAGAAGGCGATGCAGAAGCACTGCGCCGTGTTCCGCGACCAGAAGCTGATGGACGAAGGCGTGGCCAAGCTTGCCGAACAGAACAAGCGGATGGAGGATATCCACGTCACCGACAAGTCGCTGATCTGGAACTCGGACCTGATCGAGACGCTGGAGCTCGACAACCTGATGTCGCAGGCCAACGTCACCATGGCATCGGCCGCCAACCGCAAGGAAAGCCGCGGCGCCCACGCGCACGAGGACTTCCCCGATCGCAACGATGCCGAGTGGATGAAGCACACCATCGCCTGGTTCGACGGCTGGGGTGGGCGCGGCTCGAACAGCCGGATCGATTACCGTCCGGTGCACGAGTACACGCTGACGGACGACATCAAGTACATCGAGCCCAAGGCGCGGGTGTATTGAGGATCTGACAGCAATGCTGCGCGTCGCCATCATCGGTGGCTACGGCAATTTCGGTGCCCATGTGGCGCGCAGCCTTGCTGGCAATCCAGCCATTCAGCTGATTATCGCGGGGCGGTCGCTCGCGAAGGCTGAGGCCTTTGCGCGCACGCTTGATGCAGCCAATCCGGCCGAGGCGGGGGCCTATGATCTCACCGGCCCGCCCGAGGCTTTGGCGGCACTCCGCCCCGATCTCGTCATCAACATGGTCGGCCCGTACAACGGCCAATCCTACGCCGTCGCCGAGGCCGCCATTGCCTGCGGGGCGCATTATTGCGACATTGCCGATGCGCGCGAGTTCGTCACCGGGATCGGAGTGCTGGACGCTGCTGCCCAGCACGCAGGCGTCGCGGTGCTGGCGGGCGCGAGTTCGGTTCCGGCGCTGACGGCGGCTTACTGCGATGAAGCCGCGAGAGAGATGCGCACCATTCGCGCGGTCGAATACGGCATCAGCGGCGCCGAGCAATCCAATGCCGGCGCAGGCACGGTGGCGGCGGTGCTCAGCTTCGTCGGCCAGCGCTTCACCACTTTGCAGGCCGGACGAATGACCCCGGTCACCGGCTGGAGCGACCTGCGCAGGGTCGACCTCCCCGGCGTCGGCCCGCGCTGGTTCGGCCGCGCCAATGCGCCCGATCTCGACCTGTTCGCAGACCGCTATCCCGGCCTTCAGGAACACAGCTTCTGGGCGGGCCACGCCATCGCGCCGCTGCATTTCGGCACCGTGCTGATGGGCTGGCTTGCGCGCATCGGCTTGCTGCCCCGCCTCGACCGCTTCGCCCCGCAATTGGTCAGGATCGCGCGCCTGTTCGATGGGCTCGGCACCGGCACCAGCGGGTTTTTCATGACTATCACGGGCGAGGGGGCAGACGGCACGACGCTGACCCGCCGCCACTGGATCATCGCGCGCTCGGGCCACGGGCCATTCATTCCCTGCATCCCGGTCATCCTGATCGCCCAGCACATGGCCGCTGGCCGCCGCTACGAGCCCGGCGCGCGGCCCTGCCTCGGCAATATCAGCCTCGCCGAATACCGCGCCGAATTCGCCCACTTCGATATCGAGGCCACCGACGCATGACGCCCGCGCCCTACAGTTACCGCGACAATCCCGCCGTCCCCGCCTTCGACGATTCGCGTCCGGTGTTCATCTTCGATCACGTCTGCGTGCTGTGTTCAGGCGGGGTGAGCTTCATCATGAAGCATGACCGCAAGGCCGCGATTGCCTTTACGCCGGCGCAAGGTCCGCTCGGCTCCGCGCTCGCGCAGCACTTCGGTATCGACTGGGACGAAAGCTACGTCTTCATTCGCAACGGCCAAGCCTACATCAAAAGCGACGGCTATTTCGAAGTCGCCCGCGCGCTGGGCGGGTGGTGGCGGCTGGGGCTGGTGTTCCAGATTATCCCGCGCGGCCTTCGCGACTGGGCCTATGATATGATCGCGCGCAACCGGTACCGCTGGTTCGGCAAGACCGCCGAAGCCTGCGCGTTGCTGACACCGGAGCAACGCGCGCGGCTGCTGTGAAAGTGGCAGCTTGACCAGCCCGCTGCGGACGGGCAGCTTGCTCCCAGATGAACAGGGGCACGATCATCGCAGGGGTGCTGGCGGCGTTGCTTGCAGGTCCGGCGCTATCCCAGCCCGCATCTGCCGATCCGAACCAGCCACCGCCGCATACCTTGCCCTATCCCGATCTCGGCAGCGGCAAGGACCGGGCCGAGCGGCGCACGTCCTATGACCTGAGCCCCGAACTCCATCGCGGAGTCTCCGCCGCCACAATCCGCGCGCAGCAGCGCCGGTTGGACGCGGCGCTGGCGGCACTTCCCGCCCAGCGGCCGGGCGTGCCTGATGCTTATGTCGTCACCATCGCGCTCGACAGTGATCCGGTGTTTGCGCGGGAGGCGCGGGAGGCCGCGCGGGTGCTCGGCGCACGCTATGGGGCAGGGGGACGCACTTTGACGCTCGCCGGGCCGGATGGCACCCGCGACGATGCACCGCATGGCTCGATCACCGCGCTACTGCTGACGCTGGCGCATCTTGGTACGGTGATGGACGGGGCCGAGGATGTGCTGGTGCTCTACACCACCAGCCACGGCATGGATCTGGGGCTGGCCTATCACTACGGCGATAGCGGCTACGGCGTGCTGTCCCCGGTCAAGCTCAAGGCGGCGCTGGAGGAGGCGGGGATCACGCGGCGGGTGCTGATCCTGTCAGCGTGCTATTCGGGCGTGTTCGTCCCGGTGCTCGCCAGCCCGGACACCGCAATCCTGACAGCGGCGGCGAGCACGCGCAGCTCATTCGGCTGCGTCGCCGAGAATGACTGGACCTTCTTCGGTGACGCGCTGATCAACCGCGCGCTGCGCCAGCCGGTCGCGTTGGAAGAGGCGGCCAAGATGGCGACCCGCTCCGTCGCCGAATGGGAGGCCAAGGCGCGCTTCCTCGCCTCACTGCCACAGGTCAGCATCGGGGCCGGGGCCAAGGCGTGGCTGCCCAGCATCGAGGCGACCATGCCGCCCATCGCCAGCGCCCCGGTGGGGCGGCCCGCTTTCGCCGAATAGCCTTGAGTCTTGAGCGCTTCCTAGCGGGCTTGACCTTGTGCGGCGCTAATGTATCCAATGGATACATTGCCAATCACAAGCAGGATTCGCCCATGACCCCGTTTGATGCCCTCAAGGCCCAACTCTCTGCTGTCGTGCCCTTTGCCGCCCATGTCGGCGTGGAGATCACGGACATCGGCGAAGGTACAGCGACAACCGTCCTCACCCAGTCGCAAAACACCAGCAACCACATCGCCACCATGCACGCAGGTGCGCTGTTCACGCTGGCCGAGGCGGCTTCAGGGGCCGCGATGGCGGGGATGTTCCTTGAACGGCTCGCGGGCCTGCGCCCGGTGGCAGCGAGTTCGACCATTGATTACGTCAAGCCCGCGCGCGGGGCGATCACGGCCTATGCCGAGGTCGACGGGACCAAATCCGCGCTGCTCACCGCGCTCGATAGTGAGGGCAAGGTTCGCTTTCCGATCACCGTGCGCATGGAGGATGCGGCCGGCCGCGAGGTCGCGCGCATGACCGTGGACTGGCACGTCGCGGCGCTGGCCCGCGCGGCCTGATGGCGCCGCGCGGTGCCTATCACCACGGCGATCTGGCCGCTGCTGCGGTGGACGAAGCACTGCGCCTGATCGACGCCGATGCCAGCGCCAGCTTCTCGCTGCGGGCGCTGGCAGAACGGCTCGGTGTCGCACACCGGGCGCTGTACAATCACTTTGCTGACCGCGAGGCGTTGTTGGCAGGTGCGGCGGCGAGGGGGTTCGATCTGCTGGCAGATGCGCTGTTGCTGGCGCCCGATGCCCCCCGCTTCCTCGCCGCCTATGTCCGCTTCGCGCTTGCACGCCCGGGTCTCTATGACGTGATGATGGGGCGGCGGCATACGGCGATCAACGGCGATCCGGGCTTGCGGGCGGCGGTCGACCGGGTGATCGGCGCGGCGGTGAAGGCGCTCGCAACCCCCGGCGCGGATGATGAGACTCAGCGGCGCGAGGTTATGCGCATCTGGATGATCGCGCACGGCGGGATCGGCCTCCACCGCGCGCGGATGCTCCGCCTGCGCAGCGACGCCGAATTTGCCGAGGAAATCCTGCGTATCGCCGGGTTTCCTGTCCCTGATACCGATCTTGCACAGGAGCCCAGCCGATGACCATGAACCCTGCCGATGCCATGCCGTTCTCCAAGCTGATGGGCGTCCGCGTCACCGCCGCTTCGGCTGAGGCAGTCGAGGGCGAGATCACTGTGCGCGAGGACCTCTGCACCGTTGGCGGGATCATGCACGGCGGGGCGATCATGGCCTTTGCCGATGCGCTCGGCGCGGTGGGCGCGGTGGCGAGCCTGCCGGAGGGGGCGGGCGGCACCACCACGATCGAGAGCAAGACCAACTTCCTTGGCGCCGCGCCGGTTGGCAGCACGGTCAAGGGCCGCAGCCTGCCGCTCAAGTCCGGCCGGCGGATGTCGGTGTGGCAGACGATGATCGAAACCGCTGAGGGCAAGCCGGTGGCGGTGGTGATCCAGACCCAACTGGTGCTTTAAGGCGCCGCCCGCCGCGCCGAAATGATGCGAACCGGTTCGGCTAGCATCTGTCCCTTCATCACCCCTTGCCCCGCTTCCGCATCGCGCGGAGCGACCTGAGCGGCGGCGACCACCTCCATGCCCGCGGTGACATGGCCGAACACGGCAAAGCCGTCCCGCCAAGCGGGATCGCTCGCCTTGGGATCGGCGTCGAAGCCGGTCTGATCCTCGATCATGATGAAGAAATCGCCATCGGCCGTGCCTGCGCCAGCGCTCGCCATCGCCAGCGCGCCGTGGACATGGCTGAGGCCGGTTGTGCTGGTCGGCTCGTGAATGATCGGCGGCAGGATACGCTTGGGGTCGCCGCGCGTGCCGCCTTGCAGGATGCCGGATGGCTCGCGCTCGCCCGGCAGGTTCATCGCACGATAGAAGGTCGCGCCGTCGAAGCGCCCTTCCTCGACGTAGCGCAGGAAATTGCCGGCGGTGACCGGCGCGCGTTCGGTTTCGAGCGCGATGGTGATGGGGCCGAGGTTGGTTTCCAGCACCACGCTCACACTCGCGGCCTCGGCAAACGGGCGGACGGCGGGCCGGGCGGTCGGGCTTCCGGCGAAGTCCGCCGGGGTCAAGGCCGGTGCGCCGCCGGGCGGGGGCATCACCTCGAACTTCATCAGGAGCGTGCGCTGGCAGCCGGGCTTGGGATCGGGATCGCAATTGCGGAAATTGTCGTCCGAGGCGAGGTAGAGGAAGGTCTTGCCCGGCGCCTCGCGCACGGCCAGCCCTTCGAAATTGTCGAGCTTCAGCGGCGGAGCTAGCACGGCCAGCGTTCGGGTCGTGCCATCGGCGGCGAGTTCCACAATCGCGGCGCGGTTGCCTTCGTTGGCGTTGTAGCTGCGAAACAGCACGTAGCAGATGCCGTTGGCCTTGCAGGCCGCATCGGTCGGCACGCCGCCGACTTCGGCGATCCCTGCGGGCGCGGCGAGGTGGAACGGGGCGGCACCCGCCTCGGTGATGCGCAGGCAATTGGGCCGGGCAGGGTCGGCCCATTCCCCGCAGGCGAGCAGCCCGCCGGGATAGGCGGCGAGCGTCTCGATCCCGGCATTGGCCTCGGCTCCGGCAATCAGCGCCGCGGCGCGGGTCTCCTCGCCGGTGGCGGGCGCGGTGATGTCGGCATAGCGCCAGATGCGGTGGTCCTGCTCGAAGGCGACCAACCATTCGCCAGAGGGCAGGCGCGTGATCGCCTCGGCATCCCCGCGCGTCTTCGACCCGAGCGCCTTGCCCTTGGCATCCCGCAGCGAATCGATGCGGAGCGCCGTCACATCGACCAGCCGCACACCGAGATCTTCTGGCGTCAGAATGACCCAGCGCCCGTCATCGGTGACGGCGTAGAGCTCCCCGTCGTCCCACGCGAGGCTGGAAATGCCGCCGATGTTCACGGCATCGGGCGCGATGGAAATTCCGCCGCGGAAGATCAGCTCGCCCACTTCGGTCGCGCCGCCTTCGTCTGACAATTCGGCCGAGCTGGTGACCGGCAGGATCGGCTCGTCGCCCCGCGCCGGCAGGGCAAAAGCGAAGGCAGCGAAAGCCAGCAGAGGGGCGAGGATGCGCGTCCATGTCATTCGTCCGGGTGTATCGCCGCTTCAACGAAGCGCAACCCGGTCGAACACTCGTTCAGCCACGCGAAAGATTTACAAATGTAATCGTTATGACTACAGGTGTAATCACAAACCGAGGGAGACCCCCTGTGACCCCGTCCGACGACGCTCTTGGCGAACGCATCACCGAAGCCGAACATGCGGTGATGGAAGTCCTGTGGGACCGCCCGCGGCAGACCGCCGCCGATGTGTGCGAGGAGGTTTGCACCGCGCGCGGCTGGAGCCTCGCTACGGTGAAGACGCTGCTCTCGCGCCTGGTCCAGAAGGGCGCGCTGGCGGCGGAACCGGATGGCCGCCGCTTCCTCTACACCCCGACCATTGCCCGTGAGGCCTATGTCGGGGGCGAGTCGCGCCGATTGGTCGACCGCCTGTTCGGTGGCAGCGCCGCCTCACTGGTGGCGCATCTGGCCGAAACCGAAGCCCTGACCGAGGATGACCTCGCCGAGATCGAGGCACTGCTGAAGGAGCTGCGGCCATGACCGGGATGTTGCTGCACACGCTGGCATGGACCGGCGTATTGATCGCGCTGGTGCTGATGCTGCGGCGCCCGGTCACCAAACATTTCGGCCCCGAGGCGGCATACGCCCTGTGGCTGATCCCGGCGGCGCGGCTGGTGCTGCCCCCCGTCACGCTTCCCGCTTGGATGGCACCCAAGGTGGCCGAGCCTGCACCGACCACGCCCGCCACCTTGCTCGCCGACGCACCACCGCCCGCCGATCCGATGATCTGGGAGGCTGCAGTTCAAGCGCCTCCCGGGGCCGTGCCCCCGCCGCTGACGGTGCCGCTGGAGGCTGCGCCGCAACCGGCCGGGTTTGATCTCTTTGCTACGCTCGCCGACCTGCCGATTATCGAAGGCTTGCTTTTGCTCTGGCTCGCCGGGGCCGGGGTGACCTTGTGGCGGCGCTTTGCCGCTTACTTCGAGCTGCGTGACATTTTGCTGGCCGAGGGCCGCGAGGTTGGCCGGGCGAATGGCCTGCTCGGCAAGGTTCGGCTGATTGAAACCCCGGCCACCACCGCCCCGCTGGCGATGGGCGTGTTCGATCCGGTGATCGCGCTGCCGCCCGGCTTCATGGCGCTGCATGACCGGCCGGCGCGCGATCTCGCGCTGGCGCATGAATTGGCCCATCACCGCGGCGGGGACTTGCTGGTCAATGTCCTCATCCAGCCGCTGTTCGCGCTGCACTGGTTCAATCCGCTCGGCCGCTATGGCTGGCTGGCGCTGCGGCGCGATCAGGAGGCTGCCTGCGATGCGCGGGTCATGGCCCGCCGCTCGGCCCAGGAACGCGCTGCCTATGCCGCGCTCATCGCCCGCTTTGCCGCCTTGCCCGGCGCCACCCACAACGCCGCCCTGACCGCGCCGATGGCCTGCCCGGTGCTTGGGGAGAAATCGATCATTCACCGTTTAAGGAGTCTAGCCATGTCCGACCTGTCCCCCCGCCGCCGTCTGGCCGGCCGTGCGCTCCTTGGCGCCGGGCTGCTGGCTTTGCCGCTGACTGCTTCGATCAGCTATGCGGCGACCGAAGCCGTGCTGGAAGCGCCCGAAGCTCCGGAGCCGCCCGCACCGCCTGCTCCCCCCGAAGCGCCCGAGCCGCCGATGCCGCCTGAGGCGCCCGAACCGCCGACGGTGATCATGATGGACGGCGACAGTGCCAGCGAAACCGAAGTGACCGAGCATGTCTGGCGCGACGAGGACGGCAAGGAGCGCCGGATGAAGATGGTGTTCCGCGGCGGGCCTGACCGTGAGGCAATCGCCCGCGAACTCGAAGCCGCCGAGGGTTTCGACAAGGCCAGCCGCGATGCCATGTTCGCCGCGCTTGAAGAAGGCCTTGCCGAAGCCGACCGGGTGCGCGCCGAACTGCCGCACATCATCGCCGACGCCATGGCGTCAGCCGACGCCGCCCATGCCGCCGCCGGTCAACAGCGCATCATCGTCAAGCGCGAATGCCAGCCGGGCAGCGACGAGGTGAGCGAGACCACCAACAAGGATGGCGTGCAGGTCATCTCGATCTGTCACAAGCGCATCTTCGCTTCGGCCCGCAAGGGTCTCGAGGAAGCCCGCGCTGAAATCGCCCGCGACAAGGACATCCCCGAAGACACCCGCAAGCAGTTGCTCCGCACGCTTGACCTGCAGATCGACCGGTGGACGGAAAAGGAAGGCTGAGCCGCCGGGGCGGCGGCGGTTACTTTGCCGCCGCCTTGGCCCGGGCCGGATAGGCGCAGCCCTTGCCCTGACCCAGTCCCTTGAGAAATGCACGTCTCGCCATCCCCGCAGTAAAGGCAGCGCGCAGGGCGCGGTCATTGCCGGCCGCGCCTGTCACTTCGCGCAGGATGCCGCGGAACGGGATCACCGATCCGACGATGCTCTGGCCGATGCGGCCTTGGCTCAGCCGAACATTCCCGTCTTCCTCGGCAATGTCGTAATCAGCGCCCAGTTCCATATCCAGAGCCGCGATTTCGGTGACAAGGTCATTGCAGCGCCCTCTGCCCGGCACCGCATAGGGATTGCGCACGGCCGCTTGCAGGATTTCGGGAATGTCGCGCGCGTCGATATTGAGATCGCGCAAGGGGGTCTTGGCGACTTCGGTGGCATCAGGCTCGGGCATGGACTGCGCGTGAGCCGTGCCTCCGGCCAAGCCAGCGAGACAGGCGAGGGTAGCGAGCGCGGTAAGGGGGAGGGGGCGCTTCATATCAGGTTCCTTCAAAGAAAACGTTGCAGGCGGCATCATTCGTGCTGTCGAGCCCCAGCCTCAGTGCGGTCATGCGCTGGCGGCTGGTGCCGTGCGTGAAGTTCTCCGGATTGATGCTCTGTCCGGCATTGCGCATTAACGTATCATCGCCAATCGCACTGGCGGCTTTCAAACCTTCCTCCAGATCGCCCGCTTCGATCAGGTCGCGGTTCTTGCCTGCCCACATTCCGGCATAGCAATCGGCCTGCAACTCCATCGCCACTTGCAGGCGATTGGCCGCCGAAGGATTGCGCTGCTGTTCGCGCCGTACCTGATTGGCGAGGCCGGTGATGTTCTGGAGATGGTGGCCATATTCATGCGCGATGACATAAAGCCGCGCGAAGTCTCCCCCGGTGCCCGACATCTGAGCCAGTTGGTCATAGAAGCCTGTATCGATATAGATACCCTTGTCAGCCGGGCAGTAGAACGGCCCCGCCGCCGATGTCGCGCCGCCGCAACCTTCGGTCCGCACCGCGCCGCTGCGATAGAGGTTGAGGAACGGCTGTTCGAACGGCATCCCGGCGCGCTGGAAGCTTGCCTGCCACGTCGCATCAAGGCTGGTGAGAGCGTTGCAAGCCTCGGTCGCATAGGCGCTGCTGGTGCAAATCTCGTCTGCTGTCATATCCCCACCGCTGCCGGAGCCGCCCTGCGCAGGCGCGCCCTGCTGCTGGACACTTTCGACCATGCCGATGGTCTGCATCGGGTCGAGCCCAAACACCACCGCCCCGATCAGTGCGATCACCAGCGTCCCGCAGCCCACGCCGCGCGCGCCGCCCATGCCGCCGCCCCCGCCGCCGTCATTGCTGGAGCGGACATTGATTTTTGATGTGTCAAATGGGCCTAATCGCATGGAAAATCCTTCTGCTTCGGCGCTCGCTTCAGCAATTTGCTGGACAGCCGACAACCGCACGGCAAAAGCGAACACCAATAGGCCGAACGTGCAGGAGATGCGGCGAATGCTCAAGAACCGGCGTGCTCTCGTCACCGGATCGACCTCGGGGATCGGTCTCGCGATTGCGCGCGCGCTGGCCGCCGAAGGGGCCGAGGTGATTCTCAACGGCCTGGGCGATCCGGCTGAAATCGCCACGCTTTGCCAGGAATTGGGCGCAAGTTACAACGGCGCGAACCTGATGGACCCACAAGCGATTGCGGGGATGATGGCGGCGATCGGCGCGGTGGATATCCTCGTCAACAATGCCGGAATGCAGCACGTCTCCCCGGTCGAGGATTTTCCGCCCGAAAAGTGGGACGCAATCATCGCTTTGAACCTGACGGCAGCGTTCCACACCACGCGCCTTGCGGTGCCGGGGATGAAGGCGAACGGCTGGGGGCGGATCATCAACACCGCCAGCGCCCATTCGCTTGCCGCCTCGCCGTTCAAAAGCGCCTATGTCGCGGCCAAGCATGGGCTGGCAGGCTTTACCAAGACGATCGCGCTGGAACTGGCGACCTGCGGCGTCACCGCCAATTGCATCAGTCCGGGCTATGTCTGGACCCCGCTGGTGGAGAACCAGATCCCCGACACGATGGCCGCGCGCGGGATGACGCGCGAGCAGGTGATGAACGACGTGCTGCTTGCCAAGCAGCCGACCAAGAGCTTTGTCCTGCCTGACGATGTCGCCGCGCTGGCTGTGTTCCTGTGTGGCGATGCGGCGCGCAACATCACGGGTGCGAACTACACCATCGACGGGGGCTGGACCGCCGAATGAGCCTCGCGCGCGCCCGGCTGGTGGTCACTTTGCTGGCGAGCCTGTGGCTTACCGCCTGTGCTCCCACGCCGATCAAAGCCGTACCGGATGCGGCGCAGAGCGACATCGCCGACCGACTGCAAGCGGATATCGACGTGCTGGCCAGCGACGATTTTGGCGGGCGCAAGCCGGGGACCGAGGGCGGTAAGGCCACATATGAATATATCGAGCGGCGGATGGGCGAAGTCGGGCTGGTGTCGGGCACCAATGATCCCGGCTCTTACTGGCGCTTGCCGGTCGATCTGGTCGAGGCTGTGCCGCAGACCGGTCAGCTGACCCTGGGGGTCGGGCGCCGGGCCGTGACTCTCACCGAAGCCGAAGCAGCGGTCTACACCCCACGCCGCCGCGCGCTGGCAGCGGGCGGGCCGGGGACGGGCGTGCCGGTGGTGTTCGTGGGCTATGGCGATGGCTCGGTGCTGGGGGATGCGCTGGCCGGGGCCGCCGCCCTGATGCTCGCCGATCCGGGCCGCGATACCGCGCGGCGCGAGGCCCTGTTCCGCCAGCGCGCAACGGCGGTGGTGACGGTGGTACCCGATGCCGAAGCGCTCGCCGAAGTGCGCCGCAAGGAAGAGCGCGGGCGGGTCGAACTCGCCAGCGAGCAGATGGATACGCTTTCGGCCTATATCACCGATGCTGCGGTTGGCCGGGCCGTGGGGGAAAAGCGCTGGGAGCTGTGGAAGCGCGATGCGAAGAAGGCGGACTTCAGCCCGCTCGAACTCAATCTGGCGGTGACGATTGAAGCAACGTCGGATCGCCGCGAGTTTCCCAGTCAGAACATCATCGGGATGATCCCCGGCAACGTCCCCGGCTCAGGCGCGGTGCTGCTGCTGGGACATTGGGACCATCTGGGCGAATGCGGTCCGCCCGAAGCCGCCGACCGGATATGTAACGGCGCGGCCGACAATGCCAGCGGGATTGCGATGATGCTGGAACTGGCGCGGCGGCTGAAGGCCGGTCCGCCGCTGGGCCGCGATATCTATGTGCTGGCCACCAGCGCGGAAGAAGCCGGATTGCTCGGCGCGCGCGCTTTCGTGAAGACGCCGCCGCTCCCGCTGTCCAGCATTGTCGCCGCGTTCAATTTCGACATGATGGCGGTTGCGCCAGAGGGCAGTCCGGTGGGCATTATCGGTCGCGGCCACACCCCGGCGCTTGATGCCGCGATCCTCGAAGTGCTGGCCCGCAAGGGACGGCTGATCGGTGACCAGAGCCTGGCTGACAGCTTCCTCCAGCGCCAGGATGGGTGGGCGCTGCATCAGGCGGGCGTGCCCAGCGTGCTGGTCTCCACCACCTATGGCAGCCGCGCGATCCTCGATCCCTTCCTCCTCAGCCGCTATCACCGGCCAGACGATGAAGCGGCGCAAATCGAGCTGGGCGGGGCGATTGAGGACCTGCTGCTGCACGAGGATCTGATCCGCCAGCTGGCCGACCCGGAACGCTATCCGCCAGCCGCCGCCCCGCAGCCCTAGCGCAATCGGGCAAGTGCGGTTACATGGGCCGCCACGATTCTCCGGCGCATCAAAGGTGCGAGGGGAACCTCCTCTCGGTCATCAGAAAGTGGCGCTCATGGATATCCCGCTCGGTCTTACCTTCGACGACGTGCTGCTCCGCCCGGCGGAAAGCAGCGTGTTGCCGAGCATGGCCGATACCTCGACCCGGCTGACGCGCGAGATTGCGCTCAACATCCCAGTGCTGTCGTCGGCGATGGATACCGTGACCGAAGCCGATATGGCGATTGCGATGGCGCAGTTGGGCGGCATCGGCGTGTTGCACCGCAATCTCGACATCGAGGCGCAGTGCGCTGCCGTGCGCGCGGTGAAGCGTTACGAAAGCGGCATGGTCGTCAATCCGATTACCATCCACCCCGATGCGACGCTGGGTGAGGCGCAGACGCTGATGCAGCTGCACCGCATCAGCGGGATTCCCGTGGTCGATGCGGGCGGCAAGCTGTGCGGCATCCTCACCAATCGCGATGTACGCTTCGCCGAAAACCCGCTGCAGCCGGTGCGCGAGCTGATGACGACCGAGAACCTCGCGACCGTCTCGCTCGGCACGGGGCAGGAAGAAGCGCGCCGCCTGCTTCACGCGCGCCGGATCGAAAAGCTGCTGGTGGTCGATGATGCGTTCCGCTGCATTGGGCTGATCACGGTCAAGGATATCGAAAAGGCGGTGAACTACCCGCACGCGACCAAGGACGGCACCGGCCGCCTGCGCGCGGCGGCGGCGACCACTGTCGGCGATGCCGGGTTCGCCCGCACCGAGGCGCTGGTCGATGCCGAGGTCGACGTGATCGTGATCGACACCGCCCACGGCCACAATATCGAAGTCGCCCGCGCGGTTGAGCGGGTGAAGAAGCTGTCGAACCGGGTGCAGGTGATTGCGGGCAATGTCGCCACCGCCGAAGCGACCCGCGCGTTGGTTGATGCCGGCGCCGATGCGGTCAAGGTCGGGATCGGGCCGGGCTCGATCTGCACCACCCGCGTGGTCGCAGGCGTGGGCGTGCCGCAGCTGACCGCGATCATGGAAAGCGCCGCCGAAGCCGCCAAGTCGGGCGTGCCGGTGATTGCCGATGGCGGCCTGCGCACTTCGGGCGATGCGGCCAAGGCGCTGGCGGCGGGCGCATCCAGCGTGATGATCGGTTCGATGCTGGCTGGCACCACCGAAAGCCCCGGCGAAGTGTTCCTCTATCAAGGCCGCAGCTACAAGGCGTATCGCGGCATGGGCTCGGTCGGCGCAATGGCGCGCGGCTCGGCCGACCGCTATTTCCAGCAGGATGTCAGCGCGATGAAGCTGGTGCCTGAAGGGATTGAAGGGCAAGTGCCGTTCAAGGGGCCTGCGTCCGATGTCGTCCACCAGCTCGTCGGCGGGATCAAGGCCGCCATGGGCTACACCGGCTCGTCCACGATTGCCGACTTGCAGGCCCGCGCAAAGTTCGTGCGCATTACCAATGCTGGCCTTTCGGAAAGTCATGTCCACGATGTCGCAATCACTCGCGAGGCTCCCAATTACCCGACCCGCTAGGTTCTTCGTTTTCGGGGTGGGGGCATGACCCCCGCCGCACGGGTTGAGGCCGCTATCGAGCTGCTCGACGTGATCATTCCCGCCGCGCGCGGGAAGGGTGCGCCTGCTGACCGGATCATCGCCGACTATTTCCGCGCGCGCCGCTATGCCGGGTCCAAGGACCGGCGCGCGGTGCGTGATCTGGTCTATCGTGCGATCCGCTTGTGCGGCCCGGTGCCGGATAGCGGCCGGGCGGCGATGCTTGCGGTCGCCGGGCAGGATGAGGCGGTCGCCTCCCTGTTCGACGGATCGCCCCACGGACCCGCGCCTCGCGCCGAGGGTGAGGAAGCGGCCAAGACCGCGCTGGCACCCAAGTGGCTGGCGGCGGCCCTGCGCGCCTCCGGGCTGGGCGGGGTGGAAATCGCCGCGCTGCTGGGCCGTGCGCCGCTCGACCTGCGGGTCAATGCCCTGAAGGCCGACCGCGACAGCCTGACTCTGCCAGAAGCGGGCGAGCCGCTCGCGTCTGCGCAGGGTTTGCGCTTCGCATCCGGCACGGCGGTCGAGCAGTGGGAGGCTTACACCGATGGCCTGATCGAAGTGCAGGACTTGGGCAGCCAGCTTATTGTTGAGGCGCTGCCGATTGCGGCCGGCGACACGATCATCGACCTGTGCGCAGGCGGTGGCGGCAAGACGCTGGCGCTGGCGGCACGGCTTGGCAATGCGGCGAACATTATTGCCGCCGATACCGACAAGCGTCGGTTGGGCAACCTCGCGCCCCGCGCTGCACGCGCTGGGGCGGCGGTCGACTCGATCGTGCTGCTCGATCCGGGCCGCGAGATGCGGGCGCTGGGCCATTGGGCCGGCAAAGCCGATCACGTGCTGGTCGATGCGCCATGCTCGGGCAGTGGCACCTGGCGGCGCAGCCCCGAGGGGCGCTGGCGGCTCGATCCGGCGGAGTTGGCGCGGCTCAACGCCTTGCAGGACCATGTGCTCAAGCTGGCGGCGCAGTTGGTGCGGCCCGGTGGTTCGATCGGGTTTGTCACCTGTTCGGTGCTCGATGCCGAAGGGCCGGATCGCATCACCGCCTTTCTGACGCAGCATCCCGGCTGGACGGCGGAGCCGCTCACGCTCCCGCTCGGCCGTCCGCGCGGGGGCGGAATCCGGCTTGATCCGCACCATGACGGCACGGATGGTTTTTTCATCGCCTGCTTGCGTTCACCATGATAGCTTCGCATGATATGACCCAGCCTTCCGGTTCCCGGTCTCATGCACTGAAGGAGCTTCTGATGCGTTTTGCGCCTGCTGCCGCCGCGCTGTCCCTGTGTCTGGCCATGACGGCAAGCATCACGACTGCGGGTGACGTCCGTGCGCCCGATCCGCGCGCTGCGGCCCTGATCGCACAAGGACAGGCAGCCTTGGCTGCGGGCGAGACCGAAGCGGCGGTCGATGCCTTCGAAGCCGCGCTGGCGGTCGATCCGGGCTACACGCCGATTTTCATCGACCTCGCCGAAGCTGCGCGCCAGCAGGGCCTGCAAGGCAAGGCGATTCGCTATTACCGTGACGCGCTGGAGCGGGACCCGGGCAATTTCGCTGCGATTTCGGGCGAAGGCGCCGCGCTGGTGGAAAAGGGCGCGCTCGAAAGGGCAAAGCGCAACCTCGCCAAGCTGCAAACCATGTGCGGCGATGCCTGCCCCGAAACCGTGGCCTTGCAGAGCAGCATCGCGCGCGGCCCTTCGCCGCGCCTAGCGATCGAGAGCAGCACGGACACGGCACCCGCGTCCAACTGAGCGATCAGATCAGGTCGCGGAACTCCGCCACCAGCGTTTCATAGACCTCGCGTTTGAACGGCACGATCAGATCGGGCACCTGATCCGGCGCGACCCATTTCCATTCGTTGAATTCCGGCGGATCATGGGCTTCGAGGTCGATATCGGCATCGGTGCCGAGGAAGCGACCGAGGAACCAGTATTGTTCCTGCCCGCGATACTTGCCTTTCCACACCTTGCCCAGCAGCTCGGGTGGCAGGTCGTAGAGCAGCGGGCGTGAGGCTGGGGCAATCACTTCGACCAGATGGGCTGCAACGCCGATTTCCTCGTGCAGCTCACGCAAGGCAGCGTCCTGAATATCCTCGCCCTTGTCGATCCCGCCTTGCGGCATCTGCCAGAAGCCGTGGGCGCTGGGGTCAATTCGCTGACCAACGAAGACGAGGCCTTCGCGGTTCACCAGCATGAAGCCGGCGCAGGGACGATAAGGGAGGCCTTCGGGGCTCATGCCGGGTTCGCCAGCATGAACTGCATCGCAGCGATGATGCGTTCGAGGTCTTTCTGAGTGCTCGGCACCGCGCCGCGCAGGTTGGTAAAGCTGTGCGTCACCCCGCGCATTTCGAGGAACACGCAATCCCGCCCGGCATCCACCAGCGCCTTGGCATAGGCGCGGCCCGAATCGCGGATCGGATCGAGGCTGGCGGTGACAACGATGGTGGGCGGGGCTTGGCTGTGATCGCCAAGGATCGGGAAGCCGCGCGGGTCGGCGCGGTCGGCTCCGTAAGCCGCATCGAAGAAGGCCATCGTGTCGCCCGTCAGCAGGAAGCCATCCGAGAACGCCGCCATGCTGGCTGACCCGTTCGCATCGGCGACCAGCGGGAAGATCGGCACTTGCAGCACCACCGGCACGGAGGCGGGGTTGGCTGCGAGGAGCTGGCCCACGACCACCGTGGCATTGCCCCCGGCGCTGTCGCCGATGGTGATGGTGCCGGAAGCTTGGCGACCCAGCGCGGCCGGACTACCCGCCACCCAGCGCGTCGCCGCCTCGCAATCGAGGATGGCGGCGGGGAAGGGTGTCTCGGGTGCAAGGGCGTAATGCACCGCGACAAGCGGCAGATCGATCAGTGCGGCAATCTCGCTGCACAGCGCGTGGTGGGTGTCGAGATCGCCGATCACGAACCCGCCGCCGTGGTAGAACATCACCACCGGCGAGGCTTCGTCGCGGGTTTCGCGGGCGTCGTAGAGGCGCAGCGGGATGTCGCCATGGGGGCCGGGGCAGGCGAGGTCGCGGATCACCGGCAGTGCGCGCGCCGGGCGGTCGGCGATCCCATGCATCTTCACATAGGAATCGCGCGCTTCGGCCAGCGTCATGTCGACCAGCTTGGGCCCGTTCACCTGCGCCATCATGTCGAGGAAGGCCTTCATGTCGGGGCGGATGTATGGGCCAAGGACTTCAGGGTGGTCGGTCATTTTGGTTCTCTCCCGGATCTTTCGCGGTGCGATAGGCGAGGGAGGGGGCAAGTTCCAAGCAACTTTGCACTCGCCGCGCGCGGACGTGCACGCTAACTCATGAAGTCATGGACAATCTGACACATAGCCTTGTCGGCGCGGTGCTGGGGCAGGCGGGGCTGAAGCGCACCACGGGCCTCGCCATGCCGGCGCTGATCATCGGCGCAAACCTGCCGGACGTGGATGCGGCGTGCTTTTTCTGGCTGGAGGGCACCGAGCACCTCGCCTTCCGCCGCGGTATCACCCACGGCCCGCCTGCGCTGGTGCTGCTGCCCTTGATATTGGCGGGGATGCTGTGGGCGTTTGACCGCTGGCAGACGAAGCGTGGAACGCGGCCCGAGGCGCGTTTGTCGGTGCGGTTTGGCTGGCTCTACGTGATGGCGTTTGTCGGCTGTCTGAGCCACCCGTTCTTCGACTGGCTGAACGTCTACGGCATCCGCTTGTTGGAGCCGTTCTCCTCGCAGTGGTTCTACGGCGACACGCTGTTCATCATCGACCCGTGGCTATGGGCGGCGCTGATTGCGAGCATCTGGTGGTCGCGGCGGCGGGAAAAGGCGGGGGCAGAGTGGACGCGGCCTGCGCGGGTGGGGATTGCTGCGGTGCTGGCGTATATTGGGGTGAATGCGGGGATAACTGCTTCGGTTGAGCAATCACTTCTGGCTGAAAGCGGACGACCTGATGTTGTCGCCATTGCTGCGCCGGTTCCTTTGGTCTTTTGGCAACGCGAGAAGCTGGTCGGCAATCCTGTATATGGGCAATGGTATGTCGAGACGCCCGGCCAAGAAGCGTGGGTTGACGGCTACGATCCGAACGGGTGCGGCCTTGAGAAGGCACGAAAGGCGGACCCCCAACTCGATGCCTTCTTATTCTGGTCAAGAGCGCCCTATGTCCATAAGCGTAAAGATGGCGAGTTCTGGATCGGAGATGCCCGATTTACCGACGACCGCGTGAAAGACCGGTTCGCTGTCGCACTTCCCGGAGGTTGCATAATCTCCGACTGAATGATCTTGGCTTCGCTGATCGCTGCTTATTGGCGCTGCCGGAGTGTGAAGTGTGAGCCTCTGACTTAACCCGACATCCTGAACTTGTTTCAGGATCCATTCCTCCTCCCGCACCGTAGCCCGCAATTGCGCGATGGATGCTGAAACAAGTTCAGCATGACGGCGTTGGTGGGGAAACGCGAACTCAGAGAGACAAATGACCCAACTCGTATGGCTGCGGCGCGATCTGCGCCTCGCCGATAATCCTGCGCTTTACCACGCGGCCAAGGCGGGGCCGGTGGTGTGCGTCTACGTCCTCGACGATGAAAGCCCCAAGCACCACGCCTATGGCGGCGCGTCGCGGTGGTGGCTGCATCATTCGCTGGTGAGCCTCGCGAAGAGCCTCGAAGCCAAGGGCAGCAAGCTGATCCGGCGGCGCGGCGATGCGGTGGAGGAGCTTACCAAGCTGGCGGCGGAGCTTGGCGCGGCCACCATCCACGCCAACCACCACTACGAACCGTGGTGGCTCAACGCTGAACGCAAGCTCGCAAAAAGCCTCGACCTGCAACTCCACCACGGCAACTACCTGATGCCGCCGGGCAGCATCACCACTGGGACGGGCGGGCAGTACAAGATCTACACGCCGTTCAGCCGCGCCGTTCGGGCGGAATTTCCTCCGCGCGATGAACTGCCTGGCCCTGAGAAGCTGAATGCGCCCGATAGCTGGCCCGCCAGCGATGACCTCGCGTCATGGAGCCTGCTCCCCACGAAGCCCGACTGGTCGGGCGGGATGCGCGACTTCTGGCAGGTGGGCGAGGACGCCGCGCATGCACGCCTCTCCGCGTGGGAAGCCGACGTCGACGGTTACGACGACAAGCGCAACCTCCCCAGCGTCGACAAGGTCTCGCGCCTCTCGCCGCATCTGCACTTTGGCGAAATCTCTCCCATCCAGATCTGGCACCGCTTCAAGCACAAGCGGTCGGACGGCTGGCGCACCTTTGAGGGCGAGCTGATCTGGCGCGATTACTCCCAGAACGCGATCCTGCAATTCCCGCGCTATGCTACGCAGAACTACCGCGAGGATTTCGACCGCTTCCCGTGGCGCGATCCCGCCAATGATCCCGCCGCCGCACGCGACCTCAAAGCGTGGCAAGAGGGCCGCACCGGTTACCCCATCGTCGATGCCGGGATGCGGCAGCTGTGGCAGACCGGGTGGATGCACAACCGCGTGCGGATGATCACGGCGAGCTTCCTGATCAAGCACCTGCTGATCGACTGGCGCGAGGGGGAAAAGTGGTTCTGGGATACGCTCTGCGATGCCGACTACGCCTCCAACGCCACCAACTGGCAGTGGACGGCGGGGACGGGCGTGGACAGCAACATGTTCAGCCGGATCATGGCGCCGCTCTCCCAGTCCGAAAAGTTCGACGCGGCCCGTTACATCCGCACCTATGTGCCGGAATTGAAAGGCGTCGACGAACCCTACGTCCACGATCCCGAGGAGTTCGGGCGCAGGCCCGCCGGCTATCCGCGCAAGATCGTCCCGCACCGGCAAGCGCGTGAACGGGCGTTGGCGGCGCTCAAGACGCTGAAGGACGGCTAAAGCGGGCTTGCCCGCCAGCGCTGCATCGGCCTATGCCCGCGTGAGAGAAAAACGGGAGGACGGGATGATGCGCGCAGATCGGCGATGGGCAGGAGTGGTTTCGGGTCTGGCGCTGGCCGCGCTGCTCGGCGGGTGTGCGTCAACCGCTGACACCGCGCCTGTGGTGGCCGCTGGCCCCGCGGCGCCCGCGGTAAAGCTCACCCAGCCACCCGCGCGCGATCTTTCGGAGCTTGCCGTGCTGTTCTGGAACGACAGCCAGCGCTCGGAGCGCTTCCGCGCGATGGAGCAATGGTTCGCCGGGCACGAAGTCCCCGCCGCCAAGACCCCGCGCGCGCTGCCCAAGGGCGCCCCGCTCAGCCCCGCCTTGCAGGCCGAAATCACCGCCTTGATGCAGTCGACCAAGACCGCCGGCGTGATGGTGCTTGTCGATGGAAGGGTCGTGCACGAGGAATACGGCCTCGGCCTCAAGCCGACCGACCGCTGGACGAGCTTCTCGGTCGCCAAGAGCTTCACCTCGACCCTGCTCGGCGCGGCAGTGAAGGATGGGTTTATCACCAGCCTCGATGATCCGGTGACCCAGTATATCCCTGGCCTCAAGGGCTCGGCCTATGAAGGCGTGACCGTGCGCCAGCTCGCCACCATGACCAGCGGCGTGAAGTGGAACGAGGATTACACCGACGCCAACTCTGACGTTGCCCAAATGAACCGCTTCGTGGTCGAATACGGCCCCGAGGCGATCGTGGCGCAGATGAAGGCGCTGCCGCGTGAGGCCGAACCGGGTGAGAAGTGGGTCTACAAGACCGGCGAGACCAACCTCATTGGCGTGCTGGTCGAAAATGCGGTCGGCGAGCCGCTGGCCGAATATGCGCAGGCCAAGATCACCGAGCCTGCCGGGTTTGCAGGCGGGCTGTTCTGGATGGTCGATCCGCGCGGCGGCAATATCGGCGGCTGCTGCCTGTCGATCACGCTCGGCGACTATGCCCGCATGGGCCAGTTCGTGCTGGAAGGCGGCAAGGGCGCGGTGCCCGAAGGTTGGTTTGCCGAGGCGACCGACAGCGCCGTCGACTTCGGGACGAGCGGTTTCGGCTATGGCTACCAGTGGTGGACCTATCCGCAGGGCACGTTCGGCGCCCAAGGAATCTTCGGTCAGGCCATTACGCTGTTTCCCGACAAGCGCGTGGTCTTCGCCTATGTCGGCAACTGGGCCACGGCCAGCGGCGGGCCGGAGCGCGGGCAGTTCCTCGATCTGAGCCGGAAGGTCGCGGCAGAGGCGAAGTAAACGCCTTCGCCGCCCTCAGATCATCTGGCGATAGACGCCGACGTTGCTGTAGCGTTGCAGGATGTTGTCATGGACAATCGGGCTGAGCAGCTCGCTGAAGGCGCAGCCGACGATGCAATTGTCCCACCACACCACTTCGGCCTGAAGCGATTCGAGGCCGGGCAGGGTGAGCCAGCACATTTGGCCTTCATGCATCCGGTTGATCGACGCGGCCGAAAAGCCGGAGATCGACAGGTCATGCACCACGCTTTGGAACGCACGTCCGCCCGAGGCGCGCAAGGTCGCCGGGATCGTCAGCCGCGTGCGCGGACTGCACCGATCTTCCTGCGCAGCAGAGCTGTAGGGATCTGAACTCACGGGCATTGCTTTAGCCTTGTCCTGAAATCTGAGGTCTCTCCGGGCGGTATGGTCCACAGAACAGTTTGCTCCCGCGTTCGTTAAGCGCGGGTTTCAGGATATGGTTAACGCGGGGGTAAGGAGGATTGGGTTCAGTCGATCCGTTCACGGTGGAGGCTGTCAAAATCCTCCACCAGCAGCGCCAGCAAACGCTCAGCCACCACTTCAGGGGCCTTGACCGTTGCCGGGTCTTCGCCCGGATAGGCCCGCGCGCGCATTTCGGTGCGGGTGGCACCGGGATCAACAATCGCGACCCGCAGGGGGCTGAGCCGCTCGACTTCGGCGGCATAGGCTTCAAGCAGATGCTCGAACGCGGCCTTGGTCGCGCCGTAAGCGCCCCAATAGGGTCGCGGCTTCGCGGCGACGCTGCTGGTGAGGCCGATGATCCGGCCCGCCTCGGCGCGGCGCAGTAGCGGATCGAACCCGGCGAGCAGCGCCTGGGTTGCGACCACATTGGTCAGCAGCGCTTGGTTGAACGGCTTGGGCTCGATCTGCGAGGTCGGCGTCAGTTCGGGCAGATAGGCCGCCGCCAGCACCATGATGTCGAGCGTCTGCCAGCGCCCTGCAATCGCCGAGGCAAGGCGGGTGACGGCATCAGGCTCGGTCAGGTCGATCGGCGCGATGGTGGACGTGCCGCCAAAGGCGTGGATTTCATCCTCGACCGCTTCCAGCGCCTTGACCTTGCGCGCCACCAGAATGACGTGCGCGCCCGCGCGGGCCAGCGCCTTGGCGGTGGCAGCACCGATCCCACGGCTGGCGCCGGTGACAAGCGCGGTGCGGCCGGAAAGCGGCTTGGCAGTATCGGTCATGATGGGTCAGGCAGCCTTGGGATCAGCAAAGGGAAGTTCGGCGCTCTTCTGTTCGGCAAGCGCCAGGTCGGTCAGCGACGTCGGATAGTCGCCGGTAAAGCAGGCATCGCAGAATTGCGGGCAGGTTTTGTTGCGCGCCTGTGATCCGACTGCGCGGTAGAGCCCGTCGATCGAAATGAAGGCGAGGCTATCGGCCTTGATGAACTGGCGCATCGGCTCCAGCTCCATGCGCGCGGCGAGCAGTTTCGAACGTTCGGGCGTGTCGACGCCGTAGAAGCACGAATGCGCGGTCGGCGGACTGGCGACGCGGAAATGGACTTCCTTGGCGCCCGCTTCACGCATCATTTCGACGATTTTCATCGAGGTGGTGCCGCGCACGATGGAATCGTCGATCAGCACGATCCGCTTGCCTTCAACCAGCGCGCGGTTTGCGTTGTGCTTGCGCTTCACGCTCGAATGGCGCGCGCCGTCCGATGGCTGAATGAAGGTCCGCCCGACATAGTGCGAGCGAATGATGCCGAGCTCGAACGGCAGGCCCGATTGCTGGGCAAAGCCGATGGCCGCCGGAACGCCGCTGTCCGGCACCGGCACCACCAGATCGGCCTCGCACGGGGATTCGAGCGCGAGCTGAATCCCGATGGCCTTGCGCGCTTCGTAAACCGAGCGCCCGGCAAAGACAGAATCGGGCCGGCTGAAATAGACGTGTTCGAAGATGCAGGGGCGCGGGGCCGGGCTGCCGAACGGGCGCACCGAGCGGATCTCTCCGGCAAAATCGACCAGCACCAGCTCGCCCGGCTCAATCTCGCGGATCACTTCGGCGCCGACCACGTCGAAAGCGACAGTTTCGGAGGCGAACAGGATCGCATCCCCCATGCGGCCCATCACCAAGGGACGAATGCCCAGCGGATCGCGGCAGGCGATCATGCCTTCGGGCGTCATCACGATCAGCGCATAGGCGCCTTCGACCAGCCGCAGGGCATCCACCAGCCGGTCAGCAATGGTGGGGTAGCGGCTGGTGGCGACGAGGTGGATAATCACCTCGGTATCGGAGGTCGACTGGAAGATCGAACCCTTGTTCACCAGATCGGTGCGCAGGCTCATCGCGTTCGAGATATTGCCGTTATGCGCCACGGCAAAGCCGCCGCTCGCCAGATCGGCATAGAGCGGCTGAACATTGCGCAGGCCCGATCCGCCGGTGGTCGAATAGCGCACATGGCCTGCGGCCATATGGCCGGGCAGCGCCGCGATGGCTTCTGAGGAGGAGAAGTTTTCCGCGACATGGCCAAGGCCGCGGCTGGCGAAGAATTCCTTGCCGTCGAAGCTGACGATTCCGGCCGCTTCCTGCCCGCGATGCTGGAGCGCGTGGAGCCCCAGCGCGGTCGTTGCCGCCGCGTCGTTGGCGCGGATCGCACCGAAGATTCCGCATTCCTCGCGCAGCTTGTCGCCATCGCAATCGAGGAAGGGGTGAGTCACATTGAGGGGCGTCATCGGCATCACCAGACCTGTCCGCGAACCATGCTGCCGCGGCGCAAGGCTCCAATGGCGATGTGACGGATCAATTACAAGTCAAAGCACGCCCATCTGCCCCGGCTTTTTGCTGACTGGCGTGTGACAGGCAGGCTCGGGGGAAGGTCGTAACATTGGATTGCCGCGAGCCAGCAGGCGCTCTACAGGCAGGGTTCAGCCAATAACGGGCAACCCGCACCTCTCATGCTCTCCCCCTTCGAATGGATGATCGCCAAACGCTACCTCTGGCCCGGCAAGGGGGAGGCTTTCATTGCGCTTGTCGCGGGCATATCGGTCGGCGTGGTGGCGCTTTCGGTGGCGCTGCTGGTGGTCGTGATGAGCGTGATGAACGGCTTTCGCGGCGAATTGCTCGACAAGATCGTGGGGCTGAACGGCCATGCCGTGGTGCAGGGCTATGACGGCAAGCTTACGGATTGGCGCGATGTCATGGCCGATATCGAGAAGACTCCGGGCGTGGTTGAAGCGGCGCCTCTGATCGAAAAGCCGCTTTTGATACTTTACAATGGCAGCGCCGAGGCGATCTTTCTGCGCGGCCAATCCGACAAGGATATCAAAGCGCTAGGGGACAAGGTGCTGCTGGGTAACATCGACAGCCTCTATGCTCCATCAGGTGAAGACGGCCTGCGCCAAGTCGCCATCGGAAGCCGGCTTGCTCAGAACCTTGGTATTCGGGTTAACGATACAATCACGATCCTCAATCCGGCTGGCCGCACCACGCCGTTTGGCACGACCCCGCGACAGATTCCCTACCGGGTCGGGGCGATTTTCGAGGTTGGCATCTACACCTTCGACGAGCGGTTCGTGATGCTGCCGCTGGCCGAAGCCCAAAGCCTGCTTCTGATGGGCGATTCTGTCGCGCAGATCGAAGTGACGGTGGATGACCCTGACAAGGTCGGCGAAATCCTCGCGCCCGTCTCCGCGCGGCTGACCGGCAAGGCGCTGATCGCGGACTGGAAGACGATGAACTCCGCGCTGTTTGAAGCCTTGCAGGTGGAGCGGGTGGCGATGTTCTTTGCGCTGTCGTTCATGGTTTTGGTCGCGGCGTTCAACATTCTGTCCAGCCTCGTCATGCTGGTGCGCGCCAAGACCCGCGACATTGCCATCATGCGCACGATGGGCGCGACGCGGCGCAGCTTGCTCAAGATCTTCGTCACCACCGGCACCACGGTGGGCGCGATCGGGACGATGACGGGGTTGGCGCTCGGCGCGATCATCCTGTTCTTCCGCGAACCGATTGTCGATTTCATTGCCTTCGCCACCGGACAGGAAATCTGGGACCCGCAGGTGCGGTTCCTCTCCACCCTGCCATCGCGGACCGATCCGTGGGAGGTCTTCGGCATTGTCATGCTGGCGCTGGGGATGAGCTTCCTGGCGACGCTCTATCCCGCATTGAAGGCGGCGAACACGGATCCGGTGCAGGTGCTGCGCTATGAGTAGGTCTCTGGTCACCGGGGCTCCGATCGTGTCCCTGCGCGGTTTGAAGCGCGCCTTTGAACAAGGCGGGCAGCGGATCGAGGTGCTGCGCGGCATCGATCTCGACATCATGCCGGGTGAGATTGTCGCGTTGCTGGGCCCGTCCGGCTCGGGCAAATCGACTTTGCTGCAAGCCGTGGGCCTGCTCGAAGGCGGGTTCGAAGGCTCGATCAGCGTGGCGGGCGAACGTGCCGAAGACCTCGCCAGCGATCAGCGCACCCGGCTCAGGCGCGAACATCTCGGCTTCGTCTACCAGTTCCATCACCTTCTGCCCGATTTCAACGCGCGCGAGAATGTGGTGATGCCGCAGATGATCCTGGGTGTAGCGCGGGCGGAGGCAGAGGCGCGGGCTGACAGCCTGCTCACCAGCCTCGGCCTCGGCCAGCGCCTGACCCACCGGCCCAGCCAACTTTCAGGCGGGGAGCAACAGCGCGTCGCCGTCGCCCGCGCGCTCGCCAACCGGCCGACGCTGGTGCTGGCGGACGAGCCGACCGGCAACCTTGATGAAGTCACTGCCGATAATGTGCTGGCCGAGTTTCTCGCGCTGGTGCGGGGCGAAGGCAGCGCGGCGTTGGTCGCGACCCACAACGAACGCCTCGCGGCGAAAATGGACCGGGTGGTGCGCCTCAAGGAAGGTGTGCTCGTATAAACGCATTAACAGGGGATCACGGACATGACGACGATTGCCGACTTCACCGTCACCACCAACCGGGGTGAGCCCCTCGACCTCAAGGACAAGCTCGGCACCGTGCTGCTGGTGGTCAACACCGCGAGCAAATGCGGCTTCACTCCGCAGTATGACGGGCTGGAAAAGCTGTTCCAGCAATACAAGGATCAGGGCTTTGAAGTGCTGGGCTTCCCCTGCAACCAGTTCGGCGGGCAGGAACCCGGCAATGCCGACGAGATCGCCGAGTTCTGCAAGGTCAATTTCGGCGTCACCTTCCCGCTGATGGCCAAGATCGACGTCAACGGCACCAAAGCCTCGCCGCTGTATGACTGGATGAAAACCTCGGCCAAGGGGCTGATGGGCTCGACCTCAATCAAGTGGAATTTCACCAAGTTCCTGATCGGCCGGGATGGCAACGTGGTGAAGCGCTACGGCCCGACCGACGCGCCGGAGAAGATCGCGCGGGATATCGAAGCGCTGCTTTAGCCCTAAATCGTCGCCCCGGCCCCCAAGCCGGGGTCTGTCTGAAATTGTGACCGATCCCGGATCAAGTCCGGGACGACGAGAGTTTCCTGTGGAAGCCACCCTTGGCGCTGACGGGACGATTGCGCATATTCGCCCCATGCCCTTCGCTCCCTTCGTCCCCCTGCGCGTGCTCTCGTCCTACTCGATGCTCGAAGGGGCGATCGATCCCAAGGACATTGCCAAGCTGGCGAAGGAGCGCGGCTATCCCGCCATCGCCATCTGCGACCGCAATGGGCTCTACGGGATCATGGCCTTCGCTGCCGCCTGCAAGAGCGAAGGCGTGCAGCCGATCATCGGCGCGATGCTGGGCGTGGCGCGGGATGATGAGCGCGGCGGGGTCGATTACCTCGCCCTGTTTGCGCAGGACGACGCGGGCTATGATAACCTGTGCTATCTCGTCTCCTCCGCGCATCTCGACCGGCCGCTGGAACGCGATCCCCACGTCACCCTCGCCGACCTTGAGGGCCGCACCGCTGGCCTGATCGCGCTGACCGGCGCGGGTGAGGGCGGGCTGACCCGCCTGCTGGCCGAGGGCCAGCATGAGGCCGCAGCGCGGCTCGCTGACCGGCTTGAGGCGCTGTTCCCCGGACGGCTCTATATCGAACTCGCGCGCCACGGCGATCCGGTGTGCGAACGGGCGGAGGACGCGCTGATCGACCTCGCCTATGCGCGAGGCCTGCCCCTGGTGGCCACCAACCCGGCCAACTTCGCCGAACCGCATATGCACAAGGCACATGATGCCATGCTGTGCATCGCCAATTCGACCCAGATCGACGCCGATGATCGCCCGCGCTCCAACCCGCAGGCCTTCGTCAAATCGGCTGCGATGATGGAGGAGGCTTTTGCCGACCTCCCCGAAGCGACCGCCAACACGCTGGTGATCGCCCAGCGCTGCGCCTTCGCGCCGCCGTACCGCAAGCCGATCCTGCCCAGCCTTGCGGGCGACCTGTCAGGCGAAGCGCGGATGCTGGCGGAAGATTCGCGCGCCGGGCTTGAAGCGCGGCTGGCGGCCTATCCCGATCTGACCGAGGAGGAGCGTAAGGTTTACTTCGACCGCCTCGAATTCGAGATCAACGTCATCGTCAATATGGGCTTCCCCGGTTACTTCCTGATCGTTGCCGACTTCATCAAGTGGGCCAAGGATCAGGGCATTCCGGTAGGGCCGGGGCGTGGTTCGGGCGCAGGCTCGGCGGTGGCGTGGGCGCTGACCATCACCGACCTTGATCCGATCAAGCTCGGCCTGCTGTTCGAACGCTTTCTCAATCCCGAACGCGTGTCGATGCCTGACTTTGATATCGACTTCTGCGAAACGCGGCGCGGCGAGGTGATCCGCTATGTGCAGGCCAAGTATGGCAGCGATCACGTCGCGCAGATCATCACCTTCGGCAAGCTGAAAGCCCGCGCCGTGCTGCGCGATTGCGGACGCATTTTGCAGATGAGCTACGGTCAGGTCGACCGGCTGTGCAAGATGGTGCCCAATCACCCGACTGACCCTTGGCCCCTGCCGCGCGCCCTGAATGGTGCGGCGGATTTCCGGCGTGAGTATGACAACGACAAGGACGTGAAGCGCCTCGTCGATCTGGCGATGCAGCTGGAAGGCTTGCCGCGCAATTCATCTACCCACGCGGCTGGCGTGGTGATTGGTGACAGGCCGCTGGCGCAGTTGGTGCCGCTCTACCGCGACCCGCGTTCCGATATGCCGGTGACGCAGTTCGACATGAAGTATGTCGAATCGAGCGGCTTGGTGAAGTTCGACTTCCTCGGCCTGAAGACGCTATCGGTCCTGCGCAAAGCGGTCGATCTGCTGGAGGCGCGCGGCATCACCATTGATCTGGGCGCGCTGCCTTTGGACGATGCAGAGGTCTATAACCTGATGCAGACCGGCAATACGGTCGGCGTGTTCCAGCTGGAATCCGAAGGGATGCGCCGCACGCTGAAGGCGGTGAAGCCGACCAACTTTGGCGACATCATCGCGCTCGTCTCGCTTTACCGACCCGGCCCGATGGACAACATCCCGCTGTTCGGCCAGCGCAAGGCGGGCGTGGTGCCGATCGAATACCCGCACCCCAAGCTCGAAGGCATCCTCGCCGAAACCTACGGCATCTTCGTCTATCAGGAACAGGTGATGCAGGCCGCGCAGGTGCTGGCGGGCTATTCGCTCGGCGATGCCGACCTGCTGCGCCGCGCGATGGGCAAGAAGGTGCAGGCCGAAATGGACGCCCAGCGCGGGCGCTTCTGCGAGGGTTGCAAGGAAAACTCAGGCATCGAGGCCAAGCGCGCGAACGAGCTGTTCGACTTGATCGACAAGTTCGCAGGCTACGGCTTCAACAAGTCGCACGCCGCCGCCTATGCGCTGCTCGCCTATCAGACCGCGTGGCTGAAGGCGCATTACCCTGAGGAATTCTTCGCCGCTTCGATGTGCTTCGACATGCACCAGTCGGAGAAGCTTAACGTCTTCGTCGATGACGCGCGCCGCTATCCCAATGGGCACGGCGGGGTTGAGGTGCTGGCGCCGTGCATCAACGCCAGTGAAGCCGAGTTCACTGTCGAGCAGACCGATACGGGCTACGCGGTGCGCTATGCGCTCGCGGGCATTCGCAATGTCGGCGAAAAGGCGATGGAGGCGATTGTTGCGGAACGCGGGGTGAACGGGGCATTCGCCAGCCTGAAAGACCTGTTCGAGCGGGTGCCACAGGGCACCATGAACCGCCGCCAGTTGGAAGGGCTGATCTGCGCGGGCGCGTTTGATGGGCTGGAGCCCAACCGCGCGCTGCTGTTCGCCAATGCCGATCTGCTGATGGCGGTCGCCGATGCCGCGATACGGGAACGTTCCAGCGGACAGGTGGGACTGTTCGGTGGGGATGCGGGGCCGGCGGAAGATTTGCGCCTGCAAGCGTGCGAGCCGTGGTCGCGCACTGATCGCATGGCGAAGGAGCGCGAGAATTTTGGCTTCTACTTCTCCGCCCACCCGGTGCAGCAGTTCCGCGATGTCGCCTCAGCCAATGGCGCGCGCACCTACCAGAGCCTGATGGAAGCCGGAGCCCCTGCGGGCGGGCGCGGGACGGCGGTGATGGCGGTGATGGTCGAAGGCATCACCAAGGCGCGCACGCGCAAGGGCGGCACCTTTGTGCGAGCGGATTTCTCCGATAGCTCGGGGCAGTTCTCCGCCGCTTGTTTCGAAGAGGCGCTGGTGCCGCAGTTTGAACGCTGGGCGGCGGATGGCGAATGCCTGCTGCTGACCGTGGAGCTTGATGCGCCCAGCCCGGACGAGCCGCCCCGCCTCACGGTGCGCGGCGCGCGACCGCTGGCAGCGGTGATCGGGACGACGGCCATGGAGCTTTCCGCCGATATTGCCTCGGTCGAAGCCTTGCGCGAACTCCAGATCGAGCTTGCTGCTGCGCAGGGCGAGCGCCCGACCGGCTCTGGCGAAGTGCTGGTGCGGTTGATGCTGGCAGACGGCGATCAGGTGCAGATGCGGCTCGGCAGCAATTTCGTGCTGAATGGCGAGTTGGCCGAACGGCTGGCGGCGGTCGAGGGTATCGCCAAGGTCGCGTTGGTGCCGCTCAAAAAGCGCGGGAACCTGCGGCTGGTCGCCTGAGCGGACACGAAAAAGGGGGCGGATCGCTCCGCCCCCTTCTCATTCATCCGTCAGACGGAGTGAGAATTACATGCCCGAACCCGGGCCGTAGCTCACTTCCACGCGGCGGTTCTGCGCTTCGCGCACGCCATCGGCGGTCGGCACGCGCGGCTGGCTTTCACCAAACGCTTCGCCCGAAATCTGGCCCGACGGTACGCCGCGACCGGTCATGTAGCTGCGCACGGCTTCGTTACGCCGTCCGGCGAGCGCCATGTTGTACTGCGCGCTCCCGGCCTTGTCGGTGTGACCGGCCAGCATCACGCGCGCCATGCCGCAATTGGCATAGGCGGTGACCGCGTTGTTCAGGATCGTCGAAGCTTCGGGCGAGATGTCCGAACGGTCGAAGTCGAAGAACACGATGTACGGGCCAGTGTTGCACGCAGCCTTGGGCGGCGGCGGGGGAGCGACCGGAGCCGGCGGGGGCGGGGGTGCCATCACCGGCGGCGGCGGCGGGGGGGCTGCAACCGGAGCCGGGGCAGGGCGACCGCCGAAATTGTAGGTCAGGCTCGCCAGCACCGAATGCGCCGAGTAATCCGCGCGCAAATCGCGGCCATTGGCGGCCTGCAGGTCGAAGTTGTCCGCGACGAAGTAACGGTACTTCACGCCGAGATCGACATTGTCGGTCACCGCAAGGCGCGCACCGGCCAGCAGCTGCCACGCGAAATCGGTCGCGCTGTCATCAATCACGGTGCCAACGCCAGCCACTTCGACCGGGAGCTTCATGTTGGCAATACCAACGCCGCCGCCGCCGAAGACCTGGAAGCCGTCATCATTGCCGAATTCGACCAGCGCATTGACCATGCCGCTGTAGATTTCGAGATCGCGCGAATTCTGGACCCGGGTGCCCGAAGGAACGGTCAGGCCGCCCGGCAGGATAGCCGAGTTGACCACGGTCAGGCCTTCATAGCCTGCGCGCTTGTAGCCGCCTTCTGCTTCAAGCCGGAACGCGCCGAAATCGTAACCGATCACGACATCGCCATCGATGCCGAGATTGGTGTCTGCAAAGGCCGCGTTGTTGTAGGTGTCGTTGCCGGTGTCGATGTCGACATCGACCTGATCATCGAAGCTGACGCCGCCATTGATGCCGATATAGGCTTGGCCTTCACGCGCGAATGCGGGCGCGGCGACGATCATCGCGGCGCCTGCCATGAGAATTGCAGTCTTTTTCATTGTTTTAATCTCTCGAAAAGGGATGCCCGAAGGTAACTGGCGCCGCTCTGTGCCACAGGTGTGACACACGGGTATTAAGAGCAGCGAGGGGGATAGTGTCGCGACGGTCGGAATGTTTCATGACATCGGGACGAAACGTGTCAGCGATTGGGCGAACCGATTGCAAAGGCCTATAAGCAAAGGCATGAACACAGCATGTGCGGTTTCCGCGCGGCGAAATTAAATCACAATGGGAGAGAGACAGACAATGGCCGGAACCAGGCTCGGGGCAATGCAGGACTGGACCATGCGGGTGACCGCGGTGATCGATCACGCCGCGCGCGAAGCGCCAGAGCGCGAAATCGTCAGCCGCTGGGCCGATGGGAGCGAAACCCGCACGAACTGGGCAGGCATCCGCCGTGATGCGCTGAAGATGGCGCAGGCGTTGCAGCGTCTGGGTCTGAAGCCGGGCGACAAGGTGGCGAGCCTCGCGATGAATCACTCCCGCCACCTGGTCAGCTGGTATGGCGTCGCCGGGATGGGCGGCGTGCTCCACACCGTGAACCCGCGCCTGTTCGACGATCAGCTCGACTATATCGTCAACCATGCCGAAGACCGGGTGCTGTGCTACGACGCGGCCTTCCAGCCGATTGTCGACCGGATGCGCGAGCGCTGGACCACGGTCGAGCACTATATCTGCTACGATAGCGGCGCGCATTCCCCCGCCTTTGAAGACTGGATCGCGGCAGAGGATGGCAATTTCGAATGGGTCACCGGCCCCGAAACCGATCCGTGCATGATCTGCTATACGTCAGGCACCACGGGCAATCCCAAGGGCGTGCAATACGAGCACCGCTCAACCGTGCTCCACGCGATGAGCGGGCTGCAACCGGCCGCCTTCAATTTCAGCTCGGCTTCGGTGATGCTGCCGGTGGTGCCGATGTTCCACGCGGCGAGCTGGGGCTTGCCCTACGCGGGCGCGATGGCGGGGATCAAGTTCGTGTTCTCGGCGGTGAACGACCCGGCGGTGCTGCACGATCTGATGCTGCGCGAAGGGGTGACGGACAGCGCGGGCGTGCCGACGGTGTGGCTGGCGCATTTCCAGTATTGCGACCGCGAAGGCCTCGATCTGCCGCCGCTGAAGGCCGCCACCATCGGCGGCTCGGCCGCGCCGAAGTTCATGATCGAGCGTCTGCTCAAGAACGGCACCCGCGTTCAGCACGCTTGGGGGATGACCGAAACCAGCCCGATCGGCACGGTGGGCGGGCCGACCTGGGACTGGGACAGCCTCACGCTGGAACAGAAGGTCGAGAAGACCGCGATGCAGGGCCGCCCGATCTTCGGCGTCCAGCTGCGCACGGTCGACCTCTCCGACATGGCGACCGAACTGCCGCGCGACGGCAAGACCAGCGGCGCGCTCCAGATCCGCGGGCCGTGGGTGATCCGGCGCTACTTCAAGGCAGAGACAGACGCAGTTGGCAATGACGGCTGGTTCGATACGGGCGACGTCGGCATCCTCCACCCGGACGGCACGCTGCAACTGACCGACCGCACAAAGGACGTGATCAAATCGGGCGGGGAGTGGATCAGCTCGGTTGAGCTTGAGAACGCGGCTTGCGGGCATCCCGCCGTGGCCGAGGCGGCCTGCATCGGCATTTACCACCCCAAGTGGGACGAGCGGCCGGTGCTGTTCGTCGTCAAGAAGGCGGGCGCCGAGGTCTCGGGCGACGAGATCGTCGAACACCTGAAACCGCTGATCGCCAAGTGGTGGCTGCCGGATGCGGTCGAATTCGTCGACGACATCCCGCACACGGCGACCGGCAAGATCAGCAAGAAGGACCTGCGCGACCGCTTTGCGGATTACACGCTTGGCTAACCTGACCATCCGGCCTGCGCTCGCGAGCGACGCGCAGGCCGTTTGCGACATATACGCATTTCACGTCGCGCAGAGCACGGCGACCTTCGACACGGTTGCCCCCGATGCGCCGGCGTGGGCGGAGAAGATCGCGGCTGTGACAGCCCGCGGCTGGCCGTTTCTTGTCGCCGAGCGGGACGGGGCGGTGCTGGGCTATTGCTACGCCACACAGTTCCGCGACCGCGCCGCCTATGCGCGGACCTGCGAGGACAGCATCTATATCGCCGACGATGCGCGCGGGGGTGGGGTGGGGTCAGCCTTGCTTGCTGCGCTGGCCCCTGCCGCGCGCGCGAGTGGCTTCGAGCAGATGATCGCTGTGATCGGCGGGGGCGAGCCTGCCTCGATTGCGCTCCACGCCAAGTGCGGCTTCGTTCAAGCTGGCCGGATGCGCAATGTCGGCTTCAAGTTCGGGCGCAGGCTCGATACGGTCTACATGCAATGCGATCTGACGCTGGAGGGACATGAGCCATGACCTGTGAAACCTATATCGACCCCTCGCCGGTGAACTTTCAGGCCTTCAAGGACCTGCCGCGCGATACGCCGATCAATATGCTCAACCTGCTGCTGTACCGCGATCTGGCCGATTATCCCGCGGGCCATGAGCACGCCGGCAAGGGCTGGAGCGGCAAGCGCGCCTATGAGGAATACGGCAAGACCAGCGGCCCGATCTTCCAGCGCGTCGGCGGCAGCATCCTGTGGCGCGGCAGCTTTCAGACCGTGGTGACAGGACCGGAAGGCGAGCGCTGGCACGATGGCTTTATCGCCCAATACCCGAACGCGGGTGCGTTCTTTGCGATGCTCAAGGACCCGGAGTATCAGATGGCTGTCGTTAACCGCACGGCCGCGCTGGTGGATAGCCGTTTGGTGCGCTTCGCTCCGGGTGAGGCGGGGGATGGGTTCGGGTGAGCGCTTTAATCGTCTCCCCGGACTTGATCCGGGGCCCCGCTGTCCCCTTCCGTTGAAGGGTCACAGCAACCGCAACTGCCCACCCATTTCCGGCGCCCGGAACCGCGAACAATCGAGCTCGAACCGCACCTTCGCAATTCCCGCCCGCTTGCACGCCAGATTGAACCGTGCCCGGATCAGATCGGCCCACACCCCTTGCGGGTTGAAGCGGCTGTGGAAGTTCGGATCATTATCCCGTCCGCCGCGCATTTCACGCACGATGCTCATCACCTTGCCCGCACGCTCAGGGTAGTGGACGGCGAGCCACTCGCGGAACAGCGGCGCGACTTCGTGGGGGAGGCGCAGGGGGATCCAGTTGACGCTTTGCACCCCCCGCCGTGCGACTTCGGCGATGGTGGCTTCGATGAATTCATCGGTGATCGCCGGGATGATGGGCGAGATCGAGCAGTGCACCGGTACGCCGAGTTCGACCAATCGCCCGAGCGCCACGAGCCGCTTGGCAGGCGCAGCGCAGCGCGGTTCGAGCTTTGCCGACAGGATGGGGTCGAGACTCGTTACCGAGATCGACACCGCCACCAACTTTTCGCGCGCCAGTGCGGCTAGCAGATCGGCATCGTCCAGCACCCGGTCTGACTTGGTGGTGATGGTCACGGGGTGGCGCGCCTCAAGGCACACCTCCAGCACCTGGCGCGTGATGCGGTAATCGCGCTCGATCGGCTGATAGGGATCGGTATTGGTGCCCATCGCTATCGGCTTCGGTCGGTAATCGCGCTTCGCCAGCGTCGCCTTGAGCAATTCGGCCGCGTTGGGCTTGGCGAACAACCGGGTCTCGAAATCGAGGCCGGGAGAGAGGTCGTGATAGGCGTGGGTGGGGCGGGCAAAGCAATAGACGCAGCCATGCTCGCACCCGCGATAGGCGTTGATCGAGCGGTCGAATGGCACGTCGGGGGATTGGTTGAAGGTAAGGATCGACTTGGGTCGCTCCTCGGTTACCGTGGTGCGCAGTTTGACGGGTGGGCCGTCGAGCGATTGCACATGATCGCGCCAGTCGCCATCGACCTCGCGCTCCGCCAATCCGAAGCGGGTGGGGACCGCCGCCGATTGTGCACCGCGGCCTTTGATCGGAGCATGTTCCATGTGGAACATTTACGGAACATTGTGGTATTACACAACCCTCGTCATCCCAGCGGAAGCAGGGACCTCAGGCGGCAAGTGCCGTCCGCGCCGCCCTGGGCCCCAGCTTCCGCTGGGGTGACGTGAGAGGGCTAAACTTCCTTCAGCCGCGGCATCAGTTCGACAAAATTGCAGGGCCGGTTGCGGCTGTCGAGTTGCTCCGCCAGAATCCCGTCCCAGCCGTCTTTCACTGCACCGTTCGATCCGGGGAGAGCGAAGATATATGTGCCGCGCGCCACCACCGCGCAGGCGCGGGATTGGACGGTGCTGGTGCCAATGCTCTTGAAGCTGAGCCAGCGGAACAGCTCGCCAAAGCCGGGAATGTCGCGGGCACCTTCGATTAGTGACAAGGCTTCAGGGGTGACATCTCGGCCCGTCAGACCCGTGCCGCCAGTGCTGACCACAGCGTCGATAGCGGGATCGTCGATCCAAGCCTCGAACTGGGCAGCGAGCAGCTTTGCGTCATCCTTCACGATCATCCGTGCCGCGAGATTATGCCCCGCATCCGTGACCCGCGCCGCCAGAATATCGCCCGAGGTGTCGGTTTCCGGCGTGCGCGTGTCCGATACGGTCAGGACGGCAATGTTGATCGGTTTGAAAACCCGGCTCTCGTCAATCGCCACCTGCTGCGCTCCTCAAGGCTCCAATCGGGCCGAGCGGGTCGTAGCAGCCTGCGGAAATTCCGGCCAGCGCCCTTGCGCGAGCGCGCGGCGGCTGGACGATGGGACGCCGGCCGCACGTTCATACATCCAGTAATTGCGCATCACGATCGCGACATAGCCGCGCGTTTCCCAATAGGGGATCGATTCCATCCAGAGCAGCGGATCGCCCTGATCGTTGATCTCCAAATTCCAGCGCCCGACCGGGGTGAGGCCGGCGTTATAGGCCGCCATGATTTTGGGCAGCACGCCGCCGGTCGCGGGGTGATCGCGCAGCATCGCAAGGTGGCGCTGGCCATAGGCGAGATTGACCTGCGGGTCGTTCAGATCCTCGTAGCTCGCGCCGAGGCTCAGCCTGCCCGAATGATCGCGCGCTGTGCCGGGCATGATCTGCATCAACCCGCGCGCATTGGCGGGGCTGACAGCCGAGGCGCGGAAGTTCGATTCCTGCAAGGCATGGGCAAAGGCGAGCGCTGGGTCGACCTGCCAGCCGCCGACCGGCTGCCAATGCGCAACGGGAAAGCGCAGGCTCGGATCACTGCTGGTACCGTAAGGCGCATTGTGCGCCATGAACAGCTGGGTGGAGGGTAGCCCCATCTCGCGCGCCAGCCGGGCGAGGGCGCTGTATTGGTAGGCCGGACCGATCCGGGCTTCGTGGCGCAGCACTTCGTCCGCCAGACTGGGCCGTCCGATCTCAGCGAGCGCGGCGGCCACGCGGACATTGGGCCGCTGGGCGAGCTGCGCCCAATCGTCACGGCTGAACGGCGGCGGCGGCGCATGCGCAGGCAGTTCGACGCCGAGCTGATCGGCGGCGAGCATCCCGTAGAGCGTCTCATTCATCTGTGCCGCGGCAGACAGGTGCTGCTGCGCCTGGTCAGGCTCCCGGCACCGCACCAAGGCGCGGTGGGCCCAATAATGCCCGGCAGCGGCCAGCTCGACATTGGAAGCACTGCCCGCCACCCGCGAAAACGCGTCCCCGGCGAGCGAGCAATAGCCCAGCCGCCACGATGACAGGCCTTCGACCCACGCGCCTTCCGCAACCCACTCACCCGAACCTTCAGCGACAGTGCGTGCAACCTCCAGAGCAGCGTTGTCGTTATTTTCGATATAGTGGCTCCACGCCACGCGCTGACGCCATTCGGCGCGCGCATCGCTGGAGAGCATCGGATCGATTTCGGCGAGCAGGCGCTGCGCTTCAGTGGGATTATCAGCCTTGATCGCTTCGAGGATCAGGCTTGCGGTGGTGCTCGGCATGGTGCCGTCGTTCACGGAGCGCGGCAGGATCCGCTTGGGCGCATAGGGCTGGCGCGCAAAGCCCTGTTCGCTCGGCAGGGGCGGCAGGTAGGTAACCCCGCGCTTGGCCCCCATCTTGGCGAGCTGTTCGGCCTGCGGGAGATCGGTGCCGGCGGCAAACCAGCTCGCGATCTGCTCGGCGGACACCTTGGGGCTTTTGGCGTGGGTATAGAATTCGGCGCGCGCGGCCTGAGTCAGGATACCTTCGGGCCGCTGGGCCAGCAGGCTTTCGACAACATCCCACTGTTCGGCGTCGATGGCAGTGAAGACCTGACGGTAGGCATTGCGCTCCTCGGGTGTCAGCACCGGGGCAATCGCCGTCTCAGCGGGGGTCGCGCCGTTCCAGCGCGCGACGAGATTGCCCGACTGCGCGGCCAGCGGCGCAGGCAGGGCCGCCGCAGCCAGCAGCGTCGCGGTCAGCACGCGCAGGCGAAGTTTCATAGTGGGGGCGACCATTGCGTCCATCTCCGCCAGAACCGGGCTTTAAGCCGGGGCATGTCCATCAGGGAATCGAGCGTTTCGCTCACCATTACCGGAGCTGTGCCACCGGCATGGTTGATTTCGCGTAAAGGTTGTTCTGCCTCATTCGCGGTGAGCATCGGGGCAAGCCCGGTGCCAAAGGCGATCACCCGCACCGGACGCACCAAGCTGATGTGATGGCGTGTCACTGCGTCCATCCCGCCCGCCGCCAGCATCGCCAGATCGGCCATCGGTGTGTGGCAGGGTAGGGCGGCGGCGATATAGACCGCGCTTTCGTCCAGCCCCATCGCGTTCAGGATATTGGCGAGCAGGCGTCCCTGTGGGCCGGACAGCAGGCGGTCACGATCCGCTTCCTCGGGCTGTGGCACCAGCACCATCAGCGGAGCCTCAGCATCGCCGCGCGGCGCAATCCGGGGAAAAGCGCGCGCGGTGTCGATCCCCTGCGCCGTCATCCACCAGCCACGGAAAGCGGCCAAATCCTGCGGGGGCGATTCGCCCAGAAGATTGCGGCGCAGCGTTGCGGGCGGTGATGAGGGCGCGGCGGGCAAAACGCGGGCGGCGATGGATTCGCTGGCTGGGCGGGGTGCCTGAGCGGAACCGGCCCGCGTTGATCCGGCCGTGTTGGAGCCCGCAGCAGGCTTGGCCGCAGGCGCGTCCGCCAACCACGCCGTAGCGTCATCCACATAGTCGCAATCGACCCCCGCCGCGTGCCACCAGGCAAGCGCCGCTTCAAATTCGCGCGCTATTGTAAGGTCGGGTCGGCTCATTGAGGGGTCATGCTATCCATCGCGGGTCTTGACTGTCCCCGAGGGTGTTAGCAAGTGGACAATCAAGCCATATCGCCAGACTGTGCGGCCTGCGCGCCCAATACCAACAAGGATCAGGAAAACCCCATGATCGAACGTGAATCAATGCCCTGCGATGTCGTGATCGTCGGGGGCGGTCCTGCGGGGCTGGCAGCCGCGATCCGCTTGAAGCAGATCAACGCCGAACTGGAAGTGATCGTGCTGGAGAAGGGCTCCGAAATCGGGGCGCATATTCTGTCGGGCGCGGTGGTCGATCCTAAGGCGTTGGACGAGCTGCTCCCGGAGTGGCGCGAGCAGGGCTGTGCGATGGCCGAAACGCCGGTGACCGATAACTGGCATTGGGTGCTGTCGAAGACCGGCAAGACATCCATCCCCCACGCGATCATGCCGCCGCTGATGAGCAACCACGGCTGCTACACCGGCTCGCTCGGCAATCTGACTCGCTGGCTGGCGGAACAGGCCGAGGGGCTGGGCGTGATGGTGTTCCCCGGCTTCCCCGCCGCCGATGTGATGATTGATGAGGACGGCCGTGTTGCCGGTGTCATCACGCAGGACATGGGCGTTGCCGCCGATGGCAGCCACAAGGGCGATTACACCCCCGGCATGGAAATCCACGCCAAGTACACCGTCTTTGCTGAAGGCGCGCGCGGCAACCTGACCAAGCGGATGAAGGCAAAGTACGATCTTGAGGCGAATTGCCAGCCGCAGGTCTATGGCCTCGGCATCAAGGAATTGTGGGATATTGATCCCAAGAAGCACAAGTCGGGCCGTGTGATCCACACGCAGGGCTGGCCGCTCACCGAAAGCGAAAGCTGGGGCGGGGGCTTCCTCTATCATCAGGCGAACGGTCAGGTGGCCTTGGGCTTCGTGACCGCACTCGATTACAAGAACCCTTGGGTCTCGCCGTACCAGGAGTTCCAGCGCTGGAAGCAGCACCCCGCGATCCGCGAGTACCTCGAAGGCGGCAAGCGGGTGAGCTACGGCGCGCGCGCGATCAACGAGGGCGGCTGGCAGTCGGTCCCCAAGCTCGCCTTCCCCGGAGGGGCGCTGATCGGCTGCGCGGCGGGCTTTGTGAATGTGCCGCGCATCAAGGGCAGCCACACCGCGATGAAGAGCGGGATGCTGGCGGCTGAAAGCATCGCAGCGGCGATTGCGGCTGGTCACGAGAAGACCGAGTTGATGGACTATGACGCAGCCGTGCGCTCCAGCTGGATCGCCGACGAGCTGAAGGTCGTCCAGAACGCCGAGCCTGCCGTCGCCAAGTTCGGCGGCGATATCGGGACGGTGCTCGCGGGCATCGACATGTGGATGCGCACATTGAAGATCGGCCTGCCGATCAGCATGAAGCACCACAAGGATTACACCATGACGGGCCGCGCCGATCTTTATCCGAAGATCGACTACCCCAAGCCCGACGGTGTGATCACCTTCGATAAGCTGACCAACGTCGCCTACAGCTACACCAACCATGCCGAGGACCAGCCCTGCCACTTGCAGGTGAAGGATTGGGAGTTGCAGAAGGAAAGCGAGCTGGCGGTGTTCGGCGGCCCTTCGGCGCGGTACTGCCCGGCAGGCGTCTACGAATGGCTGACCGACGAAAAGACCGGCGAGCCCAAGTTCCAGATCAACTCGCAGAACTGCGTCCACTGCAAGACCTGCGACATCAAGGACCCCAACCAGAACATCAACTGGGTGACGCCGGAAGGTGGCGGCGGGCCGAACTATCCGAATATGTGATCGCACCCCACTATCCTTCGTCATTGCGAGCGCAGCGAAGCAATCCAGCATCGAACCTTGCGATTTGATGCAATGTTGGAAACTGGATTGCCGCGTCGCCTTCGGCTCCTCGCAATGACGAAAGTTGGAAGTTTGCCCATTACCGAAACCGCCTTCGCAAAGATCAACCTCGCACTGCATGTCCGCAGGCGGCGGGAGGACGGGTATCACGAGCTTGAGACCCTGTTCGCCTTCGTCGATGCGGGCGATGTGCTGAGCGCCGTGCCTGACGCAGCCGACGGTGTCACCACGCTGGGCGAGTTTGCGGGCGGACTGGACAATCCTTTCGACAATCTGGTGGCTAAGGCGCTCAACACCCTCCCGCGTCCTCAGGGCCTCGCGGTGACGCTGGAAAAAAAACTCCCCGTCGCGGCTGGTCTCGGCGGCGGATCGGCGGATGCGGGGGCGGTGTTTCGGATTGTCGAGGCGCTCCACGGGTTGCCCGATGACTGGCAGGCGCGCGCGGCAAAGCTCGGCGCGGATGTGCCTGCCTGCGTGCTCAGCCGCACCCATATCGGTCTCGGCACCGGCACCGAGCAGCTTAGCGTCGAGGACGACCTCGTCGGAACCCCCGTCCTGCTGGTCAACCCGCGCGTGCCGCTGTCCACAGGACCGGTGTTCAAGGCGTGGGACGGCGAGGATCGCGGGGCACTGCCCCAAGGCCCGGCGTCCAAGATCGCAAGGGAGGGGCGCAATGACCTTGAAAACCCCGCCATTTCGCTCTGCCCGGTGATCGCCGATGTGTTGGCGGCACTGGCCGAGACCAAGCCGTGGCTCGGACGGATGTCCGGCTCGGGCGCGACCTGCTTTGCGCTTTACGATACGCCCGAAGCCCGAGATGCGGCGGCCGCGGCCATGCCGCTCGAGTGGTGGAGCATGGTAGGGCGGCTACGGTGAGCCATCCTACCTCCGTTCGCCCTGAGCTTGTCGAAGGGCTGTTCTTCCTTTTTCCCGAGGTCGAAGAAAGAGCGGTGCTTCGACAAGCTCAGCACGAACGGGGTTTGAGGTTATGAGCGTCCCCTTCCGCCAACTCGGCTCGCCCACCCCCGGCGGGATCATCTGCACCGCAGACCACGCCTCCAACGCCGTGCCTGCCGACATCGACCTCGGCATCCCAGCGCGTCTGCTGCACGAACACATCGCGGTCGATATCGGCACCGAAGCCATCGCCGAGCTGCTGGCGCGCGACTACGCTATCCCCGCCCACATCGCCGCCGTCAGCCGTCTCGTCTGCGACTTGAACCGTGAGGAGACCGCACCCGGCCTCGTTCCCGAAGCCAGTGACGGGCACCCGATCCCCGGCAATGTCGACGCGGACAGGGAAGGGCGGCTCAACCGCTTCCACCGCCCCTATCACACCGCGCTGGAGCAATGGCTGGTCGCTGCCGAACCCGCGCTGATCCTCTCGCTCCACAGTTTCACCCCGCGCCTCGCCAGCCGGGACGAGCCGCGCCCGTGGCAGGTGGGCGTGCTCTACAATACGGATGACCGCGCCGCCCGCATCGCCATCCCCATGCTCGCAGCCGAGGGGCTGAATGTGGGTGACAACCTTCCCTATTCGGGGCGCGATCTCAATTACACCATGAACCGTCATGCCGAAGCGCAAGGTCGCGCATACCTTGGCGTCGAGCTGCGCCAAGACCTCGTCCAGACGCCTGAAACCCACACGCGCTGGGCGGCATTGTTGGCGAATATTGCGCAAAGGGTTGCGTCAGCGCTCGCCTGAAGGCAGGGGACGTTTCACAAATTGCCTTCAACGGGAAATCTTATGTCGCAGAAGTTTGACAAGTCGAAGCTCCCCAGCCGCCACGTCTCGGTCGGCCCGGAGCGCGCGCCGCACCGTTCGTACTACTACGCCATGGGCATGACCGAGGAAGAAATCGCCGCGCCTTTCGTTGGCGTGGTCAGTGCGGGCAACGACTCGGCCCCCTGCAACACCACCCTGAACGCGCAGGCCGATATCTGCCGCGAGGGCGTGATCGCAGGCGGCGGTACCCCGCGCCGGTTCAACACCATCACTGTGACCGACGGCATCGCGATGGGCCACCAGGGGATGAAGTCTTCGCTGATCAGCCGCGAGATCATCGCCGACTCGATCGAGGTTTCGGTCCGAGGCCATTGTTATGATGCGCTTGTCGGCTTTGCGGGCTGCGACAAGAGCCTGCCCGGCATGATGATGGCGATGCTGCGGCTGAACGTGCCGTCGATTTTCGTCTATGGCGGATCGATCCTGCCTGGCACCCACCGGGGCAACGACGTGACTGTGGTCGACGTGTTTGAGGCGGTTGGGCAATATGCTGCGGGCAACTGCCCCTTGCAGGAGCTCATCGCGCTCGAAAAGGTCGCTTGCCCCGGACACGGCGCCTGCGGGGGCCAGTTCACCGCCAACACCATGGCCTGCGTCGGCGAGGCGATTGGCCTCAGCCTCCCCAACAGCAACATGGCGCCCGCGCCTTACCGATCGCGTGATGATATCGCAGTCGCCGCTGGCAAGCAGGTCATGGAACTCGTCGCCCGCAATCTGCGGCCACGCGACATCTGCACGCGTGAGGCCTTCATGAACGCCGCCCGCGTCGTGGCGGCCACGGGCGGTTCGACCAATGCCGCGCTTCACCTGCCCGCAATGGCGAGCGAGGCGGGGATTCATTTCGACCTGTTCGACGTCGCTGAAGTTTTCAAATCAACACCTTACATCGCGGACTTGAAGCCCGGCGGGAAGTATGTCGCCAAGGATATGCACGAGGCGGGCGGGGTCTATATGGCGATGAAGACGCTGCTCGACGGCGGGTTCATCGATCCTAACCCGATCACCGTCACCGGCAAGACCATCGGCGAGAACTTGGAAGAGATCACCTGGAACCCCGATCAGAAGGTGTTCTACGACGTGAAGACCCCGATCACCCCCACCGGCGGCGTTGTCGGCCTCAAGGGTAGCCTCGCGCCCGACGGCGCGATCGTGAAGGTCGCCGGGATGGCCCGGCTGCAATTCTCCGGCCCCGCGCGGGTGTTCGATTGCGAGGAAGATGCCTTCGCCGCGGTCGAGAAGCGCGACATTGCCGAGGGTTGCGTGATCGTGATCCGTTACGAAGGGCCCAAGGGCGGCCCCGGCATGCGGGAAATGCTCTCGACCACGGCCGCGCTCTACGGGCAGGGCATGGGTGAGAAGGTCGCGCTGATCACCGACGGGCGGTTCTCGGGCGCCACACGCGGCTTCTGCATCGGCCATGTCTGCCCGGAGGCCGCCGACGGCGGCCCCATCGGCCTGATCGAGGATGGCGACATCATCAGCATTGATGCCGAAGCCGGCACCATCGAACTCGACGTGCCTGAGGACGTGCTGGCCGAGCGGCGCAAAGCTTGGCAGCCGCGCACCAATGATTACCAGTCGGGCGCCTTGTGGCGTTACAGTCAGGTCGTCGGCCTCGCCCGCTACGGGGCCATCACCCATCCCGGCGCAAAGGCGGAGACCCATGTGTTTGCGGATATCTAGCACGCTTGCAGCCTTGGCTGTGTTGACCGGCTGCGGCGCGGCGGAAAGCCCGCCACCACCGGGCGACGAGGTCGAATGCGCGATCGGTGCAGGCGCGGCGCTTTCGCCGGTCTGTACGCTCGAGCTTGTGGGGAATGACGTCATTCTCCACCATCCAGACGGCGGCTTCAGGCGGTTGACCCGCGATCCTGCCACCGGCGCGCTTGCTCCGCGTGACGGGGCCGAGGTGCTGGTGCCCGAACAGGGCGGGGCGGGCGCAGAGGCTTTTGCCATCGGTGCAGATCGCTATCTGATCCCGCGCACGCTCCTCGATCCGCCGCCGAAGTGAGCGCCGCGCAGGTCCTCACCGCCGCCCAGATGCGCGCTGCCGAACAGGCGCTGTTCGATGCGGGCACCAGCGTTTCAGAATTGATGGAGATCGCCGCAGGAGGCGCAGCGGAGTGGATCCGCCGGATCGCCGCTGGACGCGCGGTGACAGTGCTGTGCGGCCCCGGCAACAATGGCGGAGACGGCTATGCCATCGCCCGCCGCCTGCGCGAGGCGGGCAACGCGGTGGCAGTGATCGCTCCGCTCGACCCGGCAACCGACGCCGCCAAAGAGGCGCGGCGGCGGTGGGACGGGCCGGTCAGCACGGCCGGAGGGGCCGGGGCTGATGTGTTCGTCGATTGCCTGTTCGGCTCCGGCTTTGCGCGGCCGCTGATCGCTGAGCACGCGTTGCTGCTGCGCGATCTGGCGGCGCGGCATCGGTACAAGGTGGCGGTCGATGTGCCCTCGGGCATTGCCAGCGATAGCGGCGCAGTGCTGAACGAGCGGCTGCCGGACTATGACCTGACCCTCGCACTCGGCGCGTGGAAGTTCGCGCATTGGAGCCTGCCGGGCCGGGCGCTGATGGGGCAGATGCGGCTTGTGCCGATCGGGATCGCGCCCGTTGCCGGAGCGGCGCAGTTGGTCGAACGGCCTCGCCTCAGCTCTCCTGCGGCGGATAGCCACAAATATCGCCGCGGGCTGCTTGGCATCGTTACCGGTGCGATGCCGGGGGCGAGCCTGCTAGCCGCTGCCGCTGCCCAGCGTTCCTGCGCGGGCTATGTGAAGCTGCTCGCCCCTCATGTCGATCCGCGCACGCCGCCCGATGTGGTGACCGACGCTGCTCCGCTCGCCGAAGCGCTGGCCGATCCACGCATAGGTGCGGTGGTGGTCGGGCCAGGGCTGGGACGTGATGAGGCGGCGCGTGCAAGGCTCGAAGCAGCATTGGCGCAGGCCCCCGCACTGGTGCTCGATGCCGATGCGCTGATGCTGCTCACCCCCGCGATGCTCGCCCGCGCGGTGCCAATGCTTGCCACCCCGCATGACGGCGAGCTTGAAGCCTTGTGCCGCAGCTTTGGCGTCATCGGGGAAACCCGCCGTGATCGGGCTTTGGCTTTGGCGAGGGTCAGCGGCATGGTTGTGCTGGCCAAAGGGCCGGACAGCATCGTCGCCGCGCCCGATGGGCGACTCGCACTCGGCCAGCCAGCGCCGAGCTGGCTCTCGGTCGCCGGGACAGGCGATGTGCTCGCCGGGATCGCTGCCAGCCGGATGGCGAATGGGGCCGATCCCTTTACCGCCGCCTGCGAAGCGCTGTGGCTCCACGGGGAGGCAGCGCGCCGGGCCCGGGCGGCTTTCACGCCGACGCAGCTTGCCGAAAGGGTGTCTGAGGCGCTAGCGGCCTGCATGTGACCAATCTCGAACCCATTATCCGCCTCGCCGCCAAGGGCGACGGCGTGACCGTCTCTGGCCGCCATATCGCAGGCGGCGTAACCGGCGACATGGTGGACGAGGCTGGCGCCATCACGCCGGGGCCGCACCACATTGCGCCAGCCTGCCGCCATTTCGGCGTGTGCGGCGGGTGCCTGTTGCAGCACGCGGACGACGCGGCGCTCACCGAGTTTGTTGAGGGTCGGGTGGTCAACGCCGCGCGGGGCCAAGGGCTGGAACCGGCCGAATTGCTCCCCGTCCACCTCTCCCCGCCCGCCACCCGCCGCCGCGCAGGTCTGCATGGGCTGCGCACGGCCAAGGGGGCAGTGCTAGGCTATCGTGAAGGCGGTTCGCACCGCGTGGTCGATCTGGCCGAATGCCCGGTGCTGCACCCCGCGCTCACCGCGCTGATCGCGCCGCTCCGGGGGTTTGTGGCGGCGCATGGGCCCAAGGGGATGGTCGGGATCGATCTGACCTTGGCGGATCAGGGCGTGGAAGCGTGCCTGACGCACTTCCCGCTCGAAGGCCTTGGCCCTACCGAAGCGGCGCTGGATTTCGCGCGCGATCAGGGGCTTGCACGCCTTTCCTTCGATCAAGGGTACGGTCCCGAGACGGTCTGGGAGCCTGAACCGGCGACGGTGACACTGTCGGGCATCCCGGTCAGCCTACCGCCTGGCGCCTTCTTGCAAGCGACCCATGATGCGGAGCATGTGATGGCCGCCGATGCTGCTGAATGGCTGGCGGGTTCGCGGGTTGTCGCTGACCTGTTCGCAGGGCTCGGCACTTTCGCCTTTGCGCTGCGAGGGGGAAGCAAGGTGCTGGCGGTTGAGGCGGAACGCGCGGCGCATCTCGCGTGCAAGACGGCCGGGGCGATGAGCGGCGGCCGGGTGCTGGCGCTTCACCGCGATCTGTTCCGTTCCCCGCTCCAGCCCGAGGAGCTTAACCGCTTCGACGCGATCTTGCTTGATCCACCGCGCGCCGGCGCCCGTGCTCAGGTGGCGGAAATCGCGGCGAGTACGGTTTCGCGGGTGGTCTATGTCAGCTGCAATCCCTCAAGCTGGGCGCGCGATGCGGCGGCGCTGGCAGAGGCGGGGTTCCGGCTTGCGAAGCTGCGCCCGGTTGGCCAATTCCGCTGGTCTACTCATGTCGAATTGGTAAGCTATTTCGAGCGTTAAGCGCGCAAGCTTTCAAGTATTTGAGATTCCAGCCACGCACGGTGCTCCGGCTCGACATAGGCGTGACCCGCGCCTTCGCAGCGGCAGATGCGTGGGTCGTCCCGGTCCCACGCGGCCTCGAACACTTGCGCGGTGCGGTCTGCTGTGGCGACGAGGATGCGCACCGACCCGGTGAAGCCTGCCAGACCGGCGGCCATGTCCTGCGCGAGGCTTGAAGGCGGCGGGGGTGGACGCAGGGCGTGGACGATACCGCGCGCCAACTTGCCAAGGTTCACACCTCCGCCCAGCAACCGCATGACCTCGCGCGGGTTTTTCAGCTTTTCAAGATAGCGCGCGCGGATCGCGGCCGGGGGCGGGGTATCGTCCGCCGCACCGTGGCTTTCGTCCTGCTCGATCGTCCAAGGGTTCGAGAGCACCAGCCCATCGCAACCCGCACCGCCCGCCAGCATCAGCGCCGAGGCTGCATCGCAATTGCCGAAAGCGACCACCCGCGCGATCTGCGGCGTCATCGCGCGGAAGGCATCAACGGCGCAGGCAATGTCCTTGGCAGAATGGCGGAAACCGCGGTTCTCGCCTTCGCTGTCGCCGATCCCGCGGCGGTCGAACCGGAACACCGGGAAGCCTGCACGGGCGATCCGCGCGGCCATGTCGGCCTGTCCGCCAAATGCGCCCGAGCGGATCTCGTTGCCGCCGCTGACGATCAGCAGTCCGGTGGTCCCCGGCGCTGTGTCGAGCGTGCCGGCCAGCGTCAGGCTGCCGCAACCAAAGGTGTGAGAAAGCCGCGTCATAGCGCAGAATTCCCGATACTTTCGACGATAATTGCGGCGAGGCGATCGGCTTGCCCTGCGTCCTCATCCGGTTCGGCGCGCAGCCACAGGCCGGGGCCGCCGACCATGCTTTGCGCGATGTCGGACTGTTCCGGGCCGAGCGCCGGTTCGGCGGTTTCGAGTTCGCGGAACATCGCCGCGCCAATGGGCCAGCCGCCGAGCACCAGACCGCTCGCGCGGCCTTGCGCCATAAGCCCCTCAGACGTCTCGGCCATTCCGGCCTCTCGCGCCGCAATGGTGCGGGCGCGGATCATGCCGCGTAGGAGCTTGGGGCCGGTTTGTGCGGCATAGTGCCAACCGGGCAGCATCGCCGGAGCGACCAGCGCGCCTGCCCGGATCGCCAGCACATGGGTCGCACCCAGCGCTTCGCCCGCTGCAGCCATACTTGCGCGCCAGCTTGCCAGTGTCTGATTTTCTAGAGGGGCAAGGCTCTCATTGCAGCCCGGAAGATCGGGCAACAGGCTGTCGATCCCGGCGGCATCCAGCCGCCGCATCACCTCGATCGTGAACCGCCGCAGCTTGTTTGCCTCGTCGAACCACGCCGGGCACACAAGAACCCGCGCCGTGCGGCCACGGTCGAAGGCGACCAGCAATTCCTCAGACGGCGGTCCGCCGTCGGGTGCCGGATGGTTCCACGTGAAAATCACCCGACAGGCACCCAGGGAGGGTTCAAGATCGGCCTAGCGGGGGTCGAGCTTCGCGCGCGCAAACGCCAGCAGCCCGCCGTAGGTCTCAAGCATCTCGCCATCGACATCGTCATCCTCGATCACGATGCCGAGCCGGTCTTCCATTTCGGTCAACAATCCGGCGACCGCCATCGAGTCCAGCTCGGGCAGGTGGCCGAACAACCCCGATTCCGGACCGAAGGCAGCGGCCTGCGCCGGGTCGAGACCCAGCACATCGGCGATCAACGCCTTGAGTTCGCTATCGAGCGCGGCTTCGCCCGCTGCGCTATCGATGTTCGGAATGGTGGTCATTAGTGCCCAAATCCCTGTATTCGGCTTGGCGTGTTTGGCCGTGGCGGCGGGGCTTAGCCATGCGCGGGGCCGGGTGCAAGCACTGCGGGACCGCAGATGAGCGCCTCAGGCTCCGCCACGGCGCAGCAGGCGCTTGGCGAGCGGGGGCCAGCTTTTCGGCTGTGCCGGGTCGAGACAATCGACGCGGAAACGTGGACGCACGTCCTCCATCCAGTCGGCTTTGTAGCCCTGATCGCCAGTACCGAAGTCGACGAGGTCGACGTGGTCCACATCAATCACATGCTGGAACAGGGCAGCCGTTAGCGTGGTCCCAGCGGAGAGCGGCTTATGGCTCTCAAGATGGGCGAGCTTATGGATATAAGCAATTGAATTTTCAACGGTCCAGCATTGCGCCGCGACCGCGATACCTTCGGCCCGGGCCACCCCCAACCGAAGCCGCCCCGCCGCACCTTCGGCTTCCGCGAAGGCGCGCAGCATGGCGGGCTGATCTTCGGCGGGTTTCCAGCTTGCGGCATAGATCGCCTCGTAATCGGCCCAGACGTCCGCGTCGAAATGGGTGAGTACCTCTACCTCGACCTTCTTCGCCTTCCGTTTCAGCGTGGTGCGAAGCTGGCCGGGGCGGCTTTCCCAATATTCGGCAAAGCTGCGGTCGCGCACGGGCAAGATGTGGTTGATATCGCAGGGCTCCACCGCGACCTTCCAACCCGCGTTGCGGAATGCACGCGTGAGCCGGTCCGCAGAACCATCCTCGCCCGGCACGGGTTCGAGCGTCACCCGGTAGCCGCGTGTTTTCAACTGCCGTGCGATCGCTTCGAGCAACCGGTCGCCCGCCGCACCCGCCGGGGCAAGCTCGCGCCAGGTGAAGCTGTACCAGTTGCGTAGCGGTGCGATTCGCCCGGCATCTTCCGTCAGGGCCAAGGCAGCAGCGCTCTCGGCATCGCTGGCCATGGCGATTAGCGGCACAAGCCCGGTCTCGGCCAGCAGCGCGAACCACTCGGCACGGTCGAACGGCGCGGGGGTGCCGCTGCCTGCTCCTTTGGCGCTCAACGCTTGCAAGACGTTAACGCTATCGTGATACCGCGCTTCGATCACTGTAGAAGAATGCTCCTGACTATGCCGCACCAGCCCGATCCCGCCTTGCGTCCGCTTGACCACCTTGCCGAACTGGCAGGGGCGGCGGGGCGTGGCGACAGGCCTGCACTGGTGCTGCGCGAGGGCACGCTTAACCACAATCAGTTAAGACAGCGTGTCGCGCGGCTCTCCGGATGGCTGGCCGCGATGGTGCCGGACAAGGGCGCGCGGGTGGCAAGCTGGGCCGCCAAGGGCGAGATCACATGCCTTCTGCCACTCGCCGCCGCGCGGGCAGGGCTGGTGCATGTGCCGATCAATCCGCTGCTGAAACGCGCGCAGGCTGCGCATATCCTCGCCGATAGCGGCGCGATGCTGCTGATCGGGACGGGCTCGCGGCTTGCCTCGCTGGAGCCGGGCGATTTGCCTGCGGGCTGCGCTGCGCTGGGTGAGGCTGAGGCGCTGGCGGCGGCGGCGGCTGCTGGGCGAGAATTGGGGCCGTCTGAGGCTGATCCGGCGGAGCTGGCGGCAATCCTCTATACCTCGGGTTCGACCGGTCGCCCGAAAGGCGTGATGCTTAGCCATGCCAATATGTGGCTCGGCGCGGTGAGCGTGGCGCATTATCTCGGTTTGGCCGAGGACGATGTGGCGCTGGCGGTGCTGCCGCTGTCGTTCGACTACGGGCAGAACCAGCTTTTGAGCACTTGGTATGTGGGCGGGTGTGTGGTGCCGCTCGATTTCCTGTTCCCCAAGGATGTGGCCAAGGCTTGCGCCAAGCATGGCGTGACGACTCTCGCCGCTGTGCCGCCGCTGTGGGTGCAACTGACCGAGATCGACTGGCCCGAGGAGGCGCGCGCGCCTTTGCGGCGGCTCACCAATAGCGGCGGGGCCTTGACGGTGGACCTGGTTCGCGCGCTTAGGGGTCTGTTCCCGGACGCGCGGCTGTTCCCGATGTATGGTCTAACCGAGGCATTTCGTTCGACATTCCTTGACCCTGATCTTACAGATTCACATCCAACTTCAATGGGTAACGCGATCCCCTTCGCAGAGATTCTCGTTATCAATGATGCCGGCGACGTCGCCGCCGATGACGAAGAAGGCGAGCTGGTGCATTGCGGCCCGCTGGTCGCGCAAGGCTATTGGCAGGACCCTGAGCGGACGGCGGAGCGGTTCAAGCCTGCGCCGGCCGCCTCGACGTATGGCGGGATGGCGGTGTGGTCGGGCGACCGGGTGCGGCGTTCTGCCGAGGGGCTGCTCTATTTCGCCGGGCGGCGCGATGCGATGATCAAGAGCGCGGGCAACCGCATCAGCCCGCAGGAAATTGAGGAAGCCGCGCTGGCCTCAGGCCTGGCTGCCGAAGCGGTCGCGCTAGGCGTGGCCCATCCGCGCTTGGGGCAAGCGGTGCATCTGGTGGTACGCGGCGCGGCAGACGAAGCGGCGCGCGCGGAATTGCCCAAGCGGCTCCAGCGTGACCTGCCCAATTTCATGCAGCCCCAGCACATCCATTGGCGCGAGACGATGCCCTTGAACCCCAATGGCAAGATCGACCGCACCGCCTTGCAGGCCCAGCTCAATCAGGAATTTGCCCCATGAAGCCCGTCGGCCCGATCCCCGCTGGTTACGAGACGATCGCAGGCGAACTCGCCATTGGCGGCAAGCGCGCGAGCGAATTGGTCGCCGAGGCGGGGCGCACGCCGCTGTTCGTCTATTCGCGCGCACACCTTGATGCGCGTGTGGCGGAACTGCGCGCGGCGCTGCCGACGCGGGTGGGGTTGAACTATGCGGTGAAGGCGAACCCGCATCTCGCGGTGATCGGCCATATGGCGCCGCTGGTGGACGGCTTCGACATTGCCTCCTCGGGCGAGCTGGCGCTGTGCGTGGCGGTGGGGATTGATCCCCGGCGCATCAGCTTTGCCGGGCCGGGCAAGCGCGACGATGAACTGGCGGCCGCGATTGCCGCAGGTGTAACGCTCAATTGCGAAAGCGAGGGTGAGGGCGCGCGGGCGATCGCCATCGGTCAGCGGCTGGGCAAGGCGCCGCGCATCGCGATCCGGGTGAACCCGTCCTTCGAAATGAAGGGTTCGGGGATGAAGATGGGCGGCGGGGCCAAGCAATTCGGCGTTGATGCCGAACGTGTGCCCGATCTTGCCCGACACCTGATCGGCGAAGGGGCCGAGTGGCGCGGCCTCCACATTTTCACCGGCAGCCAGACGCTGAGCGCTGACGCGATCATTGAAGCTCAGGGCAATGTGCTGGAATTGGCCGCTGAACTTGCCAACGCGATTGGCCATGGCCTGCCCAAGCTGAACATGGGCGGGGGCTTGGGCATACCCTATTTCCCGGGCGACACGCCGGTCGATCTGGCGCGGGTGGGTGCGGCTTTGGCCGAACGTGTGGGCGATTTGCCGCCGGTGCTCGCGGATACCGAGCTCTGCATCGAGCTTGGCCGCTATCTCGTCGGCGAGGCGGGCGTGTATCTGACCCGCATCATTGACCGCAAGGTTAGCCACGGCGTGACTTACCTTGTGACAGACGGCGGGTTGCATCATCAGCTCGCCGCCTCGGGCAATTTCGGTACCGTAGTGCGGCGCAACTATCCGTCAGCGATTGCAACACGGTACGGGGCTGAAGCGACCGAGGAAGTCAACATCGTCGGCTGCCTGTGCACCCCGCTGGATCGACTTGCTGACAATGCCGCGATGCCTCGCGCCGAGGTGGGCGATCTTGTCGCGGTGTTTTGCGCCGGGGCCTATGGCGCGACCGCCTCGCCCAGTGCTTTCCTCGGTCATGGCCCGGCGGCTGAACTGCTGGTCTGACGCGCCACAACAACCTGCGTTAATCCCCGCAAACCCGCTGTCCCATCGCGGGATGGGGCCGGATTTGACGCTGTATAACTAACCAGATGTTCACCATTTCCAGCGACAAGAACCCCTATAACCGGGTGGTCCGTGTTGCAGGTCGCTCCTGCGCTGATACGCGCCGCCCGGCAAGAACTGGCCAAGGATCTTCGACCGATGTTGTACCGTCTGCCCCCGATGCGTCTCGCAGCTCTTGGCGTCAGCGCTGCCCTGTTGGCAGCCTGCACCACTGGAGGCACGGAACTGCCGTCGGCCAGCTATGGTGACGGCAGCGTCGCTCCCTCGGAAGAATACACCATTGGCCCGCTCGACGAGATCACCATCCACGTCTGGCGCAACCCCGAACTCAGCGCCGACAAGGTGCGCGTGCGCCCCGATGGGCGGCTGACGATCCCGCTGGTGCAGGATATCCCGGCGGTGGGCAAAACCGCGACCCAATTGCAGGATTACATCGCGGGCGAGCTGGCGAAGTATATCGAACAGCCGATTGTCTCGGTGATCGTCAACACGCCTGAGGGCAATTTCACCCAGCAGGTGCGCGTCATCGGCGCGACGGGGCAGCCGGCGTCCTTGCCGTATCGCGCCAATATGACCGTGCTCGATGCGATGATCGCGGTGGGCGGGCTCAATGAGTTTGCCGCTGGCAACCGCGCCAAGCTGATCCGGCTCGATCATGAGACCGGCACCCAGGTCGAATACCGGCTGCGGTTGTCGGACCTGATCCGCAAGGGCGATTCGACGGCGAACGTGATGCTCAAGCCGGGTGACACGATCATCATCCCCGAGAGCCGGTTCTAAGGGGCGCGCTGGGGGATGAGCGAGATCTTCGACGAACTGCGCGCGGCGCTGTGGTCGGTATGGCACCGGCGCTGGGTCGCGATTGCGACCGCCTGGGGTGTGTGCGTGCTGGGGTGGCTGGTGGTCAGCATGATCCCCAACAGCTACGAATCCAAGGCGCGTGTCTATGTCGACGTGCAGGATGTGCTCTCCAAGCAGCTCGGCATTGCCGGGGACGGCAAGGAAGAGATCATGCGCGTGCGGCAAACGCTGTCGAGCGCCAAGAACCTCGAAAAGGTGATCACCTCGACCCGGTTGGGCGAAGGCATCACCGAACGCGGCGCGCTGGATTCGATGATTGGCGAACTGGAGAAGAAGGTCACCGTCACCAGCGAGCAGGATAACCTGTTCGAAATCACCGCCGCTATCGGCCGGGGCGATCTGTCCGATGCCGAGAACGCCGTGCTGGCGCGCGATGTGGTGCAGAAGCTGCTCGACATCCTGCGCGAAGAGCACGTGATCGGCAACCGCACCGGGATCAGCACCGCGATTGGCGATCTCGACCGCCAGCTCGATGAGCGCAAGCTCGAACTCGAGCAGGCCGAACAGCGCCGTCTGGCGTTCGAGGCGCAATATCCCGATTTGGTCGGCGGTTCTGACAGTCTGTCCACCAAGGTCCAGCAGGCCCGCACTGAAGTGCGCAATGTCGATGCCGATCTGGCTGCGGCAGAAAGCGGCCTCGCGGCCATCTCGTCGCAGCTGGCCGCCACGCCGCGCTCGATCGCTGGCGGTCCGCAGGCAACCGGCCCGCGTGCCGCGCTGCAACAGGCGCAGACCCAGCTGGCCGAATTGCGCTCGCGCGGACTGACCGACAGTCACCCCGATGTCGTCTCGACCACCAAGCAGGTCGCTATCCTCGCGCGGCAAGCCGCCGCTGCGGGCGATGATGCGGGTGGCACGCCGAACCCGGCCTATGCCTCGCTGATCGCGATCAAGAGCGAGCGTCAGGCCACCGTCGAAGCCCTCCAGGCCCGCCGCGCGGCGCTGCAAAGCAACTTTGCCGCGCTGATGGCGAGCCAGGCGAGCGAACCTGCGGTGGCTGCCGAAGCCAACCGCATCAGCCGCGATTACGACGTCCTGCGCCAGAATTACGAAAAGCTGCTGCAAGACCGCGAGGCGCTGCGCACGCGCGGCAAGGTCGAGGACAAGGCCAGCCAATTCCGGTTCGACATCATCCAGCAGCCCGGCGTGCCGCAAAAGCCCGCCGCGCCCAACCGTCCGCTGCTGCTGTTCGGCGTGCTGATCGTCGGGATCGGGGCAGGGGTCGCTGCGGCCTATGCGCTGGCACAGCTCAAATCCAGCTTCGCCACGCCGCAGAAGCTGGAGCGCACCTTCGATCTGCCGGTCATCGGCTCGATCTCGCTGACAGTGTCAGACGCCGCACGCGTAATCGAACGCCGCCGGTTGATGCAGTTCGCCGGAGCCTGCGCAGGGCTCGGCATGATGTTTGTGATCCTTCTCGCCATCGAGGTCATCTCGATCGGGTCGATAGCGTGAGGACGGGGGCCGAAGCATGACCGATCAGGGGAAGATCAACCGCGAAGGCGCACGGCCAGCATCACTGTTCGAGCGCGCTGACGCTACGTTCGGGCTTGGCCCGGTGCGCACGCCACCTGTGCCGCCGGTTCCGCCGGTGCCTGAGGCACTTCGCCGCGCGCCTGCTCCGCAACCTGTCTCGGAAGCGCCCGTCTCGCCGCAGCCGGTGGCGTTCGCCAAGCCCGAGCCTGCTGCGGCACCGGCCGCGCCTCAGCCCGAAGCGCCGCGCGCTGTCGCCTTTGGCGGGCCGCTTGTCCACATCGACCGCGAGCATTTGCGCGATGGTGGACTGATTGTGCCGGAAGACCCAGTGACCGGCCTTCTCGAAGAGTTCCGCATCGTCAAGCGCGAGCTGCTCGCCGATGCCCGTGCTGGCGCCAGCCCGCTCGCCCGCCGCATTCTCGTGTGTTCGCCCCATCCGGGCGAGGGCAAGACCTATTGCGCCACCAACCTCGCCATCGCGCTCGCCGCGGAGCGCGGGCTTGAGGTCCTGCTGGTCGATGCCGATGTGGTCAAGCCTTCGGTAGCGCTGCGCCTCGGGATCGATGTCGAGCAAGGCCTGATGGATGCGCTCGCCGATCCGTCGATCCGGCCGGAAAGCCTGGTGATCCGCACTGATATCGAAGGCCTGTTCGTCCTGCCCGCTGGCACCGCCACATCGCTCGATGCCGAATATCTCGCCAGTGCGCGCACCGGTGAAGTGCTCGACCGGCTGACGCAGGGTGCGCCGGACCGGATCGTGATTTTCGACACGCCGCCCGCGCTTGCCGCCTCGCCCGCTGCCGAGCTTGCCCAGCATGTCGGGCAAGCGCTGCTGGTCGTGCGCGCAGACGAAACCAGCCGCGCCGCTCTGGAAGACGCGCAGCAGCTGTTGTCGGCCTGCGGCGATATCAAACTGCTTCTGAATGCCGCGCGCTACAGCCCATCGGGGCGGCGCTTCGGCACGTACGGCACCAAGGGGAAATGAAGATGCGTGCCCGCTCTTTTGCAGCCGCATTGCTGGCCGCTGGCTTGATCGCCGCGGCTGCCAATCCGGCTTACGCACAGGCCCAAAGTCAGGGATCCGGCCAAGGTCAAGGTCAGGGGGGCGACACCCCCGGCCAGCGCGGCAACCGCGTCGTGCAGCCCTATATCGAGGTCGGTCAGATCGTCTCGGCTGAGCTCAGCCCCGGCGATGATGTCGTCACCTTCACACAGGTCGCGGTGGGCGTGGACATCAACGTGCAGGGCCGCAACAGCGGCGCAGCGGTCTCGGTCCGTTATGAACGCAATATCGGCTACGGCGATGACAGCGTCGACACCAACACCATCAGCGGGGTCGCACGCGGCACGCTGGCGCTGGTGCCGAACACGCTGAGCCTTGAAGCGGGCGCGCTTGCCTCGCGCAGCCGGATCGACGCGGGCGGCGGCACCACCGCCAACCCGCTGGTGCGCGAAGATGCCGAAAGCCGGATCTACAGTTTTTATGCCGGGCCGAGCCTCAACACCCGCGTCGGTGATGTCGATGTGCAGGGCGTGGCGCGCGTCGGGTACAACAGGTTCGAGGCCGACGATGCGCTGGTAACGCAAGCGGGCAACACCATCGATGTGTTCGATGACAGCGTGACCTATCTCGGCCAGTTGCGTGCTGGGGTAAGTCCGGGCGTGGTGCTGCCGGTGGGCCTTGCGGTCACGGCAGGCGGTTTTCAGGAAGATATCGGCAATCTCGATCAGCGGGTCCGCGATCTGTTTGTGCGCGGTGATGTGACCTTGCCGGTGTCGCGCACGCTCGCTCTTGTGGCGGGTGCGGGTTACGAGGACGTCGAGATTTCGAGCCGCGATGCCGTGCGCGATGCCAATGGCGTGCCGGTGATTGGCTCCGATGGCCGATTTGTCACCGATCCCAACGCCCCGCGCCGGATCGCTTTTGATGTCGACGGCCTGCTGTGGGATGTCGGCGTGCTGTGGCGGCCGTCGTCGCGCACCAGCCTTCAGGCTTCAGTCGGGCGGCGCTACGATTCCACCACCTATTACGGCACCTTCACCTATGTCCCCAGCCAGCGCAGCGCTTTTGCTGTGGCGGCCTATGACGGGGTGAGCGGCGTCGGCGGCACGCTCAACAACGCGCTGGCGGGTCTTTCGAGCGATTTCGAAGCGATCCGTAACCCGGTGACGGGTGATTTCGGCGGGCTGGTGAGCGGCACCGAAGGTCAGGCGTTGATCGGCGGCGTCGGCTCGACCCGTTCGGCAGCGTTCCGCGGGCGCGGGGTGCGTGCGTCGTACCAGCGCACGATGGGCCGCACCGTGGCGGCGCTGGGCGCGGGCTACGACCGGCGCACCTTCATCGCAGCGGCCGGGACGGTGCTCGCACCGGTGAACGGGCTGACCGATGAAAGCTACTATGTCATCGGCGGTCTCACCCGCCAGATCGGGCAGGACGCGAACATCACAACCAATGCCTACGTCAACTGGTTCAACGCGGCCGGTAACAACAACGACGTGACGGCGATGGGCGCTTCGGCGGCCTACAACCAGTCAATCACCCAGCGGCTCGTGGGCCGGGCAGCGATTGCGGTCGATTACTTCGACAGCGAATTCACCGCCCAGGACTTCGCCTTTGCCACCGCGCTGGTTGGCCTGCGCTACAATTTCTGACGGGATAAGCGGCTCATGTACGAACAATTCTACGGCTTCAGCGGGCGACCCTTCCAGCTCACCCCCGACCCGCAGTTCTATTTCGAGAGCACCAGCCACAAGAAGGCGATGAGCTATCTTGGTTATGGCCTGGCGCAGGGTGAGGGCTTCATCGTCATCACCGGCGAGGTCGGCGCGGGGAAATCGACGCTGGTCGCTCATCTGATGGAGCGGATCGATCCGGCGGCGTTGACCGTGGCGCAGGTCGTCACCTCCGCGCTCGACGGGGCCGAGGTTGTGCATGTCGTGGCGCAGGCGTTTGGTCTGCATGTCGAAGGGCAGGACAAGGCCGGGGCGCTTGGCGCGATTGAGCGCTTCCTCCAAGACGAGGCGCGCGCGGGCCGCCGCTGCCTGCTGGTGGTGGACGAGTGTCAGAACCTTGAGCTGACCGCGCTGGAAGAGCTGCGGATGCTTTCCAACTTCCAGCTCGGCGCGCATCCCTTGCTGCAAAGCCTGCTGCTCGGCCAGCCCGAGTTCCGCCGCATGGTCGCGCATCATCCGGGGCTGGAGCAGCTGCGCCAGCGGATCATCGCCTCGCACCATCTCGAAGCGCTGGATGCCGGCGAGGTCGAACACTACGTGCGCCACCGGCTTCGCCATGTCGGGTGGGACAATCGGCCGATGTTCGATGCCGGGTTGCTCGAGAGCCTCTATCGTCACACCGGCGGAATTCCGCGCCGGGTCAATCAGGTGATGAACCGCCTGTTGCTGCTGGGCGCGATCGAGGAGTGCGATACCCTCAGCCTCGCCATGCTCGACGACGTTATTGCCGAAATGGCGGCGGATCAGAGTCGCGGCGCGCGCGGTGCGAGCGATCTGCGCTCCGCACCCGCCGCTGCGCCTCAGCCTGCCGCTCCGGTGGCGCAGGGCAGCCTGCCCGCAACCGAAGTCGCCGCGCTGCTGGCCGAACGCGATGCCCGCACCGCGGAACTCGAAGCCGCGATCAGCGAATTGCAGGCCGCCGGGATGGGTCAGGGTGCAGACGGCGAAGTGCTTTCGCCCGAGGAAGCCCGCATCGCCGAAGCCCGCTTTGCCACCGCGCTCGAGCGGATCGAAGCACGGCTCGAAGAGCAGGAGCAATCCTTCCGCCATGTGCTCACCATGCTGATCGAGTGGCTTGAGGAAGACCCGTCGCGCGAGGCGGCGTAACGCCATGAACGCCCCCTTCCAGCCACTCTCTGAACGACTTGCAACCGGCGCCAGTCCTGGCGCTGCGCAAGGCATCGTGAACGGCCTGTCGGTCGATGTCGAAGACTGGTTTCAGGTCGGCGCCTTCGAGAACGTCATCGCCCGCGGCGAATGGGACAGCATCAAGACGCGCGTGGAGGACAATGTCTACCGCGTGATCGATCTGTTCGCCGAAGCCGATGTCAGCGCGACCTTCTTCACGCTGGGCTGGGTCGCCAAACGCCACCCCAACATGATCCGCCGCATCGCTGACGCAGGCCATGAACTCGCCAGCCACGGCTATGACCATGCGCGGGTGTTCACCATGGATCGTGCGGGCTTTGCCGAAGACATCCGCAAGGCGCGCGCCATCATTGAGGATTGTTCGGGCGTGGCGGTCACCGGCTACCGCGCGCCGAGCTTCTCGATCGACAGCCGCACGCCCTGGGCCTTCGCTGAACTGGCCGAGCAGGGCTATGCCTATTCTTCCAGCGTCGCCCCGGTGGCGCATGATCACTATGGCTGGCCCGAAGCGCCGCGTTTTGCGTTCAAGCCGCTGCCGTGGTCGCCGATGGTAGAGCTACCGGTAACCACCGCGATGCTGGGCGGACGGCGCGTGGCGGCAGGCGGTGGCGGGTTCTTCCGCGTGCTGCCTTACGGCTTTTCGCGCTGGGCGATCCGGCAGGTCAACCGCGCCGAAGGCCGCCCGGCGGTGTTCTATTTCCATCCGTGGGAGGTCGATCCCGATCAGCCGCGCGTTGCCCATGCGCCGCTGCGTTCGCGCTTCCGGCATTATACGGGCCTCGGCAAGATGGCGGGCAAGCTGCGCGAGTTGGTCCACGAGTTCCGTTGGGGCCGGATGGATCTGGTCGCCCACCGCGAGGCGGCGCGGGCCGAGGATCTGTATCTCCCAAGCCCAGACGCAGCGACGGCGGATATCGCGGCATGAACGCGCCGGTGAAAGCCGGAACGAATGCGCGCGCCATTGATTTCCGCGACGCACAGGATGTGCGCCGGATCGAAGGCTTCCTCGCCGAAGCAGGCGCGAGCTTGTTCCACCGACCGGCCTGGCTGCAAGCGGTCGAAGCCGGAAGCGGCCAGCGCGCGGCGGGGCTGGTGGCCGAACAGCTCGGCGTGGTGACGGGCTGGCTGCCGCTGACCGAAGTGCGCTCAGCCCTGTTTGGCAAGGCGCTGGTATCGAGCGGGTTCGGCGTTGGCGGCGGGATCATCGCCACAAGCGCCGAAGCTGCGGGCGCTTTGGCCGCAGCGGCGCAGGATCACGCGGAGCGCGGCGGCTTTAGCGGGATTGAACTGCGAGGTGGGGCAATTCCGGATGGCTGGGAGACTTCGTCGGAAAAGCATTGCGGTTTCGAACGCGCGCTTGCGGCAGATGACGAGGCGGAACTGCTCGCCATACCGCGCAAGGCCCGCGCTGAAGTGCGCAAGGGGCTGGGCTTTGGCCACCGTGTCACCGTGGGGCAGAGCGCGGCTGATCTGGCCGCGCATTACGCCTGTTACAGTGAAAGCGTCCGCAACCTTGGCACCCCGGTGTTTCCCAAGCGCCTGTTCGCGGCGATGATGGAAGCGTTTCCGACCAGCAGCGATATCCTCACCGTCTGGCAGGGCGATACCCCGCTTGCGAGCGTGTTCAGCTTTTACCACGATGGCGCAGTGTTGCCCTTCTGGGGCGGCGGCGTATTCGCGGCCCGGGCCGCGCGCGCCAATGAGGTGATGTATTACGAGCTGATGCTCCATGCCCGCCGGCAGGGCATGACCCGGTTTGATTTCGGGCGCTCCAAGACCGGCAGCGGCCCTTTCGCCTTCAAGAAGAACTGGGGTTTCGAGCCTGAGCCGCTCACCTACGGGGCATGGACCGCACCCGGCCAGCCGCCGCGCAACATCGACCCGACCGATGCGAGCTATTCCCGCAAGATCGAGCTCTGGAAGAAACTGCCGCTCCCCATTGCCAACACGCTAGGGCCGTGGATCGCGCGCGGGCTTGCGTGATGGGGGAGATCCTGTTCCTCGCCCACCGGGTGCCGTTCCCACCCGATCGGGGTGACCGCATCCGATCGCACCACTTGCTGAAGGCGCTGGCGCGCCTCGCCCCAGTTCACGTCGGGTGCTTTGCCGAAGGGCCGGGCGAGGGCGAAGCGGCGCTCGCCGCTACGGCCGCCAGTTATTGCATCGCGCCGCGCACCAAGCCGCTACCGCTCGCCGGGGCCGAGGCTGTGCTGGCAGGCAAGCCGGTGAGCCTCACCGCGTTTCACTCGCGCAAGCTGGAACGCTGGGTCCGCGAGACCATCGCGGCGCGGGATATTGCGGCCATTGTCGTCTTCTCCGGCCAGATGGGGCAATATGTCCCGGCGGATTTCCAAGGGCGCGTCGTAATCGACCTGTGCGACGTCGATAGCGCCAAGTTTGCAAGCTACGCCGCCGCCGGGGAGCGCGTGTGGCTCAACGCGCGCGAGGCGCGGTTGCTGGCTGTCGAGGAAGAGCGGCTCGGCCGCCGCGCCGATGCGACCATCCTGATTTCCGAGGCCGAGGCGGCGCTCTATCGCAGCCGGTTGACTGCACCCGACAAGGTCAATGCACAGGTGATCGGCAACGGGATCAACGCTGCGTTCTTCGACCCCGCAGGCATCACCCTGCATCCGGTCATCGCAGACCTGCCGGGGCCGCATTTCGTCTTCACCGGCCAGATGGACTACCGCCCCAACGAACAGGCCGCGCTGTGGGTGATCGAAGCGCTGATGCCGAAACTGCGCGCGCGTTTCCCGCAGGCGATATTCCATGTTGTGGGGCGCAACCCGACGGGCAAGCTCATGGCCCATCACGGCACTCCCAGTGTGCAGGTATGGGGCGAGGTGCCCGATGTGCGCCCCTTCATCGCTGCCGCCGATGCCGTGCTCGCCCCGCTGCTGATCGCGCGCGGGGTGCAGAACAAGGTGCTCGAAGCCATGGCGATGGCCAAGCCTGTGGTGCTGACGCCCGAGGCCGCGACCGGGATCGCCGCCAGCGATGGCGAGGATTGGCTGGTGTGTCCGCCCAATCCTGCCGCCATGTGCGCGCGCATCGAAGCTTTGCTGTGTGATCCCGAGGCGCCCGCCCGGATTGGCGCGGCAGCGCGGCGGTTCGTGCTCGATCATCATGGTTGGGAGGCGATGCTGGCCCCGCTCGCAGGGCTGATCGGCATGGCGGGCGAGGGGCAGCGCCATGCCGCCTGAGAGCGCCACTTTGCCCTCACCGCCCGCATCGACCAGCCTTCCCGTCGCATGGCGCGGCCCGCTTGGCGCGCTGGCCTTGGCGGCGGCGGTGCTGATCGCAGTGACGGCGCAAAGCTGGGGCGCGATGCTGCACCAGTGGTGGAATATCGACACCTACAACCACCTGCTGCTGGTGCCCTTCATCACTGCCTGGCTGGTGGGACTGAAAGAGGAAGAACTCGCCGGGATCACGCCGCAACCTTTCTGGCCGGGTCTGTTCGGTGTCGCCGCTGCGCTGAGCCTTTGGTGGTTCGGCGAGACACGCGGCATCAACCTTATCGCGCAAGCGGGCGCGGTGGCTGCGTTGCAGGCGACGGTCGTCACTGTCCTGGGCCTGCGCGTCAGCCTGCTGCTCGCCCTCCCGCTCGCCTTTGCCAGTTTCCTCGTGCCGTTCGGCGACGAGATCATCCCCCCGCTGCAAACCGTGACGGCCGAGATCGCCATCGCGCTCACCCACTTGAGCGGCGTGCCCGCGCGGATCGAGGGCATCCACATCCACACGCCCGCCGGCCTGTTCATCGTCGCCGAGGCGTGCTCCGGTGTGAAATTCCTGATCGCGATGGTCACGCTCGCCGTGCTGGTGTGCTTCACCTGCTTTGAAAGTTGGACCCGCCGCGCGGCTTTCCTCGCCGCCTGCATCATCGTGCCGATCCTTGCGAACGGCGTGCGCGCCTGGGCGACGATCTATGTCGCGCAATTCATCGGGGCCGAACAGGCGACCGGCTTCGACCACATTGTCTATGGCTGGATTTTCTTCGCCATCGTGCTCGCCGCGCTGCTAGGCGGGGCATGGCGGTTCTTTGAGCGGGAGCCCGAGGCCTATGGCTGGCCCGCCGCTGCGATTGCCGACTGGCCCTTGATTGCCCGCGCCGAGGCCTTGCGCTTTGCGCCCACCAGCGCTGCGCTCGCGATCATTGCCCTGGCGGCGATTGCCGCGCTGGCTGCGCTGCTCTAGGCGGCAAGACTATGTGCGGGATTGCCGGGATCTTCCATGCCGAGACGCCCAAGCCGGTTGACCCGTCGCGGGTTGAGCGGATGTGCGATGCGCTGGCCCATCGCGGGCCTGACGGGGCCGGGGTGTGGACCGATCAGGGCGTCGGCCTCGGCCACCGCCGCCTGTCGATCATCGACCTCGCCGGGTCTCCCCAGCCGATGCACACGCCCGATGGCCGCGCGGTGATCGTCTTCAACGGCGAGATCTACAATTTCCGCGAATTGCGCCGCGAGTTGGAACAGGCAGGTTTCACCTTCCGCACCTCGGGCGATACCGAGGTGATCCTCGCCGCGTGGCAACGCTGGGGGCCGGATTGCCTCAAGCGGCTCGACGGGATGTTCGCCTTCGCGCTGTATGACCGCGACAAGCGCCAGCTGTTTCTCGCCCGTGACCGGTTCGGGGTGAAGCCGCTATTCTACGCGCCGCTGTCGGACGGCAGCATCGCCTTTGCTTCGGAACTGAAGGGCCTGCTCGCGCATCCCCAGCTGCGCCGCCGGGTCAATCCGCAGGCGATCGAGGCCTATATGACCTGGGGCTACGTCCCCGACACGCATTCGATTCTGGCGGGTGTGGAGAAGCTGCCTGCTGGCCATTTCTGGCTACTGGAACAGGGCCGTGCACCGGGCCGCCCGCAGCGCTGGTGGGACATTGACTTCACCCAGCGCGAGCGGGGGAGCGAGGCGGATCTGTCGGCACAGCTCGTCCACCTGCTGCGTGAAGGCGTGCGGTCGCGCATGGTGTCGGACGTGCCGCTGGGCGCGTTTCTTTCGGGCGGAGTGGATAGCTCCGGCGTGGTCGCGCTGATGAGCGAGGCGTCGAGCCAGCCGGTGCAGACCTGCTCGATCGGCTTCGATGTCGCCGCCTATGACGAGACGTCCTATGCACGACAGGTGGCTGCGAAGTTCGGCGCGGATCATGCCGAGCGGATCGTCGCGACCGATGATTTCAGCGCCATCGACCAGCTTGCCGCGATGTTCGACGAGCCCTTCGCCGATGCCTCGGCTCTGCCCACATGGCGCGTGTGCCAGCTCGCGCGGGAGCGGGTGACCGTGGCGCTCTCGGGCGACGGGGCGGACGAGGCTTTCGGCGGATACCGCCGTCAGGTGTTCCACCACCACGAAGAACGCGCGCGATCGATCCTGCCCGCAGGCCTGCGCGCGCCGCTATTCGGCGCATTGGGCCGCGCATGGCCCAAGGCCGACTGGGCGCCGCGTCCCCTGCGCGCCAAGGCAACCCTGCTGGCCCTCGCTGAGAGCGGTGAGGAAGGTTACGCGCGCGGGCTTTCCGTGACGCTCCCCGATGCGCGCCGCGCGTTGTACTCGGACAGCTTCACTGCCAGCCTCGAAGGCTTCCGCGGCGAGGATGAGCTGATCGCGCTGATGCGCGCCGCGCCGGGCCGCTCGGGCCTTGACCGTGCGCAATATGCCGATCTGATGTTCTGGATGCCGGGCGACATCCTCACCAAGGTCGACCGCACCAGCATGGCGGTGAGCCTTGAAGCGCGTGAGCCTCTGCTCGATCACCGCCTCGTCGAGTTCGCCGCAAGGCTGCCCGAAGGGATGCGGGTCAAGGGCACCACTGGCAAATACCTGCTCAAGAAATCGCTCGAACGCTATCTGCCACACGACATTCTCTATCGGCCCAAGCAGGGCTTCGTGACCCCGATTGCCGAATGGTTGCGCGGGCCGCTGGCGGGCGCGGCGCGGGCGATTGGGGCGAGCGGCGGGCTGGCGCAGACCGGGTTCTTCGACCCGCAGGCGATCAGTGCCATGGCCGAGGCACACATAGCCGGACGCGCCGACCATTCGCGCACGCTGTGGCAATTGCTGATGCTGGAGAAGTCGCTGACCCAGCTTGGGGTGAGCGGTTAGGCCGGTCTAACTCCCGTTCGTGCTGAGCTTGTCGAAGCACCGCACTTTCTTCTCTATCTAGGGCAAAAAGGAAAAGCAGCCCTTCGACAGGCTCAGGGCGAACGGGGTGGGGCTAATCCTCCGTCCCATGGCCCAGCGCCATGTAATCGGCGCTCTGCATTTCGTTGAGGCGGCTCACCGTGCGCTCGAACTCAAACGCGCCGTCGCCTGCCTGATACAGCGCTTCCGGTTCGGCCGCGGCGGTCACGAACAGCTTCACGCGGTGTTCGTAGAGCGCGTCGATCAGCTTGGTGAAACGGATCGCCTCGTTGCGGTTTTCCGGCCCCATGCGCGGGATGCCGACGAGGATCACGGTGTGAAAGCTGCGCGCAATTGCGAGATAATCCGCCGCGCCGCGGTTTTCGCCGCACAGCTTCTTGAAGCTGAACACGCCTACGCCTTTGAGGCTTTTGGGCACATGGAGCGTGCGCCCACCGCCTAGGTCAAGCGTGCCGCTGGGCACATGGGCAGCGTCTTCGGGTTCGAAGTCGGTGAGACGGAAGAACGCATCGCGCACCTGCGCTGTCGCACTGTCACCAATCGGCGCGTGCCATGTCTTGAGGTCGCCGATCCGGTCGAGCCGGTAATCGGTCGGGCCGTTCAGCGACAAGACGTCCATCTCGCGCTCGACCAGATCGATGAAAGGCAGGAACAGCGAGCGGTTGAGCCCGTCCTTGTAGAGATCGCGCGGCGGGCGGTTGCTCGTGGTGACGATCACCGTGCCCGCCTCCATCAACGCGGTGAAGAAGCGGCCCATGATGGCCGCATCGGCGGTGTTGTTTACCACCATTTCGTCGAAGGCGAGGCAGCGCACTTCTTCGGACAGGCGCGTGGCGACCGCAATCAGCGGGTCTTTCAGCTGCGCCTTGCGCGCGTCCGCTATTCGGCGGTCGACTTCGAGCATGAAGGCGTGGAAGTGAACCCGGCGCTTGGCCGGAATGGCGAGCGTCTGGACGAACAGGTCCATGAGCATCGACTTGCCGCGCCCCACGCCGCCCCAGATGTAGAGGCCGCGCGGGGGCGCGGGTTTCTTGCCGAACAGCTTGCCCAGCAGCCCGCCCGCTGGCGCCTCTGCCTCCAGCGCGGTCTGGAGCGCGGCCAGCTTTTCCGCCGCTGCGCGCTGATCCGGGTCTGCGCGAAGCTCACCGCTGGCGATCAGCGCATCGTAACGGGCCAGCAGCCCGCTCACGCGCGCGAGCGCATCTTGCGCACGATGCCCGAATAGCTGGCGATGATGTCCTCGGTCCCGTCATCGCGGGGTTGGGTGGCAAATCCCCGCAGGAACAGCATTCGCCCGGTCTCGCGCACGATCTCGCTGACGGCATCGAGTGGACGCGCGGGATCGCCTGCACCCACGAATTGTGTCGAGAGTTCAACCGTAACCGAGGGCCCGGCTTCACCGCTGCCGTTGATGTGCATCGCGGCGAACAGGGCAATGTCGATCAAGCCGAGCGTCACCGCGCCGTGGATGTTGTCGCCCAGATTGGTGTGGCGGCGTTCGGGGAACATCCGCAGGCGGCATTTGTCGCCTTCCTTGCGCACCTGCATGTCGCCGAGAACAGCGGTATTGAACCGCGTGCGATCCACCAGATTCCAGCTGTGCCAGCCAACCTCGCCGCCGCATTCCTCGGGGGCGAGGGGGTGGTGGTCGAACGGCGCGTTGATGGGTTCGCTGGTTGCCATGTTTACGCGCCTGTCCGGTCAGTCTGCGAGGATCAGATCGCGCGTTCGGCCATCATCTTCTTGGTTTCGGCGATCGCCTTGGCCGGGCTGAGACCCTTGGGGCATACATTCGCGCAGTTCATGATCGTGTGGCAGCGATAGAGACGGAACGGGTCTTCCAGATCATCCAGCCGCTCACCGGTCATCTCGTCGCGGCTGTCCGCCAGCCAGCGATAGGCTTGCAGCAGGATCGCCGGGCCGAGGAACTTGTCGGAATTCCACCAATAGCTCGGGCATGAGGTCGAGCAGCAGGCGCACAGGATGCACTCGTAGAGGCCATCGAGCTGCTCGCGCTGCTCGGGCGACTGCAGCCGCTCCTTGCCGCTCGGCGTCGGGGTGACGGTCTGGAGCCACGGGCGGATCGAAGCGTATTGCGCGTAGAAGTGCGTGAAGTCCGGCACCAGGTCCTTGATCACGTCCATGTGCGGCAGCGGGGTGATGCGAATCTCGCCCTTCAGATCCTCGATCGCAGTAGTGCAGGCGAGGCCGTTCTTGCCGTTCATGTTCATCGAACACGACCCGCAGATGCCCTCGCGGCACGAACGGCGGAAGGTCAGGGTAGGGTCGATCTCGTTCTTGATCTTGAACAGCGCGTCCAGCACCATCGGGCCGCATTCGTCGAGATTGATCTCGAACTTGTCGTAGCGCGGGTTCTGGCCGGAGTCGGGATCATAGCGATAGACCTTGAACGCCTTCACGCGCCCACCCGATGCCTTGTGCACCTTGCCAGCAGCATTGATCTTGGAATTCTTGGGGAGAGTGAAGGTCGCCATGAACTGATCCCGTTTCGATTTGCACCCTATCTAACGCCATTGTCCCCCGGCGCAAGCGGGCGGTGGCTGGCAATTGTTGCAGGCTTTCGCACAGGTGTTGAGCGCAGCACGGGACCGCTGTTGGAGACACATGAGACACTGTCCAGAAGGACAAAATGCTCCCCCTTCAACCTGCGTGCAGCAGTTGCTGCAATTGCACAGGAAAAAGCGGGGAACTGGCGAGACATGCGGACGCTTTAGCAGGCATGGACAATGTAGGAAAACGGCCGCCGGGCGCGCCAAGGATCGCGTGTGTTTTCGGTGCTTCGGGCGGGATCGGCCGCGCGCTTTGCGAAGCGCTGGCGGTGGGTGGGACCGAGGTGATTTATGCCGGATCGCGCGCCGGGCAGGGGCCAGATGGCGCGGGAATCCGGCCTTTCCCCTTCGATCTGAAGGACGAGGCCAGTATCGCGGCGGTTGCCGAAGCGATGCGCGCAGAGCCCCCCGAGTTGGTGATCGCGGCAACCGGCGTGCTGACACTGTCGGACGGTACCGGGCCGGAGCGGACCTACAAGCGCCTCGATCCCGCCGCGATGGCCGAGGTGCTGGCATTGAACACCATCGGCCCAGCGCTGATCGCCAAGCATATGCTGGGGATCATGCCGCGCGGGAGCGCCTTCACCTTCGCGGCGCTTTCGGCGCGGGTTGGGTCGATTTCGGACAACCGGCTTGGCGGATGGCATTCCTACCGGGCGAGCAAGGCGGCGCTCAACATGTTGCTCAGGAACTTCGCGCTGGAAATGGCGCGCACCCACCCCGAGAGCGTCATTGTCGGCCTGCATCCGGGGACGGTCGATAGCGGCCTGTCCCAGCCGTTCCAGTCGGGCCTGGCCGAGGGTCAGCTGACCGCTCCCCAGGATGCGGCGGCCAATCTGCTGCGCGTACTCGCTGGCTTGGCGCCGGAGCAATCGGGCCGGGTGTTCGATTTCCGTGGGGCAGAAGTCCCCGCCTGAGCACAAAGCACAGCTTTCCTTGCGCCAGCATCGGGCTAAACCCAAGGTTGAGCGGGAAGGGGAACGACGCATGGGGATCACCAGCTGGTACGAGGCGAACGTCATGCCGCGCCTCATCACCTGCGCCTGTTCGCAAGGGCAGGTGATGAAGCGGCGCTCTGCCGTGGTGCCACTGGCGCGCGGAGACGTGTTCGAGCTGGGCTGCGGCGGCGGGATCAATCATGCATTCTACGATCCCAAAGCGATCACCTCCTATGCCGGGATCGACCCGCATGAAGGCTTGCTCGATGGCGCGCGGGCCGCGGCGCGGGCCAAGGGCTGGGCGGCCGATCTCAGGCAAGGGTGGGGTGAGGCGATCCCCTTCGCTGACGCCAGCTTCGACTGCGTGGTCTGCACCTTTACGCTCTGCTCGGTGAGCGATCCGGCACAGGTGATGCGCGAATTGCGCCGCATCCTGCGTCCCGGTGGGCAAGCGCTGTTCCTCGAACATGGACGCGCGCCCGACAGTGACGTGCGGCGCTGGCAGGAGCGGATCGAACCGGTCTGGAAGCGCCTCGCAGGCGGTTGTCACCTGACGCGGCCGATTGCGGGTGCGCTCGCAGGCGCAGGCTTTGCGGTCGAGACTTTGGGTCAAGGCTACACCCCCAAAGCCCCGCGCTTTGCCGGGTGGATGGAGTGGGGCATCGCCCGCAAGCCGCAATAGCAAAGGGCGGGAGAGGTTGCCCGCTCCCGCCCCATAAATGCTTGGCCTGATCGGCGAGCGCTTACTCGCCGAACGTGCGCTGCCACCAGCCGCGGCGCGGCTTGGCATCGCCATCGGGTTCGGCATCGGCCTTGGGCTCAGGGGCCGGAGCCGCTTCAACTCCTGCCGGTTCTGTTGCCTCTGCGGTTTCGGCCGGTTCGGCATCGGCCACCTTGGCCTTGCGCGGCGCACGCTTGCGCTTGGGCTTTTCGGCCGGCGCTGCCTCTGCTTCGGCGGGAGCCTCTGCGGCGACATCGGCTGCTTCGGCAGCAATTTCGGGCGCGAGCTCGGCTGCCACTTCGGCAACCGGAACCGCTTCCTTTTTCTTGCGCGGCGCACGGACGCGCTTGGGCTTTTCTGCCGGAGCGGCTTCGGCCACTTCGACTTCGGGCACATCGGCGGCAACCTCAGCCTCGGCCGGTGCGGCCGCTACTTCGGCTGCGGCGGCGGGCTCGCCGTCATCCTGCGCTTCGTTGCCATCGCTGTCAGCGTCACCATCGGAGCCGCCTTCGCTGCCTTCATAGGTGCCGTCACGACGCTTGCGCCCGCGACCACCGCGGCGGCGGCGCTTCTTGGGCCGGCCTTCGCTGTCGGTCGCGCCGTCATTGGCGCCTTCAGCGCCGTTGTCATCGGCGTTGCGGGCTTCGCCATTGTCATCGCCATCGTCGCCAGTGTCAGCGCCGTCTTCGGAGTTTTCACCCTCGGCGCCTTCGCCTTCATCGCCGCGATTGCGGTTGCGACCACCACGACGGCGGCGGCGCTTCTTCTTGTTCCGGCCGCCTTCATCGTCATTGTCGGCGCGTTCGCGGCGCGCTTGACGGGGCTCACGCTCTTCGACCTCTTCCTCGGCGAAGTCTTCTTCCTCCTCGGGCAGGTCATCTTCCGGCTCGTCGTCGACGATCGGTTCGAACTTGGGCGCAAAGGCTGGGCGCGGGCCGGAGCTGGAGACGGCCATCTTGGCGCCTTCCTCTTCGCCTTCGGGCACGACCGCGACATTCACGCCGTAACGCTGTTCGATCTCGACCAGATCGGCGCGCTTTTCATTGAGCAGGTAGATCGCCGCTTCGGTGCTAGCTGCAAGCCGGATCAGCGTACCCTTGCCGCGTGCCGCTTCGTCTTCGATCAGACGCAGCGCCGATAGGCCAGCTGATGATGCTGTGCGGACCAGACCCGTGCCGTCGCAATGCGGGCAGGGGCGGGTGGTCGCTTCGAGCACGCCGGTGCGCAGTCGCTGGCGGCTCATTTCCATCAGCCCGAAGCTGGAGATGCGGCCGACCTGGATGCGCGCGCGGTCATTCTTGAGCGCGTCCTTCATCGCCTTTTCGACCTTACGGACGTTGGAGGGGTACTCCATGTCGATAAAGTCGATCACGACGAGGCCTGCCATGTCGCGCAGGCGCAGCTGGCGGGCGATTTCCTTGGCCGCTTCAAGGTTGGTGTGAAGCGCGGTCGCTTCGATCCCGTGTTCCTTGGTCGAGCGGCCGGAGTTGATGTCGATCGAGACCAGCGCCTCGGTCGGGTTGATGATGAGATAGCCGCCGCTCTTGAGCTGCACCATCGGATCATACATCGCGCGCAGCTGGTCTTCCGCGCCGTAACGCTGGAACAGTGGCACAGGATCGGAATAGGCCTTCACCCGCCGGGCATGGCTGGGCATCAGCATCTTCATGAAGGCCTTGGCCGACTTGTAGCCGTCCTCGCCCTCGACGACGACTTCCTCGATTTCCTTGTTGTAGATGTCGCGGATCGCCCGCTTGATCAGGTCGCTGTCCGAATGGATCAGCGCCGGTGCGACCGAGGCGAGGGTGTTCTCGCGAATCTCGTCCCACACGCGGGCGAGGTAATCGAAGTCACGCTTGATCTCGGGCTTGGTGCGGCTCATGCCGGCGGTGCGCACGATCAGGCCCATCGACTTGGGCAGCTTGAGATCGGACACCATGTCCTTCAAGCGCTTGCGATCGCTGGTCGAGCTGATCTTGCGGCTGATCCCGCCGCCGCTGGAGCTGTTGGGCATCAGCACGGTGTAGCGCCCGGCAAGGCTGAGATAGGTGGTGAGCGCTGCACCCTTGTTGCCGCGTTCTTCCTTGACGACCTGCACCAGCAGCACCTGGCGGCGCTGGATCACGTCCTGAATCTTGTAGCGGCGACGCAGCGCCATGCGCTTGGCGCGCACCTCGTCGACCTGCTTGGCGCGGCTGCGGCCTCCCTTGCTATTGGCGCCGTTGTCGCCGCCTTTGCTGCCCTGACGGCGACGGCCCCGGCGACCACGGCCGCGGTCCTGATCCGAGCCATCGGCGTTCTCTTCGCCGTTCTGGTCATCATCGCCATTGTCGGCGTCGTCGTACGAACCGTCTTCGTCGCCCGAATTGTCGTCAGATGCGCCGCCTTCGAAGGTGGCGACATCGTCCTTGTCGGAGGTGTCGACTTCTTCGACGCCGTTTTCGGCAAAGTCTTCGGCGAGAGATTCGCCGCTTTCTTCTTCGGCGTCATATTCGTCGCCGGGGGAGATGCCTTCATCTTCCTCTTCAGCGCGCAGACGTTCTTCTTCTTCGGCCGCCTCAGCCTCTTCAGCGAGCAGCGCATCGCGGTCAGCCTTGGGGATCTGGTAGTAGTCGGGGTGGATTTCGCTGAAGGCGAGGAAGCCGTGGCGATTGCCGCCGAAATCGACGAAGGCCGCCTGTAGCGAGGGTTCGACCCGGGTTACCTTGGCGAGGTAGATATTGCCTTTGATCTGCTTGTGTTCAGCAGATTCAAAATCGAATTCCTCAATCCGGTTGCCCTGCAGAACCGCCACCCGTGTTTCTTCCGGGTGGCGCGCATCGATTAGCATGCGCGTTGACATTGAATATTCTCCATGCGCCCAGCCTTGCCCGCAATGGGGCATGAAGGGGGCGCGCATTATGTGGTGAACCGGCCTGCGTGATAGCTGTGCCGGAAGGGGAAATCGCGCTTTGGCCGCCAGCGGCGCTCAGTGCGAAGCTCGTGTCTGCAATGTGGAACGTGCGGCCGAGCGCCGCATCTTGACCCGCGAGGGCACGCACGCGCTGTTTGCGCATTGTGCTCATCGATCGGGAAAAACGTTCTGTCACTACATCAACCTGTACTGGGCCGGGTGCGAGAAATGGAGGTGCCCCGGCGCAAGAGGAACGCAGGTCAAGCGCAAAGTGCGCCGTGATGCAACCTCTCTGGCAATAGCGCTAGCACTGTGGGGCAAACCCCGCAACTCTATTGCGCTGGCAGCGCGCGAGACCGTAAGCACCTTACCACCATGAGTTTTCGTACTCTTCTGTTGATCGTGTTTCTGGCACCGATTGCCTTGCTTGGCGGGGCGAGCGTGTTGGGTCTGACGATCCCGGTGCCCGAATGGGGGCGCGATTATGTGCTGCGATTTGCGCTCGAGGATGAAGGCGCGAAAATCGACTTGCCACAGGTGGAGGGCCCCGATGATCCCGCACGGCCGCTGGTGGTGATCGACGCCGGGCATGGCGGGCGCGATCCGGGCGCAATCGGCACCGATCCTGAGGGCCGGAAGGTCAACGAAAAGGACATCACCCTCGCCATCGCACTTGCTGTGCGGGATGAATTGCTGCGGCAAGGCGGGATACGGGTGGCGCTGACGCGCGCTGATGATCGCATCGTGCCGCTGCCCTATCGGCCAGAGATCGCCCGCTTGCTCGATGCAGATCTGTTCATCTCGGTCCACGCCGATTCCGCCGGGGAGCGCGCCGATGTCAGCGGGGCGAGCATTTACACTCTGTCCGATGAAGCATCGAGCGAAGCGGCGGCGCGCTTTGCTGCCCGCGAAAACGATGCTGACCGCTTGAACGGCATCACGTTGGATGGACAAAGCGCGGCCGTGAGCGCGATTCTGGTCGGGCTGTCCCAGCAGCGCACGCAGGAAGACGCGCTCGAATTCGCCAGCCTCGTGCTACGCGAGGGCGAACGCAAGCTGGCCTTTGTCCCGCAGCCCAAACGCGCCGCCGGGCTTGCCGTGCTGCGGGCGCCCGATGTGCCCTCGGTCCTGTTCGAAAGCGGCTTTGTCACCAACCTCACTGATCGCGCGCGTCTGACCACGGCTGAGGGGCGGGCCGAGTATGCCGGCGTGCTGGCGCGCGCGATCCGGGTCTATTTCGCGCGGCGCAGCGCTCCTGCAGCGGACGGCGAATAGGATGGGAAATCGGCTAGCTTTCGCCAATCCCCGCGTGCTAGTTGCCGCGCGTCCATGACTGAGCCAACCGCCTCAACTGTCGCCGAACCCGGCGCGCCCTCCACCTGGGCTTACCTGCGTTACCGCGTGAACCGCGATCTCGGCGGCGCGCTGGCGTGGTTTCGTGAGCGTTGGCGGCAGAGCTTCTGGTTTAAACTGGTCGCGGGGGCATTCGGTGTGTTCCTCGCATTGTGGATCGCGGTGTTCGTGTGGCTGGCGAGCGACCTGCCCGAAGCCGAGGCGTTGCTGACCTATGAGACGCCGCTCCCCACGGTCGTGCGCGGCTATGACGGCGAGATCGTCCACACTTATGCGCGTGAGCGGCGGGTGCAGCTGCAGTATGCCGACTTCCCGCAAAAGCTGATCGAATCCTACCTCGCAGCCGAGGACAAGACCTTCTTCAGCCACGGCGGGGTCGATTTCTTCGGCACCGCCAATGCGGTGTTTGATTACGCTACCAAGTTCGGCTCGGGCGAGCGTGCGGTCGGCGGGTCGACCATCACCCAGCAGGTCGCCAAGAACCTGCTGCTGGGCGACGAGTACTCCGTTACCCGCAAGCTCAAGGAAATGATTCTCGCCGGCCGCATCGAACAGGTGCTGACCAAGCAGGAAATCCTGGAGCTCTATCTCAACGAAATCCCACTCGGGCGGCGCAGCTTTGGGGTGCAGGCGGCATCGCGTGCCTATTTCGACAAGGATGTCGACGCGCTTGAACTGCACGAGATGGCCTTCCTTGCGATCCTGCCCAAGGCGCCCGAACGCTATGGCCGCAAGGGTCAGGAAGAGGCCGCGCTGGAACGGCGCAATTTCGTCCTCGGCCAGATGGAAGAGAACGGTTTCATCACAGGCTCGCAGCGTCGGGCGGCTGCGGCGCAGCCCTTGGGCCTCGTCACCCAGCGGCGTGAGCGCAGTGTCGATGCGGGCTACTTCCTCGAAGAAGTCCGCCGCGAACTGATCACGCGGTTTGGTGAGACGGCGGAGACCGGGCCGAACTCGGTCTATGCAGGCGGGCTGTGGGTGCGCACTTCGCTTGATCCGCAGATGCAGACCGCCGCCCGTGATGCGCTGCGCGAAGGTTTGCTGCGCTATCATGGTGGGCGCGCGTGGGCGGGGCCGATTGCGACACTCGATGTCAGCGCGGGCAATTGGGCGAGCCAGCTGCAAAGCTCGCCGCTCGGCATCAGCTACAAGGACTGGCGCGTTGGTGTTGTCACCAGCCGCAGCGGGCAATCGGCGCGGATCGGCTTTGCCGATGGCAAGGAAGCGCCGCTCGGCAATCTGCCCAACGCGCTGAAGGCAGGTGATGTGATCGCGGCCAGCCCGTCAGGCAATGGCTGGAACGTGCGCACCATCCCCGAAGCGCAGGGCGCGCTGGTGGTCGAGAGTGCACAGACCGGCCGGGTGCTGGCGATGCAGGGCGGGTTTGATCACCGCCTGTCGGACTTCAACCGCGCCACCCAGGCGATGCGTCAGCCGGGTTCGACCATCAAGCCCTTCGTCTATGCCGCCGGGCTCGATACCGGCATGACCCCCTCGACCCAGGTCGATAACAATCGCTTCTGCTATTATCAGGGCGCCAATCTCGGCGAGAAGTGCATTCGCGGTTCGGGCAGCGGCGGGCAACATCCGATGCGCTTCGGACTTGAGCAGTCGCAGAACATCATGACCGTCCAGATCGGCATGACCGCGGGCATGAACAATGTCGTCAAGGGCATCGAGAAGCTCGGCATCGGCAAGTTCGCCGCCTACCCCTCGACCGCGCTGGGCGCAGGCGAAACAACGCTGGTCAAGATGGTTGCCGCCTATAGCGCGCTCGCCAATCATGGGCGGCTCAATCCGCCGACCGTGATCGACTATGTGCAGGATCGTCGCGGCAAGGTGCTGTGGCGCGCTGACAACCGCGATTGCCGCGGCTGCAACATGGCGAAATGGGATGGCAAACCGATGCCGCGCTTCGGCGTGCGCGGCGCGCAGGCGATGGACGCGCGCACCGCGTTTCAGGTGATGCACATGCTGCGCGGCGCGGTCAGCCGCGGTACGGCGACAGTGCTCAATCCGCTGAACTTGCCGCTGTTCGGCAAGACCGGCACCACCACCGGCCCGAAGGACGTATGGTTCATCGGCGGCACGCAGCAGATGATCGCTGGCGCCTATATCGGTTTCGACCAACCCCGGAACATGGGCGGCTATGCCTTTGGCGGGACGATTGCCGCGCCGATCATCAAGAGCCTGATCGAGAAGACCAAGCCCAAGTGGTCTGACCTTCCTGCCGTGGCGCCTGCGGGTGTCCGCATGGTGCGGGTCGACCGCCGCTCGGGCAAGCGCGTGTTCGATGGCTGGCCGACCGACGACCCCCGCTCCGCGATCATCTGGGAAGCCTTCAAGCCCGACACTGAGCCAGAGCGTTACACCCGGCAGGACGCGATCGCGGCCAAGCGCAATGAAATCCTGGCGCTGATCCGCGCCGGGCGGCAGAATGCCGAAAGCGCAGTAGTTGACGAGCCTGCCCCGGATGCGGTCGAATTCATCGATGAAGGCGGGGTTGACTGATCCCGCGTGGAACCGGTCGCGGGGCTGGCGGGTTAGTGTGCCATGACCAGCACCCGGACCCGCTTCACCCCCTTCGCCGCGCTCGCCCTGATCGGGCTCGCCGCGATGACCGTCACCTCCGCTTCGGCTGAACTGCCCAAGGGTGCCAAGGCCCCCGGCTTTGCCACCCGCGCCGCGCTGGCAGGCTCGGAGTTCGGATTCACGTTGAGCGCTGCCTTGGCCAATGGGCCGGTGGTGCTCTATTTCTACCCCAAGGCCTTCACCAGCGGATGCACGCTGGAAGCCAATGCCTTTGCCGCCGCGATGCCGCAATTCAAGGCGGCGGGTGCGAGCGTCATCGGGATGTCGAACGACGATATCGAAACCCTCAAGCGCTTCAGCCGCGAAGAATGCCGCGATGCCTTCCCGGTTGGCGTTGCCTCGGCCAAGATCATGGCGGCTTATGATGTGGCTGGCAGTGGTTCAGGCTATGCCAGCCGCACATCTTACGTGATCGCGCGGGACGGCAGTATCGTCGCGGTGCATTCCGCCGCCGATTATCGCGGCCACGTCGAAAAGACCTTGGCGGCGGTGCGCGCGCTCAAGAAGTAGGCCGCCTGGGAGCGGCGCAGCCGCTTTACAATCGCGCGCGCAGCGTTAAGCGGGGCCGACTTTTTTAGAGCATCACTGAAGGATAGACGATGCGGGCCGAAGGCCAGGCTTACATCAACCGGATCGAAGCGGCGCTGGCGCTGGTGCGCCTGTCGCTCGATTGGGATCGCGCGCTGCGGAGGCTCGATGAGTTGAACGCGCGGGTGCAGGACCCGAACCTGTGGGACAACCCCAAGCAGGCGCAGGCGATCAGCCGCGAGCAGAAGACGCTTGAGACGGCGGTGAACACCGTGAACGAAATCGCCGCCGAAATGGCCGACGCGATCGAGTTCATCGAAATGGGTGAAGCCGAGGGCGAAGACACCATCGTCGAGGATGGCTTGGCGACCCTGCAACGTCTCGCCGACCGGGCGGATGCCGATAAGGTGCAGGCGCTGCTGTCGGGCGAGGCTGACGGCAATGACACCTATCTCGAAATCCACGCCGGGGCCGGCGGGACCGAGAGCCAAGACTGGGCCGAGATGCTGTTCCGCATGTATGGCCGCTGGGCCGAACGGCGCGGGTTCAAGGTCGAGACGGTGGAATATCAGGCAGGCGAACAGGCCGGGATCAAGTCGGCAACCCTGCTGATCAAGGGCGATGGCGCCTATGGCTATGCCAAGACCGAAAGCGGCGTCCACCGTCTGGTCCGCATCAGTCCCTATGATAGCAGCGCCCGCCGCCACACCAGTTTTTCAAGTGTGTGGGTCTATCCGGTGATCGACGATTCCTTTGAAATCGACATCAATCCGGCCGACCTCAAGATCGACACCTACCGCGCCTCGGGCGCGGGCGGGCAGCACGTCAACACCACCGATTCCGCGGTGCGCATCACGCACCAGCCGTCCGGCATCGTGGTCGCCAGCCAGCAGGACCGCAGCCAGCACAAGAACCGCGAAATCGCGATGAACATGCTCAAGGCGCGGCTTTACGAGGCGGAGATGCGGTCTCGCGAGGAAGCCGCCAGCGCCGAACATTCCGCCAAGAGCGATATTGGCTGGGGCCACCAGATTCGTTCCTACGTCTTGCAGCCCTATCAGATGGTCAAGGACCTGCGCACCGGGGTGGTCTCGACCTCGCCTGACGCCGTGCTCGACGGCGCGATCGATCCCTTCATCTCGGCGGCGCTCGCTCAGCGGGTGACGGGTGAAAAGGTCGAGATCGAGGACGTGGAGTAAGCCTGATGCGTCGCATCGGGGTCTGGTCCGGTTGGGGAGTGGGCGCAGCGCTGCTGCTGGCCGGGTGCGATGGCATCGCGCCTGTCACGGGCGATGCAGGTGCAGGCGAAGTGAGCTTCCCCAAGCCCGACCGCCCTGTCGCCAAGGTTGTGTCCAACCAGTTCTCCAACGAAGACGCGCGAGACGAGCGTAACGAAGCGCAAGTGGTGATGGACCTCGCCGATATTCGTGCCGGCATGACCGTCGCCGATATCGGCGCGGGTGAGGGTTACTATACCGTGCGCCTGGCCGAGCGGGTCGGCGCCGATGGGCGCGTGCTGGCGCAGGACATCAGCCGCGAAGCGCTGGACCGGCTCGGCCGCCGGGTCGAACGCGAGCGGCTCGAGAATATCTCGATCAAGTTTGGCGATGCCGACAATCCGCAGCTTCCGCCCGACAGTTTCGACCGCATTTTCATGGTGCACATGTACCATGAAGTGACTGATCCCTACGCCTTCCTGTGGAACATGTGGCCCGCGCTGAACGCTGGCGGGCAGATCGTGGTCGTGGAAAGCGACAGCCCGGTCGGCCGCCACGGACTGCCGCACACGTTGTTGTTCTGCGAGTTCGAAGCCGTCGGCTATGTGCTGGTCGAGTACATCGAACGCCCTGACATCAAGGGATATTTCGCTCGCTTCCAGCGCGGCACCAAACGCACCGCGCCTGATGCGATCAACGTCTGCGAGGCAGGCTGACGGCGCTAACCCATGAGGTTGCGAGGCGAGGCCGCCCCGACTATGGCAAGATTACGTAAGAAAGCGCGGGTTTCGCGCAAAGGGGATTTTCATTGTTCAAGGGATTGAGCCCGATCGTTTATGGCGGTCGTGAAGTCTGGCCGCTGGTAGAAGGCGGCAAGGGTGTATCGGCAACCAATCATGCGAGTTCCGGCGCTTGGGCCGCTGCTGGCGGGATCGGCACGGTCAGTGCAGTCAATGCGGACAGCTATGACGCGGACGGCAATCCCATCCCGCAAATCTATCACGGCCGCACCCGCGAAGAACGGCACCAGGAGCTGATCCGCTACGCCATCGACGGCGCCACCACGCAGGTCAAACAGGCCTATGAACTCGCGAACGGCAAGGGCGCGATCAACATCAATGTGCTGTGGGAAATGGGCGGGGCGCAGGCCGTGCTCGAAGGCGTGTTGGAAAACACCCGCGGCATGGTGACCGGCGTCACCTGTGGGGCGGGGATGCCCTATAAGCTCGCCGAAATCGCGGCGCGCTTTAACGTCTGCTACCTGCCGATCGTGAGCTCGGGCCGCGCCTTCCGCGCGCTGTGGAAGCGGTCCTATCACAAGGTGCCCGATCTGATGGCGGCGGTGGTCTATGAAGACCCGTGGCTGGCGGGCGGGCACAATGGCCTCTCCAACGCCGAAGACCCGACCAAGCCCGAAGACCCCTATCCGCGCGTCAAGGTGCTGCGCGACATGATGCGCGCCGAAGGCGTCAGCGACGACGTGCCGATCGTGATGGCGGGCGGCGTCTGGTACCTGCGCGAATGGAACGACTGGATCGACAATCCCGAGCTTGGCAAAATCGCCTTCCAGTTCGGCACGCGGCCGCTGCTCACGCAGGAGAGCCCGATCCCGCAGATCTGGAAAGACCTGCTGCGCACCGTCGAGCCCGGCGATGTGCTGCTCCACAAGTTCTCGCCCACCGGCTTCTATTCGAGCGCGGTCAAGACTCCGTTCCTCTATGACCTGATGCACCGTTCGGAGCGTCAGGTGCCCTACTTCAAGCGCGGCGTGGAAGACGGCACGGTGCAGCTGGGCGAAGACGGCAAGGCGCGCAGTTTCTGGGTGAAGCCGGAAGACAAGGCCAAGGCCGAAATGTGGATGCGCGCCGGTCATACCGAGCCGCTCAAGACCCCGGATGACACAATCGTGTTCGTCACCCCCGAAGCGCGTGACACCATCCGCAAGGACCAGCAGGATTGCATGGGCTGCCTGTCGCATTGCGGTTTTTCCAGCTGGAAGGACCACGACGACTACACCACCGGACGTCTGGCCGACCCGCGCAGCTTCTGCATCCAGAAGACCTTGCAGGACATCGCCCATGGCGATGACCCGGACAACAATCTCGCCTTCGCGGGCCACGCGGCTTACCGGTTCAAGACCGATCCGTTCTTCTCCAACGGCTACACGCCGAGTGTGGGTGAACTGGTCGAGCGGATTTTGACGGGGGATTGAGCCTGCGGCGCGGTGTTGGTGGCGATCAGCCCCACACCAGCGCCGTCAGCACCTGATCGGGCGGGCGGTGGCCGTCGGCCCACATGCGGATATTGGCGATCACCTTATGCCCCGAATCCTCGCGGCCCTCGGCTGTGGCGCTGCCGATGTGGGGGAGGGTCATGACGTTGGGATGCGCGATCAGGCGCGGGTCGACATGCGGCTCGTCCGGGTACACGTCGAGCCCTGCGCCTGCCAAATGCCCCGATTCCAGCGCTGCGATCAGCGCTTCCTGATCAATCAGCTCGCCGCGCGCGGTGTTGATGATGCTGCTACCCGGTTTCATCAGCGCGATCCGGCGCGCGTCGATCAGGTGGCGGGTGTCCTCCGTCAGCGGGCAGTGCAGGGTGAGAATGTCAGCCTCGGCCATCAGCGCGTCGACATCGCCGACATAGCGCACGCCCAGCATCCGCTCGAGCGCCTCGGGTAGCGGCTTGCGGTTATAATAGGCGATCTCCAGCCCGAAGGCGCGGGCACGATGGGCGACGGCCTGGCCGATGCGGCCCATGCCGATGATGCCGAGCACCTTGCCCGCCAGCTTGCGCCCGAGCAGGCCTGACGGCGCCCAGCCAGTCCACTTGCCGCTGCGCACAAGGCCCGTGCCTTCGCGAATCCGGCGCGGCACGCCGATGATCCCGGCCATGGCGATGTCGGCCGTATCGTCGGTGAATACGCCGGGTGTGTTGGTGACGAGGATCTTGCGCGCGGCGGCGGCAGGCAGGTCGATATGTTCGGTGCCAGCGCCGAAATTGGCGATGAGGCCCAGCCGCTCGCCAGCACCGGCGATCAGATCGGCGTCGATCCGGTCGGTCACGGTCGGCACCAGCACGTCGCAATCCTGCATCGCCTTGGCCAGTTGCTCGCGCGTGAGCGGCACATCGCTTGCGTTCAGCACCACATCGAACAGCTCGCGCATCCGCGCTTCGACCTCCGGCATCAGGTGGCGGGTGACGATCACGCGCGGGACATTGGCGAGCGGACGGGTGGGGCGCTGGGTCATGGCTGACGGGCTAATGCCACAGGGGCTTCGCGGTCAAGGCGCGGATGCACACGCGCTGCTTGAATCCGCAGGGGCTAAGGCGCTATCGCTTCAGGAATGCAGGGATTCCGTTTCTTCTCGACGCTCGGCCTTGTGCTGATGCTGGCCGCAACTTTCATGATCGCGCCGCTCAGCGCGCAGGACCGGACGCTGCCCTATTGGGCGAGCCTGCGGTACGAGAAGGTGAATATGCGCGTGGGGCCGAGCGCGGAATATCCCGTCACCTGGGTCTATCTGCGGCAGGGCCTGCCGGTGAAGGTGGTGCGGGTGCGCGAAGGCTGGCGTCTGGTAGAAGACCACGAAGGCACGCAGGGCTGGGTGGCGTCGAGCCAGCTCGATCCGGCGCGGGGCGGGCTGGTGATCGGCGCGGGTCTGGCCGAAGTGCGGGCTGAGCCTAGCACAGCGGGAGCCGTGAAATGGCGGGCCGAACCGGGCGTGGTGACCAAGCTCAAGGCGTGCCGCACGGGCTGGTGCGAGGTGGATATTGCCGGGCGCAAGGGCTGGATCAGCGCCGCGCGCCTGTGGGGCTCTGACACGCTGCCGGGCGACGAATAACGCCGCCCGGCGCGCTCAAATCAGATCAGTTCGACCGCAACCGCCGTCGCTTCCCCGCCGCCGATGCACAGCGAGGCGACGCCGCGTGTCTTGCCCTGTTGCTTCAGCGCATTGAGCAAGGTGACGATGATCCGCGTTCCGCTCGCCCCGATCGGGTGACCGAGCGCGGTGCCGCCGCCGTTCACGTTGATCTTGTCGTGCGGGATGCCAAGGTCACGCATCGCGAACATCGCCACGCAGGCGAAGGCCTCGTTCACTTCGAACAAATCGACATCGTCGACGCCCCAGCCAGCGCGGGCTAGCACCTTCTGGATCGCGGGGATCGGCGCGGTGGTGAACTGCGCGGGGGCTTGGGCGTGTGAGGCGATCGCAACCACGCGGGCGACCGGCGTAAGGCCCTTGGCCTCGGCGATGCTGGCGCGGGTGAGCACCACGGCAGCGGCGCCGTCCGAAATCGAGCTTGAGGTCGCGGCGGTGATTGTCCCATCCTTGGCAAAGGCGGGCTTGAGCTGCGGGATCTTATCGGGGCGGCCCTTGCCGGGGGCTTCGTCATGTTCGACCACGACATCGCCGGTGCGGGTCGAAACCGTGACGGCCACCACTTCGTCAGCGAAGGCGCCGCTGGCAATCGCGCGGTTGGCGCGGGCGAGCGATTCGATCGAATAGGCGTCCATGTCCTCGCGGGTCATCTGGTAGGCGTTGGCGGTGTCCTGCGCGAAGGTGCCCATCGCCCGGCCCGGCTCATAAGCGTCTTCGAGGCCATCGAGGAACATGTGGTCATAGGCCGTGTCATGCCCGAGCCGCGCGCCCGACCGGTGCTTCTTGAGGAGGTAGGGCGCATTGGTCATGCTCTCCATCCCGCCTGCGACCACCACATCGACAGTCCCGCTGGCGAGCGCTTCGCTGCCCATGATCACGGTCTGCATACCGCTGCCGCAGACCTTGTTGACCGTGGTCGCCTCGACCGAGAGCGGCAAGCCCGCCTTGATCGCCGCCTGACGCGCTGGTGCTTGCCCAAGCCCAGCGGGCAGCACGCAGCCCATATAGGCGCGGTCGATATCCTCGCCCGCCACGCCCGCGCGCTCGACCGCAGCCTTGACCGCGACAGCGCCGAGATCTGTCGCCGACACATCGGACAACGCGCCCTGCATCGCGCCCATCGGGGTGCGGGCGTAGGAGAGGATCACGATTGGATCGGCGGGGGAGAGCTGGGTCATGGCAAAGTCCTTGCGTGACATGGGGGGTGTTCTGGCGGCGGATGTAATGCTGCAATGCGTCAAACGCAATCGCGGCCCGGATCGAAGCGCCTTGCCTTGGCCACGCCTTTGGGCGAGAACGCGTCGCAAATGAAAACGCATCTATGTCTCACGGGAGAATGACATGGCCGATGATCGCCGCGATGAACTCGAAGCCCTGCTTGCGCGCCAGCGCGCCGCCTTCACCGCCTCGCGCCCCGAGCCTTTGTCGCAGCGCAAGGACCGCATCCGCCGCGCGATGGCGCTGGTGAAGGACCACGGTGAGGCCTTCGCCAAGGCGATGAGCGCCGATTTCGGCAATCGTTCCTACGCGCAGTCGATGCTGACCGACATTGCCGCCACGGTTGGCGCGGGCAATCATGCGCTCAAGCACATGGACGCCTGGGCCAAGCCTGAAAAGCGCAAGGTGCAATTCCCGCTCGGCCTGCTGGGCGCCAAGGCCGAGGTGCGTTACGAACCCAAGGGCGTGATCGGCATTCTCTCGCCGTGGAACTTCCCGGTGCAGCTGGCTTTCGGCCCGCTGATGCAGGTGCTGGCCGCGGGCAACCGTGCGATGATCAAGCCGTCAGAATTCACCGAGCGCACCAGCGAGTTGATGGCTGAACTCACAGCCGAGTATTTCGCGCCCGAGGAAGTCGCCGTGGTGACCGGCAGCCCGGAAGTCGCCGCGGCATTCTCCTCGCTGCCGTTTGATCATCTGGTCTTCACCGGATCGACCGCGACCGGTCGCCGCGTGATGCAGGCCGCCGCAGCGAACCTCGTGCCCGTGACGCTCGAACTCGGCGGCAAGTCGCCTGTCATCATGGGCCGCAGCGCCGACTTCGCCAAGGCGGGGGAGCGGATTGCGCTCGGCAAGATGATGAACGCTGGCCAGATCTGTCTCGCGCCTGATTATCTGATGGTGCCTGAAGACAAGCAGGACGAGGCCGTGGCGGGCGTCGTTGGTGCGGCCAGCGCGATGTATCCCACCCTGCTCGACAATGACGACTACGCCTCAATCGTGTCCGACCGCCATTTCGAACGGTTGCAGGGCCTCGTGTCCGACGCCAAGGACAAGGGTGCCGAGGTGATCGAGGTCAACCCGGCGGGCGAGGATTTCGCCAACTCCAACCAGCGCAAGATGCCGCTCACGATCCTCAAGAACGTGAACGACGGCATGGCGGCGATGCAGGAGGAAATCTTCGGCCCTGTTCTGCCGGTGATGACCTACAAGGCGGTCGATCAGGCGGTGGATTACATCAACGAGCACGACCGCCCGCTCGGCCTCTATTACTTCGGCGAGGAAAAGGCGGAACAGGAGCGCGTGCTCACCCGCACGATCTCGGGCGGAGTGACCACCAATGACGTGGTGTTCCACGTCTCGATGGAAGACCTGCCGTTCGGCGGGGTCGGCCCGTCGGGCATGGGGAGCTACCACGCGATCGAGGGCTTCCGCGAATTCAGCCACGCCCGCGCAGTCTATCATCAGCCCAAGATCGACATCGCGAAGCTCGCCGGGATGAAGCCGCCCTATGGCAAGGCGACCGAGAAGGCTGCGGCGAACATGATGAAATGAAGACGCTCGCCGCCGCGCTGGCTGTGCTTCTGGCCCAGATTCCGGCGGTCCCGCTTGGTGCTGAGGAGCCACCGGCGTGGCGTGCGGTCGATGGCGCGACGGGCACTATCGCGGACGTCGCGGGGTTGGAGCAGCTGGCGCGCGACTTTCCTGACAGCACCAATGTCCGTCTGCGCCTTTTCAACGCTCAACTCGAAGCAGGCGATGGGGAAGCGGCGCTCGCCAACCTCGCGTGGCTGAAAAAGCGCGGTCATGTCTTCGGCGAGCGCGCGCAGGCGCAGATCCCGGTCCTGATCGGCGCGGCCCACGCCGAGGCCGCGCGCGCGCTGCTATTGCCCACCGCAGAGGTGATCGCTGCAAGCACGATCTTTGATGAGGTGCAGGCCGAAGCCGGGTTGATCGAGAGCGTGTTCGTCGCGCCAAACGGCATCGAAGCGTTGGCAACCTCGGTCTCTCGCCGGTCCGTTTATGCTCGCGGGCCCGGCGACGCGTGGGACGAGATCGCAACCCCGCGCGCTTATGCTCTGTCCGGCATTGTCTCTGCCCCCGATGGGCGAACGGGCTGGATCGCTTCGGGCAATACCGACGGTTCGCCCGCTGATCCCGAGCGGTTCTTCGGCTTGATCGGACTGACCGACGAACCTGGCGAGTTTCGCCTTATTCCTGCTCCGCCAGGTGTGGCGGTATCGGACCTTGCAGTTGGGCTGGACGGCACGGTCTATGCCAGCGATCCGCAAGGCGGCGGTGTCTATCGCGCTCGCGCCGATGCACCTGCGCTCGAGACGCTGATTGCCCCCGGCATCTTCCGCTCGCCCCAAGGGCTGGCCGTCAGCGCGGATGGGGCGCGGCTTTATGTCAGCGATTACCGCTATGGCCTCGCAGTGATTGACCTCGCCAGTGGCGCGCGGACGCGGCTTTCCAGCGATGTTCCGGCCGCACTCGACGGGGTGGATGGGCTGTGGCTGCATGGCCGCGAGCTGATTGCCGTGCAGAACGGCACCAGCCCGATCCGGATCAGTGCCTTCTCTCTTTCTGAGGACGGCACTCGGATCATCGGACACCGCATCCTGGAACAAGCGCACCCCGATTGGACCGAGCCGCTGGGCGGCAGCGTCGCCAAAGGAGCGCTCTACTATGTCGGCACCGGCCAGTGGGATCGTTACGACCAAGGGCGCCTGCGCGATGGCATGGCCGCCATCCCCAGCGTGATCCGCCGCTTGCCGCTCGCCCCGCGCTGAACGATCTGTCGCAACCTTTGTTCGATTTCCTGCAACATACCTGAGGGGTTTTCCGCGAGTCGCAGGCTTGCGCCCCGCGTGCGACAGGCTTAGGGCGACGAACGGGATTAACAGCTTGGACATCGTCGTGGTCGACCTCAGCCAGTATCTACCGATACTGTTATTCGTGCTCGTGGCTTTCGGGCTCTCGATCCTGTTTGTGGTCGCGCCCATGGCGGTGTCGCGCCTCACGGGCACCCACAATCCCGATGCGGAAAAGCTCTCCGAGTATGAATGCGGCTTCCCCGCGTTCGAGGATGCGCGCAGCCAGTTTGACGTACGCTTCTATCTGGTCGCGATCAGCTTCATCGTGTTCGACCTTGAAGCCGCCTTCCTGTTCCCCTGGGCGGTGAGCCTGGGTGAGACGGGCTGGGTGGGCTGGGGCGGCATGATGGTGTTCCTGTTCATCCTCGCGGTCGGGCTTGCTTATGAATGGAAGAAAGGGGCGTTGGACTGGGAATGAATACCATCGTTACTCCTCCCCAAGGACTGCCTGACATTTCTGCGCTGACCACCGCCGCTGGCGGTGAGGTGCGTCAGCCGGATGCGTCCTATTTCACCGCGATGCAGACCGAGGTGAATGACAAGGGCTTCCTCGTCACCTCGACCGAGGACCTGTTCCAATGGGCGCGCACCGGCTCGCTGTGGTGGATGACCTTCGGCCTTGCCTGCTGCGCGGTCGAGATGATCCACGTGAACATGCCGCGTTATGACATGGAGCGCTTCGGCGCTGCCCCGCGCGCCTCCCCGCGCCAGTCGGACGTGATGATCGTCGCGGGCACGCTATGCAACAAGATGGCTCCGGCGCTGCGCAAGGTCTATGACCAGATGTCCGATCCCAAATATGTGATCAGCATGGGCAGCTGCGCCAATGGCGGCGGCTATTACCACTATTCCTACTCCGTCGTGCGCGGCTGTGACCGGATCGTGCCGGTCGACATCTATGTTCCCGGTTGCCCGCCGACCGCCGAGGCGCTGCTTTACGGCGTCATGCAGTTGCAGCGGAAGATCCGCCGCGTCGGCACGATCGAGAGGTAAGGGCGCATGGCCGTTCTCCATTCCGCCCCAAGATTCGCCTCGAATGAAGGCGTGATTGACGCGATCAGCGAAAGCATCAGCGTCTGGCTGATCGACGCAGTTGAAGCGCATGGCGAGGTCAGCTTCCGTGTGAAGCGCGACGATATCGCCCGCGTGCTTGAGACGCTGCGCGATGATCACGCTTACCAGCAGCTGATGGAGATCGCGGGCGTCGATTACCCCGACCGGGCCGAACGGTTCGAAGTGGTCTACATGCTCCAGAGCCTGACCAAGAACCACCGCGTGATGGTCAAGTGCTCGGCGAGCGAGAATACGCCTGTGCCGACCGTCACGACTTTGTGGCCCAATGCTGGCTGGCTCGAACGCGAAGTGTTCGACATGTACGGCGTGACTTTCGCTGGGAACCCGGACCTGCGCCGGATTCTCACCGATTACGGCTTTGAAGGCCACCCGTTCCGCAAGGATTTCCCGATGACGGGTTACACCGAACTGCGCTATTCCGAGGAGGAGAAGCGGGTGGTGTATGAACCGGTCGAACTCGCGCAGGAAATGCGCAGCTTCGACTTCCTCAGCCCTTGGGAAGGCGCGGATTACGTGTTGCCGGGCGACGAGAAATCGCGCGGCGCGCCGACGGTGGCTGAGCCCAAGACGACCGAGAAGCCCGCCGATACCGGCGCAGGGGCCAAAGCCAACGAGGCTGCGGCAAAGTCCTCTGCCCCCGAGCAAAAGGGTGGCGGCACGCCCGCCCCCGGCGCACCAGATGCCACCTCGAAGGAGGGCGGTCGATGAGCATGCAACGCGAAGACTCGCTGACCACAACGGGCGAGGTTATCTCCAATTACACGATCAACTTCGGTCCCCAGCACCCAGCCGCGCACGGCGTGCTGCGGATGGTGATGGAGCTGGACGGCGAAGTGATCGAGCGGATTGATCCGCATATCGGCCTGCTTCACCGCGGCACCGAAAAGCTGATCGAACACAAGACTTACCTGCAGGCGCTGCCGTACTTCGACAGGCTCGATTATTGTTCGCCGCTGGCGATGGAGCACAGCTACGTGCTCGCCATCGAAAAGCTGCTGAACCTCGAAGTGCCGATCCGCGCGCAATATCTGCGCGTGCTGTTCGCCGAGCTGACCCGCATCTGCAACCACATGCTCAACATGGGCGCGCACATCCTCGATGTCGGCGCGTTCACGCCGAACCTGTGGATCATGGACCTGCGCGAAGATTGCCTGAACTTCTTCGAGCGGGCGAGCGGCGCGCGGATGCACTCCGCCTATTTCCGTCCGGGCGGCGTCCATCAGGACGTGCCGGAAAAGCTGCTGGTCGACATCGGCGATTGGCTCGACAACCGCTTCTTCCAGCTGTTCGAAGACGCGATGAGCCTCGTCACAGACAACCGCATCTTCAAGCAGCGCAATGTCGATATCGCCGTGGTCAGCCGGGAGGACGCGATTGCCTGGGGCTTCAGCGGTCCGATGATCCGCGCGGCGGGCATTCCGTGGGATCTGCGCAAGAGCCAGCCCTACGACGTCTATGACCGCATGGAGTTCGACATTCCGGTCGGCACCAATTCGGATTGCTATGATCGCTTCATGGTGCGCGTAAAGGAAGTTTACGAAAGCGCCAAGATCATCCGCCAGTGCCTGCGCGATATGCCGCAGGGGCCGATTGCCTCGACCGATGGCAAGGTCTCTCCGCCCAAGCGCGGCGAGATGAAGCAGTCGATGGAAAGCCTGATCCACCACTTCAAGCTCTACACCGAAGGCTTCCACGTGCCAGCGGGCGAGGTTTATGTGGCGACCGAGAGCCCCAAGGGCGAATTCGGCGTCTATCTCGTCAGCGACGGCACCAACAAGCCCTACCGCTGCAAGATCCGCCCCACGGCGTTCTCGCACCTTCAGGCGATGGACTTCATGTCCAAGGGCCACATGCTCCCCGACGCGACCGCCATCCTCGGCGCGATCGACGTGGTGTTCGGGGAGTGTGACCGGTGAGGGCTGTCCGAGTTGTCATAACGATACTTGGCATCATGGCGGCCATCGTCATGGCCAAGATGGCCCAATATGCAGCTGTCGACGCATTTGGTGATCGCCTCGGTTTTAACTGGGCATCGACGATTGGCCTCGTTCCGGTACTGGCGATCTACTGGTTCGCAGCTGCGAAGCGACCGGACCTTTTCAAATTCAAGGGCAAACAGCGTGGCTGACCGTACCCCCGCACCCGACACCCCCGAACTGCGCGCCCTGTGGAGCGCCTTCGCGTGGACGCCGGAAAACAAGAAAACCGCCGATTGGCACATCGCCAAGTATCCCGAGGGGCGTCAGCGCTCGGCGGTGATGCCGTTGCTCGATCTCGCCCAGCGGCAGGTTGGCGCTGAGACCGATACGCAGGGCTGGTTGCCGCTGCCGGTGATCGAATATGTCGCGGCCTATCTCGGGATGCCGGTAATCCGCGTGCTCGAAGTCGCCAGCTTCTATTTCATGTACAACCTGAAGCCCGTCGGCAAATTCCACGTCCAGGTGTGCGGCACCACGCCCTGCATGCTGCGCGGCAGCGACGACATCATGTCGGCCTGCAAGAAGCGCGGGATGGTGAAGGGCGGGGTCTCGACGGACGGGCTGTGGACCCTCACCGAAGTCGAATGCATGGGCAATTGCGCCACCGCGCCGATGGTCCAGATCAATGACGATAACTACGAAGACCTGACGCCGGAGCGCCTCGACGCGGTGCTGGATGCACTTGCGGCTGGCGAAACGCCCAAGGCTGGTACGCAGGAGCCGGGGCGGCACACGTCTGAGCCTTCGGGCGGGCCGACCACGCTGAAGGACATGGTCAGCGCCAATCACGATTATCGGGGCGAGTGGTGACCGCAGTCGTCTCCATCTTTGGCGCGCTGCTGCTGGCCTTCATCGCCTACAAGGTGCTGATGGGCTTGGTGCGCGTTGGCGTGATCCTGCTCATCATCGCAGTTCTCGCGGGCCTGTGGCAATCGGGAGCGATCGGATGAACTCGGTGACGCTCGCCTTTGCCATCCTCGGCCTGACCGGCTTTGCGCTGGGAGCGGTACTGACAGCGACGGGTCCGTTCGAAATGGGCGTGATCCTGATGGGTATGGGCCTGGTGTTTCAAGTGATTTCGTTGGTGCGGATCAAGCGCGCCAAAGCAAAGGCCAATAGCGAAGGAAGCAGCGATGCTCGCGGATAAGGACCGCATCTTCACCAATGTCTATGGCTTCCAGGACTGGGGCCTGAAGGCAGCGCAGGCGCGGGGCGATTGGGACGACACCAAGGCGCTGCTGGCGCGTGGGCCGGATGCGATCATCGAGGAAATGAAGGCCTCTGGTCTGCGCGGACGCGGCGGGGCGGGGTTCCCGACGGGCTTGAAGTGGTCCTTCATGCCCAAAGAAAGCCGCGATGGCCGTCCGAGCTTCCTCGTCATCAATGCTGACGAATCCGAACCCGGCTCCTGCAAGGACCGCGAAATCCTGCGCCATGATCCGCACAAGCTGGTCGAAGGCGCGCTGGTCGCAGGCTTCGCGATGCGCGCGCGGGCGGCCTATATCTACGTGCGCGGCGAATATATCCGCGAAGCCGAGGTGCTTCAGGCCGCCATCCATCAGGCCTACGAAGCCGGGTTGATCGGCAAGAACGCCTGCGGTTCGGGCTATGATTTCGACGTCTTCATGCATCGCGGCGCGGGCGCTTACATCTGCGGCGAAGAAACCGCGATGATCGAGAGCCTCGAGGGCAAGAAAGGCCAGCCGCGCCTCAAGCCCCCGTTCCCGGCGGGCGCGGGGCTGTATGGTTGTCCGACCACGGTCAACAATGTCGAGAGTATCGCGGTCGCGCCGACGATCCTGCGGCGCGGGGCCTCGTGGTTCTCGAGCTTCGGGCGCGAGAACAACAAGGGCACCAAGCTGTTCCAAATCAGCGGCCACGTGGAAAAGCCCTGCGTCGTCGAGGAAGCGATGAGCATCAGCTTTGAAGAGCTGATCGAAAAGCACTGCGGCGGCATTCGCGGCGGGTGGGACAATCTGCTGGCGGTGATCCCGGGCGGCTCGTCCGTGCCGCTCGTCCCCGCCGCGCAAATTCGCAACGCGCCGATGGACTTTGACGGGCTCAAGGAGCTGGGCTCGGGCCTCGGGACGGCGGCGGTCATCGTCATGGACAAATCCACCGACATCGTCCGCGCGATCAGCCGACTCTCCTACTTCTACAAGCATGAGTCCTGCGGCCAGTGCACTCCCTGCCGCGAGGGCACGGGCTGGATGTGGCGCATGATGGAGCGCCTGCGCACCGGCGATGCAGCGATCGAGGAAATCGACATGCTGCAGGAAGTCACCAAGCAGGTCGAAGGCCACACCATCTGCGCGCTGGGCGATGCCGCGGCGTGGCCGATCCAGGGCCTCATCCGCCACTTCCGCCCCGAGCTTGAGCGGCGGATCAACGAGCATAACGCGCAATTCCAAGAGGCAGCCGAGTAATGCCTAAAGTCACCGTAGACGGTCAGGAAATCGAAGTCCCGGCGGGCGCGACTGTGTTGCAGGCGTGCGAGCTGGCGGGCAAGGAAATCCCGCGCTTCTGCTATCATGAACGCCTCAGCATCGCGGGCAATTGCCGCATGTGTCTGGTCGAAGTGAAGCCCGGGCCGCCCAAGCCGCAGGCCTCCTGCGCGCTGCCCGCTGCTGAGGGTCAGGAAATCCGCACCGACAGCCCGATGGTCAAGAAGGCCCGCGAGGGGGTGATGGAGTTCCTGCTCATCAACCACCCGCTCGATTGCCCAATCTGCGATCAGGGCGGCGAGTGCGACTTGCAGGATCAGGCAGTCGCCTATGGCCGCGGCGGCTCGCGCTATCACGAGAACAAGCGCGCAGTGACCGAGAAGTACATGGGCCCGCTGATCAAGACGATCATGACCCGCTGCATCCACTGCACCCGCTGCGTGCGCTTCTCGGAAGAGATCGCGGGCGTGGACGAAATCGGCGCGCTGTACCGCGGCGAGGACATGCAGATTACGACCTACCTCGAACAGGCGGCGGCGCACGAGCTTTCGGCGAATGTGATCGACCTGTGCCCGGTCGGGGCGCTGACCTCGCGGCCCTATGCTTTCGAAGCGCGGCCGTGGGAGCTGAAGAAGACGCTCAGCATCGACGTCTCGGACGCGGTGGGGGCCAACATCACGCTCCATTCCAAGGGCCGCGAAGTCATGCGCGCGCTGCCGCGTGTGAATGACGACGTCAACGAGGAGTGGCTGAGCGACAAGGGCCGCTATCAGGTCGACGGCTTGACCAAGCGCCGCCTGGACCGCGTGTGGGTGCGTCGGGATGGCAAGCTCCAGCCCGCTGAATGGACCGAGGCGTTCGGCATGATTGCGGGCGCGCTGGACAGCGACAAGGCCAGCATCGCGGCGGTCGCGGGCGATTTGCTCGATGCCGAGACGATGTTTGCCGCCAAGGCGCTGGTCAATGCCTGCGGCTCGAACCTGACCGAGGCGCGCCAGACCGGCATGACCTATGACGTGTCGAACCTCGCTGCGGTGAATTTTAACAGCACCTTTGCCGGGATCGAGACCGCCGACGCCATCCTGATCGTCGGCAGCAATGTCCGTTGGGAAGCCGCGCTGCTCAATGTCCGCCTGCGCAAGGCTGTGAAGGCGGGGGCGAAGGTCTACATCATCGGACCCGCGTGGGAACCGACCTATCCGGCCACCTTCCTCGGCTCCGACCTCAAGCTGCTGAACCGCATCCCCAAGGAATTGGGTGACGTCATGAAGTCAGCGAAGCGTCCGGCGGTGATCCTCGGCGCGGCGGCGCTGGCCAAGGGCGCGCTTCCGGCGGGCCTGAAGCTGATCGACAAGTTCGGTTTGGTGAAGGACGATTGGAACGGCTTCAACGTCCTGCACATTTCGGCGGCGCGCATGGCCTCGCTGATGCTCGGCTTCACGCTTCCGGGCGGGATGGGCGATATCGTGCAAGCTGCGCCCAAGGTGCTGCTCAGCCTCGGCGCGGACGAGATGGATTACGCGGCGTTTCCCAACAGCCTCAAGGTCTATATCGGTCACCACGGCGACAAGGGCGCGCATCACGCCGACATCATCCTGCCGGGCGCATCCTATGCCGAAAAGGACGGGACCTACGTCAACGCCGAAGGCCGGGTGCAGTTCGCCGAAAAGGCGGTCTTCGCCCCCGGTGACGCGCGCGAAGACTGGACGATTTTGCGCGCGCTCGCCGATGCTTTGGGCGTCACCGTCGGCTTCGACAGCTTTGCCGCATTGCAGGCGAAGATGATCGCTGCGGTCCCTGCGCTGGGTGAAGAGGGCCTCGCCGATTACGGCGCGCTGCCCAAGGCGGACTCGGGCGCGAAGTTCGAAGGTGAGCTTGCGGGCTACCCGATCAAGGACTTCTACCTCACCAACCCCATCGCCCGCGCGAGCGAGGTGATGCAGCGTTGCTCGGACGAGCTGCTCCACGGCGCCGATGTGAAGGAGGCTGCGGAATGAAAATCGAACAACCTCCGTTCGCCCTGAGCCTGTCGAAGGGCTGCCCTTCTTTTGGAACCATGGGAGAAGTTGAAGTGCAGGGCTTCGACAAGCTCAGCCCGAACGGGGTGGGTGCAGCACAATGACCGCCTTCTTCCAATCGCTCGGCCTCAGTTACGAGTGGGCCTGGACCGTCGCGACGCTGACCGGGATCATCGTGATCTCGCTACTCGTCATGTTCAGCGTCGCCATGGTGATCTACGTCGACCGCAAGGTGCTGGGCGCGATCATGATGCGGCGCGGGCCGAATGTGGTCGGGCCGTTCGGCTTGCTGCAATCCTTTGCCGACGGTCTTAAGGTTTTCCTCCAAGAAACCATCATCCCGAGCGCCGCGAACAAGGGCATCTTCCTGCTCGCGCCGATCATTACCTTCACCGTCGCGCTGGCGGCCTGGGCGGTGATCCCGTTCGCGGCGGGCGTGGTGCTGGCCGACATCAACGTGGGCCTGCTCTACATCCTCGCGATCTCCTCGATGGGGGTCTACGGCGTGGTGATGAGCGGATGGGCATCGAACTCCAAATATCCGTTCTTCTCGGCGATGCGCGCCTCGGCGCAAATGATCTCCTACGAAGTCTCGATCGGCTTCGTGCTGGTGTGCGTGGTGCTGTTTGCGGGCACCTTCAACATGAGCGGGATCGTCAATGCGCAGCAGGGCTTCGGCTTCGGCATCATCAACGCCTATGCGATCCACCCGCTGCTCTTCCCCATGTGGGTGGTGTTCTTCATCTCGGCGCTGGCCGAAACGGCGCGCGCACCGTTTGACCTGACCGAGGCGGAAAGCGAGCTCGTCGCGGGCTACCAGACCGAATATTCCTCGATGAGCTTCGCACTGTTCTGGCTCGGCGAGTATGCGAACATCCTGCTGATGTGCTCGCTGAACACGCTGCTGTTCTGGGGCGGGTGGCTGCCGCCGCTCGACATTCCGGTGCTCTATATGGTGCCGGGGATTATCTGGTTCCTGCTCAAGACCTTCATGTTCTTCTTCATGTTCAGCTGGATCTGGGCGACCGTGCCGCGTTACCGCTATGACCAGCTGATGCGCCTAGGGTGGAAGGTGTTCCTGCCGATGAGCCTCGTGTTTGTCGCAGTCACCAGTGGCTACCTGATGGCGACGGGGCATTTTGATCGCTCAATCGTGCCGACAGCGCCTGCGACCTCCACCGAAATTGTCCAAACCACCCCTGCGCAGCCTGTCGCTGTGAGAGGCCAGTCATGACCACCGTCTCGCACCTCATCAAGAGCTTCACCCTCTGGGAATTCCTCAAGGCGCACGCCTTGACGCTGAAGTATTTCTTCAAGCCCAAGGTGACGATCAACTACCCCTTCGAGAAGGCGCCGCTCTCGCCCCGCTTCCGCGGCGAGCATGCGTTGCGGCGCTATCCGAACGGCGAGGAACGCTGCATCGCGTGCAAGCTGTGCGAGGCCGTGTGCCCCGCGCAGGCTATCACCATCGAGAGCGAACCGCGCGAAGACGGCAGCCGCCGCACCACGCGCTACGACATCGACATGACGAAGTGCATCTATTGCGGTTTCTGTCAGGAAGCCTGCCCGGTCGATGCCATCGTCGAGGGGCCGAATTTCGAATACGCCACCGAAACCCGCGAAGAGCTGCTCTACGACAAGGCCAAGCTGCTTTCGAATGGTGACAAGTGGGAACGGGCCATCGCGGCCAACCTTGAAGCCGACGCACCCTACCGCTAGGGCGCGCCGGACGAGGGAATTGGGGTCAACGTAAATGCCGCCCCGGCACCGAGGGATCGGAACCGGGACGGAACTTGGACTAGGGATCACATTGCCGCTTTCTGGGCTCGGGCGCATTGCCGGGGCTGCGGATCGGCGGAGTAACGTCATGATACAGGCCATCGCCTTCTATTTCTTCGCGACCATTGTTGTCGCCAGCGCCGTGATGGTCGTCATGGCGCGCAATCCTGTGCATTCGGTCCTGTGGCTGATCATGGCGTTCTTCAACGCCGCCGGGCTGATGGTGCTGGTGGGCGCGGAGTTCATCGCGATGCTGCTGGTGATCGTTTATGTCGGTGCGGTCGCGGTGCTGTTCCTGTTCGTGGTCATGATGCTCGACATCGACTTTGCCGCGATGCGTGCAGGCTTCAGCCGCAACGCGCCGCTAGGCCTGCTGATCGCAGCCGTGCTGCTGGCCGAGTTGCTGCTGGCAGTGGGCGCTTACAACGCAGGCGGACTGAGCCTCGGCACGCCTGACGGTTCTGCGGTGCAGGCCGCCGACACGTCGAACATCGAGGCGCTCGGCGCGCTGCTCTATGGCCGCTACATCGTGCTGTTCGAAATCGCGGGCATCATTCTGCTGGTCGCGATGATCGGTGCGATCGTGCTGACCTTCCAGCCGCCCAAGCCCGGCGCGCGTGCGCGGCAGGACGTGGGCAAGCAGATCCGCCGTCGTCCGGAGGACGCAACCGTCATGAAGAACCCGGAGATCGGGCAAGGGGTCGAACTGTGATCGGCATCGAACATTATCTGACCGTCGGCGCGATCCTGTTCGTGCTCGGCGTGCTGGGGATTTTCCTCAACCGCAAGAACGTGATCGTCATCCTGATGGCGGTTGAGCTGATCCTGCTGAGCGTGAACCTCAACCTCGTGGCCTTTAGCGCCTTCATGCAGGATCTGGTGGGTCAGGTCTTTGCGATGCTGGTGCTGACCGTGGCGGCGGCCGAGGCGGCGATCGGGCTGGCGATCCTGGTGATCTATTTCCGTACCCGCGGTTCGATCGCGGTTGACGATATCAACCGGATGAAGGGGTAAGACGCCCGTGCATCCCATCCTCATCATCGTTTTTGCGCCGCTGGTTGCTGCCCTTATCGCAGGGCTGGGCAACCGGATGCTCGGCAACGTGGCAGCCAAGTCCGTCACGACCGGCGCGCTGCTGTTGTCCGCAGGCCTGAGCTGGCCGATCTTCCTCGGCTTTATCGGCGGGACAGAAAGCGCCGAGGTCGTTCAGGTTCTGAAGTGGGTCGAAAGCGGCACGCTGAGCTTCGATTGGGCGCTGCGGGTTGATACGCTGACCGCGATCATGCTGGTTGTGATCAACACCGTGTCCGCGCTCGTGCACCTCTATTCGTGGGGGTATATGGAGGAAGACCCGGATCAGCCGCGGTTCTTTGCCTACCTGTCGCTGTTCACCTTCGCGATGCTGATGCTGGTGACCGCCGACAACCTCGTGCAGATGTTCTTTGGCTGGGAAGGTGTGGGCCTTGCGAGCTACCTGCTGATCGGTTTCTGGTTCAAGAAGCCGAGCGCGGGCGCGGCGGCGATCAAGGCCTTCGTGGTCAACCGCGTTGGTGACCTGGGCTTCATGCTCGGCATCTTCGGCACCTATCTGGTGTTCCAGACCACCTCGATCCCCGAGATTCTGGCGGTCGCTCCGGGGATGAGCGGATCGACGATCACCTTCGTCGGGATGCGGCTCTACACCATGGATATCCTGTGCATCCTGCTGTTCATCGGCGCGATGGGCAAATCGGCGCAGCTAGGTCTGCATACCTGGCTGCCGGACGCGATGGAGGGGCCGACGCCCGTCTCCGCGCTGATCCACGCCGCGACCATGGTGACGGCGGGCGTGTTCATGCTGTGCCGCCTGTCGCCGATGTTCGAGACTGCGCCGACCGCGATGACTGTCGTCACGGTTGTGGGCGCTGCGACCTGCTTCTTCGCTGCCACGATCGGCACGACGCAGTGGGACATCAAGCGGGTGATCGCCTATTCAACCTGCTCGCAGCTGGGCTACATGTTCTTTGCTGCGGGCGTCGGTGCTTATGGCGCGGCGATGTTCCACCTGTTCACTCACGCCTTCTTCAAGGCGCTGCTGTTCCTTGGTGCAGGCTCGGTGATCCATGCGATGCATCACGAACAGGACATGCGCTATTACGGCGGTCTGCGTAAGGTCATTCCGGTCACGTTCTATGCGATGCTGGCAGGCACGCTGGCGATCACGGGGCTGGGGGTCTATCACCTTGGGGTTGGCTTTGCGGGCTTCTGGTCGAAGGACGCGATCCTCGAAGTCGCCTTCGCGCGCGGCAACGGCGCGGGGCAGTTCGCCTTCTGGGCCGGTGCCATCGCGGCGCTGCTGACCAGCTTCTATTCCTGGCGCCTGATGTTCCTGACCTTCTGGGGCAAACCGCGCTGGATTGAGAGCGAGCATATCCAGCACTCAGTGCACAAGACCCCGGCCGAAGCAGGTGAGGACACCACGGGCGGCTATCACCCGCATGAAAGTCCGATCACGATGCTGATCCCGCTCGGCCTGCTGACCATCGGCGCGATTGCCGCAGGGCAGGTGTTCGCACCCAGCTTCCTCGACAGCGCAGCCTTCTGGAACGGGTCGATCTTCTACAACGAAGACCTGATCCACGCGATGCACGCCGTGCCGTACTGGGTGAAGTACACCGCGCTGATTGTGATGCTGATCGGCTTTGCGGGCGCCTATGTGGCCTACATCGCCAAGCCCGACATCCCGGCGAAGTTCGTCGCAACCTTCGGCGCGCTGCATAACTTCGTGTACCGCAAGTGGTACTTCGACGAGCTGTACGATGCGATCTTCGTGAAGCCCGCTTTCGCGCTGGGCCGCGCTTTCTGGAAGCTCGGCGATATCGGCACCATCGATCGCTTCGGCCCCAACGGCATCGCCTGGGCGGTTGAACGATCTTCGGTTGCCGCCAAGTCGATTCAGTCGGGCTACGTCTACACCTACGCTTTGATCATGCTGCTCGGGCTGGTCGCCGCTGTCACCTTTGTTCTGCTTTAGGAGCGCGCTTCGTAATGGAAGGCCTTCCCATCCTGTCGCTGATGATGCTCGCGCCGCTGGCGGGTGCTGCAGCGTGCCTGTTTGCCGGCGCGGCTGCGGCCCGCTGGATCGCGCTCGGCGCGACGCTAGTCACCTTCGTGCTCGGCGTCGTGCTGTGGTCGAACTATCAGATCGGCGGTCCGCAGTGGCAGTTCACCGAGCGGGCTGAGCTGTTCGCGGGCTTCAGCTATGCGCTTGGGATCGACGGGATCGCGCTGATGCTGATCATGCTCAGCGTCTTCCTGATGCCGGTCTGCATTTTGGCCAGCTGGGAATCGGTGCAAAAGCGCGTCGGCGAATACATGGCCGCCTTCCTGTTCATGGAGGTGCTGATGATCGGCACCTTCGCCGCGCAGGACCTGTTCCTGTTCTACGTCTTCTTCGAGGCGGGCCTCATTCCGATGTATCTGATCATCGGGGTGTGGGGCGGGGACAACCGTATTTACGCCAGCTACAAGTTCTTCCTCTACACCCTGTTCGGATCGGTGCTGATGCTGATCGCGATGTTCTGGATGGTGGCCGAAGCCGGCACCTCGGACATTCCGACGCTGATGCAATACAGCTTCCCGCCCGAAGCGCAGACATGGCTGTGGCTGGCCTTCTTCGCGAGCTTCGCGGTCAAGGTGCCGATGTGGCCGCTGCATACCTGGCTGCCGGATGCGCACGTGCAGGCGCCGACCGCGGGCTCGGTGATCCTTGCCGGCGTGCTGCTGAAGCTGGGCGGTTACGGTTTCATCCGCTTCAGCCTGCCGATGTTCCCCGAGGCTAGCGCGCAGTTTGCTTGGCTGGTGTTTGCCCTGTCGATGATCGCGGTGGTCTATACCTCGCTGGTTGCACTGGTGCAGACCGACATGAAGAAGCTGATCGCCTATTCCTCGGTCGCGCACATGGCGATTGTCACGGTCGGCCTGTTTGCCTTCAACGTGCAGGGCCTTGAGGGCGCGATGATCGTCATGCTCTCGCACGGCCTCGTTTCGGGCGCGCTGTTCCTGTGCGTCGGCGTGATCTACGACCGCCTCCACACCCGCGAGATCGCGCGTTACGGCGGGCTCGCCATCAACATGCCCTATTATGCGCTGTTCTTCCTGCTGTTCACCATGGCGAGCATCGGCCTGCCGGGCACCAGCGGTTTCGTTGGCGAATTCCTGTCGCTGGCGGGCATCTACCAGACTTCGAGCCTCGTCGCGCTGATCTGCACCACCGGCATCATTCTGGGGGCGGCTTACATGCTCTACCTCTATCGCCGCGTCGCGTTTGGCGGACAGGTGAACGCAGACGCCGCCGCGATGCGCGATATCTCAGCGCGCGAGTGGGTGATGATGGCTCCGATTGCGGCGGCGGTGATGTGGATGGGTGTCTATCCCGAAAGCTTCCTTGCGCCGATGCGCGCTGACATCGCCGTGCTCGACGCGCGGCTTGCGGCAGCCGCTCCGGCGGGAGATGCGAAGCTGGCCCCCGGCGCCCCGCGCGCTGCGGCTGCCAATGCGATGCCACATCATGAAGGCTCAGAGACTTCGAGCGCCAAGGAGGGCGCGCACTGATGGAATTCGCTGCTTCTTTCGCGCTTGTGATGCCCGAGCTTGTGCTGATCGCAGCTGGCCTTGTGCTGCTGCTGGTCGCTGCATGGGGCGGAGACAAGGCTGCGCGCCTGATCGCCATCGCCGCCGCCGCAGCGTTCTTCGCGGCCGGGTTCTTGCTGGTACCGGGTCTGCATTTCGGGGTCGACGGCCCCGCCACGCTGGCGTTCGGCGGGTTGATCAAAGTCGATAGCTTCGCGCTGTTTGCCAAGGCGCTGATCTATCTCGCCGCAATCGGCGCGTTGATGATCGCGCCGCCGTTCTTCGATGGCCCCTCGGCGGGCAGCGAGCGGGGCATGCGCGCGGAATACCCGGTGCTGATCCTGTTCGCCGCTGTCGGCATGAGCATCATGGTCTCGGCCAATGATTTCATGAGCCTGTATCTCGGGCTCGAGCTGAACAGTCTGTCAGCCTATGTGCTGGCCGCGATCCTGCGGCGTGATCCGCGCTCGGGCGAAGCGGGGCTCAAGTATTTCGTGCTGGGGGCGCTTGCCTCGGGGATCCTGCTCTACGGGATGAGCCTGCTCTACGGCTTCACCGGTGGCACTTCGTTCACCGCTGTCCGTGCAGGCCTGACGGGCGAGATGGGTTACGGCGCGTTGTTCGGTGTGATCTTCGTGCTCTCCGGCCTCGCGTTCAAGATCTCCGCCGTGCCGTTCCACATGTGGACGCCCGACGTGTATGAAGGCGCGCCGACGCCGGTCACCGCCTTCTTTGCCACCGCGCCCAAGGTTGCCGCCGTTGCGCTCACCGCGCGGGTGGTGTTCGAAGTGTTCGGGGGGCAAGTCGCCGCATGGCAGCAGATCGTGATGTTCATGGCGCTCGCCTCGATCATCTTCGGCGCTTTGGGGGCAATCGGTCAGGAGAACCTGAAGCGGCTGCTCGCCTATTCCTCGATCAACAATATCGGCTTTATCCTGCTCGGCCTCGCGGTCGCCAATGCCGACGGGGCGAGCGCCATGCTGGTGTACCTGTTCATCTATGTCGCGATGAGCCTCGGCAGCTTTGTCGCGCTGCTGATGCTGCGCGGTGAGGATGGCGCGCTGTTCGAGACTTTTGCCGACATCCGCGGGCTTTCCGTGACGCAGCCCGCGATCGCGTGGGCGCTGCTGCTCTTCATGTTCAGCCTCGCCGGCATTCCGCCGCTGCTCGGCTTCTACAGCAAGTTCGTGGTGTTCCAGGCGACTATCGAGGCCGGACTGGTGGCATTCGGTGCGATCGCCATTGCCGCAAGTGTGATCGGCGCGTTCTACTACATCAAGTTCGTCAAGGTGATGTTCTTCGATGAGCCTGCGGGCGTCGTCACCGGCAAGAGCGGCGCGGCCCATTGGGTTTTGCTGGGACTGACAGCGCTGATCGTCTCGCCTTTGGGCTATCTGCTTACCCCGTCGCTCACCGATTTGGCTGACAAGGCTGCGGCCTCGCTGTTCCTTACGGTTTGATCGCCTTCGCCGAACAGACCGGCTCGACCAACGCCGACCTCGCCGCCGCCTTGCGCACGGGTGAGGGCTGGGCCGAGGGGCGCTGGCTGGTTGCCCGCCGTCAGACCGCTGGACGCGGGCGGCAAGGGCGCGCATGGTTTGACGGCGCGGGCAATTTCATGGGCTCGACCGTGGTGATGCTGGGGGAGGGCGGACCGCCGCCCGCCACCCTCAGCTTTGTTGCAGCGCTCGCGGTGCGCGATGCTGCCGCAGCCGCTCTGCCTGACGATACCGCGCTGGCGCTCAAATGGCCCAATGACGTGCTATTGGATGGCGGCAAGCTGTCCGGCATCCTCTTGGAGATGGTGCGCGGGCACATTGTCGTCGGGATCGGGGTGAACCTCGCCCGTGCGCCTGACCTGCCAGACCGCAAAACGGCGGCGCTCGCGGATTTGATTCCGCCGCCGCCGCTGGAAGATTTTGCTGCGAACCTCGCCGCAGCCTTTGATCGCAGGCTGGAAAGCTGGCGCACCTATGGCCTTGGCGCGACACTCCACGCCTTCCTCAGCCGCTCCATCCATGCGCAGGGTTCCGCCGTAACTGTTCACGATACCGATGGCTCGGTGCTGTCGGGCTCCTTTGCTGGCCTTGAGGAAAGCGACGGCGCTTTGCGGCTACGCTTGGCGGATGGCAGCGAACGTGTCATTCGCGCAGGCGACATTTCGTAAGTTAAGGACTGCCAGAGATGCTGCTCGCCGCCGATGTCGGGAACACCAATGTCGTCTTTGCCCTGTTCACCTATGGGGAGGACGGCACGCACCATATTCGCGCGCGTTGGCGCATCGCTACCGATCCGCGCCGCACGGGCGATGAATATGCGGTGTGGCTGCTGCAACTGCTCAAGATCGAAGGGTTCGAACGCTCGGACATCTCCCAGATTATCGTCGCATCGGTCGTCCCGCGTGCCGATCACAACCTTACCGTGTTGTGCGAGAAGTATTTCGGCATCACACCGCTGTTCGCTGGGCAGGGAACGGCGCGCTGGCGCTTTGAGATCGATGTCGACCAACCCTCGTCGCTCGGCGCTGACCGTGCACTCAACATCCTCGCCGCGCACCACAAGTATGGCGGCGACCTCATCATCGTCGACTTCGGCACCGCCACCAAGTTTGAAGCGGTTGACTTCACTGGCGCTTACAAGGGCGGCTCGATCGCGCCGGGGATCAACCTGTCATTGGACGCGCTGGTGGGCAAGACCGCCAAGCTGCCGCGCATCGCGATCCGTGCGCCGTCCACCCGCAGCGTCATTGGCCGCAACACCGAAGACCAGATGCTGATCGGCGTCTTCTGGGGCTATGTCGCGATGATGGAAGGCATGGTCGCCAAGATGAAGGCCGAAATCGGCCGCCCCGCAAAGGTTGTAGCCACCGGCGGGCTCGCCATATTGTTCGACGACGCCACCGAAATCTTCGACCACGTTGATGCCGACCTTACACTGGACGGCCTAGCCATACTTGCCAGGCAGGCAGAAGCCGCCTGATCCTCTCTCACAGAACCGGAAACACATTGAAGAAAGATTTTACCCCCGAAGACGAACTCCTGTTTCTCGCTCTAGGCGGTTCCGGGGAGATTGGCATGAACGTCAATCTCTACGGCTGCCAGGGCAAGTGGATCATGGTCGATCTCGGCATGACCTTTTCGGGCAATGAATATCCCGGCGTCGAGCTGGTCTTCGCCGATCTCGATTTCATCGAGGAGCGCCGCAAGGACCTGATCGGTATCGTCCTTACGCACGCGCACGAGGATCACATCGGCGCTGTGCCCTATTTCGCGGGCGAGTTGGGCGTGCCGCTTTATGCGACGCCGTTCACCGCCGATCTGGTGGCGCGCAAGCTGGAAGAAGCGGGGCTGCTCGGCAAGGTCGAGATTATCATCATCGAGGAAGATCACGGTGAGATCGAACTCGGCCCGTTCACCATCACCTATCTCCCGCTGGCGCACTCGATTGCCGAGGGCAACGCGCTGCTGATCGACACGCCGCATGGACGCATCTTCCACACCGGCGACTGGAAGCTTGATGACGATCCGATCATCGGCGAACCCACCACCGAGGAAGAGCTCCGCGAAATCGGCGATGAAGGCGTGCTCGCACTGGTGTGCGATTCGACCAATGTGTTCAATCCGAACCCCTCGGGCTCGGAAGGCGCAGTCCATAGTGCGCTGATGGAAGAAGTCGCGCGCCACAAGGGCAAGCGGGTGGTCGTGACCACCTTCGCCAGCAATGTCGCTCGCCTGCAAACCCTCGGCGAAGTCGCGATTGAGACGGGGCGGAAGCTGTGTGTCGCCGGCCGTTCGCTCGACCGGATTATCGAGGTGGCGCAGGACAATGGCTATCTTGAGGACTTCCCGACCCCGATCAGCTTCGAGACCGCGATGGGCCTGCCGCGCGGTGAGGTGCTGATCATCGCCACCGGTGGTCAGGGCGAGCCCCGCGCCGCCTTGGGCCGCATGGCGGATATGAACCACCCGATCGAGCTGGTCGCAGGCGATGTGGTGCTGTTCTCCTCACGCCAGATCCCCGGTAACGAAATCCCGATTGGCAAAATCCAGAACCAGCTTGCAGCGCGCGGAATCCAGATGGTGACAGACCGACAGGCGCTGATCCACGTCTCGGGCCACCCGGGGCGGCCGGAGCTTGAAGCGCTCTACAGCTGGCTGAAGCCGGAAATTCTCGTGCCGGTCCACGGCGAAATCCGCCACATGGCCGAGCAGGCGCGGGTCGGTAAGGCTGCGGGCATCCCGCATCAGGTGGTGCAGAAGAACGGCGATCTGGTCCGTCTCGCCCCCGGCAAGCCGGGCAAGCTCGCCGAAGTGCGCGCGGGGCGACTGGTGCTGGATGGTGACATCATCACGGCGGCTGACGGCGATGCCATCACCATGCGCCGCCGTATTTCGGGTGATGGTGTGCTGATAGTGGTGCTGGCGCGCGGTGCAAAGCCGGTGATCGAGGCGATCGGCCTGCCGCTTGACGAGGACTTGCCCGACTTCCTTGAGGAAGCGGCGGGTGATGTGCTGACCGCGATCAATCGCCTGAAGGGCAAGGACGCGCGCGATGTAGCCGTAATCCGAGAGGCCGCCCGCCTTGCTGCTCGCCGTGCGGCGCAGCGCTGGTCGGGCAAGAAGCCGCAGGTGCGGGTGGTTATGCCGGGGGCTGCGGCCTGATGCAGATCACTTCGATTGCGGCGATCTACTTCCTGTTCTTCGTGATGAGCGGTTTCATGATGCTGCCGTTCGGCGTGAAGACGGCGGATGAGGCGGGGATCGAGAAGGTGCCGGGGCAAGCCGACAGCGCTCCGGTCAACTTCCAGCCGGGCAAGGTCGCCGCGCGCGCATCCGTAGTGGCTGCGGTGGCGACCGCGCTGTTCGTCGCCAACTATACCTATGGCTGGATCACCGCCGCCGATATCGACTTTCTGCCCAAGCCGCCCTCGGCCGCTGACTAAGTCCGGAAACGCTGGATCGCCTGGGCAAGCGCCACGTAAAGCTTGCCCATGTCTGAACCCAGCATCGTCACGCTCAAGACGTGACCATCGCGGGTCGAGAGTGTCTGGCGCAGCATGGCTTCGAAATCGTGGATGTAGCGGCTGACATTGGCCTTGAACGTGTCGTCCGCGCTGTAGAGCGCGGCGATATCCTTGGCGGTGCCATTGTCGATCAGCCGCACCGCGCGGCGGGTGAAGATGCCGCGGTCGCCCTTGAGATAGGCTTCCCACGCCGTGTCGGCCACTTCGTCGGCCAAGGCTCCGGTGATGTCGATCGCGGCGGAATTCAGGCTGTCGGTGATCAGCGCCATGCGCCGGGCGAAATCGTTGTTGACCTGCTCTTCCGCGAGTTCGCGCGCGTGCATCACCCGCTGTTCGAGATTGCCGGTGAGCTCGTTCACCTTCACCAACTGATCGCGCAGCTGGATCGCCGCCTCGCGGCCCACGCCCGAGGCGTGAGCGGCTGACTGTTCAAGCTTGCCGAGGGTCGCAGCAGCCTCGTTACGCAGCGCGCGTTCGAGCACCTCAACCGCTTCACCACCGAGGTTGTTCGCCAGCGCCAGCATCTTCTCGCGCGCGCCTTCATCAAGCGTGGCGAAGGCCCGAGTGATCGCGGTTTCCAGCGCCGAAAGCGATGCGCGCAGGCTGTCCTGCGTCTCGGCTGCCAGCGTGCCGCTTTCCTCAGCCAACCGCGCAAAGCCGCCGCGCAGGCCTTGCAGCCGGGCGAGGGCATCTTCGGTTTCTTCAGCCAGATGGGACTTGAACCCGGCAATCGCAATTTCAGCCGTGTCGATCTCCGCGCGGGTGCGAAGGAGATAGTCCGACAGCTCGCTGCCGGCCTGCGTGCTGCGCAGCATCAGCGCCTCGACCTTGTCGGCCCGCGCTTCGACCCCTTCCAGAGCCGTGTTGGCCCCGTTGATCGCGGTGCTGAGGTCTTCGTGGCACGTGCGCGCGCCGGACTGCAAAATCTCCAGCAAACGCACGCTGCTGTCCGTCAGTTGCAGCAATTGCGCTTCGGTCGCAGCGATTACAGTGCGCTTCTCGCCAAGCTGTTGGGCCAGCGTGCCAAGGCCTGCGCCAAGGCTTTCGCGCGCAGCCGAGCTGGTCCGGTCGATTTCGGCCAAAACCCGCCCGAGTTCCGAGACCCGTTCGGTCATCGCTTCACCCTGCACGACCAGCTTTTCGATCTCGGCAACCTGCGCCTCGCGCCGCTGGGCGAGTGCATCGTCGAGCGCCGCCAGCCGCTGGGCGAGCACTTCGCTCGCCTGCGCTTCGTGCGTTTCAAAGGCCGCCTGCCGCTGTTCGATCAGCTCGTCAAACTGGCGGTTGCGTGTCGCCAGCTGCTCTTCGAACTGCACCGCTTCCTCACGGAGCTTGGCGATCCGCTCGTTAGCCACGGTGGCAGAATTGCGGTCGAGCTGGTCAACCAGATCGAGTTTCTCAACCAGCGTCTCGTGCAGTGCGGCAATCGCGGCGGCATAGCTGGCGCGCGCGGTCTCACCCGCTTTCCGCAGCTCATTGGCGAGCGATTCACTTTGGCTCGCTACGGCCTGCGCGCGCTCGCCATGCGCTGCCAGCGCTTCTTCTTCGAGCGCGGCGATGCGGATGCGATAGGCCTCGGCCTCGGCCTGCAAGGCCGCAAACCGCTGCGTGACAATCGCTTCGATTCGGGTCAGCTGTGCCTCATACTGGCCGAGCGTATCGCCGACTTGCGCGGTCAGGCGCGTGACCTGCGCCTCACTTTCGGCCGTGGCGAAGCCGAGCCGGTCAAACCCGCCCGAAAGCCGCGCCAACTGATCTTCTGCAACGCGGCCCGCTCCGCCAATCTGGTTGGCGACATCGCGCGCAGCATTGGCAATCACGGGCAGATCGTCGCGCAGCCGGTTCATGTTGCCCAGCGCGGTTTCGCTAGTGGTGCCGATCGCCTCGACCTGCGTGCCATTGGTGGTGATCAGCGCCTGCAATTCGCCCGCATGCGTGGACAAGCGTTCAGCCGCGATCCGGCCAAGCGCCTCAAGATCGCGGGCTTCGGCGGCCAGAAATTCGCGTGCCAGGCTCAATTCGCGGTTCACCACCTTAAGCCGCGCTTCGAGAGCGGCGCCTTCGCGGTTCATCAGCGCGGCGGTCGCAGCAAACCGCCGGCTCTCAGCGTGCGAGGATCGCATCGCCAGCAGCCACACGATGCCCACCAAGGCAACCGGCACAGCCCACTCAACTATCCAGCCAGCCCATTGTGCAGGTGCGGCCCCGCCGCGAATGTCAGCAAGGTGGGCCCAGACGAAAAACCCGCTCCATCCGGCAATCACCAGCACTGCAAGGCTCGGCGCGAGCCAGCCGGATCGCGCGGGGGAGGACGCTAACTCATCATCCTCTTCCCAGGTTTCGGACAGATCGAGCATACCGTCGAATGCCCCATCCTGCCCATCAGCTTCTGCAAAAGCCATGTTGTCTGCGCCGTCATCGCCGCTCTTGCGCCCCAAAGCGCGCATCTGGTGCCGTCCTGCCATAAGACACGTCATACCACAGCCGGATTCGGGATAAACCCCGCATTAACCCAATTCGGCCTATCTGCCTGTCATGGCTTTCAATCACGGTGCTCTTGATGCGACCCTTGCGGCAGCGGCCGGCGACGATGCCGCCTTGCTGCGCGAGCTGCGCGCTGCTTTCCTTGAAAGCGCTGCCAAGCAGCTTGATCTGCTCAAGCGCGCGCGCTGTGATGGCAACTGGCATGTCGCAGCGATGCGGCTGAAGGGCCTTGCTGCCAGCTTCCACGCTGAAGACCTCCTCCAGGCTGCTGAAATCGCGCTCCATGCAGCGCCGGGCGAGCCGATGGCAATCCGCGAGGTCGAGGCCGTGCTCGCGCGTTTCAACCGCGCGCAAAACCGAGATATCCGGCGCTGATTCGCCGCGCCGTGCGCTGCGTCGGGGCAAACCGCGCAGTGCCGCTTGAACCTCTGCTCTGAAACCGCCAATCCTTGGCCGCCTGCTGGCGGATCGAGGGAAGGGGTTTGGAATGCGCATCGGCCTGATCGCGGCACTCCGGCGCAATGCGGATGACGGACTTCGCGCCGAACTCCCGCTCGCGGGGCGCAGCGTTCTCGCCTGGCAGGCGGATTTGCTGCAATCCCTGGGCGCTGAGCGGGTGCTGTGTCTGACCGAGACCACCTCTGACGAAGTGCTGCAATTGCAGCATAGGATCGAAGCGGGCGGGGCAGCGTTTCATGCGCTGCCGACCTTCGCCGCTCTGCCTGCATTGGTGCGGGCCGAAGATGACCTCATCATCCTGCGCGACGGTCTGGTGCCCGATCCCGCGGTCGTGCGGGCGGTGCTCGGGGGAGACGTCGCGCTCCAACGGGTGATCGCGGCGATCCCGGCGGACCACGCGCTCGCCGCCGCTTACCCCGATGATTTCGAACGGATTGATTCGGCGCGTCACTGGGCGGGCGTGCTAGTGATGCGCGGCGCGCCGGTGCAGCAATTGGCCGATTTCCCGGATGATGCCGACGCAGTCTCCTTACTGCTGCGGCTTGCCTTGCAGGCCGGCACCCCGTGCCGCGATCTCGCGGCGCGCGAGCTGGTACCGGAACGCTGGTTGCTGGCCGATGGCACAGTTGCCGTTGCCGAGGCCGAGCAGGCGCTGATCGCCGATGCCGCCGCCCCGACCGATTGGCGCGCACCGCTTGCGACACTTGCGTCCATGCTGGTGCGTGCCTTGGCTCCCAAGGGCCTTGAACAGGGCGGGCTTGCGGCAGGCGGCCTGGCCTTGGCGCTGCTGCTGATCGGCGTGATGTTTGCAGCCTTTGGCCCGGCGGTTGCGGGGCTGGCGCTGGCGGGGCTGGGGGCTTTCGCCGCGCGGGTGGCGATTGACTATACCGCGCTGGCGGCAAGGCTCAGGCGGGCGGGCGATCCCGGACGCGGGCCAGCCGTGCTCGCGGCGGCGGTCGACGGGCTGGCGGCGCTCACCACATGGTTTGCGCTGTCGCCCTGGCCCGAATGGCAACCGCTCGCGGTGCTGGGGCCAATGGTGGTCGGTCTCGCCCGCCTGACCGCGGGGCAGCCCGGCGCAATGTTGGCTGCCCCTGCCACTGACCGTGCGAGCCTGTTGCTCGCGCTGGCGCTTGCTGCCGCCTTTGGCGTCTTGCCTGAAGGATTGGCCTGTCTCGCCTTGGGGCTACTCCTCGCTTTGCTGCTGCGTCCTGACCGGGTTTGATCTAACGGCGTCTTAACTATGTGGGCGCTATGGCCTGCAAGTATGGGCGAAAAGACGATGGACCTGGCCGCCGACGCTGATGTCGAGGCGATCCTCACGGATGAACTCGCGCGGGAAAGCCGCGCGCTGGCGGCGGTCGTCCCCGTTCTGCGCCATCTTCTGAGCAGCGATGCTGAAGCGCTGGTAAGCGAGGCGATCCTCGCCCGCGTCCGGGGCATGATCTTCGATCTCGCCGCGCAATTGCTGGCCGCGCTTGCGGGCCGCGATCCAGTCACCCGCGCGCACGCCTCCGCCGATCCCGCCGCGCTCGACCGGCTTGCCGCGACCCTGATGGCGGACGAGGCCCTGCTCGGTTTCTGCCATGCGCTCGCGGCCGAAGGGCTGATTGCCGAACGCTTGCACCAACGCCACGCGATTGATCCGGTGCTAAGCCCGCTGGTTCAGGAACTGATCGCCTCCGAAGACCCGGCCATCGCCAGCCTCGCCATGAGCACACTCGCGGCGCAATCGCGGTTCGTGCAGGGCCAGCGGCGGATGGAGCTGCCGTTGGGCGAATTGCCCGCCGAACTGTTCCACCGCTTGATCGGCAGGGCCCAGACCGAAGCGCAGGACGCCGCGGCGCTAGGGCGATTGCAGGCAGGTTATGACGAGGCGACCGGGCGGCTCGGCCTGCTCGCGCGGTTGGTTGCTGCGATGCGGCGCGGGGCGATGGCGGCGCTGGCGCTGGATCATGCCGGGCTGGCGCTGTTCGCAAGTGTGCTGTCGATCACCACACGCCAACAGCGCGGTGACGCGGTGCTCGCCTGCCATGAAGGGCAGGGCCTGCGGCTTGCCCTCTTGCTTCGGGCGGGCGAGCTCTCGCCTGCCGCAATCGAACGCGAACTGCTGCTGATCGAGCCGTCGGGCCATTTGCCGCGCGGCTTTGGCGGGGTTTCGGCCGAACGCGCGGCCGCGCTGCTGAGCGACGGCGCGCTGTGATGAACACCATGGACCGCACGGACGGCCTGCTAGGCGCATACGGCCTCACCGATGCGCGAGACCGGCTGCTGAGCGCCGATGCGCCGCTAGCGGAATTGCAGGAGCGGTGCGGCGGCGATCTGCCCGGCACCCTGGCGATCCCCGAGCTTTTGGCGCTGGTGCAGCAAGCGCGGCGCATGGGTCTGAAGATTGCGCGGGCTTTCAGCGCCTTTGACGGGGATGCCGAGATTTCCGGCTTTGCCCGCATTCACCCCTTGAACGAGGATGATGGCGGCGGGTGCGAAGTGCTGGTCGAGAACTGGCAGCGCAGCCCGCTCACGCCCCCAAGTGCCCGCGAATTCGCCGAGAAGATCGACGCGATTGATCGCGCCACCGCCGAAGTCAGCGCCCGGCTTGATGCCCGCCAGCGCGTGCAGGTGTTGAGCGCCCGCGCGCCTGATGCTGCCGCGCTTCAGGTCGCTGCTCTGGCCGCGTCCGGCACAGTGTGGAGCGAGCTGGTCGAATTGATCGGCATCGCCCACCACCAGCCCTTGCACTGGCGGCTGCTCGACGGGGCGACCTGCCGCTTTGCCGGATCGCAGCGCCACTGGCGCGTGCGGCTGATCCCGCTGGGGACGGATGTGCAGAATCCCGCGGGCTTTGAATTGCTGTTGATCGCCGAGGAGCCGCTCGCCGTGTCGATCGAGCCCGATCCGGCCGAGAACGGCGCACCCGAGACATCGCCCACGCGTCTGGTAGGCACTGCGCTCACCCCGGTGTTGCGCCAGCCCGTCGCCCGCATCATCGCTAATGCCGAGACAATCCGCGCGCGGCTCGCCGGGCCGTTGCGGGAAGAATACAGCGAATATGCCGGCACCATCGCCAGCGCCGGGCAGCACCTTTCCGCGATGCTGGATGATCTCGCCGATCTCGAAGTGGTCGAGACCCCCGGATTTGCCACGGCGAAGGAGCCGGTCGATCTGGCTGACGCCGCAGCGCGAGCGGCGGGCATTCTCGGCGTGCGTGCGCGCAACCGCGACACCGTGCTGGTGAGCGAGGGTGTGCATGGCGAAGCGGTCGCCACGGCCGAGTTCCGGCGGGTGCTCCAGATCCTCATCAACCTGATCGGCAATGCGATCGCCTATTCGCCCGCAGCGAGCACGGTCACGATCACGGCGCACGGGTTGAGCGAGGGCAGGGTCGCTGTCACCGTCGCCGACGAAGGCCCCGGCGTCACGCCCGAGCAGGCTGAGCGAATCTTCGATAAGGGCGAACGTCTGGGCCGCGATAGTGACGGGGGGCGAGATCGGGGGTCAGGCCTCGGCCTCTACATCTCGCGCCGTCTGGCCGAAGCGATGGATGGCAGTCTGACTGTGGAGAGCGCACCGGGCGGAGGGGCGCTGTTCCGGCTTGAACTGCCGCGCGGCTAAAACGCCGCGCTACGTTCGCACGCTTTTGGTTTGCCTTGCCGGTACTTGATGAGTGCAAGCAACGCCGCCCCGGAGGCGACCATCGCGAAACCCCGCAAAACCCACTCGCTCTCACCGAGCATGAAGCTGTTCGCCGGCCAGGCCAACAATCCGGCACCCTGCAAGGCCCAGATGATGCCCATCGCGATCAGGAATATGCCTGCCGCGCGGAGCATCATCATGGGTATTTGCTCGGTTCAGCGCTGGTCGAGCGAGATATAGTCGCGCTCGGTCGGGCCGGTGTAGAGCTGGCGCGGACGCCCGATCTTCTGGCCGGGATCGCTGATCATTTCGTTCCACTGCGCCACCCAGCCCACGGTGCGGGCCAGCGCGAAGAGCGCGGTGAACATGGTGGTCGGGAAGCCGATCGCCGAGAGGATGATACCCGAATAGAAGTCGACATTCGGGAACAGCTTCTTCTCGATGAAGTAGGGATCGTTCAGCGCGATCTCCTCCAGCCGCAGCGCGGTTTCGAACAGCGGGTCGGTGACCTTCAGCGCCTCGAACACCTCACGCACGGTCTTCTGCATCACCGTCGCGCGCGGGTCGTAATTCTTGTACACGCGGTGGCCGAAGCCCATCAGGCGGAACGGATCGTTCTTGTCCTTTGCCCGCTCGATGTAATGCGGGATCTTGTCGGGCTTGCCGATTTCCTTGAGCATGTTGAGCGCCGCTTCATTCGCGCCGCCATGCGCCGGGCCCCACAGACAGGCAATGCCGGCCGCGATGCAGGCAAACGGGTTCGCGCCCGAGGAACCGGCAAGCCGCACGGTCGATGTCGAAGCGTTCTGTTCGTGATCGGCGTGGAGGATGAAGATGCGGTCCAGCGCGCGCTCCACCACCGGGTTCACCACATAGGGTTCGGCCGGAACGCCGAAGGTCATGCGCAGGAAGTTGCCGGTGTAGCTCAGCGAGTTGTCCGGATAGACGAAGGGCTGGCCGACCGAATACTTGTACGCCATCGCCGCAATCGTCGGCATCTTGGCGATCAACCGGTGCGAGCTGATCGTGCGGTGGGTCGGATCGGAGATGTCGGTGCTGTCGTGATAGAAGGCTGACAGCGCGCCGACCACGCCGCACATGATCGCCATCGGGTGCGCGTCGCGGCGGAACCCGCGGTAGAAGGTCATCAGCTGCTCGTGCAGCATGGTGTGGCGGGTGATGGTGTAGCTGAAGTCGTCAAGCTCGTCCTTGCTCGGCAACTCGCCATTGAGCAGCAGATAGCTGACTTCCATGAAGCTCGAATGCTCGGCGAGCTGGCCAATCGGATAGCCGCGGTGCAGCAGCACGCCTTCATCGCCATCGATATAGGTCAGCGCGCTTTCGCAGCTGGCGGTCGAGGTGAAGCCCGGATCGAAGGTGAAGGCCCCGGTTTGTGCGTAGAGCTTGCGGATGTCGATCACATCCGGCCCGGTGCTGCCTTCGAGCACGGAATAGTCGAAGGTTTTGCCCCCGAGTTCGAGTTTCGCCAGCTTGTCTGCCACGATGTTTCTCCTGTCCAAGTTTTCTGCCCCCACAGCGGCGCGGCTACGCAGCCTGTGCGTCGAGCCGAGCGAGAGCTTCGTCCCGGCCCAGAAGGACCAGTACGTCAAAGATACCGGGTGAGGTGGTCGTCCCGGTCAGCGCCGCGCGCATCGGCTGCGCCAGCTTGCCAAGTCCCAATCCCTGCTCCTCGGCGAGCGCCTTCGTAGTGGCTTCGAGCGCCTCGCTTGTCCAGTCGTTTTGCGCAGCCAAATGGTCGTGAATCGTGCGCAGGATCGCGGGCGCGTCGCCTTCCAGCAAAGCAGCGGCCTTCTCGGTCATGGCGAGTGGCCGCTTGGCGAATAAAAATGCGCCACCCTCAACAACTTCATTGATGTTCTTCGCACGCACTTTGAGAACCGGCATCGCGCGGGCGAGCAGGTCTTCGTCTGCCGTCTCGCCAATGCGCGCGGCGACCAATGCGGCAAGGCGGGCATCCTCGGCCTCGCGCAGGTAATGGCCGTTCAGGTTTTCGAGCTTCTTCATGTCGAAGCGCGACGGGCTCTTGCCGACACCGGCCAGGTCGAACAGTTCGACGGCCTCATCGCGGGTGATTTCCTCGCGGTCGCCGTGGCCCCAGCCGAGCCGCAGCAGGTAATTGAACAGCGCTTCGGGCAGGATGCCGAACTCGTCACGATAGGCCTCAACGCCAAGCGCACCGTGACGCTTGGACAGCTTGGCGCCGTCCGATCCGTGGATCAGCGGAATGTGGGCATAGACCGGATCGGGCCAGTTGCCCTCGATCGCGTTCATAGCGCGATTGATCGGCAGCTGGCGGAAGGCGTTGTTGAGGTGATCGTCGCCGCGGATGACGTGGGTCACGCCCATGTCATGATCGTCGACCACCACCGCGAGCATATAGGTCGGCGTCCCGTCCGCGCGCAGGATGATGTAATCGTCAATTTCCTCGTTCTTCACCGTCACCGCGCCCTGCACCTGATCGTGAATGGTGACGTCACCCTCGGTCGGGGTCTTGAGGCGGATGGTGAAGGGCGCGCCTTCCGGGGCCTCCGCAGGGTCGCGGTCGCGCCAACGCCCGTCATAGCGCAGGGGTTGCTTGTTCATGCGCTGGTCGTTGCGCATCGCTTCAAGCTCTTCGGGGGTAGCAAAGCACTTGTAAGCATGGCCAGCGTTCAGCAGTTGCCACGCGACTTCGGCATGGCGCTCGGCCCGGTCAGACTGGAACACCGGCGGCGCATCGTAATCGAGCCCGAGCCAATCGAGCCCTTCGATGATCGCGTCAATCGCCGCCTGGGTGGAACGCTTGGCGTCGGTATCCTCGATCCGCAGCAGCGTGCGGCCGCCGTGGTGGCGGGCATAGAGCCAGTTGAACAGCGCGGTGCGCGCGCCGCCGATATGCAGGAACCCGGTGGGCGAGGGGGCGAAGCGGGTCACGACTTCGCCCGGCGCGCTTGCGAGGGGGGGGCTGCTTTCGCTTGCCATTGGTTTCGACTTCCTGTTCAATTTGAACGGCTTGGGCGCCTGCCGGGCCAGTCGGGGGGACAAGCCGATGCGCGATGTGCCGATCATTCCGATGGGGGAGGATCCGGGTGGTCTGAATAGCCCCGGAGAACCGACGCCGCGCCCTTGGCAAACCATGCGCCGATTGTCCAGCACCCGAGGCCTGGGCGGGCGGCTACTGGACGGAGCGGAGCGCTTTCTGGGCGAGGCTGGCTTCGACCGTGCGCCATGGCTGGCGGTGGTGTTCGCGCTCGGCATTATCACATGGTTCGTGCTGCCCGAGGCGTGGCAATGGATCGCGGCAATGGTGGGCGGCGTGGGATTGGCGTTGACCGCGCTGGCAGTGTGGCCGACCGGAAGTGGCGCTGATGAGGCCCGCGCCAATCTGCGCCTCGCGCTGGTCGTGTGCGGGTTGGTGTTCGCAGGCGGGATTGCGACCGTGTGGGCTCGCTCGGCGATTGTCGGGGCCCCGCCGATCCCCGCGCCGGTAGTCACCTTGCTGGACGGCCATGTGCTGGCGCGCGAGGATCAGCCTGCGGATGAAAGGTTGCGGTTGACCCTGGCAGTGCGGCTGCCAGTGGAGGGCGCTGAGGCCGGAGCGGCGCGCAAGGTCAGGGTCAACGTGCCGCTGGCAGCTCTTGGCGAGGCCGGTGTGCCCGCTGGCCTCACCGAGGGTGCGTTGGTGCGCCTGCGCGCCCGGTTGATGCCGCCAGCGAGCCCGATGCTGCCCGGCAGCTACGACTTTGCGCGAGCGGCGTGGTTCAAGGGCTTGGCGGCGACTGGCACTATGGTTGGCCCGTTGACGCTGGTTCGTCCAGCGCCTGAAGACGGCGGGATCGCCAGTGTGCAGCGTTGGCTTTCTGCCTATGTTCGCGGCCGGGTCGAGGGTTCGCCGGGAGCGATTGCGGCGGCTTTTGCCAGCGGCGACCGCGGCGGGATTGCCGAGGCGGACGAGGTGGCGATGCGCGATTCGGGCCTCACCCACCTGCTGTCGATCAGCGGGTTGCACGTCAGCGCCGTGATCGCGGCGGCCTATTTCGCCGCGCTGCGCCTACTGGCGCTATGGCCCGCGCTGGCCTTGCGGGTGCGGCTCCCAGTGGTGGCAGCAGGCATCGGGGCGCTCGCGGGCATCGGCTATACACTGCTGACCGGCGCCGAAGTGCCCACGGTGCGCAGCTGCATTGCTGCGCTGCTGGTGCTGGGGGCGTTGGCGCTGGGGCGGGAGGCGCTGTCGCTGAGGATGGTGGCGGTGGCGGCAGGCTTCGTGCTGCTGCTCTGGCCCGAGAGCGCGATTGGCCCCAGCTTCCAGATGAGCTTTGCCGCGGTGCTGGCGATCATCGCTCTGTCGAACAGTGGCCCGGTCCGCGCCTTTCTCGCTCCGCGGGAAGAGCAGTGGTTGGCGCGCACCGGACGGCAGGTGGTGATGCTGTTTGTGACCGGGGTGGTGATTGAACTGGCACTGATGCCGGTTGTGCTATTTCATTTTCACCGAGCCGGAATGTATGGCGCGGTCGCCAATGTGATTGCGATCCCGTTGGTCACCTTTGTCTCCATGCCACTGATTGCGCTAGGTTTGCTCCTCGATCTTGTGGGGTTGGGCGGACCGGCGTGGTGGCTGGTCGACCGCTCGCTCGCGCTGCTGCTCGCGATTGCCCATATCACGGCTGGGCAGGCAGGTGCGGTGACGCTGATGCCGCAGATCAGCGGTTTTGTGGTCGGTTTGTTTGCGGCGGGAGGTTTGTGGTTAGCGCTTTGGCAAGGCTCGGTACGCCTTGCGGGGCTGGTGCCAGTGACGCTGGCGAGCGTGCTGGTGGCGCTGACCCCGATTCCCGATCTCTTGGTGGCCGGTGACGGGCAAAAGGTGGGCATCACTGTCCCCGGTCCCGATGGATCGCCGCAACTGCTGTCTCTCCGCGATAGCCGCTCGTCTTACACCCGCGATAATCTGATGGAGCTTGCCGGCGTCGCGGCCGAGCCTGTGCCGCTGACGGATTGGGAAGGGGCGCGCTGTTCTTCAGCGTTTTGCACGCTTATCTTGAACCGCGGTGGCCGGGACTGGGTTCTCTTGCTCGGGCGGGGGCGCGAGCAGGTTGAGGAACGCGCGCTGGCCGCGGCGTGCGGCGAGGCAGATGTGGTTGTATCGGAGCGTTTTCTGCCCCGTTCTTGCCGTCCGCGCTGGCTCAAGGCGGATCGGCGGTATCTGCGCCAGAGCGGAGGACTGTCTATCGACCTTGCCAGCCAGACCATCACCACGGTTGCAGCGGGGCAAGGGTCGCATGGTTGGTGGCGGATTGACGAAGATCGCCCCCGCCGCGCTCTGCCGGCACCTGCAACGAGTCCAGACCCAGGCGGGCCAAACGCGGGCCAAACGCAGCCTAGCGGGGGCCGGAACCAGCAAGGCCGCATCAAGGGATCCCCTGACGCGGCCTCACATTTCTCTAAGCGTTTGCAATCGCGGGGTCTTCACGACAGCGAACACCCCGGCATCCGCAAACCGCGCTAGCAACTCAGTGGTAGCGCCGCAGCAAACCTGCCAGTTTGCCCTGCACTTCCACTTCATCAGGGCGGTAGAATTGCGGATCATAGGCCGCATTGGCCGGATCAAGCCGCACCTGACTGCCTTCGCGCCGCAGATACTTGAGCGTCGCCTCCTCGCCGCGCACCAGCGCGACCACGATCTCCCCGTCACGCGCGGTGTTTGTCCGCCGCACCAAGGCGAAATCGCCATCGAAGATCCCCGCCTCAACCATCGAGTCGCCCGAGACTTCGAGCGCATAGTGCTCACCCGGCCCGAGTAGCGCAGCCGGCACTGGCAAGGTGGTCTGGCCTTCCAGCGCCTCAATCGGGGCACCAGCCGCGATCCGGCCATGCAGCGGGAGTTCGATCACATCGTTCGCGGCGACCGCTTCTGCCACGCGCGGGGCGGGCGGAACCATTGCCACCACGTTGTCACTCGCGGACACAGCGGCGCGGGCAGGGGTGGCATCTTCTGGCTGGCGGATCACTTCCAGCGCCCGCGCCCGGTTAGGCAGGCGGCGCAGGAAGCCGCGTTCTTCCAGCGCGGAAATCAGCCGGTGCACGCCGGACTTGCTCTTCAGTTCGAGCGCTTCCTTCATTTCCTCAAAACTCGGCGAGATCCCGGTCTCCTCCAGTCGCTGCTGGATGAAACGGATCAACTCGTGCTGCTTGGCCGTCAGCATGGATCAAATCTCCCTTGGTCGCATTCACGCCCGGCCCATCGGCTCGGCGCCAGTCCCAGTTGTGCTCCAAGAGGCACCCGCGCCGATCAGCGCGTGGTGCGTTGCATGCACGTTCGATCCGCCATTAAGGTGAACGAACAAGGAACAATTAGGCAACTCAATGTCAGGTGTCAAGCGCGCCTTGCGCCAAACCCGCGCATTTCAGCCATTTTGGAGCTTGTACACCGGAACAGGCTCGCCCGCGTTCAGGGCCGGAGAATGCGCCGGGCGGTCAATCAGGCAATCGGCCTCGGCTAGCGCGGACAGCGCGGAAGAGTCCTGCGATCCGGCCAGCCGCACATGGTCGCCATCACGCACCGCGCGCAGGAACTCACGCCGAGCCCCGACGGCAGGCAGGTCCTCGCCCGCGCGCAGCGTTTCAGACTTAGGGAGCGGATCGGGATCGCCCTGGCTGGCGCGGATCAGCGGCAGGGCGAACAGGAGCGCGGTGACGAAGCTGGACACTGGATTACCCGGAAGGCCCAGCACCACCTGCGAGCCGCGCGTGGCGACCAGCAGCGGCTTGCCCGGCTTGATCGCGATTTTCCAGAAGGCGATCTGCGCGCCCCAATCGGTCAGTGCGGGCTTGATGAGGTCATGATCGCCCACCGAGGCCCCGCCCGAGGTGATGAGGATGTCGGCCGCTTCGGCCTGTGCCAGAGCTGCAGCGAGCGCGGCGCGGTCATCAGGGACGGGGCCGATGCGGGTCACCTCGCAGCCCAAGGGCGCGATCAGGGCGGCGATCATCGCGCCGTTGCTGGCCGGGATCTGGTGAGGGAGACACTTGGCCGGGTCGCTCGCAAGCTCGTCACCGCTGTCCATCACCGCGACGCGGACGGGGCGGGTGACGGTGACTTGCCCATGCCCAGCCGCGAGCGCCAGCGCCATGCGGCCCGCGGTGATGCGGGTGCCGCGCGTCAGCAGCAGATCACCGCTGCGAAAGTCGAACCCGGCCAAGCGGATGTGGCGGCCGGGCGGAGGCAGGTCCATGGCGGTGACGGTGCTTTCGTCTCGCACCGCGTCTTCCTGTAGCAGCACCCGGTCCGCACCTTGCGGCACGATCGCGCCGGTCGAGATGCGCACGCATTCGCCGGGGGTTAGCGTGCCGGGGAAGGGTGCACCGGCACGGCTCTCGCCGACCAGCGTCCACGGCCCGTCGCCGGGGGTGAGCGCGTAGCCGTCCATTGCCGACAGGTCTGCAGCTGGCTGAGTGCGGGCTGCGCGGATATCCTCGGCAATGACGCGGCCGAGCGCCGCCTCGGTCGGGATCGACTCCAGCGGCAGAAGCGGGGCCAGTGCCAGCAGACGGGCTTGCGCTTGTTCGAGGCCCAGCAGCTCGCTCAAAGTGGCGCGTTCCAGTCGCCCGACTTGCCACCGGACTTGGCGATCAGGCGGATGTCGGAGATGACCATGCCTTTGTCGATCGCCTTGGCCATGTCATAGATTGTGAGGAGCGCGACAGAAGTCGCTGTCATCGCTTCCATCTCGACGCCCGTTCGCCCAGTCAGCGAGGCGGTAGCGGTGGCACGGATAGCGCCTTCTTCATATGCGAAATCCACGCTCACTGCCTCCAGCCCGAGCGGGTGGCATAAGGGGATGAGATCGCCGGTGCGCTTGGCTGCCATGATCCCGGCGATGCGCGCGGTCCCGAGCACATCGCCCTTGGGCGCGTTGCCCTCCCGGATCGCGGCAAGCGCCTGCTCGGACATGGTGATCCGGCCCGACGCCACAGCGCGCCGCGCGGTGGCGGGCTTGCCGCCCACATCGACCATGCGGGCCGCGCCGTCTGCGTCCAGATGGGTGAGTCGGTTGCCGCCGTCGTTCATGCCAAACACCGCCAAGCTGTCACGAACGGTGTGTTGGAGACACATGAGACACAGTCATGGTTCGAAAAACCGGCCCGGACACAAGCTGTCAGCGGGGCAGGGGCAAAATGGGCTTTGACGCGGATCATGACCGGTCTCTTGCCCGATTTCGCCGCAGTAGGACAGTGCGCGGTTTGATCAGTCCCTGCCTTCAAGCAGTGCGCGGGTGGCACTCGCTATATCGTCAGCGCGCATCAGGCTTTCGCCGACGAGGAAGGTGCGCACGCCTGCGGCTTCGAGCCGGGCGATGTCGGCATGGGTGTTGATCCCGCTCTCGCCCACCAGCAGCGTACCTTCCGGCGCGAGCGGGGCGAGGCGTTCGGTCACCGCAAGGCTGGTGGTGAAAGTCTTGAGGTCGCGGTTGTTGACCCCGATCAGACGCGATGTGAGCACGCGCGCGGCGCGTTCCATCTCGGCCTCGTCATGGACTTCGACCAGCACGTCCATGCCGTGATCGCGCGCCGCACTCTCGATCTCGGCCATCACGCTGTCCTCCAGCGCGGCGACGATGATCAGGATCGCGTCGGCGCCGATGCTTCGGGCTTCGAGACATTGCCACGGATCGACCATGAAATCCTTGCGCAGCACCGGCAGGGCGCAGGCGGCGCGGGCGGCGATGAGGTAATCCTCGTGCCCCTGGAAATAGGGCGCGTCGGTCAGGACGGAGAGGCACGCCGCGCCGCCAGCCTCATAGGCAGCGGCGTGAGCGGCGGGGTGGAAATCGGCGCGGATCAGGCCTTTGGAGGGACTCGCCTTTTTGATCTCGGCGATCAGGGCGTAGCCGGTGGCAGCGCGCGCGCGCACGGCAGCCTCGAACCCGCGTGGTGCAGATTGCAGACGGGCGGCTTCTGCCAGCTGCGCGTCGCTTACCGCGTGTTTACGCGCGGCGACTTCTTCGCGCTTGGTGGCGCAGATTTCTTCGAGCTTGTTCACTTAAAAAACTACCGTTCGTGCTGAGCCTGTCGAAGCACCGTTTTTCTTCGAGCGGCAGATAAGAGGAAGTACGGCCCTTCGACAAGCTCAGGGCGAACGGGTGGGGCTACTTTGCCATTTCGATCCAGCGTTCGAGCAGCCCCATCGCTGCGCCTGAATCCAGCGCCTCGCCCGCCATCGCGGCGCGTTCCGTCCAGTCGTTCCCGCGCCCGGCGACTGTCAGTGCACCGGCCGCATTGAGCAGCACCGCATCGCGATAGGGGCCGGGGGTGCCCATCAGCAGCGCTTTCAAGGCCGCCGCATTGTGCTTCGCATCATCGCCGCGGATCGCTTCGATCGGGGCGTGGTGCAATCCGGCGATGCTCGCATCCAAGCGCTCCATCGTAAAGGCGTTGCCGGTGACCACTGCCACTTCGTTGCCGCCCGCGAGGCTCAATTCGTCGAGGCCTTCGTCGCCCGAGACAATCAGCGACTTGCCGGTGCCGAGCCGCGCCATCGCACCGGCATAGATCGGGACATAGGCGGGCCGGGCAATGCCGATCAGCTGGCTGGTCACTTTCGCTGGGTTCGACAGCGGGCCCATCAGGTTAAAGATCGTGCGCTTGCCGATTTTCAGGCGGATAGGCTGGATGCGCGCCATCGCAGGGTGATGGTTCTTGGCGAACAGGAAGCAGATGCCGATTTCGGCGAGGGTGCGCTCTGCCGTGCGCCCGGCGGCGTCCATGTCGAGGCCGAGCGCTTCCAGCGTGTCCGCCGCACCCGCTTTCGACGATGCCGCGCGGTTCCCGTGCTTGGCGACCGGCACACCGCAGGCGGCGACCACGAGACTGACGGCGGTCGACACGTTCAGGGTGTGGTGCCCGTCGCCCCCCGTGCCGCAGACGTCGATTGCATCTTCGGGGGCGGTGATCGGGATCAGCCGTGCCCTCAGCGCCCGCGCTGCGCCTGCGATTTCGTCCGCCGTCTCGCCGCGGGCGGACAGGGCAACGAGGAAGGCTTCGATCTCGCTTTCGGACGGTGCGCCGTCCAGCAGCACGCCGAAGGCCGCTTCGGCCTCGGCTTCGCTCAGCGGTGCGGCGACATCGGGGAGGGTGTTCATGCGGTAAGCCTTGCAGGCATCACCGGCTCCATACCGCAAAGCCGCACGAAGTTCGCCAGCAGCGCGTGGCCATGTTCAGTGGCGATGCTTTCAGGGTGGAATTGCACCGAGTGGATAGGCAGGCTTTCGTGGCGGAAACCCATCACGCTGAGGTGATCCGCGCCGGGCGTTTCCGCATGGGCATTGGCGATCAGCTCAGGCGGCACATTCACCACCTCAAGGCTGTGGTACCGGGTCGCGATGAACGGCGAGGGCAGGCCTTCGAACACGCCCGTCCTGTCATGCGTGACCGGCGAGGTCTTGCCATGCATCAACCCGCCGCGCTGGACGGTGCCGCCGAAATGCTGGCCGATTGCTTGATGGCCGAGACACACGCCCATCAGCGGCTTGCCCGCATCGGCGCAGGCCGCGACCAGATCGAGGCTGATGCCCGCCTCGTTGGGCGTGCAGGGGCCGGGCGAAATGAGGAACCCGGCCGAATTGGTGCGCAAGGCTTCTGCGGCGGTCATCGCGTCGTTGCGTTCCACGCGCACCTCGGCCCCCAGCTCCATCAGGTAATGGACGAGGTTGAAGGTGAAGCTGTCGTAATTGTCGATGACGAGAATCATTCTGCGGCTGCCTTCTCGCGTTTAGTCACCACGATGATCGGCCCCACGCGGCCCTTGTCTTGCCGCCCGCTCGCCGGGTCCCACAGGCTCGACACCTGTCCGTCGAGGTAGAGCGCGGTCGATACCTTCAGCTCATCGCGGAAGAAGCGCGCCAATTGCCCGAAGCTGACCGGCGCGTCGGAAATCACGAAATGCGCTTTGCCCGCCGCGTCGACGCCCACGCCGTTGCGGATCGCCTTGGACGGGCCGTCGTCCTGAATTTCCGGGTGGAGCTTGCCGTCGATCAGCAGCAGCGGGCCGGATTGGGTGCCGAAATTCGGCCGGTCGCCCACCGTCTCGAAGAAGGTGTTGCTCCCCAGCACGCGCCATGTGTTGCCGGTGCCGAAGAACACGCCGTTGGGCTTCATGTAGAAATTGCCGTCGCCGTTTGCGCGGTTGAGCTCACCCGTCCGCTCGCCGTTCTGGACGTAGTAGCCGATGGGCTTGAGGTCATCGCCGTACATCCCGCCATTGACGGCGAAGGCGATACGTTCGGAATCGACGCTCCCCGCGAAGGCGGAGAGCGAGCCGAAGGGCTGCTTGTCTGCGCCGAGGTTCGCCATGGTGATCGAATGCGTGGCGGGATCGGCGATGCAATGGGTGAGCGCGACGGTCTCAAAGGTCACGCTGCGGCAAGCGGACGGACCGCTAGCCACGCTAGGCGTGGGGGAGGGCGAAGTGCCCGGCGTGACCGGCGACCCATCGAGGTTGACGGTGACCACGGCATCACCCGCTGGCGCCTCGGAACAGGCGGAGAGGGCGAAAATCAGACCGGCGGCAAGGAGAGCTGCGCGTATCACTGGCCATACCCCGGCTCGCCCGCGACCCGCACGGCTTCGCGCGCAGCGGCGATCAGCGCGCCCGATTTGGCGCGGCATTCGGCGAGTTCGTAATCGGGATCGCTATCGGCGACGATCCCCGCGCCCGCCTGCACATGCATCACCCCGTCCTTCACCACGGCGGTGCGCAGCACGATGCAGCTATCAAGGCTGCCATCCGGGGCGAAATAGCCCACGCCGCCCGCATAGGCGCCGCGGGTCTCGGGTTCGAGTTCAGAGATGATTTCGCAGGCGCGGATCTTGGGCGCGCCTGACACGGTGCCTGCCGGGAAGCCTGCAAACAGCGCGTCGAGCGCGTCTTTGTCGGGCGCGAGATTACCAATGACATTGCTGACGATGTGCATGACGTGGCTGTAGCGCTCGATCGTGAAGCTGTCGGTGACCTCTACCGTCCCCGCCGCCGCCACCCGGCCGACATCATTGCGCCCGAGATCGAGCAGCATCAGATGCTCGGCCCGCTCCTTGGGATCGGCGAGCAGGCTGGCCTCGTTGGCGATATCCTCTTCTCGCGTGGCCCCGCGAGGGCGCGTTCCGGCGATGGGGCGGATGGTGACTTCGGCATCGCCCTTGTCGTTGGGACGCACCCGGACGAGAATCTCCGGGCTCGATCCCACCAGCGCGAAGCCCGGTAGGTCGAGGAAATAGAGGAACGGCGAGGGGTTCACCCGCCGCAGCGCGCGGTAGAGTGCCAGCGGCGGCAGAGTGAAGGGGCAGGTGAAGCGTTGGGCCAACACTACCTGGAAGATGTCGCCTGCGAGAATGTAGTCCTTCGCGCGCAGGGCCATCGCCTTGTAATCGTCGGGCGCGATGACGGGGGCGAGATCGGGCAGGCTGCCGGGCACCGCATCTGCGGGGGCCGCAGGCATGGCCTGACCCAACTGGCTGAGGGTCGCGTCGATCCGCTCGCCCGCGCGTTCGACGGCAGCGGCGGGATCGCTCGCCTCCCAGATCGGCGCGATGGCGAACAACGCGTTGGTCAGGCCGTCGAACACCAGAATAACCGTGGGCCGCACGAACAGCATGTCGGGAAGGTCGAGCGGGCTGTCGGCGGCGCGGGGCAGGGTTTCGACCAGCCCGATGGTCTCGTAACCGAGATAGCCGACAAGGCACGCGAGCGCGGGCGGCAGGCCTTCCGGCATCGGGTCGATGCGGCAGGTGGCCGCAAGGGCGCGCAATTCTGCCAAGGCGTCGCCGGGGCAGGGCGTGAAGGCCTCGCGGTCAGTGCGCCAGTCGGGGTTGATCTCGGCCGCGTTGCCTTTGGCCCGGAACACCAGATCAGGGTCGAGCCCCAGCAGGCTGTAACGCCCGCGCACTTCGCCGCCTTCGACCGACTCGAGCAGGAAATCGCCGCGTCCCGGCACAATCAAGCGTCGCGCTGCGCCCACGGGCGTGTCGCTGTCGGCGATGATCCGCCGCCACACCAGCGCCGCGCGGCCCTCGGCCAGCATGGCTGCGGCCGCGGCGGCGTTTTCGGGCAAGCCTGTGGCAGCGCCGGAGAGGGGTGCAGTCACGAAGCCAGCCCGCCAGTCGCTTACTGTTCGCCCGAGAGCCGCTTGCGCACCGCCGCAATGGCGGGCTCGTTGCGGGTCACGCCGAGCGACTTGCGCATGGCGGCAGCCGCCTGCGCGCGATATTCATCGCTCAGCGCCGCGCCGAGCTGTTGACGGGTCTGGGCGACGAGGTTGGGTTCCTGGTCGAGCGGCAGAGTGCTGATGTCTTCCAGCGCGACGACATACCAGCCAAGCCCGCGCGGACCTTCGAGCGATTTCACCGTGCCTTCGGCCATGCTGAACAGCAGCACCAGCGGCGGAGCAATCCGCTGACGCTGGCTGGCGAGCAGTTCGCGGCGTTCCAGATTGATCGCCTCACGCTCGAAACCGGCCTTGTTCTCGGCGGCCATCGCAGCAGCCAGCGGGGTTCCGGCACGCACTTTGGCCATGATCCGGTCAGCCGCCTGTTTGGCGAGGACCGCACCCTGACTGCGCTTCCAGCCGGCGATCGCACCTTCGCGCACTTCGGCGAGCGGCGCGGCGCGCGCCTCATCCACCCGGGCGACTTCGAAGATCACGAATTGCTCGGCTTCGACCTGCGCCAGTTGCGGCTCGCTTTCTTCCATCTGGAAGGCCGTGGTGAGCAGCGGCGCGAGCTGCGGCACGATCTGCACCTGCGGCTGACCGAAGGCGCGCCCATCCGCCAGCAGCGCCGGCGTGGTCTCGACCTTCAGGCCATAGGCATTGGCGACTTCCGCGAAGGCTGTGCCGCCGTCGATTTCAGCTTCAATTTCCGAAGTGAGATCGGCGATCGCGGCGGCCCGCTTTTCGGTGGTGAGCTGTTCGGTCAGCTCGGGCGTGACCTGCGCCAACGTGCGGGCAGGCGCGCGTTCGATTGTGTCGACCCGAGCGACATACCAGCCGAGCGTACCCTGTGCCGGATCGACAACGCCGCCCTCGCTCGCCTTGAAGGCGGCTTGGGCAAAGGCAAAGCTGGTGGCGCTCGCCATAGCTTCGCGGGTGCGCGCCGGGGAGCGCGAGGCGGTGAAGTTCGCCTCGCGCGCGACCGCCTCAAGCGAGGCTCCGGCGCGGATGCGGGCGGCAAGTGCCTTGGCCGCGTCTTCGGTAGGCACGACAAAGCTGGAGACGACGCGGCTCTCGGTCGCTTGATACTTGGCAGCATCGCGCTTGAACCGCTCGGCGATTTCGGCCGGCGTGGGGGCAGCGTTGACCTTGAGCGTGTCTGTACCGAACACCGCAAAGCGGAGCGTGCGCCGCTCGGGGCGGACGAACTGAGCACGGTTGTCGTTATACCAGGCTGTCAGCTGGCTTTCGGACGGGTTCCCGGCCGGAGCGAAGGCCGCACTGGGAATGAGAGCGATCTCGCCCTTGCGCTTTTCCAGCACTAGCGCGGCATATTGCCGCGCAACCTTTTCGGGCAGCCGCGGCGCCGACACCGCCGAGCGCAGCAGTTGCTGCTCGATCAGATCAATCGCGAGGTCGCGGCGGAAGGTCGCGTCGGTCAGACCGCGCTGGCCAATCGCGGCAAGATAGGTCTGCTGATCGAACTGCCCGGTGAGACCCTGGAAGGCCTGGATCTGCAAAATCTCGCTGTTCACCAGGTTTTCGCCAGCGCGCAGGCCATAGTCCTTGCCATATTGGCCCACGGCGAAACGATCGATCATCTGCTTGACCACTTCGTCAAGCGAACCCTCAGCAATGAATTCAGGCATGGTCAGCGTCGGATTGCGCTGGCGAACCTGCGCCAGCGCGTTGTTCGCCGAGACGGTAAGATCGGAAATGGGAATCGCTTCACCGCCCACCACAGCCATGCGGTCGGTATTGGTCACGCCGCCGAAATTCGTGTTGCCGAGGTCCGAGGCGACAAAGGCCAGCGCCATCAGGCCAAGGAACGCAAGAAAGATCGGCAGCCCGATCTTCGACTGGAAAAAGCGGCGGAAAAACGAAAACATGGCGTAATTGACCCATCCGAGGCTGGCTGATGGCAGGACGCGAGCGTCCTTGGCGCACACCGCGATCACTCGCGTTGAAGGGGCGCTTTAGAGGCCCTGCGACCGCACGGCAACAGGTGGCTGCGCGTTTTGACTAGTCCGGCTTCCTCGGCTAGCGGACGCGGGCCCCGGGCACTACAGCAAGCACAGAATCATAACCCGCCCAGGGCTATCCCTCTCAATTATATAAAGTGCAGGACAAGTCATGACCCGCCGACCCTACATCGTCGGAAACTGGAAGATGCACGGTACCCGCGCGATGCTTTCTGAAGCGCGCGCGATCGACCGTGCGGCCCAGCGTCACATGAAGGTCGAAGTGGCGCTCGCGCCGCCTTACACCCTTATCCATCCGATCCACCGCGAAGCCGAACAGATCGGCGTTGGCGCGCAGGACTGCCACCATATGGATGGCGGCGCGCATACTGGCGACATATCGGCCGCAATGATCGCCGATGCGGGTGCGAAGTTCGTGATCCTCGGCCATTCCGAACGCCGCACCGAGCACAGCGAAAGCGATGCCCGCGTACGCGCTAAGGCCGAAGCCGCTTTGGCGGCTGGTCTGCGCATCATCATGTGCTGCGGCGAGAGCGCGGAAACGCGCGAATCGGGCAAGGCGGTCGCCTTCGTGAAGAAGCAGCTCAAGGCCTCGCTCCCGCCAGCCGACCAATTGCCCGCCGACATTGGCGACAAGCTGACGGTCGCCTATGAGCCGATCTGGGCGATCGGCACCGGCAATGCCGCCACCACCGATGATATCGCCGAGATGCATGGCGCGATCCGCGCGCTTTTGGTCGAGCTGTTCGGCGAGGAGCATGGGCGCGACGTGCGCATCATCTATGGCGGCTCGGTCAAGCCCGAGAATGCCGCGGCGATCTTCGCTGTACCTGATGTCGGCGGCGCGTTGGTGGGCGGGGCGAGCCTGACGGCGGATAGCTTCATGGGCATCGCCCTTGCCGCAAGCGAGCCGTTCGAGAACTGAGCCCGCTATGCCATGACGGGCGTGAAGGCGGTGCGGGCTTGCCGCGCAGGCCTTGCGCCCCTACATGGCGCGCAAGCAATGCAACCGGGCGGTCATCGCCCTCGGCCACGAGAATCGTTCATGTCCCTGTTCATCTTCCTCACCGTGATCCAGGCCCTCGTGGCCGCCGCGCTGGTCGGCGTCGTGCTGATGCAACGCTCCGAAGGCGGCGGGCTCGGCATCGGCTCCAGCCCCGGTGGGGCATTTGGCGCGCGCGGTGCGGCGGATTTCCTGACCCGGTCGACCAAGTGGCTGGCGGTGGCTTTCGTGACGCTCTCGATCGTTCTGGCGGCGCTCGCCGTGCGTGAAAGCCGCGTGGGCGGGGTCACGAGCACGCTCGACCGCAATGCGCCCGGCGCTGCGGCTCCGGCAGTGCCTGACCTTTTGGCCGATCCGGCGCCGGCTCCGGCCCCGAACGAAGCGGCGCCTGCCCCCGCTGCACCGGCCCCTGCGGCTCCGGCCGGCCAGTAATCGCCCGCATGGGGCGGCGCGCTGCTGCCCCGCGGCCATAAAATCGACGTGACTGTGGATGGCGCGCATCCTGTGCGGCGCAATTCGCTTGCTCCGAATCCCTCCTGTTGCTTAAGGCCCAAATCCCATGGCGCGGTACATTTTCATCACCGGCGGCGTGGTCTCCTCGCTCGGCAAAGGTCTCATGGCAGCCTCATTGGCGGCCCTGCTTCAGGCGCGCGGCTTCAAGGTCCGCATCCGCAAGTTCGATCCCTATCTCAACGTCGATCCGGGCACGATGAGCCCGTACCAGCATGGTGAGGTCTATGTGACGGATGACGGGGCCGAGACCGATCTCGATCTCGGGCATTACGAGCGCTTCACCGGTGTGTCCGCGCGGCAAAGCGACAACATCACCTCGGGCCGCGTCTACCGCGACATTATCGCGCGCGAACGGCGCGGCGACTATCTTGGCGCGACAGTGCAGGTCATCCCGCACGTGACCGACGAGATCAAAGCCTTCGCGCTCGCCGATCAGGACGATCACGATTTCATCCTGTGCGAGATTGGCGGCACGGTGGGCGACATCGAATCGCTGCCCTTCATGGAAGCGATCCGCCAGCTCAGGAACGAGCTGGAACCGCTCCAGACCCTTTCGGTCCACGTTACGCTGGTGCCCTATATCAAGGCGGCGGGCGAGCTTAAGACCAAGCCGACCCAGCACTCGGTGCGTGAACTCGCCAGCCTGGGGATCAAGCCCGACATTCTGCTGTGCCGCGCCGAGCATCCGATTCCGGAGAGCGACCGCCGCAAGATCGCGCAGTTCTGCAACGTGCGCACCGAAGCGGTGATCCAAGCTCTGGATGCGCCCTCAATCTATGCGGTGCCGCAGCAATATCACGCCGAAGGCCTCGATGCAGAGGTGCTCCGCGCGTTTGGCATCACCGATGCGCCCGCGCCCGACCTTTCGGCGTGGGAGGATGTGACCGATCGTCAGTTTAACCCCGAAGGCGAGGTCACCATTGCTGTGGTCGGGAAATATGTCGGCCTACAGGACGCGTACAAGAGCCTCAACGAAGCCCTGGTGCATGGCGGTCTCGCCAACCGGGTCAAGGTCAACATCCGCTGGATCGACGCCGAAATCTTCGAAGGCGACGACGAATCGCAAATCATCGCCGCGTTGGAGCCGATGCACGGCATTCTCGTCCCCGGCGGGTTTGGTGAGCGCGGGAGCGAAGGCAAGATCGCCAGCGTCCGCTTTGCGCGGGAACGCAATGTGCCGTTCTTTGGCATCTGCCTCGGGATGCAGATGGCCTGTATCGAAGGCGCGCGCGCGGCCGGCTTTGCCGATGCCTCGTCGACCGAGTTCGGCCCGACGGATAGCCCGGTGGTTGGCATCATCACCGAATGGATGAGCAAGGAAGGCCTCCAGAGCCGCGCCGAAGGCGGCGATCTGGGCGGCACCATGCGTCTGGGCGCTTACCCGGCCAAGCTCAGCCCGAACAGCCACACCTCGCAAATCTATGGCGGGGCCGAGGTCATCTCCGAACGCCACCGCCATCGCTATGAGGTCAACAGCGCCTTTATCGAGCCGCTGGAAAAGCAGGGCCTGATCTTTGCTGGCATGTCGCCTGACGGGTTGCTGCCCGAAATCGTCGAGCGGCCCGACCATCCGTGGTTTGTGGGCGTGCAGTTCCACCCCGAGCTGAAATCGCGGCCCTTCGATCCACACCCGCTATTCGCCGGGTTCATTGCAGCTGCGCTGGAACAATCGCGACTCGTCTAAGTCGTGATCCTGTCACTTTTCGTAGCGCGCGATTTGGGCTGTGAGGCCCGTCGTTCGGCCAGCTCCGGAGTAGGCTAGATCGGCCTTTACCAAGGCTTTGCAATCCTTTGTTTCACAAGCGGGACTTGCTATGTCGCTTCCTTACAAGGTTTGCAGATAGGCCTTGCGTGTTGTTGCCTTTCCGCATTAGACGGAGCCCGGATTTAACGATTTTCTAGGGACGATTGCGCTGGGTCAATCGAATTGCTGCTGTACAACAGTACAGTGATTCGATCCGGCCTTGACCGGTCTTTATGAAACAGGCTTGTCTGGTCTTGTCCGTCTTCTGCGACCCGGACGGATAGGTTCAGACGAGGCGGCGCAAGCCGCGGGGGGCGGATCGCAAGATCCGCCCCCTTTAATTTACATTATCGGCTTGATCCGGGCGTGCCTCAGGCAGCGCTGGCGGCATCGTCACCTTCGTTGGTCGGGACGGCGGTGAGCGTCGTGGTGCCGCCGATAGCGATCTTGCGGGGCTTCATCGCGTCGGGCACTTCGCGCACCAGATCGATGATCAGCAGGCCATCGGCCAGATCAGCACGTTCGACCCTTACGAAATCGGCCAGTTCGAAGCGGCGCTCGAAGCCGCGGTTAGCGATGCCGACATGGATCAGCTCCGAGCCATCCTCAGCCTCGTCGCGCTTACGACCCTGGACCACCAGCAGGTTCTGCTGGGCGGTGATGTCGATATCCTGCGGGCGGAAACCAGCCACCGCGAGGGTGATGCGGTAATTGTCCTCGCCCCGGCGCGAGATGTTGAAGGGGGGGTAATTGTCGCCGGCATTCAGGCGCGCCTGATTTTCGAGCAGGTCGAACAGGCGATCAAAGCCCACGGTGGAGCGGCGGTACGGGGTGAAATCAAAACGGGACATAGTTGCAAATCCTCTTGGTTGAGCAATTTGGTTCGGATGCGGGCCTGCCGGATGCAGCACCCGCCTTGTCGCCGTTGCCGTTTCCCAAGACTGGCGAAACGCGGCGACACCGCCTATCTGGTTCCTACGCTTTCGCTTTCAAGAGGGACGATATGGCTGCCCCGAAGATCGATATCTACACCAAGTTCGCCTGCCCGTTCTGCGTGCGGGCCAAGCGGCTGCTGACGCAAAAGGGCGCCGACTTCACCGAACATGACATCACCATGGGTGGCGCACGACGCGACGAGATGCTCGCCCGCGCACCCAACGCGATGACGGTGCCGCAAATCTTTATCGGCGATATGCACGTTGGCGGGTCGGACGATCTCGCCGCGCTGGAAGCTGCGGGCAAGCTCGACGCGTTGCTGGCGGGCTGATGCCGAAGATCGCGGTCTTGCAGATGTGTTCGGGCATCGATCCGGACCGCAATTTCGATTGCATCCGCGATGCCGCCTATGCCGCGCGCGAGGGCGGGGCGGAGATGCTCTTCACGCCGGAAATGTCGCTGCTGCTCGATGGCAACCGGACGCGCGCGGCAGAGAATATCGTCCCGCAGGACAAGTCGCCTTATGTGCCCCTGCTGGCCGATCTGGCTCGCGAGACGGGGATCACTATCGCGCTTGGTTCCATGGCTGTGGGTGTGCCGGGCGGCAAGAACGCCAACCGCTCAATGCTATTCGCCCCCGCCGCCGCGCAGCCCGTCACTTATGACAAGATCCACATGTTCGACGTCGAGCTAGCCACGGGTGAGACCTGGCGGGAAAGCAATGCCTTTGAACCGGGGCGCGCGGTTGTGAGCGTCGAAGATACGCCCGTCAGGCGGCTTGGTCTGGCGGTTTGCTACGATCTGCGCTTCCCCGCCTTGTTCGGCGAGCTCGGCAACCGGCGCTGCGATGTGATCGCTGTGCCAGCGGCCTTCACCAAGCCTACCGGGGCTGCCCATTGGCACGTCATGCTGCGTGCCCGCGCGATTGAGGCGAGCGCCTTCGTGATTGCTGCCGCACAGGTCGGGAGCCATGAGGACGGTCGCGAGACCTATGGCCACAGCCTCGTCGTTGATCCGTGGGGGGAGGTTCTGCTCGATATGGGCGGCGATGCGCCCGGCTTGGCGTTCTGCGACATCGACCTTGCCCGCATCGCCGAAGTTCGCGCGCAGGTGCCCGCTCTTGCCAACCGCCGCCAAATTGCCACATCCTGATCTGCGATGATCGTTTTTGACCTCTCCTGCCATGAAGGCCACCGCTTCGAGGGCTGGTTTGCCTCATCGACCGATTACGCGGAACAGCAAGCGCGCGGATTGCTCGCCTGCCCGTCATGCGGCTCGGCCGAAGTGAGCAAGGCTCCGATGGCCCCGGCTGTGCCTGCCAAGGGCAACACCAGGCAGGAAGTCCTGCCGCCAGAGGCACCGCGGCAGGTCGCCAACACGCCGATGCCGCCCGAGGTACAGAAGGCGCTCGCCGCATTGGCCAAAGCGCAGGCGGCTGCGCTCAAGAACAGCACATGGGTCGGCGACAAGTTCGCCGAGGAAACGCGCAAGATGCATTATGGCGAGCGTGACGAAGCCCCGATCCACGGGCAGGCGAGCCTCGCCGAGGCCAAGGCGCTGATCGAGGAGGGCGTGCCGGTTGCGCCGCTGCCGTTCCCCGTGGCGCCGCCCGAAAAGTTGAATTGAAACGCGCGACTGCTATGAAGCGCCTCGGGACCCCGTAGCTCAGCCGGATAGAGCATCAGATTCCTAATCTGGGGGCCGCGCGTTCGAATCGCGCCGGGGTCACCACTTTGCTTGCAGCCGTTGCCAGCGCCGCTCGGCATAGAGGGCCAACCCCAGCACCCCGCTCGACATGGCAAGCATCAGCGCGCAGGTGCCGCCCCAGCCGCCAAAATCATACACCGCCGTGCCCAGCGCGCTGCCAATCGCGCCGCCGACAAACATCGTCACGATATAGGACGTGGTCAGCCGCGTGCGGATTTCCGGGGCGAGGGTGAACAGCGTCATTCGCCCGGTCACATCAATGGTTGGCCCGACCATGTTGACCACCAGCAGCGGCACCAGCACGCCCCAGATGCTGAAGCCGAGCGGGTAGAACAGCGCGATACCGAAGATCTGCACCGCTGCTGCCGTCAGCCGGGCCTTGCGCGGGCCGACTTTATCCGCCCAGCGCCCCAGTCGTGGCGTGGTGAAGACACTGATTGCCGCAACGCCCGCCAGATAGCCGACATCATCCGTGCCGTATCCCATGGCTGGGCTGGTGAGATGCAGCGCCAGCGCGAGCCAACTGGCGGTGAAGATTGCGAAGTTCAGGCCCTGAATTGCGGCCGAGATCCGCATGTCGGGGTGTTTGGCCGCCAGCGTGAAGACCGAAGCGATCAGCGCGCCATATCGGCCCTGGGATTGCTTGGGCGCGGCAGGCTCGCTGCGCATGGCGATGGGCAGGAAGGCGGTCACCGCCGCCATCAATCCGAAGGCGCCGACATAGACCGTGTGCCAGTCGGCATGCTCGGCAATGATCCCAGCGCCGACCCGCGCAACCAGAATGCCGAAGATCACCGCCGCAGTGAGTTGCGCGGTCACCTGTCCCAACCGCTCTGGCGCGACGCGTTTGGAGGCGAAGGCGGGGATCAGATAGGGCGCGATGGTGACGAAGCCGAGCAGAGTGGAGGCGGCGGTGAACAGCACCAGATCCTGCGCCAGCACCATCCCGCCAAGGCACACGGTCTGCGCGGCGACGAAGAGCATGCACAGCCGCCGGTTCGAATAGAAATCGCCCAGCGGCAGCAGCAGGAGGATACCCAGCGCCAGCGCCAACTGGTTGAGCGCCGGGACCAGCCCGATTTCCGCCTCGCCGACACCGAAGGCGCGGGCGACCTCGCCGATGATCGGGTGGATGTAATAAGCGTTCGCCGTCACCACCGCGATGGTAAGCGCCAGCGCCCGTTCCTGCGTGCGGGTGAGGTAGGCAGGCACGGATGCGAACTGGGTCAAGCGAGGAAGCCTGCCTGCCGCGCCATGTCGATCACGCCTTGGGAAAGCTCGGCCGGGCGGTCCTCCTGACTGAAGTGGCCGCATTTCGAAAGCATGGCATGGGGTTGGCCCGCGGCACCCTTAATGCGTTCGGAAAGCAGCGATCCTGCCTGGCCGAGCACCGGGTCATCCTCGCCAAACAGGGTCAGGAACGGCCTGTCGAAGGCGGCGAGCCCCTCCCACGCAGCGACGTTGTCAGCGACCCCGTCCTTGTCATCCTCGACCGGGACCAGCTGCGGGAAGGCGCGCGCGCCGGCCTTGCTAGGTTCATCGGGGAAGGGGGCGTCATAGGCGGCAATCTCGGCAGCGCTGAGTTCGCTCTGGCAGCCGCGGTCCATGATCCCGCCAATCTTGAAGTCGGGCGAGGAGCGAGCGAATTCGCGCCACGCCAGAAAGCCCGGTGAGGCTTTGCCGCCACCAGTAGGCAGGAAGGTGTTGCTGGCGACGACGAAGGCAAAGCGCTCCGGCTCCTGCCCGACGATGCGTAGGCCCAGCAGTCCGCCCCAGTCCTGACAGAACAGCCCGGCGACTTCCGGCACCACGGCATTGCGCCACTGCTTGAGCCAATCGACGTGGCGGGCATAGGTGTAGAAGGCCTGATCATCCGGCTTGTCGCTCTTGCCGAAGCCAATGAGGTCAGGCGCGAGGCAGCGAAAGCCTGCGTCCACGAGCAGCGGGATCATTTTGCGGTAAAGGTAGGACCAGCTTGGCTCGCCATGAAACAGGATCAGGGGAGGGGCATCCTTCGGCCCAACATCGAGATAGTGCATTTGCGCTGACAGCCCCTCGCCAAGGCCGATGGTCAGCCAGTTTTCGGCAAACGGGTAATCCGGCAACGCGGAAAAGCGCGCCGGATCGTGGGCGATGATTTTCATGGCGGTTCCTTCCATCACTATGGTGAGTAGCAGATCGAAACGGGATTGCCATGCCCGCCGTCTTGCCCAAAAGCACCCAAATTGATGAGGTGGACTTGGCCGCGGGGAGCGGGCAAGCCACCCGCCGATTGCAGGAGAGAAGGCTTGTCGATGTCCCGCCACGAACCCGATGAAATCGCCGAAATCCGCCGCGCAGTGCGCAGCCTGTGCGATGGTTTTCCGGGGGAATATTGGCGCGCCAAAGATGCGGTGCGTGCGTACCCGGCGGAATTCGTCGACGCACTGACCAAGGCGGGTTTTCTCGCCGCGCTGATCCCTGTCGAACACGGCGGCAGCGGTCTCAGCTTGGAGGCGGCCTGCGTGATCATGGAGGAGATTCAGGCATCAGGGTGCAACGGCTCCAGCGCCCACGCGCAAATGTACATCATGAACACGCTGCTGCGGTACGGCTCCGAGGCGCAGAAGGCGGCCTATCTGCCGCGCATTGCTAGCGGCGAATTGCGGTTGCAGGCGTTTGGCGTGTCTGAACCAACCAGTGGCACCGACACGCTCAGCCTCAAGACCCGCGCGGTCCGGGATGGCGACGAATACATCATCACCGGCCAGAAAATCTGGACCAGCCGCGCCGAACATTCCGACCTGATGCTGCTGCTCGCCCGTACCACCCCGCGCGAGGAGGTGGCGAGCAAAACCGAGGGGCTGTCGATCTTCCTCGTCGACATGCAGGCCGCGCTGGCGGGCGGCATGACGGTCAAGCCGATCCGCACCATGATGAACCACTCGTCCTGCGAAGTGTTCTTCGACGACCTGCGCATTCCCGCATCGGCGCTGGTGGGCGAGGAGGGGAAGGGCTTCCGCTACATCCTGTCGGGGATGAACGCCGAACGCATCCTGATCGCCGCCGAGTGCATCGGCGATGCCAAGTGGTTTATCGAGAAGGCGACGGGCTATGCCAAGGATCGCTCAGTCTTCGCCCGTCCCATCGGCCAGAATCAGGGTGTTCAGTTCCCGATCGCCCGTTGTTACGCGCAGATGCGCGCCGCTGAGCTGATGGTGTACCATGCCGCGCGGGTTTACGATGAGGGCGGCAATCCGGGCGAAGAAGCCAACATGGCCAAGCTGCTCGCCTCCGAAGCCAGCTGGGCTGCGGCAGACATGTGCGTGCAGACCTTCGGCGGCTTCGGGTTTGCGGAAGAGTACGATGTCGAGCGCAAGTTCCGAGAGGCGCGACTCTATACCGTGGCACCGATTTCGACCAACCTCATCCTCTCCTACCTCGCCGAACACGTGCTGGGGTTGCCGCGCAGCTACTGAAACCTGCAATCCCCAACGAATTGCACGCATTGTGTCCCATTGTGTCGCATTGTTCTTGCAGCGGGCGGTCAGATATGATTCTGTTCGATTTAACGGACGAGGGATCATTCGCGGCAATGCGTAAATCAGGATCTGAAAACAGGCTGAAGCGGTTTGGCGCCCTTGGCGCCTTGCTGCTCCTGACGGGCGTGGCTGTGGCCGGTCCGACGGGCCTGCTCGCCTGGAGCGAGAACGCAGCAGCGCTTGAGGCCCGCGAGAGCGAAATCGCCGAACTCACCGCCAAGCGTGATGCCCTGCGCAATCGCGTGATGCTCCTTGATCCCGAGGCCGCTGATCCTGATCTGGCCAGTGAACTGGTGCGCGATCAGCTTGGCGTGATGCGCGAAGATGAGGTCGTGATTACGCTCGAAGACTGACGTCGGCCATCCGGCTCAGCTCACCTGATTTCGTATGCGTGAGCGATTACCGTTACGGCTTGGCGTTGCGCGGGCCTTATCTCCCTGCCTATAGAACCATGATGCGCTTCTCCTCCCCATGAGTGCGCCAGAGAGAGGGATACTTGTCTTGGCCAAACAGCCTGCAAAGAAGTCCGCAACCGCTGCGGACGACGCCGATTTCATGCTCCACTCGTTGCAAGCCGCCTTCGAGGCGAAAAAGCGCTATGACGCTTCGCCGGAAGAGATGCTGGAGTTCTACCGCCAGATGCTGCTGATCCGCCGGTTCGAGGAAAAGGCCGGCCAGCTTTACGGCCTCGGCCTGATCGGCGGTTTCTGTCACCTCTATATCGGGCAGGAAGCCGTCGCGATCGGGCTGCAAAGCGCTCTCGACAATGAGCGGGACAGCGTGATCACCGGCTACCGCGATCATGGCCACATGCTTGCCTATGGGATCGATCCCAAGGTGATCATGGCGGAACTGACGGGCCGCGAAGCCGGGATTTCCAAGGGCAAGGGCGGTTCGATGCACATGTTCTCGACCGAGCACAAATTCTACGGCGGCCACGGCATCGTTGGTGCGCAGGTGGCGCTGGGCGGTGGCCTTGCGCTTGCCCACCAGTACAACGAGGACGGTGGACTGTGCCTCGCCTATTTCGGAGACGGTGCTGCCAATCAGGGCCAAGTCTACGAAACCTTCAACATGGCCGCCTTGTGGAACCTCCCCATCGTCTTCGTGGTCGAGGACAACCAATATGCGATGGGCACTGCCAGTTCGCGCTCGTCTGCCGAGACTCGGTTCCACCGCCGCGGCACTGCGTTCCGCATTCCGGGGATGGAAGTGAACGGCATGGACGTGCTCGAAGTGCGCGCTGCCGCAGAGGTTGCCTTTGCCCATGTCCGCGCGGGCAAGGGTCCGGTGCTGATGGAGTGCAACACCTATCGCTATCGCGGGCATTCCATGTCCGACCCGGCCAAGTACCGCACCCGCGAGGAAGTGCAGGAACAGCGTGACCACCACGATCCGATCGAGGGGCTGAAGAAGACCCTGATCGAAGCAGGCAAGACCGAGGACGATTTGAAAGCGATCGACAAGGCGATCCGCGCGGAAGTGGCATCCGCTGCTGACTTTGCGGAAACCTCGCCCGAGCCGGGTGCGGCCGAACTCTACACCGACGTTCTGGTGGAGGCGTATTGAGCCATGGCGATTGAACTGAAAATGCCGGCGCTGTCGCCGACGATGGAGCAGGGCACACTCGCCAAGTGGCTCAAGCAGGAAGGCGACCGGATCGAACCGGGCGATATTCTCGCCGAGATCGAGACCGACAAGGCGACGATGGAATTCGAAGCCATCGATGAGGGCGTGCTGGAGAAGATCCTGGTCGCGGCCGGCACCGAGGATGTCGCGGTGGGCGCAGTGATCGCCCTGATCGCGGGGGAAGGGGAGGAGCCATCTGCGGCGCCCGCACCTGCTCCGGCGAAGGCGGAAGCGCCTGAACCCGCTCCCGCTCCGGTCCCCAAGGCGGCAGCGCCGGCAAGCGCGCCTGCGGCTGTCGATCCCGCCATCCCTGCTGGCACCAGCCTCACCAGCACCACCGTGCGCGAAGCGCTCCGCGATGCCATGGCTGAGGAAATGCGCAAGGACCCGCGCGTGTTCGTGATGGGTGAGGAAGTCGCCGAATACCAGGGCGCCTACAAGGTCACGCAGGGCTTGCTCGCCGAATTCGGGCCCAAGCGCGTGATCGATACGCCGATCACCGAATACGGCTTTGCCGGGATCGGCACGGGCGCGGCGATGGGCGGCCTTCGTCCGATCGTCGAGTTCATGACCTTCAACTTCGCGATGCAGGCGATTGACCACATCATCAACTCGGCAGCGAAGACCAACTATATGTCGGGCGGGCAGATGCGCTGCCCCATCGTGTTCCGCGGCCCTAATGGTGCGGCATCGCGCGTGGGTGCGCAGCACTCGCAGAACTACGGGCCGTGGTATGCCAGCGTTCCTGGCCTGATCGTCATCGCACCGTTTGACGCGGCCGATGCCAAGGGGCTGATGAAGGCTGCGATCCGCTGCGAAGACCCGGTGGTCTTCCTTGAGAACGAGCTGGTCTATGGCCGCAGCTTCGATGTTCCCGATGTTGAGGATTATGTCCTGCCAATCGGCAAGGCGCGGATCGTGCGTGAAGGCAAGGACGTCACCATCGTCTCCTATTCCATCGGCGTCGGCATGGCGCTCGAAGCGGCAGCGACGCTGGCGGACGAGGGGATCGATGCCGAAGTGATTGATCTGCGCACGCTGCGCCCTCTCGACAAGAAAACCGTGCTGGAAAGCCTCGCCAAGACCAACCGGCTGATCGTGGCCGAAGAAGGTTGGCCGACCTGCTCGATCGCGAGCGAGATCATCAGCATTTGCATGGAGGAAGGCTTCGACCACCTCGATGCGCCGGTGCTGCGGGTCTGCAACGAAGACGTTCCGCTGCCCTATGCTGCCAATCTCGAAAAGCTGGCGCTGATCGATCCGGCTCGCATCGCTGCGGCGGCGCGGAAGGTCTGCTACAAGTAAGGGCTGACGGCGCAAACCGCCCGGCCTGCGTCAGGTCGGGCGGGCTGCCGAAAATACGTTACAACGCGCAACCGGGCCACCGGCGTACAGCCGGGTCAGGTCGCGATTGTCGCGAACATTGAAGGCCGCTGTGTAGACAATGCGGCGGTTCTCAAACACGGTGATTGGTGTGATCGGTTCGTAATCGAACGCAACTTCCACAAACATCACAGCAGTGCCTTGGGATGCGGTGATGTAGCGACCGGGCACACCCATTCCGGGGAAGCTGGTTCCGGTCGCGCCGTTGCCTTCCACCCCGTAGCTGGAGGTATGCTGAACCGCCCCGCGGCACCGTTGCCAGGCGATCCACTGACCGCCCGATGCATTGCGCTGCAAGCTGGAAATGATGACCCGTGCGTTATCATACAGGTCGAGGTTCTGGCCGAGCTTTTCCGCACCAATCAAAGTTTCGGCGATGTCCCTCTCAAACACTTTGCGCGCGGTCAGAACGTCTTGTTCGCCAACGCGCGAAGCGTTGTCGGCAACCTGCATCGCGATCTGGCTGATCTGCATATGCGTGATCACGAGAAAGGCCGTATCAGTACCGAGCATCCCCATGCCGAGCACCAGCGGTGCGGCAAAGGCAAACTCGATCAAAGCTAGGCCGGATGTGTCACCCGAAAGCCGACGGGCAAGGCTTCGCACGCGGCTACGCAGTGGTTTCCTTGTGGTGTTGGTCATGGGCAATTTCCCGGAGTGGTGACACGGTCATTCTGTTCGTCGAACGGTTGATTGCGCAGCACAGTCGAAGCCTCAATTGTGACGGTGTCCGACATGCCGGCCATGGAGTACATCGGGAACAGACGAGGGTAGGTGACGGTAGCGGTGTAGAGCACCACATCGCGTGCGCCCCCGATCCCGTCTCTGCCGCGGTCCTCATCCCAGCTGCCATTCTCGTTGGCGTCGATGTAAGGTTCGTTGTTGTTGCAGATGCCGTCGTTGTTCATGTCAGTGAATTCCTCCGGCTCGTTGACGTCGGCGAATTCGAAGAACGACATTTTCTCTAGCTCGATCGTCGCGTCACGGGGCATAACCGTCCTGATTTTATTCGTTACCCGCTGATCAATATTGACTTGCTGGCTGTTGGCATTCTCCAGCGTCAGGTCGCGGCCCGCCTTCTGCATGGCGCCGTGCAGGACCGACCTTGAGTATTGCATGTGTGCCATGTCGAACAGGCCCATGATCATCAGGAGCAAGACTGGTGCGACGATCGCAAACTCGATCAAGGTCGCGCCGCTGTAGTCGGCATACAGTCGGCGCAGCAGCGCGCCCGGGCGTGACAGCCGGCCGATCACGAGGTCAGCCTCAGTGCGGCGATCTTCTGCGCGATTTCCTGGAACCGGGCGTTCAGGGTCACTGAGTCGCTGGCCTGGAAGGCACGGCCGGGCGAAGCGCAGTCAATCAGGTTCTGGGTCAGCGCTGTCCCGAAGGCCACCACCCAGACGGTGATGTTCTCCTGCTGGGCAGCGCGGCAGATGGCTTGCAGACGGGCTGCACGCCGGGATGCTTCGCGGTTCTGATCGCCATTGCCGGTGACCCGGCGATCCCACCATTCGATCCCCTGGGTCGAATAGTTCTCGACGTTCGTGACCAAGATACCATCGGTCATGAAAACGATGTGGCGGGCAATCGCGTCGCCATTCGGCGCGGTCGTGTTTTCGGCTGCGAACATGCCGCGCGGTGAAACGAGACGCGCGCCCCACAGCATCCCGATATCGTGATAGGTGTTCCCGCTCGCCACAAGACTGTCGACGTAGGACTGCAAATCGGTGCGGCTGATTTCGGTCAGCTTGGCTGCAGCGCGCGGGCAGGTGAAGCCGGGCTGCGATTGGTTGCCCGTGGAAATCACATCGTCCGTCGTTCGGTTGTTGCTGGAGTCGCGCCGTTCATAAACCGCCCGGTTAAGCGATGGCTTCCACCTCTGCGATTCGTTCGCCGGCACCAGATTGATATTGAGATCATGGGCTGCGGCGGGGACGGGGCTGTAGTTACCGGTGGTGTCGTTCCACACCGGCTCCTCAATGCAACCGCTCCAGGTCTGGGTGGTCATCGCGCCATTGGTGCCGACCGGAATGTCGAGGGTGTTGTTGGCATAGATCGACGCAAGGTTGACCGACTCCCAGCCAGCCGGGCTGCGGGGCGGGTTGTTCACGTTGCACGGGTTGGCCGTGCCCGGTGTAACCTCGCAATAGATCCACTCGCGGAACTGCGGAATCACGTCAGCGGCGGTTGCAAGACGCGTCTTCCGCACGCGTCCGCGGCAACCTGCGCGGTTGTTCGAGTTGCCGCCTGACCACTGGTTGAGAACGATCTCCGGCGTTGCAAACACCTGCCAGCTCTGAGTCTGGCCGCTGACCGTCACGTTGCGCGTCCCCGGTAGCGTGTTCCGACAAAAGTTGCGCGCGGTCGTTCCGGTGGAACCATCGGTACGGAAACGGTAATCATCAGTGTTGGTAGAGTTGAACCGCGACGTGTTCCGCGGCAACCATTCGTCCTGATCCGAAAGCAAGATCGTGTCGCCGACCTCGTCCACGTCCGGGTAGTCGGAATTGGGGAACGGGGCGGGATTGTACCGTGCCACCCGCGTCTGGTAAGTGTGCGTGTTCGCCATATGGGCGCGCGGGATCGAGAAGCCGACATTCACCTGCTGCGAATAGGGCACGAAGCCATAACGCACCTGCGCGCTGGTCGAGGTTGCAGCTTCCACCGTATCGTAGAAGTTCATCACCGCGCTGCGCAGCGCGACAATCTTCGAGCTGGAGTTCGAGTTGCACTGGGTGCCATTGGGACATTCCGACATGGAGCCCGTAACGTCGAGCACGAACATGATGTCGGAGTTGGAGATGTTGATTTCGGCCGTACAGCTGACCTCGATATTGAACTCACCGTAGCCGAAGGCGTCCATGATTGTGGCCGGCAAGGTTGCGCTGGCTTCACCGAATACCACGCCGTCGCCGTCGGAGGTAAAATCGCGGGTCCGGTTTTCGGTGCCGAAGATGCCGTCGTTGAAGTTCTGATCGAAGAAGTTAAGCCCGATTGTGCGATGCGCTGATGTGAACGTGTCATTCGTCATCGCACGGCGCGCGGCGAGTGCGCCTGCGTCGCACGCGGCCTGCATCCGTGCTGCGGCCATGTAATAGCGGCTCGCATCGACACCGCCGCCCACCATCGCCATGATCGGAACCAGCGCAGCGGCTGAAATCACGAGCGCGTTTGCGGTCTTGTCACGCGCCAGTTTGCGCATGAACGACATCTTGGCCTGCTTTTCTCGCCCCATCACTTAGGTGCCCTTCCCCTGATGCCCGCACGGAACTACCGCGGACAATCCAGATGCAGCCTTCGCCCTTAAGTGGTTCTGGTAAGCGGAGTGCGAAAGGACATGGTTAGCAAAGTCCTAACGGCCTGCTAGGCGGTTCCCGAATCGGCGACGTCCCGGGCCGGGACAGTTTGCTTGCCAAGCGTGTGAATGCTTCGCTACGCGCTGGAAGCGTGACGAACGAGACCCCCGAACCCCTATCGCCCGAAGCTGATCTGGCCCTTGCATGGAGCAGCCCAAAGGTTCGCGGGCCGTTAAGCATAGCTCTTCAGCTTGACCGGCGGCTGGCGCGGATCGTGATGCGCACCAGCGAGCCGATGCTGGGTCAGATGCGGCTGGCGTGGTGGCGTGATGCTCTTGCCAAGCCTGCTGCGGAGCGCCCACGCGGCGACCTGGTGCTCGATGGCATCGGGCTGCATTGGGCCGGACGCGAAAGCCCTCTGGCCGAGATGGTGGATGGCTGGGAGGTCCTGCTGAGCGCCGAGCGGTTGGGGCTACGCGAAGCCGAAGCCTTTGGCACAGCGCGCGGAGCGTTCTTCGCAGCCTTGGCTCCAGATAGCTCTCCCGCTGTGGCCAAGCGCTTGGCGGCGGTAGGATCACGCTGGGCGCTGGCCGACGCTGCGGCTGCCGTCTCGAACGAGACGGAGCGTGCCGCATTGATCGCCGCTGGTCTTGCAATAGCGCAGGACCACCCGGCCACGCGCTTTGCGCAGGGTTTTCGCGGTGTGGCCGTTCTCGACGCCTTGGCTCGACGTGCGCTTCAGCGCGGCGGACGGCCTTTGATGGAGGGTAGAGGGGCCTCACTTGCAGCACTAAAGGGCGCTATCTTTCTGAACTGATTGGGTATATTCCCGCAGGGGTGCTCAGCAAAAGGGGGGCAGACCTTTGCGACAAGCCGTGTTGGGAGGTGTAGGTGCCTTGGCCCTCGCCGGGATTGGAATGTTCTGGTGGCAGGGCCGCGCCGCGGTCGAACAGAGCGCGCCGCCGCCGCCCATGGCCACGCCAGCGCCTGATCCCGAGGCGCTCCCATACGCCGATCCTGGCAGCATGTCCGGCCCGTCGCCGCCCGAGATGAGCGAACTCAGCCGCGAGGAGCAGCGCTTCTTCCGCTATGATCGCAACCGTGACCGGCTCATCACTCGCAGTGAAATGCTCAGCACCCGAACGGAGGGTTTCCGCGCGCTCGACAAGGATGGCAACAATCTGCTGACCTTCGAAGAATGGGCGGTATCCACGGTCAATCGGTTCGAGAAGGCCGATAGCGATGGCGACGAACGCCTGACCCCGCGCGAATTCGCGACGACTGCGCCAAAGCCAGTCGCCAGAAAGCCCGCCTGCAAATGCTGAGGCTCAGGCTGGGATGGCCTCGCGGGTTTCGCTGATCCAGCGTGCGAGGTCTTCCTTGGCGCGGCCGGTATAGGCTTCCTTGCGGACATTCTTGCCGATGTCGTGAAGCGGTGGAAACAGCCCGAAATTGACGTTCATGGGCTGGAACGTTTCCGCCTCGGCATCGCCAGTGATATGGCTCAGCAGCGCGCCCAGCGCCGTGGTGGCGGGAAGGGGCTGCCAATCGTGTCCGGCGATCTCGGCAGCGGTCATCATGCCAGCAACAAGACCAATTGCCGCGCTTTCGACGTAGCCCTCGCACCCCGTCACCTGCCCGGCAAAGCGGATATGCGGCGCAGCGCGCAACCGCAGCTGGCGGTCGAGCACTTGCGGCGAATTGAGGAAGGTGTTGCGGTGCAACCCGCCGAGCCGGGCGAATTCGGCATTCTCCAGCCCCGGGATGGTGCGGAACAGCTCAATCTGCGCGGCGTATTTGAGCTTCGTCTGGAAGCCGACCATGTTCCACAATGTGCCGAGCTTGTTATCCTGCCGCAGCTGCACCACGGCATAGGGCCACCGGCCTTGTGGAAACTCGGGCGTGGTGTCGAAGGGATTGTCCAGCCCGACGCCCTTCATTGGCCCGTAGCGCAGCGTCTCCCAACCGCGTTCGGCCATCACTTCGATCGGCATACAGCCGTCGAAATAGGGCGTGTCCTTTTCCCACTGCTTGAACTCGGACTTTTCGCCTTCCATCAGCCCGCGGTGGAAGGCGCGGTATTGCTCCTCGTTCATCGGGCAATTGATGTAATCGCCGCCCTCGTTGGAGGCATCGGTGCGCTTGTTCCAGCGCGACTGGATCCAGCACTTCGACATGTCGATGCTGTCGCGGTGGATGATCGGTGCGATGGCATCGAAGAAGGCGAGCCGTTCGGCCCCGGTCGCGCGCACGATGCTGCCCGCTAGCGCTTCGGCCGTCAGCGGCCCGGTCGCGACAATGGTGAGGCCCGCTTCGGGCAGGGCATCCACCCGTTCGCGCACAATGGTGACATTTGGGTGGCTTGAGAGCGCCTTTTCGACCTCGGCTGAGAAGACATCGCGGTCCACCGCCATCGCGCTTCCCGCCGGGACCCGAGCCACATGGCCAGCGCGCATCACCAAGCTGTCGAGTTCGCGCATTTCGTGATGCAATAGCCCGACGGCGTTCTTGGTGTCGTCATCCGAGCGGAAGGAGTTGGAACACACCAGTTCCGCCAGCCCGTCGGTCTGGTGCGCCGGGGTCATTTCTCCGCTGCCGCGCATCTCAGACAGGCGCACTTTCACGCCGCGCTGGGCGAGCTGCCAGGCCGCCTCGCTCCCAGCGAGGCCGCCGCCAATGATGTGCACATCGTGATTTGTCGGGTTTCCGGTCATGGCAGGGCAGGTAATTGCGTGATAGCGCCGCGGCAAGCCCCAAGGGGACGTGGCACATCCGGCAAGGGAAGGGCGGACATGGCAAAGCAGGCGCTGATCGAACAAAGGCCGTGGCTGTTGGCGAGCATCACGGCGGCGACCGCGTTCTATTTTCTGAGCGACAATCCGGTGTTCGAGGGCACTTGGGGTCTGCTCGCTAAGGGGGCCTCGGTCGGGCTACTGGCGCTCTATGTGCTTCTGCGCCTTCCGCATGGACGCCGGGGGCTGGATGGGGCGCTGGTGGTCGCAATGCTGGTGCTGGCGGCGGCGGGCGATGTGGCGATCGAGCTGGATTTTGTCATCGGCGGCGCATTCTTCGCAGCCGCGCATTGTGTCTCGGTGGTGCTTTACGTCCGCAACCTGCACAAGCGCCCTTCTCCAACCCAGAAGATGACGGGCGTTGCCCTGCTGATCGGCACGCCGCTCATCAGCTACCTGCTCAGCGGGGACGCCCAGATCGCGATTTATGCCAGCTTCCTTGGCGCAATGGCTTCGGCGGCGTGGATGAGCCACTATCCGCGTTACCGCGTCGGCACTGGGGCGGTGCTGTTCGTGCTGAGCGACTGGCTGATCTTTTCGATCAGAGGCACGCTCGATCTGGCGCCGCTGCCCGATCTGCTGATCTGGCCGCTGTACTACGCCGGGCAGGTCATGATCGCGACCGGCATCGTGCAGTGCTTGCGGGGCGAACAACCCGTCAAGTGACGGGCGGCTCGCCCACATCAGAGGCAGCACTCATTTCGGCGGCAATCGCTTCCTCGGCCGGGTTTTCTGGCTCGGTCGTCTCATCGATTAACGCGGCACCGACGATGTGTTCGCCCTTGGCAACGTCGAAGATGCGGATGCCCGAAGACCCGCGCCCGGAAATCGAGAAGCCCTTCAGGCTTTCGAACCCGCCTTCGATCATGTGCCGCAGATCAATGCCGAGACGGATCAGCTTGGCCTGATCGGTCACCAGCATCAGCTGCGATCCGTGCTTGACCGGGAAACTGGCAACGACCGGGCCGTTGCGGTCCGGGTTGCTTTCAGGCGTGCCGATATTGGTGATGCCTTGACCCCCACGCGAAGTGGTGCGGTACTCATAAGCCGAGGAGATCTTGCCATAGCCATTGGCGGTGATGGTGAGGATGAACTCTTCGCCTTCCGCCATGGCTGCCACTTGTTCGGCAGGGAGGGTGGAGACGGCGTCATTGTTCTTCCAAGCGGCGGCGCGCAGATACGCCTCGCGCGTTTCCATGTCGGCGGTGAGCGGATCGAGCACCGCCATGCTGACGACCTTGCCGCCCTTCTTAAGGCTCATGCCGCGCACCCCAATGCCGGTGCGGCTCTTGGTTTCGCGCGCATCGGTGGCCGAGAAGCGGATCGCCTTGCCGGTATCGCTGGCAAGGAAGATTTGCTGGTCTTCCGTCAGCAATTGCACGCCGATCAGCCGGTCGCCCGAACCCTCGACGAAGCCCATCGCATATTTGCCCGCTGTGGGAATGTTGGCGAAGGCGTCCATAGAGTTGCGGCGAACCATGCCCTGTTCCGTCGCGAAGACGATGTTGAGGTTGTCCCACGAAGCCTCGTCCTCGGGCAGGGGCAGCACGTTGGTGACGCGTTCCTCGTCGCCCAAGGGCAGGAGGTTGACCATCGGGCGGCCCTTGGTCTGCGGGCCGCCTTCGGGGAGCTTCCACACCTTCATGCGGTACACGCGGCCGGTGTTGGTGAAGAACAGCACAGGGTTGTGGGTCGAGGTGACGAAGAGCTCGACCACCGCGTCCTCGTCCTTGGTCGCCATGCCCGAACGACCCTTGCCCCCGCGTGCCTGCGCCCGGAAGGTGTCGAGCGGCGTCCGCTTGATGTAGCCGCCGTGGGTGACGGTGACGACCATCTCCTCGCGCTCGATCAGGTCTTCGTCTTCAAGACCATCCCAGGCGGGGGCGATTTCGGACAGGCGCGGGGTGGCATAAGTCGCCCGGATTTCGACCAGTTCCTCGCGCATCAATGCGTAGAGCTTCACCCGGTCAGCGAGGATCGAGAGGTATTCCTCGATCGCGACCGATAGCCCCTGCAACTCGCCACCGATTTCGTCGCGGCCGAGCGCGGTCAAACGGTGAAGCCGCAGTTCGAGGATCGCCTTCACCTGCCGTTCGGACAGACGATAGGTGCCGCCTTCCTGATCTGCGGACGGCTCGATCGCTTCGACCAGCTGGATATACTGCGCGATGTCCCCGATCGGCCATTCCTTGGCGAGCAACCGCCGACGTGCCTCGGCCGGGTTGGGGGCGCTGCGGATCATCGCGACAACTTCGTCGAGGTTGGAGACCGCGACCACCAGGCCGAGCAAGATGTGCGCCCGCTCCCGCGCCTTGGCGAGTTCGAACTTGGTCCGCCGCGTGATCACTTCCTCACGGAAGGTGATGAAGGCGGCGATGAAGTCGCGCAGGCGCAGTGTTTCCGGGCGTCCGCCGCGGATCGCCAACATGTTCGCCGGGAACGAGGATTGCGCGGGGGTGTGCCGCCAGATCTGATTGAGCACCACATCCGGGGTGGCATCGCGCTTGAGGTCGATCACCACCCGCACGCCTTCACGCGAGCTTTCGTCGCGGATGTCGGAGATGCCTTCGATCCGTTTTTCCTTGGCAGCATCGGCGATCTTCTCGACCAGCGCGTTCTTGCCGACCTGATAGGGGATCGAGGTGAAGACGATGCTTTCGCGGCCTTCGCTCTTGGCACCGCGCGTGCTCTCGATCTCGTGCCGACAGCGCATCAGGATCGACCCGCGCCCAGTCGTGTAAGCCTGCCGCGCGCCGTGCGTGCCGAGGATCAGGGGGGCGGTGGGGAAGTCGGGGCCGGGGATGTATTCGATCAGCTCTTCCGAAGTGATCGCCGGGTTGTCCATATAGGCAAAACAGGCATCGATCACTTCGCCCAGATTATGCGGCGGCACGTTGGTCGCCATGCCGACCGCGATCCCGCCCGCGCCGTTGACCAGCAGGTTGGGGAAGCGCGCGGGGAGAACCGTCGGCTCCTTGCGGCTGCCGTCATAATTGTCGGTGAAGTCGACCGTATCCTTGTCGAGGTCGTCGAGCAGCGAGTTCGCTACCCGCGCCAGCCGCGCTTCAGTGTAACGCATTGAGGCTGGCGGATCGGGGTCCATCGAGCCGAAGTTGCCCTGACCATCGATCAGCGGCACGCGCATCGACCACGGCTGCGTCATGCGGGCCAAGGCGTCGTAAATCGCGCTATCGCCGTGGGGGTGGTAGTTACCCATCACATCGCCGACGATCTTGGCGCTCTTGCGGTACGGCTTGCCCGCGACAAAGCCGCCCTCCTGGCTGGCGAACAGAATGCGGCGGTGCACCGGCTTCAGCCCGTCGCGCACATCGGGCAGCGCGCGGGCTACGATCACGCTCATCGCGTAGTCGAGATAGCTCGACTTCATCTCATCGACGATGTCGATGCGTTCAAAGCCGCCCATCGGTGCAGGCGCGGGGGAATCGATAATGTCGCTGTCGTCGCTCAAGGTCTGGGCCGTTTCTAATTGTGTTCTGGTGCCGCTGCGGCAGTTCGGGCCTTAGTGGGGCCGAGTATCGCCCTCTATCTAGGCATGTGGCGGGGCTTTCGCCACCTTGTGCCGGGAACACACCAAGAACGTGCCGCATTTTTCCACATTTGCGGGGCTGATGAGCCGACCATGTGCTTCGCGGGCATTCAAAGCCCGTTCAGCACGGCACGCCTAGCGGGAATTGCAAATCCCGTGCGAGCCGTTCAAAGGCTCTCCCGGAATTCGGGCAGCGTCCGGGCCACATCTGGCACGCCGCTGCACTACTTGTGGAGGATGCAGTGACCAATATGTCTTCGCCCCGTCGCCCGGCCAGCTTTGCGCGCCAGCTTGCTCTGGCAGTTGCGCTCGCCACCGGCACCGCGGTGCTCGCCGTTCCGGGCTTCACCGACGCAGCGCACGCTCAGAAGAAGAAAAAGAAGGACGAGCAGGCGCAGGCCGCCGCGCCTGTCTATGCAAAGGAATTTGTGGCCGCTTACACGCCGGTCGAAACCGCGCTGAAGGACCCGGCGGCCAATGTCGCCGCACTCAAGCCGCAGATCGACGCCATCGCGAATATGGCCGCTTCGCCGGACGAGCAGCTTGCGGCTGGCGGTATGCTGTTCAACGCCGGGATCACCGGCAAGGACATGACGCTGCAATTGCGCGGTGCCGAGCTGATGCTCGGGAGCGGCAAGATCAAACCCGAAGATACCGGCCGCTTCGCCTTCGTCGCGTCGCAGCTTGCCACGGCGCAGAACCAGTTCAGCAAGGCTGAGACCTATCTGCAGAAGGCGATCGACCTCAACTACAGCGCGCCGAACCTCAGCACCTATGATGTGCGGATGAACATGGCGGAGCTTTACTTCTCGCAAGAGCGTTTTGCCGAAGGCGTCGCATACATCAGTGAGCTGATCGCTGCCCGCAAGGCCGAGGGCCAGCCGGTCAATCCCAATTGGTATCGCCGCGGGGTTCAGATCGCTTACAACAACGAGCTTGTGCCGCAGATCTATGACTTCGTGCAGGGCTGGGTGATCGACGTTCCGACCCCGGAAAACTGGCGCGATGCGGTGAACCTGACGCGTAATCTCAACGATTATGACGGCCCGGTGCTGCTCGACTTGCTGCGTCTCGGCAAGCGGGTGGGGACGCTCAAGGAGAAGAACGACTACGTCTTCTACATTGAAGCCGCCGATACGCGCCGACTGCCGATGGAAGTGAAGTCGGTGATCGAAGAAGCCAATGCCACCGGCGCGATTCCCAAGGGAAGCGATCCGTGGGTGGACGAGCAGCTCGCCACCGCCAACAGCCTGATCGCCGAGGACCGGGCTGCTCTTCCCGCGCTTGAGCGTGATGCAAACGCGTCGGCAGCCAAGCTGCGCACCGTGCTGGCGGCGGGTGACACCTTCCTCAGCTACGGCCAGTACGCCAAGGCGGCGAGCTTCTACGAGCGCAGCCTGAGCATGCCCGAGGTTGATCGCAATCTCGCGCTGACCCGACTTGGCATCGCCCAGATCGGCGCTGGCAACACCGATGCGGCGCGCGAGACGCTGTCGAAGGTCGATGGTCCGCGCTCGCCGATTGCGAAGTTGTGGAGCGCCTATGCCTCGCAGTCGGCTGCTCCGGCCGCGCCAGCCGTGGCCGCCGTTGGCAGCTGATCGCACCGCGCGATAGCCGGATTTAAAAGTAGCGCCGGGCGGTCTGACCGTCCGGCGCTCTTTTTTGGCAGGGGCCATGCTGCAAAATGCAACCAGCGCTGCGCTTGCGGGAGCGGCCTTGCACGCCTAAATGGCGTGCCATGAACGACCTCGCCAGCACGCCGCAGCCTGCCACACCCGCCGAGCGGCCCGCCCGCCAGCGCAAGCCTGACTGGATCCGTGTGCGCGCGCCCGTCAGCGAGGGCTACAACGAAACTCGCAAGCTGATGCGCGAACTGAACCTCCACACCGTGTGCGAGGAAGCTGCCTGCCCAAACATTGGCGAATGCTGGACCAAGAAGCACGCCACGGTGATGATTCTTGGCGATGTCTGCACCCGGGCCTGCGCCTTCTGCAACGTCAAGACCGGGATGCCCAAGGCGGTCGACCCGTTCGAGCCAGAGAACACCGCGATTGCCGCGGCCAAGATGGGGCTCGAACACATCGTCATCACCAGCGTCGACCGGGACGATCTTCCGGACGGCGGTGCGTCGCAATTCGTGAAGGTGATCGAGGCGCTGCGCCGCAATACGCCCAACACCACCATCGAGATCCTCACTCCCGATTTCCGCGGCAAGATGCGCCGCGCGGTGGAGATGATCTGTGAGGCGGGGCCGGATGTGTACAACCACAATCTCGAAACCGTTCCGCGGCTTTACCCTACGATCCGCCCCGGCGCGCGCTACTACGCGTCACTCCGGCTGCTGGAAGAGGTGAAGGCACACAATCCGCTGATCTTTACCAAGTCGGGCATCATGCTTGGGCTGGGTGAGCAACGCCTCGAAGTCCATCAGGTGATGGACGACATGCGCTCGGCTGAGGTCGATTTCATCACCATGGGCCAATATCTCCAGCCCACGCCGGAGCATGCGGCGGTTGAGGAATTCGTCACGCCCAAGGCGTTTTCGGCCTATGGTGCGATTGCCCGGGCGAAGGGCTTCTTGCAGGTCGCGGCCACCCCGCTGACCCGCTCAAGCTATCATGCCGGTGATGATTTCGCGAAGATGCGCGCGGCGCGTGAGGAAAAGCTTGCCCGCGCTGGAGCCAAGGCCAAGGCCTGATGCCCGGCATCCGCGAAACCCGCCGCCTGCCCTATAGCGCCGAGCAGATGTTCGATCTGGTCGCCGACGTCGGCCGCTATGGAGAATTCCTGCCTTGGGTGATCGCGACCCGCGTACGCTCGAATACCGAGACCGAGATGGTCGCCGACATGGTGGTCGGCTTCAAGGCGATCCGCGAAAGCTTCACTTCGCGCGTCAAGAAGGTCAGGCCGTTAGAGATCGACGTCCATTATCTTGATGGGCCGCTCAGCGATCTCGACAATGTCTGGACGTTTCGCGCCGTAGACGACCATAGCTGCGAGATCGACTTCCTCGTCGATTTCACCTTCAAAAACCGTCTGTTCGAAAAGATTGCCGGGCAATATTTCGACAAGGCCTTCCGCAAGATGGTCGAGGCTTTCGAAGCGCGTGCGGCGCAGCTCTATGGCAGCAGCAATTCGAGCGCGCAGAGCGTCGCCTGACGGCGGATTTCGGCGCGGCCATCCGGGCCTTCACCGCCGTCGAAGAACTTTAGCTCACCCTCGGGCTCTCCGGTCGCATTGCGCACGAGCCGGGCAAAGACGACCGTGCCGACCGGCTTATGCGGCGTCCCGCCGCCAGGCCCCGCCACCCCGCTGATTGCCACCGCCACATCGGCCTTTGAGCGGTCGAGAGCACCTTTTGCCATCGCCCAAGCGCAGGCAATCGAGACTGCGCCGAAGGTCTCGATGATGTCGCGGGCGACGCCCAGCATCTCCATCTTGGCTTCGTTCGAATAGGTCACGTAGCTTCGATCAAGCACTGCCGAAGACCCGGCGATCTCAGTGATCGCAGCCGCAACAAGTCCGCCGGTGCAGCTCTCTGCGGTGACGACCTTGCGCCCGGTCGCGGCGTTTTCGGCCACGACGCGGGCGGCAAGGGCGGCAATATCGTCAGGTAACAGGGAGAGGGGCATGGCAGGCTTACTTGCGCGCCGTGCCGGTGGTGGCGGAAGCCGCCCCGCAGACCGGTGGGTTTTTGAGGTCGGTCAGTTCGGCGATGAAGGCCACGATTCCGCCGACATTCTCGACCGGCATCGGGCTGAAGAGTTCAAGCCCGCGCTCGATCTGGCCGCAGGCATCGCCCTTGATCTCGGCCGCGATCATTTGCCCGACCAGGGCATCGACGAAGGGACGCAGGGCTTCTTCGGGCATTGAGGCGAGCATCGCGCCCATCTGGTCTTGCGATCCGCCTTCGCCGCCGTTCTCCTTGTCCATGAAGGTCTTGAGGAAGCGGAAGGCACCGGGCCAAGCCTTGTCCTGGCCGCTGCGGAACTGGCTGATATAGGTCTCGCCCCCGGTCGCCATGAAGCCATCGCGCGAAAGGCGGTTGGCGCAAGCGGTCTGGGCCGCGTCAAAGGCGATCGGCATGACATAAACCACGGCATCCGACAGATCGGCCGGGGCAACACAGGCCTGCTGCTGAGCAAGCGCGGTCTGGGACGTGGCAAGCGCTGTCAAGGCGAGGGCAGGGGCGATCAAGCGGGTGGGCAGGCGATGCTTCATGACGTGGGTCCTTCCGATGCTAGCATGACACAAACGATGGCCTGCGCAGCGATCCCTTCGCCGCGGCCGGTAAAGCCGAGTTTTTCGGTGGTGGTGGCCTTGATGCTGACCGCGTTTTCACTGAGCCCCATCAGCCGCGCCACTTCGGCGCGCATGGCGGGGCGGTGCGGGCCGATCTTGGGCTCCTCGCAAATCAGGGTGAGGTCGATATTGGCGATGGCATAACCTGCCGCGCGGGCGAGGCCGACGGCGTGCTGAAGAAACTGTCCCGAGCGTGCGCCGCGCCATTGCGGATCGCTCGGCGGGAAATGGGTGCCGATATCACCTTCGCCCACCGCCCCCAGCACCGCGTCGGTGATCGCGTGGAGCGCGACATCCGCATCGGAGTGGCCGGCGAGGCCCTTGTCATGCGGGATCTTCACGCCGCCCAGCCACAATTCCTCGCCCGGCTCGAGACGATGGACGTCGAAGCCTTGGCCGATACGGAACGCGGGGGCTGTCATGGGGGCGGAAAAATCCTCGGCAAAGGTGATTTTCTTGAGGCGTTCATCGCCTTGGACGAGTGCAACTGAACCATTGCTGGCCATCAGAACTTGTGCATCGTCGCCTGCATCGGTGACGCCTTGCCACGCGCGGTGAGCGGCTAGAATTGCGTCGAACCGGAAGGCCTGAGGGGTCTGGACGCGGCGCAGGGCTTCCCGCTCTGCCTTGCCGCTCATCATGCCGCCATTGTCGACTGCGAGGCTATCGACAACGGGCAGTACTGGGATGGCACCGGGATGCTCGCTCAAGGCCGTCAACAGTCGCTCGATCACCGCGCGTGGCAAATCGGGGCGGGCGGCATCGTGGATCAGCACGCTCTTCGGCTCGGCAGCGGCAAGCGCTTCCAACCCGCAGCGGACCGAGTCCTGCCGGTTCGCGCCGCCGGTGATGAAGGTTACCCCTGAAATGCCCGCCAGCGCCGCCTTGGCATAGTCCTGCGCATCGGCCGCAATCACGACCACCAACGGATCGGCTCCAGCAGCCTTCAGGGCCTCGACCGAATGCCGGATCAGCGCCTTGCCGCGCCAGTTGCGGAACTGTTTCGGCGTATCGCCGCCCACGCGCAAACCCTTACCTGCGGCCACTACAATCGCGGCAAATGGGGGGAGGGGAGCGGCGCAGACCATCGGGGGGTTCGCTTAGGGTCTGGACGCGCTTTCGGCAATCCACTATGCGCCTGCCCATTATTTAGGCAACGCTCCCGCACATGACCACGCTTCCTCCTCCGCCGGCCCTGAAGCCGATTGCCATCGGCCCGGTTACGGTTGCCGAGCCGGTGGTGCTGGCGCCGATGACCGGCGTCACCGACATGCCGTTTCGCACATTGGTGCGGCGCTATGGCTCAGGCCTCAACGTCACCGAAATGGTGGCGAGTGAGGCCGCGATCCGCGAGACCCGCGTGAGCACGCAAAAGACCGCGTGGGACCGGATCGAAGAGCCGGTTTCGATGCAGCTGGTCGGCTGTGATCCCGCCAGCATGGCCGAGGCGGCGAAGATCCAGGAGGGCAATGGCGCGGCGATTATCGACATCAATTTCGGCTGCCCTGTCCGCAAGGTCGTAGGTCAACTGGCCGGCTCGGCGCTGATGCGCGAAGTGCCGCTCGCGGTCCGGCTGATGGAGGCAACGGTCAAGGCGGTGAAGGTGCCCGTGACCGTCAAGATGCGGATGGGCTGGGACCACAACAGCCTCAACGCGCCCGAACTTGCCCGCATGGCGGAAGACATCGGCGTCAAGATGATCACTGTCCACGGCCGCACCCGCAACCAGATGTACAAGGGCAATGCCGACTGGGCGTTCATCCGCCAGGTCAAGGATGCGGTGAAGGTCCCCGTGATCGTCAACGGTGACATCTGCTCGATCGAGGACGCCGCCAAAGCGCTCGAACAATCAGGGGCGGACGGGCTGATGATCGGACGCGGCGCCTATGGCAAACCCTGGCTGCTCGGGCAGGTGATGCACTGGTGGCGCACTGGAGAGGCGCGGGCGACTCCTGGCATTGACGAACAATATGCGCTGGTCGTTGAGCACTATAACCGGATGCTCGATCACTATGGCCGCGACACCGGGGTCAAGATGGCCCGCAAGCATCTGGGTTGGTACACCAAGGGCCTCCATGGTTCGGCCGAGTTCCGCAACATGGCCAACTTCATCGATGACGCCGACCAGGTGCTCGGTGAGATCGAGCGGTTCTATACGCCCTTCCTGATGCAGCAGGCCGCCTGATAATGGCGACCAGTCCGATCGAACCGCAGGGCGATGGCCGTCCCGCTGCCCGTGCGCAGCTATCCGGACTAATCTTCGCGGTAATCCTGATCGATGGCGAGGGCCGCATCGCTGAGGTCAACCATGCCGCTGAAGATCTGCTCGGCACCAGCTCCAGCCGCTTGGTCGGGACGCTGTTGACCGACCGGATCGGGCCGCTTGATCCCCGGGTCGAAGCGCGGCTGATCGCCAGTGACGAAGCGCTGGTGGCGCGCGATTTGGCGATTGCTGTGGGCGAGGTGCAGATCCGCATCAATCTCACCGCCTCGCCGCTAGCAGGCTTTGCGGGCTGGCGGGTGGTGACCCTGTCGCAGATCGGCCATGACGAAGCAGCGGGCGCCGTGGGCGGTGAAGCGCTGCTGGGTGCTCCCGCCGTGCTGGCGCACGAAATCAAGAACCCGCTTGCCGCGATCCGCGGTGCGGCGCAGCTTGCTGCCCGCAAGCTGCCGCACGCGGACAAGAAGCTCGCCCGGATGATCACCGATGAGGTTGATCGGATCGCGCGACTGATCGACCGGATGCAGCAGCTTGGCAGCACACGCACCGGCCCGGTCGATGCCTGCAACCCACACGAAGCGATCCGCGCCGCCATCGCGACCATGCGCGCGGCGGGATCGACCTTGGGCGAGATCGAGATTCGCGAGGAGTTCGACCCCTCGCTCCCCCCGGTGCTCGCCAATCGCGATGCGCTGGAACAGGTGCTGATTAACTTGATCTCCAACGCGCGCGATGCGGCACTCGGACCGCGCGGAGCAGGCGCCGAGAGCGTGGTGATCGTCCAGACGCGCTTCGTCAGCGGGCTCGCCTTCAGCGCGATCCGCAATGGCCGCGCAGTGCCGCTGCCGATCGAAATCACCATCAGCGACAATGGACCCGGCATCGACCCGACCTTGCAGGGCCATGTGTTCGAGCCGTTTGTCTCGTCCAAGCCTTCCGGGCAGGGCCTCGGCCTCTCGCTGGTGCGTAAACTGGTGCGCGACATGAACGGCAATGTCAGCCATGACCGCGACCCGCGCGCCGGTCTCACCCATTTCCGCCTGCATCTGCCGCAGGCCTAGGACACGCTCGGCTTATGCCCGCAACTCTTTCCGATCCGATCCTGCTCGTGGAAGATGACGCCGCGATTGCCACGGTGATCATCGCCGCCCTGGAGGACGAGGGCTTTGCCATCGCCCATTGCAGCAGCATCGCCGCGCGTGACAAACAGCTGGCCGGGCGGCGGTTCTCCGTGATGCTGACTGATGTGATCCTGGAAGACGGGGATGGGTTGGCGAGCCTTTCGGCTGTGCGCGACCGCGCGCCGGACATGCCGGTAATCGTGCTATCAGCCCAGAACACGCTCGATACCGCCGTGCGCGCGAGTGAGAGCGATGCCTTCGAGTATTTCCCTAAACCCTTCGATCTCGACGAACTGGTCCATGCTGTGCGTCAAGCCGCAGGTGCCCGCGCGCCTGCGGCTGATGAACCCGGCAACGCGCTGGCGGGCGGCGAAGGCGAGAAGATGCCGCTGGTCGGGCGCAGTCCGGCGATGCAGGGTGTCTACCGGATGATCACGCGCGTGCTGCGCAATGATCTGACCGTGCTGGTCACCGGCGAAAGCGGGACCGGCAAGGAGCTCGTGGCTGAGGCCATTCACGAACTCGGCAATCGCCGGACCGGGCCGTTCGTGGCGGTCAACACCGCTGCGATCCCCGCCGACCTCGTTGAAAGCGAATTGTTCGGGCATGAGAAGGGCGCGTTCACCGGCGCCATTGCGCAGGCGATCGGCAAGTTCGAGCAGGCCAATGGCGGCACGCTGTTCCTCGACGAGATTGGCGATATGCCTGCCGAAGCCCAGACCCGGTTGCTGCGCGCGCTGCAATCTGGGCGCATCCGGCGCGTTGGCGGGCGGCAGGAGATCGCGGTCAATGTCCGCATCATCGCCGCGACCAATCGCGACCTCACGCCAATGATCGCCACTGGCACTTTCCGCGAGGATCTCTTCTACCGCCTCAACGTGGTGCCGATTGTGCTGCCACCCTTGCGCGAACGGCGCGAGGATATTGCTGCGTTGGTGCAACACTTCTTGGTACTTGCTGCCGAAGATGGCTTGCCGCGTCGCACTCTGACGCCCGACGCGGTCGAGCGCCTCGAACAGCGCACCTGGCGCGGCAATGTCCGCGAACTGCGCAACGTGGTCTATCGCCTTGCGCTGATGGCACGTGAGGAGCGGATCGACGCCGACAGCGTGAATGACATCATCGGGCCGGAGAACACCCCCGCGATCCTGCCGCAGGCAGACGGGCAGGGCGGCTTCGGCGCGGCGCTCGCCGGATGGCTTACGGCGGAGAACCCGCCGCCCGGCGCTCTGTACCACCGCGCTCTGGCGGCCTTTGAAAAGCCTTTGATCGAATATGCGCTCGGCCGGACCGGCGGCAATCAATTGCGCGCGGCGCAGTTGCTTGGCATCAATCGCAACACGCTGCGCAAGCGGATCGGCGAGCTTGGGCTGGAGCCAGAGCGCTTTACCACATCATAACGGCGCTGGCGCAGGGCGGATTGTCGGATTGCCCTTGCATTTCTGCCACACCATTGTTGTAAAGCGGCAACGATGGAGCCTTCCCAAACCCGCGCACTGAACCTCATCCCCCGGCAACCGCCGCGGTGGTGGCGCCGCTTTATGATTGCCGCGCGGCGCGCCAATGTCTTTCTGTGGCTCGAAGGCATTGCAGTAGCGGCGTTTTTGGCAGCGATCGTGGCGACGTGGTCGGCCTATGGCCGGTCCGGCGCAGGTGATGACCTGCTGCCAACGATGAAGGTCTCGGTGCTGCTGATGGCGACACTGGTGCCCGCGATGGCGTTGCTGGTGCTGATTGGTCGCCGCGTGGCGCTACGCCGCGCTGCGGGAAGCACCGCGCGACTGCACGTGCGGCTCGTGTTCTTCTTCTCGATGGTTGCCGCCTTGCCGACGCTGCTGGTCGCAGGCTTTGCCGCCTTCCTGTTCCAGACCGGGGTCGATTTCTGGTTCTCCGACGAATCCCGCGGGCTGATGGAGAACGCCAATGCGCTGGCGCAGAACTACTACGACGCGAACCAGCGCGACGTTGAACAGAACACCGTCATCATGGCCTCTGACATGCGCGATACGCTGGCGCGGGTACCGATCACTGACCCGGACTTCCCCGATTTCTACGCTTATCAGGCGCAAGCGCGCGAGATATCCGAGAGCGCGATCCTGCAACGGATGGCTGATGGCTCATTCCGGACCGCCGCGGCGCTCAACCTGACGCAGAACAACAGCCCGCTGGAATTTAGCCGTTCGGCTTTGCCTCAATTGGACAGCGGCGACATCGCGGTCGTGATCGGCACCCCGGAGCGGATTGAGGCGCTAGTGCCGATTGATGCACAGTCCGGCGTCTATCTCTACAACGCCCGCACCACTGAGGAGACGATGTTCAACTCGTGGTCCAAGGCGCAATCGATCGTCACCGCCTATGACCGCCTGACTGGCAGCGCGCGGATGCTCCAGCTGCAGTTCAATGTCGCGCTGGTGGTGGTCAGCTTGCTGCTGGTGGGGCTTGCCATCTGGTTTGCGCTGCGGTTCGCCGACCGGCAGGTCGAGCCGCTGACGGCATTGGTGGGCGCAGCGCGCAAGGTGGGACAAGGCAACTTTGCGCTCCGGCTCGACGGGCGTACCGGGCCGGACGAGATCGGGCTGCTCAACCGCGCCTTTAACCGCATGACAGGTCAGCTGGAAAAGCAGACGCAGGCGCTGGTTAGCGCCAACCGCCAGATCGACGACCGCCGTGCCTTTACCGAAGCCGTGCTCGAATCCGTGACCGCTGGCGTGGTGTCGGTCGACGCGGAATCGCGGGTGACGTTGATGAATTCCTCCGCGCAGAACCTGCTGGCGCCTCAGGGTGACGGCAATGGCGGCGTCAATATGATCGGTCAGTCGCTCGAAGTGCTCTCGCCCGAACTTTGCCGCGTGATCGCCGATGGCAAAGAGCGCGCGATCATCACCCACGCCAAGGGAACCGAGCTGCTGACTCTTGCGGTCAAGGTCGCCCCGGGCACCAGCGGCCATGTGATTACCTTCGAGGATATCACGCGCCAACTGCTCGATCAGCGACAGGCGGCGTGGTCGGATGTCGCGCGCAGGATCGCGCATGAGATCAAGAATCCGCTGACCCCGATCCAGCTCGCGACTGAGCGACTGAAGCGCCGCTACCGGACGCAGGTGAGTGACGAGGATCGCGATCTGTTTGACGAGCTGACCAGCACAATCGTCCGGCAGGTGGGCGGCCTCAGGAAAATGGTCGACGAATTCTCCTCCTTTGCGCGCCTGCCCAAGCCGGTGTTCCGCGATGAGGATGCTCTTGATCTTGTCCGCCAGGCAGTCTTTCTGCACGAAGTCGCCCATTCCGGCATCGCCTTCAGCGTCGCCTCGTCCGAACTGATCGACCGCGAAGTGCGCTGCGACCGGCACCAGTTTGGGCAGGCCATGACCAACGTGCTCAAGAACGCAGTCGAAGCGGTCGAGGCGCGCGCAATCGAGGCCAAGGGTGCTTACGCTGGCGAAATTGCCGTCACGATGCGCGATGCAGGCGAGGCGATTGTCGTCACCATTGAGGACAACGGCATCGGCCTTCCGGCGGACCGCGAGCGCATCACCGAACCCTATGTGACCACGCGCGAGAAGGGCACCGGCCTCGGGCTCGCCATCGTCAACAAGATCGTGGACGAACATGGCGGGGATATGAGCTTTGCCAGCGCGCCCAGCGGCGGCACCCGCGTTTCCTTGCGCTTTGCGCGCAATCCCAACCCAATTGAAGGCGGCCCCCTGTGATCCTGTCTTCGCTTCACCATGACCTCACAGCCAAAGGACCCTTCCCATGGCGCTAGAAATCCTCATCGTCGACGATGAACGCGACATCCGCGAGTTGGTGGCCGGCGTGCTCGGCGACGAAGGCTATGCCTGCCGCACCGCGGCCGACAGCACCGAAGCGCTCGCCGCGATTGATGAGCGCCGTCCTTCACTGGTGCTGCTCGACGTGTGGCTCCACGGCAGTCAGATGGACGGGCTGGAGCTGCTCGATGCCATTAAGGCGCGCGAGCCTAATCTGCCGGTGATCATCTTCTCAGGCCACGGTAACATCGACACGGCCGTCGCCGCGGTCGGGCGCGGGGCGATGGATTTCATTGAAAAGCCGTTCGAGGCAGAGCGTCTGCTGCTGCTGGTTGAACGCGCGACCGAGACCGAGCGGTTGCGGCGTGAAAACTCGCGCCTGCGCGAAGGCAGCTGGGGCAGCGCTGAATTCACCGGCAATTCGCCCTCCATCAATGCCGTGCGCGCAACGCTCAAGCGCGTGGCGAGCACTGGTAGCCGGGTATTGATTTCAGGCCCGGCGGGAGCAGGCAAGGAAGTCGCCGCACGCCTGCTTCATGCGTGGAGCGCGCGTGCGAACGGCGCTTTCGTGCTGGTCAACTCGGCCCGCATCACACCCGAACGCTTCGAACAGGAGCTGTTCGGTGAGGAAGCCAATGGCAAGCAAGTCCGCCCCGGACTGCTCGAGCTGGCTGATGGCGGTACGCTGTATCTCGATGAGATCGCCGATATGCCGCTGTCCACCCAGGCGCGGATTCTGCGTGTGCTGACGGATCAGAGCTTCGTGCGCGTTGGCGGTACGCGCCAGATCGGGGTGGATGTCCGCGTTGTCTCCTCCACCACGCGTGACCTGACCGTCGAAATGGCGGAAAAGCGCTTCCGCGAAGACCTGTTCTACCGGCTCAATGTGGTGCCGGTGGTGCTGCCAGCTCTGTCCCAGCGGCGCGAGGATATTCCGGCACTCGCCGAGCATTTCTTCACCCGCTATTCCAATGATCAGGGCCTCGTTCCGCCAGACATCTCCTCCGAGGCAATGGCGGCGTTACAGGCCTATGACTGGCCGGGAAATGTGCGCCAGCTGCGCAATGTGGTCGAGCGCACCATCATCATGACGCCGCGCGAGAAGCTCGGAACAGTTGAACCTGACATGCTGCCGCCCGAGATCATCGGTGGCCAGATCGGATTGGCGAGCGACAGCCTTTCGGCCATTATGGGCGTGCCTCTTCGCGAGGCGCGGGTCAGTTTCGAGCGGGAATATCTCGCGATCCAGATCAGGCGTTTCTCGGGCAATATCTCCAAGACCGCTAGCTTCATCGGCATGGAACGCTCGGCCTTGCACCGCAAGCTGAAGCTCCTGGGAATGGCCGACCGGCGCGATGACGACGATTAGGGTTCGATGATCCGGCCGTAATTTTTGGTTGAAATCAGTCCTTGTCCAGCGGCAGTCCAGTCGCCATTATGGATCAGGTAAGGGCCGCGCCTCGTTTTTTGCGGTGACCTGCTGCCTGCGGACCGAAAATCGGCCGCCAAGAACAAAGGAGACACGACAATGTCCAACGGGCGAACGCTCTCCCCCCGTCCGGTTGCACGTGCTGCCACCTCCAGTGAACCGCGTAACAGCGACGCCAGCAGCGCCCCTCAACGTCAGAGTGGCAATCTTCAGGACGCTTTCCTTAACCTGCTGCGCAAGAACAAGATTCCCGTCACCATGTTTCTGGTGAAAGGCGTGAAGCTGCAAGGGATCGTTACGTGGTTTGACAATTTCTCGATCCTGCTCCGCCGCGATGGTCAGTCGCAGCTGGTTTATAAGCACGCGATCAGTACGATCATGCCGGGCCAGTCGCTCGATCCGGCGCAGTTCGGGAGCCAATCGGGCAGCCGCAAGCAGAAGCTGCTTCAGGACGTGTTCCTGAGCCGGGTTGCCGAGGCTAACGTGCAGGTCACGATGTTCCTCGTGAACGGTGTCATGCTACAAGGTCGGATCGCGGCCTATGACCTGTTCTGCATGCTGCTCGAACGCGACGGCGCGGTGCAACTGGCTTACAAGCACGCTGTGTCGACCATTCAGCCCGCCAGCCCCGTCGACTTGAGTGTCGATGACGAGGATGGCGACGATTTTGGGGCAGACGACTGAGCTTCGATAGCGATCTTCAAGACGAGGTAACCCGCGGTGCTCGGGCGCTGGTGCTGTGTCCGGATATCAGGGCGCTGCGCTATGACCTGGATTCTGCCGAGCGCTTGGCCGAAGCTGAAGGCCTGGCGCTGGCGATCGGAGTGGTGATCGCGCATTCGGCAATCCTGCCGGTGCGTCAGATGCAGCCCAACACGCTGTTTGGATCGGGTCAGGTCGAGAATATCGGCGTCTGGTGCGAACAGCACGAGGCCGAGCTGGTGATCGTCGATGGCGCGCTGACTCCGATCCAGCAACGCAACCTCGAAGACAAGCTGAAGCGCAAGGTGATCGACCGGACCGGCCTGATCCTCGAAATTTTCGGCGAACGTGCGGCGACCGCCGAAGGGCGTTTGCAGGTCGAACTGGCGCATCTCGATTACCAGCAGAGCCGGCTTGTTCGCAGCTGGACCCACCTTGAGCGTCAGCGCGGTGGCTTCGGCTTCCTCGGCGGTCCCGGCGAAACCCAGATCGAGGCGGATAGGCGGATGATCCGCGCACGGATGGCGCGGCTTCGGCGCGAGCTCGATCAGGTAAGGAAGACCCGCACGCTCCATCGTGACCGCCGGGGCAGGGCGCCTTGGCCGGTGGTAGCGCTCGTGGGCTATACAAACGCCGGGAAATCTACCTTGTTCAACCGCTTGACCGGCGCGGAGGTGATGGCCGAGGATCTGCTCTTCGCAACGCTTGATCCGACGATGCGGGCGATCAGCTTGCCGGGTGTGGAAAAGGCGATCCTGTCGGACACGGTGGGCTTCATCTCGGACCTCCCGACCCAGCTCGTCGCTGCATTTCGCGCCACATTGGAAGAGGTCACCGCTGCCGATGTGATCTGCCACGTGCGCGACATGGCGAACCCCAGCCATGCGGCGCAGAAAAAGCAGGTGCTGGATGTGCTTGCCGACCTCGATGTCGTCGATGCCGAGACGGGCACCAGCACAATTCCGATCCTCGAAGTCTGGAACAAGGCCGACCTTTTAGACGCTGAAAGCCTGGCGGAATTGCGGGAGGCGGCCGAAGGGCAGGGGGCCGTGATCCTCTCCGCGGTGACGGGTCAGGGCGTGGACCTGCTCGAGGCCGAATTGACCCGGATGCTGACGGGCACCGCGCGTGAGGTCAGCTTTATCCTGCCGGCCACCGATGGGCGGCGAATTGCGTGGCTGCACGCTCATGGCGACGTGTTGACTGAAGATGAAGTCGAAGACAGCGATGAGGGCCCCATGCGCAGGCTGAACGTGCGGCTCAGCCCGAAAGCGCTTGGGCAGTTTGCCGCGCTTTCCTAAGCGCTTACTCGCCTTGCTTGACCCGCTGCCAGAGGTCCTCCTGGGCTTCGAGTGACAGCGATGGGAAATCCGACCCAGCGAGTGCCTCCATACCCCTGAAGCGACGTTCGAACTTGGCGTTGGCTGTGCGCAGAGCGTCTTCGGCACTGATGCCGTGCGCGCGGACGAAGTTAACCGCCGCAAACAGCAGGTCGCCGGCTTCCTCGACCTTCTGTTCGTCTGAGGATGCGGTCTTGAGCTCTTCGATTTCCTCGGCAATCTTGGCTTCCGAACCTGACGGATCGGGCCAGTCGAACCCGGTGCGAGCGGCGCGCTTCTGGAGCTTCTCGGCGCGCATCAAGGCTGGGAGTGCCAGCGCCACGCCGTCCAAAGCGCTCGCAACACCCTTGGCTTCGCGTTCCTTGGCTTTGAGGTCTTCCCAGCGGGTTTCGTCCATTGTGCCGCCGGCGCTGGCGAAGACGTGCGGGTGGCGTGCTTCCATCTTTGTGCTGATGGCGTTGGCAACGTCGGTGAAATCAAAGTGACCGGCTTCTTCGGCCAAGCGGGCGTGGAACACGACCTGGAGCAGCAGGTCGCCGAGTTCGTCACGCAGGTCCGACATGTCATTGCGGGCGATAGCGTCGGCGACCTCGTAGGCTTCCTCGATCGTGTAAGGCGCGATGCTGGCGAAGTCCTGTGCGAGGTCCCATTCGCAGCCGTGCTCCGGATCTCGCAATCGCGCCATGATGGCGAGCAGGCGTTCGACAGGGGACTGGTTCGGGGTCTCGGTCATGCCGGTCCTCAAGTTTGATAATATATATTATGTAAAATCTAAAGCGCGGCGCTGGCGGTTCCGCGGATCACCATGAACCACTCCACGATCAGATACAGGCCGCCGAAGATCACCACCCAGGCCAACGCCATCTTGATCATCTGGCTCCATTGCAAACGACGCGACGCCAATGACACGCAGCACAGCACCAGCCATCCAAGGCTTGTGACGATTGGCAGGATCAAATCCGGGTTCACGCCACCATCTCCAATCCGTCATAGCCGACCGTCACGAAGTCCGGCACTTCGTCGCACAGCGTCCGGTAATCCATGCTCTTGTCGAGATGGCTGAGCACCACGCGGCCCGCGCGGCATTGTTCACCGAGTTCGATTGACATCGCCAGATGCGCATGGGTCGGATGCGGGTCGCGGCGCAGGCAGTCGCTCACCAGAATGTCGACCTTGTAGAACAGATCGACCATTTCATCCGAAATGGCACTGAAATCAGTGGCATATCCGATACTCTTGCCATCAGCTTCAAAACGATATGCGGTGGTTTCACCCGGACCATGCGCCATTTGGCACCAATCCACACCAAACCCAGCAATCATCCGCAGCCGATCAAGCGTGTCGAGTGTGCAGATCGTCGGATAGCCTTCTTGACCGGCAAACACATAACCGAACCGCTGGCGCAGCCGCCGCACCGTTTCCGTCTCGGCAAACCCCGGGATCGGTCCGCCGCGTCCGTATCGCAACACCCGCAGGTCATCGATGCCGTGACAATGATCGGCGTGATCGTGGGTCCAGAACACCGCATCAATGTGGCCAACCCGGTTCGCTAGGAGCTGCGCGCGGCAATCCGATGAGGTATCGACCAGCAGTCGCTTGCCTTCATCGCTTTCGACCATGATCGAGACCCGCGTGCGTCGGTTACGCGGCTCATCGGGGTCGCAGTCACCCCAATCGCCGGTACCATCCGGCCCGCCCAGCCGCGGCACCCCGGTCGAGGTGCCAGAGCCGAGCATGACCAGCTTCACGGGCGCGCCTTGCTGAAAAGGTTGAAGAAATTCGTGGTGGTCTGCGCCGTCAGATGTTCCACATCCGTTCCGCGAAGACGGGCAACGAAGGCGGCCGTATCGGCGACATATGCCGGTTCGCACACCCTGCCCCGATGCGGCACTGGCGCGAGGAACGGGCTATCGGTTTCAACCAGCAAGCGGTCATCAGGAATGATTGTAGCGACGGCTTGCAAGTCCTTGGCATTCTTGAAGGTTATGATTCCCGAGAGCGAGATCGTCAACCCAAGCGCCAAGACCTTTTCCGCAAAATCGGCCGACGCTGTGAAGCAGTGGATCAGGGCCGGGAAGGCCCCCTTCCCCATCTCCTCGGCGAGGATGGCATGGGTATCTTCCTCGGCATCACGGGTGTGGATGATGATCGGCAACTGCGTTTCGCGGGCGACATCAATATGCATCCGGAACAGGGACTTCTGCGCCTCTCTGTCCGATTTGTCGTAATAGTAGTCGAGGCCGGTTTCACCGATGGCGATGACTTTGGGATGGCGGGTCGCTTCCAGCAGCGCGGCGCGGCCCAGGTCCTGGTGCGCGTCGGCTTCATGCGGGTGGATGCCGACGCTGGCGAACACGTCCGGCTCGCGCGCGGCTGTGGCGACCACCTGATCCCATTCGGATTGGCGGGTTGAGATATTGAGGAAGGCCCCAACTCCCGCCGCCCTTGCGCGCGCCAATACCTCGGTCTGTTCCTCGACCAAACCTTTGTATTCGAGGTGGCAGTGGCTATCGACCAACATCAGGCAGTCTCGGCCTCGTCGGCGGGCAGTTCGAGCCGCGGGAACAGCGGGGCTGGCGCGATGATCCTGTGATCATTTTCGGCCAGCGGCGAATACCAGTGGCTCCGGATGCCTTGCATTGTGCGCAGGTCTTCGGGAATGCCCAGCGTATCCAGCAGTTTGGCGCTGCTCGCCGGGATGACCGGGCTGATCGCGACAGCCAACTGTGCAATGCAGATGTAGAGCGTGGCGAGCACAGTCTCCATTCGCTCGGGATCGGTCTTGCGCAGGGTCCAAGGGGCCTCGCTGTCGATATAGGCGTTGCAGGCGAACACAGCCTGAAGCCATGCCTCGACCGCTTGCTGGAGCGCAAGGCTTTCGAAAGCTTCTGGAATGTCCGCAGTGATAGCGCGGTCTACGGTAGCGAACAGGGCGTTGTCCGCGTCCGTGTGTCCTCGGATAGCCGGAAGGTAACCGTCGAGGTTCTTGGCGATGAAGCCCAAGGTCCGCTGTGCCAGATTGCCAAAGGCGTTGCCCAGCTCACCATTGGCACGCTGAACAATCGCTTCGGGCGAATAGCTGCCATCTTGCCCGAAGGCGACTTCGCGCATCAGGAAGTAGCGCAGGGCGTCGACACCGAACCTTTCGGCCAGTTCCACCGGATCGGTCACATTGCCGAGCGATTTCGATTCCTTCTGGCCGCGATTGAGCAGGAAGCCGTGACCGAACACCTTTTGCGGCACCGGCAGATTGGCGCTCATCAGGAAGGCCGGCCAGTAGATCGTGTGGAACCGCACGATGTCCTTGCCGATCAGGTGCAGGCTGGCGGGCCAGAAATCGCCCATATCATCGGGATAGCCGCGGCCCGTGAGGTAGTTGGTGAGCGCATCGACCCACACATACATGACATGGCCATCGCTGCCGGGCACCTTCACGCCCCAGTCAAACGAGGTACGGCTGACCGAAAGATCGCGCAGTCCCTGTTCGACGAAGGCGATCATCTCGTTGCGGCGGCTCGCCGGTTCGAGAAAGCCGGGGGTCTTCAGCAATTCAAGCAGTTGGTCCTGATACTTTGAAAGCCGGAAGAACCAGCTTTCCTCCACCGTCCATTCGACGGGCGTTCCTTGGGGGGAGAGCTTCTCACCGCCCTCGCCTTCGACGAGTTCGCTCTCGTCGTAATAGGCTTCGTCGCGGACCGAGTACCAGCCTTCGTAACGATCGAGATAGAGGTCGCCCGCGGCCTCCATCGCCTGCCAGATCGCCTGACTGGCGCGGTGGTGATCTGGCTCGGACGTGCGGATGAAACGGTCATAGGACACATTCAAAGCGTCGCACATACTGCGGAAATAGCCCGACATTTCATCGGCGAGGTCAGCGGGCGTGCGGCCCTGTTCCTCAGCCTTGCGGGCCATCTTCAAGCCATGCTCATCCGTGCCGGTCTGGAACCGGACGCGGCGGCCTTGGAGGCGCTGGAAGCGTGCGATCACGTCGGCGGCGATCGCCTCGTAGGCGTGGCCGATATGGGGCCGCCCGTTGGGGTAGCTGATCGCGGTGGTGATGTAGAACGGGGTGTCAGCCATGGGCCGGTTCGCTAGCGGGGGCAGCCGCCACAAGCAAGCTGCCGATCTCGAAGGGCAGCATCCCTGCATCGAAATTGGCGGTCGGCGCTTCGGCGGCGAGGTTGACCAAGGCGGTATGGGTGTTGATCAGGCGTGCGCGGGCCTGCAGGTCGTCCGAAGCTCGGGCGGCGCGGGCGACCAGCGATTGCGCGAGGTCGAGCACAGCCTGCACCCGCTCGCGATCGGCGCGCGGGCCGATCAGGCGGGCCAGTTCGCCGCGCCCGGTGATGCCACTATCGCCTTGCGCCAGCAGCGCGGTGATGACCTTGGCGACCGGCGCGAGGTTCTGTTCGGCAAAGCGCAGCGCTGCGCCAAAGGAACCTTCGGCCGCAGCGAGAGCCTGTGGGTCGGGCGGCAGGCCCCCGTCCGCCAGCAACGTGGCCAGCTGGCTGTCGGTGAGCACCGGGAAGCGCAAGGTGCGGCAACGCGAACGGATCGTAGGGAGCAGTCGCGCTGGACGATGGGTGACGAGCAGGAAGAAGGTGCCGACGGGCGGTTCCTCAAGGCTTTTCAGCAGCGCGTTGGCGGCGGATTTCTCCATGTCGTCGGCCGGATCAATGATGATCGCGCGGCGGTTTCCGAGCGTCGGGCGGGTGATCAGGCGGCGCTGCATCGCACGGATCTGCTTGATGCGGATCGAGCGTGCGAGGTCGAAGGGCTTGCCTTCGGCCTGAGCCTTCTCGCCCTTATCGTCCTTGGGGCCGTAGGTGAGCGTGATGATGTCGGGATGCTCGCCCTGTGGCTGCGGCACGCCCGGCTGTGCGACCAGTTCGCGGGCGGCGGCCATGGCAAAGTCGCGTTTGCCGAGGCCCGCCTTGCCTGCGAGCAGCCAGCCGTGATGCATCCGCTCACCCGCGAGCGCGTCGCGCCATTGGCGCCAGGCTTCGGCATGGTTGGGCCAGTCGGTCATGCGAGCAGGTCGCCGATTGCTGCAAGGATGCGGGTGTGCACGTCCTGCTTATCGCCAAGTGCGTCGATGCGTGCAAAGCCGTGTGGGTCGGCTGCGGCAAATGCCCGGAAGGCGGCGGCGACGGCGCGGTGGTATTCGGCCGAGCGGCCCTCGATCGCGTCCGAAGCCTCTCCTCGTGAAGCGATACGGCTTGCCAACGCGGCTTCATCGCCTTCGAGCAGGATGACCCGGTCAGGCCGCAATCCGTCGCTGCCGAAGGCGTGGAGCGCGGTGATGGCCGCATCGCCTAGCCCCCCCGCTCCGCCCTGATACGCGCGGCTCGAATCGACGAAGCGGTCACAGATGACCCACTCTCCCCGCATAAGCGCCGGGCGGATCAGGTGCGCCACATGATCCGCGCGGGCGGCAGCAAACAGTAACGCTTCCGCCTGCGCGGGCCAGCCTTCCCCCGGCGGTGCCAGCAGCAGGCTGCGGATCGCTTCTGCCCCCGGTGTCCCGCCCGGTTCGCGGGTGACGACGACCGTGAGGCCGCGCGCCCGCAACGCTTCGGCTAGCAGGCGGGCTTGGGTGGATTTCCCGGCCCCCTCCCCGCCCTCAAAGGCGATGAACCGGCCGCCCGGAGGGCTCATGAGAACACCGCTGCAATGGCATTGATCACGCGGTCGATCGGGCCAGCCGTTCCCACCGCCTCGGACGCGTAAAGCGGGATGCGGGCCGGTGCGACGCCGGGCGCGGATATCTCCATCACGGCGACTTCCTGATTGGCTGCAATCGGTGCGCGTAGTGGTCCTTCGTAACGGATCGTGGCGGTCAGCTTGCCGTCACTTCCGCGCGGTAGGTTGACCGCCACGGGCCCCGCAGCTTTCAGCCCGACCCCGCGCGCATCGCCGTCCTGCACCCGCGCCTTGCCGACCACGGCGCCCGGCGCAAACAGCTGGCGCCGTTCGAAGGCGGAGAAGCCCCACTCGACATAGGACCGTGCAATCTTTGCCCGCAGCCGCCCGTTCTCGACCCCAGCGAGCACTAGCACCAGCCGCTGCCCATCGCGCCGCGCGGTGCCTAGGTAAGAGAACCCAGCTTCGTTGGTGAACCCGGTCTTGATCCCGTCCGCCCCCGGCACGCGCCCAATCATGGGATCATGATTGACCTGTGCAATGCCTTTGTAATCGAAGCCCGCACGTCCGATGTAATAGCCGAACTTGTCCGGGTGCCGCGTGATCAGTGCCCGCGCCAGCCGCGCCAGATCATTGGCAGTAGTGAACGTTCGCCCCTCATCCGGCCAGCCGTTGGGACTGGCAAAATGGCTCCCTGTCATCCCCAGTCCCAGCGCGGTCTGGTTCATCTGCGTTGTCCAAGCCGCGACCGATCCCGCCTGCCCTTCAGCCAGCACGGCTGCCCCGTCATTGGCCGAGACATTGGCGATACCGAGCAGCAGGTCATCCACTCGCACCCGCTCCCCCCGGTCGAGGAACATGGTCGAACCCTTGCGCCGCCACTCGCCCGCAATCACTGGGCTCATCATGAACACTTGCGACGGATCGAGCCGCCCGGCCGCGATGAGCTCGAATGCGAGATACAGCGTCATGACCTTGGTGACGGAAGCCGGCATGAACCGCGCATCGGGATTGCGGGCGTGGAGCACTTGCCCGCTACCCAGATCGACCAGCAGCGCCACCGGAGCTTCGGCAGCGGTGGGCACGGCAGGCGTGACGGGGCCGGGATCAGGCACCAGCGCGCGCAAAGGCGGCGCAAAGGTGACGGCAAACAGGGCAAGCAGGGACAGCGACAAGCGCAGAGATTTCGGGGGCATCACCGTCTTGCCTATACCTACCGCCTTAGCACTTGGCGAGGCGTGGGTCGCTTCAGTTCACGATTTCGTCAGCCAGCAATCCGACGCTCAGAGCATAATAGCTTGAACAGTTATATTCGAGGATCGCACGGTAATTGCCGGTCAGCAGCCAGGCAGGCGTTCCGGGGCCGTCGGGCTGGAAGAATGCGGTCATAACATCATCGGCAAGGCCGCCTTGCGCGATCACGCCCTGCGTGCGCCATTCGGCCACCGTCATCCAGCGGCTGAGACGTTCGTGCACGCGCGGGCAGACCGGCGAAACGAGCCGCGTGCGGTACGCTGAGGCATCGAAGCCCGCCGGCACCGACGCACGCACACCCCAAGGTTGGCCGGGCCGCCATCCGGCATCGCGGAAGTAGTTGGCGATCGAGGCAAAGGTATCGGCGCGGTTCGCAAAGATATCCGCGCGCCCGTCCCCGTCGCCATCGGTGGCCAGCCGCAGGTAAACGCTGGGGAGAAACTGCGGATTTCCGAACGCCCCGGCATAGGAGCCCACCAGCTGCGAGCGGTCATAGCCCTTGTCGGCGACTTTCATCAGCGCGATGAATTCGCCCGCAAACAGCTCGCGCCGCCGCCCTTCCCAAGCCAGCGTGGCGAGACTGCGAGCGAGGTCGAAGTTGCCTTTGACCTGACCATAGCTGGTTTCATGCCCGAAAATCGCGACGATGATCGGCCCCGGCACACCATATTGCGCTTCGATCCGGCCAAGCAGATCGCGGTGCTGACGGTAAACCGAACGGCCGCCGCCGATCCGGGCCGAATCGACATGGGTCGCGATATAGCCCGACATCGGTGGATAACCGCGCGTGGTGGCACTGCCGGGCTGGTTGTTATCGAGCCGGATGACAGTCGGATTGGGCGTGAGTCCTGCCGTCATTCGCGCCACCGTATCCTCCCGCACACCCTCTCCCAAAGCGCGGGCCTTGAGCAATTCGAGATAGGCATCGAACGGAATCCCGTCAGCACTGACCTGCGCCGTCGCCGGTGCGGACGCAGGCGGGGCGCCGAGAATCGCAAACGCTGCAAGGGTCAGCGCCGCGGCGGAGAGAAGCCGGGGAATCATGGCTATAGGGATGTCATACCTTGGATGAATTCCCAACAACCTGATTGGCGAAGTTGCAGTTGCTCCCCCGTTGGGCGGCAAAGCAGTCTTCAATCGGGACGACCTGCTACGCTTAGCCGCGACAAATGGGCCACAAGGCAGGTGACAATCGCGATCTTCGGCGCTAGCCGCTTCGCGCAGAGGACAGGTGGCCGAGTGGTTTAAGGCAGCGGTCTTGAAAACCGCCGTAGGTGCAAGCCTACCGTGGGTTCGAATCCCACCCTGTCCGCCAATTTGCGCTGCATTTCGTCATTCTTGGTCTTTGTGGTCTTGCAGCCAAGCATCGCCGCGACCGCCATCAGTGCAATACGCGGTCAGTTCCTTGGTTGATCGCGGGCGTAGCCATCCAATCCGGCCAATCTGTTCCGCGCCATTCCGCGGCGACATAGACCCGTTGAAGGATCGACAACCATTGGCGCATCAAATCCCCATTGAAGCCTATTCGCGCACTTTGGCCGGTCGGGCTGTAGAAGATTACCACGGTTCCAGACGGCGGCATTTGCAAATCAATCTTGCTGACGAGCCACTCATGTTCCGGTGCGTTCGCCGTGACAGGTGCTGAAGGCTCCTGCCGGGAAACCGCTTTCTGATGCGAGACGCCAGCGATGATGTCGGCGTAAACAGGATCGTCATGGCGGGGCTTGATGACGTTTATCAGCGCGGGGATCAGGCGATTGGTCATTCGCTGGGTGAGCCAGATTCGCGCGGTCTCCCCGTCTCGCACTGCCGCATTAATCGAGATGCGGTCCTGTTCCTCCGAATAAAGGACAGTGATTCTTTGAAGGTCCAGCATGGCCGAAAGATTATCACTTTGTGGTGCGGTGAGGCACCCCTTTGCGTCGGTTTGCCTTTGGGTCGTGTAACCAACGCGATTATCAGCGTGATTTGGTCGGGCATCCAGCCTGCCAAAGTTTCGGACTACAATGCCCCAACCGGGAATGCGGCCGCCGAAACAGCCGCTTGAATCGCTGAACGCTCCGCGGGCGAAAGGTCTGGATGCCATAAGTCGAAGATGAGGATCACGCGCAGGCGGTCGGTTTCGTTCTTGGCTTCATGCTCGATGGTGTCGTCGAACACCCACGAATGTCCCTCGACGAAATCGCGGGTTTCCGCGCCGACGCGGAACCAGCAACGATTGGGCACGATCAGCGGGAGGTGGCACAGAAGGCGGAAATTGGCGACACCCACATGGGGCGGAATGTGGGTGTGCGGGGCGAGCAGCGAGAACATCGCATTGGCTCCGCATCCCGGGATAGTGGGTTGATCCATTCGCGCCAGAAACGCCATCGTCTCAGGGCAATGGGCGGCGTTGGCGGTGACATTCGTCCCGCGCTCGATCAGGTGGATCGCGGTCCAATCGCGGTTGTGGTTCAACTCGCGCCACTGCGCCAGCGGCTCACTGTCGTGGTATTTGACGTAAGGCACGAGGCTCGCGTCCGGCGCGTTGGCGACCCGGTCCATCTCGGCGCGGATCGTGTCCGTGAGGCTCTCGAGCTCTTCCGCCCAAGGGAAGTGCGATCGGTCGTGGAATTCCGCTTCCCGCAGTCCGGGATAAGCGAAATGGGTCGCCTCGGAATGATAGGTCCGCGTGGTCCGCGCGATGTTTGTGGCGAAGCGCTCTGCCCGGCGACGCTCGGTGGGGGTGAGATCAGCGCCGCTCGCCTCGACCGCTGCGCCAAGCCGGCGCTGCATCGAATGTTGATGCTCGGCCCACAAAGCTTCAGCGCGCATGATAGTCTGCACCAGCATCGGCGGGAGCGGATGCGGGCGCGGTTGTGCGAGTGCGCGGCCATAGGCTTCGCCTGCTTCGGGATGGCCAGCGGAATCGAGCAGGTGCGCCCGCATCAGCAGGTTGACGAAATCGAGCGGGGAAAGCGCCAGCGCGCGATCGATCGCTTCGATCGCCAGCAGCGGTGCGCCTGCCATCTTCCGCACGGTCGCGAGGCGCTGCCAGAACGGCATCACCGGCGGATCGAGCCGCGCGACTTCCTCCAGAATGTTGCGAGCCTGCAAGAGGCTACCTGATGCCAAGGCACGGTCTGCGGCGGCTAGGCGCTGGGCAAGGTCGGGCTCGGCGAGGGTCATTGCGCCGAAATGATCTAGATTAGGATTTAACGCAAGTCGCCTCAGCTGATGCACGGTTCAGCGCGACAGGTTATTGCGCGCAAGCGCCCAATAAGTGCGCCTAGGCCTGTGCGGTGACCAGCCAGACCTTGCAGGGCAACATGACGCCCTCGCCCACGCGGTGATGGCGGGTGAACATTGCCGCGAGATCAGCCCGCGCCGAATCGCGCACGCCCGCACCCTGTTCCGCCAGCACCCGGCCGACGGCCATGGAGGCGAGGACGAAGTCGGTCGCCTCGTCAGGCGTCGCGCCGGGCCCGCCCACGGGTTGCAGTCCTGCATAGGTGGCGACGTCCATGCCCGAGAAGCCAGCCCCGGTAAGCACTTCCGCAAGATAGCCGAGGTCTTCGAAGGCGAAGGGTCCGGGCGCGCGGGGGACGGCGGGCGGGATCTCGACATGCTGGCGGACGACCCCCATCACCTCCATCATCCACAGATTGTCGCGCGGGTTCGCCCAGACCGCGAGGTCGATCCGCGCACCGGGCTTCAACAGGCCCCGCAGATTGGTGAAGGCGGGCACCGGAGCCTCAAAGAACATCGAGCCGAAGCGTGAGAACAAGCGGTCGAACGGGGGTTCGTCCAACTGTGCTGTGGCCGCGTCTGCACACACGAACCGCGCAGCGCTTCCCGCGTCAGCCGCGCGTTCCTGCGCCCGCGCGATCAGCATTGGCGCTACATCGAGACCGAGCGCCGCACCTCCCGGTCCCACGGCCTCGGCAATCGCCAGCGTTGTTGCCCCGCCGCCGCAGCCCAGATCCAGCACCCGCTCGCCCGGCTGATACCCTGCCCGCTCCAGCAGCGCTGTGCCGATGGGCGCGATCATGCTCTCGAACCGGTCGAGGCTGGCGAGCCAACGCTCGCCCATCTCCCCTGCCCAGTCTTCGCCCTTCAATGCTTCAGGTCCGGTCTGGGTCATGCGGATAGTCCTTTTCGTATCTAGAAGTGTAGCGCCCGCCCGTAAGCGTCGAGCACGCTTTCGTGCATCATCTCGCTCAAGGTCGGGTGCGGGAAGATCGTCTGCATCAGTTCGGCTTCGGTCGTTTCGAGCACTTTGCCGACGGTGTAGCCCTGGATCAGCTCGGTCACTTCCGCGCCAACCATGTGCGCGCCGAGCAGCTCGCCGGTCTTCGCATCGAACACGGTCTTCACGAAGCCCTCCACCTCACCCAGCGCAATGGCCTTGCCATTGCCGATGAACGGGAAGCTGCCGACCTTGAGCTCATAACCCGCTTCCTTCGCCTTGGCTTCGGTCAGGCCCACGCTGGCAATCTGCGGGTGGCAATAGGTGCAGCCGGGGATGGCGTTGCGGTTGAGCGGATGCGGGTGGACATCGGTGTTGCCGAGCTCCTGCGCGATCGCTTCGGCGCAGGTGACACCTTCATGGCTCGCCTTGTGCGCCAGCCACGGCCCCGGCGTACAGTCGCCGATGGCCCAGAGGCCCTTGGTCTTGGTGCGGCCATAGGGATCGATCTGGATGAAGCCGCGGTCCATCTCGGCCAGCCCGTCGAGCCCGATATTCTCGGTATTGGGCACGATGCCGATGGCGACGATCACATGAGTGAAGTCACTGGTGGCGGCGTTGCCCGACTTGTCCTTGATGGTGGCGGTGATGCCTGCATCACTCACCTTGATCGCCTCCACTCCCGCGCCGGTCATGATGTTGATGCCCTGCTTGCGGAGCGACTTTTCGAGGAAGGTCGAGACGTCTGCGTCCTCCACCGGAACGATCCGGTCGAGCATTTCCACCACCGTCACTTCACTGCCGAGGTCGTTGTAGAAGCTCGCAAACTCGATCCCGATTGCGCCCGATCCGATCACCAGCAGCTTGGCCGGGAGTTCGGTCGGGGTCATGGCGTGGCGATAGGTCCACACGCGCTTGCCGTCAGCCGGGGCGAAGGGCAGATCGCGCGCCCGCGCGCCAGTGGCGACGATGATGTGCTTGGCGGTGAGGGCTTCCTCGCCCTTCTCGCCTTTCACGGTAAGGCTGTTCGCACCGGTGAGCGTGCCGGTGCCCATATGCACCGTGATCTTGTTCTTCTTCATCAGGTGGGCGATGCCCTGATTGAGCTGCTTGGCCACCCCGCGGCTGCGCTTCACGATAGCGGCAAGGTCCGCCTCGATCCCCTGCGCGACAAGGCCGTAATCGCCCGCGTGTTGCATGTAGTGGAAGATCTCCGCCGACCGCAGCATCGCCTTGGTCGGGATGCAGCCCCAGTTGAGGCAGATGCCACCGAGGTTCTCACGTTCCACAATCGCGGTCTTGAGGCCGAGCTGCGCGCAGCGGATCGCTGCGACATAGCCGCCGGGGCCGGAGCCGAGCACGATCACGTCATAGGATTGGGTCATCTGCATTCTCGCCTTCAGGTAATGAGGTTATGCCGGATTGAAGTTGACAAAGTTGACAGCGTGTCAAGCTGGGAAATCAACTATTTATCCTTTAAAACCAGAGTATTGTGTCGATATTCCGAAGTTGACATTTCGCCGGGAGGCGCCCCCCCTCCCCTTATGCATGACGGCTTGGGGCACGGCACCAAGGCATAGGCATTTGCCGATCTGTAGGAAATGCGCCCGCTGGCCCTGCGATCATTGCGCGGTCATTGGCCATTGTCATTGTCCTTGGCGAGAAGAAGGGTTTCCCGCTCGGTGATGGCGCGCGGGCGGCCATCCTCGCCGATCAGCACGAATTTGAAGGTGCCCTCAGCGACCTTGATGGTCGCCTCGCCGTTGCGCTCGCGGGCGATCGCCTCAGCGGCGATGGTGAGCGAGGTGGTGCCGGTGGCAAGGACGTCGCAATAGACGCTGAGTTCGTCGCCAACTGCCATCGCGCCCGGAAAGGCGAAGTCGGTTGCGGAGACGACCACGGCCTTGCCCTGCCCCACGCGGCTCGCCAGCGAGCCCGCGCCGAGCGCCATTTGCGCCATCAGCCAGCCGCCGAACACCCCGCCATAGGGGTTGGTGTCGGCCGGCATGGCGGTGACGCGGATTTGGGGATCGCGAGTGCTCATAGCCCCTCTGCTTCCCACCGCTGCGCGGCGGGCCCCTTCCTCTCCCGCAAGGGGAGAGGAGATTCGGTGAGACGCGAGGGATCGCTCAAAGCCCCTCTCCCCTTGCGGGAGAGGGGTTGGGGAGAGGGGGCTGCGCTGCGCCCAAAATCACGCACGCCACTCCCTCAGGATTGCCGAGGATGTCATTGTTCCAGAACCGCAAAACGCGGAACCCTTGCGCCTGAAGCCACGAATCGCGCGCAGTGTCAGCGGCATTTTCCGCGTGCTGACTGCCATCAGCTTCAACGATCAAACGCGCACCGAAACACACGAAATCCACGATGTAATCGCCAACCTGCTCCTGCCGCTTGAACTTCATTCCAGCGAGGCGCTGGCTGCGCAACATCGACCACAGCTTGGTCTCAGCCTCTGTCGGCACACGCCTCATACGCTTTGCGAGTGGCAAAAGGTTGCGCCTGCCCCCTCTCCTTCCCACCGCTGTGCGGCGGGCCCCTTCCTCTCCCGCGAGGGGAGAGGAGTTTGAGGTCAAGTCAGGCACGTTTTCCTCTCCGCTTGCCGGAGAGGATACGGAGACTTGCGGGCTTGCCCGCTCGTCGAAGTTGGAGAGGCAGAGAGGTCACACCACCAACCCCATCGGGTTCTCCACCAGCTGCTTGATCGCCTCCATCAGCTGCGCGCCGTCCGCGCCGTCGATGGCGCGGTGGTCGAAGCTGCCGCTGGCGTGGAGCACCGTCGCAACTTCAATCGCGCCGTTCACCACATAGGGTGCCTGCTGCCCTGCGCCGACCGCAAGGATCATGCCCTGCGGCGGGTTGATCACCGCGTCGAACTGCTTGATCCCGTACATCCCGAGGTTGGAGAGGCTCGCCGTGCCGCCCTGATATTCGTGCGGCATCAGCTTGCCGTCCCGCGCCTTGCCCGCGAGCGTCTTCATCTCGGTCGAGATCGCGGCGAGGCCCTTGGTGTCGGCGCTGGTGATGACCGGGGTGATGAGACCCGAAGGCGCGGCCACCGCCACCGAGATATCGGCGCGGCTATACCGGCGCAGCGTGTCGCCATGGTAGCTAACATTGCACTGCGGCACGCGGATCAGCGCGCGGGCGAGCGCCTTGATCAGCAGGTCGTTGACCGAAAGCTTCACCCCGTCCGGTTCCAGCGACTTGTTGAGCTGGGCGCGCAGTTCCAGCAGCGGATCGAGCCGGATGTCGATGGTGAGGTAGAAGTGCGGGACGGTCTGCTTGCTCTCGGTGAGGCGACGGGCGATGACCTTGCGGACGCCCGACAGCTTTTCTTCGGCAAACGGCGCACCGCCTTCGATGGCGGGGCTTGGTGCGGGTGTCGGTGCCGTCGCGGGGGCCGCCGCACTGGTCGCTGGTGCCGCAACGGGTGCCGCAGCGCCGGGAGTGAAGCCTTCGACGTCTTCCTTGACGATCCGGCCATTGGGACCGGTGCCCTTCACGAGCGCAAGGTCGATCCCCTTGTCCGCCGCAATCCGCTTGGCGAGCGGTGAGGCGATGATGCGCTCGCCCGAAGCTGCCGGAGCGGATGCCGGAGTGGGTGCCGGAGCCGGAGCCGCTGCAGCAACCGGCGCAGGCGTACCACCACCTGCCACGATAGCCGCTTCAACATCTTCCTTGGTGATCTTGCCCTTGGGGCCGGTGCCGGTGAGGCTGGCGAGATCGACGCCGTTCTGTTCGGCGAGCTTCTTCGCGGTCGGCGTAGCAGCGGGGCCATCAGCGGCAGGGGCGGCGGCGGGCGCACTTGCCGCGGGTGCCGGGGCGGCTTCCTTTGCGGCCGCCGGAGCCGGTGCAGGCGCAGCTTCCTCGCCCTCCACCGTCAGCCGCGCAATCACCGCGCCGACCTTCACGTTCTCGCTGCCTTCCGGCACGATGATTTCGGCGATCACGCCTTCATCGACCGCTTCGAACTCCATCGTCGCCTTGTCGGTCTCGATCTCGGCCATGACGTCGCCGGAGCGGACGGTGTCTCCCGCCTTCACCAGCCACTTGGCGAGCGTGCCCTCTTCCATGGTGGGCGACAAAGCCGGCATCTTGATGTCCAAGGCCATGATCCGCGATACTCCCGTAAACGATCCGTTGCCTGCGTCTCTGGCCAATTCCCTAGCGGCGGGCAAGGCCCAGAATTGCGCCAAAACGCTAGGGACTTGCCAATCCATACGAATGCATTGATACCCTGCACCCCAACGGGGCCTCAGCAATATGCGTACATTTCTGGTCATCATCGACGAGAGCGAGGAGGCAACCTCGGCCTTGCGCTACGCCGCGCGGCGCGCGGCAGCGGTGGGCGGCGCGGTGCATTTGCTCGCGCTGGTGGCGCAGCAGAATTTCAGTGCCTTCGGTGCGGTGCAAGCGACGATCGAGGCCGAAGCGCGTGACCGGGCCGAGATGCTGGCGCACGGTGTGGCGGGCAATTTGCTCGCCGAAAGCGGGATTATGCCGACCATTTCGGTGAAGATCGGGCAAGGCCAGAAGATCGTCAGCGAATTCCTGGCCGAACACAATGAGGTCGCCGCGCTGGTGCTGGGCGCAGCCAAGGGCGCGGCGCCGGGGCCGCTGGTGACGCACTTCTCGGCTGCGGCGGGGAACCTGCCCTGCCCGCTCTACATCATCCCCGCCGATTACGACGAGACCAAGAGCGACCACCAGGTCTAGGCGCTATTTCTTGCGGCCTTGGTGACGGATGTTGCCCGGACGACCGCGCTGGCCGACAATGAACTTGCCCGCCTTGCGCGGCCCGCCGGAGCGGCTACCGCGATCATCCGGGCGCGCGCCGCGGGTCTCGATCCGGCTCGCGTCGGCATCCGGCAGCACGAATTTGAGCGCGCCGGTGAGCGGGTTGGCCTCTGCCAGCTTCAGCTTCAGCCGGTCGCCACTGGCATAGGTTGTGCCGCTGTCGGTTCCGACCAGTGCCTGCGCTGCTTCGTCATGGCGGAAGTATTCGCCGCCGAGGGTGGAGATCGGCACCAGCCCGTCCCCGCCCAGCCCGACGATGGTGGCGAAGAAGCCGAAGCTTTGGACGCCGGTGATGCGTGTTTCGAACACCTCGCCCACCCGCGCCGACAGCCACGCCGCGACGTAACGGTCGATGGTGTCGCGCTCGGCCTCCATCGCGCGGCGCTCGGTCTGGCTGATCGCGTCGCTGACCTGCTGCAAGCTTGCTCGGTCGCGGTCAGACAACCCGCTGGCGGGTGGCAATGATCCCGGCGGTGCGGGTTGCTCCAGCTTATAGGCGTCCACCAGCGCGCGGTGCACCAACAGATCGGAATAGCGGCGGATCGGCGAGGTGAAGTGGGCGTAGGAGCCCAGGCTGAGGCCGAAATGCCCCGCATTGGCTGGACCGTAATAGGCCTGCGTCTGGCTGCGCAGCACAGCCTCCATCACCAGCGCCTTTTCCGCCTCGTCGGTGACGTCCTTGAGCATCCGGTTGAACAGGCCCGGCGTCACCACCTGCCCCAAAGCCAGCTTCTTGCCCATCGTGGCGAGGTAATCGCGCAAGGCGATCAGCTTCTCGCGGCTCGGCGGTTCGTGGATGCGGTAGACGACCGGCGCCGTCTTGGCTTCCAGAGCCTTGGCGGCGGCGACATTGGCGGCGATCATGAAATCCTCCACCACGCGGTGCGCATCGAGGCGTTCGCGGATCGCGATTTCGGCGATCTGGCCCTTGGCGTCGAGCACAACGCGGCGCTCGGGCAGTTCCAGCGCCAGCGGATCACGCGCATCGCGGGCGGCAGCAAGCGCCTTCCAAGCCTCCCACAGGTTGGCGAGATATTCAGGCGGATTGCCCGCATCGACCGCCTTCTGCGCATCCTCATAAGCGATGTTATGCGCAATCCGCACCAGCGCGCGGGTGAAGCGGAAGCTCGATACCTTGCCGTCAGCGTTGATGTGCAGGTGGCACGCCATCGCCGCGCGGTCCTCGCCCTCTTTGAGGGAGCAAACGTCGGCCGACAGGATTTCCGGCAGCATCGGGACGACGCGGTCGGGGAAATAGACCGAGTTGCCGCGCTTCCTCGCCTCACGGTCGAGTGCGGAGCCGGGGCGGACGTAGAAGCTGACATCGGCGATGGCGACCAGTGCGTTAAACCCGCCCTGCCCGTCCGGCTCGGCCCAGATCGCATCATCATGGTCTCGCGCGTCGGCGGGGTCGATCGCGACAATGGGCAGATGCCGCAGGTCTTCGCGGGTCTTCTCCGATAGCTTGAGCTTGGCCGAGCGCGGGGCTTCTTCCAGCACCTCTTCGGGGAAGACGTTCGGGATGCCGTGCTTGGCGATGGCGATCAGGCTGAAGCTGCGCGGGGCGAGCGGATCGCCGATCACTTCGATCACCTTCACGCCCGCCCGGTCCGAGCGACCGACACGCTCGGCAATCACCAGCTGGCCGGCCTCGGCCCCGCCCACATCGGCAATCGGCGCCGACTGGCGCACGCGCTTGTCCACCGGCGCGAGCCATGCCTTGCCCGTCTTGTCGATCTCAACCACGCCCATCAGCCCCTCGGTGCGCGAGGGCAGCTTCTTCATCACATGCGCGCGCCAGCCCGTTTCGGTCTCTTCGGTGCGAGCGAGCACCCGGTCGCCGCGCTTCAAGGCTGGCGGGCGCTTCACGCCGGGCTTCGGGCGCGGTTCGCGGATGGTGAGGCGCGGCGGCTTGCCGGGGGCCTCAGGGTCCCAATTGTCCGGCTCGGCGATCAGTTCACCATCGTCGATGTCGACGATCTTCAGCGTCGTGACCTTCGGCACCCCGCCCATGCGGTGGAAGGCGCTTTTCTTGCCGTCGATCAGCCCATCCTCGGCCATGTCCTTGAGCAGGGCCTTGAGCTTGATCTTCTCCTGCCCCTTTAGCCCGAAAGCCTTGGCGATCTCACGCTTGCCGGCGGGAATGTCGGAGGACTGAATAAAGTCGATCACCTGCTGCGGCGTCGGCATACCTTGGGGGAGTTTGGGGGGTTTGGGCATAGTCTTACCCCCTACCCGTTCGCCCTGAGCTTGTCGAAGGGCTGCACTTCACTTTTTGCCGAGGCGGAAAAAAGGTCGGTGCTTCGACAAGCTCAGCACGAACGGATTTTGTGATTACTCCTTCCCCACCGGCTCAAACGCCCCGCCGGGCACCGCGCTGGATACAGGCGAGCAATATCCGGCCACACAGGCCGCCACGCCGAACATCCAGTCATCGCCGCGCAGCTTTTTGACGTGCTTGAACTCGCGGGCTTCTGCGACGGCCGCATCATTGGCGGCCTGCGGTCCGTCGATAGTGACCAGCGCGGAGTCTTTGCCCCACGCAGGTGCATCGGTGGCGCGGGTGACGACTTCGTAGAGCGCGGCACCGGGCACGGCGTTCCATTTGATTTCCGTATCCACCCGTACCGCAGCATCCACGCTCACCTTGGGCGGCATCGGCGCACGGGCCAGTGCATCAAGCGCGCGCACATTGAGCTTCGTCACCCCCGCGAGGTAGGCGAAATCCATCTCCTGAATGGTGTCGCCATAGACCACGCCGTCCTCGGTGCGCAGGTCCTGGTGCTGGTGGTCGTAGTCCTCGACCCCCACGGAAAAGCGGATCGCCGGGTAGCCTTTCTGGAGGAAAGGCACCTGATCCCCGCCCCGCCCCATGCGGTCGGTGCGCCAGATCTGGCGGACTTGCAGGCCGTCGGGGTGCTTTTCGGCGAGGCCCGCCACCCAGCGCGACAGGTTGCGTGCGGGGGTATCGTTCTCGCCCCCGAACCGTGTCTGCGCTGCGCGCAGACGGTCGGTCAGATCGGCGCGCGGGCCTTCGGAAAAGACGCGCACCACCTTCGGCTCGCAGTATCCATCCTTACCGCAGGAATTGCCGACGATGTCGTTGTTGAGCACCGCCTTCACCGTGAAGCCCTGCGCTTCGGCCCAGTTGGCGAGGATTTGCCCGCCGTGGAGCCCCTGTTCCTCGCCCGAGAGCAGCGCGTAGATGATGGTGGTAGGGTATTTGGTGCCGGTGAGAACGCGGGCGGCCTCGATCACCAGCGCGGTGCCGCTGCCGTCGTCATTGGCGCCCGGCGCGTCGGAGGTCGCATCCATCACATCGCTGACTCGGCTGTCGATATGGCCCTGCACGATCACGACCTCGTTCGGCCGTTCGGTTCCGCGCTGGATCGCGACTGCGTTGCGCACGAGGGTCGGTGTGGGGACGCGCGAGCCGGTGACCGTTTCGGCCACCGGCAGAACTTCGAGGCAACCGCCGCATTTGGCGCCGATCCGCTTGAACTCCGCCAACCCCCAGTCAACCGCAGCCCCGATCCCGCGTTCAGGATCGGTCTGCGAGGACAGCGTGTGGCGGGTGCCGAAACTGACGAGCTTCTCGACGTTCATCTCCAGCCTTTCGGCGGAGACCTGTTCGGCAGGGTGAGTCTGGGCGGAGAGCGGGCTGGCCGCGAGGGCGGCGAGGAGGATCAGTTTGCGCATGGGGGGCGTTGTTGCGTCTGACCGCCCAAAACACAATCCCTCGTCGCCCCGGCCCCCGAGCCGGGACTTGGCTTTTCTTGCGGAGTAGGGAGCCAAGCCCCGTGTCACGCACGGGGCGACGAGAACTTTAGTAAGACCGTGCCACCAGAATACGCTCGACCGCAGGCTCGCCCGTAAAGATGCAGGTGCCGGTGGCCCCCTCGCCGCCGCGCGGCACGTTGCGGATAGTGAGCTTTTGCGCCTTCAGCTTCTCCACAACGGCGTCCAGCGCCGCGCCGGTCGGCTTGGCCCACTCGACTTCGACCCAGCCCGGATACTTCCCGCCCTTGTCGAAATGATCGGCGACGGCTTGCCACTCGGTCACGCCGCGCGTGATGTTGGCATCGCGCCGCGCGCGGGCTTCTTCGTAGAGGCTGGACTGGATCGCTTCGAGCACCGCGCCTGCCTCGGCCACGAACTCGGCATGGGCGGGATAGGTGAAGGCCGGCTTGCCGTTGGCCGTGTTCCACAGCTGGTCACGGCGCAGAACAGCGATCTTGCCCTCGGCCATGTCGCGCGTGCCGACCTCGATGATGACGGGCGCGCCCTTGCGCACCCAGTCCCAGCGCTTGGCCGCAGCCTTGCCGGGCTTGGTGTCGAGCAACACACGGACGCGTTCACCCAGCGCTGTTTGCCCCGCCAGTGCCGCGCGGACCTGCTCGCAATAAGCGATCAATTCGGCATCTTCCGGCGCCTCGCGCAGCATCGGGATGATGACGATCTGCTGCGGTGCAATCGCGGGCGGCACGCGCAAGCCATCGTCGTCGCCGTGGGTCATGATCACCCCGCCGATCAGCCGCGTCGAAACGCCCCAGCTGGTGGTGTGGCAGAACTGTTGGGTGCCTTCGCGATCCTGATACTGGATGCCAGCCGCATGCGCGAAGTTCGTGCCGAGATAGTGCGAGGTGCCCGCTTGGAGTGCCTTGCCGTCCTGCATCATCGCCTCGATCGACCAGGTCTCGACCGCGCCGGGGAAACGCTCGTTCTCCGGCTTCTCGCCCGCGATCACGGGGAGCGCGAGATCATCCTCGGCGCAAGCGCGGTACATTTCGAGCGCGCGGTGGGTTTCAGCCAGCGCCTGTTCGCGGTTCTCGTGCGCGGTGTGGCCTTCTTGCCAGAGGAATTCGCTGGTGCGCAGGAACATCCGCGTGCGCATCTCCCAGCGCACCACATTGGCCCACTGGTTGGTGAGCAGCGGCAGGTCACGCCAGGATTGCACCCAACGCGCCATCGCGTCGCCGATGATCGTTTCGGACGTGGGGCGCACCACCAGCGGCTCTTCCAGTTTGGCCGCGGGATCGGGGATCAGCCCGCCCTTCCCATCCGAAATCAGCCGGTGGTGGGTGACGACCGCCATTTCCTTGGCAAAGCCTTCGACGTGCTCGGCCTCACGCGTGAAATTGGACAGCGGAATGAACAGCGGGAAGTAGCAGTTCTGCACGCCCGCCGCCTTGATCCGGTCGTCCATCAAGCGCTGGATGCGTTCCCAGATGCCATAGCCCCACGGCTTGATCACCATGCAGCCGCGCACGCCGGATTCCTCGGCGAGGTCGGCGGCGCTGATGACTTCTTGGTACCACTTGGCAAAGTCGTCTTCGCGCTTGACGGTGAGCGCGTGGCGGATCTGGGACACGGGATCGATTCCTGTTTGAACGGGTGCGGTGGGCTCGCCGCGATGGCGCGCCGCTTCGCGTTATTTGCCCAGTTCGTCCAGCTTCTTTTGCATCGCAGCCATCTGCTCGCGCAGCACCGCCAGCTCATCAGTCGCTGCCGGCTTGGGCTTATCCTTGGTCTTGCCCATGCCTGGCAGGAACACATCCGCCGCAGCGCGCATCATCGCCATGTTGGTTTCGTGGATCGCGGCAAACGGTGTCGCACTGAGGCCCTTTTCGAAGGCTTCACGAATTTTCGACTGATTGTCGCGGAAATTGGCCATGCTGGCTTCGAGATAGGACGGCATCATCGCCTGCATCGAATTGCCGTACATGCCGATCAGCTGACGCAGGAAGCTGACAGGCAGCATCTGCTCACCATTGGCTTCCTCGTCCATGATGATCTGCGTCAGGATCGCATGGGTGATGTCGTCGCCGGACTTTGCATCGAGCACCTGGAAATCGACATTCTCGCGCACCATCCGGGCGAGATCTTCCAGCGTGATATAGCTCGACGAGGCCGTGTTGTAGAGCCGCCGATTGGCGTACTTCTTGATGATAATCGCATCGCCGACTTCGCCCGATGCTGCTTTTGCCCTGCCGACCATTGTGTTTTTTGATCCCGTTGGATGACGCGTACGAGGCCTCTTAGCACCTGCACAAGCTGCGGTGCAACACACACCGGTCGGACAGGTTAGCCGCGCCTGAGCCGCCCGCCGATCACCGTCAGCATTTCGTAGGGCGACAGCCCGTTTTGCTGCGCAGCATCGGCGATGTTCCAAGGCACGTCGACCCAGTCTCCGGCAGCCAGATCGGGAGCGGCGGTCAAATCGATCACCACCATGTCCATCGACACCTTGCCAAGGATCGGCAGGCGGTGGCCGTGGTGCAAAAAGGCATTGCCCGGACCGCGGGCGCGCAGGAAGCCGTCGGCATAGCCCATCGACACCGTCCCGACCCGCATCGGCGCGGACGCAGTGAAGGTTGCGTTATAGCCGACGCTTTCTCCTACCGCGAGAGTGCGGATCTGAAGGATTGCGGCCTGCACCTGCGCCACCGGACGGATCGCAGCGGCGAGCTCAGAACGCGGCACACCGCCATAGAGCGCGAGGCCGGGGCGGGTAAGGTTGAAGGCATAATCCGCCCCCAGCGCAATCCCCGCACTGTTGGCGAGGCTGGCGCGCCGGTGGGGGATTGCTCCCAATACGCCTCGAAACGCCGCCAATTGCCGCGGGTTCATCGCGCTATCCGCTTCATCGGCGCTGGCGAGGTGGCTCATCAGAATGTCGATGTCGAGCGCGGCAATCGCTGCCTCATTCGCCTCGCTTGCCGCAATGCCGAGCCGGTTGATGCCGGTGTCGACCATCAGGTGACAGCGCCCTCCTCCGCTCGCCGACCACCGTTCCGCTTGCTCCAGCGAGTTGATCACCGGCACCACCCCAACCGCGCGGGCATAGGCGCATTCCGCCTCATTCTGGACGCCATGCAAAACCGCCACCTGCTGCGGCGGGACATGGGCGATCACGGCTGCAACCTCGCTCCAATGGGCGACGAAGAACGTCTCGCACCCGGCATCGCGTAGCACCGGGACGCAGGTCGCGGCGCCAAGCCCATAGGCATCTGCCTTGACCGCCGCCCCCGCATCTGCCGATCCCGAAAGCGCATCAAGCGCGCGCCAGTTGGCGGCGAGCGCATCCCGATCGACGGTCAATCGCAAGCTGGCGGGCGGCAAAGGCACGCTGCGATCAGCGCGCTCACCGCCCGAGGCCTTGTCAGTCATCAGCAAAATCTCGCGGCGGTCCGCTCGGAATGCCCCACCATGCTACGACGAGCCCAAAGGCCACCACTGCCCAAGTGTACCACAACCCGGCGTAGATATCCCCGGTCCGCGCCACGATCACCCCGGCGATCAGCGGCAGGAACCCGCCGAGATAGCCAGCACCGATATGGTAAGGGATCGACATCGAGGAATAGCGGATGCGCGGCGGGAACATCTCGCTCAGCAAGGCCGCGACCGAGCCATAGGTCAGCGCCGACAGCATACCCAAGGCCAGCAAGACGCCCACGATGCCGACTACGTTGGCAAGCGGCGGCTGCTGCTTGGCGAAATCGAACCCGTACACCCCCAGCGCTGCGTGCAGCCCGGCGCGCCGCGCTGCACCATCGGCAAACCACGCCGGATCGATCGCGATGGGATTGCCGCCCGCTGTCACGCTCAAGGCCTCGCCCGGCGTCAGGGTGTAAGGCACGCCCGAGGCGGTGAGCGTCTCCAGCATCTTGCCGCAATCGGTCTGATCGCGCTGAAACATCTCGGCAAAGGGATCGGTCTCGCACGCCGGGCCACTGACCACGATCGGGGTCGCTTCGGCCGCCGCGGCCAGCTGCGGGTTGGCAAAGCTCCCCATCAGCCAAAACAAGGGGAACAGCAGCGCGAGGCTCAGCGCCGCACCGATGATGATCGGCTTCTTGCGCCCCACCCGGTCCGACCATTTGCCGATGATCACATAGAAGCTCATCACGATCAGGCCCGAGACCAGCAGCACCAGCTCCACCGTCAAATCATCGACGTGCATCGGCCCGCGCAGGAAGCTCATCGCCGAGAAGAAGCCGGTGTACCACACCGTCGTCAGAATGCCGGTGATCCCGAACAGCGCGACGAACAACCGCTTGGGGTTGCCGGGATAGGTCATGCTTTCGATGAAGGGATTGCCCGCAGTCTCACCCGCCGCCTTCATGGCCTGAAACACTGGGCTCTCCGACAACTTCAACCGCATCCACAGCGAAATGGCGAGAAGGCCGATCGACAGCAGGAACGGCACGCGCCAGCCCCATGCGGCAAAGGCATCCGCAGGGATCAGCGCGCGGCAGGCCAGCACGACGATGATCGACAGCACGAAGCCGCCCGCCACGCTCGCCTGAATGAAGCTGGTGTAGAACCCGCGCTTTTCGGGCGGAGCGTGTTCGGCGACATAGATCGCCGCGCCGCCATATTCACCGCCCAAAGCGAGGCCTTGCAACACTCGCAGCATGATGACGATGATCGGCGCGGCCATGCCGATGGTGTCCACCGTCGGGATCAGGCCAACCCCTGCCGTGGCGATGCCCATCAGGGTAACGGTCACGAGAAAGGTATACTTGCGCCCCAGCTTGTCACCCAGAAAGCCGAACAGCACCGCGCCAAGCGGGCGGAAGGCAAAGCCGACCGCGAAGGTTGACCACACCAGCAGCAAACCCAGCGTTTCGTTATCGGTGGCGTAGAAGGCATCTTTCAGGATGTAGGCGAGCGTGCCGTAGATGAAGAAATCGTACCATTCGAAGATGGTGCCTGCGCTCGATGCGCCAATCACCAGCCGGATTTCGTTTTCGGACGGCTCGCGGTCCGCGAGCGCCTGCGCCTCACCCATGTTGTACCATCCCCTTGGCCCCTGCGGGCGAATGTCTGGCCTTTGTCCCTAGCGTCAGGCGGCAGCCTGTGAAAGCGCCTTGCTGGCCGCCGTCCACGGCAATAGCAGCGCGCCGTGGCGACCGGGGTAGTCGCGGGCAGGAGCAAGCGCCTTGATCCCGGGCCATGCCGGCAGGTCGCCCTCGCCCGCAAGCCATGCCTCCAGCGCTGCGGCGGCTTGGCACACGCCGCCCGGATTGTTGCCCCTCACCCAGAGCGCCAATAGCGCCGTCGAAGCCTGTCCGATCGCGCAGGCTTTGACCTTCACCCCCACCTCCGAAACCAGACCATCGTGATCAAGCGCCAGACCCAGCGCGATCACGCTACCGCAGCTGCGCGACCGCGCTTCGGCCCTGAGCGGCAGATCGTCCGTCAGCGGGAAACTGGCCAGACCGGTAGCGAGGCCGAGCAGTTCAGGCGTGTAAAGCTTGGTCGGAACGCGGGCGGTCATGGCGGTCAGCGGGCGGCCCGCTTGGCCGCGGCCTCCCGTGCTTCGAATTCGCTGCGAAGCCGGTCACGCCGTACCGCGATGGCCGGGAGCAGCTGGCGTGAGAAGGCATCTGCGGCGGCATAGGTGCGCGCCTCGGTCATCCATTGCGGGCGGCCCGTGTAGCCCCAGCTTTCGTCATACCCGGTCACCAGCAGGGCAAAGGCGAAGACCGCCATGAGCGCGCCCTTGACCGCGCCGAAGCCGAACCCGAGCACGCGGTCAACCGGTCCCAGCACCGCACCATCTGACGCCCCGCTGGCAGTGCCGATGATCACTTTCATCGCGGCATAGGGGATCAGCAGCAGCAGCACGAACGCGAGTAGCGCGTCCCCCGGCTCGACCGGATAGAGCATCCGCAGCCCCTTGGTCAGATCAGGATGGAGGAAATGCAGTGCGAAGGCCGCTAGCACCCAAGCCGCGAGCGAGAGCACTTCCTGCACCAGCCCGCGCATGAACCCGCCAATGGCAGCGATGACCACGATAATGGCGATGATGATGTCGAGACCGGCCATAGGCGGCAATGGTTATGCGCTGCCCATCACCTGGTCAACGACGTTCGCCAGTGCGCCAAGCCCACGATAGTCCGCGCCAGCGCTGGCAGTGGCGCCGCCAGCCGGGCCATAGCAGCGGGCAAAGCCAAGCTTGGCCGCTTCGCGCATTCGCAAGGGGGCGTGGGCAACGGGCCGGATCTCACCCGCCAGACTGACCTCGCCGAACCACGCGGTCTTGTCCGGCAGCGGCCGATCCGCCAGCGCCGAGACCAGTGCAGCAGCCACGGCAAGGTCGGCCGCCGGGTCGGTCAGACGATATCCGCCTGCGATGTTGAGATAGACTTCGGCTGACGAGAAGTTCAGCCCGCAGCGCGATTCCAGCACGGCGAGCAGCATCGCCAGCCTTCCGGAATCCCATCCCACCACCGCGCGGCGCGGGGTCGCGCCGGACTGCAGGCGGACGATCAGCGCTTGAATTTCAACGAGAACCGGGCGGGTGCCTTCCAATGCCGGGAACACCGCGCTGCCCGCCAGCGGCGTCTCGCGGCCCGACAGGAACAGCAGTGAGGGATTGGCGACTTCCTCCAGCCCTTCGGATGCCATCGCGAACACGCCAATCTCATCCACCGCGCCGAAGCGGTTCTTTAGCGCGCGCAGGATGCGGTACTGGTGCGAGCGCTCGCCTTCAAAGCTCATCACCACATCGACCATATGTTCGAGCACGCGGGGGCCAGCGATGGTTCCGTCTTTGGTGACATGGCCGACAAGCACCACCGCGCAGCCGCTTTCCTTGGCATAGCGGATCAGTTCGAGCGCGCAGCCGCGCACCTGACTGACGGTGCCGGGTGCGCCTTCGATGGTGTCGGAATGCATGGTCTGGATCGAATCGATCACCAGCAAAGCGGGTGGCTCACCATTGCCGAGCGTCGTCAGGATGTCGCGGACCGAGGTTTCCGACGCGAGTCGAATCGGTGCGTCGATCATTCCCATGCGGCTCGCGCGCAGCCGGACCTGCCCTGCCGCCTCTTCCCCGCTGACATAGACGACATCATTGCCGCCGCGCGCGATCGTCGCAGCGCATTGCAGCAACAGTGTCGATTTGCCGATCCCCGGATCGCCGCCGAGCAGCACCGCGCTCCCCGGCACCAGTCCGCCGCCTAGCGCGCGGTCGAACTCAGCAAGTCCGGTCGATTTTCTGATGGGGAGCTGCGTCGGCGCATTCAGCGGCTCGAACATCACCGCCCGCCCACCGCTCGACAGGTCGTGCTTCTGCGAGAACACCGTCGCGGGAACATCCTCCACCAGCGTGTTCCATTGCCCGCAATCGGCGCATTGCCCCTGCCAGCGCGGGGAGACCGAGCCGCATTCCTGACACACAAAGCGGCGTTTCGATTTTGCCATAGACCGGCGCAATAACGAGAACAGATGACGAACGCAATTGCATTGCTGTGGACTTCGTCGCTACACAGTACCCATGCGCCAGAAGGAACTGCGCCTTGCTCTGGTATGTTACGGCGGGGTCAGCCTGGCGGTCTACATGCACGGCATCACCAAGGAGGTCTGGCATCTCGCCCGGGCGAGCCGTGCGTTCCACCATCCTGTTGCCGTTCCGCTCGATGGGGTCGCGGCGGCCTATCGCGATTTTCTGCGCACGGTGGAGCGTGATCATGCGCTGAGGTTGCGGGTGCTGCCTGATATCCTCACTGGGGCGAGCGCGGGCGGGATCAATGCGGTGTTCCTCGCGCAGGCAATTTATGCCGGGCACAGTCTTGAGCCGCTCACCGACCTGTGGCTCACCAATGCCGATGCCAGCGAGCTGACCGATCCCGATGCCGAGCCGCTCTGGCGCTATGGCAAGCTCTGGGCGCAGCCGATTGCCGAGTGGTTCCTGAGCCGTCCGGGCAATGCGGTGAGCGCCACGGTCTCGCCCGAAACCCGCGCTGAGGTGCGCGCTAAAGTCTCGCGTTTGGTGCGCGGGCGCTGGTTCAGCCCGCCGTTTTCGGGATCGCGGTTTTCGGCAATGCTGTTTGAGGCGCTGATGAAGATGGAGGCGGAGGGCGATGGCCTCCCCTTGCTGCCCGCCAGTTATCCGATTGACCTGACCGTCACTGCCACCGATTTTCGCGGCCACCCCGAACGGTTGCGGCTCAATTCCCCGCCCCATGTCGAGGAGACCGAGCATCGTTTGCCGATCACCTTCCGCGCGCGGGTGGGCGAAGGCAGCCGGGGCGGAATGCCGGGGATGCTGGCTGATCCGCTTGAACTGGTGCTGGCCGCGCGGGCGACGGCGAGCTTCCCCGGCGCCTTCCCGCCTCTGACCCTTGCCGAGATTGATGCGCTGGCCGCTGCCGAAGGGCAGGATTGGCCTAGCCGCGACGCGTTCCTCGCGCGGATTATGCCCGCCCATGTCGCGCGCGGAAGCATGGCGGAGGTCGCGCTGATCGATGGGGCGGTGCTGGTGGGCGCGCCGTTCGGAGCCGCCCTCGCCGCGCTGCATGGTCGCCCGGCGCAGCGCGAGGTTGACCGCCGCTTCGTCTATCTCGACCCGCGCCCCGATGGGGCTCGCCCCGCTCCCGGCACCCGCACCCGCGACGTCGGCTTCTTCGGCGCGATCTTCGGCTCGCTCTCCACTATCCCGCGCGAACAGCCGATCCGCGATGATCTGGAACGCATCGACCAGCAATCGCGTGACGCTGCGCGGTTGAAGCGGATTGTGATGGACTTGCAGCCCGATATCGACCGCGCGGTGGAGAAGCTGTTCGGCTACACCTTTCTCCTCGACCGCCCCACACCCAAACGGCTTGCTGCTTGGCGCTCCAGGGCGCAGCAAGCCGCGGCCGAGCGGGCGGGCTATGCCTTTGGTGCCTATGCGCTCACCAAGTTCGACGGCATCCTCGGCCAGTTAGGGACGCTGATCCTGCGCGCCGCCGGGCAGCCGATGGCCGATACCGGCGCGCTGATCGAGGTCTTGCGCTGCGAGCTTGAGGCGCGCGGGTTGCACCAGCTGACCGGCGCACAGGGCGGCGCGACTTTGGGGGCGATCACCTTTTTCCGCGCGCATGACACCGGCTTCCGCATCCGCCGGCTGCAAATGCTGTCGCGCAAGCTGGCCCGCGATTGGCAGATCGATCCTGAGATTTCCGAGGATGCGCTCGACCGCGCGCGCGACAGGCTCTACGAAATTCTCGCACTCTATTACCGCGCGGATGAGGACGTGCTGCATGCTCCGCTCTTCCGCGAATTGGCGGCAAACGCCTTACAGGCCCCCGCTGCGGTGATCGATTACTTGGGCGCCGAGCGTTTGTTGCCCGCGACCGATCTCGCCGCCGAGGAGTTGCTGATCGACGCGCTGGAGGACATGCCGAAAAGCCTCAAGCGGCGCATGCTGCTGACCTATCTCGGCTTCCCGTTCTACGACGTCGCAACTCTCCCCCTGTCGCGGCGCGAGGGGCTGGATGAGTTCAACCCGGTCAAGATCGACCGCATCTCGCCCGATGACGCGCGCTCGATCCGTGACGGCGGCACGGCTGCGACCTTGCGCGGGATCGAGTTCTACAATTTCGGCGCGTTCTTCAGCCGCGATTACCGCGAGAATGACTATCTGTGGGGACGCCTGCACGGCGCGGAGCGGATGATCGATCTGGTCGCCTCGACGGTCACGGGCGGCGTTCCCCCGGAAACCGTCACGGCGGCCAAGCGCGCTGTGTTCTTGGCAGTGCTGGAGGAAGAGGAACTGTCCGGCCGCTGTCAACGCGGGCTGATCGACCAGATCCGGCTCGAAGTGCGGGAGCGGATGGGTTGATATCGCCATTGCCCGAGGCCGCGATGCGGTCCGGGTCTTGCGGGTCAGCTTAGCGGCCGATGCACATGAGGCGCCTCAGCCCCCGAACACGTCTTTCAGCTTGTCGAAGAAGCCGCGGCTTTCCGGGCATTCGTCCCCAGTCTCGGTCGCCTTGAATTCCTCGAGGATTTCCTTCTGGCGGCGGCTAAGCTTGGTCGGCGTTTCGACGGCGATTTCCACCACCAGATCGCCGCGCCCGCGCCCTTGCAGCACCGGCATCCCGGCCCCGCGAATGCGCAGTTGCTTGCCCGACTGGATACCGGCGGGGATTTCGAGCCGGTTGGTCGAGCCATCGAGATCGGGAATCTCCACGCAGCCGCCCAGCGCCGCAGTCGTGAAGCTCACCGGAACGCGGGTGGCGAGCGTAGTGCCGTCACGTTCAAACACCCGGTGCGGTTTGACATGGAGGAAGATGTAAAGATCGCCTGCGGGCGAGCCGCGCTGGCCCGCTTCGCCCTTTCCGCCAAGGCGGATGCGGGTGCCGGTGTCGACGCCTGCGGGGACATCGATCTTGAGGGTCTGAGGCTTGTCCACCCGCCCTTCCCCGCCGCAGACCCGGCATGGGTTTTCAATCACCTTGCCGCGACCGTTGCAGGTGGGGCACGGCCGCTCGATCACGAACAGGCCCTGCTTGGCGCGCACGCTCCCCATGCCGTTGCACAGGTTGCACTGGCGTTCGCTGGTGCCGGGGGTTGCGCCGCTGCCATCGCAGGTGTCGCAGGCCTGACTGACTTCGATCTCGATCTCGGTCGACTTGCCGTGGAAGGCCTCTTCGAGCGTGACCTGCATGTCATAGCGCAGGTCCGCGCCGCGTCGCTTCTGCTGGCGCTGCGCACCGCCGCCGCCAAAGGCGCTGCCGAAGATGGTTTCGAAGATGTCGCCGATATCAGCGAAATCGCCGCCGCCCCGGCCGCCGAAGCCACCACCGCCGCCGCCATTCATGCCTTGCGTGAAGGCCTCATGGCCATAGCGGTCATAGGCCGCACGCTTTTGCGGGTCCTTGAGGCAATCATAAGCCTCGCTGATCGCCTTGAACTTGGCTTCCGCACTGGCATCGCCCGGATTGCGGTCCGGGTGATACTTCATGGCAAGCTTGCGATAGGCGCTCTTGAGCGCCGCGCCGTCAGCGGTGCGGGCGCATTCGAGCGTGGTGTAGTAATCTGTCTGGGCGGTGGACATGTCTTTGACCTATTCCCCGTGACCAGCCGCAGCCGATGCGCCGGAACCAGGAACCGGCTGCATCTGCTGCGAACTGGGTTGCATCGGGGCCTTAGCCCTTCTTGTCTTCGTCGACCTCGGAGAACTCGGCGTCGACGACGTCTTCGTCGGCGGCCGTTTCGCCAGCTGTCTCGGCACCGGCATCCGGCCCTGCGGCCTGCTGCTGTTCGTAAATCTGCTGGCCCATCTTCATCGCCGACTGCGTCAAGGCCTGCGCCTTGGCGTTGATGTCATCGGCGTCGCCGCCTTCGAGCGCGGTCTTCACCGCCGCGATGGCTTCCTCGACCTCGGTCTTGATCGCCGCGTCGATCTTCGCCCCGTGCTCTTCGAGCTGCTTTTCGGTTGCGTGCACCAGACTGTCAGCCTGGTTGCGCGCTTCGGCAGCCGCCCGGCGCTTCTTGTCTTCCTCGGCGAACTTTTCGGCGTCCTTGACCATCTGGTCGATATCGGAATCCGAGAGACCGCCCGAAGCTTGGATCTTGATCGTCTGCTCCTTGCCGGTTCCCTTGTCCTTGGCCGCCACGGACACAATGCCGTTGGCGTCGATATCGAAGGTCACTTCGATCTGCGGCACACCGCGCGGCGCGGGCGGAATCCCGATCAGGTCGAAATTGCCAAGCAGCTTGTTATCCGCCGCCATCTCGCGTTCGCCCTGATAGACCTTGATCGTCACCGCGTTCTGGTTGTCTTCGGCGGTCGAGTAGGTCTGGGTCTTCTTGGTCGGGATGGTGGTGTTGCGGTCGATCATGCGCGTGAACACGCCGCCCAGCGTCTCGATACCGAGCGAAAGCGGGGTCACGTCGAGCAGCAGCACGTCCTTGACGTCGCCCTGCAACACGCCTGCCTGAATGGCAGCGCCCATCGCGACGACTTCGTCCGGGTTCACGCCGGTGTGGGGCTTGGCGCCGAAGAACTGCTCCACGACTTCGCGCACGCGGGGCATACGGGTCATGCCGCCGACGAGGATCACTTCGTCGATCTGGTCCTTTGTAACACCCGCATCCGCCAGCGCCTTCTTGCACGGATCAAGCGTGCGCTGGATCAGCGTATCGACCATCTTTTCAAGGTCGGCGCGGGTGATCGTCTCCACCAAGTGCAGCGGGGTGGTGGTGCCACCTTCCATGCGCGCGGTGATGAAGGGCAGGTTGATTTCGGTGGTCGCCGCGCTCGACAGCTCGATCTTGGCCTTTTCGGCGGCTTCCTTGAGACGCTGAAGCGCGAGCTTGTCGGTCTTCAGGTCCATGCCTTCCTTCTTCTTGAAGGCTTCGGCGAGGAATTCCACGATCGCATTGTCGAAGTCTTCACCGCCGAGGAAGGTGTCCCCGTTGGTCGACTTCACTTCGAACACGCCGTCCCCGATTTCGAGGATCGAGACGTCGAAGGTGCCGCCGCCAAGGTCATAGACGGCGATGGTCTTGCCATCTTCCTTGTCCATCCCATAGGCCAGCGCAGCCGCCGTCGGCTCGTTGATGATGCGCAGCACTTCAAGGCCGGCGATCATGCCGGCATCCTTGGTCGCCTGACGCTGGGCGTCGTTGAAATAGGCGGGCACAGTGATAACCGCCTGCGTCACGGTTTCGCCGAGATAGCTTTCGGCGGTTTCCTTCATCTTCTGGAGAATGAAGGCCGAGACCTGCGACGGGCTGTATTCTTCTTCACCGGCCTTGACCCAGGCATCGCCGTTCTTGCCCTTGACGATGGAATAGGGAACCAGGCCCATGTCCTTCTTGGTCAACGGGTCTTCAAAGCGGCGGCCGATCAGGCGCTTGATCGCGAAGAGGGTGTTGTCGGGGTTCGTGACCGCCTGACGCTTGGCCGGCTGCCCGATCAGGCGCTGGCCATCCTTGGTGAAGGCGACGATCGACGGCGTGGTGCGCGCGCCTTCGGAATTTTCGATAACCTTGGGCTTGCCGCCATCCATGACAGCAACGCAGGAATTGGTAGTGCCGAGGTCGATACCGATAACTTTAGCCATTTTTACCCCATCCATAGGACAATTGTTGGACACCGCGCCGGTAGGCTTCCCCGATATGGGCAAAGCGCTTTGGCGGCTCGTTTGTGAGGGCGATATAGGTGTGGTTTTGCTTGGCACAAGAGACCCGGGCCCCTAGTTTTGCCGCCATTCCACAAGGGAGACTTTCAAGGTGAACACCATCCGACGCGCCGCACTGGCAATTGCCCTTGGCGCAAGCCTGGCCGGTCTGGCGGCCTGCTCAGGCGCGGCAGACGCGCCTGCGGGCGAGGCCGAGGGCGCCGCCAGCCTCACCGTCAGCAATGCGCGGGTGGTGCTGGCCCCTGTCGCGGGCAATCCGGCGGCGGTCTATTTCGACCTTTCCTACAGCGGCACAGCCCCCGTAACCCTCACCAGCGTTTCGGTTGAGGGCGCGGGGATGACGATGATCCATGATTATGCCGAAAGCGCGGGCAAGATGCAGATGACGATGACCGATGCGGTCCCGCTTTCCGCAGATGCGCCCGTGACCTTTGCGCCGGGCGGCCTGCATGTGATGGCGATGGAGCCGTCCGATACGCTAACCGCTGGCAGCACCGCCAAGGTGACGCTGACCTTGTCGGATGGCACGACCGCGACAGTTGACGCGCCGGTTCGCGCTGCGGGAGAAGAGCGCTGAAAACGGAGTTGACCGGGCGGTTGGCAAAGGGAGTGGCGGAAGCGCCGCAACTCTATCCTTATGTTGGCTGCCCGGTTGGCGGAACTCGGTCACTTACATCCGACGAAATCGCGCTTGCCAAGTCCGTTTTTGGTGAGGCGATCGATTATGCACGCGTCACGATCAAGCGGCGCAAGTTCTTTCCGCTTCACCCGAAAAGCGTGACGATGGCACCCATGGGCCATCTGCACTTCCACCCAGACGCGGCCCATTATTGCGACGATTTCGCCACCGCTTCGCTCGAGCGTCAGGCGCATTTCATCCACGAAATGGTCCACGTATGGCAGGCGCAGACGCTCGGCCGCTGGTATCTGGTGCTGCGCCGCCACCCGTGGTGCCGCTATGACTATGCTCTGCGGCCGGGCTTGACGCTGGAGCGCTACGGGATCGAGCAGCAGGCCGAAATCGTGCGGCACGCCTTTCTGTTACGCGAAGGCGTAGAAGTTGCAGGCGCTCCGCCGCTCTCGGCCTACCAATCGGTCCTGCGCTTCAAGCCCGCTTAGCGGGGACGTCAGCACCGCACCCGGCGTTCCCGACCACGATTGTCGACGCGGTAGCAGCGACCGTTCTTCTTGATCAGCGAACCGCCAGCGCCGCCGACAGCGGCACCAACTGCTGCGCCGGTCGCGACATCGCCGCCGGTCACGGCTGAGCCCGCAGCTCCGGCCAGCGCGCCGCCCAAGGCACCCTCACCAGCATAGTTGCCAGCACAAGCCCCAAGTCCGAGCGCACAGGCAGCGGCGAGAGCGGTGGTCTTCATACGCGTAATCATGACTATCTCCTGATGTTCAGACCCATTGCCTAAACGCAGGAAACGCCATGATTATTCCCCCGCCCATCGCAGAAAAGCCATGATCGGGGGTGAGGCGTGGTTAAAGAGCGATCAGTCTGGAGCCTTCGCCACCGCCACCATCGCCGCGCGCAGCAAGCGGTCCTTGATCATCCACCCGGCCTGCATTTCCGAGACGACCGTACCGGGCTCATGATCCGCGCTTGGCACCTCTAACATTGCCTGATGCTGGTTCGGGTCAAGCGGGAGACCCACCGCCGCGATGCGGGTGATGCCGTGGCTGGCGAAGACCTTCTCCAGCTCGCGCTGCGTCGCCTCAATCCCGATCACGAGGCCCTTCATGCTGTCATCAGCGCGCAGGCTCTCGGGGATCGCTTGAACCGCACGGGCGAGGTTATCGGCGACCGACAGAATATCGCGCGCAAAGCCGGTCGCGGCATAGGCGCGCGCTTCGTCCTTCTCGCGCTCCAACCGGCGGCGCACGTTCTGCGTTTCGGCCTGCGCGTAGAGCACTTCTTGCTTGGCACCTTCGAGATCGCGGCGCAGCGATTCGAGAAATTCGGCCACTTGGTCGTCTGCATCCCCGCCTTCGCGCAGATGTTCGGGTACGCCCTTCAATTCGTCTTCAACCGCCTGATCCAGCGGCTTTTCATTCTCGGTCATTTCTTATGGCTTTCCATTCAAGCGATGAGCTTGCCCAGCGAACGGGCGGTCAAATCCACCATGGGGACTACCCGCGCGTAATTCAACCGCGTGGGGCCAATCACGCCCAACACGCCGACCACCCGGCCCTCGCGATCGCGATAGGGTGAGGCGATGACGGAGGACCCCGAAAGTGCGAATAATCGGTTCTCAGAGCCGATGAAAATTCGGGTGGCTTCGGCCTCGCGCGCGCTGTCGAGCAGTTCGGCGACCGATTGCTTGTTTTCGAGATCTTCCAGCAGGCTACGTACCCGCTCGATATCACCCAGAGCGCTTTCATCGAGCAGATTAGCCGCGCCGCGGACGATCAATACCGGGCGGGCGGCGGCGTCCTCGCTCCAGACGGCGAGGCCGCGCTCGACAAGATCGCGGGAAGCGTCATCAAGCTGCGACTTGCCAGCATTGATCTCAGTGCGCATCGCCTGCGCGGCTTCGGCCAGCGTTCGGCCTGCGAGCCGAGCAGTGACGTAATTGCTGGCCCGGTCCAGCGCTCCCGGGTTGAGCGCGCCGCCAATGGTGACGACGCGGTTTTCGACTCCGCCATCCTCTCCCACCAGCACCGCGAGCGCGCGGCCTTGTCCCAGATCGACAAGGCTGAATTGCGCCAGCTTCTGCTCGCGCGGCGCCACCAGCACCATCCCTGCCGCACCCGACAGATCGGACAGGATCGCGCTCGCCTGTTTGATCGCAGCCTCGACCGGCCCGGCTTCAGCGAGCCGCGCTTCAATCGCCGCCTGTTCCTGCGCCGTGGGTTCAGCCACGCGCATCATTCCGTCGACAAAAATCCTGAGGCCCGCGTCAGTCGGCATCCGCCCCGCACTCGTATGCGGCGCTGCGAGCAGGCCCGCCGTCTCCAGATCGGCCAGCACAGAACGGATCGAAGCGGGCGAAAGGTTCAAGGTGCCATCCGCCGCCAGCGTCTTGGACCCGACCGGCTGTCCGCTATCGATATACCCCTCCACCACCCGGCGAAAAATTTCGCGGGCGCGGTGGGTCAGTTCGGTGACGGGAAGCGAGGTCATGCCCGCAATGTTTAGTCTTTGCGCTTGCGGCGGCAAGTGCGCGCCGCTTAATGGCCCGCGAAACAGCAAAGGAACACCCATGCGCCCTTCAGGACGCGCGCCCGATGAAATGCGCGCCATCACGATCGAAACCGGCTTCACCCGCCACGCGGAAGGATCGGTGCTGATCGGCTTCGGCGACACCAAGGTGCTCTGCACCGCCAGCGTCGAGCGCGGGGTACCGCCGTGGCTGCGCGGCAAGGGTGAAGGCTGGGTGACGGGCGAATACTCGATGCTCCCGCGCGCTACCCACACCCGCGGCGCACGTGAAGCGGCCAAGGGTAAGCAGTCGGGCCGCACGCAGGAAATCCAGCGGTTGATCGGGCGCAGTTTGCGCGCGGTCGTCGATCTGCAAAAGCTGGGCGAGCGGCAGATCACGCTGGATTGCGATGTAATCCAGGCTGACGGCGGCACGCGCACCGCCGCGATCTCGGGCGCGTGGATCGCACTCCGCCTCGCCATCAATGGGCTGATGGCCTCGGGCGACATCAAGCACGATCCGATCTCGGCGCAGGTCGCCGGAATTTCGTGCGGCATCTTCAAGGGCACCCCGGTGCTCGACCTGGATTATGACGAGGATTCCAACGCCGAGGCTGACGGCAATTTCGTGCTGCTGTCCGGCGGCAAGATCGCCGAAGTGCAGGCCACCGCCGAAGGTGCGACCTATGACGAGGAAGCCCTGCTGCGCCTCTTGCGCCTCGCCCGCATCGGCTGCGACCGCATCTTTGCGGCACAGTTGGACGCAGTGAAATGACACGTAGGCTCGGCTCTGGATCTCTGGTGATTGCCACGCATAATGCGGGCAAGCTTAAGGAGATTTCGGCGCTGCTCGATCCCTATGGGGTCAAGTGCCTGTCCGCCGGTTCGCTCGGCCTACCCGAGCCGGACGAGACCGGAACCACCTTTGCCCAGAACGCATTGCTGAAAGCGCGTGCTGCGGCGGAGGCATCGGGGCTGGCCGCGCTGGCTGACGATAGCGGCCTTAGTGTCGCCGCGCTCGATGGCCGCCCCGGTGTCTACACCGCCGACTGGGCGGCGCGGCAATGGTTCGAGGGCGCTCCAGGTCGCGATTGGTACATGGCGATGGGCAAGGTCGAAGGGATGCTGGCGGAAAAGGGCGCCGACGTCGACCGCTCGGCCGCGTTCCACTGCGTGCTGGCGCTGGCATGGCCGGACGGTGAATATGCGATCTACGAAGGCCGCTGCGATGGTTCGCTGACATGGCCGCCGCGGGGGCTGCTCGGCTTTGGCTATGACCCGGTGTTTGTGCCGGTGGGCCAGACGCAGACCTTCGCGGAAATCGCGCCGGAGGAAAAGCACGCGATCAGCCACCGCGCGGACGCCTTTGCCAAGCTTGTCGCCGAACAATTCGGATAGAGCGTCAACGCCGCGACGGCGGGCCTGCGGTTTCCACACGAGCGCCCCAGATATTCCCCGCAGGCCAATAGCGGCACACCAGCACCTCGTCCGATCTGGTGCGAGCAATGGCACAGCCAACCTCGCGGGTCTGCGGCCAGATAACCTGCGTGTAGTGCCCGACATCGCTCCATTGGCCGGTGCGCGATACGTCGGGAAAGTCACCGGCGCGGAAATGGCGCTTCTCTTCGACGAAGAACCCCACCATTTCCCACGGCGACCAACGATCGCGCGGCCCGCGCCAGAGGTTCTCGCCCTGCCCTTTGCGCCTTGCGGGCGGAGCATGATCGTAGAGGTTGCTGGCAGCAAGGTGATCGGCCCACTCCTGCGCGTCACGCGCAAGTTGCTCGCTCCACACCAACAGCGTAGCGCCAGCTTCGACACGCGCCAGGTTATGCGCGGTCAAAAAATCGCGCTCGGCCGGCGAAGGATAGTGAAAGGCTTGCGGCTGCACGGGCGCGGCTGTCATAACCAGCGCAAGACCAAGGGTCCGGGCAATGATGGACACGAGACAGGAACTCCGCATGGCTTCGATCTATCCGCCAACGATTAAGCGAGGCTGAAAACTCCGCTCATGGCCCGCGCGCTTTATATTCATTGGCCGTTCTGCGCCAAAAAATGCCCCTATTGCGATTTCAACTCGCATGTCCGCGAAAGTGTGGATGTGGCAGCGTGGCAGTCGGCTTTGCTGGCCGATATGCGCGCCGAGGCAGAGTTGGCTGGCGGAGAGCCGTTGACCTCGATCTTCTTTGGCGGCGGCACGCCTTCGTTGATGCCGCCTGCGCTGGTCGCCGCGCTGCTGGCGGAGGCCGAGCGGCTGTGGGGGTTTGCCGACGGTATCGAGATCACGCTGGAAGCCAATCCTTCGTCAGTGGAGACCGCCAATTTTGCCGCGCTGGCCGCTGCCGGGATCAACCGTGTGTCTCTGGGTGTGCAGTCACTGGATGATGCCGAGCTCAGGTTTTTGGGGCGGCTGCATGGGGCCACGGAGGCGCTGGAGGCCCTCGAAACCGCGCAAGGCCACTTCAAGCGCGTGAGTTTCGACCTCATCTACGCCCTGCCCGGCCATACCCCCGAAATGTGGCATGACCGGCTGACGCGCGCGCTGAGTTTCGGCACGGGTCACCTTTCGCTCTACCAACTGACGATCGAGCCCGGCACCCGCTTCGCCAGCGATGTGCGGCGCGGGCGATTGGTGCCGCTTGACGACGATGAAGCGGCCGAACTGTTCGACATGACCCAGGCGCTGACTGGCGCGGCAGGGCTTCCGGCGTACGAGACCAGCAATCACGCCCGGGTTGGCGAGCAGAGTCGCCATAACCTCGCCTATTGGCGTTATCAGGATTATGCCGGGATCGGTCCCGGCGCGCATGGGCGGCGCGGGGGTGTGGCGACGGTGCGGCACAAGAAGCCCGAGAACTTCCTCTCCGCCGTCGCGCGGCAGGGCAACGGTATCGCCGAGGCACGCACCTTGGCGGTGTCAGAACAGGCTGCCGAGGCGCTGTTGATGGGGCTGCGGTTGACAGAGGGGATTGACCTTGCGGCGCTATCGACCCGCTTCGGCCTGCCGCGCGCTGGTCTGGTCGATGAAGCCGCGCTTGCCCGCTTGCAAACACTTGGGCTGGTACGGATTGACGGTACCCGCCTCGCGGTGGCGCCGCCGGGCCGAGGGCTGCTGGATGCGCTGCTCGCCGAGCTCGTTGCCGATACGCTGGTCGCGGCATGAGCGCTGGCGCAGTGATCGCGGCGTGGCGCGCGCACCTCACCGATAGCCGCCGCCGCTCGCCCCACACGGTGCGCGCCTATGTTGCGGCTGCCGAACGGTTGGTGATAGCGGGCGGGTTGGAGGACTGGGCAACAGTCGCCCGCACGGAGGCGCATGGCTTGCGCGCACACCTCGCCGCTCGCCGGGCCGAGGGGCTGGGCAATGCCAGCACCGCGCGGGAATTGTCTGCGCTCAAAGCCTTTATCGCATTTGCCCGGGCTCAGGCTGGTGATCCCGAGCCCGCCGCCCCGCGCCTGCGTGGGCCGCGCATCAAGAAGGGGCTCCCTCGCCCCGTCACCCCGGACGAAGCGGTCAATCTCACCGAACTGGTCGATACCCTCGCCGCTGATGATTGGATCGGCGCGCGTGACCGGGCGGTGCTGCTGCTCATGTATGGATCAGGTCTGCGGATCGCTGAGGCGCTGTCGCTGACCGGGCGCGATGCCATGCTGGGCGAAGTGCTGCAAATCACTGGCAAGGGCGGCAAGCAGCGGGTGGTGCCGATCCTGCCGATCACCCGCGCGGCGGTCGCGGAATATGCGCGACTGTGCAAATGGCCGCTTGCGCCTGATGAGCCACTTTTTCGCGGGGCGAAGGGCGGCCCGCTATCGCCTGCGATGGTGCAGCGGGTGATGGCGCAGGCGCGCCGTGCGCTCGGTCTGCCTGAGACCGCGACGCCCCACGCGCTACGCCATTCCTTCGCCACGCACCTGTTAAGCGCGGGCGCTGATCTCAGAAGCTTGCAGGAGCTGCTCGGCCACGCCTCTCTCGGATCGACGCAGATCTACACCCGCGTTGATGCGGCCAGCCTGCTGGACAATTATCGCAAGGCCCACCCGAGGGGTTAGGCCTGATCCTCGGCCTCGTGCGCCTTGACCGGCTTCCAAGTCACCACGCGGTAGACATAGAACAGCACCCCCGCGAGAACGAAGGCGACCACGCCGTAGCCCGCTAGCTTCTCGAACCGTTCGACCAGCGGTTCCAGCGCCTTGCCGCCGAATATCAGAACCGCGTTCCAGATTCCCGAACCCAAAAAGGTGAACAGGCAGAACCGCCACAGCTTCATCTTCGCCAGTCCCGCAGGCAGCGAGACAATGGTGCGCAGGATCGGCGAGAAGCGCAGCAGGAACACGATCCAGTCGCCATAGCGAACGAAGATGTTGCGCGCCTTGGTGAATTCATCCCACTCGAAAGTCAGCCAGCGCCCCCAGCGGTCGATGATGCGCTTCAACTGCTCTTCGCTCCAGCGCACGCCGATCCAGTACCAGAACAGGTTGCCGACCACGGTGCCGAGCGTGGCGACGATCCACACCGTCCAGAACGTCATCTCACCCTGGGCGACCAGCACCCCGGCGCCGCCCATGATCACCTCTGAAGGGATCGGCGGAAAGATATTCTCGGCCGCCATCAGCAGGAAAATGCCGAGATAGCCGCCCTTGTTGAGCAGTTCGAGGAGGAAAGCAGTCATCGGATCTCGATCTATCGTCTAACAGGGGCAATCAGGCAGCTGCGGCACGCTCGGCAATCCGGCGTTCGATCGCGTCCCAGATCATGCCCGCCGTATCAGTGTTGTTGAACCGGTCAATCGCGACAATGCCCGTGGGCGAGGTGACGTTGATCTCGGTCAGCCATTGCCCGCCGATCACGTCGATGCCAACAAAGGTGAGGCCCAAGCGTTTCAGATCCGGGCCGAGCGCCGCGCAGATTTCCTGTTCGCGCTCGGTCAGTTCCGTTTGCTGCGCCGATCCGCCCATGGCGAGGTTGGAGCGGAACTCGCCCTCACCCGGCACACGGTTGATCGCGCCTGCCACTTCGCCGTCGATTAGCACGATGCGCTTGTCGCCCTGTGCGACCTCGGGAAGAAAGGGCTGGACCATGTGCGGTTCGGGCCAGGTCTGGTTGAACACCTCGAACAGCGCGGTGAGGTTTTCCCCGTTCTCACCGATGCGGAAAATCGCCTTGCCGCCATTGCCGTGGATCGGCTTGACCACGATCGCACCGTGCTTGGCCATAAAGCGCCGTACCTCGTCCACGCTGCGCGTCACCAGTGTCGGCGGCATGAAGCGGCGGTAGTTGAGAACCATCACCTTCTCAGGCGAGTTGCGGACATTGGCGGGATCGTTGACCACCAGCGTCTCCGCACCAATGCGCTCCAGCATATGGGTGGCGGTGATATAGCCCATGTGGAACGGCGGGTCCTGCCGCATCAGCACGACATCGACATCCTTGCCAAGGTCGAGCCGCACTTGCTCACCACGCGTAAAATGGTCGCCCACCACGCGCTGCACCGTCACCGGAAAGGCATGGGTAAACAGGCGGTCATCCTCGTCCAGCGTCAGGCTTTCGACGTGATATTCATACAGCGAATACCCGCGCGCCTGCGCGGCGAGCATCAGCGCAAAGGAGCTGTCGCCCGCGATATTGATCTGGTCGATGGGGTCCATCTGGACGGCTACACGCAATGTCATGAATTCACTCCGAGGGATCAGCCGAACGGCATCCAGGCATTTTCGATGTGGGTGGGCTTGCGGCCGGGCGCAAGCAGGATGACGTCGATGCGGATATCCTCGCCATCGGTCGCGTAGTCCTGCCAGACGCATTCGACCGCCGCTGCGACGCGCTTGAGGCGGCGCTCGTCGATGGCGTCGGCCAAAGCCACGCTGCGCGCGCGCCACTTCACCTCGACGAAGGCGACCAGGCCGGTGCGGCGGGCGATCAGGTCAATCTCGCCGGCCTTGGTCTTGACCCGCTTTGCCACCACCCGCCAGCCAGATTGCGCGAGGAACACGGCTGCCTCGGCCTCTCCCTCGCGCCCGCGCTGGTCAGCGTCGCGGCGGCTTTCGGGACTGCGGCTCTCGCTCATTCGCCCTTCAATTCCAGCGCGCGGGCATAAAGCGTCGCCCGGTCGATCCCGGTGGCTTTGGCGACGATCCCCGCAGCCTTACCCGGCCCCGCATCCACCAGTGCCGCTTTGAGCATGGCATCGGCATCAAGCACCGGCGCTTCGGCATCAGTCGGCGGGCCGATCAACAGCACGATCTCACCCTTGGGCGGGTGCGCGGCGTAATGCGCCGCGAGGCTGGCGGCGGTGCCACTACGGCATTCCTCGTGGAGCTTGGTGAGTTCGCGCGCGACCGCCACCTCACGGTCCGGCCACAGCTCGGCAATGGCGAGCAAGGCGCGTTCGAGCCGCGGGGCGGTTTCGTAAAACACTAACGTCGCGGTGACATCGGCCAACCCTGCCAGCACCTCGCTGCGGGCCTTGTCCTTGACCGGCAGGAAGCCGGCAAACAGGAAGCGGTCGCTCGGCAACCCCGCGATGGAAAGCGCCGAGACGGCCGCGCAGGCTCCGGGGATGCTGACCACGTTGACGCCCGCGGCGCGCGCCTCGCGTACCAGCCGATAGCCGGGATCGGAGATCAGCGGCGTGCCCGCATCGCTCACCAGCGCAACCGGCATACGCCTCGCTTCGTCGATGATCCATGTGCGGGTTTCGGGCGAAGCGTGGTCATCAAGCCGCTGAAGCCGTCTCTTGATCCCGAAGTGTTTCAGCAGCTTACCTGTCACCCGTGTATCCTCGCAGGCAATCATGGCCGCGCCTTGCAACACGCCAAGCGCGCGCAGGGTGATGTCGCCAAGATTGCCAATCGGGGTGGCGACGATATACAGCCCGGGCTCGGGAATGTTTGCGGGAATGGATGGCAGCTCCATGGTCATCGATCTGTCCATGGAGCACGACTGAGGGGTCGGCAAGAATGAAGCTTTGGAACACACCGGTTTGGACCGGTTGGTTGATGGACGCGGCACGGCGGCTGCGCGGGCGCAATGTGGCGCTGGCCGGAGCAGCGATGCTTGCGGCGGGCTGTCAGGTGATCCCCAAGACTGACGTGGCCACTGCCCCGCCGCCCGGCCCCGCGCCTGAACCTTCGGCGACCGCACTCCCCACCGATACCGGCCGCCACCGCATCGCGCTGCTGGTGCCGATGAGCGGCGACACCGCTCCGGTCGGGCAGGCGATTGCCAATGCCACCACGATGGCGCTGCTTGATACCACCGCCGACAACCTGCGCATCACCACCTATGACACCTCCGAAGGCGTGGCGACCGCAGCGCGCAAAGCCATCGCGGACGGAAACAAGCTGATCCTCGGCCCGCTGACCGCAGACGCCGTCCCCGCCGTGCAAGCCGCTGCGCGCCCCGCCGGCGTGCCGGTGATCGCCTTTGCCAATGACGCTGCGGTTGCCGGTCCGGATGTCTTCGTGATCGGCCACATGCCGGAACAATCGATCCGCCGCACGGTCGCCTTCGCCCGTGCGCGCGGCGCGGCGCGCTTTGCCGTGCTCGTGCCTGAGGGCGATTATGGCGCGCGCGCATTCTCGGCTTTGGAGAACGCGCTGCGCGATTATGGCGGGTCGCTGGTGCGCAAGGAAGGCTATGCGCGCGGCAACACCTCAATCGTCAGTGCGGCTGCCAGGCTGCGTGCGGCGGGCGGCTTTGACACAGTGCTGGTTGCCGACAGCGCTCGGCTCGGGATCGATGCTGCGGGAGAATTGCAGCGCGGTGTGCGCACCCGGGCTCGCATTCTCGGCACGGAACTGTGGAGCGGTGATGCCGCCCTCGCCCGTGCCCCGGCGCTGGAAGGCGCGCTGTTCGCGGCGGTTTCGGACCAGCGCTATAAGCGCTTCGCCGATAGCTACGCCGCTCGCTTCGGCGCGCAGCCTTACCGCGCGGCGACCTTGGGCTATGACGCAGTGCTGCTGACCTTGCGCGTCGCGCGCGACTGGAAGGTTGGCACGCCCTTCCCCAAGTCCGAACTCTACGACAAGGGCGGCTTTCTGGGGGTGGACGGCGCCTTCCGCTTCACTCGCAACGGCGTGATCGAACGCGCGCTTGAAGTGCGCGAGGTCAAGGGCGGCGAAGTCACCCCGGTGGACCCCGCCCCCACCGGCTTCGGCAAGTGAGTAAAACCACGGGGGGTGGCTTGTGAGGCTGCGCGCAGAGGGCCTATAACCCGTGCATGGCCGATACCACCCCCGACGATCTCTTTGCCAATACCCCCACCTCCAGCGGCGACTACAACGCCTCGGCAATCGAGGTGCTCGAAGGCCTGGAGCCTGTCCGCCGCCGCCCCGGCATGTATATCGGCGGCACGGATGACCGCGCCTTCCACCACCTCGCCGCCGAGGTGCTCGACAATTCGATGGACGAAGCGGTTGCGGGCCACGCCACCCGGATCGAGGTGCGTCTGGATGAAGGCAATCGCCTGACCATCGCCGATAATGGGCGCGGGATGCCGGTTGACGAACATCCCAAGTTTCCGGGCAAATCTACGCTCGAGGTGATCCTCTCGACGCTCCACTCAGGCGGCAAGTTCTCGGGCAAAGCCTATGCCACCAGCGGCGGGTTGCATGGCGTCGGTATCAGCGTGGTCAACGCGCTGTCGGTGCATACCCGGGTTGAAGTGGCGCGGGACAAGCAGCTTTACGCACAGGAATTCTCGCGCGGGGTCACGCAAGGCCCGTTGCAGATCCTCGGCGCGACGCCGAACCGGCGGGGCACCACGGTCAGTTTCGTCCCCGACGAGGAGATTTTCGGCGACCGCAAGTTCAATCCCAAGCGGCTGTTCAAGCTGGCCCGGTCGAAGGCCTATTTGTTCGCTGGCGTCGAAATCCGCTGGAAATGCGCAGCCTCGTTGGCGAGTGAGGATGTCCCTGCCGAGGCGGTGTTCAAGTTCCCCGGCGGCCTTGCGGATCACTTGGCCGAACAAGTCGGCGCGCGCGAATGTGTGACCGCCCAGCCCTTCACCGGCTTGCAGGAATTCCCGATGGTGGACGGCCTTGGGCAAGGTCGGGCCGAATGGGCGATTGCCTGGCCGCTCTATTCGGACGGCGCGACGAGCTGGTATTGCAACACCGTGCCGACTCCGGATGGCGGCACGCACGAGCAGGGCCTGCGCACTGCGTTGACGCGCGGCCTACGGGCTTTCGGCGAGTTGGTTGGCCAGAAGAAGGCTAAGGACATCACCGCCGACGACGTCATGAACGGCGCCGAGGTGATGCTCAGCGTCTTCATCCGCGATCCGCAGTTCCAGTCGCAAACCAAGGACCGGCTCACCTCGCCAGAGGCCGCGCGTTTGGTGGAAAACGCGGTACGCGACCACTTCGACCACTTCCTCACCGACAATATGGAGCGCGGGAAAGCGCTGCTCGGTGAGGTGATGGAGCGCATGGACGAGCGCCTGAAGCGCAAGCAGGAGCGCGAGATCAAGCGCAAGACCGCGACCAACGCCAAAAAGCTGCGCCTGCCCGGCAAACTCACGGATTGCTCAGGCGAAGGCGGGCGTGAGACCGAATTGTTCATCGTCGAAGGCGACAGCGCTGGCGGCAGCGCCAAACAGGCGCGCGACCGCAAATCACAGGCGATCCTGCCGATCCGCGGCAAGATCCTCAACGTCGCGAGCGCCACCGCCGACAAGATCCGCGCCAACAGCGAAATCGCCGATCTTGCGCTGGCGCTCGGCTGCGGCACCCGCAAGGACTGTGACGCGAGCAATCTGCGCTATGACCGCATCATCATCATGACCGATGCGGACGTCGACGGCGCGCATATCGCGACGCTGCTGATGACGTTCTTCTTCCAGGAAATGCCCGACATCGTGAAGAAGGGACACTTGTTCCTCGCCCAGCCCCCGCTCTACCGCCTGACCGCAGGCAAGGAGAGCCGCTATGCCCGTGACGAGGCCGCGCGCGCTGAACTGGAGGCGACCGTGTTCAAGGGCAAGAAGGTCGAAGTCGCCCGCTTCAAGGGCCTTGGCGAGATGAACCCGCAGCAATTGCGTGAGACCACCATGGCGCCCGAAACGCGCGGGCTGATCCGTATTACTCTGCCGCAGGAATTCGAGGACCGGGCGGGTGTGGCACGGCTTGTTGATGAGCTGATGGGGCGCAACCCCGAACACCGCTTCAACTTCATCCAGAACCGCGCGGGCGAGATTGACCGCGATTTGATCGACGCTTGATCTAGGCGAATTCCGCTTCGGCCCGAACCCGTCGCCACACCAGTACAAACAGCGCGATGAGCAGCAGCGGCATGATCGGCATCCCGACATTAATCGCTAGCGGACGGGCAAAGGCCACGGCGGCGAAGGTCGCAGCGATGGTGATGCGCTCCCAATCATCAAACCCATCGGCCCGCCCGCGCGCGAACAGGTAGGCGAGCGGAAACGCGGTCAGCACCATATCGTAATCGAGCACAAACGGCGTGGCGAGCGGCGCGCCTGCCAGCACGAGCGCGCCCATGCCGGGCGTGAAGCCGCGCCGCCAGCACGCCGCCGCCACCATCGCCGCCACGGCCAGCGTGACGCCAATCTGTAGGGCCATCGCAAGGCCGCTCGGGACACCGATCAAGCGCAGGCCCGCGAACAGGCTCACCATCTTGGCGAAGCCGATGGTGCCGCTGTCGGTGGCGTTGGTGGCGGTCTGTGTGATCGCGAGCCAATCTGCCCACATCTGCGGCCCGAAGATTAGTGCCGCAAGCCCCGCCAGACCCAACGCTGCCCCGCCCGCGCCCGCAATCGTGCGCCACTGCCCGCTCGCCAGCAGCGCCACCGGCACCAACAGGCCGAGCTGCGGCTTGATCGTTGCCAACCCGATCAACACGCCCGCGAGCCAAGGCCGCTCTCGCACCAGCAACAGCCCGCCGCCCAGCAGCGCCGCCACCAGAAACGAGGTCTGCCCGTGGGTCAGCGTCACGATCACCGGCGGGAAGGCCGCGATCAGCACCAATGCCGGCCCCTTGAGCCCGAGCGCGGAAAACCACGCCCGCACCGCCGTCAGATAAGCCCCAACCGTCAACACGAGCCATGCCGCCAGCGCCGGGAAATAGGGCAGGAAGCCGAGCGGCCAGACGAAGGGCAGAAAGCTCGGCGGGTAAAAGAACGCGGTGTATTCGCCCGGCAGAGTGTAGAATTCGCGCTGGGCGGCGACATGGGCGAGTGTGTCATAGACATTCGCGCCCGCCACCAGCATCCGGCCCGATGTCCAGAAGCTGATGAAATCCGTGCCGATCAGAAAGCCGTTGCGGTCGATCCCGTTGGTTGACGTCAGCAACAAGAAGGCCAGCGTCGCCGCATTGACCAGCGCCAGCAGCACCAGATAGCCGCGCGCCCGCTCCGCGCCGAGCCATTCTGCCTTGCGAAGAACATCCCATCCCATGCCGCATCCCTGCCGCGCGCTCGCAGCCATGTCCATTGTCGGGGAGCGCTGGCATGTGGGGAAATTCCGTGGCAGCTTCGGTCGGCAGCCACAGGTGGGAGAGAACCGAGATGCGCCATGTCCTTGCCACACTCGCTTTGGGAGCGCTGGCCCTGACCGCAGCGCCCCTCGCGGCGCAGGTCGAGCCGCCCGCCAAGGCCACCGCCGCCGAGCAGACGCCGCTTGAAATGCGCGCTGATCAGGTCGTGGCCTTGCTCAACGGGAAGGCCGATCCAGCCGACATCTTCACCGCGGGCTTTCGCGCAGCAGTTGCCGATGCCCAGATCGTGACCTTGAGCGCGAGCCTTGTTGCGCAGTTCGGTCCGGCGACCGAGGTCGCGCTGTTGGCCCCCACCGAAGGCACGCGGGCCGCTCTCGAGATCCGCTTCGAGCGCGGGTTGGCCAAGGGGGGCATTGCAATCGATCCGGCTGATAACAACCGCGTGAACGAGCTGCGTTTCACAAGCGTGGATTCGCTCGCCATCGCGGATGACACCCCTGCGAAGATCGCCGCCGATCTCGCCGCGCTGCCCGGCAGCGTCAATGCATGGTTCGCGCCGCTCGATGGTGGGTCGCCGACTATCAGCCGCAATGCCGAGCAGCGCCTCGCGCTGGGATCGACCTTCAAGCTCTATGTGCTGGCCGCGCTGGCTGAGGATGTGAAGGCGGGGCGGCGCAAGTGGACTGACGTCGTGCCGCTGACCGAGAAAAGCTACCCCAGTGGCAAGCTGCAGGATTGGCCGAAAGGCGCGCCGGTGACGCTTCACACACTCGCCAGCCTGATGATCTCGATCAGCGACAACACCGCGACCGATCAGCTTATTGCGGTGCTCGGCAAGGAGCGCATCCTCAAACTGATGAAGGATAGCGGTCACGCAGATCCGAGCGTTAACGATCCTTTCCTGACGACCAAACAGCTGTTCATCCTCAAAGCCAGCAATGCACAGACCCTCGCTGATTGGCGTAGCGGTGACCCTGCGAAACAGGGTGTTATCGAGGTTGTGCAGGTGGCGGAGGAAGACCCGACGCTCGACCAGATCAACGCCGCCTTCGCCAATGGCCCCAAGGCGCTCGACATCGAGTGGTTCGCCTCGCCCGCCGATCTCGCCAAGCTGCTCGCCTATATGCGCCGCACTGCCGATCCCAAGGTGTTCGAGATCATGGCTATCAGCCCCTCGGCCACGGCGGCGATCAAGGCAAATTGGCGCTTTATCGGCTTCAAGGGCGGGAGTGAGCCGGGCGTGATCAACCTCACATGGCTGCTTACCGACAATGCGGGGCGCGACTGGGTGCTGACGCTGGGCTGGAACAATGCCGAAGCGGTCGTGGACGAGGGCAAGCTGGAAGGGATCGCCCAGCGCATTCTGCTGCTGCCTCGCTGATTTGCCAGCCCCCACCCCCTTGCACCCGCGCCGCCCGCCCCTTATCGCTGGCGCCTGAAATTCAGTCTCACAGGAAAACCGATGACCGATCAGCAGCGTTTCGAAGGCACCAAGTCCTATATCGCGACCGAAGACCTCAAGGTCGCGGTCAATGCCGCCGTGATGCTGCGCCGCCCGCTGTTGGTGAAGGGCGAACCCGGCACCGGCAAGACCGTGCTGGCGCATGAAATCTCCAAGGCGCTGAACGCTCCGCTGATCGAATGGAACATCAAATCCACCACCAAGGCGCATCAGGGCCTGTACGAATATGACGCCGTCGCGCGCCTGCGCGATGGTCAGCTGGGCGACGAGCGCGTCCACGACATCAAGAACTACATCAAGAAGGGCAAGCTGTGGGATGCCTTCACCGCCCCGCAACTGCCCGTCCTGCTGATCGACGAGATCGACAAGGCCGATATCGAGTTCCCGAACGACCTGTTGCAGGAACTCGATCGGATGAGCTTCGACGTGTACGAAACGCAGGAGCGGATCGAGGCCAAGGAACGCCCGATCGTGGTCATCACCTCGAACAACGAAAAGGAACTGCCCGACGCTTTCCTGCGCCGCTGTTTCTTCCACTACATCAAGTTCCCCGACCGCGAGACGATGCAGGAGATCATCGACGTTCACTTCCCCGGCATCCAGAAGGTGCTCGTGAAGAAGGCGATGGATATCTTCTACGACCTGCGCGAAGTGCCGGGCTTGAAGAAGAAGCCCTCGACCAGCGAACTGCTCGACTGGCTGAAGCTGCTGCTTAACGAGGATATGCCGCTGGAGGTATTGCAGAACAGCAATCCGGCCAGCGCAATCCCTCCGCTGCACGGCGCGCTGCTGAAGAACGAACAGGACATCATGCTGTTTGAGCGCCTCGCGTTCATGGCGCGCCGCAACCCGTCATAAGGTGTGCGGGGGCGGGTCAGGAACCCGCCCTCACGCCTCAATCGAAGCTGTAAGCCAACTCGAAATCGCCCCAGCGCTTGCCGCCCAGCACCAGCGGGACGTAGACATTGCGCACCACCACATAGCTGTCACCGTCGCCCTCCTGGCGATAGACTGCCATCATGTAGGGCGCGGTTGAGACTTTGGCCTTGCGGTCGATTGCCTCAAGCATGATCCGCCCGTTGCGGCAGAACTGCGTGTCGTGATTGACGTCGCCCGTCGGCGTGCGGGAGCGTTCGGTGAGGTGAGCGGGCAGGAAGCCATTCATGTCGGTGCAGGCGGCGGCCAGCACGCGGGGATCGCTCGCCTTGGCGCGATCGAGGAAGGGACGCCATTCAGCATGGGCCCAATCGGTCAGCCGGGTGCGATAAAGCTGCGGGTTGGTGCCGGGGATAGGCTGGTAATCTGTATCGAACAGCGCTGACATCGTCACCGCGCCGCGCGCCAGCGCTGCCTCGGTATGAGCGACAAGCTCCTGCATCATGGCCTGCGCCTGTCCGACCATGACGCTGTCCTCCGGCGAGAGTCCGGCATGAACAATCCGGTCAAACATCTCGCTCGCGGTGATCTCCAGATCTTCCATCTTGCGATGCGCGCCGTGGAGGCGATCTTCGTTGCTGCGGGCGGCAGCGTCGTAGCTGGTCAGGACGCGCTGGACCTTGTCGACATGGTTGCTGATCGTGCCGGTCGAGCGGGCGATGACGTCATTCTGCTTGTCGACTTCTTCGACGAGGCTGCCGACATTCGCGAGGCTGCTTTCGATCCGCGAAACGCTGGCACGCGCCTCGCCACTGGCTTTCGCGCCAGCTTCAATGCGCCCGATCACTTCCTCCGCCTCGCCGCCTAGCGCATCGATGGTGGCCGCGATTTCCTCGGTCGCCTTGCGGGTGTCGCTGGCAAGGCTTTTGACCTCCGCGGCAACCACAGCAAAGGTGCGGCCCGCGTCGCCTGCCCGCATCGCTTCGATCGTGGCATTGAGGGCGAGGATGTTGGTGGTCTCGGCGATATTGTCGATGTCCTGCGCGGAGCGGCGCACCTGCTCCATCGCGGCGGAGAAGCTGGTCACATGCTGGCCGAGGGTGTCGACCAACTCGATCAGCCCGGCGATCTGGGCGAGCGAGGACTGGATCAACGATGTGCCTTCGTTGAGGCGCTCGATCGCGCGTTCAGACAAAAGCCGTGCCTCGTCGCTCGCCTGCGAGACCTTGCCTTGGTCGGCCTCAAGCGCGCGCACGGTTTCGGCCAGTGCCTCGTGTTCGGACCGCAAGGATTTGGACGAGGCGATCACCGCCTCCACCACACCAGCCACATCGGTGCAGCCCACGGTCACCGCGCCGCAGCTTTCCGGGATCATCGCCAAGGCTTGGGCGTTGGCGGTGTCGATAGCGATCTGATGCATTGCGGATGCGGCCCCTGTTAATTACGCAGAATGTCTAGCCGCAGGATGGTAAGCGAAGCGTTAAGGTGGCGGCGATCTGCCTGCCAAGAATGAGGCTGGTCAGGCCCTTGCCTGCGGGTTAATCACCCCTCCATGTTCTTCAATTTCATCGACGAGCTTCGCGCGGCCGGCATCGGCGCCAGTTTCAAAGAGCACCTCACCTTGCTTGAGGCGCTTGACCGGGACGTGATCGACCAGACGCCCGAGGCGTTCTACTACCTCTCCCGCGCCACCTTCGTGAAGGATGAGGGCCTGCTCGACCGGTTCGATCAGGTGTTCCACAAGGTGTTCAAGGGGATCATGTCCGATTACGGCCAGAACCCGGTCGACATCCCCGAAGACTGGCTGAAAGCTGTCGCCGAGAAATTCCTGACGCCTGAGGAAATGGAAGCGATCAAATCGCTCGGCGATTGGGACGAGATCATGGAGACGCTGAAGAAGCGGCTCGAAGAACAGGAAAAGCGCCACCAGGGCGGCAACAAGTGGGTCGGCACCGGCGGCACTTCGCCCTTTGGTAACTCAGGCTACAACCCCGAAGGCGTGCGGATCGGCGGCGAGGCGCGGCACGGCAAGGCGATCAAGGTCTGGGAAAAGCGCGAGTTCAAGAACCTCGACAACACCAAGGAGCTTGGCACCCGCAACATCAAGATGGCGCTGCGCCGTTTGCGGCGTTTCGCCCGCGAAGGCGCGCAGGACCAGCTCGATATCGACGCCACGATCAAGGGCACGGCCAAGCAAGGCTGGCTCGACATCCACATGCGCGCGGAACGCCGCAATGCGGTGAAGCTGCTGCTGTTCCTTGATGTCGGCGGATCGATGGACCCCTTCATCAAGCTGGTCGAGGAGCTGTTCAGCGCCGCCACCAGCGAATTCAAGAACATGGAGTTCTTCTACTTCCACAACTGCCTCTACGAAGGCGTATGGAAGGACAACAAACGCCGTTGGCAGGAACGGACCAAGACCTGGGACGTGCTCCACAAATATGGCCACGATTACAAGATCGTGTTCGTGGGCGATGCCGCGATGAGCCCTTACGAAGTCACGCACCCCGGCGGCTCGGTTGAGCATATGAACGAGGAAGCGGGCGCGGTGTGGTTGCAGCGCGTCACCAACACCTATCCCGCGACCGTGTGGCTCAATCCGGTGCCGGAAAAGCAGTGGAACTATTCGCAGTCGACCAAGATGATCAAGCAGCTGGTGGGCGACCGGATGTATCCTCTGACGCTCGATGGGCTGGATGACGCGATGCGGGAGCTGTCGCGGAAGCACGGGGCTTGAGCGAAGTCTTTTGAATCATGTGACATTGTGGTATTCCGCCCCCTGAGGAGACCACCATGCAACATCTGGCACTGCCGCTCGTCATAGCCCTTCTCGGGGCAAGCGAAGCGCCTCCTTCCCCGCCGTCGATCTCCGACGAGGCCCCGCTTGCGGCCTTGCGCGAATTGCGGCCGGACTTTCAGGCTGGCAACAAATGCTCTGACGACAAGCTGCCAACAGCCGACAATCCCGGCCAGCAGCCGCGCTTTGAACGCGGGCCCGCCACGGCGGATATGGGGCAGTTGATCTATGCAGTCGACCGACGCATCGATGGCTGCTCGGTGGTGCTGGTCAAGAGCACAGGGCTTCCGGCAAGCCCTCCCTTTGGTCGGATCAGGCTTTCCCCGGAGCAAAAGGCGGAGCTTTTGCGCAAGCGTTAGCGGCGGCCGTCAGCCCTTCTGATCGAGCTCCTCGTTCAGACGCAGCCCGCACCGCCAGAAGAAGAATGCTGGCACCAGCCCCAGCACCGCCGCGCCGTACAGCACATAGCGCACCGAATCCGCGCCATAGGTCGGTTGCAACCAGTCTGACAGCATCCCGAAGAACAAGGGCCCCAGCCCCAGCCCGATGAGGTTCTGGAAGAACAGCAGGCTTGCTGCGGCAATCGCTCTTGCCCGCACTGGCACGAGGCCCTGGGCGGCGGAATAGGTCGGCCCGTAGTAGAACGAGTTGAATACCGTCGGGATGAAGAGCAGAGCCAAGGCCAGCGGCCAGCTTGGCGCATGGTAGGCGGCAATTGCGATCGGCACTGCCAGCGCCATGCCGATGGCAGGTGCGCTCAGCACGTGGCGGCGGTTCTTGGCGCCGAAGCGGTCGGCGAGATAGCCGCCGGCCCATGTGCCGACAATACCCGCGACCCCGCCGAGCAGCCCGAACCACAGCCCCACCTGCCCCGGTGTGAGTTCATGGGTGCGCTGAAAGAATATCGTGGTCCAGGTCGTCTTGCCGTAAGCGAGAAAGGACGCTGCCGACCCGGCAAACAGGAGCAGCACGAAAGCGCGCGAACGCATGACCTCCGCCACCGCCTGACCTAGCGGCAGGGCAGCAGGTTGGTTCTTGCCGCGCAGGATGGCCGCTGCATCGCTGTGGCGCGGGTCCTTGATTACGAACAGAACTACCAGTGCGAGCGCAACGCCCGGCAGGCCAACGATCACGAACGCCTCGCGCCAACCGACATGGTCCGCCAGCGTCCCGCCAATCATCATGCCCAGCAGTGTGCCGACCGGAATGCCAAGCGAATAGAAGGCCAGCGCCGAGGCACGCTTTTCCGGTGGCACCATGTCGCTGATCAGCGAGTGCGCCGGCGGTGTGCATCCTGCCTCGCCCACGCCCACGCCGATGCGGGCGAGCAGCAATTGGGCAAAGTTCTGTGCCAAACCGCACAGCGCCGTCATCGCCGACCAGACCGCAAGCGCCAGCGCAATGACCTTGGGCCGGCTCGTCGTCCCGCGATCAGCAAAGCGCGCGATGGGAATGCCCAGCACCGTGTAGAACAGCGCAAAGGCGAGGCCCGTCATCAACCCGATCTGGGTGTCGGACAGATCAAGGTCTCGCGCAATCGGTTCGGCGAGGATGTTGACGATCTGACGGTCGATGAAATTGAAGACATAGACGACCAGCAGGATCCACAGGGTGATCCTGACGGATTGCGTGCCGGACGCGGTGCCCGCCGTGGTTGCCATGTCGAATTCTCTCCCATCGGTGGCGGTTCATCCGCCATCCTTTGTTGCAGCGTCGCCGGGTCATTGCAGGTGCATTGACGTCGCCATGACCCGGTCATGACGCCAATCAGTAAAGCAGGTGCGGCCGCACTGCGGCGATCCATGCGGCTTCGTCATGTGACGTCATGGCGTCAAGCTCATCCGGCGTCGCGGCTGCGTTGTCGACCCATTCGCGCAAACCCGGGCCGCCATTGATGACGTCAATCGCAAGCCGGTCGAGCTCGTACTCGTAAGGGAAATCGCGCCACAGCGGGTAATCGGGATAGAGCAGCCGGATCGCCTTGAAGGCCAGCGCCTGAAGCCGCCAAGGCTTGAAGGCGGCGTGATCGTAGAAGGTGCTTTCCGCATGGATCATCAATGCATTGCAGAGCATACCTTTGTGTTTGTGGAAAGTCGGCTCGAACCAGCATTCGCGGATCGCGCAGCCTTCCAGCCACTCGGGCGCGAGCTTTCGCATCACCTTGAGCACACCGCCCGCGTCGATGTCGGGCGCGCCGAACAGCACCTCCAATGGCCGCGTGGTGCCGCGACCCTCTGACAGCGTGGTGCCTTCCAGCATCACGGTGCCAGCATAGCAGCGCGCCATGTTGACGTTGGCGGCATTGGGCGAAGGGTTGATCCACAGGCGTGACGTCGGCCACCCGAAGCCGTCAGGCTCGTCCGGACGCCAACCCTCCATCGCCACCACCTTGTAAGCGACGTCGAGACCGAAATGCTCGATGAACCAGTGGCCCATCTCCCCCATGGTGAGGCCGTGGCGCATCGGCATCGGCGCCGCACCGACGAAGCTCTCCTGGCCCGGCACCAGCAACGTGCCTTCAACCGGCCGACCGGCGGGATTGGGGCGATCCAGCACCCACACCTCCTTGCCCGCCTTGGCCGCTTCTTCGAGCAGATACAGCAGTGTGGTCACGAAGGTGTAGATCCGGCAACCCAAGTCTTGCAGGTCGAACAGGAACACATCCGCGCTCGACATCATCTGCCCGGTCGGACGGCGCACTTCGCCATAGAGCGAGTAGATCGGAATGCCGTAGCGCGGGTCCATCTCGTCCGCGGTTTCGACCATGTTGTCCTGCTTGTCGCCCTTCAGCCCGTGCTGCGGGCCAAAGGCGCTGTTGACCGGGACGCCCGCCACGATCAGCGCGTCGAGACTATGGGTGAGATCACCCGTCACACTGGCCGGGTGCGCCACCAAGGCAACGCGGCGGCCCTGCAATTGGCGGAGGAGTTCGGGGTCGGCCAGCAGCCGGTCGATGCCTGTCTTCATCTGCCTAGCGTTGGATCAGCGCGATATGAAAGGCAAACGCTTTGCGTGGGAACGGGAACATTGCACCCCCTCGCCTTGTTACAGGCACATGGACACAGATTGGACACCGATAGCTATCGCCGCGGGATGGGCGATTATCCTTGGCGGCGCGGGCGGTGCGCTGACGGAGATCGGCCAATGGTATCGCGAGCTGCGCAAGCCGCCCTGGCAGCCGCCTGACTGGCTGTTTGGTCCCGCCTGGACGATCATTCTCGGGCTGGCTGGGTGGAGCTTCTATGTCGGGTTGACTGAGGCCCCCACGCCTGAGGCGCGCGCCGGGGTATGGGCGCTGTTCATCGCGAACTTCGTGCTGCATTTCCTCTGGTCGCCCCTGTTCTTCAAGCTGAAGCGACCCGACTGGGCACTAGCCGAGAACGTGTTCCTGTGGCTGTCGGTGACGGCACTGATGGTGGTGCTGCCGCGTTTGGCGGGGGACAGCTTTGCCGGTTGGCTGAACGTGCCCTATTTCATCTGGGTCAGCTTCGCCTTCATGCTCAACCTGAAGATCGTGCAGCTGAATCGCCCGTTCGGCAAGGAAGCAACCGCGTCCTAACGTTCGACGATCATCTGCCGGTTGGCTTCGGAGTGAAACTCCGGCTTGCCCGGTGGGAAGGCCAATGCCCAATATTGCTTGCCGCCATCGGCATGCTCGACAATCGCGTTGAGGGCGACTTGAGCGGGCGCGGACAGATCGGCGGCGATGCTCGCCTTGAGCACCAAGCCATGATCATCGTGAACACAGGCGATGGCAATCGCATCGACCGGAGCATCACGCATCCCTTCGCGGAACGAGTCAAAATCGTACGCGGCCCAGCGTCCCGAAGGTGAGAGATTGAACTCGCGATAGGCGGTGCCGCCCAACGGCTGCCAGAAAATCTCGAAACAGGTCGTCTTCCACAGATCGTCCATCCGCTCGGGCGCGGCGTGGGGCGGCACGACGATCGCCGGGATATGTCCGTCGAGCCGGAATTCGGCCTCGCAGCCTTGCGGTGTGGCCGTGATGGAGGCGGTCACAGCGCGGATCGGGCCGAGATCGCAGGCGACGTGGAGCATGAGCGGTTGCATCGTCCGGTTCTGCCCCCTCGCCCTGTCCCCGGCAAGCCACTTCCCGTTAAGCTCACGCGCTGGTAGGGCCGCGCCCCATGAGCACTTACGATTCAGCCCTCCTCCGCCTGCTCGACGAGCGCGGCTACATCCACCAGCTGACCGACGCGGCCGGGCTTGATGCCTTGGCCGCCAAGCAGGTCGTGCCGGGCTATATCGGGTTCGACGCAACTGCGCCGTCGCTCCACATCGGGTCGCTCGTGCAGATCATGATGCTGCGCCGCTTGCAGCAGACGGGGCACAAGCCGATTGTCCTGATGGGCGGCGGCACCACCCGGATCGGCGATCCCACGGGCCGCGACGAGAGCCGCAAGATGCTCACCGACGAGACGATTGAAGCCAACATCCAATCGATCTTCACAGTCTTTGATAAGCTGTTGAAATTCGGCGATGGGCCGACCGATGCCGTAATGGTCAACAATCACGATTGGTTGGGGAAACTGGGCTACATCGAACTGCTCCAGCAGGTCGGCACCCATTTCACTGTCAACCGGATGCTTACCTTCGATTCGGTCAAGCTGCGGCTTGAGCGCGAACAGCCGATGACCTTCCTCGAATTCAACTACATGATCCTGCAAGGATACGATTTCAGACATTTATCGCGTGAACTTGACGTGCGCTTGCAAATGGGCGGCAGCGACCAGTGGGGCAATATTGTCAATGGGATGGAATTGGGGCGGCGCATGGACGGGGCTGATTTGTTCGGTCTCACCACCCCGCTGCTGACGACGGCTGACGGCGCGAAAATGGGCAAGACCGCGGCAGGAGCCGTGTGGCTCAACGAGGAACAGTTGCCCGCCTACGATTTCTGGCAATACTGGCGCAACGTCGATGACCGCGATGTGGGCAAGTTCCTGCGGCTGTTTACTGACTTGCCATTGAATGAGATCAATCGCCTAGAAACGCTTGAGGGGGCTGAGATTAATGCCGCCAAGACCGTACTCGCCAATGAGGTCACAAAGCTGGTGCGCGGCGAAGATGCCGCCGTCCGGGCCGAGGCAACCGCGCGCGAAACCTTTGCCGGGTCGGGTGCGGGTGAGGATTTGCCAACGCTTGCTGTCGGCGCAGAAGGAATGCGCATGGCCGCGCTGCTCACCGCCATTGGTCTCACGGCCTCAGGCGGGGAAGCCAAACGCAAGCTCGCCGAAGGTGCGGTCAAGCTCGACGGTGAGACCGTGACCGACCCTGCGCAACTGGTGCTCCCGGCTGAAGGCGAGACCCTGCGGCTAAGCCTTGGCAAGAAACGTCACGCGCTGGTGCATCGCTAAACCTCCGAATTTTTACGAATTGTCAGCCTTTCTGCTGCATCCCCTCTTTGTGCCCAAACGGAGAGAAGGAACGCATCACGTGACGGGTGGAGCAAATCTCAGCGTTACCGAGATGCGGCGCGCGGCGCGGCATCCGGTCGATTTCCCCGCGATTGTCGAGCACTTCGTGCACGGCGACTTGCATCTGCACGTCTGCAACCTGTCGGCCCATGGCTTCATGGTTGACGATGCCCAGCAATTGCAGCGCGGCGATCGCATCATCATCCGCTTGCCGGTGGTGGGCCGGATCGAGGCCTATGTGATCTGGACGCGTGACACGCGTGCGGGCTTGCAATTTGAACGCATCATCCGGCTCGACGATTTCGTCGCAATCATCGACCAGCTTCAGCCCAACCCGCGCCTGCGTCGCTCGCGATAGGGCAGCCTTAGGCCGCGCAAGTTTCACCTGCTTGGCAGCGGCCCTGAGGCCTGCCATGGCGCAGCCGTGACCGAACCAACCTCCCCGCTTCAGATCGGCGATTACCGGCGTTACTGGCTCGCCCGCTTCATGGCGGTGTTCGCCACGATGTCGATGGTGGTGCTGCTCGGCTACCAGCTCTACGAAGTCGCGCGCGACGATTACGGGATGAGCGTGGCCGAAGCCTCATTCCAGCTGGGCTTGCTGGGACTTGCGCAGTTCATCCCGCTGTTTGTGCTGACCCCGGTGGCGGGCCTGGCCGCTGATCGATTCGACCGGCGCCATGTCGCTGCCTTTGCCAACGGGATCGATGGCTGTGTGGCGGTGGTGTTGGCGCTAGCGACTTGGGCCGATGCGCTCAACATCCCGATCCTGTTTAGCCTAGCCGCGGCACATGGCGCAGCGCGGGTGTTTGTCGGCCCGTCGATGAGCGCGATTGCGCCCAATATTGTGCCGCCGGCTCTGCTGCCGCGCGCCATCGCGCTGTCCTCAATCGCTTGGCAGACCGCGAGCGTTGCCGGGCCGGCAGTAGGCGGACTGATCTTCGCCGAGGCCAATTGGCTCCCCCACGCGATCTCCGCCGGATTGCTGAGCGCGGCGATGCTGCTGATCCTGACCGTCCGGCCGATCAAGGCAAAGCACGAAGGCCCGCGCCTCAAACCGCTCAAGCAGATCATCGAAGGGTTGGTATATGTCTGGCGTGAGCGATTCCTGCTCGGCTGCATCACGCTCGATCTGTTCGCGGTGCTGCTCGCGGGGGCGACCGCTTTGTTGCCAGTATTTGCGCGCGATATCCTGTTTGTGGGACCGGAAGGTCTCGGCCTGATGCGCGCCGCGCCTGCTCTGGGAGCGGCGAGTGTGGCGTTGTGGCTCAGCTTCCGTCCGCTTGAGCGCGAGGTCGGGCTCAAGATGCTGTGGGCGGTTGCCGCCTTCGGAGCGTTAACGATCACCTTCGCCTTTTCGCGCAACTTCCTGCTGTCTCTGGCGATTTTGGCGGCAATGGGCGCGGTTGATATGGTCTCGGTCTTCATCCGGTCATCGCTGGTGCAACTGTTCACGCCTGACGACAAGCGCGGGCGGGTGTCATCGATCTCGGGCCTTGCCATCTCCGCATCCAACGAGCTGGGCGAAATGCAATCGGGCCTCGCCGCTGCCATCCTTGGCGCAACCGGCGCGGTTGTATTCGGCGGCGCGGGTGCGATATTCGTGACTATGGTCTGGGCGTGGTATTTCCCCGAGCTGCGCCGCGCCAAAAGCTTCGAGCCAGCTGCGCTCAAACGAGAGGTATCGACATGAAGGCTGACAACATCCTCGCCACCATCGGCGGCACTCCGCATATCCGCTTGTCGCGGCTGTTCCCGGATCATGAGGTGTGGGTAAAGTCCGAACGGTCGAACCCCGGCGGTTCAATCAAAGATCGTATCGCCCTCGCCATGGTCGAGGATGCCGAGGCGACCGGCAAGCTCCAGCCCGGCGGCACCATCGTCGAACCCACCAGCGGCAACACCGGGATCGGCCTTGCGATGGTCGCTGCGGTCAAGGGCTACAAGCTGGTGCTGGTCATGCCCGAATCGATGTCGATCGAGCGCCGCCGCCTGATGCTGGCCTATGGTGCCAGCTTCGACCTCACTCCGCGCGAACGCGGCATGAAGGGCGCGATTGAGCGCGCGCAGGAACTCGTCGAGCAGACTCCCGGCGCATGGATGCCGAGCCAGTTCGACAATGCCGCCAACCCCGCGATCCACGCGCGCACCACGGCGCAGGAAATCCTCGCTGATTTCGCCGCCACGCCGATCGACGTGATGATCACCGGGGTCGGCACGGGCGGGCATCTGACCGGCTGCGCAGAAGAATTGAAGAAGCACTGGCCCAGCATGAAGGCATACGGCGTCGAGCCCGCGCTCTCGCCCGTGATCAACGGCGGCCAGCCCGGCCCTCACCCGATCCAGGGCATTGGTGCTGGCTTCATCCCCGGCAACCTCCACACAGCCGCCATCGACGGAGCGATTGCGGTCGATGCCGAAGAAGCCAAGCAGATGGCCCGGCGCGCCGCGAGCGAGGAAGGCATGCTGGTCGGAATTTCTTCCGGTGCAACGCTTGCTGCCATCGCGCGCAAGCTGCCTGAGCTGCCGCAGGGCGTGCGAGTGATGGGCTTCAACTATGACACGGGTGAGCGCTACCTTTCGGTGCCTGACTTCTTGCCCGTGGAATAGAGCGATTCCTTAACCGTAGCGGTCTATCTCACAGGCAGAATTCTGACGCTTTTTGCGTAGCTGCTCAGGGACTGCCGCCCATGAAATTCATCAAACTCCATTCGCGCGGCGGCAATTATCTTGTCGTGGCCAGCAATATCGCGTGGCTGCGCAGTGCCGAGAACGGCCAAACGAACGTTGGCATGGTCGGCGGGCAACCGCTGCTGGTGGTGGGCTCGATCGAAGAGGTGGCGGAGCAGATCCTCTGCGCGACCGCAGATCAGGAACCACCGGCAGCACCGCCCGCCCCGGCCGCAGCCGTTGAGCCGCCCCCGCCTGTCGCCGCACCGCCGGTGGCTGAACCTGTTCGCGAAGCCGTTGCACCAGCGCCTGAGCCAGTTGCCCCGCCTCCCGCTACCGCGCCCTCTGCTCCTGAACCTGTCGTGGCCACGCCCGAGCCGACGGCGCCGCCAGCTCCCGAACCGGTGGCCGAAGAGCCTGAGCCCGAACCCGTTGCCCCCGCACCGGCACCGGTTGCCAAGTCACTTCCCCGCCAGCCAGCGCCTGAGCCAACACGCGAGAAGGCACCGCAGGGTGCGCCCGCAACTCCCGCTCGACCCCGGCCCGTCCCTCGAAACTCGGCGAGCCTGTGGGAGCGCCCCGCCGCCCCCGCCGCTACCAGCGGTCTCAAGATCAAGGCTGGCTCGCAGCGGATGATGGGCAGGCTCGAGTAGGCGAAGCCTCTTCCGATCCCGCAATAGCCATTGCGAAACCAAAGGCGGCTGTTACCTCTTCTCCCTCGCAACAGGGAGAGCGACCGGTGATGAAACGACTGACGGGTATGACAATGGCAGCGGCAATCGCGCTCGCGGTAGCACCGCTTGCCGCCGAAACGCCCAATCGCCAAGCGCTTGTCACGGCGGTCGAGGCGCAGCAGGACGCAACGGTCAAAGCGTTGCAGGACTGGGTCGCCCTCCCCACCATCGCCGCCGAAAAGCGTGGCACCCCCGAAGGCGCGGAATATATGCGCAAGCTGGCGCTCGACGCCGGGTTTCAACAGGCGAAGATCATCCCCACCGATGGCGTCCCCGCCGTTTTTGCCACACTCGATTCGGGTGCCAAGACCACTGTCGGCATCTACTTCATGTATGACGTGAAGCAGTTCGATCCGGCGGAATGGAGCTCCCCACCGCTCGATGCAAAGCTGGTCGATCGCCCCGGCGAAGGCACCGCCATTGTCGGGCGCGGCGTGGTCAACCAGAAGGGGCCGCAAATGGCTTTCCTCGCCGCGATCAAGGCGATCCAGGCCAGCGGCCGCAAGCTGCCCGTCAATCTGGTGCTGGTGGCTGAAGGTGAAGAGGAAGTCGCCTCGACCCATTTCGATCAAGTCGTCGCGGTGCCCGAGGTGCAGGCTGCGCTGTCAAAAGCGGTCGGCGTGTTTATCCCCTCGGCCAATCAGAACCGCGATGGTAGCGCGGGCATCACGCTGGGGGCCAAGGGTGCGGTCGAGTTCCAGCTGGTGGTGGGCGGTGAGACGTCCGACAAATATCCCAAGACTGACATTCACTCGTCCAATCACGCCCGCATTGAAAGCCCGGCGTGGCGGCTCGTCAAGGCGCTGGACACGCTGGTTGCCGATGACGGCTATACCCCGGCAATCGACGGATGGTTCGAGAACGTCCAGCCGCTGACCGCGCGCCAGAAGGAGCTGATCGCGCAGAGTGTAAAACCAGACGCGGAAGCGGGCGAAAAGGCACTGCTCGGCGTCGGGCGGTGGATCAATGATGAGGATTACGTCACCAGCCTTGAGCGGTTCTTCTCGCAGCCCACGGTCAATATTCAGGGACTGGTTGCGGGCTATACCGGCGAAGGCGGCAAGACCGTGCTACCCGGCCGCGCCGAAGCCAAGCTGGAATTCCGCCTGGTGCCGAACATGACAAAGGACGAGGCGGTCACCAAGCTGCGGGCGCATCTTGCCAAGCGCGGGTTCGACGATGTCCAGGTAACGGTCTCGGGCGGCTATGGCCCCAACGAGACCGAGGAGGACTCGATCCTGATCCGCGCCCAGAAGCGCATGTTCGACGAAAGCGGCGTTCCCTATACCATTCGCCCGCGCAATGCGGGAAGTTGGCCGGGCGTGGTGTTCAACGGTCCGCCGTTGAACCTGCCCGCCTCGCAATTCGGCCTTGGCCGCGGCGGCGGCGCTCATGCTCCCAATGAGTGGTTCCTGATCGAAAGCACGAACCCCAAGGTCTATGGCCTCGATGAGGTGACGATGGCTTATGTGGACTACCTCTACGCGTTGGCTGACGAAGCCGAACGCTAGGGTAGATAGGACAAGGGCCGCCCGGCGGATGGCAGGGCGGCCCTTAGTTATTCGATTGGCGATTGAGTTTTACGCCGCCGTAGCAAAAGCCTCAGCCGGCAGTTTCATCATGTATTCGCTGCCCGCTTCCAGCTTACGGCGTAGCGCGCCGGCATCGGGCAGGAAGCGTTCGGCGTAGTAATTGGCCGAGACCAGCTTGGCCTCGTAGAACGCCTTGTCCTCGGGCTCGCCCGCAAGCTTGGTCAGTGCGACTTTCGCCATCTTCAGCCAGAAGAAGCCTAGCGTCACGATGCCCATGATGTGCATATAGTGATGCGCGCCTGCGCCGAGGTGATTGGGGTTGGCCATCGCGTTCTGCATGAACCACATGGTCGCCGCCTTCTGCTCGCCCAGCGCCTTTTCGAGCCGCTCGGCGACCGAGGCCAGTTCGGGAATTTGCTTGGCCGACGCGATCTCCTCGTCGATCATCGCAAAGAAGGCTTGGATCGCCTTGCCGCCGCCCGCAGCCAGCTTGCGGCCGCACAGATCCATCGCCTGCACGCCGTTGGCGCCCTCGTAGATCATCGCAATGCGGCTATCGCGGACGAACTGTTCCATGCCCCATTCGCGCACATAGCCGTGGCCGCCGAAGACCTGCTGCATGTTGTTGGCGATGTCATAACCCTTGTCAGTGCCGTAGCCCTTGATGACGGGGGTCATGAGCCCAATCAGCAGATCGGCCTGCTCACGCTCCTCAGGGGTCTGCGCCTTGTGCGTCAGATCGACCTGCAACGCGCCCCAGAGGCACAGCGCCCGCATCGATTCAGTGAACACCTTGGCATCCATCAGCATGCGGCGCACATCGGGGTGGACGAAGATCGGATCGGCCTTGGCTGCCGGATCGGCCGGGCCGGTCAGCGCACGGCCCTGACGTCGGTCGAGCGCATAGTTCACGGCGTTCTGGTAAGCGACTTCGGCCTGCGCGTAACCCTGGATGCCGACGCCGAGCCGTGCGGCATTCATCATGATGAACATCGCTGCGAGGCCCTTATTCTCCTCGCCCACCATGTAGCCGGTCGCGCCGTCATAGTTGAGCAGACAGGTGGCGTTGCCGTGGATCCCCATCTTCTTCTCGATGGAACCGCAGGTCACGCCATTGCGCGCAGCCGGTTCGCCGTTCTCGTCGAGCAGGAACTTGGGCACGATGAACAACGAGATGCCCTTGACGCTATCGGGCGCGCCCGGAGTCTTGGCCAGCACCAGATGGATGATGTTGCTGGTGAGGTCATGCTCGCCGGCCGAGATGAAGATCTTGGTGCCGGTGATCGCATAGCTGCCGTCGCCGTTCGGAACAGCCTTGGTGCGGATCATGCCGAGATCGGTGCCGCAGTGCGGCTCGGTCAGGTTCATGGTGCCGGACCATTCGCCCGAGATCATCTTGGGTACGAAAGCCGCCTTCTGCTCGTCAGAACCCTTGGCAAGGATCGCCGAGATCGCTCCAGCGGTGAGGCCCGGATACATTGCGAAAGCTTGATTCGCCGTGCCGGAGAATTCCTCCAACGCAAAGCTAAGTACGTGCGGCAGGCCCTGCCCGCCATATTCGACCGGCTGCCCGAGCGTACCCCAACCGCTTTCGACGTAGGCCTGATAGGCCTCCTTGAAGCCCGGGGGCGTGGTGACGCTTCCATCCTCGTGACGGGTGCAGCCATATTCATCACCCGCCTGATTGACCGGCGCGAGCACTTCGGCGCAGAACTTGCCGGCCTCGTTGATCACGGTGTCGATCATGTCCGGCGTGGCGTTCTCAAAGCCCGGCAGATTGCCGTAGCTGGCAAGATCAAGCACTTCGTTGACGATGAAGCGCGTATCGCGAGTGGGGGCGGTATAGGTCGGCATCACATGATCCCTTTGGTAAGCAAGATTATTTGAAGTGGCGGTGGGCCTATCGGCTCAACCGAGGTCGAGCTTCTCGATCTCGGCGACGAAATCGGTGAGTTCCTTGATCGAGCTATCGATGTCGTCGCGCTGCTCTTTCAGCTTGGCGATGTGCGTGCGGCACTTGGCGATCGTGACGCGGCGCTGCTCGACGCGGCCATCGTCAAGATCGTAAAGGTCGATCATCTCGCGGATTTCGGTGAGGCTGAAGCCGACATTCTTGGCGCGCATGATCCAGGCAAGCCGGGCGCGATCGCGCTTGGAATAGACGCGGGTGAGACCGACTCGGGCCGGATTGATCAGGCCTTCATCCTCATAGAACCGCAGCGCCCGAGCGGTGCAGCCGAATTCCGAAGTGAGATCGGAAATGGTGAACTGTTCACGCTCGTGGACATCGGGCCTGTCGAGATGCGCGCCGTTGCGACGCGGCTCGCTGGCCGGATCCTTGGGAGCGTGCTGGGCGGGATCCGAGGATTCGGTGGGTGCAGAAGCGGTAGCCATGCCCGCTCCATACCTTCCGTTTACGTGAGCGTCAAGTTCAGACCCTCACAAGCACCGGCATGCCATCACGCAATTCGATCTGTCGATAAAAGCAACTGCGGGCGCCTGTGTGGCAGGTTGGTCCCGCAGGCACGGCACGGATCACCAGCGCGTCCTGATCACAATCGACCAGCGTCTGCACGACGGTCAGGACATTGCCGGATGTCTCACCCTTCATCCACAAGGCCCCGCGCGAACGCGACCAGAAGTGGACCTTGCCGGTGCTGAGCGTCGCCTCAAGCGCCTCGGCGTTCATATGCGCGACCACCAGCACTTCGCCGCTGGCATCATCGACGACCACCGCGGTGAGCAGCCCGGCTACGTCAAACTTTGGCGCGAACACCGCGCCGTTCTCACGCTCTTCCGGGGTCAGGCTTGTGCCGGTCACCTTGCAACTCCATGCAGATAAGCGATGCGCGCGGGCCCGTCCGGGTGCGCGATAAATGTCGTAAGCGGCGCGCTCATGCGACGATTGTTGCACGCGCACAACAGGGGCACGCAAAAAATGCGCCTATCACAGGTTTGATCTTCCGCCGAATGCAACAGCGTGGAACAAGCGCTCTAGGAGCCTTCGCAAGGGGTTCTCCACCGAACAATGGCACCGCCCGGTGTCAGGTTCAGGGGGTGATCGGACCGCAAGCTGGCAGCGGGGTGCCAGCGCGACCGATTGAACGATAGGGATTGGATCCCGGCAGCGAAGTTAGGGGGTCGCTGCCACAGCCCGTAAGGGTGGATCCGCACCGTTTCGTCACGTGGCGCCCGGGGTCGAAAGACCTCGGGCGTTATGTTTTATGGGTGAATGAGGCGGTGATCCTGTTCGACCAGGGCGAAACAGGTGACCGAAATTGACGCGGCCTCAGCCTCGGCCATCGCCGCAATGCAGGCTCTGCTTGTTGCTCCGCTCGTCAACACATCATCCACCAGCACGACGTCTCGCCCCGCCAAGCGCGTCACCCACGCAGGGTTCAGCTGGATCGCCCCGGTGAGCACCCGCTCGCGCGCCTCACGCCCCAATCCGCCGAGATTGGGTGTGCGCTTGTGCCGCACCAAAGCCTCGACCACGGGTTCGCCCTTCCCCAACCGGGCCAGCTCTTGGGTCAGCAGGGCAGCCTGGTTGAACCCGCGCTGCCACAGCCGCCAGCGGTGGAGCGGAACCGGCACCAACACCGGCGGCGCACGCCCCGCTTGCGACTCGGGTAATCGCACCGCAATCAGTCGCGCGAGCAGCCGCGCCAGCGCAATCCGCCCGCCATGCTTGTAAGACAGCACCAGCTTGCGCGACGTCTCGTTATAATAGGTTGCCGCATAGATCGGCACCGCGCCGACTTCGTTCGCAGTGTGGGAGGGAACCTCAAGGTTGCTCCAGCAATCGCTGCACAGCCCAGCCTGACTGGCAATCGCCACGCCGCACGAAGGGCAACGTGGCGGATAGAGCACATCCACCACGGGTCCAAATTGTCTGGCAAAGCGTGCGACCGCGACCATGGCGCAAAGTGTCGCATGGCTTGCACTGTGCTGGCAAGCACGGCAGGGCGCGAGCGATGAATGCACCTGCGATCCCCATGATCTTCAGCGCCCATCGTCGCACCCTGCGCCTCGCCCGCGCGCGACATCGCGCGGCGACCCCCGATGCTGTGCGCTTCATCGCCGAAGACATGATCGAGGACACGCTGGAGCGCCTTGCCTTCCTGCGCCACGAGCCTGCACAGGCACTGGTGCTCGGCGATTCGACCGGGACACTCACGGCATCGCTTCGGGAGCAGGGTGCGGCAGTCGTAGAACCGGCAACGCTCGACCTTGAAGCGCCGCATCCCTCTGACGGGCATGAGCTTATCGTTGTGCTCGGCCTGCTCGATGCCGTCAACGACCTGCCCGGCGCGTTGATCCATTTGCGCAATGCGCTTGCTCCCGGCGGGTTGGCGATGACCCACTTCATCGGCGGTCAGAGCCTTCCCGCCCTGCGCGCCGCCATGTTCGCTGCCGAGCCCGACCGGCCTGCCGCCCGGATCCATCCGCTGGTCGATCCGCGCGCTGCGCCAGGGTTGCTCCAGCGCGCCGGTTGGAAGGACCCGGTGGTCGACACCCATACGCTGACGGTGCGCTACGCAAGCCTCGACCGCCTGGTTGCCGATCTGCGCGATCAGGGGCTCGGCAATGCGCTCGCGAAGCCTGCTGCACCCTTGGGCAAAGCTGCCCTCGCCCGCGCTCGCGCCGCCTTTGCCGCGCGCGCCGACGCTGATGGCAAGACGCCCGAGACCTTCGAGATCATCACCCTCACCGGCCGACGCTCGCTCGCCGGAACCTAGGCCTTCTTCAGCGCCGCCTGCGCCGCCGCCAACCGCGCGATCGGCACGCGGTAAGGTGAGGCGCTGACGTAATCGAGGCCCACCTTTTCGCAGAATGCGATGCTCGCCGGATCGCCGCCATGCTCGCCGCAGATACCCAGCTTGATGTCGGGCCGGGTCGCCCTGCCCCGCTCTGCCGCCAGTTCGACCAGCTGGCCGACGCCTTCGATATCGAGGCTGACGAACGGATCGCGCGGGAAAATGCCCTTGTCGACATAGACGCTGAGGAACCGCGCCGCATCATCGCGCGACACGCCGAGTGTCGTCTGCGTCAGGTCATTGGTGCCGAAGCTGAAGAACGCGCCCTCCTCGGCAATTTCGCCCGCCATCAGCGCAGCGCGCGGCAATTCGATCATCGTGCCGACCAGATACTCTACCCGTGTGCCGACCTCGGCGAACACCGCTTCGGCCACCCGATTGATCAGTGCGCGCAGGATCGCCAGTTCCCGCTTGGTGGCGACCAGCGGGATCATGATCTCCGGCAACGGCGCTTCGCCCGAGGATGCTTGCACCGCGCACACCGCTTCGAAGATCGCGCGCGCCTGCATCTCGTAGATTTCGGGATAGGTAATCCCGAGACGGCAGCCGCGATGGCCGAGCATCGGGTTGAATTCATGCAGCTCGCCCGCGCGGCGCTTGAGGTGATCCACCCCCAAACCGGTCGCATCGGCCAGATCGGCGAAGTCCTCGTCCGCATGGGGGAGGAATTCGTGAAGCGGCGGATCGAGCAAGCGGATCGTGCACGGCAGCCCAGCCATCACCTCGAAGATCGAAGTGAAATCGGCGCGCTGTTCGGGCAGAAGTTGCTCAAGCGCGCGGCGGCGTCCGGCTTCATCGTCGGCAAGAATCATCTGGCGAACCAGTGAGATGCGCGAGGCTTCAAAGAACATATGTTCAGTCCGGCACAACCCGATGCCTTCCGCACCGAACTGCCGCGCCATGCGGCAATCCTCGGGCGTTTCGGCATTGGTGCGCACCTTCATCCGCCGCAGCTTATCCGCCCACAACATCAGCGTGCCGAAATCGCCGGCCAGTTCCGGTTCGACCGTGGGGACGATGCCGAGCATCACCTGCCCGGTCGCCCCGTCGAGCGTGATTGCGTCGCCTTCCTTCAACTCGGTGGAGCCGATCCTGAGCTTGCGCGTGGCCCGGTCGATCGACACAGCGCCTGCGCCTGACACGCAAGGACGACCCATTCCGCGGGCAACCACCGCCGCGTGGCTGGTCATCCCGCCGCGCGCGGTCAGAATGCCCTGCGCCGCGTGCATCCCGTGGATGTCCTCCGGGCTGGTTTCGACCCGCACCAGGATGACCTTCTCACCGCGCCCGGCCCATTGTTCGGCCGTGTCGGCATCGAGCACGATCTTGCCCGCTGCCGCGCCTGGCGAGGCGGGAAGCCCGGTCGTCAGTACATTCCGCTCGGCCTTGGGATCGAGCGTCGGGTGGAGCAGCTGGTCCAGCGCCATCGGATCGACCCGTCGCACTGCCTCGCGCTCATCGATCAACCCTTCGGCCACCATGTCGACCGCCATCTTGAGCGCGGCCTTGGCGGTACGCTTGCCGGAGCGCGTTTGCAGCATCCACAGCTTGCCGCGTTCCACCGTGAATTCGATGTCCTGCATGTCCTTGTAATGCAGTTCCAGCAGGTCGAACACGCGGGCGAGTTCGCCATAGGCTTCAGGCAGAGCCTCTTCCATCGACAGCGGCTTGGCGCCTGCCGTCTCGCGCGCGGCCTTGGTCAGATATTGCGGGGTGCGAATGCCCGCGACCACATCCTCGCCCTGCGCGTTGATCAGGTATTCGCCGTAATAGGCGCGGTTGCCGGTCGCAGGGTCGCGGGTGAAGGCGACGCCGGTGGCGCTGGTTTCGCCCATGTTACCGAACACCATCGCCTGCACATTGACCGCGGTGCCCCAGTCGCCCGGAATGTCGTTCAAGCGGCGATAGACCTTGGCGCGGTCGCTATCCCAGCTGTCGAACACGGCGCGGATTGCGCCCCAGAGTTGTTCGTGGACGTCCTGCGGGAACGGGCGACCCAACTCGTCGGCGACGATGGTGTTATACTCGGCCACTAGCGCCTGCCAATCTTCAGCCGCCATCTCGGTATCGTTGTAGAAGCCCTTGTCTTCCTTGGCGATCTCAAGCGCTTCCTCGAACAATCCGTGATCGATCCCGAGCACCACGTCCGAATACATCTGGATGAACCGGCGGTAGCTGTCCCAAGCGAAGCGCGCATCGCCCGAGGAGGCGGCGAGCCCCTGAACCGTCGCATCGTTCAGCCCGAGGTTGAGAACCGTGTCCATCATCCCGGGCATCGACACCCGCGCGCCTGAACGGACCGAGACCAGCAGTGGATCGGCGGCATCGCCAAACCTCTTGCCCACTGTCGCCTCGACATGGGTCAGCGCAGCGGCGACGGCAGTTCGCAGATTGTCGGAGAAGTCCGCGCCATCTTGCAGATAACGCACGCATTCTTCGGTCGTAATCGTGAAGCCCGGGGGCACCGGGAGGCCGATGCTCGCCATCTCGGCAAGGTTGGCGCCTTTGCCGCCAGTGACGGTCTTGTCTTTCTGGCGCGGGTCGGAGTGGTCGGCGTTGCCTCCGAAAACATAGACCGTTTTCAACGTCATGGCAGTCCTCGGTTGGTGCGGCGAAGTTGACAAAGTTGACACCGTGTCAAGCGCCAAATCTGACAACAAGCCCTTGAATTCACTATACTATCATGCCGAAAATTGAAGTTGACACTTTGCGTGGTGGCGGGGGGGCTACCCCTCGATCCGGCTGAAATCAGCGACCCGGTGGACCGCATCGCGGAAACGCGCCAGCAGCGCAAGCCGCGCACCGCGCTTGTTCGCATCCGCATCGTTGACGGTCACCTCTTCAAAGAACCTGTCGATCGGAGCGCGCAAGGTGGCGAGCGCTGCCATCGCATCGGCGAACTTTTCGCCGTCAACCGCCTGCGCAGCACGCGGGGCGGCGGCATCAAGCGCGTCGATCAGCGCCTTTTCGGCCGGTTCGGGCGTGTAGGAAAGATGCTCGGCTGCGGCGTGACGATCGGCCATCTTCGCGGCGATCACCGGGGCGAGATCGGGATCATCTACCATCGCCAGAGGGTCTTCCTCGCCGGTCTGGGCAATCTCGCCTTCAATCCCGCGCCAGTCTTCCTTCTTGAGGATGTTCGCCGCGCGCTTGTAGCCTGCGAGGAGGTTGGTGCCGTCCTCGGTGGTGACGAAGGCTTGCAGCGCATGGACGCGGGCGAGCAGGCGGACAAGATCATCCTCCCCGCCCAGCGCGAACACCGCGTCGATCAGATCGTGACGGACACCAGCTTCGCGTTGCTGGACTTTGAGGCGGTCCACAAGAAACGCCCAAAGTATTTCCGCTTCGCGATCCACTGCCCAAGCAAACGGATCATAAAATTCACCGCTTGCGTTCGCCAATCCGATCAATCGCTCCATCAATGCAGGCTGCTGCACACCGGCCGATGTGATCGCCTGCCTTATCGCAGAAAGGTGGGATCCACGAAGCAGGTTGTCTTCCCACAAAGACAAATCGCCGATGCCAGCCCGTCGAAGTGCAAACGGATCCTTTGAACCTGTTGGCTTGTCTCCAAGTGCAAAAAAGCACCCCAGCGTATCCAACTTGTCCGCCAACGACACCGCCACCGTCACCGGCGTGGTGGGCACATCATCGCCCTGCCCGACCGGCTTGTAGTGATCGCGGATCGCCTCGGCGACCTCCTGCGGCAGGCCTTCCTTGGCGGCGTAGTAACCGCCCATCAGGCCCTGCAATTCGGGGAATTCGCCGACCATTTCGGTGACGAGGTCGGCCTTGCACAGGCGCGCGGCTTGTTCGGCGAGGTCAGCGAGGTTCCGCACCTCCGCCCCGTTCGCCTCGAGCGAAGTCGAGAGGCTGTTCTGGGTGTCTCGACTGCGCTCGACACGAACGGAGGTTGGTTTGACAATCCCCTCCTCACACAACCACCGCGCCAGCTTCGCCACCCGCTCGACCTTGTCGGCGACCGTGCCCAGCTTCTCATGGAAGGTAATCCGCGACAGCCTTTTGGCGTGCTCGGCCAGCGATGTCTTCTGATCCTGCTCCCAGAAGAAGCGGGCATCGGACAGCCGCGCGGCGAGCACCTTGCGGTTGCCGTCAACCACCACAGCGGGGTCAATCGCGTCGATATTGGAGGTGCAGACAAAGGCGTTGGCGAGGTTGCCGTCCGGCGTCTGGCACACGAAATACTTCTGGTTCACCCGCGCGGTGAGCTGGATGACCTCGGGCGGGACATCCAGAAACGCCTCGTCGAAACGGCCGAGCAGCGGCACCGGCCATTCGGTGAGGCCAGCGTTCTCGATCACCAGCCCTTCGTCGGCGACCAGCGTGAGGCCAGCCTCGGCAGCGACCTTGGCCGCGCCTTCGCGGATCAGTTTGCAGCGTTCGGAGAAGTGGACGATCACATGGGCCGCGCGCAGGGTTTCGATATAGCTCCCGGCATCGGCGATTTCGACCGGGCCGGAATGATGGAAGCGGTGCCCCATCGTCGTGCGCCCGCTCGCGATGCCGTCGATCTCGCAAGGGACGACCGCGCCGTCCAGCAAGGCGATGATCCCCGACAGCGGACGCACCCAGCGCAGCGACTCCGTGCTGAGCGACGCTGCACCCCAGCGCATCGACTTGGGCCAGGGGAAGGCGCGGATGATCGCGAGGATCGTTTCGGCGAGCACCGCAGCGGTTTCGCGCCCCGGCTTCTCGACCACGGCGAAATACACGCCATCACGCTCGGTCAGCTGCTCTGCCGTGAGGCCGACCTTGCGCAGGAACCCTTCCAGCGCCTGCGGCGGTGCGCCGACCTTTGGCCCCTTGGTCTCCTCGCTCACAGCCTCAGTGGCAAGCGGCAGGTCCTTGGCGATCAGCGCCAAGCGGCGCGGCGTGGCGAAGGTTTCGATCTCTCCCACCGGCAAGCCGGCCTTGGCGAGAGCATCGGCAAACAGCCGCGCCAGATCCTCCTTGGCCTTCGGTTGCATCCGGGCGGGGATTTCCTCGCAGCGCAGTTCGAGCAGGAAGTCAGCCATCAGACGAGACTCCACTCGGGGTATTTGGCCGACCACTCGGGGGTCATCTTCGCCGCATAAGCCTCACACGAAGACCGCGCCAAATCACGCACCCGGCCCATGTAGCTGGCGCGCTCCTGCACCGAAATCACGCCGCGCGCTTGCAGCAGGTTGAACACATGGCTCGCCTCGACCGCTTGCTCATACGCAGCGATGGGAACGCCTGCCGACAGGGCATTGCGGCACTCGGCCTCGGCTTTGGCGAAGAGGTCGAACAGCGCGTCGGTGTTCGCCACCTCGAAGTTCCACTTCGACATCTGGCGCTCGTTCTCAAGGAACACGTCGCCATAGCTGACGCCCGAGGAATTGAACGCCAGATCGTAGAAGTTGTCGACGCCCTGAATATACATCGCCAGACGCTCAAGCCCGTAAGTCAGCTCGCCCGCGACCGGCTTGCAGTCGAAGCCGCCCATCTGCTGGAAATAGGTGAATTGGGTGACTTCCATCCCGTCGCACCAGACTTCCCAGCCCAGCCCCCACGCGCCCAGCGTAGGCGATTCCCAGTCGTCTTCGACGAAACGGATATCGTGCGCCAGCGGGTCGATGCCGATGGCACTGAGGCTTCTGAGGTAGAGCTCCTGAATGTCGCTGGGCGAAGGCTTCAGGATCACCTGATACTGGTAGTAGTGCTGCAACCGGTTGGGGTTTTCGCCATAGCGCCCGTCGGTCGGGCGGCGGCAAGGCTGGACGAACGCCGCGTTCCACGGCTCCGGCCCGAGCGCGCGCAGCGTGGTCGCGGTGTGGAACGTCCCCGCGCCCATGCGCATGTCATAGGGCTGGAGGATGACGCAGCCGGCCTCGGCGCTCCAGAAGTCGTGGAGCGTCAGGATCATGTCCTGAAACGAACGCGCCGGATCGCGCGGAGCAGGCTTGTAAAGGGGTGCAGCGGTCATGGCGGCTCGCCATGGCCGAACACCCCATTTGCGTCAATGCCGCAGCGCAGCACGGATTGGCAGACAAATCCTGACCCCGGAGCTTCCGCAGCTGCGGATTGTATGAAATTCAGCGGCTTGATTTAGATGATGTCGGATCATCTTGACCTCAAGTCAGGTTATCTTGACATAGTCAACGAATCGAGACATAAAGTCAGGGCAACCTGACATTCAGGAAGGTTGTAGCGACACCCCCATCTTCTTCCCCAGGAGAACCGCTATGTCCCTTCGTTACGCAATCGCCGCCGCTACACTGCTAATCACCCCCACAGCCGCTTTTGCCGAACCTGCCAATGTCACCGAATTTGAAGCCAAGGTCGCGCATGATGACCTAGACTTGACTACCACGGAAGGGATCGCGCGGCTTGACCAGCGGGTCCGCACCCGCGTGCGCCAGATGTGCCAGAACGGTGGGCGCGACAGTGCTTCGGTTCGGCTTGAGCGCAAATGCCGTGTCAGCACGCTGGCCGCCACCGCCCCAGCGGTGCGCGTTGCGATCGCCAACGCCCGGATTGAAAGTCTGCGCTTCGCCCAGCGCGCTCCCTCCCCCGCATCGCCCGCCTCCACTCCCGGCGCGTGATGCCTCTCGGGTTCCATATCCTAGCTTCATGCTTCATTTTTCACACCCTGTTCTGGAAGGAAACGCGATGAACCAGATGATCACCATCAAGCGTTGGCATGTCTTTCTGATGCTTGCCCTGAGCGGCTTTGCGGTTGGCAATCTGTTCGCCAAGTTGATCACGGCGCTTGGGTTTTGACCCCATGAGAAACCGCCTCAAAGTCCTGCGCGCCGAACGCGACTGGTCACAGGCGGAACTCGCCGGGCGGCTCGACGTGTCGCGGCAGGCGGTCAATGCAATCGAGACCGGCAAGCACGACCCCTCGCTCCCCCTCGCCTTCAGAATTGCCCGCCTGTTCGACATGCGGATCGAGGAGATTTTCGATGACGAACTTTGATCCCCCTCGCACCGGCACCGGAATGTCAGACGGTGCCGTGATGCTCGTCCGCATTGCCATTGTGATCGGCGGCGTCATTGCGCTGATATTTCTTGGCTCAGCGGCAGTTGGCTTCATCAGCGCTGTGACCGAGGGTGGTAACACCAGTGCGACGGATATCGCCATCATCGGCGGCATTCTGCTCGCCATGGCTGGCGTCATATACGCGACCTGGCGGTTCTGGCCCCGCGTGACCTCGGGCGAGGCGCTCTCAACCGGTCCCGGCGAGGTCCGCACCCGCCAGCGCAATCGCACCCAGATGCTCTATATCGGCGTTGCCGCCGGTATTGGCGGCGTGATCGGACTTGCCACCGGCCTCTTCGATCAAGGCGACGGCAACCTGTTTGGCGGTGATTGGGAAGACCTCAAACTGCCGCCGCTGCTGGCGCTGGTCTTGGCGGCGTTGCTGATGGGCGCCTTCATGGTCTTGCCGCTCTACGGCTTCCGCATGATCGATGATTACAAGCGCGAGCAGAACTTCATCGCCTTTACCGGCGGCTGCGTATCGGTGCTTGCGGGTTTCCCGGTTTGGGCGGTGCTTCACGCTGGTGGCTTCGTGCCGCCGCCGCACGCCTTCGGGATCTTCGCCATCGCTTATGTGTCTATGTTCGTGTCGTTTATTTATGCCCGCTGGCGGCTCTGATCCCCCGGAATCGTGTCAGCGTACTTGTCCCAAGGTTTGTCCTTCCCCACACTCTCATAACCCCCCGAAAGGAACCACCCGATGAAATTCGCTTCACTCCTTGCCCTGACCGTCGCCCCGTTTGCGCTGCTGGCCAGCAGCCCCGCTCTGGCGGACAACCACGCCGCAACCGAAACCGCCGCTGCACCCGCTGCCAAGGGCCCCGCGCTGTGGAAGGTCGCGGATGCGGACACCACCATCTACCTGTTCGGCACCGTCCACATCCTTCCTGCCGGCATCGAGTGGTATGACGACACCATCGCAAAGGCGCTCACCGGTTCCGACATGATCGTTACGGAAATTCCGATGGATCCGGCTAGCGAAGCGGCGATGGGCCAGCTTGCCCAAAGCAAGGGCAGTCTGCCCGCAGGCACCACCTTGCGCTCGCTCCTCACGCCGGAGCAGAAGGCCACCTACGAAGCGGCCCTCGCCAAGCTCGGCGCCCCGCCCGAAGCGTTTGACCAGGTCAAGCCCTGGCTGACCGGCCTCACCATGTCGCTGATCCCGCTGATGCAGCAGGGCTACACCCCCGGCGCCGGCGTGGAAAAGGTGCTGCTGTCGAAGGTCGGCGACAAGCCGCAGGGTGCGCTGGAGACGGCGGAATTCCAGATCGGCATTTTTGATGGGATGGATCAGGCCGCGCAGATCACCTTTATGATGGAAGCCATCGAAGGCATGGACGAAACGGCGCCGATGCTGAACCGGATGGTCGCCGAATGGGCCGAGGGTGATGCCGACGAACTCGCTGCGATGATGAACGAAGGCATGACCGATCCCGCTGTTGCCAATGCCCTGCTTTATAGCCGTAATGCCAACTGGGCCGAGTGGATCGATACCCGTCTTGCTAAGCCCGGCACGGTGTTCATCGCGGTCGGTGCAGGTCACCTTGCCGGTGCCCAGAGCGTGCAGGATTACCTCGCGCAAAAGGGCATCACCGTAAGCCGTGTGAAGTGATCGGGGCATTGCCGCGATGACCATGGATCGGGGGGCGGGATTGCTGACAGCGGTGCGTAGTGCCGCAGCTGCGATCCTTGCCCCCCTCCTCCTGCTTGGCCTTGCCGGATGCAGCGATGCACCCGGCGAGGCCGGAGCGGACAGGGCCCCTCCCAATCCGCTGCTCTATGAAATCGCCTCGGCCGATGGAACGGTGGAGGGCTGGATGGTCGGCACGATCCACGCCCTCCCCGACGACACCGAATGGCGCACGCCTGCAATCACGCAGGCGACCGATGCCGCCGACCTCGTGGTGGTCGAGATTGCCGCGCTGGATGATGGCGAGCGAGTCGCCGGGACCTTCAGCGAACTGAGCACCACACCGGGCCAGCCTCCCCTTGAACAAAGATTGCCGGACGATCTGGCCACTCCGCTCACCGACTTGCTGGAGCGCGGCGAGATTGATCGCACGCGCTTTGCCGCTGTCGAGACCTGGGCGGCGGCGATCATGCTGGCGCAGGTCGATGCGACTGGCGATCCGGCCAATGGGGTCGACCGCGCGCTGATCAATGACTTTGCCGATCGTCCGGTGCGCGAGCTGGAGGGTGCGGCAGCCCAACTTTCAATCTTTGACCGCCTGACCGAAGCGCAGCAGCGCAGCATGCTCGCCGCCGTGGTGCGTGGGAGCGAGGCCGCGCGCAAGGACCCCGCCCGGCTCCAGCGCGCGTGGCTGGCAGGTGATGCTGCGACGATCGAACAATCCACCCGCGAGGGCTTTCTGGCCGATCCCGCCTTGCGCGCAGCTCTGCTCACGGAGCGCAATCGGCGCTGGGCCGCTGCACTCGCCCCGCTGCTGCAAGAGGCCCCCCTCCCCTTGATCGCTGTCGGCACCGCGCACCTTGTCGGGCCGGATGGGCTGGCTGCTCTGCTTGAGGCGCAAGGCTACCGCATCCGGCGCCTGCCCTGAGGGCTGCGGCCTAAAGCGGTTGCCAAACCGGCCTTCTCTCTCTAAGGGCCCGCGCTTCGGCGCTCCGGTCATCCCTGGAGGCGGTGCGCGGAATGACTACCTTCAAACACGCATTCGAAAGGCACGATTATGAGCGAAGCTCTGAACCTGCCGGCTGAAGCGCGCGAACGGGCTGGCAAGGGAGCCTCCCGTGCAATTCGCCGCGATGGTCGGACACCTGCAGTCATTTATGGCGGCAAGGAAGAACCCACCCTGATCCACGTCGAGCAGAAGGAACTGATCAAGCAATTGATGACCGGTCACTTCATGAACTCGATCGTCAACATCGAGATCGGTGGCAAGACCATTCGCACTCTGCCCAAGGATGTTGCGTTCCACCCGGTGACCGACCGTCCGCTGCACGTCGACTTCCTGCGCATGACCGGCGACAGCATGGTTCAGGTGCAGGTGCCCGTCGTATTCATCAACGAAGACGCTTCGCCCGGCCTCAAGAAGGGCGGCGTGCTCAACATCGTTCGTCACGAGCTGGAACTGATTTGCCCCAACGCCGATATTCCGGATGACATCCAGATTGACGTGACCGGCAAGGATCTGGGCGACTCGATCCACATCAGCGAAGTGACCCTGCCCAAGGGCGTCACCAGCGCGATCACCGACCGTGACTTCACCATCGCCACGCTCGTCGCCCCCTCGGCGCTCAAGAGCAGCGAAGGCGACACGACGACCGCCGACGCCGAGTAATTCGGTTCGCCATCAACGGCTACAGAACGCCGGGCTTCTCCAATGGGAAGTCCGGCGTTTCGTTTTGTGTGAGCGGCAGCTAGGGGACTTGCCATGCAAATCTGGGTCGGCCTTGGAAATCCCGGACCGCGCTATGCGCTCCACCGGCACAATGTCGGCTTCATGGCCGTGGACGTCATTGCCGATATGCACGGCTTCGGCCCCATCCAGACCAAGTTTCAAGGTTGGGTGCAGGAAGGGCGGATCGGCAGCCAGAAGGTGCTGCTCCTGAAGCCCGCCACCTTCATGAACGAAAGCGGCCGCGCTGTGGGCGAAGCCCTGCGCTTCTACAAGCTCGGCACCGATGCGCTGACCGTGTTCCATGACGAGCTCGACCTCGCCCCCTTCAAGGTCAAGGTGAAGCAAGGTGGCGGCCATGCCGGGCACAACGGTCTGCGGTCGATCGACCAGCATCTGGGCGCAGAGTTCCGCCGCATCCGGCTCGGCATCGGACATCCGGGACACAAGGACCGTGTGACAGGCCACGTGCTCGGCAATTTCGCCAAGGACGAGCAGGACGATCTGGTCGCCATGCTGGGCGCCATCGGCGCGGAGGCCGAGTGGCTGGCAAAGGGCGATGACGTGCGGTTCATGAATGATGTCGCTCTGAGAATGCAGGGCTAAGGCCCATGCAACGCGTCCTCCTCATCGGCCCCTGCGGTTCGGGGAAGAGCACCCTCGCCCGCGAGCTTGCCCCACTTATGCGCCTTCCGCTCGTCCACATGGATCAGCTGGGCTGGCAGGCGGGTTGGGTCGAGACGGAGAAGGCTGAGCTGAATGCTCGGCTCGCTGAGGTGGTGGCTGGCGAGGAATGGCTGATCGAGGGCAATTACGGCAGCACCCTCACCCCGCGTCTGGAACGGGCGGACACGGTGATCTACCTCGATTTCCCAATCCGCCTGTGCCTCTGGCGGCTCGCAAAGCGTATCGCCACCCACCGCGGCCGCTCGCGCCCCGACATGCCCGAAGGCTGCCCCGAGCGCTTCGATCTCGCGTTCTTCTGGTATGTGATGAACTGGAACACCGGCCCGCGCGTGCGCACCGAGGCGAAGCTCGCGGGATATTCGGGCAAGCTGATCCGCTTGCGGAACCCCGAGGCGCTTGCGCAATGGCGCAAAGCCAATAGTCTTGGCTGACCCCTACCCGCCAAGGATACAGCCCATGCGCCTCGACCGCCGCACCTTGCTCGCTTCCGCCGCTGCCACCGCCTCGCTCGCCGCTACGGTCCGTGCGGGAGCTGCCGAGCCTGTGTTCAATCCTGAAACCAGCCTCACAGGCAAAAGCGTCTTGATAACGGGGTGTTCCTCGGGCTTCGGGCGGCTCGCTGCCGAGCTGCTGGCGCGGCAAGGTGCCAAGGTGTTTGCATCCATGCGCAACATTCCTCGACCCGAGGCCACAGAGTTGGTTGAGATCGCACGCAAAGACAGCCTTCCGATTTTCATTATCGATATCGACGTGACCTGGGATGATAGCTGCGCCCGAGGCGTGGCAACCGCCGAGGAGATGAACCGCGGACCCATCGATGTCCTCGTCAACAATGCTGGCATCGGCATCACCTCGCCCATCGAAGTGCAGGACATGGAAGCGACGCGCTTGATGTTCGAAACCAACGTGTTCGGCCCGCACCGCATGGCGCGCGCGGTGCTGCCGGGGATGCGCAAGCGGGGCGCTGGCCAGATCATCCAGATTTCGAGCCAATTGGGCCGTGTCATCACGCCTTATTCCGGGCATTACTCTGCCACCAAATTTGCGCTCGAGGCGATGAGCGAACAGCTCGCTTATGAACTGGTGCCGCACAATATCGACGTCAGCATCATTGAACCCGGCGGCTATCCAACCAAGGTTTGGGTCAATCGCAATGCCTATTCAGCGGCGCTGAAGGCGCGGGCAGAGGCGGTGCATACCGATGGCTATCCGAGCCAGGTCGCCGCGATGGGCACCGAGGACGGATCGGGCCGCAGCAATGATCCGATGGACGTCGCACGCGCCATCGCGGGCCTGATCGCGCAAGCACCCGGCACCCGTCCGCTGCGCTTACCCGTGTCGCCCGGCAACAAGCCGCAGGTGCCGATCAACGAAGTGACTGCGCGCGTGCAGACCGAATGGCTCGGCAATTCGCGCGCCGGGCTGCTGGTCCGCGCTGTGCATGAGCGGTGAGGCTCTAGCCAGCGCGCCGACTGCCCGCTAAGGGCGGCGCTTTCCAGATAGCCAAGAGACAATCATCATGGGTTTCCGTTGCGGGATCGTTGGCCTGCCCAACGTGGGCAAGTCCACCTTGTTCAATGCATTGACCGAGACGCAGGCCGCGCAGGCCGCGAATTATCCGTTCTGCACGATCGAGCCCAATGTCGGTCAGGTCGCGGTGCCCGACGAACGCCTCGCCAAGATTGCCGCCATCGCCAAGAGCGCCAAGATCATCGAAACCCAGCTCGGCTTCGTCGACATCGCTGGCCTCGTGAAGGGTGCAAGTAAGGGCGAAGGCCTCGGCAACCAGTTCCTCGGCAACATCCGCGAGGTGGACGCGATCGTCCACGTGCTGCGGTGCTTCGAGGATGGCGATATTCAGCACGTCGCCAACAAGGTCGATCCCATTGCGGATGCCGAAGTGGTTGAGACGGAGCTGATGCTGTCGGACCTCGAAAGCCTTGAAAAGCGCGTGCCGGCAGCGGCAAAGCGCGGCGCTGCGGGTGACAAGGAAGCCAAGGCGATGGCGAGCGTGCTCGGCCAAGCCTTGGAACTGCTGCGCGAAGGCAAGCCCGCGCGCCTGACGGTTCCGGGTGATGACGAAGAAGAGCGGCTGTTCAAGCAGGCGCAATTGCTCACCGCCAAGCCGGTGCTTTACGTCTGCAACGTCGCTGAAGAAGACGCGGCTGAGGGCAATGAACTGTCGGCCAAGGTCTTCGCCAAGGCCGCGGCTGAAGGCGCCGAAGCGGTCGTCGTTTCGGCTGCCATCGAAGCCGATTTGGTGACGATGCCCGTGGAAGATCGGGGCGAATTCCTCGAAGCGCTCGGCCTCAGCGAAAGCGGCCTCGCCCGCGTGATCCGGGCCGGGTACAAGCTGCTCGGCCTCAAGACCTTCTTCACCTGCGGCCCCAAGGAAGCGCGCGCCTGGACCTTCCCGGCGGGCGCGAAGGCCCCGCAGGCGGCAGGCGAGATCCACTCCGACTTTGAACGCGGCTTCATCCGCGCCGAGACGATTGCCTATGACGACTACGTCGCGCTGGGCGGCGAAGCTGGCGCGAAGGAAGCGGGCAAGTTGCGGCAGGAAGGCAAGGAATATGTAGTGCAGGACGGCGATGTGCTGCTGTTCAAGTTCAATGTTTGAGAGTGAGGCGGGGCGGCCCTAGCCCTCCCCCGTCACCCCGGCGCAGGCCGGGGCCCAGTTGCTTCCGTAGCGACGTCTGCCACTCTGGATCCCGGCCTTCGCCGGGACGACGACCAGCGTGGCTAATGCCGCCCAAACAACTTCTCGACGTCCTCCATACTCAGCTTCACCCAGGTCGGCCTGCCGTGATTGCACTGGCCTGAGCGCGGCGTGGCCTCCATTTCCCTCAGCAACGCGTTCATCTCCGCCACGCTGAGCACCCGCCCGGCCCGCACCGAGCCGTGGCAGGCCATCGTCGCCAGTACCAGTTCGAGCCGTTCGGCCAGCAGCAGCGCGCCGCTATCTTCCTGCTTGCCGTGCTTGGCGATGTCGTCAGCAAGATCGCGTAGCAGCTTCGCGCTGTCCGCCTTGGCAATCGCTGCCGGAACCGCGCGGACCAGCATCGCGCTTGGGCCGAAGCGTTCGATCACGAGGCCGTAGCGCCCCAGCCCTTCGGCGGCGTCTTCGAGCCGGTCGCAATCGACCTCGTCCAGTTCGACCACATCGGGGACCAGCAGGGCTTGGCTGCGGCGGTTGGCTTCCTCCGCCCCGGCCGCGCGGAGGCGTTCGAGGACGAGGCGTTCATGCGCAGCGTGCTGATCAACCAGCACCAGCCCATCGGCGGATTCGGCGACGATATAGGTGTTCGCCACCTGCCCGCGCGCAATGCCGAGGGGGTATTGCTGCGCCTCGGCAGGCACCGGGGCGGCTTCCTCGGCGCGGCCCTGAGGCTGAGCGAGCGGCGCATTCCACGCGGGACGCGCTTCGCCGAGGCGGGGCTGCGAAGCGCTCCAGTCCCGGCCTGTAAAAATGCTCTCCAGCATCGGGGCTATCGGAGCAGCGGTCGGTCCGACCGGCTCTGCCTGCCACCGCCCCATTGCCGCCCGATCCGGCCCCTGCGCAGAGCGGCGATCACCCGTCGCCAATGCCTGCCGCAGCCCGGAAACAATGAACCCTCGCACCCCCGCGCTGTCGCGGAAGCGCACCTCGGTCTTGGCCGGGTGGACGTTCACATCGACATCCTGCGGCGGCAGGTCGAGGAACAAGGCCAGCACCGCATGGCGATCCCGCGCGAGCATATCGGCATAGGCCCCGCGCACGGCGCCGACCAGCAGTCGGTCTTTCACCGGACGACCATTGACGAACAGGTACTGATGATCGGCCACGCCGCGATTATAGGTCGGCAAGCCGGCCAGCCCCGTCAGGCGCATCATCCCATAGGGCGTGTCGCGTTCCTGCGAGATGGTGACCGAATTGTCCTTCAACTCATGCGCGATGATCCGCGCCACCCGGGTGGCCAGCTCCTCATCTGCTTGCAGGGACAGCACCGTGCGTTTTCCCGCATCACCCACTGTCTCCAGCGTGAAAGCAATATCCGGCCGCGCCATCGCAAGCCGCCGCACCACATCAAGGCACGCCGCATATTCGCTGCGCGCGGTGCGCAGGAACTTGCGGCGGGCGGGCACCTTGGCGAACAATTCTTCCACCCGCACCCGGGTGCCGGGCGGGAGCGCAGCGGGTTCATCGGCCAGCACCGCGCCGTGATCGACCACCCGCCGCCAGCCTTCTGCCGTGCCCGCCTCACGGCTTTCGATGGTCAGGCGCGCTACGCTGGCGATGCTCGGCAAGGCCTCACCGCGAAAGCCCAAGGTCGTCACCAGCTCGATCGCGCCGTCCGGGCCAATCAGCGAATCGGGCAGCTTGGATGTTGCGTGCCGTTCCAGCGCCAGCGCCATGCCATCGGGCGCCATCCCGCAGCCATCATCGACCACTTCGATCCGCTGCAATCCGCCCTCTGCCAGCACCACACCGATTCGCCGCGCACCGGCATCAATCGCGTTCTCAACCAGCTCTTTCAGGGCCGCAGCCGGGCGTTCGACCACCTCACCCGCAGCAATACGGTTCACAAGCGCGGAAGGGAGACGGCGGATTTCGGGCATTTGTCGCACGCTAGCGGTGAGCCGCCGTAATTTCGAGACCGCACCCCCAGAAATCACTTCTGCGGTGGACAAATATTTTGGCCTTTTGTGCGCGGATTCGCTAGGCGCGCGGTGTCATGTCATAACCGGGTCGAATTCCCCTGCAACGACCGCGTGTTCAGCTTGCAGCCTCGCCACCACTGGAACACCACCACCGATGAGCTTTCTGTCTAACTTCTTCAAATCCCGGTCGCAAAACATGGCGATCGACCTCGGCACCGCCAACACGCTGGTCTATGTGCAGGATCAGGGGATCGTGCTGAACGAACCTTCCGTGGTCGCCATTGAGACGATCAACGGGATCCGCCGGGTCAAGGCCGTCGGTAATGATGCCAAGATGATGATGGGCAAGACCCCGGACAGCATCGAAGCGATCCGCCCGCTGCGTGACGGCGTGATCGCCGACATCGAAGTGGCCGAGCAGATGATCAAGCACTTCATCCAGAAGGTGCATGGCAAGAAGTCGATGTTCCGTTATCCGGAAATCGTGATCTGCGTGCCTTCGGGCTCGACCTCGGTCGAACGCCGCGCGATCCGCGATGCGGCCTCGAATGCAGGCGCATCGGATGTGCACCTGATCCTTGAACCGATGGCCGCAGCGATTGGCGCCGATATGCCGGTGACCGAACCGGTCGGCAGCATGGTTGTCGACATCGGCGGCGGCACCACCGAAGTCGCGGTGCTTTCCTTGCGCGGTCTCGCTTACACCACCTCGGTCCGCACCGGCGGTGACAAGATGGACGAAGCGATCGTCTCTTACGTGCGCCGCCACCACAACCTGCTGATCGGCGATGCGACCGCAGAACGCATCAAGAAGGATTACGGCATCGCCATGATCCCGGAAGACGGCATCGGCGAAACCATCACTCTGAAGGGCCGCGACCTTGTGAACGGCGTGCCTAAGGAAATCACGATCAACCAGGCGCATGTCGCCGAAGCCTTGAGCGAACCCATCGGCGCCATCGTCGAAGGCGTGCGGATCGCGCTGGAAAACACCGCGCCGGAACTCGCGGCGGATATCGTCGATCAGGGTATAGTGCTCACGGGCGGCGGTGCCTTGATCCGGCGGCTCGACGAGCACCTGCGCGAAGAAACCGGCTTGCCGGTCTCGGTCGCGGAAGATCCGCTCCTGTGCGTCGCCATCGGCACTGGCCGGGCGATGGAGGATCCGATCTATCGCGGCGTGCTGATGACCGCGTGACGCGCCTGCATCTGAGCCGGGCTGAACGGCAGAAGGGACTCTAACCCATGGCGCCCCCCTCTTCGCGCCGCTCGGGCTTTTCGAAGAAGGCGCAGTTCTCGCTGTTCACCGGCTACCTCTTGGCCGGAGCGGGGGCTGTGCTCGGCCTGGCGCTATTGGCGCTGTCGTTGTGGCAGCCAGCCGCTTTTGCACCCCTGCGCGGGGTAGCAACCGATGTTGTCGCACCAGTTGGCACGGGCGGCGCGGTGACGCGCTCGGGCTCGCAGGGCTTTTTCGCGACCATCTCCGGCTATTTTAACGCGGGGCAGCAAAATGCCGAGCTGCGGCGCGAGAACGAGATCGCCCGCATTCGGCTCGCTGAAGCCGAAGCGATCAAGGCGGAGAACCAGCGCCTCAAAGGTCTGTTGGCCCTGCGCGATGGCGAGTCAAAGCCGGTTGCGATGGCGCGGCTCGTTGGCTCGACATCGACCAGCGTGCGCCGCCACGCCTATATCAGCGCCGGAAGCACCAGCGGGGTGGCGCCGGGGATGCCCGTTGTGTCCGAGCGCGGGGTGATCGGCCGCGTGCTCGAGACCGGACGCAATTCCGCCCGCGTGCTGCTGCTGACCGACAGCGAAAGCGTGCTCCCGGTGCGCCGGGCCAAGGACAATGTGATCGCCTTTGCCGAAGGGCGCGGTGACGGCTTGCTGCGCATCCGCCTCGTCAATCTCGGCGTGAATCCGCTCAAGGTGGGCGACGTGATGGTGACCAGCGGCGCGGGCGGTTACTACCGTCCCGGCGTCGCGGTCGCGGTGATTGCCAAAATCACGCCCGATGGCGGGATCGCGCGGTTGGTGGCCGAGCCTTCGGCGACCAATTTTGTCGCGGTCGAGCCGGTGCACGAAGCCGCCGCTGTGGCTGAACTCGAAGACACCGTGCTGCCCGGCCCCTCCCCCGCTGCCGGTGCAACGCCCACCTCCACGCCTGCGCCGCCATCGGGCGCTGCGGCCGGGGAGGAGTGATGGAGCGGCTCGACCCTCGCGCCCGCTCGGATATCTATGGAAAGCGCATCAACCGCGCACCCTATGCATGGCGCGTCCGCAGCGTTCCCTACGTGACGATCATGCTCGGCTCGCTTCTGCCGGTGCTGCTGATCGCGGACCTGATGCCGCTGTTCCCCTCGCTCGGGTTTCTGCTGCTGCTCGGATGGCGCATGGTCCGCCCCGGGCTGCTGCCGCTGTGGGCTGGCGCGCCACTGGGGGCGTTTGACGATCTGGTGAGCGGCCAACCTTTCGGCAGCGCGATCCTGCTGTGGTCGCTGGCGATGATCGTGATCGAACTGATCGAGACCCGCTTTCCCTGGCGCGGGTTCTGGCAGGACTGGTTCACCGCCGGGGTCATCGCCGTCAGTTACTGGTTTGCCGCCCTGCTCGTCTCGGGCGCGAGCGTGACGCCCGAATTGCTCATCGTCGCGCTCCCGCAGGCCTTGCTGTCCGTGATGCTCTATCCGATAATCGCGCGCATGGTTGCAGGTCTCGACCGCTTCCGCCTCGCTCGGGCGCGGAAGATCGACTGATGAAGATCCCGTTCCTGCGTGACGGACCGGAGCGCACCCCACGCATGATCAACGCCTCGATTCTGCGGAGCAGTTTCGAGCGTCGCGGCTTGCTGATTGGGGCCGTGCAAGGCGGGGTTGGCGTGCTGCTGGCGCTGCGGCTTGGCTATCTCGCCATCGCCGAGAACGAGAAGTACCGGCTCGAATCCGAAAGCAACCGGGTTAATCTGACGCTGGTCCCGCCGCGGCGGGGCTGGATCCTTGACCGCAACGGTGCGCCGCTGGCGTCGAACCGCGCCGATTTCCGCGTCGATCTCATCCCGGAACGACTGGTGGATGCCGACGCGACGATCGACCGGCTCGGCCAGTTGCTGTCGCTGGAACCGGCACGGATTGCCGACATCAAGGACAAGGTTTCAACCGCGCGCGGGTTTCAGCCGGTCGAAGTGGCGAGTGGTCTGGGTTACGAACAATTTGCGGCGCTGAGCGTGCGTCTGCCCGACCTTCCCGGCGTCGTGCCGCAACGCGGCTTTTCGCGCTTCTACCCGACCGCCTCCAGCGTCGGCCATCTGATCGGCTATGTCGGGCCGGCCTCTGCCGAGGAATACGAGAAAGACCCCAACCCGCTGCTGATCACGCCGGGCTACAAGATCGGTAAGGACGGGCTGGAAAAGCAGTTCGAGAAGAACCTGCGCGGCGTCCCCGGTGCGCGGCGAGTCGAGGTGACGGCGGGCGGGCGGATCGTGCGCGATCTCGAAACGCGCGAGGATGTGCAGGGCCAGCCTATCCGCCTTACCATCGACGGCCCGTTACAGGACTATGCCGCACGCCGCATCGGGCTCGAAAGCGGTTCGGTGGTGGTGATGGACTGCCGCTCCGGCGATCTCCTGTGCATGGCCTCAATGCCGAGCTTCGACCCCAACTCCTTCTCCGACGGGATCGGCGGGGTCGAGTACGCGATGCTGCGCGATGACGAGCGCGTGCCCCTGCGCAACAAGGTGTTGAAGGGGCTCTATCCGCCCGGCTCCACGGTCAAGCCGATGGTCTCGATGGCGTTTATGCAGGCCGGGATTGATCCGAACGAGACCGTGTTCTGCGGCGGCGGCCTACAGGTTGGCAATCGGCGGTTCGGCTGCTGGAACCGCCGTGGCCACGGCTCGGTCGACATGGCCAAGGGCATCTATCAGAGCTGCGACGTCTATTTCTACGCCATGGCCCAGCGCGTCGGGATGGACCCGATTGCCGCGATGGCGCGGCGCTGCGGGATGGGGCAGGAATTCCCCCTGCCCGTCACCAGCCAGTTCTTCGGCACCGTGCCTGACCCGGCATGGAAGATGAAGAAGTGGGGCCGCGAATGGCAGGCCTTCGACACCGTCAACGCCACCATCGGTCAAGGCTACATGCTCTCCAGCCCGCTGCAACTGGCGGTGATGGCATCGCGCATCGCCACCGGCCGCCACGTCATGCCGCGCCTGACGCTCGACACCAAGCCCAAGGGCTTCGAAACGATCGACTTCCCGCTTGAGCAGGTCGAATATGTCCGCAAGGCGATGAGCGATGTGGTCAACGGCCCCGGCACAGCGGGCCGCGCGCGCCTGCCGATCGACGGCACGCTGATGGCGGGCAAGACCGGGACGGCGCAGGTCGTCTCGCTCTCGATCTCCAACGGCAAGTCCGGCCCGTGGAAATACCGCGACCACGGCTTGTTCATCTTCTTCGCCCCCTATGACAACCCGCGCTATGCGGGTGCGGTCGTTATTGAACACGGCGGCGGGTCAGGCTCGGCCTATCCGATCGCGCGCGATGTGATGACCTTCCTGTTCGACCCGGCCAAGGGGCTGGAGGCGCTCGCCGCGCTGGAAGCCGGTTGGGGCGGTACCGCGCAGCAGCGGCTCGAAGCGCGCTATGCGGCCTATGCTGCCGAGCGCGGGGCCAGCGTCAGCCGTCCGCCGCGCCGGGAGGAGGAGATTTTCGACCGGGTCGAGGCCGAAGCCCGCCGCGCCGCCACTCAGCCCGAAGCCATCGCTGACGAAGTGATCGCGCCGCGTCCCGAAGCCAATCCCTCCGGTACGCCGCCCGGCGCGGCCGCCGCGCCGCAAGCCGCAGCGCCTGCGACCCCCGCCCCTGCCCCGCCCGCTGCGGAGATCAGCGAATGAGCACCATCGCCGCACGCGGAATCGTACCCGAACCGATTGCCCGCCAGCCTTGGGAAATGCTGATTCCCTTGCTGCTGATCACGGGCTTTGGCGGTCTGGTGCTTTATTCAGCGGGCGGCGGTTCGATGCAGCCGTTTGCGATGTCGCACTTTATCCGATTTCTGGTGTTTTCGGTGATGGCGGCGATCATTGCCTCCATGCCGCGCGACGCTGTGCGGGTGCTGACCTATCCTGCCTATCTGACTGTGCTGGTGATGCTGCTGGGGGTCGAGATCGTCGGTCAAGTCGGCGGCGGAAGCCAGCGCTGGCTCGAAGCCGGACCGATCCGCATCCAGCCTTCCGAGATCATGAAGCCCGCCGTGGTGCTGGCGATGGCCCGGTTCTACGAGACGCTCCCGTCCGGGATGATCGGATCATGGCGCTCTCTGGTGCCGTCAGGGATGCTGATCGTGCTGCCGATCTCGCTCGTGCTGTTACAGCCCGACCTTGGCACGTCAGTCGCCATTGCGTTCGGCGGGGTGGTGGTGATGTTCCTCGCCGGCCTGCCGCTATGGTGGTTTCTGCTGGCGGGCGGCACCGGAATTGCCGCGATGCCGCTGATCTATTTCTTCGCGCTTCGCCCCTACCAACAGGCGCGCGTCACGACCTTCCTCGATCCCGAGAATGATCCGCTGGGCGCAGGCTATCACATTGCCCAGTCCAAGATCGCGATCGGATCGGGCGGGATCTTCGGCAAGGGCTTTAACAACGGCACGCAGAGCCACCTCAACTACCTGCCCGAACCCCACACCGATTTCGTCTTTGCCAGCATGGCCGAAGAATGGGGCTTGGTGGGCGGGCTGTTCGTGCTGACGATGTATGCGCTGATCCTGCGCTGGGGGTGGAAGGTCGCCAACGAATCGCAGGATCGCTTCTGCGCCCTGCTCGCTGCCGGGGCGACCGCGACGATATTCTTCTACATTGCGATCAATTTGCTGATGGTAATGGGGATGGCGCCCGCCAAGGGTATTCCGCTGCCGTGGATGAGCCACGGTGGCTCGTCGATGATGACCAACATGATCTGCATCGGCCTGTTGATGATGGTCAACCGCTGGAACCGCATGGCCCCGCGCCGGGGCCTGACGGTCTAGCAACGATTTCGCACGAATAGGCCCTTGCCATCAGGGCGAGACGCGCTAAATGCAGCGCCTCACGCGAATCGGGACACGGCTTTGGCCCTCCGTTTCGCTGTCCGACCTTGTCGGAATGGACGCATAGCTCAGTTGGTAGAGCAGCTGACTCTTAATCAGCGGGTCCTAGGTTCGAGCCCTAGTGCGTCCACCATCCCTCCTCTTTCGCGATAGCCGCTTCACGCCCCAAGGCACGCGTCGAGCGCGTTGTGGAAATGCTGTACGCGACATTCCTCGTCGCTCAGCCAGACTCGATCAAAGCCGCGCGAGGCCATGCCCTGTTGCACGCGGCCAAGCAGCGAGATGTCTTCGTCAATCGTCACCGTCATGGTCTTGCGCCCGGCGATGATGTCTTCTTGGGTGAAGGCATCACGCGGCGGCCTGACGTAATTGGCCGGGCGCGGACCATTGAGGCGGAAGTGGGTGCCGATGCGCGCGCCGTCCGCCTCATCGCTCCCGGCGGCTTCAGGGCTTTCCTCGCCGTGGAAGCGCACCAGCGTGATCATGTCGAGCATGCTCCGGCCCGGATCGGTAACATCGGGCCGCGACCGCATCAGCCATGCGCTTTCTGGCGTGACCGAGAGGATGACGTTGGGGAACAGGTTGAACTGCCAGACATCGGTCAACTGCGCGTCGATGAAGGCATCATAGGCTAGGCCCTGCTCGCCCGCGAGGGCGCGCTTGGCGCGCTGCAGTGCGGGTCTGATCGCCGCCACCCGTCCGCGATAGTCGGCCGGGTCAAGCCCGAACGCCTCAAGCTGCATGGCCTGCATGTCGCTTGGCACATCGGGTGTGGGGAAGCCTGAATCTGTCACTCCGCCCTCCACGTAGACCGCCGTATGACCGTGGTCGAACAGCGCAATCGGGGCGGTGGCACATTCGAACATCCGGCGATGAATCGGGTGGAGGAAGGGGACATGATAGAGCTCGGCAAAATTGTCGATGATCGCCTTCCAGTTGCAGAGGTGAGAGACGGTCTGGTCGTTGGTGACATCCATCAAATCTAAGCGATAGGTCCCGATTGCGTCGCGCAGGGGCGCAAGAAAATCCGCCAGCGACAACGCGCCCGGGGTCAGCCGGACGAAGATGAGGCCTAGGGCCTCATCAACCTCGACAGGCCGAAGACCCAGCTTTTCGCGCGGCACGCCATTGGAGAACCGCGCGGCCCCCGGCACGCTTTCGAGGCTGCCATCGAGGCCGTAAACCCACGCATGATAGGGGCAGACGAACTTTCTCAGTGACCCCATCGGCTCGGTGACCAATTTGGTGCCGCGATGGGTGCAGGCGTTGTGCATGGCGCGCAGCTGCCCGTCGGCGCCGCGAGCGATGATGATGCTTTCCGCACCAATATCGAAGGTGATGAATTGCCCGGCTTCGCGCACATCACACGCGACTCCTGCCACCAGCCAGCTCGTCGCCCACAGATCGGTGCGTTCGCGTTCCAGCCAATCGGGCGAGACATAGCGCTCCTTGCTGAAATTGCGGATCGCAATTGGCGATACGTCGGGCGCGAAGGTGTGCGAGACTGTGGTGGCCATACGGGACTCCCCCTGTTCCCGATCGAGGATATGAGGACGGAAGAAACGGCGAAACTGGCGATAGTCACACATGCGAACCCACTTGCCTTCACATCGTGATGTGATATTTGCGACTCATGAACACATCGACCATCACACGCGTTCGCGATCTCGTCACATCCAATACGATGACCCGCGCCGGTCTCGCCCGAGCCGCTGGCCTCCATGCCAACACTTTGCGCGATTGCACCGAGGACACGTGGAACCCCACCGCCGAGACTCTCGCCAAGCTTGATGCCTTTCTGGAGGCCAATGCCGACCGGCCGGTGCTCGCCACGATTGAGGAGATCATCGACGAGGCGCGCAATGGGCGGATGTATATCCTCGTCGACGATGAAGACCGTGAGAACGAGGGCGATCTGATCATCCCTGCGCAGATGGCGACCCCGCAGGCGATCAACTTCATGGCGATGTACGGCCGCGGGCTGATCTGCCTCGCGCTCACCAAGGATCGCGTGGAGACGCTCGGGTTGCAGCCGATGAGCCGCAACAACAAGGAATCGATGCAGACCGCCTTCACCATCTCGATCGAGGCGAAGGAAGGCGTCACCACCGGCATCTCTGCCGCAGACCGCGCCCGCACGATCTCGGTCGCGATTGACGCCGCCAAGGGCGCGGATGACTTGGTCACCCCCGGCCACGTCTTCCCGCTGATGGCGCGCGATGGCGGAACGCTAGTGCGCGCCGGCCATACCGAGGCTGCGGTCGATATCTCGCGTCTGGCGGGTCTCAACCCCTCGGGCGTGATCTGCGAGATCATGAACGAGGACGGGACGATGGCCCGGCTCGACGATCTGGTGAAGTTCGCGCGCAAGCACGACCTCAAGATCGGCACAATCCGCGATCTGATCGCGTACCGGATGCGCAATGACCACTTGGTCGAGCGGCTGAACGAACGTGCCTTTACCTCCGATTACGGCGGCCAATGGCGCATGATCACCTATCGTGACCGCGTGGCAGGCAGCGAGGCCTATGTGCTGCAAAAGGGCCACGTCATCCCCGGCGAGCCCACCCTCGCCCGCGTCCATCCGATCTCGGTATTCGACGATGTCTTGGGCGCTCCCGGCGCGCGCAAACGCACGCTCCAACGCGCGATGCAGGCGATTGGTGCGCATGGTGCGGGCGTGATTGTGATCCTCACCGGCCGGGTCGGCACGGGCGAGTGGAGCCGCGACGAGGAATTGCGCAGCATCGGCATCGGCTCGCAGATCCTTGTCGACCTCGGCGTTACCGACATGGTGCTGCTGTCGAACAGCCGCCCTGATCTGGTCGCGCTCGAAGGCTATGGCCTGACCATCACCGACTTCCACCCCATTCCGGAGTAATTGCCATGGCCGATATCCTGATCGTCGAAGCGCGCTTCTACGCCCACCTTAACGACATGCTGATCGCCGGCGCCCGCGCCGCGCTGGAGGCAAAGGGCCACAAGGTCGAAGTGCTGACCGTCCCCGGCGCGCTCGAAATCCCCGGCGCCATTGCTCTGGCGGCCGAGGCTGACCGCTATGACGGCTTCGTCGCCATCGGTGTCGTGATCCGCGGCGAAACCTACCACTTCGAGATCGTCGCGGGCGAAAGTGCGCGCGCGATCATGGCGCTGACGATGGACGGCATCGCCATTGGCAACGGCATCCTCACGGTCGAGAACGAAGCGCAGGCGCTGGTGCGCGCCGACCCGGCCCAGAAGGACAAGGGCGGTGAAGCGGCCAAGGCGGCGCTAGCGCTGCTTGCGTTGCAGGATCGCTTCGGGCGTTGACCCTCGCGGGTCCAAGACGTTAGCCGCTCAGGCGCGCGCCCCAAAGCAGGCCTTGCCCGCAAACCCGGCGCTATCGCCCAGTTCTTCCTCGATACGGATCAGCTGGTTGTACTTCGCAAGCCGGTCCGACCGCGCGAGCGAGCCGGTCTTGATCTGACCGCAATTGGTCGCGACCGCGAGATCGGCAATGGTCGCGTCCTCGGTCTCGCCCGAACGGTGGCTCATAACGCAGGTGTAGCGCGCGCGGTGCGCCATATCGACGGCAGCGAGGGTTTCGGTGAGCGTGCCGATCTGATTGACCTTGACCAACAGCGAATTGGCCAGACCGCGGGCGATCCCGTCCGACAGGCGCGCAGGGTTGGTCACGAACAGGTCGTCGCCCACCAGCTGGATCTTGTCGCCCAGCAGGCCGGTCAGTGCCGCCCAGCCTTCGAAATCGTCCTCGCTCATGCCGTCCTCGATCGAGCGGATCGGGTATTCGGCACACAGCTTGCCGAGGTAATCGGCCATTTCATGCGGGGTGAGGCTGAGGCCCTCGCCCGAGATTTCGTACTTGCCGCCCTTGAAGAATTCGGTCGCCGCGCAGTCCAGCGCCAGCACGATGTCCTCACCCGGCGTGAAGCCCGCCTTGGTGACGCTTTCCATGATGAAATCGAGCGCGGCGCGGGTGCTGGCGAGGTTCGGAGCAAAGCCGCCTTCATCGCCGACGCTGGTGGCGAGGCCCTTTTGCGCGAGGCCCTTCTTCAGGGTGTGGAACACCTCCGCGCCCCAGCGCACTGCCTCCGTCAGCGAGTCCGCGCCGACCGGCATGATCATGAATTCCTGAATGTCGATCGGATTGTCGGCGTGCTCACCACCATTGATGATGTTCATCATCGGCACCGGGAGCATGTGGGCCGAAACCCCGCCGAGGTAGGAATAGAGCGGCAGGCCCCGCGCGTTGGCCGCTGCCTTGGCTACCGCCAGCGACGTGCCGAGGATCGCATTCGCGCCAAGCCGCGCCTTGTTAGGCGTGCCGTCGAGCGCGATCAGGGCAAGGTCGATATCACGCTGGTCTTCGGCATCGAAATTGTCCGTCAGCAGCTCCCGGATTTCGCCGTTGACCGCTTCGACCGCCTTGAGCACGCCCTTGCCGAGATAGCGCGCAGCATCGCCATCGCGCAGCTCCACCGCTTCATGCGCACCGGTCGACGCGCCGGATGGCACAGCGGCACGGCCGAAGCTGCCGTCGTCGAGCAATACGTCAACTTCAACGGTCGGATTGCCGCGGCTGTCGAGGATTTCACGCCCGTGCAGGTCGATGATGGCGGTCATGTTTGGCTCCGGCTGTAATGTGGTTTAGGGTGTTAAGACACTTCGACGCTATGATAATGGGAACGGCATGATTCTGGTTCGATGATTCCAGCATGGGCCGGACGCGTGACGTCCCTATGCGCGGGAATGACCTCGTGCAAGCGGGTGGCGAAACGCGACCGGCATCGATCCAAAGACGCCCAGACGACAAGGAGCACCGCAATGGCTGACACTACCCCCCCGAAGAAGACCCCGGCAAAATCGACCAAGGGTGCGACCACCAAGACCGAAGGCCTGACCAAGGCTGAACCGGTCAAGCTGGCAGCGACGACCAAGGGCGAAGATGCAGCCCCGGCTTCTGCTCCGGTGATCGAAGCCAAAAGCCGTTTCAACGCCGCGCTCGAGGAAGCCAAGGCTGGCGCCGCAGCGCTGCGCACCGAAGCGGAAAACCGTCTCAGCAGTGTCAGCGGTCAGGCCAAGGGCAAGGGCACCGATCTGGTCGCCGAAGCCAAGGTCTATGGCGAACAGGCTAAGGGCAAGGCCAGCGAACTCGCGGTTGAAGGCAAGCAGGTCGCCACCGATGCGATCGCCTCGCTCGGCAAGGTCGTGGGCGATACCGCTTCGCAAATCGACGAAAAGCTGGGCGAGCAATATGGCGATTACGCCCGCAAAGCCTCGCGCACCTTGCAGGAAACGTCGGCCAAGCTCGAGTCCAAGAGCGTCGATGAACTGAGCGAGGATGCCCGCGCGATGGTCCGCAAGAGCCCCGGCGTGGCTGTCGGGATCGCGGCGGTCGTCGGCTTTTTCCTCGCACGGATGCTGGGCGGGAAGAAGCGCTGATCCTGCTGAAAAGGCACGCTCATGTATGATACCGAGCCCGGCCAGTCGCCGCCGCCGGATGGCACAATCGCCGATCCGGCAGTGACGCCCAAGGACGCTGAGGCGACCGAGGACAGCACCGGCTTTACCTCGCTGCGTGACGATATCACCGCGCTGGTGGATGACGCGCGCACCTATGCCGAGGCGGAGATCGCCTTCCAGAAGACCCGTGCCAGCCTCGCCGGAAAGAAGGCGGGCCGGGCGCTGGTGCTGCTGGTGCTGGCCTTGGTGTTGCTCCACATCGCCTTGATCGCGCTGGCTGTGGGCGCGGTGATTGCGCTGGCGCCGCTGGTGACGATCTGGGGAGCCATCGCTATTGTGGTGGGTGTGCTGCTGATCGGCGTTGCGCTGCTGGTATGGAGCGCTGCGGGTGACGGCAAGGCGCTCTCGGCAATGTTCGACGCGGGAGAGGACGCATGACTCGCCTGCCGCAAAGCTTCATTGAAGACCGCGCGCTGCGCGATGCGGCCCGCGCCGTGCTGGCTGAGGATATCGAACGCTTGCGCGCCAGCCTCAGCGAAGAAGGCATCGCGAGCCGCGTATCGTCCGGCGTCAGTTCGACCATCACAAGCCGCATCCGCACCGGCGCGCGCGATGTGCTCGCACAGGCCAAGGCGCAGGCGGGCGATCACAAGGGCGTCCTCGCAGTGCTGATCGGTGCGATTGTGCTGTGGTTCGCCCGCGGGCCGATCCTCGATTGGCTCGACGAATTCGCCGACATTGACGACGACATTGATACCGACGCCGCCTCCCCCGAAGGCGATGCGCAAGGAGACCCCGCATGACCGAACCCACCCCCATCTCGCCCAGCGACAGCCGCGATGCGCTGCGCGCCCGGATCGAGGCGGCCGAGCGTCGCAATGCTGACCGCACGCTGGCCGACCAGGCCCGCGAAGCCGCGACGGCAGCGGTCGATTATACCCGCGCCAACCCGCTGACGGTGATTGGGGGAGCGCTGGCCGCGGGCCTTGTGATCGGTCTGCTCACCCGCCCCGGCCGCCGCGTGGCGAGCCGGGTTGCGCACAGCACGGCCGGTGCCATTACCGGCGCGGCTTCCAGCGCCAGTTCGGGCGTGAAAAACGTCGCCTCGCGCGGCGGTTCGCGCTTTGGCCAGATGATCGGACAGGCCGCAGTGACCTATGCGATGACCCTGATCGACGAGGTGCTGGAGACAGCTCGCGCCGGTCAGGAACGCGCTGAGGAACTCGGCGATGCGGCGGGTGTGCAGGCGAAGAAGATCACTGCCCGCACCTCCGATGCCGCAGGTTCGGCCGCAGACAGCACCCGCGCGCTCGCCCGCAAGACCCGCGCTGCTGCGGCGGATATCGTCCGCGATCTGGGTCGCAAGACCAAGGGCTGATCCTGCCAGCGTCCCTGAAGGCTTGCCCTCGCGCTCCAAGGCGCTAAAGGCGCGCGCATCTTTCCTCCCCAGGGACACATATCATGGCAGAAACCACCCCCACCCAGCGGCTCCATCTTGTGATGGGCGGCCGCGTGATCGACCCGCGCGGGATCGAGTTTCAGGATCCCGAGAGTATCCACGTCGTCGGTGTCTATAGCTCCTATGATGCGGCGGTCGACGCGTGGCGCGCGCAGGCGCAGCGCACGGTGGACGATGCCGAGATGAAGTATGTTGTGGTCCACATCCACAAGCTGCTGACACCTGAAGACTAATTCGCGGAAGGCTGGCGCCGTGGCGGGTTACACCATCCGCGCCTTCGCGCTCGCCGATGCGGAGGCCATTGCGGCGCTAACACTGGCGGCGATCCGTCAGACGGCGCTGCGGGCCTATTCCCCGGAACAGGTCGCCGCATGGTCGGCACGCTATTCGCCTGCGAGGCTGCTGGAGAGTGCGGCGCGTGGCGATGTGATCCTGGTCGCGGCCGACGCGCTTGACCATCCGGCGGCCTATGCCGTGCTTGAGGCGGACGGGCATCTCGACATGCTGTTCTGCCACCCGGATCACACGGGGCATGGGCTCGGCTTTAGACTTCTGACCGAGGCGGAGATCGCCGCTCGAGCTCTGGGTGCCGAACGGCTGTACACTGAGGCGAGCGAGCTGGCCCGTCCAGTGTTCGCGCGGGCCGGATATGCCCTGCTCAACCGCCGCGATTTCACCATTCTCGGCGATGACGGCGAGGTGGCGATCCACAATTATGCGATGGAAAAGCGGTTCACCTGAAACCGCGACGCTAACGCCCGCGCATCCCGACTTAGCGAAGCGCGGCGAATGCCCCGGCAGCAGCCACCGCCAGCATCGTCAGCAGCACCCGCGTGCGGCGGTCCGAGCGTCTTGAGCCCCAGCGCTCTTCGTCGAGATACCAGCGCCCCTGCCCATCGGTCTTGAGGACATCTGCACCTTTCAGGCGCGCGAACGCACGCTGACGGCTTGGCAGGCCGGGATCATAGGCAATCGCGTCCGCCATGCTGATGGCGCCGGCATCAAGGAAGTGCTGCACCACCCGCCGCTCGGCAATCGGCCTGACGGGCGGAACAGCCACGCTTTAGATGAACTCGATCTTGTCGACGTGGTAGAACTTCTCGCCAGAAGGAACCGTCACTTCGATATCGTCACCCACCTGCTTGCCAATCAGCGCGCGGGCGAGCGGCGAGGTGTAGGAGATACGCCCCTTGGCCGCATCCGCTTCGGTCTGGCCGACGATCTGGTAACGGATCGGCTTGTCGTTTTCGTCCAGCAAGGTCACGGTCGCGCCGAACACAATCTTGTTGCCCGACAGTGTGGTCGGATCGATGATCTGCGCGCGGCTGACCATGCCTTCGATGTCGCCGATCATGGCTTCGACCTGGCCCTGCCGCTCCTTGGCGGCGTGGTATTCGGCGTTTTCCGAAAGGTCGCCATGGGCGCGCGCTTCTTCGATAGCCTCGACGATTTTCGGGCGTTCCTCGCGCAGCGTCTTGAGGTCGGCTGTCAGCCGCTCATACCCCTCGGCCAGCATCGGCACCTTGTCCATCGTCGCCATTTTTGTTGTCTTTCTGTCTGTTATGCTTGGCTCTTCACCCCGCTCGGAAAGAAAGCGATCCCGGCCGTTCGATCCATACGGCGCGGGGACTTTCAATCTGTGGGGAAGCGTCAGTCAGATCCCATAATAGTCCTGCATCGACCGGACTTCAAGCTGATCAGGCCGGATCGCCGAAATCGCTGCCGCCGCGGCCGCTGATCCAGCCGCCGTCGTGTAGTACGGTACCTTGTTTGCCAACGCCGCCATGCGGATGGATTTGCTGTCGAGCAGCGATTGCCATCCTTCGGTGGTGTTGAAGATCAGCGCAATCTCGCCATCGATGATCTTGTCGACGATATGCGGCTGCCCCTCTGCCACCTTGTTGACGCGTTCGACCGCAAGACCCTGTTCCGCAAGGTAAGTCTGCGTCCCGCCAGTGGCGATCACCTTGAACCCGTGCTCGATCAGCTGCCGGACGCCCGCGACGATCACCGGCTTGTCGGTGTTCTTGACCGAGACGAACACCGTGCCCGATTGCGGCGGGACCATGCCGGCGCCGATCTGCGATTTGAGGAAGGCAGCCTCGAAGGTCGCATCGATCCCCATGACCTCGCCGGTGGACTTCATTTCGGGGCTCAGCACCGGATCGGCACCCGGGAAGCGCGCAAACGGGAACACCGCTTCCTTGACCGCCATATAGGGCAGATCGCGCTTGAACGGCGGGAAGGCGCTGAGCTTTTCGCCCGCCATCACCCGTGCCGCAATCTTGGCGACGGGCTGGCCGATGGCCTTCGCCACGAACGGCACGGTGCGACTGGCGCGCGGGTTCACCTCGATCAGGTATACCTCGCCATTCTTCACTGCGAACTGGATGTTCATCAGCCCGACCACGCTCAGCGCATGGGCGAGCAGCACGGCCTGACGCTCCATCTCGGCGATGATTTCGGGCGCGAGCGAATAGGGCGGCAGGGTGCAAGCGCTGTCGCCCGAGTGGACGCCGGCCTCCTCGATGTGCTGCATGACCCCTGCGATCCGAACCTCCTCGCCATCGCAGAGCGCATCGACATCGCATTCGATCGCATCGCGCAGATACTGGTCGATCAGCACCGGACTGTCGCCCGAGACGTTCACGGCAGTGGCGATGTAATTGTCGAGCTGCGCTTCGCTGTCGACGATCTCCATTGCGCGGCCGCCGAGCACATAAGACGGGCGCAGCAGCACCGGATAGCCGATGCGGGCAGCCACTGCGGCGGCTTCATCACGGCTCCGGGCGATGCCGTTTTCGGGCTGCTTGAGCTTCAGTTTGCTCACCAACTTGGCGAAGCGTTCACGGTCTTCGGCAAGGTCAATCGCGTCGGGCGATGTGCCGAGGATCGGGATGCCGGCGTCTTCAAGCGCCTGCGCCAGCTTCAGCGGGGTCTGCCCGCCGAACTGCACGATCACCCCCACCAGCTCGCCCTTCTGCTGTTCGACCCGCAGGATTTCGAGGACGTCCTCATCTGTCAGCGGTTCGAAATAGAGGCGATCCGAGGTGTCGTAATCTGTCGAGACGGTTTCGGGGTTGCAGTTGACCATAATAGTCTCGAAGCCCTGCTCAGCCAGCGCGAAACAGGCATGGACGCAGCAGTAATCGAACTCGATCCCCTGCCCGATCCGGTTCGGCCCGCCGCCGAGGATGACGATCTTCTTGCGATCTGACGGCGCGGCCTCGCACTCGGGCTCGCCGAAGGTCGGCGCTTCATAGGTCGAGTACATATAGGGCGTGATCGCCTCGAACTCGGCGGCACAGCTGTCGATGCGCTTGAACACGGGGAAGACCCCGAGCTTGTGGCGCAGCGCGCGCACTTCGTCCGCACTGGTCGCGCCAGCCATGGCGACAAGCGCGTCGTGGAGCAGGCCCGAGCGCTTGGCCTGCGTCTCCCCCATGCCGCCCGCCACGCCGACCGAACGCACGGCCAACGTCGCCAGACGGCGATCGGAGAAGCCCATGGCCTTTAACCGCCGCAGCCCTGCCGCATCGCGTGGCAAGCCATTGGCCTGCACCTCGCGCTCGGCCGCGATGATCTGTTCGATCTGACGCAGGAACCATGGGTCGTAGAAAGTGACGGCGGCAATCTCCTCCACTGTCATGCCTTCGCGGAAAGCCTGTCCGACCTTGAGCAGCCGGTCAGGCGTTCGGCGCGACAGGGCGGCGGTGATGATGTCGCGGGGCTGGCCTTCCAGTTCCGGCACGCGGTTGAACCCGTCGAGCCCGGTTTCGAGCCCGCGAAGTGCCTTCTGCATCGATTCCTGGAAATTGCGGCCGATCGCCATGACCTCGCCGACCGATTTCATCGCGGTCGAAAGGTCGGTCGCCGCGCCCTTGAACTTTTCGAAGGCAAAGCGCGGGATCTTGGTGACGACGTAATCGATGGTCGGCTCAAAGCTGGCCGGGGTCGCGCCGGTGATCTCGTTCGTCAGCTCGTCGAGCGTGTAGCCTACCGCGAGCTTGGCCGCGACACGGGCGATAGGGAAGCCCGTCGCCTTGGACGCCAGCGCCGAGGACCGCGACACACGCGGGTTCATCTCGATCACGATCAGGCGCCCGTCCTTGGGATTAACCGCGAACTGGACGTTGGAGCCGCCCGTCTCCACCCCGATCTCGCGCAGGCAAGCGATGCTGGCCGAGCGCATGATCTGGTATTCCTTGTCGGTCAGCGTCAGTGCCGGAGCGACGGTGATCGAGTCCCCGGTATGCACCCCCATCGGGTCCACGTTCTCGATGGCGCAGATGATGATCGCGTTGTCCTTGCGATCGCGCACCACCTCCATCTCGAACTCTTTCCACCCGAGCAGCGATTCCTCGATTAGCACTTCGGTGGTGGGCGACGCATCGAGGCCTTCGCGCACGATCTGGTCGAATTCCGCCTTGTTATAGGCGATCCCGCCACCGGTTCCGCCGAGGGTGAAGCTGGGACGGATGATCGAGGGCAGGCCGGTGCGCTCAAGAATCACGCGCGCTTCTTCGAGCGTGTTGGCGACGCCAGAACGCGCACTTTCCAGCCCGATTGAGGTCATCGCATCGCGGAAACGCTGCCGGTTTTCGGCCTTGTCGATCGCGTCGGCCTTGGCGCCGATCATCTCGACCCCGTATTTCGCGAGCGTGCCATCAGCGTCGAGCGCCAGCGCGCAGTTCAGCGCCGTCTGCCCGCCCATCGTCGGCAGCAGCGCATCGGGCCGTTCCTTGGCGATGATCTTGGCGACGATATCGGGGGTGATCGGCTCGATATAGGTCGCGTCCGCGAACTCGGGATCGGTCATGATCGTCGCCGGGTTCGAGTTGACGAGGATGACGCGGTAACCCTCCTCCTTCAGCGCCTTGATCGCCTGCGTGCCGGAATAATCGAACTCGCAGGCCTGGCCGATGATGATCGGACCGGCGCCAATGACGAGGATCGAGGAAATGTCGGTTCTTTTGGGCATTACTTCTTTTTCTTCTCTGGTGCTTCAAGAAGGCCGACAGCCTGCTTTTCGTTTTCAGTGAGTGGCAACCCCATGCTTACGCGTAGCTGTAACCAAAGAGCGTTCGCCGTCCGCACCATAGCTCTCTGGCTTTCGAGTATGATGTTATCTCTCTCGATCCAGCCTGCGGCAGCATATCCCGCATGTTGAATGTCTGTCTCTCGTATGTCGAAGCCAAGCTCTCGCGCTATCTCGAAGATTAGCTTCGTTGTCTTCGTGCCAGTTGACTGAAGCGGAGGAGCATCTGGTGCCGCAGCGGCAGGACTCTGAACTGCTTCAATGAAGTCCTTGTAAGCACCCATAACAGCTTTCGAGCGGCCAAACTCCACGGGGATCAAGTTGATCGCGACTGAGAAACCTGGATCTGATGGCAGGTGGCGTGTCGAAAGCAGCATACGCAGCACCATGATCTTTTGATCACGTGCTTGCTTTCTGCCTTGATGCCAAAGGGTGATGATGACCGAAGCGATCGGCCCGATGAGCACCGCAGCTACCATAATCCAGTCTGCGTTTGTCACCCCAGCCCCCCCACGAACTTCTCGAACAGGTAGAAACTATCCTGCGGCCCCGGCGAAGCCTCGGGGTGATACTGCACCGCGAAGGCCCGCTTGCCCTTGATCGCAATCCCGCAATTCGTCTCGTCGAACAGCGAGACATGGGTCTGCTCGACATTCTCCGGCAGGCTCGCCGCATCGACCGCGAAGCCGTGGTTCATCGAGGTGATCTCGACCAGCCCGGAGGTCTCCCCCCAGCCCTCGCCCACACGCTGGACAGGGTGGTTTGCGCCGCGATGCCCCTGGTGCATCTTGAGCGTCTTCGCGCCCGCCGCCAGCGCCAGCATCTGGTGGCCGAGGCAGATGCCGAACAGCGGCACATCGGCGTCCAGCAAAGCCTTGATCACCGGCACGGCATATTCGCCGGTCGCCGCCGGGTCGCCCGGTCCGTTGCTCAGGAACACACCGTCGGGGGCGAGCGCCATCACTTCGTCAAACGAGGTCTTGGCCGGCACCACCGTCACCCGCGCGCCGGCCTTCACCAGATTCCGGAAGATATTGTCCTTCGCGCCGTAATCGATCGCCACGACGTGGGGCTTCGCGTCGAACGCCGCGCGGCCATAGCCCTTGCCGAGCGTCCAGTAGCCGCCTTCCCAGCCTTCCTGCGCTTCGCGGGTCACGCGAATGGCGAGGTCCATGCCCTCCAGGCCTGGCCATGCCTTCGCGCGTTCCAGCAGCGCAGGGAGATCGAACTTGCCGTCGGGCGCATGGGCGATCACCGCATTGGGCGCGCCGCTCTGGCGGATGCGGCGGGTGAGCGCGCGGGTATCGACGCCCGCCAGCCCGATCTTGCCGTTGCGCACCATCCAGTCGGCGAATTTCTCGATGGAGCGGAAGCTCGACGGTTCGGTCACATCCTCGCGGACGATGCAGCCGACTGCGCCTTCGACCTTGCTTTCAATATCCTCGCCGTTCGCACCGACATTGCCGATGTGCGGGAAGGTAAAAGTGACGATCTGCGCGGCATAGGAGGGATCGGTCAGCACCTCCTGATAGCCGGTCATCGCGGTGTTGAAGCACACCTCACCCACGGATGCGCCGACAGCCCCGAATCCGCGACCCCAGACCACTGTCCCATCGGCCAGAACAAGGACTCCGGTCGCGCCAGAAGGTTGCGCGCGGAAAGATGCGGGGTCGGCCATGGGGCGCTCCGTTTGCGGTAAAGCCAGCGATGTTGCTAAGTTTCGTCCGCTAGGCGCGGTGGCGGGCCGCGTCAACCTAGGCGTGCCGCGCTATTTGCGTTAGAGGCGCGCGCCTGAGTTCAATCCACAGGAAACACGTAATGATCCGTGACGATATCAAGGCCGCCACCATCACCGCGATGAAGGCGGGCGAAAAGGACCGCACCGCCGCGCTGCGCCAGATCAGCGCCAAGATCAAGGACCGCGACATCGAGGAGCGCACCGCGACCTCGCCGATCACAGATGATGATGTGCTGGTGACGTCGGTGCTGCAAAAGATGGCGAAGCAGCGCCGCGAATCGATCGAGATGTATGACGCCGGCGGCCGTGAGGAGCTTGCCGCAGTGGAACGCGCCGAGCTTGCTGTGATCGAGGAATTCCTGCCGCAGATGATGAGCGAGGCCGATACTGCCGCCGCGATCGAAGCGATCAAGGCCGAGACGGGCGCGTCGACCATGAAGGACATGGGCACCGTGATGGCCGAACTGAAGGCCCGCCACGGCGCGGTGCTCGATGGCAAGCTGGCGAGTTCGCTGGTGAAGGCGGCGTTGAGTTAAAATCTCTCTTTCCCCGTTCGTGTCGAGCGAAGTCGAGACACCCTTGTCCGTTAAGCGGTAGCCTCTCGACTTCGCTCGAGGCGAACGGTTATATTTGGGCCATGGCCTTCTGGTGCTACATATTGCGCTGTTCTGACGGCAAATATTACACCGGGCATACCGATAGCCTGGAAAGCCGTATCGCCGAGCACGAGCATGGCGGCTATTGCGATTTTACGTCAAAGCGCCTGCCCGTCACGCTCTTGTGGGCGCAGGATTTCCCGTCGCGCTACGAGGCACTCCAAAGCGAGTTAACCGTGAAGAAGTGGTCACGCGCGAAGAAGGAAGCGCTTGCTCGGTCCGATTGGCAGGCGCTGTCTCACTTCGCCAAGCCGCCCGCTGAACGATCCACAGACACTCCACGACTAGGTGTCTCGACTTCGCTCGACACGAACGGAGATGGGGAGCAGTAGGGTCCCATGGCAATAACCCCGCAATGGAAGGACGAACTGCGTGCGCGGATCACGCTGTCGACGCTTGTCCAGCGGTCGGTCAAGCTCACCCGCGCCGGGCGTGAGTGGAAGGGGTGCTGCCCCTTCCATGAGGAAAAGACGCCCAGCTTCTATGTGAATGACCAGAAGCAGTTTTATCACTGCTTTGGCTGCGGCGCGCATGGTGATGCGATCAGCTGGATGGTGGACCAGCAGGGTCTGCAATTCATGGATGCGGTTAAGGAGCTGGCGGGCATGGCCGGGATGGAGGTCCCCGCCCCCGATCCGGTCATGGCGAAGAAGGCCGAAGCCCGCGCCAGCCTCATCGATGTGACTGAGGCGGCGCAGCGGTTCTTTGTTGAGAGCTTGTCCGGCCCCTCGGGCGGCGCGGCGCGGGATTATCTCCAAAGGCGCGGGTTCTCGGCGCAGGTCATGGCCGATTTCGGCTTCGGCTGGGCGCCCGACGATCGGCAGGCCCTACCCCGCGCGCTGATGCAGTTCGCCGAGGATATGCTCGAAGGCGCCGGGATGCGCGCGTCCAACGAACAGGGCGAGCGCTACGACCGGTTCAGGGGCCGCGTCATGTTGCCGATCCAGGATGCGCGCGGGCGGGTGATCGCTTTCGGGGGGCGCATCCTCGACAAGCGGGACGGGGTAGCGAAGTATCTCAACTCCCCCGACACCGACCTCTTCGACAAGGGCCGCACGCTCTACAATCTCCACCGCGCCGCGCCTGCCGCGCGCCAGAGCGGACGGGTCGTGGTGGTCGAAGGCTATATGGACGTCATCGCGCTTGCGAATGCCGGGATCGCGGATGCGGTCGCTCCGCTCGGCACGGCGCTGACCGAGATGCAGTTGGAACTGCTGTGGCGCATGGTCGATGCGCCGGTGCTGTGCTTCGATGGTGATGCGGCGGGCCAGCGCGCTGCAATGCGTGCAATTACCCGCGCCCTGCCGATGCTTGCCCCGATGCGCTCGCTCAGCATCGTGCGCTTGCCAGCGGGACTTGATCCCGATGATCTGATCAAAGCGCAAGGCAAGGCAGCGATGGAGCGGCTTCTGGAGAACCCTTCCAGCCTGATCGAAACGCTGTGGGAATTTGAACGCGACGCCCAGCCCCTCACCACGCCCGAGGCCAAGGCCGGGCTCAAAGCGCGGCTGATGGCGCACGTTGAAACCATCGCAGATCCCGAGATCAAAGGGCTGTATCGCCGGGAATTGTCGGACCGCTTCTCAGCCTTCGCTTATCCGCCCCGCCCGCCGAAGCCCGCGTTTCAGCCCGGTCAGCGCGGGCCGTGGAAGGGCGGCCCACCGCAGCAGCAAGGCCTGTCCGACGGCGCGCGCGCACAGCTTTCGGGGATGATGGCGGGCGGCCAGCGACAGGGCCTTGTGCTGGCGGTGATCGCTGGGCTCACCCGCTTCCCGGACCAGATCGCGCGCCATGCGGAGGCGCTTTCGATCCTCGCCCGTAATGACCGCGAAGTCGCCCCTCTGATCGAATCGCTGTTCGAACTTGCAGAAACGCTTGATTCGCGAGCCGCAACCGCCATATGCAACGCGCAAGGCCAACCTGCCCCGCCGGCAGATATCCGCTACGCCTTTCTTGATGAAGGCAACGATCCCGGCGCTGCGTGTGAGGAACTGGCTGAAGCTGTGTCGCTGCTGGTCGAAAGGCCGGCGCTGGAGGCTGCGCTTGCGGCCACCATTGCTCGTTTCGAAAACGATCCGGAAGGGTCGTTTGCGGAACAAACTCGCCTGCGCGCACAGCTCATGGCAATTGAAGAACGCCTCAAGGCCTTCGGGCGCCGCAAAGCGGGCGCTACGGCCACGGGTGACGATACCGCTTAAGCGGCGGATATGGGATTAATTGGCGGCCTCGCGCATCTGGCGGACCGCCCGGCAACGGATAGACACGAAAAATATGGCCGAGAAGGAAGATGCCCCGCTGATCGATCTGAACGATTCGTCGATCAAGAAGCTCATCAGCAAGGCCAAAAAGCGCGGCTATGTCACCTATGACGAGCTCAACGAGGCGCTGCCTTCGGGCGAGATGAGCCCCGATCAGATCGAGGATATCCAGACCGCTCTGTCCGAAATGGGCGTGCAGATCGTCGAAAGCGACGAAGACGCCGAGGCCGAGGGTGAAGAGGGCGAAGCCGAAGAAGTCGTCGCCGAGGATGATGACGACGAGGAGGACGACGAGAAAAAGGGCCCGGCCAAGGATGCCCGCGCGGGGAACCGCAAGCTCGTCACCGGCGAACGTACCGATGATCCGGTCCGGATGTACCTCCGAGAAATGGGCGCGGTCGAACTGCTCAGCCGCGAAGGCGAAATCGCCATCGCGAAGCGGATCGAGGCTGGCCGCGACATGATGATCATGGGGCTGTGCGAAAGCCCGATCACCTTCCACGCGATCATCCAGTGGTCCGAAGCGCTCAACAATGGCGATATGCAGCTGCGCGAGATTCTCGATCTCGATGCCATGCTCTCCAAGGAACCGCCGGCCGACAAGATGGCCGAAGGCGCCGAAGATGATGACGACGACGGCGAAATCTCCGAAGCCACCGCTGGCCCCACCATCCGCGAGGATGACGAAGTCGCCGATGAGCCTGATGCGGACGGCGATGACGACGAAGACGGCGAAGGCCGCCCCAAGCGTGAAGAAGAAGAGGAGGAGGACAACACCCTCTCCCTCGCCCAGATGGAAGCGGCGCTGAAGCCCGAAGCGCTGGAGCGCTTCGCGCGCATCACCGCGCTGTTCAACGCCTTCGAAAAGCTGCAGGGCGAGCGCGTCGACACGCTGGCAGTGGGCAATGATTTCCCGGCCGCCAAGGAAAAGAAGTACGAGCAGCTGCGCGAAGACCTCACCGCCGAGGTCGAAAGCGTCCAGTTCCACGCGACCAAGATCGAATTTCTGGTCGACAATCTCTATGCCTTCAACCGCCGCCTGACCACGCTGGGCGGGCAGATGCTGCGTCTTGCCGAACGTCACAAGGTCAAGCGCGTCGACTTCCTCAATGCCTATGTCGGCAATGAGATGGACGACGCTTGGATCAAGGAACGCGCCAAGAAGGACAAGAAGTGGGCCGCCTTTGCCGAGCGCGAGGAAGACGCGATCGAGCGTATCCGCTCGGAAATCGCCGATATCGCCGCGCAGACCGGCATGAGCCTCACCGAGTTCCGCCGCATCGTCAACATGGTCCAGAAGGGCGAGCGCGAGGCGCGCATCGCCAAGAAGGAAATGGTCGAGGCGAACCTGCGTCTGGTGATCTCGATTGCCAAGAAGTACACCAACCGCGGCTTGCAATTCCTTGATCTTATTCAGGAAGGCAACATCGGATTGATGAAGGCGGTCGACAAGTTCGAATACCGCCGCGGCTACAAGTTCAGCACTTACGCGACGTGGTGGATCCGGCAGGCGATCACGCGTTCAATCGCCGATCAGGCGCGCACCATCCGTATTCCGGTGCACATGATCGAGACGATCAACAAGTTGGTGCGCACAAGCCGTCAGTTCCTCCACGAGGAAGGCCGCGAGCCGACCCCGGAAGAAATGGCGCAGCGTCTCTCCATGCCTTTGGAGAAGGTGCGCAAGGTGATGAAGATCGCCAAGGAGCCGATCTCCCTCGAAACCCCCATCGGGGACGAGGAAGACAGCCATCTGGGCGATTTCATCGAGGACAAGAACGCGATCATCCCGGTCGATGCCGCGATCCAGGCGAACCTCAAGGAAACCGTCACCCGCGTGCTGGCGAGCCTCACTCCGCGTGAAGAACGCGTGTTGCGGATGCGCTTCGGCATCGGGATGAACACCGATCACACACTGGAAGAAGTCGGCCAGCAGTTCTCGGTGACGCGCGAACGTATCCGCCAGATCGAAGCGAAGGCGCTGCGGAAGCTGAAGCATCCGAGCCGCAGCCGGAAGATGCGTTCGTTCCTGGATCAGTAAGTTAAGAAAGGCCCCGCTTCGGCGGGGTTTTTCATAGCGTTTAACGGCCGGTCGAAAAGCCATGTGCAAGGGGTGGAGAATCCTCGCCTATGCGACTATGTGCACGCCATGCGCATCGCCATTGCCTCTGATCATGCCGCCGTCGAGCTGAAGGCGGAACTCGCCGAGTGGCTTATCGAAGAAGGCCACGACGTGGCCGACCTTGGCCCTGAGCCGGGGGTGAGCGTCGATTACCCCGATTATGGCTATCGCCTCGCCGAGATCATCGCTGAGGGAACAGTCGAATTTGGCGTGGCCCTGTGCGGCAGTGGGATCGGCATATCGATCAGCGTCAACCGCCACCCTCAGGTGCGCTGTGCCTTGGTGAGCGAGCCCTTGTCCGCCGCCCTTGCCCGCGAACATAATGACGCCAATTGCATCGCAATGGGCGCGCGTCTCGTAGGGATTGAGATGGCCAAATCCTGCATCGCCACTTTCCTTGATACCGAATTCGCCGATGCCGGCGATCCGGCCGGGCGCCACCAGCGCCGCGTCGGCAAGCTCGGCCAGCCCCCGTTTCAGCCTGATCATATCGAGACCCACCAATGAGCACTGCCCCGATTGATTTCGCCGCCCGTTCCGCCGTTCAGTCGATGGACGGCTTCTGGAATGACGATCTGGCCCATGCCGACCCAGAAATCGCCGCCGCAATTGGCAAGGAACTCGCACGTCAGCGCGACAAGATCGAACTGATCGCGTCCGAGAACATCGCAAGCCGCGCCGTCCTCGAAGCCGCGGGCAGCGTGTTCACCAACAAGTATGCCGAGGGCTATCCGGGCAAGCGCTACTACGGTGGCTGCGACTATGCCGACGTGGTTGAAACACTGGCCATCGAGCGCGCCAAGCAATTGTTCGGCTGCAACTTCGCCAATGTGCAGCCCAACTCTGGCTCGCAGATGAACCAGGCCGTGTTCCTCGCCCTGCTCAATCCTGGCGACACCTTCATGGGCCTCGACCTCAATTCGGGCGGGCACCTTACCCACGGCTCGCCCGTCAATATGAGCGGCAAGTGGTTCAACCCGGTCTCCTACGGCGTGACGCAGGGTGCCGAAACCATCGACATGGAAGAAGTCGCCGCCAAGGCACGCGAGCACAAGCCCAAGCTGATCATCTGCGGCGGCACCGCCTATTCGCGGCTGTGGGACTTCCCCGCCTTCCGCGCCATCGCGGATGAAGTGGGCGCGATCCTGCTGTGCGACATGAGCCACATCTCCGGCCTTGTCGCAGGCGGCGCGCACCCCTCGCCCTTCCCGCATTGCGACATCGTCACTTCGACCACCCACAAGTCACTGCGCGGTCCGCGCTCGGGCATCATCCTGTGGAATGACGAGAAGTACACCAAGCCGCTCAACATGGCAGTCTTCCCCGGCCTGCAGGGCGGCCCGCTGATGCACATCGTCGCGGCCAAGGCAGTCGCCTTCAAGGAGGCGCTGGCCCCCGAGTTCAAGACCTATGCCCATCGCATCGTCGAAAACGCCCGCGCGCTGGCAGCAAGCCTCGAAGATAATGGCCTGCGCATCGTCAGCGGCGGCACAGATAACCACTCGATGCTGGTCGATCTGACGGCCAAGGATGTCACCGGCAAGGACGCCGAAAAGGGCCTCGATCGCGCCTGGCTCACCTGCAACAAGAACGGTATTCCGTTCGACACCCGCTCACCCTTCGTCACCAGCGGCATTCGTCTGGGCACGCCCGCCGGTACGACGCGCGGTTTCGGCCCGGAAGAGTTCCGTACGATCGGCAAGCTCATCGCCGAAGTGGTTGAAGGCCTGTCCAAAAACGGTCCCGAAGGCGATGCCCAGATCGAAGAGAGCGTTCGTCAGCGGGTCAGCGCGCTGTGCGCTGCCTTCCCCGTCTATCCCGGAATGTGAGGAGTCCTCAGCAATGAGTGATCAGGATCCGCGCCAAGGCCCCGATTGGGTCGAAGATGTGAAAACAGAAGTAACCGGCATGGCCAAGGAAGGGATCAACCACCCCTCGACCGGTCCTGTCCTGACCGGAGCCGCAATCGGCGCAGTTGCGGGTCTCGTTTTGCCAATCGTGTCTTGGCCGGTGGGCTTGTTGGCGGGCGCAGGTTTCGCACTCTATCAGAGAATCAAGAAATAACCCTCTGAATGCGCTGCCCCTTTTGTGCCCATGACGATACCCAGGTAAAAGACAGCCGCCCGACCGAGGACAATGCCTCGATCCGGCGGCGTCGCCAGTGCTCGTCCTGCGGCGCGCGCTTTACGACCTTTGAACGCGTGCAATTGCGCGAGGTGGTCGTGGTCAAATCCGGGGGCAATGGCGAGGCGTCGCGGCGTGAGCCGTTTGATCGGTCCAAACTGGAACATTCGGTCGCGCTCGCCTGCCGTAAGCGCGGGATTGATCAGGAGCGGCTCGATCAACTGATCTCCGGCATCCAGCGGCAGGTCGAAACCTCGGGCGAGGCGGAAGTGCCCTCCTCGCATATTGGCGAGCTGGTGATGGAAGGGCTGCGGCAGATCGATTCCGTCGCCTATATTCGCTTCGCCAGCGTTTACCGCGATTTCTCCGAAGCGCGGGATTTCGAGGAATTCGCCAGCACCGTCCAGCAAGCCGCGAAAGAATAGGCAGAACATGGCCGAACTCAACAAGCCGGTGATCGTGCTCGTGCGTCCGCAGCTGGGTGAGAACATCGGCAAGGCGGCGCGCGCGATGCTCAATTTCGGGCTGACCGAGATGCGCTTGGTGTCCCCCCGCGATGGCTGGCCCAACCCTTCCGCAGGCCCTGCTGCATCGGGCGCGGATATTGTGCTGGAACAGGCCAAGGTTTACGCCACGACTGCCGAAGCGATCGCTGACTGCGCGCATGTCCACGCCACCACCGTCAGGAAGCGCGGCGTGACCAAGCCAGTGATCGGCGCAGATGAGGCCGGGCGATTGGTCCACACTCAGACTGGTCGCCACGCGATCATCTTCGGCCCCGAACGCTCGGGCCTTGAGACAGAAGATGTGGCGTTGGCCCGCAATATCCTGACGATTCCGATCAACCCCGAATTCGGCTCGCTCAATCTCGCGCAGGCGGTGATTCTGGTCGCCTATGAATGGTCTCGCGCCGGGCGCGAGATGGTGGGCGTTGATCCGGTGCTGGTGCAACCGACGGTCGAGGAGATTCTGCCCCCCGCGCCGCAGGAAGAACTTGAGGGCTTGATCGCCCATTTTGAAGCGCTGCTCGGCCCACGCGGCTATTTCCGCCCCGAAGGCCGCGCCGAGGCGAACCGCCGCACCTTGCGCGGAGTGCTGACGAAGCCGGCCTGGAACCACCTCGAAGTGCGCACTCTGAGAGGCGTTCTGACCACAATCGAGCGCGGACGGATCGAGTAACGTCGTTCGTCGAACGGGGTTGGACACTGGCCCGTCAGCCGTTAGCTCTAGGCCACCCCGCCTCCAACCAAGTGAGATTGCTGATGATTCCCCTGCGCCGCCTCCTGCTGGCTTGTGCTGGCAGCCTGCTGCTTTTGCCCTTCGCCGCAGCCGCTCAGTCCGACGAGCAAGCCAGTGAAACCCCGCCCGCGGCTGAGACCCCCGCTCCCAAGCCGGACGACGAAACCGCCAAGGAAGACACCGCCGAAGAAAACAAGCGCGTGTGCAAGTCTGTCCGGGCCGACCCGTCGAGCCGCCGCAAGACCCGCGTCTGCCGCACCATGGAAGAATGGCGGGGATTGAACGTGCCGACCTGATCGGACTCAGTGCAATCCGGCGCGCAACGCTTGACCTACGCGGTCATCCTGCTATGCGCGCGCCTTCGCAAATGGGCCCTGCACCCCGGTGAAGCAGTGGCCGCATCCCGCCTAACGGCGTGATGGAGCGATACCGGGTTTGATGGCTGCCCAATGGGGGCGGCCCAGCAATTTGAAGGAAGACGTATGTCGAAGCGCAAAAGCGCCAAGTACAAGCTTGACCGCCGGATGGGCGAAAACATCTGGGGTCGTCCCAATTCCCCGGTGAACAAGCGTTCCTACGGCCCCGGCCAGCACGGTCAGCGCCGCAAGGGCAAGATGAGCGATTATGGCCTCCAGCTGCGCGCCAAGCAGAAGCTGAAGGGCTATTACGGCGACGTCACCGAAAAGCAGTTCAAGCGCACCTATGCTGAAGCTTCGCGCATGAAGGGCGATACCAGCCAGAACCTGATCGGCCTGCTCGAACAGCGTCTCGACATGGTGGTGTACCGCGCCAAATTCGCGCCGACCATCTTCTCGGCCCGTCAGATTGTCAGCCACGGTCACATCTATGTGAACGGTGTGAAGTGCAACATTGCTTCGCGCCGCGTGATGATCGGCGACGTTGTCAGCCTCGGCAGCAAGGCCAAGGAAATGGCGCTCGTGATCGAAGCCCAGGGCCTCGCCGAGCGTGACATTCCCGATTACGTCCAGCCCGATGGCAACGACAAGATCACCTTCACCCGCGTTCCGAAGCTCGACGAAGTGCCCTACCCGGTCACGATGGAGCCGAACCTGGTGGTGGAATTCTACTCGCGCTGATCCTTCCGACAGCGATGCATACAAAAAAGGGCGGCCTTGCGGGGCCGCCCTTTTTCGTTGCCGCTTTGGGGAACCGGGGTCAGTCCCTGATCCGGTCCCACTCGCCGAATTCATAGGCGATCGAACCTTCGACGAGGCGCTCCCAGATATCGCCGATAACGTCTGCCGGAATGCCGTGGGCTTCTGCCTCGGCCACAGCGGCGGCGATCACGCTGGCCTTGCGTGCTTCGTCACGCACGGCGCCGCGGGTCGGCTTGATCCGGGCAGCGGCGCGCATGTAGCCGAAACGCTTGGCGAGCAAAGCAACAAGCTGGGCATCGAGTGCGTCAACCCCGGCGCGGACGTCGGGCATGGTTGTGCAGTCTTCAGGGTTCAGGGGAAAATCGGTCATGGCCAGCGCCCTAAGCGGTCACAATGCCTCTTGTCGAGGGGCTTCCCGCGCCATCAACCGCCGGTAAGCGCCTCATCAAGAAAACGCCCGATATCGGCCAGCATCTCGGCGCGCGCTGCGCTGTCATCGAGCCCATGCTGAAGATCGGCATATTCGCGATACGTCACGGACTTTCCCGCTTCTTTCAAGGCCCGCTCCATCGCCTGCGCGTGACGCACATCGACATTGAGGTCGCGGGTGCCATGGAACAGCGCGACCGGCGCGGCGAACCTTTCGGCATGGCGGCGCGGGCTGCCCGAAGCGACGTGCGGACCCTCGCCCACATAGTCCCGCACAAGCCGTGAATTGGTGTAATCGCGTGCGTCAGCAATCAGGAAACCGAGATCTGTGACCGGAGCGATCGCCACCACCGCTTTGAACAGCGCCGGATCCAGCACCTGCGATTGCAGCGCCGCATAGCCGCCATAGGACCACCCGGCGATGGCAAGCTTGTCCGGTACAGCGATCCCTTCGCTCACCAGCCAGCGGCCCGCATCATTCACATCGCCAATCGCGACTTCCCATGCCTTAAAGCCGTTGCGCCCGTACCACGCCTCGCCATAGCCGGATGACCCGCGGTAATTGGGCTGGAGCACGGCATAGCCTTTGGCGGTGAAGTACTGCACCAGCCAGTCAAACCCCCATTCGTCGCGCGCCGCAGGGCCGCCGTGGGGAAGGACGATCGCAGGTAGACTTTTGCCGTCCGATCCGGACGGAAGCGTGAGGTAGGCGGGGATCAACGTCCCATCGCGCGCCGGATAGCTCACGGGCTTCATCTGCCCCATCGCCTGCCCTTCAAGCCTTGGGCGCAGCGGCAGCAGCGGCTCCAGAGCGCGAGCCTTGCGGTCGAACAGGTAGACCATTCCGGGCTGTGTGTCGCTTGATGCGATCAGCAGCAGCTTCTGCTCGTCCGCACTGGCGCCAACGATATTGACCAGCGGTTGATCGGGCAAAGCCTTGCCGAGGTCGGCGGCGAGCTTGGCCAGCGCCGGATCGAAGTAAGCGATTTCGCGCTTTTCCGTAGCGTAGCTCTCGCGCCGACCACGCGGTTCTTCCGGCCAATCCGGATCAGCCCGTCAACATCGACATCGCCGCGCGCCATCAGCAGCTTGCCCGCCCCCGTGCCGTCAAGCGCAACCTCTGCAATCGCATCATAGCCGCTCTTGGTAACAAAGCCGAAAGCGACATTGCGCGCGCTATCGACCGCCAGCGGTATCATCCGCTCGACCGGCCGCCCATCATCGTGAGGGATTCGAGCGGCACCCAGCTGCTGCTATCGGGCTTGCGGAAGAAATAGCGGTAGGCACCGGTCAGGTTGCCGTTGATGTCGCTCAAGGCCTGCACCTTGATCCGAACCTGACCCTGTTCGTCGGCAATATAGTGCAATGTTGCATCATCGGGCTGTTCGCGCACCCGCCCGCGCCCATTGGCGGTGTCGACCAGCTCCACCCCCAGCCCTCTTTTCTCATTGCCGAGGCGTGACCCTGTCGTCGTCTCCGGGATGAAATTGCGGGTCATCATGACCATGCCTTCTTCGCCCGCCACATCCAGAGCGATCACATCGCCGCCGAACTGGTTGATGCCCAACGCGCGCGGCGAATCCCGCTGACTTAACATCCGAATGTTGGTGCCGTCGGCGTTAAGCGCGATCAGGCGGTCGAACGGGATCAGGATGCTGCCATTCCCGCCCCCCATGCCGGAGAACTGGCACAGCAGCCGTTCCTCGCTCGCCCACTGGCACGAATCGATGTCGACAACTTTTTCGGTGTTGGTCAGAACCGGTTTGACGGCGGCATCAGCTGTGAAGTCGATGACGTTGACGACCTCGGTGTGCCCCGGCCCGGCGGAGATGAAGACGATCTTGTTGCCTGAAGGCGAAAGGCTGATGTCGAGCACATCGGCGCGAGCACCGAAGCGGACTGCCGCCTCATCGGTTGTCTCCTGCGAACGAGCACCGGTGCCTGTGGCAACCATGGCAGACGCGGTGCCTGCAAGGAACAGGTTGCGCACCGCCGATGCGGCCGTGCTAGCCAAGTTCATGATTGATCCCCTGCTCCTACTATGAGGTGGAGACTAGCGAGAGAACAGCCAGCTTCAAGCCCCTCGGTGCAGATAATCCCGCCGGAAGTCGCTGGCAAAACTGGCAAAACGCCCGCCCGCAATGGCATCGCGCATGCCCTGCATCAAGGCCTGATAGAAGCTGAGATTGTGCTCAGTCACCAGCATCGCGCCCAGCATCTCGCCCGATTTGACGAGGTGGTGGATATAGGCGCGGCTATAGGTGGTGCAGACCGGGCATTGGCATCGCTCATCCAGCGGGCCGGTGTCCTCGGCAAAGCGTGCGTTGCGCAGGTTGAGCGGCCCGTTCCACGTAAACGCCTGCCCGTTGCGGCCCGAGCGGGTCGGCAGCACGCAATCGAACATGTCGATCCCACGCTCAACCGCGCCGACCAGGTCGTCGGGCTTGCCCACACCCATCAGGTAACGCGGGCGGTCCTTCGGCAGCATGTCGGGCGCGTAGTCGAGCACGCCGAACATCGCCTCTTGCCCTTCTCCCACGGCAAGCCCGCCCACGGCATAGCCATCGAAGCCGATGTCGGTGAGCTTGTCGGCGCTGATGCGGCGCAAGTCTTCATGCAGGGCGCCCTGCTGAATGCCGAACAGGGCCGCGCGGCTCGCATGTTCCTCGCCGCTGTCAAAACCTTCGCGGCTACGCTTGGCCCAGCGCATGGAGAGTTCCATCGAGGCAGCGATCTCGTCCCGCGGACGGTCGGCGCGGGGGCATTCGTCGAACGCCATGACGATGTCACTGCCGAGCAATCGCTGTATTTCCATCGAGCGTTCGGGGGTGATCATGTGCTTGCTGCCATCGAGGTGGCTGCGGAATTCGACGCCCTGCTCGGTCAGTTTGCGCAATTCCGACAGGCTCATCACCTGATAGCCGCCGCTATCGGTCAGGATGGGGCGCGGCCAGTTCATGAAGGTGTGCAACCCGCCAAGCCGCGCCACCCGCTCCGCACCGGGGCGGAGCATAAGGTGGTAGGTGTTGCCGAGGATGATGTCTGCGCCCGTGCCGCGCACGGCTTCGGGCTTCATTGCCTTGACCGTGGCCGCCGTGCCCACTGGCATGAAGGCTGGCGTCCTGATCTCGCCACGCTGCATGGCGATGGTGCCCGTACGGGCCTTGCCGTCCGTGGCGTGGAGAGTGAAGGAGAAACGGGGGGCGGTCATTGGCCCCGCGCGCTAGCGAGGCGGCGCGCGCCTGTCACCCCTAAAGCGAGCAGGCCAAAAGCAAACGGGCCGCCCGCCATGGTGGCGAGCGACCCGTTGCAAGTCTCAGTGCTGATCAGTCGATCAGAACTTGAAGCCCACGCCGACCGTGCCGCGCAGGGTGTCGAACGCGATGGTATCGACGTTGGCGCGCAGGACAACCGAGCTCACCGGAACTTCGACGCCGACGCCGACGAGATAGTCACCAGCGGTGGTGTCGAGATCGGGGAAGTCGCTTTCGTCGAAATCGGGCACGCCGATCAGGTTACCGGCGTCGAGGTCGACCCACTGGTAGCCGCCGCGGGCATAGATCTTCGCGCCGCCATCGGTGCGGAAGCCAAGACGGCCGGAAACGCCGTATTCTGCGTCAATCGGGCCGCTGCCGAAGTGGGCGTTGCCTTCCACACCAGCGAACAGGTTGGTGCCGAGCGGGAAGTCGACCGCAGCAAAGCCACCGAAGATTTCGCCGCTTTCGTCGACGTCAAAGCCGTCGAGGTCGGCATCTTCAACATCCACGGCGAGGTCATGGAGACCGACCGAAGCACCGATGGTGACTTCCGGCTGGTTCGAATCTTGGGCCTGCGCTGCGGCCGGCAGCGCAATCGCGCCCATCGCTGCGAGCGAAGCGAATGCGATCTTTTTCATTCTTGTTATCCTTCGTTTGACCGGCCGCAGGGGGTGCAGCAGGTGGCCAACCATTTAGGAATCGGCGACTTTCTGCGCAATGAACGAAGGTTGGACTTGCCGTTAATGTCAGCCAGACAGTGCATATGGTCCGACCAAGAGCCTTTGGCGATCTACGAACGTCACTCGCGTAGCCGCCATCCTGTGCGAAAAATCACTGCAATAACAAGCGTGCAGAGCGCTAGGAAGCCGATTGTCAGGCCGAGCGACACGCCAATCGGCACATCGGACACACCATAGAAGCTATAACGCAGCCCGCTCACCAGAAACGCGATCGGATTGGCGAGCGCAACCGCATCCCACGGTGCCGGCAATTCGCGGATCGAGTAGAACGTGCCACCCAGAAAGGTCAGCGGCGTGAGGATCAGCATCGGGATGATCCCGAGCTTTTCGAAGCTATCCGCCCAAATACCCAAGATGAACCCGAACAGCGCAAAGCTGGCGGCTACCAGCATGATGTAGAATGCGGCCAGCAGCGGATATTTGATCTCGTAATCGACAAAGAACGTCGCCGTGCCGAGGATGATCGCGGCCAGGATCAGCCCCTTGGTCGCTGCCGCCCCAACGAACCCGGCGAGCGTCTCGGCCACGCCGACGGGTGCGGAGAGCAGTTCGTAGATCGTGCCGGTGAAGCGCGGCATATAGATACCGAAGCTCGCGTTGCTGGTGGTCTCGCCCAGCAGCGTCAGCATCAGCAGGCCGGGAATGATGAAGGCACCGTAAGGCACGCCGCCAATCGGCTCCATCCGCGCGCCGATCACCGATCCGAACACCACGAAATAGAGCGAGGTGGTCAGCACCGGAGAGAGGATCGACTGGAACGCGGTGCGGAAGGCGCGGGCCATTTCACGGCGGTAGATGGCGAGCGCGCTGCGAGCGTTGAAATACATCACGCGGCCTCCTTCTCGCCCAGCAGGCCGACGAAAATGTCTTCCAGCGACGAATCGTGGATGTCGAGACTGGTATAGGCAATGTCCGCGCGGGTTAGCGCCTGGGTCAGCTGCGCCACCTGCGCCCGGCCCCCACCCTGCCCGTTCCCGCCGCGATAGATCAGTTGCATCCCGTCCGCACCAATCTCGACCGGGAACCCGGCAAGCGCAGGCGGAATCGCGGCCAGCGGCGCGGCCAAGGTGATCACTGCCTCGGTGGTGCCGAGCCGCTCCATCATCGCGCGTTTTTCATCTACCATCAGGATACGCCCTCCGCGGATAATGCCGACGCGGTCGGCCATTTCCTCGGCTTCCTCGATGTAGTGGGTGGTGAGGATGATGGTGACGCCGCGCTCTTTCAGCGCCGCAATCTGCTGCCACATGTCTTTGCGCAGTTCGACATCGACACCGGCGGTTGGCTCGTCGAGAAACAGCAACTCGGGCTCATGCGCCAGTGCCTTGGCGATCAGCACGCGGCGCTTCATCCCACCCGACAGGGCGCGAATCTGTGCGTCCTTCTTGTCCCACAGCGACAGGCTGCGCAGGATTTCCTCAAGCCGCGCGGGATTATAGGGGCGGCCGAACAGGCCTTGCGAATAGGCGATGGCGCGCCACACGGTCTCGAACATATCGGTCGCGAGTTCCTGCGGCACCAGTCCGATCCGTGCGCGGGCCTTGCGCCAATCGCGCGACAGGTCTTGCCCGAAGGCCGTGATTGTCCCGCCCGTGGGCCGAACCAGCCCGCATACCGCGCCGATCAGCGTGGTCTTGCCGGCCCCATTCGGCCCCAGCAGCGCAAAGATCTCGCCCGGTCGGATATCGAGATCGACCGAATCAAGCGCCCGCGGGCCATTCTTGTAAGTCTTGGTCAGGCCGCGGATCGAGAGGATAGGTTCATGCATACCAGTGGTTGTGGGGACGCAGGCGCCCCTGTGCAACTCTCCAAACGCTACTTCGCCAAATCGGCGACCGCTTCGAGATCGGCATACTGAACGAAGGAGGTGAGGCTTTGCTCGACCTGGGGATCACCGATCAGCTCGTTCATCGCGATCCGGCCGAGCTCCCCAAAAGCGGCCTCTACACCCGCGTTGTCATTCCCCTTAAGCAGCGGCATTGCTTCATTTCGGCAATCAACCGTGAACAGGCGGGTGAACAGCACCCCCATATTTCGGTCTGCTTCCTCCTTCGCGCCGGGCTTGACCGTGATTGCATCCTGCATGGATTTGGCAGCTCCGATACTCACCGCGATCCAGCGGATCAGCAATAGACGGTCGCGGCCGGTGGTGGAGAGGACCACACATTCGCTTAACGCCTTGGACTCGTCGTTCGGAAAGGCCACTCCTTGGGCTCCGGCGCTGGCTGGCACGAGCAGGGCCAATGCGCCTAGGGCGAGCATGGTCTTGCGGATCATTGGTCATACTCCTTAAGCAGCAGGCTTGAATCGCCATAGGAATAGAAGCGATATTCCTTTTGTATAGCATGGAGATAAGCCGCCATCATCCGCTCGCGCCCCATCAAGGCGCTCACCAGCATCATCAGGGTCGATTTGGGCAGGTGGAAATTGGTCATTAGCCCATCGACCGCCTTGAGCTTGTAGCCCGGTGTGATGAAGATCGCGGTGTCGCCGGCGAAGGGCTGGATGATGCCGTTCTCGTCGACCGCGCTTTCGAGCAGCCGCAGCGAGGTGGTGCCGACCGCGATGATCCGGCCACCCTTGGCGCGGGCTTCGTTGAGCTGGTTGGCGGTCACAGCGGAAATGCGGCCGAACTCGGCGTGCATCTGATGATCGTCGGTATCGTCCACTTTAACGGGCAGGAACGTGCCCGCCCCGACGTGCAGCGTCAGCATCGCCCGCCCGATCCCGGCAGCGTCGATCGCATCGACCAGCCTTTGCGTGAAATGCAGCGAGGCAGTGGGAGCGGCAACCGCCCCTTCCTCGCGCGCGAACATCGTCTGGTAGTCTTCCAGATCCTGCGCATCGACCCCGCGCTTCGACGCGATATAGGGCGGCAGCGGCATGGTGCCTGCGCGGTCGAGCAGGACTTCGACGGGTTCCTCGCCTTCGAAGAACAGCGTGATCGAGCCATCGGGAAGCCGCGCTTCGGCAATCGCGGTGACACCGCCGCCGAAGACGATCTGGTCGCCCTCCTTCACGCGCTTGGCGTTACGGACGAAGGCCTGCCAGCGCCTGAGGTCGAGCCGCTTGTGAAGCGTCGCGCCGATCTTTGCCTCACCATCAGCGCGGCGGCCTTCCAGCTGAGCGGGGATCACGCGGGTATCGTTGAAGACGAGCACATCGCCCGCGTTCAGCAGGCTCGGCAGGTCGCGCACGCCGCAATCCTCGAACGGAGCATCGGCCCCGCGCACAACGAGCATCCGCGCCGCATCGCGCGGGCGCACGGGGCGCAGCGCTATGCGTTCATTGGGCAATTCGAAATCGAACAGGTCAACCTTCATGGCGCGCGCCCCTAGCCCGGTGGCGCGCCCGCGGGAAGCCCCTTAGGGGATCGGCGCGCTCAACATATCCGCCGAAATCGGCGCATCCTGAGGCGGCGCGGGCGGCGGGGGCGGCGGCAGGTTGTCGCTGGCGAGCGAGGCCTGGAGGATATAGGTCGGCGTCGCGGGCGGCTCGCCCCGGTTGATCGCGTCGACCGCTTCCATATTCTCGATCACCCGGCCGAAATTGGTGTATTTCTTGTCGAGGCTGAAGCGCGGGTAGAACACGATGAAGAACTGGCTGTTGGCGCTGTCATCTTCCGACGCGCGCGCCATCGACAACGTCCCGCGCACGTGCGGCATCGGGTTGAATTCGGCCTTCAGATCGGGAAGCTCGCTGCCGCCCTGCCCGGTGCCGGTCGGATCGCCGCCTTGCGCCATGAAGCCTTCGATCACGCGGTGGAACACCACGCCATTGTAAAAGCCTGCGCGGGTGAGCGTCTTGATCCGTTCGGCATGGGCGGGCGCCCACTCGGCAGCCAGGCGGATCTTGACCCGCTGGCCGTTCGACAGATCGAGCACCCAGACGTTCTCGGGATCGACCGTGGGATCAAAATTGATCGGCGGATAGGTGCGCGCGACTGCGGGGACGGCTTCCTCATCCGCCTTTTCGGCATTGTCGCCGAAAGCCTCGGGCGGGGTATCGTCCTTCTGCTTCTGCGCGAACGCCGCCTGCGGGGCGGTAAACAGCAACAGGGCGACAAGGGCAGGCGCAAGCTTGGTGATGATCATGGTTCCATCCGGATTTATGCGGGCGCTTTAGCCCTGCCCGGCTGACACTGCAATGAATGAGAAGCGCATTACCGCGATGGCTGCGCCTCAGTAATCGCCCTTCATTCCCTGCTCGCGCACGCGGGCGTTCACTTCCTCGCACACTGGTTGGCTGACGAAGCGGGCGATGTCGCCGCCATAGACCGCGATTTCCTTGACCAGCTTGGATGCGATCGGCTGGAGCGAGACATCCGCCATCAGGAACACGGTTTCGATGTCGTCGTCGAGCTGCTGGTTCATGCCGGCCATCTGATATTCGTACTCGAAATCGGCCACAGCGCGCAGGCCCCGGATGATGACATTGGCGCCCTGCTTCTGCGCGAACTTCACCAGCAGTGCATTGAAGCCCACCACCTCGACATTGGTGAGGCCCATATTCGCCACTTCGCGTTCCACCATGCGAAAGCGTTCGTCGGTGGAGAACATCGGGTTCTTGGACGGGTTGGTGGTCACGCCGATGATCAGATGATCGACCAGCTTTGACCCGCGCCGGATGATATCGGCGTGGCCGAGCGTGATGGGATCGAATGTCCCCGGGTAAATCCCGATGCGGCGGCTCATGACAATGTCCTCTCCCTTGGTCTGGCGCGTGTTCGGCTCAGGCGATCCGGGCTGACGGCGTGACCCAGACGCTGCCTGATCCGCGCATCTTGTAGACAAAGCCCTCACCCGATCGCATCGCGCTGCGCAGGCCCTGCACCAGCGGGCCAATCGTCACTTCAAGCGAGGCGGAATACATCAGCATGAAATCGCCATCGACCACGACTTCCTCACCCGGGCGCACCGAAACCTCGTCGATCTCGTGAACCGGCACCGGGCTTTCGACCGCAAACACGCCTGAGCCCGTGATCTTGGGCTGCGCCAGACCATTGCCCGAGAACATTCCCGAGATCGACTTGTGCATATGCGTGGTCAGGGAAATCTCTGCCGCGCAGGCATAGAACGCCCGGTCGTCCAGCAGCAGCGCGTCTTGTGGGCCGTCCATCGTCGCCAGCACAAAGTGGCGGCGCACCGGCTCACACCAGATAGTGCCCGATCCTGAATAGCGCGTCGCATGGGCGGATTCGCCCGTCGCCGCTGAGGCGGCGGCGCGCGCGAAGAAGCCCTTGTTCGCTTCGTGGCGGACCACTTCGGCGCTAAGGTTGCCATAGGAATATTGCAGCGCGCCCGGCTCGATCAGGACAGCGGCATTGCTGAGCTCGATTTCGAGCTGGTGCACATCCGTCGGCTCGGCGATGTAGTGCATCTGGCCTTCCACCCCGGTGGGCAGCCCGCGCGCGACCATCTTCTTTTCGACATAGCGATGCACCCTCATGGTGACGCCGCCACGGCTTTCTTCCTGAATCATCTGCCGGAATGCCATCAGCTTTCCCCTCTGTTTGCCGTGAGAACTTCGCTCAGGACTCGCGTTCGACGATAAAACGGGCGAGCGCGCGCAGGATGTCAGCCTCGCTGCCATAAGAGGCGAGCCGCAGGACGGCCTGATCAACCAGCGCGCGGGCCTGTTCGCGCGCCTTATCCGCGCCCATCAGCGTCACGAAGGTCTGCTTGCCCTGACTTTCGTCCTTGCGCAGCGCCTTGCCCGCCTTTTCGATATCACCTTCGACATCGAGCAGATCGTCAGCGATTTGGAACGCGAGACCGATATCGCGGGCATAGGCCCTCAGATGCGCGCGGCCTTGCGGCGCGACCTTGCCGAGGATTGCCCCCATCTCGACACTGGCAGCCAGCAGCGCGCCGGTTTTCAGCTGTTGCAGCCGGGTGATGGTGTGGAGGTCATATTCGACCCCTTCCTCGTCAGCGACCATGTCCATCATCTGCCCGCCGGCCATGCCGTGCATCCCGGACGCCTTGCCGAGCGTCAGAATCAGCTCACTGCGGGTGAAGGGGTCTTCACTGGTGGCATCGTCAGCCAAAATCTCGAAGGCAAGCGCATGGAGCGCATCGCCTGCCAAAACGGCGGTCGCCTCGTCATAGACCTTGTGCAGGGTCGGCTTGCCGTGCCGCAGATCGTCATTGTCCATGCAGGGCAGATCATCGTGGATCAGCGAATAGACATGGATCGCTTCAATCGCCGCGCCCACCCGCATCGCCGCATCACGCGAGACGCCGAACAGGCTTGCGGTGCTGCACACCAGCAGCGGACGCACCCGCTTGCCGCCACCGATGGCGGCATAGCGCATCGCCTCGATCAACCGCGCGCTGGTATCATCGGGCACCGGCAGCAGCGCATCGAACAGCGAATCGATTTCGGACTGCACGTTGCGGATTGCGTCGCTCAGCACATTGCCCTGGGTCTCTGCCAACATTGCTTCAGCCTTCCGCGTCAAAGGCCTGCGTGCCGGTCGCCCGGCCATCGGCTGCCGTCACAATCCGTTCGATCCGGGCCTGCGCCGCGTCAAGCCGCTGCTGGCAGGCAAGCCGCAGCGCCTCTCCGCGCTCATACAGACTGATCGACTGATCCAGCGGCACATCCCCGCGCTCAAGCGCCTGCACGATCTGTTCGAGCGCGGCCAGCGCCTGCTCGAAGCTCATGCCCGCAATGTCTTGTCCGGCAGTTGCCGGTGCTGCTGTGCCTTCGTCCATGGCGCGAAGCATTGACGGGGCGCGCGGGCGCGGTCAAGGCTGGCCGTGACGGGCGGGATCACCAAAACAGGAAATGCACGCAATATGCTCAAGTGGATCATCGCCTATGGCGTCGCAGCCGTATCCTTTCTGGCGTTTGACATCGTCTGGCTGCGCTGGGCGGCGGGCAATCTCTATCGCCCGGTGATCGGCGAGATCATGGCCAAGGACTTCAACGCCGGTGCGGCGATTGCCTTCTATCTGATCTACATCGCGGGGATGACCTGGTTCGCCATCCGTCCGGGGATCGAGAGCGGGACGGTGCAAGCGGCTGTGCTTAACGGCATTTTGCTTGGTGCGCTGTGCTACGCCACGTTCGATCTCACCTCGCAGGCGGTGATGAAGGTGTGGGCGACACATATCAGTGTGCTCGATATCCTGTGGGGCGCGTTCGTGACCGGCGCGGCGAGCGGGATTGCTACATTCGTGGTGCTCCGCTTCGTCCCCGCCACCGCTGCCACGCCAAGCTGAGGCGCACGCTGATTCCATGTTCATCGGCCACTTCGCCCCCGCCTTCGTCGCCGCCGCGATCAGCCCAGAGCGGCCGCGGCTGGGGGTGATGTTCGTGGCGGCACAGCTGGTCGACTGGGCGTTCTTCATCTTCAGCATCATCGGCGTCGAACACATGCGCATCGTCGATCCGCCAGCCAGCGTGATGTCGCCGATCGACTTTCATCACATGCCCTACACCCACAGCCTGATCGGAACCGCGATCTTCGCTGCCGCTTTTCTGGCCGTGGTGGCGGTGCAGCGGCGCGATCTGAAGTTGGGAATGCTCGTCGGGCTTGTGGTGTTGTCGCACTGGCTGCTCGACTGGCTGGTGCACGTGCCTGATCTGACACTGGACGGCACACCGCCCAAACTGGGGCTGGGCCTGTGGGATATGCCGTGGGTCGCGATCCCGTTGGAGCTGGGACTTACGCTTGGCGCTTTCGCTTTCTATTTGCGCCGGACGCGTGGCCCTGCCGGACCGCCTGCGATTCTGATCGGCGTGATGCTGCTGTTGCAGGCGATCAGCTGGTTCGGACCCCACCCGGAGAGCGCCGGGGTCTTCTTCGCCATGCAGGCGCTGCTCGCCTTCGGGATCATGACCGCGCTGGCGACGTGGGTCGGGGAGAATCGCTGGTTCCGCAAACGCGGCAACTTGGCCTTCGCGCTTCAGTAATCTAGGGGGCTGCCCAAGGAGTCCCCGCCCATGTCCCAGTCGACCACCATCACCCCTGAAATCGTCGAACAGCACGGCCTTTCGCCCGAGGAATACGAGCGCGTCCTGCACGCGCTGGGCCGCGAGCCAAACCTTGTGGAGCTCGGCATCTTTTCGGTGATGTGGTCGGAGCATTGCAGCTACAAGTCCTCGCGCCTGCACCTGAAGAAGCTGCCGACCGAAGCGCCGTGGGTGATCTGCGGCCCGGGCGAGAATGCGGGCGTGATCGACATTGGAGATGGGCAGGCGGCCATCTTCAAGATGGAGAGCCACAACCACCCCTCGTATATCGAGCCCTATCAGGGCGCGGCGACGGGCGTTGGCGGCATTCTGCGCGACGTCTTCACCATGGGCGCGCGGCCGATGGCAAACGCCAATGCGCTGCGCTTCGGGCGGCCTGAACACCCCAAGATGAAGCATCTGGTGCAAGGCGTGGTCGCGGGCATCGGCGGCTATGGCAACTGCGTCGGCGTGCCGACCGTGGCGGGGGAGACGAACTTCCACCCGGCCTATGACGGCAACATCCTCGTCAACGCCATGACGGTGGGCGTCGCCGATCAGGACAAGATTTTCTACTCGGCCGCGACCGGCCTCGGCAATCCGATCGTCTATGTCGGCAGCAAGACCGGCCGCGACGGGATCCACGGCGCGACCATGGCCAGCGCCGATTTCGGCGAGGATGCCGATGCCAAGCGGCCGACGGTGCAGGTCGGCGATCCCTTCACCGAAAAGCTGCTGATCGAAGCCTGCCTCGAACTGATGGCGACCGACGCGATTGTCGCCATTCAGGACATGGGCGCAGCGGGCCTGACCTCGTCGTCGGTCGAAATGGCGTCCAAGGGCGGCGCGGGCATCCGGCTCGACATGAACAAGGTGCCGTGCCGCGAGACCGGCATGACGCCTTACGAGATGATGCTTTCGGAAAGCCAAGAGCGGATGCTCATGGTGCTCAAGCCCGGCAAGGAAGCCATGGCCGAGGCGATCTTCACAAAGTGGGAGCTCGAGTTCGCGGTGATCGGCGAAGTCACCGACACAGGCCACATGGTGCTCGAATTCAATGGCGAAGTGGTGTGTGACATTCCGCTCGACCCGCTCGCCGACGATGCCCCACTCTACGATCGGCCTTACCTCTCCAAGGAGGAGTACGCGGTCTGGGCGGGCGTGAAGCCGCTCGGCGAAGTGCCCGCGAGCGATGACATCGCGGCGGACCTGCTGACGATGATGGGCTCGCCCGACCTCGCCTCACGCCGCTGGATTGCCGAGCAGTACGATTCGCAGGTAGGTGCCGACACGCTCCAGACCGGCGGCGATGCGGGCGTGGTGCGGGTGCATGGGACGGGCAAGGCGCTTGCTATCACCACGGATTGCACTCCGCGCTATGTCTTCGCCGACCCGTATGAGGGCGGCAAGCAGGCCATTGCCGAAGCATACCGCAACCTCTGCGCAGTTGGTGCGCGTCCGCTGGCGGTGACCAATTGCCTCAACTTCGCCAACCCACAGCGGCCCGAGATCATGGCGCAGATCGTATACGCCCTCGAAGGCATGGGCGACGCCTGTCGCGCGTTGGACTTCCCGATCGTTAGCGGGAACGTATCGCTCTACAATGAGAGCAAGGCGACCGGCGGTGGATCGGCGATCCTCCCCACCCCGGCCATCGGCGGTGTCGGCATCATCACCGATCTCGAAAAGATGATGACGATGCACTTCAAGCAGGCGGGCGACGCGATCTATCTCGTCGGGCCGGAATTCTGGGCCAAGCCCGATCCGACCCGCTCGCACCTCGGCCAGTCGCTATGGCTGCGCGTGGTCAAGGGCATGGAAGCCGGCCGCACCCCGCCGACCGATCTCGTGGTCGAGCGTACGGCGGGCGAGATCATCCATGAGTTGATCGCCGATGGCCTCGTCAACGCGGTGCATGACCTTAGCGATGGCGGCCTTGCCGTGGCGCTGGCGGAAATGGCGCTGGCGGGCGGTATTGGTGCCGAGGCCGATCTGGCGGGCAACCCCGATTACACGCCTGCGCAGTGGTGGTTCGGCGAGGATCAGGGGCGCTATCTGGTGACCGTCCCCGATGTCGCAGCGCTCAACGCCGCGCTCGCCAAGGGCACGCGCGATGCGGACACGGCGCAAATCGGCTTCCAGCGGATCGGCACCGTGGGCGGCGATCATGTGCTCGGCATCCCGCTCAGCGAATTGCGCGCCGCAAACCAGCGGTTCTTCGACGAGTGGATGGAAGCCTGAGCGGTGACCTCCGGCTATTCCGTCACACCGCTTGTCAAGAAGCTGAACTTGCGTGACGGGATGCGGGTGTGGTTCGACGCCATGCCCGAAGATGTCATCGACGAGATCGACGAATATGCGCTCGAACTGTTCTTCGTCGCCGATCCGGCCGAGGGAATTGATGCCGCGCATATCTTCGTCACGACCCGCGCTGTGCTGGAGACGCAGCTCACCGCGCTGCGCCATCAGATCTCGCCTGAAGGTCAGATTTGGGTGAGCTGGCCGAAGAAAGCCGCCAAGGTCGAAACCGACATCACCGAAGACACGATCCGCGACATCGCCCTGCCCCTCGGTCTGGTCGACACCAAGGTCTGCGCGATTGATGAGGTCTGGTCAGGCCTCAAGCTGGTGATCCGCAAGGAACTGCGCTGAAACCTCAGGCCGCCTGCGCGCCGGCCCTGCCTAGCGTAAGATCCTCACGCATCATGCCCTCGCCCTCAAGGATCGCAAGACACTGGCGGTAAACCTCGGGCTTGCCGATGCCGAGCCGCGCCCGCGCTTCGCCGATATCTTCACGCATCAGCGCGGCGATATCCTGATGCGCGATCTTCGAGGCCGCTCGGCCCAGCTTGCGGCCCTCCTTGATCGCGGCGAACAACGGCGCCTTGGAGCCGCTCACCTTCTTGATCTGACGCGCGCCAGCATAGGCGATGAACAGGATGCCGGCGTTATGGTTCTGCTCGTAGGAGAAGCCTAGCAGGCTCACCTCGCCCAGCGCATCGCGGCCATAGCCGGTCAGCACATGGAACAGATCATGTGTGTCGCGCAGCCGGTCGAAATACCATTGGGTCTGATCGCGCGGCAAACTTTCGGGCGGCGCCCATCGGTGGCTCTCGGCCACGAGCCCCGCCGCCGAAAGGCCCTCGCGCTTCATGAAGGCGATATAATGCGCCGCGACGCTGTTCGGCGCGCAATCTGCCCAGCGCGTGTGATCATCGAGCATGGCGGGGATATCCACGCCTTCTGCCAGAAAGCTTTGGCCCTCGGGCGAGCGGATGAAATCGCGCGCCTGCGCATGGCTGCGCCTGCCTTTGGTCGCTTCGATGATGTGGAACACCTGTTCGGTGTCCTCCTTGTCATCGACCAGCTTGCCGAAATGGTGCAGCACCTTGAGCGGACGGAAACCTGAAACCTTGCGTTCGGGGGCAAGCAGCGGAAGATCGGTGAAGGCCATCGAGTAACGTCCTTTGCGCGAGTCGCGAATTAGGTTCAGGAAATGCCACTTACATCAGTGTCAGTTAATTGTCCATTGCCCACTCGATCGAGGTTACACGCCCACCGATGAACGATCATGACGCCCATCCCTATACCCTGCTGCACCTGTCTGATGACGAGGCGATTGCCCGCGCGCAGGACTTTGCTGAACGCCTAAAACAGCGCCGCACCTGCCGCTGGTTCTCCGACGCGCCCGTCCCGCGCGGCGTGATCGAAGCCGCCATTGCCGCAGCTGGAAGCGCGCCTTCGGGTGCCAATCATCAACCCTGGCACTTCGCCGTCATCTCGTCGCCTGACCGCAAGCGCGCGATCCGCGAAGCGGCGGAGGCTGAGGAGCGACGGTTCTATGGCGCGGACGGCGATGAGCCCAAGGCAGGCGCGCAATGGCTAACGGCGCTCAAGGACCTGGGCACCGATGCCGACAAACCCTTCCTCGAAACCGCACCCTATCTGATTGTCGTCTTTGCCCAACGGAAGGGCGGGATCGCCGAGGACGGGGAGACGCAGAACTACTACGTCAATGAAAGCGTCGGCATTGCCTGCGGGTTGCTGCTGGCGACGTTGCACGAGGCGGGTGTCGCAACGCTTACCCACACGCCGTCCCCGATGGGTTTCCTGCGCCGGATCTGCGGGCGGCCCGAATGGGAGAAGCCGGTGATGATCATCGTCGCAGGCCGCCCTGCCCCGGACGCAACCGTCCCGGTCCATGCATTGGTCAAGAAACCGATGGAGCAAATCGCCAGCTGGCTGTGACGCTCGGGTTTACGCGGCGAGCAGTTCCGGTTCGGCCGCCACTTTGCTGGCGAGCAGGTTATAGGGGTCAATGCCCTCGGCCTGCCAGATACGGTGACATTCGCGATATTGCGTCGGCTGCGGAATACGCAGTTCGGCGCGCACGTCTTCGAGCGGCCGTGCGAGCAATTCGCGGATCGACTGCGCGATCAACGGCGGCGCACCCTTGCCCGTGCGATGAGCTTCGCGCACCGCGCCGAAGACCGGTGCCGCGCTGCCCTTGGCCATCTTCTTGATGTTGGCTGCACCGGCATAGCCGATCAGCAGGTGGCCCTGACTGGGTGACTGGCCGTGCGTGAACAGCAGCACGCAGGTCTCGCCCAGCGCATCGCGGCCATAGCCGGTGAGGATGTGGAACAGGTCATGCGTATCGCGCGAACGGTTGATGAACCACTCGACGAGATCAGGATAGCGCGGCCGACCGCTGCGATCGGATTCCGCAACGAGACCGGCGGCGGATAGGCCTTCCGCTTCCATGAAGTCGCAATAGGCGTGCGCCAGACTGCCCTTGGGCGTGCGACGAAGAGCGGCGTGATCATCTAGGATTTCGGGGAGAAAGGGCTCGGTCGAACGCAGGAACTCACCGCGCTCGGACAGTGCGAGCGCACTGACGCGGGGCAGGAAGTCCTTCGACGGGGGCGATTCGAAAATCTTGAAGACGAGGCTGGTGTCTTCCTTGTCCTTCATCAGCCCCTGAAAGCTGCGCACCGCGCGCAGTGGGCGATAGCGGGCCGGCGCGCGTTCGGGGTGCAGCAACACCGTCCCATCAGGGGCGAACATCTGGGTGTAGGTGTCTCGATCAGTGCGGCTCATGCGGAGGGGTCCTTACAAGGTGGGCTACGACTAGCCCGGACTTGCTTACATGAATGTTAATAGCCGATTCGGTCCTCTAAATGAAACCCTTTTTTCGGGTGCCCGTTCCCATCCGGCGTTCAGCCCTCACGCCACGAACCGCGGGGTATCCCCAGCAAGGTCAGGACAGCCGTAAGATCAGCGGCATCGACACGGCCATTGGCGGCCGCGCGCGCCTTGGGCTTGGCGCGGTAGGCAAAGCCATAGGTCGCCGCTTCGATCATCGGGATGTCATTGGCCCCGTCTCCGGTGGCGAGGCTATGTGCGCCCTCGCCCAGCCCCGCCAATTCATCACGCAGTACCGCAGCCTTGACCGCACTATCGGTGATCGGGCCGATCAGCCCCCCGGTGAGCTTGCCGCCTTCGACCCCAAGCCGGTTGCCGACCACCCGGTGAAAGCCAAGCATCTCAGCCACGGGATCAGCGAAGTGGTGAAAGCCGCCGGTCACCAGCACCGTCCGCGTGCCGAGCGCCGCCAGGGTCGCCACCAGCACCTTCGCCCCCGGCGTCGCCGTGATCCGGTCAGCGAGGCAGGCGTGGATTGCGCTTTCGTCCAGACCCGCAAGCAGCGCCACCCGCTCACGCAAGGCAGCCTCAAAATCGAGTTCGCCCTGCATCGCGCGTTCCGTGATCGCGGCGATTTGCGGCTTCAAGCCGGCGTAATCCGCCAACTCGTCGATGCACTCCTGTCCGATCATGGTCGAATCCATGTCCGAGACGAACAGTTGCGGCACTTCGATCGACCCGCGCGCAACCAGCATCGCGGCAGGCTCGAACACTGCGTCGATTGCGTCCAGCACGGCGGAGGGATCGCCCTCACCCATATGCAGTTCCAGCACGCCGTCATCACCTTCCGGCATGGCGGCTGCTTCCAGCGGCACGCCGCTTTGCGCCAAAGCACCGGACAGCGCATCGAGACGCGTTTCACATTCTGTCGTCTCTGCTATCAGCCGCGCAATGAGCATTCCTGTATCTCCACCAGCACCGCTCGCGCTCATTGCAGGGCCGACCGCGAGCGGCAAGAGCGCGATTGCGCTCGCACTGGCCCACGCCCTCGCCGAGACCGGCCAGCGGCCTGTCATCATCAATGCCGATAGCGCGCAGGTCTATGCCGATTTGCAGGTGCTCTCCGCGCGTCCTTCCGAGGATGAGATGGAGGGCATCGAGCATCGCCTGTTCGGGGCATGGGATGGGGCCGAGGCGTGCTCGGTCGCGGCTTGGGCGGCAGCGGCCAAGGAGGAGATTGCAGCGTGCCATGCGGCGGGCGATGTGCCGATCCTGGTCGGGGGCACTGGTATGTATGTGAAGGTGCTGATCGAAGGCATCGCCCCGATCCCCGAGATTGATCCCGCCGTGCGTAGCGCTGTGCGCGCCCTGCCCGAGGATGCGGCTTACAAGCTGCTCCAGTTGGAAGATCCCTTGCGCGCCGCCGAGCTTGATCCGGGAGATCGCCAGCGGATCGCCCGCGCGCTTGAGGTGAAACGCTCGACCGGCGTAACGCTCGGCGATTGGCAGCTCGCCAAGGCAGGCGGGATCGGGGACGAGGTGACGCTCTACCCGCTGGTGCTCGAACCTGACCGGCCGTGGCTCTACGAGCGCTGCGACCTGCGTTTCGCAGCAATGCTGGAAGCGGGCGCGATTGCCGAGGTCGAAGCCCTGCTCGCCCGCCAGCTAGACCCCGATTTGCCGGTCATGCGCGCCATCGGCGTGCCCGAGATTGCCGCGTTTCTCTACGAGGAAATCACCTACGAAGCGATGATTGCCGCCGGCGCGCAAGCGACCCGCAACTTTGCCAAACGCCAGTTCACGTGGTTCCGCCGCCAACCCCCGGCGGAATGGCCTCGGGTGGCTCTCGGGTATGAATCCGAAAGTATCGAAGTGGATGCCCATTTCGCATCATTATTGCGCAATTAAGGGTTGACCTATCAGATTATAACCTTTAGCGGCGACATCAATCGGCCCGATGCGCCCCCTGCGTCGGGCCAGTTTTGTTGTTAACGCCCTGTCCGTGCGGCCCTTTCTGGCTTCATGCGATCCAATAGATGGAGTTGCCCCGTGCCCGGCAAGCCGGACTCTGCCCCGACCAAGCGGCCTTCGGACAATAGCAGCGCCATGAGCGGCGCGGCGATCCTTGTGCAGTGCCTGATCGAACAGGGCGTCGAATATGTCTTCGGCTACCCCGGCGGCGCGGTGCTGCCGATCTATGACGAATTGTTCGGCGATGAACGCATCCGCCACATTCTCGTCCGCCACGAAGCAGGCGCGGCCCACGCGGCAGAGGGCTATGCGCGCTCGACCGGCAAGCCGGGCGTGGTGCTGGTCACCTCAGGCCCCGGCGCGACCAATGCGATCACCGGGATTGCCGACGCGTGGATGGATTCGATCCCGTTGGTCGTCATCACCGGGCAGGTGCCCACTAGCCTGATCGGCACGGACGCGTTTCAGGAAGCCGACACGATCGGCATCACCCGACACTGCACCAAGCACAATTATCTGGTGAAGGACCCGGCTGATCTGGCCGCGACGATCAAGGAAGCCTTCCTGATCGCCACCACCGGCCGCCCCGGTCCGGTCGTGATCGACATCCCCAAGAACGTGCAGATCGCCGTCCCCTCGGAACGCCGTGCGCTCACGCGGGCAGGCGCGCATCGCTATGCGCCGCAGACGGTTGCTCCGGTCGAGCAGATCATTGAAGCGGTCGAACTGATCGCCAATGCGCAGCGGCCGATCTTCTATACCGGCGGCGGCGTCATCAATTCCGGCCCGGAAGCAAGTCGCCTGCTGCGCCAGTTGCAGGACATTACGGGCGCTCCGGTCACGTCCACCCTGATGGGCCTTGGCGCCTTCCCTTCGCAGCACCCCGATTGGCTCGGGATGCTCGGGATGCACGGCACCTACGAAGCCAATATGGCGATGAACAAGTGCGACGTGATGGTCTGCATCGGCGCGCGTTTTGACGACCGAGTGACCGGACGGCTCGACGCTTTCTCGCCGGATTCCAAAAAGATCCACATCGATATCGACCGCTCTTCGATCAACAAGACGGTGCCGGTCGACATGGGCATCGTCGGCGATTGCGGCACGGTGCTGGCGCAGATGATCGAGGCGTGGGGCGCACGGCAAGCGCGCAATCTCGGCGAATGGAAAGCGCGGATTGCCGGTTGGCGCGCGCGTGAGTGCCTCGCCTATCCCGAGCGCTCGGTGAAGCATCCGGGCATGATCATGCCGCAGAAGGCGGTTGAACGGCTCCACGCCCTCACCCACCGCCGCAATCCGATCATCACCACCGAAGTCGGCCAGCACCAGATGTGGGCGGCGCAGTATTTCGGGTTCGAAGACCCGAACAAGTGGCTGACCAGCGGCGGCCTCGGCACGATGGGCTATGGCCTGCCCGCCGCGATCGGCGCGCAGCTTGGGCACCCGGACGCGCTGGTGATCGACATCGCGGGCGAAGCCTCGATCCAGATGAACATCCAGGAACTCGGCACCGCGAGCCAGTATCGCCTGCCGGTCAAGATCTTCATCCTCAACAACGAATATATGGGCATGGTCCGCCAGTGGCAGGAACTGACCTATGAAAGCCGCTATTCGAACTCCTACTCCGACAGCCTCCCCGATTTCGTGAAGCTCGCCGAGGCCTATGGCTGGAAGGGCATCCGCATCACTGAGGAGCGCGATCTGGATGACGGGATCATGCGGATGCTGGATCATCCCGGCCCCGTGATTGTCGATTGCCTCGTCGCGCAGGATGCCAACTGCCTGCCGATGATCCCATCAGGCGCGGCGCATACCGACATGATGCTGTACGGCGACAAGGTCGACGGCACGATGGACGACGAGGCCAAGGCGCTGGTCTAAGGCCGCTGCTTTACGGGAAACCATGCAATGAAAATCACCGAAGCGGCCTCCGAACGCCATGTGCTGACCGTGATGGTCGATAACGAGCCGGGCATCCTCGCCAAGATCACCGGCCTGTTCACCGCGCGCGGCTACAACATCGACAGCCTGACCGTGGCTGACATCACCGAAGATCACGCCGTCAGCCGCATCACCATCGTCACCAACGGCCCGCCGTCGGTGATTGACCAGATCGAAGCGCAGCTTGAGCGGTTGGTGCCGGTGCACAAGGTGCTCGACCTCACCACCGCCGGGCCGCACGTCGAGCGCGAGCTGGCGCTGATCAAGGTCACGGGCACCGGCGAAAAGCGGGTCGAGGCGCTGCGCCTCGCCGATATTTTCCGCGCGCGGCCGGTCGACACCACGACCGAAAGCTTCATCTTCGAAATCACCGGCCCGCCCGAAAAGGTCGACAGCTTCATCGCATTGATGCGCGAGCTGGGGCTGGTCGAGGTCGGCCGCACCGGCGTCGTCGGGATGCTGCGCGGGCCGCTGGGGGCATGATTTTTTAAGATTTACGTCTTCCCGGCGCAGGCCGGGATCCATTTTCACTAGCGCCGGAACTGGGTTCCGGCCTTCGCCGGAATGACGAGGAAGAAGAAATGAAAGTCTACTACGACGCCGATGCCGATCTCAATCTGATCAAGCCCAAGAAGGTCGCGATTGTCGGCTATGGCTCGCAGGGCCATGCCCATGCGCAGAACCTGCGCGACAGCGGTGTAGCCGAAGTCGCCATCGCCCTGCGCGAAGGTTCGGCGACTGCCAAGAAGGTCGAAGCGGCCGGCTTCAAGGTGCTGACCAACACGGCGGCCGCGCAGTGGGCCGACCTCATCATGATCCTCGCGCCCGATGAACATCAGGCGGCGATCTGGGAGAATGACATCAAGGGCCACATGAAGCCGGGCTCGGCGCTCGCCTTTGCTCACGGCCTCAATGTTCACTTCGGCCTGATCGAGCCGCCCGCCGATATCGACGTGATCATGATCGCGCCTAAGGGCCCGGGCCACACCGTGCGCAGCGAGTATGTGAAGGGCGGCGGCGTGCCGTGCCTGATCGCCATCCATCAGGACGCAAGCGGCGCGGCGCATGACGTAGCGCTGGCATATGCATCGGCGGTCGGCGGTGGTCGCTCGGGCATCATCGAAACCAACTTCCGCGAAGAGTGCGAAACCGATCTGTTCGGCGAGCAGGCTGTGCTGTGCGGCGGGATCACGCACCTCATCCAGGCCGGTTTCGAAACGCTGGTCGAGGCCGGTTACGCCCCCGAAATGGCCTATTTCGAGTGCCTCCACGAAACCAAGCTGATCGTCGACCTGCTCTATGAAGGCGGCATTGCCAACATGCGCTATTCGATCTCGAACACCGCCGAGTACGGCGACATCACCACTGGCCCGCGGATCATCACCGATGAGACCAAGGCCGAAATGAAGCGCGTGCTCGCCGACATCCAGTCGGGCCGTTTCGTGAAGAACTTCGTGCTCGATAACCGTGCAGGTCAGCCCGAACTTAAGGCCGCGCGCAAGCAGGCTGCGGCTCACCCGATCGAGCAGACCGGCGAAAAGCTGCGCGCCATGATGCCGTGGATCGCCGCCAACAAGCTGGTCGACAAGGCCAAGAACTGACGCCAAAGCAATGGCCTGATGTTTGAGGGCCGCAACGCTAAACTGGTATACACGGCGATCGCCATTATCTGGGTGGTGATCGTCGTGCGTGCCGCGTTCAACGTCAAAGGGCCGGAAGATTTCGTCGTCACCGTCGCGCAAAGCGAAGTGCAGGCCTTCGCCCGCGAGCGGCTTAACGCGATGCAGGCACGTTCCTTCGCCGAGAAGGTCGAACTCTGCGCCATCGTGTTCGAAACCAGCACGGGCGACCTCGACGCCACCGAGGTAAAGGTGGGCGATGAAGCGACCTGCGATCTGCGCTATTTCGACGAACCGGGCATGGCCCCGCTGGCCAGCATCCACACGCATGGCGCTTTCGATGAGAATTACGACAGCGAAGTGCCGTCGTTGATCGATCTGGAAGCTGACATTGAAAGCCAGATCGATGGCTATGTCGCGACCCCGGGTGGCCGCCTGTGGCGGGTCGATTGGCAGCAGGAGCGTGCCGTGCTGGTCTGCGCAGAAGGCTGCCTGCGACAAGACCCCGCCTATCGCCCTTGCCCCGGCGATCTGATTGCTCCGGCTTATTCGTCAGCGCAACTGACCGCGCGGAATCGTCGGACTGTCGTGCAGTGCTGACGGACCGTGTATTGGCTGGAACCGTGATGGCTCCTGCGAATTGGGACCTTTTGAAGAAGGAGACCTATTCGATGAACCGTTATGCTTTTGCAGCTGCCACTGCCGCCGCTCTTGCCGGAGTTACCGGCGGAATTGCCGCCGCGCCCACGATCTTTGCGCAAGGTGCGCCGCAGGTGCCCGGCGTGCAGGACCCCGCGCGCGTCACCGCCGGGACCTATGCGCTGGATGCAGGTCACACGCTGGTGGGATGGGAAGTCAGCCACTTCGGCTTCAACGACTATCTCGGCCTGTTCGGCAACATCACCGGGACGATGACGATGGACCCGGCCAACATTGAAGCCGCAAAGGTCGAGGTCATGGTGCCGATCGCCGAAGTCAGCGTTGCCAGCGCGGGCCTCAAGGATCACCTCCTGCGCCCCGGCAAGGACGGCGGCGCACCTGATTTCTTTGGCCCGACCCCGGGAATGGCAACCTTCACTTCGACCAAAGTGGTCAAGACGGGCGCCATGACGGCTGACGTCACCGGCACGCTCACCATGAACGGCAAGAGCGCGCCTGTGACCCTCACCACGGAATTCGTCGGCGCGGGTGCCAATCCCTTCAACAAGAAGGACACCGTCGGCTTCCACGCCCGTACAACCATCGACCGCACCCAGTGGGGCGTGAACTACGCAGCGCCCTTCGTCGGCAAGGACGTGACGCTCACGATCAGTGCGGCGTTCGAAAAGCAGTAAGAGCGCCAGAGTGGCTGGCGGGACGCAAAGCCCGTCAGCCACGCTTAGCACTGCGGATCAGAACCCGAACCAGGATGATCCGCTATAGGTCTTACCCGACGGGGTCTTTGCCCAGTTGGGGCCGCCCTTGGCGATGAACCCGGCGGTGTTCTTGCGCCACTTTGCCCGGATGTCCTGATCGTAATTCAGGTAGAGCTTGCCGCCGACGATGTCGAAGGCGGTCGGGTCACCCGGCGCGAGATAGCCTTGCGCCATCGCCCAGGCGCAATGGCCGCCATATTGCGGGGCATAGGCAATCGGATTGGCCTTGAACGCGGCAGCATTGGCCTCGCTCGAAAAGTGCCAGTCGGCCCCCTTCCACTTCAACTTGTAGCGGGCATTGCCCTTCACCGGCGCGCCCGTGCCGCGAAAATAGCTGACCGTGTCATAGCCGCCCACCGCGACCTTCGCGCCCTCTGTGCCGACATAGATGCCGCCGTCCGCCATCGCAGCAGTCGGCACGGTGAGCGGGGCCAACACGGCAGCAAGTGCCAGAAGCAAGCGGTTCATTTTCATCGAAAGCTGTCCTTCTCCTGAGCCGCTGCGCAATCGGTGGAGCCGATCATCAGCGCTGCGGCGTCTGCCCATCTTTCGACAGCTTCGGGCGAAACGTGACAGGCCTGCGCAAAAATGTTCGACAGGGCCGATCGCCTGTTTCAAGACAGTGGCCAGATGCGCCTCACCGATTGCCACAATATCGACGATTTCCGGGTGCTGGCGAAGGCGCGCCTGCCCTTCCCCGTGTTCGACTATATCGACGGCGCGGCCGATGACGAATTGACCAAGGCACGCAACACCGCCGCCTTTGCCGAGGTCGATCTGGTGCCCGATGTCCTCGCCGGTGTGGCCGAGATCGATACCTCCTGCACCATCCTAGGGCGCAAGTCGGCGCTGCCGCTGATGCTCTCACCCACGGCGGTGCAACGCGCGTTTCATTGGCAGGGCGAGCGGGCCGTGGCCAAGGCGGCTGAGAAGTACGGGCTGTGGTTCGGCATTTCGAGCCTCGCCACCCGCTCGATTGAGGAAATCGCCGCACTGACCAGCGGGCCGAAGCTGTTCCAGCTCTATGTCCACAAGGACAAGGGGTTGAACACCCACATGATCGAGCGGTGTCAGGCGGCGAAGTTCGATGCGCTGGCGCTGACGGTCGACACGATTGTTTCCGGCAAGCGGGAGCGGTGTTTGCGCTCTGGCTTCACCACCCCGCCGCGTTTCACGCCTGCGAGCATCTGGAGCTACGCCACCCGCCCGCGCTGGACGCTCGATTACGTGCTGCGCGAGAAGTTTCGTCTGCCCAATCTCGATACCCATGTGACCGAAGGCAGTGGGCAGGCGGTGAGTATTGCGCAGTATTTCAACACGATGCTCGATACGTCAATGGACTGGGATACAGCCGCCCGCATCCGCGAGCAGTGGGGCGGCACTTTCGTCCTGAAGGGCGTGATGAGCGCCGCTGATGCCCGCCGCGCGGTCGCAATCGGCGCGGATGCGATCATGATTTCCAACCACGGCGGACGGCAGTTGGACGGGAGCCGCGCGCCCTTCGATCAACTGCCTGAAATCGTCGATGCGGTCGGCGGGCAGATTGAGATTATCTGCGATGGCGGTGTCCGGCGCGGCACTCATGTCTTGAAAGCCTTGTGTTCGGGCGCAACCGCAGCGTCAGGCGGGAGGCTGTACCTCTATGCGCTGGCCGCCGCGGGGCAAGAGGGGGTCGAGCGCGCGCTGGGCATCCTCAAGGACGAGTTGGAGCGGGGAATGCGGCTGATGGGCGTGACCCGGATCGACCAGCTGACATCCGACCGGCTGCGACATCGCGGTTAGGGCAGCCAAGAATGTCATAATCCGGTAACGCAAAAGGCGTTTTGGCGAGCAAACCATAGGGAATGGACCGACACCCATGATCACCGCAGCCCGCACCTTGCCGCTTGCCCTTGCCGCCCTCGCCCTCACAGCTTGCGGGAGCGAGCCCGAGCAGCCGGGCAATGATGCCGAAAGCTTCGCCGCGCGGATTGGCGCTGGTGAGGCGACACCGGCGCCCGGTGCGACGCCCGCGCCTGCTACGACAGCCACGCCGCAGATCGCGACCCCGCTTCCCGGTGCGGCGCCCGGCCCCTTCGCCAAGGGCACGCTCACCGATCCGGCCTCACGCACCTGCGGCGCGCCGCTGATGGGGCCGTTCATCGGCAAGCTCGCCGATCAGGCCACCCGCGCCGAGATCGCCAAGATGCTCGGCCGCACCGACAACCTGCGCTTTGTCGCCTTTGGCAGCGCCGGGACGGTCAACCCCGACGCAACCAATCCGCGCCTGTCGATCATGCTCGATGCGCAGAACATCATCCGCGATGCGCGCTGTGGGTGACCGCACAGTTGAAACAAGCGCCATTCCCGGCTTGCACCCCGCGCAATAATCGGCATAGACAGCTCGCATGACGCGGAACGGACTTACGCTGCTTCGACTTATGCGCCCTTGGGCGTAGGCGGCCGCGCGCGAAGATCAGCGCGGCACCGCTCCCAAGGGTAACCTGCCGCAGCTTCCCATTCCCTTTCGCGACGAGCCATCCACCATGCCCATGCTCAAGCAGCCTTCCGCCAAATATCGCCCGTTCGGCCAGATCAACCTGCCCGATCGCCAGTGGCCGTCCCGCATGATCGAGAAGGCCCCGCGCTGGCTTTCGACTGACCTGCGCGACGGCAACCAATCGATCATCGATCCGATGGACGCGGTGAAGAAGCGCCGCTTCTTCGACCTGCTGCTGGAAATCGGCGTCAAGGAAATCGAAGTCGGCTTTCCCAGCGCAGGCGCGACCGAGTTTGATTTCATCTCCGGCCTCGTAAAGTCCGACGCGATCCCCGATGACGTGATCGTGCAGGTGCTCACGCAAAGCCGCGAAGACTTGATCCGCACCAGCTTCGCCAGCCTCGAAGGCGCGCGCGCGGCCATCGTCCACCTCTACAACGCGGTCAGCCCCGCATGGCGCGACATCGTGTTCCGCATGAGCAAGGACGAGGTGAAAGCCATCGCCGTTGCAGGCGCCAAGGTGATGCGCGATGAAGCGGCGCGCTATCCCGGCACCGATTGGCACTTCCAGTATTCGCCGGAAACCTTCTCCACCGCCGAGCTCGATTTCAGCATCGAGGTTTGCGCGGCCGTGATGGAGGTGCTTCAGCCTACCCCCGAACACCCGATCATCCTCAACCTGCCCGCCACGGTCGAAGCGGCGACGCCCAATATCTATGCCGACCAGATCGAGTATTTCGGCCGTCATCTGCCGAACCGGGAAAGCGCGGTCCTCTCGCTCCACACCCACAATGATCGCGGCACCGGCGTTGCGGCGGCGGAGTTGGGCCTGATGGCAGGTGCGGACCGCGTCGAAGGCTGCCTGTTCGGCAATGGCGAGCGCACCGGCAATTGCTGCCTCGTGACCATGGCGCTCAATCTCTACACGCAGGGCGTCGAGCCCGGCCTCGATTTCTCGGACATCGACCGGGTGATCGAGACGGTCGAATATTGCAACGACATCCCCGTCCACCAGCGCCACCCCTATGGCGGCGAACTGGTCTATACGGCCTTTTCGGGCAGCCATCAGGACGCGATCAAGAAAGGCTTCGAAGCCCGCGATACGCAGAATGACGAGCAGTGGCGCGTGCCTTATCTGCCGATTGATCCGGCCGACCTCGGGCGTTCTTATGAAGCCGTGATCCGCGTCAATTCGCAGTCCGGCAAGGGCGGGTTCGCCTGGGTGCTGGAGAAGGATCAGGGCCTCAAGCTGCCCAAGAAGATGCAGGCCGATTTCTCGCGCCATGTGCAGCACATGGCCGACGAATTGGGCCGCGAACTCAACGCCGCCGATATCTGGGACGCGTTCCGCAAGGCCTATCACGTCAAGACCCACCCCAAGCATTTTCAACTGGTCCGCTACGAGGAAAGCCGGGCAACCGATGGCACCCGCATCTTTGCCGGGACCATCGCCGTCGAAGGCGCGGAGCAAAGCGTTTCGGGCCGCGGCAATGGCCTCATCTCCAGCGTGATGGGCACCTTGCGGGAAGCCTTCGGGGTCGAGCTTGAGGTTGTCGACTACACCGAGCACGCTCTGGGCGCAGGCACCGATGCGCGCGCGGCGGCCTATCTCGAATGCCGCGCGCCGGACGGGCGCACCATCTGGGGTTGCGGGATCGACGAGGACATTGCCACCGCGAGCGTCCGCGCGGTGCTGTCCGCCGCCAACGCGGCCGTCGCGTCCCCCGCCGCCTGACCGTCCGCGCTTGCGCCGTGCCGGATTTCGGCGCAACTTGGGCAGCAAGGGAGGAGAGGCAGGCAATGACCAGTTGGGAGCAAAATCCCCCCGTACCGACCGCGCCCATGGGGCCGCAGATTGCGGATGACCTGGCGTGGAGCGACCTTACTGCCGCGCTCGGCGCAGGCTGGCGCGATTTTCTCGCCATGCCGCGCTTCGGGCTGTTTTTCGGCGGAGTCTATGTGCTGGCCGGCCTCGCAATCGGGTGGTTCACGGTCACTGGCGGTGAGCTGACCTGGCTGATCCCGGCGATTGCGGGCTTCCCGCTGGTCGCGCCCTTCGTCGCTGTCGGCTTGTATGAAGCAAGCCGCCGCCGCGCTGCCGGAGAGGCCTTGTCATGGCGCGCGGTGCTGGGCGCGTTGAAGGGGCATGATGACGATCAGATCCTGTCGATGGGTGTGATCGTGTTCGTCGCCTTCTCGTTCTGGATGATCGTCGCCCATGCGATTTTCGCAGTGTTCATGGCGGAAAGCGGAATGGGGCACGATCCGATCGCCGCCTTTCTCACGCCGCCGGGCCTCGCCATGCTGGCGGTGGGAAGCGCGGTCGGCGGGCTGATGGCCTTTGCCTTCTACGCGATGACTGTGATCAGCCTGCCGCTGCTGGTGGAACGCAAGGTCGATTTCCTCACCGCCATTTTCACCAGCCTAGGCGTGGTGCGGCGCAATTTCGCGGTGATGCTCGGCTGGGCGGCGGTGATTGCCGCGCTGCTGTTCGTGGCGATGCTGCCGGGGTTCCTCGGACTGATCGTAGCATTGCCGGTGCTGGGCCACGCGACATGGCATCTCTATGTGCGGGCGGTGGGCTGACGGCCATTCACATAACAACAAGCGGAGAGAGCCTTGAACACCCCGACCCACACGCCCGAGGACATCCTCGAACCCGATCTGCCGATCATCGATCCGCACCATCACCTATGGGATTTGCGGCCGATGCTGGGCATGTTCCCCGAGCCACATCACCACTTCGTCGCCGCGCTGGTCGATAATGCGCATTACACCTTCGACCAGCTTCACGCCCATCTGACCACCGGCCACAATATCATCGGCACAGTCTTCATGGAGTGCGGGGCGTTCTACAATGGCGCCTATGGCGATGCCTTGAAGCCGGTTGGTGAAGTGGAGTTTGTCAACGGCGTCGCAGCGCAATCGGCGAGTGGGTTGTATGGCCCGTCGCGCTATTGCGCGGGAATTGTCGGCCACGCCAACCTGATGCTGGGGAGCGAGGCTGGTGCGGTGCTCGATGCGCTTCATGCGGCGGCCCCGCGCCGGTTCAAGGGCATCCGCCACGCGGGTGCCTGGGATGCTGACGCCAATGTCCTAGGGCCGCCGTTCCATCACCCTGAAGGCTTGTATCGTGACGCCACCTTCCGCCAAGGCTTCGCCGAATTGGGCAAGCGCGGGATGACCTTCGATGCCTGGGTGCTGGAACCCCAGTTACCCGATGTGATCAATCTGGCGCGCGCGTTCCCTGATCAGCCGATCTGCCTCGATCATTGCGGCACGCCGGTCGGAGTCTCGGCCTACAAGGGCAAGCTGCACGAACGCTTTGATGAATGGCGCCGCAATATCCACGCGCTCGCCAAGTGCGAGAACGTGGTGGTGAAGCTCGGCGGTCTCGCCATGGCGTTCTGCGCCCTGCCCGAAGATGGGCCCGCCGCGGGCCACGGATCGGAGCATCTGGCCGCGCTATGGCGGCCCTATATCGAAACCTGCATTGAGGCCTTCGGGCCGGATCGCGCGATGTTCGAAAGCAATTATCCGGTCGATTACTGGGGCGCGGATTACGCGGTGTTGTGGAACGCCTTCAAACGTCTCACCCGCAGCGCCAGCGCAGACGAGAAGGCGGCGCTCTATGCCGGGACTGCGGCGCGGTTCTACGGAATCGAACATCTGCTCGCCTGAGGCAGTAACAAGGCTCGCGCAGGCCGCGCTGGGAAAGCGGCGGCTTTCCTACTGCGCCGGTGCGGGCCTATTCTTCCAGTCCTGCGGTTCGCCCCGTCGATGTCACCCCCTCCCCCCCCGGGAACGGCGAATTGTCAACTTCGATTTTTGGTCTCATCTATCTGTTTCTATTACTAAATATCCGAATTCTGGTGCTTGACACGCTGTCAACTTTGTCAACTTCGCCGAGAGGCCAGAGCTGGTCCGACGTCGGCAAACACCGGCACTGCTCCTCCCGAAAAGAGGGTTGGCAGCGTCAAAACCGGCGTTAGAGAACGGGTTGAGAATAGAGTTTTAAGGAGAAACCGATGCCGCTTCCCGCCCCGTTCGATCGCCTGCGCCTGCCGCTGATCGGATCGCCGCTGTTCATCGTCTCCGGCCCGGAACTGGTGATCGCGCAGTGCAAGGCCGGGATCATCGGCAGCTTCCCGGCGCTGAATGCGCGCCCGCAGTCGCAGCTGGACGAATGGCTCCACCAGATCACCGAGGAGCTGGCCGCCCACAACCGGGCCCATCCCGACCGTCCGGCGGCGCCCTATGCGGTCAACCAGATCGTCCACAAGACCAACGACCGCGTCGATGCCGACATGGCGACGTGCGAGAAGTGGCAGGTGCCGATGGTCATCACATCGCTCGGCGCGCGCGAGGATATCTACACCGCCGTTCGCAATTGGGGCGGCGTGACGATGCACGACGTGATCAACAACCGCTTCGCCCGCAAGGCGATCGAGAAGGGCGCGACCGGGCTGATCCCGGTGGCCGCCGGCGCAGGCGGACACGCGGGCGCACTATCGCCCTTCGCGCTGATGCAGGAAATCCGCGAGTGGTTTGACGGCCTCGTCGCGCTGTCGGGCGCGGTCGGGCATGGGGCGACGATCCTCGCCGCCCAGGCGCTGCGCGCCGACTTCGCCTATGCGGGGAGCGCCTTCATCGCGACCAAGGAAGCCAACGCAGCTGATGGCTACAAGAACGGCATCGTCGAAGGATCGTCGGAAGGCATCGTCTACACCAACCTCTTCACCGGGGTGCACGGCAACTACCTGCGCTCCTCGATCGAGGCGGCGGGAATGGACCCGGACAACCTCCCCGTCAGCGATCCGAGCAAAATGAACTTCGGCAGCGGCGGCAACACCAAGGCCAAGGCGTGGAAGGACATCTGGGGTTCGGGTCAGGGCATCGGCCCGATCAAGGAAGTCGGCACGGTCGAAGACCTCGTCGCCCGGTTCGAGCGGGAATATCACACTGCCAAGGCGCAGCTGCTCGCCAATTCGGGCTATGTCTCGTGGGGTGCGATGGCCGAAGCGGCCGAGTAGGAATACTCCGCTGCCCACAGCATTTCAGCCATTGCATCGAGCTCGCTGAAATCAAAGCCGATGCCGAGCGGGTCCTTGCGATTGAGCAGGACCCGTCGGCGCTGCGCCAGCAATTGTCGCCGCAGGGCGCATTGCAACACGTGGAGCCGCAGCAGTGCTTCGTCCAGCGCCGCTTCCGGATTACCGTGTCGGGCAACCGACCAGCGCGCCTCGATCTGACCGACACGGGCGATCACGACTTCGTTGTAACGCCGGTGCGGACCGCGATGGAGCGGCATCCCGGTGCTGACGCTGGCTGTCTCGGTCGCGGGTAGCAGGAGGCCGTTGCGGCGGAAGTCGTCAAACCCGACCCGCACTCTGCCGATATCGGTAAACAGCGCACCAAAGCAGCGCTGCGAGAGCAATTGCCGAGGCAGCAGGTGGTGGCGTTGCAGACCGGGATCATACCCCTGCGCTCCCGGCCGATTAACCGAACGGAACGCGATGACATTCAAACTAGCAGCGTGACCCCAAAGCGGCATCTATTCACGCCACACACTGATAAGCGCTCGCTCGCGCGATGGTCGCAGGGCCAGTCGCGAACCATCTGGCGCGGTGATGTGATCATCCCCTTCCAGGCCACCAATGAGGACAAGGTGATTGATCAGACGGATAGCAAGCCGAGTTGCCGCCACCCGGTCGGCGCTGAGCGGTGGTTCGATCCGCAGTTCCCGATCAATCCAGAACGCCAACCCCACGCTTTCCAGCGCGCCGTCGGGCGCTTCGACAAAGGCGGTCAGCCCCAATGCCGGGAATGGCCCGCCATCGAGCCACGCGGTGGTGACGGATTCGAAAAACCTCCGCCCAATCACGCTGCTCGCCGGTCTCCATCCGACGGCAAAGAGATCATCGAAATGCCGCACCATATCACAGGCAAGCGCCATCATCGTGCGGATCACCGGCAAGCTATTTCCGGCAGAGGCGACATGCGGCCCAGGTCGCAGCCTCATCGTTTCGTGATCACGCAGATCGGGCAGCGCGGGCATATCGAAGCGCTGGGCCAGGTCGGGCAAGGGGCTTTCGGGTCCGGGCGCAAGGCCAGCGAGATCGAAGGTGAGCCCATCGCGCAACAATTCCAGCCAGTGCTGCTCGCTGCGCCGGAGCGTTTCGGCATAGGGCGCGTTTCCCGGATGGGGGTCGTGGCTGATGCTGACCGCCGGACAGCGCGCTACAAACGCCCTGATCGCATCCCGATCCGGCCGCTTGCCACGGCCAAACAGCAAATGCAGTTCAGCATCATGGGCACGCTGCGACTGTGAAATGGCCCCTCACCCCCGTCTATTGCCCAATAAAGGCGCCTAATTCGCGAACTAAATGGCGGCTTTGTCTGTCATCGTCGAGTCCTCCAAGCGCCCTTCTATACCGTTGTGGAGCAATCTCTAGAACAGCCCGAGCCGGAGCCCTTCGGCCATGGCAGCGCCAATTTCGCGGCACTGATCTAACGCCCTGTCCGGGACAAGTTTGGGCGCCGTGATGGCTTCGGGGGTCTGCGCCGCGAGATTGACGATGCATGGTTCGACAACACGCCGCAAGCGCCATCCGGTCACGATGCGGTCAATCTGGCGCGTGGCGCCCTCCCCGTCCGATCCGGCCGCGATCAGCGTGGCATAGGGCCGACCTTCAATCTGCCCGAGCACAGGATAATAGGCACGGTCGAACATTTCCTTCATCAACCCGCTCATGCTGCCGAGGTTTTCGGGGCAGCAGAAGATGTAGCCGTCCGCTGCCAGAAGCATCTCGGGCGAAGCATCAATGGCGGACACCAGCAAGGCCGCGACCCCTGCGCCATCGGCCGCGGCATGCGCCATAGCCGCGCTCGCTCCGGTTCGGCTGTGCCAGATGATCAGCAGGCAAGGTTCGGCAGGTGCGGTGGTCATGGCGCCAGGCTGGGCTTTGCGCCTGTCGATTGTCAACCGCCCGCACCTGTCAGTGGCCAAGGACTTACGCTAGAACGCCAGGATGGCCTCCCGTACCCTGACACCCCCTCCTTTTGCACCGGTTCTCGGCGTTGCTGTCTCGCTGTCGGGAAAGGCGTGGCGCTGGCGTGGTGGCAATATGGAGCTGGACGAGGCGCAGGCTGGCGGGCCGCATGGTCTCAATCACGCGATCCTCGATCAACTTCTGCTGACCCGCGGCGTGGCCGAGGATGATCTGGCGCGCCATGCCCAGCCCACGATCCGTGCCTTCCTGCCTGATCCATCGACCTTCCGCGACATGGACACCGCCGCCGAACGCCTCGCCCACAGCGTGATGACCGGGGAGCGTGTGACGATCTACGGCGATTATGACGTGGACGGCGCGACCAGTGCCGCGCTCCTGGTGGAACTGCTGCGCCAGTTGGGGCTGGATGCGGGCTATTACATCCCTGACCGCCTGCTCGAAGGCTATGGCCCCTCGGGCGAAGCGCTGGTCAGGCTCGGCGAAACCGGATCCACCCTTGTCGTCACCGTCGATTGCGGCGCGATGGCGCATGAGGCGCTCGGCATGGCGCGCGATGCCGGGGTCGATGTGATCGTGGTCGACCACCACAAATGCTCGCCCGACCTTCCGCCAGCCACCGCGCTGGTCAATCCCAACCGGCTGGACGAGAGCGATCTTGGCGCGGCGCACGGGCATCTGGCGGCGGTGGGCGTTGCCTTCCTGCTCGGCGTGGCGCTGGTGCGGACGTTGAGAGGTCGCGGTTGGTTTGGCGAACAGCGCCGCGAGCCTGATCTAATGGGTCTGCTTGATCTGGTGGCGCTCGGCACCGTGGCCGATGTCGCGGCGCTTCACGGGCTCAACCGCGCGTTTGTGGCGCAGGGGTTGAAGGTGCTCGCCCGGCGCGAACGCATCGGAATGGCGGCGCTGATGGATGCAAGCCGCCTCACGCGCGCGCCGCAAGCGAGCGATCTCGGCTTTGCGCTCGGCCCGCGGATCAATGCGGGCGGGCGGATCGGCGAATCGACTTTGGGCGTGCGGCTGCTCACCACCACAGACCCCGAAGAAGCCCGCGTGATCGCCGCGCAGCTCTCGCAATTGAACGAGGAACGCCGCGCGATCGAGGGCGAGGTTCAGGAAGCGGCCGAGGCATTGATTGCCGGGCAGCACAATATGGCCGTGCAGGTCATTGCCGGACACGGCTGGCACCCCGGCGTAATTGGGATCGTCGCAGGGAGGATCAAGGAAAAGACCGGCAAGCCTGCCGTCGTGATCGCACTCGACGAGACGCAGGGCAAAGGTTCGGGCCGTTCGATCAGCGGCGTCGACCTTGGCGCAGCTATCATCGCCGCGCGTGAGGCTGGGTTGCTGGTGGCAGGCGGTGGGCATGCGATGGCAGCTGGGCTGACTATTGATCCAGCGCGGTTAGCCGATTTCGCCGGGTTCCTCGATGAACGTCTCGCCCACGATGTCGACCGCGCGCGGGCGGGTGCTGCAATGCTGCTCGATCTCGCGCTCGCGCCGGGCGGACTCACGCCTGAATTGGTCGAAACGCTGGAAGCTGCTGGCCCTTACGGGGTCGGCTGGCCCGCCCCGCGCATCGCCGTTGGACCGGTGCGGATCATCAAGGCCGACATCGTCGGCAAGGATCACCTGCGTCTGATCGCGAGCGGCAATGACGGGAAGAGCTTCAAGGCCATCGCCTTCCGCGCCGGCGAAAGCGAAATGGGCCAGACCCTGTTGCATCGCCACCAGGGCCGCCGGTTTTATCTCGCCGGGAGGGTCAAGCTTGACGATTGGGGCAACCGCCCGGCGGCCGAATTGCATCTTGAAGACGCCGCTTTCGCCGATTGATCCAGCGGCGGGGTAAATTTCCCGCGCGCTGCGCAAACGGGGCTTGACCGATCCGATTCACGCCCCTAGTTGCGCGCTCTCGCAATCGCGACGGCCCCTTCGTCTAGCGGTTAGGACGCGGCCCTTTCACGGCTGAAACACGGGTTCGATTCCCGTAGGGGTCACCATCTTCGGATGCGACAAAACAGGGCGGCAGGCTTCGGTCTTGCCGCCCTTTTTCATGTCCCGTGCCGAGCGGCCACCCTTTCCACACCCGGTGCTTGGCTGTAAGAGCCAGAGCCATGGGCAACGGCCAGAACATTCCCATCGCCGGCATCAGCCTTGCGGCGGTGACCTTCGTGGCGCTGTTGCTGCTTGGGACTGAGGTGGTCATCGCGATTGCGGTGCTGACGGTGTGGGTCGGATCATTGCTGGTCGCCGCCGGTCGACCGCCCGAACCGCCGCAGACCAAGGTGAAGCAGCGCCTGTCGCTCGATTCGATCCGCGACCTGATCGAGAATTCCTCCACTCCGCTGGTCATCACTGAACGCAGCACCATCGCGATTGCCAACCGGGCGGCACGCAAGATGTTGGGGCCGCATGTGATCGGGCAGGATGCCCGCGTAGCGCTCCGCCAACCCGAGGCGATTTCGCTCCTCAACGAGAATCGCCAAGGCGAAGCAATCGTGCGCGGGCTCGTGCGCCGCGGCGATATCTGGCAGATCAATCGCCAGCGGCTCGACGACCGCTTGGCGATGCTCGAATTCATCAATCAGACCGCCGAAGCCGACATCAGCCGCGCCCACACTGATTTTGTCGCCAATGCGAGCCATGAATTGCGCACGCCGCTCGCAGCTATTCTTGGCTATGTCGAAACCTTGCAGGAAGGCGACGAAGGCCTCGATACCCCGACCGCACGCAAGTTCCTCGGGATCATCGAACGCGAGGCCCAACGGCTGCACGCATTGGTCAGTGATCTCATGAGCCTGTCGCGGGTCGAGGCGGAAAAGCACGACCTGCCGACCGAACGCATCGACCTTGCCTCACTGGTCGAACGCGCGGCGCGCGACGCGGCAGGGCCTGCGCGGCTTGATCGTCTGATGCTCGACATCACGGCTGAACCAGTGGTGCTGGGCGACCTCCAACAGGTTGAACAGGTGGTGCGCAACCTGGTTGATAATGCGCTGAAATATGGCGCGCCGGACAGGCCGGTCAACGTCGTGCTCGACCTGGCGCAGGGCGATCTGGCGCGGATTGCGGTGGCCGATCAGGGCGAAGGCATTGCACCTGAACAGATCCCGCACCTCACCCGCCGATTTTATCGCACCGATCCGGGCCGCAGCCGTGCATCGGGCGGAACGGGGCTCGGGCTTGCCATCGTCAAGCACATCGTCGAGCGTCATCGCGGCCGGCTCGACATCACCAGCGAGCTTGGCAAAGGCACGCGCGTGGTTGTGCGAATCCCCCTCGCCGAGCCCGATCCTCGCGGCGATATTGCCCCGCTCGAACCCGAAGAAACCACCGAGCCTCAGACGGAAACACAACAACTGTCATAGTAGTGTCTTATTTCTTCAACATGCGCCCGTCATGGCATAGGGGCTGGACCGCCCGCCGATCTCGAATCCGAGATTCGGAGGCCTGAACGCCAAAGCGCATCTCCTGCAGGGAACACAGGTCTCTTTCATGTCGCCGATCACGCTGATCCTGATTGCTTTGGGCCTGGGCCTGCTGGGCTGGCTGGCTGGCCGTGCGAAGGCGTGGAGCTTTGCGTCGAGCGACCCAGCGCTGCGCCCGGCCTCGCGTCCGATCTATCATGCCTGGTACGTCGCACTCTGGGTTGTGATCCCGGTATTGGTGTTTGTGGTGGCCTGGTCGGTGATCGCTCCGCAGCTGGTGCTGCAAACGGTGCTGGCTTCTCCCGCTGCCGATGGCCTGCCCGTTTTCGGTTTCGAGCGTGACGCCTTCCTTGGCGAAGCGCGCGCTGTGGCATTGGGTCAGGCGCCCGGGGTGTTCAATGACGAAGCGGAACCGCTGATCGTCCCGTTCCGCGATGCCTTTTCCTATTACAACACCATCGGCATTCTGGTGACCATGCTGATCGCGGTGGCCGGCGGCGCCCTCGCCTTCCTGCGGCTGCGCCCGCAATTCGGTGCGCGCACGCGGGTTGAGCGGACGGTGATGATGATCCTGCTGCTGGCCTCGCTGGTGGCGATTCTCACGACACTCGGCATTTTCGTCAGCCTCGTGTTCGAGACTGTGCGATTCTTCGGCATGGTCTCACCGATCGATTTCCTGTTCGGCACCAAGTGGGGGCCGGACACGATGGGCAGCCCCGATGCGGTCGATCCGTCGCGTTATGGCGCGATACCGCTGTTCTGGGGGACGATCTTTATTGGCGCCATAATCGCCATGATCGTGGCGATCCCGCTAGGCCTGATGAGTGCGATCTACCTCACCCAATATGCCGACCCCAAGGTGCGCACCTGGATCAAGCCGCTGCTGGAGCTGCTCGCGGGCGTACCGACGGTCGTTTACGGCTATTTCGCCGCGCTGACGCTGGCCCCGATGATCCGGGATGCAGCCGTGGCAATCGGCATCACCAGCGCCTCGACCGAAAGCGCGCTCGCCGCCGGGATCGTAATGGGGGTGATGATCATTCCCTTCGTCTCCTCGATGGCTGACGATTCGATGGCGGCTGTTCCGGGCGCAATGCGTGATGGGAGCCTAGCGATGGGCGCAACCAAGTCTGAAACGATCCGCAAGGTGCTGTTCCCCGCCGCGCTGCCGGGCATCGTCGCCGGGATCATGCTCGCCGTCAGCCGCGCGATTGGCGAGACCATGATCGTGGTGATGGCCGCCTCGCCCGCGGCCAATCTCACCGCCAACCCGCTTGAGCCTATGTCGACAGTCACGGTGCAGATCGTCAAGCTGCTGACCGGCGAGCAGAGCACCGATCACCCCGCCACGCTAAGCGCCTATGCGCTGGGCTTTGTGCTGTTCATGGTGACGCTGGCGCTCAACTTCATCGCCCTGCGCGTCGTCAAGCGTTTCCGCGAGGCCTACGAATGAGCAGTTCCGCCCTTCCCCACGACGATGTTGCAGAAGCGCAAACAATGCGCCCAACCCGCACGCCCGCGTTCGAACAGCGCCTTGCCAAGCGCTACCGGGCCGAGCGCAATTTCCGCCGCGTCGGTCTTGGCGCCGTGGTGTTTTCGGTTGCGGTGTTGGTGTTCCTGCTCGGCAATATGCTGATCAACGGCGTTGCGGGGTTCCAGCGCGCTGAAGTTGAAGTCACCATCGATTTTCCCACCAGCGGCGTGACCGGCGATGCCATCTCGCTGACCGCGCCCAGTGCGATGCAGACGCTCGAAATGCAGGGCCTGCCGGATATCGTGACCTTCTTTGCCGAAGAACAATTGGGCAAGGATGCGGCAGCAGAGATCTCGCCTGAGGCATGGCGCGATATCGCAACCGCGCTGGCCGAAGACCCCGATCTCATCACCCGTAGCCAAACATTCAACCTGCCGACCTCCTCGGCGCTGGCGGCCGGACTTCAGGGCGAAGGACCGCCCGAGATGCAAGCGCTGGCGAGGCGGCTCGACAAGGAGGGCAAGCTGTCGCGCAACTGGGATCTGGGCTTCCTCAGCCGTTCGGACGCGACCAGCCCGCAGGCGGTTGGCATCTGGGGCGCGCTCAAGGGCTCGATGCTGACCATGCTGGTGACGCTGGTGCTGGCTTTCCCGATCGGGGTGCTCTCGGCGCTTTATCTGGAGGAGTACGCTCCCAAGAACCGCTGGACCGACATCATCGAGGTGTCGATCAGCAACCTGGCCGCGGTGCCATCAATCATCTTCGGTCTGCTGGGACTGGCGGTGTTTCTCGCCCTGTTCCCGAACCTCCGATCCGCGCCGCTCATCGGCGGGATGACGCTGGCGCTGATGACGATGCCGGTGATCGTGATTTCCGGGCGCAACGCGATCAAGGCGGTTCCGCCTTCGATCCGTGACGGCGCGCTCGCCATTGGCGCATCGCCGGTGCAAGTGGTGTTCCACCACGTGCTGCCGCTCGCGCTGCCGGGGATGCTTACTGGGACGATCATCGGCATGGCCCGCGCACTGGGTGAAACCGCGCCGTTGCTCTTGATCGGGATGCGCATCTTCGTTGCCACCCCGCCTGAAGGCTTTTCTTCTCCCGCCACCGTTCTGCCGATGCAGATCTTCCTGTGGTCCGATGAAATCGACCGCGGCTTTGTGGAACGCACCAGCGCGGCTATCATCGTGCTACTGGTGTTCCTGCTCACGATGAACGGCCTCGCCATTTACCTCCGCAACAAGTTCGAGAAACGCTGGTGACTGTAATCCATCCCAATATGGCCGACGAAAGCGCGAAAATCCGCGCGCGGGACGTCTGCGTCTTCTACGGCGACAAGAAGGCGATCGACGAAGTGTCGATCGACATCTCGCCCAATTACGTCACTGCCTTCATCGGCCCGTCGGGCTGCGGGAAGTCCACCTTCCTGCGGTGCTTCAACCGCATGAATGACACGATCGGAACGGCCAAGGTGACTGGCCTCATCGAGCTGGACGGCGAGGACATTCACGGTAGCCGGATGGACGTGGTGCAACTGCGCGCCCGTGTCGGCATGGTGTTCCAGAAACCCAACCCGTTCCCCAAGTCGATCTACGAGAACATCGCCTATGGCCCCAAAATCCATGGCCTCGCGGAGAAGAAGGCCGATCTGGATATCGTGGTTGAACGCTCGCTGACCCGCGCGGGCTTGTGGGACGAGGTGAAGGACCGCTTGGAGGATTCTGGCACGGCCCTATCCGGTGGCCAGCAACAGCGGCTTTGCATTGCCCGCGCCATCGCGGTAGACCCCGAGGTCATTCTGATGGACGAACCGGCCAGCGCGCTCGATCCCATCGCCACCGCCAAGATCGAGGAACTGATCGATGAACTCTCCGGGCGCTACGCCATCGTGATCGTCACTCACTCGATGCAGCAGGCCGCCCGCGTCAGTCAGCGCACCGCATTCTTCCACCTTGGAAAGATGGTGGAATATGGCCCGACCTCGGAAATCTTCACCAATCCGATCGAAGAACGCACCAAGGATTATATTACAGGACGTTACGGCTGATGGCTGAACATACCGTCAAGGCATTCGACGAAGACATCACCCGGCTGCGCGGCCTGATCGCCGAGATGGGCGGTCTGGCCGAGGTCGCGATCGCCGAATCGCTCGATGCGCTGGTGCGCGGGGACGAGGCGCTGGCCGAGCAGGTGGTGGCGCGTGACAAGCGGATCGATGCGTTAGAAATCGAAGTCGACAAGCTCGCCGTGCGGATCATTGCCCTGCGCGCGCCGATGGCGGACGACCTGCGCGAAGTGATCGCTGCATTGAAAATCGGCGGCGTTCTCGAACGGATCGGCGATTATTCCAAGAACATCGCCAAGCGCACCGGCATGATCGAAGGCCGCGCCCGGTTCGAACCGCTTACGCTGCTCCCCACAATGGGCGAGCTTGCGGGCGAAATGGTGCATGACGTGCTGACCGCCTATGCCGCGCGTGATCCTGATCTGGCGCGTGAAGTGATCGCCACCGACGCCAAGGTTGATGGCTTCTACAACAGCATTTTCCGCAATCTTGTCAGCTATATGGTCGAGAATCCCTCGACCATTTCGAGCGCAGCGCAATTGCTGTTCGTCGCCCGCAACATCGAGCGGATCGGCGACCATGCGACCAACGTGGCCGAAATGGTGCACTTTGCGGCAACCGGGGCCTATCCGCCCGAAGGTGACCGCTGAGGCGAAGCCGCGGCAGGTGCAATGTCATGTGCCTGTTGAAAATTTGCCATGTACAGTTTCATCAAATTGTCGCTCAAGTGACACATAGCGCATGGCATCGCCCGCCTGCGCGGGCTTGAGGAGGCATCCTGCGCATGTCCGCTGCCAAACTTTTGCTGGTCGAAGACGATCCGGCCCTGTCCGAACTGCTCGAATATCGTTTCCAGAACGAAGGGTATGCCGTGCGTTGCACCGGCGATGGCGATGAAGCGCTGATCCTGGCCGCCGAGGAAGTGCCCGATCTGATCATTCTCGACTGGATGATCGAAGGGACCAGCGGCATCGAAGTCTGCCGCCGATTGCGGCGCGACAAAGACACCGCTCACGTCCCCATCATCATGCTCACCGCGCGTGAGGCTGAGGATGACCGGGTGCGAGGGCTGGAAACGGGTGCGGATGATTACCTGACGAAGCCGTTCTCCCCGCGCGAACTGCTCGCTCGTGTTGCCGCAGTGATGCGCCGCATCCGCCCTGCGTTGGCAGGCGAGACGATCGAGGTTGGCGATCTCAAGCTCGATCCGGTCGCGCATCGGGTCCAGCGGCGCGGCCGGGCGCTGCAATTGGGGCCGACTGAATATCGCTTGCTCAAGTTCTTCATGGAAAGCCCGGGCCGAGTGTTCAGCCGCGGCCAGCTGCTCGACGGGGTGTGGGGCACCGGCTCGGACATCGAACTGCGCACGGTCGATGTGCACATCCGCCGCCTGCGCAAGGCTATCGGGATCGATGGATCGAAAGACCCGATCCGCACGGTGCGGTCAGCGGGTTACGCACTCGAAGCGAGCTAACGACAGACCCCGGCCCAGCGATCATCCTGATCGAGGTGGAAGTGATCGGCGTGGGCAGCGTTGTAATCGGGTGACAGGACAGTCGCAAAGCTGCCGCACGCGCCGTCTCGCACGGCGCGCAGGAACGCGGCTTTGTCCCCTTCCCCATCCCAGTCGCCCAGCACGCTGATGCGCCGCCCGTCTTCCAGTACGAAGGCGGCGATATCGATTGCATTGGCGGTGGCGTGCTCGCTCCACGGGCCGTCGGCGCCGCCATACATCCGGCGGCAGGAGAAGGCGCCGAGATGTTCGATCCGCGCCAGATCGCTGCCGAGGATGTTGCGCGCAGCGGGAGCCACGCTCTCGCGCCGCCACAATTCGAGCGCCGCTGCCACCGGGCAGGTCACCGCAGGCGTATCCGGCGCGAGCGGATAATCGCCGAGCCGGGTACGATCCGGCCGCGCGCATTCCCCCTCCCCTGTTTCTGGCAGCGCAGTGAAAGCAATTTGGCTACGCTCCAGTACCGCGCGGCACTCGGCGACATCGCTGCGCAGGGCAATAAGCTTCGTGCGCGTCGCCCAGCCCGGCGGATCGCGCAGATCAAGCGGCGCCCAGGGGCTATGCTGCGGGTGCGACTGGAGCCACTGCCATCCGGCGATGCCCACCACCAGCAGGACCAGCGCAATCAGCGCCCGGCGCGCGGCGACCAAGTGTTTGTTTGTTCGGGAACGGGGCATGGCCTGTCTCTAATGGAAATCGCGCGACTTTGGCAAAATCCGATGATCGCGCGGATGTCCGGTCACGTTAGGTTTTGGCGCCAATTCGTCGATCATGTCGCGCGGCACAGGCGGACCACGCTCGGGCATGGGGCGGTTGACTTCGTCCGCACGGGCAAGCGGGGCATCGAGCAGATCATCGGACAGCGCATGCAGCCGCTGTGTCGCATCGGTCATAGCCTGGGCAATCACATGGATCACCTCGTCATCATATTCCACGCGGCCGCGCACTTCCATCAGCCGCGCGCCCATCACCACCTTGCGGTTCTTCTCCTTAAGATCGGGCCAGACGACGAGGTTGATGACCCCGGTCTCGTCTTCGAGGGTGATGAAAGTGACGCCCTTGGCGCTGCCCGGCCGCTGGCGGATGAGCACCACGCCGGCGACTTGCACCATCGAGCGGAACTTGCGCATCCGCAGGTCTGACGCGCGCACAAATCCGCGCGCAGCGAGATCGGCGCGCAGGAAGGCCATCGGGTGCGCCTTCAGGCTGAGGCGGGTGGTTTGGTAATCGGCCACCACCTCCTCCGACAAAGGCATGGCGGGCAGGCGGATCGCGGCACGCTCGCTCCCCTCCTCACGCACCCCCGCCGCGCGGAACAACGGCAGATCGGGGGCAGCGATAAGGCTCCTCGAATCCCACAAGGCCTGCCTGCGCGAGATGCCAAGCGAAGTGAAGGCATCGGCGCTGGCAAGCCGCTCGATATGCGCAGGGCTGAGACCCGCGCGGGCGCGCAGATCGGCGATGTCGCGAAACGGCCCGCGCTCCTGACGCTCCGCCAGCAGGGCGGCGGCAACGTGTTCGGGCAGCCCATCTATCTGCCTGAGGCCGAGGCGCAGGGCGAATGGCTCACCCTCACCCTCCAGCGTGCAATCCCAGCCTGAGTGGTTCACATCCACCGGCAGCACCCGCACCCCGTGCTCGGCCGCATCCCGCACGATTTGCGCCGGGGCGTAGAAGCCCATCGGCTGCGAATTCAGCAGCCCGCAGGCAAAGGCCGCCGGGTAGTGACACTTGAGCCAGCTCGACACATAGACCAGCTGCGCAAAGCTCGCGGCGTGGCTTTCAGGGAAGCCGTATTCGCCGAAGCCCCGGATCTGATTGAAACAGCGCTGCGCGAAGTCGCGGTCATATCCGCGCGCGACCATGCGTTCGACCATCATGTCCTGAAGCTCATCCACCATGCCCCGACTGCGAAAGGTCGCCATCGCTTTGCGCAAGCGGTTGGCTTCAAGGCTGGAGAATTTTGCGGCGTCGAGCGCGATCTTCATCGCCTGCTCCTGAAAGATCGGCACGCCCAGCGTTCGCCCAAGGATGCCGGTGAGCTCGTCCGGCGGGCCGTGTTCGGGCGACGGCGCAGGAATTTGAACGGGTTCCGCCCCCCGGCGGCGCTTGAGGTAGGGGTGCACCATGTCGCCCTGGATCGGCCCGGGCCGCACAATCGCGACCTGGATGACGAGATCGTAGAACTCCCTCGGGCGCAGGCGCGGCAGCATGTTCATCTGCGCCCGGCTCTCCACCTGAAACACCCCGAGCGAATCGCCCTTGCGCAGCATCGCGTAAGTCTCGGGGTCTTCGCGGGGGACACTCGCCAGCGTCAGCGCGCGGCCATGATGCGCCTCCAGCAGATCGAGGCATTTGCGGATGCAGGTCAGCATCCCCAGCGCCAGCACATCGACCTTGAGGATGCCGAGCGCGTCGATATCGTCCTTGTCCCACTCGATGAAGCTGCGTTCAGGCATCGCGCCATTGCCGACCGGCACGGTCTCGGTCAGCGCGCTTTCAGTGAGGATGAAGCCGCCGACATGCTGGCCCAAATGGCGTGGCATTCCAATCATCTGCTCGGTCAGTTTGAGGACGCGCCTGAGATGCGGATCGGTGATGTCCAGCCCGGTTTCCGCCGCGTGCTTTTCGCTGATCTCGCGGCCCCATCCGCCCCATACGGTGCGAGCGAGCGCGCTGGTAACGTCCTCCGACAGCCCCATCGCCTTCCCCACTTCGCGGATCGCCATGCGCGGGCGGTAGTGGATCACGGTCGCGCACAGGCCCGCGCGGTGGCGGCCATACTTCTTATAGATGTACTGGATCACCTCTTCGCGCCGCTCGTGCTCGAAGTCGACGTCGATATCGGGCGGCTCCTTCCGCTCCTCGGAGATGAAGCGGTCGAACAGAAGCTGGTGCTTGGCCGGATCGACTGAGGTGATGCCGAGGACGTAGCAGACGGCGGAGTTTGCTGCGCTCCCCCGCCCTTGGCACAGGATCGGCGGCTCCTGCCCGCGCGCGAAATCAACGATGTCCTTGATGGTGAGGAAGTAGCGCGCGAGATCGAGCTTGGCGATCAGCGCCAACTCGCGTTCCAGCGTGGCGCGGACGGTTTCGGGCAGGCCCTCGGGGTAGCGCCGCCCTGCCCCGGCCCAGACTTCGGTTTCGAGGAAAGCCTGCGGGGTCTGCCCGTCCGGGTAGATTTCCTCCGGGTATTCGTAGCGTAATTCATCGAGGCTGAACTGGCAGCGGTCGGCCACCTCGCGTGCGGCGCGGATTGCGTGGGGCCAGCGGGCGAAGAGGCGCTGCATCTGCGCCGGGGACTTCAGATGCCGCTCGGCATTGGGGTGGAGCAGGTGCCCGGCCGCCGCCACGGTGGTCTTGTGGCGGATCGCGGTCATCACATCCTGCAACGCGCGGCGCTCGGGCACGTGGTAGTGGACATCATTGGTGGCGAGGAGGGTGAAGCCGTGGGTGCGGGCGAGGCTGTCGAGCCGCTCGATCCGGGCGATATCATCGCCGCGATAGAGGTAGGCGGCGGCGATGTGCTTGAGGGTGGGGAGTTGCTCGGCGATGTAAGGGAGAAGGTCGGGGAAGCTGGCGCTGCGTTCCATACTTCCCCCGCCCCGGACTTGATCCGGGGCCCCGCTATCTTGCGAGGCAGCATCGGGAGGCAGCGGGGTCCCGGCTCGGGGGCCGGGACGGGGAAAGGGGATGACATTGCTCGGAACCGTGACGGTAAGGCGCGCCTCAAGATCATCAGGCGGCAGCAGGATCAACTGCACGCCTTCGCTGTGCTCCGCCAGCAGGCCGAGGTCGATATCGCACACCCCCTTGTCCTGCCACTCGCCCGAAAGCGTCTGCATACGCCCCGCACTGATCAACCGGCACAACCGGCCATAGGCGGCGCGATCCTCGGGGTAGGCGAGGAAGGCCAGCCCTTCGACCGTCTCGATCCGGCAGCCGATCAAGGGTCGCATCTTGAGCGTCTTGGCCTCGGTATGCAGCCGCACCACGCCTGCCATCGAGTTCACATCGGCCATCCCCAGCGCGTCATAGCCGTGGCCGTGGGCGGTCAGCACCAGATCGACCGCGTCCGACGCCCCGCGCAGGAAGCTGAAGCAGCTCGCCACCCCCAGTTCCACAAACGCCGCGCGCGCTGGGGCAGCAATCCCGTCGGGATCGACCTGCAAGGTGCGCTTGTCGGGGGTGAGCGGGCCTTCGGGCATCTCAGCCCGCCAACTCCGCGAGCCGCTCCCGCACCGCGTCAAAATCGGCCGCGAACAGCACCGCCTGTTGCGCTTGCGCCTCCCCGTCCAGCCTGAGCAGGTAGGAGGGGTGCACCGTCACCCACAGCTCAGCCCCGTCATCGAGCATGATTGGAGCGCCGCGCGCCTTGGAGACGCTGACTGTGCGGCCCAGCATCCCGCGCGCCGCGCTCGCGCCCAGCGCCAACACGATCCGGGGCTGGATGATCGCGCGCTCGGCCTCGAGCCACCAGCGGCAGGTGTCGATCTCCTTCGCGCCCGGCGACTGGTGCAACCGGTGCTTGCCCTTCCATGTGAACTTGAAATGCTTGACCGCATTGGTGACGTAAGCCGCGCTGCGGTCGATCCTCGCGCGGGTGAGGTGCTGATCGAGCAACTGCCCCGCCGGACCGACGAACACGCGGCCTGTGATGTCCTCCTGATCGCCCGGCTGTTCGCCGACGATCATCAGAAGCGCGCCTTGCGGCCCCTCACCCGTCACCGCACGGGTGCCGCAATCGGCAATGGCGCAATCACGGCAATTCGCCGCTCCCTTGGCGACCTCTGCGAGCGTTGCGGGACGCGTCCGTTCCTCGCGCTCGCCGGCCCTGACCATCGCCGCCTCACGCGCCTGTGCGCCCGCGATCAGCTGCGGGATGAGATCGGCCTCGGGCAGGTTCTTCCAGTATTTTTTGGGCATTTCGGACAGCATCGCCCCCACCTTCAACCGCGCAGGATTGAAGATCGAGGCATAGTAGGAGCGCCACAGCACCTCGACCGGATCACCGCCCGGCGCATCCTCACGGCGCGCGGGCGGGCCTTCACGCATCACTGCGCCGTCCCAATGCACGCTGCCGCGTGGGGTGAGGATCGACCAGCGCATATTGGCAAAGCGGCGCATGAAGAACGCGGCCTCGGCGCGGACGATGTGGTGATCGGGTTCAAACCAGGCGACAAAATGCGGGGTGCCGTCCTCTTCTGTCACTTCGCGAAAGCGGACGAAGGCGTGCATCTTGTGTGCATCGCGCCGCACCGATTTGGCCAGTTCCTCGATCCGGCGCACCTCCGGGTCGGCCTTGTCTTCCATGATGCGAGGGTTGCGCTGGAGCCGCCACAACAAGCGGTAGAGCAGCCCAAACCGGGCCGGATCGGAGTGCAGCGCCGCGCTGCGAGCCACCGTCAGAAACCGCTGGCTGGCACGCACCGGCGGCGCAGCCGTGGGCGGCGGCGGCAGGCGCTTGTCTCCGCGGGACGGGCCCTCGGAGGCGAACAGATCCCCCGTCCCGCCCGGCTCGATCCACGAGACACGGTCAGGCGGCACATCGCACTGGATCAACCCCCGCGCCCGTTCCCGCCAGAAGGCGAAATCGTCGGGCGCGGGCAAGTGAATCGCGTAGTGGGCGCCGAGGGAGACGTTCTGCCCAGAACGTTTTTGGGCGGTCATCAGAACAGCTCCAGCTGTTCCGACTTCGGCGCAAGCAGGCGGCGCAGGTCAGCGCGGTCGGTCAGCAGCGTTGGTCGCCAGTCGAGCGCACAGATGAAAGGACGCACCTTGGCGATCGATGCAGTCAGCCGCGCGACATCGTCCAAGCGTAGCGTCCGGTGCCGCCGCGCCGCGATGATCCGCGCGACCGCCGTGGTCCCCAGCCCCGGCACCCGCAGCAATTGTTCTTTCGCAGCGCGGTTCACATCGACCGGGAAGCTCTCCCGGAACTTGAGCGCCCACGCCAGCTTCGGATCGATATCGAGCGGCAGGTTGCCATCCGCCTCGGTTGCATCGGCGACTTCTCCCGGCGCAAAGCCGTAGAACCGCATCAGCCAATCGGACTGATACAGACGATGTTCGCGCAGCAAGGGCGGGCGCTTCAAGGGGAGCACCGCGCTCGCATCGGGGATCGGCGAGAAGGCACTGTAATAGACGCGGCGCAGGCCGAAGCTGCCATAGAGGCGGCTCGCCTTGCCGATGATCGCAGTATCATTGGCCCCGTCCGCGCCGACGATCATCTGCGTGGACTGGCCCGCAGGCGCAAAGCGCGGCGCGTGGCGGAAGCGTTTGCGCTCGTCCTTGGCCTCGATGATCCGCGTCTTGGTGCGCCCCATCGCGCCTTCGATCTGGCTTTCGTCCTTGTCGGGTGCGAGCCGCGTCAGCCCCGCGCGGGTCGGCAGTTCGACATTGATTGACACCCGGTCGGCATAGAGACCAGCCTGATGGATCACCTCGGCGTCCGCCTCAGGGATGGTTTTCAGGTGAATATAGCCGCGAAAATCATGCTCCTCGCGCAGGATGCGGGCGACCTCGACCAGCTGCTCCATCGTGTGATTGGCGCTGCGCACGATGCCGGAGGACAGGAACAGCCCTTCGATATAATTGCGGCGATAGAAATTGAGCGTCAGATCGACCACCTCCTGCGGCGTGAACCGCGCGCGGTGCACGTTCGAGCTCTTGCGGTTGATGCAGTAGTGGCAATCGAAGATGCAGTGATTGGTCAGCAGGATCTTGAGCAGCGAGATGCACCGCCCGTCAGGCGCATAGGCGTGGCAGATGCCCATCCCCTCAGTCGAGCCGACGCCTTTGCCGCCCAGCGAGTTTTTCTTCGCCGTGCCGGATGACGCGCAGGACGCATCATACTTCGCCGCATCGGCGAGGATTTCGAGTTTCTGGCGGAGGGTCTGCTGAGACATCGGAACGGGGAACACCTTTCAAGTGTTCCTTATATGTTCCTACTGCTCCATCGCCAAATGCAAAGGTTGCAAGCGGCCCCAGTTTGCGGTCAGACGATGCGGCGCAGCCTTGGGCCGGTGTCGTGGCTGTCCTGCTGATCGCACAGATAGTCGATCACAGCGGGGTGTATCGTCCCCTCGAAAGCAACACCGGCGACTTGCCCTTCGATCCAGGCGATCGTGCCGAGCGGGGCGTTGATGCCATTGACCTTCATCGTCACCCGGTCACCGACTTCAGCAAACCCGGCCTTTGCGCGGATTTTGCAGCCGCCTTCGGAGATATCGATCAGATCGACAAACACCACACGCGTGCGCACCCGGCTTTTCACCGTGAGGCTCATCGGTCGGCGTTCGGACGCGCGTGGGATCGATTGGAGATGCATGGTCGAAGCTTCGCACAAATCCGTAAAAGAAACCTGAGCAAGACGGTAAGAAGAGTTAGGCATAGAGCCCTTGCAGGAACCAGTCGGGCACCCCGCCCCGCCCGTCGCCAAGGGTTCCCTGCCGGTAGATCCAATACCGTCGCCCGGCCTCATCCTCGATCCGGTAATAGTCGCGCAGCCGCGCGGTCGAGCGTTCGCGCCACCATTCGGGCGCGATCCGCTCCGGCCCCTCGACGCGGCAGACCTCGCGGACATTCCCGCGCCAGCGAAACCGCTGCGGCACGCCATCGGGCGATGCATAGAGCACCGCGATCGGCTCGGCCCGGTCGAGCAGCTTCAGCGGGCGGGTGTGGAAGGCCAGCGCGCCTTGCGAAGGCGGCACCGGGGCAAGCGGCGGCTGCCAGCTTTGCGCGCGTTCAGGGATGTGGCTGGCACGAGCGACCGGGCGGGTGACCGCCTTGGGGCCAAGCCGGACCGTCAGCCGGTCGATACAGGCCGCGAGCGCAGTGCCGTGGTCTTCGGCCGCCGCATCAAGATCAGCCTGGCTGAGGCTGAGCGGCTCGCTCCAGCTGGCGCGCAGCTGCACCGCCTCGATCCCGAACCCGGCCTCGACATCATCAAGCCGGGCGGCAAACAGCCGGGTGATGTGGCTGGCCTCGCGCGTGGCGGCGGCGAGTTCGATGCGGCGTGATAACACTTCGCCATCCACCCGCCACAGCGCCAGTTCGAGCCGCCGCGCCCCCTCGCCCCGCGCTTCGAGTGCGCGCACCATGTCAGCGGCGAGGTCCTCCACCACCTGGTCGAGCAGGTTGCGGTGGCGCAGTGGCTCCATCAACCGGCGCTGCACCAAGGGCATAGGTCGCTCGATCACCGGCAGCAGCGGTTCGGGCACGCGGCCCAGCAATTGATCGAGCCGGAGCAGCGGATTGGCCGCGGGGGAGCGGTGATTACGGAATCGCCGGCGCAGCGCATCGCGCGCGCCGGCCTCCTGCCCCGGATCCTCGCCCGCGCCGCTCACCCCCGCAAGCTCGCCGAGCCGCTTGATCCCGAGCCGGCGCAGCACGGTGAGCACGTCGTCATCAAGCCGGAGCGCCGCCACCGGCAGATCGCCGAGCTGACGCAGCGGATCATCATCCGGGGCGAGGATCGCACGCGGCCGGGCGTAATGCGAAAGCGCCCAAGCCGCACCCGCTGTCGGCGCGAGCGCAGCGCGCGCTGCCAGTCCACGCGCTGCGAAAGCCCGCGTGACATCGGCGAGCAGCGCATCTTCGCCGCCGAACAGATGGGCGGCTCCGGTGACATCGACCAGCAGACCGTCGGGCGGATCAAGCGCGCTCCACGGCCCCCAGCGCTGCGCCCACAGGGCGAGCTTCTCCAGCGCCGCGAGATCGCCTGCGGGGTCAGCCAGAACAGCGGCCAGATCAGGGCAGAGCGCGCGCGCATCCGCCAGCAGCATCCCCGCCCGCGCACCCGCCGCGAGCCCAGCGTCATTGGCGGCGGTGATGCGCGGGCCGTGCGCGGTTTCGAGGATCAGGGCGGTGGGCGCGGAATCGGCGGCGGCCTGCGCTTCAGGCGCGTGCGCGCGCCGCCAGCGATCGACCGACAGTCGGGCGAGCCAGATGGACAGGATCCGGCGCGGCGGCGACATCGGTGTCAGGATCGGAGCGGAGGCGCAGGGTTCCAGTGTCATCGCAAAGCATCCATTCGCCCGGCGCATGGGCGCGCGCGCGGAACAGTTCGGCATGCCAGCTGGCGGTGCCGGGGGCGGTAGGGTTCCAGCGCGGCGGCGGGGACGGCGCGGCGCGGGTCTGCCAGCGCATCCGGGCCGAGGAAAGGTCGCGCTCGGCATCAAGCCGTACCAGCCACAATCGCACCCCGTGCCGTTCCGCCGTAAGGCTCAACCGGCGTGAGGCGGTGAAGCTGAGCGCGCGCGGATTACCCGCGATCTCCCCGATCACGCAGGCGAGGTCGCGGCACTTCAGCCCCTCCTCCAGTGCAAACAGCGCGTCCTCTGGCGTGGTGGCAGCGACATGGATCAGGCGGCGGCGCAGATCAGGCGGCAGGCCCGCAAGACAAGGCCGACCGCCCAAGCGGATCGCCGCGCGATCCTGCACCCACAGCACCTGGCGCGTATCCTCGATCCCCCCATCCGCTGCGTTTGACGTCAAGGCGTCACGCGCCAAAGCCAGCGCCAGCCCCGCCCCGCTCGCCTCACTGGCGGACGCGAAGATTTCGGAGTGGAACGGGTGATCCGCCAACCCCGGTCGCCACCGCGCTTCAGGCGCAGATAGGCCAGCAGCGCGGGACAGCACGCGCGCAGGTGACGGTTTGGAGGGCGTAAAGGGCATAAGCGAACGACTCATATGTTCGCTTTATGTTCCAACATTCGTCCGCGTGCAATGAAAAGGGCGCGGGAAGCTGTGTGCTCCCCGCGCCCTTAGATTTGCGTCTCAGCGAGACCTAGTCGTCGACCACCGGTCCCGGAAACTCGCCCATGTCAGGTGCAGGGTCCTGCCACTCGCCATGCTGGAGGTTGGAATGCGACAGGCCATAAACGAAATACAGCGCGATCATCCCGGCCATGAACCAGGCGAAGAAGATCAGCACGCTCGGCGGCACGGTGTAGATCAGGTAGGCGCAGGACAGGATGCCCAGTACCGGAGTCACCGGATAGAACGGCACCTTGAAGCCGCGCGGCAGTTCCGGCGCGTTACGGCGCAGGTAGATGACCGACAGACAGACGATGGCGAAGGCCGCCAGCGTGCCGACCGAAGTCATGTCCCCGAGCACGTTGATGTCGAAGAAGCCCGCAGCAACAGCCGTGATGATCCCGACCAGCGCCGTGTTCACATAGGGCGTCTGATACTTCGGGTGCACCTTGCTGAACACCTTGGGCAGCAGGCCGTCACGCGCCATGGTGTAGAAGATGCGCGTCTGCGCATACATCAGCACCAGCACCACCGAGGTCAGACCGATGATCGCACCGACCTTGATGATCTTCGCGAGCCAGCCCCAGGTGGGGCCGAAATTATCAACCACCACGGCAACCGGATCGGGGACGTTGAGCGTGCCATAGGGCACCAGCAACGTCATGATCGCCGCAACGAGCATGTAGATCACGGTGCAGACAATCAGCGAGCCGAGAATGCCGAACGGCATGTCCTTGGCCGGGTCCTTGGCTTCCTGTCCGGCGGTCGAGACTGCCTCGAACCCGATGTAAGCGAAGAACACGATCGAGGCGGCGCGCATGATCCCGTCGACCCCGAAGGCCCCTTCGCCATTATTGGCCGCAGGGTCATACTCGGGAATGAACGGCACCCAGTTGGCCGCCATCAGCTCGCCGAGGTTGGACAGCACAATCAGCCCGCCAACCGCGATGAACGCCACCAACACGCTGACCTTGATGCCGACGATGATGTTGTTGACCTTGGCCGATTCCGACACGCCCAGCATCAACAGGCCCGACAGCGCGATACAGATCAGGAAGGCCGGCATATTGAAGATCGTCGTGACCGTCTGGCCATCGACGATTACCGGCGCGCCATCCTGCATCAGCGTCATGCCCGCAGGTCCGGTAAATTGTGGCGGAATCACAAGGCCGAAGTCAGCAAGCAGGCTGACCACATAGCCACCCCAGCCCACTGCGACCACCGACGCTGCCAAACCATATTCCAGCAGCAGCAGCGCGCCCATGATCCAGGCGACGAACTCGCCCAGCGTGGTGTAGCTGTAGGTGTAGGCTGAGCCAGAGACAGGCAGCGTCGAACTGAGCTCTGCATAGCAAAGCCCCGCAAAGGCGCAGACAATGCCCGCCACCACGAAGGACAGCATCACCGCCGGCCCCGCATGAAGCGCCGCCGCACTGCCGGTGCGGACAAAAATGCCCGCCCCGATGATGCAGCCGACGCCCAGCAGCAGCAGGTTCCACTTGCCGAGCGTGCGCTTCAGCTCGCTGGTCTGGGTTTCACGCTGGACCTGCGCAATCGACTTGCGCGCGAACATCCGTTGAAAAACGGTTCCTCTGGGTGCACTCGCCATTACAAATCCCCCCTGCGCGCCTGCACGGCGCACGGCTTAATCCGGTCAAGAAACATCGGAAATAGGTCTCCCACTGATCGCAAGCAGATCCCCCGCGCGATCGAATGGCCGTAACGCTAGCGCAACAGGCTCGCAACACAAGCCGAAAGAGCGGGTTTCCCCCGGTGCGCGCAAGCGCTACACCGCTTGCCATGTCCACGACCTTCCAACTCGACACCAGCACAAGCCGCGCAAACCCCACCCCGCAGGTGATGAAGCGGCTGACCGTGCCCGCCATTCGTGCCCGTAAGAAGGACGGTGTCACCGCCAATCCGCTGGTGATGCTGACGGCCTATACCGCGCGTCAGGCGCAGTTGCTCGACGCGCATTGCGATATTCTGCTGGTGGGGGATTCGCTCGGCCAGGTGATCTACGGCCTGCCTTCTACCGTTCCGGTGACGCTGGAGATGATGGCCAATCATGGCGCCGCCGTTGTACGCGGGTCGTATCATTCGGTCGTGGTCGTCGACATGCCGTTCGGCTCCTATGAGGCGTCGCCAGAGCAGGCGTTCGAAAGCGCGGCGTTCCTGCTGAAGCAGACGGGGGCAGCGGCGGTGAAGCTGGAAGGCGGGGCGGCGATGGCGCCGACGGTCGCATTCCTGAGCCAGCGCGGCATTCCGGTGATGGGCCATGTCGGTCTCACTCCGCAGGCGGTCAATGTGCTCGGCGGCTATGGTGCGCGCGGGCGGTCGGATGCCGAGGCGGAGAAGATCGTCTCTGACGCCAAGGCGCTGGATGAAGCGGGTGCCTTCGCGATCGTGATTGAAGGCGTGGTCGAACCGATCGCGATTGCCGCGACACAGGCCGTAACGTGCCCTACCATCGGCATCGGTGCCTCGGCGCAATGTGATGGGCAAGTGCTCGTCACCGAAGACATGCTCGGCATGTTCGAGCGGGTGCCGCGCTTTGTGAAGCGGTATGAGGACATCGCAGGCGTGATTGACCGCACCGTCGCCCGCTATGCCGAGGAAGTGCGCAGCCGCGCCTTCCCGACCGAAGACCAGACTTACCAGCCCAAGGCCTAGGCCGCGTCCTTCGCGAGGCGCAGTGCCAGCGGTGCGGCCAGCACCAGCTGCGCGAGGTGGTAGAGCAACAGCGGCGCGATCACGAAGCCGGCGGCTGATGCCGGAAACAGAATCGCGGCCAGCGGCGCGCCGATGGCGACGCTCTTTTGCGATCCGGCGAACAGGAACGCGATCCGATCAGGACGCGGCAGGCCGAGCAGGCTCGCACTCCCCCATGCCCCCGCCAGCGCTAGCGCGAGCATCGCCAGCACCAGTGCGATCATCACCGCCCAGTCAGCGGGCGCGAACATGGTGGCCAGCCCCTGCTCAACCGCGCCTGAAAAGGCGACATAGACCGCGATCCCGATCACCGCCCGGTCAAGCCAGACGATCCGGGCGCGGTGGGCGGCGATGCGGTCAATCACCCGGTCCTGCACCACCTGTCCGATCATGAAGGGCAGCATGAGAATGAGGCCGATACGTATGATCGCCTCGCTTCCGATTTCGCCCGCGCCGCCGCCGCCCAGCAGCGCAAACAGCGGCGCGCTGATGAAGACGCCTGCGATGTTGATCAGAGCGGCGCCGACCACCGCCAGGCCAACGTTGCCCTCGGCCAAGCTCGTGTAGCTGGTGGCTGATTGCACCGTGGACGGCAGGCAGCCGAGATAGATGAAGCCCAGCGCAACCATCGGCGGCAAGACCTGTCCGGCAAGGCTCGCAAAGCCCAACCCGCCCAGCGCCATCGCGCCGAACACAAACAGCATCAGCGGCCCGAAATAGCGCCAATTGGCGAGGCCGCGCGCGATCTCGGAGCGGCGGATGCGCATCCCGTTGACGAGGAAGAGCAGAAAGATACCAGCGTTCGACACCAGCGTTGCGGCCGCCCGCCCTTCTCCAGCTGCGGGCACAAGCAGGGCGAGTCCGGTCGCGATCACCAGGACGGCGATCATCGGATCGGACAGGAACGGGAAGCGGGATGCTGCAGGCTTGGACATAGGCGTCAGCCCCCTGCCCTGCCCGCCCGCGCTTGTCGAGCGGCAGCGCGGTTAGCGCTGTACGAGGTGGCGCGGATGCACCTCTGCGAGCCATGCGGCAAAGCGGCGCGCCTCATCGGGCTGGTTCAGCGCCCGCGCCGCGCGCAGCCTGAGGCCGAGCAGCGCCGGATCATGTCCTGCCCCTATCGCGATGGCATGATCAAGCAACTGCGCCGCCCGCATCCAATCGCCGCGCTGGCCAAAGCGCTCGGCCAAAGCGATCAGCGCGCTCGCATTGTCAGGCTCGCCCGCCACATGGCGCGCCAGGAGTGTATCGGCCGAAGCCTCGTCACCCGAACGCACATATGCAAGCACCGCCTTGCGCGTCAGCGGCCAGGGACGTTTCACTTTAGTGGCCACAGCATAGACTGAGAGCGCGGCCTTCGGATCGCCTGCCCCGAGCAAAACATCGCCGCTCAGCGCTGCAACGTCCGCCGACGCCGAGAAGCGTTTGCCAAGCGCCTGCGTGCTCGCCCGTGCGGTGCTCCAATGCCCTATCAAGCCTGCCTGACGCGCCGTTGCCGTCGGTGCTGGCAAGCCTTCGCGCACCGCCAGCACCACCGGCGCCGTGCTTGCCCCGCGCATCGCCCTCGCCAGCAAAGGGGCCGCGCTCATCCTGTCACCGCGCTGTTCATAAGCACGCGCCACCAGCATCACGAGGTAAGGCGATGCCTCCCGCAGCCCCGCTTCCGGCCCGAAGCGGGCGATCAACTCGTCCCCTCGCCCCGATTCGAGCATCGCCTTGGCCAGCAGTTCGCGCAGCTTGGCATGGGAGGGCTGGCGCGCGACGAGCCCTTCGAGGATGACGGCAGCGCTATCGGCATTGCCTTCCGCGAGGCTGATCACCGCATCCAGTTGCAACGCCGCAGGCACGCCGCGCGCTGCCATGCCGCTGCGTGCCAGCAGACTGCGGGCAAGCGCGTATTCTCCGCCGCGTGCCGCCAGCACCGCTTGCAGATAGGGCACCCGTTCATCGCCGGGCGCGACTTCGGCGAGCTTGCGCACCGCCTCAAGCATGGCTCCAGCCTCCCCGGCATCGCCAAGGGTTGCGGCATATTCAGCCCATCCTTCGCGGTAGTTGGGATCAGCCGCCAGCGCCGCCTCGAACCAAGGCAAAGCGGCGGCAAAGCCATGCGCGTCGCGGACCAACACTGCGCGCATCAATAGCGCGGGCGGATGATCGGGGCCAAGTTGCAGCGCGCGGTCGGCGGCCTCGATCGCCGTCAGATGCTCTCCGCCGCGAAAGCGCAGCCGCGCAATGGCAACCCATAGCGCCGGATCATTGGGATCAAGCCCGCGCGCCTCATCCAGCTTCCGCCCGGCATCCGCCAATTGACCTGCCGCCATCGCTCGATCAGCATCGCCCAGCAGCTGCACAAGCGCAGGTTTGCGCGCTTCGTCACGCGCGGACATTTCTGTCCCGCTTTCCTCCGAGCACCCCGCCAATGCCAGAACCAGCGCGGTCAGCCCGGCGGCTGTGTCACGCCTGAAGGTCATATTGCTTGAGCAGGTCATACAGCGTCGGGCGGCTGATCCCGAGCAGCTTGGCCGTGCTGGAGATATTGCCCTCGCTGCGCGACAGCGCATGGCGGATGACCCGGCGGTCTGCTGCCTCACGCGCGGCTTTGAGGTTGAGCACGTCGGCGTCCTCGTCCTCGCCAGCGCCCAAATCGAGGTCATCAGCGTTGACCAGCTTGCCATCGGCCATGATGACTGCGCGCTTCACCCGGTTTTCAAGCTCGCGGACATTGCCCGGCCATTCATGCGCATCGATCGCCGCCAGCGCATCGGCGGCAAAGCCGGTGACGGACGGGTTCATCTCGGCCGCAAAGCGCTTCAAGAACACCTTGGCAAGCAGCACCGGATCGCCGTGCCGTTCGGCCAGACTGGGGATGCGGATCACGATCTCGGCGAGGCGGTAGAACAGATCCTCGCGGAAGCTGCCTGCGGTGATCATGCCTTCGAGATCCTGGTGGGTGGCGCACACGATCCGCGTGTTGACCGCAATGGCCTTGCGTCCGCCGACCCGTTCAATGGTGCGTTCTTGCAGGAAGCGCAGCAGCTTGACCTGAAGCGGCAGCGGAATATCACCCACCTCATCAAGGAACAGGGTGCCGCCATTGGCGCTCTCGATCTTGCCCTCGGTCGTCTTGACTGCGCCGGTGAAGGCGCCCTTCTCGTGGCCGAACAGTTCGCTTTCGAGCAGGTTTTCCGGAATCGCGGCGCAATTGATGGCAACGAACGGCCCGTTCGCGCGGTCACTGGTGTCATGGAGCCCCTTGGCGAGCAGCTCCTTGCCGGTCCCGCTCGCACCCAGCAGCATCACCGAAACGCTGGTCTTGGCAACGCGTTCGATCGTGCGCGCAACCTTGACCATCTCCGGCGCGCCCGTGATCAGGCGACCGAGCACGGTCTTGTCAGCACTGCTGGTGGCGACAAGGCGGCGGTTTTCCTCTTCAATGGCGCGCAGATTGAACGCGCGCCGCACGATCAAGCCCAGGGCGTCGATGTCGATCGGCTTCTGATAGAAATCGTAAGCCCCCCGGGCGATGGCCGCCAAAGCGCTTTCACGGGCACCGTGGCCGCTGGCGACGATCACCTTGGTGTCGGGCTTCAGTGCCATGATCGCATCGAGGACGGCAAAGCCTTCGGTCGTACCATCGGGATCGGGCGGCAGGCCGAGATCGAGAGTCACGACCCCCGGCGTTTCGGACCGCAACGCGGCCAGCGCGCTGTCGCGGTCACCTGCGATCACGACTTCAAAATCATCATAAGCCCATTTGAGCTGGGCCTGCAGGCCAGGATCGTCCTCGATCACCAGCAGCACGGGTTTCTTATCAGGCATTATGCGATCCCTCGTTCGTTTTCGGCGTCTTGCGCGCCTAGCAGCTGTACCGCATCGGCCAGCGGCAAAACCACGGAGAAGCGCGTGCCGAGCCCTTCACGGCTCTCCACCGCAATCCGCCCGCCCATCGCCTTGACGAGTTCGCGCGCTTCGAAGGCGCCGATGCCGAACCCGCCCGACTTGGACGAGACGAATGGCTTGAACAGCCCGCTGCGGACAAAGGCCGGGCTCATGCCCTTGCCGGAATCGACCACGTCGATCGCGCCATGCAGGCTCTCGCCAGTGACATCGAGGAACACCGGCATCCCCGGCTCGCTCGCATCAATGGCGTTCTGCACCAGATGGATGAGCGCCTGTTCGAGCGCTTCGTAGTTGCCCATCACACGGACGGGTTGTTCGCGAGTAAGCGCGACGGGGTGAACGCCCTTGAACCGCTCGGCAATGCCGCGCGCCAGATCGACCAGCTCAATCGAACCGAGCGCGTTGACCTGCCCAGAGCCGTAACGCCCCAGCCTTGCGAGCAGCGCGGAAAGCTTGTCCGCCGAATTGCGCAAGGTCACCAGCATATCCGCGCGGAAGGCGGGATTGTCTGCGTGCTTTTCGGCATTGGCCGCCAACAGGGAAAGCTGGCTGACGAGGTTTTTGATGTCGTGCATCACAAAGGCCATGCGGCGGTTGAATTCGTCAAACCGGCTCGCATCCATAAGTGCCTGCTGCCCGGCCTGTTCGGACAGATAGCTGGCCAACTGCTGCCCGGCGACACGCAGTAGATCGAAATCCTCCCAATCAAGCTGGCGTGGGTTGCGCGGGCGAGCGAGAACGATAACGCCGACCAACCGGTCAAAGTGGAGCAGCGGCACCAGCGCCCAAGCGTCCTCTGCCTCAATCAACCAGTCCGGCACTTGCGCCGCTTCGCCATGATGGTCGATCCCGCCGCGCGCCTCGTCGATGGCGAGGATGAAGTTGTGCCGTTCGAGCAGTCCCGACAAGGCGTAGTCGCCCGCAACGGCCGGGATTGCGATAGTCGGCCAATTCCAGCGCGCGGTGAGTTCGAGTTGGGCTTCCTCGTTGGGCATCAGCAGCAGGCCAGCGGGGCTTTCGGTGATGTCGGCAAGCGCCTTGACTGCACGTTCTTCGAGGCTGGCATTGCCTGTCCCGCCGCGCCCGATGGTGCGTGTGAAGCGCAGCCATTCCTCGCGGTAATCATAGCGATGCTGGAACAGGTGCTTGGTCGCAGTCACACGCAGCCATCCGCGCAGACGCGGCGACGGCAGAGCCAGCACCGCTCCCATAATCGCGATCACCATGAAGGCCGCCTGGCTGGCACGGGCCATATCACCCCCCAACAGCGCCAGCGACTTGGTCACCAGCACCATCCCGACCAAATAGCCGCCGATCAGCAAGAGCGAGAGCGTGCGAAAGGTGACCGCGCGTGACGGGTTGAATTGCACCCGCGGCCCGGCGGCATTCATCCCGAGCGCAAACAGCGCCGCCATGATCCCGGCAAACAGCCCGCGCGCATCGCTGAGCGCTCCGGCTGTTGATCCACCGAGGTAGGCCACGGTCTGGAGGTTGAGATCGTAGGCGAATATCCCCGCCAATGCGATGCCGGTCCAGCGTAGAACCGGGCGCAACGCGCTTGCCGCGCCGGCATAGAGGTTGTGCAGCAGCATCAGCGCGCCGATCGCCACCAGCATATCGATCAAGGCTCGCGCCTCGAACACCGCCTGGTTTACCTCAGGCGCACCTGTGAACCTGAACCCCACTAGCAGCAGCACTGGCTGAAGCAATTGCACCAGCACCAACGCGACGATGACCGGGCGCACAGGCTTGAGGCTGGCCGCGCGGCCATCGGCACCAAACAGGCAGAAGATTGTGGCGATCAGCGCGAGGTTGCGCGCCATTGCGGCGATGACGGCAGCATCATGCTCGGTGCCAAGCCCGGCTGCGAGTGCGCACCACACGCTGCTTGCGCCGGCAGCAATCATCAGCGTGGTTCGGTCAGGCCGCGCGCGCTCACCATGGCGCCAAATCCACAGCATCGCGCCTGCGCTCAGCACTGCACCTGCGACCCAAGCGAGGAAGCCCGCCAAGGGCACCATGCCGCCCAGCCAGATCATCGCGCACCCTCCGGCCACAGGACCACTCGCAGCGTTTGCAGCAGGATCACGAAATCGAGAAAGGGGGTGTAATTCTTGGCGTAGTAGAGATCATATTCGAGCTTGCAGCGGCTATCCTCGACCGACGCGCCGTAGGGATAATTGATTTGCGCCCAACCGGTAATACCGGGCTTCACCATGTGCCGCTCGCCGTAGAAGGGGATTTCCTCTTCCAGGCTCTCGACGAATGACGGCACTTCCGGACGCGGACCGACGAAGCTCATTTCACCCTTGAGCACGCTCCACGTCTGGGGGAGTTCATCAATCCGCACCTTGCGGATGAACCGGCCGAGACGGGTGATGCGCGGATCGTTTTCCTCCGCCCACTTGGCCCCGTCCTTTTCGGCATCGGTTCGCATCGAGCGCAGCTTGATGAGCGTGAATGGCTCGCCATAGAGGCCCACCCTTGTCTGACGGAAGAAGGCCGGGCCCTTGCTGTCGAGCTTCACCAACAGGGCAAACAGCACGATTAGCGGCAGCGTGAGCGTGAGCAGGATCATGCTCGCAGTGATGTCGAAGATGCGCTTGACCGCACTTGAGAACATCCGGCTGCTGGAAAAGCCGTCCGAAAAGATCAACCAGCTGGGATTGATCGTATCAAGGTCGACCCGGCCTGTTTCCCGCTCGATAAAGCTGGAGAAATCATTGACGTGGACGCCCTTGGTCTTGATCCGGAGCAGGTCTTTCAACGGCAGGGCGTTACGGCGCTCTTGCAGCGCAAGCACCACTTCGGACACGCCGAGATTCTCGACGAACCGGCCCAGATCGTGGATGGCCGAGCGCGGGATTGCTTCTTCGACGACGCGAGCATCGTCGCTCATGGCGATATAGGAGACGATGACAAAGCCGGTCTCGGGCTTTTCGCCCAATTCGCGCAGGCGCTGCGCCCGGTTGCCAGCACCCAGCACCATCACGCGGCGACGAAACGCCGAGGAACCGAGGAAAGAGTTGAGCAGCAGCCGGTCCGCCACCAGCACCACAATGGCAAGCCCCATGGTGTAGAGTAGCGTCGAACGCCAGAACAGGTCGCTCGGCAGGACGAAATCGACTACCGCCAGCGCAATGATGCCCAAGCTGATCGCCACCAGCACCCGCGCACCAGCAAAGCGGAGGGATCGCAGCGAATTGGGGCCGTAAACCCCGACCGCAATCATGGCGAGCCAGATCACCGAAGCCGTGCCTAGCAACGCAAGGCCGCGGCCGCTGAATCCGCCGAGGTCCATGCCGATCTGGTGCGCGCGCCATTGCCAGGCGATCTCGCTCGCCAGCACCAGCAAGCCGAGATCGAGCAGTCCGAGCAGCAGCACGGCGTGCGGGATATAATGCTTGAACAGGCGGATCATTTCAGGGGCGGCCTCTGGTGCATGCCCTGCCGCTTCTAGGCCCGAGACCTTAAGTGTCGGTAAACTTTACACCGGTCGCGAAGCCCGCAATTCTGCGGGTCGTGAGGGTTAATGCCGCGCTTAAGATGCGGAACGCGGGCGCGGTAGCGCGCTGGCGATCCGTGCCGGGGCCGGGGTCAGGCACTCTGCCCGGCCGCACCGGCCACACGGCACACCCAGTGGCACAGCGTCGAGCCGGTCGAGCGAGACGCCGCGGGCATGGGCAAGATCACCGGCAAAGCGCGCCTCGATCCCCAGCACCACCGCGCGGCGACCTGCGCACATCACGCCGTCGCCATCCACCGTGCGGGTGATCGTGAACCAATGCCGTGCTGCCGCTTCGCCCTCGCCGAAGGTGACGGCTTGGGTGAGCACGGTTCCGGGACGTTCGAACGCAGCATAGGGCACCCATGCGGGCGAGCGCGCGCCCTCGAGCGGATACAATGCGCCGCTCCCACCAGCGGTGAAACTGGTCATCCGCCCCGCCCGGTCGATCACCGCCATGAAGAACGGCAGCCCTCGCTCACCGACGCGTCCCAAAGTAGTTAGTCGCTGGGCCACCTGATCGAAGCTGACTGCAAAGCGACGTTGTAGAACGGCGAGGTCGTATCCGGTCGCCTCACAAGCTCGCAGGAACCGGCGATAGGGCAGCAGCAGCGCGCCTGCGAGATAATCGGCGATGTGGTCGCGAAAGGCATCGCGCGCATCCGCACTGGCAAGGTTAGCGCCTGCTACCAGTGTTTCGATGCCCTCGCGCATTTCCAGTTGCCCGACTTGCCGGGCAATCTGGAAGCGCCGTGCAGCACCAGGGAGCATTTCGGAGAGCTGCAATTGCCGCGCGTGCAGATCAAGCCGATGGACCTGGCCTGGCATGACCTCAGCAGGGAGAATACGAACCTGAAGCTGGTGCTTCTCTCGCAGCCGCTCTCCCAGAGCGGCGCTGATTTCCCCGCGCGAAAGTCGCAATTCATCTGCCAGATCCTCGGCTGCATGGTCGAGATCGGCAAAGTGATTCTGCCAGCGTTCCACCCCACGGCGCGAAGCAGCAGCGGTATCCTCAACCACGATCCGCTCACCCCCGCCAGTGTCATACAGCCGAGCGAAGGCGGCGGCGATTTGCGGCGCTGCGGCCAGAAACTCCTGCACTTCCTCACGGTCGATCCCAAGATCACCGAAGCGCTTGTCCGCCATACGTCTCACGAGGCCATCGAGCCCGCCGATTGCGTCGTCTTCACGGAGACTGCGGGGATCGAAATCGAACCGCTCGATCACCTGCACCAGCACGCGGGCTGACAGGGGACGCTGGTTGCGCTCGATCAGGTTGAGGTAAGACGGCGAGATGCCGAGAATGCTCGCCATTCCGGCTTGGGTCAGACTTTCGCGTTTGCGCAGACGACGCAAGGCAGGCCCGGCGAGGAGGTTGGTGTCAGCCATGAGCGGTTTGTAAATTAATTTACCGATTGACACAAGAATGTAGGCGATTGTCGCCATAGCGACACGATTATCTGTAAGTTTTCCTATCCTGCTGCGGCGCAACACGCCAAAGCCTGCCCATCCAGCGGCGCGAGTCTGCAAGGCCTCAAACCCCTCCCCAGGATGGACAGGAGACACTTATGACCTACCAGAACACCATCACCCGGATGCGCGACATTGTAACCGCGAACGGACCGAGCTGGGCCGCGATCGATGCCGAAAGCGCCGCACGCATGGCGATTCAGAACCGCTTTCCCACCGGCCTCGACATTGCCAAGTACACCGCCAAGATCATGCGCGCCGATATGGCCGCCTATGATGCGGACCCGGCGCAATACACCCAGTCGCTCGGCTGCTGGCACGGCTTCATCGCGCAGCAGAAGCTGATCGCGATCAAGAAGCACTTCGGCACTACCAAGCAGCGCTACCTCTACCTTTCGGGTTGGATGGTTGCAGCGCTGCGCAGCGAATTCGGCCCCCTGCCCGACCAGTCGATGCACGAGAAGACCTCGGTGCCCGCGCTGATCGAGGAGCTCTACACCTTCCTCAAGCAGGCCGACGCCCGCGAACTGGGCATGATGTTCCGTGCCCTCGACGCCGCCCGTAAGGCCGGTGACGCGGTTGAAGCCAAGCGTATCGAGAACGCGATCGATAACTACGAAACCCACGTGGTGCCGATCATCGCCGATATCGACGCAGGTTTCGGCAATGCCGAGGCGACCTATCTGCTCGCCAAGAAGATGATCGAAGCGGGCGCCTGCGCGCTTCAGATTGAAAATCAGGTCTCGGACGAGAAGCAATGCGGCCATCAGGACGGCAAGGTCACCGTGCCGCACGAGGATTTCCTCCAGAAGATTCGCGCTTGCCGCATGGCATTCCTGGAAATGGGTCTCGACGACGGCGTCATCGTCGCGCGGACCGACTCGCTCGGCGCTGGCCTGACCAAGCAGATCGCTTTCTCCAAGGAACCGGGCGATCTGGGCGACCAGTACAACAGCTTCCTCGATGCCGAAGAAGTCGATCCCGCCAACATCACCAATGGCCAGGTCTTCATCAGCCGCGACGGCAAGCTGCTTGCGCCCAAGCGCCTGCCCTCGAACCTCTACCAGTTCCGCGCGGGCACGGGCGTTGACCGCGTGGTGCTCGACTGCATCACCTCGCTTCAGAACGGTGCCGATCTGCTGTGGATCGAGACCGAAAAGCCGCACGTCAAACAGATCGCCGAAATGGTCGACCGCATCCGCGAAGTCGTGCCGAACGCCAAGCTGGTTTACAACAACTCGCCCAGCTTCAACTGGACGCTGAACTTCCGTCAGCAGGTGTTTGATGCGTGGGAAGCGGCGGGCAAGGACGTGTCGGCCTATGACCGCGCCAAGCTGATGAGCGTCGATTACGACGGCACTGAACTGGGCGCTGAAGCCGATGAGAAGATTCGCACCTTCCAGCGCGACGCTGCTGCACGGGCCGGGATCTTCCACCACCTCATCACCCTGCCGACCTACCACACGGCCGCGCTCAGCACCGACAACCTCGCCCGCGAGTATTTCGGCGAGCAGGCGATGCTGGGCTACGTCAAGAACGTGCAGCGCGAGGAAATCCGTCAGGGCATCGCCTGTGTGAAGCACCAGAACATGTCGGGCAGCGACATCGGCGATGATCACAAGGAATACTTCGCCGGGGAAGCCGCTCTGAAGGCGGGCGGCGCGCACAATACGATGAACCAGTTCGAGGCGGCATGAGCCGCCCGGGAGAGGAGCCGGGAGGTCGCGTTATTGTGGCCTTCCGGTTGCCTGCAAAGCCGCCTAAGGGCGTGAGACCATCACCCCGAGGAGAGTGACGATGACCGATACCGAAACCCCGAATCCCGAGCCGGCACGCGCCCGCGCTCTGCTTTCGACCGCGGACATGAAGCTGCTGCGCCGCGCGCTCGAAAGCCATGCCCGCAACACCGAAGACCGTGAAGAGCTGGCCAAGATCAACGCTCTGCACCACCGTCTGGGCACTTACGTTCCCTCGTAAGGCCGCACCCGTTTTACAGTTCTCCTGGGGAGGAGAAACGGCCGTCGGAATGCGCCCCAAAGGCGCGCTCCGGCGGCCGCATTTGTCTAGACGCCCTTCTTGCCCATCAGATCGAGCGTCGCTGCGGTTAGCGCCTCAGTCGCGGTGGCGATCACCACAGGGGCATCCGGCGCCCAGAACGGGGAGTGGAGCGAAGGCAGCGTGATCTCGCCCTTCTGCGCCTTGGCCCATTCTTCAGCTCGGACACCGCCGACCCACAGGATCAGTGATTCCACATTCTCGCGGTCGGCGCGGTAGAACTGGCTGAAGTCCTCCCCCCCCATCACCGCAGGCACCTCGAACACCCGGCCTTCGAAGCGCGGTTTGAGCCCTGCGACCACCCGCTCTGTCAGAGCAGGCGTGTTGTAAGTGGCCGGCACGTAGGGATCGGCGACCGTGACCTTGGGCAGCTTGTCCTCAGGCATCCCAGCGGCAATCGCCTCGCCCCGCGCGATCCGGGCGATGCCTTCGAGCAGCTGCTTGCGCGCCGCATCGGAATAGCTGCGCACTGTGATCTGGAGCCGCGCTTCATCGGGGATGATGTTGTGCTTCGATCCGGCCTGGAAGCTGCCGACCGTGACCACCGCCGAATCGGTCGGGTTCAGCTCGCGGCTCACCAGCGTCTGCAAGCGCATGACGATGGCCGAGGCGAGCACCACCGGGTCCTTGGTCGTATGCGGATAGGCACCGTGACCGCCGACGCCCGGCACCACGATGTCGACCGAGTCCACATTGGCGAGCGCGAAGCCATTGGCATAGCCAATATGCCCCGCCGGAGCCTGCGCCGCATCGTGGAACGCGAGCACATAGTCGGGCTTGGGAAAGCGGGTGTAGAGCCCGTCATCCAGCATCGCCTTCGCGCCTTCGCCGATTTCCTCGGCGGGCTGGAGGATCATCACCAGCGTGCCCGACCACTGATTGCGCCGGGCGACGAGCTGCTGCGCCGTACCGATCCATGCGGCCATGTGGGTGTCGTGCCCACAGGCGTGCATCACCCCGGTCTCGATCCCCGTCTGCGGCACGGCGCGGCGCTTGGAGGCGTAGGGCAGTCCGGTCTGTTCGATCACCGGAAGCCCGTCCATGTCGGCGCGCAGCATCACAGTCGGGCCGTCACCGTTTGTCATCACCGCGACCACGCCGGTCTTGCCGACGCCTTCGGTCACCTCGAACCCCATCGCCCGAGCGCGAGCGGCGAGCTTCTTGGCGGTCTCGACCTCCTGAAAGCTCAGCTCAGGGTTGGCGTGCAGGTCCTTGTAGAGCTCCACGAGGGCGGGCAGGTCTGCCGCGACCGCATCGCGCAGTTCGTCCGCCTGTGCTGGCACTGCCATCAGCGCCGCGGCGGCCACCCCTGCCCGAATCGCCTTGATCCGCATCACGCTTGCCTTTCGTTCATTTGCCCGTGCCCTCTGGCCCGTGTTGGAGACACATGAGACACTGTCCAAGGAGAGAAAAACCGCTCCGACTGGGAACGCCCCCGCCACATCGTCAGAGGTGGTCTCAGCAGAGGGGTACAAATTGTCATTACCCAAGCATGGCACAGCTGGCCCAGATTAGGAAAGCCTCCCGGCCCTAAAGCCGATACCACACCACCAGCAGCACCGAGAGTACCGTCACCATCAGCGCGACCAGCGGTACCCCGGCGCGCATATAATCGCCGAATTCATAGCTGCCTTCAGACATGATCAGCATATTGGTCTGATAAGCAATTGGCGTAGCGTAGCAGAGGTTGCAGCCAAACAGCACGGCCAGCACAAGCGGTTCAGGTGGAAGGCCAAGCTGAGTGGCGATGCTGAAGGCAATCGGGGTCCCGATAGTCGCCGCCGTCGCGTTTGACGCAAAGTTAGTGATGACCGTCACAAACAGCATGATCGCCGAAAGAACCAGAGCAGGCGGCAAATAGGCCAGCCCGAGCGACATCGCCTGCCCCAAGAACTCCGCAGCACCGCTTTCGTCAATCACTCGGCCGATCGCAAGGCTTGCGGCAATTAGCACGATGACCTTTGCCGAAAGAGCGCGGCCCACACGGTCGAACTTCACGCAGCCCGTAACGAACATGATGATTGCCCCCGCCAGCGCCGAGATCGCGATTGGCAGTTTCACGGGGGCATAGCCGTCAGCATCGAACCATGGCAGGCCGAGCGACGCGGTGGCAATCGCGCCCAGCATGATTGCGCCCGCCAGCACCGCCTTGGATCGGCGCGGCAATTCGCGCGCGCCTTCAAGTCGCAGCAGCCCGTCATTACGGGCGAAGGTTTGCAGGTCCTCGTCGATCCCCATCACCAGCAGAACATCGCCTTCCATGATGCTGAGATCGCCCGCTTCGGTGAAGATTTCGCGGTCGCCCATCTTGCGGTTGGGCCGGTGAATGCCGAGCACCGCAACACCATACAAATCGGCAATCCCCGAACTGGCGAGCGTGCGGGTAATCAAACGCGAATCGGCGGTCACGGTCATCTCCACCGCGACAATATCCTCGCGTTGTGCTGCCGAGACCCGGCGAATCCGGTCCAGCACCCAAGTCGGCGCAAGTTCACCCTTGAGCACTCGCGCTGCTTCTTCCAGCGCTTCATGCGTACCGGAAATGTGGAGGCGCTGTTCGGGCTGCAATGGGCCGGAAGGCATGTCGTGAAAGGTGATGCCTTCCGGCAGCTTGCTGCGAACAGACGCGAGATCGGCGCCAGCCAGCATACTGCTAGCGCCGACCCGCAACCGGGTCTGAAAAATGCGCCGGACATTGTCAGGAACCACACTGTTGTCACGCAGCAGGCGCGGCATCACCAGCCACAGATAGGGCAATGCAAACAAGGCCGCGATCAGCACAATCGGTGTGAACTCGAACACGCTAATCGGTTCCATGCCGATATCGTCGGCAATGCTGACCACCAGAATGTTCGTCGAAGTGCCAATCGTGGTCGCCATGCCGCCGATGAGCACAGCCGCATTGATCGGCATCAGCGATTTGGATGACGCCATCAGCCCCTTGCCCGCCAGCGCCACCAGGATCGGCAGCAGGAGCACCATCACTGGAGTGTCATTGACGAACATCGACAGGAAGAATGCGACCAGCAAAGCGGCCAGAAGGCCTAGCTGCCCATTGATCCGGAATACGCTTTCTAGCACGCGCGCAAAGGGCTCCAGCGCGCCCGTCACCACCAGCCCGCGCCCCATGATCATCAGCGCGCAAATCGTGATCAGCGCCGAATGGCCGAACCCGCCAAACGCAATCGCCAGACCGTCAGTCGGCTTGGTGCCTTCGAGCGGTGCAAAGTAGAGACCCACTCCGATCACCGCGATGGTGACGAGCGAGATGATCTCCTCAGGGTAACGTCCCCGGGCAAAGCCGATAAACATGGCGATGGTCACCGCCATGGCCGCTATCGCGTGATAGGATGGAGCTTCCAACATGGCGTTGCCTTAAGGGCTAGCCAATCGGCTAGGTGCCGGGCAAGCGGTTTATGAAAACAGCGGCTTTGCGGTGCCTGTCGCTCTGCACCAAATCTGCACGACAAGCGGGCTGCATCAGCACAGCCTCAACCACCTTCACACCATCCCATGTTGGCAAACCCCCGTCAAACAGACGGAGAAATTGCATGACTGGTGCTCTGACAATACCCTCTTGGTCCCGCTACAGTTTCGCGATGAAGCTGGGCGGCGCGCTTGCCGTACTCGCCGCCGCCGATGCGCTGCTTTACGGATTTGGCGGAGGATCGGTCATCGGCCTGTTCGCTCTGATCTGGCTGGCGGTCATGGTGCTGGTGCGGCCCGCGGTGCGAAATGCCCGCGGAGGGTGGGTCGCCATAGTTTGCGGCGCGCTTTTGGCGGTGAGCCTGATCCTTGATCCCGGCCCTTTGGCTGTCTTCCTGTTCTTGATCGCTATCGGCACTGCGGCGCTGCTTCCCCGGCACGTGTTCGATCATGCCGGGCTGTGGTTCTTACGGCTGACGACGCTGGGAGTGGGAGCGCCATTCTGGCCAATTGCAGATGCATGGCGGCTCGCCAGCATGTCTGGCCACCGTGGATCGGTGGGCAAGTCCGTCCTTCTCAACATCGCATTGCCGCTGATTGGGGGCGCCCTTTTCCTCAGCCTGTTTGCCAGCGCCAACCCGATCCTCGGCAATGCGTTTGCGGCGATCGAACTGCCGGATTTCACCACGCTCATCGGCCACGCGCTGCTGCTTGGTGTGACGCTGGTTTTCGTCTGGCCGACCTTGCGCCCGCGCGCCCTGCGCTTCGCCAGCGAGCGGCAGGCGTGGTTGCCGCAAATGCCCGATCCTTCGGTGACGATGATGCTGGTGACGCTGGTGGTCTTCAACGCGGTCTTCGCACTGGAAAACGGCCTCGACATCGTGTTTCTGTGGAGCGGGGCCCCGCTGCCTGATGGCATCACGCTGGCCGATTATGCGCACCGCGGCGCCTATACCTTGATCGCCACCGCGCTGCTGGCCGGACTCTTCGTGCTGCTGGCTTTGCGACCGGGCTCTGCTTCGGCCCAGACCCCGATTATCCGCCGCCTGCTGCTGGTGTGGGTCGCGCAGAACCTCCTGCTGGTCGCGTCGAGCATCCTGCGCTTGCTCGACTACATTGATGCCTATTCGCTGACCGAATTGCGGATCGCAGCGCTTGTGTGGATGGTGCTGGTGGCGACCGGGCTCGTGCTGATTTGCTGGCGCTTTTTCCATGGGCAGTCCGCGGCGTGGCTGATCAATGCTAATGCGCTGGCCGCCGGGATCGTGCTGAGCGGGTCGACGATGGCCGATTACGGCGCGATCGCGGCGCGGTGGAATGTCGACCACCTGCGCGATCCGTCGCGGCTCGACCTGTGCTATCTGGAGCTGCAGGAAAGTTCAGCGCTGATCCCGCTGCTCGAATTGCGGAGCGCACCGGTTGGCAATAGACTGCGCGATCAGGCCACCTATTTGAGCGCCGAAGCCTATCGCAAGCTTGGGGAAAGTCAGAGCGATTGGCAAAGCTGGACCCTGCGCGGCGCACTGCGGCTCGCCGAGGCTGAAGCACTGCTGGCGGGCGATGCTCGCAAGCCGATGCCCGCGCCCCATGGCCGGATGTGCGGGGGTGAGATCCTCCCGCCCCCTGCTCCGCCGATTGCGCTGCCTCCGCCGCCAACTGCAACATTGACGCCGGGAGAAAAGCCGTGATCTTGCATCCCATGCCGCGCTCGATCCTTGTCGTCGATGACGATCCCCACATCCGCCAACTGCTGGTCTTCGCGCTGGGCAAGGCAGGCCTTGCCACGCTTGAGGCCGGTGATGGGGAGGAAGCGGTGGCGCTCATCACCGCGCAGAAGCCCGATCTCGTGATCCTCGATATCAACATGCCGCGCATGGACGGGCTGGAGGTGTGCCGCCGGGTTCGGGCGACGAGCAGCGTGCCGATCCTGTTCCTGTCCTCCCGCGATGACGAGATTGACCGGGTGCTGGGGATCGAGCTTGGCGCAGACGATTATGTGGTCAAGCCCTTCTCCCCGCGAGAGGTGGTCGCGCGGACGCAGGCAATCCTAAGGCGCGCGGGCAGCCCAGCACCCGAGGAGAAGCCCGGTAAGGCGATCATCACGCATAATTGCCTGACGCTTGATTGCGAAAGCTGGCGTGCAACTTGGGACGGGCAGGACGTGCCGCTGACTGTAACCGAGTTCACCACACTTCGCACGCTGGCGGCGCGGCCCGGCAAGGTGTTCAGCCGCGATGCGATCATCGACCAGTTGCATGGCCCCGGCTTTGCTGTGACCGACCGTACGATCGACAGCCACATCCGCAATGTCAGAGCAAAATTTGCCGCCGTCGGCGCGGACGGGCTGATCGAGACGCGCGCAGGCATCGGCTATGCGCTCGGGCCCTGCACCCGCGCGGGCGGCTGAGGGCGCGGCGTGATCCGCGCGGTCAAGGAATGGCTCAAGGCGCGCTGGCCGCGGCTCAGGCTGCGCACCATCGTGTTCGCCACCCTGTTCACCGTCGCCGCCCTGCCCGGCATCGCGGCGATGTTCCTGCGGGTCTACGAGAACACGCTGGTGCGTCAGACCGAAGCGGAACTGGTCGCGCAAGGAGCAGCGCTGGCCGCCGTTGCCTCGTCGCGATGGCCCGGAGTGGTCGTCACCATGCCCGATCCGCAGGACTTCCAGCCCGAGCCGCCGACCATCGATCTCAGCAGCAGCGACATCCTTGCCGAGCGCCCCTCGCCGCAACCGAAGGCTTTGGCGCCTGATGCCGATGCCGCCGCTGTCTGGAGCACGCTCGCACCAGTCGCAGCGCGCACACGGCAGATCACGCTGTCCTCGATCCTGCTGCTCGACCGGCAGGGCCTGATCGCCTCGGAACCAAGCGGACAAAGCCTCGCCGCTCTCCCGGAAGTCGCCACCGCGCTTGCCGGCCGCCCAGAGACCGTCCTGCGCCGCAATGGCGACTACCGCGCCACCTACCAGTTCGAATGGCTGTCCCGCGCGGCGGCGGTGCGGGTGCATCATGCCCGCCCCGTCATCGTGAATGGTCGCGTCGTCGGCGTGTTGTTGCTGTCTCGTTCGGCGCGCAGCCTGTTCAAGGGGCTCTATGCCGATCGCGGCAAGATCCTGCTCGGTATCGCGGCGATTTTCATGCTCCTGCTTGTGTTGAGCAGCGTGTTGTCACGCGGCATTGTGCGTCCGGTCGAAGCACTGGCACGCGCAAGCCGGGCGCTCGCCTTGGGACGGCAGGACTTCCCCGAACCGCCCCGCACCGCCGCAGCCGAAATCCAGGACCTCTACGCCGACTTCGCCCGCATGTCCGAAGCAATCGAGCGCCGCTCGCGATACTTGCGCGATTTCGCCCATGCGGTCAGCCACGAGTTCAAAACCCCTCTGTCGGGCATTCGCGGCACACTTGAGATCCTCGGCGACCACGGTGACAGCATGGCCCCGGACGAGCGCCGCCGCTTCCTCGCCAATGCCGATGCCGATGCAGCGCGGCTGACGATGCTGTCGACCCGCCTGCTGGAACTCGCCCGCGCCGATCTCAGCGCGAATGATCCTGCCGGACGCGCAGACCTCGGAGTGATCCTGAACCGCCTCGCGGATGCCTATCAGGCTGATGGCTTTGTCATTGCGGCGACCCTGCCTGACAGCCTGCCCCTCCTCGCCATCCGCGACGCATCGCTCGAAGCCATTGCCAGCGCGCTGATCGACAACAGCCGCCAGGCCGGGGCGAGCCAGGTGAGTTTCACCGCCGATCAGGAGGCGGGCTCCGTGCGGATCACGGTGGCAGACAACGGCCCCGGCATTGCCGAAGCCGATCGCCCGCGCATCTTCGAGCCGTTCTTCACGACCCGGCGCGCGACCGGCGGAAGCGGCCTCGGACTGCCGATCATCAAATCGCTGATCGAGGCGGCAGGCGGGTCGCTGGCACTGGTGGACCGCGATCGTGGTGCGGCGTTTGAGCTTGAGCTGCCGCTGGCCGACTAGGCTGCATAGCAAGCCCAGCTATTCCCGCCGTGCCGCGATCAGTTCAGCCGCCGCCTGTGCCATCAGACCATTCTTGTGGCCGACGCCGGGGACGTGTTCCATTCGCCAGCCAAACGGCGCGTCCAACCGCGTTGCGAGAGCGCGCCCTTCGGCAAAGAAACTCTGCCCCCGCGCAAAGCGATGGGGGCCTTGCCGGTTCGCCTCGGGCGTGGTGCGCAGGTCGGGATCAGCAGTGTCCGTGTCCGCCGTGCCGAGCAGCACCGTCAGCGGCTTGGCCAGCACGGCTTTCAGCGTGTCAGGTGCGACAGGTGCGCCTTCCACGCCGTAGGGAAAGGCAATTGCCGGATCGGGCATGGTGTACCACCCGGCATTGGCGGCAATCGCCTGCTCGATCCGCGCCTCGGGCATGAACATGACGAAGCGGTGGACGAACTGTGCGCCGGCCGAATGGCCGTAGATCGTATAGCGTTCCGCTGCCGTCCCGAAACGGCGGCGAGTCTCGTCGAACAGCGGCTCGATCGCGGCAAAGGACCAGCGGGTGCGCGGACGCAGGGTGCCGTCCGCCTCGGCAAAGAAGCCGGTGTTGTAGCTGGCAGCTCCAGGAAAGTCAGACCGGCTGAATTCTGGGACAATCACGATGAAGCGGTGTTTCACCGCTAGGCCCGCCCATTCGTCGCGGTAGCGATCAGCATCGCGGTTGACGCCGTGCATGACCACCACGACCGGCGTATCAGGCTTCACCTCTTCGGGCAGCTGATACCACACGGGCAGCGGTGGCCCCTCCCATTCGGTGAACAGGAACCGACCTCGTCCTTCGTCGGCAGCAGCGACGGTTGCACAGCCGAGCAACAACGCCATCGTCGTAGCAATCAACCGGGAGACCATTCGCAAAACCAGAGCGGTACTTGGCATCATCGCAGTTTTCCCATTCGGCCTTACCAACCCATCACTTACGGAAACGCGCCGGTTTGAGATCATACTTCGCCAGCTTGTCATAGATCGTCTTGCGCGGGGTTTGGAGCATAGCTTGCACCTCTGCAATGTCGCCCCGGCACTGGCGCAGCGCATCTTCCAGCACAGTCCGCTCGAAATCGGCGACGATCGCATGGAGTGGGCGCTGTCCGCTGAGCGGGCTTGCCGGGCTCTCGATCTCCGCCAGACCCAGCACAACCGCGCGCGCATAACCGCTGAGTTCATGCAAGTTACCCGGCCAGTCATGCGATTGGACATGCCGCCAATGCGCTTCGCCGATTGTGGGCGCGGGCAGGCCCGCGTCGCGCGCATGACGGGTGACGAACAGACGGAAGATTTCGGGCACATCCTTGCGCCGGTCAGCCAGCGGAGGAAAGGCGATCTGGACCGCGCCTAGCCTGTGCCAGGCCGGGTCACGCAGGCTGTCCTGCGGTTGTTCGGCAAGCCTCGCGATAATGATACGGATGTTGAGCCGCCGCGCAGTGGCTGCACCAAGCGGCCAGACCTCGCGCTTTTCGATCAGCGAAACGAGCCGCGTGGTCAAAACACCGCTGGCCGCGGAGATGTCGTCGAGAAACAGCGTCCCGCCATTGGCGCGCTCGATCAGGCCGGTGCGCGACAATTGCCCCGCTCCCGGATCGCGACCGAACAGCAGCAGCTCCGCATCCTCATGCACCAGTACACCGGCATCGACCGTCACGAATGGACGGCTGCGACGTGCGCTGAGGTCATGGATCAGCCGCGCGCCGTGGCTTTTGCCAGTCCCCGCTGGGCCGGTCAGCACCACGTCAATTTCGGACCGCGCGACGCCATCAATCACGGATCGCAGTCGCTGAGCCGCGGCAGAGGAGCCGGGAATGGCAAGGCCGACATTGCGCCCGGCCTCTTCACGCAGACGCCGGTTCTCCAGCGCCAAGGCGCGCCGCTCGCTGGCAGCGCGCACGGCGCGGATCAGATCGGCCGAGGCGTAAGGCTTGGTCAGGAAATCGGCCGCGCCATCCTTCATCGCCGCCACGGCCATCGCTATGTCGCCGTGACCGGTGGTGAGGATCACCGGCAGGTCTCGGTCAATCTCGCGCAGCGCCGCGAAGAAGGCGATACCGTCGATCCCGGGCATCCGCACATCGCTGACCACGACGCCGGGGAAGTCGGCATCCAGCCATCCGAGCGCCGCGCGGGCATCGGCGAATGCAACCACATCCGCGCCTTCGAGCGTAAGGGTCTGAAACGTCGCATCACGCAGGTCGGGATCGTCCTCGACCAAGGCGACCTGAATTGGGGGGGCGGCAGCGGCGCTCATGCAGCGGGCATCACCATGGTGAAGCGCGCACCTGTGGCGGTCTCTTCGTGGACCAAGTCGCCGCCGAGCTGACGCATGATGTCATGTGAAATGGCCAGACCAAGTCCGATCCCCTCGCTCTTGGACGTAACGAAGGGCTGGAACAGGGTTTCGCGCAGTTCGGCCGGTACGCCCGGTCCATCATCGCTGACGCTGAGCCGCACCGTGTTGCTCTCCGCCGCAATCGCGAGCGCGATCTGGCCCCCCTCCCCGCAGGCCTGCACTGCGTTTTGGAGCAGGTTGACCAACACCTGCTCAAGTTGAACGTGGCGGGCGCGCACAGTTGTGGCGGCAAGGTCGGCGGCGGGGCGGTCGAGGGTGAGGCCCTTCTGCCGGATCTGATCGCGCAGCAGCAGCAGCGATCCGTCGATCACTTCGGCGAGCATGATTTCGCGCGGCTCCTCTGGCGAACGGCGACTGAAATGAAGCTGTTCGGCGGTGATCTCGCCGATGCGACCGGCAAGCTGGGCGATCTTGTCGAAGTTGGCCGCAGCCTCGGTCTGGCGATCGGCGGCCAGCAGGCGTTCGCCATTTTCGGCATAGACCCGCATCGCGGCGAGAGGCTGGCGGATTTCGTGGCCGAGCCCTGCGGTGATCTGGCCCAGTGTCGCGAGCCGGTTTGCTTGCTGCAATTGTTCGCGCAGCAGCGCCGTTTGCGCCGAAACCTGAGCAATGGCGCGCGACTGCCGCTGGCGCCGCCACAGATAAGCCCCCGCCCCCGCTAGCCCAAGCAACGCCAAGGCAATCACACCCGCGAGCCTTCCATTGGCGAGCGCAACCGACAGTCGCGGCGAAGGGTCGGCGAGAAGGTGTAACTCCCAACCCACCGGGGCGATCGGCTGGATCTTCTCGATCATCTGCAACGGTGAGGTCGCATCACCGGTCGCAGGCATGGCAAAGCGCTTGGGCTGCGCCACACCAAAGCGCCTTGTGTTGTGCGCCGGGTCGTCCGCTTGACCATTGGCATAGCTTCTCTCAGCCGTTCTGAAACGCCAATCGGGATTGCTCGCCAGCAAGACGATCCCGCCCTCATCTGTGACGAACACGCCATCTTCGGCATCGCGCCACTTGCGTTCTAGGCTGTCAAACTCAACCTTGACCGCCACCGCCCCGAGCGGGGCCGAGGCCGGGCCGACCCGTTCGGCAAGATACAGCCCCGGACGGCGGCTGACAGTGCCGAGCGCGAATTCGCTCGCCGTGCCGCGTTTGGAAGCGCCGGAGAAGTACTCGCGGAAACCGTAGTTGGAACCGATAAAGCTATCGGGGCGGTCCCAGTTGCTGGCCGCCAGCGTCGTCCCCCGCGCGTCCATCAGGTAGATCGCGGCGGCATTGGTCTGTCCCGCCAGCGCGGCAAGCCGGCGATTGAGCACATCGCGCCCAGCGCTTTGCCCACCCAACAGCGCCGCGACCTCGGGATCGACCGCCAAGACGCGCGGCACCAGGCTGAACTTGTTAAGCTCGCTCTCCAGCCCCGCAGCCAGGATCGCTGCCTGACTCGTCGCTTCAGCGCGGGTCTCCGCCAGAGCATTGACCCGCACCGCCCGCTCGATCCCGAGCATGGCGAGCGCGGCCAGCAGCGTCAGAGCAATCAGCCCCACCGCCACCAGATACCACCGCCCTAGCCTGACCTGCCGCACATTCCCCCTTCCGATTCCTCGACCGACTTGTGCGGATTTCCGCAAGCGGCGCAAGAAACTTGTGCGGATTTCCGCACAACGAGGCAGGCTGGATTGTTTAAGCTCCTGTTATTGCGTGGCGGTGTCACAGGCCGCAAGAATCTTGCAACTTACAGGTACGTGGCCGATTTTGGATGACGGAGAGACACTGAAGGGGAGGGAACCGCGCAGCCCATGGGTTTGCAAGCAACCATGACGCCGGACGCGCGTCCCGCGCCTGCGCGAAAGCCGTTCTATCGCCAGCTTTACGTGCAGGTGCTCACCGCGATTGCGTTGGGGGCGCTGGTCGGCCACCTGTTCCCGGAAACCGGTGCCGCGCTGAAACCGCTGGGTGACGGCTTCATCAAACTCGTCAAGATGATCATCGCGCCAGTGATCTTCCTCACCGTCGCCACCGGCATCGCCGGGATGCGCGACATGAAGGCAGTGGGGAGCGTTGCGGGCAAGGCGTTCGCCTATTTCCTGACCTTCTCTACACTGGCGCTGGTTATCGGGCTGCTGGTCGGCAACATTGTGCGCCCTGGCGAAGGGCTGAACATCGATCCCGCCACGCTCGATACCGCCGCGGTCGCCGATTATGCCGACAAAGCCGAAGCGCAGACCATCAGCGGGTTCCTGCTGAACATCATCCCCGACACCCTGTTCAGCGCGATGACCGAAGGACAGATCCTTCAGGTGCTGCTGGTCGCCATCCTTGCCGGCGTCGCCATCGCCATGACCCGCCCGGCGAGCGATCTGGTGATGGACGTGCTCGCCTCGTTCAGCGAGGTGGTGTTCCGGCTGGTGCACATGCTGATGAAGCTGGCGCCCATCGGGGCCTTCGGGGCGATGGCCTTTACCATCGGCGAATTCGGCATCGGCAGCCTCGCCAACCTCGCCGCGCTGGTCGCAACGTTCTACCTCACCTCACTGTTGTTTGTGCTGGTAGTGCTGGGACTGGTCGGCTGGTTCAACGGCTTTTCGATCTTCGCGCTGATCCGCTATCTGCGCGAAGAGTTGCTGCTGGTTCTGGGCACGTCATCCTCCGAAGCCGCTTTGCCGAGCCTGATGGAGAAGATGGAGATTGCCGGATGCCGCAAGGCCGTGGTCGGGCTGGTGGTGCCGACCGGCTATTCCTTCAACCTTGACGGCACCAACATCTACATGACGCTGGCCGCGCTGTTCATCGCGCAGGCCGTGGGGGTGGAGCTGAGCCTTACCGAACAGCTGACGCTGGTGCTGGTGGCGATGATCAGTTCCAAGGGCGCGGCAGGCGTCACCGGATCGGGCTTCGTGATCCTCGCTGCAACGCTGTCGGTGGTGCCGGGAGTTCCCGTGGCGGGTATGGCACTGATCCTCGGCATCGACCGCTTCATGTCTGAATGCCGCGCGCTGACCAATTTCGTCGGCAACGCGGTGGCCACTATCGTGGTGGCGGGCTGGGAGAACGCGCTCGACCGTGAGCGGCTGGCCGCCGCGATGGCGGGCGCACCCATGCCGCTCCCCGAAGAGGATATCGAGCGCCATGAACGCAGCGGCCCGGTGAGCGAGAAAATTGCCAGCGTGCTGGAGAAACGGCCATGATCACGCGCCGTCTGCTTGGCCTCCTGGCCGCTGTGCTTGCCGTGCTGGCTCCGGCCCTGCCGCTTGCCGCTGAGACGCCAGAAGAAATCCTCCTCTGGCCGAGCATGCCGCCCGGCAATGGCAAGGTCGAAGGGCCGGAAGTGCTGGGCAACAAGGGCGCAGGCTACGGCGCAGTGTCGAACGTTTCCACGCCCCGGATGCGTGTCTTCCGTCCAGCAAAGCCCAATGGTGCTGCCGTGCTGGTCGCGGGCGGCGGCGGCTATTTCCGCATTCAGCTCAAGAAGGAAAGCACGCCTGCGGCCGAGTGGCTCCAAGCCCAGGGCTTTACCGTGTTCGAGCTGATCTACCGTCTGCCCAATGATGGCTGGGACGCCGCCGCGCCCTTTATGGATGCGCAGCGGGCGATGAAGATCATCCGCACCCGCGCGGGCGAATTTGGGGTCGCGCCGGACAAGATCGGGATCATGGGCTTTTCGGCAGGTGGGCATCTGGCAGGCTTCACCGCCTACCAACCCGCCCGCGCGCTCTATGCAGGGGCAGATCGCTACGAAGCGGCTTCCGCGCGGCCCGATTTCGCCGTGCTGTTGTTTCCGGTGGTCACCCTGCGCAAGCCCTACGACACCACCCGCACCCGTCGCGAAATCATCGGCGACAAGGCGGGGCCCAAGGCCGAGGACGAATGGTCGCTGGATACCTACGCCTCCAAGGACGCGCCGCCGACGATCATCTTTGCCGCCGCCGACGATCCGACCACGCCGCCGGGTCACGGGATCCTGCTGTTCCAGACCCTCATCGCTGCCGGGGCAAGCGCGGAACTGCATCTGTTCCGCAACGGTGGGCATGGTTGGGGTCTGGGCACGCCCGAGCAAGTCATCAGCCAATGGCCCGCGCTGTTCGCGCATTGGGCACAGTCACTCAAAATAATTGAAAAACGGGGAGAATAATGATGTCGACGAAATTTCTGAGCAGGCTCGCCCTGATGTGCGGCAGCAGTCTGATCGCTGCTAGCGCCGCCTATGGTCAAGAGGCACCACCGCCCGCGCCTGCGCCGGAAGACGATGTGACGAGCGAGATCATCGTCACCGGCACGCAGATCCAAGGGGCCAAGATCAACGATGTGCTCCCCGTCACCGTGCTGGACGAAACCGACATCGCCAATGTCGCGGCGACATCGGGTGATGAGCTGTTCCGCGCGATCCCGCAGGCGGGTGCGGTTGCGTTCAATGAACAGAACGATGTCAGCTCGAACAACGCGCGCGGCGATGCGGCCTCAATCAACCTGCGCGATCTGGGCACGGGCAACACGCTGCTGCTGATCAACGGGCGGCGCATGGTGCTGAACCCCGGCTTCCAGACCGAATTGCTGGTGCCGGTCGTCAGCCCCGACACCAACGAAATCGCACCGGGCAGTGTACGGCGGCTGGAAGTGCTGCGCGATGGCGCGTCAGCAATCTATGGCGCGGACGCGGTGGCGGGCGTGGTCAACACCGTGTTGCGCGGCAACCGCAAGGGCGGCTTCATCGAAGGCGAATACCGCAATTCGGACGGCACCGGCCTTTACAGCACCCAGATCAATGGCGGCTATGGCTTCGATTTCGCAGGCGGGCGCGCCAACCTGACCGTCTATGGCGGGTACTTCTACGAGAACGGAATGGACGCGTCAGAGCGGCCCTATTCCGCCGATGACGACAAGACCCCGCTCTTGGTCGGCACCGCGTTCGAAGGCGATACGCAGTTCAACAACCGCAACACCTTTGGCCCGTTCGGCCAGTTCGATATTCAGATTACGAACAACAACCAGACGCCGATCCGCGACGATGACTTCTATCTTCAGCCGTCGACCTTGACCGGTTGTCGCCTTGAGCTGGGGAACGGTTTGTGCGCGCGTAACGGCGATAACCCGGCGGTCGGGGTGCGCTACAACCGCGCCTTCGGCACGACGCTGATCAGCGAGAAGACCCGCATCAACGCCGTCGCCCTGTTCAACTACGAATTCAGCAACAATGTCGAAGGCTATTTCGAAGGCACCTATTACCGTTCGGAAAGCAGCCGGAATATCACCCCGGCAGCAATCCTCAGCGCGGTGCCGGTGGGGATTTCGCGCAATGCCTACTGGAACCCGTTCGGCCCGGTGACCTTCCCGGGCGGGGCTGCGAACCCCAACCGCGTGCCCGGCATCACCGTCCCCGCAGGCGGCGCGGATATCATCATGGAGCGGTACCGCTTCGTCGATGCCGGCAACCGCACGGTTGACGTCGATAAGGATTCCTTCCGTCTTGTCGCGGGTCTGCGCGGCAATTTCGGCGCGTGGGATTTCGACACGGGCTTTGTCTATTCGGAAGCCAAGGCGACCGATCTGGAAGGCAACCGCGTCTCGTTGACCCTGCTGCAACAGGCGATCAACAAGTCGACGCCGGATGCTTACAACCCCTTTAACGGCGGCTGCGTGACCGGCGATCCGGGCAACGATGATTGCACCCCCAACCCCGCCAGTTCGATCGACCCGTTCCGCATCAGCGTATTCCGCACCGGCGGCACCAGCCTGGCGCTGGCTGATTTTAAGGTCAGCAACAGCGCTCTGTTCGCTCTGCCCGGCGGCGATGTCGGAGTGGCAGCGGGGATCGAATGGCGGCGTGAGACCTTCTTCGATGACCGCGACCCGCGCATTGATGGCACCATCACCTGGACCGACAGCGTCACCGGCGTGTTCGACGGCAGCGACGTTGCCGGCACCAGCGCATCGCCCGACACCCGCGGCGTGCGCACGGCCTATTCGGCTTTCGTTGAAACCTTCGTTCCGCTGGTGAGCGAGGATATGGACATCCCATTGGTCAGTGCGCTCAACTTGCAACTGGCCGGGCGGATGGAGCACTTCAAGGATATTGGTGAGACGGCCATCGTCCCGCGTGCCGCTGCATCGTGGACCGTAGTGCCCGGCCTGATGTTCCGGGGCGCATGGTCGCAGGGCTTCCGCGCGCCGAATCTGGTGCAGGTCAATGACGAAGGCACCACCCGATCCAACACCCGCGACGATTTCGTGCGCTGTCAGGCGCAGGTCGAAAAGGGCGTAATCGCCAATCTGGGCGTCTGCCCGGGCGAAGGCATCATCAGCTTCCGTTCCGGCACCGACCAGCTGAGGCCTGAAGAAAGTGAGAGCATCAATCTGGGCACCGTGCTGGAGCCTGCGTTCATTCCCGGACTGACGCTGACGGCGGATTACTGGCGCGTAAAGCAGACCGGGCTGGTCGGCGTCTTCGGTGACGACAACGCCATCGCGCTTGATCTGCTGCTTCGCCAGAATGGTAGCAGCAACCCCAACGTGATCCGTGCTGCGCCGAACGCGGAGCAGATCGCGCTCTACCAAGGCACCAGCCTTGCCGCGGCGGGTGATATTATCCGGGTGCTCGATCCCTATATCAACCTCGACAGCCGCGTATCGAAAGGCTGGGACTTCGGGCTTGCCTACAACGTCCCCGAATTCGGCCTCGGCAAGTTCCGGTTGCGCTTCAACGCGGCGCGGCTGGAGAGCTTTGTCCAGTCCGCCGGGGCGGACGGTCAGACCCTGGTCGATGCGGTGGCCAACGGGGACTTGCCGCCCGAAGTCAGGATCGAAGGTCTTGGCCAGCTGCTAGAGATCGAAGGCAGGCCCAAGTGGCGTTACAGTGGCTCGATCAACTGGGGCAGCGGCCCGTTCGACGCGTCGGTGTTCGCCAGCTATGTCGGCAAGGTGTGGAACACCAGTGTCAGCCGCGACGTGCCGCTGGTGTCGGACGATCCCAACGCGAACTTCTTCCGCGTGAACGATATGCTGACGATCAACACCTCGATCAGCTACACCTTCGAGAACGGCGGCGCGCTGGATGGCACCCGCATCCGCCTGGGTGTGAACAACCTGTTCGACGTCGATCCGCCGCTGGCTGATGACACTTACGGCTTCTTCAGCGCCTTGCACTCGCCGCGTGGTCGGGTGTTCCGGGTCGATATCCGCAAGACCTTCTGATAGGCCCGCACCCATGGGGATCTTGCTGCGATACCTATGGGTTGGTCTAGCCATGACGTTGGGGGCGTGCGCGCAAACGCCGCCCCCTGCTTCTGTGGCAGTGACGGACAGTGCGTGCCGTACGGCGTCCGTTATGTTGGCCTTTGATTTTGACGGAGCCTCTCCGGCGCGCTGCGCGGTCACCGGAGAGCGAGCATTCACTCTGCTGATCACGCCCGAACATGCGCCGCCGATCAATCCGAGCCCGTGGTATGCCTTCCGCTACGAAGCCGATGGCACCGCGCCCATCAGCGTGACCCTAAGCTATCTCGGCGGCACGCACCGCTATGCTCCGAAGTGGCAGAGCGGCGATGCGATCCGCGATCTACCGGTGACGGTCAGCGCTGATGGGGCGGCAGCCAGCATGGAGCTGCCAGCAGGCGATGCAGTCGTCTCAGCGCAGGAGCTGATCGCTCCGGCCGACACCAGCGCCGATCTGCTGCGCTGGAGCAAGATGCTCGGCACGGCCCCTTTCACCCTCGGCCGCTCGCTTGATGGACGGGCAATCGAGGCGATCCGCATTGGCCGGTCGGATGCGCCGCGACTGGTGATCCTGCTCGGCCGCCAGCACCCGCCCGAGGTCACCGGAGCCATCGCGATGCGGGCTTTTGTCGAGACACTGGTCAGCACCGCCAAGCGTGACGGTCTCGGCGATGTGCAGTTCCTGATCGTGCCGATGCTCAACCCCGATGGCACCGTGCGCGGGCATTGGCGTGCCAATCGCGGCACCGTCGATCTGAACCGTGACTGGGGCGATTTCTCTCAGCCCGAGACCCGCAGCGTGAAAGCCTGGCTCGATGCCCTGCCCGCTGGCGTGCGGCCGGTGCTGATGGTGGATTTTCACTCGACGGGTCGCAACCTGTTCTATGTGCAGGGTGACGAGGCCAGCCCGGCGCAGCAGCGTTTCCTTGCCGCATGGCTGGGAGGGCGGGAGCAAGCCTTTGCGAGCTACTCGTTCACAATCGAACCGCGCAATGCCAATCCAGGCAGCGGCACGGCGAAGAACTGGTTCCACGCCCGCTATGCCATTCCGGCCTATACTTATGAGGTCGCCGATACCGCTGATCGCACCGCGACGCGCGCAGCTGCCAGCGGCTTGGCGGAGGGCCTGTTGGGAGCGCTAAAAACGCTCGACCGCTAATGTCGGGAAAAAGCCGGAATGGTGCCCCTGGCCAGACTCGAACTGGCACTTCTTTCGAAACTCGATTTTGAGTCGAGCGCGTCTACCAATTCCACCACAGGGGCGCCCAGAGCGGATGCGGCGCTGTTAGCGTTGCACCGGCGTCAAGGCAACAGTCTCTAGCGCAAAGCTCCGGCCAAAAGCTTGTGCAGCTTGGAATGCAGCGCATCATTCGCCGCCAGCACTTGATTCGCGTGGATCGGTTCGGACCGACCGCGATAGTCGCTGACGAAGCCGCCAGCTTCGCGCACCAGCAAGCAGCCCGCCGCCGTGTCCCATTCGCTCAGGCCGCTTTCCCAGAACCCGTCAAACCGGCCCTGCGCCACGTAAGCCAGATCGAGCGACGCTGCGCCGAAGCGGCGGATACCCGCAACCTCGGGCCCGATGGCACCGAAAATCCGGCTCCATTCGGCAAAGTCACCATGCCCGAAGAACGGCACGCCGGTTGCGACCAGCGCATCGGCGAGACGCGAGCGGGCCGAGACGCGCAGCCGCGCATCCTGAAGCCACGCCCCGCGCGACTTTTCCGCCCAGAAGGTCTGATCGGTGATCGGCTGATAGACCACACCCGCGACGACATCGCCCCAGCCCTTCCCGTCCGCGCGCGGTTCCTGCGCGGCGATGGAGATGGCGAAGTGCGGAATGCCGTGGAGGAAGTTGCTGGTGCCATCCAAGGGATCGACGATCCAGCGCGGCATGCCGGGATCGCCCTCAATCACACCCGCCTCTTCCATGACGAAGCCCCAGCCCGGACGGGCCGCGAGCAGTTCGTCATACAGCGTGCGCTCGGCCCGGATATCGGCCTTGCTGACGAAATCGGCCGGGCCCTTGCGGCTGACCTGCAAATGTTCGACTTCGCCGAAATCGCGCCGCAAACGCCCGCCCGCTTTACGCGCGGCGCGTTCCATCACGCGGATCAGGCCGGAAATAGCTGCCATGATCTGTGCTCAGCTCGCCTTGCCGACATAGGCTTGCTCATACACATCGACGATGATGCGCGTGCCGCTACCGATGTGGGGGGGCACCATGATGCGCACGCCGTTGTCGAGGATCGCGGGCTTGTAGCTGGAGGAGGCCGTCTGCCCCTTCACCACCGCGTCAGCCTCAACAATCGTGGCTTCGATCTGCGAGGGCAGTTCAACCGAGATCGGCTTTTCGTCCCACAGCTCAAGGTTCACCTGCATCCCGTCCTGAAGGAAGGGGCGCGCATCGCCGAGCAGGTCGCCGGGCAGCGTGATCTGCTCGTAGGTGTCGTTATCCATGAAGACCAAGTCTTCGCCCTCGGCATACAGGAACTGGAAGGGCTTGGTATCGAGCCGCACGCGCTCGATCGTATCGGCGCTCCGGAAGCGCACGTTGGTCTTGCGGCCATCTTGCAGGTTCTTCATTTCGACCTGCATGTAAGCCCCGCCCTTGCCGGGCTGCGTGTGCTGGATCTTGGCAACCTTCCAGATGCCTTTCTCATATTCCAGAATATTGCCGGGGCGGATATCGACGCCGCTGATCTTCATGGGGCTGTGGGCCTTCTTACGTGGTGGAAAGAGCGTTGAGGCGCGCCGCCGCAAAGGCGCACGCCCGCAAATGATGCGCGCCCATAGCCGAGCGGACCCGTCCGGGCAAGCGCGGGCAAAAGCCTCGTGAAAGACTTGGCCTTTCCGCGCGCCTGCTGGTAGAGGCGCGAGCATTATGAAGACCCGTTATGTGCTCCTGCTGATTGTCAGCGCCGCGGCTGCCGCTGCTTTCCTGCCGGGCGGTGCCCAAGGGCAAGACCGTAATGCCTCCCGCCCGCAAGGCCGTGCCGCCGCGCCTGCCAGCGGGATGCTCGGCATTCTCCAACACGGCAATTGGCAATGCGCACTGCCGGGCGATGCCGGGGGCGAGGCCTTTGTCGAACTCCCCGAAGAGGCCTTCCGGATCGGCACCGCCTCGAGCTATGTAAACCCCGAAGGCAACGGCATCTACCTGTTGCGGGGCACCGAGGTGGTCTTCACCCGCGGCCCCAAGAAGGACCAGCGGTTCCGGGTGCTGGGCGAGAACACCTTGCAGAAGCTCAACGCGGACGGGAGCCTCAGCAGGCTGATCTGCACGCGGGTTGGCAACGGCAACTAGGTTTGGGAAGCTGACGCGGCGGCGGGGATCATGCAGCCGGTGATCTCTATGAAAGCGTTTGCTTCAGCGGGACCGATAGACCCGAAACACGGGCGAGTTCGCCGATCCACGCACCCACTTCGCGGATCTCGTCTTCAGTGACTGCACTGCGTGATCGTTCAACATCGCGTGCTTCTTTGGCGGCGTAATCAGCCCCTGTTTTGGCGTCGGTGGCAAACACCGGCCCGTCCAGAATGGCGCTGATATCGCGCTTCTCTAACCCAAGCTCGAGATGCGCGGCTGATGCTGCAAGAGTGGCGGCGCGGTCTTTATCGAAATGCGAGCTTTGCAGCACGGCGACGCGCGATGCGCCAATGTCGCGTTGGGACATTTCGAACCAATTTTGCATCAAGAGCCATCCCAGCGCAGCAACTTGCAGATCAGTCATGCCGGGAATCAGCGCTTCAAAAGCATCGACTTCGCCCGCGTAAGCAGCCGCGACGAGATAGGTTTGTCTGCCCCATTGGCGACCCAACAATCCCTTGCGCACAATCGCCCACAGGAACTCATCCAGGGTGTTGGTCAGCAGGATGGCTTGCACATCCTTGCGCGTCACCATGATTTTGGGGATCAGACGGTTCTGAAAATTGCTCGGCTTGATCACAATTGCCTCTCCGGGGCAATGTGGTCGCGACAAGAGGTCTATGACCAAGGCGATCAGCTGGTCACTGGGATCGGTAAGGCGGGAAAGACTGTTGAATATATCCGGCTCGTTGAGACCGAGGACTTTGCCCTCGACGACAAGCGCCCTGAGCAGCAGCGTGGACCGGCAAAAGCCCGAATGGAAAATGAAGCTGACTGGCCCTGTTTGCAGGCGAGCGCCGTGAAGGTCCTTGATCGACACCCACTGTTGCTCCTTGCCCGTTTGATTGGCGAGGAACTCATGTTCATTCATTTCGTCGCGGGTAAACCGGACAAACAGCATTTCTTTGCCAGACTGATCGATCTGATGGGGGATCCATTCAGGATTTGACAGAATCTGGTTAAGTGTAGCCATTCCGCCGTAGTATCGACCGGAAAGCTGAGCTGTGCAATGACGTTCCCAGCAGCGAACCCTCGCTTCAGCCGCGCATCGCCTTGGCGAATGCCTCAACGGCGGCAACCTCGTCGCCGCTCCATACCGCACCTGACACCGCGAGAAAATCCGCGCCCGCTTCGATCAGCGGCTTGCAGTTGTCCGGCGTGATGCCGCCAATGGCGACGCAGGGGATTTCGAAGATCTGGGTCCACCATTGCAGCGTTTCCAAATCCGGCACTTCGGCGTCGGGACCCTTATCCTTGGTGGTCGAGGGATAGAACGCGCCGAACGCGACGTAATCCGCCCCCGCCTCGCCCGCTTCCATCGCCATGTGGCGGCTGGCGTGGCAGGTGACACCAATCTGCGCTTCGCGGCCTAATTCTTCGCGCGCATCACGCGGGGAGCCGTCGTCTTGGCCGAGATGCACACCGTCGGCCTTCAACCGCTTGGCCAGCGACACCGAATCATTGACGATGAAGGCTACGTCATGCGCGGCACAGATGGCTTGAAGCGGCTCGGCCAGCGCGGCGGCCTCATGGCTGTCGACGCCCTTCACCCGGAACTGGAACGCGGTGACGAGACCCTTGCCTGCTGCCAGAGCGCGTTCGAGCCGCTGGGGAAAGGTGCCGCCCACGTCGAGCGGGGAGATGAGATAAAGCTGTGTTTCGGTCATGGCCGGAACCGCTAATCGCTCGCGGCGTCGCTGTCACCTGTTCAGCCGCCACTCAGCCATCGGCGCGTTAAATCGCGCGCATGAACCATCTGCTCCGCGCCGCCCTGCCCCTTACCCTCGCCGCCGTGCTTGGTGCCTGCGCCGTCATCCCTGACCGCGCAGGAGTGGAGAGCATTCCGCTGCCTCAGGGAAGCCCCGCCGCGCTGCTCCAGACCGTGAAGGTCGGCGATCTGACCGTAACCCCGCAGGAGGTGGTCGAAGATAGCCGCTGCCCAATCAACGCCCGCTGCATCTGGGCCGGACGGTTGGTGGTCCGCACCCGGATCGACGGTGCAGGCTGGCGCGACACGGCTGACCTGACGCTGGGCGAGCCCTTCGGCACGCATGGCACGGTGATTGCCCTCACCTCAGGCGAACCCGCGCCCGAAGCCGGAGCCGGACGCGAAACTGCCAAGGAGGATTACCGCTTCACCTTCGAAGCGCGCTGAGCCTCAGACGCTAGCGCTGGCGATCTTTTCAATCGCCGTGCCGAGCACGGTGTTGAATTCCGCATCCGACTGGCCCTTGCGCAAATCCTGCAACAGCCCGCGGCTGAAGCTGGCGATCATCCCGGGGTTCTGCGCGAGGCGTGAACAGGCGTCGTCGGTCGAAAACCCGCCCGACAACGCGACCACGCGCAGCACCTTGGGATGCTGCGTCAGCGGCGTGTAGAGGCCAGCGGTGGCCGGAATCGACAGCTTCAGCATCACCAGCTGGCCTTCGGGCAGCGCGTCGAGGTGCTTGAGGATTTCGTCGAGCAAGATGGCCTCACCCGCCGCACGGTCATCCGAGGTGATGTCATATTCCGGCTCGATAATGGGCATCAGGCCCGCAGCGATGATCTGCGCGCCGACCTCGAACTGCTGAGCCACCACGGCGGCGATCCCGGCGGGATTGGCCGACTTGATCACCGAGCGCATCTTGGTGCCGAACATCCCCGCCGCCACTGACTTTTCGAGCAGCTCCGCCAGCTTCACCATCGGCTTCATCAATTGTGCGCCGTCCGCTTCATCGGCAAGGCCTTCGTCGACCTTGATGAATGGTACGATCCCGCGTGCCTTCAACGCATCCCCGGTCGAGACGCCATCCACCACGCCATCCATGGTGCGCTCGAACAGGATCGCGCCGATAACCTTGCCGCTGCCGAAGCAGGGCGAGGTGATGACGCGGGCGCGCATTGCGTGGATCTGCGCGAACATTTCCTCGTCACCCGACCACTCAGCGTCATCGACCCCGTAACCGCGCAGCGCCTTGGGGGTAGAGCCACCTGACTGATCGAGTGCGGCAATGAATCCCTGTCCGGTGGCGATACGCGTCGTCATTTCGAGGGTGTTCATGGCTGGCTTTCTCCGGTGCGAAGGTGGTCTGAGGTGGGGCCTGCTTGCGTCTATGCATAGGTATGCACAAACCCGCTTACGCGCCATTAGCGAGCCGCCGCGGATGCTGCAACCGCGAAGGCGGCCGCGATGCGATCAGCGGCGGGTCAGGCGCCGGATGATGCCGGTGAAGCTCAGCGCGGGCTTGCCGTCGCCGGTGACGATCCCGCGCACGAAGATCGTCTTGCCGCCTCCGCGCGTGACCTCCCCCCGCGCCTCGACCAGCGCGCCGTCTGCAACCGAGCCGAGGAAATCGCCCGCAAGGTTCAAGGTCACCGCGTGGTCGCCGTTCAATTCGTCGGTCGCGATGGCGAAGAGTGCAAAGTCGGCGAAGGTCAGCAGGCAGCCTCCATGCATGAAGCCGCCACCGTTCATGTGGCGCGGCTCGGCGCGAAAGGCACTGACATAGGAGCCGTCCTCTTCACGCCGGTAGTAAAACGGGCCCGAGCGCGTCTCGAACGGGTCGCCCTGCCAATAGCGCCACTCGGCAAACTCGCCGCTCTCCATGACGCTCAACTGGCCGTAACTGGTTTCTACCGCTTCGCTCATCGCTACTTCCACAGTTGCAGGCGGCTGACAGCCGCTGCGATGCTGTCGTCCTGATCGAGCCGCGCGAGGCTGCGTTCGGCCAGCTTCCACCCCCCGATCGTGCCCTTGCGCCACATGTCTGTGACCAGGAACCCGCCGCTCCAGACCTTCGGCCCGAACGCAAGTTCAAGCTCCGCTCCGGCCACGAACCAGGCGCTTTTGCCATAGGGCCGCACGATCACTTCGCGGAAGGCGAAGCGGGTACAGGCAAAACCGCGCTCCATCGCTGCGAGGAAGCTTGGGCGATCGAGCAGTTGCGGGGGAGAACTGCCAACCAGCAGCATGAAATCGCGGCCGGTGATCTTCTTCATCGCCTTCACATCGCCTGCTACCCAGGCGCGCATCGCGCCGAGTGCCAGCGCTTCGATCTCGGCAGTAACGTCGGCCATGGTCAGACTTCGAGCGCCGCCACGCCGGGCAGCACCCGGCCTTCCATCCATTCGAGGAAGGCGCCACCGGCGGTTGAAATGTAAGTAAAATCATCCGAAACACCCGCCTGCGCGAGGGCCGCTACCGTATCGCCGCCGCCGGCTACGCTGATCAGCGAACCTTCCAGCGTGAGCGCCGCCGCTGTGCGCGCCAAGGCGACAGTCGCAGCGTCGAACGGCTCGGTCTCGAACGCGCCGAGCGGGCCATTCCACACCAGCGTACGGCAGGTCTTTAGCACGTCAGCCAACGCTTCCACCGCCTGCGGGCCCACATCGAGGATCATCTCATCGGCAGCAACTTCGTGGACGTTGCAAGTGCGCAAACTCGCCGGGTTGGCAGCGAATTCTTTCGCTACCACCACGTCATAAGGCAGATGGACAGTGCAGCCCGCATTGTCCGCTTCGTCCATGATCCGGGCCACGGTTGCGGCCAGATCATGCTCGCACAGCGACTTGCCGACATCCACTCCGCGCGCGGCGAGGAAAGTGTTGGCCATGCCGCCGCCGATGATCAGGTGCTGCACCTTGCCGACCAGATGTTCCAGCACGGCGAGCTTCGACGAAACTTTGGCCCCGCCAACCACGGCGGCAACCGGCTGCTCAGGCGTGCCGAGCGCGGCGTCGAGCGCCTTCAACTCGGCCTCCATCGAACGACCGGCATAGGACGGCAGGAAATGCGTCAGCCCCTCTGTCGTCGCATGGGCGCGATGCGCGGCGCTGAAGGCGTCGTTCACATATAGCGTGCCATGTGCGGCGATGGCCTGCGCAAAGTTGGGATCATTGCCCTCCTCGCCCGGCCAGAAGCGGGTGTTGTCGAGCAACCCGATATCGCCGCTGCGCAGGATGGTGCTGACCGCCTGATCGACGACCGGCCCGGCGATTTCAGGGATGAACATCACTTCCTTACCCAACACCCGCTCGACATCGCCGATCACCATGCTGGTCGAGAGCATCGAAGAGCGCTGCCCGCCCGGACGCCCGAAATGCGCCAGCAGCAGCACCTTGGCCCCGCGCCCGGCGAGTTCAAGTATAGTGGGGCGCGCCGCTTCAACCCGGGTGACGTCGGTGGCCGAGCCATCCTTCATTGGCAGGTTGAGATCGACGCGAACCAGCGCGACCTCTCCGGTCAGGTCGGCGGGCAGATCATCGAGGGTCTTGAAGCTCATGGCTTACCACTTCCGTTCGGTTCGAGCGCAGTCGGGAACCGCTCGTGTCAGGGTGTCTCGACTGCGCTCGACACGAACGGTTCTAAGCGGTCTGATCAGAGGAACTTCGCCATCACCCCGGCGGTGTCGATCATCCGGTTGGAGAAGCCCCATTCATTGTCATACCAGCTGACCACGCGGGCAAGCTTGCCCTCCATCACGCTGGTTTCAAGGCTGTCGACCGTCGAGGACGCGGGATAGTGGTTGAAGTCCGAGCTGACGAGCGGCTGGTCGGTGAAATCGAGCACACCCTTCATCGGCCCTTCGGCTGCGGCCTTGAGCGCGGCGTTGATTTCTTCCGCGGTCGTGTCGCGCGACGGCACGAACACAAGGTCGACCATCGAGACATTCGGCGTCGGCACCCGAACGGACGAGCCGTCGAGCTTGCCCTTCAGCTCGGGCAGCACCAAACCCACAGCGCGCGCCGCGCCGGTGGTGGTCGGGATCATGTTCTGCGCACCCGCACGCGCGCGGCGCAGATCGGAGTGGATCTGGTCGAGCATCCGCTGGTCATTGGTGTAGCTGTGAATCGTGGTCATGAACCCGCGCTCGATCCCGATCACGTCGTTCAGCACCTTTGCCACGGGGGCAAGGCAATTGGTGGTGCAGCTTGCGTTCGAGATGATCACGTCATCGCCGGTCAGCGTTTCGTGGTTCACGCCGTAAACGATCGTCTTGGAAACGCCTGTCGCAGGCGCGGAGATCAGCACGCGCTTAGCCCCGGCGGCCAGATGCGGGCGGCTCGCTTCGTCGGACTGGAAGAAGCCGGTGCATTCGAGCACGATGTCGACGCCCATTGCGGCGTGCGGCAGATTGGCGGGATCGCGTTCCTTGGTCACGGCGATGCGCTTGCCATTAACGATGATCGCATCACCATCAGCGGTCACTTCGCCGCCGAAGCGGCCATGGACCGTGTCATAGGCGAACAGCAGCGCATTGGACTTGGCATCCGCCAGATCGTTGATCGCGACCAGTTCGAGATCGTGATCGGTGCGCTCGAGAATAGCGCGGGCGACGAGCCGGCCGATGCGGCCGAAGCCGTTGATGGCAACTTTGGTGGCCATGAGAGGTTCTCCTGCTTAAGCGTTCAGTTTGTTCAGGATTTGCGGGACAATCGCCTCCGCTGTGAAGCCGAAATGGGCAAACAGATCTTCCGCCGGAGCCGAGGCGCCGAAGGTGTCGATCCCGATATTGATGCCGCTGCGACCAGTGTAGCGTTCCCAGCCCAGCGTCGATCCGGCCTCAATCGAGACGATCAGTGCATCTGTGGGCAACACATCGGCCTTGTAGGCTTCCGGCTGAGCGTCGAACAGCTCGGCGCAGGGCATCGAAACGACATCTACGCCGATCCCTTGTGTTTCGAGTTGGTCAGCGCAGATCATCGCGAGCTCCACTTCGGACCCCGTCGCGACGATCACAACCTTGCGGGGCGCCGACGCTTCGCGCAGGCGATAGCCGCCCTTGGCACTGCGGTTGTTCGCCTGCGACCAATTCTCGTCGTCCTTACCGCGCAGCTGCGGCAGGTTCTGGCGGGTCAGGCACAGCACCGACGGCGTTTCGGGTGTGGTAAGCGCCAGCGCCCAGCACTCCGCCGTCTCGATCACATCGGCCGGGCGATAGACATTGAGGTTAGGGATCAGCCGCAGGCTCATCACGTGCTCGACCGGCTGGTGGGTCGGCCCATCTTCGCCCAGCCCGATCGAATCGTGGGTCATCACATAGACCACGCCAGTCTGCTGAAGCGCCGACAGGCGGATCGCGTTGCGGCAATAGTCGCTGAAGATCAGGAAGGTGCCGCCATAGGGCACGATACCGCCATGCAACGCCATCCCGTTCATCGCCGCGGCCATGCCGAATTCGCGGATGCCGTAATAGACGTAGCGCCCCGAGTAATCCTCGGCGGTCATTGGCAGGGTCGATGGGGTCTTGGTGTTGTTCGATCCGGTAAGATCGGCCGAACCGCCGACCAGTTGCGGGATCGCCGCCGTCAGCGGGCCGAGCGCCATCTCGGATGCCTTGCGCGTCGCGACAGTCTTGGGATTGCGGGCGAGATCGCCGATGTAACCCTCAATGGCCGGACCGACGAGACTGCCGATCGGCGCCATCTGGCTGGTGAAATCAGCCTTCTTCTCCGAAGCCTCAAGCCGTCCGGCCCAGGCTCCATGCGCCGCCCGGCCCGGCTCACCCGCCAAGCGCCAGTCGGCGAGGATTTCGGAGGGGATCACGAACGGCTCAGCCGTCCAGCCCAGCGTCTCGCGCGCCGCAGCGACCTCGGCCCCGCCGAGCGCCGCGCCGTGGACTCCGCTGGTGCCCTGCTTGTTGGGCGCGCCCTTCCCGATCAGCGTCCGGCAGGCGACGAGCGAGGGGCGCGGATCGACCTTGGCCTCTTGCAAGGCGCGCTCGATATCGGCGAAATCGTGGCCGTCACACTCGGTCACATGCCATCCGGTCGCGATATAGCGCGCCTTGATGTCTTCGGACGAGGACAGATCGGTCGCACCGTCGATGGTGATGCGATTATCGTCCCACAGCACATTCATGCGGCCGAGCTTGAGGTGTCCGGCAAGTCCGATCGCTTCGTGGTTGATGCCTTCCATCAGGCAGCCATCGCCCGCGATCACCCATGTGCGGTGATCCACCAGATCATCGCCGTAAACGGCGTTCAGGTGACGCTCGGCCATTGCCATACCGACGGCCATCGCGAGACCCTGCCCGAGCGGGCCGGTGGTGCATTCCACCCCGTCGAGCAGGAAGTTCTCTGGGTGGCCCGCGCAGGGGCTGCCCAGCTTCCGGAAATTGCGGACGTCGTCAATCGTCGGCGCGGCATAGCCGGTGAGATAGAGCAGGCTATAGATCAGCATCGAACCGTGGCCCGCGCTCAGCACAAAGCGGTCACGATCGGCCCAGTCGGGCGCGGTTGGATCGAACTTGAGGTGGCCGGTGAACAGCACGGTCGCCACATCGGCCATACCCATCGGCATCCCGGGGTGCCCGGAATTGGCCGCCTCGACCGCGTCCATCGACAGGGCGCGGATGGCGTTCGCCATCGGCTGGAGGCGGGCGGGCTCGAGGCTCATCGGCACGAAATTCTCCTGCTTCAGCAACCGGCCCCGCGCGCCATCGCGCCCGACTCGGCTCGGCTGAGATGGGCGTGCCATTGCCGAGGCCAAGAGGGAGGTCAACCTTGCGTGCGCGCGCCGCTTACTGATCGACCTCCCTTGCAAGGGCGCATCACTTATCAACAGCCCCGCCCAAGCCTTTGCACCCCATGCATTCTGTTGGTATCGCTAGCGCCCATGACCGCCGACCGCATCGCCACTGCGCTGGCCCGTATCGAGACCGCAATTGCCCGGATCGACGCGGCGTCGAGCGATATCGCGCGCGACGCCAGCGCCAACGCCGAAAGCAAGGCGGCGGGCAGCTCTGCCCGGGTGATCGAACTGGTCAATGTTCACGAGAGATTGCGCGAGCAAGTCGCGGAAAGCCTTCGCGAACTCGACGATATTCTCGCCAAGCTGGAAGACTGACGCCCGATGAGCACCGTCACGCTGAACATCGGCCCCAAAACCTACACCGTCGCTTGCGCTGATGGCGAAGAGGCCCATATCGAAGCGCTCGGCGCGATGATTGCCGAGAAGTATGCCCTTCTCGGCGCATCACGCGCACCGCTGGAAGCGCAGAACCTGCTGTTTGCCGCGCTGTTTCTTGCCGACGAATTGGCTGAGGCCCGCAAACGCGGCGGTGAGGCCGAACCGGCGGTTGCCCCTCAGGCCGATACCGCAGAAGCCGATGCGCTGCGTGAGACGATTGCCCAGCTTGAAGGCGAGCTCGAAGCCGCGCGCAAAGCTGCTGCCGCGCCTGCGGCTGCACCCCAGTCAGACCTGTTCGTCGGCGCTGCTCCGGCAGAAGATATGAGCGAAGCGGTCGCCGAACAGCTCGAAGCGCTGGCGGCTCGCATCGAAGCCAGTGCCGCGGCGCTTGAAGCGGCGGCACCAAACGCCTAGATAGATAGGCGGCGGGACTGCCCGGCACGAGCCGATTGAACATCCCTGAGGCTATAAGTAATCCAAATGGGAGCTGTCCCTGCCCTTGTTTGCCGGTTCGTCCGGAAGGCTTGGGCATACGGCGCCCACCTGACGTAAAACGCGTCAGAGGATTTCTAGCGCAAACGACCCATGGTGGTTCCGTCACTCTTCTGTTTTTCGCATCGCCTCCGCGATGCGGTCTCCTTCGGGGGCCCAGCCCCTTTGGGGCCACCCCTGCGGGCGGGCGGTCGCCCTTGCGGCCCTGCGGGCCGTTCTGATCCTCCCCCTTGGGGGAGGGGGACCATCCGCAGGATGGTGGAGGGGCGAGCAGGTGGTTGATCTTGCCGCCGTCCAGACTGAAGTCTACCGCCTTGATGGATGACCGAACTCTCCAAATCTGAACTCCGCCGCTCCCTTCGCGCTGCCCGCAAGTCGCATGTCGAGGCTTTGCCCGATCACATTCGCGGGCTGCTGTTTCACCGCCCGCCCGCGCCGCTCCTCGCCCGCATTCCGCAGGAGGCGGTGATCGGCGTTTATCACGCCGGTCCCTGGGAAGCCCCCGCAGCGGCCTATGCGCGGTTCTTCCATGAGGCGGGGCACCCCATCGCCCTGCCCCATTTCTCCGCACCCGATGCAGCAATGACATTCCGGCGCCACAGCGATCCCTATGGTCAGGATGATCTCGAGGCCGGCCCGTTCGGCGTGCTGCAACCGTCTGCCGAGGCCGAGGCGCTGGTGCCTGAAATCCTGTTCGTTCCGCTGGTCGGCTTTACCCCGACGCTTGCGCGGCTCGGCCAAGGTGGCGGACATTATGATCGCTGGCTCGCGGAACATCCGCCGTTGCTGGCCATTGGGCTAGCATGGGATGCGCAAGCCTGCGACGCCTTGCCGACCGAACCTCACGATGTGCCGCTCGACGCGGTCGTCACCCCAACCCGGATATATGGACTTACCTGATGCGCGAAACCCCGACCTGGCGAATCCCGTTCGGCATTGTCAGCCTGTTCATCGCGCTGATTATCTATGGCGTGGTGATCGCCCGCTATGCGCCCGACATCATCGGACGCTGGTCTGGCGGCGCTCAGACGGTCGTCTATGTCGTGCTGGGCCTGATCTGGCTCCTGCCCTTGAAGCGCTTCCTGATCTGGATGGAGACTGGCAGCTGGAGACCGCCTGCTGCGACGCAGACAAAAGAAAAGGCGGACTGACGCCCGCCTTTATCAATGCCGTTTCGGCTTCCTTAAGGAACAAGTGGCGCGAGTGACGGGGCTCGAACCCGCGACCTTCGGCGTGACAGGCCGACGCTCTAACCAACTGAGCTACACCCGCGCATCTTGTCCTTCCGAGCGTTCCGGCTGTGCCGTCCCGCCCGTGGAGCAGCGCCATTAGGCGCGGGCGTTCGGGCTGTCAACGGTCAGATCGGCAAAAAAACGAGTGCACCGACGTGCTCAACAATCCTCATACTTCCAATAGCGCTTCTTGCCCTCTCCCAACCATTCAATGGCCTGCACGATGCGCTTGTCGCGCGTCTCTTCACGCTTCGCTCCAGCGACCCATTCGACATATTCGCGCCGGTGCGAGGGGGCGAAGTCGGTGAACACCCGCTTTGCCTCAGGCGCAGCTTCCAAGGCAGCAGCAAATGCGGGTGGAACGGGCAGTTCGGGCTTGGGTGCGCGCGTCGGTTTGGGCATTCCGACGCCCGCATGGCCCGCCTGAAAGCGCGCGATCAACTCTTCGTCGGCAGGAAGGTCAGCAAGGCTTGCCAGCTTGCCGAGCGAACCCATCCCCGCCCCGCGCTCCTCATGGTGGATCACGACCGACGCATGGGCCTTGAACGCCGCGAGGCCGATGACATTTTTGCCGCGCACCATGAAGTGCGGCATCCCCCACTTGATGGTCTCCTGCGCCCCCGGCAGCGCTTGGTGCGCCAGCGCGCGGACATGGGTGAGGATCGGCTGCGCGAAGGTCGCGGCCTTGGCGATATAATCGTCGATGCGCGGATCGTGAGTCATGTCGGCACCTCCCGGCACCGACATTACCTTACTCAGTCGACCAGCAACAGCGCCGGCGTCTCGATCAGCTTCTTCATGCCCTGCACAAAGCTCGCCGCATCATGGCCATCGACCACGCGGTGATCGCAGGAGATCGAGATATTCATCAGTTTGCGCTTGGCGATTCGCTCCCCGCCCATGCCGTCGCTGATGAACATCGGACGCTCGACGATACGGTTGGGGCCGATGATCGCGACTTCGGGGCGGTTGATGACCGGAGTGGTCGCAACCCCGCCGAGCGGGCCGAGCGAGGTGATCGTCAGGGTCGAGCCAGATAGCTCCTCCGACGTCGCCTTGCCGGTGCGCGCAGCTTCGGCCAGACGGCCAATCTCGCGCGCCAATTGCCACAGATTGCGGCTCTGTGCGTCGCGAATCACCGGCACCATCAGGCCATTGCCAGTCTGCGCCGCCATGCCGAGATGCACGCTGCCATAACGCGTGACGACATTGGCTTCGTCATCATAGCGCGCGTTGATCATCGGGAAGTCCGGGATGGTCTTGCAGATCGCGGTGATCAGCAACGGCAGAAGGGTGAGCTTGGGCTTGTCACCCCGTGCCGCGTTCAACTGAGCACGCAGGGTTTCCAGATCGGTGACGTCGCATTCTTCGACATAGGTGAAGTGCGGGATGTGACGCTTGGCCGCGGCCATGTTCTGGGCGATGCGCTTGCGCAGGCCGATGACCTTGATCACCTCATCACCGCGCACCTTGCCGGCTGCACCGAAACCGCTGCCGGCGTTATAGGCGAGGAAGGCATCGAGATCGCCATGCCGGACCCGGCCATCCTCGGCAGGCTTCACCTCAGCCAGATCAACACCGAGGTCGCGCGCGCGTTGACGGACAGCCGGGGAGGCGAGGACTTTGGCGTGGACGGCAGCCGCTGCAGGCGCAGGCGCAGGCGCCGAAGCAGGCTCTTCCGAACCCTCGGCACCATCGGCGTCGGACATTTCGTCTTCGATCTGCTCGGCCGCCGCTTCGGCTTCGGCCTCGGCTTGCTCGTCAGCATCGCCTTCCGCTTCGGCTTCCCGATCAGCCGCGCCCTCACCTTCGACCTCGATCACCAGCAGCATCGAGCCGATGGCGATCACGTCGCCAACCTCGCCCGCGACATCAACCACCGTGCCTGCGACAGGGCTTTCGATGTCGATCGTCGCCTTGTCGGTCATCACATCGACGAGGTGCTGGTCTTCCTCGACCCGGTCACCGACCTTCACGTGCCATTCGACGACTTCCGCCTCGGCCACGCCTTCGCCCACATCGGGCATCTTGAAAATGAACTTGGCCATGGTCGGGTCAGTCCTTGAGAAGCTTGTCGATGGCCTCGCCGATGCGGACAGGGCCGGGGAAATAGGCCCATTCGAGGCTGTGGGGATAGGGCGTGTCGAAGCCGGTGACGCGTTCGACCGGGGCTTCGAGGTGGTAGAAGCAGCGTTCCGTGACCAGCGCTGAAAGCTCAGCGCCAAAGCCGCTGGTGCGGGTCGCTTCATGGACGATCATGCAGCGGCCCGTCTTTTCGACCGACGCTTCGATCGCCTTGATGTCGAGCGGCACCAGCGTGCGCAGATCGAGGATGTCGGCATCCACACCCTTGGCCTCGCACACGGCCTGCGCGACGTGGACCATCGTGCCATAGGCGAGAACCGTCAGCGCCTCACCCTCGCGCACATGGCGCGCCTTGCCGAGCGGCACCTTGTAGTAGCCTTCGGGCACCACAGAATCGGGGTGCTTTTTCCACGGCTCGACCGGCTTGTCGTAAAACCCGGTGAACGGGCCGTTGTAGATGCGCTTGGGCTCGAAGAAGATCACCGGATCATTGTCTTCGATGGCGGAAATCAACAGACCCTTGGCATCGTGCGGAGTGGAGGGGATCACGGTCTTTAGGCCCGCTACATGGGTGAACAGTGCCTCGGGGCTTTGGCTGTGGGTCTGGCCGCCGAAGATGCCCCCGCCGAACGGCGAGCGCACGGTGAGCGGCGCGATGTAGTCTCCCGCCGAGCGATACCGCAGGCGTGCTGCTTCGCTGATTAGCTGGTCGAGGCCCGGATAGATGTAATCGGCGAACTGGATTTCCGGCACCGGACGCAGGCCGTAAGCCCCCATCCCCACCGCTGCGCCGATGATCCCGCACTCCGAAATCGGGGTATCGAACACGCGGTTCTTGCCGTGCTTGGCCTGAAGCCCCGCCGTCGCACGGAACACGCCGCCGAAATAGCCGACATCCTCGCCCATGATGATCACGTCGGGATCGCGCTCCAGCATGATGTCGAGCGCTTCGTTGATCGCCTCGATCATGTTGAGACGGCGTTCTGCAATGACCGCTTCGCCCACGGTTGCCGGGTTCTCGCTCATCCGAAGGGCCTTTCGGTGCCGAACTTGGTGATACGTTCACGGATCGCCTGATCGGCCTGCTCCTCAAGGTGCCAAGGCAGCTCCTCGTAAACGTCCTCGAACATGGTGTGGAACGGGTGGTGGAGGCCGTGGCCGAGGATGCCGTTCTTCTCGGCCTCCTTGGTGGTCGCCTTGACCAGTTCGGCGCATTCGAGGTCCATCGCGGCGTGGCGTTCCTCGTCCCATTCGCCGATCGCAATGAGGTGCTTTTTGAGGCGTGTTACAGGATCGCCCAGCGGCCATTCCTCACGCTCCTGCGCAGAGCGATAACCGCTTGGATCATCCGAAGTGGAGTGGCCTTCGGCGCGGTAGGTGAAGTATTCGATCAGCGTCGGCCCGTGATTGCCGCGCGCGCGGTTCGCCGCCCACTCGGCCGCAGCATAGCATGCCAGGGCGTCATTGCCGTCAACCCGCAGTGCGGCGATGCCATGCCCCAACCCGCGCGCGGCAAAGGTGGTGCGCTCGCCCCCGGCAAAGCCCGAGAAGCTCGAAATCGCCCACTGATTGTTGACCACATTCAGGATCACCGGCGCGTTGTAGACCGCGGCAAAGGTGCACGCTGAGTGAAAATCGCCCTCGGCAGTCGAGCCTTCGCCGACCCAGCAGGCGGCGATCCGGCTATCGCCTTTGGCCGCGCTCGCCATCGCCCAGCCCACGGCTTGCGGGCATTGCGTGGCAAGGTTGCCGGAAATGCTGAAAAAGCTGTGCGCGCGGCTCGAATACATGATCGGCAGCTGGCGGCCCTTCAGCTTGTCGGCCCGATTGGAATAGATCTGGTTGATCATGTCCAGCAGCGGATAGCCGCGCGCGATCAGGATGCCCTGTTGGCGATAGCTGGGGAACACCATGTCATCGCTCGCGAGCGCCATCGCGGGCGCGATCGAGGTCGCCTCCTCGCCGGTGCACTTCATATAGAAGCTGGTCTTGCCCTGACGCTGCCCGCGGAACATCCGCTCGTCGAAAGCCCGCACCATCGCCATGTGGCCAAGCATGGCGCGCAGGGTTTCGGGCGCGAGGCGGGGGTTCCAGGGGCCGTGGGCCTGATCGTCATCGCCCAACACCCGGATGAGGCCATAGGCGAGGCCAGAGATTTCCGAGGGGTGGACGCCTTCGTCGGGGCGCGGTTGATCCCCGGGCTGGCCGATGTCGAGATGCGAGAAATCCGCGCGGTCACCGGGCCGGTATTTCGGCTCAGGCACGTGCAACGCGAGCGCTGGGCGATTGGTGTCCGCCGGTTTCGCTGGTTCGGCCATCCTTGCGCTTTCCCCTCGCGTGGCACCGGGTTACGCCGGTGCAATCATTGCTTGAATACGTATTTTTATTTCAACGTCGTCAAGCGGTCAAGCGCGTCGCGGTCGGTGCCGCTAAACCGCAACAGGCGCGCTGATCGGGGGTAGCGGCGCGTAATCATGCACCACGAAATCATCGATGGTATATTCGAATATTGTTTCGGGTGTCCGCGTGATCTCCAACGTCGGGCTGCCCTGCGGCTGGCGGCCAAGCTGTTCCTCGATCAGATGCGCGTGGTTGAGATAGAGGTGAACATCGCCGCCCATCCACACCAGCTCGCCCGGTTGCATGCCCACCTGCTGCGCGACCATCCGCGTGAGCAGTGCCGCCGACCACAGGTTGAACGGCAGGCCGAGCGCGACATCGCAGCTGCGCTGATAAAGCAGGCAGTTGAGCCGGGCCTCACCGCCTTCTCCCGTGACATGGAACTGGTAGGTCTTGTGACACGGGGGAAGCGCCATGCGGTCCAGCTCGGCGACGTTCCAGCCTTCGATAATGTGGCGGCGGCTGCCGGGGCTGGTGCGCAAGGATTCGATCACGGCGGCGATCTGGTTGATGCCCTCGCCCTTCTCGTAGAGCCCGTCGGCACGATAGCGATAGGTCGGCCAATCGACCCACTGCTTGCCGTAAACCGGCCCAAGGTCGCCCCAGCGCGCGGCAAAGGCTTCATCGTCAGCGATTCGTGCGACGAATTCATCAAGGGTGATCGCGTCCCCCGCTTCGCGGACATAATTGGCGTGCGGCCACTCGTTCCAGATCTTCACGCCTTGCAGCACCAGGGGGCGGATGTTGGTGCTCCCGGTCAGGAACCATAGCAGCTCGCGGGTCGCGGTTTTCCAGTAGACCCGCTTGGTGGTGAGCAGCGGCATCGCTCCGCCCGCCAGATCGAATCGCAACATCGCCCCGCACACCGACCGCGTGCCGATCCCTGTGCGGTCGACCCGCTCGTTCCCGGTTTCCCAGATGGTGCGCATCAGATCGAGATATTGCTGCTCGGGATGCGGCAAGACGGTTTCATTGAGAGGAATCGCAGCGCTGGCCATGGAGCGCATCATAAGCCGCAATTGCCCGCTTGCCACCCTCGTCTTCCACACCTATAGGGCGCGCCTTGCCTCGACCCGCGTGGTGCTTTTGCCCAAGCGGGACCGACACGGTCGGGGAGTAGCTCAGCCTGGTAGAGCACTGTCTTCGGGAGGCAGGGGCCGGAGGTTCGAATCCTCTCTCCCCGACCAATTTCGCCAAGTCTGGCGTCTAAGCCAACGCAATTCCGCCATTTTCCTCCACTAGGGGAGACTGGTCGGTTGGCGTTGTGGTTGGGTGCCGCGCCACTGGTAGCCCAGTCCTGAACCCGGCGGGATAACTCCAGATTAGAGCGCGCTGCCGTCTGCCGGCCAAAAGTTCACCGCTTGGTCGCGTTCGCGTTGCGTTGGTTGGCGCAGAATGCTGAGCGTGTCGTCATGCCATGCCACCAGCCCCAGCGCGGCGAACTGATCCAGCCAGCCTGCCATCGGCCAGAAGCCGCGCTTTTCGCGGAACCGCCTTGCATTGGCGACGATGTCCTCGAGATGTTGCAGCGGCGGATCAAAGCTTGGGTGATACTGGTGGCAGGCCAACGCGCCGCCGAGAAAATACAGTGGCAAGCCGGCATCGCGCGCAGCAAAGCCGAAATCGGTGTCTTCAGCACCGTAGCCCGTAAAGCGCTCGTCAAACCCGCCGATCCGCTGAAATGTGCTGCGGCGGATGGCAAAGGCGAGTGACCAGAACAGGCCGGGATTGTCGACCTGCGCCAATCCTTGCGCGGGAAACGGGCGGACCGGATGCACCTCGCCCTTGGCGAGCAATGTCGCCTCGTCCCACGCGCCTGACGCATCACCCGGCCCGAGATACCGCACCTCCGCGCATACAAGCCGATCGTGCGCGCCGATTGCGTCCAAAAGCATACCCAGACAATCTCGCATCGGGATGCAATCGACGTCGAGGAATACCAGCCGCTCGCCCTTGGCGCAGGCGGCGGCATGGTTGCGTGCTTGCGCCAGCGGGAGGCCATCAGTTTCAAGCCGCTCTAACCGCACCATCGGATGCCGCCCCTTAAGGCGCACCGGTGTGTCACTCATGTCGACCACGATGATTTCGTCCGGCTGCATAGCGCTGCCCGCCACGCCATCGAGCAGGTTGACCAGATGCTCCGTCCGGTTGCGAACGAGCGTGAGGACCGACAGGCTCATCGCCGCTCCCACAGATCGAGACGATAGGTTTCATGCCGCTCGGCAAGGCAGGGCGTGAATTGCCCGGATGTCCCCCGCTTAAGCGCGCCCACCGCCTCGTCCGCAGTGCAGGGGTAATCGGTTTCGCCCGTATAGTGCACCAGCATAACGCGCCCACTCGAAACGATGTGATCCGTCAACCACTGCGCCGCGCGGGAAAGATCACCGGCGCCCCAGTAATAGGCGACCTCGGACATGACACACAGGTCAAACAGGCCTCGCGGCGCATCGGCTGGGAAGCCCATCTGCGCAAATTCGAGGCCGCGTTGCGTGCCCAGCCTTTGCTGAGCGAGGGCGAGAGCCGTCTGGCTGATGTCGATCGCCAGCAACTGATCACAAAGCTGGTGCAGCCGCTGTGTTAGCACACCATGCGCGCAGCCAATCTCCAGCGCTGACGCGTAGCGGCGATCATTCAGCGCTTCGATGGTCCGCTCGAACTTGCGGCGCTCATATTCGCTTGTGGCGAGATTCCACGGATCCGCATCGGAAGCGAAGATGCCTTCGAAATAGTCGGCCCCCAGACTGCGCGCGCCGCTCATCTCGGCCAATCCACTGCGATAAGCTGGTCGGCAGATACCATGCGCCGCATCGGCTTTGGCAGGCGGAACCCCTCGCCCATGCTCGGCGTCAGCTGGCTGCGATGCGCGCTCAGCGCCCGGCGGCGCACCCCGCTCGGCATGACGGGAGTCGCGAACCGCGTCCCGCGGCAGGCAGGCTCATGCCAGACCGAATAGGTGAAAATCTGCAACGCCCGCCGTGATTGGTCACGTGCAGCGCGCGCGAGCTGGAAAGCCGCGACATGATCGCAATGCCTGTCCCCCGGGTCCGACACTGCGAGCGCGTCAATCCGGCGCGCACGGATCATGGTTCCCAGCTGTCTTGCAGAACGGCCAAACGCTGCGCTCGCCTCATGGCTTGGCTTGCCGTCGGCCCATCCCAGCCAATCAATCGGAACAGGCATTTCAGTAAGCAGGCCCACCGCCCGCCGCGCCTCGCGTCGGCGGACGGCGCGCAGTTGTGGCGTGCCTTGCGGATGCGACCCGCCGCCGTCGGTCAGAAACACCACCCCTCCCAGCCGATTGCGCGCCGCCGCATGGTGGATCAGCGCGCCCGCCCCCAGCGTTTCGTCATCGGGATGCGGCGCGATCACGAGCCACCGCGCACCACGCCAGGGGCTGGCTGCGAGCAAGGCGGCCCTCATGGCAAGCTGCCGGACAGAGCAAACTCGCGCGAGAGAATGGCCTTGGCCACCTCGTCACGCGCGTAATCAGGACCTGCCTGCCGCAGATACAGCGATAGATCGCGGGCAATCTTGTCCGCGCGCTGACCGTCGAAGGCGCTGCGGGTGCCGAGAATGCGTGCCGCGGTCTCGATCGCGAGAAGGCCGGCATCCTCGACGACACCGCGCGCGATGCGGGCGGTGGTGATGGCGTCGTATGCCTCAGCGGCAGCTTTGCGGGCAGCTTCCTCGACCCAGAAGCGCGCATTGCGGGCGGCGATATAGGCCTTGGCAAAGCGCTGACGTAAGATTGCGTCTTCGCGAGCCTTGGGGTGCATGCCGCGTGCGGTTTCCGCGATCAGCGCGTCAACGCCGCCCAATTGCACCGCGCAGAACCGCCAGGCCCCGGCCGTGAAGCGCGGTTCACGGTCATATTCACCGGGTTGACCGAGCAGCATCGCGTCGGTCACAGCGACACCTTCGAGGTCATAACTCCCGCTGACGCTGGCCCGCATCCCGCGCACCCGCCAACCGGACAGATCAGTCCGCTCAGGATCATTGGCGCAGACGACAACCAAGCGGCGCGCTTTGTCTCCGTTGCTTGCGGTTACCACCGACCAGTCGATCCCGCCCGCGCCGCTGGCAAAGCTCTTCCCGCCGGTGAGCCGGAGGTTTTCCGAGCCCGAAATCCGCACACCGGGGGGCGGTTCACTCGCCCAGACGCCAAACCACGCGCCGCGTGCCAACTGCTCTCGCAGCCACTGCGTCTGCGAGGCCGAACCGTACCAGCGAAACAGCAGCAGCGCATTCACATGCCCTTCGAACAGGCGCCCGACGCTAAGATCGCCGTGGCCTACCTGGCCCAGAGCCGCCAGCATGCTGGCATTGCAGGCCTCCTCATCAACAAACGCCTCACCGCCCGCCACAGGCGGCGCAAAGCGGCGATGCAAGCCGCTAGCGACCAGCAGGTCCAGACTTTCTGATGGGAAGCGCGAAACGGCATCATAGCGCTCGCCCAACTGCGCCAGATCGTCAGGCAGGCTCGCTGCCGGATTGTCGCGGGGTTTGGGAATGGCGGTCATGATCGGGCCTCTCGCAGGGCTTGCGGTGCTAGGGTGAGTTGTTCGAGCCAGCGGGCGACGCGCTCCGCTCCGTCTCTGACCCGAAGCGCAGCGGGGCGCTGGCTTGGCTGACGCTCGGCCGCTGCGATCAGCATCCGCCATTGGGCGCCCTCGGGCCAGATCGCGGGGACGACCGCGGCATCAAGCGCGGCGAGCCTTTCGGCTTTGACCGCTTGCTCATCAAAAGCGCGGGGCTCGGGAAAGCAGATGAAGGGTCGCTCATGCGCAAGGACGGCGCTGACCAGCCCATCCCCCGCCGCGCCAATGACAACGGCCGCGCTGGCGATCTCCGCATCGGCGCCGGCGATCCATCCCGCGAATTCGAGATTCTCCGGTATTCTTTCAGGCACAATGGCAGGCCCGATCACCCGCCACTGCCGGTCCGGCACCGCACGAGCGGCGGCCGCCCATCTTGCACCGTCAGCCGCAGCCCCGCCCCGCCCTGCGACAACCAGCACGCGGGTTGGATCGAAGATACGGGCGACTCCGGCAGGAACGATGCCATTGGCGTAAAAGGTCTTCTGCTTCACCCAGTCGGGGGTCGCCAGATCATCCAGCGATTCGGCAAAGGGTGCGAGCAGCGCTTGCGCCGATGCAAACGCATCGCGGTGTGGCGGATCGCCGCGTCTGCCGCTCAGTCGGACATAGACCACCGGGACGGACGCCAACCGCGCGAGCATTGCAACTTCGACCGAAACATCGACGATCATCAGCGCAGGCTGTGCTGCGGCAATCCAGTTGGCGACCAGTGCAACCCGTTCGCGCACGCCCTTGTGATGCAGCGGAGCATAATGCAGCACCGGCGGCCGTGTGGCCCCATCCCGTCCATCGAACTGGCCGTGGGGCAGACGATCATCGGGCAGATCGAGGCAGGGTATTCCATTCAACCTGTCGCCGAGCCCTGTGCCGATCAACGTCATCGGCCCGCGATAGGCAGCCGCAATCGCAGCGGCGCGCTGTCTGTGGCCCTCACCTTGATGGTGGACGTAGTATCCGATCATGCCGAAGATGCCCGCAATCGCTTTGGCAGGGACATTTCACAGGGCATGGATGGCAACTTGGCCTCAGCCAGCATCAACTCGCCGGGATCTAGTGCCCGGCGCATCGCGCGGCGCCACAGCGCACGGGATTGCCAGTGGTGAAATGCCGGAACCTTGGGGTCAACTCCGTCCGACCCGGCAGCAAGCCAGCGGCGCATTTCCTCTGCCATGCCGCCATCCGCGCGACCCTCTGGCCGTGCAGACGTGCGTGTCCAGATAGTCCGCGGATGAATGAGCTCGCCGCCCACGGCGAGCGCAGCGGCCACGAGCGCGCGGTCTTCGCCCGATGGCGTCAAGGGAACGCCCCCCGCGGCGCGATACAGCCTGGCCGTCAGCGCTAAGCTCGCGCCGGTGTGATCGCCGTGACGGGGAGGCAGGTCCCACTGAACGGGGTCAACCGCATCCTCGATTTGGCGAACCTTGCTCCAGTAATCGTCGAACCGATCGCGCAGGTCGAACAGCAGCGGCCATGTGTCGGCCTCCCTCTCGTCAAGTTCGATCCGTCCCCCGACGATGCGCTTTGGGCCCGCGTGCGCCAAATTGGCTTCGAGCCAGTCCGCGGGCGGGCGGCAATCCGCATCGGTGCTTACGAGTAACGCATCGTCACCATTCAGCCATTCGGCACCGAGATCCATCGCCGCCCGCCGCGCTGATCCGGCATGAGCCAGCTCCGGCGGAAAGTCGCGGGTCAAAAGGTTCAGCCGCAAGCGCCCTTCGGCCTTTGCAGTTGCCTCTTGCGCCGCTTCAGCACTCCCGTCGGTCGAATTGTTGATGCACAGTGCGACATTGATCGGCGACGTCAGGGTCTGCTGCGCCAAGGCCTCAAGCAGCAGAGGCAATCGCTTCGCCTCGTTGCGGGCCGGGACACAGACGACGACCGGCCAGGTCATGCGCTCAGGGCCATCGCGCCTTCGCGGCCTGACTGACGCGCAAAATCTGCTGTCCCGCCCGCAAGGCGGCGATAGAGTTGTTCGTAGGAATCGACCATCCGGTGCGCATTGCAATGCTCCTCGGCCCGCCGGCGGCAAGTGGCGCGATCAATGGTCAGCGCAGCGCAAATGGCGGCGGCAAGGCTCGCCACATCATCAGGCTCGGCCAAGGCGCCACAGGTCTCATCAACGATCGCCGGAATCCCACCCCGACGAAACGCAGCGACTGGCGTGCCGCAGGACAGTGCCTCAGCCACGACGAGGCCATAGGGCTCCTCCCAGCACGGGGTGCATAGAGCAACGCTGGCACCACCGATCAGTTTGGCGAGGTCGCGGTGCGCCAAGTGGCCAAGGTAGGTGACATCATCACCGAGACGGGGCGCGATCCAATCGCTCAAATAGGCTGGATTAGAACGTGGCCCGGCAATCTTCAGGGGCAGACCAACCGCGCGGGCGGCATCAATGGCAAGGTGCAGTCCCTTTTCCGGGACGATCCTTCCATACCACACCAGATAGCGATCAGCGGCGGCCCGCGGGTTAAAGGGGAAAAGATCGAGGTCGATCCCGTTGGGGATGACGCTGTCGACCGCTGTAACACCCTGCCACAGATCGGCGGTCGCTTGTGAGACAGCGACGAGATGGCTCGCTTTGCGGCTCAGCCTGACGCCGCTTTCCAGCCAGCAGAACGGCGGCGTGTGCAGTGTCGTGACGGTCGGCGCACGCAAAGTCGCGGCCATCGTCAGCGGCAGATAGTGCAGCGAATTGTTATGGATGATGTCGAAGGATCGGGTCTGCAGATCAGTCATCAGACGCAGATAGGCGTGGTGTTCGCGGAAGAAGGCGACATTGCCCGCTTCGGCAAGACCGGTTTCCAGCAGCGAGGTTTCCTCGCAGATCGCCTCGATCCCCAGTGCGGGATCGGATGCCAGCGACGCAAACAAAGTCACATCATGGCCGCGCTCGCGCAGCGATTTGGCCAGCAAATGCGTGTGCATTTCGAGGCCGCCGGCAAAAGGCTCGGCAATCGCGTATTTGAGATGTGCGATGATCGCGATCTTCAACATGGAGCCTCGGGGGGTTGAGCGGCCAGACTTCACCATCATCGGCCCTATCGCCCGTGCTGTCCCTAACCCCCTAAATGATCATGCGTTTGGAACACCAAGACCCTGACCGCTGTTGCCCAACGAAACAGACGGGACTCGCTGATTTATGCTTCGTGGCGATCAATGGCGCATTGGCGGGGCTGGCGCGCAACTGCGCCTTTAGGAGTTGGCAGTGCGGATTGCCCGGCGCGGCCAGCAGCACGGGCACGCACAGGCCCTCGACCTTCTGCGCCGCTGCCCCAAACTGTTGAACACTGGCACACCCGTCGTGAGCGTCGCTTCATGCGAGTGGTCCATGTCGTTCTTGCATCCCAATGGTTAACGAGAATCGACCGGCGACTGCTGCCAGATGAAAACTAGCCCTTGCTCAATCCAGGCCACGCTGTCCTCATCGGGGCGAATTTTATCTAGTGAAACGCAGTCCCAGAAACGAAAAAAGCCCCGGTTTCCCGAGGCTTCTTCCTATATCTGACGGAGCCGTCTTAGCGGCTGCCAAACATGTGTGTGATCCAACCCCACATAAATTACACTCCTATCAGCGCAAAAGCTGTAGGAGGTATTTAACACATTATTAACCTTAATCAACCGTAAATTGCGATGCGCCCTCCGCCCATCATCGCGAGCAGTTCTGCCATCGGGATGGCGCGCGAAAATAGATAGCCTTGCGCCTGATCGCAGCCCATCGCTTTAAGCGTCGCGGCAACTGAGATGTCCTCGACGCCTTCCGCAACGACGATCTTCCCAAGCGAATGCGCGATCTCGATTGTGGCGCGAACCACGGCGCGGCTTTCCTCAGATGTGGCCATGTGCTGCACAAAGCGCTTGTCGATCTTGAGCTCGGAGCTCGGCAGCTTCTCGATATATTCGAGATTGGATTGGCCGGTGCCGAAATCATCGATCGACAGGCCGATACCGCGCGCCTTTAGCGCAGCGATCTGTGGAGCGATTCGGTCATCCTCAAGCTTGGCGGTTTCGGTCAGTTCCAGCGTCAGATTCTCGGGCGGGAAGGCAAAGCGCCCCAGCAAGGTCATGATATCGAACAGCAGGTGCGTGTCCGACAGGCTCTTGGCCGACATGTTAACCGCCAGCTTGAAGCGCGGATCGAGCGCGATTGCCTGCTTACCCTCAAGCAGCGCCTGCTCCATCACAACCAGGGTGAGTTCGTTGATCCGGTCGCCCGCTTCGGCTGCGAGCACCAGCTCTTGCGGGTTGACCGGCTCCTCACCCTCGGGCTGCCAGCGGATCAAGGTTTCCGCACCGACGATCCGGCCTGACGCAAGGTCGATCTTGGGCTGGTAAGCCACACCGATATCGCGGTCGCGCAGACCCTTTTCCAACACCTTGATCAGTTGAAGGCGATTATTGCGCGCTTCGAGATGCGCAGCGTCATTGATGATGAAGCGCACCCCGCGGTTCGCGGCTTCGTCTGCCGCCTGCATTGCTTTCTTGATGCGCGAAGCGACCGGCAGGTCGTGATTGGTATCGATCCCGAGCGCAGGGGCGCTATTGGATGACTGCCAATCATAGCTGATGGCGGTTTTGAGCATCATCGCAAGCCCATCGGCATGGCGTTCGAGTTCGCCATTCTCCATGCGCGGCGCGAGCCAGACCAGCAAATCACGCTCGAATGCTACGTCGCCGACTTCGCCCGGACCCTTTACGTAAGCGATCAGCGTGTTGACGAATTCGCCGATCTCGCGTGCCGTCCATTCTTCCGAAAACTCGGCGAGATTGGCGATCTTGAGCGCGTAGACGTCACGCTCCTCGCTCGGGCGATCCGAGGCGATGGTCGACGTCGTCATGGCATCGACATCGCTGCTGTAATACTTGCGATTGATCCGCTGGAACCCGATGGCGGCAGCCCCCATGGCGAGCAATGCGGACATGATGTCGATATTGAAGGTGAATTCGTCGAGCACGAATGTCGCGATCAGCAGCCCGCAAGACGTTATCAGCAAGGACTTCGAGGCGCGCCGGCGGCTCACCACCTGCACCGCCATGGCCAGCGTAGCCAGGAGCATCGCCGGGTACCACATCAAGTCGAGCGGCACGCCGCGCTTCAGTGTGTGCGCACCAAGAACATGAAAATAAGAGCCCGGCACTTTCGTGTTCGGGCGGAACGGCAAGAAGTAGTAGTCGCTCGATCCAAAGAAGGCCTGTCCGATCACCACGTTCTTGCCGCGCAGATCGGCCGCAGGTACACGGCCATTCAGCACATCGACATAGCTGTACGACGGAACGGTCGAGGCATCGAACGCTGTATCAGGCCGATAGAGTCGCTCTGGCCCTTGGTATTCAGCTAGGACCGCAGAGATGGATCCTTCCTTTTCGCCCCCGAGGTCGATGGAGGTCGGGAAGATCACCGACAGGCCGAAAAGATTGGCGCGCCCATTCATCGCCGCGAGATTGACGGTTTTGCGGAACTCCGGGAGCGGCGCGATCTCGTCGACCCTCTGGAAGCCGATATCGCTTGCCGGGACAACCCCCAGCCACACCTTGCCTTTATGACGCGCCAGCATGTCGGCAAACATCGCGTCGGATTTCGGCGTTTCGGGATCGGCATGCGCGCGGTCGAACACCACCCGGCGCACGCCGGAAGCGATCAGCGTATCGACCACCTTGGTATCTTGCACCCGGTTGGGAAGGTTGCGCTTGTTGGCGGCAAGTGTTTTGTCGTCGATCGCAATCATCACGACATCGCGCGGCGCAGGGCGGGAACGCACCTCTGCACGCGCGGCGCGGTAGACATCTTCGAGCGGCAGCGGAAGTTCGATAACCGAGGATACCACCCCGAACAGCACCGCAAGTATCGCGACTTTGGTGCGTTTACGGCGCAGCAAAGCAGCACCCGAACGCTGCGCAAGTTCCTGCTTGAATCCAGCGACTTCCTCGCCGGCCAAGCCGAATGTGCGCCGTATCGTGTCGGCCAGAGACTGAAGCTTTCCGAACATCAAACGCGCATTCCCGAGGGCAAAGTCAAGCTTGTCCCTAGGATACGTTGGTTAATTCATCGCAAACGACAGGCGCAGCACTGACCCACGCACCTACCCAAACAGCGCGGTCAGATCACCCGGTCGGAGAGGAAGCCAAGGGCAATCGTGAGGCTGCCGAGCCCGATCGAGAGGTGCCAGCGCAGCCGCAGAAAGTCTGGCGCGGCATAGCCCAGCGCCCGGTCGATCAGCGGCGAGCCAAAAATGAGCGTCCCCAGATAGAACAGCGCGGGGCCGGGCCATTCCCAGCCAAACGTCCAAGGGAGGAACAGCGCGAGCGTCAGCAAGCTCGGCATGACCGCAATCACATAGGCTCCGCTGGTCGCGCGGCCGCTGGCGAGCGCTTGGCCCCACCATACCCCACCCAAAAAGCTGAAGATCGCCGCCGCATAGGCAAACCCGCCTGCCAGCGCCGAATAGCGCCATTCGTGCCCCATCAAGATCAGCGCGATGCAGATGATCTGGGGCAGTAGCCCGGCATAGCCCAAGGCGCGGGCGGCTGGGGAAAGCGAAGCGGGAGATTGTTGTGTTGCTGCGTCCATGGCGGCTCAAACCCTGCCGCGCGTTGCGGTTCCCGATCCTCTTGCGAGCCACGCCGGTTTGCGCCACCACTCAGGGCCATGAACATCTTCGATCTCACTGGCACTGCGGCCATCATCACCGGCGGCAATGGCGGGCTTGGCCTCGCGATGGCGCGCGGGCTGGCGAAAGCGGGCGCCGATATCGCGATCTGGGCCCGCAATCCCAGGAAGAACGCCGCCGCGCTTGAGGAACTGGGCGAATTGGGCACCGGCCGCGTCATCGCGCTCGCCTGCGAGGTGACCGAGGAAGCTGCGATCGCCCGCGCCATGGCAACGACCCTCGATACGCTCGGCCGCGTAGATGTGTGCTTTGCCAATGCCGGAATTCCGGGCGCAGGCCAGGCGATTCCTGAAATCACACCAGAAGGCTGGGACAACACCATGGGCGTCAACACCCGCGGTGCGGCGCTGGTCTACAAGCACGTCACCCGCCATATGATCGCCCGCGCGCAAGACGGCGATGCCGGGGGCAAGCTGATCGTGACGTCGTCCGGGCAGTCGATCATGGGGGTCAACCGCTCGTCCGATTATGCTGCGTCCAAGGCGGCCGTGAATGGCCTCACCCGCGCCGCTGCGTTCGAACTTGCGCGCTACAAGATCACCGCGAATGCGCTGCTGTTCGGCTTTTACGAGACCGATATCACCGCCCGCGCCGATCCCCGGTTCGGCGAATGGATGGCCAAGCGCATTCCGCTACGCCGTCCGGGCGATCACGCAGGGCTCGAAGGGCTGGCAGTGTTCTTCGCCTCGCCCCATTCCGATTACATCACCGGGCAATGTCTGCCGGTCGACGGCGGCCTGAGCATTTCCTAGTTGAGTATCCGCTGAGGTGCACCATTTCAGGTGGAACGCAGGCGCGCCCAAGCCGTTGCGCGCGAAAGCCTCTCGCAATTGGAACACCCCTCCTCGTGGCCGACGACGACATTCCCGACTTCGATAAGCTCCCCGAAGACAAGAGCCGCCAGCGCGCTGTGCCTGCGGGCCGGATTGCGCGGTTTGGCACGTTTGGAAGACTGGTCGGCGGCGTGGCTAGCGGCATGGTGGCCGAAGGCGCACGCCGGATCGCCAGCGGTGAGGGCATCAACGCGCGCGACCTGATCCTCACGCCCGGCAATGTCCAGCGCATGACCGACCGCCTGTCGCACCTGCGCGGCGCGGCGATGAAGATGGGGCAGATGATCAGCCTGGATGCGGGCGATTTCCTGCCTGAGGAATTGTCAAAGATCCTCTCCACCTTGCGCGATCAGGCCAATTTCATGCCGACCAAGCAATTAGATGCCGTGCTGCGTGCCGAATGGGGGCCAGACTGGCGCAAGCAGTTCCGTTGGTTCAACCCCCGCCCGATCGCTGCTGCCTCCATCGGTCAGGTCCACAAGGCCCTCACCCGCGACGGCGAGGAGCTGGCGATCAAGGTGCAATATCCCGGCGTTGCGAAAAGCATCGATTCCGATGTCGATAACGTCATGACACTGCTCAAGGTCGCCGGTTTTGCTCCGCCCGAACTGGAAATGGGCAAGCTGATGGCGGCCGCGAAGCAACAGCTCCATGAGGAAGCCGATTACACCCGCGAAGGCGCGCAGATGGCGCTCTATCGTGAGCGGCTGGCCGGTACGCCGGGCTTTGTCGTGCCCAAGCTTCACGAAGGCCTGACGCGCGGCTCAATCCTTGCGATGAGCTTTGAAGACGGGGTGAGCATCGAGGAACTCGGCAACGAGCCGCCCGAACGCCGAGATGAGGTCTTCGCCCGATTGATCCGGCTGGTCGCGCGCGAATTGTTCGATTTCGGCGTGATGCAGACCGATCCCAATTTCGCCAATTTCCGCTACCGACGGGAGACGGGAGAGATCATCCTGCTCGACTTCGGTGCTTGCCGCCCGGTCGATCCGATGGTGTCAAACGGCTATCGCAAGATGCTCGCCGCCGGCCTGCGCGGCAACGCCGAAGAGGTGCTCGCCGCCACTATCGAAGCCGGTTTCATGATGCCGATCGTCGCTGAAAAGCACCCCGAGCGGGTCAACAAGATGATCGAGATCGTGATTGGCGAAATGCGCGAAGACGCCCCCTTCGACTTCGGCGACCGGGCCTTTATCCCGCTGCTGCGCGATGAAGGCTATGCCATCGCTCAGGACAAGGACACATGGGCGTTTCCGCCGATTGAGACCTTGTTTGTCCAGCGCAAGGTTTCCGGCACCGCACTGCTGGGCGCGAGACTGAAGGCCAAGGTCAATATCCGGCGGATCACCGAGGAGGTTCTGGCAACCACCGCGCCGCTTCCCGCCGCCGCAGCTTAGGCCGGGCCTCCCTCCGCTGTCCCAATTGCCCCCCCGGGCGCTTCAATCTTGTCCCGCCCTGCTAACGCTTCGTCTACAGCGATACATGTTCCGCATAAAACCAAGATGATAGGGCGTGGACAGGCATGATATTTTATACTAACGCACCCTAATGCATGGGGGATTTGAACACAGGATCGGCGTTTTGTTCGTGTGTCTCGGCAATATCTGCCGGTCACCGATGGCGGAGGGTGCGTTCCGCGCAGCAGCGCTTGAGCGGCAATTTCCGTTCCATGTCGATTCCGCCGGAACCGCTTCCTATCACGTCGGTAGCCAGCCCGATCCCCGCGCCATTGCCGTCGCGAATCTGAATGGTATCGACATTACCGGACAGTCCGCACGGCAGATCGAGCGGGATGATTTCTACCGTTTCAGCCACATCATCGCGATGGACCGCGCCAATCTCGAAGGTTTGCGCGCCCGCGCGCCGCGCGATGGTACGGCCACGTTGGCGATGCTGATGGACGCCGTCGATGGTCGTCGGGGTGAGCCCGTAGCCGATCCCTATTATGGCGATACCGTCGCGTTCGAGGCAGCGTGGAGCGTGATCTCGCTCGGCACAGGCGCCTGGGTCGACCGCCTGATCCGCGAAGGCGTGCAGCAGCGGGCCTAGCCGCCGCGCAGCAACTGCACGCCCCAGTCGCGTTCAAACAGGTATAGTAGTAACCGTGCGGCCTCCCCGCGCGGGCTGGTGAGCCCGCCATCGCGATCCATCAGCAGGCGTGCATCGCCGTGCGCGATCGGCAAGAGGCGCTGCATCTGTTCCAGATTGGCGATCCTGAACGCCGCCTCGCCCGATTGCCGCGTGCCGAGCAATTCGCCCCCGCCGCGCAGGGCAAGGTCTTCCTCAGCGATCCGGAACCCATCCTGTGTCTCACGCATCAGGGCGAGCCGCGCGCGGCCCGTCTCTGACAGCGCACCGCCACGCAGCAGCAGGCAGGTGGATTTTTCTGCCCCCCGCCCTACCCGACCGCGTAGCTGGTGAAGCTGGGCAAGGCCGAAGCGTTCGGCCTGCTCGATCACCATCAGTGTGGCTGATGGCACGTCCACCCCGACCTCGATCACCGTGGTGGCCACCAGCAACCGCGCCGCACCGCTGGCGAAACGCTCCATCGCCGCATCCTTGATCTCGGGGCGGAGCTGGCCGTGCACGAGCACCACGGCATCACCAAACCGCTCTTTCAGCGCCGCATAGCGCGCCTCGGCCGCAGCGATGTCCGCCAGATCAGGCACGCCGTCGATCTCGCGCACCATCGGGCACACCCAATAGGCCTGTTGGCCGCTTGCGAGGTGGCGCTCGACCCCGGCGACGACCTCATCCATCCGCTCCTGGGGCACCACGCGTGTGTCAATCGCCTGCCGACCGGGGGGCAATTCGTCGAGCCTGCTCACATCCATCTCGCCATATTGCGCAAGTGTCAGCGAACGCGGGATCGGGGTTGCTGTCATCGCCAGCGTATGCGGCGCACGCCTGCCTTTGCCCGCGAGAGCCAAACGCTGCGCCACGCCAAAACGGTGCTGCTCGTCAATCACAACCAGCCCCAGATCGCGGTAATTGACCGTGTCCTGAAAAATCGCATGGGTGCCGACCAGCATCTGGATCGAGCCATCCATCAGCCCCATCAGGATAGACTCGCGCTCCCGCCCCTTAGCACGGCCGGTCAGCAGCGCGATCTCCACCCCCGTCGGACCGAGCATCTTGCGCAAAGTCTCGAAGTGCTGCCGGGCAAGAATTTCAGTTGGCGCGAGCAAGGCGGCCTGCTTTCCGGATTCCACCGCGATCAGCATCGCGTTGAGCGCCACCACGGTCTTACCCGCACCGACATCGCCTTGGAGAAGACGCAGCATCGGCGCTTCCTGCGCCATGTCGCCGGCGATCTCGCCAATGGAGCGCGCCTGCGCGCCCGTCAGCGCGAAGGGCAGTTGCAGCTTGGCCCGTAGGCTCCCGTCGCCCGCCAACGCCTGTCCCTTGCGCCGCCGCCCCTCGGCTTTGACCAGCAGCAGCGCGAGGCTGTTCGCCAGCAGCTCGTCATAGGCGAGCCGGTCTAGCGCTTTGGCGTCTGTCGTCTCGTGCCCCAAGCGCAGCGCATCGGCCCAAGCGGGCCAACCCGCGCGCTCCAACTGCCCCGGTTCGATCCATTCGGGCAACGCCGGAAGGCGGGTGAGCGACTGGCGGACGAAATCAGCAATGCGCGGCTGGGTCAGCCCCTCCGACAGGCGATAGACCGGCTCGCTCAAGCGGCCCATATTGGCGGCGCTTTCCGCTTCGATATGATCAGGATGAACGATCTGGAGCATGTCGCCATACCGGTCGAGCCGCCCTGCCACCCAGCGCTTCTCTCCCACCGGCACCAGCTTCTTCGCGCTGTAAGCGGCCTTACCGAACCACGTCAGCGCGCAGACATTGCCAATCGCATCCTGCGCCAGCACCCGGTACGGCCCGCGACTTCCCGCACGCGGCGCGCGGTGTTCGATTGCGGTGAGCGCAATGATCACCTGCTCGCCCTCGTTGCCGGAATCGAGATCGGCAATCGCTTGGCGGCTGACGAAGCGTTCGGGCAGGTGATACGCCACATCCTTCACCCGCGTCAGTCCGAGCTTTTCGAGCGGCTTCATCAGCTTCGGCCCGACGCCTTCCAGCGTCGTGACTTCGGCGAACAGCGGGTTGAGAGCCTCGGGGCGCATGTTGTCTTCGCTAACACTCCGATTGCGTCTTTGCGAGTTGTGCCTGCGCAAGCCTGTGGCTAGGTGATCTGAATGACCGAAACGCCCTCCTTCGAACAGCGCCTCGCCCGCGCGAAGTTCCGCAGCTGGCACCGCGGCACGCGCGAAGCCGATTACATGATCGGCGGCTATTATGATCGCTACCATGCCACTTGGGGCGAAGCCGAACTGGCGTGGTTCGAAGCCCTGCTCGACGAGGACGACGTCGATGTGATGGCCTGGGCGCTGGGTTCGCAGCCGCCGCCGGAGCATCTGGCGGGTGAATTGCTGGTGGTGATGCAAAAGCTCGATTACGTCGACATCCCGCGCTGACGGGGCCTGCGCGGGAACCCTTCGGCCTCGCGCCGCTTGACTGGAAACCTATGCCCGATCTCAACCGCATCCTCGCGGCCCGTGAACCGCTGACCCTCGCCTCGCTTCCGCGCGGGAGCCTGCCGTTGGTGCTGTCCGATTTGGCGCGGGCGGCCAAGCGCCGGGCGGTGTTTATCGCGCCTGACGATGCGGCCATGCGCGCTGCGGCTGAGGCGGCGCGCTTTTTCGCGCCCGAGATCGAGGTGATCGCTTTCCCGGCGTGGGACTGCCTGCCCTATGACCGGGCGAGCCCTGCGCTGACGATCAGCGCCGAACGGCTGGCCGCGCTGCACCGCTTACAGCAACCGGGCAGCTCGCAGCAATTGCTGGTGACCACGGTCAACGCCGTGCTGCAACGGGTGCTCACCCCGTTTCGGGTGCGCGAGAGCGTGCGCGAATTCCGCGTCGGCACCACTATCGGACACGAAAGTCTCGCTGCGCTGCTGGTCCGGCAGGGTTACGGCCGCACTGACACGGTGATCGACCATGGCGAGTTCGCGGTGCGCGGCTCGATTGTCGACATCTTCCCCTCCAGCCTCGATGCCGGGCTCAGGCTCGACTTCTTCGGAGACGAGCTGGAGAGCCTGCGCCTGTTCGATCCTGCCACGCAGCTCACCGTCGAGCGGATTGACGAACACCTGCTGCTTCCCGCCTCCGAGGCGCTGCTCGACGAGGAGAGCATCAAGCGCTTTCGCAGCCGCTACCGCGAGTTGTTCGGCGCAAACGCCACACAGGACCCCCTCTACGAAGCCGTGTCCGAGGGGCGGCGGCTTGCGGGTATGGAGCACTGGCTTCCGCTCTTCGAAGATCGGATGGCGAGCCTGTTCGATCACCTCGCCAAGGATGATGTCGTCATCATCGACCAGGGCGCGCTCGGCGCGGCGGAAGAACGGCTCAATGATATTGCCGATTACCATCAGCAGCGCGGCCGGATCGCAAGCGAGAAAAAGGGCAGCTACCGTCCGCTGAAGCCCGATGCGCTGTACCTAACGCGCGCAGAATTCGACGCGGGCCTCGCGGCCATGCCCGCTCACCGTGCGACAGGCTTTGCCAGCGAGGAAAAGGCAGGCACGCTCGATTTCGGGTTCCGCTCCGCCCGCGATTTTACGCCGGAACGCGGGCGCGGCGAGAATGTCTATGAAGCCGCTGCCAAGCACCTGAAGTCGGTCGCAAAGGGATCGCGCAAGTCGCTGGTGGCGGCCTATTCGACCGGCTCTGCCCGCCGCATCGCGTCCATTATCGAAGAGGCAGGGGCCCCGACCGCCATCGCCGACAGTTGGCAGCAGGCGCTAGGGCTGGCGGCGAAGAACAAGACCGCCGTGGTCGTCCTGCCGCTTGAAACGGGGTTCGCCAGCGACACGCTGGAAGTCCTGACCGAGGCCGACATTCTCGGCGACCGGCTGGTCCGGCGCAAGAAAAAGCGCAAGGATTCCGACGCCTTCCTCGCCGAACTTCAGGCACTGTCGCGCGGCGATCTCGTGGTGCATATTGAGCACGGGATCGGCCGTTACCTCGGCCTCGAACCCATCCCGGTCGGCAAGAGCCAGCACGATTGCGTCGCGCTGGAATATGCCGGGGGGGACAAGCTGTTCATTCCGGTCGAGAATATCGACGTGCTCAGCCGCTACGGTTCGTCCGAGCTGGCGGTCGCGCTCGACAGGCTGGGCGGCGAGGCATGGCAGCGCCGCCGCGCCAAGCTCAAGGAGCGGATCACCGCCATTGCGGGTGAGCTGATGCAGGTCGCCGCTGCGCGCGCCTTGCGGCAGGCCCCTGCCCTCCCCGCCGACCCCGCGACCCTCGGCCAATTCACCGACCGCTTCCCGTGGTCGGAGACCGAGGATCAGGAACGCGCCATTGCCGATGTGCTGGGCGATCTGGAAAGCGGCCGTCCGATGGACCGGCTGGTGTGCGGCGATGTCGGCTTCGGGAAGACCGAAGTCGCGCTACGTGCGGCCTTTGTCGCAGCAATGAATGGGCAACAAGTCGCCATCGTTGCGCCAACGACCCTGCTCGCGCGACAGCACTTCCAGAACTTCGCCGAACGGTTCGCGGGCTTCCCGCTCCATGTCGGGCGCCTATCGCGGCTGGTCACGGCCAAGGAAGCCGCCGAGACCCGTGAGGGGCTGGAGAATGGTCAGATTGATCTTGTGGTCGGCACCCATGCGATCCTGTCCAAATCGACCAAGTTCAAGAACTTGGGCCTCGTGATCGTGGACGAGGAGCAGCGCTTCGGCGTCACGCACAAGGAGAAGCTGAAGCAGCTGCGGGCCGATGTTCACGTCCTCACCCTCACCGCCACACCGATCCCGCGCACGCTCCAGATGGCGATGAGCGGGTTGCGCGAACTCTCCACTATCCAGACCCCGCCGGTCGACCGGCTCGCGGTGCGGACCTATGTGATGGAGTGGGACGACATGGTGATGCGCGAGGCCCTGCTGCGCGAACATCATCGCGGTGGGCAGAGCTTCATTGTCGTCCCCCGCATATCCGATATGGCCGATGTCGAGGAATGGCTCCTTGAACACGCGCCCGAGATCAAATCCGTCTCCGCCCACGGCCAGATGTCGCCCAGTGAGGTCGAGGAACGCATGGGCGCCTTCTACGACCGCAAGTATGACGTGCTTCTCTCGACAACCATCGTCGAAAGCGGGCTCGACATTCCATCCGCCAACACCATCATCATCCACCGCGCCGACCGCTTCGGCCTCGCCCAGCTCTACCAGCTGCGTGGCCGCGTCGGCCGGGCCAAGCTGCGCGCCTATGCCTATCTGACGCACGAGGCGGGCGCGGCCCTGTCAGAAGTCGCGCAGAAGCGGCTGAAGGTGCTAGGCGACCTCGACAGCCTTGGTGCCGGGTTCCAGCTCGCCAGCCACGATCTCGACATCCGGGGGGCGGGCAATCTGCTGGGCGACGAGCAATCGGGCCATATCCGCGAAGTCGGCTTCGAACTGTATCAGGCGATGCTGGAAGAGGCGATCATGGCCGCCAAGGCGGGCGAAATGGGCCTCGACAAGCCACGCGACAAGTTGACCCCGCAGATCACCGTCGATGCGCCGATTATGATCCCCGAGGACTACGTCCCCGATCTCGCGGTCCGCATGGCCCTCTACCGCCGCCTCAATCAGGCTGAGGGGCAGCACGAGATCGAAAGCCTCGCCGCCGAGATGATCGACCGCTTCGGAGATCTGCCGCAGCCGACCAAGAACCTGATCCGCCTGATCGAGATCAAGCATCAGGCGATCCTTGCTTGCGTTGCCAAGATCGATGTCGGCGCGCGCGGCACGCTCGTCACCTTCCACAACGACGACTTCCCCGATCCTGCGGGTCTGATCGCCTATGTCGAGCGGCTCAATGACGGCGGCAAGGACACCGCTAAGCTGCGCCCGGACATGAAGCTGGTCATCAACCGCGCCTGGGCTGATCCGCTGAGCCGTCTCAATGGGTTGTTCCAGCTGACCAAGGGGCTCTCGGGGATCGTCAAGCGGGCGACCAAGGCGAAGAAGGCGGCGTGAGGGCAGGCTTGATTGACCTTACGGCATCCGAGGCGTAGTTTTAAAAGATCGGATGGAGGGACGCGATGCCAGCTTTTGGAGCAAAGCTTACCCTTCTCACAGGTGCGTTGGCCTTGGTGGCAACGTCCATGCCAGCGCAGGCGCAACTCGGCACCCTGCTTAACCGAGGCAAGCGCGGAGCGGATCGCGCCGACACCTGCGGTGAGGGCAAAAAGGGCGACGCGGCGCGCGGCGTGGTTGGTGGCCTTCTGGGCGGCGCGGTAAGAGATATGGCGCGCAAGGCTCGCCTCCCCTCGTTTGTCCCGGTTCCAGCATTTTCCGACCAGCTGACCGAAAGCATTGCGTGCCGGTTAGACCCCGAAGAGCAGAAGCAAGCCGCAGAAGCGACGCTCCAAGCCACCCGCGCCGATACGCAGGACGGTGCGGCGCAAGTGGGGTCTAGCGCATCCTGGAATTCGGCCACGCGCGATGATGTGAGTGGCACCTCTACCGTTACCAGACGTGAGCGCGCCAAGGGCGATGTCGACTGCATTACCGTGACCGATGTCGTGATCGTTCAGGGCGAGGAAACCCGTGCGGACAAGCGGATGTGCCGGGCCCCCGGTTCGGCGCGCTATTCGATCATCGCATGATGCGCGGCGTCCGTGCATTGGCTGTGTTGGCCGCGTTCGTCATGCTGACGGGCGCGACGGCGATGGATCCCGACAATCCTACCTGCCCCGCGCAGCCCGATTTCGGGCCCAAAACCCCGATGACGCTGAAAACGGTGCAGCGCGGCGGCAAGCGCGTCTTGCTGGCCGAGGGAGCGATTGATCCGACCTTACCGACCCGGTTGAAGGCAGCAATTGAGGCAGACGACCGGATCGAGGAAATCTGGCTTCGTTCGCGCGGCGGCGATGTCAGCGCAGGAAACGAAGCGGGGCGGATCATCCGGTCCTATCGCGGAATGCTGACCCGGGTGCCTTCGGGCTGGACATGCTTCTCGGCCTGCAACTTCGTCTTCATGGGCGGCGACCGGCGGGTCATCGACGATGGCGGGGTTTTCATGGTTCACATGTTCACCCACACAAATGACCGCGCGCTGATCGATGAAGTGGTGATCGAAGGGAGCAAGGCGACCACCGAGTTTATCACCAGCATCGAACAATCTTCAGCAATGCTGGCGAGCGAGGATAATGATTTTCTCATCCGGATGGGCATCAGCCGCAAGCTACTGACCGATATCATGTACAAGCAGCAGGCCGTTAAGCGCGACGGCAATCCGAGCACGCGCTATTGCCTCAGCCAAGCCGAGGTGCGCGAATACAATGTCATGCCGGTCGAGAAGCCGGCCCCCTGAGGGGCGCGCCTCTAATCCCTACCCGTGCCCCATGCCTCGCGCGGTGCGGGCCAGTGCCAGCACGCTCTCGCTTGGCATCGGTTGGGCGCGCAGGAAGCCCTGCCAGTAATCGCAGCCTTCCGCGGTGATCGCGGCGCGCTGGATTTCGTCCTCGATCCCCTCGGCATAGACCGCGAGGCCCAGCGCCCGGCCCAGCGCCACGATCGCGCGCAGCACGGCGAGCGCGGTGGCGTCACCCGGGACGCCCTCGACCATCGCCTTGTCGAGCTTCAGCGCATCCAGCGGCAGTTCGCGCAGGTAGCGGAAATTGCAGAACCCCGCGCCGAAATCGTCGAGCGCGGTGCGGAAGCCCAGTCCTCGCAGCGCCTTCAGCGCGGACGCCGCCTGGGCGAGGTTGCGCAGCAGCAGATCCTCGGTGATCTCCAGCATCAGCCGCTGCGGCGCGATTTCCGAGCGGCCGATCAGAGCGGCGAAATCGGCAGCGAAGCGCGGGTCACCCAACTCCTCGGGCGTGATGTTGAGCGACAGGGTCAGGTTGTCGGGCCAGGTCGCCGCATCTTCCAGCGCGCGGGCAACCACGTGGCGCGACAGCGGGGCGACCAGCGCGGCCTTCTCAGCCACGGCGAACAGATCGCGCGCGCCGATGGCTCCCAGCGTCGGATGCCGCCAGCGCGCCAGCGCCTCGGCCCCCACGACAGCGCCGGTAACGCAGGAGAATTGCGGCTGGAACAACACTTCGATCTCACGCCGGTCGAGCGCGCTCAGCAGATCGGCTTCGAGCACGCCGGGGCTCACGCCCGGAAAGCGCCCGCGCACTGCGCCCCGCAAGGATGTCCGACCCTGTTCCATCATATTCCTTATGCCCCGCTCCCCCTTAACCTTTGAATGCAAGCCTGCCTCGCATCAATTGCAATCCGCCCGAATCTGGCACATCAGGGACGACGCCGAGCGTTGCGCCGGGGATAAGTGGCGAGCGCTGCCTGAGGGGGATGAATGGCGAGCAATGGTACGAGCTTTCAGCGGTTAGCGCTGCTCGCGTCGGACACGGCGCGCGCGCAGGAAGCCCATGATGCGCTGCTAAGCCAGGGCGACTGGGTGCCACTGGACGAGGCCGATGCCGTCGTCGTGCTCGGCGGTGACGGGTTCATGCTCCAGACGTTGCATGCAATGCTGGATGCAGGCCGCGTGATCCCGGCCTTCGGGATGAACCTTGGTACGGTCGGGTTTCTGATGAACCGTTATGACCGGCGCGCGGTGATTGCCACGCGGGTCAACAAGGCGCGCCACTGGACGATCTCGCCCTTGCGGGTCGAGGCGGTGACGCAGGACGGTGAGACCCATGTGATGAGCGCGATCAACGAGATATCGCTGCTGCGCGAGACTCGCCAGACCGCCAAGATCGAAGTCTCCGTGGGGGACCGGGTGCGTATCCGAGAGCTAGTGTGTGACGGGGTGTTGGTGGCGACGCCCGCGGGATCAACCGCGTACAACCTTTCGGCCAATGGCCCGATCCTGCCGCTGGACAGCAAGATGCTGGCGCTGACCCCGATCAGCCCGTTCCGCCCGCGGCGCTGGAAGGGGGCGATCCTGCCGGACCGAATGAAGATTGTCCTGCGCGTGCTCGACCCGGCCAAACGCCCAGTGGCCGCAGTCGCCGACCAGAAGGAACTGCGCGACATCGCCGAAGTCCGGCTCGAGATTGCACGGGACAGCGCGCTCACCCTCCTGTTCGATCCGGGCCAGAGCCTGGAAGAACGGATCGTGGCCGAGCAGTTCATCACGGCGTAGTTTTTCCCAAGGCGAGGCCGCCTTGCGATCACCTTGCGCGCAAGTGGACGAACGAGCGATAGCCGTTCAAAACCCTCTTGCAATCATCCGCACCGCCCCATATAGGCGCGCTTCCGCTCTTCCTGAGACCGCTTGGAAGAGTTGCTCCCCGATAGCTCAGCGGTAGAGTAGGTGACTGTTAATCACTTGGCCGTAGGTTCGAATCCTACTCGGGGAGCCATTCACTTTTCTCAGAACGCCACCTTTGTTCCCGAAAGTCCCTGCACCATGTGGGGGCCGCCCGGGGGATCGCCGATCTGGCGATGGGGCATCGGATGCTGACTGACTGGGCGTGCTAGATCGCCCGGGCCGCCCGCAGGACAAAGTGCGGATTAGCCCTTCGGTTTTCACATAGATCAGTTTATTGCTGCGCTCCACTCCCGCCGTCAGGAGGCGCCCATGCCAGCGACTGATGAACCGACACCTCACAAGCGTCCTCGCACCAAGTCGGCACGCAAGGCCGCAGAGGACAAGCTGGCGCAGGAATCGCTGGAGGCCAAGATCACCAAGCCGGACTCATCGGACGGCGAGCAGGCCTAGCGGCTTGGCGATGATGCGGAATGGGCTGCCGCTGCTACCCGATCCTCTAGCCGCCAATCCCGCCTGAGCGCAGACTAAACGCCGACAAGCAGCCGCACACCAACCACCAGCACCAGCAGCGCGGTCAGCCAGCGGATCCACTGCGGCGGAAGCACGCGGGTCGCCATCAGGCTGCCCACCTGCCCGCCGATCACCACCGCAATCAGTAAGGGTAGCGCCGCGCCAACCGCCTGCCCGAACAGATCGGGGCCGTTCTTCACCATCTGCCCCGCCAGCCCGAACAACGAATTGACGAGGATGAACAGGCTCGCCGTCGCCGCGATGCCGCGCGCTTCGTGCCAGCGTGCAAGATGCAGCAAGGGGCTGAGGAAAATCCCGCCGCCAATCCCCACCAAACCGGCAAAGTAGCCGAGCGGCGCGGCGGCGAGCGGCATCCAGCGCGCAAACCGGGTCGGCGCTCCCTCGGCATTCTCACGCACCGGCACCAGCATGAAGAGGCTCGTGAGCACGAGACTGGCGCCCAGCAGCGTCAGGAAGGTCGTCTCTTTGATCGGGGTCAGACCGCCAAGGAAGCTTGCCGGAGCGCCGAGCGCCACGATCACCAGCGCCTTCTTCCACGGGGTCAGCCCCGCGCGGGCGAAGCGGATCGAACCGCCCGTCACCACCACGATATTGCAGGCGAGCGAGACCAGCGGGAGCAGGCGGTAATCGAGACCCGACAGCGCCAGCAGCGCCGAATAGGTCGACCCGCCGCCGAAGCCGACGCTGGCATAGAGTAGCGCGGTGACCAGAAAGGCGAGCGCCAGTAGCGCCGGAACGGCTCCGATCATCGCACCTTCGCCCCCTGCCCCCGCCTAAGCCTGCGCGCCTCGGTCAGACGATCGGCGCCGCAGCGATGGCGCCGTGGCAATGCTTGTACTTGTTGCCCGATCCGCATGGGCACGGCGCATTCCGGCTAATGTCGAGATTGGCGAAGGGGTTGTCGGTATTCGCCCCGCCCGGCCCGGTTGCCGCGCGCGGGCTTCCAGCGAGCGAGCCGAACAGTTCGGGCCGCAGTTCCGAACCGTCACCGTCGGCCGAATTGTCCATGCCGGTGAAGGGATCGATGTGGCCGGTGAGGAAGTCGGGCAGATCGGGCAGCGCCTGCATCTGCGGCTGTTCGACCCGCAGTTCGGAGCGGAACAGGATCTTGGTTACTTCCTCGCGCAGGGTTTCGAGCATCGTCTCGAACAAGGCGAACGCCTCCTGCTTGTATTCGTTGATCGGCTGCTTTTGCGCGATGCCGCGCATCCAGATCACCTGACGCAGCGCGTCCAGCGTGGCGAGGTGTTCCTTCCAATGGTGATCGAGCTGGCGCAGCAGCACGTCCTTTTCGACGATCCGCCAGATCGCGGGATCGGACGCAGCGATCTTTTCGTCCATCATCGCGTCGGTCAGTTCGCGCAGGCGCTCTTCGATCAGTTCAGGCTCAACCTCGTCCTCGGCAAGCCAGTCGTCGATTGGCGGGTTGAAGCCCAGTACCTCCTCGGCGCGGGTCTTGAGGCCGGTGACGTCCCATTGTTCGGGATAAGAGCCCGGGGGGCACGCGGTGCCAACGATGGCGTTGATCGTGTCATGCCGCATGTCGAGCACCACGTCGTCCACAGCCTCGCTGTCCATGATCTCGGAGCGCTGTTCGTAGACCACCTTGCGCTGGTCGTTCATCACGTCGTCGTATTCCACCACCTGCTTGCGCATGTCGTAGTTGCGGGATTCGACCTTCTTCTGCGCGGTCTCGATCGCCTTCGACAGCCACTTGGAACCGATCGCCTCACCATCGGCGAGGTTCGATTTCATCATCTTGGAGAACAGCGTGTCGGGGCCGAAGATGCGCAGCAGATCATCCTCAAGGCACAGGTAGAAGCGCGACAGGCCGGGGTCACCCTGACGGCCCGAACGGCCGCGCAGCTGGTTGTCGATCCGGCGCGATTCGTGGCGTTCGGTGCCGAGCACGAACAGACCGCCGGCCGCTCTCACCCGATCCTTTTCCGCAGCCACTTCGTCCTTGATGCGGGCAATTGCTTCATCGCGCTCCGGCCCCCCGGGCATGTCGCCCAGTTCGTCGAGGATACGGTATTCGATATTGCCGCCAAGCTGGATGTCGGTCCCGCGCCCGGCCATGTTGGTGGCGATGGTGACCGCGCCGAAGCGCCCGGCCTGCGCCACGATGCGGGCTTCCTGTTCGTGGAAGCGGGCGTTCAGCACCGAGTGGATCACGCCTTCCTTGTCGAGATACTGGCTGAGCAGCTCGGATTTCTCGATCGAAACCGTGCCGACCAGCACCGGCTGGCCGATTTCCTGCTTCTCCTTGATCGCCTTGGCGATGGCGCCGAACTTGTCGGCGATGTTCTTGTAGAACTCGTCTTCCTCATCAATGCGGGCGACGGGCAGGTTGGTTGGGATTTCGACCACGCCGACCTTGTAGATGTCCCAGAATTCCGCCGCTTCGGTCGCCGCGGTGCCGGTCATGCCGGACAGCTTGGGATACATGCGGAAATAGTTCTGGAAGGTGATCGAAGCGAGCGTCTGATTCTCCGGCTCAATCCGCACGCCTTCCTTGGCCTCGACCGCCTGGTGCAGCCCGTTCGACCAGCGGCGGCCATCCATCATGCGGCCGGTGAATTCGTCGATGATGACGACCTTGCCGTCCTTGACGATGTAATCGGTATCGCGCTTGCGGGCGAAGTTGGCGACCAGCGCCTGATCGAGGTGGTGCACGACCTGCGTGTTCTCGACATCGTAGAGGTTGTCGGTGGCCAGCAGCCCTTTCTCGATCAGCAGCTGTTCGACCTGCTCCAGCCCGTCTTCAGTCAGCTGGACGCGCTTCACCTTCTCGTCGATGTCGAGCCATTCGACCGGGATCTCGCGCGCCACCTGATCGAGCGCGACGTAAAGCTCCGACTTGTCCTCAGTCGGCCCGGAGATGATCAGCGGGGTCCGCGCTTCGTCGATCAGGATCGAGTCCACTTCATCGACAATCGCGAAGTTGAACGGGCGCTGCGCCATGGCGCTGCGTTCGTGCTTCATGTTGTCGCGCAGGTAATCGAAGCCGAATTCGTTGTTGGTGCCGTAGGTGATGTCGGCATTGTAGGCGTCGCGCTTGTATTCCTCGGGCATGCCGGGGACGATTACGCCGACCGTGAGGCCGAGCCAGTTGTAGAGCTTGCCCATCTCGGCGGCGTCGCGCCGGGCGAGGTAATCGTTGACGGTGACAACGTGCACGCCCTTGCCTTCGAGCGCGTTGAGATACACCGCCAGCGTCGCCATCAGCGTCTTGCCTTCACCGGTGCGCATTTCGGCGATCTCGCCGCGGTGGAGCACGAGGCCGCCGATCAGCTGCACATCGAAGTGGCGCATCCCGAACACGCGCACCGAAGCTTCGCGCACAGTGGCGAAGGCTTCGGGCAGGATCTCATCAAGGCTCGCGCCCTTGTCGACCAGCGCGCGCAGCTTGACGGTCTGGTCCTGAAGCTCGGCATCGGTGAGCGCCTGAATCTGCGGCTCGAGCGCGTTGACCTGCGCGATCACCTTGCGCGCGGACTTGATGTAGCGGTCATTCGACGAACCGAAGACCGACTTGATGAGGTTATTGAACATAGGGGCAAACCTTTGATGCGGACGGCAGCCCGGCGTGCGGGCCCGAAACGGATAATGGGGAAAGAGCGCGCGGCCCTCAGGCCCGGCGCGCCGGAATCAATGCGGGAACGGAAAAACGCGCCTATTCGTAGGCGCGTTCGATACCCATCAGGACCGGCAGACGCAGCGTTTCCGGCTTGGCCGGAGCGCGGCGCGGCGCTTCAACCGCGCGGGTGGCGCTGATCGTCGCGGGTGCGGGCTGCACCGCGACATGCTCGCCGCCAACCGCCTCATCGCCCGCCGCAGCAGCAATGCTGGAACCACAAGCCAGCGCTTCAGCCAAAGACGCCTGCGCCGGGCCGCCAAGAGCGACAAGGCCTGTAAGCAGGGCCAGAAAGGCAAGAAAACGCCGGGTCATCGTAAGCATAGATAGGGAATCGCGCACGTTTCGTCCACCTGATTTGCGGATTTACGCCGCCGCATCGCCCGCCTAGAGGCCCTCGCCATGGATATCCAACGTTCGCCCCTCGCTCGCCCCTTCCCTGAACTGCCCGCCATCGCAGGCGTCACGCTGCGCGTTGCGCGTGCGCAGTACAAGACGTGGGACCGCTGCGACCTGACTTTTGCTGAGCTGGCCGAGGGCACCAGCGTCGCAGGCGTCTTCACCAAGAGCGCCTGTGCCTCGTCCGAGGTTGAACTGGGACGCGAAGCGGTAAAGCAGGGCCGCGCGCGGGCGCTGATCGTCAATGCGGGCAACTCCAATGCCTTTACCGGCTGGCGTGGGCGTGAGGCGGTCGAGGCCATTCAAGCGCAGGTGGGTGAGGCTTTGGGCTGCGGCGTGGACGAGGTGTTCGTCTCCTCGACCGGGGTGATCGGCGTGCCGTTGCCCAAGGACAAGGCGCGTGCCGGGATCGAAGCTGCTCTGGTGGCGGAGCCCTGCGGCTGGGAGGATGCGACCAACGCAATCGGCACCACCGATACCTTCGCCAAGGGCGCAGGCGCTTCGGCAATGGTGGGCGGTACGAGGGTGGAGCTCGCCGGGATCATCAAGGGCAGCGGCATGATCGCGCCGGATATGGCGACGATGCTCGGCTATATCTTCACCGATGCCGACGTTGCCCCAGCCTTCCTCCAAGACGCGCTCGAACGCGCCAATGCGGCGACATTCAGCTGCATCACGGTCGATGGCGACACGTCGACCAGCGACACGGTGATGGTGTTCGCTACGGCCAAGGCGGGCAACGCGCGGATCGAAAGCTGGGACAGCCCAGGCGCGGATGCCTTCGCGGCGGCGCTGGCCGATGTGTGCCGCCAGCTTGCCCAACTCGTGGTGCGAGACGGGGAAGGCGCAGCGAAGTTCATCACCATCCGCGTGAGCGGCGCGGTCAGCGATGACAGCGCGCGGCGCGTGGGCCTCAGCATCGCCAATTCACCGCTGGTGAAGACCGCGATTGCGGGCGAGGATGCGAACTGGGGCCGCGTGGTCATGGCAGTTGGCAAGGCTGGCGAGCCGGCGGACCGCGACAAGCTCTCGATCGCGTTCGGCGGTGTCTGGGCCGCGCGCGACGGCCTGCCGGTCGAAGGCTATGACGAAGCCCCGGTCGCCGCGCACCTCAAAGGCGAGGAGATCGACATCGCCGTCGATCTCGGCCTCGGGGACGGGCGCGCAACGGTGTGGACCTGCGATCTCACCCACGGCTACATCGCCATCAACGCGGATTATCGTTCGTGAGCCTGTCTGCCCTCGACGCTGAAATCCGCGATCTGATGCGGTTTGCTGCGCAGCGTTCGATGCTGCCGCGCTTCCGCCAACTGGCCGCGCACGAAGTCGAAATGAAGGGCGCTGACGATCCGGTCACAATCGTCGACCGCGAAGTCGAAGCCTTCCTCACCGAAGCGCTGACCAAGCTCGCCCCCGGCGTGGCAGTGGTGGGCGAGGAAGCGGTGCACGCGGACAAGAGCGTGCTCGACCACCTCTCGGGCCAATGCTGGATCATCGATCCACTCGATGGCACGGCGAACTTCGCGGAAGGCAAGGAGCCGTTCGGGATCATCATCGCGCTGGCCGATGCCGGCCGCGCGGTCGCAGGTTGGATCTATGATCCGAACAAGGATCGCTTCTGTCACACCCGCGCGGGCGAAGGCGCCTTCGTCAATGGTGAGCGGATTGCGGCGCGCACCACCGGGCAGGAACGTCCAGTCTCCGCCGTCAGCCGCATTTTCCTCACCGCCGAACAATCGGCGATGGTCGATGCCAAGCTTGCCCCGCATTACACGCTGGTCGACATCCCGCGCTGCGCCGCCGAACAATACCCCCGCCTCGCGCTGGGCGAGAACGACGTCTCCAGCTTCAAGCGCACGTTGGCGTGGGATCACGCTGCGGGCATCCTGTGGCTCAACGAAGCGGGCGGCAAGGCCGCGCGGCTCGACGGCAGCGAATACCGGGTGGACGAGGCCGACAAGCCGGGGCTCGTCGGCGCGTCCAGCCCGGCGATCTGGGACGAATTTGTCGCGCGGGTGATGGCTTGAATCGTCATCCCGGCGAAAGCCGGGATCGCTGGCCCCAAGCGGTCCCGGGTCAAGCCCGGGACGACGGTCTGATCAGAGCTCGCTTTCGAGCCAGGCCTTGAGCTGCCCCTTGGGCGCTGCGCCAAGCTTGCGCGCAACTGCTTCGCCGTTCTTGAACAGCACCATCAGCGGGATCGACTGCACGCCCATCTGCGCGGCGATATCGGTGTTCTCCATGATGTCGATCTTGGCGATCTTTACCTGACCGGCGAGCTCGTCGCTGATCTCTTCCAGCGCGGGCGCGATCATCTTGCAGGGGCCGCACCAATCGGCCCAGAAATCCACCAGCACGGGGGTGTCGCTGTCCAGCACATCGGCCTGAAAGCTTGCATCGGTCACGTTGACGGTCGCCATTTCGAATTCTCCTTTGCCAGCGACCATAAGAGCGCCGGTCATGTGAATGCAATCTAATGCGCGCGTGCCATCACTCAATATCGAGCGGCAACAAGGATTGCTGCGCGGTCTGCAACGCGTTCTTGTGCGCCGCTAGCGTTGCGCGGGGCAGGTCGAACAGCACCGGGGCATGGGTGTAGAGCACGCCCGCGCGCACTTCGCGGCCGGGATAGATCACCTCCAGCGCGGCGACATAGGCCGCCATCTGGCGCAGCGTGGCAACCGGGATTGCGGCGGCGCTGGAAGGCGGGCGGCGGGTGGTCTTGAAATCGACCACCGTGATGCGGGTCTCCTCGATCAGCAGCCGGTCAGCCGTGCCGGCCACGACCACGCCATCAACTGTCGCGGCGAGAGGCACTTCGGCGAGCGCGTAGGGGGAGAATATCGCAGCGAATGCCAAGTCATCGAGCACGGCCAGGGCAGCGGCCAGCATCTCATCCCGAAGCTCGGCGTCGAGATCGCCCGCCTGCCGTTCGAGCCAGCCACGCGCCGCAGCCTCGCGGTCAGCCGCAGCGACATCGGGCAGCCGTTCGAGCAGCGTGTGGATGAGGCTCCCTCGCCGTGCCGCATGACGCGCGGCTTCGGGCGGGAGCGGCGGTGCGGCCCCGCCTTCCTCGCCCGCGCTCGACGGTGCAAGCGGGCGCGGTGGGCGGGGTTCGGGCCCAATCGGTGTGGTCACCCAGCGTGGCAGCGTGGGCGGCGCGGCCGCATCGGTGGTGGCATCCTTCGGCACCAGCGGCTCGGCGCGCTCACCCCATTCCTTGCGCCAGTGCCAGACCGGATCGGTGATCTCCTCACCCTCGAACAGCGGCGCGAGGCGGGCGTACCAGCTGTCGTCGTGGGGTACGCCCTTCTTGGCCTCGTTCTTGTTGAGCGATCCGCCGATGAACAGCGCCTCCTCCGCGCGGGTCAGCGCCACGTAGAGCAAGCGCCAATGCTCCTGCAAAAGCGCCGCCTTCTTGGCTTCCTCCGCCTCGGCGATCCTGCCCTTCTTCTCGTCCTTGCCCAGCGGCGGGAGCGGCACTTCGCGCTTGCGATCACCCATCTGGCCGAGCGGATCATCATCCAGCGCCAGATCACCCGCCTCCCCCGGGGCGCCGGTGGCATCAGCGAGGATGACGATCGGTGCCTGAAGCCCCTTGGAGCCATGCACCGTCATCACCCGCACCTGCCCGGAGGCGCTGTCGGAATCGCGCTTCAGGTCGCCCGTTCCGGCGTCGAACCATGCGAGGAAGCCCGACAGGCTCGGCCAATACTCGGCCTCATAGGCGAAGGCAGCGTTGATCAGCTCGTCGAGAGGATCATTGGCCTCGGCCCCGAGCCGTTCGACAAGCCGCGCTCGCCCCTGCCACGGGCCGGTCAGCAGCCATGCGATCAACGCCTGCGGAGTCTGGTAATCGGCGCGGCGCAGCAGGTCCCTCAGCTTCTCCGCGGTGGCGGCAACGTCAGGCGGCGCGTCCTTGCGCTTCAGATGATCCCACAGCCGCACTTTCTCGGGCCGCGGCACGTAGGCGAGGATTTCATCTTGGCCCCACCCCACCAGCGGCGAGGCGAGCAGGTTGGCAAGGCTCAGATCGTCTTGCGGTTGCGCGGCAAAGCGCAAGGCGGCGAGCACATCCTTTACCACCAGTGGCGCACCGAGCCGCAGCCGGTCGACCCCCGCCACCGGGACGCCGCGCGCATAGAGCTTGGCAACGATCTGCGCGGCGAGTTCCTTTCTCTGACGCACGAGCACCATAATATCGCCCGCCTGCGCATGGCGGCGTGTGCCCTTGGCCAGGACAAAGGGATCATCGGACAGCCAGCGCTGGACCTGATTGGCGATGCGTTCCGCCAGCAGCGTATCGTGACGGGGCAACCAGTCGCGGCTCTCGCTGTCTTCGGCATCGTCCTCGTCTTCCTGGCCCTCGCCCTGCTTCGGTGCGACAGGTGGCCAAAGCGTGACAAGGCCGGGCCGCTGGGCGCCGACGTGGGGTGCCGGTTCCTTGTCCAACCCGAACTCGGCAAAGCCCAGCATCGCAATCATGCGGTTGACGAAGCCGAGCACGATATCAGCGGTACGGAACGAATGGCCGAGGTCGAGATCCTGCCAGCCCGGCTCCCGGCGATTAACGCGGCCCTGCCGAATGCCCTGCTGCGCGGCGGTGATCCGGCCGTGAACCCGCTGCTTGGCACGGGCAAAATTTTCGGGACTGGTGCCCTGAAAGCCGAAGATCGCCTGCTTGTAATCACCCACGGTGAAGATGGTGCGCAGCTTGTCCCCACGCGCGCCTTCGCCGCTGAAAAAGTCGTCGATTAGCGCTTCGACGATGTCCCACTGGCTGCGGTTGGTGTCCTGCGCTTCGTCGATCAGGATGTGATCGAAATGGCGGTCGAGCTTGTAACGGATCCAATCAGCCGCTTCTGACTGATCGAGCAAAGCGGCGGCTTTGCGGATCAGGTCGGAGAAATCGAGCAGCCCCTCGCGCGCCTTGCGGGCCTCCCAGCGGACAGCGAAGGCGCGGCCGATTTCGAGTGCTGAGGTAACGATTTCTGCGCAGGCGAGAAGCGAGCGGCGGTCTTCATAAAGCGTCAGCGCCTCGGCAATATTCGCCTGCCACGCGGGCAAGTCAGGTTCGATCTTGGCCGCTCCGTCCATCTTGCGCGGAGTTCCGTCGGCCTTAAGGATCGTCTTGCGGAACTGCCCTACCTCAGCGACCCGGTGCGCCAGATCCAATGTCAGCCACTGCCGTATGAACGCAGCGCTATCCAGCCCGGTCTTGGCCTTCCAGCCATCGAGCGCAGGCAGCATCGCGGTAAGCTCATCATCCGGGAAGATATCAGGATGCAGAGGTTCGCTCGCCCAGGCTTCGTCCGCGTCGGCGGGAATGCCGAGTGTCTGACGCACCCGCCCGGCCATCGGCGATTGCCAACCGGATGGCCCTTCCCACATGTCCTGCGCCTCGGCGGCGCGCATCAGCCACTTGTGAAGCGCGGCCGGGTCTTTGCGCGTCGTGAACAGTTCGATGCCGTCGAGCACCCGAACGTCATTGGTGCGCTCGGCCTCTTCAAACAGATCAGTCAGCACTTCGCGGCTCAGCAGCTCGCGACTGCGATCATCCAACACCCGCGTGCCAGGGGCGAGGCCCGCTTCCTCGGGGAAGTTACCGATCAGGAACTGCGCGAAGGCGTGGATGGTGTCGATGCGGAGGCCGCCGCCGGGGCAATCCAGTACGCTCGCAAACAGGCTGCGCGCCCGTTCCTGCGTGGCGGGGCCGATGTCCGCACCGAGATAGCCGAGCTCCTTCGCCAAGGTAACAGACGGCAGCCGCACCCAATGCGCCAGCACCGCGTTAATGCGGTTCGCCATCTCGGCCGCGCCCGCCTTGGTGAAAGTGAGGCAGAGGATCTGCGACGGCGCGACATCCTCGCGCAGGAGCAGCCGCAGCACGCGGGCGGACAGCACCTGCGTCTTGCCTGTCCCCGCAGAGGCCGAAAGCCAGACGTTGTCCTCCGGGTCCGCTGCCAGCAGCTGGTTATCCATCAACGGGAAGACGAGACCACTTCCGCCGCTCATGACGTGGGCTCCGGATCGGTCAGGCGGATCGCCCATTCCTCCAACCGCATCATCTGGTCGTATTCGTTGTAGCCTTTGTAATCGGGGTTCTCGCGCGCGATGAACGGCTTGCTGCCCCTGATGAACAGCCGGATCGCTTCGGCCAGACGGTCGGCGTGGAAGTTAAGATAATCCTCTTGGAGCAGGCCCGTCTTAGCGCTGCCCTCCTTTACCGGGGTTTCTTGATAGCCGAAGCCGTCCTCCTTCTTCGCTTTGCCGAGCGACCAGTATTCGAACCGCGTCGGCGTGCCCGTCACCACCTGACCCGTCTTATCATTCGCGAACTGACCGGCCTCAGCGATCAGCCCGAGCAGCCCCAATTGCAGCGCATAGCCTGAGGTCACCTGCTTCTTTGCGGGCGGCGCGCCGGTCTTGTAATCCACAATTGCCAGCGTCCCGTCCGCCAACCGGTCGATCCGGTCCGCGCGGCCCATAACCGTGACACCGTCAAACACCATCTCACCCGAAATCTCGGTCGCGAGCACCGTGCGGCCCTTTTCAGCGGCATCTGCGGCGATCCATTGCTCAAACCGCTCAAGCGCGGCGATCAGGCGCGGTTGCCATAGCGCGCGGAACAGCGGGTGGACGCGCTCGCGCTCAAAATAGGCGGTGGCGAAGGGGGCAAGCGCAAGGCCCGGATCGCTCGCCTTAGCCCTGTGCCACTTGTCGAGGAGATCATGCACCAACGTGCCGCGCAGCGCCGGATCGCTGAAAGGATCGGCAGCCAACGGTTGCAACTGGCGCAGATCAAGGATCGCCTGCGCGTAGAACTGGTAGGGATCGCCCAGCAGCCGGTCGAGCGCAGTCACTTTGATCGGCACGTCGCGCAAGGCGGGCGAAGGATCGGGCGCCGGGCGCGGATATTCGGGCGTGGGCGGGCGCAGGCGGTCGAGATGCGGCAGCAGCGCCGGGATCGCGCGCTCACGGTGCTCCTTGTCCAGATCATCGCCGAGCAGTGCCTCGACCCGCAGCAAGAAGCGCGAAGGCAGCGTCGGCCCCTCGGCATCGCGCAGGCTCCGGCTGAGTACGACCTCGGGCGCGCCCATTGCGCCCGCTAGGTCATGCGCGGCGAGGCCAATGCGGAATTCCGCCCCCGGCACGCCGAGCGCGCGCAGGATGGCTGGCGCCAGCAGCGCGTCGGCTCCGGGCGGCTGCGGCCATGAGCCTTCGTTGAGCCCCCCGCAGATCACCAGATCGGCCCGCGCCATCCGCGCTTCAAGCAAGCCGTAGATCGCCACGCGCGGGTGCCCGCCATAGCCGGGACGCACCGCCACCGCCTCCATCGCATCGCGCAAGATACCGGCCAGATCGGCAGTTTCGACCAGCGTGCCTGCCGCCTCGGCCTGTCCGCGCAGATCCTCGATCATGATGCCGAGCGCGCGCCCATCTTCGCGCTCCCACACAAGCGTCTGGGCAAAACCTTCAGCCGCATCGGCGAGCCGGGTCAGCGCGTCGGCCAAGGCAATCTCGCGCGGCCAGTCGAGCAACGGCGCGAGCAAACCTTCCGCTTCGGCCCACCACGCGGCGACCTCCGCTTTGGCGGCGGCCTTGCGCAATGGCTCCATACCGGGGGCTGGCGCTGGCCCGCGCAAGCGGCGGTCGAAGGCACGAAGGCGCTTGAGCCAATCGCGTCGTGCCTCGCCATCGTGCCCACGCATCAGGGGATGTCCGAAAGCGGCGACAAGATTGGCCGGATCGGGGCCGTTCGCTGCCACCTCCGCCAGCAAGCCGAACAACCGTCCCGCCGGAGTCAGCGCCAGTGGGCGACCAGCGGAGTCATCCGCCGCGATGTTCCACCGTTCACAATGCTGCGCCACTCGCCGCGCCAATCCGCGATTGGCGGTGATCACGGCGATGCGCTTTTCCGGCTGCTCCAGCGCCTCACGCACCAGCAGTGCGATCGCCTGCGCTTCTTCCTCGATCGTCGCGCTGGCGAGCAAGCGCACGGCTGACAGCCGGCGCCGGTCGGCATCGAGATCAATCCACGCGCGGCTCGCCTGCGGGGGCAGGAACAGCGAGGAAATCGCCCGGCTGCGCGACGGCTCCGCCGCTGCAATCCCGCGCCGGTGCCACGGCTGCACCTCGGCGCGGTTCACACCCATGCGATTGAGCAGCAACTTGAGGTGATATTGCGGGTGGCTGAGCGCATCGCCCGAGGCGAACACCGGCCCGCCAGGTTCCTCGGAAGCGCCGGCAAGTCCCAGTTCCGCCCACGCCGCGTCGTCCATCGCCAGATCGAGGTCCGGCAGAACCACCGCACCTTCGGGCAGTTCGGCCACCACCTTGAGCAACCGCGCAAGCGCAGGCGCGGCGCTCGTCACCCCGGCGGCAACAATCGGATGCGGCGGCGGGGTATCACGCCAGCGGCGGGCGGCGCGGTCGAACAGCAAATTGCGGCGGGTGGCGGCGTCAACCTCGCCCCGCTCCGCCAGTTCCACCTGCCAACGCGCATTGACCCGCGCAAACAGGCGGATCGCGCGCTTCCAATGTTCGGCAAGATTGCCAAGCTGATCGAGCACTGGATCGGCCCAAAGATCCTCGGGGGCCTTTTCCTCGACCAGCAGCCGGTCCATCGTCCGCGCCATCTCGCGCGCGAGGTTCAGCCGCGCGCGGCCCGGCAGCGGCTCCATGCCTTCGGCTTGGCGCTCCTCAGCGATCAGCCGGTCGAGCGTCAGCCAGCGCGCCACCGGATCGCAGGCCGGAGGAATATCCGCCGCCCCCAGCGGATCGAGCGCCGCGCCCAGCTTTTCATCCAGATCGAGATCGCCCACCGCAATCATGCGCGGCATCAGCAGGCCGCCCTCACCTGTATCCCCAGCGTGGCGGATGAAAGCTTCGGACAGCGTGCGCGCGGCGCGGCTCGATGGAACCAGCAGGGTGAGACGCGCAAGCCCGAAACCCGGCTCGCGGTATCGCGGCACAAGTCCTGCCACCAGCGCATCGGCAAAGCCGCGGTGCGCGGCGATGGAGTAGACCAGCGGGCCGATGTGGCGCGGTTCAGCCACCCAGCAGCGCCTCCTCGGTCGGGCGGATTGCTTGCGGCGTACCGACTTCGAACCACAGCCCGGTGAAGCTGAGGCCGTAAAGCCGCCCCTCTTCCATCGCCCGGTTCCAGAGGATGTTGGTCGAGAAGGGCCCCTCGGGCGCGTCGCGCATCAGGCGGTGGCTGACGAGTTGGATGCCGGTATAGATGAACGGCGCGATCCGCCCATCACGGCGGCGCGAGAGGCGGCCGAGTGGGTCCATGTGAAAATCGCCGGTGCCGTTGAAATTGGCCGCGCGCGCGTGCGGGACGACCAGCAGCAGCGCGTCCATGGCCTCGGGATCCCAGCGCCGCGACAGGTCGTGGAACGCGCTCTTGGGCCCATCGAGCCAGATATTGTCGGCGTTAAGCGCGAAGAACGGGTCGGGCAGTTGGCTGAGCGCCTTGACCATCCCGCCGCCGGTTTCAAGCAGTTGCGCACGCTCGTCCGACACGGTCACCTTCGGCACGGCGCGGGCGAGCATATGCGCTTCAAGCGCGTCGGCTAAGTAGTGGACATTCACCACCGCCTTGGCGACACCTGCTTCGGCGAGCCGGTCAAGCGCGTGGTCAATGAGCGCTTTGCCTGCCACCCGCACCAGCGGCTTGGGCTGGCTTGCAGTCAGCGGCCGCATCCTCTTGCCAAGGCCAGCGGCGAGGATCATTGCAGTGTCGGATGCGAGCTTCGTCATGCGGCGAAAGCGCCGTTCGCAGCACGCAAATCAGCCGGGATATTGGCATCAAACCAGCGCGCCACGGGTGCCAGCGCGGGATGCGCCAGATCGCGCTCCATCGCCGCCCAGACGCGCGGGATCATGGCGAGGTATTTGGGCTTGCCGTCACGCCGGTCGAGCCGGGTGAAGATGCCGACGATCTTGGCATTCCGCTGCGCGCCAAGCCGGGCGTAGTCGGCGAGAAAATCATCGCCGCTGATGCCCGCCGCCGCGCAGTAATGCGTCAGCATCGCCGCCTCCAGCGCCTCGGAGACATCGCGCCGCGCGTCCTGCAACAGCGAGACAAGGTCATAGGCCGGGTGGCCCACCAGCGCGTCCTGGAAGTCGATCAGGCCCTGCGGCGCGGTCGCCTTGCCGCCCAGCAGCATGATGTTCTCGGCATGATAGTCGCGCAGCACCGTTACACCGGGGTTCTGGCGAACGAGCAGCGGTGCGAGGGCTTCCTCCCAAGCCTCGGCATAGCCCGCGGCGTCCACCGCAAGGCCGTGCGCGGGGCAATACCACTCGGTCAGCAGCGCCGCCTCGCGGGCATAAACCGCCATGTCGTAAGCCGCAAAAGGCCCCGGCGGCAGGCGATGGAGCGTGGCCAGCGCCTCGACCGCGGCTTCGTAAGCGGCGCGCTCGTCCGCAGGGTTCAGATCGAGCCAGTCGCGCATGCGGTCATTGCCGAAATCCTCGGTCAGCACCCAGCCTTTGGCCGCATCTTCCGCGAGGATGGCCGGGCCGCGCATCCCGTGCGCGTTCAGCCAATGGGCGACATGCAAGAATGGCGTGGGGTCTTCGTGCGGCGGAGGGGCGTGCATCAGCATAGCTGTTCCACGGCCCGCCCGTGTCAGGCGGAAATACCGCCGGAACGAGGCATCCCCCGGCAGCGGGTCGATGTCCGCGCCCTCCCATCCGGCATGGGCGACGAATTCGGCGAGGCCTTGAGGAAGCGCGGTCATGGCATCCGCCCTACCCAATCCGCCCCGCCGCGGGCAATCGCAATCCGCCCGCCTTCCCCGCTTTCTCCCACCGGTTCCAGCGTGACCGACAGACACCCTGGCTCATGCGCGAAGCCGCCCGCGTGATCCGGCCATTCCGCCAGCAAAACCGCACCCTCGCGATAATCATCGAGGCCGATTTCCGCGAGTTCGGCCGGATCCTCCAAACGGTAGAAATCGGCATGCACAGCGGCGAGCCTGAGCGGCGGCGAATCGTACGTTTCGATAATGGTAAACGTCGGCGAGGGCACTTCACCTTCATGTCCCAGAGCCGCCAGTATGGCGCGCGCCAGCGTGGTCTTGCCCGCTCCCAACCCGCCAGTTAGCGCCACCACATCGCCCGCCCGAAGCCGCGAGGCAATCGCTGCGCCGTAGGCGGCCATAGATGGCAGGTCGGGGAGGCTAGACCGGGTTTCGGTCACGGCAGGCGGATTGTCGCAGTGGTGCCCGCGCCTTTGCGGCTGACGATCTCGAGCGTCCCGTCATGCGCAGCAATCAGCTGCCGGGCGAGCGGGATGCCGAGCCCGGTGCGGCGCTCAGGCGCGCCCTCACCTGCGGGTTTCACCCCGCCCTGCGCGCGGGCAAGTTCTTTCGAGGTCATGCCCCGTCCATTATCGGCAATGCTGATCTCTACCCCCCACTCCGTGCCCTCGGGCGCGCGGCGGATCTCGATCACGATGCGGCCGCCTTCCGGCGTGCCCACCACAGCATTGTCGAGCAGGTTGCCGATCGCCCGGCCCATCTGGCGCGGGTCGGCCTCAATCACCCGGCCGCGGCGGCCCTTGAGGTCGAGGCTCAGCCCGGCGGCGACAATCGCCCCCTCGCGCTCGCGCACCAGCGTGGTGAGGAAATCGAGGAGGTCGAGGCGTTCCTTGCGGATCGGCAGCAACCCTGCCTCGCTTTGCGACAGGTCGAGCACGTTTTCGACCTGTTCGGTCAGGCGCTCGACCGCACTCAAGATCGCATCAACATATTCGCCCGCCGCCTCGGGATCAGCGGCCGCGCCGCTTTTCAGCAGTTCGGCATAGCCGCCAATGGTGGTGAGCGGCGTGCGGAATTCGTAGCTCATGTTGGCGAGGAACTTGGCCTTGACCGCGTCAGCCTCCTCCAGCGCTTCGGCCCGTTCGCGCAGGGCCTGTTCGGCCTTTTGCGAAGCGGTGATGTCGAGCACGGTCAGGAGGCCGTTGCCATCCGGCAGAGGAATTCCGGCAAAGCGCAGCGTGCGGCCATCGGCCAGATCAACTTGCCCGCCCTTCTCGCGTCGGTCGAGTGTCGCAGCGCGCACGGCGGCCCCGATCAGCCCGGCTTCTTCGGGGTTGACCAGATTGCGCCCGATCGCGCTCAAGAGTTCATCCGCACTCGGATGCAGATCGAGCAGTTCCGGCGTGAGACCCCAGGTGCCTGCAAAGCTGCGGTTCCAGAGCTGTACCGAACCATCCGGCGCGAAGATCGCCAAGGCTTCGAATAGGCTATCGAGCGTCGCGGTACGGGTGCGCAGCAGCGTATCGCGCACGGCGGAGAGCGCGAGGCTTTCGGTGCGATCCTCGGTGATCAGGATCAGGCCGCCATCGGGCATCGGTTGGGCGACAACGCGCAAGTGAGTACCACCCGGCAGCGGCCAAGCTTCTTCCTGCGTGTCCTGCATCCCGAACCAACCGGTGCGCTCACGCCGCCACTCGGGGAAATCGCGCACTTCGGGCGTGCGACCACGCTCGCGCGCCTCGGCGAGGAAGCGTTCGAATGGCGTATGCGCCTCGATCGCTTCTTCGGTGAGGGAGAACAGGCGCCGGAACGGGCGGTTAGCGAAGGTCAGACGCTCGTCGCCGTCGAACAGGGCGACGCCGACCGACAGCTGGTCAAGCAACGCGCGCTGCGCATCGCGGAAGGCACGGAATTCGCGCGCGACCTGCTGCTGTTCCTCGATGTCGATGGCATAGCCTGCCACCCCCTCAAGCCCAAGGGGAAGATCACTAACCCGCAACGTGCGGCGCGCGCCGTGGATGGTCGCTGCGATGATGCGTTCGGACTTTGCCTGACTGGTCAGTGTGGCGCGGGCGATATCGGCGGGCGAGCGGCCTTCCTCGGGCTCAAGCAGTTCGATCTGGCTTTGCACCACCTCGGCCGCCGTAGTCGCGCCAACGGCATCGACATAGGCCTGGTTGACGAGTTGCAGCGTGAGGTCGGAACCGCGGAACCACATCGGCATGGGAGCGGCTTCGATCAAGCCGACGAGCGCGGCGAAATCCCCCGTCGCCCGCGCAGCAGCAGCGCGCAGGCGGGCCATTTCTGAATGGCTCTCGGTAAAGTCGAACACCCACACCAGCGCGGCCCCGCCGGGCGAGACCTGCGGATCGGCGAGCGTCCCGTAGAGCGCGAGGCTACGCTGCGCACCGGGCAGGTTGATGGCCATGCGGAAGGGCGCGGCGCTTTTCTGGGTGGTCTGGATCCGGGACCAGAGCTGATCAAGCTGCGCCTGCGCAAGCCCGCCGCCCTTGGGGTTGCCCGCTGGTGCGACAAGTTCGCTGAGATATTTGGGCATCGCGGTCAGGCCCAACATACGGGCCAGCTTCTCAGGCGCCTCGATCCGCCCGTCCACGCGCACCAACAGCGGCAAGGCCGGCGCGACGTCGAGCAGCGTCTGCATCCGCTTCAGGCTGGTGCGCATCGCTTTGGCGCGCTTGACGCTCTGGTTCGCGCGCAGCACGACCATCGCCGCTCCCACCGCCCAAGCGGCGAGCACGAGCGCGATCAGCACCAGTGAGAGTGGCGAGAGGTCCATCGCTCAACCGCTATGCGCGTGCGCGCGGGAGTGCAACGGCGATGAACCGTTGCGCCCCCGAACCGCTTGGAAAAACGGTGCGGAGGCGCCGGTTTCGCATCGCTTAGTAGCGGTAGTGATCGGGCTTGAACGGGCCAGCCTGCGGCACGCCGATGTAGTTCGCCTGCTTGCCCGACAGTTGGGTCAGCTTCACACCCAGCTTTTCGAGGTGCAGCGCGGCGACCTTTTCATCGAGATGCTTGGGCAGGACGTACACATCGTTCTGATATTCGTCAGCCTTGGTGAACAGCTCGATCTGGGCGAGGGTCTGGTTGGTGAAGCTCGCGCTCATCACGAAGCTCGGGTGGCCGGTGGCGCAGCCGAGGTTCACCAGACGGCCCTTGGCGAGGATGATGATCGACTTGCCATCGGGGAAGGTGACGATGTCGGTGCCTTCCTTGATTTCCTTCCAGTTATAGTTGGAAAGCGCGGAAATCTGGATCTCGCTGTCGAAGTGGCCGATGTTGCAGACAATCGCCATCGGCTTCATGTTCATCATGTGCTCGGCGGTGATCACGTCTTCGTTGCCGGTGGCGGTCACGAAGATGTCGGCGCGCTTCACGGCGTCTTCCATGGTGACGACTTCAAAGCCGTCCATCGCGGCTTGCAGCGCGCAAATCGGGTCAATTTCAGTGACCATCACGCGGGCGCCGCCATCACGCAGCGAAGCAGCCGAACCCTTGCCGACATCGCCGTAACCCGCAACGCAGGCGACCTTGCCGGCCAGCATAACGTCGGTGGCGCGGCGGATCGCGTCGACCAGCGATTCCTTGCAGCCATAGAGGTTGTCGAACTTCGACTTGGTGACCGAATCGTTCACGTTGATCGCCGGGAACGGGAGCTTGCCCTGCTTGGCGATCTGGTAGAGGCGCATCACGCCCGTGGTGGTCTCTTCCGAAACGCCCTTGATCGCCTTCACCGTCTTGGTGAGGTAGCCCGGACGGGCCGCGACGAAGGCCTTCAGCGCGCGCTGGAATTCGATTTCCTCGGCGTTGGTCGGCTCGCCCATTTCTTCCCCAGCTTCAAGCCGCGCGCCCCACAGCGCGAACATGGTCGCATCGCCGCCATCGTCGAGGATCAGGTTGCAGGTGAGGTCGGGGTTTTCCTCGGTCGCCCAATCAAAGATGCGGCCCACGTAATCCCAGTAATCGGCCAGCGTCTCACCCTTGATCGCGAACACCGGGATGCCGGCGTCGGCGATGGCGGCCGCGGCGTGGTCCTGCGTCGAGAAGATATTGCAGGTCGCCCAGCGCACTTCGGCGCCGAGAGCCACGAGCGTCTCGATCAGCACCGCGGTCTGGATGGTCATGTGGAGCGAGCCGGTGATGCGGGCGCCCTTGAGCGGCTGGGCCGCACCATATTCTTCGCGCAGCGCCATGAGGCCGGGCATTTCAGTCTCGGCGATCATGATCTCGTCACGGCCGAACTGGGCCAGCGCGATGTCCTTGATCACGTATTCGGTGGTCGGGGCGGCAGCGAGGGTAGCCATTGCTTCAATCTCCTAAGCGCAGATCGGCACATCGGTGTGCGAAGGTCTGCTTATGCGCCCTGCCCCTAGCCGCAAGGACGGTCTGAGGCAAATATAAACTTATCTTTATATGTCTATTTGTTGCCCGCATGCCCGCACCCGCTATAGAACACCGCAGACACACCCCCCAAGGCATGAGGATGCAGATACAATGACCATTTCCGTTGGCGACAAGATCCCCGAAGTCACGCTGATCAAGGCGACCGCCGAAGGCCCGCAGCCTGTCAAGTCTTCCGACTATTTCGCTGGCAAGCGCGTCGCGCTGTTCTCGGTCCCCGGTGCCTTCACCCCAACCTGCTCAGCCAAGCACCTTCCCGGCTTTGTCGAAAAGGCGAGCGACCTCAAGGCCAAGGGCGTCGACGAGATCGTCGGCACCGCAGTCAACGACGCCTTCGTGATGGGCGCCTGGAACAAGGCGGCTGGCAGCGACGACATTACTATGCTGGCGGACGGTAATGCCGAGTTCGTCGAAGCAATCGGCCTGACCATGGACGGCTCGGGCTTCGGCCTTGGCAAGCGTGGCCAGCGGTTCTCGATGGTGATCAATGACGGTGTCGTCGAACAGCTCAATGTCGAAGAACCGGGCGACTTCAAGGTTTCGAGCGCCGACCACATGCTCGGCCAGCTCTGAGCTTTCCTGCTCGGATAAATGAAAACGGGGCGCTTTTCCGAAAGGGGAAGCGCCCCGTTCTCGTATCAGGTCAGCGGCGGCGCACCGTACGCCACCCATAGCGCCAAGCCGGCAGCCAGCCCCACCGCGAGCGCCGCGCGCGTCCACGGCGTCGGGCCAATCCCCGCCACGCCCGGCATCGGCGGACGGTCACCGCTTACCATCGGGCTCAGCAGATCATTGCCTCTGACACCATAGTAAGTGATCGCCGTAAGGTGCAGGCCGATCAGTCCGGCAATCACCCAGAAGAATGTTTCATGCAATTCGGTGATCGTATCGGCGGTCATCACACCAACCAGCGAGTTGAGCGGCCCCGTCATCCCGTCATAAGGATCGCCCGCAAACAGGCCCATGCTGACCTGAAGCGACATCGCTCCGAGCAACGCCAAGGTGCTCCACCCGCCAATAGGCGAATGTCCGATGCGGGTCGCGGCATCTGACAAGGCGCCGCGCAAATAGGCGATGACCTCGCCCGGCCCTTTCACAAAGCTGGAAAAGCGCGCGGTCTCAGGCCCTACAAAACCCCATATCAGGCGGAACGCCAGCAGGCCTAGAAGCACCAGCCCGGTGCGGCGATGCAAGGCCCACTTGGAGTTCTCCGCCGTCCACCACATCATCGGGATGATCAGCAGAAAACTCCAATGCGTGATCCGCAGCAAGGGATCCCATACCTTCACATCGTGCAAGGCAGCAGGCGGCGTACCGAGCGGATCGGTCATCGGGGCTACTTCTTGTCGTCGAGCCGGAACTTGTCGTGGCAGCCCTTGCAAGCGCCGCCCATGGCCATCGCCTGCGCTCCAGTAGCGGCCTTGTCACCTTCACCCGCAACGGTCACCAGCTTGGCGCTTTCATCGACCAGCTTTTGTGCGGCGGCTTTGAACTCCTCAGGCTTCTGCCAGATCGACGGCAGGGCTTCGGTCTTGAAGCCATCGTCGACGCTGGTACCGGCCGGGAAGTGGGTTTCGATCAGCTTCGCGCGCGTGTTGATATCGCCCGCCTTGGCGGCAATCAGAGTGAAATCGGGCGCGTCCTTGTCCAGCTCCCCGCGAACAGCCTTGAAGGCATCGCCAATGCCTTCGAAATTGTCGTGCCGTTCCTTGAGCACCGGCGGGACTTCGCCCGCTGCAGCAGCATCGCCGCTGGGTGCAGCATCGGAGGCGCCTTCGCCCGAACAGGCGGCAAGCACGCCCGCCAGCGCGGCGGCAACAAAAAAGCGGGTGGCAGGTCTGCGCAGCATCAGCAATCTCCGTCGGTAGGGCTCATCGGCTGGGCCGAACCAAAAGGCTACGACGCTTTGCCCCTGATCGCAAATGCGAAAGCGGGACGCCTCCGCTATGGAAGCGCCCCGCTCTCCTACGACTCGTTTAGTGGGATTAGACGCCGCGGCGGCTGTTCTGCGCGCCCTCTGCCTCGGCGAGAAGCTCCGCACGATCCAGATCGATCAATGCGATCATGGCGGTGCGGATGTTGTCCCGGCGGGAGTCGACCAGCCGGTCAATTGCCTTGGCATGGGTTTCGCACCAGCCGGGACGCGACCCGTTGACCACATCATCGCTGGTCAAGGTGCGGCGCGACTGCAGCGTCTCGCCAACCTTGGCGACCCGCTCGACATTCAGCGTCGCGGTCCAATTGCAGCGCAGCGTATTCGGCCGTCCGGCCGGGCCGGCAGTTCCGACCTGTGTGGTTTCGATCGTGACCGAACCCTTGTAGTCGGCCGCGATCGGGCCGCCCTCATGTTCGATCACGACCTCATGCTCGAGTGCGAAGGTAGGCGAAGCGAGGCAGGCGCTCAGCGCCAGTCCCGCAAAGACGTACTTCTTCATGGTACTCTCCTGCTTGATCCCGGCCGTTAGGGCCGTAGATCAGACAAGACTACCATTGCGACTCGTACAAACCAAGGGTTGGCCAAGGTTTAGCGCGGGGTGGAAGGTGCATTTCGGGCACTGAAAGGTGAGGAAATTCGAAGCCTGTATATTCGCAGATAGCCGAACAATGCCGAGAAACCGGGCGATGAACGGGTCACGAGGGCCAAACACATGTTATGCCAACCTTAAGCCGAAATTTACGCTGTTGACGGTAAGGCGGCGCCATGGATCAACCTGCCGCCCGCCTGACTATGCACCTTGCAAACCTTAGATTTGCCGGCAAGCTTCCGTCCGCTTGGGCACTTGTTCCAGCAGGCGTGCTTGTCGCAGCGGCGGCGTTAGCGGCCACCGTCATTGCAGCTTCCGGCCTTGAGGTTAAGCTGTCGGAATTCGCCCCTTTCATCGTCCTCGCTGTGGGAATGGGTGTGGTCGCGGCTTACGCTCATTTTCGAAAAATGGAGCCGCGTTTTGCCCAAGCAGCCGCAATTGTTGCGGCCGGCACGCTGTCCCTGTTGTTTTGCGGCCTGATTTCAAACGTTGGCTTGCGCCTTCGAGCGCCGACCATCGACGCGGCGCTGGCCCGGATGGACGAGATCATCGGCTGGGACGTCAGCGTCGCGGTGCCGGCCTTCACTGCCCACCCCTGGCTGATCGATGGTCTCGCTTTTGTCTACAACCTGTCCGGCCCAGTGGCCGCCGGCAGCATTGTGCTTACCCTTCTGGCAGGCCGAACAGGCAAAGCCTGGGAACTCTTCAACACGACAGTGATGACTATGCAGGTCATTGCGGCGATCTCGATCATGGCTCCGGCGCGCGGAGCCATGGCCCATTTCGATCTCCTATATCTTCAGGGGAACGGGTTGCCGAAGGGCGCTGGAGTCTATCACTTGGCCGCCTTCGATCACCTTCACGCCGGAACGGATCTCCGTTTCGGCCTTGCCGACATGTCGGGGCTAGTGACCTTTCCTTCGTTCCACACAGTGCTCGGACTGCTGCTCGCGCAGGCCTTGGCGGAGACACGCCTCGCTTGGCTCGGTGTTGCAGCCAGCAGCGCGGTCATCGTCTCCACCATCCCGATCGGCGGGCATTATGTCACCGACATCCTCGCCGGAACCCTAATCTGGTTGATAGCCGCCGTCATCGCCCGCCGGATCAGTAGCCCATCAGGCTCATGACTTCCTTGCGGCTGCTGTCATTGTCGAGGAAGCACCCGAGGATGCGGCTGGTGATCATACCCACGCCTGGTGTTTTGACGCCGCGACCGGTCATGCAACCATGCTGTGCTTCGATCACCACAGCCACGCCATGCGGATCGAGATTGTCCCAGATGCATTGCGCGACCTCGGCGGTAAGACGCTCCTGAATCTGCAAGCGCTGGGCATAACCGTGCAGCACGCGGGCGAGCTTGGAAATGCCGACCACTTTCTTGTTCGGCAGATAAGCAATCGCCGCCTTGCCGATGATCGGGGCCATGTGGTGTTCACAATGCGACTGGAACGGAATGTCCTTGAGCAGCACGATCTCGTCATAGCCGCCCACTTCTTCGAAAATGCGCGACAGGTGGATCGCTGGATCCTCCTTGTAACCCTCACAATATTCTAGCCACGCGCGGCCGACTCGCTTGGGGGTATCGCGCAGGCCTTCGCGGTTCGGATCATCGCCTGCCCATTCGATCAGAGTTCGGATCGCGTTCTGCACATGATCCGGCACTTCCGGCTTGCCCATCGGGTTTTCCGGATCGAACTCATCATCGTGATCGTGGGCCGAAACGTAATTCATGGTCTGTCGTCTTTCTTTACTCATTGGCCCAGTCGGAGCCCCCTCACCTGTCGATCCCGAGTGACGTCAACCCGTCAACTCCCAAGGCGTTCCATGCAGATACGCCGGTTGCGGGGGAAGGATGCTGTCCCCATCTTGTTTTATGTAAGGGATTGCCCCGGCAATTCATCCCCCAAGGTGACGAGAAAGGACATCGATCTTGCGTCAGCCCAGCATCGCCGATTTCGAAGCCGCCGCTGCATCCGTTCTCGCTCGCCTGCCGGAAGCGTTCCGCCAGCCGCTGGCCGATGTGGTACTGCGGATTGAGGAATTCGCGACCGCCGAACAATTGCACGCTGTCGGAATTGTCGATCGCTGGGAGTTGACCGGGCTGTATGAAGGCGTCGCGCTGACCGAGCGGTCACAGTGGGACAGCGACGGGCTACCGCCAGTCATCACGCTGTTCCGCCAGCCGCTACTGGCCGAGATGGAGGAAACCGGCGTCAGCTTTGCCGCTCTGATTCGCCATGTCGTGATTCACGAAGCCGGGCATCATTTTGGCCTGTCGGACGATGATATGCATGCGCTCGAGGAGAGTGTGGCGGACTAAATCAGACCCAGAACCAACAAAGCCCGCCCCCTTTTCAAGGAGCGGGCTTTGTTGGCGCACCCGGAACGATTCGAACGTCCGACCCTCAGATTCGTAGTCTGATGCTCTATCCAGCTGAGCTACGGGTGCGCGCTGAGGGGCGGCACATAAGGGGGTGCGTCAGGCTTGGCAAGAGGCGTTTGCCTTTGATCCGAGATTTTGAAACAGCCGCTGTGCCAGCATGACATCGAGCGGCGGCTTTGGCAGCGCGAGCACCTCGTCCGGAGTGAACCAGCCCACCGCCCCGCCCTCCAGCGACTGGGGTTCGCCCTGCCATACGCTTACCGTGTAAAGCAGAATGACAAGCGCCTGACCGTTGCTGGCAAATCCGCCTTCGGCAAAACCGGCAGGCGCACAGGCGGCAGCACGACAGACGATCCCGAGCTCTTCCGTCAGCTCCCGCACCAGAGATTCCATAGGCATTTCATAATCTTCCACCTTACCTCCGGGAAATTCCCAGAGCCCCGCATGGTGCTTGCCCAAGGGGCGTTGATGCATGAGCCAGCGCCCATCATCGCGGTGTAAGGCAGCAGCAACTACCGCCATCCAGCCCAAGGTCATGTCGGATTTCTTTCCATCAACGTGCCCGATCTCAACCATTTATTAACTCGAAGCCCGGATTTTACACTGCATCAAGCCGTGACAAACGGGGGGGACCACCAATGCTGTCGACTTTCATCAAGGACCTCGTCGACGACACCTCGGGAGCAACCGCTGTCGAATATGGCCTGATTGTCGCTCTGATCGTGATCGCCATGATTGTTTCGCTGCAAGGTGTCGCAGACACTGCAATCACCATGTGGAACACGATTGAGAGCAAAAGCGTCGATGCGATGAACGGGTAAATTCAATTTCGTTTCGAATTAGGAATTTCTCAATACGTATCGATTATCTCACAAATAGCCCGCCGCCGAACAGGGGGGGCTTGGGTACCGAAGACCAAACCAGGAGACTAGAGATGACCTTCTTCAAGAACCTCGTCCGTGACGAGCAGGGCGCCACCGCCATCGAATACGGCCTGATTGCCGCTCTTATCGCCGTCGCCGCGATCACTGCCATGACGTCGCTGGGCTCGACCCTGAGCGCGACCTTCCAGAACGTCAGCACCGAAATGGAAGCTGGAACTTCGACCCCGTAAGGCAGTCGTTGAAAGCAAAAGGAAGGCGGCGGGGAGCAATCCCCGCCGCTTTTTCTTTGTGGAATTGGAATACGGCCACCGCCGTCGCACAGACCCAGAAGTTACCGCGCCCGCACGACCAGCTTGACCTTCTGACCCGGCGTCAACGTCGCGCCACTGCTGAGCGCATTAAGCACCCGGAAGCGATCTTCCTGCGCGCTGTCATAGGCCATTCGCCGCGCAAGGCTCGCCACCGTGTCGCCGCGCGCGACGGTCACCACTTGCAATTTCTTCGGCACCACCGAAGTTGCTTCGGCCTGTGTGATTCGTCGCATCGACTGGAACATCGGATTGAAGGTCGCTGCACGGCCCGCAGGCGCAATCGCGGTGAAGTGATAGGCACGGTCGCGGGCAAATTCATAGGCAAACACGACCACATCCACCTGGCTCTGCCCATTATTGACCCGCGCAGTACCATACACCGCGGGCAAGCCATTGACCGTCGTGCGCTCGAGCTGAGCCGGTGCCAGGGTGCTGTTCTGACCGCCAAGGGCCGCGAACTGCTGGCGCACATAGGTTTCCAAGTTGCCGCTATAGGCCGCAAGCGTCATCTGCGCCTGCCCACCTTGGCCCTGAATGCTGACCGCGCGGGTGCCATTGACCATGTAAAAGCCCTGAGGCGCGGTGAAAGCGAGGCGCATTTCAGGGTGAATGAACGTGCTTCCCTCGATCATCCCCTGCGCCGGATCATCGCCGTAGAGCATCCCATCGATTCGCGTGAGGAAGGTGTCGCGATTCGTTACACCGCCAGCACCCGCCGCACTGGCCTTGGCGAGCGCGCTTTGTACCCGGCTGGCGGGGTCAGGGTGGGTCGAAGCCCATTCTGGAACGCTGGCATTGCGCCCGGCGAGACGCGCATCAAGTCCGTTTTGCGCAGCAAGGCTCGCCAGAACAGTGCCCATAGCGCGCTGATCATAGCCCGCACGACCCAGATACTGGATGCCGAGATCATCCGCTTCGAGCTCCTGCTGGCGCGAAAATTTGAGCGTCAGCATCTGCGAGCCTTCCATGAAGGTGCGCGACAAGGTGTTGCCCAGCCCCGAATCACCCAGCAAGATGCCCGAAAGGATCGCCAGGCCGCCGCCAAGCAGAGTATTTTTCTGCGACTCCGCCTGACGCCGCTGCGAATGGCGCGCGGCGACATGGCCGACTTCATGCCCCAGCACGCCGGCGAGTTCTGCCTCGTTGTTCATCAGCGTGACCAGCTGGCGGGTGGTGTAGATATAACCCCCCGGCACCGCGAAAGCATTGTGCACGGGTGAGTTCAGCAGGCTGACAGTAAAGCTCTCGCGCGCGTTGCCGAGGCCGGACTGCACCGCAATATTCTTTCCCACCTGTTCAACATATTGGGCGTGGGTCCCGGTCATTGCGCCGCCGAATTCGGCCAGCAATTGCGGGTGATATTGCGCGCCCTGTTGCGCTTCAGTCTGCGTAATTGGGGCCGAGGCCGAGGGGATGGCCCCGCCTGCGCCCATGCATCCCGTCAACGCCAGCGGCGCTACGCCGAGCGCCAGTATCTTGCGTGAAATGCGTGCCATAGGTGGCTCCTTCCGCTGTCATGTTCTGCTGCAAGCCTATCGGCAAAGCAGCGCAACGGAAAGGCTTGGCAAACGAAACCTTAACTTGGGATGGCACCTTTGACCGGCTTAACCCCCGATGCCGAGGAAGCGCTCCTCCCGCTGGGCGACCAGTTCGGTGCGGCTAAGGCCCGACAGCTGTTCGATCTCCTCGCTAAGCGCAGCGCCGAGCATCCGGGCCGCTGCCTGCGGGTCACGCTGTGCGCCGCCGACTGGTTCCTTGACGATGCGGTCTATCACCTTGTCGCGCTTGAGATGCTGAGCGGTGATCTTCATCGCCTGTGCGGCATCGGCCGCCTTTTCCGAAGTGCGCCACAGGATCGAAGCGCAGCCTTCTGGAGAAATCACCGAATAGACCGCGTGCTCCATCATGAGCACCCGGTTGGCAGAGGCCAGTGCAACCGCGCCGCCCGATCCACCTTCGCCGACGACGGCCGCAATCATCGGCACTTCAAGCGCCAGACACGCCTCGGTCGAGCGGGCGATGGCTTCGGCCTGTCCGCGTTCTTCTGCTTCAATCCCGGGAAACGCCCCCGAGGTGTCCACCAACGTCACGACCGGCAGGCCGAATCGGCTCGCCAATTCCATCAGGCGGATCGCCTTGCGATAGCCTTCGGGTTTCCCCATGCCGAAATTGTGCGCGATGCGCGTAGTGGTGTCGTGGCCCTTTTCGTGCCCGATCAGCATCACCCGGCGGCCATCGAGCCGCGCAAAGCCGCCCATGATTGCCAGATCGTCGCCATACAGCCGGTCCCCGCCCAGCGGCACAAACTCGCTGAAAGCATGGGCGACGTAGTCGCGGAAATGCGGGCGCTGCGGATGGCGGGCAACTTGCGTCTTCTGCCACGGCGTGAGCGACGCATAGGTGCTGGCGAGCAGCTCGGCGCTCTTGGCCTCAAGCCGGCCGATCTCACTGGCAACATCGACATCATGCAGCGCATTGACGCTGCGCAGCTGTGCGATGCGCTCTTCAAGGGCGGCGACCGGCTTCTCGAAATCGAGGTAGGAAATCATCGCGCGGGGCTAGTCGGATGTTGAGCGGGTTGCAAGCGGGTGGCGGGAATTGACGAGCGCAACCAGCCGGGCAGCATCGACATGGGTGTAGATCTGGGTGGTGGAAATGTCCGCATGGCCGAGCAGGGTTTGCAGCACGCGCAGATCGGCACCGCCCTCCAACAGGTGGGTCGCGAAGGCATGGCGCAGGACGTGCGGGCTGATGGTCACAGGGTCGAGCCCGGCGCGCGCCGCCAGTGCCTTGAGCAATTGGAACAGGCGCACCCGGCTCAGCGGCTTGCCCCTGCCCGAAGGAAACAGGTAGCGAGACGGGGGCACCATCTGCGGACGCAACGCCACCCAGCGCGCCAGTGCCTCCAGCGCCCGGCCGCCGACTGGCACAAGCCGCGTTGTTCCACCCTTCCCCGTCACCGTCAGGAACGGTGCATCGCGCGGCACGGCGTGGATCGGCAGCGTGACCAATTCGCTCGCGCGCAGGCCTGAACCGTACAGCAATTCGATCAGCGCCAGCAGCCGCACGGCCTTGGGATCATCGCCAGCCGCCTCTTCCTCGGCGCGGGCGAACAGCGCGGTGATCTGGTCATGGCCAAGTACCTTGGGCAGCGGACGGCGCGCACGCGGGCGCGGCAGGGCGCCCGAGGGATCGTCGCTGCGCCAGCCTTCGTCGATGGCAAAGCCGAAGAACTGGCGCAGGGCCGAAGCTTTGCGCGCGACGCTCGAGGGAGAAAGGCTCGCCCATTCGCCGGCCAAGCTGGCGACCGCATCGCGTGGTGCGGCGGCCAGATCGCCGATGGCTTCTTCGGCTTGGTTCAGGTCACGGCGATAGGCGGCCAGCGTATTGGCCGCAGCCCCGCGTTCAGCAGCCAGCATTGCAAGAAACGCCTCCGTACCGGCGGACATCAGCCCCGCGCCACAGCCTCGGCAGCAATCATCCGGGCTTCGGCCTGCATCCCCACACGGGTCAGTGCGGCAGTGATGTGATAGAGGTGCAGCGGCGTCATCTGCTGCCAGCTCGTCCCCTGCATCCCGAGCCCAGCAAGGAATACCACCAGCGTCGGATTCCCGACCTCGGCCGCACGGGCGATGGCGCGGCTCCACCGGGTTTCACGCGCCAGATCGAAATCGAGGTCACCTGCCAGCGCATTGGCATCGCCTTCGCTCAGCCGCCCAATTCCGGCGAGCCCCGCCACGAGGAAGGCAGATTTGCGCGCGCCTTCGCTGTCGTCGTTGCCGGTAAAGCTCTCAACCGCGCCTTGGCCAACTTCGTCACCGCGCGGATTGGCGAGCGTGATGAGCGCCCAGCCGAGCGAACCTTCCTCGACCACATTGGCCCAGCGGACCGCATTGCCATCAAGCCCAGCCGTCAGCATCGCCGCGATCAGCTCGCCCGCAGCATCGGCATGGGCGGCATCGGCAGGAATGCGCGCAGCCGCATAGGCCGTCAGCACCCGAGCGCCGTAACCGTCCCCACCGCCAAGCGCAGCGCCTGCGGCCCAAAGCCGCTCCATCGCGGCAATGCGGGCGCCGGGGTCTGCGGCAAGATAGGCTTCGCGCAATGTGGCCGCATGGGTCTGCGGATCGCCGCTGGCAGCTGGATCAGCGTAAACTTCGGAATAGAGATCGACCAATGCATCGGCCGACATGATCCCTTCGCGCGCGGCCCGCCCGGCAAAAGTGGCGCGCTGAGTCGCCGGCAGCATCGGCAGCAGCGCGCCCGCGCGAGCGTAATAGGCCCCGCCCTTGTCCTTCATCGCGCCATCGAGCAGGCCATCGGGCAGGGGCTCGCCAAGCGCCGTCGCAAGGCCGAAGCGCCAAGGGTTGAGATCCTCCACCCCGTTCCATTCGATTTGAACGCCGCGCTGCCCGCGCCCGGCTGCCCCCGCAAACCGGCGCGCCAGCAGCACGTCGATTCGCGGCGCCGCGCCCCGGAACAGGGCGCGATCAAGTTGCGAGGCCGCAAGCGCGCTTTCCCCGGCATAGGCGTTGCAGATCGCCTGCCACATCTGCCACTCGCCATCCTCACGCGCGGAGCCTTGCAGCCGCACCGCCGGACACGCGCCGGTGATATCACCACTGCCGAGATAGGCGTTGAGCGCTTCCTGCGTCAGACTGGGAGACCAGTCGGCGCTGTCCACGTCCTGCACCACAGCTCGGGCGAGCGCATATTCGCCCATCCCGTTGAGCACGCCGACGCGCAACGCTGCAAACTCGATTGGGTCCATGCCAAGCGGCGCAGCCAAACGGCTCGCAAGTGCGCGGCGCATGAGGATGTGCCCCCAGCGCGACACCATCGGCCCGCGGGTGCCTGCCAGCACCGCGCGCACCAGCTTGTCCGGCTGATTCGCGAGCGCAGACGGCGGCAACCCGCCCTCGTCAGTCGCCAGCACGCCGATCCGCGTCAGAGCGCGCCGCGCACCAGCGGGGATATCGGACTTGGGCTTCAACCCAAGCAGCCGGTCCAGCTCCTCGGTCGACATGTTTTCCAGCGCTTCAAGGCTCGGCAGGCGAGAAAGATCGCTGCGCGTGATGCTCGGCATCGGCGGCAGGGTCGACGGATCGACGGGCACACCGGGCACTGGCGCTGTACCGGGCTGAGAGACAGGCGGAGGCGCATTGCCGGTCTGCGGCGCTGGCGCGGGGCTCGGACGCGGAGACGGCGCAGGCGCGGGATCATCAAACCCCGGTGGCAGCAACGATTCGGGCTTGCCCTGAGCGCCAGCGAAACCGGCCAGCCCCGCCCCGCCCAGCACGCCTGCCAGCGCGATAGCCAGCACGCTGGCCCCGAAACGTTTGCCGATCATTGCGTCCGCTCCGGCAGAGCCACTTCATCGGCGATTGGGTGCAGCGGTTCCTCGCCCCCGTCGAACCACGCGAGCACCAGCAAAGCGGCCATCACTAGGCCCGCAATCACCATCCAGCGCCGCCCAGCCGGAACACTCGGAGCGGGTGCCTCCTGAAGGCTAGTCGGTGAGAGACGCGAGGGGCGAGAGTTTCGCATATTGCGCGTGCCCTAGCCCATCTATAGGCCCTGCGGCAATGTCCGCCGCGCCGCCTCTCAACGATCCTGCCCCGCTTGCCGCGATTGCTGCGCGGATCACGCGGCCCGTGGTGCTGGTGGGGCTGATGGGCGTGGGTAAATCAACCGTGGGGCGCAAGCTGGCAGGCCTGTTGCAGCGCGATTTCGTCGACGCCGACGAAGCGATCGTCGAAGCTGCCCAACGCTCGATCCCCGAAATCTTCGAAACCTTCGGCGAGGCCTATTTCCGCGATGGCGAACGGCGCGTGATCGCTCGCTTGATGGACGAATCCCACGGCGTCATCGCGACCGGCGGCGGAGCCTTTGTCGATCCCGCCACCCGGGCGCTGGTGCTGGAGCGCGGGATCGCGGTGTGGATCGATTGCGACATCGACACGCTGGTCGAACGCACCGCGCGGCGCGGGAACCGGCCACTGCTGAAAAGCGGCGATCCGCGCGACATTCTCACCCGGCTGGCGCAGGAGCGCGCGCCTTTCTATGGGCAAGCCCATATCCGCGTCGTCAGCGAAACCGGCCCCCATGCCGACACCGCACGGGCGATCATCGAGGCGATTGACCAATGGCTGTAATTCCCGTCGCGCTGGCCGGGCGCGAGTATGATGTGGTGATTGAGGAAAGTCTGCTTGGGCGTCTTGCCGAGGCGGCTGCGCCGTTTCTGAAGGGCTATGCCAGCGGACGCCGCGTGCCGTTCGTGGCTGACACGAACACCCAGCGGCTTTATGGCGAAAGTGTCGCCGCCAATCTGGCCGCACACGGGCTGACGGCAGAATGGTTTGTGGTCGAGCCGGGCGAAGATGCCAAGACCTGGGGCGTGCTTCAGAAGCTGTGTGATTGGCTGCTGGCCATGGGTGTCACCCGCAAGGATCACGTTTTCGCGCTCGGCGGCGGAGTGGTGGGCGATCTCGTGGGCTTCGCTTGCGCGATCACCAAGCGCGGCTGCGGCTTTGTGCAATTGCCCACGACCTTGCTGGCGCAGGTCGATTCGTCGGTCGGTGGCAAGACCGCGATCAACACCGCTGCGGGCAAGAACCTGATCGGCGCCTTCCACCAGCCAAGCCTTGTGCTTATCGACCCGCTGGTTCTCGCCACTTTGCCAGATCGTGAAATGCGCGCAGGCTATGCCGAGGTGCTGAAGTACGGCTTGCTCGGCGATGCAGCGTTCTTCGGCTGGCTTGAGACTAACGGCAGCAAAGTGCTGGCGCGCGACCCTGCCGCGCTCGAACATGCCATTGCCACCAGCATCGCCATGAAAGCGAAGATCGTTGCCGAAGACGAGCGCGAGACCGAAGATCGCCGCGCGCTGCTCAATCTCGGCCACACCTTCGGCCATGCGCTGGAGGCGGAGACCGGCTTTTCTCAAAGGCTGCTGCACGGAGAGGCGGTCGCATTGGGCATGGTGCTGGCGGCACGTTATTCTGCGCGGCGGGGCGAGATTTCAGCGGGTGATGCTGATCGAGCCACCCGCGCCATCGCCGCGTCTGGCCTGCCCTCCAGTCTGTCCGCGCTTGGCCTCACTTGCGACGGCGCGGCGCTGGTTGATCACATGCGCCACGACAAGAAGGCGGAGGCCGCCACCCTGCCCTTCCTCCTGCTACGGGCGCTAGGTGACGCTTACGTGGCGCGCGACGTCGACCTAGCGGATATCGCCGCGTTTCTCGATGGCGAATTGGCCGCATGATCATCGCGGTTGCTGATCTTGGGGAAGCCCAAGTGCAGGCGCTGATCGCTTTTCACCAGCAGGCGATGCAGGCGGGCTCACCCCCTGGGCTCAGCTTTGCGCTCGACCTGTCGGGGTTGGCCGATCCGGCGGTGACGGTGTGGGCTGCGCGGGTGGATGATCGGGTGGCGGCGATCGGCGCGCTCAAGCTTTTGGGCGTCGGTCAGGCCGAGCTCAAATCAATGCGCACTCACCCCAATTTCCTGCGCCGCGGGATCGCCGCCCGGTTGCTGGAGGCGATCATCGACCATGCCCGCAGCCAAGCGATCACCCGGCTCAGCCTTGAAACAGGCAGCGGCCCGGCGTTTGATCCGGCGCTGGCGCTCTACCGCAAGCGAGGGTTTGTGAATGGCGCGGCGTTTGGCGACTATGTGCTCACCGACTTCAACCAGTGCCTGCATCTGACGTTGGCCTGATCAGTTCAACCTTGCCTAGGGCACAGCGACAAGCTGCAAGGTCACAACCTGCCGCACCGACCTTGCGCCGCGCGTATCGCCTTCAACGGCCAGTCGAAACGGGCCGTCCTCCGCGCCCAGCGTCACGCCGTTGCAACGATCCGCCAGCACCACCTCTGCCTTGCCCAGCAAGGGATCAAGCTCCCCGAGGGTGAAGGCAACCCGGTAACCGTCCCGCGCCTCGACCACCACGGCCATCAGCAGCGCAGTGCCGCGCAGCGCACTGCCAGATGGCGCGCCAAGCCTTGCCATCACGTCGGCAAGCAGCGGCCCGGTGCAGGTCTGCGCCTCGCCGTGAAGTGTCAGTGTCACGTCATAAGTGGGCAGGCCCGCGATCATCGCAGGCTCCACCGGCACCGCCATGTTCAAGGCCAGAGCTTCAAGCATCGGGGGCGTTACTCCAGCTCCAGAATCACCGCATCCACCGCAAGGCTCTCGCCCTCGGCTGCGTTGATCTTGGCGATCACACCTTCCTTCTCAGCGCGCAGGATGTTTTCCATCTTCATCGCCTCCACGGTCGCGAGCGGCTGGCCCGGCTGCACTGTCTCACCCTCAGCGACGTGAAGCTTCACTAGCATCCCCGGCATCGGACAGATCAGGAACCGCGACAAATCCGGCGGCACCTTTTCGAGCATCAGCGATTCGTGACGCGCAAGGCGCAGCGGCAACGCGAGCGCAGTATGCGCCGCGCCGCGGGTCGTGACCTTCCACTGGTTGCCGACACGCTCGACGATCAGGCCCAGGCGATGCTCAGCCCCTTCTCCGACCTTGCCGGTCGCCTCGGCCTGCACCATGCCGGGGCGCCAAGTGCAGGTGCCATCGACCCGGACGCCGCCAACCATCGCGTGGCCGTCGCCCAGCGTGACTTCAAACCGTTCGTCGCCGATCTTCACCAGCCATTCGCTTGTCACCGGCTGCGGCGTATCGAGCTGCCCGGTGATCTGCCGCGCACGGCTTTGCAAGGTGAACTCGTTGCCGGCACAGACCGCGGCGAGAATGCGCTTCACATCATCGGAGGTCGCCGCGCCGTGGAACCCATCCGGATATTCCTCGGCGATGAAACCGGTGGTCAGCTCGCCCGAACGGAAGCGTGGGTGCTGCATGATCGCCGAGACGAAATCGACATTGTGGCCGAGCCCCTTGATGCGGAAATTGTCGAGCGCCTCGATCTGCAAGTCGGCCGCTTCATCGCGGGTCGGGGCCCAAGTGATCAGCTTGGCGATCATCGGATCGTAGAAGCGCGAAACCTCGCCGCCTTCATAGACGCCGTCATCGACCCGCACCGAACCAGTTCCGCGCGCGACCCCGCGCCGGGGCTTGCCCGCGACCGTCTCGTCCTCGGCCCAGCCGGGGAGCGGCGGCGAATATTGCACCAGCCGCCCGGTGCTGGGTAGGAACCCGCGATAGGGGTCTTCGGCATAGACGCGGTTTTCGATCGCCCAGCCATCGATGCCGATATCGTCCTGCGTCATCGCCAGCTTCTCGCCCGCTGCCACGCGGATCATCTGCTCGACCAGATCGATGCCGGTGATCGCTTCGGTGACGGGATGTTCGACCTGCAAACGGGTGTTCATTTCGAGGAAGTAGAAGCTCTCCCCCGTCGGGTCTGCGCCGCTGACGATCAGTTCCACCGTGCCCGCAGAATAATACCCCACTGCGCGGCTCAGAGCGACGCATTGCTCGCCCATCGCCTTGCGCATCTTGGGCGTGACGAAGGGCGACGGCGCTTCTTCGACCACCTTCTGGTGGCGGCGCTGGATCGAGCATTCGCGCTCGTTGAGATAGAGGATGTTGCCGTGCTGATCGCCGAGGATCTGGATCTCGATATGGCGCGGGTTGAGGATGAACTTCTCGATGAAAACACGGTCATCGCCGAAGGAGTTGAGGCCCTCGCGCTTCACGCTTTCAAAGCCCTCGCGCACGTCGGCTTCGTTATAGGCAAGGCGCATCCCCTTGCCCCCGCCGCCGGCCGAAGCTTTCATCATCACTGGATAGCCGATCTCGTTCGAGATCCGCACCGCGTGCTCGGTGTCGTCAATCTCGCCGACAAAGCCGGGGACGACATTGACGCCCGCTTGCTTGGCGAGCTTCTTGGACTCGATCTTGTCGCCCATCGCGGCGATCGCGTTCACCGGCGGGCCGATGAAGGCGATGTTTTCCTTCGCCAGCGCCTCGGCGAAGGAGGTGCGCTCGGAGAGGAAGCCGTAGCCCGGGTGGACGGCCTCGGCGCCCGTCTGCTTGCAGGCAGCGATGATCTTGTCCGCGATCAGATAGCTTTCGGCCGCAGGCGAAGGGCCGATATGCACCGCCTCGTCAGCCATCGCCACAAACGGCGCGCGTGCATCGGCATCGGAATAGACCGCGACGGTCTTGATCCCCATTTTCCGGGCGGTGGTAATAACCCGGCAAGCAATTTCGCCGCGGTTGGCAATCAGGATTTTCGAGAACAAGGCGGACAACCTCTCGTGCAGATGCGTTATCTTGTGCTCGGGCTATGCCGAGGGTTTGCGGATGCTGCAAGCTAGCGGATTTGGGGCTTCAGTCGGCAGCACGCTTCTCCGCATATCTGAACAGGCTATCCGCATAGGCAGGCGCGCCGCGGCGGTCGCCCTCCCCGCTCACGAGGGTCTGCACGGCTTTGCCAAGCATGGCGATGTTGGCGGGAGAGAGTTGGCCGAGCGGTTCGACATAGATGCCGATGCCAAACAGGATCGCGCCCGTTTGCGGCAAGCGCCGCAAGGTCTGACGTTCGGAGCGGACAAACAGCGTTTCGCCTGCATTCTCGGCCGTGACATGAGCGAATGCCTGTTGCGGCGGGCGGTCCGGCAGCCAGCGGCGTTCGTCTGTCGCGGCGATGAACCAGTTGCAGCGGGCGTAGATTGGGCCGGGGCGCAGGGTTTCCATGAAACGGTCAACCCCGGTGGCGAGTTGTTCCTCATAGCCCGCGATGGGCGCATGGAGCGCGCGCAGGGGGAGGCCAATCTTCTCCGCCGGGTGCCAGTCCGAGGGCCATGCCACTGCTGCACCGATAAGGCGGTAGACCTCCTCGCCTTCGCGTTGCGTCAACAGACACAGGTCTTCGTGGACGGCAAGCGCGGCTTCGGGGAGCGCGCCTTGGGTGCCGAGCATCGCGGCCAATTCGCGGCCCGGTGCATCGACTTCAGGCGTCAGTTGCACGCCCTGCGGCCAATCGGCAAACCCACGGGCCCGCGCCGCCAGATCGGGCGCGGGTTGAAGCCACTCGTGCTCCTCCAGCTTCACCAGCCCCATGCGGAGCTGCCCACCCCCGCGCGCTTTGGGGAGCAGCGTGTCGACCGAAAAGCCCAAACTCATCCTATATCCCCGCCCCGGGCTTGACCCAGGGTCTCGCTGCCTTCCCTAGCACCATGCGCAAGAAAGCTGGGCCCCGGGTCAGGCCCGGGGCGGGGGGATAGGGCAAATATCACCCCTCCCCGCCCCGCCGATCACACCTGAGCACCATACCATACTCCTCGAGCCAATCCGCCTTGGTCGGCAGCAGATATTGCAGCGCCTCGGGCAGCAGCCCGTGCAATGCGGTCGCGTGTCGCAGCTCTTTGCGGCGGTCGGAAAAGCAATGCGGCTGGTCTGCAGGCAGCGCGCCCAGCAGCCTCATCATCCCGCTCTCTGTCGCGCCGCCTTCATCCGCGAGACTGAGGTAGAGCGGCGGGCGTTTGCTCTCGCCCAAGGCGCGGCGGCTCAAAGCCTCGCCATCCCATTGCAGGCTTGGCGAGATTGCGGCGTAGCCGGTAAACAGCGTAGGCGCCTCAGCCCAGGTCTCGACCACGAAATGCCCCGCCGCGCTTTCGCCGACGAGGAACGCGGTGCTATCATGGCGGTAGCGCGCCTCGACCATCGGCTTGACAGTGTCGGCGATCCACGCGCGAAACGCGGCGCTTTCGCCCGCGCTGGGCCAGCGTTTCAGCTCAGCCTTGTCGCCGGTGGGTGGGAGCAACTCGCGCTGGCGATCCTTGGTCTCGATCCCGACGATGATCGCGTCCTGACTGCGCCCCCATAGCGCCCCCCAGCGCATGAGCCCTGCGCCCATCATCAGGTCCTGGCTGATAGCCCCATCGAGTTGATAAATCACCGGCCAGCGCTTGTCGGGAGCCTTGGCGTAGTCCGGCGGGAGTATGATATTCACCGCACGGGCTGCGCCGAGAACTTCGAGCTTCACCGTCTCACCGATGCTCAGCGGCTGCAGCGTGGGTGCGGGCTGCGCCGACGCAAGCGTGGCTGCGGAGAAGAACGGAACAAGCATCCAACGAAGCCGCATAAACTCTCCTTGTCATCCCGGCGCAGGCCGGGACCCAGAGCGGCACGCACTGCACTTCGCGTCACTGGGCTCCGGCCTGCGCCGGGGTGACGCGATTGGCAAATTCACCCCGCCACCGCGCTCTTGCACGCGCGCGCCGGTTCCTCGCCTTGCAAAGCAGTGAGGCCCAGCTTGGCAAACAGCGCGCCGTCCTTATCATCGCCGGCATTGGGCGCGGTCAGCAGCTTGTCGCCGGTGAAGATCGAATTCGCGCCAGCGAGGAAGCACAGAGCCTGTGTGGCTTCGGACATGGACTCCCGTCCCGCCGAGAGCCGCACCATCGAGCGCGGCATGGTGATGCGCGCCACCGCGACGGTGCGGACAAACTCGATATCGTCAATCTTTGCCAGCGGCGTGTCGGCCAGCATATTGCCCAGCACCGTGCCCTTGACCGGCACCAGCGCATTGACCGGCACGCTCTCGGGATGCTGCGGCAAGGTAGCGAGCGTGTGGACGAAGCCCACCCGATCCTCGCGCGTCTCCCCCATGCCGACGATCCCGCCGCTGCACACATTGATTCCCGCCTTGCGCACGTGATCGAGCGTATCAAGCCGGCATTGGAAATCGCGGGTTGAGATGACGCGCTCGTAATACTCCGGCGAGCTGTCGATATTGTGGTTGTAGTAATCGAGGCCAGCTTCCGCCAGCATCTCGGCCTGATGCGGTTCGAGCATCCCCAGCGTCATGCAGGTTTCGAGCCCCATGCTGCGCACGCCCTTCACGATCTCGACAATCGCGGGCATGTCGCGGTCCTTGGGATTGCGCCACGCCGCGCCCATGCAGAAGCGCTGGCTGCCCGCATCCTTGGCCTGCGCCGCGCGCTGGAGCACGGCCTGCACGTCCATCAGCTTGGTAGCCTCGACGCCGGAGTCCGCGTGCACCGACTGTGAGCAATAGCCGCAATCCTCCGGACACCCGCCGGTCTTGATACTGAGCAGGGTGCAAAGCTGGACTTCGGTCGCAGGGTGGTATGCGCGGTGGACGCTGGCGGCCTCAAACAGGAGCTCAGTGAAGGGAAGGTCGAAGAGGGCCGCGATCTCGGTGCGGGTCCAGTCGGTGCGAACACCGTCATGCTGAACTTGTTTCAGCATCCATTTATCCTTTCATGCTGAGGCGCTGGAGGCGCGAAAGACCCCGGATCAAGTCCGGGGTGACGGGTTGAGCCAACTAGACCTTACTCCGCCGCCTCGTCCAGCCCCTCGCCCAGCGGCGGCATGTTGTGGCCGAGCAGCACCAGAATATCCGCTGCGCACTCCACCACGTTGCTCCCCGGCCCGTAAATCCCCTGCACGCCTGCTTCGCGGAGGTAGTCGTAATCCTGCGGGGGGATCACGCCGCCTGCCGTCACCTTGATGTCGCCGCGCCCGGCTTCACGCAGCAAGCGGATCAGTTCGGGGATCAGCGTCTTGTGGCCCGCCGCCAATGACGACGCGCCAACCACGTCGACATCGTGTTCAAGCGCCATTGCGACGGATTCCTCCGGCGTCTGGAACAGCGGGCCGGAGACTACCTCGAACCCCATGTCACCGAAGGCGCTCGCGATCACATTCGCGCCGCGATCATGGCCGTCCTGGCCCATCTTGGCGATCATGATGCGCGGCGCGCGGCCAAGGCGGCGGCCCACGGCTTCGACGCCGTCCGTCACCTGCGCCCAGCGGCGGTCGAATTCATAGGCGCTGGCATAGACGCCGCTGACCGGGGCGGGCGTCGCATCGTGGCGGCCGAAGACCTCTTCCATCGCCGAGGATATCTCGCCCAGCGTTGCGTCATGGCGGGCGGCGGCAACCGCCAGCGCCAGCACGTTCTCGCCCGAAGCACAGCCTGCCGTCAGCGCCGCCAGAGCAGCGCGGCACGCCGCCTCGTCACGCCCTTCGCGCACCTTGGCGAGGCGGGCGATCTGGCCGGTGCGGACCATCTGATTGTCGACCTCCAGGGTCTCCAGCGCGTCCTCGGTCTCCTTGCGGTACTTGTTGACGCCGACGATCACTGTCTCGCCCTTGTCGACCTTGGTCTGCTTTTCCGCCGCCGCGCGTTCAATCGCCGCCTTGGGCGCGCCGGTGGCGACATAGGCGGTCATGCCGCCTGCTGCGTCGACCTCGGCCATCATCGCCTCGGCCTCGGCCACCAGCGTTGCGGTCAGCGCCTCGATATAGTGCGAGCCACCGAGCGGATCGACGACGTTGCAGATGCCGCTTTCCTCTTGCAGCACCAGCTGGGTGTTGCGGGCAATGCGGGCGCTGAAATCGGTGGGGAGCGCGATGGCTTCATCGAGCGCATTGGTGTGGAGCGACTGGGTGCCGCCCAGCACCGCTGCCATGGCTTCCACCGTGGTGCGGATGACGTTGTTGTAGGGGTCCTGTTCCTGCAAGCTGACGCCACTGGTCTGGCAGTGAGTGCGCAGCATCTTCGAGCGTTCGTCTTTCGCCCCCAGATCGTCCATCACCTTGTACCACAACGTGCGCGCGGCGCGCAGTTTGGCGATCTCCATGAAGAAGTTCATGCCGATGCCGAAGAAGAAGCTCAGCCGGCCGGCGAAAGCGTCGATGTCGAGGCCAGCCGCCATCGCACGGCTCGCATATTCCTTGCCATCGGCGATGGTGAAGGCGAGCTCCTGGACTGCCGTCGCCCCGGCTTCATGCATGTGGTAGCCAGAAATCGAAATCGAGTTAAATTTCGGCATGTTGGCCGAGGTATAGGCGATGATGTCGGAGATGATCCGCATTGAAGGTTCGGGCGGGTAGATATAGGTGTTGCGGACCATGAACTCCTTGAGGATGTCGTTCTGGATCGTGCCTTCGAGCTTGTCCTGCGATACACCCTGACGCTCCGCCGCGACGATGAAGAAGGCCAGCACCGGGATCACCGCGCCGTTCATCGTCATCGAAACGCTCATGGAATCGAGCGGGATCTGGTCGAACAGAATCTGCATATCCGCGACCGTGTCGATCGCCACGCCCGCCTTGCCGACATCGCCGACGACGCGCGGGTGATCGCTGTCATAGCCCCGGTGGGTGGCAAGGTCGAAGGCGACCGACAGCCCCTTCTGCCCCATCGCCAGATTGCGCCGATAAAAGGCGTTCGATTCCTCGGCGGTGGAGAAGCCCGCATATTGACGGATGGTCCACGGACGGCCCGCATACATGCTCGCCTTCACGCCCCGGGTGAACGGCGCAAAGCCGGGGAGGCCGGGGTCGAAGCCGGCGTGATCTTCTTCCGTGTAGAGCGGCTTGACCGCAATACCTTCGGGCGTTTGCCACGTCAGGTCGCGCCCGCGCACCTCCTTGGCGGCGAGGGCGTTCCAGTCGGAGAGGGTGGGTTTGTCGGTCATGTCAGATACCATATCCGTTCGTGTCGAGCGAAGTCGAGACACCTGCGCTGAGGTATCTCGACTGCGCGCTTCGCGCTCCGCTCGATACGAACGGAGTTGGTGGGGCTTTACTCCCCTTTGAACTCGGCCTTGCGCTTCTGGAGGAAGGCCATGCCGCCCTCCATCGCATCCTTGGTCGCGCCCGCGACGCGCTGGCCTTCCGCCTCGGCGAGCAGCACCATTTGGAGGTTCTGGTCGAGCGCGGTGGCGATGTTGCGTTTCATCGTCGCGTAGGCCACCGTCGGGCCATTGGCGAGCTTGGTCGCCAACTCGCGGGCTTCAGTCATCAGGTCAGCATCCTCGACGCACTTGTAAACGAGACCCCATTCCTCGGCCTGTTCGCCCGAGATCTTCTCGCCCAGCATCATCATCCGCGTAGCGCGCGCGCGGCCGATGGCGCGGGTGAGCAGCCAGGTCGATCCGCCGTCCGGCACTAGGCCGATATTCACGAAGGCTTGCAGGAAATACGCGCTTTTCGCGGCGATGGTGAAGTCTGCGGCCAGTGCGAGCGAGCACCCCACGCCCGCCGCCGGACCATTAACCGCGCAGATCACCGGCACGCTCGCGCGGATCAGCTGACTGATCGCCGGGTTGTAGTGATTGATCAGCGCCTCATGGCTTCCGCCCCTCCCGCCCAGCGCCGAGCCGGAGCCGCGCGCCGAAAGGTCCGCGCCCGAACAGAAGCCCTTGCCCTCGCCCGTGATCAGCACGGCGCGCGCATCGCCCAGATCGTAGAACGCTTGCCCAAGCTCGTCCGCCATCTGCGGGGGCATGGCATTGAGCCGCTCGGGGCGGTTGAGGGTGATGGTCAGCAGCGGCCCGTCACGATCGACGCGGATGGTTTCGTAGGACATTTGTTTTCTTCTCCCTTTCGTCATCCCGGACTTGCCTGCCCCGGCGTAGGCCGGGGATCCGGGACCGCTTGCCGCAAGCGACCCCGGCTCGGAGGCCGGGGTGACGGATAAATTCAATTCGACCAGTGGGTGCCGTCCTTCGGCGTTTCCATGATCTCGGTAAGCATGCCGCCCATGTCCTTGGGATGGACGAAAAAGATAGGCGTGCCGTGTGCGCCGATGCGCGTGGGGCCGAGGATGCGCTTGCCTTGTCCCTCGAATTCCGAGCGCGCCTCGGCGATATCGGGCACTTCGAAGCACAGATGATGCTGCCCACCCAAGGGGTTCTTGGCGATGAATCCTGCGAGGGTGGAGTTTTCCCCCAGCGGCTCGATCAGCTCGATCTGCGTCCCGTTCATGGCCCCGTCCGCGCCAGGGGTGTCGACGAAGCAAACCTTCACGCCTTGTTCTTCAAGGTCGAACGGCTCGCAAATCACGCTCGCGCCCATGACGTCGCGGTAGAACGCGATCGATTCCGCGATGGAGGGCGTGGCGACCCCGATGTGGTTCAGTCTTCCCAGCTTCACTGGCTCATTCCTCTCTCAAATGCCGTCATGCTAAACTTGTGTCAGCATCCATTCTGATGTCCGCTCCGCAGGAGCTTGGGGCGGGATGGACCCTGAAACAATTTCAGGGTGACGTAGGTTAGAATCGCCACCTCACAGCGGAATATTGTCATGCTTCTTCCAAGGGTTCTCCAGCTGCTTCGTCCGCAGCTTGCGTAGCCCCAGCGCGATCCGGCGGCGGGTCGAGTGCGGGTGGATCACCTCGTCGATATAGCCGCGCTGGGCCGCCACGAAGGGGTTGGCGAAGCGGTCTTCGTATTCCCTGGTCTTTTCGGCGATCTTTTCGGGGTTGTCGCGATCCTGGCGGAAGATGATTTCAACCGCGCCCTTCGCGCCCATCACCGCGATTTCCGCCGTCGGCCAAGCGTAGTTCAAATCGCCGCGCAGGTGCTTGCTCGCCATCACGTCATAGGCCCCGCCGTAAGCCTTGCGGGTGATGACGGTGATCTTGGGCACGGTCGCCTCGGCATAGGCGAAGAGCAGCTTTGCGCCGTGCTTGATGATCCCGCCCAGTTCCTGCGCCGTGCCGGGGAGGAAGCCGGGGACGTCGACAAAGGTCAGGATCGGGATTTCAAACGCATCGCAGAACCGCACGAAGCGCGCGGCCTTCTTCGAGGAATTGATGTCGAGCACGCCCGCCAGCACCATCGGCTGGTTCGCCACCACGCCCACGGTCCGGCCTTCCACGCGGCCGAACCCGCACAGGATATTGCCCGCGTGCATCGGCTGAATTTCGAAGAAATCGCCCTCATCCAGCACCTTGGCGATGACTTCGTGCATGTCATAGGGCTGGTTGGCGTTGTCGGGGATCAGCGTGTCTAGGCTGTTGTCGATCCGGTCCCAGGCATCGCTGGTCGGCAGGATCGGGGCTTCGTCGCGGTTCGACAGCGGCAGGAAATCGAAGAAGCGGCGGGTCGCCAGCAGTGCCTCGACATCGTTTTCGTAGGCCAGATCGGCGACCGAAGTCTTGGTTGTGTGGGTGATCGCCCCGCCCAGCTCTTCCTGCGTGACGACCTCGTTGGTGACGGTCTTCACCACCTCGGGGCCGGTGACGAACATGTAGCTCGAATCTTTCACCATGAAGATGAAGTCGGTCATCGCAGGCGAATAGACCGCCCCGCCAGCGCACGGCCCCATGATGAGGCTAATCTGCGGCACGACGCCTGATGCGAGCACATTGCGCTGGAACACCTCGGCATAGCCGCCAAGGCTCGCGACGCCCTCCTGAATCCGCGCGCCGCCCGAATCGTTGAGGCCGATCACCGGCGCACCGACCTTCAGCGCTGTGTCCATCACCTTGCAGATCTTCTCGGCATGGCGCTTCGAGAGCGAGCCGCCGAAGACGGTGAAATCTTGCGAGAACACATAGACCAGCCGCCCGTTGATGGTGCCGCTGCCCGTCACCACGCCGTCACCCGGGATACGCTGGGTTTCCATCCCGAAGTCGTTGCAGTCGTGCTCCACATAGGCATCGACTTCTTCAAAGCTGCCTTCATCGAGCAGCACGTCGAGCCGTTCGCGCGCTGTCAGCTTGCCCTTGGCGTGCTGGGCGTCGATGCGCTTCTGGCCGCCTCCCATGCGGGCGGCTTCGCGGCGGCGTTCCATTTCGGCGATATTGGCGGACAATGGGCATCCCCTTGTTTGGCGTGTTTGGCCGCTGCGTTGCCTTAGCCTGTCCCAAGCGTCAACGTGGCAAAAGTGCGGGCGGTCAGAACCGCAGCGTCATACGCCGCGCCAGCCACGGGGCGACCGCCTCGACCGTCCGCAACATCTTGGTCATGCCGATATTGGCCTCGTCGCGGCCCTGCTCGATCGCGGCGATGATCTGGCGGGCGCATTCTTCGGGCGGCATTTTCTTCATCGCGTTGCCGTCGTTCATCTGGGTATCGACCACCGGCGGCAGAGCCTCGATCACCTGAATGGCGCTGCCTTTAAGCTGTTCGCGCAGGGCGAGCGTGTAGAACCGCAGCCCCGCCTTGGTGGCGCAATAGACCGGCTGGCGCGCTGCTGGCGCAATCGCGAGGCCGCTGGTGACGTTGACGATCGCCGCTTGCGGACGTGCACGCAGGCGTTCCACCAGCGCCGTAATCAGCCGGATCGGGGCGGAGAGATTGGCATAGATGCCCGCATCCGCCGCATCGGCATCAGGCGCGGCCTTGCGAAAATCATGATCGACCAGCTGGCCCGCATTGTTGATCAGCACGTCGAGTTCAGTGTCGGCCAGCTGCGCGATCAATGCATCGACCCCGGCGGCATGGGACAGATCAGCCGCGATAACCTCGAACCCCGCCGCCCGCATCGCCTCCAGCCGTTCGGGGCTGCGCCCGGTGAGGATCACCCGCGCGCCCTTGGCCTTGAGTTGCAGCGCGATCTCGCGCCCGATTCCGGCGCTGCCGCCCGTCAACAATACCGTCTTTCCTGCAAGCTGCATGACACCCGCCTCCCAGCCTGTGGCTTACGAACAACAGTTGCATAGGGCAACGCATTAGGCGAGACCGGCGTCATGGAGCGGTGCGATTTTCTGGTGATCGGCGGCGGGATCGCGGGGCTGAGCTGCGCTGCGCGGCTGGCCGTGCATGGGCGGGTGGTGGTGCTGGAGGGCGAGAGCGCGCCCGGATACCACGCCTCAGGGCGCAGCGTCGCGGTGGCGCATTTCGGGCTGGGCGAGCGGCTGGTACGCACGCTGACCGCACTGAGCCTGCCCGCGCTGGCCGCGCATGGCACGCGGCATCCGGCGCTACACATCGCCTCTTCGGCGCAATTGGGAGCGCTCGATGCGTTGGACAACACGCACCGCGAGTTCGGCTGCGAGTATGCGCGGATCAGCGGCGCCGAAGCGCGCGCACTGCTGCCGGTGCTGAAGCCCGAAGCATGCGAGGCTGCGCTGGTCGATCACGGGGCTCTCAAGCTCGATACGCACACGATGTTGCAGGCGCATGTTACGACCTTGCGCGCGGCGAGGAGCACAGTGGTCACGGGCGCGCAAGTCAGCGCGATTGCACGCGATGGCACAGGCTGGCGGGTGGAAGCCTCGGGCAAGACCTACGCCGCGCCGTTGCTCATCAACGCGGCCGGAGCATGGGCGGATGACATTGCGCGCCTTGCAGGCGTCACCCCCATCGGGATCGAGCCGCGCCGCCGCACCGTCATCTCCTTCGCCGCATTGCCGGACGAGGATGTGCGGGGCTGGCCCTTCACCAAGACGGTCAGCGAAGGCTTCTACCTGCTCCCCGAAGGCGCGGGACAACTGCTCGCCTCAGCGATGGACCAGACCCCCAGCGCGCCGTGCGACGCCGCGCCTGAGGAACTCGACATCGCCATCGCCGCCGACCGGGTCGAGCAGGCGACCACCCTCCCCATCCGCCGGATCGCGCATAGCTGGGCAGGCCTCAGAAGCTTTGCGCCCGATGAATTGCCGGTGATCGGCCACGCGGCGGGCGCGCCCGGCTTTGTGTGGGTTGCGGGACAAGGCGGCGCGGGTTTTCAGACCGCCCCGGCCCTGTCACGGATTGCCGAAAGCGCAGTGCTAGGCCTGCCCTTCCCCACGGATTGCGCCGCCGCTGGCCTCGTGCCCGAGCAATTCGCCCCGGCCCGGCTCGGCGCCTAGACCCGCACGATTCCTTGTTCAACCAAACTGCGCGCGGTCGCCTCGATACTGTCGTCGGCAGCGATATAGTCCATCCCCAGCTCGCGCCGCGTATGTTCGCCCGAGACATCGCGAGTGCGGCCGAGTTCTGCCTTCACCTGCTTCATCTCGGCCAGGAGCGGGGCGAGCAGGGTGACGACGAAGTCCGGCAGTTTGCGGGTCGGCACCTTGCGCGCGAGCTCAGGCGTGCGGGTTCGCAGCACGTGCGCAATCTCGGTCATCCACACGAAGCGATCCTGCACCGGGAAGCGTTCGCCGCGGACGGTTTCAGCCGGCGCATCGAGCGCCAGCAGATGGGCGCGCGCCACATCGCGCACGTCGATAATGCCGAAACCGACCGCGGGCAGCGCCGGGATCTCGCCGGTCAAGAGCTTGCGCACCAGCTCGATTGAGGTCGATAGATCGTCATTCACCACCGGCCCCAGCACCGCGACCGGATTGACCGAGCAGAACGCCATATCAGGCGCATGCGCCGCAACCCATTCGCGCGCGGCCTTCTCGGCCTCGGTCTTGGAACGATGGTAGGGCGGCACGGCGGGGTTTTCGAGCACGGTCCAGTCCCGCTCGTCAAAGCGATCCTTACCCGGACCGTGGCCATAGGCAATCGCAGCCGCCGAACTGGTCAGCACGAAGCGCTCCACCCCCGCGGCATGGGCAAAGCGGAGCGCCCGCAAGGCCCCTTCGCGCGCCGGGATCACGAGCTCGTCGGCGTGTTTGGGCACCGCGAGGGGGAAAGGCGAGGCGACATGGGCCACGCCGTTGCAACCCGCGCAGGCCTCGGCCCAGCCTGCGTCATTTTCCAGATCGGCCTGAAACACCCGCAAACGCTCACCTGCCTCGGGCCAGCGGGCACGCAGGCGCGGTTCGCTTTTAGCAGCATTGCGCACGGTGGTGTGCACGGCCTTGCCCGCCGCCAACGCCTGATCGATGATCTCGCCCGCGATATAGCCGGTGCCGCCGGTCACAAGGATGGTTTCGGCCATGCTGCGCTTCCCCCTGATGAAGTGTCGCTGCACCATAGCAGCGCGGCGGCGGCGCGCAGCCTATTTGAACAGCACCAGCTCTTCCGCCATCGTCGGATGGATCGCGACCGTCGCGTCGAAATCGGCCTTGGTCAGCCCCGCCTTCACTGCGACGGCGGCCGCCTGCATGATCTCGGGCGCATCCGGGCCGATCATGTGGATGCCGACGATCCGATCGTTCGCAGCATCGACGATCATCTTATAGAGGCTGCGTTCGTTGCGGCCGGCCACCACGTTCTTCATCGGCCGGAAATCCGACTGAAAGACCTTGATATTGCCGAGCTGGTTCCGCGCCTCGCTTTCGGTCATCCCGACAGCGGCGATCGGCGGGTGGCTGAACACCGCGGATGGCACGCAGGAATGATCGACCGCGTAAGGCTCGACCCCGCCGAACACAGAGTCAGCAAACGCCTGCCCCTCGCGGATCGCCACCGGGGTCAGCTGAACCCGGTCGGTCACATCGCCCACGGCATAGACGTAGTCGACATTGGTGCGGCTGAAGGCATCGACCACGATCTCCCCGCGCTTGCCGGTTTCGATGCCGACCGTCTCAAGCCCGAGGCCTTCAATGTTAGGCACCCGTCCCGTAGCCACCATCACCGCGTCATATTCGCAGGCGTCCTGCCCGGTCAGCTTAACCAGCAGCGTACCGTCATCCTGCTTTTCAATGTGTTCAAACTCGGCGTGGAACAGAAAGGCGATGCCCTTGACCATTGAGATCTGGAGCAGCCGGTCGCGCACGGACGCATCATAGCTGCGCAGGATCGTGTCCGAACGGTTTGCAATCGTCACCTTGCAGCCGAATTCGTTGAAGATCCCGGCAAACTCATTGGCAATGTAGCCCCCGCCCGCGATCAGGATGCGGCGCGGCAAAGCGTCGAGATGAAACGCCTCGTTCGAGGTGATAACATGCTCGGCTCCTGGGAAATGCGGCACGAACGGGCGCGCGCCGGTCGCGACGAGGATGTACCTGGCCGTCACCACTTGGCCGCTGGCCAGCGTGATTTGGTGATCACCCGTTATGGTCGCGCGTTCCTTGAAGATCGTGACTTCGTGGTTGCCGAGGGTCTGGCCATACAGCCCTTCAAGCCGGGTCACATCAGTCTGAACGGCATCGCGCAGGGAAGCCCAATCGAAGCGCTTGCCTTCGATGGTCCAGCCAAATGCTTTGGCATCCTCAAGATCCTCAGCGAAGTGAGCGCCGTAGACGAGCATCTTCTTGGGCACACAGCCGCGGATCACGCAGGTGCCGCCGACGCGGTATTCCTCGGCCACCGCCACCTTGGCGCCGTGGGCTGCGGCCACCCGGCTGGCCCGGACGCCCCCTGACCCAGCGCCGATGGTGAAGAGATCAAAGTCGTATTCGGCCGTCATCATGTTGCTCCCATCGTCGCGGACACGCATATGGCGTCACAGGGGCGGAGCGGCAACCATGTGCGGGTGAAATGCCGGATTCAGATAAAGAAAGGGCGGGAGTTTGCCGCTCCCGCCCTTCTTGTTCTAATTGTTAGACGCTGGCTGCGCGGGGACGACCACCGCCGCCGCCGGGACGACCACGGCCGCGGTTTCCACCGCCATTGCCGCCGCCGCTACCAGCAGGACGCCCGCCGCCACCGGGGTGGCGCTGACCGCCGCCATTGCCGCCAGGCTTGGAGCCGAAGGCACGGCGATCACCCTCAGGACGACGCTCGCCCTGCGGCTTGCGATCACCCTCGGCGCGGCGCTGTTCGCCCTGCTGCGGACGGCGCTCGCCCTGAGGAGCATTGGCGGGGCGACGATCACCTTGTGGCTTGCGATCACCCTGCGGACGCTGGCCGAGCGGGCGCGGGTTGACGCGCTTCATCGGCGTGCGAGCGGCCGGCTTGGTCGGGCCTTCGCCTTCCACCACGGCGCGGAAATTGTCCGGCAGCGGCAGACGCTCAAGCTCGGCGCCGGTCACCTTGCGGATATCCTTGAGGTATGCGCGTTCGTCCTCGGCACAGAAGGCAATCGCAATCCCGCTCTTGCCCGCACGCGCGGTGCGGCCGATGCGGTGGACGTATTGTTCCGGCACGTTGGGCAGCTCGTAATTGATCACGTGGCTGACGCCCGGAATGTCGATCCCACGCGCGGCCACATCGGTCGCGATCAGCACCGGCACGCGGGCCTTGCGGAATTCATCCAGAGCGCGCTGACGCTGCGGCTGCGACTTGTTGCCGTGGATCGCGTTGGCGGGAATGCCCGCCTGCTCCAGCTTCTTCACCACCCGATCCGCGCCATGCTTGGTGCGGGTGAAGATCAGCACGCGTTCGACCGTACCGGGCACGGTATGACGGCCCTTGAGGATCATTTCGAGCAGGGCGAGCTTCTCGTCCTGCTGGACCATGAAGAGGTACTGGTCGATGCGTTCGGCGGTCGTGCTTTCGGGCGTGACCGAGACCTGCACCGGATTGTTGCAGAAGCCGCTCACCAGTTCCTTGATCGCCTTGGGCATAGTCGCGCTGAAAAACAGCGTCTGACGATCCTTCGGGGCCAATTCGCGGATCTTGCGCAGCGCGTGAATGAAGCCGAGGTCGAGCATCTGGTCCGCTTCGTCGAGTACCAGAATTTCGATGCCGGCAAGGTTCAGCGCCTTCTGGTCAATCAGATCGAGCAGGCGGCCCGGCGTGGCGACAAGGATGTCGGTGCCGCGATGCAGCTTGTTGCGGTCCTTGCCCACGCTGGTGCCGCCGACGATGCATTGCACCTTCAGCCCGGCGAGTGCGCCGTAATCCTTGGCGCTGTCAGCAATCTGCACCGCGAGTTCGCGGGTCGGGGCGAGCACCAGCATGCGGCAGGACTTGAACGGGATCTGCTTGTCGGCTTCGCGCAACCGGTCAATGCTGGGAAGCATGAAGGCGGCGGTCTTGCCGGTGCCGGTCTGGGCGATGCCGAGCAGGTCGCGGCCCTTCAGCACGGCGGGGATGGCCTGTTCCTGGATCGGGGTCGGCACGGTGTAGCCCTTGAGGTCAAGAGCCTGGAGCACGGGCTGCGACAGCCCGAGGTCAGCAAAAGTCGTCATATGAGATAAGCTCGCAAATAGTCTGCGACGCGCGCTGGGCTGCCTCTGACGGGTATCGCCAATGGGCACGCCACGCGCGGCGCGGGGGTTGAAACCGCCCGCGTGAAAAGGGAAGTCTTGGAGGTAGAACCGAAGTGCGGCCGGGGCGGATGTTTTCAGATTTCCGCCGCTTCACGCATGGCTAGCGCGCTTCGATGGGCGCCAGATGGGCGCAGGCTCGATAAAAGTCAATCGAATACGCGATGCCCCAAGGTCGCTAATCATCGTCACCCCGTGCTTGACACGGGGCTTGGCTGCCTTCGGCAAGTGCAGTCGGGGCCGCAAAAAGCCTAACCCCGTGTCAAGCACGGGGCGACGGATGGTGTGGGGATCACCCCAACCCCGCCGCCGCCATCAGCGCCTTGGTGCTCGGGTCAAATTCGCCATCGCCGCTTTCAATCTGCTTGGCGATGGCCTTGCCCAGCTCCACGCCGAACTGGTCGAAGGGGTTGATCCCCATCAGCACGGCATTGGCGAAGGTGCGGTGTTCGTGGAAGGCGATCAGCGCGCCCAATGCAGCCGCATCGCAATCGTCGATCAGGAAGGTGGTCGAAGGCCGGTCTCCCGGATAGGCCCGCGCCGGATCGTCGGCCGGCTTGCCCGCCATCAGCGCGGCCCCTTGCGCGAGGCAGTTCATCAGCAGGATTCGGTGATGCGCCGGATCGAGCTGATCGCCGGGCCCGATACTGACGAGGAAATCGACCGGGATCAGATGCGTGCCCTGATGCAGCAGCTGGAACACTGCGTGCTGCGCGTCGGTCCCCACCCCGCCCCACGTGATCGCTGCCGTCGGCCCGTCGACCGGGCTGCCATCGGTCTTCACGCTCTTGCCATTCGATTCCATCTCGAGCTGCTGGAGATAGTCGGGCAGCAGCGCGAGCCGCTCGTCATAGGCGAAGACCGCGCGGGTCTGGCAGCCGCGCAGGCGGGTGTAATACTGGTCCGCAAACGCAGCGAGCAGCGGGGCGTTGGCCCGGCCTTCCTCAGCGCGGAAGTGATCGTCCACCGCCTTGGCGCCCGCCAGCATCGCGCGGAATTCCTCCATGCCGATGGCGAGCGCGACCGGGAACCCGATCGAGGAGAACAGCGAATAGCGCCCGCCCACGCTTTCGATGAAGGGCAGCACGCGGGTTTCGTCCACCCCCCATTCGACGGCCTTTTCCGGCGACGCGGTGAGCGCGATCACCCGGCCGCCCGGATCGTCCACGCCGTTTTCGGCCAGCCACTTCAGCGCGCTTTCCGCATTGGTCATCGTCTCAATGGTGGTGAAGGTCTTGGAGGCGACCGCGATCAGCGTCGTCTCCGGATCGCAGGCCCGGAACGCCTGCTCGAGCGCCAGTCCGTCGATGTTCGAGACCACGTGCACATCGACCAGCGCCAGATCGCGGGTCAAAGCGTCAATCGCGAGCGCGGGGCCAAGCGCCGATCCGCCGATGCCGATGGCGATGCAATGCTTGATCTCGCCTAGTGCGCCTTCGTGGATCGCTTCGACCAGCAGGCTCATGCGGGTAAGCAGTGCCTCTGCCTCATCAACCTGCGCGGGCGTGCCGCTGCCGCGCAGTGCGCCGTGGGTCGCGGCCCGGCCTTCGGTGACGTTGATGATCCCGCCGCCGAACAGCGCCTCGCGCGCTGCATCAAAGCCTGCCGCTTCGGCCAGCGCTTCGAAGGCGGAGAGCGCGTCATCGCTCAGATGGGTTTTGGAAAAGTCGATCCGCATCCCGGCCTCGGCGGAGCTGCCGGGCTCTACTGGCCAGGCGATCCGCCGGGTCAGGCTGGCGGGCAGATCGGGATCCGCGGCGAACAGGTCGGCGAGCTTGGGCTGCGGCAGAGCCTTCAGCCGCGACCATGCGGCCCCAATTGCCGCCTTACCCTGTGCCCCACCCGAAGTGCTCATCGCCGTTTTCCTTTACGCAAGTGTGCGGCTGCGAGTAAGGGCAGAGACGATGGATGTTAAGACCCAATCGCTTGAGGCCCAAACGCTCGACGCAGGCCAGACCGCCGCAAATGGCGCCCGTGCCCGCGAAAGCTGGGCAGGTTTCGCTTGGTTCCTGATCAAGCTGCTGCTGGCGGTGCTGGCGTTCCGTACGCTGGTGTTTTCGCCCTTCTCCATCCCGTCCGAGAGTATGTTGCCGCGGCTGATGAACGGCGATTATCTGCTGGCGGCCAAGTGGCCCTATGGCATCTCGCGCCACTCCCTGCCCTTCGATCTGCCGCTCCCCAGCGGACGCTTGCTGCCCGGCACGCCCGAGCGCGGCGATATCGCGATCTTCAAGCACCCGGTCGACGGGCGCGAATATATCAAGCGGGTGATCGGCCTGCCGGGTGACCGGGTGGCGGTGATCGGCGGGGAGGTTGTGCTGAACGGGACGCGCCTGCCGCGGCAACGGATTGGCGACGTGCCCGTGCCGCAATCGTCCAATACCGGCTGCGCCTGGGGCGGCGACCTCGCCGATGGGGCGAACGGTATCGAAGTGTGCCGCTACCCCGCGTTCCGCGAGACGCTGCCGGGCGGCCTGTCGTACACCACGCTGGATTTCGGCCTCACCCCCTATGATGGCTTTGCCGAGGTGACCGTTCCCGCAGGCCGCCTGTTCGTGATGGGCGACAACCGCGACAGTTCGCGCGACAGCCGCTTTCCGGCGGTGGCGGGTGACGGGGTCGGCTTTGTCCCGCAAGACCTGCTGGTCGGGCGCGCCGCGATCATCGTCTGGTCGACCGATGGCAGCGCCGATTGGGGCAAACCGTGGACATGGTTTTCCGCCGCGCGCTGGGACCGGATCGGAGACACGCTGTGACCGGGCTCGCCCCCGCTACCCGCGAATGGCTTGAGGCCAAGGGCTTTGTCATCGCCAACGAGGCTCCGTGGATCGAAGCGCTGACCCATGGCAGCTTCAACGGCTCAGGCGCGGATGTGGCGGATTACCAGCGGCTGGAGTTTCTGGGTGACCGGGTCCTGGGGCTCTCGGTGGCGAGCTGGCTGTTCCGCGCTGGAGATGCTCCCGAAGGGCGGCTTTCGCAGCGACTGAATGCGCTCGTCAGCGGGGCGACTTGCGCGCGCATCGCCCGTGCGATTGATCTCCCCGTCCACATTCGCCTCGGCAAGCAAGCACGGGACGATGGCGGGGCCGACAGCGACAAGATCCTTGGCGATGTGATGGAAGCCCTGATCGGCGCCTGCTTCATCGAGAGCGGCTTCGACGCCGCGCAGGCCATGATCTACCGCCTGTGGTCGCATGAACTTGAAGGCGACGAGGGCAAATCCAAGCATCCCAAAAGCGCCTTGCAGGAATGGGCCGCGGGCAACCGCCGTGCACCTCCGCTCTACGAAGTCATCGACCGCAGTGGCCCTGACCACGCCGCCCGCTTCACCGTGCAGGTGAGCGTGCGCAATGTCGGCTCAGCCGAGGCAACCGCCACCAGCAAGGGCGAGGCTGAGCGGCTCGCCGCGAAGGCGTTTCTGGAGGCGTTCGGGTGAGATAGCGCGGCTATGTTCCCCATATGTTTCACGTGAAACATTGCTGACCCCGCCGCCCTTCCCCCAGACTGACGCCGGACAACCGCTGCATAACCCGCGTCAATGCCTGCATAGCCGCGCCAATCGCTGCCCACCCCTTCGAAACAGCCCTTCGACAATGTCAGGGCGAACGGATACAATCGAACCATGACTCAGACACCCCCCTCGTCCCCCCCGACCCGCTGCGGAGTCGTTGCCGTGATCGGCGCGCCGAATGCCGGCAAATCAACACTGGTGAACCAGTTGGTCGGCCAGAAGGTCGCAATCACCAGCGCCAAGGCGCAGACCACCCGCGCGCGGATGCTCGGCATCGCCTTGCATGAGCTGGACGGTGCGGGCGTGCAGATGATTCTCGTCGACACCCCCGGCATCTTCGCCCCCCGCCGCCGGCTCGACCGCGCGATGGTCAGCGCCGCATGGGAAGGCGCGGAAAGCGCCGATGCTGTGCTGCTGCTGGTCGATCCGATCAAGCAGCGCCGCCATGAGCTGGAACCGCTATTGGAAGCGCTGGCGGGCCGCTCGGAACGCAAGATCCTCGTGATCAACAAGGTCGACCGCTCCAAAAAGGAGCCGATGCTGGCGCTCGCGCAGGATCTGGCGGGCAAGGTCGATTTTGCCGAAATTTACTTCGTCTCGGCTTTGACCGGGGACGGCGTGCCCGAACTGAAGGATGCGCTGGCCGGCATGATGCCAGAAGGCGAATGGATGTATCCCGAAGATCAGGTGTCCGACGCGTCGGAACGGCTGCTCGCCGCCGAAATCACCCGCGAACAACTCTACCAGCAGCTCCACGAGGAACTGCCCTACGACAGCGCGGTACGGCCCGAGAAATACGAGGTGCGCAAGGACGGCAGCATCGAAATCCACCAACAGATCGTGGTGGCGCGCGAAACCCAGCGCGCGATCGTGCTCGGCAAAGGGGGCGCGCGCATCAAGCAGATCGGAGCTGCGGCGCGGGCGGAATTGAGCCAGGTGCTGGGCGTGCCGGTGCACCTCTATCTCCATGTGAAGCAGCTGGAGAATTGGGCCGAGGACAAGGAGATTTTCGAGGAGATGGGGCTCGATTGGGTGCGGTGATCGCAGTGGGGCGTTGCTGCTTCACCTGTGAAGCCTTGGCGGACGGAAAAAGCCAAGCCCCGGTTCAAGTCCGGGGCGACGATTGAGGGGATATTTGCCTTGCCCCCTCACCAAACCCGTCGCCCCGTGCTTGACACGGGGCTTGGCTAATCTTCTGGTGCGCGGGGCGCGAACCACTGATCCCACAGATCATCCCAATCGGGATTATCCGCCTCAATCAGCGCGAATTTCCATTCGCGGCGCCATTTCTTGACCAGCTTTTCGCGGGCGATAGCGCCCTCGATTGTGTCGTGGTGCTCGACATAGACCAACCGCCGCTTGTCGAAATCGCGCACATGTTGGGAACCAGTTCCTTCACGGTGCTGGAAAACGCGGCCGATGGCATCCGCCGTCACACCAACATACATCCCGCCGTGATAGCGGTTCGCCATTATATAGACCCAGCCACCCTTCACCATGCGACTGATATTAATCAATAATTGTGGAAAGAAAAGCCAAGCCCCGTGTCAAGCACGGGGCGACGGATGGTGGGATTAGTCTGGCCACACCACTCCAGCTTTCGCTGGGGTGACGGTCGGCGACGAGGAGGGGTAGTTCACCCCCGCCCCAGCTTCTCCAGCTTCGCCTTCAACGCCGCCTCATCGAACGGCTTGACGATGTAATCATCCGCGCCGGCCGCGATGCCATCGTGGATGTCCTTGGCCTCGCCGTTCGAGGTGCAGAACACCACCACCGGCTCTTTGGGCGTGGGGATCGAGCGCAGTTTGGTGACGAAGGTGATGCCGTCCATTTCCGGCATGTTCCAATCGGTCAGCACCAGATCGGGCATCGACTTCTTGCAGCGCGCCAGGGCTTCCTCGCCGTTTTCGGCTTCGACCGGGACATAGCCGAGGCTCAGTGCGATCTTGCTGGAGACCTTGCGGATCACCCGGCTGTCATCGACGATCAGGCAAGTCTTGGCCGTTGCAGCGGGCGCAGGTTGGCCGGAATAGCGGTCGCGCATCGCCTTGGCGGCAGCGACTATCGCGGCGGTATCGTCGGGTTCGGACGCGCCGGACTGACCTGTCGGCGCCGGACGCGGCGGTGCGGCAGCTTCAGCCGCGACGCGGGCTTCGTCCTCTTCGGCAGCGGCGGCCAGCACTTTTTCGTTCTGCGCCAGCTTTTCCGCCAGCGTCTTGCCATCGGTCACGGTGCGGCGATTGGGGCCGGAATTGCGCTTGATCAGGTTCTGCATGGTTATCGTCCCCCGCCCATCGTCGCAAAGCCCGACTCATACGCCTTGGCGGCGTAATCGTCCGAATAGGGATCAGCAGAATCGAGCGTGCCGACCTCTTCGCCCGGCGTCATGCGGATGTGGAGATAAGGCATCCAGACATCGCCGAATTCGGCCTTCTGGTACCACACGTCGAGCACATCATAGCTCGCCCACATGCCATCCGGTTCGCGCAGGCGGATGCCTTCGCCGATCCGCGGCACCGCGGCAAAGCGGATGCGGCTCTGGGTCTGATGGGTCTCGTTCTGGATTTCGATTTCTATCACGGCGGGAGCCCTTTTTCCGGCCACCGTGGTAAGGTCCAAATGCTTTATTATTTGCAAACGTCCGAGCGCCGGGAGGGTCTTTGTCGTCCTCCGGCGCTCAGTTCGTCGTTTTGTCAGGCCTTCTTGGCCGCAGCCTTCTTCTTCGCGGGCGCTTTCTTGGCGGCGGGCTTCTTGGCAGCCGCCTTCTTGGGCGCGGCCTTCTTCTTGCCCTTCTTGGCCGACGGCCCCTTGGCGATGCGCGCGTCGATCAGTGCGATGGCCTGTTCGAGCGTCACATCCTCGGGCTTGGCATCGCGCGGAATGGTGGCGTTGGTGGTGCCATCGGTCACGTAGGGGCCATAGCGCCCCGGCATGACCTTGATCTCGCCGCCGCTGGTCGGGTGTGCGCCCAGCGTGGCGATCGGTTCGGACGTCCCGCGTGTCGCCCCGCCGCGATTGGCGGCCTGCGCCAGCAGATCGACCGCACGGTTCATCCCCACCTCGAACACCTCACGGGTGTTGGTGAGTTTGCCGTACTTGCCGTCGTGCCGCAGATAGGGCCCGTAACGCCCGATATTGGCTTCGATTTCCAGCCCCGTGTCCGGGTGCGCGCCGATGATCCGCGGCAGATCGAGGAGCTTCACCGCCCAATCCAGATCGAAATCGTCCAAATCTTTGGGGATGCTGGCGCGCTTGGCTTCCTTGCCGTCACCCATCTGGACATAGGGGCCAAAGCGACCCGTCTTGCGGTGGATGTCCTCGCCGGTTTCGGGATGCTGGCCCATGACGCCGTCATCCGCCCCGCCCTCACCCTCGCCGCCCGGCTGGGCGAAGCGGCGGGTGTATTTGCACTCGGGATAATTGGCGCAGGCGACAAAGGCGCCAAACTTGCCACCGCGCAGCGCGAGACGGCCATTGGCGCGGCCCTCGCTGGCGCAGAGCGGACAGGCGCGCGGATCGCTGCCGTCATCGCGGGGCGGGAACAGGAAGTCGGAGAGATATTCGTCCAGCGCCTCGGTCACTTCCGAGGGGAGCTTCTCCATCACCTCGTCGGCCTTGGGCTTGAAGTCCTTCCAGAACCGGGCGAGCAGCAGCTTGTAATCCTCACGCCCGTCCGAGACGATATCGAGTTCGTCCTCCATCCCGGCGGTGAAATCATAGGCGACATAGGTGGGGAAGAAGCGTTCGAGGAACGCGGTCAACAAGCGGCCCGATTCCTCGGCGAAGAAGCGGTTCTTCTCCATCCGCACATAGGCACGGTCACGCAGGGTCTGGATGGTCGAGGCGTAGGTGGACGGACGCCCGATGCCGAGTTCTTCCAACCGCTTGACCAGCGATGCTTCGGAGAATCGCGGCGGCGGCTGAGTGAAATGCTGGGTCGCATCCACGGCGCGCTTGGCAGGGCAGTCGCCCGATTTCATCACCGGCAGCAGGCCGCTTTCATCATCATCCGCATCGTCGAAGCCTTCCTGATAGACCGCGAGGAAGCCCGGGAAGCGGATCACCTGACCCGTGGCGCGCAGTTCATGCTGGCCGGTGGCATCGCGGAAGGTGACGGTAGTGCGTTCCAGCTGCGCGGTCGCCATCTGGCTCGCCATCGCGCGCTTGAAGATCAGATCGTAGAGCTTGCCCTCGTCCCCGCTCGCGGCACGTTCTCGGGTGAAATCGGTCGGCCGGATGGCTTCGTGGGCTTCCTGCGCGTTCTTCGCCTTGGTGCTGTACATCCGCGGCTTTTCGGGGCGGTAATCCTCGCTGAAGCGCGCGGCAATCGCATCGCGGGCGGCCAGAATCGCGCTCATGTCCATCTGCACGCCGTCGGTCCGCATGTAAGTGATCGCGCCCGCTTCGTAGAGGCTCTGGGCAAGGCGCATCGTATGCTGCGCCGAATAGCCGAGCTTGCGCGCGGCTTCCTGTTGCAAGGTCGAGGTTGTGAACGGCGGGGCGGGGTTGCGCTTGACCGGCTTGGTCTCGACGCCTTCGACCGTGAAGCGCCCGGCTTCGACAGCGGCCTTCGCCTCCATCGCGATGCCCTGCTGGCCAAGACTGAGCTTCTCCAGCTTGTCGCCGCGGAACTTGACGAGGCGCGCATCGAACTCGGTGCCGTCGTGCATCATTCGGGCGACGACGCTCCAGTATTCGTCCGCCCGGAAGGCTTCGATCTCGCGCTCACGCTCGACGATCAGACGCAGGGCGACCGACTGCACGCGGCCCGCGCTCTTGGCACCGGGCAGCTTGCGCCACAGGACGGGCGAGAGCGTGAAGCCGAACAGGTAATCGAGCGCCCGGCGCGCCAGATAGGCGTCGATCAGCGGCTGATCGAGCTCGCGCGGCCGGGCCATCGCTTCAGTCACGGCCTGTTTGGTGATCGCGTTGAAGGTGACGCGCTGGACATTGGCGGGGACGCTTTTGCGCTTCTTCAGCAGCTCCAGCACGTGCCAGCTGATCGCCTCACCTTCGCGGTCAGGGTCAGTCGCCAGCACGAGGCGGCTCGCGCCCTTGGCCGCGTCGGCGATTTCCTTGAAGCGGCTCTGCTTGTCGCGGTAGAGTTCCCACTCCATCGCAAAGTCAGCCTCGGGATCGACGCTGCCATCCTTCGGCGGCAAATCGCGGACATGGCCATAGGAGGCGAGAACCTTGAAGTCCTTGCCGAGATATTTCTCGATGGTCTTTGCCTTGGCGGGGGATTCAACGATGACAAGCTGCATAAGCTGAGAGATGTGTCCTTACGTGTACGTACGCGCGAGGGTGGGGCGATGCGGCGGATAGCGTCAAGGGGTTTAACAGGCATCCTTGCGCCCAAAGGCGTACCGGAGATGTCGGAGCTGGCAAAAGGCGGGGATCGTCAGCCCAGCTAAATATTCGCGTGAAGCGTGTCGCCAGTCTCGGCCGTCCGGTCACAGATAAGATTGAAGGCCGCTACGCTGTAAACTGTCAGCCACGCAAACCCGATCGACATCCCGCCATTCGTGAAAATCGCCCAAAGAGCGAATTCTGTATCACCAACGTATTCGACAAGATCGAAATAAGTGGCCGGAATCACGAATGCGACACCGAAGCAAAGGATCGGAAACAGCATGCCGAGGCTCAAGGGACGCTGCCAAGGCTCTGTCTGGGCCCAACTCCACCGCATCGCGTTGCCGACGCCGTCAAAGGAAATCAGCGCCCTTGAATAGGCCGGCAGCCAGCGCATCAGCAGGTATAGCCCGGGAATTATGAAGGCCACCAACGCCAATCCGACTAGAATGTTGATAGCAATCCCCAAGGCGAAGTACGTCCCGATGCCCGTGCGCGTTCCTTCGGGGGTCAGGCCACCTTTCTGCATCAATCCAAGGAACAAGACGTACCCCAAACCCCAGTTGAGAAAGCTGATCAAGCTGTAAAGACCGACTTCGTCGTAAGCGTAGACATCAAGCATGACGAAGGCAGTGGTTGTGATAAGAATGTAGGACGCAACAAAGCCTGGAGCGCGGCGCACCAAAGACTTCTGCTCTGCCAACAGACCGCCGAAAAACTCACCATCTTTCTGATTCACTGATCTTCCCACCCCTTCATGCGTATCAAGCTAGCCCGAACGCCGCACAGCGCCGTCCGCCTCACGCACCAATTCGCCCGCCAGTTCCAGTTCCAGCAGTGCCATGTGCACCTCGGCGGCGGTGGCGGCTGACTGGCGGACCAGTTCGTCGACCGCGACCGGCGCATTCGTCAACAGGTTGGCGATGTCGCCGGAAAGATCGGCCCGCGCCTCGCCCCAGTTGAGCTTGGCGAGTTCGGCGTAGTCGAAATCCGCCACCCCGTCCCCCACTCGGAATCGCGAACGCGGGGCGCCGGTGAAGCTTTGCAGCAGCTCCACCACCTCGTCCGGCGTCTGCACCAGCACCGCGCCTTCGCGGATCAACTGGTTGCAGCCGCTCGCGCGGGCATCGAGTGGGGAGCCGGGGATCGCCATCACCTCACGCCCCGCCTCACCCGCCAGCCGCGCGGTGATAAGGCTGCCCGATTGCGGTGCGGCTTCGACGACCAGTGTGCCCAAGGCGAGGCCTGCGATAATGCGGTTGCGCGAGGGGAAATGCCGCCCGCGCGGCTCGGTGCCGGGAGGTTGTTCAGCGATCAGCAGGCCGTCTGTCGCGATGCGTTCCTGCAATGCGGTGTGCTGCGGCGGATAGGCGATGTCGATGCCACTGGCGATCACCCCAATGGTCTGCGGAAACGCGCCTTCATGTGCCGCGCCGTCGATGCCGCGCGCAAGGCCGGAGACGACGGTGAACCCCGCCTCGGCCAGAGCGGCGGCGAAATCGCGTGCCAGCTTGACCGCCGCCCCGCTGGCGTTGCGTGCGCCGACCAGCGCGACGCACGGCTCAGACGCCAGCGCCAGCCTGCCCCGGCAGGTGACGATCGGTGGAGCGCTGTCCAGCTCGGCCAGCAGCGCGGGGTAATCGGGTTGATCGTGGAACAGGTAGCGCGCGCCGGCTTGGCGCACGCCTGTGACCTCGCGCTCGATATTCTCCGCGCTGGCCGGACGATACGGCCCCCGCCCCCGGCTCGCCAAATCGGGCAGCGCCTCCAGCGCCGCCGCCGCCGTGCCGAACCGCGCCAACAGCTGACGATAGCTCACCGGCCCGATATTGGGCGAGCGCAGCAGACGAATGCGCGCGAAGGCTTCTTGTTGTGAGAGCACCGGCTGCGACCCTTGGCTCTCCATCAGATGCGGCCCCGCATTACGGCTTGCTCGAGCCGATCTTCGGCTCCTCCCCGCGCATCAGCCGCCCGATATTGGCGCGGTGCTGCAACAGCACGATGGCAGCGATCGAGACCAATGGCGGGATCGCCTGTGGAAAGCCCAGCCCCCAAGCTACCAGCGGCGATGCGACCACTGTCACCATCGACGACACCGAGGAAATCCGGCTGACATACAGCGTGATCGCCCAGATCGCGGCGCAGGCGAGCATCGCCGGCCAGGCCAACGCCAGCAGCGCGCCCGCTGCGCTCGCAAAGCCCTTGCCGCCCTTGAACGCGAGCCACGGCGTGAAGCAATGCCCCGCCACCGCCGCAATGGCTGCTACGCCTTCAGTGCCGGGCCAGAAGTGTCCGGCGACCAGCACCGGTACCGCCGCCTTGGCCGCATCCAGCAGCACCGTTGCCGCCGCCAGCCCCTTGTTGCCGGTTCGCAGCACATTGGTCGCACCAATCGAGCCGCTGCCGATCTTGCGCACATCGCCCAGACCTGCCGCGCGGGTGAGGATCAGGCCGAAGGGGATCGAGCCGAGCGCAAAGCCTAGCAAGGCGGCGAAAAACAGTTCCAAAACAACTCTCCGTTCGGGCTGAGCTTGTCGAAGCCCTGTCCTTCTTCTAGCGCTCCGTATGCCAAAAGAAAGACAACCCTTCGACAAGCTCAGGGTGAACGGTAATAAGACTTTCGTGAACTCAGCCTCCCCCATCTTGCTGTTCGATTCCGGCGTCGGCGGGCTGACCGTTTACGACGCCTTGCGCAAGGTGCTGCCCGAGGCTCCGGTGATCTACGCCGCCGACCTTGCGGGCCTGCCCTATGGCACCAAGACCGAAGCCCAGATCGCCGCGCGGGTCGCGGGATTGCTCGGGCGGATGGCTGAGCGGTATCAGCCGCGCCTCGCCTGTATTGCCTGCAATACCGCGTCGACCATCGCGCTGGGTATGGTGCGCGATGTGCTGGAGATTCCGGTGGTCGGCACCGTGCCTGCGATCAAGCCAGCCGCCGCGCTCACCCGCACCGGCACCATCGGCCTCGTCGGCACCGAAGCGACGATCCGGCAAGCCTATGTCGATGATCTCGAAGCGAAGTTTGCCAGCAGCAAGCGCCTGCTGCGGGTGGCTGCCCCCGGCCTGGTCGCCGCTGCCGAGGCCAAATTGCGCGGGCAGCCGGTCGACCCCGCGCTGATCGCGGATGTTCACGCGCGGCTTGCGGCCATGCCGGGCGGAGCGGACATCGACACGCTGGTGCTCGCCTGCACCCACTTCCCGCTGCTGGCTGACGAACTGGCCGCCGCCTTCGGGGGCGATGTCGCCCAAGTGGACGGCGCCGAGGGTATCGCGCGGCGGATTGCCCACTTGCTCGAAGGGCAGAGCTTCGCCGCGCAAGGCCCCAACCGCTTCGTCGTCACCGGGCCGCTAACCGGGGCACAAGGGCTGGAAGAAGCCCTCGCCACGCGCGGTTTTGGCCCGGCAGAAGCGTTCTGATTGGTGCCGCCAGCCTTGCGAAGCACTCGCAAAGATCGCTGTGGCAAAAACTGCACGCTCACCCTAGATAATCGCGCGAAACCAACCGCCATCTGGCACGTTATGGCGGGACAAAAGAAGCACGGCAGGAACGTAGCGCCCGCGTGAGCGGCCGCGAGAGCAGCGAGATGCGAGTGAACTACGATCAGATCTTCGATTCCGCCATCGACCGGTTGCATGAAGAAGGCCGGTACCGCGTTTTTATCGACATCATGCGCAACAAGGGCGCCTATCCCAACGCGCGCTGTTTCCACGGTCACAATGGCCCCAAGCCAATCACGGTGTGGTGTTCGAACGACTACCTGTGCATGGGCCAGCACGACAAGGTGATCGGCGCGATGGAAGCCGCGCTGCATGATGTCGGCGCTGGTTCAGGCGGCACCCGCAATATCGGCGGCAACACCCACTTCCACGTGCAGTTGGAGAACGAACTCGCCGACCTGCACGGCAAGGACACGGCGCTGCTGTTCACCAGCGGCTACGTTTCGAACGACGCAACGCTTTCGACGCTCGCCAAACTGCTGCCGGGCTGCGTGATCTTCTCGGACGAGTTGAACCACGCCAGCATGATCGCCGGTATCCGCAATTCGGGCTGCGACAAGAAGGTGTTCCGTCACAATGACGTGGCGCACCTCGAAGAACTGCTCGCCAGCGTCGACATCGACACGCCCAAGCTGATCGCTTTCGAAAGCGTCTATTCGATGGACGGCGATGTCGCCCCGATCCACGCGATCTGTGACTTGGCCGAGAAATACAACGCGCTCACCTATATCGACGAGGTTCACGCCGTCGGCATGTACGGCGCGCGCGGCGGCGGTATTTCGGAGCGCGACGGTGCGGCGCACCGGATCGACATCATCGAAGGCACGTTGGGCAAGGCGTTCGGCGTGATGGGCGGCTATATCGCGGCGAGCCACAAGGTGGTGGATTGCATCCGCTCTTATGCGCCGGGGTTCATCTTCACGACCTCACTGTCGCCGGTGCTGGTGGCGGGCGTTCTGGCTTCGGTGCGGCACCTCAAGGAGAGCAGCGTTGAGCGTAACGCGCAGCAGCGCGCCGCCGCCATGCTGAAGCTGAAGTTTGCCGAGGCGGGCCTGCCGGTGATGGATTCTGTCACCCACATCGTCCCTCTGATGGTGGGCGATCCCATCCGCGCGAAGAAGATCAGCGACGTCCTGCTCGCCGAATACGGCGTCTATGTGCAGCCGATCAATTTCCCCACCGTCCCGCGCGGGACCGAACGCCTGCGCTTCACCCCCGGCCCGCACCACACCGATGAAATGATGGACGAGCTGACGGCGGCACTGGTGGAAATCTGGGACCGGCTGGAGCTGCGGCTGGCTGAGGCGGCGTAATCGCCCCGCCCTGCCGTAGCGTCCTTTGAGCGGCGCTCCGGCTGGGCTAACGCCTCCCGCAACACAGATTCGGGAGAGAGCATCATGGGCGGTACGCCTGACCAGACTTACGCCGAGGTCGTCCTCGGGCGGCGAAGCATTCGTGGCTATCTCGACAAGCCCGTGCCGCGTGCGTTGATCGAAGAGATCCTCACGATGGCGATGCGATCGCCCACGTCGATGAACACCCAGCCGTGGCACTTCCACGTCATCACCGGCGAACCGCTGGGCCGCATCCGCAAGGGCAACACCGACAACATCCTCGCCGGAGTCCCCGACAGCCGCGAATTCCGCCGGGGCGAGGCGTTTGCCGGCGTCCACCGCGATCGCCAGGTCGAAGTCGCCAAGCAATTGTTCGGCGCGATGGGGATCGAGCGGGACGACAAGGACGCGCGGCAGGATTGGGTGCTGCGCGGCTTCCGCCAGTTCGACGCGCCGGTGTGCGTGATCGTCACCTACGACCGCGAGCTTGGCGGGTCAGACGACACCGCCTTCGATTGCGGCGCGGTGACGACCGCGCTGGTCAATGCGGCATGGTCACGGGGCCTCGGCTGCGTGATCAACTCGCAAGGGATCATGCAGAGCCCGGTGGTGCGCGAACACGCCGACATCCCCGAGGATCAGGTGATCATGAAAGCGGTCGCGCTGGGCTGGCCCGATCCCGATTTCCCGGCCAATGCCGTCGTCAGCCACCGCAAGAGCGTGGACGAGGCGGCGCGGTTCATCGGCTTCGATTAGGGCTCTACTCGCAAAGCCCTGCTGCGCGTTCGGCGATGCCCTTCAGCCCTTTGCACTTCTTCTTGGCGGGCTTGGCCGGTTCCCCGCTCGCCTCGCCAGCGGTCTCCGTTCCCCCCATGCCTCCGGCCATGCCCTCCACTCCCGGGAGCAGCATGGTCGACGAGCGGAAGCGCACGCGCGCGATCCATTCTGGGTTCCAGGGCTTGCGGGCATCGGCCGGACGCGCCGGATAGGCAAAATCGACCTGTGGGCCATAGGCTTGGAGGTTGACCATCATCGCCTCCCCGCTCGCCTGCATCACCTCGGCAGGAATGGTGCAGTCGCGCTGTTCGGGCGGCATGACGGTTCCGGCCGCGATCAGCTTGCGCACCCCGGCAGGCGAGATCCAGTCCCACAGCGGGCCGCCGAAGGCCTGCTGTTTCGATGAGGCCCACCACACCATTTCGGTCGGCGTGCCGCCGCGCCCCATGCCTTTCGCCCCCATCGCCCAGGCATAATATCCGGTCGCCTTGTCGAGCCCGGTCCAGGCGAGATTGCTGGCACCACCTGCGACCTCGCTGGTGCGTGCTTGCAGCGGAGGCATGAAATCCTCGCCAAGGGTGAAATTGATTTCCTTGGAGTAATTGGCAGCGATACGGTGCGCGCCGATCAGCGATCCTTTGGCGGGAACGGACTTGTTGTCCTTGCCGTGGGGCCAAGAGGTGTAGGTCTTGCTTCCCGAGATGCCCATGGTCCAATCTTCGGGCAGATTGACTCCGCTTGTGAACAGGCCCGGAGGCATCTCGCCGGCGGCCAGCTTGGCGAAATCGATCACCACCGGCTGTCCCTTCGGTGCACGCGCGCCGCAGCCCCAGTAGAGCAGCAGCCGCCCGCTCGGCCGCTCGAAACTAGGGGGGGTCCCCTCGTATTCGGTTTTGGCAGGCGGCAGCAGCCGCAGCGAGGTGCCGAGGCCCGCGCCTTGGGGCATGAAGTGATCGGCCTGAGGCTTGGGCGCCGTGGTGCTCGCACCGTGTTGCAGCAGCAGCGTGCGCACCGCTTGGGGAGCACGGCCACTCATCATGCCCATCATCGCCCCAAACCCGCCGCCGCTGGCCATCGCGCCCATGCCGCTCATGGTGGCGGCATCCATCGCGTAGCGCACCGGAGGGCTGGCTGCCGATTGTGAAAGGGCGGTGGTCGACACCAGCGTGGCGGCGCAGCCGAGCCCCGCGAGCGTGACGAAAGCCGAGACAGTCAGGCGCATAGTGATTCTCCCCCCGAGACCGGCGGAAGATACCACACAATGCGCAGCCTGACATAGCCGCTAGCGGGGGGGCCCGCCGCTCCTTACCGCGGCAGTTCGCTCACCCCCATCAACGCCTCGTCCACGCTGCGCGCGGCTTGGCGGCCTTCACGGATGGCCCAGACGACAAGGCTCTGCCCACGCCGCATATCGCCGCAGGCGAATACGCCGGGTTCGGAGGTGGCGTAGCTTTCGGTGTCGGCATCAACATTGCCGCGCGGGCTCAGCGTGACGCCGGCCTGTTCCAGCAAGCCTGCCTTCTTCGGCCCCACAAAGCCCATCGCCAGCAGAATCAGATCGGCCGGGATTGTGAATTCGCTGCCCGCCATTTCCTGCATGGACCCGCCAACCCACTCGACGCGCACGCATTCGAGGCCGGTGACCTTCTGGCCATCGCCCAGCACGCGCTTGGCCAGCACGGCCCAGTCGCGCTCCACGCCTTCCTGGTGGCTGGAGGAGGTGCGCAGCTTCATCGGCCAATCGGGCCAGGTCAGCGCCTTGTCTTCCTTTTCCGGCGGCTTGGGCATGATTTCGAGCTGCGTGACGCTGAGCGCGCCCTGCCGGTTCGAGGTGCCGACACAGTCACTCCCCGTATCGCCGCCGCCGAGCACGACGACGTGCTTGCCGGTCGCCAGCAGGGAGCCACGCGGCGCGGCGCGGAGCTCATCATCGCCGGCGACGCGCTTGTTCTGCTGGGTCAGGAATTCCATCGCCAAGCGCACGCCCGACATTTCCGCGCCGGGGATCTGCAAAGCGCGCGCATCCTCTGCGCCGCCCGCCAGCACCACCGCATCGAAGTTTTCGCGCAGAGAGGCAAAGGAGATGTCAACGCCGACTTCCTTCGAGGTTTTGAACGTCACCCCTTCCGCTTCCATCTGCTGGGCGCGGCGGTTGATGAGGTGCTTTTCCATCTTGAAGTCAGGGATGCCATAACGCAGCAAGCCGCCAACTCGGTCCGACTTTTCGAACACCGTGACCGAATGCCCCGCGCGCGCCAATTGCTGCGCGCAGGCGAGACCTGCCGGGCCGGAACCGACCACCGCGACCGACTTGCCGGTCTTCTTCGCAGGCACCTGCGGGTGGATCCAGCCTTCCTTCCACCCGCGATCAACGATGGCGCATTCGATCGACTTGATGGTGACCGGCTGGTCAATGATGTTGAGCGTGCACGCCGCCTCGCACGGAGCGGGACAGATGCGGCCGGTGAACTCCGGGAAGTTGTTGGTGGAATGCAGCATCGCCAGCGCGCGCTTCCAGTCCGCCTCGTAGACGAGGTGGTTCCAGTCCGGGATCAGGTTGTTCACCGGACAGCCGTTATGGCAGTACGGAATGCCGCAATTCATGCAGCGCGAGGCCTGCCCCGCCAGCGTGCCCTCATCCGGCTGGATGACGAATTCGCGGTAGTTCTTCAGCCGTTCCTTGGGATCGAGATAATCCCGCTCACGGCGGTCCAGCTCGAGAAATCCGGTTTCCTTGCCCATTTTACTGTCTCGTTCCTGAAATCTATTCGGCAGCGACGCTGGCGGCTTCGTGGCGCTCGGCCTCGAGCCGTTTGAGCGCAGCGGCGTAGTCGCGCGGCATCACCTTGACGAACCGGCCCAGCGCCGCGTCCCAATCGGCCAGCAGCGCGCCCGCAAGCTTGCTGCCGGTGTGGAGCTGGTGGCGTTCGACCAGAATACGCAGCCGTTCGGCATCGTGACGCAGCATATCGCCCATGCCGAAGTCGTTGACCGAGCGCGGACGCTGCGAGGGACGTCCGGCGCCTTCCTCGGCATCCGGCCCGGCTGCAATCGGCAGCAGATCGACCTGCGCGTGGTTGACGAGATCGGTGAACGCGCCTTCGGGGTCATAGACATAGGCGACCCCGCCGCTCATGCCCGCTGCGAAGTTGCGCCCGGTCTTGCCGAGCACGACCACAACGCCGCCGGTCATGTATTCGCAGCCGTGGTCCCCGGTGCCTTCGACCACCGCAATGGCGCCAGAATTGCGCACCGCGAACCGCTCACCTGCGACGCCGTTGAAATAGGCCTCGCCCGCGATGGCGCCATACATCACCGTATTGCCGACGATGATATTGTCCTGCGCGTTGCGCGGGGCTTCGGCGGGCTGGCGCACGATGATGCGCCCGCCCGAAAGCCCCTTGCCGACATAGTCATTCGCATCGCCGACCAGATCGAGCGTCACGCCGTGGGCCAGCCAGGCGCCGAAGCTCTGTCCGGCCACGCCCGTCAGATTGATGCGAATCGTATCGGTCGGCAGGCCCTCATGCCCATGCGTCTTGGCGACCTCGCCCGAGAGCATCGCGCCGACTGTGCGGTTCACATTGCGCACGTCGTAGGCGAGTTGCACCGGAGCCTTGGTATCGATGGCGCTCCGGCAATCGGCGATGAGCTGATTGTCGAGCGCACCTTCGAGCCCATGATCCTGCGTGCCGCGCTGGCGCAGCGAGGCGCCCTCCTTGATCTCCACCTGATGCAGGATACGCGCAAGGTCGATCCCCCGCGCCTTCCAGTGGCGCTCCATCCGCCGGGTGTCGAGCAGGTCAACCCGGCCCACCATCTCGGCGACGGTGCGGATGCCCATCTCGGCCATGATCGTGCGCAGTTCCTCGGCGACGAAGAACATGTAGTTGACCACATGCTCCGGCTGGCCGGTGAAGCGCGCGCGCAGCACGGGGTCCTGCGTGGCAACGCCGACGGGGCAGGTGTTGAGGTGGCACTTGCGCATCATGATGCACCCCGCAGCAATCAGCGGCGCGGTGGCAAAGCCGAACTCGTCCGCGCCCAGCAGCGCGCCGATGGCAACGTCGCGTCCGGTGCGAAGCCCGCCATCGACCTGCACCGCGATGCGTTCCCGCAAATCGTTGAGCAGAAGCGTCTGCTGCGTCTCGGCGAGACCAATCTCCCACGGCGAACCGGCATGCGTCAGCGAGGTTAGCGGCGATGCGCCCGTCCCGCCGTCATAGCCTGCAATCGTCACGTGATCCGCGCGCGCCTTGGAAACGCCGGCCGCCACCGTGCCAACGCCGACTTCGGACACCAGCTTCACGGAAATCCGCGCGACCGGGTTCACGTTCTTGAGGTCGTGGATCAGTTGCGCCAGATCCTCAATCGAATAGATATCGTGGTGCGGCGGCGGCGAGATCAGGCCCACGCCCGGGGTCGAATGCCGGACCGCGCCGATGCGCTTGTCGACCTTGTGGCCGGGCAGCTGGCCGCCTTCGCCGGGCTTTGCGCCTTGCGCCATCTTGATCTGGATATCGTCGGAATTCACGAGGTACTCGGTGGTCACACCAAAGCGGCCCGAGGCAACCTGCTTGATGCGGCTGCGCATCGAATCGCCATTGGCGAGCGGCTTGAACCGGAACGGCTCCTCCCCGCCCTCGCCCGTGTTCGAACGCCCACCGATGCGGTTCATCGCGATCGCCATGGTCGAATGCGCTTCGTGGCTGATTGAGCCGAGGCTCATCGCGCCAGTCGAGAACCGCTTCACGATTTCCGCCGCCGGTTCCACCTCGTCGAGCGGGATCGGCTTGTCGGCCTTCTTGAACTCCAGCAGGCCGCGGATCGTCAGCAGCCGTTCGGACTGTTCGTTGATGCTCGCAGCAAACTCGGCGTAGTTCTTCGGATCATTGCCGCGCACCGCGTGCTGAAGCTGCGCGACGTTCTGCGGGGTCCAGGCATGTTCCTCACCGCGCAGGCGATACTGGTAGATGCCGCCCACATCGAGCATCCCGTCATAGAGCGGGTTGTCGCCGTAAGCCTGCCCGTGGCGGCGCAGCGCTTCCTCGGCGACTTCGGCCAGGCCGATGCCTTCGATGGTGGTGGCGGTGCCGGTGAAGTAGCGCTCGACAAAGGCGGTCGACAGACCAACCGCGTCGAAAATCTGCGCGCCGCAGTACGACTGGTAGGTCGAAATGCCCATCTTGGACATGACCTTGCGGATGCCCTTGCCCACGCCCTTGATGAAGTTCTGCTGCACCTTGGTGGCGGGCAGATCGGCATGGCGCTTGACGCGCAGCGCCTCGATCGTCTCGAACGCGAGATAGGGGTTGATCGCCTCCGCACCGTAGCCTGCCAGCACGCAGAAGTGATGCACTTCGCGCGCTTCGCCGGTTTCGACCACGAGGCCAGTCTGCATCCGCAGGCCCTGCCGCACGAGGTGATGATGCACTGCCGCCGTCGCCAGCAGCGCGGGCATCGGCACGCGCGCTTCGCTTTGGCCCCGGTCGCTGAGGACGAGGATGTTGTGATCCTGCAACACCGCTTCGGTGGCAGCCCAGCACATTTCTTTGAGAGCCATTTCAAGTCCTTCGGCCCCGGTGCTGGCATCCCATGTCATGTCGATGGTGGCGCAGCGGAACGCGCCGTCGAGCGCCTCTTCCACCGAGCGGATCTTGGCGAGATCCTCATTCGTCAGGATCGGCTGATGCACTTCGAGGCGCTTATGCGTCCCCGCATCGCGGCCCAACAGATTGGGGCGCGGGCCGATCATGCTGGTGAGGCTCATCACCAACTCTTCGCGGATCGGGTCAATCGGCGGATTGGTGACCTGCGCGAAGTTCTGCTTGAAGTAATCGTAGAGCAGCCGCGCGCGGTCAGACAGCACCGCAATCGGCGTATCGGTGCCCATCGAGCCGATCGGATCGTCACCATCCACGGCCATCGGTTCGAGGAAGCGGGTGATGTCTTCCTGCGTATAGCCGAACGCCTGCTGGCGCTGAAGCAGCGTGGTTTCCTCAGCCGGAATTGCCGCAAGCTCAGGCACGATATCCGTGATGTCTTCCAGCTTGTACTGCGCCTGTTGGAGCCACTCAGCATAAGGCTCGGCATTGGCCAGTTCGGCCTTGAGCTCGTCATCCTCGATGATGCGGCCCTGATCGAGGTCGATCAGCAGCATCTTGCCCGGTTGCAAGCGCCACTTGCGGACGATGTCCTCTTCCGCAAACGGCAGCACGCCGCTTTCCGAAGCGAGGCAGACGATGTCGTCCTTGGTGACGCAGAAGCGCGCAGGACGAAGGCCGTTGCGGTCCAGCGTCGCGCCGATCTGGCGGCCATCGGTGAAGCACACCGCCGCCGGGCCGTCCCACGGCTCCATCAAGGCCGCATGATATTCGTAGAACGCGCGCCGTTCGGGCGTCATCTGCGCATTGCCGCTCCACGCCTCGGGGATGAGGATCATCATGGCGTGCGCCAGCGAGTATCCGCCTGCAATCAGCAGCTCGAGCGCGTTATCAAGGCACGCCGTGTCCGACTGCCCGTGCGGGATGATCGGCCACATCTTGTCGAGATCGGGGCCGAGCAGCTCGCTTTCCATCGTGCGGCGGCGGGCGTTCATCCAGTTGACGTTGCCGCGCACCGTGTTGATCTCGCCATTGTGGGCGATGAAGCGGAACGGGTGGGCGAGGCGCCAGCTCGGGAAGGTGTTAGTGGAAAAGCGCTGGTGGACGAGGCCTAGTGCCGACACGCAAGCCGGATCGCGCAGATCGTCGTAGAAGCTGCCCACCTGCGTCGCCAGCAGCAGACCCTTGTACACAATGGTGCGGGTCGAGAAGCTCGGGATATAAGTCTCGGTCACGCCCGGCAGGCCGTGCTTTTCAGCCAGCATCGCCAGCGGGTTCTGCACCTGCTTGCGGATGGTGAGCAGCTTGCGTTCAAACGCGTCCTGATCGGCGCAGATTGCCCCGCGCGCGATGACCGCCATCTGGATTACCGGCATTGACGCGATCACCGCTGCGCCGAGGCCATCCATGGTGGTCGGCACTTCGCGCCAGCCGATGAAACGCTGGCCTTCCTTGGCGGTGAAGGCCTCCATCCGCGCCTTGACGAAATCGCGGGCGGCATCGTCTTGGGGGAGGAAGCACATGGCGACGCCATAGTCACCGGGGGCGGGCAGATCGTGACCATTGGCGTCGGCCCAGCCGCGAATCAGCGGATCGGGAATCTGGATCAGGATGCCTGCGCCATCGCCGAGCAGCGGATCAGAACCCACCGCGCCGCGGTGATCCAGGCGGTCGAGAATGTCCAAGGCCTGCGCAACGATCGCGTGGCTTTTTTCGCCCTTGATATGCGCAACCATACCGACGCCGCAGGCGTCATGTTCGTTGGCGGGGTCATAGAGACCCTGGGAGGAAGGGTATCCCATGGCAAAAGTCCGATCTGTCAGATGCCGACAGGCGCGAACTCTGCGGCAGACTAGCTCACGCAGGGAACACGCCTCTTGGCAGGTCTATCGGGCGCGCCCAGCCCTTTGCAGGGTTGCTCTTGCCCGTTTTCGGCCCCCTCATGCCGACAGGAAGCGGGTTTGGCAATGGGGTTGCGCGAAGCAATATTTCTCGCAGACCTATTCAGACTATCGTTAGATTGCGCATGATGCACGCCCAGCCGGGTTTGGTTGCAGCTTTTGCGCCAGTATCCCGGCTCAGCCCACCCCGCCCCCGACTTTGCGAGGCGTCTGAAGCTGGGCCAAGGCCGCCCGCAGCGGTTCCTTGGCTGCATCGCCAGTGCTTTCCCCGCTCAGTGCAGCCAGCGCCTTCAACGCCTCGGCGAGCGCGGCTTCGCGTGCGGCGAGATCGGCGGCGGTCAGCGCGCGGGTCGGCGGGCTGGTACGGTGTTCGTGGAGCGCGCCAGCAAAGCGTTCAACCATTTCGGCCATGCTCAACTCGCTTGTCGGAACGGCGCGCAGACGAGCGAGCGCAGCGGTGCCGGGATCGGGCAGCGGAGCGGTCTGGCGCAGCGCGGTGACGGGGGTGTCGGTGACGGGGGTGTCGGCGACGGGCTCTTCAGCAACCACCTCAGCCAGCGGCTCTGTCACCGGCATCGGCTCAGCTGCGGGCTCAGCCTCTGGTGCGTGTTGGGCGACGGGCTCTGCCACTTCTTCCACCCACACCGCATTGCGACCGGGCAGTTCGGCAAATTCGGAAAGTTCGAGTTCACGCGGGACGGTCTGCGGCTCGGGCGCGACGTCCGGCACATCCGCATCGTGCCAGGCCGGCGTAGCGAAGGGCGTCGTCTCAATCGGATCGTCAAGGCTGCTGATGCCGAGATCACGGACCGGATCAATCGGGCGAACTGAGCGCTTCACGACGGATGGCTCCCCGGCGACACGCCGGACACGGTGGCTTGCAACAGCGGCAATCGCGAACAATCCGCCGCCCAGCACAAGCGCCGCAATGGCAGCCGCAATCGGCTGAACCGGCAGGCCCGACGCGCCAATCATCGTTCCACTCAGTGCCTGTTCGATCAGCGCGGACGGAAGAACCATAATTGTCAAACCGCCCAGCATCGAGCCCCACAGCCCGATAATGGGAGCAAAGGCCCGGTGCGCCACAAGCGATCCCACTGTGCGCCCGCTCGCCTTGCGCGGCGCGCGCTGCTTCGGTCGATCCTGCTGCCCGAACTTCATTGTCGTGTCATCCTGCCATGGCGGCCATGCGCCCCGCAGCGCCGCTCTGATTACGGCCTAGCAACAGATGGTAAACGGAGAGATAATCGCGGGCATTGGCAGCCCAGTCATGACGGGTGCGCACATGGGTAACGGCGCGATCCTTCATCGCCTCCCAGCCTTCGCGCGCATCGAGCAACCGGGCGAGCGCGGCGGCACAGGCGGCTGGATCATCGGGCGCAAACAAAGTCCCGGTTTCACCATCGGTGATAAGCTCGCGGTGCCCGCCCACGCTGGATGCGGCCACCAGTCGGCGCTGCGCCATTGCTTCCAGCGGCTTCAGCGGGGTGACGAGATCGGTCAAGCGCTGCGCCTTGCGCGGATAGGCGAGCACGTCGACCAGCGAATAGTAGCGCTCAACCGCAGCGTGCGGCACGCGGCCGGTGAAGATCACCGCCTCGGGCTCGGGCAGCATCGCCGCCGCAGCGCGCCAGCTTTCGTCCATCGGCCCCGCGCCCACCAGCAGCAGCCGCGAATCGGGGTGCGAGCGGCGCAGCAGCGGCATGGCGGCGATCAGATCGTCCACGCCCTCATAGGCATAGAAGCTGCCGATATAGCCGATCACCGGCGCGCCATCGGCAATCCCGAGCTCGGCCGCCAGCGCGCTATCACGCGGGGGCGGGTCGCCGAACAGGTCAAGATCGACCCCGTTGCGCATCACGTGGATCCGGCTGTCGGGAATGCCACGCTCTGCGAGATCCTGCCGCAACCCCTCGCAGATCGTGAACAGGGCGTCCGCCGCCTTGGCGACCTGCGTTTCGAGCGCCCGGGTCAGGCGGTATTTGATACTGCCTTCGGTGCCGGTGAGATTACCGACGGCGGCATCCTCCCAGAAGGCGCGGATTTCATAGACGAAGGGAATACCGAGGGCCCGCGCCGCTCGCTGCGCCGCCGCACCGCATAAAGCGGGCGAATGGGCGTGGATGATATCGGGCCGCCACTCAGCCGCCAGCTCGTGGATCGCGGCGGAGAGCGCTTCGATCTCGCCCATCTCGCGCAATGGCGGCGGGCCGGACGGGGTGCCGGGCGTGCGATGGAACGTCAGCCCGTCTGCTTCTTCGGGCGAGCCGTTCAGCACCGCTTCGAGATTATGGCGCTGCCCGGTAATGCCGCGCACCTCCAGCCCGAGCCCCTCCTGCGCTTTCAGAATCGCACGGGTGCGGAAGGTGTAGCCGCTGTGGAGCGGGAGCGAATGATCGAGCACATGCAGAACGCGGGTCATGCGCAACCATCTATCTCAGGCGTGCTTAACGCCGCGTCAACTGGACGGGCGTAAAGCAGCACAAACCCCGGCTGGACATGCCCGACCTATGATCGACTATTTCGCGCTTGCTCTTGGACATGGCCTGCTGGCCATCGCCTTGCTGCGCCTGATGCTGCGCGATGGGTTGGACGCGGACCCGCTCATCGGCGCAATCAAGGCCGAGACCGAGGGCAACCGCAAGGCGACCAGCGTTTCTGGGCGCAACGCCGCCCGCCGCGCCAAGATGAACGAACACGACGAAGCCGAGGGTGGCCCGCCCGCCGATGCTTGATCTCGTCTTCCTCGCTTTCATCGGATACGTGCTGGTGCTTGGTCTCCGGCGCCCGTTCCTGTGGGTGCTGCTCTATGTTTACATCGACATCCTCGCCCCGCAGCGGATCGGCTATTCCGCGATTGCCAGCCTGCCGGTTTCGCTGATCGCCTTTGCTGCTGCCTTCGGCGGCTGGGTCGCGCTCGACCGCAAGGAAGGCGCGCGCTTTACCCTCAGGCAAGGGCTGATGGCGCTGCTACTGGGCTATTGCTTCTGGACGACGGGCCATGCCGATTTCCCGATTGAGGCCGCGACCAAGTGGGATTGGGTGTGGAAGGCGCTGCTGTTTGCAATCTTCCTTCCCCTTACCCTCACCACCCGTGCGAGGATCGAAGGGCTGGCGCTGGTGCTGCTGCTGTCGGTCGCGACCATCGTGATCGGGACCGGGATGAAGACCATTCTGGGCGGCGGGGGCTATCAGAACCTCAAGTTCTTCGTGAACGACAACAGCGGCATCTATGAAAGCTCGACGCTGGCGACGGTCGCCATCGGCCTGATCCCGATGCTGTGGTGGTTCGCGCGCCAGGGGACGATCTTCCGCCCGCACTGGCTGGTGACGGGTTTCGCTGTGGCGCTGACCTTCGCCGCCCTGCTCGTCCCCATCGGCACCGAGGCGCGCACCGGCCTGCTGTGCATCGCCGCGCTGGGCGGGTTGATGCTACGCTATACCAAGCAGCGCTTCCTGTTCATCGCAGGCGCTGGCGTGCTGGGGCTGACCGCCCTGCCCTTCCTGCCGCAATCCTATTACGAGCGCATGTCCACCCTCGCCCAGCCAAGCGGCGATGAAAGCGCCTCGACCCGAATAGCGGTGTGGGAATGGACGATTGATTACGTCGCGCAGAAACCGCTGGGCGGCGGGTTCGATGCCTTTCGCGGCAACAAGTTCAACTATGTGATGCCGGTCAAGCAAACCGACAGGAACACCACCACGGTGACCTATCAGCCGGTCGAGGACAAGGGCCGCGCCTATCACTCCTCGTTCTTCGAGATGCTGGGCGAACAGGGCTGGCCGGGCCTGATCATCTGGATTGCGCTCCACCTGATCGGATTGTGGCAGATGGAGCGCATCCAGCGCCGCTGGAAGAATGCCGAGGACGAGGCCGAACGCTGGATTGCGCCGCTCGCCGCTGCCTTGCAGATGGGCGCGCTGATCTATCTGGTCGGCGCGACCTTCCAGGGGATCGCCTATCAGCCGGTGATGTTGATGCTGGTCGGCCTTCAGATCGGGCTCAACACCTATTGCGCACGGATCGATTCGGCGCGCGGGTTGCTGGAGCGCAGCGTCTCCCGCAAGCAGGCCATCGCAAGCAAGATGGGCGGTGCCGTAGCGGCATAGATCTGAGCGTTGCGCTCCCCCTTGTGTTGCGCCATGAAGCCGCCCACGGACAAGCACGGCGGGCACGGGATCTCGCCGGCACAATGTGAGGAGGAGCTCCCATGAACCCGCAGGAATTGGCCGCCAAGGTCGGCGAAGTTATCGGCACCAGCGAATGGGCCGAAATGAGCCAGGAACGCATCAACCAGTTCGCCGAAGCGACCGGTGATCACCAGTTCATCCACGTCAACGAAGAGATGGCCAAGATGACCCCGTTCGGCGGGACCATCGCGCACGGCTTCCTGACCTTGTCGATGATCCCCTATCTCGGCGCCCAAGGCGGCGCCCCGCGGATCGACGGCGTGAAGATGGGCGTGAACTACGGCGGCAACAAGACGCGCTTCATCGCCCCCGTCCGCGCCGGCAAGCGCATCCGCGGCGTCTGGAAGCTGACCGAAATGGTCGAAAAGCGCCCCGGCCAGTGGCAGCAGACCTGCGAGATCACCATTGAGATCGAAGGCGAGGAAAAGCCCGCCCTGATCTGCGAGTGGATCACGCAGTACTTCGTGTAGCAGCCCGTGCGAGTCCCCGCGAAGGCGGGGACCTCCCACCAGCTTGCACCACGCCGATTGAGGCCCCCGCCTTCGCGGGAGCGCACACCCCCGAATAAAGGATACCCCCAACATGGCACGTGACGCCGTCATCGTCTCCACCGCCCGCACGCCGATTGGCCGTGCTTACAAGGGCGCCTTCAACGCCACCCCCGGCGCCACATTGGGCGCGCTCAGCCTTGCTCCCGCGATTGAACGCGCCGGGATCGAAGCGGGCGCGATTGACGATGTGGTGTGGGGCGCCGTCCTTACCCAGGGCACGCAGGCTGGCAACATCGCCCGCCAGGTCGCCCTGCGCGCCGGTTGCCCGGTCAGCGTCAGCGGCCAGACCATTGACCGCCAGTGCTCATCCGGCCTGATGGCTATTTCGACCGCGGCAAAGCAGATCATTGTCGACAACATGGATATCGTCGTCGGCGGCGGTCAGGACTCCATCTCGATGGTGCAGACCCCGGAAATGCGCGTCGCGATGGATAAGTCGCTGCTCGCGATGCACGGCAATGTCTACATGCCGATGCTGCAAACCGCCGAGACGGTGGCCAAGCGTTACAACATCAGCCGGGATGCGCAGGACGAATACGCCTACCAGTCGCAGATGCGCACCGCTGCCGCGCAGGCCGCTGGCAAGTTCGACGCCGAAATCGTCCCCGTCACCACCACCATGAACGTGATGGACAAGGAGACGAAGGAAGTCTCGCAGCGCGAATTCACGCTGACCAAGGACGAAGGCAACCGCCCCGAAACCACGCTCGAAGGCCTGCAAAGCCTCCAGCCGGTGATGGGTCCGGGCATGTGCATCACTGCCGGCAACGCCTCACAGCTGTCGGACGGCTCGTCGGCATCCGTGCTGATGGAAGCCAAGCTCGCCGAACAGAAGGGCCTCCAGCCGCTCGGCCGCTATGTCGGCATGGCGGTCGCGGGCACCGAGCCTGACGAGATGGGCATCGGCCCGGTCTTCGCGATCCCGAAGCTGCTCAAGCAGACCGGCCTGAAGATGGACGATATCGGGTTGTGGGAGCTGAACGAAGCCTTCGCGGTGCAGGTGCTCTATTGCCGCGACACGCTCGGCATCGATAATGACATCCTCAACGTCAACGGCGGCTCGATCTCGATCGGCCACCCCTACGGCATGACCGGCGCACGCTGCACCGGCCACGCGCTGATCGAAGGCAAGCGTCGCGGCGCCAAGTATGTCGTTGTCACGATGTGCGTTGGTGGCGGCATGGGGGCAGCTGGTCTCTTCGAAGTCTACTGATCCGGAACAATTCTCCGCGTCGGCACTAGGGCTCCCTGCACAATAGCAAGGGGAGTACCATGGCGACCGACGCGGAGATCCGGACCAAGTTCTGGAAAGCCCTCAAAAGCGACAGGACGATGTTCCTCGGCATGGCCGAGGGTGAGGACGGGCATGCGCGGCCGATGACGGCCCAGCTCGAAGACGCGCTTTACGATAGCGGCGAATATCGCGGGCCGGTGTGGTTCTTCACCTCGACCGACAATGCGCTCTATCAGATGATCCAGCAGGCCGAACTGGCGAACACATACCCCCGCGCGATGGCGCATTTCGCTTCAAAGGGCCACGATCTGTGGGCGAGCGTTCAGGGCACACTGACGACCACCCGCGACCGCGCAACCATCGACCGGCTGTGGAACCGCTTCGTTGCCGCATGGTACGAAGGCAAGGACGATCCCAAGATCGCGCTGATCCGGCTCGACGCCGACAAGGCCGAAATCTGGATCGACGCATCCTCGCTGGTGGCGGGGATCAAGATGCTGATCGGGATTGATCCGAAGCAGGATTACGAGGGCAAGGTCACCGAAGTGCGGCTGTAAGCTCAGGTCGCCAATTAACGATAAGGGGCGCGGAAGGTCGCTTCTGCGCCCTTTGACTTGTTACACTAGCAAGTAGCAGGATTTGGGCAATTCGCGCGGGAGACCTGATGACGGCAAGTGGGTGGTTTGCTGAATGGCAGCTTTTGATGTTGAGACCGCGCTGAGCTGACGCTTTGGACTTCGAGGAATTCGCCCTCCCCGGATGACGATCGCCAAAGCTTCGGCGAAGTCTGCGCAATCGCAACGGAGACCATCAGGTTTCAAGAGCTACATTCGGCCGCCCCGACCCCGCTGCCAATCAACGGGCCGCGATGGCCCCGGCAAAGGCATTCGACCCTTCAAGGAGCAATTGGGCCATCCCCTCGGCCCACTGCGCTGGTTCGACAACGAAGGAATGGCTCGAAGCCGAATAGGTGCTTTCAAGATCCTCGATCGGATCCGAGCGGCGCTTTATGACACGCCCGAAACCGCCCGCGACCGCAATCGGGCTTTCGAGAACGATGCGGCCATCTTTTCCGTTGTCGCCATAGAATTGGACGCTGGTCAGCTCGACCTTGTTGACGATACCGGCCAATGCCAGACTGGCTTCAGCCTTGATCGACCGTCGGTAGGAGCCATCGTATTTGGCGAAATCGGCAAAGTCGACGATGAGGATCGGATTGATCACCGCCACGGCGTTATCCTTGGCGTAGTCCTTTGTGATCTTTTCGAAATGCAAAGCTGCGGGCATCATGCTCGCCATTTTGAAGCCGCCAAGCGGGCCGCTGAACATCGCGGTGAGTGGTGGATGTTCCCGGTTGAACACCGGGCCGCCAAGTGCTGAGGGCGAGAACAGGAATGCATTGCCCGATCCGCCGTTCCGACCGAGGTCGAGCTTGAGGTTGTAACCGTTATCGAGAGGGCGCAGGCCCCCGCCTCCATTCAGCAGCGCCGCAAGTGCCGCACGGTCGAGCACAGTGATCCCGGCTTCCTTCAGCTGAAGCACGAAAACTTCGTAAGCAATGTCAGTGACCTTGGCGAGCTGGGCTCTGCTCAACCCCGAAAGGCCCACTTCCATTTCGCGAACGCCGCCCTCGAAGGTGGCCATTCGGTCTTCCTTGCGGTGGTAGAAGGCAACAGTAAAACTGCCGATGACGACCTCGTTTCCGATCGTGCCCTTGCCCGCGTATTTCAACTGATCGTTAGCCTGCGCGGTGACGCTTACTGCGAGCGCAAGAATTGCACTCAGCACCAATAAAAAACGGATCATGTTTCCCCCAATCGTCTCTTTCAATTGGCGATTCATGCCGACGTTTGCACTGCCTTACAAGGCATCATGCAACAAACTTGCAAACCGCCCTGCACGATGCAGTTACTATTAGTTCAAGGCTTCACTTATGCGGCGTTGAACGCCTACTGCGTGCGTTCCTAGTCCACCGCCCCGCGACCGCAATTGTCGCGACGCTTATTTACCAGTGGATGTCCGCTTCGGGGTCGGAACGAGAATTTCCGGTTCTGACGAATACGTGGGTGCAGCCGCCATTACGCTTTTGCGATCAAGCTCGCGCGTCACTCATTAGCGGGGCTGGTTAGGAAGCAGTCTTGGCCCTCTCCCCTTGCGGGAGAGGGTTGGGAGAGGGGACCGGAGCAAAGCTCCGGCCCTGCCCCTCTCAACTGTGACTAGGCAGCAAGCTGCCAAGTCTTCGTATCTCTCCCACAAGGGGAGAGATACGCATGGCTATGAAGGGGGTCGTTTCCCCGAAAATTTCAGCGCAGCGACACCACGTTATCGGTCGCCTCGCGCTTGCGGGTGCCGTTGAACAGGCTCATCATCGGCTCGTCCTGCACTGTCACGACCTGGGCATTGCCATAGCCGTTAAAGCCGGTCTTCATCGCCGCGCCGTAAGCCCCGAGCATCCCGATCTCGATATAGTCGCCCGCCTGAATGTCAGCCGGGAGCCGGAACGGGCCCTTCATGTAATCGGCGTCGTCACAGGTCGGGCCGTAGAAGGCGAAGTCTTCTTCGTCCTCGATCAGATCGTCCTCAAGCGCCTTCACCGGGAAGCGCCATGCGACGTGAGCGGCATCGTAGAGCGCGCCGTAAGCGCCATCGTTGATGTAAAGCTCTTCGCCGCGGCGCTTATTCACCTGTACGATCATCGAGGAATACTCGGCCGACAATGCGCGGCCGGGCTCGCACCACAGCTCGGCGTTGTAGGCAATCGGCAGGCTTTCGAAGTGCTTGGCGATGATCGCGAAGTAATCTTCCATCGGCGGCGGTTCGAGGCCGGGATAGGCGCTCGGGAAGCCCCCGCCGACGTCGATCATGTCGATCACCACCGACGCCTCGGCGATGGCTGCACGGGTACGGTCCAGCGCCTGCACGAAGGCAAACGGCGTCATCGCTTGGCTGCCGACATGGAAGCACACACCCAGCCAGTCGCAATGCTGGCGGGCTTCGCGCAGCAGCGCGGGCGCTTCGATCAGATCGCAGCCGAACTTCGACGCGAGGCTCAGCTCCGAATATTCGGACGACACGCGCAGCCGGACGCACAGGCGCAGATCGCGCGGCGCCTCGCCCGTGTCGCGGTTGCGGCAGGCGTCGATGATCTTCTCCAGCTCTTCGAGCGAGTCGAGGCTGAAGGTGCGCACACCGTGGTCGAAATAGGCTTCGGTAATCGCCGCCGGGGTCTTCACCGGGTGCATGAAGCACAGCACCGCGCTGGGCAGGATGCCGCGCACCAATCGCACTTCGGTGATCGAGGCGACGTCGAAGTGGGTCACCCCGGCATCCCACAGCACGCTGATCAGATCAGGCGCAGGGTTAGCCTTGACCGCATAGAGCACCTTACCCGGAAACTTCTCGACGAAGTAACGAGCGGCGCGCCGCGCGGCGTGCGGGCGGTTGAGGATGACGGGTTCGTCCGGACGAAGGTCGCGGACTACAGCCAGTGCGTCGGGATAAATGTGCAACTCAAGGGACCCCCAAAACGGTTTTTGAAAACCATAAAACGACAAGCTGCCTTGCGGTTTGGAAGTCCCCTTGGGGCAGCGGAAGGGCGCAATTAGGGCTTGGGGGGGATAATGCAAACGAAAAATGCACCCCGGCGGGGTGAAATGTTTCTTTTCGAAGACACCCCACCCAGCACGACCGGAATGTGACGGAAATCCGCCTTTTTTTCGTGTCAGAACCCGATTTTGGGAACCTTATCGACCGTCCCTTGTTCGCTCGCGTCCAGTCGGTGGAAATCGGCTTCGGCGAAACCGAGGCTGCTCGCAAACAGCACCGCCGGGAAGGATTCGCGCGCGCCGTTGAAACGCGCCACCGCCGCATTGAGCGCGCGGCGCGCGGCGGCCAGCTTGTCCTCGACATCGGCGAGTTCGCTCTGGAGTGACTGGAAGTTCGCGCTGGCCTTCAGATCGGGATAGGCCTCCCCCAGCGCCAACAGATTGTCGAGCGCACCGCGCAATTGCTGCTCGCTCCCCGAATCCGGAGCGCCCGACGCCGCGGCATTGCGCGCTGCAATCACCGCTTCCAGCGTCGCCGATTCGTGTCCGGCATAGCCCTTCACCGTCTCGACAAGATTGGGAATCAGATCGTGGCGCTGACGCAGCTGCGCGTCGATATCGGCGACGCCCTGGCGCACGCTTTGCCGTAAGCCCACGAGATTGTTGTAGATGCCGATGACCATCAACAACCCCACAACAACCACGCCAATCGCCACCAAGCCGATCAAATTCATTGTCATCCCCTTTACCAGATGGCCCCATTTGTGCTGACACAGGTTAAAGAATCGCGCGGGAGAGGCAATGCGCAACGGGATCGACGGCCTGATGCAGAGCGGGCTGGAACAATGGCTCGCCGGACAGGCGGACATGCGCGAGGGCGCAAAGAAGCAGGCAGCCTCGCGCTGGACGTGGGGCGCAGCGATTGCCTTGCCGGTGCTTGCATTCCTGTGGTTCGGCCCTGCTATCGACGTCGAGCTTCGACTATTCGCCACGCTTGGCGCCGCCGCGCTGATCGCGTGGTGGGGTTACCGCCCGATCGACGCCGCCAAGCAGGCGATCAAGATCGGGATCAATTCGGCCATCGCCGCCAGCTTTGGCGTTGCCTATTCCCATGAGGTCGAACCGGGGGCCGAGTTCGAAGCTGGGCGGACCTATGGTCTGGTGCCTGGCTATGACCGGTCAAGCTTTGAAGATCGCTGGTACGGCACCCTTCAGGGCCATGACTTTAACCTCTATGAAACCCACCTCGAAGAGCAGCGCGGATCGGGCAAGAACCGGCGCTGGGTGACGGTGTTTCGCGGTCCGGTGATCCATATGGGGTTCGGCCGCAGCTTCCATTCCACCACCCTGCTCGAACGCGCCGGCAAGCACCGCAAGTGGCTGGGACTGGGCGGGGCGAGCGATCATGTCAGCTTTGATGGCCACCGGCTGGACCGGGTCGATCAGGTGCACCCGGCGTTTGGTGAGACTTTCGCGCTCTACAGCGACGATCAGGTCGAGGCTCGGGTGCTGGTGCACCCGACCTATATCGAGCACCTGCTGCGGCTCGAAAGCGCGTTTGAGGCGCAGGAACTGCGCGCGCTGTTCACCAAGGGCGAGGTGATCATCGCGGTCGAGGCGGACAACATGTTCGAAAGCGGGGCGATGGACGCCAGCGCCGACCGCGCCAATGCCGAACGCGCCCAGCGCCAATTCAGCGCAATTGCGGGACTCGCACTGGCCATCAACCAGAACGAACGCGGGCGGGTAATCGAGGGCGACCTTCCGCCCGCGAGCGACTTTAGCTGAGCCGGTCGCGGAAATCGGCGTAATCGAACCGCTTGATGCAATCGAGCGCGTCGGTTTCGGAATCCCACATCCAGATCGATGGCAGGGCGACACCGTTGAAGGTGTTGGTCTTGACCATCGAATAATGCGCCTGATCGAGAAACGCGAAGCGCGCGCCCGGTTCGGCGGGCACCGGCAGGATGTAATCGCCGATCACGTCGCCTGCGAGGCATGACGGGCCGCCCAGCCGGATCGGGATCATCTCCTCATCCGCGATTTCGCCGAGCATCGCCGGACGGTACGGCGCTTCCAGCACATCGGGCATGTGGCAGGTAGCGCTGATATCGGTGATGCCGACCGGCACCTCGTTGAACATCGTATCGAGCAGCGTGCCGACCAGAATGCCCGCATCGAGTGCAACCGCCTCACCCGGTTCGAGGATGATCTGGCAGCCGGTATCCTCAGCCGCGTCCTTGAGGAATTCGACCAGCTCCTCGCGCTGGTAATCGGCGCGGGTGATGTGGTGGCCGCCGCCCATGTTGATCCACTTCAATTGCCCGAAGAAGGGTTCGATCACATCGAACACCCGGTCCCAGGTGGCCTTCAGCGGTTCGAAATCCTGTTCGCACAGATTGTGGAAGTGGATGCCCTCCACGCCCTCCATGTGCTCCTCGGTCAGCTGGTCGAGCGGGAACCCGAGGCGCGATCCGGGGGCGGAGGGGTCGTACTTGGCGACCTCGCCGGTGGGCACCTGCGGATTGATGCGCAGGCCGACGCTGACCTTGGCGCCGTTCGCCGCCGCATGATCGAGGATCAGCCGCGCCCGTTCGTGCTGGAACGGCGAGTTGAAGATCACGTGATCGGAGAGGCGGCAGATTTCCTCCAGCTCTTCCGGCTTGAAGGCGGCGGAATAGGTCGCGATCTCGCCATCGTAGAATTCGGATGCGAGGCGTGCTTCCCACAGGCCGGAGGTGGAAACGCCGTCGAGATACTCCCCGATGATCGGTGCGGCCGACCACATCGAGAATGCCTTGAGCGCCGCGAACACCTTGATGTCAGCACCATCCGCCGCCGCAGCATCACGCACCTCGGCCAGCACACGGCAATTGGCGCGCAGCTTGGCCGCGTCCACGACGAAGGCGGGGCTATCGACACGCGACAGATCGAAATGGGCGAAAGCGCCCGGATCACCGGCTTTGGTTTGCATCAGCCGAGCGGGCTCTTGAAGATCATAAATGCACCTCCTGCAATGAGTGCGAAACCGGCGAGTTGGCTGGGCCCCGGCGTCTGCCCGAACAGCGCCCAAGCCACCAGCACGAAGCCGCCGAGAGATAGGACCTCCTGAATGGTCTTCAACTCGGCCAGCGAATAGGACTGAATGCCGATGCGGTTGGCGGGCACCGCAAGGCAGTATTCCAAGAGCGCAATCCCCCAAGCCAAACCGATCGCCGCCAGCAGGCCCCATGAAGGGTGCTTCAAGTGCCAGTACCATGCGACATTCATGACAACGGCCGAAGCGGCGAGCAGCACGATGGGAAGGATTGCGGGGGTAGTCATGTGAAGGGGTTTCTCGCAGAGATCGCAGAGGAGCAGAGGGCGCAGAGGATTTCAGTCGGGGCGATAATTGTTGACCACCCGCTTTATGCCTTCTTTCATCGTCGATGCGGAGAAGTTCATGAGCAGCCCTACGGGCTGTTTGGTCAACCTGAGATACGTGGTTAGTTGCCGCGAGTGAAGCGCGGTCAGCGTTTCAACCGATTTGACTTCTACAATCAGCTGCCGTTCGACGAGAATGTCAATCTTGAACGCCGCGCCAAAGGCGTGGCCATCAAACTCAATCGGAACTGGCACCTGACGTACGGCCACCAAGCCCCGCGCGTTCAAACGCCCCGCCAACACTGTCTCGTAAACGGTTTCAAACAATCCTGGCCCAAGCTCTCGGTGAATGCCGATTGCCTCTTCGATTACGACAGAGGTGATGTCATTGATATTCATGCATTACCTCTGCGTTCTCTGCTCCTCTGCGCCCTCTGCGTGAACCCAAAACCCTCAGAAAGCCACCGGGCCATCCATCTCCTCGACTGTCCACGGCAGGCCATGCGCGTTCAGCATCTCCATGAACGGATCGGGATCGAGCTGTTCGATGTTAAACACGCCCTCCCCGCGCCAGTCACCGCGCACCATCATCGCCGCGCCGATCATGGCAGGCACGCCGGTGGTGTAGCTGACCGCCTGATTGCCGGTTTCTTCATAAGCCGCCTCATGCGAGCAGATGTTCTTGATGTAGAACGTCTTCTCCCCCGAGCCATCGAGCGCTTCGCCGGTCGCGATCACGCCGATATTGGTGTTGCCCTTGGTCGTTTCGCCCAGCGTTTCAGGCTTGGGCAGCACGGCGGCGAGGAATTGCAGCGGGATGATGTCCTTGCCCTGATATCGGACCGGCTCAATGCTCGTCATCCCGACGTTCTGGAGCACGGTCAGGTGCGTGATGTACTGATCGCCAAAGGTCATCCAGAAGCGCGCACGCTCCAGTTCGGGGACAAACTTGGCGAGGCTTTCCAGCTCCTCGTGATACATCAGATACATGTTCTTCTGGCCCACGGCTTCGAAGTCGAAGGCGACCTTGTTCGACATTGCCGGGGTTTCCACCCACTCCCCGTTTTCCCAATGACGCGCAGGCGCGGTCACTTCGCGGATGTTGATTTCCGGGTTGAAGTTGGTCGCGAAATGCTGGCCGTGATCGCCGCCGTTGCAGTCGAGGATGTCGAGCTGGCGGATGGTCTTCAATTTGTGCTTCTTGAGCCACATCGTGAACACGCTGGTCACGCCGGGGTCGAAGCCGCTGCCGAGCAGCGCCATCAGGCCCGCATCCTTGTAACGGTCCTGATAGGCCCACTGCCAGTGATACTCGAACTTGGCCTCGTCCTTGGGCTCGTAGTTTGCGGTGTCGAGGTAATCGACGCCCGCTTCGAGGCAAGCGTCCATGATTGGCAGGTCCTGATAGGGCAGCGCGAGGTTCACGACGAGGCCCGCACCGGTCTTGCGGATCAGGTTGACCATCGCCGGAACTTCCTCGGCGTCGATCTCATAGGTCGCGATATCGCGCCCGCAACGCTCTTTCACGCTGGCGGCAATCGCGTCGCATTTCGATTTGGTGCGGCTGGCGAGGTGGATTTCGGGGAAGATGTCCGGATTGAACGCCATCTTGTGGACGCAGACCGAGCTGACCCCGCCCGCGCCGATAACAAGGACGGTGCTGGATTTTGCTGCCGACATTTTGGGAACCTTTCGTGATGCGAATCTTGCGCGCGCCCTACCCCAACGCAGCCGGGGGGACAAATGATCCGCATTTCCTACAGAGATATGATGGGGCAGACTGACCGGATGATGACACCCCGCCCCAGCCTTGGCCTGCTTCCCGGTGCGACAGGGGCTTTGCGCGGGGCGCGTTTTTCTGCTTCTGGGCTGTGTCTCATGTGTCTCCAACAGACAGGAACCGGCCCGCGTGACTGAGCGAATCCCTACCCCTGACGGCGTGTTGGCAGCAGCCGATGCGGTCGCTGCGATCCTGCCGCCCACCCCGCTGTTGCCGGTGGAGATCGGCGGCGTGCAGGCGTGGGTCAAAGCCGAGGTGCTGCAACCCATTGGCGCTTTCAAGATCAGGGGCGCATGGTGGCGGTTGGTGAGCCTGTCGCCGGAAGAACGCACTGCAGGTGTGGTCGCGGTGTCATCGGGCAATCATGCGCAAGGTGTGGCCTGGGCGGCGCGGCGGCTCGGGATGAGCGCGACCATCGTGATGCCGCATGATGCGCCTGAGGTGAAGCTGGCGAACACCAAGGCGCTTGGCGCGGAGGTGGTGCTGTATCAACGCCCCGGAGAAGACCGCGATGCAGTGGCGGCGCGCCTGATCGAACAGCGCGGCGGAACGCTGGTTCATGCCTTCGGCGATCCGTGGGTAATTGAGGGTCAAGGCAGCGCCGCGATCGAGATCGCCGCTCAACTGGGCCGTGCGCCTTCGCGGATCGTTGCCTGCTGCGGCGGCGGAGGCCTTGCGGCAGGGCTGACGCTCGGCGCGCCTGACAGTGCGATCCATCCGGTCGAGCCGGTGGGGTGGGACATGGTCGGACAGTCGCTCGCCGCCCGAGCCATCGTCCCCGCCGCGCCCGATGCCCCCAAGACGATCTGCGACGCGCTTCAACCGCTTGCAACCAAGCCCATCAACCTCGCCGTGTTGCAGGGCCGCGCCGAACCGGGCGTGGCCGTCACCGACGCCGAAGTGCGGGCGGCGCAGCGCTTCGCCTTCGCCAATCTCAGGCTGGTGGTCGAACCGGGCGGCGCAGCGGCGCTGGCGGCGGCACTGGCAGGCAAGGTGCCGGTGGATGCGGACACGGTGATCATGCTCACCGGCGGCAATGCCGATCCGGCGGCCTATGCGGCAATGCTGACCGGCACCCACTAGCCTGTGGATAGCGTCACATTGCCGACACTCTAGTGCCATAGGGCCACCACCTGACGTTACGTAAGGACACCCCCTCCCCATGGCGACACAGGCAAAGCGGATCATTGAGGATGCAGTGATCCGCAAAGATGCAAAGGTCGTCGACAAGCTGCTCGACAAGGCGTTTGCGCTGGCGTTCAAGGGGTTGGTCTATGCCCAGATCTGGGAAGACCCGGTGGTCGACATGGAGGGCCTCGCCATCCAGCCGGGCAGCCGCATCATGTGCATCGCCAGTGGTAGCTGCAACGCGCTGTCCTATCTGACGGCAGGGCCGGAAAGCGTCACGGCAGTCGATCTCAACCACGCGCACGTTGCGCTCGGGCGGCTCAAGATTGCAGCGATCAAGCACCTGCCCAATTACGAACGGTTCCACCGCTTCTTCGCGCATGCCGATCACAAGGAAAATGCCGAGGTCTACAAAACCATGATCGCGCCGCACCTCGATCTGGTCAGCCGCGCCTATTGGGAACAGCGCGACATTCGCGGGCGGCGGCGCATTTCCTACTTCACGCGCGGGATCTACCGGAAGGGCTTGCTCGGCAACTTCATCGGTGTGGCGCACGTCTTTGCCAAGCTGTACAAGATCGATCTCAGCAAGGTGCTCGAAGCCCAGACGCTGGAAGAACAGCGCGAGGTGTTCGAGCGCGAGCTGGCTCCGGTGTTCGAGAAGAAGTTCATCCGCTGGCTGACCGATCAACCCGCCTCCCTGTTCGGGCTCGGCATTCCGCCCGCACAATTCGAGCATCTGGCGGGCGATGAACGCATGGCCGAAGTGCTGCGCCGCCGTCTCGAAAAGCTCGCCTGCGATTTCGCGGTGAAGGACAACTATTTCGCGTGGCAGGCGTTCGGACGGGGCTACAGCCGCGGGGCCGATGCGCCGCTGCCACCCTATCTGCAACGCGCCAATTGGGATGTGATGCAGGACCGGATCGACCGCCTCGAAGTGACCCGCGCCAATATGGTCGATTGGATCGGCGGGCGCGAGGAAGCGAGCATGGATCGGTTCGTGCTGCTCGACGCGCAGGACTGGATGAACAACGCGCAGCTTGATGACCTATGGGGCAAGATCACCCGCGCCAGCCGCCCCGGCGCGCGGGTCTTGTTCCGCACCGCAGCTGAGCCGAGCCTGCTGCCGGGACGTCTGGATGACGCGATCCTGTCGAAATGGCGCTATCTGGAGGACACCTCCGCCGATCTGACCCGCCGCGATCGTTCGTCGATCTATGGCGGCGTGCATGTGTACGAGTTGGCGTGATGGCGAGCGCGGGATCGTCTCACGCGGCGCTGATGGACGAGGTCTATCGGGGACAACGACACATCTATGACCTGACGCGCAAGTACTACCTGTTCGGGCGCGATACGCTGATTGCGAGGCTGGATGCGCGGCCCGGGATGCGGGTGCTCGAAGTTGCCTGCGGGACGGGGCGCAATCTGGCGAAGGTCGGCAAGGCGTGGCCGGGCGTGCGCTTGTTCGGGCTCGATATCTCTGCCGAAATGCTGAAAAGCGCCCGCGCCGCGCTGGGGACCGAGGCGCGGCTGGGCGAAGGCGATGCTTGTTCGTTCGATCCGCAGGTCCTGGTGGGAGAACCGGCGTTTGAACGGATCGTGCTGTCCTACTCGCTGTCGATGATCCCCGACTGGGAAGGCGCGCTGGATCACGCGGCGGGCCAGCTGGCGGATGAGGGCGAGCTGCACGTCGTCGACTTCGGAGACCTGCAGGGTCTGCCAAGACTCCTCCAGACTCTGCTAAGGGCATGGCTCGCCAAGTTTCACGTGGAACCGCGCACCGCCTTGCCCGCCGTCGCGGCCCGCATTGCCCATGCCCGAGGGCTTCGGCTGGAAACCTGGCGCGGCCCGCTCGGATATTGTCAGCTGCATGTGCTGAGCGCCTGATAGGGGTTCGAATCGCTGGAAAACTCTGGGGTTCGCCCTTGCCTGATGCTGCCGCCTCCCTAATCCCTTGCGGGTGAGCGCACATATCGACATCGGCCAGGATCCCGGGCGGCAAAAGGTCACGATTGACCTTGAGGAACTGCTCGCCACGCGTCTGCTGGTGCAAGGCAATTCGGGCTCGGGCAAGTCGCACCTGCTGCGCCGCTTGCTGGAGGAATGCGCCGGGCAGGTCCAACAGGTGGTGATCGATCCTGAAGGCGATTTCGTCACGCTGGCGGATGCGTTCGGCCATGTGGTGATCGACGGCGCGGCCTATTCCCCGCGCGAGATTGAGGCCCTGGCTGGACGGGTACGGCAGCATCGGGCCTCGGTCGTGCTGACGCTCGACGATCTTGAGGTGGAACAGCAGATCCGCTGCGCCGCACTGTTCCTGACCGCGCTGTTCGATGCCCCGCGCGAACATTGGTACCCGGCGCTGGTGGTGGTCGACGAAGCGCAGATGTTTGCCCCGGCCGCCGCGGGCGAAATGAGCGATGACACCCGGCGGTTGACGCTGTCTGCCATGACCAACCTGATGTGCCGCGGCCGCAAGCGCGGGTTGGCCGGGATTGTCGCAACCCAGCGGCTTGCGAAGCTGGCAAAAAACGTCGCGGCAGAGGCCTCCAACTTCCTGATGGGCCGCACCTTTCTGGATATCGACATGCAGCGCGCCGCCGACCTGCTCGGAATGGATCGGCGGCAGGCCGAGCGGATACGCGATTTGCAGCGCGGGCAGTTCCTTGGGCTTGGCCCGGCAATCAGCCGCCGTCCGGTGGCCGTCAATGTCGGCCCGGTCCGCACCGGCGGCCGCAGTGGTGGTGGCGGCCTGCTGCCGCTGCCGGAAGCGGATGGCGACGCCATGGAGGCGCTGCTGACCGATCGGTTGGCCGAAGCGGCCAGCGACACGAGCATTCGCCGTCCGCCGCCAGCCCCGCGCCCAGCGGTCGATCTCGAACAAGCCCTGCGCGCCGTGCCGCCCTTGCCAGTCGCGCCCAAGCCGGGGTCGCAGGCTGACGTTGCTCCAGTGGCTCCGAAGCCCGCCGCTCCGCCCGAGCCCGCCATGCCCGCAGCCCGCGCCGAGGATGTAGTGCGCGAACTCGCGCTCAGCGAAGGCGCGACCTTCCGCCCGGCAACCGCCCTATTCCGCGATTTCGCGATCCGGTGCCGCCAGCAGTGTATCGCTAGCGCGCAGATCGATCTCGCCCGCTTCCGCCGCATGTTCGCCTGCGAAATTGGCGGCTTCGGTCGTCTCGAAGGCGCAGTGCGCGGCCAAGTCGAGGCGATGATCGCAGGCGTCGATGACGATGTGCTAGCGCCTTACCTCGCCATGCTGGTCGCCGAGGTGCTGGGTGAGCCGATGCCGGATGAGGAAGAGCTCGCGCGGCTCTACGGCAGTTCCTCACCCAGCCGCATCCGCCGCTTGCTCGACCATCTCGAGCGCAACGGATTGATCGTGGTGCGCGAAGAATTCGGCGGAGAGCGTGTTATCACCGTCCCCGGCTTGCCTGACTGCAAAGGTACGACCAAAGCCGCCTGACCGCAGTCAGGCCGCACGGGTCAACCTGCGGCGGCTTCCCGGAAGGTGACCAGCCTGCGCTTATCCTCGTCCCACAAGGTCAGCAGCAACGGGCTGAGCGTTTCGGGCACTGTAAAGCGGTTGAGATCACGCAGCTGCGGATGGGCTTTCAGCACCTCTTGCAAGCGATAGAACGGGATGCGGCTCGCGAGGTGGTGGACATGGTGCACGCCGATATTGGCGGTGAACCAGCGCAGCGGCTGCGGCAAATCGAGATGCGAACTGCCGCGCAACGCCGCCTCGTGGAAGGTCCAATCCCCGCGCCGGTCCCAGTGTGCATCTTCAAACTGGTGCTGGATGTAGAACAGATAAACGCCGGTTGAAGCAGCGATCAGCAGCGCCGGGAGCACCACCAGCAGCGTCGTCCCCAAGCCGAAGGCGTAGATCAGGCCAGCGAGGACACCAGCCGTCGCCAGATTGGTCGCCATCGAGCTGACCCAGTAAATCGAGCCTTCCTTCATCAGGCCAATCGGCAAGCGATGACGGACCAGGAACAGATAGGCTGGACCCACCCCCAAGAGGATCAGCGGGTGGCGATATGCGCGGTACAAGAAGCGTTGCAGCGGGCTGAGCGCCTGAAACTCCTTCACCGTCAGCGTGTCGACATCGCCAAATCCGCGAGCGTCGAGATTGCCGGTGTTCGCGTGGTGAAGCGTGTGCGACCGGCGCCAGCAATCATAGGGCGTAAAGGTGAGCACGCCCAGCGCGCGGCCGATCCAGTCGTTGCCTGCGCGCTTGTTGAGGAAGGCGCCGTGCCCGCAATCATGCTGGATGATGAAAACCCGCAGTAACAGCAACCCCGCCACCGGTGCCAATGCCAGTGCCACGTAATAGCCGGCATCGATCGCGAACAGCATTCCGAGAATCACCGCGAGGAACGGAACCAGAGTGATTGCCAGCTCCCAGATGCTCCGCCCTGTATGTGGTTTGATGAAGGGCTTGAGCTGCGAAACCAGCTTTCGTGGTTCCAGCGAAACAGCGTCCGCAGCGGCCGCGGACAAAGGAGCGTGCATTAATTCTCTTCCCAAAACAGCAGAATTCCAGAACCTGATACAGGCATCTCTGCCAAACCACCAGCCTGCGCGACGATAGCCAATGCAATCATTTTAACGCATCACACAGCGCGAACGGGCGGCGGCTGCGCATGGTGCATCGGGAAGCATTGCGGGTACCTTAAGGCCAGGCCCACCATGCGCTTCCCAGACGTCAAAACCGAGACATGCGTCTGCCTGAGGCGGGTCAGTCGGTGACAACAACCGGGCTGACAGCGGCAACCGTGACGTTCTGACTGTTCATCTCCAGCGGCCCGAAGGCGGTCAGGAAAGCAACATCGCCAATATCGCGGCCCACCCCGATCAGGACGGTTTCACCCGCCGTGGCCATGTCGGTTGCATCGACCAGATGCCATTCCCCGTCGAGGAACACTTCGACCACGGCATGGAAATCGGGCGGGGTCACCCCGAGCGCGTAAACGCTGGCGATCCGGGCCGGGATGTCCGCCGCGCGGGCGAAGGTGATCATCAGATGCGCGTAATCGCGGCAGATGCCCTCGCGGCCGTGGAAGGTGTCGATCGCTGTCGTATCCGAATTGCTGGAGCCCGGCACATAGGACAAGTGCCCGGCAATCCAGTCCCGCATCGCTGCAATCTTGGCGCCGCCTTCCAGCGCGCCGAACTCGGTTTGCACCAGATCGACGAACTGGTTGGACGGGCAGTAGCGTGAGGGAAACAGGTAAGGGACAGCCTCACCCGGCAAGAGGTGAAACGGGACCGCCGACAGAAGCGGATAATCGACGGGGCTCCGGTCGATTGTCACCGTGGCCTGATAGTCCACCAGCATCCGCCCCGCCGTGCGAAGCCAGATGCGCTCACCGATTTGATCCTGCGCTGGGACCCGGCCGAAATAGTCATGCGGCGTAACCGTGATGTGCGCTTGTTCGATCCGCTGCCCGGCGATTGCGGCAGCCTCCACTTGCAGCAGGACATCGCATGGTGCCTCGAACCAGTAATCCAGCTGCACGTTGATTTGGAGAGTCACGATCAGCGTTCCATTCGCAAAATGATCCCAGCGAGAGCCGCAGGGTATCCCGCAAGAACCTCGCCAGCCGGTGCATTGTTTCTGAAGTGGTAGAAAGAATCAGCACGCCGCGGATCGCGTCTTGCCCATGTGGGCTTGTAAGGCACCGCAAGCTTGCAGGCCAGCCTCCCTGCACTGCGCATCCCGGGGCTGGGAGACAAACTCCCTGCCTGCGGATATAGGCGCCGGCATGGCCCGGCTGATCCTGTTCAACAAGCCCTTTGGGGTGCTCTCGCAATTCACCGATCGCGGGTCGGAGACGGTGCGTGCGACCCTTTCGGACTTCATCACAGTGCCGGGGGTCTATCCCGCCGGACGGCTCGACCGCGATAGCGAGGGGCTGCTGCTGTTGTGCGATGATGGCCGGTTGCAGGCCCGGATTGCCGACCCGCGATTCAAGCTGCCCAAGACGTATCTGGTACAGGTCGAAGGCGAACCACAGGACGAAGCCTTGGCGCTTTTGCGCAAGGGCGTCCGCCTCAGAGATGGCATGACCTTGCCAGCAGAAATCGAGCGGATCGATCCGCCCGAGTTATGGCCGCGTAATCCGCCCATTCGCGAGCGAAAGTCGATCCCGGATAGCTGGCTGAAGCTCACGATCCGCGAGGGGCGCAACCGCCAGGTGCGCCGCATGACGGCGGCAGTGGGTCTGCCGACCTTGCGGCTGGTGCGCTGGTCAATCGGTGACTGGACCGTCGCCGGAATTGCCCCCGGCGAATTCACTGAAATCATGGTCTAGTCAGCGGCGCGAGCGTTAGTCCTCGGCTTCGAAGGCGAGGCTGCCAGCGTTGACCAGCAGCGCGATCACCTCCAGCGTTGCGGGCGCGCTGTCCGGCGACACCGCAAGCTCAGTCTCGGCGCAGACCCGTTCGGCAAACCGAGCCGTATCGCCACTGCACGCCATGCAATGCCCGTCTGCGAACAGCAGAAGCGATGTGTCCGTCTCGCGGATCAGCGAGAACCGGCTGGCGGGATTGCGCACCAGCGTCATGCCGGCCGCAAGCCGCTGCTGAACTTCATCCGCGTCTTCAGCGTGTTCCGGACGCCAGTCGATCTCGGGGTTCTTGGGTGTGGTGTTGTATTGACCGAACCACCGGGCAAACCGGGTCTTGTCGAGCAGGGTCTCGGCGATCATGGCCTGTAACTGCGCAAGCGCCTCTGCACTGATTTCACCCGGATTGTCCTGCTGCAACAGGTGCGGATCGCCATAGCGATCACTGTCCGACAGATCGGGGATCATGTCGTCAGCCCAAGCCTCGATCAGTTCCGCACGCGATGGGGCGCGAAAGCCGATTGAATAGGTCATGCAATCGTCCCCGATTGCTACGCCGCGATGGGCTACGCGCGGCGGGACGTAAAGCATGTCGCCGGGTTCGAGAATCCATTCCTCGGTCGCCTGGAAATCTGCGAGCAGGCGCAACCCGTCATGCGCCAACAGCTCGGTATCGTCATCGCACAGCGCGCCAACTTCCCAGCGACGGCGGCCGAGGCCCTGCACCAGAAACACGTCATAGTGATCGAAATGCGCGCCCACCCCGCCGCCATCGACCGCATAGCTGACCATCACGTCATCGATGCGCCAATTGGGCACGAAGCGAAACGGATCAAGCAAGGCGGCAACGCTCGGCAGATGATGATCGACCGATTGCACCAGCAACGTCCACGGATCACGGCCCGCCTTGGCAAAGCGGCTCTCCGGCACGGGGCCGTGTTCCAGCTCCCACGCATGATCCCGGCGCGTGATGATGCGCGACTCGACCAGCGGCTCGCAGGCGAGGCCCGCCAACTCGTCAGGTTCGACCGGATTGGTCCAGCAGTCCCATGCCGAGCGGATCAGCAGCGGCTTTTGTTGCCAGTAATCTTTCAGGAAGGCGGTGACGTCGAAGTTGATAAGCTGCATTCACTTGCGGCTTTTGCGCGCAGCATAACGCGCATCGCGCGCCGCCTTCTGCTCGGCCTCGGTCTTCTTGGGAGCGTCGGCCTTCTCGCTTTTCCGAAGCGCTTCGGCGCGCTTCTCGTCGAGCTGACGCTGCTTTTCCTCGCGCAATTGACGAGCTTTTTCGCTCTTTTCAGCGGCAAGCGCTTCGCGCTTTGCGCGGCGTTCAAGCCGTTCGGCCAATTCGGCGGCGTCCGGCTGGGGCGCTGCCTTCATCTTTTCCAGAGCCTTGTCCTTCGCCCGGGAAGAGGCCGCAGCCCTGTCCTGAAAGCTCGGCTCTTTGAAACCTCTCATCGGTATTTTCTCCTGCCGGCATGCCAATTGCAGCACGGCCAAATAGAATGACTACGGGAAGACCCCGATAGTGGCGATGTCTTCGGCGCCTGATGGCAACCGGTCGTATCCGCGGCACAAGAACGCGCGGATCAAACGCTCACGGTTTGGCCCCTAGAGGATCATGGCCCGGATCAACAGGCCTGATCGGAGGTGACCATGCAATATTGCTCTATGCGTAAGAATTTATGGCGCAGTGCCAAGGGTGCGATGCCCGTCGCGCAACATCCGCAACCTTGTTGCAAGCCTGACGGAACGGCGCCACCGGTGCGCTCGGCTGCGTGTCTCTACACTTGCGCACCGGATGCCGACTTCGTAATCGGGCTGCGCGATGGATCTGAACGCATCACGGTGGTTTCGGCCTGTTCGGGCCATGGCTTCAAGCATTCCGCCGCCGTGGGTGAGCACGCCGTGCGGTTGATCACAAACGGCCCAGCCGCAGCTATCGCCGCCTTTGATCCGCGCCGCCTAGCCGGAAGCCAGCTGACATGAACGCCCCTGCCCCGATGATCGCCGCCCAGAACCCTGCACGCGCGGAACAGGTCGCGCTGCTCACCCAGATCGAGCAGCGGTTGCGCTGGCTGTCATCATGGACGGTGCACAATGCCAACAACCTGCGCGAAAAGCGCGATGGGCTGAAGGTCGGCGGGCATCAGGCGAGCTGCGCCTCGATCACGGCGGTGATGACCGCGCTCTATTTCCACGCGCTGCGCCCGCAGGACAAGGTGGCGGTGAAGCCCCATGCCGGGCCGGTGCTGCACGCAATCCACTACCTGCTGGACGAAGAGACCCGCGAAAAGCTGGAGCGGTTCCGCGGTCTCGGGGGCGTGCAATCCTATCCCAGCCGCACCAAGGACACGATCCCGGTGGACTTCTCGACCGGCTCGGTTGGCCTCGGCGTGGCGGTCACCGCGTTCAGCAGTCTGGTGCAGGATTATCTCGTCGCACACGGCAAGTTGGCTGAGGCCGACACCGGGCGGATGATCGCGCTGATGGGCGATGCCGAACTCGACGAAGGCAACATCTACGAATGCCTGATCGAGGGCTACAAGCACGATCTGCGCAACTGCTGGTGGATCGTCGATTACAACCGCCAGAGCCTCGACGCGACCACCGCCGACCGGATGTTCCGCCGCTTCGACGACATCTTCGAAACCTGCGGCTGGCGGGTGGTGACATTGAAGCATGGGCGGCTCCAGCGCGAGGCGTTCAAGCGTCCCGGCGGGCAGGCGCTGGAAGACTGGATCGAGAACTGCCCCAATGCCGATTTCGCGGTGCTGACCTATCTTGGCGGCGCAGCGTGGCGCGAGCGGCTGATGCGCGATCTGGGCGATGCCCATGGCGTGGCCGAACTGCTCGCCGCGCACGATGATGCGCAGCTCGCCCGGCTGATGACCAACCTTGGCGGACATTGCATCGAGACGCTGATCGACGCTTTCGACAATGTGACCGACGACCGCCCGACGCTGTTCATCGCTTACACGGTCAAGGGTTACGGCCTGCCGCTGGCGGGCCACAAGGATAACCACTCGGGCATGATGAATACGACGCAGATCGAAGGTCTGCGCGCCGGACTCGGGATCGAACCGGGCCAGGAGTGGGACAAGTGGGCGGGTCTCGGCGACAATCTCGCTGCGCGGCTCGAAGCGCTGGTCAAGGATAGCCCGATTGCCCGCAAGGTGGCGGAACACCGCGCGCCCGCAGTGCCCGTGCCAGCACGCCTGCCGGTGCCTGAAGGCCCAGTGCAATCGACGCAAGCCGCCTTCGGGCGGGTGCTGTTCGATCTCGCGAAGTCGGACGAGGCGCTGGCTGACCGCCTTGTCACCACCGCGCCCGATGTGACGCAGACCACCAACCTTGGCGCCTTCGTCAACCAGCGCGGGCTGTTCCGGCGGCAAGAACTGGCCGACGTGTTCCAGAAGGCCCGCATCCCATCGGCCCAGAAATGGACTGCGACCACAGCTGGCCAGCATATCGAACTGGGCATTGCCGAGAACAACTTCTTCCTCCTACTCGCCTCGTTGGGCCTCGCCGCACCGCACTTCGGCACCCGTCTGCTGCCAGTGGGGACGGTGTACGATCCCTTCATCGCCCGCGGATTGGATGCGCTCAATTACGGCTGCTATCAGGATGCGCGCTTCCTGCTGGTGGGCACGCCTTCGGGCATCACGCTGGCGGGCGAAGGCGGCGCGCATCAGTCGATCAACACCCCGCTGATCGGAATGGGCCAGCCGGGGCTGGAAAGCTTCGAGCCTGCCTTTGCCGACGAGGTCGCGTTGCTGATGCGATGGGCTTTCGCGCACATGCAGGCCGAAGACGGCAGCTCGGTCTATCTGCGCCTGACTACCCGCCAGATCGAGCAGCAGGCGCGCGGCAGCGATGCGTGGGAAGCGGATGCGCTTGCCGGCGCGTACTGGCTGCGCGAACCGGCGCCCGGGACTACGGCCGCCATCGCCTATTGCGGCGCGGTCGCGCCCGAAGCGCTCAGCGCGTGGGAGGCGTTGCAGGACGATCTGCCCGGTCTGGGACTTCTGGCCGTGACCTCGCCCGACCGCTTGCACCGCGATTGGTCGGCAGCCCGTTCCGCGCGTTGGAACGGGAGCGCACGCACGCCGAGCCACATCGAGACGCTGCTCGGCCAGCTTGCCCCCGGCGCAGGCCTTGTCACCGTTCTCGACGGGTCACCCGCCGCGCTGTCATGGCTTGGCGGCGTATCCGGCCACAGGGTGAGCCCATTGGGCACCGACCGCTTCGGCCAGACCGGCGACCTGCCCGATCTCTACCGCACGTATCGCCTCGATGCCGAAGCGATCATTGATGCCATGGCCGAGCTGTTCCTCAATTGAGCGCAGAGCGTCCCTCCGCGCCGCTCGACGCCTATGAAAAGCGCATCCTGCGCCTGTTGCAGGAAGACGCCTCGCTCTCCAATGCCGAGATCGCCGAGAAGGTCGGCCTGTCCGCCTCGCCCTGCTGGCGGCGGATAGACCGGCTGGAGCGTGAAGGCTTCATCAAGCGCCGGGTGGCGCTACTCGATCGCCGCAAGGTCGGGCTGAACGCGCAAATTTTCGCACAGGTGAAACTGAACGCCCACGGCCGCGCCAATCTCGACGAATTCGCCGCCGCGATCCGCGATCTACCCGAAGTGCTCGAATGCTATGTGATGATGGGCTCGGTCGATTTCCTGCTGCGCATCGTCGCGCCCGATATCGAGGCCTATGAGAAACTGTTCTTCAACCGCCTGTCGCAATTGCCGGGCGTGCAGGAAGTGAACTCGACCGTGGCGTTGTCAGAGATCAAGTCAACCACGGCGCTGCCCCTCGACTAAAGGTCAACTTCGTCTTTCCGGATGACTTGACCGGATGTATCGAAAATTCCGCAAGAACTGACCGATAATTTATCAAAAATCGGCAATCTTGGGTGAGATTTTCCCCACCAGAACTGCACAATGGCCCCTGCCAATCAGGAGCCCTTTTACCATGCACCATCTTCACCAAAGCCCCGGCACCCCGCCCGAAGCGGTCCATGTCATGCGCGACCCCGCCACCGGGCTTGAAGGCGTGATCGTGCTCCACTCGACCCGTTTGGGCGCCGCAGCCGGGGGCTGCCGCTTGTGGCGCTATCCCGATGCCGCCGCCGCTGCGACCGATGCACTGCGGCTGGCAGAGGGCATGGCCTACAAGAACGCGCTTGCCGATCTGCCGCTGGGCGGCGGCAAGGCGGTGATCCGCTTGCCGCAGGGTGATTTTGACCGCGCTGCACTGTTCCGAGCTTTCGGGCGCGAGGTTGAGCGGCTTGAGGGCCGGTACCTCACCGCTGAGGATGTTGGCACCGGGGTGGCGGACATGGAATGGGTGCGCACCGAAACCGCCCATGTCGCGGGCCTTCCGGCAGCGCAAGGCGCGGTCGGCGGGGATCCCTCGCCCTGGACGGCGCTCGGGGTGCTCAGCGCGATGGAGGAAGCCGTCAGGCGGCGCCATGGCAGCGGCCTCGCCGGCGCGACTGTCGCCGTGCAAGGCCTCGGCCATGTCGGCAACCACCTATGCGAACTGCTGGTAGGCGTCGGCGCGCGGCTGGTGGTGGCCGACGTCGACCCCCGACGCGCCGCCACCTGCTCTGCCCGGTTCGATGCGCAATTGGTCGCCCCCGATGCAATCTTGGATGTGCCGTGCGATGTGTTCGCCCCATGCGCACTAGGCGGCGTTTTGGATGAGCGCGGCGTGGCCCGGCTCAAGGCCGAGATCGTCTGCGGCGCGGCCAATAATGTGCTCGCTAGCGATGCCGATGGAATGCGGCTGGCGACACGCGGCGTGCTCTATTGCCCCGATTATGTCGTAAACAGCGGCGGCATCATCAACGTCTGCGCTGAGCATCTGGGCTGGAGCGCCGCCGAGGTCGAGCGCCGGGTGGGCCAGACCGGACAGCGGCTACGCGCGGTGCTCGATCATGCCGAGCAGCGTAGCTTAGCCCCGCACCGTGCGGCCAATGCGCTCGCTCAGGCGCGGATCGCTGCCGGCTATATTGCGAGCGCGCAGGCCGCTTGAGGGAGCGCATGACTGCGCACCTCAGGGCAGTTTCCCGCTCGCCTAGAAGGTCGACGTGCCGATCCCGCCATCGACCACCAGCGATTGGCCCGTGACGTAGCTCGCCTGCGCGCTGCAAAACATAGCGACCAGCGCGCCCAGATCCTTGGCATCGCCGAACCGTCCGGCGGGAAGGCGCACCGCATTGACGAAGGCGGCAACCTCCTCGTCATAGCTGCGTCCATTGGCGGCGGCGCGCGGTGCCAGAATATCCTCGATCCCCGGAGTATGGTGCATCCCCGGCAAGACCGAGTTGATCGTGACATTGTGCGGTGCAAGCTCCTTTGAGATCGCATGGCAGTAATTCGCCAAGGCGGCGCGCGGCGGGCCGGACAACACCCGCATCGCGGCGGGATACTTGGCCGCTCCCGTGCTGATATTGACGATCCGCCCCCAACGCCGCGCCACCATCGGGCCGGTCACCGCCTTGATGTAATCGATCGGGCTCAAGAGCGCAGTCGCAACCGAGCGTTCGAAATCCTCGCGGGAAACCTCGCGAAAATCGCCGGTGAAGGGCGGCGGTGCGCAGGTTGCCACCAGGATATCGGGATCGGGGATGGCCGACAGGATCACTGCCCGCCCCTCGTCCGATGCATGGTCGGCGACGAGTGCGTGAACCTTGGCGCCGGTTTCGGCGGCAATTGCCTTGCACGTCGCTTCCAGCCGCTCGGCCCCGCGCGCGGAGATGAACACTTCCACCCCTTCGCGCGCCAATGCCAGCGCCGCTCCATGCCCCATCCCGGCGCTGCCGCCGTTCACCAGCGCTGTGCGCCCCGCAATGCCGAGATCCATGCCTGCCTCCTTATCGGCCGCCGGTGACGTAGAGGCACTGCCCCGTCACCCAGCTTGCTGCGGGCGAGGCCATGAAGACCACGGCGGCAGCGATATCCTCAGGGTCACCATAGCGGCCCAGCGGGATACCGATCATGCCAAGCAGCTTCTCGCGCTTCTCTTCGGTATCGGTGCCCATGCATTCATCGAAATTCTCGGTCGGCACCGGGCCGGGTGCGACGGCGTTGACTCTGATCTTGGGCGCAAGTTCGACCGAGAGCGTGCTTGTCAGGCTGTTCACCGCCGCCTTGGCCGCGCCGTAAGGTCCGTTCTTGACCTGCGGGCCGAAGGCCGAGCGTGACGAGATATTGACGATCGCCCCACCCTCCTCGCCCATATGCCGTGCCGCAACACTCGCGCCCATCCACACCGCTTTCAGGTTCAGCGCGATTTGCGCGTCGAAATTCTCTTCAGGTGTTTTGGTGAGATAGCGCGGCGTGGCATCGGGGATGCCGCCGGCATTGTTGACCCAGATGGTCAGCTTGCCGAATTGCGCGATGGTTGCCTCGGCCAAGCGTTCGAGCGCAGCACTGTCAGTCGCATCGGTGGCCAGCGGCAGCGCGCGGCGGCCCAAAGCGGCGATCTCTCCCGCCACGGCATCAAGATCAGCTTGCGTCCGCGACGCCAGCACCACATCCGCGCCGGCCTCGGCCAAGGCAATCGCGATAGCTCGCCCGATGCCCTTGCCCGCTCCGGTGACCACCGCCACCTCGCCATCAAGCCGAAACCGATCCAGAATCCCCATGAAACCCCCTGCGCTACAAGCCGACAGCAAACCTACGGCCGCCACGAACAAGGAACACTGACGCTTCAAATAGGCGTAACAGGGGGTGGGCGATTGGAGCCGAAGGTGGCGGCGTGGCAATGTGGGGAAGATTTTGCTGGGGAAGGATCACTTCTCTGTTTGAAGCACCGCATCAAATCGTAGGTCCCAATCCGCCCGCGCGTTGGTGATGAAACCAGCGAGGCGCTTGGGCGGCGAGGCAGTACCGGACTGGCGCTGCATGACCAATATCGCCGGATCACTCTCGTCCGGCGACAGGCGTAGCGTCAGGACCAGCGTATCGCCAATGATCCGCGCGGTGTCAGTGCCGTTGGCGCCGATCCATTCACACGGCTCATCCAGGGGATCAGGGCAAATGGCCCGCCGTGCATCCCAGCTGACTGTCGCGATGCTGGCGCTGCGATCCTGAATGACCTGCATGCCAATAAGGTCAGCCCCTGCCAGCGTGCGGATGCGCGGATCGGAACGGGTCAGCGAATAATTCCCCTGCCAATCCCCCGGCGGGATCGCGCCGTCATCTTCCTGCGCCGAGGCGTTCGGAGTCAGACCAATCATCGCGGCAGCAGCGAGTGTTAGTGCGCGGCGCATCTACTGGGCCGCCGGAATAGTATAGCTCATCTGCACCACCACATCGGTCGGCGATTTCTCGATCACGACGATGTCCAGCGTCCGGCCGTCAGCATGCTTTCCGGCAATCAACGTTTCCATGGTATCTCGCACCTTTTTTGCAGCGGTGACTTGCGGGGCAAACCCGGCCTTCGTCAGCGCAGCGGAATGAAACGCAACCACCTCTGCCGCATTGCCCGGCGCATCGTACATATCCATGCCGGTGGACCGCAGCGCATTGCTGCCGCGCATTCCGGTCAGATAACTGCCGCCTGGCATCGGCTCGACGAAGGTTGGCATGTCATCGGGAAAGGGACGCCCAGCCGCTTCGCTTTTCACGACGGCAGCAACGCCCGCCGCCGCAGCCTCGGCAGCGCCGGGGTTACCGCTGTCAGTCCCGGTTTCGCTGCCGCAGCCAGCGAGGATCAGAGCCAGTGCTCCGGCAAAGCCAATACGCATCATGCCATGCTCCTCCCGATCAGCCTGTGGTTCGCGAGTGCACGAGGTTGAGCGATGCCTTGCCCGCATCGTCAACGACGATCATCACCATCAGCGATTTGGACTTGTCCTCGCTTTCGCCCATCATCTGGACCATCTGGGCGGACTGCGTTTCCATGCCAATTTTCAAGCCATTGCGGGCCATTGAAGCGCGGTAGAAAGCGATCAGATCAGCGGGTGACTGGGATGTCTCGAACGTGACCGAGCCCCCCGTTTTGCCGTCTTGGTTGACGGCCATGTTGTGGATCGCATTGGAGCCCGAAGGCACCTCGGCAAAGTCGGGCAGATCGGAAACGGATACGCCGACCCCGGTCACGCCGCCGATGACCGCCTTGACGGCCGAGGCACCGACGTCAGCCTCGGCGCTCCCGTTGGTGTCATTCTCCGCGCTCTCGCCGCCGCATGCGGCCAGCAGAAGCGTCGCCCCGGCCAATGCCGCGAAAGGCTGCATGATGTAACGATTGGTCATTTCTCAGATCCTTGATGAATGTGATGGAAGCGGTTGGAGCGATGGTCAGAAGGGCAGCTTGCCGCCGATCACCTCGCGCACGCCTTCGCGCACCTTGTCGGCCGCAGCGCGCTCGGCTTCGTCCGCCGCTTCCCGTGCGAGCCGATCGGCCACTGTCTCGCTTGTGGACGCCCGCTTCTTGCTCTTCTTGTCGCTGGCGGAACCCGCTGCCGCTTGCGTGGGCGCAGCGGCCGGCACCTCACCGGTCAAAGTTCCATTCCAGCTGGCGAAGTAGGCATCTTCGGGAGCTTCATCACAGGTGCTGTGGAGGCCGGTGAAGCTTTTGCGGTCGGCCGAGAAGGTCAGGGTGAAACGGCCGAAGATCCGCTCGCCCCCGCGCGCCGGGTCGCATTCACGCTGCACGGCCGTGCGGCCTTGCGCTTCGTACCAGTAGCCGGTGAAGACATTGCCGTTCAGGTTGCCTTCGAGCCGTCCTTCCGTGATCGTGCCGCCGCCCGACTGATAGATGCTGTCAAAGAAGGCTTCGTCCTGCGTGACGGTGTAGGTGCCGGTCATCTGCGCGCCGAAGGGGGAGAGGGTGAGTGTTGGCCTGGCGCCCGATTCCACTTGGCTGGCGTAAACGCTGTTCATCTGTGCGGGCGCTTCAGGCGCGCCCGAGGGCATCGGATTGCCAGCAGGCGTAGCGCCCTGCCCTGCCGCCGCTGCCGAGACTATCGGTGCGCGGCACAGCACTTCGGACAGGTTCCCGCTGGGGGTGACCTGATAGGCAGCCGCCGCACTATAGTTGCGGGTGCGGCAGAAGCTGGCTGCGGCCGCTTGCTGGCACTGGGTCAGGGCGGCCCCTTTGGCGTTGGTGGCGCAAGCACGCACGGATTCATTGTTGACCAACGGCGCGCAAAAAAACCCAGACGTCGGCCCGCGCCCGTCAGCGCAGGCAGCCGCCACTTGTGCGGTTGCCGGAGCAACCGGACGCTGCTGCGCTTGGGCGGTGGTGGGGATCAGTATGGCGCTCGTGACCAGCGCAGTGAACATGGCATCGGTGGAGATCGGCATCAATTCATCCTTCCTGAAATCAGCGCACAGCGCTGTCAGAATGCAAAACACGGATTGGAGAAGACTTCGGACAGGCGATCGCGGTCGCGTGCATCGGACATTCGCTTCCCTCTGATAACTGGCCCGGTTCGGGGCCTCCTTCCTGGCAGAACAGCAAAGCTCTCCCAAAGCGGACATGCGGCTCAAAAAAAGTTGCGTTACAGCCTCATGGCCGCTTACGAAGTTGCCGGGGGAAAGGTGTATTGGCGCCTTTCCGAGTGATTGGGCATATTGCTGATGAACCATAATTGGCCCCGGCTATCGGCGCTGATCGATGAAGCCATGGAGCTGCCACTGACCGAGCAGCGCGGGTTTGTAGCGGCGCAAACCGATGGCGATCCCGATTTTCAGGCCGCCGCATTTCATTTCATCGACAGTCTGCATTCCGGCCTCACCGGTTTCATGCGCACGGGCGCGATGGGAGCGGATCAGTCGAACCGCCCCCCGCCCCTGACGGAAGGCGAGCGCATCGGTGTCTGGGCGATAAGGGGCCTGATCGGCGAAGGGGGCATGGGCCGAGTCTATGCCGTCGACCGGGTCGAGGGCGGCTTCACGCAGGCCGGGGCGCTCAAGCTCAACGATGCTTTACCCGGCACAGACTTGATGGTGATGACGCAGGAACGCCAGGTCCTCGCCGACCTTGATCACCCCTCGATTGCGCGCATCCTGGATGGTGGCACCCTGCCCGACGGGTCAAGCTGGATGGTGATGGAGCGGATCGACGGTCCGACCATCGATCGCTGGTGCGCCGACCATCAACTCGGTCTGGCAGACCGGGTGCGGCTGGTGCTCGCCGCCGCTGATGGGTTGGCGCAGGCCCATGCGCGGCTGGTGCTGCACCGCGACCTCAAGCCATCGAACATTCTGGTCGATCCGATGGGGCAGCCACGCCTCATCGATTTCGGGATCGCCCGGCGGATTGGCAGCCATGATGCCGCCGCGCCGGAGCGCCTGTCGCTGGCCTATGCTGCGCCGGAATTGGTCGAAGGCCTGTCGGTCGGCCCGGCGACCGATGTTTATGGCTTGGCGCAAGTGCTGCACGAATTGCTGACCGGGCAGCCTGCTACCCGGCGCGGCGGACTGCCTGCGGGCATCGCGCTGGCAGTGGATGGCGATACTCCGGCAGCGACCAACCGGTCCGCCCTGTTGCCCGACGTCGCGCGGCGCGCGCCATCAGCTTTGTCGGACGATATTAGAGCAGTGCTGGCATGTGCGCTGAGCAGCGATCCGGCGGCGCGCTATCCAACCATGGATGCCTTTGCCGGCGACCTGCGCCGGGCGCTGGCAGGCCGCGCAGTCGAAGCGCGGAAGCACGAGCCGAGCTACCGCTTCCGCCGCTGGCTCACGCGCTTCAAATGGCCGGTGGCGGGCGCTGCTGCGATTGCGCTCAGCCTGACAGGCGGGCTCGGCGCTGCGCTCTGGCAGGCGCGTGAGGCGAGAGCCGCCCGCGACGCTGCGGTGGTCGAGGCTGACCGGACCGAGGCGGTGCGCCAGTCGCTGTTCCTGGTGCTGGGCGAATCGACTGAGGCAGCGGGGCCTGACGGATCACGCAAGGACGTGCTCGACCGCGCATCCGAACGCCTGACGCGCGAATTTGCCCGTGATCCGGCGCATTATGCCCCGGTTCTCAAGGCGCTTGGCGAACTGTACTTTCATTCCAACGACTATCCCGGTGCCATCGGCCTGCTAAAGCCGGTCGCCTACCTGCCGCTAGGCAGCCCGACCGCTCAGTCCGGCAAGGTGCCACCGGAAGTGATTGCCGAGGCCAAGGTCGATCTCGCACAGGTCTATCTGCGCACTGGTGAGCCGGAACAGGCCCGTGCGATGCTCGCCGCCGCGCAGGCCTTTTGGGCCAGCGATCCGGCCCGCTGGCAGAGCGACATGATCGAAAGCCGCTTGGCCGAGGCGCAGATCGTGCGCGATCTCGACAAGGATCCGGCCCGCGCCGCAGCGATCCTGCGCCGCGCGCTGGCGGAACGTATCGCCATGTCAGGCCCCGCCAACCGCGATGTGGCGATCTTCCAGAACAATCTCGGCAATGTCCTGTCGACAATGGGGCAGCATGACGAAGCTGCCGCATCCTTCCGGCAGGCTCAGGCCACTTGGGCCGCGATCGGCGCAGGCGAAACGCCCGACGCGATGAACACGCTCAACAATCTCGCGGCGAGCGAGGTTCTGGCAGGGCGTCCGAAGGCAGCGGTGCCGCAATTTGCAGAAGCCGTGCGGCTGCGGCGGACACTGTTCGGCCCCTCGGCCGCGTTGGCGGCTCTGATCAACAATCACGCCAAGGCATTGCTCTTAACGGGTGATGCCGCGCAGGCCTTGCCGCTCGCGCGCGAGGCTACGGCGATGGCGCGCGAATTCGCTGGCGAGGGATCAATGCTCCATGCCGCATCGGCCGCGGGGCTGAGCGAGGCATTGCTAGGAACCGGGCAACAAGCGGATGCCTTGGCCACTGCGCGATCGGGTCATCTTGCCGCACTGCAAACCTCAGGTGCTGGCTCGCCCCCCGAAATCGTGGCGCTGATCGCGCTCGCCCGGGCGAATGCTGCCAACGGTGACAAGGGTGCCGCGCGCGGTCAGTTGACGAATGCGGAAAAGGGCGTTGCGGCGATGGGACCGGCTGGGGCGCGGCTTGGTGAGGCTATGCGCGATATTCGTCAGCGCTACGGTCTTTGAAACCGGGTCGCGGTCCGGGCTTTAATCGGATCCCGGCAGTTCGCCTTCCTCCAGCAAGGTGCGCAGCAATGCGCGCGCCTTGACCCAGTCGCGCCGCACAGTGCGATCGGTCATGCCGAGCAAGCGCCCCGTCTCCTGATCATCGTAGCCGCCGAAGAATCGGCATTCGACCACCGCCGCCAGTCGCGCATCCAGGCTCTCCAACTTACCCAACGCATCATCGAGCGCGATCAATTCAGCATCGCTCTGCCAGAACACCGGAACGTCATCGTCTAGCGGCAGCACCACCGCCCCGCCGCCACGCCGCTGGGCGACGCGGCCGCGCGCATGATTGACCAGCACCTGCCGCATGGCGCGTGCCGCCGTGCGCAGGAAATGCTGTTCGTCGGCAAAGCGCGGCGAGCGGCGAAGTTTCAAGAAGACCTCGGAAATGAGCGCCGTCGACCGAAGAGTTTCGGGGCTGCCGAACCGCGATGACAGCGCTCCTGCGATCATACGCAACTGCGGATAGAGCGCCTCGACGAGAACGCGGACATCGTCTGCGGTATCATCGCCGTCAGCCATGCCCGTGCCTTCCTCCCCTTTTGAACCGTACCGAACGCTAGGCGCTGGGTATGGCCGAGCGCAGGCATAATCAAATGCAAAGTCCGCCGGTTCCTTAAACCCGCGATGTCCGCTTTCGCGGTCGGAGCGTGTTTTGATTGCCGGGGAGCGCGGAATTGCAGCGCAGCACCGGGCTCTATCGTCACTGGAAGGAATCTTCATGACCATCAGCAGACGCAAACTTATCGCCGGTACCGCGTTTTTGGCCGCTGGCCTTGCGACCAGCAGCATCAGCTTTGCCGCCCAAGCCGGGTCGATCACAATCGAAATCGACAATCCCGAGGCGTTCAAGGGCCTGACAGGACGCAAGCTGCGCGCAGCCCTGATGCGGGCTATGCGGTTCAGGTCGGAACTGGGTATGACGGTCGAGGCGCAATTCCTCGCCGCCCGGATCGATGATGGCGCGGTAACCGATCTGTTCGCCTCGCGCGGGTTCAAGCTGGGCGCAGGCGATGTCGCCTTTCCGGGCGATATGTTTTTCCCGGGCGACATGTTCTTCCCCGGAGATATGTTCTTCCCGGGTAACATGTTCTTTCCGGGCGACATGTTCAAACCTGATGTCAAAATGCCCGCCCGCCAGCGCGATGGCGCCACGCGCGCGCTGATGATGGACATCGCCAAATCCACCCTGGGTGAAGGCGGCGAGCCCAACGGCCTCGTGTTCTTCGTACTGGTCGCCGATGCTGCTTCCACCAGCGCAGGGCTCGGCGTGCCCACACGCCCGGCAGGTTAATCGTGCCACAGGGTCGCAGCACGGCACTGGTCGCAGGAGATGGCCCGGCCGGATTGATCGCTTCATTGGTGCTCGCAAGGGCGGGCGTGCCGGTGACCTTGCTTACCGGCGCAGCATCGCCTCAGCACAATCATGTGCACACGATCACCGCAGACACGCTGCGCGCCATTGGCCTGCTGGTCGGCACGCCGCTGACCGGCTGTGGCGATCATCCGGCATGGCAAGTGACCGGGCACCAGTTGGTGCGCGCGGTGGATCGCCCGGTGCTGGACGCAAAGCGGCTGACGGCGCAGTTGCGCAGGCTGTTGTCAGGCCCCGGCCAAGCACCGGTCACCGTTCTTGCCTGCGGAACCGCTAGGGCTCTCACCGACAAAGCGCTTGGCTGGCTGGCCGATGCGGACCGAACCAGCGCCGATCTGTGCATCGATGCATCCGGCGGCAGCCGCTTGATCCTCAAAGCGCGCGAGCCGCGGCTCGATCTGCTCGAAACCGGAGGCCATAGCGTCTACAGCAGTTGGCAGGGTACCGCTGCATTCGCGCACCCGCAGGTTACGCTGTGCGAGACGTTGGCTAGCGGCAGCATGGCCCTGATGGCGATTGACGGGCATCAGGTGACGATGACTTGGCAATCCGATCGCCTCGTGCCCGAGGATGGACGCGATGCCTGGCTGAGCGCCGTGGCCGCCATTGCGCCCGCGGAACTCAAAACCACGTTGCTATCGACCGCGTTCGGCAGTCACCGGCTCGCCCACCGCGCGCCGATGGCCCGCCAGGCCGCGATTGAAGACTTGCGCCAACAGACCGGAGCCGTCCTGCTGCCTATCGGCGATGCGCTTCTGCAAACGGCGCCGCGGATGGGTAAGGGGTTTGCCCAGCTGGCGGGCCAGTGTGGGCAATTACGCGCCTATTGCGCCCAGCCCACCCCCGAATGGAACCGCTTGTCACAAACACTGGCAAAGGGTGCCGATGCAGCATTTCTGATCGCCGCGCTCATGGGAGCGGCTATCGACGCGCGAGCGCTAATGCCCCCTTCTGATTTATCCGCTGGCAGGAGCGGATCGTATCTCCGCCGGGAAGATCGATCGATTCCGCATACGTCAGGTGTGTCCACATAGCCGAAGGTCGGCAGATCCAAGACGAGCAACAGCTTGCTTGATCTCACCGATTTGAGCCGCTAGACTTTGCATTAACGGGGCAAAGCAACCTCCCGTTTAGACCGAGAAAAGCCCAAGCGTTGCCTCGTAATCTTGCCTTATTGGGCAAGGTGCATTGTGCGAGGCTCACTTGGCGTCACTCGGTCTTACCCGTTCAATCACATTCACCGATCTGCTGCGGGTTTTCACCCGCATTGGCCTGCTCAGCTTTGGCGGGCCTGCGGGCCAGATCGCGCTGATGCACCGCGAGCTGGTCGAAGAACGCGCTTGGATCACCGAGGACGATTTCCTCCACGCGCTCAATTTCTGCCACCTGCTGCCTGGGCCCGAAGCGCAGCAGCTCGCCACGTGGATCGGGTGGCGGCTGCATGGGTGGCGCGGCGGGCTCGCGGCGGGGCTGCTTTTCGTCATTCCCGGCGCTCTGATCATTCTGGCGCTGTCCGTGCTTTATGGGATCGCGGCTAACCTCAATTGGGTAGAAGCGCTGTTCCTTGGCGTGAAGGCGGCCGTTCTGGCGATTGTGGTGCAGGCGCTGCTGCGGATCGCCGGGCGCGCGCTAGACACCAAGCTGAAGCGCGCGCTGGCGATCGCGGCGTTTGTCGGGCTGTTCCTGTTTGATCTGCCATTCCCTCTGATCGTGCTGGGATCGGGGGTCGTCGGCATGTCGGTAGCGGCAAAGCGCCCTGATCTGCTGGCGCTCAAAGCAGGTAAGGCGGGTGACGTGCTACCGGAACGTCCCTGGCGCAGCACGATCCTTTCGGTGGCGGTGTGGGGTGCCGTTTGGGCCGCGCCGATGGTGCTGATTGCGGTTACGCTGGGTCAGGATCATGTGCTGTGGGAGATCGGCGCATTCTTCTCGCAATTGGCGATCGTCACCTTTGGCGGGGCCTATGCGGTGCTGGCTTACATGGCGCAGGAAGCGGTGCAGGGTTTCGGTTGGCTTCAGCCCGGTGAGATGGCGGACGGTTTGGGCCTTGCCGAGACGACGCCGGGACCGCTGATCCTGGTCACGCAATTCGTCGGCTACCTTGCGGCGTTTCGTGCGCCCGAGCCGTTTTCGCCCTTTGTTGCCGGGCTGCTCGGCGCGGGGCTGACGACGTGGGTGACCTTTGCGCCGTGCTTCATGTGGATCTTCGCCTTTGCGCCGTGGATCGACCGGCTCGGCAATGCTGTGCGATTAAAGGGCGGGCTGGCGGCGGTGACGGCAGCGGTCGTCGGCGTGATCGCCAACCTCACTGCTTGGTTCGCGCTGCATGTGCTGTTTGCCAGCGTCGGCCATCGCCCATTCGGGCCGCTGCGGCTCTATTGGCCCGACCCAGCGAGCTTCGACTGGCGCGCGGCCGTGCTGGCGGCCCTCGCCTGCGGGCTCGCGTTCGGCCTAAAGTGGTCGGTGCTGCGCATTCTCGCAGGGTGTGCCGTGGGCGGGTTGGCATTGAGCCTCTCACTTTAGAGCCACCCTGCGGCCCAAGCGATCACCACTGCGGCTGGCACCAGCAGGGCCTGCGCCAACAGCGTGCCGGCAAGGCGGCTCAGCGACACCCAGATCATGGCGCGTCGGAAGGTCGCCTCACTCACACTGCCATCGACAACATCGTCAGTCAGCGCCGAGATTTGCGGGTCGATCAGGGCGAACAGCAGGATCGTCGCAAAGCCGTTGACGATAGCGGTCATCTGCGAGGCGGTGACCCGGAACTCCGGCACGAGGTATCCGGCATAGAGTGAGGCCAGCACGCCCACCGCCAGCAAGGCTTGCGCCGCGGCATTGGCGATCAGCACCGGCCAGCTCACCCCGCGCGGGCCTTTGAGTGATCGCAGAGTCTCGGCGGACGGCAGCGCGACCGAATCCCGGATCGTGCTGAGGCCCGCGGGCGTTACGCTCCTCAGCAGCAGACGGGTGGTGGAACGGTTCACTTGAAAAAAGCCGATCGCGGCTGCGAACAGGCGCTGGAAGGTCGGCACCAGCACGATCCCGAGCGCCACGGCCGCAGCCGCGGAAAGCAGCACCAGCCGCAGGTCGAACAGCAAGGCATCACCCGCGCCGTTCGCCAGCCCGGTCTCGATACGCTTGGCAAGGAAAGGCCCGAGGAACCCGTTCGACGTGCGCGAGACCAGCAGCAGAACGTTGAACAGCGCAAAACTGAGCGCGATCCGCCCAGTGCGCACTCCGGCAATGCGCGCGGCATAGGCCAGCGCGCCAATCAGGTTGATCACGCCGGTCAGCGCGCAAATAGCGATCAGTTCGGTGTCCATGCTGCTTCCCAAAGGCCTAGATGATCGGCCACGCCTTGAAGATGCTGTAGCTGCTGGTCACGATCAGCACCACTGCCACCGCCAGCAGCAGCGTGCGCGGCTGAACGCGGTTGGCAAGGATCGCGCCGAACGGCGCGGCGATCACACCACCGATGATCAGGCCGACGGTGATCGTCGTAAAGGCAGCAAAGCCGAGAGTGGCGATGAAGGCGATAGAGATCGACAAGGTCAGCAAGAACTCGGCAGAATTGACCGTGCCGATGATCTTCCTCGGATCGCCGCCCTGGATCAGCAGGTTGGACGTGACCACCGGCCCCCACCCGCCCCCGCCTGCCGCATCAAGGAAACCGCCAGCCAGCGCCAGCGGCCGGGTGTAGCGCGGGTCCTCGAACCGAGGTTTGGACATACGGACCGCGCGCCACAGCAGATAGAAGCCGATCCCTGTGAGGTAGAGCATCACGAAGGGCCGCGCCGCCGATGCATCGATGCTCGACAGCAGATAGGCGCCGCTCACGCCGCCCAGCACACCAAAGGGGACGAGCCGCCAGAACAGCCCCCAATCGACATTGCGGTGCCAGATATGGCTCGCCCCCGATGCGCCGGTGGTGAACAGCTCAACCACATGCACGCTCGCTGAGGCCGTGGCGGGCGGCACGCCCAAGGCACTCACCAGCAGGGTCTGGGTGATGACCCCGAAGGCCATGCCCAGCGCTCCGTCGATCATCTGGGCGGCCATGCCGATGGCGATGAACGGCGCGATGTCTATCAGGAGCGAGGAGATGTCAGGCATGAGGCGGTCCTCTCTGCACGTGGCAGGGCTAGAAGGTAATCGCGGCGGTCGCGCCCCAGGTGCGCGGATCGCCCGAAAGCCCTGCGATTAGCCCGGTATTGCCCGGGCCAACGAAGAGCTGCTCGAAGTAATCTTCGTCAAAGGCGTTCCTGACCCAGGCGAACAGGTTGAACCCGTCATCCGCGCGGAAACCAATACGGAAGTTGGACAGGTGGTAGCCCTCGACATTGGTAAAGGCGGAGGGCGAAGGGTTGGAGGAAAAGCTCGAACGGTAGGAGCCGTCATAGCCGAGATAGACCTCGCCCGGCTTGCCGAGGAACTCAGTCGGCAGATTGCCCTCTGCCCCGAAGGAGAATGCCCATTTCGATACGCCGGGCAGGCGCTGCCCTGAGATATCGCAATTGGCCGGGCTGATCCCGCCGGGGGTGCTTGGCGCGGACGGGGCTTGGCCGGGGCCTGCGATGGTGCCGCCTGATAATTCGGGCGGGCACGGCGCGTCCGTGAAGCGGACGTATTTGGCATCGGTGTAGGCGCCGCTGGCATAGGCGGTGAAGCGCTGGCTGGGGCGGATGGAGAAGTCTGCCTCGATCCCCTGGGAACGCACCTTGTCTGCATTGGCGAGGAACCCGCGCAGCACCCCGAACTGGCCATTGTTCACGGTTGCCTGATAATCGCCGATGTCCGTGCGGAAGGCGGCAAGGTTCAGCGTCGCCTTGCGATCCCAGAATTGCGACTTGAGGCCCAACTCGAAGTGGTCAACTCTCTCGGGGCGGATCGTCCCTGCCGCCGCGATCGGTTGACCACTGGCGTCGGTCGGCAACCCGTTCTGGTTGATCCCGATTGTCTTGAAGCTCTTGGCATAGGTGCCGTAGGCCAGCACATCGGGCGCGACTTCGTAGCTGAGCGTCAGGTCGTAGGTCAGGTTCCAGTCGGTATCCTCGGGCGCGCTCACCTGCGGCTGGAACACCCCGAGCTGCGCACGGCTGCGGCCGTCTGTCTCGGTGCCGAGCAATTCCGCGCCAGAGCCGGTGAACACGCGGCGCTGATAGAAGCCCTTCTTCTTGTCGTAATTCACCCGCGCGCCCGGTTGGATTGTGAAGGCGTCGGTGACCTTCCAGCTGACCTGCCCGAACAGCGCCAAGCTTGTGCTTTCAAGAAACTGGGTGTTGCGCGCCGTCAGTCCGTTGAGCACACTCGGATCGTTCGAGAGCGCATTAGTGGGCGCAATGTTCCAGCGACTTGCGGCGAGGCTCTGAGCCTCTGTCCCCTGCGTATCGATACGCTGGTCGAAGGCGAAGGCGCCGAGCACGAAGTCAAACTTGTCGCCTGTGTAAGCGTAGCGGAACTCCTGCGTATACTGGTTCTGCTGCGAGGGGTTCTGCGACAGCGAGACAATCGGCAGGCCGGTGAAGTCGCGGTCATTCTCGGGCTTCCAGTCCCAGTACCGCCATGCCGTCACCGAAGTGAATGTGCCCGGCCCGATGTCCCACACTGCCCTGAGCGACGCGCCAGCGATCACGTTGCCCGCGTTGAGCTGCGAATCGAGATCGGTCAGGCGATCGAACGGATTGGTGCTGGGCGGCGCGTAGTTCTGCGCGGCGGCAAGGGCGGCGAACTGGCGGTTAAGCGGCCGCTGGGTCGTGCCGGTGCGCACGAACACCGAACCGCAGCAATTGGCGTCCTGCTTGTTGTAATCGCCCACCAGCGTGATCTTGAGATTGTCCACCGCCTCCCACAGCACCTGCGCACGCACACCGAGGTTGTCGAGGCTTTGGATGTCCTGCCCGGTGACAACGTTGCGGATCGTTCCGCGCCGTGAGGTGCCCGAGAAGGCCACCCGCGCAGCCACGCGCTCGGATAGCGGCCCGGACACCGCAAGGCGCGCCTGCCGGAACTCGTAATTGCCAAGGCTGATTTCCGCCCGGCCTTCGAAATCGAAGCTCGGCTGGTTGGTGGTGATGTTGATCGCGCCGGCGGTGGTGTTCTTGCCGTAGAGCGTCCCCTGCGGCCCGCGCAGCACTTCGATCTGCGCCACATCGAGAAAGTCGAAGGTCGCCGAAGCGACGCGCGAATAATAGACATCGTCAACATAGATGCCGACACCCTGTTCGAACCCGTCACTGGTTAGCCCGAAGGGCACGCCCAATCCGCGGATATTCACCGCCGTGTTGCGCGGGTTCGAGGAATAGAACTGCAACGTCGGGGCCAATTGCTGGAGCCGGTTGACGTTAAACGCCCCGGTCTCATCGAGCTGGCGGGCATCAATCACCGACACGGCGAGCGGGATATCCTGCGCGCTTTCGGAGCGGCGGCGGGCAGTGACGATGATGTCATTGCTGTTCGGCTCATCGGCGGTGTCGGCGGCTTCGGCAGGCGCTTGATCCTGAGCGAAGGCGGTAGAGGGTGCGGAAAGCAGCGCGGTCAGGCCTGCGCCGAGCAGCAGGGCGCTGCGGATGGTAAACGGATACATGGTCTCGCCTTTGCAAGCGGGCATGCATCCGGTGGTCCGGTCTGCTGGTCCCTGTTGATGTGTGGTGGGGTTGGGTCACGGTGCCGATCAATCGGTCAGCCGCTTCCTTTCGGTCACGTCGATCTGCATAACCTTGCCGTCATGCACGGTCAGCTGGATCGCGCCGTAGCGCAAACGCCCGAGCGCCTCGCTGACCAGCGCCAGCGCGTCCGGCAGAATGCCGCCAGCGCCAGATTGTTTTTCGTCACGGTCCATTAGCGGGCCTTTCGTTACACGGACTCGATCCGCAACGAAGCAATTAAACTCAAGTGTTTTGGTTGACAATAGGGTGACAGCGCAGATTTTCTGTCAGGCGATGAAAGGTGGGCTTTGTGCGCCAGAGCGAACGGCCGAAGCGGTTAGGCCTCGTCGCCGATGAAGGCTGGCACCAGCGCAATGGAATCGGACAGACGGATGCCATCAAGGATTTGCGCGGTCCGGTCGCGCACGTCCAGCAGTAACGCGCGCGTGCGGCACTCGCCTTCCTCAAGGCAGTTCTTGCACTTCTCGTGGGCATAGCGACTGGCGCAGGGCACCAGCGCCAGGGACCCGCGCATATGCCGGATAAGATCGCCATAGGTGATATCAACCGGCGGGATCGCCAGCCAATAACCTCCGTCACGCCCTCTCTGAGACTCAACAAGACCCGCGCGGGTCAGTTCCGACAGGATGACGGTGAGAAACTTCGCCGGGATATTCTGCGTGTCGGCAATCGCAGCCAGTTGCACCGGCCCTTCGCCAAAGTGATCAGCAAGGTGCTGCATCGCGCGAATGGCATAGCGGGTCTTCTGGGACAGCATGGCGGATTGTCTATCTGCCAAGTAGGCAAAACGGTCAAGCCACCCCGCATCGCAGACTTACGCGCATTGATTGCAATGGGGTCGATTTCAGAATGAAGGGTTGAGGCTGGCAATCCTCAAGCAGCCGCCACCCGGCCCAAGCACTTTCATACCGACCACCTGCCGCCGAAAAAGCCTAACGCAGACATTATGATCGAACCGATGCCAAAACCGGTCGATGGTAGCGGAGGAGGGACTCGAACCCCCGACACGCGGATTATGATTCCGCTGCTCTAACCGGCTGAGCTACTCCGCCCCATGGGCATCCGGCGGCGTTTCGCAGCCGGATTCGGCGCCGGGTGTCGGCCCGGGCGAGGCGGGCACTTAGGGCGGGCGCGTTGCGGGGTCAAGCCCTCTTGGCGCGCTTGGCTCAGAGCCGCTCGTGGCCCCGGAAAGCGCAAGTCTTGACCTGCTCCCACGGACCGCCGCGATAGTGCCACAGCTCCAGCGCCGGAAAGGCGAAACGCCCCTTGGCGATCCATGAGGCAAGGTCGGGCGCAAGCGCCGCCTGAAGCGCCCTCGCCTCGTCCTTGGTGACCTTGTTCTGGATCGTGATGTGCGGGCGCGGCTCGTAAAGGTCCTGCGATGTCAGGCTGCCGTGGAAATGTTCGGCGATCAGCGCACGCAGATCAAGCAGCTGCGGTGCTTCCAATGCGATGGCGGTGCCCTTGCCCAGATCCATCACGCCCTTCACCGCACCCTCGGGAGCGGCGAATTCGCGAGCCACCTTGGGCAGGAAATCGCGCAGTTCATCGAGCAGCGATGGCGCGAAGGCATGGAACAGGGTCACATGAGCGTGGAGTTGGTTTTTTTCCGCCGGATAGTGCGCCCGCCGCAGCCCTTCGGCAAAGCCTGCCAGGTCGGGCGGCAGAGCCGCAGTGAGAATGAAGGGATTGGCCACCGGGTGCATCTGCGGCGATAGCGATCCCGGATCAAGTCCGGGATTACGGGTGGGATGTCACATCTCGCCGCGTTGGCGGCGGATGGCGTACCACTTGGCGACGTTGGCATTGTGTTCGGCAAGGGTGCTGGCGAACCAATGCCCGTCCGTCCCGTCGGCAACCATGAACAGCGCAGCCGTTTTCTCGGGATTCAACACCGCCGCAATGCTGGCGCGGCCCGGGTTGGTGATCGGTCCTTCGGGAAGCCCGGTGCGGGTGTAGGTGTTGTAGCCATTGACCGCGCTGATCTCGGACTGTTTGATCCGGCGCCCGAGCGGCTTGCCCTTGGTGATGGGATAGATGATCGTCGGATCGGCCTGCAATTTCATGCCGGTCCGCACCCGGTTGGAGTAAAGCCCCGCCACCATGCGGCGTTCTTCGGGCTTGCCGGTTTCCTTCTCGACGATTGAAGCCAGGGTCAGCGCATCGCGCATCGTGTCTACCGCGATGCCGGGCGCGCGCTTGCCCCACTCTTCGGCCAGCGCCTTGTCCATCGCGGCCTGCATCTGCCCAACAAGGGCTTTGCGAGACTGGCCGCGTTCGAAGGCGTAGGTATCGGGCAGGATCGAACCTTCGGGCGGCACGTCGACTTCGCCGGTCAATAGCTCCTCGGCCATCAGCCGTTCCCAGACGAGGATCGAGGGCATGCCTTCGGGGATTGTCACGAAGCGGCGGATCACATCGCCCGACTGGAACGCGGCGAGGATGTCGCCCTGGCTCATATCCGGGGTCAACAGGAACTCGCCCGCTTGAATCGGTGTATCCGACCCGAAAATGCGTGCTTGCAGGACAAAGCCCGAGGCGGAGGAGATCAGCCCCTCGGCCTCCAGCTTATCCGCGACCGACGCCACTGAGGCGCCGGCGGGAATGGTGAAGCTGGTCTCCTTGGGGATCGTCGCCGAACCCAGAAAGACCCACGCCAGCACCACGGCTGCAAGGATGGCCCCGAGGCCCGCCAGGGCAAGCCGCAGCATCCTCACCGGATCAGTCGACCTTTTGCATGATGATCGACGCGTTGGTGCCGCCAAAGCCGAAGCTGTTGTTCAGCACGGCACGCACTTCACGCTTCTTCGCCACCAACGGCACAAGGTCGATGCCTTCGGTGCCTTCGTCGGGATCATGCAGGTTCAAGGTCGGCGGGACGATCTGGTCACGCATCGCAAGGATGCAGAAGATCGCTTCGACCGCGCCTGCGCCGCCCAAGAGGTGGCCAATCGCGCTCTTGGTCGAGGACATTGATGCACCGCTCAGCCCTTCGCCCAGCACCCGCTTGATCGCGGCGAGTTCGATGGTGTCGGCCATGGTCGAAGTACCGTGAGCGTTGATGTAGTCGATATCGCCCGGCCCGAGGCCCGCTTTCTTGAGCGCCATCCGCATCGCCAGTTCCGCGCCCTTGCCTTCCGGGTGCGGGGCGGTGACGTGATAGGCATCGCCCGACAGGCCATAGCCGGTGACTTCGGCATAGATCTTCGCGCCGCGCGCCTTGGCGCGTTCGTATTCCTCAAGCACGATCACGCCCGCGCCCTCGCCCATGACGAAGCCGTCACGGTTGCGATCGTAGGGGCGGCTGGCTTCGGTCGGTCGGTCGTTCATGCTCATGTTGAGCGCCCGCGCCTGAGCGAAACCGGCAATGCCGAGCGGGTTGATGGTGCTTTCCGCCCCGCCCGCCAACATGATGTCGGCATCGTCCGCCATGATCATCCGCGCCGCATCGCCAATCGAGTGCGCGCCGGTGGAACAAGCGGTCACGACGGCATGGTTCGGGCCCATGAAACCGTATTTGATCTGCACCTGACCAGTGATGAGATTGATCAACCGGCCGTGGACGAAGTGCGGACTGACCCGCGACGGCCCGCGCTCGTGGAGATTGACGCTCTCGATCTCGATGCCCGGCAAGCCGCCGATGCCCGAACCGATCGAGCATCCGGTGCGCTCCTTTTCGGCCTGGGTCATGTCGGTCAGGCCAGCATCTTCCAGCGCCTGACCAGCGGCATCAATGCCGTAGATGATGAAGGGATCGACCTGACGCTGGACTTTGTGATCCACGCGCTTGTCTGGGTCGAAGCCCCAGGGGTGATCCTTGCCCTTCACCTCGCAGGCGATGGTGCACTTCTGGTTCGAGGCATCGAACCGGGTGATCTGGCCCGCCCCGCTCTTCCCCGCAATCAGGTTGGCCCATGTCGTTTCGACATCGGCTCCAAGCGGGGTGACGAGGCCAAGCCCGGTAACAACCACACGGCGCATTCGCGTTCTCCGATAAAGGGGCTGGCTTGCAAAAAGGCAACAGGCCCAACCCGCCTAGGGCTGAGCCTGTCTAAGCCCTGATCTGCGCTCCGGCAAATGTGTTGCCGGACAAATGCCCCGCCTTTTGCCAAACGGGCAAGGGGCTGGCAGGCGCGGACACCGGGGCGTCCTTGCGGGTGTTAGCCCTTGTGCTCTTCGATGTACTTGGTCGCGTCGCCGACGGTGGTGATCTTCTCGGCCGCATCGTCGGGGATTTCGACACCGAATTCCTCTTCGAAGGCCATCACCAGCTCGACGATGTCGAGGCTGTCCGCACCGAGATCATCGATGAAGCTCGCATCCTGAGTGACCTTGTCAGCTTCCACGCCGAGATGCTCGACGACAATCTTGGCCACCCGGTCGGCAGTATCGCTCATGGTATTCCCTCTTGAACTGGGGTTAGAATAAGTCGCCCCGCCCTAATGAACGGCGCGGACAAGCGCAAGTGGGGATGACAGTCAGCGTGACAGCGCGTCCCCATGCAATTGCCGCTGGGCCTCGGCGCGCAGACGCGAAGCGATGCGAGCAAGGCCCTCGCGCGGTTCTGCCTTGCGCGGGCTGATCGCCAGCGCCTCATCATAAAGCTGGGTCGCCGTCTCCAACTCGCCCAGACGTTCCATGCACAGGCCAATATTGAACAGGATTGTGATGCTGCTGGGGTTGTTCGTCCTCAGGTCCCCGAAAGCTGCGCAGGCCTCGGACACATCGGTCTTGGTCAGGCGCAGCGCGGTGCGGAAGGCCGCCTGATCCGGTTTGGTCATGCCATCGCGGCTTTCCAGGACACGGATGTCCTCGTCCCGGAATTCAGGGGCGAGATCGCGGCGCACTGCATCGGCGAAACCGCGTGCCAGTTCCTCAACCATCGAATCGACCGAAGGCGACCCGTCTTCGTCCTTGCAGAAGCGGCGGCTGGTGGTGAGCACGTCGCCCTTGGCGTAGAGCAGTTCGCCTTCCCGAGACACCAGCCGCAGTTCGGGGCGCAGCGTCACATTCCGGGCGCGGCAGGCTATGTTGATCTTCTTCTTTTCAGAGCATTTGCCGCGATCATCCTTGGTGACGCACTCTTCCACCTCTTTAGTGCCGCTATCGGTATCGCGCCATTCGACCTCTGCGATACCGCGCATCACCGCGTCCGCGCCGCCGCGATAGGCGGCCGGATCGGCATCGCGGTCATAGGTGTAGGTCGAGCCGCGTGGGGGCTCTGCGAAGGTGAGATCGAACCACGGACGGCCCTCGATAACCGCGCCGCGCAGTGCCGTGTCGATCGCAAAGGCGAGCCGTTCGCCGCCCCTCCCGGCAAAGCCCGAAATCGCGATGGAACGCGCGCGCGATGGCGCATCGGTCCCTGCCGCATAGATGCCTGCGACAGGGATCGTTTCTGCCTGCGCCCCCGCAGCGCAGAGCAGAGCACCTGGCCCGATCATCCATGCCAGCCGCATCGCCCTTCCCCCCTCTATCCGACCCTCTCCGCGCGGGAACCTCGCAGGATTTGCCCGCGCAAACAAGCCGCAATGCGAGAGCCTTGCCAGCCGCCGCGCCGCCGTGCGAAGGCCCGCCCATCATGCTGACCTTCTGCTCCCCCGCCCAGAACGCCCACGCGCCTTTAATCGAGCTCGTTAACGGGCAGGCAGAAGCGCACGCCGAAACCCCGGCGCGGCTTGCGAACATGCTGGCGGCGATGGGCACCGTGCGCGCGCCCGCCGATCACGGGATGGAGGCGATCCTTGCCGTGCACGATGCGGAATATCTCGCCTTTCTGCAATCTGCCCACGCGGCCTGGCTGGCGGCGGGGCGCGAAGGCGATGCCATCGGCTATGCCTTCCCCGTGCGCGGGCGGCGATCGCTGGCACTGGAGCGGATCGACGGCAGGATCGGGCAATATGGCTTCGACACAGTGACGCCAATCGCCGCGGGCACGTGGAAGGCAGCTTACGGCGCAGCGCAATCGGCGATCGCTGCGGTCGAGGCGCTGGCGTCAGGCGAAACGCGGCACGTCTTCGCGCTATGCCGTCCTCCCGGCCACCATGCAGGTGCGGACTATTTCGGAGGCTATTGCTACCTCAACAACGCCGCCATCGCCGCCCGCGCAGTCGCCGCGCGGCGAATGGGGCCGGTCGCTGTGCTGGATGTCGATTACCACCACGGCAACGGCACGCAGGACATCTTCTACTCGGACGGGAGCGTGTTTTTCGCCTCGATCCACGCCGATCCGCGCACCGATTTCCCCTATTTCTGGGGCCATGCCGAGGAACAGGGCGCAGACGAGGGCGAAGGAGCGAACCTCAATCTGCCGCTCCCGCGCGGGACGGGCTGGGCGACCTATCAAGACGCGCTCGGCAAAGCGCTGAACGCGGTCGCGAGGTTCGGCGCGAAAACGCTCATCGTCAGCTACGGCGCGGACACCTTTGCTGAAGACCCTATCTCGCAGTTCGCCCTGACGACCGATGATATGCAGGCCATGGGCGCGCGGATCGGGGCGCTTGGCCTGCCTACCGTGACGGTGATGGAAGGCGGCTATAACGTCGCGGCACTGGGCCGTAACGTTGCCGCTTTCATCGCCGGACTGGAGGGTGCCTAGCCTGCGGTCGGCTTCGCCTGCGGTTCGACGACGCGAAGGTGCAGTTCCCGCAAGGAGCGCGGCTCAGCCGGGCTCGGCGCGCCCATAAGCAGATCCTCGGCGCGCTGGTTCATCGGGAAGAGCGAGATTTCGCGCAGGTTCTTCGCGCCGCACAGCAGCATCACGATCCGATCGACGCCCGCGGCCATGCCCCCGTGCGGCGGCGCGCCGTATTGGAACGCGCGGTACATCCCGCCGAAGCGCTCTTCCACGTCCGCCTTCGTCAGGCCGGTGACCTCGAACGCCTTGACCATCGTTTCCGGCATGTGGTTGCGGATCGATCCCGACGCGATCTCGAAGCCGTTGCAGACCAGATCGTACTGGAACGCCTTGATCGTCAGCGGGTCCTGACCGTTCAGCGCATCGATTCCGCCCTGCGGCATGGAGAAGGGGTTGTGGCTGAAATCGACCTTCTTTTCGTCCTCGTTCCATTCGTAGAACGGGAAATCGACGATCCAGCATAGCGCGAAGCGGCTTTCGTCGATGAGGCCCAATTCCTCACCCACCCGGATGCGAGCGGCGCCCGCCAGCTTGGCAGCGTCGGCTTCCTTGCCCGCGGCGAAGAACAGCCCGTCATTCTCGCCAAGGCCAAGCTCAGCGTAGAGTTCCGCCATCCGGTCAGCGCCATGGTTCTTGGCGATCGGGCCGCCGAATTCGCCGCCCTTGCGGGTGACATAGCCGAGGCCCGCATAGCCTTCCTTGCGTGCCCAGTCGTTCATGTCGTCGAAGAACTTACGGCTCTTCTCATGGGTCGCAGGCGCGGGAATCACCCGGACGACACCACCGCCGCCGACGATCTTCTCGAACAGGCCGAAGCCCGACTGTGTGAAATGCGCCGAGGCATCGCTGATGATCAGCGGATTGCGCAGATCCGGCTTGTCGCTGCCATACTTCAGGATCGCCTCGCCATAGGGGATGCGCGGGAATTCGCCGGCCGGGGTCACCTGCTTGTCACCCGCAAAGGCAGCGAAGGTGCCCTGAATCACCGGCTCCATCGTCTCCCAGACCTCTTCCTGGGTGACGAAGCTCATTTCCAGATCGAGCTGGTAGAACTCGCCCGGCAGGCGGTCGGCGCGCGGATCTTCGTCGCGGAAGCAGGGGGCGATCTGGAAATAGCGGTCGAAGCCCGCCACCATCAGCAGCTGCTTGTACTGCTGCGGTGCCTGCGGGAGCGCGTAGAACTTGCCTGCGTGGATACGGCTCGGCACGAGGAAGTCGCGCGCGCCTTCGGGCGAGGACGCCGTCAGGATCGGAGTCGAGAACTCGTTGAAGCCCACCGCGCCCATCCGCTGACGCATATCGGCGATCACCGCCACGCGGGTCATGATGTTCTTGTGCAGCGTCTCACGCCGCAGATCGAGGAAGCGGTACTTAAGGCGAATATCCTCAGGGTAAGGCTGTTCGTCGGCCACGGGCAAAGGCAGTTCTTCCGCGGTGCTCAGCACGGTGAGCTGCCGCGCATAAACCTCGACCTCACCCGTCGCGAGACGCGGGTTCACCGTGTCGGCCGAGCGCGCCTTGACGTTGCCTTCGATGGTGATGACCGATTCCACGCGGAGCCGGTCCAGCACCGCCAACGCGGGCGAATCTGCATCGGCGACAATCTGCGTGATGCCGTAATGATCACGCAGATCGACAAACAGCAAACCGCCGAAATCGCGCTTGCGATGCACCCAGCCCGACAGGCGGACGGTCTCGCCAACATGAGCGGAAGTAAGCTGTGCGCAGGTATGCGTGCGATAGAGGTGCATTTTTGACTGTCCGACACTGTAAGGATTGCGAAGGCGCGCCTCTAAGCGAGCGGGCGGCACAAATCCAGTGGGGGATGCACAAGCGAACCAGTTCAGCCACGCGCACTGCGATCTGTGGGCATCACGGCCCCGCCTCTAAACTCTTTTCCATTTTGACTGTATCAGAGTAAGCGCGCTGCGGGTCTGGCAGCGTTCAATGTGATGGGGCACGGCCCCGAGGGCGGCACTCCGCCCGCTAACCGCGAAAAGATGACATGAAAATCCATCCGCTGATTACCACCACCGAGGCCCTCTCCGACCTCTGCGACCGTCTCGCCAAGTCCGATTTTGTCGCGGTCGACACTGAATTCATGCGCGAGAACACCTATTGGCCCGAACTGTGCCTGGTGCAGATCGCCAATACCGAAGAAGCGGCCGCAATCGATCCGATGGCGCCGGGCATTGATCTGAAACCACTGCTCGATCTGATGTGCGACAATGAAGACGTGCTCAAGGTCTTCCACGCCGGGTCGCAGGATGTCGAGATCATCGTCAACCTGACACAGCGGACCCCGCATCCGATTTTCGACACGCAGATTGCAATGATGGCGATCAGCCAGTCCGAACAGATCGGCTATGCCAATCTGGTGGAAACCTGGATGGGCCTCACCATCGACAAGGGTGCGCGTTTTACCGACTGGAGCCGCCGCCCTCTCAGCGACCGCCAGATCGAATATGCCATCGGCGACGTGACGCACCTCGCCACCATCTTCCCGCGCATTCTCAAAAAGCTGATCAAGACCGGACGTGGGCTGTGGCTGGATGCCGAGATGGAAAAGCTCGCCGATCCGTCGAACTACATCACCGATCCAGGTCAGGCGTGGAAGCGCATCCGCCAGCCGGGTCGCAATCCGCTGGTGCTCGGCCGGATGAAGGCGCTCGCCGGATGGCGCGAGAGCGAGGCGCAGCACAAGAACATACCGCGCGGGCGGATCATGCGCGACGAAACACTCGCCGACATCGCCAGCCACCCGCCCAAGACCCAGGCCGATCTGGCCAAGGTGCGCGGACTTTCGGCGGCATGGCGCGACAATGACATCGGCAAGCGGCTGATGAAGGTTCTCTCCGACGCCGAACCGCTGCCCAAGGACGAGATGCCCGAGAAGATCAAGCAGGGCGCCCCGCTCGGCAAGGAAGGCGCGTTGGTCGCCGATCTGCTCAAGCTGCTGCTGAAGATTCGCGCACGCGAAATCGACGTCGCCCCGCGCCTGCTCACCCGCGCTGACGAGATGGAAGCTTTGGCCGCCGGCGCGCGCGATCTGCCGGTGCTGCAAGGCTGGCGGTTCGAGGTGTTCGGCAAGGACGCGCTCGATCTGGTCGAAGGCAAACTGGCTTTCGCTGTGGAGCGTGGGAAGCTGAAGATGACCCATATCGACGATGTGGTCGTGGTAGCCGCGACAGCGGTTGAGCCAGCCGCTGAGCACGAAGCCGATCCCGATACGCTGGCGGCGGAGTAGCGCGCGCCAGTGTCCACCTACCTCCCCACCATCAAGCAGCTGCAATATCTCGTAGCGCTTCACGAACACGGGCATTTCGGCAAAGCCGCCGATGCCAGCTTCGTGTCGCAATCGACGCTTTCAGCGGGCCTGCGCGAACTGGAATCGCTGCTGGGTGTGACGCTGGTCGAACGCTCGCGCCGGGTGGTGCGGTTTACGGCCCTGGGCGAACAGGTGGTGGCCAAGGCCAACCGGCTGCTGCGCGAAGCTGAGGAACTGGCCGATCTGGTGCAGGCCTCGGGCAAACCGCTCTCAGGCGAGCTGCGCATGAGCGTGATCCCGACCATAGCCCCCTTCCTGCTACCGCGCATGCTCCCGCGCCTGAAGCGCGAGCGACCCGACCTCAAGCTATTGCTGCGCGAAGAAACCAGTCACGACGCGCTCGAATCGCTCAATCACGGGCGGGTCGATTGCGTGCTCCTGGCCCTGCCCTTCGACACCGGCGACGCGGCGATTGCCCATATTTCCGACGACCGCCTGTTCATCGCCTTTCCCAAGGACGATCCGCGCGATCCGCCTGCCAGCATCAAGCCGGACATGATCGATCAGGGCCGCTTGCTGTTGCTGGAAGACGGGCACTGCCTGCGCGATCATGCGCTTGCGGCCTGCAACCGCGCCGAACTGCGCGCGAGCGCGGCAATGATCGGCACAAGTCTGCACACGCTCGTACAACTGGTCGACAACGACCTTGGGTTGACCATGCTACCGGAGATGGCGCTGAAGGCGGGCATCCTCGCGGGAACGCAAGTGGTCGCGCGGCCCGTCGATAGCCCCACCGCCAAGCGCGAGATCGTGCTCGCTTGGCGCAAGAACTCACCGCGCGAGAGCGATTTCCAACTGCTGGCCGAGGAACTGCGCGCTGGCTAGGCGCGCGCTGAGGTTCAGCACTCCACCAGCGCGAGGCTCATGGCGAGGCTGGCACCCAGCGCCACCCGCACCCGCCGCGCAGGCAAGGCGAATCGCTGCCGCCGTGGCTGCGCCTTGGTTTCTGTCTCGGCCGCTTGCACGGTCAGCCCCAGCAGCCGGTCGGCCTGGCGGACTTCGATAGCGTCAACCAGATCGTGGACATCCGCGGCCAGCAACTCGGCATCGCCGATCAGCGCCGCCGCGCGGGCGTAATCGCCTTGTGCGATCGCGTTGCGCGCCTCGCTCTGGAGCTTGCGCGCATGGTCCGCCAATTGTCCGACATATGCGCCCGGTGAGCGCGTTGCATCCGATCCCATGAGGCGGTTGTAACCCAATATCCGGCGGTTGCGCCAGATAGAATCAATCGCATTAATCCATATGCTTGAGGCCGACCCGCAGGTAATCCCAGCCCGTCACGCAAGTCAGCACTGCGGCCGTCCACAGACTGACCAGCCCGATCAGATGCACCCAACTTTCCGCGATCGTGCCGCAGCCTTCAAACACCGACTGACACGGCTGACCATGCACCGCCCCGCCCAGGATCAGCGCGCCCAACGAAACAAGCTGGAACGTCGTCTTCCACTTGGCGAGCTTGGAGACCGGCATCGAGACCTGAAGACCACCCAGAAACTCGCGCAGGCCCGACACCGCGATCTCGCGCACCAGAATGACCAGCCCGGCGATCACATGGACGTCGCCCGCATAAGGCCCACGCAGATATCCTTGCGCGGTCAGCACCAGAATGACTGCGGCCACCATAATTTTGTCCGCAATCGGATCGAGGAAGGTGCCCATCTTCGACACGGTGCCCTGCGCGCGGGCGAGGTAGCCATCAAGGTAATCGGTCAGCGCAATAATGCAGTACAGACCAAAGCCGATCAGATAGCCGAGCCGCCATTCCGGCCACCACAGGAAGAACGCCAGCAGCGGCACCGCAAAGATGCGCGAGAGCGTGAGGATATTGGGAAGGCTCGACATGATTGATCCCCGCTCTAGCGCGGCAAGACCTGCTGCAAAACCCCTCGTCCAGACTTCCCCCACATTGGTGCGCTCTGGCACGCGCTCCCCTTGCGCTCTTGTGAAAGCCTGCACGCCCGCTATGTCGCGGTAACTCACAGGGAAGCGCCAGCGTAATCATCGCATGACCACATCGACACACCTGATGCGCCAGCGGCGATTTTTGCCGCTGTTCCTGACCCAGTTGCTCAATGCGTTGAACGACAACCTCTACAAGAACGCGATGGTGCTGTTCGTGGTCTATCAGGTCTACGATTCGCCCGAGATGGAGACGCTGATCAGCGGCGTTGCGACGGCGCTGTTCGTACTGCCCTTCGTGCTGTTCTCGGCCACAGCAGGCCAGCTCGCCGACATGCGCGACAAGACCAAGATCATCCGCTGGATCAAGTTTGCCGAAATTCTCATCATGAGCGTGGGCGCCACCGGTCTGTTGCTAGCCGCGCGGGGGATGCAGATCGAAAGCCTCGCGATTCCGCTGATGTTCGTGGCATTGTTCGCGATGGGGGTGCACTCGACCTTCTTCGGCCCAATCAAATACGCGATCCTGCCCCAGCACCTCCACAAGGATGAAGTGCTGGCGGGCACCGGTCTGGTTGAGGCTGGCACTTACGTCGCGATCCTCGTCGGCATGATGCTGGGCGGCGCGATGCCGATCATGTATTCGATTGTTGGCGTGATCGTGATCGCGGTGATCGGCTATGTCACCTGTCGCTGGGTGCCGCCAGCGCCTGCACAGAGCGACGAAAACAGAGTCGACTGGAACCCGATCCGCGCCTCCAAATCATTGATCGCCTTCTCGATGGGCAATCTTGAACTGCGCTATTCGGTCCTGGCAATCAGCTACTTCTGGGCGATTGCCGCGATCCTTTCGGTGCAATTCATCCCGCTCGCCAAGAACGTGCTGCTGGCGGACAAGCAAGTCGCAGCGGTGCTGTTGGTGGCCTTTTCCGCCGGGATTGCGATCGGTTCGGTGTCGATCAATGCGCTGCTCAAAGGCGATATTTCCGCGCGATATTCGGCGCGGTCGGTGTTGGTGCTGGGCGTGCTGCTGATCGCCTTTTACGGTGTGTGCCGGATGTGGAACCTTCAGCCGCAAGGCGAACTGTTCACCGTGTGGGAATTTCTCGCTCAGCCGCTAGCGCTGGTGCTGACGTTCAATCTGCTGCTGATTGCCGTGGCAGGCGGGATGTTCGTGGTGCCGCTTTATGCCTTCCTCACCACGCGGGTCGACAAGTCGGAGGCCTCCCGCTCGGTCGCCGCCAACAACTTCATTTCTTCGATCTTCATGGTGATCGGCGCCGGGGTTGCCGGTGCGCTCGGGTTCTTCGGCATCCCGTTGCAGGAACAACTGCTGCTCAGCCTGGTCCTGTGCGTGTTCTCGGCCCAGCTTGCGCGCAAGTTGCACGCCACCGAAGCGCTGCGTGACGTCGAAGCTGAACGCCTCAGATAATAAAGGCGAAAATCGCGAGCGTCATGGCCACGTAAGTGCTGGCGACGCCGCGCACGTCGGCCATAGTGAGCCGCCACAAGGCCTCGGCTGGGATCGGGATCAGATCGCGCTTCACATGCGGCGGCAGGCTAGCCCGGAACCAGTGGCGGGCGGTCTCGTCAGTGAGAACCAAACTGCGGCGCATTTACGACTCTCCCGTGGCAGGAAGGCCAGCTTTAAGACTTTCTTAACCATTGGAAACGGTTTGCGGTGAAGCTGTCGCAAGCTGGGACAGGCTGTGATGGGGGCAATCCGGGGTCGGCGGATTTGCACCGCTTCGCCCACACCGGTAGAGGCCGCAAAAGACGACGGGAGACTTTTCGATGCCTGATTCCACGCGCGCCGATGCCACCAGAAGCGCGGCTGCTCTGCTGGTCGATTGCCTTGCTGTGCAGGGCTGCGAGCGGATCTTTACCGTGCCGGGCGAAAGCTTCCTTGCTGTGCTGGATGCCCTGCCCGACCGGCCCGAGATCGACGTTGTCACCTGCCGTCAGGAAGGCGGGGTCACCTTTATGGCCTGCGCGGATGGCACTATGAACGCGGCCGGATCAGGTCGCCCCGGCGTCGCTTTCGTCACCCGGGGGCCGGGCGCGACCAATGCCAGCATCGGCGTGCATGTGGCGCATCAGGATTCGCAGCCGATGATCCTGTTCGTCGGCGATGTTGCGCGCGGGATGCAGGGGCGTGAAGGGTTTCAGGAGGTCGACTTCACTGCCTTCTTTGCGCCGATCTGCAAATGGGCCGCGCGGATTGATGATCCGGCGCGCATCCCCGAATATATCGCCCGCGCCTATTCGGTCGCCATCAATGGGCGGCCCGGCCCGGTGGTGCTCGCCCTGCCCGAGGATATGCTGGTGGAGCAAGTGCCCACCAGCCTCCAACCCCGCCCCTTCGTAACCCGCACCGCGCAGGCCGCCTGCCCCGATGCGATGCAGGCGCTATTCGACATGATCGCCGATGCGGCGAGCCCCATCGCGATCATTGGTGGCGCGGGTTGGAACGCCAAGACGCGGGAATATTTCCAGCAATTCGCCGAACGGATCGGGCTTCCCGTAGCGACCGCCTTCCGCCGTCAGGACGCGATTGCGCCCGATAGCCCGGTCTATGCCGGGAACCTCGGCTACGGCCCCGGCCCCAAGCTGGTCGAGCGGGTCAAGAATGCCGACCTCATCATCACCGTTGGCGCACGGCTGGGGGAGGCGACCACCGATGGTTACGAGGTTCCCACGCTTGAGCATCCCGGGCAACTGCTCGTCCACATCCACCCCGACCCGGAGGAGTTGGGCCGGGTCTATCGCACCGATCTCGCGCTGTGCTGTTCGGTGGATGAATTCGCCGAGTGTGCCGCGCTGTGGGAGGATGCAGCGGTGATCCCCTTCGATGCCGGGGCCGAGGCTCACGCGGAATGGCTCGAGTGGTCGACGCCCCAGCCTTCCGATGCAGCCATCGATCTGGCCGCTTGCGTCGCCGCGATGCGCGCCGCGCTTCCGGCGGACACGATCATCTGCAACGGCGCGGGCAATTTTGCCGGGTGGTGGCACCGTTACTGGCGCTATGCCGCCTATCCCGGCCAGCTCGCCCCAACCTGCGGCGCCATGGGTTATGGCGTCCCTGCCGCCGTCGCTGCCGCATTGCGCTTTCCGGAACGGACAGTGGTCGCAGTCGCGGGAGACGGCGATTTCATGATGAACGGCCAGGAACTCGCCACCGCCGCGCAATATGGCGCGAACATGATCGTGGTGGTGGTCGATAATGGCGCTTACGGCACGATCCGGATGCATCAGGAACGCGAATATCCCGGCCGCGTTTCGGCGACTCAGCTTTCCAATCCCGATTTCGCAATGCTCGGCGCAGCCTATGGCGGATGGAGCACGCGGGCCGAGACGACGGCGGACTTCATCGCCGCGCTCGATGACGCCAAGGCCCGCAGCGGCATCCGCCTGATCCACGCCGTGACCGATCTGAACCGGATCGCCGCCAGCGGTGCGACGATCACCGGTCTGCGCGCGCGAGCCAAGGCTACCGCCTGAAACGAAAAGGCCGCCCCAAACGGAGCGGCCTTTCCTGCTTGTCAGCGCTGACGCGAGGTCAGATTTTGTCGCCGAGCGCGCCTTTGATCGAACCCTTGACCTTGTCGGTCTTGCCATCGATCTTCTGGGCTGTGCCTTCGGCGCGGGTCTCGGGATTGCTGGAATGCTGCTTGGCTTCGCCAATGATTTCCTTGGCCGTACCCTTTGCCTTGTCGGTGAATTCACCCATGATAGCCTCCTAAGTTAAGCCAATGACTTTATTGGCTTTTCAAGAGACTTACGGTTGCCAGAGACGTTCGTTCCGGTAACCGGGGCAAGTCGTGGCCCGGGCGCGGCAGCCCGATTGCAACCGCTGATTTAGCCCTTCGCCATCTCGCAAATCACCTGCCATTCGGCCGGGGTTACGCCGCACACCGACAGGCGCGATTGGCGGATCAGCTGCATCTCGGCCAGCCGCGGCTCAGCCTTGATCGCCGACAGAGTGACGGGATGGGCGAGCTTTTCCTTCGCCTTCACCTTCACGGCCGCCCACTTGCCCGTCTCGTCCGTTGGATCGGTGATCCCGGCAACGCTGACCGTGCAGATCCCGACCACCTCCAGCCCTTCGCGCGAGTGGTAGAAGAACGCCTCGTCGCCGACCTGCATAGCAGCCAGATTGTTGCGCGCCTGATAGTTGCGCACCCCATCCCACGTCCCCTCGCCCTCGGCGACAAGATCGTCCCAGCTGTACTTGAACGGTTCGGATTTCATTAGCCAATAGGCCATGCTGGCAGCGCGCTCCCTTGCTCAAACAGCGCCCACGTAGCCCGCACACCCCCGCCTCGCCAAGCCCCGATCCACAGTGTGCAAGTTAACCCGTTCTTTAGTGCAATCTGCGATGAATCGGACGAAGGCACCGCTGGCGTACCTGCCAAGCGACATGCACGGGACGATTAAGGCAACGATTTTGAAAGATCACGAGCCAAATAACCCTCTGCAAACGGCAGAGCGCGATATCATCGCGCTGGGAATTGCTGTGGCGGCCATCATCATGCTGGTGGGAACCGGCGGAACGGTGCTGCCCAAAGTCATGGACGCCCTGTTTGGCAACGGTGCGCGTCCGGATGTTCTGTTGGTCAATGCCCTGCTGCTGAACATCGCCCTCATCATCTTCGGCTGGCGGCGTTACCGCGAACTCACCCGCGAAATCGAAGAGCGCCGCCGCGCCGAAGCCCGCGCGCAAATGCTGGCGGCCACCGATCCGCTGACCCAGTGCCTCAACCGCCGCAGTATGCTCGAAGCGACCGAGGAACTGCGGTCGCGCGCGGCAGTTCGTGGTGAGGCAGTCGCCTATTGCATGATGGATCTCGACAACTTCAAACAGATCAACGACATGCACGGCCATCCGGTGGGCGATGCGGTGCTGGTGATGTTGTGCGAGCGGGTGCGCGGAATACTCCCGCGGGACGCGCGCCTCGCGCGACTCGGCGGGGACGAATTCGCCTTCGTGATGCCCTACCCCGCGGGTCACGCCGACCGGGTCGACGATTTGGTCATCCGCCTGTTCGAAAGCCTGGCCCAGCCCTTCCGCCTGCCGACGATCACGATTGAGCTGACCTTGTCAGTCGGGCTCTCCGCCGATCATGATGCGGACGGCACGATCGGCCTCGTGGTCGATGCCGGCACCCTGATGCAGCGCGCCGACATGGCGCTTTACCATGCCAAGAAGCAGGGCCGGAACCGCTACTTCTGGTTCGAGTCGAGCATGGAAAGCGAGATGCGCTTCCGCAACCAGCTCGAAACCGGCATCCGCCGAGGCCTCGCGCGCGGCGAGTTCGTGCCGTTCTACGAACAGCAGGTCGATGTCGAAAGCGGCGCGCTGGTCGGGTTCGAGATGCTCGCGCGCTGGCGCTCTCCGCAACTTGGCGTGATCAGCCCCGATATCTTCGTACCGATCGCCGAGGAAATCGGCCTCATCAACGAAATGTCCGAACGCCTGATGGAACAGGCCTTCGCTGATGCGCGCGAATGGGATGACAGCCTGACGCTGTCGATCAACATCTCGCCGGTGCAGTTGCGCGATCCGTGGTTTGCACAGCGCCTGCTGAAAAAGCTGGTCGCCACAGGCTTCCCGCCGCAGCGGCTCGAAATCGAGATCACCGAAAGCTGCCTACACGAAAACATCGGCCTGGTTCGCTCGATGATCATGAGCCTGCGCAATCAGGGCGTGCAGATCAGCCTCGACGATTTCGGCACGGGCTATTCCAGCCTTGAACAGCTGCGCAATCTGCCGTTCGACCGGATCAAGATCGACCGCAGCTTTGTCAGCGAATTGCGCGAACCGGGCAGCCGTTCGCGGATTGTCGAAGCGATCATCTCACTCGGCCGCGGTCTTGATCTGCCGCTGACGGCAGAAGGTGTCGAAGACGAACAGATCCTTCAGGCATTGAAATCAATGGGCCGGTTGAAAGCGCAGGGCTATCTCTATGGCCTGCCCGAAGATGCCGAAGCCGTGCGAGCGCGGCTGAAAGCCGCGGGCAAGCTGACCGGCGTTTCCGAGCAAGCACCCTCGCTGCCACGCACTGGCACCGAAGACGGCCCAACCCTCTACCGCATCGCCCGGCCCTGAGATTGCGCCCCCTGCCCGCGGGCAGGACTGGACGCGGACGGCCTGCGTGCATAGATGCGCAGCCGTGACGCAGACGATTGCCTTCATCAAGATGCACGGGCTCGGCAACGACTTCGTCGTGCTCGACGCGCGTGAAACGCCATTGCCGGAGATGACGCCGCATATCGCGCGCGCGCTGGCTGACCGGCGCACCGGGATCGGCTTCGATCAGCTGGTGCTGCTGGAGCCGAGCAAGACACATCGCTTCCGGATGCGGATTTTCAATTCCGATGGCAGCGAGGTCGAGGCCTGCGGCAATGCCGCGCGGGCCGTGGCGCTGCTGCATGGCGAGCCCGCAGTCATCGAGACTGGCGGGGGGCCGATTGCGCTCGAGCCGCTCGACGGCGGCGCACGGGTCGACATGGGCACACCGCGCTTCGATTGGGACGCGATCCCGCTCGCCTACCCGATGGACACTTTCACGATGCCGGTCGGGTGGGAGAGCCTTGAAGCGCCGATGGCGGTCAATGTCGGCAACCCGCACGCGATTTTCTTCGTCGATGATGCCGATGCCGTGCCGCTGGAAACGCTTGGCCCGGTGATCGAGCATGACCCGCTGTTTCCCGAGCGAGTGAACGTCAACGTCGCCAGTCTTGCCGGGCCGGATCACCTGAAGCTGCGGGTATGGGAACGCGGCGCCGGGCTGACCCGCGCTTGCGGCACCGGGGCCTGCGCCACGGCGGTCGCGGCGATCCGGCGCGGGTTGGTGGCGAGCCCGGTGCGCGTGACACTACAGGGCGGCGATCTGGTGATTGCCTGGGCGCCGGGCGGTACGATCCTGATGAGCGGCCCTGCGGCAGAAAGCTATCGCGGCACCTTCGACTGGGATGATTACGCCATAGGAGCCGGAGCTTGAACGCTCCGCAGATTATCTCGCTCGGCTGCCGCATGAACATCGCCGAGAGCGAGCGGATGCGGGCGATGCTGGCGGGCGAAACCGATCTGGTGGTAGTCAATTCCTGCGCGGTGACGGGTGAGGCGCTGGCTCAAACCCGCAAAGCGATCCGCCGCGCCCGGCGTGACAATCCGGCGGCCCGGCTGGTGGTGACCGGCTGTGCGGCGGAGATTGATCGGTCGTCGATTGGCGCGATGGACGAGGTTGATGGTCTGATAGCCAATGCGGCCAAGCTCGATCCCCGCGCGTGGAACATCGCCGCTGATGCCCCGCCGGTTGCGCCCGCCCGCACCCGCGCTTTCGTGGCCGTGCAGAACGGCTGCGATCATGCCTGCACCTTCTGCGTAATCCCGCAGGGGCGCGGGGTGAGCCGTTCGTTGAGCGTCGCGGACGTGCTGCGCGAGGTTGAGGCGCATCTTACTGCGGGGGCCAAGGAGGTTGTGCTCACCGGGGTCGATCTGACCTCGTGGGGGCATGATCTGCCGGGCGAGCCGCGCCTTGGCACGCTGGTCGCTGCGATCCTTGCAACCTTCCCCGGCCTCCCCCGCCTGCGCCTGTCCTCGGTGGACGGGGTCGAAATTGACGCAGGGTTGTTCGAGCTGCTCGCCTACGAACCCCGGGTGATGCCGCACCTGCACCTCAGCTTGCAGCACGGGGCCGACCTGATCCTAAAACGGATGAAGCGCCGCCATCTGCGCCGCGATGCGGTGGAACTGGTTGCGAAGCTAAAGGCGCTGCGCCCGGAAATCGGCATCGGGGCGGACCTGATGGCCGGCTTCCCGACCGAGAATGACGCCCACCATCAGGCGAACATCAGCATCATCGACGAGCTCGATATCGTCCACGCCCACATCTTCCCCTTCTCACCCCGCCCCGGCACCCCCGCCGCGCGGATGCCGCAGGTGCCGCGCGACGTGGTGAAGGCCCGCTCCGCCGACCTCCGCGCCCGCGCCGCCGCGCGCCGTGCCGTCTGGCTCGACAGCCTTGTGGGCGAAACGCTCCCCGTCCTCGCCGAACGCGACGGCACGGGCTATGCCCCCAACTATGCCCGCGTTGCGCTGCCTGCCGGGACAGCAGCGGGCGACATCATCGAAGTGAATGTGCGCGAGGTCAGGGAGGGCCTGCTCGGATGAGTGAAACCAGCTGGAGCCAGCGCCTGTTCGGCGGCTTCGCCAAGACATCGGAGCGCCTGACCGCCAACCTTGCTGGGGTGGGCGGGAGCGCGAAGCTTGATGACGCCACGCTCGACGAGGTCGAGGACGCGCTGATCATGTCCGACCTCGGCCCTGCGGCGGCGGCCCGCATCCGTGCGCGGCTGTCCGACAAGCGCTTCGGGTTGGAAATTACCACCCGCGAGTTGAAGGAAGCGGTGGCGGAAGAGATCGCAGCGATCCTGCGTCCCGTCGCCAAGCCGCTCGAAATCACCGCCTTCCCGCGTCCGCAGGTGATCCTTGTGATCGGCGTGAACGGCTCGGGCAAGACCACCACCATCGCCAAGCTCGCCCACCTGTTTCAGGAGGATGACTACGGCGTGCTACTGGCAGCGGGTGACACCTTCCGCGCTGCGGCCATTGGCCAGCTTGCGACCTGGGCGGGCCGGATCGGGGTCGATCTGGTGCGCGGGCCCGAAGGCGGCGATCCGGCGGCGATTGTGTTCGATGCCGTCAAGCAAGCCACCGACACCGGCATCGACGCGCTGATCGTCGACACCGCAGGCCGCCTCCAGAACAAGAAAGAGCTGATGGAGGAGCTGGCCAAGATCCGCCGCGTCCTCGGCCGGCTGAACCCCGAAGCGCCGCATGATGTGGTGTTGGTGCTGGATGCGACCAACGGCCAGAATGCCCTCGCCCAGATCGACGTGTTCAAGGAGGTGGCAGGCGTCACTGGCCTGATCATGACCAAGCTTGATGGCACCGCGCGCGGCGGCGTGCTGGTCGCGGCGGCGGAGCAATATGGCCTTCCCATCCACGCCATTGGCGTCGGCGAGAAGATGGAAGACCTGCGCCCGTTCGACCCCGACTTGGTCGCCCGCGTGATTGCCGGAGTGGCGTGATGAGCGATAACGAGACCAAAAAGGCCGCTTCCAGCTGGCTCAACGTCGCCGTCGATTACGGCCCGCTCGTGGTCTTCCTCGGCGTCTATCGCTGGAGCGCGCCCGATAAGGTGAGTGCAACGGGCGAACTCGGCGCGATCATCAATGGCACTGGCGCGTTCATGGTCGCCGCCGTTATTGCGCTGCTGGTATCGAAATGGCGGCTGGGCAAGGTGTCGCCGATGCTGTGGTTTTCGACCGCGCTGATCGTCGGTTTCGGAAGTCTGACGATCTTCTTCGGCGACCCCACTTTCGTGCAGATCAAACCGACGATCATCTATGCGAGTTTCGGCGCGGTGCTGCTGGCCGGGTATGTTGCCAGGCGAGCGATGCTCAAGATCCTGCTCGAAGCGGCGTTTGAGGGCCTGTCGGACGAAGGCTGGCTCAAGCTGTCGCGCAATTGGGGGGTGTTCTTTCTGGTGCTGGCAGGGCTCAATGAAGTCCTGCGTGCGCAGATGGATTTCGAAGGCTGGCTGTGGGCCAAGCTGTGGGTGTTCCTGCCGCTGACCTTCCTGTTCACCTTCAGCCAGATCCCCATGCTGCTGAAGCACGGGCTGAGCTTCGAGGACCGTGACGAGCCGCTGAAGGACGAGCCGCCGACGGGGGGCTGATCAGGGTTTGACCCGCGACAAGGCGATCCGGTTGCCCTCGCTATCCTCAATTTCAGCAACGAAGCCCGCCTCGCCGATATCCTTTTTGGGATAGAGCACCTTCGATCCGCGTGCCGTTGCCCGCGCGAGCACGGCGTCGATATCGGGCACATCGAAATATATCACTGGCCCATCGTGCGACGGGCGGTAGACGTCGCCCTTGGCCAAGGCCCCGCTTGCGCCAGGCGCATCGCCTGCGCGCGGGAAGAAGGCCATATCGTAGCCATCCACATCCTCGCGGGTCAGCTGGTAGCCAAACACGTTTTCATAAAAGGCGATGGCCCGGTCCATGTCAGTTACGGGGATTTCGAAATGAAAGACCGGGTTGGTCATTGATGTCTGCTCCTTGACGGGCGCCTGCGCTTTGTCTGCCACCTCTGGCGCACACGCCGCCACCATGAGGCAAAGCAGCACAAGGGCGAGAGCGACCGCCCGCAAGGTCAGATTTCCACCTGACTCCCAAGCTCCACCACGCGATTGGTGGGCAGCCGGAAGAACTCCATCGCGCTCGCCGCGTTGCGCAGCATCCAGGCGAACAGCTTCTCGCGCCAGATCGCCATGCCCGGCTTAGCCGACGCCAGCAGCGTCTGGCGTGAGAGGAAGAAGCTGGTGTGCATCATGTCGAACGGCGCGCCGCACAGGTCGAGCGTGCGCAACAGGGCGGGCACATCGGTTTCTTCAAGGAAGCCGCAGCGGATCGTGACCCGATAGAAGCCATTGCCCAGGTCCTTGCACGAATAGCGTTCGATCGATTCCAGGTAAGGCACATCCTGCACCGCCACGGTCAGAATCAGAATGCGTTCGTGCAGTACCTTGTTGTGCTTGATATTGTGCAGCAGCGCCGATGGCACGCCCGTGTTGGTCGAGGCCATGAAGACAGCCGTTCCCGCGACGCGGGTCGCGCTGTTCTGCGCGCTCTTGGCGAAAATCTCGATTGGCAGCGCGCTTTCGGACATGCTTGCCCGCATCAGCTCACGACCGCGCGACCATGTGGTAAGCAAGGTGAAGATCACGAAGCCAATCAGCAGCGGCACCCAGCCGCCCTGCGGCACCTTGATCAGGTTCGCGCCGAAATAGGCGATGTCGACGATCAGGAACGCCGCGACCAGCGGAAGCGCCTTCCACACCGGCCAGCGCCACAGCGAGAACAGGACGGCCGCCAGCAGCAGCGTGTCGATGAACATCGCCCCGGTCACCGCGATGCCATAGGCCGCGGCAAGGTTGGTCGAAGACTGGAAGAACAGCACCAGCAGGATCACCATCACCATCAGACCCCAGTTGATCGTGGGGATGTAAATTTGCCCAGCAGCCGAAGCGCTGGTGTGGCGGATTTCCATGCGTGGGATGAAGCCGAGCTGGATCGCCTGCTGGGTCAGGCTGAAGGCACCCGAGATCACGGCCTGGCTGGCAATGATCGTGGCGAGCAGCGCGAGAATGATCACCGGCACACGAACAAGGTCAGGGATCATCAGGAAGAACGGATCCTTCACGAGCGCAGCCGCAGCCGCGGGCGAGCTTGCCGAAAGGATCATCGCGCCCTGCCCCATGTAATTGAGCATCAGCGCCGGAAACACGAAGGTCAGCCAGGACAGCCCGATCGGCTTGCGCCCGAAATGGCCCATGTCGGCATAGAGCGCCTCGGCCCCGGTCACCGCCAGCACCACGCTGCCCAGCGCGATGAAGGCGGTAAAGCCATCCGACTGGAAGAACCGCAGCGCATTGATGGGGTTGATCGTTTCCAGAATGATCGCAGGATTAGCGCTCAGGTGCATCACACCCAGCGTCGCCAGCATTCCGAAATAGGTCAGCATGATCGGGCCGAACAGCTTGCCGACCTTGCCCGACCCGCGCGACTGGATCGCGAACAGACCAAACAGGATCGCCACCGCCGTCGGCACGATCCACGGTTTGAAGCCGGGAACAATGTATTGCAGACCCTCGGTCGCGGACAGAACCGAGATCGCCGGGGTGATCATGCTGTCGCCGTAGAACAGCGCGGTGGCAAACACACCGAGCAGGATAAGTGGCGCGGTCCAACGGCGATTGTCCGAGGCGCGCCGGATCAGCGCGAGCAAAGCAAGGCTGCCGCCTTCGCCCTTGTTGTCAGCGCGCATGATGGTGAGGACATATTTGACCGTCACCACCATCATCATCGACCAGAACACGAGGCTCAGCACACCGTGGATATGCTCGGCATCGGGCGTGATCCCGATTGTGCCGTGATGCGCGGCAAAGGTCTCGCGGAAGGCATAAAGCGGGCTGGTGCCGATGTCGCCGAACACCACGCCGACGGCGCCGACCGCAAGGGTCAGCGTCGAAGCGCTGTGCCCGTGGCCATGGGCGCTCGCGGCGGCAGGTTCGTCAGTATTGGCTATGCTGCTCATCTTGATCGGATTTCCCGTATCCCGCGGTACTGCCCATCCTGCCGGAACCATTCAGGCCGATGAGGCAGCGCGCCTAGCACTGCCCATTCGCACCTGCAACATTATCAGCGTAGGTCTCGCGCGCCAGAGAGAAAGGCGTCATTGGCCCTGAAGCATCGGCGCGCGGGCAATCATGTCGTTGAGCCGCGCAACTTCGGCCTCAAGCCCTTCACGCCAGGGTGCCTCGGGCGGCGAGTTGGCGAGCAGGCCCTGCCAGACATTGCGCGCAGCGACGATTTCGCCGCTTTGGAGATAGGCAAAGCCGAGGAAGTACTCCGCGCCCGGATGGCCCGGGTCAATCGCCTTGGCTCGCCCGAAAGCCTGCACAGCGGCCGGCGTCACGAAACCATCGGCATGGCCGACCAGTGCCAGACCCAGCGCCAGCCAGCTCTCCACATCGCGCGGGTTATCGGCCAGCCCGCGCTGGAGGAGATTGGCCGCATCGGCAAACTTGCCGCGGCGGGCAAAGGCGTCTGAGGTCACAAGGTAGTCAGGCGCAGGCAGTGTGCGCGAAAACAGCGCCGCACGCCCTTCGACCATTGCCTCGCCCTGCCCCGAAGCAGCCTCCGCCTCCCCTTTAGGCGCGGAGGCCTGCCCCGGTGAGCCCTGCCAGGCATAGCCCGCCAGCCCGAACACCAGCACAGCGCCGAAAAGCGTCATGCCTTCACGCGGGAGCTTGAGCAGCAACACCGCAAACGCAAAGGCTGCCAGCGCCAAAGCGCCGATCGCCAGCCAGCCGCCGATCATGCCGTATCCCCCCCCGCATCGCTGCGTCGCTTGCCCAACCGCCGCAGCAGCACGCCTCCTACGATCAGCAGCAGCAGCACCGGTGCTGCGAACAGCGGCCAAGTGGTCGCGCTGACCTCAGGCTCGTAGCTAACGTAATCACCATAGCGGTCGATCAGCCAGCCACGGATCTGGTCGGGGCTTTCGCCTGCCAGAATACGGCTGCGCACCTGATGGCGCATATCGCCCGCCATCGGCGCGTCAGAATCCGCGATGCTCTGTGACTGACACTTGAGGCAACGCAGCGTGTGCATCAGCGCGGTCGCCTCGGCTTCGAGACGGGGGTCGTCGAGCTGATTATAGGCATAGGGCGCCGGCGGCATGGAATCCTGCGCCAAGGCCGGGATGGCGAGCAGAGCCAGCAGCAAAGCCACGACGGCGCGGATCATCGGGCCTTCTCCAGTTGGTCCAGCAGCACCGGGACATGCTCGGGCCGGATGTCACCGATATGCTGATAGCGGATCACGCCCTTGGCATCGATCACAAAGGTTTCTGGCACCCCCGACGATCCGATCGCCAGCTGAACCTCGGAAATGCGGTCGCTGCCGATCCGCGAATAGGGATTGCCATAGCGACCGAGGAAATTGGCGACATCTTCGGGCCGGTCACGGATGGCGATGCCGACGATCTCGACGCCGCGGGCTTGCAGCGCTTCGAGCTGCGGCGCTTCGGCGATGCAGGGTGTGCACCAGCTCGCCCAGATATTGAGCAGGCGCGGCTTGCCACCCACGAGGTCCGCCTTGGCCGCTCCAGGCAAGCCGCCGAACGCCGGGTCCAGCGCGAAATCGGGCAAGGGCTGACCGATCATCGTGCTTTCGACGAACTCGTCCTTCTCCTGCGTGAGCATATAGCCTGCGACCCCCGCAAAGAAGGCGAACAGGGCGAGCGGCACCCACAGGAACAGACGCGAACGCATCGGCCTACTCAGCCGGGACCGGCGCGGCGGCATCGAGCGCCTCGACATCGGCGCGGCGCTCCGCTCCCTTGGTGACAGCCGCGCGGCGCTTCACATCGACCTTCACCCGGCCCGCAATCGCCAGAATACCGCCCAAGGCGATCAGTAGTCCGCCATACCAGATGAAGGTGACAAACGGCTTCCACCACACCCGGATCTGCCACCGACCATCTTCGGCCTGATTGCCGATCACCGCGTAAAGCTGCCCGTCCCAACGGGTCAGCAGCGCGCTTTCACTGGTGGATTGCGGCGGCGACCAGAAGTTGCGCGCCTGCGGATTGAGGATCACCGGCTCGCCGCCGTCTCTGCTGACCGCAAGCCGCGCTTCGATTGCGGTCCAGTTCGGCCCCGCGATGGGCGAGACGCTTTCGAGAGTGACCGCGAAATCGCCGATCTGTTCGGTGCCGCCCGGCGCGACCGCAGCTAGGCGCTCCTGCGAGAACGCGCCTTCGCACGCCATGCCGAACAAGGAGACCGCTATACCGAAATGGGCGAGCACCATGCCCCAGGTTGCAACCGGCACGCGTGCGATATTGCGCCCACGCAGCGGCAGGAAGGCGGCGACCGCCAGTGCGGCGGCAAGACCAAGGCCCAGCAGCGGCAGCAGCGGGAACTGGCCAAAGAAGCTCACCAGCGCGATCACGCCGATCACCAACGATGCGATCAGCGCCAGCTCGAACTGGAGCCTTGACGGCTTGTCGCTCTTCCAGCGCAATAGCGGGCCGACCGCCATGACGAGGAGCATCGGGATGGCAAAGATTGCGCCTGCCGGATTGAAGTAAGGCGGGCCGACCGACACGCGCACGTCGAACACCTCGGTCAGCAGCGGATAGAGCGTGCCCAGCAAGACGATCGCCAAGATCGCCGAGAGCATCACATTGTTGAACACCAACGCGCCTTCGCGGCTGGCAATGGCAAAGCGCTTACCCTCGGCCACGGCGCCAGCGCGCAGGGCGAAGATCGCGAACGCCCCGCCAATGTAGAGGCCCAGCAGTCCGAGGATGAACGCCCCGCGCTCAGGATCGACAGCGAAGGCATGGACGCTGGTCAGCACGCCTGAACGCACGAGGAAGGTTCCCAGCATCGACATCGAGAACGCCAGCACGCCCAGCATGATCGTCCACGTCCGCAGCGCGTCGCGCGCGGCCAGCACGCTGACCGAATGCATCAGGGCGGTTGCAGCGAGCCACGGCATTAGCGAGGCATTCTCGACCGGATCCCAGAACCACCAGCCCCCCCAGCCCAGCTCGTAATAGGCCCAATAGGAACCGGCGGTGATTCCGAAGGTCAGCAGCACCCACGCGCCCAGCACCCAAGGGCGCAGCACGCGGGCAAAGGACGGGTTGACCTGATTGGTCAGCAGCGCACCCATGGCGAGGCTGAACGCGACCGACAGGCCGACATAGCCCGCGTAAAGCGTCGGTGGGTGGATGGCGAGGCCAATGTCTTGCAGCAGCGGGTTGAGGCCCGTCCCCTCGGCCGCCGGCACCGGCAGCCGCTCGAACGGGTTAGAGGACAACAGCAGGAAGGCATAGAAGCCCAGCGCCACAAACCCCTGCACGGCGAGCGTCGCGCCCATGGTGCGTTCCGGCAGGCGCTTTTCGAACCCGGCCAGCAACCCGCCCGACAACGCCAGCACGCCGACCCACAGCAGCATCGAGCCTTCGTGGTTCCCCCACGTTCCGGTCAGCTTGTAAAGCAGCGGCTTCATCGAGTGCGAATTGCTCGCGACCAGCTTGATTGAAAGGTCCGTCATCGCGAAGGACCACAGCAGCATCAGGAAGGCCAGCACCGCAAGGAACGCCTGCACCACCGCCGCGGGGCGCGCATAGATCGCTAGCGGATTAACCGCGCCTTCCGCCGCCTTCAACGCAAAGGCGCCCGAGACCATCTGCAACACCGCCAGTGCGGCGGCGAGCCACAGGGCGGCCAGTCCGATTTCGGGGATCATTGCTTGGCCCTCATCTGTGCCACGATGCTACTTCAGCCCGACGGTGGTTTCGGCTGCCATCTTGGCGGCCTGATCCGTGCCCATGCCGTCGAGTTCCTTGGGCACGTAATTCTCATCATGTTTGGCGAGCAGATTGGTGGCCATGAACACTCCGTCCGGGCCCAGGCTGCCTTCTGCCACCACGCCCGAATTCTCGACGAAGAGATCGGGTAGGATGCCGCTGTAGCGCACCGGGATCGCGTCGGTCGTGTTGCCAGTAACCAGGAAGTTCACTGTCACACCATCGGCTTCGGTTGTGATCGAGCCCGCCTTGACCATCCCGCCGAGGCGCACGGCCTGGCCGACTTTTGGCGGGGCCGAAGCCATCTGCTCGGGCAGGTAGAAGTAATTCGCCTGATTGCGCAGGCTCCACGCCGCCAGCAGCCCTGCGCCGACAATCGCCACGAGGGCAATGATCACGAGGATCAGACGTTGGTGCTTGGCTTTCATTGCATTGTCCCGTTCAGCGCCGCCGCGACGCATCGCGCCGCGCTTCAGCGCGGGCCATTGAGCGCCATGCCCAGACGATCAGCAGAGCCAGCGCAATCGCGCCTACGCCATAGGCGAGCCACACGAAATCCCACTGGTTTAATTCTTCGCGCATCACGCCTGCTCCATGGCGGGCGTTACCGGGGTCGGTGCGTCATCATCGAGCGCACGGCGGCGCAGGCGCGCTTCGACCTGTTGCTCCGCTATCAGCGCGCGCATCCGCATCAACACAATCGCCCCGAACAAGAGCGAAAAGCCGACCACCGCCACCAGCAGCGGCACGAGGAAGGTCGCCTCAATCGCGCTCTTGCCCGCGGTAATGCTGGGGGGCTGGTGGAGCGAGTTCCACCACACCACGCTGCGGTTGATGATCGGCACATTGACCGCGCCGACAAGGCCGAAAATCGCGGCAATCTTGGTCGAGGTGCCTTCTTTCTCGGCCGCTTCGGTCAGTGCGATGTAACCGGCGTACAGGAACAGCAGCACCAGCATCGACGTCAGCCGGCCATCCCACTCCCACCAAGTGCCCCAAGTCGGGCGGCCCCAGATCGATCCGGTGGCGAGGCAGATCGCGCAGAACACCATCCCCGGCACCGCAATCGCGCGGGCGGACAAGGCGGCGAGCGGGTGCTTCCAGATCAGCAGCATGGCGCTAGAAATCGCGATCCCCGCCCATCCCCCCATGCCGAGCCATGCGGCAGGCACGTGGATGAACAAGATGCGCACCGTATCGCCCATCAGGCGGTCGGGCGGGACCATAAACAGGCCCCAGCCCACCGCGCCAACAGACAGCACCAAGCCGCTCCAGAACAGGAGCGGCATGAGCCACTTTGCAAGTGACAGAAAACGGGTGGGGTTGGCGTAGATGTGCATGATCGTTTGCGTCTGGCCGGGCTTGTAGCCTTACACCCGAACCGGACAAGAGAGCAAATCACGCGCGCGCGGAATAGTTCCCACCGCGCCCCGCCTCATCAGCCGCGGCCGATGAGCTTTTGCGCCATCCGGTCGGCCACCACATCGGACGAAACGCCGGTGCTTTCGCTCTCCTGCCAGATCGTTTCGAGTCGGCCGGGGATCTGCTCGACCAGCGCATTGACCTCGGCAACATTGCCGGTGCGGCTGTCGCGGCGGGCGAGATATTCGGTCGCGACCGAGATGATCCCGCCAGCATTGATGACATAGTCGGGCGCGTAGAGGATGCCGCGCGCGGCCAGCAGCGCGCCGTGCTCGGGACGGGCGAGCTGGTTATTGGCCCCGCCTGCCACAATCGGACAGTCGAGCGCGGCGATGCCTGCATCATCAAGGATTGCGCCTAGCGCATTGGGGCTGAACACGTCGCATGGCGTCGCCATGATCGTGTCAGACGCAACCGCCACGCCGCCCAACTGCGCTGCCAGTGCCGCTGCGCGGTCCGCGTTGATATCGGCCAACGTCAGCTTTGCGCCATCGCGCGCCAGCAGCCGGGCAACCCCGCCGCCGACCGAGCCGGTACCCTGCACAGCGACATGGACCCCTGCGAGGCTATCCTTGCCCAGCTTGTGCCGTACCGCCGCCTTGATGCCGAGATAGATGCCATAGGCCGTGAACGGGCCGGGATCGCCGCCCGCGCTGCCCTCACCCGCCACCGGCAGGCCCGATACGTGCGCGGTGCGCTGCGAGACGGCAACCATGTCCGCCTCAGAGATGCCGACGTCCTCGGCCGTAACATAGCGCCCGCCGAGACCTTCGACCGCATCACCAAAAGCGGCGAGCATCTCGGGGGTCTTGATCCGCTGCTCATCCGCAAGGATCACGGCCTTGCCGCCGCCCATCGGCAGGCCGGCCATCGCGTTCTTGTAGCTCATCCCGCGCGACAGGCGCAGCGCATCGCGCATTGCCCCGGCGGGATCGTTGTAATGCCAGAAACGGGTACCGCCCGCAGACGGGCCAAGGTGGGTCGAATGGACCGCAATGATCGCCGTAAGCCCGCTCGCCCGGTCATGGACCAGCTGCACAAGTTCATGTGCGTCGAAATCGGGCTCGGCCCAGAATGCGGTCATGTCGTCTCCCCTATCGGGCGCGGTGCTAACCTGCTGCATGGGGGGAGATGGGGCGATCAACGGGGTTCGAACCCGCGACCTCCGGTACCACAAACCGGCGCTCTAACCAACTGAGCTATGATCGCCACACGCCCCTGCCCGCATACCACCATTTCGGTCGCTGCCAAGCCCGCGCGAAGTGGCGCGGTGTACGCAAGGCAGACGCACGTCAAGTGCGCTGGCGAGGGAGGCGCGCCTCTTGCACAAAGGCCTCTTCAAGGGAAGCGAAAACTGCTTTGCGTCGCTTGGCACGCAAGATTGTTACGCGCCCCGGTGAATCATTGCCAAGCCTCAAGCCGCATCTATCTTTGGGCGGCCATGACCACCCTCCCCGATTCCATCGCCGCCACAATCGCGGCGCAACCCGGTGTGCAGCGCGTGCCGACCCCCAAGGCGATGCTGTTCCAGCGCAAGCGATTCGTCACGCCTGATCTGGCAGAAGAGCTCATCACGCTGATCGAGGCCGGTCGTCGCCCTTCGACCATCGCAGACGACAATGGCGATCCTGTGTTCCGCACGAGCGAAACCTGCGATCTCCCCGCCGATCTCCCGGCGGTCCAGCAGATCGAGGCGCTGCTGGCCGAGCTGTCGGGCATCGATTCAGCCTTTGGCGAACCGCTGCAAGGCCAGCGTTATGCCGAAGGACAGGAGTTCAAACCGCACACCGATTACTTCGCCCCAGGCGGCCGGGATTTCCAGAAGTTCTGCGCCTTGTCGGGCAACCGCACCTGGACTTTCATGATCTACCTCAATGACGTCGCCGCAGGTGGTGCTACCCGCTTCAAGCTGCTCGACAAGACCTTTCAACCCGAAGCAGGAAAATTGCTCTGTTGGAACAACCGCCTGCCGGACGGAGGTATCAATCCAGCGACGCTGCACCACGGGATGAAGGTCAGGAAGGGCCTCAAATACGTGATCACCAAGTGGTATCGCGAAAAACCATGGAGGGGTTGATGAACGACTACGCCACAATCGAACAGCAGCTGAAGGCGCGGCTCGCCGATATTGTCGCACGCAGCGAGGAAATCGAGGAGGACTTGCGTAGCCCTCTCGACGCCGATTTCGCTGAGCAGGCGACCGACCTTGCCGACGACGAAGCCCTCGAAGGGGTGGATGATGTGCTGCGCGCCGAGGCCCGCCAGATTCGCGCGGCCCTCGCCCGAATCGAGGCCGGCTCCTACGGGGCTTGCGCGAATTGCGGCGCGGAGATCCCGGTCGCGCGACTGGAAGCGCAGCCGATGGCCACCCGCTGTATCAAATGTGCCGCCTGAAACGAAAAAGGCGACCCCGTCGGGCCGCCTTCCTCGCACGGCCCGAAGGCCGCAAGCTGAAAAGACCGATTACTTGTTCTTGAGGCTGAGCCCGCCGAAACGCTTGTTGAACTGGGCCACACGGCCGCCTTCCGACGCCTGCTGACGGCCACCGGTCCAAGCCGGGTGGCTGAGGGGATCGATTTCGAGCGACAGAGTGTCGCCTTCCTTGCCCCAAGTCGAGCGAGTCTGGAATTCGGTACCATCGGTCATCTTGACCGTGATCATGTGGTATTCGGGGTGACCTTCGGCCTTCATGATTTGATCCTTTGCAGCGTGGCGCCGGTACCGACCGGCGCTGCTATGAATGGGAAGCGCGCGCCTTAGTGAGGAACGCAGCGCAATGCAACCTTAGATGAAGATTGCTGCGCTCAGGCGGGCGGATCCGTCATCATGGCCGTGAATTCGACCTCACAGGTGGTCTTGCCCTCGACACTGGCGACGCCCTTGAACTTGTAGACGCGGCTGCGCTTCTGGGTGAATTCCACGTGGAGGTCGAGCAGGCAGCCCGGCGTCACGGGAGCGCGGAACTTCGCGTTCTCGATGCCCATGAAGATCACCAGCTTGCCGGTGCCGGCCAACTCCATCGTCTCGATCCCGAGGATGCCGGCAGCCTGCGCCAGCGCCTCGATCTGGAGCACGCCCGGCATGATCGGTGCGCCGGGAAAGTGGCCCTGGAAGAACTGCTCGTTCATGCTCACGGCCTTGACCGCGTGAATGCGCTCACCCAGCGTGATTGACCGCACTCGGTCAACCAGCAGCAACGGGTAGCGATGCGGCAAGGCCTTGAGGATCTTGACGATATCGTAATCCAGCACCTCGGCCGGCGCGCTACCCGCTTCGCTCATCTCATCTTCTCCGTCAGGATCAGCGGCCAACCGGCGCGGCCGTGTCGCCCTGCGGTGCGGGGGCAGCCTGCTGCTGCTGCATCTGCGCGGCGAGCGCAAGGCGCTGCTGGATTTCCTGATAGATCTGCACGCCCTCACGGCTCGGCTGCCAGCCAGCGGGCGGAACCACGCCGACGGCGGGAACGCGGGCGTTGAGCGCAGCAGTCACCTTGGGGGTGATATCCATTTCCGGCACCGCGAACAGCACTGTGCCCGGATCCAACACGACCTTGATCTGCTCAGCCGTGGTCACGTCCTGCAAGGCCGAGCCATACTGCATGATGATCTGCTCGATCGCGAAGACACGAGCACCGTCGATCTGATTGGAGAGGCCCTGAATTTCCTGCTCCAGCGCCTGCAGCTTGGGTAAGTCGGCCGACTTCTGCATGGCGGCCTGTTCGGTCTCATCAACCTGCTTGTCGCCGTTCTTGTCGAACTTGGCGAGCATGGTCTGCCGCTCCTGCGCCTTGGTGCGACGCAGTTCGTTCTGCTGAGCGTAGGTCGTGTTGACCTGCTCATACGAGGTCTGGAAAGCGGTGGTGCCGATGATGGTGCGCGTGACATCGACCGAGGCCATGCGGCCATCGACCTGTGCCTGTGCGGGAAGCGCGGCGGTGGCGGCCAGCACCAGGCCGGCCGTAGCGAGAAGCTTGGCAAGACGTGTCATCAGAATTGGGTTCCTACGTTGAATGTGAAGCGCCGCTCGTCATCGCCTTCGACCCTGCGAATGGTCTGAGCGAAGTCGATACGGAACGGTCCGAAGGGCGAGTTCCAGTTAACCCCGATCCCGGCCGTGATGCGCGGGCTTGGCGAGTTCCCCAGAAACAGCTCGCGGATATTGGAATTGGGCTGAATCAGGCGAATATTGAGCGATCCGTCAGCCTGGGTCGGGCTGGTGGTCGTGGTATTGGTGTTAGGAACCTGGAACAGCGGCTCACCCGCGGCATTCGTAATCGGAATGCCCGCCGGATTGACGGTAAGGATCGGCTGTTCGACCCCCCAGAGCGCGCCGATATCGGCCCAGATCGAAGGCCGCAGACCCAGCTCGCGCGCACCAGTGCCAAGCGGAATTTCCAGCTCGGCACGGCCGAGGTAGTAATTGCGCCCGCCAACGGCGTCGTCGCGGACCTGATTGCGGTCGGTGAAGAAGGTGATGTTGCCATTGGCATCGAGGATCGGACGGCCGGTGCCGTCGAGCTGCGATGTCTGCGTCAGGATGCGCGGGCCGACGCCGCGGATCGCAAACCCGCGGAACTGCGGTTCACCCAGGAAGAAGCGGTCGGTCAGCAGAACGTCGTCGACACCGGCGCCGGGGCGTTCTTGCAGCGGAATGATCGTTCCACCTTCAGCAAGGATCGAGAAGATGAAGCCCGAGTTGCCGACATTCCAGAACTGCTGCCCACGGCCACGGAAGCGGATATAGCGCACATCGCCGCCCAGCCCGGCGAATTCGCCGCTGAGCGAAACAGTCCGGCCGCGCGTGGGTCGAACGCGCGAATTGAGCGAGTTGTAGTTGAGGCTGAGGCCGACGATCGAACTCAACCGGGTGCCGATTGCATCGCACAAGAAGCGGCCCGCGCGCAGCGGATCGCATTCCAGCGTCCCGTCACCGTTGACGTCCGAGAAGAACAGGTTCTCGTCGAGCGTGACGTCCTCGTAATTGAGCGTGTAGCTGCCAACCAGCGACATATACTCGGTCAACGGCACGCCCGCACGCATCGAGAAGCCGGTGGTGGCCTGCTGGAAGGTCGTGTTGCGATCGTTGCCGGTGAAGTTGAAGCTGTTGAAATCGCGCCGGTAGATATCGATCCCGCCGGAGATGTTGCGATCAAAGATGTACGGATCGGAGAAGCTGATCTGCGCCGAGCGCGAGAACTGCGAATAGTTGACGCTCAGCCCGATCGTCTGCCCGCGCCCGCGGAAATTGCGCTGGCGGATGGAGCCGGCCAGGATGAACTGCTCGATAGAGGAGAAACCGGCCGAGAACTGCAATTCGCCCGTGGGGCGCTCTTCAATGTTGGCTTCAAGGATGATCCGGTCAGGCGCGCTGCCTTCGGTCTGGGTGACCTCGAAGTTTTCCTGGAAATAGGCGAGCGAGTTGATGCGCGCGGTGGTGCGCTGCACGCCCAGTGAGTTGAACGCATCGCCTTCGGCCAAGCGGAACTCGCGGCGGATCACCTTGTCCTGCGTCAGCGTGTTGCCGTTGATGTCGACCCGCTCGACATAAACGCGCGGAGCCTCGCGAAGAACGAAGGTGATGTTCATCTTGAGATTTTCGGGATCGCGGTTGAAGCGCGGCTGGACGTCGGCAAAGGCATAGCCGTAGCGGCCCGCAAGCTCGGTCAGCTGCTCGACCGTGTCTTCGACGATCTTGGCGTTGTAGAAATCACCCGCCTTCATCGGCAGCTGCGTGCTCATCACATCGCTGTCGAAGTCGCGCAGCTGGCTGTCGACCTTGACGTCGCCGAAAGTGTAGCGCTCGCCCTCCTCCACCACATAGGTGATGATGAAGTCTTTCTGGTCTGGCGTGAGTTCCGCCACGGCCGAAACGACGCGGAAGTCGGCGTAGCCTTCGGTCAGGTAGAACTGGCGCAGCTTCTGCTGGTCGAAGGCGAGACGATCAGGATCGTAGCTGGTGTTGGAGCTGAAGAAGCTGGTGAGGCGCGCCTGCTTGGTCACCATTTCGCCGCGCAGCTCGCCGTCAGAGAACTTCTCGTTGCCGAGGATGTTGATCTGGCGGACCTTGGACTTGGGGCCTTCGGTGATTTCGAACACGATATCGACGCGGTTCTGCGGCAGCTGCACCATCTTCGGTTCAACCTGCGCGGCGAACCGGCCCTGGCGCTTGTAGAGCTCGATGATGCGGGCCACATCCGCGCGCACCTTGGAACGGGTGAATATCTGGCGCGGCGAAAGCTTGATTTCGGGCAGGATCTTGTCGGCCTTGAGGCGTTCATTGCCTTCAAGCACGATCCGGTTGATCACAGGGTTCTCGGTGACGGTGATGACGACATTGCCGGCATCATTGCGGATCGAGAAATTGGCGAACAGTTCGGTCGCGCCAAGGTCCTTCAAAGCCTCGTCAGCGGCAGCCGAGGTGTATTCCTGGCCCACCCGCAGGCGAATGTAGCTGAGGATGGTGGTCGGCTCGAGCCGCTCGGCCCCAACCACAGTGATGGTGCGGATCACGTTGCTGCGCGCAGCAGGCGCCGGAGCCGGGGCAGAAGTGGGCTGCGCGGCGGGGGCCGCGCTTGCTTCCTGAGCGCCGGCCATCGCTGGCAAGCCAGCAAGGATCGAGCCGCAGCACAGCAGGCTCGCCAGCCGGATCGGGCCGCGCGAGGGGGCGGGATTGCAAATGACCGGCCCGAGGCCTGTCTTGCTCAATCGGTTCATGCAGCTAAAATCCCGTTTCCAACCCTGCGACCCGCGTCGTCAAGCCTTGCCAGTCACTATTCGTGCCCAGATCCATGCGCCCCCGCTCATGGCTCCATCCCCACGGTCCCCGCCTCTGCCCCATGTGCCCCGCGCAATCAAGCCGCGTGGTCGCCGGAAGAACGCGGATGGTCGCGCTTTCCCCGGCAAAGCACTGAGGCATCAAGGGCGGCTCCCTCAGCCGCGCTATCAGCTTCCAAAGATGGGAAGCGAGACAATGTCATTCACCGTCACCACCACCATCAGCATCAACACCAGCGCAATGCCGGTGCGGTAGGCCCATTCGGTCGCCTGCGGCCCTACCGGCTTACGGCGGATCGCCTCGGCCGCGTAGAACATCAGGTGCCCGCCATCGAGCGCGGGGATTGGCAAGAAGTTGATGAATGCCAAATTAAGCGAAATCAGTGCGGCAAAATGGAGGAAGGCCGCAGCCCCCATGCTCATCTGCTCGCCCGAGTACTTTGCGATCTTGAGCGGGCCGCCCAGTTCCTTGACCGAACGCTCTCCTGTGACGATCTGCTGGATGCCAGTGATCATCATGCCCATGAAGTCCCAGCTCTGCTTCGCTCCGAGCGGGATCGCCTCAAGGACGCTCACCTTTTCAAGTTCATACTTGCCGCCAGCTGGCGCCACGCCGATCAAACCTTCGGTGCTGGTATTGCCGAAACTGTCCTTGCGTTCGATGCGTGCGGTGATGAGTGTGTAGTCGATTTCCTCGCCTGCGCGCTCGACGGTGAAGACCATCTGCTTGCCAGGATGGAGCGCGACCTTGGTCTTCAAATCGGTGAAATCGCGGATCGGGCGACCGTCAATGGCGACCACGACATCACCAACGTCAAGACCTACCGCCTCAGCCACGCTACCTTCGCTGAAAGCGCCGATGGTGCGCGAATCCTCTTCGCCAACGATCACCGGCTTACCGATGATCGCGAAGAAGGCCGCAAATATGGCAATGGCGACCACCAGATTGGTGATCGGGCCAGCCGCAACGATCAAGGCGCGCTTCCACAAGGCCGCGTGCTGGAAACTGCCTTCCTCGACCGGAGCATCCGCATCGGGCACGCTCGCCGGGTTCATGTCACCCTTGAATTGGACATATCCGCCCAAAGGCAGCGCCGAGAGTTTCCAGCGCGTCCCCCGCTTGTCGGTGAAGCCTGCCAGCTCTTTGCCGAACCCGACCGAGAAAGATTCGGCCTTCACGCCGAACAACCGGCCGACCAACAGGTGGCCAAGTTCATGCAGGGTGACGAGCGGCCCGAGCAGTAGCAGGAAGCCGATCACATACATCCAGAAGGGGGGCGATTCAAACAAGGGCGTTGGTCTCCAGCAGGCTCATGGCCTGCATCCGTCCGGACTGATCGACGGCCAGCACTTCTTCAAGGCTGGTCGGGCGCGGGGCGTCATTATTGCGTGCGAGCGTCTCTTCCACCACTGCCGCGATCCGGGTGAACCTGATCTGACCGGCAAGGAAAGCGGCAACCGCGACTTCATTGGCGGCGTTGAGAATAGCCGGAGCAGAGCCGCCCGCCCGGATCGCTTCCCGGGCCAGGCGCGTCGCGGGGAAGCGGTCTTCATCAGGCGGGAAGAAGGTGAGTTCGCCAATCGCTGCCAGATCGAGCGGGGCGAGCGGCGTTTCCATCCGCTGCGGCCAAGCGAGGCACGAGGCAATCGGCACGCGCATGTCGGACGGCCCAAGCTGCGCCAAAGTCGACCGGTCGCGGAATTCGACCATCGAGTGGATCACGCTCTGCGGGTGAATGACGATGCCCAAGCGGTCCAGCCCGACGGGGAACAGGTGATAGGCTTCGATATATTCGAGCCCCTTGTTCATCATAGTGGCGGAATCGACGCTGATTTTGGCGCCCATCGACCAATTGGGATGCGCGACCGCCTCAGCCGGGGTCGCCGCATCTAGCTGCGCCTGCGTCCACGTCCGCAAGGGGCCACCACTGGCCGTCAGGGTGATCTTGGCGACATCTTCGATCCGGTTGCCATTGAGGCACTGGAAAATCGCATTGTGTTCGGAATCGGTGGGCAACAAAGTCGCGCCATGCTTGGCGACGGCCTGCATCAGCACTTCGCCCGCCGAAACCAGCGCTTCCTTATTGGCGAGCGCGATGGTGCCGCCCCGCTCCACCGCTGCCATGACGGGGGCGAGCCCGGCGCAGCCCACAATCGCGGCGACCGTCATATCAGCAGGTCGCGCCGCCGCTTCGACCAGCGCCGCGCGGCCACCCGCTGCTTCGATCCCGCTATTGCCAAGCGCTTCGCGCAGTTCGGGCAGGCACGCCTCGTCACCGACCACTGCCAGCTTGGCACCGAATTCGATCGCGAGCGCTGCCAGTTCCGCCGCGCTGCACTGCGCCGTCAGCGCCTCTACATGCCACTCGTCACGATTGCGCCGCACTAGATCGAGCGTCGATGCGCCGATCGAGCCAGTGGCGCCTAGCAGGGTGAGGACACGCGTCATCTCCCTATCATCCCAGCAAAGTAGTGGCCGTGGCAATCACAAACAGCACGAAGAACACCGCGACAAACCCATCGAGCCGGTCAAACAATCCGCCATGTCCCGGAATGAGGCTGCCTGAATCCTTCACGCCCGCGCGCCGCTTCATCCAGCTTTCGAAGAAATCGCCGCTCTGCGCGATCACTGCGATCAACAAGCCGCCGAACACCGCTCCGGCAATGCTGATCCAAGTGAAGCCCGGCTCTGCCGCCGGCCCAATATCGGCAAGCTCAACCGCGATGCCCACCAGCCCTGCCAACAGCGCCCCGCCAAAAAGGCCGGCCCAGGTCTTGGCCGGGCTGATCCGCGGTGCGATCTTCGGCCCGCCAATGGCGCGCCCGGCGAAATAGGCCCCCACGTCAACCGCGACGATCGGCAGCAGGAACACCAACAACACCTCGAGCGGGCCATAACCTCCGATCGGCGAGTCAGGGAACATATGGGTGAGGCCGTTGCGGACAACCTCCATCGCGAGCGCCGCTCCGCCGACATAGACCACCCCGCCAAAGAACCACAGCGTCTCGCCCAGCCCGGACAGCCGGAAGCGGCCGATCAGCTTGTTCCATTCCCACAGCACGCCGCAGGCGACGAGCGCCACAAACGCGGTCCAGAACCACCCGCCCAGCCACAGCGCCCCGCCCGCCAGCACCAGCATGACGATGGCGGAGGCCAGCCGCACCGGCAAATCGGTCACGCCAGCTTTTGTGTCGCGCACCCGTGCCTCACCGTCCGCCATAGCGCCGCTCCCTCCGGGCAAAGTCATCAAGCGCCGTGGTGAGATGCGCCGGTTCGAAGTCGGGCCACAGCGTATCCACAAACAGCATCTCGGCATAGGCCGCCTGCCACAGCAGGAAATTCGACAGGCGGATCTCCCCGCTGGTTCGGATCAACAAATCGAGCGGTGGGAGATCAGCGGTGTCGAGGTGCGCGGCGATGGTCTCGATTGTCACCTCGCCTACCGCCGCTGCCTTGGCCGCAGCGCGCGCGATTTCGTGCTGTCCGCCATAATTGAGCGCCACGGCGAGCGTTTGCTTGCCATTCGCCGTTTGCGCCAACGCGTCTTCCAGCATCGCGACGATATCGGGCGCGAGCGATTGCCAGTCGCCGATGATCTTGAGCTTCACATTATTGGCGATGAATTCGGGCAGGTCGGATTTGATGAACCGGCGCATCAGGTTCATCAGATCATCGACTTCGTCCTCCGACCGTTTCCAGTTTTCGGAAGAGAACGCGTACAGCGTCAGGCACTCCAGCTCGGTCGGCTCAAGCGCGCGCACCAACCGGCGCACTGCCTCTACACCGCGCTGATGGCCGACCGCGCGAGGCAAGCCCCGTTTCTTGGCCCAGCGGCCATTGCCATCCATGATGATGGCGACATGTCTGGCGCGCGATTGGTCCAAGCTTGTTCCCTACGATCCCGAAGCCGCAATCACTGCGTCAGGATTTCCTGTTCCTTCTTGGTCGCAGCCTCGTCGGTTTCCTTGACGTATTGATCGGTCAGCTTCTGGACCTGCTCTTCGGACCGCTTGCGATCGTCCTCGGAAATTTCCTTCTTCTTCTCGTCGGTCTTCAGGCTTTCCATCGCGTCACGGCGCACGTTGCGGATCGCGATCTTCGCCTTCTCCGCATATTGGCCCGCTAGCTTGGCAAGTTCCTTGCGGCGATCCTGAGTCAGATCGGGGATCGGCAGGCGCAGGGTCTGGCCGTCAATGATCGGGTTGAGGCCGAGGTTTGCGTGGGCAATGCCCTTTTCGACGGGGGTCATGTTCGACTTGTCCCACACCTGCACGCTCAGCATCCGCGGCTCGGGCGCCGAGACAGTCGCGACCTGCGAGAGCGGCATCATCGAGCCATAGACCTCGACCACGACCGGGTCGAGCAGACTGGTGTTGGCGCGGCCCGTGCGCAAGCCTTGCAGATCGCTCTTCAACGCTTCCACAGCGCCTTTCATCCGGCGCTCAACATCGGCCTTGTCATATTGCGGCATGGCTGGGGTTTCCTTCGGTTGTCTTAGCTGTCTTGAACAATGGTCTGCACGCCCTCACCCGCGAGCACGCGGGCAAGATTGCCTTTCTCGCGGATCGAGAAAACCACAATCGGGATCTTGTTGTCACGGCACAAGGCCACCGCCGAGGCGTCCATCACCTTGAGGTTATCGGCCAGCACGCGGTCGTACGTTACGGTATCGAACCGCACGGCATCGGGGTTGTGCTTGGGATCGCTGTCGTAAACGCCATCGACGCTGGTGCCCTTGAGCAGCGCGTCGCACTTCATCTCCGCCGCGCGCAAAGCCGCGCCGCTATCGGTGGTGAAATAGGGCGCGCCGACACCGGCGGCAAAAATCACCACGCGGCCCTTTTCCAAATGGCGTTCCGCGCGGCGACGGATCACCGGCTCGCACACCTTGTCCATCTCGATCGCGGACTGCACGCGGGTCTGGACGCCGAGCTGCTCAAGCGCGTTCTGCATCGCCAGCGCATTCATGACCGTCGCGAGCATGCCCATGTAGTCGGCCTGCGCCCGGTCCATCCCCTTGGCCGCACCGGCCATCCCCCGGAAGATATTGCCGCCACCGATCACAAGGCAGATTTCGAGGCCCGTTTCCTTGGCCGCCTTCACCTCGGCCGCCAGTTCGGCGACGAAGGCCGGGTCGATCCCGAATTGCTGGCTGCCCATCAGCACTTCGCCTGACAGTTTCAGGAGGACGCGCTTAATCGGGGGAAGAGACATGGGGATGCGGGGCTCCGGGCTGAATCTTGGGCCAAAGGAAAAGATGCCGCGCACTTAACGGGCAATCGGGCAATTCGCAAAGGGAAAGGCCGGGCTAATCCCCGCGCGGCGCGGCGGCAAGCGTGTGCAGCAGACCCCGAGTGAAGCCGCGTGGTGCGACCGAAAGGTGATCCTCGTCGGCAAGCACCTCCGATTGCAGCCGGAGCCCGGCAAATCCGCGCGCGCGCAGCATCGCATCGAAGGCGGCGTTGTCGGCCACCATGTCGACCTCCTGCTGGTAACGCCGATCGCCGACCCGCTGCGCCTCGTATTCGCCGACATAGATGTAGACGTCCGCGTCGATCGTCTCGAGCCTGTCCAGCAGGGCCGGAGCCCGCTGCAGCAAGTGCTTGCGGTCGAACCAGAAGGATGGGCTGCCCAGCACGTAGCCGCTGAACATGGCCGGTTGCGTCATCAGGATCTGCGCGCCCAATAGGCCGCCATAGGAGTGGCCGACAAAGACGCGGCGGCCCGGTGCAGCGCGGAAACGGCTTTCGACGAAGGGCAGCACGGCATCGCGCAGGTAATCGCGATAGCGCAGCGACTGGCCGTGCACCGCGCCGGCAGGTGCATCCGAGGCGCCCCTCGCGGTCGGCGTATAGTCGCGCCGACGGCTCGCCATGGGATCTTCGCCCTTGCCGTAGGACAGGCCGACGAGGATGAATTCTTCGATGCGCGGCCCCGCACCGTTCATCCGCCGAGCGATCGCGCGCAGCACCGGAAAGGCGTAATCGGCGTCGGTGACATAGACCACCGGATAGGTGCGCTCCGGCTCGGCGGCATAGCTCGGGGGGAGGCTGACATAGGCTTGATAAACAATGCCGCTCGCCGGATCGGGCACGTCGAACACCTGCGATCCGAGCAGCTCGTAAGGCTGCCCCCCACCCCGCTGTGCCGGAACGCCGCTCCCCTTGTCCGCGCTGGCGGTGGAGGCTGGTGCCGCCGAGCAAGCGGACAGCATGGCTGCGGCGACGAACGCGCACCTGAAGAATCGCATGAAAGGCCCCGACCCGATGACTGGCGGCAGGTGCCCCCGATCCTTGCGCAAAAGCAACGGGCCGGATGGTCGATACCACCCGGCCCGTGCCGTTTTTCCGATAATCGGGAGGACGATCAGCCCTTGAGCGTGGCTGCCACTTCTGCTGCGAAATCGACTTCTTCCTTCTCGATGCCTTCACCGAGCTGGAAGCGTGCATAGTCCTTGAGCACGATTGGGGTGCCAGCAGCCTTGCCGGCCTGCGCGACGAGATCAGCGATGACGGTCTTGTTGTCCATCACGAAGATCTGGCTGAGCAGCGCATTTTCCTTGGCGAACTTCTTCACCGCGCCATCGACCATCTTGGCCTGCACGTCTTCGGGCTTACCGGTTTCGGCAGCCTTTTCGGCAGCAATCTTGCGCTCACGCTCGATCACTTCAGCATCGAGCCCGTCAGCGTCGAGCGCCATCGGGAAGGCGGCGGCCGCATGCATGGCCAGCTGCTTGCCGAGCGGTTCGAGCACGTCGGCGCTCGCTTCGCTTTCCAGACCGATCAGCACGCCAATCTTGCCAAGGCCTTCCGCAGCGGCGGTGTGCATGTACGAAATGACCGCGCCCTTCTCGACCGCGACGGTCTTGATGCGGCGGATCTGCTGGTTTTCACCGATGGTGGCGACGTTGTCGGTCAGCTTGTCGGAGACGGTGCCGCCTTCGGGGTAGGCAGCGGCCTTGAGCGCTTCGACATCATCATTGCCGAGTTCGAGTGCGACAGCCGTCACGTTGCGGACAAAGCTCTGGAACTGGTCGTTCTTCGCGACGAAGTCGGTTTCCGAGTTCACTTCGACGGCCACGCCCTTGGTGCCCGAAACGGCGACGCCGACGAGACCTTCTGCCGCGGTGCGGCTCGACTTCTTCTGGGCAGTGGCGAGGCCCTTGGCGCGGAGCGCGTCAACCGCAGCTTCGATGTCGCCGCCGGCTTCGGTCAGCGCCTTCTTGGCGTCCATCATGCCAGCGCCCGTGCGCTCGCGCAGCTTCTTCACGTCAGCGACGGAAAAATCAGCCATGAGAAATTCCTTTTCGTGTGTTGTTCGGGCGCCCGGCCCTGCCGTCTCCAGATGGAGGGCAATGCCGGGCGCGCTAGAGGGGTAATGTGACGCGGAAGCGACGGTGTGTGTCGCCGCTGCCGCGTGAAGAAAATCAGGCTTCGGTTTCTTCCGCAGCCGGCTCGTCAGCGACCACGACCTGCGCGGGTGCTTCAGCCGGGGGTTCAGCCATCGCGCCGAAATCGCTCGACACGTCCTGCTGGAACTTGCCCTTGCCGGCGAGCGCCGCTTCACCGATCGCCTGGCAGTACAGGCGCACTGCGCGGCTTGCATCGTCGTTGCCCGGAACCGGGAAAGCGATGCCCGACGGATCGACGTTGGTGTCGAGAATGCCGATCACCGGAATGCCAAGAACGTTGGCTTCCTTGATCGCGAGATCTTCCTTGTTGGCGTCGATCACGAACATCACGTCCGGAATGCCGCCCATATCGCGGATGCCGCCCAGCGAGGCTTCAAGCTTCTCACGCTCACGGGTGAGCTGCAGGACTTCCTTCTTGGTGAAGCCCGAGACATCGCCGTTCAGCATTTCTTCCAGCGCCTTCAGGCGGCGGATCGAGCCACTGATCGTCTTCCAGTTGGTGAGCATCCCGCCCAACCAGCGGTGGTTGACGAAGTGCTGGCCCGACATGCGCGCGGCTTCAGCGATCGGCTCCTGCGCCTGACGCTTGGTGCCGACGAACAGTACCTTGCCGCCCGAACGCACGGTCGATTCGACGAAATCGAGCGCGCGCGCAAACAGCGGCACGGACTGCGAAAGGTCGATGATGTGAACACCGTTGCGCGCGCCGAAAATGTACGGCTTCATGCGCGGGTTCCAGCGGTGGGTCTGGTGGCCGAAGTGAGCGCCGGCCTCAATCAATTGCTGCATCGTGACGACAGGTGCCGCCATAGGTAATTCCTTTCCGGTTGTTCCTCTGGAAGACTGGAACCGTGATGCGGAGCTCCCGCAAACGGCACCGGTATGTGCGCCTTCCATGTGAATTTGCCTGGGGCGAAGACCGAACGCCTTGCCTCAAGCGAGCGCGCCCTTAACAGCGTCGCCGGCGGAAATCCAGACATGAATGCACGCGCTCACGAAAAATCGCTCCAAGCCCGGTGCGAAAGGCGCTTGACAGGTTGGAACAGGTAGGGAACAAGACGTAGGAACAAAGAACGAACAATCCAGGGGAACCCGCCATGCTTGCTCTTGCCATTTCCGCCCTGTTCACGCTGACCGGTATCGTTGCTGTGGCCACCATCGCACACAGCCTGATGGGCGCGCGCGCTGCCTATGCGCAGCTGATGCGAGACGGTGAAGTGAGGCGGGCGGGGTTTGCGCTTCAGGCTGCCGCAGTTGACATGCAACTGCGCACCGTTCGTCGTCAGGACGTCACGCCGCGTCGGCGCTCGGCTCCGCAGCGGAGGCTGCCGCATCAAATTTGCGCCGCTGCTTGATCCGCCCGTACTTCACAAGGCCGTAAGGCATCAGCGCAAGATAGGTGATGCAGATCGCCGCTAGTGTCCACCACGGCTCCAGCAGCAGTGCGGCAAAGGCCAACCCCGTAAAGGCGATAAGCGGCAGACGGATCGAACGGCGCGGCCGGATTGAGGCCCAGCTCAAGGTTGCCATGTTCGAGATCATCAGGATCGCGATCATCGCCAGCCAGAGCGTCATCAGCACCGGATCGCGGAACAAGGCAATGCCGGTTTCGTGCCACAGGTAGAACGGGGTGAAGGCCAGACCCGCCCCGACCGGAGCAGGCACGCCGGTCAGGAACCCGGCAGATTTGTGCGGCTGATCGTCCAGATCAATCCGGGCGTTGAAGCGCGCAAGCCTCAGCGCGCAGCAGATCGCAAAGGCGAGCGCGGCAAACCAGCCAAAGCGCGGCCAGTCCTGCAAGGACCACAGAAACAGGATCAGCGCTGGCGCGACGCCGAAGGAAATCGAATCCGCCAAGCTGTCGAGCTCCGCACCGAAGCGCGACTGGGCGTTGAGCAGCCGCGCGATGCGCCCGTCGATCCCGTCGAGCACACCGGCCAATACCACGAGGACGATCGCGTAAGTCCACTGCGCATCAATGGCGAAACGGATGCCGGTCAGCCCCGAACACAGCGCCGCCGCCGTGATCGCGTTGGGCAGCATGGCCCGCAAGGTCAGCCCGCCTGCACCCGGACTGCGCACACCTTCGTCCTCATCCTCAGCGGCCTTCGGGCCGAGCCGTGCCGGGAAAAACCGCGCGCCCGGAATCTTGCGCGGGCCGCGCTTGCGGGGCGGTTGGCTCACTGCGAAATTCCCTCGATCAATCCGCGCTGACCGATGTCGGCGATAACGGTTTCGCCGGCAATGGTGGTCTGCCCGATCATCACTTTGGGATCGGTTCCAGCCGGAAGATAAATATCGACGCGGCTGCCGAACCGGATCAGGCCGACGCGCTGCCCTTTGGCAACCATGTCACCCGGCTTGACGAAGGGCACGATCCGCCGCGCCACCAGCCCAGCAATCTGAGTGAAGCCGATCTTCAGCCCGTCGCTTCGTTCGATCAGGATATGCTGGCGTTCGTTTTCCTCGCTCGCTTTGTCGAGTTCGGCGTTCATGAACTTGCCGGGGATGTAGACCACCCGCCGCACTGTCCCGCCCACCGGCGTACGGTTGATGTGAACATCGAATACGCTCATGAAAATCGACACCCGCGTCACGGTGCCGTTGGGCAACCCCGCAAAGCCCGAGCCATCGTCGATCTGCAGTTCTAGCGGCGGTTCAACCTCCTCGATCAGCGTGACGATCCCGTCAGCTGGCGCGATGATCGCGCCCTCACTCTGCGGCACCACACGTTCGGGATCGCGGAAGAACGCGAACACGCCAAAACTGAGCAGTAGCAACGGCCAGCCGATCAGCTCCCAATCGAGCGCGAGCAAGAAGAACAGGCTCACCGCCAACGCGATCAGCCCGAACTTGCGACCTTCCGGATGGATCGCGGGCCAATCCCAGCCCGCCTCGCCGCGACCTTTGTTATCGAGAATTTCGCCTGCCATCGGAGGGCTTCTAGGGAGTGCGGCGCGTGGCCGCAAGCAACTCGGCCCTCAGCTCACCTTGCGTACGAACACCGTGCCCGCAGAATAGCCCGCACCGAAGCTGCAAATGAGGCCGGTATCGCCAGCCAAAAGATCGTCGCTATGCTGGTGGAATGCGATGATCGAACCCGCACTCGAGGTGTTGCCATAGGTATCGAGCACTGTCGGGCTCTCGTCCTCGTTCGCCTCGTGGCCCAGTACCTTGGTGGAGATCAGACGGTTCATGCCCGCATTGGCCTGATGCAGCCACAAGCGACGCAAGCCTTCGGGATCGATCCCGAGCCGCGCGGCTTCATCAAGGATCATCTGCGCCACCATCGGCACGACCTCCCGGAACACCTTGCGACCTTCCTGCACAAACAGCTTGTCAGCGGTGTCCGCCGTCTCGGGCGCTGCGCGGTTGAGGAAGCCGAAATTGTTGCGGATGTTATTGGAGAATACCGTCTTCAGCTTGGTGCCAAGGATCGACCAATGCTCCGGCGGCGCAATGGCAACATCCTCGACCAGCACAGCGGTGGCGACATCGCCGAAGATGAAGTGACTATCCCGGTCGCGCCAATTGAGGTGGCCCGAGGTAATTTCCGGGCTGACCACCAGCACAGACCGCGCATTGCCCGCGCGGATGTAGTCAGCGGCGGTTTGAATGCCGAAGGTCGCCGAAGAGCAGGCGACATTCATGTCGAAGCCGAAGCCGTCGATCCCCAGCGCCTGCTGGATCTCGATCGCCATCGCGGGATAGGCGCGCTGCATATTCGAAGCCGCGCACAGCACCGCATCGACATCTTCAGGCTTGCGGCCTGCGCGCTCCAGCGCTTGCCGCGCGGCGGCCACACCGATTTCGGCCATGACCGACAGCTCGTCATTGCCGCGTTCGGGCAGGCGCGGGCACATGATCGCAGGATCAAGGATCGGCGCCTTGCTCATGACATGGCGTGATTTAATCCCGCTCGCCTTCTCGATGAACTCGACGGAGGAATAGGCCAGCGGCTCGACATCGGGGTTCGCCGCGTTGTGGCGATCCACAAAGGCGTTGAAGCTGGCGACCAGTTCTTCGTTGGAGATGCTGTCGGCGGGGGTGAACAGGCCGGTAGCGGAGATGACCGGGTGGCCGGTGAGGGGGGCTTGCATTTCCTGCATGGGACTCTCTTGCATGGGGCGCACGCCTTACTGCCCCCCCTCTCCTGCCGCAAGCCCTGCCGCCTGCGCCTCTGGTTCGAGCACATCGCGCAGCAGCGGATTGGGGAAGGTACGTGCAATGGTGACGGCGTAGAATTCCTCGGTGATCTCGGGCAGCTGGAACAGCTCATATAGCGTGCCAGCGGCCAATTCATCACGCACCACGATTGGCGGAATCACCGCCACGCCGACATCATTGCGGGCCAGAAGGCGAATCATCGCCATGTCGTCCGCCTCGGCAGCGACGCGCGGGACGATGCCCAGCCCTTCGATCATCGCATCGAAACCGGCCCGCAGCGCAGTCTCGGGCGTGGGCAGGATGAGCGGCGCGGTGGTGAGCAGCCGGGTGAGGCCCTGCGCCGCCATGGCCAAGCGCGACCGTGTACCAACGAGGCTGACCGGCTGTTCCGCCAAGCGCCGCACCAGATAGGGGCTCGCCGCATCGCGGGCGGGCACTTGGTTAGTAAGCAGCACGTCGATTGTCAGAGCTTCGAGTGCGCGCAGCAGACTCGCCTGCGTGCCCGACCGCAACACCACCTCCACATCATCGCGACCGATCAACGGCTCCAAAAAACCCATCTGGAAGTTGCGCGACAAGGTCGCCAGCGCGCCGATCCTGAGCACCTTGCGCTGCCCGCCGACCGCGCGGAACGTGGCTGTGAGCTGTTCGGAGGCGCGGAAGATCTGCTCGGCATAATCCAGCGCGATCCGCCCCGCCTCGGTCAAAACCAGATTGCGCCCTCGCCGCTCGAAGAGATCATGGCCGAGATCGGCTTCGAGCGCCTTGATCTGGGTCGAGACCGCACTTTGCGAAATATTGAGCGCGCGTGCTGCCGCAGTCAGCGTGCCTTCGCGTGCGGTCGCTCGGAACAGTCGCAGGTGGTGCAAGTTGAGGGTCGCCATGGTGCCATTTCCGCTTAATCGTTCGATTGAGGCGAACGTTTGTCCGCAAAATATGTATTTTCTTTAATTTAGTCCACACCCTATCCGGCAAAGCGTTCCTGAAGCCCTCTCTTCTTGCCGGAGCGCTGCCATGTCTGACACCATCGCCCTCACGCTGATTGCCCCGCTGGCGCTTGTGCCGGTGATCCTGTTTGCGCTCGCCCGCCCTGGCAAGCGTCCCGGAGGCTTGCCACGCTGGTCAGAAGGCGCGGCACTTATCGCGCTTGCGCTCGCGCTCGCAGGCCTTGTCCAGACCGCCCTTTTCTCTTCCCTGGGCCTTGCACTGCTGGATGGTCCCTTCGCCCTTGCGCTGCGCAGCGATCTTGTCAGCGCGAGCGTCGCCACGCTGGTCGGCTTCATCGGCTGGATTGTGATGCGCTACAGCCGCACCTATCTCGACGGCGAAGCGCGCGAGGGCGCGTTCCATGGCCTGATGCTGACCACGCTCGCCGCGGTGCTGGTGTTCGTGCAGGCGGGCACGCTGCCCACCATGATCCTCGCCACCATCGCGGTCGGGCTGACCCTCAAGCGCTTGCTGCTGTTCTACCCCGACCGACCCGAAGCCCAGCGCGCCGCGACCAAGTTTGCCGCGGTCTGGCACACGGGTGACGTGATGCTGGTGATCGCCGCTGGTCTGCTGTTTGCCCGCTTCGGCACGCTTGACGTCACTGCACTGCCAGCTGCTGCGGCTGCCCTGGGGCTTGGGCTCGCCGGAACGCTCGGCGTCGCCGCCATCGTCGTCGCCGCCGCGCTCAAAACCGCCGCCTTCCCGGTCCACGGTTGGCTGACCGAGGTGATGGAGGCCCCCACCCCCGTTTCCGCGTTACTCCACGCCGGGATCATCAACTCGGGCGGCGTGCTGCTGATCACCGCTGCTCCACTGGTTCAGGCGAGCACCGGCGCGATGGCTGCCCTCGTGCTGATCGGCGGGCTCACCGCGCTGTTCGGCGCAGCCGTGATGCTCACCCAGAGCGCGATCAAGACCGCGCTCGCCTGGTCAACCATCTCGCAGATGGGCTTCATGCTGCTGCAATGCGGGCTCGGCCTGTGGACGCTGGCGCTGCTGCACATCATCGCCCACTCGCTCTACAAGGCGCACGCCTTCCTGTCCTCGGGCGGCGCGGTGGCCGAGGTCGCCAATATCCGCCGTCCCGGTCCTGTTGCGGTGCCGAGCGTCGCAGCGGTGCTCAAGAGCTTCGCCCTGGCGCTCGCCATCTTCGCTGCGATTGCCGGAGCCTTCTCCGCTGCCTTCGGACCAAAGTCCCCGCAGGCGCTGGCGCTGGGCGCGATCCTGATCTTCGGGGTGGCTTACCTCGTCGCGCAGGGCCTTGCCGACCGTGCACCGGTCGCCCTGACCAAGCGCACCGCTGGTGCCGCTCTCGCGGCTGCGATTGGTTACTTCAGCTTTCAGACCATCGCCCAAGCCATCTGGGGCCCGATCCTGCCGCCTGCGCCGATGCCGACCGATCTCGAATGGGCGATGCTGGTGATTGCGGTGGCGAGCTTCGGTCTTGTCGCTTTTGCCCAGGCTCTGTTCCCCCTCTGGGCCCACCATCCGGCCACCGCTGGCCTGCGCGTCCACCTTGCCAACGGCCTCTACCTCAACGCCCTTCTGGACCGCGCAATCGGCGGCTTCCGCACCACAACGACCCGCTGACAAACGCACCAACGGAGACAATGCCATGCTGATGAACCACGCTGACATCGCCCCGGCCCGCTTTTCCGCGGTGCTCGAAGCCGCTGAGGCTGCCGGCCGCGCCATTCCGCCTGCCTTCCCGCTGGATGCGACCGTGGCGGTGAACCCCTTCCTTGGACAAACCGGAGATGATCTCGCCAGCACAGCGGCCCGACTTGCCCGCGTCGCCGGGGTCCGCGTCACGCGTACCGGCGCCGAATATGCCGACGCCATCAAGGATGGCCGGATCAGCGCCGATGACCTCGCCGAAGCGCTCGCTGCCTCGCCCTCGCCTTTGAAGCCTGCGACCGCCACCGCTCTGCGCGAAATGGCCGAGACGCTAGGTGATGGCCCTGCCCCCCGCGCTTTGCCGACCGTTGCCGATCTCGCTGCCGAGGCGACTGGGATCGATTGGCCCGCGCTGATCGACAAGTGCATCGGCCTGTGGGCGGCAGGCCACTTCGACCGCGGCCAAGCCCTGTGGTCGCCCGCTCCCGGTGCAGAGGCCTTTACCGCCTGGCGCGGCTGGGCGCTCCATGACCTCACGCCGGAAATCGCCGGGCTGGAAGGCTTCTGCGCCCATGTCGCCTGCGCGCCCGACACTACAGAGCGCGCGATCCTCTCCGCCGCCGAAACCCTCGGCCTGTCTGACGCCGCCGCGCCCACCGCATTCCACCGCTTAGCCATGAGCCTCGGCGGCTGGGCGCAGCACGCGCGCTGGCTGCTGTGGCAGGCCGAACTTGTCGGCGATACCGACCGCACGCTGATGGACCTGCTCGCAATCCGCCTGATCTGGGACGAGGCGCTGCTGCTGCGCTCGCCGCAGATCGCCGACCGCTGGGCTGCAACCGTCGCGGCTCACGCGGTGCCGATCAGCGCGACCGCCGAGGACGTGGCGTTGGCAATCCTGCAAGACGCGGCCGATCGCGGCCACCAGCGCCGCCTTGCAGCGGCACTCGATGGCGCGGCCCCGCAAGGCGAGCGGCCCTTCCTGCAAGCCGCCTTCTGCATCGACGTGCGCTCCGAGGTGTTCCGCCGCGCGCTCGAATCTGTCGATCATTCCATTGCAACCATCGGTTTTGCCGGATTTTTCGGCCTGCCGCTCGCGCACCATGCCCATGGTTCGGACATTCTCGAGGCGCGCCTGCCGGTGTTACTCAACCCGGCAGTCAACACCACCAGCGCGGGCGATCCGGCCAAGGATCAGGGTGCCCGCATCAATGCCCGCAGCCAGCGCGCCTGGGGCCGGTTCCGGCAAGCAGCGGTGTCCTCCTTCGCCTTTGTCGAGGCGATGGGGCCGGTCTATGCGGTGAAGCTGGTGAAGTCGGCGCTCGGCCTCGGCAGCACGGCGAAAGCGGAGCCTGCCCCCGAAGTGATCGGCGGCTTGAGCGCCGCAGCCAAGGCCGATACCGGCGCGGCTGTGCTGAAGGCGATGAGCCTGACGCAAGGCCACGGCGAGGTCGTGCTGCTGCTCGGCCACGGTGGCAACACCACCAACAACCCGCATGAAAGCGCCTACCACTGCGGGGCCTGCGGCGGGTACACCGGCGAAGTCTCCGCGCGGCTGCTCGCAATCCTGCTCAACGATCCCGAAACCCGCGCCGGTTTGGCCGAACGGGGCGTGGATGTTCCGGCGGATACGCTGTTCGTGGCCGGCCTGCACGACACCACCACCGACGCTATCACCATCTACGATGATGGCCTTCCCGCCGCGCGCAGCGGCGATCTTGCCACGGTCCGCAAGTGGCTGGTGCAGGCCGCCAAAGTTGCGTGTGCCGAACGCGCAGTGCGACTGCCTGGTGCGCGCTGGAACACCATCGCCGCCCGCGCTCAGAACTGGGCCGAAATCCGCCCGGAATGGGGCCTTGCCGGCTGCGCCGCCTTTATCGCCGCCCCGCGCGAGGCAACCGCTGGCCGCGACCTTGGCGGGCGCGCGTTCCTGCATTCCTACGACTGGCAGGCGGATGCAGGCTTCGGCACGCTGGAACTGATCATCACCGCCCCGGTCGTGGTGGCGAGCTGGATCAGCCTCCAGTATTACGGCTCCAGCGTCGCACCCGAAATCTTCGGCGGCGGCAACAAGTTGATCCATAATGTCGTCGGTGGGATCGGGGTGATTGAGGGCAATGGAGGCAAGCTTCGCGCCGGCCTCCCGTGGCAAGCGGTACATGACGGCGAGCACCTCGCGCATGAACCCCTGCGCCTATCGGTCATGATTGAGGCCCCGCGCGAAGAGATGCTCAAGATCCTCGAAAAGCACGCGAACGTCCGGGCGCTATTCGATAATGGCTGGCTGCATCTCTTCGCCCTGAAAGATGGCAAGGTTGATGCGCGCTATTTACCGGGCCTCAAGTGGGCCGATCAACAACCGGAAATGCTCGCCGCCTGAGCGCAGGCGATCAAGGTCGCAACTGGCGTCGCCCGCTCAAGGGTCGCAACCTGTCGAGCCATCGGCAGGGCGAGCGGGTGACGGCCCTTTTTGGGAGGCAGCTGTGTCCACTTAGGGGGTAGACCGCCTCAGGACACACCCAGACGCCTGCCATGAAGTGCTTCACCTGAAACGAGGGAAGGAAAGTGGTGGACAGGGCTGGATTCGAACCAGCGTACGCTTGCGCGGGCAGATTTACAGTCTGCTGCCTTTAACCACTCGGCCACCTGTCCACACAGTCCCCTGCCATAAGGGGGGCGATCCTGAGCGTGTCACGCTCTGAAATTGCGCGAGTCCGTTGCCGGGCCCGCCGCCGAGAGGCGCCCCTTTGGCGAAGCACTGCTTGCCTGTCAATGCCCCTGCTGGCAGGGGGTGCCTTTGAAAAGCCTCAGGCGGGAAACAACATGAGCAAAGGTGAAAAGAAGCGCGCCCTGCGGGGTCGTGCAGGGCGCATGAAGGGCGGGCGCGGCTCGGGTCGTGGCAGTGCGGGGCAGGTGCGCCTATGGGGTCGCCATGCGGTCGAGGCCGCGCTCAAGAACCCTGATCGCCAGCATCGCAAGCTGTGGGCCACGCCGGAGGGGCTCGAAAGCCTCGACGGCGAATTGCCCGCAGGTTTCCCGGTCGAACATGCCCAGGCGGCCGATCTCGCTCGCCTGGTCGCCAAGGATGCCCCGCACCAGGGGTTGGTGCTGGAATGTGCCGCATTGGAAGACGTGTTCCTCGACGAGGTGGCTGACGGTGAAGCGGCCCGGCCCATCGTGGTGCTCGATCAGGTGACCGATCCGCACAATGTCGGCGCGATCCTGCGCTCGGCGGCGGCTTTCGGGGCGGCGGCGATCGTAACCCAGGACCGCCATGCTCCTTCAGAAGGCGGCGTGCTGGCCAAGGCCGCCTCGGGCGCGCTTGAGACTGTGCCGTGGGTCCGGGTGGTCAACCTCGCCCGCGCCTTAGAAGAGCTGGCCGAGGCCGGGTATTGGCGCATCGGGCTGGCAGGCGAAGCGGACGCGGTGCTCGCCGATGTCATGCCCACCGGGCCGCTGGCGATCGTGCTCGGCGCGGAGGGCGAAGGCCTGCGCCAGAATATCGCGGCACACTGTGACGTGCTGGCCAAGCTGCCGATCACCTCGGCTATCGAGAGCCTTAATGTCTCGAACGCGGCGGCGATTGCGCTTTATGCGGTGGCAACGCGCAGCTAGAAGCAGGGTCAGGGAGGGAATTGCCATGACCATGTTTTCGACCATCAGACTGCGCGCTGCTGCGGTGCTGACAGGCGCCGCGCTGGCGCTGAGCGGCTGCTTCATGACACCGGGCAAGTTCACGTCAGAACTCGCGATCACCGGGCCGGACAGCTTCACCTTCAGCTATGAGGGCGAAATCTTCTTCCTCGGCCTTTCCAAGCTGGCGCAGTTAGATGCGGCGAATGCCGACAGTTTCACGGCCAATTGCTTTGACGATGAAACTTACGAGAGCCGCGATTGCACCGTAGAAGAAGAGGCGGTCCAGCGCGAAGAGTGGGAAGCGGGCGCAGCCGAGCGGGCGGAGCAGGCCAAGAAGCAGGCCCAGCAGATGGCCGCGATCATGGGCGGTATTGATCCGTCCGACCCCAAGGCCGCTGACGAACTCGTCAAGCTGCTCCAGCGCCAGAAGGGCTGGGAGCGGGTGGTTCACAAGGGCGACGGGGTATTCGACGTCAGCTACCGCGTCTCGGGCACGATGGGCCACGATTTTACCTTCCCGATGATCGAAGGCTTTCCGCAGACCAATCCGTTCGTGCAGGTGTTCCTGCGCAAGGGTGGTCAGGTGCGGATCAACGCGCCGGGCTTTGCCGCGCAGAGCACGGATAGCGCTGGGCTCGGCACGGTTCTGGGTGCAGGCTCCTTCGCCGGGTTGGCAGCCATGGGCGCTGCCGAGCAGTCGCGTGAAGCCGGACAGGACCCGGCGGCCATGCCCGGTGTGCCAGTGATGGACGGCACCTTCACGGTGCGCGCCGCTGCAGGCATGCGAATTCTCGCCAACAACACCGACGAAGGCCCTGTAACTGAGGCCGGCGGTGAGGCGCTGATCTGGAGTATCAACCAGCGCACCGCGCAGGCCCCCACCGCACTGATCGCCGCTGCACGCTGACTGGCGCACTCGGCAAAGAAAAACCCCGCCGGCCGCGAGGCTGACGGGGATTTTTCTTGCCCTTGAAAGTGGATCAAACGGGCTGGCTGTCGGTCAGTTAACTGCGTCCTTAAGCCCCTTGCCCGCCTTGAATTTGGGCTGATTGGATGCCTTGATCTTCATCGGCTCACCGGTGCGCGGGTTGCGCCCGGTGGACGCTTTACGCTTGGCGACCGAGAAGGTGCCGAAGCCCACCAACCGCACTTCGTCCCCGCCCGAAAGCGCCTTGGTAATTGCGTCGAACACGCTTTCGACGGCGTTCGAAGCATCGCTCTTGGACAGACCGCTCGCGTTGGCAACTTCGCCGATCAGGTCGTTCTTGTTCATATGGGAACCCCCTAGCTGCTGGATATCGATTATCGGTGTGAATCGCGCACATAAGAAACGGCGAGACTGAGACGTTTTTTGATAGGCTGTCAAAGGCAAATAGCCCGATCACCGCCACCAGGCGAAAAGCCAAAGCAGTTTATGCGCCCAACATAGGTTGGCCGCTCGTTAGCCTGACGAATACCGTCTCAGGAATAAAGCAAGCCTGCCGCGAATCACGGCAGGTGCAAATCCCATGGACTCAATGTGCGGTTGGCACCTCTGAGTTAGCCGGACCCACTCCCGAAGCCGGGTTGGCTGGCTGACTGGCCAGATCATCCGCTTCGGTCCATTCGATCGCCACCAGCGGCTCTGTCAGCGCGCGGGCCAGCACTTCGTCAACATGGGACACCGGCACGATTTCCAGCCCCGCCTTGGCATTCGCCGGGATTTCGGCGAGGTCCTTGACGTTCTCCTCTGGGATGAGGACGGTCGTGATCCCGCCGCGCAGCGCCGCGAGCAGCTTTTCCTTCAGCCCGCCGATCGGCAGCACCCGGCCACGAAGCGTGACCTCGCCGGTCATCGCCACATCTGGGCGCACCGGGATACCGGTGAGCGTCGAGACGATCGAGGTGACCATGCCGATCCCGGCGCTCGGCCCGTCCTTGGGCACTGCGCCTTCGGGAAGGTGGATGTGGATGTTCTTGCGGTTGATCAGGCTCGGCTTGATGCCATAGGCAGGCGCACGCGCCTTCACGAAGCTGAAGGCGGCCGAGACGCTTTCGTTCATCACCTGGCCGAGCTTGCCGGTCGTCTTGACCTCGCCCTTGCCCGGGGTGGTGACGCTTTCGATAGTGAGCAATTCGCCCCCCACCGAAGTCCATGCCAGACCTGTCACAGCGCCGACCTGCGCCTCTTCCTCCGAAACGCCATGCTTGAACTTGCGCACGCCAGAGAAGTCGCCGAGGTTTTCGGGCGTGATGGTGACGCTGGTGGCCTTCTTTTCGAGGATCTGACGCAAAGACTTGCGGCACAGCTTGGCGATCTCCCGCTCCAGCGTGCGGACCCCGGCCTCGCGGGTGTAATAGCGGATCAGATCGCGCAGGGCCTCTTCTTCAAGGGTGAATTCACCCTTCTTCAGCCCGTGCGCTTCGACCTGCTTTTGGACCAGATGGCGCTGCGCGATTTCAACCTTTTCGTCCTCGGTATAGCCTTCCAGCCGGATGATCTCCATCCGGTCCAGCAGCGGCTGCGGCAGGTTGAGGCTGTTCGCGGTGCACACGAACATGATGTCGCTCAGATCAAGATCGAGCTCCAGATAGTGGTCCTGGAACTTGGCGTTCTGCTCCGGGTCGAGCACTTCCAGCAGCGCGGACGCCGGATCACCGCGGAAATCCTGACCCAGCTTGTCGATCTCGTCGAGCAGGAACAGCGGGTTCGACGTGCCAGCCTTCTTGAGATTGGCAACGATCTTGCCCGGCATTGAGCCGATATAGGTACGCCGGTGGCCGCGGATCTCTGCCTCGTCTCGCACGCCGCCGAGTGATTGGCGCACGAATTCGCGGCCCGTCGCCTTGGCGATCGACTTGCCGAGGCTGGTCTTGCCCACGCCCGGAGGGCCGACAAGGCACAGGATCGGCCCCTTCAGCTTGTTGGTGCGGGCCTGCACCGCCAGATATTCGACGATCCGGTCCTTGACCTTTTCCAGCGCGTAATGATCGGCATCGAGCACCGCCTGCGCCTGCGCAATGTCCTTTTTCAGCTTCGACTTCTTGCCCCACGGCAGGCCGAGCAGCACGTCGAGATAGTTGCGGATCACCGTCGCCTCGGCGCTCATCGGCTGCATTCCGCGCAGCTTTTTCAGCTCGCTGAGCGCCTTGGCCTTGGCTTCCTTGGAAAGCTTGGTCTTTTCGATCTTCTCGGTCAGCTCGGCGATTTCATTGCCTTCGCCATCATCGCCGCCGCCGAGCTCGCTCTGGATCGCCTTCAACTGCTCGTTGAGGTAATATTCGCGCTGGGTCTTCTCCATCTGGCGCTTCACGCGCCCGCGGATGCGGCGCTCGACCTGAAGAACCGACAGCTCGCCTTCCATAAAGGCCATCACGAGTTCGAGCCGCTTCAAGGGATTGCCCTCGGTCAGCAGCGCCTGCTTGTCCGAGACCTTGGCGCTGATTGCAGCAGCGATTGTGTCGGCCAACTGCCCGGCATCGTCGACCTCGGAAAGGTCAATCGCGGCATCATCGCCGAGCTTCTTGTTGAGCTTCACATATTCGCCGAACTGCTCGGTCACCTGCCGCATCAGCGCCGTGACTTCGCTGCCCGAAACGGTCTCAGGCCCGAGTTCATCGACTTCGGCCAAAAGATACGTGCCGACGTTTTCAAGCGCCGAGAGCCGCGCACGGGCCTTGCCTTCGACCAGCACGCGAACCGTGCCATCGGGCAGCTTGAGGAGCTGAAGCACCTGCGCAATCACGCCGACATCGTACAGATCATCACCCTCGGGATCGTCACAGCCCGGATCGAGCTGGGCGAGGAGGACAATGTCTTTCGACGCTTCCATGGCCGCTTCGAGCGCCGCCACCGACTTGTCCCGCCCGACGAACAGGGGGACGACCATACCGGGGAAAACGACGATGTCGCGCAAGGGCAGGAGAGGGAAAGTCTGGGTCATTTGTCTATTTCCGCGGCGGCCGTTTGGACCTGCCTTCCGGTCGAATATGGGTAGCGGTCATGCGGGCCGCAATCCCTTTTGCGCAAGAGCTGTGGAACATGAAGCATGGCGTTAACCGCCTTCTGCTATCTTGCACGGCAGAGCGAAAGAGGCGGGCGATGAAACCGATTGCTTGGATTGCCGCTGGCTTGGCCTTGTCATGGCTGGCCAAGGTGGTTGAGGGCATGGGCGATCTATCAGCCCAGGCATCCGAACGCCTGCCGCTGTATATCCCCGCGCTGCTGGTTTTGGCGGCGGGACAATATTGCATCTACCGCGGTTTTCGCAGCGGGATTGCTGCGGTGTGGTCGGGAGCATTCGACCGGCGACAGGGTAAATCCTCGCCCAACGCGCGGCCCGCTCAGCGTTCTGACAAGGTCGACAGAGACAGCGATTTTGATGCTGACGCCGTATTCGCGCGTTATCTCGAAAGTCGGCAGGCCGTCGAACCGACCGAGGAAACCCAACCGCTGCCCGCCCGACGGTCTGCGGTACCTTCATCTACTATACGACCAGCCAAGGCTCAGGCCCCGGCGCGGACCGGCTTTGGTCGTCGGATCGTTTAGGATCAGCGCTGGCGGATTGCGATGGTGGCTGTGACCCGGTCGCCAAGGCCCACCCCTTCGGCGCGCTGCACAGCGACCTTCACGGGCAGAAAATAGGTCTCACCGCGCGGAAACAACGAGGTGGTGAATTCGGTATCGCCGATCCGCGCGGTGGCGGGGAGACAACCCCAGCCATAGCTCGCCTCGCGCGCAGCATAGCGCAGTTCGGCAACGTGCTCGTCTGGCACCGGCACGAACAGGAACGGCGCCGGGCCGCGCCATTCAACGATGACGCCGGTGAAGGCGATCCGGGCGAGGATGTCGTCCCCCATCATGCAGCCTCACGATCCGGGACTTCATCGCGAAGTCGCGCCGGAACATCCCTCACCCCAAGCCGGGCAGGTTGAACCCCGGCGGTAGACCCATCGAGCCCTGCATTTCGCGCATCTGCTGGTCTGACACCCGGTCCGCCCGGTCACGCGCGTCGTTGAAGGCAGCGGTGACCAGGTCTTCGAGAATCTGCTTGTCGTCCGGCACCATCAGGCTGTCGTCGATGCTGACGCCGAGAATGCGGCCTTTGGCGCTGGCACGAACCTTCACAAGGCCACCGCCTGCCGTGCCTTCGACCTCAATCGAGTCCAGCTTTACCTGCATCTCGTTCATTTGCTTCTGAATGGTCTCGGCGGCCTGCTGGGCGGCGGCCATCATCTCTTCCATCGATTTCATTGCGGGGGACTCCTCAATTCCAGGGGGGATTGCCAGCGCCGCCACTGGCCGCGCGGCTGGGGGTTGTGATCAATTCGGCATCGGGAAAGGCCTCGAACGCGGCCTTGACCAACGGGTCGGAACGGATGCGCGCATCCTCAGCGGCAGCCTCGGCTTCGGCGACTTCGCGCAAGCTGGGCTGCGCGGCACCTGTGCCGCGTTCGATCAGCCAGCGCTTGCCGGTGACCTTGAACAGGGCCTCACGGATGTCGGGCGCGGGATCGTCGGGGAAATTGTCGGCCTGCTGATAGACAAGCCTTTCGCCAGCGAGTTCGATCACTCTCACCCGGTCTCGCATCATCTGAGCAACGCGCAGCTGGCCCGCGGCATCTACCGCCTCGACCAGCGCGGCCCAATCCTGCACGGGCGAGGACGCGACAGGCGCCGAGGCGGGCACGGCTCCCTCCGCAGCGGCAGGGGCCGCGGCGGTAAAGCCGTTGGCCGCAATCTCCTCGATCCGCCGCGCAAGCTTGCCGGGATCGGGCATTTGCGCCGCATGGAGGATGCGCAGGAGCGCCATCTGGAGCGAGACGAGCGGATCAGGCGCGGTGCGCACTTCGTCGTGCCCCTTGAGCAGCAATTGCCACATCCGGTGCAATTCGCCCGCCCCCAGCCGTGCCGCGAAATCGGCGAGCGCGGCGCGCTCCTCTTCGGCAGGCGCATCGGGTTCGCCGCCCGAAACCTGCGCCAGCGTGACGCGGTGGGTGAGGTCCATCAAGGCGCGCATCAACGCCAGCGGTTCGACCCCGAGCGAGTATTGCTCATCAACTGCCGCAAGCAAGCTCTTGGCATCGCCTGATAAAATATGGCCTAGCAAGCGGCGCTGCGCGCTCTTGTCCGCCAGCCCGAGCATGTCGCGCACCCGGCTGCCGCTGACTTGGCCCTCGCCATCCAGGTCCGCGTGAGCAATCGCCTGATCGAGGATCGAAAGCCCGTCGCGCACCGATCCTTCGGCGGCTGCGGCAATGATGCTGAGCGCTTCGGCTTCGGCCTCGACACCTTCCAACCGGCACACCTTGGCGAAGTGTTCCGCCAACATGGGCGCGGGGATCCGGCGCAGATCGAACCGCTGCGTGCGGCTCAGCACCGTGACCGGCAGCTTGTCGACTTCGGTGGTTGCGAACAGGAACTTCACATGCGGAGGCGGTTCCTCAAGTGTCTTCAGTAAGGCATTGAACGCATTGCGGGACAGCATGTGGACTTCGTCGATGATGTAAATCTTGTAGCGCGCCGATACCGCTGCATAACGCACCTGCTCGATAATCTCGCGCACGTCATCGACGCCAGTGTTGGAAGCCGCGTCCATCTCGATCACGTCGATGTGGCGCCCTTCCGCGATAGCCGTGCAAGCCTCGCACACCCCGCAAGGATCGATCGTCGGACCACCCTGCCCATCCGCCCCGACGCAGTTCAAAGCCTTGGCGATCAGCCGCGCGGTCGAGGTCTTGCCGACCCCGCGCACCCCGGTCATCAGGAAGGCATGGGCCAAGCGGTCGCGCGCAATGGCATTGGCCAAAGTGCGCACCATCGCTTCCTGCCCGATGAGTTCCGAGAAGGTCTGCGGCCGGTATTTGCGCGCCAGCACGCGATAGGGCTGCGCCGCGGGAGCGGGCGCTGAGGCAGGGGCTGAAGCAAGCAGGACCGGTTCTGGCGTGGGAGTAGTCGATGCTTGCGCTGGTGCCGACGGCATAAGGTCACCGAACAGCGCGTTCTGCCCGGCCGCCTCCAGCTCCGCTGCGGTGGGGCCGGTATCAGTGTCCTCGGGCAGATCGGGATCGGAATCGGTCATGCGGCCAAGCTAGGCGTTCAAACCCGCTTTGTCATGGTGCGCATCGCCGCGATCGGGGTGAAAAAGGAGCCGAGCGACCCGCCGCAATCCACCTGAGCTGCTTCCTTCCGGACCTGACTCGGTGAGCGGACGCAAACGTCCACCCGACTCCCACGCGAGCATATGGCGCGGGTCGAACAGAAAATCAACTCAGCGAAAGTTATCAGCGTAGGCCTGTAGCTTGAGCCGCTTGGGCGGGGTCGCATGGACGCGAGCGGCAATGCCGTACTTCTCAGCATAGGCCTTTGCCGCATCCTTCGAGGGGAAGGTCAGGTTCACCTGCGACTGCGTGTCGGCGCTTCCGGTCCAACCCATCAGGGGATCGGCGAACCGCGCTTCGGACTGTTCGAACTCCAGCACCCACTCATCGGTGTGTGCCTTGCCGGACTGCATCGCGTGCTTGGTCTTCTGATAGATACGTGCGGGCATTTCTGTTTTCGATCCTCGCTCATGCGACCTAAAGGTCGCGTCGCTGCGGGCGGGCGGTCGCCCATGCCGGACGCTGCGCCCCCCGGATTGTGCCAATCCGATAGCGCAATCCTATTGGCGGTTGAAGGCGTTTTTGGTCTTGAGGCTCGGCTTTTCCTGCCATGGCTCGTCCGGCCAGCGGTGCTTGGGATAGCGGCCCTTCATATCCTTGACCACATCGCGCCAACTGCCACGCCAGAAGCCGGGCAGATCGCGGGTCGACTGGACGGGACGCCCACCGGGACTGGTTAGCTTCAGCAGCAAAGGCGTGCGACCAATCATCGGCTGCACATCCAACCCGAACAATGCCTGCACCCGCACCTCGACACTCGGCGCATCATCGCCCGCATAGTCGATGGCGTGGCGCGTATCGGCGGGTGAGGTGAAGTGGGTCGGTGCGGCGCTTTCGAGCAGCTGGCGCGTATTCCAGTCGAGCAGGCCCAGCGCGGCCTCAGCAAAGCGGTGGGGGGCCAGTTCAAGGTCGCGCCGCCCGGTAAGCAGCGGCGCGAGCCACTCGCCCGCCCAGTCGCGCAGGGCCTCAGGCGAGAGCGCCTCAACCCCGGCAAACTGCGCGCGAGCGAGGAAGCCTTGGGGCAGCACCTCCGGGAGCCGCTCCACAGCCTTGCCCACAAGGATATCCACAAGCAGCGCCGGATCGGGCGCGGGTTCGGGGACGCTCGCCAGAACGATGGCTCCTAGTCGCCGTTCGCGCCGCGCTTCGACACGATCTTTGTCATTATTCCAGCGAGTTGTGATACGTTCTTGTAGTTCTTTGCTAAACAGAACAGCAATCCGTTCGGGTGCGATTTCCGCTCCGGCAGTGATCCGCGCGCCCTTGGCCTGCCCTTGCGCATCGCCGATCACCATCCACTCGGCACGAGCCAGCGGCGAGGCGGGGTCGAGCTGGTAGCCCCGCCCCCCGGCACTCAGCCAATTCTCGCCGGAAGGATCGCGCCGCCGCGCGACGAAATCGGGGCGCGCGAGCGCGAGCGCTTCGGCAGCATCAACTGCGGGACTATCCCCGATGACGCGCACCAGCTTCGCCGCCTGCCGCGCCCATCCCTCCGCAATCCGCGCCGCCGCCACGCTGCGCGTTGCGCGGTCGCCGCGCCAGCGGGTGAGGCGTTGCAGGAGGTCTTCGCCTCGCCCGCCCAGCCCGCGTTCCTGCAAAAGCATGATGAGGCGCGCCGCATCCTCGCCGCAGCCCGCGCTCGCTCCGTGGAGCACGGCTGCCGCCTGATCGGGCGCCATCGGCAAGCTGGCAATTGCCTCACCCAAACGCGTGATCCGCCCACTGGCATCGAGCGCGCCGAGCGCTTCCAGTGCCCCCCTCGCCGCTGAAACTGATGCTTCTGGCGGCGGATCGAGCCACGGCAGCGCCTGCGGGTTGGCCGTCCCCCACTTCGCCAGCCGTAGCAGCAGCGGCGCGAGGTCAGCCTGCATGATCTCGGCCGGCGCGAATTCGGGGCGACCCGCATGGCCCGCCTCCTCCCATAGCCGGTACGCCACCCCCGGCCCCTGCCGCGCCGCACGCCCGGCCCGCTGCGCTGCCGAGGCTTGGCTGGCGCGGCGGGTGACGAGGTGAGTGGAGCCCGCCGACCGGTCGAATTCCGCGAGCCGCGCCAGGCCCGAGTCCACAACCACACTCACCCCGTCCAAGGTCAGCGAGGTCTCGGCAATCGCTGTCGCCAGCACGATCCGGCGGCGACCTTCTGGATCGCGGTGGATCGCGGCGCGTTGGGCAGCGGGTTCGATCTGGCCGTGGAGCGCGTGGATCGGCACGTCCTTCAGGCGCGGTTCTAGCCGCTCGCGCACCCGCTCGATCTCGCGCACGCCGGGCAGGAAAGCGAGGATATCACCCGCTTCCTCGCGCCATGCGTTCAGTACGGCAGCGGCCACACGATCTTCGATTTTCTGCGAGGCATCGCCGCCAAGCCATTTGATCGCCAGCGGAAAACTGCGCCCTTCGCTTTCGATGATTGCCGCGCCTTCGCCCAGCAACCGGCCGAACCGCGCACCATCAATGGTCGCCGACATCACCAACACGCGCAGGTCTTCGCGCAGCACCGAGCGGGTTTCGAGCGCCAGTGCGAGGCCCAAGTCGCTGTCGAGCGCGCGTTCGTGCGCCTCGTCGAATAGCAGTGCCGAGACGCCGGGAAGCTCGGGATCATCCACCAGCCGGTTCACCAGGATCGCATCAGTGACTACGATGAGGCGGGTCTTGGCAGAAACCTTGCTGTCGAGCCGGGTCATGTAGCCGACGGTCTCGCCCGGCTTTTCGCCCAGCATCTCGGCCATGCGCTCAGCCGCAGCACGGGCTGCAACCCGGCGGGGGGAGGTGAGGATGATCTGGCCGGTGCACCATGGCTGGCTCAGCAGATCGGGAGCGACCGCGGTGGTCTTCCCCGCCCCCGGCGGCGCGATGAGAACGGCAGCGCCCTCGCCGGCCAGCGCGGCGCGTATGTCGGGCAAGACCGCGTGGATGGGAAGGTCTGTCATCACTTCAATCGTCATGCTGAACTTGTTTCAGCATCCATGCCAGACATCATGCTCAGAGCTTGCAGCCAAATGGACCCTGAAACGAGTTCAGGGTGACAGTCGGGGAAATCAATGCCCGCGCGCGACCGCGAATTGCGCCGCTTCGGCCATCGCCGCGCGCGCCTTGCCATCAGGGAAGATCGAGATTGCGTCGATCGCCCGGTGCGCGAAGTGACGGGCGCGTTCGCGGGTGTCCTCGAGCGCATTGTGCTTGCCGATCAGCGCAATCGCATGTGCGAGGTCAGCGTCGGACGTGCGATGCCCGATGATCGCGTCCTTCCAGAACTTGCGCTCTTCCTCGTTGCCGCGGGCATAGGCGAGGATCACCGGCAGGGTCATCTTGCCCTCACGGAAGTCGTCCCCCTGATCCTTGCCCATTTCAGCGGCATCGGAATCGTAATCGATCGCATCGTCGACCAGCTGGAAGGCAACGCCAAGATTGCGGCCATAGGATTCCAGCGCACGCTCCTGCTCTTCCGAACATTCCGCCACCACGGCGCTGATCTGGCTGGCAGCGGCAAACAGCGCGGCTGTCTTGGCGCCGATGATGTGGAGGTATTGTTCCTCGCTGGTGGCGATCTGGCGCTGGGCGGAGAGCTGCGAGACTTCCCCTTCCGCGATCACGGCGCTGGCGCGGGCGAGGATCGAGAGGACACGCAAGGACCCATCCTCGGTCATCAGTTCAAACGCGCGGCTAAACAGGAAATCGCCGACCAGCACGGTCGCCGGATTGCCGAAGATAATATTGGCCGCGGCCTTCCCGCGCCTGAGCTCGCTGCCATCGACCACATCGTCGTGAAGCAGAGTGGCGGTGTGGATGAACTCAACCGCGGCGGCGAGCTTGTAATGGCGTGTGCCCTTGTAGCCGACCAGTTCCGCGCCTGCGAGCGTCAGCATCGGCCGCAGCCGCTTGCCTCCGCCTGAAATCAGGTGGCCGGCCAGCCGCGGGATCAGCGGGATCTCGCTCTGCATCCTCTCAAGGATCACCGCGTTGACAGAGTTCATGCCCGCAGCCGTCAGCGACAGCATCGGATCGAGTGTCGGCGCCTTGCGCGGCAGGGGAATGATATCGGCACTCATGCTGCCTGCGGCTCTAGGGCGGCCCCAGCGTGCTTGGCAAGCGCAGAATTGCTGCTAGTTTCGCAGCCGATGTCCGACAAAACGCAAACTCCGAGCGAGCCCGATCCGAAGCTCGCTGCCTTCCGCAAGAGCATCGACAATATCGATGCCGCGCTGATCCACATGCTCGCCGAGCGGTTTCGGATCACGCAAGCCGTGGGCGAGTACAAAGCCAAGGTGACCCTGCCCCCGGCCGATCCTGACCGTGAAGCACGGCAGATCGCACGGCTACGCAAGCTGTCGGAAGAGGCCGATCTCGATCCCGAATTCTCCGAGAAGTTCCTGCGCTTCATCATCGACGAAGTGATCCGCCACCACGAGCGCGCGGCTGCGGGCTAAGGCCTGTCGCTGTCTTCGGCGGCGGTCGGCAAGGTCGGTTCGGGCGGCGGAGGCGGCGGGGCAGATTGCTCTTGCCGTTGCTGCTCGCTGATTTGCCGGAGCAATTCGGCCCGTTCGCGCAGAACGCGCCGCTGATTGCGGTTGTAGCTGCGGACGCTGCCGAATTTGCCTTCGCCGATGCTATTGCCCCGCCCCTTGCGAGTCAGCGGCACGCCCAGACAGGTTGCATCCTGCCCGCGCGCGCGATTGCATTCGGGGCCGATTCCCGACTGGTCGATCACCGGCGCGACATAGGGATTGCTGAACACGGTGCGCTGGCCTTCCAGCGTGTCGCCGCTGGCGCACCCGCCGAGCAGCGCCGCGACAAGGATCATGCTGAGACGGCTCTGCTTCATGCCGGCGCTGCTCCAGTTTGGGACGTGCTTTCAATCGCTTGGCCGCCATGAACCGAGAGTGAATTGGGCAGGAAAAGGAGCAGCGGAGATCACTCTTCCCGGCGTCTGCGCTTTCTTACTCAGAGGGCGGGCTTTCGGATGAGACACCGGGCGTCGGCGCAGCCGGACCTTGGCGGAGGGCGCGATATTCCTCCATCAGCGCGCGGCGTTCTTCCGGCGGCATTTGGCGCAGGGCCTCGCGCCGCTGTTCGGGCGACATGCGCCGCAACTGCCGCAGCCGTTCCAGCGCGCGGGCATCTTCGCGCAGCGGTTGCACGATGTCCTTGCGGGTCAGCGCCTCGCCGTTTTCGACCTTGCGTTCCATTTCCGCACGCCGTGCGGCGACACGCTCGTCAGCAAGCTGCTGGCGGCGGGCCTGCGCTTCATCGACGCGCTGGCGGAAGGCCGCTTCTTCCTCCGCCGTCGGCACCGGGAGCCCTGCGGCTCGGCGGTGCTCAATTGCCTTGTCGATGCGCTGTTCAATATTCTCGCGCCGGGTGGCGTAGCGGCCTGCACGTACTTCATCGATCCGGCGGAAAGCTTCGCTGAGTTCCTCGGGCGTATCGACCGGGCCGACAATCTCGACCCTTGCGAGGCTCGCCGGTTCGCCAGCGGCGGGCGATGCTGCGGCGATCACTGGCGCGGGTGCTGCGGCGCGGACTGGCGGCTTGCCCGTGATGCTCGCCCAGACCTTTTCCGCCGAGGGGACAGGAATAGCGAATTGCTGGAGCAAGCCTGTCGCCGCCGCCGCTGTGGCAAGTGCGCCGAAGCTGACGATGCCGATGGCGATCCCTCGCCCCAGCCGCCAGCCGCGCCCACTCGGCCGCTGGCGCAAATCCGGCAACGGCGCAGGACGCACCTCGGCGGCGGCGAGTACCCGGTCGGCAAACCCGGCGGAGAGGCCCTGCACGGCGTAATCGTCCAGCGCCCGGGCCAGCGGGCTGCCGGGGATGATGGGCGCGCCCTGATCCTGTTCACTCACGCTCATGGCGCGTCTCCTTGCGCCGTCCACGCCAGCCGCAAGGCCGCGCGGGCGCGGTGCAGCAGGCTTTCGAACGCCTTGATGTTCATTTCCATTGCCTCGGCTGCTTCGGCATTGGGCAATTCCTCGTAATAGGTCAGCACGATCGCGGCGCGTTGCCGTTCGGGCAGCGCCATGATCAGTGTGCGGGCGGTACCGTCACGCTCGCCCGCTTCGATCAGTATGTCGGCGAGCGGAGCCTCGTCCGCGCTGTCCGGTACAGCGCCGTCCGACAACCGCCGGGTGCGGCGCAGGCGGTCAATCGCGAGGTTGGTGACCACCCGTTGCAGCCAGCCTCCTAGCCTCAGCGTTGCCGCCGCCTGACTGCCAACCGGATGGCGCTCCGCGATCTTCGGCGCCTGATCCCACAATCGCAAACAGGCTTCCTGCACAATATCCTCGGCCTCATGGGCATCGCCGGTCATCCGGTAACAGGCGCGGTGGAGCGCGGCGGCGTGGCAGGCGATCACCTCGCGCAGCGCTGCCGGATCGCGCGCCGCCAGCCGTGCCGCCAATGCCGCATCATCGCCGGTACCGGCGGTACGCAAAGCAGAGGTCGAAGGCTCGCCGCTGGCGTTCATATCTTGGCGCAAATGGCCCCGTGTGCGTCTGGACCGGTCCGGTCCTTTGCGCTTACAACGCGGGGCTGGCGACAACCCTTCGCGGCCTGCGTCAATCGACGCGCGGCAAGCGCAATTCGACCAGTAACCCGCCCAGATCCTCGCTCTCGGACAGGGTGACGCTGCCGCCGTAAATCTCGGCCACATCGCGCACGATCGCAAGGCCAAGGCCGGTGCCGGGCTTGTCGGTATCGAGCCGGACGCCGCGATCGAAAATGCGGATACGCTCGACCTCGGGGATACCGGCGCCATCATCCTCGACCCAGATGAGGCACATCTTGGGATCGCGGGGTATACCGGCCTCATCGGGATCGACGGTCACGAAAACCGAACCGCCGCCATATTTGGCCGCATTCTCGATCAGGTTGCCGAGCAGTTCATCGAGGTCCTGCCGCTCAAGCGAGACGGCGGCGTTCCGGTCACCGGCGATGTCGAGCCGGCCCTCGGGATAGAGCCGCTCGACCGCGCGGCGCACGGCTTCGGCGCTGGCCATGACATTGGTGCGCGCATGGCCGACCGCGCGGCGGCCGACGGCGCGGGCGCGGGCCAAGTGGTGATCGACATGGCGCTGCATCGTGCGGGTCTCACGCATCACCGCTTCGCCAAGATCCGGCGCGCGGGCGGTGGCAGCGTTGGTCAGCACGGTCAGCGGGGTCTTCAATGCATGGGCGAGATTGCCCGCATGGCGGCGCGCTTCTTCGGCCTGCCGCTCAGAATGTTCGAGCAGCGCGTTCAGCTCCTCGACCAGCGGCTGCACTTCCAAGGGCAGCGGCTCGGTGATGCGGTTCGCGCCGGTGGTGCGCAGGTTCTGGATCGCCGCCCGCACACGCCGCAAGGGTGAGAGGCCGTAGCGGATCTGTAGCAGTGCCATCACCAGCAGGCCCAGGCCCAGCACCGCAAAGCTCCAGATCAGGATCAGCCGCACCCGCCCGATCTGCGTGTCCATCTGCTCGGTCGCGCTGGCGACGGCGAAGGTCCAGCGGGTCTCGCTTCCGGGCAGGATCACGGTGCGTTCGGCAAGGCGCAGCGGCTCGCCCTTGAACTGGTCCGAGTTGTAGAAATGGATATCGCTGTCGAAATGGTCGCCTTTGGCGTCAGCACCTTGCAGCTTCAGGGTGCGGTCCCACAGGCTGCGCGACGGCCAGGGTTCGTAATTGCCGCCGCTGATTTGCCAGTATAGCCCGCTGCCCGGCTCAAGAAAGCGTTGGTCGCCGAGGGTGCGGTAGAAATAAACCTCGCCGCTCGCATCGATTTCGGCGGACGCGATCATGGCGGTCAGGATGTAGTCGAGCTGTTCGTCGAAATTGGCTTCGACCTGCGTGGTCAGGGTACGTTCGAGCGCGATGCCACCGCCGAGCAGGAGGACAAAAATCCACCCTGCCGCGATCAGACCCATGCGCCGCGCAAGGCTGGCGCGCGGTTGCGGTGTGGTAGATGTGCTCACGTTATCCGGCACACCTTCAGCCTCGCCCGCAGGCAAGACGACAGGTGCATCGCCGCCGAGCGCCGCCGCCTCAGGCGCGCGGCTGGTCGGCGGGGTCGTCGAGGCTGTAACCGAGGCCACGGATGGTCGTTATCACGTCTGCGCCAAGCTTCTTGCGGATGCGGGTGACGAAGACTTCGATAGTGTTGGAATCGCGGTCGAAATCCTGATCGTAGATATGCTCGATCAATTCGGTGCGGCTGACCACCTTGCCCTTGTGGTGCATCAGGTAGCTCAGCAGCTTGTATTCTTGCGCGGTCAGTTTGACCGGCTCACCATCAAGCGTGACGCGGCCCGAACGGGTGTCCAGCCGCACATCGCCCGCGGTGAGTTCCGAGGAGGTATTGCCCGAAGCGCGCCGGATCAGCGCGCGCAGGCGGGCGATCAGCTCTTCGGTCTGGAACGGCTTGGCGAGGTAATCGTCCGCGCCCGCATCCAGCCCTGCAACCTTGTCCGACCAGCTGTCACGAGCCGTCAGCACCAGCACCGGGAAGCTCCGCCCTTCGCGGCGCCACATGCCAAGCACCGTCAACCCGTCGATCTCAGGCAGGCCCAGGTCGAGCACCACAGCATCGTAATCCTCGGTCGAGCCCATGAAGTGCCCGTCCTCACCATCGACCGAAAGGTCGACAGCATAGCCCTGCCCTTCAAGTGTCGATTTGAGCTGTGCGCCAAGGGTCGGTTCGTCTTCGACGATCAGAATGCGCATGATCCACCATTTCCAAGCTTAATGTTGCGCCGGGTCGTGCGCTTTTGCCGCTCACGCGTCAAGCAAGCGCCGCGTGCCTGTGCCGCTGCTTTCCCCCGATGAAAAAGCATATCCGCCCGCCCGTCAGCGCGAACGGCCGATGACACGCCCGGTGCGGGCGTCCACATCGACATGGGTGACGCGGCCATCCTTGATGAACTTGAGCCGATAAGCCCGCGCGGTCGAATCATAGGCAAAACCCAGATATTCGGCGCCCTTCATCATCGGCAGGATCTTCGCCTCGATCTCGCCCGAACGCATGATGTTGCCCGCTTGCGCTTCGCGCCGGGCCTCACCCTGATCCCCGCGCGCCTGATCCTGCTGCGCCGCGGCGGGCGCAGTCACCAGCGCCGCAGCGGCCAGCGAACCAAGGATCAGGGCGGGAAAGCGTTTCATGACAGGATCATGCCTAGCTGAGGTCCATTGAACAAGTCGTGAATGGCACTACTTCGCGGGCGAGCCGCTATTCTTGACCAGTTCGTAGGTGATCGAAATGTTCACCCCGGCCTGAACCATGCCCGGCTGCACAGGCGCAGCATCGACCTTCGTGGCGCTCAACCGCATTTCCGCCATCTGCGGCATCGGGCTATTGCCGGTCAGCCCTTCGCTGATCGCCAGCACCTTGGCCCCGTCATAGCCGAGCATCACGGCATAGGCTTTGGCCTGCGCCTGAGCCCGCTCGACCGCGCGCTTGCGGGCCGCGTCCTTGGCAGCGGTGTCATCATCAATGCTGAAAGTCGGCCCGTTAATGTCATTCGCCCCGGCTTCGACCAACGCATCGAGCACGCGGCCCGTATCGTCGATCTTGCGCAGGATCACGCTCACCCGGTTCGATGCCATGTAGCCGCGAAACACCTGGCGCTGGGTCGCCTGATCGTAATCATAGCGCGCGTTCAGGTTGATGCCGGTGGTCTGGATGTCCTTTTCGGCCACGCCCAGCGCCTTGATCCGCGCGATCACCTTCTGCATCTCGGCCGAGTTCTGGCGGAGCGCCTCGGTCGCGGTCGGCGCTTCAGTGGTAACGCCAGCGCCGATCGTGGCGGTATCCGGGGCGACATCGACGCTTTCATAAACGTTGAGTTCGACCACCGGGCCGGTCGCGGCGATATCGACATTTGCGGCAAGCGCCGCTGCAGGAAGCGTCAGCGCCGAGGCGGCGATAAAGGCAATGGCGGGTTTCATCATGGTAAGTATTCCTCCGATTGGTCGCGCATCTGCACCCGTTCAGCTTTCGCTGCACTGAACCGGCGGGGAACGCGCTCTTGTGGCGCGGAGGCCAAGCCCCTACTTGGCGCATCCCATGGCACAGCCCCCCATCTTCTCGCTCGAAGGCATCGCGTTGCAACAAGGCGGGCGCTGGCTGTTCGGCGGCCCGACCCCCACCAGCGGCGCGGCCCCGATTGATCTGCATGTGCTGCCGGGTGACCGGCTGGCGCTGATCGGGCGGAACGGCGCAGGCAAGACCACGCTGTTGCGGCTGATCATGGAGCGCATCGATGCCGACCGCGGCGCGCGGCGGATCAAGCCGGGGACGCGGATCGTGTTTCTGGAACAGGACCCGGATTTCGGCGACGCGGAAACGCTAATGGACTTCGCGCTCGGTGGAGAACTGCCGCCCGAACGCCACGAGGTCGAGGCCATCGCCGGCCAACTCGGCATCGACATGGGCCGCGAGGCTGCAACGGCCAGCGGCGGGGAACGCCGCCGCGCCGCCCTCGCCCGCGCGTTGGCGCAGGACCCCGATCTGATCCTGCTCGACGAGCCGACCAACCACTTGGATCTGGCCGCGATCGATTGGCTGGAGGACTGGCTGTCGCGCTATCGCGGCGCCTTTATCACCATCAGCCATGACCGCACCTTCCTCACCCGCCTGACGCGGGCGACCCTGTGGCTCGACCGCGGGACGCTGCGGCGTAAGGAGGTCGGCTTCGGCGGGTACGAGGCGTGGGAAGAACAGGTCTATGCCGAGGAAGCCCGCGCAGCCGAGCGGATGGACGCCAAGCTGAAGCTTGAGGCGCATTGGCTCGAACGAGGAGTGACGGCGCGGCGCAAGCGCAATCAGGGACGGCTGGAGAAGCTCTACCAGATGCGCGCGGCGCGGGCGGCGATGATCTCGGGCGCGGGAACTGCGAAGCTCAAACTGTCGAGCGATGATGACTTCAAGTCCAAGTCGGTGATTGTCGCTGAAAACATTTCCAAGTCCTACGGTGACCGCCCAATCATCAAGCCCTTTACCCTGCGTATCCAGAACGGCGACCGCATCGGGATCGTCGGTTCGAACGGCGCGGGCAAGACCACCTTGCTGAAATTGCTCACCAAAGAACTGGAGCCCGACACCGGCAGCGTCACCCACGCGCGCACCCTGACAGGGGTGATGATCGACCAGCAGCGCAAGCTCCTCGAGCCCGGCGCGACCGTGCGCCAGATCGTCGCCGAAGGGGGCGACTGGGTCGATGTTCGCGGAGTGCGCAAGCACGTTCAGGCATACCTCAAGGACTTCCTGTTCGATCCCGGTCTGGTCGATACCAAGATCGGCATTCTGTCCGGCGGTGAACGCTCGCGCCTGCTGCTGGCGCGCGAATTTGCCCGCACCGCCAACCTGCTGGTGCTGGACGAGCCGACCAATGATCTCGACCTTGAAACCCTTGATCTGCTTCAGGAAGTCATCGCCGATTTTGACGGCACGGTCCTGATCGTCAGCCACGACCGCGACTTTCTTGACCGCACGGTTACGGTGACGCTGGGCCTCGACGGGTCCGGCAAGGTGGACATTGTGGCGGGCGGCTATGCCGATTGGGAGGCGAAGCGCAAAGCGCCGATAACCTCGACAAAACCCGCGTCAACCGCTGCACAAGCCCGGTCAAACGGCCCGCAAGCCGCAGCTGACAAGGGTGGGCCGGCCAAACCCGCGCCGTCCGTCAAACTGACCTACAAGGACCAGCGCGATTACGAGATCTTGCCGGCGCGGATCGAGGAACTCGAAAGCGTGATCGCCAAGGGCGAAGCGCTGCTGAACGACCCCGAACTCTACGCCAAGGACCCGCAAAGGTTCGCGACCATCAGCAAGGGCATCGAAAACGCACGGGCGGAAAAGGACGCGGCGGAAGAACGCTGGCTGATGCTGGCCGAGTTGGTCGAGGGGTGAGCGCCCCCGCACCGGGGGACCACGTCGAAGCGCTGCGAAAGCGGATCGCGGCCTGCACCCTGTGCGCTGAGCACCTCCCGCTCGGCCCGCGACCGATTGCGCGCTTTTCTGCGACCAGCCGCCTGCTCATCATCGGACAGGCCCCCGGCACCAAGGTCCATGCCAGCGGCGTGCCGTGGGACGATGACAGCGGTGACCGACTGCGCGGCTGGCTGGGGCTGGACAAGGCGACCTTCTACGATCCGGCGGAGGTCGCGCTGGTGCCAATGGGGTTCTGCTACCCCGGCAAGGCCAGCGGCGGAGACGCCCCGCCGCGAAAGGAATGCGCACCGCAGTGGCATCACGCGGTGCTGGGCGTGCTCCCGCCCGAGCGTTTGACTCTGCTGGTCGGTACCTATGCGCAGGCCCGCTATCTGCCGAATCTGAAGCGCCTTTCGCTTGCGGAAAGGGTGAGCCGCTTCGGGGAGGACGAACCCTTCATCGCCCTGCCCCACCCCGCGTGGCGCTCCCGCCTGTTCATGGCCAAACACCCGTGGTTCGAACGCGACATTCTGCCGAAACTTCGCGCCAAGGTGCAGTCTATGCTCGGTCACGTGATCCGGTAGAATTCTGCCACCCGCTCCAACGCGATGCGCAGCACCAGCTTGCCGCTGCGGGCGGGCCAGCCGAGGGTCTTTTCTGCTTCCGGCAGAGCCTCGCCTGCGCAGACGACGCGCCACAGAATGTCCTCCAGCCCGCGTCCTGCCGCCTTGATCGCCCCGTCGAAGCGCTGGCGGGCGGCGACTTGGCGCTCGCTCGCCGATAGCCCGCGATCACCGGTCGATTTCACCCGTACCGGGTCCCACCGCATCGTCACATTGGGGGAAAGCTGCGCGCGCTCATAATCGGCCCGCAGCGCTTCGCCTGCATCCAGCAAGCGATCGGAGAGATGCCCGCGCGCGTGCAGCCAGACGAGCGGGCTTTCCGCGAGATTGACCGTCACCGTGCGCCGCGGTTTCCCCCCGCTTCTGATCGCCCCCCGGCGCGGGCCTTCAGGGGTAAGTTCACGTTCGACCAACTGGCGCTTCATGGCATATCCTCCGCTTGCTGAGCGGAAAGCGACTTGCCAAGGGCGCACATCTGTAGGAAAGAAAAAACCAATTCGGTTAGTTTGAGCGCGTTCTTGTGCGCCTACCGCTATGCTACTTGAGGCGCGTTCTTGTGCGCCTACCGCTATGCTACTTGAGGCGTGTTCTTGTGCGCCTACCGCTATACTACTTGAGGGCGTGATATGACCAACCGCATCCGCGATATCCGCAAGGCCAAGGGGCTTACGCTGGCCGATGTGGCCGCCGCCTGCGATCCGCCGACCACCGCGCAGACCATCGGGCGACTGGAGACCGGGATGCGCCAGCTCTCGCTGACCTGGATGAACCGCATCGCTGTCGCACTCGGCGTCGAGCCCGCCAGCCTGATGCGCGCCGAGACGGCCGCGCCCGCGCAGATCGTTGCCGAGCTTGGCGCCAGTGGCCCCGAAGCGCTGACCGCCCCGCGTGAGGCCTTGCTGCCAAGCGACTTCGCCGCCGAAGATGGCCCTGCCCCGCTTGTACTGACGGTGAAGGACAGTGTTGGCGAGTACCGTCCTGGCGATCTGGTGTGGCTGCGTCCGCTTGACCCCGCAGATGCCGCGAGCGCGATCAACCGCGATTGCCTGCTGCCCCGCCCCGGCGGACGCTTTGCCTTCGGGCGGCTGATCGATCGGCGCGGCACGCTGGTCGGCTTGCTCCCACCGGGCGCAGGGCAGAAGCAGGTGGTGGTCGACAATCCGGCGTGGATCGCTGTTGCCTTCATGCTGGTCAGGCCGCTGTGAGGAACAGGCGATGAAACACGTTCTCGCCCTCTCGACGCTCTATCCCAATCCGGTCAATCCGCGGTTCGGCACCTTCGTGGCGCGGTCGTTGGAGGCGCTGGCCAAGCGCGGCGATTGGCGGGTGACACTGGTCAATCCCATCGGCCTGCCGCCCTTGGCCTTGGGCCGCTACCGCCCGCTCGCCGATCTGCCCGAGGTGAGCGAGGAAGGCGGCATCACCGTCCACCGCCCGCGCTTCACCCTCATCCCGCGCATCGGCGCGCGCCGCAACGCCGGGGCTATCGCTCGCGCGTGCCTGCCGCTGGTGCGCCGCATCCATGCGGCAACGCCCATCGATATGCTCGACGCGCAATTCTTCTTCCCGGATGGCCCCGCCGCCGCCGAGATCGCGCGGGCGACGGGCCTGCCACTGTCGATCAAGGCACGGGGCAGCGATATCAGCTTCTGGGGCGAGCAGGACTTTGCCCGAAAGCAGATGCTCGACGCGGCGCAGACGGCCACCGGGATGCTCGCCGTGAGCCGCGACCTGGCTGGGCAGATGGCGGCGATGGGCATGGATGCGGAGCGGATCACGGTCCACTACACCGGGCTCGACCGCGACCGGTTCCGGCCGTTCGGCCACACGCAATTGCGCAGCCAATTGAGCCGCGAGCTCGGCTTCGAGATGCCCGACAATGCACCGCTGCTCGCCTGTGTCGGCGCGCTGATCGAGCGCAAGGGTCAGGGGATCGCGATAGAAGCTCTGCGCGACATTCCCGGTGCGCGGCTGGTACTGATCGGCAAGGGCGAGGACGAGGCCCGGCTGCGCGCGCTGGTGGCGAGCGAGGGCGTGACGGACCGAGTTCACTTTGCCGGCTCGATCGACCACGATCTCATGCCGCTGATCCTCTCGGCGGCGGATGTGATGGTGCTGCCGACCGTGAGCGAGGGGCTGGCCAATGCCTGGGTCGAAGCGCTCGCTTGCGGGACGCCCGTGGTCACGAGTGATGTCGGCGGCGCACGCGAGCTGATTTCTTGCGATACCGCCGGCCGACTGGTGGCGCGCAATCCGTCAGCCGTGGCGACGGGGATCAATGCAGTGCTCAGCAACCCGCCCGAGCGCGAAGCAGTGGCTGCGCTGACGGAAGCATTCAGCTGGGAAGCCAATGCCGAAGCACTGGCCGCGCATTATGAGCGGCTGCTGGACGCGGCCTGAGGCCCAACCCTGCGCCTTAGCCCTCGCCGCGCGCCAGCTTGTCCTGACGGTCCGTCGCCGTCTCGGTCGGCACGAAGCTGGTCGAGGTCACGCCCATCCAGATCAGCAGCGGGCCCGCCATGTAGATCGACGAATAGGTGCCGATGAACAGGCCCACGGTGATCGCCGCGACCATGCCGAACAGGCTTGGCGGGCCGAAGATCAGCAGCGGGATCAGCGCGATGAACAGCGTCAGCGAGGTCATCACCGTGCGCGCCAGCGTCTCATTGACCGACAGGTCGAGCAGTTCGCTGAGCGGCATCTTGCGGTACTTCTTCAGGTTCTCCCGGATTCGGTCATAAACGACGATGGTGTCGTTGAGCGAATAGCCGATGATCGCGAGGATCGCCGCGACGATCTGCAAGCTGAACTCCATCTGCGTTAGCGCAAACAGGCCCACCGTGACCGACACGTCGTGCACCAGCGCGAACATTGCGCCGACACCGAACTGCCATTCGAACCGGATCCAGATATAGACCGAAACCGCCGCCATCGCGGCCAGCAGCGCGAGGATCGCCTGATTGCGGAACTCGCCCGCGACCTTGCCCGAAACCGTGTCGTTGCCGTCCTTGCGCGCGTCGGGATATTCCTTGGCAATCGCCGCGATCACCTTGTCGCCGATGGCGGTGGCAGCGCCCGGCGTGTTCTCGGTGCCTTCGGGCAGAGAGACGCGGATCGAGACCTGATTGGGAGCGCCGAATTCCTGCACCACCGGCTCGCCATAGCCAAGCCCGCCAACCAGCTCGCGCAGGGACGGGATCGGCGCAGCCTCGCGCTCCTTGAAGGTCATGCGGACTTCCTGACCGCCGGCGAAATCGACCCCGAAATTGAGGCCATTCACCAGCACCGCCGCCCAGCTGCCAAAGATCAGCACGAGGCTGAGCACGAAGAACGGGATGCGCAGTTTCAGGAACTTGATGTTGGTGTTGTCAGGGACAAGCTTCAGGAGTTTCATGGGTGCTTGCTCCTCAAATCGTGATGTCGTTGGGCCGCGCCTTGCGCAGCCACCCGGCGACAAACATGCGGGTCAGCGTCACCCCGGTGAAGACCGAGGTAATGATGCCGATCACCAGCACCACCGCAAAGCCCTTCACCGGCCCCGAACCGAAGGCGAACAGCGCCACGCCGGAAATGACGTTGGTGAGGTTCGCGTCCCAGATCGCGCGGCTGGCTTCCTTGTAGCCGGTCTCGACCGCGGCGACGACCCTACGGCCCCGCGCGCGCTCTTCGCGGATACGTTCGTTGATCAGCACGTTGGCATCGACCGCCGCGCCGATGGTGATGACGAAGCCCGCGATCCCCGGCAGGGTCAGGGTGAACCCGCCCGCCGCCATCAGGCCGAGCAGCATCAGCACGTTGAGTACCAGCGCGAAGGTCGCATAGACGCCGAAGCGGCCATAGGTCGCGATCATCAGCGCGATCACCGCGATGCTGCCGATCGCCATGGCGAGCAGGCCCTTGCGGATCGAGTCCGCACCAAGGTCCGGCCCGACTGTGCGCTCTTCCACCACGGTCAGCGGCACCGGCAAGGCGCCCGACCGCAGACTGATCGCGAGGCTGTTGGCGCTTTCCGGCGTGAAGTTGCCTGAAATCTGGGCGCTGCCGCCGATGATCGGTTCGTTGATGTTGGGCGCGGACAGCACCTGCTTGTCGAGGATGATCGCAAAGGGCTTGCCCACATTCTCGGTGGTCAGCTTGGCGAACTTGGCCCCGCCCTGAGAATCGAAGGTGATGTTGACGATGTTGCGATTGCTCTCGGGATCGACCCCGGCCTGAGCGCCGGTCAGATTGTCGCCGCGAATGCCGCCCAGCCGGTTGACCGTGACGAACTGGCCATCAAGCCCGGAGCCGGGCGCATAGGGGAAAATCTCCGTGCCGACCTGCGATCCGGCAGGATCAGCCACCAGCTTGAATTCGAGCTGCGCCGTCTTGCCAAGCAATTCGCGCAGGGCATCCGGGTCCTGCAAGCCGGGCACCTGCACCACGATCCGGGTCGAGCCCTGACGGATGATGGTCGGCTCACGCGTGCCGAGTTCGTCGATCCGGCGGCGCACCACTTCGGTCGCGCTGTCCATCGCATCGTCGAGCGCCTGATTGACCCCCGCGTCGGTCTGGCTCAGCACCATGCGCTGGCCGTCCACCACTTGCAGGCTCCATTCGCGCACCGTGGTCTGGCCCTGCATCACCGGCTCGATCAGCCCGCGCGCACGGTCTATATCACCGGCGTTTTCAAGCATGAAGGACAGCTGCCCGCCCGCCGTCGAAACATCGCCGATGCGGATGCGCGGCTTGGCGTTGCGCATCAGCTGGCGCACGGTTTCTTCCATGTTCGTCAGCCGCTGGGCGCGCACATCGTCGGCTCTGGCTTCGAGCAGCAGGTGCGAGCCGCCTGCAAGGTCGAGCCCGAGATTAACCTGCGGATTGGGCAGCGCCGAGGGCCAGTCGAGGCCGGAGACATTAAACAGCGAAGGCAAGGCCAGCACGGCGGCGGCCAGTGTCAGCCCCCACAGCCAAAGCTTTTTCCAGAGCGGGAATTCGAGCATTGCGTCAGGGTCTCACGCGCAAAAGGTCAGGTAAGGCACGGCGTCAGGCCAATCATCAGTCGTTGGCGGGCTTGCCGCCCGGCGGGATGATGTCACCCAGTGTGGCCTTGATCGCCTTCACGCGGACATTGGTGCCCAGTTCGAGCTCGACATAAGTTTCGTCAACCTTGATCACCTTGCCGACCAGCCCGCCAGCGGTGACGACCTGATCGCCCTTCTTGACGGCGGCGATCTTGGCCTGGTGCTGCTTCTGGCGGTTCATCTGCGGACGGATGATCAGGAACCAGAAGATGGCGATCATGCCGACGATCGGCAGGAAGCTGATCCAGGCCGGCGGGGCGCCTGCGGCACCTGCGCCAGCGGCGGCAAGAAGGTCGAATGTCATAGGTTAAGCCCGTCAGGATCCCGTGAAAGATATGCAAGGGTTGCCCCCTGCCGTTCAAGTGGGCGCGCCTAGCAGCATTGCAAGCGCCCCGCAATCGCGCGGGCGCTGAGGCGATGCGCGGGTGCAACACCCCTTCTATCCAAACCCGCTTGCCAGCCCCAACCATGCCCCCTATAGCCCCCGCTCCACTGGTCTCGGGACGTAGCGCAGCCTGGTAGCGCATCACACTGGGGGTGTGGGGGTCGGAGGTTCGAATCCTCTCGTCCCGACCAGTGGTTTCCCCCCTTTTTGCCCCCATAACGCCGCGCCGCGCAGGCAATTGCGCGCGGGGTGCGGGCCGGTTAGGCTGCGGGCCTCGCTTCTCACGAAAGCCCCGTTCCAATGAGCCGCTGGCGTCTTGCCGCTCCCATCGAAGATATTCGCGCCGCTTTGCGCGTCGGGCCGACCGTGCCAGAGCGCTTTGCCATTGCGACGCTGGTGGAGGTGGACGGATCAGCCCCGCGCGATGTGGGGGCGCAGATGCTCATCACTGACGATGAATTTTGGGGCTTCCTTTCGGGCGGCTGCATCGAAGCCGATGTCGCGCGCCACGGGCGCGAGGCACTGGCCGAGGGTGCGTCGCGTCTGCTGCGCTATGGCGAGGGCAGTCCGTGGATCGATATCAAGCTCGCCTGCGGATCGGGGATCACTGTGCTGGTCGAGCCGGTGGCAGCGGACGAACCGGCGGTCGCGGCAATGCTGGCAGGCTGGGATGCGCGTCATCCCGTGCTGTGGTCGAGCGACGGACGCGCGCGTCTTGCTGCCGCCAGCGACGAGGCGCATTCCGATACGTGGGACGGCGCACGCTATACGCGGCTGTTCACGCCGCCCTTGCGTCTGGTGCTGATTGGCGAGGACGGCGCGGCGCTGACTACGGCGACGCTGGCGCTGGAGCTGGGCTGGGACGTGGCGCTGATCGCGCCCGGCGGGCCCGAGGCGGCGCCCTTCCCCGGCATCACCTATCACCGCAGCGCTCCCGCAAGCGCGCTCGCCGCGATCGGACTCGACCGCTGGACCGCGATTGCGGTGCTCTCGCATGACCGCGAGGATGACGAGCGCGGGCTGGCGGCTGCGTTGCAAAGCGAGGCGTTCTATGTCGGCGCCATCGGGGCGCGGGCGCGGCTGGATGCGCGGATTGCGCGCCTGCGCGGTCACGGCGTGAGCGAGGCGGCCATTGCGCGCCTTCATGCCCCCATCGGTCTCTACGGCTTCGGCAAGGCCCCGCGCGAGGTGGCGCTGTCACTGGTGGCGGAGGTCGCGCAGGCGTTCCATGCGCGCTCGGCGGCGGCAAGATCGGCAGGCGTGTCGATGTCGAGCAGCGCGCCGCTCTCGACCGTGTCTATATAGGCGACCGCTTCGGGGCGCTGTTTCAGGAGCGCGGTTGCCCCCTGATCACCGGTCAGCGCCAGCAAGTCGGCAAAGGCCGCGCGGGTGAAGGCCACCGGGTGGCCGGGCTTGCCGTCCAGCCGTGGGCGAGCGGCGTAACCGACTTTCTCAGCCGCCTCGATCAGCGCAGAGCAAATGGAAACCGGCACCAGCGGCATATCGCCGAGGAAAACGCACACGCCCTTGGATTCGGGCGCGAGTGCGGCGATGCCCGTGCGCAGAGTAGCGGCCATACCCTCTGCCCAGTCGGGCGCGTGGAGGATACGCGCATCCAGCCCCACAAGCGCCGCACGGATGCCCGCATCGTCCGCGCCGGTCACCACCACGACCTCCGCAAAGTCCGCTGCCGCAACCGCCTCGGCAACGCGACGGATCACCGGAGCGCCCGCCATCTCAGCCAGCAATTTGCCCCCGCCAAAGCGCCGCCCTGCCCCTCCGGCGAGGATCAGCGCCGACCAGCCCTGCAAGTTACGCCTTGGCTTGCGTAAGCAGCGGCAGGTTGCGGATGCGCTTGCCGGTCGCCGCGCTCAACGCGTTGGCCAGCGCAGGCGAGGCAGGCGGCAAGCCCGGCTCCCCAATCCCGCCGGTTTTCGCGCCGCTTTCGATGAAGTGCACATCCACCACAGGCGGCGCGTCGGCGAGCTTGAGGATCGGGTAGTCTGTGAAATTGCTCTCAACCACCGCGCCCTTGTCGAGCGTGACTTGCTCGCCAATCGCCGAAGACAGGCCCATGATCAGCCCGCCCGCAATCTGCGCTTCAGCGTTCAAGGGGTTCACGGTGGTCCCGCAGTCGACCACGGCCCAGGCCCTCAAGACCTTGGGGCTGCCGTCTTCCTTCACGCTGGCTTCGACGACTTCGGCGACAATGGTGTCGAAGCTTTCGACAATCGCGATCCCGCGCCCGACACCTTCCGGCAGCGGCGTGCCCCATCCGGAGCGCTTCGCCACCATGTCCAATGCCGCCAAATGACGCGAGCCAGGGGCCAAATGCTTGCGCCGGAACTCGTAGGGGTCTTCACCCGCCGCCGCCGCCAGCTCGTCCATGAAGCTTTCGGTATAGAACCCCATCTGGGTCGCATTCACCGACCGCCACGGCCCGTCGATCTGGTTCGACTGATAGGCGAAATGGCGGCGTGAGGTTGCGGGGATGGCGTAGATAAAGGGCACTTCGCCTTCCGCACTGCCGCTTTGCACATAATCGGCGCGCCAGCCGGTGATCTTTCCATCCTTGAGCGTGGCCTTGAGGCCCGCCGAGGATTGCGGACGGTAGGTGCCGTGGCGCAATTCTTCCTCGCGGCTCCACACCAGCTTCACCGGATATGGCACCTGCTTGGCGAGCACGGCGATCTGGTCGATGATCTCGACGAGATCGGGGAAGCGCCGGCCGAACCCGCCGCCCATGATCATCGGGTTGAAGACGACCTTGTCGACCTCCAGCCCGGCGGCCTTGGCAGCCTTGGCGCGGGTCGAGAGCGGGTCTTGCAAGCCGCCCCAGATCGTCAGCACGCCGTCCTTGAAGTGGCCGGTGAGCGCAAAGGGCTCCATCATCGCATGGTGGAGGAAGGGGACGCGGTATTCAGCTTCTACCACCGTCACACCCGCCGCCGCGAAGGCCGCATCGACATCGCCGTCGCCGCCGACATTGTCAGGCTCGCCGCCCGCTTTGCGCAGCTTTTCCTGAGCAGCATAGATCGCCGGGGTCGACATGGCGCTGTGGCCGCCATCGGTGAATTTGGGGCTCAGTGCGGCGAGGCCCTTGGTCGCGGGCCAATAACCTTTGGCGACCACGATCACGGCGTCGGGCAGCTTCACCACCTTCTCGACTCCCTTGATCGCCAGCGCCGGGGCCTCGTCGACCGATTCCAGCTTGCCGCCGCGCACCGGCGCCGCCGCGATGGTCGCGACGCGCATGTCGGGCAGCGTGAAGTCGATCCCGTAGACCGCAGAGCCATCGACCTTGGCAGGGATATCGCGCCGCGGAACGGGCTTGCCGATCAACTTCCACTGATCGCGGGTCTTGAGCACCGGATCGCTGCTGAGCGACCGCGTCGCTGCGCCTGCTGCCAGCTCGCCATAGCGCAAGCTGCGGCCCGACTTAGCGTGAGTGACCTTGCTGTCCGCGGTGGTCAATTCAGCTTCCGGCACGCCCAGTCGGTCGGCCGCTTCGGCCACCAGTGCCGCACGCACGGCTGCACCGGTCCGGCGCATTGCGACCTCCCCGGTGAAGCGGATCGCGGATGACCCGCCAGTGATCATCAGCGGCATGGACCGCGCCATCATCCCGATCACGGCATCGGGAATCAGCCCGGCCACCGTGTCGCCCACCATCGTGGGCAGGAAACCCTTGGCGAGCGCCGCGTTGGCGAAAGCCATATCGGCCGGAGCCTGTTCGATTTTGACCCCGTCCCAGGCCGCATCGAGCTCATCCGCCAACATCTGGCCGAGCGCGGTGTGCGATCCCTGACCAAAATCGATATGGGGCGAGAACAACGTGACAGTGTCGTCTTCCGCGATGGTCATCACGCTGTTGAACGCGTGCTTGCCCTCGCCCCCGATCAGCGTGTTGGCGCGCCCCTTGGCGCTGCTGTCGGTCCACCACACGCCGAAGATGCCACCGCCCACCACCAGCGCAGAGCCTGCGAGGAAAATGCGGCGCTTGACGCCCTTGCGCTTCGGCTTTGCCGCCGGGGCTGCGGTTTCGGGATAATCGAGATCGGGATTGGGATTGTCGGCCATTATGCCTCTCCCTGCTGGGCTGCTGCGCCGGTGGCAGCGAGGATCGCTGAGCGGATGCGCGGATAGGTGCCGCAGCGGCAGATATTGGTCATCGCCTCATCAATCTGCGCATCGCTGGGCGAGCCAACCTGCTCAATCAGCGCCACCGCCGCCATGATCTGGCCCGATTGGCAGTATCCGCATTGCGGCACCTGCGCGTTGATCCAGGCCTGCTGCACCTTGTGGAGCACGCCATCGGTGCTCTTCAGCCCTTCGATCGTGGTCACAGATTTACCCGCGACATCGCTGAGCGGCACGCTGCACGAGCGTGTCACCGCACCATTGACATGCACCGAACACGCACCGCAGGCGGCAATCCCGCAGCCGAACTTGGTTCCGGTCAGGCCGAGATCATCACGCAGCGCCCACAAGAGCGGCGTATCGGCGTCAGCCTCCACGCTCACCGGTTTGCCATTGACCGAAAATGCGATTGCCACAACTGGCTCCCCCGCTGGTTGATATGCGTCCCATATAGCAACCTGTCGGCGCGCCGCCTAATGGAAAGACGCGCGGTGAGCAGGCTTGCAGGCGGGCGGCGCGCTTCGTAAGCGCAGAGGTGAGAGAGGAACTCCCCATGGCCCACACTGCCCCCACCCCGCCCCGTATGCGTTCATGGCTGTTCGCCCCCGGTGACAGCGAAAAGAAGATGGGCAAGGCGATTGCGAGTCCGGCGGATATTGCGCTGCTGGATCTGGAAGATTCGGTGGCGCCCGAGAACAAGCCCGCCGCCCGCGCGATGGTAGCAGAGCAGATTGCAGCGTCGAACAACGCCGCGCGGTTGTGGGTGCGGATCAACCCGATCAGCACCGCCGATTGCATTGCCGATCTCGCTGCGATCATGCCGTCGCGCCCCGGCGGGGTGTTTCTCCCCAAGGCCGAAGGGGCGGCGGATATCACCCAGCTGCACCACTATCTTACTGCGCTGGAGGCCGCGAACGGCATCCCGCAGGGCCGCACTCTCGTTGCCGCATTGGTGACCGAAACGGCGGCAGCGATGTTCCGCACCGGCGAATATGCGGGCCACTATCCGGGCAAGACGCGGCTGGTGGCGATGAGCTGGGGGGCGGAGGATCTGTCCTCGGCGCTGGGCGCGCGGGAGCAGCGCGGGCCGGACGGTGAATATTCGCACACTTACGAAATGGCGCGCAGCCTGTGCCTGATCGGGGCTTCGGCAGCGGGAGTTGCTCCGATCGAGACGGTGCAGCCGGAATTCCGCGACCTTGAGGCCCTGGAGCGCCGCGCCAAATCGGTGCGGGCGCAGGGTTTTCGCGGGATGCTGGCGATCCACCCGGCGCAGGTCGATCCGATCAACACGGCCTTTACTCCGAGCGCCGAGGAATTGGCGCACGCCCGCGCCGTGGTGCAGGCCTTCGCCGATCATCCCGGCGCGGGCGTGGTAGCATTGGACGGCGCGATGCTCGACCGTCCGCATCTGGCGCTAGCGCAGCGCTTACTGGGCGAGGCATCTACGAAATAGGTTAATCCTCTTTCCTACTTTAACCTGATTGGTCATTTTTGCGCGACTCAACCAATTTGGAGCGTGCTATGCCACTCGTCGACGCACTTATCGGCCCCATCGCCTCGATCATCGACAAGATCATCCCCGATAAGGAAGCGCGGGCGAAAGCCAAGTTGGAACTGATCGCGCTTGAAGGGACGCAGGAAATGCGGATGATCGAGGCGCAGCTTCAGGCGATTGTCGCCGAGGCGAACTCGAAAGACCCATGGACCAGCCGCGCCCGCCCGAGCTTTCTCTACGTGATGTACATCCTGCTGCTCGCCGCGCTGCCGATGGGGGTGCTGAGCGCCTTTCACCCACTGGCCGCGCGGGATATCGCGGCGGGGATGAACGCCTATCTCGCCGGCCTGCCCGAGCCGCTCTACGCGCTGTTTGGCACCGGCTATCTGGGCTACACGGCGGCGCGGCAGTGGGGGAAGGTCAAAGGCGTGGATCGGTAGCGACGCAGCCCCTTCACCTAAAGATCGCATTACCGCCGAAGTGTTCGATTGCCGCCATTGCCTCATCGAAGGACCGGTCAGTACCGGCGATCGCAATGCCAATGTCCCCGCTTGTCATCATTCGATTGGCACGAGCCAAACGTGCCGCAACCCCTCGCCCGGGAAAGTCATCCGGGCGGTGCAAATGCAGGATAATGTGCTTCTGACGCTGATAGGACCAGACCGAAATCCGGTCGATCTCGCTCCAGGGGATCGTGGTGTCGGACCACTGCGACCACCTGATGCCCGCCGGACCGATCTGAAGCTGCACATCGTGGTCGAAGAAACGCTTCGCGCTGATCGGCAGGCCGATGCCGAAGAAGACCACGCTGACCCAGCCGATGTAGGGCAAGATCTCGGGTGGAAGACCCCGTCTTCGCCTCGACCAGTTCTCGGGATCAGGCGGCTCGCCGATAACACCAGCCATCCATAAACCCAGCACGACGAAAGCGAGGCACAGAGAAAAAAGCAATGCCACCCGCCAGCGTGAATAGTAAGCGCGGAATTCATCCATGGTTACAGGACCTAATCGAAAACCATGTGCTGACAAGACACACTATTCTTCCCCGCCCCCGACCTTCCCGCTATCCCCCAGCCCATGACCAACCTCGTCTACGTCCTCAACGGCCCCAACCTCAATCTTCTCGGCACGCGCGAGCCGGAGATTTATGGCACCACCACGCTCGATGATATCGCGGGCGTGCTCGAAGACCGCGCCCGCGAGCTCGGGCTGGAAATCGAGATGCGCCAGACCAATCACGAAGGAATGCTCGTCGATTGGCTCCACGAAGCGCAGGCCGAAGGCGCGCGAGCAGTGTTGCTGAATGCGGCGGCTTACACCCACACCTCCATCGCGCTGCTTGACGCGATCAAGGCGATCCGCACGCCGGTGATCGAAGTCCACCTGTCCGACCCCAAGACCCGCGAGGCATTCCGCCAACTGTCATATGTCGGCATGGCTGCGGCGATGACGGTTGAGGGCCACGGCGCTGCATCCTACCGCATCGCGCTCGAAGCCGTAGCGTCGGGTCAGATCTGAAACGTCACCCAACTTTCACATTTTGCACCCTTGCCACTTGCCAGCCGCAATTGGCGTGAATAGGTCGCTCGCATAAACGGGCTTAGCATTCACCAAGGGGCTTTCATGTCGAACGACGACGGACACGGCAAAGATTCGGGCAAGCGCAAGTCGGGGGGCATGAATATCGACACAGCGCTGGTGCGTGAGCTGGCCGAACTGCTCAACGAAACCGGCCTGACCGAGATCGAGGTCGAAGATGACGACCGCAAGATCCGCGTTTCGCGCGGCGCGGTCGCCTCGGCTGCTCCGGTCTATGCCGCTCCGCCTGCTCCGGTTGCTGCTGCGGCTGCGCCCGCCGCCGCTGCGCCTGCCCCGGCAGAGCCCGCCGCGCCTGCTGGCCCCGATCTCAAGAACGCGGTCAAATCGCCGATGGTCGGCACCTGCTATCTGACGCCCGAACCCGGTGCTGCGCCCTTCGTATCGGTCGGCCAGGCGGTCAAGGAAGGCGACACGCTGCTGATCGTCGAGGCGATGAAGGTGATGAACCCGATTACCGCGCCGCGCGCAGGCACCATCACCGCGATCCTGATCGAAACCGCTCAGCCGGTCGAATTCGACCAGCCGCTCGTGGTGATTTCCTAACATCATGGGCATCAAACGCATCCTGATCGCCAATCGCGGCGAGATCGCTTTGCGCATCCACCGCGCAGCCCATGAAATGGGGATCGAGACGGTCGCGGTGCATTCCACCGCCGATGCCGACGCGATGCATGTGCGGCTTGCCGATCACGCCGTCTGCATCGGCCCGCCGCCTGCGGGTGAGAGCTATCTCAATATCGCCAACATTATCTCGGCAGCGGAAATCGCGCAGTGCGATGCGATCCACCCGGGCTACGGCTTCCTGTCTGAAAACGCCAAGTTCGCCGATATCGTCGAAGCGCATGACATCATCTGGATCGGCCCCAAGCCCGAGCACATCCGCACAATGGGCGACAAGGTCGAGGCCAAGCGCACCGCTGGCGCACTCGGCTTGCCGCTGGTGCCGGGATCTGACGGCGCGGTCAGCGACTTTGACGAAGCCCGCAAGATCGCGAAAGAAATCGGCTACCCCGTGATCATCAAGGCCGCTTCGGGCGGCGGCGGGCGCGGGATGAAGGTGTGCGAGAGCGAGGACAAGCTCGAAACCCTGATGCAGCAGGCCGGCAGCGAGGCGAAGGCCGCGTTCGGCGATGCGACCGTCTATATCGAGAAGTATCTCGGCAATCCGCGCCACATCGAGTTTCAGGTGTTTGGCGACGGAAACGGTAACGCAATCCACTTGGGTGAGCGCGACTGTTCACTCCAGCGCCGCCATCAGAAGGTGCTCGAAGAGGCGCCCTCCCCCGTCATCAGCCCCGAAGAACGCGCCCGGATGGGCGAAGTCTGCTCCAAGGCGATGCGCGATATGGCTTATCGCGGCGCGGGGACGATCGAATTCCTGTGGGAAAACGGCGAGTTCTATTTCATCGAAATGAACACCCGCCTTCAGGTCGAACACCCCGTCACCGAAGCGATCACCGGCGTCGATCTCGTGCGCGAACAGATCCGCATCGCCGAAGGCAAGCCGCTGTCGGTCACGCAGGACGAGCTCGAGTTTCAGGGCCATGCGATCGAGTGCCGGATCAACGCCGAAGACCCGTTCAACTTCGCCCCTTCCCCCGGCCTCGTCACCTATTACCACGCGGCGGGCGGGATGCATGTGCGGGTCGATTCAGGGCTTTACGCCGGCTATCGGATCCCACCCTATTACGACAGCATGATCGCCAAGGTCATCGTCTACGGCCGCACCCGCGAAGGCTGCATCATGCGCCTGCGTCGCGCGCTTGAGGAAATGGTGGTCGAAGGGGTGAAAACCAACATCCCGCTGCACCAGGAACTGCTGCGGCAGGACGATGTGCTGAACGGCGACTATTCGATCAAGTGGTTGGAAAAGTGGCTGGAAGAGCGCGAGGCCTGAAGGGCCAGCGGCCCTTCAAGGACCGCGCGCAAATCGCAGGAGAGGTCCAGTGCCCGCCCACGAAACAAACCTCAAAACGATGCTCGCCATCTGGAACACACCCGACCCTGACGAGCGCCGGACGATGGCGGAAGCGGCCATGGAGCACAACGTTCACTTCGTTGATCCGCGCCACAACATCATCGGACGCGACGCCTTCCTGAAGATGGTGGCCGAAACCCGTGCCGCCTTCCCGCAAGCCGTCTATCGCCACAACAGCCGGATCGAGATGCAGAACAACTTCTGCCGCCACCACTGGGCCATCGACATGGACGGCAAGCGCGTGATGGATGGTCTCGACATCACCGAGGTCAACGATGCCGGCAAGGTGGTGAAAGTGATCGGCTTCTTCGGCAGGCTCGAGGCCGACGGCTGATCGCTTCGCCTGTGGCATTCATGCTGCACCGCAACACAAGTTGCATGGCGCTACGTTGATTTGACGCGCATTTGCTGCCCGCACCCGCTAACAGGGCTGCGGGATTGCGCTGCACTGCGTGTGCCAAGGAGTGACGGATGAACCGCAAGACCCAGATTGTCGTCGTCGGCGGGGGCGCGGGCGGGTTGGAACTGGTCCGCAGGCTTGGCGCGAAATACGGGCGCAAGCGGCACGACATCATTCTGGTCGACAAGAACCTCAGCCACATCTGGAAGCCGTTGCTGCACGAGGTCGCCGCTGGATCGCTCGATGCGAACCTCGATGAGGTCGGCTATCGCGGCCATTGCTACCGTTGGGGTTATCGCTTCTTCCAGGGCAGCCTCGATGGGATCGACCGGGAAGCCAAAACTATCAGCCTCGCTCCGGTCAAGGATGAGGACGGCAGCGAGCTGATCGAAGCGCATACCATCCGCTACGATATCCTCGCGCTGGCGATGGGGTCGGTGTCGAACGATTTCGGCGTGCCGGGGGTGAAGGAGCATTGCCTCTACCTCGACAGCCGCGTTCAAGCTGACCGGTTCCGCACCCGGCTGCTCAACCACTGCCTGCGCGTCAGCCGGGCGATGATGAATGATCCCACCGCCAACGAACAGGTGCGCGTCGCCATTGTCGGCGGCGGTGCGACCGGGGTGGAACTGGCCGCCGAACTGTACAATGCGGCGGGCGCGCTGCGGCACTACGGGCTTGAGGTGTTCGACGAGAGCCGGATGCACGTGACCCTGCTCGAAGCCGGGCCGCGCATCCTTCCCGCCTTGCCCGAAAAGCTGGCCGCCGCGGCCAAGCATGAGCTCGGCGTGCTGGGCGTGCAGGTTCGCCCTGACGTGCAAGTGGTCGAAGCCCGCCCGCGCCAGCTCATCACCAAAACAGGCGAGGTGATCGAGGCTGATCTCATCGTCTGGGCCGCGGGCGTGAAGGGGGCAGACTACCTTTCAGGCCTCGGGCTGGAGACCAATTCGCGCAACCAGATCCTCGTCACCGATACGTTGCAGACCACGGTTGATCCGAGCATTTTCGCGCTTGGCGACTGCGCCAGCTACACCCCTCCCGGCGAAGACCGCCCCGTCCCCCCGCGCGCGCAGGCGGCACACCAGATGGCAGGCACTGTGTTCGACAATATCTGCCGGATGCAGCGCGGACAGCCGCTCCGACACTTCGCCTATCATGACAAAGGCTCGCTGGTGTCGCTCAGCCGCTTCTCGACCGTGGGGAGCCTGATGGGCAACCTGATCGGCGGGAGTATGGCGATCGAGGGGCGACTGGCGCGCTTCATCTACACCTCGCTCTACCGGTTGCACCTGATCGGCATCCACGGCTGGGTGAAGGCAACCTTCCTGATGCTGGTGGGCCGGGTGAACCGCATCGTGCGACCCAAGCTGAAGCTGCATTAGTCGCCGAAACTGAGCCCCTGCGCCATCGCCTCGGCGATCACCTCGGGGCCCGTCAGCATTGGGCTTTCCTGAGCAATATCATACCAATCGGGCTTCTCGTCGACGAAAATCTGCTGCTCGATCCCGAAGCCCGGTGGCAGATCGAACAGGCCCGCCAGAAACGAGCGCCCGCCGGTCGGCAGAAAGCGATACCACAGGTTGCTGCCGCAAGTGCCGCAGAAGGCGCGCTCGGCCCAAGGGCTCGAGCGGTAGACGGTCACCGCCTCCTCGCCCACAACCTCCGCGGCTTCGCCCTTCACACCTGCGTAGAACGCCCCACCCCAGCGCTGGCACATCGCGCAGTGGCAGATGTCGACCTCGGCCTGCATCTCAGTCACCGTAATCGTCACTGCGCCGCACAGGCAGCGCCCGGTGACAGGGTCAGCGAGGCGGGGTGCGTCGGTCACAGCGGCCAACCTATTTACAAAGGAACGCCAGGTTCCTGCTTGGCGGTGCGGATGGTGAGCGACGTCTTGACGCTTTCCACATTGGGCGCAGGCGTCAGCTTGCCGGTCAGGAACTCCTGGAAGCTCTGCAAATCCTTGCTGACGATCTTGAGGATGAAGTCGATCTCGCCATTCAGCATGTGGCATTCGCGCACTTCGGGCAGCGCACGCATATGCTCCTCGAACTCGCGCAAGGAGCTTTCAGCCTGGCTCTTGAGGCTGACCATCGCGAAGACGGTGATCGCAAAGCCCAGCTTCGACGGATCGAGATCGGCATGGTAGCCGCGGATCACACCGTCCTCTTCCAGCCCGCGCACCCGGCGCAGGCACGGCGGAGCGGTCAGCCCGACACGCTGGGCAAGTTCGACATTGGTGACGCGGCCTTCTGCCTGCAATTCCGCCAGCAATCGGCGGTCGATATCGTCGAGATTGGCCACGTGGCTGAAGCTCCCCCATCACGCCAGCGTTCACCCGGCGGCAACGCGCGTGCATTATGATCGCAAAGAAACAAGACGCGCGCCGGATGGCTCGCTTGGCTAATATTATTAGGTCTGCCAGCAATTGTCCCGCTTTGCAACGCGCCTTGCGCGTCAGACTGTGACTATTGTTCCATCCTGATAGGACGAACAGTGTGGCGCGGCGTATGGGTATGCGGCGCCGGGTTTCGGCGCGTGTGATTCGTGCTGCCTGCCCCCGCTTGAGGAGACGCAATTGTTCTTCGATGATCGCCTTGCCACCGTGCTGCGCCAACGCGCCACTGGCGAGGCGAGCCTGCGCACGCAGTACCGGCAATTGCTCGATCTTTTGGGCAAGGACCGCACCCAAGCGCGCGGGAGCGATCCGAGCCTGCTGGCTGCCGCATGGCTGCGGATGGACGCGTTGGCCGAGGCGATTCCTGCCGCCACCCGGGCGCAAATGATCCGGGAGCCCGGCTGGCGGTTCCGTAGCCCCGATCTGGCGTCGCACCTGTCCGATCACGAACCTGAAGTTGCTTCCGCCGCCTTGAACCGCGCGGAGCTAACCTCGGACGACTGGACCGCGCTGATCCCGCGCCTTCCGGTGCGCGCGCGCGGATTTCTGCGCCTGCGCCGCGATCTGCCGGTCGATGTCGAGGCTTTGCTGTCCCGGCTCGGCGTGCATGATCGTGGGCTCCCCGCCCCAGCCGCTACGGACACCGGTCCGCAGATTGCGCGAGCCGGGCCTGCGTCTGCTGCGGAGCCCCTCCCCGCTCCGCCGTCTGCACCGCTCCTGCTGCACAAGGCCCCAGAGGTTGTGCGTCCCGCGGCGCCCGCGATCCCGATCCGTCAGCGCGACCGGGACGAGAGTGGCCGCACCGAGATTTCTGCGCTGGTCGAACGGATCGCCCAGTTTCGCCGGACGCGTGGTGACAGCCCGCTCGATCTCGAAAGCTCGCCGCGCCTGCCGCTGGGCGAATTGCCCGAGCGCAGCCCGCGCGCCATTGCCAGCTTCGGCTTTGCCGCCGACAGCAGCGGGCGGATCGCCTGGGCCGTAAGCGAAGTCGCGCCGATGGTGGTTGGCACCCGCCTGTTTGCCTCGCACACCAGCGACGCGGAGACCTCGGGCAGCGCCAGTCTTTCCCGTGCCTTTGCCCGCCGCCAGCCGATCACTGGGGGCGAGATCAGCCTTTCTGGTGCGCCTGCCATTGTCGGTGACTGGATCGTCGATGCCGAGCCGCGCTTTAGCGAGGAAGGCCACTTCACCGGCTATTTCGGCCGCTTCCGCCGCGCGCCCGATGCGGCCAACGCCCCCACCGGCCCCGAAGCGCGCGAAGCGGACCGCATCCGCCAGCTGCTCCACGAATTGCGCACGCCCGTCACTGCCGTGCAGGGCTATGCCGAGGTGATCCAGCAGCAGCTGTTCGGCCCTGCCCCCCACGAATACCGCGCGCTCGCCGCCGCAATCGCTGCCGATGCCGCGCGCATTCTTGCTGGGTTCGAGGAGCTTGACCGGCTTGCGCGGTTGGAAACAGGCGCGACTCGGATCGAACCGGGTGAGACCGATCTCGCCGCTTTGGTGCGCCGCACCGCAGCACAGCTTGATCCGGTGCTGGCACCGCAGGGCGCTGGGCTTGCCCTCGCTTTCCCCGATACGGCCACGCTGCTGATCGGGCTCGACCCCGACGACGCCGAGGCGCTGGTGTGGCGGCTGCTCGCCAGCCTCGGCGCGGCTTGCGGCGCGGGTGAACGGATTGCGGTGCAGCTTGATCCGCTGATCGGTGCGGGCGGCGCAATGGCGCGGCTGATCTGCGCCCTGCCCGCGCGGCTCACAGCGGAAGACAACCTCTTTGCCGCGACCACCCGCTCTGCGGAAAGCGCGATCAATGCCGGATTGTTTGGCACCGGCTTTGCCCTGCGCCTTGCACGAGCAGAGGCACGCGCGGCTGGCGGCGCATTGCGGCGCGATGGCACGACGCTGGTGCTGACCCTGCCGCTCTTGACCGAAATTCCCGCTCTGCCTAGCGCCGTTGAGGCTTAGGCTGATGCGCGGGGGCGTGCGAGGACGATGACCACAGGATCAATGCTCGATGTGCCGCCTGCCGGGCGCACGGCTGCCTTTGCGCCCGGCTTCGGCCAGCGCGTGCTGCTGACAGTCGATACCGAAGAGTGTTTCAATTGGACCGCCCCATTCCGGCGTGACGGCTACGGCGTCAAGCATGTCGAGTCGATCCCGCGCTTTCAGGCCTTCTGCGAGGCGATCGGCGCACACCCGGTTTATCTGGTCGATTGGCCCATCGTGCAGGATGCGCGCGCCGTTGAGATCATCGGCGATGCGGTGCGGCGCGGCACGGCGGAAGTCGGCGTGCAATTGCACCCGTGGGTCAATCCGCCCTTCGACGAGGAGGTGTGCGTCTACAACTCCTTTGCCGGCAATCTCCCGCAAGCACTGGAGATGGCCAAGTTCATGGGTCTGCGCGACGCGATTGAAGCCAGGTTCGGCACCGTTCCGCTGATATACCGCGCCGGGCGGTACGGCCTTGGGCCGCACACCGCCGACCTGTTGAAGCACGCCGGAATCAGAGTCGATACCTCGGTGCGTTCGCTGTTCGATTACAGCGCGGGCGGCGGGCCGGATTACACCCGGCATCCGCTTGAACCCTATTGGGTCGACGGCGCAATGCGGCTGCTCGAACTGCCCGTCACATCGGTCCACGCCGGACGCCTGCGCGGCATGGGGCGGCCGCTGCAACGGATCGGCGAGCGGATCCCGCGCGGCATGGGTGCACTGTCGCGGCTCGGTCTGCTGGAGCGGATTGCGCTGACGCCGGAAGGGGTCTCCAGCGAAGAGGCGCTACGCGGCATTGATATCGCGCTGGATGATGGCTTGCCGGTGCTGGTGCTGTCGTTCCACAGCCCTTCCCTCGCGCCTGGCTATACGCCCTACACCGTTACCCAGGCGGACGTGGAAGCGCTCTATGGCTGGCTGGAGGCGGTCTACGCCCGTCTTACCGCGCGCGGGGTGACGACGTGCAAGGTGACCGATATCATCGCCGCAACCGGCGGATAGGCGGCACGTTTACCCGCTTGTGTCCCTGTCAGTGGCAGAGTAGGGGCTGGGCCTCGCCCTGCGTTCCGGTGCCTTGTTTCCAAGGGCCTGTAGCTCAGCGGTTAGAGCTGGCCGCTCATAACGGCTAGGTCGCGGGTTCGAATCCTGCCGGGCCCACCGGGGACGAGCGCGGAGCGGGCGGGACGAAACAGAGTCGGGGAGTGGCGCAGTCCGGTAGCGCGCTTGCTTTGGGAGCAAGATGTCGCAGGTTCGAATCCTGTCTCCCCGACCAGTTTCTTTTCACCCTTCGCCTCAAACGGCAGACCAGCCCGCGTCGATCATCAGCGCAGACCCGGTCACTACGCGGGCAGGCTCGCTCACCAGATACATCACCGCCGCTGCCGATTGTTCGGCGGTAATCTTCTCCTTGATCAGATGCGGGGTGAGCTGGAGCTCGTAAGCCTCCTCGGTGGTGAGGCCGCGAGCGGCGGCGACTTCATCAGTGGCGTGGGCGACCATCGGGGTATCGACCAGCCCGGGGCAGAGCGCGTTGACCGTGATCCTCTCGCCTGCAAGCTCGCCCGCCATCGCGCGGGTCAGCCCCATGAGCCCGTGTTTCGAGGCGCAGTAATGCGCATAGCCGGGCGTGCCGACATGACCGGCGACCGAGGCGATGTTGACGATCCGCCCGCCTTCGCCGCCTGCGATCAGCACCGGCACCGCCGCGCGCGCCATCCGCCAAGCGCCGGTCAGGTTGATGTCGATCATGGTGGTCCACATCGCGTCGTCAAGCTCGTGCGCGGGGCGGCCACCGGTCAGAATTCCGGCGTTGTTGACCAGGATGTCGAGCCGCCCGAAGGCCTCAAGCGCGGCCGCCATGAAGGCATCGATTTGTGACTGGTCGCGCACATCGCAGGCCATCGCCACGGCCTTGCGTCCCTGCGCTTCGATGCCGCGAGCGACGTCATCCAGCGCGCCGCCCATCGCATAGCCGACCGTCGGCATCGCTGCCGCGCCGACATCGCAGATCGCGACGTCCGCACCCGCTTCGGCCAGAGCAAGCGCGATCGCCCGTCCCTGCCCGCGCGCAGCACCTGTCACGATTGCCGCCTTGCCCGCCAGTGATCCCTGCATCGCTCATCCTCCCTCGTGCCCGCATTGCAGCCACGAGGTTACAACAGCCACTCGCGTTCCCAAGCGGCTGAAGTGATAGGCGAGCGGCGCAATATGCGCCCGGCGCGGCATGCCTCGCGCGGCTATTCGCCCGCGATCGCCGGGGCCGAGGGGATCGGGGTGCCGGTCTGGATCGACATGCCTTCATTCGCCAGAATACCGACCACCTGAGTCCACACTGCGACATTCTGGCGCAGTTGCACGATGTCGATCTTGTCGAGCGTGTCGTCGGGCGTGTGGTGCAGGTCGAAATAGCGGGTGCCGTCCTGCTGAAGATCGACCAGCGCGCCCTTCTGGTCGCGCACGATGTTGAGATCAGCGCCGCCGCCAGCCACATCGCTGCCCGCCGAAACCCCAAAGCGGGCTACGGCAGACGCGATCTTCTTGTGCAGCGCTGGATTGCTCTCACGGAAATTGCTGTCGAAGCGCCAGATGCGGTCTGCGCCGAAATCACTCTCCAGGCCCACTGCGATGGGCTCGCTGAGGTGAGCTTTGCTGTAAGCGGCTGAGCCGAACAGCCCGACTTCCTCTGCCCCTGCCATTAGAACGCGGATGGTGCGCAACGGTTGGCCCGCCTTGCCCGCGTTGAGCGCGGCCGCCGCAATGATCGCGCAGCCAGCCCCATCGTCGAACGCGCCGGGGGAATTCCACCAGCTATCGATATGGCAGGCGAGCAGCACCGGCGGGAGCGAGCGATTGCGTCCGACGATCTCACCGACCACATTGCCGCTCTGCGTCTGCCCCAGCTGACGCGGGTTCATTTCCAGTTTCAGCGTGATCGGGCGGCCCCCGGCGCGCTCGAACATCCGTTCGAGATTCTCGGCATCCGGCAGGCTCAGCGCGCCTGCGGGGATCGGATTGACGCCATCGGGGAAGGTCGTGCCGCCGGTGTGCGGGTTGCGGTGGTGATCGGTGCCGACCGACTTGATGACCGTGGCAACCGCGCCCTTGCTGGCGGCGATTCCCGCACCGACCCAGCGCGCCGGGCCGGCAAAGCCATAATGCGAACCGTCCTGCGCGGGCCGCATCTGGTGGCTAATATAGGCGATTTTGCCTTTGAGGCTGCCTTCGGGCGCAGCGCGCAGTTCATCGACTGTGCGGAAGAACACCACTTCTGCCTCAACCCCGCCTGCTGGCGTGGCGGCGCTGTCACCCAGCGGCAGCACAACAAGATCCTGCGCGAAGGGTGCGGTGACGCGGGCGCGGGCGATGTCACCCGGCACCCAGGTGTCCATCATGAACGGCTCGTCCGCGACATTGGTAAAGCCCTTGGCCTTCAGCCATGCGACAGCCCATGCCCGTCCGCGCGCCTCAGCCTCGGTGCCGGCCTGACGCGGGCCGACTTCGGTGGTGATCCCCTCGACGAAATCCCAGGCGAAGGTGTCGCTCTCCAGCGCCGTGTCCGCCTGCGTTTCCAGCGTCGGGGTTTGGGCCAGAGCGGCGGTTGAAAGCAGAGCGAGCGAAAGCGCGGCAAGCGCAGGTGTGATGCGGTTCATGGCGCAGGGTGCTATCCCTGCCCTGCGGCTAAGTCTAGCCGCTTGCCCTCGCCCTTCCCCTTCCCTATCTGCGCAGCCAAACCTCACCACCCGATTTATCGATCCCGAAGGACCAATCCGATGGCCGCGCAATACGCCTATGTCATGAAGGGCATGACCAAGAGTTTCCCCGGTGCCCAGAAGCCGGTGCTCTCGAACATCTCGCTCCAGTTCTATCAAGGCGCCAAGATCGGCATCGTAGGCCCCAATGGTGCGGGCAAGTCGACCCTGATCAAGATCATGGCCGGGATCGACACGGATTACACCGGTGAAGCCTGGGCGGGTGAGAACATCACCGTCGGCTACCTTGAGCAGGAGCCGGAGCTGGATAACAGCAAGACCGTGCTCGAAAACGTCAAGGACGGCGCGCGCGGGATTGCCGACATGGTCGACCGCTTCAATGAAATCAGCGCGCTGATGTGCGAGCCGGACGCCGATTTCGAGACCCTCGGCGCGGAAATGGGCGAGCTGCAGGACAAGATCGATTCCGTTGACGGCTGGACGCTCGACAATCAGCTTGAAGTGGCGATGGAAGCGCTCCGTTGCCCACCGGGCGACTGGGCGGTGGAAAGCCTGTCCGGCGGCGAAAAGCGCCGCGTTGCGCTGACCCGTCTGTTGATCCAGAAGCCCTCGATCCTGCTGCTGGACGAACCGACCAACCACCTCGACGCAGAGTCGGTGCAGTGGCTGGAAAACCACCTCAAGGAATATGCCGGCGCGGTGCTGATGATCACCCACGATCGCTATTTCCTTGATAACGTGGTGGAATGGATCCTCGAGCTCGACCGCGGATCGTACTATCCCTACGAAGGCAACTATTCGACCTACCTCGAAAAGAAGGCCAAGCGTCTGGAGCAGGAAAGCCGCGAGGAATCCGGCAAGACGAAGGCGTTGCAACGCGAATTGGAGTGGATCCGGCAGACACCCGCCGCACGCCAGACCAAGTCCAAGGCGCGTATCCGCAAGTTCGAAGAACTCCAGAACAGCCAGGACAGCCGCCAGGTCGGCAAGGCACAGATCGTCATTCAGGTGCCAGAGCGCCTCGGCGGCAAGGTGATCGAAGCCAAGAACATCACCAAGGCTTACGGTGACAAGCTGCTCTTCGAAAACCTCAGCTTCATCCTGCCGCCAGGCGGCATCGTCGGCGTGATCGGGCCGAACGGCGCGGGCAAATCGACGCTGTTCAAGATCCTCACCGGCAAGGAAACGCCTGACAGCGGCACGATCGAGATCGGCTCGACTGTCCACCTCGGTTATGTCGATCAGAGCCGCGATCACCTGAACCCGGCGAACAACGTGTGGGCCGAAATCAGCGACGGTCTCGATTACATGAAGGTCAACGGGCAGGACATGAGCACGCGTGCCTATGTCGGCGCGTTCAACTTCAAGGGTGCGGACCAACAGAAAAACGTCGGCAAGCTCTCGGGCGGTGAACGCAACCGCGTCCACATGGCCAAGATGCTGAAGCAAGGTGGCAACGTACTGCTGCTGGACGAACCGACCAACGACCTTGACGTCGAAACGCTGGCCGCTCTGGAAGACGCGATCGAGAACTTCGCAGGCTGCGCTGTGGTGATCAGCCACGACCGCTTCTTCCTTGATCGCCTTGCCACGCACATCCTCGCCTTTGAAGGCAACAGCCATGTTGAATGGTTCGAAGGCAACTTCGAAGCTTACGAGGAAGACAAGCGCCGCCGTCTGGGCGACGCTGCCGACCGTCCGACGCGCCTCGCCTACAAGAAGCTGACGCGCTGATCCGCCAAGGGGCCGGGCGATCCTGTCCGGCCCGATTGCGCCCGCTCGCGTTCAGGGCGAAACCCAGCGTCCTTCCCAGTCACCGGTCGCCGCGCGGGCAAATTGCGCGCGGACGTGGCCGGTGTGAGCAAGATAGAGCCAGTCGAATGCGGTGAGCGTGATCCGCAGCAGCGCGAAATTCTCCCGCGCCGGGACAAGCTGGGCGTCATCGGGCTCGACCCCTTCGAACTCCGCAGGCAGGCCCGATGTCGGCGCGTCCGAGCCGCTTCCCGGCCCGTCCCCCAAATAACAGCGCCGCGCGAAATTGGTGCTCGAACCCCAGGCCGCATCCACCTCCGCACCGCTGGTGACAATTGCCGCCGTGCCGCGGGCGCGAATCTGGATCTTGGCACCCTTGTCGTAGAACAGCACCGCAATGCGCGGATCAGCGGCGACCACCTTTGCCTTGGGCGCGCGCGCATCGGTGTGAAACCGCAGCGTCCATTGCTCGCTGTCAAAGGCGCGCAGCACCATTACTCGCGCATCGACATCGCCGGTCACAATCACCGGCGTGTGCAGCGGCGACTTGCGATCGCGGGGTGCGCGGATCAGGCGGTTACGGCAATCGGTGAGGACTTCGTCGAGCGCTTCAAACATGGCGCACGCCTTTGGCGGCAAAGCCTGCGCCGTCAAGCACGCCGCGCCCACGTTCACATTCATCGCATTTTTTCTGAACATCGGCGAGCCGGTTCATCCCTGCGACAGTCTGCGAATCGTAATACACATCATCTCAACAAGCCGGTTGTGGTGGGCCGGCTCTTTTGGAGGCATTCCGAATGATGACTCTCTTTTCGAGAAGTGGATCGCTTGCGGCTTTGGCCGTGGCGCTCGCCTTCTCCCTTCCCGCCACCCCTGCCGCGGCGCAGGACAAGCAGAACGGTCGCGTCGAAGCCCGGGCGCAGGCGCGTGCCGAACGCCAACAGGTCCGCGCCGAGAACCGCAGCAGCCCTGCGCGGGTGCAGTCCGAACGGGCCGCTCCGCAGCGTGCTGCGCGAGTCGATGCACCGCGTCCGGCAGCCGCTCAGCGGGCCGAGCGCGCGGTCGCTCAGCGTCCTCAGCCGCCGGTCAGGGTCGATGCACAGCAGCGTCCGGCTCGCGGAGGCTTCGGCGGCGACGTTGCAGCCCGAGTTCAGGCAGCCCAGCGCGCCAATGGCCCTGCACGCGCCGACCGCATTGATCGCCGCAGCGAGGCGCGCGCCGGTCAGGTCGACCGTCGCAGCGAACGGCGCGCCGACACCATCGACCGTCGCAGCGAACAACGGGCCGACCGGGTCGAACAGCGCGGCGATATCCGTGCCGGCCAGCTTGATCGGCGCGGGCGCGATGGTGCCGCTGTCCGAGTCGACCGCCGCACCGATGCACGCGCCGACCGAATCGAAAACCGCGGCGATCGCCGCGCGGATCAGGTCGAAAACCGCGGGGATCGCCGGGCTGACCGCATCGAGAATCGTGGTGACCGCCGGGCCGATCGGGTCGACGGCCGCCGGGATGGCCGCTTCGACAATCGCGGAGGCGGCTTCAACGGTCAGGTCCGCGATATCGCCCGCGATGCCCGCCGTGCCGATGCGCGCGGTAACGACTGGCGCGATGGTCGCCGCGACAACTACCGCGATGGCCGGAACAACTGGCGGCGTGACGATTGGCGTCACAGCTGGAACGGCCGTCCGGGCTGGGACAACCGCGACTTCCGCCGCTGGAACAATAATGGCTGGCGCAATGACCGGCGCTATGGCTGGAACGATTGGCGGCGTAGCAACCAGTACCTGTTCCGCCCCGGCCCCTACTATGCTCCGTTCCGGTCGCATCGCTACAACCGGCTGGATATCGGCTTCTATCTCGACAGCCTGTTCTTCCAGCCGCGGTTCTTCCTGAACGATCCCTACGCCTACCGCCTGCCCCCGGCTTACGGCCCTTACCAGTGGGTCAGGTATTATGACGATGTGGTGTTGGTCGACATCTACACCGGCGAAGTGGTTGACGTGATCCACGACTTCTTCTGGTAGGTCTTCACAGACGCGAAAGAGCCCCGTCGGAGCAATCCGGCGGGGCTTTTTTTGTGCAAGCCGCCTTGCTACCCGGCGGCGATGACCGGATCCGTGCCTGACCAAAACGCCCTCGCCCAGCTCGGCGAACAGGTGCGCGGGCGGCTGGCGGACAATCCGGCAGTCTACCGAGTGCCCACGGAACCGGTAGAGTTGTTCGCCATCGGCGACTTCCTCAACGCGGATGAATGCACCCGGCTCTGCGCGATGATCGACGCCGTGGCGCGGCCCTCGGCGCTGCATGAGCTGGACTACGCGAGCGGATTTCGCACCTCCTATTCGGGCGATCTCGAACCGCGCCATCCCTTCGTTGCCGCCATCTCGCAGAGGATCGATGCGCTGCTCGGCGTCGAGGCTGCGATTGGCGAGCCGGTGCAGGGTCAGCGTTACTTGCCGGGCCAGCAGTTCAAGCCGCATAATGACTGGTTCTACGTGACCGAAGGCTATTGGCCGCAGGAAGAGGCGCGCGGCGGGCAGCGGTCGTGGACCGCGATGGCCTATCTCAACGCGGTCGAGGCTGGCGGGGCGACAGCCTTCACCGCGCTCGGCATCCAGATCGAACCCAAGCCGGGCGTGCTCCTGCTGTGGAACAATGCCCTGCCCGATGGCCGCCCGAACGAGGCAACGCTTCATGCCGGGTTGCCGGTGGAGAGCGGCGCGAAATACGTCATCACCAAATGGTATCGCACCCGCGCGTGGCGGTAGGAAACCCCGATCAATCTTTCGGCGAGGTATCCGCAGCTTCCTTACGCTCGGCATGCGCCGCCTGCGCCAGCTTCTCCACCCGATGCGCCAGTCGCAGGATTTCCAGCTGGGTGCGCAGGTTCACTTCGTAATCGTGGCGCGCCGTGATCCGGTCTTTGCGCGCCTGCCGGTTCTGGCTCATCAGGATGATCGGCGCCTGCACCGCGGCCAGCATCGACAGCATCAGGTTGAGGAAGATGAAGGGATAGGCATCGAACGACCCCAACCCCAGCAACTCCAGCACGCCGCTGTTGAGCACCACCCATACCATCAGCACCACGCCGAAGCCGATGATAAAGGCCCAGCTTCCGCCGATCTCAGCCACACGATCAGCCAGACGGTCACCGCGGGTTTCGTGCCCTTGCGCCAGTTCATCGGCATCGCGGCCGGTAAAGCTGCCCGACGCCACGCGCTTGAGCACGCGCTGCTCGTCCGCCTCCAGATCGTCGAATTCGCGGCCGAGAAGGTCGCGCGCGAGTTGGTGCGGATCGGCATCGCGCCTCATGCCTTCGCCAGCGCCTCGGCAATCAACTGACGGGTCGGCGCGATGCCGTAGAGCGCGATGAAGCTGCCCATGCGCGGGCCTTGTTCTGAACCGAGCAAGGTCTCGTAGAGCGCCTTGAACCAGTCCCGCAGGCTTGCGAAACCGAACTCCTCGATCTTGCCGATTTCATAAACGATGGTCTGCAAGTCTTCCGCGCTGGTGGCCGGATCAGCCTCAGCCAGCGCCGCGTCGAGCGCATGCAAAGCCCCGACCTCGCCGCCGACCGGCGCGCGCTTGACCAGCGTCGGCGCGACAAAATCGCGGTTATAGGCGAGCGCCTTGCCCACCAGCCCATCGAGCGCCGGGTGCGCTGCCGGATCGGCACCCTCGACATAATTGCCAAGGTAAGACCACACCGCCTCCCGCGTCGCGCCCGCACCGAGCACGCCCACGAGGTTCAAGAGCAGGCTGAACGGCACCGGCAGCGTATCGCCCGCGCCGGGCACTTCCGCACCCGCGAAAGTCTGGTTGGCACGCAGCAGGTGCCACACCGGGTTGCCCAGCTGCTTGTCGATTTCCTGCCCCGGCAAGGCGGCGCGGAACTGCCAGTAATCGTCCACCGCCTTGGGGATCACCCCGGCGTGCAACTGCTTGGCGCTCTTGGGATTGGCGAAGATGTAATGGCCGAGGCTCTCCTCGCTGCCATATTGCAGCCATTCCTCGATCGAGAGGCCATTGCCCTTGGACTTGGAGATCTTCTCGCCCTTCCCGTCGAGGAACAGCTCGTAGATCAGGCCTTCGGGCTTGGTGCCGCCGAGCACGCGGGCGATCTTGCCCGACTGGATGCCGGAGTCAGTCAGGTCCTTGCCGTACATTTCGTAATCGACGCCGAGCGCGACCCAGCGCATCGCCCAATCGACCTTCCACTGGCACTTGGCCATGCCGCCCAACGTGGACTGCTCGACGGTGCTGCCGTCTTCATCGGTGAAGCGGATAATCCCGGCAGCGGCGTCCACCACCTCGATCGGCACCTGAAGCACGGCGCCAGTGGTCGGGCTGATTGGCATGACCGGCGAATAAGTGCGGCGGCGTTCCTCACCCAGGGTGGGTAGCATGATGTCGAGGATTGCGCCGAAATTGGCGAGCACGCCCTTCAGCGCCTCATCGAACTTGCCGCCATTGTAGCAATCGGACGAGCTGACGAATTCATATTCGAACCCGAAGCGGTCGAGGAAGTCGCGCAGCATTGCGTTGTTGTGCGCGGCGAAGCTTTCGAACTTTTCGAATGGATCGGGGATGCGCGACAGCGGCTTGCCGAGATGTTCGGTCAGCATGGCACGGTTCGGCACATTGTCGGGCACCTTGCGCAACCCGTCCATGTCGTCGGAGAACGCGACCAGCCGCGTGGCTGCGCCGCCGGTCAGCGCCTCATAGGCGCGCCGCACCAGCGTGGTGCGCAGCACTTCCTGAAACGTCCCGATATGCGGCAGCCCCGAGGGGCCATAGCCAGTCTCGAACAGCACGCCACCGGGCTTTCCGTCCGGATAGCGCTTGGCAAGGCGCTGGGCCTCCAGAAACGGCCAGGCCTTGGAGGTTTGCGCTGCGGCGATGAGGGCTTCACGAGTGATGGTCATAGTGTGGCGGCTATTAGGCATGGCGCACCCTCTTGCAAGCGCGAAGGCAGCGGCGAAGTTGACAAAGTTGACAGCGTGTCAAGCGGGCGTTTGCGCATTTTTTCTATATTTTTCTGTGACTTGTGATCGAAAAACGAAATTGACACTTGGCCCGGGACCGGGGGGGCTCCCCCACGTGCAGGGCGGAACGACAATGGGCTTACCTCCGCTTGGCGCTGTAGGACAGCCGATTGCCGCATGGCGCAGGAATGGCGGGCACAGCGGCAAGCGTTTGCGTTTACAAGCCAAGCGCGCTCGCCCATCGTGCGACGCGTGACTCTGCCCGATCCCCTGCCCCTTCCCGCGCTCCACGCCAGCCACGGCGGCCATTGGCTGCGTGCCGCCGACGGGCGCACCAACGCCGTGTCGAAGGGCGATGCGATCATGGCCGCCGCCGATACGCCGGTGCTGATGCTCAACGCGCCGCTGGTGGCGAGCCGGTTGGGCTATCCTGACCTCTCGGGCCTCGATCTGCTGGAGGCTTTCGCTTTCATCCACCCCGCCCGCTTCTGCGTGCCGACCCCGCGCGGGCTGGCCGAGGCGTTGGGCCTGCCTGTGCCGGAAAACGACGCCGGTGTGCCGGAAATGCTCCAGCTTGCAGCCGGAGCGCTGATCGCCGCGTGCCAAGACCCCGAATGGTTCGAGCGCGAAGGGGCGTGGAGCGCGGTGCAATCGCTCGAACGCCTGCGCTGGCCGTGGGCGCAGGTGCTCCGCCCGCATATCGCCAAGCCAGAACGCGCCGAACGCTGGCTGTTCGCCAAGCTGCCCGAATGGGAGGAAGCGGGCGAGCGCCCTGCCCCGCGTCAGGTCGAACTCGCCGCACCTGCGGTGGAGGCGCAACTGGCGCGGCTGACGGGTGACGGCGCCGAACAGCGCGAAGGCCAGCGCGCCTATGCCAAGGATGCCGCGCGCATCTTCGCCCCGCGGTTGCGCGAAGGTCGCCCGCATCTCGGGCTGGCGCAGGCGGGCACCGGGATCGGCAAGACGCTGGGCTACCTCGCGCCCGCCTCGCTCTGGGCCGAGCAATCAGGCGGCACGGTGTGGGTGTCGACCTTCACCAAGAACCTGCAACGCCAGTTGCGCGCCGAGAGCCGCCGGGCATGGCCCGCCAAGCGTGCGGATGGCTCGCCTCCGGTTGTGGTGCGCAAGGGGCGCGAGAATTACCTCTGCCTGCTCAATCTGGAGGACGCGCTGCAAGGCGGCTTCGCGGGCCGGGCGGCGATTCTGGCGCAGTTGGTGGCGCGCTGGGGCGCCTTCACCCGCGACGGGGACATGGTGGGCGGCGATCTGCCGGGGTGGCTCGGCACCCTGTTCCGCAAGCGCGGGATCGCCGCGCTCACCGACCAGCGCGGCGAGTGCATCTATGCAGGGTGTCCGCACTACCGGAAGTGCTTCATCGAACGCGCGGCGCGGGATAGCGCGCAGGCTGATCTGGTGATCGCCAATCACGCGCTGGTGATGGTCAACGCCGCGCGCGCGCGTGACCCGAACCAGCGCCCGACCCGGCTGATCTTCGACGAAGGCCACCATGTGTTTGACGCGGCGGATTCGACCTTCGCGGCCACGCTGAGCGGGCAGGAGACCATCGAGCTGCGCCGCTGGATCATCGGCCCCGAACGCGAGGCGCGTGGGCGCAGGCGCGGGCTTGCCGCGCGGCTCGCCGATATTGCCAGCTATGACGAGGCCGGGGCCGAAGCCATCGCCGCCGCGTGCAAGGCCGGGCAATTGCTCCCCAGCGACGGCTGGCTGCAACGCCTTGCTGAAAATGCGCCCTTCGGCCCGGTCGAAGCTCTGCTCGCCGCCGTGCGCACCGCCACCTATGCCCGCGACGAAAGCGGCGGGATTGATGCAGGCTACGGGATCGAGACCGAGGCGGCGGGGCTGCCCGGCGAAGTGATCGAGGCTGCCAGCAATGCCGCCGAAGCGCTCGCCAGCATCCGGGTGCCGCTGATCCGGTTGGGCGGACGGCTGGAGGCGATCCTCGCCGAACCGCCCGACTGGCTCGACGCGCAAGGCCGCGCGCGGATCGAAGGGGCGCGGTTTGCGCTGGCGTGGCGGATTGATCTGCTGGCCGCATGGGAAGCGCTGCTGGCTCGGCTCGGCGGGCCGGCTGACCCCGATTTCGTTGACTGGCTGGCGGTCGACCGCTCCGATGCGCGCGAATTCGATGTCGCGATTCACCGCCGCTGGCTCGATCCGATGAAGCCCTTCGCGCGCGTTGTGCTCGAACCCGCTCACGGGGTGCTGCTGACCAGTGCCACCCTCACGGACCGCACCCCTAGCGATGACGTATGGGCCAGCGCGATCCAGCGTTCGGGCGCGGCGCATGTCGAAAGCACGCCGCTGCTATCGGCCGCCGAAAGCCCGTTCGACTATGCGACCCGCGCCGAAGTGCTGATCGTCACCGACGTTGCCAAGGGCGATCTGCCTGCGCTCGCCGGCGCCTATGCCCGGATCATCGAGGCATCGGGCGGCGGCGTGCTGGGCCTGTTCACCGCCATCCGCCGCTTGCGCGCGGTGCATGGCCGTATTGCCGACCGCCTGGCCCGCGCAGGCCTTCCCGTTTACGCCCAGCACGTCGATCCGATCGACACCGGCACGCTGGTCGATATCTTCCGTGACGATCCCCGCGCCAGCCTGATCGGCACCGATGCTTTGCGGGACGGGGTGGACGTTCCCGGCCACTCGCTGCGCTGCGTGGTGCTGGAACAGGTGCCATGGCCGCGGCCTGATATCCTCCACAAGGCGCGCAGGCTGGCAGGCGGCGGCTCGGCCTATGACGACCGCATCATCCGCGCCAAGCTGGCGCAGGCCTTCGGACGGTTGATCCGCAGCAAGGATGATGCGGGGCACTTCATTGTGCTCTCCCCTGCCTTCCCGTCACGGTTGCTGTCAGCTTTCCCGCCGGGCACCCCGGTGCTGCGCGTGACGCTCGATCAGGCTTTACAACGCGTCGCCGCTGGTGTTGGGGGCGCAGTGACCTCCCCAGCGCAAGGTGCCCTGCTGCCATGAAGATCCTCGGCCTTCTGCGCCACGCCAAGTCCGATTGGGATGACACCGCCCAGCGCGATTTCGACCGCGGTCTGAACGCGCGCGGGAAGAAGGGCGCGGAGCTGATCGGCAAGCATATCCGCGACCACGGGGTGAAGTGGGACCGGCTGATTGCCAGCCCTGCCGTGCGGGTCAAGCTGACGCTGGAGGGCGCGCTGCCCGATGTGCCGGTGATCTATGACCAGCGGCTCTACCTCGCCAGCTTCGACACCATCGTCGAGACGATCGAGGCCCACGCCGGCACTGGCGATGACGAGGCAAAGGCGATCCTCATTTCCGGCCACAATCCGGGCTTGCAGGACGTGCTGCTGGAACTGGTCGCGCCGGGCAAGGAGAACGCGCTGTTCAAGGAAGCGGTCGTGAAATTCCCGACCGCCGCCTATGCCGTGCTCGAATGCGATATCGAACACTGGGCCGATCTGAAGCGCTACTGCGCCGAGCTGGTCCACTTCGCCCGGCCGCGCGATCTCGACGCGGAACTGGGGCCGGAGGCTTAGCCCCCTCCCCCGGCCCCTCCCGCAAGGGGAGGGGAAGAAGTCTTACGTCACCGGCACCAGATTATCGTCCGAATCCCGGTCGATGTAGAAGTTGTAAGGATCAATCCCTGCGAATGTCGGCTTACCCTTGGTCACCACCTCGATCACCTGCTTGCCATTGCGGATCGGATAGCGCTTCATCGATAGCACGTTGGCCTTGGCAAACGCGCCTGAGCCCGGCCTGTCGGTGAAGACACCAACTTCGATGCTCTCCGCCAGCTGAGCCGCGCGTTCATTGCCCTTGCCGTCGGCAGTGAACTTGGCCGCTTCGATGGTGATGCGGGTGCGGTAGGTGCGATCGGGGAGCTGCGTGGTCACCGCTTCCTTCGCCTTGAGATCATAGATCGTGATCTTTTCGAACAGATCGGTGATCAGCGCCTGATCTTCGGGCGTCTTGGCCTCCTTGCGCAGCTCGGCGATCAGATCGAGGCTGCGCGGATAAGGCGCCGGCTTGAAGCGATAGGTGGCCACCAGCCGCGCCAGCGCGCGGTTCACGGCGTCCTCTCCCAGCCGGTGCTGGAGCAGATACATCGCAACGCTGCCCTTGCGGTAATGGATGTGCTGCTGGTTCTCGACCCGCATCAGCGGCTGTTCGTCCAGCACGTCGCCCTTGCGCCCCGCCAGATACTGGTCGAGCTCGAACTTGAGGAAGCGGCGGATCTTGTCCTCGCCATACAGCTGTTTCATCACCATCAGCGCTGAATATTGCGCCAGCGTTTCCGACAGCAGGGTCGATCCCTGCATGTCCCCGCCCACCACCTGATGCGCCCAGTACTGGTGACCGAATTCATGCGCAGTGACGTAGGAGACATAGTCGATCGTCTCGGGATCGCGCACGTCGGCAGCAAAGCCGATACTTTCCGAGTACGGCATGGTCCCGGCAAAGGCCTGCGCAAAGCTCTCGTAGCCGGGGAACTCGATGATCCGGGCATAGCCGAACTGGTAAGGGCCGAAATTGCGCTCGAAATAGCCGAGCGAGGTTTGCATCGCCTTGAGCATCGCGGGCACGTTCCACGCGTGCTTGGGATCGTGGTAGACGCTCAGGAGCACCGGCCCTGCCTGCTGCTCGGCCACGGCATATCGCGCCGATTGCACCGAGAAGAAGTTCAAGATCGGCGCCGGGCTCTGGAACACCGCAATGCGGCGGCCGCCCTTCACTTCGTCCGAGATCTTGTTGCCCGGCGCGATCGGCACCTGATCGGCCGCCGTGCTGATGGTTATGCGCGAATTGACCCAGTCCGAGTGGACGTAGTTTTCGCCCTGCGCCTTTACGTCCTCCAGCTTGGCCATGCGCAGCTCGTCCGGCAGGCCCTGACGGCGGCGTGCAGTCCGATCTTGTAACAGGCCGCGCTGGTCCATGCCGATCACCGGCGCGAACACCGAATTGTTCACGAAGGTGCCGTTGTCGACGATATCGGTCGCAGCCCCGCTATTGGCAAAGCCGCGCCGCCACACCCGCGAGGTAAAGTCGAGCCGCGTGGTCGCGCCCGGTGCCAGCGGGGTGTCGAAGCGATAGACGCGGTGGAAGTGGCGCTTGTCATGGCTCGCCAGCGTGGCGCCCGCGATGTCGAGGCGGCTATATTCGACCGCATCGTCGCCCTGACGGACATGGACTTCCGTGATCGGCACGCCGCTGTCGTTGCGCAGGTCATAATGGCCGGTCACATCCATACGCCGCTCGGCCGGGTCGATCGCGACGTCGAACGCCACATCGGTCACCACCGGACGCGGGAGTGCGGCGAACTTCAGGTATTTGCGTTCGTACTCCGCCATGCGCGCTTCGGCTTCGTCGGAGGTCTCGTAGGAATTGAGCTCCTTGATGTTGTGATGGATCACCAGGCCGGTGCCGATCATGCCCGCCACCGCCGCGACCGCGATCCCGCCTGAGGCAAGGCTGATGCGCTGCCCAATGCCCTTGAGGCGCGGCACCACCGCAACCACGGTCCCGCGCGGCCAAGCCCAATGCGCGAACACCAGCAGCAGCACGCCAAAACAGCCCCAATAGGCGCGCGAAATCAGCCCGCCGACCCAGAAGCCGCCGGTGCCGTTCATGTCGGAGAGCGGCTCACCCGGTCCACCGCCGAACATGTAGAGCATGTTGGTATAGCCGAGGTTGGACAGGAAGATGCGGCTGACGAACCACACCAGAAACAGCCCCCAGCCGATATACTTGTTGGGGCTGAGCACCTGGAAGAACACCGCGAGAATCGCGATCAGCAGCACGTCGATGCTCTGCGGCAGGACGTAGGCGGACAGGTACAGCCCCCCATCGATGCTTGGTGCGCCTTTGATCAGCTGATAGCCGATGCCGGTCGCCATGCCGACCAGCGACATCGCCAACAGCACCAAAAAGATCGCGAGGATTTTCGGCACGAACATCGCCCAGGCCGGAACCGGGGTCGCATCGACGATCTCGCCGATTTTCACATCACGTTCGCGCCATACCAGCTCGCCGCCATAGAACACCGCGACGATCAGGGTGAACAGGCTCATGCTGCCGATCACCGTGGTGATGATATCGGCAGTCAGCGGATAGGACGGCGTGCCGAAGGTGGTCTGGCCGAAGGCAAGATTTATCGCGCTAAAGCCCAGACCGATCAGCAGCAGCACAATCAGGCCGGGGCTTTTGGCCACCAACAGCACTTCGGACTTCAGACGCACCCAGAAGCTCTGGACGGCATGGCCGGCCCCAAAGCTGCGCTGCACCGGCGCGGTCAGCACGCGCGGGGCCACTTCACCGGCTTTGGCAGCCTTGGCAGCCTGCTTGGCCAGCCGCCGCTGGCGCCAGCGCGAGGGTGCACGCTCGGTCATGCTGAACCGCGCCCACGCAAATCCGAGGAACAGCGCAGACAGGCCAAGAATGAAGACACGGTTGAACAGCAGATTGCCTTCCAGCGGCATCAGGCGCGTGTTCATCTCCGCCGCCGTCCAGTAGCGCGAGAGCTCACCGATCGCTCCCATGCCCAGCGGTTCGTAGCGGGCAATTGCATCCTGATAGCTGGGATCGGCCGACAGGATCACACTGATGACGAGGTAACCCATCACCAGCACCAGCACACCGATATAGCTCGCCAGCATAGACCTTGTGACCGTCGCCAGACTGAACAAGAGCGCCGATGACAGGATGATGTTGGGAATGGCGATCACAAGGAACGGCCAGGCATAGGTCATGAAACCGCCCGGTCCCACCGTCTCCGGATCGACCCACGGCATGGCCGTACCCAGCGCAATGCCGAGCGGCACCGCCATGTAGCCAATGATCGCGATCACCAGCCCGCCAAGGAAACGTCCAGCCAGAAACTGCGTGCGCCCCACAGGTGTCGCGCGGATCATCGGGCCAAAGCCGGTCGCATCGTCGCGCACGACGGCATTGGCAACAAACGAGGTGATGACGAACAGGTAGAAGGTCGCCAGCAGCCCCAGCGCAAACACAACCGCATAGGGCGAGTTTTCATGCACCGACCCGGGCGTGCCGAAGCTGACATTCTCGCTTGCGGCAAAGCCGAAGCCGATCAGCAGGAAGATCAGCGCCGAAACCCAGAAAACCGGGTTCTTAAGCTGATAACGGATTTCGAACGCAGCAATGCTGGCGGTGAGCATATCGAGCGCCCCTTATGCAGCTTGCGCGGCGGGAGCGCGGCGGGTTTCGGCCAGCGTGGCGAAGTACACGTCTTCCAGCCCGCCCGACACGGGCGCAAAACCCTCCGGCTGATTATCGCTGAGCACGTGCACCACGATGTCGCCCGCAAAGAAGCGGTGCGAGATGACCTCGTATTGCGCCTGCATCTCGGCCAGTTGCGTATGCGGCACGGTTTTCTGCCACACGCGCCCTTGGGTCGAGGCGATCAGATCGTGCGGCGCGCCCTCCAGCCGCAGCTTGCCGCCCGCCAGCACCGCCATGCGCGGGCACAGATCAGCCACGTCATCGACAATGTGGGTCGACAGGATCACCACCACGTTCTCGCCAATCCCGGCGAGCAGGTTGAGGAAGCGGTTGCGCTCTTCGGGATCGAGGCCAGCGGTGGGTTCATCGACGATGATCAGCTCCGGCTGCCCGATCAGCGCCTGCGCAATGCCGAAGCGCTGGCGCATCCCGCCTGAAAAGCCCGCAATCGCTTTGCCGCGCACGCTCCACAGGTTGGTCTGGTTGAGCAGGTGCTCGACCATCGCCTTACGTTCGCCCGCGTTGTTCACACCCTTCAGCACCGCCATGTGATCAAGCATCTGATAGGCCGAAACCCGCGGGTAGACGCCGAAATCCTGCGGCAGATAGCCCAACGTGCGACGCAGCCGGTCAGGCTCGGCCAGCACGTCGATATCGCCGAAGCGGATGCTGCCTTGCGTGGGCGCCTGTAGCGTCGCGATGGTGCGCATCAGGGTCGATTTGCCCGCACCATTGGGGCCGAGCAGCCCGAACATCCCCTCGGGGATTGTCAGCGTCACATCATCCAGTGCGTGCGTTCCATTGGGATAGACGTGGCTTACGCTGCTGAGTTCGAGCATTTTAGTCCCCTGAATTTTGGCCCATTTCCCTAATAGCACCAAGCCGCAACCTTAACAGACATGTTGGTGGAGCGCGCTGTGTGATTCATCGACGCGATTGCTGTTCGTCGGACGCGGTTGACCGTCTGGAGCGTGCCTACGCGGTCAGCTGAGCAGTTTGCGCGGGCCAGGGCCTTGCTCGGCCAGCTGATCCTCGGGATTCCAGATCGCGCAATGCGTCAGGCTGAGGCAGCCGCAGCCAATGCACCCGTCAAGCCGGTCGCGGGTGCGGGTCAGTTCCGCGATGCGTTCGTCCAGCCGCGCGCGGATCGCGGCGCTGATAGCCTCCCAATCGCGCGTGGTCGGGGTGCGGCCTTGGGGCAGTTTGGCCAATTCCGCCTCGATCTCGGTCAGCGACAGGCCGAGCCGCTGGGCGATGAGGATAAAGCTCAACCGGCGGATGTCGGATCTCAGGAAGCGCCGCTGATTGCCGCCCGACCGCACCGGCTCAATCAGGCGCTTGTCCTCGTAAAAGCGGATCGCCGAGACGCTGAGGCCCGTGCGGCGGGCGATCTCGCCGATGGAGAGGATGTCGGATGGCTTGAGACGGGTGGGCATGGCGAGGCGTTCCGATAAAGCTTGACCTCAAGTTAGGTTGAGATTGCAGACTGGGCAAGGTGATTGATTCGCCCGCGGCCCGGCGGGTGTTTGATCGACTTGAACGAAAGGACCCACGATGCCCAAAGGCTATCTCGAACACATCAATATCACTGTCAGCGACATCGAACGCAGCGCCGCCCTGCTGCGCGACCTGATGGGCTGGCACGACCGCTGGCGCGGCCCTTCACAGCTGGGCGGCGAGACGATCCATGTCGGCGGGGAGGCTGATTACATTGCGGTTTACACCAAGGGCGCTCCGGTCGATCGCTTCGCAAAGGGGGCGCCGCTGAACCACGTCGGGCTGGTGGTCGACGACCTCGATGCGGCCGAAGCGGTGGTCAAGGCCGCCGGGCTCCAGCCTTTCAACCACGCCGATTACGAACCCGGCCGCAGGTTCTATTTCTTCGACTGGGACGGGATCGAATTCGAAATGGTGAGCTACAGCTAATCCGTTCAGAACAGCCCCGGCTGGCTGGCCGAACCCTTGACCCACGGGTCATGCGTGCGGTCGATCGCCAGCGGCCCCTCCCACGCCAGGCACAGCGCCAGCGCCTCGTCCGGGGTGCCGCCCGTCCACATGGCTTGATCGCCGGGAGCAAGCAGCACCGGCATCCGGGTGTGGACGGCGGCGGCGCCTGAGCCCTCGCTGTCCGTCATCACCATCGAATAGCACGCGCCCCACTCCTCGCTCTGCCGCCACACCCCGGCAGCGGCGAGGAGCGGCGCGTCGGGAAGTGACAGCCACGTGCGCGTCATTCGCCCCTTGGCGCCTTCCGCCTCGGCCCATGCGGTTAGCGGGATGAGGCAGCGGCGCTCTTCAAAAGAGTGCCGCCAGAAGAAGGTGCCGAGCTTGTCAGTGCGGGCATTGTTGACCGGCTTGGGCTTCAAAGGCTGACCCTTCGCGCCCTTGAGGACCAGCGGGAAGCCCCAGGTCATCGGTCTGACCGCTCCGTCCGCCACGACGAGGCCCGGATAGCCGGGATAGACCTCCTCGGCGAAGTTCGCACCCTCGGCGGCTGCCACCGCATCGAACCACGCGGCGACTTCGGTCACAGGCTTGGTCATGCGGTAGAGGTTGCACATCGCGCGATCAGGCTCCCGCGTTGCCCACCACAAAGCACGCCGCCGCCATCAGCGCCCCGGCCCAGCGGTTCGACCGGAACCGGGCGAGCGGGTTCTCGGGATCATCCGCGTCGAGCGTCGCCACCTGCCAGGCGAGATGCCCCGCCACCGGCACAAGCGCCAGCAGCACCAGCGCATCGGGACGATAGAGCCAGAAGCCCAAGCCCCACAGACCCACAGCGCCCGCATAGAATGCCGCCACGCCGCCCGTCACCCGAGCGCCCATCGCCAGTGCTGATGAGCGGATGCCGACCATCGCATCATCCTCGCGGTCTTGCAGGGCATAGATCGTGTCGTAACCGATCACCCAAGCAATGCACCCGGCATAGACCGCCGCCAGCGCTGGCCAATTGTCCAACCGTAGCTCGGTCCAGCCGACCAGCAGGCCCCAGTTGAACACCATCCCCAGCCACGCCTGCGGCCACCAGGTGATGCGCTTCATGAAGGGATAAGCCGCAACCAGCGCGAGGCTGCCGAGCGCGACCAGCTTTGCCTCCCAGCGCAGTTGCAGCAGCACCAGCAGGCCGACGAGGCACAGCGCCAGCAGCCAGCCCCACGCGACGCGCTTCGAAACCCGCCCGCTCGCCACTGGACGCAAGGCCGTCCGCGCCACCTGCGCGTCGAGATCAGCATCGACGATGTCGTTATAAACGCACCCCGCTCCGCGCATGGCGATGCTGCCGAGCAGCAGCCAGCCAAGCAACACCGGCTGCGCGCCTCCCAGTATACCGGCATCCGCCTTGGCTCCCGCCAGCCATACGCCAAACACACAGGGCCAAAACAGGAGCCACCACCCTATGGGCCGGTCGAACCGGGCCAGCAGCGCCAGATCGCGCGGCAGCTGCGGCAGGCGGGCGACGAGGCCGCGGTGCTCGCTGTCGGGGACGACCTGATCGGTCATGCGCGCGCCTCGTCTGCCCGCGCCGCGCGCCAACCGATGATCGCCAGCACCAGCATCGTCACGTTCCCCGCAAAGTCGAGCATCCCGATGGAAGTCAGCACCGGCACTTCGTAATGGAACCAGTAGTTGAAGCCGAAGAACGGGAGCAGCAGCACGGCAAAGACGGCAAAACTGCGGGCGCTCCAACGGGTCACCAGCGCCATCAACCCGAACAATACTGCCTGCGATCCGAAGCAGGCGATGGTAAAGCGGTTGATGAAACTAGTGTCCCTATAGGGTTGGGTGAAGGCGAGCTCGATCACGCTCGCGGGGGCGAACAGCGCCCAGCCTCCCAATATCAGGAAGACGGCAGCGATGAGGAACTGTGCGGTGCGTGCGGACATGACTTGCTCACTAGCGGGCGCTGCGCCTAGTGCAAAGCCATGCCTGCAACCCCCGCTTGGCCTCCGAAAAGCGCCCCGCGCCTGTTTGTCGCCGGACCTCTGGCGGCAGGCACAGCTGTGCGGATCGAGGGCAACCCCGCGCATTACCTCGCCCGTGTCATGCGGGTTGCACCCGGCGATGCGGTGATCCTGTGCGACGACATCACCGGGGAATGGGCCGCGCGCGTGGTGGATGCGGGCAAGCGCGATGTGCTGCTCGACGTCGTGGAGAAGTTGCGGGAGCGCGAGGCTGTGCCGGATCTGTGGCTCTGCCCCGCCCTGCTGAAGAAGGACCGCTTCGACCTCATTCTCGAAAAGGCGACCGAACTGGGCGCCGCGCGTATCCAGCCGCTCATCACCCGGCGCTGCGTGGCAGATAAGCTCAACTTAGAACGCGCCCGGACGATCACCACCGAGGCTGCGGAACAATGCGCCCGCACCGCGCTGCCCGAACTGGCTGATCCGGTGAAGCTCGACTCGCTGCTCGCCAGCTGGCCGAATGACCGCGCGCTGTTCTTCGCTGACGAGAATGGCGGCGAGTCCGCCGTGCAGGCGTTCGCCTCTTTTGGCGAGTCCCCGCGTAGGCGGGGACCTCAGGCAGGTGAGCGCGAACCGGAAGGAGGCCCCCGCCTGCGCGGGGGCGCACAATGCACCAAGGCCGCCATCCTCACCGGCCCCGAAGGCGGCTTCGACGAGGCCGAGCGCGCCGCGATCCGCGCCCATCCCGCCGCGCGCCCCATCACCCTCGGCCCGCGCATCCTGCGGGGCGAGACCGCCGCTATCGCCGCGCTTGCAGCATGGATGGCGACCGCCGGGGATTGGTAGCGCCGCCCGCGCGCCCATCACTTTACGGCAAGACAATTCGGCTTCACCGCGCCAAACGCGAATTTGCCTTCCCACCGGCAAACCAGTTTTCTAAAGCAACCGGCCAGAGAGGGCCTCATCCCATGAGCACACGCGAAGCTTCCACTGCCGACGATCCGGTGATCGAAAGCCTCGACCAACTCGTCACACCGATGCTGAAGGGCGAAAAGCCGCCCGAGCGCTGGCGCATCGGCACCGAGCACGAAAAGCTGGTCTACAAGCATTCGGACAAGCGCGCGCCGTCCTATGACGAGCCTTGCGGCATCCGCGATCTCTTGGGCGGGCTTGAGAAGTTCGGCTGGGAACCCGTTGAAGAAGGCGGCAACGTCATCGCCCTTAAAGGCGAGGACGGCGCGGTCAGCCTTGAACCGGCGGGTCAGCTTGAATTGTCGGGCGCGCCGCTCGAAAACCTGCACCAGACCTGCGCGGAAACCGGGCGGCACTTGGCGCAGGTCAAGGAAGTCGGCGAGAAATGCGGCGTGGGCTACCTCGGCCTTGGCATGTGGCCGGACAAGACCCGCGCAGAGCTGCCGATCATGCCCAAGGGCCGCTATGACATAATGCTGCGGCACATGCCGCGCGTCGGGACCATGGGCCTCGACATGATGCTGCGCACCTGCACCATCCAGGTGAACCTCGATTACCAGTCCGAAGCCGACATGGTGAAGAAGTTCCGCGTCGGCCTCGCGCTGCAACCGCTGGCGACGGCGCTGTTTGCCAATTCGCCCTTCACTGAAGGCAAGCCCAACGGGTTCCTGTCCTACCGCTCGCACATCTGGTCAGACACCGATCCGGCGCGCACCGGGATGCTGCCCTTCGTGTTCGAGGACGGCTTCGGTTACGAACGCTGGGCGCGGTATATGCTTGATGTGCCGATGTATTTCGTTTTTCGCGACGGGAAGTATATCGACGCTGCGGGCCTCAGCTTCCGCGATTTCCTTGATGGCAAGCTGGCCGTGCTCCCCGGCGAGCGCCCGACGCAGAGCGACTGGTGGGACCATCTCTCGACCGCCTTCCCCGAAGTGCGGCTCAAAAGCTTCCTCGAAATGCGCGGCGCAGATGGCGGTCCGTGGAGCCGGATTTGCGCGCTTCCCGCGTTCTGGGTCGGGCTGCTGTATGATCAAGGCGCGCTCGACGCGGCGTGGGATCTGGTCAAGGGCTGGACGATGGAGGAGCGCGAACGGCTCCGGGGCGAAGTGCCGCGGCTTGCGCTTGCCACCCGCTCGCCAGATGGCGGCACGTTGCAAGACCTTGGGCGCGAGGTGCTCAAGATCGCGCACGCAGGGCTGAAGGCGCGGGCGCGGCTGAACGCTTCAGGCGACAACGAGACCGGCTACCTCGAAACGCTCGACGAGATCGTCGCTAGCGGCAAGGTGCCGGCTCAGCGCCTGCTCGATGCCTATAATGGCGAGTGGAACGGGGACATCTCCCGCGTCTATGAACAGTCGTTCTGAGGGAGAGTGATACTATGCTGATCGTGCTGGCCAAGGCCAAGGTGGGTGAAGGCGCAATGGAACCGGCGCGCGCGGCGATTGCCGATATGGTCGCTGCCTCCAATGCGGAGGCCGGGTGCATCGCCTATGCGTTCACGCAGGACGTGCTCGACCCGTCGGTGCTGCACATCGTCGAGAAGTGGGTGGACGATGCCGCCCTCGCCGCGCATTTCGCGACCCCGCATATGGCGGCCTTCGGCGCGGCGATCAGCGGGCTCGATTTTCAGGTGGTCGAAGCGCTCAAGTTTCATGCCGATGACGGCGCACCGGTAATGTAACCCTACTCCGCCGGGAAGGGATGCGTCTCTTCGCGGCGGGGCTCGGGGCTGCCAGTGAGCATCCGCTTCAGACGCGCGAGCGGCGCGGTGATCAGGCCGTGCTGCTCCATCCATGCGTGATAATCGCGATACTTGGGGTCTTCGGCGAGAAGGTGCGCCTCTTCGGTCCGGGCGCGCCAGTAGTAGATGCCGTTGACGACCAGCAGGAACACCGAATTGCGGATGGCGTCCGCCAACGACCCGTTGGTCACCAGAAACGGCAGGACCGAGGCCCACCAGAACAGGTTCTTCGACAGATAGGCCGGGTGGCGGGTGAAGCGATACGGCCCGTGGGTCAGCACGCCGCGATAGGTGAGGTTCGAAAAGCGGATGCCGAACACCACCGTCGCCCAGGCGTAAATACCGGTCAGCACTAGCAAAACGCCGCCCCACGCCCACAGAAGCGCATCATTCCCGGCAAACCAGTGCGCCCAGCCCGGGGTGGCGAATTCATAGCTCAGGATCTGGTCGTTCGGCCCAATAATCCCCCACACGAAGGGCGGATAACACAGCAGCGCCGCCAGCCAGCCAGCGAGGAACGGGTTGCCTGAGCGGATGTGCGAGTCCAACGGACGCAGGGTCAGCAGGTATCCGACCGTACCAATCTGGACGTCGATCACAAACAACAGCGTGACCAGCAGCATCACGAATTCTACCGGATTGGCAATGAGTTGCGCCGGACTGCTCTCGACAATCTGAGCAAAGCCGGGCGGCAGGATCGAGATCATGAAGGCCCCGAAAAAGCCTTTGATCGCCCAGGCTCGCCAGTGCTTGGCGATGGTGCCGCCGTCCCATTGCTCGCGTCCGATCACCCCGCCGCCGAGCACGAAGGCACCGAACTGGAAGGTCGCATCGCGCGGCTCGACCAGATAGCGGTCGATCCAGATCACGTAGGGAACTGAGAGGATTACGAGCGGAAGGATAGCGATGGTCAGCACCTCCATCGCGAACAGATAGTTCCCGCTCCAATACCACCGCGCCAAAGCATAGAACGTCGCGAGCAGCGCCCAGGTCGCCCACAGTCCGCACAGTTTCACCACCGACACCGGCAGCACTTCGGCGATAGGGCGGGCGAGTTTCCAGTCGATCCCGGTTGAGGGGCGCAGGTGGACCTTGTCGATCAGCACCGACCACAGGGCCATCGGCAACGCGGTAAACAGCATCGCGGCGAGCGCTGCGTAAGGGCCGGAGAGCACGCCGCGCTCTCCCGACAATCCGCCGCCCAAACCGAGCACGCCAGCGATCTCGGGGTAGGATCGGCAGAAGGCGATCCATACAAACAGCCCCGCCAGTCCGGCGAAGCCCACGCCGGTCGAAACGTCGCTTTCAGGGCGGCGCAGCGGCGGCGCAGTGCGCGATGTTGGAACGGGCGAGAACGGCGCGGTCATGACCGCTCCGCCCTACAGCCTATTGGTTAACAGCTCGGCAAAACGCGCCCGAAGCCAGGTCAAAAAGGCAAATGCCGTGACCAAAGGCGGGTCAAACAGGGTTCAACCGGGGGCAAACGCCCTTCCGCGGAAAAACCCCTGTTGGAACCTATTTCCAGGCGTGGATCGTGCCAGCGTCATCCATCAAGTAGAGCATCCCGTCAGCCACCAGCGGCGGCAGGCTGACCGGCTGGCCGATATCGGCAAACATCGAGGCCGAGCCTTCGCCCGCGCTGACCTTCCACATCTCGCCGCGTGAGCTTGCGACCCACAGGTGTCCGCCTGCCAGCACCGGGCCCGTCCAGAAGATCGGGCCCTTGTTGTCCTCTTCGTCCTTGTAGCGCTGCAACTGCGTGATCCAGCGCACGCGGCCCGAAGACCGAGAAATGGCGAGCAGGCGTGCGTCATCGGTCAGGGTGAAGATCCACTCGCCTGCAATCGCCGGGGTGGAAATGCCCGCAAGGTTCAATTCCCAGATGCGCTGGCCGGTGACCAGTTCATAGGCAGCCATGCGACCGCCTTGCCCGAGCGCATAGACCCGGCCGGAATCGATGATTGGATCGGCGTCAATATCGGTGATCGAGCCGACCGTGGTTGAGATATTGGTGCGCGCCAAGGCGTCCGACCACAGGGTGCGCCCGTTTTCGTAGCGATAGGCCGACAGCTCGCCGCTCGAATAGCCAGCGACGATCGTGCCCTGCCCGGCCGCAGGCGCGGCCACGCCAAACACACCTGACTGCGTGTTCGAGCCCGATTCGTCCCACATCAGCGATCCATCGTTGATGTTGAGCGAGATGATCTGGTTGTCCTGCGTCATCACGAACAGCTGGCCGAAGGCAATCGTCGGCGAGCCGCGCATCGGGCCTGCGGGCTTGACCTTCCAGATGACTTCGCCAGTCTCGGCATTGACGGCCTTCACATCGCCCACACCATTGGTGGCGTAGAGCTTGCCCGCTTCGTAGCTGACCCCGCCGCCGAAAGCGGACGGTGCCTGATCCTTGGTCATGTCATCTTCGCCGCGGGTCCACAGCTTGGCGCCGGTGGCCTTGTCGAAGGCGACAATCACGCCGTCCGTGCCTTCGGCAAACAGCTTGCCATTGCCCACCACCGGGGCCGAGGCAAGGCGCATCCGGTTGGTCGACCCTGCGACGCTGGCGGTCCACACCTTGGTGGGATTTTCCGACAGAGCGAGGTGGCCGTAGGACTTGCTCGCCGCGCCGCCGGTCTGACCCCATTCGGGGTTGGTGCGCTGCGGCGGCAGGACGACAGAAATCCCGGCCAGCGCCGGATCGACCTCGGCCCCGCTTTCGATCCGCGAAAGGATCGGCATACGGTTGCCAATCGTCGGCGTGGTCTTTTCGTCCCCGCCACCGAACAGCCCGCCCTTGCAGCCGGTCAGGCTTGCGGCGGCAAGGCCAGCCAGCAGGGCAGCGCGTGCAAATTTCATATCCGTCATTCCCGTCCGTCCTAAACTTCGAGCTTTATTCGGCCGCAGCAGCGTTCCCGGCGTTAGCATCTGCGGGCTCAAGGGCGTCATCGGTGACCCCTTCGTCCTTGAGCAGCTTCTTCACATCAACCACCGCATCCACGCCCATCAGGCCCGCCATCTGGCGCGCGCGGCTGCGCAGCGTTTCCGGCAGATCTTCATCCTTGGCGATCGCGGCGAACATCTTACCCGCCTCAGCGCGGTTGCCGGCTTCGAGATGGGCCATCGCCACCAGCTCCGCGGCCGAACCGAAATAGGCACTGCCCGGCTTGGCCAGCGGCGACAGCTGGGCGATCACATCCGCCGGCTTCATCCGGTCAAAATTGAGGCTGACGTCGCGCACGCGGGCCAGATCGCGCAGCGCCGGGGGCGCTTCGGCGTCGGCAGCGATTTCCTTGAACAGGCCGGTCGCCTTGTCGTTATTGCCTTCTTCCAGCGCCGCAGCCGCTTGCAGGAACCGCGCTGCCGCGCGCGCACCGGGCGCAGAGCCATCGGCCAGCAGCGGAGCGACCTTTTCGGACGCGGTCTTGAAATCGCGCTTGTCCATGTAATCGAGCGCGGAGATCAGCGTTTCGGACTGCTCCTCCAGCGCCTTTTCTGAGTAATAATCCCAGATCAGATAGCCGCCCAGACCGGCCAGCCCCAGCAGGATCACCCCCAGCACCTTGATCCCGTGATCGCGCATGAAGGAGTAGAGCGCATCTTCGCGCACAGCTTCATCGATCTCGCGGATCAGAACTTCGTCCTCGCGCGAGGGGGTAGCGGGGACCGGGGTCGTGGTAGGCGTGCGCGCCATGGGGGCCTCGTAATCCTGATCTGTGTCATGCGCCGCGTGTGGCGGCCGGAAGCGCGCTCTTTAGGCAGGTGACGCCCTGCACGCAATGGTAGGCCTTTGGGGTAGGCCTTGGGGTAGCAGCAGGGCGAGGCGGGGAATGGCTCACGCGAATTGAACGGGGGATGAAGCGCCTCGGTTTCAAAAATCGCGCTGCATCGCGCTGGTGTAGACCGCGGTGTAGCGCGCGAGCATGGCGGCAAGGTCGAACTCGGCCTGCGCGCGGGTCTGATTGGCGGCGCCCAGGCTTGCGCGCAGGGCTGCGTCCGTGGCGAGTTGCACCAGTGCGGCAGAGAGCGCGGGCGTATCCTGCGGTGGGGTGATGAAGGCGCGGTTGGGCTCAGCGAGGATCGCGGCAATATCGCCAACATCAGGCGCGGCCACCGGCAGGCCCGCCGCCATCGCTTCGACCACTGAGAGCGGGAATTGCTCGGAGGCGGAAGACAGCGCGAAGATATCAAACAGGCCCACCACGCGGGCCGGATCGACCGCCCCGGGCAGGTGCACGCGGTCCGCCATGCCGTGACGCGCGGCAGCAGCGAGGATCGCGGCGCGCTCCGGCCCCTCCCCGCAAATCACCAGATGCCATTCGGGCGGGAGCGCCGCGCAAGCCTCGACCAGCGTGGGGAGCTGCTTGACCGGGCGCAGGCCCGCCAGCGTGCCGACCCAGCGCTGGCCTTCGGGCTTGGGCATGGGAAGCGCCGCCGGATCGGGCGCGGCGGCGAAGGCGGCGGTGTCGATCCCGTTGGCGATGCGTTGGACACGCCGTGCAGGCTGGCCCCACACCTCGCGCGCGGTGGCCTCCAGCCCGGTCGAAGGCACGATCACGGCATCGGCCCCGCCTAACGCAGCCCGGCGATAGAGATTGCGCGTGGGTTTGAGCCGCTCGGCCTCGTCCTCGTTGAAGCCGTCCTCGTGATGCACCAGCGGCGGCAGGCCGAAGGCGCGCGCGAACACCCGGTGCGCCATCACCGCATCCATCGCGCCCCAGTTATAGGTGCAGACGAGGTCGAACCCCTGCATCGCCCGCGCCAGACGCGCCAGCCGTGCGGGAGTGGGCTTGCCTTTCAGCGCGGGAAAGTCCTGCGGATAATCCACTGTCACGCCCGGATCGATCAGCGCAGCAGCCGCCATCGCTTGCGGTTCGGCGGAGACAACAGTGTGGTGGAGACGCGGCCCCCACGCGTTCATCAACCGGGCGCAGCGCACTTCCTTGCCGCCGGCGCTGAAGGTGGAATGAAGGTGCAGGATCCGGGGAACACCCCCGGAGGTCTGGCTCACTCCACCCCATCCAGCAGATCGAGGATCGCGGCGCGCACCTCGGGCTCGTCCAGCGTCGGCGCATGGCCCACGCGCGGGACGGTGATCGTCCGCATCGCCGGGTTGCGCACGCCCATCTGCGTGACCGTGTCGGCGCTGAGCAAATCGGACAGCCCGCCGCGCACCAGCAGCATCGGCACGTTGCGCAAGGCCTCGAAGGCGAGCCACAGGTTGGCGGGCGCCGCATTGCCCGGTTTGGCGAAAGGTTCGGCAATCGCCATGTCGTAATCGAAGCTGATCCGCCCGTTCTGCGTCACCACCATCGTCCGCTTGGCCATTTCGAGCCACTGGTCGATGTCATAATCGGGAAAGGCTGCGCCGTGCGCTTCGGCCAGACCGCGGGCCGCGTGAACCCAGGTGGGGTAGCTCCGGCCCTGCCCGACATAGCCCGAAATGCGCGCCAGCCCTTCGGCATCCACCACCGGGCCGATGTCATTCATCACCACCGCCGCCATCCGGCCGGGCGCGCCATGCGCCATCAGCATCGTCATCAGCCCGCCCATCGACGTGCCGATCGCCACGAAGCGGGTGATGCCCTGTTCGGAGAGCAGCTTTTCCACATCCGCGACATAGGTGACGGGCGAATAGGTGTCCGAATCCGGCGCATAGTCGCTTTCCCCGCGCCCGCGCATCTCGGTCACGATCACCCGGCGGGTGGCCGACAGCGCTTCGGCAAGCCCGGCAAAATCGCGGGCGTTGCGGGTGAGGCCGTGCATGCACAATACCGGGCACAGGGTGCTTCCCTCTGGGCCGGGATAGTTGCGGTAATGCAGGTTCAATCCATCGCTGCTGGTCCAGAAGCGATCTTCGTATGTGGCGGCCATGACCGGCGATATTCCCTTTGGTCCAAGTGGCGCGCGCCTTGCGCTGCGCTACGCTTGTCCCCACTATCGCGGGATGAGCGAGCCTGTGCAACACCCGCCTGAAAATCACCCCTCCGTGGCCTATCATGGCGACCCTGCGATTCTGGCTCTGGCGGATTGGCTGGGCGACGCGGTAGCGCCCGCCGACTTCCCGGAGACGCGGCTGCGCTGGCGCAATGACCGGGCGGCGGCGAGCGTCGGACTGGCGGGCCTTTCTGACGCGGACTGGGCGGCGCATTTCGGGCGCTTCCAGCCCTTGCCGGACAACCTCCCCCACCCGCTCGCGCTGCGTTATCACGGGCACCAATTCCGGGTATACAACCCCGAGATCGGCGACGGACGCGGGTTCCTGTTTGCGCAGCTGCGGGATGCGTCGGGACGGTTGATGGACCTCGGCACCAAGGGTTCGGGCACCACCCCGTGGAGCCGCGCGGGCGATGGGCGGCTGACACTGAAAGGCGCAGTTCGCGAGATTCTGGCGACCGAGATGCTGGAGGCGCTCGGCGTCCACACCTCCAAAACCTTCAGCGTGATCGAGACCGGCGAGCGGCTGTGGCGCGGGGACGAGCCTTCGCCCACGCGGTCTGCGGTGCTGGTGCGCCTGTCGCATTCGCACATCCGCATCGGCACCTTCCAGCGGTTGCTGGCGCTGGAGCAGGCGGACGAGATGGCGGCGCTGATCGACTATTGCCTCACCCACTTCCCAGGCCCGCCCCCGCCCGAAGACGCACCTTCGCGCGACGAACCTGCGATCCGGCTGATGCACTTGTGTGTAGAGCGCATGGCCGATCTCGCCGCCAGCTACATGGTCGCAGGCTTCGTCCACGGCGTGCTCAACACCGATAACATGAACGTGACGGGCGAAAGCTTCGACTACGGCCCGTGGCGCTGGCTACCGGAGTGGGAGCCGGACTTCACCGCCGCCTATTTCGATCACGCGGGCCTGTATTCCTTCGGCCGCCAGCCCGAGGCGCTGCACTGGAACTGCGGCCAGCTGGCGGTCGCGCTGCGCCTCCATGCCGAGACCGCGCCGCTGGTAGCTGCGCTCGAACGGTTCGGGCCGCTCTATATGGCGGCGGTGGCGCGGCGGTGGTGCTGGCGGCTGGGCGTTGTGCCGCAGGGGCTTGAGGCCGACACACAGCTGGTCGCTGCTTGCGAAGCGGCGATGCGCGATAGCAAGGCGCAGCCCGATGCCTTCTTCTTCGACCATCGCGGCGGACGCGGGCCTGCGACGGGCGCGGTCGCGGAGGCGCTGGCGGGTTATGAGCCTGTCGAAGCAACCCACCCCTATTGGTCAGATCCCGCACCCCAATCCATGCTGATCGATGAGGTCGAAGCGATCTGGGCCGCCATCGCCGAGAATGACGACTGGGCGCCGCTCAACGCCAAGGTCATAGCCCTGCGCCGGATGGGCGCCGCCCATGGCGCCGCTCCGATACCTGCCGGTCATGCATAGCCATCGCCGCCCCTATCTTTTCGGCCCCGGCCGCGATAGGGCGCAAGGTCACTGCGGGGGCAAGTCAAACAGGCGGATAGCGGCACAATGGATGGCAACGTGACCGACAATATCCTTATCTCCACCGAACCGGCCAGCGGTGAAGAATTGTGGCGCGGGCCGATCAGCGATGTCGATGCGGCAGTCAGCACCGCGCGCCGCGCTTGGGCGGCCTGGGCAGCCCGCGCCCTGACCGACCGGATCGCGGTGATGCGCACCTTCTCCAATATCGTAAAGCGTGACAACGAAGAGCTCGCCACCCTGATCGCACGCGAAGCGGGCAAGCCTCTGTGGGAAGCCCGCAGTGAAGTCGATGCCGTGGTGAACAAGGTCGATATCGCCGTGCAGGCCTATGCTGAGCGCACCGGCAAGAAGAAGTTCGATTCCGGGATCAATGGCAGCGCCGCCGTCCGGCACAAGCCACATGGGGTGATGGCGGTGCTCGGCCCTTATAACTTCCCCGCGCACCTGCCCAATGGCCACATCGTCCCGGCGCTGATCGCGGGCAATGCCGTGCTGTTCAAGCCTTCGGAAAAGACCCCAGCCGTGGGTGAGGCGCTGGTGTCGGCCTTCCACCGCGCCGGGGTGCCCGAAGATGTGATCCAGCTCATCATCGGCGGGCCGGAGGAAGGCAAGGCGCTGGTCGCACATCCGGGCATCGACGGGGTGCTGTTCACCGGATCGGCGCAGGCCGGGATCGCGATCAACCGCAAGCTCGCCAGCAATCCGGGCAAGATTGTCGCGCTGGAAATGGGCGGCAACAACCCCATTGTCGTGATCGACACGCCCAAGCTGACCGATGCCGCTGCGGTGATCCTCCAAAGCGCTTTCACCAGCGCCGGGCAGCGCTGCACCGCCGCGCGCCGGTTGATCGTGAAAGAGAGCATCTACGACGATCTGATGGCCGAACTGGTGCCAATGGCGCGCAAGCTGATGGTGGGTGACCCGATGGGCGAACCCCAGCCCTTCATGGGGCCGGTGATCGACAACGAGACCGCCGATCGGCTTTCCGAAAGCTTCGTCGCGCTGATCACCGCCGGGGGCCGCGCGCTGCTGCATATGCGCCGCAGCGTGCCTGACCTGCCATTCCTCAGCCCCGGCATCATCGATGTCACAGACATTCCCGACCGGCCCGATATCGAGCTGTTCGGCCCCCTGCTGCAAGTGATCCGCGTCCCCGATTTCGACACGGCCATTACTGAGGCGAACAACACCCGCTTTGGCCTGTCGGCCTCGCTGATTGGTGGCAGTCCCGAGGACTACGGGCGGTTCTGGGCCAATATCCGCGCCGGGATCATCAATTGGAATTCGCCCACCAACGGCGCTTCGTCCAAGGCCCCGTTCGGCGGGATCGGCCTGTCAGGAAATCACCGCCCGGCAGCCTATTACGCCGCCGATTACTGCGCCTATCCGGTCGCCAGCACCGAGATGGACCAGCCGCGCGCCACGATCATGGTCGGCCTGCGCCCCTGATTCCCTGGCCCGACTCTAACGGCGCGCGGTAGATCAGCAGCACCCCGGTGAGGCCATTGGCGGCGGTGCGGATGTGGACCAACAAACCCTCCCCGCCTTCGCCGGTGGCGGCGATGATGTCCGCCGGTTCGGCATATCGCAGCACTCTGAGGCCACCGCGGAGCGCCTCGGTGTAGTGATATTGCAGCACATCCTCGTGCAGGGCGACACTTTGATAGCGGATGATGCGCAGCCCGCAATTGTCGCCATCGGCCCCGCCCGCCTGCATCACCATAGCGCTCGGCGGGATGGCGGCGACGGGCGGCAAGTTGGCGGCGAGCGCGAAGTCCTCGATCAACTGGCTCTCGCACACCGCTGGAGCGCCCACTGCGGCGAGCAGATCGGCGGCGCTGGTCAGTGGCCCCATCTCCTTGCCGCCTGCACCTCGCGCGGGCGGCGGCAGTTCGGGGATCGATCCGCGTTCCAGCAGGTCAAGCCGCAGCGCCTCACGCGCCTTGTTCGCCGCTTCGGGGCTAGCGGTGATGACCGGGAGCGCGCCCGAATCGACAAAGCCGATCGCGGCATTGGCCTCATTCCGGCTGGCGAGATCAGGATCGCTCATCAACGGATCGTGGAGCGCGCGCGCGATCACCGGGTCGCTCGCAATCAGCGCCGCATCATGGGCGACCTCCTCCGCCGGGTCCGCGCAAGCGGCGGCCATCAGGCAGATCAAGGGGACAAGCATCCGGCGCATCGGCTCGCTGTGCCACGGGATGGTTAATTTGCGCCTTACCCGGACATGAAAACGCCCCCGGAGTCCAAAGACTCCGAAGGCGCTTTCCACGAAGGCGAGGTTGCCCGCGCGCTGGCGACCATTAGGTGGGAACGGCCGCAAGAAGGTGAAACACGCGCCAGAGCCGGAAGGGGCGTCAGCGGGCTTCGAAATTGTCGTTCATGTATAGAGCGGTCAATCTGAACGAATCGCCGACACGCCTGACAGCCGCCATTCATTCGGCCAGCGCAGTCCGGGCCGCTTGCGCCGCGCCGCTGCGGCCCCTAACGCCGCCCGGCCATGACCAGCCCCGCACCCGCACCCGCCCCTGTGGTATCCGGCCTTGCGCCAGCGCTGGGGGCCTATCTCATCTGGGGCTTCCTGCCGCTCTACCTGATCCTGGTGAAGACCGTGCCGCCGTTCGAATTCGTCGGCTGGCGGATCGTGTGGACGCTGCCGCTCTGCCTGCTGATCGTCGCCTACCGCCGCCAGTTTCCCGAATTGCTCACCGCCTTGAAATCACCGCGCAGTTTGCTGGCCCTGCTGGCGAGCGCGGTGCTGATCGGAATCAACTGGTTCGTCTATATCTGGGCGATCATGGCGGGCGAGGTGTTTGCGACCAGTATCGGCTATTACCTCAACCCCTTGGTCAACGTGCTGCTGGGCACGCTGGTGCTGGGCGAGAAGCTGTCGCGCCGCCAATGGCTGGCGGTCGCCATCGCTGCGGTCGCCGTGGCGCTGCTGGCGGCGGGCGCGGTGACGAGCCTGTGGATCAGCCTGACACTCGGTTTCAGCTTTGCGCTCTATGGCCTTGTTCGCAAACAGGTTGCGGTCGGGTCCTTGCCCGGCCTCACCATCGAGAGCGCGATCCTGCTGCTACCCGCCGCCGGGATTGCGGCATGGTATGCGATGAGCCCGCAAGGCTCATCCTTCGGGCAGGATTGGTGGATGAGCGGCCTCATCATCTTCTCAGGCGTGGTTACTGCCGTCCCGTTGCTGCTGTTCGCGATTGCAGCGCGGCGGATGGATTATTCGACGCTGGGCTTCATCCAGTACCTCTCGCCCACGATCGTGTTCTTCCTCGGCCTGTTTGTGTTCCACCAGCCGCTTGCCCCCGCAAAACTGGCGAGCTTCGTGCTGATCTGGGTCGCGGTCGGGGTGTTCGTCTGGGATATGTGGGCCAAGCGCAAGGCGGCGCTAGCCTAGGAACTTCCACCTCAGCGTCTGGCCGCCGTGCCACGGCACGATTTCCTCACCCGTCACGTGCAGCACCGGCGGGACGGGGAATTCGGTGCGCTCCAGAGTCACCTCATCCTCATTCACCGGCAGCTTGTAGAACGCCGGGCCGTGGAGCGAGGCGAAGCCTTCGAACCGGTCGAGCGCGCCTTCCTCGTCGAATACGGTGATGTAGCTTTCCAGCGCCGTTGGCGCGCCGAAGATCCCTGCGCACCCGCAGGCACTTTCCTTGGCGCTGCGCAGGTGCGGGGCGCTGTCCGTGCCGAGGAAGAACTTCCCCGACCCGCCCGTCGCCGCCGCTCGCAGCGCCAGCCTATGCGTTTCGCGCTTGGCGACCGGGAGGCAGTAATTGTGCGGCTGGATGCCGCCGACCAGCATGGCGTTGCGGTTGATGTGGAGATGCTGCGGCGTAATGGTCGCGGCGACCTGCTGGCCGGCCTCCATCACGAAGTCCACCGCGTCGCTCGTTGTTATGTGTTCAAACACCACCCGCAGCTTCGGAAAGCTCGCAACAATCGCGCGCAAGTGCCTGTCGAGAAATTCTTTTTCGCGGTCGAAGACGTCGATATTGTGATCCGTCACCTCGCCGTGGATGCACAGCACGATGTCCTCGGCCTCCATCCGCGCCAGCACCGGATAGAGGTTCTCGATGTTCGAAACCCCGGCGGCCGAATTGGTAGTGGCGTTGGCGGGGTACATCTTGGCGGCGGTGAAGACACCCTCTGCCGCCCCGCGCGCCAGATCGTCGGCGTCGGTCGAATCGGTAAGGTAGCAGGTCATCAGCGGCTCGAACCGCACGCCTTCAGGCACGGCAGCGAGGATGCGGTCGCGATAGGCTGCGCCCAATTCTGTGGTTGTCACCGGCGGGGTCAGGTTGGGCATCACGATCGCACGGGCAAACTGGCGCGCGGTGTAAGGCACCACTTCGCGCATGATCGCGCCATCGCGGAAATGCAGGTGCCAGTCATCGGGGCGGCGGATCGTGAGGCGGTCGGTCATGGCTTCCCCTTAGCTTTGCGGGTGCCTATCTGTCACGCATGACTGCAACCCAATTGACCGCCCGCGCGCTGATACGCTTGTCCCCGCTTGACGAGGCCGAGGATGTCGCCGCCTTCCTCCAGGGCCTTGTTACCAATGACGTACTGGGGCCGCTGCCTTGCTATGCCGCGCTGCTCAGCGCGCAAGGCAAGCACCTGTTCGATTTTCTGGTGTGGGCTGACCCGGCAGGCCTGTTGCTCGATTGCGAGGCGGAGCACGCCGACGAGCTGGTCAAGCGCCTGTCAATGTACCGACTGCGCCGGAAGATCGCGATCACGCGCGAGGATGCGCTGGCGGTGCATTGGAGTGTGGACGCCCATCCCGGCGCTATCCCCGATCCGCGCCTACCAGACCTCGGCTATCGCTGGCTCGCCCCGGCGGGCGGTGAGAGCGCCGATGCTGCATGGGTCGCCCACCGCCTGTCGCTCGGTGTGCCCGAGGGGCGCGGGGAACTCGGCGATATCCTGTGGCTGGAAACCAACGCGGTCGAACTGAACGGCGTCAGCTTCACCAAGGGCTGCTATGTGGGTCAGGAAAACACCGCCCGGATGAACTGGCGGCAGAAGGTCAACCGGCGACTGGTGGTGGTGCCGCTTGCCGCATCGGATGAAGCGCGGCGCGTGGCGGCCTATCCCGAGCTCGGGCTGGCGGTCGATCACCTGCGGGTGGAGAACCTCGATCCTGCTGCCCTACCCGCCTGGCAGCGCGCGGGCGTGACGAGCGAGGCCTAAGCCTTCTGGTGCCCGGCGAGGCTCGCTTCGAGCATCGCGGTCGCCCGCTCACGAGCGGCGTCGCGCGGCAGTTCGAGCGACTTGGCCAGCGCTCCGCCGATCAGCGCATCGCCCAGCGCCATCAGCACCAGCGACAGTGTGTCGCGGTGCAGACGCCGCTCGGCCAGATGCTCCTCCGGCTCATCCGGGGCGAGCTCATCGAGCAGTTCATGGATGGTCGAGATGATCGGATCGAGCGCGTCATCATTGCCGGTCAGCAGCATCCAGCTGGTCAGCGCGCCCGCACCCTCGCGGTCGAAGGCATCGAAGGCGAGATCCACCACTTCCCGCGCCGAACCCATCCCGGCGCGGCTGGCGTGGACGGCTTGCAGAATCGTCTCGCACACAGTGCGCGCGATGTGTTCGGCCAGCGCCTTTTGCAGGCCGGACGCCGAGCCGAAATGGTGCAGCAGGTTCGCATGCGTCCGCCCGATCCGGGCCGAGACCGCCTTCAGCGTCACCGCCTGCGGCCCGGTCTCGATCAGCAGCGCACGCGCGGCAGCGAGCGCAGAACTGCGGGATTCCTCGGGCGTTAACCGTTTGCGACTGACCATAGGAGCGCCGCACTAATCGGTTTTGCGGTTGCTAACAAGGTGGCGGGAGGTGGGCGCGGTGTCAGGCCGCGCGGGCAAACGGCGCCGGGTCCATGTCAGCCTCCAGATCGAGCGCGTACTCGACCGATTCGACCGCGCCGCCGCGCGCCAGACTATGCCGCCCGCCCGTCCGGCCCGTCGGCACGAAGCCGAGCTTGCGCAGCACCTTGCCCGAGGCGGGATTGTCCACAAAGTGCCCCGCCGTCACCCGCCTGTGGCCCAGCGTGCGGGCAATCCGCAGCACTGCGCACGCCGCTTCGGTGGCATAGCCGCGGCCCCAGTGGTCACGCGCGATCCAGTAGCCGATCTCGGGCTGGCCCTCATGCTCGCCCATCCCGGCCGAACCGATCACGCCAATGCCGGGAAGGGTCACAAGGAAGTGCGGCAAGCGCATATCCTGCGGCAGCGCGGCAAAGGCGCGCGCATCGTCGATCCCATAGGGCCAGGGCGCGCGCGCTAGATTGCGCACGACCGCCTCGTCATTGATGCCCGCCAGAATAGCCTCGCAATCCTCAGGGAATGCGGGTCTCAGGAACAGTCTTTCACTGCGATGGAACACGTTCTCTCTCCCTCGCCCCGCGCCGCCACTACGGGCTACGCATGACAATTTTAAGGCCGCGAAACCTTATGATTCCGCAGACTTTCGAGGGAGAATGCAAAAAGGGAGACGGACCCCCTCGTACGAGGATGGTCCCATCTCCCTCTTGTGGCAGGTCTTGCACCCACCGGGACCATCCTTGCCGGACGATCCCTTTATCGAATCGTCGGCTTATTCGGCGGCTTCAGCCATCGCATCTACGCTGACGTATTTGCGGCCGAGCTTGCCCGAGTGGAATCGAACCACGCCTTCGGCGAGCGAATAGAGCGTGTGATCCTTGCCCATGCCGACATTGACGCCGGGATAGACGCGGGTGCCGCGCTGACGGATAATAATGTTGCCGCCGATCACTTCCTGACCGCCGAACTTCTTCACGCCGAGGCGACGACCGGCCGAATCACGACCGTTACGCGACGAACCGCCTGCTTTCTTATGTGCCATGGTTCAGTCGCTCCTTATTCGGCCGATGCCGCGGCTTCAGCCGGCGCTTCGGTCTTGGTCTTCTTGGCAGCCGCCTTCTTGGCGGGCTTGGCTTCCGCGGCACCAACGGCGGTGATGCGCAGCAGGGTCATCTGCTGGCGATGGCCGTTCTTGCGGCGATAGTTGTGACGGCGACGCTTCTTGAAAACGATCACCTTCTCGCTCTTGGCCTGAGCGATGATTTCCGCCGAAACGGTCACCTTGCTCGCGTCGGCGAGATCATCGCCTTCGCCGGCGAGCAGGATGTCGCCCAGCGTGATGGTGTCACCGGCTTCGCCAGCGAGCTTTTCAACGGCAATCTTGTCTCCGGCGGCAACGCGGTACTGTTTGCCGCCAGTGCGCACTACAGCGAACATGGCTTTATACTCTCGTGTCTGAGCCAATCGGGAACAGCCAGGAAACGCCAAGCCAACCGAACGGCAATGCGAGGCGTGCGCGGATGCAGCCCCGGAAAGATGCGTGCCGTTAGGGGAAAGGCTGAGCCAAGTCAACGCCCGCTTGATGGGAATGCCGCTCGAAAAGGATCATGCTCGGCGGTGTGAGGTCTATTTGCCATCCCTAGGTGTCATGCTAACAGGACATGGGATTTTTATGCAGGCAAATTCGAAAAATACGCTGGGTCTGGTGCTGCTTGTCGCGGCGCTCACGGGGTGCGCCGCGGATTCGGGACGTTATCCCTCGCTGGCGATGCGGCCGTTCGAGAGCGGCCCTGCACCCGAAACCCCTGCCCCGCCGCAAGTGATTCGCCCGGCCACGCCCGCGGCGCGCCTTGCTGAATTGCGCGGTGCTGCCACGGCTTCGCACGCGGCCTTTCTGGCCCGCGAGGATGACGCCGGGCGACTCGTGCGGAGCGCCGCGGGTCAGCCGTTCGAAAGCGCATCGCGCGCCGCTGCGCTGGTAGCGCTCGCCGATCTGGACTCGAAGCGCGGGGCGACCGCCGGTACGCTGGCCGCGCTCGACACGCTGGCCGCCGAGGCCGCCGCCGCGCTCAGCCCCGATCCGGCGCTCAGCCAGACGCAAACCGAAATCGCCGCTCTGCTCGCCCGTCAGGACGAAGGGATCGCGCGGCTATGGAAGGCTATGGGATCATGAACCTCGCGTGCAGCACCTGCCCCGTGAACGAGACCGCCGCCTGCGCGGTGCTGACCCCGGAAGAACGCGACGCGATGGCCGCCGCCGGTCGGACCCGCACGCTCAAGCGCGGTGAGATGTTGTTTGCGGCGGGCGATGAAGAGGCCGCCTGCGCCACACTGCAATCGGGCGCCTTGAAGGTTTCGGCGATCGATCAGGACGGCAACGAGCAAATCCTTGCCCTCGTCCACCCGGCGGGCTTCATCGGCGAGCTGTTCGCGCCCTTTGCGCATCACGATGTGGTGGCGCTGACCGAAAGCCGCCTGTGCACCTTCGCCAAGCGCGATATTGAACGGGCGATCGAGGATTACCCCGCGCTGGCCCGCGCGCTGCTCCGCCGCAGTCAGGCCGATCTGCTGGCGACCCGCAATCTGCTCGAACTCACGGGCCACGCCAGCGCCGAAGCGCGGCTCGCGGCGCTGCTCCACGATTTTGCCGGGGCGGCGAGTGAAAGCTCCTGCCATCTCGCGAAGTTTTTCGAGCTGCCACTGACCCGCGGCGAGATCGCCAACATGCTCGGCCTCACCATCGAGACGGTGAGCCGCAAGCTCGGCGAACTGGAAGACATGGGTGCGATCCGGCGCGAAGGTAAGCGCGGTATCGCGCTGCTGGATGCAACCATGTTGCAGGATATTTCAGGACGATAGGGAATTCGGGGCGGCACCTTGGGAGAGGGTTGCCGCCCCGAGGGGAGCTTGTCAGGTCACAATCGCGGCGATCAGCGCCACGGCGAGGCCCCAGACCACCAGCAGCACCGGCAGAATCAGCACCTGAATGGTCGCATCCTTCGGCGCCAGCCGCCCGGTGTTGGTCATGATCCCGCGCGTCTCGAATTCGCCGAGCGTCTGGGGTTCGGAGACATTGTCGCGCAGCCGCGTCCAGACCGCCGGGACCGCGAAAGCCGCCACGATCAGCAGCACGATAATCGCCATCGGGATCGCCAGCACCGGGTTGGCAAAGGCCGAGCCGACAATCACCAGAAAGCCGAGATAGCAACCAACGGTCGCGCCATAGAGCGCGGTGGGGAGGCCGAAATTACGGTCGCTTTCGACCTGATGGCGGACGGGCGCTTCGGCGGGCGCGGCAACAACGCGGGCATCACCGCGGGCGATCAGGTCGTGGACGATGTGGCTCATGGTGATCCTCCTTGATGTTGGAGGCATGATTAGCGGGCGGCGCGGGGCCTTGCTTTGACCCGGATCAAATCAGCTTTGCCAGCGCGCGAGATCGCTGTGGTCCTGCTCGCTCGGTTCGATCCAGTGCCATTCTCCGCCACGCTTCTCGCGCTTCCAGAACCATGCGGCGCTCTTGAGATGATCCATGCAGAAATCGACCGCGTCGATCGCATCGCGGCGGTGGAGCGCGGCGGCGGAAACGCAGACGATCGGCTCTCCAGGGCGCATCTGGCCGACGCGGTGGACCATCAGCAGACCCATCAGAGTGAAGCGTTCAAACGCACGGTCAGCCAAGGCGTGCATCCCCGGCAGGGTCAGCGGCTCGTAATGGGTGAGTTCCAGCGCCTCAACGCCTTCATCGTAACGTACCTCGCCCACAAAGGTGCACACCCCGCCCAGCCCCGGATTGGCCTGCGTGAACGGGCCGATCAGCATTCCGGGCAGGAACATCTGGTCGAGCAGGCGGATGTCGCGCATCAGCCCCCCGATACCGGCGGAAGCAGCGCGATCTCGTCACCCGCGCCGGCCTGCAATTTCGTTTTGTTGGGCAGCAGCGCGCCGTTGATCGCCACGCGGATACGCGGATCGTCGAGCGCCTCGGCCAAAGCAGACGGCAGCGCGGCCTTGAGCCCCTCCCAATCGAGGGGCTTGGACATCGGCAACGGCAGGTCGATAGTCGCCGCCTGTGCCAGATCGGCGAGCTTGCCGAGCATCACGATGGTGGCCAACTCAGCCCCCCGTCATCGACATATGCCGCGCGGTCGCCGGGTCGGCGCCGCGCGCATCCATCCGGAAGTGGTGCTTTTCCGGCTTGATCCGCAGCGCCTCGTTCAAGGCAGCGGCGAGGTTCTCCTCCGGTGCGTCAGACCGCAGCGCGGCCCGCAGGTCGACTCGCTCACCCCCGCCGAGGCAAGGGTAAAGCTGGCCGGTGGCTGTCACCCGCAGCCGGTTGCAGCCGGAGCAGAAATTGTTGGTGTGCGGGGTGATAAGGCCCAGCCTGCCGCCGGTCTCGGCCACCTCGACATAGCGGGCCGGGCCGCCGGTCGAAAATGCCATATCCTTCAGCGTCCAGCGCTGCTCCAGAGAAGCGCGCACATCATCGAGCGGGAGGTATTGGTCGAGCCGCTCCTCCTCGACATCGCCCAAGGGCATGACCTCGATCAGGGTCACGTCGTGGCCTTGGGCGTGGCCCCAAGCGATCAGATCGGGCAATTCCTCTTCGTTGACGCCCTTCAGCGCCACAGCGTTCAACTTGACCTTGAGCCCCGCCGCTTTGGCCGCCGCGATGCCTTCCAGCACCTGCGGCATCGCATCGCGCCGGGTCAGTTCGGTAAACTTCGCGCGGTCGAGCGTATCGAGCGAGACATTGACCCGCCGCACGCCCGCCTTGGCCAGCGCCTCGGCGTGCTCGGCCAGCTGGGTGCCATTGGTGGTCAACGTCAATTCGGCCAGATCATGCCCCAACCTGCGGCCCAATGCGGTGAACAGGTCGATGATGTCGCGCCGCACCAGCGGCTCACCCCCGGTAATGCGAATCTTGGTGACGCCGCGGGCGATGAAGCCGGTGGCGAGGTCGTACAGCTCTTCAAGGCTGAGCACGTCCTTCTTGGGCAGGAAGGTCATCCGCTCGGGCATGCAATAGGAACAGCGCAAATCGCAGCGGTCCGTCACCGACAGACGCAGATAGGTGATCCGGCGCTGGAAGCTGTCGATCAGCGGCGGCGGGCTGTCCGCCGCGTCGCGCAGAACGATCAGGTCAGGCTTGCGGGGCGGCTGGATCGGCACATTGTCATTCATGGCACACGAGATACTGCCCTGTCACCCCGGGCGCATCTGACAAAAAGCGTAACGTCGCCGCGCGCGCCTCGCCTTCAGGGCCGGCAACCACATTGACCCGCTTGGGTGCAGCTTCGCGGGCCAGATCGCGGGCGAGCGCCAGGCGCCAGTCACGGTGATCGTGAGCGGCGGGCGGCAGGATGATCGCAAGCGCGGTGGTCTGTGCCTCCGCCAAGGCTGCACGCGCGGCTTCGAGGTGGAAGGCCATGAAGGCGCCTGCCGCGTCGAGAGCGTTGTCCGGCAGCAATCCGACTTCGATCTGCCGCATCATCGGCTCACGCCCCGTGGGCCGCAGGCCGTTCGCGGTGGAGCGTGATGCCGATCTGCTCGTCCGCCTCGGCAATGGCGAGCTTGACGATCTTGACCGTTACCGCCTCAACCCGTGCGTCCTGCAAGAACAGCGTCGTGCAGATGTGATCCGCCACAGCCTCGATCAGCTTGAAATGCACGCCCTGCGGCAATCCGCCCGAGGCGGCGAACTTCAGGTCCATGTAATTCTTGGACGCATCGAGCGGGGTGTCGGGTTCGTAACGATCCGCGATCTGATAACGCGCCGCGATCGAGATGCGCAGCGGCTGGGGCTTGCCGGTCTCCTCGGAATAGATGCCAGTCAGGACATCGACGACGAGATCTTTGACTTCAAGGGTAAGGGTATCGCGCATCGCGAGGCCGTTGGCAGGATGGGGCGGTGAAGTCCAGTGCAGTCCTGGCGGGCGCGCGGCCTAGCGGCTCCAGCGCGCGAAGATCGCGGTGGGGAGCAAGCGCCCGCCCTCGCCTTCCTCACGCACGGCGAGGTCGCCATGCTCGATCTGGCCGGGCAGATGCGAGAGCGCTTCTTCCAGTAGTCCCGCAATCGCCAGGCTGCTCATCCGCACGGCATAGACGGTGAGGAACAGGAACCGGCTGTCATTATCGAGCAGCCGTGCGCAATCGGTGACGAGCCCGGCGAGGTGTTCCTCCAGCCGCCACACTTCACCATCCGGCCCGCGCCCGAACTTGGGCGGATCGAGGATGATCCCGTCATAGCGCTTCTGGCGCCGCACCTCGCGCGCGGTGAACTTGGCAGCGTCATCGGTCAGCCAACGGATCGGACGTTCCGCCATGTCCGACAGCAGAGCGTTCTCGCGCGCCTGCGCCACGGATTTCTTCGAGGCATCGACATGGGTGACCTTGCCGTGCCGCGATAGCGCCAACGTGCCAAGGCCGGTATAGCCGAACAGGTTGAGCGTTTCCGCCTCGGTCATGTCGCCCAGCTGTTCGCGCATCCAGTCCCACACCGGGGCCATGTCGGGAAAGAATTGCAGGTGGCGGAAGGGGGTCGGGCGCGCAGTGAAGCGCACGTCGTTCCACGCCAGCGGCCAGCCATCGTCGGGCAGGCGCTCGCGGAATTGCCAGCGGCCACCGCCATCCTCGTCCGAGCCGGGGATGAACTCGCCTGCTGCGGGCCAGTCGGGTAGTCGCGGGTGCCACATTGCCTGGGGTTCGGGCCGAATAAAGGCGCGCTGGCCGAAGGCCTCCCACTTGCGGCCCAACCCGCTGTCGAGCAGGCGATAGCCGTCCCACCCGCTGCACTCCATCACCAGCGGTTGCTGAATGAGCTCAGCCATTATCTGGCGCTGGTCGAGGCCGCGTGGCTCAGCACATGATCGCGGGTGGTGGCGTAATCGCCGGCCAGCTCGATGAAGCTCTCTTCCCGCCCGAACAGGTCGCCGACCCGTGCAGGCAGCGAAGGGCGCACGCCAATGGCGCGCTCGACCGCGTCGGGGAACTTGGCGGGGTGTGCGGTGGCGAGGGTGACGATGGGAACGCCCGCACGCACGCTGGCCGCAACCGCCTGCGCGCAGTGCAGGCCGACGCCGGTGTGCGGGTCGATCACTTGCCCTGCGGCACGATAGGCCCATTGCAGTGCGCGGGCAGTTTCAACCTGATCGGCGCGCGCGCTGGTGAACAGCGTCGACGCGCCCTGTGCCTGTGCGTTGGTGAGCGTCATCGCCTTGGTCGCCTCAAAGGCGTGCATCTGTGCGGCCATAGCGCCGCCATCGCGCCCGCCTGCGTCGAACAACAGGCGTTCAAAATTCGAGGAGACCTGAATGTCCATCGACGGAGTAATCGTCGCTGTGACCCCGCCCGCCGAATAATCGCCTGAGGACAGCGCACGGTGGAGGATGTCGTTGATGTTGGTGGCGACGATCAGCTTCTCGATCGGAAGGCCCATCTTCGCCGCGACATAGCCTGCGAACACATCACCGAAATTGCCGGTCGGCACAGAGTAAGCCACCGTCCGGTCAGGCGCGCCCAGTTGCAAGGCGCTGGCGAAGTAATAGACCACCTGCGCCATCAGCCGCGCCCAGTTGATCGAATTGACCGCGCCGAGGTTGAGCGTGGCCGTCACATCCCCATCGTTGAACATCCGCTTCACATGCGCCTGCGCGTCATCGAAGCTGCCATCAATCGCGAGGTTGTGGACGTTGGGGCTGAGCACCGTGGTCATTTGGCGGCGCTGCACATCGCTAACTCGCCCGCTGGGGTGGAGCATGAAGATCTCCACACGCTCCAGCCCGGCCACCGCCTGAATGGCCGCAGAGCCCGTGTCCCCGCTGGTCGCGCCGACAATGGTGAGGCGCTCACCCCGGCGTTCGAGGAAGGTTTCGAACAGGCGGCCAAGCAATTGCAACGCCACGTCCTTGAAGGCAAGCGTGGGGCCATGGAACAGCTCGAGCAGCCAGTGCTGCTGATCAAGCTGTACCAGCGGGGTCACCGCGGCGTGGCCGAAATCGCCATAGACCGTGTGGCACAGCGCCAGCAGTTCGTCCTCGGTCAGGCTCGGCGTGACAAACGGCGCCATGATCCGTGCGGCCAGATCGGGATAGGCGAGGCCGCGCATGTCGCGGATTTCGCTTTGGCTGAAGCGGGGCCATTCGGCAGGCACATAAAGGCCCCCGTCGCTGGCGAGGCCCGCGAGTGTCACCCCTTCGAAATCGAGCGCCGGTGCGCTGCCGCGTGTCGAGACGTATTGCATGGGGCAGCCGCCTAGCGCTGACGCCGCCGCAATGCCAGCACGTAGATGACGAGTGCGGTCAGAGCAAAGAAGAACCACTGCCCAGCATAGGCCAAGTGGTTGTTGGGCAGATCGCCCGGATCAGGTTTGGCGAGCGGCTCAAGCCCGGCCTGCGGCGTTTCGGCGACGAGCCGGATGGTGTCACCATAGCTCGCGATGCGTCCCGTCACCGGACCGCCGCTCCATTGCGGGGATTCGGGCGAGCGCGACCAGCCCATCGTGACGTCAGCCTCACCCCCGCCCGCATGGCTGCACCGCGCAATATGCACCCAGCCCGAGCGGCCAGTGGCAGACTTGCCGGAAATCGGATCAGTACCGCGCACGGCGAGACAATCGATCGTCGTGCGGCGGAACAGATCGCGCTCGTAATCGGCAGGATTGGGCCACGGCACCACGGTGTCGTCCTGCAAGGCCGCCTGATACTGCGCGATCAGCGCCTCTTTCTCGGTCTTGCGGCCAAGCTGCCAGATGCCGAGCCCGATCATCGTCAGGACAGCCGCAATCACGACGATGGTCGAGAATATCGGGATACGGCGGGTCATGGCTGCTGGCTCTCTTCGTATTGGTGGTAGACCCACATGGTCTTGTAGAACCTCAGGCCGAAGATCACGGCGCCGACCGTCACCGGCGCCCAGAACAGGAGCGAAGCCCAGATCGGCGGCCGCAGCCATTCGTCGACGCCCATCGCGGCGAGGATCAGCACCAGCGCCAGCAGCATCGTCACCACGCCGACAAACCTGCCGCCACGTTCAAGGCTGACGATGTCGAGCCCGCAGTGCGCGCAAGTCTCTGCCAGCCCGGCGGGCGCGGCGAACAGGGTCTTGGCGCCGCAACGGGGACACAAACCGGAAAGGGCAGCCGAGACTAACCCCGGCTGCCCCTTCTTTTCCGTCGGACCGGGGTCCGCGTTCATCAGTGGTATTCAGCGCCCCAGCCGCCCCACACATAGATGGCAACGAACAGGAACAGCCACACCACGTCAACGAAGTGCCAGTACCATGCCGCCGCTTCGAAGCCGAAGTGCTGGCGCGGCGTGAAATGGCCGAGGTAGGCGCGGTAGAGGCACACAGCGAGGAAGATCGTCCCGATCGCCACGTGGAAACCATGGAACCCGGTCGCCATGTAGAAGGCGCTCGAATAGGTGTTCCCGCCGAAGCCGAACGGCGCAGCGCTATATTCGTAGGCCTGGATCGAGCTGAACAGCACGCCAAGCGCAATGGTCGCCCACAGGCCCTGCTTCAGGCCCACGCGGTCGCCATGGATCAGCGAGTGGTGCGCCCAAGTGACCGTGGTGCCCGAACACAGCAGGATCAGCGTGTTGAGCAGCGGCAGCGCGAAGGGATCGAGCACTTCCATGCCTTCAGGGATGAAGGCGGCAATCGCGCCCGCTTCGCCAAACAGGCTGGTGGTCGCACCGGTCGTGTGGTCATAGGTCAGCGGGGTCGGGAACAGCGCGAAGTCGAAGAAGCTCCAGAACCAACCGACGAAGAACATCACTTCGGACGCGATGAACAGGATCATGCCATAGCGCATGTGCAGCTGCACCACAGGGGTGTGGTCACCGCGCTGGGCTTCGACAACGATGTTTTTGAACCACATGAAGAAAGTGGCGATCAGGCCGGCGAGCCCCGCCCACATCACGATGCTGGCGGACGAGCCGAACAGATCGGGGTGGAAGCTCAGCACCATGCCGCTGGTGAAGGTGAGCGCCGACAGCGAGCCGATCAGCGGCCAGATATCGGGTTCAAGAATGTGGTAATCGTGGTTTGCCTTGCCAGCCATTGGTCGTTCCCGTCCCTGGGTTGTGCTTGAAGGTTCAGTTTGTGCCGGTGGATGCCGGGTTTACCGGGTCCTCGGCGCGGTGAAAAGTGTAGCTGAGCGTGATCTGCTCGACGCCCTCCATGTTCGGATCATCCAGCATCGCCGGATCGACATAGTAGAGCACCGGCATGATCACTTCCTGCCCGGGCTGCAATGTCTGCTCAGTAAAGCAGAAGCACTGGATCTTGTTGAAATACTTGCCCGCCTGTTCCGGCGTGACGTTGAAGGTCGCCATGCCGGTCACCGGCGTGGAGCCGAGGTTACGGGCCACATAGGTGGCAATGTCCCGCTCACCGATGGTGATGGTGTCGGTCGGCGCGCTGGGGTGGAAGGTCCACGGCATGTCCGCCGGGACCGACGCGTCGAAGCGGATCGAAATCTTCTGCCCCGTGGCGAGCGTGGCGGCACGCGCGGCGTCACTGTCGGTCGCCTGCATGGTGGTCCCTCCGAAGCCTGTGACCTGACAGAACAGGCGGTAGAGGGGCACCGAGGCATAGCCCAGCCCCAACATCGCCAGCGCGCCCGCAAACGCCATCAGCCCAACCCGCAGATTGCGGCGAGCGGAATCGTCAGCAACGGGCGGCAGCGTCGCCATCAGCTCTGGCCTCCGATGCGCACGATGGTGATGGCGTAGAACAGCACCACGAAGAAGATCAACGTGCCCGCCACAACCCAGTTACGGGCCTTGCGGCGGCGCAGGAATTCACGTTCCTCTTCGGGCGTCATGCGATCCACCCCTGATAGGCGGCGACGCGGTCAGCGACGAGCGCGGCGAAGAGCACGAAGAGATAGACGATCGAATATTTGAACAGGGTCTTCTCAGGCGTCATGGCGTCAACCTCGGCCCGCATCCGAGTAAACACCGGCATGGCCAGCACCACGAACAGCACAGAAAGCACCACCGCGACCGAGCCGTAGATCCAGCTCGTCCCGCCAATCGCCCAAGGCGCAATCGCGATGGGGGCCAGCAGCAGCGTGTAAATCATGATCTGGCGGCGCGTCGGCTTTTCGCCCGCGACCACCGGCAGCATCGGAATGCCGACCTTGGCGTAGTCCGACTGCACAAACAGCGCCAGCGCCCAGAAGTGCGGCGGGGTCCAGAAGAAGATGATCGCGAACAGCAGGATCGGCATGGCGGTAATCTCGCCCGTCACCGCAACCCAGCCGATCAGCGGCGGAAACGCGCCCGCGCCGCCACCGATGACGATGTTCTGCGGGGTGCGCGGCTTGAGCCACATGGTGTAGATCACGGCGTAATAGATGATCGCGCCAAACAGCAGAGCCGCCGCCAGCCAGCCGATCGCCACGCCCATCAGGCCGACCGAGACCGCCGAGAGGAAAATCCCGAAATCGCGCGCATCCTCGCGTCGCATCCGCCCGCCGGGCAGCGGACGGTTCATCGTGCGCTTCATCCCTGCGTCAAGGTCGGCTTCCCACCACATATTGAGCACGGCTGAGCCGCCCGCGCCCATCGCAATTGCGAGGATCGCGGTAAAGCCAAGCACCGGATGGATCGAGCCCGGCGCAGCCAGCACGCCGCAGATCGCGGTGAAGATCACCAGCGTCATCACCCGCGGCTTGGTCAGCGCAAAGAAATCACGCCATTCCGTTGGCAGCGTTGCGGTGGTCTGAGGTGCGGTCGTAGCCATACTCTTGGGTTCCATCGGCAAGGAGCGCGGCCCTTGAAAAGCCGCGCCCCCTGCTTGTGCTCGTGTCCGGTCAGTGCGGCGCGGCTGTCACCAGCCCCGCCGCCTGGCCGCGATCAGGCCGTCACCGGACGGTGATCGTGGTAGTCATGCGCGTCGGTGATGACCGGCAGCGTTTCGAACTGGTGGTAGGGCGGCGGGCTCGGCAGGGTCCATTCGAGCGTCGTCGCACCTTCACCCCACGGGTTGGCAGCCGCCTTCTTGCCCGCCAGCAGCGCGTAAGCGATGTTGACGAAGAAGAACACCATCGAACCGGCCATGATGTAGTACCCGTAGGTGCTGACCTGGTGCCAGAAGGTGAAGGCTTCCGCGTAGTCCGGATAGCGGCGCGGCATCCCCTGCATCCCGAGGAAGTGCTGCGGGAAGAAGATCACGTTCACGCCGATGAAGAACGTCCAGAAGTGCAGGTGCGAGAGGAACTCGCTGTGCATCCGCCCGCTCATCTTCGGGAACCAGTAGTAGAAGCCGGCGAACATCGAGAACACGGCGCCCATCGACAGCACGTAGTGGAAGTGAGCGACCACGTAGTAGGTGTCGTGCAGGTTATCGTCGATCCCGCCATTGGCGAGCACCACGCCGGTCACGCCGCCCACGGTGAAGAGGAAGATGAAGCCCATCGACCAGACCATCGGCGACTTGAAGCTGAGGCTACCGCCCCACATCGTCGCGATCCAGCTGAAGATCTTCACGCCGGTCGGCACGGCGATCACCATGGTGGCCGCTGTGAAGTACATCTTCGTGTTCACGTCGAGACCCACGGTATACATGTGGTGCGCCCAGACGATGAAGCCGACGACACCGATCGCGACCATCGCGTAGGCCATGCCGAGGTAACCGAACACCGGCTTCTTCGAGAAGGTGGCGATGATCTGCGAGATCATGCCGAAGCCCGGCAGGATCATGATGTAAACTTCCGGGTGGCCGAAGAACCAGAACAGGTGCTGGTACAGCACCGGATCACCGCCGCCGGCCGGGTTGAAGAAGGTGGTGCCGAAGTTACGGTCGGTCAGCAGCATGGTGATGGCCGCAGCCAGAACCGGCAGCGCCAGCAGCAACAGGAAGGCGGTGACCAGCACCGACCACACGAACAGCGGCATCTTGTGCAGGGTCATCCCCGGCGCGCGCATGTTGAAGATGGTGGTGATGAAGTTGGTCGCACCCAGGATCGAGCCTGCGCCCGCAAGGTGGAGCGAGAAGATCGCGAAATCGACCGCAGGGCCAACTGAACCGCTGGTCGACAGCGGGGCATAGACCGTCCAGCCGGTGCCCGCGCCGGGGCCGGTGCCGCCGGGGACGAACAGCGAGAACAGCAGGCTGAAGAAGCCCGCCACCGTCAGCCAGAAGCTGACATTGTTCATGCGCGGGAAGGCCATGTCCGGCGCGCCGATCATCAGCGGCACGAACCAGTTGCCGAAGCCTCCGATCATCGCGGGCATGACCATGAAGAACACCATGATCAGGCCGTGCGCGGTGATGAACACGTTCCACATGTGGAGCGCGGTGTTCAGATCATTGGCGCCGCCCATGAACTGGGCCCACCATTGCAGGTATTGGATACCCGGCTCGGCGAGTTCGACGCGCATGATGCCCGAAATTGCGCCGCCCACGATCCCCGCGATGATCGCGAAGATCAGGTACATCGTGCCGATGTCCTTGTGGTTGGTCGACATGAACCACCGGGCAAAGAAGCCCGGCTTGTGGTCCGCGTGATCGTGAGCGTCATGCTCGTGATCGTGGTGGGCGTCGAAGCCTTCTGCGGTGGTTGCCATGGTCAGCTACTCTTCTGCTTCTATTTCTTGTTCAGTCTCAGCGAGCCGCAGCCGGAGCGGCGGCGGCAGCATCGGTAGCGGGCACAGCTGCCGGAGCAGCTTCAGGTGCGGCAGCCGGAGCAGCCACTTCTTCGCCCGGCATCGAGCCGCCCTGCGCCTTCACCCAAGCGGCGAATTCGGCCGGGGGAAGCGCTTCGATTGCGATCGGCATATAGGCGTGACGTGCGCCACACAGCTCGGAACACTGGCCGTAATACACGCCCGGTTCCTCGATGGTCAGCAGCTTTTCGTTGAGGCGTCCAGGAACGGCGTCCATCTTGAACCACAGCGACGGCACGGCAAAAGCGTGGATCACGTCGCTCGCGGTGGTCTGGATGCGCAGCGGCACGCCAGCAGGAACGACCATGCGGTTGTCGACGGCCAGCTGACCCGGCTCACCCCGGCGCACAGCCTCACCTTCATCGAGCATGTTCGAGATCACTTCGATCTCGCCGTGGTCGGGATAGGTGTAGCCCCAGTACCACTGATAACCGGTCGCCTTGATGGTGACAGCGTCGGCGGGCGGGGTTTCGTACTGGCGGGCCAGCAGCGTGATGGACGGCACAGCGATCACCACGAGGATGATCACCGGAACGATCGTCCAGATCACTTCGATCGCGGTGTTGTGCGTGGTGCGCGAGGCGACCGGGTTGCGGATGCGGTTGAACCGCACCACCACATACAGCAGCAGACCGAGCACCAGCAGGCTGATCGCGGTGATCACCGGCATCAGGATGCCGTCATGCATCCACTGGGCGTACTTGCCGTTTTCCGAATACTGATCCTGGAAGGTCATGCTCTGAAGCGCACCATCTTCGTAGGAGGTCGGCATCCCCTTGCCCTTGGTCGGAGCCATGGGAGTGTAAGCGCCCTCGCCCGCCGGAGCATTGGCCGCCTCGGTCGGGGTAAGATTGCCTGGAAGTGCTTCCGCGCCCGGCGCCATCTGCGCGCCTTCAACCTGACCGGCCTCAGCCGCCGTGACGGCAGGGGCTGCATCTTGCGCCAAAACACTCAACGGCGCGAACGTCGCAAGCCCGGCAGCAACGGCTGCCAGAATAGCCTTTTTCATACGGGTGTCCCTCTGACCCATCACTGTGTCCAAGTGGTTCTAATCTGATCCCATACTGCCCGCCGCTTGGCCCGCTTAGGCCCGCTGCAGGCAGCGTTTGGCTAGCCCTAGGGCCAGCTTCAATCCTGCCCTTAGCCCCGCTTGCCGAGGGCCTCAAGCGCTTCTAGGGAGAAAATTATGCAAGGCTCCATGTCGCCAACGCAAGTCGGCGCTTTCTTTCATGTTTTCTAGGGGGTTCCTCCGTGACGCAAGATGAAGTTCTGGCCGAATTCCGAGCCTCGGGCGCTCTGCTCGAAGGCCATTTCAAGCTGTCGTCCGGCCGGCATAGCGGACATTACCTCCAATGCGCCCGGGTGCTGATGAACCCCGCGCGCGCTGCCCGCCTGGCCGAGGCTGTTGTGGCGGGCATTCCTGCCGAAGTGCTTGATCAAGTTGACGTTGTCGTCTCGCCGGCGATGGGCGGGATCATCATCGGCCACGAAGTCGGCCGGGCGCTGGGCAAGGACGCGTTGTTCCTCGAACGGCCAGAAGGCGTGTTTCATCTGCGCCGCGGCTTTGCTTTGGCCAAAGGCGCAAAAGTGCTGATGGTTGAGGATGTGGTCACCACCGGCCTCTCCAGCCGCGAAGCCATCGCTGCCGTTGCGCGCGAGGGCGGCGACGTGATCGCCGAATGCGCCATCATCGACCGGTCTTGCGGGTCGGTCGATCTGGGCGTGCCTTTCTACCCGCTGCTCGCCATTGATTTCCCAACCTATGACGAAGACAGCATCCCCGAGGCTCTGGCGCGCGTAGAGGTAACCAAACCCGGCAGCCGGAAGGAATGATGCCATGAAGATGCTCCTTGGATACGCAGCCCTGATCCTTGGAGCGGCCTCAGCCGCAGCACAGCCTGTTGCTCCCTCCACAATTGACATTGCGAGCGTCACTGCGGCGCTCAATCCTGAAAGCGCGCCCGGCACGATCCTGATCGCGCGCGGCGACACAATCGTGTTCGAACGCACGGTTGGCACCATTGCTCCCGGTGGCGATGCAGCACACGAATTGGGGCAAGTGTGGCGCTGGGCCTCGGTCAGCAAGCAAGTCACCGCCACCATCGCGATGCAGGAGGTTGCCGCGGGCCGCCTCGATCTCGACGCGCCGATCATCCGCTATCTGCCCGACAGCAAGGCGCCTTATGCCAGCCGCATCACCTCACGGATGCTGATGCAGCACGTTTCGGGTCTGCCGCGAATGGAGGAAGGCCCCATCGGCCGGGACGATTGGTCGACCTTCTACTCGGTTGATCTCGATAGCCCCGCAACCGGGCGGACATGGTGCGAGGGGCCAACCACCCGCGAGCCGCTGTCGGAGTTCTTCTATGGTGACTGCGATTTCATCATGATGGCAGCCGTGATCGAAGCGACAAGCGGCAAGCCTTACGCCGCTCTGATTGACGAGCGTATCGCCGAGCCGCTCGGCCTCACCAGTGTCGGTATTTTTCCTCGCGCCGAGCCCACAGTGGCGGGCTTTGCCGAGGGCAAGCCTGAGTCGACGGCATTCCGGCTGGAGAACTTCGGCGGTGCGGGCGCGCTTTATGGCACCACTCGGGATCTGCTCGCTTTCGACCGGGCGCTGATGACGGGCAAGCTGATCCCCGATGCGCAGCGCGCGCAGATGTGGGACGGCAAACCCGAGTATGGCTTTGCGGCGCTCGGCCAATGGTCGTTTACCTCGCCCCTCAAGGACTGCGGCGATACGCCTGTTCGCATTGTCGAGCGGCGCGGCTTCATCGGCGGTGTGGTGTTGCGCAATATCATCCTGCCCGATCTCGATATGGTGATCATCATGACAGCGAACCGCGCCGAGGCTGAAGCTGCCTTTGGCGAAATCTGGCAGCAGGCCGGCATTACCCATGATGTAATCCGCGCCGCCGTCTGCACGACAGGAACACCGCTTTGAACCAGACCCTTCACCCTCGCCCTCTGCGCCTCGGCGTGAACATTGATCACGTCGCCACGATCAGGAACGCACGCGGCGGGGATCATCCCGATCCGGTGCGGGCTGCGGAGATTGTCGCGGCGGTTGGCGGTGACGGCATCACTGCCCACCTGCGCGAAGACCGCCGCCATATCCGTGACGAGGACCTGGCGCGTATCCAAGCGGCGACCAACCTGCCGCTCAACCTGGAAATGGCCGCGACCCGCGAAATGCTCGCCATCGCGCTGCGTCACAAGCCGCATGCCGCCTGCATCGTCCCTGAAAAGCGCGAGGAGCGCACGACCGAAGGCGGGCTAGACGCGGCAGGGATGCACAACACCCTCGCCCCGATTGCCGAGGAACTGCGGGCGGCGGGCATCCGCGTATCGCTGTTCATCGAGGCAGACGAACGCCAGCTCGACGCCGCACTGCGTCTCGGCGCGCCGGTGGTGGAGTTTCACACCGGCGAATATGCCCACGCCTTTCTGGATGGCGACCGCGAACGGGTGGAGCGCGAGCTCCGTCGCATCACCGATATGGCCGCCCTCGCCGCCAAAAACGGGATCGAACCGCACGCGGGACACGGCCTCACGTTCGAAAATGTCCAGCCGATTGCCGCCATCCCGCAAATTGCAGAACTCAACATCGGTCACTACCTGATCGGAGAGGCCGTCTTCGTCGGCCTCGAAAACGCGATCCGCCGGATGCGCGAACTGATGGATGACGTGCGCTGAGTAAGCCTGACCTGCCTCCCCTGACCGGCGAACAGAAGCGCTGGGCCTTTGCGGCAGCAACGCTGTTCCTGCTGGCGGTCGGCTTCCTGGGCTTTGCGCTCAATGCGCAGGTGATGGTGGTTTTCGCGGTTGGGTGGCTGGCGCTGATGATCTTCGGCTATGTCGGCGCGCTGAAGATGGCCAAAGGCGACTTTGCGCACCCGTTGTTCAAGAGCCAAGTGATGCTCCATGTCATCGCGCTGGCGCTGCTCGCCGCCGTAATCATGAGAGCGTTCAAATGAAGCTGGCCGCACCAAGAAGCCTAACCCCGGATCAAGTCCGGGGCGACGGTTTGGGGGAACCGTCGTGATCATCGGCATGGGCTCCGACCTCTGCAACATCGAACGGATCGCCAATTCGCTCGCGCGCTATGGCGAGCGGTTCGAGAACCGCGTATTCACCGAAACCGAAATCGCCAAGGCCCGCCGACGCCCCTTCACAATCGCGGGCACCTACGCCAAGCGTTTCGCTGCCAAGGAGGCGTTCAGCAAGGCTGTCGGCACCGGGTTCAAGCGCGGGGTGTTCATGAAAGACATCGGCGTGGTTAACGCGCCTTCGGGCGCGCCGACGCTTGCACTGACGGGCGGGGCGGCTTTGCGGCTTGAAGAAATCACGCCAAAGGGCCATGAGGCGCGCATTCACCTTACTCTCACTGACGATCACCCTTGGGCGCAGGCCTTTGTGATCATCGAAGCCATCCCCCTTTGACAGGCCGCCCCATGGCACCCCCCGTGACAACAATCGAAAGCCCGCACGTGACTGACAGCAGCGCTCCGGACAAGGTCAATTGGCTCGCCGAAATCCGCGGTCTCGGGCTCATGCTGCTCGCCGTGCTGGCGTTCCACAGTCTGGTCGCCAAGCCGTTCTACATCCCCTCGACCTCGATGATGCCGAGCCTGTGGGTGGGGGACCGGTTGGTGGTGAGCAAGTATCCCTACGGCTGGTCATGGGCTTCGGCGAGCTTTCACATCCTGCCGCGTGCCAGCTGGAGAGTGCTGCCATCGACCCCTGAATATGGCGACATCGTGATCCCGGTGCACCCGGATCAGGACGTCGACTATATCAAGCGCGTGGTCGCTTTGCCGGGCGATACCATCGAAGTGCGCGGCGGCCAGATCATCCTGAATGGCAAGGCGATCAAGCGCGAAGTGGTGCCGCCGGTGCGCCTCCCGTTCGAGCCTGAGCTGATGTGTCAGGATGGCACTGGTGAGCGCCCCTGCCTCCAGGCCTTCGAAGCCTTCCGCAAGACCGGTACCGACGGGCGCGAATATTTCGATCCGCCGACCTGGCGCGAAACCCTGCCCAATGGTGCGACCTATCTCACCATCGATTACCGTGATCAGGATCTCGACAATTACGGCCCGATCACTGTGCCTGAAGACAGTGTGTTCGTGATGGGCGACAACCGCGATCTTTCGGCTGACAGCCGCGCACTGGCAATCGCCGACGGGCTTGGCGGCCCGGTGCCAATGGCCAATATCGGCGGGCGCGCGGAGTTCATCACCTTCAGCCTCGACGGGTCGACCACCTGGAACCCGGCAAGCTGGTTCTCCAGCTTGCGCGGCGACCGGGCGTGGACCACCCTGCGTCCGCCGCTGGCCGAAGGTGCAGCGGCCAAGTGACCTGTGCGAACGTGAACTGAGGCAACAAGAATGGCCCGCAAGTTCCTCTATTTCGTCGCGTTCTGCATCGTTTTGGTGATCGCTGGGCGGATCGCCTACGAATTGTTTCAAGAAGAATTGGCCCAGATCGCACTGGTGCCCTCGGCTGAGTTTACGCCGATCCCACCGCTTCAGACCAATGCCTATGAAGATCCCACGCTGTGGTTCTCGCGACCCGGCATCGGCGTCAGTGACCCGGCACGCTGGCAGCCGGCGTGGGCCGGTGACAGCGAACCGGTGCCGGCGCTTACCAAAACCGCGAAGCCCTTCGCCGTCTTTTTCGTGCATCCCACCAGCTATCTCAACCGCACGCGCTGGAACGCCCCTCTTGAAAACGGCGGCGATCCCGAAGCCGAACGCATTGCCCGCGTCTATCTGCGCGGCATGGCGAGCCCGTTCAACGCCGCGACCGAAATCTGGGCACCGCGTTACCGGCAGGCCACCATGGGCGCGTTCCTGACCGATGCGCCGCAAGGCAAGCAGGCGATTGACGCTGCCTATGCTGACGTGCGCGAGGCTTACCGCTTTTTCCTCTCCAGCGTTGACCCGGCCACACCGATCGTGCTGGCAGGCCATTCACAAGGCGCGCTGCATTTGAAGCGGCTGCTCGCCGAAGAGGTCAAGGGATCGCCCGTGGCAAAGCGGCTGGTGGCGGCCTATCTGATCGGCTGGCCGGTTTCGATGACCCACGATCTGCCAGCCATTGGCTTTCCCGCCTGCGCCGCACCGGGCCAGACCGGGTGCATCATCAGCTGGTCAAGCTTTGCCGAACCGGCCGATCCGGCGCCGGTGCTGAACGCCTATGGCAGCACACCTGCGCTTGATGGCAAGGCGCCCGGCAGGGATCCGATGTTGTGCTCCAATCCCCTTTCTGGCCGGATCGGCGGCAAGGCCCCGGCCAGCGCCAATCTTGGCACGCTGGTGCCCGAAGATAGCATGGAAAAGGGCGAATTGCGCCCCGGCTTCGTCCCTGCCTCTTGCGATCCGCGCGGGCTGCTGCTCATCGGCTCGCCCCCTGAAATGGGCAGCTACGTCCTGCCAGGGAACAACTATCACGTCTATGACCTGCCGCTGTTCTGGGCCAACACCAAGGCTGATGTGATCGCCCGCGCGGATGCATGGAAAGCCCCTTGAGTTCAGGCGGGGCGCTGATCTTCGAGGACGCGCGCGGCTTTGCCGACGCTGTCGGAGAGAGCGGCGGCGTGCTGCTCGGGCTTGACCTCGGCACCAAGACTTTGGGCACCGCGACCTGCGATGCCGGATGGCGGTTCGCCACCAACGGCACCACCATCCAGCGCGGCAAGTGGGGGCGTGATCGCGAGACGCTCGTCGCCTTGATCACGGCGCGCGGCATCAAGGGGATCGTGCTCGGCCTCCCGCGCAACATGGACGGCTCCGAAGGCCCGCGCGCGCAGGCGTCGCGCGCCTATGCCCGCAATTGCGCCGAGGCTTTCGGCCTGCCGCTGCTGCTATGGGACGAACGCTGGTCGACCCAGGCCGCCGAAGCCGCGATGATCGGGCAGGACATGAGCCGCGCCAAACGCGCCGCTGCGATCGATGCTCATGCCGCAGCGGTGATCCTGCAAGGCGCGATCGACCGGCTGGCGGGGGGCGTGTTCTAACGCGATCCGTTCGCCTCGAGCGAAGTCGAGAGGCACTGTCCGGGTGTCTCGACTTCGCTCGACACGAACGGATGTGGTGCCGGTTCGGCGAAATTGTGCGTTGCCACCCCCGCTTCCCGGCCCCTATGCACCCCGCCATGACCACGCCCCCTGCCCGGTTCGACGCCCGCGAAGCTTCGCGCTGGTTCTTCCGCCACGGCCATACCGGCTGGCTCGGCCTCAAATTCGCCGATCAGGGCGACAATTGGGTCGAGCTGGAACTGCCCTGGCGTGAGGACTTGCTGGGCGATGCCAGCCGCCTCGTGCTTGCCTCAGGCCCAATCATCAGCCTGATGGACATGGCCAGCGGCATGGCGATCTGGCAGGCGAGCGGCAGCTTCAATCCGGTTGCGACGCTCGATCTCAGGGTCGATTATCAGCGCCCTGCGCGCGAACGGGCGAGCGTGCGCGGTAGGGTCGAATGCTATCGCCGGACGCGCTCGGCGGCGTTTGTGCGCGGGATTGCGCATGATGGCGATCCTGATGACCCGGTCGCTCATGTCGCGGGCGTGTTCATGACGATTGCGGCTGATCCGCGCGAAGCCAACCCGGCGCTGAAGGGCGGCGATCATGGCTGACGCACTGGAACTGCCCGCCTATGCCCGCTCATTGGGGATCGTGACGACGGGCGAGGCCGAGGGCGGAATGCCCGTCCTCTCAGTCGATTTCGGGCCGATGGTTGAAGGTCGCCCGCAGCATTTCCACGGCGGGGCAACCGCTGGGTTGCTGGAGGCGGCTGGCTATGCTGCGCTCGGTGCAGCGTTGCTGGCGGCAGGGCGTGATCCACAGCTGAAGCCGATCAACATCACCGTCCAATACCTCGCCGCGGGCAAATCCCAGGCTAGTTTCGCGGTCGGCCGCATCACACGGTTGGGGCGGCGCAATGCCAATGTCACCGTCGAGGCGTGGCAGGATGACCGGTCGCGCCCGATTGCGACGGCCGTGATGAATATCCTGATGGTCTAGAGCGGTGGCTGACCCGGCGAAGGCGACGCCGAGGGCTGCACCACCACCCCGCCCTCGTTCAACCGGACTTCCACCGGCACGCCGTCTTGCCGGATGATGACGCCGCCCTCCTCGATCCGCAGGCTGGTGCCGTCCTGACCCAAGGGGATTTCCTCGCCCTCCAGCACATCGAGCGGCTGCACCGGCCCTTCGGGATCGGGCGTGTCTGACGCTTGGGGCGACGGTGCCGCCTCAATCTTGAGAGCGCCGCGCATGAAGTCGCGCCAGATGCGCGCGGGCGTGCTGCCGCCGGTGACGCCGTTCAGCGGCGTATTGTCGTCATTGCCGACCCACACTCCGACAACGAGATCGCCCGCGTAGCCGACGAAGAGTGCGTCGCGGTAATCCTGCGTCGTGCCGGTCTTGCCGAAATTGGCGACAGGCAGCACAGCATTGCGACCGGTGCCGCGATTGATCGCGGCGCGTAGCATCCCTTCGAGATCTTCGTGGGTGCCCGAAGACATGGAATCCTTGGGCGTCGTCAGCCACTCCCACCACCCCTGCTCACCGCGCGCAAAGGCGTGGGGTTCGATCGGATAGTCGTTGGCCGCAATCCCGGCATAGGCCGCAGTAAGCTCCATCAGCGTCATGGATGACGTGCCGAGCGCAAGGCTGGGATCGCCTTCGGTCATGGGCGCGGTAATGCCGAGCTTGCGCGCGGTGCGGATCACCTTGTCGCTGCCGACGGCCTGAAACAGGCGCACGGCGGCGACGTTGCTCGATTGGGCGAAGGCGTTTTCGAGCGTGATCTGGTCAGAATACTGCTCGCGCGAATTCTTTGGCCGATAGCTGCCCTGAGTGATCGGCGTGTTGGGGATGGTATCATCCGGCTCCCACCCGGCTTCCAGCGCAGTCAGATAGACAATCGTCTTGAAGGTGGATCCGGGCTGGCGGCGGGCCTGCGTCACCCGGTTGAAGGGCGACTTGCCGTAATCGCGGCCCCCGACCATCGCCACGACTTCACCATTGCGCCGCATCGCCACCAGCGCGACCTGCGCCCCGCCCAAGGGCGCGCGCGCGACGATGCGATTGGCCAGCGTCTGCAGCCGGGAATCGAGCGTGGTGGTGAGCACCTGCTGCGAATAGCTCGCGTCCATCCCTTCGCGCGCCAGCGGCAGAGCCCAGTCGGCGAAGTAAGTGCCGGTCGGCAGGTTATCATCGCGCTTGCGCACATCGACGCGCGGATCGGGCAAAGCAGCGGCTTCGGCAGCGGTCAGATAGCCGACATCGACCATAGACTGGATCACCAGCTCCATCCGCTTTTTGGCCTTGTCGTAGTGCTTCGTCGGCGCATAGCGCGACGGCGCCTGCAACAGCCCCGCCAGCATCGCCGCCTGTTCGGGGCGGAGCTTTTCGGGCTGGCGGTAGAAATAGTGCAGGCTCGCCGCGCGCAGGCCATATTGGTTGTCGCCGAAATAGGCGTTGGAGAGGTAGCGTTCGAGGATCTCGTCCTTGGTCAGCCAGCTTTCCAGCCATACCGCGATCAGCGCCTCGCGGGCTTTGCGGGTGAGTGATTGTTCGGGGGTGAGGAAGGTGAACTTGGCGAGCTGCTGAGTGATCGTCGAGCCGCCGCCATAGCCCGTCCACGCCGCCCGGGCGATCCCGCGCGGGTCGATTCCCCAATGCGAATAAAACCGCCGGTCCTCGATTGCGAGGAAGGCCTGAGTGACATGCGGAGGCAGATCGGCGACCTTGACCGGCGCCTCCACCACCGCGCCCTGCCGCGCAATCGGCGTGCCGTCACTGGCGAGCAGAGTGACTTGCGGCGGAGCGATAGGCTCAAGGCTTTTGGACAGCGGCGCGGTGATGGTCAGCCAGCCGATCAGCAGCGCGAGCACCGCCAACGTCGCCATGACACTGCGTCCGGTCCACCACCATTTCGAGCGTGCGCGCCAGTAATCGCGCTGCCACCAGCGCAGGCGGCGCTTCTCCTCAACCACCAGCGCATCATCGATGCTGGCAAGCTTCGCGTCCCATTCATCGAATGCGGGCGTGGCAGAGGCGCGCGGGCGCGGTTCGTCGTCTTCATCGTCGTCCAACGGACGGGTCGATTCGTAAAGCGGGAAGAACCCCGCAGGCGTGCCATCCCCCTCGGGAGCGCCGGAGCGTGAGCCTTTCCAGAATCGGTCGAACAGCGCCATGGTAACCGCTGTGTTACCAGCCTAGGACACTGACCTGCAAGCGACTTGCTTACCGCTTCTTCGCTGCGCCTTCGGGCAGGTCTTCGCCAAACACGCGCTGGTAGTATTCGGCTACCAACGTGCGCTCCGCCTCGTCGCACTTGTTGAGGAAGCTGAGGCGGAAGGCAAAGCCCACCGACTTGAAGATGGTCGCATTCTGCGCCCAGGTGATGACCGTGCGCGGGCTCATCACGGTCGAGATATCGCCGTTGATAAAGCCCTGACGGGTTAGTTCGGCCACCTTAACCATATCGGCGATCAGCTTGTCATCGGTCGCCGGGGTCTTGGACTTGACGATCTGCTGTTCGACCTCGGGCGCGAGGTAGTTAAGCGCCACCACGATGTTCCAACGGTCCATCTGCGCCTGATTGATCGCCTGTGTGCCGTGATAGAGGCCGCTGGTATCGCCGAGGCCAACGGTGTTGGTCGTGGCGAACAAGCGGAACCACGGGTTCGGCGTAATCACGCGGTTCTGATCGAGCAGGGTCAGACGGCCATCGAATTCGAGGATGCGCTGGATCACGAACATCACGTCCGGACGGCCCGCGTCATATTCGTCAAAGGTCAACGCCACTGGGTGCTGGAGCGCCCAGGGAAGGATGCCCTCCTTGAACTCGGTGACCTGCAACCCGTCCTTCAACACGATCGCATCGCGGCCGATCAAGTCGATCCGGCTGATATGCGCATCAAGGTTCACGCGGATGCTCGGCCAGTTGAGGCGCGCGGCGACCTGTTCAATGTGCGTCGATTTGCCCGTGCCGTGATAGCCCTGCACCATCACGCGGCGGTTATGCGCAAAGCCTGCGAGGATCGCCAGAGTGGTGTCCGGATCGAACACATAGGCGCCGTCGGTGTCAGGCACATGCTCTTCGGCGCGGCTGAACGCGGGGACCTGCCAATCGACATCAATGCCGAACATCTCGCGGACGTCGACCGTGGTGTCGGGCTGATTGGGCATGGCGCTATCGCCGGTGACATTGTTCTTGGAGGGTGCAGTCATCGTGGGGTTCGGTTAGAACAGGCCTCGCCCGCCTGCAAGCAGTGGTTTGGCTGTGAAGGCTGGCAATTTGGCGAGTCCGTTTCCATCCGGCCCGCTGCGTGCCTATATCTCCCCAATGCCAGATCCCGTCGAATCGCTGCGCCTCAAACTGGTCTCTCAGGTGCGCGGCGTGTTTCACGATGCGAGCCAAGGCCAGACACCGACCCCGCCGTCAGATGAAGCGCTGTTTGAACGCGATACGCCGATCCGGCAGGTGCACGCCGACATCGTGGGCATGATGACCGGCGGGGTGCGCGCGCTGCTGCTCCAGATGCTGCACCCCCACGCGCTGCAAGGCGTGCTCGACCACTCCAACTTCCGCGAGGATATGCACGGGCGGCTGCGGCGCACCGCGCGCTTCATTGCGGTCACAACCTTCGGCCACCACGAGGAGGCGATGAAGGCGATCGACCGTGTCAACCGTATCCACGCCAAGGTCGGCGGGACGCTGCCTGACGGTTCGACTTATCAGGCGACCAATCCGCGCACGCTCGCCTGGGTCCATGTCACTGAAGCGCAGAGCTTCCTTGCCGGCTATCTGCGGCATGTACGGCCCAATATGCCAGGCGCCGAGCAGGACGAATATTACCGCCAGTTCGCGGTCATTGCCCGCGGGCTGGGCGCCGATCCGGTGCCAGAGACCCGCGCAGAGGCAGACGCGATCTTTCGCGAATTGCGCCATGATCTCAGCGCCTCACCCGCCGCGCGCGAGGTGGCGCAACTGGTGCTCAGCCAGCGGCCGCAAGGCACCCCGCAGGCGGTGCAGACCATGGTCACCGCCGACGCCGTGGCAATGCTGCCCGATTGGGCGAGACAAATGCTGCGGTTGCAACGACCGATGCTGACCGCCCTACCCGCGCGTGCGGCGACATGGGGCATGGGCCGGACGCTGCGTTGGGCGTTCCGGCAAAATTGATACGCACCCGTCCTTTCCCCCTGCTACAAGCGCGGCCGGGAGGAGATGCATCATGTACGTTCAGGGATTCGTGCTCGCCGTGCCGGAGGGCAACAAGGACGCTTACCGCGAGGTGGCCGAGAAGTTCTGGGACATCGTCAAGGATTACGGCTGCCTGTCGCAGATCGAATGCTGGGAGGCCGACATCAAGGACGGCACCACCACCGATTTCCGCATGGCCGTGAAGGCTGAGCCCGGCGAGAAGATCGTGTTCGCTTGGACCACCTGGCCCGACCGCGCCACGGTCGACGCCAGCCATGAAAAGCTGATGGCCGACCCGCGCATGGCCGAGCATTTCGGCAATCCCGACGGCAGCGACATGCCCTTCGATGGCAAGCGCATGATCTTCGGCGGGTTCGAACCCATCGTCTGGAAGGAGGCCTGAGCCATGGCCGAATTCACTTTCTACACTGTCGCCATGAGCCGCGGTCAGATATCGCGCTGGGCGCTGCACGAGGCGGGCGCGGATTACGAGCATGTGGTGTTCGACTGGGCCACTCGCCCGGAGTCCTTCAAGACCATCAACCCGATGAACAAGGTGCCGACCTTGGTGCACAATCACGGCGGCCACGATCACGTCATCACCGAGTGCGCCGCGATCAATCACTACCTCGCCGAGACCCACCCGGACAAAGGCTTGCTGCCAGACGCGCACGAAAAGGCGTCCTATTTCCGCTGGTTGTTTTTCGCAGCCGGGCCGCTGGAACAGGCAATCATCGCCCGCTCGCTCGGATGGGAAGTGCCTGAAGGCAAGCACGGACAAGCGGGCTTCGGCAGTCTTGAGCTGACTATCGACGCACTCGATGGGTGGCTCTCTGAGAACGACTTCATCGCAGGCGCGAGATTCACCATGGCCGACACTTATGTCGGTAGCCAGTTCGTGTGGGGCCTGCGCTTCGGTTCGATCCCTGAACGGCCCTCGTTCCGCGCCTATGTCGACCGGATCACCCAGCGCCCTGCCTATATCGCAGCCAACGCGATTGACGCAGCGATCATTAAGTCGGCACAGGAGGGTTAGGGCTATGGCTCGCCACATCGTCGCTGCCGCTTTCCTGTCACTCGACGGCGTGATGCAGGCCCCCGGTGGCCCGACCGAAGACCCGACCGGCGGGTTCGATCAGGGCGGCTGGGTGTTCAGCGTATGGGATGAAGGGGTCGAGGCAACGCTCGGCACGCTGTTTGCGGGCGATTACGATTTGCTGCTGGGGCGGCGAACCTATGGCATCTTCGCCGCCTACTGGCCCTATGCCGAGGGCGACAATGCCCCGATGCGCGACGCTTTCAATGCTGCGAACAAATATGTCCTGACGCGCGGTGACCTGCCACTCGAATGGGAGAACAGCCACCGGCTGTCCTCCGTGGAGGATGTCGCTGCGCTGAAGGCACGCGACGGGCCGAAGATGATCATTCAGGGATCGAGCACGCTCTACCCCGCTCTCCTCGCCGCCGGGTTGATCGACGAGCTGATCACCATGACCTATCCGGTGATCATCGGCACGGGCAAACGCATCTTTGGCGAAGGAACCCCGGTTGCAGCCCTGACGATGACCGATCACCGGGTGACGGCCAAGGGCACGGTGATCGCAACCTACGCGCCCGGCGGCGCGCTGCCGCCCTATCCGCCCGAAGCGCCGATCCCGATCATCAGCGAACGCGAATTGGCACGGCAAGCGCGGATCAAAGCGGGCAGCTGGTAACGCCTAAGCCAGCGCGGCGCTGCCCTTGAGCAGTTGATAGGCCTCGACCACCGCACCGAGCTTCGCCTCATGCTGCCGATCCCCGCCGTTCCGATCAGGGTGATACCGCCGCACCAATTCGGAATAGCGCCGCCGCAGCCGGGTGCGATCAATATCGCTGCCCAGCCCCATCACCTCAAGCGCGCGGGCTTCATCGGCAGAGAAGCGCACCTGCGCCGCAGCTTCCCGCGCGCGCCCTTCGGCCCGGCTGCGAATGCCGCGTGCACGGGCGGCGATGGCATCCAACGGGTCGGCATAATCGGCCCAGCGCGGCACGCCGTCCACGCCCGCATCGGGACGGAAGGCGCGGGTTTCGGTGCGCCACCCGGCAATGGGCGACTGCGCAGCGATGATTTCTTCGGCGCTCATGCCTTCGAACCAGTCATAGCCCGCGTTGAATTCGCGCACATGTTGAAGGCAGAACCACCGCCACTCGCCCGGCCCATCAAAGCCGTTGGGCCGGCGCCCAGGCGCGCGGAATTCGCCCGCATCGCGGCAGCCGGGCGCTTCGCATGGGCGTCCCTTGCTCTCGACGCGGCCGTGAAATCGTGGTGAAGGCATAGCCCTTGAGAATGGCGATTGGGCTCCCAAGTTCCAAGCCTGAATTGCCTTTATCTGCTTGCAAAAAAGGAAAGCCGTGATGACCGTCGCCGAGGAAATGCATGCGCTGTTGACCGAGGCCTTCGCGCCCGCACGGCTCGCGATCATCAATGATAGCGCCAAGCATTCGGGTCACATGGGTGACGATGGCTCGGGCGAATCGCACTTCACCATCGAGATCGACGCGGCCGCCTTTGCCGACATGAACCGTCTCGCCCGCCAGCGCGCGGTGATTGCGGTGCTCGGGGATATTGTCGGCCAGCGGGTCCATGCCGTGGCGATCAAGGCGGGCGTACCGGAGGCGTGACGCTGAACCCCGACCTGCGCTTGCGCCGCGCGGCGCGGCTGATCGTGCTCGACCCGGAAGGCCGCGCGCTGATGTTCCGCTATGACGTACCAGGACGCGATCCCTTCTGGGTCACGGCGGGCGGCGAATGCGAGCCGGACGAAAGCTTTGAAGATGCCGCGCGGCGCGAATTGCTGGAGGAAACTGGCTTTACCGCCGATCCGGGGCCGCAGATTGCCCGCATGACGCCGGAATTCATCACCGTCCAAGGCGAGCCGGTGCAAGCGGATGAGCGCTTCTTTCTGGTGCGCGTTGCCGAAGCGGTCATCGATACCAGCCGCCACACCGAAACCGAACAGGCGCTGATGACGCAGCATCGCTGGTTCACGCTCGACGAGTTGAGCGATTGGCCCGAGCCGGTGTTTCCGGTGAACCTGGCCGACATGATCAGGTCTCACATCGCAACCTGATTGCGCCCCGCCAACCCGCCCGCTACGCATTCCGTCAAACGGGAGAGAGCAATGGACTACGCAGGCAAGGTGGCTTGGATCACCGGGGCTTCTTCGGGCATCGGTGCGGCGCTCGCGCAGGACCTGGCCGCACGCGGCGCGCATGTGGTGCTGTCGGGTCGGGACGAAGCGCGGCTGGCCGAAGTGGCGGCAACCTGCGGCGAGACGTTGATCCTCGCTTTCGATGTTCGTGACGGAACGGCGCTGGCAGAGGCCACAGCCAAGGCCACCGCGTGGAAGGGCCATGTCGACATCGCGATTGCCAATGCCGGCATTTCCCAGCGCAGCCGCGCGCTCAAGACCTCGATGCAGGTCTATCGTGACATCATCGAGGTCGATCTCATCGCGCAGATCGCGTTCACGCAAGGGTTGATCGGGCACATGGCAGAGCGCGGATCGGGGGCGCTCGGGTTCATCTCGTCGATCGCGGGTAAGGTCGGGGTGCCGATGCGCACCGCTTACTCGGCTGCGAAATTCGGGCTGGCGGGCTATGCCGATGCGCTGCGGGCCGAGCTGTCGATCAACGGCGTCAGCGTCCACACCATCTACCCCGGATCGGTCGCCACCAACGTTTCGCGCAACGCGCTCACGGCGGAGGGGACCGTGCGCGGACGTTCGGATAAGGCGATCGACGAGGGTATCCCCGCCGATGTCGCCGCGCGCCAGATGCTCGACGCCATCGCAGCGGGCACACGCGAGATCATCGTCGCGGAAGGCATGGAACTCGCCATGGGCGAGCTGCGCCGTACGCCCGAGGCGCTGTTCGATCAGGTCGCCGGCATGGTCGCCAAGGGCTACATGGACAAGCTGGAGCAGCAGTGATGAGCTTCGATCTCAAGCGGGTGCAATTGCCCAACGGCATTAGCCTCAACATCGTTGATGAAGGCCCGGTTGATGCGCCGGTGCTGATCTTCCTCCACGGCTTTCCCGAAAGCCACCGCACCTGGCGACATCAGATCGCGCATTTTGCAGACAGGTTCCGCTGCATCGCACCCGACCAGCGCGGCTATCGCGGATCGTCCAAGCCTCAGGAAGTGGCCGCCTATACCCCCGACAAGCTGATCGGCGATGTGTTCCTGCTCGCCGATGCCTTGGGGATCGCCCATTTCACCATCGTCGGCCATGATTGGGGCGGCGCGATTGCCTGGGGCGTGGCACTGGGCGGGCAGCACGCGCGGGTGACACGCGCAATCATCGCCAATGCGCCGCACCCCGTGACCTTCCAGCGCCTGCTCTACACCCACCCCGGCCAACGTGAGGCGAGCCAGTATATCCGCGGCTTCCGCGATCCGGCAAACGATGCGCTGGTGAAGGAGCATGGCCTCACTGGCCTGCTGCTGAAAGAGGTCAAGTGGGACCGCCCTAGCGCGATGGAGCCGGAGGAACGCGACGCGCTTCTGCTCGACTGGCAGAACCGCGATGCCGCCTTCGGGATGCTCAACTACTACAGGGCGAGCCCGATCGACGTACCTCTGATGAACGCGCCGTTCGAAATCCCCGCAGGCTGGACCCCGCCTGCCCTGCCCAAGCTGACCATCCCGACATTGGTAATCTGGGGGCTGGACGACCTCGCCCTGCCGCCCGAAAACCTTGACGGGCTGGAGCACATCATCGACCCGCTCACCATCGTCCGGGTGCCCGGTTGCGGACATTTCGTCCCGTGGGAAGCGCCGGACGCGGTGAATGCGGCGATGGAGGCGTTTCTGGCGGGTTAGGCTTGGTTCGCGCCAAGCTGCCAAGAGGCCAAGAGGGCAGTTCCGCGCCGCAGGCCCTCTAATCCGAACCGAGTGCGCAGCGATGTGCGAGGCGGCTCCGCCGCAAGCGCTACATCTTGGCCTCTTAGCGGCTTGGCGCGAACCTGAATTGGCGCGAACCTAAAGCCACTCCACCCATGCGCCATGGGGGTGGGCGTGGGACAACAAATGCTCCTCACCTTGGTGGGCGTCTCCGTCCCACAGCCGCACCCGCAATTCGTGGCGGAAGGTGGCGGGGTCGGTCTCGAGCGCGATCCAGCCGAGCGGGGTGTCTGGCGTCGCCTCAGCACCCGCCGCTTCAAACGCGGCGGTGATCCGCGCTTGGGTGGCGGTGGGCATGTATTGCCACATGATCGAATGGAACATCACTCGCGCCGTGCCCTGCTCTCGTGGGCGCGCCAGCATTTCGGCGGCAAAGTCCCCTGCGTCGGCCGCGACCAGATCGGGCGGCTGATGACCCGCCAACGCAATCGCGGCATCGATCCGCGCCATGCGTTCCCCCGCATCAGGCCACACATAGGCTTTGAGCCGCAGCGCGGCGTCAGGATCGGCGAGCTGGATTGGGGCAATGTCACAGCCCTTCACCGATGCAATGCCGAACCCGGCCGGCGGTGCGGGCGGCGAAGCTCCGCGCCACGCCGGAATGATCCGCATTGGTGACCCCGAAGGCCCAACCTCGGTATCGCCTAGCCGGAAGAAATAGCGATCGATCATCGTGTTGACCCCGGCGCTTGCTCCCAGCTCGAACAGATCGAACCGCGGAGCCAGCACCCGCTGCGCCAGCCATAGCAGCCCAGCCATAATGCTGGCTGACCGGCCCGCTTCGTTGGTCTGCGGCGGGCCATCGAGCCACGGAACCAGCCGCGCATCGAACTTGTGCGTCAGATCGAGCACCAGTGCATCGACCGCTGTCTGATCGGTAATCGCTCCGGCGTAAACCTCAGCCAGCCGGTCATCCGCTCCGGTCAGCAACAGGTGGTGAAAGCCCCCGGCCAGCCGCAAGGGCATCGCATCTTTGAGCGTCAGACCCGGCCAATCGGCGATCCGCCGTCCCGTGGCCGTATCGCTCGCCCGCACGCCTGCCAGTGCCCGGATCACGCGGGCGGTGGCGGGCGCGCCATTTTCCTCGGCATGGCGGGCCTGCCAGTCGAGCGCCGTGGTAAAGTCTTCCAGCCCCATGATTCCCGGCTCGCTTGTCGCCATCACCATTGCCCTTTTGCCCGCTCGTCCTTAAGTGCGCGGCCAATCATGACCACCTATGGCACTCACGACAATCCCGGACAGCTGACCTTCGCTGTCCCCAAGGGGCGCATCCTGGATGAAGCGCTGCCAGTGATGGCGCGCGCCGGTGTGGAGCCAGACGCCGAGTTCCACGATCCCAAAAGCCGCGCGCTGGCCTTTGCCACAACGCGCAATGACATGCGGATGATCCGCGTACGCGCCTTCGACGTCGCGACCTTCGTCGCCCATGGCGCGGCGCAGATCGGGATCGTCGGCTCCGACGTGATCGAGGAATTTGACTACGCTGATCTTTATGCGCCGGTCGATCTCGGGATCGGACTGTGCCGCCTGTCGGTCGCCCGCCTTGCCTCGGACTTAGACGAGCCCGGCAGCGCCAGCCACCTGCGCGTCGCGACCAAGTATCCCAGCCTCACCCGCCGCCATTTCGAGGCTGCCGGGGTGCAGGCCGAATGCGTCAAGCTGAACGGCGCGATGGAGCTTGCTCCCTCGCTTGGCCTGGCGCGGCAGATTGTCGATCTCGTTTCGACCGGCAAGACGCTGAAGGAAAACGGGCTGGTCGAAACCGACGTAATCCTCGACATTTCGGCCCGGCTGATCGTCAACCGCACCGCGCTCAAGACCGACGCCCGCGTGGCCGCGCTGGTCGATGCTTTCCGGCGCGAGGCGCAGGACCGCACTGATAAGGCCGCCGCCGCATGACCCCGATCCTTTCCACTCTCCAGCCCGATTTCGCGCAAAAGTTCGACCGCATCGTCGATGCCCGCCGCGAATCCGATAGCGAAGTCGCAGGGCAAGTCGCCGATATTCTCCAGACGGTGAAGCTGCGCGGCGATGCGGCGCTGTCGGACTACACCCAACGCTTCGATGGCTACACGCTGGCGGATGATGGCGACTGGCTGATTACGCGCGAGCGGTGCGAGCAGGCCTATCGCGAACTCGCCCCCGATCTGCGCGACGCGCTAGAACTCGCAGCGGCCCGCATCCGTGCCTATCACGAGGCGCAGCTGCCCGCGGACCGCGACTATGTGGACGCGGCAGGGGTCAGGCTCGGTGCGATCTGGCGGCCGGTGGATGCGGCGGGGTTGTATGTTCCGGGGGGCCGTGCGGCCTATCCGTCCTCGCTGCTGATGAACGCCATTCCGGCGCGGGTCGCTGGGGTCGAGCGCTTGGTGGTGGTCACCCCGACGCCCAAGGGCCAGTCGAACCCGATGGTGCTCGCCGCAGCGCACATCGCGGGCGTGGACGAGATCTGGCGCGTTGGCGGCGCGCAGGCAGTGGGCGCGCTCGCCTACGGCACCAAGCGCATCCGCCCCGTCGACGTCATCACCGGCCCCGGCAATGCCTGGGTCGCTGAAGCCAAGCGCCAGCTTTACGGCGTGGTCGGCATCGACATGGTCGCCGGTCCTTCGGAAATCCTCGTTATTGCTGACGGCAAGAATGATCCTGACTGGATCGCCGCCGACCTGCTCAGCCAGGCCGAGCACGACCCGACCTCGCAGTCGATCCTGATCACCGACGATGCCGGTTTTGCGCGGCAGGTGGAGGACTGCATTGACTTGCAGATCGGCCAGCTCTCGACCGCCAAAACCGCGCGCGCGAGTTGGGATGCGCACGGTGTGATGATCGTGGTCAACGACCTTCTCGCGGAGGCTCCGGCGCTGGCCAACCGGCTGGCAGCGGAACACGTCGAGATCGCGGTCGACGATCCCGAGCCTTACCTCAAGGCGATCCGTCACGCGGGAAGCATCTTCCTTGGCCGCATGACGCCCGAAGCCGTCGGCGATTATGTCGCCGGGCCGAACCACGTGCTGCCCACCGGTCGCCGCGCCCGCTTTTCGAGCGGGCTGTCGGTGCTCGATTTCATGAAGCGCACCAGTTTTCTGGGGCTCGATGCGGCGTCATTTGCCGCAATTGGCCCCGCCGCCGCAACCCTCGCCCATGCCGAGGGGCTGCCTGCCCACGCCAAGTCCGTGGAACTGAGGATCACATGAACCATCCCGCCCGCTCAAAAGCCCGCTCGGCCGCGCGGCTCGCCGCCGTCCAGGCGCTGTATCAGCAGCACATGGAAGGCACCGCGCTGGTGCGGCTGCTCGATGAATTCCACCAGCACCGGCTGGGCCGCACCATCGACGATGATGACTTCGACGACGCTGAATATGCCGACGCCGAAGTGCCGTTCTTCGATGACGTGGTGCGCGGCGTGGACGCCCGTAAGGACGAGATTGACGCGCTGGTGGCAGGCAAGCTGGCCTCGGGCTGGAGCATCGCGCGGCTCGACAAGACCATGCTGCAAGTGCTGCGCGCCGGCACCTATGAACTGATCGCCCGCGTCGACGTGCCCGCCGCCGTCACGATCAACGAATATGTCGAGGTCGCCAAGGCGTTCTTCGACGATGGGCAGGCGAAGTTCGTCAATGGCATTCTGGATGCTGTGGCGAGGGATGCGCGCTGACCTGCAAATCTCTCCCCGTGCCCCCGGGATCGGGAGAGATTTGGCGTCAGATCAAAGCAATATTCTCCCCCACCCCGGACTTGATCCGGGGCCCCGCTCGATTCAGGGCGCCGCGGAGGAAGCGGGGCCCCGGGTCGAGCCCGGGGCGGGGAAAGTGTTGAAATGAACGAACCCGATTTCATCGCCGCCCTGCGCGCTCTGCCGCTCCACCCCGGCGCGCGCGGGCTGGCGGATGATTGCGCTGTGCTGACCATCGGCGGCGAGACCCTCGTCATTACCCATGACATGATGGCCGAGGGCACGCATTTCCGGCCTGATGCCGACATGGCCGATGTGGCGTGGAAGCTGGTTGCCGCGAACCTTTCGGACCTTGCCGCCAAGGGAGCGGAACCGATCGGCGTGCTGCTCGGGCATATGCTGGGCCGCGACGATGCGCGCTTTCTGGCAGGACTGCACGAAGCGCTCGCTGCCTTTGGCGCGCCGCTGCTCGGCGGGGATACGGTCGCGGCGCAAGGCGCGCGCAGTTTTGGCCTCACCGCCATCGGGCGGGCAACCCACCAGCCGGTCCCGTCGCGCTCTGGGGCGCGACCGGGCGATTCCATCTACCTCACTGGCCCGGTCGGGCGCGCGATGCTCGGCTTCGAGGGCGCGGCCGAACACCTCGCCGCCTTCAATCGCCCACAGCCGCGCCTCGCCGAAGGACAAGCGCTCGCCCCCCATGTCAGCGCGATGATGGATGTCTCGGACGGGCTGCTGCTCGATAGCTGGCGCATGGCGCAGGCGAGCGGCGTGACCTTCGTGCTCGAACCACACGCCATCTCGGTCGCTGATCCGGCCCGGCGCGACGCCTGCATTCGCTGGGGTGATGATTACGAGCTGCTGTTCACCGCCGCGCCCGCTACCCGCTTGCCAGTTACGGCGCACCGCATCGGCACCGTCATCGCATGCGCAGACGCACCGCTGATGCTGGGCGATGAGCCGCTCACTGACCCCGCGTCCCTCGGCTACCAGCACGGCTGACACCCCCTCCGCCTGCCAAAACTGCTGAAAGCGGCGCAAAACCGCGCTTCCGGTGGGCGGGAGGCTTGCCAGCACCCTGCGAGCGCCTATGACTGGCACCCCTGCGCCCGCGGGATCAAAACGAGGCGCACGCGCCCCGCAAGGGGAAGCAACATACGACGAGAGGGGATTGCTCGTGAATCTATTGCTCATTTCAATTGGGCTGGGGCTGCTTGCCATTGTGTATGGCTTCATCACCAGTCGGCAGGTGCTCGGCGCAGACGCCGGGAATGCCAAAATGCAGGAAATCGCTGCCGCCATTCAAGAAGGCGCGCAGGCTTACTTGAAGCGCCAGTACACCGCGATTGCGATTGTCGGCGTGATTGTCGCGGTGATCGTCGCCGTCACGCTGGGCGCGATCCCGGCGGTCGGCTTTGTCATCGGCGCAGTGCTTTCGGGCGTGGCGGGTTTCATCGGCATGAACGTGTCGGTGCGCTCCAACGTGCGCACCGCCGCTGCCGCGATGAAGGGGCTGCAAGAAGGCCTGACGCTGGCGTTCCGCGCCGGTGCGATCACCGGGATGCTGGTGGCCGGCCTCGCACTGCTCGCGATTGCGTGCTTCTTCTGGTACCTGACCGGCCCTGCGGGCCTTGCGGCTGATAGCCGTCCGGTGGTGATTGGGCTCACCGCGCTGGCGCTCGGCGCTTCGCTGGTGTCGATCTTCGCGCGCCTCGGCGGCGGGATCTTCACCAAGGCGGCTGACGTCGGCGCGGACCTTGTCGGCAAGGTCGAGGCTGGCATCCCCGAAGATGACCCGCGCAACCCCGCCGTGATTGCCGATAACGTCGGCGACAACGTGGGTGACTGCGCCGGGATGGCGGCCGACCTGTTCGAAACTTACGTCGTCACCGTCGGAGCCACCATGGTGCTGACTGCGTTGCTGCTGAGCGGGGCGGAGAACCTCTTCGCGCTGATGGTGCTGCCGCTGCTGATCGGCGGCGTGTGTATCGTCACCTCGATCATCGGCACCTATTTCGTGCGCCTTGGCGGCGGGACCAACATCATGGGCGCGATGTACAAGGGCTTCCTTGTCACCGCCGTCCTTTCGGTTCCCGCAATCTGGTTCGCGATCAGCGCCACGCTGGGCGACATGGAAGGTGCGATTGCAGGGCAGGCCTATAACGGCCGCACCCTGTTCTATTGCGGGTTCCTTGGCCTCGTCATCACGGGCCTCATCATCTGGATCACCGAGTATTACACCGGCACCAACTACCGGCCGGTGCGCTCGATCGCCAAGGCTTCGGAGACGGGCCACGGCACCAACGTGATCCAGGGCCTTGCGATCAGCATGGAATCGACCGCGCTGCCGACGCTGGTGATTTGCGGCGGCATCATCATTGCCTTCCAGCTCGCTGGGCTGATGGGGATCGCCTATGCGGCCACATCGATGCTGGCCTTGGCGGGGATGGTCGTGGCGCTCGACGCTTACGGTCCGGTCACCGACAATGCTGGCGGCATCGCTGAAATGGCGGGGCTGGACGAGAGCGTGCGCGAAAAGACCGATGCGCTCGACGCGGTGGGCAACACCACCAAGGCCGTGACCAAGGGCTATGCCATTGGTTCGGCGGGCCTTGCCGCACTGGTGCTGTTCGCCACCTACACCGCCGATCTGCGTGAGCTGTTCGAGGGTGTGACGGTCGATTTCAGCCTCGAAAACCCCTACGTCATCGTCGGGCTGCTGCTCGGCGCGTTGCTGCCGTACCTGTTCGGCGCGATGGGCATGACGGCAGTGGGCCGCGCGGCGGGCGAAGTGGTGAAAGACGTGCGCGACCAGTTCGCCAAGAACCCGGGCATCATGACCTATGAGGTCAAGCCAGACTACGCCCGCACCGTCGACCTCGTCACCAAGGCGGCGATCAAGGAGATGATCATCCCCTCGCTGCTGCCGGTGGCGGCTCCGATCGTGGTGTACTTCGTGATCACCGCTGTGGCGGGTCAGGCCAACGGCTTTGCCGCGCTGGGCGCACTGCTGCTCGGCGTGATCGTTGGCGGGCTGTTCGTCGCGATCTCGATGACCTCGGGCGGCGGCGCATGGGACAATGCCAAGAAGTACATCGAAGACGGCCATCACGGCGGCAAGGGCTCTGACGCTCACAAGGCGGCAGTGACCGGCGATACGGTCGGCGATCCTTACAAGGACACCGCTGGCCCGGCGGTCAACCCGATGATCAAGATCACCAACATCGTCGCCTTGCTGCTTCTCGCGGCGCTGGCGGCGGGCTGAACCTAATCCAGCCTAATCGTTGAACATCATAAACCCCGCCGGGAGCAATTCCGGCGGGGTTTAATTTTGCCCTTCGCCCTGTCCCCGCATCGGACAACCGCCCCTCGCGCTGAGGCTTTCTTAACGGCCCTGTGGCATGACCCTGCCACAGCGCCCGGATCGGCGCGGCAAGGCAGGGTTAACGGCGATGGACATGGCACGTGCGGACAGCTTTCGCACCAGCGAGACGAGCTTTGCGCCCGCCGCGCTTCCGCATGGCCGATTGCAACTGCTGACCACCGAAGAACTGGCCGATCCCGCCTTCCTCACCGCGTGGGAGCGCCTGGTCGCCCGCGCCGCCGAGCCCAATCCCTTCTTTGAACCGTGGTTCCTGCTCCCAGCCCTTCGTCAGTGGGGCGGAACTGACCGGGTCATCACCAAGGCATGGTTCCATGACGGGCGGCTCGCAGGCCTGCTGCCCGTGGTGCGTAGCGCCAAGTATTACAGCCACATCATCACCCATGCGACCGGGTGGCTCCATGACAATGCCTTCTGCGGCGTGCCGCTGATTGCTGCCGGGGCCGAGGAAGCCTTTTGGCGCGACATGCTCGCTCATTTCGACCGCCGGGCGCGGCGTGCGCTGTTCCTGCACCTGCCGATGATGCCCGCAGAAGGTCCCGCCAACGCCGCGCTGGAACGCGTGCTCGCCGCCTGGCCCCGCGCGCATTACACCGTCGCCGAGGAAAACCGCGCGCTGCTGACCGGCGAGACCTCTGCCGAAGCCTATCTCGAAGCCGCGATGAGCGCCAAGAAGCGCAAGGAATTGCGCCGCCAGCACAACCGCTTGGCCGAAGAAGGCACGCTCGTGTTCGAGCGGTTGGAAGACGACGCCGGGCTGGCGGAATGGACCGCCGAATTCCTCGCGCTGGAAGCGGCCGGATGGAAGGGCGAGGCCGGTTCGGCCCTCTCCAGCGCGCCGGACACGCGCACGCTGTTCGAACAATCGCTCGCAGGCGCTGCGACGGAGGGACGGCTGGAACGGCTCGCGCTCCGGCTGGATGGCCGGGCGATTGCGATGCTGGTGAACTTCGTCACCGCGCCGGGCGCCTACAGCTTCAAAACCGCCTTTGACGAGGATTACGCGCGCTTTTCGCCCGGGATGCTGTTGCAGCTCGAAAACCTCGCCTTGCTGGAACGGCCCGAGATCCAGTGGGCCGATAGCTGCGCGGTAGAAGGCCACCCGATGATCGAACGCCTGTGGCGCGACAAGCGCCGCATGATCAGCCGCAACATTGCCATTGGCGGGCCAATGCGACGCGGCCTGTTCCGCCTGCTGATGGCTTACGAAACCCGCCCCCGAAACGCCAAAGGGACAAGAACCTGATGAACGCTCCCGCCCACTTTGCCGACGCCTTGTCCGCACCTGTCTTCGCGCCGGCATCGCGCACGCGGTTTGCCGCGCATTATCCGGAACAGCCGCATATCCTCGCCCACAATCTCACCAGCCACCCGCTGCTGGAGATCGAAGCGCTGGCGCAATTGGCGGAGCGACTGCCGATCACTTCGGTTGAATACAACCGGGGCGATCTGCCGATTGGCGTCGATGGCAAGCCGGGATCGAACGGCATGACTATCGCCGAAACGATCCGCAAAGTGGCCGAGGCGGAAAGCTGGGCGGTGCTCAAGAATATCGAGCAGGTGCCGGCCTATCAGGACTTGCTGCTTGGCCTGCTGGAAGAAATCCGCCCCGAAATCGAAGCCGCGACCGGCGCGATGCTGACGCCGCAGGGCTTCATCTTCGTCTCCAGCCCCAATTCGGTCACGCCCTATCATTTCGATCCAGAACACAACATCCTGCTCCAGATCCGCGGCAGCAAGGTGATGACTCAGTTTCCAGCTGGCGACACCCGCTTCGTCCCGGACGAGGCGCATGAGACCTACCATTCGGGCGGCCCGCGCGAATTGAAGTGGGACGACAGTTTCTTGGCCCACGGCCGCGAATTCCCGCTCAGCCCCGGCGAGGCGCTGTTCGTGCCGGTGATGGCGCCGCATTTCGTGAAGAACGGCCCCGCCCCGTCGGTCTCACTCTCGATCACATGGCGGAGCGAATGGAGCTACCGCGAAAGCGATGCGCGCATCTTCAACGCGATCCTGCGCGAGCGCGGTTTCAAGCCTGCCGCGCCCGGTCGCTGGCCGCATCAGAACTATGCCAAGGCCTATGCCTTCCGCATCATGCGCAAGCTTGGCTTGACGGGTTCGTAAGCGCCTCGCATGGCCCTGCGCCATGAGTGAGACACCCACCCCTGAAGAACTGGTCGCCAGCCTGATCCGGCTGCTGACCGTCGAAAAACGCGCCGCCGACGTTTACGCCGGGCCGCCACAGGCTGATGGTATCGGCCGCGTGTTTGGCGGGCAGGTGCTCGCGCAGGCGCTTCAAGCGGCCCAAGCCAGCGTCATTGACGGTAAGCGCGCGCACTCGCTGCACGCCTATTTCCTGCGCGGCGGGCGCGAAGGCGTGCCGATCGAATACCGCATCGAGCGCGACTTCGACGGGCGCAGCTTCGCCAACCGCCGGGTGGTCGCCGCGCAGGAGAATGAAGACGGCATCGCGGTGCCGATCCTCAACCTCACCGCCAGCTTCCAGCAGCCGGAAGACGGCCTTGAGCACATCGATTCGCCGATGCCCGATGTGCCCTTCCCCGACGATCTGCGCTCCGACATGGAGCAGCGCCGGGAGATTGCCGAGGCATGGGCTGACCGTTTAAACGATCAGCAGCGCCGCATGATGCTGCGCGCGCGTCCGATCGAGATGCGCACCACCGATCGCCTGCACTGGATGAGCAGCGAACCGCGCGAGCCGCGCGCGCATTCGTGGTTCCGGGTCGCCGCCCCGATCACCGGTGCGGACGACACGCCCGAACTGCACCGCGCGATCATCACCTACGCCAGCGACTATACCCTGCTCGGCACCAGCGCGCTGCCGCATGGGCTCAGCTGGATGCGCAACGAGCTGGTCGGCGCGAGCCTTGATCACGCGCTCTGGTTCCACCGCGATGCGCGCGCCGACGAATGGCTGCTCTACGCCACCGACGCGCCATGGAGCGGCGGCGGTCGCGGGTTCAACCGCGGACGGATCTTCAATCTCGCAGGCGAGCTGGTGGCCAGCGTCGCGCAAGAGGGGATGATGCGGAAGAGGGTCACGAAGTAACGCGCACAAAGCGCTCATTCAACGCGCGCGGCGTTGGGCATCTTACTCAGAGCATTTTCATGCCTGTACTGCAGCCCCCGAGCAGCATGAAGAAGCCGATTGAGATTGCGAATCCACCACCGACCCCTCCTCTGTTCCAACCACGAGACATCAAACCGACCCCGAGCAGCACCAGGAACACGAGAAAGATTGCAGCGCCGACGGTCATAGCTCGACTACCTCCTGTTGATTTCCAACATCTTAGCATGGCAGGCCGCATTCTTCAAAAGAACAATACCTGCAAGCTTCAATGCGCCAGAAATATCGGCATCTGCGGCTCGCTCAGCATCCGCCGTGTGACCCCGCCCAGCAGCAGCTCGGCGAGGCGCGAGTGGCCATAGGCGCCCATCAACATCAGCGAGCAATCGCGCATCTGCGCCGCTGAAAACAGCGTGTCGGCGATGCTGGCCTCGCCGCGCGGAAGTTCGACGAGCTCGCATTCGATCCCGTGGCGGCTGAGGTACTTGGCCCCCTCCGTCGAAGGCAGATCAAAGCGTGTCTTGTCTGATTCCTCAATCACGCTCGCCAGCGTCACCTTGCACGAGCATGCGAGCAGCGGCACCGCCGCGCGCAGTGCATGAGCGCCTTCGGACGAACCGTTCCACGCCACCAGCATCGGCGCGCCGATATCGAAGCTCTTGGCACCCTCCGGCACCACCAGCACCGGCACCGGCGCCTTCATCACCACATCGCCCACCAAGGCCGAAGGCCCGCGCCCATCCGTGCCAGCCTCAGCCGGGCCGAGGATCACGATATCGGCCAGCGGCGAGGCTTCGAGCAAGCGGTGCGGGGCGATGCCATAGACAAAGCGCCAGTCCCACGGCACGCCTTCGTGCTCCAACTCCTTCTCGATCTGTGCGCGCAAATTCTCGGCGTTTTCCTTGATCACGGGCATCGCGGCCGCAATTGCCGAGCCGTAGAAATCGCCCGGCGCGAAGACCTCGTAACTGACCGCCTGAAGACAGGTGAGGTGCCCGTTGGTTGCCCGAGCAATATCGAGCGCCACTTGCAGCCGCGCGGTCATGGCGCGGTCATGGTCAATGTGCAGCAAAATCGATTTCATGGCGTGTCTCCCATTCATGATGCGGATAATCGCCCCGATCGTCGGAACTGGCTTTGACAGAGATCAATTTCTCGCCCGCGCCCCTGCGGTCTCCATAGCATCTTGCCTTCGCCAAGGCGCGCGCTCATTCTGCGGACAGGGAGAGACCATCATGCAGATCACGCGCCATCCGCCGGTGAAGACGTCGCTGGAGCCATCCAACCACCCCTACCTCACGGGGCCGTGGACGCCGCTGCACGAAGAGACGGACGTCGCCGAATTGCGAGTGATTGAAGGCGCGATCCCGGCGGACATTGACGGCATCTACCTGCGCAACACCGAGAATCAGGTGCACCAGCCGCTCGGCCGGCATCACCCGTTTGATGGCGATGCGATGATCCATCAGGTCAATATCTCCGGCGGCAAGGCGAGCTATCGCAACCGCTTCGTGCGCACTCATTGCTTCGAGGCGGAGCAGATCGCCGGGCGCAGCTTGTGGGGCGGGCTGATGGACCCGTGGGGTACCAGCGTACGACCCGGCTTTGGCGCGCATGGCGGGCTGAAGGATACCGGCTCGACCGACATCATCGTTCATGCCGGGACGGCCTATGCGACGCTGTATCAGTGCGGCGAGGCATGGATGCTCGACCCCGTCACGCTCGGCAGCAGGGGCAAGGCGCCGTGGGTGCCGCTCGACGGCATCTCGGCCCACCCGAAGGTCGATGAAGCGACCGGCGAGTTGATGTTCTTCAACTATTCCAAGCACGCCCCCTTCATGCATTACGGCGTGGTCGATCGCACCGGGCTGTTGGTGCATTACGTCCCTATCCCCCTGCCCGGCCCGCGCCTGCCGCATGACATGGCGATCACACCGAACTGGTCGATCCTCAACGATATGCCGCTCTATTGGGACGAGGAATTGCTCGGGCGGAACATTCACGCCGCGCGCATTCACGATGGCGTGCCGACCCGCTTTGCCCTGATCCCGCGCCATGGTCAGCCGCAAGACATCCGCTGGTTCGAAGCCGCACCGACCTATGTGTTGCACTGGACCAATGCGTGGGAGGAAGGCGACGAGGTCATCCTCGAAGGCTATCATCAAGCCAAGCCGATGCCCGATCCGCTGGAGGAAATGGGGCGCTACAGCCACATGATGGCTTACGTGGACGAACACTCGTTCCAGTCCCGCCTGCACCGCTGGCGCTTCAACCTGACAACCGGCGAAACGCGCGAGGAGCGGCTGACCGACCGCATCGTCGAATTCGGGATGATCAACCCGCGATACGCCATGCGCAAGAGCCGCTACGTCTGGTCCACCACCACCCGGCCCGGCTGGTTCCTGTTCAACGGCTATGTCCGGCACGATACTCAGACGGGCGAGGAGCAGGTCTTCCAGCTTCCCGAGGGTGTCTATGCCAGCGAAAGTCCGATGATCCCCAAAAAGCCCTCAAGTGGCGAAGCGGTAGGGCGCGAAGACTCAGGCTACCTCGTCACCTTCCTGATCGACGAAAACACCGGCACCTCCGAATGTGCGATCATGGACGCGAGCGACGTGACCAAAGGCCCCATCTGTCGCCTCGCTCTGCCGCACAAGATCTGTTCAGGCACCCACTCTGTGTGGGTTGAGCACGATCAACTGCGCGCCGACGCGGCGTTCCATGCGCAGCGTTTCGCGGCGGCATGACGTCACCGGTCGAGGTGACTTGAACGCTCGTCGCGCACGCGCTTGCGCCTGACCGCCCTCAAGCCTAGCGCCCCGGGATTGGACGATTGTTCCCGGGGACTTTTCATATGACATTTCGCCTTGCCCTTGCCGCTTCGACCGCGTTGTTCCTGACGGCTGCCCCGGCGCTTGCTCAGACAGCTGCTGCGCCTGCCCCTGCCACCGCTTCTGCCGAGCAGTCCGAACATGACAAGCTGTTCGCCCTGTTCGCGGATGCCGACGCGCGCGAACTGGCGCTCAATCCGCTCAGCCGCCTGTTCCGGGGTGAGGAAGAAAATGCCGGGCGGCTCGGCGATCTGCTGACCGATTCCAGCTTTCTGGCCAGCCGCACCGACATCAAGCTGAACCTTGCTCTGCTGGCCCAGATCGACCGGAGCAAGCTGTCAGAGACCGATCAGCTCGCCTATGATGTGTTTCAGTACACGCAGCAGCGCGCGCTCGACGGTGTCAGTGACGAGATGCGCGCGCTCACCGAAGTGCGCCCGCTCAACCACTTCTTCGGCCTGCACACCTTCTACCCGCAATTCGCCAGCGGCACCGGGGTCGCCCCGTTCAAGACGCTCGCGAATTACGAGGACAACCTCTCGCGCCACAATGACTATATCGACTTCATCGACCGTGCGATTGCCAAGTTCCGGGAAGGCATGGCGAGCGGCGTGCTGGAAACCAAGCTGACCGTCGGCATCATGGTTACACAGCTCGACACGCAGCTGAAGACTCCGGTGGCAGACTCGATGTTCATGGCCCCGGCCAAGACCTTCCCCGACACCATCGCCGAGGCGGACCGCACCCGCCTCGCCGCCGCCTACGAGGCCAAGACCGCAGAACTCTATGCCGCCAACACGCGGCTGCGCGATTTCCTGCGCGACGAATATCTCCCCGCCGCACGCGACAGCATCGGGCTTTCCCAGATGAAGGGCGGCGACAAGCTTTACGCCCGTCTGGTCGAGGATTCGACCACCCTGCCGATGGACCCCGAGACGATCCACCAGCTTGGCCTGTCGGAAGTCGCGCGGATCAAGGCGGATCTGGAAAAGCTCAAGAAGGAAGTAAAGTTCAAGGGCACGCTGACCCAGTTCTTCGACTATGTCCGCACCGACCCCAAGTTCCAGCCCAAGACGCGTGAAGCGCTGACGCAGTCCTATTACGACATCGGCAAGCAGGTCGATGCCAAGATCGGGGACTACTTCTCGCTGATCCCCAAGTCGCCGCTGGAAATCCGCCCCTATGATCCCTCGACCGAGGAGTTCGAGGCGGGTGGCTCGTACCAGTCCGGCTCGGCTGACGGGGAGCGTCCGGGCGTGTTCTACTTCAACGCCTATGACCTGCCGAGCCGCCTGACGCCGGGCAATGTCACGCTGTACCTCCACGAAGGCGCACCGGGCCACCACTTCCAGATCAGCCTGGCCCAGGAGAACGAGGCGCTGCCCGCCTTCATGCGGTATGGCGGCACCACAGCCTATGTCGAAGGCTGGGCGCTCTATGCCGAGACGCTGGGTTACGAGATGGGCTTCTACAAGGACCCGTGGAACCGGTACGGCACCTTGCAGGACGAACAGCTGCGCGCAATGCGGCTGGTGGTGGATACCGGCATCCACGCCAAGGGCTGGACCCGCGACCAGGCGATTGCCTTCATGATGGACAATTCGGGCATGACCCGCACCGAAGTGGTGGCCGAGGTTGACCGCTATATCGCGATCCCCTCGCAGGCGCTGGCTTACAAGATCGGGGCGCTGACAATCCAGAAACTGCGCAAGCGCGCCGAAACCACGCTGGGCAGTAAGTTCGACATCAAGGCTTTCCACGAGCAGGTTTTGAACACCGGCGGCCTGCCGCTGGCGGTGCTCGAAGCCAAGATCGACCGCTGGATCGCAGCCCAATCCAGTAACTGATCGAGCGCGCGAAAGCCCCTCGCGCCTCAACTCACCGCATCCTATCCCCGGTTGCCCGCTCCTGTGGCAGCCGGGGAATTGACGTTAACCTGCGAGCAAGGTGTGGCTGAACAACCACGCCTCGCGCACTTAATTCAACAAGGGCACCGCACGGGATCGCGGCCCGCACCTCAGGAGCAATACCACTGTGACCACCACAAAGCATAAGGCGCGCAACTTTGCGCTGATCGCCCTTTTGGGCGCTGTCTCTGCCACCGGCCTTGCCGCCCAGACGCAGGTTCCCGTCGAAGACCAGGGCGAGGTGCTGACCACCGTCTATGGTTCGTTGCCGCCGCTTGCCGAAATGACCGAAGGCCCGAAGGTCACCGGCATCATCTCGGCGCGCAAGGGTTCGCGCCTGCAAGTGACGGCTGACGATGGCACGACCACCATGATCACGCTCCACCCCGAAACCGAAATCCGCACCCGCGGCGGGTTCCTCGGCATCGGCAACAAGGCGTTCGACCAGAGCGCGCTGATCAACGGCCTGCCGGTGATCGTGAAGACCGGACAGTACGGCGAAGGTCTGGTTGCCAGCGAAGTCCGCTTCACCAGCGATGACCGCCAGATCGCGGCGATGATCCGCGGCGGCACCCAGCAGCAGTTCGGCGAACAGGGCGCTGCGATCCAGCAGAACGCCGCCGCCACCGAAGCGCTGCGCGGCCGCCTTGGCGATATCGACAAGTACAACCTCAAGAGCACCACCAACGTCTATTTCGACACCGGCAAGTCCATGCTGACGCCCGGTGCCAAGTCGGAACTCTGCGCCGCAGCGCAAACCGCAGGCGCCAACGAAAACTCGCTGATGCTGGTGCTGGGCTACACCGACTCGACCGGGTCGCAGGAAGTAAACCAGACACTGTCGGAAAAGCGCGCGGCGGCGGTGGTCAACCACCTCCAGCAGGTGTGCAAGTGGAAGCCTTACCGGATGCTCACCCCGACCGGCATGGCAACCTCCGACCCGGCCGCCGACAACACCACAGCCGCCGGGCGCGCGCAGAACCGCCGCGTGTCGGTCAATGTGCTGGTGAGCAAGGCGCTCGACGGGCAGTAAGCAATACGGCTGCGGCGGCGATGATGCGTCGCCGCAGCCCACTTACATGATCGGCAGAACTCCGCCGATCGCGGTGTTGGGTGACCCGCCTTCGGGGTGCGGCAGGCCCAGCGCCCCGTTCACCGCCCGGCGCAGCGGATTGGTGCAGTATGACGGCCCCTGCGCGTAATAGATCCGCCCTTCGAGCGTCCGTTTCTTCGCATCGGGATTGACGATCACCTGCCCGGCGTTGCCGGTATCCCCGCCATTGGCAATCGGATCGCAGCGGCGCAGGGTGATGCTGCCATCCGCCGCTCGGTCAATCGCGGTGCAGACGAACGGCTGGTAGAATTGCAGGATGCGGGTGTTGCGCTGGTAAGAGTCTCTTCCATCCGACAGCACATATTGTGGATCGCGGGGGAGCAAATCGAGCGCGCCCGGCGCCACGCTCACCCTTGCAGGTGGTTGCCCGAAATATCCCGCAACCTGCCGGACAATCCCCTGCTGAAAGCCGTGTCCCGCATACCATTGGTCAAAGGCGGCGGCGCTGGGAAATGTCACCTCTGACCGCCAGTTCACTGCATTGCGCCAGCAATCGCCGAGCCGCACGGTCTTGTCGCCTTGACGGTCAACCGCCACGCCTTCAGGCAAGCCGAAAGCCTCACTCACCAGCGCGGCTTCATCGTCGAAATAATCGCCCTGGCTATCGATGTTGAGGATCAGAACCGGCAGGCCAATGCAGGACAGGAACGCCAGCGTGGCAAGCACCTGCACCGGAAGCGTCTTCCACACCGCCGCCGGGGTCAGCCGGTGGGCCAGTATCAGCAGAGCGAGCACCGCGGCGGGCACCCCGAACATGGACAGCATGGCGAACGTGAAGCCGGTCATGTGGGCAGTGTAACAGGCGGCTGCCTAGAATTGGTAAACCGTCCCCCGCGCCCTCAGCTGCCGTAGAGGAACATGTTGACCGTCAGCCGTCCCTGCGCCGGATCGTCAGACAGGGCGGCGGGATCGGGGATGATGCCCGAATGCAGCTGCCGCCCGCGATACAGCGCCATCCGGTCAGGCCGCGCCTCGACCGCGCCGATCTGTTCGAAAGCATCGCTGTCGCCCAGCGGATAGCCGGGCGGCGGCGGGCCAAATTCGCGCTCGTCCTCCACCAGCGCCGCGGCATAGGCGGCCTCGCGCTCAGGCGTGATTGCTTCGAACCCGGTGCGGCGGTGACGGTAAAATGCGGTTCCGCCGCTCTCCGGGCCATCAAGATAATGCATGATCGCCACTCGTCCGGCATCCGAATGATCGTGATGCGGGATGCGCTGGCGGGGTGAGAGCCGCTCCGGCGGCATCGTCACCAGCGAGAACGCCGCGACCTCGCAACTGATATTGCGCTTCAGGCCGAACACCCGCCCCATGACCTGCATCATCAACTCGCGCCTGAGGCTGAGATAGGATGGATCGGCCAGCGCGCGCCTGCCGGGATAATCGACCCCGGCGGGATGATACTGAGCCGCCAGCCCCATCGCCCGCAGCCGCTCGGGCTGGCCGGTGAAGTTGTCGATGATCACCAGCGGCTCGCCCTCACGGCCGAGGCGTTCGACTGTGATGGAGGCATCGGGGAGGATCATGCCCTACCCCTAACCGCCCGCGTGATAGAAATCATAGACCTTGCGCGCCACCGTGGCGCTGACGCCGGGGGCACGCTGGAGGTCTTCCAGCGACGCCGCACGCACCTTGCTCGCCGTGCCGAAATGCAGCAGCAGCGCCCGCTTTCGCGCCGGGCCGATACCCGCGATTTCATCCAGCGGCGACGCGGTGATCGCCTTGGACCGCTTCGCCCGGTGCGCGCCGATGACATAGCGGTGCACCTCGTCGCGCAGGTTCTGCAAGTGGAACAGCAGCGGCGAATTGACCGGCAGCATCTTCTCGCGCCCATCGGGGAAGTGGAACACCTCTCGGCCATCGCGCCCGTGATGCGGCCCCTTGGCGACGCCGACGACGGCGATCTCGTCGGCAATGCCGATCTCCGTCAGCACACGCATCACGCTGGAGAGCTGCCCCTTCCCGCCATCGATCAGGATCAGATCGGGAAGCACGGTTTCGTGCCCGCCCTGCTTCGCCTCCGGGTTCTCCTCGCCTTCGGCAAAGTTGCGAAACCGCCGCGCCATAACCTCGCGCATCATCGCGAAGTCATCATTGGTCTGCGCTTCGCGGATGTTGAACTTGCGGTACTGGCCCTTCTCGAACCCATCCGGCCCGGCCACCACCATCGCGCCCACGGCCTTGGTGCCCTGGATATGGCTGTTGTCGTAGACCTCAATCCGCTGCGGCGCAGCGTCCAGTTCCAGAAACTCGGCCAATTCGCGGTTGAGCTTGGCCTTGGTACCGGTCTCAGCCAGCCTGCGCTCCAGCGCCTCGATTGCGTTGCGCTGCGCCTGTGCCATCAGCTTGCGCCGGTCGCCGCGTTCGGGAACGGAGATACGCACCTTGCGGCCCGCGACTTCGGACAAAGCCGCTTCCATCAACTCGGTTTCGGGCAGCTCACGGTCGACGAGGATCGTGGCCGGCGGCGGGACTTCCTCGTAGAATTGCAGCATCACATCGGCGAGCACCTGCGCCTCTTCCACCTCATTGGTGTGACGCGGGAACAGCGCGCGGTGACCCCAGTTCTGCCCGCCACGAATGAAGAAGGACTGGACGCTCATCTGCCCGTTCTTGGCCGCCAGCGCAAAGATGTCGGCATCGCCCAGCCCTTGCGCATTGATCGCCTGCGAGCCCTGAATGAAGGTCGCTGCGCGCAGCCGGTCCCGCAACATCGCCGCAGTCTCGAATTGCAGGTTCTCCGCCGCCTCGGCCATCTGGCGCTCAAGATCGGCCTGCACCGCGCCCGACTTGCCCGAGAGGAAGTCCTTAGCCTGCCGGACAAGCGCGTCATAATCCGTCTCGCTGACCCGCCCGACACACGGCGCTGAGCAGCGCTTGATCTGGTAGAGCAGGCAGGGCCGGTCGCGGTTGTTGAAGAAGCTGTCGGTGCAGGATCGCAGCAGGAACAGCTTTTGCAGCGCGTTGAGCGTGGTGTTGACGCTCCCCGCGCTCGCGAATGGCCCGTAGTAATTGCCCTTCGCCCGCCGCGCGCCGCGATGTTTTTGGATGCGCGGGAAGGTGTGATCGGCGCGCAGCAGAATGAAGGGGAAGCTCTTGTCATCGCGCAGCAGCACGTTGAACGGCGGGCGAAAGCGCTTGATCAGCTGCGCTTCGAGCAGCAGTGCCTCGGCTTCGGAATTGGTGGTGATGATTTCCATGCTGCGGGTCTGGCTGACCATCCGCTGCAAGCGGCCCGACAGCCTGGCGATCTGGGTGTAATTCGCCACCCGCGCCTTCAAGCTGCGCGCCTTGCCGACATACAGCACCTCGCCGCGTACATCGAGCATCCGGTAGACGCCGGGCGAAGGCTTCAGCACCTTCACCACCTCGCGGATCGCCTGCACGCCGCCTTCCAGATCGGGCTTGGCGCTCGACACGGTATAGGCGGCGCGCTCCTCGTTGAAGCGATCGCCGCCGCGCGGATCATGGGGGGTGCCTGCGGGGGTCTTTGACATCAGGTGCAGATAGGGACTGCGGGGGGCGATTGGCAATTCCCGCAAGCACGCCTATCCGCACCGGGATGGATCAGCATGACGTCATCATTCTCGGCGCGGGCGCCGCTGGGCTGTTTTGCGCAGGCCAGGCGGGGCAACGCGGGCTGCGTGTGGCGTTGCTGGAGAAGGCCGAGGCGCCGGGGAAGAAAATCCTGATCTCGGGCGGGGGGCGCTGCAACTTCACGAATCTGGGCGCGGGGCCGGGCAATTACCTCTCGGCCAATCCCCATTTCGCCAAGAGCGCGCTGGCGCGGTACACGCCTGCCGATTTCATTGCGCTGGTGGAACGCTACGGAATCGCGTGGCACGAGAAGACGCTGGGGCAGCTGTTCTGCGACGGTTCGGCCAAGCAGATCGTCGCAATGCTGTTAGAGGAATGTCCGCCTGATAAGGTCACCCTGACTTGCGAGGTCGATGTGGCGAGCGTTACGCGCGGTGAGGACGGCGTGTTCACGGTCACCGCCGCGGATGGCCGCACATGGCACGCGCCCGCGCTGGTGATCGCCACCGGAGGCCCCTCAATCCCCAAGATGGGCGCGAGCGACTTTGCCTACGGTCTGGCGCGGCAATTCGGGTTGAAGATCGTGGAGCCACGCCCTGCCCTCGTCCCGTTGACCTTGGGAGGTGAGGACGCGCTATTCCGCGAACTGTCTGGCGTCGCCGCGCCGGTCCGCGCTCGGGCTGGCAGCGGCAAAGGCAAGGCCGAGTTCGCCGAGGCGGCGCTGTTCACCCACAAGGGCCTCTCCGGCCCCGCGATCCTGCAAATCTCGTCCTATTGGCGGCACGGCGAGGAGGTCGGCATCACTTTCCTACCCGATGCCGCAAGCGACTGGCTGGTCGAAGCCAAACGCGACCGCCCCCGCACGCACCTACGCACCCTGCTGCGCGAACGGCTGCCCGCACGGTTGGCTGACGCATTGGCGGATCGGTTGGCGCTGGAGCGCGAGCTTGGCAATGTGTCGGACAAAGACCTGCGCACCGCTCAGACAAAGTTGGGCGATTGGCGCTTTGCCCCCAACGGTACCGAGGGCCTCGCCAAGGCCGAAGTTACCGCTGGCGGTATCGCTACGGCGGAACTCTCCAGCCGGACAATGGAAGCGTCCAAGGTTCCCGGTCTCTATGCCATTGGCGAGGCCGTGGACGTCACCGGGTGGCTCGGCGGCTACAACTTCCAATGGGCCTGGGCGAGCGGCTTTGCTTGCGCCGAAGCGCTCGCCGAGACCCGCGCGCTCCGGCATTGATCGTGCCGGGTCGCGCGTTTTCCTACTCCCGCCAGGCCTGATACGCCGGATCCGGCTCTTTCCCATTGTTGCCCACCGAAGCGCACTCCCCCCCCCCCGGGAGGGGCAAAGTGTCAACTTCGATTTTTCGCCACAAGCTTATGTTTGTAAAACACAATTTCCCGAAAATGGCGCTTGACACCCTGTCAACTTTGTCAACTTCGGGCGCTCGGTTCCGTGCTCGGGGAATCCATCACTAGAACAGCTTTCTAAGGTCGATACCCAGATACAGCCCCAGCGGGTCGATCACGAACGGCTGGTAGTTGATCGGCGTCTCACCGGCCGAATCGCGCACCTTGCGCTGTGCGTCGAACACGTTGTCGGCGACCAGACTGACGCGGAAGTCCTTGAGCAGTCCTTCGTTCTTGCCCGTCACTTCGCCCAAGTTGGCGAAGATGCGCAGATTGAAGGTGGCGATGTCGTCGAAGAATAGATCGCTGGTGCCGACACCCCCGTCGAGGCGGGTGGTGCCGGTGTAGATGCCCGACAGGCGGAAGCCGACGCCCTTGCCGAACAGGCCCGCTTCAAGGCGGCTCGAATGGCGGGGCTGGCCGAAGGCGCTTGTTGCCTGACCGTCCAGCTGGTCGAGCGGTTGCAGGCCGGGGGCGATCAGGATCTCATTGGCGAGCTCGATCGTGTGGGTCAGGTTGAAGAAATACCGCCAGCCTTGGAAGTTGCGCCCTCCCAGCGGGTTGAAGGCCGGTCCACCCGCAGGTGCACCACCAGCCGCCGGAGCCCCGCCCGGTGTCTCTGCAGGGGGAGCCGCCGCGCAGAAGCGCTGCTGGAACTGCGCCAGCGCCTCGGGCGGGATGGTGCCATCGGGCAGGCGCGACCGGTCGAGCGCCATCTTGATAAAGGCGGGGTCGACGCCCGGCAGCTCGGCCGAGACATCTTCGCCGCGGTCGATCTTGGCGACCAGCTCGGCAATCGCAGCCGTACCGTCCGGGCCGCAAGCGCGCTCCCGGAAAGCGGCGAGCTGCGGCGGGATACCAGCGGGGACCGTGCCAGCCGGAGCGCCCGGTGCACCGCCGCCCATCATGGCGGGATCGATGCTACAGATCCGCGTGCGGAACTGCGCCAAACGGGCCGGATCGACCTTGCCGTTCGCGCCGCGGATGCGCGCCAGCATCGGCGCGAGACGCGCCGGGTCAATGCCGGGGAACTCCGCCGAGATATCCGCGCCACTGTCGATCGCGGCCACCAGCTTTTCGAGGAAGGCTTGGCCATCGTCGGCGCACAGGCGCGCACGGAAGGCCATGAACTGCTCACGCTGTTCGGCCGTCGGCGCGCCGAAGCCGCCCGCTGGGGGAGCGCCCGCGCCTGCTTGTGGGGCCGGGCCTGTGGTTGGCGCAGCTGGCGCGGCCGCAGCAGGAGCACCACCGCCACCGCCACCGCCAAAGCGACCACCACCGCCGCCGCCGCGACCGCCTGCGCCTTCAGCCGGTGCGCCGATGCTGCCATTGGTCGAGAAGGTGAACTGGATCCGGTCTGCCCGCGTCTCGGCAAAGCTCACAGAGCGCCGGTCGACCCGCACCACGCGGCCATCCGCGTCGCGCGTCACCCGGCCGGGGAACGCCGCCTCGGCCTCGGCGGTGATCTGCGGGAAGCTGCTCACCACGTCATCCGAACGGTTCATGATGTAGTCGACCGTGAGCCGCGAATTCTCCCAGAACGGGAGTTCCCAATTGGCCGAGAACTTCCAGTCGCGCTGGGTCTCAGGCGGCAGGGTCGGATTGCCGCCGGTCAGTACCTCGGCCAGCACCGTCTCGCCGCGCACGAAATCGAACACGGGGACATTGAAATTGGTGACCTGCGGATCGCCCAGCGCCGAGAGCGAGGGCGCGACCTCGCGCAAGATATAGGTCGCCGACAGGTCGAGACCGTCAATTGGCTTCCACGTGATCCCGGCGTTCCAGTCCCCGAGAAGGCCGAAATCGCTGAGGTCCTCGAGACCGGCCTGAAGGTTCAGGGTGAAGTCGCCCAGCCCGTCGAGGAATTCCTCGCGCCCGCTGGTCAGCGGCACCACAAGATTGGCGCCCGTCGACAGGCGGCGGCGGGTCAGTTCGGCGCCCGTCAGCGAGCGCGTGTCGCTGCTTTCGATCCTGCGCCAGTCGAGGCCGAGGTCGAAGGTCGCCAGCACCTCGCCCGCAGGCAGCTCGGTGAGCGGGCCCTCGAGCGTCGCCTGGGTCTCGGTGGTAATCGTCCGGCGCAGCGCGACATCGAAGCCGTTGTCGGCGCTGGTCGGCAGCGGACCGGTGATCGCCAGCGTGCCTGCCGCCGCGGCATCGCGGAAGACCTGAAGCTGCGCAGTCCCCAGCCGCCGGTCGATCTCGGTCTCGGTCTCGCTGAAGGCGCCGTCGAAGGTGGTGGTGAGACGGAAGGCATTGATCGGCTGGTTGATCGATCCGGCGGCCGAGACCGTGTCGCTCGAGGAGCGCCGGGCGAGCGGAGTGTCCACGCCGAAAGTGCGCAGCGCGCTGGTCCCGGTGGGCGAGGTCAGCGTCACAGTGTTGAGCCCGTCCAGGCTGCGGCTCTCATCGCGTGCGTAATTGAGGTTGGCGCTGAGCGACGTCCCGCTCTCGACGATCGCCTTGGCCCACGAGACATTGGCCTCAAGCCCGAAGGTGTCGGCCAGCAGGCTGCGGAATTCGGCCTGACCTGGATCGCCTGCGACCAGCGACTGCGAGCCATCAGTCTGCGGCACATTGCGCTCCGCCTCGGTCAGAATCGAAGTGTCCTGAACCTCGATATTGGCGTTGATCCGCCCGCCATTGGCGATCTTGAGGATGCCGAGCTGCTGTTCGTTGCGAGCATAGCCGCCGCGCGACGGCATCTCGTATTCCAGATCGACCTGACGGTTGGAATAATTGTCCTTGAGGATGAGATTGATCACCCGGCGATCAGGCGGAAAGCCGAAACGCTGGGCGACTTCTTCGGGGAAGACCTCAACCCGGGCAAGGGCTTCCGGCGGGTAGTTGGCAAACTCCCGGAAGGAACCGATGCGGATGCCGTTGACAAGAATCACCGGCTGCCCGCCGCCGCCACGTCCGCGGGCGGAACCGGTGCGTGCGCTGATCTGAGCGATCAGGTCGGTGATGGAGGTGACGCCTTCCGCGGCAATCGCGGTCTCATCCAGCTGAAGCAGCGGAGCCTGATCGACAAACAGCTGTCCCCGCAGCCGTCCCGAACGCACAACGATTTCGCCGCCGTCCGTAGCGGTGTCGCTCGCGCTGTCGGGATCTTCCTGTTCAGGCAGAGCGGCCGGTTCGGGCTGCGGCTGTGCGGTCGCCGTTTCCGTGGCTGCCAGAGGCAGGGACAAGGTAAGGGCAAGAGCGCAGGTGCCAGCGCGCAAGCCTGCGCGGGAGAGCGGGGAGAGGTTCATGGAGTCCCTTTAATGACAATTCTTGTGACGGGGCGGCTTGTTACCGCTCCCTTGGGGGCAGACTGACTACGCAATCGAACGGCCCTAGGATGCGCGATACACCCTGAACCGAACCTGCAAATTCCCGAAGTTCGTGGGCCTAACGCACGAGCCTTCCCTTTTGGTTCCCGCATCGCTAAAGCGCAGCCCCACATCGACGGGCGTATTGTGCGCCGCAACGGACAAAAGGAATTACATGGCCAAGGAAGAACTCCTCGAAATGCGCGGGCGCGTGGTTGAGTTGCTGCCCAATGCGATGTTCCGGGTGGAGCTTGAAAACGGCCATGAAGTGCTCGGCCACACCGCAGGCAAGATGCGTAAGAATCGCATCCGCGTTCTGGTGGGCGACGAAGTGCTGTGCGAGCTGACGCCGTACGATCTGACCAAGGCGCGCATCACCTATCGCTTTATGCCGGGTCGCGGCGGCCCCGGCCCGCAATAATTGCGGGCGGCCCTGATGGGCACGCTTCACCTCACACTGGCTTCGGCATCGCCCCGGCGGCGCGAGTTGCTTGGGCGGCTCGGGCTAGTGCCTGACGCTGTCACCCCTGCCGATATCGACGAGACCCCGCTGAAGGGCGAACTCCCCCGCGCCTATGCCTTGCGCATGGGACGGGAAAAGGCGCTGGCCGTGGCTGCGCCGGGCTTTGTGCTGGCGGGCGATACGGTGGTGGCGGTGGGGCGGCGAATCCTGCCCAAGACCGAAACCGAAAGCGAAGCGCGCGCCTGCCTCGATCTGATGAGCGGGCGGCGGCATCAGGTGCTCACCAGTGTGGTGCTGCGCGCGCCCGATGGCTCGATCCGCGAACGATTGTCCGAGACCGTGGTGCATTTCAAGCGCCTCTCCGCCGAGGAAATCGCCGCCTACCTCCTCGGAGGTGAATGGCAGGGCAAGGCGGGCGGCTATGCCATCCAGGGCGCGGCTGAGGGCCTGATTGAATGGATCAGAGGCAGCCATTCTGGCGTGATGGGCCTGCCGCTCCATGAAACGCGCGCGCTGTTGAAAGCCGCCGGGTTTGCCATTGGCTAGGCCAGCATCGCCCGAGTGGCTGATCGAAGACGGCATCGGCGAGACCCGTGCCTTGCTGATCGCAGGCGAGCAGGTGCTGGCAGCGCGGATGATTTGGCCGGGTGAGTTGCGGGCCGGGCAGCCTGCGCGCGGCAAGCTTACCGCCAAACTCAAAGGTTCCCGCCGCGGTGTGGCGCTGCTTGAAAGCGGCGGGGAGGCGCTGGTCGATCATTTGCCACAGGCAGTGACCGAGGGTCAGATGCTCGATCTAATCATCACCCGCGCCCCTTTGGCCGAACGGGGCCGGTTGAAGCGCGCACAGGCTCGGGTGGCGGGAGCGGAAAACAGTGCCTTGCCCTCACCCCTCGCTGAAGGCCGCGCTGTCCGCCGCCTACCGACTGGCCTGTGGGAGGAAGTGTGGCACACGGCTTCATCGGCCAGCCTCGACTTTCCGAACGGCGAGGTGCTCGTCAGCGTCACCCCGGCCATGACCGTCATCGACATCGATGGCATCGGCTCGCCACGCGACGTGGCACTGGCGGCAGTGCCCGCGATTGCCCGCGCGCTGGCATGGTTCGAGATCGGCGGGAATATCGGGATCGACTTCCCCACGCTCCCCGCCAAGGCTGATCGCCGCGCAGTCGATGAGGCGCTTGAGGCGGCGCTGGCCGGCTGGCCGCATGAACGCACCGCGATGAACGGCTTTGGCTTCGTGCAACTGGTCGCGCGGCTCGAAGGCCCCTCGCTGCTCCACCGCTTTGCAACCGCGCGGCTAGGAGCAGCGGCGCGCATCGCACTGCGTCGCGCGGAACTGGCGGCAGATGACGGCACGGGCCGGATTCTGCAACTGACCGTGCACCCCGCGCTCAAGGCCAAGCTCAAGCCCGAATGGCTCGACGAACTTGCGCGCCGCACCGGGCGGCTGGTGGAGATTGCGGTCGATGCGGCTCTTGCCATCGAGGCCGCCAATGCCCAGCTTATTGTCCGATGACCTTCTCCGCCAGCAAGCCCTGCCCGATCTGCCGCAAGGCGAGGTCGGAGACTTTCCACCCCTTCTGCTCGCAGCGCTGCAAGGACCGTGATCTGGCGCGCTGGTTCTCCGATTCCTACGCCCTGCCCGGCGCGCCGGCCGACCCGGAAACGCTGGCGTCTGAAGACTGGCGCGAGCAGGACTGAAGGCAGCGCAATAATCCTGCGCGGCTTTCACAAAACCCACTTGCCAACCCCCGCCGCCTTCGCCATAGGGCCGCTCTCATTTGCTCGCCGGGGTAGCCACATGGCTTGATCCCGTCGCTCGCAGCGAATGCCCGGGTAGCTCAGGGGTAGAGCAGCGGATTGAAAATCCGCGTGTCGGTGGTTCAAATCCGCCCCCGGGCACCATTCGCTAAAGGCCTAAAGGCGAGCTGGGAGTGCCGACCTGATGTCCCGCCGCACCAAGATCTACGAAGGCAAGGCCAAGATCCTCTATGAGGGTCCCGAACCGGGCACGCTTATCCAGTATTTCAAGGATGACGCGACCGCCTTCAATGCCGAGAAAAAGGGCACGATCAACGGCAAGGGCGTGATCAACAATCGCATCAGCGAGCATGTGTTCACCCGCCTCGCCCATATCGGCATCCCTACCCATTTCATCCGCCGCCTCAACATGCGCGAGCAGTTGATCCGGCAGGTCGATATCATCCCCTTGGAAGTGGTGCTGCGCAATGTTGCGGCAGGGTCCATCAGCAAGCGCCTCGGCATCGAGGAGGGCGAGCCGCTGCCGCATACGCTGATCGAATATTACTACAAGGACGATGCCTTGGGTGACCCGCTGGTCGCCGAAGAGCACATCGCCTGCTTCAACTGGGCCTCGAACGAGGAGATGCATGACATTTCCTCGATGGCGATCCGGATCAATGATTTCCTGTGCGGAATGTTTGCTGCGATCGACATCCGTCTGGTGGACTTCAAGCTGGAGTTCGGACGGCTTTACGATGGCGATTACAGCCGCGTGATCCTCGCCGACGAAATCAGCCCCGATGGCTGCCGGTTGTGGGACATGGCGACGGGCGAAAAGCTCGACAAGGACCGCTTCCGCCGCGATCTGGGCGGTGAGGAAGAAGCCTACCGCGAAGTCGCGCGTCGGCTTGGCTTGCTTAATGGTGAGGACAATAGTCCGGGCGAAGTGTTCGACCTGTCCCACGCCCGCTCACGCCTCCGTGGACCGCCACCACTCAAGAAATAGGCTGACAGCCCGGATTGACGCGCTAGTCTCGATGCCCGTGTAAACGACCCGAGAGAGAGACGCCTGATATCCATGCGGAATTTCCCCCTTGCTGCCAGCCTTCTGCTGGCGCTCTCGCCGCTTGCCTTCACCACCGCGCTCGCTGCGCAAGATGCCCCCGCGGCTGAAGCGACCACTGAGGCACCCACACCTGTCTGGGCTTTCGAGGTCAGCGACGTCCCGGTCGATACCGGCTACACCTTCGGCCAGCTCCCCAACGGGATGCGCTACATCATCCGCCAGAACGCCACGCCCGCAGGCACCGCGCTGGTGCGTATGCGGATCGATTCCGGCGCGCTGGAGGAGACCGATACCGAGCGCGGCCTTTCGCACTATCTCGAACATATGGCCTTCAACGGATCGAAGGGCATCCCTGAAGGCGAGATGATCAAGCTACTCGAACGCGAAGGGCTTGCTTTCGGCGCTGACACCAATGCTTCGACCGGGTTCGATGCGATCACCTACCTCCTCAACCTGCCTCGCAATGACGAGGCTTTGCTGGGGACCGCGTTGATGCTGATGCGCGAAACGGCGAGCGAGCTGACCATTTCGCAGGACGCGGTGGAGCGCGAACGCGGGGTGATCCTGGCTGAACGGCGCGACCGCGCCGGATTCCAGCAGCGCAATTTCGAGGACAATGTCGCCTTCCTTGCCCCCGATGCGCGCTATGGCAATCGCATCCCGATTGGCACGATTGAGGTGCTGGAAGGCGCGACCGCAGACCAGATCCGCGCGCTCTACCAACGCACATACAGGCCATCGAACACCGTATTGGTGGTGGTGGGCGACTTTCCGGTCGAGGTGGTTGAGGCCGCAATCCGCACTCGCTTTGCCGATTGGGCCCCTGCCCCCGCCCCGACAGAGCCCGAGGCCGGGCCCATCGACGTGACCCGAAAGGGGATCACCGACATTCACCTCGATCCGGCCTTGAGCGAGAGCGTCACCATCAGCCGCCTCGCCCCGTGGCGCGATGAGCCGGACACGATCGCCAATCGCAAGGCAGCGTTCCTGCGCGGGGTCGGCTACGCCATCATCAATCGCCGGCTCGCGCGGTTGACGCGCAGCGCCGATGCGCCGTTCCGGGGCGCGAGCTTCAGCTCGGGCGATATCTTCGAAGAAGCCAGGATTACCAGCCTCAGCGTCAGCAGCGTTGATGGCGAGTGGAAGAAAGGCGTGCTCGCCGCCACCCGCGAGGTCAATCAGGCGCACACCTATGGCTTCACGCAGGCGGAGGTTGACGAACAGCTCGCCAATATCCGCACATCGCTGGAGAACGGGGTGAAGTCCGCCGAAACCCGGAGCAATGCCGTGTTCGCCGGCGCGGCTCTGGCGCTGGCCAGCGATGAGCGCGTGCCTACCACGCCCGAATGGCAGCTGGCCGAGTTCGAGCGGATTGCCGCAGAAATGACTCCGCAGGCGCTATGGCAAGCGGTGACAGCCGATGCCGCACCGCTGACCGAGCCGTTGATCCGCTTCCAAGGCCGCACTGCGCCCGAAGGCGGGGAAGAAGCGTTGCGCACAGCATTTGAGGAAGGGATGGCCCAGCCGACAACGGCACCGGTCGACAAAGGCCCGCTAGCCTTTGGTTACACTGACTTCGGGCCTGTCGGGACAGTAGTGTCCGATTCCGTCGAGCCGCGCCTCGGCCTGCGGCTTATCCGCTTCGCCAACGGGGTGCGGCTGACACTCAAAAAGACCGATGTACGCAAAGATCGCATCGCCTTTTCCTTCGCGCTCGACGGCGGCAATCTGATGAACACCAAGGAGGCGCCGCTGCGCACCTATCTCGCAGGATCGCTGGAGAGCGGCGGTTTGGGCAAGCACAGCCGGGACGAACTCACCACAATGCTGGCCGGTCGCAGCGTCGCGTTCGGATTGGGGCGCGGCGTCGATGCCTTTACAGCATCCGCCGTCACCACCCCGCGCGACCTGACACTCCAGATGCAGGTGATGGCCGCGCTGATAACCGATCCGGGATACCGCCCCGAGGCCGTCGAGCAGTTTCGCAAGGGCATCGAGAATTTCTACAAGACGCTCGATTCCACGCCGGGCCGCGCGCTTGCAGCAGCGCAGGGCGGCATCATCCACGATAACGACCCACGCTTCGCACTCCAGACCAAGGAGGCGTTCTTCGCGCTCGATTTCCAGCAGTTGCAAGGCGTGATCGGAGACCGTCTGGCATCCGGCGCGATCGAGATTGCACTGGTCGGCGATCTGGACGAGGCAGAGGCAATTACGGCGGTCGCCTCAACCTTGGGCGCGCTTCCCGCACGCGAAGCTGAATTCAATCCTCGCGACGAAGCGCGGGTGGTGACCTTCACGGCCGAGCGCGGTCAGCGGGTGCTGACCCACAAGGGGGAGCCCGATCAGGCATTGCTCCACTGGGTCTGGCCGACCACCGATGACAGTGATCTGGCCGAATCGATGCGTCTGAACCTTCTGGCGCGGATCGTGCGGCTCGAACTCACCGACCGTCTGCGCGAAAAGCTCGGTCAGGCCTATTCGCCCTCGGCCGCGTCCGACACCAGCGATGACTATCCCGGGTTCGGGACGTTCACGATCAGCACTTCAGTGGCGGTCGATCAGGTCGAACCCAGCCGGGACGCGCTGAAGCAGCTTGTCGCCGACCTCCGCCAGGCGCCGCTTGATACCGACATCCTTGAGCGCGCCCGCAAGCCGTATTTCGAGGCCTATAACAATTACCTGAAAGACCTGGGGGGCTGGCTGGCCTTGGCGTCAGACGCCCAGAGCGAGCCGGATGAGCTGGATGATTACTTCGACGCGCCGGGGGTCATGGGTGCCATCACGCCCGAAGACATCCACCAGATGGCGCTGAAATACCTCGTTCCTGATGGCGCGGTCGAGTTTGTGGTGGTGCCCGAAGCATCGACAGCGACGGAATGACAAAAAAGAGGGCTGACAGGTCACCGCCTGCCAGCCCCCTTTCTATGTGGCGAAGCCCCCGCGCGTGGCGGGGACGCAAGACCTATCAGTACTTCACGCCGAACATCACGCCGATGATGCGCGGATCGTTGACGAAGGCCGTGTTGTTGTTGAAGTCGACCACGCCAAGGACGTTGTCTTCATCGGTGATGTTGCGCGCGAAGGCGGCGACTTCCCACTGCCCGTCGTCACCCGAATAACCAACTTTGAGACCGCCTTCGATGCGGCTCTTGGCGTTGAATTCGCGGCTTTCGTAGAGCAAGAAGTTCGTGTCACCGAGGTAAACCCAATCGGTGAAGATGAAGAACTCACCCGAATTGCCCACCGGGATGCTGTAGCGCGCGGTGAAATCGCCGCTCCACTCAGGGGCATTGGGGAAAGGATTGTTGTTGATCAGCGCGCGGGTGCTTCCGCTGATGACGCGGGTCGGATCGGTGACAGTGCACTGCGCACAGATGCCGACGGCAAGGGTCGAATCCTTGATCGCGGTGTTGTTGTAAGCCACGCCAAGAGTGACAAGGAACTGCGGCGAGACTTGGAACGCGCCGTCGAATTCAAGCCCCCAGGCCTCGCCCTTGTTGGCGTTGATCAGCTGCACAAGGTTGCCCGCACCGCCGACAGCGGTGAACTGCGGGTCTTCAACTGTGTAGTAATAGGCCGCACCGTTAAGGCGCACGGTGCGATCCGCCAGCTCGCTCTTGAAGCCGACTTCATAGGAGGTGATGTTCTCCGACTGTGCGACAGAGGGCGGATTGAAGAAGGCGACATCGCGGCCCTGAATCGTCGGCCCGCGGAACGAGTTGGCGATCTTGGCATAGACGCTGGCATCATCGGACACGTCCCCGAAGATGCTGATATCCCAATCGAACTGATCGTCACCCACGCTGCGCGGCTGCGGGGCAGCGCCAGACCGGACGAAGAAATCCTTCTGGTCATCGGTGTAGCGCAGGCCGCCGGTGACGCGCAGCTTTTCGGTCAGCTGGTAGCCGACCTGCCCGAACAGTGCCCAAGCTTCGTTGGTGTGGTTGACCGTGACCGGGGGCGGGAAGGTGAAGCCCTGCGTGCTGACGTCGAAATCGCTTTCGAAGTAGAACCCGCCAACCTGCCAGCTGAGCGGACCTTCACCAGTCGAGGCGAGGCGCACTTCCTGCGTGGTCTGCTTCAGATCGATCGAATCCTGCGTGTCCGAGGGGAACGGGATCAGGCCGGGGCCGCCCCCGCCCGGCAGAAACACCGCACCGAACCCGCCGTCGATATCGCCCCGGCCCGAACCCTTGCTGGTCCAGTGGCTGGTGATCGAGGTCAGCGTGGCACCGTCGAATTCATAGGCCGCGGTCAGCGTGGCGCCGAACTGCTGATAATTCGCCTCGTTACCGCCGCCGCCATCATAGAACACGGTGTCACGGTCATAATTGCCGTTGAGGTTGTTGTTGCCCGGGCCGATGATATTGGCGCGGAAGAAGGTCGCGGAACCGGCCAGATCGCGGAAATTGACCGCGGCATTGATGCTCGTCCGGTCGTTCGGTGTGAACAGCAACTGGCCGCGCACCGCGAAATCGGCATAACCGCCCAGCACGCCGTCTTGATTGGTGAAGCCGTTGCTGATCCAGTCACCCCGCTTCTGCATCTGCCCTGCGACGCGGAAGGCCAGCACGTCCTTGACGATCGATCCGCCGACCGCACCATTGAGCGAGATCGTATCGAGGCTGCCGAACGACAGGCCGGCAACAACGCTGGTGTCGTGGCTCGGCTTGATCGAATCGATCTTGACGATGCCCGCCGGGGTGTTCCGGCCGAACAGCGTGCCCTGCGGCCCGCGCAGGACTTCGACCCGCTCGACATCGAAGATCGGGAAGCTCTTGAGGGTGACGTTTTCCATCACGACATCGTCAAGCAGCACCGAAACGGGCTGCGAGGCGGCAAGATCGAAATCGGTATTGCCGAGGCCGCGGATGTAGAAGCGCGGCGCCACGCGGCCGTTAGAGCTTTCGACGTTGAGGCCCGGCGCAGTGCCGGCCAGCGCGGTGATGTCACCCGTTCCGCTGAAGATCGCGCCGATGCGTTCCTGATCCAGAATGTCAGCGGACACCGGTACGTCCTGAAGGTTTTCCTCGCGGCGGTTGGCGGTGACGATGATGGTCGCCAGCTGGCCTTCGGTGGCCTCGGCGGTTTCGCTGTCCTGCGCGGCGGCAGGGACGGCAATGCTGAAGGCAGCGGCAGCAGCGAGCGCGGTCGAACCGGCCCAGACAGCACGATATGCGGAGTAACGGTGGGACATCGAACAACCCCCTTTTTGGTTTGATCGGATGGAGAGTGGGTGGTTGGCCCGTGACATTTTTGTCCGATTCGCGCGAGGCGAGTGACCGTCAATGTTGCGTCAAAACGACGCTCACGAGGCGTTCTTTGGCGAGTTGTTGCACCAAGGTTACAATCCTAGGCTATTGACTACCGGTTTATGACAGGAATTCGACTCTGCCTGCGGTGCACAAGCCCGATCAGCGCGATTGCGTGTGCGGGCCGGAACGCTATAGCGGCGCCAAGACAGCCCCCCATATTGGAGCATCAGCCATGCAAGTGCGCGTCCTCGTCCGATTGAAGCCCGGCGTGCTCGATCCACAAGGCCGCGCCGTCCACCACGCACTTGAAGGCCTCGGCTTTACCGGGGTCGAAGACGTGCGGATCGGCCGGTTGATTGAACTCGATGTGGCCGACGGCACCGATCGCGATACGATCAAGGCGATGTGCGAAAAGCTGCTCGCCAACACCGTGATTGAGAGCTTCACGATCGAAACCGCAGGAGCGCAAGGCTGATGGCGTTCCGGGCGGCGGTCATCACCTTCCCCGGCTCCAACTGCGACCGGGACATGGCCAGCGCACTCGAAGCGGTGTCGGGCCAGCCCGCGCTGCGGGTATGGCATGCCGATGCCGATCTGCCGGACCGGCTCGATCTGATCGCGCTACCAGGCGGCTTTTCCTATGGCGATTATCTGCGGTCAGGCGCGATGGCGGCGACCAGCCCGATCATGCGCGCAGTGATTGCGGCGGCGGAGCGCGGCGTGCCGGTGCTCGGGGTGTGCAACGGCTTCCAGGTGCTCACCGAAGCCGGCCTGCTGCCGGGCGCGCTGCTGCGCAATGCCGGCCAGCGGTTCGTCTGCCGCACCGTGACATTAACGGTAGAGAACACCGCCTCGCCCTTCACTGCGGGCTATACCGCGGGTGAGACGATCCGCGTGCCGGTCGCCCATCATGATGGCAATTACTTCGCCGACGCTGAAACGCTCGATCAGTTGGAGAGCGAAGGCCGCGTCGCCTTCCGTTATGTCGAGGCTGTCAACGGATCGGCGCGCGATATTGCCGGGGTGCTCAGCGCCAATGGCCGCGTGCTCGGCATGATGCCGCACCCCGAACGCGCGATCGAACCCGCAGCAGTGGCGGCACTGGGAGGGGCTGACGGGCGGCGCCTGTTCGAGAACATTCTGGCAAACTTCGCCACCGCGTAATGCCGTGCCTCAGGCGCGGCGCTCGCTGATTTGGCGGAACAGTCCGCGCGCATCATCCGCGGTCATCGGTCGGCCGAAATAGAAGCCCTGGATCTTGTCGCAGCCCAGATTGCGGATGAGTTCGGCCTCTTCGACCGTTTCTACGCCTTCCGCAGTCGTGGTCATTTTGAGGCTCTGGGCCATCGCTACCACCGCATTGATGATCGCGAGGCTTTCCGCACTGCCCTGCGCTGCGCCCTGCACGAAGGTGCGATCGACCTTGATGGTCGAGAAGCGCAGCTTACGCAGATAGCCCAGCGAGGAATAGCCGGTCCCGAAATCGTCCAGCGCGACCGAACAACCCAGCGCCATCACCTGTTCGAGCGCGTTGCGAGCCACGCTGGCATCGCGCAGGAAGATGCTTTCAGTCACCTCGATCTCGAGCCGCTCGGGGCGGAGACCGGTCACCGCAAGCGCCTGCACCACTTCCTCATGGAAGCCGGGCTCAAGCAGCTGTTCGGGCGAGACGTTGACATTGACCTTGATGTCTTCGGGCCAATTGCGCGCTTCGTGGCAGGCCTGCCGCATCACCCACTGCCCGATGGGCACGATCAGGCGGGTGTCTTCGGCGAGCGGAATGAACTTGCCCGGGCTGACAAAGCCATGCTCGGCACTGTTCCACCGCACCAGCGCTTCGAAGCCGACCACCTTTTCGCTGCGGGCGTCGACCACAGGCTGATAATGCAGGATCATCTCGTCGCGGCCCAATGCCTTGCGCAGCGACGCTTCGAGCGAGCGGCGTTCCTCAGCCGAGGCGTGGAGTTCTTGCTCGAACCGGCAATGTTCGCCCCCGCCCATGTCCTTCGCGCGGTAGAGCGCAAGGTCGGCATTGCGCATCATTTCCTCGACGCTGTTGCCATCGCGCGGCCCCTCAGCGGAACCGACGCTGGCGCCGACATAGAGCGTATGGTGGTCGACCTGATAGGGTTCCGACAGGCGATCGATCACCTGGCGGGCAAGATTGCGAATCACACCCGGCGTGCTTGCATCGCGGATCACGATGGCAAATTCGTCCCCGCCCAATCGCCCGCACATCTGGTTCTCGCCCATCAAGGCTTGCAAGCGGGCCGAGACCTGGCCCAGCAGTTTGTCACCGGTCATGTGGCCAAGCGAATCATTGATCGCCTTGAACCGGTCGAGATCGACCATCAGCAGCGCGCAGCGGGTGCGCCACTGCACCGAGTAACGCAGTGCCTCGCCCAGCGCTTCGGTCAGGTGCAGGCGATTGGGCAGCTGAGTCAGCGTGTCGTAACGCGCCAGATAGGCGATTTTCTCGGAGGACTTGCGCTGTTCGGTCACGTCCGATCCGACCCCGCGGAAGCCGGTGAAGCGCCCCTGCTCATCGCGCATCGGCGTGCCGGACAGCTCCCACCAGCGCTCTTCGCCGAGGATCAACACCTGCACCAGCATGTTCGAGAAATTCTCGCGGTTCTTCAGCCGCTCGGCCAGATCGTGGAGGCTTGCGGGAAATTGCCCGCTTTCCCAGTTGCGGCCTGAGATCATCTCAAGCAGCGGCTTGCCTTCGACATCAGGCTGCGAGCGGCCCAGCGCGAAAGCGAAGCGCGGCGAGACCGACCGAAGCCGCCTTGCAGGATCGACTTCCCACAGCCAGTCCGCCTCGTTCTCCTCGAACTCACGCAGCAGCAGGGAGACCACGGCCTCCTTTTCGATGACGGCCGCTTCGGCCAGCCGCGCCTTGACGAACGTCGAACGGATCTGAACCGTCGCGACGAGGCTCGCAATCGTGAACAAGATCGCCCCGCAGACCGCCTGCCACTCACCCTGCAAAGCGAGTGAAACAATCGCTCCGAACCCGAGAATGGCGATGTAAATCAGAACGCTGACTGGCGAAGTCGAAAAAACGAAGGTCGAAGAGACCATCATCACCATCACGACCATCAGCATGGCGGTCGCTTGTGCCCCATCGGCCAGCAGCGGAAAGGCGAGTAGCGCGGCCACCCAGCAGAAGGCTGAGGCAATGGCATTGAAGTTCTGCGTGCGTGCGATGGCTGCGGGACCAGCGCGGTATGTCGGATCGACCAGCAGCAGATCGGTCTGGCGCGACCGGTAGAGGATGAAGGCGAGCAGCGCGGCCCAAGGGGTGACAATCAACAATCCGATCAGCGGTGCGAAGATCGAGGCAACGAACGCCCCCACCAGCGCATTGGCCAGCATCCGGTTACGACTCGCCTGCGCCAACTCGGCATATTCGTCGCCCCGCAGGCGCGTGGGGTCGAACGCCGGATTGCTCGACAGTCCGAGAACATCGGACATCGGCAATTCGACCGCTGGAGGCGGCGATAAGGAGGCGGATTGCTTGGCCACTGATGGCAGGCTTAACGGCCAATGGTTAGATTGCGGTAAAGGAGCGCGAGCCGCCGCCTGACAATAGTTAACCCGCCGCTCGCACCAGAGCCCTTGCGGAGGGCTATTCGACCGTCACCGATTTAGCGAGGTTGCGGGGCTGATCGACATCCGTGCCTTTGACCACAGCGACATGGTAGGCGAGCAGCTGCACCGGAACGGCATAGACCATCGGTACAATCAGTGGGTGCACCACCGGCATCTCGATCGTGGCGATGCAACCGTCGCCCGCCTCGGCAATGCCCTTGGCGTCGGAAATCAGCACCACCTGCCCGCCGCGCGCGCGCACCTCTTCCATGTTGGAGACGGTCTTTTCGAACAGGGGGCCCGAAGGCGCGATCACGACCACCGGCACCGCATCGTCGATCAGCGCGATCGGCCCGTGCTTCATTTCGCCTGCCGCATAGCCTTCAGCATGGATGTAGCTGATTTCCTTGAGCTTCAGCGCACCTTCCAACGCCAGCGGATAATCCTGACCGCGCCCCAAATAGAGCACATCGCGCGCCGGCGCGATCAGGTGCGCCATTGCGGCGATATCGTCATCATGATCGAGCGCCGCATTGAGCGCGGCAGGCGCTTCCAGCAGGTGGCGCACGATGTCGGATTCCTGATCACGGCTGAGACGGCCCTTCTTCACCGCCATATGCGCCGCCAGCGCGGCAAGTACGGCCAGTTGGCAGGTGAAGGCCTTGGTCGAGGCGACACCGATTTCCGGACCGGCGTGGGTCGGCAGCAGCAAGTCGGCCTCGCGCGCCATCGTGCTGGTCGGCACGTTGACGACCACGCCGATGGTCTGCCCATTGGCTTTGCAGTGACGCAGTGCGGCCAGCGTATCCGCCGTCTCCCCGCTCTGCGAGATAAAGAGCGCCAGCCCGCCTTCTTCCAGCACCGGGTCACGGTAACGGAATTCAGACGCGACATCGATATCGACCGGGACGCGGGCAAATTGCTCGAACCAGTATTTCGCCACCATCCCGGCGTAGTAGCTGGTTCCGCAGGCCACGATGGTCAGGCGGCGGATGCTCGACAGATCGAAATCGATCTGCGGCAGCGCCACGGAATTGTCCGAGCGGCGCAGATAGGAAGCGAGCGTCTGCGCCACGACGGTGGGCTGCTCGAAAATCTCTTTCTGCATGAAATGGCGGTAATTGCCCTTCTCCACCGCCGCCGCCGAAGCGCCCGAGGGGCGAATTTCGCGGGTGACGGGGGTGTTCTTGACGTCATAGATCTGCGCGCCGTCGCGCCGCAGCACCACCCAGTCGCCTTCTTCGAGATAGGTGATACGCTGCGTCAGCGGGGCGAGCGCCAGTGCGTCAGAACCGAGATACATCTCTGCGTCCTCGCCTTCCGGCCCATAGCCCAACACCAGCGGCGAACCCAATCGCGCGCCGATCAGCAGCTCAGGATGCGCGCGGAACGCAATCGCCAAGGCAAAAGCGCCGCGCAGGCGCGGCAAGACAGCGCGAACGGCGGCGACCGGGTCGGCCCCGGCTTCGACCTCGGCAGAGATCAGGTGCGCAACGACTTCACTGTCGGTCTCGCTCTCGAACACGCGGCCCTTGGCGGCAAGTTCGGCGCGCAATTCCTTGAAGTTTTCGATGATGCCGTTGTGAACGATCGCGACTTCGGCGGTCGCATGCGGGTGGGCATTGGCCGCAGTCGGCGCACCGTGGGTTGCCCAGCGGGTGTGCGCTATGCCGACGTCCCCGGGTGCCGGATCGCTCGAGAGCACTGTCACCAGATTGCCAAGCCGCCCCTCCGCGCGTCGGCGCACGAGGGCGCCATCATGCAGCGTGCAAATCCCGGAGCTGTCATAGCCACGGTATTCCATCCGCTTCAGCCCGTCGACCAGCCGGTCAGCGACGCTGGCACTTCCCACAATCCCGATAATGCCGCACATTGCCTGGCTGTTCCCTCGCTGTCGTTTCAGCCGCTCTAGCCGCCCGAAAGTGAACAGCAAGCCCCCCGAGTACGCAGTCCGGGTGACCTTAGGAAAAAAACAACCTTTCCTGCTTATTCACCATTTTTCGAGACGCAGCCTTCGCTTCCTTCAGGCGAGGTGCGCAGGGTTTTAGAGAGCCTCGGGGGCTGAGAATGAGCGCATTCGGAAAAAAGGGCAATGCTGGCGGAATGAAGCCGGGCTCACGGCCCGCCTTCGGTGTCGCGCGGCCTATGAAGGGTGCGGGCGCAGGTCCACGCGGCGGCGAGCAGTTCCCGCCCATTCCGGGTGAACCCCCTGCGCCGCGTCCGGCACCGTCGCCTTCGCTTGCCAAACCTACTTCCACTGCCGAAGCGATGGATCGCCTCAACGAGCGCATGGCGGCCGTCAACACGGGCGACTCCGAGGTCGGCGGCTTTGAAGCCAGCGTCCATAAAATCAAGGAACAGGTGCTGCCGCGCCTGCTCGAACGTGTCGATCCCGAGGCGGCTGCGACCCTCTCGAAGGAGGAGTTGTCCGAAGAATTCCGCCCGATCATCATGGAAGTGCTGGCCGAGCTTAAGGTCACACTCAACCGGCGCGAACAGTTTGCGCTGGAAAAGGTGCTGATCGACGAGTTGCTCGGCTTCGGCCCGCTCGAAGAGCTGTTGAACGATCCGGACGTGACCGACATCATGGTGAACGGCCCGGATCAGACCTACATCGAAAAGAAGGGCAAGCTAACCCTCGCCCCGATCCGGTTCCGCGATGAACAGCATTTGTTTCAGATCGCGCAGCGGATCGTGAACCAGGTCGGCCGCCGCGTCGACCAGACCACCCCGCTCGCCGACGCCCGCTTGAAAGACGGTTCGCGTGTGAACGTAATCGTGCCCCCGCTGAGCTTGCGCGGCACCGCGATCTCGATTCGTAAGTTTTCCGAAAAGCCGATCACCATCGACATGCTGCGCGATTTCGGCTCGATGTCGGACAAGATGGCAACCGCGCTCAAGATTGCGGGCGCGAGCCGGATGAACATCGTTATCTCGGGCGGTACCGGTTCGGGTAAAACCACGATGCTCAATGCCCTGTCGAAGATGATCGACCCGGGCGAGCGCGTGCTGACCATTGAAGACGCGGCGGAACTTCGCTTGCAGCAACCGCACTGGCTGCCGCTCGAAACCCGCCCGCCGAACCTTGAAGGCCAGGGCGCGATCACCATTGGTGACCTCGTGAAGAACGCCCTGCGTATGCGTCCTGACCGCATCATCCTCGGGGAAATTCGCGGCGCGGAGTGTTTCGACCTCCTCGCGGCGATGAACACTGGTCACGATGGTTCGATGTGTACGCTCCACGCCAACAGCCCGCGCGAATGCCTTGGCCGTATGGAAAACATGATTCTGATGGGCGACATCAAGATCCCCAAGGAAGCCATCAGCCGCCAGATCGCCGAATCGGTCGATCTGATTGTGCAGGTGAAGCGTCTGCGCGACGGTTCACGCCGCACCACCAACATCACCGAGGTGATCGGGATGGAAGGCGACGTGATCGTGACGCAGGAACTGTTCAAGTTCGAATACTTGGACGAGAGCGAGGACGGCAAAATCCTCGGCGAATTCCGCGCCAGCGGCCTGCGCCCCTACACGCTGGAAAAGGCGCGCCAATTCGGCTTTGATCAGGCTTATCTTGAGGCCTGCCTCTGACGAGGCAGGCGCTATCGGGCCCTCCGACCCGATAGCTTCGGCCTAACCGGCCGGCGCGCGGTCGCGCTTGCGACGCCTTTGGAGTCGTTTGGCGAGCGCATTAGGGCCGATGCTGCCTAAAGTCCCCCGAGAACGACCGGCAGGCTCATCGCAAGGCAGCCGCCGCCCGCAATCGCTGCCAGCATGAACAGGCTGGTCCACGGCACCCAGCCAACCTGCTCAAGCCGCGCGACATCGCGCCGCTTCGCCCGCCTACGCTCCATCACGGCGGCAATGCCCGCGAGCATCCACAAACCCGCGCCCGTCCACGCAAGCTGCGCGGCATCGCTCAGCAGTTCGAATTGGGCAACAATGTCCATCGGCGAGCTATGTGGGTGCGCGCATTGCTTGCGCAACCCTCTCGCCTCGGCCAAGCCGTCGCGCGATGGATGGCTCGATCGCCCGCCCCCGCCCCTTGCTTGCGCTCGGCGTCCGATTGCTGGCCGCGTTTGCGCTGGCGACGATGGGCATGCTGGTCAAGCTGGCGGGAGAACGCGGTGCGCATCTGATCGAGTTGATCTTCTGGCGGCAATTGCTCACCGTCGCGCTGCTTGGCGCAGGATTGGCGCTGACAGGCAAGCTTGCGCTGCTCAGGACCAAACGCCTCCCCGCCCACGCCCGGCGCGCGGCGAGCGGTTTGTTCGGGATGATCTTCACCTATGGCGCGGTGTTGCTGCTGCCACTGACCGAAGCGACGACCCTCGGCTTTACCGCGCCTGTTTTCGCCGTGCTGATCGCCATCGTGCTGTTCCGCGAACGGATCGGCCCTTACCGCTGGGGTGCGGTGGCGATGGGATTTGCCGGGGTGATCGTGGTGATGCAGCCGTTTTCCGGCCTGCACGAAGGTGTGACACTGGCCGGTGTCGCGGTCGGACTGGTCGCGCCTTTCATGGTGGCGCTGATCAGCTTCCAGCTTCAGGATCTCAACACCACCGAGAACCCGTGGAGCATCGTCTTCTGGTTCAGCGCGCTGACGACTCCGATTGCTGCCGTTGCGCTGCCCTTCGTGATAGCGGGCCATGATCCGGTGACTTGGGCGCTGATCCTCGGCATGGGACTGGTTGGCGCTGGCGCACAGATGCTGCTCACCACCTCGCTCAGGTTCGGTTCGGCCGCAGTGATCCTGCTGATGGATTACACCGCGCTGCTATGGGCAAGTTTCTACGGCTACACCATTTTTGACCGCGCCGCGCCCGCCAGCCTGTGGCTCGGCGCGCCCTTGATCATCGCTGCCGGGCTGTTGATTGCGTGGCGCGAACGGCAGCTTGCCCGGTCCCGGGTGCACTCTGGCGAATAGCATGGACCTTTATGATCCCCGCGCCGGTACGCGCGGTAGGGTCCATTCAAAGGAGCACCCCGCCATGACCACTCGTAATCTGCTTTTCGCACTTGTCGCCGTTCCAGCCCTGTTGGCATCCACTGCCTGCAACACGGTTGATGGAGTGGGCGACGACCTCAAATCGGCATCGAAAGAGGTCGAAGAAGAAATCTGAGCCGACGCGGCGGCGGGATGCTTCATGGAATTGTCAGGAATATTTATGCAGGGTCGCGCGTTGAGCTTCTATGCCTTCGCATAAAGGATGTGATCTGATGATTCGCAATGCACTGACCGCCGCCGCCCTCGCCGCTCTCGCGCTCACTGCCACCGCCTGCAACACGGTTGACGGCATTGGCGATGACATCAAGTCGGTCGGTCAGGCCGGCAAGCGCGCGATTGACTAAATCTTGCGATATACCAGCATGATGTTGTTGGCGGGCAGCGCGTAGCGCGCGGTCCGCCGCATTCCATGCGTGGCCGCGAGCGCATCCAGAGCCTCTGCCTCCCGCAAGCCCCAGAGCGGATTGCGGGCTTTCAGGCTGGCATCGAAATCGAGGTTTGACGGTGCTGTTTCCACGCCCTGTTCGATGTAGGGGCCGTAGAGGATCAGCGGTGCGCCGCTTTTGCGCAACACTTGTGCAGCTCCCCCAAAAAGCCCCAGAGTCGCTTCCCAAGGGCTGATGTGGACCATGTTGATGCACACGATTGCCGCAGCTTGGCCCACGGGCCACGCGTCAGGCTCGGTAGCATCGAGCAACAACGGGGCGGCGAGATTGTCACCCAGATAATCCGCGCGATAGGCTGCGATGGATGCCAGCGCTTCGGGCGCGGGGTCAGTCGGCTGCCATTGCAGGGCAGGGAATTGTCCAGCGAAGAACACTGCGTGTTCCCCTGTCCCAGCCGCAATCTCGAGCACCTTGCCACTGGCCGGCAACTCCCGCGCCAGCACTTCGGCAATCGGCGCGCGGTTGCGCTCTGTGGCGGGGGCGTGCTGTTTCATGTCAGGAGACCCGCCGCTAGCTCACTTGTCTTTCTTGGCCTTCCCAATAGGGCGCGCGTAGCTCGCGGCGCAGAATCTTGCCGCTGGCGTTGCGCGGCATCAGCGGGATGACATCGACACTCTTGGGCGCCTTGAAAGCGGCGATTCGCTCGCGCGTCCAAGCAATCACGTCAGCTTCATCGATCTCGTGCCCGGGCTTGGCGACGACGCAGGCCTTGACCTCCTCGCCCCACTTGGCGCTCGGCACGCCGATCACAGCCACTTCCGCGATGGCGGGGTGGCCGTAGATCGCGCTCTCGACCTCGGCGGGATAGACGTTCTCGCCGCCGGAGATGATCATGTCCTTGATGCGGTCCTGAATGTAGACGTAGCCATCGGCGTCCATCACGCCCGCGTCCCCGGTATGGAGCCAGCCGTCAGGGTCGATCGTCTTCGTCGTCGCTTCGGGCAGCTTCCAATAGCCCGGCGTATTGCTGGGCGAGAGAATGCAGACCTCGCCGATCTCACCGCGCGGCACCTCGACATTGTCCGGCCCGCGCACTTCGATGCTGACGCCGGGGCAAGCCTTGCCAGCCGAGCGCATCCGCTGATTGCCTTCAAGCGAGTGGTCCTCGGGCGGCAGGATCGAGATCGTGCCGGACGTTTCGGTCATGCCATAGGCTTGCAGGAACCGGGTCGTTGGCATGGTCCGCACCGCTTCCTTGAGCAGCTCCAAGGGCATAGGCGCCGCGCCATACATCAAGTATTTGAGATTGCTGAAATCCGTGGAAGCCGCGCGAGGGTGCTGCACCACCATTTGGAGTGCCGCTGGCACAATGAACATATGCGTCGCACCGGCCTCGATCGCTTCGAGCACACCGACGGGGGAGAATTCCGCCTGCACCAGAGAGCGCACGCCATTGGCAATCGCGATATTCACTAGCCCGGTGCCGCCGATATGCGCGCACGGCATGGCGATCAGCATGCAGTCACCGGGCTCATAGAACTGCCAGTCCAGTCCCGCCTCATTACCCGCATTCCTCAGGCCGAGCAGGTTGGTGTTGGTCAGCATCGCGCCCTTGGGGTTGCCGGTCGTTCCCGAGGTGTAGAGCTGCAACACCGGATCATGCGGCCCCGGAGGCGAATAGTCCGCAGCTTCGAAGCCCCCCGCTGCCGTGCGCGCGGCTTCCGCCTCGATCACTTCAGGATTGGCGGGAACTTCGCCTGCGACCTTGTGCGCCGTCTCGATAAACTCAGCATCAGCAAACAGCAGCTTCGCTTCGGTATCGCCGAGGATATAGGCAATTTCGCGCGGGGCGAGCCGCCAGCCGATCGGTACCATCACAGCGCCCATCCGTGCCGCCGCAATATAGAGCAGGAAATAGGTGTCGCGGTTCTTGCCGAGCCATGCGATCCGGTCCCCAGCGGCGATCCCGCGGGCGTGCAGCAATGCGATCAGCTGGCGGGTGAGGAGATCCGCCTCGGCATAGCTCGTGATCCGCCCGTCCTGATCGAAGGCGGGTCCGTCAGGCCGCTCCTTGGCCCAGAAGTGCAGGATCGCATCGAAGGTCGAAAAGTCGTGATAGGCGTTTCTCGCCATGGCGCTGCTCTCTCCCAAAAGCTGTTTGGGGAGAGGTTAAGCGCAACGCGGCACGGTGGTCTAGCGAAACCGCCCCTGCCGCCGCGCAATCGGCTCGCGCAGGCCCAGCCACACCAGCAAGCCAAGCGGCCCGGCCATGAAGGTCGCCAGCAAAACCGGCGCCTGAATGAGGCGCGAGATGTTCTTCGCATCGCCATCGCGGGCGATCCACAGGCCGACGAAGAGATCAAAGGCGAGGTAATGCGTCCATCCGATGGTGACTCCGCCGTCCGAACCAAAGATCGAGCGGACGCCTTCGATGGTCGTGAAATTCGCTCCGCCGCCTTGCGGATTGGGGATCAGCCCGCTAAACAAGCCGATCAACCCGGTGGCGTAGATCAGGCACAGCAGGCCAATGCCGAGATAGAGGATGCCCGATAGCAGCGCCGGCCAGCGCGGCAGCAGGATCAGCCCCGTCCACGCGATCAGCGCCAGCAGGTTGACCATGCTGAACCACGCATTCCAGTCGATCATTGAGCCTCTCCCGTCTCGCCCAAGCGACGCCATTCGCGCGCGGCGCGGCGCATCGCCTCGTTGTCGTGCGTAAATCGTCCTCCGGCCCGGCGCAGCGCCAGCCCGAGCGCAGCCTCAGCCACCAGCCCCGCATCGATTGAGCGAAACCGCTGCCACGACCCTGACAACAGCGGATCAATCAGCGGCGCGGCGATGATCGCCGCCCGCTCGGCAAAGCGCAGGTCGTCGGTGCGTGTTCCGCGCAGCAGGCCGGGATGGAGGATATCGAGCCGCTTGAACCCGACGCGTGACAGCGCTTCCTCGGTCTCGCCCTTCACGCGCATATACAGGCTCTTAGAACGGGCATCGGCTCCCGCAGCACTGACCACCACCATATTGGGCACCCCGGCCCGCTTCGCCGTTTCGGCGGTGGCGAGCACCAAATCGTGATCGACCGCGCGGAACGCCGCTTCGTCACGTCCGGCCTTCTTCCAGGTAGTGCCAAGCGCACAGATCAGCGCACGCGGGCGGACCGCGTCGAGGACTTCGCCCCATTTGGCGGGCTCTGCCACGAACATCTCCATCCGCGCGCCGGGCGGCAGCGGAACCTCGCGCCGGGCGATGCCGACGATCCGCACCTCATCGCCCGCGCTGGCAAGCTCGATCACGCGGCGGCCGACCAGCCCGGTGGCCCCGACCAGAGCGATGCGTACCGGGCCGATGCTGCGCGGATCAGACATTGATCAGACCCAAGGGACGCTCGCCATAGATCTTGCTCACCGCCTGCATCGCAAACCGGTCGCTCATGCCGGCAATGAAATCGGCGATCACCCGCGCGCGGCTCGGATCGCGCTGCGGCAGGCGTGCCTGCCAGTCGTCCGGCATCAGGCGCGCGTCCTGCGCATAGGCGGCGTAGAGGCGCGCGACCACATCACGCGCGCGCTCGGCCGCTGCGATCTGTTCGGGGTGGTAGTAAAGCCGTTCGTACATGAAGGTCTTTAGCCGCCGTTCCTGTGCGGCCATCGCGGGGGAGAACCCGGCGAGCTGGCGCCCGGCCTCGCGCACTTCTGCCACTGACCGCAGGCCTCTCACCTGCGCCGCAGTGTGCTCGATCACATCATTCACCATCAGCCCGATCTGGTCGCGTATCATCTCGCGCAGCAGACGGTCACGCGGGGCATGTGGGAAGCGCTTTTCGACGCTACGCCACTGATCTGCGAGGAAATCGAGGGCGAGCAAATCGTCAAGGCTCAGAAATCCGGCGCGCAATCCATCGTCGATGTCGTGATTGTCATAGGCAATATCGTCCGCCACTGCCGCCACTTGCGCCTCAAGCGAGGGCCAGGTGCCGAGCATCAGCGGAAAAGCTTCGTCCAATTCAGCCAGCGCCCAGTTTGGCGCGGTCACCGGGCCGTTGTGCTTGGCCAGGCCTTCCAGCAAGTCCCAGGTGAGGTTGAGCCCGTCATGTGCGGGGTACGGACACTCGATCCGCATCACCGTACGCAGCGCCTGCGCATTGTGATCAAATCCGCCGTGTCGCTCCATCGCAGCCGAAAGCGCCGCTTCCCCTGCATGGCCAAACGGCGGGTGGCCGAGATCATGGGCAAGACACAGGGCTTCGGTCAGATCCTCGTCCAGCCCGAGAGCGCGCGCGATCACCCGTCCGATTTGCGCGACTTCAAGGCTGTGAGTCAGGCGGGTACGATAGTGATCGCCATCGGGAGCGATGAAAACCTGAGTCTTGGATTTCAGCCGCCGGAAGCTCATCGAATGGATGATCCGGTCACGATCGCGCTGGAAGGCACTGCGCGGACCGCGCCGTTCGCCATCGCCGGCGCCGCCAAATTCTCGCGGCCCGTGGGCCTCAGGGTCAGCAGCATAAGGTGCGCGGGTCATCACAGGTCGAGCGCGTAGGCGAGCCGGACAGGCTTCTCAACCGGAACGAGGCAAGAACACCACAAAAGTACCGGAAAAACAGAAGGTTGGGCAAGAAAATTTATGGGGCCGCCTTCCGGTGATTGGGGGGAGGAAAGCGGCCCCAAGGGCCAATCGGTGCGACCCGAAGACCCGGATAATGCCAAAACGTTTCCGCGACAAAATCCGAGCGCGCCATAGGAGTGAAAGTTAATCGGTTGCACCCCTTGCAACCGAGCTATTCGACCAACTGCACGTCCAGCCCGATGAGCCGAAGGCTATCCCCCGGTTTCCTGACGCAAAATCCAATCCGCCGCCGCTTCGCAATGGATGCGAGTGCTGTCAAAGATCGGCAGGACATTGGCATCGACATCGACCACCAGATCAAGTTCGGTGCATGCCAGCACCACTGCACCGGCACCCTCCTGGGCTTTGTTGGTGATGATCGTCTTCAGCGTCCGCTCGGCCTCGCGCGTGACCTTGCCGACCATCAGCTCGTCATAGATGATCCGATCGAGCATCTCGACATATTCAAGGTTAGGCGGCAGCAAATCGATCCCGTGGGCGACCAGCCGCTTGCGATAAAAGCTTTCTGTCATCACGTTGCGGGTACCCAGCAGCGCTGCGCTGGTCACACCGGCGTGCTTCATGGCGAGGCCCACATATTCGGCGATGTGCAGGATCGGGATATTCACGCTGGCCGCCACATCGTCATACAGCCGGTGCATCGAATTGGCGCCGATGATGAGACCCTCCGCGCCCGCACCTTCGAGCCGCTTTGCACTTTCGATCAGCACGCTTGCCGCACGCTGCCAGTCACGTTCTTCGCGCAATGCATAGAGTTGGCAGAAATCGAGGCTTTCAATCAGCAGCGGCGCGCTCGCCATCGGGGCAGCGCGTTTCTGGACGATGCGGTTGATGTAATCATAATAGGTCGCGGTCGACACCCAGCTCATGCCGCCGATGATCCCGAGTTTGCGCAAAGTCGCCAGCCTTTCGATTCTGTGTGCAAGTGCGAAAGGGTGTAGGGTGCAAGCGACCTTGGCGTCCAGTGGGCGCGGGGGGGTGGGCGGGGGTTACTCCGGTTTTGCGGCCAAGGCGTGCTCGGCAAGCCACGGTTGCAGATCGCCAAGCGTGGCCTCGGGCGCTTCCTCGTGCGGCAGGTGGCCGATCTTGGGATAGATCACCAGCGTGTTGTTCGGCATGGTCTTGGCGAGCCACTTGCCCGCTTCGACTGGGATCACGCGATCCTCTTCGCCCCACAGGATCAGCGTCGGCGTGGTGACCTTGGCGATATCCGCCTCGGCCAGCGGATCATAGGGGTAGCCGAAGCGCTTCAAGGTCGCACGGCGGTTGCCGGGATAGCGCAGCAGCTCCCAATAACGCGTCACGGCCGCTTCACTCGCGACGGATTTCACCGAAACCGATTGTTCGAGGCTTTGCTGGATCAGACTGCGGGGCGTGATCTGCTCGACCAGCAGATTGATCCCCGGCGTCTGGGCAATCTTGAAGCCGATATTGCCGCTGTCATCGTCCTTTTTGGTATCGAGCTTAAGCATGGGCCCGCCGCTGCCATCGACCAGCACAAGGCCGGTCAGCCGTTCAGGGTGGGCGACCGCAAAGGCCAGGGCGTGCTTTCCGCCCATTGAATTGCCGCCGAGGATGAACTGCTTCAGTCCCAGCGTGTCAGCCACTTCTAGGATATCGGCGACGTAATTGTCGCGGCTATAATCATTTTTGGGGTCAGGCCCGGTGAGGCCATGGCCAACCTGATCGAACCGGATAACCCGGTATTGGCCCTTGAGCGCCGCAACCCATGGCTCCCAGGTGTGCAGATCGGCATTGGAGCCGTGGAGCAGCACAATCGCGGGCGCATCTTTCGGCCCCTCGTCACGCAGGTGCACGGTCACACCGCCGCCGATTGCAACGAATTGCGACGGCGGCCCGCCATACTTGGCGCGCATTTCGGCTGCGTCCGTATCGGGCGTGCGGAAGATAAGGAAGGCGATCACGAGGACGCCAAGGAGCGCGAGCAAACCGCGCCAAACCCACTTCATTATTTCATCTCCGCAATCCAGCGCCGCACGACGGCGACGCCTTGCTTGTCCACGCTCGCCTTGCCCAGTTCAGGCATGGCGATACCGGGCTCCGCACTGTCCATTCGGTAGAGCAGGATCGATTTATCGGGCCGGCCGGGGAGCACCGAGAAGTCATGCCCCCCTGCCCCACGCCCCGCCGCGACCGGGCGTTTCATGATCCCGATGGCGTGGGGATCGGCTTGCTCCCAGCGCAGGTCGAGCCCTGAATTGGACGCGCCCCCGCCGGGCTGATGGCAATGGGCGCAGTTCACATCGAGATAGGCACGGGCAAAGGGCTCTACCGGTCCCTTATCCTTGTAACCCGCCCAGACCGGCATCGTCGCCCCGCCCGGAGGCATTCGGTCGAGCGCCCCGCCGTCCAGCATCTGCGCCATCCACTTGACCGACAGGTTGCGCGCCTTGGGGCCGATTGGGATCACCTGCCCATCTTTGGCGTGACAGCCCTTGCACTGGTTCTTGTTCGGAATGGCATAGGAAATCGTCTCGCCCGCTGGTGTCACCAGATCGAGCCTGCCGCCCGCCAAGGCGAGCGTCGCCTCGGTCTGCTCGGCATTCCAGCGGTATGGCAGCGCCACCCAGCCATCCGCGCGGTGGAGCAGCACGCGGGTCTCGATCAACCGCCGCGCCTCGCCCTCGCCAAAGGCAAAGGTCTTGATGATCGCCGCACCGACTGGTAATTGCAGCAGGCCCTCTCCGTCAGCAGCCAACCGGGTGCCTTCGGGCAGGTAGATGAAGCGCAGCTTCTCTGCCCCGTCCGACCATAGCGGCGTGTTGAGCGCATAGGAGTACACACGCGCGCTCGGATGCTGCTCACGCGCGTTCTGAAAGAACGCGAACTCGCTCAGCGCCGTGGGAAAAGCCGCGTCGGTGATCGCCGCGTCGTTAACCGGCTGAGGCTCGATCACCGTCGCATGGCTGAGCGCTGCGCCGAACGAGGCGCAGGCCAAAGCCAGAAGGCCGAGACCCCGCCGCTTCACTTCAGCCGCGCCCCCAGCGCTGCGGGGGCACCGACTTCGGGAAACTCCCAGCTTTCAAGCGGCGTCAGCATCAGCGGCCCGGGCTGCGCTTCGGCAAGGCTCTGCCCCGGCTTTGTCAGATTGAGCGACCAGCCGGTCACGCCCCTCGCAATCTTCAGCCCGTTATCCTTCTCGACGATCCCGTCCCACAGCACCGGCGGCAGCGCGCCGCCGAAAGCGGCCAGCAATTGCTCCTTGCCATCAAGCTGCGGATCATCGCCGCCGCGGCCGAAGGCGTTGAAGCCGACGATCACATTGCGGGCATAGGGATTGTAGCGCTCGTCGGTGAAAGGTTGGGTGTAAGCGACCACCATGATGTGCGCGGTCGGGTTGTTCTCGAAGGCGTTTTCCTCGATCAGCACGCCGTCATTCGCCATGACCAGCACGCCCGTGCCGCGGCGGACGCTGGCGACGATGTTGCCGGGAGGCGCAAAGTTAGGGGTGTCGTTATCCGCCACGACGTTCCGGCGCAGGATCACGTTGCCGCCGTTCATCACCGGAAGGCCGGGAAGGTCGAACACCAAGAGTCCGCCGGTGTTGCGGGTGGCGATGTTTTCGGTGACGAGCGCATTGCGGCTGTTCTCGATCTCGATCCCGGCGACATTGTATTCGACGATATTCTGGCGAACCGTGATGTCGCGGCTCTGGCCCACATAGATACCCGCATCAGACGCGCCCGAGACCTTGGAGTTCGTCACCAGCACGCCGGTGCTCTCAACCGGGTAGATGCCGTAAGCACCGTTGGTCGCCTTGGGCCCACCGGTCCATGTGACCCGGATGCCGCTGTAGATGATGTTGTCCGCGCCCTTGGACTTGATCCCGTCGCCCTTCGGGTTCTCAACCGCGAAATCGCGCAAGGTGACGTTGTCGGAGGTGACCAGCAGCCCCTCGCCCGCGCCTTGCTGACCGGTAAAGTCGAGCACGCTGGCGCCCTCCCCATCCATGCCCGCGCCGCGCACGATAACCCCGTCAACATCGAGGCTGAGGCCATCGGTAAGGACGAAGCGTCCCGCTCCCAACTCAACCACATCGCCCGGTGCGGCGAGGATCAGTGCTTCCTGCAAGCGTTGCGCCGCACCCTCGCCGGGTTCGACCCGGTGGGTTTCGGCGGCGAGCGGCGCTGCTGTGGCCAGCAACACGGCGGCAAGTGCCAATCGGTTCATGAAATTCTCCCTCTCCGCCGCGCAGTGTTGCGCAGGCGGGGGAGCAATTGCAAGCCTCAGCCGATACCGATCGCGCACAGCCCGGCAGAAGTGGTGAGCACGGCGACAGCCTCGCTATCGTCCACGCGGTCGAGCCGCTTGATCAGCTCGCCGAGGCCATAGCCTTCCTCGGGCTCACCCTCCTGCGCGGCCATGCCCTGGCGCAACTTCCACAGCTGCGGGATGGTCAGACGGTCGACCATGCGCTCCGCCATGCAGGCCGCGCGCTTCTCACCAATGCCGGATTCGACCAAAGCCGATTTGACCTGCATTTCGACCAGCGGGTTGGCGAGGCCGGTAAACACCGCCCCGCCCGCCAGCAGGATGATCAACAGAAGGCTAATGATGAGCTTCTTCATCAGTCGAGCGACTTGACGATTTCCTCAACCATCTTCTTGGCGTCGGCCAGCAGCATGACGGTCTGGTTCATGTAGAAGACGTCGTTATCAACCCCGGCATAGCCGACGCCCCCCATCGAGCGCTTGATGAAGAACACCTGCTTCGCCTTGTCGACATCAAACACCGGCATCCCGTAAATCGGCGAGGACTTGTCGGTCTTGGCCGCCGGGTTCACCACGTCGTTCGCGCCGATGATGAAGGCGACATCGCACTGGGCGAATTCGGAGTTGATGTCCTCAAGCTCGAACACTTCATCGTAGGGCACGCTGGCTTCGGCGAGGAGCACGTTCATGTGCCCCGGCATACGGCCTGCGACGGGGTGGATGGCGTACTTCACCTCCACGCCCTTTTCCTTGAGCTTGTCACCCATCTCGCGCAGCGCATGCTGGGCTTGGGCAACCGCCATCCCGTAACCGGGGATGATAATGACCTTTTCGGCCTGTTCGAGCATGTAGGCGGCGTCTTCTGCCGAACCCTGCTTGTAGGGCCGCTGCTCGCGCGCTCCGCCAGCACCGCCGGCTTCGGGAGCCGCGCCGAACCCGCCCGCGATCACCGAAATGAAACTGCGGTTCATCGCGCGGCACATGATGTAACTGAGGATCGCACCGGAGGAGCCAACCAGCGCGCCGGTGATGATCATCGCCGAGTTGCCCAGCGTGAAGCCCATGGCCGCTGCCGCCCAGCCGGAGTAGCTGTTCAGCATCGAGACCACGACGGGCATGTCCGCGCCGCCGATCGGAATGATCAGCAGGAAGCCGATGATGAAGGCCAGCACCGCGACCGCGATGACCATCCAGCCCTCGCCCGCGCCGCCATCCGGCGAGACGGTGTAGAGGCCGATCAAGCCAATGATCGCCGCAAGCGTGCCGAGGTTGATCACGTGCCGCCCCGGCAGCATGATCGGCGAACCGCTCATCCGGCCCGACAGCTTGAGGAAAGCGATGATCGAGCCCGAGAAGGTGATCGCCCCGATGGCAATACCAAGGCCGAGTTCGACCCGGCTGACCGCCATGATCTGACCAGCGCTGTCAACGATCCCGAAGGATTCCGGATCGAGCCACGCACCAAAGCCGACCACCACGGCGGCCAGGCCAACGAGGCTGTGGAAGCCCGCAACCAGTTCCGGCATCGCAGTCATGGCGATGCGGCGGGCAACCACGACGCCAATCGCGCCGCCGATGCCGACCGCAATCAGGATCTCGACGATATTGGCAATGTCATGGGTAACCAGCGTCGTGGAGACCGCAATCGCCATCCCGATCATGCCATTACGGTTACCCGCCTGACTGGTGGCCGGGCTCGAAAGCCCGCGCAGCGCGAGGATGAAGAACACGCCCGAAACGAGATAGGCGAGCATCGCCCAGGCCGGCGTTCCGCCGCCGTGGGCCGCGCCTGCGGCAAGAATGGAGAAGCTCATCTCTTACTTCCCCTTCTTCTTGTACATCGCAAGCATGCGCTGCGTGACCGCGAACCCGCCGAAGATATTGATGCTCGCAAGCACCACACCGAACAGGCCGAGATATTTGGCGATCGGGCTGTTCGCTTCAGCCGCCGCGATCAGCGCGCCGACGATGATCACCGAGGAAATCGCATTGGTTACCGCCATCAGCGGGGTGTGCAGCGCCGGGGTCACCGACCAGACGACGTAATAGCCCACAAAGCAGGCCAGTACGAAGATGCTGAGAATTGAAATGAAGTCCATGGATCGCCCCTATTTCCCCGGCGCAAGATATTCGGTGAGCAGCGTCACCAGTCCCGGCACATCCGCACCGCGGCTGACATTGAACGCTATCGGCGCACTGCCCGAAACGGTCAGCGTGAGTTCGGTATCAAGATCGAAGTGGCCCGCGCTTTCCAGCGTGAAGGTGGTGATGGCGCGATAGGGGATCGTCAGGAACCGCTTTTTCGATCCCGTCAGCCCCTGAATGTCGATCATCAGGACTCGACGATCGGTAAATATGATCGAATCCCGCACCAGTTTGAACGCGAAGCGCACCACTTCACCATGCGCCAGCGCATAGGCGAGGTCTTCGGCGGCGTCTTCGACATCCCAGACAGTGGCGTTGATCAGACCCATCGGGTTAACCAAGCAGCCGCTCGTTCACGACCTTGCCGCCCTGCGTCAGGCGGATCGCAGTGCCGATTTCCTCGTCGAGCACGGGCTTGCCCTGCTCCTTGTCCCAGAAGGCACTGAGGAAGTTGTAGTGGTTGCGCGCAAACAGCGCAGATGCGTCAGCGGGAAGCTGCGCGGGCGTGTTCGAATAGCCAATGATCTTGACGCCGTGCTTGATCACGACCTCATCCGCCACTGAGCCTTCGACGTTCCCGCCCTGCGCAACCGCAAGGTCGAAAATCACGCTGCCCGGCTTCATCGTCGCGATCTGCTCGTCGGTGATCAGGCGCGGTGCGGCGCGGCCCGGGATCAGCGCGGTGGTAATGACGATATCCTGCTTGGCGATGTGCGAGCTCACCAGTTCGGCCTGCGCCTTCTGGTATTCCGGGCTCATTTCGGTGGCATAGCCGCCCGAACCTTCGCCTTCGATCCCCGCAACGTTCTCGACGAAGATCGGCTTGGCACCCAGCGACTGGATCTGTTCCTTGGTGGCCGAGCGCACATCGGTCGCCGAGACCTGCGCGCCAAGACGGCGAGCAGTCGCAATTGCCTGAAGCCCGGCAACGCCCACACCCATGATGAAGGCGCGTGCGGCCTGCACCGTACCGGCTGCGGTCATCATCATCGGGAACGCACGGCCATAGGCGTCGGCTGCCGCCAATACGGCCTTGTAACCGGCAAGGTTCGACTGCGAGGACAGCACATCCATCGATTGCGCGCGCGTGATGCGCGGCATGAACTCCATGCTCAGCGCTTCGTAACCGGCGGCGGCATAGGCATCGACCACATCACGCTTGGTGAAAGGATCGAACAGTGCCGCCACCATCGCGCCCGGCTTCGCGCCTGCCAGCAGGGCAACATCGGGCGCCTGAATCCCGAGGACGATATCGGCATCCTTCACCGTCGCCGCCGCGTCGGCGATGGTCGCACCGGCTTCGGCATAGGCGGCGTCGATGATCGAAGCGATCACCCCCGCGTCGGCCTCAATCGCGACCGAACAGCCCAAGGCTGCGAACTTCTTGACCGTTTCCGGCGAAGCGGCGACGCGCGTCTCGCCTGAGGCGCGCTCTTTCAGGATGGCGATTTTCACGTGGGCGCCGGCTTAGCTGGCGATCGCGGCGACGACGGCAAACGCGATCACCGCGATTACCGGCACAGCCCATTTGAGCGTCGCCATGAACCCGCTGTAGGTGGCCGTGGCCTTTTCCATGTCGTGAACAGTCATTGGTCGTATTTCCCCTTGGGCTATCGAACGCACCGAAGCGCGATTGGTTGCCGAATGGTTGCTTTAAAAATGCGCCGGGCCGCAAGGCCCCTGCGAAGCTCCCGTATCGGAGCAGCCCCGCTATCTCAAGTCACCTTTAGTGAGAGGCACGTTTCATTCGCCACCCCCACCTGTCCCGCCGCGGTACAGTCTTAATCCCGTTTTTACCTCCCCGCCTTATGCAGAGGGCTTGTGTCGGACCGAGCCCAGCAAGGCCCGGCAGGACAAGGGAAAGCGAGCGGCAGGACCGATGGCGGATATTGATTGCCACCCCGAAGCGCAGGAAGACGCGCGAATCGTCATGCTCATCGATGACGAGCCGGCGCAGTCGCGTCTGATCACCGCGATTGCCGCGCGTGATGGCTGGCGCACGATCGTCGCCTCGGATGCCGAGACCGCGATTGCGATGCTCGGCACGCGCGAGGGGATGCAGCTGTCCGCGATCCTGCTCGACCAGTGGGTGCCGGGCGATGATGCCTGCCAGCTCATCGCGGAGCTCAAATCGCGCCGACCAGCCTTGCCGATCCTCATGCTGACCACCAGCGCTTCGCCTTTGCTGGCCGTGGAAGCCATGCGGGCTGGCGCGAGCGATTATCTGGTGAAGCCGGTATCGCCCGACCGCCTGATGGAGGCACTGCGCACGGTCACCACCCGCGAAGCGCCGCGCGACGAACTCGCGCCGCTGACCGAGAAGATGTCCGCCAGCCTCGATTTCGATGCGATGATCGGCACTGCTCCGCAATTCCGCGCTGCTCTGGCGCAGGCCGCAAAGGCCGCGCGCGGGCATGGTCATGTGCTGATCGAAGGCGAAACCGGCACCGGCAAGGAAATGCTGATGCGCGCGATGCACGGCGCATCTCCGCGCTCGAAAGAACCCTTGCGGACCATCAACCTCGCCTCGGTTCCGCCCGGATCGATCGATTCTGTGCTGTTCGGCCATGAACCCGGCAGCTTTCCCGGCGCGTTCGACCGCCAGATCGGCGCGTTCCAGCATTGCGACGGCGGGACGCTGATCCTCGATGAGATCGACCGCCTGACGCCGGTGCTGCAACAACGCCTCGCCGAAGCGCTCGAAAGCGGAATCATCCGTCCGGTTGGCGCAAGCTACGGCTTCCGCGTCGATGTGCGGTTGCTCGTGACGAGCAATGTCGGGCTCGACCGGATGGTGCAGGCCGGACAATTCGACGCTGGCCTCGCCACAAAGCTGGGTGCGACCCGCATCGTGTTGCCACCTCTGCGCGACCGCACCGGCGATATTCCGGCGCTGACCCGTCACTTCCTCGCTCGCATCGGCGAGCAGCCTGGGCTCAACCACCTTTCGGTGTCAGACAGCGCGCTGGCGCTGCTCGCGGCCTATGATTGGCCAGGTAACGTCCGCCAGTTGCAATCGGTGCTGTTCCGCGCGGCGGTCTATTGCGAGAGCAATTCGCTGGGTGCCGACAGCTTCCCACAATTGTCCGAGATGCTCGGCGAGCAGGGCAGCGTCACTGTCGCGAGTGCGCATGAAGGTGTTGGCATCATGCTCTACACCGACGACGGCAATCTGCGTCCGCTGGAGGAAATCGAGGCTGACGTGATCCGCCTCGCCATCGGCCATTATCGCGGCCGCATGACCGAAGTCGCTCGGCGCTTGGGGATCGGGCGCTCGACGCTTTACCGCAAGCTTTCCGATCTCGGGATCGATAACGCGGCTTGATCAGCGGGGTTTGCGGGACTAGCCGCTGACCCATGACAGCAATTCAGGATTTCGCCGGACGCTCGGCGCTCGTTACCGGTGCCGCATCGGGAATCGGTGCGGCCTGCGCCAAGGCACTGGCAGCGCGCGGTGCGACGACCTTGTTTTTGGTCGATGTTGACAGCGCTGGGCTCGACGCACTCGATCTTCCGGGCGACGTGCACCGCATTGTCGGCAGCGTGGCCGATGAGGCGCTTTGGCAAGCCATTGAACCGCAGCTGACGGGTCTCGACCATGCCATTGTCAACGCAGGGATCGGTTCAGGCGGACCCATCGCGAGCGTCTCTCTGGCCGAATGGCGCAAGGTCATGGCGGTCAATCTCGACGGCGCATTCATGACGCTCGCCTCGTCGCTGCGGGCCATGCAGGCGAAAGGCGGCAGCGCCGTGGTGGTCGCTTCGACCACAGGTCTGAAGCCGATTGCCGGCATCGGTCCCTATGGCGTCGCCAAGGCAGCCGTTGCCCACATGGCGCGGATCGCGGCGCTCGAAAACGCCAGAAACGGTATCCGCGTCAATGCGATAGCTCCCGGAGGAGTTGACACCGCGATCTGGGAAAGCGGCGAGGATTTCCAGCGCTCCGTCGCCGCGATCGGGCGAGAGGCGACCTTGAAGGCGATGGCCAAGACCACACCTTTGGGCCGCTTCGCCTCTTCCGAGGAAATGGCCGACAGCATTCTTTACCTGCTGAGCGACGCCGCTTCCAACATCACCGGCCATGTCATGGTGTCGGACGGCGGTTTTACCCTCTGATATTATCCAGTTTCCTACCGCTCACCATGTAAAGCGCTGCTCCGCCAGCGTCGCGCTGGTGTTGTTTTTGAGCGTCATGGTGAGCGCCTTGGCCTTCCAGTCGATATCGACGAGGCCGTAATTCTCCTCCGAGAAGAACTTCGTCACCCGCGCCGCATCAGGCTCGCGCGCGGTGCTGCGATCATTGTCGCTGCCAAATGACAGGTTGAGCGAGGAACTGGTCAGCTCCCACATCGTCTCGCCCTTGTGCGCGGTCTTGTAGATGCCCGCCGCGTGGCGATCACCCGACAGGATCACCAACCCGCTCGCTTCGCGGTTCTTGAGCATTTCCAGCAGCCGGTTGCGCTCCACCGGCATGTTGGTCCAGCCTTCGAACTGGTGCGCGGTGGTAATCACCTGGGTCGAGGACACCACGATCCGCAGATCGGCCGGCTTGGCCAGCTCCTGCTCCAGCCACGCCCACTGCGCATCGCCGAGCATGGTCTTGTCGAGGCTTTCATCCGGCACATAGCTGCCGAGCGGCGGGCGGTCCTTGGTCCAAGCAGCGCGCTTCAGATCGGACCGGAAAAAGCGCGTATCGAGCAGGATGACCTGCACCCGCTTGCCTTCCGGGCCGGTGATGGTGCTTTCATAGACGCCGGGGCGCGAGCGGACAGCATCGGACGATCCCCAGAAGGTTTCGAACAGCGTCTCGCCCCAGCGGCGCATCGGGAAATTGCCGCCCGCATCGTTGAGGCCGAAATCGTGGTCGTCCCACGTCGCCATCATCGGCACCTTGGCGCGGAAGCCCGCAAATTCGGGGTGCGAGGCCTGCAAGGCATAGGCCGAACGCAGGCTCTCAAGTCCCGCATCTGCATCCCAGCCATTGTCGCCATAGACATTGTCGCCAATCATCAGGAACAGCTGCGGATTGGCCGAGGCGATCTGCGCCCACATATGCTGCGGCGCGTTCTGGTGGTTGCAGCTGCCCACCGCGATGCGGGTCAGCGTGGTGTTGGCGGCGAGCGCGGGGTTCGGCCCGGCGAACGGCATCACGACCTGCTGGCGCAGCGCCTCGTAATAGGGAGCGAGCAGCTGATCGGGCGTCAGGCTGACCGCAACCGGAGCCTTGCTTGACGGTGCAGGCTCATCGTCATGCGCCATCAGCGGCGCGGGCATGATCGCGGCGGCAAAAAGGGCGGTGGTAGCAAGCAACGACAGGGAACGGTGCATGAAAGGCTCCTGAAATGATACGTCAATCGGGTGTTCTGCTGAAGGCGCTGGGTTACAGCTGTGCGACACGGTAGCCGTCATCTGCGCTCCGGCCGAAGTTGACAAAGTTGACACCCTGTCAAGCGGCATTTCAGCATTTTTCATTTAATAAATCATAGGTTTAGTCGGAAAAAGCGAAGTTGACACTTCGCCCAAAAGGCCCCCCCTCCCCCGCAAGTTACATGTTCGGCCGGTCAAGGCGTTGATGGCGGGTTGGCGGAGAGGCGTGATCATGGCGATGGGCGATCATACCGGAAGTTTGCGCCGTAGGAAATGCGGCTGCCCGCCAGTTTACATCATCGGCAGAGCGCTGAAATCGGTCAGTGCGGCATCGCGCAGCCCGCGCCACACATTGCGCGCCTGCACCGTCTCACCGACGTCATGGACGCGCAGCAGGTGGACGCCGGCTTCCATGCCCTTCACCGCCAAGGCGATTGATCCGGCGAGGCGCTGGTCTGCGCTTTCCTCCACAGACAGCGCGCCGATCATCCGCTTGCGGCTTGCCCCCAGCATAAGCGGGCTGCCGAGCGCGTGGAACAGCGGCAGGGCGTTCAGCAGGGCGAGATTCTCGGCCAGCGACTTGCCGAAGCCGATGCCGGGGTCGAGGATGATGCGATCCTCGGCGATACCCGCGGCAATGGCACGGGCGCGGGCGGATTTGAGGAAGTCGAACACATCGCTGACCACGTCGACATAAGTGCCACCAGCGTGGAGATCCTCACCCGCTCCGGGGGCGTGCATCAGAATGACGGGGCAAGCGGCGCTGGCGACCACTTCGATGCTGCGCGGGTCGTAGCGCAGGGCAGAGACGTCGTTCGCCATATGCGCGCCTGCCGCAAGCCCGGCGGCAAGCACGCCTGCGCGCCGCGTATCGAGGCTGATCGCGGCGCCCATGCTGGCGCAGTATTCAACGGCGGGGACAATCCGGCGGATTTCCTCATCCTCGAAGGTGGCGGCGGCGCCGGGACGGGTGCTTTCTCCGCCGATGTCGATGATCGCCGCGCCCGCTTCCAGCATGGCGGCGGCGTGAGTCCGGCCCGCTTCGATGGCATCGTGTTGGCCGCCGTCGGAGAAGCTATCAGGTGTGACGTTGAGGATGCCCATGATCTGGGGCTGATCCAGTCGGATGGTCCGACTGCCCAGTTGGAGAGGCGCGTGGGCTTTGGCGAGGTTGGCCCATTGCGCCGCCGCATCCTGCGCAAGCGTGCCTGAAAGCCGCGCCAGCGCCGCCTCAATTGCCTTGGGCGTGCCGACAATCCGCTCTGACACCGCACCGCCGTCGCGCAGCACCAGCGCGAACTCGCGCGCATAGGCCATCGAGCCGCCGAGCCGCACCGCCTCGCCCTCCACGGCCTGCGGGCCGGGGACAAGCGTCAGCGGGTGGATGTAGACTTTATCCGTCATGCCAAACCGTGATTCCCCGCGCAGGCGGGGGCCTCCCGCAACCTGGCTCTGTGCCTAACAAGGTCCCCGCCTTCGCGGGGACTCTCGCAAATATCAATCCTCCGCCGCCAGCAGATAGAGCTGCCGCGCGGCATCGATCGGCTGCACATCCCCGGCAGTTTCATAATGCCAGAACGACCAGCCGTTGCAGCTTGGTGCGGCTTGCAGGTCTTTGCCCAGCCCGTGGATCGAGCCGGCCTTGCCCTCGCACTCCAGCGAACCATCGGTGCGGACGGTCGCAATCCAGCGGCGCTTCTTGTCGAACACCTTCGTGCCGGGTGGGATCAGCCCCGCCTCGACCACGGCGCCGAACGCCACCTTGGGCGCGGTGCGGGCGGATTGCATGGAGGTGAGCGCGCTTTCATCCAGCGGCAGTTCCTTTTCGATCCGCTTCATCGCCACCTCGCGGTAGAAATCCTCCCGCTCGCAGCCGATCCATTCGCGGCCCAACCGCTTGGCGACCGCGCCGGTCGTCCCGGTGCCGAAGAAGGGATCGAGCACCACGTCGCCCTTCTCGGTCGTGGCGAGCAGCACGCGGTAGAGCAGCGCTTCGGGCTTCTGGGTCGGGTGCGCTTTCTTGCCGTTTTCCTTGAGCCGCTCCCCGCCCGCACAGATCGGCATGACCCAGTCAGAACGCATCTGCAATTCGTCGTTGAGGGTCTTCATCGCGCGGTAATTGAAGTGGTAGCGCGCCTTTTCGCCCATGCTCGCCCAGATCAGCGTTTCATGCGCGTTGGTGAAGCGGGTGCCACGGAAATTGGGCATCGGGTTGGTCTTCCGCCAGACGATGTCGTTGAGAATCCAGAACCCCAGATCCTGCAAAATTGATCCGACGCGGAAGATGTTGTGGTAGCTGCCGATCACCCACAACCCGCCATCGGGCTTGAGCACGCGGCGCGCCTCGGTCAGCCATTCGCGGGTGAACTTGTCGTAGACCGCCATGCTGGCGAACTGGTCCCAGTGGTCGGTCACCGCATCAACATGGCTGCCATCGGGCCGGTTGAGATCGCCGCCCAGCTGGAGGTTATAGGGCGGATCGGCGAAGACGAGATCGACGCTGTTGGTGGGGAGCGAGCGCATCGCGGCGATGCAATCCCCCGGCAAAATCCGGCCCAGCGGCAAATCGACGGTGCGTGCAGTTTCCGGCGTTTTTACAACGCTTTTTGCCCGCGATTTCACCTTTTCTATCACACTCACCGGTCTTGCCCCGCTTCTTATGCTGTCAACTTATCCACAGGCATGAGTCTTTGAAGAGTCCGCGTCAAGCGACTAATTTTGCGCATATTATGGTTGACAGGGGGTTAAGGCCCCACGGCTAGCGCGGAACGAAGCGAGACCGGCACAAGATGTTGAGTCCTGCGGCTGCGAGGGAACTCCAGATGCAGGGGTGTGGCGGGGAGGACTCAGTTATACATCAACCTCATCCCCGCCCCGGGTTCGACCCGGGGCCCCGCTTATTTCGGCGAAGGGCGATTGGCCCGAAGATCAGCGAGGCCCCGGATCAGGCCCGGGGCGGGGCAGTCTGAATTTCGCGGATCAAATCAGCGACAACTGCGACACCGGGGCAAAGCTGCGGCGGTGGAGCGGGGTCGCGCCGTGCACCCGCAGTGCTTCCATGTGCTCTGCCGTGCCATAGCCCTTGTTGCGCTCCCACCCGTAGTGCGGGTGCGCAGCGGCGGCTTCCCGCATCATCCGATCGCGCCATTCCTTGGCGATGATTGAGGCGGCGGAGATGCAAGGTTCGATCCCGTCCCCGCCGACGATGGCGCGGGCGGACCAGCACCAGTCGGCGCAGCGGCCGTGGGGCGTCATATTGCCGTCGATCAGCACTTCGCCCGGTTCCACCCCAAGGGCCGCGGTGAGGCTGCCAACCGCACGGGTCATCGCCAGCATGGTCGCCATGAAGATGTTGACCCGGTCGATCTCCTCGGGCTCGACCACCGCCACCGCCCAGCCACAGCTCGCCCGGATCGCGGGGTCGAGCACCGCGCGGCGCTTTGCCGAAAGGCGCTTGGAATCGTCGAGCCCCGCAGGTATCGCCTCCCCCAGAACCACCGCCGCGGCCACCACCGGCCCGGCCAGCGGTCCGCGGCCAGCCTCGTCAACGCCAATGACGATCGCCTTGCCTGCGTGCCTGAAACCCGGAGTGACCCCTAGCATGATCCGTTCTGCCCGTTTGTTCGCTGCTCTTTCCGTCTCCACGCTGGCGCTGGCAAGCTGCGCGAATGCCGAAAGTGGGGAAACCGCCCCGCCCGCTGCCGCTTCGGCCACGCCGTTTGCGGTCGCCGAGGTCGCCACCTTCGAAGAACCCTGGGCGATTGCCTTTGCACCCGGCACCGCGACGCTGTTCGTGACCGAAAAGGCCGGGACCCTGAAGTTCATCGACACCGCGAGCGGCCAGATCGGCACGGTCAGCGGGGTTCCGACCGTCGATTACGGCGGTCAGGGCGGGTTGGGCGATGTCGCATTCCTGCCGGCCGAGGCTTCGGACAGCCTGGGCAATCGCACGATCTATCTGAGCTGGGCCGAAGCGGGCGAAGCTGACACGCGCGGCGCCGTGGTCGGCAAGGGAACGCTGGTCTGCTCCGCAGCAACCACCTGCGCCATCGAAGGCCTTTCCGTGATCTGGCGGCAGACGCCCAAGGTCACCGGCCGCGGGCATTATTCGCACCGTCTGGCCGTGTCGCCCGATGGCAAATATCTCTTCGTCGCCAGCGGCGAACGCCAGAAGATGCAGCCTGCACAGGACACCAGCGTGACGCTGGGCAAGATCGTGCGCCTCAACCTTGATGGCACGCCTGCGGCTGGCAATCCGATGGCTGACAAGGGCGGCGTGACGGCGGAAATCTGGTCGTATGGCCACCGCAACATCCTCGGCATGGATTGGGATGCACAGGGCCGGTTGTGGGAAGTCGAGCACGGCCCGGCGGGCGGTGACGAACTGAATCTGGTGATGCCCGCCGCCAACTACGGCTGGCCGATCCGCTCCAACGGCGAACATTACAACGGCGACCCGATCCCCGATCACGCCGCCGATGATGGGTTCGCCCAGCCCGCGACCAGCTGGAACCCGGTGATCGCGCCGGGCGATATGCTGATCTACACCGGCGATATGTTCGCCGCTTGGAAGGGCCATGCGCTGATGGCGGGCCTTGCCTCGCAGGCCATCGTTGATGTGGCGATCGAAGGCGAAGCCGCCCGCGAAGTCACCCGGCACGAATTCGACGCGCGCCTGCGCTCGATCGCGCAAGGGCCGGACGGCGCCCTGTGGGTGGCGCAGGATGGCAAGGGCGCCAAGCTGCTGAAGCTCACCGCGCGCTGATGGCTTCGACGACTGCCACGCTGATCCCGCTTGAGGCGGTCGATCCCGCCATGATCGAGGAGGTGCTGGACCGTGCCTTCGGGCCGGACCGCCACGCGCGCACCGCGTATCGCATCCGCGAAGGGATGGCGTGGCTGCCCGGCCTCAGCCTCGCCGCGCTGGACGAGAATGACATGCTGGTCGCCACGATCCAGTGCTGGCCGATTGGCTTGCAGACCAAACAGGGTCAGGTGCCACTGGTGATGGTCGGGCCGGTCGCCGTGGTGCCCGAACGACAGGGCGAAGGGTTCGGCGTCGGCTTGATGAGCGCGATGATCGCCGAGGATGCGCGGCTGGCGTCCCAAGGTGGACGCGCGCTACCTCAGGTCTTGATCGGGGATGCGGAGTATTACGGCCGCTGGGGCTTTTCCGCCGCGCTGACGGGTGGTTGGCGCTGCCCCGGCCCCTATGAACAGCACCGATTGCTGGCGCGCGGCCACGGCCTTGCCGCCATGCCCGCCGAGGGAATGCTGGGGCCTTGGCTTGTTGCGTGATCACGCGCCGTCCGGCGCGTGATCTCCTCGCTCACGCGGCCTCACGGCCGCATCGCTGCGGGCGGCCGGTCGGCCTTGCGATTTGCCTGCGGCAAACCGAACAGGCGCTTAACCTCTTCACCTTCCCTCCCGCTTCTGCCATCCGTCACCCAATGCCCTACGAACCGCCCCCCTACCTCGCCAGCCTGACGCTGGCCGAAATCGCCGCGCTGGTCGCGGACCGCAAGCTGCCGCCGGTCGAAGGATGGGCGCCGAAGGTGATCGGCGAAAGCCACATGGTGATCGCCGCCGATGGCACATGGTTCCATGAAGGCGGTGTGATCCGGCGCGAGGCGATGGTGCGCGCCTTTGCGGGCCTGCTGACCCGCGATGCGGAGGGGCATCATTGGCTCGTCACCCCGTTCGAAAAGCTCGCCATTGAGGTCGAGGATGCCGCCTTCATCGCCACTGATTGCGTGCGAGCGGACGGCGCGCTGGCGTTCCGGCTCAACACCGATGACATCGTGATCGCCGGGCCGGATCATCCCTTGCGCGCGGCGGGGACGACGGAGGAGCCCGCGCTCTATCTCCACGTCCGGCGCGGGTGCGAGGCGCGCCTCAACCGCTCCACGTGGGCGCAGCTGGCGGAGATCGCATTGGCCGAAGGGGCGCAGGACAATGGCTGGCAGGTCACCAGCCAAGGCGCGACCTTCTCCTTGCTGCCATGAGCCTCTACGAGCCGCTCGCCCAGGCCTTTGCGGCAGGCCATGCGCGCGAGATCCCCGATCTGCTGAGCGATGCGCATTTCGCCCGCGATGGCCGCGCCACGCCCGCTGCTGTGCTGATCGCGATCACCGATGTTCCGCATGATCCGCAGGTAATCCTCACCCAGCGCCCACGCGCGATGCGCGATCATCCGGGGCAGGTCGCCTTTCCCGGCGGTAAGATCGATCCGGGCGAGGACGCCGTCACGGCCGCCCTGCGCGAGGCCGAGGAGGAACTCGCCCTGCCGCGCGACGCGGTGCGCGTGATCGGCACCAGCGACATCTACCACACCGGTACCGGCTTTCTGGTCACGCCAGTGGTGGGCGTCGTCCCGCCCGGCCTCTCCCTCATCCCCAGCCCCAGCGAAGTCGAAGCGTGGTTCGAAGCGCCCTTGGCAATGCTGCTTGACCCCGCCAGCTGGACCACCAACGAGGTGTTCTGGCGCGGGGCGAACCGGCGCTATCTCGAACTGGACTGGCAGGGTTTCCGCATCTGGGGCGTCACCGCGGCAATCATCGCCAACCTGTCACGGCGGATCACGCTGGAGGCTTTGCGCGATGCTGCGTGACCTCGCCGAAGCCGATTGGACCCGCCGCGCGGGGCTGGCCGCGCTGACCGCAGCGCTGGGGGCCGTGAATATCCGCTGGGTCGGCGGCGCAGTGCGGGACGGCTTGCTGGGCGTGCCCGTCCATGATGTCGATTGCGCCACCACGCTCCTGCCCGAAGAGGTGATCGCCGCCTGCAAGCGCGCAGGGCTGCGCACCGTGCCGACCGGGATCGATCACGGGACTGTGACCGTGATCCTCAAGGACGGCCCGGTCGAGGTCACCACCCTGCGCCGTGATGTCGCCACCGATGGGAGGCGGGCCACCATCGCCTTCGCGCAGGACTGGCCCGAAGATGCCGCGCGCCGCGATTTCACCATCAACGCGCTCTACGCTCACCCCGAGACGCTGGAAATTGCCGACTTCTTCGGCGGGCTCGGCGATTTGGTCGAGGGCCGTGTCCGCTTCATCGGCGATGCGCGGCAACGCATTGCCGAGGATCACCTGCGCATCTTGCGCTACTACCGCTTCCAGACCCGCTTCGGCGCCGCGCTGGACGAGACGGCCGAAGATGCCTGCGCCGACCTTGCCCACACGCTGAAGGGTCTCAGCCGCGAGCGGATTGCGACGGAACTTCTCAACCTGCTGGCCTTGCCCGATCCGCACGCCACCATCGTCCGGATGAAAGCGCGAGGCGTGCTGGGCGTGATCCTGCCTGAGGCCTGCCCACCGCAGATCGCCCTGCTGGCAAAGGTGATCGCTGCCGAAGCTGCGCAAGGTATCGCCGCCGATCCGGTGCGCAGGCTGGCCGCATTGCTGCCGCCCTCACCCGAGATCGCCGAGACGGTCGCCGCACGTCTGCGTCTCTCCAAAGCCCAACGCACCCGGCTGGTCAGCGCCGCGGAGCGCGGGGCGAGCGATGGGGCCGACCCGAAGGCGCTCGCCTATCGTCTAAGCCTGCCGCTGGCGATCGACCGACTGCTGCTGACCGGCCACGACGCCCGGGTGTTCGAAGGTTGGACGGTGCCGGTCTTCCCGCTCAAAGGCGGCGCCATCGTCGCGCGCGGGATCACCGCCGGGCCGGAGGTCGCAAAGCTGCTCCAGAAAATCGAAGCCCGCTGGGTGGCCGAGGGTTTTCCTTCGACCGACCGGGTGAACCAGATGCTCGCCGAAGAACTGGGGACGAGCGCGTTCAAGTTCGATTGAGACCGGCCCTCAATCCCCCACTTCCGTTCGCCCTGAGCTTGTCGAAGGGCTGTCCTTCCCTTTGACCTCACACCCATTCCACTGAAGAAAAGCAGTCCTTCGACAAGCTCAGGACGAACGGGAAAGGTGATCGAAACTAATCAAACCGGCCCGACTTCGGGAAGCCCTGCGGCGGCATCCGTCCGGCGGCACCGCGCGCCACCTTCCACATGCGGATTTCGGTTTCCGTGCGAGTGCGTTCGCCTGATCCGCCCATTTGCCAGCTGAGGCCATCGGCCAGCACGAAGGTGATCGCGTCCGACATTCCGCCGTCACGATACCGCTGCAACTGCACCCCCTGCCCGCGCGTCATCACGGGCAGTTCTTCCAGATTGAACACCACCAGCTTGCGGTTGTCGCCCACGCAGGCGACGTGGTCGTGGTTGTCAGCAATCTGGCGGATCACTTGCAGCTTCGCGCCGTCCTTGAGGTTCACCACCTGTCGACCCTTGCGGGTCTCGGCCAGCAGCTCGTTCATTTCCGCGACAAAGCCCTTGCCATGGCTGGAAGCGAGCAGCAGCCGCCCGCCCGGACGGTGCACCATTATCGCGCTGACATTGGCGTCGCTTTCCAGATCGACCATCGTGCGCACCGGCTCACCAAAGCCGCGGGCACCGGGCAGCTTGTCGCAGCCGAGCGTGTAGAACCGCCCGTCTGACGCGGCGAGCAGCAGCTTGTCGGTCGTCTGCGCGTGGAGGATGAAGGCGAGCGCATCGCCCTCCTTGTATTTGAACTCTTGATCCAGCGGCACGTGCCCGCTCGCCGCGCGGATCCAGCCCTTCTGGCTGAGGATCACGGTGACGGGCGCCTTCTCGATCATCGCGTCCATGCTGAACACGGCGGTCGGCGCAGCCTCGGCAATCAGCGTGCGGCGCGCGCCGAGCGGCGTGTCCTCGGCATAGGTCTTGCGCAGGGCGCGCAGATCACGCTTCAGCCGGGTGCGCTGCTTGGCCGGGCTTTCGAGCAGGGCTTGCAGTTCTGCTTCCTCGGCCAGCAGCGCGTCCTGTTCCTTGCGCAGCTGCATCTCCTCCAGCTTGCGCAAGCTCCGCAGCCGCATGTTGAGGATCGCTTCGGCCTGCACATCGGTCAGCGCGAACTCGGCGATCAGCACCGGCTTGGGCTCATCCTCGGCGCGGATGATCGCGATCACCCGGTCAAGGTTGAGGTAGGCGATGATATAGCCGCGAACCAGTTCCAGACGCTTGGCTATCTGCGCAAGCCGGTGGCGCGCGCGGCGCTGGAGGATGTCAATCTGCGCGAAGGTCCAGCTTTCCAGCAGTTCCTTCAGCCCCATCACCATCGGCGTGCGGCCAAAACCGGGGCGCTCGTCGAGCACGTTGAGGTTGAGGCTGAACCGCGTTTCGAGGTCGGTCAGCTTGTAGAGGCTTTCCTTCAGCAACTCGGGATCGACATTGCGGCTTTTGGGCACGATCACGATGCGGATCGCCTCGTCGCTTTCATCGCGCACGTCTTCGAGGATCGGCAGTTTGCGATCGGCGATGGCGGCGGCGATCTGCTCGATCAGCTTGCCCTTGGGCACCTGATACGGGATTTCCGAGATGACCAGCTGCCATTGCCCACCGCCGAGCCGTTCTATCCCGGCGGCGATGTCGTCCCCTTCCTTGGCTTCGGGCGCGTGGAAGCGGCCGCGCAGGCGGAAAGACCCGCGCCCGGTGCGATAGGCCTCGGCAATGGCGGCAGCGCTGTCGACCACCTGACCGCCGGTGGCGAAATCGGGGCCGTGGAACAGCTCCATCAGCCGTTCATGGGTGACAGACGGGTTGTCGATCAGCTCCAAGGTGGCGTCGATGATCTCCGCGACATTGTGGCTGGGGATGCTGGTCGCCATGCCGACCGCAATCCCGCTTGCACCATTGGCGAGCAGGTTGGGGAACAGGCCGGGGAAGATAACCGGCTCTTCCTCCTCGTTGTTATAGGTCGGGATGAAGTCGACCGTGCCTTCGTCCAGCCCCGACATCAGCTCCATCGCCGTGCGGGTGAGGCGGCATTCGGTGTAGCGATCGGCGGCGGCGTTATCGCCGTCGATATTGCCGAAGTTCCCCTGCCCCTCGATTAGCGGGTAACGCAGCATGAACGGCTGCGCGAGGCGGACGAGCGCATCATACAGCGCGAGGTTTCCGTGCGGGTGATACTTCCCCATCACATCACCGACCACGCGGGCGCATTTCTTGAACGCCGAGTCTGGCGTCACGCGCAGCTGGCGCATCCCCCACAGCAACCGGCGGTGTACCGGCTTCAGCCCATCGCGCAAATCGGGGAGCGAACGCGCGGTGATCGTCGACAGCGCATAGACCAGATAGCGCTCGGACAGGGCAGCATCGAAGGGGGCGTCGACGATGGCGTCGAAGCCGTCATCGGCAGGTTCGGTGGTGACGGGATTGGTCATGCCCCCCGTCTAGCAACCCACGGCCAGTGCCGGGAGAGGGGTTTCCACAGGGTTGAAATCCGCATGGATATGGCGTGCCGACAAGAATGTGGCGGAAATGCGGTTTAAATATGGCGAAAATAAGGCATCATCGCGGCGAGGCTGACGCGGGCGTCGCGAGTCGCGCCCCGCCGCTCCGCTTCACGAGGAGAGAGAAACATGCGTAAGCCCTTGATTCTTGCTGCCACCGCCACCCTAGCCCTTGCTGCGTGCAGCCGCGCCGATAGTGACCCCGCCGCGAGCGAAGCCGCCGATATTGCGGTAAATGAGGCCATCGTGGCCGAGCCTGCCTCCGCCGACGCCGCACAGACAAGCACCGCCCTGCCCAAGCTCGACTCCATCCCGGTCAACCTGCCGCAGCTGGCCTACGTCTATGATTTCCGCTGGCGCATGGCGGCAGACGCAATCGGTGGCCTCCAGCGCCGCCATGCTACCCTGTGCGAACAGCAGGGTCCGGGCGTCTGCCAGATCCTCGGCATGACCAAGACCGGCGAGCTTGAAGGCGAGGTTGCAGGCCAGCTCGAAATGGCGGTCGCCACCCGGCAGGCGCGGGCGTTCGGCGCGCTGCTGGAGGATGAGGCGCTGGATGCCGGGGCGGAACAGGTCGCCGCCGAAATTGCCTCGGAAGAACTCTCCAAGCAATTGGTCGATACCGAAGCTCGGCTGGAAGCCCGCACCGAACTGCGCGACCGGCTCAAGGAGGTGCTGCGCACCCGCAAGGGCAGCGTGGAGGATCTGATCGAGGCCGAACGCAGCGTTGCCGCCGTGAACGAGGAGATCGATCAAGCGCGCAGCTGGCTCAAGGAGATGGAAGGCCGCGTCGCTTACAGCCGCGTCACGGTGCATTACGAAACCGGCACGCCCGTGGCGCGCGACTTCCTCGGCCCGATCAGCGGCGCGCTGGGATCGCTGGGGACCATCTTCGGCTGGATTGTGGCCTTGCTGATCCTTGTCGGAGCGGTGGCCCTGCCAGCAGGCGGGATGTGGTGGGCGAACCGGGCGATCCGCCGCCACCTCGCCGCGCCTGCGCCCGGCCCACAATAGGCGCGGATCAACGGCCCACCGCGCGCTGCTCCCGCTTGGTCTTGACGAGCGGAACATGGCGGCGCGCGGGAGGCTAGTCCGGTGATCATCAATCACAGGAGACCACAATGCAGCGCGTCCTCATCATCGCTACCGACGGTTTCGAACAATCCGAACTGATGGAGCCCAAGCGCCTGCTCGAAGAGGCCGGGGCGGAAGTGACCGTCGCCAGCCTGCGACCGGGCGAAATCCGCGGCTGGGACAAGGAAAACTGGGGTGAGAGCGTCGCGGTCGACCTCTTGGTCGGGAACGTCTCGGCCGAAGATTACGACGCGCTGTTGCTCCCCGGCGGGCAGATCAACCCCGATGTCCTGCGCACCCAGCGCCCAGTGATCGAACTGATCCGCGAATTCGACGCAGCGGGCAAGCCGATCGCGGCGATCTGCCACGCGCCGTGGCTGCTGGCCGAAGCCGATCTGATCGAGGGGCGCTCCGTTACCGCCTGGCCTTCGATCCGCACCGATCTTGCCAATGCTGGCGCCGCTGTGGTGGACGAAGCGGTGGTGGTCGACGGCAACCTCATCACCAGCCGCAAGCCGGACGATATCCCCGCCTTCACCGAAGCACTGATGGCCGCGCTGAACATGGAAGCTGGGGACTAACCGGGAAACGCCGCCGATGGCCGACCGCACCGGACTCGCCGAAGAACGCACCGACTTTGCCGAGAAGCGCACCGATTGGGCCGAAGATCGCACGATCATGGCCAACGAGCGCACCTTTGCCGGGTGGATGCGTACGGGTCTGGCGGCGGTCGGCATCGGGTTGGGTTTCAACGCGCTGTTCGGCAAGCTGGAACCGGCATGGTTGCCCAAGGGTCTGGCGACGGCGTTCATCCTGATCGCCATCGCGATCATCTTCAACGCCCAGCGCCGCGCAGCAGCGGTGGCCGAGCGACTGGAGCAACACCGCGCCGAACCGATCCGCGGGCGCACCCTGCGGTTGATTGCCTGGACGATGATGCTGGCGAGCGGCGGTCTGGCAGTAGCGATGTGGTGGGTCGATATCGGCCTCGCAGGCCGGTGATCGTCACATTCGACGCGCGTCGCTGCGTTCCGATGGCACGCTGACCGTCAATCCGTCCATCTCGCCTGTTAGCTCAATCTGGCAGGACAGGCGCGACGTGCGGCGCGCGCCAGCCGCGAAATCGAGCATATCCTCCTCCTCCTCGGACGCGGGGGGGAGGCGGTCAAACCAGTCGGCGGCGACGATCACGTGGCAGGTCGAACAGGCCATCTGCCCCTCGCATGTGCCTTCGAGCGGCAAGCCCGCCGCTTGGCCTGCACGCAGCAGATTGTCCCCCGGTTCAGCCGTCACCGCCACCGGACGTCCGCGCGGGTCAATGAAGGTGATGGTGATGCTCACAAGCCCTGCTCCCTGACGGCGGCGTTGATGATGGCGGCGGCGTCTGCAATGTCCTTAAAACTTGTATAGCGTCCAAATCCAAGGCGAATAGAGGACTTTGCCTCGCGGTCGCTCAGCCCGATGGCCTTGAGCACATGGCTCGGCCGGCCCGATCCGCTGGCGCAGGCGCTCCCGGCTGAGAACATCACGGTGCGGCAATCGCTCATCAATCGGGCGACGTCGAGGCCATCCCTGCGGATGTTGAGATTGCCGTGCCAGCGATCGACCGCGCTGCCGTTCAATTCCCAGTCCGCAAATGCCTCGCGCGCCGCCGCCCAGAGCTGCTGAACGTGCAGCATCTGCTCGCTCAACCCCTCCTGCGCAACCTGCGCCGCCGCGCCGAACCCGGCACACAAGGCGGGCGAGAGCGTGCCGGACCTTACGCCCGCCTCCTGCCCGCCGCCGAGCATCAAAGCTGCGGGCAGCGGCGCATCGGGGCCGATCCACAACGCGCCGATCCCCTTGGGGCCGTGGCACTTGTGGGCCGAGACCGCGATGTAATCCGCCGCGACCTCGACCGGCACCCGGCCATAGGCCTGCACCGCATCGACCAGCACCCGCGCACCCACTTGCCGGGCGATGTCGACCACGGCAGCGAGCGGGTTCCTCACCCCAATCTCGTTATTGATCGCCATGACCGCGACGAGGCCGGTCTGCGGCGTGATCGCGGCCTTGAGCGCGTCGAGATCGGCGCGGCCATCGGAGGTGACGGGGAGCACTGTGAAGCGCCGCCCCTGCGCTTCGACCACCCGCGCGCAATCGAGCACGGCGGCGTGTTCGGTGGCGAAGGTGACGACGTCGCCGGGGGTGCCTTGGATGACGGTATTGAGCGCTTCGGTCGCGCCGGAGGTGAAGATCAGCTTGCCGCCGTCAGGCAGCAGCGCCGCGACCCGCTCACGCGCGGTTTCGACGGCAGCGGCGGCCATGCGGCCCATGCGGTGCGGGGAATGGGGGTTGCCGAAAGTGTCGCTGTCCGGCCCGCCCAGCCACCTGAGCGTGGCTTCACGCGCTTCGGGGGCGAGGGGGGTGGTCGCTTGGTAATCGAGGTAGATCATGCGCCTTCCCCCGCCCCGGGCTTGACCCGGGGCCCCGCTCCTTCCGCTACTTGGATCAAGAAAGCTGGGTCCCGGGTCAAGCCCGGGACGGGGGGGCAGGTCAACATAGCCCAGCCCACGCCTCAGCAAACCGTTCCAATTCCTCGGGCGTGGTCGACCACCCCAAGCTCACCCGGATCGTCCGCGCCGCCACATCATCGGGCACCCCGAACGCATCGAGCACCCGGCTTTTCTTGAGCGTGCCCGAAGAACACGCACTCCCCGCCGAGACGGCAAAACCCATCGCGTCAAGGCGGATCAGCAGGGCTTGGGCGCTCATGGTGGGGTGGGTCAGTGCCGTAATGTAATCAATGTGGGCACCGCGCGCTTGCCAATATCCAGATTCGGCCATGGCAATCTGAAAATTCATACGCTGGTCGGCAGTGGACGCCCAACTTTCCAGCCCACCAGCTTCAAGCGCAGCCGCCATGCCCATTGCTGCCGGGAGGTTTTCGGTCCCTTGGCGATATCCGCGCTCGTGTCCGCCAATCGGCTCCAGCACGGCAAAGTCCCTGACAAGCAATGCGCCAATGCCGATCGGGCCACCGAATTTGTGGCCTGAGACCACGACCATGTCGGCCCACGGCAACGGAAGTTTTCCAGCGGATTGCGAACAGTCAGCCAGAAGCAGGCTGCCGCTCTTAACAAAGGCGTCGCCGATGTCATTGTCGGCGCCGGTGAGATTGATCACAACCGAACCGGTCTCAGAATTAATCGTTTGCAGAGCCACAACAGCAGAGGTCTTCGCCTCAAGCATATCGATCAGCATATCGATGTCGGCCATGCCAGATGCGCGAATGGGCACAACTTCCGCTTCCGGAGCAGCGCGGAACACCGCGTCATGCTCGACCGCGCTGACAATCCGCCGCTTGGCCTTCGCCCGGTTGAGCGCGATCCACAGCGCCTCGCTCGCCCCGCTCGTAAAGATCAGCTCGCCTTCCCACCCTAGCGCCCGCTTCACCCGCTCGCGCGCATCCTCCAGCGCGGCGCGGGCCTTGCGGCCCTCAGCGTGCGGGGACGAGGGGTTGGCCCATAGCCGGAAGCCCTCCTCCATCGCCGCATTTGCCTCGGGGCGCAGGGGTGATGTGGCGGCGTGGTCGAGATAGATCCGGTCCGGGATGGGATAGCCTCACAATAAATTGCGAAAAATGGTTCGCCGCCTATATAAGCCTCGCTTTCGCGGGCGCCAGCCGGTTGCCCCGACCACTCGATCACAAGGTCTATCAATGCCCTCAGTCATCTTCCCCGGCCCGGAAGGCCGTCTCGAAGGCCGTTTCTCGCCCCCGCCCCGCCCGCGTGCGCCGGTGGCGATGATTCTGCATCCGCACCCCGAAGGCGGCGGCACGATGAACGACCGGATCGTGCAGCGGCTCTACAAGACCTTTGCCGACCGGGGCTTTGCCACCCTGCGCTTCAACTTCCGCGGCGTCGGGCGTTCGCAGGGCAGCTTTGATTCCGGGATCGGTGAGCTGTCCGACGCGGCTTCCGCGCTCGATTGGGTGCAGTCGATCCATCCCGAAGCGCAGAGCACCTGGATTGCGGGCTACTCGTTCGGCGCGCTGATCGGGATGCAATTGCTGATGCGCCGCCCCGAAGTGCGCGGCTTCATCTCGGTCGCGCCGCCAGCCAACATGTACGACTTCAGCTTCCTCGCCCCTTGCCCGGCTTCGGGCATCTTCGTGCAGGGCGCGGCGGATACGGTGGTGCAGCCCAATGCAGTGCAGAAGCTGGTCGACAAGCTGCGCACCCAGAAGCACATCACGATCCATCACGAGGAAATCCCCCGCGCCAACCACTTCTTCGAGAACGAACTTGAGGAATTGATGAAGTCGGTGGACAATTATCTGGACTTCCGGCTCTCGCCCGATTGCCCGATCAAGTAAGATTGAAGAATTCCCCGCCCCGGGCTTGACCCGGGGCGCTGCTTTGCGGGTGAAGAGCGAGCGGGTAAACGGGCCGCCAACGAGCGGGTCGCAAGCGCGACCGCGCGCCAGCAGCTGCTCGCGCGAAGCGCAGCGAGGACTGCACGCGGGAGGGCGTGCAGGAATCAAAGAAAAGTTGGGTCCCGGTTCGAGCCCGGGACGGGGGACTCTGTGGCCGCATTCCTATCCGTCAGATGAACGGCTTGATCGAAGGCGCAGCAGAGCGATTGTTTTCCCTCACCTTTCTCTACCAATTCAGTTGCAAAAATTACAGTCCTGAAAAACAACGCGAAAGTTCTTCGTCCCTAGCAAAAAGCATAGTACTCTCGCGAGTGAGCAGAGCCGGAGGGTTTGTGCTCACAGCGTTGGTGTCATTCGCACTCCGGCCACTGCTCCCACTTAGATGGAGAGAGGAGCCCCCTTGCGATGAACTATGCTTCTGCCAATCGCCGTCCCAACCCTGCTGCCCTTGTCGGCGCGCTCGGCATTCCCGGTGCGTTCGGCGCGCTGCTGGTGGTGGGCCTTGCGGTGACGGTGGTGACCAAGCCTGCCGGCCCCCGGATCAAGGGCGAGATTATCACCGAAACCATTCTGCCCCCGCCGCCGCCCACGCCCGACAAGCCGCAGCCGGATCAGAAAACCACGTCCACCACCACGACCTCCAACCCCGATACGCCGCGGCCTGCCGATCTGCCGACCGACCTCAACCTCGGCGAGACCGTGTTCGATTTCCCCGTCACCGGTACGCCTGCGGGAACCGGCACCGGTACCGGCGAGATCGGCTTCCCTGCCCCCGGGCCGAGCGCATCGCCCTTCGATCCCGTCGGCGCGCGCCCGCGCGGCAATCCGGGCAAGTGGGTGACGAACAACGACTACCGCTCGCGCTGGATCATGGAGGAGCTGTCGGGCACCGCGCGCTTTACCCTGGCGATAGACGCCAGCGGGAAGGTGACCGGCTGCACCGTCACCCGCTCGACCGGCCACGCCCCGCTTGATGCGGCGACCTGCGATCTCGTGACCAAGCGCGCCCGGTTCGAAGCCGCGCGTGACGGCAATGGCAAGCCGGTCGCGGGCAGCTACAGCGGCACCATTACCTGGCGAATCCCCGAGTAAGCCGAACTTTCCCGCCGGGGAGGGTTTTCCCCTAACCTTCTCCGGCGGCTTTCAATTGTTCGATCGGGGCCTCACCCCCCTCGGTCGGGATCGTCCAGATCAGCACGTTGATCACCGCGATCACAGCCAGCAGCACCATCAGCGCGGGGTTCTTCACCTCGCCCGTCCGGCGCCACAGGACGAAGGCCCCCGCAACCAGCGCGAGCGCGGCCAGCATTACGATTGAGAGCACGATATCGGTCAAACTTATGTCCTCACGCCGTCCCGTAAGCGGAACATCCTGCACCTACACACGGTAGTACGGCACACAGATCTCGGAGGCTATGATGGGTATTTTTTCGTCAATCAAGAATGCGGTGTTCGGCTCGGACAAGGATGACAAGAAACCCGCAGCTGTCCCTGCTACGCCTGCGCCGCGCCCTGCTGCGGCGCCGGAACCCGCAGCCGCACCGGCGCCTGTCGACAACGCTATCTCCGAGGCTGAGATGGCCGCGCGCATCGGTGCCATGCCGGATGCCGACAAATTCAACTGGCAGACATCGATCGTTGATCTGATGAAACTGGTCGGCCTTGATCCCAGCTTTGCCAACCGCAAGGAACTGGCGGGTGAGCTGGGCATGACCGATTACGAAGGCACCGCCGAACAGAACATCGCGCTGCATCACGCGGTTATGAACCTGCTGGCGCTGGAAGGCGGCAAGGCGGGGGGAATCCTCACGGACTGATGCGGCCTGGCTGCGATTGACTCATGTCGGCAGGGCACTAATCCTTGCCGACATGAGAGAGATATTTGCCCAATTCACCCGCCGCCGGACGCTAGCTGCGCTGGGCGGTGTTTCGACCTTGGCCCTGCTCCCCGCCGCCGCACGCGCGGCGAGCGATGCACCGCCTGCCGGCGGCCCGATTGCCGGGCTCGACCCCGATGCCGCGCTCGACCGGATCGCTTACCGGATGCTCGCGCATGAACCGGGCCGCGCGACTGGCGCAGGCGTCGACACCGGTGAGTATGCCGCGTGGCGTTCCACCTTCGGCACGCCGGGCGAGGCCGGACGGCAGGCCTATGCCGCCAGCCTGAAGGAGATGGTCGCCGAAGTCCGCGCCTTCCCCAAGGACGGCCTCACCAGCGATCAGCAGATCGGGTTCGAAGTGGTCGAGACCGCCTTCTCCCGCGCCATCGAAGGCATGGCCAAGCCTTACGGCGATGTCGCGGTCGGCAGTTGGCGCAATGCGCCTTACGTGGTGATCCAGAATGTCGGCGGCTATATCGACATGCCGCGCTTCTTCTCCTCGACCCAGCCGCTGGCGACGGCCGATGATGTCGGCCCCTATCTCGACCGGCTGATCGAAGTCCCCGCGATCCTCGATGGCGAGCGTGAGCGGATCACCGCCGCCCGGGCGATGGGCGTCGTCCCGCCCGCCTTCCTGATCGACAAGGCTATCGCCCAGATGGAAGCCAGCATCGCGGGCGCGAACGAGGCCTATGCCGGGCCGCTCGAAGCCTCCGAACTGTCGGAGGCCAAGTCCGCCGCCGCGCAGGCCGCCCGCATAGCCAAACGCGGGATCGTCCCCGCGCTCGAACGCCAGCTCGCCGAACTCAAGACCCAGCGCGCTTCCGCCAAGGATTCCGCCGGGATCTGGGCGCAGCCGATGGGCGAGGAATATTACGCCTGGGCCTTGGGCGCATCGACCACGACCAATCTCAAGCCCGACGAAATCCACCGTCAGGGCTTGGCCGAGCTCGACGAACTCCACGGCAAGATGGACCCGATCCTCAAGAAGATCGGCTACTCCAAGGGCAGCGTGGGCGAACGGATGCGGGCGCTGGCCGATGATCCGCGCTACCAGTTTGCCGAGGGCGATCCGGGCCGCAAGGAGATCTTCGCCTTCATCGAAGAGCGCCTCACCTGGATCAAGTCGCAGATGCCGCGCGCCTTCACGCAGGTGGTCAATCCGCGCATGGAGGTGGTCCGCCTGCCGCTCAGCGAAGAGCCCGGCGCGCCGGGTGCTTACGGCGGGGCGGGCAGCAAGGATGGCAGCATTCCCGGCCGCTTCTGGATCAACCTCAGAACCACCGATCTGCACCGCCGCTATGACCTCGCGGACCTCACCTTCCACGAGGCGATCCCCGGTCACGTGTGGGAGGGCGAGTTCTCCAACCGCCTGCCGCTGATCCGCTCGATCCTCGCCTTCAACGCCTTTTCCGAAGGCTGGGCGCTCTATGCCGAGCAGCTGGCGGACGAACTCGGCGCTTACAAGGGCTTCGAGGTCGGGCGGCTGGGCTTCCTGCAATCGCTCGCCTTCCGCGCCTGCCGCTTGGTGGTCGACACCGGGCTTCACTCCAAGCAATGGACCCGCGAACAGGGCCGCGCCTTCTTTGTCGAGCGCAACGGTTCCAAGGTCGAGGAAGTCGCGTCCGAGGTTGATCGCTATTGCAGCTGGCCGGGGCAGGCGTGCGGCTACAAGATCGGCCACAGCCAGATCCTGCGCCAGCGCGAACGCGCCAAGGCGGAATTGGGCGGCAAGTACGACATGCGCGAATTCAACACCGCGCTGGTGCTGGGCGGCAATGCCCCGCTCTCGGTGATGGCGAATACGGTCAGCCGCTACATCGCGGGGGCCAAAGGGTAAGCCGAAGGACGAATTGCAATCCCCCATCCCTGACCCCATGTTGCAACGCGCGCATGGCAGGAGGGACGCATGGAAACCTTAGGACAAGACCTTGAAACCATGCGCCGGGTGCCGCTCGCGCCTGCGCATGTCGATGCCATCTGCGCGATCGGGGGCGAGGTGTTCTACCCCGCCGGTTCGATCGTCATGGACATTGGTGAGCCGATGGACCGGTTCATCTATGTCCTCGAAGGCGATATCGAGGTGGTCGATCCCTATACGGGCGAACGGATGCTTCCGTCCTCGCTCGGGCCGACGCAGTTTCTGGGCGAGATCGGGTTCCTCAACCGCGGCACCAATATCATGCGGATGCGCGCCTCGGTCGACACCCGCGTGATCGAGGCGCCGCGCGAAGCGATGCTCGAACTGATGAGCCGGGTGCCGGAACTGTCCGATCATCTCATCACCGTGTTTGCGGCGCGGCGGCGCAAGCAGTTCGAGGCGCGCAACGATACGATCAAGGTGATCGGCGCGGACCGCGATCCGAAGGTGCAGGCGGTCGAACGCTTCCTGTCGCGCAACCGCATCCCGTTCCAGAGCTACGATATGGACGCCTCTGACCGTGAGACCGTGGGCGTGTGCAGCCTGCTGGGGCACGAGCCGGGGGTGATCGTCGGCGCGGACACGCGGCTGGACGACCCCACCCCGCGCAAGGTTGCGCAATATCTCGGCATGGACCTCGGCATCTGCGCTGACCGGACCTACGAATTGCTGATCGTCGGCGGCGGCCCCGCGGGCGTGGCGGCGGCGGTCTATGCGGGCTCTGAGGGGATTCCGGCGCTGGTGGTGGAGGATACCGCGGTCGGCGGGCAGGCCGGCACGTCGAGCCGGATCGAGAATTATATGGGCTTTCCCACCGGCATCAGCGGCACCGACCTCACCTGGCGCGGCCAAGTGCAGGCGATGAAATTCGGCACCCGCTTCGTGATGCCGCGCCGGGTCGAGCATCTTTCGCGGCGTGAGGACGGAGCGTTCTGCGCGATGCTCGACGATGGCGACGAGCTTTGCGCCCGCGCGGTGCTGGTGGCGACCGGCGTGCAATATCGCCGCCTGCCGCTCGACAATCTGGAGGAGCTGGAAGGCGCAGGCATCTTCTATTCGGCGACCGAGATGGAAGCGCGCTTTTGTGGCAAGACCGAAGCGGTGGTGATCGGCGGCGGCAATTCGGCAGGCCAAGCCGCGATGTTCCTCAGCCGCGCGGCGAGCCATGTGCATCTGGTGGTGCGATCGGGCAGTCTGGCGGCGTCGATGTCGAGCTATCTCTCGCAGCGGTTGGAGGCCGATCCGCGCATCACGATCCACTATCACAGCGCCGTGACCGCGCTGCATGGCGAGAGCTGGCTCGAAGCGATCACGCTGCGCACCAAGGACACCGAGCAGCGGATCGCAACCCGCGCGCTGTTCATCATGATCGGCGCTGCCCCCAATACCGACTGGCTGTCCGGCATGGCCGAGACCGACGACAAGGGCTTCGTGCTGACCGGCGCTGCGGCGGGCCAAGCGGACGACTACGCCACCACCGCACCCGGCATCTTCGCGGTCGGCGACGTGCGCGCAAACTCGGTCAAGCGCGTGGCGAGCGCGGTCGGCGAAGGATCGGTGGTCGTCAGCCGCATCTGGCAATATCTGGAGGATACGCGGGCGGCTGGCGGCTGATACAGCGCGCATCCATTCGTCGCAAGCCTCTGGCCAGATGCGGAAATCCGGGTAATCTCGAGCCACTTGCAGTGCATTCGCTGGCGCTGCGAACAGGGGGGCTTTGCTATGATTACCGCGCTTTTCCGCATTCTTGCCGCCACGCTTGCCTTGATGGCGAGCCTGCCCGCGCGGGCGGAATGGTATGAGGCGTCGAGCGACCACTTCGTCATCTATGCCGATGACAAAGAAGCCGATATCCGCAAATTCGCCGAAAACCTTGAACGCTATCACAGTGCAATGGCCTTTGTGCTCAAGGCCAAGATCGAAAAGCCAAGCCCGTCAAACCGCGTGACGATCTATGTGGTAGGCGGAGAGCGCGATATGCGCGCGCTGACGGGGGGCAGCCGAACCATCGGCGGGTTCTACATTCCGCGCGCGGGCGGCAGCCGCGCCTTCGTGCAGGATATCCGCAACACCAAGGGCTATCCGCATTTCTCCACCATCGTGCTGCTGCACGAATATGCGCACCACTTCCTGATCTCGTCATCCAACTTTGCCCAGCCGCGCTGGTTAAGCGAGGGATCGGCGGAATTCTTCGCGGCGGCGGGCTTCAATTCGGACGGCAGCCTGCTGATTGGCCGCCCGGCGCAGCATCGCGGAGGCGAATTGGTGTTTGCCGATCCTGTTCACGTCCGCGAATTGCTCGATCCGGCGCTGTACGAAAAGCAGCGCGGCAAGGGATATGACGCCTTCTATGGCAAAAGCTGGCTGCTGTATCACTACCTCACCTTCTCCGAGGAACGGCGCGGGCAGTTGGGCAAGTATCTTGTCAGCCTTTTCAATGGCACGCCGCAGCTTGAAGCGGGCGAGGAAGCATTCGGCGATCTTGACGTGCTGGAACGCGAACTTGCTACCTATCTGCGCTCGCGCCGGATGCTGACCTTTGTGCTGACGCCGGACAAGCTCAGCATTGGCAGCCCGATCACCTTGCGTAAGCTGCCTTTGGGAGAGGCCGCCATCGTGCCAGTCATGATCCGCTCGCAACGCGGGGTGAACGATGAAGAGGCGGCTGAACTGCTGATCGACGCGCGCGCAATCGCAGCAAAGTATCCCGAAGATGCAGGTGTACTCGCCGCACTGGCAGAGGCCGAGTATGATGCGGGCAATGATGCCGAAGCCATCGCTGCCGCCGATGCGGCGATCGCACGCGATCCTTCGCGCACCAACGCCTATGTGCAAAAGGGCTATGCTCTGTTCCGGCAGGCTCAGGAAGCCGATGATAAGCAGGCGGCCTATGAGGCGGCAATGAAGCCGTTCAAGGCCCTTAACGCGATCGAGAATGATCACCCGCTGCCGCTGATCTATCACTACCGCAGCTTTGCCGAACGCGGGGTCGAGCCGAGCGAGAACGCGCGCGCGGCGCTGGAATTTGCAGCCTCGAAGCTCGCGCCCTTCGATCAGAACTTGAAGCTCAATGCCGGGATGATGCTGATTGAGGAAGGCAAGCATTCGATTGCGCGCGATTTCCTCGCGCCAGTGGCTGCCAATCCGCATGGCGGTGGCGCGGCGGCGCGGGCTAAGTTACTGATGACAGTGATCGCAGACAAAGCCGATGGCGAGACAGTGAACTTACGTGACCTGCCCGAACCAGTGGAAACCCCCGACGTCACTGCCGCCGGGGGCTGATCCGCAAGTTATGTGCTAAAGGGCGACGTCTTAGCTCTTGCCGCCCAGCAGGCCCTTGGCCATGTCCATGATGTCGTCGACGGGATTGCCATCGCCGTCACGGTCAAGGATCGAGGCGAAGTTGCTCAGCGAGCCTTCACCGCCGACTGCGGCGACGATCTGGTTGAGGATGTCCGGGCTGAGGCTGGTCTTCTCCGCCGCCAGCGTCACCGTATCGCCATCAAGCTGATGGGTCTTGCCCAGCGCCGCAATCGCCTGTTCGGCCATTGCCGGATCGATCCCGATCTTGGCCGCGAGGTTCACCACATCGTCCGGCGCGCCGCCGATGTTCTTCAGAATGCCGTCGAGAATGCTCATGTTGTTTTCCTCCGAGTCGCACGTGTGGCGACTGTGGGCCAACTGCGCGGCGATTCAATGAAAAAGCCCCGCTCCGATCTTACGCCGGGCGGGGCTTCTCCCTCTCCAACAGGTAGTGCGTGCTCAGGCGGCGACGGGCGCCGGGGCGGCTTGCAGCACGCCTTCATCGACATGGGCTTCGAACTGGGCGAAGTTGTCGATGAACAGCTGCACCAGCTTCTTGGCGGTCGCGTCATACTCGGCGGCGTCAGCCCAGGTGCTGCGCGGGTCGAGGATGGTCTGATCGATCCCGGCTGCGGCCAGCACCGGCACATGCACCGGCACGTCGAAGCCGAAATTGGGGTCCTTGCGGAACTCGACATTGTCCATGTCCCCATCAAGCACAGCGTTCAGCAGCGCGCGGGTCGCCTTGATCGGCATCCGCGAGCCCGTGCCGTACTTGCCGCCGGTCCAGCCGGTGTTGACCAGCCAGCATTCGACCTTGCCATTCGGCCCGCCCTTGGCGATCCGGTCCTTCAGCAGGTTGCCATAGACGCTCGGGTGGCGCGGCATGAAGGCAGCACCGAAGCAAGTCGAGAAGGTCGCTTCCGGCTCGGTCACGCCGATTTCGGTGCCGGCGACCTTGGCGGTGTAGCCGCTGAGGAAGTAATACATCGCCTGATCCGCCGTCAGCCGCGCAATCGGAGGCAGCACGCCGAAGGCATCGGCAGTCAGCATGATCACGTTCGACGGTGCCGGGCCGAGGTTCTTCTCGCTGGTGTTGGGGATGAACTCGATCGGGTAAGCGCCGCGCGTGTTCTCGGTCTTGGACGAATCCGTGAAGTCGAGCTCGCGCGTGTCTTCGTCCATCGCCACGTTTTCGAGGATCGTGCCAAACATCTGCGTGGTGGCGTAGATCTCCGGCTCGCCTTCAGCCGAGAGGTTGATCATCTTGGCGTAGCAGCCGCCTTCGAAGTTGAAGACCGCGGTGTCCGACCAGCCGTGTTCATCATCGCCGATCAGGGTGCGGCTGGCATCGGCCGACAGCGTGGTCTTGCCAGTGCCCGAGAGGCCGAAGAAGATCGCGCTCTTGCCGTCCGCGCCGATATTGGCCGAACAGTGCATCGGCATCACGCCCTGCGCGGGCAGGAGATAGTTGAGGAGGCCGAACACCCCCTTCTTCATCTCGCCCGAGTATTCGGTGTTGCCGATCAGGATCAGCTTTTCGGTGAAGCTCACCGCGATCACGGTATCGCTGCGGCAGCCGTGACGTTCCGGGTTCGCCTTGAAGCTGGGCAGGTTGATGATGGTGTATTCGGGGACGAAGCTTGCCACTTCCTCTGCCGAGGGGCGCACCAGCAGGGTGCGGACGAACAGGCTGTGCCAGGCCATCTGGGTGATGACGCGCACGTTGACGCGGTATTCCGGCTGCGACCCGCCGAACAGATCGGCGACGTAGAGTTCGTCCGATCCTTCGAGCTCCTTGAGGAAATCGGCCTTTAGCGCGGCGAAATGTTCCGGGCTCATCGGCTGGTTGATCGGGCCCCAGTTGATCGTGTCCTGCGTGGTGTCATCGCGGACGATATACTTGTCCTTCACACTGCGACCAGTGAACTTGCCGGTCTCCACCAGCAGCGCGCCATGCTTGGTCAGCTTGCCCTCACCCTTGGCCAGCGCGTGCTCGACCAGAGCGGCGGTGCCGAGATTGGCGTGGAGCGTGGCGCCGGTGTGAAGATTCTGGGCGGCCAACGGGGTTGCGAGCGAGGTCAACATACGTCTCCTGGGCAGGACAGCTGCAAGGTCATGTTCGGCAGGTGACGGACCGGCTGATCCAAGCGAATCCCCGCACCCATCAGTCACATCCGTAGCACCTGCCCATTAGCATCTGCGCATACGTATGCAACTACGGGCGGAGTTCCGTGTAATCAGCCGTTCGATCCCTGATCTGGTGCCTTAGTTGGCACACCTCTTGGCGTCAAACGCGCTGCGCCATAGCAAATTTGGGGAGCGGCCAAATGCAGCTTTCCCGCCCGTATGTTACCGCCGCCCCGCGCCAGCATTGCGATTGGCGCAGCTTGGCGCTACCCCCTCAGCCATGCAATCGCAGGGGCAGAGAGGATAGACGCCATGTCCGACAGCACCACCGAACAGCTCCCCTTGCCCGCAGCCGCAGACCCCGTCAGCGCGGATGCCCGCAAGCTCCAGATCGCGCTGGTCGATGATGATCGCAACATCCTCACCACGGTGGCGATTGCGTTGCAGGCTGAAGGCTTTGCCACGCGGCTCTATTCCGATGGGGAGACCGCACTGAAGGCGCTGCTCGACAATCCGCCGGACCTTGCCGTGTTCGATATCAAGATGCCCAAGATGGACGGCATGGAGCTGCTGCGCCGTCTGCGCGCGCATTCGCCGCTGCCGGTGATTTTCCTCACTAGCAAGGATGATGAAAGCGACGAGGAGGCCGGGCTGCAACTGGGCGCGGATGATTACATCGCCAAGCCGTTCAGCCTGCGCCTGCTGATTGCCCGAATCCGGGCGATCCTGCGCCGGGCTGAACCGCTGGTGGCAGGGGCCAGCCCCGCCGCCTCGCCCGAACCTGCGCCCGCGACCCTCAACCGCGGCCGCCTGTTCATGGACCCGGCGCGCCATCAGGTGATGTGGGATGGCGAGACGGTCAGCCTCACCGTGACCGAATTCCTGATCCTCGAAGCGCTCGCGATCCGTCCCGGCGTGATCAAGAGCCGCAACCAGTTGATGGACGCCGCCTATCCTGACGACGTCTTCGTCGATGATCGCACCGTCGACAGCCATATCAAACGGATGCGGCGCAAGTTCCGGCTGGTTGATCCCACCTTCGATGGCATCGAAACGCTCTACGGCGCGGGCTACAGCTTCACTGATGGCTAAAAGCGCAAGCGGTGAACAGTTGACCGCAACCGGGCGGTTCGCGCTGACGGGCCGCATTCTGGCGGTCAACATCCTGCCGCTGCTGATCATGGGCGGCGGGCTGCTCTATCTCGATTCGTACCGCACGCAGCTGATCAACGAGCGGTTCAAGCTCGCCCGCATCGAAGCGCAGATCACTGCTGAAGCGCTGGCAGGCGCCACCCGCGAGCGGCAGGAAGCGCTGCTGGTGCAGATCGGCAAGGAACAGCGGATGCGGCTGCGCATGTTCGATGCCAAAGGCGCGCTGACCGCGGACAGCTTCGCGCTGGCCGAGCCATCCTTCCGGTTCAACGACATCAGTGATGACGATTGGGAGCAACGTTTCTCGCGCTGGCTCGACCGCACAGTCGACACCATCGTCAGCGCCGAGGCGGTGCAGGACTATATCGAGCCCGAGGCGCAGGAGGCGGACGCCTGGCCCGAGCTCGCCCGTGCGCGCGAGTTGGGCCTGAGCCAAGTGCGGCTCTACGATTGGAGCGATGGCACTCCGGTGATTACCGCCGCCGTGCCGGTCGGCCTGCAAGGCGCGACACTGCTGACGGTGCGCAACGCGGTCGACATCACCGAAAGCGTGCGCGCGGCGCGCACCACGCTGGGCTTTGCGATGGTGCTGCTGCTGGCAGCCTCGGCGCTGCTCTCGTTGTTTCTGGCACGCACCATCGTGACCCCCCTGCGACTGCTGGCGCGCGCGGCGGTGCGGGTGAAGCAGGGCCGCGACCGCGAAGTCGAAGTGCCGCGCCTGCCCCAGCGCAGCGACGAGATCGGGCTGCTCGCCCGCGCGGTCTCGGACATGACGGGCGCGCTCAGACAACGGATCGACGCGGTCGATACCTTCGCGGCCGACGTGGCGCATGAGATCAAGAACCCGCTCGCATCCCTGCGCAGCGCAATCGACACCCTGCCGCGCGTGGAAGACCCGGAGCTGCGGTCTGAACTGATCCAGATCGCCACCCATGATGTGCGCCGGATCGACCGTCTTGTGACCGAAATCGCCGCCGCCAGCCGGGTCGATGCCGAAATCAGCCGCGCGACGCTGGAACGGGTCGATCTGGCCGAATTGTTCGCGAATCTGATCCGCAGTCGTGAGGATCGCGGGATGAACGGCGGTAGGCGGATCGTGCTCGACGCGGCACCGGGCAGCCACATCGTGATGGGCGTGCCGACCCAGCTGGAACGCGTGGCCGAAAACCTGATCGACAACGCCGTGTCCTTCTCACCCGCAGACGGCGTGGTCAGTGTGTCGATCCGCCGGGCCGGGGGCCAGAGCATCACCGAGGTCTGCGACGAAGGCCCCGGCATCGCCGCCGACGCGCGAGAGGCGGTGTTCCGGCGGTTCCATTCCGACCGGCCCGAGGGCGAGAGCTTCGGCAATCACTCCGGCCTCGGCCTCGCCATCGGCCGCGCGATTGCCGAAGCGCATGATGGCACGCTCAGCGCCGATGCCCGCCCCGACGGCGCACCCGGCGCGTGCCTGCGGCTTCGTCTGCCCGCCTCGCCATGACCACTATCGTGCTTCAGGCGAGCGCGGTTGTGATTGGCGGCCGCGCGCTGCTGATCGAAGGGCCGCCGGGCAGCGGCAAATCCAGCCTAGCGCTGGCATTGGTGGATCGCGGCGCGGGACTGATTGGCGATGACGGCGTGACGCTGACCGTGGAGAGTGGCGTGCTGATCGCCAGCCCGCCGCCGCATATTGCCGGGCTGCTGGAAGTGCGCGGGGTGGGCCTTGTCTCCCTCCCCGTCGCCCCGCCCGCGCCGGTTGCGCTGATCCTCCAACTGGGCGGCCCGGTGCCTGAGCGCCTCCCTGAAACACCGCTCCCCCGGCGCACCATCAACGGGGTCGCCGTGCCGGTGCTTGGCTTCGATCCCGGCACCATCGCCCCCGCCCCGCGCGCCGAATGGGCGCTCGCCATGCATGGCCTCGTCATCAAACCCGCTTCCCTTTGCCGCCCAGACGCGCCAGATGACAGCGCATGAACGAGCCTGAAGCCCCTCCTTCCCAGCGCCAGCTGCTGCTGGTCACCGGCCTTGCCGGCGCAGGCAAGTCGACCACGCTGGCGGTGCTGGAGGATCTCGGCTGGGAGACGATCGATAACTTCCCGGTGCGAATGCTCAAGCGCCTCGTGACCATGCCCGACGAAGCGCGCGGGCCGCTCGCCATCGGGTTCGATTCGCGCACCCGCGGCTTTGTCCCAGCCGACGTCATCGCGCTCGTCAAAGACCTCGCCGCCCGGCCCGACATCGCGCTCACCTTCCTGTTCCTCGACTGCGCCGGGGGCGAGCTGGAACGCCGCTTCAACGAAACCCGCCGCCGCCACCCGATGGCTGACGGGCGTCCGGTGCAAGAAGGCATCGCCGCCGAGCGCGAATTGCTCGAACCCCTGCGCCGCTGGGCCGAGGTGATGATCGACACCACGGCGATGACCAGCAACGATTTGCAAACCCGCATTCGCGAACTGTTCGATCCGGCCAGCGAAGAAGCGGGCGTGACGATCACCCTGTCGAGCTTCGGCTTTGCCCGCGGGATGCCGCCACTTGCCGATCTGGTGTTCGATATGCGCTTCCTCGACAATCCGCACTGGGTGCCCGAGCTACGCGAACAGACCGGGCAGGATGCCGCCGTGGGCGAGCATATCGAGCGTGACCCTGCCTTTGCCGAGGCGTTCGAACGCATCCGCGGCCTCTTGCTGATGCTGCTTCCGCGCTATGCCCGGCAGGGAAAGCCCTATGTCCATATCGCCTTCGGTTGTACCGGCGGGAGACACAGATCGGTCTTCACCACCGAGCGGATGGCTCAGGCCTTGCGCACCGCCGGGTTTTCGCCCACTGTCCGGCACCGCAATCTGGGCTCGCGGGCGGCCGATACCATTGAACGGGATCGCCGCTAAGACCCGGCACGGTAGAATCCGCCGCAATGCACCCCGCACGCATTGTCGGTTAAGGTAGAAACGCGTAAGGCAGCCCCCTTGGCGGGCAGTTAACGGACCCCTATTCACGCATGATCGGCTTGATCCTGGTAACCCATGGCCGCCTCGCGGACCAGTTTGTCGAGGCAATGGAGCACGTGGTCGGCCCGCAAGACGGGATCGTCACGGTCTGCATCGGCCCCCATGACGATATGGAGCAGCGCCGCGCCGACATCGCGGACGCGATTGCTTCGGTCGACAATGGCAAGGGCGTCATCATCCTCACCGACCTGTTCGGCGGCACGCCGTCGAATCTGGCGATCTCGCTGCTCGATGCCGGGCATGTCGAGGTCATCGCGGGCATCAACCTGCCGATGCTGATCCGTCTGGCCGGCGCGCGCAAGGCGATGGATGTCTCCGCTGCGGTCCACGCCGCGCAGACCGCCGGGCGCAATTACATCACCATCGCCAGCGAATTGCTGGGGCAGGACACTGCCCCCGCACGGGCGAAGGCCTGAAGGCTCGCTGCGTGGGGGAAGCACGGCAAAGCGTCACCATCGTCAACCGCCGGGGCCTGCACGCCCGGGCGAGTGCGAAGTTCGTCGGCGCGGTGGCGACCCTGCCCGATGGCGTGAAGGTCACCGTCACCAAAGCTCCGCACAGCGCAGCGGGCGGATCGATCCTCGGGTTGATGATGCTGGGCGCGGCCAAGGGCGACACGGTCGAAGTCGCGGTCGAAGGTGAGAATGCCGAGGCAGTGCTGGCCGATCTGATCGCGCTGGTCGCAGGCGGCTTCGGCGAGGATTGACACAGAAATTCCGTTCGCCTCGAGCGCAGTCGAGAGGCGCTTGTGCGCTGGTGTCTCGACTTCGCTCGACACGAACGGCATAGGCCGAGGACCATGCGCAAGCACATCACCGGCTTTTCCAATCCGACCGTCAAATATCTGCGGTCCCTGCGCGATAAAAAGCATCGCAAGCGCGCTGGCCAGTTCCTGGTCGAAGGGCTGCGGCTGCTTGAAGACGCGCGCGCTTCGGGCCGGGTGCCGCAGACGCTGGTGATGGCCGAGGGTCGCGAGCACGCCCTGCTCGCCCGGCTTGAGGCTGACGTTGTGGCAGCAGGCGGCGAGGTTATCGAAACCACGCCCGACATCCTCTCCAAGATCACTGGCAAGGATAATGCCCAGAGCGTCGCCGGGGTGTTCGACGAATGGGACACGTCACTGGCGACGCTGGACCGCAGCGCCGCGCCGATCTGGCTGGTGGCCCAAGCGCTGCGCGATCCGGGCAACCTCGGCACGATGCTGCGCACCTGCGACGCCGTGGGCGCAGGCGGGTTGATCCTCATCGACGACTGCGCCGACCCCTTCAGCGCCGAAGCCGTCCGCGCGAGCATGGGCGCGGTGTTCACCGTGGGCGTGGCGCAGGCGCGGTGGGATGAGTTTCTGCCGTGGCTGCGGGCGGGAGCGGGGCAATTGGTTGCAGCGTCCCTGCGCGATGCAGTGCCCTATCGCGGGGCAGCCTATGCAGCGCCGTGCTTCATTCTGGTCGGCAACGAATCACAAGGCCTGCCCGAGGATTACGAGGCGGCGTGCGACCTGCGGGTGACGATGCCGATGCGCGGGCGGGCGGATTCGCTCAACGCGGCAGTGGCAGGTGCGGTGCTGGCTTACGAGGTGTTGGCGGGGTTGGAGCCCTGAAGTTTACAAAGTTGACAGGGTGTCAACCGCGTGTTTCTGACTTTTTTCCATTCTATTCAATTGGTTGAACCTAGAAAGCGAAATTGACACATCGCCCGATGCCGGGGGCGGCACCGGGTAGGAGAGCTGACGCGCGGAGCCTCGCTTGAGGCGGCGGGGTGCGAACGATGTCAAAGGGCCGATGGGATCATGGCGTGGGCGGTAGCTGTAGGAAAGGCCGGCCTCAATTGCGTGAAAAAGGCTTCCCGAGCGGCTGCGCTACTCCGCCGCGTCCTTGCGCGGCTCCAGTGCCGGATACTCAGCCTCCACCGCGTCACCATCAGCAGCATTGTAGCGCGGCGCGCTTTCTACGAGCGGCACGTCCTCGATCTCGCGCTTGCCGATTTCGATGCCCTTCTCGGCAAGCCGCCGCCCGGAGGACAGCACGTTACGCTCAAAGCTGCCGACGAACTTGTTGTAATTATTGACCGCGCTTTCGAGCCCGCCGCCGACGCGCTTAAGGTGCTCGGCTGCGGTGGCAAGGCGGTCATACAATTCTGCGCCCATCCGGCCGATCTCCGCCGCTTCGCTCGCCATCTTGTCCTGTCGCCACACCTGCGCGACCGTGCGCGCAATCGCGACGAGGTTGGTCGGCGTTGCCAGCAGCACCTTGTTGCGGAAGGCGAAGTCCCACAATTCGGGATCATGTTCGAGCGCGGCGGCGACGAAATGTTCGCCCGGGACGAACATCACCACATAATCCGGCGAGTCGTCGAACTGGCTCTGGTAGCTTTTTGATCCCAGCGTTTGCACATGGTTGCGCATCGATTTGGCGTGGAGGTCGAGATGGCGTTTACGCTCGCCCTCGTCCTCGGCCTCGAACGCGGCCTGATATGCGTTCAGCGACACCTTTGCGTCGATCACCAGCTTCTTCTGCCCCGGCACATTGACGATCGCATCAGGCCGCAACCGGCCATCGGCAGTGTCCATCGATTGTTCGAGGTGGAAATCGGTGTGCTCGGCCAGCCCGCATTGTTCGAGCACGTTCTGCAAGGCCCGCTCCCCCCAGCGCCCGCGCGCTTTGGGGGCGTTGGTGAGCGAATTGCCGAGCCGCTGTGCCTCGCGCCGGACCTGCTCCTGCCCGTCGCGCATCGATTGGATCAGGCCGGAGAGCTGCCCGAAGGCATCGGTGCGCTTGGCCTCCAGCTCGGCGACCTGCCGCTCGTAGCTCGCCAGCTTGTCTCCCACCGGAGACAGCAGCGCCTTGAGCTTGGCCTCACCCGCCTCCTCGGACTGGCGGAAGCGCGCGTCGGCGCGTTCCAGGAACGCCTTCTGCGCCTGTTCCAGCACCCGGCTACCGGCGTTTTCGAACTCCTTGCGCAGGCTCTCCTGCGCGGCGAGCAGGCCCGCCTTCTGTTCGGTAAAGGCCTTCTCGCGCTCGGCTGCGGCGCTTTCGAGTGCGGCCAGCCGCTCCGCCAGCGCCGCTCGGTCGGCCTGCACGGCATCGAGCCGCGTCAGCAAGCCATCCGCCTGCCCCGCCCGTTCTTTCAGCCCGGCGACTTCAATGCGCGCTTCACCCAGCTCGGCAATGGCGCGGGCGAACTTGGCCTCCCCCTCCGCCCCGCTGGCCTCCGCCGCGGCGAGCCGCGCACGCAGATCAGCCAGCGGGCGCGAGGCAAGGAACCAGCCGGCAGCCGCGCCCAGCGCAGCGCCGAGAATCAGGGCGAAAAGCGGGAGAATTGAAGCGTCCATCCGGCGATCCTACATAGAACGTATGGAGAACGCTAGAGTTTCCTGTGCGATGCCCGCAAGAAAGCGGGGCCCCGGGTCAAGCCCGGGGAGGCGGGAAGTGGCACTGACAATCGGCGCGCAGCGCCGCAAGGCCGACCGGCCGCCCGCAGCGGGCGCAGCTTTGCTGCGCGCATAGCGAGGACGAGCGCGCGGAGGCGCGCTCGAAAAACAAGCTACGCCGCTCGGCGAATCTTCTCGAGCTTCTTCAACACCATCGCTTTCTTCAACCGCGAAAGGTGGTCGATGAACAGGATGCCTTCGAGGTGGTCCATCTCATGCTGCAGGCACGTCGCCATCAGGCCGGTGAGGTGTTCCTCGTGGGTGTTGCCGTCGAGATCCTGATAGCGGACCGTGCAGGTCGCCGGGCGATCAACGTCGGCGTAAATTTCGGGGACCGAGAGGCAGCCTTCCTGATAGGTCGACACTTCCTTGGCCGGATCGACGATCACCGGGTTGATGAACACGCGCGGATCATTCTTGGTCGCGGGGTGCGTGTGCGAATGGCCATCGTGGCTGCATTCCACCGGCTCGGCGTCCGGGTCTTCGGGCTGGAGATCGATCACCAGCACGCGCTTGGGCACGCCAACCTGGATCGCGGCCAGACCGATGCCGGGCGCGTCGTACATGGTCTCGAACATGTCTTCGACCAGCGTGCGCAGCTCGGCATTGAACTCTTGCGGTTCAACCGGAGTCGAGATGATCTTCAGCCGGGGGTCCGGCACTTCAAGGATTTCGCGGATAGCCATGGCGTGCACATAATGCGGAAGGGCTTTGGCTTCAACCGAAGGATTGGTTCACGCGAAGACGCGAAGATGTCATCCTTGCGGCAAGGCCGCGCACCTTATCAAGGCATAGCGCGAGATCTGGCAGAACCCAGCCTGCGGCGCGGTGCAACATCTTCGCGTCTTCGCGTCTTCGCGTGAAAAGACCTACCCCACCGGCCGCCGCGCCCTGAGCGCCTGCGCCAAGGTGCCTTCGTCGAGATAATCGAGCTCGCCGCCGACCGGCAGGCCGTGGGCAAGCTGGGTGACGCGCAGCGGGAAGGCCTCGAGCCGCTCGGCGATGTAATGCGCGGTTGTCTGGCCTTCCAAGGTCGCGTTCATGGCGAGCACCACTTCATCGATCCCGCCGCTTTCGACGCGGGCGAGCAGGCTGGCGATGTTGAGGTTTTCGGGCGCAATGCCGTCCAGGGCCGAGAGCCTGCCGCCCAGCACGTGGTAACGCCCGGGAAACAGCCGCGCGCGGTCGAGCGCCCAGACGTCCGACACTTCCTCCACCACGCACAGCGCGCGCCCGTCGCGGCGCGGGTCGGTGCAGATGGCGCAGGGGTCGGAGGTGTCGACATTGCCGCAAGTCTGGCATTCGACCAGCGTTTCGGCGACGCCCGCCAGCGCTTCGAGCAAGGCGGGGAGCGCAGATTCGCGGTGCTTCACCAGCCATAGCACCGCCCGCCGCGCGGAACGCGGGCCCAGACCCGGCAGCCGGGCGAGCGCGGAACTCAGCGCCTCGATCTCTTGCGATGCCATGGGGGGAGAGATAGGGGCTGCGCTTCGCTTAACAAAGGCTGCGGGGCACGCTTATGCGCATCATCTTCATGGGGACGCCCGATTTCGCGGTACCAGCCCTGCGCGCGCTCCATGCAGCGGGCCATGACATTGTGTGCGCCTACACCCAGCCGCCGCGGCCAGCGGGCCGCGGCAAGCAGCTCAGCCCCTCGCCCGTGCAAGTAGCGGCAGAGGGTTTGGGCATACCGGTGCGCTCGCCCGTGTCGCTTAGGAATGCCGAGGCACAGGCCGAATTCGCGGCTTTGAACGCTGATGTGGCGGTGGTCGCAGCTTACGGGTTGATCCTGCCGCAAGCGGTGCTCAATGCGCCGGTGCATGGCTGCCTCAACATCCACGCCAGCCTGCTGCCGCGCTGGCGCGGAGCCGCGCCGATCCACCGCGCGGTGATGGCGGGCGACGAGACGACAGGCGTGACGATCATGCAGATGGAAGCGGGGCTCGACACCGGGCCGATGCTGCACAAGGTCGCCGTGCCAGTCGGGCGCAAGACGACGGGCGAGTTGTTCGGAGAATTGGGCGCGCTGGGCGCGGCGGCGATGGTGGAGGTGCTGGCTGATCTTGCAGCCTTCCCGCCAGAGGTGCAGGACGACGCGGCGGCGATCTACGCGCCCAAGATCGACAAGGCCGAAGCGAAGATCGACTGGAGCGAGGGTGCGGAGGTGATTGAACGCACTGTGCGCGGCCTCGCCCCCTTCCCCGGTGCTTGGTTTGAGCTGGAGGGCGAGCGGGTGAAGCTGCTGCTGGCTGAAACCTTGGCGAGTGCCCGCGCAAGCGGGGACCTCGTGCCCGACGAGGATGGCTCCCGCCTGCGCGGGAGCGCACAATTGGGCGAGGTCCTCGACGATGATTTCACCATAGCCTGCGGCCAAGGCGCTATCCGGCCGCTGCGGCTCCAGCGCGCAGGCAAGCCGGCGATGGAGCGCGGCGAATTCCTGCGCGGGCGGCCGGTGGCGGCGGGGACGATCCTGACTTGACCCGCTTCGCCCTCACCCTCGAATTCGACGGCACGCCGTTCTTCGGCCTGCAGCGCCAGTCCCATGGGCCGAGCGTGCAGCAAAGCATCGAGGACGCGCTGCACCGGATCACGGGCGAGACGGTCACCCTCCACTCCGCCGGGCGCACCGATGCAGGGGTGCACGCGCTCGCGATGCGCAGTCATGTGGACATCGAAAAATCCTTCGACCCGTTTCGCCTGATGGCCGCGATCAATGCGCAAGTGCGGCCCGATCCCGTCGCAGTGACCGCCTGCGGGGTCGTGCCGGATGATTGGCATGCGCGCTTTTCCTGCACTGGGCGGCGCTATCTGTACCGGATCGCCAACCGCCGCGCGCCGCTGACCCTCCAGCGCGACCGGGCGTGGCATGTCGCCCAGCCGCTCGACGCCGAGGCGATGCACCGCGCGGCGCAGGCGCTGGTGGGGCATCACGATTTCACCACCTTCCGGTCGGTCCATTGTCAGGCCGCCGACCCGGTCAAGTCGCTGGACTTGCTGGACGTGGAGAAAGTCGGCGAGGAAATCCACATCCACGCCGCCGCGCGCAGCTTTCTCCATCATCAGGTGCGCTCGATGGTCGGGTGCCTCAAACTGATCGGCGCAGGTACATGGCCCGAGACGCGCATGGCCGAGGCCCTCGCCGCGCGTGACCGGGGCGCGCTGGGTCTCAACGCCCCGCCGCACGGTCTGTATTTCGTCGAAGCGACCTATCCGGACGACCTGACGTAAGGTCACCCTAGCCATCTCGCGATTGCGGGCGTAGCGAATGCGCAACTCGCAACGACGAAAAAGGGAAACGCAGGATGACCACCGGAAAGCAGCTCTTCACCACCCTCACCGCCGACGGCAAGCTGACCCTCGAGGTGGCGGAAAGCACCTTCCCCGCGCCCACCGGCAATCAGGTGCTGGTCAAGATGGAAGCCGCGCCGATCAACCCGAGCGATCTCGCGATCCTGACCAGCGCGGCCGATTTCGAAACCGCCGAATACACCCCCGGCAAGGTCGTCGCGACCATGCCCGAGCCGTTCCTCACCGGCAACAAGGGCCGCCACGGCCAGCGCCTGCCCGCCGGCAACGAAGGCGCGGGCACCGTCATCGCCACGGGCGACAGCGACATGGCCAAGGCGCTGATGGGCCAGCGGGTCGCCTGCGTGCCGGGCAATGCCTTCTCGCAATACGCCATTGCCGACGCGATGATGTGCATCCCGTTGGGCGATCATTCCAGCGAGACCGGCGCTTCGAGCTTCGTCAATCCGATGACCGCGTTGGGCTTTGTCGAGACCGCCAAGATGGAAGGCCATTCGGCGATCATCCACTTGGCCGCTGCCTCGAACCTCGGCCAGATGCTGAACCGCATTTGCGTCGAAGACGGGATGAAGCTGGTCAACATCGTCCGCAAGGACGAGCATGTCGAACTGCTGAAGTCGCAGGGTGCGACCTATGTCGTGAACTCGTCCGCCCCCACCTACATGGCTGATCTGCGCGCCGCGATTGCCGAGACCGGTGCCTTCCTCGGCTTTGATCCGATTGGCGGCGGGCAGGCGTCTGACGGAGTGCTGAAGGCGATGGAGCAGGTCGCGGCGAGCCAGATGGGCGAGTTCTCCCGCTATGGTTCGAACCAGCAGAAGAAGATGTACATCTACGGCCGGCTTGACCTCGCGCCGACGATCCTCACCCCGTCATACGGATTGCAATGGAGCATCGCTGGCTGGCTGCTGACGCCGTTCCTCCAGCGCGCGGGCATGGAAACCGTGGTGCGGATGCGCCAGCGGGTTCAGGCGAACCTCACCACCACCTTTGCCTCGCACTACAAGGCGAAGGTGACGCTAGAGGGAATGTTGGAGAAGGACGCGATCTGCGACTACCGCCAGATGAAGACGGGCGAGAAGTATCTGGTCACGCCCTGGGGGTGATTTGTCCTACCATCGTCGCCCCGGACTTGCCTGCCCCGGCGAAGGCCGGGGTTCCGAGGTTTGGCTGCCTTTTCGGCGCACCGCGAAGGGGGAAGGCCAAGCCCCGTGTCTAGCACGGGGCGACGGGAGGAGGCGTATTGCCGAGATAGCGAAAGCACACCGGCACCGGTCCCTGACCGGCACTTGGCGATCGTGCGCTAACCGCGCCCGACTTCAGACAACGATCCCGACTCAAGATGACCGAGAATGCGCTTGAGGGCGGCCAGACTGCCCTCATCCTCGGTGGATTCGAGCGCTTCCTCCAGCACTTCGCGCAGGTCGTCCGGCTCGACCGGCTCCATGTCCCAATGCGGATAAAGGCGCTCGCGCACTTCAACGCTCTGGTCAAGCGTGACGATGTCATGATGCCGCGTGTCGCCATGCAGGTTGGCGATCAGGGTCCGCACCTCGGCGGGAGGCCCTTCGATCCACTGAAAGAACACCCCGCTGCCGAAGACCAGCACCCCGGTGATGCCGCGTGCGACATTGCGCCTTTGCGAGAACGCGACCAGTCGGCTGACCTCGTCAGCATCGATATCATCGGCGGCTCGGCTGCAATACACGAAGGTTTCGAGCATGATGGCAGCCGGATCCAGATCGGCATCGTCTGAGAAACCGGGTTCGTCGAACATGGGGAAGCTCACTTTACTGATGGCGGGTGGAGTGTGCCTCCCGATTTCGCGCTGGGGTTAGCGCATCTATTTGGAATTTGTAAGGAAGCGGCGACGCATCCCGCCACGCGACGCTCACGCCCCGTCGAACGCCGCCTGCACCTCTGCCGCATCGGTGATCCCATTCGCGATCAACACCATCAGCAGCATCCGCGCCTTGGCCGGGCCAAGCGCCCTTGCCGCGACCAGTCCGAGCGCGTCGTCATCGACCTCGACATTGCGGTCGACGATGCCTTCGTCGACCCGGCTGGAACGCACCACCGGCACACCGCGCGCCGCTGCTTGGGACAGCGCAGCGATCACGCTCGCAGGTGCGTTGCCCTGCCCCATTCCGGCCAGCACCACGCCTTTGCACCCGATACCGAGCAGGGCTTCGACCGGCTGTTCATCCATGCCAGCGCCAGCGGTCAGGATTGCAACCCGCGGCAAGGCCTGCGGGAAGGGATAGCGCGCGCGCTCATTTGCCCGGTGCGGTGGGCCAAACCAGTCGAGGCTGGCGGGCGTCACGCGCGCCAGCGGCCCCCTCGGGAAGCTGCGGAACGCGTCGATCGCCGAGGTCGCCGCTTTGCGCGCATCGCGGGCCGAGAGCACAGCATCGCCCATCACCAGCATCACCCCTCGCCCACTTGCCGCAGGATCGCTTGCCACCTTCACGGCATTGGCGAAGTTGCGCATTCCGTCCGCACCCACCGCATCAGCGGGCCGCATCGCACCGACCAGCACGATCGGCTTGGGGCTCGGCAAGGTGAGATCGAGCAGAAAGCCGGTCTCCTCCGCCGTATCCGTGCCGTGGGTGATAATCACGGCATCGACCGCCGGATTGGCAAGCGCGCTCTCGCAAGCCGCATGAAGCGCCTGCCACTCCGTCCAGCCAATATCCTGCGAGCCGATCCGGGCCACATCTTGCGGCATCAGCTCCGCCACCAGCCCCAGCGCATCGAGGTGCGCGATCAGGGTTTCCAGCGCCAGCCCGCCGGGGCGATAGGCCGCGCCGGTGGCGCCGCTGCCCGCGCCGGCAATCGTGCCGCCGGTGCCGAGAACGAGAATGCGTGGGGGAGTTTGCATGCGCCCGCCCCTAAAGCCTGTCAGTCTGCGGGGGAAGCACCGAACTGGTCGAACACGGCCGCCAGTCCCGGCACATCGCTCTCCGCCCGCAGCGAATCGAGCGCTTCGCCGATATCGATTTCGAGCTGCGTGATCCCCGCCTCGTACCCGGTCCCCTCCGCCCCGAGCGAGCGGGCCAGTGTCAGCGCCGGGCGGTTTTCGGGCAGGATGTTGACCGACAGATGGCCCAGCCCCTCGCGCTGGCAATCGAGCAGCAGCACCGCGCACAAGAGCCGGGCGAGGCCCCGCCCATGATATTCGTCCACCACTGCGACCGAGAATTCCGCCGTGCCGGGATCGTCCGCCTCACGGAAGGCATGGACCACGCCCAGCGCAGGCGCATCCGGCAGGTCGGAGCGCAGCGCGCCCCAGGCGATGTGATCATGGCCGTCCACCGTCACCAGCGCGCGCAGCACCTGCGGCGGCGCCTCGCGCATCCCGGAAAAGAACCGCAGATAGCGCGACTGGGGGGAAAGCCGGGCGATCCCGTCCTTGATGCGCTGCTCGTCATCCTTGCGCACCCGGCGGATGCACACCGGGGTTCCGTCATTCAGCTGCGTCTCGATGATCATGCCGTCGGCGTCCTGCTGCGGTTGCGGCGGTGTTCTAGCATCTTTGGCGGGCCGGGGGCAAAGGCAGCAAAGGCCGCTTGACCCCCGCCCGCTTGTCGCTAAATCGCTCCCACCTGCACTGCGCGGGCGGTTAGCTCAGTTGGTAGAGCATCTCGTTTACACCGAGAGGGTCAGCGGTTCGAGCCCGTTACCGCCCACCAGTTCATCAGATACTTAGGACTGCGAAGGGTTCCCCGCCGTCCCGATCGGTAGCAATCCCGGTCAGCCCGAAGCCGCGCAGTAGTCAATCTCGGCATAACCCGGCCGGAACACGGGCGCCATGATCTGGCGAATGGCCGCAGAGTCGGACCCCAGCGCAATGTCGAGCGCCCTTTCGGCGGCAAACTGCCCCGTGGCTCCGCACAACAGAATATCAGGCATAACCGGTCCCTCGGTCGGCTCGCCCGAGACATCGAGGAATTGCGCCGAGGGCGATGCGAAGATCAGCTGGCTGTTGGGCAGCCGGAAAAATGCGATCTCTCCAAGTTCGGTTGTGGGGTTCCCGGTCGGCGCGCCGATCAGGCGGCCAAGCCGGAAGAACTGCACCGCCCGCGCCAGCTGCGTGGCGGATGAGCCTGTGTCCTGATCGATGAGCACGGAGATGTTCCCCTCGGGCATGATCGGGGCAACCGCAGGTCGGGCAAAGCCGCCGAACAGCCTCGTCTCTCCGATCGGGATGCTGTCCAGCGCCGCCACCCCATCCGAACCCAGAATGGCCCGCCGCCACGGCCCCAGCCGCAGGACAGGCGGGACGAAGCCGGACAGCCCATCTTCATAAAGCCGGCTGCGTTTCCAGAGCTTGCCGCCGCTGGTCGGCACCGGCACGCCCGCCAGCATCGCAAGCAGGCGCTCCGACAGGCGGCCTGCTCCGCCGCGATTGCCCCGCAGATCGATGATCAGGCGAGCGATGCGGCCTTGCCTGATGCCCGTTTCAAGATCGGTGACAAGGGTGTTCCATTGCTCCTCGAACCGCTGGTCGAGCCGTTCGACCGTCAGGCGAGCGATGCTGTTTTCGACCTGCAGCGAAAAAGGCTGTGTCGCGGGCTGCTCCGGGCCGGCATCGGGCGACCGGCCGCCAAGCGGGTGCGTGCGCTGCGACATCGGCGCTCCCGGGAAGCTTGCCTCGGTGCCATCGGCGAATGCCACCCTGAACGGCGCGTCGATACCCCACAGCCAGAGCATCTCAGCCGCGCGATCGCGCATGCGCTGCGGCAGGCGCAGGGGATTGTCCTGCCCATAGCCCTTGCGCGCCCAGGCCAGAAAATCGCGGGCGGACCGGCCATTGATCGTGGTCACGGCGCGCTCGTCGATCAAAAGCCTGCCGTCGGTCGTCACGGAAAGCCTGCGGTCAAACTGGCGCCCGCCGCGGGCTGCATCGGCGTTCCAGTTCTCGAAGGGAAACAGCAGATAGACATGCGAAGACCGGTAGGCCCCGACCCGCTCCATCGCCGCAGCTGCCACGTCCCGGCGCGAGGCGAGCGAGGGAAGCTGGGCGACCTGCGCCGCCCGTTCTGCGGCAAGAATGCTCTCATCGGGCAAGGCCGTGCCATCGGGCACCATTTCGCGCACGGTTTCGTCGATGATCCGCAGATCTTCGAGAGCGGCGGCGGGATTGAAGGTGGCGGCCACGGCTTCCTGCGGCGCATCGAGCATGATCGGCCCGCGCGGGACCTGCGCCAGCGCGCAGCCCACCAGTGTCCAGCAACACATCGCTGCAATTACATACCTTTGGGCCACAAGCATGGATCCTCCCTCACCTCGATCAGGCGATCAGGTAAGGAGGCCCAGCGCGCGCCGTCTTGCAGAAAAACGACATCGCTTCTGCCGCGGGCGCGATCTGCGCCGGGGGTTATTCCGCTCCACAGGCGGTAGATGGATGTGAAGTGGGACTGATCGCCAAAGCCGTGATCCAGCGCGATGTCCACCAGCGGTTTGGCACCTTCCAGCACATCGGCACGTGCTGCTGTCAGCCGCTTCAGGCGATCTGCTGCAACCATGGTCAGCCCCGTCGCAGCACGGGCACGTCGCTGGAGCTGCCTGAGCGACAGGCTGCGTGTGCAAACGTGGGCCGCATCAACCGGGCCGTGGTCCTCCGCCTCCCCGCTCGCCAGTCTGGACGCAAGCACAGGCGCGATGGCGACCAGACCCCCGCTGAGCTGCGGCAAGCGGATCCCATGACGGATGAGTGTCTCGTTCGGAAGCGGAACCACCGCAACCGGGCCATTGGCCCACACCCGGCACATCGCCGCGGCTGTATGCGCGCCTGCCAGCACCGGCCCTTCGATCCGCTGTTCGCCCGGTCGCTGGAAGGCTGCTTCAACACCGGGCAAGGGGATGAAGGCCTGAACGCTGCCGTGCGGGATCACGGAGAACACCGGCCCTTCGGCAGTGTGGCGATCGGGCCGCAAGATCATCTGGCGCACCATGGAAAAGCCCCCCGCGTCTGGCCGCAATCGTCGACTGTGATCTGGTCGAACTTTAAGCCGCATGGGTCTTGTCTGTCGACAGGAAAGCTGGCCGCAGCACCGACAGACGCCACCAGCTTTCCGCCTTTTGTTCGGCGCGGCTCTCGTTTACACCGACAGGCTCAGCGCGCTGCGCCCGTCGCCGCGCGCAGCGCGGCACGTCCTGCCATTGCGAGAGGCCCAAGATGGATCTGCAACTCCACAGCAAAACCGCTCTAGTGCTCGGCGCGAGCAAGGGGTTGGGGCGCGCCATTGCTGTGTCGCTGGCCGATGAGGGCGCGGATGTGATCACCGTGGCGCGCTCGGCGGATGGGCCGCAGGGGCTCGCGCACATTGTCGCCGATCTCGATGATCCCGCCGCCCCCGCCCAGATCATCGCCCGCGTGCGCGATACGGGCAAGCCGGTCGATATCCTTGTCCTCAATGCAGGCGGCCCGCCCACCGGAGCGGCGGCGACCACCACGCCGGGCGACTTTGCCGCCGTGATGGGCCGGATGTTCAATGCCCAGCTGACGCTCGCTCAGGCATTCCTGCCCGACATGCGCGCGCGCGGGTTCGGGCGGATTCTCGCGGTCGCCTCGACCAGCCTGATCACACCGATCCCCGGCCTCGTGCTGTCCAACGCGGTCCGGGCGATGCTGGCGTCGTGGTGCAAGACGCTTGCCGCCGAAGTTGCGGCGGACGGTGTGACGGTCAACCTGCTGCTCCCCGGCCAGATTGCCACCGACAGGCTCACCAGCCTCCACGGCGCGATGGCAGTGGGCAGCGGGATGACGCATGAGCAGATCACCGCCCGCTCAATCGCGGCGATCCCGGCCGGGCGGCTGGGGCGACCCGAAGAGTTCGGCGACATGGCGGCCTTCCTCGCCTCCCCGCGCGCCAGCTTCATCACCGGCTGCGCGATCAAGGTCGATGGCGGGCAAACCGCCACGCTCTAGCCCGCATCGCTTGCGCCGCCCGCCGCAGGCCGGTAGCGCGGGGCCATGTCCTCTGCCTTCATCGCGCTCCAGCATATCCTGCCGCAACACGCGCTGTCCCGCTTCGCCGGGAGCCTTGCCGCGAGCGAGACGCCGTGGCTGCGGGACCGGCTGATCCGCCGCTTTGTCTCGGCCTATGGCGTCGACCTCAGCGAAGCGGCGCGCGGGATCGGGCAGTTTGCGAGCTTCAACGACTTCTTCACCCGCGAGCTGAAACCCGGCGCTCGCCCGCTGGCCGATAGCGCGGCGTTTATCCTCTCACCCGCCGATGGTGCGGTCAGCCAGCTTGGCCCGATCACCGGCGGGCGGATCATTCAGGCGAAGGGGCGCGATTACTCGGTCGCGGAGATCCTCGGCTGCTCCGCCGCAGAGGCCGCGCGGTTCGAGGGCGGGCGGTTCATGACCATTTACCTCAGCCCCAAGGATTACCACCGCGTCCACATGCCTGCCGCCGGCACCTTGCAGGCGACCAGCTACATTCCGGGCGACCTCTACTCGGTCAATGTCGCAACCGCAGCCGGGGTAGACCGCCTGTTCGCGCGGAACGAGCGGCTGTCGTGCCGGTTCGACGGCCCGGACGGGCATTTCGCCAGCGTCATGGTCGGCGCGATGATCGTCGCCGGGATCGACACTGTCTGGCCGAATACCTTCCGCACCCATGCCTCAGCCCCCGTGCACGAGGACTTCACCGGTAAGACGCATGAATTCGCCGCCGGGGACGAGATGGGCCGCTTTTACTTGGGCTCAACCGTGGTGCTGTTATTCGAGCCGGGACGGGTGGAATGGCTGAACGGCCTCAAGCCCGGCGACCCCCTGCGCATGGGTCAAGCCATCGCGCAGCGGCTGAGCGCCTGACCTAATTTGCGGCCAGGCTCTCGCGAATCAGCGCCGCCGCCTCGGGGCTGTCCCACTCGTAGCCGCCCGCCACCCGCAGCACTTCCTTGCCACTGGCGTCGAACAGGATCGTCAGGGGCAGCGCGCCTTCCGGGGTGAACTGCGCCGACAGCGCGGTTTCGGGATCGAGCCATGGTTCGAGCTGCTTCAGCCCGGCGCGCGCGAAGAACGGCGTCACCACCTCGGCCCCGCGTAAGTCCTGGCTGACGGTGATCACGCGTACCTCGCCGTCCAGCTCTGCGGCCAGCGCATCAAGCTGCGGCATTTCCTTGACGCAGGGTGCGCACCAGGTCGCCCACAGGTTGAGCAGCACAGGCCCGTCGTGCGCGCCCAGATCAAGGCTCTTGCCCGCCGGATCGGCGACCGTAATCGCCGGGATGGGTGTGCCCACAAACTGGCGCGTCATCAGACCTGTCGGAGACTTGGCCGCTTCGCCCTGCGCAACCGGTTGCGCCGGGGCCTCGGCAGCCCTATCGCATCCCGCCAGCAGCAGGAGCGGTAGTGCCAGAATGAGCGACGAGCGGGACATGACAGGCTCCGATACGGGTGCGACCAACGCTATGTGGGGCGGGCGCTTCGCGGACGGCCCTAGCGCGATCATGCGCGAAATCAATGCCTCGATCCCGTTCGACAAGGCGCTGTGGCGGCAGGATATCGCCGCCAGCAAAGCGCATGTGGCGATGCTGGGCGCAGCGGGCATTATCGCCGCCGACGATGCGCTCGTCATCGCCAATGGCCTCGACGCGGTTGCGGCCGAGTATGAAGCCGATGGCGTACCGGTGGATTGGGACCGCGAAGACATTCACATGACCACCGAAGCGCGGCTGGCTGAGTTGATCGGCCCGGTTGCTGGACGCCTTCACACCGCGCGCAGCCGCAATGACCAAGTAGCGACCGATTTCCGCCTGTGGGTGCGCGATGCCGCCGCGCAAATGGACGAGGGGCTGGCCGCACTCCAGCGGGCGCTCGTCACCCGCGCGGGAGAGCACGCGGACAGCATCATGCCCGGCTTCACCCATTTGCAGACCGCGCAGCCGGTGACGCTGGGCCACCACCTGATGGCCTATTACGAGATGGTCCGGCGTGACCGGGCGCGGCTGGCCGACGCGCGGGTGCGGATGAACGAGTGTCCGCTCGGCTCTGCGGCGCTGGCCGGCACCGGTTTCCCGATCGACCGCGAGGCAACGGCAGCAGCACTCGGTTTCGACCGGCCCACTGCCAATTCACTCGACGCCGTGTCCGACCGCGATTTCGCGCTCGATTTCCTGTGGTGCTGTTCTTCCACTGCCCTGCACCTCTCGCGCCTCGCTGAGGAGCTGATTCTGTGGGCGAGCCAACCCTTCGGCTTTATCCGCCTGCCCGACAGCCTCTCCACCGGCTCGTCGATCATGCCGCAGAAGAAAAACCCCGATGCGGCCGAACTGGTGCGCGGGCATAGCGGGCGGGTGATCGGCGCGCTGACCAGCCTGATGATCACAATGAAGGGCCTGCCGCTCGCCTATTCCAAGGACATGCAGGACGACAAGCCGCCGGTGTTCGAGGCTGCCAGCCTGATGGCACTGAGCATCGCGGCGATGACCGGAATGATCGCGGGCGCCACCTTCAACACTGTCCGGATGCGCGCCGCCGCCGAATTGGGTTATGCCACAGCGACCGATCTGGCCGACTGGCTGGTGCGGGCGCGCGGCATTCCGTTCCGCGAGGCGCATCACATCACGGGGGCGGCGGTGAAACTGGCCGAACAGCGCGGAATTGCGCTCGACGCGCTTCCGCTCGAAGACCTCAAGGCGATTGATGCGCGGATCGACGAAAGCGTCTATGCTGCGCTGTCGGTCGACGCGTCGGTCGCGGCGCGTGCGTCCTATGGCGGAACCGCGCCTGATCAGGTCCGTTTGCAGGTCGCCCGTGCGCGCGCTGCGCTGGGTATGGAGGAATGATGCGCAAGTTTGCCATATGGGGCCTTGCGGGCCTGCTTTCGGCCTGTGGCACCGTCTCGCCGCTGACCCCGCCCGAAGGCGCGACCCTGCCCGATGCGCCCTATGGCGCGCCCGACAAGCCGACCGCGCAGGAACTGCTCCGCCGCGATGCCCTCGCCGCGCCCGAACGCTCGGTCGAATTGCGCCGCCGCTCGGAGGAGCGCGAGGACGATCCCTTCGATCTGCCGCCTGAATAGAAGCGAAGACCATGGACCATTTTGCCTATCGTGACGGCGTGATGCACGCCGAAGATGTGCCGCTGCCGCTGATCGCCGAGACGGTCGGCACGCCGGTCTATGTCTATTCGCGCGCCACGCTGGAACGCCACGCGCGGGTGTTCCGCGAGGCGCTGGCGGATGTGCCGGACAAGCTGATCGCCTTCGCGGTGAAATCGAACCCCAACCTCGCCGTGCTCAAGGTGCTGGGCAAGCAGGGCATGGGCGCGGATGTGGTCTCCGTAGGCGAAATGCGCCGCGCGCTGGCGGCAGGGATCGCGCCCGAAATGATCGTGTTCTCGGGCGTGGGCAAGACCGCCGCCGAGATGGTCGCGGCGCTCGACGCCGGGATCGGCCAGTTCAACATCGAGAGCGAGGAAGAGGGCATCGAACTCGCCGCGATCGCCGCTGCGAAGGGCATGACCGCGCAGTGCACGCTGCGGATCAACCCCGATGTCGATGCAGGGACGCATGACAAGATCTCGACCGGGAAGGCCGACAACAAGTTCGGCGTGCCGATCAGCGAGGCGGGTCAGATTTTCGGCGCGCTCGCGGGCCTGCCCAGCGTGAAGCTGCGCGGCGTGGCGGTGCATATCGGCAGCCAGCTCGCTGATCTCGCACCGCTGGGAACCGCGTTCGAAAAGCTCGGCGCGCTGGTGCAAGCGTTGCGCGGCGCGGGTCATGTCATCACCCATGTCGATCTGGGCGGCGGGCTCGGCGTGCCGTACCGGGTGGGCGAAGTGCTCCCGCCTCCGTCGGAATATGGCGCGATGGTGGCGCGAGTGACGCGCGATTGGGGCGTCAAACTGATCTTCGAGCCCGGCCGGGTGATCGCAGGCAATGCGGGCGTGCTGCTGACCCGCGTGGTGCGGGTGAAGCGCGGGATCAATGATCCCTTTGTGATCGTCGATGCGGCGATGAACGATCTGGCGCGCCCGGCGCTCTACGGCGCCTATCACCACTTTGAAGCGGTCGAACCGACCGGCGCGCAGATGACCGCCAATATCGTCGGCCCGATCTGTGAGACGGGGGACACCTTTGCCATGGGCCGGGACTGCGACAAGTTGGAAGCGGGCGACCTCGCTGTGTTCCGCACCGCAGGGGCTTACGGCGCGACGATGGCTTCGTCCTACAACTCGCGTGGGTTTGTGGCCGAAGTGCTGGTGGATGGTGACAAGTTCGCCGTGGTCGCCGACCGGATCGAGGCAGGCGCGATCATGGATGCCGAGCGCGTGCCTGAATGGCTCGCCTGAGCCAGCGATGAGCCAGATCGCCAGCCTGCCGCTGTTTCACCAGATCGCTGGGCAGAGCGTGCTGGTGCTGGGCGATGGCCCCGCGGCGGAGCCCAAGCGGCGGCTGGTCGAACGCGCGGGGGGCGTGATCGTCGATGACCTCGCTCGTGCGGTGGACGAGGGGGTGCGGATCGCCTTCATCGCCTATGACGATGCTCGCGCCTGCGAAGTGGCGGCGATCAATGCGCGCTGTGCCGGAATGCTGGTCAATGTCGTCGACCGGCCGGAACTGTGCGACTTTACCACGCCTTCGATCCTCGACCGCGATCCGCTGCTGGTGGCAATTGGAACGGGCGGAGCGTCTGCGGGGCTGGCGAAGCATGTCCGGCTGCGGCTGGAGCGGGTGCTGCCCGATACCCTGGGCCTACTCGCCAAGGCGCTGGAGGCAGCACGGCCTGCCCTGCGGCAGAAGTTCCCCGATGGCCCCGACCGGCGGCGCGCTGTGGATGCGGCGCTGCGCGAGGGCGGTGCGCTGGATCCGTTTGACCCTGCGTCTTTTCAGAAGGTTGGCGAATGGGTGGAGGGCATGGCCCTTCCCGCATCCGGCGCGATTTTCGACGTCACTCTCACCAGCGCTGACCCGGAGGAGCTGACCCTGCGGCAGGCGCGCCTGCTAGGCGAAGCAGATGTCCTGCTGATCGACGGCGCGGTTCCGCCCGCCATTCTGGCCCGCGCCCGAGCCGATGCCGCGCGCGAGCCGTTTCGCGAAAACAGCGCCATCGGGCCCGGCCTCACCCTTATCCTGCGCTGGCGTCCCGCTCCGCCTGAGTTACAGGCTTAGGCGGCCTGCAACACCGGCGCGCGCAGGCTGGCGAAATAGGCGGACATCGCCGCGATTGCCTTATCACTCATCGCAATGAAGGCGCGGCGGCGATCTGCCGGATCGGGCACGCGCTGGAAGATCCCGCTTTCAACCATCTGGGTGAGCCAGCGCAGCGCCGTCGTCGCCGGGACGCCTGCCGCAATGCACAGCGAAGTGACCGAAACCTGAGCGCCTTCGCCATGCGCGGCGGTCAGATCGAGCAGCATGTCCCACGCCGGATCGCCAAATAGCGCCGGATCGAAGAACCGCGCGCGTGCCTGACGGTTAGCGATCATTTGTCGCACCATCTGCGGATCAGGCAGCGGGGGCTGCGCCATGCCAAACCCGCTCACCAAACCAGCCTCGGGCGCGTGATAATCCCGCTTGTGCTCACCCAGCTTCGGCGCGAACACTGCGGCACCGTGGCTCAGCCGGTCGAGCGAATGGGCAATCGCTTCGACCTGCTGCGACAGACGGAGCAAGGCCACGCGGTCTTCCTCACCCATTTCACGCAAGCGAGCCGCGCCCGCTTCACCCATCACCCGCCCCACCGCGATCAATCGTTCGGCGCGGCTGGGCGAAATCAGGATGAGCGGATTGGACTGATCGAGCACCGCAAAGACATCATCGAGCCCTTCGAGCGTGGTCGCCACGATCAGCTTGGCCCCGGACCGCGCCACCCGCATATCGAGCCGCGCAAGGCCCGCCAGCATCATCCCGTCGATCCCCCGCGACCCGACCCCTGAGCAATCGACCACCACCACATCCCCCAGCAGGGCAATCGGCCCTTCGAGCAGCGACCGCAGCGACCCGCCATCAATGCTGCGAAACCCCGCGCCGCCAAGGTCCGTGCCGATCTGGCGGCGCAAGCCTTCATCCTCGGCAAAGATCGCCACGCGGGCGGGCAGGCCCGAACCGTCGTCAGCCATGTCATAGGCAAAATCGGCCAGATTGGCAGCATCGTTCAACATCAGAGCGACTCCAACAATGTTGGAACGTGTGTAGAACAAAAAAGAATTAGGTCAAGTAAATCTGCGTATTAGGGTCAGGTTGGCCGCGCCACAATTCAAGGCCTGATTTCGATCACCGTCCCATCGGGAACGATCCGCCACAGTTCCTCGATTTCATCGTTGGAAAAGGCGATGCAGCCATCGGTCCAGTCGCCTGGCATCCGGCCCATCGGCAGGGCATTGGGTTGGCCGTGGAGGAAGATGTCACCGCCGGGCGAACGGCCATATGCTCTCGCAAAGGCGCGGTCCTCGGCGTTGGGGTACGAGACTTTGAGGCTCAGGTGATAGGCGCTGCCGGGATTGCGGCCTTCGATCACATAGCGGCCTTCGGGCGTGCGTTCGTCGCCTTCGAACTGCTTGTGCCCCGACGGCGCGTCGCCGAATTGCAGGCCGCGCCATGCCTTGACCGGCTGACCGCCCGCATAGGCGATCATCAGCCGTTCGGACTTGTCGACGATGAGGTAATCGACGGTGGAGAAGCGCCGCTCCGGCACGATCCGCGCCGCCTCCCGCGCCAGTGGCGGCTGGGAGGATGGTGCCTCGGCCTGCTTGGCCGGCGGATTGGCGCAGGCAGCCAAAGCCAGCAGCGGGAGGAGGGCGAGGCGTTGCATGTCCGGAAGGATAACCCTGCCCCGCCCCTGCTATCAATCCACAAACGGCCTAGTCGACGAAGGGATCGCGCATCAGGATCGTGTCGTCCCGCTCGGGGCTGGTCGAGACCAGCGCGACCGGGCATTCAATCAGTTCCTGGATGCGCTGGATGTACTTGATCGCGTTGGCGGGGAGATCGGCATAGGAACGCGCACCGGCCGTGCTTTCGTGCCAGCCGGGCATATCTTCGTAGATCGGCTCGCACGCGGCTTGATCAGCGGCGTGGCTGGGGAGGTAATCGTAGACCTTCCCGTGCAGCCGGTATCCGGTGCAGATGCTGACCCGGTCGAGCCCGTCGAGCACGTCGATCTTGGTCAGCGCGATGCCGGTGACGCCAGAGATCGCGCAAGACTGGCGCACCAGTACGGCATCGAACCAGCCGACGCGGCGCTTGCGGCCGGTGACGGTGCCGAATTCATGGCCGCGTTCGCCCAGACGCTGGCCGATGTCGTCTTCCAGTTCGGTCGGGAACGGACCAGAGCCGACGCGGGTGGTATAGGCCTTGACGATCCCGAGCACGAAGCCGGTCGAATTGGGGCCGAGGCCGGAGCCGCTCGCCGCCGTGCCGCTCACGGTGTTGGAGCTGGTGACGAAGGGATAGGTGCCGTGATCGACATCAAGCAGCACGCCCTGCGCGCCTTCAAACAGGATCTTGGCGCCCGCGCGGCGCACCTTCTTGAGGCGCTTCCACACCGGCTGGGCAAACTTGAGCACGAAGGGCGCGATTTCGCGCAGTTCTTCGAGCAGCGCGGCCCGGTCCACCGGGGGCTGGCCGAAGCCTGCCCGCAGCGCGTCGTGATGCGCGCAGAGGCGGTCAAGCTGCGGCTCCAGCGTGTCGAGATGCGCCAGATCGCACACCCGGATCGCGCGGCGGCCAACCTTGTCCTCGTAAGCCGGGCCGATGCCGCGCCCGGTGGTGCCGATCTTGCCCTTGCCCGCCGCGGTCTCGCGCAGGCCGTCCAGATCGCGGTGGAGCGGCAGAATCAGCGGGCAGTTGTCCGCAATCGCAAGGTTCTCGTCCGTGATCGAGACGCCCTGCCCTTCGACCTTGGCGACTTCATCCCGCAGCGCCCACGGGTCGAGCACCACGCCATTGCCAATCACCGACAGCGTGCCCGAGACGATACCCGAGGGCAGCAGCGATAGCTTGTAGGTCTTGCCGTCAATCACCAGCGTGTGGCCGGCATTGTGCCCGCCCTGGAAGCGCACGACCACATCGGCGCGGCTGGCGAGCCAGTCGACGATCTTGCCCTTGCCCTCATCGCCCCACTGGGCGCCGATCACGGTGACGTTGGCCATGTGTATCCTTGTAAACTGGTGGCGAGAAAAGCCGCGCGGGGCCTAGGCGTTTGGGGCGGGAGTGGCAAGGGTCGGGGCCGGGCGCGAAGGGTTTTGCGGGCGGCCTCGTTGAGCGGACGACAATTCACAAGGATATTGCCCATGAACACCCCCGCCAAAGCCCTGATCGCCGTCGGAGCGCTCGCCGTGCTGGCCAGCCCGATCCTCGCCCAGCAGCGGCGCGGGGGCGAGCGGATTGCGGGCGAATGCCGCGCCGAGATCGTTGCTCTGTGCGGGAGCGATCGGAGCCAGATGCGCACCTGTCTGCGCGAAAAGTATGCCGAGCTGTCGGATGGCTGCCAGTCCGAACTGCGCGCGCGGATGGAAGCGCGCGGCGGTGAGCAGGGTAAGCGCGGTGGCGGCGCGGCGGCTCAGGCGCTCGCACCACAGACATTGGCATATGGCAGCGATGCGCTTCAGGGCCTCGACCTATGGGTGCCCGAAGGCGCCAAGGGGGCGCCGCTGGTTCTGTTCGTCCATGGCGGCGGGTGGAAGCGCGGGTCGAAAAGCAACGCCGTGGGCCGCGCCCTACCGGGACATATGCTGGCGCAGGGCTATGCCTTTGCCTCGATCGACTACCGGCTGGTCCCGGCTGCCACGGTAGAGCAGCAGGCGGCGGATGTCGCGGCGGCGCTCGCCTATCTGCTGAAGCGCGCGGACGCGCTCGGCATTAATCGCAGCCGCGTGGTACTGACCGGCCATAGCGCGGGCGCGCATCTGGTGGCACTGGTGGGAACGGACGAGCGCTATCTGCGCGCTGTCGGCCTCAGCTTTGCCGATCTCGACGGGGTGATGCCCAATGACGGCGCGGCCTATGACGTGGAGAAACAGGTCGCGCAGGCCGGACGGTTCATGGCTGGCACGTACAAGGAGGCGTTCGGCACCGATCCCGCGCGCCAGCGGGCACTCTCCCCCACCGTCCACGCATCCGCGCCCAATGCGCCCGCTTTCCTGCTGATCCACGTCCAGCGCGAGGACGGGGTAGCGCAGAACGCGGCGCTGGCCGAAGCGCTGCGGCGCGCGGGCACGGCGGTCGAGGTCGGCAGCTTCCCCGGCGAAGGCCTGCGCGGTCACATGGAGATCAACCGCAAGCTGGGCGAGGCGGACTATCCGGCCACCCCGGTGATGGATGCGTGGCTGAAAAAGGTGCTGGGGTAACGACCTCCCCGACCCCATCCCGGGCTTGACCCGGGACCCCGATCCTTTGTTGCAGTGCGCGAAGGAAGCTGGGTCCCGGGTCAAGCCCGGGATGGGGGGATTAGGAACGAGCCAGCTTAGACCGCCGCGATCACGTCGATTTCGACCATCAGCTCGGGCAAGGCGAGACTGCGCACTTCAACTGTCGTATCTGCCGGATAGGGCGGCGTGAACAAGCGTTGCCGGGCTTCCACGATCTTGGGGAAGTTCGCCATGTCGGTCAGGTAAATCGTGACCTTGACCACCTTGGACAGATCGCTGCCGCCTGCCGCCAGCACGCGCTCGATATTGGCGAAGGTCTGAGCCAGCTGCGCGTCGAAATCGCCCGCGCCCACGATGCTGCCATCAACGCCGATGCTCGCCTGCCCGGACAGGAACAGCAGATCGCCGACCTGCCATGCGGGCGAGAAGCAATAGGCCGCGAGGGGATCGTTTTCGAGGGTGATGGCCTTGGGCGCATCGGTCATCGGGGCTGCTCCAGTTCGGCGGGGCCACTGGCTGTGAGAATGTAGCCGCAGCCCAGTGCCGCTGGATCCTCACCCTCGGCCAGCTGCGCGCGAGTGCGCCAGCCTTCTGACCGCAGCTTCGCTGCCGCCGCGCGGTCGTGGCCGAGCGGGAGGTAGCAGGTGCGCGCCGCTTCGGGCTGGGGCGCAGCGTCGGCCAAGCGATCGAGATAGAGCGTGAAGCCCGTTGCCGGCTCGTCGCTGCCTGCAATGCGGTAGGTGCCGCCCCGCCCTGCTGCGCGGCGCAGGCCCTCGGCATAAAGGGTGAAGCCGAACCATGACTGGTATTCGAACCCGTGGCGTTCGGTCGGGTCGAGCGTGATGCGCGCCGCATCGCCGATGTGCGCAGCGATCGCCTCCAGCCCGTCCAGCCGCGATTTCAGCGCCCCGCCCGCATCGACATCGCGCAGAGCGGCGAGCGCGGCGGCGAACGGCCCGGTGGCATAGAGCAGCGGCAGATAGGCCGCGCCGCCCGCCGCCTTCAACCCGCCCGCATCTTTGGTGTCGAGCTCGCGCCGCACCGCTTCAATCTGATCGGCACCCAGCGGGAAGGCCTTGGCGCTCAGCGTGTCGACCAGATCGGGGAGCGTGAAATCGACCGAGATACCGGTCAGCCCCGCTGCGGTCAGCGCCTCAATCGCGAGCATCACCGCCTCGCTGGCCGCCGCGACCGAATCCGACCCGATCAGTTCAGCGCCCAGTTGCAGGCGTTCGCGCGCGGGATCGAGCTGGCTGGCCTTGATTACCACCGTATCACCGCAATAGGCGAGGCGCAGCGGGCGGGCGGCGGTCTTGAGGCTGGTCGAAGCGATCCGTCCGACCTGCGGGGTCATGTCCGAGCGCAGCGCGAGGGTGCGCAGGCTCGCCGGATCGACAAAGCGGAACATCGCCCGCGCCTCGCCCGCGACGGCCCCGGCCATGCGGCCCGCGAGCGACGCTTCGAATTCGAGCAGCGGCGGGCGCACCCGGTCATAGCCGTGCGCGTGCAGCACATCCAGGCAGGCGCGCATCATCGCCGTGATCCGCGCCGCTTCGAGCGGCAGGCGGTCTTCGAGGCCTTCGGGGAGGAGGTCGTTGGGTTGGGTCATGTCACTCACACGTCATCCCGGACTTGATCCGGGATCGCTATCGTCCGGCACCCGACTGAGCCGACAGCGGCCCCGGGTCAAGCCCGGGGCGACGCCATCATTCTTAAAACGCCAAAGCCTTGACCAGCTTCACGCCTTCGACCTTCTCGGCCTCGGCGATCACGTCAGGCGTCAGGGCTTCGTCGAGGCTCAAGAGCAGCACCGCTTCCCCGCCCGCTTCGCGGCGGCCGAGGTTGAAGGTGCCGATATTGATCCCGCGCGCGCCCAGCAGCGTGCCGATGCGGCCGATGAAGCCCGGCTTGTCGTCGTTGACGATGTAGAGCATGTGGCCCGACAGTTCCGCCTCGATCCCGATGCCGAAGATTTCGACCAGCCGGGGCGATTCCGTCCCGAACAAAGTGCCTGCGACCGAGCGCGGGCCCTGGGCGGTTTCCACCGTCACGCGGACCAGCGTGTTGAACGCACCGTCGCGGTCGTGGCGGATCTCGCTCACATCAAGCCCGCGCTCCTTGGCGAGGAACGGCGCATTCACCATGTTTACCGTGTCCGAATAGCGGCGCATGAAGCCCGACAGGACGGCGGCGGTGATCGGCTTCCCGTTGAGATCAGCCGCTGCGCCTTCACGCTCGATGCTGATGTGGGTCAGGTTGCCGTGCGCCAGCTGGCCGACAAGGCTGCCAAGCTTTTCCGCCAGCGACATGTAGGGGCGCAGCTTGGGCGCTTCCTCGGCGCTCAGCGACGGCACGTTGAGCGCATTGGTGACGCCGCCATTGACGAGGTAATCGGCCAGCTGCTCGGCCACTTGCAGCGCGACATTGACCTGCGCTTCGGTGGTGCTCGCGCCGAGGTGCGGTGTGCAGATGAAGTTCGGCGCGCCGAACAGCGGGTGATCGGCGGCGGGCGGTTCGGTCTCGAACACGTCCAATGCTGCGCCGGCGACCTGACCGCTTTCGAGGCAGTCCTTCAATGCCGCTTCATCGATCAACCCGCCGCGCGCGCAGTTGATGATGCGGATGCCCTTCTTGGCATTCTCAAGCCGCTCACGGCTGAGGATGTTGCGGGTTTCCTCGGTCAGCGGGGTGTGCAGCGTGACGAAATCGGCGCGGCTCAGGAGCGTGTCGAGATCGACCTTCTCGACACCCATTTCCACGGCGCGTTCCTCGGTCAGGAAGGGATCATAGGCGATCACCTTCATCTTGAGGCCGAGCGCACGGGTGGCGACGATCGAGCCGATATTGCCCGCGCCGATCAGGCCAAGGGTCTTGGCCGTGAGCTCCACGCCCATGAACCCGCTCTTGGGCCACTTGCCCGCCTGCGTCTGGGCGTTCGCTTCCGGGATCTGCCGGGCGAGCGCGAACATCAGGGCGATGGCGTGTTCGGCGGTGGTGATCGAGTTGCCGAACGGTGTGTTCATCACCACCACACCCTTCGACGAGGCGTAGGGGATGTCCACGTTATCGACGCCGATCCCGGCGCGGCCGATGACCTTGAGATTGGTCGCGGCATCAAGGATCGCCTTGGTCACCTTGGTCGAGGAGCGGATGGCGAGGCCATCATACTCGCCGATGCGGGCGATCAATTGCTCGGGCGTTTCGCCGGTGATGACATCGACATCGCAGCCGCGCTCTTCGAAAATGCGCGCGGCGTTGGGGTCCATCTTGTCGGAAATGAGAACTTTGGGACGGGTCATTAAAAATACCTTCCACTCGTCATCCCGGACTTGATCCGGGATCGCGCGCAAAATGCGCCAAGGAATTGGGGAGAGCGGCCCCGGCTCGATGGCCGGGGCGACGCAAATACTAACGGCAAATCAGCCGTTCTTGACCTTATCGTAGGCCCATTCGATCCACGGCAGCAGGCGCTTCAAGTCCTCCTGCTCGACGGTCGAGCCGCACCAGATGCGCAAGGACGGCGGCGCGTCGCGGTAGCCGTTGAAGTCGAAGCCGACATTGCGTTCTTCGAGCAGCTTGACGATCTTCTTGGGCACGCCCGCCTTGTCGTCATCCGAGAGGGCATCGTACCATTCGCCCTGGAACACCATGCAGACGCCGGTGTTGGTCTGCTGCGCGGGATCGGACGCCATGTTGCGCAGCCACGGGGTGGCCTCGATCCAGTCCTTGACGATCTTGGCGTTGGCATTGGCCCGCTCGACCAGCGCCTTGCGCCCGCCGATGCTCTTGGCCCATTCCAGCGCCGCGATGTAATCTTCGGTCGCCAGCATCGAAGGGGTGTTGATCGTCTCACCGGCGAAGATGCCCAGATTGATCTTGTTGCCCTTCTTCATGCGGAACAGCTTGGGCATCGGCCACGGCGGATCGTAGCTTTCGATGCGCGCAACCGCCTTGGGGCTGAGGATCAGCATCCCGTGCTGCGCTTCGCTGCCCATCACCTTCTGCCACGAATAGGTCGTGGCATCGAGCTTCGACCAGTCCATTTCCTGCGCGAAGATCGCGCTGGTGGCGTCGTTGATGGTGATGCCCTCGCGGCCCGGCTCCAACCAGTCGGTGTTCGGGATCATCGCGCCAGAGGTCGTGCCGTTCCAGGTGAACACCACGTCATTGCGCTGCGGGATGGTGGTGAGATCGGGGATCTCACCGTAATCGGCGGTGAGGACTTGCAGATTGGGCAGCTTGAGCTGCTTCACCGCGTCCTGAATCCAGATGTTGCCAAAGCTCTCCCACGCGGCGACCGTGACCGGGCGCGCAGGATCGAGCATCGCCCACATCGCAGCTTCAATCGCGCCAGTGTCGGACGCGGGCATGATACCGATCAGATAATCATCGGGAATGCCGAGCAGTTCGCGGCTCAGGTCAATCGCGTACTTCAGACGCGCCTTGCCCAGCGCCGAACGGTGCGATCGGCCGAGAACTTCGGTTTTGAGGGTGTCCAGCGACCAGCCGGGGAATTTCGCCGTGGGGCCCGAAGAAAAGAAGGGGCGTTCAGGCTTAAGCGTCGGCTCGTGTGCGAGCCCGCGTGCATACTCAGTCATGTATTCTCTCCTTGCAGAGAGCTCGCGCGGCGTTGGGACCGCGTGGCCCGTGGGCGGCTTTAGAGGCGGGCTGTGACAAGTCAATGAATGAATCATCCGCCGCGGGCATGGCCGCGGGGATAGCCCCTCGCCAAGCGCTGCAAATGTTACTAATCAGGCTGTTCCATGGACATTTCCGATCTTCGCATTGCCCTGTTCAGTGGCAACTACAACTACACCCGCGACGGGGCGAATCAGGCGCTGAACCGTCTGGTCGGCTCGCTGCTGGCCAAGGGCGCCAAGGTGCGCGTCTATTCGCCCAAGGTCGCCAATCCCGATTTCCCGGCGACAGGCGATCTGGTCGGCCTGCCCAATGTGCCGATGCCGGTGAAGGGGCGCGGCGAATACCGGATGCCGACCCATCTGGGCGCTGAAGTGAAGCGTGACCTTGCCGAATTCGGGCCGAACATCGTTCACCTGTCCTCGCCCGATCCCGCCGCGCATAATGCGCTCCGCTGGGCGCGCGCGCATGGCATTCCCGTGCTGGCCAGTGTGCACACCCGGTTCGAGACCTATCCGCGCTACTACAACATGGCCTTCCTCGAACCGCTGATCGTCAAGGGCCTGCGCAGGTTCTACCATCGCTGCGATGCGCTGGTGGCGCCGTCGCAGTCGATGATCGACGAATTGCTGGCGATGGGGATGCACACCCGCATCGGGCTGTGGAGCCGGGGCGTGGACCGCACGATCTTCTCCTCCGCGCGCCGCGATCCCGAGTGGCGCCGCAGCCTGGGCCTGGCCGATGATGATGTGGCCATCGTCTTCCTCGGGCGGCTGGTGATGGAAAAGGGCCTTGATGTCTTTGCCGAAACCATCGTGCGCCTGCGCGCCGCCGGTGCGCCGCACAAGGTGCTGGTGATCGGCGATGGCCCGGCGCGCGGCTGGTTCGAAGCGAACTTGCCCGGCGGGATCTTTGCCGGGTTCAAGACCGGTGATGCTTTGGGACAGGCGCTCGCCAGCGGGGACGTGTTCTTCAACCCCAGCGTAACCGAGACTTTCGGTAATGTGACGCTCGAAGCAATGGCAAGCGGGCTGCCCGTGGTCGCCGCCGGGGCCACCGGCAGCGCCAGTCTCGTCGCTGATGGCATCACCGGCCGTCTTGTCGCGCCGTCAGGTGCCAAGGACAGCGATGCCGCCGCCTTTGCCGCCGCCCTTGCGCCCTATTGCACCGACCCGGCACTACGCATTGCGCACGGTGCGGCGGGCGAGACGCGAGCCTGCGAATATAGCTGGGAGGCGATCAATCAGGTCGTCGCCGACACCTATGTCCGGCTGGTCGAGGAACGCCGCGCGGCACAGGCGGCGCGGGCCGCCTGATATCGCGCGGGGTTACTTGAGCACTCCGGCAGCCGCCATCCTGCGCACATAAAGCAGCAGCGAGAGCGTCACTGCCCAGATCGCGATGTCGAGCGCAGGCGCTTCCATCGCGGCGGGCACCTCGATCAGGCCGTAGTTGTAAACTGTCGTGCCGACGAGCCCGATGGTTGCCACCACCATTGCAGGGACCGCGTAACGCGACCGCATCAGCAAAAGCACCGATCCAGCAAACGCGCCCCACACGCCGAGCGCCCAGAAAGCGCTGGCCCAAGCGGGATAGGCGTTCATGAAAGCGATCTGATCCGCCGTCATGCCAGCTTCGGCGAGCATGTCGAGCTTGGTCATGGTGTAGCTGATCACACCCATGGCATTGAACAGCAGCGACAATCCGCCAATCAGCCACAGATGCCACGGCACCTCGGCCGCGCCGAGTGTCCTATCGTTCATGGGTGCCCCTCCCCCGTCCGGCGCGACCCGGTCGGGGGAGAGTGTATTCCTAACTTACATTAATCGCAATCGCGGCTACGCAAGCTCACAAGCGTTCGATGCGCTTGGCCATCTCGTCGATCATGTCGACGATTTCATTGATGGTAGCCTCGTCAAGCTTGCCCGCCTTGGCGCGGTTCTTGAGCACCGAGCCGAGGTTGCCCATTGCCCGGAACACATCATGCGAGCGGACCGTGCTGGTTCGCTCCCCGTGACGGCCCAAGCGGCGCAGCAGTTCGGCGACTTCAACCTTGCGTTCTTCCAGCTCGGCTTCGCCCTGCGCAGTGACCGCGTAAGGCTTTTTCGAGCCTTCGGCGTCGGCCTCGGCAATGGCGCCTTCATCTTCGAGCAGTTGCAGCGTCGGATAGACCGCGCCCGGGCTCGGGGCATAGGCGCCGCCGGTCATCTCTTCGATGCCCTTGATCAGTTCATAGCCGTGCGAGGGGTTTTCCGCGATCAGCGCCAGCAGCGCGAGCCGCAATTCGCCAGTGCCGAACATCCGCCCCCGGCGCTGACGGCGGCCGCGCTCTTCGCCTTCGCCGTCACGGTCGCCCTCATTCTCGCTGTCCCAGCGCCAGCGCGCCTTGAAGGCCGGGCCGCCCATGTTGGCATTGCCGCTCATCGCCATCATCGCGATCGCTTCGCCGAGCTTGTCCCAGCCATTGCCGCGACCATATTTGTTCCACGTCATGTCACGCTCCTTTGTGCGTTTCGATGTATCCAAGATATATCTTAGACCTATCTTTGCAAGGAGTGTCCCTGCGGAGATTTCACTTTTCCGCCGACAGGCCTATCAAGCCCGATGAATGACTGATCTGTTCGGACAAGATGCATCCCCGCCCCCGTCTGCCGCGCCCGCAGGTGACGCGCCGCTGGCCGACCGGTTGCGCCCGACCTCGCTGGGCGAGGTGGTCGGGCAGGAACACCTGACCGGCTCCGAGGGCGCAATCGGACGGATGGTGGCGGCGGGCAAGCTCGCCAGCATGATCCTGTGGGGTCCGCCCGGCACCGGCAAGACCAGCATCGCCCGCCTGCTCGCTGACGCGGTGGGGATGCGCTATGTCGCGATCAGCGCGGTGTTCTCGGGCGTGGCAGATTTGAAGAAGGCCTTTGCCGAGGCTGAGAAGATGGCGGGCGCCGGCCGCAAGACCCTGCTGTTCGTGGACGAGATCCACCGCTTCAATCGCGCGCAGCAGGACGGGTTCCTCCCCTATGTCGAACGCGGAGTGGTAACGCTGGTCGGCGCGACGACCGAGAACCCGAGCTTCGCTCTCAACGCTGCGCTGCTGAGCCGCGCGCAGGTGCTGGTGCTGAACCGGCTGGACGAAGCCGCGCTGGCGGCGCTGCTCGAAAAGGCGGAGGACTTGGAAGGCCCCCTCCCCGTCACCCCCGAAGCCCGAAGCGCGCTGCTTGCACAGGCGGATGGCGACGGGCGGTTCCTGCTGGGTCAGGCTGAGACTTTGTATGCGGCGGGCCTTACCGAACCGCTCGACCCGGCGGCGCTCGGGAGCTTTCTGCAACGCCGCGTGGCGGTCTATGACAAGGACCGCGACGGGCATTACAATCTCATCAGCGCCTTGCACAAAGCCGTGCGCGGGTCTGATCCGCAGGCGGCGCTGTACTACCTCGCGCGGATGCTGACCGCGGGCGAGGAGCCGCTGTTCCTCGCCCGGCGGCTGGTGCGCATGGCGGTGGAGGACATCGGGCTCGCCGATCCCCACGCGCTGACGCAATGCATGGCCGCGATGGAGGCGTATCGGTTCCTCGGCTCGCCCGAGGGCGAATTGGCACTGGCGCAGGCCTGCCTCTATCTGGCGACTGCGCCGAAATCGAACGCCGTCTATCTCGCGCAAAAAGCGGCGTGGAAAAGCGCAAAAGAGACCGGCAGCCTCATGCCGCCGATGAACATCGTCAACCCGGCAACCGGCCTGATGGAGAGCCTCGGCTACGGCAAAGGCTACACCTATGACCACGACACACCCGAGGGCTTTTCGGGCGACAATTATTGGCCCGAGGAGATGGAGCCGCAGACGTTCTACACCCCCGTGGAACGCGGGTTCGAGCGCGAGGTGAAGAAGCGGCTCGATTATTGGGACAAGCTCAGAGCCGAACGGGGATGACCCGCTTCACTCACTTCCTCGCCGTGGATTGGTCGGGCGCGAAAGGCGCGCGGCAAAAGGGTATCGCGCTGGCGGTTGCGCTAGCGGAGGGGAGTGCGCCAGTGCTGATCACCCCGCCCGATCCCAAAGGCTGGGCGCGCAGCGAGGTGCTGGCACTGCTACACGATCTGCCGGGGGCGACGCTGGTCGGGCTCGACCTCGGCATTTCGCTGCCCTTTGCTGATGCTGGCGCGTTCTTCCCCGATTGGGACGCTTCGCCTGCCGATGCGCGCGGGTTATGGGCGCTTATCGATGGGCTATGTGCAGGTTATCCGCACCTTGAAGCGGGCGGATTTGTTACTCACCCGGAGGCCTCGCGCTATTTCCGCCACGGCGCGGGGTCGACAGGCGACCGCTTCCTCCTCCCCGGCGCAGCCACCCGCGAAGGCCGCTTCCGCGTAGCCGAGGCTGCGCAGCGCCAACAAGGCGTGCGGCCGGTGAGCAACTTCAACCTCGTCGGCGCAGCCCAAGTCGGCAAGTCGAGCCTGACGGGGATGCGGCTGCTGCACCGGCTCGACGGGAAGGTGCCGGTCTGGCCGGTCGATCCGCTGCCTCACGAAGGCTCAGTCGTAACCGAGATTTACACCTCGATGGCCGCGCGCCTCGGCGGCGTGACGGGATCGGCGACCAAGATCAGGAGCTACGAGGCCCTCAACAACGCGCTGGACGCGCTCGGCTCACCGCCGGTGCAAGGGACGGGCGCAATTGACGACCACTCCTCCGACGCGCTGCTGACCGCCGCCTGGCTGCGCCGCGTGCATGGAAATCGCGATCTATGGCACCCGCCCACCCTCACCCCCGACATCGCGCGCACCGAAGGCTGGACTTTCGGTGCGTTGTGAGATTAAGGCGCGCTCACGGTCAGCCGGCTTAGCTCAGTTGGTAGAGCACCTGATTTGTAATCAGGGGGCCGCGGGTTCGAATCCTGCAGCCGGCACCATATATGGCGTTGCGCCCAACGAACCCGCTTAGCGGTAGCCGCAGCCACGCAATCTTCCCAAAACCGAGCCGCTCGGCCCGGATATTGATCAGCCCGGTCGCTATCCTGCGGAATAGCCGACATCTCAGCTGGCTTGCGGCAATTCGTCCGAATCCATTTGGCCCCTTGGGTCAGTCTCTGTATGTGCATGATGTTATAACGTAGCATGGGGCCGCTCATGGGATACCGAACTGCACTTCGTCTCGAACGGAAGCTGGTTCTTCGAGATAGAGGCGCGATGCTGACTGCCGCTGCGCTTGCTGTGATCTTGCTGATTGCGTTCGTCTCGGGCTGGCGCGCAGATCAGGCTGAGACTGCGGCTCTCCAGAGCGCGGCTCAGCGCGTTCAGGAGGAATGGGCCGCACAGCCGCCCAAAAACCCGCATTCGGCCGCGCATTACGGCATTCTCGTCTACCGCCCGCGCGCGCCGCTTCAGGCAATCGAGCCGGGTGTCTTGCCCTATCAGGGCGCGGTCACATTTCTTGAGGCGCACAAGCGCAATGCCCCGATGCTGTCACCGGCCTCGGTCAGGGCGGCGGAGAGCCGTTATGGCGGGACGCGCTTTTCGCCGATGCTCCAGATTGCAGGCGGATTTCTGGCGCTGGTGCTGGGCTTCCTGATCGGTTCGCGTGAAGCACGGCGCGGCATGTCGGCGCTGCTCAAAGGCTTGGGGGTGCGCGGCGCACCGATCGTTGCAGCCAAAGCAGTCACCACCGGTGCGCTCGTTCTGGTGGGCGCAGCGCCATCGCTGATCGTGGCGGCGTTCCAGATCGACGGCGGCGATGCGATGGCACGTTACGCCATGCTGGCCGGCGCTTCGCTGCTCCATCTGTTCGTGCTCGCAGCGATTGGCGTAGCAGCCGGTCAACTTCTGGGCGGCGCACGGTTCGGCCTGACTGCGGTTGCCGTCTGCTGGGGGCTGAGCGTGCTGATCATTCCGCGCATCGCCGATGTGGCCGCCGAACAGCTGGTTCCCCTGACACAGGCGCAGCTCACCCAGACGATCAAGGCCGACTTCGCGAAGGGCCCCGACGGGCATGGCGACAACGCGGCCAATGCCGCCTTCGAGCGCAAAATCCTGCAGGAATATGGGGTCGAGACGGTTGAGGAACTGCCGATCAACTTCGATGCGCTGCTGATGCAGGCCGACGAGGAATATCGCGGCGGTGTCTACAATCGCAGGCTGGCCGAGGCAGAAGCCTTGCGCGAACGGCAGGACACGATCCGCAAAGCCTCGTGGGTGTTCGGTCCGACCCCGGCAATGCTCGATCTCTCGGTGCGGATTGCAGGGGCCGACGCCGATACGCAGCGCCGCTTCGATGAAAGCGCGGAAGGCTTCCGGCGTGATCTGGTCGGACGGCTCAACCAGCACATGGCCGAGAACAGCAGGTCAGGCGACTGGGAGTGGACGCCCGAGGATGGCTACTACGCAAGCTTCAACGCCTTCCGCCCGCCTGCGCAGACGCTCCCCGAGGATTGGCGCGTTCTTGTCCCGGGCGGACTTGGCCTCTTGGGGTGGATGCTGATTGCAGGCTGCGCGCTGGTGCTGGCGGGGCGGCAGTTCGACAAGCGGGCCTTTGCGGCATGATCGCGGCGCTGATCCGGCTCGACCTTGCGTTGCTGCGCCGGTCGAGGGCGTTCTGGCTGCTGATGGTGCTGCTGTCCGCAGCAGCGGCCTTGGCGCTGGTCAGCGGGCTCGATTGGCGCGCGCGCTACTTGGGCGCGGCCGATGCCGCGCGCGAGCAGGTGGCGGCAGACCGTCAGGTGCTCATCCAGGTCTATGAAGGGTTGGACGCCGGCACCAGGCAACCCACCAATGTCGACACCTATGACGGCAAGACCCCATTCGTCCCGGATCCGCGCGACCCCTATGTCGCGGGTTTCTACCACACACGACTGGCCGAGCTGCCTGCCGGGCCGCTGCTCGGTCTTGCCACTGGCAGCTCCGAACTCAGGGCCACACACCACGTCATCAAGGCCGTCCCGATCGCCTCCCTGATGCGGATCGGAGAGCCTGCGGAGCGCGTCAATCCCGGCGCGCTGGCTGCTGGCCGGTTCGATCTGCTCGCCTTTATCATGTTCCTGTGCCCGCTCGCCTTGGTCGCGCTGCTGTTCGATGCCTGCGCGCGGGAGCGCGAGGCGGGGCTGGCGCCGCTGCTCGCCGGCCTCGGTGCAGGCAAGCGCGAATTGCTGCTGGCGCGGGGCATAACGCGCGGCGGGGCGGTGCTGGCGGTTGCGATGCTTGCTTCGGTGGCGGGGATCGCGCTGGTCGGCGCGCTCGGCAGTGCTTCGGCGCTGTGGTGGCTGGCGGGTGTCGCGGTCTATCTGGCGCTGTGGACGGCCTTGCTGCTGCTGGTCGCATCCACCGGCCTCAGCGTTATCGGATCGGCGGCGATCACGGTTTCGCTGTGGGTCGCGCTGCTGTTGCTTTCGCCCGGCATGGTCGAGCGAACCTTGCGGCCCTCGGGTCTGATCGAGCCACGTGCGCTTGCCGAGGCGGACGTGCGCAGCGTCATCAGGGAGGCGACTGCCAGCGATGCTGCCCGAGCAGCGGCGAAGCAGCGGGTAGCAGAGCAATACTGGAGAATCGATTTCGCCGCCGCGCCTGCCTGCGCCAATCGCGAAGGGGTGCTAAGCGAATATGTCGAACGCCGCCTGTCGGACGAGACCTACATGGCCGCCATGTTGAGCGGCGCAGCGCGCGAGGCGCTTTACGATGCGCGGCTCGACCAGTGGTCATGGCTGTCCCCGGCACTGGCATTTCGCCGGGCGATGGAGACGGTAGCAGGCACAGACCCAGCCCGTCAGCGCGCGTTCGAGGCGCAGGTTTTCGGCTACCACGCAGCCGTGCGCGGGCGGGTGACCGATGCGATCTTCGCCTGCAGGAGCTTCGACCGCGCGGCGTTCGAAGCAGCGCCTGGCTTCACCTACCGCGAACCTGATCGCGGCGTCGCTGGCTGGCTGGGGATCGCGCTGGCGGGCGGGCTGGCGCTGCAGCTTGCGGCTCTGGCGCTGCGCCGCCGTCCGCTGTTCAGCTGATCAGGCGGCAGCTTCGAGGAAGAACCGCCGCTCGATCTCTTCAGCCGAGAGGTTCGCTGGATCGAGTTCAAGCGCAATGCGTCCGCGGGTCATCACCAGCACCTGCGTCGCCACTTCGCGCGCACGCCAGATATCATGGGTCGCCATCAACACACCCACGCCCTTGGCAGCGGCATTGCGCAAGGCTGCATTGAATTCGGCGGCCGAGTGCGGATCGAGTCCGCTGGTGGGCTCGTCCAGCAGCAACAGCGCCGATTGGCGCGACAGGGCCAGCGCCAGCCCGACCTTCTGCCGCATCCCCTTGGAATAGGTCGAAGCGCGGCGGGTGATCGCCTCCTCCTGCAAGCCTGCCGCAATCAGCGCCTGATCCAGCTCCGCCCGCGACAGGCGCAGGGGCGATCCGATGGCGAGCAGATGTTCAAGGTTCTCGCGCCCGCTCAGCTCTTCATAAAGGACCACGTTCTCCGGTAGGAAGGTGGTCGCCAACCGCGCCGCATCACGGTCAGCGGCGATGTCCTTGCCTGCAACGGCGATTGTGCCTTCGTCGGGCGCGATGAAGCCCGCGCACATCTTCATCGTCGTGCTCTTGCCCGCCCCGTTGGGGCCGAGCAGCGCCACGATCGCGCCTGCGGGCACCTCCAGCGAGATGGCATCGACGCTCGTGTTGGCGCCGTAGCGCTTGGTCACGTTCGTCAGCGAAAGGGCGCTTGTCATGACGATCAATCTCCGAAGCTGCGGCTGAGGGTCACGAACACCTGACGCGGCGCCTGCGGGAAAAGCGCGAAGAGGTTGGTGACGTAAAGGCGGCTGTTCGTCACGTTGTTCACGTTTACCCCGAGCCGCCAATCGTCCTTGATCCGGTAACTGGCACCCAGATCCAGCCGGGCATTGGCCGGGATGACGATGGTGTTGGGGATGCTCGCCTGAATGGCGCTGTTGAAGACGACCCCGGCATTGAAGCCGAGCCCTGCCGCAGGCCCCTCCTCGAACTCATACCGCACAAAAGCCGAGGCATTGTGCTTGGGCGCGGCCGCCAGTTGCTGGCCGAAATTGGGATCATCGGGCTCGGCCACGCGGGTTTCGTTGTAGCCATAGGTGACAATAGCATCGAGGCCGGGCAGCAGCTCGCCGGTCAGATCGACCTCGATCCCGCGACTGGTTTGCCGCCCGCTCGCCACCGCCTGCCCGAAGTTGTTGATGTCCGGGATCACGACATTGAACCGCTTGATGTCGAAAGCGGCCACGGTCAGCATCGCGCGGTCGTCGAAGAATTTCTGGCGCAGCCCGACCTCGATCTGACGGATCTGGTCGGAATCGAAAACGTCGCCATCGATGTCGAAGGCGAAATTGGGGGCAAAGCTCTTGCCCCAGTTGCCGAACAGAATGGTGTCGTCGGTCAGGAAATAGGTCGCGCCCACGCGTGGGGATACCTGCGATCCCGAGATCGCCTGGCCCACACCGTTGAACTGCCCGTCATTGGTCTGCTCGTCATATCGCAACCCGGCGAGAACGGAGAAGCGGTCCGTAAGCTGGGAGAACACCTGACCGTAAACCGCATCGCCATTATACAGCGAGAACCCCGCGAAGGCCGGAGTCAGCCCGCCCGGCGGCGGCGCTGCACGCACGCCGGTCAGCAGGTCAAGCTGGCCGAGATTGCGCGAACTGGCGTCATATTCGTAGCGTTGCTCAAAATGCTCATAGCCGACCAGAAACACCGTCTCCTTGCCGATCGCATCGGTGCGGTAGATGAGGTCGGTCTGCACCGTCCAGCGGTCGGTCGTTTGCGGGCCTTCGAAGGTGATGCGGTCGACCGTCCGCCCATCGGCCTGCACGCTCCCGCTCACCCGCGATGAACCGATGTCGATTGCGTAATCGGTGTAGAGCCCCGCCACCCGCAGGGTCAGCCCTTCGGCAAGGGCGAAATTGCCTTCGCCGCCGATGTTCCAATAGGTCTCGTCGGCACGCTCGGCGTTCGCGTCGATGAAGGTCCGTTCGATCGGAATGTCGAAGGTGGTCAGGCCGGACGCCAGGCTGCCATCGAGCAGCGGCAGCCCCTCATCGAAGCTGTAGCGCCGGATGAGATAGCTCGCATCGAGCCGGATCGTGCTGTCCGGGCCAATATCCCACTCGAGCGAGCCGGAGCCAACGAACTTGTCCGAATCCACGAATTCGCGAAAGCTGCCGGCGCTTTCCGCTGCGCCATTGAGGCGGAACCGCACGCTGCCATCGCCGGTCAATGGCCCGCCGACATCGCCCTCGATGCGGTAGAAGTCCTCCGACCCGGCATAGCCAATCACCTCCGCCTCGAACTTTTCGAGCGGCCGTTTCGTGATTACGTTGATGTTGCCCGCAAAAGCGCCCGTGCCGCCGTAGAGGCTGCTGATCGGCCCTTTCAGCACCTCGATCCGCTCGATATTGCTGAGATCGCCGGGGTTTTCTCCGCGAACACCATTGCGCAGAATTTCGTAGTTGGCGAAGAAACCGCGCATCACAAATCCGGAATTGGTGCCGAAGCCCGGCAACTCCTGAACGCCGCTGACGAACCGGGTCAGGTCCTGCGGCAAGGTCGCGCGCGTGGCCTCGATCAGCTCCTGTGGCAGGATGCGGATCGTGTTGGGCAGAAGATCGACATCGACGGGGAAGCGGCTGCCGGTTGAAGACTGCCGCGCCAGCAAGCCATCGGTTTCGCTGAACGCGTCGCCCGTGACAATGATTGAGCTTGCGTCAGGCTCTGCGGCTTCATCAGCGGTTTGCGCATGAGCCATGCTGCTTGCGGCGATCGCATATGAGCAGGCAGCGGCGTAAAACACGCCAGATGTTAGGGCTCGCAAATTTTGTCCTTTCAGAAGCTGTTATGAATGATATGTGATAACATCATACATCAAACTCGGAAGGCTGGAAGATGAAAATGATTGCCCTGGCAACAGGCCTGCTGTGGGCAAGTTCGGTCGCCGCCCAAGAGCAGCCATCCCTGCAAGATCCTTTGCGTGAAGGCAGCGAGGTATCGCCTGAAGAGGACGAGCAAACGCCGCCGACTGATTTGCCGGACACGCAAACTGAACCGTCTCAGCGCGGCGCCTCTTCCAACATTGCTCTCGTCAATCGCTCCGAAGAGAACGTCATCACCCAAGCCTCCGATGCCTTCGGGACCAGCGTGGGCGATGAGACAATCGGCCTCTACAGCGGCGGCAATGTGCGCGGGTTTTCCGCCTTTGCCGCGCAGAACGTGCGGATTGAAGGGCTCTATTTCGACAATCAGGGCCCGCTCAGCGATGCGGTGCGCGCGGGATCGACGATCCAGGTCGGCATTTCAGCGCTCGGTTACCCGTTTCCGGCACCAACCGGGATCGTCGATTTTTCGCTACGGCGTAGCGGTGACAAGGCAGTGGTCAGCGCCCGCACCGGCTTCGGCGATTTCTTCGCGCCGTTTGCCACCGTCGATGCCGCGCTGCCGCTGACAGGCAATCTCGATCTCAATGTCGGCGCAGGGGTGGAGGAATTCGTCTATGCCGACGGGGCGGATTTCTGGTTCGTCCGCTATGGCGGCGTGTTGCGCTTCAGGCCCGCCGACGGCGTGGAACTGACCGGCTTCTACAGCCGCTACGACTATTTCGACGAGCAACAGACCCCGGTGATCTTCACCGCCGGCGCTTTCCTGCCCAAGCGCATCGCCCGTAACCGCTTCGTCGGGCAGGAATGGGCCGACTGGGCGGGCCATTCGCAGAATTTCGGCGGCATGGCGAAGGTATCGCGCGGGGGCTGGCGGATTGGATTGGGGCTTTTCTCCTCGCGCTTCACCATCGACCAGTTCGGCGCGAACTTCTTTTCCAACACGCAGGCTGACGGCACGGCCGAGCGGCAGGTTCTGCTGGGCCGCGATCAGGTGACGCAATCCTACTCGGGCGAGCTGCTGGTCGAGCGTGACTTCATCGAAGGCCCGCGCCGCCACCGGCTGCTCGCCTCGGCACGGTTCCGTCAGGTTGACGACGATCTTGGCGGCTTTGCCTTCCGCAGCCTCGGCCCCGGCGTGATCGATGTCGCCGATCCGGTTGCCGAGCCCGGTGTCGCCTTCGGCGCGCTGACCCGTGATGAAATCCGGCAGGAGACCGGCGCGCTCGGCTACGGGATGCAATGGCAAGGGTTGGGCGAAATCAATCTCGGAGTGCAGAAGACCCGCTACCGCAAGGAAGTGCGCGCGCCCGGCCTTGCCCCGACCGCCAATGAGGACAGCCCGTTTTTGTGGAACGCTTCTGCGGCGCTCACCGCGATTGAGGGGCTCGCGATCTATGCCGCGACCACACGCGGGCTGGAGGAAAGCGGCACGGCGCCCGCCTTCGCGACGAACGCCAACCTCACCTTGCCCGCCTTGCGCACCCGGCAGGTCGAAGCCGGAGTGCGCTGGACGCTGGCAAAGGACGTGAAGCTGATCACCGGGTTGTTCGACGTGCGCCGTCCCTATTTCGAACTCGATACCGACAATGTCTTCCGCGTGCTCGGCGATGTGAAGCATCAGGGCGCGGAGATATCGCTGACTGCCAAGCCGCTGGCGGGGCTCAATGTGGTTGCAGGAGCGGTTCTGATGCGCCCGCGCGTGACCGGCGAGGCGGTGGAGCAAGGCCGCTTGGGCGAACGACCGCTGGGCCGGGTAGGCACAACACTCGACCTGAGGATCGATTATCAGCCGCCTGCCTTTGACGCTCTGTCGGTCGATCTCGGCATCAACTACACGGGCGACCGTGCCGCACGGATCGACAACACGCTGTTCATCCCGGAACGTGCGATTATCGACCTCGGCACGCGCTACCGCTTCAAGCTGGGGCGCACGCCCGCCGTGCTGCGTGTGCAAGTTGCCAACCTGACCAATGTGTTTGGTTGGAACGTCACCGGAGGCGGGGGATTTCAGTTCATCCCTTCGCGTCGCTTCAACATGTCGCTGTCGGCGGACTTTTGAAAGCTGGCTCTGACGTGAGTCGACCACACCAGTCGGCGCGCCGATGCTTCAGAAAACGCACTGTGCCGCTGCAACGCAGCCGTTCATCAATCCACCCAACTCCAGCCATTCACTTCGAGCCGGTAACCGCCCACAACCTGCCATCTCCCCCGCACAGGCCCCAAGGCTTGACAGGTGTCTTAGATGCGCAATACGCTTCGCCCGCAATCGAGGGGTGAGAGAAATGCGCAAGATCGTGACGATGACCGGCCATGCCCTGGCCGCAGTGGCCCTCCTCGCGGTGGCCGTGCCCGCCGCGGCCGATACCCAAGCGCCTATCGCTGCGGCGGCGAGTCCCTCGCCCGAAGACCTTCGCGCGCTTGCCGACGCAGTGCTCGCCGAAAGCTACGCCGCCGACGGGCCGGGCGCGGCGGTGGTGATCATGCAGGGGGGCAAGATCGTCTATCAGGGCGGACGCGGCATGGCCGATATCGGTGGGAGCCGCACGATTACCCCCGACACTGTGTTCCGCCTCGGCTCGATCACCAAGCAGTTCGCCGCCGCGGTGATCGTCCAGCTGGCACAGGAGGGCAAGCTCTCGCTCGATGAACCGCTCGCCAAGTTCATCCCCGATTACCCGCCGCCGGGCGCCACGGCGACGGTCCGCCAGTTGCTCCAGCACACCAGCGGTATCCAGTCCTATACCGACATGCCCGGCATGATGACTCCGGAAAGCACCGCGCGCGCACGCACCACGGCCGAACTGATCGCCGAGTTCCGCAATGCCCCTGCGCCGACCAAGCCGGGCGAGGTATGGGCCTACAACAATTCGGGCTATGTGTTGCTCGGCGCAATCATTGAACAAGTCACCGGCATGCCCTGGCATCAGGCGGTGGAAGAGCGGATCGCTCGCCCGCTCGCCCTCGCCTCGATCCGCGACGGCGTGGGCGGCGAGGACAACCCGGTGATGGCGCGCGGCTACACCGGCGAAGCAACCGGCAAGGCCGCGATCTCCCAGCCGATCCACATGAGCGCCCCGGGCGCTGCGGGCGCGCTGATCGGTACGGTCGGCGATCTGGCGAAGTGGGCGCAGGGGCTGCACCATGGCAAGGTGGTCGATGCCGCGCATTATAAGTTGATGATCACCCCGACTGTGCTGCCCGATGGCAGCACCGTTCCCTACGGCTTCGGGCTCGGACTCGATCCTCTGCGCGGGCACTCGGCAATCGGGCACAGCGGGGGCATCTTCGGCTTTTCGACCGACAGCATCTACGTCCCCGACTCCGACCTGTTCGTCGCGGTCTTCGCCAACAGCGATGCGCCGCAGACCTCGCCCGGCATGGTGATGCGCCGCATCGCCGCCGCCGCGGTCGGTGATCCTTACCCTGCTTTCACCCGCACCCCCGTCGACATCGCCGCGCTCGAGCCGTTCTTCGGCGTCTATCCCATCCCTGGCGGCGGCGAACGGCGGTTCTTCGCGCGCGATGGCAAGCTCTACACCCAGCGCAAGGGGGGCGGCACGCTCGAGGTCTTCGCGGGCGGCGACAACCGCTTCTTCTACGGCCCCGCCACGCTCAGCTGGTTCGCCCTGCGCCGCGGTGCGGACGGCACGCTGGTGATGGACTTCGCCCAGAACGGCGAGACGCCGATGCAAACGGTTACCCGCAGCGGCCCGATCCCGCCCGAGGCGGCGGCGGTCGAGGTGCCGCGCGCGGAGCTGGAACGCTATGCCGGGAGCTATGCGCTGGGCCCGTTGACGCTGACCATCGCCTTTTCCGCCGACGGCACCGGGCTGACCGGGCAGCTGACCGGCCAGCCGCCGATCCCGCTCGAAGCCATAGGCCCTGCCGAGTTCCGCACCGTGGGCGTCGATGCGCGCCTGACCTTTGAGGCCGCTGAGGGCCCGGCAACCGCAGTGACACTTCACCAGGGCGGGCAGCAGCTGCGCGCGGTGCGCAGCGGGGGCTAGAGCACTTTCCGAACATCCGCCGCCCGCTGGTCGAAGTCGATTACGCCCTTAGCCGGATCTATATTGATTGCGTTGCCGCGCTTGAGACGAACCTTTTGATTCCAACGTATCGACAGACCTGTTGGTAATTTTCACCAGGTTAATCGCCATCCTACGGTTACCTGTCAGCAACCACCTCCAGTGGTAACAACAGGCATTCAGGGGTGCCAAAGGACAACTGCCCACGCATATATTATGTTTTTATATCAGCGCTCTATGGGAGGTTGTGCCGCTGCGTAGCGATCAAGGGGCCACGGGTTCGAATCCTATAGTCGGCACCGTTACACCCGGGACCATCGCTATCCCTCGTCGGCGAAGGTCACCTGGGCGGCTTCGGTGACGTGCACCCAGACCTGATAGTAGCCCACCTCGTGCTCGCCGCGCTTGTTCGCGACCGGGCTGGGTGAGCCAATCGGGGAATCGATCCATTGCCTGCGCACATCGCCCTCAACGATGATGCGCCGACCGCTCAGCCGCTGCATCATCGTGAACATGTTGAGATCGGGCGGCCCGTCGGTGTAACAGGCTTTGACGGTGATCTGGCCCTCGACCACGTCCGCCGCGCCGCACACCTGCGCGCGGCGCAGCAGCGCTTGCAATGCCTCGGGCTCGAACGCGATGGTGAGGGTGCCGAGTGTCGCATAATCCTGCCGGGAATTGACGAACATCATGGTGCCGAGTTCACCTTGAAAGCTCTGCCCGCCCCCGCGGATATCGAGTAGGAAGCGGCCGGGCTGGGCCTCGCCCTCGGCGACCGACAGCGCCATCGCGGTGGCCTCGCCCGGCGTGATGCAACCGGGTTCGCAATCGGGAAGCGCGGCGCGCACGGCTTTGAGCGGCAGATCGGCGGCATCGAGGTCGGCGCGAAGCGTGGGCAGCTGCGCGGCGCCCACAGCGTCCTCGGCCAAGGCGGCAGCGCCCGGCAGCGGCACGACAAACCCCAAGATCAATGCCGCGCGCAGCACGCCGGTTGTCCCTCGCTTCGTGAATTTCGACGCATGATCGGCGGCACTTCTGGCCATATGCCATGAACGCGCACTTAATCCGTCCATTCGCGGACGTCAGCAGGATTTCAGCTCGCGCCGAAATACCCGCCACCTACCCCAAGCGCAGGAAGAATTCCTCACGCTCACGCCGCAATTCGGCGGGCGTCAGCGCCGACAGCGCGTTAAGTTCTGCGCGCAAGGCGAGGGTCAGGCGCTTGACGGTCTCGGCAGCATCCCGGTGCGCTCCGCCGCGCGGTTCGTAAACGATGCGGTGGATCACGCCCAATTTGAGCAGGTCGCCCGCCGTGACCCGCATCGCCTCGGCTGCGGTCGCGGCCTGCGCGGCGCTGCGCCACAGGATTGAGGCGCAACCTTCAGGGCTGATCACCGAATAGACCGCGTGTTCCATCATCAGCACGCGGTTCGCTGCCGCCAACGCCACCGCGCCGCCTGACCCGCCCTCACCAATGATCACCGCGATCAGCGGCACGCCCAAGGCAAGGCACGCCTCGGTCGAGCGGGCGATGGCCTCGGCCTGCCCGCGCGCTTCAGCATCGACGCCGGGGAAAGCCCCGGGAGTATCCACCAGCGTCACCACCGGCAGGCCAAAACGATCAGCGAGTTCCATCAGGCGGATCGCCTTGCGATAGCCCTCGGGTCGCGCCATGCCGAAGTTGTGCTTCAACCGGCCCGGCGTATCCTCACCCTTCACATGGCCGATCACCACCACTTTGCGACCTTCGAACCGGGCAAAGCCGCCGATGATCGCCTGATCGTCCCCGAACACACGATCACCCGCGATCGGCAGGAAATCCTCGAACAGCCCGGCCACCAGTTTCTCGAACCGGGGTCGCTGGGGATGGCGCGCTACCAAAGTGCGCTGCCACGGGGTTAGCCGCGCATAGGTGTCCGCGAGCAGCTTGTCCGCCCGCTCGCGCAGCATCCGGGCTTCCTCGGTGCCTTCGGCATGGGCAGAGAGCTCCGCCACATGCTTGTCGAGCGCCTCGATCGGCTTTTCGAACGGCAGGTACTGGATCATCTCCCCCCCAATCTTCCAGCGCCCCGCGTCAGACCGTCATCGACATACCGCGATAGATCCGCGCACGGTAGCGCGAGTCTTCCGCATCCGGCAGCGGCGCGCCAACCAGCAGCACCGCGCGGGCGAAACGGCGGACCTCTTCGAGATGCTCGTCGAGATCGCGCGGTTCTTCGGATTGGACGCGGCGGGTGAGGTTGATCTGGTTGACCGGCACATCATGCACCAACCGCTCGTTCTCGACCGCCAGCGTCGCGGTAAAGGCATGGAGCGTAGTCTTGATGAAGTTCGCCAGCGCGAAGGCCGGGGACTTGTCGCCCATCGGCACATCAGGCGAGGTCAGCACCAGCTGGCAATCGTCATAGAGCGACGCCCGGCGCGAGACCCGGAAGTGGTGGGTGAGGTTGTCGGCCACCACGGTACGGAACTCCTCCGGAGTGAGCGGATCGTCCTGCCCGAACAGCTTGCCGGGAAGTGCGGCAAAGGGGGTCGAGAGGATCGTGGTCGGCTTGCCCCACTCGGTCAGCGCCTCGTCCATCGCGGCTTCGATGTCGGTGGTTTTGACCAGCGAGGTGAGCGAGGTGGCGGTGTCGGGATCGAGCTGCACCTTGATCGCCTCGAAGCCTTCGGCGCTGCGGGTAATCAGCACCACGTTGGCGACATGGCAATCCTCAATGAAGGCACGCGCGGTCTCCGCAAGGTAATCGACGAGGTGCTCGCCGATGATCCAGACAGTCTTGCCGCGCATCTGGTCGAGCCGCTCCTGCTTGGGCGAGCCGAACAATTCGCGCTCGGTGGTGGAGCGTTCCACGCTGAGGCCGCCGGAGGGCATGAAGGTTTCACCCGAAACCGCACGGTCGGCGAGAAAGAACACGGTTGCCTGCGCCACATCATGCTCCGTCGGCATCTTGCCAAGATAGAGCTTGGACAGCACCCCGGTCCCGACCTTCTTGGCCTCCACCGCGATCTTGTCGGCGGGAAGGAAGGGCGTGTCTTCGGGCGGCACGCGCATCAGCCAGTCGGCATCGGCCTCAGGCGTGGCCGGGCGGTCATTCCATTCCGGCGCATCGAGGAACAGGCCCGCCTGCCGCAGCCGCCCGATCAGCGCGGCGGCGATGGTGGGGGTGAGCAGGTACTGATCCCAAGTGCAGGCCCCGTCACCCTCACGCGCGCAGGCCAGCGCCAACTCGCGCAGTTCGCGCGGGTTGTTGGTGTCGTGGCTCATCTTGGTGGTGTCATTGCGGGCGAGCCGCGCCAGCACCGCCTCGACCCGAACCCCGCGCCGGATCGCCTTGATCGCGGCGGCGTGGACGGCGTTGAGGCGCTTGTTCTCGAGGATCAGCTTGCCGCGCCGCTCGAAAAGCCCCGGCTTGCCGCCGGTGCCCGACAGGCGGTCGCCATCCACCGGCCCCGGCGCAATCGCGTTGAACTGCACCTCCGGCCCGAGATAGCGCGCCATGCTTTCCACCATCGCGCGCTGCCCGGCCTTGGATACGGCATAATCCGCGCGGTTGGGATATGCGACCGCGAGATATTTCTCGCCGCCGAAATAGGACGAGACGTTGAGGATATAGCCCGACCCTTGCGCCTTCATCAGCGGGGCGACGTGGTGCATCAGGAAGTAGTTCGAAACGAGGTTGGCATCGAGCGTGTAGTTCCAGGCGTCGACCCCCATGTCGACCACCATGTCCTCCGCGCCGGCAACGCCCGCGTTGTTGATAAGGTAATCGATCCGTCCGAAGGCCTTCAATGTCGCGTCGACGGCACCTTTCAGGCTTTCAAAATTGCTGACATCGACATTGGCGAGGGTCTGTACCCGGCGCTCGACACCCGCGAAACCGATGTCCTCCAGTTCGGAGACGATCCGCGCGCGGGCGACCGCCAGCTCACTTTCGCGGCGGGCGACCATCATCACCTTGCCGCCAGCGAGCGCCAGAAGCCGCGCCACCTGCCCGCCGATTCCGGCCGAACCGCCGGTGATCAGCGCGACCTTACCCAAGTGCAGGCCGGTGATGTTTTCCGAGAAGCCCGGCATCGCCTTGCGCGCACCCGTCGCCTCGCCGATGTTCGACGGGACGTAGAGCGTGATCTCGCCGAGCTTGCTTTCCTTGAGCAGAATGCGTGCGGCGTGGCCCGCGGTGAAGCGGATGTTCTCGGCCTCGGTGTTGGTGAAGCGGACGATCTGATTGCCCCACTCGGCCTGCCTGCGGCGGCCATGGGCGGTGTCGATCTCGGATTCATCCCGCCAGATGCGGATCAGCTGTTCGGTCGCGGCACGCAGGATGTGGCCATAGATATCGCCCTTCCCGTCACTGGCATGGCTGACGAACACGAAGCGCGGCGGTTGGAGCAGGTTGTCGTGCCGCTTCCAGTAGCGGCTGAGCGTGCGGGCGAGCGCCATATTGCCAGCGAGTTCGGCATCCATCAGCGCCTCGACGACGCTGTCATCCGCTTCGGTGATCGCCCCGGACAATTCGCCGGCGCTCAAAGCTGGCAGGAACAGCGCGCCGCTGACGGGCGTGCCGCCCTTGGTGTAATCTTCCAGCGCTTCTTCCATGCCCGCCGGGTCTTTCCGGCTGAAGCGGATGATCGCGAGCTTGTCCGACAGGCCCAGCGCAGCGCAACGCTTCTCGGCGATGGCAACGTCAGCCGCGCGCGGCAGGCCAAGCACGACCTCGGCCCCGCAAGCCAGCTGCACCTGCGCGATTTCCAGCGCCTCTTCGAAATTGTCGCCCGCCGCGATCAGCACGGCAAGTCCGGTGCCGTCCATTGAGCGCATCGTGGGGCGCGCAAGGTAGGTCGAGCGCTGCTCCTTGCGCACGCTCATGCCGTGGGTGACTTCGAAATCGTGGCCGTTGTAGGCTGCGCTTTCGTCCGAGCCGAGGAAGACACAGGTGGTTGCAATGTCGGTCGGCGTCGGGAAGGTCTTGGCCTTGTCGTTTCCGCCGGTGGCCCGTTCCAGGCTCATCATGTCGAAGAACTGCGTGGCAGTGGTGCCCGCTTCATCACCTCGCGCGGTGTCCATCGCGGCGAAGACATTGCGGATGCGCTCGCTTTCGATCGGGCCGGGGTAGACGAGATTGACGCGGATGCCCTTGGGGCCAAGCTCCAGCGACAATTCGCGGCTCCACGCATTCATCGCTGCCTTGGGGACGACATAGGCCGCGCGGGCGTAATAGGGCGTACGGCTGAAGATGGTCGACACATTGATGATCGACCCACCCTCGGGAATGTGCTCGGCGGCAACCCGCGCGACGTTCCACGCCACGCCGAAGATATTGCGCAGCGCATCGCCCACAGTTTCGCTGTCGGTGCTGCCCTGCTTTTGCAGCGCGGCGAGTTCGTCAGCCGAAAGGGGCAGGTTCTCGATTGGCTGCTTCGGCCCGGCGCTTCCGGCATTGTTGACCAGAATATCGATGCGGCCGAACTTGGCCACCACTTCGGCAATCGCGGCCCGCACAGAGGCGATGTCCCCGCCATTGAGCGCAACTGTGGCAAGCCGAGCGGGGTCAGCGCCAGTCGCCTCGATCAGCGCCTCGGCAGCTGCTTTGGTGCGGTCGGGCGTGCGGCCGGTCATGACCACGGTTGCGCCTTCTGCAAGGTAGTGGGTGACAATATGCCCGCCCAGATTGCCCGCCGCGCCGGTGACGACGGCGATCTTGCCAGCGAGGCGGCCCGTGGTGGTTTCAGCAGGCGCAGCTTTGGTCTTCGGCTTGGACGCGGCCATAGCACTCTCCTCAGAAAATTATAATGCAGGCACCGTCGGCTTGCCGGATCGTTCAATCTCTGGGGAGGAGAGCGAAGAACGTTTCAATTATCGCAACGCACGCGTCAAGGTTCCGGTTCCCCGGTTCCTTGCGCCGCCCACGCTTCGAGGAGCGCATCGCGGCTCCTGAGGCCCATTTCGGGCAGCGCGTGGTTGACCACATAGGTCGATCCGGTGTGCCGGTTGTCCCACATCGCCTGATGCGCTTCGGGCAACCCGTCCCACGGCACAACCTCCGGCTCGGTCACTTCGAGCAGCCCGGCCGCGATCATGTCGTTCATCCGCGCGACTTCATAGGCGTTGCACAAGTGCGTGCCGAAGATGTTGGCGGTGGGCATGAAGATGCGACGCTGACGGGTCCAAACCTGCGGGGCGTAGAAGGTGAAGCGGCAGCCAGTCAGATCCTCGGCAAAGATCACCCGGCCGGTGAAGGGCTTCACGAGCGAGGTCGAGATGCCGAGTGTGTCCTGCCCAGCGCGTTCGAACACCAGATCGGGGCTGCCGCGCGGATTGTCCGGCGAGCGCAGAATCTTGCCCACCGCCGAACCGAAGGGCTTCATCACCCGGTCCTGGTAGTCGCGCACGGCGGCCTTGAAGACCTCAATGTCGGCCTTCGCGTCCGGCAGACGCGGCATGGTGTCGGGCCAGTAGAAATTGGCCCCCTCCCGCCTGCGGATGGCTTCGAGGCTGACGATCCCTTCGATCGCATCCTCCAGCCCCAGCGATTGCAGGAATTCGCGCTGGCCATCGGTGGTGGTGGCGATGACGCTGCGCGCGTTGAAGCGCCGCGCGGCCTCGATCATTTCAAGGCCCGTCTCGTCGAGCAATTCGGACGAGCCCGGCCCGTAGAAGATCAGCACCGCCTCGCCGCCGCGCAGAGCCGCACGGCGGAGCATTTCCTCAGGCGTTGCCGTCCCCGGCTTGCCCATGAAGCTGAAATGGTAGCCTGACGAAGCCCCGTAGAAGGCCAGCGTACCGCCCTCCGCCAGCAGTTGGAACGAGCGCGGAAAGGCCGTCTCTCCCGCATGGCTGACGACATAATCGGCGAGCTTGCCGCCGTTCAGCGCCTTGTATTCCTCGACCAGCGGCGCGCCTGCGGCTTCCCACGCGATGGCTTCGGCCTTGTCTTCCGGCACCACCGAATAGAGGCCCGCAAAACGCGCATCCTTGCGGTTGATCGCCCCGACTGCGCCTTGCACATCAGTGATGAACTGCGCGCGTTCCTCGGACGAAACGAGGCCCATCACCTGCAACCCGGTGCGCACCGAAGACCGCAGCGCATCGAGCCCCGTCCCCGTCGCCGCGCCTTCAACGAACAGCGTCCGTCCCGGCGCGATTTGCAAGGTGGTGAACAGACAGCGCGCGATGGTGCCGAGGTTCAGCACATAGCTCCCCGCCTGCTCCAGCGTCAGATCAGGCGGCACCTTGTGCATCTGCGGGGCCTGCACAGTCAGGAACTGCGCGTGGCTGCCGGTCTCGGTCTCGTATCCTTGGATCGAGAAGTCCGCATACATCGGATCATTGCCGACCAGCGGGCTGAGCAGATCATTGGTGCCGGAGTACACCGTCACCAGATCGCCGACCTTGATCCGCCCCTGCGCGCGCGTCTCGCTGCCGAGCGCCGCAACCAGCGCGATCCCGCCCGAGCCGGTGATCTGGACGTCTTCCTCATGGCTGTCGAAGGGCGAGACCGGGATGCCGGTCAGCGCCCAGATGTCGTTGAAGTTGACCTCGCTCGTCAGCATGTAGAGCAGCGCCTCGTTGGGCGCAGGCTCCGGCACGCTGACGATCAGCTCCTTCTCGTGGCTCGCCGGCGGGCCGAAGCGCGGCGCGCCGGTATCGGGATCGCGGGCAATACCGAAGGCGTATTGGTGACGCGGGATCGGGGTCACGCCGGGATAGAACGGCGCTCCCACAGGAAGCAGATCGCCTGCTGCTTCCAACGCCTGAGCACGCATTTCGTGCTCGGCATCAATCCACACGCCATCGCGCCGCACCGGAAGCGGGGGCGCAATCTTGTCCATGAACTGGCGGATACCGGTCTTGCCGCCCTCGGGGTCGACGATGGCTTCGGAGAACAGCTTGGCCTCACGCGCCGTGCCAGCCGTGATGCCCTGTTCGAGCCCCACGCGCACGGCTTCCAGCGCCCGCGCACCAGCCTTGCCGCGCCCGGCCCAATCGAGCTGGCGGAGGATGCGCTGGAGGAAATCATCCTCCAGCACCGCATCGAGGCTGACATCCGCCGCCGTTTCCCAGCGCGCCGCGGCCGCCTGCCGTTCGGCAAGGGCTTGGCCGAGCGCAGAGTCCGCGCCGTACTCCACAAATGCGCGCACCGCCGCATGGGCGGCCGAGAGCGCATCCTCCGCACCGCTCACCAGCTCATCGACCACGCCGACCGCGTGCGCCGCGTCAGCATCAATGCTCCGCCCGCCAAGGATCAGGTCGAGCGCATCGCGCACGCCCTCAGCCCCGCGCCGGTCCGCCAGCAGACGCGGCAGGCGCTGGGTGCCGCCGTAGCCGGGAAGCAAGCGCAACCGAATTTCGGGCTGGCCGAAACGCGCGGTCGGCTCGGCGATGCGGTAGTGGCAGGCGAGCGCGAATTCCATGCCGCCCCCCAGCGCCACGCCTTGCACCGCCGCGACGCAGGGCTTGCCCATGCTCTCGATAGTGCGGAAGGCGAGGTGCGCGTTGTTGGGCAGCACCATCGCTTCTTCGACGGTGTGAATTTCTTCGAGCATCTGGCGGATGTCGGCCCCGGCGATGAAGGACGATGTGCCCTCGCCCGTGAAGACCACCGCAACCACATTCTCGTCGCGCGCCAGCGTCGAGGTGACCAGCACCAGCTCGTCGATCGCGCGTTCGTTGAGCGCGTTGACCGGCGGGTTGGTGACGGTGACGGTCGCGACCTGCTTGCCGGGCGCGACTGTATTGTATTGCACGAGGAAATAGCGGTGGCGATCGAACAGCGCCTGTTCGTCGCTCATGCGCTGCTTGCGCTGCCAGTCACCGATGACCTTGCGCAATTCGTCCAGGGATTCCGGGTTGCGCAGGGTCGTGACGTCGCCGACATCCTCACCCACCACCAGCGCGCGGACCATCCGGCGCATATATTTGCCGCTGCGGGTTTCGGGGAATTGCGAGACCTCGATAAAGTCCGCCGGCACTGCAACCGCGCCCTTTTCGGTGCGGACGAGGTCGAACAACCGGCGCTTGTCCTCGATGGTGAGCTTTCGACCCGCGACCGGCACCACGAAGGCAAGCGGAGTCAGCCCCTTCTCGCGGTGCGGTGCGCCGACCACCAGCACATTGCCGACCGGCGAGTCCGGCGCGAGCGCCTTGTCACGCAGCACCGCGCCTTCGATTTCCTCGGTTCCCATGCGGTGGCCCGAGACGTTGATCACATCATCCGAGCGGCCGTGGAGCGAGAAGGAGCCGTCCTCATGCTGGATCGCGAAATCGCCCTGGGTATAGGCCCAAGCGCCCTTCCAGCGCTTCCAGTAGCCATCTTCCCACCGCGCCGCATCACCGCGCCATGCGGGATCGACGCGGCCATCGGACACCTTGAAGCCTTCGATATCACCCCAGATGGTGCGCGCGAGATAGGGATAGGGTGCGGCGATGACGATTTCGCCCTTCTCGCCCATGTCCGCCCGCCGCCACGGCACGCCGCCTGCATCTGCGCGGGTGAAGGGCGCATCTTCCGGGCAGGCCGCATCGGCATCCTCGACCCACACATCGCCAACGATCCACGGCAGCGGATAGGCGTGGGCATCGGGGCGGAGCGGGAAGTCGTCATTCGCGAACATATGCGTCCACGCGATCCCGCCGTGCTCGGTTGCCCAGTAGGAGTTGATGTAGCGCGGGGTGACGTGCTCCATCCCGAAGGCCTGCACAGACGGGCTGACGGGTTCGGCGCAGAAGGTCGCGACCCGAAGCCCGGTCATGTCATAGCGTTCAAGTTCGGCGAGGTTCGCCGGATCGGACATGATCGCCTTGAGGAAGGTCACGCCCGCCTTGAAGATCGTAACGTTGTGCCGCTCGATCATCGAGGCGAACCGGCCCGCGTGCGGGAACACCGGCGAACCCTCCGAGACGAGGCTCGTCACCCGGGTCATCAGCGGCGCGCAGATCAGGTAGCTTTGACCCGTGATCCAGCCCGGATCGGCGACCACGAACAGCGTATCGCCGGGGCGGGCGTCAAAGCTGGCCGCCATCGTCTCGGCCACGCCGGCGGCATAGCCGTGAGAATGGACGATCCCCTTGGGCTTTCCGGTGCTGCCCGAGGTGTAGATGAAGAACATCGGATAATCGGCATCGACCGGCATCGGCTTAGACGAGGCCCAGATCGCGCGGACGAAATCCGCATCGGACAGCGCCAGCAGATCGGCAGCGTTGTCCACCGCAAAGCCTGCGCCCCGCGCCTTTTCTAGAACCGTTACCAGCGCGGCATCGGTCAGCTCATGGCTCCAGCGGTCGCGCTCCTCACGCCAGATCACGTCGGGTTGGTGCGTATGGCGGCAAACGATCACCGCTTCCACGCGCGGCGGCAAGGTCACGAGGCTGGAGGCAATCGCAATCCGCACGCGCGCGGCATCGGCGCTGGTGATCCGGCCTTCCGCGCCGAGATTGATCAGCGCCCGGCCCACGCCGCGCATCACGTCCGAACGGTCGACCGTAATCTCGCCCGCAAGGGCCTCGCGCACGGTATCGACGATGGTGGCCGCATCGGCAGCGGGCAGACCCATGTCGAGGGCTGAAAGGATCGAAAGCGCCGTCGTCACCGGCACGAAATTGTCGAGCGCCGGATCGGTATAGGCGTTCTTGAACGCCGCGACCTGCGCGTTGCGATAGGAACCATCCGAGGTCACGATCACCCGCGCGCCGGTATCGGCGATACGGTCGGACAGGGTCTTGTCGGAGAACCCGCCAAACACTGCGGTGTAAACCACGCCCATCCGCTTGGCCGCTTCGGTCCAGTAAATCTGCGGCACGATGCTCGGCATGTTCAGAGCCATGCGATCGCCCGGCTTCAGGCCCAGCGCTTCCAGCGCGACGGCGCATTTCGCCACTTCAAGCAGCAATTGCTTGCGACTAACGCTGAAGCAATCAATCGGCGCGCCCTTGCCGCCGTTCGCCGACATGTCCCATCGGTCACCTTCGAAGATCAGCGCCGCTTCATCGCCATGTCCCGCGAGCACATGGCGATCAAGTTCGGAGAAGGCGGCATTGGTGCGCCCACCCACGAACCAGCGCCAGTGCGGGGCGTTCGATCCGTCGAACCCGGCGGTCCACGGGGTGAAATCCGCGGGCAGATTGGGGCTGACCGGCGCTGCGGAAGCGGCATCCCAGCCGCTCCAGCTTCCATCGTCCCCCTTCGCAATCCAAGCGCCCGCCGGGCCGACGTCGCCTACGAACCAATGCATGTTCCGGGCCGCAATCGCCCCATGAAACGCCCCAGGATCAGCCAGCGCCGCAGCACGCATCGACTCCCAGTGGGCACGCGTGCGGACAGGATTGGTCAACGCCACCGGCGCATTCGCAAGCAAGGTATTCACAGAAATGACGCCGTCCCCCGATTCGCAAAAAATCCGCAGTGCGCGATCCCCCACGCTCGGCGATTATGCAGCAAAATTACACAAGGCGACCGTCATGAGTAAGAATATGCCACGATAGCCACTCATCCGCACAACGCGGCGCATCGCAAACAGTTCCGCACCCTTTGGCTCGATATTCTCACGCTTGATCCTTCGGTCCCGGCGCTTCGCGTTAGCCGTAACGGTTTATCAATCACGTTTGGTCTATCACTCGCAGCCGTCGTGAGTGCTGCGCAATACAGCCCCCAAACAAGGACGAGCAATGCCACTTGGCTTTCTCAAATCCGGGCGTGAGCCCAAGCGCTCTGTGCAAGACGAGCATACCCCGGTCGCGGGATCGCGTCCCGATCGTGCTGTTGTGCTGGGCGAAGTCGAGGAACTCGGCATCGGCATGTTTTGGGCGACCGACGCCGAGGGCAATCTCAGCTTCCTGTCGCAGCGCGCCCTGGCCGATCTCGGCACCGATAGCCAGTCGATGATAGGCAAGCCGTTGACGCAGCTGTTTCATGATGTTGACGAGGAAGACGGCGGCCCATCGCAGCGCAGTCTCGCCTTCAAGCTCAATGCCCGCTCCAAACTTGACGAGCAGATCGTCGGCGTGCCCAACGGCCGCGGCGCAACGCGCTGGTGGCGGCTGAACGGGCGGCCGCTGACCGATGCGGCCGGCAACTTCAAGGGCTATCGCGGCAGCGCGGTCGATATCTCGGCGCAATATGCTTACGAAACGCAGGTCGCGAGGCAATCCCAAGTGGACGAGCTGACCGGGCTCGCCAACCGCCGCAAGCTGAACGAGCGGCTGACTGCGACGCTGTCCGCCTTTCGAGTAAGCCAGCGCAGCTGCGCACTGATGATGCTCGATCTCGATCGCTTCAAGCAGGTCAACGACACCATGGGCCATCCTGCAGGCGACGAATTGCTCAAGCAGGTGGCGCAGCGCCTTACCTCGATCGTCAAGGACCACGGCGAGGTTGGCCGACTGGGCGGCGACGAATTCCAAGTCCTGTTGCCCGACATGGATGACCGCGGCACGCTGGGCGAACTGGCCAATCGCATTGTCCAGTCAATCTCGCAGCCCTATCAGATCAATGGTCGCCGGGCGATCATCGGCACGTCGGTCGGCATCGCGATTGCGCCCTATGACGGGGTTGAGACTGACGAGCTGACCCGCGCGGCCGACATGGCGCTGTACTCCGCGAAGGAAACCCGCGGCGGCACCTTCTGCTTCTTCACCAGCGAATTGCGCGACGCCGCTTCCAAGACAGCGATGCTGGGCGACCGGCTGCGCGATGCGGTGGACCGCGGAGAGCTGAAACTTGCCTATCAACCGCTGGTCGATCCGATCACCAACGAAGTGAAGTGCTTCGAAGCACTGCTGCGCTGGCATGACGAGGATGAGGGCGACATCAGCCCAGCGCAGTTCATTCCCGTCGCCGAGAATGACGATCTCATTATCCGCATCGGCGAAATGGCGCTGAAGCAGGCGTGCATGGACGCGCTGTCGTGGCCCGATACGATCCGGGTGGCGGTCAACGTCTCGGCCAAGCAGTTCATCCGCCCCGGCTATCGCAAGGCGGTGGCTGCGGCGTTGCAAGCCTCGGGCCTGCCGCCGGGTCGGCTTGAGCTGGAGATCACTGAAAGCGTTTTTGTCGGCGATCTGGAGACGGTCGATGCGATCTTCCGCGATCTGAAGAAGCTGGGCGTACGCTTGTCGCTCGACGATTTCGGCACCGGCTATTCATCGCTCGGTTACCTCAAGCACGGCCATTTCAACAAGATCAAGATCGACCAAAGCTTCGTGCGCGGCTGCACCGAGAACGGCGATACCAACCCTGCGATCATCACCGCAATCGTCGCGCTCGCCAAGGCGCTCGGCATGGAGACCGTCGCCGAAGGCGTCGAGGCGATGGACGAGCTTGAACTGGTCAAGGCGCGCGGCGCGGATCTTGTACAGGGCTACATCTTCTCGCGCCCAATCACACAGGATCAGGTGCTGGTGCAGTTGGCCGAAGGATCGAGTGTTTTCCGCCCCAGCGGCCCGCCGCGCCACCGCGCCGAGCGGATCACCATCTTCCGCAAGGTCGGGCTGATCCACGAGGATCACTATTACGACGTGATCCTGCGCAACCTGTCCAAAACCGGCGCGCGGATTACCGGGCTGGCCGGTGTGCCGGTCGGGACCGACGTGGTGCTCGATCTCGGCCACGGGCAGCTGGTGGTGAGCAAGGTGGTCAACGCCACCGAGAACAGCCAGGGTCTGAAGTTCGAAACATCGATGATCAGTGACGGTAGCGGCGGGTTCATGACCCGGCACCGCATCTCGCCCTATTCACTGGCCGAAGCAGGGATCCCGCTCGCAGCGCTCGGCGCAGGGGCCTTCCCCCTCGCCAAGTGGCGCGAGGCGAACAAGACCGTGCCGAAGTTCGTGCAGCTCGAGCTGAGCGCGCCGGGGTGCTGAACCACGCCGCGATGTTTCACGGGGAACATCGCAAGAACGCGCAACCACCTGCCTAGGCGCAGACATCCACGTGGTGACCGCTGCGCGTCTTCAGCCGCGCCCGCGATAGGTTGGCACGCCCTGATCGGGCAGCCACAGGCCTTCGGGCGGCGCACCGCTTTGCCAGAACACGTCGATCGGAATGCCGCCGCGCGGGTACCAATAGCCGCCAATCCGCAGCCATTGCGGGCGCATCTCTTCGAACAGGCGCACCCCGATCCCCACCGTCACATCTTCGTGAAAGCCGTTGTGATTGCGGAACGACCCGAGGAACAGCTTCAGGCTCTTGCTTTCGACGATGGTTTCGCTCGGCACGTAGTCGATCACCAGATGCGCGAAATCGGGCTGGTTGGTGACAGGGCACAGCGAGGTGAACTCGGGCGAGACGAACCGCACCAGAAAGGTCAGGCCGGGACGCGGATTGGGGACGTAGTCGAGCACCGCTTCTTCGGGCGAGGCGGGCAGCGGGGTATCACGGCCGAGGAATTGCGGAGCGCGTGCGGGCATATCAGGTGTGCTTTCCATGCCGCGCTGTTGCCTTGAAGCGCGGATGGACGCAAGCGGGGAACTGGACGCCGGGGGGCGCAAATCCCTATGGGGACAGCGCAGGTTCACCCTGCACCGCCCACAATTCCCGGCTTTCCCGACTCCGTTGAGCTTCACCGCGCCATGAACCGCTTGCCTGCCCGCTTCTTTCCCGCTTGCCTGACTGCCGCTGCGCTGGCGCTGGCCGCGCCGCTTTTGGCCCAACAGCAGCCCGGTACCTTCACTCTGCCCGAAGCGACACCGACGCCCAGCCCTGCCCCAGCAGGCCCAGCGGACGAACGCGCCGGAGTGGCCATCCCGCCGCGCGCCGTGCCGAGTGCCGCGCCCTCGCCGGTGATCGAGCCGCTGCCTGCACCCAGCGCCACACGCTCCCCCAGCCCGAGCCCGCGCGACATCCTCACCCCGAGTCCGTCAGCCACGCCCCGACCCGCACCGCAAGTCAGCGCGAGCGCGCCTGCGCCCGCCGCTGCGCCGTCGGACAGCGCAGCGGGCGATCCGCTCACGCTCCCGCCTGCCGGGCCGCAAGCGGTGCCTGCCGCGCCAGCGACCACCCCGAGCGTGGCCGTGGGCGAACCGCTGTTCGACTGGACTGACTGGTGGCCGCTTGTCGCAAGTGCACTCGCGGCGATTGCGGCGCTGGGCGCGTTTGCAGCGTGGCAGCGCCGGCGCAAGCCCAAGGTGGCGCGCCTCGCCCCGCCGGTCGATGCCGGTGTCACGGCGGCGCCAGCCAGCATGGACGATGCGCCCCGGCTCGACCTTACCCTCGAAATCGTCTCGGCGACCCGCAGCGTGATGATGTTTACGGTCCAATACCGCCTCAATATCGCCAACCGTTCGGACCGCGCAGTGACCGACCTTGGGGCCGCGGTGCAACTCGCCTGCGCGCGAGCGAGCGGGGGCAATGCGCCCTCCGCCGGAGCCGCACAGTCCAACGCCGGGATCGCGCGCGTCGGCCCGCAGCAGGCGCGCAGCATCACCGGCACAGTGCAGATGCCGCTCAGCGCCATTGCGCCTTTGCGGCAGGGGCAGACCCCGATGTTCGTGCCGCTGGTCCACGTCACGCTGGAAGGCGAGAGCCTGCCCGCACAGGCCCGCACCTTCGTGATCGGCACGCCATCCCCAAGCGGGCGCGTCCACCCGATCCTGCTTGATGCGCCGCCGGGCGGGATCGCCGGGCTGGTGGCGCAGGCGGTGTCGCTGCCTCCGGCCTCTGCCGCTGCCTGAGTCGCCCGGCATGCGCGGCTGTTGGAGACACATGAGACACTGTCTACGGAAGAAAAACCTGCCCCCACCCTCTGCCCGATCTGAAAGCACGAATAGGCGCGTGAGGCGGGGTCATTCCGGCGATCTTGTCAGCGCAGGCACAAGTAGGAAAGCGCCTATGCCTCTGTCACGCCGCCGCCCTTCACGCCCCCTGCGTGCCCCACTGACTACCCATTGCCTGCCCGCGCCCTTTGCGCCGCCGCCCGCGGCACGCTAGGAACCCGGACATGACCAAGCTTCCTTCTGCGCTCGTTTCGACCGAATGGCTCGCCGACAACCTTGGCGCGCCGGGCCTTGCCGTGCTCGATGCATCCTACCACCTGCCCGCCGCCGCGCGCGATGCGGGGGCGGAGTTTGCCGACGGACACATCCCCGGCGCGCGGTTCCTCGGGCTGGCGAGCCTGTTCGATGCCGGATCGAGCGTGCCCTACGCCTTCCCCACCTCCGATCAACTCGCCGCGCGGCTCGGCTTGCTGGGGGTGCGGGGTGAGGATGCGATCATCCTCTATGACGACAGCGCAATCCGCACCTCGGCGCGGGCCTGGTTCGTGCTGACCGCGATGGGCTGGGACAATGTCGCGATCCTTGATGGGGGTCTGGGCAAGTGGCGTGCAGAAGGCCGCGCGCTCGGCAGCGGCGCGGAGCATGGCGCAACCATCGCGCCCGTCCACCTCGCCCCGCCCCGGCGGGTGCGCAGCAAGGCCGATATGCTTGCCAACATCGCCACTGGACGCGAACAAGTGCTCGACGCGCGCGGGGCTGACCGGGTCTATGGCACCGGTATCGACCCGGTGCATGGCGGCCCCAATGGACGCATTCCGGGCGCGCTGAATCTACCGTTCGGCGGCGTGCTGAATGCTGACGGCACCTACAAATCGCCCGACGCCATCCGCGCCGCGCTGACCGCTGCCGGGATCGACCTCGACCAACCCGTCACCACCACCTGTGGGAGCGGCGTGACCGCCAGCGTGCTGATGTTCGCGATGCACCTGATCGGCAAGCACGACACCGCGCTGTATGATGGCAGCTGGAGCGAATGGGGTGCCGATCCCGATACGCCCAAACTCCAAGGCCCGGCCGAATGAGTGGCGGCGATAGCGGCAAGCCGCTGAAGCCCGCCACCCGGCTTGTCCGCGGCGGGCGGCGCAAGGAGTGGACGGGGCCGGTGGTGAACCCGCCCGTCTGGCGCGCCTCCACCCACCTCTACGACACAGACGCCGATCGCCACAGCGCAGGCGGCAACAATGCCGATGGGCAGTTCTTCTATGGCCGCCGCGGCGCGCCGACCCAGTGGGCGTTGGCAGAGGCGCTCACCCAGATTGAGCCGGGCGCTTACGGAACGCAGCTTTACCCCAGCGGCGTGGCGGCGATTGCCGGGTGTATGCTCAGCGTTGTGAAACCGGGTGACCGGTTGCTGATGGCCGACAACGCCTATGACCCCTCGCGCAGCATGGCGACGGGGCTGCTGACGCGGATGGGGGTGACTACGACCTTTTTCGACCCGCGCGATCTGGACGCTTATGCCGCGCTGTTCGCCGATCCGGTGAAAGCGGTGTGGCTCGAAAACCCCGGCAGCCTCACCTTCGAGGTTTGCGATATCCCGGCCCTTGCCGCCATCGCCCGTGAACACGGCGCGGTCAGCATGATCGACAACACCTGGGCCAGCCCCTTGGGCTTCCCCGCGCTGGAACACGGCTGCGACATCGTGATGATGAGCCTGTCGAAGCATGTCGGCGGGCATTCCGATCTGATGATGGGCAGCGCCAGTGCCGGTAAGCGCTGGTACACCGCGCTCCGCCGCACCGCGCAGGAACTGGGGCAAGTGGTTGCGCCCGACGATGCGGCGCTGGCCGCGCGGGGACTGCGCACCATGGGCCTCCGGCTGGAAGCGCAGACCCGCTCGGCGCTCAGGATTGCCGAATGGCTTGAGGCGCAGCCGCAGGTGGCTGAGGTGATGTGCCCGATGTTGCCTTCCGCCCCCGGCCATGCCTTGTGGGCGCGCGATTTCACCGGCGGCTGCGGGCTGTTCGCCTTCGTGTTGGCGAGCGATGATCCGGAAGCCTCGGCCCGCGTGGCCGATGCGCTCGATCTGTTCGGAATCGGCTACAGCTGGGGCGGGTTTGAAAGCTTGGTCCTGCCGATCACGCCCAAGACCTATCGCAGCCTGATGCCCTGCCCGACCGGAGGCAAGCCCGCGCTCCGGCTTTCCATCGGGCTGGAGGATACCGATGATCTGATCGCCGATCTGGCGCAGGCGCTGGCGCAAGCCGGATGACCCAGCCCGCCCCCACGCCTGCCCCGGACTCGTCCGAAATCGTCAGCGGCGCGGATAATCTGCGCGAGGATATCGGCGAGCGCAGCGAGACCATTGGCGGGATCCTCAACCGGCTCGATAGCTTCGCGGTCGAGGTCGGCGATTGGCGTATCTCGTCGTTCGATGTGCTGTTCACGGTCGCCGCGATCCTGCTGGTGCTCGCCTTTGCCTGGGGCGCCACCCGGCTCACCCGGAGCGCGCTGCGCCGCTTGACCGCGCTCGATGGCACCCAGCGCGTGCTGGCCGAAAAGGTCGCCACCATCGTGATCTGGATCACGACCTTTCTGGTTGGGGTCGACTTGCTCGGCATTGATCTCACCGCGCTCACGGTCTTTTCGGGCGCCTTTGGTTTGGCGATCGGGTTCGGCCTGCAAAAGACCTTCGGCAACCTCATCTCCGGCATCATCCTGCTGATGGACAAGTCGATCAAGCCGGGGGACGTCATCGCCGTGACCGATCAGGCCGGGGTGCAGACCTTCGGCCAGATCCGCAAGATCGGCATCCGCGCGATCTCGGTCGTTACCCGGGATGAGCGGGAATATCTGATTCCGAATGAAAACCTGATGATCAATCAGGTGGAAAATTGGTCCTATTCCTCCAAGAACGTGCGGGTTCAGGTGCAGGTTGGGGTGAGCTACGATAGTGATATGGCGCTCGCCGAAGAGCTGATGCTGAAGGCCGCCAAGAATGCGCGGCGCGTGCTCGATACCCCGCCGCCAACGGTGTGGTGGGGCGGATTTGGCGACAATTCGGTCGATTTCACGATCCACTGCTGGATCAACGATCCCGAGGAAGGCGTGGGCAATGTCCGCAGCGAGGTGCTCAAGCATCTGTGGGCGCTGTTCAAGGAGCACGGGGTCGAGATTCCCTACCCCCAGCGCGATCTGCGCCTGCGGCAAAGCGGGGAGCTGGAGCGGCTGATCGGGGTGCTGGAACAGGGCGGCGAACCACCCAAGCCCGAGGCGCAATAGTTCCGCTTCGCCGCTGCCAAACCATTCTCGCTGGAACGGATCGGCGCGCTGGCCCATTTGCCGTGTCATGCAGCAGACTGGCACCATCTATCTCGTCGGCGCGGGGCCGGGTCCGGTGGACCTCCTGACCTTGCGCGCGGTCCGCCTGATCGAGCGGGCGGAAGTGATCGTCCATGACGGTTTGATCGGCCCGGATATTCTCGGCCTGGCGCGGCCCGATGCGCGGCTGATCTCGGTCGCCAAGCAGCGCGCGCGCCATACCTTGCCGCAGGAGGACATCAACGCTCTGCTGGTGCGTGAGGCGCAGGCCGGGCGGGATGTGGTGCGGCTGAAAGGCGGCGATCCTTTCATCTTTGGGCGCGGCGGCGAGGAGGCGGAAACCGCGCGTGCGGCAGGCGTCCCGGTCGAAGTCGTCCCCGGCATTTCCGCGGCCAACGGCGCCGCTGCCGCCAGTGGTATTGCGCTGACCCACCGCGACGCTTCCAGCATCGTCAGCTTCGTCGCCGGTCAGTGCAAGGGCCTCGCGGAGCAGGACTGGTCCGGTCTTGCCGGCAAAGGCCGGACGCTGGTGATCTACATGGGTGTCTCGACCGCGCCGCAAATCGCCGAGAAACTGATGGCCGATGGCCTCGCGCCGTCGATGCCCGTCGCCGTGATCGAAAACGCCGCGCGCCCGGAAATGCGGGTGCTGCGCGGGTTGCTGGCAGGGTTGCCAGATCTGGTGGAGCGGGAAGCGGTGCAAAGCCCGGCGCTGATCGTCATCGGCGAAGTGACCGCGCGCCTGTCTCGTCATCCTGACGAAAGTCAGGATCGCTCGGAGGTAAGCGCTTTGCTGGCAGCGGTCCCGGGTCAAGCCCGTGATGACGGTCGCCTTATTGGAGAGATTGCGCCATGAAAATCCTCACCGGCAATGACCTGCGCTCGGGCGCGGTGACCTGGTGGAACGGCACCGGCTGGTCGCTGTTCGTCGACGATGCCGTCGATGTTGGCGACGACGCGGAGGAAATCCTCGCCCGCGAGGAAGCCGCGCGCCGGGTCAACGTGCCTTACGCCATCGAGGCGACCATTGATGCAGGCGGCCACGTGCGCCCCGCGCACATCAAGGACCGGGTGCGCGCGCTCGGCCCGACGGTGCGGCGCGATCTTGCCGTACCGACTGCCAACAAGACCGGCTGGGACTGGGTGATCTGATGCGCGCTGCTGCCGTCACCCTCGCATCGGCCTTTGCCTTCGGCGCTACGCCCGCCGCGGCCCAACCGGTGTCCACGCCCGCACCAGCCGAAGCTCACGCGACCATGGTGGTCGAATGGACGCGTCTCAAGGCCCTGCCGGGTGAGCGCGCCAATCTGACCGCCTTCATCTTCCTCAACTGGTTCGCGATGGACGCCAAGGCGGTCGAGCAGGGCTTGTTCACCTCCTACCGCCTGATCGCCAACCCGGCAGTGGACGGCGATTGGGACCTCCTTGTCGAGGTCGGCTATCCCACCCCGGCAGGCTACGATGAACCCGCCACCCAGGCCGCCTTTTCCGCCATCCGGGCCGCGCACAAGATGGTGCCGGTCGAGGGCAAGACCCTCAAGGAGCTTGGCACGATCCTCGGCACCGAACGCCTGCCCGTTCTCACTGGAACCCGCTGATGTACAAATACGACCAATACGACCAGGCGATGGTCGATGCCCGCGTGGAGGAATTCCGCGATCAGGCCCGCCGCCGCCTCGAAGGCAAGCTGACCGAGGACCAGTTCAAGCCGCTCAGGCTGATGAACGGGCTCTACCTGCAACTCCACGCCTATATGCTGCGCGTCGCCATCCCCTATGGCACGCTCAACGCACGGCAAATGGAGGCGCTGGCCGACATCGCGGAGAAGTATGACCGGGGCTACGGCCACTTCACCACGCGCCAGAACATCCAATACAACTGGATCAAGCTGGAAGATGCCGCCGATATCCTCGCCGACCTGGCGAAGGTCGAGATGCACGCGATCCAGACCAGCGGGAATTGCATCCGCAACATCAGCGCCGATCATTTTGCGGGCGCTGCGGCTGACGAAGTGGTTGACCCCCGCCCCTATGCCGAGCTGATGCGCCAATGGTCGAGCTTCCACCCGGAATTCACCTACCTGCCGCGCAAGTTCAAGATCGCGGTGATCGGCTCCGAAACGGACCGCGCAGCGATGCGGCTGCACGATATCGGCATTCGCATTGTGAAGCGTGACGGCGAGGTTGGCGCCCAGTTCTATGCGGGCGGCGGCATGGGCCGCACCCCGATGATCGCCCCGCTGATCCGCGACTTCGTGCCGCTCGACCAGCTGATCACCTATGCCGAGGCGTGCCTGCGGGTCTACAACCGCTACGGGCGGCGCGACAACAAGTACAAGGCGCGGATCAAGATCCTCGTCCATGAACTCGGCGCGGCGGAATATACCCGGCAGGTTGAGGAAGAATTCGCCCATATGCTGAGCGTGGGCGTCGAACCGCCGCTGGAGGAACTGGCGCGGATTGCGGAATTCTTTGAACTCCCCGAACCTCTCCGCCGTCCCGGCCCCCGAGCCGGGACCCCGCTTACTCGCGAGCGGATCAGAGAAATCGGGGCCCCGGATCAAGTCCGGGGCGGGGGGTTTGAGGCATGGGCCTTGAACAACACCCACCCCCACCGCCACCCCGATTACGTCTCGGCCGTTATCAGCCTGAAACCCGCAGGCGGCATCCCCGGCGATGCCACGGCCGAGCAGATGCGCGTCGTCGCCAAGCTGGCGCGCGACTACAGCTTTGACGAGCTGCGCGTGATGCACACGCAGAACCTGCTGCTTCCCCACGTGGCCATCGCCGACCTGCCGGCTCTCTGGCAAGCGCTTGACGCCGCAGGCCTTGGCAGCCCCAACATGGACACGATCGAGGACATCATCGCCTGTCCCGGCCTCGACTACTGCTCCCTCGCCAACGCGCGCTCGATCCCGCTCGCTCAGCGCATTTCGGAGCGCTTCGCCGCTTCGGGCCGCACCGAAGTCGTCGGCGAATTGAAGCTGAAGATCTCTGGCTGCATCAACGCCTGCGGGCACCACCACGCGGGCCACATCGGCATCCTCGGCGTCGACAAGAAGGGCAAGGAGAACTTCCAGCTCTCACTCGGCGGATCGGAGGCAGAAGACGTGAGCCTCGCAAAGATCACCGGCCCCGGCTTCGACGAGGACGGGGTGATTGCCGCAGTCGAGACAGTCACCGACGTCTACCTCGCCACCCGCGCCGAGGGTGAACGCTTCCTCGATACCTACCGCCGCATCGGCATGGAGCCGTTCAAGGAGGCCTTGTATGGTTGATACCAGCAATCTCGGCACTTCGCCCGACGAAGTGCAATTCCGCTTCCGCGACGATGAACCCGTGGATCACGGCACGGTGACGGTGGACGCCTGCTGCGACCAGACCAACGCCGCCGCCGTCCGGATCGAGCCGGGCGACGATGCGCGGCTGCTATTGCCCTTCCTTGATCGCCTCGCGCTGGTCGAAGTCAATTTCCCGAGCTTTGGTGACGGGCGTGGCTACTCGGCGGCACGCATCCTGCGCGAAGCGGGCTACACCGGCGAATTGCGCGCTGTGGGTCAGGTGCTGATCGACCAGCTCAGCCATATGCGCCGCTGCGGGTTCGACAGCTTCGCCCCCGACAAGCGCCTCGATGAAGACGACGCCGCGCGTGCTTTTGCGACGTGGGACAACGTGTACCAGCGCGCGGCCGACCGCCGGGCCACCATTGCGGACAAGCGCCATGAAGCCTGAACTTGGACTCTCCAGCCAGCCGCCGCGCACCCGCGACCAACTCGACCTTGCTCCACGCTTTAGCGAGCATGACGCCGTGCGCCTCAACCGCATGTTCCGCGGCGCCTCGACGCTGGAAATGCTCGAAGCAGTTATCCGTGACGGGCTCGCGGGCGACCTTGCGGTGGTCTCCAGTTTCGGCGCAGAGAGCGCGGTGTTGCTGCACCTGATCGCCAGCGTCGATCCGTCGGTGCCGGTGCTGTTCCTCGACACAGGTAAGCATTTCCCCGAAACGCTCGCGTACCGCGACCTGCTGGTGGAGCGGCTCGGCCTCAATCTGGTGGTGCTGACTCCGGATGCTGAAGAGCTGGCGAAGAAGGACGAGACCGGCCTGCGCTGGTCCTACGATCCCGATGGCTGCTGCGAGATCCGCAAGGTGCGCCCGCTCGAAAAGGCGATGGCGCAGTACGATGCCAGCTTCACCGGTCGCAAGGCGTTCCAGGCCGCCACCCGCGCCAACCTGCCGCGCTTTGAGGTGGATACGTCGGACGCGCAGGGGCGGCTCAAGATCAACCCGCTGATCGATTGGGATGCGGGCCAGATCGAAGGCTACTTCATCCAGCACGACCTCCCCCGCCACCCGCTGATCGCGCAGGGTTATCCTTCGATCGGCTGCTCGCCCTGCACCTCGCAGGTCGCCCCGGGCGAAGACCCGCGCTCGGGCCGCTGGAAGGGCTGGGACAAGACCGAATGCGGCATCCACAAGCCGGGCGAGGAGCCGTTTCTTTAGAACCGTCGTCCCGGACTTGATCCGGGACCGCTATCGGCCAAGCGCCACGTTTCGAGCGATCCCGGGTCAAGCCCGGGATGACGATGTAGTGCTTACAGCCACCCCTCACGGCGATACCATTCGGCGGTTGCCTTCAGACCCTCCTCGCCCCCAATCCTCGGCTGCCACAGGCCCGGCGGCGGCTTGCGGTCGAAGCGTGACACCCAGTTGGGATGCGCCATATAGCCCACGCGGTCGGCGGTGAGTTTCGCGCGGTCGCCGCGCACCAGCCGGTCGGCAGTGGCCGTGGCCTCCAGCACAGCGCGCGGCAAGTGCGGGGCGAAGACAGAACGCTTGCCCACCGCGCGGCCGATCGCTTGCGCCAGCTCCTTGTGGCTCCACCCGCCCTCGCGCCCGTCGTCGGGTTCGTAAGTCTGCTTTTTCGTTGCAGCAGCATTGCCCGCCGCCAGCGCCACTAGCAGACGCGCGAGATCGTCGGCGTGAATGATCGAACTCGCCCCGCCCGGCGGCAGCGGGACGAAACCCCACTTGGCGGTGCGGAACATCTCGAGGTAATCGACATCGCGCGGGCCGTAGACGCCGGGCGGTCGCACCGTGGTCCAGTCGAGACCGGAGGCCTCCACCAGCGCCTCGGCCTTGGCCTTGGACGCGCCATAGGCCGACAGGCCGGGCATCCGCGCCGAGAGTGAGGAGACGAACACCAGCCGCCGCGCACCTGCCTGCTTCATCGCGGCGATGACGTTGGCAGTGCCGGCGACATTGGCCGCTTCGAAGGTCGCAGGATCCGGCGTGTTGGTGAGGCCCGCGACATGGATCACTGCGTCCGCGCCTTCGATCAGGGCCGCAAGCGCCGCCGTATCGCCCAGATCGCCGCGCACCCACTCTACGCCAGCGCGCGCCGTTTGATCGCGGCGCGCGAGTGCGCGGACCTGATGGCCCTCGGCCAGCGCTACTTCCAGCACCGCGCTGCCGACGAAACCGGTCGCGCCGGTGATGGCGATGAGGCTCACAGCAGCACCATATGATCGCGGTGGATCACGCAGGAGCGCGGGGCGTAGCCCAATCGCTCGGCCTGATCCTCGGCGCGCTTGCCGGCGATCAGCTGCATTTCGGCGGCATCATATTCGGCGAGGCCCTGCGCCAGCCGCTCGCCCTTCAGGCTCAGAACGCTAACGAGATCCCCGCGCCGGAACTGGCCTGAGACGCCGACGACGCCCGCCGCGAGCAGGCTCGCTCCGCCTTTAAGCGCCTCGGCACAGCCCTTATCGACGCGCAATTCGCCCGCAGGGGCGAGCCGCCCGCCGAGCCAGGCCTTGCGGGCAGAATCGGCGCGCACGGGCAGGAACAGCGTCCCCGTGCCAGCGCCAAGCGCATGGGCAATCGGCGCGTCATGCGTCCCATTAAGGATCGCCAGCGCGATGCCGGCGCGCGTGGCGATCTGCGCGGCTTGCAGCTTGGATACCATCCCGCCCGAACCCATGCCCGAGGACGAAGCGCCGCTCGCCATCGCCATCACGTCCGGCGTCACGACGTCAACCGTCGGGATCAGCACTGCGCCAGCTTCACGCGGGTCGCGGTCATACAGGCCATCCACATCCGAGAGCAGCAGCACCAGATCGGCATTGGCCGCCTGCGCCACCCGTGCGGCGAGCCGGTCATTATCGCCGAAGCGGATTTCCTCAGTCGCGACCGAATCGTTTTCGTTGATGACGGGGATCACGCCCGCTTCCAGCAGCCGGTCGAGCGTGGCCGAGGCGTTGAGGTACCGCCGCCGGTCTTCCAGATCGCCCAGGGTCAGCAGCATCTGGGCAGCGGTAATGCCCTCACCGCCCAGCGCCCGCGACCACAGATCGGCCAGCGCAATCTGGCCCACAGCCGCGGCAGCTTGTGCATCGGCAAGGCTTCCCCGCCCGCCTTTCGCCAGCCCCAGCCGCGCCGCGCCCAGCGCAATCGCGCCGGAGCTGACCACGATCACCTGCGCGCCCGCCTGTCGCAGCACCGCCAGATCGCCCGCCATCCGCGTCAGCCACCCCTCACGCGCCTGCCCGCCGCCGACCAGCAGCGCGCTGCCGATCTTGACCACGATCCGCCGCGTGGCGGTGATGTCTTGCAGGCGGGTCAGCATGAGCCGATCAGAGCGGCGACCAGTCGCTGGCGTCTTCTTCGTGCTCCACTTCGACCGCCTTGGTCTCGGTTGAGGTGCGATCGGGCAGGTAGCCCAGCACCGCGTCGAGCAATTCGGAGATCCCCGCGCCGGTCACGCCCGACACCGCGAACACCTTGTCCGCACCGGCGGCCAGCAGCTCCTCGCTATAGGCCTCGACCAGTTCGGCATCCGCCAGATCGAGCTTGTTCAACACCACCAGCCGCGCCTTGTCCTCAAGGCCCGCGCCGTAAGCAGCGAGTTCATCCTCGACGATCCGCATCGCTTCGGCGGGGTCGGCGTCTTCGGTGCCGGTGATGTCGATCAGGTGGATCAGCACGCGGCAACGCTCGATATGGCCGAGGAAGCGGTCGCCGATCCCGACGCCTTCCGCCGCGCCTTCGATCAGGCCCGGAATATCGGCCAGCACGAATTCGCGGCCCTTGTGCCGCACCACGCCCAACTTCGGCACCAGCGTAGTAAAGGCATAGTCGCCCACCTTTGCGCCCGCGTTCGACACAGCATTGATGAAGGTCGACTTGCCCGCATTGGGCAGGCCAACCAGACCCACGTCGGCGAGCAGCTTCAGCCGCAGCCACACCCAGGCTTCCTGACCCGGTATCCCGTCCTGATGCTGACGCGGCGCGCGGTTGGTGGAGGTTTTGTAGCTGGCATTCCCGCGTCCGCCGATCCCGCCTTCGAGGAAGACGACACGCTGTCCGACCTGCGTGAAGTCGGCGAGCACCTCGTCCTTGTCCTCGGAGAGGATCTGCGTGCCGACCGGCACCTTGATGACGAGCGGCTTGGCGCTCGCGCCCGTGCGGTCCTTGCCCATGCCGTGCCCGCCGCGCGGCGCCTTGAAGTGCTGCGAATAGCGGAAGTCGATCAGCGTGTTGAGGCCGGCGACGGCTTCGAACACGATATCGCCGCCCTTCCCGCCGTTTCCGCCGTCAGGGCCGCCATATTCGACGTACATCTCACGCCGGAACGAGACGGCCCCGGGGCCACCTCCGCCGGACTTCACATAGATCTTGGCTTGGTCGAGAAAATGCATCGCGGGCGCATAGGCAATTTTTGCTGCGATTGCGAGGGGAATGGCACAAGGTCCCCCTCCCCCGTTGAGGGAGGGGGACTAAAGTCAGAACCGCGCCTCCACGCCGACCACTGCCGAGCGCCCAGGAGAGACGAAGCTGAACACCTGCTCGTAGCGTTCGTTCAGCAGGTTATCGACGCGGGCGAAGGCGCTGATGCCGTCCGCCAGCCTCACCCGGGCGTTGACGTTGACGAGGGTGTAATCATCGAGGTTCACCCGCACCGGCACGAAGCTCGGATCGGTGAAGGCGACATCGCGCGTCGCGCCATTGTGCCGCACCACCATCGTTGCCGAGGCGGCATCGCCCGGCGCGGTCCAGGTCAGCGCCGCGCTGGCGATGTGTTGCGGGCGGCGCACTTCCTCGACACCGTTCTCCTCGGCATCGAGATAGGAATAGGCGGCGTCGAGGCTCCATTGCGCGGCCAGCCGGGCATTGAGCGACACTTCAACCCCGCGCTGCTGGCTGACGGTGGTGCGGTTGGCAGGGGTGGCGATGAAGTTGGGCGGCGGGAAGGTGGTGAAGATTTCGCCTTCCAGCTCGCTGTCGAAGTAGGTCACCGAGACCCGCGCGGAATCGCCGAGGTCCTGATCGAGGCCCACTTCCCACCCGGTCGACTTTTCCGGGCGCAGGGCATCATTGCCGATGAAGCGCCCATCGACGAAGCCGAACAGTTCGAAGAACCCGGGGTTTTTGACCCCGCTGCCCCCCGCCGCGCGCAATCGGGTCGTGTCAGTGACTCGGTAGCCTGCGCCGACGCGGAAGGTGGTGGCATCGGCGAAGCGGTTGTTGATGTCATGGCGCAGCGCGGCTGACAGGTCGAACGCCGCGCCGGCATAGCGGTATTCGCCCACGAAGCCGGTCTGCTCAACGGCCCGCCGCCCGGTGAAACCGCCACTTGCCGCCAAGGCATTGCGGAAGCTTTCGCGTTCCCAATCGGCGGCGAAGGTAAGGTTATGTGCATCCGCCAGCTTGAACGCAGTGACGTAGGACGCCTTGACCCGGTCGCCTTCGCTGGCCGAGGTGAGGCCGAAGGGACTATCCGTTTCACGGTCGACTTCGGCGATCTGAGCGGACAGATCATGCGTCCAGCGCCCCTCCAGCATCTCGGCCCGCGCGCCAATGAGGGCGTAAATGGCCTCGTTGGTGAAGGTCACCCCGGGACTGTCGATGGTGAAGCCGAAGGTCGGGCTGGCGCTGTCGAAGTCGCTATCGTTGGTCTGTCCTTCGGTGCGGATGAAGCGGGCTGCGGCGCGCAGAGCGATGCCTTCGGCGACTTCAACGCTGCCCTTGCCCGAGACAGTGTAGCTGTCGCGCCCGATATCACGGGTGCCGCCTCGCGCATTGGGCTGACCGTCGGTGCTTACGACCACGGCAGAAAGCGCCGCGTCCCAGCTATCGCCCGCCGCGCCATAGCGCAGCGCGCCATTGACCGTGCCTTGTGTGCCGCCCTCGATCCGTGCTGCAAAGCCGGGTTGGCTCCGCCCGCTGGCGCTTTCATAGGCCACCACGCCGCCGATCGCATCCGGGCCATACAGCGCCGATTGCGGCCCGCGCAGCACCTCGACCCGCGCGCCGGGCTCTGCCTGCAAGGTGCCCATGTCGAACTCGCCCGCGTAGGGATCGGAAACCTCAATCCCGTCGACCAGCACCAACACGTGATTGGCTTCGGAACCGCGGAGGCGGATCTGGGTCTGACCTGCAATGCCAGCGACGGCGACGCCGGGAACATCGCGCAGGATATCGGCAATGTCACGGGTCTGGCGCTGTTCAAGTTGCTCGGCGGAAATGACCAGCGCAGAGCCCGTATATTGCTTCAGCAGCAGATCGTCATCGCGGCTGGCGGAGACCAGAATTTCGGCGGGCACCCGCAGATCGGCAAAGACGATCTGTTCTTCGTCTTGCGCCCGCACATCTTGCGCATGGCCCACGCCATGCACCACCAGCGCCGCTCCAGCGACGCTGCACAACAATTTCAAATTTTTCACGGATTCCTCCCGTCATCAGCAACATGAAGGCCGCAAGGGGATCCCATCCCTCACAACCCGGTGATGTCGCTCACAACAGAAGTGTTTTTCCGCGCCTGGCCAATCCCTGAGCCAAGCAAAGAGCGACACGCCCCGGTCGGTCTCCTGGCTCACGGATCAGCGCATCCTGTGCTCACCTTCCCAGAGCGTTGCCGCCCCAGTGGCTGTCCCTGCTGAAGGGACCCGCTACCTGATACTCACCGCTTACAGTTGCAGGGACAGCTGCGGAATCAAACCGCATTCCCGTTACCTTGGCGCAGCCGCAGGGATAGCGTCAGGCCAAGCTGACGGCAAGAGGTGTAAACTGGAAGAAAAAAGGATCGCGCCGATCGGCCCGAAGGGCCGCAAGGCCGACCGGCCGCCCGAGCTTATGCGAGGAAAGCCAAGCGGCCCGGATGGGCCGCGCCCGGCGTTTGAGGGCGAAAACAAGGAATCCAGTTTTCATGCGAAGCCTGAAAACTGGTGGAGCCGAGGGGGATCGAACCCCTGACCTCGTCATTGCGAACGACGCGCTCTCCCATCTGAGCTACGGCCCCGTTCCAGGTTTTCGCACCCACCTATCCGATCAGGAAGCGGGCGAGCGCGCGCATTAGCGAGAAGCGCGGACCCTTGCAACGCAAGATTTCGCCGCTCCTGACCGCTGCACCTTCCGATTATTGCCCGGTTTTGCGCTCTGCCGGAGGAGCAGCCATCGGTTCGATGATCGGCTGCGATACCACACCCTCATTGACCGGGATCACCGGTACCGGAAGCCCGGTCACAGGGTCGATCACGGTCTGCACCGCGACTGTCGGCACGACGACGCCGCTGGCGCGGGCCTGCTGCACGGCAACCCAGCCGGGCTGCGAGGCGCCATAAAGCGTACCCCACTTGTCGTCCCAGGTCGCCGAGGCTTGCTGATACACCTCGTAATCGGTGAAGAACTGATCGAACGGCATCAGCAGCCCGTCAAAATTGGCACGGGCAAAGGCGAGCAGATCTGTCGGCGGTGCGGCCAGAGCGCGGTTCGCCATGTCGAGCGTGGCGCGGCAGAACCCTGCGCGGGCGGCGGGTTCGGCGAAGAAGTTGTAGACCTGCGTGGTGTAGCCATCGCGCGCCACCATCGCATCGCGGCGGACCCGGAAGCGGCTCGTGTAGCTCTTCTCGAGCCGGTCATTGACGGCCTTCAGCGATTTGACGTTCTTGGTCAGGAAGGCGCGATAACCTTCGAGGATCGGCTCATATTCGGCTGTGAGGCAATTGAGCGCCGCGACATTCCAGGCCGAACGCAGGTTCCAGATCAGCTGGTCGTCCGACAGGTTGCTGTTGACGGTGACGCGCCGCCCATCAGGCCCGCGCGGGGGAATATCCATCACGTAATGCGCGCCGCCGGGCGGAAGCGGGCGGTAGGGCACGGCCTCAACCACCACCGGTGCGGGCGGCGGAGGGGGCGGCGGAGGCGGCGGCGGTGCCGGGGTCGCACAGGCTGCGAGCAACGCGCCGCCCATGGCCAGAGTGGTGATCGCCAAGCCGAACGGCGTGCGCGTGCTGGTGCGTTCCTGCGCCAATGACGGGGACGGGGACGTGTGCGGGGCCGCGCTCATTGAAATAACCTCTCCTGCTGCGGGCTGTGCTGCCACTGGCGGGGCAAGCATGTGCGCCCCCGGCTTGCTCCAACCTGAAGCGTCCGAGATAGCCGCCCCGGCGGACAAAGCAAATGCCCGGAGCCTATGGAAAGGCCCCGGGCATCTGACATTTCAACACCTGTGTCAGGCATTCGCCTGATGCAGATTAGTTATTCCCGATTGCCGAGGAAGCTGAGCAGGAACTGGAACATGTTGATGAAGTCCAGATAGAGGCTCAGCGCGCCAAGCACGACGGCCTTGCCGGCGAATTCGGTGCCGCGCAGATATTCATACTCGGTCTTCAGGCGCTGCGTGTCATAGGCGGTGAGACCCGCGAAGATCAGCACGCCGATGAAGCTGATGGCGTAATGGAACGCAGGGCTTTGCAGGAACAGGTTGATGACCATCGCCACAATCAGGCCGATCACGCCCATGATCAGGAAGCTGCCCATGCCGGACAGGCTCCGCTTGGTCGTGTAGCCATAGAGCGACAGGCCGGCAAAGGCCGCCGACGTGGCGAAGAAGGTCGTGGCGATCGAGCCACCGGTGTAAACCAGGAAGATCGACGAGAGCGACAGGCCCATCAACGTGGCGAAGCCCCAGAACATCAGCTGGAGCGTAGCGGTGCTGAAGCGGTTGGCACCAAAGCTCATCGCAAAGACGATGACCATCGGCGACAGCGCGACGATCCAGCGCAGGATACCGCCAGTGAAGATGGTCTCCGCCACACCGCTGGTGAAGGCCAGCAGCGCGACGATCCCGGTCAGCAGGATGCCCGACGTCATGTAGTTGTAGATCGAGAGCATGTGCTTGCGCAGGCCCTCATCATAGCTTGCGCGGCCGGCGACGTCGCCTCCGGCGCGGGGCACAGAGCCCATACGCTGCGCATTGCGCGAGGTGTCATTCCAGTCAGCCATTGCGAAACCCTTAGCCTTTCCTATCGGAGCGCGGAAACGCCCGCGCTCTCCAATGGGGGGAATATCGGGGTTTCCTCAGCGCATTTCAAGCGAAACCGGATTGCAAAGCGCGCAATCCATTCAGCTTAACCGATGTTAATCTTAACTGCCTTTCGACAACGCCGCACCCTTGTCGCGGGTGGCCCGCAAAGTGTCGGCCAGCAGGCGGCGTAGGGCCGCGCCTTCGTCGAGGACGTTGAGGCCTTCGCGCGTCATCCCGCCGGGGCTGGCGACCCGGTCGGCGAGCGTGGCCGGCCCGACATCCGATGCCGCTGCCAACGCGGCCGCGCCCTCGACCGTAGCGAGCGCGAGGCTGGCGGCGGTGCTCTCGTCCAATCCGAGGTCGATAGCCGCGCCTGCCAGTGCGTCGATGAAACGATAGACGAAGCCCGGCCCCGATCCGGCCAGCGCGGTAACGAGATCGAATTGCGCTTCGTCCTCCAGCGACACGGCGCTGCCGAGCGTGTCAAACAGCGCGAAGGCGGCGGTGTGTGCCGCCTCGTCAAGTCCGGCCTCGCACAGGATCACCGGGGACTTGTTGATGCGCGCGGCAAGGTTCGGCATCACCCGGACATGCGCGTCGGCGCGCGGGAAGGCTTGGCCGAGCTGGCCGAGCGTGATCCCGGCGAGCAGCGAATAGACCGAAACACCCTCGCCCGTCAGCGCCTGAAGTCCCGGCCCGAGCGCCCCCAATTGCTGCGGCTTGAACCCGAGCAAAACGGCGTCATGCCCCGCGCCCGCGGCGTCTTCCGCGCTGCGATAAAGCGTCACGCCTTCGGGCGCTTCGGGCAAGGCGGGATCGAGCACCGCAAACCGCGCCGGGTCCTCGCCCGCTGCCAGCCACCCGGCCAGCATCGCTCCGCCCATGTTGCCGCAGCCGATGATGAGGAGCTTCTGTGTCATGCGAGGCAGGCTCTCAGGCCTCGCCCGCTGCGTCAACCATGGCGGCATCCAGTGCCTCGCGCGGGGTCTTGCCGCCCCACAGCACAAACTGGAACGCCGGGTAGAACCGGTCACATTCGTCGATCGCGCATTCGACCAACGCCTGCGCCATGTCGATACTCAGCCGGCCGTGCTCGCCCAGCAGTGCGCCGTGGCGGTAAAGCAGCACGTCGCCGTTCGACCAGATGTCGAAATGGCCGAGCCATACCTGTTCGTTGACGAGGCACAGCAGCTCATAGGCGGCCCCGCGCTTGTCCTCCGTTACGCGAATATCGGGGAGGCACAGGAACTGAAGCACACCGTCTTCGGCCCGCCAAATCGCGCGTAGCTGGTAATTGGCCCAGCTGCCCTGCACCTCGCCCGTCATCTCGTCATCCGAGACCAGCTCACACGGCCATCCGCGCGCGGCAAACAGGCTGGCGAGCATCTCGACGGGGGCAGCATCGTCCTCGGCGGAATAGTCCATGTCTTGCACTCTCATGGCCGGGGGAACGCGGGGGGGAGGGTCGTTTGCACCATTGGGGCAACGCATGAACGGGTTGGGGTGCGATTGGCAATCACCCACGTCAGAGCGGCTGGGGAGAACCGGATAGAGCTGTGCAAAGCCTGTGCAAAGATCGTGCACAGATTGCGCCACACTCTACTTAACAGGCTGTATTTCTTCGCCTTCTGGGCTCACATAGAGGAAGCTGTCGATCCCCTTGGTCTTGAGCTCACGCAACAGGGCCTGAGCCTTATCGCGGCTGTCGATCGGCCCGGCCAGCAAGCGGTTCGCCTCGCCCCAGCGGGTGGTGTGCGGCTTGAGCTTGGCGAGCGGCGCGCCGCCTTCTTTCGCGATGCGCCGCCAATCGAACCCGAGCGCCTTGACGTTCTTGCCAGTCGCCACCTGCACCCAGACGCGGCTGGGGTGGACAGGCTTGGGCGGTTCCTTGGGCTTGGCTTTTTCAGGCGGCGGTGGAGGCAGTTCGCGCTTCACCGTGATTCTCGAAATATCGACCACGTCGCCGCTGACCCGCGCATCGGGAAGCGGGGCGTTGACGAGGTCGGCAAAGGCATCGGCCACGCGCACGGGTGGGGCGGGTGGCGGTGGGGGCAGCGGCAGGGGTGCCGCAACGGGGGTCGGCGCGGGGGCCATTGCGGCGACCGTGGTGACAGCGACCGGAGCGACCGTCGCGACCCGTGTCGGTTCAGGCGCAGGCAAAGGCGCAGGCGTCGGCGTCTGGGTGGCGGGGGGAACGGTCCGCGAATCCAGCAGCGGGCCGGACGGGGCGAGCTTGCTTCCTGCCCGCTCCTCGGCGGCAAAGCGCGCTAGGCGGGGATCATCGCGCCCGATGTCGGCCGCGCGCGGGAAGATCCCGAGATTGGCGGCGGCGGCCTGCTGCGGCTTGGTCAAGCGTGGCATGTAGCCGAGGTAGGGTACCAGCCGGGTCGCCAGATCGCGCGGCATCACCTGCTCGACAATTACGGTCGCGCGGTCGCTTTCGCCCATAATCGCAAGGCCGAAGGCGCGCGCGCGCTGGGCGGCCATATCGCGCTTGTCGAGCAAGGGCCGCAATGTCTCTTCAAACCGGGCGCGGTTGCCGGAGATTGCGAAGCTTACCGCGAGTCTGCGGCGCGCCTCGTCATTGCGGGGATCGAGCGCGAGCGCGCGGGCATAGGCGGTTTGCGCGGTGGCCTGTTCGCCGATGAGATCGAAACTGAGCGCCTGATCGGTCAGCACGGCACGTTCATCCGCCCCGCCCGCCAATGCACGCTCGAATTGCTGCAACGCCTCGCCCGCGCGGCCTGCACGCAAATAGACCGAGCCCAACCCCAGCGCAGCACCGGGATGCCCAGGATCGACGTCCGCCGCGCGGCCGAAGAAACCAATTGCCGCTTCCAGATCCTCGACGCCGAGGGATGCCTGCCCTGCCTCGATCAAGGCATCGCGGTCACGCGGTGTCTTGGCCAGTGCCACCAGCGCGCGGTTGAGACGCTGGACTTCCGGCGCGGGAAGGGCCTGCACGACGGGCTGGGAAATCGTCTCCTGCGCCGAAACGACCACAGACAGGCCACCAAGCAGGGCAGCGTTTAAAGCCAGAATGGAAAGGCGCGACACCATGGTCATGCTCTAGCGTGCCTGTCGCCGCTCGCCAGTGGCCCGTGGGCGGCGCGCGACCAACAGCGCCGCACGCGCGCCAGACGGCGTTCCGGCCTAGCCTTATTGGTTGTTCTGCCGTCCAAGGAAACGCGGAATGCTGAGCGCCGGGCCGTCATCGCCGTCATCATCGTCCTCGTCATCGCGGGCGTTGCTGCGCGACAGGTTGGCCATGCGTTCGAACAGCGTGCTGCCGGCGCCCGAACCGCTGCCGCTGTCTTCGCTCCCACCGCCCAGCAGCGACCGGCGACGTCCGCCGCCAAGCTTGGCTTCGACCGGACGGTCCTGCGCCGCCAGACGGTCGGCGTTGGCGAGCAGATCGTCTTGCACCGGCTCGTCCTCGTAAGCGGAATAGCTTTCGCCCAGATCGAGCGTGCCTTCATTGTCCGCCGCAGGCGTGGGGGCCGCAGCTGCCGGCTCGCCATAGGGGCTCGCTTCGTCCGCACCGCGCAAACCGGCGAGCGGATCGACGATGTCATCAACGTCGTCGTCATATTCGTTGCTGTAGTCGTCCCCGGCCTGCATCCCGCTCAATTCGAACGGCGCGGCGGGCGGGTAATCTGCGTCTTCGGCTTCGTCCGACAGATCAAGCGTCTCTTCGTCATAGCTGCCGGTCGCGGGCGCGGGGGCAGCAGGCGGCTCATAGGCCGCCGGAGCTTCAGGCTCGGGCGTAGCTGCCACCGGCGGCAGTTCGGTGAGGCCTTCGTCTTCCGAAAGCTCCAGCACCGGACGCTTGGGCGCACGCGACGCGCCGAGCGAGACCGAATGCGACCGCTCGACATGGCCGATGGCGCTCTGTTCGATCCCGGTGGCAACCACCGAAACGCGGATCTTGCCCTTGAGATCGGGGTTGAATGCCGAGCCCCAAATGATGTTCGCGTCTTCGTCCACCAGCTCGCGGATGTGATTGGCGGCTTCATCGACTTCGAGCAGGCGCATGTCTTCGCCGCCGATGATCGAGATGATCACTCCGCGCGCTCCGGCCATGCTGACGCCGTCGAGCAGCGGATTGGCAATCGCCTGTTCGGCCGCGTCGAGCGCGCGGTTCTCGCCCTCGCCCTCACCGGTGCCCATCATCGCCTTGCCCATCTCGCTCATGACGGAACGGACGTCGGCAAAGTCGAGGTTGATGAGGCCCGGCATCACCATCAGATCGGTGATCGAGCGCACGCCCTGCTGGAGTACTTCGTCAGCTAGCTGGAAGGCTTCCTTGAAGGTGGTCTCAGCCTTGGCGACGAGGAACAGGTTCTGGTTGGGGATGACGATCAGCGTGTCGACCTGGGCCTGAAGCTCCTCGATCCCCGCTTCGGCCGCGCGCATCCGGCGGGTGCCTTCAAACAGGAACGGCTTGGTGACCACGCCAACGGTCAGCACGCCCATGCGGCGCGCCGCTTCCGCGATCACGGGTGCAGCGCCGGTGCCAGTGCCGCCGCCCATGCCGGCCGCGATGAAGCACATGTTGACGCCTTCAAGCGCCCTTTCGATTTCGGCGACGGTTTCTTCCGCCGCAGCTTTGCCCACCTCGGGACGCGCGCCCGCGCCGAGGCCGCCAGTGATGTCCGGGCCAAGCTGGATGCGCCGCTCAGCCGGTGACGTGGCGAGCGCCTGCGCATCGGTGTTGGCGACGATGAATTCGACGCCCTCAATCTCGGCTGCGATCATGTTCGCAATCGCATTGCCGCCGGCTCCGCCGATCCCGATCACGGTGATGCGGGGGCGCAGATCGTCAGTCGCCGCGGGTCCGATATTGATGCTCATCAGCTTATCCTCCAGGCGCAGGTGCAGGAATTTCTTATACTACGGCCCGCGGTCAGTGTCTGTGACATAATCACGATGTATATTTTATACCGACGACGTCCTTATCCACAGTGCAAGGTTTGGTCATCAGACGGCAGAAGCTTGTGCGGCGCGGCTAGAAATACTCCTTCACGGCCCGCACCAGCCGCGCCAGCAGAGCCGTCATCCCGGTTTCGCGCGCAAAGGCGCGGTACACCCCGCCTCGCCCCGCGCCCACCGCGCGGATATCGACCGGGTCTTCAGCGGCATAGAGGCACAGTCCCGCCAGCGTTGCAAAGCCCGGTGCATGGTGCGCTTCGGGCATCCCAGCAAGCTGCGGCGGACGGCCAAGCCGCACGGGTTGCCCTAGCGCGCCCTGCATGAAATCGGCCATCCCGGCGAGCTCTGCTCCGCCGCCGGTCAGCACCACCTGACCCGCGCGGGATCCGGCAAAGCCCATGCTTTTGAGCGCTTTGCCGATCTCACCGGTGAGTACGGAAAGCTGCTGCGTCACTACCGCGACCAGTTCGGCGCGCAGAATGCGGTTCTTGTCGTCCGCGCCGCGCGCGAGAGGGCCGACTGGCGCGCCCTCTCCGCCGCCCTCGCCCGGGCCATTGACCGGGATCAGTTCGCGGTGATCGGCCGGGCTGGCGATAGCCGAGCCAGCGACGCACTTGAGCCGCTCGGCTTGCGAACGGCGGATGCCGAAGCTGCTGGCAATGGCATCGGTGATATCCGCCGATCCCATCGGCACGGCGCGCAAGCCCAGCAGCATCCCGCCCGCAAACACCGCGACATTGGTGATATCCGCCCCAATCTCAACCAGCGCGACGCCGAGTTCACGTTCTTCGGGGGTGAGGCAAGCATGACCCGCTGCCAGTGGGGCTGCGACCACGCCTTCGACTTCGAGATGCGCGCTCTGCACCGCTTCGGTCAGGTTCCTGACCGGCGCGCCGTCCGCCAGCATCACATGGATATCGACGCCCAACCGCTCGGCATGAAGCCCGCGCGGGTTCGCCACGCCGTGCGCGCCGTCCAACGTGTAATGCGCAGGCTGCGCATGAAGCACCCGGCGACCATCAGGCTGGATCATGTCCTGCGCCTGGATCAGCAGTTGCTCGACATCCTCATCCTCGATCCGCCGTCCGCCGATCTCGATATCGACCGCGACCACATGGCTGGCGAGCCCGGCGCCCGCGCAGGCGATCCACACGCTTCTGACGGGCGTGTTGGCGCTCTTTTCCGCGCGTTCCACCGCATCGCGGATCGCGTGGGCGGCGGCGGTCATATCGGTGACATAGCCGCGCTTGATCCCGGCGCTGGCGCGGTGGCCCGAGCCGAGCACCTGCAATTCGCCGTTCTCGGTCTCGCCCATGATCATCGCCGAGATGCGGAAGCTCCCGACATTGACGGCGGCGTAGGTGCGCGCAAGGCGGCGCTGAGTGGCTGGGCGTGAAGCCATCAGGTGGTCTCCCCTTCGTCGGTAGCGCCAACGACCTTGGGCTGGGCGACACCTTCGGGCAGGCGCAGATACAGCCGCGGCGGCGTGCGCATGTCGAAGGCCAGCACCTTGCCGCCGAGCAGCCGGTTCTGGCCATCGAGCTTCGCAAACTTCACCAGCGCAGTCGCGGATTCGACTTCGCCTTCGGGCAGCGCGAGCAATTGTCCGGTGCGGAAGGTGAGGTTCCAGCGACGATTGCCGACCCATTCAGCGGCTTCAACCTTGGGCGCCAAGGCAGGCGCAGCGGCGAGCAGGGTTTCGAGGCTGCGCGCTTGCTTGCCCGCGCCCGGCCCGGCGAGCCGCAGCATCCCCTTGGCTTTCTCCGGCGCGACCGGCTCAAGCTCGACCCCGGTGGCGTCGATCAGCATCAGCCGGTCCGGCCGCTCGAGCACCGCGTGCGGCTGTCGCTCGACAATATCGATCGCCAGCGTATGCGGCAGCTGGATCGAGACGCGCGCGTCCTTGACCCACGGCAGCGCCCGCAATTCCGCGCGCAGCTTCTCCAAGTCGACCTCCGGCATCGCCTGATTGCGGGTGGCGAGCGCGCGGGCATAAACCTGCTGTTCGTCCATCCGCGAGGTGCCGGTGACGCGCACGTGGCGCACCTCGAACCCGGCATCGGCAGCGATCCGCGCCACCTGTGCCTGCGCCAACGCGGGCACACCGGCGAGACTGGCGATCACGAAAGCGACACCCACGCCGGTGCCGATGATCATGGCGAGCCAGATGCGGCTCCATTGTTTCTCGGTGAAAGGCAGCACGCCCATCGCCTTGTCGAGAATGCCGCTCGCCTGCCCGCGCGCGCGCCGGGCGGTCTGGCTGCGGCTCTGCGACTTGGCTGCGCGGCGGACCCCGGTGGTGCCGCTACGCCTGATCTGCTGTGCCATTGCCGCCCCCCTTTGCCTGTTTCGCCGCGTGCACCCGCAAGGCTTCCGCTACCAGCATCTCGACCAGATCGGCATAAGGGATGCCGCTATGGGCCGCTTGTTCGGGCACGAGGCTGAGCGGCGTCATGCCCGGCTGGGTGTTGGTTTCGAGCACGAACAAGCCATCCTCACCCGCTTCGTCATCCCAGCGGAAATCGGTGCGGCTGGTGCCGTGGCAGCCGAGCACCTGATGCGCCTTGACGGCATAGGCTTCGCACAGTGCGGTGATTTCGGGTGGGAGCTTGGCCGGGAAGATGTGCTCTGTACGCCCAGCGGTGTACTTGTTCTCGTAATCGTAGAAGCCGTTCGCCACGACCAGTTCGGTGACGCCCAGTGCGCGTGGGCCATTGGGGCCGTCCAGCACAGCGGCGGTGAGTTCACGGCCTTTGATGAAGGGTTCGGCGAGGAGTTCGGCGAATTCCTGCCAAGGACCGCGCGCGTCCGGGCTGATCGGGTTGCCGACATTGCTATCGGCCGTGACAATCGCGACGCCCACGGATGAGCCTTCGTTCACCGGTTTCAGCACATAGGGACGCGGTAGGGGGTCACGCTCGTAAAGCTCCTCACGCGTCACGATCCGCCCGCCGGGCATGGGGATGCCGTGGGGCACCAAGGCTTGTTTGGTCAGCTGCTTGTCAATCGCGATCACCGACGTGGCGAGGCCGGAATGGGTGTAGGCCAGACCCATCAGGTCGAGCATCCCCTGCACCGTCCCGTCCTCGCCCGGAACGCCGTGGAGCGCGTTGAAGACGACATCGGGTTTCGCTTCGTGGAGCCGCAGCGCCACGTCGCGGCCCATGTCGATGCTAGTGACTCGGTGGCCCTTGCTCTCAAGCGCATCGGCGACGCCTGCGCCGCTGGTCAGCGAGACGGGGCGTTCATTGGCCCAGCCGCCCATCAGGACTGCAACGTGGAGGGGTTTGGAGAGAGTCATACGCGATTCCGTTCGCCTTGAGCGAAGTCGAGAGGCTGATTTGCGAGGGGTGTCTCGACTACGCTCGACACGAACGGGGAGGAAAATTGCATCACGGCCGCCCCACCCGCTGGATTTCCCATTCGAGGCTTACGCCGGTTGCGGCGTAAACCTTGTCGCGCACCATCTCGCCCAGCCCTTCGATGTCGGCGCTGGTGGCGGTGCCGGTGTTGATGAGGAAATTGGTGTGCTTTTCCGAGACCTGCGCGCCGCCCAGCGTGAGGCCGCGGCAGCCCGCGCGGTCAACCAACTCCCAGGCCTTGTGGCCTTCGGGGTTTTTGAAGGTCGATCCGCCGGTCTTGGTGCGCAGCGGTTGCGAGGCTTCGCGCGCGGCGGCGATGCGGTCCATCTCTGCGCCGATTTCGGCCGGATCGCCGGGATGACCACGGAACCGCGCTGAAACGACGATCGCCCCATCGGGCAGCGCCGAGTGACGGTAGCCGTAATCGAGTTCGGCGGCAGTCAGCGTCACGAAGGATCCTTCGGGCAGGATCACCGCGCAATCAAGCAGCACATCGGCCACCTCGCGCCCGTAGGCCCCGCCGTTCATCCGCACGAAGCCGCCGACGGTGCCGGGGATGCCGCGCAGGAATTCCACCCCCGCAATGCCATTGTCACGCGCCGTCGAGGCGACCAGAATTCCACTCGCCCCGCCGCCGCAGGTGATTTCATTCTCGCCAGTGATGGCGACGCCCGCGAAGGCCTTACCCAGCCGCACCACCACGCCGGGAACCCCGCCATCGCGCACGATCATGTTCGAGCCGAGGCCGAGCGCCATGACCGGGATTTCCCCGCCGAGCCGTTCAAGGAAGATCTTGAGGTCTTCCAGATCGGCAGGTTCAAACAGCCAGTCGGCCGGGCCGCCGGTCTTGAACCAGGTATAGGGCGCGAGCGGAGCTTTGCAGGTCAGCTTGCCGCGAATGCCTTCGAGCGGCACGGGCGCGGACACGCCGCCTTCGACCGCGCAGGTCGGGGCTGCGCCGTTATCATATTCGTAGCTGTCGCCCGGCTGGTTCATGCCGCATCCCGCTTGGCAGTGATGGCAGGCGCAAGTGCAGCCGCCCAGCGCGTAATGTCGCCCGCGCCAAGGCACACCACCATGTCGCCCGGCTGGATTTCGCCCGCCAGCGTCTCGGCCAGCGCGTCCGCCCCGGCGATTTCGCGCGCGGCACGATGTCCGCGCGCCTTCATCCCCGCAACCAGCGCGGTGTGATCGACCCCCGGCAGCGGCTCCTCGCCCGCCGGATAGACCGGGGCGACATAGGCGATGTCGGCATCGTCAAAGCAGGACTGGAACGCGTCCATCAGATCATTGAGGCGCGAATAGCGATGCGGCTGGGCAACCGCGATGACGCGGCCCGCAGTCCCCGCCACCGCCTCACGGGCAGCGCTGAGCACGGCGCGGATTTCAACCGGGTGGTGGGCGTAATCGTCAATCACCGTGACCGCGCCGCCGTCCACCGCGACAGAGCCGACCTTGGTGAACCGCCGCCGCACGCCGCCGAAGCGGGCAAAGCCGGTGCGGATCACCTCGTCCGAACAGCCCATCTCGATCGCCACGGCAATCGCGGCGAGCGCGTTCTGGACATTGTGGCGGCCCGGCATTGGCAGATGGACGCCTTCGATCCGGCGATCCTCGCGGCTGTCCTTCGGCCCGCGCTGGCGCACGATCACATCGAAGCTGTTGCCGCCATCAAGGCTGCGGATATTCACGCCGCAGATGTCGGCTTGCAGCGAGAAGCCGTAAGTCACGACCTTGCGATCGCGCACCTGCCCGATCACCGCCTGCACTTCGGGGTGGTCCACGCACAGCACCGCCGCCCCGTAGAACGGGACGTTGTGGATGAACTCCACGAATGCCTTCTTCACCCCATCGAAATCGCCGTAGTGATCAAGGTGTTCGGGGTCGATGTTCGTAACAACTGCGATCGTACCGTCGAGGCGCAGGAAGCTGCCGTCGCTCTCGTCCGCTTCGACCACCATCCAGTCGGAATCGCCGAGCCGGGCGTTCGAGCCATATTGTTCGATGATGCCGCCGTTGATGACGGTCGGATCAACTCCGCCTGCATCAAGCAGCGTGGCGATCATGCTGGTCGTCGTCGTCTTGCCATGCGTGCCTGCCACCGCGACGGTGGATTTCAAACGCATCAGTTCGGCCAGCATTTCAGCGCGGCGCACCACGGGGATGCGGGCTTCCAAGGCAGCGGCGACTTCGGGATTGGTGCGACGCACGGCGGTGGAGGTGACGACCACCGCCACGCCCTCCACATTCTCCTTGGCGTGGCCGATATGCACCGTGATCCCGCGCGCGCGCAGGCGCTCGACGCTGGGGCCTTCGGAAATGTCGGAACCTTGAACGGTGTAGCCCAGGTTGCGCATGACCTCGGCAATGCCGGACATGCCGATCCCGCCGATGCCGACGAAGTGGATCGTGCCAATATCAGTGCCGACGCCCTTCATGCGTCTGACCCATGACTGACGGCGTCCTTGGCGGCCTTGCGGGTCGCGGCCTGCGGGCGGGTCGTGGCGTGCGCGGCGCGGTGCGCGCCTTCGCCCACCCGGATCACGTCCATCAGATCGATACCGCTCATACTCTCGACCAGATCAGCGAGGTCATTCGCCGCATCGGGCCGCCCGCAATTGAAGGCGCAATGCGCCGCGTTGGCAAGACTGGCGGGGTTCATCGCCATCGCCTGAATCTGCTTGGCCAGTTCCTTGGGCTGGAACGCATCCTGCCGGATCATCCGCGCGCCGCCAGCCTTCACCATCTCGCGGGTGTTGACCGCTTGGTGATCATCCGTCGCTATCGGAAGCGGGACGAGGATCGCCGGACGGCCCACGGCGGTCAGCTCGGCAATGGTCGAAGCGCCCGCGCGGCCGATGAACAGATGCGCGTCGGCGAGACGTTCGTGCATGTCTTCAAAATAGGTCCCGAGTTCGGCCGGGATATCGTGATTGGCATAGCGCGCTCGCACGGTCTCCAGATCCTCGGCGCGGCATTGCTGAGTCACCTGCAAGCGCTGCCGCAGTGCAGGCGGCAGCATGGCGAGGCCATCCGGCACCACCTCCGAAAGCACCCGCGCGCCCTGCGATCCGCCGGTCACCAGAATGCGCAGCAGGCTTTCTTCGGTGAAGGCCGGGAAGTCCTTGTCGCGCAGGGCCAGAACCTCGGCGCGCACTGGATTGCCTGTCAGACGCACCTTGTGGGCGTGCTTGGGCTTCAAGCGGTCGACCTTGTCATAGGAGGTCGCAATCGCATCCACCCGGCCCGCCAGCAGGCGGTTCACCCGCCCCAGCACCGCGTTCTGTTCGTGGACGATGCTCGGCAGCTTGGCCGCGGTCGCCGCCAGCAGCGCGGGAAGCGCAGGATAGCCGCCAAAGCCGACGATGGCAGACGGCGCAAAGGCCTCGAACAACCGCAGCGCCATCGCCCGGCCTTCCAGCACGGCGCTGATCCCGGCGGGCCAGCCCAGCGGGTTCTTGCCGAAGCGCCCGGCGGGCAGGACATGGGCGGTGAGGAAATCGGGTTTACCGGGGATCGCCGCCCCGCGTTCATCGGTGATCAGCGCAACGTGATGACCCCGAGCGTGCAATTCTGCCGCCAGCGCAAAGGCCGGGATCAGGTGCCCGCCGGTGCCGCCTGCGGCCAGCACATAATGGCGAGAAGCGCCGGTTGGGGTATGGCTGGTCATGCGCTGGGATCCTTGCGTTCGATCAGATCGCGCAAACTGCCGCCCTCACGAGCGAGGAACGGATTGCGCCGGGTGATCGCCAGCAATAGCCCAAGCGTGAAGCACACCGCCAGTGTCGATGAACCACCATAGGAGATCAGCGGCAAAGTCATCCCCTTTGAGGGAAACAGTTTGAGGTTCACCAGCATGTTGATGAAGGCTTGCCCGCCGAACTGGGTGATGAGACCGGTGGCGGCCAGCAGCGCAAACAGATTGTCCTCGCCCACCAGCCGTACCAACACCCGTAGCACCAGCGCGCAATAGAGCAGCACGATCAGCCCGCAGGTGATCAGCCCGAACTCCTCGCCAATGACCGAGAAAATGTAATCGGTATGCGCCTCGGGCAGGTTCATCTTTCTCACGCCGAGCCAGAGGCCGGTGCCGGTCCAGCCGCCCGCCGTGATCGTGCGCTGGGCAAGGTCGACCTGATCGAACGCCGTGCCTCCGCCCAGAAACCCGTCGATCCGGTGGCGGGCATTGTCATAGAACACATAGGCCAGCCCCAGCGCGCCTACGGCCGCGCCAATCAGCCCGGCAATGCGCTGCCATGCGACACCCGCCAGCAGCACCATCACCAGCCAGATCCCGCCGAACAGGATCGCATCGCCAAGGTTGGGTTGCAGCATCAAGAGGCCCGCAATCAGCCCCATCAGCCCGGTGACATACCACACCACGGGCAAGCCCGGATCGCGCAAGCGCCAGCTGAGGATCCAGGCGCAGATGATCGCAAAGCCGGGCTTCAAGAACTCGGACGGCTGAAGGCTCATACCGACATTGATCCAGCGCTTGGCGCCGTTCTTTTCCTCGCCGATGATCGGTACGACGAACAGCAACGCCAGCATTACCGCGCCAACCAGAATGCCGAGCCGCCGGGCCTGATCGCGGTTGAGGAACGACAACCCGATCATCAGCGCCAGCCCCATCAGCTGAAACACGATGTGCCGTTTGAAGAACATGAAATCGGCTACGCGCTCTTTGGCGGTCGAAAGCTGGTCGGCGCTCGCAGGTGAGGCCGCAGCGACGGCAACGATACCGATCGCCATCAACAAGCCAATCAGCAGCAGCAGCACCTTGTCGATCTCGCGCCACCAGATGCGCAGGGCATCACGCCAGCGGCGCTGCACCGGGACGGGAGGGAGAAAATTGCCAGCCCCGCGAGAGGCCGAGGTATAGGCCGGTGCGGTCATGGCAGAATGCTCCGGCTTGCGGTGTCACCGCAAGGATCGCAGCCGGTGATGACCCCGACCATCTGGCGGAAGTGGGTGCCGCGCTTCTCGTAATCGCGGAACTGATCGTAACTGGCGCAGGCGGGGGAGAGCAGCACCACTTCGCCCGGACGGGCCGCTTCGGCCGCGCGGCGCACGGCTTCGCTGATAAGCTCGCAGCGGTGGGTCAGGACCTGCCCTTCGAGCAGATCGGCAAACATCGGCCCGGCCTCCCCCACGGTATAGGCCGCCGCGACATTACCGAGATGGTCGGCGCAGGCGCCCAGCCCATCTTCCTTGGGCAATCCGCCGACGATCCAGTGGATGCGCGGCGCGCCGTCATTGATGGCCGGGTCGGGCGGGAACGCGGCAAGCGCCGGTGCAGCCGAGGCGGCGTTGGTTGCCTTGCTGTCGTTGATATAGGTGACGCCGTCCACCTCGCACACGCGCTCCATCCGGTGGGGAAGGCCGCGATAGGTGGCAAGACCGTGAGCGATTTGCGCGTCGGTCAGCCCCAGCTGGCGGCAGATCGCAACCGCAACGGCGGCGTTTTGGGCATTGTGCGGCCCGGCAAGCGAAGGGGAGCGGCCCTCGGCCAAGCCCTGCGCGTCAAGATCGGCGGTCCGCACGCGCACCAGCGGCTTGCCCGCCGCTGCCAGCCGATCAGCGATGGCACGGGTGGGTTCATCCTCGTCACAGATCAGCGCGGTGCCGGTCTGCTGCATTGCGAACAGGCGTTCCTTGGATGCGGCGTAGGCTTCAAAGCTGGCGTAGCGGTCGAGATGATCGGGCGTGATGTTGGTCAGCGCGGCAATGTCGCAATCGAGCGTGAAGGTCAGGTCGATCTGGAAGCTCGACAGCTCGAGCACATAGACACCGCCTTCGGGCAGCGGGTCCTGTCCTAAGATCGGGTCACCGATATTGCCGCCCATCACGCAAGGCACACCGGCGCTTTCGAGGATGTGGTGTGTCAGCGCGGTGGTGGTCGACTTGCCGTTGGTGCCGGTTATGCCGACCACACGGTGCGGGGGCAGGTGCGGCCGCGCGGCGGCGAACAGCTCAATGTCGCCGATGACCGGCAAGCCATATTGCCACACATGCGGCGCGATCGGGTGCGAGTTCAGCGGCACGCCGGGGGACACCACCACGCCTGCAAAGCCGGTGAGGTCCAGCTCCAGCGGGTCGATCAATCGGCACCGGCCCACAAAGGGCTCCCGCGCGACATCCTGCCGGTCCCAGCCGATCACTTCCGCCCCGCTCGCGATCAAAGCCTCAGCCGCCGCTGCGCCCGAGCGCGCGAGGCCGAGCACCGCGTAACGCTTACCGGCAAAGGCGGGGGAGGTGATCATCCGCGCGGCGTCCTACCGCAGCTTCAGCGTGGAGAGGCCGATCAGCGCCAGCACGATGGCGATGATCCAGAACCGGATCACGACCTTGCTCTCGCTCCAGCCCAATTGCTCGAAATGGTGGTGGATCGGGGCCATCTTGAACACCCGCCTCCCGGTGCGCTTGAACCAGAACACCTGCACGATCACGCTCACCGCCTCAAGCACGAACAGGCCGCCGACGATCGCCAGCACGACTTCATGGTGCGAAGCGACCGCAATCGCGCCCAGCGCGCCGCCTAGTGCCAGTGAACCGGTATCGCCCATGAACACAGCCGCCGGAGGCGCATTGAACCAAAGGAAGGCAAGCCCCGCTCCCATGATCGCCGCGCAGAAGATCGCCAGCTCCCCCGCACCCGGTACGTGCGGGATGCCGAGATAGGTGGAGAAATCCGCGCGCCCCACGAGATAGGCGATGATCGCAAAGGTGCCGCTGGCGATGATGACTGGCATGATCGCAAGGCCATCCAGCCCGTCGGTGAGGTTCACCGCATTGCCCGCGCCCACGATGACAAAGGCCGCGAACACGTAATAGGCCGGCCCCAGCGGAATGCTGACCCCGGTCAGGAACGGCAGGTACAGATTGGTGTTGATCTGGCTGACGATCAGCCAACTCGCCAACCCTGCCACCACGAACTCGCCCAGCAGGCGCACGCGTCCCGGCACGCCCGCATGGCTGTTCTTGGAGACCTTGTCGTAATCATCGAGGAACCCGATGATCCCGAAGCCGATAGTGACCGCCAGACAGGCCCAGACGAACGGGCTCGACAGGTCCATCCACAGCAACAGCGCCGCTGTCAGCGAAGTGAGGATCATTAACCCGCCCATCGTCGGCGTCCCGCGCTTGGCAAGGTGCGACTGCGGGCCGTCTTCGCGGATCGGTTGGCCTTTGCCCTGCCGCACGCGCAGCAGGTTGATGAAGCGCGGGCCGATGATCAGGCCGATCACCAGCGCTGTCATCAGCGTCGCGCCCGCACGAAAGCTCTGGTAACGAACCAGATTGAGGATGCCCTCGAAGCCAAGCCACTCGGCAAGCAGATATAGCATTCAGTCGTCCTTGGGTCGGCCTCAGCCTCCGGTTGCGCCTGGTGCACGGGCAGTCTCGGTAAGATGTGACACCAGTTTGCCGAGACCCACCGAATTGGACCCCTTGACCAGCACCGCATCGCCTTGCGCAAGACCGAATTGCCCGAGCGCCGCAATCGCTTCGGCAGGCCCTTCGCAATGGGCGAAGGTGACGCTGTTGCCAAGCATTGCGGCGGTGGCTTTCCCCAACTCGTCTGCCAGGGCGCGCATCTCGTCGCCAACCAGGATCACATGTGTGATACCAGCTTCGGCAATCGGTTCGGCCAGCTGACGGTGAAAGCGGTCGGCAAAGTCGCCCAGCTCCTTCATACTGCCGAGCACCGCGATCCGGCGGGTGGCAGGCGTCTGGCTGAGCGCCTTGAGGGTTGCGCGCATCGAGGCGGGGTTGGCATTGTAGCTCTCGTCGATCAGCAGCGCAGGTCCGCCTTGCGCCGCGATGGTGTGGCGTGCGCCCCGGCCTTTCAGTCCGCCCATCTCGGCCAGCGCCAGACCCGCACTCGCCAGATCGCCGCCCGCCGCGCGCACGGCGGCCATGACGCCCAGTGAATTGACGATCCAGTGCTCGCCCGGCTCGGCAATGGTGTAACAGATGCGCCGGTCGCCAAGATCAGCCGTGACGAGCGAGCCGCCGCCTGCCGCAGGGATCGCGTCGAGCAGCCGCACATCGGCGGTCTTGGCGCGCCCGAAGGTGACGACATGCGCACCGCAGGCTTTGGCGTGGCCGATCATGCGTTCGGCGAACTCGCTATCCGCCGGAATGATAGCGACGCCGCCATCGACAAGGCCGGTGAATATCTGCGCCTTCTCGTCCGCGATAGCATCAAGACTGCCGAGGTTTTCGATATGCGCGGGCGCGATGGTGGTGATCAGCGCAACATGAGGGCGAGCATGGGCGGAGAGCGGGGCGATTTCGCCCTGGTGGTTCATGCCCATCTCGAACACGCCGAACTTGGCCCGCGCTGGCATCCGCGCAAGGCTGAGCGGAACGCCGACATGGTTGTTGTAGCTGCGCACCGACCGATGCGCCGCACCGCGGCTGGCGCGGTCGAGGCAGGCGAAGATCGCCTCCTTCACGCCGGTCTTGCCGACCGATCCGGTGATCCCGATCCGCACCGCCTCGATAGCGCGATCGCGCGCGGCATGGGCGAGCGCATGGAGCGCAGCGGTGGTATCCTTGACGAGCACGTGCGGAAAATCGACCGGACGGTCGACGATGGCCGCAACCGCGCCCTTGGCAAAGGCCGCCTCGATGAAGCGGTGGCCGTCCATTGCCTCGCCTTTCAAGGCCACGAACAGATCGCCCGCTTTCACATCGCGCGAGTCCATCTCGACGCCAGCCGCCTGAAAGTCATGGCTGGCAATACCACCGGTGGCCGCTTCGATTTCGGCCGCGCTCCAGAGGGCAAGCGGCAGCGTGTCGCGGGCGGTGACCGGCCATTGGTGCAGCATCGGGTGAGCGATGGGCATGTTCATCAACACTGCCCTCCAGCACATTCACGCGCGACTTCGACATCGTCGAAAGCTTCGATCCGCATTGTTTCTCCAGACCCGAATATTTGACCCTGCTCGTGGCCTTTGCCGGCGATGAGCACAATGTCGTTTGCCCCGGCTTCCCCAATTGCGACGGCGATGGCGGCGCGGCGGTCACCCACTTCGCGGGTGTTGGGCCCTGCCCCGGCCATGATCGCGGCGCGAATGGCGGCCGGGTTTTCGCTGCGGGGGTTGTCGTCAGTGACAATGGCAATGTCAGCGGCGCGCGCGGCGACTGCGCCCATCTGCGGTCGCTTGCCCGCATCGCGGTCCCCGCCCGCGCCGTATACCACGATCAGCTTGCCGCCCTCCGCCACATGCGGACGCAGCGCAGCGATGGCCGCTTCGAGCGCATCGGGCGTATGGGCATAATCGACATAGACGGGAGCGCCCGCCTGATTGAGCGCCGCCCGCTCCAATCGCCCGCGCACTGGCTGGAGCCGGGTTAGCGCCTCGAACACGGTCGAAGGCGCGACCCCGGTCGCCATGGCAAGACCGGCGGAAACCAGCGCATTGGCCGCCTGATAGGCCCCGATCAGCGGCAGATTGACCTTTCGCGTCTCACCTTCATGTTCGATGTGAAGAAGCTGCCCCAACTGTCCGGGTTCACGTGAAACAAGCCGCAAGAACGTGCCGCCCTCGCCCACGCTCATGACCTTGAGCCCGCGCGCCTCGGCCGCGGCAATCGCCTTGGCGGTCCACTCCGACCCGTCGCCTGCATCATGGATCACCGCAGCGCTGCCGGGTGCGACAACCTCGGTGAACAGCCGCATCTTGGCCGCGAAATAGGCCTCCATTGTGCCATGGTAGTCGAGGTGGTCACGGCTGAAATTGGTGAAGGCGCTGGCAGAGACGGTCAGCCCCTCGTTGCGATATTGCGACAGGCCGTGGCTCGATGCCTCATAGGCGACATGGGTCACCCCCTCGCGCGCCAACCCGCTCATATTGGCGAGGAAGGTGACGATGTCGGGCGTAGTCAGCCCGGTTGAAACAGAACCGTCAGGCGTGGTCACACCCAGCGTACCGATGCTCGCCGCGCGCTCGCCCGCCATCCGCCAGATCTGGCGGGTCATCTCAACGCAAGAGGTCTTGCCGTTGGTACCAGTCACCGCAACAAGGGTGGCAGGCACCGGAGAAAAAAAGCCCGCAGCAAGGCGCGCAAAGGCGCGACGGGGGGTATCGTCGGCAATGTGCAGCGCACCTTCCACGCGGGCTTCCGGGCGCGCCACGACGGCAATCGCGCCCGCTGCGATGGCAGGGCGGATGAAGTCCTCGCCATTGACGGTGGCGCCTGCGAAAGCGCCGAATACGGTTCCGGGGGCGACCTTACGGTGATCAATGGCAAAGCCGGTGACGCTTTCGTCGCCGCCGCCTGCCAGACCCGCCTTTGCCAGAAGCTCACCCAGCTTCATTCGCCCCTATCCACCAGATAGCGCAGATCCGAGATATCAACGTCGCGGTTCTCATCCGGCTGCACGCCCAGCATCGGACCGATGCGCGGCACGAGCCGACCGACAATCGGCGCCGAGGTGAAGGCGGCGGTGCGCTGGAAGCTGCTGGCGACGGTGCCCTTGGGCTCGTCGACCACCACCACCACCACGTAACGCGGTGCGTCCATCGGGAAGGCGGCAGCAAAGGACGAGACGACCTTGGTCTTGCTATACCCGCCGACCCCGGCCTTTTCCGCCGAACCCGTCTTGCCACCCACCCGGTATCCGGGCGCATCGGCGTTCCGGCCGGTGCCATAGAGCGAGATCATGCGCAGCAGCTGGCGCATCCGCGAGGAGGTCGATTCCTTGAACACCCGGCGCCCGCGCGGCACCTTGGCCGGATCGACTTTCATCAGCGTCGCCGGACGCCAGATCCCGCCATTGACCATGGCGGAATAAGCGACGGCGAGGTGCAGCGGTGTGACCGACAACCCGTGGCCGAAACCCACTGTCATGTTGGTAACGCGGCTCCAATTGCCCTTCGGCCACAGCGGCCTGCCCTTGCCTGGCAGTTCGATGAACGGACGGCGGTCCATGCCCAGATCCACCATGGCGCGGCGCATACGTTCCGGACCAAGCTCGTCGGCCACGCGGGCGGTGACGGTGTTGGACGAATGCACCAGCGCCTGCGGCACGTTCATGCTCGGCCCCATGGGGTGCGAATCCTTGATCGAGCGGCTGCCTACTGGCACTGGCGCAGCGTTCCACTGGCGGCCCAGATCGCGCACCACGCCCGCATCGATCGCGGCGGCCACGGTCAGCGGTTTGAAGGTCGAGCCGAGTTCGTACACGCCGTTGGTGGCGCGGTTGAAGACGTTGGTCGCCCCGGCAGCACCCGCGGTGTTGGGATCGAATTCCGGGAGCGAGGCCATCGCCATCACTTCGCCGGTATCGACATCGAGCACGATACCCGCCGCGCCGAGCGCGTTGGTCGCCAGCATACCGCGGCGCAATTCGTCCTCCAGCGCACCCTGCGCCCGCACGTCAATCGACAGCGCGACGGGTTCCATGCGGCTGTCAGGGTGGCTGAGATGCTTCTGCAGCACCTCTTCCATGCCGATCTTGCCGCCTTCGTCCTCGACCACATAGCCCAAAATGTGCGCTGCTAGCGTGCCTTGCGGATAGTAACGATCGGTCTCACGCGGGATTTCCAACGCGATTTCGCCGAGGCCGAAGACGCGGTTGGCTTCTTCGGGGAGGATGCGGCGACGCAGATAGCCCGGACGGCCAGAGGCAAGTCGGCTGGTCATCCGCGCTTCGTCAATATCGGGGAAGATCGCCTTCAGATCGCGCGCAACTTCAGCAGGGGAGCGCACCAGCGGCGCTCCGGTATCGCCCATCGCCTTGGGTTCGAACCACAAGGCATAGGCCGGGAAGGCACGGGCCAACGGGGCACCGTTGCGGTCGGTGATCTCACCGCGCGGCGGCAGCAGCGCATCTTCTAGGCTGGTGCGCTGCGGCGCCTGACCAGCCAGCCCGAGCGACGCGATCCGCAGCATCGCAATCAGCGCGATCAGGGAAAAGCCGCCAAGCAACCACAGCACCCGCACCCGCGCGGTCCACAGCAGCTGCGCGCGCAGACCCATGCTGGGCAAGCGGCCGGCGGGAATGACAGGGGTGGCGACGCGTGCGGCCAGCGGAGCCGCGAGCGTGTTCATTCGCCTGCACCTGCAACAGCGACCTTCGTCGATGTCTTCGGCGTTTCAGCCCGCGCGGGGCGGATCGGCGAAGCTTCGATCAGGAAGTCGCCAAACGCCTCGGCGAACACTGCGCCCGCATCCTTTTCGCTCGAAGCCGACGCCAGCGTCACCTTCGCGCCCGAAACCGGCGAGCGCATCGGCGCGTCGCTGGCGGCCTCGGCCACATCGGCGCTGTCCGCACGGGCGAGCCGGATCTGTGCCGGTTGGTCCGGGCCGAGCGTCTCACCAAGGCTTGCAAGCTGGCGCTCGGCCTCAAGGAACTGCCCGGCGCGCGGCGCGGCATAGCCGAATTCGACCGTGTTCCATTCAGCGAGCTGGCGCTGGCTGGCGCGGGTCTCGAACTCGGTTTCCAGCAGCAGCGTCTCGCGCTCGAGCGCGATCAGCTGGCGTTCGGCGAGAAGCACTTCGCTTTTCACCGCGTGAACCTTGAAACTGAGCACCACCACCAACGCAAAGCAGACCGCCAGCACGGCGACCCAACCAAGCGAACGGGCCTGAGAGCGGTTCATCATGCGGCTTGGCTCCTGGGCGGTGCGCCGGTGCGGGTGGCGTGGCGCAGAGTGGATGAACGGGCGCGCGGGTTGCGGGCGATTTCGGCCTCGGACGGACGAATAGCTTTGGACACCGCCACGAAGGTAGGCGGGGGACCGGGGATTTCCCCAGGCAGATGGCGCGACACCGATCGGCCCGCGCCGCTGGCGGTGCGCAGGAACTGCTTGGTGATACGGTCTTCGAGGCTGTGGAAGCTCACCACTGCGAGCACGCCGCCTTCAGCCAGCAGCGCCTCGGCCGCAGCAAGCCCGGCTTCGAGTTCGCCCAGCTCGTCGTTCACATGGATGCGTACGGCTTGGAAGGTGCGGGTCGCAGGGTCTTTCTTGTCGTGGGGCTTGTAGCCCAGCGCGCGGCGCACCACGCGCGCCAGCTCGCCCGTGGTCGCCAGCGGACGCGCGGCGACGATGGCGCGGGCCACCCGGCGCGACTGACGTTCCTCGCCGTAGTGGTAGAGGACGTTGGCAATTTCTTCCTCGTCGGCGGTGTTGAGGAATTCGGCAGCGCTTTCCCCGTCCTGGCTCATGCGCATGTCGAGCGGGCCGTCATGCATGAAGGCAAACCCGCGCTCGCCCTGGTCGAGCTGCATCGAGGATACGCCGATATCCATCACCACCGCGTCAACCTGCGTCACGCCAATCGCGGCGAGTTCGGCGCGCATCGCGGAAAAGCGCGCGGGGTGGAGCGCCAAGCGGCCATCGAAGCGGGCGACGAGCGCTTGGCCCGCAGCAATCGCGTCGGGATCGCGGTCGAAGGCATGCACGCTGGCGCCGGCTTCCAGCAGCGCGGTGGTGTACCCGCCCGCGCCGAAGGTCGCATCGACAATGGTCATGCCGGGACGCGGGGCCAGCGCGGCGATCACTTCGTCGAGCAGCACAGGGATGTGTGGAGCGGGCTGGGTCATTCCGCAGCCCCCTTCTTGGCGGTGACCATCAGCTTGGCACAGGCGGCCTGCGCGCCCTTCCATTCGGGGCCCATGCCCATCAGCTGATCCGGCGCCCAGACGAAGAAGAAATCACCTGCCGCGTGGAAATAGGCCCCGTCGACGATCTTGCCGAGATCGCGCAGGTGTTCCGGCATGATGAAGCGGCCGGAATCGTCGAAGGAGAGCTGTTCGAAGCCGAACAGCTGCGCGGCGCGGACATCGCGGTCAAAGCTGTCGTCGTTGCGGCGGATGGCGGCGTCTTCCTCGCGGTCGAGCTTGGCGTGGAGCTGGTCGATCCGGGACAGGCCAAAGCCGATCAGGCAATCGAACTTGTCATGCACCGTGAGGCACAGGGTGCGGCTGCCGCCGGAGCTTTCCTTGACCGCTTTGCGGAAGGCTGGCGGAAGGACAAAACGGCCCTTCTCGCCCGAAGGCGAGTATGCTTGGCCATTATATCCTCCGAATGCAGACACGTGCCTGCGGCCCCCTCTTACCCCTTGCGGCCCACCCCCGAAGGGCGCTCCGCGTCATGACGAGACATGCCCTCCCCGTCCCGACCGCGCGCATGCGCAGCCGGTGCGCCGACCCCACCAGTCGGACGCGATGCAAACAGGCATATCTGATGGACCCCGGTAATATCGGGGAAGATGTGGGTTTGGAAGGGTAATTTCCGGGAAAAAGCGGGAAAAGTTGATATCTATATGATTAGATTGATATTTTTGGCTTTCCCAAGGGCCATTTTCGGGGGCTGATCCACCGCAAAAACCCCGCCGAACGCACCGAAATCACACAGCTTCCCGCAGAATCCCCAGTTCGGCCCGACTCCGAGTCCCGCTGTTCCCGCATTTTCCCGCAGCCCGATCATCGCAGCGCCCCCGCGATCACTGCGCGCATGGTCGCCCCGCCCTCGCCAGCGAGCTCCTCATGCTCGAACAGCGCGGCATCGGCGATCAGCGTGACCTCACCCTTGCCCACCCGGCAGCGCGCCGCTGCGCCATCGGCGAGAAGGGTGCAGTCGGCCGCCTTGGGATCTGTGATGGTGACCGCGCCGGCCAGCGCCAACGGCAGCGCAGTTTCGCCTAGGGGGGCAGTGGTGACTGCCACGGCCTGATCCTCGTCAAAGCTGACCGCCAGCCCCCAACGCTCGACCACCGGGGGGATCAGCGCGGTATCGACCGGGCGGCGCGGATCGCCCAGTGGCAGGTCGTACTCGCCGGTCAACGCCGGATCGAGCACCAGCAACAACCGGCCACCAGCACGCACCCAGCCATCCAGCGCCACATTGTCCGAGGCTGAAAGCCCGCGCGGCTGAATGATCGCAATCCGGCGCAATCCGGCAAGGGGATCAAGGTCAGGCTGATCCGCGTCGAGTGCGGGAATGGGGGACAGCGTGTCGAGCGGCTCCAAGGCATAGCTGCGCGCCAAAGCTGTACGTTGCCACGGCACCTTGCCCTGCCCTTGCGCGATGACGGCCAGATCGGCGCCCAGCGGCCAGTAAAGCGGCAGACTGCTTAGCAGACCCAAGCGTATGGCGGGCGGATTGACCACCTCAGCGCTGGCATTGGTGTCAGCGTCAGCCTCCGTCGCAGCCGGAGAGGCGCTGCAAGCGCTCAACCCCAGCAGCACCGCGCTTAAGGCGGCACAGATGCTATTGCTCAGGGGAGACATTGCCCGAAGCGGCAGGCGGCAGCGCGGGCATGGGCGAAGCGCTGGGCTCGGCGGCAATATCGGGCACCACCCCCGCATCGGCCAGCGGATTTGCCTGCGCAGGGGCGGGCTTGGGCTCGGTGGTGGGAGCCGCTTCCGGCACGGCAAGGTCTTCGTTGAGCTCTGCCTGCCCGCCGATGATGCTCGCGAGCCCAACCAGCAACACCATCGCGCCGATCCCGAACATGCCGACCTGCAAGCGCTGCACCGCCTCGGCGCGGGCTTGTCCTGCGGTGGAAATATCCTCCAGCTCGGGCTCGCCTGCGGTCCGCGACGACGTGACCATGCGCCGGACGCCCGGGCCGAACAGGCTGCGCTGGTTCATCCGCCGCAACCGTTCGATGAGCGAGGGGCGGCTCATGCGCTTACCGCCTCGGCCGACGCATTGCTGCGGGCAAGCCAGTCAAACACCGGCAGGCCCTTCGCGTCCAACCAGTCGGCATTGTAGAGCGTAGAGAGGTAGCGGAAGCCCGTATCGCACAGGATCGTGGCGACCTGCGGATTGGGGCGTCCTTCGGCGACCAGCTCGCGGCCCAGCGCCACCGCGCCTGCGACATTGATGCCGGACGACAGGCCAAGGCACAGGCCTTCTTCCTTCAGCAACCGCTCGACCCAGACGAGGCCTTCCTCGTCGCTGATGCGATATTGGGTATCAATCGGCGCGCCTTCGAGGTTGGCGGTGATCCGCCCTTGCCCGATCCCTTCCGCGACCGAGGAGCCTTCGGCCCGCAATTCGCCATGGGCGTAGTAGTTGTAGAGCGCCGCGCCGTGCGGATCGGTGAGCGCGATGCGGATGTTCTCGTCAAACGCCTTTAATCCGAGCCCCACGCCCGCAATCGTCCCGCCCGTGCCTGCGGCGCAGGTGAAACCATCCACGCGGCCGCCGAGCTGCTCCCAGATTTCCGGGGCCGTGCCTTCGATATGGGCGCGGCGGTTGGCGATGTTGTCGAACTGGTTGGCCCAGACAGCGCCGGGCGTCTCCTCTGCCAAGCGGCGCGAGGTGTGGACGAAGTGGCCCGCGTCAGCGAACTTTGTGGGCGGCACCAGCACCAGCTCAGCACCCAGGGCCCGCAACGTGTCCATCTTCTCCTTGGACTGGTTGTCAGGCATGACGATGATCGTCTTGTAACCCTTGGCATTGGCGACCAGCGCTACGCCGATGCCGGTATTGCCCGCCGTACCTTCAACCACCGTGCCGCCGGGCAGCAGCTCGCCCCGCGCCTCGGCATCACGGATGATCCAGAGCGCCGCGCGGTCTTTCACTGATGATCCGGGATTGGCAAATTCGCACTTGCCGTAAATGTCGCAGCCAGCCGCCGCACTGGGGCCGGCGAGGCGGACGATGGGCGTATTACCGATAAGCGCGAGCGTGTCGCCAAAGGGGCGGGTAATGTTCATGGTGACTGAATTAGGCGCTCAGAGCGCTGGGGGCAATGTCGAAGGCGCAGAATGCGTCGTCAGGACGCCAGCATAAGCCGCGCTTCGACCTCGCTGCCTTCCACAATCTTCTCGGCTTTGCGCACTGCGGCCTTAAGCGGGAGCAGCCAGCCGCCCGCCTGTTTCGACGGAAACAGCGAAGTGCGCCACGTGGTGTTGCCGATGGTCGCCTCGACATAGAACGAGCCCCAAGCAGCGGCGTTGGTCGCAGCAGCGCGGATCGCCTGCGCGGTCTCACCATCGATGGTCAGGAAATACCACGAGCCTTTGGCAGGCGCGCCGTCGCTGCCCTGCCAGAGCCACACGGGACCGCGCACATCCCACGGACCCGCAGAGCCCGTGGATACATGGCCCAACTCGTCACGCAGGAACCGGGCGAGGTCAGCGTCCACGTCGTCCGCTTTGCCCCCGCCCTGTGAAAAACTCAGTCTTCCGGCGCAATCGTGACGTGCAGACCATCAAGATCGGCGGTCAGCGGAATCTGGCACGACAGACGCGAGGTCGGGGCGCGGTGATCGGAGGATTCGAGCAAGTCGTCCTCATCTTCGCTCATCTTCGGCAGCTTGTCCGCGAAGGCCGGATCGACATGGATGTGGCAGGTCGCGCAGGAACAGCACCCGCCGCACAGTGCCAGCAACTCGTCAAAGCCATTGTCGCGGATCGCTTCCATCACCGTAAGGCCCTCGCCGACGGCAATCTCGCTGGTTTCGCCTTCGCGGTTGGTGACGACCAGTCTGGGCATGGATCGAAGTTCCTTTTCGGCTATTGGGCGCAAGGATGTGCGCTGTGAGGGTGCTCGCGGGCTGCTATGATAGTCTGGCGCGCAAGGCAAGTTAAGGAAAGTGGCAGTGGGGCTAACGGCGAAAAAATTGCGCGATGATCTGGATGCGCTGGCTTTGCGAGAGCCGCAACTGGCTTCGGCGCTCGACCGGGTCGGCTATCCCGAAGCTCGCGTGCGCGAGGCTGGATTTGCGACCATGCTGCGCACGATCATCGGCCAGCAGGTCTCGGTCGCGTCGGCCGCATCGGTGTGGAACAAGCTGGAGGCGGAACTGGGGACGGACTTCACCCCGGCCTGCCTGCTGTCGCGCGACTTTGACACCTTGCGCGCCTGCGGGCTGTCGCGCCAGAAACAAGGCTATGCCCGGAGCCTGTGCGAATTGGCGCAATCGGGCGAGCTCGATTTGCACAACCTGCCCGCCGATGACGAGGAGGCGATTGCGCTGCTCACCCGGATCAAGGGGATCGGGCGCTGGTCGGCGGAAATCTATTTGCTGTTCGCCGAGGGCCGCCCCGATATCTGGCCTGCAGGCGATCTGGCGGTGCAGGAGGGCGTGAAGCGCCTGCTCGATCTGGAGGAGCGCCCGGGCGAAAACGTCACCCGCAAGCTGGCGGAGCCATGGTCTCCGCAGCGCGGCAGCATGGCGATCTTCACCTGGCATTTCTACGCCAACCCGGCGCTGTAACGCGGCAAGGCCGCTTGAAGCTGCCCGCATGGTGTCTTAACTGCGCAATACAGGAGAGACCATGACCGACACTGCCACCCTCATCCCGCGCAACGCCCTGTTCGGCAATCCGACCCGCGCCGCCGGACAGATCAGCCCCGATGGCCAATGGCTGAGCTGGCTCGCGCCCAAGGACGGTGTGCTCAACATCTGGCTTGCGCCTGCCAGCGATCCGCAGGCTGCGCGCGCCGTGACGCAGGCCGTCGAACGTCCGATCCGCCAATACTTCTGGTCGCCCGATGCCAGCGCGGTGATGTATATTCAGGACAAGGGCGGGGACGAGAACTTCCTGCTCTACCGCGTCGATGTATCCACCGGGACCGAGACCACCCTCACCCCGTTCGAGAATACCCGCGTCCAGCTGGTCGGCGCATCGACCACGCGGAAGGACAAGCTGCTGCTCGGCCTCAACAACCGCGATCCGCAGTGGCACGATATTCACCTGCTCGACCTGACGACCGGCGAATTGACGCTGGTGCTGGAGAACAATGCCTATGCAGGGTTCGAGGCGGATGACACGCTGACCCTGCGCATGGCGATGCAACAGAACGAGGCAGGCGGGACGGATTACTTCCGCGCGGTGGACAACGTGGTCGAGCCCGATCCGTTCGAAACTTCGGCGATGGAGGATGCGCTCACCACCTCACCCGCCGGCTACACCAGCGACGGGACGACGCTGTATTGGATCGACAGCCGCGGGCGGAACACCGCAGCCCTGTTCGCGCAGGACACCGCCACGGGCGAGCGCAACCTGATCGCGGAGGATGACCGCGCTGATATCGTCAGCACGCTGCGCCATCCGGTCACCGGCGTGGTGGAGGCCTATGCCGTCAATTATCTCACCCGCAGCTGGGTCGCGATTGAGCCCGCCATCGCGGATGCGCTGGCGTGGCTGAGCGAGCGGCTGGAGGGCGAATTCAGCGTTCAGAGCCGCACCGATGATGACAGCGTGTGGATCATCGCCAATGACCCGCTAACCAAGCCGGTGCGCACCTTCATCTATGACCGCGTGACCCAGACCCTGATCCCGTTCTACGTCTCACGCCCCGAGTTGGAGGGAGCGCCGCTCCAGCCGATGCACCCGGTCGAGATCGCCAGCCGCGATGGGCTGACCTTGCCATGCTACCTCACTCTGCCGCCGGGCAGCGATCCGGACGGTAAAGGCAAGCCCGACGCGCCGGTGCCAATGGTGCTGCTGGTACATGGCGGGCCGTGGGCGCGCGATACCTATGGCTTCAACGGCGTGCATCAGCTGCTCGCAAATCGCGGTTACGGCGTGCTGAGCGTCAACTTCCGCGGCTCGACCGGGTTCGGCAAGGCGTTCCTCAACGCGGCCAACAAGCAATGGGGCCTCACCATGCATGACGACCTGATCGACGCGGTCGACTGGGCTGTCGCGAACGGCATTGCCGCGCGTGAAAAGGTCGCGATCATGGGCGGGTCCTACGGCGGCTATGCCACACTGGCGGGTCTCACCTTCACGCCGGATGTCTTCGCCTGCGGGGTCGATATCGTTGGTCCGTCGAATCTCGAAACCCTGCTCGAAACCATCCCGCCCTATTGGGCGCCGCTGGTGAAGACCTTCCACGAACGCATGGGCGATCCGCGGACCGAAGAAGGCCGCGCGCTGCTGAGGGCTGCCAGCCCGCTCTACAAGGCGGACAAGATCATCAAGCCGCTGCTGATCGCGCAAGGGGCGAATGATCCGCGGGTGAAACAGTCGGAAAGCGACCAGATCGTGGGCGCGATGAAGGCGGCAGGCATCCCGGTCACCTATGTCCTCTACCCCGACGAAGGCCACGGCTTTGCCCGGCCCGAAAACAATATTTCGTTCTATGCCATCGCCGAGAATTTCCTCAGCGAATGCATGGGCGGGCGGGCGGAGCCGCTGGGCGATGCACTGGCCCCGGCAAGCGCGCAGATTGTCGAAGGGGCGGAGCATGTGAAGGGGCTGGCGGCCGCGCTTGGGGAATAGCGGCGGCAAGCGCCAATCTGCCTGCTGACAAGCGTGTCAGTCCGCTCTAGACGGTTGCAAAACGCAATCGAGAGGGGATCCCAATGACCGTCCAGCGCAGCATCTTCATCACCGGCGGCGGATCCGGCATCGGCCGTGCGACCGCGCAGCACTTTGCCGCGCGCGGCTGGTATGTCGGCGTGGCCGACATCAACGAGGCCGGGATGGCCGAAACGCTGTCGGGCATCGCGGGCGAGGCCAAGTGGTCGGGCAAGCTCGACGTGCGCGACAGGAAGGGCTGGGACGAGGCGCTATCGTCCTTCGCCACGGCCTCTGGCGGGCGGATCGATGTGCTGGTCAACAATGCCGGAATCGGCACCGGCGGGTCGCTGTCCGAGCTCGATCCTGAGGAGATCGACCGCTGCCTCGATATCAACCTCAAAGGCGTGCTCTACGGCGCGCAGGCGGTCTACCCCTACCTCAAGGCGAGCGCGCCGCGATCGGCACTGATCAACATCGCCAGCGCGGCGGGGATTGCAGGCTCAGCGGGCATGAGCGTTTATTGCGCCACCAAGTTCGGCGTGCGCGCGGTCAGTGAAAGCCTCGATGCCGAATGGTCGCCGGACGGGATCACCGTCGCCTCGATCTGCCCCGCCTTCATCGAAACGCCGCTGCTTAACGGCACCGGCAACCGCAAATCGAACGAGCAGATCCGCGACCGGGTGACGGCAGCTGGGTTGGAGATCAGTCCCGTGGCAGACGTGGCACAGGCGATCTGGGACGCGGTCCACGGCGACAAGCTCGACTATTTCGTCGGCGCAACCGCCAGGCGGATGGCCTTCGCCAAGCGCTGGATGCCGGGCAAGGTCAGGAAGCAATTGCGCGCGAGTTCGGGGCCGCTCGGAAGGTAATTAGCGCAAGCTGTCCATCACCGCCCTGCCCTCCGCCGAAAGGAACGGGCGGGCCTCGGCCCACGGGAGCACGATCTCCTCGGTGCAGGCGAAGATCACGTGCGGGAGCTGCGGCACGAACACCGGGCCTTCGCGGGTGAGGCCGATCTGCCAGCTGGAGCCGCCAAACCCATCGGCCAACCCGCATTCATCGCCATCCTCCCGCGCTGGCCAATGCGCCATCACCGCTTTTCCGAGCGCTTCGGACAGGCCCGCAATCGGACGCTTGGCGGACATCGGTTCGGTCTCGCTTTCCCAATCATAGAACGCCAGCGCTCCGGGTTTGAACCAAGCCGCCGGATCGACCTCGGCCCCGATATCGCGGTCATAGACGGCGAGACCGCTGTAATTATTGGGATGCGCGCCCCCGCAATAGCTGCTGCCGCTATCGCGCACGCCCAACCAGCGGGCCGTCATCAGGATCGGCACCACGGTCTGTTCCCAATAGCCCGCCGCGCCGCTGGCATTGGCCATGCTCCATCCGACGCATTGCCCCGTGACATGCGCCGCGGTGCCATCGGGCAGCACCGCCGCCAGCGCGCGGTTGACCGCCGCGTCGCCGGGCCGCACCCGATCAAGCGCGAAGCTGGTGACGTGGTAATCATCAAGCCCCGAACGCTTGGGCCCGGCATAGGCCAGTTCGGTGTAGTCGGTGCCTTCGAAAATCGTCCGCTTGGCCGTGGTCTCTCCCCCCGCCAGCAGCGGCGCAAGGAACGCCTCGCTTTCGCAGGGCGTGCCATATTCGGAGAAAGCCGCCGGGACAGCGGTCAGGCGGATGGGCCGGGTCTGGCCAGCGTCCTGCCAGTCACCCGCAAGGCGATCACCCGCTTCCGGCGCAAAGGTCCATGTCGCCCCTGTCGCCTCATCGAAGCCACGCAGTTCGCGGGCGACCTGCGGCGCGCTTTCATCGATCGGCTCCAGCCGGATCGGCTCCAGCGCGGCATCGGCGTAATAGACCCCGGCGCTGGCATCCGGCTCGAAGAAGCAGGCGGTGATTGTCGCCTCGCCAAGCGTGCCGCGCCAGATGCGCCCCTCCTTTTGAGGCTCCTGCGCTACGGATGGCGCAGCTGTCAGCGCGAGCGCGATAAGGAACCCAGCGGCCCGCATCACGCCAGCGCGTCGATCGCTTGAGCCAGCGTCACATCGCGCTGGGACAGGCCGCCGGTCTGGCCAGCGTCGTGGGTGGTCAGCGTCACTTCGACCTTGGCATAGACGTTGAACCATTCGGGGTGGTGATCCTGCGCCTCGGCCAGCAGGGCGACGCGGCTCATAAAGCCCCAGGCCTGCGAGAAATCCTTGAACTGGAACGTCCGCGTGATCGCCTTGCCCTCGCGCGCCAGCGCCCAGGCGGGGTGATCGGCGAGCAGCTGGGTGATTTCTTCGCTCGTAAGCTCGGGGACGGACATGGGGCAGGTTCCTTGAAAAGGCGTCGCTTGTTTGCGTCGCCCCTTTTCCCTAACGCTGCGCACCAATGCAAGCGCCCTCACCCGCCCTGTCCGCGCATGATCTCGCCTGCCGCCGGGGAGACCGGCTGCTGTTCCGCCGGCTGTCCTTCGCCCTGCAAGCGGGGGCGGCGTGCCATGTCACGGGCGCGAACGGTGCGGGCAAGACCACGCTGATCCGCGCGATGGCCGGGCTCACAACGCCCTATGCGGGCGAAGTGCGCCGGACAGGCGCGCTGGCGCTGCTGGATGAACGCACCGGGCTTGATCCGGACCTGCCGCTGGGCCGGGCGCTGACGTTCTGGGCGAAGATTGACGCAGTGGGCCACCTCCAGCTGGAAGGCTGCTGCGACCGGCTTGGACTCGGCAACCTGCTGGACGTGCCGGTACGCTATCTCTCTACCGGCCAGAAAAAGCGAGCAGCACTCGCCCGCGTGCTGGGGCAGGCCGCGCCGGTGTGGCTGCTGGACGAGCCGCTCTCGGGCCTCGACGCCGCCTCGCAAGCGCTGGTCAGTACGCTGGTGCGCGAGCATTGCGCCAACGGAGGCATCGCGCTGATCGCCTCGCACCAGCCGCTCGATGTGCCGGGGACGACCGCCTTCGCAATCGAGGACTTCGCGCCCACGCCAGCCGAGGCGGACGCTTGATGCTGATGCAACTCCTGCGGCGTGACCTCGCGCAGTTCTTCCCCTTCACCGGGAGCGGCGCCGCCCTGCCCGTCGTGTTCTTCGTCGCCGTCGCCATGCTGTTCCCCTTCGCGGTCGGGCCGGATGCCAACATCCTCGCCAAGACCGGCGGCGGGGTGGTGTGGATCGCGGCGCTGCTGGCGGCGATCCTCCCGCTGGAAAAGCTGGTGGCGCGGGATATTGAGCTCGGCTTCTTCGACCAGCTGAAACTACGCGGCATGGCGGAGGAGGCGATGATGGCCGTGCGCCTGATCGCCCATTGGCTGAGCTTCGGCCCGCCGCTGGTGCTGGCGACCTTCCCCGCCGCCGCGCTGCTGAAGATCGAGGGCGAGACGTTCCAGATCCTGCTGCTTGGCCTCGTCGCAGGCACGCCGGGCCTCGCCGCGATCGGGCTGATGATCGCTGCCCTGACGGCTTCCTTACGCGCAGGCGCGGCGCTTTCGGGCCTGCTCTTGATCCCCCTCGCCCTCCCCATCCTGATTTTCGGTGCCGGTGCGCTCGCCCGTCAGGATCAAGTCAGCCTCGGCTTCGTTGGGGCTATAAGCCTCGCGCTGGTGGCACTCGCTCCGTTTGCTGCCGGAGCCGCGATCCGGGCGGCAAGGGAGAATTAGTGAGAGCGCCAGAAAGCCACGTTCGCGCAAATGAATTGATGGGCAATATCGCGCTTGGGCTGCTCGGCTTCACGCTGTTTGCTTTCGCGCTGAAGGCGGCGGCACATCCTGAGGTGCAGGCACGTTACACACCGATTGTGGTGTTCCATGCGATGAGCATGGTCGCTTGGCTCGGCCTGCTCGCCACCCAAGCCTTCGCCGCCGCGCGGTTCAAGCTGGCCGCCCACCGCGCCACGGGCCGCGCCTCGATTGCGCTGGTGGGCGCGATGCTGGTGAGCGGGTCGGTGATTTCGTGGCGGATCGGATTGGAACTCGGGCGGCCTGAGGTGACGGTGGTAAACCTCGCCGCCTTTGCGACCTTCATCCCCCTGTACTTCGCCGCCCTGCACTTCGCGAGGCGCCGCGACATCGCCGCGCACCGGCAGGCGATGCTGATTGCGACGCTGGCACTGATGACCCCCGCCTATGCCCGCGTCGTGCAAGTGCTCGGCCTGCCCGATCCGGTCGCGATTGCGGTGCAGCCGCCGATCACAATTGCGATTGCTTGCGCATATGATTGGGTGCTGCATGGGCGCGTGACGAAGCCGACGCTGGCGATGCTGGCGTTTTCCGTTGGGCTGGTGGTGGTGATGTGCGCGGTGTTGGCGGTGTGGTTTTTGTAGCGCTGAGTGAGCGGGGCCCCGGGTCAAGCCCGGGGAGACGTCATTTCAATGCCATAGCTTACGCGTAAGGCGGGCAATCCCGTCCCGTCGGGCTCTTGGTGAAAATCTCGTTGCCCGTCTCGGTGATCGCAATCGAATGCTCAAACTGTGCGCTCAGAGATTTATCCCGCGTCACCGCAGTCCACCCATCGCCCAGCACCTTGGCCCAGGGCTTGCCGAGGTTGATCATCGGTTCGATGGTGAAGAACATCCCCGGCTTCAGCTCCGGCCCCGTGCCCGCCTTGGCGGCGTGGACGACCTCAGGCGCATCGTGGAACAACCGGCCGAGGCCATGGCCGCAGAACTCGCGCACAACGCCGTAGCGGAACTGGTTCGCGTGCGCCTCGATCGCCGCGCCAATATCGCCAAGCCGCGCGCCGGGCTGTGCCGCCGCGATGCCGAGCATCAGGCATTCATAGGTTACTTCGACCAGCTTCTTCGCCTTCAACGAGGGCTCGCCCGCATAGAACATCCGGCTGGTGTCACCGTGCCAGCCATCAACCAGCGGGGTCACGTCGATGTTGAGAATGTCGCCATCCTTCAGCACCTTGTCGCCCGGAATGCCGTGGCAGATCACATGGTTGATCGAGATGCAGGACGAATGCGCATAGCCGCGATAGCCGAGCGTGGCCGGCACCGCGCCCGCATCCAGCATCATGCCCCGCACCGCATCGTCGATGCTGCCGGTGGTCACGCCGGGGCGCACCAGATCGGCGCAAGCGTCGAGGATTTCGGCGGCGAGCCGCCCGGCCTTGCGCATCGCGTCAAAACCATCCGGACCATGCAGTTTGATGGTGCCATCGCGAAGGACGGTCTGGTCGCCGTCGACAATCTGATATTCGTGCATGAGGCCTACATAGCGAGGGCCGCGCCAAAAAGCTACTTTCCCAGCGCAAAAGCCGCCTTGTATTCGGGCCTGACCGCCGCCAGCAACTCGGCGGTGACCGGGAAGGTCAGCTCGTAGCTTCCCTCGGCATAGGAGCCCGCAACATAGGGATCGGCAATCAGGCCGACGCGGTCGAAGTGAGTCTTGTTCGACGAGCCGAGCAACACCGTCAGCTCTGCGATCTTCGGACAGGGGAACGTGGAGCCGTCGGCAGGCTCCATGCCGAGCCGGGTGACGCGGTCGCGCTGCAGCGCCTTGCACCAGCGGGTGTAAAGCGCGTCCTGCAACGCGGCCTCGGAGACGAACAGGTCCCTGGGCGCGAGCGCCGCATTCGCCTCACGGTCCCACACCAGTCCACCCGAGCCGCTGTTGCCGTGTGCCCCGCCGGTATAGGCATAGAGTTCCCAGGACAGCGACAGGAAGCGCGGAATATCCGCGACGACGTCCCACGACTTCTGGAGGTCGAGGTTGACGCAGGCGAAGCAGTCGCTGTCGGCGAATTCGCGCAGGGACCCCTGCCAATCGGCTTTCTGTTCGGCGAGCAATATGTCCCGCTCTGCGGTCAGGCGCTGGTTCAGCGCGGGGATGGCGGACACCTTGGCGGGCCAGCTGTAGCTGAACTCGCGCTTCGCCTCACCCTCATCAGCGTTGTCGGTGAAGTTGGTTGCGCCGGGAGCAGGGGCGGGCGGCGCGGCAGGTGAAGCCGGCGCAGCAGGCGCAGCGGCTTGGTCGGTGCGAGCGCTGGCAGCCTTATCCTCGGGCGAGGAACAGGCAGCCAGCACCAGTCCCAACACGAGGCTCGCCCCATATCCGATGGGAAACAATGTGGTGGTCATCAGGCCTCTCCCTCCTGTCCGAATCTGCTGGTGACAATAGTGCCGGGGCGATTATGGAACGGGAATGAGCGAACCCAAAGCACTGATCCGGCCCGACCGCGGCGAGGATGCGATTGCCATTCATCTGGTGAACAAAGACGGCTTCGAAGCCTTTGCCAAAGCCCTCACCGCAGGCCAGCGAGCCAGTCTTGCCGCACAGAAATTCGAAGGCGGCGGGTATCAGTATGCGATTATTCCCGAGGGGGATTCGTGGTTCGTCGTCAGCGGCGTGGCGAACCCCGAAAGCCTTTCGAGCTGGTGCCTCGCCAAGCTCGCCGAGGAACTGCCCGAGGGGGTGTACCGGGTGGCCACAGGTGACCCCGGCCCGGCGATGTTCGGGTGGGTGACGGGCCAGTACCGCTTCTCCCGCTACAAAAGCGAAGACAAGGGACCGGGCCCGCGCGTCCTGCTGACCGGGCAGGTAGGGCAGATCGACGGTTATCTCGCTGAAGCCAAGGCCGAATGCATGGTGCGCGATCTGGTGAATGCCCCGCCCGAAGACATGGGCCCCGCCGCGCTGGAGCACGAATGCGAGAAGCTCGCCAAAGCGCACAAGGCGGAACTGACCGTGGTGCGCGGTGATGCGTTGGAACGAGGCTATCCGATGGTGCACGCGGTCGGCCGGGCGGCATCGCGCCACCATGCGCCGCGGCTGATGCACCTCGTCTGGGGCGATCCGGCACACCCCGTTCTGGCTGTGGTCGGCAAGGGCGTGTGCTTCGATAGCGGCGGCCTCAACATCAAGCCCGGAGCCGGAATGCGACTGATGAAGAAGGACATGGGCGGCGCAGCCCACGCGCTGGCGCTGGCCGGGTTGATCATGGGCGCGCGCCTGAAGGTGCGGCTGCATCTGCTGATCCCCGCTGTCGAGAACGCGATTTCCGGCGGCGCTTTCCGCCCGGGCGATGTGCTGGCCAGCCGCAAGGGGCTGACGGTCGAGATTGACAATACCGATGCCGAGGGCCGCTTGATCCTCGGCGATGCGCTGACCCGCGCGTCGGAGGAGAACCCCGATCTGATCATCGATTTCGCCACGCTAACGGGGGCGGCGCGGGTGGCGCTCGGCCCTGATCTGCCCGCGCTTTTCGCCCGCCGCGACGAAACCGCAGACGCCTTTCTGGCCGCGGGAAAAGCCAACGACGACGCCGGTTGGCGCCTGCCGCTGCACGAGGCGTACCGCGAATACCTCGCCTCGGACGTCGCCGACATGGCGAACTCCGCCGCAAACCCCTTCGCCGGGGCGAGCGTCGCCGGACTGTTCCTCGACCGGTTTGTCGGTGAAGGCATCGACTGGGTGCATTTCGACACCTTCGCCTGGACCCCCGCCCCCAAGCCGGGCCGTGCACGCGGTGGGCGCGGGTTGGGGCTGCGCGCATCGTGGCACGCGCTCCGCGCCCGGTACGGCACCTGAGCTTGCTCCAGAGGCGACTTGCCGCTAACGGGCCTGCCACGCCGAAGCGGGGCAACGCACGGCTCTACCGGCAAAGGCCAACGGAACGCAGATGAACGGCGCGGCGCGCGACAATTCGGAATATGCAGTGCCGGCCGGCGTGCTGGGTCTGAAAGGCCCGGTCGAGAAGCCTGCGCCCGGCACGCTGCCGCTGCGCGGCGATCTGGCGCATATGGCGCTGGCGGGGATCCACCTCGCCGCGCATTACGTGATCCCGCATGTTCATACCGTGGGCGGAGCCGGAGCCGGTCTCAGGCTGAACCCGCGCGGTGACGCCGAGGTGTTTGTGCAACTCGCCCCCGGCACTCGTTTCGAACTGCTCGACGTAGCGGGCGAATGGGTGTGGGGCTGTCCGGGGCCGCAAGGACCGAGCGGCTGGTGCCGGGCGAGCGAACTCGCTCCCGAAGAGGCCTGAGGCGGTGGGGATCCGCCTGTTCATCGATGGTGCGGCGGGCACCACTGGCTTGGAAATCCGTGAGCGGTTGAAGGGTCGCGATGAATTCGAGCTGCTGGTGCTGGACGATGCCCAGCGCAAGGACGAGAGCGCCCGCCGCGACGCGCTCCATGCCGCCGACATCGCGATCCTGTGCCTGCCGGATGAGGCCGCCAAAGATGCGGTGACTCTTGCCGAGAGGTCGAACACGCGCATCATCGACGCGTCCAGCGCGCACCGCGTGGCCGAGGGGTGGACCTATGGCTTGCCAGAGCTGATCGGGCGCGAACGGATCGCCAATGCCCAATTCGTGAGCAACCCGGGGTGCTACCCCACCGGATTTCTCGCGCTGGTCGCCCCGCTGGTGCGCGCACGGCTGCTCCCCGCCGAATGGCCTTACACCGTTAACGCGGTCAGCGGCTATTCGGGCGGCGGCAATGCGCTGATCGAGCGGTTCGAGAACACTCCCGACATCGCCTTCCGCGCCTATGGCCTTCAGATGGGGCACAAGCATCTGGCCGAGATGCAGGCCTATGCGGGCCTTACCCATGCGCCGGTGTTCTCGCCGAGCGTGATTCCGGCGCACCGGGGCATGGTGGTCGATGTCCCGCTGCCGCTCGCCGCGCTTCCCGGTCGCCCCTCGCCTGCTGCACTTCATGCGGCGCTCGAGGGGTATTATTCGGACAGCCCGTTTGTTGCTGTCGCCCCGCTCGATCCAGTCCCCGGTGAGTTGCTGCTGCTGAAATCGGCCGCTCCATGGGACGGCCTGATGCTTCACGTCTGCGGTTCAGCCGACGGCACGCAGGCCCGCTTGATCGCCCGGCTCGACAACCTCGGCAAGGGCGCCTCGGGGGCCGCGATCCAGAACCTCAACATCATGTGCGGGCTGCCCGAGACCACCGGCTTGCGCCTCTAACAGGGCGCGTCACTGCTTAAAATTTAGGCAACCCCCGGTCAGATGCTGTGCACCATTGCGCAGTGCACCATAATCTTGCTAACCGCAGGTCATCGGCGAAAGACATCCCTACCCTTGAGTCTTCAAGCGGCAAGGATCGTTCACAGCCACCACCTTAGAGCTTGGCACGGTTCTTGTTAAGAATCTGTCAGCAAATCAGCCAAGCGCGGATGGGGACGACGTGAAAAAGATCGAAGCGATCATCAAACCCTTCAAACTCGACGAAGTGAAGGAGGCGCTGCATGAAATTGGCGTGTCCGGTATCACCGTCACCGAAGCCAAGGGGTTCGGGCGCCAGAAGGGCCATACCGAACTCTATCGCGGCGCCGAATATGTCGTCGACTTCCTGCCCAAGGTGAAGCTCGAAGTGGTCGTCGCCGACGATCAGGCCGAGCGTGTGGTCGAAGCGATTGCTGCCGCCGCGCAGACCGGACGGATTGGTGACGGCAAGATTTTCGTCACCCCGATCGAAAGCGCGCTGCGCATCCGGACCGGCGAAACCAACGACGACGCGATCTGATTTTCCACCCTCTCCTGCCCAGCCAAACCGGCGGGCCGGCCTGAATTTATCTCGGAGGCACTACACAAATGTCGAAAGCAAAAGACGTCCTGAAGCTAATCAAGGACGAGGAAATCGAGTGGGTCGATCTGCGCTTCACTGACCCCAAGGGCAAGTGGCAGCACCTCACCATGGTCGCCAGCGTCATGGGCGAAGATGAGCTTGAAGACGGGTTGATGTTCGACGGTTCGTCGATCGCCGGTTGGAAGGCCATCAACGAATCCGACATGATCCTGAAGCCCGATCTCAGCGAAACCTGGATCGATCCCTTCAGCGCCACGCCGATGCTGATCATCAACTGTGACATCGTCGAGCCGTCGACCGGCGATTGGTATTCGCGCGATCCGCGCACCACGGCCAAGCGCGCCGAAGCCTATCTCCAGTCGACCGGCATCGGTGACACCGTCTATGTCGGCCCCGAAGCCGAATTCTTCATGTTCGACGATGTGCGCTTCGAAGACGGCTATGCCGGATCGGGCTTCGCGATCGACGATATCGAACTGCCGGGTAACACCAGCAAGGAATACGAGAACGGCAACATGGGCCACCGCCCGCGTGCCAAGGGCGGTTACTTCCCGGTCGCGCCGGTCGACTCCGCTGTCGACATCCGCGCCGAAATGGTTTCGACCATGCTTGAAATGGGCCTGCCCTGCGACAAGCACCACCACGAAGTCGCCGCCGCCCAGCACGAGCTGGGCCTGACCTTCGGCAAGCTGGTGCAGACCGCTGACCGCATGCAGATCTACAAGTATGTCGTGCATCAGGTCGCCCATGCTTACGGCAAGACGGCGACCTTCATGCCCAAGCCGATCAAGGCCGATAACGGGTCGGGGATGCACACCCACATTTCGATCTGGAAGGATGGCAAGCCGATGTTTGCCGGCAATGAATATGCCGGTCTGTCGGAAATGTGCCTCTACTTCATCGGCGGCGTGATCAAGCATGCCAAGGCGCTCAACGCCTTCACCAACCCGACCACCAACAGCTACAAGCGTCTGGTGCCGGGCTTCGAAGCGCCGGTGCTGCTGGCCTATTCGGCGCGCAACCGTTCGGCTTCGTGCCGCATTCCCTACGGCACGGGCGACAAGGCCAAGCGCGTGGAATTCCGCTTCCCCGACGCGATGGCCAACCCCTACCTGTGCTATTCGGCGCTGCTGATGGCCGGGCTCGACGGGATCGAGAACAAGATCCACCCGGGCGAGGCGATGGACAAGAACCTCTACGATCTGCCGCCGGCCGAACTCGCCGAAGTGCCGACCGTGTGCGGTTCGCTCCGCGAAGCGCTCGATAGCCTTGCTGCTGACCACGAATTCCTGCTCAAGGGCGACGTGTTCACCAAGGACCAGATCGAAGCCTATGCCGAGTTGAAGTGGGAAGAAGTGATCCGCACCGAAACCACCCCCTGCCCGGTCGAATACGACATGTATTACTCGATGTAAGAAGCACGCAGGCCCGGATGCGCCAGCACCGGGCCTGCCCTTCACCGCAAAGCACAAGGCCCGGGCAATGTCCCGGGCCTTGTTGTTTCGGGGTCAGGGTCGTTTCGGGATCAGGGCGGCGAAGTCATGCCCGATCCGATCCGCAGGTAGCGCTGGATCACTTCGCGATGGTGGCCCGGATCGGCGCCGGAACAGGCAAACAGCAATTGCCCCACGGGCGAGGGCATCATGCTCCATGTGACCCTCAAACCATCGGCGTTGCGGGAATCCCAGCCGAGCAGCTTGAGCGGCGATGCCGTGCGCTGTCCGGCGGCATCCAGCACCAGCGTCTCGCGATCATCGATCGTGAAACCCGCCCCGACAATCAGGGGATCGAACGGCGTGTAGAGGGTCTCCAGCTCTGCCTGGATCTGGCCGAAGGAAAACTCGCCGAAGGACGTATCAGGCACCCGCACTGCAAAGCAGGTGGTGGGGATCGTCCCAGCCGGAAATTCGAACTTGCGCATGGTGCCATCAAGGCTGGTCGTGCCGCCATCGGCCATGGTGAAGCGATACCACCCCAGCTCATCGGCAAACACGACGCCGCCGGTGTCGGCCAATGCGGGATCGGGCAGCAACTGGCCGCGATCCTTGGCCGGGACAATCACGCCGCCCAAAGCATCAGTCGCCGCGGCTGTTTGCGGGGCCTGCGTATCGCCAGCCAGCGGATTGGTCTGCGCGGCCGCTGGCGCGGTCAGCGCCAGCATGGCTGCAACGAGGCTAGGCCGGACGATTGGCATTGATCACCCCCATGTAAAGCCCGTGCGTCGCGCGCGCAGCGTCCATCACGGCCGTTTGCAGCAATCCGGGATCGATCCGGTACTGGTAGCTCGAATAATCGTAAGCCGAGGTCGGGCGGTCAGGCGCAGCCATGTTCGGCTCGGTCCACCACGCGTTGCTGCGGACATAGGTGTTCCATTGCTCGATCTCGTCGCGGTTGTTGTAGCTGCCGGTCTGCACCAGCTCACCCGCCTGCCCCACCGCGACACGGTCTTCGAGGATCAACCGGCCGCCCTCGCCCGCCAAAGCGATCTTGGCGTGGTAGAAATTGAAGTGTGTGAACAACGGCACCAAAAACAGTCCCGGCTGGATGCCGACATTGGCCGCGCCCCCGTAGACCCGGTGTCCGCTGCCAGTGAGCGCGGCAAAGTCCATCACCAGGCTGGGAATCATCACCAGGCATTTGAGTGCGGCGGACATGGCGTTCAATGCACGCGCATTCTTGAGATTGAACGGCGAACGATCAGACAGCGGTGCTTCCGGCCCGATTGTGAGTAGCGGCAGATATTCCGGGCTGACCACCGCTACTGTGCGCGAATCCGCAAAGGGCTTCTTGACGAAGGGATCGGTCGTCGGTTCGAGTTTCTGATAGCCCTCGGTGCCCGAAATCTCGTTCCAGCCGAGCACAGTGCGGCCTGTGGCACGCAGCCGTTCGATGAAGTCGCTGAAGGCCAGATGGGCCAGCTGGCGCATCATCGCAGCATCGACCCCGACCAGATCCGCCTTCAGATCCACCGAGCTCGCGCCAGAACCGCCGCTCGCGCCCATGCCGTTGCGCATGACGAGGCCAAAGCGAAAAGATGGCACCGCGATCCGGTCGGTCCGGGCCAGCACCTTGGCCATCACCTGATGATAATTCTTGAGGCTCATGGCACCCAGCGGCACCATCGTGTCCGCTGCCCGCGCCGGGGTGGCCAGACCGCCCCCTGCCATCACTCCCAAAGCGCCAAGGCTGCCTTGCAGCACCGTGCGCCGGTCAAGGTCATATCCGTCCATCACGCCCCCCCGACGTGCCAAACGACCCAAGTTGCAGATTTAGCATCACCCATTCAGTCTGACAATTGTCTGCGAAGAGGCCATGCTGCGCCCGTGCCGGGGCTGCCAGACGTCCGTGCAGAACCGCGCCTGTCCTGCTTCACCTGCCCGCCCTAAACGGCTAGGATTGGCACGATTTCAACCATCCGAGGCCTTTATGACCGGATCAATCCTGCTGGTGGCCGGTGGCCTTGTCTTGCTCGCGCTGGGCGGCGAATTGCTGGTCCGCGGCGCTGTCGGCATGGCGGCACGGCTCGGCATTTCGCCATTGCTGGCGGGGCTGACGATCGTCGGCTTCGGCACCTCGACTCCCGAACTGGCGACGAGTGTGCAGGCGGCGCTGGCCGGATCGCCGGGGATCGCGATGGGCAACGTCGTGGGATCGAACATCGCCAACATCCTGTTCATCCTCGGCGTTTCGGCCCTGATCCTGCCGCTGAATGTCAATCCGGCGGCGTTCCAGCGCGACGCGATCGCATTGGGCGGATCGGCGCTGCTGTGCACCGGCGCGGTGATGCTTGGCGTGATCGGGCCTGTGGTGGCCCTAGCCTTGATCGCCTGCCTCGTCGGCTATGTCTGGTACGCCTACAAGTCCGAAAGCGCCGCGCCCTGCCCTGAAGGCGCGCGCCACGAGGCCGAGGCCGAGGACCGCCCCGTACCGCCCGACACCGGCCCGGTGATCCTTGGCGGCATGATCGTGGCGGGGCTTGCTGCGGCGATTATTGGCGCAGGCCTGTTGGTCGACGGTGCGACCGTGCTGGCGAGCGCTGCCGGGGTTTCAGAGAGCGTCATCGGCCTCACCGTGGTCGCAGTCGGCACCAGCTTGCCCGAACTGATCGCCTGCGTGATCGCCGTCCTGCGCAAGCACGCGGACGTCGCGCTCGGCAATATTGTCGGTTCAAACATCTATAACACCCTCGGAATTCTGGGCGCGACCGCCGTCATCAAGCCGATCGAAGTACCAGCCGAGATCGCCAGCGTCGATATCTGGGTGATGCTTGGAGTGACGCTGTTGCTCCTCGCGCAATTGCGCAGTGGCTGGCGGCTGACGCGGATCGAGGGCGGCGTGCTGGTGGTGCTCTATGCCGCCTACACGCTGTTCCTTGCGACTCGTTGAGGCATTGGCGCGACGCCCTGCCGTCAGCCGAAAATGCAATTGTAATAATACCTTAATGCGATAACCAAGGCGTATACGGCGGTTCGGTCTGCCGCTTTGAGGAAACACCCGCTTGAGCGTTCCGCTGCCCCTCAACCGCCGACTGCTGACGGGCACGGCCTATGTCGCCTTATCGATCGTGTCAGCCACCGCACCCGCGCTGGCCGTCGTGCCGAACGAAGACAAGACCCCCGCCGATATCGTTGACAACGCGGACGAATACCGCGGGGTCGGCATGTTTTTCCGCGCTGACGGCTTCGTGTGCACAGGCTCGCTGATCAACCCGCGCACCGTGCTATTCGCGGCGCATTGCGTGAATGATAAGCCCGAGGAGCAGTATAACGTTGATGATGTCCCGGCCGCATGGTCGTTCAACGTCAACGCTCTGCCGGGCTTCCAGAACTGGTCGGCCAATAACTTCGCCAGCAATCCCGATCTGGCGGTGTTCAACGTCAACCGGATTGTCTGGAATGCGCGTTCGACTCAGGACGCCTTCGGCCTTGGCTTCATCGAAGCCGACATCGCGCTCGCCAGCCTCGACACGCCGGCAGTCGGCATACCGACCTGGGCGCTGCTGTTCAGCACCCTGCCCGCGCCCACGACCAGCGATCCGGCGCGCGGCACCGGCTATCACGTGAACATCGTCGGCTACGGCGCCACCGGTAACGCTGTGCAGGGCGCCGTGCTCGGGATCGACTGGCGCCGCCGCGCCGCCGAGAACATGCTGGGCGGATTCTTTTCGCTCGATGATCGCGACGGCATCATCTTCGGCTCCGGTGGGCCGACCTTTCCGCAGAACCTCTACCAGATCGACTTCGATTCGCAGGACCGTGACTTCGACCGCGACTTCAACATCTATCGTGACGATGCCCTTCCCAACGAAGGCATTACTGCGGGCGGGGATTCAGGCGCGCCCCTGATCCTTGATGCGGCCAACAACACCCTGTCCAACGAAGATCTGGTGATCGGCGTATTGTCAGGCGGCTCGCGCTTCTTCGGCGCCAGCCAGCCGTTCAGCTCGCTCGGCACCACGAGCTTCTACCAGCCGCTGTCGCTCTACTGGCAGTATATCACCGAGAATAACCCCTACCGCTATGTCGCCGCCAAGGCGGGCAACGGCAATTGGGAAGACGGCAACCACTGGGTCACGCAGCTCGACCCGATGTACCGCGTGATCAATGCGCAGGGTCAGGTGGTGAATGGCCTCCCCACCACACCTGAGCTCGGCCGTGACGGAACTGGCGGTGAATTCGGCGCGATCTGCCCTGTGTTCGGCAATCCCGACGCTGTCTGCACCAATCTCGCGACCGGCGAATTCGGTGCGGCCCCAGGCACCCTGCCCGCCCCCACGCTGGCCAATGGCCTGCCGGGTGCGAGCGGCTTCGTGCCGACCAATATCGATGCCGTCACCACCTCGGCGCTTCGCGTCGATCCGCGTTATTACGACGTCACCCTCAGCCAGGATGGGATCACCACACTCAGCAGCGACGTTACCATCGACCGGCTGACCGTGCGCGGGAGTGCCGGGCTGACGATCAATGCGGCGGGCGATCTCACTGCGCTGATCGACATCAACCAGTTTGGCGGGCGCGTGAACGTCAATGGCAGCATCGCCTCGGTTGGCGATTACACGCTGTTTGCCGGGATGCTCGAAGGCACCGGCACGGTCACCGCGCCGTTCGTGACCAGCATCACCGGCGTGTTTTCGCCCGGCATGATGGGCACCATCGGCACCCTGACGATTGACGGCAATCTGGTGATGTCTTCGGGCGCGCAATTCAATGTCGACCTTGGCACGGGTGCCGCGTCAGACCGGCTCGCCGTTACCGGCATCGCCAATGTTGGCGGGGTTGTGAACACCAGCTCCCCTGTGATCGGACGGGTCAACGACAACAGCGAGCGTTACACCATCGTCACCGGCACCGGCGGGGTGACCGGCACCTTCGCCCCCCGTTCGATCTCGGCGATCATCAACCAGCGCTTCATCTATCAGCCCAATGCGGTGCTGATGGAGTTCAGCACGGCGAGCTACACCACGGTGATCGACGGCGATGATCCGGTGCAGGCCGGCTACGCGCAGCTGCTCGACCAGAACCGTGCGAACGCATCGCTGGAGAGTCTCTATGGCCTCGATTTCGCCTCGGTCGATACGATCCGCAGCACCTTCACGGGCCTTGCGCCGGTGAACGAGCAGGCGGTGCGCTCGCTCTCCGCCCAGTCGGTCAACCTGCTCCAGAATGTGAACGCCGCGCGCCTGAGGGAAGCGGAAAAGTCGCGCGCGGGCGGCAAGGTCGCTGTCACCGGGCGTCCGCTCGATCTGGCGCAGATGAGCCTTGCCCCGGTGGGCCAACCGCTCGGCGGCGCGCTCATGGCGATGCAGGACGGCGGCGAAACCACCGAAATGGCCGAGACGAGCCTGCCGGAGAATGTCGGCGTATTCCTCTCGGGCGGCTATGTCACCGCCAGTGCCGACAGCCTGCCCAGCTTCACCCCCCAAACCGACATCTCCGGCTACTTCATCGCGGGCGGGATCGAGTTCTACCCGGGCGACAACACGATGGTCGGCCTGTCAGGCTCCTACAACGCGCTTGAAGCCGACGTTCCGCTCGGTCAGCGCGTCGATAGCGAGACCTATGCGGCCTCGCTCTATCTGCGCCATGCCTTCGAAGGCGGGCCGGTGATTGACGGTCAGTTCAGCATGGGCAGCATGGGCTTCGACACCCGCCGCACGGTGCAGTTCCTTGGCGCAACGCAGACGCTCGAGTCCTCCTCGGACGATCTGCTGGTCTCGGGCGCTTTGGGGATCTCCTATGATCTCAAGAGCAGTATCGGCACTGTCTCGCCGGGCATCGAGGGCCGGTTTGCCAGCGTCAGCCTAGGCACCGTGCGGGAAAATGGCGGCAATCTCGGCCTCGCCGTCGCGCGCGAGACGTTCGAGAGCAAGCAGGCCCGGTTCGGCTTCGATTACGAAAAGCTTGGCAAGGGTGTCGCGATAAACGCCAATGCCCAGCTGGTGTGGGAATTCAAAGATGGCCCGCAGCCGCTGGCCGCCAACTTCGCCTCGGGCATCGGGCCGAACGCCAGCTTCGTGCTCGACACGGCTGACCACACCTGGGGTGAAGTCGGGGTCAGCGCGACGGTCGGCAACGGCCCGCTCCAACTGACGATCGGGGCAGACACCACCATCGGCCGCGACAATGCCGATGCACAGGTGTTCCGCGGCACGGCGACCTACCGCTTTTAATCTGTCGGGCAGAGACAAAAACCGCGCGAAGTCAGCGGATGGTCAGCATCCCGCGCCGGCCGATCGCAATGAAGCTCGCCACCAGCACCAGCACATAGAACAGGCTCAGCAGATCGAGCGGCGCGGGGGCAGCGGTATAGCCGAGGTGCGCCAGCATCGCCCAGCCGCCCACCACCGCGAAGACCAGCCCGTAACTCAGGGCTCCGCCTTCAAGATTGACGGCCAACATCAGCTCGTCCGAAGCGCGGTAGACCTGAATCGACAGCACCGTCCCGATCACCAGCCCGGCCAGACCAACCGCCAGCGCAACCCCTTGCGGCACCGGCCCATCGGGTGCTGCCAGCGCCAATGCAACCAGCGCCGCGCCCCACAACAGCATGGCCACGCCGGACAGGCCGAGCACCTTCTTCTGTTCGCGCAGCTCATCGGCGTCCTCGACATTGAGGAACTTCGCGCCGACCTGCGGACTGGCGCTGCCGAAGGCGATGCCGAACCCGATCACGACATAGAACATGCCCACCAGCGCCGCGACTGTGGCCGATAGGTTCAAGCCGCCAACCGCCGAACTGTCGATGAATTCCATCATCCCCGCGCTTGCGGCAAAGCCCGCGACGCCGCCGATCAAGGCCGGGATCAGCAGCTTGCGCACCCAGCGGGGGGTGGAGGACGTTTGGTTATCGGTCATCACGCTTCAGGCTCCCAGTGATCGATGAACAGCTCCGGCACGTCCACCGCGAACAGCCGCGCCATGCGCAGCGCCAGTGGCAGCGAGGGATCATATTTGTCGGTCTCGACCGCGTTGATCGTCTGCCGCGATACGCCGAGCCGTCGGGCAAGCTCGCCCTGGCTCCAGCCTTGCGCTTCGCGGTAGTGCTTCAGACGATTTTCCACGTGGGTCCTGACCGGCGAGGTGTTGAGGGGCTTTGGCGGTTGCGTACGACGGGTTGCGACTCGCCCTGGCCCTGACAAGAGCTCTTTACAGACAAGAGTTCTTGTCAGTCAAGAGCTCTTTACAAGCGCTACGGCCCCTGTCCGCTTTTGCCGTTTTCCTACTCGGTCCGATTGTGCTCAATGCCTGTGCCTCGCTTTTTGGTTCAACCGTCGAGGTATCCTGCCATGCCGCACCGATCGCCCTTCCCGCTGCTCGCCCTCCTTCGCCGTCTGCTGGGCCAGTCCCGCACGCCAGACACTCGGCCGCCCGCCCCTGCCATAGTAGCCGCGCCCGAGGCACCGGATTTTCTGTCTCTGGACAGTGTCTCATGTGTCTCCAACACGCCGCCAACCCGCTCCATCGGGCCTGCGGGGATCGCGTTGATCAAGCGGTTCGAAGGCTGTGCGCGGCTGCGGACTGATGGCATGATCGAAGCCTATCCCGATCCCGGCACCGGCGGCGCACCATGGACCATCGGCTGGGGCGCAACCGGGCGGGACAGCTTTCGCGGCGGCTCCATCGGCCCCGGCACGTGCTGGACGCAAAGCCAGTGTGACGCGCGGCTGGAGCAGGATCTCAAGCGCTACGCTGCCGAGGTTGCCGCAGCGATTGGCGCCGCCTCCACAACGCAGGCGCAGTTCGATGCGCTGGTCAGCTTCCACTACAACACCGGCGCGATTGCCCGCGCCACGCTGACGCAGAAGCACATCGCTGGCGATCATCAAGGCGCCGCGCGGGAATTCGCCCGCTGGAACCGGGCGGGCGGCAGAGTGCTTAGGGGCCTCGTCCGCCGCCGCGCGGCTGAAGCCGAACTCTACCGTCAGTAGTCCCGGCTGACCTGCACGAGCACCGAATCGCGCCCGATGGTCGAGACCGTGCCCAGCAGCGCGAGCCAGCTGGTGATGCGGTACTCAACCTGCGTCGCGCTGTAACCGCGCCCGTCCGTGACCAACTCGACGTAGATGTTGCGGGTGATGTTCTTGCCAATGGCAATGCCGGTGCCGCGCCCGATGAGTGGGTCGGCGCTGATGATCCGAAGCTGGTCGAGCCCGATTGACCGCCGCAGGCTGCCGATCGGATCAAGCCCGCCGCCGCCGCCTTGCAAGGCCGCCAGTGCGGCCGCGAGCTGCACTGCATCGGTCGCTGACAGTGACGTCACCGAGCCGCCGAACAGCAGGCGTGAGAGGATCTCCTCCTCCGGCAGCGCGGGATCGCTGGAGAAGGCGATGCTGGGCGACTGGGCATTGCCGGTGATCGCGATGTCGACATTGGTCCCGTTCTTCGCGGTCTCGGCCAACACGTCGAGCCGCGGGTTGATCGGCTCACCTACGTCGAACAGGATGCGGCCGCGGGTGAGTTCGAACCGCGTGCCAGCAAAGGTGTAATCGCCGCGCACCAGCTTGGCGGTGCCGCCGATGCGAGGATCATCGACGGTGCCGCGCAATGCGATGTCGATGCCCCATTCGCTCTCCAGCCCCAGGCCTTCCACCGCGACCCGGCTGGGCGCGCTGGCGTTGACGAGATAGCGCCACGATGCCTCGCGGCCCGAAACCTGCGTGCGGGCGCGGCCGTCCTCGTCGTTGATCTCGCGTGTGGCGATGCGTGGCAGGGCGACATCCTCGGCCGCGATGCCCAGCGCCCAGCGGGCGCGGTTGATGCTGACGCGCCCGGCAATCGTCCCGCCCAGCCCGTTGGAGACGATCCGCAAGGGGCCGGTGATCGTCGCCTCAAGCCCATTGGCATTGAGCAGGCGCGCATCCTTCACCGACGCGCGCAGATCGAGCTTCGGCCCGCGCGCGGCGCTGATCCCCGCCAGATCGACCGTGCCGCTCCCGCTGATCGTGCCGCCGCCCGCCGTCGCGCCGGCAAAGCGCACCAGCTCCAGCCGCGATCCCGCAAAGCGTCCGCGCGCGCTGACATTGGTGACCCGCGTGCCGGTGAGCGCACTCTCGACTGTCAGGTCATCGCTGGCGAGCGTGCCGGTGATACGCGGATCGGCGAGCGTGCCGGTCGCCCGTGCGGCGATGCGCAACGGGCCGGAGAGATCGAACGCCTCGATTGCGGCGAGGCGCCACAAGGTCTCCGCCGCGCCGTCAAACGCCAACCGCGCGCCGAGCCGTCCGCGCATCAGCCGGTCCGTCAGCGCGCCGTCCTGCGCCAAGCCATCGATCCGCAGCGCGACATCGCCGCGCCGTGCGTCACCCTCGAACAGCCGCGCGGCTGCCGTCATCCGTTCCGCCGACAAGTCGACAACGCCGAGCACATTGATCGGTTTGGAGGACAAGACCAGCCCGGCGCGGCTGAAGCGGTCGATCCGCCCGCGCGCGGTCGCGGTCGGCGGGGCGCGGCCCTGCTGGCGGTAATCGATCACCCCGGTCAGGCGTCCGCCAAGGCCCAGATCGGCCCCCACCAGATCAAGCAGCCGCAGCGGCATCCTCGCGAGCTTGACTTGCAGTTCGGTCGCACCAGCGCCGAAGGTGCCTTGTGCAATGGCAAAGCCGCCGCCGAAACCGACTTGCGAGGGGGCAAGGCTCCACCCGCCGCCATCCAGCGCGGTCAGCACCGCGCGGCGCGGCATGGTGATCGGCGCGTTGCCATATTGCCCGCGCGCGGCCGCCGCGATTTGATTCGGGGCAACGTCCGCGTCGAAATTGAGCGCAAAGCGATCGGCCCGGCGTCCGGCAACCGTACCCGTCACCTTGCCGCGCCCATTGGTAATGGCGGCCTTGGCGGTGAGATTGGCGAGGCTCAGTCCGCCATATTCAAGCCCGGCAGCAGAGATATCGGCGTCCACACTGGTGTTGCCGTCGTCATAACGCCCGGTCGCGGCGATATCGGCGCGGGTGATGCTGATCGGGGTCTCTCCGCCGAAACGCGCATTGCGGGCGGCGAGATCGACGGCAAAGCCAATGGCTTCGCCCGGCTGCGGGCGGAAGGCGACCGTGCCGTTCACGCCGCCGCCGGCCAAGCGCAGATCGCCCGAAGGCCCCGCATCGGCCAGCACCACTTCACCGGTGACCGTGGTGCGATAGACCTCCAACCGGTCAATCATGACGCGCGTCGGAGCATCGGCGGGCAGGATCAATTGTAGCGCGCCTTCGAACGGGCCGAGCAGCGATCCGCCCGCAATGTCCAGCCCAAAGCCCTGCTCGCTTGGGGCGAGCGCGATGCGGACGTCCTTCAGGCCAGCGGCGGGCAAGGGATCGGCCAGCACCAGCACCGCGCGCGGGCCGTCCGCTGCGATTTCCGCATCAAAGCTGAAGGGGCCATATTGCGCCTGCCGTCCGCTACCGGCGAGCACCGTGCGGGTCACGCCCCCACCGGTCACAACCCTGCTGTCGAGCTTGGCATTGAGGCGGGGTGAGGTGATCACAGTGTTGCGCAGCACGATCGGTTGACCCGCGCCCATGCCCAGCTCACCCTTGAAGCGCACCTGCTCGCCTGCGAGGTTTACGATGGTGGCATTGCCGATCCGGCTCAACACGCCGGCCAGATTGGCGCGCAGGCTCCACGGGATGGAGGGTCCGAACTTGGCAAGGATCTTGGCATTGGCGGTGACATCGCCCGCGCCTTCGATGGCGAGGCGGCTGGCCGTGACCGGCCCGGCGATGGCATAGGCGCCCGCGCCAATATCGCCGCGCAGGGCGAGCGTCGCCTCAAGCCCCGGGAAGACGATCTGAGTGCGGTCAATCGCAAGCTTCTGGGCGGCGGTGTCATAGGTCAACATGCCATTGGCGCGGCCCTTCACAAGGCGCGGATCGGCAAAGGCATTGCCGGTCGTCACCCGCTCGGCGGTGAGCGCCAGCGGCACGCTGAGCACTGACCCGTCGAACCGCGCAGCGCCGTCTTGCGCCAGCCCGGTGGCGATGACGCCGGAGGCGGTGAGTTTTGCGACCGCGATCTCGTGCTTGATCGCAAGGTCATCGAAGGCGCCCACCAGGCTCGCAGCGAGCCGCCCACCCTCGATCCGCACAGTCTCACCCAACAGATCGGGATCGAGCAAGACGAGGCGCAGCCGCGCGCCGTCGACCACATTGTCGGCGAGGTTGACCACGCCTCCCGCCCGCAGATCAAGCGCCTCGGAGACGGCGGCGGCGCGGCCCTCAACCACGCTGTTTTCGAGCTGGAACCGGGCGGCCAGCGACAGGGTCTCGCCCAGCGCGCGGCCAGTGAAAGTCTCGTCCCCAAGCCCCGCGCGCAATTGCCCGAGCAGGCCGTAGGTGCCTGCGTCATTGCTGATGCGGAAGGCGGCAATCGGCGGTCCGCTTTCCGCGCCGCTGCGCCGCACCGCTGCCGCACCGCGCCAGCGTTTCCACGTGCCATCACCGACGATCCGGCCCACATAGCCCGTCTCCAACCCCGCCAGACCGGCCAGCACCCCGCCCGCAGGTGCGCGGGCGTCTCCGGCGAGCTCGAAGCGGTCGCCATCCGGCTCGGCATCGAGCAGCAGCGTGATCCGATCCTGCGCACCCAGCCGCGCCTTGGCGTCGATCAGCGCGCGGCCTTGGCGAATGTCGATCTGCGCCGTGAGATTGGCGCGCTCGTCCTGCGGCGTGGCGACGCCTTTGGCGATTACCAGATCCTCGACCACCAGCTTGTCCACCCGGATATCGAAATCGGGCAGCAGCGGTGCATCGGGATCGCCTGGCAGCAGCTCGGGCAGCCGTGTCAGCCGCCCGCGTTGTGCGGTGACTTCGCGGATGTCGAGCCCGGTCCACAGCCAGTTCAAGGGTCGCCAATCCAGCCGCACCACCGGGATCGTCAAGAACGCACCTTTGGTGTCGCTCACCACCACCGTGCGCAGCACCGCCTGCCTGTAGATATCGCCCTCGATCCGGCCGACCGTGAAGCGCAGGCCCGAGGCGGGGGCAACGGACGCGATCTGGTCAGCGATGAAGCGCTTGCCGATCGGGGTGGAGAAGAACAGCGCGGTGAGGAGGAACGGCGCGAGGATAATCGCCAGCGCCCAGCCGAGCCGCTTGCCCCAACGCCGCGCGCGCGGCCGCTGCGGCGGCGGCGGCGCGATGTCTGGCGGGGTTGCGGTGTCCTCGACCATCAGAACGCCTGGCCCAAACTGACATAGACCACCACCGGGCTATCGAACTGAGTCGGGTTGATCGGCGTCGCCACATCGACGCGGATCGGGCCAAAGGTGGTCTTGTAGCGCAGACCAACGCCCGCACCGTAGCGAATGAAACGGAAGTCCGGCGTGCTGCCCAGCCCTACGGTGCCTGCATCGAAGAACGGCACAACTTCAACCGCGCCATCGAACAGCGGCGTTTCGATCCGCGCTTCGAGCGAGAATTCGAGCAGCGACGCACCGCCGGTCGATTCGCCGCGATCATTGCGGGGGCCGACGCCCTGGAAGCCGTAACCGCGCACCGACCCACCGCCGCCCGCATAGAGCCGGCGCGATGGCGCGATATCGTCGAAGGATGCGCCGACAATCGTCGCGGCCCGCACGCGCGTGGCGAGCACCGTGGATCCGATCGACTTGTAGTAACTCGCATCGGCCTGCGAGCGCAGATAAAAGGCTTGGCTGCCTTCCGAGCGCGATGCTTCGGGCGCGAGGAACAGGGTGGCGCGGTAACCTTCGCTCGGATCGAGCAGATCGTCGCTGCCATCCAGCGTCACGCTGCCGAACACCCCTCCGATGAGGAAGGCGCGGCGCGGCAGTGGGATGCCGGGCGCATCGCGCACCGTGCGGTTGCGTTCATCGGTGTAGAGCAGCTCGCCGCCGATCTGCCAGCTGAGCGGCTTCTGGAACAGGATGTTCGACACCTTCTCGAACGTAGCCCGCGTCCCGAAGCCGCGCGAATCGACCGCTTGCGTGGTGATGTCGCTGCCGAAGACATCCACGGTCAGCACCTGATCGCGCCCGCGGAAATTGTTGCGGCGGATGCCGACGCTCGCCAGAGCTTCACGCGTGCCGAGGATGCCGCGCAGCCGCAGCGCGCCTTCGGGCGGGAACAGGTTGCGATGTTCCCACCGGCCTTCGAGCTTGAAGCCGTCCTCGGTCCCGTAACCGATCGCACCCGCGATCGTGCGCAAGGGCGCGCGTTCGAATGCGACGTCGAGCGCGACTTCACCCGGCTGCCCATTCTGCGGCGCGCGAGTTTCGCGCGGGGTGACAGTGACGCTGGAGACCAAGCCGGTGGCGATGATCGCGCGGCGCAGGTCGGTCTCAAGGCTTTGCTGAAACACATCGCCTTCATCGAAGCGGGCAATGCGCGACAGGTGCCGGCCGGACAGGAAGCCGGGGTCGGCGCTGACGACTTCGCCGAACACGAATTTGCCGCCCGGCTGAACCAGCAGCGACAGATCGCCTTCGGTACGGGCGTGGTCGATCAGCAATTCGGGCTCGTCCAATTCGGCGAAGGGATAGCCGCTTTCGCCGAGCGCAACGCGCAGTTCGAGTTCCCGCTCGATAATGCGGTCAGCATAGAGCGGGTCTCCCGGCTTGATCCCGAAGGCGGCGGTCAGGCGGGTGACGTCAGGTTCAGGCAAGGCAGGCAGCGCGCCAAGATTGATCCGGCCGAAGCTGTAACGCGCGCCGGGCAGGATATCGAAGCGGACGCTCGGCTCACGGGCGGCGTTTTCGGCGGCCCGTTCGGCTTCGTCGGAGTTGTTGCCCGCGCGCCGACCGCCCGAAAGCTGGCGCACCACCTCGCCATCGTAATAGCCATAAGTGCGCAGGATATCGCCAAGCAGTTCCTCGTCAGCGCGGGCGCGGGCGGCGACTTGCGGGCGCGATTCCTCTCCATCATCGAATTCGCGCAAGGTCGAGAGATCCTTGAAACGTTCGATGAACTCGTCCTTCTCGGGGAAGGCATCGGCGGCTGCCGGCAGAGCGAGCACGAGCGTGTTGCCGATCTTCGTTTCGGCCAGTTCCGGCAGTTCGCCCAGCACCGGGGCGGCGATCGACGCCAGCGCCTCAAGCTCGGGATCGGGAGTGAGCGGCTGCGGTTCCTCGAGCGCGAAATCGGCGAAAATGCCATCAATCGCAGGCTGCAAGGCTGGGTCTGGCGGGGGCAGAAACTCGGCTAGCACGTCATCTGAGAGCGGGCTGTCGGCATCGGCCAGCGCGCTTTCGGGCACCACGACCGGCGAGGGATCAGCCACCCCGGCGCCGGCCCAGATATCGGGGTTGGTGACAGCGTCAGCAGGGATCAGATCGTCGAGCGATCGTGGCACAGGTTCGGGCTGCGGCTCAGGATCGAGGATCGAAAGCGGCGCAGGTGCAGGCGTGTCTTCCGCCTCGCCTTCGGGTGGCTGCGCGGGTAGCGGACGCGGCTCGTCATCCGGGGCAGCCTGCTGCGCGGCCGCCGGACAGGCGCTTAACGCCAGCGCTCCCTGACCCAATCCGGCAACAATGGCGAGACCGAGTTTGAGAAGCCGCTGGGCTTCAACTGGCCGAGAACTTGACAGGTTGGCCATCCTTGCCCCGAACGCCCGCGCCCATTTCGACCGGGCTTTCGTCCTGCGTCTGCCGCGGCGCCGTGGCAGCCGCGATCAGCCGGTGCTGCTCCCCCGGCTCCATGAGCAGCCAGCCCTCACGCGTCAGACGTTCGAGGGGGCGATAGCGAACCTTGTATTGCATGCGTGGACTGCCTTCGACCCAATATCCGAGGTACACGTAAGGCAATGCCTCAGCCGCGGCCCGGCGAATATGATCGAGGATAATAAAATTGCCCAGGCCTGCGCGCGCCGGGTAATCGGGTTCGTAGAAGGAATAGATCATCGACAGCCCGTCGCCCTGCCGGTCGGTCAGGCAGGCACCCACCAGCCGTCCGGGCTTCCCGTTGGGCAGCGGCTCACGATATTCTGTCACCACGGTCGAGACCGGGGTGTGTTCGATCATGTCGGCATAATCGAGCTCGTCCATCGCCGACATGCCGCCATCGGGATGACGGTGACCGAGATAGCGGGCCAGCAATTCGAACTGTTCGTCGGTCGCCCAAGGGCGGCATTCGGTGACGATCAAATCGCTATTGCGCTTCAGATCGCGCTTCTGCGTGGCCGAGGGCTGAAACTTGGTCGCCAGCACGCGCACCGAGACGCAGGCCTGGCAATCGAGGCAGGACGGGCGATAGGCGACCGTCTGGCTGCGCCGGAACCCGATCCGCCCGAGCGCTTCATTAAGCTGATCAGCGTGCGGCCCCTTCAATTCGGTGAAGACCTTGCGCTCGCTCCGACCCGGAAGATAGGGACACGGCGCGGGGCTGGTCACGAAGAACCGGGGAAAGCGGATTGGTGCCGTCACGTGTGGGGCCAGTCCTTCTTGCGCTGAATCGCGGGATCGAAATCGTTAAGAAAATCTTATGCCCGCACCCGTGCTTCGGTAAAAGTCCTTTAACCATGAAAATATCGCGAATTATGCAGGCAAGCCCGAAACCCGCCGCAAAAGCGCGCACAAGTGGGCACAAAGCGGGACGATCGCGCGTCCCGCTGAACCATTCTGGCTCGGATTTTCAGCCCAGCTCGACGAGCTGAACCGTGTAGCCCTTGGCGCGCAGGCCTTCGACCAGTCGTTCGACCTGCTCGGCATCGCGCGCTTCGCATTCGATATCTGTGATCAGGCCCTTGGCCGGCAGCGTCGTGAAGATGCGCTGGTGATAGATTTCGATGATGTTGACGTTGTGCTCGTCAAACAGGCGCATCACCTTGAACAGCGCGCCGGGGCGATCCTGCAAAGTGATCCGCAGACGCGCCAGACGCCCTTGCCGCGCCAGATCGCGCAGCAGCACATTGGCGAGCAGCCGCGTGTCGATATTGCCGCCGCACAGCGCCAGGCCGATAGACTTGCCCTTGAAGCGCTTGGGGCTGCCCAGCACCGCCGCAAGGCCCGCGGCGCCCGCGCCTTCGACCACGGTCTTTTCGATCTGGAGCAGCAGCGCCACCGCCTTTTCGAGCGCGGGTTCATCGACCAGCAGAATATCGTCGACCTTTTCGGCGATCACCTTGGCGGTAAAATCGCCCGGCACCTTGACCGCGATACCTTCGGCCAGCGTGTCCCCGCCGCACGGCAGGTTCGCGCCCTTGATCCGGTCGAACATGCTGGGGAACAGCGCCGCCTGTACGCCGACCACCTCGATATCGGGGTTCAGTGCCTTCGCGACTGTTGCCATCCCCGAAATCAGCCCGCCCCCGCCAATCGGCGTGACGATGCAATCGAGATCGGGCTTCACTTCCAGCATTTCGAGCGCGACCGTACCAGCACCGGCGGCCACGTCGGGATCATCGAACGGATGGACGAAGGTCAGGCCAAGCTCGCCCTCCAGCTTGCGGGCAAAGGCATAGGCTTCATCGAAGGTCTCGCCTTCGAGCAGCACTTTGCCGCCGACGCTTTCAGTCTGCATCACCTTCACCGTCGGTGTGGGCTTCGGCATCACGATGGTGACAGGCACGCCCAGCCGGGTGCCGTGATAGCTGAGGCCTTGCGAGTGGTTGCCCGCCGAAGCCGCAATCACGCCGCGCGACCGCTGTTCTTCGGTCAGCAGCAACAGCGCATTAAGGGCCCCGCGCTCCTTGTAAGCGGCAGTGAACTGCAGGTTCTCGAACTTTAGCCAGATGTCTGCGCCGGTAATCTCCGACAGCGTGATCGAGCGCATCATCGGCGTTTCGACCACCGCGCCGCGAATGCGGGCCGCAGCTGCGCGCACGTGATCGAGGGTCAGGTCGGCCGACGAAGCGGCGGCACCCTTGGGGCTGGCAGAGGCTGTTTGTGTCGACATAGCGACCGGGCGATTAGAGGCTTGGAGCCCTAAGGGCAATCGGGCCTGCGCGGATTTCGTATGCGCCCCGTCTTGGCAAGCCCCGTTGGCAAGCGCGCGGCAAAGCGATAGGCACCGCTGCCTTACGTGTTTTCCTGAAAGTTCAAGGACCGCCATGCTCCGCACCGTTTCCGCCGCTCTTGCCGCCGTATCCGCTCTGGCGCTGGCCGCGCCTGCCTGGGCCGATACGCTGGTCGACAATGTCGATGGGATCACCATCGACGAAGCGGGCAAGGTCAAGCGCTTCAACGGCCTCGTGTTCGATGAGGATGGCAAGATCACGCAGGTCCTGACCCGCAGCGACAAACGCCCGCAGGTCGATTACCGCTTGGATGGCGAAGGGCGCGTGATGATCCCGGGAATGATCGACGCGCATGTCCACGTGATGGACATCGGCTTTGCCGCGCTGACGCTCGATCTGTCGAACACAACTTCGCTCGAAGATGCGCTGGCCAAGATCAAGGCCTTCGCCGAAGCCAATCCGGGCCGGCCGTGGATCATCGGGCGCGGGTGGAACCAGGAAAAGTGGGGATTGGGCCGCTTCCCCACCGCGGCGGAACTCGACGCGGTGGTTTCGGACCGCCCGGTGTGGCTCGAACGGGCGGATAATCACGCCAACTGGGGCAACACCCTCGCCATCACCACGGCGGGTGTGACCGCCAAGACTCCGGACCCGGAAGGCGGCAAGATCATCCGCGATGCCAAGGGCGCACCAGCAGGCGTGTTTGTCGACTACGCAGTGCAACTGGTCGGCAAGGTCGTCCCCCCGCCCCGCCCGGAAGACCGCGACCTCGCCTTTGCCAAGGCGCAAGAAGTGCTGCTCGGCTACGGGGTCACAGCGGTTGCCGACATGGGCACGAAGATGCCCGACTGGACGACCTATCGCCGCGCGGGCGATGCGGGCCGCTTGCAGATCCGCATCATGTCCTATGCCAATTCGTTCGAGACGCTGGAAACCGTCGCCGGGCCGGAACCAACCGTATGGCTCTATGACGACAAGCTGCGAATGGGCGGGATCAAGCTCTATCTCGACGGCGCGCTGGGATCGCGCGGGGCGAGTCTGAAGGCACCCTATCACGACGATCCGGGCGCCAAGGGCCTGCCGCTGCTCACCCCCGCCCAGCTACGCAACCTAATGAGCCGCGCGGCGATGGACAATTTCCAGACCGCCGTTCACGCGATCGGCGACGCGGCCAATGCCGAAGTGCTTGCCGCGGTCGAGGAGCTGTCGGAAAGCTACACCGGTGACCGGCGCTGGCGGATCGAACACGCGCAGATCATCGACCCAGTCGATCTTGGGCAACTGGGCAAGCATGGGGTGATCGCCTCGATGCAGCCGCTCCACCAGACCTCCGACCGGCTGATGGCCGAAGCGCGGCTGGGGCCGGATCGGCTGGATGGTGCCTATCCGTGGCGCTCCGTGGTCACAGTTGGCGGCAAGCTCGCCTTCGGGTCGGACGCGCCGGTGGAGCCTGCTGATCCCTTTGCGGGGATGGCCGCCGCGATCAGCCGCGTGGATGCCAATGGCCAGCCTTTCGGCGGGTGGTTCCCCGAGCAAACCGTGAACCGCGAACAGGCGCTGGCCGGGTACACCTCGGACGCAGCCTTTGCCGGGTTTGCGGAAGGCCGCTTCGGGCGCCTCCTCCCGGGAGAGCGGGCGGACTTCCTGCTGGTCGACCGCGACCCGCTATTCGCCTCGCCCGAGGCTTTGCGCGAAACCAAAGTGCTTCAGGTGTGGATCGGCGGCGTAAAGGTGCGCGAGGCGGAGTAATTACTCCGCCGCTTGCTGCGCTGCCAGTTCCGCCTCACGCGCGGCCTTGTCCTCTGCGACGGCCTTTTCCTGGAAGCGCATCAGCAGCAGCGAGGCTTCGAATAGCAGCCACAGCGGGATCGCAAGGATGATCTGCGAGCCCGGATCGGGCGGCGTCACCACTGCGGCGATGATGAAAATGCCGACAATCACATAACGCCGCGCGGCCACCATCTGCGCGCGGCTGATGATGCCGGCGCGGTGGAGCAGCAATAGCAGCACCGGCAACAGGAATGTCAGTCCGAAGGCGAGGATGAACTGCATCACGAGGTTGAGGTAGTCGCCTGCGCTGGGCAACGCCTGCACATCCAGCCCGCCAGCCGTCCCTCCAAACCCGAGGAAGAAGGTGAAGGCGGTCGGCATGACAACGAAATAGGCGAGCGAAGCGCCCGCCGCGAACAGCACCGGGGTTGCGAACAGAAACGGCAGAAACGCCTTCTTCTCGCGCGCATAGAGCCCCGGCGCTACAAAGGCCCAGAGCTGATTGGCGATGATCGGGAAACTGACCATGAAGCCCGCGAACAGCGCAACCTTCAGCTCGACAAAGAACACTTCGGGCAGCTTGGTGAAGATCAGCTGGCCCTCACCGGCCGGGAAAGCCTGCTTCAGCGGCCAGACCAGAATGCCGAGGATCTCATCCGCGAAATAAAGGCAGATCGCAAATCCCACCGCCAGCGCCAGCAGCGCGCGGATCACGCGGGTGCGCAGCTCGATCAGGTGGTCGAGCAGCGGGGCGCGGGTTTCGTCGAGATCCTCGACCTTAAACATCAGCGCTACCCTTTGCGGCGGGTTCGGGCGTGGGCATCTGCGCCAACGGCTGCGCGGCAGTCTCCGGAGCCGGTTCGGCGGCGGGCAAATCGACTGGCGCTGTCTCGGCTGGCGCCTTTTCCAGCGACGGTGCTTTGACCGGCGGCGTCTCTACCGGCGGCGGGCCGGTCATCACCGGTGTGCCAGCTTCGGCTTCGGTAAGAGCGGCGGAACGGCGCATGATTTCCTCATTCTGCGCCTTCCACTTCTTTTCCATGTCCTCCAGCTCAGCCTCGCGCACCATGGTGTCGATGCCCGAGCGGAAATGGGCGGAGATCCGGCGCATCTTGCCAATCCAGCGGCCCGCCGTGCGCATGGCAAGCGGCAGGTCCTTCGGCCCGATCACCACGACCGCGACGATCAGAATGACCAGCAGCTCTCCAACGCCGATATCGAACATGTCAGATGCGGCCGCGCCGCCTCCTCAGAAGGGAGAAATCAGGCGCCGGTCGTGTCGGTCTTGTCGGCCGGTGCAGGAACCGGGGCTTCGGTTGGGGCAGGCGTTGCGGCAGGCGGTTCGATCCGGACCGCCTTAGTGGCGGTGTCCTCGGTCTCGTTAAGGCCCTTCTTGAAGCTGGAAATGCCCTTGCCGAAATCGCCCATCATCTCGGCAATGCGGCCGCGTCCGAACAGGATCAGCACGATCAGCAGGACAATGACCCAATGCCAAATCGACGAAAAACCCATGGTTTCAACTCCTGAACTGCGGCGGGGGTGCGTGGGTGCCGCATGGCCGGATCGCTGTCCGGCGTTCGCTAGAGGCTCATTTAGGGCAAGCCTTCGGCAATTGCGAGTCAGTCTGCCAGATTCTCGTCGTCTGCCGCATCGCTTTCGTCGGCATCGTCAGGATCGAAGCGCATGGCGGCCTCCATCGCCTCGTCCACCGGATCGAGCAGTCCGGCGGCGCGCAATTCGTCGATCCCCGGCAGATCGCGGCGGCTGGCGAGGCCGAAATGGTCGAGAAACTCGGGCGTGGTCGCGTAAATCACCGGACGGCCCGGCACTTCGCGGCGACCGGCGAGCTTGATCCACCCCGCCTCCATCAGAACATCAAGCGTGCCAGCGCTGGTCTGTACCCCGCGGATCGATTCGATTTCGGCGCGGCTGACAGGCTCGTGATAGGCGATGATCGCCAGCACCTCCGTCGCCGCGCGGCTGAGGCGGCGGACCTGCTCCTTCTCACGCCGGAGCAGGTGGGCAAGATCGGGCGCGGTTTCGAAATGCCAGCGCTTGCCGCGCTCGACCAGATGCACGCCGCGCAGGCGGTAGCGGGCTTCAAGCGTTGCGAGCGCGTCCTGTACATCGCCGGGCGCAATGCCGCCGAGATGGGCGGCGAGCGCGTCGACCGTCAGCGGCTCCTCCGACGCGAACAGCGTGGCTTCCACGGCGCGTTCGAGGGTGCCGGGCTCGTCGCTCATGCAGCGGCTGCGCCTTCTTTCAACCGGCGGATGCGCAAGGGGGTGAAGGCGCCATCCTGTGCGATCTCGGCCCGGCCCCGCTTGGCCAGTTCCAGCGCCGCGACGAAGCTGGAGGCCAGCGCCGACCGCTTCAGCTCCGGCGAAGCATGGGGCGGCAGGAAGTCGCGGATTTCCATCCATTCGAGCGTCACGCCGAGCATGGCGGAGACCCGCTCCAGCGCGGAATCCAGCGTCATCACCGGGCGGTTAGCGACGTGATAGATGCGCGGCGCGGTGCGTGCCTTCACCTGCCCATAGGCCTGGATCAGCGAGAAGATGTCGGAGCGCCATACGGTCTTGCGGTCGGTGCGCAGGCCTTCAGGCGCCCCGCGCACAAACACGTCGCGCCCGATCCGGTCCCGCGCCATCAACCGCGCCGCCGCCTCACGCATCGCGCCAAGGCGTTGCAGTCGCAGTTGCAGACGCAGGGCGAGTTCTTCAGGCGATGGGTCTTCCTGCTCGGCCTTGGGCAGCAGCATCGCGGATTTGAGATAGGCGAGCCATGCCGCCATCACGAGGTAATCGGCGGCCAGCTCCAGCTTCATCGCCCCGGCGCGCTCGATATAGGTCAGGTATTGATCGACCAGCGCGAGGATCGAGATCTGGCGAAGGTCGACCTTCTGCCGCCGTGCGAGATCGAGCAGCAGGTCGAGCGGGCCTTCCCAGCCATCAAGCTCCAGATAGAGCGCGTCGGCATCGGGCCGGCCGGCGTCGGGCGGGAACATGAAGGGGGTGTCGGCGCTCATGCCGCAGTTCCGGTGAGCGCCAGCAGCGCATCGCGTTTGGCCAGCAAATCAGCAGCTTCGGGCGCGATGCTCGAAGCAATGTGAGTGCCTGCCAGGGCTCGGTCGAGCCGCGCGGCGGTGGCCTCGGGCATTGCAGGAAGCACGTCGCAAATGCCCTGCATATCGTCCATTTTTGCCCAGCAGTTGAGGACGATATCGCACCCTGCCGCGGAGGCGCGGGCAGCGCGTTCGGGGATGCTGCCACCCAAGGCTTCCATGTCGATATCGTCTGTCAGCAGCAGTCCGTCGAACCCGATCGAACCCCGGATCACGTCGCGGATCACCGTTTCGGAGAGGGTCGCCGGATTCTCTGCGTCCCAAGCCGTGAAGACGAGGTGTCCGGTCATGCCGATAAGCGCATGATTCAGTGTGCGAAACGGAATGAGGTCATCTTCCAGTTCCTCCACCGACGCCGTCACGGTCGGGAGCGCCTTGTGGGTGTCGACATCAGTGCGGCCGTGGCCGGGCATATGCTTGATGCACCCGGTTACGCCGCCTGCCGCGAGCCCTTCCAGCACCGCCCTACCTAGCGCCGTCACCTGCATCGGATCAGCCCCGAACGCCCGGTCACCGATCACGTCATGCGCGCCGGGAACGCGCAGGTCGAGCGGGGGGTGGTAGTCGACCGTGATGCCCATGGCAGACAGTTCCTGCCCCATCGCGGTGGCATTGGCGCGGGCCGCTTCAATCGCGCTGGCAGGCGCAATTTCATACAATTTCTCAAAGGCTTGCCCAGAGGGATAACCCGCCCACAGCGGCGGCCTGAGGCGCGCGACGCGGCCACCTTCCTGATCAATCGAGACCAGCAGGCGGTCTCTCCCGTGGATGCTGCGCAGATCATCCGTCAGGCTGCGAAGCTGCTCAGGATCAACGCAATTGCGCCCGAACAGGATGTAGCCCGCCGGGTCCGCATCGCGGAAGAAGGCGCGTTCGTCCGCTGTCAGATGCGGGCCGCTGAGGCCGAAGATTGCAGGAATCATAAGACGCGCAAAATCGCAGGCTAGCCGGGGTCTAGCAAGGGCAAGAGGGGGTCAAGAGCGGGGAAAAGCCGCGCAAACACCCGTCTTACTTCACCTGGCAATCGACCCCGTCAGCTTTCAGCGCCGCACACAGCCGATCCGCTTCGGCGCGGCTGCCGGCCACGGCCTGCAAGCGATAGACCGTGCCGATATCGACCTTGCCTTCGACGATCCGGTACTTAACCCCAGTCAGCGCATCCGTGCGGCGAGTGACGTCGCTCCAACCCTGTTCGGCGCGCGCGCGGGTGCCGTAGGCGGCGAGCTGCACGCCGACGCCGGGGATGTCGCCCGCTGTCGGAACTGCCATCGGAACGGTCGAGACGCTCGGCTTGGGCACAGCGCTCGGTGTCGAAGCGGGGCCATCAGCCACCACCGCCGGACGCGAGCCGCCTTCGCCCACCACGGGCGCGACGTTGCCGGTGCCCGCGAATTCCTTGCCGCCCGGATCATCGGGGCGCTGCTTGACCGGGCCATCGGGCGCGGGGATCACGCTGCCATCGGCAACCACATCACCGCCCGCTGCCCGGTTCGAGATGAACCATACCCCGCCGACCACCGCGCCGAGCAACAGCACCAGCGCAGCGCCAAACAGCATGATCTGCCCCGGATCCAGCCCACCGGCTTCACTCTCATCCTCATCGGATTCGAGCCACGGCAGACTGTCCGTGTTGGCAAGATCCAGCTCGCCGCCCTCGTCGTTCAGTTCTTCGTACTCAGCCTCGATCATGGCGATCTTTCGCTTCCCCCCCGAAGAGCCAAAAACTCCCGGTCACATGCTCTCGACAGCCTCGACGCCTAACACGGCGAGCCCGCCCTTGATCACTTGCCCGATTGCGCTGCCAAGGAAAAGCCTTGCCGCGGTGAGCTCTGGATCCTGTTCCACGATGAAGCGCTTTTCCGGCCGGTCGTTACCCAGGTTCCAATAGGAATGGAGATCGGCTGCGAGATCATAGAGATAGAACGCGATCCGGTGCGGTTCGCGGGCGCGGGCTGCGGCCTCGATCTCGCGTGGAAACTGCGCCGCACGGGCGATCAGCGCCATTTCCTCAGCGCCGAGCCGCGCGATATCTGCGTCAGACGGTGATAGCCCGGCGTCAGCTGCCTTGCGTAACGTCGAGCGGATCCGGGCATGGGCATATTGCACATAGAACACCGGGTTGTCTTTCGAGGCTTCGACCACCTTGTCGAAATCGAAGTCCATCTGCGCGTCGGGCTTGCGAGTGAGCATGGTGAAACGCACCACGTCCTTGCCGACCATATCGACCACATCGGCGAGGGTGACGAAATTGCCTGACCGCTTCGACATCTTGAACGGCTGGCCGCCTTTCAGCAGCTGCACCATCTGGACCAGCTTGACCTCGAACGGCTTGGGCGGCGCACCATCGGCGCTGGTCAGCGCGGCGACGGCGGCCTTGATCCGCTTGACGGTGCCCGCATGGTCCGCGCCCCAAATGTCGACGAGCGCGTCGGCGGTCTGGGCTTTCTGGAAGTGGTAGGCCAAGTCCGCGCCGAAATAGGTCCACGCGCCGTTCGACTTCTTGATCGGGCGATCCTGATCGTCTCCGAACTTGGTCGAGCGGAACAGCGGAAGCTGCACCGGCTCCCAATCCTCGGGCGGGGCCTTGCCCTTGGGGGCTTCAAGCACGCCATCGTACACAAGGTCATGTGCACGCAACCACGCTTCGGCGGCATCGACCTTGCCCGAGGCTTGCAGTTCGGCTTCTGACGAGAACAGGTCGTGCTTGATGCCGAGCGTTGCCAAATCCGCGCGGATCATGTCCATCATCGCCGCGACCGCGCGGGTGCGGAACAGGATCAGCCATTCGCCCTCAGGCGCGGCGGCGTATTGGTCGCCGAATTCGGCGGCGAGTTGCTGGCCAACCGGAACGAGGTAGTCGCCGGGATAAAGGCCTTCCGGGATTATGATCGTCTGACCGAGCGCCTCACAATACCGCATGTGCACCGAGCGGGCGAGCACATCGACCTGCGCGCCGGCATCATTGACGTAGTATTCGCGGATGACCTCATGCCCGGCGAATTCGAGCAAGCTGCCCAGCGCATCACCCACCACCGCGCCGCGGCAATGGCCCATGTGCATCGGGCCGGTCGGGTTGGCCGAAACATATTCGACATTGACCTTGCGGCCTTCGCCCATGGTGGAGCGGCCGTAATCATCGCCAAGCGCAACGATCGCCTGCAATTCATCGAGCCACGCTTGCGGTGCCAGCCGGAGGTTGATGAAGCCCGGCCCGGCGATGTCGGCGCTGGTAATGGCGGGATGCGCGGCGAGCTTGGCCGTGATCGCCTCGGCCAGCGCACGCGGGTTCATGCCCGCCCCCTTGGCCAGCACCATTGCGGCGTTGGTCGCCAGATCGCCATGCGACACATCGCGCGGCGGTTCGAGCGTGACATTGGCGAAAGAGGTACCCGCAGGCAGCACACCGTCTGCGACCAGATCGGTCAGCACGGTTTCGATCAGCGCCGCATAGGCGGCATAAAGGGTCTTGGGTTGGGTCATGGTTGTCTCGTGCGATGTGCGCGGAATATCGCGCGTGCAAGATAGGAAGCGGGGTCCCGGGTCAAGCCCGGGACGGGGATGTGTGACGAGGCAAACGGTCACGAAGTGACCGCAAGGCCGACCGGCCGCCCGCAGCGACGCGGCCTTCAGGCCGCATGAGCGAGGATTTCGCACACCGGAGGGCGTGCGGAAACCGTCAACGCGTCACATTATACGCCAGCTGCGCCTCGGTCAGCTGGAAGCCGACCAGCATTTCAAAGCGCGTGCGAGCGATGGCGGCCTTCACTTCGGGATCAGCCAACGGATCGAGCGCCGCTTCGGTGTCGCCGGCGCGTCGTCGCTTGGTGATCTTCTGGCGGATGTCCTCGGGCAGAGCGGCATCGGCGCGGTTGATGTAGCTGCCGGCCTTGCCGCTCGCGGTGGCGCGTTCCTGCCCGTCGGCGAAGGCGAGGGTCACGGTGCCGACCCGCTTGGTCACCACCGCGCTGCCGCCGCGCAGGACGGTGACGAAATAGGGCAGTTCGACATTGCGTGCGCCGCGGGTGTCGCTGCGGCGGGCATTCACGGTGAAGGTCGCCTCGGAATAGACCTGTTCGCCAGTGTCGTTGCAGGTGGCGCGCAGATTGGTCATCGCCGCGCTCACATCCAGGCTCGCCGTGGTCGTGTCCGCCGCATTGCGGAAGGTGGTGACGTCGCCGGTGTAGTCGGGAATGCCGACCGACGGGCACAGGGTCAGCACGCTGGCGATACCGACGCCTTGATCGACCACCAGCTCGCCCTCGTTCGAACAGGCCGCGAGCGCCGCCACGGCGGAAAGAGCAAAAAAGGCGCGTGCGCGAAGCATCATCAAAGCCGTCCTCGAATTTACGATCCCGTGCGCCCTAGCGAGGACGTGATGAAAGCGCTAGAGGGAGCGATATGAACGCGCCCTTTCAAACTTCCGATGCCGCCGCCGCAGACACCACTGCCGAGCGCCCGACACTCAACCTGCTGATCGCTGCCCCGCGTGGGTTCTGCGCCGGGGTCGACCGGGCAATCGAGATCGTCGAGAAGGCGCTCGAACGCTATGGCTCGCCGGTCTATGTCCGGCACGAAATCGTCCACAACAAGTATGTCGTGGAGCAATTGAAGGCCAAGGGCGCGATCTTCGTCAAGGAATTGGACGAAGTGCCCGATGATGCGCCGGTGGTGTTCAGCGCCCACGGTGTCCCCAAGGCGATCCCGGCCGAGGCCCGGCGTCGCCAGCTGCTCTATGTCGATGCCACGTGCCCGCTGGTCAGCAAGATCCACCGTCAGGCCGAACGCCAGATCGAAAAGGGTCGCCACATCATTTTCATCGGCCATGAAGGCCACCCCGAAGTGATCGGCACGATGGGGCAGGTTGAACCGGGGCAGATGACGCTGGTCGAGACGATCGAGGATGTCGACAAGCTGCCGTTCGATTCCGATGAGGAACTGGCTTATCTTACCCAGACCACCCTGTCGGTGGACGACACGCGCGAAGTGATTCAGGCGCTGGAGTGGCGCTACCCTAACATCTCCGGGCCGAGGGCGGAGGACATCTGCTACGCCACCTCGAACCGGCAGGCCGCTGTCAAGGAACTGGCGCAGGATTGCGAGCTGGTGCTGGTGATCGGTTCGCCCAATTCGTCCAACGCGCTGCGCTTGGTCGAAGTGGCCGAACGGCTGGGCACGCCTGCCAAGTTGATCCAGCGCGCGACCGAGATCGATTTCAGCTGGCTTGAAGGCGTGAAGACGCTGGGCCTCACCGCCGGGGCTTCGGCACCTGAAATTCTGGTGCGCGAAGTGGTCGATGCACTGGCGGCCTATCGCCCGATCAGCGAGAAGACCATCACCGCAGCCGAAGAGAAGATGGTGTTCAAGCTGCCGCGCCAGCTGACCGAATAGGCTTCGGGGGCACACTTGGCGGTCTATACCCATCTCGGGGCGGAGGATCTCGCCCGGCTGATCGCGCAATATGACGTGGGCGAGCTGGTCTCGGCCAAGGGTATTGCCGAGGGCGTGTCCAATTCCAACTGGCTGGTGGAGACCACGGGCCGCGATGGTGGCGGCACCCGCTTCATCCTGACGCTGTACGAACGGCGGATCGACTATGCCGATCTGCCCTATTTCCTCGACCTGCTCGATCATCTGGCGGGTAAGGGCTGTCCGGTGCCGCGCACCATGCACGACCGCGAGGGCGCGTCGTTCCGGATGGTGGAGGGCAAGGCTGCCGCACTGATCGAATTTCTCCCCGGCGTCTCCCCCACCCGCCCGACGCCTACGCAGGCGCACGCCGTGGGCGAGGTCCTGGCGCGGCTGCATCTGGCGGCTGAGGATTTCCCCCGCACCCGCGCCAATGCGATGGACTTCGCCGCGACCGCCGCGATTCTGGAGGCTTGTGGGACAGAGCGGCTGGCGACCATCGACCCTGCCCTGCCCGCGATGCTGGATCATGCCCGCACTGCCGCCGCTCTCGACCTGTCGGCGCTGCCGCAGTCGCAGACCCATACTGACCTGTTTCCTGACAATGTGCTGATGCTGGGCGACCGGGTGACCGGGTTGATCGATTTCTACTTCGCCTGCACCGGGCCGATGGTGCTCGACCTTGCAGTGACCCACGCTGCGTGGTGCTTCGATGCGGCCAACGCCTACCGCCCCGATTGCGGCGCGGCACTGGTGCAAGGCTATCAGAGCGTCCGCCCGCTCGAAGCAGCGGAACGCGCGCTGTTTGCTGATGTCGCCAAGGGGGCGTGCCTGCGTTTCGTCGCCAGCCGCGCCGAGGACTGGCTCGATACCCCGGACGACGCGCTCGTCACCCGCAAGGATCCGATGCAATTCGCGCGCCGATGGCAGTTCTACGACCAAGCGGGTGACGGCCTGCTTGCGTGATCGCCCTGAGCCGCCATAGGGGACTGGCATGAAACATGTCGAAATCTTCACCGACGGCGCCTGCAAGGGCAATCCCGGCCCGGGCGGCTGGGGCGCTCTGCTGCGGATGGGTGCGCATGAAAAGGAACTGTCGGGCGGAGAGCCGGACACGACCAACAACCGCATGGAGATGACTGCCGCGATCAAAGGGCTGAATGCCCTGATCGAGCCGTGCCAGGTCGATCTCTATTCCGACAGCAAATATGTGCTCGACGGGATGAACAAGTGGATCCACGGCTGGCAGCGCAATGGCTGGGTCAATGCCAGCAAGAAACCGGTGCGCAATGCCGATCTGTGGCACGATCTGATCGAAGCTGCCCGCCCGCACAAGGTGACCTGGCACTGGGTAAAGGGCCACAACGGCCACCCTGAAAATGACCGGGTCGATGCGCTGGCGAGTGCAGAAGCAGCGCGGGTCGCTGCGGGGCAATAAACCCCGCCGCGCCTATACATCAGCTGTTGTCTTCGACCTCGGCGCCGGGGCCGTTCTTCTTGATCGAATCGATCGCGTTCTGCGCGCTCGCCTTGCTAGAATAGCCTTGCGTCGAGAACATCACTTCCGAGTTGTACTTGAACCGCACCCGGAACTCGCCTGCGTTATCCTTGTAGATCTCAAACGTGTGCGCCATCGGCTTTCCCTCCCTTGTGGTTAATCGAGATTAGGGAAATGCCAGAAGGCCGGCGGCTTGGCTAGACGGTTAACGCCTCGGCCTGCGCTGGCAATCGCGCCGGGGCATACATGGCCGGATCGATTGCCGCCGTCATGGCGTCGGCCCCATGTCCCAGAAGCAACTGCGCACCCAGCCGCGCGGCGGCAGGCGCGGTCTGGATGCCGAAGCCGCCTTGGCCCGCGAACCAGAAGAAACCTTCGGCATTGGCGTCGAAGCCGTAGACCGGCAGCCGGTCAGGCGCGAAGCTGCGCAGGCCCGCCCAGCGCCGCTCAACCGCTTCGATCCGCCAATCAGTGACCTGCTGGAACCGGTCGATGGCGATGGCGACGTCGAGTTCCTCGGGTGCGGCGTCGCAGGGTTCGCTTGGGATTTCGTCATGCGGGCTTAGCCAAAGGCGTCCGGCGTCCGGCTTGAAATAGAAGCCGCCATTGATGTCGAGCACCAACGGCAGATCGGCGGGCGCTTGGGGTGCGACACGCAAGACCGCGACGGTGCGGCGGAAAGGGGCGATGCCGATGGGTCGCACGCCAGCGAGACGCGCGATGGTGTCCGCCCACGCCCCGGCGGCATTGACAATGGTGGCCGCGCGCCACGTTTCCCCGCGCTCGGAGGTGATGGTCCAAGCTCCATTCTCCCGCACAAGGCCACCGACCTGCGCCCGGCAGGCAATCTCCACCCCAAGCCGACGGCACGCGCCGAGATAATGCTGGTGCAGCCCCGCCACGTCGATATCGGCGCAGGCCGGCTGGTGCAGCGCTTCGGTCCAGTCGGAGCGGATATGCGGCACCTTGTCCGCCAGCTCAGCGGGACTCAGTCGCTCAATAGTGACGCCGGTCCCGGCGAAGGTCGCAACATGGTCATCCATCTTCGCCCGGTCGTCCCCGCGCCCGATATAGAGCGCGCCGCGCGAGGTCAGGAAACCGTGCTCGCCGAGATAGGTGCCCGAGGCCAGCGTCAAAGGCACCACGCCGGGACCGCCGTAGCATTCCTCCCAGAACGCGGCCGAGCGCCCCGTGGCGTGATACCCCGGCGCATCCTCCGCTTCGAGCACCAGCACGCTGGCGTGGGGCGCAAGCTCCGCTGCCAGGCTCGCGCCCGCCATGCCTGCGCCGATGATGGCGATATCGTAGATCATGCAGGTGGCGCTGTCCGGTCGAGGAAGTCGGCGATTCTCGCCATGATGGGATCCCGCACCGCGTCTTCTTCGCGCAGCACTTCGTGGTGAGCCTCGGCGCCCAAGGCCATCATCTCGCCCTTGGGCAGACGCTTGGCAGCCTTGAGGTTGGCGGCGTGGCTGACCAGCTTGTCGGACGCGGTGGAGATAATCAGCACCGGCACGTCTACCGCTTCCAGCGCACCGGGAGCGTCCAGCACCCGCCAAGAGGCATAGGCCCGCTCGACCCAGCGCCAGCTCGCCGGCCCCATGACCAGCTGCGGGCGGTGGTCACGCCACCATTGCTCATCAGCGTAGCGCACCGGATCATGGGTGAGCAGATGCGAGCGGGCGGCGGGAAGCTCGCCCGGCTTTTCGCTCCATTTCCACGCTTGGCGCAGCGGATCGCCGATCCGGCACATGGTCTGCGCCACCCGATGGAGCATGGGAAGCGGCAGCGGCGGGCCGTTCATGCCGGTCATTGGCGCGCTCAGCACCACGGCGTCCGGCTTGACCCGCCCAGCCGCCAGCGCGCGGAGCACGATATGCCCGCCCATCGAATGCGCCGCGAGCACATGCGGCCCCGGCGTTTCAGCGACCCAGCGCTCCCACAGGTGTGCCAGATCATCGACCCAGATGCCGAAATCCTCGATGTGACCCGTGACCGCATCCTTGCCGAGCCGCCCCGATGCCGCCTGACCGCGCCAGTCTGACGCGGTCACCCGCCATCCGGCGCGGTGCCATTCATCCAGCGTCTCGAGATATTTTTCGTAGAAATCGGCGCGCCCGGGAAGAAACAGGATCGAGCCGCGCGGCACAGCACCGCCCGGCCAATCGATCCGGCGCACGGCATGACCGTCTGCGGCTGCCCACGTGCTTTCCTGCGCGTGGGGCGGGATTGCCCGGCGATCCATCATGGCTGCGCTCCCGCAAGGTCAGGTCGCATGCCGTTTGTCGTGGTTACTATTTGGTAAGTCATAACCTGTAGCAGTGTCCCAATGAAGGACGGCCCACGCATCTCGCGAGGGCTCGCGTCGGGGGCACGAAGTTGATGAATTCCATTTCCTACGGTCTGCTGATCGCCTTGGCAATTGCGCTGGTCTTTGCCGCGTTCACGGACATGAAGCGCCGCCAGATCGATAATTGGCTGAATGCCGCCATCGCGCTCGGCGCGCCGGTGTTCTGGTGGGCCAGCGGTTTGTCGCTGTGGCCCGATGTCGCGATCCAGCTGGGCGTGGCGCTCGCTGCCTTTGCCGTGTTTGCCGGGATGTTCGCGCTCCGCATGATGGGCGGCGGCGATGTGAAGTTGCTGACCGTGCTGGCCCTGTGGATCACCCCGTTCAACTTCATGCAATTGCTGCTGGTGATGGCACTGGCAGGCGGCGCGCTGACGATCGTGATGGTCGGCTGGCACACCATCCGCCGCGAACGCGACAAGCTCAAGATTCCCTACGGCGTGGCCATCGCATTTGGTGGGTTGTGGGTACTGGCGGTCAATTACCTGCCGGGCGGCGCGATCGCAGCTCAGGCCGCGTGAACCCGATTTTAACCAGTCAAGACTTACGTATCGCAACCATACCCGCCCGCTAACCAAACCTAGGGCATTTACGAGGGGGCTATTTGAGCCATGGATAGGAAGAAACTGGTTCTGCTGCTCGGAGCGCTGATCATCGCGATCGGGACGGCGATTGCTGCACGCAGCATGTTCACCGGAGGCGCTGCCCCCAATGCCGAAGCTGCCGTGCCTACCGGGCCGCGCGTGCTTGTCGCCAAGCGGGCGCTGACTGCGGGCACCATCATCACCGCCGACGCTCTGGGCTTCCAGCCCTGGCCCAAGGAACTCGTGCAGGATGCTTACTTCATCGACGGCGAAGCCGACATGAACAAGCTGCTGGGCACCGTGGTCCGCTATCCGATTACTGCCGGTGAGCCGGTCACCCAAGGCTCGCTCGTCGCGCCGGGCGATCGTGGCTTCCTGGCTGCGGCGCTCGGGCCGGGCATGCGCGCTGTCACCGTTCCAGTGTCGGCGACGACCGGCGTGGCAGGCTTCGTCTTTGCCGGCGACCGGGTCGACCTCGTGCTGACCCAGCAGGTTTCGGGCGATTGCACCGAATGCACTCTCAACACCGCGGAAACCGTGCTCCGCAATCTGCGCGTGCTGGCCACCGACCAGACGGTTGAAAAGACCACCGACGAGAACGGCAAGACCGTGGTGAGCGAATTCCGCACCGTCACGCTCGAAGTGACGCCGAAGATCGCGGAAAAGGTTGCAGTCGCCCAGACCATCGGCACGATCAGCCTGGTCCTGCGCTCGCTTGCTGATAGCCCGGCCGAACTTGAGCGCGCTGTCGCCTCTGGCGATGTCCAGCTGCCGGCCAATGCGACACCTGAGCAGGAAGAAAAGATGCTCAAGGCCGCGATGGGTCGTCCGCTCGACAAGGGCACAACCTATGTCACCGGCGGCGATGTCTCGCGCTTCCAGCGTTCGACCGTGCCGCCCAAGAACCAGCCGGGCGGTCAGCAGCAGTCGGCACCCGCCGCTGCTCCGGCTCCGGCCCGTTCGGGTGGCTCAGATGGCAACGCCGCACCGGTCTATCGCGGCCCCAGCGTTCGCGTGACCCGCGGCAAGGAAACCGAAGAAACCGCCGTGAGCGCCAAGGCCAATGGCACCGCGATCCTCTCCAGCCAGTCGAGCGGTGTGCGCCGCGCCGGGCAAAGACTGCCCGCCGCCGGTGCGACCGTGATCAACTGAGAGGCATCAGGACCATGTTGAAGACCATGACCCATCGCTTGCCTGCTTTCCAGGCAACCCGTGGCAAACCCGAAGGGGGGCAACCCATGACACGCAATTTCAAGATCAAGCTGCTGGTGGCTGCGATTGCCGCAGTGCCGATGGCAGCGATGCCAGCGGCCACTGCCACCGCGCAGCAGATCGTCAGCCCGGCGCAGGAAATCGTCCTGTCGATCGGCAAGGGCGAACTGGTGACGGTGCCGGGCAACATGGCCGACGTGTTCGTCGCCAATGATGCGGTCGCCGATGTTCAGGTGAAGTCGCAGCGTCAGCTCTACGTGTTCGGCAAGGCGGGCGGTGAAACCACCATCTACGCCAGCAACGAACGCGGCGACGTGATCTTTTCGGCCAACATCCGGGTCGGATCGAACATCGGCAGCATCGACCAGATGCTTGCGATGGCGATGCCCGATGCCAAGGTCAGCGTGTCGACCATGGGTGCCAACACCGTGCTCTTGACCGGCACCGTGGCCGCACCGGAAGATGCTGCCGAGGCCGAACGCCTCGTCACCGCCTTCCTCGGCGAAGAGGCCAACGTCATCAGCCGCCTGAAGACCGCGACCCCGCTGCAGGTCAACCTGCACGTCAAATTCGCTGAAGTCAGCCGCAGCCTCGTCCGCGAAATCGGCGGCAACCTTCAGATGGCCGACGCCACCAGCGGTTTCCGCTTCGGCGTGGGCAACGGCAGGGCGATCGGCGGTGAAGCATTCAATTATGGTGGCCCGCTCGGCGTCGGCAATGGCGCAGCGCAGACCTCGATCAAGCTGCCGGACGGCACTGATCTCGTCGGCCCGTCGGTCGATACACAGGGCGGCACTTCGCTCGCCGGCCTCGGAAAGCTGTTTGGCCTAAACATGCTCGGCGCGCTCGATCTGACGGAGCGTCTGGGTCTGGTCACCACCATCACCGAACCGAACCTCACGGCGCTTTCGGGTGAAACTGCGACCTTCCTTGCGGGCGGCGAGTTTCCGATCCCGATCGCGCAGGGCCTCGGCCAGGTGACGGTGCAGTTCCGCCAGTTCGGCGTCAGCCTCGCCTACACCCCGACCGTGCTGTCAAACGGCCGCATTTCGATGCGCGTCCGTCCTGAGGTGTCCGAACTGTCGACCCAGGGCGCGATTGAGCTCAATGGTTTTCAGGTTCCCTCGATCACCACCCGCCGCACCGAAACAACGGTGGAGCTGGGTTCGGGCCAGAGCTTCATGATCGCTGGCCTGATGAGCGCAAACTCCCAGAACCAGCTCGAAAAGGCACCGGGTCTGGGCGACGTGCCCATCCTCGGCAACCTGTTCCGCAGCCGTCAGTTCCGCAAGGGCGAGACCGAGCTGGTGATCATCGTCACCCCCTATCTGGTCAAGCCGGTCAACGCAGCGGACATCAAGCTGCCGACTGATGGCTATCGTTCCGCCAACGAGCTGGAGCAGTTCCTCGGTTACCAGAACAGTGCGGGTGTCTCGGGTGAACAGCGCCCTGGCCCGGTCGCCGCTGGCCAAGATGCGCCGCAGCCGAAGGTGAGCGCAGCCGATCCGGCCGCGATTGTCCCGACGCAGCCGGAAAAGCCGCGCCGCGCCGACAAGAAGAACCGCCGCGAGGAACGCGAAGCCAGCTCCGCGACCCCGGGCTTCAGCCTCTAACGTGAGAAAGGTGATCACGATGCCGATTGCACGACACACCAAGCGCCCCCAATTTCATGTGGCCAATCTCGCGCTTGCGCTGACGCTGGGCCTCGGCCTTGCCGGCTGCGGCGGGATGCCCTCCAACACCAGCCTCTACAGCACCAAGGTGCCGGTGGTGGAACGCACCAACATGACGCTTGATGTCACAACCACCACGTCTGGCCTGCCGATCTCGGAACAGCAGCGCCTCAATGGCTGGTTCGAGACGATGGACTTGCGCTACGGGGATCGCATCGCGATCGAGAACCCGAGCCAGAACCCGGCCGTCACCAATGCGATCCGCGACTTGGCGGCGCGTTACGGCCTGATGCTGAGCGAAACCGCGCCGGTGACAGCAGGCTTTGTCCAGCCCGGTCAGGCCCGCGTGGTCATCACCCGCACCACCGCCGCCGTACCCGGTTGCCCGGACTGGTCGTCCAAATCGGACATGAACTACTCCCACGGTCTCAGCCCGAACTACGGCTGCGCGATCAACAGCAACCTGGCCGCCATGGTCGCCGATCCGCAGGATCTGCTCGAAGGCAAGAAGGGTGACGGCGAAACCGTGATCGCCACCTCGAACAAGGCGATCTCGACCTATCGTGAAATGGAGCCGACCGGCAAGGCGGGTCTGAAGGACGCTGGCACGGCTGCCGGCGGCGGAGGAGGTAACTAAGCCATGAATGCTCCCTGGAAATCGGGCTTGCCCGGCAATCGTGATCCCTTCGCGGCCTATATTTGCGATGACAGCGCGCTGGATGTGCTGCGTCCGGTGGTCATCGAACTCGGCTGGCAGCCGGAAAAGTGCAACAAGGGCGGCCTGCGTAATGCGGTGCAATCGCTCTCGGTCAGCGCCAGCCCGGCGATCCTCGTGGTCGACCTGTCGGAAAGCGGTGATCCGCTCAACGACATCAACGCGCTCGCCGAAGTCTGCGAGCCGGGCACGGTGGTGATCGCCATCGGCCAGGTCAACGACGTGCGCCTCTATCGTGACCTGCTGTCGAGCGGGATCCACGATTACTTGCTCAAGCCGTTGTCGGCGCAGCAGGTGCATGATGCGCTCAATCAGGCGCTGGCAGTGTTCATGTCCCCCAAGGCGGGCGATGCCGATGCGGCCAAGCGTCACATCTCGACCGCCGTGGTCGGGACGCGCGGCGGCGTAGGTGCTTCGACGCTGGCGACGTCGCTGGCGTGGCTGTTCGCCGAACAGCACAAGGCGTCGACGGCGCTGCTCGACCTTGACGTCCACTTCGGCACCGGCGCGCTGGCTCTGGATCTGGAGCCGGGCCGGGGCCTGACCGACGCGATCGAAAACCCGAGCCGCATCGACCCCCTCTTCATTGAACGCGCCATGGTGCGCGCCGGTGATAACTTGTCGATCTTGTCAGCCGAAGCGCCGATCAATCAGCCGCTGATGACCGATGGTTCGGCGTTCGTGCAACTGGAGGATGAATTCCGCCAAGCGTTCGAAATGACGGTGATCGATCTGCCGCGCAACATGCTCATCAACTTCCCGCAGCTTTTGGCGGACGTGAATTTGGTGGTGCTGACTTGCGAGCTGACGCTGGCCTCGGCGCGAGATACGATCCGCATTCTTTCGTGGCTCAAAGCCAACGCGAGCCATGCGCATCCGATGATCGTCGCCAACAAGGTGCAGCCGGCCCTCGCCGAGATCAGCAAGGCCGATTTCGAGGCTTCGATCGAACGCAAGGTCGATTTTGTGGTGCCCTACGACATCAAGGCGGCCTCGAACGCGGCCAAGCTGGGTCAGGTGTTCGCCGACGCCAACCGTTCCAGCAAGGCGACCGCCGCGATCCGGCAAATCGCCGAGCGCGTGATGGGCGTGAGCACGGAAGACACCATTGCGACCGCCGGAGAAAAGAAGTCGCTGCTCGGCAACTTCGATTTCAAGGCAATGCTCGCCAAGAAGCCCAAGGTCGACCTCACCAAGGCCGACTGACCGATATCTGCGCACACGGCGCGGGGCGCTCAGGTGCCCCGCCGACAGCGCAGTGACACAGGATTTGCGCCGCCGCAGCCCGGCGGAACCAGGCAGGAAGCTTAGACATGGCCATTATCCAAACCCTGCTCATCACGCTGGTGATCTTCTCCGTGTTGGTCATGGGCTACGCGGTGATCGCCGGTTCGGGCGCGGCCAAATCCCAGAAGCGCCGGATGCAGGCGCTACGCTACCGCCACTCGGAAAGCGTAGATGCCAAGGTTGACGCACAGTTCAAGCGCGCTGTCGCTGCCCGCAAGCCCAAGACCTATCGCGTCGCAGGCTCGGGCTCGCGCACCGAAGCGCTGGCCATGCGCCTGAGCCGCACCGGCAAGGACTGGACCGTATCGCAATATGTCTACGGGTCGCTCGGCCTCGCGCTCGGAGTCGCGGTGGTGATGTTCGTGTTCAGCCGCGCGCCGCTGCTGTCGCTCGGGATGGGCATGTTGATTGGCGCGGGCCTGCCGCACCTCGTGGTCGGCTACCTCATCAACAAGCGCACCAACGCCTTCATCACCAAGTTCCCGGACGGGATCGAACTCCTAGTGCGCGGCCTGCGTTCCGGCCTACCGGTGACCGAGACGCTCGGCATCGTGTCCACCGAAGTGCCCGGCCCGGTTGGCTATGAATTCAAGACCGTGATCGACCGCATCAGGGTCGGCAAGACCATGGAGGAGGCTCTCCAAGATACTGCCGACAAGCTGGGTATCGCCGAGTTCAACTTTTTCACCATCACGCTTGCGATCCAACGCGAGACGGGGGGCAATCTGGCCGAAACCCTGTCGAACCTTGCCAACGTGCTGCGCCAGCGCGCGCAGATGAAGCTCAAGATCCGGGCGATGAGCTCGGAATCCAAGGCCTCGGCCTACATCGTCGGCTCGTTGCCGTTCCTGGTGTTCGGCGCGATTTTCATGATCAACCCGAGCTACATGGGCACCTTCTTCACCGATGATCGGCTGATCGCGACCGGCCTGGGTGCCGGCGTGTGGATGGGCGTAGGCGTGCTGATGATGGCCAAAATGGTCAATTTCGAAATCTGATGGCGGGGGGCAAAACATCATGATCAACCAACCCACCGGCCCGACATTGCTTGGCTTCGACGTCATCCTCGTCGGCACGCTGCTGGCTGGCCTTGCCGCCTTTGCCGTGATGCTGGCGATCTATGCCGCGGTCACGATCCGTGACCCGATGGCCAAGCGCGTCAAGGCGCTTGAGGCGCGGCGCGAACAGCTGAAGGCAGGGATTGTCACCTCGGCCTCGAAGAAGCGCACCAGCCTTGTGCGCCGCACCGACACGACCGACAAGATGAAGGACAGCCTTGGCCGTCTCAACGTGTTGCAGGAAAGCCAGATCAGGGCGATCCAGCAGAAGATGGCGCACGCCGGCTACCGCAACAAAGAATGGGCGGTGCTGATCATCGTCGCGCGCGCCATACTGCCGATCGTCATCGGCCTCGTGATGGGCTTGCTGATCTACTGGGTCGACTTCTGGCCAGACTGGGGCCCGATGAAGCGCCTCGCCGTATTCGGCGGTGCGGTGCTCCTGTCCTATAAGGGACCGGAAATCTTCCTCATGAACAAAGCGACCAAGCGCACTAAGGAAATCCAGAAGGGCCTGCCTGATGCGCTCGACTTGCTGGTGATCTGCGCCGAGGCCGGTCTGACCGTCGACGCCGCTTTCAACCGCGTCGCCAAGGAACTGGGCCGCGCTTATCCGGAACTGGGCGATGAATTCGCCCTGACCGCGATCGAGCTGAGCTTCCTCAACGAGCGCAAGATGGCGTTCAACAACTTCGCCTATCGCGTCAACCTGGAAGCGGTGAAGGGCGTGGTGACGACCATGATCCAGACCGAACGCTACGGCACCCCGCTCGCTTCCGCGTTGCGCGTGCTGTCGGCCGAATTCCGGAACGAGCGCATGATGCGCGCCGAGGAAAAGGCCGCGCGTCTGCCTGCGATCATGACTGTGCCGCTGATCGTGTTCATTCTGCCGACGCTCTTTGTGGTTATTCTCGGCCCGGCAGCCTGTTCGATCTCGGACAACCTGATCAAATAGTAACGAGACAAACGAGCCAACCCCCGAAGGGCCGGAGTGGGATTATCCCTGCTCCGGCCCTTCACCCGTAGAGCGCGCAAGACGCATGGCCCGGGCTCGCAGGCCTGCAAGCAGGCGGCGCAGCGCCACCTCCTCGCCGGGGGCCAGCTCGGCCAGCAGCTCACGCTCGGTCGCGCGGGCGAGCGGCATCACTTCGGCATGGATCGCCCGCCCCTCGCCCGTCAGCGCAAGGAGGTGCGAGCGGCCATCCTCGGGATTGGGTACCCGCGCGATCAGCCCGCGCTCTTCCAGCACCTTAACCGCGCGGTTGACCGCGACCTTGTCCATCACGGTCGCGGCGGTCAGCGCGCGCTGGGTCATCTCGCCTGCATCGCCCAGCACCGCCATCACCCGCCATTCGGGGATCTTCAGCCCGAAGCGCTTGCGATACCGCTCGGCAATCAGGCTGCTGACCGCGTTGGACGCAACCGAAAGCTGGTAGGGCAGGAATCCGGCCAGATCGCCGGCCCCCTCGCCAGCCTCGTCATTCATAGGGGCGCGCATCCCACCACGGGTAGAAGTCAGGCATGTCGGCGCTGACCTTGCCGGGATAACTAGGGCTGCGCTTTTCGAGGAAGCTGGCGATCCCCTCCTTGGCGTCGCCGCCGCGGCTAAGGCGATAGATCGCGCGGCTATCGATCTTGTGCGCTTCCATCGGGTGATCAGCCGCCGCCAGCCGCCACATCATCGCCCGCGTCATGGCCACCGAAATCGCCGACGTGTTGTCCGCAATCTCGCGGGCGAGCGCATGGGCCGCAGGCAGCAGATCGGCGGGTGCGTGGATGGATCGCACGAGCCCGCCCGTCTTGGCTTCGTCAGCATCGAAGATGCGCCCGGTGTAGCACCACTCCAGCGCCTGCGCGATGCCGACAAGGCGCGGCAGGAACCAGCTCGACGCGGCTTCGGGCACGATCCCGCGCCGCGCGAACACGAAGCCGTAACGCGCAGTGCTGCTGGCAAGGCGGATATCCATAGCGAGCTGCATTGTCGCGCCGACGCCCACGGCAACGCCGTTGCAGGCGGAGATGAGCGGCTTCTTCGATTCAAACAGTCTGAGCGTCAGCAGCCCCCCGCCATCACGCACGCGGGCATCGGACAGGTCATCGACCTGGGTGGGATCGGAAAACACCTGCCCCCCGCCTTCAGGCGTTAGGTCAGCGCCCGCACAGAACGCCCGTTCGCCGCTGCCGGTGAAGATCACCGCCCGCACCGCATCATCGGCGTCGATATCGTCCATCGCGGCGATGATCTCCTCACCCATGGTGCGGGTGTAGGCGTTCATCTTTTCCGGGCGGTTGAGGGTAATGGTGGCGATGCCATCGGCCTTGGTGACGATGATCTGGGTGTACTCGGTCATAGGTGTCCTCTTTCAGCGCCGTTCATCTTGCAGCCTGTTGGAGACACATGAGACACTGTCCAGAACTCGAAAACAAGCCTCGCACCTTTGCACGATTTTGACAGGCAAACGGGAGGAAAAGGCAGCGTGCAAGGCATAGCAGCGAGACTATGCGGACCGCAGGGAGTAGGAAAGCGGCGTTGTGGTTGGCGGCCTCGTCACCCTCTCTCCCCTTGCGGGAGAGATACGTAGACTTGGCAGCTTGCTGCCTAGTCGCGGTTGAGAGGGGGCTGGGCCGGAGCTTTGCTCCGGACCCCTCTCCCAACCCTCTCCCGCAAGGGGAGAGGGCTATAGCATCATCAGCGCGGCGCCATGCGGATCGCGCCGTCGAGGCGCACGTCCTCGCCGTTGAAGTAACCGGTTTCGATCATGGTCATGGCAAGCTTGGCATATTCCACCGGCATGCCAAGACGCTTGGGGAACGGCACCGAAGCCGCCAGCGCATCGCGCACGTTCTGCGGCGCGGCCGCGAGCAGCGGGGTGTCGAAGATGCCCGGCAGGATGGTGTTGACGCGAATGCCCTCGTTCATGAGGTCACGCGCGATGGGCAGGGTCATGCCGATCACGCCGGCCTTCGAAGCGGAGTACGCCGCCTGACCGATCTGACCGTCCTCACCGGCCACGGACGCGGTGTTGACGATAGCGCCGCGCTCACCGAATTCGTCGAGCGGGTCGAGGCTCATCATCCCTGCGGCCGACTTGGCAATGCAGCGGAAGGTGCCGATCAGGTTCACCTGAATGACGAAATCGAAAGCGCTGATGGGGAAGTGCTTGATCGAGCCGTCTTCCTTGCTGCGGCTGGCGGTCTTGATCGCGTTGCCGATCCCGGCGCAGTTCACCAGAATGCGCTCCTGCCCGTGGGCGGCGCGGGCCTTGGCGAAACCGGCGTCGACGTCTTCATCGCTGGTCACGTTGACCTTGCAGAACACGCCGCCGATTTCCGCGGCAAGCGCTTCGCCCTTTTCCTCGTTCATGTCGAAGATCGCGACCTTTGCGCCCTTGGCGGCCAGCGCACGCGCCGTGGCAGCACCGAGGCCCGAGGCACCGCCAGTGACGACGGCGGGGGTGTTGGCTGAAACTTCCATTGTATTGTCCTCTCAATCAAATTTCGTCATCCCGGCGAATGCCGGGATCTCGAGCGGATAAGTGGGCGCTTGGGGCCCTGGGCCCCGGCCTGCGCCGGGGTGACGGATAAAGTCTAGAGCGCCTCGATGATCGTGACGTTGGCGACACCGCCGCCTTCGCACATCGTCTGAAGGCCATACTTCTTGCCCTGCGCGCGCAGAGCGTGAACCAGCGTCGCCATCAGCTTCGTGCCGCTCGCGCCCAGCGGGTGGCCCAGCGCAATCGCGCCGCCATTGACGTTGAGCTTGGCCGGATCGGCGCCGGTGTGCTTGAGCCATGCGAGCGGAACGGACGCGAAGGCTTCATTGACTTCGTAAAGGTCGATGTCGTCGATGGTCAGGCCAGCGCGCTGGAGCGCCTTGTCGGTCGCGAACAGCGGCTCTTCGAGCATGATCACCGGATCGCCCGCTGTCACGGTCAGATTGTGGATGCGGGCCAGCGGGGTGAGGCCATGGGCCTTCAGCGCCGCTTCGGACACCACCAGCACCGCCGAGGAACCATCGCAGATCTGGCTTGCCGAGGCTGCCGTCAGCGCGCCATCGGGGCTGATCAGCTTGACGCCCGCGATACCTTCCAGCGTCGCGTCAAAGCGGATGCCTTCGTCGATGGCGTGGAACTGGGTGCCTTCGGCCGTCTCGACCTCGATCACCACAATCTCACGCTCGAACGCGCCAGCCTTGGTCGCCGCAATGGCCTTCTGGTGGCTGCTATAGGCGAACCGGTCGAGATCATCCTTGCTGAAGCCGTGCTTCTTGACGATCATCTCGGCGCCGACAAACTGGCTGAAGTTGATGCCGGGGAACTTTTCCTCAAGGCCCGCGGCCTTGGCAAACAGGCCTTCCTTCATGTGCAGCGTCACGTTGGAGCCCATCGGCACGCGGGTCATGCTTTCGACGCCGCTGGCAATGACCACGTCCTGCGTGCCGCTCATCACGGCCTGCGCGGCAAACTGGATCGCCTGCTGGCTGGAGCCGCACTGACGGTCAATCGTCACGGCCGGAGTCGATTGCGGGAGCAGCTTCGAGGCGAGCACGCCCATGCGGCCAACCTGCATCGCCTGCTCGCCCGCCTGGGACACGCACCCGGTGACGACGTCATCGATTGCGGCCGGATCAATTCCGCTGCGCTCAACGATCGCGTCCAATGATTTTGCCAGCAGGTCAACCGGGTGCACTCCGGCCAAACGCCCGCCGCGGCGTCCACCGGCGGTGCGGACGGCTTCGACAATATAGGCTGTGGTCATGTCTCTCTCCTTGGGCAGGCCCCCGCGAAGGGGCCGGGCGCGCGGCGCGTAATCAGTTTCGCTTCGCCACTCGCTTGTGAGAATGCGCCTATTGGAGGCCTATGCGCAAATCAAGCGGGCAAAAGTGACAGAGTGCCGGTCCCCTCGGCGCGATCGCTTAACTTCAAACTGTTGCAGATGCGTAACACGCGGCGCGCAAGCGGGCGGGCCCGGGCGAATTGCGTTTGCACTGCGCAAAGGCAAGGAGCATTCGGCAGGTCGGAGAGGGCACCGGCTCGGTTTTGTCGCGCGCCCTTGACGTTTGAAGTGTAAATTGACTTGGTCAAACCTAGAGGAGGAAGACCACCATGAAGAAGCACGCGCTTCTCAAGGCTGGTGCGGCAACTGCCGTCATCGCCCTGACTGTCGCCGCTCCTGCCTACGCGCAGGATGCCGACGTTACCACCGATAGCACCGCAGAGGCTGAAGAGCAGGGCCAGGCGATTGTCGTCACCGGCACCCGTCTGCGTTCGCCGAACCTGGAATCGGCCAGCCCCGTCACCGTCGTGACCGCCGAGGAATTCGCCCTCACCGGTACGACCCGTGTGGAAGATCTCATCAACTCGCTGCCGCAGGTGTTCGCTGCCCAGGGCGGTAACATCGCCAACGGCGCAAGCGGTATCGCCACCCTCGACCTTCGCGGTCTCGGGCCAGAGCGTACGCTGGTCCTGATCAACGGCCGCCGCATGGCGCCGGGCACGCCGACCACTTCGGCTGCCGACATCAACTTCATCCCCGCTGCTCTGATCGAGCGCGTCGATGTGCTGACCGGCGGTGCTTCGTCGGTGTACGGTGCGGACGCGGTCGCGGGCGTTGTGAACTTTGTCCTCGATACCGACTTCGAAGGTTTCAAGGTCAACCTCAACTACGGCGTCTACAACCACAACAACCGTTCCTCGAACGACATTCGCGGTGCGAATGACGCGCGTGGCTTCGGCTACCCGACCGGCATGGTCACCGATGGCGGCACCTTCGATGGTACCGTTGCCTTCGGCAGCAGCTTCGACGATGGCCGCGGCCGCGTCACCGCCTATGCCGGCTACCGTAAGATCGATCCGGTGCTTCAGGCTCGCCGCGATTACTCGGCTTGCTCGCTCTCGGCGAACACTGCCGCTGCCACGACGACCCTTGGTCGCCAGTACAACTGCGGCGGTTCGGCCACCTCGGCCACCGGCACCGTGTTCTTCAACTCCGGCACCGGCGCCGACTTCACTTCGAGCACCGCGCAGTTCGGCCCCAACCGCACGCTGCTCCCCGGCTTCACGCCGTACAACTTCGGTCCGCTGAACTACTTCCAGCGTCCCGACGAACGCTACACCGCCGGTGTGTTCGCCGATTACGAAATCTCGAGCGCGATCAAGCCGTACATGGAGTTCATGTTCATGGACGACCGTACGGTCGCCCAGATCGCTCCGTCGGGTGACTTCGGCAACACGCTGTCGATCAACTGCGACAACCCGCTGCTTTCGGCCAGCCAGGCTGCCTCGTTCTGTAACGCTGGCAACCTGCTCGTCAGCCCGCTGCCGGGCGACGCCTTCACCGTGACCGGCAACGTCGCCACGGAAAACCAGGCGCGTATCGATCGCGGTCTCGGCGAGCCCCTGCTCCCGACCACGCCGTTCGGCTTCATCGATCCGCTGACTGGCAACACCTACAACCGTGCCTTCGCGCAGATCCTTCGTCGTAACGTCGAAGGTGGCGGTCGTCAGGACGACCTGCAGCACGTCAGCTATCGCGCCGTCATCGGTGTGAAGGGTGATCTGTCGCCGGCTTGGTCGTATGATGCGTTCTACCAGTATGGCCGTAACAACTACGCCCAGACCTACCTGAACGATTTCTCGGTCACCCGTCTCGGCCGCGCTCTCGATGTCGTGAACGGCCCCGGCGGTACCCCCGTCTGCCGTTCGACGCTCGACGGTTCGGATCCGAACTGCGTGCCGTGGGACATCTTCTCGCCGGGCACTGTTACCCCGTCGCAGGCCTCGGTCCAGTACCTCGCCACTCCGGGCTTCTCGCGCGGCGTCGTGAGCCAGCAGGTCGCCAACGCGTTCCTGTCGGGTTCGCTGGGCGAATACGGCCTCAAGACTCCCTGGGCCGACCAGGGCGTTGATGTCGTGTTCGGTGCGGAATACCGTAAGGAAAGCCTCCAGTTCAGCTCGGACTCGGCCTTCAGCACGGGCGACCTTGCTGGTCAGGGCGCGGCGACCCTTCCGGTCAGCGGCAGCTTCGACGTGAAGGAATTCTTCACCGAAGTCCGTATCCCGATCGCGCAGGACAGCTGGGTGTATGACTTCACCATCACCGGCGGTTACCGTTATTCGGATTACAGCACCGGCGTGAACACCGACACCTACAAGATCGAAGGTGAGTTCGCTCCGACCCGCGACATCCGCATCCGCGGTGGTTACAACCGTGCGGTGCGTGCGCCGACGGTGCAGGATCTGTTCGCTCCGAACCTCGTCGCGCTTGACGGCTCGTCGGACCCCTGTGCTGGCTTCGTCATCACTGCCGCGAACACCGGCTGTCTGGCCCAAGGCCTGACTGTTGGTCAGTTCGTCGCTCCGAACCCGGCCGACCAGTACAACGGCTTCGTCGGTGGTAACATCAGCCTCAACCCTGAAGTTGCTGATACCTACACTGCCGGTGTGGTGCTGACCCCGACCTTCCTGCCTGGCTTCACCGCCAGCGTCGATTACTTCAACATCGACATTTCGCAGGCGATCGGCGGCATCGGTTCGGACACCATCCTGGCGGCTTGTACGTCGACGGCTGATCCGTTCTTCTGCGGCCTCATCAACCGCGATCCCTCGGGCTCGCTGTGGCGCTCGGCGGCTGGTTTCACGACCAACGTCACGCAGAACATCGGTGGCTTCTCGACTTCGGGTATCGACGCTCAGGTCAACTACAGCACCGAAATCGGTGATCTCGGCACGCTGACCTTCAACTTCCTCGGCACCTACCTCGATGAGCTGGTGACCGATACGGGGGTCAGCATTCCGGGTCTCGACCAGACCTTCGATTGCGTCGGTCTGTACGGCAACGTTTGCGGTCAGCCGAGCCCCGAGTGGCGCCACCAGGCCCGTCTCGGCTTCAACTTCCGCGGCGGCTTCGGTGCCTCGGTCCGTTGGCGTTACTTCGACGGCGTCACGCTTGACGCTGTTGATCCGAACACCAACCTCAACAACCCGAGCGGCACTGGTCCGGCTCCGGGTGGGGTTGCGCGTCCGGGTGCTGCCGGCTTCGACGCCGTCAACTACTTCGACCTGACCTTCACCTTCGCGGCAGGGGACAACTTCAACTTCGTCCTCGGCGCGAACAACGTGCTCGACAAGGCACCGCCGACGACCGGCTCGCAGGCTTGCCCGGCGGGTTCGTGCAACGGCAACGTCTACGCGCAGCAGTATGATGCGCTTGGTCGTTACCTGTTCGCGGGCGTGACGCTTGATTTCTAAGCGTCCGAACCAGTAGACACGAGATGGCGGGCCGAAAGGCCCGCCATTTTCGTTTCAGGGAACCAGTCAGCTTGCAGCACGCCGAAGCCCTCGCCCGGATTGCGCAATTCCCGCTGGCCGACCCTGCTGCCGCGCTGGGTGCGGGCCTTGCCCTCATCAACGCCGATTTTCCTGAACTGTTACTACCCCACGCGCGCCGGCTCGCCGCGCGCCACCCAGGCAATGCGCAGGCCCAGCAATTGCTCGGCCTCACCGCCCGCGCCTGCGGAGAGAGCCTCACCGCCCACGACGCCTTCCGCTGCGCCGCCGCCCTCGCCCCCCGGGATGGCCTAATCGCTCATTCCCACGCGCGCACCGCGCTGGAAGCCGGGCTGCCCGCGGCTGACCTCTTCGCCGCCGCCGCCCCGCTCGCGCCGCGGGACGGAGGGATCCTGCTGGGCCAGGCCGCCGCTCTGCTGGCCGAGGGACAGGCAGAAGAGGGCATCGCACTGCTGACCTGCATCCTGTCCGCCAACGCGCTGTGGCTCGATGGTCATCGCAGCCTTGCCAGTTTGCGCGGACAGATGGGCGAAGACCCTCTCGCCAGCGTTGATAGGGCGCTAGCTCACCATCCGCGCGCGCCCGAACTGCACCACCTCGCCATTTCCCTTGCCCTTCAAGCCCGCGATCTTCCGCGGGCGGCCGCCGCGGCATCGCAGGCGCAGACCGTGCTGGGGTCGCAACGCTGGCTCAGCCTGATCACCGGACATATCGCTTCGGAAAGCGGCGCGTTGGACGCGGCCGATCCGCATTTCGCCGCCGCCGGGCCGCCCACTGACCCGAACGAGGCGTGGATGCACGCCCGCCACCTGATCCGTCGCAACCAGCCCGGACCCGCCGCCGCTTTGCTCGAACCCCGCGTCAGCCAACCCGGAGCCTTGGCGCTATGGCCCTATCTGTCGCTGGCGTGGCGGATGACCGGCGATCCCCGTGCGCAGTGGCTTGAGGGCGATCCGCGCCTCGTCGGGGTCTATGATATCGGCCTTGCGCCTGAAGAACTCGCCGATCTGGCCGCGCATCTGCGCGGGTTGCATCAGGCCAAGGCCGCCCCGCTCGACCAGTCGGTGCGCGGGGGGACGCAGACCGACGGCAACCTGCTGCTGCGCATTGAGCCGCCGATCCGAGATCTCAAGGCGCGGCTGCTCGCTATCGTTGCGCGGCATATCGCGCAGCTCCCGCCACCCGAAGCCGGGCACCCTACCCTGCCCACCCATCGCGCTCCGGTGCGGATTGCCGGATCGTGGTCGGTCAGACTGGAGAATGCCGGGTTTCACACCGATCACGTCCACCCGCAGGGCTGGTTCAGTTCGGCCCTGTACCTCGCACTGCCCGAAACGCTTGGAGCGGGTAAGTCGGGGGGGACGGATGATCACGCGGGCTGGCTTTCACTTGGCGAGGCGCGTGACCTTGTGCCCGGCCTCGCGCCGCTCCAAGTCATTGAACCCAAACCGGGGCGTCTGGTGCTGTTCCCATCCACCATGTGGCATGGTACGCGCCCCTTCCCTCAAGGCGAGCGACTGACGGTCGCCTTCGATATTGCCCGTCCCCGACAGGCCCATGCTCTACAGGATTGACGCGACATGTATCAGGCCACCCCCACCGCGGCGCTCCCCCCGGCTCTGACCGAGGCGATCCGCCTGCGCCAAGCGGGTGATGCCGCTGGCGCGTTGGCACTGGCGGAGGGCCATGCTGCGGCGACCGAAGCGGGTGCGCCCTTCCTCGCGATTGCTGGCCTCGCCGCGCTCGAACTGGGCGATGCGCCGCGCGCGGTGACGCATCTCGAAACGCTCGCCCGGTTGCGGCCCGATGATAGCGAGATCCGCGGCGATCTGGCGCGCGCACTGCTGGCGGCGGGCCGTGAGGACGAAGCGCTGATGCTGGCGCAGGGTTCAGACCTGCCCACCCTCGCCCGGATCGAAGCCTGGGTGCGTCAGCAACGCGGTGAGATGGCGCTGGCCGTGCAGGCCTATGGCCGCGTGCTTCAGGGTGAACCTGCGGATGCGGCCAGCTGGAACAATCTCGGCAATATCCACGCCGCCGCTGGCCATTTCGATCTGGCGATCAACGCCTTCGAACACGCGATCACCTATCAGCCGGACGAGGTGGGGATGTATCTCAACCTCGCCGATGTGCTGCGGCAGGCCGACCTGGGCGAACCGCGCCTCAAGGTGGCCCGCGATGCGGTCGAGGTGGCGCCGGAGAGTCGTGCCGCACAGACCGAGCTTGGCATGGCGCTGGCGCATAATGAACTGCTCGACGAAGCCATCACGGTGCTGGAGGCGGCTGTGCAGCGCTGGCCCGATTTTGGCGAAGCGCAGCTGGAACTCGGCCGGCTTTACGAAGCGACCAACCGCACAGAAGCGTTGGCAGCGTTTCTCGCCAGCCTCGACCCGGCAGCCTGTCCGCCCGAGGTTGCGTTCTTGCACGCGTGGCTCGCCCAGCGTGAGGGGCGGTTCGAGGATGCGGCAAGCCACGCAGAGGCGATCCCCGCCACGATCCACCCGATGCGGCGCGCAGCACTGATCGGCAATATCGCCGAGCGGCTCGGCGATGCCCCCCGCGCCTTCGCGGCCTTTGAAGCCATGAACGCCGCCGCCATCGCCGAAGCGCCGCCCCGCCACGGGCCGACATACCGGGAAAGTGTCGAGGCTGATCTGGTCCGATGGACACCGGAATGGGCCGCCCGCTGGGCTCCGCCGCTTGCGAGTGATCCGGCGCGGCGCGATCCGGTGTTCCTCGTCGGCTTCCCCCGTTCAGGCACGACGCTGCTCGACACGATGCTGATGGGCCTGCCCGAACTGCACGTGCTGGAAGAACGCCCGATGATGGCGGAAATCCTGCGGATGCTGGGAGACTTCGATCTCGCCGCGCTCAACCCCCAGCAATGCGGTCAGCTGCGCGAGGCTTATTTCGCCAGCGCAGCGGCGCACGGATGGGACGGCCAGCGCTGGCTGGTCGACAAGCACCCGCTCAACATGGCGCGCGCGGTGCAAATCCACCGGATGTTCCCGAACGCCCGCTTCATCCTCGCCGAACGTCACCCGGCCGACGTGGTGTTGAGCTGCTTCATGGCCAATTTCACGCTTAATTTCGCGATGCGCAGCTTCACCGATCTTGAGGAAGCCGCACGCACCTATGACGCGGTGTTCCGCGCTTGGCACCGCGCGAACGATCTGTTCCCGATCAACGCCCACGCGGTGCGTTACGAGCGGCTGGTCGAAGATTCGCGCGGCGAGTTGCAGCCGCTGGTGTCGTGGCTTGGGCTCGACTGGAACGACCGCCTGCTTGCCCATGAGGAAACCGCGAAGGAACGTGGCCGGGTGAAGACCGCCAGCTACGCCCAGATCGGCGAGAAGCTCTACACCCGCGCAAGTGGGCGCTGGCTGCGCTATGCCGATCAACTCGCGCCTGTGATGCCAATCCTAGCGCCGTGGGCGGAACGGATGGGCTACGAGGTCTGACGGTTTGCCTTGAACCGCTTGCAGGGGTAATCAGGGCCGCAAATGACAGGGCTTGAACGGCCCTTGATGGGAGAGACCACCATGACCCTTATCCGTGCTGCCGCCGTTGCCTGCACGGCGTTTGCGATTGCCGCAGGTGCCGCCGCGCCGCTCGCCGCTGAAGACAAGGTGGCCCCGGACGAGAGCAGCTATGTCACCGCGCTGCGCGAGTGCCAGTCCAAGACCGATCCGGCCCAGCGCCTCGCCTGCTATGACACCGCAGTGTCAGCCATGGTTGCCGCCAGCAGCGACGGTGAAGTCCGGGTCGTCGACCGCGAAGATGTGCGCGAGGCGCGGCGCAAGCTGTTTGGCTTCACCCTTCCCGATCTCGGCATCTTTGGCGGCAAGAGCGATAAGGAAGACCCGGAGCAGGCCGAGGAATTCGCCACACTCAGCACCACCATTGCGGCGGTTCGCAGTGTCAACGGTCGCTACGTTATCACCACGGCTGAAGGCGCGGAATGGCAGCTCGACGAGATGCCGTCAGGCCTGATGCGGCCCAAGGTCGGCAGGTCGCTGGAGATCAAAAGCGGCGCCTTCAGCGCCTATTTCCTGCGGATCGATGGCCAGAAGGGCGTCAAGGGACGGCGCGTGCGGTGAGCCAGACGTGACGATGTAGTCAGGAAAACATGAAGACCCTTTTCGAACTTAATCCGGCGCTCGACTTACCAGCTTATGCCGCGCGCTTCGCAGCGACCGGACGGGTCCAGCTGCGCGACGTGCTGACCCCCGAAAGCGCCAGCGAACTCCAGATGGTGCTGGCGCGGGGTACGGATTGGGGCATCGCAGTCGGCGCCGGGACCGAAAAGCCCACCAGCATCCGCGCCGCCCGCAGCCGCACACCCGAGGGCCAGCAGGCGCTCCGGCACGCCATGCAAAATGCCGAACAGCATTCGGCCCGCGGCGAATACGGCTTCCGCTTTGCGCATTACCCCATCCTTGAGGCGATCCGGGAAGGCTGGGATCCGGGCGGCGCGCACGAGATCCTGCTCGAACACCTCAACACCCCCGACTTCCTCGATCTGGTTCGCAAGGTCACCGGCGTTGAAGGCCTCGTCAAGGCTGATGGTCAGGCGACCCTGTTTGCGCCGGGCCACTATCTTGGCCGTCACACCGACAGTCATGTCGCCGAAGGCTGGGAGGTCGCCTACGTGCTGAACCTTGCGCGTGACGATTGGCATCCGGACTGGGGCGGCTACCTGCTGTTTCTGGATGACGAGGGCGATGTCATCGAGGGTTTCCGTCCCCGCTTCAACGCGCTCAACCTGTTCCGCGTGCCGCAATCGCATCTGGTCAGCTACGTCCCGCCATTCGCGCCAATCGGACGAATGGCAGTGACGGGGTGGCTGCGCAGCCTGTGACCTTGAGAGGCGCACGATGACGGGAAGCGCGCAAAGCGTGGCACTGGCAGCGAGCCAGCTCGCCGCGCAAGGCCGCGATGCCGAGGCGGAGGCCCTCTACGCGCGCGGACTGCTGGACTTTCCGCACGACGCACGGCTCGCCAACAGTGCAGGCAATTTTCATTTCAAGGCGGGACGGCTGGATAGCGCTTTGGCGCTGTTCGAACGGGCGCTTTCGCTCGCGCCCGATCTGGTTGAGGCGGGGATCAACGCGGCCATCACGCTTGGCCGCATGGAGCAGCCCGCACGCGCCGCCGCCCTGCTCGCTCCACTCGAAGCGGTAGCGGCGCATAATCCGGGCTATTGGCGGGTGCGGGCCGATAGCGAGCGGCAAGCCATGCGTTACCGTGAGGCTGAAGCCAGCATGGCGCGCGCGGTGGCGCTCGATCCGAGCGGAGCCAAGACCGCCCGCAGTCGTGCCCGGCTTGCGCTCGAACGCAGCGACCCTAGTGCGATCGCCCTGCTAGAGACGGCCTTGACCCTCAACCGCGGCGATCCCAACCTGCTGTTCGATTACGCACAGGCACTCGCAGTTGCCGGCAGGCTGGACGAAGCGTTGGAATGCACGACGACGCTCACCACACATGTGCCCGGCTGGACCGCAGCGCTGAAGCTGCATGCCGAGCTGCGCTGGGCGGCGGGGGAGCAGGCGAACTTTGCCGATCACTTCGCCCAAATCGCAGCCCAACAGGGCGCGGGTCCAGACGTGTGGCTGGCATGGTCCGAGACGCTTGAGGGGGTCGACCGGCCAGCGGAGAGCGCGGCCATCCTTGCGCGCGCGCGCGCCACCTGGCCTGATAACGCCGTTCTTGCCCTAGCTCAGGCGGTGGCGCTGGGCGAAGCCGGAGCCGCGAACGAAGCGCAGGGCGTGCTCGATCTTTTCGCAGGGATGACGATGCCCGAATGGGCGACCGCGCGTGGGCGCAACTGGCTGCGGCTTGGCGAGATCGCGCGGGCGGAGGCTGAACTGGCCACGGTATGCGCCGCCCGGCCCGGCGATGTTGTTGCTTGGGCGCTCACTGACCTGTGCTGGCGGCTCAGCGGCGACGCGCGGCACGAATGGCTCCACGGCCAGCCAGGGCTGGTACGGCAATTGCCGCTATCGCTGGACGAAGGCGAGCGCGAAGAACTGACCGCGCTCCTGTCCGAGCTGCACCGCCATTCGGCCATGCCGATCGGGCAGTCGGTCAAGCGCGGCAGCCAGACCAAGGGGGCGCTGTTCGCTCGCGCCGAACCAGAGCTCGCACGACTCGAAGCGGCACTTCATGGGGCGATGGCCGAATATCGCGCCGGACTGCCGCCCGCCGATCCAAGCCACCCTCTGCTTGCGCACAGGGACGATCCGTGGACGATCGTCGGAAGCTGGTCGATCCTGCTCAACGGTCAGGGTCACCACGCGGCCCATATCCACCCACGCGGGCAACTGTCTTCGGCGAGCTACTGGCTGGTGCCGGACGAAGTGGACGCCGACGGCCAGCCCGGCTGGCTTGAACTCGGCAAACCGCCGCCAGGCCTCGCCGAGGGTCTGGGCAGCCTGCACACGGTCCGCCCGCAGCCCGGTACGCTCGTGCTGTTTCCCAGCACGCTCTACCACGGCACCCGCCCGATCACCCAAGGCACCCGCATGACCGTGGCGTTCGACGTCAGCGCCACAAACTAACCCACCGGGGTTCGGGCAAAAAGGAAGGGGCGGCGGATCGTGTGATCCGCCGCCCCTCTTTATGTGTCGGTTCTGACCGGGATCAGAAGCGGAAGTTCACACCCACGAAGAAGTCGCGGCCGAGAACATCGAAGAAGCTCGGCAGGGTGTTGGCCTGCTCTTGCGCAGTGCCGAGGATCGGCGGCTGCTTGTCGAACAGGTTGTTCACACCGGCATTGATCTGAAGCGTCTCACTGACATCGGCGCTGAGCGACAGGTCGAAGTAGTTGTAGGCATCTATAAACGGCGTCGGCAGGGTGTCCGGCGCAAGACCAACGCGGTCGATGCCCGAGAAGGTGTTCTTGATCCGGAAGTCCTCCGTGCTCCCTTCGTGGCGCCAACGCACCGATGCGAGGAGCGGTCCCTTGGAATAGCTCACGCGGACGTTGTGGCGGTATTCCGGCGAACCGAAGGTGCCCTCGTTGATGTTGATGCGCTCCGGCACCAGCAACAGCGGCGTGTTGCGCAGCTTGTCGACCCAGGTCCCAAGGTAGAACAGCGACACATCACCACCAAGCAGTGGGAACGAGTAGTCAACCTGGATGTCGACACCCGAGTTCTCCAGCTTACCAACGTTGGCCGAACCGATCAGCGGGTTACGACCGCCAGCGGTTTCACCCAGCGCACCATTGACCGGGTTGCGCGAGCCGAAGAACGGCTGACACAGCTGGTCATTGGGGTCACGAATGGTGTTGAAGCAGAAGTCGATCGAGTTGGCGAAACCGCCGCCCAGCTGACCGATGGTGCCGTCGATCACGATGTTGAAGTAGTCGACCGTGATGTTCAGGCGCGGCACGAAGGTCGGCTGGATCACTGCACCAACCGTCCAGGTGTCCGAGGTTTCTTCGAGCACGTTGGGGTTGCCGCCGAAGTTCGCCTGGATCTGGGCAGCGGGCTGGACGTCAGCAGTGAACACGCGGTCTGCCGGCACGCCGGACTGGATGCAGAAGGCACGCAGTTCAGCCGTACGCTGCGCCGCGGGGCCGCGGTTCGAACACGGGTCGATCGCACCGGGGAAGCCGGTCGAGGCGCCGCCGAACAGATCCTGCGTGTTCGGTGCGCGCACCGCGCGAGCGTAGGTGCCGCGGAACCGCAGACCTTCGATCGGGGCGAGGTCTGCACCGAGGTTGTAGGTGAAGGTACCGCCGATCGCCTCAAGCGAGTAATCCGAATACCGGAACGCGCCGTTGAGTTCGAGGCGATGGATGATGGTGTCCTCAAGGATCGGAATACGAACTTCGCCGAAGACTTCACGCACATCATACGAACCAGCGGTCGGCGTACCGGCGTTGAAGCCGAGCACGTCACCCGAAGACAGGAACTCGTCAGGAATGAACTCGGCGCGAACCTTGCGGTATTCGGCACCAAGCGCGAAGGCGACATCATCTGCACCAAGGCCAAGGTTGAACAGCTCGCCGTTGATCGAGCCGACGGCGTTGATCAGTTCCGAGGTCGTCACGTTGGTGGCGTTGACCGAGATGTAGTCAATCGCCGCCGGGTTGGCGAGATTCGAACCGAAGGGGTTGATCGGAATACAACCAGCGCTGCGCGCCGCAGCATCGCGGCACCGCACTTCTGTCGTGCTGCCGGGCACGAGTTCAACCGTCAGCGCATTGATGTAACGGCTGCGCGAGATGTTGCCGCGCTGAAGCACCGTGTTGGTCGTGCGCGAATAGTTGTAATAGGCATCAAAGCGCAGATCGTCGGTGATGTCGCCGCGAACGCCGCCGAGGACGCGGAAGGCGTCACGATCGAAGTTAGAAATACGGTTCGACAGCTGGTTGAAACGGTAGCTGATCTGCGTGTTGCGATAATCAGCCCCAAGCGTCGCGTTGGCCGGGTTCGTCAACAACACAGCGCGGGTCTGGTCGTTGAAGAACGGGCTGTTGACGAACAGCGGCGCGTTCACACCGGTCGGGGTCGGTGCCAGTTCGGTCGGCACTTCGTTCCGCACGAAGCTGACTTCGCCATAGGCTTCGATGTTGTCGGTGAACTCATAGCGACCGTAGGCGCCACCGAGGTAACGCTCTTGACCCAGCTGGAGGTAGTTGTCCGGGCCGAAGTTGTAGAGATCGCTCGGGTTGACGAACGGACGCGAGCCGCCACCAGTCGGGTTGAAGATAAAGGTGCCAGCGGGCGCCACGAACGAGGCGATCGGGCCGGTCGGCGAACCAGCTGGCAAGTAGCCGAGCTCACCGCCGCGGCCCGCACAGCCTGCGACGGCGATGCCGCCCGAGAACGGCGTGCCGATACCCTGCGCATCTGCGCTGCCGGGAGCGATACAGTTATCACCGGCCACGCGGGCCGAGAAGTCGCGCGCGCCCTGGAAGATCGCATCACGTCTGCTGTAGGAGGCATACATCGTTACCGCACCGCGACCATCGTCGAAGGCAGTACCGATGGCACCGTTGAACTGGTAACGCGCACCATCGCCCTGACCGGTCAGCGAGTAGGTGCCATTGAGCTCAAGGCCTTCGACTTCGCGAAGGTTGAAGTTGATGACACCTGAGACCGCGTCGGTCCCGTACACGGACGAGGCACCACCGGTCAGCACTTCGACGTTGCTGAGCAGGAACTGCGGGATGGTGTTGCCGTCAACCAGCTGGTTGGTGTCGGCGAGCATCCACCGGCGGCCATTAACCAGCACCAGCGTGCGGGTCGCGCCGAGGTTGCGCAGGTTGAAGGTCACGTTACCGTTGCCGGGGTTGTTCGAGAACCCGGTGACACCCGGAAGAACCTGTGGCAGCGTGTTAAGCACCTGCTCAACGTTGACCGCGCCGGTCAGACGGAATTCTTCTGCCGAGACCACAGCGACCGGGTTAGTCGATTCGAGATCGGTGCGCTGAATGCGCGAACCGGTGACGACAATGGCGGTGGATTCGGTTGTTTCTTCAGCCGAGCCCGAAACAGTCTCGGTCTGAGCGTAAGCCGGTGCGGCGAACACGGCGCCAGCCATGATCGTCCCGGCAAGCAGTGATGCCTTGTGGAAGCGTTGCATTTTGCAGGTCCCCTGTTTGCACACGGACGAGGTGCCCGCGTGTTAGAGAACGGCGCTTAAGACAAACGCGTTCCTGCCTGCAATTGGCCGGTTGTGGGCGAGCCACAGTTGCTTGCAGACTGTGGCAGATCGGCTACAGTCACATTACATTACTGTGGATGTTCAGTGTATCTTACCTGCAATAGTTTGCAGATTGGCCATGTCATTGCTGTGCCTTGAACTTCACCTCGTCGCCAAGGAGATTCGCGCATGATCGGCAAGTCAGAGAAACGTCCGGGAGCGAACCGCCGCCTTGTGCGCGGCGGCGCAGCAATCGCCCTTGTCTTGGCGGGCGGCGTGGCTGTGGTCGCTCAGGTTCCCGGTGTACAAGGGGCAGCTAGCTTGCTCGACGGCCTACGCGGCTGCCGCAGCATCGCGGGCGTCCCCGAGCGCGCGGCCTGCTATGACGACAAGGTCGGCGCGCTGCTCGGCGCGGTGGAAGCGGGCGAAGTCCGGCTTGTTGATCGGGAGGAAGTGCGCAAGACACGGCGCCAACTGTTTGGCATCACCTTGCCCGAGATCGACTTGTTGAAGGCCGATCCCAAAGACGAGGCCGAGCCTTCAGACCTGTTCGAGACGACGATAGCCAGCGGTCGCCAGACCGGCCCCCGCACATGGCGCCTCACCACTGCCGAGGGCGCGGTCTGGGAAATCAACAGCCCGCCCCGAAAGATCGCTCCGATCATGCCGGGCGACAAAGTGGTCTTCAAGAAGGCCTCGCTCGGCTATTACTTCATCCGCATAAACGGGCAAATCGGGGTTAAGGGCCGGCGCGTCATGTGATGACGGGTATCCGTCCGGCGCCCTCGGCAATGCAAAGGGCCCGGACATTGCTGCCCGGGCCCAGTGTTTTGACGTCCGCGCTTCCCTTACAGACCGCCCGGACCGCAATCGTTGGCGAGGTAATCCAGCATCTTGGTATAAAACTGCTGCTGGTGGGTATACATCAACGTATTGTAGAAGTGGTCGGCGCCTTCGAGCGTTACGAATTCGCCGGTTTTGCCCGCAGCCTCGAACTTCTTCTTGTAGTCGACCAGGTGATAATAGAGCACGCGGCGGTCATTCTCACCGTGAACCATCAGCACTGGGATATTGACCTTGGCGATTTCGTTGATCGGATTGATCCCGATCGTGCCGCGGCGTCTTGACCATTCATCGAGCGCCTTGAGATCGGGATCGCGGCGACCGAAATACTGCTTTTCCGCGTCGGCCACAGCCGCCCCGGCAATCACGCACTGGTAGATCTGCGGATCACGACTGGCAGCAACGAGCGCGGCATAGCCGCCGTAAGACCAGCCGAACATCGCCATCCGGTTGGGATCGACCAAGCCCTGTTCGACAAGGTAAAGCGCCCCGTCATCCTTGTCGTCCTGCATCTTGCCGCCATGTTCGCCATAGGCAGAATCGAAGTGGTCCTGACCCCAGCCAACAGACATCCGGTACTGCGGCTGAAGCACCATGTAGCCAGCATTGGCCAACAGCTGACCCCACTCGTCATAGGTGATGATTTCGTTCACCTGAGGGCCGCCGTGGGGCAGAACGATCAACGGGAACGGCCCGGTGCCCTTGGGCTTGGTGACATAAGCCGGGATCACCCTGCCATCGCGCGCCTTGTAACGGATATACTCAACATCCGCCAATTGGTCCGCGTTTATGAGCGGATTACGGCTCCCCAGCTTCGCCAGCTTGCCATCCTTTACCATCCAGAATGAACCCGGATCGTGCGGGCCGCGGTTCGTGACAATCATCGATTTGCCATCAATCGAACGGCTCGAAATGTTGATCTGGTAGGCGTTGGGGATTTGCTTTTCCAACGCCTCGTAAAGAGCCTTTTCCTCTTCATCAAACCAGTGGCGTTCCAGGATCCGGCCGGAATAGCGGGCGGCCACCAGCTTATCGTTGCCGGGGATCGAGTGGAGCTGGATATCCATCACGTCGGCATCTTCGGCTTGGAACAGCTTCCTGCCGACTTTGCCGGTGGTGAAGTCGAATTCGTAAAGCGCTGCCTTGTCTTCGCCCTCTTGATTATCGATCAAGTAGCCGATGTTCGGGTTGTCCGGATCAAAGCCGGCAATCCCCTGGAACCCGCCAAGAATGCGGTAGAGGTTTTTGGGATCGTTGAGATCGAATTCCTGAAACTTCTTCCACTCACTATCACCCGGCAAGCGGTAATAGGATGCCACCGTTCCGGAATCGCGATCCTGCACCTGCGTGAAGCGAGGGTTGCCGTCGCTGTCCCAGCGGTCAACCACCGGGAACTTGCCCCCGCCCCGCAGCACCAGCTGGCGCGCACCGGTCTTCAGGTTGAACTTGTAGTACGAACGCGGGCGGAAGGCGGCAAAGGGATCGACCCCGGTGCCGTCACCAACCGTGGTGCCGGTGCTGACCAGAACGTGGTCCGGTTCTTTGGGTAGCAGGCTGACGATGCCGAAGTTCCCATCGACACTGGTAAACTTGTTCGATTCCAGACTGTAGGAATAGGTCTTGTAATCCCGGACGTCCTCTTCAGGACCCTTTACCGTTTTGCGGTTAACCTGCCAGGCGGTGCCGAAAATGACATCATTGCTGACCCACTGTGCCGCGATGATTTCCATCGGATCGGCGTTGAGGCGGCGCAGCGGCTTCGACAGATCATCTGTGCGATAGATTTCGAGAATATAGTCGGTCTCGCGACCCTCGACCTTGTGAACAAGCAGGTGCTTGCCGTCGGGCGAAATCTGCACGGCATTCACGACATCGCGCAGCGCCCAGACATCTACGGGGACTGCGCCCTGCGCCTGCGTGGGGGCAGGCATGGCGGTGACAAGACCAAGAGCGGAAACGCCGATCAGGGCGGCGGCAAGCGAGGCTTTGACGAGTTTCATAATCAGTTCTTTCTCGGGGACAGATTGTTGAACCGAACAGGTGAGGCAAACGTTCGGACGCCAAGGGACAACGCCGGATGAACGCCTGCCATTAAACGAAAAATGCGACCTCTCGACAAGTGCCGAGAGGCCGCATTTTCGTCATCATTCAAGTCATTCGTCGATCAGAAGCGATACAGCAACTGGGCGAAGAACTCACGACCATCAAGGTTGTAACCGTTACCGATCGCGGCGTTGGCAATCGCCAGCACTTCGCTGCCGTCCACCAGCGGCGGATTGCGGTCGAACAGGTTGGTCACACCGGCGATGATACGCAGATCGCCATTGTCCCAACGCACAGACGCGGCGTGCTCGAAGTATTCACCCGTGAAGCCAACGTCGCGGCACAGGATGCCGTCACCCGGAACCACGTTGTTCGGTGTAGTCCCAGTGCGCGACCCGCCGCCGAGGCAGGTGTCACCGAAGAAGCCCGTGGTGGGTGTGTTGTTCTCACCAAAGCTGAAGGCATCCGAGAACGGATCCACGCCAACAGGGTCCTGCGCCACTGAACCGATATAACGGGTCTGCCAGGTGAAGGTGAAGTCATCCAAGCCGATGTTGAAGGTCGCACGGCCGATCCAGCTCGGGAAGCCGAATTCACCGGCGAAGTCTTCGGTGTCGATATCGCCATTGTCGTTGGTGAACGTGCTTGAACGTTCGATCAGGTGGTTGGCAGTCAGGTTGAGCGACAGGTCGATCTCCTGCTCGCCGATGGTCACCGGATAGCCGAAGTTCGCGTTCAAATCGATCCCGCGCACCGACTCCTGATCGAGATTGAGGAAGCCCGAAAACACGTCAGAAACGAGACGCCGTTCAACTGTGGACGAGCTGATCCGGTCGCAGAACGGGCTGCGAGTGGCGTCGTCACGGGTGTAGCAGTCATTGATAATGAACTGCGCGCTCGGCTCGATGATCGACTGCTTCAACTTGATATCGTAATAGTTGAAGTTGAACGAGAATTCGAACCCACTCGCCCAATCCTCTTCGAACGCGAAACCGGTCGTGATCGAGCGCGAGGTTTCCGGGTCAATTTCAAGCGAACCACCCGAGGTGACTTCGACGCCCGAATTGGACTGTGTGTTCAAGCCTTGCGAATCGATACCCACGCGGGTCGGATCACGTCCTTCGCGGCGGCAGTTTGCCAAAACCTGAGGCTCGCGGGTTTCGTTCCCCGCGACATAGCCCAGCGCCGGGTCGAATGCAGCTGCAGGAACCGCGCAGGGATCGAACAGCGTCAAGAAGCCCGACTGTGCGAGGAGGAAGTTTTCACGCAGGTTCGGTGCACGGAACGACGTGCCGTAGTTGAACTTGATCAACAGCGGCGACACCGGACGCCAGCCTGCGCCCACAGAGAAGGTGCCGTTGGTGCCATAAAACTCTTCGTCGGTGAGACGGCCGGCCGCCTTGACCGTCAGTTCCTCGACCAGAGTTTCGCCGGCCATCAGCGGCGCTTCGATTTCGCCGTAGAGTTCGCGGATCCACTTCGAACCAGCCGCACCGCTATCGGCGAAGAAGGCGAAGTACAGACCGTTGGCCGCTGCGACATTCGGATCCGACTGGATCTTGTCCTCGCGCCATTCGCCGCCAAGCACCACGCCGACCGGGCCCGCAGGCAGCTCGAACAGATCGCCAGTCACGTAGGCCGAGAGCATGGTCTGTTCATAGGTCGTGTCGAAGCGACGCTGATCGAACAGGTAATTCCGCTCGGCCGCCGACGCGAAATCACCAACGAAGGTGTTGAGCAGGCTGGGGGCGAACAGGTTCACCGGGACACAGCCTTCCGTAAGGTCGGCAGCGGCTTGGCCGGGGTTGGCCAGACCAGCGGTGTTGCAGACACCGATCCACTGCGGATCGCCGAAGGCACCGAAGATGGAGATTGCGTCGTTGTAGTCGTCGGCAACGCCGTCGCCATTGTTATCGCTGATGCCGTCGCCGTCATAGTCAGCGGTGGGGTCAAGACCAAGGGCAAGCGCGAGGCGGTCTTCGCGAATACCATTGCGGGTCGATACGCCGACCGAACGCGAATAGGTGCCCGCGACTTCAAAGCTCCAGGTCGAACCGATGAAGGGCAGGTCACCGCGCACACCGATCACACCGCGATATTGCTCCTGCGTGACTTCGTTATTGTTGCGGTCGCCACGGATCGCAATGATCGGCGAGACGGGCAGCGAGAAGCCAGTCGAAAGCGGGCGCGCCGTGCCCGGAGGGCCCGAGAACACCGCCGGGTTGAGACGACGCTGGAAGGCATTGTCCGCTGCGCGGCAGTCTTGGCCGTTCGGGTTGGTATCGATGTTACAGGGGTTGAACGGGTTAAGGTCAGGCACGAACGGGAAAATCTGCGCCTGGAACTGGTTGGGAGCCGAAATCTCCGCGCGGGTGAACTGCGCTTCGAAGAACGGCGTGATGTTGGCCTCGCCTTCGAACGTGTACTCACCATAGGCGAAACCGTTGTACAGTTTCTGTCCCGAGATGAAGGTCGTGTCGAGCGTCTCGGGGTTGTTGTTCGAGTTGTTGTTGTAATCCTGGAAGTCGACATCGCGGATGCCGTCACCATTGAAGTCGACTTCGCGGTTACCAAGGCCGGTGTTTTCCGAGAAGTCGGCGATCACGTTACCGGCGCCCGGCTTGTAGTAAACCGAACCCACACGGGTCGCATCGATGAAGATACGGCCCGACAGCGCGCCGACCTTGCATTCGCTGTCGCGAACGGTGATCCGACCGCCCGAGTTGCGGCGAACGAGCGCGCTGTCACGGATGCCGAGCGTGCGAATATTGCCGTTCTGATCGATTTCACGGTGTGCGTCGCAACCCGTAAGGAAGTTGCGGTCCCCGAAGCGCACGAGATCGCGCTTCTGATATTCCAGACCGATGCCAAACACAGCGCGGTCGGTGTTGAAGCCCCATGCGGCGGAAACCGTGTAGTCTTCCCCTGCGCCCTGCGGGTTGATGTTGCCGTTGGCTTGGATTTCGAGCCCGTCGAAGTCCTTGCGCAGAATGACGTTCACCACGCCCGCGACCGCGTCCGAACCATACACCGACGAAGCACCGTCCGTGAGAATGTCGTAGCGATCGACCAGCGAGGCCGGGATCAGGTTGATCGACGGGTTGGACGGAGCACCTTCCACGCCCGCAGGCGCGAGACGGCGGCCGTTGACAAGGATCAGGGTACGGTCAGCGCCAAGGCCGCGCAGGTTCAGCGTTTGCGAACCCGGGCCATTGTTGAGCACGAAGCCGTTGAAGGTCGCGTCGATCTGCTGACCGGCAGCCGCTTCCGAGCGCTGCAGGATCTGGGAAGGATCGAACGCACCAACCGCCTGCTGGTTTTCGGTGGTGAGCACCTGAAGCGGCGAGATCGAGGTATAAGTGTCGCGAACGATACGCGAACCGGTCACGGTGATGTTGCCGGTCTTTTCTTCTGCCTTGGCCGCCTCACCCGCGGTTACATCGACCTGCTCCTCTTCTTCCGCCGGCTGCGCCTCGGCATCCTGCGCATAGGCAGGGCCCGCGATCACAAAAGCGATGGCTGATGCGGAAAAGGCCAAAGCCTTGATCGAATTGCTGTGAAATTTCGTCATGGTCACTCCAGTTGCCCGAACCAGAGACATCACGACAACCCGGCTCTCCCACCACATAATTGCCCCATGTGGTGGGAAAGCGCTTCAAAGGTTGTTCAATTCAGTCCCCGCAGTGACCGTTTTGTGCAATGGCGTAAGTATGATGTCAAAGCGCCCGCTCGCCGCCCCTCACTTTTCCGGGCGGTGTTGCGTTAATCCCACATTCAGGGGGCACCCAGCCAGATCGCCGCAACATTGTTCGATTGTGGCTTTGCGAATATTAAAAGCTTGGCAGGTTTGCACGCAACAAACCGCCTCGCTTATCAAATCGAACGACGTATGGTTACAATCTTGCGTGCCGCAAGAATTGGTCTGAAATCGTCGAAAGTGGATTTTTGGACGTCAGATCAGCGAATCGTCATGCTGAGTTGCCCATCCCCCTCATCGATCAGCAATGTCGCGCCATCGGGCAGTTTTCCTTCGAGCAGCATTTCCGCCAGCGGATCCTGCAAGTAGCGCTGCACAGCACGCTTCAGCGGCCGTGCACCGTAGACCGGATCATACCCCACCCGCCCAAGCCAGCGCAGCGCGGCATCGGTCAGGTCGAGCGTGATCTTGCGATCAGCGAGCAGTTTCTGCACGCGGCCAACCTGGATCTCGACAATCGGCGCCATGTGTTCCTGCGCGAGGCGGTGGAACAGGATGATCTCATCGAGACGGTTGAGGAACTCGGGCCGGAAATGCCCGCGCACCACGTCCATCACGTCCTTCTCGACCGTCGCGGGCTCCGCGCCGTCGGGCAGGTTGGCGAGATATTGGCTGCCGAGGTTCGACGTCAGAATGATCAACGTGTTGGCAAAGTCGACGACCCGGCCCTGCCCATCGGTCAGGCGACCATCGTCGAGCACTTGCAGCAGCACGTTGAACACATCGGAATGTGCTTTCTCGACCTCGTCGAACAGCACCACCTGATAGGGGCGGCGGCGCACGGCTTCGGTCAGCACCCCGCCTTCCTCATAGCCGACATAGCCCGGAGGCGCACCGATCAACCGGGCGACGGCGTGCTTCTCCATGAATTCGCTCATGTCGATGCGCACCATCGCGCTGTCATCGTCGAACAGGAACCCGGCGAGCGCCTTGGTCAGCTCGGTCTTCCCGACACCCGTGGGGCCGAGGAACAGGAAGCTGCCGAGCGGGCGGCCCGGATCCTGCAAACCGGCCCGCGCACGGCGGACAGCTTTGGAGACAGCGGCGATGGCCTGCGACTGCCCGATCACCCGCTTGCCGAGGATGCTTTCCATCGCCAGCAGCTTCTCGCGCTCGCCCGCCATCATCTTGTCGACCGGAACGCCCGTCCAGCGGCTGACGACCCCGGCGATATCTTCCTCGGTCACTTCTTCGCGCAGCATGGCGTTGGCGGCCTGCCCTTGCGCTTCGGCGAGCTGCTTTTCCAGCGCGGGGATCGTGCCGTAGGACAGCTCGCCCGCCTTGGCCAAATCGCCTTCGCGCTGAGCCTGTTCCAGCTCCAGCCGGGCGTGATCGAGCTGTTCCTTGATCTTGCCCTCGGCCTCGATCTTGTCGCGCTCGTTCTGCCAGCGGGTGGTGAGTTCGGCCGACTGTTGCTCAAGATTCGCCAGTTCCTCGCGCAGAGCGACGAGCCGGTCCTTGGAATTCTGGTCGGTCTCCTTCTGGAGCGCCGATTCCTCGATCTTCAGCTGAATGATCCGCCGGTCGAGCGCCTCGATTTCCTCGGGCTTGGACTCCACCTCCATACGGATGCGGCTGGCGGCTTCGTCCATCAGGTCGATGGCCTTGTCGGGGAGGAAGCGGTTCTGGATGTAGCGGTCAGACAGCTTCGCCGCCGCGACAATCGCCCCGTCGGTGATGCGCACGCCGTGGTGGAGCTCGTACTTGTCCTTGATGCCGCGCAGGATCGAGATCGTGTCCTCCACGGTCGGCTCGGCGATGAACACCGGCTGGAAGCGCCGCTGAAGCGCGGGGTCTTTCTCGACATACTTCTGATATTCATCGAGCGTCGTCGCGCCGATGCAGTGCAGTTCGCCGCGCGACAGGGCGGGCTTGAGCAGATTCGAGGCATCCATCGAGCCTTCGCTCGCTCCCGCCCCGATCAGGGTGTGCATCTCGTCGATGAACAGGATGATCTGGCCATCGGCGTTCTTGACCTCGTCGAGCACGCTCTTGAGGCGCTCCTCAAACTCGCCGCGATATTTGGCGCCAGCGATCAGCGCGCCCATGTCGAGGCTCATCAGCGTGCGGCCCTTCAAGCTGTCGGGCACGTCGCCATTCGCGATGCGCAGCGCGAGGCCTTCCGCAATCGCGGTCTTGCCGGTGCCCGGTTCGCCGATCAGCGCGGGGTTGTTCTTGGTGCGGCGGGCGAGGATCTGGATCGTACGGCGGATTTCCTCGTCACGGCCGATCACCGGATCGAGCTTCCCGTCGCGGGCCGCCTGCGTCAGATCGCGGGCGAATTTCTGCATCGCGTCATAGGTGTTCTCGGCGCTGGCGGAGTCCGCCCGCTTGCCACCGCGCAGTTGCTCGATCGCGGTGTTGAGGCTTTGCGGCGTGACCCCTGCGGCCTTCAAGCCTTCTCCTGCGGCACCCTGCGACAGGGCAAGCGCGGTCAGCATCCACTCAACCGTGACGTAGCTGTCGCCCGCCTTATCAGCGAGTTGCTCGGCCTGGTCGAGCACCCGCACGGCATCATTATCCAGCCCAGGCGTCGCCTGCGCGCCGCTGCCGGTCACGGCCGGAACCTTCGAAAGACCCACGTCAATCGCGGTCACCGCCAACGGCGCCTGTCCGCCCGCGCGCTGGATCAGCCCGGCGGCCATGCCCTCGCTATCCTCAAGCAAGGCCTTGGCGATATGCAGCGGGGTAATGCGCTGGTGGTTCATACGGATGGCGACGGTTTGCGCGGCTTGCAGGAAGCCCTTGGCCCGGTCGGTGAACTTTTCGAGATTCATGTTGTCTAACCCCTCCAAAGGTTACCCCCTCGAGATAGTGTTGCACATTGGCAACACAAGTCCCCAAGGGCAAATATCGCGCACAGGTGTGTTACCCGAGTAGGTGGGTTCAATCATGCTCCAAGGCAAGAGGCCGCGCGAGCCTTGACCTCGTTCGAGCGCCAAGCGATGGAGCTGACTTACGATTTGGGAGAGAAATCGGACATGATCTGGGTCAAGCGCGGCGCATTTGCGCTGGTGGGTGTTCTGTTGCTGGCGGTGGTGTTGCTGGCCACGTGGGAGCCGTTCTTTGCCAGCGCTGCCAACCCCGCCCCCGGCCGGACCTACACAGCCGAGATCATCCGCGACGAATTCGGCGTGCCCCATATCTACGGCAAGACCGATGCCGACACGGCTTACGGCGTGGCTATCGCCCATGCCGAGGATGACTTCTTCACGCTGCAAGATGTCGTCGCGATGGCGCGTGGACGTTACGGCGCGATCGCGGGCGAGGAAGGCGCGCAGATCGATTACGCCTACCACCTGATCGACGCGCGCGGCACGGCGGAGCGCGAATATCCGAAGCTCCCCGCCGATACCCGTGCGCTGTTCGAAGCCTATGCCGCGGGCCTCAACCAATATGCCGCCGAGCATTCGGGTGAGGTCAAGCTCGCTAATCTGTTCCCCGTCAACGGCATGGACGTTGCCGCCGGCTTTGCGCTGCGCCAACCGTTCTTCTTCGGGCTGGACGGCGTGATCGGACCGCTTGTGGCAGGCGAGGAACTGCGCCGCGAGCATGGTCCCGACATCCCCGGCTTCCCGCGCCCGCCGCTGCCGGTTGCCGAGCCCGCGCAAACCGAACCCGCAGCGCCCGCAACCGATCAGGCGCGCCGCATGGTGCTGCCGCTGGGCGAGGATGCCGAACACCTCGGCTCCAACGCCTTTGCCGTCGCACCCAAGAAGTCCGGCGGGCCGACCACGCTGATCTCTAACTCGCACCAGCCTCTGCGCGGCGGTGTGGCGTGGTACGAACTGGTGGTAGAAAGCGGCGAAGGCTGGCACTTCGCCGGCGCGAACTTCCCGGGCTCGCCCTTCCCTTTCCTCGGCCACAACGAGCATCTCGGCTGGACCAACACGGTCAACACGCCCGACATGATCGACGTCTACCAGCTGGAACTCGACGAGACCGGCACCCGCTACAAGCTGGACGGCGAATGGCGCGATCTGGAAAGCAAGTGGGTGACGCTTCCGGTCAAGATCGGCCCCGTGGTGCTGCCGATCCGCAAGGAAGTGCTGCGGTCGGCGCATGGCCCGGTGATCAAGAACGCCAAGGGCGCATTTGCCATCCGCTATGGCGGGATCGGGCAACTCGGCCAGCTCGACGCCTATTACCGCATCAACAAGGCGACCAATTTTGCCGAGTGGGAAGCGCAGCTGTCGCGTCTCGCCATCCCCTCGACCAACTTCATCTATGCTGACGAGGCGGGCACCATTGCCTATGTCTATAACGCAGCGATCCCGCGCCGGCCCGAGGCGGTGGAGGCCGACTGGCGCAGTGTCCTGCCCGGCAACCGGTCAGACCTGATCTGGGAAGGGTCCGTCGATTACGCGAGTCTGCCCCGGATCGTGAACCCGGCCAGCGGCTGGCTCTACAATTCCAACAACACCCCCTTCACCGCCGCCGGAGCCGGGAGCGATCTTGACGTCCAAGCGTTTGCACCGCTGATGGGTATCGAACTCAAGCAGACCAACCGCTCATGGCGCGCCTACAAGCTTCTGTCGGAGGCGAGCGTGCTCGACCGTGCGGCGCTGGAGCGGATCAAGTATGACACCGGCTACGAGCGGCTCGGCTATGTTGATCGATTGTTCGACACGCTGGAGGGACTGAAGGCCGAAGGCCAGCTGGCTGAGGCACGCGATCTGCTGCTCAGCTGGGATTTCACCGCCGACGGCAAGGGCGCTGCCGATGCCATTGCGTTGCTGATCATCCGCGACTTCATGTCCGCCGATTACAACAACAAGCCCTTCCCCGACGTGGCCGAGAAGCTGCAAGCCGCCACCGACCACCTCACCACCCATTTCGGCCGGCTCGATCCACCGATGGGCGACCTGCTGCGGCTGCGGCAGGGCGAGCTGGACCTGCCGCTGGACGGCGGATCGGACACCCTTCGTGCTTCGACCACCTGGGACGTGGCCGAAGATGGGCGGCTCAGCCTCAAACATGGGGATAGCTTCATCATGTGGATCGAATGGCAGCCCGGTCAGCGGGTTACCTCACGTTCGATCCAGCCCTTTGGCGCGGCCACCACTCGGCCTGCCAGCCCGCATTACACCGACCAGATGCAGCTGTTCGTCGATCACAAGCTGAAGCCTGTCCACTTTTGGCGCGATGATTTGCTGGCGAAAGCCAGCAATCGGCGCGCCGTGACAACCACGGTCACCAACGCGCGCTGACTGGCGCTTTCCTCTCGCATGATGTTTCACCGGAGCCTTCGTCCATGACCCACCATTTTGCCGCCGCCAGCCTTTCGGCGCTCGCCCTTGCGCTTGCCGTGCCGTTCGCCCCCGCGCTCGCCCAGACCGCGCCCGCCGCCAGCGCCGCCCCGCAGGCAACTGCCGATCTGCCGACTCTCGTGAGCCAGGTGACGATCCCCTATCAGCAGTTCGAGCTGGCAAACGGCCTCACCGTGCTGGTGCATGAAGACCGCAAGGCGCCGATCGTCAACGTGACGGTATGGTACAATGTCGGCTCCAAGGACGAGCCGGAAGGCAAGACCGGCTTTGCCCACCTGTTCGAACACCTGATGTTCAATGGCTCGGAAAACGCCCCGGATGACTACTTCAAGTATCTCGCGGAAATGGGCGCGACCGATTACAACGGCACGACGTGGTTCGACCGCACCAATTACTTCCAGACCGTCCCCCGCCCCGCCTTGGAGCGCGCGCTGTGGCTGGAAAGCGACCGCATGGGCTACCTGCTGGGCGCGGTGACGCAGGGTAAGCTCGATAACCAGCGCGGCGTCGTGCAGAACGAAAAGCGTCAGGGCGATAATGAGCCGGGCGGGCTGGTGTTCTACGACGTGCTCAAGACCCTGTTCCCCGATGGCCACCCCTACCAGCACGAAGCGATCGGTTCGATGGCCGACCTCGATTCCGCCTCGATGGAGGATGTGAAGGCGTGGTTCACCGAGAATTACGGTCCCAACAACGCCACGCTGGTGATCGCGGGCGACATTTCCGCCGCCGAAGCCAAGCCGCTGGTCGAGAAGTATTTCGGCACCATCGCGCGCGGGCCGGTCAATGATCCGGCACAGGCGGATGTGCCGACCCTGAAGGAGCCGGTGCGCAAGACCTTCAAGGATCAGGTCGCCGCGACCAGCGTAACCCGCTACTGGCCGGTCGAAGGGATCACCGGCAAGGATCGCATCGCGCTTGACGTGGGTGCCTCGATCCTCGGCGGCCTCGCCTCAAGCCGGCTCGACAATGTGCTGGTGCGCGACGAGCAGCTGGCTGTGAGTGTGTCGTCGAGCAATTCCTCGTTCCAGCGCATCGGTATCCTCAGCGTCGAAGCGACCGCCAAGACAGGCGTCGATCTTGCCGTGTTGGAAAAGCGGATGGACGAAGTGGTCGCCAAGCTGATCGCGGAAGGCCCGACCGAAGACGAAGTGCGCCGCGCAGTGACCAGCAATCTCGCCCGCACGATCCGCGGGCTGGAGCAGGTCGGCGGCTTCAGCGGCAAGGCGCAGACCCTGGCCGAAGGCGAAGTGCTGGCGGGTGATCCGCAATTCTACGCGCGTGAGTTCGAAGCGCTCGCCAAGCTCACCCCCGCTGACGTCAAGGCGGCACTGGGCAGCTGGATGACCCGCCCGGCGATGACCGTGGTTCTGGAGCCCGGCGCACGCGATGCGACCTACGAGGAAGCCGCATCGGTGGCCGCCGAAGGTGCAAACGCGTCCGAGCGGGACCGCGCTGCCGAGACGATCACCGTCTCGGCCGTCCGTCCGGCCCCGCCGATTGATTCGATTGCGCAGCTCGATTTCCCCGATGTCGAGCGTGCGACCCTGAAGAATGGCATGAAGGTCACCTATGCCCGCCGCACCGCGGTGCCGGCGACCTATGTGTCGATGGCCTTCAACGCGGGCGGCGCGGCCGATCCGGCGGGCAAGACCGGGCTCGACGGCCTCACCCTGTCGCTGTTCGATGAAGGCACAAAGAACCTGTCGGCGCAGCAGATCGCCGAGGCGGGGGAACGGCTCGGCGCGACCGTTTCGGTTGGCGGGGGCGATGACCGGTCGACCTTCACGCTCTCGGCCCTCACCGCCAACCTTGCCCCCAGCCTTGATCTGATGCGTCAGATCATGCGCGAACCGGCCTTCAATCCTGAAGACCTTGAGCGGGTGCGCAACCAGACCATCACCGGTCTTCGCCAGGCGATGAAGTCGCCGCAGGGTATCGCCCAGCTGACGCTGACGCCGGAGCTGTTCGGTGCCAACAGCCCCTATGGCCGCGTGCCGACGGTGGCGAGCGTGAGCAGCATCACCCGCGATGACCTGATCGCCCACAAGGACAGCTGGATTCGCCCGGATAATGGCGAGGTCTTCGTCATTTCCGACAAGCCGCTGGCCGAGATCGTGACCGCGCTCAATGCCGCCTTCGGCGACTGGACGCCGCCTGCCACGCCCAAGGGCACCAAGCAGTTTGCCGACAACATGGGCGCCAACGGCAACCGCATCATCCTCGTCAACCGTCCCAATTCGCCGCAGAGCTTTATCCTCGGCTCACAGATCACGCCGCTTGATGCGGGCGATCCGGCATTTGTCGCCTTTGGCAGCGCCAACAAGTCGCTGGGCGGCGATTTCCTCGCCCGGCTCAACATGAACCTGCGGGAGACCAAGGGCTGGAGCTACGGCGTGCGCGGCGGCGCGCAGGCGCGCGAGAATGCGGTGGTCTATTCGATCTCGGGTGGGGTCCAGGCGGATCGCACCGGGGATTCGCTGGCGGAAATGCTGCGGGAGACCAAGGAATTCCTGACCATCAAGGGTGTCACCCCGGAAGAGCTGGAGCGCAATGTCGCCTCGGACGTCGGCTCGCTGCCGGGCCGGTTCGAAACCTCGCCCGCGGTGCTCGGCGCGATGCAGAGCAATGCCCTGTTCGGGCGGCCGGACAATTATCAGGAAACCCTCGCCAGCATCTACACTGCGCAGACCCCTGCAACTCTCGATGCCATCGCCCGCGCGAGCATTGACGCTGACAAGTTCGTCTGGGTCGTGGTCGGCGATGCCAGCGTGGTCCGCGCACAGCTCGAACCGCTCGGCCTGCCGATCGAACAGCGCGAGATGGAAGGGGAATAAGCCAGGCGGCAGCGCGCTTCAGCCGGAAAGCGGTTGAAGCGCGCTGACATCAGTGTAAATAACGAGACTACAAGTGCCGGGTCGCCAAAGGTCCGCACGTTCACCGGAGGAGTTGAATATGTCTGTTGCAGGTACTTACAAGACCATCGTCAAGAGCCCGATGGGCGACCAGACCGGCACCCTCACCGTGGTTCCCGATGGCGACACCTTCAGCGGCTCGCTGGTCGGCAGCCTCGGCTCGATGGACATCGCTGGCGGCACTGTCAGCGGCAACACCATCTCGTGGAAGATGAACATGGTCGTGCCGATGCCGATGACGCTCGATTGCGAAGCGACCATTGACGGCGACACGCTGACCGGTTCGGTCAATGCGGGCGCGTTCGGCGCGATGCCGCTGTCGGGCACCCGCGAAGCGTAATCGCTTCGGCCTGAGTTACGAAAAGCCGCCGGCGCCCAGCGCACCGGCGGCTTTTTCGTGCCTGCTTTGCGCGCCGGATTGGCTGCATTCAGGATCCTGCGCTATGGAAAGGGCGTCACGACTTGGGAGCATCAGGGATGTCTTTTCGCGCCGCCATTATCGCCACTGCCGCCACGCTTGCCTTGGGAGGCTGCATGACCATTCCCGACAGCCACCCGCTTGCCGGGACCGAATGGCAGCTGACCGCGATCGACACTTCGGGCAGCACCACATCGCTCACCCCCACCTTACAACGCCGCCACACCCTCGCCTTCATCGATGGCAGTGAGGTGCAGTTGCAGCTCGATTGCAACCGCGGTCGGTCGACCTGGACTGCGGGCAAGCCGATGAACGGCGCTGGCAATATCAGCTTCGGGCCGGTGGCGGGCACCCGCATGGCCTGCCCCGCCCCCAGCTTCGGCAATGATCTGGCGGGCGCGCTGGAACAGGCCCAGCGCTACACCACCACGCTCGACGGTCGCCAGCTGGTGCTGGAAACCCCCGAGCTGCGCCTCACCTTCGCCGCCGCCGAGTAAACGCTCCTCGCCACCCCCCGGCTACGACGATGGTCTAGCTATCGCTGCTGCCCGTAACGCGCGACTTTGCATTCCTCGGCAGGACCGGCATGATGCAGGCGCAGGGCCTGCCTGCCGGTCAGGGGATCGAGCGGACAAGCGGGAGACGGACAATGGCGACGACATATGATGACGCCCTGCCCAAGCATCACAAGGTCACGGGGACGGAAAAACGCGTCATCCTCGCCTCGTCGCTGGGCACGGTTTTCGAATGGTATGATTTCTACCTCTATGGCCTGCTGGCCACGATCATCTCGGCGCAATTTTTCTCGGGCGTAAACGAGACCACGGGCTTCATCTTCGCGCTGGCGGCCTTCGCGGCCGGTTTTGCAGTGCGGCCCTTTGGCGCGCTGGTGTTCGGGCGGCTGGGCGACATGGTCGGGCGCAAATACACCTTCCTTGTCACCATGGGCCTGATGGGCTTTGCGACCTTCACCGTCGGCCTGCTGCCCAATTACGCCAGCATCGGGGTGGCCGCCCCAATCATGCTGGTGGTGCTGCGACTATTGCAAGGCCTGGCGCTCGGCGGCGAATATGGCGGGGCGGCGACGTACGTGGCCGAACACGCCCCCAACAACAAGCGCGGGCTCTACACCAGCTTCATCCAGACCACCGCAACCTTGGGGCTGTTCGCGGCCCTGCTGGTGGTGATCGGCACCCGCACAATGATCGGCGAGGAAGCCTTCAAGGAGTGGGGATGGCGCGTGCCGTTCCTGATCTCGTCGCTGCTGCTCGGCGTGTCGCTGTGGATCCGGCTGCAATTGCAGGAAAGCCCGGTATTCCAAAAGATGAAGGACGAAGGCACCAATTCCAAAGCACCGATTTCGGAAGCTTTCGGCAACTGGAAGAACGGCCGCTGGGCGCTGATCGCGCTGCTCGGTGCGGTCGCGGGGCAAGCGGTGGTGTGGTACACCGGACAGTTCTACGCGCTGTTCTTCCTTGAGAAAGTCCTGATGGTGGACGGGGCGACAACGAACATCCTGATCGCGGTGGCGCTCGCCATTGGCACGCCGTTCTTCATCTTCTTCGGCTGGCTGTCGGACAAGATCGGGCGCAAGCCGATCATCCTCAGCGGCTGCGCGCTGGCGGCGGTGACGTTCTTCCCCGCCTTCCACGCACTCACCGAAGCGGCCAATCCGGCGCTGGCACAGGCGCAGGCGACGGCTCCTGTTACCGTGATCGTCAACGATGATGATTGCTCGGTCCAGTTCGACCCCATCGGCAAGAACAAGTTCGACGCAAAGAGCTGCGACATCGCCAAGTCGTTCCTCGCCAAAAGTGGAGTGAGCTACAGCAAGGTCGAAGCCGAAGCAGGGGCCATCGCGCAGATCACAATCGGCGCGCAGACCTTCGTCGCACCCGATCCGGCCAAGCTTGCTGGGGACGAACGCAAGGCTGCTATCACCGCCTATCAGGACGAGTTGAAGGCGGCGCTGGCCACGGCGGGCTACCCCTCCAAAGCCGATCCGGCCGCGATCAACACCCCGGTGGTGATCGCCATCCTCACCTATCTCGTGCTGCTGGTGACGATGGTTTACGGGCCGATTGCCGCGCTGCTGGTGGAGCTGTTCCCCACCCGCATCCGCTATACCGCGATGAGCCTGCCCTATCACATCGGCAATGGCTGGTTCGGCGGGTTCCTGCCGACCACCGCCTTCGCAATGGTGGCAGCGACGGGGAATATCTACTTCGGTCTTTGGTATCCGGTGGCAATCTGCGCGGCCACCGTGGTGATCGGGCTGTTGTTCCTGCCCGAAACCTTCCGCCGCAATATCGACGACTAAGTCCGCGAGCCAAGGGGTCGCAGAAGGGGCGGTGCCGCAAGGTGCCGCCTCTTTGCTTTGCGCCGCGCTTGTCGTAGTTTGCACGCCGGGAAAGAGGGGAGCGGGACATGATGCTGGGCGCGGCGCTGGTCGCCGCCATGATCTACCTTGGCGCATTGTTCTGGCTCGCGGCTTGGCGAGATCGCACGCCAGCGCCCGCGCTGCTGCGCCATTCCGGCAGCGTCTATGGCCTCAGCCTTGCGGTGTACTGCACCAGCTGGACGTTCTTTGGCGGGGTCGGCACGGCAGCGACATCGGGCCTTGATTACCTGCCGATCTATCTCGGGCCGATCCTTGTTTTCACGCTGGGCTTCGGGCTGGTGCGCCGGATTCTGGCGCAGGCCAAGGCGCAGCATTCGACCTCGATCGCCGACTTCCTCTCGGCCCGCTACGGCAAGAGCGCCAGCCTAGCAGCGCTGGTCACCGTGATCGCGACCTGCGGGACGCTGCCCTATATGGCGCTCCAGCTGGATTCGGTCGGGACGACACTGCTGGTGCTCGACCCGGAACTGCGCACGCAGGTCGCGACGGACGAGCTGGTGCTGATCGTCGCCGCCCTGATGGGGCTGTTCGCGATCCTGTTCGGATCACGCCGCGCCGACCGGGCGGGCGAGAATGCCGGGCTGGTGCTGACGATTGCGGTGGAGGCGCTGGTGAAGCTGACCGCGCTGCTGGCGGTCGGCGCGCTGGGTCTATGGTGGCTGATGACGGGCGACGGGCCTGCGGTTCCTGCCACCCCGGCCCTGTTCGCCCCGGACCCGATTGACGCGCGCTTTGTGGTGCTGACTCTGATCGCCGCCGCCGCAGCCCTGTGCCTGCCGCGCCAGTTCCACATGAGCTTCATCGAAGCGCCCGGCGAACGCGCCTGCCGCTCGATGCGCTGGGTGTTCCCGGCCTATCTCGCGCTCACCGCGGCCGTGATCGTGCCGATTGTGCTGGCTGGGCAGGCGGTGCTGCCCGCCGGCACCGATCCCGACACCATCGTGCTCGCCCTCCCCTTGGCGAGCGGGACGCCAATGCTCGCCGTGCTGGTGTTCATCGGCGGGTTTTCGGCGGCGACCGGCATGATCGTGGTGGCGAGCGTCGCGCTGTCGATCATGATCACCAATGACCTCATCGCCCCGCTGCTGCTGCGCCGCGCACTGGCGGGCCGGGGTGACCGCAGCCGTGTGCCGGGACGCCTGCTGCTGATCCGCCGCATGGTGATCGCGATGCTGCTGGCGGCGGCTTACGTGTTCTATCGCGGCTTTGCCGGGATCACCGATCTGGCGGGCCTCGGCACCCTCGCCTTCGCGGCGGCCGCACAATTCGCGCCCGGGCTGGTGCTGGGGATGCTGAGCCAGCACGGCAACCGCGCCGGGATGCTGACGGGTCTTGCGAGCGGCTTCGCACTGTGGCTCGCGCTGCTGATCGTGCCCGCGGCAAGCGGCACCGCGCCCGTCCTCAGCATCCACCCCGATCCGCTGGTCTCGGGCGTGATCCTGAGCCTTGGGGTGAATACCGCGCTCTACTGGCTGGTCTCGGCGCTGGTGCGGCCCTCGCTGCTGGATCAGGCGCAGGCCGCCGCTTTTGTCGGAACGCATACGCCCGGAGAGATGCCGCGCCACGCCACTGCCAAGCGGGTGGGCGATGTCCGCGCGCTGCTGACACAGTTCGTCGGACGCGAGCGGGCCGATGCCGCCCTCGCGCCGCTCCACCTGCGCAATGGCGACCCGGCAGGCGCGGCCGTGCTGGAGCTGGCCGAGCGGGTGATCTCAGGCGTGATCGGCACCTCGTCTGCCCGGATGCTGGTCGGGTCATGGGCGGGCGGCGACCCCATCCCGCTTCCCGAAGTCGTCGCCATGTTCGACGAGACGAGCCGCCGCCTCAGCTTTTCCGCCGACCTGCTCCAGACCGCGATCGAGTCCATCGACCAAGGCATCGCGCTGGTGGATGGCGACATGCGGCTGGTGGCGTGGAACACCCGCTATCAGCAAATCTTCGACCTGCCCGACCGGCTGGTCAGCGTCGGCACGCCGATTGCCGATCTGATCCGCTTCAACCTTGCGCGCGGCGCCCTGTCAGACGCCGCCATCACCGAACAGGTCGAGCGCCGCCTCGCCTATATGCGGGCCGGCACAGAGCACCGGATCGAGCGGGTGCAGCACGATGGCCGCGTGCTGCGGATCGTTGGCGCGCCCACGCCGGGCGGCGGCTACACCACGTCCTACACCGACATTACCGCTGACCGGCTGGCCGAACAGGCGCTGGAGGACAAGGTCGCCGTTCGCACCCGCCAGCTGAGCGCCGCGAACGAGGCCTTGGCGCAGGCGACGAAGTCCAAGACCCGTTTCCTCGCTGCCGCCAGCCACGATCTGATCCAGCCGCTCAATGCCGCGCGCCTGTTTGCCTCGGCGTTGGGAGAAGAGGTTGAGGGCAGCCCCGCGCTGGAACGGCTGGTGGCCGATCTGGACGGTTCCATCGTCTCAGCGGACCGGCTGATCCGGGTGCTGCTGGAGATTTCCAAGCTCGACAGCGGCGGCGTGGTGCCGGTCCCGGAGCCCGTGTCGCTCGACCAGTTGTTCGAGGATGTGGCGCGCGAATTCATGCTGCAAGCGCAGGCCAAGGGGCTCAGGCTGCGGCGGGTGCGCACTGATGCCTGGGTGATGGCTGACCGGGCGTTGCTGACAGCGGTGCTGCGCAACCTGATGAGCAACGCGGTGCGCTATACCGGCAAGGGCGGCGTCCTGATCGGGGTGCGGCGGCGCGGGGCGGAGGTGCTGATCTGCATCCACGACACCGGGCGCGGGATCGCGCCTGATGACGTAGAGCGCATCTTCGGCGAGTTCGAACGCGGCGCTTCGACCGACCGGGAGGGGCTGGGTTTGGGCCTCGCCATTGTCCGCCGGGCTGCGCGGCTGCTGGGGGTCGAGGTTGAGACCACTTCCTTGCTGGAGCGCGGGAGTCGCTTTGCGTTGGCCTTCCCCGTGCTTCGGCGCGAGGCGACACCTGCGCCGCGCCCTGCTCCTGTCCGCGCCGCCGCAGGGTTTGGTGAAGGCCGGGTGCTGGTGGTGGACAACGATCCCGCTGTGTTGGCCGCTACGGCAGCCTTGCTCGGCAAGTGGGGGCTGACCGTGACCGGCGCTGCCAGTGGTACCGAGGCGGCTGCGGCGATGCGCCACGCGCCTGATGTCGCGATCATGGACTACCGCCTCGACGGGGACGAGCGCGGCGATGCCGCCTATGCGATGCTGTGCGAAGGCTGGGGCCAGCGCCCGCCGGCCATCCTGCTGACCGCAGAAAGCTCCGAGGAAACCGAGGCTGCCGCTGCACGGATGGGGGCGAACCGCTTGCTCAAACCGGCCCCGCCCGCTGCCTTGCGCGCCCTGATTGCGACGGCGCTGGCGCAGGGTCGCGAGGCGAAGGTTCAAGCCCTCGCGGAATCCGCCACTGGCTGATCGACATCGAGCTTGGCGGCGAGCAATACCGCCTGCGTCCGGCTGTTGACGCCGAGCTTGCGCAGGATCGCGGTGATGTGCGCCTTCACCGTCGCCTCGGAAATGGCGAGTTCATAGGCGATCTGCTTGTTGAGCAAGCCTTGCCGGATCGCAGCGAGGATGCGTCTTTGGGCCGGTGTCAGGCTGGCGATGCGGGCGAGATCGTCGTCCGCATCTGCGCAGGCTTCTGGAAACCACCCGTCCCCATCCCGCACGGCGCTGAGGCCTTCGCGCATCGCATCGAGGCTGGAGGATTTGGGAATGAACCCCGCCGCCCCCAACTGCGCCGCCGCTGCCGCGACACGCGGTTCCTCGGAGGCCGAGACGATCACGATGGGCAGCGCGGGGTAATCCTGTCGCAAATCCATCAGCACCGACAGGCCGGTGGAGTCCGCCATGTGCAGATCGAGCAACAGGGCTTCCGCCGCACCTTCCGTCAGCGCAGCGCGAGCCTCGGCGGCGGAGCTGGCCTCGATAATCGCCGCCTCGGGCCATACCTTGCTGACCGCATGGGCCAGCGCGCTGCGGAACAGCGGGTGGTCATCGGCAATGATGATCCTTGCGGTCATCGCGTCAGCCGTTCTGCCGCCCTTCGATCAGCCGCTCGACCAGCGAAGGGTCAGCGAGGGTCGAGGTGTCACCCAGCGCGCCAAAGTCGTTCTCCGCGATCTTGCGCAGGATGCGGCGCATGATCTTGCCCGAACGGGTCTTGGGCAGGCCATCAGTGAAGTGGACGATATCGGGCGTGGCGATCGGGCCGATTTCCTTGCGGACGTGGGCCTTCAACTCCGCCAGCAGGGCGTCGGTGCCCTCTTCCCCGACGTTCAGGGTGACGTAGCAATAGATGCCCTGCCCTTTGATGTCGTGCGGGTAGCCGACCACCGCGGCCTCGGCCACCTTGGGATGGAGCACGAGCGCGCTTTCGACCTCGGCAGTGCCCATGCGGTGGCCCGAGACGTTGATGACATCGTCCACGCGGCCTGTGATCCAGTAGTACCCGTCAGCGTCGCGCTTACACCCGTCGCCGGTGAAGTATTTCCCGGCATAGGTGCTGAAATAGGTCTGACCGAAGCGCTCATGATCGCCGTAGATGGTGCGCGCCTGACCCGGCCAGCTGTGGGTGATACACAGATTACCCTCGGCCGCACCGTCCAGCACGCCGCCCTCGCTGTCGACCAGTTGCGGACGGATGCCGAAGAACGGCAGGCCTGCGCTGCCCGGCTTCATGTCATGCGCGCCGGGAAGCGTGGTGATCATGCAGCCGCCGGTTTCAGTCTGCCACCAGGTGTCGATGATGGGGCAGCGGCCCTCGCCCACGGTGTCGAAATACCAGCGCCATGCCTCGGGATTGATCGGTTCGCCGACGCTTCCCAGCAGACGCAGGGAGGCCCGTGATCGGCTGGTCACATGGTGATCGCCCTCCCGCATCAGCGCCCTGATAGCGGTCGGGGCGGTATAGATGATGTTGACCTTGTGCTTGTCCACCACGTCCCAGAACCGCCCGTGATCGGGGTAGTTCGGCACGCCTTCGAACACCACGGCGGTCGCGGCGTTGAACAGCGGGCCGTAGACCACGTAGCTGTGCCCAGTGACCCAGCCGATATCGGCGGTGCACCAGAACACCTCGCCCGGCTGGTAATCGAAAATGTAATGGAAGGTCGTCGCCGTCCACACGCCGTAGCCGCCAGTGGTGTGGAGCACGCCCTTGGGCTTGCCGGTCGAACCCGAGGTATAGAGGATGAACAGCGGATCTTCCGCGCCCATGACCTCGCAGGGACAGTCATCGTCGCTGGCCATATCCTCAAGCCAATGGTCACGGCCCTCCTGCATCGCAACTGCGCCGCCGGTGTGGCGGATCACCAGCACGCCATCGACCGGGGTAGCGTGCGCGGTGAGGGCCAGCGCCGCATCGACATTCGTCTTCAGGGGCACATGTTTGCCGCCGCGCAGACCTTCATCGGCGGTGATGACAAAGCGGCTGCCGCAATCCTCGATCCGCCCCGCCAGCGCTTCGGGCGAGAAGCCGCCGAATACCACCGAATGCACCGCGCCGAGCCTTGCGCAGGCGAGCATCGCGGTGACGCCTTCAAGGATCATCGGCATGTAAAGCGTCACCCGGTCACCGCGTGTCACGCCCAGCTTTTTGAGCGCATTGGCCATCCGCACGACTTCGGTGTGCAATTCGCCATAGGTGAGGCTGCGGCCGGGCGAGGCCGGATCGTCAGGTTCAAAAATCAGAGCCGTGCGATTGGCGTGCTGGGGCAAATGCCGGTCGACGGCATTGTGGCACAGGTTGAGGCTACCATCGGCGAACCACGAAATCCCGACCGGATCGTAAGACCACTCCCCGCCCTTGGTCGGCGCCTTGACCCAATCCAGCCGCTGCGCCTGTTCCAACCAGAAAGCGTCCGGCGTTTCCACCGACGCGCGGTACATCTCGGCATATTGCTCAGCGGTGCAATGGGTCGGCGTGTGGGCCTGGGGCCGCTCAACGGCGTGGATCATCTCGACTCTCCCTATTCTGCGCCTGCTTTTACATCAGGCTACACGCCCCGCCCCATGAGACAAAGGTCTTACGACCATCCGCTAGCTGTCCGTCATCCACCCAAGCGCGCATTCTTGCAGGGATAAGAACGGGACGGGAGGGTTTCATGGATCACAAGAGGGCGGTCCGCAGCCTGCGGGCGTTGCTGCTGACGGCGAGCGTGCTGACCGCCGCGCCGGTGCTGGCGCAGGAGCAGAGCACGGAGGCGCGGCTCGACCGGCTGGAGCGGCTGGTCGAAGGCCTAATCGCGCGGCTGGATGCCGAGGCGACAACCCATCAGGTCGAAGAAGCAGAGATCCGCGAACAGAGCGCCGCGCTGCTCGCCGCCACCCGCGATCTGAAGGACCGCCAAGCCGAACTCGCCCAGCAGATCGCCGTGCCCAAGGGGCAGGAGGACAAGGGCTTCCGCGTCGGCAAGACCACGGTCGCCTATGCGGGCTATGTGAAGCTCGACACGCTGGTGCAGCGCACCAGTGGCGGGCAGATGCCGGACAATTCCATCGGGCGTGATTTCCTTATTCCGGCGCTGATCCCGGTCGGCGGCACAGCTTCGGGCTATGACACCGATTACAGCGCCCGGCAGACCCGCTTCATCCTCAAGACCGCGACCGATGTCGGCGCGGCGCATACGCTCAATTCGCATATCGAGATGGATTTCAACGTCACCGATGGCGGGGACGAGCGCACCACCAACTCATATGTCCCGCGTCTGCGGCAGGCCTTCATCACCTATGACAACTGGCTGTTCGGGCAGGCATGGTCGACCTTCCAGAACATTGCTGCCCTGCCCGACAGCCTCGACTTCATCGGGGTGACACCGGGGACCGTCTTTGATCGCCAGCCGATGATCCGCTACAGCAAGAACGGCTGGCAGATCGCGCTCGAACAGCCCGAGACCACCGTTACCACCCGTACCGGCGCAAGGATCATGGCGGGGGATGACACGATCCCCGATGTGGTTGCCCGGTACAATCTGAACCGACCGTGGGGTTCACTGACGGCGGCGGGCATTGTGCGCACCCTGCGGATTTCCGACGATGATTTCGGCACCGGCACGGATAGCGCGATGGCTTACGGCCTCAGCCTGTCAGGCAAGATCAAGGTGGGCGAGAAGGACGATGTCCGCTTCATGGCGACCGCAGGGGACGGTTTGGGGCGCTATATCGGGCTCAACATCGTCAATGATGCAGCGCTGGATGCGGCCGGCAATCTCGATCCGATCTTCACCTGGTCGGGCTTTGCCGCCTATCAGCACCATTGGGGTGGCCGCCTGCGGTCGAGCGTGGCGGGATCTTATTTCAAGGCGGACAATCCGGTGATGCTGACCACCCGCCAGGTGACCGACGAAAGCTGGAACGGGTTCGCGAACCTGATCTGGAACCCGGTCGACCCGCTCGATATCGGGATCGAGCTGCTCTACGCCGAACGGACGCTTGAGGACGGCCGCACAGGCGATCTGCGGCGGCTGATGATCTCCACCCGCTACAATTTCTAGTTCCGCCTGAATTTACCAATCTGGCAATGTTTCGCGAGCAACATTGCCGGATTGGTTTTCTCGCAGCGGATCATCCAAGGCACAGCCCGAACGAAACCCCGCCAGCCGCTACCGGCCAGCGGGGTCCGTCTTGATCGTGAGCGTGTCAGAAGCGGTAGGACAGTCCCGCGCTGATCACCCACGGATCGAGCTTGTGTTCGGTCTCGATCGCCAGCGTGTTGCCGACGAACCAGCGCGCGGTGGTGTCGATGAAGTAGCGTTTCACATCGACGCTGATCCCCAGACCCTTGTCATTGACCGGAAGGTCAAAGCCCGCTTGCAGCGCGAGGCCGAGCTCGTTTGACAGATTGGTCTCCGTCACGCCCAGCGGCAAGGTTGCCGCGCCCGGATCATCGGCGACCCACAGGAAGTAGGCGGGGCCAGCGCCGACATAGGGCTTCAGCCCGCCCAGATCGAAGTGATACTTCGCGGTCACCGTCGCCGGGATCAGCTTGGCGTTCGAGACCAGCTCGGCCCCGGCGGGAAGCCCGGCGGTGGTGTCGACATCGTGCTGGGTCATGCCCGCGATTGTCTCGATCGAGATGTTGTTGGTCACGAAATATTCGATCGCGATGGTCGGCGTCACATTGTCGTTGGCCTTGGTCTGCAAACTCGCAGGCAGGCCGGGCAGGTTGACGTTGATGTCCGTGATCTTGCCATCGGGCAGAACCGCCGTGGCGAGCAGCTTGACCTGGATGTCGCCAGCGCGGTCATCATCCTGCGCCATTGCAGGCGTTGCGGCCAACATCATAGCTGCGCCGCCCAAAGCAGTATTGGCAAGCATCAGAAGAGTCTTCATTGTATTGTCCTTCATCGGCAGCAGTGGCCACCCTCCGTGGCCCAGGTTGTTTGCTGCCTGTGAGGGCCGGATAGAACCTGAACCGCCTTGCCCTCATTGATCCGGATCAAAGACCTTTGCTTTGTTGTGCGTCATTGCCGCATCATCATGGCGACGATCAGCCCCCCACCGCCCGACATCGGGCTCACGCATTATCTGGCGGCATTCCGCGCTGCGCTGCCTGCGGGAACGGGCGACGCGGTCACCGCAGACCGGCTCTGCGCGCTGGGCGAGGCGGCGCATCTGGCGCGCGGGGCGCAGCTCTGGCCCGATCCGAATAACGACCGGCTGGTCTGGATTGCCGAGGGCGCGGTCAAACTGGTCGCGCCCGCTGTGGCAGGAACACCAGGCGGGCAAGTGCTGGCGTTTCACTTCGCGGGCGATCTCGTTTCGGTGCTGCGCCAGAGCGCGCAGGAATCCTGGGGTGATTTGCGGTTGGCAGCGCTGACAGACAGCGATCTGGTGATCTTCCCCGCCGACCATTTCCTCGACGTGGCCCAGGGCGATCCCGCCGTGCTGCGGTCCGTGTTGACACGCTCACTGCAAGCCCTACACCGAAGCCGCACCCGCATGATGCAAATGGGGCACAAATCCGCCGGAGCGCGGATCGCTGACTTCCTAGTCTCAATGGCCGAACGCTTGGCGGACTGCACAGCAGGCGCCTGCGCCTTTTCCTTGCCGATGAGCCGCCGCGATATCGGCGACAGCCTGGGTCTTACCATTGAGACGGTCAGCCGCCAGCTGACCGAACTGCGCGAGGCCGGCCTCGTTGCAACCGAGGGTCGTTCAAAAGTCTGCCTGTCCGATGTGACAGCGCTCGCCCGGCTCGCCGGGCGGCAATCGCGCCATCCCACCGAGGTTTTGGCAAAAACGCATCAAATTTGATTTCGGTCAAACACAAGCACTGCGGGGGCCCGGTATAAGCCGGGCCGACGGAAGGGATAAATCAACATGGAAACAGTCGTTAGGCGGCTGGGGGTATGGGCGCTCGTCCTACTCGCAGCGATTGCTGCTATCGCGCTTACGCCCGATAGCGGGTTTGCCATTCATATGGGGATCGTGGCGCTGGTCGCGGTGATCCTGATCGCGGTCACGGCCACCAGCTATGATCCGATGGCCAAGGCCCAGGGCATCTTCAAAATGCCTCCCGGCCCATCGCGCTATGACGATGACGTGATCCGCTGGGGCGTGATCGCGACGATGTTCTGGGGGCTGGCAGGCCTGCTGGCAGGCGTGTTTATCGCCGCGCAGCTCGCCTTCCCGCAGCTCAATTTCGAACCCTATCTCAACTTCGGCCGGGTGCGCCCGCTGCACACCTCCGCGGTGATCTTCGCGTTCGGGGGCAACGCGCTGCTGGCGACCAGCTTCTACGTGGTGCAGCGCACCTGCCGCACCACACTGGCCTTCCCCGGCATGGCCCGCTTCGTGTTCTGGGGATACCAGCTCTTCATCGTGCTGGCCGCGACCGGCTACCTCCTCGGCATCAGCCAGGGCAAGGAATATGCCGAGCCGGAATGGTATGTCGACCTGTGGCTGACGGTGGTGTGGCTTTGCTATCTCGCCGTGTTCGTGGGCACGCTGCTGCGCCGCCATGAACCGCATATCTATGTGGCCAACTGGTTCTATCTCGCCTTCATCGTGACCATTGCGATGCTGCACGTGGTCAACAATCTGGCGATGCCGGTGAGCCTGCTGGGCGGCAAGAGCTACTCTGCCTTTGCCGGTGTGCAGGATGCGCTGACCCAGTGGTGGTATGGCCACAACGCGGTCGGGTTCTTCCTCACCGCAGGCTTCCTCGCCATGATGTATTACTTCGTGCCCAAGCAAGCCGGGCGGCCTGTCTATTCCTACCGCCTGTCGATCATCCACTTCTGGTCGCTGATCTTCCTCTACATCTGGGCAGGCCCGCACCACCTCCACTACACCGCCCTGCCCGACTGGGCGCAGACCCTTGGCATGGTGTTCAGCGTGATGCTGTGGATGCCCAGCTGGGGCGGGATGATCAACGGGTTGATGACGCTCAACGGCGCATGGGACAAGGTCCGCACCGATCCGATCATCCGGATGATGGTGCTGGCGCTCGCCTTCTACGGGATGAGCACCTTCGAAGGGCCGATGCTGTCGATCAAGGCGGTGAACTCGCTGAGCCACTACACCGACTGGACCATCGGCCACGTCCATTCCGGCGCGCTGGGATGGAACGGGATGATCACTTTCGCCTGCGTCTACTACCTCGTGCCGCGCCTGTGGCAGAAGGAGCGGCTCTATAGCCTGCGCATGATCAACTGGCACTTCTGGCTCGCGACGCTGGGGATCGTTTTCTACGCCTCCTCGATGTGGGTCGCCGGGATCACCCAGGGCCTGATGTGGCGCGAATATGGGTCTGACGGATACCTGGTGAACAGCTTCGTCGACACCGTCGCGGCGCTCCACCCGATGTACATCCTGCGGGCTGTCGGCGGGCTGATGTACCTCTCCGGTGCGATCATCATGGCCTACAACGTCTGGATGACCATCGCCGGCAAGCAGCGCATCGAGGCTCCGATGGGCGACACCGCCCATGATGAAGCCGCCGATCGCCCCATTGTCGCTCAGCCCGCTGAATAAGCGCTCATCGTAGGAACACAGCCATGAGCAAGAATGCACAGCACAGCGACGTTTTCGAGGGCCACAAGAAGCTTGAGAAGAACGTCACCCTCCTCGGCGCCGCCACCCTGCTGGTGGTCGCCATCGGCGGGATCGTCGAAATCGCGCCCCTCTTCTGGATCGACAACACGATCGAGAAGGTCGAGGGGATGCGGCCCTACACGCCGCTGGAGCAGGCGGGGCGGGACATCTATGTCCGCGAAGGCTGCTACACCTGCCACAGCCAGATGATCCGGCCCTTCCGGGACGAGGTCGAACGTTATGGCCATTACAGCCTCGCGGCGGAAAGCATGTATGATCACCCGTTCCAATGGGGATCGAAGCGCACCGGGCCTGATCTGGCGCGCGTCGGCGGCAAGTATTCGGATGACTGGCACGTCCAGCACCTGAAAGCGCCGCGCTCTGTCGTGCCGGAAAGCATCATGCCCAATTACAGCTTCCTTGCCGAAGCCGAATTGCATGTGGCCGATCCGGCAGCGAACCTCACCGCGCTGCGCCGCGTGGGCGTGCCTTATTCCGACACCGACATCGCGCAGGCCAGCACCGATCTGATGGCGCAGGCCAACCCAGATGCGGACGCGGGCGATCTCGCCACCCGTTACCCCAAGGCGCAGGTCCGCGACTTCGACGGCGACCCCAAGCGAGTGACCGAGATGGATGCACTGGTCGCCTACCTCCAGATGCTCGGCACGCTGGTCGATGTGAACAGCGCCGCCGCACAGGAAGTGCTGACGAAGGAGAAGGGCCGGTGAGCCTCTACGAAACCCTGCGCCACTTCGCCGACTCGTTCGGGCTGGCGGTGATTGTCGCGCTCTATCTGACGCTGTGCCTGTGGCACTTCCGCCCGGGGGCCAGCCCCCACGTGGCCGCTGCGAAGCACTCGATTTTCAAGGATGACGAAGATGGCCAATAAGCGGATTGACCAACCCACCGGCACCGAAACCGTCGGCCATGAATGGGACGGGATCGAGGAGCTCAACACCCCGCTGCCGCGCTGGTGGCTGTGGACCTTCTACGCGACCATCGTCTTCGCGGCGGTCTATGTCGTGCTTTACCCGGCCTGGCCGATGATCGACAAGGCCACCGACGGGACACTCGGCTGGTCGAGCCGCGGCGATCTCGCCAAGGAAATGACCGCGGCTGACATGGCGCGGCAGAGCGTGTTCGAAAAGATCGCGGCGACCGATATCGAAAAGCTCCCCGGCTCGCCTGAGCTGATGCAGGCGGCGGTGTCCGGCGGGGCGGCGGCGTTCAAGGTCAACTGCGTCCAGTGCCACGGCGCGGGCGCGGCAGGGTATCAGGAATTCGGCTATCCCAACCTCAATGATGATGACTGGATCTGGGGCGGCACGCTGACGGAGATCGAATACACCCTGACCCACGGCATCCGCTGGCAGAACTCTGACGATACCCGCGTCAATTACATGCCCGCGTTCGAGGGCGTGCTGGATGCTGGCCAGACGGCGGCTATTGCGAAGCACGTGCTCTCGCTCAGCGGCAAGGCCAAGGGCAACCCGGTCGGCGCGCAGCTGTTCACCGAAAACTGCGCCGCCTGCCATGGCCCAGCCGGGGCCGGGATGCCCGCCATGGGCGCACCTGCGCTGAATGACGCGATCTGGCTCTATGGCGGCAGCGAGGCGGCGGTGCGTAAGCAGATTCTCGCCCCCCGTCACGGCGTGATGCCTGCATGGAAAGACCGGCTCGATCCGGTGACGATCAAGATGCTGGCGGCCTATGTTCACTCGCGCGGCGGCGGGCAGAAGGCGGCGCCTGCCCAACCTGACACCGCACCTGCGGGCGATGTTGCCCAAACCCCCGACAAGGCCAAAACCGATGGCTGATCCCAAGGACCTCGCGCGCCCCCAACCTCAAGCGGGCCAGCCCCGCGACTGGTCGGGTGCGCTCGGGTCCGTGACTGATGCCGCGCCCGCCAGCCCTGCTCCTGCCACCATGGTGGAGGACGCAGGCTTCATGGGCAGCGCGCTGTATGAAAAGGGCAAGACGGTCCACAACAAGCGGATCGACGGCCCCTTCCGCCGCTTCAAGTGGCTGGTCATGCTGGTGACGCTGGCGATCTATTACATAACCCCGTGGATCCGCTGGGACCGCGGGCCTTACGCGCCCGACCAAGCCGTACTGATCGATCTCGCCAATCGCCGCTTCTACATGTTCGATATCGAGATCTGGCCGCACGAATTCTACTTCGTCGCCGGGATGCTGATCATGGCCGGAATCGGCCTGTTCATCGTCACCTCCGCCGTGGGGCGCGCGTGGTGCGGCTATGCCTGCCCGCAGACGGTGTGGACCGACGTGTTCCAACACGTCGACCGCTTCTTCGACGGCGACCGCAACGCCCGTGCGCGGTTGGACAAGGCGCCGTGGGGCGTCGCCAAGACCACCCGCCGCCTCGCCAAATGGGCGGTCTATCTCGCCATCGCCTTCTGGACCGGCGGGGCGTGGATCATGTATTTCGCCGACGCGCCGACGCTTACGGTGGATTTCTGGACCGGAAACGCCGCGCCGGTCGCCTATGCCACGGTCGCGATCCTCACCGGCACGACTTTCTGGCTCGGCGGGTTCATGCGCGAACAGGTGTGCATCTATATGTGCCCCTGGCCGCGCATCCAGACCGCGATGCTCGACGAAAAGAGCCTCATCGTCACCTACAAGGACTGGCGCGGCGAACAGCGCGGCAGCCTGAAGAAAGCCGCCAAGAACCCTGACCAATACGGCGACTGCATCGACTGCAATATGTGCGTCGCCGTCTGCCCCACCGGGGTCGATATTCGCGAAGGCCAGCAAATCGGCTGCATCACCTGCGGGCTGTGCATCGACGCCTGCGACAAGGTGATGGCAGAGGTCGGCCGCCCACGGGGCCTGATCGACTATGCCACGCTCGACCAGTGCAAGGCCGAAGCGGCGGGTGCGCCTGCGACGCCTGCATGGAAAGCCCTGCTGCGCCCGCGCATCTTCCTCTATTTCGGCGTCTGGGGCGCGATTGGCGCAGGACTGCTGTTCGCGCTCGGCACCCGCACGCATACCGATCTCACGGTCTCGCCCGATCGCAATCCGCCGTACATGCTGCTGAAGGACGGATCGGTCCGCAACGCCTACACCCTGCGGCTGCGCAACATGGAGGCCCGCCCGCGCGACATGGAAATCGCCATGCTCGGCCTGCCCAAGGCCGCGGTGATGTGGACCGACGCCGTCAGCGTTGAAAACGCCGCGCCGGTGCAGGTCATCGCCGTGCCCGCCAACGAGACCAAGATCGTGCGCGCCTATGTGATGCTGCCGCCGGGGACAGACGAGGACGATAGCGAACACTTCGCCTTCCGCCTGACCTCGCTCGACGAACAGAGCGAGCAAGACATCGCCGAAACCACCTTTGCCATGCCGGAGGACGACGAATGACCCGCAAATCCAGCGCCTTCACCGGCAAGCACATGGCCGCAGTCTTCATCGGCGGGTTCGGCGTGGTGATCGCGGTCAACCTCGTCATGGCGAGCTATGCCGTCGGCAGCTTCCACGGCACCGTGGTCGACAATTCCTATGTCGCCAGCCAGAACTACAATGGCTGGATCCACAAGGCCGAGGCCTCCAAGGCCTTGGGCTGGCAGGCGATCCCTCAGCGCCGCGCGGATGGGCGGGTGGTGCTCGAAACCCTCGCTGTGCCCGCCGAAGCAGCCATCTCGGCCGAGGCCGAACGCCCGCTGGGTGCGCGCGAGGCTGCGCGGCTGACCTTCGCGCCGCAGGGCCAGGGCCGCTGGCTTTCCAACGAAACGCTGGGCGCAGGCCGCTGGCAAATCCACATCGGCATCCGCGCAGGCGCGCAGGAATGGGCCGGGGAAGGCGATCTGCGATGAACGCCCCCGCGCTCCTCACCCCGGATGACGCCCGCCCGCTGATTTCGACCCGCTTCACTGTGCCGGGGATGAAATGCGCCGGTTGCATCGGCAAGATTGAGCGCGAATTGCCCAAGGTGGCGGGCATCGCCGCCGCGCGCGCGAATTTCTCCGCCAAGCGGGTGGCGATCAGCCATGATCCGGCGCTCGGCGAAGACGCGCTGACGGCGGCATTGCTGGCGCTAGGCTTCGAAGCGCAGCCGGTTGCCGACAATCCCATGGGCGTCGAGGTTGAGGAGCGCAAACGCCTCAACCGCGCGCTCGGCGTGGCGGGCTTTGGCATGATGAATGTCATGCTGCTCTCGGTCAGCGTCTGGTCGGGCGCGGACGGAGCAACGCGCGAGCTGTTCCACTGGCTCTCGGCCCTGATCGCACTGCCGGTGATCGCCTATTCGGGCCGCCCGTTCTTTGCCAGCGCGTGGATGGCGCTGAGCCACAAGCGGACCAACATGGACGTGCCGATTTCGATTGGCGTGATCCTTGCGACCTGCCTCAGCCTCTACGAGACCATCACCGGCGGCGCGCACGCCTATTTCGACAGCGCGGTGATGCTATTGTTCTTCCTCCTCGCAGGCCGCGCATTGGATGCCGAGATGCGCACCCGCACGCGGGCCGGGATCGGCGCCTTGCTCGGGCGGATGGGCAAGAGCGCCTCGGTTATCGCGCCGGACGGCACCACCCGCCGCGCCGCCGCAAAGGATCTGGAACCGGGAATGCTGGTGCTGGTCGCCGCTGGGGAAGCGCTCGCGGCTGATGGCGAGGTGGTGGACGGCATCAGCGCCATCGACAACGCCATGCTGACCGGCGAAAGCGCGCCCGAACCGGTGGGCCCGGGCAGTGCGGTCCATGCTGGCGCGATCAACCTCTCCGCACCGCTCCGCGTCACGCTGACCCGTGTGGCTGAGGACACCGCGATTGCCGAAATCGCGCGCCTGATGGACGAGGCGGGGCAATCGCGCAGCCACTACGTCCGCATCGCCGACCGCGCCTCGCGGCTTTACGCGCCAGTGGTGCACAGTCTCGCTGCGCTGGCTTTCGTCGGGTGGATGATCGCAGGCGCGGGCGTGCACCAATCGTTGACCATCGCGATTGCGGTGCTGATCATCACCTGCCCCTGCGCCATGGGCCTCGCCGTGCCCGCTGCGCAAGTGGTGGCGAGCGGTGCGCTGCTGCGGCGCGGGTTGCTGGTGAAGGACGGGAGCGCGCTGGAACGCCTCGCCGAGGTGGACATCGCACTGCTCGACAAGACCGGCACGCTGACATTGGGCGAACCGCGCGCCGATGTGACCGCGTTGGGCGCCGAGGCCCGCGCCATCGCGCTGGGTCTGGCGCAGGCGAGCCGCCATCCCTTGAGCCGCGGCCTCGCCGCTGCGCTCCTACGCGAAGGGGTGGAGCCTGCCACCATCGACACCATCCGCGAAGAAAGCGGCATCGGCCTCACTGGCACATGGCACGGCGTGGCGGTCGCGCTGGAGAAGCCCGAAGGCGAGGCACAGGCGCTCGCCACCACCTTGCGTATCGGGGACGCCGCGCAGACCATCACCTTTGCCGACCCCATGCGCAGCGATGCCGCCGCAACCCTAGCCGCCCTGCGCGCCGAGGGGATCACCGCCAGCATCCTCTCGGGTGACCGCGCCGCGCCGGTCGAGGCCATGGGCCGAGCCTTGGGTCTGACCGCGCAGGCAGAAGCCAACCCGCAGGCGAAACTCGCTGCACTGGAAGCCCTCAAAGCTGAGGGCCGCCGCCCGCTGATGGTGGGCGATGGGCTCAATGATGGCCCCGCCCTCGCCGCCGCCCACGCCTCGATCGCGCCTGGCACCGCATCCGACGCGAGCCAGCAGGCCGCCGACGCGGTATTTATCGGCGAAGGGCTGATGCCGGTCGCGCTCGCGGTGCGGGTCGCCAAAGCCACCATGCGGATCGTGCGGCAGAACTTCGGCTTCTCGATTGCCTATAACCTCCTCGCTGTGCCGCTGGCGGTGTTCGGCCTCGTCACCCCGTTGATCGCGGCGATTGCCATGTCGGTGAGCTCGCTGGTGGTGGTCGCCAATTCGCTGCGCTTGGCAAGAGCCGCCAAATGACCGGCCTCGCTTTCCTCATACCCATCGCGCTGGGCATGGGATTGCTCGGCCTCGTCGCCTTCCTGTGGTCGATGCGCGTGGGCCAGTATGACGACATGGACGGCGCGGCCAACCGCATCCTGATCGATGATGACGAGCCGCTGGAGGAGGACGCATGAGCACCGCTCTCCCCTTGGCGCTCGCCGCGCTGGTGCCGGTGATGCTCGGCCCGGCGCCCGCCGAGCACACGGCGATCACCGCGACCCTGTGCAATGGCGGGACCATCACCATTCCAGTCGGCGACGACGCCCCGGCGGACGATAGCGGCAACTGCCACCCCAAGGGCTGCCACGCAGGAAGCTGTCGCGAACGGGACAAATCCGGCAATTTGATCTCGCGCAAAGACGGGTAGTTTACGAGGCGCTTTAAGTGTCTCATGTGGACCTATCACCCCAACCTCCTCGCCACGCCGGTGCCGCGTTACACCAGCTACCCCACCGCCGCCGATTTCGGTCCGCTGGAGGACGGCCATATCGAGCGCGCCATTGCCGAGGCGTCGGGCGACATCTCGCTCTACCTCCACATCCCGTTCTGCGAGAAGATCTGCTACTATTGCGGCTGCAACACCGGCGCATCGGGCAAGCGCGCGCGGGTGGAGAGCTACCTTGCCGCGCTGCATCAGGAAATCGCCACGGTCGCCAGTCTGCTCCCGCAAGGCACGCGGGTGCGGCGGATCGCCTTTGGCGGCGGCAGCCCGAACGCCATCGAACCGGGTGAATTCCTCGGCCTTGTCGATGCGATCCACGCGCACTTCCCGCTCGACGCGCCGTCCTGGTCGATCGAGCTTGATCCGCGCAGCCTCACCCCCGAATGGGCGCCGGTGCTGGGCGAAGTCGGCATCACCCGCGCCAGCATGGGCGTGCAGACCTTCGCCGCACATTGCCAGAAAGCCATCGGCCGCGAGCAATCGCTCTCCATGATTGGCCGCAGCGTTGAACTGCTGCGGGGCGCAGGCGTCACCAGCCTCAATTTCGATCTGATGTATGGCCTGCCGCACCAGAGCGAGGCGGACCTTGAAGACAGCCTGGAATACACCCGCAAGCTCGGTGCGGACCGGGTGGCGGTGTTCGGCTATGCCCATGTCCCGCATCTGGTGCCGCGTCAGGCGATGATCCCCGAAGACGCTCTGCCCGGTGCGGCGGCGCGCTTCATGATGGCAAGTCAGGCCCATGCGATGCTGACGGGGCACGGCTATGACGCCATCGGGTTCGATCACTTCGCCCTGCCGCTTGATCCAATGGCCCGCGCGGTGCGTGACGGCACACTGCGGCGCAATTTCCAGGGCTTCACCGATGACCCGTCAGACGTACTGATCGGCATGGGTGCAAGCGCGGTGAGCGGCTTTCCCGGACTCCTCGCCCAGAATGAGAAGCACACCGGCCGCTACCGCCAGCTTTCAGGCGAAGGTCGCCTCTCAGCCAACCACGGAATCGTGCGTAAACCGCAAGACCGTCTGCGCGGCGGCGTGATCGAGGCGCTGCTGTGCCAGAGCGAGGCGGAGCTTTCGCCGTGCCTGTTGGCCGAGGTGCAGGATCGGCTGGGCCCCTTCACCGCCACCGGGTTGGCGCGGCTCGAAGGCAACCGGCTCGCCATTCTACCGGACGGCCTGCCCTATGCCCGCGTAATCGCCGCCATGTTCGACAGCTACCGCGCGGCCAATCAACGCAGTTTCAGTTCGGCCATCTGACCGCCATTCGACTGCAAGCCTCGCTCCTTGCATGAATTGCAATTTGCCCTGATAGTTTGCCGCAAAACGACAAGCGGAGTCTCTATCGCGCGCATACAAGCAATATTGGGGGGAAAAGATCATGGCAGTCACCGACCACGTCGACCTGAATGGCTTCATGGAGGGCGTCAAAAAGCGCAATCCGCACCAGCCGGAATTTGTGCAAGCGGTCCAGGAAGTGGCCGAAGATATCTTCGAATTCATGGAGGACAAGGAGGAGTACCACTCCCAGCAGATCCTCCGCCGCATTGCCGAGCCTGACCGCGTGGTGAGCTTCCGGGTGTGCTGGGAAGACGATGCCGGCAACATCCGCGTGCAGCGCGGCTGGCGGGTCCAGAACAACAACGCGATCGGCCCCTACAAGGGCGGTATCCGCTTCCACCCTTCGGTGACTGAAAGCGTGCTGAAGTTCCTCGCCTTCGAACAGACCTTCAAGAACGCGCTCACCGGCCTGCCGATGGGCGGCGGCAAGGGCGGGTCGAACTTCAACCCCAAGGGTAAAAGCGTGCGCGAGATCATGCGCTTCTGCCAAAGCTTTATGACCGAGCTCTACCGCCACATCGGTGCCGACATTGACGTTCCGGCGGGCGATATCGGCGTGGGCGGGCGCGAGATCGGCTTCATGTTCGGCCAGTACAAGCGCATCACCAACAACTTCACCGGCGTGCTGACCGGCAAGGGGCTGGAATGGGGCGGAAGCCTGATCCGCACCGAGGCGACCGGCTACGGCGCGGTCTACTTCCTTGAGAATATGCTCGCCACCAAGGGCGAGAACCTTGAGGGCAAGACGGCGGTGATTTCCGGCTCGGGCAATGTCGCGACCCATGCGGCGGAGAAGATCGTGCAACTGGGCGGAAAGGTGCTCACCCTGTCGGACAGCGGCGGCTTCATCCACGATCCCGACGGCATCACGCAGGAGAAGATCGACTGGGTCAAAACCCACAAGACCCACCGCCGCGGCCGGATCGAGGAATATGTCGAGGCCTTCCCGAACGCGACCTTCCATGCGGGCAAGACCCCATGGGGCGTGCCCTGCGACATGGCCCTGCCCTGCGCGACGCAGAACGAGTTGCTGGGTGAAGACGCCAGAATGCTGGTGGCGAACGGCTGCCGCGCGGTGTCCGAAGGCGCGAATATGCCGACCGATCTGGACGGCGTGCACATCTTCAAGGCCGCCAAGCTGCTCTACGCCCCGGGCAAGGCGTCCAACGCGGGCGGGGTGGCGGTCTCCGGTCTGGAAATGAGCCAGAACTCCGAACGCCGGTCGTGGAAGGAAGACGAGCTTCAGCAGATGCTGAAAGACATCATGGCCGGCATCCACAATTCCTGCATCCGCTACGGCGATCAGGGTGGCGGGTACATCGACTATGTGAAGGGCGCGAATATCGCAGGCTTCAAGAAGGTCGCTGATGCGATGCTGGCGTTCGGGGTGGTGTAAGTTTCAGCATCTCAGACCGCCTTCCCGGGCTTGACCCGGGACCCCGCTTACTTTGGGCCGGGCAGCGAATGAACACAGCGGGGCCCCGGATCAAGTCCGGGGAGGGGGAATTGGGCTGGGGCGGCGAAGGACGTCCTAATATTGAGCTTGGCCAATCGAGCCACGATGCCACCGAAAGCATAAATTCAGTCGGCGACCCGTTGCGGCCACGCGTATCTCTCCCCTTGCGGGAGAGATACGAAGACTTGGCAGCTTGCTGCCTAGTCGCAGTTGAGAGGGGGCAAGGGCCGGAGCTTCGCCCCGGACCCCTCTCCCCCGCAGCCTGCGAAGTGTCAACTTCGATTTTTCAGATTAACAAGCTGATTTAACACGATAAATAATGAAAGCCGGCGCTTGACAGGGTGTCAACTTTGTCAACTTCGGCAAGCTCAGGACGAGCGGGGTGGCTACTTCACCCCCAGCCCCGCCGCCTGCGCGCGCAAATCCGCCGCCGCGCCGGGGTTCGCCTTGACCGCCGCTTCCAGCGCGGCCTTGGCCTTGGCGGGTTCGCCCAGCGTCATACGGCTGCGCATCAGCATCACCCAGCCATCGACGTTGTTCGGCTCGCTCTGAAGCCGCGCTTCAAGCTGCGCGACCATGCCTTCGGCCATCTGGCGCTGTTCGCTCGGCTTCATCGCGCCTGCTGCCGCGACATCCGCCGCGCTCGGCCCGCGTAGCGCAGGCGAGGCGGCTTCGCCCGCGACGCTGCCCGATCCCGGTGCCAGCAGCGCGGGCTTGCGTGTCGCTTGCGCCCTGGCGATGCGGGCGGAGACGTCGATGCTGTTCATCTTGCCGACCTGTTCGATGGTCCGCACCAGATCGGCCTCCCACGGCGCGCCTTGCGGGCTATCGGCGAGCAGATCGAGCCACGCGGCCAACGCGCCTTCGTGATCCTTGTCGAGATCCTTTTTCGCCGCGAGGAAATACCGCGCGCGCGGATCGGTGGCGTCCAGCGCAACCGCTTTCTGGAACGCGGCCAAAGCCTCGGCCGGCAGCGGATCGCGCTCGCTCGCCAGCACCAGCGTCTCGCCCAGCGCCGACCACAGGACCGCCTCATTCGGGGCAATCTGCAAGGCGCGGCGATAGGCGGCGGCGGCTTCGGCATATTGGCCTTGTCCGAAATAGGCGAAGGCCAGATCGCCCCACGGACCGGCATCGTCCTTCGATGCCTCGGCCGCAGCGCGCAATTGTTCGATGGTGGCGGTTCCGTCCGTTGGTACCGCAGGCGCGTTCTCGTCCCCCGATCCCTGGTACACATTGAACCCGATCGAGCCTGCCGCCAGCAGCAATGCCGCCCCCAGCAGAACCCAGCCCGCCTTGGACGCTCCGCCCGCTGCCTGTTGTGTGTCTGACGCCATGGCAAAGCGGCTAGCACCAGTGGCCCAGCGGGGCAATTCGCTCTGGTGTCAGGGACCGTTTTGGGTATGGTGCCGCTTGGGGTGCGCGCTATCCAAGGGGGAGGATAGGTGGGCGATGTTTACACAGTCGCGATCATCGGGTCTGGCCCTGCCGGGCTAAGCGCAGCCGCGCGTGCAGCGGCCCTTGGGCTAAGCCATGTGCTGCTCGAAAAGACCGATCATCTGTCGGACACGATCTACAAATACCAGAAGGGCAAGCACGTCATGGCGACGCCCAGCAATCTGGTGCTGCGCTCGGACATCGACTTCGAAGCTGGCAAGCGCGAGGCGATCCTCGGGTTGTGGGACGAACAGATCGCGGGCCACAAGGTCAATGTGAAGTACCACGCCGAGGCGAAGGCGATCCGCGGCACTGGCGCAGCGATCCCGGGAAGCGTGCAGCAACTCGTCACCCGCGCGCGGGATGGCACCAAGTCCGTGCGCGAGATCCAGCGCCATGCTCCGCCCTATGCGATTGAGCTGACGAACGGCGAGGTGGTGATGGCGCAAAACATCATCCTCGCCATCGGCACGCAGGGCAATCCCAACCGGATGCGCTGTCCCGGTGCAGACCTGCCGCATGTGCAGTACCAGCTCGACGATCCAGCCGAGTATGTCGACGAGCATATCATCATCGTCGGCACCGGGGACGCCGGGATCGAGAACGCGCGCGGCCTCGCCGAAGACCCGGCGCAGCGCAACACCGTCTCGATCCTCAACCGCGGGATCGAATTTCCGACCGCCAAGGCGGCGAACGTCAGCGCGCTGATGGCCGATCATGAAGCGGGCAAGCTGATGGTCCGCACCGAGAGCGAGACCAAGTCGATTGAGCCAGGCTGGATCACGCTCACCACCCGCGACGGGGAAATCCGCATCCCGTGTGACCGGATCATTGCCCGCATCGGTTCGGCCCCGCCGCGCGCCTTTGTGGAGGAATGCGGGATCGAATTTTCGAGCGAGGACCGCAGCGCCTTCCCCAAGCTCTCCCCGGTGTTCGAAAGCACCGCGCCCGGCATATTCGTGATCGGCGCGCTGGCCGGCTACCCGCTGATCAAGCACTGCATGAACCAGGGCCATGATGTCATCGAGTTCATCAACGGCAACACCGCGCTGAAGCCCGCGGACGAGCCGATCATCGCCGCCAAGTTTGCAGGGCTTCCCGGCAATCGCAGCACCGATGAATGGCTGGAATTCCTGCGCACGGGCGTCTCGATCCTGAACGGCATGAACCCCTTGCAGATGCGCGAATTCATGCTCGATTCCGAGGCGAAATTCTTCGCTCCCGGCGAGGTGATTTTCGAGCGCAATGCGCCCGGATCATCGCTGTTCGGGATCGCCAGCGGGTCGGTGGCGGTGGAGGTCAATCCGGCTGACCCCTCGATCACTATTCCCATTGAAGCAGGCTCGATCTTCGGCGAAGTCGGACTGATCTCGGGCCGCCGTCGGGGTGCGACGATCCGCGCGGCCGAAGACACCATCGTGGTCGAAATCTCCCGGCTTGCTGCACTCAAGCTGCAATCGCAGGTGCCCTCGGCCAAGGCGGAGATCCAGCGCATCTCGATCGAACGGCAATTGCTTCAGATGTTCGGATCGGGCTTAACCCGCAAGGATGTCGCCCCGCTGGTCGATGCGGCGCAGGTGTTGGAAAAGCGCGCGGGCGAAGTGGTCGTGACCGAAGGCGCGGACGACAAGGACGTCTTCATCATCCGGCGCGGCTCGATGATCGTCGAAAAGCAGATCGGCGACCGGCCGGTGTTCCTGTCCTACCTCCCCGCAGGCTCATATTTCGGTGAAATGGCGGTGATCGACGGGAGCGCCCGCACCGCCACGGTCAAGGCTGCGATCAAGTCCGAAGTGATCCGCCTGCCGGGCGAAGGCTTCCTCGCATTGCTGGAGCGCAACCCCAAGCTGCGTGAGCGGGCCATGACCGACATGGCCACGCGCCGCGCCACCAACGCCTTTATTGAAGGGCAGAAGGACAGCTTTTCCGGCGCAGTCGATCTCTATTCCAAGACTGCGCAGTTCCTGGTCGACAACGGCATCGGTGAGGCGACCGATGTGCTGCTGATCGATGAGAAGCTGTGCATCGGCTGCGACAATTGCGAAAAGGCCTGCGCTGACAGCCATGACGGCCTGTCGCGCTTGGACCGGGAGGCGGGCAAGACCTACGCCCACCTCCACGTGCCGACGTCATGCCGTCACTGCGAACACCCCCATTGCATGGCCGATTGCCCGCCCAACGCAATCAAGCGCGGGCCGGATGGCGAGGTGTTCATCGACGAGACCTGCATCGGCTGCGGCAACTGCCAGAGGAACTGCCCCTACGGCGTGATCCGCATGGATGCCAAGCCGCCCAAGAAGCCGAGCCTCCTGCAATGGATGCTGTTCGGCAAGGGCCCCGGCCCGGGCGAGGCGTCATATAGCTGGCGCAAGAAGGCGGCCGAGAAGGAAGGCCCGGCCAAGCCGAAGCAGGCGATCAAGTGCGACATGTGCTCCGGGATCGACGGCGGCCCCGCCTGCGTGCGCGCCTGCCCGACTGGCGCGGCGATCCGTGTCAGCCCCGACAAGTTCCTGACCTTCACCAAGCTGACCGAGGACGCCGAGTAATGGCGACTAAAGCAGGAGGCACGGGACGGTTCTCGCAGGACGAGAAGCGGCGCGATTCCGATCATGTCAGTTTTCTCAAGCATCGCGGTTATCGCTGGCTGTGGATCGCACTGGCGCTCAGTGCGGCGAGTATCGCGGGCTATGTCCTGATCGATCAGGAACCGCGTCCCAATGGCGGCACGTGGTACGGCTATACGCTCGGCACCATCGGGGTGGGGCTGATCCTGTGGCTTTCGCTGCTGGGGGTGAGGAAGCGGCGGATCAATCCGGGCGCGTGGAGCCTCAAGGCGTGGACGTCTGCGCACGTATATCTCGGCCTGTCGCTGGTGGTGGTGGGGACGCTGCACACCGGATTCCAGATCGGCTGGAACGTCCACACGTTGGCCTATGTGCTGATGCTGCTAGTGATTGCGACCGGGATTTATGGCGTGGTGGTCTATGCGACCCTGCCCGCGAGCCTCTCGGCCAACCGCAAGGAGATGACCCGCGCGCAGATGCTGGATGCGCTGACCGCGATTGACCGCCAGCTGGAGAGCGCCGCGCAGCCCTTGGAGCGGACCGAGGCTGATCTGGTGATCGACGCTCTGGCGCAGGATGTGTTTTACGGCGGGCCGGTTGCGCGACTGACGGGGCGTTATCCCGGCTGCGCCACGGTCCGCGCCTTGAAAGGCATGGGCGGCGGTTCGGATGCCACCACGCGGGTCGCCGCGCTGCTGGAGCGGCGTCGCGATCAGCTTGCCCAGATCCGCGGGGCCTTGCGCATTCGGGCGATGCTGGAAATCTGGCTGTTCATCCACATCCCGCTCACCATCGCCTTGATCGCCGCGCTGACCGCGCATGTGATCTCCGTGTTCTACTATTGGTGAGGGGGCAGGCGGCATGGCGTTCCTGATCCGCACCATCGATTTCACCGCTGCGGGGCGCGAGATCGTCCGTGACAGAGTGGTGGATCAGACAAGCCTCACAGTGGGCCGGGCGGCCGAGAACGACATCCACCTCCCCGATCTGGCGGTCGAGCAGAACCATGTGCGGATCGACTTGCTAGGCGATGGGACGCTGGCGGTCGCCGCGCTCGGCACACTAGGCTTCACGCTCGATGGCCGGGTGATCACGGAAGGAACCATCGACCCACGAACGGGAGGCGAAATCGCGCTCGGCGCAGCGCGGTTGGCGGTTGCCAGTGAGGCGGACGGGCGGACGATCATCACCATTCGGCAGGTTGTGGCCGATGAAGGCAAAGGCGACGCCTTGCGTGGCTTTGCGCTTGCCAGCGTACTGCCGTCCAAGCGCGCGATGAGCTGGGCATTCGCGGGCGCGATCCTGCTATTGCTCCTGCTGGTGCCGGTCGCCAGCCATCTGCTGCGCTCGCCTGCCAAGCCCGATCCGACCGGCAAGACCCCCGGCACCGTGCTGATGGACAGCGCGTGGACCAGCGGCGAATTGTCGCTGAAACACCACAGCCTCGAAGACAATTGCGAGAGCTGCCACGTCGCCGCATTCGAAAGCGTGCAGGATGAAACCTGCGTCAGTTGCCACAAGGACACCGGCGACCACGCCCCGATGCCGCGTCTTGCCCAAGGTAGCCCCGCGCTGTCACCGGGCGACGCGCTCCAATGGCGGATTGCGGAAGGCTTCGGCAAGGAAGGCCCGCTCGGCTGCGTTGCGTGCCATTCCGAACATGAAGGCCCCAAGCGCCAAGCGGCGGGCGGCGAGGCGTTTTGTTCGGACTGCCATGATAAGCTCGACACCCGCCTCACCGACACAGCGCTCGCCAATGCGCATGATTTCGGCAAGGGCCACCCGCAGTTCCGCCCCGTCTATTTCGCCAGCTTCGGCGCGGCCAAGCCCGTGCGCGCAGCGCCGGGAGCGAAGCCGGTTGAACGCTCCGGCCTCGTCTTCCCGCACGATATTCACATGAACCCGCGCGGCGGCGCGGCGCGTATGGCGGTCAGCCTGTCACAATATGGTAAGCCCTTGGAATGCAAAGATTGTCACACCCTGACAGCAGACCGAATGTCGTTCAAGGAGGTGAAGATGGAGGATTCCTGCGAGGGCTGTCACAGCCTGGTCTCCGGACGCACGGCGGCGGGCGGCTTCAGCAAGCTGCGTCACGGCGATATCAAGGAGCTGGCTGAGGATCTCGCCCGGATTTCGTCCGGCCCGCGCCCGCGCGTCGGCCCGGCGCGCGAGCGGCCCGGACAGATCGGCAGCGCCTCACCTTATCGCGCGGATTTCGGCCGCCCGGTGCGCGCCTATATCGGGCTGTCGAACGCCTTGTCGGCGGGCGGGGTCTGCACCGAATGCCACCTGCCGACCCGCGGCCCGACCGGGCAGGCTGATCTGATGCCGGTCAACCTACCCGACCGTTTCCTCACCAGCGGCTATTTCAACCACGAAGCGCACAAAAAGGAGGAATGCACCGATTGTCACGCGGCGGATACCTCCAAGGCGGCGAGCGATCTGTTGATCCCTGACCTGACAAGCTGCCGCGAGTGTCACTTGGGAGCAACCGCGGCGAAGACCAAAAAGATCGTGCCAAGCGATTGCGCGATGTGTCACGCCTATCACCTGCCTGCCGGGCAATGGACGGGCTTGGGGCATCCCAAAGGCCCCGCCCCGCATTACAAGTCGCCGTCCGCTCCCTCCAAGGCGAAGGTTGCGGCGGTTTCGGCCACGGCGAGACAAAAGCCATGAGCGGGGCGACCCCTTCCTCCGGGCGTGCTGTGCTGATCGCACAGATGACCGACATCCACGTCGGCTTTGCCCCTGACGAACAGCCTGAGGAATTGAACCTCACCCGCTTCCGCGCGACTTTGGCGCGCCTGCTCAATGGCCCCAACCGGCCCGATCTGCTGGTCCTGTCCGGCGACATTACCGATCACGGCGATCTGGAGAGCTTCGCCAAGACGGCGGAGATGCTGAAGGACTGCCCCTGCCCGATCATCCCGCTGGTCGGCAATCACGATAGCCGCGCTGGCCTGCTCAGCGCTTTTCCGCAGGTCGTTCCGGCTGACGGCGGGTTTCTGCACTATGTGGTCGAAGCGCCGCTGGGCCTGCGGATCATATGCCTCGATACGCTGGAGGATGGCCGCCACGGCGGGGCCTTCTGCGAAGCGCGCGCCGAATGGCTGGCCGCGCGGCTGGCCGAAGCGCCCGACACGCCGACGCTGATCTTCATGCATCACCCCCCGGTGGTCGCCGGGATCGACTGGATGGACCCCGCGCCGGACGAGCCGTGGATCATGCGGCTGCGCGAGGTGCTGGAGGGACAGCGGCAGGTGCAGGCGATCCATTGCGGGCACTTGCACCGCCAGATCACCACGCAGTTTGCAGGTATCCCGCTCGGCGTGACGCCGTCAGTCGCGCCGCTGGTGGCGATGGACCTGAACCCGATCGACAAGGACGTGCCCGACAATCGCGAACTCATCACCACTGAACCGCCGACCTATGCGCTCCACCGCTGGGACGGGGCGGCGCTGGTGTCGCATTACGAGCGCGTCGGCGATTGGGAGGTGCTGGCGCGGTTCCATGCCGGGCTGCAACCGATGATCGAAGGTATGTTCGCGGAAAGGGATTAGTTCTTTCCCCCGCCCCGGGCTTGACCCGGGGCCCCGCTCCCTTACCGATCACCACACTCCCATAAAGAAATGCTGGGCCCCGGGTCAGGCCCGGGGAGGGGGTAGCCCTACTTCCCCACCGCTGCCCTTTGCGCGCCTGCCGGTGCCACTCCAACCCAGCGCTTCATGTCGACATCATCGCTGACCTTCCACGGCACGCCGCTGCGGGTCATGAACAGGCGCTCCATCTCGGGCCGGGTGAAGGGCCGCGAGCCCAATCGCCCGAACACCGCCATCTGCCCGCCGGTCTCGTCCACCGCACGGTCACGGTCGAGGCCCTTCGAGAGCGCAATCGCAGGGGTGGGCGTCTTGGCCCAGGCAATCAGCTCCGGCACCGGCGCGGGACTGAAGCCGTAGAAATTGCGCTGGCTGTCCGGGCTGGTCAGTTGCAGCACCTTCATCCCGTTCCGCCCGTCCGCCACGTAAGCGAACAGCGAGGCGTTGGTGGTGCCGACGATCACATCTTCGGCATCGTTGAGGGTGCCGTCCAGCGTCACCTTCTGGAAGATGCGGGGGCTGCGCGGGTTCTTCACGTCGAGGATCACCAGACCCTCACCCTTCGCCGCGACGTAGGCATAGGTGCGCGCGATATACATCCGCCGCGCATCGGCGAGTGGCACAATCCCCCCCGGCACTGCAACCGGCGAACGCAGCGAGGTGATGTCGAACAGTTTCACCCCATCCGCGTCCGTGACCCAGAGGTAGCGGAACTGCACTGCCGAAGCGCGCGCATCGCGAAGCTCGCGCACGGCCGCGATCTTGGGCGCATCGGGGTTGGCGAGATCGACCACCACCAGCCCCTTGTCCGCCGTGACGAAGGCGACCTCGCCCGCCAGCACGATATGCCGCGCACCGGTCAGCACTCCGCCGGGGTTCCACGCGTCGGAGCCATCGGTGAAGACCTTGCGGGTCAGCTTGTTGTTGCGGAATTCGCCGTCCGCCAGCGTGTTGACGTTGACGAGGATCAGGCCCTCGACCGCATCGGTGACGACCGCATAGTTGTAGATCGGGAGGAAGGCTTGTTCCTGATTGATCACGCGCATTTCGGGCGTGCTGCGGGTCGGCGCAATCGGCTGGTTGGTGGGCAGCGCCATGCAGGTGGCATTGGTGGTCTTGACGTTGGTGTCATGCCCCAGCGCCGAGAACGGACCCTTCAGGATGCGTTCCGAGGTGCCCTTGTTGGCGATGCTGGCCACGTCATAGGCGGTGAACCCGCCCTTGCCGCTGGCGACGAACATATACTCGCCGCGCAGTTGCAGGCAGCCCACGCGGTCGCTGGTGCCTTCGTGGACGTTGACGAATTCTTCCAGCGGCTGGGTCTCGCCGCTCAGTTTGGCATCGAAGGTCTTACCGCGCACCCAGTTCTTCAGCTCGCGCCCGTTCTGGTCGACATGCAGCCCCCACCAATCGGGATAGGCATAGCGGTGGAGGTAGGAGCCGATCACCGCCTGCGGCTCGTCATATTCAGTGACGCGGGTGGCCTGGAAGCCGCCCTCCAGCCCTGTCCACGCGTTCAGCCCGACGAAGTTCACGTAATTGGTGCCGAGCAGGAAGAGCTGCGCCATGATCGCGTTGTTGTCGTCCTTGGCGCTGAGGTGGCAATCGGTGCAGGTCTTGGTCTCGGTCTTCCTCACCGTATGCGGGAAGTGCGGCGCAAAGGCCTGACTGGAGAACCCGATGGCCGAAATCGGCGGCTGCTGCACATAAATGCGTTCGCGGTTGATGTTGGTCGACGACAGCACCAGCGCCGAGGACGAGCGGACCGGCGCGACCTGATTGCCCTTGGTGGTCTGGTGCTTGCCGAGCTGGAACATTTCGTCGCGCGCGACCTGCGGGTTGTAGGTGGCGAAGTTGCGCGTCTCACCGCCTTCGTAGCGGTGGCTCTTGGTCTTCCAGTTCGCCTCGATGGGAAGGTGGCATCCGCCGCAACTCGTCGTCCACGAAAGGTGGCAGGTGAAACACGCCATTTCCGGATCGCGGTGCGCACGGTCGTCGATCCCGATGCCGGTGCCGAATTCGAAATTGCCCGTCTCGGCCCCGTAACGGCTGACCAGCTTCGCCCGCGCCGCTTTGGCGTTGAACACCGGGGTGGCGGGATCGACCGAGTCCCTGACGAGGCTCATCTCCCACTCAAGCTTGGGATCGACGATTGACCGCTGGATCAGCTTGCGCCTGCCGTCAGCCCCTTCCATCCATTCGAACCGGCGCTTGCCATCGGGGTTGCGCAGCAGGCTGAGGTCGTGGCCCTCGGGCGGCGCAGCGGGGCCGCTGGTGCGGAGCGTGGGATAGGCATCGGGCGTGCCGTGGCAGTCCTTGCAGGTGATCTCGATCGCGTTCGCCACTTCGCCATAGATCAGGCCATTGCCGTGGCTGTCCTGCTCGAAATGGCAATCAGCGCATTGCAGACCGACTTCGGCGTGGATGTCCATCATGTGGACCGCCTTGCCGGGGTTCACGCCTGCGGGGACGAACTTGCCCTCGCCCTCCTTGCGCCACTTTTCCGGATCGTCGGGGTCAACGATCTTGCCCTCAGCATCGAGCAAATTGCCTTCGCGGTCGCGCTTGAAGATCGCGCGGAAGTTCCAGCCGTGGCCGTGATAGTCGGCGAACTGAGTGTCCTTGAGCTTGGGGTTGAGGTCATAGACGTTGCGCACGAATTCCAGATCACCCCACTTGCCACGTGCGGCGGCGGCTTCGGGATTGCGGTCGTTGATCGCGCGCACTTCCTCGGCGGTGGGGTATTTCTGCTGCTCCGGCCACATCGCGGGCGCGTCGCTCTCGTAATCCCACATGGTGTAGCCGAGGAACGAGTTCAGGAAGATGTTGGGCTGGTGCATGTGACAGTTCATGCACTGGCTGGTCGGGATCGCCCGCGTGAACACGTGCTGGAGCGGGTGGCCCTTTTCCTTCAACTGCCCGCCGACTGTCAGCCCGTCATCCGCGCGCTTGCCGGGAGCCGCTTCGTGATCGTGATCGTCATGGCCCGGCTGCTTCACGGCGCCGTGCTTTGTCTCACCATGGCCCGCCGCCGCGTGCTCGATCTTTTCCGCGATGGTCGGATCAGCGGTGATGCTCTGCCCGTCCCGCCCATATTGCGCATAGATCAGCGAATTGCGGGGCTCGCGGTCATTGGCGTAGACCACATGGCAGCTTGCGCAGCCCGAATGGCGGTAATCGCCGGGCTGGTCATTGGTCCCGAGGAACCAGGTGAAGGGATCATTGAGACGGGTCTTGTGGATGTTGAGCGCCGGGATCGCCACCCGAAGCCCGGTGCCGGGGCCGCGATTGGATTGCTTGAGGTCCGGCCGTCCGGGTTCTTCGAGCCGCTGAATCTGTCCGCTTGGGTTGGGCAGACCGATTTCCGGGAACTGCGAGTTGATCGTGCGCCCGCCGCGTTCGAACACGCGGAAGACATCGCCCGGCGGGATCACCTGCCAGGTGGGGAGCGGATACATCTCGGCCAGAACGCCGCGAGCGACTTGATCTTCGGACAGAACGCCCCCCGGCCCCGCGCCGGGCGAGGTGATCTTCGCGGGCAACCCATCGCGGGTGTAGGCCTCGCCCAAGAGGTAATTCTTGAACGGGAGGATCCCGTTATTGTAGCTCGCCCCGCCCCACAGCATCGCGCCTGACGCCATGATCGAGCGTTCGGCGGCCTCAATGGCGCCGATGTGGCACGACCCGCAGGCCTCGCGCGCCACGCGGTAGTCGGACGGGTTCACGAACTTTACGAACTCCGGCGCTTCCTTGTTCAGCAAGGCATAGGAGCGCTTCGGGTTGGCCGAGGAGGGGAAGTGCCAGCTGTCGGGATATGTTGGCAGCACATGGGCGGTGTCGCGGGCGGCGACGTACTCGGGGTGATCGTGCGGAAGCTCGGAATTGCCGCGCACCTTGGGGTTGCCACCGTGGCAATCGGTGCAACCCAGCCGCACGGCGGGCGAGACATGCATGGTCGGCGCATCGGTCTTGACGTGGCAGGTGTTGCAGCCTTCGGACTTGGCCTCCATCTCGGCAACCGACTGGCGCTGCGGCGCAGGCGGAGCAAAGACGGCGGTGTAATCCCGCTTGACCGGCTTTTCCTCGTCCGCCGCGATGCCCGTGCCTGCGAACAGAGAGGCGGCGAGCACCAGCGCCGCTGCCAGCAGCGCGATGTGTCGGGTGAGAGATTGGCCAAGCTTCAACATCAGTAGGTCAGCACCACGTTGGCGAGGATCGAAACAAACTCCTGTCCGCCGCCGCCGCGCGCGGTGAACAGGTCCTTGAAGCCGTCGCCTGCAACCAGTGTTGCGGCAGACAGACGAAAAACGAGGTTCTGATTGGCTTTGGGCCGCCAAATTGCCGCTGCCGAAAGGTCAAAGCCGATCTCGCGCGGGATTGAGCCTTCATTGCGCAGCACTTGCAGCGTTGCGGTGTTCTCGAACCACAGGTGGTTGGCGTTGGCCGACAGGCGGAACTGCGGCGTCAGATCGAAATCCGCGCCGATGCCAGCGAGGATCAAGCCGGGGTTGTTGAAATTGCTCTGCCCCTGCTCCTTCGAGCTTCGCAGCGAATTGAGCAGGCCATTGCGGCCATTGATACTGACCGCGCGGCCACCGCCCGCAAAGGGGATCGTCTGGCGGATCCAGTAAGACGTATCCGCGCCCGCAAACACCGGGTTTTCAAAGATCGCGTCGAACCCGCCCTCGGTGTCGTCATAGGGATCAGAATCCCCACTCGCGTAAGCAGCGGACAGGCGGAAGCGCATCCAGTTGCGATCATAGCTGGCTTCGACAGCGGCGAACTGCGCGTTGATATTGGCCGGACGGTCGGTGAAGAAACTGCTCCGGTCCTCCCCCAGCGCCCAGTAGAAACTGCCGGTGAGGTTCACCCGCCCCAGCCGCCCGTCAACATTGTAGCCGAGATAGACCACGTCATATTCGCGCCCCCGCAGCGTGCCGAGCAAGGCCGGACGCACCGGGAAGCCGTTGGTGTCGATCTGGATGTCGTCAGCCTCGCGGTTCATGTTGTAGACCACGGTGATCTGGCTCGTCAGCGCCGGGATCAGGAAGTCCTGCCGATAGGCATTGGCGACGAAGACGAAATCATCGCGCGGGCTGCGCAGGATCGCGTTGAGGCCGCTGTTGGTGTCCTTCTCCAGCCGCCAGAACGCGCCGAGATTGAACTGGAGGCGGTTGTTGTCGCGCGATCCGAACAGGCGCACGCCCAGCTGCTGATCGTTGAACAGGAAGCCCCGGAAGTCCGACTGGAACGGCTGGATGCCTGCGCGGATCGAGATGAAATCGAACCGGTCATTGTCGAACTGGCTGAAGTGGTAATCGACGAAGGCTTCCTGCACCCCAAGGAAATGGTCGAGCCGGTGGCTGGGGCGCGAAGGCTCCACAAACAGGACGCGCCTTTCGGGCACATCGACATAATTGACGTTGTAAGCCAGCGTGACGCGGTATTCGATGCTCGGCGGCTTGAAGGTGGTCGAGCCTTTCAGCAGCGCGAACCCAGCGATGAAGGTCTGGCTGAAGACCTGGCTGAAGTCGTTCCCGAACACATCGTTACGGTCGGGGTCTTCGGTGGTCTGCACGCCGACGGGGATGGGGAAAGTGCGCGGCTCGTAGACGCTATCGCTGATGAGGTTGGCGACGAAGAACCAGTCGTCTTCCTTGATCGGCAGCCACGGCACCTTGGCGCGGTTGATTGGCCGGTCGCCCTTGTAGGTGTTCTGGTTATAGGGATCGAACAGGTTTTCCTTCACCAACCCGAGGCTCTCGATCAGCCGCCAGCGATCGGGAATGGGGAGCTGGTCGGTCGGAAAGGCGCTGGGCGGCGGCGCGCGAATGGCGCCTTCGTTGTTCTGTTCAATCCGCTCGGGCAGTGGGGCGGTGTAGCCGGGGCGCTGGCGGCCATCGATGATGTCGGGATCGACCGGGGGGATGTCCTGTTCCCAGTCCTGCGACGCTTCTTCGCCGGGCGGCGCGGGCTGCGCTTGCACCTCGTCCGGCGGCGGGCTCGCCTGGAGCAGCAGCAGCGCAGGGAGCAGCCAGCTCATCTAGAGCCCCTCGCACACGTTCTGCGCAGCCGTATCGAGGAACGGCGCAAAGGGACAATTGACGTAGCGCAGCCGCACCTGCCGCGAGCCGACCGCGACCACGATCCGGTCCGCGCGAATGGCATTCGGCGCGTTGCTCAGTCCGCCACCAGCCCGCAGCGCGCCATTGTTGAGGCCGAGGAAGCTGATCATGTCGTCCTGATCGATCCCGTCGCCCGACACCCCGATCCCGCCGACCAACACATTGCCGCGATAGACCGGCACCGAACCGGGGAAGATCTGGATGCCATTGTCGAGCCGCGTCGTGCCCGCCGTCACTTGCGGGAGGGTGGTGCAGCTGCGCGGGGTATCCTGTGCGCTGGCTCCGGTGACGAAGTTCAGGTGCTGCGCCAGATTGCCGACGATTAGCGCCGACTGCAGCCCGGTCGAGAATGGGTTGAACTGCGCAATCGGGCGCGACAGCGGGCCATTGGACTGCCCCACCTCGCCATCGGGGAAATAGGGCCGCGAAAGGTTGCCGCCCGCGCGGTCGGAGAAAGCAAAGCCGCCGGTCAGTGCCGTGGGATCGCCGAGAAAGGCGCGCGTCCGGGCAACGAATTGCGGCACTTCCCCGCCCGCGGCCAGCAATTCATTGGCGGCGAACCTGCCCGAGAAGAAATTAGCGGTGCGCGCCTTTTGCAGGCTCACGTCGATGCCGAAGATCGGCGCATCAGGGGAGCGGACGAGGCCGAGCACTTGCCCTCGCGTATCGACCAGACTGATCGTCACCTGCGCGCGGCTATCAAGCGGCTGGCGGATTTGCGCCCGCGCGCGGCTCATCACGGTGAAGGCTTCTTCGAGGATCACCCGCGCTTCGACAGCGGTAATCGGCGTGGCAACATCGCCTGCATCGGTGCCGCCGCGCAGCGGAAAGCGGTTCACGCCCGCGCCGTTGGACAGGACGAAAGCATCGCGGTTGGCAAACTCGGCGGCGGTCGAGGCGCGCACGCCTGATGCCTCGCTGCCATAGGTCGCGCCCGCGAGCAGGGCTGTCCCCATGTAATAGCCCGTCACCGGCACCAACGCGCCTGCGGTGGAGGCGAAACTGGCACCTGCGACGTTCCCGATCTGCGGATATTCAACGTCAGTGTAACGCAGCGATGTGCCGTCCGCAGTGATACGGTCGGCACGGATGCTGATCGGGGCTTCGAAGCCCACCGTTCCTGCCAGCGCAATCGCCTCGTCCACGTCCACATCGCGGTCGAGCACGTTGGGGTCGAAGCTGTAGCTGCCGTCCGCAATCACCCCGATGCCGCCGACCACCACACCGTTCTGATAGAGCGGGAAGCCGCCCGGGTCAGCGGCGAGGCCTAGCGGAGAACGCTTAGGGCCGATGAACCCGTCGCTCGCCCGCGCGGCAAGGTCGGAACAGGGCAGCTGGCTGAACTGCACCCCGAACAGCGGGCCGCTTTCGAGGCCGGCGGTGGTCGGCGCAGGCGGGAAATGCTCCTGCACGATGAAGCTCGCCGTGCGGCTGGAGAAGGCGTTGCCGCCGCTCGAAAGGTAGGCGCCCGTGATCGCCTTGGCGATGGCTGCTCCGGCGCTGGGGATGGTGAGGCCCTGCGCGTCCTGATTGCTGCCATCGGGCGCCGAGGGGATGCGCGCGGTGCCCGCAGCGCCCGGCATGGCGAAGACGCCGAGCACGTTCCCCACCCGATCCGTCACCGCAATGGTCGCTGCCACACCCCGCGCCCGCGCTTCGGCGGCGGCCTGGGCGATGATCGTGCCGACTTCCGCGCTGGTGAGACTTTCGGCGGCGGGGACGGAAAACACCTGTCCGGCAGGCGGCGGCGTGGGTGTCGGCACGGGCCCGCCGCCGGTTGCGCCCCCTCCACCCGAGCTGCTGCCCCCGCCCCCGCAGGAGGCGAGCACCAAGGCGCTTGCCGCAACCCAGAATGTCCCCCCCTTGCGCATGGCTATTGCAGCCTGCCGATCGCACCGCTGGCTGATTTGAGCGCGGCGCGGAAGTCGGCGGGGCGATAGGCATTGGGTTCTTCCACCGCCTTGTATGCCCGGGCGATATCGCCGCGGATGCCGGCCGCCGCGCCCTGTGTGACCCGGCCTTCGCGCACCAGCGCATTCAGCAGCGTATCGACCGCCATCACCGCCTGCACCGATCCGGCATAGTCGGTGAAGCGCGGCGTCGTCGCCTCGCCCGCGATGATCGCGATCACCTTGAATGCGTCGGCATCGGCATAGGCACGACCCGACAATGCATCGGCCAAGACCCCCGCATGCACTGACAGTGCCTGCGCAGCGGCACGCGCCTCGCCCGGTCCCTGCCCCATCGCTGCGTGGAAGCCGCGCGCGGCACTCTGGAACTTCGCCGCCTCGCCCGGCACCAGCGCGCCTGCGACCGCTTGGAGCATGATCATGTTTTCATCATTGAACGGCGGGTTGCCGAACGGGATCGGCCGCGCGGGATTGGTTTCGAAGGTGAGCTTGCGCTGCGGGCCATCGGTGATCGTCCGGTGGCACGAATGGCAGTCGTAGAAATAGAACTGCGGGAAGGCGCCTTCGTAAGCGAACTTCGGTTGGGCAAAGAGGCTGGTCGCGCGGCGCACCGCCTCGGCCTGCCCCACCGCCCAGAACCGCACCGAATTGGGCGTGGCCTTTCGTGCGGTGTAATCGCCGTCGATAGTGTGGTGCTGCTGGAGCGCGCTGAACAGATCGAGCTCGAAGGAAACGCGCGGGTGGCCCGCCGCCATCATCGCGTGGGTGACGAACTGGCCCGGCTTCGAAGATCCGTAATGGCAATCAAGGCACACGTTGGCGCGCGCCTTGGGGTTATCGAGCGGCGTCAATCCGGCCGCGACGTTGGAGGCGTGGGTGGCGGGCAGCGCATAGTGCTCAGCCAGCCATGTCCCGCCGGACGCACCATGGCAGCTTTCGCACCCGACCCCATCGGTCACAGTGAACTTCGCGCCGCGCTGACCGGCAGCAACATTGGTGGAATGGCATCCGAGGCACGCCGGGGCCGATTGCGCGTAACCCAGCCCGAGGCTCGCTGCGATCTGCTGTCCGCGCCGACCGCCGAGCACGGCATAGGCGCGGGAATGGGCGCCGCTGGGGGATGAGGGTTCTTGCCAGGTCGCAATCTCGTCCTGCCGGACAACCGCGCCATTGCCTTCGGCCCGGCCATGACAGGTCGACCCGGCGCAGCTGGCGACGCCTTCGAATGTGCCGTTACCGATCGCGCCAGAGGCTGGGTAGAGCGCGGCGAGGGCGACCACCGCCGCGACGCGCAAGCCTTTACGCCGCTGCGCAAGGCCTGTGATCACATCCGCCCAAAATCGCCTCATCCCATCCCCCCCGAGATGCCCGAAAGCCGGATTGCCCTAAACCATGACAGGCTAGCACTCGCCCCCATGCGATGCTTGTAACCCTGCGTCTGGTTTGATCGTCCGCCTACCGATTCCCCCGTATGGGCGACCCCTGTCCCCCTTGTCCCAAGCTTGGGGCCGCGATGCAACAGCCAATGCGGTTTCAGCCCCCGCTGGCTTCGGCCGACGCCTCCAGACTGGAGGCCAGCGCTTCGAGTTGCACCGTGCAGCCCTTGGCGATCAGCGCTTCGGCAAGCGCATCGGGCGCCTCGTAATCTTCGGGCAGCAGCACGAAATCAATCTGCGCGCTGGTGGCGTTGTCCGGCCCGGTAATGGTGTAGGGCGCGCCCTCCACGATCGGTAGGCGCGCCGGATCGAGCGCGGCGATCATCACCGTCTCGTCGAACGTGACATCGACCGCGGCGCCATTCTCACGGTTGAACATCCGGTAGGTGCTGGTGCCGGGTGTGCCGGGCCGCCACAGGCGCACAGTGGCAAGGTCGTAAAGGCAGATCGTGCCCGAACGGGTGACGTCAACATACCACAGGCTGGGATTGGCCGGATTCTCGTCAGTCTCGCCGCGCACGGCCCCGGTCCGCACGCGGGTGGCGGCGCGCTTGCGAGTGAGGGAGGCGAAGCGATCAGCAGCGACCTGCGGACGGTCGCCCACGCGGAAGGTGCCAGCCCCCTTGATGACGCGCGTGCCGTCAGCGGTGAGCACGGTAATCACATCCCCAGCCTTCAGCGTGATCGAGGCATTGTCATCGACCTTGGTGCCAACCGGGTACTTGGCCGAGGAAGGGCCGGTGGACTTCACCACCACCCCGGCCATCGCCGCAACCGGCAGCGCCAGCGCCGCACCCGCCAGCGCGAGCGCCGTCAGCCGCGATTTCAATTTATCCGAGAACATAGGTTCCTCCCTCGTCCATTGCTTCCATGCGCCGGGCAAGATTGCTCAACGCTGTATCGTCAGGGTGGCGCGCGGCCACCTGCTGCGCCAGCCGCAGCGCAGCCGCGCGGTCCGTCGCGGCGAGCTTGCAAGCCTCGGCCAGCTCGGCGCGAGCTTCGGCCGGGAAATCGGGCGCGGGTTCAAACAGATCCACCGCCCGCGCCCGCCCGCGCAATTGCACCCGCCCCATCGGCCGCCACCAGTCGAGCCCCGAAGCCTCGGCGAATTCGCGGCTGGCCATCACCGCTGAGTCGAGCGCCTTGTTGGCCGCCTCAAGCCGCGCAGCCGTGTTCATGGAGTCGCCAAGCGCAGTATACTGGATGCGGGTCGCTCCGCCAAAGTTCCCGATCACTGCCTCGCCGAAATGGAGACCGACGCGGGTTTTGCCGATGGGAGGCAGGCTGGCATCCATCGCTGCCACCTCACGCCGGAACGCCTCGCCCGCCTGCCACATCGCATAACCCGCACGCGCCGCGCGCGTGCCATCATCCGGCCGACTGATCGGCGCGCCCCAGAAGGCCACCACCGCATCGCCGACGAACTTATCGATCACGCCGCCATGGTCGAGCACCACTTGGCTGAGCAGATCAAGATAGCGGTTGAGCAATTTGGCCACCATTTCCGGCTCGATCGCGTGGCTCATCTTGGTGAAGCCCTCCAGATCGCTGAACAGCACGAAAATCTCACGCTTTTCGCCGCCCAATGACAGCAATTCGGGCTTGTCGATGATCGCCAAGGCGATGTCGCGCGGGATGTATTTGCCGAGCGCTCCCGTGGCGAAATTGCGCTGCACCGCGCCCGATGCGCGCGCGGCGGTGGTAACGGCGGTGAAGACAATGATCCACCCGATCAACCAGCCGACAACCGGCAATCCGTAGGTATCAACATTGCGAACCTGCAACAGCACCGGCACGCCCTGAAAAATCACGAGCTGCGCGACGCCAAATAGCGCCAGCCGCCGTGCGGGCCATTCGAGCAATGCGGTCAAAACCGCCACTATAATCACCAGAACCGCCATGGCCCAAAGCACCCATGTCGGGATCGGGGTCAGAACGCGGTCATCGAGCATCTGGGCGATGATCTCGGCATGGACGGCAATCCCTGCGGGCACTTCGCCGTTGATCGAGGTGAAGGTCGTCTCGACCCGGTCATAGTCGACAATATCGCCGCCGATCAGGATGTATTTGCCGGCATATTGCTCCTTGAGGAAGGGCAGGATCTCCGGGTCGGGATCGACGAAGAGATCGATCTGGGCCGGGGGGAACAGCACCGAATCCTGGAACTTGGGCCGCCGGTAATCGATCGCGCCTTCGTAATCGGCAAAGGCAGTGGCAGGCTCGCCCGCGTCGGCCAGCATCACGCGCCCTAGCAGAGGTGGCAGACCGGGGCGGATGTCGGGCCACAACCGGGTCGCGCCGAAGGTGTTGTCGAGCCGGATGCTCGCCGGGCGCGCCTTGCTCCCCTTCAGCCGCGCCATGAACGCTTCGAGATATTGTTGCTGTTCGAACTCGATATCGTCGGGGTTCGTCGCCTTGGCGGCATAGGCAACCGCGACCGGGGTTTTCATTGCGCGCAGCGTGGCGATCAGCTCCTCGTCCTCGTCCTGCGGCTGATCGAACAGGATGTCGATCCCGATCGCCTTGGGTTCGAAGGTGTCGAGCGTGCGCAGCGTCTTGGCCAGCAGGCCCCGGTCGAGCGGCGAGCGTTTGCGCGCGGCGATCAGGGTCTGGTCGGTATAGACGACCAGCACGACCCGCTTGTCTTCTTCAACCAGATCGGCGGAGTAATAGGCGCGCAGGTCATAAAAGGCGCGCTCAGCCTCGCTGGTGAGCGGGGTGGGTTCGGAGCCATCGGGCAGAACCCAGCTATAGCGCGCGATGAACAACGCAACGCACAGCAGCATGACGGTCAAGCCCAGTTGCACGCTGCCCGCCTCGCGGACATTGCGCCAGCCGCGTCTGATCCAGCCAAAACGCGAGGCGGTGCTGGATTGCGGCTCGGTCATTACCGTCCTCGCGCTCAGCGCGTGAGGTGCGCCGCGCCGTCGCCCACCACGGCAAAGGCTGACCAGTAGAACGGGTGCGAGGTTTCAGCATCGTCCATCAACGCCTCCTGCGAGGCCTTGAGCGCTTCGGCTGTGGCGCGGCCGTCCTCGGCAAACAGGCCCGCAATCAGACGGCCGGTCGCGTCGAAATCGTCGGGCACCGGCCAATGGCTCGCCAGCACGGTCCGTCCCCCTGCCCCCACGAAAGCACGCACCAGCCCATCAAGCGCGAACTCGCCGCCGCCGGTGACGCCGGCCTCGCGGGTCGCTCCCACCGTCGCGCTGCCGGCAGTGTCGCAGGCCGAGAGGATCACGAGATCGGCATCGATCCGCACACCGAAGATCTCGGCGAAGCTCAGCAACCCGTCCGAACCTTCCTCGCTATCGAAGCTGGTCAGCAGCGCCGGGCGCGGCGGACATTGCGGCTGCGGCGCGGTGACCAGACCGTGGGTGGCAAAGTGCAGGATGCGGTATTCGGACAAGTCAGGCAGAGCCGCAATCGCGCTGTCAGTGAAGGCAGCCCCAGTCAGCACCCGAGCGCCCTCGCCAAAGCGGGCTGCTGCGCCGCGCAGTTCGTCCGCCTTGATCGGATTGGCCCAGATATTGGGCGACCACAGGCACTTCTCGCCCGCCGCCAAAGCGGCGCGGGTGCGCGACGCGCCGGGCGTGGCAGTGCCGATTGGCGCATTTTCGCCGAGCCCGAGATAGGCGCGCTTGCCATCTGAAGGCGGCGCCGCCCGCACATCGCGGAACGCCGAGGCGGCCACCGAAGTGCTGATCTGGGTGGTGCGCCCAAGCCACTTGGTGCCGCGCAGGTCATATTCGTCCGCGCCCTTCTGTTTCATCCGCGCCTGATAGGCCGCAACACTGGCATCGTCGGTGACCAGCAGGTTGATCGGCAGCTTCAATAGCGCGCCATCGGGCTCGAACACGATGTGGCGCGCCTTGGGCAGCTGGTCGGCGACCGGGGTGAACAGGCGAACGTAAAGCTCACGCGCACGCACGATATCGAAAGGATAGGTCAGCACCTGTCCGCCTTCGACCACCGCGATGCTCTCACGGATCTGGCTCACCAGCTTGTCGAGCTGCGCCGGAGTGGCATCGGCCCGCCAGGCCATCGCAGCATCGCGGGTGGCGTAAATGACATAGGCATCGCTCTCGAGCGTCGCGAGCTTCACATAGGCCTCGCCCTCGGTGAGCGTGGCTTGCAGGTCGGTGAGCGTGATCGCCTGTTCGGTGACGGCCCGATAGCGCGGAAAGGCGGCGAGCTTATCCAGCACTTCGGCCTGTTGCTGCCGCAACAGTTCCAGCCGCGCAGCCCTCTCGGCGATCAGCGCAGTCTGTCCGGCGTCTGGTTCAGGTATGGTCTCCAGTTCGAGCAGCGAGGTGCGCAGCTGTTCGATACCGCGGCCGAGATTGGTGGCGGTGCGGAACATTTGCGAGGCTTCGTCACTCCCGCCCGAAAGCTCGCGCGCCAAGGCCGCCTGGGTCTGCGCAAGGCCGGGGCGCTGGAGCAACTGGCTGGCGGCGAACAGATCGCCCGCTGCGCTCGCATTGCCGCGACCCTCGTCGATCAACAGCCCGAAATAGGGTGTCAGCAAGCTGCGCAGCGACGGCATGGCCCGGCCATCGGCATCGGCGATGATCGTGCGGTACAGCGTCAGCGCCTCGTCACGGCGACCGCTGCGCGCATAAAGCCCAGCCAGCTGCGCCCGGGCGGTGCCCAGCGCAGGCGAGCCGGGATAGGTCGCTTCGAGCAAGGTGATACCCTGCTTGTGCAACCGCTCCGCCTCCCCTTGCTTGCCGGAGCGCTCGGCGAGTTCGGCAAGCTCACCCAGCACCTGCGCTCGCAGCCACATGATCGACACGACACGTCCGCCGCGCACATCGCCAAAGATCGCTTCGGCGGTGCGCAGGTAGCCCGCGGCGTCCTCAGTCCGGCCCATCTGCCGCAGCACTGTGGCCTTGAGATAGGCGTGCTGCCCATCGAGCAGCTGCGCGCGTTCCAATGGGGTCAGGCTCAGCGCATAGTCACCCGTGACCCGTCCGCTTTCGCTGGCCAGCTGTCCCGCTAATGCAGGCCCGATCTGGAGGCTGGCGAGCGCCGCGCTATCGGCGAATTCGATCGGCAGCGGCGCATCAAGCAACGCGAGCGCGCGCGCCGACTGGCGCTGGTTGAGCGCGTCCATCGCTTCGTAGTTGCGTTGCAGGCGGGCCAGCACCGGACTGGTCGCGCTGACGCTGCGCAGGTCGGCAAAACGGCGGCGGCTTTCGGCGAAATTGCCGAGATTGGATTGTTGCAGCGCTTCATTAAGGCGCGCTTCGGCGGCACCCGGCCCGGCCAGCGCGGCTGAAGATGCCGCGAAAAACTCTGCTGCCTCGGCAAATTCTCCGGCGTTGCTGCGGCGGTAGGCTTCGATCAGTGCCTGATCGGCTGCGATCGCTTCGGCCTGCTGGCGCGCAAAGGCGACTGCGTCTGTGGTGCTGGTGAGCGGGATTTCGACGATGCCGGGCACCACCGCATCGCTCGCCAATGATGCCATGCCGAGCTCAAGCGCCTTGGCATAGGCCGTCAATCCGCTGGCCGCATAGGTGCGTCCGCCGCGGTTGCCGATCAGCAAATCCGAGCGCAGCACGCTGCCATCCTTGGCACAGGAGAAGCGTTGCGCGGTGGCGATTCCCGTCACGGCGGCTGCACCGCCAGCGCCATCGGTGCAGCGCGCATCCGCCCCGGCAAAGCGCGCGGGTGCGGGTACCGCGCTGCCGGTCTTCACCACCCACAATGTGCCGACCGGCGCGGCGGCATCGCGGCAGATCACCGAATAACGCCGGTCAAACAGCCCGGCGCCCGGCTCGGGAGCGAGGATTTGCGCTTCGCACAGGCCGTTCGAGCCGATCGGGAACGTATCCCGCAGGCTGAGGCTGGCCGTGCCCGGCTCGCGCGCGGCCGTCTGGCTGGCTGGCAAAGCCCCCATCATGGCGAGTGCCACCAGCGCGGGCAGAATGAAGCGTGCCTTGTCCTTGGACTGGGTCATGTCACTTCCCTCCCGTCGGGGGTGTCTGGCCGCCGCCATAGAGCGAAGCATCGCCGCCGCTGGTCACCGGTTCATCGAGCATCTCGTCCTCCGAGATCAACGCCGCATCGGCGCGCTGCGGGAAGTCGATGCCAAAGCGTGCGTCCTCTTCCTCGGCGCTGAAGGCAGGGAGGGGTTCGCCAATAAGGTTCAGGGGCTCCAGCAGGGTGGGGTTGTTGAGCGCGAGCGGGGTTGGCGGAACAATGATCGTCAGCGCCCCGGGCTCGAAGGTGGTGATGTAGTTCGGTCCGGCGACGAGCGTGCCTTGCCGGATGACGAAGATGCCGCGGGTCTCTCCCGGATCGCGCGAGAGGCTGCCGGTCAGCTGGTCATTGTTGACGAGGCCATCCCCGCCGATGGTGAAGGTGAACAACGGATCAGGCTCGCCGACCAGCTTGTCCTTGTCATCCGCCCGGATGGTGATCGGGCGCGGTGTGATTATCAGCTGGCCATTGGTGAAGCTCACCGCGTAATTCGCGCCGGCCGTCAGTGTGCCTTGCGTGATGGCGACATTGCCGACCCCGGTGGTGACGCCAGCCGTGGTCGCCAGCGCGCCCGTCAGCTGGTCACCGTTCACCAGACCCGATCCGCCAAGCGTGAAGGTCAGTGCTGGATTGGTATTGCCATAGATGCGCGTCACGTTGTCCGCCGTGATCGTGATCGGGCGCGGCGTGATCGTCAGCTGGCCGCCGTTAAAGCTCAGGGAATAGTTGGAGTTGGCTCCCAAAGTGCCCTGCGTGATCGCGATGTTGCCGATGCCGGTGGTCACGTCTGCTGTGGTCGCCAAGGCTCCGGTGAGCTGATCGCCGTTCACCAGCCCCGCTCCGCCGACCGTGAAGGTCAGTGCCGGGTTGGCGTTGCCATAGATGCGCGAGATGCTGTCCGCCGTCACACTGATCGGACGCGGTGTGATCGTCAGTTGGCCATTGGTGAAGCTCACCGAATAATTCGCGCCCCCCGTCAGCGTGCCTTGCGTGATGGCGGCATTTCCAACCCCGGTGGTCGCGTCAGCCGTGGTCGCCAGCGCGCCCGTCAGCTGGTCGCCGTTCACCAGTCCCGCTCCGCCGACCGTAAAGGTCAGTGCCGGGTTGGCGTTGCCATAGATGCGCGAGATGTTGTCCGCCGTCACACTGATCGGGCGCGGTGTGATCGTCAGTTGGCCATTGGTGAAGTTCACCGAATAGTTCGCTCCTGCCGTCAGCGTGCCCTGCGTGATGGCGACATTGCCGACCCCGGTGGTCACGTCAACGGTGGTCGCCAAGGCGCCGGTCAGCTGATCGCCGTTCACCAGTCCCGCTCCGCCAAGCGTGAAAGTCAGCGCCGGGTTAGCCTCGCCATAGATCCGGCTGAAGTTGTCAGCCGAGATCGTCAGTCCGCGCGGGGTGATCGTCAGTTGGCCGTCCACAAAGGTCAGCGCGTAGTTGGAACTGGCCGCCAGCGTGCCTTGCGTGATCGCGATGTTGCCGACGGGGGTGGTCACGTCAGCCGTAGTCGCCAGCGCGCCCGTCAGCTGGTCGCCGTTCACCAGCCCCAAATCGCCGACTGTGAAGGTCAGCGCCGGGTTGGCGTTGCCATAGACCCGGCCGAGATTGTTCGCTGTCACTGTGATGGGGCGCGGCGCGATCGTCAGCTGGCCGGAGTTGAAGGTGAACTGGTACCCCTGCTCGCTCAGCAACGATCCCTGCGCCGCGTTAATGGCGAACAGGCCGACATTCGAGTTGCTATCGGCCAAGGTCGTCAGCAGCGGCGCGCCGGACAGGTTCGCAACGCCGTCTCCCGGCAGGAAACCGGTGACGCTGGCCGTTAGCGCCGGGTCCACACTGCCATAGAAGCGGGTGAGATCATTCGCTGTCACGGTCAGGACCGGCACGATCCGGAAGGCCGCAAAATTGCCCCCCGGATTCAGCGCATCATAGGCCGCCTCGTTCGCGACGCTGTAGCGGCGTGCATAATTGCCGAAGGAGCCGATCTGCGATCCCGTGGGTGTCGCAGCGAAGATACCGTAGTGCCCGCCACCGGTCAGGATCAAACCGGCATCGCCATTGAGGTTGGTGACCTCGCCATTGAGCGAGGCAAGGTCGATCGCGCGTCCGGTGCCCGAAGCGGTCAGGACGCCCGAGCCGATCACCGCAATGTCGCTGCCAGGCGTGGTACCGAAGTTGCGTGCGTCGATCTGTCCAGCGGTGATATTCGCCAGCGTGATGTCGCCGCTCTCTTGTCCGGGGACGCCGCCACCATCGAACATGCGCAACGTCACCGTGCCGGTGCCAGCATTGATCGAGCTGCCCTGTGCCATCGTGATGGCCGCCGGACCGGCGGGACCCGGGGGAGGAGGGAGCGTTCCGGCAAGATTGGCCAGCAGGTCGACCGTGCCATTGCCCACTGCAAGATTGGCGTCCAGCAGGATCGAGCGGCCCGCATTGATGCTGATCGTTTGCCCGCCAAGACTGATCCCGCCGCTATTGTCGTCGGTGATCTCGATCGTGCCGCGCGAGGTCACCGTAATTGCCGTGGTGCTGGCGGCGACAGGCTGGCTGCCGATGATCGATCCGGCCCCGGTAATGATCTGGATATCGTCATAGGCCGAGACATCGAGCTGTCCCGCCACATTCAGATTGCCGCCTTGTGCGATCAATTGCGATGCTGGCGGATCGCCGATGATCGCATCGCCCAGCGCCGTGACCAGCATGGTGCCGGCATTGACGTTACCACCGCCAAGATCGACCAGGAACCGGCCCGCGGCATTGGCCTGCGTGCCGGGGCTACCCCCGCTCGCATCGGCGGATATGTTGAGCACGGCGGTGTTGATCACCGCTTGGCTGCCAGCAGCACCCTGAAGCAACGTGCCTCCCGCAGCCGCGCTGCCGCCGCTGGAGGTCTGGGCGTTGCTGTTGATGCTGATCAGGTTCGTATCGACCTGGGTTGCACCGCCATATTCAAGGCGCGTGGACCCGCCATTGGCAGTCCCGCCTGTCTGGCCTGCATTGGAGGCCTCCGCGAAGGCACGCGCCTCGATCGAGAGCTGGCCCACATCAAGGGTCGAATTCGCCAGGTTCAACGATGCTCTGCCGCTTGAGGCGTTGCCGGTGATTTCCCCTGCACCGCCATTGGCTTGCGAGCGCACCCGCAGGACGCCAGGCAGCCCGACAGCGCTGGTGACGATGTTGAGGGTGGAGTCCGTCACCACCACATCGGCATTGCCGCTGGTTGCAGTGCCCCCCGTCCCATTGGTCGCTGCGGCCCCGCCAACCGCATTAACCGCGATGACATTCTGGCCGATCAGGCCGATATTCGAGCCGGTGATCGCAACCGTCATGTTCGCGCCGGTCGCGTTGCCGCCGGTCCCGCCAGTGCCGGTCGCAGCGCCGCCTAGCGCGGTTGCGATGAATTCGAAATTGCCGCCGGTAAAGGTGCTGTCGGTGATGGTGATCGTGGCCGGTGTGGAGCGCGCATTGCCGCCTGCCACGTCGCCCGCGCCGCCTTGATTGGTCCCGCCAACTGAAAGGCCTGACTGGCCGCTCGCATTTGGCAGGAAGTTGATCGTCGCCTGATCGGCGGTGAAGCTGACCAGCCCGCCTTCACTGCTCTCGAAGGCAGCCCCGCCGATGCGGCCCGTGCCGCCGGTGGCTTGATCGACCACCACCGTCCGGCCGACGATGTTGAGCGTCGCCCCCAACACTTCAAGCGTGCTGCGGCCGCCGAAGCCGTCACCGCCGTTGCCGGTGCCCGAGCCATTGCCGCCGACGCCGCCGGCCACGCCGCCAAGCAGCTCCAGCGTTGCCGTGCCGCCATTCAGTACCCGGATCTGGCGACTGCCGCCTCTGGCGTTACCGCCGCTGATGTTGCCGCTGGCCAGCAGGCTCGACCCGCCTTCGGCAAACGCTGAGAACAGTGTCTCACCCATGGTCATGGTGCCGCCGTCGACTTCGATCAGGCCTGTGCCGCCGGAGGCCGCGCCGCCAGTGCCGCCGTCCGCCAGCGAGCCGCCACCCAACCCGCGCGCGAGCAGCCGGTTGAACCCGCCACTGCCCGGATCATTGTTGGGGTTGGCGGGCAAGGCCATCGACCCGCCTTGTGCTGCACGCAGCACAATCGCACCGCCATTGCCCGTGCCGCCGATACCGGTGCCGCCTGTGGTAATGCCTCCAATCCCGAGCGCGGCGACAATCGCGCCGCCGTTGAGGGAGTCGGCAAAGATGTTGAAATCAAAATTGCGCTCGACGATCAGGCTGCTGCCCGAGCCCAAGCTGCGCAGTTCGGCAGAACCCCCAAACCCAGCCCCGCCGACATAGGCAACCTGATCACCCTCGCTCTCGCCGCCGCGCCCGCTGGCGGTTACCTGAAGGGAGCCGAAGCGCACCACGCTGGCCGCTTGCGCCTGCGCATAGGCAACTCCGCCGCGTCCAGTGCCACCGATCCCACCCTCATCCGGTGTGCCGCCAATGCCGTTGGCAAGGATCGCGGTGTTGCCCGAAAAGGTCCCGCTAGCCTGCGTGCCGCTGGTCACCGCGATGTAGGCCGTGCCGCCCGTGCCGTTACCGGCATCGCCGGTCTGAGCAGAACCGCCCGCGCCATTCGCCTCGACGATCGTGTCGCCGGAAACCGTGACGCTGATGCCCTGCAATGCGATGGCCGCTTCACCGCCGAGGCCAAGGCCGCCCGCTGAAAAGCCGCTACTGCCGCCAACGCCGGTGGCGAAAGCACTGAACTGCGTCATGGACACAGTGCCGCCGAGGCTGCCGAAAGCTGTCGCCGCGCCGCCGGTCCCATTGCCCCCCACGCGTCCGGCCCCGCCAGAGCCGAAGGCTTCGAGCGAAATCTGATTGGCGGTCACGTCACCCGCTCGCACGCTCAGCGCCGCAGAGCCGCCGGTGCCATTTCCGCCCGCGCCGGTCGCAAAACCGAAGTCCGCACCGCCACCACTTCCGCCAGTGCCGATGGCGGATGCCACCACGTCACCGAAGGTGGCGGTTCCCTGACCGACCGACCCGTTCAGCCCAAACAATTCCAAGCCAGTCTGCGCCAGTCCGCCAAACCCGTCGCCGCCGCGCCCGCCGTTGATCAGTGAGACAGCAGCCCCGCCCTGGCCGCCAGTTCCCGTGGCCAGGAGCAGCGCGCTTCCGGTTACCGTGAGGTTGCCCCTGTCTCCACCAGCGAGAATGAAGGCTCCATTGGTGAAGGTCGGATCGGCCTGATTGGGAGCTACACCATCCCCGCCAATGCCATCGCCCCCGCGCCCGGGGGCAATCGCCGCCCCATTGGTCTGCCCACCGCCACCGCCCGTGCCTTGCGCGAACACGCTGGCATCGCCGCCGATGGTGAGCGTTGCGTTCTGTGTCAGCGTGCCGTTGGCCTGGAAAAACGCATTACCGCCCCGGCCAATCCCGCCATTGCCGCCGAAACCGAATGTCGCGTTGCCGCCAATACCGTCGCTTGTCGCCTGAGCGCGGCCAAGCACGGTGACCGTGCCGATTTCGGCGATCGCTCCGGCAATTCCGCCGGACCCGTCGCCGCCGTTCACCCCGGCGCCGCCCTCACCGCGCGCGTCGGCCCGGAAGCTGGCGTCGATTGTTCCGCCGATGGCGATCGTTCCGCCGGAGAAGGTCGTCGCCGAAGCCCGGCCGCCTAGCCCGACGCCGCCAGTGCCACTACCATTGGCGCCGCCGAACCCTTGTGCGTCGAGCTGCATACGCCCGGTGATGGTGATCAGGCCTGGCCCGTTGATCGTGGCCGCAGCCGTCCCGGCATCGCCAATCGAACCAGCCCCGGCGCTGTTGGAAGAACCGCCGCGCGCATTCGCATTGGCCTCGACTTCGCCGCCGATGGTCAGGGTGCCGCCGCCGCCAGCCACGGTCATCAACGCTTGCCCACCATAGGCGTTTGACACGGTCGAGAGGCTGACCAGCGAACCCTCTGCCGCGATAGCCTCAGCAAATAGGTTGAGCTTCTGCGCAATATCGACAGAGCCCCCCTGACTTGCCGCAAGCTGCGCCAGACCCCCGCGGGCTTCGGCGCCCACTACGGCGCCCGAGGTTGTGGTAGCGAGCCCGCGCGCCTTGATGGTCGCGTCCCCGGCGATGCCGATATTGCCGCCAGCCGCATTGACCACCGCCGAACCGGCGATGGCCCTGCCTGCTGTCAAATTGCCGGAATCAAATCCGCCAAAGGCATCGGCCGACACCAGCGCGCTGCCTGAGATCGTCACATCACTGCCGACCCCGGCAAGGATCAGCGACGACCCGCCTTGCGCATTGATCGCATCAAGCGATTGCAGGTTGCCGCCGCTCTCACCGTAATCGCGCGAGTCGACCAGCGCATCGCCAGTGACGGTGAAACCCTGGCCGTTTTGCGCGATCAATTCGGCATTCTGGCGGCCGACGAGCAGGAGGTTGCCGGAGACCGAGCTCGCGATATCAAAGGATGTTGCCTGCACCCGGTGGGTACCGATCGCCAGCAGGCTGCTGCTCGCGATGAAATCATCGATGAAGATATCGGCGCGCACATCACTTAGCTCGGAATTACCGTTAAAGGTCGCCGCGATCCCGTTGCTGATGGTGTCGCCGTTCACAGAGCGGCCGGACACGTTGTAGTTGGCAGACAGGATGATTTCGCCATTGACGATACTGGCGCCCTGCGCGGGATCGAAGCCAAGATTGCCGCTGAACAGCATACTGATCGGGTCAGCACCGGCGCGTGCGACGCCGTAGATCATGTGATTGTCGCCCGACCCGGTGCTCGACGGGCCGCCGACATTGCCGTTGATCGTCACCACCTCGCCGGACGCTGACGTGCCGACAGGGACCAAGATGCTGAACAGCCCGTTCGAGAAGCCGAGATTGACCACCTCGCCCGCGACATAGGCGTGGCTGCCGTTGATCCGCGCCGTGCCCAGCATTTCGATATCGGCCGCGACCACCGCGAAATAGGCGTTTTCCGGCGTCGCAAGAATCTGGGCGCCGGGATTGATCTGGATACGCGCGGTCGATCCTGCGGCACCGGTGAAGGTCGCAATGCCGCCTTGCCCGAACGCCTCGAAGTCGCCCGGCTGGATATCCAGCGTGGTCAGCAGCAGACTGCCGACATCGAAAGCTGCGGTGCCGCCGATCAGGATCCCGGTCGGCGAATAGAAGGCGACCGTTCCGGCCGGCGAGCTCCCGCTATTGGGGTCGACGAAACGCGACAGGACCGTGCCATTAATCGTCAAAACGTTGCCGTTGGCGGTCGGCAGAATCCGGTTCAAAACCGCAAAGTTTGGCGTCTGAAAGTTCCGGAACAAGGCGCTGGCATCTTCACGGATGAAATCCAGGGCGTCGCCATTGTTATCCTCGTTCGGCGACCAGTCGATCACCACCGTCGGCGTGAACAGATCGACCGTCGTGTTGGTCGGCCCGGTATCGACGATGTTCGCCGCACCGAACACGACGGTACCGTCTGCAAGAATGCCTTGCGCCTCGGCCCGGGTGGGAAGCAACAGCGCCAGCGCCAGCGCGGCACTGCCGCAGCCGAGCAAAAGCTGCGAACGCTTGGCGCGGGGATGGCGGCTCCGGGTCGCACTGGTCATCTCAATATCTCCACGGAAGCAGGCGGGCAGTGAGCGTGAACATGAAGCGGACATCGCCGCGGTCAGCGGCAAGATCAGGCCGCTGGAGCGGCACCGCGATCAGAAAATCGCTCTGGACTCCCGGCGCCCAACTGACGCGCAGGCCCCCGCCTGCCGACCACAACCGGTCGGGGTTGGTGGGGGAGCGACTGGGATCCTCGTTCCAGACGTAGGCGACGTCGGTGAACAGATAGGGCTGGTAGGCAAGCCCGCCCGCGGTCTTGGAGACGAGCGAGCCGTAGCGCATTTCGAACGCGCTCATGATCCCGCTATCGCCCAGCACCGCGCCCGGATCATAACCGCGCCCGATCGAGAAACTGCCGCCTGCGATTTCCTCGAATGCGGGCAGCGGATCGTTGGTGATTTGCGCTTGGGTATCGAGCGCGAAGGTCACCTTCGGGGTGGGGCGATATTCGAAATCGGCATTGATCCGCACCAGCAGCGGCGTGGGGTCAGCCTCGATCCGGCTCGGCGGAACAGCCGCGCCGATGAGGCAGCCGAGCAGATTGGGACGGCAGTCCGGGCTGGTGTTGAACACATCGAGCCCGTGGCGCGCTTCGATGCCGTAGCGCAGTTGCAGCTTGGGCTCGTACGGGGAATAGCCGCCCGCGCGCAGAACGGATTGCTGGTCGGTCCATTCGCCCGCCAGCCGGGCATAGACCATCCGCACCCGGTCATCGGTCAGACCGAACTTGTTCAGCAGCACTTCCTGATCGACAAAATCGAAGCCGACATCGGCGAAAAGGCTGTGGCCGCGCGTGCGCACCAGCGGATAGCTGGCGAACAGGCTGGCAAAGATGGTTTCGGATTCGACATCGAACCCGGCCAGCCCGACGGCGGGGTTGGAGGTGCTGAAAGTGAACTGCCCGCCCAACCGCAGGCCTTCGCTACCGACGCGGAAGTCGTGGCCGATCTGGACGGTCTGCTGCTCGGCAAACTCGAGCGTGCTGAACAAGGCCACCGTGGTCCGGTCGCCCAGTCCCGTCAGATCATAAAGCTCGCCGCGCAGCGTTCCGCCGAACCGGCCAATCGCCTTGGAGCCGAAGTTCTGGACATTGAAATCAACCACGCCGCGTTGGCGCAGAACCGCGATCTCGCCCACCAGATCGCCCGGCGCGCCGCCCGCCGCCGGCCGCAGCGACAGCCGCACATCCAGACCGGGTACATCATCGGCGAGCAGTAGATAGCGCTCCGCCACGTTGGTGTTGAACACGTCTTGCTGCGTGAGCTTTTCGAGATAGCCCGCCACCAGCTTTTCCGAAGGCCCGGCATCGCCGCGCACTCGCACCGCTGTCAGTCGCCCGAACACCACATTGAAATCGGGGATGTTGTCGGCAAGGTTCTGTTCGGGGATTTCGACTGTGGCGAGATAGCCCTGACGGCGCAGGATCGCATTGGCTTCGGCGCGAATGTCACACAGCACCGACACGGGCAGCTCTCGCCCGAGATAGTCGGCATTGGCGCTCTCAAGCGAGAGGCCCGGCACCCGGTCGAGCCCGTTGAACTGCGCACCGGCCACCGTGAACTTGATCCCGGCAAACTCAGGTCGGTCGAGCGCGCATGGAGGGCGCTCAAAATCACCGTCGATGGTGAGGGTGACGCTGCGCTCGTCGCGGCGCAGTTCGGGCGGGATCAGATCGCTGCGGTTGGGCGGCGTGACTTGGGCGGCTTGGGCAAAGGCCGGATCGCTCGCGCTGAACAACCCGGTGGCCAAAGCCACGGCTGACACGAGAACGCGCAGACTGGCCGGGCGCAAAGCGCGATGATGCCGAGCATGCCCGTTCGAAAAGACGGCGGACTGCACCTGATGCAGGCAGGTATGAGCGTGCGACAAGGTCCCCCCCAAAAGCTCACGCTCGGGCATGCGCTATGCGCGCGCTCGCGGCGTTGTGCCTTTCCCCCATGGTCCACACGCCAACAGCTAATGTCGTCGGTGAACCTACGACCCCTCGTAGGCAGGGAGACTACTCGGGCCCACAGCAAACACAAGCGCGCAAAGGCCTGCGCGGGCGGTTGCGGGACACTTTGTCGCGTTTGAGCAACTTTCGCAGGCGCGACCAGCGCCGTGCAGGGAGCTTAAGGGGAGAAAGCGTCAGCCCGCAGCCGCGAGCATCACCTTGGCAGAGGCTCCTGAAACGGCACCAGGCTCAACCGGCAACTTGGCCGGACGGGCAGCGCCGGGATAGGCTTGTCCCAGCACACCGAGCGCTTCGGTGATGCGGGCATGGGCGGCCGGGTTCTCGGCCTTGATCGCCGCGCCATTGGTGGCGAAGGCGGACGCGGCAACCTTGGCGAAGCCGTAACCGTCCAGATAGGGCTCGTAATTGTCGTTTTTGGGCAGGGTGCGATACATCGCGCTCGCCCGCTCGATCTGGTCAGCGATGATGCCGGTGGCGACCTTTGCCGACGTGGCGTCCGACTTGGGAGCCTTCTGGGCGGCACCCCGCAGCGCGGCGATGATCGCGTCATAGGCCTTGCCGACTTCGGCAACGCTCTTGCCATCATTGGCGGCGAGCGATGCTGCCGTGAATAGCTCCTTGAAATCTGTGACGCCCAGCTTGGCGAAGACCGGGTCCATATCGACCAGCACTTCGCTCACCGGGTGAGCGAACATTTCGGCGGCTGCTTCCTTCTTGCCCGCCGCATAGGCATCGCGCGCAGCAACCACATGCGCTTCGGCGACCGCGAGCGCGATCCCGTAGGCGACCGGATCACTGGCCGCATCGGAGACGGCAACGCCGCCCTCGCCCTCGCCGCCAGCCGCTTCGCCGCCGGCACCTTCGCCCGCGCCGCTGCCGCCTTCACCTTCGCCAGCGGTCGCAGCCGTTTCGCCGCCCGCCGCGCCGGTCGCTGCGCCCTCACCGCCAGCTTCGCCGCCGCACGCCGCCAGGAGCCCACCGGCAAGTGCAGTGCCAAGGCCAAGCTGGGTCCAGAGTTTGAGCGTGCTGTTCATGGAAAGCGGTGTCCTTCAGGCCGGAGATATGTCGCGGCCTCATGGCCCAGATGATAATGGTTCGCAAGAGACTTTCGCACCGGGAGTCTTGCCAGCGCTCAGGACAGGGCTTAGAGACATGATACAACGTCTCATTTATTGCTGCACAGGGTCATCACCATTTATGGCAACGCTGCTCGCTCCCATGTCCCGGATATCCGCAAGCCCAGAGGTGCTGCACGCTATCCGGGAGCCCCACTGCAACCTTGCGATCTGGCAACGCACGCCCTTTGCGGACTTTGGGCCGCTGGTCGAAGGTACGCCGCAGGACCTGCGCTTCACCTGCGATGTAGCAGGTCTGCCCACCCTGCTGGCCAAGGAGCTGAAGCAAGGCGAGTTTGGCGGCAGCGCGGCCCTGCACTGCGCGCTGGTTGAGGACGCCGCCCGGCTCGCCGAGCTGTTCTGCGCCGCGATGGACCTAGCCAAGCTGGAGCTGCGGCTCGAAGTCGTACGCACGGATTCCTGTCGCAAGTTCCACGCCGATTACGTCACCGCCCGTCTGATCACGACCTATGTTGGCGAAGGCACTGATTGGCTGGACGAGGATAATGCCGCCCGCGTCGCCGCTGGCGAAACGCCCCGGCATATCAACCGCCTCGCCCCCTTCGATATCGGCCTGTTCAAGGGCAAGCTCGCGACCGAACGCCCTGCGATCCACCGCTCACCGCCGATTGCCGGGACGGGCGCTGCGCGGCTGTTGCTGGTGCTCAACCCGGCGAGCAAGTCAATCGCCGATGGGGCCGATTCGGGTCTTTCGCCGCCTCCGCATCTGGCCTAACAGGCCCGCATGCGCCCGCGGGCGCGATCCACTCCGATGGCCGCCGCTGCCTTGGTGCGCGCGGCCCATCGCTCGCAAGAGGTATCTGCTCAATGAAGAAGTTCCTGCTCGCCGGGGTCTCAGCCCTCATGATCGCCGCCCCCGCCGCTGTCCAAGCCGACGAAGGTATGTGGCTGCCGAGCCAGACCGGTGCCATCGCCGATGCAATGAAAGCCGCCGGGCTCGAACTCGACGCCAAGACCCTCGGCGATCTGCAACGCCCGCCGCTGACCGCGATTGCCTCGCTCGGCGGTTGTTCGGCGGCGTTCCTGTCGCCGGAAGGTCTGGTTGCAACCAACCACCACTGCGTCGCCGGTTCGCTCCAGTACAATTCCTCGCCCGAGAATGATTACCTCACCAACGGCTTCCTTGCGAAGACGCTGGGCGACGAACTTCCCGCCGCACCGGGCAGCCGCGTTTACGTGATCGAAGACCTGCGCGATGTCTCCAAGGACATGCTCAAAGGCGCCGACAAGCTCGAAGGCCGCGCGCGCTATGACCGCCTGCAAGCCAACCGGACCGCGCTGATCGAGGCATGCGAAAAGCAGGCCAACCGCCGCTGCGACGTGCGCGCCTATTTTGGCGGGCAGCAATACTGGCTCCAGCAGCAGCTTGAGATCAAGGACGTGCGCCTCGTCTATGCCCCCGCTGCGGGCGTCGGCAATTTCGGCGGCGAGAAGGATAACTGGATGTGGCCGCGCCACACCGGCGACTTCTCGTTCTACCGCGCTTACGTGGCCCCCGATGGCTCGTCCGCCCCGTTCGCCAAGGAGAACGTGCCGTTCAAGCCCAAGGCCTGGCTGCCGATCGCCAAGGATGGCGTAAAGGAAGGCGATTTCATCATGGTCGCAGGCTTCCCCGGCACCACGGAGCGTCTGCGCTCGGCTGAAGAAGCGCGCTTCTATTACGAGGAACTCTATCCCTACCAGCAGAAGGGTCTGACCGAATATGGCGACCTGATCGACGCGCTTACCGCAGGCAACCAGGCGGCCACGATCGCCTATGCCGCGACACTTCAGGGCGTCGAGAACTACGAGAAGAAGATCGCGGGCCAGATGGCGGGCGCGGATGCCATCTCGTTGGTCGAAAAGAAGCAAGCCGAAGAAGCCGGCTTCCGCGCGTGGATCAAGGCTGACCCCAAGCGCGAGGCGCAGTACGGCGCAGCGCTGGCCGAGCTCGACACGCTGATTGCGACGAATAACGCCGAAGCGCTGGCCGATGCCAAGCGCGGGATGCTCGGCCGCGGACAGCTTTATGGTGCGGCGCGCCAGCTCTATCGCTGGGCCAACGAACAGGCCAAGCCCGACAAGCAGCGCGAACCCGGCTATCAGGAACGTGACCGCGCCTTCATGACGCAGGGGATGCAGCGGATTGAGCGGCGCTATGTCGCCGAGATCGACAAGGCGATCTGGGAAGACGGCATTGCCGAATACCGCACCCTGCCCGCCGAACAGCGCAGCGCCAGCTTCGACGCCTTCATGGAGGGCCGCGACCTCGCCTCGTTCTATGCCGCGACCGAACTCGGCAACACCGCCAAGCGGATGGAGTGGATGGGCAAGACCCCCGCCGACTTCAAGGCGTCGAGCGATCCCTTCATCCAGCTGGCGGTCGCCACCTATGACGAAGCGATGGCCACCGAAGCGGAAGAAAAGGCCCGCTCGGGCGAGGTGCAGAAGGCCCGTTCCAAGGTCATGGAAGCCCGCCTTGCCTATGCCGCTTCGCAGGGCAAGACGATGTACCCCGACGCCAATGGATCGCTGCGCTTCACCTATGGCAAGGTGACGGGCAAGGCGGTTGACGGTCAGGTGTGGACGCCGTTCACCACCGCTGAGGGCATCGTGGCCAAGCACACCGGCCGCGGCGAATTCGATGCGCCGGACAAGATGGTGGAGCTGATCAAGGCGAAGGATTACGGCCGCTGGGCCGCGCCGGAGCTGGGCACGCTGCCGGTCGATTACCTCTCGACCGTGGACATCACCAACGGCAACTCGGGCTCCTCGACGCTGAACGCGCGCGGCGAGTTCGTGGGCCTTGCGTTTGATGGCACGATCGAAGGCGTGGTCAGCGACTGGATGTATGATCCCAAGATCAACCGCACGATCCATGTCGACAGCCGCTTCATGCTGTGGACCATGGAAAAGGTCGACGGCGCGGACCGTCTGCTGAAGGAAATGGGCGTCACCGCTGAGTAAAATCTGAATAAGTATGCGGCGCGTGGGTTTTCCGCGCGCCGCCTGCTATTGCCTCCCCTGCGCTTGCATTGAGACGGGGAGAGTATGATGCACGAAGTGGTGGTGGTCGACATCGGCGGCACCCATGCCCGGTTCGCGATTGCCCGCATCGGCGATGACGGGGCTATCGCACTCGATGCACCCGACACGCTCCACACCGCCGATCACGCCAGCTTCCAGACGGCATGGCAGCATTTCCGCGAATTGCGCGGCGGCACCCTGCCCGCGGCCGTCAGTATGGCGATAGCTGGGCCGGTCGGAAGCCCGGGCAACCTCAATCCGGTGATCCGCTTCACCAACAATCCGTGGATCATCCGCCCGGCGCTCATCAACGAGAAGCTGGAAGTGGAGCGCTTCACCCTCGTCAATGATTTCGCCGCTGTCGCGCATGCGGTCGCGCGGGCGGATGACAGCCAGTTCCTGCACCTTGCGGGGCCTGAAACGCCGCTGGGAAGCGAAGGCACGATCAGCGTGCTCGGCCCCGGCACGGGCTTGGGCGTCGCGCATCTGTGGCGCTCGGGCAGCCAGTACCGCGTGCAGGCGACCGAGGGCGGGCATATCGACTTTGCCCCCTTGGACAGCATCGAGGACGCGATCCTCGCCCGGCTGCGCAGCCGCCACAACCGCGTCTCGGTAGAACGCGTGGTGTCCGGACCCGCAATCGTCGACATCTATGAAGCGCTCGCCGCGATGGAAGGCCGCAGCGTGCCCGAACTGGATGCGATCACCATCTGGGGCCTTGGCACCAGCGGCGAAGATAGCCTTGCCGCAGCCGCCGTGGACCGGTTCTGCCTGTCGCTGGGGTCGGCAGCGGGCGATCTCGCCCTTGCGCAAGGCGGCTTTGCCGGCGTGGTGATCGCAGGCGGCCTTGGCTACCGCATCCGGGACACGCTGCTGACCTCGGGATTTGCCGCGCGGTTCAAGGCCAAGGGGCGATTTGAAAGCCTGATGGCGAATATCCCGGTCAAGCTGATCGTCCACCCGCAGCCCGGTCTGTTCGGTGCAGCGGCGGCTTTCGCCTCCGAACACGCATGAAGACGATTGCCGCCCTCGAAGCCCGGCTGGGCGAGCTGCACCAGCGCACCCGGGAAACGCCGCTATTCAACCCGGTGTTTCAGCTATCGCTCGACCTGTCGCGTGCGCTGGAGGGGGACGAGCTGTCACTCGATGATCTCTCCGCGCTCGTTGCCGAACTGGAGTGTGACGGGCTGAAAGCGCGTGCGGGAAAGCTGCGCACCCTGCTCGCTCCGCCGCCGCAGCCTTTTCCGCTCGCGGGCGAGGGCGATGAATTCGAGGCGTTTCGCGCCCGCTGGGAACGCCCGCAGCTCCACGCCGTCTTCACCGCGCATCCGACCTTCCTGCTCGCGCCAGCACAGGCCGAAGCGGTCGCCGCTGCGGCATCGGGCGATGATGACGCCGCCGCTTGCGCTGTACCATCCACCCGCACCGCCGTGACGCTCGATCATGAACACCGCGCCGCGATGGACGCCATGGCCCGCGCGCAGGACGCCCGCGATGTGATCGTCGCCCGCCTGCTGGAGGAAGCGCGCAGCCGCTGGCCGCAGGACTGGCGCGCGCTGCGCCCGATGCCATTCCGCTTCGCCAGCTGGGTCGGCTACGACATGGACGGGCGCACCGATATCGGCTGGCACACCTCGATCGCCTTCCGTCTGGCTGAGAAAGCCGAGCGGCTGGCGCGCTACACCGCCAGTCTTGACGGGATCGATCCGGCCCACGCACTGCTGGAGACACTGCGTCCTGCCGCCGCCTTCGCCGCCGCCCGGGCTGAGGATTTCGCTGCCGATCTGTCGAGCGCTGAGGCCTTGGCCGCCGCAGCTAACCGCCTGACCACCCACAGCGCCGACAACCTGCTGTCACTCACGCCGCTGATCGGCGCGCTGGAAGCCGAGGCCGAGACAGCCGATCCCGCCCGCGCCATCCGCCTGCTCACCCTTGCCGCCGCGATGCGCGCTGATGGCCTCGGCATGGGCTGGATTCACTTCCGGGTGAACGCCAAGCAGCTCCACAACGCCATCCGCCGCCGCCTCGCCGATGACGAAGCGATTGATCTGGCCAGCAAGGGCGCGATTGCGACGCTGCGCCGGATGGTGGATGAAGCCCGCCCGCTGCGCACCAATTTCGCCGCCCTCGCCACCGAAAGCTCGACTGCGATCCGGCAGTTCCTCGCAATGGCGCAGATCCTCAAGCATATCGACGCAGACGCGCCGATCCGGATGCTGGTGGCCGAGTGCGAGCAACCTGCCACGGTGCTCGCCGCGCTCTATTTCGCCAAGCTCTTCGGGGTCGAGGACAAGGTCGATGTCTCGCCCCTGTTCGAGACCGAAACCGCGCTGGAGCACGGCGGCAGGTTCCTCGACGCCCTGCTGGCCGAGCCTGCCTACCGTGCCTATGCCCGCACGCGAGGCCGCGTGGCGGTGCAGACCGGATTTTCGGACGCGGGGCGGTTCGTCGGGCAGATACCCGCCAGCCTCGCCATTGAGCGCCTGCAAGGCCGCTTGGCCGAGGCGATGGCCGCCAACGGGCTGTCCGACATCGCTGCGCTGGTGTTCAACACCCACGGCGAAAGCATGGGCCGCGGCGCGCATCCTGCCAGCTTTCAGGACCGGCTCGAATGGCCGCTCTCCCCGTGGGCACGGCGGCGGTTTGCGCGGGCGGGCGTCCGGCTGGAGCCCGAAGTCAGCTTTCAGGGCGGCGACGGCTACCTGTTCTTCGCGACGCCCGAACTGGCACTCGCCACCCTCACCCGCATCGCCGAATTGCGCCCGGCCGAAACCGACCTCGCCGCGCCCGCCGACCCGTTCTACCACCGCACCGATATCAGCCTCGATTTCTACCGCGCGGTGAAGGAACATCAGGGCGATCATCTGGCCAGCCGCACCTATGCTCGCGCAGTCACTGCCTTCGGGCTTGGCCTATTGAACCCCACCGGCAGCCGCGTCTCGCGCCGCCAGTCCGACATAAACGCTGACCGCGAGATGAGCCTCAGGCAGATCCGCGCCATCCCGCACAACGCGATCCTCCAGCAATTGGGCTACCCGGTCAACGTCATCGCCGGGATTGGCAGCGCGGCCGACGGCAACCGCGAAGAAATCGCCGCACTTCTCACCGACAGCCCGCGCGGGAGCCAGATTCTGCGGCTGGTGCGCTCCGCCAATGCGCTCGCCAGTATCAAAACCGTGGCGGCCTATGGCGAGCTGTTCAATTCGGCCTATTGGGCGAGCCGCACCTATCGCGGGACCGAGGATCACCTTGCGGGAAGCTGCGCGGCGCTGGCTGAATATCTCGTCGGCGATGACCGGACGGGGGTGTTCCGTCGCTTGGCCTCGCGCCTCAGGATCGACGCGATCAAGCTGCACCGGCTGACCGATCTTCTACCCGATGAAGCGCCGAGCGAAGCTCGCGAACACGTCCGCCGCCGCATTGGGGTGCTTCAGGCGCTGCGGTTGGCGCTGCTCCAGCATATGTTCCTGAAAGCGGTCGCCGTCCCTGCCTTCAGCCGCGCCAATGACATCAGCCGGCGCGACGTGATCGAGATGGTCATGACCTTGCGTGTGGAGGAAGCCCTAGCGCAGCTGCGCCGTGCCTTCCCGGTGCGGATACCCGGCCCGCGCGACTTCCCGCTCGATGAGCCCTCAGACTACCCGGACGGCGGCGAAGAAGGCTATGGCGCGATTGAGCGTGACTTCATGACGCCCATTGCCCGCGCGCAGGAATTAAGCCTCAGAATCAGCACCGCGATTGCCAACGAATTCGGCGCGCACGGGTAGAGACGGGATGGCGGCGCAGCCGCAGCAAGGTTCGCGCCAAGCAGCCAAGAGGCCAAGATGTCAGGCACAGCCGCGCCTGTGTGCTCCCTCTTGGCATCCTTGGCGGCTTGGCGGAACACCTTTGAGCGCCTGCGGCAGCGTAGAGACGGCTCGCCCCTTCACCACACTTCGTTTGGTCCCCCTCCCCTGAAGGGGAGGATTTAGCGTGCCGTGCTCCCGCGCGCGACCAGCTTGACCGGGACGCGACGGCGCGCGGCTTCGCCTTCGTCGAGCACCGCCTCGACCAGCGCCACCCCGGCCTCTGCCGGATCGGGGGCGATTGTCGTAAGCGGTGGGCGGCTGAACCGGCCGGCGACCAGATCGTCGAAGCCCATCACGCCGACTTGGCTGGGCACCGCGATATCGGCGGCGGCGAAGGCTTCGAGAGCACCCAGCGCCATCGCGTCGCAAGCGGCAAACACCGCGTCAATTTCCTCCCCCCGTTCGATAAGTCGGCGCGCAGCGCGGCGGCCTTCCTCTTCGCGGGTGGGGGCATTGACGGTGGGGGCTAGACACGGCTCAAGCCCGGCGGCGCGCATCGCTTCGGCATAGCCTTCATAGCGCTCAGTGAATTGCACCTGCGGGGTGTTCAGCGCCCCGAGGAAGCACGGACGGCGGTATCCGGCGGCGAGCAGATGCTCGACCGCGAGCCGCCCTGCCGCGCGGTTGTCCGAGCGCACCCAGTCCAGCTCGTCGAAGGGCGATCCCCAATAGGCCACCTTGCGCCCATCGCCATCGAGCGCGCGGAAATGCTCCCACGCGGGCGCATTGGTGGTCGTGCCGATCACCACAAGGCCATCGGCCCGGCCCTGTTCCTGATAATGGCCGAAGAAATCCTCGGGACGCGCCTGAAAGCTCACCAGCGTCTCAAACCCGCGTTCCGACGCGGCCACACAAACGCTGCCGAGCAAGGCATAGGCGAAGGGATTGATGCTGGCGGCATTGTCGCCCTCGCGGCAGATCACCACCACGGCCAGCGTCCCGGTCGATCCCCGGCGCAGTCGCGCGGCGCGTGCATCGACGAAGTAACCGAGCGCTTCGGCCGCCTCGATCACCTTGCGGCGGGTGGCTTCGGCGATCGCAGGCGAGCCGGACAGCGCGCGGCTGACCGTCGGCTGGCTAACGCCTGCCCGCTCCGCCACATCGAACGATGTCGGCCGTCTGCGTGATCCCCCGCTCATGGCTCTGGCTTCTAGGGCGGGACGGTGCACAGGCGCAAGCGTATGCGTGCATGCAGCCTGCATTGCTATTCGCACTGGATTTGTGTGCGTGGGTCTTGCAAATCGGAAGCAGCGCGCGGATTGTGAACGTTAGCAGAAAAGATTTGGCGCTAAGGGAGAGAGCGACAATGGCAATGGCACCGGGTGTGGGCGCGGCGACCGCCGTGGGGGATGGCGCGGGCGACGACCGCCAAGTGCATGCTCCGGGCCTCAACTATTTCGTCTTTGCGCTGTTCTTCATCTTTGGCGGCATCACGTCGCTGAACGATGTGATCCTGCCCAAGCTGCAGGAGCTGTTCACACTCAGCTACACCGAAGCGATGCTGGTGCAGTTCTGCTTCTTCACCGCATATCTCTTGATCGGCATCCCCGGCGCAGAGCTGGTCAAGCGCGTGGGTTACATGCGCGGCGCGGTGGTCGGGCTGCTGACCATGATGTGCGGCTGCCTGCTGTTCATTCCTGCCAGCCAGACCGCGACCTATGGCCTGTTCCTCGCCGCGCTGTTCATTCTGGCGAGCGGCGTTGTGGTGGTGCAGGTCGTCACCAATCCGCTGATCAGCCTGCTCGGGCCGCAAAAGACGGTGCATAGCCGCCTGACATTTGCGCAGGCGTTCAACAGCCTTGGCACCACGATTTTCCCGCGCGTCGGATCGGGTTTGATCCTCGGCGGGCTGGCGGGCGTGTCGGCGAAGGAGCTGAGCGGCGCGGAGCTTGACGCCTATCGCACAGCGGAAAGCGCCGCGATTGTGTCGACCTATATCGGCCTAGCTGTTGCGCTGGCGGTCATCGCGGCGGTGGTGTGGGTCTATCGCAACAAGCTGCCGCATGATGCCAGTGCCGCGCGCGATGCAGCGCTGACGACGCCGGGGCGCTATGTGGCGGGTCTGGGACCCATCATCAGCGGTGGCTGGATGGTGATCCAAGGCAATGAACTGCCCGGTATTGCCCTGCTGATGGCAGGCCCCGCGATCTGGTTGTGGGGCAATCCGCTACTGACCCGTACGCGGTTCAGCTACGGCGCGCTTTGCATCTTCCTTTATGTCGGCGCTGAAGTCGCGATCGGTTCGCTGATCGTCGGCTATCTGATGCAAACCCAGGTCATGGGCCTGACCGAGCGGGCTGCAGGCGATCTCATCTTCATCTACTGGGGCGGCGCGCTGGTTGGCCGGATCATCGGCTCGGCGGTGCTGCGTTTTGTCAGCCCGGGTCTGGTGCTCGCGGGAGTGGCCACGGGCGCGATTGCGCTGGTGTTGTTCTCCACCAACGCCACCGGCACGACCGCCGGTTACAGCTTGCTGGCGGTGGGCCTGATGAATTCGATCATGTTCCCGACGATCTTCAGCCTTGCCTGCGAAAAGCTGGGAGCCAAGGCGGCAGACGGATCGGGCATCATCAACATCGCCATTTTCGGCGGCGCGGTGATCCCGCTGCTGACCGGGATCCTCGCCGATGCCAGCGGCAGCCTTGGCACCGCGATGATCCTGCCGATTATCTGCTATGCCATCATTGGTGGCTTCGGGTTCTACGCGCGCAGGGCTGCATGAAGCCCATGCTGGCTTGAATAAGTATGCGCGAAGCTGGCAGGTAAGCGCCCGCGCGCCTAGGTAGGGCGCACGAGGAAAAGGGCCTTTCGCGCATGAGCTTTACCGCTGACCGCCTGCTGCTGTTCGGAGCCACGGGCGACCTTGCCCAGCGGATGCTGCTGCCCAGCCTTTTCGCGCTCGACGCCGACGGGCTGCTCGCGCCCGATCTCAAGATCGTCGGCACGGCGCGCAGCAGCATGACCGATGGCGAGTACCGCAATTTTGCGCGCGCGGCGCTGGAGAAGTATCTCCCGGCTGACAGGCGTGGGCGGATGGCGGAATTCCTCAACCGGCTCGCCTACCAGACGCTGGATGCCACCACGCTCGAAGGTTACGACGCGCTGGCCCAAAAAGTCGGCACGCCTGCGCGTGGCCTCGCGATCTTCCTCTCGACCGCGCCGAGCCTGTTCGGCCCCACCATCAGAGGCCTGCAATCGGCAGGGCTGACGGGCGAGAATGTGCGGATGTGCCTCGAAAAGCCGCTCGGGACGGATCTGGCCTCCAGCCGCGAAATCAATGACGCGGTGGCGGGTGCCTTCCCCGAAAGCCGGATTTTCCGGATCGACCACTATCTCGGCAAGGAGACGGTGCAGAACCTGCTGGCGCTGCGCTTCGCCAACATCATGTTCGAACCGCTGTGGAACGCGGCGCACATCGAGCACGTGCAGATCACGGTCGCCGAGACCGTGGGCCTCGAAGGCCGCGTGGCCTTTTACGATGATGCCGGTGCGATCCGCGACATGGTGCAGAACCATATGCTCCAGCTGCTCGCGCTGGTCGCAATGGAGCCGCCTGCGCATTTCGATGCCACCGCCGTGCGGGACGAGAAGGTGAAGGTGCTGCGCGCCTTGCGCCCCGTCTCCGCCAACGAGACCGTCACCGGCCAATATCGCGCGGGCGCGATCACCGGGCAGGCCGTGCCCGGCTATGACGAGGAGTTGGGCAAGGATTCCGACACCGAAACCTTCGTCGCGATCAAGGGCCACGTCGATAACTGGCGCTGGAAGGGCGTGCCTTTCTACCTGCGCACGGGCAAGCGCCTGCCCAAGCGTGTGACCGAAATCGTGATCCAGTTCCGCTGCGTGCCCCACTCGATTTTCGCGGGCAAGGGCGCGACGATGCAGCCCAACCGGTTGGTGATCGGCATCCAGCCTGAAGAGAACATCACGCTGTCACTGATGGCCAAGGTGCCAGGCCTCGACCGCGAAGGCATCCGCCTGCGGCAGGTTCCGCTCAATATCGCCATGCCCGATGTGTTCAGCGGGGCGGTGCGGCGGATTGCCTATGAACGCCTGCTGCTTGATCTGGTTGAGGGCGACCAGACCCTGTTCGTGCGACGTGACGAGGTGGAAGCGCAGTGGGAATGGGTCGATGCGATCCGGGCCGGATGGGAAGCGGAAGGCCTCACCCCCAAAACCTATACCGCCGGTAGCTGGGGGCCGAGTGCGGCCATCGCGCTGGCAGAACGCGACGGAGTGACGTGGCATGAGTAACCTCAACGACACCCTCCACAAGGTGACGCAGCGGGTGATCGAGCGATCGAAGCCCACCCGCAGCGCCTATCTCGACCTGATCCGCCGCGAAGGCGACAATATGGGCGAGCGCAATGCCGTGTCCTGCTCGAACCTCGCCCATGCCTATGCGGGGGCGCTGGACGATCAGGCGGCGCTGGTGTCGGGCCGCGGCGCGAATATCGGGATCGTCACCAGCTACAATGATATGCTGTCGGCCCACCAGCCCTATGGCCGCTATCCTGACCGGTTGAAGATCTACGCCCGCGAAATCGGTGCGACGGCGCAGGTCGCTGGCGGCACCCCGGCCATGTGTGACGGGGTGACGCAGGGCGAAACCGGCATGGAGCTGTCGCTGTTCAGCCGCGATGTGATCGCGCTGTCGGCAGCGGTGGCTTTGAGCCACGTGATGTATGACGGCGCGCTGATGCTCGGCATCTGCGACAAGATCGTGCCGGGCCTCTTGATGGGCGCACTGCGCTTCGGCCACCTGCCGACCATCTTCGTGCCCAGCGGCCCAATGCCAACCGGGATCCCGAACAAGGAAAAGCAGCGCGTCCGCCAGCTCTATGCTGAAGGCAAGGCGACCCGCGCCGAACTCCTCGCCAGCGAGATGGCGAGCTACCATTCGCCCGGCACCTGCACCTTCTTCGGCACGGCCAATTCCAACCAGATGATGATGGAGATGATGGGCCTGCACATTCCGGGCAGCGCCTTCATCCAGCCCGGCACGCAGCTGCGGCAGGCGCTCGACCGCGAGGCGGTGCATCGCGTCGCGGCGCTGGGACGCAAGGGTGACGATTACCGCCCGCTCGGCCTGTGTGTGGACGAGAAGGCGGTGATCAACGCGGCGGTCGGCCTGCTGGCGACCGGCGGATCGACCAATCACGCGATCCACCTGCCCGCCATGGCGCGCGCGGCGGGCGTGATCTTCGACTGGGACGACCTTTCCGAACTGTCCCACGCCGTGCCGCTGATCGCGCAGGTCTATCCCAACGGCTCGGGCGATGTGAACAATTTCCACAACGCAGGCGGCATGGGCTATGTCATTGGCGAGCTGCTGGAGGCGGGTCTGGCCCACCCCGACATTCTCACTGTCGGACGCGGCGATTTCTCCGATTATGCGCGCGAACCCGGGCTTGAGGGCGAAGAACTGGTGTGGCGCGAGGTTGGCCCCAGCATGGACGACACCATGCTCCGCCCGGTCAGCAATCCGTTCAAGCCCGACGGCGGGATGCGGCTGCTGCAAGGCAATCTCGGCCGCGCCTGCTTCAAGACCTCGGCGGTCGATGAAAGCCGCTGGACTATCGAAGCGCCATGCCGTGTGTTCGAGGATCAGGCGAGCGTCGCTGCCGCGTTCAAGGCGGGCGAGCTTGACCGCGATGTTGTGGTCGTCGTGCGCTTCCAGGGGCCGCGCGCCAACGGGATGCCGGAACTTCACAAACTGACCCCGGCGCTCGGCGTGTTGCAGGATCGCGGGTTCAAGGTCGCGCTGGTTACCGATGGCCGCATGTCGGGCGCGTCCGGCAAGGTGCCTGCGGCGATCCACTGCACGCCCGAAGCATTGGGCGGCGGACCGCTGGCGCGGCTGCGCGATGGGGATGTCGTGCGGGTCTGCGCGGCGACGGGCGATCTCAACACCGATGCTGATTTGGCCAACCGAGAACCTGCGCTCGATCCGATTGCAGACAGCGGCACGGGCCGTGAATTGTTCGGCATGATGCGCCGCTTCGCTGACGGAGCCGAACAAGGCGCTTCTGCGATGCTGGCCACCGGAGGAATGTAACCCATGAATATCGACGCCATCATGCGCACCGCGCCGGTGATCCCCGTGATCGTGATCGACGATGTCGACCATGCCGTTCCGCTGGCCGAAGCGCTGGTGGCGGGCGGATTGCGGGTGCTCGAGGTGACATTGCGCACCCCCGCGGCGCTCTCCGCGATCCGGGCAATGAAGCAGGTGCCGGGCGCGATTGTCGGCGCGGGCACCGTGACCGGGGTTGCCGATCTCAACAAAGCGCTCGCGGCAGGCGCCGAATTCATCGTCTCCCCCGGCCTGACCGACAAGCTCGGCAAGGCGGCGGTGGCGGCGGGTGTGCCGTTCCTTCCCGGCATCGCGAATGCGGGCGACATCATGCGCGGATTGGAATTGGGGCTTGATCGCTTCAAGTTCTTCCCGGCGATGGCGGCGGGCGGGCTGCCTGCGCTGAAGGCGCTCGCCGCGCCCTTCAGCCAGTGCCGCTTCTGCCCGACCGGGGGAATCAGCTTGGAAAACGCTGCCGAGTGGCTCGCTTTCGATCCGGTGCTGTGCGTCGGCGGCAGTTGGGTGTCGCCCAAAGGCGCGCCGGACAAGGCGGTGATCGAGGCGCTGGCGCGCGAGGCTTTCGGCTTACGCTAAGGCGCGCTGCGCGAGCATCATCGCGCCGGTGATCCCGGCATCGCTGCCGAGCCGAGGGCGGATGACGCGGTGGCGGGCGGTGCCGGGCAGGTAGCCTGCATCAAGTTCACGGGCGCGCTGGGCAACCCGCTCGACGAGGCCGGGAGTGTTCGCCACGCCGCCGCCAACCACCACTTCCTCGACCGCAACGCTGGCGAACAGCACGTGGCAGGCTTGCGCGATATAGTCGGCGATGATTGCGTGGCCGGGGTGATCGATGGGAAGTTGCGAGAGGGACGTCCCCCAACGCGCCATGATCGCTGGACCGCTGGCGAGGCCTTCGAGGCAATCGCCGTGGCTCGGGCAGGTGCCGGGGAAGTCGCGATCGTCCGCGTGACGGCGCGGGTAGATGTGGCCCACTTCCGGGTGAGCGATACCGTGGACCGGCTGGCCATCCAGCACCAACCCGCCGCCAATCCCGGTGCCGACTGTGAGATAGGCGAGGCTGCCCCCCGTCGATCCGGAGGCGGCATGTTCGGCCAGAGCTGCCGCGTTGACGTCAGTGTCGAACCCCACCGGCACGCCCAGCACTCCGCCGAAGTATCCCGCGATGTCGCAATCTGCCCAACCCGGCTTGGGGGTAGTGGTGATGAAGCCCCAGCGCGGCGAGGTGCGATCCAGTTCAACCGGGCCGAAGCTGCCGATTCCGAGCGCGGTGATCCCGCCCCGCCCCGCAAGCCACTCCGCCGCCTCGGCCAGCGTGGTCTCGGGATCACGGGTCGCGATGGTGTGGCGCGCGATTATCCGATCAGGCGAAGGGCCAACCGCGAGCACGAACTTGGTGCCGCCCGCCTCAATCGCGCCCAGCATCAGGCGACCTGCTCTGCCGCATGGACACTCGCCCGGTCGCCATCCAGCGCCAGCCGGAGCAAGGGCGCGGGTACGCCGCCAAATCTGCCATCGGGCAGCACATCGACAAAGCTGCACACGGTGAGGCTGGCATCGACGAACCAGCTATAGGTCTGCAATGGCCGGTCAACCGGATTGGCGAGCACCAGTCCCGTTCCGTTCAATGGCCGCCACGGGCCTGCCATGCTGTTGGCCACCATTCCGTACAATCCCCCCGGCGCATGGCGCAGATCGGGCGCGAAGGTCGCCGTCTGCGTTGACCAGAAGGCGTAGTAATGTTTCGCGTGATATACCAGATGGGCGCGCTCCAACTCGTTGTTGACGCCCTCGGCATGGAGGCAAGGCGGCATCAGGATCCATCCGTTTGCGCCCTTCAGCGCTAGGCCAAACGCCCCGTTGAACGCACTGCCAGACCCTGCAAGCGATGCGGTAAAGGCGAGGTATTCACCGCCGTCAGCCGGATCACGGAAATAGGCAGGATCGCGGAACGCCTTGATCTTTCCAGCCTCGCCCTCATGGGCATCGGCGGGCATGTAGTGCGGTCCATATCCCGTCACGAGCGGGGTAGGAAACGACCAGTCGCCGGGCCACCCATCCGCTCCCAGCGGCGCGCTGGCCGACCACAATTCCTGTTGGTAGCCCCCCGCCCGCGCGGCCGTTCCGGCGGCGGTGAAGAACAGCGTGACCACGCCTTGATCGTGCAGCGCCGAGCCTGCCCATTCGCGTTCATAGGGGACGGCCCAATCGGGCAAGACCGGGCCGCGATCATGCCAAGCCCCGCCGAGGCGCTCAATCCAGTGGATCTTCGCCTCGAAATGGCGGAGCGCGGGATCGCCGCGATGTGGCGCGGTCAGCGCCATCCACAGTTCCCGCCCGGCGATCAGCGCGCGCGCGCCGTGCGCGTCCTGCACCGGCCACATGTCCCAGTAGAGCCGCCCTGCATCCAGCCCCGAACGGTCAGGCGCCACCACTGGCGGAATGACGCCGCCCTGCCCCGGCTCAATCCGGCCCACGTGATCGGCTGTCCAGGCGCTCGTCATGGCGGCAATCTATCCCAATTCGTGCAACAAGAAACAGGCTGGCCGCCGGGGAGAATGGCGGCCAGCCCGTGTGCTTCCGATGCGGCTCCTAGAAGTCGAACCGCACCGAAGCGAGTACCGTGCGCCCGGCAATCGAGCGCGCGCGCACGATGCCATTGGCGGGGATCGAACCTTCCTCCGCCTCGGTGAAGCCGGTGGCGTTGAACAGGTTCTGCGCGTTCAGACCCACCTCGATCCGCTCGATCGGGCGGAAGGCCAGGAAGGCATTCACCTGAGCGAAGGCAGGCAGCACCAGATCGTTGTTGTCCTGCGTGAAGCTTTCGGTGGTGCCGACCACGTTGGCGCCGATGGTGAACATGTCGGCGTCATATTGGGCGGTCGCCTGATAGACGAGATCGGCCTGACGGCGCGGGGTGTTGCCGATCGTATTGGCCGCCAGCGCGTCGACAATCTCGGCATCGGTCCACGTGGCCCCGGCCGACAGCGTGAACGGGCCGGTGCGATAGGCGCCTTCCAGCTCGATCCCGTAGGCTTCGTATTCGGTATCGAACAGTTCCAGCGGGGCGAGCTCGACATTGGTTTCCGCCGTCTTGGCAAAGAACCCGGTGGCGAACAGCGACAGGCCATTGGCCTGATACTTCAGCCCCATTTCCAGCTGATCGACCGTGGCAACCACGCCCTGATCGCCGCCCGGCAGGCCGCCGTCGACCGCGCTCACCGCAGGTGAGAACAGCGAGCGATCCGCCGTATGGCGGCCGCCCTGGCTGTAGCGCGCGAACACACCCAGATCGTCAGTCACAAGGTAATTCGCGCCCAGCGAGAAGCTGAAGTAATCGAACTCATAATTGACCGGCCGGGCATTGCCGAGCGGCAGGATCGCGGTCTGCGCTTCAGCCGGGCTGATCGTGCCGTTGCGGTCGAAATCGAAGCTGCCGATGCCGGTGCCAAAACCGCTGTCCGATCCGGTGATCGTCCCGCTGGCATCGCCGTAATCGTAGCGGATCGAGGCATCGATGGTCAGGCGGTCCAACTCCAGCGAGAGCGAGGCAAAGGGCGCATAGGTGCTGTAATCGACGTCATAGTTCCGGCGGCAGCAATTGCCGAAGAAGCTGGCGCTGTAACCCACCGTGCCGTTCTGCGTGACAAGGTTGCCACCCGCATTGCGGATATCGACCAACACGGCCAGCCCGTCGCCCTGCACCGTCTGCACGTGGCTGGTCCACAGCCAGTCGGTATTGATCGTCTGGCGCGACAGGTAGAAGCCGCTGGTGAAGTTGGCCGTGCCGCCACCAATGTCGAACGCCTTGTTGACGCGGAAATCATTGGTGACGTTGTCGAGGCTGTTCAGACGGACGTTGAACACCACGATATTGGCGAGGAGCCCATTGCCGCCGATGGTCGAAGCATTGGCGTTCTGTCCGGCGTTCGGCCCGCTGGCGAAAACGATGCTGGAACCCGCGCCGCCGATGCCATTGGCGATGTTCTGCGCCGTGTCCGCGCCCGCCGGGAAGGGCGACTGGAAGCTGCCCGAATTGTCGGCAAAGCGGAAGCGGTTGGTCAGCGTCCAGCCGCCACCCACATCAATCTCGCTCTCGATCCCGAAAGCGAGGCTTTGCACCGACAGGCCATCGCGGAAATCATAGCTCGCCGGGTTGTTGTTGCCATCAAGCGACTGGGCCGGCGTCAGGAACGGGCTGTAAAGCGATGCGGTGCGCGGATCGAAGCCGGCAATCGCCTGATAATCGGGGTTGCCGCCGCTGCCCGTCACCCGCACCGGCTGCGGCAGAATGGTAGGCGTGCGGTCGTCGAGATACTTCGCGTGGAAGCGGATGTAGCCGCCGTCGAATTCCTTGGTAACGTTGGCCTTGATCTGGCCGCCGTCATAGCCGTTGTAGCCGATGTCGCGCGGGCCTTCCCCGGTGCGGTAGAAGCCGCCGACGTGGAAGTAGAGATTGTCCGCGAGCGGTGCGCCGTAATCGAAATCGAGCCGGTAGCTTTCGAAGTCGAGGCCGACAGAGCCTTGGATCGCGCCGCCTTCCTGCTCGCCGGTCTTGGAGATGAAGTTGATCACCGCACCCGGCGCGTTCGACGCGAAGGTCGAGGCCGAACCGCCGCGCACCGCTTCGACACGGGCGACCGAGCGGTCAGCGCGCAGGAAGTTGTCGGCATTGCCGAAGATGATGTCGCCAAATTCGAGGATCGGCAGGCCGTCTTCCTGAAGCTGGATATAGCGCGCGCCGCCGGTCGAGACGGGAATACCGCGCACCGCGATGTTGGCGTTGCCTTCGCCGCCCGAAGCTTCCGAGCGGATGCCCGGGATCTGGCGGATCAGGTCAGCCGAAGACGGCGCGGCAAGGTTGGTGATCGCCTGCGAACCGATGGTGCTGACCGAGACCGAGCTTTCGATCCGGTTCTGCCCGCGGGCCACAGCCGTGACGATGATTTCCTCGCCCTCGGTTTCGGTCGCGGCATCGGTGGCGGCAACATCCTGTGCCAGAGCCGGGCTCATCAGCAGGCTCGACACGGCTGCACTGGCGCAAAGCGCGGTACGCAATTTCATGGCTTTCTCTCCTCTCGGGTGCGCGCTTCTTTGGCGACGACGATGCAGACCTAACTTTCCTGCAAACGATTGCAACAGGAATCTTGCAATCGTTTGCAAATTGCGTGGAATCATGTCACTTCAAAAGCACAGCGCGGCGACATGATCGTGCGGAATAGAGGATCGGACAGGCGGACATGATCGATAAGCCACGGCTTTCGTTGCTGCGAATCATCGAAATGAACATCGGTTTCTTCGGCTTGCAGTTCAGCTTCGGGCTGCAACAGGCCAATATGGGGCCGATCTACGGCTTCCTCGGCGCGGACGAGGCGACCATGCCGCTCTTGTGGCTGGCAGGCCCGATGACCGGGCTGATCATCCAGCCGATCGTCGGCGCGATGAGTGATCGGACCAACACCCGCATGGGCCGCCGCACGCCGTACTTCCTGATCGGCGCGGTGATTTGCACGCTCTCGCTGTTCGCCATGCCCTACTCCAGCACCCTGTGGATGGCCGCCAGCCTGCTGTGGATCCTCGACGCGGGTAACAACATCACCATGGAGCCCTACCGCGCCTATGTGGCTGACAGGCTGGCGCCCGACCAGCGATCGACCGGATTCCTCACCCAAAGCGCGTTCACCGGGCTGGCACAAACCCTGTCATACCTTGCACCAAGCCTGCTGACCGCGGTCGTGGCGCGCGATGTGCTCGACGCCAATGGCATTCCGGTCATCGTACGCATCGCCTTCATCATCGGCGCGATCCTGTCGATCTCGACCATCGTGTGGTCGGTGTTCCGGGTGCGCGAGCTGCCGCTTTCGCCAGAGGAGGAAGCGGACCTTGTCGCCAAACCGCTCACTATCCGCTCCACCTTCGCCGAGATCGGCGCAGCGATCCGCGAAATGCCGCGCCCGATGCGCCAATTGGCAGGGGCGATGCTGTGCCAGTGGTATGCGATGTTCGCTTACTGGCAGTACATCACCTTCGCCGTAGGCCGCAGCATCTACAACACCAGCGATCCCGCCAGCACTGCCTTCCGCGAAGCGACGCTGACCGCGCAGCAGGCGGGCGCCTTCTACAACTTCATCGCCTTCCTCGGCGCGCTGGCGCTGATCCCGGTGGTCAAGCGCTTCGGTGCGCGCCATGTCCACGCCGTATGTCTCGCCGCATCGGGTGCGGCGATGTTGATGATTCCGGGAGCCTCGACCCCTGCCGCCCTGTTCGTGCTGATGCTCGGCATCGGGATCGGCTGGGCCGGGATGATGGGCAACACCTATGTCATGCTCGCCGATTGCATCCCGCCGCAGCGCAACGGGATTTATATGGGAATCTTCAACCTGTTCATCGTCATTCCCATGTTGATCCAGACGCTGACCATGCCGCTGATCTATCGCCCGCTGCTGGGCGGCGATCCGCGCCACGTGCTGATGCTCGGCGGCGTCTTGATGCTGGCGGGCGCGCTGGCTACGCTGCTGGTGGATGCGGGGCACAGGCAGCCGCGCACGCAGGGGCTGGCGACAAGCTGACGATGGACGAGGACAAGACCACCCGCGTGACGGTGCGCAACATCACCGATCTGGCGCGGCTGGCGGGCGTCTCTCCCGGCACGGTCAGCCGCGCGCTGGCGGGAAAGAGCCTCGTCAATACCAAGACCCGCGAGAAGATCGAAGCCTTGGCGCGCGAACACGGCTTCCGCCCCAACCAGATGGCGAGCGGATTGCGTCGCCAGAAAACCGGGGTGATCGGGGTCGTCATCCCGCTCGGCCATGACAGCCGCCAGCAAATCTCCGACAGCTTCTTCATGACCCTGCTCGGCCATCTCGCCGACGAGCTGACGCGCGAAGGCTATGACCTGATGCTACGCCGGGTGGTACCGGAAGACGATGCCGATTGGCTCGACCGATTCATCGGTTCGGGGATGATCGACGGGGTGATCGTCATCGGCCAGTCCGACCAGTTCGACCGGATCGAGGATGTCGCTGACGGATACGGCCCGATGGTGGTATGGGGCAACCACACCGAAGGCCAGCGGCACTGCGTGGTTGGCACCGACAACCGCTTGGGCGGCAGGTTGGCAGCCGAACGCCTGATCGCCGCCGGAGCCACCCGCCTCGCCTTCCTGGGTGACACGACCGCCATCGAATTCGCCGCCCGCTTTGCCGGGGCGCAGGACATCGCCACCCGCATGGGCCTGCCGCCGATCTTCACACTGCCCACCCATCTCTCGCCCGACCGCGCGAGCGAGGAGATCGCCCAGCACCTCGCCCAGCATGCCACCCACATCGACGGGATCTTCGCCGCAACCGATACGCTCGCCGCGCTGTGCCTGACCGAACTGCGCGCCTGCGGGATCGCGGTACCGGGCGACATGAAGCTCGCCGGGTTCGACGACTTGCCGATCGCGCGCCAGACCGTCCCTCCGCTCACCACCGTGCGGCAGGATATCGCAGCGGGCGCGCGCGGGCTGGTCGATCTGCTGCTGCGGCGGCTGGCGGGCGAGAAGACCGAAAGCCTCGTCCTGCCCCCGCAACTGGTCGTGCGCGCCACCGCCTGAGACCCCGCGACCGGTAGGCAAAGGCGCCTGCTTGCGATAGGGACGCAAGGATGGACATGGCTGATCTCCTGCAACGCTATTTCGGCACCCGCGATCTCGACGCTGTGTCCCCTGCCGCTCTGCCTGACGGGGTCGAGCGGATGCGGGTCGATTTCGGCATGACGCAAGACCGCGGACAGCGCTTTGCCTTGTGGACGTTGCTGATGGTGCTGGGCGATGCCCCCGATCTCGATGTCGCCTTCGCCCACGAAGAGGACCGCGAGGCCGCGCGCAATCTGATGGATATGCTGGCCGCCGCCGCACCAGAATAGGTATAGCGAAACGCCCGCGTAATTTAATTGCAAGCCAAACACCCCGAAACTGTGTAAGGGCCGGTGATCGACGCTCTGCGCGAGGTTGGCCTGGTGGCCCGATCCGCGCTCCGCTGTCCCCCTTGTTTCTCCGCCTGCCCCCTGTGGCGGCGCCCTTGTCTGAAAGCCTTCTCCCCATGCCATTTCCCCAAATCGCCGCTGGCCTCGCCGAGGCCCTGGCCACACGCGGCTATGAAACGCTGACCCCGGTGCAGTCCGCTGTGCTCGAACCGGAAGCGCATGGCCGCGATCTGGTCGTCTCGGCCCAGACCGGCTCGGGCAAGACAGTCGCCTTCGGCCTCGCTTTCGCCGATCAGGTGCTGGAAGAAGATGGCCGCGTGCGCCGCGCCTCCGGCCCGCTGGCGCTGGTGATTGCCCCGACCCGCGAACTGGCGCTGCAAGTCGCGCGCGAACTCGATTGGCTCTACAAGTCGGCAGGAGCCCGCATCGCCACTTGCGTGGGCGGGATGAACCCGCAGGTCGAACGCCGTGCGCTGGCGGGCGGTGCAAGCATCGTGGTTGGCACCCCCGGCCGCTTGCGCGATCATCTGGAACGCGGCGCGCTCGACCTGTCGGCGCTGTCCGCCGTGGTGCTCGATGAAGCGGACGAAATGCTCGACATGGGCTTCCGCGAAGAGCTCGAAGAAATTCTCGACGCGACCCCGGAACAACGGCGCGTGCTGATGTTCTCGGCCACGATGCCGCGCCCGATTGAAGCTCTCGCCCGCCGTTACCAGCGCGATGCGCTGCGCATCCAGACCGGCGGCAGCGAACGCGGACATGGCGACATCGCCTATCAGGCGGTCACCGTCTCGCCGTCTGAGATCGAAAACGCGGTCATCAATCTGCTGCGCTTCCACGAAGCGGAAACCGCGATCCTGTTCTGTGCCACGCGCGACAATGTCCGCCACCTGCACGCGACCTTGCAGGAGCGCGGCTTCGGCGTCGTCGCGCTGTCGGGCGAGCATTCGCAGCAGGAACGCAACCAGGCGCTTCAGGCCCTGCGCGATCGCCGCGCACGCGTTTGCGTGGCTACCGATGTCGCCGCGCGCGGGATCGATCTGCCCTCGCTCAGCCTCGTCGTCCACGTGGAAATCCCGCGCGATGCCGAAACGCTCCAGCACCGTTCGGGCCGCACCGGGCGCGCGGGCAAGAAGGGCATTGCAGTCATCATCGTTCCCTTCCCGCGCCGCCGGCGCGTGGAGTCGATGCTCCACCATGCCAAGATCAACGCCGAGTGGATCACTGCGCCCAGCCGCGAGGACATCATCGCGCAGGACCGCGTGCGGCTGCTCGACAAGCTGATGCAGCCCGTCGAAGTCACCGATGGTGACCGTGAGTTGGCCGACAAGCTGCTCGAAACCAAAAGCCCGCAGGAAATCGCTGCCATGCTGGTGCAGGCGCACCGCGCATCGATGCCCGAGCCGGAAGAGCTGCTGGCGCAGTCCGTCGATGCCCAGCGCGCCGCGCAGAAGGATCGTCACCGCGAAGGGTTTGAGGATACGGTCTGGTTCCGGATGGATATCGGCCGCCGCCAGAACGCCGATCCGCGCTGGGTCATGCCGCTGATCTGTCGCCGCGGTCATATCACCCGCAACGAAATCGGCGCGATCCGCATTGCTCAGGCAGAGACCTATTTCCAGATCCCCCGCGCCATCGCGGGCAAGTTTGCTGAAGCCATTGCGGCGACGGCCGGCAGCGAGGAAAACGGCGGCTATGTAGCTATCGAGCAATCGAACGAGCCGCCGCGCATGGCCGCACGCGAGAACGCCAAGCGCGGCAAGCCCAACGGCCCTGCCCCGCAGCGTCCGTTCAAGCCCAAGCCCGTCGGTCCGGGTGCCGCGCCCGGCGCTGGCTTCGCCAAGCCGAAGCATTTTGCCAAGGCAGGCGGCAAGCCGCAGGGCAAGTTCAAGGGCAAGCCCAAGGGCCGCGATTAAACTCGGCTGGCCGCTGGCCTACCAGCGGATCAGGCGGGGCACCGTGATACGGCCAAGCCCCGCCATCGCCAGCACCACCGTGCTGTGCCAGATGCCGATATGGACGATGTCGTTGTCCGGGCAGTGGAGCGAGAAGGCAAAGATGCCGAACGCCCCTGCCGCGACGCCCGCGACCAGTCCGGCGCGGTCCGGCGCGGTCGGGGCGCCGCGCCGTAGCCACAGCACCAGCATCGCGAACACCAGCAGCGAGGCGCCCCCGCCCAGCATCAGGCATTCGCCCCCATGGCGCATGGTCTCGGCAGCGAGCATGTCGTGCCCACGGCTGATGCCGACGATCAGCCCCGCCACGGGCAACAGCCCGGTCATCGCCGCCGCCCAGCGCCAGCCGCTGTAGTCGCTACCGACCTGCGGGCGGCTCATCACCACCACGGTGACTGTCGCTGCAAGCGCAAGACCGAGATAAAGCCCGGTCGCCAGCAGATGCATCGGATTGACGCGCCCCACGAGCCAATCTGGCCGCAAGCCGAACAAGGCGATCACGACCGCCCACGAGAGCGTCGCCGCCGCCAGCGTGGCCGCCATCCCCGCGCCAAAGCGCAGCGGCTTGACCGGTTCAAGACCGCCAACCAACTCGGCAATCAGGGCATCGGAATTGCGCGGCATTGTCATTCTTTCTCAATCATATGGGCGAGCTTCTTCAGCCCCCGGTGAATGTTCACTTTGACGAGCGCTTCGCTCTGTCCCGTCGCAGCCGAGGCTTCGGCGATGCTCAGCCCCTCGATCTTGACCAGCGCAATCGCGCGCTCCTGTGCAGGCGTGAGCAGGCCGAGCAGCCAGTCCAAACTGATGCGCGCGGCGACGGCGGGTTCATCGTCCGTGCCGATCAGCTCTTCACGCAATTCATGCTCGTCGGCGCGGTACAGGCGGCGCAGGTGATCGACCCAGCGATAGCGCGCAATCGCTGCCAACCACGGCAGGAAGGGGCGCGTAGGATCCCACGATGCGCGCTTCGTATGGAGCGCGATCAGCGTTTCCTGCACGAGATCGTCGAGGCTGGCAGGTGCGATCCGGCGGCTGTAATAGCCGCGCAGCCAGCGCTGACACGCCTCCAGCAGCGCGGCATAGGCCTGCTTGTCGCCTTGCTGCGAGAGCGCCATCAACCGGGCGAGCGAGGCTTCGTCGGCTCTCATGCCCGCCGGTTCGCCGCCGCCGGGCGGGCGGTTACACTCCCCACGAAAAAGCCCCGCCCTCGGATGGCCGAGAGCGGGGCGGTGTTCATGCGGACCTGCGCCTCAACCGAGGGCGACGTGGCGCTTCATGTGGTGATCGACATTGCCGAACTCGCTGTCGAAGATCGTCAGGCGCTTGAAGTAGTGGCCGATGGCATATTCATCGGTCACGCCGTTGCCGCCGTGGATCTGCACCGCTTCCTGCCCGATCAGCCGCGCCGATTGCCCGACACCGACCTTGGCGGCCGAGACCGCACGCTTGCGCTCGACCTCGCCTGAACCAAGCCGCAGCGTGGCGAGATAGGTCAGCGAAACCGCGGTTTCATAGGCGGTGTACATATCGACCATGCGGTGCTGGAGCACCTGGAAGCTGCCAATCGGCACGCCGAACTGCTTGCGCTGGCGGCTGTATTCGACGGTCATCGCGTGCGCGACTTTCATCGCTCCGCAGGCTTCGGCGCACAGGGCGGCGATGGCTTCGTCGGTCACCAGCTCGATGAGCGCCAGCCCTTCACCCTCGGCGCCGATCAGTGCGTCAGCACCGACCGCGACGTTCTCGAAATAGACTTCCGCCGCGCGGCGGCCATCGACCGTCACGTAATCGCGGGTGGTGATCCCGGCGGTGTCCTTGGCGACGACGAACACCGAGACGCCCGAGCGATCCCGGCGCTCGCCGCCGGTGCGGGCGGTGACGATCAGGTGGCTCGCCCAGGGCGCGCCGATGACGACAGCCTTGTGGCCGTTGATGACATAGCCTGCGCCGTCCTTCTTCGCGGTGGTTTCCAGATCGGCATAATCGAACCGGCCGCGCGGTTCGGCATAGGCGAAGGCGAAGACCGCGCTACCGGCAACGATCCCGCCGATATGCTCTTCCTTCTGCGCCGCGGTGCCGCCGTGCTTGAGGAAGCCGCCTGCACAGACCACGGTGGGGACGAACGGCTCGACCACGAGGCCCTTGCCGAACTCTTCCATAATGACCATCGCATCAATCGCGCCGCCGCCAAAGCCGCCATCGGCTTCGCTGAACGGCATCCCGAGGATGCCGAGTTCGGCCAGCTGCGCCCACACTTCGGGCCGCCAACCTGCTGACGAGGCAATCGCCTTGCGCCGGGTTTCCCAGTCGTACTGCTCACGCACCAGCCGTGACAGGCCATCGCGGACCATGTCCTGCTCTTCAGTGAAATTGAAATCCACGTATTCTCTCCCGTCGCTCGGCTCTTACAGGCCGAGGATCATCTTGGTGATGATGTTGCGCTGAATTTCGTTCGACCCGCCATAGATCGAAGTCTTGCGCATGTTGAAATAGGTCGCCGCCGCATGCTGGGCGTGGGCCGGGCCGACGGCATATTCGTTCGAGCCGGTGTCATTGGCGATGCTGCCGTAATAGGGCGCGCTGTAGGTCCCGACCGCTTCCAGCGTCAGTTCGGTCAAGCGCTGCTGGATTTCGGTGCCCTTGATCTTGAGGATCGAGCTTTCCGGCCCCGGCCCCTTGCCCGCCTGCTCACCAGCGAGGGTGCGCAGCTCGGTGATTTCCAACGCAGCAAGATCGATTTCGAGCTGGCTCACCTTCTTGGCGAAGTCGAAGTCCTTGATCAGCGGCGCACCGTCCAGCGTCTCGTTCGCGGCGATCTCGCGCAGCTTTTCCACGCCGCGCTTCGAGCGAGCGACACCGGCGATCCCGCTGCGTTCATGGGCGAGCAGGAACTTGGCATAGGTCCAGCCCTTGTTCTCAACCCCAACGAGGTTCTCGACCGGCACGCGCACATCGGTCAGCCAGGTCTCGTTGACCTCATAGCCGCCGTCGAGCAGCTTGATCGGCTTCACTTCCACGCCGGGCGTCTTCATGTCGACGAGGATGAAGCTGATGCCTTCCTGCGCCTTGGCGGTCGGATCGGTGCGGCACAGGAAGAAGCCCCAATCGGCGTGCTGGGCGAGCGTCGTCCAGGTCTTCTGGCCGTTGATGATGTAGTGATCGCCGTCGCGCACCGCGGTGGTCTTGAGGCTGGCGAGGTCAGAGCCTGCGCCCGGTTCCGAGTAACCCTGACACCACCACACTTCGCCGCTGCGGATGCCGGGCAGGTGCTGGGCCTTCTGCTCTTCATTGCCGAAGGTGTAGATCACCGGGCCGACCATCGACACGCCGAAGGGCAGCGGCATGAAGGTGTTGGCGCGGGCGTTTTCTTCCGACCAGATGTAACGCTGGGTCGGGGTCCAACCGGTGCCGCCATATTCGACGGGCCATGCCGGGACCGACCAGCCCTTCGCGCCGAGGATCTTGTGCCAGGCGACCATTTCCTCGCGCGTCATGTCTTCGCGCATGCCGAAATCGCCCAACTCCTTGGGGTGGTTTTCGGCGATGAAGGCGCGGACTTCGTCGCGGAAGGCCTGTTCTTCGGGGGTGAATTCGAGGTTCATGGCGTGCTCTCTCCAGCAGATGGTCTGTGCTTTGCGATACGCTTTGTCACGCCCTGCGGACGCGGAAAAGAGGCAATTGCGCGAGGGCCCATCGCCGTAGCGGCAAGGGGGTGGGCAGATGCACCGCGCGCGGGATGCAAGGCGGCGAATCGACTCCTTCTCCTCCTTCGTCATCCCGGCGCAGGCCGGGACCCAGAAGCGTCAAGCGTTGCCCTATGCGGCCCTAGGCCCCGGCCTGCGCCGGGGTGACGGGGAAATTACACCTCCAGTGGCCCACGCTGGATATGCGGCGCACCAAATCTTCCGCGCCGCTCGGCTTCCGCCTCATGCCGCGCGTTTCCTACAGGCCTGCCACGCGCTATCGGTCGGGCGGCTCTTTTCTATCGTTGAACCAACCCATGCCATGCGAGGGAGCGAAACGCCCCCTCCCCCCCCGAAACCTGCAAAGTGTCAACTTCGCTTTCTGCAAGCAATATACCGGAATCTCAGCGAAAAATTGCAAAGTGGACGCTTGACACGCTGTCAACTTTGTCAATTTCGCAGCGGGGTTCAGGCCGTCTGCGTCACATCTCCAGCGGGCCGTGCTGGATGTGCGGCAACACATGGCGGGCAAACAGATCGGCCTCCTGCGCGTGGGGGTAGCCCGACAGGATGAACGCCTCGATCCCCTCGGCCTGATAGGCGCGCAGCTTGGCGAGCACCTGATCGGGCGTGCCGACAATCGCCGCTCCGCAACCGGAACGCGCGCGGCCGATACCGGTCCACAGATTCTCTTCCACGAAGCCGTCGCCATCCGCCGCGCCGCGCAATTCCTGCTGACGCTGGACTCCGTAGTTCTTGGCGTCGAGGCTCTTTTCGCGGATCGCCCGGCCTGCCTCGTCGTCGAGCTTCGAAAGCAGGCGATCGGCGTAGTGCCGAGCCTCGTCCTCGGTCTCACGCACGATCACGTGGGCGCGGTAGCCGAACTTCAGGGTCCGCCCGTGATTGGCGGCGCGCGCCTTCAGGTCGGCGATGTTCTCGCGCACCTTGTCCATTGTGTCGGGCCACATCAGGTAGACGTCCGCCGCCTCGGCCGCACACTCGCGCGCTTCGTGGCTGAGGCCGCCGAAGTAGAACGGCGGGCATTTGCCATTGAGCGTCGTGATGCGCGGGGGATCGAGCTTGAGCTTGTAGAACTCGCCATCGAAATCGAGGTGTTCGCCGTTGAGGAGCGTCTTGACGATCTTCATGATCTCGGTGCCGCGGCGGTAACGCGGGCCGGACTCGATCTTTTCGCCCGGCATGTCGGACGAGATGATGTTGACGTTCAAACGCCCGCCGGTGCCAGCCGCATTGGGGCCGAGGATCCGGTCGAGCGTCGCGATGCGGCGCGCCAGCTGCGGCGGCCAGTCTTCGCCCATGCGGGTGGCCCAGAGCAGCTTGATGCGCTTGACCTGCGTCGCCACGGCAGCGGCGAAGATCGTGGTGTCGACCCCGAGCTGATAGCCGGACGGCAGCAGGATATTGTCAAACCCGCCCTCTTCGGCGCGCATCACGATATTGCGGCAATGCTCCCAGCTTGACGCGAGGTAGGGATCGGGGACGCCGAGAAATTCATAATCGTCGTCGCACAGCGCGGAAAACCACGCGATTTCGCATTGTTGGGTCATGTCACTCTTTCCTCATCCCTCAATCCGTTCGCCCTGAGCTTGTCGAAGGGCCGCACTTTCTTCTTCCCGTTCGCGTGGCCTCAAGAAGGACGGTGCTTCGACAGGCTCAGCACGAACGGGGGTTGGCGTTAGGGCAAAGGCACGCCCCGCGCGGCGACCAGTACGGCGTACCACTCGGTGCGGGTCCAGCGCACCGTGAGCGCACTCGCACCTTCCGCGATCCGCGCGGCGTTCTGCGAGCCGATGATGGGAATGATCCCCGCCGGATGCGCCATCAGCCAGCTATAGGCCGCGACCGTGCGCGAGACGCCGTGCGCCTCCGCGACCACATCAAGCGCAGCAGCCACCGCTGTCTCGCGCGCGTTCTCCGGCGCGGTCAGCCTGCCGCCACCCAATGGTGACCATGCCATCGGGGTCAGGCCCAGCATCATCGCCTGATCGAGTTCGCCATTCTCGAAGCAATCAATCCGAAGCGGGCTGATTTCAGGCTGGGTCGTCGCCAGCTTGGTGCCGAGGAAGTGATTGAGCGCAGCGGTCTGCGCCATCGTGAAGTTCGAGACGCCAAGGCTGCGGATCTTGCCGCTCGCCAGCGCATCATCCAGCACCCGCGCCGTCTCCTGCGGATGGGCGAGAATATCGGGCCGGTGGATCTGCCACAGATCGACGCTGTCGGTCTTCAGCCGGGTCAGCGAGGCGTCGATCGCGGCGCGCAGATAAGCCGCGCTTTGGTCATAAGGCAGCGGCGGGAGGATGCCGCCCTTGGTCGCCAGCACCATCTTGTCACGCAAGGCAGGTTCGGCGGCCAGCACCTCGCCCAACAGCGCTTCGGCATCGCCGAACCCGCTGCTGCCGTCGAAACCGTAGATATCGGCGGTGTCGAGGAAGGTGATCCCAGCATCCAGCGCCGCGTGCACCAGATTGGCAGCTTCGGCGACGGTGCGGCCATTTTCGGTCAGCCGCCACATCCCCCAGGCAATGGGAGACACCTCAATGCCGCTCGCACCAAGGGCGCGGGTGGCAGGCGGAAGGGGCAGTTCACTCATCTAAGGGTTCCTCTTTGGCGGAGCGACCGAAGCGCGCTCGACAAGGTCATGGGGCAGGCGCTTGTGGGTGATGTCCCCGCCTGCGATCAGGATTTGGGTGGCGGTGCGCGCCAGATCGGCCATCGGCTGGCGGATTGTGGTGAGCGGTGGCCAGACGGTGCGGGCCAGCGTGGTATCGTCGAACCCGGCAACCGACAGATCGCCCGGCACATTGATGCCGCGATCATGCGCCACGGCCAGCACACCGGCGGCCATATCGTCGTTCGAGGCAAAAATTGCGGTGGGTCGTTCGGGCTGATCGAGCAACGCCTTCGCGCCGGCCACGCCGGAATCGAAGTCGAACTCGCCATCGACCACCATCTGCGGCTCAAACGGGATGCCGACCCGGTCGAGCGCGCGGCGGTATCCGAACAGGCGGTCGTCGGATGCCATGTGGTTGGTGTGGCCCTTGATGAACCCGATCCGGCGATGCCCTGCATTGATCAAATGAGTGGTCATGTCGTCGGCGGCCTGCGCGTCGTCCATGAACACACTGGAGGTCAGCGCGTGGTTGGTCCCCGGCGAGATGCGGACAAAGGGCACGTCCATCGTCTCCAGCGCGCGCAGCACCGGATCGCAATCGGTGACCGGCGAGGAGAGGATGATGCCGTCCACATGGGTCTCACTCACCAGCCCGCGCACCTGATCGCCGACGCGCGGATCGGCAACGTCAACCGGCTGGGCGAGCAGGCGGATGCCGTTTTCCTGGCACACCTCCCAGCAACCCTTCTGGATCTGGAACATGTAATAGGGGCTGTGATTGTCATAGATCAGCGCGACCTGGTTGGACTTCGCACCCGACAGGATGCGCGCCGCTACCGAGGGCCGGTAATCGAGTTCGGCCATTGCCTGCTCGACCTTCTCGCGCAGCGCGTCGCTGACATAGGGGTGGCCGTTGAGCACGCGGCTGACGGTCTTGACCGCTACGCCCGCGCGGGCGGCCACATCCTTGATGTTGGCCCGGCTCATCGAGCGAGCTCCGCGAACAGGGGCGCAAAGGCGCTGGCGCGGCGGTAAAAAACCGGCGGCTCGCCGATGGGTGCCGCGACATCGTGCCAGCCGGAGTTGAAGTCCGCGCCGCTCCAGACATGGCGCCATTCGCCTTCAGGCAGATAGACTTTCCGCATTACCGCCCCTGCTTCGATCACCGGCCCCACCATCAGGTCCCCGCCATAGAGATACTGGTCTTGGATCGTGAACGTCTCACGGTCGAGCGGATAGTGGAGGAACAGCGCGCGCTGGGCCGGAAGGCCGGTGGCGTGCGCTTCGATCACGAGATGCTGGGCATAGGGCGCAAGGTGCGCGTGGACCTTACTCCACCTGACGAAGCCCTCGATCAGTTCGGCATTGCTGTCGATCTGAAGATTGTCGTCCGGGCGATTGCCTTCGTGGGTGCGCATCACCGGGCTGAAGGCACCCAGCTCGTACCAGCGCAGCAGCAATTCGGGGGAGCGTACATTGCCGAACAGGCTGGTGTAGCCGCCGACATCGGAGTGACTGAACGCGTTGCCGACAAGGCCTGATGACAAGGCGGCGGTGATCACCGTCCCGATGCCGTCATGGCGGCTGAAATCGACCGACTGGTCGCCCGCCCATAAGAGCGGACAATGCGCTTGCACGCCGGTGTGGCCTGCGCGCATGAACCACAGCACATCGCCCGTCCGCCCGCGCGAAGCGACGGCGCGCGCGTTGACCTCGGCCCAGCGCACCGGCCAGCGGTTGTGCTCCTGCATCGCATCGCCATCGTGAAGTCTGAGGTCGGTGGGGAGATATTCGCCGAAGTCCGCCATCCACCCGTCGAGCCCAAAATCGAGCATACGCTTTCCGATCACCTCCTCGGCGAACCATTCGGCAGCGGCGGGGTTGGTGAAATCGACGACGCCCGCATAAAACTCGCCGAAATCGACGGCGTAGGGCTCGTCGTTGTCGAGGCATTGGGCGAAATAGCCCTTGGCCGCAGCCTCGGGGTAAAGCGGACCATCGACCGCGAGATAGGGGTTCACATAGCCGAGGAAGCGGATGCCGCGTGCTTTCAGCGCCGCGATGCGAGCAGGCAGATCGGGGTAGCGTTCCGCATTCCACTGCCAGTCCCAGAACAATCGGCGTCCAAAGCTGGTCTCGCGGATGCCGACCCAGTCTTCGCACCACAGGCCGGAAATGTCTGCACCGGCTTCGATCAGGGCTTCGAGGCGCTCGAAACTCGCCTCGCCCTGCTTGAGGCCGACGATAGCCCCACCCAATGCCCAATCGGGCAGCGCTTGACGTGGACCGAAGCGGGCAGCGAGTTCGCGGGTAAGGTCGGCGGGCGCGCCTTCGAACAGGTCGATAGTGACCTCACCCGACCACACATGCACGCGCAACCGCCCCGGCACGCGCGCGTCGAGTTCAACATATTCGGCGTTGGCGAGGCTCAGCGCCCAGCCGCCCGAGCACAGCACGGTGGGTTCGGGATAGTTGGTGGTCCAGTAATCCCCGCCCGCAAACGACCCATCGGCGCTCGCCTGATCGGTGAGCGCCGTGCCGGGCTCACGGCCGACCCCCGGCTCGCTGGTCCAGATCGGAAATGTGCGGCCGTTCAGAGCGAGATAGCTCATCTGCTCACCCCCGCCCCACAGCACATCATCAGGGCTAAGCGTGAAGTCCAGCGTGATGCGGTCGTGCCCGGTTAGCGCGGTCATTGTGAGCCGCTGTGCGTCGGGCGCAAGACTCAGCGCCACTTTCGCGGTGTCGTCGGCACTGGAGAGCACCACCGCGCCCTCTCCCACCACTTCGCAGACAGACAGTGGCCTTGCTGCCACAGGGGTATCCGACAGGCGGAAATTGCCGCGCACCATCGTCACCAACGGATCACCAGAAGCCACGGAAATTACAGGATATTCAGGTCGATGACACAGCACGGCGCGCCCGGCCAATCGCAGGTCAAAGCCCCCCTTGCATGGCGTCATTGCCACCATTTTCGTCCCAGGTTTCCTCACCGGGCTATCCCTTGGCCCGTTGTGACACCGCTTGACAGATCGCGGCGGAAAGCGCAACCCGAGCGCCGAAAGATCGACCGCACGGGCGATGGTTTTTGCTATCGCCCGAAAGACCCGATCACGACGTAGGGGAGAGAAATACGATGTCCGCCACCACCCGAATTGCGCTTAAATCGCTCGCCATTTCCGCCAGTTCGCTGGCGCTGATGCACACCGCGCCGGCCATGGCGCAGGTTGAAGAAATCATCGTAACCGCCCAGAAGGTCGAGGAAAACGTCCAGGACGTGCCGATCGCGATCACGGCCGTTTCGGGCGACCGTCTGGTCCAGGCGGGGGTCATCAGCCTCGAGAATATCTCGACCGTCGTCCCTTCGGTGACCTTCCGCAAGGGCACCACCAGCGCCAACAGCGCGATCGTGATGCGCGGCGTCGGTACCATCAGTTTCTCGGTCGCGGCTGAACCGTCTGTGTCCACCGTTGTCGACGGCGTCGTGCTGTCGCGCTCGGGTCAGGCGTTCATGGATCTCGTCGATCTCCAACGGCTTGAAGTTCTGCGCGGGCCGCAAGGCACGCTGTTCGGCCGCAATGCTTCGGCCGGTTTGGTCAACATCGTGTCCAAGGGCGGCACCGACACCTTTGAAGCCGAAGCCAGTGCCGACTGGTTCGAAGGCGAGGAATACCGCCTGCGCGCCGCGATCTCCGGCCCGCTGGGTGAAAACCTCAGCGCCCGCCTGACCGGCTTCTACGGCAGCTTTGATGGCAACATCACCAACATCAACGGCGGCCGCAACGACAAGGTCAATGGTTACGAGCGTTACGGCGTGCGCGGGATCATGGATTATGACGACGGCGGAAACACCGTTCGCCTGATCGCGGATTACTACAAAGCCGATGATGATTGCTGCGTCGACGTGACCGGCGCCAGCCGCGGCGCGGTGCAGGATGCGCTGCTCGGCCTGCCGAACGGCGTGGCGATTGGCGAGAACCAGCGCTTCATCAACAATGACCTCGTTACCAGCACGCAGGACCAGCAGTGGAGCCTGACCGGCACCGGCGATTTCGAGATCACCGACACCCACACGCTCAGCGTCGTGCTCGGCTACCGCAACTGGGAAAATACCGAGAACCGCGAGGGCGATTTCCTGCCGCGCGCAATCGTCGGCGCGGGCCAGCTGCATGATGTCGGCGTGGTCAAAACCGAACAGGTCTCGGCCGAAATCCGCCTCGCTTCGGACCAGTCAAAGGCCTTCCACTATCAGGTTGGCGCCTTCGGTTGGCAATCGGACAACACGCAGGATTTCACGCGGCGCAACATCACCTGTGCGACCTCGACCCTAGCGGCGCTGCCGGGCGGGGCGATCCCGTGCAATCTCACCGACACCGTCAACACGCTGTTCCCCTTCGCGACCTCGCGTTCAGAGGTGCGTTCGGTCAACTACGCGCTGTTCGGTCAGGCGACTTACGAGATCACCGAGCAGCTCTCGCTGACCGGCGGCCTTCGCTACACCTGGGATGATCTCCAATTCGTCCACATCCGCGCGCCTGGCGCCAATGCCACCAACGGCCTGCCCGCGACCGGCCCGGGCGTGGTGGCCAATCCGGCGGGCGGCACCATCGCCGGTGGCGGCAACGGCACCAACACCAGCCGCGGCGAGACCACCAACGGCAACCTGTCGGGCCGTGCGGCGATTCAGTTCAAGCCGTCGGAAGACATCATGCTCTACGGCTCGTACACCCGCGGCTACAAGGGTCCGGCCTTCAACGTGTTCTTCAACCACACCGCGCCGAACAACGCGGTGCCGATCTCCGAAGAGCTGTCTGACAGCTTTGAAATCGGGGCGAAGACACAGTTCCTCGACAACCGCGTGCAGCTCAACGTTGCCGCGTACATGGTCGAGTATGACGGGTTCCAGGCGAACAACTTCATCGTCGTCAATACTGCGACGGTTTCGAACCTGACCAACGCGGGCACGGTGAAGAGCGAAGGCTTCGAAGCCGATCTGATCGTGAACCCGATCGACGGACTGAACCTTCGCGCCAGCGCGGCCTATGCCGACGCACGGGTCAAGCAGTTCAACCCGAACCCGACCACCAACGCGCCCGACGCTCGCAACGGTACAGTGCTGCCGCTGGCGCCGAAGTTCGTTTACACGATCGGCGGGGACTACACCAAGGAACTGGGCGGGGTGACGCTGTACCTCAACACCGATTACCGCCACACCAGTACGCAGTTCTCGGACCTCGGCCAGTCGCCGACCACCCAGATCGATCCCTATGGCATCTGGAACGCCTCGGTCGGCTTCTCCGATCCGGACGACAAGTACCGCGTGACCTTCCACGCCCGTAACATCACCGATGAGAGCTACGTGCTGCTCAACATCGAGAACGGGCGCCGCTTGCAGATCCCGCGCGATGCCGACCGTTACTTCGGCGTCAGCCTGCGTGTGCGGACGTTCTGACCCGCGTGGCACCTTGAAATCAACGAGGGCCGTCGGAGCGATCCGGCGGCCCTTTTTGTCTGGCCTTGCTTGCTCTGCTGTGTGCTTGAACTCTAGGAACCCGTGATGGCCCAACCTTCCTCGCCCATATCTGCGCGGCTGCGCTGGTCACTGTTCACGGTGCTATGCATCGCAGGGGTGTTCAACGCGATGGACCGCCCGATCATTGCGATCCTCAAGCCGGACATGATGGCCGATTTCGGTTGGAGCGATAGTGACTTCGGTGATCTCGCCGCCGTCACGCAATTCTCCGCCGCTTTCGCCTTCCTGTTCACCGGTTGGCTGGTCGACCGGCTCGGCGTGAACCGTTCAATGCAGGTGGGAGCGACCGCGTGGAGCCTTGCCGCGATGGCCCACGGCTGGGCGATCTCGACCACGCAGGTGGTGGCCGCGCGCGTCGGGCTTGGCGTGACCGAGGCGGTGCAGACCCCGCTGACGATCAAGACCGTCGCAAGCCTGTTCCCGCCGGACAAGCGCAGCTTCGCCTTCGGCTTTGCGACCATGCTGGCGGGCGCGGGGACGATTGCGATGCCCTTCGTCATCCCGGCACTTGCGCTGGCAGTGGGCTGGCGCGGAGCGCTGGTGGCGGGTGGCATTGGCGGATTTCTGTCACTGCTCGCATGGATGTGGCTGGCGCGCGGGGTGGCGCAATTGCGTGAGCGCACGCTGGCGGACAGCCCCGATCCGGGCGGCGAGAGCGCGCGGTACGGCGCCATCCTCGCCAACCGCGCGACCTGGGCGATCGTTGGCGCCAAGGCTCTGTCGGACATGACGTGGTGGTTCATCAACTTCTGGCTCGCAGATTACTACCGCAAGGAATTCGGCCTCACCACGCTGGAACTCGCGGTGCCGCTGGCGATTGCCTTTGCCGGGTCAGGCCTCGGCGCGCTGCTGGCGGGTTGGGTCTCGACCCGGCTGCTGGAGCGCGGGCATAGCCCCAACCGGGTGCGCAAGGGCGTAATGCTGGCCTCGGCCCTGCTGGTTGCGCCCCTGCCGCTGGTGCTGGAGCTCAACGCATTTTGGCCCGTGGCCGTGATGATCGGGGTTGTGATGGCCGGGCATCAGGGCTTCTCGCTCTCGCTGTTCTCCACGATCACCGATGTCGTCCCCAATGCCAAGGTCGGGCGAGTGACCGCGTTCGGCGCCTTCATGGGCAATATGGGTGGGGTGGCGATTTCGCTGATTACTGGCCGCGTGCTCGATGCAGGCTTCGGCTTCGTGCCGCTGTTCATCTTTGCCGCCTCGTCCTATCTGGTTGCGCTGGCGTGGTTCCAGTGGCTGCTGCCGGTGATCCGCCGGCCGGACGATGACGCGGCCGATCTGCTTTCGTAGACGCGCGGGGAGCCGTGCGGTTGCATTCAAAAGGCTTGCGGAGTAGGACTATGACACCGTGAGACATAAGGCAGGCTGGACGGCATGAAGCGCGATGCGCGCCCCGATTACGAGGCTTTTGCCGGCGACCTGTTCGGCGAGATCATGCTCGCCGATACGGCTGCTGCTGCCGCCGCCAAGGCCGAGAAGAAGCCGCTATCGCGCTTCGTCCCCGGCTTCGCGATCTGTGCCATTGCCGGAGCGGCCGCTGCGTGGCTCAGCCAGAACTACGGGGTCCCGATCATTCTAGCGGGCTTGCTGCTCGGCCTGGCGATGAACTTTGCGGCCACAGACCCTCGCACCCATGACGGGCTCGACTGGGTGTCGCGCCACGGCCTGCGCGCAGGGATTGTGCTGCTCGGCGTGCAGGTCACCGCGATGCAGGTGATGGCGATGGGTTTGGTGCCGTTCCTCGGCCTCGCGCTGGTGATGGGTGCCGCACTGATCGCCGCGCTCGCCGCCGCGCGCATGACCGGACAGAGCCAATCTGTCGGCCTGCTCGGCGGCGGGGCGACCGCGATCTGCGGGGCTTCAGCGGCGCTGGCGCTGTATGGCGTAATCGGGCGCGAGCGGATCGATCAGGCGCTCTTCACCCTGACGCTGGTGATTCTTGCCGCCGCCAGCGCGATTGCGCTCGTTACCTATCCGCCGCTCACCCGGATGCTCGGCTTTACCGATGCGCAGGCCGGGTTCCTGGTCGGCGCATCAATCCATGATGTCGCGCAGGCGATTGGCGCAGGGTTCGCCGTGTCGGACGCAGCTGGCGCGCAGGCGACCGTGGTGAAGCTCACCCGCGTCGCGCTGCTCGCCCCGCTGGTGACGCTCGCCGCGCTATGGATCGCGCGCGCCGAACCGCTGCCCGAAGGCGTGGGCCGGACGCGCGTGCCGCTGCTGCCGGGCTTCATCCTTGCCTTCCTTGCGCTGGTGGGGGTCAATTCGCTTGTCACCCTGCCCGCTGATCTCGCGGGCCACGCGCTGGCCCTGTCAAAGACCTTGCTGCTGCTGGCCGTCACCGCCACTGCGATGCGGACGCGGACCGACCTGCTGCTCGGATTGGGCTGGCGGTCGGTGATGCCGGTGTTGGCGGCGACCATCGCCTCGCTCGCAACGGCCCTTGGCTTTGCGTGGTGGATGATCTGATGCCCGATGTGTTCGACCTTGCAGTGATCGGCGGCGGCGTGAACGGCGCCGGGATCGCCCGCGATGCCGCCGGGCGCGGGGCCAAGGTGCTGCTGCTGGAACGCGGCGATCTGGCGGAAGGCACCTCGTCCAATTCCACCAAGCTGATCCACGGCGGGCTGCGCTACCTCGAACATTACGAATTTGCGCTGGTACGTGAGGCCCTGACCGAGCGTGAGGTGCTGTGGGGCATCGCGCCGCACATCATCTGGCCGCTGCGCTTCATCCTGCCCCACCGCCCCGGCCTGCGACCGCGCTGGCTGCTGAGGCTCGGCCTGTTCCTCTACGACCACATCGGCGGGCGCAAATATCTGCCCTCTGCCGAGGGGATCGACCTTACCCGGCACCCGGCCGGCGTACCGCTCAAGCCGGAATACACCCGCGCCTTTGCCTATTCCGATGGTTGGGTGGATGATGCGCGGCTCGTCGTCCTCAACGCCCGCGACGCGGCGGATCGCGGCGCCGAGGTGCGCACCCGCTGCGAGGTGACAGCGCTTACCCGCGAGGGCGGGCATTGGCGGATCGAAGCGGGGGGCGAGACCTTCCACGCCCGCGCCGTCGTCAATGCTGCTGGGCCGCGCGTGCTCGACCTGCTGGGCCGCGCGGGCGAGCCTACAGCGCAGAAGATGCGACTGGTGCGCGGCTCGCACATCGTGGTGCGCAAGCTGTTCGACCACGATTACGCCTATTTCTTCCAGCTACCCGACGGGCGGATATTCTTCGCGATCCCCTACGAACAGGACTTCACCCTGATCGGCACCACCGATGTCGATCACGACGGCAGCCTCGACGAAGTGCGCGCCAGTGCGGAGGAAATCGCTTATCTGTGCGCGGGCGCGTCGGAGTATTTCCGTAAGCCCGTAACGCCTGCTGACGTCGTCTGGACCTATTCCGGCGTGCGCCCGCTGATCGACGATGGTTCGGGGAAGCCCGAGGCAGCGACCCGCGGCTACAGCTTCGAACTCGACGGCGGAGCGGACGGTGCGGCTCCGCTGCTCTCCGTGTTCGGCGGCAAGATCACCACCTATCGCGAACTCGCCGCCGAGGCGATCCGTCAGCTTGAGCCCTTCCTCCCAGTGCTGGAAGGTGAGGATTGGACCGGCAAGGCGTTCCTGCCCGGCGGCGATTTCGGGCGCTTCGATGCCCCTGCCCTCGCCGCCGATCTGGCCGCGCGCTATCCGTTTCTGGGCGAGGTCGAGGTCCACCGCCTGATCAGGCTTTACGGCACTTCAGCCGCCACCTTCCTCGGCGAGGCCGAAAGCGCAGCGGATTTGGGTGAGGCTTTCGGCCACGGGCTAACGGCGGCGGAAGTCGAATACCTCATCGCTTATGAATGGGCCCGCACTGCCGCTGACGTGCTGTGGCGACGGACCAAGCTCGGCCTGCATTTCACGGACGCGCAAACCGCGCGGCTCGCTGCCTACATCACCGAAAGGATTACCCCCGCATGACCCGAATCGTAGCCCTTGGCGGCACGGTCAATCCCGGCTCGTCCACCGAGCAGGCGCTGCGCCTCGCCGCCAGTATTGCGGCGGCGGATGGAGCCGAGGTGACGGTGTTCGGCGGCGAATATCTGACCGCGCTGCCGCACTACCTTGGCCCGCTGCACGACCCATCGCAAGGAGCGGAGATGGTCGCAGCCGTGCGCGCGGCTGATGGCTTGCTGATAGCTGCGCCGGGATATCACGGCACGATTTCGGGCGTGGTCAAGAACGCGCTCGATTACCTTGAGGACCTCAGCCGGGACGAGCGGCCCTATCTCGATGGCCGCGCGGTCGGTCTGATTGCCACCGCGTTCGGCGATCAGGCGTCGATGAGCACCCTGCTCACCATGCGGGCGATCACCCATGCCCTGCGCGGCTGGCCGACCCCGATGGGCGCGACAATCCGCACCTATCGCGGGCTGTTCTCCCCCGATGGCGAATGCCTGGATGAACGCGCGCGGGGGCAGCTGGAGCTGGTCGGCAAGCAGGTGGTGCTCGGCGCCAAGAGCTTTGCGGCCGGGAGGGATCTGGCGTGACCAGCGCGGATTTGGACGCGGCGCTTGCCGCTGTTGCCGCGGGACGGATCGTTGTGATCTCGGGCGACCGGCTGCGCGGCGGGGACATTGACCTGATGTGTGCTGCGAAGCATGTCACCCCCGAAGCGATCAATTTCATGGCCACCCACGGGCGTGGGTTGATCTGTCTGGCGGTCACGCCGGAGCGTGCCAATCAGCTCGGCCTCACTCTGGTGAACCCCGGCACCGCCCGTCAGACCGGGCGGCCCTTCGCCCGCTCGATCGAGGCGGCCGAGGGCGTTTCCACCGGCATTTCTACCGCCGACCGGGCGCATACTGTACAGGTCGCGATGGCTGATGGTGCGACCTCGGCCGACATCCACTCCCCCGGCCATGTCTTCCCGCTGATCGGCCAGAGCGGCGGCGTGCTGGCCCGTCCGGCGGCATGCGAGGCAGCGATCGATCTGGCCCGGATGGCGGGTGCGGGCGACGCGGCGGTGATCTGTTCGATCATGCGCGATGATGGCGAGATGGCGCGGATCGACGATATCGGCGAGCTTATCGCGGCCTATGATCTGGCCGTCGCCGAAATCAGTGCATTGATCGCCCGGCTGGAATCGGCGCGAGTCTGAACGGGCCTAGCTGGGGTCCAAGATGAAGGTGGGTGCCGGCCCAACGTGCGGGGGGGCATAGCAAAGCCGGCACCCGCGCGCGTCACCAGCCGAAGCGGATCGACGCACGCAAACTGTAGCCGATATTGCCGAACTGGTTTTCCAGCCCGACTTCACCGGCGATCTTGTAACTGCCATCCCCGCCAAGCGCGCGGGCGCGGGCGTACCAGCCGCTGTCGCGCCCTTCCGGGGTCAGCGTGAACTGCGCTCCATCGCCAAACTGCGCGCGGGTTGCGCCCAGATCGCTCGTCAGCAGTTCGCGCCAGCCGCCTTCGGCCTCGATGCGGAACCAGCCGGTGTCGCGTGCCTGCATACCCCACATGTCGACGCCGACCGTGACGCCGCCATTGATGCCGACTTCTTTGCTCGACCGGCCCTCGACCGTCAGGTCCAGCGCGTCGCCGCCGCCAGTTTCCTCGTAGCCATCTTCCTTGAGGCGTAGGTAATCGACCACCAGCGACGGGCGGAAGAAGAAGAACTGGCCGCCACCTTCAATCGAAACGCCGCCGCTGGCCGAGACGAAATCGCCGCTCCAGTCGCGGTTGATGGTGAGGTTGACCGCATCCTCCCCGGTCCCGCCCGCAAACACGCGGCTGCCCGAGAAGTCCGACTTACCCGCGCCGACGCGCGCAAAGCCGATCACCGGGCCGAACTTGCCGCGCCAGTGGACGCCGCCTTCGTAGCTGTCACCCAGCACCGAATTGTCGAACGGGCCGGAGGTGTGCTTGCTCCACAGCCAGCTGCCCGTCACGCCAATCGCGCCGAACTTGCTAAGGTATTCCACGCCGCCGCGGAAACCGAGGCCGTTGAGATCGAAGGCCGCCGATTGCCCGCGGTCCTTTTCGGAATTCCAGTTGGCGAAATCGGCGATGATGCGGAACTTGCCTTCTTCATCGAACGGCGAGTTGGGGTCCATGAAGTGCCGGTCAAAGGCGCGCAGACCACTCGACAGGCCTTCAAAGGTGCCGCCCGCATAATCGGGCAGGGTCTGGGCGACATAGGCCTGGAACACTTCCGCTGTGCCGATCGACAGGAACAGGTCGGCGACCTTGTCGTCCTCGGCCAGCGCGATGAACAGCTTGTCGAAAGCCCCGCTTTCGGCGGTGTTGAGGCCGAGCTCGCCGGTTGCCTTGCGGTTGATCGCGACGTTGATGGTGTTGCCATTCACCGCCAGAGCGGCCTTGTAGAGGAACGGCACCAGCGCAGAATCAGCGGTCAGGTTGCTCGCGCCGGTCAGGCTTCCGGCCGATATCACCGCATAGGTGCCCCCTGCGGTGTTGAGGTCGGATAGGCGGATGCGGATTTTGGAGCCGCTCGCAAAGGTGGCATTGCCGGTGACGGTGATCGCGGTGTCGCTGCCTGCTGCCCCGCCCAGTGTCGCGCCGATCACGCCGGTCGCGCCGACATCGAGGCTGGCGATGGTGGTCGGGCCGTTCAGCGCGAGCGTCCCGCCGCTTAGTCCGACTGCGACATTCTGCGCATTTACCAGCCGCCCGCCGAAACCGGCGGTGTTGGCGATGGACAGCGTGCCTGCCCCGCCGCCGAAATCGACCGTGCCGCTGAAGGCTGCATCGCCGCTCATCTGGAAGCGGTTGGTGCCGCCGCCGAAGCTGACAGTGCCGCTCGCCACGCCGTCGGCCAGATCGAGCAGGTCGGAACCGCTGCCGAAGCGGATATCGCCGATGATCGAGGGGGCGGTATTGCCGGCGGCAACCACGGTCTGGCGGACGATGCTGTCACCGGTGCGGGCCGAAAGGTCGATCGCGACATTGCGGTTCGAGGTTGCCAGCGCGCCGCTCGCGCTGATCGCGCCGCTGTTCTCGATCAGCCCGAGTGTTCCGGACCGGTCAACGATGGCAAAGGCTCCGCCGCCGGACACAGTGGTCGCCGTGATCGACTTGGAGTTGCGCAGCACCGGGAGCGACGCGCCTGCCCCGATCAGCACCCCGGTCGCATCGCCCGTGGTGGTGCCGGAGACCGTCGCGGCGATGGTCCCGCCGTTGCTCAGAATTGGCACGGTGGTACCTGCCGCCAGCTCCAGAGCGGTCGCATTGGCTCCGCGCGCAGCGGCACCGATCTGGCCGTTGATCTGCATGCCGTTGGCGATGGTCACGTTCCCGCCGCGCCCGCCGATCCGCATGCCCGTGCCGTTCACGCCGGCATAGACCCCGTCTCCCAGGATCGTGCCAGCCATGACGATGCCGAAGTTGTTGGCCGTGCCCTCGGTCGCGCCGATGGCGATATTGCTCGTCCCGCCGATCTGCACCGCGGGCGCTGCACCATAGGCAATGATCCGGGTGTTGCCTTCCTTGGCGTCCTCGATCCCGTCCTTGTCCTCGTCATTATCGGTGGTGACGAGGTCGGCCGGGGCGATTTCGAAGATGATGCCCTTGGCGACATTGCCTTCGATCACCAGTGCGCTGCCGCCTTGCAGCAGATCGTCGACATCGAGTCGCGAAACATCTGCAGGGGCCGGGACCGAGCGATAGCCGCTGACCGTGATAGCGCTCTGCACCCGCAGCGCGCCGCCGAGATTGCCGCCCAGCACTGCACCCTGCGCATTCGCTCCGCGCACGGTGATCTCACCCGCCAGCCGGACATTGCCTGAGATGTTGCCGACCGCAACGCCGACCGAATTGTTGCCGGTCACGGTGGTCTTGCCGTCATGCGTGAAGGTGCCGGTGATCGGGCCACTGGCGCGGATGCCAGCAGAATTGTTGCCCTCGACCACAATCGTGCCGGAGTGGACGAGATTACCGGTCAGCGCGCCATCAATGCGGATCGCGGTGCGGCCGCTGCCAATCGCGAACGGCCCGTCAATGTCGCCATCATTGTCGCTGTCGGTGGGTGTATAGGTCTCGTCGATCGTGATCGTGCCGGTATTGGTGATGTTGGCCGTGCGCGGGCCGGTCACCAGAATGCCGGTCGCATCATTGGCGTTGCTGATCGTGATATTGCCCGCATTGGCGACCGCGTTGTTGCTGTCGACCGTCACCGCCGTGCCGCTAGTCACGGTGACCGATCCTGCGGTCTCGATCCGCACGTCATTGGGCTGCCCGCCGTTCACAGTCGAGGTCACGATCGGCGTCGTGCGCGCGGTGCTGATGACGGTCTGAGCGGCGAGCGGCTGCGCAATGGCGGCAAGCGCCGTACCGGCAAGAAGCGTGCGGTGCAGGGCAGTCATCGGGGTATTCTCCTGGTGCTTTTCACCAAGAGACGGAGGCACGGCTGCGCAGCCTTGGCTGCTGTGCGAAAAAAATCAGAAGCGCGTGTCGAACCCGATGCGGATCGTGCGCGGCTGGAGCGGCGTGATTTGTTCGCGCCCGGTGGTGAACGGTGTGCCAAGTGCGAAGCGATTGCCCTCGCTCCCCGCAAGGTTCGTGACCGAGAGCGTCAGCCCGGCATTCTCCCGCCCGAAGCGCAGGATCAGCCCGCTATCGAGGTAATCGCCCTGCAATTCGCCCAGCTCCGGCCCGATCCCAAGCCGGGATTTGCCGACATAGCTGACCCAGCTATCCGCCTCGATCGCGGTGCCATTGTCGAAGGCACGTCGCCATGCGAGTCCCGCCCGGCCCGAAAAGCGCGCGATGTTGGGGATACGGCTGAGGCGGGCGAGCGCGATCAGCACCGGCTCGTCGACATCGCTATCATTGAGGGTCGCGCCGGCCTCAGCCCGCAGCCCGGGGGCGAGACGAAGGCTGCCCGAAACGCTCGCCGCCCAGATCGTGCCATTGCCGATATTCGCGGTCGAGGGCAGACCGCCATCGTCGATGAAATCGGCCTGAATGTCGCGCCAGCGGGTGTATGAAATGCTGGCCGCAAGGTCGAACGGCCCGCGCCCCGGCAGACCCCAGCCGCCGCCAAATTCGATGGTGCGGGCATAATCGGAGCGGAACTGGCGCACGAAATCGCCAAAGACGGCCAGCCCACCGGGACGGAAACCCTCCTGATAGCGGAGATAGGCGCGGCCATCCTCCGCGATATCGACCAGCACCGAAGCGGACGGCAGATAAGCGGTCTCGCGCCGTTCAGCCGTGACCGCGCGTCCGGCGAGCGCGACTTGCAGGGCGACATTCTCGCCCTCGCCGCCGATTTCGACATTGGTGACGCGCAGGCCCGCTGCCAGCGTCACGGACGGTAACAGGCGGTAGCTCGCCTCGCCATAACCGGTGATCTCGAACACAGTGTTTTCGACCCCGGTTGCCGCTGCCGCAGGTTCCCCCGCCGGGCCAAGCGCGCGGGTCAGCGTGTTGCGGTTGTCGATCACGCTCGTGCCGAGCACCCAGCCGAATTGCTCGCCCACCGGCTGCCAGATGCGGGTTTCATTCGCGATCATGCGGGTTTCGTTGCGTTGGCGGAACAGGCGCGGCGGGCCGCCAGGTTCGGTCGCATCGTAACGCTCGGTCAGGTCCTGCGCGCCGATCCCGGTCGATGACTTGATCCGCACCTCGCCGATCTGCCCGGTGATGACCAGCTGGCCCTGCCCGTATTGCGCGCGGCTGCCTTCGGTGACCTGCGCCGAACTGACAAGCCGGGCGCCTCTACGGTCGGCATATTGGCTGTCCTCCGCCTCGGTATCCTGGCCCAGCACGATCACATCCGCGCTCCAGCCCGGCACAATATCGACCCGCAGCGCCGCGCGGCCCGATAGGATCGCGGTGCGATTGACATTGCTGCCGCCGATTTCAGGCTTGTCGATATAGCCGCCGAGCGACGCCAGATCGATATTGGCGCGCAAGGTCGCGGTCTCGCCCACCAGCGGCAGGTTCATGGTCGCGTGAAGATCGCCGCCGGGTTCGCCATGCGCAATCGCGCTGGCCCCGCCCGAGATGACAAGGCTGGTCTCCCCCGCCTCCGGCGCGCGCGGTACCAGCCGGATGATCCCGCCCAGCGAGCCTGCGCCATAGAGCGTGCCCTGCGGCCCTTCGAGGATCTCGACCCGCTCCATGTCGGACAGGCGCAGATCAGGGTCGGGCGCGTTGTAGCTGAGGCGCAGGTCGCCGAAATACTGGCCGACAGTGGCCTGCGTCGGCCCGGTGAAGCTCGAATCCGCGATCCCGCGAATGAACAGCTTGTTGCGCCCGCTACCGAGATAGGTCGAACTGACCGTGGCGGCGCGCTGCATGATCTTCTCGGTACCGCCCACCCCGCCGCGTTCGAGCACTGCGCCGTCGAGCAGCGTCACCTGCCCGGCGATTTCATCGAAGGTCAGATCGCGCTTGCTGGCGGTGACGATGATCGGCGCGCCTTCGGTCTCAGGCGGGGGCGTCGTCGCGGTAGCGGTGGCCGCAATGCGCAGCGGACGCGGGCGTTGCATCACCGAAGCGCGGCGGGGGGGCGCCGCCACCAGCCGCCATGCCTTCGGTCCGACCTTGACCGCCTGCATCCCGCTCGCCCGCGCAAGCTTCCTCACCGCGCTTTCGGCATCCATCCGGCCCTTGATTCCGGCCATCCGTCGCCGCCCCAAAGCAGGGTCAGCGATGACGATGCTGGCGTCGGTTGCCCGTGCAATCGCAATCGCAGCTTCGGACACCGTGCCAGCCGGAATCGCCAGCTCGCGCGCTTGCGCAGCCAGCGGCGCAGGCGCGGCCAGCGCAGCCACGATAGCAAAAGGGGCGAAGGCTCTCACAGGATCACTCGGCCGCGATCACCCAGCCCTTGCCGCGCGGCGTGACCCGCACACCGAGGAGCGCTTCAAGCGCGCGGGGATCGGCGCGCACCTGATCCAGCGCGATGCTCCCGGCAAGCCGAATGTCACTTGGGGCTGCGGTAAAGGCAATGCCGGTGGCGCGGGTGAGTTCCGCCGCGATTTCGGCGAGGCTCGCCGCCTCGAAGCTGATCCGCCCGCGGGTCCATTCGCCAACCGCCTGCGGATCGATGGGCCCGACCCAATACCGCTCACCCGTCCGCACGGCCCGCTCGCCTGCATCCACCCTAAGCGCCTGAGCCTGAGGGTTCACGATCACCGCGCCCTCGGCCACGGCGAGATCGAGCGCTTCGCCCGCCAGCCGGACATCGAACACCGTCCCGGCATCAACCAGCCGGTCGCCGCCAGCCGTCAGCACGAAAGGATCGGCGGCATCGTGGCGAATGGTGAACAGCGCCTGCCCGCCTTCGAGCCGGGCCGCGCGATCACCCAGCACCGCCAAGCGGCTTCCACCGCCCAGTTCCACCGTGCTGCCATCGTCCAGCGCGATCAGCCGCGTCTCACCCGGGGCGGTGGCGTAGAGCGTCTCGCCTTGCGGGCCGAACCCAAACATAAAGCTGAGTGCCAGCACCAGCGACGCGGCAATCGCCCCGCCCAGCCACGCGCGGCGAGTGGTCAGCCAACCGCCCGGCGGGTTATCATTGGCGGCGGGGGTAAAGTCCGGCTCGGGCATAGAGTCCAGCACCGCGTCCGCTTCATCCAGCGCGAATTGCACCGCATCATAGGCGTCCGCGTGCTCAGCATCCGCTTCAAGCCAAGCGGTAAAGCCGTCCCAATCGGCAAAGTCGGGCTCGCGCGTCAGCACAGCCCATGCGAGGGCCTGTTCGCGGATCGGCTGGTCAGGTCTCATCACACGGTTTCTCCTGCCAACAAGACGGAGCCGATCGCCTCATGCCTCATCGATCTTCCCCCGCACAGCCACGATTTTGCTGTAAGCGCGGCGCAGATCGCTCTCGACCGTGCTGAGGCTGACCCCAAATTCATCGGCGAGCTCGCGCTGGGTGACGCCTTCGATCCGGTGGCGACGGAACATCGCGGCGGCCCGCTCCCCCACTTCGGTCAAGGCCTGTTCGATCAGCGCGACATGCTGGCGCGCGGCGATGATGCGGGTCGCATCCGGCGCTGGCGCGATATTGTCGGTGAGGCCGGGCTGCGCTTCGGACCATGCCCGGTCACGCAAGGTGCCCTGACGCTCGGCCCGGTAGCGGTCGATCATCAGCCGGTCGGCCGCGCGCATCATGTAGCCGATCCCGCTCGCAGCCACCGGATCGGGCGCCGCTGCCAGCCTGAGCCACAGCTCCTGCACTAGATCCTCCGCCGCATCCCCCGCGCCGCGCGCGCGCAGAAAGCGCAGCAAGCGCGTCCGGTTGGCGAGATAGGCCTGCTCGATTGGGACGGTGGGGGCCATCGGGAGTCCGGACACGGTAAGGGCGAAGAGTGGTCGAAGCTTGTCCGCCCTGCGCCTGAACCCAGGACGAACGCGGCTCTCATAAGCGCAAATCTCTCGCCCGAACAGGCCATGAAGAAGCGCGGCCCTGCCATACCCGCCCTCCACCGCAGCTTTGGGGCGGTTCGCGGACATGGGCGCAGGTGGCTGATTTATGTGAGTGCCGCTTGCCGGCCCGGCCCGCAGCATTGTGACTGCCTACTAACGGAGGACATTCCCATGGCAGATACCATCAATACCGGCGAAACCCGCGAACTGATCGCTTCGAACAAGGTCGAAGGCACGGCTGTCTATGATATGGGCGGCGAACGGCTTGGCACCGTGAACAACTTCATGGTCGACAAACGTTCGGGCAAGGCTGAATATGCGGTGATGCAGTTCGGAGGGTTCCTCGGCATCGGCGCCGATTACTATCCGATCCCCTGGAAGATGCTGAACTACAGCACGGATCGCGGCGGCTATGTGGTCGATCTCAACAAGGATCGGCTTCAGGATGCACCGCGCTATGCCGACAATGACGAACCGGATTACAACGCCGGCTACGGCCAGCAGGTCTATTCCTACTACGGCGTGACCTACTAAACTGATCCGATGGCCCCGCCCCAGTGGCGGGGCCGTCACTCCACCGGGTCGAGCGCTTCGGCGACTTCTTCGGTCTTGCGCTGCGGGAGCGCGATCATGCCGAGAATGAACAGCGCAAAGCAGAGGCAGATCGCGTTGGGAATGATCAGCGTCCATTCGCCCTTGAGCACCCCGAACGTGGTCCAAGCTGCAAACGCCAGCGCCGTCAGCGCAAACATCGCGAGCGACAGCCCCTTGGTGGATCGTTCGCGGATGATCTTCCAGGCCTGCGGGGTAAAGCTCGCCACCGAAGCGCAGGCCCCGATGGTGCCGACAACCGTCACCCAATCGATCATCATGACGCTTCCACCGCTTCCAACATCACCCGATTGCGATTGAGCGAGCCCGGCAATTGCACCGCCAGCGCGCGTGCCATAGCCTCGCGCACGTCGCAGCGCAGATCAAACAATTCGCTGCCATTACGTCCGCTCATCAGAATCCGCAGTTCAAGCGTCTGCGCGGTCATGTCGGTAACCTGCAACCCTGCAACGCGCTGGTCCCACAGCCGGTGGCTCCGCACTGCGTCCAGCGCAATGTCGCGCAAGGCTCCGATATCGGCGGCATGATCGACATGGATGAACACCGTGCCCAGCAACTGGCTCGTTTGGCGGGTCCAGTTCTCGATTGGCTCCTCGACCAGCTTCGATACCGGGATCACCAGCCGCCGGTCATCCCAGATGCGCAGTACCACATAGGTGAGGCCGATCTTCTCGACCCGGCCCCATTCGCCGCGATAGACGACAACATCGTCGATCCGCACCGGTTCGGTGAAAGCGAGCTGGAAGCCTCCGACGATATTCTTGAGCAATGGCTGTGCAGCGACCCCGACCGCGAGACCCGCCAGCCCCGCCGACGCCACCAGCGCGAGGCCGATCTCGCGCACTGCGGGAATGCTCAGCAGCATCAGCCCGGCGCTCACGACGATAACGATAATGGTCGCAATGCGGGTGAGGATATCGACCCGGGTGCGGCGACGGCGAGCGGCGAGGTTGTCGACGGCCGCGATGTCCGAATGGGCATCGATGCTGTGTTTGGCAAAGCGGATCAGCGCAATCACCAGCCAGCCCCATAGCAGCGGCAGGATCATCTGCGTTGCACCGACGATCCGGGCGGCCAGCGCCTCGCTTGGCACAGCAAGCTCGTTCAATAGCAACAGGGCCAGCGCTGCCATGATCCAGCGGAGCGGGCGCAGCAAGTGATCGACCAGCCGGTCGTCGACGTTGTTACGAGTGCGCCGGGCGATGCGCCGCGCGATAAACCCAAGGACAAGGTGCGCGCCCAGAGCAGCGAGCACCAGCCCGAGCGCCGCGGCAAGTGTCATCGCCCATCCGATCAGCCCCGCCTCATCTGGCAGGCGCGCTGCCAGTTGCTCACCCAGTCCCATGTCAGAATGCCTCGATGGGTTCGTAGACAGGATCGGCAAACGTCGGGTCACGGGACAGGGGGTTGGAGTACATGGCGGCGGAACTCCTGTCTGGCACGGCCATAAAACGCCGACCAACATACTGAACCCGCGCATTTACCCATAACCTGGGTTCGAAACCCACCTGAGCGTGCGACCGACTGGCGCAATAGGGCGACGGCTTGCGCTATGTCCGATTGAAATGCAGGTAGTTGCTGTTGAACATCGCCACCTTTTTCAGGTGTTTAAGGTCAACGATCTTCAGCTGCCGGTCGGACAGTTCGATCAATCCCTCGCGCCGCATTTCCTGCAGGGTGCGATTGAGATGCACCGGGCTCAGCCCGTTGGCTTCGGCCAAGTGGTTTTGTGTGATCGGCAACTCAAACGTCAGCCCTGTGGCCAGCCCCACTGCCTGCAACCGGTAGTAAAGCTCCACGAACAGATGCGCGAGCCGCTCCAGTGCCGAACGCTGCCCGATCGACAGCAGCCATTGGCGTTGGATCCCGGACGAGACCATTTCGTGCCACAGCAGGGCGCGGATCAGGTTCGGGCGCTGGTCGATCACCTCCTGAAACTGCTCAGGCTGGATTTCGTAGAATTGCACGCTTGTCAGCGCGCCGATCGAATGGTCGAGCTCTTGCAGGATATAGACATTGAGATCGCAGAAATCGCCGGGCAGGAAAAAGCCTACGATCTGCCTGCGCCCATCCGGCAGGTCCTTGTAACGGCACGCCCAGCCGGAAACGAGCAAGCGAACGACCGAAGGATTCTCTCCCTCACGGGCAATGTCACTTCGCGCATTGAGCGTGCGGATCGGGCCTGTTTCCAGCGCCGAAAGCGCTACGCGGTCGGCATGGTCGAGCGCCATGTAGCGGCTGAGCAGCCGGAACAATGGTTCCGTCCCGGCATCGATCATTGTGGCCATTTGTGTTGGTCCCGACTCAAATCAGGCTGGAGCACCCAGCCCGCTTCAAAGCGAATACGCAATAAGGGACACTAACCCAAATCATCATTCTGGCGATGATAGATGCGACCAAATGAATTGGAAATCCGGCCTGTTGTATCGCCCGTCGTGAAGTTAAGCGGCGATGGCGTCAGTAATTTCCGGGCGGATCACTTGCGGGAAAGCTCTGGTCGCTGGCTTCGTCCACGCCCGTCCACTTGCGACCGGGGGAATCGCGCATCGCTGCGGGGCCGGAATCGCGGACGTCATCATGGGACTGGCGTGGCTGGTTGCCGGCAAAAGCGGCATTGCCGTGGCTGCTACGGCCACCCAGCTTACGGGACAGCGCATAGGCCGCGCCGCCGACAGCGAGCATCGTGAGAATCATTCGCATGGTGTGCTCCTTTGCATCCCCACCGTTGTCGGCGTGCGAACCCGCAGCGTCCCTATCGTGCGTTAGTAGCCTCGAAGGTGCTTTTCCCCAGACCAACTTATGTTAATCCCGCGCCCGGCCCCATCGCTTATGCCCCCCTCGAGAGGCGACTTAATGCCGGATCTTCCACACGCGACTGCCGAAAGCCTGTTCAGCACCGTCTTCAAGGCGCTGCCCGACGCTGTGTGCGTCCTTGAACCGCTGGAGGTTGCGGAGGATCAGGAGAGCGACTGGCGCTATCTTTCGACCAACACTGCCTTTTGTACGCTATTCAAGCTGGGCGACCTCACCGGACAAAGCCTGCGCGAACGGTTCCCCAAGCACGCGACCCAGTGGTCGGAACATTTCACACGCGCTCTCACCAGCTGCACGTCAGAGACGCTGGTTGAAGAAGGGTCAGATCAGCCGCTCGTCTATGAAATCGCACTCACCCCGATCGATCATGGCCAACGCGGCGCGATCATGGTGCGAATCCGTGACATTACCAGCGAACACGTCGCCCGCGCAGGGCGGCGCGAAGCCGATGCCCGCTACAAGCTGTTGTTCGATGCGATCGACGAAGGCTTCTGCATCATCGAGGTCGTTTTCGATGACGAAGGCAAGGCGGTCGATTACCGCTTCCTCGAAGCCAATGATGCCTTTGTCGGTCACACCGGCCTGATCGACCCGATCGGCCGGACCATGCGCTCGATGCAGCCCGATATCGAGGATCACTGGTCGGCAACCTATGGCGCCGTGGCCTTGAGCGGAGTTGCCAAGCGGTTCGAGAACGAATCCTCCGCTATGGGTCGCTGGTTCGATGTCTTCGCCTTCCCGATCGGCGAACAGGCTCCCTATCAGGTCGGAATCCTGTTCGAGGATATCGGGCCGCGCAAGACGATGGAAATCGCGCTTCGTCACAGCGAAGGCCGCCTGCAATCCCTCATCGAGGCGACGTCCGATCTGATCTTCCGCATGAACCCGCAAGGCACCGAGATGGAGCAGGTCGGCGGCAGGGACTTGCTCGGCAATCGCGGCGAGCCGGGCAACTGGATCGAAGACTTCGTTCCCGAAAGTGACCGGCCCTTGGTGGAATCAGCGCTCGCCGAGGCGATTCGCAACCGCCAGCCGCTCAAGATCGAACACCGCGTGCTGACCGGCGACGGCATTGTCGGCTGGCTTTCGTCGCGCGCGATCCCGGTGTTGGGCGATGATGGTGAGATCACCGAATGGTTCGGGATGGCCACCGACATCACCGCCCGCCGCCAGGTCGAACAGCAGCTCTCCCACGGCGCAGAAATGCTGCGGGTGGCGAGCGAGATCGGCAAGGTCGGGCTGTGGGATTGGAATGTCGAAACCGGCGAATTGACCTGGTCGGACGAACACTTCCGCATGGAAGGGTACGAGCCGGGTGAAATCGTCCCGACTTATGAGATTTGGGCGGACCGTGTGTACCCGGATGATCGCAGCGCCACCGAGGCCAAGATCAAGGAAGCGATGGAAAGCGGCTGCGAATATCTCAACGAATATCGTGTCTGCCATCCCACGGGCGAAGTTCGCTGGCTGTCAGCGCGCGGTCGCTTCCTGTTTGACGAAAACGGCAGTCCGGTGCGGATGCTCGGCGCGATGGTCGACACCACCCAGCGGCGGCGCGAGGAGGAATGGCAAAGGCTGCTCGTGGCCGAATTGCAGCACCGCGTGCGCAACCTCATCGGCATGGTCCGTTCGGTCGCCCGCCTGTCGGCGCCCAGCCATCGCAATGTCAGCGATTACGTCGATCACCTGATCGGACGCCTGCAAGCGATGGGCCGAACCCAGAGTACCCTCACCCGCTCACCCGGCCGCAATGTCGATCTGGCCGAGCTGGTGCGTGAGGAATTGCTGGTCCACGCCGCCCAGCCGCATCAGTACCATCTGGACGGGCCAACCATCGCCCTGTCGCCGCACGCGGCCGAGATTGTCACACTCGCGATCCATGAACTTGCGACCAACTCGATCAAATATGGCGCGCTCGGAGATACTGGCTATATTCGGATTGTGTGGACGACTCTCGAAAAGAACGGAAAGCCCTGGATGAACTTGCGCTGGCAGGAAACCTCGCCGCAGCGCAAGACGAAGTTCAACCGCAAGGGCTTTGGGCGGCGGCTGATCGAGGAGCGCGTGCCCTACGAATTGCACGGCGAAGGGCGCTTCGATATCCACGACACCGGAGTGCTGGCGCAGCTGGAGTTTCCGCTGACGGATTCCGGCAGCATTCTCGAGACCCGTTCCTGATTGGGGCGCTGCCATGACTGACAGAGTGCTCTCCGGGTGCCGCATCATCATCGTCGAGGATGATTACTACCAAGCACATGATTGCAAGCAGATGCTCCAGCAAGCCGGTGCGAAGGTCGTCGCAGTCACCGCGGTCGTGCCCGATCTGCCGGGTCTGCTCGTCGAAGGGCCGATTGACGCGGCGCTGATCGACATCAACCTGGGCCATAGCCACACGTTCGATTTCGCGCGCGAGTTGCAGGCGCGGGCAATCCCGTTTGCATTTCTGACCGGTTATGACGCGGGGATCCTGCCCGATGATCTTGCGGCCAGCGTATGTATCAGCAAGCCGGCCGACCTTGACCGGGTGATCAGCGTCATCGCCGGATTGGCGACACGCGGGAGCTAAAGCAATGTGGGGTGAGCGCAGTGATCCCACTGCGCTCACCATCTCTCCCATCCCGGGGGATACTTAGGCCGCGATAGCCTTCAGCCGTTCCTGATCGCGCGGCGTCTGCGTGCGCGGCGCGAGATAGGCGCTGTCGAACCCGGCGACCTGTTGCAGGCTTCGCAGGTCATGAATGATCAGCTGCTTTGATCGCAGCGTTATCAGTTGATCCTGACGCAACTGTTGCAGCTTGCGGTTGATGTGCACCGGAGTCAGGCCGAGCGCGTCGGCCAGATCGTCCTGCGTCAGCGGGAAGAACATCTGCTCATCCAGCTTGGGATCGACCAGCGAAAGCCGGTAATGCGCCTCGCAGATCAGATGCGCCATCCGCTCCAGCGCATCGCGGCGACCGACATTGACCACCCATGATGCCATCACGGCATTTTCCATGCTGCCATAGCTGCGCATCGCTTCGCCCACTGCCGGGAAACGGTCGATCACGCGGCGCATGTCGGCGTGGAGAATGTTCACGATGCGGCACGAGCTGAGGGTTATGACTTCCTCAATCGCGACGCCATCGGGCGACGAATCGAAGTAGAAGGCATCACCCGGCAGCAGCAAGCGCGTGATCTGCCGCGCCCCATCGCGCAGGATCTGGTAGCGCGCCGCCCAGCCGCTCAGCACGACAGGGAAGGACACCATCTCGTCACCATCGCGCGAGAGGTACTTCTTAGCCGCGATATCTTTGGGCTGCCGACATAGTTCTTCAACGGCAGCCAGCTCCTCATCCGAGAGTACGGCCGCGTGCGTCAGGCGTTGTAAAAAAGCATTGGACACTGGCGTCCTCCTTGGGAGTGTTGCGTCATATGCAATATCCCTGAATAGCCGTTTCTTCTCTCACTCAAAAGTTACGTCGTGGGTCGAATTGTGTTCGGCTCACCGGGTAAATGCTTCATACTGGCTTAAACAACAACTTTGATCGGTAAACTGAGCGAAGCAAAGCCCCACAACGTGGCCTTTCTGGCTACGATGGAACAATGCGGTTTGGCCCATACGGTTCCTTGATGCCTGAAAACAGGGACGACCGTCTGCAACGGCACGGCGAGAGAAGGCTGGAAATGACACCGCAATGGCCGTCGGGCGCGCTCTAATTTGCACGAGTCCAATTTAGGTTAGAGCGTGCCGTGCGTGGGCTGGGCAGAGACCATGGCACCAGAAGGTCCCGATCCTTCCGGTCATCGGATGACCCAGCCAGCGTTCGGCTTCCTTATGGCTCGGTCATTGCCCCAATATACTCCCCGCCCAGCGATGGGCGGGGTTTTTTGTGGGCTTCGCAGCCGCGCCTTGGGGGAACCGCAAGGGTCGGCAATGCTGGGATTCTATACCCGGTTAGTGTTCGGCTCCCTTGCCCACGCCATGCCCGCGGCTCCCGCCCCTCCCGCGGGACCAATGGCAGTTACCTATTCATGTCCTATCACGAATTCCTGCTGTTCGCGGGGCTCGCCATTCTGTCAGCCTACTGGCTGCCACGATTCATTTCGGGCCGCGAACCTGCCGCATCGGCGCTGCTGATTCTTGCCGGTTTCGTCTGCGCGCTGGGGATCGACGAAGCACCGGCGCTGTTTACCCCAATCAGTCATCCGCAATGGTGGGAAACGCTAAGTGAGATGGCCGTGATCGTCGCGCTGTTTGCCACGGGCATGCGGCTCGACGTGGTGCGCCCCTTTGCGCGCTGGCGGGTGACATGGCGGTTGCTGGCAGTCGCGATGCCGCTGACCATCGGTGCGATGGTGCTGGCAGGCATGGCAGCCGGCCTGCCGCTGGCGAGCGCGCTGCTGCTGGGCGCTGTGCTTGCGCCCACCGATCCGGTGTTGGCGGGCGATTTGCAAGTTGGCCCGCCAACCGAAGGCGGCGAGCATCCGGTGCGCTTCGCGCTCACGACCGAAGCCGGGTTGAATGACGGATTGGCCTTCCCCTTCGTCTACCTCGCCATTGCAGCGCTAGGGGGGATTTCCGGCACCGAAGCGTTCAACTGGCTCAGCTATGACGTCGCCTATCGGATTGCAGCGGGCGCGGTCAGCGGAGGTTTGACGGGGTGGCTGCTCGGGCAGGTGGTGTTCCGCTGGCCGATGGGCAACATCCTCGCCGAGACTGGATCGGGCGTGCTCGCGCTGGCAGGTGTGCTGGTGTGTTACGGCGCGGCCGAGTTCACCCACGGCTATGGCTTCATTGCCTGCTTCGTGGGCGGGATAGCGTTCCGCCGGGTCGAGTCCAAGCACAGCTTCCACAGCAATCTCCACCTCTTCAACCTTGCCATCGAACACGCGCTGACGGCGGTCTTGCTGCTGATGACGGGGGCGGCGCTCGGCACCTATGCGGCGTGGGTGGAGTGGAAACACGTCGCTATCGCTGCGAGCCTCATTTTCCTTGTCCGCCCGCTGAGCGGGTGGGTAGCGCTGGCCGGGTCGGGCCTGCCGCCGCGCGAACGCTTTGTCACCGCCGCCTTTGGCGTTCGCGGGATCGGGAGCCTCTACTACCTCGCCTTTGCTGCAAGCGCGGTACCCTTGGCGGGGCTGACCGACCTGTGGCTGATCGTACTGGTGGCGATTGCGCTGTCCGCCTTGGTCCATGGCCTCAGCGCCGCCGCCGTGCTCGCAGGCATCCGGGCCGATACGGCAGCGGTGCCCGAACCGGAGCCCGCACAATGACCCTGACACAGCCGCTCGCCCTTCTGCTCGATTTCGATGGCACGCTGGTGCCGATCACTGCCACGCCCGACGCGATCCGGGTGAGCGACGATCTGCACATCTTGATTGCCGAGGCGATGGAGCGACTGGACGGGCGCGTCGCGATCATTTCCGGCCGCTCACTCGATCAGCTTGATACGTTGTGGGGCGAGAGCCTGAACGGCATCACGGTCGCCGCCAGCCACGGACTCGAATTGCGCAGCGACGGCCTGCTGAGCGCGCCCGAGCACTCTGCGCTGTTCGCCCGGCTGGCGCGCGAGACGCACAAGCGCTTCGGCGCGCAGCAGGGCGTGGTGATCGAACTCAAGAGCTTCGGCCTCGGCCTGCATTACCGGCTCGCGCCGACGCTGCGCGAGGCGGTGCATGAATGGGCCAAGGAATGCGCGGAGGATCATGGCCTTGCGATCCAGCCTGGCGATATGGTGTTCGAACTGCTTTTGCCCGGTGCGAACAAGGGCGAGGCCGTGCGTCGGATTATGGACCGGCGGCGCTTTGCGGGGAGCTGCCCGGTTTACATCGGTGACGACTTGACCGACATTCCGGCCATCATTGCCGCACGCAGGTTCGGCGGGCGCGGGATTGCGGTGGGTCAGAAGATCGCCGCCCACGCCGATGACGTGCTGGCTGGCCCTGCCGAGGTGATCAGCCACATCCGCAAATTGCTGGCGTAACCGGGCTTCGGCCAAAATCACCACATAGGCCATTTTTTGGCTCGCCCGGTTCGGGCAAGGGTCGCAAGGTCGCTGGACTTCGCGGACAAGGTCCGCCCCGGCTTTACCCCTGCAAGGCTGCACCCCGTGCGGCTTTACCCCACAACGGAGGGTCGCCGATGCCTCGCCTGATTGCCATTTCCAACCGCGTGCAAACCGAAACCGAAGGCGAGACCGCCAATCGTGGTGGGCTGGCCGTCGCACTGGCGGCAGGCTTGCGCGCCAGCAACGGTATCTGGTTCGGCTGGTCGGGTGAGCAGACCGAGGAATTTACCGGCCAGATCACCTTTCGCCGCGCCAATGGCGTTGCCACGGCCACCATCGATCTCGAAGCGCAGGATATCGAGGAATATTACAACGGCTTTGCCAATCGCACCTTGTGGCCGCTGTTCCACTACCGGCTCGATCTCACGGAAATCGCCCGCGATTTTGCCGGCGGCTATGCGCGGGTGAACCACCGCTTTGCCGAAACCGTCGGCCCGCTGATTGAGCCGGACGATCTGGTTTGGGTGCATGACTACCACCTCCTTCCGCTTGGCCAGCAGCTGCGCGAGCGCGGCTTTCGCAACCGGATCGGCTTCTTCCTTCACATCCCCTGGCCGCCGCCAAGCCTGCTGATATCGCTGCCCGATCACCGCGAGCTGGTCGAAAGCCTGCTTGATTACGATGTGGTCGGCTTCCAGTCGGACGAGTGGCGGCAGGCGTTCATGGACTATGTCACTGCCCATCTCGATGCCGAGATTGATGGCGAGATCGTCAGCTTCGGTGAACGGCGCACTCGAGTGCTGGTCTGCCCAATCGGGCTCGACACCGCCGATTTTTGCAGCGCGGCGCACACAATGGCAGCCAAGCAGGCGCAAACCCAGCTGATGGTCAGTGCGGTCGGGCGCGACATGATTGTGGGCGTCGACCGGCTCGATTATTCCAAGGGCTTGCAGGAGCGCTTCATCGCCTACCAGCAGTTCCTCACCAACCACCCCGAACTGTGCGAGAAGGTGTCGCTGCTCCAGATCGCACCGCCATCACGCGGGGATGTGCCGAGCTACCAGCAGATCCGCGCCGAACTCAACGCACTGTCGGGCAGCATCAATGGCGAATTCGCCACGATTGACTGGGTGCCGATCCGTTACGTCAATCACGGCTACTCGCGCGAGAAGCTGTTCGGCATCTACCGCGCCGCGCGGGTTGGGCTGGTCACGCCCTTGCGGGATGGGATGAATCTGGTCGCCAAGGAATATGTCGCAGCCCAGGATCCTGCCGATCCCGGCGTGCTCGTGCTCTCACGCTTTGCCGGGGCCGCGGCGCAGCTGGAAGGTGCAGTGATCGTCAATCCGCACAGCAGCGAGGATATGGCCGATGGCATCGCCCGCGCGCTCGCCATGCCGCTCGCCGAACGGCAGGAGCGGCACAAGGCGATGTTCGACTGCATCGTTAAACAGGACGTTCACTGGTGGTCGAAAACCTTCATGGAAGCGCTGGAACAGGCAGGGCCAAAGCCCGCCGCGCGCCTGCTGCCCAAAGCCGTCAACGCCGACTGAACGCCCGCAAACAAAACCCCGTGCGGCGCGCAGCCACACAGGGTTTTGTTTTGTCGGTAGGGTGGTCTGGTTAAGGCGTAGGTGTGGCCTGGCCGCCCGCCATCGCGGTACCCGGCTGCGGGGTGTTCTTCTCGAGCCAGTCATGGTGCTTCTGGACGGTCGGGATCGCGCCTTGGGCAAACTGGCGCAGCTCCGGAATCTCGCCTTCACCGCCATAGGCCTTGAGCAAGGTCAGCGCCTCGCGGTGCGCTGTCATTTGCTGGCTCAGATATTCGCGGTCGAAGGCGGCGCCCTGAAGGCTCTGAAGGATATCGACTTTGGCCTGATTATCGGCGTCGAGATTGATCGGCAGCGCCAACGTCTGGCCCGAACTTCCGACCGCGTCCTCGAGTGTCTCCAGCGCCTTCGAATGATCGGTGACCATCATCTGCGCAAAATCGCGCACCGACCCTGCTTCGGCCTTATCGAGCGCGATGTTGGCCGCGGCGATTTCATAGAGGTTCGACATGGCGGCGGCCTGCACGAAGGCCAGCGACGTGGGGGCTTCTTCGGTCAAGGCGCTGTCAGCATCGTTTTCGGCTTGGCCAACACCACTTGCAGCCATGTTCTCGTCAGAGCCGGGGCTGTCACAGGCCGTTGCCAGCAGGCTGGCGGCGATCAGCAGTGGGATACGCATGGTCCATCCTTTCAAATCAGCCGCGCACGCGGCGGGAGGCTACCATTGATAGGACGCGTGCGAGCTGGACGAACTCACATAGGCCAGTGACCCGTTTTAGCCCTTTGCGGGCGCTGGCGGGCCGCAAATCCTTGCCGAGTATAGGGAACCCGGACGGAAGGTGGCCCAAGAGAGGTGGGGGCGAAACGTGACGGAAAGGTGCCATGCACAAGCCAGCCGCGACCAGTTCCTGTGAAAACCCTGCCTCCGGCTTCACCGATGAAATGACCGCATCGCTCCCGGCGCTGCGGCGCTTTGCGCAGTCGCTATGCCGTCAGCGCGACATGGCTGACGATCTGGTGCAGGAGACGATGGTCCGCGCGTGGTCATCGCGCCATACCTTCCAGCCGGGCAGCAAGTTCCGTCCGTGGGTGTTCACGATCCTGCGCAACCAGTTTTATAGCACGGCACGCAAGCGCAGCCGCTTGACCCCTTGGGACCCTGAGGCGGCCGAGCGGATTCTGATCCAGCAGCCCAATCAGGAAGAAGGGCTGCATCTGCACGATATCGAGGTGGCTCTGGGACAATTGCCCAACACGCAGCGCGAGATGCTGATGCTGATCGCGGGAGCGGGGATGAGTTACGAGGAAGCGGCGCTTGCGACAGATTGCAAGATCGGCACCGTCAAGAGCCGGATCAATCGGGGCCGCGCGGCGATCCGGGCGATCATCGACGGCGCGGACGCCTTGCCCGAGGCCTGATCATGGGCGGGCCCGTCCACTGGACAGGCCCGCACACAGACGGCGCCGCGGATGTGCCTCACAATCAGCGCCGTCTGAAGCCGAATGGCTTTACTGGGGCAGGTTGTCGGCCTTTTCTTCAAGCGCGTCAGCCTTCGCCTCGGTGCTGTCGCGCACGGCGTCAGCCTTGTTCTCAAGGTTCTGCTCTGCGTTCGAGTCCACCCCGTCGACCGTCTGGTCGAGCGTGTCGGCGCGGTCTTCCATCTGATCGGCGGTCTGTTCGCCCGCTTCGCGGACGTCTTCGGCCTGGGCTTCGAGCTGTTCTTCCTGCTTGCTCTCCGCACAGGCGGCAAGCGCGAGGGCCGATGCGCCAAGCGCAGCGATGGTAATGATCTTCTTCATGTGACGTGCTCCTTTGTTCAACGCACGGAACCGCGGCGAACGAGATTGACGATGGCGAGCAGGATCAGCGCACCAAGGAATGACACCAGCAATGCGCTGATATCGAACGCGCCCGAAGTGATCGGCGCAACGCCGAGCAAGGGCGAGATCAGGAACCCGGCAAGCAACGCGCCGACAATGCCGACCACGATGTTGAGGAGAATGCCCTGCTGGGCGTTGGTCCGCATCACGATGCTGGCAAGCCAGCCGAGAATGCCGCCGACGATGATGACAATTATTAGGTTCATTCGTTGTCTCCTGGCCGAGGAATGTTCCGGTCCGGCACGGTGACGCTGCGAGGCAGCGATGCGCGGAACGGCTTCGACGCGGCCCTGACTGACAGGTCGGCGACTATTCACCATCACCTATGTTGTGCTCCCAAGGTGGGCGCGACTCAGGCCTGCGCGTAACCAATCGGGCAGGATCGCAGGCAATGTCTGCGCTCTGAGACGCGCCCCAAACCGGGAACATAGTTAAATCTGCCAGCGCAATATCCCGGAAAGCCGCGATTGTTGCGCTATCGGGCAAACCGGTGCGGGATATATCACTTGACGAAACTACCGGCTCTCCTGATGATCCCCACACGGTAGAGCGGTCTGCCAACAGGTCGGCCACAGCTTTCAGCACGCAACGTGTGGGCGCCGCATGATCGAACGGGCACGCCGAAATCGCCCGGCCTCAATGGGCTAAGCGGCAATCCAGGGCAGAACGACCGGTGCGTTAGATGCCGGACCACTTGCCAGGGGACGACAAGAGGCGGCGGAGGGATCGCGCCGGGCCTGTGCGGAGTTGGTTCTCTGCGGTGCCCGACTGACCCTTTCGTAAAGGTGCAGTGGGGATGGGTGAATGGCCGGGACGGACAACCTTCAAGTCGCGCAAGACAATTGGATTGGGTGCCTGACGTATCAGAGCACTGCGACCAAAATTCCGGACGCAACCGAGCTGCAATCGCTCGCCCGGCAAGCCCGCGCGCGCAATCGCAGTGTCGGCGTCACGGGAATGTTGCTGTTCGAAGAAGGCCGGTTTCTCCAGACCCTTGAAGGCCCGCCCGAAGGCTTGGAAGCAATCTGGTCCTCGGTTGCCCGCGATCAGCGCCACAGCGAAATCGAAGTGTTGAGCAAGCACATGGCTCCGGCCCGGTTGTTCACCGGCTGGGACATGTTCCTCAGCAGCAATGTCAGCCGCATTCCCGACCCCGTTGGCGGCCAATTCGACCTGCCGCCTGCTGTGGCCGATCATGTTCGCAAGGCTGTACAGATGTCGCTTGATGGCGACGATATCGGCCTCAACGCGCTGATGGCAGCGCTCGCCGAACAGGGTTGGACGAGCGATGCGGTGCTCAGCTTGCTGATCGAGCCTGCGGCCCGCGCGCTCGGCGATGCTTGGCTCGCCGATGATTGCACTGAGCTCGATCTGACGATCGCCATCAGCATGTTGCAGATGGCAGGCCACGCGGTGCGGTATGAAACTGCTCCGCAGGGGATCCGCAGCAGCCGTTACAGCATCCTGCTGGCCACCGCGCCGGGGGAGCCGCACATGCTTGGCACGGCGCTGCTGGCCGACCAGTTCACCGATGCAGGGTGGCAAGTGGAGATGGCCTTCCCCGATACCGAGGAAGCTTTGCTCAACCAGCTCGGCGCGCAAAAGCCCGATGCGATCGACATCGGCCTGTCCGATGCCCTGTTCCGCCAGCAATCCTTGGATCGCCTGCGCAGCGCGGTCGAACACAGCCGCTTGGTTCCGGCCAACCACCCGACGGTGGTGTCGGTGGGCGGCCGCCTGTTTGCCGAGGCCGCCGCGACCGCAGCGTCGGTCGGCGCGGATCATGCGCGCATGACGGTCGCGGGCGCCAGCATCCGCATGGCCGAACTGGTGCGCAAGAGCCGGCGCGAAAACAGCCGTAGAGGCCGCTAAGCCGCAGCGCTGACCAAGCGCATCAGGTTCTGCACCGCCAGCGGGCCCATTTGGCGCATTTGCTGAAGCACCGCCACCCGCGCATTATCGCTGCGGTCCACACTGGCGGCGATCTTGCCGAAACCGTCGAGCCGACTCTGGCGAATCCATGTCCCCAGCCGCTCGTCCCCGAACCAAGCGCCCTGGTTCATCAGGTTGACGATGTTGGTGGTGCAATAGCTGGTCAGATCATGCGGGAACGGCACCGTGCGGCACAGCGCGTTCTTGGTTGCATCATCGGGATAATGCGCCTCGACAAAGGCGATCAGCGCCGCCGAGAAACACGGCTGCGGCACCCGCACGAGTTGCGGCACGATCCGGTCGCCCTGAAAGATCGGCACTGGCGCCCGCACTTCGACCGCCGAGGCGGTGCAATCGATGTAGAGCGCATCGGCCGCCGCCGGTTCGCTGCCTTCGTCCAGTTCAATCGCTGCTGCGGTGATCGCCTTCACGCGGCCCTTGCGCACGATATTGGTGACGCGGCGCAATTGCTCGACCTCGCCTGCCGAAATCGTAGCGTAGTGGAACATAGTGGGCGTAACGTCAGGGTCGATCCGCAGCATCATGCCCGCCGCTTCGAGCCGCGCAAACACGTCGTCCGGCGAAGTGCTTTCCGCAAAGGCCTGCATCTGCGCCAGCTGCCCGCCGAACACCGCGTCGAAGAACTCGACGCCGGGCTGCGTGCAAGTGCGGTTGATTAGCCAGCTTTCGCGCGGCTTGACCCACTGGATCGCGTCCGGCGGCGTGCCCATCGCGAGCAGCCAGCCGACCGCATCCATTGCGGTCTTGCCGGCACCCAGCACGACGAAGCGCGAGGGCCGCTCAGGCTTGCGCCACAGGCGCAGCAGTTCACCGGGGGGCACCACTTGCACGCCCTCCCCCACCGCAAAGCGCGGGGTGTGGTTGGCCGGAATGGTCGGGCTGTTATAGGTCGCATCCACCGTCTTGCGGCGCACCGTCACCTGCGTTTCCTTGCCCGACATCAGCGAAACGACGCGGCCGTCCCCGCGATAATCGCTCATTGGCAGATAGGTGACCTGCCCCGAAGGCAGCAGCCGCTGGCGCATGACCTTGTCGTAATAGCCGCTCACCTCCGCGCCCGATGCCAGTTCGTACAGCCCCGCATTCGCGCCGTGAGTGTCCTTGCGGTTCTCTCCCAATGGCAGCGAATTGACGCCGTAGAACGCCGAGGGCTGGTGCAGCGCGACAAAGCCATAGGCGTCGTTCCAGTGCCCGCCGGGCTTGGCCTGCCGGTCGACGATGGTGACGTGCGCGTAAGTCTCGGCGATGATCGTATCGGTAAAAGCCATGCCGACTGCGCCCCCGCCGATGATCAGGTAGTCGGTTTCGATGGTGGTCATGCCTGTATCCCTGCTCGCAATCTATTTACACTGTAAATTTACAGCGTAAGATTGAGGAGTCAAGCGCCCTTCGCTATGCTTGAAACTAATCCGGAGAACCCCCTTGTCCCGCGCGCTCACCGATGATGACCTCGCCCGCTTTCAGGCACAGCTCTGCGATGTGGCGGAGGTGATGTTTGCCGAGCGCGGGGCAGAGCAGGTCTCGATGCGGCAGATCGCTGCCGCGCTCGGAGTCAGCCCGATGACGCCCTATCGCTACTTCGCCAGCCGGGACGATATACTCGCTGCCGTACGCATCCGCGGTTTCGAACGCTTCGCCGATCAGTTGGAGGCCGCCTATGCCGCAACCCCCGGCGATGCCGCTGCCAAAGCCACAGCGGCCGGGCGCGCCTATCTCGATTTCGCGCTGAGCAACGCCAACACCTATCGCCTGATGTTCGAACAGCATCAGCAGGAGGACGGAAGCGACAGCGCGCTTGGCCGCACCATCGCGCGGGCGCGGGCGACGCTGTCGGTCTATGGCGACGGGTTGATCGGCAGCGGCATGGCGGAAGCCGAAGCGCGGGCGCTGGAACTGCTGATCTGGTCGACCTTGCACGGCGCCGTCACCTTGGAATTGGCAGGCACCACCCCGCCCGGCTCAGCCCGGCAAACGCTGGAATTGCTCGGCAGGCTCGGGATGCGCGCCTGACGCGGGCGTCAGCTGTCTGGCTCCCCCGGTCCCGCCCCGCCGCCCAGCGACACGAACAGCGTCGCACCGTTTTGCAGCCATGCGCGCCGGGTCGCGAGCAATTGCTGTTCGGCGCTGAACAGGTTGCGTTCGGCGTCCAGCACTTCGAGGTAATCGGCCACGCCCTCCCGATAGCGCGCCCGCGCGATGCGGGCGATTTCGACCTGCGCAGCCCGCGCCCGTTCCAACGTCGCAATCTGCTGGGCAAGATATTCGCGCCCGGCCAGGGCATCGGACACCTCGCGGAAGGCCTGCTGCACGGTGCGGTCATAGGTCGCGACCTGTTCGACCTCCCGCGCCTTGGCCAGATCGAGGCTGGCCTCGCGCTGGCCGAAATCGAAGATCGGGAGCGAGATCGAAGGCCCGAAGCTCCAGCCCAAGCCATCGCCATCGAACAGATTGCCAAGGCTGGTGGAGGTGAGGCCGACATTGCTGGTGAGCGAAATCGACGGGAAGAACGCCGCGCGCGCTGCGCCGATATTGGCGCGTGCGGCGCGCAATTGTTCCTCGGCCGCGATGATATCGGGCCGGGCCAATAGCAGTTCGGACGGGAGCCCTGCCGCCAACCGCCGCTCATCCGCTTGCGCCGCGAGCGAGAGGCCTTGCGGCAGGTTGTCCGGCACAGTCCCACCCACCAGCACCGCGAGCTGATTGCGCAATTGCGCCAGCGCCAATCGCTCGCTGGCGATCTGTTGTTCGGCCTGCGTCAGCAGCGTCTCCGCCTGCCGGTAAGGCAGCGCTGACGTCACCCCGGCATCCAGCCGCAGCTTGGCGATCTGCAAACCTTCCCGGCGGCTCGCCGCGGTCGCTTCGGCCAGCACGATCTGTTCTTCGGTCTCGACGATCTCGAAATAGGTCGTGGCGGTGTCGGCGATCAGAGAGAGGTAGAACGCCCGCTGCGTTGCGACCGAGGCGAGGTAGCTCGCCCGACCCGCTTCGCTCAGGTTCTTGACCCGGCCCCAGAAATCGAGCTCGAACGAGCTCACCCCGACCCCGATGTCATAGCGGTTGAAGGTGAAGGAGGCGGGCAGATTGCCGCCCCCGGCCCCGATCGCCGGGTTGCTGGCTGTGGCCTGCCGCGTGCGCGTGCCGCTCGCTGTCGCCACAACGCTCGGCAGGCGGCGGCTGTTCTCGATCCGGAAGCTGGCGCGGGCCTGCTCGATCCGGGCGGTCGCCGCCATCAGATCGCGGTTGTTGGCGAGCGCGCTGGCGATCAGATCTTGCAGGCGCGGGTCCTGATACCATTCGCGATAGGACAGCTGGGATGCGACCACCGTGCCATCCGGGCGGTAGGCGGGATCGAAGGCGGGCGCGGTCGCCAGCTCTGGGCGTGTGTGCTCAGGCGCCAGATTGACGCAGCCGGCCAGCATCGTCGATGCCAGCGCAAGAGTTACGAGGCGCTTCATTGGGCAGGTTCCCCGCCTTGTTGCGGAATATGCGGGAGCACGGGTTCCTCGGGCTTGTCCTTATGCTTGCCGCGGCCAAGGCGGCGCACCATCAGGTAGAGCAGTGGGATGAGGAAGATGCCCAGCACCGTCGCCGCAACCATCCCGCCGAGCACACCAGTGCCAACCGCGATGCGGCTGGCCGCGCCCGCGCCGCTTGCGAGCACCAGCGGCACCATCCCCATCGCAAAGGCCAACGAGGTCATGATAATCGGCCGCAGCCGCAACCGTGCCGCTGACCGAACGGCATCCAGCGGGGTCTCGCCGCGGTCTTCCTCCTCGATCGCGAATTCGACGATCAGGATCGCGTTCTTGGCCGCGAGACCGATGATGGTGATCAGCCCGACGTTGAAATAGACATCGGCCGAAAGCCCGCGCAGCATCGAGAACAAAACTGCACCCAGCACGCCCATCGGCACGATCAGCAGCACAGCGAGCGGGATCGTCCAGCTTTCGTAAAGCGCGGCGAGCACCAGGAACACAACCACCACCGACAAGCCCAGCAGCAGGCCGATCTGCCCGCCCGCCTGCTTTTCCTCGAACGAGACGCCGGTCCATTCATAGCCGATACCTTGCGGCAGCTCGCCCGCAAGCCGCTCCATTTCAGCCAGCGCGGCGCCCGATGATTGGCCGGGCGCGGCCATCCCCGACAGGGTCATGGCCGGATAGCCATTGTAGCGGGCCAGACTGGCTGGAGCGGCGGACCATTCCGCGGTGGCAAAGGCGCCGAACGGCACCAGCTCACCCACGGCATTGGGGATGCGCAAGGCCAGCACGCTATCGGGCGTCATGCGGAACGGCGCATCGGCCTGCACCAGCACCTGCAACACGCGGCCTTCGCGGTTGAAGTCATTGGCGTAGGCCGAACCGAAGGTGATTGAGAGTGCGGCATTGACCTCAGCCATCGACAGGCCGAGGGCGCGGGCCTGCACCCGGTCGATCTTGATCTTTACCTCTGGGCTCGGCCCCTGATCCTCGGGCCGCAAGCCCGTAATGATGGAGCTTTGCGATGCCACGCCCAGCAATTGGTCGCGCGCAGCGATCAAAGCCTCACGCCCCAGCCCGGCACGATCCTGCAACTTGAGCGTGAAGCCGGAGGCCTGCCCCAGCGACTGGATTGCAGGCGGCTGGATTACGAACGCGGTCGCCCCGTCATTCTGCATGAACGTGCCCATGCCCTTGCCCAGCAAAGCATCTGCGCCGCTTTCGGGGGCACCACGTTCTTCCCACGGCTTAAGCGAGGCAAACATCAGCGCATTGTTCTGGCCTTGGCCAAAGAAGCTGAAACCGCGGATCACCACCAGGCTATCGACTTCGGGCTGCGCCATCCAGAAATCGGTGACAGGCTTCAGCGCCTCGTCCATCCGTTCTTCCGTGGCGCCGGGAGGGGCCTGCACGGCGGTGATCAGATAGCCCTGATCCTCGGTCGGAAGAAACGCGGTCGGTAGGCGCATGAACAAGAGCACGGTGACGGCGACCAGCGCGAGGAAGATGGCCATGCCGCGCTTGGGGCGGGAAAGGATGCGGGTGTTGGAGTGATCATACTTCCCCTCCATCCGCGCGAACCAGATGTTGAACTTGCCCAGGAAGCGCCCGGCAAACCCGCGCGCACTGGCCAGCCAGCCGCGCCAGCCAGGCTGACGCGGGGCGGGTTCAGAGAGGGGCTCGCCTGCGTGCCCTGCCCCATGCCCCTCACCCGCAATCGGCTTAAGGAACGTCGCGCACAGCGCCGGGGTAAGCGACAACGCCAGAAACGCCGAGAAGAAGATCGCGATCGCCAGCGTCACCGAAAATTGGCGGTAGATGCCGCCGGTCGATCCGGGGAAAAACGCCATTGGCACGAACACCGCAATTAACACCATCGTGATGCCGATGATCGCGGTGGTGATCTGGTCCATCGCCTTGCGGGTCGCCTCCAGCGGAGAGAGGCCTTCCTCTCGCATGATCCGCTCGACATTCTCGATCACCACGATCGCGTCATCGACCAGAATGCCGATCGCCAGCACCATGCCGAACAAGGACAGCACGTTGATCGAAAAGCCGAACAGCCACAGCCCCAGACACGCGCCCGCCAGCGCAATCGGCACCACCAGCGTCGGGATCAGCGTCGCGCGCCAGTTCTGAAGGAACAGGTACATTACGAGGAACACCAGCACCATCGCCTCGACGAGCGTCTTGATCACCTCGTCAACCGAGGCCTGGACGAAGGGGGTGGTGTCATAGGGAATCGACCAAGTGACATCACCCGGCAGACCGGGGGCAAGCTCGGCCATGCGCGCCTTCACACCCTCGGCAGCGGCGAGCGCGTTGGCGCCGGTGCCGAGCTGCACCGCCATCCCCGCCATCGGCGTGCCGTTGAGCGTGGTCGATGTGGCATAGCTTTGCGCGCCGATCTCGATCCGGGCGACTTCGCCCAGCCGCACCACCGCCGCGCCGGTATTGGCGCGCAGGATAATGTTCTCGAACTCCTCAACCGTCTTGAACCGGCCCTCACTGGAAATCGTCGCGGTGATCTGTTGACCGGCGGCGAGCGGCTTGGCTCCGATCGATCCGCCCGCGATCTGCGCGTTCTGTTCCCGGATCGCGTTCAGCACGGCGGTGGGTGAGAGGTTATATGACGCCAGCGCATCGGGATCGAGCCAGATGCGCATCGCATAGGGCGAGCCGAACAGCGTGACATCGCCCACCCCCGGAACGCGGCGCAACTCGTCGATCACCTGACTGGAAGCGATATTGCCGAGGTCAGTGCTGTTGAGATCACCCTGCGGCGACGTCAGCGCGACGATCAGCAGGAACCCGGCATTGGCTTGCCTGACGGTAATTCCCTGCTGGCGCACCTCTTCGGGCAGGCGCGCTTCGACGGTGCTGAGGCGGTTCTGCACTTCGGTCTGAGCGATATCGATATCAGTCCCGGCCTCGAAGGTCAGCGTGATGCTGGCCGTGCCGTTCGATGCACTGGACGAGGCCATGTAGAGGAAACCCTCGACCCCGTTGAGCTGCTGCTCGATCACCTGCGTGACGTTCTGTTCCAGTGTCTGCGCGTCAGCGCCCGGATAGACCACGCTGATCGTCAGCGATGGCGGGGCGACTTCGGGATATTGCTCAATCGGCAAGGCGCGCACGGCGATGATCCCGGCGAGCAGAATGCCGAGCGCCATCACCCACGCAAAGATCGGGCGATCGATGAAAAAGCGGGCCATAAATCAGCGCGCCCCGGCGGTTGCGGCAGGCCTGGGCGTGGCGGACGGTTTTGCGCCCTTGGTCCCGTTCACCGCTGTCACCGGCACGCCCGGCCGCAGCTTTTGGAGGTTGCTGACGATTACCACATCACCGGCCTTCAGCCCGCTTTCGACGATCCAGTTGCCATCCACCAGCGAACCCAGCTTGACCGGACGCGGCGCGACCTGCCCTTTGGCGTCGATCACGAACACAGATCCGCCCTTCTCGGACAAAGTCACCGCCCGCTGCGGTACGGTGATGCCCTGCTTCAATTCGCCTACGAACAGCTTGGCCCGCACGAATTCACCGGGGAGCAGCAGCCCGCTCGGATTGGGAAACTCCGCTCGCAAGCCAATCGTGCCGGTTTCCTCATCGACCGAGAAGGCGAGGAAGTTGATGTAGCCGGGGATTGGATATTCGCTGCCGTCGGTGAAGCTCAGGCGGACCTCGACCCGGTCATTCGCATCAAGCGCGATCTTGCCCGCCGAAATCGCACGCCGGATCGTCAGCACTTCGCTCGCGGCTTGGTTGAAATTGACATAGACCGGCGCGGTCTGCTCGATCCGGGTCATCAAGGTGCCTTCGGTCTGGCTCACCAGCGCGCCTTCGGTGATTTCCGCCCGCCCGGCCCGGCCCGAAATCGGCGCGCGCACGGTGGTGTAATTGAGTTGGAGCGAGGCCGCTTCGAGCTGCGCGCGGATCTGCGCGACGTTGGCCTCAGCCTCGCGCGCTGCCGCCTGAGCCGCATCAAATTCCTGACCACTGATCGCGTTTTCGGCGACCAGCGGCTTGTAGCGTTCCACCACCGCGCGCGCATTGCTCTGCGTCGCCCGCGCCCGGTCGAGCGCGGCCTTGGTCTGCGCGTAGCTCGCCCGCAATTCGCGCGGATCGATTCGGAACAGGGGCTGGCCCGCCGTCACATAGGTGCCTTCGGTGTAGAGCCGCTTCTCGACGATCCCGGTCACCCGCGCGCGCACTTCGGCCTGCCGCACCGGCTCCACCCGCCCGGGCAATTCGATCACGTTGGGGATCGCCTGACTGACGATCGTGACCGTCTGCACCGGGATCGGCTGAGGCGCAGGCGGGGCCTGCTCCCCCGAGCAGCCTGCGATCAGGAGAGAGGCAGCAAGGGCGATGCAAATGCGCTTCATCGGGGGAGTTCTTTCATTTGCTAGTTTTATTGCAGTTGCGAAGGTGTAATGATCATTACACCATTGTCAATCTCCTCCGCACCGCCGAGAGCCGTTTCGCCATGACGCCACTGTCCGACGACTTGAGACTGGATCGACGCCGCAAGGCGATCATCGCGGCCGCGCGGGAGCTTTTCGTCGAACAAGGCTACGAACGTGCGACTCTCGCCGAGATCGTCACCCGCGCCGGAGGATCGCTGGCGACCGTGTACAAATTGTTCGGCAACAAGGACCAATTGCTCGAAGCGGTGGTGTTCGAAAGCGCCGGATCGGGGGAGGCCGTGATCCGCGAGGCGGCCGCAGCCGGACTGGCGCCTGTGCCAACCTTGCACCGCATCGCCAAGGGGCTGCACGAACACTTCCTCGACCCCGAAGTGATCGCGCTGGTGCGAATCGTGATCGCCCGCAGCATCAGCGATCCGCAATTCGCCCGCCAGTTCTTCGAACGCACTGCCAACCCGACCCGTGACGCGCTGGAAACGGTGTTTGCGCGCTGGCAGGCGGATGGCGTGGCGATGGACGGCACCCCCGGCTTCCTCGCAGAAATGTTCATGGGCCTGTTCGTCAGCGACCTGCAAACCCAGGCGATCAGCCACGGCTTAGGCATCAGCCCCTTGCCCGACCGCCTTCAGGAGCGGACGAACTTCTTTATCGCCGCAGCGGGGATCAACCAGCTTGCGGAGTCTGCGGCCTGATTGCCGCAATGCGCGGCGCTGTACGGCCCTTCCAGAAGGTCACCACGGCCAGACTGCCCAGCAGGGACAGCCCAATCCCTGCAAGCGTCATCACGATCCGCAGCGGTAGCGCCAGCGCGCTGTCTGCCATCCGCGCCGAATGCAGCGGATAGAGCGCATTGCCCGCCCTCACGGCGAGCGGCGCGGCGGGGGCGTCACGCGCCAGCAGGATCGCGCCGTCACCGGCTAGCGTCAGCGTGGTTCGGCCATTGGGATGCCACTCGGACGGACGGCGCAAGCGGATCGTCACAGCCTCGCCCGTAGCCTTGGGCCACACGATCATCCGCGCCGTTCCATCGGGAAAGCGGGTGCGAGCGGCGGCGAGCAGCGCGGGCCAGTCTGCCTCTGCGTTGGAAGGAGACGCGGGCGGCTTCGCCTGCCACGCGGCAATCTCACCCGCAGGGGAAAGCGGGGAGAGCACCGCCTGCCCCAAGGGCCTCAGCACCATCAGAGCGCCGGTGATTGCAGCGAGCAGGATCGGCAGCGCCAGCACTGCGCCTATGTCACGGTGGTGGCGGATAATTGCTGGCCGGGTCATCCGGGCAGGCAGCGCGCGCCACTGGAATGTGCGCCGCGTCGGCCACCACAGGATCACACCGGTGATGCAGAACAGCGCAGCCGCAATTCCGAGCCAACCGGCAACCAGCTCACCCGTCTCGCCAGCGAGCAGGTGGTGGTGAAGATCGAACAACCAGGTCTCAGGCCGGTCCCATGTGCTGCCCCAGCGCGCCAGCAGCGTCCCGTCATGCGCGAGATAGGCACCCCCGCCTTCGGGTAACCCCGCCTGCGCCACGCCGAATTCAGCGGAAGGCAGTGTGACGTAACCTGCCCCGAGCTTCTCACCAGCCGCGATAATCGCCAGCGTCTCGGCCTCGCTGGGCGCACGCGGGGTTTGTGCCACGCTCACCCACCACGGCTTCCACAGCAGCAGCGCCCCGCTCAGCCCAAGCACCGCCAGGCCGAGGCCGATCAGCCCGCCCATCCAGCGATGCAGCAGGACCAGCGCAGCCCGCATCAAAAGCTGCCGAGCCAGCCGAGCGTCACCGTCCGCCCGCGTCCGGCAAAGAAGCGCAGGTTATCGGTCGGACGCTGGGTGTCGGAATTGTAGTCGATATACTGTCGGTCGAGCAGATTTTGCCCGGCGAGCGTGAAGCTGCCGAAATCGGTCGCCACGCTGACCGCGCCGTCGAGCAGGTGGAAGCCCTCGAAGTCATTGCGCGGATCGCCGCCGTCAAACCGCTTGGAGAAATGGGTTCGCGATTGCAGCCGCAGGTTGACCGGCCCCAGCGCCCAATCGGCCGACAGGTTGAGCCGGTCAGGCCCGATATTGGCCCCGTCGAGATCGGCATTGACCACTCCGTCACCATTGGTGTCGACCCGGCCATTCATATGCGCATAGCCAACGCCGAGCCGCAGGCCGGGGATCGGCGTAGCTGTGGTGAGGTTCAACTCCAGCCCCTCGATCTCGATCCGCTGGCGCTGCACTTCGAACACATCGCCGACCAGTACGAGCAATTGGCCCTCGTCACTGTCCGACCAGTAGTAGGTGGCGCTTGCCTCGATCGGCCCGCGATTGACCTCGATCCCGATCTCATGGTTATCGGCCACCACCGGCGCAATATCGAGGAAGGTGTCGAGGTCGACATTCGGCGTGCGGATCGCGCGGGTGATGCGGCCGACGTCGGGCACGGTATAGCCCTGCGCATAGCTGGCATAGGCGCGGATGCCGGGGGTCGGCTCGATCACGATTCCGCCATTGGGCAGCAACCGGTCAAAGCTGGGCGTGCCGCCGCCGACCTGTTGCGGACCGTAGAACCACAGGGTCTGATAGTCGGGAATGTCGATTTCGACATTCTCCCAGCGCACGCCGCCCGCCAGCCGCACCTTGCCGTCCCACAATGCGAGGTTGGCCTGGCCGAACGGCGCGATGGAGCGGTAATCGGTCGGCGGCACCCACGCGCGGTCAGTCGCGGCGAGTTTCTGGACCGTGGAATCGTTGAGCAGGTCGATCCCGGCCACGATGTTGAGCGGGCCGAAGCCGCGCTCCCAGCTGGCGTTGACTCCCCACTTGCGGCTGATGTTCTGCGACTGGTCGAACAGGGTGCCGACCGGGGCGATGGCCGGGTCCTGAAAATCGGCGAAGGTGCCGCCGCCGTAGATATCTGCGGTGCGGTTCCAGAAGCCACGCACTCGCAGCGCGCCGCCGGCGAGATCATCGGCGGTCAGCGTCAGGGCGAGGCTTTCGGCAAGGTTCTCGGGCGCTTCGCCGGGCACGATACCTGCCGCGCCGGTGGAGGGCAGGCCGGTGGCGCGGTTGCCGTTTACCGCGATCAAATCACCGTCACCCTGCAAGCGGAAGCGCTGACCCATTGCTTCGAGCCTGATACCTTCGCCCAGTTCCACGCCAGCCTTGGCGAAGAAGCTGAGGCTGTCCGAATCCATCAGATCGCCCTGCGTGCCATCCGGCGCAATCCGGCGCTCGCGCGCATCGCGGAACACGCCGCGCCGTTCGTAAGCTGCGCCGACCACAACATCGAACGCGCCTGACCGGTTGGCGATCAACGCGCCGACCTTCCCGCCGAAGCCGTCGCTGCGCAAGCCGCTTTCGGCGGTGCCTTGCAGGATCGTGCGGGCGCTCCAGCCGTCTTGGGCGGGGGCGGAGACGGTGACCTGATTGATCACCCCGCCCGTGCCGCCGATGCCCTGCAGCGCGTTGGAGCCGAGGATCAGTTCGACCCGGTCGATGAAGAACGGGTCAATGGTGAACCCGTCGCGCGATCCATCGCGCAAGGGTGCCGTCTGAGGGATGCCGTCAATCGCAAACAGGGGCGAGCGGCCGCGCAGTGTCTCGCCCTGCCCGGTCAATTTCTGGCGCGAAGGTGAAAAGCTGGGGGTCAGCGCGGCGACGGCGTCCACCACCGAGCCGGAGATCTGGAGCTGCCGCTCAAGCGTTTCGCGGTCGATCACATCGGCCGTCAGCGGCAGGGCGGTGACCGGCAGATTGGTGCGAGCAGCGGTGACGATGATCGGCTCGGCCGCCTGATCCTCCGCGCTGTCCGGGGCCAAGCCAGATACGACAGCAAGCTCTGCGGCCTGAGCGGAAGAGGCAAAGGGGATAAAGGCCGCAGACAGCAGCAGTGCGAGGCGCATCGGTGAATCGCTCCTGATAATCATTCGCAAGCCTATTGCGGATGATTATCAATAAGGCAATCCCTTTCTGCCCTCGCTCTGCGCTGTCTGCTGTCTAGCGGAGTTTTCCTCTACCCAGCGTCCCCATCAGCATGGCCGCGGCCTTCCTGAGTCGCCGCCTCCGATCCGCCCGCGCCGTTGCCGCCATTGGCTTCCCACCAATAGGGCTGGCGCGTCGCGGTGCCGGTGCCGACCTCGTTCAAGGTCTTGGCGTCATACAGCCGCCCGCCCAGCATCACCTGTTCGATATTGTCCGAATTGGCGATGTCGGCGCTGGGATCGTCGGTAAGGATCACGAGGTCCGCCAGCTTGCCCACCTCAATGCTGCCAATGTCCTTCGCCATGCCGAGCGACTGGGCCGAAGTGATTGTGCCCGCCTTCAGCGCTTCGACCGGGGTCATCCCGCCGCGGACGAAGCTCCACAACTCCCAATGCGCGCCGATGCCAGCCTGCTGGCCATGCGCGCCAATGCTGACCTTGACGCCGCGCTGCGCCAGCTTGCGCGCCTCGCGGGCGTTGTCGTCATCGACGAAGGCCCAATCGGGCGCTTTGGTGCGGCGGCCGGTTTCGGCGAGCAGCATCTTGGGCGGGGTGTGCACCATCAGCGGGTTTTCCCAGACGTTGGTCGCCTGCCGCCAATAGGGATCGCCCGCCAACCCGCCATAGGTCACAACCAATGTGGGGGTGTAATTGCTGTTCGACTGGCTGAAGAATTGCAGCACGTCTTCGTAGAACACATCGACCGGGACATTGTGCTCGATGGTCGAATTGCCGTCCGCGACGAGGTTCATGTCCATCCCGAACAGCGATCCGCCCTCGGCCACGACCAGCATATTCTCGGCAGCCGCAGCGCGGGCGACCATCTGGCGCTGCTCGCGCCGGGGCTGGTTGTAGTTCTTGACCGAGATGCCGCCCTGCGCCTTGATCCGCCGCACATGGGCGAGCGCATCATCATAGGTGTCGATCCGCGCGTACACATCCGGCGCCTTGGCCCCGTAGATGATCTCCCCGGTCGAGAAGATGCGCGGGCCGAGCGTCAGCCCCGCACGCTGGCGTTCCGCGGCGGCGAACACAGTGCTCGCCTGGCTCGACGGGTTGTGCACGGTGGTCACCCCCAACGCCAGATCTTGGAGCAGCGACCAGTTCTGCTGTGGGATCAGATCGCCGACGCCGTAGCCGCCGTGGGCGTGGGCATCGACAAGGCCGGGCATGATGGTCTTGCCGCTGGCGTCGACAAAACGTGTGCCTTCGGGGAAGGCCATCTTCACGACCGTCGCATCATAGACGCCGGTGATCCGGTCGCCGGTGATGACGATCATCCCGTTTTCGATAACGCCCGCATCCTCCGCGCCAAGGCCCGCGCGCATCGTCAACACCCGCGCGCCGGTGATCACCGTGGTGCCGGTGGGCTTGGCCGCCTGCACGGTCACTCCCAACGGAATGCCCATAGTGGGCGGCGTAAAGGGCTTGGTCTTGTCCGCGTCTGTCTTGGGCGCAGCGGGGAAGAATTCGGCGACCTTGGCGCTCTGCAAGCTCGGGCCGATCGACCAGAACAGCGTCTCGCCGCCGCCCGACCAGCCGAGGTAATCCGCGCCTCCGGTGCTGACCTTGGTAACGGGGATCGACCCGCCGGTCTCGCTCACATCCACCGGCTTGCCGCCGGGGATCAAGGGCATCGCGAACACTTCGTAGTTCTGGCGGAAAGCGATGGTGCGGCCATCGGGCGCGATGCGCAGGTCATTGGCCAGATCGCCCTTGGCGTGGACGCGCTTGGCTTCCCCGTTGAGGTCGGTCGAAACCAACGCCAGCCCGCCACCTTCGCGGGCGAGCATGAACAGGCGGTCGGACGCGGCGCCCCATTGCGGGTTCCCCCCGTCTCGCGTGACAAGCCGCGCCTCGCCGCCGCTGACCGGCATCACATAGATCCCGGCATTCTCCGAATAGTCCGGCGCCGTGAGGTATCCGCCCTCGCGCTTTTCAAAGGCGATCATGGAGCCATCGGGCGAGAAGGCGAGATTGCCGAAATGTCCCGGCCCGGTCAGCACCCGGCGGTTCTGCCCGCTGGCATCGGCGATGATGATCTCGCCCAAACTGGCATCGTTCCAGCGCACATAGGCAAGGCTTGCCCCATCGCGGCTGAAGGCAGGGAAAGCTTCGAGCGCGTCGGCCGTGTCACCCGTCAGCGGCGCAGGCGCGTCCCTGCCCTTGGCCGATTTGCTGTGCAGCCGCCCGAGGCTTTCGAACACCACCCGGCTGCCATCGGGTGACAGCGTGGCAAAGCGCGGCATCGTGGTGACAAAGCTGTCCGGCGAGACCGCAATCTGGGGATGGGGCGCATCGGCCACCCCGCGCGTGTCGTTGATCGCAAAGGGGATCACCGCATGGCTCGATCCGTCGCGGCCGACCCGGTTGAGCTTCCCGCCCGCCCAGAACACGATCCCCGAACTATCGGGCAGCCAGTCGATATTGGGATAGACCCCGGTGACGGCCCAGGTTTCCTGCACATCAAGATCGAGCTTGCCGTAGATCATCCGCTCCCGCCCGCTGGCGAGATCTTTCACCCACAGCTGGCTCTGATCCTTGTCGCGCCGGACGAAGGCGAGTTCCTTGCCATCGGGCGAAGGGGCCGGGCGCACTGCGCCGCCATAGCCGCTAACCGCGGTGCTGACTTCGCCGGTCGCCAGATCGTGGCGCTCGATCGCGAAGATGCCCGCGTTGGAATCCTGCGCGTATTCGAAGGTGTTCCCGGGCGTGGTGTTGCGGGTGTAATAGATCGCGCTGCCATCGGGCGCGAACACCGGTTCGCCCAATTCCTTCTGGAGCCGCTCATTGGCGCGCTCCACCACCTGCACCCCGCCGCCGCCGCTGACATGATAAAGCCATATCTCGCCCGTCCCGGCGCTGCGTTCCGTGGTGAAGTGCTTCTTGGCGGCAATGAAGCGCCCGTCCGGCGACCAGGTCGGCTGATTGAGCAGGCGGAAATCTTCCTTGGTCACCTGCCGCTTGTCCGAGCCATCAGTGTTCATCACCCAGATGTTGTCCCCGCCGCCGCGATCCGAGGTGTAGGCGATGCGGCTGCCATCGGGCGAGAAGCGCGGTTGCACATCCCAAGCGAGGCCGTCCGCAATCCGCTTGGGCGTGCCGCCGTTGATTGGCATGGTGTAGATATCGCCGAGCAGCGTGAAGGCGATCGTCTTCCCATCGGGTGACACATCAACATCCATCCATGTGCCCTCGTCCGTCTTGATCGGCACCTGCTTGATGGTGGCACCCTTTGGCGCTTCGACGCTCCAGCTTTCCTCAGCCTTGGCGGCTTTGCCCTTGGACTGTGCGGCAAGCGGTGTGGCAATGCAGGCGGCCCCGGCAAGCAGGGCGGCGGCGATATGGCGCATGGAAATGTCTCCTCTGTTGCGGCGGGAGACTAGCGGCGCGAAAGGATATTGCTAGGGGGCGGAATGCCGTTGGTCGATTAGCGGGAGCCTCCGCTGAAACGGCCCCGTCAGTATTCATGCTTGAGCTTTGGCGGTTCTTGCCCGAACACCCACTCTGGCAAACCGGCTTGGGACAACAGGCCGCAACTGGGGATGACTGACAATGACGCGACGCGTGCGCCTTGGGGCGCTTTTGCTGGCTTGGTCCCTGCCACTTGCAACGCTGAGCGCGCAGGTTGGTCCGCAGGAGGTTGCGGCACCCGCTGGTGAGACCGGGCTGGTCGCGGTGCGCACCGACGCTGCCAAGGGCCGCATCCTCGTCACCCTGCCCGCGCCTGCGCAAGATGGCGTATCGCTGCGCCTGCTCTACAGCACCGCACTCAAGACCGGATTGGGCTCGGCGCCGCTGGGGCTGGATCGCGGGCGGATCGGCAATACCCAGCTCCTCGCCTTCCGCCGGATCGGCGGCAAGATCGCCGTGCAGTTTGAAAACCCGCGCTTCCGCGCCAGCGCGGGCGATGCAGCGCAGCAGAGCGCGGTTGCCAGCGATTTCGGGATCTCGACCGTCTGGCTGACCGAGATTGCCGAGACGCTGCCGGACGGCCGCTTGGTGATCGACATCGCCCCGTTTCTCGCGCTCGACACGCTGGGCATTGCCGCCTCGCTCAATCAGGAAGCCGATGTGTTGGGCGTTGGCCCGGCCACCGCAATCGCCGGGCAGGGCTTCCGGCTGGACGACAAGCTGAGCTTGGCCGATCCGGGATCAGTGCGGCTGTTTCCTGACAACTTTGAGGTGGACGCGATCCAGACCTTCGTCTCCGACAAGCCGGGGGCCGAAATCGAGAACATCGTACCCGAACCCCGGAAGGTGACGCTCACCGTCCACCACAGTTTCGTGCGCCTGCCCGAACCCGGCTTCGTGCCGCGCCCGTTCGATCCGCGGCTGGGCGGCTTTGCGACCCAGGCGGTTGACTTCTCCGCGCCGCTGGGCGCGCCGGTGGTGTCTGATCTGGCCAACCGCTTCCGACTGGAAAAGCTTGATCCCACTGCGCCCCGTTCGCGCGTGAAGCAGCCGATCATTTTCTATCTCGACCGCAACACGCCCGAGCCGATCCGCTCGGCTTTGCTGGAGGGGATTGGCTGGTGGTCCGATGCGTTCGATCAGGCGGGCTTTATCGATGCCTTCCGGGTCGAGATGCTGCCCGAGGGGGCCGATCCGCTCGATGTACGCTACAACATGGTCAACTGGGTCGACCGAGCGACGCGCGGCTGGGCCTACGGCCAGCAGATCGTCGATCCGCGCACCGGGGAGATCGTGAAGGGCATGGTGGTGCTCGGCTCCTTGCGGGCGCGGCAGGACATCCAGATCTTTCAGGCGCTGGTCGGTGCCGCCGAACTGAACAGCGGCGGGCCGAACGATCCGGTGAAGGTCGCGCTCGACCGGCTGGCCCAACTGGGTGCACACGAGGTTGGCCATACGTTGGGCTTTGCGCATAACTTTGCCGCGAGCACGCAAGACCGCGCCTCGGTGATGGACTACCCCCCGCCCCGCATCGGCCTTGCAGACGGTAAGCCCGACCTATCGGACGCTTATGCCAAGGGTATCGGCATCTGGGACGTGGCAACAGTGCGCTGGCTCTATGCTGACGCGGGCGACCGCGAGACGGCCGAAGCGGCGGCACGCTACCGCTACGTGCAGGACGACAACGCCCGCGCGGCCGATACCTCCCAAGTGTGGGGCGGCTTGTGGGACGATGGCGCGGACCCGACCGCTGAGCTCAACCGGCTGATGGCGGTGCGCGCCGCCGCGCTGTCCCGCTTCGGGCTGGATGCGCTCAGCCCCGGCGAGCCGGTCGCGAACCTTCGTCGCCGGTTCGTACCCCTATGGTTATTGCATCGTTATCAACTGGTTGCGGCTGCCAAGGCAATTGGCGGCGTTGAATTTGCCTATTCCGTCAAGGGTGACGGGCGTGAGGCGGCAAGCCCGGTTGCCCCAGCGCAGCAGCGCGCGGCATTGGAAGCGGTGCTGGCAACGCTCCGGCCCGAGCCGCTGCGCGTCCCGCCCGCGCTGGTGCCGCTGCTCTCGGCCGCGCAGAATGGCAATACCGACCGCCAGTACGAGACCGAGATCTTCGCCACCGCTGGCGGCCCGGTGTTCGACCCGCTGGTCGCCGCCGATGCCGCAGCCCAACTGACCGCGCAGACGCTACTCGCCCCGCGCAGGTTGGCGCGACTGGTCGTCCAGGGCCAAAGCGATGCGTCGGCGCTCGGCGTGGGCGAGCTGCTCGACCGGCTGACGGCAACCGTGCTGGCCTCGACCGGCGACGATCTCGGCCGCCGTATCGCCTATCGCACGCTGGCGACCATGGCGCAGGTCGCGCGCCGCGCCGACGCCACCCCCGAGGTTGCCGCCGCGATCGACCAGAAGCTCACCGATGTCGGCGCCGCGCTGGCCAAGCGCAAGGCGAGCGGGGCCGAACGGGCCTGGGCGCTAAGCCTGTCGCGGCGCTTGCTCGATCCCGTGCAGCGCGACCAGCTGGCAGCCAGCTTGCCGCGCATGGTGACAGTGCCGCCGGGCGACCCGATTGGCGAGGACGACTGGATGGACCTGTCCAGCCTGCTCGCGCCGGTCGAATGAACGCGGCCACAAAAGACAACATTGAGGGGATGATGATGACCAAGGCAACCACCGCGCGGCACTTCGGACTGCGCACCGCCACTGCGCTGGCGTTGGCCGCTGGCGTGCTCGCATCAGTCGGCACCACCCACGCGGCCGAGCGCGCACCGCTGACCGCGGATCAGCAGCGGGCGTTCGATATCTACCGCGACATCATCGCCATCCGCACCGCGCGCGGGCAGACCAAGACGCCCGAAATGGTCGCCTATCTGGTGGCGCGACTGAAGCAGGCCGGGTTCACCGATGCCGACATCATGGTTAGCGACTACGACAGCAATGGCGAACGTGTGCAGGGCCTCATCGTGCGCTTTGCCGCCGCCAAGCCCGATGGGCGCAAACCGATCGTGCTGCTCGGCCACATGGACGTGGTCGACGCGCTGGCAGAGGACTGGGAGCTCCCGCCCTTCACCGTGACCGAGAAAGACGGCTTCTTTTTCGGCCGCGGCACGACCGATAACAAGTACGGCATCACCAATCTCACCCAGACTTTCATCCGCCTGAAGCGCGAAGGCTGGGCGCCCAAGCGCGATCTCTATCTGGTGTTCTCGGGGGACGAGGAGACCGGCATGATCTCCACCCGCGCGCAGGCTGACTATGTCGCCAAGTCCATCGATCCGGCCTATGTGCTCAATTCCGATGCGGGCGGCATCACGCTGGCGCCCGACAACAAGCCCTTGGCAATGGCGGTGCAGGCGGCGGAAAAGACCTTCGCGACCTTTGAACTCACCGTGACCAACCCCGGCGGCCATTCCTCGCGCCCGCGCAAGGACAATGCGATCTACGAATTGTCCGACGCTATACAGAAGATCGCCGCCTATCGCTTCCCGGTGCAGGCGACCCCGTTGACCCGCTCCTTCCTCGGCGCGCTGGGACAGATCACGCCCGGCGAAGTGGGGACTGCGATGCGGGCCTTTGCCGCCAATCCTGCCGACGAAGCGGCGATTTCCGTCCTGCGCGCCACCCCGGAAACCGTCGGCACGCTCGGCACGACCTGCGTCGCGACCATGCTCAAGGCCGGCCATGCCGAGAACGCACTGCCGCAATCGGCGACCGCGACAGTCAATTGCCGGATCTTCCCGGGTGTCGGCGCCGCCGCGACCGAGGCTGCGCTCAAGCAGGTGATCGCCAACGACAAGGTGCAGTTCAAGCTGGTCACCGACGTCACCGAAAGCCCGGAATCCGCCGTGCCGGACGAAGTGATGGCAGCGCTGCGCAAGACCATCGATGCGCGCTATCCTGGCCTGCCGATCCAGCCCTATATGGAATCGGGCGGCACCGACGGAATGCACTACCGCGCCCGCGGCTATGCGACCGTCGCGATCTCGGGCGCTGCCAGTCGGCCGCAGGACATGTTCGCGCACGGCCTTAACGAGCGGCTGTCGGTCGATGCGTTCTATGGCGGGCTCGACCACTGGTACCGCCTGCTCAAAGACCTTGCAGGCTGACGTCCCGCAACCGCCGAACTGCTCTATTTCTGGAGCACCACCTTGGTGCTGCCACTGACCATCTGCGCAAGCCGCGCGGCATCCCAGTTCGTCAGCCTGATGCAGCCGTGGCTCTGCGCGCGGCCAATCGTCTCGGGTGCAGGCGTCCCGTGGATGCCGTAATGATCTTTGGACAGATCAATCCAGACAACCCCAACCGGGCCATTGGGCCCGGGGGGAAGTTGCTGTTTCTCTTCGCTGTCGGGAACATCCCAGAACAGCTTGGGATCAAACGCGAACGGCGGGTTGTACGCCACGCCCTTCACCTCCCAATTGCCCAGCGGTAGCGGATCATTCTGTGATCCGGTCGTGACCGTGAACATGGCCACGAGCCGATCCTGCTCGTCGAAGGCCTTCAACCAGCCTTCGGATTCGTCAACGAGTATCCGTGCAACATCCGGCTGGCCGGTTCCCACGCCGAGGGAGCGCAGGGTTTCCAGCCATTCCTTGTTGTCCACCAGCGACGCATCAATCCGGTCGGCCCCGACATTGGGAACCCGTAGCTTCTGTCCCGGCACATAGCGAGGCTCTTGAGTGCCCGGATTGAGCTGGGCCAGCACCTCAGGGGTCGTGTGGAACCGCTCGGCAAGTTTCTCGGCGAGGTTTTCATATCCCAGATGGGACAATTCCGCCTGTTGCGCGGCGTCGGCGGGTATCGGAACGAACGGGATGTCGCCCCAGTCCTTCGGGATCGTGACGACCCGGGTCGCGGCAATATTGTCCCATTGGGCGAGCGCCAGCCGTGTCGCGTCATCCAGCTTTCCCGTCACCGGCAGATCGCGGGCTTCCTGAAATCCCTTGAGCGCATTCGCCAACGACACGCCTTGCTTGCCGTCGATAACGCCCGGTCCGAAGCCAAGCCTTTCCAACACCACCTGAGCCTGCATGACGGGGCGCAATTCGGTATCGGGATCGTCGTTTCTGGCCGCTTCGCCTTCACCCGGATCACGCGAAGCCATGGAGTCGGCGCCGTTGTTATCCGCAGCAGCAGCGGCGGAAGTCTGATCGGGCTGTGCACCCTCGTCAGCCCCATTCGGGCCGCAAGCGCCGAGCATTCCGAACGAACACAGGATGGCAGCTGTCATTGATGTCAGACGCAAGAAACTTCCTTCGATTATCAGCTGCGTTCTCGGCGCAAGGATACCGCTTCAGAACAAGCGCACTGCGCTCCATCAGACTGATGGCAGACATGGGAAATCCGCGGCAATCCGCCCTATCGCACGAGACGTGAGGTCAGATCCTATCCTGCTTTTAGTATTCTCGTCCGAGGATGCAGATGGTGGAAGATGCGCGGCACCCGACCGCTGGCTTGCAGCATGGCAAGCACGCGGTGGGACGGCATGAGATGCGCGGCAGGGTTGCGGCGCAAGCGTTGTGGTTCGGACTGCCGATTGCTGCCAGCTGCCCGCACATCTGCAATTCGCCGATCCGCCTGGCCAGCTGGCTCACATCAGTAGCCAACGAATAGCCTCGGGCGAAGCGGTGGCGTAGCGGAAAGGGCTCTCAAGGCTTGCCGGATCGAGACATCGCCTCGACCCAGCCTATCGACCGCTTTCCACTAGCCTATGTATTTCCCGTCAAAGAGCCGGTGGCATGATCGCTATTGCTGCGCGCATGAACTCCGTCCGGTTCGCACCCATTAGGGCCGGATACCCAATGCGGCCCTAAGTGACTGATGGGTGAGTATGGAGACGCGGCCAACGCGATCAACATACTTGTGGGCGGCATCGTAAATCAATTCACCTTCCCACCACACGAACTCGGCCTCGTCGTTCCCGAGGATAGTGCGCGTGCGACGAGACAATCCGGCCCAAGCACCGCGGAGGTCATTGGGCTCCTTGGCATCAGGAGCCGCCGCCAAGATGTCTGCCATGCGGAATCTCGGTGTTTCGTTCTGCGCAATCGTCCGCAGGATCGCGAGGCTTTTGTCGTGGATCGGATGAGCAATCAACCTGCGACACATCGCGACGGTCAAGTCTGCCGGCCCTTCCAAAATTTCGGAGGCAGCTTCGGCTTGCTCAGGCCGACCAACGAACGCATTTGAAACACTTTGTTCAAGCGCCCCAAAAAACAGCTGCTGCAATTCCTCTTTCGCGGCGGCGCTAAGCGCCTCAATGTCCGCTATCGTGAGCGTCAATGTTGCTTTGTTCATGCTTGTTACAACCACTTATGTTTGCGACCCGCCCCTGAAGTGAGCTAAATTAGCTAACTCTTATAGGGGCTCTGATAGTGTATAACAATTTAGTACAACATGGCTTGAAATGGTTTCATTCAGATCCTTTGTGCTTGTGTGATACTATAAATCGATGTTACTAAATATCTTCGACAGCGGTCTTCTTCGTTATGCTATCATACAAAGCAAGATCATTGCCACTAGACCCGTTTCTATTAGCGGAAAAATATCTAACATCAAGAATTTAGTTTTCTGATTGATCGAATGAGCGCCAGCGCATCCTACTTAGCGGTGCTCGCAGCGCTACAGGACGCTCGCCCCTAGCCAGATGCGCATCTAACCGCCCACTACCCACGGCGAAATACGGACTAAAGGTAAAACTGATCGACACTAGCCCGTCTGTTCCCAGAGGACCCTACGTCTATTGGCGTAGTCGTTGTCGCTTATCTTCGGCATTTTGAGTCGGGCATACCTTTAGCCCGGGAATCGGGGGCCGGTGCCCGCCGCCAGATCTTCAAGGGCCAGAAGCACAGGAAGCATCTCGCCCATAGAGTGGGGAAAAGCATGATGGCCGAGCGATCACGTGATCAGTTCAAGCGTCGTACGACGCTGTCCGACCGTTAAAGGCGGACGCGATCAGGCGCTCGTGTCGCTGGGCAAATCATCGGTCGTTGAGATCATTTGGGGCAACTAGGCTCAGAAGCTTGAACGGGGTCGCTGGCAAATTCCCAGCGACCCATGTTTCCGACTATGCACGCCACCAAACCTCGCAGGCCGCGATGATCACTTTTCCTGCAAGGATTCAGAGAAGGTCTTAGTAATGGGCTTGGTGAGATAATCGAACACGGTATTCTTTCCGGTCTTGATCTCAGCGACGATTGTCATCCCCGGTTGAATGATGATCTTCTCGTCCGCTTCCTTGGGACGCATTCCCGATACATCGACTTCAAGGCTGACCCGGTAATAGACTTCCTGCTTACCGTCCGCCCCCTCTTCCGTGAGGGTATCGGGGCTAATGTAAGTGACCTTGCCCGAGGCTGGGCCATAGGTGCTGTAATCATATGCATCGAATTTGACCGACGCAGATTGACCCGCTTTCACAAAGGCGATGTCCCGCGGCGGCACCTTGGCTTCGACGACAAGCATTTCCCCGGTCGGAACAATCTGCAGCACCTCATCACCAGGACGCAAAACGCCCCCTACAGTGGTAAGGCGAACGTTTTTCACGATCCCATCAGTAGGCGCGATAAGCTCCGTGGCTTGAAGCGCATCATTGCGCTGCGCGAGCACTTGCTGAGCTGTAACAAGCTCTTCTTCCGTCCGCGCCAATTCTGTCTGCAATTCCTGGATGTAGCGCTGCCTGATGGACGACATCTGCCCTTCAACATCGACAATGGAACGTTCCATGCGAATGACTTCAACACGGGCAACGTCGCCGGTCTTAAGCAGCGGAAGATTCAGATCCAGCTCCTGCTTGAGCAGCGCCTTCATCTCAGCCAAGCTTGAAAGCTCAGCGGCAAGTGCCTCACGCCGACGCTGATAAAGCTGCGTCTGGTTGCGAACAAAGTCGGCGTACGCACGTGCCTCAGCCGGAAAGACCAGTGCTTTGTCGAACAATTCGGCATCGATGCGCGTCCGCTGGCTGAGCAAGGCAGCGACCTTACCCTGCGCTTCATCGACCGCAGCCTTCTCCTTCACCTTGCTCAGGACGACCAGAACCTGACCCCTCCGGACTTGGTCACCCTCTCGCACGTTGATGCGCGCAATCTCGCCGCCATTGACGCTTTGGACGACCTGGACGCGGCCAATAGGAATCACCGTGCCCGGCGCCCGCGTAATCTGATCGAGTTCCGCCCACCGTGCCCAAGTGATCGAGGCTATGATCAATAGCCCGATGGTCAATACGATCGTGTGAGACAGGCGAAATCTTTGTAACATGATATCTCTGGACTAATTAAAGTTAAATTATCGTCATGAACATTATGAAGTCGCCCGAGACAGCGGGTGGACTGTGCTCGAAGCCACGGTAGCCGCATTCGCTTGCAGCCTGCGGAGCACCTCGTCTCGTGGGCCATCCGCAACAATCTTCCCGCGCGCCATCACGATGACCCGCTGGAAATGATTGAGAAGCTGCAACTTGTGCGTGACCACGACGAGCGTCCGATCACTGGACAATTCGCGGCCGATAAGATCCATGAACTGCGCTTCGGAATTCGCATCAAGGTTCGAGGTCGGCTCGTCCAGGATCCACATGTGAGGGTTTATCAGCATCAAGCGCGTAAGGCCGACGAGAGTCCGCTGACCGCCTGAGAGGCCGCGACCGCCTTCTTGGATGGGAAGATCGAGACCCATAGGGTGCGCCGAAATCGTTTGATCGAGCCCCGTTTTGCTGGCGGCAGCCAAAATGGCTTCGTCTTCCGTGGACCCGATACCCATCAGCAGATTGTCGCGCAGTGTCCCGTTCACCAGACGATAGTCTTGCGGAAGATAGCCGATGTACTTTCGAAGCACGTCATCAGCGATCTGCGCCATATCGAGGCCGCCCAACTTCAGCGCCCCCGATTGTGGTGAATAGAGGCCAGACAGCACCCTCAGCAGGGTCGTCTTGCCTGACCCAATCCCGCCCACGATTGCAATCCGCTGACCATCCTTGATCACCAGTCCGGGAACTTCGAGCGACTCACGAGCGCCGGGGTAACCGAACCGCACGCCATCAGCGATCAGCGGGCCCTTCAGTACATCCGGACGCAACGAATTGTCGCCAGAGCTACGCTCGATCGGCAGCTTCAGGATCGAATCGAGTGCTGCCAGAGATGACTTCGCATAGCCCCATTGAACAATGAGGTTTGGAAGCTGCGCAATCAGCGGACCATTCACCCTGCCGCCGATGATCGAACATGCAAGCAAGGCGCCTGACGTGATATGACCTTCGCCAACCTGGATCGCGCCTACCGCGATGATGGCGACGTAAGAGGCTTGCTGAAGAATAGAAAATACCGACTGAGCGACCGCCGAGGTCCGCTTCACCGGGTCCTCATAATGGTGGACGTCCCTGACCAGTCGGTTCCATCGGGCCAGCATGAACCACCCGCCGCGTGATGCCTTGATCGTTTCGACAGCATCGAGGGACTCGACCAGAAGGCCGTTCTTGCGGTTCCCACTGACTTGGGCCCGATCAGTGCCGTTACGGATCAATCGCGCCAGGATCAGCGCGAATATTAGGGCAATCGGCAGGGAAATGATTGGCACAAAGGCCACAGGTCCGCCGACCCAATAAATGAACCCGATAAAGAACAGAGCGAAAGGCAAGTCGGCGATCAGGAACAGCGAACCGGACGACATGGTGCTGCGCACCTGCTCAAGGCCGCGTAGCTGGGCGGCCAAAGTGCCAACGCCAGGCGGGCGTGTATCCATCCGCAGCGCCTGCGAGCGAGCAAAGAAGTACTCAGACACCTCAAAATCGATATCAGCGGCCTCACGCTCGATCATGAGCGAGCGCACTGTACGAAGCACGAAATCGAAGCTGAGCGCCACGAGCGTCCCCAGCGTCAACACAAACAATGTCGAATAACTGGCAAGCGGGATAACCCGGTCAAACACCTGCATTGAGAAGAGTGACGTCGCAAGCGCAATGATATTGGCAAAAATCGTGGCAATTGCTGCCGACACAAGCACCTGCTTGCGCCGCATAATCGCCTGCCAGAAGATTGACCGTGCCGTCAGTACCCTTCCACCCTGAAGCGGGTCAGGAAGGTTCATGTCAAAGAAGACAAGCTCATCATGGAAGTCCTTCAGACCCCCTCCGTTCCGCAAGCGGAACTGATGCTCGTTCTCCCACTGATCGACGACTGCCCAGCCCTCATGCTTGTCATAGACGATGAGTGGGAGCTGATCGGGCCGGGGACGTGCCTGCTGAAGGACAGGTATCGCCCAACCCATCTTGTTGCAGACCCGGGCAATGTCAGCGACATCGCCGGCCAATTCTGCCTCATCGATTTCATCTGACCAACCGGGAGGAAGCGACTTACCCTGAGCCAAAGCCAAGAAGTCGATCGCGGAGCAGATGGTATTTGTTGCACTGACAGTCATCAGTTGTTTTCCATAGCAATCGGTGTCGGCCGCCAAATGCAGCTGCGCAACATGAGGCGCGAATACGCCGCGAGTGTGCCAATCTCGGCATCGGCTTCAGTGAGCTTTGCCGTCATGCTCTCACGCACGGCATTCATCACATCGAGCCATCCACGGCGCCCAGTGATGAACTGGCGCTTGTAAGACTCTGTGACCAATTCGGATGAGCGCGAGACTCTTTCGCTGGCCAGAGCGCGGTTCAATCCGGAGATATATGTCAGATAATCCGTCCGCATCAGTTCGCGGATCTCACGCTCGTTGGTCGCCAATTCGAATTCGGCCGAGACGATCTGGGCCTCGACAGACTGGAGCGCCGAGAACTGCGAAAGGCCGTTGCCGGTCTGCACGCGGACCGCAACGCCGGCGCGGGTCCCGGTGATTTCATTGGTGCTCGCTTGGGCCAATAGCTGCGGGAAGAGCCGCGCCTTCGCAACGCGTCGTTCGGCGTCGACTTCGGCCCGCAAGGCCTGAAGCGCCTTGAGCCGCGGACTGCACTCCAGCGTCATCGCGACGAGTTCTTCTTCCGTCGGCGTGAGCAGGTTCGCATTGAACTCCGGCACCGATCCCAATTCGATCTCAGCGTAGCCGACCAGCTCCTGCAACCGGCTGAAGCTGGTCGACCGCAAGCCGGCCACCGATGCGAGATCCTGCTCGATCTGCGCAGTGCGTGACTGCGCCAAGTCGAGGTCGGAGCCAGGCGACACTTCCTGTTCAACGCGACGCTCCATAGTGCGCAGGAGCTCTTGATGCTGAACGAGCGCATCTTTCAAGATCAGCTCCCGGCGTGTCGCCAGAGAGAGATCGTAATAGGCACCGACCGTCCGCAGCGCGATCTCTTGCTGAGAATCGACAACCGCGTAAGTGCTCGACTCCAAGGCTGCCTCAGCCCGGTCAATCGTGCCGCCAATCCTACCAAAGGTGTAAAGCGGCTGCTCCAGAATGAGGTTGGCCGCTACCCCGTTCTGCGTACCAACATTGCTGCCACCGCCGAGGGCCAAGCCTTCGACCGACAGGCTCGGATAGATTTGCCACTTCGCACCGCGCAGGTCAGCGAGGCTTGAGCGTCGATCGGCTATGGATCGCAGGATCAAGGGATGCTGTCGCGCCGCGATTTCGACAGCTTGCCCGAGCGCAAACGGGATGCCGACCGGCAACGCCTCAGGCTCTGGCACTTCGGCCGGCACCAATTCGGCAGGAACAGGCGGCCCATAAACCGCGTCATTCTGCGCAAAAGCCGCGCCTGCAAAGACCAAAGATCCACACAGGCCAGCCATTGCGGGCGCGAACCGTGCTCTCACGCCATGCCCCCATCACTGGCAACAGCTGTTGTCATCAGAGGATCCCCCTGCCCAAACCTCAATTCGGTGCCGAACCGGCGGCCTGCGACTTGGCAGCTTCTTCCGCACGCTCAAGGAGGAGCTGCAGACCCTGGGCCACGGCTGCAACGCGCGCCACGGGGATGAGCATTTCCGGACCGGACACATCGTCACCCTTGGCGTTGCGATAGAGCGTCTCAATCCGCATCATGCCATTGACGATCGTTGCAGTCCCCAAACCTTCAATCAACATCGGTATTCCTTCAGAATTTCTACTGTGCCCTTTGGGCAGATGAACGGCCTCAGACAATCGTCAAACATTGATCGATGAGACTGTTGGAGGTCATTGCTCTCTAGACCTCACTTTCACTGACCGCAACGCATCTCGCTTTGACACACGAAAAAAGCGACGGCCCGAGGGCCGTCGCTCAATTCTCCGAACGTTGCCGTTCGACTTAGATGAAGTTGTCAGCAGTCAGGGTGATCTGACCTTCGAGGCGGATCACAGTGTCGCTGCCGTCAACGAAGTCTTCGCTGTCGGAGTTGTCCTGCACCACGTAGGTCGCATCGATGTCACCATCGCCGTCTTCGTCGTACCAGAAGTAACGGACGCCGCCTGCAACGAAGTTGCCGTCAGCGGTGTTACCACGGGCCGCCTGATCCAGGTAATCCTGGAAGATGGCAGTCGGCTCGAGTTCCTGATCACGACCGAGGAAGGTCGAGGCAGCAGCGAAATCGAGATCATCATTCGCAGCGCTGAAGTCGGTGATCGACCAGAAGTCGTTCCCGCCATCCACGATCCCGACGAAGATGTCGTCGAAACCGCCGCCGGTGGTGATGGTACCACGCGAAGTGCCGAGGTCACCGGTGGTGACGAGGTCATTGCCCGAGCCACCGATGAAGACCACCGGAGCAGTGCCCGCCGTAGCGTTGCCGCCCGACTTCGTCATCTCGGTGAAGTCGACATCACTGCCACCAGCACCGGTCCGCACAACGATGTTCACGCTGTTCGGGCCAGCATCCCAGGTGAACTTGCCACCCAGAGCCGTGGCATCGACCGAGGAAACGATCGTGCTGTTGGTGTCGAGGGTCAGGCCATCAGGGCCGGTGATAACCAGCGTCGTCAGGTCGGTGCCAAGCAGGTCGACCGAGTCAACACCACCGGTGTTTTGCACCGTGCCGATGCGAACCGTCTCGGCATCGTTGGCAGTTACTACACCATGATCACCAACGGTGTTGAGATCCAAGCGGAGAACATCAGCCGACGTATCGGTCTTCATGTTGACGATGTGAGTGCCCTGAGTCGCATTCAGGCTCAAACGCGAACCCGAGATGAAGTTGTTGAGCGTCACCGACGAGGTCGAACCCTGGTTGGTCACCGTGACACCAACCGAAGGCGTGCCCTCGCTGTCGTCATCGACGAACGTGAAGTTCGCCGCAGTGATGTCAGGCAGATCAGCATCCTGGACCGATTCCAGTTCAACCGAACCAGAAAGCGGCACAAACAGCACGTTGTAAGGATCACCGAAGTCCGGGGTGCTCGCGGTGTAAAGGCCACCAGCCAAGTTGATCGCTGCGATGAACTTCGCAGAAATGTCGTTGGCATCGTCACCGTCAGCAAGCTGAACGATGATCGGCGCAGTCGACGGATCACCATCATCGTCGAAGATGATCTGATCGTCGCCGGTCACAGTGCCGTCGAAGCGGAAGAACGCATCTTCGTCCTGGCCCACAACCGGATCAACGCCCTGGTCCACATCGACCGAGAAGGTATCACCAGCGCCAAGTCCAGTTCCTGTGATTATGAACGATCCTGCGATGTTCTCTGCATCAACCGATGTGAAGACAACGTTGTTGCCGTCCACAGAAGCCGTCCAGAGTGCCGAGAAGTCCGGATCCGCATTTGCAGCAGCGACAATGAAGGTCGCCAGTTCGCCGCCAACGTGGGAGAGATCTGCCGGAGCCGTAAAGGTGAAGACCGGGTCAGTACCGGGCACCCCGTCCGATTCGATCGTGATCGTCTGAGTAGCCAAGACAGTGGCACTGGTCAGAACCAGAGTCCGGACCTCGGAAGTTCCGGCAACCGGAGCAACACCATCAACCGAAACCACCGGCGAGTTCAGTTCGAAACCAACCAGACCAGGGGTCGTGGCATCGTCGAAGTCGAAGTCAGCGGCCGTCAGATCGGTCACAAATCCCGGAGCATTAGCAGTCAGAACCACTTCACCCGGGTTGGCACCCAAAGTAGCCGTCCAGTTCGGGCCAACGCCGTACTGATTGACGAAGGCAATCGCCTGAGCGGTCGCATCGTCCTTGTCGGTGAAGTTGACGGTGACACCGTCAAACGTCACGGAGTCGGCGTTACCGGCACCGCTCGGGCCACTGGCCAGACCGGCGAAGCTCACCGTCACAACTTCAGTTTGCGGCGCGGTGTTGCCAACGTTGGAAACAACGTCGGAAATGGTGTCCATGCCGATGTTGTGCAGGTCAATGACGTCAGCCTTACCGATAGTCTGGCTGGTGAGGACCAGTTCTTCGAAGTTGGTGACGGCCTGGGCCGATGCGGTGAAGGTGTTGGCGTTGTTCGATTCCATCAACAGGCTGTCGAAGCCAGCGCCGCCATCGAAGGCACCGTTGTCACCGTCAACCCCAGCGTCGTTACCAAAGGCATCGGCGTTGAAGGTCACTACATCGATGCCATCACCGAAGCTGTTGGCACGATCAGTTGCACCGAAGGTGACATTGTCATCGCCGCTGCTGGCCGCACCGCTGAACTTGGTGTTGTTGCCAAGCTGGTCATCGATAAACACGCCGCCGCTATTGGTCGAGGTGATCACCGTACCCGCAGTCTGAGCGGCTTCGGTGACGTTATCGATGTCCACCGAACCAACGCCCGAAATGTTGACCACGCCGCTATCGCTATCGACGGTGTCGACGACGATTGCGCCCGGAGCAGCATTGAGACCGATGGAGCTACCAGCAAACGCATCATCGAAGAAGAAGGTCCCGCTCGTCGAGTTGATCACGAGGGTGCCATCCGATGAGATGTCAGAGTCGCTGAGAAGATCAATCGACGCACCATCAGCATTGACGATAAGAGCAGGACCGTTGGCAGTGAGGTCCAGTTCGACATCGTCGATGACGCTAAGGTCAACCGTAACCGCAACGCCCGAGCTGATAACGCCGGAGCGGAAAGAGTCGCCGGCGAGTTCATCGTCGATGCCGGTGATCGAAACGCTGCTGACCAACGAACCGATGATGGTGAAGTCTTCGTTGAAGTCGCTCAGCGCAACGGTGGTCAATTCCTGGGTACCGCGATCAGTGATCTCGATGTCCTCACCACCGCGAATGGTGATGTCAGTCCACGCGTTAGCCACATCGATGTCGCCGACACGCACGTCAGCGTCAGTGGCCTCTTCTGCGAAGTCAGCTGCGATAACGTTGAGCGAGCCGCCGCCGCCACGGATGTTGAGATCGCCGTCACCCGCCTGGCGGATGTTCAGCGCGGTTTCGGTGCGGAGCGTGACCGTCTGGGTCGGGCCACCGTTGATGGCGATGTTGGCCTGCTCAAGACCTTCCCAGTTCGGACGGAGACCGACATCAGTCGTCACCGGCAGAGTGGTGTTGAAGGCGTTGCCCGAGAAGCCGCGCGAAGCCGACGAGTAGTTGAGAATTTCAACGTTCTCGATGTCGGTGAAGGCGAAGCTCGGAGCCGGGTTAAGGAAGCCGACTTCATCGAGAACGATGAGGGTGTCGGTGTCTTCGCCGCCGTCGATCACGTCGAACGGGTTCAGCGTGCCGGTGTCAGCAACGATCGTGTCCTGACCGTCGGTGTTGGTGTTGCCAGCGCTGCCGACGATGTCGAGCAGGGTGCCGGTGCCAACGCGGTCAACGCCGGAGGTCAGGTTGAACACCTGGCCACCTTCGTTGTTGTCGATGATGACAGCAGCAGTTTCAGCCACAACATCGGTGCCATCGAGGATGACGACCTTGTAGCCTTCGAGACCTTCAACCGCAGTGTCAGCGCTCAGGCGGACAGTGATGGTCGCGGTGGCCGCGCCAGCAGCGAACACAACCGTGCCGCTGTTCGGCGAGAGCACCGAAACGTCGGCACCAAGCGTGGCAGCGGGAAGCTGGCCGTTCGCAGTGTCGCCCTGAACGGTGAAGTTCAAGGTTTCAGCCGAGGTGGTGTCGGTACGGGTCACGGTGAAGGTGACGTTCTCACCTTCGGTACCGTTCGAACCTTCAACCGTGTAGGTGCCAGCACCAGCGGTGACGGGCGCCGGAGCGGCGTTCTGGATGTTCGGGATGGCCTGACCGCCAAGGGTCGGGACACCGTTCACAAGCGACAGGGTGCGCGTGTCGCCATTGTCGAACACGATGGTGTTGGCAACAACACCGATCGGAATGACAATGGTGATGCCGTCCGTGACGCTCGTAAGCGTCACGTTCGAGCCGCTGAACGACACCACGAAGTCCGAAGCCGTCCCGTTGAGGCGGATCGTATCACCGCCGCTGTTGAAACCGCTGCGGAAAGTGACGGTCGAACCGTCAAGAATGGTGACGTTCTGCGCGCCAGAGGTACCGAAAATCTCAGTATCGCCCCCGACGGTGATCGATTCACCGGTACCAAGAGTAACCCGTGCCATAACTTCTTCCTTCTAAAATTTTTGTAAGACTTATTATTATTAGCCCACCTGGAAGTAATCACCCGCGCCGATGATGGCCCCAACCGCTGCCTCGGCACTTGCCTCGTCAAACACGATCGGACCGTTCGGGTCGAGAACATCATCAAGGATGATGGTGCTCGCCTGGTTCGTGGTGAAATCAAAGTACTCGATGCGGAGATCCTTGGCGTCGTTCGGATCAGTGCTGAAGCTCACCTCGCCAATATCACCATCGATGAAGACGATGCGATCGTCCGCACGGAAGTTCAGGATAGTGATGAAGCTTTCCGGAGCATCGAGGTCTTCGATGAAGGTCGCTTGCACACCCGCCGCGTTGAACGTGGCCACACCCGAAGTTGCGACGTCTGCCGGAGCAGCCGAGCCCCGGAAGTAATCGCCAGCACCAAAGGCGAGAGCCAGAGCCGCTTCTGCATCAGCTTCCGTCACGATCGGATCGATCGTCAGGCCGTCGAGCACATCAACCAGAGTGATCAGGTTGGTGGTGGCACCGTCGTCATCGAGACGCGAAAGCACCAGGTTCCCGTTGCCATCGTCCTGGAAGGTGTAATCGCTCGGATCAAACCCATCGAAGAAGATGAAGTCGTTGCCGCTGAAGTCGACGATATCGACTTCAGTGAAACCACCCGACGTTTCGGTGAACTGGAAGTTCGTGTCCGTCACGTCACCGGCCTGAATTCCGGCGTTGACCACCGCAGGCGCACCAATCGCACCAAGTTCATCGATCGACAGGACATCGATCTCGTCCGCCACCGCGATGGTGATAGCCTGGGTCGCCGACAGAGCCGGGTTCCCGTTATCGGTCGCCGTGATGGTGATCGAGTAGCTCGTCTGACGCTCGAAGTTCGCCGGAGCGTTCAACCGCACTTCACCCGTGGCCGTATCGATATTGAATGCAGCCGCATCAGCACCGCTGATGCTGTAGGAGAGCACGTCACCCGCGTCGACATCGGTCGCGCTTGCGTCATACACCACCGTCGAGGCGGGGGCGTTTTCAGACACCGTCCCAGTGGTCGGCGACGTGATGACCGGAGCGTCGTTGGTGCCGGTGATGGTGATCGTCAGCGTTGCAGCATCCGAACCACCATTGCCGTCACTGACGGTGTAGTTCGCAACCACAACCTGCGTCGCACCCGAGCGAAGCGACTGGTAGGCCGCATTCGACGTGTCGAAGGTGTAGCTACCGTCCGCGTTGAGCGTCAGGCCCGCAACCGGTGCGTCCAACTCGTAGGTCAGATCGTCGGAGGCATCGACATCGCTGTCGTTGGCCGCAACCGAACCAGTCACGTCCGGACCATCTTCGGTCGCAGTAGCGACATCATCCACAGCCACCGGAGCATCGTTCACGCCGGTCACAGTGATGGTCAGGGTCGAAGTCGACTCTGCACCGTTCTCGTCGGTCACAGTGTAGCTCGCCACCACATCGGTGGTCTCGCCAACTGCAAGCGACTGATAGGCCGCATTCGACGGATCGAAGCTGTAGCTACCATCTGCATTGAGCGTCAGGCCCGCAACCGCAGCATCCAGAGCGTAGGTCAGGACCGCACCGTTATCGACATCGCTGTCGTTGGTTGCAACCGAACCGGTCACCGGCGCAGCATCTTCCGTCGCAGCAGCCACATCGGCCACAGCCACCGGAGCGTCGTTCACGCCGGTCACAGTGATCGTCAGCGTCGAGGTCGACTCTGCACCGTTCTCGTCGGTCACAGTGTAGCTCGCAACCACATCGGTGGTCTCGCCAACTGCAAGCGACTGATAGGCCGCATTCGACGGATCGAAGCTGTAGCTACCATCTGCATTGAGCGTCAGGCCGGCAACCGCAGCATCCAGAGCATAGGTCAGAACCGCGCCGTTATCGACATCGCTGTCGTTGGTCGCGACCGAACCGGTCACCGCTGCGCCATCTTCGGTCGCAGTTGCAACATCAGCCACAGCCACCGGAGCGTCGTTCGTGCCGGTCACAGTGATCGTCAAGGTCGAGGTCGCCGTGCCACCATTGCCATCGCTGACGCTGTAGTTGACGACAACCGCCTGGGTCTCACCAACAGCCAGCGACTGATAGGCAGCATTCGACGGATCGAAGCTGTAGCTACCGTCTGCATTCAAGGTCACGCCTGCCGGAGCAGTACCAACCACGCTGTAGGTGCGGACGTCACCGACATCGATATCGCTGTCGTTGGTCGCAACCGAGCCAGTCACCACTGCACCATCTTCGGTTGCAGTCGCAACATCAGCCACAGCGACCGGGGCATCGTTCACGCCGGTCACAGTGATCGTCAGGGTCGAGGCCACCGGCGGCGCAACGCCGTCGCTGACAGTGTAGTTGACGACAACCGTCTGGGTCGCACCAACCGCAAGCGACTGATACGCTGCATTCGACGGATCGAAGCTGTAGCTGCCGTCAGCATTCAACGTCAGGCCGGCGGGCGCGGTACCTTCGATCGCGTAGGTGAGCACAGCACCCGTATCGACATCGCTGTCGTTGGTCGCCACCGAGCCAGTCACCACTGCGCCATCTTCGGTCGCAGTTGCCACGTCAGCCACAGCAACCGGCGCATCATTTACGCCCGTCAGAGTGATCGTCAGGGTCGAAGTCGCCGTGCCACCAGCACCGTCGCTGACGGTGTAGTTGGCAACAACCACCTGGGTCGCACCGGCCGCCAGCGGCTGATAGGCCGCGTTCGACGGGTCGAAGCTGTAGGTGCCGTTTGCGTTCAGCGTCAGGCCTGCAACAGGAGCCGCCAGTGCGTAGGTGAGCGTCGTGCCAGCATCGACATCGCTGTCGTTGGTCGCAACCGAGCCAGTCACTGCCGGAGCATCTTCAGTTGCCGTAGCGGTGTCCGCAACAGCGACCGGAGCGTCATTCGTGCCGGTCACAGTGAGCGTAACGTTCGCAGTGTCGGTTCCGCCGTTGCCGTCATTGACGGTGTAGGAGAAAGTCAGAGCGCGGGTCGCACCAGCAGCCAGGCTGTTATATTCAGCGTTGTTGCTGTCGAAGGTGACAGCACCAGCAGCCGAAAGCGTAACGCCGACCGGAAGGGTTCCGTTGGCCGTGTAGGTCAGCGTGTTGCCATCGGGATCGCTGTCATTGGCGGTAACCGACAGATTTACAGTGCCCGAACCTTCAGTCGCAGCCAGCGCATCGTCACCCGCGACGGGGGGCGAATTGCTGGGAAGATCGCTTTCCTTGTTACCGCCGCCGCCGGCCGCAACGGCAATACCGCCGCCGATCGCGGCGAGCGCCAAGACGCCGATCAGGACGCCAGAGACACCGGCACCGTCGTCATCATCCTGACCAAGCGAGCTGGCACCGTCAACGCCTTGACGCGCCGGCATACCTGCCTGCGCGAACTGCACGGTCGTCAGACCGGAGGTGAGATCGATTGCAGGAACCGTAGCCGTGAACTCAGCGGTCTCGACCGCGTCTGCTTCAGCTTCGGCTTATTCAGCGATCGCAAGCTGGAACTCTTCCTTGTCCTTCTCAGCGTCCTCAGCGAGCTGCGCGAGAACTTCTTCGGTCTCAGCGGCCGCGTTTGCAGCAGCAACCTTTACCGCCGCCAGTTCGGCTTCGGTAGGCACCGCGCGCGTCGGCTGAGACGGAGCAGCGTGAGCTTGCTGAGCGTTCGGCTGCGAAGCAGCAACGACCGCCTTTTGCGCCTGAACTGCCGAGTGTCCGGCATCCTGCTCGTTGTGGCTAACTGTAGCCTCATTTGCGCTACTGTTCACACTCACCATCCTGTCCATTAAAAGAAACTCCCTTAGTGCGTGACGGTGCATTAGCCAGTGGTTTGGGGCAACGCAAGCCTCGTTTTGGGTGTTTATGCTTTGTGCGGATTCACTGCACACAGTGTTGTCAATTTGCACCATCTTGGCACCTTTTCCCCACTTTCCTTAATTCCGCGCGACTACAATGTGGGAGCGATGGCGCCAAAACTCGTTCGGTTTGACGGTCCGAGCGAGCACGCGCGGCCGGGTTGGCGCAGGCCTTCTCGAGGCCTGTTTCAAGTTGAAAGGCCGAAATAGGGCGACGGTTGGGCTATACATGTGCGATCGTTTTGGATTGCGCTCAGGCACCGCCATTGAGACCCCGGAATTGTCCCCATCTTTGGTAAGCCATCCCTTCCTTTCTCGGCGCACGAAAGCAAATGCCCGCCTTCGGGCTGGCGCTGGCATTCCGAGTTTGAGTTGCCGCTCCCTTGGCCGAGTTTGGGATGACGCTCCCTCGGATATGCAGCTTTAGCGTGGAGCCGGCTTAAGGGGCGCGGCTCTTTCATCGCTCGGTGTGATCGGAGAGGTGCTTTTCCTCGCCATGTTCATGTATCGGGCGACTAAACCCGTTGCAGAGCGAATTCGTCGAAGCGGGCAGACCCATGTCAGCCAGTTAGGGAGAGAACAGTCCCCCCTAAGTCACCTGCCGGGATTTGCGATCAGATACTGCTCCAGGTGTTGAGACGACACACGCATGGGACCAGAAAGCCTCATTCACGCTAGTTCCGGTTCAGTTAGCATCAGTCTGAAAGCCCCATCATCGGGCAGCCGCCGACGGCGATAGCTTGGATGCCTTGCCTATCAATCGGCGACCATGGTGGTGCGCGAATGAATCCCGAAACGGCCGCAAGTTTGTTCTTGGTTGGCCAAGCGCAAGCTGCATTTCGATACGGCGAGGGAAGTACGTGCGAAATGCATCCTTATACGCGCCAACGCCAACGGCGAGCTTCATTGCTTTGTAATGTTCCCCAACGTGCTTGATTCAACTAAGTTGGTCATATAGCACCACGAGCAATCGCGACGGGGGAACGGCTGTGAAGTCACAAGCGAAGGTACGCGAATCGAGAGTTCAATTTCTGCTATCTTCATTGGCCGATGGCCTGTCGCTTGAAGATGCGGCAACCGCTCATGGGTTCTTGGTGGAGGACGCGCGTAAGCGGTTGGTAGAGCTGAGCTCAATGCTACCTGAACATTCCGATAGCTTTGACCCCGACATGGTCGAAGCGACTGCGTTTGACATGCCACCGCCGTATCCAGCGACCAGATCATCCGACCCGCGCCACCCCCTGACCCTGAAGATTGCGTTGCTGGATGAACTCGTCGCAAGGCTCTCACCAGATGAACTGCGCGGTTTGGGGCGGAGACTGATCAACATGGCGGAAGCGGTTGAGCAGGATTGGCGGCCCGAGGTTGTCCGTTCAAGCTACAACGTGCCGTCTACCGCAGCCCGGATTGAGCGTAACGCGCTGGAACTTGCAAAGGTTGCGCTGCTGCTCATTCAGTTCCGACAACAACGCGCGAAGTTCTTGCCGCCTGATGCTCACGATGGCCCGGCATGGGATATGCTCCTGGAACTTTTTGTACAGTTTTCAGGGGGAACTGCCGTTTCCACCAAGAGCCTGATCAAGGTATCCAGAGCGCCGCCAACGACAGCCTTTCGTCAGATCGACCGACTGGAGCGAGAGGGCCTGATCAAGCGCAGAACCAGCGATGTCGACCAGCGTGTTACGCTCATCGACCTGACCCGCAAAGGCGTGGTCGCGGTTGGCCGTGCACTGGAAGAATTTCCTTAACCACACCCGCACAATCGCTGGGCCGGCAAACGAAAAATTGCCAAGGTTCCACCGCATGCCTCCAGTGGGTGCTGCCTGCCCAATCGCAAGCAGTCTCTGATTGGCGCAGCGAGCCCTTTCTTACGACGGCTTAGACCATGGAATTCCGCCCCTCAGCCAGTGCGCGTGAGAGGGCGCCTTCATAGTTCCGGCGTTCCGTGAAATGGCGATCCTATCGGGTGAGCCGATCCGGTTCCGCCAAGGCCCCACCGTCTCATGGATGATGTCGATCGCGGGCTCGGCTTGCAGGCTCCCGACCTTCCGCTCGCTAAGTCGGAACCGCACATACATCACCAGCGCCTTCAGTACGATTTTTGGCGAGGAATTGAAGTAGCCAAACAGGTTCGCCGGCTTCTGGTGACGGGGCATCGCCCCACCCTCGCCCCTCAGCAATTCTGCCAGCCCAGTGTATCTGCCCTGGAGGCGCCCCGGGTCTCTTCTTCAGCCTGCAGCAGCTCTTGGTGCGCGGGCAAGAGGCAGTCTTGGCGCGGCGAGCTACCAGCAAATTGGCCGATCTGCGCAACAAGGTTTCGGCGCGGTTAGCCCCTAAGCCACGGGATGTTCTCTGAATATATCCTGGCATCAAAAACAGCCTGAACCAGAAATTAACCATTAGGCGGCCATACGCTGCAGCGCGATCATTCGAACGCATAGTTATTAAGACCGGAGACCAAATCGTGACCACTAAGCTATATTTTTCGGCAGCTATGATTGCTGCCGCAGCATCTTTTTCGACCGGAGCCCAAGCAGAGTCGCGGTTTGTGACTGGCACTGCTAGCCCGCTGACGGCGAGTGCTAACCTCGACTTTACCGTGACCATTCCGAAGTTCGTCTACGTCCGCATCGGCACTGGCACGGATAGAGCCAACAACACGAACGTCGACAATCTCGTGTTCACGGTGCCCGCGGCCAACGTCGGTGACGGCACTTCGGTTGCTGGCACGGGCGGCGACCTGACCGGTGGCCAAGTCACCGCGCGCGTTACCGGCAACAATGGCACGATCGCCTTTAGCTCGACGACGCTTGGCGCGCTCAACAATGGCGCTGGCGACACGATCTCGTGGTCGCAGATGGCCGTTGCCGTAGCCGCCAATACGAGCGCCACCGCGCTGGCCCACCCCACACTGGTTGATGGTGCGACGACCAGCATCAACCTTTCCCCCACGAACGGCACGAAGGTGACAAACCTTGATGCACGCTGGACCTTTTCCTACCTCAACCAGAACATCGTCGCAGCCGGCACCTATGGTGGCGTCAACGCGCAGAACGGCCGCGTGACTTACGCCGTGTCGATGCCCTGATTTTGCTCTGCCGGAGCTCGGCGCACGCTCGCGCCGAGCTCCGGACAGTCAAAGCGGAAGACAGTTCGTCTTTGTTGACAGGGAAGCCACTGCTGCGTCCCATCTCAAGACACGTTTCATTAACTATACCTCACGCCCTTAAACTGAGCTACGCTTACCCGTCTTCCGTATGCGGAGATGATGGAGGGGCAGAGCGTGAGGTGTTGGGCGGCATCGACGATACGCAGACTTGGGGCGCTGTGTGCGCTCGCTCTTTTCATCGAGGCAGCACAGGCGGGATCACGGTTCGAGACCATCCCGATTCCAGGCACGAAACCTGCTGCATCCCTCGACTTCACCATCGTGATCCCACAGGTTGTTTACCTTGGCCCGGCTTCGACCGGGCTAGTTAACGACCCTTCGCAACCGTTGAGCGCAAAAGGGGCAAACGGTGCAATGTCCAGAGAGCCCTATGTGGTGCTAACCAATGCCGGAACTCTCGCTTTCGCGCCGGCACTTGTTGCTCGGGCACAAAGCTGGGACGTCGGCACCAGAGGCAGGGCGCCCGGAGCGTCGCCAATCGGTGTATATCTCGTGGCCATACCTTGAATTCAGCATAGCCTCCAATCAAGGCTTCGCTGCCAGCGTGAATTAACCAAGGATTGCCAAAGATGATCGCCGAAGGTGCGAAACAATTCGGACGCATAGTCGACAGGCTTCTCTATCGCAGCACAGCTCTGTGGCGTAGCACTGCGGTGGTGGCCTTGCTCACGGGCACTTTAGGTGCCCACGCCGCGCATGCCTACACGATCACGATCACCGCGGGGGCGCGATCCATCTACCTTCAGGTAGGGGCCGGAGGCTATGTTGGCACCAACGCGTCGGGCGGCACGCCGGGCAACAACGCGACGATCAACGTTGTCTCGGTCACTGTGCCGAACGGGGTTGTTGGCTCCGGCGCTGCTCAGGCCATGACGTCGAACAGCACCGTATCGCAGAGCCCGATCGATGGCTTTGCCTTCTGCAATCCCCCCTCACAGGTCTATATCGGCGCATGGTCTCGGCCAGGATCGGGTTCGGGCGTGGCGACGTTGACTGTTACTTCGCCGGCTAACCTCACAAGCGGTAGCAACACCATCCCCTTCAGCCAGATCAGCTGGGTGATGTCAGGCAATGGCGATACAGTTTTCCAGTTCCCGAACGGAACCTTCACCGGGGGCACGCAGACCCTTGGGACCCTCGCGCGGAACACTTGGAAGGAGCAATGCATGACATTCTCCTACGCCAATACCGTGGTACCTGCTGCCGGGACCTACACCGGGCGAGCGGTCTATACCTTGAGCTTGCCGTGAAAAGGTTCATCCTTCCTGTTCTGCTTTGCTGCACCCCTGCCGGTGCGTCAGTAGCCTTTGCCGCGCAAGACGATGTGGTGTCGTCGGGACGGGTTTTCAGGGTCGATGACAGCGGCACTGTCGTTCTCGATCCTGTTCTCGAAATGGAATGGCAGCCGCCCGGACGCAGCGGCACGACCTCACTGGTGGCCGGTTCGACGCGCGTCAGCGTTCAGCTTAACCTTGCCACTTGGGTCGGGCGGACTGGGCGGATTTACATGACCTTGCCACGCACCCCTGGACCCACGGTCCGAGCGACTTGGAGAACGGGTGGGACACTGCTGCCGGGCACCGTGATCTCGGGCGACCGAACGCTGGTCTATGCAGGCCCTGTGACCAGCCCCGTGCTGCGCGATCTGATCGACATTGCGCTTGAAGCTGATGGCGCGCGATTGACCCAGCCTGAGGCTCTGGCGTTCGGCTTTGAAATCGAATTGGACCAGTAACGTCGATGACCAATCAAACACTCCGTTTTTCGGCGGCCCTGTGGGCCACAGGTCTGGCGCTTGCATTCGGGACGCTTCCTGCAAAGGCCAATGAGTTTGCCCTAGCGGTCTCGCCGCCGCGTTTCGAGCTTGCCGCCAAAACAGGCGAAACGGTGCGAGCGGTTGCAGAGCTCAGCAACCGGTCCGACGTCCCGGCCGAACTGACTTTCACCACGGCGGAATGGGAATTGACGGCGGACGGGGGCGTGGTCCTCACCGAAGCGCTCAAGCCCGGTTCATGTCGCCCTTGGGTAGCGATTGAACGGCGTCAGACATCCTTGCCCGGCAGAACCTCACTGCGCTACCGGTTCGAGGTGACCCCGCCGCCTGAGACACCGCCAACCGAATGTCGGTTTGCGATTGTCATCGCAGGGGGTGACAACAACGTCGCACCTGCGGAAAACGTCAAATTCCCGGTGAGCGGTCAGATCGCCCTCATCGTCTATGTTGCCGTCGGCGACGTGAAGCCCGTGCTCAAGATCGTGAAGGCGGACGTCGTTACGATTGGCGGCGTCCAGACGCCCGTGGTGATGGTGGAGAACTCGGGATCCGCGCATGGTCGGCTTTCTGCCTTTCTGAGCGGAACCGACGCTGCCGGTGTGCGGCGGGAGTTTTCTCCGTCCACCCTCCCCATTCTCCCCGGAGAAACGCGTATGATCGCGCTCAATCCCGATGATGGCGAAGAGCTGCTGGAAGCCGGCGATACAGCGCCGAGCAAGGCGAAGGAACCGATCGTCTTTCCGATAACGATCGCTGGCGAGATGGACGATTCGACCAACTCCTTCAAATTCGAAGGGGTGTTCGAGCCTGATGTTCAAGAGTGACAACCGGGTCTTGCTTCGAATTCGGGTTTTCTACAGTTTTAGTTCGCGGGTCGCGATCCTCGCACCCATGCTTGCGGCCACCGCCGCATATGGCCAGACCCAGTCGGCTCCGAGCGAAAAGCCCGAACCAGAGATCGCCTATGTCGATCGCCTGATTGGCGACGGTTCGCTTGAGCCGTCGCTTCAATCCGATGAAGTCCCCTCCAGCAACACCAGCGGCAACCTCCGGTCGCTGGTCGTCGAGGTGGGCGGAGCGCGGATCACCTCGAAATCGCAGACCAGCAGCTTCGATACTTCGGCGCTTGATCGCCCGCAGCAGGAAGCGGGCATTCTGGTGTCCGGGAAATATCAGACTGACAATTTCGGTGTGATCGGACTGGATGCGCAGATCCGCCGGGGGTCTCGTCTCGGTCCACTGTCCGAACCCGGCACTGATCGCTGGAATGGCCTATTCAGGCTTGCAACAGATGATTTGCCGCTCGGGTCCGGCTGGCTTGGCGATGGTGCATTGGGCGCAACCTCCACGCCGCTCATTGGATTGTTTGACCGGCAAACCCGTTTCTTCCTGCCGGTCACCCCCATTATGGGCGCTGCCGTTTCGCTGGAGGCCTTCAAGCCAATCAGCCCGACCGAAATCGATAAGGATCCGGTTCCCTTCGCCAGCCTGAACCTCTCGGTCGGTGAGCCAGGATTGCTCGGCGGTCTGCGATTGAACGACTATTCGGGCCTGTCCGGTCTGCTTGTGTCCGGCGGCGGTCAGCTCGAGATGGCACCGGGCTGGACAGCAGGCGCGCAGGCGATTGCCGTGGACAATACGCGCGATCCCTTTGCTGCATTGATCCAGACTCCTGGTGCGGACGATACCGTGCCACTGATATCGTCGCAGGCCATCGTCGGATCGTTGGCCTATGCGCGGCCGGGTCTGCGCCTTCAGGCCAATGCCATATGGTCGAACCGTTCGGTCAGTCAGGCAGAGGCCCAGGCTTTCGCGCCGGCTGGTGAGGCCGCAGGCGGCTCAATCGACGTGAGATACCGGTCGGGTCGCAAAGTCCATAACGGAGGCATTTACTACTTCGGTCCAGGCCTCTCCTGGGGAGCCTCAGCGGTGCTGAGCAACGCCTACGGGGCCTATTACCGCTTCTCACGTTCGTCGCAGCGATGGCGTTGGACCTTCAATCTTGATGCCATAGATTCTGTCGATAATTCGGGCCTCGGCGGATTTGTCGTGAACGCCGATGTTCGCCGAAACCTGGGCTTTTCAACGGCCGTCGGCCTGAATTCGAGTTTGCGCGTTGCCAACGGACAGAGCGCTGGGCAGGCGCTCGCTTATGTCGACTTCGAGACCGGGCTCGGGACATCGCGGGCCGAAGCTGGCTGGAGCCGGGATGCCTTGTCAGATTTCTATCGGATCGGCTTCGTCCAGAACTGGACACTACCGGAGAGCCTGCCAGCGGGCAGCCGCCTGAGCACGCAGGTGTCCTATCAATATCGGAAACAAGCTGACCAAGCATCCCTGGCAGCGGGCCTGGTCCAGAGCGAGCGGGCTGACAGCATCTCCCTCGCCGTCAGCGCTGGCCTCATGCCCTTTAGGGATGTGAGCCTTGACGCAAACGTTGCTTACACCACCGACGCCAGCACAGCGGCGTCGGAGTTTTCTGGCCCCTTCCAGTCAACCGGTGCGTCCTTCGGTAGCTTTGCCTCGCAGCAATCGGATTCGTTCTCGGCGACGATGGTGGCGTCTGCTCGGCTTTCGGCCAACTGGAGCCTTTCGGGCTCTTACACCGACACAAGATCAAGTTTGGTGTCACGCTTCGGCATACCGCTTTTCAATTCTCCGCTCGGTCCGGATCCTACACAGCTTGAAGAGCTTAGGCGCAGCTCGTTCCGACTTCGCGCGGCTTATCTGACCCTTCGCTATACACTCTCCGCTGGACGCCCCCGGAGCATGATGGGCAACCGCCAGTTCCCGGTCGGCGGCGTTGGCAACCTTGCGGGATCGGTCTTTTTCGATGCCAACGAGAACGGCAAACGCGACCCCGCCGAAGCCGGCGTGCCCGGCATCATCGTCATCCTCGATGGGCGCGAAGCCTTGCGCACCGATCAAGCGGGCTTCTACCAGTTCACCGGGGTGGCCGATGGCGAGCACCGCATTACGCTGAACGCCGATAACCTGCCGCTGCCTTGGGTCATCGAGCGCGATGGCGCGGATGGCATGGGACTGCCTTATGCAGCCACAGTTGCGGTCAACGTTCGCGCAACAACCCAGCTTGATATCGCGGCAAAGAGGCAATGAGCAGCTCGTCCTTGGTCGAGACGTGGGCAGTGTCAGGCGTTGTCAGAGCAAATGCACCGCTCCGCATGACAACGCGCCTGACGAAAACTGCCTTGCCCCGCCCTTACTGATATTCGGCCGTTGCCTTGCCGTTGTTCCAGTAGAGCGTGATTTCTGAGACGGTGCACAGATTGAAGCCCTCCCATGTGGCCTGATCTCCATCCTCCCACACAATGAGAAGGTCATACATGCAGGCCTTTTGATTGGGCGCGAAGTTGATCGTGACACCCTCACCGTCGCCGAGCGTGTCGCGGCCGAGAACATCTTCCTCCCAATCATTGCTGGAGGAAGGCGCCACATACAACTCGGCAATGGTATAGCCCGTGGCATTGATAAGATCGAAATCCTGCTTCCCCGCCGAGACCGTTGTGGCCCCGAAAAGCAGCATTGCGGCCATCACTGCCGCCTTCATCCAGTTGTACATAATTGCCCCCATTGCCCCGATTTTGGACCGCGAAGATCGCGGATTTGGACGCTATTGCAAGCGAAATCACCGCACCTCCGCTGGTCGGCCTCAGCCGGTGCGCCCTCAAGGCTGATTGGCTGCCTAGCACCACAGGTTGGGGCCATTCCTCGGTCTCAAGGCCCGCTTAAGCTTGCCGATCCAATCTGAAAGTAATCCAAGTTAGCTTAACTTATTTACATTGTGCATTGTTGTGGTTGGACTTGCATCAATACTCTCAAGTCCATAGGCAGGGGCCGGCGCCTGATCTCCGAAAATCGAGGCACCTCCAGAATTCTTTCACTCCAATGAAGGCCAACCGATGAAGAGGGCACTGATCACGGGCGCGACAGGTCAGGATGGGGCCTATCTTGCCCGCTTGCTGCTTGAGAAAGGCTACGAGGTTCACGGCGTGAAGCGGCGATCCTCGTCGTTCAACACCGGCCGGATCGAGGACATCTATCAGGATCCGCACGAACACGACCAGCGGTTCGTCTTGCACTACGGCGACCTGACCGACTCGACCAACCTGATCCGCATCGTGCAGGAAGTTCGCCCGCACGAAATCTACAACCTCGCGGCGCAAAGCCATGTTGCTGTGAGTTTCGAGACGCCCGAGTACACGGCCAACGCCGATGGTATCGGGACTCTGCGCCTGTTGGAGGCAATCCGCATTCTCGGCCTCGAGAAAGAGACGCGGTTCTACCAAGCATCGACTTCGGAGCTCTACGGTCTCGTGCAGGAAGTACCACAGCGCGAGACCACACCCTTCTACCCGCGGAGCCCCTATGCTGCGGCCAAGCTCTACGCCTACTGGATCACGGTCAATTATCGCGAAGCCTATGGCATCCACGCTTCCAATGGCATTTTGTTCAATCACGAGAGCCCGCTGCGCGGAGAGACCTTCGTTACTCGCAAGATCACCCGCGCGGCGGCAGCGATCTCTCTCGGGCGCCAGGAGAAACTATATCTTGGCAATCTCGACGCCAAGCGTGATTGGGGGCATGCTAGGGAGTATGTCGAGGGCATGTGGCTCATGATGCAGCAGGAGGTGCCAGACGACTATGTGCTGGCTACCGGCGTAACCACCACGGTGCGCGATTTCGTGATGTGGGCCTTCGAAGATGCCGGGATACCGATCGCGTTTCGCGGTGAAGGCATTGAAGAGAAGGGCTATGCGTTGTCGGATGGCCGCTGCATGGTCGAGGTCGACCCGGCTTATTTTCGGCCCACCGAAGTCGACCTCCTGCTCGGCGATCCCTCCAAGGCTCATCAAAAGCTCGGTTGGCGCCATCAGACCAGCGTCCGGGATCTTGCCCGCGAGATGGTCAGAGCTGACCTTGTCGTGATGCAGAATGAGCCTGTGAGCGGAAGTCATTAAGGGCCATGACAGGCGAGCCACTTTACAGATTGTCGGGCAAGCGGGTTTTCGTAGCCGGCCACCGCGGTATGGCCGGCTCAGCGATCGTCCGGCGGCTCGAAAGCGAGAACTGCGAGATCGTAACTGCCGATCGCGGACAGCTGAACCTGACGGATCAAGCTGCAACCCGGACCTGGTTTTCTCAGCACCGCCCCGACGCAGTCTTTGTCGCTGCGGCCAAGGTCGGCGGTATCCTTGCCAATGACAGCGAGCCGGCCGCCTTCCTCTACGAAAATCTCATGATCGAAGCCAACATCATCGAGGCGGCGCACCGGTCCGATGTCGAAAAGCTTATCTTCCTTGGCTCATCCTGCATCTACCCCAAGCTGGCCGAGCAGCCGATAAGCGAAGAGGCATTGCTCACCGGCCCGCTCGAACCGACCAATGAATGGTACGCGGTGGCCAAGATTGCCGGGATCAAGCTGGGGCAAGCCTATCGCAGGCAGTATGGTCGCGATTTCATTTCGGTGATGCCAACCAACTTGTATGGACCCGGTGACAATTTCTCTTTGACTTCATCACATGTACTGCCTGCACTCATGCGCAAGGCGCATGAGGCGAAGCTTACACAAGCGCCCAGCATAGAAATCTGGGGAAGCGGAACGCCGCGCCGCGAGTTCCTGCATGTCGACGATCTCGCTGACGCGTGCGTTTTTCTCGCCAAGCATTATTCCGAGGCGCAGCACATCAATGTGGGCTGCGGCAGTGATGTCTCGATCCTGGAACTCACCCGCTCGGTCTGCGAGGTCGTGGGCTTCGAAGGGGACATCAGGCATGATCTGTCCAAGCCGGACGGGACGCCGCGCAAATTGCTCGACACCAGCCGCCTAAACGCACTGGGATGGAAGCCACGGATAGGCCTGCGTGATGGCATCGCAGCGACCTATGCGTGGTATCTGGACGGCGATCTACGTTTGTGACCTCTTGGACACAGAAAGGCGGTCGCCCTCTTCCCGTCGGCTTTTGCCTCCAGGCTTTTGAGACGGCTTGAAGGGCGAGTGCGGCAAAACGAGCCTTTCTTAGGTGGATTTGTAAACAATTGTCTGGTATCACAGCGTATCTAGGAGATTCTCTATGCGTCTTGCCTCTCTTGCGATTGCCTGCCTTGCGCTAGCTTCGACCGCGGCCGCTGGGTCCATCTCTACTGCTGCGCCGGCTGCCAAGCCTGCCTGTTCTGCCAACCTCCAGAAGGTTGAAAAGACCGCTGGCTACAAGCTTGTGCGTAAGTGCGCGGGCGGTCTCAACATGGCTGGTCAGCCCGTTGTGGGCGGTTTGGGGCAGGATGAAGATTCGGATAACTTGACTGTAGTCACATCGATTCTCGCGGTGGCGGCGGTTGGCGGCGCCATTCTGATCCTGACTGATGATGAAGATCGCCCCGTCTCTCCGTGAGGCGACGGTTCTACTCGCTAATTCCTTATACGTATTGAGGTTGCCTGAAAGGGCAATGGTAAGGTTGATTGCGTCACGTAGGATGCAATCGCCTTAATTGCCATGCGAACACCGAATATGGCTTCGGCGGCAGAGGCCGGGGGGACTTACAGAGTGAATGTGAAGCGTTCGAGCTCCCTTCTTTTGTTAATGGGCATTGCTTTAGCTTTGGCCGGGTGCGCTTCGAGCCGCTCGGAGGATGTGGCTTACAACCCTGAAGGCTTTGTCGCACCCGACGCTCCGACGATCGAAACGATTGCAGCCGATTACCGGATCGCGCCCCTCGACAAGCTCTCGATCAATGTTTTTCAGGTTCAACAGCTTTCTGGCGAGTATCAGGTCGATTTGACTGGCCGCATCGCGATGCCATTGGTGGGCTCGGTCGATGCCGTAAACCTCACCACCGACGAGCTGCAAGCGCAACTCGAACAACGTCTGTCGGTCGACTATCTCAAGAATCCCGACGTCACCGTCGGAATTATCGCGGCAACGGGGAGCAACATCACCGTCGAAGGTGCCGTGCGGCGTCCGGGCATCTATCCCAATTTCGGCAGAATGACACTTTTACAGGCGATGGCGCTCGGAGGCGGTCTCGATCCGACCGCGAATGAGAAGCGGGTTTTCGTTTTCCGGCAAATTGATGGGAAACGGTTGATCGCTGGCTTCGATCTCACCACGATCAGGAACGGACAGGAGCCTGACCCCGAAATCTACCGGGGTGATATCGTCGTCGTCGAAGGATCGAAGTCGAAGGAAACCTGGCAACGGGTGTTCCAGGGTGTCCAGACTTTTGGCGTCTTCCGGCCGTTTTGACAGGATAATTCGTGAATAGTCAGGACCCCCAATACTTGCCGCGTGGGACGCGCGGCGACCTTGTCGAGAGCCAGACGGGAGCCTTGGCACCTTACGCTCCAGGCTATGCCGACGAGGATGATTTCGAGTCCGACTTTTCTCTTGCCGATATTTTCACCGTTCTTTGGGAGCGCAAATGGTGGATATTGTTGGCCGCGCTGCTCGGCCTGATCGCAGCGCTTGGCTATTCGCTTCTCCAAAGCCCAAAATACCGGGCGACAGCCATCATCGAACTGAACCCGCCAACCGTGCCTGTGCTCGCCAATTCTAACGAGAGCAGCGAAGAAATGGTCGTACCTGCAACTGACCGCCAGTTTCAGGAAACCCAGATTGGTATCCTTCGCAGCAGAGCTCTTGCCGAGCGGGTCGTACAGGATCTGAGCCTGGTCAAAGGGAGCGCAGCAGAGAGCCCGGACAGGTCCGCCAATGGTGCGGTGCCAAACCTGGCAGCAAACATTGCGACGGGCCTCACCGTGAAGCCCTCCCCTGACAGCCGGCTCGTCGAACTCAGCTATGAATCGGAAAGTCCTCAGGAAGCTGCGAAGCTTGCCAACGGGTTTGCCAGCTCCTTCATCGATCTGACGCTCGACCGGAAGTATGAGGCAACCACCTCAGCGCGAAAGTTCCTCGAAGGGCGTATCAAGACCGTTCGCGAGGACATGAACCAGGCCGAGCGCGAGCTGGTTGCCTATGCCAAGGCCAATGGCATCATCCTCCTCCCTAGCGGTAATGGCGAGGAAGGCGCCGGAACGAGCACGCTCACGGGCGAGTCCCTGGGCGCGCTCAATTCAGCGCTGGCTGTAGCACAGCAAAGGCGTATCGCGGCAGAGGGGCGGTATCGCCAAGCCGGATCCTTGACCGAAGGCGCTGCAAACTCGTCCGCGCTTCGCCAAGAAAAGGCCGGGCTCGAGGCGGAGTACCGCGAGAAGTCGACCTATCTGAAGGAATCCTTCCCCGAAATGGCCCGGCTCAAGAGCCGTATTGACGAGCTCGACCGCCAGATCAGAAACGAAAACTCGCGTGCGGTCGGGACGATCGGCGCAGAGTACCGGGCAGCACTGGCCGAAGAACAGGCGCTCAGCGCAAAGGTCTCGCAATTGAGCGGCAGCGCGCTCACTGAGCGCGAGGATACGATCCAGTACAATATACTTCAGCGCGAACTCGATACCAGCCGCTCGCTCTATGACGCGCTGCTCGAGCGTTACAACGAGGTTGGCGTTGTTGAAGGGATCGGCACGGCACAGGCGGCGATGGTCGACAGCGCTCAGGTGCCGACCGTGCCATTCTCGCCGTCGGTGATCCGCAATACGATCCTCGGAACCTTGCTCGGCTTGTTTCTCGGTGCAGGCCTTGCGGTGCTCTATGACCGATTGACCAACACCGTGAAGACCAAGGATGATCTGCGCGAAAAGCTTGGGCTTGCCCCGCTTGGCGCGATCCCCATGGCCGAGAAAAACGCCGACTTTCTTGATGAGGCGCTCGACCGCCATTCCCCCATTTATGACGCCTATGCGAGCCTTCGAACCGGATTACAGCTGGCAACGAAGGGCGGCTTCCCCAGGATATTGGTGGTCACGAGCGCGCAACCCGAAGAAGGCAAGTCGAGCACCAGCTATTCGCTGGGCGTCCAGCTGTCCGACACCGGCAAGCGGGTGCTCTTGATCGACGGTGACATGCGCAAGCCCTCGTTCGTGGCCGGTGACAATATCAAGATCGGCTTGTCGTCACTGCTTACGAGCGAGACGCAGCTGACGGAACATGTGCTGCGGACGACAACAAAGAATCTGTTTCTGCTACCGAGCGGCCCCATTCCGCCCAATCCAGCCAACATCATCCAGCAGGTCCGCATGGATGCGATCCTCACCCACGCCAAGGCGGTGTTCGACTGCATCATCATCGACGCACCGCCGGTTGCGGGCTTTGCCGATGCCATCTTGTTTGCCGCCAGCAGCGACGGCGTTCTGTTCGCGGTCGAGTCGGGCAAGACACGAACCGCAATCGCCCTGGCGGCGCTGACGCGACTTCGATTGGCCGGTGCTACCCTGATCGGCGGCACTCTAACCAAGGCCAATAGCCGGAGCATGGATTACGGTTACGCCTACAGTTATTATGACGGGGGCGCCCCGCGCAGTAGCATGACAAGGATCGCAATTGCAGCGCTTGGAGACGAGGCGCAGTCAGACGCCGATCGGTGATGCGCAAGGCCATCCGCTTGGTCGTGCTGATCCCGTTGGCGGGGGCTCTGCTGTGCCTGTCTTTTCTCTCGCTCGCATGGTCGGCTAAGAGCGTGGCCGGCGCACAAGCCTCAGCCCCGCTCCTTGTCCATCCGACGAGCCAGATGCGTCTCGCAATGGCCCGCGTGCAATCCGATCGGGATCTGGATGACCCTGCAATCCTTGGACAGATGCGTGCGGCAAGCCGATCGGCACCGCTTGCCGAAGAGCCGTTCATCCTGAAGGGATTGGCGCTGTTCAGGGCGGGCGCCTACCAAGATGCGGAAGACGTGCTCGACATTGCGCGCAGGCGCAATCCGCGATCTCGGGAGGCCCTTTATCTGTCGGCCGACGCAGCACTTGCAGCCGGTCACATCGGCGATGCTGTCGATCATCTGGAAATGCTGGTGCGGCTCGCGCCGCGGCAAAGGGCGCTGACGCAAGAAGCAATCACGCTTCTTGCCACCCATCCAGAGACCGGTAGGGCTGCCCTTGCGGCATTGAGCGATGACGGGATGAAAACCGAGGCCCTCATCGCGCTGGCCAAATCGGGCGCAGGCACTGCGCAGTTGCTTGACGCAATTGCATTGACAAGGGCAGCCAGTTCGCTTGCCTCGAACCCGAGCGGGGTCAACGCGATAACGTGGCCGCTTGTCGAAGCCTCGGACTTTGTGGGGGCTTATCGTGTATGGTCTGCCCTACTCCCTAATCCACCATCATCGCAGGCCCTGATCAGAGACCAGGAGTTTAGCGCCGGGCTTCCGCCACCTTTCGGCTGGGAAGTCCGCACTGGTCCGGATGCCTTTGTCGAGGCGCAGGACAATGGTCTGGTGGGTGAAATCTATGGCCGGAAAAGTACCCAGTTGGCCCGCCAGCTGCTGCTGCTCGCGCCGGGTGCCTACCAGCTTGATATCGATGCGGTTGAGCCGAACACGCTCGTCGAAGTGGTCATAATGTGTGCGCCAAATCCGGAGGTCGCGCGCGCCACCATGGCCGCCAAGGGCTCGAACCTCGCGAGCTTCCGTGTTCCTGATGGCTGCAAGAGCCAGTGGCTTGAGGTCAGAGCCCGTGCAAGCGACCCGCCGCGCGCGGGCACCTTCCATATTCGGGCAATCCGAATTCGGCAGGCTGGCGCATGAGCCAGCGGGTAACCAGCGGACTGATGGCGGCCTTTTTCGTGGCTTGCCTCGCTTTGGGCGGCGCAAGCCGCGAAGGACATCTTGCAAACTTCGTGCTGCAAAGCGCGGGCACGGGCTTTCTGATCTGGGGATTGTATCGTCTGCAATTGGCCGAGCTCGGCTTGCTGGAGAAGTTGCTGCTTGGTTTGATCGCACTCGGACTAGGGGTGATTGGATTTCAGCTTGTGCCCCTCCCCTCCGACCTCTGGCGCGAATTGCCTGGCCGAGGTCCGATCGGCGCTGAGCTCGATGTCCTCGGCACATTCCCGGACCCTGCCCTGGTGACATTCTCGCTGCACGAGACGATCCGGTCGGCGGTATCGGTCCTGCCCGGCATCGGGCTCGCATTTGCCTTGCTATCGGGGCGCCATCATCCGGCCCAAGTTATGGCGATGGCATTGGTGGGTGTCTCGGTCGTGTCGCTGGGGCTCGGGATCGCCCAGGTGCTGGGTGGTCAAGACTCGCCGGGATATCTCTACGACTTCACCAACCGCGGCTACATGGTCGGCTTTTTCGCGAACGCGAACCATATGGCCACCCTGCTGCTGGTGACCTTGCCATTTCTCGCTGCGCTCGTCCGCGACTGGCGGATGCGCTTTCCGCGCCAAAGACAAGAGTTCACGGTTCTTGGTATCGCGCTGTTCGCGCTGCTCGCGATCGGGATTGGACTGGTCGGTTCGCTGACGGGATACGCCTTGTTGTTACCTGTAGCCTTGGCCAGCGCCCTGATCGTGTGGCCGCCGAACAAACGCCGATTGACCATGATACTCACATTGCCGGCGCTCGCTGTCAGCTTCGTTGTCCTCGCACTTGCCGGGGATGCAGAAAACGTCTTTGCGCCCGAGGCGCAGATGTCGCTGGTTGGGCGCGAAGTGATCCGATCGAACGCAATCCCTGCCGCACAGGCGTTCTTTCCTGTCGGCTCTGGCCTCGGGACGTTCGAGGAAGTATACCGGAGGTTCGAGCCCGCGCAGGATGTTACCAACGCTTTCATCAATCATGCGCATAATGATTATCTCGAGATCGCGGTCGAGTTGGGCGCTCCCGGCCTTGCATTGATTGTGCTGTTTTTGGGCTGGTGGCTCTTGTGTTTGCTCCGACTGCTCGGCGGGGGAGCGTCACCTTACGCATGGGCTGGGTGGCTGGCTGTCGGCATCATTCTCACACATTCGGGGTGGGATTATCCGCTGCGAACTGCAGCTCTAAGCACAGTGTTTGCGCTCGGCTGTGTGCTAGCGGCGCGTTGGCCAAGGGCCGATCCGGAAACGAACCAATGGGCATTTCACGAGGAGGTTCGTCTCGGCGCTTGAGGGAATGCAGAAAGGACCGCGTGTTGGCAAAGCGCCATAGCAAAGACCACGGACGACACAGGGAGCGTCAGCTCATTGCCTGTAGCCGCTGTGCGATAGATCGGGATGCATCGCGAAGCCCTCACTTTTAAGGCTGGGAGCCAGGAGGAGCATTGCTCGATGGCGCCTGTCAGGCCGCCTGCCCGCGCCCGGCTGGTGCAGAGGTCTGCAGTTCACTGGTGAGAGCCCGCCAATCGCTCAGCCTCTGCTTACGCGCCAGGGCGCTGCGACTGAAAGTATGGGCATTAGCGCCGAGCCGATCGCGCAAGGCGCTGTCGCTTGCCAGTTGCGACAGGAAGGATGCAACGCCAGCGCTGTCACCCTTGGCAAAGCTTGCGCCGCAAGACGCATTGGCGATGAGACGAGCCACCTCTCCGTCCGGGTCGCCAATGAAGATAATCGGTCTGCCAACAGCAGCCGCGCCATAGAATTTGCTGGGTACGATCAACCCTTCGAGCCCGGGCTCGAGCGACAGCCAATGCACGTCGGGTACATTCAGGCTCTGCGAGAGCTCGCTGCGCGGACGATAACCGCGGCGTTCGAGTATCGGGCCAAGGTGTGGATCGGACATCGCGGCCTGAAGCTGTGCATGCTTGGCACCGCCGCCGATGAAGAGAAAGCGGATGTCGGTTGAAGGCTCCTTGGCCAAGAGCGCAGCTGCGCTAAGCATGGTGTCCACATCATGGGCGCGTCCCAAATTGCCCGAGTAGCCCACGACCAGTGTTGCATCGCTGAACCCCCATTCGCGGCGCAGGGGATTGGCTTCAGGCAAGATTGGCGCGAGAGCTTCATCATCAGCCCAGTTTTGAATGATGCGGATTTTCTGGGCTTCTACTCCGTGCGAGCAGAGCATGTCTCGCATGCGATCTCCGATGACCACATTGGCTGCCGCATTCCGCCAAGCCCAATCGCGGGCCGCTGCAAGCATCCGTATGCTCGGACTCGAGGATGAGCCATATCCCAGCCGGGTCGCGGTTTCCGGATAAATGTCCTGTACCCAATGGATCACCTTGGCCTGCCGCAGCTTGGCAATTATTGTGGCAAAAACGCCGACAAAAGGCGGATCGGTGAGACAAATGATCAGATCCCCGCGGCGGACGTGCCAGACGCCCGCAACAATAAGCGCCAGATAGAAGACAAGGAAATTGAGCACGCGGCCGACAAGAGACTGGTGCGACAGGGGTAGCGTCGGCAGCCGTGTGACGGTGAGGTCCGGCACTGAAAGGGCCTGCGCGCTGCCTTCTGTTCCGGTGTAGGATGCGGACGCGGTGATAGCATGCATGGCAACGCCAAGCGGCGCGAGCCCCTCGACCAGATCGGTGAGCATCAACGAAGTTGCCGACTCATCCGGGGAAAAGAAGCGGTTGATAAGGATAATGCGCATGCACCTGCTTCCGGTCTGAGCAACTTTACGAACGGGAACGCCAGCGCCTGCGGTCGCTCCAAAATTTCATTAATTATCTAGGGGGCACTGGTAGAATAAGCCATTCGCCCAAGACCCCGACGCCGCGATCCTTCCACCGGGTCGTCAGAAGCGCCCGTCCAGACAAGAGGTGAGGCGCCGCGTGCTCACTTGGCACCCAGTCCGGTTGCGATCACACGCATGGTCTTGAGCGCGATCAGCAGGTCAAGCCAGAGCGAGATGTTCTTGATGTAGTAGAAATCGAACCGCAGCTTTGCCAGCACGTCGGACACATCGGTCACGTGGCCCTGGTTCACTTGGGCCCATCCGGTGATTCCCGGACGAACGATGTGGCGATAGGAATAGAAGGGCAACTCAGCCTCGTACCATTCGGACAAGGAGCAAGCCTCAGGGCGCGGGCCGATGAAGCTCATCTCGCCCAAGAGCACGTTCAGCATCTGGGGCAGCTCGTCCATCCGGGTCTTGCGCAGAAAGTGACCGACGCGGGTGATCCGATCATCATCGCTCTTTGTCATGGCGTCTTGACGTTGCGCCAGACCACGGTCGGCCACGCGGCGCTCGCGCATCGTCCGAAACTTGTACATCCGGAAAACCTCACCCCGAAAGCCCATACGCTGCTGGATGAAGATGGCATCGCCAGGGGAATCGAGTTTGATCAGGATCGCTAGAATCGCAAAGATCGGCAGGCAAAGCGGGATAAGGATCAAGGCTCCGAGAAAGTCGATCACCCGCTTGGCAGAGGCGTATGACACGTTCGGAATCAGCGATCCGAGATCGTTTTCGCTGAGGTGATTGATCCTGACCTGGCCGGATTGCATCTCGGCAATCTGGCGGAAATGGTAGACCGGGATACCCGCGAGGGCAGCCTTTGCGAAAATCCGCTCACAGCGCTCCGAGTGGGGATAGTGCAGATCCGCGACGATCGCCCATTTGCGCCATTTGCCGCCAATGAGTTTTTCAAGGTCGGCGAGCGACGGCGCTGGCACAAAATGTCCGGCTAGGTTGAGCTCGGCCGCACGGCCACCCGGAACAACGAGGTGGGGCTTTACGAGACGCCGACCATACACCGCAGTCAGAAAACTCATCAGTAGAGCGCTTGATGCTCCAGCGAGAAAGAACGTTCCTGAGAAGGGGAGCCGCAGCAAGGCGATCGCGGTGAACACGCCGGAAAACGCCACGAAATTGACCGGGATGACGTAGGACAGATGCCGGGCATTGGCATGGATCTTTAGACGCGAAAGGACATACCAGGCGATAATCACTGCAAGGCAGATGGCGGCTGACGTCTGTGGGACGGCGCCGACCACAGGATTGCGGCCTCCGATAGAGCCCACCATCAAGGACGGAGCGAATGTTCCGATGAGGATCAGCGGCAACTCGAACTTGTGAACGAGCGCAGCCCGCCGGTGCGGCGTGACCGTTCGAAATTCGTCGCCAGCAAGATTCGTCGGCTGCTCACTTGTCCGAACACCCTCCCCTGCCCTCGCCGCGCCCTGCTCGCCTGCGCTATTGGCAACTATGCCATCTGTCCTGTCAGTGGTCATGCTGGACTCATTCAAAAGGCGCGCTGCCAAGTCCTCACCGACTTTTGCCATGCCTTTGGCGCCGGCCACTGCGCCTGACCGGATGTCATTCACCGTGGGATCTCCCAACGCCAGAGTGCTGCGAGGCGACTTTGAGTTGTGCGACCGGAAGACTGACGCGCGTCTGTTTGCCGAGAAACTCTATCAGAACGAGTGCCCGTTGATCGGGAGTCAGACGCTCGACCTCGCCGACGAAGCCTGCAAGCGATCCGGATGCGACTTCAACACTCGCCCCTGCCTGTATCCTGGAGGCCAAGGAGATGACCCCCTGGTCGTTACAAGCCGCCTGCAGTTCGGTTATGAGAAGGTTCGGGACAGTTGTCGGCCTATCGCCGAATTTGACGAGGCGGGCCACGCCGTAGGTCGAATTGATTAACGACCACGGAGCCCCAGGTCCGGCGTAGCCGGCAAACATGTAGCCTGGGAAAAACGACCGCAGCCGCGATACAAACCGTCCGCCACGGATCGACGTCACGATCTCAAGCGGCCGAAACGCGCAGAACCCCTGTCGCTCGATGTTCTTTATTGCAATGCCGTCGGCATTGGGCCTGATTTGGACCAATCTCCACTCGACCATCGGAATTGCCCCTGTGTATGCGCAATTGATCACATAACGCGACAATCTTAGGTGATTCTTAACGGCTTACGCAAACTTTGCGTCAGTGTTTCACGACGAAGTGCGCAAATTGTGCGGTGCAGCGAAATCTACTGATTGTTGCAGATTTCGCGCACATCATCGCCGCCCGATTTAGGGTCCATCCATCGCAAATGTGCTTGCGCGCCATCCGGCTTAGGCTATCGTTCAAACTTGAACGTGCCAGATCGACCAGTGAGATTTGGAGTGCTGCTTCAGCGTGTGAGGACGATCCTCGCGCGGTGCGGTAGCCTTACCCTGAAGCCTTATCCGTGAGTGTGCGAACAAAACATGCGCGAGATGACGCAAGGCTGCGGGCCTTGCGGCTGATCGATGCAAACCCGCAGATTTCGCAGCGGGAGTTGGCACGCCAGCTCGGGATAAGCCTCGGAGCAACCCACTACTTGCTGCGCGCCCTCACAGAGGCAGGCATGGTTCGCCTTGGCCGGTTTGCTGCGTCTCGCCGGAAGCAAGATTACGCGTACGTCCTCACCCCGAAGGGCATATCGCAGAAGGCGGTCATGATGGCTGAATTTCTGGTGCGGAAGCGCGCCGAATACGAAGCTCTCAAAGAGGAAATCGATACGCTGAGCCATGAGCTTGTATCGGAACGGGTATCGGATGGGACCAAGTGATGCTCAAGGCGACGCGAATGCTGGCGCCTCAGATTGTTCGGCAATCGGGGTTATCGGTCTACCGCCTTGCTACTTGAGCGCCTGTCGGGGTTATCGGTCTACCGCCTTGCTACTTGAGCGCCTGTCGGAGTTATCGGACGTGGAGTAGAGCGGATTGGCGAGGTGTCAACAAACTCGAAGAATCGCCCAGCGCGTTTTGTCTAGAAAGTAATGGTCTGAAACAAAGTATGGATTTTTCTTCATTCCGCAAAGCTTGGGAGCTTTTTGATGCACGTGAGCGGCGTAATGCGCTGATCGTGCTAGGCATCATGATTGTTTCTGCTTTCGCGACTGCGGGGATGGTTGGTTCGATTCTCCCCTTCTTGTCGGTCCTTTCCGATCCAGCCCTTATTAGTGAAAACCGCATCTTGGCGTGGGCCTACGAGCGGGGCGGATTTTCAACAGACTTCGATTTCTTGGTCGCGCTAGGTGTGTGCTCGATCATTGTCATCATCGGGTCAAGCATTGTCCTCCTGATCAATACTTGGGTAGTGACACGCTTCACCCAGATGCGCATGCATAGGATCAGCTCTCGTCTGTTAGAATACTATCTCGCGCAGCCTTATGAATTTTTCCTTTCGCGCCATTCGGGCGATATGTCGACAAACATACTTTCTGAAGCAGAAAGAGCGGTTCGTGACTTTATCCATCCGGCGATGATGCTATTGTCCTCCTGTCTCACGGTCTGCGCTGTGGTGGCAATGCTTATGGTCGCGAACCCTTTGGTTGCCAGCCTGACCCTGGCCATTTTTGGGTTAAGCTATGGGATTACATTGCTCTTCACGCGCCGATTTGTAACCCGTATGGGGCAGTTTCGCGCTGAGGCTATTGAGCAGCGCTATAGAATCGCCGGCGAGGTTTTGGCAGGTATCAAGGACATCAAGCTTCTCGGCCGCGAATCGCGATATCTGGATCGCTTTGAAAGCCCATCGCTCGTAACGGCACGCACGCAGGAGCGTGTAGCCGTGGTGGCTCAGGCGCCGCGCTTTGTCATTCAGATGATTGGCTTCGGCGGCATGATCGTTTTGGCACTGATGCTGCTCAATCCTGAAGAGTTTGGACAGAGAAATGCGCTCGCCGGACTGCTCCCGCTGTTAGGGTTGCTTGCCTTCGCTGGACAGCGGCTGCTACCTGAGTTGCAGACAGTCTATTTCTCGCTCACTGTTCTGAATGCGGGTAGTGCGGCTCTCGATCGAGTTCATTCTGACCTTTGTGCTGGATCTCGCCAAGCACTAGACCAAGCAGAGCATTCTGCTCTTCGGTTGAGAAAACACCTTTCCGCCCAGCACCTCAGTTATTCTTATCCCGGCACGAGGAAAGCTGGTCTTGAGCAGGTTACTTTCACGATCCGTGCTGGCGAACGCATCGGCGTGGTCGGCCCGAGCGGGGCGGGCAAGACGACGTTGGCGGATGTTTTACTCGGCCTGCTACAGCCACACGATGGCGAACTCCGTGTCGATGGCGAGGCGCTGACGCTTGAGAATGTGCGTGCCTGGCAGCGCTCGGTCGGCTACGTGCCGCAAGATATCTTCCTAACTGACGCGAGCCTTACGGAGAATATTGCTCTGGGGCTACGCTTTGAAGAAATTGAGCAGGACAGGGTTGAGCGTGCCGCGCGCAGCGCTCTCCTTCATGAATTCGCAATGAGCGAATTGCCCGAGGGCTACGAGACGCGGATCGGCGAGCGTGGTGTCCGGCTTTCTGGCGGCCAACGCCAGCGTATAGGGATCGCCCGAGCCTTGTACCATGATGCTGACCTCATCCTGTTTGACGAGGCGACGAGCGCGCTCGACAACTTGACTGAAGCAGATGTAATGGCGGCCATCGACGCTTTGCCCGGCGACAAGACCGTCATGATCATCGCTCACCGCTTAAGTACGGTGAGGCGCTGTGATCGCATCATCATGCTCGAGCGGGGGCGTATTGCGGGCATCGGATCATGGGAAGAGCTCCACGCGACAAGCGAAGCCTTCCGAGCCCTTTCACATGCTGCTTAGGCTAACAGATATCGTTCTTCACCATGTACGCAGCTGATCTCCTCTTGCGCCTTTTGCTCCGTTTGTTGCGCCCACTGTCAACAGTCCGAGGTGGATACCGTGTGTGCCGCGCAGCCAATCAGGCCCTTCTTTTCGCGGGATGCTCTCCGCTTCAAAAGGCGAAGATGCGCGACGGCTCAATCATGTGGGTTGATATTCGCTCATATACGGAATGGTATGCACTATGGTCAGGCCAGTATGATGAGGCTTCGATAAGGCTCCTGACAAAATTGTTGGCTACGCTTGGGGGACAGTTTCTCGACGTTGGCGGTAATATTGGCATGTATGCAGTTCGCGTGAGCCGCTTGTCCGGTCTCAAGACGATCTGCTTCGAACCCATGCCAAGAAACGCCGAGCGCATCCGTCAGAATGCGTATTCGAATGGTGTCGAGCAAGACCTCGAAGTGCTGGAAATCGCCCTTTCGGATCACGAAGGTACGGCCGATCTGGTTCTGCGTGAAGACTTTGAAGCGGGCTCGCAAACCGGCAACGCGTCAATCGCCATATCGAGCGAAGCTGATGGGCGCTTCGATCAAATCACGGTCCCTGTTATGTGTTTCGATAACTTTATTTCAGCGCGTGGAGACGCGAATTTCCCAGTCGCCAAAGTCGACATAGAAGGCCACGAAGATTTTTTCTTAAGGGGTGCACAGCAATGGCTCTGTAGAGATAGGCCGGTCATTTTAACTGAGATAAACAACTGGTTCTATCTGAAGCGGGGTACCACCACTTCGGCGGTTTTCAGAGCGTCTTTGCCTGCTGACTATAGGGCGGTGATCGTCAGCAATCAGTTTGGCAAGTTCTCATTAGAAGATATCGATCTGGAGGAGCTTGCCGAAATGCAAGGGCTTCATAATTGCCTGCTTTACCCACCAGAGAAACGCGAAAAAATCTTGGCATCAGTGAGGCAGTGAGCACTGATCCATGGTCAAAATCGCTATCCTGACCAATGCACGCGCCGCCGATCAACGATCGATGATCGGTTATGGCGAAATCCTATTGGAAGTCGCGAGGCAGACAGGCGCCCAGGTCGTTGAATGGCGCGGCGCCTCGTTTTTCGCAAAGCTCCCTGTCTCAGGTGCTTGGCGAAAGTTAGCCCTCAATCTTGATCGCTTCATAATCACCCCACTAAAGCTGATAGGGAGAAGCGCTGACCTGGTGCAAGTAGTCGATCCAGGCAATTGTATTTACCTACCGTTCACCCGGCACAGGCGTTCGATTGTGACTGTTCATGACATGATCCCCTATTTGGCGCGCGATGGGAAACTTTCTGGTTGGCGGCCCACGCGCACAGGGCAATGGCTGATGAACAGTATAGTTGATCAGCTAGCTAGGGTGGATCACATCATCTCCGTCTCGCATGCCACAAAGCGCGACGTGTTGTCTTATGTAAATATTGCGGAAAATCGGGTGACCGTAATTCACAATGCGGTCTTTCAGCCCATGGCGCCAGCGGCATCACAAGCTTGCTTCGCATTTCGGAAGAAATACGGATTACCCCAAAGAGGAAAGCTTATCCTCCACATCGGGAGCAACTGGTACAAGAACCGGGAGACGGTGCTCGAAGTAACGGCCAAGGTGCGTCACCTGCAGCCTGAAGTTCACCTCGTCATGGTCGGCGCGCTAACGCCGTCACTTCAATCGCAAGCAGTACGATTAAGCTTGAGCAATGCGCTTCACGTGCTTGAACGTGTCGCGCGAGACGATATGTCTGCGCTCTACACAACAGCGTCGGCACTCATTTTCCCCTCTATATATGAGGGATTTGGACTGCCAGTCCTCGAGGCGCAAATGTGCGGAACTCCTGTTGTATGCTCGGACGCGGGGTCACTACCGGAAGTTGCGGGTGACGCGACATTAATGGCTGATTGCATTGATACTACCCAACTAAGCCAACAGATATTGCATTTTCTGAGAGAAGGCAAGGGTGAAGTCAAAATGGAAAAATTGATATTCGATCCAATTTTTAGCTTACCAGTTTGGAAAAACAAATATCTCAAATTATTTGAATGTCACCTCATGTGCTCCGGACATGTTGCAGGCGGGCCGCAGGAGGAATAAAAATGCTTATTGCGCTCTCATTTGGGTTTACGCTTCTCTCATTATCTCTCTTTACATTATGGTACATCCGAAAAAAGACAAGATATATACTGCAGACCGTCATTGATAACGCAAATAGGGCGGCCGGCAGTGCTTGGACCACACGGACTCTCGACGCCTATGTTGAGGGAAATCTAGTTTTGCCTATGCCAAACCCATGGACACTAGATGCTGCCGCAATAGCAACGCTATGCAAAACAATAGAACTAAATCGCCCAAACTTAGTGCTAGAATTGGGATCTGGCTTATCCACAATTGTCATCGCTTCTATTTTGAGAAAAAATGGAGGAATGCTTATATCGATCGATCACGATCCGATCTACGCTGAAAAAACCAAGGAGTATTTAATTGCAAATGGCCTTCTTGATTTTGTTGATTTGCGCCTTTCTCGGATATCGGCCTGCAATAATAAAAGCGGGGTGTGGTATGACGAATCAGTATTCGAAGACATAAATGATATAAATGTTTTAATAATCGACGGACCCCCAGCAACTATAAGTGGCGATATTCGCATGCATGCGCTTCGAGTTTTGTCCGCGCGCATGGCTCTCGGCGGCTATATTATCTTTGACGATGTCGATCGAGCAGAAGAAAGAAGACTTGTGGAGGCTTGGAAGAGCGCTGTCCCAGGAAGTAATGCTCTCTTTTTAGGTTCGCCTAAAGTCCATGCTTTGCTCGAGCTTCCCTAATGTTGCCCACTATCACCACGGTCATTCCGTGCTTCAATTCTGCCTCTTGGGTTGGGCGGGCAATCGAGAGTGTCCTCGATCAAAGTCAGGAAGCGTCGGAAATTATTGTCATTGATGACGGGTCAACGGACAACAGTCTTGCCGTTATCGGTAAATACGAACGTTTTGCTCAAATTGAGACTGGCCCAAATCGGGGCGCATGCGCAGCTCGCAATCGCGGCTTGGCGCTTGCTAAGGGCAGATGTATCACATTTCTAGATGCTGACGATTATATAGAACAGGGTTTATTCGAAGGTGCATTAGCTGCAATATTAGTTGAAAAGGCGGATTTAGCCTTTGCACGTCTGGTTACCGAAACAAATAAAGGAAGAAGTGACTTTGGTCCTCCACCGTTACTGAGCCCTCAGGATCTAATGGTATGGTTCTTACAAAACGGTTTTATTACTCCCTGTTCGACATTCTGGTCGACGGAATTTTTAAGAGCGATTGGTGGCTGGTCTGATCACTTGCGCAGATATCAGGATTATGAAGTTGTATATCGCGCGTTAAGTCACTCCCCTCGACTGTCGGTAATTCGTGAAGGCGCTGGTGTATCGTTTCAACATTCATCAGCTGGACGAATTAGTTTCCGGCATGACACTGAGACTGTTATTCACCAAGCGGCTGTTATCCGGTACATTGGAGAATGCCTACAGGCGACGTCGCTGCCGCCAACGCTTGTTTCGAAACTCATGCAGACGCGTTCCTACCGCTTTTGGCGAGAGACCTCCCGCGCAGGGAATGTTTTTTCTACAAATATTGCTCGCGAACTCTATCTTGAATTTGGTGGGCACCGACATATTGGGGGACTGGTGCATTGCACACTTGCCTCAGTTTTATGGCTACGGGCCAAGGAACAAATTTCCCTGAAGGTTCATCAATTTAGTGAAAAACTTCGCGGTAGAATTTTGTGAAACGAGAAAGTCTTCCTTTATCGATAGTAATACCCACATGCGGAAGATCATTGCATGTTGAAAACTGCATAGAGGATTTGCGAAGAGTATGGAAATCTCTTGAAACATCTATACAATTGGAGATCCTCGTTTTTGAACAGGGGGCGGTAAGTGATTCATTTCAAAAGTACGGAGAGGAAGGCTTCAGCGTTCGTCACTTTGTTTCGAATGAAATGAATGCAAGTTTGGCAAGAAACTTTGGCTTCTTTCACGCCAAGGGCGAAATAGTTCTGTTTCTGGACGACGATGTTGTTATAAAAAATTCAAATTTTCTCTCTAATCATTTGCGCCACTACGACGACCCCTCGATTCCGGGCGTTTACGGTCAGGTTTTAGAGGTAGGTCAGGCTGCTGTTTATCAGCCAAGAGCCGATTTAATTGGTACAGATTGGGGTTGGCATCTGCTTTCGGCAAATTACGCTAATCAGTGTCGAACGAGAAACGGTGGTTCAGGTAACTTGTCGGTCCGCAAAGATTGGGCAGTTGCGGTAGGCGGGATGGATGCTTGGTTTGAAAAAGGCGCGCGTCGCGAGGAAACGGACTTCAACTTGCGTTTCACGAAGCGTTTTGGCCTTCTGGTTTTCGACCCAGAGGCAAGTTTGATACATTTGAGTGCTGGTGTTGGGGGGTCGCGAACATGGGGTCATGTACGGTGGACAGTACCGATGCATCACATCGTGGGTCATTGGTATTTCCTGCTGCGCGCGATGAGCGACCGTACGCTCGGCCGACAGGGTGTCATTCGCGAATTGCGCCATATCGCCATTGCGCTTCTGAAAAACCCACAAGTTGGAATTAACCCATTAATTCTTTTGCAGAATTTCGGCCGTTCCGTCTGGGGTCTTGGAATCGCGCTGTCCCGTATGGCGCGTGGCCCACGGCGGATCGACACGGTCGATCATACCATCTATCGGGAAATCAAGATCGAGAAAGCTGCGGAGTGAAAATACTTTTCTTCACCACGGTTTTCGCGCCTAGCGTTGGTGGAATTGAAAGGCTCGCAGACGTTCTGTGCCGAGAATTTGTGGCATTAGGCCACGAAGTCAGACTCCTGACCACAACCCCCGGAGAGGGTTTGTTCCCCTTCCCGGTTGTCCGCAAGCCATCTATCGTAGAATTTTCGCGACAATTGCGCTGGTGCGACATTCACTTACAGGCAAATGTCTCCCTGAAGAATGCCTGGCCACGTCTCATTTTTGCGCGGAAGTTTCTTGTTCAGCATAACAATGCCTATCAACGTGACGATGGAACTCGAAGCCACGTAGACCATATCAAGGCGTTCTTCGCTCGTCACACCAACGGAGTTGCGAATAGTCATTATACTGCGCAGCGTACTGGCGTCCCACAGGTGGTCCTCAATGCCTATGATGACGGGACGTTTCGTAACCAGAAGGCTTGGTATGAAAGGAAGGGAGAGCTCATCTTTGTTGGCCGTCTCGTCTCGCAGAAGGGATGCGACACTTTGCTTCGCGCGCTCAGGCATCTGCAAGATGATGGCTGCTGCCCGCGACTGACTATCGTCGGCGACGGGCCGGAGCGCCAAGCGCTCGAAATGCTGACTTTCAATCTTGGCCTGTCGGACGACGTCCGTTTCGTCGGTACCGCGCAAGGACCTGCGCTGGCCGAATTGCTCAATGATCACCGGATGATTGTCGTCCCGTCGCGCTACGAGGAACCATTCGGAATTGTGGCGCTAGAGGGCATGGCGTGCGGCTGCGTTCCTATCGTCTCAGAATACGGAGGGTTGGTCGACGCAATCGCCGGCCATGGCTTTACCTTCCCGAATGGAGACGATGTGGCTCTGGCACAGGTTTTGGCCAAAGCATTGCGCGCGACAGATTTGGCTCGAGCGCAGCTAAATGGAGTAGAGGCACATCTTGCCCTCTGCACAGCACGCAGCGTGGCAGAGCAATACCTGCAGATTTTCAGCGAGAAATGCGGCCAAAAGTGACCCGTCTTTTTGACAACAAAAAATTGCGAAGTTCGACCGCTAATAGCATGAGTGTAGATGATGCAGCCGTCGACGGGCGTGCCCTAGTCCAATCTTTGTCAGTAACAAAGTACCGCTCAGAAATTGATGGACTTCGAGCGCTCGCGGTCGTGCCTGTCCTCTACGCCCACGCCGGATTGCCCGGCCTCAGTGGCGGCTTTCTCGGTGTGGACGTTTTTTTCGTTATTAGCGGTTTTTTGATCACCGGCATTATCATCAGCGAGTTGAATGACGGGAAATTCTCACTTTTAAACTTTTATGAGCGTCGTGCGCGACGCATCCTGCCGGCGCTATCGGTGGTCGTGCTCGCGTGCTTTCCGATCGCGTGGTTGCTTATGCTTCCGGATCCTTTGGAAAACTTTGGCCAAAGCGCATTTGCGACAATGCTTTCGGCAAACAATATCCTCCTTACCAAAACCAGTGGTTATTGGGATCTGGCGTCAGAGTTCAAGCCGCTGCTGCATACTTGGAGCCTCGCGGTTGAAGAGCAATTCTACGTCGCCTTTCCGGTGTTGTTGCTTGCGATCTGGCCGCGCCTTGGAACTCGGGCCGCGTGGGTAGTCGCATTGATCACTGCAGCCAGTTTAATCGCGGCGATCTTGCTGTCTACGCGTTACCCGTCTGCGAGTTTCTACCTCTTACACACGCGGGCATGGGAGTTGGGTGTGGGCGCGCTCGGGGCATTCTATGAGCATCGACGAAAGGTTGAAGGGCACGACTCTCTCGCTGCCCTGGGTCTTGCCGCAATTATATTGCCAATGGTTCTCTTTACTCCTGAGACAGTGCACCCTAGCCTCTGGACGGCGGTCCCGGTCATAGGGACCTTGCTTGTCTTGCTTTTCGCGCGGCGCGGTGGGCGGGTAGCTGGCTACCTGACTTTGCGGCCTTTGGTTTTTGTTGGCCTCATCAGCTACAGTTTGTACCTGTGGCACCAGCCCGTTTATGCATTTGCCCGCATTGCGAGTTTTGAAGAGCCGACGCCTTTCACCTTCGTTACGCTGGCAGCGGTCAGTTTTCTACTTGCCGTTCTGTCCTGGCGCTTCATTGAGCAACCCTTTCGCAAGAAATCGCGGCTGACGAGAGGCAACGTGTTTCTGGCCACCGGCGCCATGACTGCAGGACTCGCCTCGCTGGGCTTGGCCATGCATCTTGGCCAAGGCTTCCCGGATCGCTTATTCAAAACAGACGGTGCAAATAACGCGGGGATGCATATTAGCTACAATGAGCGCATTCGCCAGTATTCTGCTTCCAGCTTCCCAACTGCAGCCACTGGGCCAAGGGTCCTGATTATTGGGGATAGTCAAGCTCGTGACTTTGCGAATGTGCTGATTGAGCTTGGCCTCTTGGATAGCAAGCCCTTCGTGTATAGTGATAGCGTAAAAATATGTGATTACCGGCGACTTCGTGAAAATCATCGCAAGTTAATCGATGAGGCAGATGTTATATTTTATCCAATTTCAAAACTGACGCCTGCTTGTGAAAGCTTTGTTAAATCTGGTGAGGCACAGGCGCTAAGCGTGGTCTTCGTTGGGCCAAAGCACTTCGGCTACAATCTCAATGCGTTTATCCGCGTGCCACGCGGGAAACGATCCGAAGCTCACGCGCGGATATTCGAGGAAGTTCGACAATATAATATTGCCAACCTGGCGAGGCTTCCGGTCGAACAATACATCGACTTGATCGCAGCCATTTCACACGACGGCGTACAAGTACGCGTATTTGATGATGCGGGGCAGATCATTTCTGCTGATCGCGTCCACATCACGCAGGCCGGCGCGCGCTTTATAGGGCAGCGCCTGCACGACCACCCGGCCTTGGCTATCTTGCGCGATGAGACGCTCATGCGGACTGAAGGCCAATGACTGTTGTCGTTAGCCATCCGACGGGCAATGCTAATGTGCGCGCCGTACTTCGCGGATTTGAAAGCACCGAGAATCTGTCTGAGTTTTGGACAACCGTAGGATTGCCCGCTGGTATTGCAAAGGCAGCGGGACTTCCGGAAAGTGTCCAGCGACGGCTTGCACAGCGAAGTTTTAGAGAGGCACCGTGGTCGAAAACCAGGATCCGGCCTTGGCGCGAGACTGTCCGCTTGGTGGCACGGGCGACTGGCGTGACGGCCTTGACGCGTCATGAGACCGGTTGGGCGTCGGTCGATGGGGTCTACCGCGACCTCGATGGTGCCGTTGCCCGTCGGTTACTAACTGAGACGACTTCCTCGCGTGCTATTTACGCTTATGAGGACGGGGCTTTGGAAAGCTTCCGCGCCGCACGCACAACGGGCCGTTTTGCGCTTTATGATCTACCCATCGCGCATTGGCGAACGCTGCGCCGCTTACTTGAAGAAGAGGCCGAGCGTCTGCCCGAATGGGCCTGCACCATGGAAGGGCTGCACGACAGCGCTGAGAAGCACGCCCGCAAAGACGAGGAGATTTCACTCGCCGACCACATTTTCGTCGCGTCTAGCTTCACGCGTAACAGCCTCACCGACGCTTTTGGAAACGACCTAAAGATCTCCATGATACCCTACGGCTGCCCCGAGCCGCAAGTTACACACCCCTCATCGCGTAAACGTGGCGCGCCCCTCCATCTCTTTTACGCCGGGCACCTGGCTCAGCGGAAGGGAATCGCAGATCTGATCGCAGCGATGGAGCTTCTGTCTGTTGACTGGCGTTTGACATTGGCGGGCCCCCGTCCACGTGAGGTGCCAACTGCTCTTGATCGCTTCCTTGCCGACCCTCGCTGCAATTGGCTGGGGGTAGTGCCGCATGCGACGCTTCTAGAGAGGATGGCGCAGGCGCATGTCTTCGTCTTCCCATCAATTGTCGAAGGCTTCGGGATGGTTATCACTGAGGCGCTTGCCTCAGGGCTGCCGGTGATCACGACGCCAAATACGGCTGGCCCGGATATTCTGACCGAGGGGCACAATGGCTATGTGGTACCTATCCGTGACCCAGGAGCCTTAGCTGAGCGGGTTACCCTCCTAAGCGAGGACGAAGATTTGCGCGCGGCAATGGCTTCCAACGCCTTGCAAACGGCTGCTCGCCTGACCTGGCGAGAATATGAGCGCGGGATTGCACGCGCGGTGTCCGAGGCGATCGCCTGATGGCCTACGCGCTCCCCACAAAAACTAGCAACTTAAGTCACGCCAAGGAACGTAAACGTAAGCTAGTCGTTCGCTGGGTCCTGCTAATCTATGGGCTCTCACTGCTCGAGGGCCCCCTGCGAAAGTGGCTCCTGCCAGATTTAGCTGGTCCGTTGACCCTGCTGCGCGATCCCGTTGTTATCACCCTCTACCTCTACGCTTTTGTAAATGGGCTGGTACTTCGCAAGGGAGTTGCTCAGCTATGGCTTGGCTTCGCGGCAATCACGACCCTGTTCGGCTTAGTGCAGTACCTGCTAAACAATTATGGGCTGGTTGGCTGGTTGTTGGGTGTAAGAAGCTATTGGCTCTACACGCCTTTGGCATTTGTGGTTGCCGCCGCATTCCGGCGCCGAGATGTCCTATTCTTTTTGAAACTCAATTTGTGGTTAGCAATCCCCTATGCGTTTCTCGTTGCGAGCCAGTATAATGCAGGAGCCTTCGCGTTTATCAATCGTGGTGTCGCCGGAAACGAGTCAGCGGCGATTGGATTAGCATCGGGAATAATTAGGCCCTTTGGGCTTTTTACATATACCGGTCCGAACGTTGACTTCACTGCGGCGATCATGGCAGTTGTGATGGCAACGTTCTTGGCGGGGCCGCGTGCGCGGCCAGTATGGCCAGTATTCCTTCTAATGGCCGCAGCCGCTGTCGTGATGTCGTTGCTCACCGGAAGCCGCAGCATTTTCTTTCTTGTCGGCATTATAGTGATGTTTTCAGCGGCTGGTTCGATAGCCGCTAAGCCATCAGGCAGGAATCTGGTGCGCATTCCTCTAGCTATCGGCTTGCTCGCTATAGGAAGTGTTACCTTGGCGACATACTTCCCCGACATGCTGTCGGCAATGACTGTTCGTTTCGATCAAGCCGAGCGCGCCGAGGGCTCGATCTGGTTGAGAGCATTCGGAGGACTACTCTCATGGGTCGATCCGGTCGTCACGGCGCCATATGAGGGATATGGGATCGGCTTGGGGGCTGCGGGTGTTTCGAATTACCTCGGCGTGCCCGCCCTAATCTATGGCGAAAGCGACCTCCAAAGAAATGTCAACGAGTTGGGCCTTTTCTTGGGGCTCGCTATGCTCCTTCTGCGTTTCGGGACTGCCGTCTGGATTGCTCTGCTAGCTTTCCGCCAAGCAAAGAAGGGCGACCCGATAAGCTTACCCTTGGCAGGTTACGCCGCCCCCGCATTCTTGGTTGGTCAGATCACCTTTTCCCCAATTTTGGCTTTTCTTCCTTGGCTATTTTGCGGACTCGTAATCGCCTCACTCAACAGTGCAAATCAAGAGAGCGCACATGCGCGAACTCCAGCCTGAATATCTCTATCGCTCCTCTAAAATTTTACGACGTGTAGCATACGTGCCTGGCCTTACTAAAAGCAAGCGATCGGCAAAGACCCCGTTCGGTTTACAAATCCACTTCGACCCTAATGAATTGCACGGAAGAGCTATGCTCATGCTTGGTCTGTCCGATCTAAGGACATGTGAATGATTAGTCGAACAATCCGGCCAAACGATTGCGCGGTCCATCTCGGCGCGAATATCGGGATAATGACCTCATTGATGGCAAAACGCGTGGTCGAAATAGGTGCCGTTTTTGCGTTCGAACCGCATCCCAAGACTCGTGCGCGGCTTGAGGAAAATGTCGCCCAGTGGAACGGGTGCTGCTTACATTGCGCTCGCGTCGACGTTTTTTCGTACACTGTCTCGAGCAGTGTGGGGAACAGCCTTCTTGTCGAACCCGCTAGCTTCGACAAACACTCCGGGATTGCGCGGCTTTCTCAAGCGGAGAAAAAAGGCCAGTCAGCCCATCGGGTAGATACGATCATATTCGATCAGTGGTACGCCGAATTCCCTCCGATCAGGCTCGTGACGATTGACGTCGAAGGTCATGAGGACGAATTCTTGGTAGGCATGATCAAATCGCAGGATCACGGAAATATAGATTTTCAATTCATCGGGGAAATGCGTCGATTACCGAGGCCGGCTTGCAAATATCTGGAGGGCTTTGGATTTGATAATTTTTTCATTGAACGGAATTTTTTGGGTCCAAGGCTTGTGGCGACCGAAAGTTGCCCCAGCACGCTCATTGGCGAAGCGACTAATGTCATTGCAGTAAGGGAAGGCATCCCCAGCAACCAGCTACAGCAATCTAGCTGGACCTGCCTACACAAAGATATTGCTCCATGAATTGCTCGGTGGGCATTCGAATATTTTGGTCATCTTGCATGTGCCTACACTGCATACCTTTGCAGTCGGAAATTGCCGAGGGTTCGATTGTGCGACAATTCCCATGATTAAAATATCATCCGACCATTTCCGATCAGATTTTAGTCTTGCAGGCATGCAATGAGTCGGGGGGTGCTTCATATCGTGCCATACCTAGGAGAAGCTGCTGGGGGCCCTCCGGTTGTTGTTCAGCGATTGGTCGACGGGTCAAGGAAGGCGGGCTGGAACGCAGAGATCGTAACGAGTAGCGACTTGCTCTCGGAAGTTGAGAGGCAGGCGGTGGTAGAAAGTGGTGTTATGGTGATGCCTTCACAGCTCTCGCCTCTGGTCGGCCGTGCGGCGGCGAAATTGAAAACGGCTGTCGCCGAGGCTGACCTCCTGCATTGCCATACGCTCTGGAGCCCTCTCGTCAGCCGAGCCGCTGGGTTAGCTCGACAGCTTGGCAAGCCCTATGTCTTGGCCCCGCACGGCATGCTCGACCCTTACTCCTTCAAGCAGAGATGGCTCAAGAAGCGCCTCTATTTGGAATTCATTGAACGCAAGACGATCAGCGCGGCGACGAGACTGATATTCACCGCTTGTGAAGAAAGAGATTTAGCTGAGAAAACCTTCGGCTCTATCATGAATGCCGAGGTCGTTCCATTGGGGGCAGACCGGTTACCCGAAAGCAGAGAGATCCTTAGCGAGCGTTTCTTTCATAAGAATAAGGATCTACGTGGCAAAAGCATATTGCTTTTTATGGGACGATTACACAGCAAGAAGCGCCCTGACATTCTGCCGGATGTATTATCTTCCGTCAAAGCAAGTTTTCCAAACACAACACTCATTTTCGCGGGTTCTGGAGACGAATCATACTTGAAAAGTATTCAAGGGCGGGCGCAACTTTTGGGCCTTGGCGACAGTGTTAGGTTTATGGGTCACTTGTCGGGTGAAGCCAAGTTTAGCGTCCTTGCAGCTGCGGATGTTTTTTTGTTACCGTCGCATCAGGAGAATTTTGGAATTGCTGTCGCCGAGGCGCTTCATGCGGGCGTGCCAGTCGTCCTCACAAAAAATGTGAATATCTGGCGGGAAGTCGAAGATGCAAATGCTGGTATCGCTGTCACTGACGATGACTTGAATCAAAGGTTTGCGAGTTCTGTGATCGCGCTGTTATCGGATGACAAGAGGCGGGCAATAATGTCACGAAACGCCCAGAAATTGGCTAATGATGCCTTTTCGTGGGATTCGTCTTGCAAGCGCACACTTAAGATTTACGAGGATGTGCTTGCACAAGCCCGATCAGCCTAGACTGAAGTCCCGACCACTTGTCAGGCGTGATCCCCCTTCGTTTACGAACAAGGTGAACCGAGGTTTATGGCATATAGTGTGGCTGCTTGTCTTCCGGCCAACTCCTGTACAGCTACATTTCTGGCGTCGCTTTATCCTACGCCTTTTCGGGGCTCAGATTGCACCTATGGCAGCCATATATCCCTCCGTTCGGATCTGGGCACCCTGGAACTTGCATATCGGGGCGGCCGCTACCGTAGGGCCAGATGTTAACCTCTATAATGTTGCCCTAATCAAGATTGGAGAGGATGCCGTCATCAGCCAAGGAAGCCATCTGTGCACCGCGACGCACGACCATCGTGCTGTCGATTTCGCGTTGATGGTGGCGCCCATTGAAGTTGAATCCAATGCTTGGGTTGCCGCTGATGCATTTCTCGCTCCGGGTATCACCATTGGTAGGTCAGCGGTGGTTGGGGCCAGAGCAACCGTCACCAAGTCTGTGACAGAATACGCAATCGTGGCTGGCAATCCGGCTTCTACTATTGCCAAGCGCCCCGAGAATGCCTGCAACAATCTGAGCCGCAGGCCGCGTAGGCTGAGCCAACTTCGTAAGCCGAAAGGGTAGAGTGTTGGCCCACAGAAGCAGTTTCCGCATATAGCGGATTCTCGTCACGTGTGGGCCCGTCTTCCTAGGCTACGCGGTGCGAGGTAAGCCAAACGCCCTTCGCCAAGGGGATCCCGGCAAATCTCGCCAAATCCCGGAATATCCCGACTTAGCGCTCAACTGAGCTCTCGTATGGGCCAGCGGCATTATCCAAGCGTGGAACCCGCACCACTCGCAAACAACGTACTGGCCATGGCCTCGATCCGCTCGCGCCAGGCAAGCTTACCGAGCCATTCCCCGGGTATCCCGCTCGCGCCATATAGCGCACCCGCCAGCTGCCCTGTGATAGCCGCAGTGGTATCGGCATCCTCGCCGAGGTTGGCCGCAAGGATGACAGCTTCGGCAAAGCTGCTGGTGCGCGCCACACACCAGAGCGATGCCTCGAGTGAGTGCGCAACATAGCCCGAACCGCGAACTTGGCTTCGGTGCTTGCCGCGCCACGAGCCAGCCATGATGCCGGCGATCTTGCCAGCAAAGTTGTCATGCCGCGGCCGCAGAATGCGCGAGCGAGGCTGTCCTGCAATGGCCTCGGCAATGAGATCCGCATAGGCCACGCAGGCATCAACCGCCTCGGGTGCACCGTGCGTCGTGCGGCTCTGCCGCGCAGCTACCTCGCGGAGTGCTTCGGGCTTGCGCCAGTATCGCAAGGCGACAGGCGCAAGCCGCATCAAGCTGCCGTTGCCCGCACTCATCGGATCCATGGAGCCGGCTACCGGGTCACCACTTGCTTTGAACCGCCGCAGGGCACCGCTCACGGTGATGCCAATATCGAAGCAGCGGCCCGTCGCAGAGTAATCTCCCTGATCACGCCAGCGCACAAACCGCTCCATGAGATCGGTCTCGTCGAGGCAGCCGCAGGCAATGAGGCTGTCCGCGAGCGCCAGAGCCATCGAGGTGTCGTCGGTCCATTGTCCAGGCTTAAGGCCGAACGGCCCGCCCCCGACGATGTCGGTGACCCGGGGCTTACTGTCACGCGCCGTAAACTCGAGCGTGGTCCCCAGCGCATCCCCGACAGCAAGGCCAAGCATGGCGCCGAGCGCACGGTTGCGCTGCGCTTCGCGACTGGTGTCGGGCTGCTCTTCAGACACCTGAGATACCGCACGCACGTAGGCAAGCTGAGATGAAGTCTCGATGGCCCCCGGCCGCGCTTGCCGCACCGTCGTGGTTGCAAGCTCGGGATCCATCCCAAGCTCAATCAGCAGGCGGCTGGCGATGGTCCCCGCCCTGCCCAACCCACCCTTGCAGTGGACCAGCACGTTGGAGCCTGAGCGCAGGACGTCACGCAGCTGTGCTCCAGCACCGGACCAGGCATCCTCAAACGCAGAGCCCGGCGTACTGACATCCGCGATAGGCAGATGAAGCCAGGCCATATGCGCATCGCGCACCGCCCCGCCCAACTCCTTCACGCCAAGGCTCACAAGCTCGTGATCCTCGACCAGTGTGACCACCGCTGCGGCGTTCCAGCTGGCAATCGCGGCAACGTCGATAGCCAGATCGCGATCCCACGCACCGGTCAGTGCAGAGGGCTGCTTCTTGCCCGGACAAAAGGTCAGCCCGACCTTGCCTAACCCATCGCCAGCCGAGACCTCGGCAATCTGGAGTGGGTGAGTGATGCTGGTGCGCATGCAATTGCTCCTGCAAATGGGGGGAGAAAGTCGAGGCATCACCGTGGCATAGAGTGCCTCGACAGACGTAGTCTTATTCTCCAAGTTCGCTTGTGAATTGTCCTTCAAGCTTGAGCTAGTTGACGGTAGTTGACGCCTGCTTGACGGCGTCAACTAGGCGTCAACCAAGCGTCAACTGACGCCCCATTTGGATCCTGAAATCTTCCGTCTAAGCAGAGTCTTAGCGACCGCAGTTTTCGAAGCACTAACCCGAAAGGGTCGCCCAGCGCCGCTGATGGAGATTGTGGGCAGCGGCGTTCTCAACATAGCGCGCGACCACGTCGACGGTCTTCCATCCTCCCGCCTGCATGATGGCGATGTGGTCGAGACCGGCGATCATCATGTCCTGAGCGGCGCCCACCCTCATCGAGTGACCGGACATGGTCTTCGCTTCGCTTTGCTCTTGGCCCGCGCACAGTGCGGCGCGCTTCACCAACCGGCGTATGGCTGAGGTCGAGAGCGGCTTTCCCGCTAGTTTGCGCGTATGCAGACCCTGGAACAGCGGGCCGCTGGTAATGCCACTGGCGTCCAGCCATTCCCTCAGTACAGTCCGCGTACGCGGAGCGAGGTAGGCCACGCGCCCTTCGCCTGACTGGTCCGTCTTCGAGCGCGGGATCAGGATCGTCGCGCAATCGCTCGACACATGTTCGACCTCCAACAGCGATAATTCATAGCTGCGCGCAAGGCTGTCGTAGCCCACGCAGATAATCGCCGCGTCGCGCTTGCCCGCAAGATCGTCCGGGCAGGCGGCAATGATCCGCTCCAGCCACTCGCGGGTCAGGCCGCGTGCCTGCTTGGGACGTGACCGGCTTGCGCGCATGGCGCGGCGCAGTGCGAGCCTGACCTCGCTGTGGCCGGCTGGCGAAGGCAGGTCGGCCATGCGGTGCGCAAATTTCACCGCCTCGACCCTCCGCTTGACAGTCGCGAGGGCCTTGTCCTGCGTCTCCTCGTCAATGAATGCGGCAATAGTAGCAGGCAGGGCGGGCAGCCAAGTAAAGCTGCGCTCTTCGCACCAAGCCTGGAAAAGCTGGAGGTCGTTGCGGTAGCCGCTCAAGGTCATTTCAGCGTATGCGCCTTGGCAACGCTTGAGAATTCGATCTATGTCCATATCGCTCATCAACCTCCGGTTATGAGCCTTGAAGCTCTTTAAGGAACAGTGCAAGTGATCTCTGGAGCTCAAATTAAAGCAGCGCGTGGCCTATTGGCGGTTACCTCGCGCGAATTCGCCGAAACCGCTGGGGTAAGCTGGGCGACGATCAAGCGCTTTGAGTTATGTGCTGGCATCCCTCAATCACGAGCCGGAACACTCGAACGCGTTAGGTCGGCGCTTGAATCGGCAGGTATCGAATTCATCGGCGACCCCATCGCCTCACCCGGCGTGCGTTTGCGCCGGGACCGAGCCAAATAGTGAAAATATCCCCGCAATGCCGCTAGAGCGCCTCCTCCAAATCCTGTTCTGGGGCGCGCTGGCCTTTGCCTTCGTCATGGCGAGCCTGCCGCAGCCACCAGCGATCCCGGGACATCCGGGCGACAAGGATCTGCACGTCTTGGCTTTCCTAGTGCTGGCAGGCCTCGCCGCCGTTGCCTATCTTCGGCAACCAGCTGACGGACGGCACAGCGGTAGATCCTCTGGTAGCGGTCCTTGGCCGGGTGCCGCAGTCCTAAGCAAGTGTAATTCGCTCTTCGGGAGAGCCGATGACGAAGCATAATCTGGACGATGCTACCCTTGGCGAGATCGTCGAAATGGCGCTGAGCGATTCAGCCAGTTTTGCCAGCATCAAGGCCGTTCATGGCCTTGACGCAGACGAGGTCCGCGCCATCATGCGGCAGGCATTGAAGCCAGGCAGCTACCGGGCATGGCGCAAGCGCGTCCGTCAATTCTCGGACCGCCGCGAAATCTACAAGTAACCATCGCGTGGTTTCCATCCGAACGCGTTCGTCAATCAATTTGCCAATCGCAGGGGAAACGCCGATCGGCGTGCCCCCTGCTGCATAATTTAGCGAGCTTCAGGCTGCGCGCTCATCGCCTTGCGTACGTCTGCCAATGTTGCGCGAACGGTAACATCACCCTCATTGTTCAATGCGAATGAATCTTTGGGCAGTTTAATTGTCCCCTCGTTGGACTGCACGGCAACGACATCGCCTATTACATTCGCTATTGTGCCGAATGTTTGATTATCCACCGTTTGCACCGTTGCACCCTGCTTCAAGGCGGCTTCAAATTCTGCCTCATAGGCAGCAGTGCCCTTATCGAACTGCGACACCAATTCCGCGCGGGTGATTGCAATGGTTGGGCCATTGGCACCGGCGCTGATCGCTGCTCGATCAATGGGTACCATGCGTTCCCCAACCTTGAGCACGACCACGCCGCCTTCTTCGCCGGCGACTGTCCCGATCTCCGCTCCATCCGAGCCATAAACCACAGCATTGGTCTGGGCGCTTGGCGCTTGGGGTGCGCCCGGTGCCATGGCTTCTTGCGCTGCCACAGGGGCAGCCGTGGAGATTGTCATAGCCAAGGCTGTGGCGGCTGTTGCGAGAAGTCGCTTCATGTCGTCGTCCTTTCTTCTGGTTATCGAAAATTCGACACCAGACTTAAGGACAGCGGTCATGGCATCAACCGAAGAGAGGACGAACCGTGCTTCTGTCGCCACGCGCTCCATCGGGCGGCCAGATGGCAAAGCCTAGCGCGGCGACATTCCTGCCAGCATCTGGCGCAGAACATTGGGCACCGGCTTGGTATACTTATCGATATGCCCGCGCGTGAAAAGCGCTACCAGCCGATCGTCGACCACATCAAAATGTTCTGGCTTGAATGCTATGACCCCTTCGTTGCGAAGTATCACTACAGATTCCCCATCGCGTTCGATGGCCACAATCCGACCGACAGGCTTGCCGTCCACACTCCAAATCAGCCTGCCGGGTGCGATAAGCTCATCACGAACCAGGACCCGATCATTACGCTGCTCCTCAATCATACGGCCGGGTTCGCCTGTCGCCGCAGCTTTAACCGGATTATCGCCGTGCAGCACGACCAGCAGTGTGGGGCTCAGCGTGCGGTGATTGATGATATTACCAGCTTCGAATTCGAAGAGCATCGTCTGATCCGAACTGGCTGTTCTTTCACCGGCTGCCAAGACAACAGCGCCTATCGTCAGGCGCGTGTCGTTGGCAGCCCATCCTGCGGCGGAGAACAGCAGTGCTGCCGATGTATTTATGGCATTCACTATCGTAGTCAGCTTCATTGCGCGTCTCCTCGTTACCTACGGTCACGCATCGCTAATAATGCAGGCGCTCATGCCCTTATCTAGCGCCCGCGTCAGGATGATAAGTTACGAGAATAGCAGATGGCAACTTGCGACATGCGCCTTGACGTAAACGTATTTCGCCCTGCCGAAATGCTTCCGCATACCTACGACGAGTTTCAAGCCATCTCGCATGAGAAAAGGCAACAGTTTGAAATCCACCGACGTCATGAACCCCACGGCAGGTTCTAAGATCTTCAGATATTGTACGTGAACACTAAGATAACCGAGAGGGTCGTCACCATGATTGCCACTAGCGGTATCCCGGTCCGCAGATATTCGCGGAACTCGTAGGAGCCTTGCTCACCGCTCTCCTCGCCCTTACGCTTAATCCGGTCGAGCACCCCGGCTGGAGCGGCCACGCCCTTGAGCACGCGAAGCGCGGCCGCTTTGAAGTCCGTCGGCGGACGACAGTTATCCTCGATTTCCAGCCCGGAAGCTGCCAACCGGCAATCGGCCCAGATCCAAACCTTAACCTCGGCCAAATTGAATGGAAGCTTTCAGGAAGCGAGTTTGCTCTTGGCAATGTCAGCTTTGGGGTCGTTTGCAGAACGGCTGCTTTTGGCGAAAATCTCATCGAAGCTGCCTGTCCGCTATCAGGTGCGAGCCGCGCTGGCCGTGATGTCCGGAAGTGAGTGGGAAGCTGACACCTTGTCTGGGTTCCCGCTTTGGTTATGCTTGGGCCGCAAAAAGGCGAGGTTGTGATGTTTGGAATAGGCAGACGATCAGATAAGCCAACTCTGGAACTAGAGAAGGATCAGGCTTTAGTTCTATTCGAGCTGCTTTCTCGCTGGATCGACGACCATTCCCAGCCAACACCGTCTGCCGAGTGCTTCCAAAGCCCAGCCGAGTTGGTTGTCCTGAAGCAAATTGATGAAAAGCTAAAGGCGGCACTCAGCGAACCATTGCGGATCGACTATCTTGAAATACTGCGAGCGGCCCGCAAGCGGCTCTCAGACGAATTCGTTGTGGGCGATATCCTACACGACTAAGGCAGCAATGGGGTCGGTAGCTGAAAGGCAGCTTCCGGCGCAGGTGAGGCAATATCAGCCCGTCAGCTTTCAGGGTCGCGGTTAATCGCGGCGAATGACTGTATATGGGTTGGGAGCTGCCTGACCGCATTCGGGTGATAGAACGCAATAGCTGCCGTTGATCGCAGCCGAGCAATGCGTCGCCTATCGACCAGACCCAGTCACTCCCGGCAGCCGAGCTGAAATTCGGGTTTCGCGAGAAGCCGAAATAGAGCCTTCGGGATCGCGGTTCTTTCCTACTCGCTCAGGACGCTTGCTGGAATCCAGAACGCCGCCTTTGCGTGCCGATCTCAGAACCGTACGATCATACTGATCCGGGCGATGCCGCGTTCAAAACCGGTCGAGGAGGCCGCGCTTGACGAGCTGTAGTCGTAAGCCGCCTCGATATCGACGGCGGGCGTGAGCTGCTGGCGCAGGTAGGCGCTGGTGCTGAGAATGAAGCGCTCGGCGCTGCCGACGTCGCGCTCCGCCCCGGCGCTGGCGCGCAGGCCATACCAGGTTCGTGGACCCGCCTGCCCGTCGATCCGCAACGTCGCCTCGAGCGCGTGATACTCTCCGGGGCTGAAATAGCCCGGCTGACCAACGAGGCGGAAGCTGGTGCCGGTGTAGCGCGCCCCGACATAAATGCGCGGCGCAAGCGCCAGGCGCTGCTCGAACTCGGCCTGCCACCACCATTGGCGGTTACCGTCGCTGTAGTCGGCAGTGGCGGCGCGGGCGGTGAGGCGGCTGCGCTCGGTCGGCAGGACATCGGCCGAGGCCTTGATCTGGTTCGCGATAACCCGATTGCGCAGCGTCGGCTCGCTGTCGAGCGTGAAGCGCTGGACGCCGAGGTCGATCCGCACGCGGTCTTCGGGGAAGAACGAGGCATAGGCATCGTAGGTCAGGAATTCCTGAGTGCCACCGGGGCCCGCACCAGACCTAGGCGCATCGATGCTGTCGACGCCGATGGTGGCATTGAGATCGACCGCGTCCGACAGGCGCCAACCGCCGCTCGCGGCTATGCGGGTGACGGTGAACATGTCGCCGGGGGCGTCGGTGGGATCAAAGGTGGCATATTGCAGCCGCGGCCCGATCCGCCCTCGCCCATCGGCAAAGCGGTAATCTGCACCGAGGTTGAATTGCGCGACATCAAGCCCGTCGGACTGGTCGAAGCGGCGGGCATCCAGGCGGACCTCGCTGCGCGTGTCGCGCTCCAGCCGGCCCATCAGCCAGCGCGCGCGATCATCGTCCGGCGCCTCGGCGAGGCGAGCGCGCAGGGTGGCCGCGGCGCGGTCGGGGCGGCCGAGCCATTGCTGCGCTTCGGCAGTGATGGTGACGGCTTCGACAGGGTCGGCGGGTCCATCGGGAAGCCGCGCGAGCGCCGCCAGCGCCGTGCGTTGCCGCCCGCGCCAGGTCTGGACCCGCGCAAAGCCGAGCAGCGCGCGCTCGTCGGCCGCGTCCCTGGCCAGGAGCGCACGATAGCCCGCCTCGGCCTCGGCCTGGCGGTTGTCCCACGACAGTGCCTGCGCGCGCAGCAGCGCCGCCTCGCGGTCGGCGGGATCGATCGCCAGCGCCGCATCGAGCGCCGCAACCGCCGGAGCATGGTCACCGCGCCGCGCCAGCGCGCGCCCGAGGCCTGTCTGCGCCTTCTTCAGTAGGTCGCCCCGCCCGCTGGCGATCACGACGCGATATTCGGCTATCGCTGCATCGAGCGCGCCCGCCCAGGTCAGCTGGTCGGCGAGTTCGAGCCGCCAGTCAGGCCGCTCCTCGCGGGCCTGACGCAGCGCCTCGCGATAGGGCGCGATCGCCTCGGCCGAACGTCCGGCGTCGGCGGCGCGGCGGGCCTCGGCGAGCGCCGTCTCGGCGGCATCCTGCGCCAGCGCCGGGGCGGCGGGCAGGGCAGCGGCAAAGGCAGTGCCCAGCAGCAGCAGGCAAGCGAGGGGAGTCTTAGCGGGCATGGGCAGCATCCTTGGCAAGCAGGGCTGAGAGCGCAGGCGCGGCACGCAGGCCGACCACGCAGGCGAGGATCCACAGCGACCAGAAGGCCGCGAAGGCCTGTCCGGCGTGGACGAAGAACCCTGCCCAGGCGACGAGGGTGAGGCAGAAGAACAGCTCGAACTTGAGATAGGCCGGGTCCTTGATCCGGGCCTTGGGGCGCGCGGCCCTAGTGGTGCTCGCTGTGCCCGCGCCGTCGGTCGCGGCGGTCTTGGGGGTGCGCACGAATTCGGCGTGGAGCGGTCCGAACATCCCCTCTAGAAACGCGCAGAAGTGATGCGGCATCATGCCGGTGTTGAGGATCATGTAGGGCACCACGCGGGCCATCCGCATTAGCCGCGCACGCCACCCGTTGCGGCCTTGCAGCGCATAGGTTGGACGCGCCTCGTTGGCGGCGATCATCCCGGCGAGCACCGCGAAGAACAGCGGCGGTAAGACATAGGTGGCAACCGCCAGCTCCATCCCGAGCGCGCCCAGCCACAACCCTGTGGCGATGAGGAAGGGCAGCACCATGATCCATGCTGTCCACAGGAACCACTGCCAGCAGATCCCGGCGAAATAGGTAAGGTAGAGGCGGCGAGCGAAGGGAGTGGGGTAGCGCGTCAGCAGGGTCCGCATGTGCAGCCGCTGGAGCTGCGCCCAGCCTTGCGTCCAGCGCTTCTGCTGCGAACGATAGGCCGCGATGGTCGAGGGCAGTTCGGCCGGCGCGACGATGGTGCCGACAAAGCGCGTGCGATATCCGGCGAACAGGGCGCGGATCGACAATTCGCAGTCCTCTACCAGGCTCGCCGCGCGCCATCCGCCTGCCGCCTTAATCGCCTCGCGCCGCCAAACCCCAGCGGTGCCGGTGAAATTGACGAAGCCGATCACCCCGCTGCGCCAGGTCTTCTGCAGGGTGTGGTGATCGTCCACCCACAAGGCCTGCGCGCAGGTGAGGAAGCTCTCGCGGTCGTTAAGATGGCCCCACTGTGCCTGCACCACGGCAAGGTCGACGATGGCGCGGCCGGTGATGTCGTAGAAATGCGGGATCGCGCGCGTGAGGAAATCGGGCGGAGGGATGAAATCGGCGTCGAAGATCGCGAAGAATTCGGCGTCGGTCATGTGCCGCCCCGCCTCGAGCGCGCCGGCCTTGTAACCCTGCCGGTCGGTGCGGTGGATCCAGCGGCAATCGACACCGGTGCGCGCGGCGATGGCCTCGCAGAAGGCGCGCACCCTCAGCTTGGTTGCCTCGTCTGTGGAATCGTCGAGCACCTGCACCGTGAGGCTCGCGCGCGGCCAGTCGAGCGCGCAGGCCGCGGCGATGACGCGCTCGGCCACGGCATCCTCGTTGAACATCGGCAGCTGTACGCAGACCTTGGGCGTGCGGCGCGGCAGATTGCCAGGGCGCGGCGGACGGGCGGCGATGCGGAAATAGTCGAAGCGCTCGATCAGGCCGAAGAACAGGAAGGAGAGGATCGCGAGGAACGGCAGGTGGAGCACGGCTGACAGCAGCCATTCGCGCCAGCTAGCGGGGCGCTCGCCCGTCTCGTATTGCATGATCGTCAGCGCGAACAGCGCGCACCACAGCGGAATGGCGGCGAAAATCGCCACATCTGCGCGCTTCATGGCCGGCCACCGGCGAGAGGCGTGCTCTCCTGCGGGGCGGAGCGGGTGTGGGCGCTGGGCATGGGGGATCGGCGTGACATGCACGGTCTTCTCCTGAACATAAGGGAAGACCCGTCGCCGACCCGCGACGGGGAGAGAGGGTGCCAGCAGGTCGGGTCGTTCCGGCTGGCAAGGAGTTAACGGTTCAGCCCAGCGGCCTATTCCCGGCGATGTCGAAAATCCGCGCGGGAGATTTAGCCGCCCGGCAATCAGGCTGCGAGCGGCGCGGGCCGCGCGAAAGCGCCGGTCGCTCGGTTGGCGATCTTGTGTACGGCGCCCCGCAGCGCGGCGCCCCATTCATTGAGCGGCCGCACCGCAGTCCCCGCTTCCGCCCGCTGCGCGGCGCGGGCGCGCTCGCGTTGCAGGCGCTCGATTAGAGCGATCCGCGACCCCAGCCCGGCACCGTTGATGTTCTGGATCTCGAGCCCCGGGTAGGCATTGCATTCGAGCACCTGGACGCCGCGCATGGCATCGATCACCAGATCGACCCCGACATAACCCAGCCCCAGCGCGCCCGAGCAGCGCCTTGCGGCGGCCACGGTCTCGTCCCAAAAGGGCAGCCGGGCGCCGATCAATGCGGCATCGGTGGAGGGGTGGTCGAACACCTCGTTCTGTCCCAACACGGCGCGGAAAATCGTCCCGTCGCGAAAGTCGATAGCTGCGCCCACCGCACCCTGATGGAGGTTCGCGCGGCCCCCGCTCTCCTGCGTCGGCAGCCGGGTCATCGCCATGAGCGGGACATCGCCAAGGCAGATGATGCGGATGTCGGGGAGGCCGAAGGGCACCATCCGCGCAAAATCGGTGTGGGTTCGGATCAGCGGCTCAATCAGCGCAGTGTCGCTGTTGCCGCCTTCGAGCGATAGCTCTCCGGCAAGGATGCGTGTGACATGGGCGCGCAATGCCTTTTCGGTGAGCACCTCGCCATTGAGCTTGCGCCAGCCGCCTTCACAACGGCCGTCGACGAGGATCACGCCCTCCCCGCGCCGTCCGCGATTGGGCTTGATCGCGAAGGCATCCGGCAGGCCGGCGTAGTCGAAACCCGCCGCCTCGGCATCGCCTGCTATCAGCGCGAGGGTCGGCGGCACCGGCACCCCGGCGGCTGCGAGGCGCTGCTTGGTCTCGAACTTCTGGTTGACCCCCTTGATCGCCTCGCGCGGGTTGAGGCGGGCGATCAGGGCATTGCGGCGGTTCATTCCTAGGACGGTCATGATGTCAAACTCCTGCCTGTGCAACGGCGCGGAAGCGCGCAATTTCGGAGAGGCGCAGGCCCTGATAGCGGCCCAGCACGATCATCAGCGCGATGCTCGCCAGCGGCAGCGCCAACGGGAATTCGGCAGCCAGCCACACGACCGGCGGAGCGGCGACCAGCAGCTGGATCGCGATGGCGACACAGAGCGTGGCGATGGTCATGCGCACGGCCTTCTTCGGGCCATCAGCCTCGTAAGCGTTCCACCACCGCTCCACGATCAGCGCGGTGACCACCACGGGGAAAGCACTGACGAGCGCAGGCTGGTCGAACTCCAGAGCCATCCCCCCGAGCGCCGAGACGACAATCGCAATCAGCGTGCCGAGAAAACCGACGCGCGAGAGGTTCAGCAGCTTGAGGAACGGCACCGCCAGCATCCCGATTAGGATCGCGCAGGTCGAAACAACCGGCCCGGCAATCGGCCCAGATTGCAGATAGGCCAGTGCCAGCAACATCGGAGTGAACAGACCAAACGTCTTCCACCCCAGCACAGAGCGCACGAACACCACCACCGTCGCGCCCATTGGCATCACCAGCAGCAGGTGCATCCCCGGCAGGTCCCACGAACGCGAGGGATCGCCAAACATCGCGATCACCGCACCGGTGACGACATTGTCGGAGCGATCAAACAGCGCCCAGACAATCGCCCCGAAGGTCGCGGCCAGGGAGGCGGCAAGGGCATAGCCCGCGCGCTGCAAGGCAATATCGCCCGGCAGGGTCAGATCATCAGAACGCATGGGAAACCTCCACTTCGAGGCGGTAGCCCGACCGGTCGAAGGCCGGATCGGTGGAATTGCGGACAACGTAACGGGCCTCTCCGGCGATGCGCCACGGACCGGGGCTCCAGATCAGGGTCAGCTCGGGCCAGAACAGTTCGTCCTCGCGCACGCCGCCGCCCGCTACCGGCCGGCCGCCGAAGTCGAGTCGCTGGTAGCTGAGCTCGCCGCGCAGGCGCAGGTCGTTGGCAATCGGGCGCTGGTAGCTCGCCTCGGCCAGCCAGCGGCTGAGGTTGCGGCGCGCCTCGGACGAATTGATCTCGTCATAGCGCCCGCGCAGGAAGGCATAATGGTTCGGCCCGAAGCGGTAGCGGTATTCGCCGTCGACGCGGATGCCGTCACCGCTGGAGCCGGCCGCATCGTCATAGCTGCGCGTCCGCCAGCTGGCGCCCAGCGCCAAGCGGTTCGCTGCATCAAGGCTGTGCTGCACCTCGCCGCCGAATTCCCATTCGTCGGTCGAGGTGAATTCCGCGGCGAGGATATTGTCGCTGCGCTCGCCGAAAGCGGTGAGGCGGGTTGCGTCGGAAAGGTCAAAGCTGATCGCGGCGCGCGCGGCGTTCTGCCAGCGGTCGGTGCGGCCTACTTCCTCGAATTCGAGCCTGGTCGTCGCATTGCGCAGCGTCACGGTCACATCGTCCTTGGCGAGCACCACCGAAGGGGTGATGACCACGGCGAGCGCATTGCCATCGACCACCTCGTCCTCGGCAGGCGCAGTCGAGCGTGCGGTGACGCCGCGCGCGGTGAGCCTGAGACCGGGATCGAGGCTCCAGCCGGAACCCGCTTTGGCGGCAGCGACGTCATCGGTCTCGTCATCGATGGTGCTACCTTGCGAATCCTGGTCTGGCACGGCGGTCTCGGCGAAGGCGGCGGTGGCAAAGCATACCAAGGGAACCGCCAGCGCGATGGCTTGCAGGAGTCGGGGGGGCACAGGGTTGCGAGAGGTCACGAATGGCTCCTGTTGCGGCTCGGCGATAGCGCCGGTTCGCAAGCCAAACGGAGCAGGCAGCGGGCTTATTCCCTAAACCCGGCCAGAAAAATTTTGCCTCTGTGGGAGGAATTTACTCAGGTGCCAGCCCGTTAACGGAGGTCAGTCCTGCAACAGGAGAAGCCCCGTGTCGCAGCCATGCCCCCCGATCCTTTGGATAATCCGCGCTATGGGGATCACGGCGACGCCGCATCGCTGGCGCACGCCTCGCTGCTGCGCGACGACCTCGTCGGCTGCGAGCGGAGCAATTCTTTTCAGGAACCGGGCACAAAATCTAAATTAGGTTATTTTATATCGCAACGGCCAAGCCGGCCATTTCCTGAAGGTTTGAAGATGACAATTAACGCAAAGATCCGAAGCCTTTGCAGCGTAGCGATACTCGGCACGGCGATCGCGGGCGCAACGGCGGCACAGGCGCAGGCCGACGAGCAACAGAAAGCCAAGGCTCTCCCCCGGCTCGAAGTGCAGTGGGAGGGGATCGACATCCGCCTGACTGCAGGCGCCGCAGCGCAGGGAGCGGTGTTCGACGATGATGATCCAGCTACCGATTCTCCCGACGCCCAGGTCGATCTGTTCGCCCGGCTCAACGCCCAGTGGACCTCGCCCGGCGGGATCATCCTCGGGGTCAATGTCGAACAGAACAGCCGCCGCCGGGCCTCCGAAGTGCTTGAAGCCGGCGAAATCTACGGCTTTGCCGCGAGCGACTATGGCCGCATCGAGGTGGGCCTGCAGGACGGGCCGGCCGATACCCTCGCCTTTGCCGCGCCGCTGGTGGCGCTGGGGCAGGTGCGCGGCGAGTTCTCGCGTTATGCCGGGACGCAGGCGCTGCTACGCGCTCTCGACACGCAGGACGCTTTCAAGGTGATCTACCTCTCGCCCCCCGTCGGGGGCTTGCGCGGCGGGGTGTCCTATTCGCCCAAGGTCCGCCGCAACGCTGTCGCCGTGGATTCGCGTGACCGCATCGAGGTCAACGACGCCTTTGAATTCGGGGTGCAGTACCAGCAGCCGGTGGGCGACTGGATCCTCGGTGCGAGCGGTGGCTATGCCACGGGCGACGCCGATCCGGTCACCACCCGCGCAGATCTCAACAGCTGGAGCGTGGGGGCGGAGGCCCGCCGTGGTCCCCTGCGGATTGGTGCGGCTTACGTGGACCGCGGCGATTCCAACCGGCTCGACCGCGGGTTCGACCAGTGGGAAGTGAACGGAGGGGTGGGCTGGGTGACGCCAGAGTGGGGCGCTGCTGGCAGTGTCGCCTTCACCAAAGCATCCGACCGAGAGAACCGGCTGATCGGCGTCGGCGGCTTCTACCAGCTGCACCCTAACATCCAGATCCGCGGAGATATCGTCTCATTCCGCGAGGAGCGGTTCCTCATCTCTACCGACAGCGGCATTGCCACTGTGGTCGAGGTGTTGTTCACGATCTGACGCGCTGTTGCTGGAGCAAACACAAAAGCCCGGGCGGTCAGGCGACCGCCCGGGCTTTTTGTTGCGGCAGCTGCGGCTATTTCTTCCCGAGTTCGGCGAGTTCTTCGGCACCCGTTAGGGGATCGCTGTCGATCATCGCATCGACCGCGGCGACCACTGCGGGTGCAGCATCGCCACTGGCGAGCTTCATCTCGCCGACCGGAGCCGCGCGCCTGCCATAGGCCTCGATCTGCCACTTGGCCGCTCCGCCCGTGCCGGTGCCAGAGCAGGCGAGCGCATCGCTGGTCGTCCCGCCTGTGCCTGCGATCAGGAACTGGCGGCACAGCTGGCCATCGGCGTTGCGGAAGGTCAGCACCACCTCGCCCTCGCCCAGCGCGGCCAGATCGGTCTTTTGACCGCTCGGCGCAGAGTCGAGCATGGCGGTGAGATCGGCGCTGGCGAGCACCAGACTTCCGCCCGAGGGTGCTTCGGCCCCGCCCTTGAGCAGCGGGCCGCCGATCAGCACGCCCAGTGCCAGGCTCGCCGCCATCGCGCCGAATTGGGGCCAGCGCCAGTTGCTGCGGCCGGTGTCATTGGCAGGTGTCGGCAGCGCGGCCGACTTCGCTGCGCGCGCGGCGGCGAGGTCGACCACTTCGGCCTCTAGCGGGGTCGCCGCAGCGATCAGCCGCTCAGGCACCGGCGCCTCCAGCACTGGGGCGAAGGCATCGCGCACTGCGGTGTCCACAGGCTCGGCCACGGCCAGCAATTCGACACGTTCGGCGAGCGCCGGGTCCGCATTGATCGCCGCCTCGATCACATCGATCAGCGCCTCGTCCTCGAGCGTTCCGCTTAGGAAGGCGGCGAGCTGCGCATCAGTGAAGCCCGTGCTCATTGCATCGCCCCTTCACCTACGATCCGCTTTGCCAGTGCCGCCTTGGCGCGGGAAAGCCGACTCATAACCGTGCCAATCGGCAAGCCAAGCAGATCAGCCGCCTCGCGATAACTCAGCTCCTCAAGCATCACCAGTGCGACCACATCGCGCTGTTCGGGCGGCAGGCTGTCGACCGCCGCGCGCACCATCCGCGCCTCGGCACTCGCCTCGACCACCGCCACACCATCGTCGCCGGCCAGATCGAGCATCTCGCCGATGTCGTCATGGCCCATGCGGTTGTGCGCGCGGCGCCGGTCATCGACCCAGTGGTTTCGGGCGATTTGAAATACCCAAGCGTCAAGCCGGGTGCCGGGCTGGTATTGACCAAGGTTCACCATTGCTTTCTCCAGCGCCGCCTGCACGACGTCGTCGGCATCGGCGATCGACCCCGTCAGCACGCGGGCGAGACGGCGCAGGCGGGGGATCAGCGCGATCAGCGCCTGCCTTGTCGTATCGTCCGGGTTCATCGGGCGGTTCATGGGCTCAACGGTTCAGCTAGTGGCAATATTCCGCTCATAGACAGGACAAGGGAATAAAAGAAAAGCTAGTTTCGTATATAGCGAAGTAAGGAACGAAACAGTCCTCCCGGCTTTATTGTTGGGGGCATCAGGGGGCATTCAATGCAAACGCGGGTCATGATCGCATATTTGCTGATGCTCGGGCTGACGCTCGGCTCGGTGACAATGCCTTTGCATGCCCCGCTCGCCGCGCAGGACGCGGGCGATGATGACGACGACGATAATGACGACGACGACGATGACGACGTCGAGGACCCCGATGATCAGGATCCCGGCGGGGATGATGACGTCGGCGGGGACGATGCCGGTGATGATGCTGGCGGCGACGATTTCGGCGGGGACGACCCGGGCGGCGATGATGCTGGCGGCGATGACGACGTTGGTGGCGGCGACGTTGGCAGCGACGATGATGCGGGCGGGGACGACGATGCGGGCGGTGATGACGCGGGCGGAGACGATGACGGCGCGGCTGGTGGCGACGACGACGATGGCGGCGCGGTCGGCGGCGATGACGACGATGATGATGATGGCGCGACCGGCGACGACGACGACGATGATAACGCCACGACCGGCGACGACGACGACGATGATAACGCCACGACCGGCGGCGACGACGACGATGATAACGCCACGACCGGCGGCGATGACGATGACGGCGCTACCGGCGGCGATGACGATGACGGCGTAACCGGCGGCAATGATGACGATGACAGCGCCGGCGCTGGCAACGATGATGGCGACGACATCACCGATGATCGCGGCGACACCGATGACGGCGCGGACGATCTCGGCGATGATCCCGGCCAGTGGCTGCTCCCCAGCGGCGAAACCGAGACCGAGCGCACCGCGAATGACGAACGCGACCGGATCGACACCGACGGCGACGGCTTCCGCTATCGCCGCGGCGAATTCGTCGCTCTCGATCTGACCGCTGCCGACCTTACCGAGCTCAAGGCGGGCGGCTTCGAGGTGGTCGCCAGCGACAAACTCGTCTCGGTCGAAGGCACAGTGCTGCTGCTGCGCGGCCCGGCCCAGATCGCCGACGAGGCGGCGCTCGACACGCTCGAGACGATCGCCGACCCCGACACCATCGGCTATAATCACCTGTTCGACAGCTCGGCGGTGCAGACCAAGCGCCGCAAGGGAGCGAGCGTGCAGCAGCGTGCGGCCTGCGGCTGCCAGATCGGGCTGATCGACACCGGGATCGCGACGGGCCTCGCCTATTTCAAACATGTCACGCTGAGCCAGCGCGCCTTCAACGGCAAGGCCGCCGAGGCGCGTCTGCACGGCACCGCGGTGGCCCACCTGATGGCTGGCACCAAGGCCGATCCGGAGGCGCGCACGAAGATCTTCGTCGCCGACATCTTCTCCGGCCCGCGCGAATCCGCCGGGTCGAGCTTCGCGTTGATCAAGGCGCTCGATTGGCTCGCGGCGCAAGGCGTGCCGGTGATCAACATCAGCCTTTCCGGCCCGCGCAACCCGGCCGTGGCCGGCGCAATTGCGCGCATCACCAAGCGCGGCCATGTGATCGTGGCAGCGGCGGGCAATGACGGCCCCGCCGCCCCGCCGGTGTTTCCTGGGGCTTATGACAACGTCATTGGCGTGACTGCGGTCGATGCCCAGAACCGGGTCTATCGCTACGCCAATCGCGGCGCGCATGTCGATTTCGCGGCGCGAGGCGTGGCTGTCCCGTCGATCGACGCCAAGGGCGAGGTGCGCGATGCCACCGGCACCTCCTTTGCCGCGCCGCTCGTCGCCGCGCGGCTGGCGCGGCAGCTGGTCAAGCCCGATGCCGCCGCCGCTCAGAAGGCGATCCGCACGCTCGAGGCCGAGGCGCGCGATCTCGGCCCGCGCGGGCGCGATCCGATCTATGGCGCGGGTCTGATCGGGGCTGCGCCGTGAGCTGGCCATACCAGCTCACCATGGCAGCAGCAGCGGCCCTTGCAGCCGTGTTCCCGGCACCGGTGCCGATGCCGGAATACGAGCCCGGCGATGCCTTCGTTTTCTCCGACGGCCGGGTCGAGCGGGTTATCAATACCGAGGGCGAACGTCTGACTTGGGCAGGCCTGTCAGGAGCTAGCTACAAGCGCAGCCGCAATTTCGTGGTGCCGGTGCTGGAATGGCGCAGCGGGCGCGCGACGGGACGGCGCGAAGTGCGCGGCAGTCCCGATGCGCTATGGCCCATCGGCGATGGCAAGGGTGGCGGCAAATCGGCGCGCTTCAGGGTGGTGACTGAAACGAAGGCCAATGCTCAGGCCTCGGCGAAGCGGTCGGTCAGCCTATGGGTTTGCAAGACGGGCAAGCTCAAGAGCTTTACCGTGCAGGCGGGCACATACGACGCGATCCCAGTCAAGTGCGACCGCTATTCCCCCACTACAATGCGCCTGCTTGAGCAGCGCGAGTGGGATTATGCCCCCGAACTCGGCCACTACATCCGGCGCGTCACGGTCAATTATCTGCGTGGGACAACCCGCAAGGTCGAGCTGGTTGCCGCCCTTTCCGGCCCTGCGGCCAGCAAACCCCGCCTGATCGCCCTCGCCCGGGCAGCACGGAAGTCATCCACGGCCGCGAGGCAATAGCCCCCCTATGCAAACCCGCGCCACATAGAATGACAGGCCTGTAGATACCAACGCACATTCCTGAGTCCGGAAGGCTGGAAGCAAGACAATCGAGAGTCGGCTCTTGATGTGTCGGCTATCCTCCGCCCGGACTGAAGCTGTCGAAAGGAAGAGCGGCAGGCATGTAATCGGTCGGGGAGCTGTAGATGCTCTCGGGATCGAACATCCTGCTTTGGATACACGCAGACACTTCCGCTCTGAACAGTTCAACCATCGCGGTGTCGGCTCCAGCCAGCAGGGCCGCTAGCACAGACAAGTCGGTCTCGCTGATGCTATTGTCGCCGGCCAAGGCCAGCATATCGGGGGAGGATGTGGGGGCGATGACCATGAGCTCGCCCTCGTTCCGGATTTCGGAAGCGAAGGAGATTTCGCTCTCGGACGACGAATTGGTTGCCAAGGGCTGCGGCGTCGCCCCGATCTCCTGCGTTCCAATGAGGATGGCGCCGCTGTTGGTATCGACCTTAAGCAGGCGCTCGTCACTACCGAACACCAGGCGCGTGCCGGTAGGACTGATCGGAATGCTGACGCGCGCATCACCGCCTTCGATGATTACGATACTGCCAATGCGCACTGCGGTGAAGTCGCTTGCCGGTCCGGTGAAGCTGATGGTGTCATCGCCGCCAGTAAAGCCGCCGCGGATCGCCACGTCGCCGCCGGTAATAGTCAGGCTCTCAGCATCAAAGCTGGTGCCGAACACATCGACATTTCCATCGATCATCACCGGCGAACCTTCGGCAACGGTCAGCCGTCCACGCACCGTTGGATCAGCAAGGTCAGGCAAGGGCTCAGGCTCGGCCGGTGACGTGATCTCGGTTGCGGTCGCGCTTACCACCTGGCTGCCGATCCGCACGTTGCCCCCCTCGATCGCCAGCGTGCGCGGACCATCCGCAAATACGACATTGATACCCGTCGGACTAACTGGGATGCTCACCTTTGTATCGCCGTCGGCAATTTCCACGCGCGAGCCCACACGGGTGATGGTGTAGGCGCCGGCAGCACCATCGAAGCGGATGATGTCATCACCGCCCGGAGGGCCGCTGAGCGTGATGTTGCCCGGTGCATCAATGATGCGGATATCCTGGAAGCCGGAGGTTACGAACACCGCTGTGGTCCCGCCGATCCCGCCGGCAAAGCCATCGGGCACAATCAGCCGCGGGGCCACGCTGCGATCATCAACCGTGACATTTAGGGTCTGGCTATCAGCGAATACCCCATCAAAGGCCGTGACGATCACCTCGTAGCGATTGTCGCGGTCGCTATCGGCCGGGGTCTCGAAGTCTGGCGCTGCAATAAACGCTAGCGCACCTGTCAGCGGGTTGATGGTGAAGAAACCTACATCACGCCCACCTGTGATCGAGTAGGTCAGGATATCGCTGTTGGGGTCGGTCGCCTCAACCCTGATAACCGAGGTGGAGCCTTCAAGAACCGAAACAGCCGAATTCGTGCCGCCGCCGCTGGAGGTGATGACCGGCTGCTTGTCAGGATTCTCGGGCAAGGCGGTGGCAAAGTCATAGGCGCTGGTTCCGGCAAAATCGTTGCCCGCAAGATCCTCGATGGCGCCGGGGGCGATGACCACAAAATAGGTGGTGCCTTGCGTCAGAGCACTCGTCGGATCGATGGTCAGGACCGACCCACTGATCGCAATCCGGCTGCTGCTGGCGACATTGAAGGACTCGACCACCGGCCCAGTCGCAGAACCGCTCCGGATCTCGACCGTGCCGCTGCCTCGCCGAATGTCCTCGGAGAAGTTGACGACGACATTGCTGCCAACCGCGACATTGACCGCGCCGTCGGTCGGCGAGAAGGTTGTGATCGTGGGCGCAGTGGTGTCCGCAGGCGGAACCGTGGCAAAGTCATAGGCACTGGCTCCGGCAAAATCGTTGCCCGCAAGATCCTCGATGGCGCCGGGGGCGATGACCACAAAATAGGTGGTGCCTTGCGTCAGAGCACTCGTCGGATCGATGGTCAGGACCGACCCACTGATCGCAATCCGGCTGCTGCTGGCGACATTGAAGGACTCGACCACCGGCCCAGTCGCAGAACCGCTCCGGATCTCGACCGTGCCGCTGCCTCGCCGAATGTCCTCGGAGAAGTTGACGACGACATTGCTGCCAACCGCGACATTGACCGCGCCGTCGGTCGGCGAGAAGGTTGTGATCGTGGGCGCAGTGGTGTCCGCAGGCGGAACCGTGGCAAAGTCATAGGCACTGGCTCCGGCAAAATCGTTGCCCGCAAGGTCCTCGATGGCACCGGGGTTGATCACCACAAAATAGGTGGTGCCTTGCGCCAGAGCGCTTGTCGGATCGATGGTCAGGACTGATCCGCTGATCGCAATCCGGCTGCTGCTGGCGACATTGAACGCCTCGACCACGGGGCCAGTTGCAGAACCGCTCCGCAGCTCAATCGTGCCGCTGCCGCGCTGAATCGCCTCGGAGAAGGTGACGACAACATTGCTGCCAACCGCGACATTGACCGCGCCGTCGGTCGGCGAGAAGCTTGTGGCAAGCGGCGCGGTGGTGTCTGCGGGCGGAACCGTGGCAAAGTCATAGGCGCTCGTCCCGGCAAAATCATTGCCCGCAAGATCTTCAATGGCACCGGGGGTGATCACCACAAAATAGGTGGTGCCTTGCGCCAGCGCGCTGGTTGGATCGATGGTCAGGGTTGATCCGCTGATCGCAATCCGGTTGCTGTTGGCGACATTGAACGCCTCGACGAGGGGTCCGGATGCCGATCCGATCCGCAGCTCAATAGTGCCGCTGCCGCGCTGAATCGCCTCGGAGAAGTTGACGACGACATTGCTGCCAACCGCGACATTGACCGCACCGTCGGTCGGCGAGAAGGTTGTGATCGTGGGCGCAATGGTGTCCGCAGGCGGAACCGTGGCAAAGTCATAGGTGCTCGTCCCAGCAAAATCATTGCCCGCAAGATCTTCAATGGCACCGGGGTTGATCACCACAAAATAGGTCGTGCCTTGCGCCAGCGCGCTGGTTGGATCGATGGTCAGGACTGACCCGCTGATCGCAATCCGGTTGCTGCTGGCGACATTGAATGCCTCGACGAGGGGTCCGGATGCCGATCCGATCCGCAGCTCGATAGTGCCGCTGCCGCGCTGAATCGCCTCGGAGAAGTTGACGACGACATTGCTGCCAACCGCGACATTGACCGCGCCGTCGGTCGGCGAGAAGGTTGTGATCGTGGGCGCTGTGGTGTCCGCAGGCGGAACCGTGGCAAAGTCATAGGCGCTCGTCCCGGCAAAATCGTTGCCCGCAAGATCCTCGATGGCGCCGGGGGTGATGACCACAAAATAGGTGGTGCCCTGCGTCAGAGCGCTCGTCGGATCGATGGTCAGAACTGATCCGCTGATAGCAATCCGGCTGCTGCTAGCGACATTGAAGGACTCGACCAGGGGGCCAGTTGCAGAACCACTCCGGATCTCGACCGTGCCGCTGCCGCGCCGAATGTCCTCGGAGAAGGTGACGACAACATTGCTGCCGACCGCCACATTGATCGCGCCGTCGGTCGGCGAGAAGCCTGTGATTGTGGGCGAAGTGCCGTCCATGATCGAAGCAACCGTACGGTCGCCATCAAGGAAGCGCAGGTTCTCAATGCTTACCAGCCGGTCGTTGCCAAGCGCGGCGCTGAATACGAAGAGATCCGGACCGACCAGCGTGACCTGGACATCAGCGAAATTTATATTGAAGACAGCCGTATCAATACCCAGGCCACCATCGAGGACGTCATCGCCGGTGCCACCAGAAAGGACGTCATCGCCCCCTCCGCCGAAGAGGCTATCGCGGCCTCCATTACCGACCAGCGAATTTGCGACATCATTACCGATAAGTTGATCGTCACCTCCACCACCGATCGCATTCTCGATCACAGTCCCACGCGCGATATTCATGTTACCGATGCTGCCGCCAACGTTGGAAAAGGTTTCCTGGTTGAGGTTAATCAGCTGGTTCGCGGAGAAGCTTGAATAATTGAGAGTGTCGATCCCCCCATTGTCAAATATGACAAAGGCAAGCAAATTTCCTGAATTGTTGGTTGTCTCTGAGCTGATACCGTAGACTGTTCGACCAGTGTTGTTGCCTACACCATACGTATTGTCGCCTGTGCGTGTGCCATTATAGGTGCCGTAGGCGGTTTGGATCGCGACAAGATCGCCGATCATCGGCGTGAGTGTGAACACCCGGCTGAAGTTCTGATCAGCGAAGAAGGTGTTTTCGTCCTGGCTGAAATAGGACATCAGCGTCGTGGCCCAGGAGTCGTTCAAGAAGGCCGCATCCTGCGGGTAGGTTGCGCTGCCGTTATAAGGGCCCGGGTGTCTCAGGCCCAGCGCATGACCGACTTCGTGGAGGTACGTCTGGAAAGAGTAGCTATCGAGTGTGGTCCCGTACGTACTGAGCCATTGCGTCGAAATATTCACAGTCGCGCTTGTGATGAACTGACCCGCCCGTATTGACGAAGCAAAGGCCCCCTCTTCGGTATTTTGGAACGTGATCTGAGCGCTACTTGAAATTTCCCTAAATATAATCCCAGTTGCATCACTCCACAGTTCAAGTGCTGAGCGGGCAAGAAACTGACCGCCAGCATCGAGCGATGTAATGTTGACAGTCAGCGTGCCGCCTGCTGACACATTGAAACGCCTCAGGTCAGATGGGCTGCCATTTGTCCCGTAAAGCAACTGCGCTGCAATTTGATCGTTACTAAACTCTGCGAGTGGTGATGCCACTTGAGCTGTAACCCGATAAGCGCCTTGCTGGCCATCGGCCCAACCGCCCACATCCAAATAGAATGTCCCGCTCGAAGTAGCGGTAAATTTGATACTGGAATACGTGCCATTGCTGTCATCGTTAAAGGCTAGCACCCCGCCATTGGCATCCCGAAGCGTTAGCATTGTATCGACATCGGAACCGCCGGCGGTTGAGCTCGTAAAGAATTCGTAGGCTTGGCCCGCAACGAGAGTGACCGAATACCAATCACGGTCGCCCGCTTGCTCAAGTTGAGCGAGGATTGACGGACCACCCACCACAAGCGCCGCACTGGTCGATGCATTAGCTGCCTCGGCATCGACGACCGGGCGCGAACTCGACAGGTAGTAGGTCCCGGTCGCGCCCCCAAAACCAGAAACCTCGAGAAAATATTTTCCTGAGGTCGAAGCGGTAAATGTGATCTCCGAATATGCCAATGCTGCTTGCGTATTGGCATCATCATTGGTCGTGATGACATTGCCATTGACATCGCGCAGCGTCAGGATGCTATCCGACAGCCCGCCGGGTGGGAGAAGCACGTTGAAGGTATAGGTTTCGCCACTGATTAGTTCGATACTAAACCAGTCACTATCGCCAGCTGTTTCGAGCACATCATTGACAAAAAATCCTGGTGTTACTTTTCCGCTCGTTCCGACCCCGTTGATTGTATCTTGATATTCGGAATTTTGCTTGCCAGCAGCCAGCTCGATCCCAACGCTACCGTCTTTACCCATCGCGCCGCCGCAGCACGCAACACAAGCACAAGCCTGATAGTGGATTGCCTTGCCGAGCACACTCTCCGGATCAGCGGTTTGCACACCCGCATGATTGGTGCTCGCTAGATATGAGCCGGCAATGTCGACAGGGTCCCGCAAACTCACAACCAACCTATCCTTCAAAACGAACGCCGGGAAATTTGGGCGGCAAGGTTACTGCTTGTTCATGATATCAGCCGCCGCTCTCGCCAGGCGATCCAAGTCACTCAGGTTCAGACCTCTGTCCATGACATCTACCGCGACCTCAAGATAACCTTCTGATTTTCCATGCTCCTCAGAGATCAGAACCGCAGTTATCGTCCCACTTTCTTTTATGCTCAGGGTCACTGTAAAAGCGTGTTGATCAACAGCATCATTGAGTGCGTTGAACAGGCTTTGCTTGAATTTCCGGCAAATCTGGTCCGCGCTTGCCTGTTCGGCCAGATATTCTGCCCCTTTGACAAAGCAGGTCTTGTCTTGTGCCCCATTCATGACTGCAGCGTGTAGCGCGGCAAATGCGACAGTTCGAAAACGCATTTTAGTTTTATTTTGTATGGGCACCACAAGCTCCATGTATTGCCACGTAAGCGTATGGCCAAACCATCAATAGCGAACCGACAGCAATTGGAAATGCGGTACGCTCGGAGTTCAGAAAGAAGCCTATGAAAGCTAAACACTTTTCAATTTCCTTTCGGCTGCCGTCCTTGTTGCTCACATCAAAATTATTGTATTTCGAATTTGTATGAAGCGAAAGTAAACTCGAGAGCGATTTTTCGCTCTCCTGCCCTCGACGAAGCGGGCGGCCTGGCGGCTCGATTCCCGATATCCGGAGGGCGTTCATTGGAACTCAGAAGCATCTGCTATCATGAATGGCTGCTTCGGACCGTACGCTAGCATCTTGTTTGCACTCGTCAGTGCATCCCCCAGATCCATGTCCGACGATAGCGATAGCCAATTTTTGAATGTGCGCGGGGGTGAAGTCTGGGCATGTTGGCTGGACGCTATCGGAACCAGCTGCAACGTGTCGCAAGATGAATGACTGCGCTTGAGCCATCGAGAGGAAAAAAGCAGACCTTCCCAGCCGATCCAATCGCGCCGAAAGTAGTGATGGCAATTTGCCACAATTCAATGGTAATTCATTGTTCAGGCGCGAGTTCAACGCCGGATGATTGGGGTTTTCGCTTCACTCGACGCGCTGTACGTTCATACCCCCGCACGCTTTAGATTTGTCTTGAATCCCATGAAGGAACAGGGATACCGATGACCGCATCTATTTCCGCCACTTCTATTGCAGCGTTGAAGATTGCTTCGCTTGCGTTAGCCGCCGGCGCCCTCAGCATATCCGCCTCGACAGCCGCACGGTATAGGCAGGTGCTAAGCAACGATATGGCTAAATGTGCTCCTGGCGCCGGGCCTGCCGTGAAAGTGACCGTCAGCGGTATCAAGCAATCCAGCGGTTTGATCCGCGTCCAGAGCTATAACGGAACCAAGGCCGACTGGCTGGTGGAGGGCCGCTGGCTTACCCGCATCGAAGAACCCGCGAAAAGCGGAACGATGACATTCTGCGTGCCAGTGCCGTCCAGCGGCACCTACGGGATTGCCATACGCCACGACGTCAACGGCAACGGCAAAACCGACATCCGCCAAGATGGTGGGGCCATGTCGAACAACCCGAGCATCAATATCTTCAATCTTGGGAAACCCAGCTACCAGAAGACCGCGTTTGCGGTCGGGAGCGGTGTGACCGCGATCAATGTAACGATGAAATACTTCTAGGTTTTTTGCGACTGCGCCCCAGGGCTGAACAGCATCCAGAGTTCGGCCAGCAGAGGCTGCTTTTCGCGCCATGATGCGCCGCGCTGTGACGCTTCGCCAGACGATCAAGGTCAGCGCAGCACCACCAATAGCTGCGACCAGCCAACGCAACAGCAGGTCTGCCGGTTCATGTCACCCGAGCAGCCGTGCCCACAGTGACGTGCTCGCCTGATTGCTACCAGTCAGACGGAGAGTCTCGCTTAGCTAAGATAGCCCGTTGGGGAGACGGCAACGTGTCGGCGAGTTAGGTCGCCGCCAAGTTACCTTCTTACCCGCCCAATACAAAGCTATCGAAGGTTGCGCCCGCAAAGATCGTCAGGTCCGGGCGGCCACCGAAATTGCCTGCTGTGTCAGACAGGGCGATGTGGAGCAGCTCCGGATGCCCCTGCGCAAAAGGAGCGGTTCCCGATGTTCTGCCTGCGTCTAACTGTGCTTGGAAGTCGAACGTTTCTCTATTGCTCGCGATCAGATCATCCCCCGCTGTCAGGAATGATGCTGCCTCGTCATTGGGTGACCAAAAGAAGGGCAGACCTCCGCTGATGCCGAGCGGATTGCCGGACGAAGCCAACATCGCCTGGCTTGGGGCGAGGCCACCAAACGCCCCGCCATGCCGATAGAGGTCCATCAGCGCATCATTATCGAGCGCCATATAGGCCTGTGCATAAAGCCCGGTATAGGCGGTGGCGTAGAACAAGCGCACCATATCGGCCGGTGCCATGACGTCAGACCCCGCGTTGGTCCAATCGGGATCGAATACGAGCGCCTGAGCCGCAGACGAGGTGGCCGCATCATCGCCGCTGCCGGTCTTGCTTCCGGCAAAGGCCAGCATCTCGCCAAACGACATTGGTGTGACCGCCAGGTTGCCGCTAGCAAACACCACCGGCGCAAGTGTGGTGACCGTGACATCAATCTCGACCAGCAAGTTGGCGTTGCCCTGTTCGAACAGGTTGTAAGTGATGCCGTCCACCACCTGCATGCCGTTGGCGGCAAAGCCAAGCGCGGTCACGCTGTCGCCGGTGTTGCCCCGGACGAACAGCGTGGCTTCTCCGCCGCTGCGCTCTTCGGTCAGCTGGTAGATCGCCAATTGGTTGACGATGAGATCATTATCGCCGGTGCCGGTGAGGTCGATCACCTCGATGGAATCGATGCGCGGGCGCGGGGTGGTGGTGAGGTCGAGGGTCACGCCTGCACCTGACAGCGCCAAGGTGTCGATCCCGCGTCCGCCGCGGATATCGGCAAACGAGAGGCTGGTTACAGCAATGCGGTCATCACCAGCGCCGCCGCGCACTACGTCACTGCCGCCGATGTTGGTGAAGGTGTCATTACCCGCGTTGCCAGTGAAGTTGTCGGTGCCAGCCGTTCCCACCCGCGTAACGGGGGCGCGGCTCTCGGTGCCGGTGCGCCCGCCGAAGATGACGTAACTCTCGCCGGAATTGATGCCGTTCGGATCGCCGCCATTAGCCCCGATAATCAGGTCGTCGAACCCGTCGCCGTTTATGTCGCCTGCGCTTTTCACCGCGTAGCCGCTGGCATCACCTGCATCGATCCCGTCGAGGCGGAAGCCATTGGTGCCATCAAGCGTGGCAAGATCGAGGCTAGCCCCGAACCCGTCGGCTTTGCCAAACACAACATAGCTCGCACCAACGTAATTGTCGCCGTTCAGATCGCGGCCAGCAGCACCGATGATCAGATCATCAAGCCCATCACCATTGACATCGCCTGCGCTCGCTACCGAGATGCCGCTGCCGTCGCCCGCATCGGCCCCTTCGAGCCGGAACCCATTACTGCCGTTGAGCGTGGAAAGGTCGAGACTGGCCTCGAACCCGCTCGCCTTGCCGAACACCACATAGCTCTCGCCAGCGTAACTGTCGCCGTTCGGGTCGCCGCCAGCAGCCCCGATGATCAAGTCATCGAACCCGTCCCCGTTGACATCGCCTGCGCTTGCTACCGAGCGGCCGCTGCCGTCAGTTGGATCGATCCCGTCGAGGCGGAACCCATTGGTGCCATTAAGCGTGGCAAGATCGAGGCTAGCCCCGAACCCTCCTGCTTTGCCGAACACAACATAACTCTCCCCTGCGTCGCTGTCGCCGTTCGCATCCGCGCGATAGGCCCCGATGATCAGATCGTGGAACCCGTCACCATTGACATCGCCTGCGCTAGCAACCGAGCGACCGCTCCGGTCACCCGCATCGATGCCGTCGAGGCGGAATCCATTGGTGCCATTGAGTGTGGCAAGGGCGAGGCTGGCGCCAAACCCGCTCGCGTTGCCGAACACCACATAGCTCTCGCCAGCGAGACTGTCGCCATTCGGATCAGCGAAGTCGGCCCCGATGATAAGGTCATCGAACCCGTCACCGTTGACATCGCCTGCGCTTGCTACCGAACGGCCGCTAATGTCATTCGCATCGATCCCGTCGAGGCGGAACCCATTGGTGCCGTCAAGCGCGGCAAGGTCGAAGCTGGCGCCAAACCCATTCGCTTTGCCGAACACCACATAGCTCTCGCCAGCGGCACTGTTACCGTTCGGATCAGCGAAGTCAGCTCCGATGATCAGGTCATCGAACCCGTCACCGTTGAAATCACCTGCGCTTGCTACCGAGAAGCCACTGAAGTCGCTTGCATCGATCCCATCAAGCCGAAACCCATTGCTGCCGTTGAGGGTGGCTAGGTCGAGGCTAGCACTGAACCCGCCGGCCTTGCCGAACACCACATAGCTCTCTCCTGCACCACTGTCGCCGTTCGGATCAGCGCGATCAGCCCCGATGATCAGGTCATCGAACCCGTCGCCGTTGAAATCGCCCGCACTTGCTACCAGAACGCCGCTAAAGTCACCGGCATCAATCCCGTTGATAACAAACCCGTTCGTGCCGTCGAGACCAGCCAGGTCGATCACTGAAACCGGTTCTGGCAGAGCCAGCGGCCTCGGGTCAGTAGTCAGCACCAGATCCCCGAGCAGGATTTGCCCGGTGGCGGTGTCGAGCCTGAGGACGCGCTCGCCATCAGCGAAGATGAGGATCACGCCGCCCGGGCTGATCGGAATGCTGACCTCGGTATCACCGCCTTCGATGATCACGGTGCTGCCAGAGCGAGCCCCGGTGTAGGCGATGGCGGGCTCGTCGAACCCGATCGTATCGTTGCCGCCAGTAAAGCCGCCGCGGATCGCCACGTCGCCGCCGGCAATGGTGAAGGTCTCGGCATCAAAGCTGGTGCCGAACACATCGATGTTACCATCAACGATGACCGGCGAGCCTTCCGATACAATCAGCCGCCCGCGCACCGCAGGATCAGCAAGAATTGGCAAGGGGTCAGTCTCGGCAGGCGACGTGATCGCAGCTGCCGCGTTGCTCGCCACCTGACTACCGATCTGCACCTGCCCACCCACAATTGCGAGCGTGCGCGGTCCATCAGCAAATATCACGTTGATGCCGGTCGGGCTGACCGGAATGCTGACCTGCGTGTCGCCATCACCGATTACCACCCGCGAGCCGACACGGGTGATAGTGTAGGTGCTCGCTTGGCCGTCAAATCGGATGATGTCGTCACCGCCCGGAGGACCGCTCAGCGTGACCGTGCCCGGTGCATCGATAATCCGGATGTCTTGAAAGCCGCTGGTCAGGAACACAGCGGTAGTCCCGCCCACTCCGCCAGCAAAGCCATCGGGCGCAATCAGGCGCGGCGCGACACTGCGGTCATCAACAGTAACGCTCAATGTCTGAGTATCGGTGAAGCTGCCATCGCTGGCGCTGACGATCACCTGGTAAACATTATCGCCGTCACTATCGGCCGGAGCCTCGAAGTCGGGCGCCGCCAGGAACGTCAGCCGGCCGGTCACCGGGTTGATGGTGAACCGCCCCGCATCCGCGCCGCCAGTGATCGCATAGGTGATGGTGACACCCGGCGCACCGATCGCCGCCACATCGGTCACCGCCGTCTGGCCTTCGCTCAAGCCGACTAAGGCCGTATCGCCGCCGCCGTTCGATGTGATCATAGCCGCAACCCCCATTGCTCGCCGATTAATCTTAATCGCTGAGCATACTGCACTAATTGGGCGAAAAAAAGACAGTTGGAAGGCAAACAGTATTCAGCCTAACTGCACTTGGGAAGAACTGCGGGGCGCTGACTGGCGAATTTCTACGCTCCAGCCGCTCCTCAGTTTCATCTGCTTTCGGAACCTCATCTGTAATGCTCCTGTCACCGGGAATACGGCGCAAAGCGGGCTCGGCGTTTATAACCGACTTGGGGTCGATTGCAGATTGTCTGCTTTCGGCTCATGTGAAGCGATAGCTGCCTTGCGGCTTCCGGGCTCGCGGCTGATCGCAACGAACTACTGCTACTGGGTGGATAGGCGAATAGCGGCTTTCCGCTTGAATGATCGTAGGTTAGCGTCGGCTGGCCGCTCAGTCACGTCTCGCAATATTCGCAATTTCAAGGTATGGCGTCGGTCATGAGCACCATTCCTCTAATAGCGATGTCAACGCCACTTGTCCTGATGGCTTCGTCCCCTCCCACCATTGCTGTCAGTGTCGAACCCTCTGAACGAGCAATGCTCGCTTGGTTGCCAGGAGAAGTCCGCTGCGCCGGAACCGTTGTGATAGCTGAACGCTTCGAGCGCCCACTGCCTAGCCTTTCGTGGGGTAGAGCGACAGACCTCGGATCGATTACCTACACATTCGAAATAGACAAAAGCGGCCGAACCCTTGGTAGCCGCAAACTTGGAAACGATGCGCGCAACAGAGGCGCAGAGGATATCGCCCCGTCCCTCGCAGCGAGCCGCTTCCTCCCCGGCCGCGCACATTCCGACTGCACGATTACTTATGTAGCTCGTCAGGAAAATCTTCGCGCTGCACCGATATCCGATCTCATCGCATACTCCGTCAATCCGGTATCGGGCCCGATGCCAAGGGAGGGTTGGCAGCGCATCAATGCTGACGGCAATTGCTACGATGGACGAAGGCTTCGTTTGCGAACCCGAGCGTTCCCCGACTTTCGATCAATACCTGCAACGCCCGGCGTGCGGGACTGGTCGATGGTTGGCTACGATATCGATGCGAACGGAGTTCCACGGAACACCCAAACGGTTGCGGGAACAGGCAATACTGCTCTGGATACTGAGAGCCGGACTGCGGTGGAAGAATCGCGATACTATGAGGGGGATCTGAGCGGCTGCCGCTATCCCTACTGGCGCACCCCAGCCACGCTTCCTGCACCGCCCGCGCCAGAAGAAGAAAGCTTTCGTCCCGAAGGCGCAAGCTGTCCTGAAAGACGTGATTGGGTTGTCCGGCCAACCTTGCGCTTTCCCGAGCCGTATCGCCGCAGGGCCATCGAGGGCTGGGCGGTTGTGACTTATGATGTTGCCCCTTGGGGCGAGATCTCGAACATCAAGGTTGCGGCGAGCCAGCCAACCGAAGAATTCGGAGATCAGGCTGTTGCTGTCGTGCGAGGGGCAAAAGTTGCTACTACCCAAGGCTTTGTGGGGTGTGTCGATCGGGTTAGGTTCGAGATGGGCCCGCGCGAAGAGACGCAGGCGGAGCTAGATTGAACCAGCAAAATTTGGTCGTCTGTGCCCAAGTCTGCATCAGATCGATGGCCGTTTTCGGTATCACGCAGTGGCGCTGCTCATGACCGCAGGTGGGTGGATTTCTGCCGCCAGTACTAGTGGACCGTACTTTCGATCTCGCATCACAGAACCTATGGTCTGTGGGATGCAAACCGAGAAGCGCATAGAGACATTGACCGAGCGCGAAAAGATTTGCCTGCGGCTATGGCTGCAGCACAAATCCGCCAAGCAGATCGCGGCAGATCTGCAGATCACGTACCATGCAGTCGAGAAGCGGCTGAAGATTGCCAGGATCAAACTTGGAACAACGTCGTCCCTCGAAGCCGCACTGCTTCTGCGTGATGCAGAGCAGTCCAATCAAACAGTAGCCTATCCACCGGACCTTCACGGCCCACATCCGAACTCTCAGTCATCGCCCAATCGCAAACTGATGATCGGAGGATTCGCAATGACGCTTATGGCAGCCGCCGTGCTCGCACTCACCATGCGACCGTCCACAGACGTTGAACTCGCTGATCCGGCCGCGATCGGCGATCTGATGGGCGAATATGATGCGCAGCTTGATGTTGCCCTTCTCGCCTTGATCACCTCGGCCGAAGTCGGCCCTGATGGCGAGGTTTTCCTCAAGCGAGCAATGAGTGACCCTCGGTTCCTGAAGCCCAATAGCGGCTATTACTGGCAAATTAGCTCAGAAGGTCAGGACGACTTCAGGTCGCGCTCCTTGTCGGAACGGAAGCTGGGTCTGAGAGGGGAGCAAGCCCCACAGCCAATCCACTATAACTCGAACCAATTCTCGAACGAACCGCTGCGAGTTGTCGAGCAGACGGTGCTCCTGCCGAACAGCAAAATGCGGTGGCGCTTTGTCGTCGCGCGTCCGCTCAGCAAGTAGAAATAATCACCCCTTGGCTTATGTCCATTTGAGGTCGTTTTAAGAATGACAAGGGTTGTCCAGATGGTCGCTGAAGTCGCCATCCCGCTTTCGGGCTCGCGCCTAGGCACCACTCTTGGCCGCTAGTGAGTGGATATGCGACTGTCCACTTCCAGCTCTGATACTGTCTGAAACATTGCACAAATGGTGAACTTTAGGTTCGGCCGACTTATTCAAGAAGGCAGGAGTGCCACTAAGTTCGACGGGGAGCCGGCTGCTATTTGATCGAAAATCCCCACCGAGAATAGGTGTCGACAAGATCGGGCTGTCGCGCAATCGCATTGGCGATATCCTGCTGTGCCGTGTCGTCATTCTGCTCTCGCTTGATGACACCGCGAAGCAGAAGTGACGTAGCCTGCCATGGCGCGAGATCTAGTGCTTCTTCTATATCCGCACGTGCTTTCTCAATCATGCCCGCCCGAAGGTTGTACATTGCACGGCTATCCAAGGCCTGCGCCGGGTTTCCCCCACGCTCCACGGCAAGCCGGCAAGCTTCCTCACCTTGCTCTAACTGCACCTCCCAGGTTCCGATAAACCAACACTTCGCATTGAGGAGTGTCGGATTGTTTGGATCATCAGCAAGCTCCTCTTCAATCCGCTCGATACCTGCCTCCTTGTCTCCCTCCAGCGCATCAAGTTCGGCCAATTCAAAGGCGACCAATTGACGCGATTTGCTGTCCCCGCCCTGAGCCATCAGCAGTTCTCGGGATTCAACCAATTCGCTCAGGTGAGCCATTGTATTTGCCAATTTTATCGCGGCGGCCGGCGAGGGATCCAGCGAATAGGCGCTCTCCAGATCGGCCTTCGCAGAGGCCCAGTCGCGCAGGCGCGAATGCATTTCCGCCCGTTGCATGAAAAGATCAGCCGATGCCTTGATGTCGATCGCCGCGGACAAATCCGCGACCGCCCCCGTAAAATCGTAAGTAGACATGCGGAAGCGAGCGCGCATCTCGAGCGGGGGAACCTCATCAGGTTTGTTCGCGATTGCTTGAGCAAAGGCTTGTTCCAGCGGCTGCAAGGCGCCGCGGTCTGCCTTGCCCGCAAAGCGCCATCTCCGCGGCGCATCGGCCGGAGCCGAAAATGATAGCTTCTCTCTGGCGACCGCAGCAGCTTTGCGTCGCTCTTCGGCAAGCCGGTCAGGCGAAATCTCGCCACCCAGATTTGTTACCCTTTCCATGACAAGAATTTCGGAACCAGCGACTTCGGTTTTCCGCGAGAACATTTTCCCAATCGCTTCCGCCTCGAATTGCAACTTGCCCTTCAGAACCAGTTCCCTTGCATCAAGGGGCAGTTTCGCCCGCATCGAGTAGATTTCTGAAGACATTCTGCCGGTAGTGACGGGGACATCCTGCCACTGTTTCTGGGAGCGGTTGGGCGTGAACTTTGCAGCCTTGTCGATCCGGCCGGGGCTGAACTCGCCTTGGCTTCCTTCATACGTAAATAGTGGTGGGAAAATACCCGTGATCGTCAAAGTTGACTGACTATTGTCTTCGCCCTGCTCAACGACAGTATCGATGACTTGGCTACCCTTACCCATGTTGGAAGCAATGCCACCTGCAATGACATCCTTCATCTTCTCTCTTTGGGCATTTATCTGGACCGCACGTGCCCCGACAAAGGCGATCTTGAGCGTTCCGAGGACTGGAATATCCACTCCGGCTGAACCGTCGACCTCAAAATGGATCTCAGAATCCGGAGCAAGCGGTAGCGTCTGCTCGATCTTCTTGAGAGTTGCGCCCGACTCTTGGATCGGCAGGTAGTATTCAAAAGGCGGAACGTTCCCGACGGTCTTGATGTTGGCTCCGACAGTCGTGCCGTCAAGAAAGTACTCCTGCCCGTCGATCAGAGCTCTTACGAGGACATGATTAAAGGCACCCGGTATCGGTAATGAATCAGGAACTGCGTTTCCGTAATCGGTCGAAACCAGAACTCCCTGAGCCTCGATACCGAGATGATCAAGAAGCGCTAGGAGCAGCACCGTTTTTGCTTTGCAGTCGCCGTATTTCAATTGCCATGTGGATTGGACGCTTTGAGGAATGTAATTCCCACCGTCCAAACCGTTCATCAGATAACGAATGTCTTCCTGAACGATCTCAAGCGCTGCAACAGCCTTATCTAACGCCGAAACCGGGCGCGCGCCTATGGCATCGACCTTGTCGACAAGATCACGCATTCCGTCGAGACTGCTCTGTGTGCTGTAAAAAGGCGCCATCCTTCCGGAAACTTCGGCCCAGTCCGCGAAAGTTCCGATCTGGAGGGCAGGAGGCATCCGATACCGAAGCGGCGCATCCTGAGGCGCTGGGTCGGAGGCGGGCAACGGCAGCATGACCTCAAGCCATTGATACCCGTCCCGGGCCACTGGAGAGCTGATCTCAACGCCTCTTCCCGTCTTGTAACTCACGTCCAGGCCAACTGGCCAAGAGACCGTCACCCGCGAATAATCCGCCTCCTGATCGAACCGACCCGGCAGCATCAGGGATATGGCATTGCCTTTCGCAGGCGAGGGCTTTCGTGGAAGCCTGAACTGACCTTGGACGTCACGCTCGAGCGCCTGATCCGAGAGTGTGACCGAATAACGCGTCCTGACCCGATCGCCGATAACCAGTCCAGGCACGGCAATTGTCGCCGTCAAAGAACCATCCAATAGCCCCATCTCAAGCCGTTGCTCTCGGCGCAGCACCTCGATCCCTTCTCCCCGGCCCAGCACGTCGATCACCTTGCCGTTCCGGATGATCGAGATCTCATGAATGATGAGATCTCCTTTGTCCGGCAACCACTGGAACTTCAGCGTTCCGATGTCGGACATGTCCTTTAGATCCGAAAGCCGGTAGACCTTGTCGTGGTAATCCCAACGACTGCCATCTTCGACGCGAACTTGCTGGTCCGAGACAATCAGATTGTTGTCTTCGCCTTTGTCGGCTGAAGGAACGGAGACGACCTCGACCCAGTTGGGTGCTGCTTCAAATCGCGGGGTCTCGCCCGCTTGGCTCGCGCAAGAACATGCAAGCGCTGCAGCAGACGCGGCAATGCGGTAAGAGACGGTGCGATTCATTTCAGCGCCCACTGTTGAGTTAACGCCAAGTGCGACCTCACGCACTCAATTGGCGCCCAATCTTATGGGAAATCGTTGATTACGCAAACGAAAAATGCGCTCGGAGCATAGGCGTCCAATCACATCCTAGACACAGCCCTTGCTAGCGAAATCGTTCGGTCAGATCAGATCGCGCATGCAGATCTGCGACCCTCCCATGTAGGCTAGGAATCCCTCTCGATCCTGAGATTGGAAATCGGTGAAAGGGATATACTAATGACTGGGATGGGGTCGTTTGCAGAAATTCCGCTTTTGGCCAAACAGGCGCGAAGCTGCCAATCTGCTATTGGGGAAACCTGCGAAAGGCTAGGAAGTCTGAAATTGGGTGGATTCCTGAAGGGCTGCTCTTGTCGGACGAGTTGCGCCACTTACAGAAATCGGCAATCTTATTCGCAATGGCATTCGCAGAGGCTCTCGATCCAGGGCAAACCCAAGTCATCGTACTCAATGGTATGAGCAGTGTTGGCAAATCCTCAGTAGCTAAAGCTGTTCAACGAATTGCTCAAAAGCCATTTCTGCATGTCCAGATAGATGACTTCCTTACGATGTTGCCCCCTCGGGCGATTGAGCACGAAGATGGGCTGGTCTTTCATCGTATCGATAGCAAGAATATCGACGTTCAGTTCGGACCGATAGTGACGCGAGCATTGGAAGGCATGCGCTATGCCATTGCGGCAATGGCCGAACGCGGAAACCATATGATCGTCGATGACGTCTTTTTCGACAGCGAAGACACGGAATATCGGCAATTGCTCAGGCAATTCGATTTGCGTCTGATTGGGCTTTTCGCGCCCTTGGATGTGGTTCGAAATCGAGAACTCGCGAGAGGTGACCGTGAGATTGGTCTCGCACAAGGTCAGTTTGAGCGTGTCCATAATGGACGGACATATGATCTTGAAGTAGACACCTCGCAGGCGCCTCCAGACGCGATTGCTAGAAAATCTGTGAAGCCTTTGGCCTTTGAAAGTGCCACAGGACTGTTTGGCTCGGCTGATTTAGGGACGCTGAGCTAGCGACCGCTTCGGGGTCGATTGCTGAAGGGCAGTATTTATCCCAAAAGCCCAGATAACTGCCCGTCCTGCGGGGAGCATGTGACGACAATGGGCGAATTGCTCGATGCGACTATTGAGCAAGTGGCTACGATCCTGCAGCGAGGCTTGGACAGCGGCTGGGGCACAGTTCCCACCGCCCGCCTGAAGGCTAGGGCGTAAACAAGAACAGCGACGGGTCGCGAGGGGACTTGCGGTAAAGGCCGGGCGCAAGACCGCCCCTTCGCCTAAGGGCTCATGGGCCGCCAATAGAAAGTCGGCGCCACCGCCCCAATCTATGCAAAGTCCATCAGCGGGGCCACCAACGAGGCTGATCAGGCAGCTTGTCGATATCATAATGCACCTCCCTTCAGCCTTGCATTTTAAACAACTCGCGAGGGATGCAAATGCATGTGAGGGCCGGACGCGGTCGATTGTGGCGCGGACGGGATATACTGCGGCGTGCACATCAATCAATTAGGGGCGCGAGTAGCTTGCAGCGCCGCCCTGCTCGCCGTCCTGACAGGCCGCGTGCTGTTTTGGTTGGCGGTGCTGATTGTCTGGGCCGCGCGCAATCCAAACGCCGATCCTGTCGTAGTACAAGACATGATCCGACTTCCCCATGGCTCCGGCATTCTTATCTCCCTCATCATCAGCGCACTTTTCTGGCTGGCGGTGCTGGTGCTGTGGGCCGCTTAGTCGTCGTCTAGCCCATCCAGCACAGCCGCCACGGCCTGTCGTAGCTCGTGCCAGTGCCGCGGTTTAGCTGACGCATTAGCCAGACCAGTCAACGCACCTGGTGCGGCCGGGGGTGTGTGAACGGGGAGAACGATTAGCGCATGGAAAGCTGCGCGGCCCATTTTCTGCTGAAATGTGGAGAGGAAACTGGGGCCGCTCACGCACATAAGCGGCCTCAATTCCAAGGGAGCAAAGCAGGGGAGCGTTACCTCCCTCTCCGTCCAAATAAGTGAGATCCGTATCAGCGTCACTAACCTGGATTGACGTCACCAATGCCGTCTGATGGGCCGGGGAACTGGAGGAGCATCGTGCCCTCGGCCGAGTTGGCGTAACGCTTGCCCGGATGGAAATAGGTGCGCAGACGGCCATCGGGTTCGAGAAATGCGAAATTTGCAAATCCGGTAGAATGGTTGAGCGCCATTCTGGGTGTGGTCAGTTTCCTAAGCTCGTCGGATGCGAGGTCTCCCCAGTTTCCCGTAGGCATCCAGATTGCTGTAGCGAGGTAGCGGATCGGGAAGCATGTCGGCGATCGGTCGATCAAGATCTAGGCGTTTCTCGGCAGCAAGTTTCGCCGTGAGATAGCCGCGTCAGCTTTTGGTAAGCGGTCAGGTTCGGGTCAATGACCGCAAATGGGTGGGGAGCTGCCTGACCGCTTTCGGGTGATAGAACGCAATAGCTGCCGTTGATCGCAGCCGAGTAATGCGTCGCCTATCGACCCAAAGCCGGTCGTTCGCGCTAACCGCCATGAAAGACGGTTCAAGAAGAAAGCTGCCAATAAGACGACGCAATCCGCCCTGTTAGTTTTGCGGTCCTATTTCGGTCGTTCCAGTGCCCCGGAGCGCACCTCGAAAGCAGCCGATGGCATCCCGCCACTCCAATCGCCGGCCGACGGGCGCTTGCCGATGCGGTGTTTGCAGGCGTGGAAATTTCTTTACTAACGGAAGGTGAGGTTCAGGCCGTTCGCAGATTTGCCGCAGGGGAGCGTCGCGCGAACAGAACCAATCCGGCGAAGAGCACAGTGAAAAAGACCAACATCATGCTTGTTTCGACCACCACCTCGAAGGGCGCGACAAAACTCTCGTCAAGGCCGACATAGCGGTCCGCCACCCACACCGCTGCGACCACGCAACAGAACAGTGCCAGTGCGGCACGCAGCCGGTGATAGGCGGGTGTGGCAGCGATGGTCACCAGCGCAGGGACAATCGCGAGCGCGATGGCGATTTGAACAAGCTCGATCCCTATGTTGAAGCCGAGGAGTGTGACGATATTGCGCGCCACGGATAGATCGGTTGAGCTCAGAAATCCGGCAAAGCCTAGGCCATGAACAAGCCCGAATAGCGTCGCAAACAAAGCCTCTCGGCGCGGGAAGATCGGGCGGATTGCATGGATCGCTGCAATCAATACTGATACGGCAATCATTGTCTCGACCAAGGCTTCAGGAAGAGTCAGTCCGCCCAGCGATGCCGCGATCAGCGTGGCGCTGTGCCCCAGCGTGAAGCCCGAAATCAGGATCGCCGCTGATCGAATGGTTGGTCTGGCCCCGCGCCCTTCGCGCCAGAGCCCGCCGCGCGCTATCAGCGGCAGCGGCAGAAGCAGCGCCAGCAAAAAAGCCAGATGGTCGATCCCGCTAAGAATATGCTCGGCACCGAGGCTGACAGCATTGGCAAAGGGCATCCAGCTCCGCGCCGAGCCTCGGTTGATCACCAGTGCATCGCGGCCTCCGCGCAAGGTGCCGATGACGACCGGCTCGTCACCCAGTTTGCTAGCCGGATCGCGGCGCAGCATCACAAGCACGAAGTGGTCGGGCACTGTCCCGATGACCGCGCGCCAACGGAGAGTGAAATCGCTCAGTTTCGATGGGTCTTGCGGCATCAGGGATAGTGTCGCGATGAGGTCTGGGGTGCCATCGCGGGTGACGAATTCCAGACTCTCCACCCGCGTCCGCCACGCGTCAGAGCCGCTGCTGACCGAGATGGAATCGGTGAGATAGCGCCTCGCTTGCGCTCGGGATGCGTTATCTCCTGCGACGCGATGCCCGCTGGCATAAGCATATTCGGCCGCCGGGATCATGACCTCCATAGTGATGCGGTCAGTCTGAAAATCGAGATAGGCCTCGCTGTTCGGTGCCTGATGCGCCCTTGCCGTGCCTGTCAGCGCGGTAGCAGCAAGCAGCCACGCCATGACGATCAAGATCAGCCGTGTGCGAGCCATATCAACCTCGTTACCGGATCATCGATCTTCGGGTTGATCGCGCGGGCCTGCTCACGGGCGATTTCCGCAGCGTCGGTATCACCAAGTATAGTCAGCCCCTGCGCCTTGAGCACGAACAGCTGGGCGGATCGCCAACCGGACCGCTCGGCAAGGCTGATTTCCTTCAAGGCGGCGCGCGCCTCATCATTCGCCATGAGCGCCCGGGCGAGCAGCAGCCTGGCCTCGCCATACGGCCGCGCCTGTGCGTTGATCGAGGCCAGTCTCAGGGCCTTTGCGGGCTCTCCGAAAACGAGCTCATGCTCGGCTGCATGGGCAGCGAAGGCAGCAGGGTATTTGTCCGTCCATTCCCGCCAAATCGCACCTGCCTTTTGAGACCAAGTGCGGCTTTGGGTGTTGTCTCCCCGCACGCGCCATACTAGCGCCAGCATGTCCATCGCTTCAGGCCGCCCGTGATCACGTGCAACCATTTCAAGATCAGCGATGGCACGGTTGGTCTCCCCTCCGGCGAGGCGCGCTTCGGCTCGGTAGAGCGTGGTCAGCCAGTGTCCCGGAAACAGCGCGTCGGCGCGGTCGTACCAGTCTTTCGCAGAGGCGTAATCGCCGCGCGCGCTCTCGATCATGCCAGTTTGGAGCGCTATGCTCGAAATTACGACAGGCGTCAGCTTTTCGGCGCGGGTTGCCTCGGCCAATGTCGCGATTGCGGCATCGAATTCGCCGGAGACGCGCTGCAAGTTGGCGATACGTAGAGCGACCCCGACATGCGGCTCGTGTTGCATTGCCTCTCGGTACAGGCGCGCGGCCTCGACATGATCGCCGGCATAAAGTGCTAAATCGCCGCGCATGGCGGCGGCCTCCGAAAGGGTCGGTTTCTCGGGCGTAACACTAGCGAGCGAAAGAATATCCAGTTCGCGTGAAGCCCCTGCCAGATCGTGCCGCACCATCGCCAGTTCGGCCCGCAATTCGGGTACGCCTGAGGGTTTTGGAGCAAGATTGCGAACCGCATCAATCTTCGCTTCGGCCATTTCGAGATAGGCGATCTCGCCCGTCAGGCGGAACAGCGACAACGCCGCGGCACCGGCGCCAGCGTGAGGGAGCCATTCATTCGGCATGCGTTTGACGCGGGCCAGCGACAGGTTGAGGCGCTGGATCGAAGCAGCGAGGAGGTCATCATAGGTCGTGGGGCCGTAAGCCGGCCGTTCCATGGCGAAAACGGGCGCCGGTACGCCGTTACCGCGCTGGGTCAGCCATTGCAGCAGTGCAACGCCAAGGATCGCCAGCATTGCGATCAGCGGCCAACGTAGCAGTTTAATCATGTCGTCCTTGCCGCATTCTAGAGAACCGGGCAGGCCCAATTGTCTCGGGCCTGCCCGGCTGCCGGGAAGGGAATGAACCCGGCAATTTCCTATGTGGCGCGCGCGCAAGGCGTGAGCCCGGCCCGGATCAGATCGTCTGCCAGCGCGTTGGTCAGTCCCGTCAGCTGGCCGCTCAGTTCCGGCACGAAATCGCCATCGGCATCGTCTGCAGGATTAGCGTCATTATAGGCGTTCTTCTGGCCCGAGCCGATCAGTGCGGTCGAAACCGCCGGCATTCCCATGCGATCAACCCGTGTGTAGGCGCTGGCCGCATCGGCACGGAACGTGAAGCCCGAGCCCGGCGATGTCGTGACCTGCGTTCCTTGCGCGGAAGCGAGGAAGGGGAAGCCCGTCGGCAGCGGCACATCATTTCGGGACGGATTCAGCGGCAGTCCCGCCAAAGTCCCGGGCCCGTTGCGGCTAAGGTCAAGGAAGATCACCGCTAAGGTCACGTCGATTACCGGATCGGCCAGTAAGCGCCCATTGGGGAACCCGGCATTGGCCCCTAGGTTGAGCGTCAAGGTATCGGGAACCACTGCGCCAGCTACTGTGACCCCGCCGGTGCCGGGCACGACCTGGTTGAGGCAAGGGCCAACATCGAAGCTGGTCGGAGTGGGCGTCGGGCTTGGCGTCGGGGTTGGAGACGGTGCGACAACGACAGGAGGCGGAGACATCTCGTCATCCCCGCAAGCTGCCAAAAGGCCGAGCGTCACGATCAGCGGAGCAGTCGCCAGCGTCCTCCGGAGCGATCTTGAGAATTGCGTAGTCATCACAGTTGGCCTCCAAAACGCGCAGTGGTCGCCCACACGTCCACCAAGTTCGATCCATTTTCGATCCGGTCACGCGGGATCGATATGACGATTGCCGTCAGGTTCTGACCGGCGAAAAAGTCGCGCTGGTTGTTGAAGCTCAATGTCCCGGTGGAAAGCGTATCGCGGAAGCCCTGAAGGTCGAAGAAGAAAGGATCGTCGAACAGCCCGGCCCGTACGCGAACGCCGTCCTTGACGAGATCGGTTTCCACTGCCCCTTCGATTGCCCCGGTCACGCCGGGAAGGCCCTTTACCTGAACGCCGAAGGTATTGCTGCCTGAACCCTGTCCGAAGCGAACCTCAATGGGGATGTTGGGCGTGGTGCGCGGCGCTGCGTTCGACACGTTGATCGTGTAGAGCACATTAGGATCATAGGTTGCCGGCAGATTGGTCGCCTGCGGACCGGCGAAGGTTAGCACAAGATTGACGTCTGTTGCGGTGTGCCAGGCGAAGACGTCCGCAATGTCAGCCGCCTTGTCGGGCGTCGTGTCATTTGCCGGGTTCGTGCGGCCCGGCGGATCAAGGTGGTCGGCGGCCACAAGCCCAGCGCCGCTCACATAAAACACCCCTCCCGCCAAGGCTAGCATGGCCCCTGCCATCAGGGGCAGTGCGTGTTTAAATTTCACCCGGGTTCTCCTCGCGCAATGCATCAATCGACTGGCCGCGCACGTTACTGCGCCAAGTCCTTACGCCTGCGATCTGCATCCGGTTTGGAGCGGGTCGAAATATTTTTTAGAACTTGCCTAGTGCGCCGCCGCCTTCATAGATCGCGGCTTGCTGAAGTGGGAGAATGACAGCGGGCATGCCCAGCGACACACACAACGGTGAGCTACTTCAGATCCTTCTTGCTATGGCAGAAGGTGAGAAGGAAGCCATGCATCGACTCTACGTGAGTACGTCTCGCGAGCTATATTCTCTTTGTTTCAGCTTCATTCAAAACCGGGAAGCCAGCGAAGACGTATTGCATGAGGTATATTTGAAAGCCTGGAACCGGGCGGCCAGTTATGATCATACCAAGGGCACGCCGATGGCCTGGCTGACAAGGATCGCGAGGAACAGCGCGATCGACTGGATCAGAGCCCAGAAGCGTCGGCCGACAACCGGTGACGATGAACTGATCTTCATTGCTGACCAAAGTGAGACTGCAGAAGAAATGCTCATCCGCGCAGAACAATCGGACAATGTCAGGCTACAGGTGGATAACTTGGTGTCAGCCGATGCTGATCTGATCCGCAGCGCATATTTGCGTGGAATGACCTATTCCGAGGTGGCAAATGAAACGGGCTTGCCACTGGGAACGGTCAAGACGCGGATCCGCAGGGGACTTCGCATCATGCGTGAAAGAATGACCCATGATTGATGACCCTGACGCGCCGAACGATCCGGAAATGCTGGCGGCCGAATATGCTCTCGGCATGCTGGACGCCGATGCACACGCTGCCGCCGAAGTGCGTATCGCTACCGATAGCGACTTCGCTGCACGTGTGGCGCGGTGGGAAGCGGTCGGGCACGGCTGGGCAAAAACGGCTCATGAGGACAAGGATTGGTCACCCGATAACTTGTGGCACCGGATGGAGGCCGCGTTTCCGAGCGAACCCGAAAAGCGTCTTCTCCCACGGCCCGCTAATGACACCGGTTCGCCGCAAGCCGCGCTCGGGTCAGCTTCCGGATGGCGGCTGGGGACGATCGCTGCGTCATTTGTGGCTCTGGTGCTTGGAGGGCTCTATCTGGGCGAACGTGGCGAAGTGCAGGAACTCGGCGAGCAGCTCGCTCTGACCCAAGCGCAAGGCGATAAGGCCACATCCGCCATTCGCGTTGCACAGGTAAGCCAAGCAGACGGCGCGGCCCTGCTGAGCGTGATCTATGAGGGGCAAGACGGAAAACTGACCGCGCGCATTGCAGAGATTGCGGATCAGAACCTCGTTCCCGAATTGTGGGTGATCGGGCCGGACGGAAAGCCGCGCTCGCTGGGGCAAGGTACTGGTGGCTCGGTCTTCGTGGTTGAGATTACTGACCAGATGCGCAAAGACATTGCCGCGGGGAGCGTGATCGCGATCTCACTGGAAAAACCGGCGCCGATGCCGAGCGCGCAGCCGACAGCAGAGCGTATCCTCGGCGCTGCACAGCTTGCCCCGGTTTCATAAGCGCGGACGAACGCTTCTGTTCAGCCTGCCTTGCCGGTTCGGACATCCAAGTGCGGGGATATTCTTTCCCAGCCTGTGCCAGCAAAGTTGGGCGGCGGAGCAGCGGACAAGCGCTGCCCCCAATGGGCTCGAATATTGTGAGGAGACGATGTGGTGATTGTCCAACGGTGCCCGCATTGTGGAATTTCTTCGTCTGAAGATCATCCCATCAGTTTCGGTAACGTCACTCTTCAAGACAAAGGCGTACTCATATTCGAAGGGACGAAACTGGCACTACCAAGAGTGCAGCACCAGATCGTGCACGCTTTGATCGTCGCAAATGGTCGGGCCTTGACACGCGCGCACCTCGCGGGTTGGCTAGATGGCGAAGTATTTGATCAATCTGTGGCAGTTTACGTGGCGCGTTTGCGTTCGACCTTGCGAAAAGTTGATCCGGATTTCGACCAGATTTTATCCGTCCGTGGCTTCGCAGCGTACAAATGGTTGTTCAAACCCATGGCGCAATGAATGGATGGAGCGACCGCGATATGCGGATTTTCAAATCGGACTGGGTCCAGTCCATGCCGTAGGTCCTGAGCCGACGGCTCGCAGCATAAGCCAGCGAACCCATATGTCGGCTCTTGGCATTGCGTGCCGTTCAACACATCGCCCGGGGAAAGACGACTAAGTCCCAAGACCTTCCGGCAGCTCCTGATCCAGATCCGCTCGTTCATGACCGGCAGATCGGACGTCTGGTTCCGCCGGAAGTCGCTATGCTTTCAGGGACGCGCAACAACTCTGCAGATGACCGATGATGGGTGGATTGCGGATGTCAGCTTCGATTGGCTTTTCAAGCGATCATCTTACGTCCTCACGCCTGCAACTGGCGTTGATACCCTGCCCCGTCACGCAGCAACCCTTCCACCGCATCGGCCGCCACCGGCCGCGAGAACAGGTAGCCCTGAATATTCTGGCACCCCTCGCGTTCGAGCACTTCGAACTGCGCGATACCTGCACGGTCAAGGCAGCAGGGGTCGCCGCGATCTTCGTCGCGCACGACACTGTCCGCCTCAAGCGCACCCTGGACGAACAGTTCTGCTACCTGCTCGGCGCGGGCTGCGATTATTCAGGCCGCGACATGCGCACCGCTCACACCGAGATGGGCGTCACTAAGGCCGACATGAACGCGCTGGTCGAAAACCTGCAAGCCGCCATGCGCGAGGCTGGTGTACCCTTTGCCGCGCAGAACCGCCTGCTGGCCAAGCTCGCACCGATGTCAGGCCAAGTGGTCGAGCGGTAATTTCGCCGCTGGTAGATTTGGGGTCGTCTCGCATGTCGGGTTTCAGAAAGCTGACTATGAATAGCCGCTATTCACACTCCTAGGACGGGTCAGGTCCGCTTCTGGCAGAGCCAATCTTCTGGTATGCCGATTTGCAACAATCGCTAAGTCCCACGACGCGTCGTTCCGCTTCCGGCGGCGCCCGGCCCAATGTCAATCGTTCACGTCCGCGCGAATGACCGGAACGGGTCTAAGCCGTGATTTTCGATCTGCTCTGCCGGGCGATCAACCACCTGCGTCGTCTTGCTGATACATATCGCGACAAGTTTGGTTGTTGCTGACAAATGCCTGCGACACGTAAGGATCATAAGTGTTTCCAGAGGCGGCCCTTCGGTCGCTTCCCGCAAAAGGAAACACATCATGCGTATCACCACCATCCTCACTGGCGGGCTGCTTTCTGTGGCGCTGGCCGGAACCGCGCTGGCCGGCCCGATGGGCGCCCGCGCCGATATCGACAAGAACGGCCAGCTGACCAAAGCGGAACTGACCACCCATCTCGATCAGCGCTTCAAGGCGATCGATGCCAATGGCAACGGCCAGATCGAAGCGGCCGAAATGCAGGCCGCCAAGCAGGAACGTCAGGCCAAGAAGGCCGAACGCCGCGAAGCCCGCTCGGGCGATGCCGTTGGCAAGCGTTCGGGAGAGAACCGGGGCGAACACCGTGGCGGCAAGCACGCCGGCAAGCGGGGCCAGATCGACGCCAATGGCGACGGGATCATCAGCCGCGCCGAATTCGGGGCCCGTGCGCTGGCCCGGTTTGACCGGGTAGATGCCAATTCCGACGGTGTCCTGACGCAGGAGGAACGCGCCGCCATGAAGGAGGCTCGCAAGGCCCGCCGCGGATAACAGCCGACATCATCGGCGAAAAGCGCAGGGGCTGGTTTCGACCGGCCCCTGCATCACCGCGCAATTGCTGCAAATGTGCTATTCCGTCACTCTAGTCACCAAGCAACGGAACCCCCTGCCATGACCGCCAACAGGCCGCATCTGCTTCTGGTGGATGACGAACAGTCGATCCGCAAACCGCTTGCTGCGGTGCTGGGCAATGCCGGTTTCCGCGTGACGACCGCCGCCGATGCCGCTGAAGCACGCGCGCAGCTGCTGGCCGGGTCATTCGATCTGGCGATCCTCGATATCATGATGCCGGGTGAGGACGGGCTCAGCCTCGCGCGCTTCATCCGCGCCAATGGCGATCTCCCGATCATCCTGCTGACCGCGAGGGCCGAGGATATCGATCGCATCATCGGGCTGGAAATGGGTGCGGATGATTACCTCGCCAAACCCTTCAACCCGCGCGAGCTGACCGCCCGCATCAATGCCATCCTGCGCCGCAGCCAGCGCCATGTGACCCCGGGCGAAGCGCAGCACGCCTATCAGTTCGGCCCGTGGATCCTGCACACCACCCAGCGCCGCCTGACCCGCGAAGACGGGCAGGACGTGCCGCTGACCACCGGCGAGTTCCTGTTGCTGGAAGCGTTGGTGCAGCGGCCCAACATCCCCCTGTCGCGCGACCAGCTGCTTGATCTGACCAAGGGACGCGAGGCCGGCCCGTTCGACCGCGCGATCGATAACGCCATCAGCCGCTTGCGGCGCAAGATCGAGGCCGACCCCAAAGCGCCCGAATATATCAAGACGGTGCATTCGGCGGGCTATGTGCTGGCCACGACGGTGAAGCAGCTGTGAAACTGCTGTCGCGGTTCTCGCTGGCGCAGCAGGTGATGCTGATCGTTGCTGCCGGATTGGTTCTGGCGCAGGCGCTGAACTTCGGCCTTTCGCTACGGGAACGACAGGCATTCAGCCTTGAAAATTCGGCAGCGCCAGCGATTTCGCGGCTGATCGATGCTCTGGAAGCCATCGAGCAGGGGTCTCGGCCCGAACGGCGCGGCCCGCCACGCGCACGGGTGCGGCTGAGTGCCGAGAGCCCGGTTGGCGCGCAGATATCCCGGTTGGAGGGCATCGAGGAACTCGCCCTTGCCCGCATTGCGCAGGAGACGCAGCCGAGGGTGCGCGATATTCGCGCTGCCATGCTTCCAGGCCCACGCGGGAACCGCAATCTTGTGATTTCCATGCAGCTTGATTCCGGCCAGTGGCTAACGGCACGGACCCGCGGTCCGGCCCCTATCGGGCAGGCGATTGCGGCGCTTCTGGTGCAGACGATGGTGATCCTGGCCGCGCTGCTGCTGCCGCTGCTGCTGCTGGTGCGAAGCGTCACCCGCCCGCTTGCGGCCCTTACCCGCGAAGCGGAAGACTGGGCCGCCGATAGCTGGAGCACGGCCGGGCCAGAGCCGGTGAGTGCGCTGTCCGGCCCGCGCGACGTGCGCGATCTGGTCACGGCGGTCCACGATATGAAAGCGCGGATCGCCCAGATGCTGCGCGAGAAGGACGTGATGCTGGGCGCCATCGGCCACGATTTGCGCACACCGCTGACGGCGCTGCGGATACAGGTCGAACTGGTCAGCGATGATGACCAACGCAGTGGCATGATCGACGAAATCGACCGGCTATCCGGCGATCTGGAGAACATCCTTTCGCTGGCGCGCAGTTCGTCGAACATCGAGCGGCGGCCGACCGACCTTGCCGGAATCGTGGCCGCGGTCGCTGCGGATTTCCGGTCACAGGGCAAGGCGGTGGACTTCGAAACAGGCCCGGCGCTGATGGTGCCCGTGGACGCCGCCGCGATCCGCAGAGCAATCACCAACCTTGTCGAAAATGCGGTTCGTTATGCGGGGACGGCCCGCATCCGGCTGGACCAGCATGGCGGCATCGCCACCATAATCGTGGAAGATGACGGACCGGGGATCCCGGACGCTTCGCTATCGTCAGCCGCGGAAGCGTTTGTCCGGATCGAGCCGTCCCGCAACCGCGGAACCGGGGGCCATGGGCTCGGCCTCGCCATCGTCGCCGCCATTGCCCGCGCACACGGCGGCAAGCTTCACCTCAGCAACCGGTTCGAAGGCGGATTGCGGGCTGAAATCGACCTGCAGATGACGTAGGCACCGGGATCCCTTGATGATTACGCCCGGGCGCACCGCAGCCCTTTGGCACAACTTGGCACCAGCGCGGCGATGGGTCGGTATGACAGCGTTGGGGTCGTTTGCAGACAGGCAACTATTGGCAGAAAATCTACCAAAGCTGCCGGTCCGGTATCAGGTGCGTGCCTCAGCAGCGGGGATGTCTGATAATGGGTGGTTTCCTGCCATGAGCTGGACGCAAAGCCCATCAAACGGTTGCCGACGCTAGCAACCTTCGCCAAGCCAGTGGGATGAAGCTGATGCGCAATCCGGTCCGGCTGGTACCGAGCCTGTTTCTGCTCGCCATCGCGATTGGCACGCTGCTGCTGAGCCTGCCGATTGCCACGATGGATGGCAGTCGCGCGCCGTTCCTGACCGCGCTGTTCACCGCCACATCGGCCGTGGCTGTCACCGGCCTGGTGGTGGTCGATACCGGCACCTATTGGTCACCGTTCGGGCAGGTGGCGATCCTGCTGATGTTCCAGATCGGCGGCCTTGGCATCATGACGGCGGCAACGCTTTTCGGCATCATCGCGGGACGCGGGTTCGGGCTGCACGAACGCCTCGCCACACAGGTCGAGCGCGGACGGCTGGAGCGCGGCGATGCGCTGTCGGTGCTGAAACTGATGATCGGTGTGACGCTGGCGGTCGAAGCGGTGACAGCGGCGGCCCTCACCATTCGCATGGCCGCCTCCTATGACATGAGCCTTGGTGCTGCCCTGTGGAACGGGGTGTTCCACGCCATCAGCGCGTTCAACAATGCCGGCTTTTCGACCCATGCCGACAGCGTGATGGGATACCAGACCGATCCGCTGATCCTGATCCCGATCATGGCCGCGATCACGCTGGGTTCGGTCGGCTTTCCGGTGATGCAGGATCTGCGCGACAAGCGGCTGGACTGGCGGCGCTGGTCACTGCATTCCAAGGTCACGGTCTATGGTTCAGCCGCACTGCTGGTGCTGGGGTTCGTCGCCATTCTGGCGATGGAATGGAACAATGACGCCACGCTTGGCCCGATGGCATTCGGCGGCAAGGTGATGAACGCGGCGTTTCATTCGGTCATGCCGCGCACCGCGGGGTTCAACAGCCTTGATGTCGGTGCGTTTCGGGAATCGACTCTGATGGTCAATTACCTGCTGATGTTTATCGGCGGCGGCAGCGCGGGCACGGCTGGCGGGATCAAGGTGACCACCTTCGTGGTGCTGTTCGCGATCGTCCTGTCCGAAGTGCTGGGCCGCCGCGATGTAGGGCTGTTTGGCCGCCGCTTCGGCCACGAGGTCGAGCGGCAGGCGCTGACCGTCACCGTCATAGCCGCAGCCCTAGTCTTTGCAGCCACCACATACATCGTCTCGATCACCACCATGCCGTTGGCCGAGGTGCTGTTCGAATGCATCTCCGCTTTCGCCACGGTCGGCATGTCGACCGGCATCACCGCCGATCTGCCACCATCGGCGCAGGTTGTGATCGTGTTGCTGATGTTCATCGGCCGGGTCGGCACCATCACCTTTGCCACCGCGCTGGCGATTGGCAGCAGTCCGCAGCTTTACCGCTATCCCAAGGAGAACCTCATTGTCGGCTGAAACGCGCAAACCCGTTCTGGTGGTGGGGCTTGGCCGGTTCGGCGGGGCTGTTGCCCGCAGGCTGGCCAGCATGGGCACCGAAGTGCTGGGGGTGGATAGCGACCCTGATCTGGTGCAGACCCATGCCGACCATCTGACCAAGGTGGTGGAGGCCGATTGCACCGATCCTGCGGTGCTGCGCCAGTTGGGCGCAACCGATTTCGCCACGGCCGTGGTCGGCATCGGCAGCGATATCGAGGCGAGCGTGCTGACAGTGTTGGCACTGGCCGACATGGGGCTCACCAACATCTGGGCCAAGGCCAGCAACGCCAATCACGCGCGCATCCTTGAACGGATCGGCGCGACCCATGTGGTGTTTCCCGAAGAGCGGATGGGCGAGCGCGTGGCGCACCTGCTCAACGAACGGCTGCTCGATTTCATCGCCTTCGATGATGAATTCGCCATCGCACGCTTGGCCGCGCCCGAGCCTATCGTCGGCCTGCCACTGGTGACCAGCGCGTGCCGCAAGAAATATGATGTGACCGTCGTGGGCGTGAAGCGGAAGGGTGAGGCATTCATCCACGCGGTGCCCGATACGATCATCTTCCCTGACGATGAACTGGTGGTCTCGGGCAAAATCAAGGATCTGGAGCGGTTTTCGGCGATTTAACCGCCGGGGGCTACCCTGCGACGCGGTATCCCACGCCGGGCTCGTTGATGATCAACTGAGGATCGCCTGGGTCGCACTCCAGCTTACGGCGCAAGGACCGCACCGCCACGCGCAGGTAGTTGAGATCATGGCGATGAGCCGGGCCCCAGACCAGTTCCAGCAAGCGCTCGTGCGTCACCACCCGCCCGGGGTGATCGGCCAGCGTCCAGAGCAGATCGAATTCACGCGGGGTAAGATCGACCTGTGTGCCCCGGATAGTAACCTCGTGCGCGTCCCGGTCGATATGTCCGCCGGCGAACTCGCGCCGGGCCGTGGTGGAGAGCGGCCCCGCCTTGCGGCGCAGGGCCGAGCGGATACGGGCCAGCAGCTCCTCGCTGTCGAAGGGCTTGGTCACGAAGTCGTCAGCGCCAAGGTCGAGAGCGGCGACCTTCTCCTCGGTCGCGTCGCGGGCGGTGAGGACAATCACGGAAAGCCCGAGCGCGGCAAGTTGCGGCACCACCTCCAGCCCGTCACGATCTGGCAGACCCAGATCGAGCAGGGCGACCAGCGGCGCAGGCGCGGCACTGGCGATGCGCAGGGCTTCAGCGGCGGTGGCGGCTTCGACGTGGGCAATCCCCGCACGATCAAGCGCGCCAATCAGCAGCCGCCGGATCGCGGGTTCGTCATCGATGATAAGCACGTCCTTACGCATCGTCAGGTTCGTCTCGCGGGTTTGAAGCCGGAAGGCTGATCGCAAATTCAGCCCCGCCATCGGGCCGGTTGTCAGCCGATATCACACCGCCCACCGCCTCGACGAGGTTCTTGGCGATCCACAGCCCAAGGCCCGTTCCGCCCACCCGGTCGCTGCCCTCGAGCCGCTCGAAGCGTTCGAACAGCGTATCGTGCTGCTCGGGCAAGCCCGGCCCGCGGTCGCGCACCCGGCACGCCACGTGGCTGCTCTCATACTCCAGCACGATCTCTACCGCGCTGGTCTCGGGCGAGAACTTCAGCGCATTGTCGACCAGGTTGATCAACGCATGGCGGAGCAGCACCGGATCGCTGGAGATCAGCGGGCAGTCAACGGCGATGCGGGTCACGACCCTGCCGCCATCGCGGTTCTGGCGCAGGTCGCGCAGAACAGCATGGATCACATCAGTAAGTTCGATACTCTCGATGCGCGGCTTCACCCCGCCATCCTCGATGCGTGATGCCTCCAGCAGATCGCCAAGGAAGCGTTCGAGCCGCCTCGCTTCGCTGCGCGCGATCAGCACTTCTTCGGCAAAGTCGCCTTCAGCAGGGATCGCTTCGGCTGCAGCGATTACCGACGTGAGCGGGGTGCGCAGGTCGTGGGCGATACTGCCCAGCAAAGCGCCGCGCAGGCGGTCGCGTTCGCGCAAGGTGCCGACCTGGCGGGCTTCGTCCTCCAGCACCAGTCGTTCATGCGCCAGCGCGGTCTGATCGATCAGCGAGGCGAGCAGCGTTGCATCGTCGGCGCGGATGATCCGGCCCTGTTCTGGGCGTGCGACCCCCAGAGCACCCATGATTCCGAGCGCCGTCTGGAGCGGGTGGAACTGCCAGTCCGAGGCATTGAGCGTGCCAGTATCACGCCCCGTCACCTCTCCGCGCTCCAGCGTCCAGCGCGCTGCCGCTTCGTCGACAAGGTCGAGCGCGGTGTGAGCCGGATTGCCACGCACAGTCAGCCGGTCGCCTTCGAAGTTGACGATGATCGCCTCGACATCCAGCAGCGCGCCGATCTCGCGGCAGGCGACAGCGGCGGTGCTTTCCCGATCCGACAACCCGCCCAGCAACCCGGCAAAGCGCGCGAGCGACGCGTTCAGCCGGGCAACTCCCGCACTAGTTTCAGCCTGACGGCGCACCTTGCCCGCCAGCGCGCCGATCACACCGGCGACCAGCGCCAGCACGGAAAAGGTGATGACATCGGCAGGATCATTCATCAGCAGCGTGAAGCGTGGCTCGGTGAAGAAGTAGTTGTAGGCGAGCGCCGCAAACCCTGCCGCCCAGAGCCCGGCATAGGTTCGCAGCAAGCTCGCGGCGACAATCACCGGCACCAAGAGCAACATATCGATGGCCCCGCGCGGCAGCCAGTCTTGCGCCGCGAACACCGGGCCGACAGTTGCCGCGACGATTGCCAGCGCCGACAAGGGCGCGCGCCAGGGGTTATAATCACCTCTAGTCGCCGGGCGCTCATCGGCGTCTTCCAGTGGGACGACCTGCACCGCGATCCCCCGCGCTTTGCGGATCACGTCCTGCGCGATGGAACCGTGCCGCCATTCGAACCAACGGCTGCGGCGGCTCTTGCCGATCACGATCTGGCTGGCCCGAAGCTCGCGCGCCTGATCGACCAGCGCCTGCGCGACATCGGTTGCGGCCACTGTCATCAGCGCCGCACCCAATGACGATGCCAGCGCCAAGTTCTCGGCGAGCTGCTCGCGCTGTTCCCCGACAACCCCTCGCGCACCGCCGCTCTCGACGACCACCGCCGTCCACGGGGCATAGGCAAGATCGGCAAGGCGTTTGGCGTGGCGGATCACCTGTGCGCCGCCTTTGCCCGGGCTGACCGCCACCAGAATACGCTCGCCTACGGCATAATCGCCATCGTCCCCGGCGAGCGCCAGCTGATCAATCAGGCGCCGATCCACCGATCCCGCGGCATAGCGCAAAGCCAGTTCCCGCAAGGCGGCGAGCTTCGAAGGCGTGAAGAAGTTCGTCAGCGCCTGCCCGGCAGTATCGGCAAGGTAGACCTTGCCCGACCGCAACCGCTCGATCAGCGCCTCGGGCGGGAGATCGACAACGATGACTTCGGCGGAATCGAGAATGCTGTCGGGCACTGTCTCGCGCACCCGCACATGGGTGAATCCGGCGACAAGATCGTTGAGGCTCTCGATGTGCTGGATGTTGAGCGTGGTGGCAACGTCGATCCCCGACACCAGCAATTCGGCCACATCCTGCCAGCGTTTCGGATGGCGGCTGCCGGGCGCGTTGGTGTGGGCAAGTTCGTCGACGAGGATCAGCCCGGGGCGCCGTTCCAGCGCAGCGTCGATGTCGAATTCATCGAGCGTATGGCCCTGATAGGCAATGGCCCGGCGCGGAAGCACTTCGAAGGGTTCTAGCTGCACCGCAGTATCGCTGCGCCCGTGCGTCTCGGCCACGCCGACCAGCACATCGAGACCCTCCGCCTGCCTGCGCGCGGCCTCCTGCAACATTCGGTAGGTCTTGCCGACGCCTGGTGCCGCGCCAAGATAGACCGTGAGCCGCCCCCGCTCCTCACGCTGTGCAAGGCGCAGGAAGCGCTCTGCATCATTGGCGGGGCGCGGCTCGTCCATCTCTCCCGCCTACTGCGCCAGTTGGTCGAGCGCCAGATTGAGTTCGAGGACGTTGATGATCCGCTCGGGCGCAAAGGAGCCAGCCGCGCTGACAGCTTTGGCTTCGATCAGACGCTTGACCTCCGAAGCGGTCATTCCGCGTGCGGCGGCAACCCGGTCAGCCTGATAGAGTGCGCCTACAAGGCTGATATGCGGATCAAGGCCGCCGCCCGATGCCGCAACGAGATCGGCTGGGATCGGATTATCCGCCGTCGCGCCGTAGCGGGCGACGGTCTGTTCGGCGCGCTCCGTCAGCTCGGGACTGGTCGGCGACTTGTTGCTGCCGCCAGCGCCCATACCGTTGTAATCCACTGCCGAGGGACGCGGCCAGAAATAGCGGGGGCCGGTGAAGTCCTGCGCGATAAGCTGGCTGCCGATCGCGCGGCCATCGGCTTCGATGATCGAGCCATTCGCCTGAAACGGGACCACGGCCTGCGCAAAGCCCAGCACCAGTGCGGTGTAGCCAATCACGCAGACCAGAAAGGTCACCAGCCACAGGCGCAGCGAGGGGAGAAGATAATGCATCGGTCGGTGCTCCTTAGCGCATCAGGGCGGTGTGCTCGGCAATCGGGCCAAGCGCGGCGGCGGGGAAAAAGGTGAGCGCGCCAAAGATCAGGATCGTGATGAACAGCATCACCCCGAAGGTCGGCCCCTCGACACTCAGCGTGCCCGCGCTTTCGGCGCTGCGGCGCTTGGCCATCAGCGAACCAACGATGGCGAGCGGCACGATGATCGGTAGGAAGCGCGCGATCAGCATGACGAGCCCGGTGGCAATGTTCCACGCCGGGGTGTTGTCGCCCAGCCCCTCGAACCCGGAGCCGTTGTTGGCGGCCGCCGAGCTGAACTCGTAGAGGATCTCGGAGAAGCCGTGCGCACCGGTGTTGTTGAGGGTGTCGAGCCCCCACGGTGTCGCGGCGAACAAGGCGGTGCCGCCGAGGATCAGCAGCGGGTGGCTGATCAACGCCAGCACCACGAGCCGCATCTCGCGGCCTTCAATGCGGTGTCCGAGGTATTCCGGCGTGCGCCCCACCATCATGCCTGCCACGAACACGGCGAGCGCGATGTAGAGGAACATATTGATCATGCCGACGCCGACACCGCCGAAGGTCTCGTTGAGCCACATCCCGGCCATCGGCACGAGGCCGGTCAGCGGATTGAGACTGTCGTGCATCGCGCCGACCGAGCCGTTGCTCGTAGCGGTGGTGAGCACCGCCCACAGCGGGCCGGTTGTGGCACCGAGGCGCAGTTCCTTGCCTTCGAGATTGCCGACATTCTGCATCACGGTGAGATCGGCGAAGGCTTGTGTCGGCGCGCTCTCGAAGGTGACAGCAGCGGTGAGCTTGATCGCCAGCAGCGCGGCCATGACACCGAAGATCACGGCGGCGTGCTTGGGGCGGCCGATGATGCGCCCAAACATCCACACGCAGGCCATCGGGACCAGAATGATCGCGACCATTTCTAGCGCGTTCGACCAGAAGGTAGGGTTTTCAAGCGGGTGGGTGGAATTGGGCCCGAAGAAGCCGCCGCCGTTGGTGCCGAGCTGCTTGATCGCCACGAAGGCGGCGGCCGGTCCGCGGGCGATGGTCTGGGTCGCGCCCTCCAGTGTCATCACTTCCGCCGCGCCGAGCAGGGTCATCGGCACGCCTGCCAACGCGATGGCACCTGCGAGCAGGATTGCGAGCGGCAGCAGCACGAAGAAGCTCGCGCGTTGCACATCGAGGAAGAAGTTGCCCATGCTCGCCTGCGCCCCGATCCCCCGCGCGAGCGCAGCTAGGGCGGCAATCCCGGTCGCCGCCGACACGAATTGCAGCCACATCAGCCCGCCAAGCTGGGCAAGATAGCTCCAGGTGCTCTCACCCGAGTAGTGCTGAAGATTGGTGTTGGTGGTGAAGCTGGCGGCGGTGTTGAACACCAGGTCAAGACTGGCGGCACCCTGTCCGTCAGGATTGAAGGGCAGCAGATGCTGGGTTGCGAGCAGCAGGAAGACAAAGCCAAACATCACCACGTTGAATGTGATGAGCGCGAGCGAATAGGACTTCCAATCCTGCTCGCCCCCGCCACCGGTGGCGGCCGCAAACAGCCGGTCGGCGCGCTTAAACCGGCCCGAAAACAGCGCCGCCATGTATCGGCCCAGCGGCCAGGACAGCAGCACAGTGCCGCCGACAATGAGAACAATTGTGAGGATGCTTGCAAGCATGTCAGGTTCCTTTGCGGCTCAGGCGAGGCCTAGGCCGGCGACAGCGAGGTCGATGAGCTTGATGCCTACGAACGGCGCGATCACCCCGCCGCCGCCGTAGATCGCCAGGTTGCGCAGCAACTGGCTGGCTGCTGGCATGGGGCGATAGGCCACGCCCTTCAGAGCGAGCGGCACCAGCAGGGGAATGATGATCGCGTTGAAGATGATCGCGGACATGATCGCGCTGTTGGGACTTGCCAGCCCCATCACATTGAGCGCGCGGAGCCCGGGATAGAGCACCACGAAGATCGCCGGCAGGATCGCGAAATACTTCGCTACATCGTTGGCGATCGAGAAGGTGGTGAGCGCTCCGCGGGTCATCAGCAGCTGCTTTCCGATACCGACCACTTCGATCAGCTTGGTCGGGTCGCTGTCGAGATCGACCATGTTGCCCGCCTCGCGCGCGGCTTGCGTGCCGGTGTTCATGGCGACGCCGACATCCGATTGGGCAAGCGCGGGGGCATCATTAGTTCCGTCACCGCACATGGCGACGAGCTTGCCCTCCGCTTGTTCCTTGCGGATATAGGCGAGCTTGTCCTCGGGCGTGGCTTCGGCGAGGAAGTCGTCGACACCGGCCTCGGCGGCGATGGCGGCTGCGGTAAGGGGATTGTCGCCGGTGATCATCACCGTGCGGATGCCCATGCGCCGAAGCTCGACAAAGCGTTCGCGGATACCTGCCTTGACGATGTCCTTCAGATGCACCGCGCCAAGCAGCCGCCCATTCTCGGTCACCGCCAGCGGGGTGCCACCGGCCTGCGCGATGCGGTCGGTGATGCGGCGCAGTTCGGCGATGGCGGGTTCGGGGAAGTCCCCGAGGCGGAGAACGGCATCAACCGCACCCTTGCGGATGCTGCGACCCTGCTGGTCGATGCCGCTCACCCGGGTCTGAGCGGTGAAGCCCACCACTTCTGTGTGAGGCGCAAGCGGTTCGCCTTGGCCTGCCAGAACCACGATGGAGCGACCCTCGGGCGTCTCGTCGGCCAGGCTGGCGAGACGGGCGGCGCTGATGAGATCGCCTTGGGCAACCCCCGAAAGCGCCACGAACTCGCTCGCCTGCCGGTCGCCGATGGTGATCGTCCCGGTCTTGTCGAGCAACAGCGTCCCGATGTCGCCTGCAGCCTCCACCGCGCGGCCCGATTTGGCAAGGACATTGAAGCGGATCAGCCGGTCCATGCCTGCAATACCGATGGCGGACAGCAGCCCTGAAATCGTGGTCGGGATCAGCGCCACGAACAGTGCGATCAGCACCGGGATAGGAATGCTCCCTCCAGCATAGGCGGCAAATGCGGGCAGCGTCCCGACTGCGATCAGGAACACCAGCGTCAGGCCCGTGAGCAGGATGGTGAGCGCGATTTCGTTGGGCGTCTTCTGCCGGCTCGCGCCCTCGACCAGCGCAATCATCCGGTCGAGAAAGCCACTGCCTGGTTCTGCCGTCACCTTCACCCGAATCTCGTCGGACAGCACCGTGGTCCCCGCCGTAACGGCAGAGCGATCGCCGCCTGCCTCGCGGATCACGGGGGCGCTTTCGCCGGTGATCGCTGCCTCGTTGACCGAGGCAACCCCGGCGACCACCTCGCCATCGGCGGGAATTTGCTGGCCTGCGACCACCAGCACCACATCGCCGCGCTTCAGCTGCGTGGCGGGCACCTGTTCCAGCAGTCCGTCCCGCCCGATCCGGCAGGCAGTCAGCTGATCCTTGGTGGCGCGCAGCGATGCCGCCTGCGCCTTGCCACGCCCTTCCGCAAGCGCCTCGGCGAAGTTCCCGAACAACACCGTGACCCACAGCCACAGCACCAGTTGGCCCTCGAACACCGGATCGCCTGTGCCCATCGAAAGGTGATAGAAGAAGATGAGTGTCGCCGTCGCTGCCACCACTGCGGTGGTGAACATAACCGGATTGCGCGACAGGGTGCGCGGGTCGAGCTTAGCTAAGGCTCCGCGTGCAGCCGGAGCCAGCAGCGCGCGGTCGAACATGCCAGCTGCAGCCATCAGAACCGCTCCGGCCGAAGCAGCACGATGCCGAGGTAAACAAGCAGGCCCAGCGCCACCAGCGCCGCCAGCAGAAGGTCGAAGGTCATGAAGGCTCCTTTCGCATTAGCAAAAGGGCCAATGGCGCAAGGCTGCGTGAAATCTCGCCGGGGGAAACGGCTCTCGCGCATTAAATCTGCGTGAAATCGGGCTTCCTGGGTGGCCGTGGGAGGAGCCTTTTCACGCAGATTTCACGCATTGGCGCGGCATTTCGCATGGCGATTTAAGGGGCGTCAGGACGAAGAATGCCGGCATTGAGCGGCACACATGCCGCACTGAGGAGCTTCCACAATGCGTTTCCGGTTTTCCTCTGCCGCTGCGGCCTGCGCTGTGATGTTTGCCGCTGCGCCTCTGTGCGCTCAAGATGCCCCCACCGGGCCGATTGAGGAACCTGCGCCGATCTGCGCGGATCGTCCTACCAAGGGCACCGCGAGCTGCACCGTCCCCAAGGGGATGATCCAGATGGAAAGCGATGCGATTTTCTGGACCCGGTCCGACACGGGAGGGCAGCGCACCGATGTGCTGCTCTACACCAACCCGACCGTGAAATTCGGGCTGACCGATAGCAGCGATATCCAGTTCAACCTCGCACCCCAGGTCGAAGTGCGCAGCCGCATTGCCGGGCAAACCGTCACCCGGCGCGGTGTGGGTGATCTGACCGTGCGCTTCAAACAGCGCCTTACCGACCTCGGCAGCCGCATTCAAATCGCCGTGGTCCCCTTCGTAAAGATGCCGACCGCCGAGCGCGGGATCGGCAATGGCGAATGGGAGGGCGGTTTTGTGACTTCGGTGCAAGTTCCCGTCGGGGCTGCAACGCTGACCCTAGTGCCGCAATTCGCGCTGCTGGCCGACAGCCTGGAACCCGACGAACGCCACGTCGAGTTCCAGGGTCTGGTCAACCTCGCCTATCCGCTCGGCCCCCGCACGACCATCGCAGCCGAGCTGTGGACAGCGCAGAACGGGGACCCATCAGGCACCGTGCGGCAGTATTCCGCCGATGCGGCGATCAGCCATCTGTTGAACAACGACCTCCAGATCGACATCGGCGGCAATTTCGGCCTCAATCAGGCGACGCCGGACTTGCAGGTCTATGCTGGCATTTCGGCGCGGTTCTGACCCATTCCGTTAAAGGGAACCCGGTAACACCACGATGGCCGGATTGGGGTCGATTCTGGAAGGTCGGCTCTTGGCGAAAATCTCATCCAAGCTGCCTGTCCGTTATCAGGTGCGGGCCGCGCCAGCCCCTGCGTCCGAAAGTGGGTCGTTTTCTGTCAGACCGCTTTTAGCACCAATGCCGTGCTAGCTTCTTGTCGGCTTCTGGGATTAGCCGAGGCACTTGCGAACCGCTGCGTGTGGGTGGTCAGCTGCCTGAACACATGTGGGAAGTGTGGACTCCGGCCCTACCGAACGTCCAATCGCTCGGTGGACCGGTCCAAAGATGGGTGAAAACCCTATCCGGGCATATAGATCCCGCAAAGTTTATTGCCGTCAGGATCGCGCACGTAGGTCAGGTAGATCGTACCCATCGCAGACTCCCGCGGGCCGGGTGCGTCTTCGATTGACGTTCCGCCGTTGGCAACGGCCACATCATGAAATTGCTGAACTTGTTCGGGCGAATTGCACGAGAAAGCAACCGTAGCCCCGTTCGCCACGGTGGCAGGTTCATCGTTGATCGGCTGAGTGACGATGAAGTTTGTTCCGCCCGGGTTCGGGTAGAAGAGGCGCATATGCCCGCTTCCGGCAATATTGTTCATCGGCTCTGGCATTCCCAGAACACCCAGAACCGCGTTGTAGAACTGCCGCGACCGCTCGATGTCGTTGGAGCCTACCATTGTGTGGAAAAGCAATCTCTTTCTCCCTATCGCTTCGCGGACGCTTGTGGAGGCAGTGGGAGATCAGAGCAAGCGGCGAGTTGCGAGCTATGCCGTTGCACATCTTAGGCCGAATGGGCGGAAAGTTCCGACTAAAGCGGTTCCAGGCCTCATGAACACGTGGCCGCTTCTAGGAAGTCGCCGCTCGCAAGCAAACGCCCGCAACGGGGTCGTTTGCAGAAGGGCTGCTTTTGGCGCAGGTGAGGCAATAGCTGCCCGTCCACTTTCAGGGCCTCGGCTGATCGCGGCGAACGACCGCATGTGGGTGGGAAGCTGCCGAACAAATTTTCGAGCCTAAATGACAGCTCCCGTTTCAGAAGATCGATGTTTCCAGCTCTGTCGGTCCTATCAGGATGGAACGCCATCGCCATCAACAGCGCCCGCATTCTGGGTCGGCATTTGGCGAACAAAAAAGACGAGTATCACCGCAATGGCTGTCAGTACGCCGATCAGCATCCAAGCATCGTTGATGGCCTCGACCAAGGCTTGTCGTTCCACCAGGGGACGGACCATCTCTTCGGTGAATTCATCAGGCGGAATGCCGATCTGTTCGATGAAAGCATCGCGGGGGATACCGATCCTTACCGCGGTTGCGATGTTCCCGGTCTTCAATTCTTCGGCGATTTGCGCGCCGTAGGTGGCGGCGCGGCTGAAGATCGTGGTGTCGATGAGGGCAAGGCCAATCGCCCCGCCGAGATTGCGCATCAGATTGAACAATCCGCTCCCATCCGCCACCAGTTCGGGCGACAAGCGCCCCAAGGCCATCCGCGTCGGGGGCAGCAGGCAGAACATCGTCGCAACGCCCCGCAGAACTTGCGGCAGGAACATCTCCGCAAAATCCGTGTCAGCGGTCTGCTTGGTGCTCATCAGCAGACCGGCCGCAAACAGGACGAAGCCGAACACGGTCAGGGAGCGCGCGCCCACGCGTTGTTCGAGATAGACGGCGACGGGCGCGGCAATGAGCTGGGCGATGCCGGTGACAAGCATGATCTCGCCAATGCGAAGCGCATCATGTTCGCGCACCAGACCCAAGAAGAACGGCATCAGATAGGTCGAACCGAACAACCCCACACCGAGAATGAAGCTGAGCGCGCAGCCGATGGCAAAATTGCGGTCCTTGAAGCATCGCAATTCGACCAGCGGATCGGATGAACGGGCCGTGCGCCAGACAAACCAGGCCGAACACAAGACAAAACCCAGCAGCAGCGTGGCCACCGTGGGAGAGAGCCACCCATCGGTCGGCGCATCTTTCAGGCCGATCTGAAGCGCGATCAGTCCCGCCGCCATAAGGGTCAGCGCCGCCGCATCGACCGACCGGGCGACACGCGTATTGCTCGCCGCACCGCGAAGCGTCACCGCAGCTCCGACCGCCGCCAAAATGCCCGGCACGATGTTGATCCGGAACAGCCAGTGCCAGGAATATGTCTCGGTGATCCAGCCCCCTACGATCGGGCCGACGGTCGGCGCAAAGACTGCCGCAACCCCGGCGATGGTTGTGGCAATCCCTTGTGAACGCACCGGAAACAGCAGGAACACGGCAGAAAACACCGCCGGGATCAAGGTGCCCCCGGCAAAGCCCTGAACGATCCGCCAGATGATCAGCGAGGCGAACGTCTGGCTTTCGGCGCAGCCTATCGAGGCAATGGTGAACACCGAAACGGCCGAAACGAACAGCCAGCGCATACCCAATCTGGCGGTCAGGAAGCCGGTGAGCGGTATCGCCACAATCTCTGCGGTGAGATAGGCGGTCTGGATCCAGATCATCTGGTCAGTGCCGATGTCCAGCGCGCCCTGGATTGTGGGCAGGGATGTTGCGACGATCTGGATATCCAGGATCGCCATGAACATGCCGATGCACATGAAGATGAAACCGGCCCAAGTTCTCAGACTTGCCTCGGGTATTTCGTTGCCGTTCATCCGATGATCGGTAGCGGAAGACCTTGGTCATGACTAAAGGAAACTGGCATCTGCTTTCGGAACGGTGCCGTATCTGTCAGCAGAACCAAGCTTTTGTGGCCCCGGCCCTTTGACAAATTAGATCCAGATTGCCGGTCAGTCGGCTGATGTGAGGCTCCCTCGATGATTCCGGTAAGCATCCACTCGCTCGCTACGGCGACGCCGCTGAATATCCTTGACCAGACGACAGGTGCGCAGGTTGCCGAACAGCTGCTCGGCAGCGCCTTTGAAGATTTCGGCAGACTGCGCTCGATCTACGGCAATGCCGGGATCGAATTTCGCCAGCTGGCCCGCCCGGTTGCCTGGTATATGCAGCCGCGCAGCATCGTTGAACGCACCGAAGTCTATCTTGAAGTCGCTCTCGATCTGTTTGTCGAAGCCGCGGAGAAGGCGCTGGCCGAAGCAGGGATCGCTGCGGACGAGGTCGACGTCATCGTCACCGTATCCTCCACCGGCATTGCCACACCGAGCCTCGAAGCGCGCGCCATGAGCCGGATGGGGTTCCGCAGCGATGTGTCGAGAGTTCCGGTGTTCGGCCTTGGCTGTGCCGGGGGCGTTTCGGGACTGGGTCTCGCTGCAAAACTTGCCCGGGTTGGTCAGGGCGCCACAGTCCTGTTTGTCACGGTTGAACTTTGCAGTCTGGCCCTGAGGACCGAGAATGTCGGTAAGGCAGACGTGGTCTCGACCGCGCTGTTTGGAGACGGCGCAGCGGCCTGCGTGATCCGGCCCGGCGACGACGGGTTCACGCAGATTTCCGGCAGCGCCGAAAAGACCTGGGCCGATACGCTCGACATCATGGGCTGGCAGATGGAGCCCGCCGGATTGGGCGTCGTTCTCAACCGCGCCATTCCCGCTTTCGCGCGGAAGGAATTTCGCGGGGCGGTGGAAGAGATGCTGGCCCCTCAGGGCGTGCAGATCGGCGAAGTCGACCGCTTCATCTGCCATCCCGGCGGCGCCAAAGTCGTCGACGCGATCGAGGCCGCGCTCGCCTTGCCGCAGGGGAGCCTCAATGATGAACGCGAGATTCTGCGCCTGCACGGCAACATGTCTGCGCCAACCGCGCTGTTTGTGCTCGACCGGGTGCGCCAAAGCGGGCTTGCGCCACTGTCGGTGATGGCCGCGCTCGGCCCCGGTTTCACGGCCAGCACGGTCACCTTGCGGAGCCCAGCATGACCCTGCCTTATGCCATCATGATATTCATCACGCTTCAGCGGATATCCGAGCTTTTCATCGCGCAGAGCAACACCAAGGCGCTACTCGCGCGCGGCGCGGTCGAATTCGGGCGATCACATTACCCGGTCATGGTGCTGATGCACGCATCGTGGCTGGCTGTCTTATGGGCCATGGTCGGCGGCGCGCCGGTGAAAATGGCGTTGCTTGCGGTTTTCGCGGTTCTTCAGGCCATGCGCGTCTGGGTGCTGGCGACGCTGGGGCGGCGCTGGACAACGCGGATCATCGTTCCCAAAGACCCAGCGCCGATCACGAGCGGGCCGTTTCGCATGATGCGTCACCCGAACTACTTCGTGGTGATCTGCGAGATCGCGGTCGTGCCTTTAATGTTCGGACTGGTCTGGGTCGCGGTGCTCTATTCCGTGCTCAATGCCGCGATGCTGTGGGTGCGCATCCGGGCGGAGAACGCCGCCTATTCTCCCGCTTAATTCGACGTCGCGGTCTGACCCCGCGTCTGACGCCGGGCCAAGTCTTCGCGCTCGGCCTTGATCTTGAGCATCGCCGACTTGCATGTTGGGGATGTCTTCTCGATGTTCCGGATCATACACGCCTCAACCTTCTTGCGGCTCAGCGATTTCATCTCGGCCGGGCACAGCTTGCGCGCCTCTTGCACGCAGGCCTTCTTGCCCGGATCGGGCGCGGCAAAGGCCGGGCTGGTCATGGCAATCGACGCCGCAATTGCTCCGATGAAAAGAGCGATACCGTCAATTCCATGGCGCTTCATGCTCTGCGTTTCCTTTTATGCTTTAACATTGTGCCGAGCAGTTGCCGTGATCGGCTTGAACCATCAGTGAATGTCAATGTCAGCGCACGTCACCAGTGCGCCAGAAGCGTCCTGATCACCACAAGCCTAGGCTTTCCAGCCGTTGACCAGAGCCACCGCGCACAGCCAAGCGCCCCCGCTGCTGCAAATGACCGGTAAGGGGTCGGTTTCAGAACGGCGGCATTTGGGGACAGGACCCACAATAGCTGCCATACGCTGCCCGAATTGGGCAGTGTCGGCGGACCCGATCCGCGAATTTGGCTGCGGTGCTTGCCGCGCCATGAGCCGCCATGGCGCAGGCGCGGTTTCAGAACAGCGCTCCGATGTGTCCGACCGGCCCCTATGAGGTGCTCGAATGCGGGTTCTTCGTATGGCTGCTGCCACTGAAACTCGGCTCGCGTCTCTCATCCGCCATTCATCATAAAAAGACGGCAGTTTGTCGAAATCTCCGCCTGAGCTGGTTGCGACCGTCAAGGCTTACGCATCAGGACACCGTCTTTGTTCACAGCGGCGCGATAATGCGGGCGCCCCCTGCCTGCCAGTGCCGCAATCGGACAAAAGCGAACAAAAAACCTCGGACAGGGAAATATGTTGATGTTTTATAAAGACGTCGGGCGTCGGCGCGCCCACCTCATGCTTACGGTCGGCGCCATCGGACTGAGTGTCGCAATGCCTTCGCGCGCCGCCGCGCAGGAAGCGGTGGCCTCGGACACGGAAACGGCCGAGGAGACCGGAGAGGCGATCGTCGTCACCGGTACCCGCATCCAGCGACCTGAAGCCGCGACCGCAACCCCGGTGGTCGCGATCACCGCCGAGAACATCATCCAATCGGGCATCAACAACGTCACCGAACTGCTCGCGCAGAGCCCCGCTCTGTTCAACTCCGAGACCAATTTCGATGCTGCCGGCTCGCAGGCGCGCACGGGCGCTGCGGGTGTCAATTTGCTCAACTTGCGCAATCTCGGCGCCAACCGGACGCTTACATTGGTCAACGGCCGCCGCCATGTCGCTGGCGTCTCCGGCGAGGCTGGTGTCGACACCAACACTATCCCCGTAAGCCTGATCGACCGCGTCGACATCCTCACCGGCGGCGTCTCGTCGGTCTATGGTGCGGACGGCGTATCGGGCGTAGTCAACTTCATCATGAAGCGCGACTTCGAAGGCATCGACATCCGTGCGCAGAACGGGATTTCGGACTTCGGTGATGCCGAGAGCAACTTCTTCTCAGCGACGGTCGGCAAGAACTTCGCCGACAACCGCGGCAACATCGCGCTCAATTACGAATTCCGCAAGGATGGCCGCGTCGGCTACGGCGACCGGCCCAATGGGCGCTACGAGGCCGATAGTCTGGTGCGCAACCCCAACGACATCCCCGATGATCCTAACGTGCCGGACAACATCTTCCTCAACCGGATCGGCTATGCCGACAGCTCGCCCGGCGGCGCGCTGGTGATCGACGGCAGCTTCAGCCCCGTTTTCAACGGCGACGGGCGGCCTTATGATCCGGGCATCTTCCTGCCGCAGTCGAACTTCCTCGCGCAGGGCGGCGACAATACGCCGATCAACGACTACCAGGGCGACCTTCAGGCCGGCACCGAGCACCATAGCTTCAACGCGCTATTCAGTTTCGAACTGACCCCCGACGTGCGCCTGTTCGCCGAGGGCAAATATGTGCGCTCGGAAAACTTCACAATCGCACAGCCCTCGTTCGACTTCTTCACGTTCATCTCGGAAGACAATCCCTTCATCCCGGCGAACGTCCGCGCAGCGGGCCTCGGCGAGTTCGGCGGGCTGCTGTTTAACCGTGACAACTTCGATTTCGGGACGCGCAACGAGAATTTCGAACGTGACCTTTATCGCACCGTAATCGGGCTGGACGGCAATCTCTCCGACAACGTAAAGTTCGAGGCGAGCTACGTCTACGGGCGCAACGACACCACCTACATCTCGACCAACCAGCGCATCGAGGACCGTTATTTCGCCGCGCTCGACGTGGTCGATGTTGGCCAGTTCACAACCGGCACGCCCAACGGGGTGTTCGATTGCCGCGTCAACGTCGATGGCGGAGCAGTCGTGGATGCGGGCAACGGCAATTATGGCGAAGCGCCGCAGACCTTCACGCCTGGCCAGTGTGTGCCGCTCAACATCTTCGGCGAGGGCGTTGCCAGCCAAGCGGCACTCGACTTCATCTTGACCGACACTACCAACGACTACCGGATCGAACAGCACGTCGCCAACGCCTTTATCTCGGGCGACTTCGGCAATTTCTTCGAACTGCCGGGCGGCGCGGTGAACTTTGCCTTCGGCGGTGAATATCGCAAGGAAAAGAGCAACTTCCAGCCGGACGCGATCTCCACGCAGGTGGCGGATTTCGATGAGGGCACCGGCGTTCTGGCGGACCTCGCCCTGCTCGCCCCCGAAGTCGGTAGCTTCGATGTCTGGGAAGTGTTCGGCGAACTCAATGTACCCCTGCTGGCGGACCGTCCGTTCTTCGACCTGCTCGAATTCACAGTGGCCGGGCGGTACTCGGACTACTCGACTGTGGGCAGCACCGAGGCGTGGTCGATCAACGGCCAATGGGCCCCGATCCGCGATATCCGCTTCCGCGGCGGCTATTCGGAATCTGTCCGTGCGCCGAACATCACGGAGCTGTTCGCGCCGCGAAGCGGCACCTTCGCCTTCATTGACGATCCCTGCGGGCCGGAACTCATCAACCAGGGGACCGAGTTCCGCGCAGCCAACTGCCGGGCGTTGATCGAGGGTCTGGGGGTCGATTTCGATACCTTCGACCCGGCAAGCGACATCAACTCGAGCTCCAGCCGCGAAGGGGTGTTTTCGGGCAACCGGGACCTGACCGAAGAGAGTGCGACGACCTGGACCGCGGGCGTGATCCTGCAGCCGCGCTTCGTGCCGGGGCTGACCATCACGGGCGACTGGTACGATATCCGCCTCACCAACGCGGTGCGTACGGCTTCGCTGAACGAGACGGCGCAGTTCTGCGTGGATTCCGCCTCGCTCGACAATGTGTTCTGCGATGCGATCACGCGTTCGGAGAGCACGGGCTTTGTCAGCAATTATCTGCTCTCACCTGAAAACGTCGCGTTCATCGAGACGGCTGGCGCGGACGTGACGGTGAACTACGCCTTCGAACCCGGCAACGGATCGTTGGGCCGGTTCAACTTGCGCGGAACGGTAGGCTATCTCGACAAGTTGCTGGTGCTGCCGGCAAATGGCGGAATTGTCGACGACAACCAGGGCGAGAACGGTGCGCCGGAATGGGTCGGAACAGCGGACATCACCTGGACGCTGGACAACTTCACGTTGAACTATGGCGTGCAATACATCGGCGATCAGCTGCGCTTCGAGAAGGACCAGATCGCCGGTGATCCAGATATCGCCGCGCCGGAGTTTCTGACGATCAATGATCGCTTCGTCCACGATATCCGGGCCGAGATCAGCACTGACGATGAACGAGCAAGCTTCTTCCTTGGGGTGAATAACCTGACGAACGAGCTGCCCATCCGCGGGCTGGCCAACCAGCAGGGCGTGGGTTGGATGGGGCGGTACTTCTACGCGGGTATCCGCGTCAGCACCGACCAGCTCGGTTTCTAAACGAAGGGCCGTAAGGCGCGAAAATCGGGGGCGGGTGTCCGGCAGAGGCGGACACCCGCCCCTTTTTGTGAAGCGCTAAAGGTTACCGACACGCGAGGCGTGGGTCGGAGTGGTCTCTGATTTAAGGCCGCTAAGACGGCCAAATGCTGGGCGTCAGGTTTGGCGCGGGAGCTAGAGCTGTGCACGTTACGCTGAAATGGCGGCAAAGCCCCATGTGGCTACCCGTCAGGAGAAGCCGAGCGAAATGGCGCTGGCGGCTAGTTGGCTAGGCTTTCGCAGGCACGGTCGCGGTCGAGTTTCATCGCTGTGCGGATCAACCGGTCGAGCCTTCCGCGAAAGCGGCGTTCGTAGCGCGAGAGCCGCATAACTTCCTCTACCCGCTGGCCAAGGACCCCCAGATCAGACAGCTTGTCTGCCAGGATCAGGTCGATATCGTTGTTTAAATCCTCGATGAGGACGCTAGCCCTGCGCAGACGAACAAGCGCCTGGTGCGCCTCCCGAATAAGCAGATTCGCATTCCAAACTCCGCCTCGCAGATTGCGGAGGTGATCGAGCAATTCGATATCGGCCTTGCTCAACACCCGGGCGTCAAATTCAACGGGCGAGAAGAGGCCATGCTTACGCGCATTGCGCGCCGATTTGGCCTTTCCTGACAGGCTGACTGGGCCCCTGCTGCGCGCGCCGTTGGCCTGGCTTGCGCGAACGGCTGCCTCGGTGCGACGGCGTGCCATCTAACTTACACCTCCCCGTCAAAGGGGGAGTCCGATCCGCCCTGTTCGTCTATCACCACCACTGCCTCAAGTTCTTGAGAATCGCAGGCGACCGGCAGCGCACCCCGCTGCTTGGCGTCGATCAGCATGATAAGGTGTTGGGCGTGAAGCCGGCGCCGCCGCTCGAACTGATTGATTACGCGATCACGCTCACGCACCTCGGCATGTTCCAGCCTCTGGAGCCCTTCAAGGAGTTGGATGTCAAACGGCGTGACCCGCCCCAACAACCAGGCAAACTCGGGGTTGTCGAGGATGTCGTCGGTCTCGAACCGCTTGCCCATTCCGCTGCAGGTCTCGAGAACCTGCCGTTCCTCTTGCGTGATAGAGAAGGGGGAAGGGCACTCTTTATCGAAGGGAACATGTTTCACCGCGTCGAGCTTAGAAAGTTCGTATTTCACGAGCCTGTTCTGCAACCCCGCAATCTGTGCACGGATGCCGTCGATCCGCGCCCAACGGTAAGCGATGTCTTCGACCCACCGCTTTTCGATGAGGCCCTGCGGCGCAAGTTCCAGGGTGAGTTCGTCACGCAGCCATGCCTCACGGTCAATATGCTGACCAGGCAGCGATAGGCGCGAACCAGCCGCCGTGGATGGAACAATGGTGGTCTTAGTCTTGGTAGGCATTGAAGCTCCTTTCGTACGAGGAGCACCAATCATGTTGTCACGACCTGGCCAGGGCCAAGACTGATTCGCAAACGACGTTGACCGATTGCGAGCTATGCCTGGACACTCCGGCTGACCGCTGCGCACACGCTTTCATGTCAGCCATCTGCATCGCCGCAACCGTCATTTTCTGGCTGTCACAAGGGGTCCTGAGCCGAGGGCCCAGGGTACGAGCCTCCGATGGAACTCGAAAGAACAAAGAGTGAACATAATTTCCACTCCGCGGTTCCAAAAACTGCAAAACGAACCTGAGCGCAAATCCGCATGTCTCGCGCTCGCCCGCTCGAAACTCGCCCCAGCAAAGGTCGTGACAGCATGGTCAGGATGACGCGGGAGGGCCGACAGGGCCAATGCCCAAGGGAGGCGCAAGGATGTGGTGGCGAGCAATCTCGGCAGCGGCTGACGACCACCTTGCTTCCCAGCCCACGCGGCTCGTGACGTCAACCATAGTCAAGCTCGGTAGCGCCGCGCAGCCAAAGCGGCGGTCGCAAAACGGAGGAGTAAATACGGAAGAGTAAATCTCAGAGCAGCTTTTTAGCCCACACCCTATCTAACCCTTGAGCGATAACACCGCTTGACGAGCTTGCTCGATACGCTGAGCGGGCACCCTCGCCCGATAACCACCGATGCAAGGAGAGGCATGCGGTTCCCACCGCACAGGCGCCGCAATATCGCCTTAAGCGCAACCTTACGGTCGGGTGTCCAGCCTCCAGATGATCAGCTTCGCTTCCGCTACAGGCGGGCGAGCACTCTTGTGGCTAATGTAACCTCTGCCTGCTGCGCGCAGCCCGCCAACCTGCAAGGGCCTATGGCCGTCCAAAAGCACTCTTGATCGGATTGAGGCTGTCGTAAAACAAGGATGTTGGCGTAGAGTTGCTAGGCGATACCATCTCCGCACTTGGGGTTCGCCTGCACCTAAACCGAGCTTGAAGATGAAAAGATCCCCGCAATGCCGCTAGAACGCCTCTTCCAAATCCTGTTCTGGGGCGCGCTCACCTTTGCCTTCGTTATGGCGAGTCTGCCGCAGCCGCCAGCAATCCCGGGCGATCCGGGCGACAAGGTCCTTCACGTCCTAGCCTTCCTGGTGCTGGCGGGCCTCGCTGCCTTTGCCTACCCGCGTGTCCGACTCGTGATGATCTTCCTCGGCCTTGCGCTATTTGGCGCAGCGATTGAGCTGGTGCAGGCGATCCCCAACATCGGCCGCGAGCCGAGCTGGATGGATTGGCTGGCCGACCTGACCGCCGCGAGCGCCGTCCTGCTCTTCGTCGGCGCGGTGCGGCTCATCCGCCAAGCAAGATAGCGATCTCGACAACGAGCGAAGCCAGTAACGCGGAGTTCGGCCTTTTTTTTGCGAGATCCGGGCCGAAACTGACTGACGGATTCTGGCAAAACCGACCATTCAACATGGTACTCGGAAACGCCCGCTTTGTCCCAGGACCTTCCGGCAGGTCCCGACCCAAGGTCAGTCATTTGCGACTTCCAGATTGAACATCTAGTTCCGCCCGAAGCTGCCATTTCGTTTGCAGGATCCTACATCGACGGCGCCTATAGCTGGTGCCGGGTGGAGCTCGTCACGCTCATTTGGTTCAAAACCCATCCGCGCAACCCTTGGCCATCGCTCATTTCCCGGATGCAGAAGCTTCTGTGCTTTCGAGAAGGTCGCTGAGATCCTGTTTCCAGAAACGAGCCCAGGTATGCGTTCCGTGACCTTGTGTTTCTACACTCTCAGGGATCAACCGAAATCGCGCGTTCGGCATTCGGGCAGTCGCGCGCTGCGGGATGTCGAGATTGTGGGGATTGATGAAATCATCCGCCGAATTGATCCAGACAACCGGCGCGGTGATGGCTTCCAGGTTCGGCCACGGATTGTAGGTTCGCGATGATTCCACTTGGTAGATTAGGTCATTGGCGTCGACCCCGGCGATCGAGGCCTCAACTCTGGCACGGGCCTGCTCCGTGGCCGCATCGCGCGTGGAAAAGGTGTTTTGAAGACTGAGCGGCGCCGCGCCCGCAACGATCAGCAACGATGCGGCGGTCCGCAGTCCTTGGATGGGCTGGGTCGTATATTCACCCTCTGCCCAAGCGGGGTCGGACCTTATGCCGTCAACAAGCAACTGCCGCCATATTCGGTTCAGGCCAGCAATTTCGATCGGCTGGCACGCGAGCGGCATCAGGGCGCGGGCAAATTTTGGATGAACTTCACCCCAGACGAAGCTGTGCATGCACCCCATCGATGTGCCCATGATCAGCCGCATCTGGCGAATGCCAAGTCCTTTGGTCAGCAGCTGGTACTGCGCGGCGACCATATCTTTGTAGTCGTAGGCAGGAAAGCGCATACGCTCCCCGTCGGAAGGCTTGGAAGATCCCCCATGACCGATATTGTCTGGCAGGATGATCCAGTAGCGGCTGATGTCGAGCGGCTGTCCCGGTCCGTAAAGTTCGTCAGCAAACTGGGGTCGCAGGAACTGCTTTCCAGTTCCGCCTGTGCCGTGCAAAATCATCACGGCGTTGTCGATTTCGCCTTGGGCATTCCGATGGGGCTGACCGAGCGTCGTGTAGTGGATGCGAATGCTCGGCCGGCGCTCGCCGCTTTGGAAACGGAAGTCGTCGATGACGAAGTCGGCTTCCTGAATGGGCCAAGTAATGGCCGCGTTCGTGGTGGTCGCAGCCGTTGCTGATGGAGCCACGGGCGGTGCAGAGGGCGCCGGTGAAGACACTTGCGAAGCGAGGCCGGCAAGAATGTGAAGGAACAGGGTCATCACTGTGTTGTGGCTTGCTTTTGCAGCGAAACCAAGCTGATTGATGATGTCGCTGTTCACACACGAAGGCAGGTCAGTCTTGAGAGTTCAGATGATTGTTTTAGCCACGATCGTGTTGGGCAGTTTCATCGCGGCCTGCACCGGGCAAGTTGAGTCTGCATCGTCCAGCACCCTTGCGACCTCGGCGATGCCTCAGTCCCAAGCTGGTGGCACCGTCCGCATGGCGGGGCCAAGCTACGAAGTGCTGCACTCAGGCCCATCCGACGGTCCGCGTCCGCTGCGTTCGGATGATGTGTCGATCCGCTACGTCGGGCGTCTGGCGGATGGCAGCATCTTCAGTACATCGGCAAATAATGGCGCAGAGCCCTCTACCTTCTCGGTGCGTTCCGTCATCCCCGGATTCAGTGCGCTTGTGCAACTCATGCGACCCGGCGACCGGTGGCGGTTCATGATCCCAGCCTATCTTGGCTATGGGCACGCGGGACGGCGCTTCACGCCTCCTGAAGAAACGCTCAAGCGCGATATTCCACCCGGAAGTGATCTGATATTCGATGTTGAGCTCGTTGCCATCATGCCGAGTAGATAGGACCTGCGTCTGCATCATGAGCAAAGTGGGCGACCTCAATTAACCGCAATTCGCTGCCCGAGTAGGGCAATGTCAGCTGCCGGCCAGAGCCGGTCGTTCGCATCTGTGATGTTGAACGTCTGTTTTCGCTTGAAACTGTCGTTCCGTTTTGGGGTACCCGATGTTGGCCTTTTGAATTTCCGTGAACACATCTGCATCCAAAGGCGGCTGACGATGCATCTAACCTGTCGAAACCCTGCATGGCTTTGCCTTCCACGGAGCGACGACATTGAAACAAGCATTCCGGAAAATCTTCTACCGCGCCACCCTATTTGCGCCGCTGCTGGCTGGCGCGCCAGCTCTTGCCGGGCCGGTCAGCACCACGCTTCCCGATACCGAAGCGGGGCGGATCGGTGCGGCGGTAATCGCGCAGATTAATGCCGGTAGCCCGGAGCAGACAGGGCAGTGGGCGCCCACCATCTTGTCGTCCGCGTTCGATCAGGCAGCCAAGGAGGCAATCCTGACGCAGCTGGCCGTCGCCGCCCGCGAGAGCGGCGGGGTGGATTTCGTGGATGCGCGCACGCAGGGGCCGCCGGGCATGCTGGTAGTGACCATCAAGGCACGCCGCACCGGACAGCTGGCCGCGCTTGTCCTGCTGCCTGACCTGACGCAGCCCGGAAAGCTCGCCATGGCAGATCTGGTCCCAGTCGATCCGCCCGAGCTCTATGCGGGCTGGCCCAAGGCAGGCGCATCGCGGGACGAGATCGCGCGCCTCGCCGAGGGCGCGCTCGACCGACTGGCAGACACCGCCGATTTCTCTGGGTGCCTCACGATTTCGGACGGCGCCGCGACGATCTTCGACCAGTGCCGTGGCCTTGCCGACCGGAGCTTCGGCACATTGAGCGATGCAGAAACCAAATTTCGTATCGGTTCAATGAACAAGATGTTCACTGCTGTGGCGATCGGGCAGCTTGTCGAGGCGGGCAAGCTGCGCTGGGACACAAGCCTCAGCGAGGTGATGCCGGAATATCCCGATCAGGCGGCGGCGGACAAAATCACAGTCTGGCAGCTGTTGCATCACACGGCCGGGCTCGGCGATTTCTTTGTCCCGGAGTTTTTCCAGAACCGCGAGAAGTTCGTCGATCCAGCGGATTATCTCGATCTGATTTCCCGCCAGCCAACGCTGTTCGAACCGGGCACGGACTGGAGCTACAGCAATGCGGGTTACGTGTTGCTGGGCCGGATCATCGAGAAGATCTCCGGCGAGAACTATTTCGATTACATCCAGCGGCACATCTACGCGCCTTCGGGAATGGTGGCCAGCGGGTATGACACGCAGGAGGACGTGACCCCGAAGCTCGCCACCGGTTATTTCCGGGAAGGCGCCTTTGCCACCACCTGGAAAGCGAACTGGCTAACTCTGCCCTTCAAGGGGAGCCCAGTCGGGGGCGGCTATTCGACCAACGCCGATCTGCTGCATTTTTCCAGCGCGCTGCGCGGCGGCAAGCTCGTCGGGGCGGAGACCCTCGATGAGATGTTTGCTGACAGCGTGCCGGTTGGACCTGGCGCCTATGCGGCCGGCTTCGGCGAGCGATTGTCCAACAGTCGGCACATTCGCGGCCACGCGGGCGGCGCGCCGGGGATGAGCGCCAATCTCGCCATAGCCTGGGAGACGGGAGCTACGGTCGCCATCACGAGCAATCAGGGCGACACCCCCACCGCAATGTTACTCAGCGAGCGGCTCGCCGACCTTCTTGCCGGGCAGGAGGGCGCGCCATGATGCGCACGCCAGCCGGTCTGCTAGAGAGCGAGAAGTTAGAGGAGCACACCTGATGGAACTACTGCCGTTCTTCATTCCGACCATCATCATGGTGACGCCGATCATCATCCTGCTGATCTTTCTGCGCTATCGCGCCCGTCACACCCAGGAGCGCTATCGCACCCTGCTGGCGCTCGCCGATAAGGGGGCGGAGCTGCCGCCCGGGCTGCTCACCGAAGCGCAAGACCCAGATGCCGACCGCCGCCGTGCGCTGGTGCTTATTGGCGGGGGTCTTGGGGTGATGGCGATGTGCGCCGCCCTTCCGTTCGAGATGCACGATGGTGCGCGAATCTCGAGCCTGTGGGGGATCGGCCTCCTGCCGCTGATGATAGGTCTGGGCTATCTCGCGAATTGGTGGCTCAACCGGCGTGACGATATGCGTGACTGACAGCGGGGCCGAAGCACGGATCGATCAGGCGCTGGTCGCGCGCGCGCTGCTGACTGGCGATGCCCACGCCTTCGAGCAGCTTGTCCGCCGCCATCAAGGTATGGTTCGCGCGCAGCTACGTCGCCTGCTCCACGGCGATGCCGCGCGCGCGGATGATCTGGCGCAGGAAACCTTCCTGCTGGCATGGCGCAAGCTGCACCAGTTCCGGGGCGCGGCGCGATTTGCCACCTGGCTCTACCGTATCGCCTATTTCTGCTTTCTGCAGTCCGAACGCAGGTTGCCGGCACCGGCGGAACCGCGCGGAGACGAGAGCGTGGGAGCGCAGCCATCGGTGAGCGGGGAAGTTGCGCTTCGGCTCGATCTGGAGCGCGCGATGCGCAGACTGTCTGGTGACGAGCAGGCCGTTCTGCTGCACGTCGCTCAGCTCGGTCTCAGCCACGAGGAGGCTGCCTATGTGCTATCAATGCCGCTCGGCACGGTGAAATCCCATGCGCGGCGCGGGAAGGACAAGTTGCGCAAGATGCTTGCCGATTGGCAGGGTGCATCGCTGGAAGGAGACGGGCCATGAATGACGACATCGACGATGGAATCGATCGCCTCCTGAGTGCTGCCGCGCCTGACCCGGTCGCGGACGAGGGCTTTTGCGCAAGGCTCGCCGAGACGCTACCGCCGCGTCGCCGGCGAACCATATGGCCGCTCACTGTCGGCATTGTCGCAGGGATTGCGGCGTGCTGGATCACCATGGGAACGGCTCAGGTCACGCAGGCCGGCTGGCAAGATTGGCTGGCGGGTGATGTGACGCCGTCGGCGCTTGCGCTGCTTGCGGCAGCAGCGGGCCTCTGTTTGCTGGCGCTAGCCTGGGCGCTCGCCGAGGCGCAAGATCAGGCTCTGTAGCATCGCGCACTGTCACTTTGCTGAAGGGCGGTTTGCCGTCGGATTCGATCTTCGGCATGCAGCGTACGAACTTAAGAATGCGGTACTATGCTGCCGCGGCGAGGCATTGGCCGCTGCCGACTTAAACCCGGTCGTTCAGGTCCGCCAAGATGAACGTCTGGTTCCCCCAGCGGCCGCCGTGCCACTTTCGGGATCGCGCAACGGACCCGCTCCCGACCGAGACCCATCACGCTTGGCCAGCCTGCATGATCCGGGCTGTACGCGAGAGTTCTTCCGCGTGTGCAGGAGGGGCGCCAAGTCCGGTGAGGCCCATCAGCAGCATGTCACCAAGCCGGTCTGCGGCCAGCTGGCGTGAAGAGCGCGTCTCGATCAAGTGCATCATCAGAACCTGGCAAAGGCCGAGCCAGTAAGTCACCCCTGAAAGGCACGCCTCCGACCGCAGCAGGCCCTGCTCCAGCGCCGCGTCGATGTCGGCCTTCAGACCTTGGTTGAAGGGATGAGACTGGCTGGTGGCGGGCATCTGACTGCGAAGCAGCACCATCGCCCGGCGCGGCTGTTCGACTGCAAAGCGTGCGGCGACCACCATCCCTCCAGCTATGCGCGCAACAGGATCGCTTACCCCCGCATTAGCGCGTGCCACCTCAGCCTCCACCTCCAGCCGCACCTCGGTGGCAACGGCGGCGGCGAAATCATGCTTGTCCTTAAAGTGGTTGAAGAAACTGCCTTTGGCGACGCCTGCGCGGGCGACAAAATCGTCGATCGGGATCGCGTCGATTGGACGGTCGACCAGCAGATCCAGCCCCGCCGCAATCAACGCCATGCGAGTTCGTCCGGTGCGGGAGGGCTTGGTTTGCTGGAGCGCTTGAGTGGGCATGGTCAAGCCATACTTGACCACATAGTCAATTTCAATCAGATTGACCAAATAGTCAGAAATGATTCGGCGCATCATGCCGGACGGATGTGGGGAGGGGATCATGGCCATCATCAAGGTCGAAGACATTGCGCACGTCCGCTTTGCCGCACCCGATCTTGCGCTGATGCGAGGCTTCCTCGGGGATTTCGGTCTCTCCTGCTTCGAGGAGGGCGGGAGGCTTTACGGCAAGGGCAGTGACGGGCGGCCGTTCGTCCATGTGACCGAGCCGGGGGAGGCAAAGTTTCTCGCGGTCGGGCTGCGCGCCTCCAGCATCGCCGATCTGGCAACGCTCGCCGCCCATGACGGTGGCACGGTCGAACCGCTGAACGCGCCGGGCGGCGGCATGGTGGTGCGCCTCACCGATCCGGACGGCTACTGCATCGAGGTGGTAGCAGGTCAGGACCGCGACGCCCCCGCCCCCTGCGCCGCGCCGCAGTTCAACTCGGCCGCCGACAAGCCCCGCCAGCGAGAGACGATCCGGCTCGAACCCGCCCCCGCACATGTGCGCCGCATCGGTCATGCAGTACTGAAGGTGAGCGACTTCCGCGCCTCGGAACGCTGGTGGAAGGAGCGCTTCGGCCTGCTCACCTCAGACGAGATCGAGGCTGCGCCGGGCGTGCCTTTGGGTGCCTTCATGCGCTGTGATCGGGGGGACGCGCCGTCCGATCACCACACCATCTTCCTAGCTCAGCTGCCGGGGTCACTCGGGTTGCTGCATGCCGCTTTCGAGGTCGAAAGCCTTGATGACCTGATGCTCGGTCACGAATATCTCAAGGCCCGCGAGCGCGAGGCCGCCTGGGGCGTGGGGCGGCACATCATGGGCAGCCAGATCTTCGATTACTGGAAGGACCCCTTCGGCAACGAGCTGGAGCACTGGACCGACGGCGATCTGTTCACCGCCGCTGATCCGCCCGCCAAGCAGACCATGCAAGCGCTGCTCGCGGTGCAATGGGGCAGCCCCCACCCGATGTTCGCCGGAAAGATGGCCCCGCCCCCCGGCCTCGTCGCCTTCGTCACCGCGATGCAGCTGCGCATCAAGCGGCTCTTTTCACGCACGCCCAAGGAAGCCTGACCGATGAAACTCTGCACCTTCACGCATGACGGCAAGACCCGCACTGGGATCGTCGTTGGCGACACCGTGGTCGAAACCGGCGTGCCGGGGACGATGATCGACCTGATCCGCGATTGGGAGGCGCTGAAGCCCGGTCTCGAAGCCAAGGCGGCGACCGGCGAAGGCATCCCGCTCACGCAAGTGAAGCTCGAAGCGCCGGTTCAGCGTCCGGGCAAGATTTTCGCGATTGGCCTCAACTATGCCGATCACATCGCCGAAAGCGGCCTCGGCACGCCGGAACGGCAAGTGTGGTTCACCAAGGCGCAGACCAGTGTCAACGCGCCTTATGACCCGATCCTGATCGCGCGCGGCACCATGACGCCCGACTACGAGGCCGAACTGATCGCGGTGATCGGCAAGGGCGGCAAGCATATCTCCGCTACCGACGCGCCCGCAGCGATCTTCGGCTATTGCGTCGGCAACGACATGACCGAGCGCATGTGGCAGCACGCCGTGCCGCAGTGGTCGCTGGGCAAAAGCTTCGACACCCACGCGCCGATGGGCCCGTGGATCGTCACCGCCGACGAGCTGGGCGACCCGCATGATCTCGGCATCCGCTGCTTCGTCAACTGCGAGGAGCGGCAGAACTCGAACACGCAGCACCTCGTCTACAACGTCTGGCAGCAGGTTGAGCACCTTTCGATTGGCATGACTCTGGAGCCCGGCGACTGCCTGTTTACCGGCACGCCCGGCGGGATCGGCGCAGCGATGGACCCGCGCCAGTTCCTCAAAGCGGGCGACGTGGTGCGCACCGAGATCGATCGCCTTGGGGCTATCGAAGGCACGATGGTGGCGGAAGGCTGATGCGATGCTCCGCAAGCTCCTGATCGGCCGGGTGGTGCTGCTTGTGGCGGAACGCCGCGCAGAGGCTCGGGCAGTGCCGCTGGAGATCGCCTTTGCCGAGGGTGTGCGCAGCGTGCGGGTCTACGACAAGGACAGGCTGACGATAGATGCGGCAAGCGGCTCGTGCTCACCCGCCTCATCGCCTACCCCGAAAATGCGGTGGTCCGGGCCATGAGCACAGACGGGATGAGCGATCTGTTCCAGGGCGAGATCACCGCAGCCGAAGATGGCATGGTGCTGGCGTTCTGATGGCGACGCAGGGGACGGGGATGGACGATAGGGGCGGCCCGGTGGACTGCGATGTCCTGATCATCGGCGGAGGGCCGACAGGGGTGACGCTGGCGAGTCTGCTGGCGAAACGCGGGGTCAGCGTCATCGTCGCGGAGAAAGAGGCAGGCATCTTCCCTCTCCCCCGTGCGGCGCATATCGACCACGAAGGAATGCGGATCCTGCAGGACGCGGGTGCGGCCAAGGCGGTGATGTCGACCAGCCGCCGCGCCAATCGCTATGAGTTCCGCAACGCCAAGGGCAAAGTGCTGTTGTGTTTCGAAGGGGCCGAAGGGATCGGCCCGGGCGGATGGCCGGTCGCCAACATGATCCACCAGCCTTCAGTTGAAGCCGCACTCAGGGCCTCGCTCACCGAACGCGCGCCCGAAGCGCTGCGCGGCGGGTGGGAGATGGTTGCCTTCACACAGGACACCCGGGGCGTCACCGCCCGTTTCGCAACCCCGCACGGCGAGCGCTCCCTTCGGGCCCGCTGGCTTGTCGGGGCAGACGGCGCCCGCAGTCCGGTCAGGAAGGCCAGCGCCATCACGTTCGAGGATCTCGGCTTCGAGGAGCCATGGCTCGTCGTTGACGTGCTGGTCGATGATCCAGCGCGCTTGCCCACCGCCAACCTGCAGATCTGCGACCCAGCGCGTCCCACCACCTGCGTCCTCATGGGCGAAGGCCGCCACCGCTGGGAGTTCATGATCCTGCCCGGCGAGACCCCCGAGGCCATCAGCGCTCCCGCGTCGGTGGAGCGGCTGCTCGCGCCGTGGAACGTAACGGGTGCGGTCAGGATCGAGCGAACCGCTGTCTATACCTTCCGCGCTCGCATCGCGGAGCAGTGGCGCAAGGGGCGCGTGCTTCTAGCCGGAGACGCCGCGCACCAGACCCCGCCATTCGCGGGGCAAGGTCTGTGTTCGGGGCTGCGGGATGCAGCGAACCTTGCATGGAAGTTGGCCATGTCGGTCAAGGACGAGGCCGATGCGGCGCTGCTCGACACTTACCAACCCGAACGGGCGCCGAACCTGCGCGCGACGATCGACATGGCGATCATGATGGGCCGCATGGTGTGCACGACCAGCCGGGTCGGCGCCGCATTGCGTGATGCCAAACTCGGCCTTGCCCGGATGCTCGGCAAGCTCCCTGATGGCCCGCCCGCCTATCCGCCGCTGGCAACAGGGGTAATCATGGCCGGTTCACCAGCGGCGGGAAGCTATTTCCCGCAGGCGCTGGCAAGCAACGGCGCCCGCCTGGATGATGTTCTGGGCCCGGATATGTGGCTCATAAGCCGCAGCTCTCTGGAGGAGCGCACGTTCGTGCCCTTTGCCGAATATTTGCGACACTGGCTAGATCGCCATCAGGCAGAGGCGGTGCTGGTGCGACCGGACCGCTATGTCTTCGGAACAGGCGCAGCGAACGACCTGAGACAACAATGGTCCGCTGCGCACAGTTTGCTTTCGAGGAAATAGACCCATAACATTGAGGCAGAAGTTAAACTGGGAGAGAGTGATGAACAGGCAAAGGTCGGCAATGTTGGCTCTAGCTTTGGCCTTGAGTTTCGGGCCAGCGGCATTAGCCGTCGCAGCGCCGCCCGTGAAAACTCTCAAGTCTGAGTCAGTCGAAGAAGTCGAGGCACGGGCCAAGCTGGCGCAGGAGATCAACGATTCCCTGTTTAGCTTCAGTGAACTCGCTTTCCAGGAACACGAAACAGCCAAATACCTGACCGACATTCTTGAAAGAGAAGGCTTTGCTATCCAACGCAACGTTGCCGGACTTCCTACAGGTTGGGTGGCCAGTTGGACCAACGGCACCGGCGGCCCGGTCATTGCACTTGGAAGCGACATCGACGGTATCCCCAAGGCAAACCAGAAGCCAGGCATTCCGTGGCGTGAGCCGCTGGTCGCCGGGGCTCCGGGACATGGCGAAGGGCACAATTCAGGTCAGGCGGTGAATATCGTTGCGGCCTTGGCGGTCAGGGACTTGATGAAGCGTCACGACATTGCGGGCACGTTGCTGCTTTGGCCAGGGGTCGCCGAAGAATTGGTGGCTGGTAAAGCATTCATGGTGCGCGATGGTGTGTTTAAAGATGTAGACGCGGTGCTCTTCACCCATGTCGGAAGCAATCTCGAAACTGCATGGGGCCAGCCGTCGGGAACAGGTCTGGTATCGGTTGAGTATACGTTCCGCGGCGAGAGCGCGCATTCAGCAGCGGCCCCTTGGCGTGGTCGCTCCGCGCTTGATGCCGTTGAATTGATGAACATGGGCTGGAACATGCGGCGCGAGCATCTCCGCCCCGAGCAGCGCTCACACTATGTCATCAGCGATGGTGGCGATCAGCCGAACGTCGTGCCCTCCGTGGCGTCGGTCTGGTACTTCTTCCGCGAACAGGATTTCAAGCGGATCCAGAACAGCTTCGACATTGGCAATGTGATCGCGGAAGCCGCCGCCAAGATGACGGACACGTCGGTAACGCGCCGCATCATTGGCACAGCGGCCCCGCGGCACTTCAACCGGCCGATCGCGGAAGCCGCCTATGCGAACATCCAGGCTGTTGGCCTGCCCAAATGGACCCCTGAAGAACAGGCTTTTGCCAAGGTCGTCCAGAAGAATGCAAAGGCAGAAAAGCAGGAGGGCCTTGCAGTCGAGCTCAAAAAGCTGGAGCCGCCGGTGGAGGAACCCAAGAGCGGCGGGTCTGACGACATCGGCGATGTGTCATGGACGGTACCGACGATTACCATCCGCTATCCGTCAAACATTCCTGATCTGCCGGGGCACAATTGGACTGATGCGATCGCCATGGCGACGCCTATCGCTCACAAAGGCGTGGTAGCAGGAGCAAAGGTCATCGCGATGACGACACTTGACCTTCTGGTCGACGGTAACCTCCGCAAAGCGGCACGAGACTATTTTATCGACGTGCAAACCAAGGATCAGAAATATCTTCCGATGATCGGCTCGGCGGACAAGCCAGCGATTGAGCTTAATGCGGAAATCATGGCGCGCTACAAGCCTGAGCTCAGCAAATATTATTATGACCCGGTGCGTTATCCGACATACCTTGACCAACTCGGCATTCAATTTCCGATGCTGGAAGAACCGATAGAAACCGGTGACGGCAAATAGCGACCCTGCCGCCCACACGAACGTTTGAAGTTTTGTCGTCTGCGAACGGGGCATTTGCTCTCACCAATGGCCGCCTTATGGCCGCCTTATGGCCGCCGCCAACGCGCTGCTTACTGCTCGGCCTTCCAGTCGCGCCGCAGCTTCTTGGCAAGGCTCCACTTGTGGACCTCGGTCGGGCCGTCATAGATGCGGAAGGCGCGGATTTCGCGGAACATCGTCTCGACGATAGTCTTGTCGGTCACACCCGTGCCGCCCATGACCTGCACGCATTTGTCGGCCACGCGCATCAGCGCCTCGGACACAGCGACCTTGGCCATCGAGCTTTCCACCGTTCCCAATGAACCGGTGTCGAGCACGCCCGCACACCAGTCGATCATCAACTCGCACTGCTTCAGATCGATCATGTTCTCGGCGAGCATGAAGCCCACGCCCTCATGGTCGATCAGCGTCTTGCCGAAGGCCATGCGGCGGTTGGCGTAATCCACCGCAATTTCCTGCGCGCGGATGCACCCGCCCAGCCAGCGCATACAGTGGGAGAGCCGTGCAGGCGAAAGGCGGATCTGGGCATATTTGAACCCCTCGCCTGCATCGCCGAGCATCTGGTCAGCCGGCACCCGCAGGTTGTCGATGGTGATCTCGGCATGGCTGCCGGGCATCGAGCTGTCGATCGTGTTCGGCACCCCGGTGATCTGGATTGCCGGATCGGGCAGGTCGACGAGAAACATGCAGGCCCCGCCGTGGCTGTCCGGGTCTTCGGACTTGGCCATCACGATCCCGACCTTCGCCCCTTCGGCCCCGGTGATGAAGCACTTCTTGCCGTTGATGACCCAGTGGTTGCCGTCTTTGCGGCAGGTGGTGATCATCATCGAAGGGTCCGCGCCCGCGCCGTTCAATTCCGCCGGTTCGGTCATGAAGAAAGCCGAGCGCGCGCGGCCCTCGACCAGCGGAGTGAGGAAGCGCTCTTTCAGATCAGGGCTGCCGACCTTGCCGATCAGATACATGTTGCCCTCGTCGGGCGCCTGCGTGTTGCAGGCCAGCATGCCAAGCGGGGTGAGGCCCGATTTGATCAGGATCACCGCTGTTTCGCGCTGGTTGAAGTGGCTCCCGTCGGGCCGGATATGCGGGGTCAGTACGCCCGCCACACGGGCCAGTTCGCGCATTTCCATCACCAGCGGGTCGGTCGGCGCGCCATGGTGGTCGCGGCGCGGGTCCTGTTCGTAGGGGAAGATCTGTTCCCGCACGAAAGCCTCTACTCGTGCTGCCATCTCCAGCGCTTCGGTGCTGATCGTCATGTTGCTGTCGTTCCCTTTGTGGCCTTGAATCTCTCTAAGGCGCTTTGGCGGCCCAAATGCACCTACGCGAACTGCTAGAGCAAGAGCTCCAGAGAGAGTGCCCGGATGAACGTAGCCCCCATCCTCCTCGGCCTATCGGCGTGCGACATGGGTGTGAGATAATTTCTCCCGCGGCTGGTGAGCGAGGTAGTCGGGGATGATCAGCTGGATGCCGCCGCGCAATCCTATATCGATGACATGCTCGCCGCATCGCCGGTGGGCCTCAGAATGTCCAAGGAGGGCCTCAACATGGCGGTCGATGACCGCGTTAGCTCGTAATGCTTGGCATGGCGGCCTAGATCCAGAAATGGGATATCCTCAAGACTGGAAACCCGCTGACATTCAGCGATGTGCTCACCTGCTCGCCATCCCATGCTCTCGACAGAAATACTCGTCTCGCATTCCCGCCCCCGTGCGGCGGCCTGCAGCTAATTGCCATCGGCATCGACCATAAGAACCATCGGTTTTCCCCGGGAGGCAGGTTCCCAGCCTGCGTCTAACGCTGCCTGAATGCCTCTGATGACAATCGCATCGCTGACTTGGAGTCGGCCTCGTTGCAGACCTTTCAGTAATCGTTTCGGTGGAGGGAATTCCAGCAAGGCTCCGCGCTGGGTGTGCCTGCGCAACAAAGCGACGGTCATGCCTTTCCAGCCTTCAGACTCGCTCCACTGTGGCTCGCTCCTCAGCTCCCACTCATATTCAAACCCGGCAACGCCGACCATGCCGGAAAGCTTGTGGTTGTGCGTCATGATGCCAAGCCTAACAGGATTACGACCACAAACCACCGGCCATGAAGGCCGACCGTCAACATCGCCCGCTGTCAGGCGATTGGACGTCAATTTGCGGTGACTGACATGAGAGCGATTTGCTGGTCGTTCGGTCTGACCGGTTCAATGACCAGCATTTCCTAATTGGCACGAGCACCATCCCCAATACCGCGCGCTTGAGCACCGCCAAGGCTCAACGCCACTGCTTCGGCAACTTTGATTCCATCCACCGCAGCAGACAGAATTCCCCCGGCATAGCCTGCCCCCTCACCAGCAGGAAACAGCCCCGCTGTGTTCAAGCTCTGAAAATCCTTGCCGCGGGTGAAGCGGATCGGTGAGGACGTGCGCGTTTCGACGCCGGTCATCAGCACGTCGGGGTGATCGTAACCGGGGATCTGTCGACCAAAAACAGGCAGCGCCTCACGCATCGCAGTCACCGCGTAGTCCGGCAGGCATTGCGCCAAGTCCGTTAAATGCACGCCGGGCTTGTAGGACGGCGTTACCGAGCCGAGCGCTTCGGAGGGGCGCCCTGCAAGAAAATCGCCCAGTCTCTGGGCCGGGGCCTTGTAGCTCGACCCGCCGGCAACATAGGCCAGCGATTCCCAATGACGTTGCAGCGCAATCCCGGCCAGCGGATCGCCGGGGAAGTCGCGCTCGGGATCAATGGCTACGACCAGGCCTGAGTTCGCATTGCGCTCGTTACGCGAATACTGGCTCATGCCGTTGGTGGCGACGCGGCCTTCCTCCGATGTTGCAGCCACAACGGTGCCGCCGGGGCACATGCAGAAACTGTAGACAGTCCGATCATTCTTGCAGTGGTGCGAGATGTGATATTCGGCCGCGCCGAGGATCTTGTTGCCAGCTTCGATGCCGAACCGCGACCTGTCGATCCACGATTGTGGGTGTTCTATTCTGACCCCGATCGAAAACGGCTTGGCCTCGACATAGACCCCGGCCGCATGAAGCATCGCAAAGGTGTCGCGCGCACTATGGCCAATGGCGAGCACGACATGGTCCGCTTCCAGATACTCACCCGTGCTCAGATGGACTCCGCGAACGCGGCGATCGCCTTGGGCATCGATCGTGATGTCGATGCCATCGACCCGGTTCGAAAAGCGATATTCACCGCCGAGCGCCTCGATGCTTTGGCGCATGCTCTCGACCATCGTCACCAGCCGGAAGGTGCCGATATGGGGATGCGCCTCTGTCAGGATCTCGGACGGTGCTCCGGCTTTCACGAATTCGGTCAGAACCTTGCGGTCGCGGTTATTCGGGTCCTTGATCCGGCTGTAGAGCTTGCCGTCAGAAAAGGTGCCCGCCCCGCCCTCACCGAACTGGGCGTTGGATTCTGGATTGAGCACCCCCTGCCGCCACAGCCCCCAGGTATCCTTGGTCCGCTCGCGAACCACTTTGCCCCTGTCGACGATGATCGGGCGGAACCCCATCTGGGCGAGGATCAGGCCGGCAAAAAGCCCGCACGGCCCGGCGCCGATGACGACGGGCCGCTTGGCCGTGCCGCCTTGGGGTGCTGTGGAAACCAGATGGTAGCGCGGGTCCGGGGTGGGCAGGACTTTGCGATCCTTGCGAAAGCGCTGAAGCACCGCCGCCTCGTTCTTCACATTCACGTCGACCGAATAGACCAACTGGATGTTGTTCTTGTCGCGCGCATCATGCCCGCGTCGCGCGACGACATAGCGGACCAGATCGCGCGGGGTAATCCTGAGCCGCTTGCAGATGGCGGCAGGCAAGGCCTCGTCCGGATGATGGAGCGGCAGGGTCAGTTCGGTGATGCGCAGCATGGGCCATGCATTAGAGAGGGATAGCGCGGAATGCCAATCGCCGATGCGCAGGGTCGTTAAATCCGGCTGGCATCTCCATCTATTCACTGCGCCTGAAACACAGGTATTCAACCAAGCGTTTTGGCCATAGGCAAGCAGCCGTCGTCACCAAGAGAGACCATTTCATTGTCGAAAATTGTCAATGGCGCCAGCCTTAAGCCACGATCCGGAGCGCGGCCCAAGAAGATCGTTTTGCTGCTTCACGGCTTCGGTTCGAGCGGAACCGACATGATTGCGCTCGCACCGCAATGGCAGGACGCGCTTCCCGATACACTGTTCCTCGCACCCCATGCGCCTCAGCGGTGCGGGATGATGGGGGCTGGCTATCAGTGGTGGGGGCTGTCCGGATTTGCGCCATCGGCTCTGGCCGCAGGCGCAGCATCGGCGGCTCCGGCCATCGACGCCTTTATCGACCGCAAGCTGGCAGAATATGAACTGACTGAGGCGGACCTGGCGCTGGTCGGCTTTAGCCAAGGCACGATGATGGCGCTCCATATCGGGTTGCGCCGACCACGAACTGTTGCCGCCGTGGTGGGCTATTCGGGGATGCTCACCGGAACATCAGGGCTTACGCACTCTGAATTCTCGAAGCCGCCGGTGTTGCTGGTCCACGGAACGGCTGATCCGGTCGTACCGATCGCCGCGCTGCATATGGCGGAAAGCGAGCTAAAGCGGCTGGGTGTCGAGGTCACGACGCACGTTTCCTATGGAATACCTCACAGCGTTGATCCTGTTGGCTTGCGCCTTGGAAGGGATTTTGTGGCCAACGCTTTTGAACGCTCGTCTTGACCGCTTTTGAATAGGAAGCTTGTCCAAAAGGCTGGCTGCGACCCGCCCAGTTGCTGCTGCAATACGGCGGCCGGTAAAGGGAATGCTTTTTGTAGTCTTCCGACCAAGACCCAGTCGCTCAGATCGGCAGCGTTAAACGTCCTTTTTTGCCGAAAGCGGTCGATCGCAGTGAGCAAAGCAGAAGGTCAACAATGCGCCCTCACCCCGCTCATTACGCAAATTACAGGTGCACCTCCAAAGCAGCATAGAGGCGTCGCTGCCTCGTCAGGGATTGCAGTAATCGCTTCAGGAGCGCTGGCGCCACTTTGGCAGCTCCCGGCATGGCCCCTCGATCACCCTGCTTCATGCCATCCTGCAGGCTAGACGGAAATGCGATAAGCCGCGAGCCGCCCATAGAAGGGCAGCGCAGCATCGGCGATGCGCTGGAGGTGCTCGGGCAAGGACGGTAGATCGGAGCCGGATTGAACGGCAAAGCCGGTGCTTTGCTCAACCGAGGCATACCACGCCGGCGCCCAGACCCCGTCACTTGCCCTGCGGCCTTTGGGCCAGTGAAGTATGGCCGGGTCGAACGGAATGGCAAGGGCCATGCACAGGCCCCGCAAAACACCCTCCGGATCGCGCAGCAGTTCGTCGCTATCGACTACCGGAGGCGCCGCACCGGTCTTGTCCGCGAACCTGTCGAACAGTTCTACCTGACGCACAAGGCCGATGTCGGACAGCGCCACCTCCTCGCGCTTGGCGACATAGGAGGCAAGCACCCTCGCCGGCGCACGGATCAGGAACGCGTGACGGAAATCCCCCGTCCAGTCGAGGCCGAATTCAGGCAGCATGTGATGGGTCATGTGCTTCTGATACCAGACCGCCGCATCTCCATTTCCGGCCCCTTGGGGCGCAGGCCCACCAAGCTGCGCCGCAACATCCTGCCAGTCATTCGGCTGCGACTGGAGAACCTCGTCCCGCATCGGGTGATCGAGGCCCGTCGTCGCGAGATAGGCGGCATAGAAGGGCTCGTCGCTGACGACGCAATCCGCACGGTTTTCGAAGGCGCGCATCATGGCCGTCGACAGGTTGCGCGGTCCAGACCACATCGCGATCCGGATCGTCATTGCGCTGCGCGCTCCCTAGCATAGCTGTCTTTCAGCGCTTCATACGCCTCGCGGATCGCGATCGTGACGGGCCCGGGCGACGATTTCAAAGCGTGGCCATCGATGCTGCCGGCAGGGGTGACCCCGCCCATGGTGCCGGTGACGAACACCTCGTCGGCGGCGAGCAGATGCTCTGCCTCCCAATCGCCTTGCTGCAAAGAGGCCACCCCGTCCCGGCAAAGCGCGATCACGTTGCCACGGGTAATGCCGTTGAAGCAGAAATCGTCGTACGAGGTGAATACCGTACTATCCTTGACCCAGAACAAGTTGGTCGCATTGCAGCTCGCCACAAAGCCCCGATGGTCAAGCATGATCGCCTCGTCCGCGCCTGTGTCCATGACATCGAGCAGCGCGCGGATGTAGTTCAACCGGCTGTGGGTGTTGAGATGCATGTCAAAGATCTCGGGCGGCGAGGTGCGGATCGAGGACATGGCCAGCGCCAGCGGACGCGCCTCGGCTGGGCGCTGCTTGAATTCGGCGGTGACCGCTATGGTGGACTTGCCACTCGTGAAGCGGGGGTCCTGATTGATCGTCGATTTGCGCCCGCGCGTCACCATCAGGCGCAGATGCGCCCCTTCCTCCATCCCGTTGGCGCGCAGCAGCTCCCTCAGGCTCGCGGTCAGTTCCGCGCGGCTCATTTCGATGTCTATGCGCAGTGCGGCGGCACCGTGATACAGGCGATCAAGATGGGCTTCCAGAAACAGAAGCGCGCCCTTGTGCAAGCGCAATCCTTCCCAGACCCCGTCCCCCAGCCCAAAACCGGCATCGAACAGCGAAACTTGAGCGTCACGCGCTGGAACCAGCTGACCGTCGAGAAGAACCTTCAAGTCATCGTTGCGGGTGTCTGGGATAAAGTCCTGACTGCCGGGCATAGGCTGGTCTCTCTCGCGGTTTACGACCTGGGGTCTATCGGTCAATCTGGGCCAAAACAATCCGGCGCGTGAGCGGGGCGGATGTTGATGCGCTGGTGGTGAGTTCGACAAGAATGCTTGCCACCGGCGAGGCTTTGGAGCGCGAATTGCCCAATATCCGCGCCTGTATTGCAACCCAAAAGGGAGCATAACTTCCGCGCGTCCTTCATGACGAAGCGCCGGATTCATGGCGTGTTTATAGCCAAGGCACATTCGAGCGAACCTGAAGCGAACCTACAAGGTTGGACCACCGCGGGGCGCCATACCCGGCGGGCTGCTCGCCTCGCCCAATAACAAGAGTGAAAGCTCGGGTGACCTGATGGATTGGCGACCTTCGACAGGACTGACCGCCAGCTTGTGGATCGCCCCTCAATGTCCGCTTTCCGGGCAAAATCGGGTTTAACGGAGCAGAGTAGACCCCGACCACGGAAACAAGGACGCCCCGCCATGCCCGAATGCAAGCTTGCTCCGGACGCCATTACAACGAGCCGCTCACCCGCCGCTGCAGGCGGCCGCGAGCGTGGCTTGCTTCGCTTCGGCATGGCATTGGCTGCGCTCGCCGCAGGGCAGCAGGCGTGGGCGGCCGATTGTCTTGAGATCGAGGCTGCCAAACCGGAAGCCGCGGTTCGCACTCCCGCCACATTTTATCAAAGTAGCAGATGGTACCTGGATTGCAGAGCGATCAAGAAAGGCACCATTACATCGGTGGGGGGTGGCCAGCCTGATTGTAACCCGACGGACCCGGCGGCCAAGCAGTTTACTGACCTGCTTGAACAGGCCACCGACTGGTATCTGATCCAGGATTTGCAGCCACTTAACATCAAGCGCTTCAATTCTGATGGTCAAAGCAAATATTTCGCCATGATCACGCGCACTGATAAGTATGCCGATACAGTGGAGAATCCGGCCTACTACGTCAAAGAAAACGACATCATCGTTTTTTCGGCAATTGATATTACCTGCACTGCGCGTAGCCAGAACAAGAAAGACAAGGCCACGCTCGCGCGCAACATTGCCCACGAAATGTTCCACGCCTTTCAGGCCGCGGCGCCGTTCGGTTCCACGTTCTGGAAGCCGCGTGCGCGCGCCTTATATGGCGCATGGATGTTCGAAGGCATGCCCGAAGCGGTGGGGCTGGCCTTTGCGGCGGTTGCCACCGAGAGCCAGCCCGATTTCGTCCGCGATACCTTCTATGACATCCCGCTGAATGAGACCGCGCCCGGATACCAGCCCGGATATGATCGTGCCCACTTCTGGTATCGGGCGGCCGGTAAGCTTGGGAAGTTTCCCGTCGAGGTCTTGCGCGATATCACGCTCGCTAAAGAGGAAGGCGAGGTGTCGGAATCCGATCCGGGGTTCAGTTTTATCGATCGCATGTTCCGTGAACGCGGATCATCCCTGCGCGAGGTCTATGGCCGGGTCATCGGGGAAAACGCCAACATCCAGGAAATGTACCTCTCTGACGGCGCTGATATGCCCAAGCTAGCGCTCGAAAAGCCGACGACCAAGGAGGGTCTTGCCTCTGACGAAATGGTGGTCAAACGCTTGGCTGCCAAAGCCGTGTTGTTCAATCTGACGCCGTCGTTGTTGGCCCCGGTCAAGATTGATCAGCCAGGGATCGTCGTTACCAGTTTCACCGCCGATCTTGACCGTCAAAAAGCCGCGCCGCATCTGGGCCTTGCGGTCAGCGGCCAATGGCTCGACGACAAACCCTTCGAGCGGGTGTTTCTTAACCGCGGCGGTAATCTTGGTGTTCTCGGCCGTGCAACCAACGTCAGAGAGTCTGATCCGAACGCCACCAAGGAAGAGCCGGTCAGCTTTGTCGGAACCGCGCGCCACGTGCGCGTGGCGGGGCCATCGTGCATTGGCGTAGGCCGCACTGCCGAAATCGTGGTCGAATATCTCGATGGCGAAGGGGGCGAGCCCCCTACGCTCGCGTTTCAGGCTAGGGACCAGAAGGGCGTGTTTGCGGGCCGCAACTTTACCCCCAAGGCCGCGGGCGTGCATGTGTTGCAGGTAGAAGGTTACAGCTCACCCGATCAAAAGAGCTGGCAGACCTTCACCACGGTCAATGTACGTTCGCGGGCCTGCGGCGTCACCATGACTATGTATGAAGGCGGCAGCCTGTCGGGCCGCATGGTCTATGACGCTTCGAGTGATGCAACCCGGATTGAATCTCCCGAAGGCGAGGTCGGTTTTGCCGATGCCGAGGGCATTGTGGGCCGGGATGATGAGACGGGGCAGTGGGTGCGGGCCCTTAATACGAGCGCTGGCGGGGCGGCATTTGGATCAGCACTCGGATATAGCCTCAGTGGCCCTGGCGGACCCAACGCGGCACTGGGCAGGGTTATGCCCCACCGTGGCCCGCTGAGCATGACTGAGCTTTACAAAGAGATGCGAAAATCACTGGTGCAAGCCATGGGGCTGCGCCCGCAGTCGGTCCCTTGCCCGACCAAAGGCTCAGGCTGTGTCCGTTATGATGTGCCCAATCCCGAGGAAGGTGGAACCATGGCACTGATCTTCGATCGCGATGGTGAGCCTGTGCTGGTTGGTGACCCCGATGGCGATCGGGCCGAATTCACCTACGAAGATGATCCCGTGGTGGTGCCAGCGGCGCGGCGGGTGAATTGAGGGAGAAGGAAGACGAAGGCGCAGCGCTGTTGCGCCTTCGTTATGGGGTCCGCATTGCAACAAACCGGATGTTCTAACCGGCACCCGCATCGGTGATGAACCCGGTCAAGCGCTTGTTTTCTCGTCGTTTGGTTGATTGGCGCTGCAGCAGCCCAGCGGGTCGAATGTCGGCAAGGGGGCACTTCCTGAATTTTGCGTTTTGGAAAACGAACCTCGAAAAGCCGCCATTCGAGGCCAAGAGTTTCGCGCAGCGACCGTACTCATGACCGGTGATGGGAGGCAGACGGACGTAGGCATAATTTTACGGGCGTAAAATTTGCTTGCCGAAGATCGCAACAATCATCACCGTGTGGCCGCTTAAGGTTACATGGGGTTCATTCCACTGCCTGCGTCGAAGGGGCACGAGATCTGATGGCAAATTTCGAGAGCCAGCGAGAACATTTTTTCGAGGTCGCTCTTGGACGCATCTCTGATCTCGTCATTATCACTAATGCAGATCTGAAATCTCCGCCTGGCCCAAGGATTGTGTATGTAAACGACGCCGTCACCGAGTTGACGGGTTACCAACCTTTCGAGGTAATCGCCCAATCTCCTAAAATCTTTCAGGGTCCCAATACAGATCGTGAAACACTCGATCGAATAAGGACGGGCCTGCTTTCTGGCACTTCAATACGTGAAGAGTTAATTAACTATCGTAAGGACGGGACTAAATATTGGATCGAAATTTCCATAGATCCGATCTTAAATGATAGGAATGAGATCACTCACTTCATTGCTATTCAGCGCAATATTACAGAGGCGAAGACTTTTGCCGAAGAGGTGAGTTTTTTCAAAGAAAGATTCGAATTATCCGCTCGCGCAAGCCAAGATGCAATCTACGAGTGGAACCTTGAGACACACGAGTTCTGGGCAAATGAAGCTTATGAGACGATCTACGGCTATAGGCCGCCTAGCCACGTTCGTTTGGACAAATTGGACGAAATTTCGGATCTCAAAGCAGATCGCCACTATGCGCAAAAGGTAACGCAGGAGGCGATTGAATCAGGTAGGGATCGCTACTTTCTTGATCACAGATTCATAAAGCCAGATGGAACGTCAGGCCACACTGTAGTCCGCGCCTTTATCGTGCGCGATGACGAAGGAAAGGCCCTTCGCATAATCGGAACGTGCACCGACGTCAGTCCGCTAACGCAGGCCATGGACGCGCTTGAAGCCTCTGAAGAACGCTTCCGGATAATTGCAGACACGGTAAGTGACGTTTTGTGGGACCGTGATTTCGATTCAGGTACGGTATGGGCGACCCCGGGCTGGCCCGAAAGATTGGGCGTCAAACTTGATCCTAATTTGCCAGGAGACCTTGCTTTCTTGAATCACGTGCACCCGAATGATCGGGAACGGTTGCGGAAGTCTTTTGCAGAAGCTCTCAAGTCAGATGCTGCTGAGTGGGAGGCCGAGTATGGACTGATCGGCAATGACGGTGTCACGATCGATCTGGCCATAAAGGCGGCTATTCTGCGGCATCCGGACGGTAGGGCTCAGCGCATGTTGGGCAATGCTCGGAACGTAACGACGGAGAAGCGGCAGCAAGAGGGCTCATCGCGCGCGCGCGCTCTCGAAGCAGTGGGGCAACTCACCGGCGGTGTGGCTCATGACTTTAACAACCAACTGATGATTATCCAGGGCAACGCCGAGCTTCTTGAGATGAGCATTTTGGACGAGGATCAGGCGGAGTCCGTTGCCATGATCAATCAAGCCTGCAGCAGCGCAGCAGACTTGACCCAGCGGCTGCTTTCCTTCTCCCGCCAGTCACATCTTGAGACCGGACCCATCAATCTGACCAAACTGATACCCAATATACTCGCACTCCTCAGGGCTGGGATACCTGAGTCCATCTCAGTTCAATGCGAGGTTCCGGCACACATCTGGCAAGCGCGGGCAGATGCAAACGCCCTCGAACAAGCGATCGTAAACCTGGCCGTCAATGCACGTGATGCGATGCCTAATGGCGGGACCGTTGTCATCAGCTCTGAGAACCGGACGTTCTTGCAGGACATAGACCCTCTTTCTTCAGAGCTTGAGCCGGGCGATTACGTGGTCGTTTCGGTGACCGACAATGGCGAGGGCATGCCGCCAGAGGTGCTGTCGAAGGTGTTTGAGCCGTTCTTCACAACCAAGGACGTTGGCAAGGGAACGGGGCTGGGCCTCAGTACCGTTTACGGCTTCGCGAAGCAGTCAGACGGAAAGGTGACGATCTACAGCGAGCCCGGCGAGGGAACCACAGTCAACCTCTACCTCCCGCGCTTCAGGGAAACCGGAGAGGAAGAGGTGCCGGAACCTCCCATGAAAGAGGCTGAGCTGGAGGCCGGACAGCGGATCTTGCTCGTCGAAGACCAGCCCGACGTCAGGGCACATGTCGAAAAGCTGCTGAACAGGTTGGGCTATGTTGTTATCGCCGCATCCGACGGAAAAGAGGCGCTATCGCTGATGGGCCGCGGCCAGGAGTTCGACCTTCTTTTCACCGATGTCATCCTCGCCGGCGGGATGAACGGGCAGCAACTTGCCGAAGAGGTCAGGAAAGTCGATGCGCGCATGAAGGTGCTTTTTACATCCGGTTATCCTGCCTTTGCCTTCGAACACCTCGGCCTCGACGAGATGGACAACCTTAGGCTTCTGCGAAAGCCGTACCGGTCATTAGACCTCAAGGCTGCTCTTGCTGATGTACTCAACACCTGAATCCGTTGGCGCTTCATTCTAGCTTTGCAATCGAGAGCCACGGAACAGGCTAAGTCCCCGCCATACATGAAACCAAAATAGCAGCCGCGACTGATCGCCATAATGGGATAGGTTTGAGAATTTCAGCTCTTGGCGAAAATCTCCTCCAAGCTGTCCGCACGGCATCAAGGACGAGCCGCGCGGGCCGTGACGTCCGCAAATGGGCGGATTTCGGAATGGCCGGTTTCCTTTCCCGCCCCTTAGGACAAATCTGTTTCATCCTGAACGGGGTCACCAGAAATTGCCGCTTGCGCTATAAACTCTACATATGTAGATTATTGATATGCCGAGACGCTCTAACATCTCGAAACAAACGCGAACCGCTTTGCTGGCGCTGCTCCAACGGCCTCAGGATTGGTGCTACGGATATGAGTTGATGGAACGGACCGGGATCGCCTCGGGGACCCTTTACCCCATGCTGATCCGGCTCTGTGACCAAGGCAACCTCGAAGCCCGGTGGGTTCCTTCGCCACACGAAGGCAGGCCACCACGCCATGCCTATCGCCTGACCCCATCAGGCTTGGCACTCGCCCGTACCATCGAGGCAGACGACGTGCCCCAAGCCAACCTTGGAAAGGGATTTGCACTATGACGCGGAGACGGAAAGCCATGGCGCAACGAATAATTGCGTTCGCCTTCAACGTTGCGCCGCCAAAGCGGAGATCTTGGTTCGAGGCGATGGTCGCTGAACTTGACCATATCCCAGAGGTCGAGCGGATTCATTTCGCCGCCGGCTGTCTCCAGGCTGCTTTCAAGGAACGCTTGGGCTCGTCCCAATTCCTTCATGCCGCCGCACGCAACCTGTTGATCGGCGGTGCGATGCTCTGGGCCGCGATGAATATCCGCTTCGCAGGGCGCATGTCGATGTCTGATACCGTCGTGCTGGAAGCTTATGGATATGGCACCGCGCTGCTGTTTCTCATCGGCGCGTTCGCGACGGCCCGGTTCGGATACCGGGCAACAATCGGCCTCGCTGCGCCATTGCTCGGCGTGCTGACATTGACGGCCGCATTTGTCAGACTTGGCAACGCACCGACGCCAACGTCGAACCTCTACCTAGCGCTGATCGTGGAGAACCTTGTGGTACTTGTATTCGCATTGGTAGTCGCAGGTGCCGCTGCACGTTGCGCTCCCATTCAAAAGAGGCTGCGCTAATGCGTTCGCAAACCTTGGCAATGGTATTGGCGATTGTCGGCGGGCTGCTTGGGTTGGTCCACATCGCACTTACGCCGCTGGCCTATGCCCATTGGACGATTGAGGCACTTTGGTTTGTCGGTTCCGGCTTGGCAATCGTAGTGGCAGGCGCTGCCAATTTTGTCGGCTTCCAGTCGAGGGGTGTGGGCCGTCAATGGATTTTGACCGCGATAAACCTCGCTATGGGTTGCTTCTTCGCCACTGCCTGGCTGGTTCTGCCGGGGCCTCAGGTTATCGTCGGCGGTCTACTGTTCCTCGGCTTGGCCATCTGCTCATTTGCTGCCCCGCGCACGAAAGCCGGGACGATCTAGAGATCGAATATTGATGACCGCTTCGGGGGCGTTGGCAGAACATCTGCTTCAAGCCGAATGTCCAAATCTGCTTCACTAAGCACGCAAACGCGGCGCCTACTCCGCTTCAAGCTCGCGCAGGCTACGGCCTTGCGTTTCGCGGCCGAACCACGCGATCAACCCTGCCGACACCACGGTCGGAACCAATAACGTCAGCGCAGCGCCCACTAGCGTGGGTGCGAAGCCCGCCAGCGCGGCGATCTGCACGGCGACACCTCCAAACTTGCTGCTACCAGCGACAAGTCCGGTCGCCCGCCCGCGCGTGCCGAGCGGATAATTCTCCGCCGTGTAGGGCAGCAGCACAGCGATTGTACCGTTGGTGCCGACGATCAGGACGGCGATGACGGCGACGAGCAGCGGTTCCCAACTCAGCACTGCGGGCGGTAGCAGCGCACCGACGAGGCCGATGACGGTCAGGCCGACCGTGCCCACCAGCGTCCACTTGCTGCTGCGCCGCGCATAGAAGTAGGCAGCGAGGAGGATCGTGGGCAAAGCCAGCAGCGAGGACTTGGCAAGGATCCCGCTCGCCACCGCGGCGCTGTAACCGCGTGCTTGAAGATCGGACGGGAGCCACAACAGCAACCCGAAATTGACGAAGCTCCAGCACAGCGCGGTCGTCACCAGTGCGGCGGTGATGCGGCGGTGATCGGCCGGGGCGGACGCATCGGCGCCGGCGGAGTTGGGGGCTTGCTTCGGCCGCGGCTTGGGCACCAGACCGAAGCGGTGCTGCATCCGCTCGAGCTCGGCCAAGCGGCCCCGCTCGGCGAGGAATCGTGGAGTCTCCGGTATGAAGCGCGCCAAGGCCAGCAGCAGCAGCCCGCTCGGGAAACCCTGTAACCACAGCGCGCGCCAGCCATAGACCGGCTCGAGCACAAAGGCCGCCCCGCTCGCCGCGAGGTAGCCGCCCACCAGCCCCGTCCCGCCGACCAGCACCAGCACCCAGCTGCGGTGGCGCGGCGGCATGACCTCAGCCAGCAGCGTGTAGATTACCGGCAGCATCCCGCCCGCCGAGATGCCCATCAGGAAGCACATCACCAGGTTCCAGGCGAAGGCTGGCATCGCACCGCAGATGGCGGTCGAGACGAAAAGGATGGTCGACAGTAGGATCGATACCCGCCGGCCATAGATATCGGCCAGCCAGCCCCAAAGGAACGAGCCGACGGTCGTTCCGGTCAGCGCTACCAGCGGCAGCAGCGCAGCCTCAGACTTGGCGATCCCGTATTCCGCGGAGAGGCCCGGCAGCACGAAGCCGAGCGTGGCGGGCTTCATCACGTCGATGACGAGGCCGAGCGTCAGCACCAGCAGGGTCGCGGCGTGCCAGCGGCCAAGCGGGGTACTGTCGGGTGCCTCGTAGTCGGTCCCCGCATCGTCGCTGTGCTGGCTTCGCACCTTCGGCAGCGCCCCGAAACAGGCGAGCGGCACGCCCACCGCGATCAGCGCCATGCCCAGCCACATGCTGCCGTCCATCGGCATGCCTGCAAGGTGATTGCCCATGGAGTGGGCCATTGCCAGCATCGGCAGATGCAGCAGCACGCCCCCGCTGATCGCCGCGCACCCCGCCCAGAAGAACGCCGCGCGCTCCCCGATGATCGATATGTTTCCCGCTGCTGTCGCCACTTGTCTGGACTAGGTGGAAGGCTCTCCACAGGCAAGTCGCCCAAGAAGCGCGCATAGGTTCCGTTTATGGACGAGGTTGGCTGCTACGACAAAGGTGCAAGCGAGTATGGCGACTGCTTGCAAAGGCGCATCATTTGGCAGCCCATCAATTGGACGGCCCTCAGACGAACACCGTGACGAGAAAAAATCGCACCGACCGCAAATGGGTTGAAAGCAGATAGGACCCAAAGAGTGACTGGCAGGCCACTTTCTTGCCATGGCCCGGTTACTCCGACCGCATTCCGCCATGCGCTTCGTACGACTGCAGCCACCGATCGGCCATATGCCTATGTTAGTGCGGTCGGGGTGGTGCTGCGCCAGATCGTGCAAGTGGCAATCGCGCCGCGCAATTGGCGTCAAAGGAGTGGGACTTGGCAGCACGCCCCTATTGGTCCGGCCAAATCCGTCTGGCGCTGGTCTCGATCCCGGTCGAGATCTTTGCCGCGACCAAGCCCGGCGCGCAGCTCAAGTTTAACCAGATCCACAAGCCAAGCGGAAAGCGCATCGCCTACGAGAAAGTCGTGCCCGGCGTCGGCCCAGTGAACCGCGATGACATCATCAAAGGCTACCAAATCGCCAAGGGCGAGTATGTCCTTCTCGAAGAACGCGAGATCGAAGCGGTAAAGCTGGAGAGCAAACGCACGCTCGAATTGGTACAATTCGTCGACGCTGACGAGATCGACCCGCTTTATTTTGAAAAGCCATACTACGTCGCGCCAAAAGACCAGCTCGCAGAGGAGGCCTTTGTCGTGCTGCGCGAAGTGCTCAGGAAGGCAAAGAAGATCGCGCTAGGACAGCTGTCCGTGCGCGGAAGCGAGAAGCTTGTGGCGATCAAGCCATGCGGCAAGGGGTTGCTGATGGAGACGCTGCGCTACGCCGACGAAGTGCGCGCAGGGCGAGCATTCTTTAGCGAGATCGACGACATGACGCCCGACGACGAGCTGCTCGATCTTGCCACCACTCTCATCGACAAGCGGACCGCGCCCTTCGATGCGAGCGAGTTCGAGAACCGCTATGTCGATGCGCTGCGGGCGCTGATTGACCGCAAGGCCAAATCGAAGACCGGCAAGGCGATCATCGATGACACCGACGAGCCTTCAGGGCGTGGCAGCAATGTTATTGACCTGATGGCGGCGCTCAAGAAGTCGGTGGGAACGACCGCTACCGGTCCGGCGAAGAAGCCAGCCTCCAAAAAGACGGCTCCGGCAAAGAAAGCTGCGCCTGCCAAGAAGGGCACAGCCCCCAAGCGCAAACGCGCCTGATCAGGCGATGGCGAAGCGTGCCAATCCGCTAGCGGACTACAACGCCAAACGCGATTTCGCGCGTACCACCGAGCCTGCGGGCAAGCATGGCCGAACGCCGAGCGGCAACAGCTTCATGGTTCAGAAGCACGATGCAACCCGGCTCCACTGGGACTTCCGCCTGGAAGTGGATGGCGTGCTCAAGAGCTGGGCGGTCACCAAGGGACCGAGCCTCGACCCTTCGGTCAAACGCCTCGCAGTGCGCACCGAAGACCATCCGCTGAGTTATGCCACCTTCGAGGGCACTATCCCCAAGGGCGAATATGGCGGCGGCACAGTGATGCTCTGGGACCGCGGCACATGGGCGCCGATCGTGGGCAAGAGCGCGAAGGATCTGGACGAAGGGCACCTCCACTTCACGCTCGAGGGCGAGCGGATGAAGGGCGAATGGATGTTAATCCGCCTCAAGAGAAAACCGGGCGAGAAGCGCGAGAACTGGCTGCTGCGCAAAGTCACTGACAAGTTCGCGCAGGAAGGCGAAGTGCTCGTCGATCAGGCGTTGACCAGTGTCGCCACCGGCAGGTCGATGGCGGAAATCGCTGCTGGAACGACGGCGGACGGGAAAGCCCCCGCCGTGCCCAGGGCGAAAACCAAGCGTGGCGGCAAGCTTCCCGTCTTCCGTCCGCCGCAGCTGGCCACGCTCGTCGATGCCGTACCGACCGGGAATGGCTGGATGCACGAGATCAAATTCGACGGATACCGCGCATTGATCGCGGTGAAGGGCAACGACGTCCGCATCTATACCAGAACCGGCAAGGACTGGACCGAGAAGTTCGCACCGCTCGTCGCTGCGGTCGCCGCGATGGATTTGCCCCCGGCGCTGATAGACGGTGAGATCGTCGCGCATGACGAAAACGGCAATCCCCATTTCTCTTCTCTCCAGAAAATCCTCAAGCGCGGCCACGGCTCGCAAGGAGCCGGCGATGCTCTCGCCTTTCATGCTTTCGACCTGCTCGAGGAAAACGGCGAGGACCTTACTGGGCTGACCAACATCGAGCGTAAGGAGCGGCTCGCTGCGCTGTTGAAAGATGCCGAGCCGCCAATCCATGTCGCCGACCACGTGATCGGCGCGGGCGAGCAGCTGTTTGAGGCAATGTGTGGAGCGGGGCAGGAAGGGATTATCGCCAAAGCGATTGACGCGCCCTACGCACACAGACGCAGCCGCAACTGGGTAAAGGTCAAATGCAACCTGCGGCAAGAGTTTGTGATTGTCGGCTTCAAGGCGTCATCTGCACGCGGTCGACCCTTCGCATCTCTGCTGCTAGCCCAGCACGAGGATAAGGCGCTAGTCTACAAGGGCAATGTCGGCACGGGGTTTGACGCCGAAACGATGACCGACCTAGCCGGAAAAATGGCTCCGCTTGCTCGCAAGACGCCGACGGTCGAGGTGGAGCGCACCGCTGCGCGCGGTGTGACGTGGCTGACCCCTAAGCTGGTCGCCGAGATCGCCTTCGCAGAGTTCACGGCCGAAAACCGCGTGCGCCACGCGAGTTTCATCGGATTGCGCGCTGACAAGGCTGCGCGCGAAGTAAAACCTGAGAATCCGGCACCTGCCCCAACCTCCGCGCCAGCCGCTGCTACTGAAAGCGAGGTCGCGATCTCGAACCGCGAGCGGGTGATCTTCCCTGAAGGCGGTCAGACGAAGGGCGACCTTGCTGATTACTATGCTGCCGTAGCCCCGCTGATGCTACCCTTCCTTGGCAATCGCCCTATCAGCTTGGTCCGGTGCCCGCAGGGACGCGCGAAGAAGTGCTTTTTCCAGAAGCACGATTCCGGCGCGTTGGGAGATTCCGTGCATCACGTGCCGATCCGCGAGAAGGACGGCGGGGCGGAGGATTACCTCTACGTCACCGACGCGCGGGGTATTCTACAATGCGTGCAAATGGGAACGATCGAATTCCATGCATGGGCTTCGTCCGCCGACGCGATCGAAGCACCAGAACGGATGATCTTCGACCTCGACCCTGATGAAGGTCTCGCGTTCAGCGATGTGAAACAGGCCGCCCGCGACATCAGCAAGCAACTTACCGACATCGGACTGGTGAGCTTCCCGCTGCTCTCGGGCGGCAAGGGAGTGCACGTGATCGTCCCACTTACGTCGGGCCATAGCTGGGAGGAGCATACAGATTTCTCGCGTCGCTTCGCCGAGGCGCTTAGCCAAGCCGAACCTGATCGCTTCGTCGCGACGATGAGCAAGGCCAAGCGCAAGGGCAGAATCTTCATCGACTGGCTACGCAACCAGCGCGGCGCGACCGCGGTCGTTCCTTACTCCGCCCGTTCGCGAGCCGGGGCGCCTGTGGCAGTGCCGGTCACTTGGGAGGAACTCGCCAGGTTCGAGAATGCTCACCCCTTTGCAATTGGAGACGCCGGAACTCTTCTAGCCCGCGCGCAGTCACCCGCGCTGCAGAATTGGGGAGTGGCCAAGCAGTCGCTCCCGGAGCTGTGAGGCGTTCAGGTCAATGTTAGCTTTCAGCCTCTTTAAGTTCGCTCACATCGTTGGAATCGTGCTACTCTTGGGGAATATCACCGTCACCGCAGTGTGGAAGGTGTTTGCCGACCGGACCAGCGATACAGCGATCATTGCCTTCGGCCAGCGCATGGTGACTGGAACGGATTTCGGCCTCACCCTGCCGGGCATCGTGCTGACCATAATCGGTGGCTATGGGGCTATGTATGAGGCCCGCTACGATTTTCCGGGGCCCGCTTGGCTGATGTGGAGTCAAATCTGCTTTGTTGCCGCCGGTGTGATCTGGCTGGGGGTGCTGATCCCAATTCAGGCACGGCAGGCGCGCATGGCGCGACAGTTTGCAAGCGCTGCGCAAGTTCCTGTCGAATACCGCGCACTGGCACGTCGGTGGCTCGTCTGGGGCCTGGTTGGGACCGTGCCCCTGATCGCGGCTTTGTATTTCATGATCGAAAAACCTGGCTGACGGTGTCGCCACACCAAATGCAGTGACTAGTTGAACGCGGCCGATCGGCTTCCGGCTCAAGCACCGATGTGACCAACAGGCTGCCAAGAGCACCGACGGCCAACCTGCCATCCCCTCCACTCCCGTCAGGCGGCCGCAGTCACTCGACGCTGCGGCCTTAAAACGCCGGAAAAAGCACTCTGCGCAAACGCGACGAGAGGGTCATGGACATGTCCGCCATCTTCGGCCCGATCTCTGCTGCCGCAGTGATGCCTTGAACAAATGGCTGGTCGTGCAGGAGGTAAGGTATTGCCCCCAACGCGATCCGCCCACGCGCCTCGGCAGGCAGAGTAAGGCTGTAATCCCCATCGACAGTCGGGATCTCCTCTCCGGCAGCGAGCAGCTGATCCCTTAGCCGAGGAAATGGCAAATCCTTCGATTCCAGCGGCTTTTGCCCCCGAGCGTCGATGAATATGTCGAACTTGTGATTGGTGCAGCCGAGCCTGATCGTCGTGCCGTGCTCGGTAACATCTTTGTCGTAGTCAGGGCCAAGCTCCAAAAGCGTCACGACGCCAGCCTTGTGCAATGCCAGGATCCTGCGGACCGACTCAGATGGGATCGCGGCATAATTGTCCATGAAGACCCGGCTCATGCCGGAATCGAAGCGGTCCCGATCCGCTTCATCGAGGAAAGGGACGATGTCCTGAAATACCTCGTGCATCCGCAGGATGGCATAGCGCCAAGGGACAGTGATGCGATTGCGCTTGTTGTGCTCGACTTCGGCGAGATTGAACTGGGCCCAGCGGAGCGGATCATGCGCGACGCGATCGGCGAAATAGGCGTCGGCGATATCGTCGGGGCTGCGCTCGTCCAATGAGACGCGCGCGGCCCACCAAGGATCGGCCAGAGCAATTTCCTCCACAAACAGCGCGAAGCATCGGTCCAGCAATCCGGCACTGCCCTGAGCGATTTCCGCCGCAACGGCGGCCGCCGTAGCGCGAACAAGCGGTTCGTACGGGATCGGGCAATAAAAGTCGGCTTCGGGCAAAATGCCGGTACGCGACATGAGCGTAATCTTCAGATCGGTGCTATCGGTGTGCAGCGCAAAAGTGACGGCCTGATCCTCACTTTCTAAGAAATCCCCGTGTTGCGAAACGACGGCCATGGCCGCGTCAATTGCGCTCAGTGACGTGCCCATGATCCCAATGTCGCATGCGGGAATGCGGGCATCGACCAAGCCTGACCACGGACTGGGGTAATAGGCCCGCGTCGCTTCGTCAGCGTCGGGCCAGACATGGCCTGTCGCAATGGCGACCCGATCGAAACATAGCGGCGCCTGTTCCGCCTCGGTCCATAGGGCAACGCCGTTTGCGCGCGCCTCAAGATCGGTAACGCGGCAGTTTTCCCTGATGTTGATGGTGATGCCATGCTCACGGCCCTGCTCGACTAGCCAAAGGAGTTGATCGCGGAAGTATTGGCCAAGCAAGATCCGGGGGAGAAACTGGCGGTCGTGCAGCTTGCCCTGGTCGACGCCGTAGCGCGCAAGCCAGACGGCGTCTTGGGCCCGCAGCCAGTCAAGATAGGTGACGCCGATGGGCGGTATCTCGATGCTGGCGATATTGGCGAGCATCAGCCGGGTGTTCGCCTCATCGTCATAAGGCATTCCGACACCGGCCTGCTCTCCCTGCTCGAACATCGTGATTTCGATCGGATCTTCCTTGGCCACCAGTGCCGCGACGGTGTAGATTCCCGTGGGTCCGGAGCCAACAACTGCCATGTTGTTCATAGAATTCGCTCTTTAGACGAAGGGAATGCGCCGTTATTGGCTATCGCAAGCCATAAATGCAGCAACCTGAGCATCTGCCTGCTTGCAGGAATAAGCAAGCAGCGCCTTAAAGCACAACGAGCGACGTCCGCTCCAGCGAGCAGCCGCACTTGTCCATCAAGCCTGTGCACCCAAGCTCCGCGAGCTTGAGTGAGAGATGGGCGCGCATCGCCTGTTATGCTCGGCGCGAAAGCCCCTTCACCCCCTTCACAATGCCCGCTACGCCAAGCAGCCATTACCTCCGATCGATGATCGGCCAGCGACAGGAACCCCAGATGAAGCGCACATTTTCTTGCAGCCTTGCCACTGTCATCGCCGCGCTGATGCTGCCGAGCGCGGCCGCACTGGCGCAGGATAGTGCCGCCGCTGTCACTGCTCCGGACGCAGATTTCGCGCAGGAAGATGCGCGCCTGACCGCCTTTCTCGATGCGGAATTCACCGAGTGGCTAACAATGCAGCCGCAGCTTGCCACCCGATTGGGGATTCAAGATGGCGGAGATCGCTGGAATGACATCGGTGATGCAGCGGCCAGTGCGCAGGTCGCTTGGCGCGAAGCAAGCGTGGCAAAGATGCGCAGTGCATTTGACCGCGCGCGGCTGTCGCCCGAAGCGCAGGTCAATTTCGACATCTGGGCGCTTGAGGCAGAGCGCGCGGCGCTGTCACAGACGTTTCGGATCTATCGCCCACCGTTCTATTCACGGCTGTATTCTGCGCACAGCCAATTGCCCGACTTTCTGGTCAACACCCACACGGTCGCAGACCGAACCGATCTGACAAATTACGTCGCCCGGCTGCGGGGCATTCCGGCTGTGCTTGATCTCGCCATCGAACGCACCACCGCGAGCGAGGCGGCCGGCATTCGTGTACCGCGCTTCCAGATCGAAACCATCGTCGCAGGCAGCCGCCAACTGATTTCCGGCGCGCCTTACGGGGACGGCCCGGATGCCGCGCTTTGGGCGGACGTCAAGGCCAAGGCCGAGGCTTTGGTTGCCGCTGGCAAGCTCACGCGCAGCGATGCCGATGCGCTTCTGGACGAGGCGCGCAGCGCGATTGTCGCCTTGCAGCCAGCTTACGAACGGGTGATCGCCTGGGCTGAAGCGAAGCTGCCCGATGCACCCAGCGGCCAGGTCGGGGCGATCACGCTACCGGGCGGTGCTGACTATTACGCCGCCGAGCTGAAGCTCAACACCACCACCGACCTGACCGCCGAACAGGTCCACGCGATTGGCCTGTCGGAAGTGGCGCGGATTGAGGCGGAGCAGGATGCGCTGGCCCAGAGCGCGGGCTTCACTGATCGGCACGCCTATTACGACGAGCGCGCCCGGCTTTTCCCGCCGCGTCCTTATGACGATGCGGCGCGCGCCGAATATCTCGCCACAGCCAACGCCTTCGTCACCAAGACCCGCACCTTGCTCGAACCCTATTTCGGCACCCTGCCCGCCTATGGCATCGAGGTGGTGCGCGAACCGGCCTTTTCGGAAGTGGCAGGCGGGGCGGCTCATGCCTCGGCCCCAAGCCCCGATGGTTCGCGCCCGGCGCGCACCTATGTCCACCTTGTCGGCAACACGCCCGACCCCGCAGCGATGTTCACACTGATGTGTCATGAGGCGATCCCCGGCCATAACATGCAGGGCGACATTCAGGTTCGCCAGAGCGGCGGTCCCAAGTTCCGCTCGGTCACCGGCTATGTCGCGTTCGGCGAGGGCTGGGGCCTCTATGCCGAGGCGATGTGCAAGGAAATGGGCGCTTTCCCCGACATTGCTGCCGATTTCATGCGGCTGGATGCCGAACTGTTTCGCGCGGCACGGCTGGTGGTCGATACTGGCATCCACGCTCTCGGCTGGACCGAGGATGAAGCCGTGGAATACATGAACATCACGGGCCGCCAGCCGCTGCAACGGTCGCGGTCGGAGGTGCGCCGCTACATAACGCTGCCCGGACAGGCCACCGGCTACAAGATCGGCATGATCAAGATCATCGAGCAGCGGCGCAAGGCTGAGGCCGCGCTCGGTAGCAAGTTCGACATAAAAGGCTTCCACGACCTACTGATTGCTTCGGGTTCGCAGCCTTTGTCGATCCTTGAACGCCGCGTCGATGAGTGGATCGCCCGCCGTTCGATGTGATTACAGGCTGGTGCCTCAGAGCAATTTCTCGCTCCGGGACATTGTCAGATTTTGACCCATTTGCCGTCAGTGTTCAGAACACGTCGCTGAATGTTGGATGTCCGGTTCTTTCAAAACCGGACATCTGGCATGCCGTTTACGTACGAGCGAGAAGCCAAAGAGCTTTCGGGGTCGAGGATCGGCAGCGCTCATGACCGCAAGTGGGTGTACTCCGGATGGGCAGGGTCCCCCATTGCGATAAAAACTGCGTTATTTCACACCGGTCAACCGAAGATAGTTCCACCCGCCCGAGCGAGGGTGTCTCTGCGCGAGAATCCTGCCTTGGCCCGCACGAGATTATGACTTGCACGGTCGGGCAGCTCTCAATACTCCGCAACTATGCCGACAGCCCTCACTGCCGACGCCCGCCGTGCTGAGTTGTCCGACCTGATTGCGCGCGTCGCGCGCGGAGACCGAAGAGCGCTCAACGCCGTCTATGATCGTACCTCGGCAAAACTCTATGGCGTGTGTCTTCGGATCGCACGCGATCGCGATGCGGCAGACGACATCCTCCAGAACGTATATCTTAAGGTCTGGAGCCGCGCTGGACGCTTCAATCCTGATTTTGCCAGCCCCATTACCTGGTTATGCGCCATCGCCCGGAATACCGCCATCGACTGGGTGCGCAAGCATGGCAGCCCCGCACTGAGTGTGCCCGGCCCAGCCCAAGCAACCGACGCTGGGTTCAATGAAGCGTTGGAAGTGATGACGGCGGGTGAGGATCGTGCCCAGATCTTTGACTGCCTTGAAGCCCTTTCCCCCCAACAGCAGCGGGCAATCACCCTCGCCTTTTTCGACGGATTGAGCCATTCGGAATTAGCAACCACGATGCGAACACCGCTCGGTACAACCAAAAGCTGGATTCGCAGGGGCTTGCTAGAGTTGCGGGGGTGCCTCCAAGGTGACTGACGAACTCACACCTGAACAGACCGCCTTGGCAGCTGAGCTCGCTCTCGGGGTGCTCGAAGGAGAAGAGCGGGCCGAAGCCTTGAGGCTTGCATTGGCCAACCCAGCCTTCGCTGCGCAGGTCATGGAGTGGCAGCAACGCCTCGATCCGCTCAGCGAAGCGTTTAATGAAGCGCCGCGTCCCGACTTGTGGGCGGCGATTGATGCGCGGCTGGATGACAACCGGAACACCGGCGAGGTCGGCAAGCTTCGTCTCTGGCAAGGTGTCGCCGCGCTTTCGGGCGCGATGGCGGCAAGCCTCGCGGCGATCATGCTGTTCGGCCCTTTTTCCCCACGTGAGGACGGCGTCCCGCCCGCTGCTGCCAGCCCCGCGCCCGTGGTCATCGCCCAACTTGCAGGGGGAGACGGAACCTTGCTCGCTGCCAGCATCGGACCCGAGAGCCAGTACCTCGAGATCCGGGCAGTCGCCCTGCCCGATACCGACCTCACGCCTGAACTCTGGGTCATTCCCGGCGATGGCGTACCCCGCTCGCTGGGCCTGATTGCATCCAACGGCACGACGCAGGTGATGCTACCTGAACGCCTGAGGCCGCTGGTGGTCGACGGCGCTATTCTTGCGGTTTCACTGGAGTCCCCGGAAGGTGCGCCTCACACGGCACCAAGCGCCACACCGATCGCGACAGGAAAAATTTCAGCGATCTGAGCCTGACGCATCTGATCGTCTTCAGATCCTCGTATCTTCACCAGAGAGAGCGGGCTGCGAAGTCTTATTTGCAGCCGGCGATAGGCCCCATCGGTGCCGACAGGGCGATTGTCACGGCAATCGCCCCGCTTTCTCGCGCACGTGAAGTTCACAAGAATCGCGATTTGCAGGAGTATCTCATGAAAGCAATTTTCCTCGCCGCCGCCGCATCGACCATTCTGGTCGCCGTGCCTGTCAATGCTGAAGACGAGTTCGAGGGCTTCTACGCCGGTGCCTCGATCGGCTATGATTTTCAGGCGAGCGATGGCGATGAATTCATCTCCTTCGACCGCGGATCGAACGGCAGCTTCGGCGAAACCGTGACCACCGCTGCGGGTGCCAATGCCTTCTCACCGGGGTTCTGCGGCGGTGCCGCGACCTCACCGCAGAACACGAACTGCGAGTCCGACTCCGACGGCGCCTCTTTTAGTGGCCGCTTCGGCTATGACAGCCAGATGGGGAAGCTGGTCGTGGGTCTGGTGGGCGAAGTCGGCACTGCCAACGTGCGCGATGCCGTATCGGCCTTCAGCACCACGCCGGCGTTCTACTACATGGAGCGCGAGATCGATTACACGGCCGCGCTGCGCCTGCGCGCCGGATACACCCCAGCCACTTCGACCCTGTTGTACCTCACAGGCGGCCTTGCCTATGCTAAACTCGATCAGGAGTTCGAGACGAGCAACACCGCCAACTCGTTCGCAGTGATTGCCGACGACAAGGCCTGGGGCTACCAGTTCGGCGCTGGCATCGAGCAGAAGGTCGGCAAGAAATTCTCGATCGGCGTCGAGTATCTTTACACCGGCTATAATGACGATGACACGTTGATCCGGGTCGGTCAGGGCTCGGCACCAGCGACGAACCCCTTCGTGCTCGCGGGCGGCGTCGATTTCCTTCGGGCTAACGACGACTTCAATCTCCAAACAGTCAAAGCGGTGGTAAGCTACCGCTTCTGATGATCATCTTGCACGGGAGCATCTGTATCTTGCTCCCGTGCCCCTCTGTCTGGCTCTCAAACCGGAGCACGATCGATTACGTCAAAGCGTTCCGCACGTACGCCGAGGGCAGTAAAGGCCGCAGCGATCATGTCCGCAACGGGGTCGATTGCAGAACGTCGGCTCTAGGCGAAAATCTCATCCAAGCTGCCTGTCCGGTATGTGGTGCGAACCGCGCCGGCCGTGACGTCCGAAAGTGGGTGGGAAGGCGAATTGCCGGTTTCGGTTCATCTTGCTGTGCGTCGCCCTAAGAGGATGACTGTAGGTTAGGCATGGCTGGCCTATCGTTGGGAGAGAACGACACCGCTCAGCAACAAAGCGTTCCGGTTTGATCAGCGCGGTGTCCCGTCATACCATGTGCCGCACCATGCCTGATCGCTTCATCTAGTCGAACAAATTCGGCCAGGCCCATTAGGCCGTTGCAACGAGCAGCTGATCATTGGCGAGCCGAACCTGGTTCCTGCCGCGCTTTTTTGCCTCATACAGGGCTTCATCAGCTCGCTTCATTAGCTGATTGAGCGTCTCGCCTGGCTCCAATGTGGCGACACCAAAACTTGCACTGCAACGAAGCTCTTGGTGTTCCGGAAACCGAAGCTGTGCGATCTGGATCCTGATGCGTTCCGCGAACGCCATCGCCGCCGCGGCTGAGGCGTCGATGAGACAAATCGCAAACTCCTCGCCGCCGAGGCGTCCGGTCAGATCATGTGTGCGAAGCACTGTGCCGATCTTTGCGGTGGTCTTTACCAGCACCAGGTCACCTGCATCATGCCCGAAACTGTCGTTGATCCGCTTAAAGTGATCAAGATCGAGCATGACAACGGAAAGTGGCGCTGGGTGCCGCTGCGCTCTTTTGATCTCGCCTTCCACTCGGCTGGTCCAGGCCGTACGCGACAGAACGCTCGTGAGTCCGTCAATCGAGGCAATCGTCCGAAGCTCCAGCTCGCCGGTGACAAGGCTGGCAAAGCTCTTGAGGATTTCGATTTCGCCCGGCGAAAACACCCGTGGTCGTTGGCCGATCACGCAGAGGGTTCCGACCATGTAGCCGTCAGGCATCTTAAGCGGAATGCCAAGATAGCTGCGAATATGGGGTTCGCCCAAAACCAGCGGATTGTCGGCAAACCTGTGATCACAGGTGGCATCTTCGACAATGAACGGTTCATCGGCCCGGATCGCGTGATCACAAAATGCTACGCTCCGAGGTGTTTGGTCTACGCCCAAACCGCGCGATGCCCTGAACCATTGCCGATCATGATCGATCAGGGACACGGCACAAATCGGAACGTCTAGCGTCGTCTTGACCAGATCGACGATGCGTTCGAACGGCTTTTCCTTGACGGTGCCGACAGCCTGAAGCCGGTCGAGGGCCTGCTGTCGGCCAAATTCATCAAATTTGGCCTTGCCGAAATGGTCCAGCGCGCAAGCCATGCTCATGACTCCAGCCCTTTTGTGTTCGTCGCGAGTTCCATGGAAAAACTTTCGGAGGCCTTCTGCAGAATGGAGACGACTTCATCTTCGCCTCGCCCTGCCGCTATCAGGGCATTCGCTAGATTGAGCAGCGACTGGCGATGACGTTCGATGACCTCGTTGACCCTCGGGGGAAGGTCGCCAAGGGTCTGGCCGTGGACGGCGTGACGAACCAAATCACTTGCATTGGCCATATCTGCATTGCCTACAATTTGAGCGCGTCAGGCGCATTCCTCTTGGAAGAGGTAAGGGTGGCCGCCAGTCGGGGGGAATCTGCGACTGACGGCCGGGGGTCATTTCACAACACCGTCGCCGCTCCGCAAAGGACGTTGCGTTGATGCAGATCGGAATATCGGCGCCTCTCTTTAAATTTTCGTGCCGAAGACCTGCGGGTTTTACGGTTTCGCGCCCGCTCGGGATATTGCTACGCTTCCAGCCGTGCTGCTGATTGTGAACAGGCAACACCGTCCGCGATCCGGGCAGCGCACAATGCAATGACGGGGCGATGAACCAAGCTGACCTCGCAGTTAGTCGTCCGGCACGTCAGGATATTCCCAATGATAGGGCGCGCCGGTCTCGCCCAGAGCGATGCGCACCAACCTCGGAAAAGCCCTTTCGGCTCTCACATCGTTCGAGAGAATCAGGACGCAGCGGCAATTTCCTTGAGGCAAACAGCCGTATCGGCCGTCGTGTCGTTATGTCGGCCGCTGTACCATCCCGGGTCCCGAAGGTGAAAAGCGGATATGCGCGCTGAGCCAATTGCTTGGCCGCGATGAAGATCGCTGCGTATCAACATCATGCCGGTCGTTGCAATGCGAGAGTTACGGTGTTTGACTTAGCCAATTGTTCATTCAACAGCCTCAAATGGAAGTTCGGAGGAACTCCTGCGTGCACCATTGGCCGACACCGGCGGACGAAGCAGAACGTCTTGCCCAGTTGCCCCATTATCGGCTGTTGGGGGCGCAGCCAGATCCGATATTCAACGCAATAGCCGAGTCTGCGGCGCTATCTTACCAGGTCCCGATTGGCGCGATATCGCTTGTCGGTGAGCATGATACGTGGCTCGTCTCGCGAGCAGGGCTCGATATCACGTCAGTGCCGCGAGAAAATTCCTTCTGTGCGCACACGATAGCGCTGCGGGGACCGCTCGTTGTGCCTGACGCAACGAAAGACGCGCGGTTCAAGGACAATCCCCTTGTCACCGCAGATGCAGGAATTCGTTTTTACGCCGGGCAACCCATCATCAACGATGCTGGCGTGGCTCTCGGCGCGCTGTGTCTGATCGATACTATTCCACATCCCGAAATCGCAAATGGCAAACTTGAGTTGCTTGGCCGGCTTGCAAAGTTGGTCGCACGTCAGTTTGATCACCGACGGGATCTGCGGCTGCAAAACGCAATAAGCGGCTTCACCCGATCCAGCGGCGTTGCGATCGTTACCACAGATGAGATTGGGGCTATTTCTTTCTGGAACGCCGCTGCGGAAAGAATGTTCGGGCATAGCTTCAAGGATGTCGAGGGCGAAGATATCTCGGTGATCATTCCCGACCGCTTCCGATCCGACCATCATCATGGAATGCAGAGGATGAGAGCGGGAGGTCAGCCGCGCCTGGCAGGCAAAGCTGTTGAGGTCGTTGGCCTTCACCGCGACGGCCATGAATTTCCAATCGAGATTTCATTGTCCGCCTGGATGGGGCCGCAGGGTTGGGAGTTCGGCGCGCAGATCCAGGATATTTCCGCGCGCCATGCACGCGACGTCAAGCTCCGGCACATGGCCGTGCATGATCCCCTTACCGGACTCCCCAATCGCAGGGAGTTCAGTGGCCGGCTCGGTGAAATTTTGGAAACCCAAGGATCGGCAGCGGTGCTGATGCTCGATCTCGATGGCTTCAAGAGCGTCAACGATACGCTCGGCCATCAGATCGGAGACGATCTGCTCCGGCTGGTTTCTGTGCGCCTAGCGGCGCAATTGCCGCGAGGGGCATTTCTAGCGCGCATGGGGGGTGACGAATTTGCAGTTGTGCTCGCCAATTGCGGTGACCCTGTTCACGCCCGCCAAGTGGGACAGGGCCTTCTGGCCGAGTTCGATAGGGACTTTTCGGTGGGCGGTCACGAATTGCGCTTATCCACGAGCATCGGCTTCGCTCTTGCGCCACTCCATGCGACCGATACCGAGGAGTTGATGCTTCGCGCGGACCTGGCGCTCATAGAAGCCAAGCGGGACGCAGGCGGAATTATCAAGCTGTTCGATCTTGGCCTTGAAAACAGGCTACTTGCGCAGCGGGCCTTCCGTGATGAAGTCCGGCAGGCAACGATCGGGCGGGAGTGGCAACTTTATTACCAGTCGCAGGTCAATCTGGCCGACAATACGCTTGCTGGTGCCGAAGCGCTCTTGAGGTGGGTCCACCCGACCAGAGGGCTGATCACGCCGGGTATCTTTCTCGAAACGCTGGAAAAGCACGCCGTGGCCGCTGACGTCGGTCGCTGGGTGATGAATATGGCCTGCGCCCAGCTTGTCCGCGCTCGCAAAAGCGGTGTTCCGCTTGGATCGATCAGCGTCAATCTGTTTGCGATCCAACTTCGCAGCGCGGGGATTGAACGCACGGTCATGGACATCTTGGATCATCACGGGCTGGTCCCATCTGATCTCGAACTGGAGCTGACCGAAACGGTCTTGCTGCGTCAAGACACCCGGTCATTGTCGGAGTTGCGCGCGCTTCAGGAAGCTGGTGTCCGGCTTGCTTTCGATGACTTCGGCACCGGTTTTGCCTCTTTCTCCACTCTCAAGGATTTCCCTGTCGACAAGCTCAAAATCGACAAGTCCTTTGTCGTCGATCTCCCGAACAGCGCCCACAGCCGCGCAATTGTGGGAGGCATTGCCTACCTCGCCAAAAATCTGGGTTTAGAGCTCGTGGCAGAAGGGGTGGAGACGCTGGCGCAGCGCGACATATTGATCGAACTCGGGTGTGACGTTGGTCAAGGATATCTTTGGGGCATGCCATCGCCCTTCCTTGGAACAAGTGAGCCGATGTTGAACCATGCGATCGGCCAAAACTGAAGCGACGGCTGTCCGCAATTTCCTCGCAGCAGCGTCGGCATGCTGCTCGTTATCGCAATTGGCCGCGTCAGCTTTTGGGAAGCGGTAGGGTTCGGATCAATGACCGCAAATGGGTGGTGAGCCGAATTGCGGCTCGTGGCCTTCATCGCGATCTGAAGATGGTCTGTTTTTAAGCCTCAGTCCGCCGAGCGCGTGATCGATCCGGAGCGCGCCCAACCGCGGGCCTCATCCAGCTTGGCCAATGGGAAACAGCAATTTCTTTCTCCGTGTGGTTATCGGGAAGAGAACCCGCAAAAGCCGCAGTTCGCGGCCCGGGTTGCTTAAGGTCTGCTGCCGACCCAGAACCAGTCGTCAACCGCCACCGGGTCAAACCGCTGGTTCCGCCCGAAGCCGGCATATCGCTTTGGGATCGACCGTCGATCGCGCTTATGACCGGAGTGGGGCGGGATTCCGAATGCACGGTTTTTACCGAGCGTCCCGAGATCACTGCTGACGGCGCATCATCTGGTCGATGACGACCGACTGTCCAAGCCCCTTTTGCCGGGAGTGGTCATGGGACGACAAGGTCGGGCGGTCCGGTGAATCGCGGCACGCGGCGCTGGTTTGTCGATAGCGGCGCGTCCGAGCCAGCGGGATGATGATCGATGTTATGGATATGCGCCCAGGTCCCGGCCACTCTCGTCGAAAGGAAACGTTTTTCAGATCAGGACGAGAGCCGATGGCAATTTCGATCAATGGGCAGGAATACCCGCTTCCCGAAGACCCGCGGACGAGCTTGCTGGATTTTCTCCGCCGGGAGGCGCGGCTTACCGGTACGAAAAAGGGCTGCGACCACGGGCAATGCGGAGCTTGCACGGTCATGGTGGGCGGCTTGCGGATCAATTCGTGCCTGTCGCTCGCCATTACGCACGATGGCGACGAAATAACGACAATCGAGGGCCTCGGCTCCCTGACGTCGCCGGGAGCAATGCAGGAAGCCTTTGTCGCGCATGACGGGTTTCAGTGCGGCTATTGCACCCCCGGGCAGATCTGCTCGGCGACCGCGATGCTACAAGAGATCGCGGCAGGTTGGCCGAGTGATGCAACTGAAGACCTCAATGTGGCCCCTAGCCTCACCGACGAGGAGATCCGCGAGCGGATGAGCGGAAATTTGTGCCGCTGCGGGGCTTATCCCAACATCCTCGCAGCCATTCGTGACGTAGCGAGAGCAGAAGCATGAGGCCGTTCGACTACCAGCGCGCCGAGCGTCTCGAACACGCGGCGCAGCTTACGGCTGAGGTCGATACGCTGGCACTGGCGGGCGGGACCAACCTCGTAGATCTGATGAAGCTTCAGGTTGAGACACCGCAGACCCTTGTCGATATCGGGCGCCTGCCGCTTGGCACCATTGCCGATGAAGGCGAAGGGCTGAGGATCGGCGCGCTTGCCACCAACACTGCTACTGCCGTCCACCCGAAAGTGCGCAGCGAATACCCGGTACTCGCCCGCGCGATCCTCTCTGGTGCCACTCAGCAGCTGCGCAACAAGGCGACCACCGGTGGAAATCTGTGCCAGCGCACCCGATGCTACTACTTCACCAATATCGACCAGCCCTGCAACAAGCGCGAGCCGGGCTCAGGTTGCGGCGCGATCAAGGGCATCGCGCGTATCCATGCGGTCCTCGGCGCGAGCGACAATTGCATCGCCACCTATCCCGGCGACATGGCCGTGGCGATGGCGGCTCTGGATGCGACGGTCGAGATCGCCAGCGAGCGCCGCAGCCGCAGTGTGCCGGTGCGCGGCTTCCACCGTCTGCCGGGTGACACGCCCGAAAAGGATAACGTGCTCGAACCCGGCGAGCTCATCACCGCCGTCACCCTCCCAGCACCGGTCGGCGGAATACAGCTGTATCGCAAGGTGCGGGAGCGATCGTCCTATGCCTTCGCGCTGTGTTCAGTCGCGGCGGTGATCGATCTTGCAGAAGGCCGTTTCACCCGCGCCGACCTCGCCTTCGGGGGGCTCGCGCACAAGCCGTGGCACGACCCGCGTATCGCCGACTTGCTGGTCGGCAGCGAGCCGTCGCTCGCGTTGTTCGACAAGGCCGCAGACCTGCTGCTCGAAGGGGCTCAGGGCTACGGCGAGAATGATTTCAAGATTCCGCTCGCGCGCCGGACGCTCGCCGCGGTGCTCTGCGAAGCGACGGGAGTCGAGCCATGAGCGTGCATCTCAAACAGGACAAGCCCGACAACCGCAACGTGCTCGACACCATGGTGCAAGGGGTGATCGGCGCCGATCTGCCCCGGCCCGAGGGCCTGATGAAAGTCACCGGCACCGCCACCTATGCAGCCGAATACGACGCCGAAGGACTGCTGGAAGGTGTGCTCGTCACAGTCCCGATCGTGCGCGGCGAGATTACCATGATCGACGAAGCATCGGTGCTGGGGATGCCAGGTGTCGTGGCGGCGCTGTCCGACGCACGCATGACCGGCCGCCCGGCGCAAGGCATGGCGGGCGAGGCTCCGTTCCAGCCCGCGCGGCAAGTCTGCTACTGGGGCCAGCCAGTCGCGCTGGTTGTCGCGGCCAGCTTCGAACAGGCGCGCGACGCTGCCAAACACCTCAGGCTCGAATGGCGCGCCGAGGATGCCCCGCTCGATCCAACAACTGTCGAGACCGAAGAGAACGAGAGCACCCGGGTCGGCGATCTCGCCCATGCGATGGCGGAGGCGGCGCACAGCGTCGATGTCGTCATTACCACCGAAGGCCATGCCTCGGCAGCCATGGAACCGCACGCGGCGCTTGCGCAGTGGGACGGCAAGGCGCTGACAGTCCACGCCTCGTTGCAAATGCTCAAGTTCAACCGCGCGGAATTGGCCGACTCGTTGAACCTTGATGAATCGCAAGTTCGGCTACTTTCGCCCTATGTCGGTGGCGGGTTCGGATCGAAGCTCGGCGTCAGCCAGGAGGTCGTGGCAGCTTCCCTCGCCGCGATGCAATTGGGACGCCCGGTCCGGGTGGTGATGAGCCGCCAGCAGGTGTTCCAAACGATCATGCGCCGCTCCGAGACGCACCAGCGCATCCGGCTTGCTGCCGATGCCGATGGCAAGCTCACCGGCTTCGGACACGAGGCACGAGTCTCGAACCTGCCCGGAGAGGACTTCGCCGAACCGGTGCTGCAATCGAGCCAGTTCCTTTACGCTGGTGACAATCGCCTGCTGAAACTCGACCTCGCGCGCATTCACCGCATGACCGCAGGTTCGGTGCGAGCTCCGGGCGAGGCTGTTGGCGTACAAACCGTCGAACAGGCGATGGACATGCTCGCAGAGCAGATCGGGATCGATCCGGTCGAACTGCGGCTGCGCAACATTCCCGAAAAGCATCCGGCCAAGGACAAGCCGTTCAGTTCGCATAAGCTTGCCGAATGCCTTCGCGAAGGCGCCAAAGCCTTCGGATGGGAGCCCCGCCCTCGCACGCCCCGCCACACCCGCGAAGGCGAGTGGTGGATCGGCACAGGCATGGCAAGCGCCGCGCGGGTGCATTCCGTGGTCGAGGCCAAGGCCCGCGTTATTCTGCGGCCCGACGGCACCGGTGTTGTCGAGACTGACATGACGGACATCGGCACCGGCAGCTATGCGATCCTTGGCCAGGTGGCAGGCGAGATGCTGGGACTGATGCCCGACGACATCGACGTGCGGCTCGGCGATACCGACCTGCCGCCGGGCTCGGGTTCGGGCGGAAGCGTGGGCGCAGCATCCTGCGGATCAGCAGTTTTCCTCGCCTGCGAGGGCCTTCGCACGGAGCTTGCCAAGCGGCTTGATATCGCCCCGGAGGACCTGATGCTCAAGGACGGCTTCGCGCGCTGGGATGGGGGCGAGAAGGCGCTGAGTGATATTCTGGGCGACGAAGCGATCGATTGCATCGGTCATTTTGAGCCAGGCGCCTCGACCGAGGACGTGACGGTTTCGAGCTACGGGGCTTTCTTCGCTGAAGTCGCGGTCAACCGGTGGACGGGAGAGACCCGTGTGCGGCGCATGACGGGGGCGTTCGGTTTCGGACGGGTGCTCAATGCGCGGACTGCCCGCTCGCAATGTCTCGGCGGGATGACCTGGTGCATCGGCAACGCGCTGACCGAAAGCTTGCACTTCGACCCGGTGGACGGCCACCTCGCCAATTGCGATCTGGCCGAATATCACGTCCCGGTGCACCGCGATGTGCCCGATCTGGAAGTCCTGCTCATCGAAGAGCGCGACGCGGCCGCGAGCCCGATTCAGGCGAAGGGGGTCGGCGAACTCGGCCTATGCGGCGGGGCAGGCGCGATCGCCAACGCGATCTACGATGCCTGCGGTGCGCGGGTGCTCAGCTATCCCATGACCCCCGACAAGGTGATGGCCGCCATGCCGAAGATTTGAGCACCGAACATCATCGTAAGCTGTCCGTGGATGCTGCGCCGATCAGTCCCATCCCGGCAAACCGGGCGGCACACTCTTTGGCGAAAGAGGGGCGTATCCCTTCAGGCGGTCATTGAAGATCTGCTGAAGGATTTTACGCGTGTGTAGTTCGGCGACCTTTCATGATTGATCGAAACCCGGTGGGGAGTGGAAGCTTGGTTCATATCTCTACCAGCTTTTGGCTGGTGACTTAGCGGCAGGTCCCGATCACTCCTTGACCCGCTTTGTTGCAAGATGGTGATAGTCGTAGGAGAAGTCCGTGCGGTCGGATGCTGCGACAATCTTCATTGCATTGATCTCTCCCCGCTCGTCGGTGATGAACGTCACCAGCGCATCGGCATCGAGACTGCGATCCGGCCAGCGCGCCAGAAACGTTTCTCCGTTCCACGGCAAGAGCGGCCCATTGAGCAGTTTTGAGCGGGTGAGGTGGAGCGTCAGGTCGGTTCCGTCGGTGCGAACAACAACGTCACCATACCACGGATCGCGATAGGTTCCGGCATAGTCTGCCAGGGCGTGAGCGGGCGGCGTAGCGTTCGCCGGCGGCTGACTGGCCTGTGCCGTCTGTTCTGCGGCCCGAGCGGCACGCCGCTTTTCGCCTTCGACCACATATCCGATCCAGTCAGACGCTTTGTCGCCCCGCGCGATCATGTCGGCGATCTGGTGCGAGAGGAAGTGCGCGGGGACAAGGTCATTGACCAGCACGACGACGGCTGCCTCCTTTTCGGGCAGCAGGATCATGTTGGTAATGCCTCCCGCGCCCAGCCCGCCATGCTCGACCGCGATTGTGCCAGCAAAGTCCAGTGTGAACCAGCCGAGTGCCACATCGTTGAAATGCGCGCCCGCCAGCCTGCGCATGAAATTGGGCGGCCCGAGCGCTACGACCGGCTTGTGCATATCGCGCAGTCGCTCGGCAGTCATCAACACTGATCCATCTGCCAATGTGCCATCTCCGAGCTGGAACTGGGTCCACTTCGCGACATCGCGAACGGAACAGGAAATGCTCCCGGCGGGATCTTCTGAAACCTTTATGTCGTCGCGCCGGACCGGGGCACCGCCCGGCACGCGCGAATGCTGTATCGCGGTCGGCAAGGCGCGCGCCTCGGCAGAAGATGTCGAGCAACTCGTCATTTGGAGCGGCGCGAATAGGCGGGTTTGCACGAAGGTGCTCCACGGAACGCCCGAGACCCGCTCGACCACTTCTCCTGCCACAGTGTAGAGGATGTTGTCGTAGGCAAATCCTTCCCGGAAGCCCTGATCAAGCGGAAGGTGGCGAAGTGCTGCAATGAATTCATCTGTGGTTGCGACTTGATCGGGCCAATGCAGCAGGTCGCCGGCACCCAAGGCGAGGCCCGAATTGTGAACCAGCAAGTCCCGCACTGTCAGATGATCGGTCACATAAGGATCGCTCATTGCGAATTCCGGCAAGTGCTTGCGGACAGGATCGGACCAAGCGATCTTGCCCTCGTCTACAAGCAACGCGAGTGCCGCGGCCGTGAAACTCTTGGTCATGGAATGGATCGGGAATACTGTGTCTTCGTCCACCGCTTGCGAACCACCGGCAACCAATGATCCATAGCCTCGCACCCAGACAGGCTGGCCGGGGCGGACGACAGCGACGGCCATCCCCACCGGAGCAAGCCGGTCGAACGCTTCATCGGCTTTTTGCTGCACTTGCTCGTCGGTGGTATCGGCAAGTGCCGGCTGGCATGTCGTCGCGGCAAGGATAACGGCAATCAGGCGCTTCATAGTTTGGCCTCAGAAAATTGAGTGACCATTCTTGCCCCCGCCGATTTCCTAGCGCCTGACTGGTTCGACAGACTGTTGAACCACTACGATGTTGGTCACGGAGAGCGCGTGAGGACACGACAAACGGCAACGGAGCTCTAAGGGCTAACGAGCGGCGTCCAGAATGGCGTCCTTATCGAGGTGGCGGTCCGGTGAAGTGTTCTGATGTCGGTAGGGCATTAACAGATCGCAATTCAGACCCTTGAGCCCACGCCACATTAGGCCAAGTTCTGCCGGAAGCGGCGGCTGCCGCTGAGGACCGCGCCCGAACGTAAGATAATGTCGAAGTCCCCGCTTTGGCGCGTCTCGGTCGAAGCGATGGCTGCACGACGTACCAGTCGCGAGCGGTGAACGCGGACGAAGCCGCAAGGGGCAAGCTCCGCTTCGATATCCGCCATGGTCCGCCGTGCCAGTTCGGTGCCGAAATCTCCGTGAAGTTCGACGTAATTGCCCGCTGCGCTCACCCAGTCGATCTCGTCAGGCCGCAGCATCACCACGCGGCTGCCATCACGCACTTCAATCAGTGGCGGTTCGGCAGAAGGAGGCGCGGGCACAAGCGAAGGCTGGGTCACCAGCCGCCGCGCCAGCAAGAACACAGCGAGGATGGAGACGTAGGTGATTACGTCCTTGCGCGCTTCAAACAGAAGCCGCTCGGATTGCGATTCACTCGGCGCGTAATCCAGTCCGGAGATGTCGAAGGCCACAATGCGCAGCGCGGCCATGAGCAGGGTGTGGGCAAGCGAGACAGCGACGCACCCAACCGCATGACCAAGGGTAGCCTGCCATAGCGGCCGCGGTGCCAGCCGGATCGCAAGCATCAACACGACGGGGAGCAGCATCAGCCAAGCGGCAAAGCTGGTGCCCTCCAGCACCCACGCCTGCCATGCGACAATCGGTCGACCCAGCGCGCGGCGCTGGTCAATCAGGCTCACCGCATTGACCACCATGTAGAGCAAACCGAAGCCGGCAAAGGCCAGCGCGGCAATCATACGCGGATCACGGCGCAGCGATCCGCCATGCCGCTCACCGCTCGCCCCTCGATCCCCGCCGCTCGTCACACGCGCCCCCGCTGCCTGTCCCACCGGCTCAGCCACCCATCACCATCGCAGTGACGCGATGGACGGACGCGGCTTAGGCCGGGTGCAGATTAGATGCGATGGAGACGTGACATGCAAGCCACCACGGGGATGAATGGCCGCCAATATGGCCTCGACTGGCTCAGGATCGGCGCTTTTGCGCTATTGATCCTCTATCATATCGGGATGTTCTTCGTGCCGTGGGGATGGCACGTCAAAGCCGCCGTGCCAGTCGATTGGACGGTGTGGCCGATGATGGCTGTTAATCCGTGGCGACTGATGCTGCTGTTCGTGATTTCGGGCGTGGTGTCGCGTGCGCTGCTCGGCAAACTCGCCACGCCGCGCGGCTTTGCAGCGAGCCGGTCTGCGCGTCTTGCGGTGCCGCTGCTGGCGGGAATGGTGTTGTTCGTCGCGCCCCAGCCATGGTTCGAGCTGCGCGACAGGGGTGTCTATGATGCAGGTTTCCTGCATTTCTGGCTCAACGACTATTTCGAGTTCGGCGGCAGTCGGGGCACGCCGCTACCGACCTGGAACCATTTGTGGTTCGTCGCTTACTTGTGGACCTATTCGCTGGCGTTGGCGGCGCTCGCGGCCCTTCCTGCGAGGATGCGGGCGCGTCTGCAGCGGGGCTTCGACAAGCTTTTCACCGGCTGGCGGCTGGTGCTGCTGCCGATGGTGTGGCTGGCACTGGCGCGCTTGGTTCTGCACCCCGTCTTTGGCGAGACCCATGCCCTGCTCGACGATCCCTATGCTCACGCGATCTACGGCTTTGCCTTTTTCTTCGGGGTGGCGCTGGCGCGTTCAGGTGCCGCTTGGACCACTATTCTTGGCCAATGGCGTGCGCTGCTTGGCATCGCCGCGCTGGCCTGCGCTGCGCTGTTCACGGCGCATGGCATGAGCGATGGCACTGCAGTCTGGGAAGCCGCCCGCCTGCTGGCACGCACGGCGCTGGCATGGAGCGCGATCCTGGGCCTCATCGGCTTTGCCCAGACCCGACTTCACCACGACGGCCCGGTGCGACGCTATCTGACCGAGGCGATCTTTCCCTATTACATCGCGCATCAGACGATCATCATTGCGGCCGGTTTCTGGCTCAAACAGGCGGGAGCGCAGACGGGACTGGCATTCGTGGTGATCCTGCTGACCACCCTGCTAGGTTGCGCGCTGACCTACGAAATTGCCCGGCGGGTAAAGTGGCTGCGGCCGTTCCTTGGGCTGAAGCGTTCGACCTTGCGCCCGGTTTCAGCGTCAGCAGGACAAGCTGCTAAGCAGCTTCCCGCTTGAGTATTATCCCCCGCCGTAATGCCCGGACGCATAAGTCGGTTCGGCGATCGAAAACTGCCCGCCAACCAGCCAACCATCGTGCCCAGCGAGGGTTTCGAGCTCGTCGAAATCCATGAGCACCGGTTCGCGGCCGACAAACGCAATCTCGTCGCGTGCTTGGCGGGCATGCCGACCCGACTTAAGCTGTTCCCATGTAACGGCACGAATGTCGGCTCTCGCCAGAACCCGGTCATCACCGGCTCCCAAGCAGCTTTGCATCTTTTTTCACGACACCACTGATCGTGATACGGCCGCCTTAAACCTGCCTTTCGTCAGGGCCTGCACGCGCCCAAGAAGCATGTCCACGGTCACCCTCGCTGGATTCGTGACAGGCGGAGGCGGTCGCCGACCAAGACCCGCGGTTTGCGTTGCTGAGGAACGCCGCAGGCAGCGCGATAGCCGCCGTAACGATCCCGAGCGCTGGCCCAAGTGCGCCTTGCGACCCGCTGCCCAAAGCATCGCTCAAAAACCCAACCAATGGTGGTCCAAGGCCCGTTCCAACCAGGCTGACGGTCGCGAAATAGGCGGCGTTGCCCGCCCCACGCATTCGGTCGGGGATCAGCGGTTGATACGCCGCCAAAGCAGCCACCGCGCACGCACCCAGAACGATAACGAGCGTAAAATACGCGGCAGACAAACCGCCTACGCTTTGCGCCATTCCCAAGAGCGCAGCGCAAGGTGCGGCAGGCAAAAACATGATCGCCAGCGCAACGACGGGAGAATAACCGCGGCGATGCGCTCTATCGATGAGCCGTCCGCCCAGCTGATGCCCAAGCGGCCCCCCGATCAGCACGATAAGGCCCGTCAGCATCGCGCTTTGCGCCTGTCCTAGACCGGTAGTGCGCACGAACACGCTCGGTGCCCAAGCTCCGAGCGCCTGTGTCAACAATATCGCTGCTGAAGACACGGCCAAGTGGATGCCAAGCGCAACCCGATGCTGCCTTGCCCAGGCCCATACATCCACCCAGTCGGCTGGTGCGGCAGCCTTGGACTGCGTTGGCTCGGTCTTACGGAACAGTAGGATGGCGAGGATCAAGTTTGGCGTTGCCGTCAGGATGAAGAGTAGCCGCCAGGAACTGATTACCGGCATCTGCGGCCAAGCAGTCGCGATAGCGGAAAGACCTGCCAGCAACGCTCCGCCCGCTAGTAGTGCCCCGCTGCGGCCAAGAGCTGCGCCTGTCGTAAATGCCGCCACCCGTTTACCTTTTCCACCCGACGGCGCGTCATGCAGCAGGATCGATAGCGCCGCAGGGGCCAGCGCCGCCTGCCCCAAACCGACCACGATCCGCGCCGCCACGAGGTGCTCCCACGCTTGCGCCAGCCCCAACGCTGCCGACGCCAAGCTCCATACGACGAGACTCCAGGCAATCGCGCGATAGCGCCGCACGCGATCGACCCAAGCACCAGCGAGTAAGGTGCCAAGGATATATGCGCTGACGAAAGCTGGGCCGAGAAGAATTCCCATTGCCCCGTCACTTACCCCGAAGCGAGCCTGCAGAACCGGCGCTACCACAGCAGGCAGCACGCGGTCGGCGTGCGCCGCGAAATGGACGCAAGCTAACAGCAGCACTGCTGAGCCAAGCTGCGCCTCTGACGAACGGCCACCTACATCCGAGTTCGACCTCTGTCTCAATTCAACTCCGCCAGCCAAGCGGTCCAGCGACGCCGAGCGGCCTTAGCGGCGGTATCGCCGCTGCTGGCTATGCGATAGCGGCCGGGACTGACCCCGGTGGCCGCTCGGAACTGCCGGCTCATGTGGCTTTCATTCGCGAACCCAAGGCGCTGCGCCAGCTCAGCCAACCGTTCATCAATGCCGTTCGCGAGCAGGCGTTCGAGTTGAGCCAGACGGACCTTTCGAACTAAGCCCGCCACGCCGCCATCGGGTTCGGTCAGCCGGTACAGCGTAGCACGCGAGATCGCGCAGGCGCTGGCAATCTGGGCTGGGCCGAGTTCGCGGCTGGCCAGCTTGGTCTCGATGTAGTTGCGGATAACGGCGCGCTGGATTCTCTTGCGTTGCAAGCGATCCTCGATGACGCCACGTCTGCCGCGAGGCGCAAGCATGGCCAGCATCGGAACGAGCAAACGTGGCCCTGCTCGCACCAAATCCGCTGTTCCGTCACCCTGTTTATCGCCCAGCAGGCTTCGCAGCGCTGCAGTCCGTTCCGGCCGTATACGCAAACCATGCGCCAATTCGCCAGCAGCACCAGCCACCAGATTGCGTGCGATGCTGGCAGTAAGCAGGTGCACGTCGATCATTCGCAGCCGCATGGGCATACCAACGTCCAGCAACACTGCTTCGCCCTCGGCCAAGCTCTTGAACCCTTCACCCAGATCTACCTCGGCAACACCCCTCAGGTTCAAGTTCAGGACAAAATGAGTGAATCCGTTTGCAGCGGCCTGTTCAGGTGCGCGTTCATGGCGCAGGCCGCGTACTTTGCGGTCAAACAGGATCATTTGGTCCAACCGGGCAGCGGTGATTTCAGCGCGAGCGTGGGAACCTTCCAGAAAGGCGCTTCCGCCAGCGGCGTAGAGCTTCCGATAATCATCCCAATCACTACCGTCATCGCCGGTGGTAAAACGAAAGCTGTCGCGTGAAATCTCGGGGTACGGGCTCAACAGCAAATCCAATGGGTATGGTCATTTAGGGCTAAGTCGCGACCTTACAGGTGTCAACAATGTGGCCAATGCAGAATGAGACGCACAGACATTCAGCAAGCTCAGACAGGATGATATTCGACCCTCTTTAGGGAAGGTGCGCCGCGCAGGAGTTATTGGGATCTTCGAGTAACCCACTGCTCTGGTCGTCGTGCACTGCAAATGGGAGAAGGGCTTTGAAAAAATTAGTGCTTGGAGCGGTGGCCGCCATTGCTTGTACGCTGCCAACAGCGGCGATTGCGCAATCGGCGGGCGATCTCGTGCTGTCTTATTATCTGAATGAGCGCTTTTTGTATCCAGCCGAGGTTCAGTCCGTTTCCGGGGGCACAGTGACGCTGCTGTGGGACGATGGCACCACCAGCGAAGTTGCCAAGAGCGCATTGCGCCCGTTCAATTGGAAGGCAGGCACTTCTGTCTCTTGCAAGTGGTCAGACGGAAAATATTACGCGGCTCGGATAGCGCGCATTGGCGGCGATTACAGGACCTTGGACATTGTGTGGACCCAAGACAATACGACCAGCCGGACTAAGACCAATTTCTGCCGTTCCGCAGGTTGAATAAGCCGATAAGTCACACCAGCGGCGGCGGCCTAGCTTTCTAGGCCGTCGCCGTTGTTTGTTGCATCGCGGATTGCCAGCGATTTTGCTTTACTTTCAATTCCCTAAGTACTGGACCGGTCGGCATGTGGATGGCGCAATTGCCGGGGATCCGTGGTGAGGCTCGGCATCCTCGCCCGATAACCCACCATGTCGCTCAAATAGCGTGAGTGTTAGAGCGAGAAAAAATTGGCGCTCAACAGTTCCGCGTACAGATCCTGTCTGCCATCATCAGAAGTTGCTCGCATCGACCTTAATCGTGCGCCGCACCTCGGCCGAGGTCGGCCCGAGGGCTGCTGGTTGACGGACGCCGGGTAGAATGGCGACATCGTAGAGCTCGGTCACGATGCCTTCAAAATTGATCGTGTGCATGACGGCGCCGGTGGCAAGGTCGATGAAGTAGATCCCAGCGCGCGGGCTCATCTTGCGCTGTTCCAGCGCGTCGTCGAGCGAAAGACCGCTGAAGGTCTTGTTGTCGCGCGGCAGCGACATGCCAACCACCGCGACATTGCCCATGAAAGCAAGCCCACGAAGGTAGCCCGGACAAAACGTAATCGGTACGAACGCGCCAGTCGCAAAGTCGACATGGCCAAATTCGCCCGTGCCGCTGTTGTGAAGATAGAGCTTACCTGCGTGCCAGCGCGGCGAGTGCGGCATCGAGAGGCCTGAGCAGATGATCTCGTTGCTCGCTATGTCCATGACGAGGCCCTGATCGCGGCGACCATCGCGCCAGCCATCGAATGTGTCTGACTGGCTCACCATCGTGACATAGGCAGGCTTGCCATCGCGCATGGCGAGGCCGTTCAAGTGGCAGCGGTCCTCAGGCACCAGCCGCGAAATGAACGGCGGCTTCCAGATTGGCTGAAAGCTGTGGTCGGGATCAGGCCGGGCAAGGCAGTTGAACAGCGTGTTGACAAAGACTGGCGAGCCCTCGCTGTCTACCGCGAGATCATGGATATCCAGATCGCCGGTAAAGTAGCTGGTACGCGGCGCAAACAGGGCGTCGGCTTGCTTGGGGCCAAACCCGCCAGGATCCAGCACATCGCTCATGCGATAGAGCTGGACGTCGCTTGAGACCCACAGATCCCGGGCCCGTCCGGTCTGCTTGTCGAGCTTTACGCCCATACCAAGGCAGCGGCCAATATTGCGGTTGTAGCTCCAGAACTTGCCGCTGCCATCCAGCCCGAAGAAAATCAGTTTGCCAACTTGGTAGGTGGTGACGGCGAGGCTTGCATTCTGCCCGGCCAGCCAGGCTTCGAACCCACGCGACAGGTTGACCGAGAACTGCGGGGCCTGGGGTGCCTTGCTGCTAGGAGAAAGTGGCGCCGCGTCGGTCATACTCTGGTCGCTCTCATGGTCGTGGTGGGTGCCATCGCGGCTGATAGTTTGGGACCAGAATAGGCGGAGTGCGCCGGCACTATAGTATTCGCCTTCGCAAAGAGTGTGGCCGGCATTGCTTCAGGCGAAATGGGAGTGTTCTTATCCCCGTGGAGGGAAGACGCCCTGTAGCGCGATGATGAAATACATCGTCAGATAGGGCATCATATTGTTGTGGGGCAAATCGCCACCAGCCGGAGCAAGGGCTTCCGGTGCCATGACGGCCGCGGGGCCGCCAGTTGGCGCGTGAGCCGAGCCGCCAGCGCTGCGCGCTATCGCGGCGCCAGGGCTGGCAACCGAGGCGTTTGCCGGAAAACTCATGGCCTGCATTGTGTGCGCGTGTGAAGGCATCTCACTCTGGAGCAGTGTCACTGTTTGAGAACCACCCTGTTCGCCGAGGTCACGCAGGCTGAGCCCCGGACCCTGGCCAGGCCCCATTACTGCCGACCCCTGCAGGTCCGGCAGTGCAAAGTTCGATTTACCGTTACCGCCATAGGTTGTTCCAAGCAGTGAAAACAGCGCGGTGTTCTGCGACAGTGGCAAGAGTTGACCGTCGCACCACGCCCACCCCTTCGGAGCAAAATTGAAGGGTACGATCCGAATTTCGGCGACAAATGGATCAGCCATGACAAGCGGTCCTTATCAGGTGGGGGACGGGAAGATCCCGAAGAGAGAGATGATGTAGTTGACGCAAACGTAGGGTTGCATGTTGTCGTGCGGCTGGCTGCCGCCGGTGAGCCCAATCGTCTGCGGTGCTAGCGCGGCAGTTGGCGTGCCGATACGATAGAGCGAAATGCTCGAACCCGAGGCCAAGACATTGCCCGTGGCCCCGTTCTGCGTTCCGGTTAAAGTGGATGCAAGCATGGGATGCGTATGCGACGGGATCTGTTGTGCCGTGAGCGTCACCGATTCCGCCCCGCCGGTCTCGGCGAGGACGAAGGCATTGCCCTGATGGATCGGGAGCCGCCCCCGGAGGTCGGGCAATGCAAAGGTTGACTCACCGTCACCGCCATAGGTCGTGCCGATCAGCTGGAAAAGTGTTTCGTTCTCGGAGATCGGCTGCAGCGATCCGTCGCAGAAGGCCCACCCCGCCGGAGCGAAATTGCCTGCAAAGATCCTGATTTCGCCAACATAGGGCTGGGCCATCGATGCTTCCTCAGGTTGCCGAAGGAAAAATGCCCTGAAGGGCGATGATGTAGCTTACGACGAGAAAGGGTGACATGTTCTCGTGCGGTTGGCTGCCGCCGACATTGGTAACCGTCGCCGGCGCAAGCGTAACGAGGTTGGAAGGTGCACCGTAAGCATTGTTGAACGAGCCGAGCTGGTTGCCGGCCGGGACCACCACGTTCCCATCCGTGGTTGTCATTGTCACTGTATGATTGTGTTGCGGCAGTTCCCCGACAGTCAGAGTGTGCGCTGCCTCACCTCCTCTCTGACCGAGAGTAAACCCGCTGCCCACGTGGATCGGCACCCGCCCGCGCATATCGGGCAGGGCGAAGTTCACTCGTCCGTCGCCGCCAAATGTCGTTCCAAGCAGCGAAAACAGCGCCTGGTTCTGATTGATCGGAAGCAACTGGCCATTGCACAAGGCCCAGCCTTTCGGCGGGAAAACGAAGCTAGCGAGCCGGACTTCGGCAAGAAACGGTTCAGCCATGCATTCCCCCCCTTTTCAGGAACGATAGGCGACATGATTGCAGGCTTCCAGCAAATTCGCGCGCGCCACCTGGACGTGACACGAAGACGCTGCAGTCTTGAGAATTCTCGGACAAAACGCTGGAAGGCCTTGCGAGAATGCGCGAGATGTGCGCTTTCTTTTCACGGGTCGCGGAAATTGGGGGGAGAGAGCGGACATGTCGATTTCGCGTAGAACGATTGTTGTCGGCCTTGGCGGTGCGGCAATTGCCACCGGCAGCGCGACAACCTCGATTTTTTCCTTTTTGAGCGTGGCAGACATCCGCAACAAGCTCAGCCCCACGGTGCGAGGGCGCCGCAACGTGGCACTCGGCCGCGCGCTGTTTGAAGACTGGTCAGTCCAAAAGGGCAGCTTCTTCACACTGGATTCGGGTCAGGTGGTCGAGCTGGTTGATGTGCAGCTTTTCCCCAACAAAGAAGGCCGCACCTCCGACCTGCGTCCCGCCGCTTTTGTGACGACATTTGAGGTCCGGCGCGGCGCTCCGCTTGCCGAAGAGCGGATCTATGCACTCGCCCACAGCGAAGGCGGGGAGTTTCCGCTCCTGCTCAATATCGACAAGGGCGGCGCGGGCAAGCGGATCTCGGCCGTTCTCGGCTGACCCCATGCATTTCGCGCTCGAGGCCGCGGCGCTCTATGGGATCACGTTGCGTCCCGCGACCGATGACGACCTACCGTTCTTGGAGGCGCTCTATGCCTCGACCCGTGCGGAAGAAATAGCCGCAGTAGGTTGGTCGCCCGAGATGCAGCAGACCTTTCTGCGACAGCAGCACACCGCGCAGCACGCGCATTATCGGGCGCACTATGCACACGCGGCCTGGTGCATCGTCGAACGCGATGGTGAGGCGATCGGGCGGCTTTACTGGCGCGAGACCGAAGCGGACATCCACATCATCGATATCTCGCTGGTTCCCCGCAGCCGCGGCACTGGGCTCGGTGAAGCATTGCTGCGCGACATGGCGGCTCACGCCGCACAAAACGGGCGCGGGCTGACGATCTTCGTCGAAAAGAACAACCCGGCCCGCTCGCTTTATCAGAGGCTCGGGTTCGAGCCGGTCGAGGATCACGGCGTCTACGACTTCATGCGTCGTCCCCCGCACTCCGCTCTCAGTTGAAAATCGCCTCGTAAAGCGTGCCCGCATCGTCCTGCGCGATGGGGACGAGGAAAATTTCCACCGCCAACTCCGCGTTTTCAAGCAGATAGGTGCCCTGCGGATAAAGCGGTTCGCGCGGGCCGCGAAACACCAGCCGGAACGAGCTACCAGGCCGCGCCGACAGCCTGAGCGGTTCAACCTTTTCAAGCACCAACTCGAGGCCCCCGCCTTCCAGCTGCATGGAAAAGCGGGCCCCCTGAAAGTCGGCAAAGTCGGCGAGCGTCAAAGCTGCGGGTGTTTCCATCGTCATGAGGTCCGTCGGGTGCGGTAGCAATCAGAGCACAGGGACATCGACGACCAGCTGGATGTGAATCTGATCAATCGGGTGCAGCATGCCGAGGCCATCCCAAGTGGAGTTTGGAACCCTTTCGGCCACCGAGGTTGCCGTATCGCTCGCCGCGCCGATCCCGTGGAGCAGTGTATCGATATCGAAACCCCCGTTCAGGAGCTGCCGGACATAGGAGCCGGTGTAGCCCACCGGCATCCCGCCATCGCCACCGCCGCCGCCAACCGCAAGTGGAGTGATTGCTTCGGGAAGGTTGCGCTCGCCCAGGGCGAGGAAGCCGTCCATCACACTTTCGGCATTGGTGTAGAGATCATCCAAGCCCACGACGTGACCAAGCTCGTGTGCGATGGCGGTAAGCAGGTCGATGCCCTGCGCAGCTTCGCTTCCGGCCAGCGCGGTCAGGCCACCGGCGCTCAAGCTGAACTCCTCGTTGGCCAGCGGGGTTGCATCGATGAACCACCCATAACCGGCCGCATCGCTATCGATGACGATCCCGTCCGTCGTGGTCTGGCCGAGGAACCCGCCGTAGAGGTCCGCCACGCTCAGCTTGACCGCGCGCATCGCCGCAATCTGCGCCTCGCTTGCGCCCGCATCGAACCACAGCTGGACGGCCGCCTCGCGAAGCGCCTCGACCGCTGAGAGCGTCGCCTCGACACCGCTGCCTGCGGCTGCGGTGCCGGGCTCAACCATCAGTGGCACTGGCAGGACAAAGGCGCTGCCGGTGAGGTAGGTTCCGTCGAACAAACTGATGAACTGCTCTACCGGGCTGGTGACGGTTAGCGTGTTGCCCTTCGGTCCGGTTAGGAAGATCCGGACGTTGTCATCGGTCGGAGAGCCAACGAAGCCGGGCAGGTAGAATTGCGAGGCAGGAGCCCCATCGTCAAACACGATCGCGCCGACGGCTGTCGACGCCCCGTTCATGTTGATCGAGTTGTTCGAGATGTCCAGACCGAGGAACCCATTATCATTGGCGCCGCCACCGCCGATCTGCGCATAGATCCCACCGAAGGCCGCATCGCCCAGCTCGGCGATAGTATTGTTGCGGATCGTCGCTTCGAGCCGCGCCGTGCCGCTGCCGTCCGAGGCACCGTTGGCGCGGATGAAGATCCCGTCTCCGTCGACATCGCGGATCGTGTTGCCTTCGATCCGTACGGCGTGGGTGAGATTGCCCGAGCCAGTGAGCTTTTCCACGCGCACAGCGATCCCAGCGCCGCCGTTGTTGGAGCCGGCGGTCGCCTGAGCGTTGTCGTGGATACCGTTGGCAGTGCCGATGGTGTTGTTGAGGATCGTGCCCGACATGGTGCCGACCGGCCCGATCGCGCTGACCAAGAGCGCCGTGCCCTCGGCACCCGTGAAGGTGTTGCTCTGGACATTGTAGGTGACACCTGGGCCCCCACCCGTTCCGCCTGAAAGGCCTATGGTGACGCCGCCACCGCCCGACACCACATCGGGGTGCAGGTTGGTAAAGGTGTTGTTGCGGATCGTGACGTTCTGGGTCGCGCTGCCGCTCGCCTCGGTCTGGATCAGGTCGCCTCGGCTGCCGGTGAACTGCACCCCGTCAACCAGCACGGTGATGTTGGATGTGCCCGAGCCGTTGACGATGATCCCGTCATTGCCGGTGGCCGTGCCTGGGATAAAGTTCCCGCCATTGTCGATGCCTGAACCGTTACGGCCGATCATCGCCTGGTTGCTGGCGCTGTCGCGGACGGTCAGATTGAGCGTGCCAGCGCTGTTGTCGATCCGCAGCACATCCTCGTGTCCGTCGGAGATGTTGTTGCCTTCGAACAGCACGGTGCCGGTGAGGCCAGTGAAGCGGATCGTCCCCTCGTCATCGCCTGAGCTGTCGCCAAAACCACCATCATCGGCGTCGGCAGCGTTGAAGGTCGAATCCCGCAGCGTGAAGTTGTTCACGGTGTTGCCACGGATGCCGAAGTCACCGAAATTGCCGGTGAAGTTGAGGTTCGCGAGCGAGATGTTGTTGGTGTTGTCGATGTAGATCCCGATGCCGTCTTCGACCGTTGCGCTGGTGCCACCGTCAATCGAGTTGATCGTGCCGCCCGATCCGGCAGTGCTGCCGTTGCCCGTGATATTGAAGCCGCCGCTGCCTGCGTTGCGCAGGAAGATACCAGTGGTGGCGACGCCGTCGACAATCGTGACCGACTGGAAATTGACGCCCCCGGTGGCAATCGTCACGCCGTCGATCTCGACCGCGCGGCCCGAGGTGGTGCTGATGGTGTTGCCAGTGCCCGAGAGCGTGACGGTGCCGCCGCCACCATCGACGATGAAGCCGTTGCCGGTGGTCGTCGTGATGTCGAGCCCGGCGCCGGTCGGTGTGAAGGCCATCGTAGCGCTGTTGTTGGTCAGTGAGATCGCGGTGGACGCACCGCTGCTGATTGTTATCTGGCCGCCAAAATTGATTGTGCCGGCGTTGCCGTCGGCGACGATTCCCGGACCGCCACTCTCACTGATAGTGCCCGAGAAGGTCACGACAGAGCCAGAGCGGTCCTGAATTTCGATCCCCGCCGTGGTGCCAGTGCCGTTATTGATAAAGCTGCCGCCGTAAGTGATCGTTGCATTGCCGCCCGAACTCGCCGTCCCGCCGCCGGCTGCGCCGATCAGGAAGCCCTGATTGGTCGCCGACTGGATTGTCCCGGTGGTTGCCACGAAGCTGCCGGTTACGCCTTGCAGGTGGACGCCTTCGGAACTCGAACTGGCTGAACTGAGGCTATCAAGGCTGACGGCAAGATTGCCGCCCTGATCAATGTCGATGGCTTTGCCCGATCCGCCAATCGAAACACCGGCGATCGTCAGATTGCCGACCGTGTTGTCTCCGTCCTGAATGCCGACGGCGCTGTTTGCGGTGCCGTTGATCGTGAGACCGCGGACCTCATTATTGGTGCTGAGGGTGATCCCGGAGGTGCTGTGATTGATCGTCGAATTGGTGGTGACGCCCCCGCCAATCTGGATCCCGTTGACGGTAAACTCGTGCCCGTCCCCAAACAGCTTCTGCCCTTCTTCCAGCGTGATGCCGCCGGTGTAGGCGGTACCGGTGTTGGCAAGGAAGATGGTCTGGCCAATGCCATCGACGTCGTCGTTCGTGGTACCGTCGCCGGTGCCACCATTGAGCTCGGTCAACTGAGTGAAGGGACGAAGATAAGATCCGTCCGATGTGCCATTGGTGCCAGCGTAACTGTTGTCGACATACCACACGAGGCCGTCGACCGTGACGTTGACTGTCCCCGTCGCCGTCGCGCCGTCGGCATCTTGGATCGTGTAGGTAAAGCTCGCCGGGCCGGTATAGCCGGTGGTGGGCGTGAAGGTGATCGAGCCGGCATCAAGGGATACGGTACCATTCGTGGCGCCGCCTACGGCCGTGAGGGTGATCGCCGTGGTGGGCGTTCCGTCAGGGTCGCTGTCATTGGTGAGCAGGCTCGCCGCAGTGATCGTGATCGGGGTGTTGCCAGTCATCGAGAGGGTATCATTCCCCGCGATGGGCACCTCGTTGCGCCCTTCGATAGTGATGGTGACCGTAGCGGTGTCAGTCAGGCTGCCATCGGAAATGGTGTAGGTGAAGCTGTCGGTGTCGGTCTGTCCGGGGCGAAGCACTTCAAAAGCGCCGTTGGGATTGTAGAGATAGGCCCCGCTGGCCTGCACCGTAACCGTGGCGCCCGAGGCCAAAGTGACCGCCGACCCGGCAACAAATGCGCTGCCGTTCACCTGACTGATCGAAATGCTCGGCCCGTCCACATCGGAGTCGTTGGCGAGGAGCCCGGTGGTAACCCCAGCCAAGACCGAGACGGACGTGTCTTCATCGGTCGTGGTGGCATCGTTGACCGCATCAGGCCCGTCGTTGACCGGCGTGATCGTCAGTTTGAACACATCGTTCGCGGAGAGCGCGCCATCGCTCGCGGTGACCCGAATATCGAACACACCGTTAAAGTTGGTCGGCGGCGTGCCGGAGAAAGCGCGAGTAGCGGGATCGAAACTCAGCCACGAAGGCAGCTCCCCGCCGCTTTCCAGCGCCGCGCTGTAGGTCAGGTTGGCACTGTCGATATCGGTGAAAGCACCGGCCGGAACCGTGAAGTTCACGGCCGTGTCTTCGTCAAACGCCTGATCGGCGATCGGGGCCGCCACCACCGGAGCATCATTGACCGGGTTCACAGTGATAGTCACCGTCGCCTCCGAGCCTACTGCGCTTGAAGCATCGCGAGGGCGGTACGTGAAGCTGGCCGTGCCGAAGAAATTCGCGTCCGGCGTGAAGATTAGGTCCCCGCTGACCAACGCAAACGTGCCATTGACAGGGTTACTTATTGTACCGACGGTAATCGCTTGATTTTCAACATCCGTGTCGTTGGCGACCAGACTCGGGAGGGTGATGGTGAGCGCCTGATCCTCGTTCGTCGAAAAGGCGTCGTTGACCCCAACCGGCGCATCATTCACCGGCGTTATCGTCAGCGTGAACACGTCGTTCGCGGAGAGATCGCCATCGCTTGCGGTGACCCGGATATCCAAGACACCGTTGAAGTTGAGCGGCGGCGTGCCGGAAAATGCGCGGGTCGCCGGATCGAAACTCAGCCACGAAGGCAGCGCCGCACCGCTCGACAGCTCCGCGCTGTAGGTGAGGTTGACGTCGTCGGCATCGGTGAAGGCACCGGCCGGAACCGTGAAGTTGACCGCCGTGTCTTCATCAAACGCCTGATCGGATAGCGGTGCTGCCACCACCGGGGCTTCGTTGCGGCCCTCGATGGTGATTGTCACTGTCGCCGTATCGGTAAGGCTTCCATCAGACAGCGTGTACGTAAAGCTGTCGGTGTCGGTCTCACCGGCCCGCAGGGCTTCGAACTGGCCGTTGGGATTGTAGGTATAGGAACCGTTGGCGTTGACCGTCAGCAAAGCGCCCGAGGTGAGCGTGATTTGTGTCCCGACGCTGGCGCCAACACCGTTTACCGCGGTGATGGACAGCGGGTCGCTGTCAAGATCAGTGTCATTCGTCAGCAGCCCCGAAGCGCCAACGATGATCGATCCAGCGGTCACGACCAGCGGGGCATCCTCATTGGCGGTCCCGCTGTCATCAGTGGCGACCGGCCGGTTGTTCGCGCCGGTGACGGTTACGCCTTGCGCGACCAGCAGGTTGGCATTGCCCTTCTCAAACAGGTTGTAGGTAACGCCGCCCTCGACCTGCGTGCCACCGACGATGAAGTCCTGCGCATCGACGCTGTCGCCAGCATTGCCCTGCACGATAAGCGTAGCCTCGCCGCCGCTGCGCTGCTCGGTGAGCTGGTAGATCGCCAATTCGCTGACCGTGAGGCTGTTGTTGCCGGTACCGGTGAGATCGATCACTTCGATCGAGTCCAGCCTGGGCCGCGGGGTCGTGGTGAGATCGAGGCTCAGCCCGGTCCCCGCCAGCACCAGCGTATCGGTGCCGCGCCCGCCATCTATATCGGCAAAGGTGGTGGCGGTGATAGCAATGCTGTCATCCCCCGCCCCACCGCGCACCACGTCGCCGGCAGCAATGCCGGTGAAGCTGTCATCGCCCGCATTGCCGGTGACGTTATCGGCAGCGGCTGTGCCGATGCGCGCAACCGGCGTCAGATCCTCGGTCCCGGTGGCGCCGCCAAACACCACATAGCTCTGGCCCGAGCTTTCGCCGTTCGGATCGGCACCGAAAGACCCGATGATCAGATCATCGAACCCATCGCCGTTGACATCGCCCGCCGACGAGACCGAGCGACCGCTAAAGTCCCCCGGATCCACCCCGTTGATAACAAAGCCAATGTTGCCATTGAGGGTGGACAGATTGAGACTGGCATCAAAGCCACCAGCCTTGCCGAAAACCACATAGCTCTCGCCCGAGTAAGTGCCGTTCGGATTGGCCAAAGACCCGATGATAAGGTCATCAAAGCCGTCGCCGTTGACATCGCCGGCCGACGATACCGAGAACCCGCTGCGGTCATCAGCATCCACCCCGTTGATGACAAAGCCATTGCTCCCATTGATTGTGGACAGATTGAGACTGGCATCAAAGCCGCCAGCCTTTCCAAACACCACATAGCTCTCGCCCGAGTTGCTACCGTTCGGATCGGCAAAAGGCGCCCCGATGATCAGGTCATCGAACCCGTCACCGTTGACATCGCCGGCCGAAGATAGCGATCGGCCGCTGAGATCACCCGCATCAACCCCGTTGATGACAAAGCCATTGCTACCGTTGAGGGTGGACAGGTTGAGACTTGCGCCAAAGCCGACAGCCTTTCCAAACACCACATAGCTCTCGCCCGAATTGCCGCCGTTCGGTCCGGCAAAGTCAGCCCCGATGATCAGGTCATCAAACCCGTCGCCGTTGACATCCCCTGCCGCGGACACCGAGCTACCGCTTAAGTCCCCCGAATCCACCCCGTTGATAACGAAGCCATTGCTGCCATTGAGGGTCGATAAATTGAGACTGGCATCAAAGCCGCCAGCCTTGCCAAACACCACATAGCTCTCGCCCGAGTTAGTGCCGTTCGGATCGGCAAGGTTAGCCCCGATGAGCAAGTCATCGAACCCATCGCCATTAACGTCCCCTGCGGCTGACACCCGGCGACCGCTGAAGTCGTCCGGATCCACCCCGTTGATGACGAAGCCATTGCTGCCATTGAGGGTCGACAGATTGAGACTGGCATCAAAGCCACTAGCTTTGCCGAAGAGCACATAGCTTTCGCCTGCTAGGCCGTTACCGTTCGGATCAGGATTATAAGCTCCGAGGATAAGATCATCGAAGCCATCGCCGTTAACATCGCCGGCCGACGACACCGAGCTACCGCTGAGGTCACCTGCATCCACCCCGTTGATGACGAATCCGTTGCTGCCGTTGAGAGCGGACAGGTTGAGACTGGCATCAAAGCCACCCGCCGTCCCGAACACCACATAGCTCGCGCCCGCGTTAGTTCTGCCATTTGGATCGGCATAGTTTGCCCCGATGATCAGGTCATCGAACCCGTCACCGTTGACATCGCCCGCTGATGACACCGAGATACCGCTCCGGTCACCCGCAGCCACCCCATTGATGACAAAACCATTGCTGCCATTGAGAGTGGAAAGCTCGAACGCCTCATTGACGTCCGCCACAGTGACGGTGACCGCCTGGTCGTCACTCAGCGTACCATCCGAGGCCGTGACGATGATCTGGTACTGGTTGTTGGCACCTGCATCGCCCGGGTTCTCGAAGTCGGGCGCGGCCTTGAACGTCACAACGCCGGCTGCGCTGATGTTGAACAACGTCGCATCGGTGCCCGACAGGCTGTAGCTCAGCGTCGTGCCCGCATCGGGATCGGTCGCGGTGGCGGTGTAAGCGGCGGTCTGGTTCTCATCGACCGTCGCGGTGGCACCCGAGGTCACCGTCGGCGCTTCGTTCACATCGGTGACGGTGAGCGTGTAGTTGGCCGTGACTGGTGTGGAGCCAGCAATCGTCGTATCCGCCACGTTGACCGTGACACTGTAGCTCGACTTCGCTTCGAAGTTCAGCGCGGTCCCGGCCTTCAGCCGCAGCTCGCTGCCGACCACTTCGAAGAAGCCCGCATCCGCGCCGGTCAGCGTGACCGTTTCGGTTCCCAGCGCATCATCGGTGATCGCGATGTCGGCAACCTTCACCGCCGCCACTGACGGACTGTTCTCCGCCCGCGTCGCGAGCTGATTGTTCAAGGCAACCGCCGTGGGGGCCTCGTTCACATCGGAGACGGTGAGCGTGTAGTTGGCCGCAACTGGCGTCGAACCGGGGATGGTCAGATCCGCGACGTTGACCGTCACGTTGTAGCTCGACTTCGCCTCGAAGTTCAGCGCGGTGCCCGCGCGCAGCCGCAGCTCGCTCCCGACAACCTCGAAGAACGCGGCATCCGCGCCGCTCAGCGTGATCGTCTCGGTCCCCAGCGCGTCGTCGGTGATCGCGATGTCCGCAACTTTGACCGCCGTTCCCGACGGGCTGTTCTCCGCCCGCGTCGCGAGCAGATTGTTCAACGCAACCGCCGTCGGCGCTTCGTTGACATTGGTAACGGTGATCGCAACCGCCTGATCGTCGCTCAGCCCGCCAGCATCGGTGGCCGTGACGATGACGTTGTACTGGTTGTCGGCGCCCGCATCAGCCGGTGCCTCAAAGTTCGGTGCCGTCTTGAACGTCACAACGCCGGCCGCGCTGATGTTGAACAGCGCCGCATCCGCGCCCGACAAGCTGTAGCTCAGCGTCGTGCCCGCATCGGGATCCGTGGCGGTGGCGGTGTAGGCCGCGGTCTGGTTCTCGTTGACCGTCGCAGCAGCACCCGAGGTCACCGTCGGCGCCTCGTTCACATTGGCGACGCTGATGGTCACCGCTTGGGCAGAGCTATCCTCGCCGTCGGTGGCGGTGATGATAATCTGGTACTGGTTGTTGGCACCGGCATCAGCGGGTGCTTCAAAGTTGGGCGCCGTCTTGAACGTGACGACACCTGTGGCGCTGTCGATGTTGAACAGCGCGGCATCCGTGCCCGACAGGCTGAACGTGACGGCATCGCCTTCAGCATCTGTGGCCACTGCGATGTAAGCGGAGGTCTGGTTCTCAAGGACCGTTGCAGTCGCACCCGACACGATCACCGGCGGATTGTTGACCGTTACCGCAACGCCGACCTCGGCCAGAAGCCGGGCATTGCCCTGCTCGAACACATTGTACGTGACACCATCAATGACCTCGGTGCCCGCGAGTACGAAGTCGATGGCGTCGATCTCGTCCCCTTCATTGCCCATGACGATGAGGGTCGGCTTGCCATCGCTGCGTGCATCGCTGAGCCGGGCAATGCTCTGCTCGTCCACGATCAGACGGTTGTTTCCGGTGCCGGTCAGATCAATCGCTTCGATCGATTCCAGCTTGGGGCCAGGCTTACTCGTGAGATCAAGCGTAAGGCCAGCACCGTCGAGGCCGAGCGTATCAAAGCCATTGCCGCCGCGGATATCGGCGAAGCTGGTTGCAGTGACACCGATCCGGTCATCGCCTGCTCCGCCGCGCACCACATCGCCTGCGCCGATTTTGGTGAAACTGTCGTCCCCAGCCTTGCCTGTGAAAAGATCGGTACCGGAAGTGCCAGCCTTGCGAACCGAAGCCGTAACTTCGGTTCCGGTATTGCCACCAAAGATCACATAGCTCTGCCCGGCATCCGCGGCGCTTCCGACATCAGCGAACGGCGCGCCGATGACGAGATCATCAAACCCATCGCCATCGATGTCGCCCGCCGAGGCGACATCAAAGCCCGCCTGATCGCGCATGGCGATGCCATCGATCCGGAACCCGTTGCTGCCATCAAGCCCGGCAAGGTCGAGGTTAGCGCCGAACCCGCCAGCCTTGCCGAGCACCACATAGGCTTCGCCGGCATTGGTGACAGCAGGATCGCCGTAGCGCGCGCCGATGACCAGATCATCGAAGCCGTCGCCGTTGAGATCGCCGGCGGAGGAGACCGCAAAACCCGCCTGGTCGCCTGCATCAATGCCGCCAAGCCGGAAGCCATTGGTGCCGTTGAGGCTAGCCAGATCAAGGCTCGGCGCAAAGCCGCCGCCCGAACCAAACACCACATAGCTTGCACCAGCAGTGCCATCGGCGAAGATCGCGCCGACGACGAGATCATCGAAGCCGTCGCCATTGAGATCGCCGACCGAAGAGACCGCAAAACCGGCATTGTCGCCTGCAGCGATCCCGGTGAGGGCAAAGCCATTGGTGCCATCAAGGCTGGCCAAGTCGAGGCTTGAGTCAAAGCCACTGGTCTTGCCAAACAGCACATAGGCAGCGCCTGCACCGCTGCTCGCCTCTGGCGCACCAATGACGAGGTCATCAATCCCGTCGCCGTTGACGTCGCCCGCCGCCGATACCGAAAATCCGCTCTGATCGCCAACTGTGATCCCGTCGATCCGGAACCCATTGGCGCCATTGAGCGAAGACAGATCAATGCTCGACCCAAAGCTGCCGGCTTTGCCGAAGACAACATAGCTCTCGCCCGCGACCAGCTTGCCGTCGGCATCCGCGCGGTAGGCGCCGATCAGGAGATCATCAAACCCATCGCCATTGACATCGCCCGCCGCAGAGACGGCGAAGCCGCTCTCATCGCCGCTGCCGATCCCGTCGATCCGGAATCCGGTGGCGCCATTGAGGCTGGCCAAATCAAGGCTTGCTGCAAATCCGCCAGCACTGCCGAACACCACATAGCTCTCGCCAGAGGCCGAGCCACTGGGATCACCGCCGGGTGCACCAATGATCAGATCAGCCAAGCCATCGCCATTGAGATCGCCGGCTGATGATACAGAAAAGCCACTATTGTCGAACGCATCGATCCCGGGGATCGCAAAGCCATTGCTGCCATCCAGGCTGGCAAGGTCAAAGCTCGTGCCAAAGCCGCCTGCCTTGCCGAACACGACATAGCTGGTGCCAGCAAAGCTCTTGCCGTCAGGGTCAGCGCCGTAGGCGCCGATGATCAGGTCATCGAACCCGTCGCCGTTGACATCGCCGCCCGAGGACACCGAGCGGCCAGCGAGGTCGCCAGCCTCAAGCCCAGGGATGACAAAGCCAATGCTGGGATCAAGATCTGCTAGATCAATCACCGGGTTGGTATCAGGCGCGCCGAGCTGCTGGGGCGTGTTGGTGATGACCAGGTCACCCAGCACGATCTGCCCGGTATCGGTATCGAGGCGGAGCAGGCGTTGGTCAGTGCCGAACAGCAGGATCACGCCGCCTGGGCTGATCGGGATGCTGACCCGGGTATCGCCGCCTTCGATGATCACAATGCTGCCGACCCGGACCGCGGTGTAGGCGCTGGCCGGTTCATCGAACCCGATGGTGTCATTGCCGCCGGTAAAGCCGCCGCGGATCGCCACATCGCCGCCTGTGATAGTAAAGGTCTCGGCATCAAAGCTGGTGCCGAACACATCAACGTTGCCATCAACGATGACCGGAGAGCCTTCGGCCACAATCAGCCGCCCGCGAGCATCGGGATCCGCAAGGTCAGGCAGCGGTCCCGGTTCAGCCGGCGCTGTGATCACGGCGGCCGTGTTGCTCGCCACCTGACTGCCGATCTGCACATTGCCACCCACGATCGCCAGCGTTCGCGGCCCATCGGCAAACACCACATTGATGCCGGTCGGGCTCACCGGGATGCTGACCCGCGTATCTCCATCGGCAATCTCCACCCGTGAGCCTACCCGGGTAATGGTGTAGCCGCTCGCATCGCCAGCAAAGCGGATGATGTCATCCCCGCCGGGTGCGCCGCTCAGCGTGATCGTGCCGGGCGCATCGATGATCTCGATATCTTGGAAGCCCGAGGTCAGGAACACCGCGGTGGTCCCACCCACCCCGCCGACAAAGCCATCAGGCGCAATCAACCTGGCCGCAACGCTGCGGTCGCCAACGCTCACGTTCAGGGTCTGGGTATCGGTAAAGCTGCCATCACTGGCGCTGACGATCACCTCGTAGAGATTATCGCCATCGCTATCGTCCGGCGCCTCGAAATCCGGTGCAGCCACAAAGCTCAACTGGCCCGTCACCGGGTTGATCGTGAAGCGGCTCGCATCAACCCCGCCTGCAATCGTATAGGTGATGGTGACCCCAGGCGCGCCGCTCGCCGACACTTGCGTGACCACAGTCTGACCTTCAGCGATGCTCACTGCCCCAAAAGCTCCGCCGCCGTTCGATGTGATCATATTTCCCCCAAGAACTCTACCGTCGCTGTTGGCTTCGCCAAGGAATCAGCACTGCTCGTACGACAATGTATCAGCCAGACGTATTCCTACCCACGTTTACAGGAAAATCTAAGGATTTATTCCTCAATGGCACCCAACGAAGCCGTGTGTGTCATCGGTCAAGGCGGCCATTTGCAGAGGAGGCAGCGGAGTGCCAGCGGGGGGCGCTAAAGCCGCCTCAGACGTGACATTGCCGAAGCCATTCTGGCCGGCACCTTGCGTGCGGGGATCGACGGGGTCGCTATGGTTCGGACGGGCGCTGTCCCTGATAACTGGGACAGGCAGAGGGTAAGGTTTCTATCGGGTGTCAGTGGCTAAATGGCCGCTTGGTCACCAACAGGGCTGCATGCACCGCCAATTCGGAATGTTCAGCTTTGCAGCGCAGGTGACCTGTCTCAAAGCACCAGAACCAGCACCCCTAGCCAGAAGATCGTGCTGAAGGCAATCGCGATTATGATGCCCGAACCGTGAGGGAGGCGCGCCATGCGGGATCTGGGTCTGGGCATGGCACTTGTCGCAAGAAGCGGTGCGATAGTGGCCATGACGACCGTACCTCCGAAAGATGATCGCCGCGTTAGTTAACCTAGATTATTTTTTCAACCTGCCATTATGACGAGGACGCTTTGCGCCAAGGATAGCCCGACCGGCTCGCCATTCGGATATTGCTCTTCCAAAACAACATCTTGTGGTCACGAAAGACCAAGGATTCTGGAAACCCGATGCTTTCAATACGCCCGTGATCTAGCTCCGGATATCCATAGATGCCCGGATATGATCGACCACGTAAGCGTGCAGGGCATGCTCGAAGCGTACGCCGAGGCGCTTCTTTCCGCTCCACATGACGGTCGCGCCAATAGGGCCGATCGATCCAATCCGGATCGTTACGCGATCCCCTTCTGAATGCAGGCCCAGCTCATCGTATATCTGGCATCCGTCTTTGGAGAGGTCATGAATTGTCACGGAGTTGGCGCCTCTCGCGGTCCGAAGTCGACCAACGACCGAAACGTCATGTCGCTCGGCCGATCTTTCAATGATTGGCCGCTCCGCATCCGCTTCTGGAAGTGCTGGTATCGTTTCATCCGTCTGGCTGGTCGCGGCGGACTCCTGTTCGGAGAGCAGCTCTCGCATGGCTGGCATCACCACACCAGCAGCACCGAGCTTGATCGGAGGCCTGGCGTCCAGCCAGCACGCCCAGACTTCTCCCTTGCGGATAACAAAGAACAGACTGTCTTGGTCGTTTGACATGGTATCCCACGCTAGACGAAGCAGAGCATAGGTAACATTAATCTACGTATGACCGCAAATGATCATAAATACGGCATTAGCCACCGCAACTTACATGGCATAACACGCAAGAATTATCTGCATCCGCCGTGTCGATCAGGTGCGAGTCGGACTGGCCGCCAAACTGCGACAGGATCCTGCCTGTTCTGGCTTTTTCCCTGAAGCGCGCTTTTGATCACCCGTTTCTTCCGGTCCCGTTGCTTGGCACGGTTCCGGATTCGCATGACGCGGGTGTGCGAGGAGGGTGCGCAGAGGCGGGGAAAAGTCTGTCCCAAGGGACTGGCGGAGCAGGTGGGATTCGAACCCACGATACGCTTTTGACGTATACACACTTTCCAGGCGTGCGCCTTCGACCACTCGGCCACTGCTCCGTCTGTCTTTTCCGTGCGCTACCGCTTCGCTGCTTGAGCGCAGATTGGTGCGCTACGCTTCGCTGCTTGAGCGCCCGAGAAGACAAGCACGCGCCACTAGCCGCGAATGGATTGCTTCGCAAGGCGCGTGGTGGCACCAATGTGCGCATGAGAACTTTGCTTCTGGCGGCTTCGGCTGCGCTCGCCCTGGCCCTGCCGCTTGCTGCACAAGAAGCGGCCAAGCCAGCGGCCCTCGCCCCTTCCGAAATCGTCGCCGCAGCGCCCAAGGCGGGCTGGGTGGCGATCCCGGCGGAGGATCTGCTGGTGATGACCCTCGCGCCTGACGCCGAGGGCAAGCCGCGCACCGTGGTGATCCAACTGATGCCCGCGCCGTTCAGCCAAGGCTGGGTGCACAACATCCGCCTGTTTGCGCGCTCAGGCTGGTATGACGGCATCTCGGTCAACCGGGTGCAGGACAATTACGTCACCCAGTGGGGCGATCCCAATTATGACAACCCCGAGGCGACGGGGAAGCCCAAGCCGCTGCCCGAGGGGCTGAAGGTGATGACCGAGGCGGAGTATGTATCGGCGATCCACGCCAAGGCCGAGGCCGCTTTGGCGCAACAACTAAAACGCGGAGAAGCGACGCTCCTAGCTGCTTTCGACCAGCAAACTGGCGAGAAAAAGATCACTGCAATAAGGCGGGCAATCCCCCGCGATCCCTACGCCGACGAGACGATTGCATTTAATGGATGGCCGTTTTCTATCGACCGCGAGGCTCAGACAATGGCAACCACCCACTGCTACGGAATGGTCGGCGTGGGACGGAACTACTCCCCCGACACCGGATCGGGCGCGGAGCTCTACACGGTGATCGGCCATGCGCCGCGCCACTTGGATCGCAATATCGCGTTGGTCGGCCGGGTGATCGAGGGGATGCAGCACCTTTCCTCACTGCCGCGCGGGTCGGGCGATCTGGGGTTCTATACCGCCGAGGAAGCGGGCAAACGCACGCCGATCCTGTCGATACGGGTGGCGAGTGATCTTGCTCCTTCCGAGCAACCGGCGTTCGAATATCTCTCGACCGAAAGCGACACTTTCGCGACCTACGCCGAGGCCATCGCCAACCGCCGCGATCCGTTCTTCATCACGCCCGCAGGCGGCGCGGATATCTGCAACATCCGCGTGCCGGTGCGACGGGTGGCGAATTAGGGTTCACGCAGAGGCGCAGAGAAGGAAGGGAGACGCGGAGAGGTCAGCCCTCGGCCGCGCCAGCGGGTTTCTTTTTCACACAAAGACACGAAGAGGGCGTGCGTGGTTGCAGCCTTGCACCACATCTTTGTGCCTTTGTGTCTTTGTGTCTTTGTGTGATCCCAAAAGCGGCTTCGCCGCAATCCCACGCAGGGCTTCCCCTCCTCGTCCGCGTCTCTGATTGAGGCAACCTCTTGTCTGTAAATAAATCAATGTCTTAAGGGCCGCGCAACAATCTTGCGAAGTTGACAAAGCTGACAGGGTGTCAAGCGCCAATTTCGGAATATTTCTTTCTAATTTCATATACTTGAGCGCGAAAATCGAAATTGACACTTTCGCAAGCCGCCCCCCCCCCCCCCGGCGCGGGGCGCAAATCATGGGGCCAACAATGCGAAAGAGCCGTCTTGCGGTTTATGGCCAAAGCGCCCTGTAGGAAACCGGGTGCCACTTCGCCGGGTTCGCGCAGGGACCGCAGAGGAGCAGGGAGCGCGGAGAAGGTTGCGCGGCGTCGCCGCGAGGGTTTCACGCAGAGGCGCAGAGGAGGAAGGGAGACGCAGAGGGATTGTGTGTGCCGAAGGCACCATCCTCGACAGCAACGTCGCCCCACGCCGGAATGGTCGATGAGGAGTGCGGCTTCGCCGCGAGCGCTGCATCTCTGCGTCACTCTTCCCTCTGCGATCTCTGCGTGAAACCCCGCGGCGCAGCCGCGCAACCTTCTGCACGAACCCACAGAAAACCGCTCCGTCACCGCTTCGCGGTGCCACCTCCCCATTGCTGCGAAACGGGGAGAGACTTCAAGGCACCCGCTGCATCAGCCCGATAATCGCCACTACTGCCGCTCAGCCTGAGCCACCGCGTCGCTGGCGCGCAGGGCGGAGACGATCCGGTTGAGATGGCCCACATCCTGCACCTCGACCTCAACGTCATACGTGACGAAGGGATGGTCGATATGCGCCTGCATCAGCGTGGTCACATTGGCCTTGTTCTGCGCAAAGATCCCCGCCATTTCTGCCAGCGTGCCGAGCCGGTCGTAAATCGTCACCGACAGCTGGCCGACTGCGCCGACCGAGCGGTTGCCCCAGGCAAGGTCGATCCAGTCGCTGTCCACACCGCTTGCCAGCATCAGGCAGTCGATTGCGTGGACCAGCACGGTCTCGCCCTTGCGGCGGATGCCGACGATGCGGTCGCCGGGGACGGGGTGGCAGCAGGGGGCGAGGTCGAAGGCGACGCCGGGGGTGAGGCCGCGGATCGAGATCGCGCTTTCACGCCGCTCCCAATGCTCGTCCTCCTCGATGCCTGCCGTGCAACCGGGGACCAGCGCTTCCATAACCTCGCGGTCGGCAATCTTGGCGGCGCCGATCGCGTACATCAGGTCGTCAGGCTCTTCCATGCCAAGCCGTTCGACAGCGGCGCGGATCGCTTTCTTGCCGATCCGGGCGGGCACGCGCGCAGCGATCTCGTCAAACAGCTTCGAGCCGATCTCGGCCACTTCGGCGCGTTCCTTCATCCGCACCGCGCGGCGGATCGCGGCGCGCGCCTTGCCGGTGACGACGAAGCTGAGCCATGACAATTGCGGCGAGGCATGGGGGTTCTTGATGATCTCGACCACGTCGCCATTGGCCAGCGGTGTGCGCAGCGGCATATGCCGCCCGTTGATCTTCACCCCTGCCGTCTGCGTGCCGAGGTTGGTGTGCACCGCAAAGGCAAAGTCCACCGCGGTCGCGCCCTTGGGAAGCTGGAACAGCGCGCCTTTGGGAGTGAAGGCAAAGATGCGATCCTGATAGATCGCCATCCGGGTGTGTTCGAGCAGTTCCTCGGCATCGTGGCTGGCATCGACAATCTCGATCAGATCGCGCAGCCAGCCCACCTCGCCATCGGGCCGGTCACCCTGCTTGTAGGCCCAGTGCGCGGCGAGGCCATATTCATTGGTGCGGTGCATCTCGCGCGTGCGGATCTGCACTTCGACGCGCATCGAATTTTCGTACATCAGCGAGGTGTGCAGGGACCGGTAGCCGTTCGACTTGGGGGTCGAAATGTAATCCTTGAACCGCCCGGGCAGGAACTGCCACGTGGTGTGGAGGATGCCCAAGGCCTGGTAGCAATCGCCCTCGCTCTCGGTGAGGACGCGGAAGGCCATGATGTCGGTGACTTGTTCGAAGCTGACATGGCGTTCGGCCATCTTGTGCCAGATCGAAAAGGGATGCTTTTCGCGCCCGTAAACCTCGACCTTGAGGCCCGCTTCGGCAAGGCGTTGCTTCATCGTGAGGGCGATCGCATCGACCTGTCCCCCGTCCTGCGACCGCAGCTGATCAAGCCGGTTGGCGATGGTGGCGTGGGCTTCCGGCTCCAGCTCGCGGAAGGCCAGCGCCTGCATTTCGTGCATGTATTCGTACATGCCCACGCGCTCCGCCAGCGGGGCGTAGATATCCATCGTTTCGCGCGCGATGCGTTGGCGCTTTTCGGGCGACTTGATGAAGTGCAGCGTGCGCATGTTGTGGAGGCGGTCAGCGAGCTTGACCAGCAGCACGCGGATGTCTTCCGACATGGCGAGCAGGAACTTGCGCAGGTTTTCGGCCGCGCGCTCGTTCTCGGGCATGGCCTCGATCTTCGAGAGCTTGGTCACCCCGTCCACCAGCCGCGCGACCTCAGGGCCGAAATGGGCCTCGATATCCTCGATGGTGGCGAGCGTGTCTTCGACCGTATCGTGCAGCAGCGCGGTGATGATCGTGGCCTGATCGAGCTTCAGGTCGGTCATCAGACCCGCGACTTCGACCGGATGAGAGAAATAGGGGTCGCCGCTGGCGCGCTTCTGGGTGCCGTGCTTCTGCACGGTGTAGACATAGGCGCGGTTGAGCATCGCCTCGTCGGCGTCGGGATCGTATTCGAGGACCTTCTCGACGAGTTCGTATTGGCGCAGCATCCCGATGAATATGGGGGCGGCGCTGCGGGCGGGCAAGCGCGATTGTTGCAGGGGCGAAGACAGCGTGTTATAACGGGCGTATGAACACGACCCTCAAGATCACCAAGATCGGCAATTCGGCCGGAATTATCCTGCCCAAGGATGTGCTGGCTCATCTTCAGTCGGAACTTGGCGACGAACTGACGTTAACAACCACACCGCGCGGAATCGAGCTCAGCGTTCCGGAAGATGATTTCGAGGAACAGATGCGGGTCGCGCGCGAGATTATGCGCAAGCGCAGGCGCGCTCTGGCCGAACTCGCCAAATAGGCCTGTGCCTTGACCACGTCGAACTGGATCTGGGTCGCCACTTCGGTGGCGCAGGCAGCCCATCGCGAACAGCTCGCCGAGCACGGCGGACTGGATGGCGTGCGCGATCTTAGCTTACTCGAAAGCGCGATGGCGCGGCCACAACAGCTTGAAGCGTATGGTGAGCCTGATGTCGCACAGCTTGCCGCCGCCTATGCTTACGGGATCGCGCGCAATCATCCGTTCGCCGATGGAAACAAGCGCACTGCGGCTGTTATCAGTGAGACCTTTCTAGTCCTCAATGGCTTTGACCTGCCAGCCACAGGTGATGCCGAAGTGGCAGCAGCCTTCATCGCCCTAGCCGCCGGAGAACTCTCCGAGGACGAACTCGCCGATTGGTTCCGACAGCGGGTGGTGGCGGTGGGGTGACGGCGCGCTCAGGCAATACGCTCCCGAGCAAAAGGCACGGTTACGGCGCATACCAATCGGCAGGGTCGACGCCGGTGACGGTTTCCCCGGCCTTCACGGCCACGTCGATCGCGGACCTGTCAGCGCAGGTAACGTCCAGCCCGCAGCGGACCGCTTCGTTGTAATAGGCGCGATAGCCCGCTTCGTAATCATCGGTCCGCGCCCAGACGTGATAGGTGCCGACCGGCAATTCCAGCGCATAGGAATTGTCCTTGAAGCCGCCCTTGCAGGTGACTTCCCCCGACGTGGTATCTTCGGCGCATACCTCCAGATCATCCGGCAGATAATCACTAGGGTAGCTCAGGCTTCCGGCAATCTTTCCTGCCTCGGGCGCCGCCTTGGCCGGGGCAGGCGTGGGGGCTGTCTGGGACTGCCCGGCACCCTCTTCGGAGCCGCTGCACGCCGCCAGAGCCATCACCATGGCGATGATGACCCCGCGCCTGCCAAGCTGCGCCGGACTGGCGCCGCGCCTCAGCTCCACGTCGCCCTTGGCGGCAGGCTCATCAGGATCGCGTCGATATTGCCGCCGGTCTTCAAGCCGAAGATCGTGCCCCGGTCATAGACCAGATTGAATTCGGCATAGCGGCCGCGATATTCGAACATCTGCGCTTCGTCGGCGGCGTCGAAGGGCGTGTTCATCCGCTTGCGCACGATCATCGGGTACACTTCGAGGAACTGCTTCCCGATATCCTTGATGAACGCGAAATTCTCTGCCCAGCCTGCGTCATCGGCGCATTCGAGATGGTCGGCGAATATCCCGCCGACGCCCCGGCCCACCTGCCGATGGGGAATGTAGAAATACTCCTCCGCCCACTTGCTGTAGCGTTCGTAGTAATCGGCACCGTGAGGGTCGCAGGCGGCCTGCATCGCGGCGTGGAAGTCTGCTGTGTCTTCCGCGTAGGGGATCGGCGGGTTCAAGTCCGCTCCGCCGCCGAACCACGCCTTGGTGGTGGTGAGGAAACGGGTGTTCATATGAACAGCGGGCACATGGGGGTTGGCCATGTGGGCGACCAGCGAGATGCCGGTCGCGACAAAGCCGGGCGCATCGGCGCTCGCCCCGTTAATGGAGCCGGCAAATTCCTTGGCGAAGCTGCCGCGCACGGTCGAGACATTCACCCCAACCTTTTCGAACACCTTGCCCTTCATCAACCCCTGCATCCCGCCGCCGGGATCGGGGTTGCCGTCTTCTTCGCGGCTCCAGGGAGTGTACTGGAAGCTGGCGTCAGAGCCGGCCTCGCGCTCGATGCTCTCGAACTCTGCGCAAATCTGGTCGCGCAGGCTTTCGAACCACACCTTCGCCTGTGCCGTCTTGTCGGACCAATCCATTACAACAATACCCTCCCATTCGCCCTGAGCTTGTGTTGCTACGCAACAGCTTCGCTTCCAGAGGGCCGCATTTCTTTCAAGCCACCGCGATAGAAGAAAGTGCAGGCCTTCGACAAGCTCAGGCTGAACGGATTTTTTGCTGTTGTGAATTGACTGAGCTTGCTCCAGACGACCCGCATGGTTCCCGCTATGTTCGCCCCCTTCCCCTTCGCCGGGCATGAAATGCTGCTGGGCCCGGCGCGCGCGCTCTATTGGCCGGCGGAACGCGCTTTGCTGGTCGCCGATCTGCATCTGGAGAAGGCGAGCTGGTTTGCGGCACGGGGCCAGATGCTCCCGCCCTATGACAGCCGCGACACGCTGGAACGGCTGGCCGATGCGGTGCGGGTGACAGGCGCAAGGCGCGTGATCACGCTGGGCGATAACTTCCATGATAACGCGGGCGCTTTGCGGCTGGACGCGCATTGCACCGGAATGCTGGAAGCGCTGACCCGCGCGCTCGACTGGGTGTGGATCACCGGCAATCACGACGAACAATTGCCCAAGTGCTTCGGCGGGACGATCCTGTCTGAGCTGCAAGTCGGCGGGATCACCCTGCGCCACGAAGCCCGCGCCGGAGAGACCGCACCGGAGCTGTCCGGCCACTATCACCCCAAGCTGCGCGTGAACGTCCGCAATCGCCACATTGCCCGCCCTTGCGCGGTCATGGGGCGCAGCGCCACCGGGGCCGAGCGCATGATCCTCCCCGCGTTCGGCACGCTGACCGGCGGGATGGATGCGGGCGCGCCGGAGATCCTGAGCGCTCTCCAACCCGCACAGCGGATCGAAGCGCTGATGCCCGCGCGTGACCGGATCGCCCGGTTTCCCCTATGGCAGGCGGCAGCGTAAGACTCTACCTAGCGCTCGCCCGCGTTTCGGACTAAGGAGCGCGCAGCACGTAAGTCACCACAGGAGAACACCCCATATCACGTCCACCCCGGCGCTCGATGGCCCCGCCCGTAAAAAGCGGCCCTCGTTTTGATAACATGATCAATGTCCCCAAGGTCCGCGTCATTGATGACGAAGGCGAAAACCTTGGCGTGATGTTCACCCGCGAAGCGATTGAGCAGGCCAATGAAAAGGGCCTGAACCTCGTCGAAGTGTCCCCCAATGCGGACCCGCCGGTGTGCAAGTATCTTGATGTCGGCAAATTCCGCTTTGAAGCGCAGAAGAAGGCCAATCTGGCGCGCAAGACGCAAAAGACCCAGGACATCAAGGAAGTGAAGATGCGGCCGAACATCGACACGCATGATTATGACGTGAAGATGCGCAACGTCGCCAAGTTCATCGATCATGGCGACAAGGTGAAGATCACCCTGCGCTTCCGTGGCCGTGAAATGGCGCACCAGCACCTTGGGATGGACCTGCTCAAAAAGGTGCAGGACGACGTCGCTGAGATTGCCAAGGTCGAAGCCTTCCCGCGGCTGGAAGGCCGCCAGATGCTGATGGTGCTCGCGCCCAAATAAGCGCGCGCATTCAGGCAAGGGCAGAAGGGGGCGGACCGGTACGGTTCGCCCCTTTGTCGTTCAAGCGAGCCGACCAACACCTTGACGCGTCGACAAAATGCTGACGACAACCGATCGCGGGCAACACGACCCGCGCGATCAGTGCTATATGATCTCGGCAGGGGGCAGGCACGCGGCGGCCCGGTCCCGACCCCGCCTTGCCGCTTTTTGACCCCCGCCAGGCCCCCACCGGGACGCCTGCTCTGACAGGACACTTCACGCCCATGCCGTTCCTGCCCATGCGCCTCGCCCGCCCCGCCCTGCTCGCCGGCGTTGCGTTCGCACTCGCCGTTCCGGCCCATGCCCAGACCCCGCTGAGCAATGACACGCTGGCGACCTTCGCGCCTTCGCAAAACCCGAACAACGACAAGATCGACTATTCGATCTGGGACGAGGCGATGAAGAACATCGTTATCTCCATGGGGCCGTCCCTGCGGGAAGGCGCCGGTCGCCCCGACCCGAGCTTCGGCACCCGCCGCCAATACGGCCATGTCTCGCGCTACCGGCTCGAAGGCACGCGGGTGATGTTCAGCTTCCTTGATGCCGACGTGATCGCCAGCTTCACCGAATATCGCAAGGATCTGGAGAAGACCGCAGATATCGTCGATATTCAATCGCTTTCGCGCAACGAGCAGCTGGCCTTCTGGATCAACCTCCACAATGTCGCGATGGTGGAGCAGATCGCCAATGCCTGGCCGATCCGCCAGCCACGCGAGATCAAGGTAGGCGGCGTCCCGCTCGATGAAGCGCGGTTCATCACCGTGGAAGGCATCAAGCTGTCCCCGCGCGATATTCGCGAGCAGATCGTCTATCGCCACTGGAAGGACCCGGTGGTGATGTATGGCTTCTGGCGCGGCGAGATCGGCGGGCCTTCGCTCCAGAAGGAAGCCTTCAATGCCGATAACGTCGCCCGCCTGCTGGTGCGCGGCGCAGCCGATTTCGTGAACTCGCTGCGCGGGACGCAGGAAGGCGGCGGCAGGCTGCAAGTCTCCGAACACTACCGTGAGGCCGCACCGTTCTTCTTCCCCGATTTCGAGAAAGACCTGCGCGCCCACCTGACCCGCTTCGCTGATGAGAAGACCGTCGCCCTGCTCGCCAGTGCCAGCGGCGCCGATCCGGTCGTCAACGAGCGGGACATTGCCGATCTGGAAGGCGGCGTGCGCGAGCCGACCTATTCGAACATCACCTCGAACGGTCAGTCGATCAGCTTCCGCATCCCCCAGAGCATGACTGCTCTGTTGCGCGAGCGTGAAGCCAAGTTCCAGGAGATCATCCGCCAAGGCCGCACTGGCACGGTGACCTTCAGCAATATCGACCTGCCCGGCGAGGCTGGCGAACCGGCCGAGGTCGAATAAGCGCGCGCGCATCGGCAAAGTAACCGTCATTAGCATAACCTCGCCGGGCGATGTGCTCGGCGAGGTTATTCGGTATGCGAAGCTGCATGAATTTGCATTCATGTGCGATTTATCAGCATGATATAGCTTCGCTTTCGGACGGGCTCGATTCCTCTTGTGGGAGAGACAACATGCTGCCGAGATTCATGATCGCGTTACTGGCCGGCTCGGCGCTGGCCATGCCTACCCTCGCTGCGGCGGAGACCCCGGAGACCCATCCCCAATCCGACCGGGATGGCCTTCACTTCGTGCCTGGCGTCGCAACCGCTGACTCACAGAACTCGCGTGCAGACGAGCGCTTGGCGATCTTCACCCCAACCAGCGACCCCATCCGCCACAAGATCGATTACGAGATCTGGGATCATGCGCTCAAGCACATCCTCATTTCGATGGGCCCCTCGACCCGCCAGGGCGCGCCGAGCCCAGCGCCCCCACCGGGCACACGGCTGAAAAGCGGGCCGCAGTCGCGCTATCGGCTCGAAGGATCGCTCGTGATGTTCCGGTTCTTCGACAAGCAGGTGATCGACAGCTTCACCGAGTACCGCCAAGATCTGGAACGGGTGGTCGAAACCCAGGACATCTCGGCCCTGCCGCGCAACGAACAGCTGGCCTTCTGGCTCAACCTCCACAACGTCGCGATGATGGAGCAGATCGCCAAGGAATGGCCCGTTCGCGAACCGCGCGAGATCACGATCGGCGGCCAGCCGCTCGACGAGGCGAAGTTCATCACTCTGCGCGGCATCCCGGTCTCACTGCGCGACATCCGCGAGAATATCGTCTTCCGCCACTGGAAGGATCCCAAGGTGATCTACGGCTTCTGGCGCGGCGAGATCGGGATGCCGCACCTGCAATCCTATGCCTTCACCGGGGCCAATGTCAGTTCGCTGCTGGATGTGGCCGCTGCCGATTTCATCAACTCGCTGCGCGGTACGCAGAAGATTTACGGCAAGCTGGCAGTGTCGGAACTCTATGCCGAGGTTTCGCCGTTCTACTTCCCCGATTTCGAGAAGGACCTGCGCGCGCATCTGGCCAACTATGCCGAGGAGCCCGTGGTGGAACTGCTGGCGAAGACCGACCAGACGGTCGCCAGCATCCGGGAGGCTGATATCGCCGATCTCCACGGTGGGTCTCGCCCCACAAGCTATCAGCCGGTCGTGTCCGAGCAGGGCCTTGTCACTGATCGGCCGATCTGCACCGAGCGATTTGGGCAGGCCGCGTGTGATGTGTTGTTTGCCCGGTCGCTCAAGCTGCAACGCATGCAGCGCCGTGATCAGCCGACCTCGCGCGTATTCTTCTCGAACATCGATCTGCCGGGTGATCCGCCGAACAAGAACGCGGTGCAATGACCCGGCGCACCTGAAGCTTGCCGCGACCGGCGCCTTGCTGATAGGCCCCTGCGGCAAGGTCAGGGGAGATCGCCAAGCATGACAGCGCGCCGGATCGGCCTTATCCTCGGCCCGCTGGCGTTTGGCTTGACCGCTGTGCTCGCCCCGCCCGGCGGAATGCCGCCCGGGGCGTGGCTGGTGGCTGGTCTGGTCGTGTGGATGGCCGCCTGGTGGATGACCGAGGCCGTGCCGCTCAGCGTGACCGCGCTCCTGCCCTTTGTGGTACTGCCGCTCGCCGGGGTGTCGAATGCGGAAAAGACCGCGAGCACCTATTACTCGCCGATCCTGTTTCTCCTTTTGGGCGGCGCTTTCATCGCGCTGGCGATCGAGCGCACCGGACTGCACCGCCGTCTGAGCCTCGCGATCCTGCGGATGGTCGGCACCAAAGGCGGCCCCGGCCGCCTGCTGCTGGCCTTCATGATTGCCGCGGCGCTGCTATCGATGTTCATTTCCAACACCTCGACCGCGCTGATCATGATGCCGATGGCACTGGCGGTGCTGGAAGGCGGCGGGAGCGTGCGCGAGGGGGACCGGCTCCCGCAGGATGGCATCGCGGGCGCCTTGCCAATGGGGATCGCCTTTGCCGCCAGCATCGGCGGGCTGGGCACCATCGTCGGCTCGCCCACCAATGCCATTGCGGTCGGCCTGCTGGGCGAGATCGCGGGTGTGCGGATCACCTTTGCGCAATGGGCGCTTTACGGGGTGCCGCTGGTGCTGCTGAGCATCCCGCTGGCCGCAGGGATCGTGGGGCGGGTCTTGCGGGTGGCCGATCACCCCTTCGATCTCACCGCCGCGCGCGCCTCGATCGATAGCCACGCGGCATGGACCCTGCCGGAGAAGCGGCTGGTGCCGCTGTTCGCCCTCACCTTCATCGCCTGGGTCACGCAGCCGCTGGTCGCGCCGTTGCTGCCGTCCGGGTCCTGGACGGACGGGACGATCGCGGTGATCGCGGCGCTGGCGCTGTTCCTACTGCCCGATGGCACAGGGCGTCCGCTGCTGGTGTGGAAGGAAGCCGAGCGCGCGCCGTGGAGCGTGATCTTCATGTTCGGCGGTGGGCTGGCGCTGGCGGGCGGGATGCAGGCTTCGGGCCTTGCGGGCTGGATCGGGCAGGCGTTGCTGCCGCTCGCCGGTTGGCCGCTGATACTGGTCGCGCTGACGGTGGTGGCACTGGTGATCGTGGTGACCGAGTTCGCGAGCAATGTCGCGACCGCCACCGGCATCATCCCAGTGGTCGCCGCGCTGGTGGTGGCGCTTGGAGCCGATCCGGTGCTGCTCGCCCTGCCTGCTGCCTTGGCGTCCAGCTGGGGCTTCATGCTGCCAGCCGGCACCGGGCCGAACGCCATCGCTTGGGCGACCGGGCGCATCCGGATCGAAGCGATGGTCAAAGCGGGCGCGCTGCTGGATGTGGCAGGCGTTGTGCTGATCGTCGGCGTGGTATGGGGCATTTCGGCGCTGACCTGACGGGGCGCTCGCATAAGGGAGAGACATGATGACCGACAGCCGCAAGCCGGTGTTCCTCGTGATCGGAGCTGGCGCCGGGATCGGCGGGAACGCCGCGATGCGCTTTGCCGCCGGGGGCTATCACGCGGTGTTGGCGCGCCGGTCGGACGAGGAAGGCCTCGCGCGGATGGTGGGCCAGATCGAAGCGGCGGGCGGCTCGGCCAGCGGCACACTGCTGAACGCAGCCGAGGATGGCAGCATCGAGGAGCTGGTCGCTCGCGTGGAGGCCGACATCGGCCCGATCCACGCCGCGCTCTACAACCTCGGCGCGCAGATCGGGAACCGCGCGCTCGATCAGACCCCGCACCGCATCTTCGAGCTCGGCTGGCGGCTCGGCACCTATGGCGTCTTCCGCTTGGCCCACGCCTTGTTCCCCGCGATGGTGGAGCGCGCCAAGACCGGCGCGCACGGCACGCTGCTGGTCACCTCGGCGACGGCTGCGGTGCGCGGCAATGCCGGACAGCACAGCCATGCCGCCGCGATGGGCGGGCGGCGGATGCTGTGCCAGACCCTCAACGCCGAGTTCGCGCGCCAAGGCGTGCACGTCGCCCACGTCATCGTCGACGGCCCGGTCGACGCGCCCGACACCCTCGGCAAGCTGCTGGGCGACAAGTTCGACGCCTTCAAACAGGGCAAGGGCCACGAGGGCGTAATCGACCCCGCCGCTTTGGCCGAGACCTACTGGCACCTCGCCCACCAGCCGCGCAATTGCTGGAGCCACGAAGTCGATGTGCGCCCGTGGACCGACACACCGTGGTGGAACGACAACCCCGATCCGCAGATCGACTCCAAGGGCAAGGGGTTCGCCGGGCCGCGAACCGACTAGACGATCAGCCCCGCCACTCCCGGCGTTCTTCGGCGGCGCGCAGGACTTCGTAGCTGGTCTGGATCAGCTGGAACTGTTTGGCCGCGTTGGCATCGCCGGGCTTCACGTCCGGGTGCACTTCCTTGGCGCGGTTGCGGTAGGCTTTCTTCACCGCGTTGAAATCAGCGTCGGCTTCCAGCCCCAGCACCTCAAGGGCGCGCATCTCGTCTGCCGAGCGCGATCCGTCGCCCGATCCGGCCCAGCCGTAATGGGCCGATTCGGTATAGCCGGACGATTCCTGCCGCTCCGCATTGGCGCGCTCTTCCTTCTCAGCCTTGTCGAGGCCTTCGAAGTAATCCCACTTGGAATTGTATTCCGCCGCGTGCTTCTGACAGAAATACCACCGTTCGGGGCTGTTGGGCGCCTTGGGCGCGGGGCAATTGCCCGGCTCGTCGCAGCCATGACGGTCACAGATGCGCACGTTGGTGGCCTCTTGCGAGGAACCATAGGGCCTCCAGCGCGGGAAGCCCCAATCCATTGATCGGCGGGCGCGGGTCATGCGCGAATCCGGGGGGCGCGGGGCAGAATGTCGTTGGTCGATTGTCTCACGCGCTCAATCTAGGCGAGGTAGCCCGTAATGGGAAGGCGTGAGACAGCGGGAACCGGTTGCAATGTGAAATGTTGCATCGCAATAGGACCGCCAGCGGCATATGACCTGCCGCACTTGAAAGACCGCATGATGAGCCAGCAATTGACCCTTTCCAGCCTGTTCTGCGTGCTTGCGCTCGCAGGGCTGTGCGTGGTCACCGGCGCGCGCGATCTCACCAGCGGTGCCGTCGGTCCGAAAGTTGCCGAACAGGCCGAGCTTTCGCCCGGCCTGCTCCAAGGCTGATGATCAGTTGATGATCACTGATGCGGCGCGGCGGTTCTGGGCCCACGCGCTTTCATTCGAAGCCAGTGCCACCGGCCGCTCCTTGCCGTAGCTCACCACCGAAATGCGGTTCGGCGACACACCGAGGCTCACGAGATAGGCCTTGGCCGCATCGGCCCGGCGTTCACCCAGTGCCAGGTTGTATTCGCGCGTCCCGCGCTCGTCAGCATGGCCTTCGATGGTGAAGGTGATCTGCGGATAGCGGGCGAAATACTGCGCCTGCGCCTGCAATGCAGCGGCGTCCTGCGAATCGACGTTGTAGCGATCCGTATCGAAGTAGATCGTGGTCGAGGAACCAACCGCCGCGGCAAAATGCTGCTGCGTGCCGACCGCTGCGCCCGTGGGCTGCGGCGTGGGCTGGGTTTCGGTGCCGGTGTTGTCGACCGGAACGGGCGGGAGGGTCTCCGGCGCCTTCTTGGCGCAGGCAGCGAGGCCAGTGGCAGACGCCAGCAGCAGGATCGTCGCAATCTTGGTGTTCATCGCTTGTGTTCCTTTCACGTAAACAATCAGGGGCGGATCGGGCCCCATGCAGGGTCTGAAGCATCAACGGGGGTCGGCAGGCGGCGCTCGTTCTGGCCGGTCAGATCGACCTGCCAGATCCCCGAACGTCCGGTGTTCTTTTCCGTGCGGAAGAACTGGATGATGCGGCCATTGGGGGCCCAGGTCGGGGCTTCATCCTGCCAGCCGCGGGTCAGCACGCGCATCCCGCCGCCGCCGGTGTTCATCACCGCGACGTTGAAGTCGCCCGCGATCCGCGTGAAGGCGATCTGATCCCCGCGCGGGCTCCATTCGGGCGTGGCGCAGCGCCCGCCGAAGAAGCTGATGCGCTTCTGGTTCTTGCCGTCTGCATCCATGACGTAGCATTGCTGGCTGCCCGAACGGTCGCTTTCGAACACGATCTTGGAGCCATCGGGCGAGTAGCTGCCGCCCACGTCGATCCCCGGATTGTCGGTCAGCTTGACGCTGGCCCCGCCGGTGGCTGGCACGCGGTAAATGTCAGTATTGCCCGATACTGCCATCGAATAAAGGATGTACTTGCCATCGGGTGACCAGCGCGGGGCGATGGTAGGATTGCGGTTCTCGCTCACCAGCGTCTGCTTGCCGGTGCCGATGTCATAGACATAGATGCGCGGATTGCCGTCGACATAGCTGAGATACAGGATCTTCGAATAGTCAGGTGAGTAGCGCGGGGTGAGCGCCGTGGCGCTGCCCAGCGTCAGGAAGCGGTGGTTGGCCCCGTCGCTGTCCATCACCGCAAGCCGCTTGACCCGGCGGTCCTTCGGCCCGGTTTCAGCGATATAGGCGATGCGGCTGTCGAAGAACGGGCTCTCGCCAGTGAGGCGGCTGAAGATGAGGTCCGAACACTTGTGCGCAGCGCGCCGCCAATCGGCTGCGGCGACCACCCAACCTTCGCGCACCAGCTCGTTCTTGAGCGCGACATCGTAGAGATAGCAGCCGACCACAAGCTTCCCGTCATCGCGCGCGCGGACATAGCCGTGCACCAGCATCTCCGCCCCGCGCCCGCCCCATGTGTCGAAGGCCGGTGCGGTGATCTGGGTGAAGCCCGGCTGCGGGAGGCTGTCGGGGCCAACCGGCTTGAACAGGCCGTTGTTGCGCAGGTTGGCGGTGATCACGCGTGCCACCTCACGCCCCAGCGCGCCGGTTCCAGCCTCGTTGGCGGGGGTGGCGCGGTCACGGTCGGTGGCAAAGGCGGGGATGGCGATGCCGATGTCCTGCCATGCGCTTTCATCGGTGACGGTGAAGGAGATGCCCTCCTCCGCCTGTGCCTGAGAGGCATCGGTGGCGGCGCGTTCGACCGGGCCATCCTCACCAATGGGTGCACCCAAATCCTGCGCCATGACGGACGCGGGGAACGCGGCGGTGACAAGCAGGGCGGCAAACAGAGCGGGTTTCATCGTGATGTATTCCTGTCAAACCGAGCGCCCCGGACAGTCTTCCAGGCCTCGTAATACTCTTCGGGCAGTTTGAACGGCGCGGCAAGCTGAACGGCGCGGATCGCGTTTTCGGCGTGGCGCGCGGCCTGTGCCTTGTTGGAGGCGTTGACGCCGCTTTGGCTGCGCACCCGAGGGCGGCCTTTGAGCGTGCCATCGGGGTTGAGGTCGAAATCGACCAATGTCACCAACTGATCGACATCCACCCCCTGCGGCGCGGTCCAATGCGGCTTGACCTGCCGGGCGAGCGCCTGCCCGATGGACGCCTTGGCCGCAGCGCCAATCTGCGCGGCAGGTGCGCGGGTTTCCGTGGTTGTGGTCGAACTGCCCTTGCCCTCAAGGAAATCGTCGCCGATCCGGCTGCCGCCGCCGCTCTTGGGCGCAGGCTTGGCCGCCGTCGTCGCAGGCTTCGCTGGGGTGCGGTCTGGGCGCGAACGGTCGCGGGTGGGCGCGGGTTGGGTGGTGGCAGTGCGGGTCGTCGGTTTGGGCGGGGTCGGCACCGGCCGCGCGGCAGGCTCGGGCTTGGCAGCTTCGGGCGCGGGCGCAGGGTCGTCCGATAGGGTCGGCGCAATCGCAGCGCGGCTTTCGGGCACCGGATCGGGCGAGGTTGCTTCAAGCCCGACTGCGGGCGTCAGGCTCACCGTCATCCGTTCGGGGAACACCGAGACTTCGCCTCGCACCGTCTGCATCAACAGCACAGCCACCAGCGCGCCATGCAGCACGACGGCGGCGGCGAGGCCGACCTTTTCGTCATTCCTGAGCGCGGTTTCTCCCATCTTGTCCTACCGCTATGGGGCCGAAACTGAACCGTCAGTGACCAACGAGATCGAAGTGAAGCCCGCACGGCCCAACTCACCCATCACCTGCATCACTCTGCCATAATCTAGACTGCGATCCCCGCGCAGCACGATCAGCGGCTGCTCGCTCCCACGATCCAGGGCCTCAAGCGCTTCGGGAAAGCGGCCTGCGGCCACCGCCTCGTTCTCGATGTAGATGGCGCCGCCTGCATCGATCGAAATGGTGATCTGGTCGGGCTTCTCCTCCACCGGCGCAGCGCGGCTTTCGGGAAGTTCGACCGGCACCCCGACGGCGGGGAGCGTGACGGTGACCATGAAGATGATCAGCAGCACCAGCATCACGTCGACCAACGGGGTGACATTGATCTCGGCCATGGCCGCGCGGCGCGGGCGCTTTGAGCGGCGGCGGGAAGACAGATTCATTGCCATCTTTCAACTCCCATCGGCGGTGGAGCCGCCGCAAGGGCGACCGCCCGCCCGCAGCGACGCGGCCGTAAGGCCGCATGAGCGAGGATTTCGCGCGCCGGATGGCGTGCGGAAAACGAAAAAGCCATCAGGCGCGGTCCAGCTCGCGGCTGAGGCCAGTGTGGAGCTTGTCGGCGAAGCGCTGAAGCACCGCCTCGTACCGGTCCACCGCCCCACCGAAGCGGTTATAGGCGATGACGGCAGGGATAGCGGCGAACAGGCCGATGGCGGTCGCAAAGAGCGCCTCGGCAATACCGGGGGCAACGACTGCCAGCGAAGCGCTCTGCTGCGCGCCGATCTGGAAGAAGCTGTTCATGATCCCCCACACCGTGCCGAACAGGCCCACGAACGGCGCCACGGAACCGACTGTGGCGAGGAAATTCAGCCGTCCGGCAAGCTCATCCGCTTCCTCGGCGATCTGGCTGTCCATCGCGGCGGCGATGCGCTGGCGGGTGGCGTCACGGTCAACCGGTTGCTTGGCGGTCGACTTGCGCCATTCGTCCAGCCCAGCGGCGGCGACCCGTGCGGCGGGGACTTCGTTCCTCACCTGCTTGGTCAGCAGCGCATCCCGGTCACGCTGTTCCCAGAATTCCGCCTCATACGCGCGCGACTTCTTGCCGAGCGCGCGGATCCGCATCGAGAAGGAGACGATGATCGTCCACACCCACACGCTCGCCAACAGCAGGCCGACCATCACCGCCTGCACGATGATATCGGCCTGAAGGAACAGTTCGACCGGATCGAGCCGAGTCGGGGCAGTGGCAGCAGCAGCGCTGAGCAGGGCAAACGTCACGGGTTCGGGTTTCCTTGGTTCATGAAATGGGCAAAAGCCGCGCGCCATTCAGCAGGCTGGCGGCGGGGGCGGCCGTCGAGGGTGATGAAGCCGACGCGCAGATGCGCCTCGCACAGCATCTCATCCCCCCGCCGCGCCATCTGGTGCATCCGGCACGACGCGGCACCGAGTTCGGTGCAGCGGGTTTCGATCACCACATCATCATCGAGCTTGGCCGGGCGCCAATATTTGAGGTTCACTTCGGACAGGGCATAGGCGCCCTCGCCGCCTTCGATTGCTGCGCGCTGATCGATCCCGAGCAACCGCAGCAGATCGCTGCGCGCACGTTCGAACCACCGCAAGTAATTGGCATGGTAGGTGATCCCCGACAAATCGGTGTCCTCGTAATAGACCCGCACGGCGTAGAGATGCCGCGCGCCGTCAAGGATGCCGCCAGGAGGGTTGGGAGAGATCATACCTGCCACCTAGCCGAGCGGGGAATCGCTGCAAAGGCCGCTGTTTGCGTTTTGTCGATGAACAGCCGTGTAACGGGGGCCGAGCGCCCTTACCGCCGCGCGAATATCGGTCGCAATGCGACCGCAAGCGCGACTGCGCGCCCGCAGCGATGCGACCTTCAGGTCGCATGAGCGAGGAAAATGCAGCCCGGAGGGGCTGCATTACTTACAAATCATGCGCCCAAGTGGCTCACCACCGAAGATATGGACGTGGAGGTGCGGCACTTCCTGCCCGCCATGCGCGCCGATATTGCCGAGTAGGCGGTAGCCGGGTTCGACCAGACCCTTGGCCCGCGCCACTTCGCCTACGGCGCGGACGAAACCGCCAATTTCCGCGTCCGAAGCCTTGGCGCTGAAATCGTCCCAGCTGACATAGCGCCCCTTGGGGATCACCAGCGTGTGCACTTCGGCCTGCGGGTTGATGTCCTCGAAAGCGAAGGCCCAGTCATCCTCGTAGACTTTGCGTGACGGGATTTCCCCGCGCAGGATGCGGGCGAAGATGTTGGTGTCATCATAAGGCAGGGTCGGGTCGATCGGCATTATTCGCTCCGTGCAGCTTTTTCGGCGAGACCGGACACGCCCTCGCGCCGGTCGAGTTCGGCCATGACCTGTTCGAGTGTCACGCCCTTCTCGGCGAGCAGCACCATAAGGTGGAACAACACATCCGCCGCCTCGCCCACCAGCTCGGCCTCGTCCCCGGCGAGCGCGGCAATCACCGCCTCGGTCGCCTCCTCGCCAAGCTTCTGGGCGATGGTCTTCAGCCCCTTGGCATGGAGTTTCGCCACGTAGCTTGTCTCAGGGGAAGCCTGAAGGCGCTGGGCAATGGTGGCTTCGAGGCGGGTAAGGGTGTCCATGCATTCTCCCATAGGCAAGGCTTACCGCGACATAAAGCCCCTCACCCGCCAGGAGGCGAAGGGAAGAAGAGGGTTTCGCGCAGAGACGCAGAGGGAAGGGAGGCGCGGAGAAGGTTACGCGGCGAAGCCGCGGATTTCTCACACTAAGGCACGAAGACACGAAGATGGGGCACCAGGTGGCACCGGGAGCTGCCCTCTTCGTGCCTTTGTGTCTTCGTGTGAAATCATGAAGGCCGCTGGCGCGGCAGGCGCAGTTCAACCCCGCGCCGGAAGCCCCGCAGCCCTGAGCGCAGCGTGCGCCTCTGCGATGGTGTGGGTGCCGAAGTGGAAGATGCTCGCCGCGAGCACCGCGCTGGCGTGGCCCTTGGTTACGCCATCCACCAGATGGTCGAGGCTCCCCACCCCGCCGCTGGCGATCACCGGCACGCTGACGGCATCGGCAATCTCGCGGGTCAGGGCGAGGTCATAGCCGCGCTGCGTCCCGTCCCCGTCCATCGAGGTGACGAGCAATTCGCCCGCGCCCAGATCGGCGACTTTCAGTGCATATTCGACCGCGTCGATCCCGGTGGGCTTGCGGCCGCCGTGGGTGAAGATTTCCCAATTGCCGCGCGGTGTGCGGCGCGCGTCCACACTGGCGACCACGCACTGGCTGCCGAACTTCGCGGCAATCTCGCCCACCAGCTCCGGCCGGGCGACCGCCGCGCTGTTCACCGCGACCTTGTCCGCGCCCGCCAGCAGCAGCGCCCGCGCATCATCGGCGCTCCGCACTCCGCCGCCCACGGTCAGCGGCATGAAGCACACCTCCGCCGTCCGGCGCACCATGTCGAGCAACGTCCCGCGCCCTTCATGGCTGGCGGAAATATCGAGAAAGCACAGTTCGTCCGCGCCCGCCGCATCATAGGCGCGCGCCTGTTCGACCGGATCGCCCGCGTCCTTGAGGTCGACGAAATTGACGCCCTTCACCACGCGGCCATTGGCGACGTCGAGGCAAGGGATCACCCGGATACGAACGGTCATCGGGCGGGGCTCAAAGTGACGGTCATTTCAGGCTCCTTGGGCAGGCAATGTTCGCCAACGCAGGTCGGCTCCCCGCGCCATGTGTGGACGGCGACCGGCCACAGGAAACTCAGGAAGAACGCCCCCGCCATGCCGTAGACCAGCCCGTTCTTGCCATAACGCGGGGCGAGAAAGTGATCGGCAGCGAGCGCGAACCCCATGAAGACGATGATGTTGATGAGCGCAATCTCGACCGTCCCAATGGTCACCCCCGCAAGGAAGGTGAGGCACAAGAAGAGAAAGCCCATCAGGCGCATTTCTACACCCGTGCGCCCATCGCAATCGCCGCCGCCAGATCGAGCCGACCTTCATACAGCGCCCGTCCAGTGATGACGCCCTCGATCCCCTCATGCGCGTGGAGCGCCAGCATATGGATATCGTCCAGACCCTTCACGCCCCCACTGGCGATCACCGGAATGTCCACGCGGCGCGCCAGATCCACGGTCGCCTCGATGTTCACGCCCTTCAGCAAGCCATCGCGTCCGATATCGGTGAACAGCAGCGAGGCGACGCCTGCATCTTCGAAGCGGCGGGCGAGGTCGGTGACGGGAACGTCGGAGATGTCCGCCCAGCCCTCGGTCGCGACCATGCCGTCTTTCGCGTCAACCGCGACGACGATGCCGCCCTCCCATTCGCGGGCCATGTCCTTGACGAATTCGGGGTTCTTGAGCGCAGCGGACCCCATGACCACCCGCGCGACGCCGAGGTTGAACCAGCCTTCAACCGCGGCTGCATCGCGGATGCCGCCGCCCAGTTGCACATAGCCGGGGAAGGCTTCGATAATCGCTTCCACCGCCGCGCGATTGCGGCTTTCGCCCGCAAAGCTGCCGTCGAGGTCGACCACATGGAGATGCTCGGCGCCTGCATCGGCGAAGATCATCGCCTGCGCGGCCGGATCATCGCCATAGATCGTGGCGCGGTCCATGTCGCCTTCGGACAGGCGCACGACCTGACCGTTCTTGAGGTCGATTGCTGGGAAGACGATCATGGGTTGCTGCCCCCTCTCCAAGCTTCGCTAACCGCTGACTCGGCAAGCTGCGCTATCCTCTCCCGCAAGGGGAGAGGAGATGCGCGATCCCACTCCTCTCCCCTTGCGGGAGAGGATACGAAGGCTTGGCAGCTTGCCTGCCTAGCCGGAGTTGGAGAGGGGCCGTTCACGGGTACCACTCCAGAAAGCGCCGGAGCGTCGCCAGCCCGTAGGCCTGGCTCTTTTCCGGGTGAAACTGCACGCCGATGATGTTGTCGCGGGCGACGGCGGCGACCAGTCCCTCTCCGTGATCGGTCATGGCGGCGACATCATGCGGGTTGTCGGCGGCAAAGTGGTAGGAGTGGAGGAAATAGGCTTCCCCCTCCTCGATCACCGCAGACCCTCGCGCGTGGGGCAGCAGGGCGACATCGTTCCAGCCCATGTGCGGCACTTTGATCGCCGCATCGGACGGCTGGATCAGCCGCACCTCGCCCGGCACCCAGCCGAGGCCGGGGGTTTCGCCGTGTTCCAGCCCTCTGTCAGCCAGCAATTGCATTCCCACACAGATGCCAAGGAACGGCGCGCCGCCCACGTGAACGCGCTCGGTCATGGCTTCGACCATGTGCGGGATCGCGCGCAGGCCTTCTGCGCAGGCCTTGAAGCTGCCCACGCCGGGCAGGACAATCCGGTCCGCCGCGCGCACCACGTAGGGATCGGCGGTAACAGTCACCTCCGCCCCGGCCGCCTTCAAGGCATTGTGCACCGAGTGAAGGTTGCCCGCGCCGTAATCGACCAAGGCAACAACCTCAGGCATTTTTGCTTTCCGCACGCCCATCCGGGCGCGCGGTCCTCGCTAGGCGCGCGGCAAAGCCGCGCCCGCTGCGGGCGCGCAGTCGCGCTTGCGGCTGCGGTGCAGCCGTTCCAGCGCTTCTACGCATTGAAAGCTTCCAGCCCCGGCCCGACAAAGCGCGGGGTCCATTGGATGATGGTCAGGTCGGCCAATTGGTGGAGCATGAACGGGTCGCTCATCAGCAGCGCCTCAGCCTCAGAGCGGCTCGCAGCCTTCACGAAGATCAGACCGCCATCGCGCGGTTCGCGCGGGCCCCAGGCGAGGAAATGCCCCGCCTCGTGTCCGGCTTTCAGCCATGCGAGGTGATCGGCCAACACCGCGTCGACCTGCTCGATCGGAACGGTGTAGGTCAGCGAGGCGATGAAGATGCTAGCCACCCAGCTGCCCCTTGGTGCTCGGGATCGCGCCGCCCTTGCGTGGGTCGCGTTCCACCGCCTGCCGCATGGCGCGGGCGAAGCCTTTATACAGGCTCTCGCAGATGTGGTGATTGTTGCTGCCGTAGAGCAGTTCCATGTGCAGGGTGATGCCCGCGCTCTGGCTAACCGAATGGAACCAGTGCTCGATAAGCTCAGTGTCCCATTCGCCGAGCTTTTCCTGCGTGAACTTCGCCTTCCAGACGAGGAACGGCCGCCCGGAAATGTCCAGCGCGACGCGGCTCAAAGTCTCATCCATCGGCGAATAGGCCGCGCCGTACCGGCCGATCCCCGCCTTGTCGCCCAAGGCCTGGGTGATCGCCTGCCCCAGCGCAATCGCCGAATCTTCGGTGGTGTGGTGCTGATCGACATGCAGGTCGCCCTGCACCTTCATCGTCACGTCGATCAGCGAATGGCGGCTGAACTGTTCGACCATGTGATCGAGGAACCCGATCCCGGTCGACACATCATAGGCGCCCGTGCCGTCGAGATTGACGTGGATCGCGATTGTCGTCTCGGTGGTGTTACGCTCTACCGAGCCGGTGCGCTGCGGGGTTTGGGCGGGGGTGCTGGCCATATTTTGGCGCTATAGTCCGCTTGGCCCACATGACAAGCATCGCGCGCATGGTACGGGCCATGGGCATGCGAACCTGTGCATAGCGGAGCTTGGCACAAACCGTTGCGAAACCCCGCCAAACCTGTGCGGCAATCCTGCGTCAAAGCGGGATGGGGGCTTGACCAAGCCCGCGCGCGGCGTCACCAATCGCCGTGTGATGACCAGCGACGCTCCCGACAGCCTGATCCCCTATGACGAAATCGTGCAGGAAGCCCTGCGTGCGGTCGTCGGCCGGGTGCTCGGCTCGATTGTCAGCGGCGGCAGCACCTTGCCCGGCGCGCACCATTTCTACATCACCTTCAAAACCGGCGCGCCCGGCGTATCGATTCCGCCGCACCTGCGCGAACGCTTCCCGGATGAGATGACCATCGTGCTCCAGAACAAGTTCTGGGATCTTGAGGTCTTCCCGCACAGCTTCACGGTCAGCCTCACCTTCAATCAGGTGCCGGCAAAGTTGCAGATCCCTTTCGCTGCGATCACCGCCTTCGTCGATCCGGCGGTCGATTTCGGTCTCCAGTTTCAGGCTGCGGTGGAGGAGCTGGAGCCCGAAGCCCACGAAGACGCCGAAAATGACGGGCCGGACACGGATCCGGATGGCTCGAACGTGGTCAGCATCGATTTCGGGCGCAAGAAGTAGGCCCGATGGCGCGGGGCAAGGGGGCGATCAAAGGCAAGCGCGGCAAGGCCGCAGCTGCGCCCCCCGCCGCTGCCGCGACCAAGTCAAACCCAACCGGTCCCGCCGGCCTGCCGCTGCCAAGTCCGGTGGCCGGTACCAATCTCGTGATCGCCGACATCGTCTTGCGCGCCGCTGGCGGAATGCTGCGCAACCGGATGGAGCGCGGACTGCTCGTCAAAAGCTATGACAAGGCGAAGGCCGACAAGCTGGTCGACGGTCGCGGATTGGCCACCAGCGTAGCCTTGTGGGGCGCGAGCCACCTTGCGCGCCGCTCGCCCATCGGGCTGGCGGTGGTGGCAGGCGGGCTGGCAGCCAAGGTGTTCTACGACCGGGGCAAGCGACTCGAGGCAAAGCGCAGGGCGCGCAAGACACCCACCGGCGAATCCTGATCGCCGCTTGATTTGCACGCCTGTGTTGGTGCAACGGGGCCTATGGGCGACACCTCACACCACGCAGACGACACGCTCCATCGCCGGGGCCTGATGTTCATCCTCTCTTCGCCTTCGGGCGCGGGCAAGACGACGCTGTCGCGGATGCTGCTGGCCAAGGACGCCGAGATCAAGCTCTCGGTCTCCGCCACCACCCGCCCGCCGCGCCCGAACGAGGTCGATGGTGTGCATTACCACTTCGTCACCGAGGCCGAGTTCGACCGCATGGTCGAAGAAGACGACTTCTACGAATGGGCACATGTCTTCGGTCACCGCTATGGCACGCCCAAGGGCAAGATTCGCGCCGCGCTGAAGGAAGGGCAGGACTTCCTGTTCGATATCGACTGGCAGGGCACCCAGCAGCTGTACCAGAAAGACCAGCAGGATGTGGTGCGGGTCTTCATCCTGCCGCCCTCGATCGATGAGCTGCACCGCCGCCTGAAGGGCCGCGCCACCGACAGCACCGACGTCATCAACGCCCGCATGGAACGCGCCCGGGCCGAGATCAGCCACTGGGATGGCTATGATTACGTGATCATCAATGACGATGTGAACGTGTGCTTCGACAAGGTGCACGCGATCCTCGAAGCCGAACGCATGAAGCGCGCGCGTCAGACCGGGTTGATCCCGTTTGTGCGGGGCTTGATGGGCTAACTGCTGGTCGCAGGCCGCATCGCCGTTTGTCGCAATTGTGATAAAACGGTCGCAAATGTCATATATCTGACACTCAACCGACATATCCGCGCCTCGCAGCCAGCTTATTGTGAGCGGGCAAAATGCGAAAGCGGTAGTTCATGTCCCGCCATTCTTACGGCCTCGCCGTCCGCCTGATCACTGCCGGTCTGCTGGCCAGCACTTGCGCTCCTGCAATGGCGCAGACCGAATCACCCGCCAGTTCGCAAGCGCCCGATCAGGCAACCACCATCGCCGATCTTCAACGTCAGATTGATGAATTGAAGGCGATGGTCAGCGCGCTGCAAACGACTCAGGCGGCCCCTTCGCCTGGCCCGGCACCGGTTGCTGTGCCCGCGCCCGCCCAGCCCGCTCCTGTCAGCGCACCGCCCGCGCCGGACTCGATCCCGCTGGCCGCCGCCACGCCCAAGCCCAAGCGCGAAGCGTGGTATGAAAAGCTGCGCCTGCGCGGTTACACCCAGATGCGCTTCAACCAGATCGTCTCGGGCGATGCCGACGCGCCCGCCGGGGTTTCGCGCCTGCGCTCGATCCACGATAGCGCGGTGAACGGCGACAGCAATTTCACTTTCCGCCGGATGCGACTGGTGCTGCAAGGTGACCTGAACGAGCACGTCTCGGTTTACTTCCAGCCCGATTTCGCCGCCGCCGTCTCCAACCAGTCGGTCGGCGAACGGCGCGAAGGCACGGTGTCCTTGCGCGACATGTATGCCGATGTCTTCCCAACCGGCGACAAGTCGTTCCGCATCCGGCTCGGCCAGTCAAAGGTGCCCTATGGCTGGGAGAATATGCAGTCCTCCTCCAACCGCTTGGCGCTGGACCGTACCGATGCGATCAACTCCGCTGCTTCGGGTGAGCGTGATCTCGGGATTGTCGCCTATTACACGCCGCCGCATGTGCAGGCGATCTGGGACCGCTTGGCGGATGACGGGCAAAAGCTCTTCGGCAATTACGGCGCCTTCGGGTTCGGCGTGTTCAACGGGCAAGGCCTCAACCGCACCGAGACCGATAATGACCTGATGGCGGTGGCGCTGGCGACCTGGCCGTTTGAGCTCGACGGTCTGGGCCTCAATGGTCAGGTGTTCGAGATCGGCGGTTCGGTGATGCGCAACACCATCCGCCCGGAAATCCGCACCGGCGGGGTCAGCCCGGTGGGTTTCAAGGACAACCGCGTCAACCTGCACGCGATCCTCTATCCTCAGCCCTTCGGCGTTCAGGCAGAATGGAACTGGGGCACGGGGCCGGAATTCGTCCCCGCCACCGGCCGGATCGAGGAACGCCCGGTTGACGGCGGCTACGTGCAGGTGATGGCCAAGATCGACCAGACGCCCATCGGCACGATCCATCCCTTCGCCCGCTGGCAATATTACCGCGGCGGCTTCAAGGCGGCGATCAACGCGCCGCGTCTGGAGACCGAGGAGTTGGAACTGGGCCTCGAATTCCAGATCGACCCGGCGCTGGAGATCACCACCACCTATGGCTGGGCGTCACGCAAGGAGGCCGATGAGCGCCGCTTCGGGCAGGCCGAGGGGCAGATCCTGCGCGTACAGGCGCAGTGGAACTACTAGGTCGGAACTACTGATCCGGGTCGCTGATGCCGGGAAACTCCGGCGGTATTTCGTCCGGACCGCGGCCGGGCTCGTCAATATCGGGCGGTGTGGGTTCGGTTTCGTCGGGCGTGGGCGGAAACGGTTCGCTGGGCTGCGGCGGCGCTTCCACCGGCGGCGCGGTGGGTTCGACCGTATCGGGCGTGGGCGTGGGTACTGTGGCCATTGGTGGTCTCCGCTCAGTCGGACTGTGCACACTGCATCAGCCGTCCCGCATGCCGACCGTGCCGTTGCTCGGCGCGGCTCGCTCTATTCTAGTATAGCCGATGCCGAATAAGAAGGGCCGGAGGATCGCTCCCCCGGCCCCTGTGCTTGGTGCTGAAGGGTGGATCAGTGCCCGCCGCCGCTCGGATCGGCGAAGTGGTTGGGGAGCAGCGCGTTGACCACCCCGCCATCGACCGTCAGCGTCTCGCCCACCACGTAATCGCCCGCGCGGCTGCACAGGTAGATCGCGGCGGCGGCCATGTCTTCGGCGGTGCCGATGCGCTTGGCCGGGATGCCCGAGGCCGAGGCGTCAGGCGCGTCCTTGGCGGCCTTGTTCATCTCCGACGGGAAAGCACCGGGCGCGATGGACGAAACGACGATATTGTCCTGAATCAGCCGCGCGGCCATGCGCCGGGTCAGCTGGATCACCGCCGCCTTCGACGCCTGATAGGCATAGGTTTCCCACGGGTTGATCCGCTGGCCATCGATCGACGAGACGTGGATCACCTTAGCCGGATGCCCGCCCTTGCCGCCAGCGACCAGCAGATCATGGAGCTTCTGCGTGAGGAAGAACGGGGTCTTGACGTTCAGGTCCATCGTCCGGTGCCACCCGGCTTCGGAGAACTCGAGGTAAGGCTGACCCCAAGCTGCACCGGCATTGTTGATGAGGATATCGAGCCGCGTCTCGCGCGCCTTCAACTCATTGGCGAGGCTGACCATGCCGTCCATCTGGCTGAGGTCGGCGGGGATGCCGATAACCCGGTCCGCGCCGAATTGGTCGATGGTGTCCTGCATCTGGTCACGCTTGCGCGCCGAGATATAGACCTTGGCGCAGCCCGCTGCGAGCAGGCCCTCGACGAACATCTTGCCGATGCCCCGCGAGCCGCCGGTAACGAGGGCAATGCGACCTTCGAGGCTGAAAAGTGATTGAATATCCATGTGATCAATATCCGCTCAGGGTGGCCACGCGGTTCGCGTGGAAATAGGCATCGCCCAGGAATTCGGCCAAGGCGCGGTCGCGCTTCATGTAGAGGCCGATGTCGTATTCGTCGGTCATGCCGATGCCGCCGTGCATCTGCACGCCTTCCTGCACCGCAAGCCTTGCGGTCTTGGCGACCTTTGCCTTGGCAACGCTCGCCATCAGATCGGCATGGGCCGAGCCGCCGTCGAGCAATTGCTGCGCCTTGATTGTGGCGGCACGGGCAATTTCGACTTCGGAATAGAGGTGGCTGGCGCGGTGCTGGAGCGCTTGAAACTCGCCGATCAGCTTGCCGAATTGCTTGCGCTGCTTGAGGTAATCGACGGTCATGTCCATCGCCCCGCGCGCCACGCCTACGCCCTCCGCCGCCGCACCGACCCGTCCCGCCAGCAGCATCGCATCGAGCACCGCACGCCCGCCGTCGATCTCGCCGATGACCGCATCGCCGTCCAATTCGACGTTATCGAGCCGCATATGAGTGGCCATTGAACTGTCAACGAGGCGCACATGATCGTGCGACAAACCGGCAACGTCCTTGGGCACGGCGAAGAGGGTGATGCCCTCCGCATCCTCGTCCCCGCCAGAAGTGCGCGCAGCGACCACGATCATGTCGGCACTGCCGCCGTGAATGACGAAGCTCTTGGCCCCGCTCAGCTTGAAGCCGTTGCCCGACTTTTCGGCGCGGGTGGTGATGCGGCTGGGGCGGTGCTTGGCGGTCTCGTCGATGGCAACGGCGAAGACGCTATCGCCTGCGATCAGGCCCGGCAGGTAGCGGCCCTTCATATCTGCCGAGCCGTGCTTCAGCGCCGTCGCCGCCAGCACCGAGGAGGTCAGGAACGGCGAAGGCGTCAGGTTGCGGCCGATTTCCTCAAGCACGATCCCGGCTTCGACATGGCCCATGCCGAGCCCGCCGTCCGCTTCCTCGACCAGCATCCCGGTGAAGCCCATTTCGGCCATCTGCTTCCACAGCCCGTGGCCGAAACCGTCCTTGCAATTGCGGTCGCGCCAGTGGCGCAGCTGCTTGGCGATGTTGCCTTCTTCCGCGATAAATCCGCGCGCGGTATCGGCAAGCATCGCCTGATCTTCGTTGTGATACAGGGGCATTGTTTTCCCTCTCCAAGTGTTCGTCACCCCGGCGCAGGCCGGGGCCCAGCAGCAACGCTAGCGATCTGGGCCCCGGCCTGCGCCGGGGTGACGATTAAATTATCAAGCGCCCGGCAGGTCGAGAATGCGCTTGGCGATGACGTTCAGCATCACCTCGCTCGTCCCGCCCTCGATCGAGTTCGCCTTGGTCCGCAGCCAGCTGCGCGACGGCTTGCCGCCTTCGGTTTCCTCGCTGTCCCATTCGAGACTTCGCGAACCGCCGACCGCCATCATCAGCTCGTGGCGGCGCTTGTTCAGCTCGGTGCCGGCATATTTCATCATGTTCGGCTGCGCGGGGTGCGCCTTGCCGACCTTGATCTCGTCGAGGAACTTCTCACCCATCGCGGTGTAGGCCAGCGCGTCCACATCGAACATCGCCAGTTCTGCGCGCAGCACCGGGTCAAGCTCATCGCCCAGCTTGGCCGAGTGGCGCTTCATCGCCGCACCGATCCCGGCGGTGCGATCGCCGCCATCCGCGCCCGAGATCATCTCGCGCTCGTGGCCGAGCAGGTACTTGGCGACGTCCCAGCCGCGATTGATCTGGCCCACATAGGCCGGGCAATCCTCGCCATAGGATTTGGGCACCGCGACATTGTCGAAGAAGGTTTCGCAGAACGGCGAATTGCCACTGATCAGCAGGATCGGCTTGGTGGCGACCCCTTCGCTGGCCATGTCGAACAGCATGAAGGTGATGCCCTGATACTTGTCCGCCTTGTCGGTGCGGACGAGGCAGAAGATCCAGTCGGCGTGGTCGGCATAAGACGTCCAGACCTTCTGGCCGTTGACGACCCAGTGATCGCCCTTGTCTTCGCCGAAGGTCTGAAGGCTCACGAGGTCGGAGCCCGAACCGGGTTCGGAATAGCCCTGACACCAGCGGATTTCGCCGCGCGCGATTTCGTTGAGGAAGCGCTGCTTCTGGCCTTCGGTGCCGAAGTGCAGCAGCGCCGGGCCGAGCATCCAGATGCCGAAGCTGCTGAGCGGCGGGCGGGCACCGATGCGGCCCATTTCCTCGCGCAGCACCTTGGCTTCCGCTGGCGAAAGCCCCGCTCCGCCATAGGCTTTGGGCCATGCCGGCACGGTGTAGCCCTTGGCAACGCAGGCTTCGAGCCACGCCTTCTGCGCATCATTCTTGAAGGTGGCGCGGCGGCCGCCCCAGTAGATATCGCTCTCGTCACGCACCGGTTCGCGCATCTCGGCCGGGCAGTTCGCCTCCAGCCATGCGCGGGTTTCGCTGCGGAATGTGTCCAGATCAGCCATCGGCCGAGTCTCCTCTCTCGTGTCTCTCACTTGACGCTTACGTTAGTGGCATTTGAAGGGCCCTCGCAAGGGCTCATCGCAGGTTCCGCCATGCCGTAGCGTCAGACCGGACGCGATTGACGACCGGCGCAATCGGTCTAGGTTCGAAACCGAAGTTGGGAGAGAGACATTGGCCGGATTCGGCGATTGGCGTGGCCTGAGGGACGGGCGCGGATGAGCATGATTGCCGGGCCGCTTCCGGGCAGGCTCAAAGTGATGCATGGGTTCGGTGCCGTGGCGTTCGGGGTCAAGGACGGCGGTTTTTCGTTCTTCCTGCTGCCGTTCTACAATCTGGTGCTGGGGGTGGATGCCGGGATCGTCGGCGCTGCTCTGGCGACTGCGCTGATCATCGATGCTTTCGCCGATCCGCTGATCGGGCACTTGTCCGACCGCACCTATACCCGCTGGGGCCGCCGTCTGCCGTGGCTCTATCTCGCCCCCATCCCGCTGGCGCTGGCCTGGGTGCTGATGTGGTCGCCGCCCTTCACCGGCGTGCCGACCTATTGGGAGATCGTCGCGCTGGCCGTTGGCGTGCGTCTGCTGCTGTCGGCCTGCGAGGTGCCCTCGATCAGCATGGTGCCGGAAATCACCAATGATTATGTCGAGCGCACCACGCTGTTCCGCTACCGCTTCCTGTCGGGCTGGGTTGGCGGGCTGACCATGTCGGTGCTGGCCTTCACCGTGTTTCTGCCGACCCCGGAATCGCAATTGCAGCCCGATGGCTATGCGGTGTTCGGCATGGTCGGCGCGGTGGTGATGCTGATCTCGGTGATCGGATCGGCCGCCGGACAGCATCCCTATGTCGCGCGATTGCCCGACAAGGCCCCGCCGCCATTCTCGCTGCGGCTGGCGTTTGCCGACATCTTCGACGCCTTCCGCGAACGCGCCTTCGTGATCTTCGCTTACGGCGCCTTGGCGGCTTACATCAGCCAAGGCGTGACGCTTTCGATCACGCTCTATGTCATCCGCTACGTGTGGCAATTCAGCGAGCTGGCGTTCAAGCTCTACCCGCTGGCGCTGGGCCTGTCGGTGGTGGCGATGTTCCTTCTGGTCGGCCCGCTGCACCGCCGCTTTGGCAAGCCGTTGAGCGGGGCGGGCGGCGCTTTGGCTGCACTCGCCATCGCAGGGACGCCCTATGTCCTTTACCTCATCGGATTCTGGCCGCAGACCGGCGGGGCGCTTTCGACCGGTCTGTTCATGGCCTTCATGGTGACCGCCAATACCGCGGGGGTTGTGTCGATCATCTCGGCAACGTCGATGGTGGCCGAGATTGTCGAGGCCTTCGAGGAACGCACCGGTAAACGCGCGGAAGGGACCTTCTATGCGGGCAACTGGCTGATCCAGAAGTCGGCGACCGGCGGGGGCATTCTGCTCACCAGCCTGATCGTCGAAACTATCGGTCTTGAGCCCGGCACCGCGCAGGCCGCTGTCGCCCCCGATGTGGTCGCCAATCTCGCGCTGGCCTACCTGTTGGTGACCGCCGTACTGGCCTTGATCGCGGCGTTCTGGCTGGCCCGCTTCCCGATCACGCGCGCCGATCACGAGGCCCGCATCGCGACCCGGATCGCGGGTGAGCGTGCCGTTGCGGCAGGGGCTCTAACGCACAAATGAGAGCTTGGCGGGCGGACAAGGCTCTGCCACGGTCAATGCCAGATTCGGTTTTCAAATAGGACGAGAGAGGAACACCCCCATGGATTTCGAACCCACTGAGCGCCAGGTCTATTGGCGCAACCGTGTGCGCGATTTCATCGAGACGCATGTGCGCCCCAACATGGACACCTACAAGGCGCAGGACGCCGCGGGTGATCGCTGGAAGGTGATCCAGATCATCGAGGACAAGAAGAAGCTGGCCAAGGACGCCGGCATCTGGAACCTGTTCATGCCCCCGCGCAATGACAGCCACCACCATGTCGACGACAGCTTCGAGTTCGAAGGCCCGGGCCTCACCAACCTCGAATATGCGCTGTGCGCCGAGGAAATGGGCCGTCTTGGCTGGGCTTCGGAAGTGTTCAACTGCTCCGCGCCCGACACCGGCAACATGGAAGTGTTCCACCGCTACGGCACGCGCGAGCAGAAAGAGCAGTGGCTGCGTCCGCTGATGAACGGCGAGATCCGTTCGGCCTTCCTGATGACCGAGCCCAACACCGCCTCGTCCGACGCCACCAACATCGAGACCCGGATCGAACGGGACGGCGATCATTACGTCATCAACGGCCGCAAGTGGTGGTCTTCGGGCCTCGGCGATCCGCGCTGCAAGATCGCGATCGTGATGGGCAAGACCAATCCCGATGCGCAGCGCCACGCGCAGCAGTCGCAGATCCTGATGCCGATCGACACGCCCGGCGTGAACATCCTGCGTCACCTGCCGGTGTTCGGCTACGATGATGCGCCGCACGGCCACATGGAAGTCGAGATGGTCAACGTCCGCGTGCCGGCGGAGAACATCCTACTGGGCGAAGGGCGCGGGTTCGAGATCGCGCAAGGGCGCCTCGGGCCGGGCCGCATCCACCACTGCATGCGCACCATCGGTGTCGCCGAAGAGGCGCTGGCCAAGATGTGCCGCCGCCTGCAGGAGCGCGAAGCCTTCGGCAAACCGGTCTACAAGCACTCGGTCTGGGAAGAGCGCGTGGCGCGCGCCCGCATCGACATCGACATGACCCGTCTGCTCTGCCTCAAAGCGGCGGACATGATGGACAAGGTCGGCAACAAGTCGGCCAAGCAGGAAATCGCGATGATCAAGGTGCAGGCGCCCAACATGGCGCTCAAGATCATCGACGATGCGATCCAGGCGCATGGCGGCGGCGGCGTGTCGGAAGACTACGGCCTTGCCTCGGCCTATGCCCACCAGCGCACTCTGCGGCTCGCCGACGGGCCGGACGAAGTCCACGCCCGCTCGATCGCGCACATGGAGTTCGCCAAGCACGCCCCCATCCCCGGCCCGACCGCCAACGCCCTGCGCGGCGATCATGGCCGGGTGGTCAATGAAACCGCGAGCTTCAGCTCGGGTGACATGGGCGTGGCGCGCTGATCAAGGCGCGCTGAGACCACGTTAAAACTGCCGTTCGTGCTGAGCTTGTCGAAGCACCGTTTTTCTTTTTGAACCTGAGCTACGAAGGAAGAACGGCCCTTCGACAAGCTCAGGGCGAACGGAGTTTGCTTGTGGCAAAAGCCGCCATTCTTGAAGCACCCGGCGAGGGGCTCAAAATCGCCGACGTCACCTATGCCGAGCCCGGCCCGCACGAGGTGTTGATCGACACCAAAGCGTGTGGTCTGTGCCATTCGGACCTGCACTTCATCGACGGGCATTACCCCCACGCCCTGCCCGCCATACCGGGACACGAGGCAGCGGGGGTCGTCCGCGCTGTCGGCTCCGAAGTGCGCACGGTGAAGCCCGGCGATCACGTGGTCTCCTGCCTCTCGGCCTTCTGCGGGCACTGCGAATTCTGCGTCACGGGCCGCATGGCGCTGTGCCTTGGCGGGGACACCCGCCGTGCCAAGGGCGATTCCTCGCGCATCGCCTTTGCCGATGGCTCGCCAGTCAACCAGATGCTCAACCTCTCGGCCCTGTCCGAACAGATGCTGATCCACGAACACGCCTGCGTTTCCATCGACAAGGATATGCCGTTCGACCGTGCCGCCCTGCTCGGCTGCGCGGTGACGACCGGTGCGGGGACGATCTTCAACGCCTGTAAGGTCACGCCGGGCGAAACCGTGCTGGTGGTCGGCTGCGGCGGGGTGGGTCTTGCCGTCATCAACGCCGCCAAGATTGCGGGCGCGAGCAAGATTATCGCCGCCGATCCGCTGCCTGAAAAGCGCGAGCTGGCGAAGGTGCTGGGCGCCACCCATACGGTCGATGCCCTTGCCGAAGACGCCGCCAAGCAGATCATCGCGATCTCCGGCGGCGGGGTCGATTGGGGGATCGAAGCGGTGGGGCGTCAGGCTTCGGCCGACCTCGCGGTGGCTGCGCTCAAGCGCGGCGGGACAGCCGTGATCCTCGGGATGATGCCGCTGGATTGCAAGGTCGGGCTGTCGGCCTTCGACCTGCTTGGCGGCAAGAAGCTGATGGGCGCGCTGATGGGGATGAACCACTTCCCCGTCGACCTGCCGCGCCTCGTTGATTTCTACCTGCGAGGGCTGCTCGATCTCGACACGATCATCGCTGAGCGCATCACGCTCGATCAGGTGAACGAAGGCTTTAATACCATGCGCGCCGGACATTCCGCGCGCACCGTGGTGGTGTTCGACTGATGGATATTGATTACGATACAGAAATGGTCGGCACGGTCGCAGTGACCGAGAAGGACCAGCTCGACCTTGCCGCACTGACCGCTTGGTTTGAAGCCCATGTCGAAGGCTTCGAAGGCCCGATCAGCTACACCAAGTTCAAAGGCGGCCAGTCGAACCCGACCTACCGGATCGACACGCCCGGTGCCTCCTACGTGCTGCGCCGCCAGCCGTTCGGCAAGCTGCTCCCCAGCGCCCACGCGGTCGACCGCGAATATGCGGCAATGACCGGGCTGTTCCCGACCGGCTTCCCCGTCCCGCGCACCTATGGCCTGTGCGAAGACCCGGATGTGATCGGATCGAAGTTCTTCGTGATGAGCATGGCCGATGGCCGCTCACTGTGGAACGGCGCACTGCCGGGGATGGAGCCTGCCGAACGTCGCGCGCTCTATCACGCGCTGATCGACACCATGGCCGATCTGCACCTCAACCAGCCCGACAAGATCGGGATGGGCGACTATGGCAAGCCGACCGATTACTGCGCGCGCCAGATCGCCCGCTGGACCAAGCAGTACAAGCTGTCCGAAACCGAGCTGATGCCGGAAATGGAGCGGCTGATCGAATGGCTGCCGCAGACCATTCCGCCGCAGCATGGATCATCGGTGGTGCATGGCGATTACCGGCTCGACAATGTGATCTTCCACAAGACCGAACCGCGGATCATCGCGGTGCTCGATTGGGAGTTGTCGACGCTGGGCGATCCGATTGCGGACTTCAGCTACCTGATGCTCAACTGGCACAATCCGGCCGATGGCCGCGCAGGCCTGCTGGGGCTGGATATCGAAGCGCTCGGCATTCCTTCGCAGGAAGAAGCCGTTGAGCGTTATGTCGCGCGCACCGGCTTCCCCGTGCCGCCGATGGACTGGTATTTCGCCTATAACCTGTTCCGCCTCGCCGGGATCATGCAGGGCATCAAAAAGCGCGTGATTGATGGCACAGCGTCCTCGTCCCATGCGCAAGCGATGAGCGAACGGGTGCGGCCGCTGGCAGAGCGGGCCTACGAGTTCGCGCTGGCCGCGGGAATGCCTGCGTAACGCTTGGGCAGGCCCGCGCCGTTTACGTATGCCTGCCCAAGCCATGTGCAGCACGCTTGCCGAGTCTTTCCGGCGCAGCTACGGCCACGCCCAATTTATATCCCACTTCCGTTCGCCCTGAGCTTGTCGAAGGGCTGCACTTCACTTCCTGCGCCGTTCCAGAAGAAGGACAGTCCTTCGACAAGCTCAGGACGAACGGGGATGGGAGTGTTTCTGGAGAACTCGCATGACCGATAGCCTGATTGCCGCCATCGAAGAGGCCTGGGAAAACCGCGCCGACATCACGCCGGGACATGAAGTGCGCCATGCGGTCGCCGATGCGCTGGCCCTGCTCGACAGCGGCGAAGCGCGCGTGGCTCAGCCTGACGGCACCGGCGGCTGGAAGGTCAACCAGTGGCTCAAGAAAGCAGTGCTGCTCAGCTTCCGGCTCAACGACAACCGCGTGATGGAAGGCGGCGCAGCAGGCGAGGCGGCGTTCGACAAGGTGCCATTGAAGTTCGCTGGCTGGGGTGAAAACCGCTTCCGGGAGGCAGGCTTCCGCGTGGTGCCCGGCGCGGTGGTGCGGCGCGGCGCGCATATCTCCAAGGGCGTCGTGCTGATGCCGAGCTTCGTCAACATCGGCGCTTACGTTGGCGAGAACACCATGATCGACACCTGGGCCACAGTCGGCTCCTGCGCGCAGATCGGCGCGAATGTCCACATTTCGGGCGGGGCCGGGATCGGCGGCGTGCTTGAACCGCTTCAGGCCGAACCCGTGATCATTGGCGATAACGCCTTCATTGGTGCGCGGGCCGAAGTGGCCGAAGGCGTGCGGGTGGGCGAAGGCGCGGTGCTGTCGATGGGCGTCTATCTCGGCGCGTCGACCAAGATCGTCGACCGCGCGACTGGCGAAGTCCACATGGGCAGCGTCCCGCCCTATGCGGTGGTCGTCCCCGGTTCGATGCCCGGCAAGCCCTTGCCCGATGGCACTATGGGGCCGAGCCTCTACTGTGCGGTCATCGTCAAGACGGTGGACGCGCAGACCCGCTCCAAGACCGGGATCAACGAATTGCTGCGCGATTGATCGCGGTTGGCGGGCGTTGCGCTCCGTCCTGCCACGGCTTTTCTTGATCATGCGGCCCGGCTGCGATGAAACAATTGGGCGCCCCAAGCGGTAGTGCTCTCCTACACATCATACAGGAGACACCCATGACGCAGCACGACCGCGACAAGCGGATTGACGAAACCGACGCCAAGGGTGGCAGCAATGAAGGCGTGGTGCGCTGGGTGCTGCTCATCAGCCTCAGCCTGGCGATCATTGCGCTGACCGTGATCTGGGTGACCGGCGCGCTGACGCAGGACAATGTCGAGAGCCAGGGCACGACCACTGGCCGGATCGAGGCGCAGGCGGAAGCCGAAACCGATGCGAGCGAAGACCTCGCGGAACAGGCCGATCTGGTCGCGCCCGGCACGGACGAGCGCACCGAAACTCCCGGCCCCGGCGCCCAAGGGATTGCGCCCAACGCAGACTGACCGGGAACCAATTGCCTCCGCTTGACTTGATTGACGTTACGGAAGATGTTTCCGTAACGTCAACAACAACGGGGGAGAGCAACGATGGCCGATCCAAAGGAAGGTATCCGCATCAATGACGAAGCCGCACGCGGTGCCGTCAGCAATACCGGCTTGCGTTATGTGCTGGGCTTCAGCCTCGGCTTTGCGGTGATCGCGATGAGCCTGGTCTGGATCATCCCCGCACTCGCCCGCATAGCGCATTGATCATTCAGGTTTGGCGGGCGGGTTGATCTGGGTTTCGATCGGCGGCTCGCTCGCCACCTGCGCCGCATAGGCTTCGGCGGCGCGCATCACGCGCAGAGCGTTGCGGCTGGCGATCATCTCCAGTTCCGCCTGTGAATAGCCGCGCCGCGCGAGTTCGGTGAATAGCGCGGGGTAGCCGCTGACATCCTCCATGCCTTCCGGCCCGATCGGCATGCCGTCATAATCGCCGCCGATGCCGATATGCTCTACGCCCGCCACCGTGCGGATATGGTCGATATGGTCGGCCACATCGCCGATCACGCTCTTGGGTTCGGGATTGGCGGCAACCCATGCGGCCACCGCCTTGGCCGCAGCCTCGGGATTGCCGAGATGCTCGACCCGCGCCTGGGCGATCACGCCCGCGCGCTTGGCGTCCCACTGGCGCACCTTTTCATTGATGAAGCGCGGCAGGGCGACCACCATCACGACCCCTCCGTTTGCCGGAAGGCGCTTCAGCACACTATCGGGGACGTTGCGCGGATGCGCCGTCACGCCGCGCGCGCCGGAATGGCTGAAGATCACCGGCGCGGTGGCGACATCAAGCGCATCCATCATGGTTGCCTCGCTGACGTGGCTGAGATCGACCAGCATCCCCAGACGGTTCATCTCGCGCACCACATCCTTGCCGAAATCGGTCAGTCCGTCATGCTTCGGCGCATCGGTCGCCGCATCCGCCCAAGGGATGTTCGAATTGTGCGTCAGCGTCATGTAGCGCGCGCCCATCGCGTGAAACTGCCGCAACACACCAAGGTTCGATCCGATCGAATAGCCGCCCTCCATCCCCAGCAGGGAGGCGATCTTGCCATCGCGCATCGCGGTTTCGACCTCATCGGCGGTGAGGGCATAGCGCATGGTATCGGGGTTGCGGGCGATGAGGCGCTTGGTGACGTCGATCTGCTCGATGGTCTGCTGCACCGCCGCCGCCTCGTTGGCGTTGTGCGGCACATAGACCGACCAGAATTGCGCGCCCACCTTGCCCTTCTTCAGCCGGTTGAGATCGGTGTGCATCGCCCCGTCATCACCGCCCACGTGATCATGCTCGTCCATGGTGTCGGTGAAATCGAAAGCGTTGATCTGGTTGTTCTCGCGCGAACGCAGCTGACCGGGGGCGTCATTGTGTCCGTCGAACACCGGCGCGGCCTCCAGCGCGGCGGCGGCGGTGGCAGCCGCCTGTTCCTCGCTGACCTTTTGCGCAGCGGCAGGCGCAGCCAGGATGAGCGCAGCCGCAAGGGTGAGGCGAGAAGGCGCGAAAAGTTGCATGGAGGAGGCTCCCGAAGCTAGAGCGCCTGCACCATCAGGGATGGGGGCAGGCAAGGACATCGGGATGAGTGATAGCGCGGCAGGACTGATCGAACAATTGGGCCTGACAGCTCACCCCGAAGGCGGGTGGTATCGCGAAACTTGGCGAGGTGCGGCCTCCGCCGCGGGGCGCGGTGCGGCATCCGCCGCGGGGCGCGGCGAGACGGGGCCGGACGGACGCGCCAGTGGCACCGCGATCATCTTTCTGCTGCGCGCTGGCGAGGCGTCGCACTGGCACACGGTCGATGCGGCCGAGCTATGGCTGTGGCAGGCGGGCGATCCGCTCGAACTGCGCCTCGCCGCCGATGATGCCGGGCCGGTGCGTTCGATGATCCTCGGCAGTGATGTCGGTGCGGGTCAGCAGTTGCAAGGCGTGGTTGCACCGGGCGAATGGCAGGCGGCGCGCTCCTTTGGCGAGCCGCGCTTCGGCTATAGCCTCGTCTCCTGCGTGGTGGTGCCGGGGTTCGACTTTGCCGGCTTCACGCTGGCAGCACCGGGATGGGAGCCGGGCGCTTGATCCGCGTCGTCCTGCGCTGGCTACTCGCCGCGTTCTACGCCTTTGCAGGCGTGATTCATCTCATCAATCCCGCGCCGTTCCTCACCATCACCCCGGCTTGGGTGCCCGCGCCCGAGGCGGTGGTGCTGCTGACCGGCGTGGCCGAGATCCTCGGCGCGATCGGGCTGGTGCAGCCGTTCTCGCTCAAGCTACGGCAGGCGGCGGGATGGGGACTGGCGCTCTATGCGCTGTGCGTGTGGCCGGCCAACATCAACCACTTCGCGATGGACATGGCGCGCGCCGATGGTGGGCTCGGTCTTGGTTATCACGTGCCGCGCATGTTCGCGCAGCCAGTGATCATCTGGCTCGCGCTCTGGGTGGGCGAATGCTGGCCCCTGCGCCGCCGCCCCATGCCTCCCGGCGCATGACGCCCGAGGACGCGATCCTCACCCTGCTCGCCGTGCGGGCCGAAGGCGCGACCATCTGTCCGAGCGAAGCCGCGCGCCGCCTGGCCGGGCCGCAAGGCGATTGGCGTGCCGAGATGAACGCTGTCCACGCCGCCACCGACCAGTTGGCCGCAGCGGGGAGGATCACCCTTTCATGGAAGGGCGCTGACATACAAAAGCGGCGCGGACCCTATCGGATCGCGCGCCGCTGATGTGTGCCAGAGGCAAGACGCCGCAAGGGCGCCGTGCCGCTTAGCTCAGATGCTTCGAGACCGCAGCGGTCATCTTGAACATCGAGATCTGGTCCTTGCCGATCACCGCGCCGAGCTTGGCGTCGGGATTGATCTGACGCTTGTCGGTGGTGTCCTGCAGGCTGTTTGCCTTGATGTATTCCCACACCTTCGAGGTCACCTGGGCGCGGGTCATCGGGCCCTTGCCGATCACGGCTTCCAGTTCACCCGAAAGCGTCACCGGCTTCTGCAATGCGTTGGTCGATCCAGCCATCGTCTACTCCCTTATGTAAGTGGCAGGTTAGTCAGATATCATCATCATCCCAGCCTGCATCATCGTCCCCGCCGCCGGTAAAGGTGGCATGGAGCACTGCACAGGCCGTAATCGTCCCTTGCAGCGATGCAAGCAGTTCCGCTCGTCCTGCGCCGGGCATCAGCACCAGCGGCAGGTCGGTCGCGAACAGTTGAAACAGGTATTGGCGCGTCTCGCCCTCGGGCGGGTCGGGCAGCAGCCATTCGGAATTGCCGACGGCGTTCTTGCCGGTGCGCGGCGGGGTTTCGCCTTCCAGCAGCTTGCCGCGCTGGCCTTTCAGCCCCCAGACCAGCCAGTGGCAGGCCGGTTCCGCATTGGTGGTTGACGCTTCTTCGACCACCAGCACCAGTTCTTGCGAACCCGGCGGCGGCGCGCTCCATTCCAATGGCGGGGCGACGGCATCTTCTTCGGTCGCGGTGAAGCTCGGATCGAGCGGCTCGCCCGCGCTAAAGGCGGGGCTGGTGAGTGCAAACCCACCGCGCGCGAAAACCTGCGCTGAACCCAGCTTCGCGATGGCGAGGCCGGGATGACGCGCAGATGCGGGCACATGGGGTGCGAGCCAGGCGGGAAATTCCGTCATGATTCTGTCAGTTCCTTGCCCTCGTGCTAGTCGGTTCGGATGCGCGATACGAGACTTCGCAAGCCAGTTTTTGCCGGTTTCTGAGGAAAACCATGCGAATGCAGGCAAAAAGGTCACGCTTTTTCCCAAGTTGGCGCTTTTTTTGCGCAGGTGGTTCTTGCTCTCGGCGTCGCGCCAATGCATCCTTTGCGCATCGGGTCGACCCCCTCGGCCCGAATTTCCTTGTGGAGTTGCAAAGCCTTATGACGTTCGGTCGCACCGCTCTTAGCCTTTTGCTTTCCGTCAGCCTGGTCGCCTGCGGCGGTGGCGGCGGATCATCCTCCCCACCCGCAACCGGCGGTGGGGGCGGCGGCACGCCCACCCCGTCCCCTTCCCCCACACCCACACCATCGGCCTGCGGCCTGCGCGCGCAGCAGGACTTTGCCGATCAGGTGCTCAACGAATGGTACCTGTTCCCCGATCTGCTCGCCGCCGCCGATCCTGCATCTTTCAATAATCTCGACGATTATCTCGACGCCCGCGTGGCCCCGGCCCGCGCGCAGAGCCGTGACCGGTTCTTCACCTTCGCGACCTCCATCGCCGAGGAAAACGCGCTGATCAATTCCGGCTCCTCGGCCGGCTTCGGGATCCGTTTAGGCTTTAACTCGGACGCGCGGCGATTATTCGTGGTCGAATCCTATGAAGGCGCCGCCGGGCTTGCCGCCGGGCTTGACCGGGGTTCCGAAATCACTGCGATCGGCACCAGCAGCGCCAACCTGCAAAGCGTCTCGAGCCTGTTCGCCAGCGGCGGCGCGCAGGGCGTTTCCAATGCGCTGGGCCCATCCACGCAGGGCACCACCCGCGTGCTGCGTATCACCCAACCCGATGGCACGGTGATCGAGCGCAGCATCACCAAGGCCGACTTTGCACTCGATCCCGTGTCGGACCGTTATGGCGCGGTGATCCTGAACGATGGGGCCAAACGGGTTGGCTATCTCAACCTGCGCACCTTCATCATCGCCGATGCGTCCGACCAGCTGCGTGCTGCTTACGGCCAGTTCGCCGCACAGGGCGTGACCGAACTGATCCTCGACTTCCGCTACAATGGCGGCGGGTTGGTCAATGTCGCAGACACGATGGGCGATCTGATGGGAGGCGGCCGCGTCGGACAGGTGTGGAGCCGTACGGTGCTGCGCCCCTCCAAGGCTGCCGAGAACGAAACCCGCGCCTTCCGCGCCGAAGCCAACGCCATCGCGCCCACCAAGATTGCGATCATCACCACCGGGGCGAGCGCTTCGGCGAGCGAGATCGTCGCAAATTCGCTGATCCCCTACCTTGGTAACAACTCGGCGTTGATCGGGAGCAATTCCTTCGGCAAGCCTGTCGGTCAGTTCGGGTTTGATCTGGCGGCCTGCGACCTCCGGGTGCGGGCGGTGACCTTCCGCACCGTCAACGCCAATAATCAGGGTGATTATTTCACCGGCCTCGCCAGCGTGATGCCCAACACCTGCCGCGCAGGGGACGATATCACCCGCCCCTTGGGTGATCCGCGTGAAGCCTCGATCGCGGCTGCGCTCGATTTCCTCGGCGGGCGGGCCTGCACCCCGATCACATCCAGCGCCACGACCAGCGGGCTGCAACAGGGGCAGAGCGCCCGTCAGGGCTTGGGCCTGCCCGAGCGCGAGATGCTTCAGCCGAAGCGGCCCAATGCCGCGCAGCGCGAATTGCCGGGGCTATACTAAGGCCAGCCTAGAGCCCTTGGGGCACGGTTTCGAAGCTGGGGATTTCACCCAGATCGACCCAGTCCTGTTTGCTCTTGGTATAACAGTGGAAGGCGGGCTTGAGGATGCTGGTATCGTCCAGCGTCCCAGCCTTGATGAACATCATGCCGGGCGGCGTGTCGACGCGGGTGAACACGGGCGATCCGCAGGTTCCGCAGAACTGCCGCCTGACAGTCGCACCGCTATCGCCGGTGTCATTATAGGTGGTGAGCTCGCCTTCGAACTGCACCGCGGTCTCAGGCACGCCGACGATCACCGAAAGCGCGCTGCCCGCCTGCCGCTGGCAGTTCTTGCAATGGCAGGTCACGCAGAGCAGCGGATCGCTTTCGCAGGTGTAGCGCACCGCGCCGCACAGGCAGCCTCCGGTGATGGTCATGGCCCGTCTCTCCCCCTATCCGTGCGCCCTTATTATGGCGCTTCGTCGCCGGTGAATGGCTGACTGGTGGTATAGCCACAGCCTGCGAATGTCTCCCCGCCCAAAGCGATAGTGGCGACGAAGGGGAAGCGGCGGTCGCTCATCCCGTCGCTGCACTCCCCCGGCGTGAGCGTGGCGGTGAGCGGCTTGCCATCCAACTCGCCGGAAAAGCCAAGGCCGTTGTTCCCGGCGAAGCGTTCGACCGCAAACCGCGTGCCGGGTTGGTTGTCCGGCGTGGTCCAGACGCCCTCGCCTGCTACGATAGCGAGGGTCCAGAACGGCTCGGTCCCGGTGAGGGTCACCGCTTCCTCCGGCGCGACGGCATCGAAGGTCTTGCCCTTGGGGTCGATCCCATCAGCGGCTGGTGTGCAGGCGGCGGCAGCGAGCAACAGGCAAAGGGCGGCGCGGGGATGGCGAGTGGTCATGGCGGGGCTCCTTTCGCGCGGCAGCTTAACCGTGCCCGGGGCACAAGCAAAGGGCGGGCGCCGCTTGCACGGTACCCGCCCCTTTTTAGGCTGCGATGTCAGCGTTCAGCTTACTTCGGCATCAGCACGGTATCGATCACATGGATCACGCCGTTGGACGCCGCCACGTCGGTCGCAGTGACCTTGGCGGTGTTGCCGGCCGCATCGGTCAGCACCACGCCGCCATCGACGACCTTGGCATTCAGCGTCGCGCCCTGGACAGTGGTGATGGAGTAGCCTTCATCGCCCGCCTGCGTGATGGCATTGGTCAGCGTAGCCGCATCGATCGTGCCGGGGACGACGTGGTAGGTCAGGATCGACTTCAGCGTTTCCTTGTCGTCAGTCGTCAGCTTTTCGACGGTGCCGGCGGGCAGCTTGGCAAAGGCGTCATTGGTCGGCGCGAAGACAGTGAACGGCCCGGCACCCGACAGGGTTGTGCCAAGATCGGCTGCGGTCACGGCGGTCACCAGCGTCGAGAAGGCGTCATCGCCCTGTGCGACTTCGACAATCGTGCCAGCACCGGTGGCTTCATCGGCAACAGCCGTCGTATCGGCGGCAGTGTCTTCAGCAGGGGTTTCGCTGTTGCAGGCGACCAACGCGAGCGCAGCAACCGAAGCGAGCGTGACATTGATGATCTTCATAAGGCATTCCTCAATAGGGGCCAAAAGGCCGGGGGTAGCCCGGATGCAGGAGGGGATCCGGGGCAAGCAGACGCGGCGCCAAAGCGACGCGGCCTGATACAGGTACGAGTCCTGCAATGGTGTGGATGTTCCAGCCTTGGGGGCGCTCAACCTCCGCTCGTCCGGAACCATGACCGGGTCACCGGGTTGCCCCCTCGATGAACCCACACCCCACCCGCGCGGCAGCCCTTGCCCGCCTCGCCCAGTTTCTTCCAGCCGCCGGCCACCGCTACGCCGAAACCCGCAATGCCGATGATGGTCCCGCGAGCGGTGGGCGCAGCAATGTCAGCGAATTGTCGCCTTGGCTGCACGCCGGGGTGCTTGGCGAACCCGAAGTGCTGGAAGCTGTCCTCGGCCAGCATAGCCCGCGCGCGGCCGAGAAGTTCATCGCCGAAGTGTTCTGGCGAATTTACTTCAAGGGCTATCTCGAACAGCGCCCGGCGATCTGGGACGATTATTGCACGGGCCGCGATGGCGCTCTAGCCGCAATGACGCGCAATGCTGGGCTGCAAAGGGCCTATGCCGAGGCGACCGAGGGCCGCACCGGGATCGCAGCTTTCGATGTCTGGGCGCAGGAGTTGGCCGAGACCGGCTACCTGCACAACCATGCCCGCATGTGGTTCGCGAGCATCTGGATCTTCACGCTGAAGCTCGATTGGCGGCTGGGCGCGGATTTCTTCCTGCGGCACCTGATGGATGGCGATGCGGCGTCGAACACGCTGTCTTGGCGCTGGGTTGCGGGGCTGCACACCAAGGGCAAGCACTACCTGGCGCGGGCGGACAATATCGCGCGCTACACCAGCGTTCGGCCCGGCGGCGCGCTGGCAGCGGATGGGCTGACCGAGGACGCCGAACCGCTGTCCGAACCGCAGGACTACGGGCGGCAAAAGCTCGAATTGCCCGCTCCCATCAGCGCAGGCGACCTTGCCGAGCCCTTCGCGCTGCTGCTGCATGAAGAGGCGGCGCATCATGCCCCGCTGGCCCTGCCCGCTGCACCTGCGCTGGTGATCGGCGCGGCGCGGCCCGCAGCGCGCTCTCCCGGCGCAGTCGGCGCGCTGGCGTCGGGCTTTGCCACTGGCGCGGTGGCAAGCGGCATGGCGGAGGCGGCCACCGCCTTCGGCTGCCCCGCGACCGAATGGCACCCGGGCGAGCCGCTGGCGGCGCTGCTTGCCGAAGCCGGGGTATCGCGCATCGCGGTCCCCTACCTCCCGACCGGCTGGACTCGCGACGCGCTGATGCCTGACATCGCGCCGCTGGCCGCACAAGGCCGGGTCGTGACCATACTCGGCGATCTCGACCGCGCGACCTGGCCCCATGCCAAGGCCGGGTTCTTCGGTGTGGCCAAGGCGATTGATGGCTTGCTTGCCGAATGCGGGATCACCGGCGGCGCGTAGGCGCTTCAACCCGGAATTAACCTTGGACGGATAGGGTTTGCTGGTCTTTGACCACGCCGGGGCCTCCACGCGCCATGCTCTATCCCAACCGCCTGCAAGCCGCGCTGCTGTTCGACCGGAAAATCCACGACCTGGAAGCGATCATGCGCGATTTCGTGCGGATCGAGGGGATGCGGTCGGGCGTCAGCTTCCATCTGTCGGAGAACAATCCGGGCCTGTTTTACCGCCTGTTCGATGCCACCGAAGAGCTGATGGTGACCTTCGAATATGTCGACCGTCCCACCAATGCGCAGTTGTTCCAGCCGGCGCTGTCATCGTTCTACACCGGCATCCTCACCCCCGATATCCGTGAGCGGATCGCGCGATGCGATAGCCACATCCTGCTCGAAGTCTCGCACGGGGTGATGGGCGGCGTCGAAGAGGATCCCAAGATTGCTGCCATGTTCGAGGCCATCGGCCGGGAGCGCTCGGGCGCGAGCCAGCCGCAATTTGACCGGCGGCTCGCCGTCCTTGCGCTAATCACCCGGATCGCCATTGATCATGCGATGCCGCTGGCGGTGCACTGGACCCAGTCTGATACGCTGCTCAGCGGCGAGTTGTTTGATCGGATCGCGGCGGGCAATGACGCGCCGGGGCCGCTCCACATCCATCCCTTCCTGTTCGGCCCGACCGCCGCGCCGGGCGAGAGCGCGCGGGTCGGCATTCGTACCTTCGGCGCTCGCCACTGGTTGGGGCGCGAGATTATCGTCCAGCCCAACGTCCTGCCCTGGGCCGCGAATCTTGAGACGATCTTCGCCTTCCTCCGGGTCGCGACCATGCCGAACGGCTATGTCATCCCCGATGGCGACACCTTCGGCCCTGAGGACCGCAGCCTGTCCTATCGCGTGCTGCACCATGATGCGGGCGCGAATATCGGTTATGCCGAGCCCGAGCCTGCCGATGTGCCATTCTACGAACTCGTGCCGCTAAAACACGTCGAGTACGGCTTCGTCGCGGCCGAACACGTGCCCGACTCCAACGCCTTCGACGATCGCGCCTTCCCGGTCGACATCATGCCGGAAGGGCAGGACGAGCGCATGGCGCTCGCCAATGAGTGGTTCGAGAAGCGCAAGCTGGCCGAGGGGATCGGTGGCCGCTTCGAAGTGCGCAAGATGGGCGAAGAGGACGCTCCTCCCGCGCCGGAACCGCCACCACCACCTGCGCGGGTGATTACGCCGACGCCCAGCCAGCCAGGACTTCCCGGACTGACCGGACTGACCGGACGTGGGCTACGATCGCGGGTGTTTGGGCGCAAGGAGGGATAACCCCTCGCCTGCGCCCGGAATTGCGCAGGGTCAGATCGTCTTGTCGGGTGAGGGATCGCGACGGTGGCGCTGCGCCTTGCCGAGCACCCGTTCCAGCCGTTCGGCCATCGTGTTGGCCGCAATCCGCGCCGCTGCGTCAACATCGGACGCCTTACCCGTCACGCCGATCGGACGACTGCCGCGCGGACGCGCTTCGATGGTGCAATGCTTGTCATCCGCGCCGTGCTTGCGCCCGTTGACGTCCGAGACATGAACCTCGATCCGCGTCAGCCGGTCAGCAAAACGTTCCAGCCGCTTGCGCACCTGCGCCTCGATCCGATGGGCGACGTCCTGCGTGCCCATCACCGAGCTATCGGTGTTGAACTGGAACTGCATGGTGGTCATGGCTGTCTCTCCTTGGGTTCAGTGTCCTGTTGCCCAAGAAGAATATGGGGTGCGCTGATCCGGCTTTCCAGCGGAATCAGGCGAGATGTTCAGGACAGGAGATGATCAGCCGCGCGCTTTTCGGCCCGGACGCGGTCAGCCTTGACGCGCTCTTCCGCGGTCTTGCGCGCCTGCTCGGCGAGGCCGCGCCAGGTCTTTTCCGAACGCAATTCGCGCTCACGCACGTTGTCCAGCGTGGCCTTGCCAGCAAGGGCAGCGGCTTCATCGGCACGTTCGCAGTAGAATTCGTAGGTCTGGGCCATCAGGCGCTCCTGCCATGGGAGGGGGTAGGCGGGAATCTGAGGTGGCAGGCAGGACGCGCGAAGCGCCCTGCCGCCGGTATTCAAATTAGGCAGCCGCCAGATTCACGGCGCTTTCCTTGCCATTACGGCCGCGCTCGAGATCGAAGCTCAGACGCTGATCCTTTTCAAGGCTGTGCATGCCAGCGGCCTGCACGGCAGTGATGTGGACGAAGCTGTCCGACGAGCCATCGTCGGGCTGAATGAAGCCATAGCCCTTGTCGGTGTTGAAGAACTTTACGGTTCCGGTCTTGCTCATGGAGTGTTCCTTTCAAGAACAATGTATTCCGCACGGCAAAGGGCCGAGCGGTTAGTGCGTCGTATCGTCCGATGAAAGGAAGTCGTCGTCTGGTTTACGCCGGGGGCCAAAGGGCCAAGCGGCGGAGCGCAAATTTCGAAGTCCGTCGCAAATTTCGACGTCAGCGGGGCCTGTGTAGCACACAAGCGGGGGTTTACCTAATCGCGTGGAATCCTTGGGTTGCGGCCGCGCCTGCGAAATTGACAAAGTTGACAGGGTGTCAAGCGCCGATTCAGTCCTTTCTTGTATATATTTCAATGCTATAGCTCTAAAATACGAAGTTGACACTTCGCCATGTCCGGGGGGGGAGGCAGCGGCAGCCCGACCGATCACCGGGGCACCCCATCCGCCCGATCATCCGCGTCATCGTCCCCTTCCCCGTCCTCCTCCGCGCGGCGCGCCGCTTCGGCGGCGTCATATTCGGCGTATAGCGCCTCGCGCTCCTCATCCAGCTGCTCGTCCCAGGTTTCCGGGCCCTGTTCGACCCGTTCGCGCAGCGGGCCGAAATCCTCCGGCCCATACTCCGCCGCCGGGTGCGAGACCGAGGTGCGCCGCGCCCCGCCCGTCCCGCGCATCGCCAGCAGTGCCAGCGTCAGCCGTTCATCATAGCGCCGCGTGGTGCCGACCAGCTCGCCATTGTAGAAATGCTGCACCTCAACCCCGTTGATCGCCCGGTCGCGCGCGGCATCGGCCAGCGCATCGAAGCGGCAGCGGAACGCCGCCGTCCAAGCGAGATCGAACGGCTCCCCCTTCAGCCGCGCGCGCAGGGCATAGGCCGATTGCCGGCTCATCCCCACCGCCCGCGCCGCCTCGGACACGGAATGCGAGGCGGCGAGCGCATTGAGGAAAGTGACCTGACGCTGCGTGGTCCAGCCATCGTGACGGACTGGGGCGAGCGCGAGGGGCGAAGCGGGGGTGCGGGCGTGCGTCATGGGCCGGGGGATGCCGCGCGATATGGGAGTAGGAAAGAGCGCGCGTTGCCATTGTCCGCGCCCGCTGCGCTGGGCTAGAGCCGCCCCATGTCACCCATCACAATTCTGATCGACGCCGACGCCTGCCCGGTGAAGGACGAGATCTACCGCGTTGCTCAGCGTTTCCGCGCCGAGGTGCGCGTGGTCAGCAACGCCCCGTTCCGCATTCCCGATAGCCCGCGGGTGAAGCGCGTGGTGGTGAGCGATAGCTTCGACGCGGCAGATGACTGGATCGCCGAGGCGGCGGATGCGCGATCAGTGGTGGTCACCGCCGACATCCTGCTCGCCGAACGCTGCCTGAAAGCGGGCGCGCGGGTGCTGAAACACAATGGCGAGGAATTCACCGCCGCCAGCATCGGCGGCGCAATCGCGACCCGCGCGATCATGGCGGATTTGCGCGCCGGAATGGACGGGGTCGGCGGCGGGCCTGCGCCGTTTAGTAAGGCGGATCGCTCGCGGTTTTTGCAGGCGCTGGACCGGGTGCTGGTGGGGATGGGGTGATGGGGGGGTGGGGGTAGTTTAGTCGCCTATATTGGTTTATAGCATTCAATATTTGAGGTAAAATTCGTCACGCCATAGGGGGCCGAAATTGGATTTATTGTCCGAAACCGATCGCTTTATGGCCTGCCAGAAGACGATTATCGGTCTTCCGACGTGGAAATTTGCTCCCCGGCCCAATGTTCGATTGATGAAAAGAGGGTTGCTTGCAGACGGCGAAGCCGTCGATGCATTTATTCACTCGCAAGCATATCCCGGCACCAATCCAAAAGAATTTCGTCACCTTATCGTGTTCATGGGCCGATGTGTGGCGAGACTCGATTTTGCGCCATCAGAAGATGGTCCGCATTACAACCCGATGACCTGCCCAATTAACTATCCGACTGGCAGGGTCGGATCGTTGCATTTTCACGATTGGCAATCGAACCGGCAGTTTGGAAACCCGAAGGCGCTGCCGGAGGGGCTTAAATGCGCTATTGAGCCTACAGACCCTATCGACGACATTGACCAGGGTTTTTGGTGGTTTTGTGATCAAAATAGGATATCTGCGACAAGCAGCGATGTTCCCGGATGGCCGCCAGCAGATCAACTTCTTTAGATAGGATAGTCGTATGGAAACAAAGATTTGCGAGATTCTCCGCAATCTCCATACATGCGATCACTCAAACGGGACCATCCGCTTTACCACGATGGTGCAAGCTCCTTCCGGGTCGCTCATCACAATATACGTACGGCCCCACGGCGATCGGTGGGTTGTGTCTGATGGTGGGTCATCCTTCGCCGAAGCAATGAGCGCAGGCTTAGACGAGCCGCGGATAAATCTCAGTGTTCGTAGGGCACTACGCGCGGCTGGAATGAGATTTTCTGACGGTGCAATTGAAACTGATCCAATTACAATTGATAGAGTTCAACAAGCAGCAATAGCTGTTTCTAATTTGTCCAGAGATATAGCTGAGTCATTGATTGCAATTGGCCGCGATGAATCCGAGCTTTCACTCGATCGCAGAACGAAAAGGCTGCTAATCCAAAGGTTTCAATCGTGGGTCGCACATGGCCCAGTAATGATCAGGGGTGAGAGCGAAGTGGACCATAAATTTGACACTGTGTTGAATCTGCCGGATGGTAGAAAAGTTTTGATTGACACCGTAAATCACCATAGAAACTCTATAAATTCTGTTGTTGTTGCTAATCTTGACATTAAAAATCTTCAAAACGATAAGATCGTACAAAGAATTGTTTTTGATCCAGCGGATAAATGGAAGATCGAAGATATCAATCTTTTGAAGGCCGGTGCGCTTCCAGTTTCTTTGCCTAATCTAACCGAGTCAATCGAGCGATTGGCTGCTTAAAGTCGATTAATTCAAGGGTCGCTGCGTGTACTGGCTCCAAAGCTTGTAGCGATTAGTGCTTTTCAAACGGTCTCTGGACGGAAGGGCGTTTGCAAGCGCGCGCCCCTCCCCCCACATTGACACCTCCCCCCATCAGGCCCACGCTCCGCGCTCGGGCATATCGCCCTCTGATCGGAACATCCTATGGCCAAGGGCCAACAGAAGAAGAGCCGCGAAGCGCGTAAGCCCAAGGCGGACAAGGGGCCGAAGCTCAACGCCAGCCAGCCCAGCACCAAGCCCGGCGGGATCAAGGGTCTGGAGAACATGAAGAACTCCTGAGGCGGATTGGGGGTTGGGCTGACGGATCAGCCGCGCTTGCCCCTCCACCATGCTTTGCATGGTCCCCCTCCCCTGAAGGGGAGAATTTTGCGCAAAAAAAAGGGCCTTCCGGATCGCCGGAAGGCCCTTGCTGGTTGAGCGGGTCAGGCTGAGACGGGCGCGTCAGGCGCGGTCGTCGCGGCCCTGTCCATCGCGGCCCAGCTCATGTTGCCGCTCGGTGGAGCGGTCCGCCTTGCTCTCTTCAGCTTCGAGCGGCTGGAACGTGCTGCCGCCGGCCGAAGTGCCGCCGGTGGTTGCTTGAGTCTGGCCCGGCGCATCGCCGCGCGCTGTCTCCTGCCCGCCGCGGCTGACGCCCTCTTGCCCCGCGGTGCGGGTCTGGTGCTCGGTCGGGTCATCGCCGCGGCCCTGGCCGTGCGAGTCGGTTCCGGGCCGATAGGCGTCAGACCCGCCCGCGCCGCCCAAGCCCGCGCCGTCCACGCCGGAACGCCGCTCAGCTTCCTGATTGTGGCGGTTCTCGCTCTGGCCCTGCGCGTCAAAGGCGCCCTCGCCGCCGGAAGCGCTGCTGCCGGACTGGCGGGCGGTTGCGCTGTCGTCCATGGTCAGGTTGACCGCTTGCAGGCGGCCATCGGGGGTGTTTTCGGTCTCGAACCGGTAGGTCTGGTCGGAGCGCGGCTCCTCCCGCATCCCGGACGCCATGAACGGCAGAGCGCCGCTGCCGTCGGTCGGCGAAATCATGCCGGTGCCGGTGCTTTGGTCGAAGTGCGTGATCTTGCCATAGTGGGTCATCATGATGTCTCCTCAGTGGTTCGCCCCTCGAAGCGGAGTATGGCGTGTCGGCGGAGGCGCCTCGCTATACTGGGTCACTAACCGGGATGGCGTTGCCTTTTGCGCGCGGCTGCGGCACCGCCGCGGGATGAACCCTGCTCCCGCTGCCCGCCGCGCTGTCTTGCGCCTTGCTGTGACCCTTGTGGCGGCCTCGGCGCTGGCGGGATGCGTCTCTCCCGGTGCGCGCGGCGACGACCCGCAGGCGGCGTTCATGGCGGGTTTGGCCAGCCATTGCGGCAAGGCCTATGCGGGCCGCATGGTCTCCGCCGACGCGGCCGATGCCGACATGGCGGGCGCGGCGATGGTGGTGCATTTCCGCGAATGCTCCCCAGACCGCATGGCGATCCCGTTCCATGTTCAGGGCGAAGACGGCACATGGGACCGCTCGCGCACCTGGCTCATCACCCGCACGGATAGCGGCCTCAGGCTGAAGCACGATCACCGCCACGCCGACGGGACGCATGATGCGGTGACGCTGTATGGCGGGGACACGGCGGATGGCGGCACAGCGACCGCGCAGGACTTCCCGGTCGATCAGGAGAGCATCGCGATGTTCCGCGCGGGAGGGCTGACGGCGTCGGTCACCAATGTGTGGCGGGTCGAGATCACCCCGGCGACCTATACCTACCAGCTGAGCCGCGCCGGCCGCTTGTTCCGGGTGGAGTTCGACCTCACCAAACCCGTCACCCCGCCCCCCGCGCCGTGGGGCTGGTGATCACGAACCGCTGCGCTGGGCCTTGGGCAGCAGCACGGCAAAGGCGATAGTCACCAGCAGCAGCGCCGGGACATCGCCGAGCAGGTGCCCGTGGTGCATCGGCGCGCTCAGCGATTGCACCGCCATGATCGCGGCGTGCACCGCGCTCGACACCGCGACGAACCAGATCAGCGAGACATGCTTCAGCGGGTCGCGCGCGGCGAGGATCATGAACACGCCCAGCGTCGCATAGACCCCGACGATCATCATGAAATATTGCGAGGCCATCGGCGGCCCTTCGTGCCAGGCCCAACCGCTCGGCCAGACCATCGCCAGCGGACCAACGAGGCAGAACACCGCCCCGAAGGCGACGAGCAGGATTTGCAGCAAGCGGTAGGCATTCATACGTCGATCCCCCCAACGGAACACGGCCCGGCGAAGGGTGTCTGCCCTTTCGCCGGGCCGGTCAATCCAGCGCCGCCTTTGGTGGGGGATTGCCGCTAGTCGTGCTCGCGCCCGCCCGCGCCGACGTAGAGTTCGCGGCCGCCTTCGTTATAGCGGCGGCTCATTTCCTCCATGCCCTTGAGCGCGGCCTGACGGCTGGCCTCGGCGGTGTCCGCGCCGAGCTTTTCAGAGGCGAGGAAGCTTTCGGGGCTGCTGTTCTGCTTGGCGGCAAAGTCGCGCACGTCCTGGCTGATCTGCATCGAGCAGAACTTCGGCCCGCACATCGAGCAGAAATGGGCAGACTTCGCGCCTTCGGCCGGGAGCGTCTGGTCGTGATATTGCTCGGCAGTTTCGGGGTCGAGGCTCAGATTGAACTGGTCGCGCCAGCGGAACTCGAACCGCGCCTTGGAGAGGGCATTGTCGCGCACCTGCGAGGCTGGGTGCCCCTTGGCCAAGTCCGCCGCATGGGCCGCCAGCTTGTAGGTGATCACGCCGACCTTCACATCGTCGCGGTCGGGCAGGCCGAGATGCTCCTTGGGCGTGACGTAGCAGAGCATCGCGGTGCCATACCACCCGATCTGCGCCGCGCCGATGCCGCTGGTGATGTGATCGTATCCCGGCGCAATGTCGGTCACGAGCGGGCCCAAGGTGTAGAACGGCGCTTCGCCGCAGACCTGGAGCTGCTTTTCCATGTTCTCCTTGATCTTGTGCATCGGCACGTGGCCCGGCCCTTCGATCATCACCTGCACATCCTGCGACCAGGCGCGGTGGGTCAGTTCGCCCAGCGTGTAGAGTTCGGAGAATTGCGCTTCGTCATTGGCGTCGGCGATGCTGCCCGGACGCAGGCCATCGCCGAGACTGTAGGCGATGTCGTAGGCCTTCATGATCTCGGTGATCTCGTCGAAGTGCTCGTAGAGGAAGCTCTCCTTGTGGTGGGCGAGGCACCACTTGGCCATGATCGAGCCGCCGCGGCTGACGATCCCGGTGACGCGCTTGGCCGCCATCGGGACATAGGCGAGGCGCACACCGGCATGGATGGTGAAGTAGTCGACGCCCTGTTCGGCCTGTTCGATCAGCGTGTCGCGGAAGATTTCCCACGTCAGTTCCTCGGCCACGCCGCCGACCTTCTCCAAGGCCTGATAGATCGGCACGGTGCCGACCGGCACGGCGGAATTACGGATGATCCATTCGCGGGTGTCGTGAATGTTGCGGCCCGTGGAGAGGTCCATGATCGTGTCCGCGCCCCAGCGGGTCGCCCAGACCATCTTGTCGACTTCGCTCGCCACGTTCGAGGCAACGGCGGAGTTGCCGATATTGGCGTTGATCTTGACGAGGAAATTGCGCCCGATCGCCATCGGCTCGCTCTCAGGGTGGTTGATGTTGTTCGGGATGATCGCACGGCCGCGCGCGATTTCCTGGCGGACGAATTCGGGGGTGATAATGGTGGGGATTTCCGCACCCCAGCTCTGCCCGTCGCGGACCATGTCGGCGGCGATCTCGCGCCCGAGGTTCTCGCGCTCGGCAACGTACTCCATTTCCGGCGTGATGATGCCTTGGCGGGCATAGTGCATCTGGCTGACGTTCATGCCCGCCTTGGCGCGCAAGGGGCGCTTGACCGCATTGGGGAACTGCGGGACGCCGCCGCTGCGATCCGGGCCAAGCTGGCCGTTGTCTTCGGGCTTGATCTCGCGCCCGTCATAAGCCTCGACATCGTCGCGCGCCATGATCCAGTCGCGGCGCAGCTGCGGTAGGCCGGCGTTGATGTCGATATGGGCATCGGGGTCGGTATAGGGGCCGGAGGTGTCATAGACCCGCACGCTCGGTTCGCCGCCCTCAAGGTCGATCTCGCGCATGGCGACGCGGATGCCGCTGCCGGTGCGCGCGCCGACATAGATCTTGCGGCTGCCACGGATCGGTCCGGTGGTGACGCCAATTTCGACGGGGCTGTTGATGTCGGCCATATCTGCTCTCTCTCCAAAGCGGAGGACAAGCGGACCTATGGCACAGCGACCAGCCCACTCCCTCCGCCGATGCTAATCGGTTCAGGTTCGACGGGTCGGACGGTGCTAACCGCCCCTCTCAGCCAAGCGGCTCCCCGGGGATGGGCAAGGATTAGGACAAGGCCAAGGCCGAGTCCAGTCTCACGCAAAACGCGCGGGTATCTCCGGATCGGCGGTGTCGAGCGACGGGATGCTGCCATCGGGCAACCCTGCATAGGCGCTGGCCCAATGCGCTACCCACGCCGGATCGCGCACCCTTGAAGGGTGGTATCCGGGCAACAGCGACCGCAGCATCGCGGGCGAGCAATGGACGAGGAAGCGCGCCACCATTGCCCACAACCTGATCCGGCTGAGCGGCCGGCCCCACAACCCATCGCGCTTCAGCATCGCGGCATATCCCTTGCGGCTCGACAGCGCGACATGCACCGTCCCGCAGACCAGCCCCCATGCCCGCCCGCGCCAATCGCCATAAAGGTGGTTGTAGAGATCCCAGGCGACATTCTTGTGTTCGGTCTCCTCGACCATGTGCCAGAGAATGAGCGAGGCAATCGCACTGTCGGAGCCCGCGAAAAGCTGGCTGCGGCTGCGGATCAGCCATTCTGTGATCCCCATCGTCATCGTCTCGAACCCGGCGGTATAGGCGAGCCGCCACTTCAGGCTACGCTTCTGGAAAGCGCGGTAATCGGCCTCCATTTCGGCTTCGACCCCCGCCAGTTCGGGGTAATGGCGCTTCAGTATCTCGTTGTAGCGGCGGTGGCTCTGGAAATGGATGCCCTCTTGCCCAATGAAGGCGTGGACATCGGCCTTCAGCGCCGGGTCCTGCACCTGTTTCAGGCCTTCCGTCACGGTCTTGATCAGGAAGGGTTCGAGATAGGGCATGGCGAGCGAGGCGCCGTTGACCATGTGGCTCCATTCGGGCCGCTCGGGATGCCAGACCGGATCGATGCCCTCGTCGAAAGCAAAGGGGATGCGGCGCACGATAATCTCGGGATGGGCGCTCATACGCGGCTTCCTGCATGGCGGTAATGCTGCCATGCGCCCCACAGCAGCAAAGCGACTGCCAGATGCACCCCGATCATCGCGGGCCATCCGGCGAGGAAGATGATGTTGTTGATCGTCACATCGCCGGGGAATGGCCCGCCGCCGAACTCCAGCCCGCGTGTGCCGAACAGGGCATTGGCGATGGCGGGCAAAGTGAACATCCAACCGAACGCCAGCGCTGCCCAGAACAGCACAGCCTGCGCGCGCTCCCCCAGCCGGATGTAAGCACCGCCCGCGCCAATCGCGATCAGCATCGTGCCATTGGTGATGCCTTCAAGATGGGCCATGTTCCACGCCCGCCGGTCGCCGGGGATGGCGGCGGGGACATCGGTGACGAACGGCCACAGATCAATCGCGCCCAGCGTGAAGAAGAAATACAGCCAGCCCGACAGCACTGCGGAGGCGATCAGCCCGATCCCGTTGAATACCAGCAGACCACGCCTGCGCTCGGTCAGCATATGCCCCTCCCCCCTTGGCCCGGTCGCTATGCGCCGGGCTCTTGGCAACGGGGCATAGGCCAGATGGAGTAGCCTTGCCAGTGCGGCGTCAGGCCACGCCGCCTGCCGCCTGCCATTCGGCAATCGCCTCGATCGGATAGACCAGCATAATGACATTGAAGGTCAAATTGTCGCGCACGACGTAGCCCGCCACCAGTTCACCGATGATCGCCAGCGCCACAGTCACCTTGACTGGCAGACGCAGCGCCAGCCAGAAGCCGAAGCTCATCCACAGCAGGTCAGCGCCTGAATTGAGCACAGAGTCGCCCGTGTAGCCGAAGTTGGCTGTGACCGAGCGGAAGCGATTGATCACCATCGGGGTGTTTTCCAGCACCTCCCACGCGCCCTCCAGCAGAACGGCGAGCGGCAGGCCCCAGCGGAATGCCTCGGCCCCGCCCCAGCCCTTGCGGACGAACATCCACCAGCCCAGGGCGTAGAAGATCATCCCGTGGATGATGTGGCTGGGCGTGTACCAGTCAGTGATATGCTGGCTGTTGCCGCTATCATTGATCTGTCCATGCCACAGCTTGACGTAGCCGCACTCGCAGATCGGGGCCCGGCCCATGGCGAGCAGGATAAGGATGGTGACAGCCGCAATGGCCAGCGAGACGATGACCGTGCGGCGGTTGGGGATGAGCGCGCCGTAACCGCTCATTCGATCACGCGCCCCCGGACCATCACGAAGTCGACTTCCTCCAGCACGGTGACATCGGCCAGCGGATTACCGTCGACCGCGATGATGTCCGCCGAGTATCCGGGCGCGAGCTTGCCGATCTGGTTGTCCATGCCGAGCACCTTGGCCGCGACGGTGGTGGCGCTGGCGAGCACTTCGCGGTCGCTCATGCCCTGCTTCTTCATCAGGCCGAGTTCCTCACCATTGCGGCCGTGCTGGTAGACGCCTGCATCCGTGCCGAAGGCAACGGTGACGCCGTATTGGCGGGCACGGCTTACGAGGCTGGCCATCAGCGGTTGCACCGCACGGATCTTGTCTTCGACCACGGGGGTGTAGACGCCTTTGCCCAGCCCTTCGCTGACGCCTTCCAGCGCCATCAAGGTCGGCACCAGCACAGTGCCGTTGGCCTTCATCGCCTTCGCGGCGGCTTCATCGAGGTACGTGCCGTGCTCGATCGAATCGATCCCGGCTTCGGCGGCCTGCTGGATGCCGCGCGCGCCGTGAGCGTGGGCCATAACCTTGAGGCCGAGCGAGTGCGCGGTGTCGGCAATCGCCTTCATTTCGGCGGGGGTAAAGTGCGCTTCGAGACCGCGCCCCTGCTGCGAGAGGACGCCGCCGGTGGCGGTGATCTTGATCACGTCCGCGCCGTTCTGGCTGGCGAGCCGCACCTTGGCTGCGCATTCGACCGCGCCGGTGCAGGTGAAGCCCGAATCGAGCAGCTCATTGACCTCGGACCGGAAGCCATTGACGTCACCGTGGCCGCCGATGATCGCCAGCGCCGGGCCAGCCGCAACAATGCGCGGCCCCGGCACCATGCCCTCGGCCGTCCCGCGGCGCAGCGAGAAGGCGGTATCGCGCCCACTGCCCGCTTCGCGCACAGTGGTGAACCCGGCCAGCGCGGTGACGCGCGCGTTCTTGGCACCGACCACGACGCCCCATTCGTCAGGCTCGGTCGCTTCCTTCCAGAAATCGCCGCCCGGATCGCCGGTCAGGTGAGTGTGGAGGTCGATCAGGCCCGGCAGCACGGTCTTGGTCTTGAGGTCGATCTCGCGGTCGGCGGTGACGGTTCCGTGGCCAGAAGTGATCGACACGATCTTGCCATCGGTGACGAGGATCGTGGCAGCCCCGGTCGGCTCGGCAGCGGCATCAGTGATCACCGCGCCTGCGCGGATCGCGACGGTCTCGGCCGCGAGCGGCGCTGCCATCAGCGTCCCGGTCAGCGCCAGCCCCGCCATCAACCCGCCCTTGAATGCCTGCATGATCGTCTCTCCCCTTGCCTCACATGACCCGGCCGGTTGATGGCCCGCCCGCGCCGCCAAGGCAAGCGCAGCGGTGAAAATCGCGACTGATCAGACTATTCGCTTGGGCGCGGGCAGGCGGGCCGTTATGTCTGGGACGTCCATGATTTGCGTTGAGGGGCCTATTCCATGATCCGACTTTCCGCGCTGCGCTGCGCTGGCCTTATGCTGGCGATGCTGCTGGCTGCACCGGTTTCCGCGGCACAGGACAGCGCTCCGCCCGCGGCCGCGCAAATCGCCAATCCTCAACCCGGCCACCCGGCCTATGCCGATCTGATCGACGCGATCGATAGCACGGTGAACCGCGATGTGTTGCTCAACAACGGGCTTGAGGCGGTCAAGCGCGAGATGCTGGCCAACGCCGATCTGGCGGCGGCCGAGGGGGTCAGTCCGGGCCTGATCGACGAAATCCTGGCCGGGATGCGCCCGGTGCTCAATAGCCAGAACCTGCGCGTGACGGCGCTCTACCGCCCGAAGATGATCGGTGCGATGGCGAGTTACCTCACCCCGGAAGAGGCCCTTAAGGTGGCCGGGTTCTACCGCTCCGACATCGGCCGCCGGTTGATGGGCAACGTGGTGGCGAATTTCGACATGGAGCAGACGCTGTCGAGCGCCGTGGCGGAAAAGGACATCACCGAAGCGGATGTGCGCGCGGACATTAACAGCGCAGTGTCCCAAGGGATCAGCCAGATGGACCCCAGCGATCTGGCCGAGATGGGCAGACAGGCGCTCGCCAATCCGGCGCTGCTGAAGCTCCAGAACGTCAATCCGCAGATCCAGCGGCTGCGCGCGCAGATGGAGAACGAGCCTCTCACCGCCGAGGAGGATGCCGAGATTGCCCGGGTGGTAGAGGCGACCTTTACAAAGCGCTTCCCGCAATAAGGGCGGCGGCGCAGCGGGGGACGGGCCTCAGAAGGTGTAGGCCATCCCCAGCCCGACGATGAACTGGTTGGCATCGCCGCGCTGCGCTGTGAACGGCGTGTCGGCGCTGTCGCCCAGCAGCCGGGACATGCCGCCAACCCCGGTGATCGCCCAGCCGCCGCTCAGCGGCTTGCCGTCCAGGTCATAGGTCAGGATCGCGACCGTGCCGATCCGGTTCAGCCCGCCATCCGCGCGGAACTGCGGCAGGCCGGTGGCCAGCGCCTGTCCGGGGCTGACGGTGAAGTAGTATTCGGCAAAGCTGTCATCGACGAACTCGGCGCTCGCTTGCACTTGCAGCGCAAAGCTGCGGCCCACCGGCGCGCGGTAGGTGATCTGCGGTTCGACGATCATGCCATCATGCGCCCCCAGCACGTCCCAGCGCGCCTGCACGCCGAAGCTCAGCTGATCGAAGGTCTTGAACACATTGGGCAGGGCCACCGCGACATTGCCGCCCACTTCCAGTGCTGCATCGAGCTTGCCCGCGCGGGCGACCACCTCATCGCTGATGCGGTTGTTGCGATCATTGCGGAACCGGAACGCCGGGCCAAAGGCGATCCGCGCACCCTTGCGCGGGCCGAAGACGGGCTTGGGCGAATTGACATCGAGCACGAAGCCCGGGCCATTGGGGCTGATCCCCACCCCGCCGACCCGGCCCACGATCAGCGGCAGCGGGAAGGCGATGTAGTCATCGGAACCCGCATAGCTCGGCACCATCCCGACACCGAGGCCGATGGTCGCCCAGGTCTCGTCAAACACCGGCTTGCTGAACGAAAATGGCGGCGCACCGGCAGGCGGAGTGGGTTGGGCCGCCTGGACGGAGACGGCGACAGGCTCGGCCTCCGCTCCGGCTTCGGTGACAGCCGCCTCCCCGTCAGCCTCGGCTTCGGCGGCAAGGGCGGGCGCAGCGCCAAAGATTGCGCAGAAAGCGGCCACAGAAACGGCAGGCCCGAAGGGGCCGAAAGCGGTGCGAAGCGTCATGGGGGTGCGATCCTTATGAGCGTGATTGGCAAGCTAAACTCGCGCGCCCTCTATTGTTTCCACGTAATGTTGCAACATCCGATTTGCGCTGCAAGATTGCCGTCCGGCTCGCCCTCGCCTAGGGCACTGAGGCATGGTCGATTCACTGCAAGCTACAGGCACACAGGGCGCCGATTCCCATGACGTGATCATCGTCGGGGGCGGGCTGGCGGGCGGGTTGATCGCGCTGGCGCTGCACCGCCACGCGCCCGATTGCCGCTTCCTTGTGATCGAGGCTGGACGCAGCTTTGGCGGGCATCACCGTTGGAGCTGGTTCGAGACCGACATTCGTCCCAAGGCACGCACGCTGATGGCGGGCTTTGATCTCAATGGCTGGGACGAAGGCTATGACATCACCTTCCCGCGCCTCGGCCGCACGCTGCCGACCTCGTATCGCTCGCTCGCCAGCGCCGAATTCCACGCCAAGCTGATCGCCGAACTCCCGGCGGAGTGCGTGATGTTGGAAACCAAGGCCGCTTCGCTCGACGCCGACTGCGTAACGCTGGCTGACGGCACGCGCCTCGCCGCAAAGCGCGTGATCGATTGCCGCCCGTTCAAGCCATCCAAGGCGCTGTCGGGCGGCTGGCAGGTGTTCCTCGGCCAGCAGTTCCGCTGCGAAACCCCGCACGGCCTCACCCGCCCCATCATCATGGATGCAAGCGTCGACCAGCTCGCCCCGCACGGCAACGGCGCGGCCTACCGCTTCGTCTATGTCCTGCCGCTCTCGCCCACCGATGTTTTCATCGAGGACACCTACTACGCCGATCAGCCCAAGATGGACGCTGACGTGCTGAAAGGCCGGGTCGCCGAATATGCCCATCGCAACGGGTGGAAGGGCGAAGTCGTCGATCAGGAGGCAGGTATCCTGCCGGTAATCTCGGGCGGCGATATCAATGCTGCGCTGGCCGAAGTCGCGATCCCCGGCGTCGCGCTGGCGGGGGCGCGCGGCGGTTTCTCGCACCCGCTTACCAGCTACACTCTCCCCTTCGCCGTCGATAATGCTCTCGCGATCGCGCACCTCATCGCCAGCAATCCAGCGCTGACGGGTGAGGCGCTCGCCGATTTCTGCAAGCGCCGGTCCAAGCGGCACTGGCGCACCACCGCCTATTACCGGATGCTCAGCCGGATGCTGTTCGAAGCCGCCGAGCCGGACAAGCGCGTGGTGGTGTTCGAACATTTCTACGCCCTGCAAGGCAAGCTGGTCGAGCGTTTTTACGCCGGTCGTTCCACTTGGCCTGACCGCTTGCGCATCCTCACGGGCAAGCCGCCCGTAGCTATCCCGCGTGCGATCCGCGCGCTGTTTTCCTCAGGGAAACCGTTAGACACCAAGCCTCTCAACATGGAGACCCCGGCATGAACGCCGATGTGAAGATCAACATCCCCGGCGCAAAGGGCATCAACCCCGCCATGGCCGAACGTTATGCGGGCAAGACCGCCTGCGTTATCGGCGCGGGCTTTGGCGGCATGGCACTGGCTGTGCGGCTGCAATCGGCAGGCATCGCCACCACCGTGATCGAGAGCCGCGACAAGCCCGGCGGGCGCGCCTATTTCTGGGAGCGTGACGGCTTCACCTTCGATGGCGGGCCGACCGTGATCACCGATCCGCCCTGCCTTGAGGAACTCTGGCAGCTGACCGGCCATGACATCGCCGAAGATGTCGAGCTGATGAAGGTGATGCCGTTCTACCGCCTCAACTGGCCCGACGGCACCAACTTCGAATATTCGAACGACGAGGAAAGCCTCAACGCCGAAATCGCCAAGCTGAACCCCGCGGACGTCGCCGGTTACGCCCGGTTCCTCGAATATTCGGCGCGGGTGTATGAAGAAGGCTATCTCAAGCTCGGCACCAAACCGTTCCTCGATTTCAAGTCGATGCTGAAGGCCGCCCCTGCCCTAATCAAGGAGCAGGCGTGGCGCTCGGTCTATTCGATGGTGTCGAGCTATATCGAACACCCCAAGCTGCGCGAAGCCTTCAGCTTCCATTCGCTGCTGGTCGGCGGGAACCCGATGAACACCTCGTCGATCTATGCCCTGATCCACAAGCTGGAGAAGGATGGCGGCGTATGGTGGGCGCGCGGCGGCACCAACCGGCTGATCGCGGGCATGGTGCGGCATTTCGAACGGCTTGGCGGCACAATGATGGTCGGAGATCCGGTGGTTCAGGTCCACACGCTGGGCACCAAGGCGACCGAGGTTGAGACCAAGAGCGGCTTCCGTCAGCGCTTCGATGCGGTCGCCTCGAACGCGGACATCATGCACTCCTACAAGGATCTGCTGTCCGGCTCCGAGCGCGGCAAGAAGATGGCCAAGTCGCTCAACCGCAAGAGCTTCAGCCCCTCGCTGTTTGTGGTGCATTTCGGGCTTGAGGGCACCTGGCCCGGCATTCCGCACCACATGATCCTGTTCGCCAAGCGCTACAAAGGCCTGCTCGACGACATCTACAAGAACGGCGTGGTGCCCAAAGATTTCGCGATCTACCTCCACCACCCGACCGTGACCGATCCCAGCATGGCGCCCGCGGGCAAGAGCACCTTCTATGCGCTCGTCCCCGTCAGCCACATGGGCAAGATGCCGCTCGATTGGGACGAAGTCGGCCCGAAGCTGGAAAAGATGATCCTCGACGAACTGGGCCGCCGCCTGATCCCCGATATCCACGACCGGATCATCACCAAGTTCAGCTACGCGCCCAAGGACTTCAAGCAGGACCTCAACGCCCACATGGGCAGCGCCTTCAGCCTTGAGCCGGTGCTGTGGCAGAGCGCCTACCTGCGCGGCCACAACCGCGATGATGTGATCGACAACTACTACCTCGTCGGCGCAGGCACCCATCCGGGCGCAGGCATCCCCGGCGTGGTCGGCAGCGCGAAGGCGACGGCGGGCCTGATGCTGGAGGATCTGGCGAAGGTGGGCGCGTGAAAAGTCTCGCCGTCTATTGCGGTTCGGCCTCGCCTGAAGACCCGCGTTATGTCCAGCTGGCCTATGATGTCGGCGCGGAACTGGCCGCGCGCGGCATCGGGCTCGTCTATGGTGGCGGTAAGCTCGGGCTGATGGGAGCGGTCGCGCGCGGGGCCAAGGACGGCGGCGGCGAAGTGATCGGGATCATCCCCGAAGCGCTTGTGAAGGCCGAAGTCGCCAACCACGACTGCGACGAGCTTGTCACCGTCAGCGGAATGCACGAGCGCAAGCAGCGCTTCACCGACCTTTCCGACGGCTTCGTCACCATCCCCGGTGGGGTCGGGACGATGGACGAATTGTGGGAAGCAATCAGCTGGTCGCAGTTGGGCTATCACACCAAGCCGGTGGGACTGCTCAATGCTTTCGGCTTCTACGACCACCTGCTCGCCTTCAACGCCAAGATGGCCGAGGTTGGCTTCGTCCGGCCCGCGCACCAGAACATCCTGATCGCGGCGACCTCGATCCACGAACTGCTCGCCAAGATGGAAGCCTATCAGCCGCACACGCCGATCTTCCGCATGAAGGCTGAGGAGCTCTAGGCACCCCGATGGCGGTCGATGCCACCACCCGCGCCGCGCTGGTCGAACACGCGCGGCTGTCGATCAAGCGCGGCTCGCAGAGCTTTTCCGCCGCAGCGCGCCTGTTCGACAAGGAAACGCGCGAGCGGGCGTGGCTGCTTTACGCCTGGTGCCGCCGGGCGGATGACATTGCCGACAATCAGGACATGGGCGGGGAACTCGGCGATCAGACCGACCTCGCCGAACGCCTCGCCCTGATCCGCCGCCTGACCGCGCTGGCTTTCGCAGGCGAGCCGACCGGCGATCCGGCCTTCGACGCGCTAGGCGTGGTCGCGGCCGAAGTGGGCCTCACGCCGCAGATGGCCGAGGATGTGATCGCGGGCTTTCAATTGGACGCCGAAGACTGGCGCCCGCGCACCGAGGCGGACATGTTGCGCTATTGCTACCATGTGGCAGGCGCGGTGGGCGTGATGATGGCGGTGGTGATGGGGGTCTCGCCTGACGATCAGGAGACGCTCGACCGCGCGAATGATCTGGGCCTTGCCTTCCAGCTTTCGAACATCGCGCGCGACATTGTCGAGGATGACGCGGTGGGCCGCTGTTACCTCCCCGAAATCTGGCTGGTCGAACAGGATATCGAGCCCGGTCAGCACACCAAACCGCACCACCGCAAGGAACTCGCCGCGATGACCGCGCGGCTGGTGGCGCTGGTCGAGAAGCACGAGGCAGCAGCGCGGGTGGGCGCGGCGAAGCTCCCCTTCCGCAGCCGCTGGGCGGTGCTGTCTGCGGCGCGCATCTATGGGGCGATCGGGCGCAAGGTGCGCAAGCGCGGGCCTGAGGCCTGGGCCAGCCGCACCTATGTGCCGCGCGCGGAAAAGGCGCTGTACGGCGTGCGCGCGTTCCTCTCGGCGGTGATCAACCGCGAGAAGATGCCAGCGGGCGGCATCCACTGGGGCATCGCGGATTATCGGCCCTCCGCCCCGCCCCGGGCCTGATCGCGCCAGCTTTTCTGTTTCACGCAGAGACGCAGAGAAGAAAGAAGAGACGCAGGGATATTAGGCCCCCGGCGAAGCCGCATACAACCGGCTACGCCCCACTCGGGAGCGACGCGGGCCCTGTGGACAGTGCCTTCGGCACGCACAAAATCTCCGCGCCTCGCTTTTCTTCTCTGCGTCTCTGCGTGAACCTCTTACGCCGTCTCGACACGCACAAGGGCCGCAGCTAATCCCACCAGCATGAAAGCCATTTTCACCGCCGCTGCCGCGCTCCTCGCCGCCGCGCCGCTCGCCGCGAATTCTCCGACGCCCGAGGCCATCGCGGTGATGGACGGCGTTGGCGATTTCTTCGATGCGCTCTCCAACGACGACAAGACTGCGCTCGCCCGCCAGATGATCCCTGAGGGCATGATCTTCATCCACGACCGGCGCACCCCCGATGCCCCGCGCCTCGCGATGGTGCCCGTCGCCAATCACCTCGAGAACTGGCTGAAGTCCCCCGATGAGGTGGCCGAGATCATGTATATCGAATCCGTGCAGGTCGATGGCGACATGGCGCAAGTGTGGGGGCCGTATTACTTCACCATCGCGGGCAGCCTCAGCCATTGCGGGATCAATTCGCTCAGCATGGTGAAGACGGCGGAAGGCTGGAAGGTCGCCAACACCAGCTTCACCATGGAAGCGCCTGCGGACTGCGCCGCCGTGGTCGCGGACGTGAACAGCCATATCGAGATCGCGCAATGATCGCCAAACTCCTGATCGCCAATCGCGGCGAGATTGCCTGCCGGATCATGCGCACCGCGCGGGCGATGGGTGTGGCGACGGTCGCGGTCTATTCCGATGCCGATGCCAAGGCGCTGCATGTGCGCTCCGCCGACGAGGCCGTACACATCGGCCCCTCCCCCGCGGCCGAAAGCTATCTGGTCGGCGCTAAGATTATTGCGGCGGCCAAGCAGACCGGAGCGGATGCGATTCATCCGGGCTATGGGTTCCTCTCCGAGAACGCCGAATTCGCGCAGGCGGTGCTGGATGCCGGGCTGATCTGGGTCGGCCCCAAGCCGGCCAGCATCCGCGCGATGGGGCTGAAGGACGCGGCGAAGGCGCGCATGATCGAGGCGGGCGTTCCCGTCACGCCCGGCTATCTCGGCGCGGATCAATCCGTGGAACGCCTCTCCGCCGAGGCCGAAGCCATCGGCTACCCCGTCCTCATCAAGGCGGTCGCGGGCGGCGGCGGCAAGGGGATGCGCAAGGTCGATGCCCCCGCAGACTTCGCCGCGAGCCTCGAATCCTGCCGCCGCGAGGCCAAGGCCAGTTTCGGCAATGACGAGGTGCTGCTCGAAAAGTGGATCACCTCGCCACGCCATATCGAGGTGCAGGTGTTCGGCGACAGCCACGGCAACGTCGTCCACCTGTTCGAGCGCGACTGCTCGCTCCAGCGCCGCCACCAGAAGGTGATCGAGGAAGCCCCCGCCCCCGGCATGGACGCCGCCACCCGCGAAGCGATCTGCGCCGCCGCCGTGCGCGCGGCTAAAGCGGTCGATTACGAGGGCGCGGGCACGATCGAATTCATCGCCGATGCCAGCGAAGGCCTGCGCGCCGACCGCATCTTCTTCATGGAGATGAACACCCGGCTGCAGGTGGAGCACCCCGTCACCGAGGAAATCACCGGGGTCGATCTGGTCGAATGGCAGCTTAGGGTCGCGAGCGGCGAGCCGCTGCCCAAGCGGCAGGAGGAGCTGTCGATCAACGGCCATGCGATTGAAGCGCGGCTTTATGCGGAGGACCCAGCGAAGGGGTTTTTGCCGAGCACGGGACGGTTGGAGCATTTCAATTTGTGCGATTACGGGCCGAGTGACCGGATCGAAACAGGTGTCGAAGAAGGCGACGCGATTAGCGCGAATTACGATCCCATGATCGCGAAGCTCGTCACCCATGCGGACAGCCGCGAAGAGGCTATTGATAACCTCAAGCAGGTAATTGGCCGCAGTTGGACTTGGCCGGTGGTATCGAACGGCTCGTTCCTATTCGAGTGCCTCGACCACATGGCCTTCCGCGAAGCCCGCCTTTCGACCGGCTTCATCGAAGAACACGCTGATGAGCTGAAATCGCTCGATTTGCCCCCTCAGGCGCTGATCGACGATGCAGCGAGCGAACTTGCCACAGACTTCGCAATAGAGGCCTTCGGGGGAACATACTTCGCGGTCCGGAACAAGCCGATGGGGTTTCGGCTGAACCAAGCGCCACGCAAGGTGGCAGCTGTCAACGTCGGAGCGATGACGCTTCCCGCCAACCTCGATGCAGTCTGGGTCGACCTGCCGAATGGTTCAGGCACACATGACAGCCTGACGGCCAGCAAGGTGATCTACCCCGAACACGCACTGGTGGTTGCCCGTGGTCGCACATTCATGCTGTCGCTTCGTCAAGAAGGCACCGGTCAAGCCTCCGCCGCCGATGGCGCGATCATCGCGCCGATGCCGGGCAAGGTCATCGCGGTCGATGTCGCCGAGGGGCAGGCCGTCATCGCCGGGCAGCGGCTGATGGTGCTCGAGGCGATGAAGATGGAACACGCCCTCACCGCGCCCTTCGACGGGGTGGTCGAGGGGCTCACGGTCAGCGCGGGCGCGCAGGTGCAGGTTGATACGGTGTTGGTGACGGTGGTGCCTGCTTCGGAAAAACTTCACCCGTCACCCTGAACTTGTTTCAGGGTCCATTTCGCCCCAAACACCGTGGCCTGAAGCCGAGGGATGGATGCTGAACCAAGTTCAGCATGACGGGAGTGGGTTGTGAGTTGGGCCAAGGAACTCGAAGAACTGCGCGCGCGCGAAGCGCTGGCCGAGCAAATGGGCGGCGCGGACAAGGTTGCGCGGCAGCATGGGCGCGGGAAGATGGACGCCCGCGCGCGGCTCGCGGCTTTGTGCGACGAAGGCTCCTTCCGCGAGATTGGCAAGATTGCGGGCTCAGCGAAGTATGACGCCAATGGGGATCTGCAAAGCGTCACCCCTGCCCCCTTCCTGTTCGGCAAGGCGCTGATCAATGGCCGCCCCGTGGTCGCCACGGCAGACGACTTCACCATTCGCGGCGGCGCGGCGGATGCGGGGATTGCGCGCAAGATGGTGCAGGCCGAGATGATGGCGCACCAGTTGAAGCTCCCCATCATCCGCATGATCGACGGGACGGGCGGGGGCGGCAGCGTCAAGACGCTCGAACAGATCGGTGCGACCTATATCCCCGCGGTGCCCGGCTGGGGCGATGTGGTGACCAATCTCGACACCGTGCCGGTGGTGGCGCTGGCGCTCGGGCCGACCGCAGGCCTTGGCGCGGCGCGGACGGTCGCGAGCCACTACTCGATCATGGTCAAGGGCCTCAGCCAGATCTTCGCCGCTGGCCCCGCCGTGGTCGATGGCTTGGGTGAGGCCTACAAGGGCGGCGCGGCCAATCATGAGGAGGCCAAGGAGGCGCTCGGCGGCAGCGCGATCCACACCCGCAATGGCGTGGTGGATGACGAGGTGGCATCCGAGGCCGAGGCCTTCGCCCGCGCGCGGCATTTCCTCAGCTTTATGCCCGAATATGTCGGCCAGCCCGCGCGCCGCTCGGCCTGCGATGACCCGGCAGATCGACGCGAGGAGGCGCTGTTGTCGCTGGTGCCCCGCGACCCGAAGCAGGTCTATTCGATGCGCCGCTGCATGGAGATGCTATTCGACACCGGCACCGTCTTCGAGATCGGCAAGCAATGGGGCCGCGCCGCGATCACCGCTTTTGCGCGGCTCGATGGCTGGCCGGTCTGTGTGATCGCCAGCGATCCCAGCTATCTCGGCGGGTCGTGGGAGGCCAAGACCAGCGAAAAAGTCGAACGCTTCGTCCGCCTCGCCGACCAGTTCCGGCTGCCCATCGTCCACTTGGTCGACAACCCCGGCTTCATGATCGGGCGCGAGGCGGAGATGGCCGGCACCATCCGCTACGGCGTCAATGCGATGAACGCGATCTACCGCGCCACGGTGCCGCTGGCGAGCATCGTGCTGCGCCGCGCCTATGGCATTGCAGGCAGCGCGATGAGCAATGCCGAGCGGTATCAGTACCGCTATTGCTGGCCCAGCGGCGACTGGGGTTCGCTTCCTATCGCGGGCGGCTTGGAGGTCGCCTACAAGGCGGAACTGGAAGCCGCCGACGACCCGCAAGCGCTGTTGGAGGAAATCCGCGAACGGCTGGCGAAAGTCACCTCGCCGTTCCGCTCTGCCGAGCGCTTCAACGTCGAGGATATCATCGACCCGCGCGACACGCGGCCCTTGCTGAGTGAATTTGCGGGGCTGGCTTGGAGAAGGCTGGGGGCGGACATCTAAGCTTCGTCATTGCGAGCGTAGCGAAGCAATCCATGGGCTAGCGGTGCGCGTTGGCGTGACAGCTGATCATGGATTGCCGCGTCGCCTTCGGCTCCTCGCAATGACGAAGTAAACTACTCCGCCGGAGCGCCCTTCATCCCCATCTCCGCATCACTCGGCCCGAACAGCTTGCCCTTCTCGCTGAGCAGCACCAGCACCAGACAGGCAAGCCCGCTCGCCAGCAAGGCCAGCGCCAGGGGGCGCGCCGTGCCGTCAAACGCGTAACCAATCGCTCCGCCCAGCAGGGCCGCCATGGTCATGCGCACAAAGCCGTGGGCCGAACTCGCCGCACCGGCGATGTTGAAGAACGGGTTCATCGCGATCGCACCGAAATTGCTGCCGATGAAGCCGAGCAGCGCCATGTTGGTCGCCATCAGCGGCACGAACACCCACAGGTGCTCCTCGGGCTGGAAGGCGAACATCACCTGCACTGCGCTCACCGCGATGAAGGCGAACAGCGCGGTGTGGCTCACCCGGCGGGCGCCGAAACGCTCGACAATGCGCGAGTTGGACCAGCTCGCAAACGCCATCGACCCGGCGCAGATCGCGAAGACCAGCGGGAAGATGTCGCCCGCACCGAAAGTCTCGGTGATCAGCTGCTGCGAGGAATTGATAAAGCCGAACAGCGCGCCGAACACCAGCGCCGAACCGATGACGTAGCCAAAGGTGCTCGGCAGGGCGAGCGCGCGGCCCATGTTCACGCCGATGGTGCGCAGGTGGATTTGCTGGCGGTTTTCGTCGGTCAGGCTTTCGGGCAGGCGGAGATAGACCCACGTGCCCATCACCACGCCCAGCACGGCCATCGCGCCAAAGATCGCGCGCCAGCTGCCGATTTGCAGGATGCCTTCGCCAATGGTCGGCGCGATGGCGGGGACCATCAGGAAGATCACGAAGATCAGGCTCATCATCCGCGCCATCTTGTCCCCGCCCACGCGGTCACGGATGATCGCGGGCGGTAGGGCGACGATCCCGGCGGCAAAGAAGCCCTGCGCCCCGCGCACCGCGATCAGCGCGTCATAGGTGGGTGCCAGCGCGGAGAGGATCGAGAGCACGATATAGACCGCAACCGCGCCCAGCAGAATCGGCCGCCGCCCAAACCGGTCAGCTAGCGCGCCCGGCACCAGCGAACCGATGCCGCCAGCCAGCAGGAACACGCCAATCACGAATTGCCGGTCATTGCCCGAGACCGAAAGATCGGCCGCCAGCGCATCGAGCGCGGGGAGAATCGCGTCGATCCCGAAGGCGTTGAGCGCCATCAGCATCGCCATCATCCACAGCAGCTCGGTCTCTCCGAGCGCCTTGCGCAGGGGCGTTGAGGGAGCAATTGCGGTAGCCATGGGCGCGCCTTTGCCGAGGGGTTCGCCCGAAGACCACTGTTCTTTTCGCATGTGCACAAAATGACCTGTGTGGTGAATTGTTCCAGCAACAGTTCCTTCGTCGCCATCAAGGTTCTATTTGCGACAAGATGGCCGAGCCGCCGCCCTTGCCCCCCGATGCCGAGACCGCGCCCGGTCTCAGGAAGATCATCCATGTCGATATGGATGCCTTCTTCGCGAGCGTTGAACAGCGCGATGATCCGTCGCTGAAGGGCAAGCCGGTCGCGGTCGGCGGCGCGGGCGGGCGCGGGGTGGTGGCTGCCGCCAGCTATGAGGCCCGCAAGTTCGGGGTGCGGAGCGCCATGCCCTCGGTCACGGCGCAGCGGCTGTGCCCCGATCTCATCTTCGTGCGCCCGCGCTTTGATGCCTACAAGGAAGCCAGCCGCCAAATCCGCCGGGTGTTCGAGCACTATACGCCGATCATCGAACCGCTCAGCTTGGACGAGGCATACCTCGACGTCACCGAAGACCGCCTCGGCATCGGCAGCGCCACCCGCATCGCCACGCTGATCCGCCAGGAAATCCGCGCCAAGACCCGGCTGACCGCGAGCGCCGGAGTCAGCTACAACAAGTTCCTCGCCAAGCTCGCCAGCGATCAGAACAAGCCGGATGGATTATGCGTGATCCGCCCGGGCGAGGGGGCGCAGTTTGTCGCTGGCCTGCCGATCCGGCGGTTCCACGGCGTCGGCCCCAAGGCCGAGGAGCGGATGCAGAAGCTCGGCATCCTGACCGGCGCGGACCTTGCAGCCAAGGACATTGCCTTCCTGCGCCAGCATTTCGGCAGCATGGCCGATTACCTGTTCCGTGCCGCCCGCGGCATCGACCTGCGCCCCGTTGCGGCGCACCGCGTGCGCAAATCGGTCGGCGGGGAGCGTACCTTTTCGGAAGATATCGGCAGCGGCGGTGCCTTGCGCGACACGCTGGAGACGATCATCGATATCGTGTGGGAGCGGATCGAAGCTGCGGGCGCGAAGGGGCGGACGGTAACGCTCAAGATGAAGTTCACCGATTTCCAGATCAGGACCCGCGCGACCTCGCTCCCCGATTTTGTCAGCGGCAAGGACGAGTTCGCAAAGCTCGCCCGCGCGCTGCTGGAGGCGGAGTTGCCGCTCAGGGGACCGATCCGGCTGATGGGGTTGACGCTAGGGAGCCTTGAAGGCGCAGACACCGAAAAGCCGCCGCGCGACGAGGCGCAGCTTTCGCTGTTGTAGCCCTACCCCACCCCCCGCGCCCGCCACGCCGCAATCCGCGTGCGGGTGGTGCGGCTGAGCGGTTCGGGCAGGGAGTGCGAGGGGAAGAACCGCGCCTCGGTGACTTCGCGCCCGTCAGGCTTGGGACGCTGATCGCACACCGCGGCGAAAACATAGGCGGTGTGGGGCGAGCCGGACAGCACCTCTTCCAGCGTTCCCACCGGTTCGATCCGCGCCAGTTCCACGCCCAGTTCCTCACGCACCTCGCGCCGCGCGGCAGCCTCCGAGTCTTCCCCGGCTCCGAGCCCGCCGCCGGGCAGGCTCCAGACTTCGGGGCCGTAGGAATGCTTCAGCAGCAGCACATCGCCGGTGAGGTTGGTGATGACGATGCTCACCCCCGCAATCGGCGTCTTGCGCCAGCGCCGCCAGTAATGCCGCACAAGATGCGCCAGCGGCATAAGCGTCCGGTGGAGCACGGCGGGGAGCAGGTTTGCCATCAGGTGAAGACAGTCACGGGAATGCCCTGCGCCTGCGCGGTGCGCAGCAGACGGGCGACGGGCAGGTCGGTCTCGCCACGCAAGGCAGCGTCGAACACTGCGCGCTTATCCGCCGCGCCGCCGAGCGTGAAAACCAGCGCGCTTGTGTTCAGCAGCGCCGGGATCGTCAGCGTGATCCGATCAAACGGCGCGTGGGCCGGGAGCGGATCGGGGGTGAGGCGGCGGACCGTCAGCGGATCATCAATCTGGGGATCGGTGTTGGGGAACAGTGAGGCGATGTGCCCATCCGGCCCCATGCCCAGCCATGTCAGCGCGAAATGCGGCGGGGTGGCATGTTCGGTCAACGGAACAATCTGTGCGCCCGCAGGCTCTAGCAGCGCGCGCATCTTGCCGGTGTTGGACGCATCGTGATCTTCGGGCACGATCCGGTCATCATTGGGCCAGATTTCCCACCCGCTCCAGCCAATGCCGCCCTGTTCGATCAGGGCAGCGAGTATCGGAAAGGGGGTCGAACCGCCCGGCAATGTGATCGCGCCGCTCCCGCCAAGCCGTGACGCCAGCCAGCCAGCGATCGCAGCCTGATCCGCGCCTTCGATAATCGTCACGTCATGCATAGCCGCTTCAATAGCAAACGGGCCGCCCCCGGCAATGGGTGCGGCCCGCTTGTGAATAGCTATTGCGGATGCGATCAGGCGAGGATCGAACGCAAGAACCAAGCGCGCTGTTCGGCCATGTCGGTCCAGTCGTCGAGCAGCCCGTCGGTGGCGTTGTCGCCCGCTTCTTCGGCAAGATCCTTCATGCCCTTCAGCCGCGCGATCACAGTCTCGTTATCGGCGAGCAGTTCGGCGATCATGTCCTCGGCGGACAGCTTGGTGCTGTCCTGATCCTTGATCTGCGTGTGCTTTCCCATCGTCCCGATCGAGGTGAGCGTATCGGCGTCCAGCTTGCGCACGCGCTCGGCAATCAGATCGATCTGGTCGCGCACTTCCAGCGCCTGCGTGTCGAACAACAGGTGCAGGTCGTGGAAGCGCGGGCCCTTGACGTGCCAATGGAAATTCTTGGTCTTGATGAACAAGGCAAAGTGATCGGCGAGCAATCCGTTGAGTTCATCAACCAGAGCAGCTTTCGAATTGGCTTTCTTATCGGCCATGATATTCTCCATTATTCTGTTCAGTGCGAGCAAGTGATGTCGCCTATATGGTGACTATATCAACGCACGAACATAGATTGGGTTTCGGCAAAATTCTATTCGCAGTGATCGTGCAAGGCGATTAGAAGGCGGCGAAACGAGCGTTCAATCCGATGAATAGCGCGGCAACCGCAAGGCATCCCGCCAGCACCAACCGGGCGATACGCAGCGGCCAGCGGGCAAGGGTTTTGCTGCCCACCGACCAGCCAACTGCCACCGCCGCTGACCCGCCCAGTGCGCCGCCCAGCCCCGCCGTCAGCGGCACCACAGTCCATGCAGCAACCGCAAACACAGCAAAGCGCGCGCCGTCCCCCATCTGACGCGCCAGCAGCACAATCGCGATGGCACCAAGCGAGCGGGTCGGCTCCTGAGGCGTTTTGATCCGTATCGGATACCCCAGCTCGGCTGCGGCAATCGCCAGCGCAAAGGCGACCAGCATCTGTGCAGCGCGGCGCGGCAAGAGTTCGGCAAACTCAGCGCCAATCCACGCCATTACACCTGCGCTAACGCAGGCGCACAGCACGGCGACCGCGAGCAGCGCGGTGCTACGCTCCAGCGCATCGGTCCAATGCGCCACCAGCCATTGATCGCGCCCGCCCATCGCCAACGCGAAGACCAGCAGCAAAGCAATCAGGAAGCCGTCCACGCGGGGTCAGGCTTTTGGATCAGGCCGCCCAGGGCCCGGTGATCGCCAGCGTTGCCGTCGGGTCATAGGCGTTGACGAACAGCACCTTGCCGTCAGGCGAGAAGCACCCGCCCGCAAGCTCGGTCTGCGCTGTGAGCCGTGCGACCGTATAGGCCTGCCCATCGGGCGATATCCCGCGAATGTGGTTGTCGACGATCGGGGTATATTGATCCTCGCAGACGATCAGGTGACCGTTTGGGGCAACGGTGAGGTTGTCGCCGAAATTGAACTGATCGGTGTTCTCGCTTTCAAAATACAGCTCGATCCGGTCAGGCGCACCGGCATTGCCCGGGCTGAGCTTGAGGATCTGGCCCAGCTCTTTCGCGCCGCCGCTCGTGCAGCAGGCAAAAACCTCGGATTGGCCGCGATTGACCCCCATGTGCAGGCCTTCCCCCCTTGCGATCAATGTCGCGCCCTTGGCTGCGGCGCGCAGACGCAGGTCGTCCTTGGGTGCTTCGGGATCGTCGAGGTCGATCCAGGTGACGGGATAGGGCTTGCGCAGCGGCATCAACGCCGTCGCCCAGTTGCGCGAATCCGGCAGGCCTTCAATCGACATCGCCTGCAAGCGACCGCCCTCAGCGAGCTTGCCGGGGGTCTTGGGGATAAAGCGATAGAGCACCCCGTCATCGCGGTCCTCGGTCATATAGACATAGCCGGTTGCCGGATCGACGGCGGCAGCTTCGTGATTGAAGCGGCCCATCGCGGTCAGCGGCACCGGATCGACGAGGCCGCGCGCTGAGGCGGGGACTTCAAACACCCAGCCGTGATCGCGCTCCAGCCCGTCACCATAGGGCTGGCCCGGGCCAGTCGGCGCTTCCTCGCAGGTCAGCCAGCTGCCCCATGGCGTCACTCCGCCCGAACAATTGCGGATCGTCCCGCCAAGGCTGCGGAACTGGCGCTTCACCTGCAATGTCTTCGCGTCGAGCACGATGGTGGTGGTCCCGCCGGGGACGAAGGCGCCGTTGCGCTTGCCAAAGCCCTTGGCAATCGGCCCGCCCGCATCGTGGCGCGGTTGCAATTCGTGGTTGCGCACCAAGGCGATCTCGCCATTGCCGAGATCGAAGCAGCCCATCCCGTCCGCGCGGTCCGGTACGGTGCCGCCATCATCCATTGCATCGCCAAGGCGCGAGATGACCCGGTAGGAGAACCCTTCGGGCAGATCGAGCAAGCCCGCCGGGTCCGGCACTAGCGCGCCATAGCCCGCAAAGCCGCTGACCGTGCCGGATGTGCGCGCGGCAGCGGTGGCTGCGGGCGCGCCGCGCGTCATGCAGCCGCTGGCGGTCAGCGCAGCAAAAGCGGTGGCGGTCGCGCCGAGGAAACGGCGGCGATTGGCTTCGAAAGCGGGGGTCTGGGTCATGCCTGCGGGATTACCGGCCCGCCTCCAACGCGGCAAGCACTTCGTCCCAGCGCGCGTATTTGAAGTTCTGGGCCGAGGGCGCGTTCACCCCGTCCTGCGCGATGAAAATACCCTTTGGGAAATCCGGACCGAAATCGCGATTGTCGAGTTCGATCCCGTCGGTTTCCTCGACAGAGCCGAACGCGCCTTGGGCGATGCGGAACCGGCCGACCGGGGTCACGCCGGGCAGGCGGAAGACCGCATAGGCGTTGTCGCCCTGCGATGACGCGACGAGATAGCCGCCGTCCTTGCCTTCGGGTGCAATGGCGAGGCCTTCGACATCGGCGACCAGCAGCTTGTTGTCGATCGCCGCGACAAGGCGCTTGGCCCCGGTGGTCATGTCAATCGCCCAGATCCCGGCGTCTTCCTCACCGATGAACAGCGTGCCGGTGCGGGGATCGGCGATGCAGCCTTCGGTCTGGGTCGGAACTTGTGCGAGCGTGGTGGTGGTGCCGGTGAAGACCCCTGCCGCCTCGGTGATGACGGTCTTGTAGATCGTACCGCTCTTGGGCGCGCTGAAGGCGATGATCCCGGCTTGCCCGGCGGGCTTGACCATGCAGATGCCATAGCCTTCACCCGGCCCCACGGCGATCTTGCCCGCAGGCGTGAGCTTGCCGGTGGCGGTGTCGAGCAGCGCCATGAACAGATTGACCGTGGTCAGATCACTGCGGTCGCTGGCGATCACCAGCACGCGGCCCCCGCTGATATCGATCAGGTCGACATTGTTGAGGCCGGGTGCTGCAAGGAAGCTCTTCTGCGCGCCCTTGAGATCGTAAACGTAAAGCCCACCCTTCTTGTCGGTACCGACGATCAGGCTCGCCGCCGGATTGGCGGGATTGCGCCAGATCGCCGGATCATCCGCCGCATCCTCGCGCGCTGTGCCGACCGGCGGGGTTTCGGCCCGCGCGGTTACGGTCACCGCCGGATCGCCGGTGATCGGCGGCACGGTGGCGCAGGCCCCTGCGATCCCGAGGGTCAGCAGAGCGAAGCCGTGGAAGGGACGCAGCATCAGAATGCATACCTCGCGACGATCTGGAACACCGGCCCGGCGCGCTCGCTTTCGATCTCGTACTCGTCGAAATCGCGGCTCACTTGATCGCCGGTGGTGGCGAACTTGTTGAAAACTTCGTCCTTCGTGCTGTCGAGCAGGTTCGAACCCACGGCGCGGATGGTGAAGCTGTCGCCGAACCGCTTTTCAATGAAGACTTCAAGGTCCGCGCCGTAACGCGTGGTCACTTCCTCGCCCACCAAACGCCCGAAGGCCGAGCCCTGCTTGCGATAGGTCGCGCCGAACGCCGCGCCGAATTGCGGGATGTTCTGGATCGCGCCAAAGTTGTAGACGAATTTCGACTGGTCGTTGAAGCGCCGCTCACCGAATTCGTCGGTGATCTTGCTGTCGAGCACCGCCAGGTTCCCGAACACGCCGGTGTCGGGCAGGCCGAGGAAGGCGAGGCTGAACGAAGCGTCGAATTCGATCCCGTAAACCTCTCCGCTGCCGGTGTTGCGCGGAGTGTAGACGAAGGTGCCCGGCCCTTCCGAACCTTCGACCGGCGTGCCGTTGGCATTCAGCAGGGTCGAGAGTTCGGTGAGGTTGCTGACGTCGCGGTAGAACACGTTGACGCCAACCACGCCGGTGCGGCCGATCTTGTGTTCATAGCCAACATCGCCGCCCCATGCGGTTTCCGGCAGCAGCAACGGGTTGCCGAGGAAGTCGTTGTCACCGAATTCGGCTTCCAGCGTGCCGGGGGTGAGGAAGTTGAAGTTGGGACGACGCAGCGTGCGCGCGCCCGAGAGGGTAACGCGGCCATCACCCACTTCGATCTTCATCGAGGCCGAGGGCAGGAATTCGTCATAGTTGCTGTTGATTGCCGGCGTGCCAGCGGCCACCAGATCGGTGATCGTCACATCGGTGTTTTCCCAGCGAATGCCGACCTCGAAGGTGAGGTTGTCATATTCGCCTTCGACCAGCGCGTAGAGATCGCGGCGGTCTTCCTCGATGCGGGTGGTGGTCGGCTCCAGCGGCGGGAAGGTCGCCGGTGCGAATTCAGCCGGGTTGCGGGTGAACTGGTCATAGCCCTGACGGTTGGCGGCGGTCAGATTGAAGCGGCTGCGCACCGACTGGATATCGGTGTCGCGGTCCTTGTTCTGCACAAAGCCGCCGATCGCGAATTCGAGATTGTCGTTGAGCTCGAACTCGTGCTCGAGATTCACAAACAGCTCGGTGTCCTTGATCGCCTGATCCAGCAGATCGCCAGTGAAGCGCGGGGCGCTGCGGTCGAAATCGACCTCATATTCGAATTCGTCGCGCTGTTCGTCAAAGCTGGAATAGCCGACCCGCAGCTGGGTTTCGCCAAGGCCCCATTCGTGATCAAGCTTGCCGATGATGGCGAAGCTTTCCTGCGTGATGTCCGAAACGTTGGCGTTGTCGGTCAACAGGTTGCCCGCAGGCGTAGCGCGCACCGGGCCGTTGATCGCGGTGGGATCATTGTATTCGAACGAGCGCTCGGTTTCGGTGCGCTCGGTGCGGACGAAGTTGCCGAGCAGTTCGAACTCGGTGGTTTCGCTCTCGATCCCCCAGCTGGCGTTGAAAGCGTAATCGGTGCCGTCGCGCACGTCGGTCTGGTCTTCGCGGTTGTCGAAATCGTCGGTCGCGAAGTTGGGGTTGTTTTCAGGGCTGTCGCCGTAGCGCAGGCTCGACTTTTCCTTCGGGTTGTAGCGGCCCTGCACGTTGGCACCCACCAGCACGCGGCCACCGGCGAGGGCGCCGCCATAGTAGAAGCCGCCCGAGGGCTTGAACTCGCCATCATCGAAGAACAGCCCGCCCGCACGCAGGTAGCCGCCGTCAAGCGCGAAACCATCGCGCAGCTTGATGTTGAGCGAGCCTGCGACCGCATCGCCGGTGCGGCGGGCGGAGGAGGAACGGACGATCTCGACCTGCTCGATCAATTCGGCCGGGATACGGTCGAGGAAGAACGACCGGTCAGACTGGCCGCCGGGTACCCGCTCGCCGTTGATGAGGATCTGGGTGTAGCCCGGATCTAGCCCGCGCAGCCGCGCGCCGTCGCTTTCGAGCACGTCGGACAGGAAAGTCACGCCCGGCACGCGCTTCAGAGCATCGCCTGCGGTCAACGGTTCGAAGCGCTGGAAGTATTCCTCGTCATAGACCAGCACCGGCTCCGCCGAGTCCGAGCGGTTACGGAAGCCGATCGAACCTTGGACCACGATTTCCTTGGCCGACTGGATCTGGTCGTCCTCGGTTTCCTCGGTCTCGGCAATCGCGCCGCCCGACTGGACTGCGGCGGCGAGTTGCTGCGGGTCGGCCTCGGCGGCCTGCGCGGGTGCGGCAAAAACAGTGGCAAGCGCGGTAACGGCGCTGCCGACAAGCAGATGGGTGCGGAGCATCGGTATTCCCCCTGGCGGTCTCCCGGGAATCGGGGCCGTGTTGAGGGCGCCGATAATCCGCGACCGTGACACACGAGCGACCGGACGGTGACGAAGCTGTTACATCCGCGTGCCACGCCAAATTCAGCGGTGCTGTGGCGCAAATGCCTCAATTGAACAGCTAGCGCCGCGCCGGGTATGCGCTTAGCCACAGGCAAAAGAACCACAGGAGAGGAAACCCATGAAAATCGAACCGGGCATGGCTGCGGTGGTCACCGGCGGCGCGAGCGGGCTGGGCAAGGCGAGCGCAAAGGCTTTTGCTGATGCGGGCATGAAGGTCGCCATCTTCGATATCAATGACGAAGCGGGCGAGGCCCATGCGCGCGACATCGGCGGCACCTTCCACCATGTCGACATCATGGACGAAGCCAGCGTCGAAGCCGGCTTTGCCGCTGCCCGCGCGGCCCACGGCCAAGAGCGCGTGACCTTGCATTGCGCCATGGCGAGCCGCCGCGGCAAGACGTTGGGCTGGGACAAGGAGAGCGGCCAGTACAAGCGCCTCTCAACCGAGGATTACGCCTTCGGGGCTGAGGGCATCCTCATCGCTTCGTACCGCGTCGCCAGCATCTCGGCGCTGGGGATGGCCAATGCCGATCCGGTGAATGACGATGGCGAGCGTGGCTGCGTGATCCTCACCGCCAGCGTCGCGGCGCAGGACGGGCAGATCGGACAGGTGATCTATGGCTCATGCAAGGCCGGGGTGAACGGGCTGGTGCTGCCGATGGCGCGCGACCTGATGGACATGGGCATCCGCGTGAATTCGGTCATGCCGGGCATCTTCGCCACCCCGCTGATGCTGGGGATGAAGGACCGTAACCCACCGATGTGGGCGCAATTGAACGCCTCTGTCCCCTTCCCCAAGCGCCTCGGCGAGCCGGAGGAGTTTGCATCGCTGGTGCTGGAGATTGCGCGCAACAGCTACATCAACGGCCACCAGTTCCGGCTGGATGGCGCGATCCGAATGCCGCCTAAATGATCTCTCACGGCTAGCTGGCTTCGCCAGCGCCTCCGAGGGGGCGGCCTACCGGCCGGCGGGCAGTCGCCCTAGCGAACCCTGCGGGTTCGATACAGCACACGAAGGAGTCCTCGCATGACCACTGCCACCAACGAATACCCCACCAAGGCCTACGGTGCGACGGCGCCCGACAGCGGCGTCGGTCCGATGGCAATCACCCGGCGGGGCCTGCGCGACGATGACGTGCTGATCGAGATCACGCACTGCGGCATCTGCCATTCGGACCTGCACTCGGCGCGCAACGATTGGGGTTTCACCACCTATCCGATTGTGCCGGGTCACGAGATCGTCGGCACCGTCAGCGCGATCGGCAGCGGCGTCACCCGCCACACAGTCGGCGATCGGGTGGCGATTGGCTGCATGGTCGATTCGTGCATGGAGTGTACGCATTGCGACGCCGATCTCGAGCAATACTGCCTCGATGGCGGGATGACCGGCACCTATAATGGCAAGGACCGGCGCGACGGCAGCCTCACCTTCGGCGGCTATTCCGAACGGATCGTGTGCCGCGAAGAATTCGTGCTGAAGGTGCCGGACGGGATGCCGATGGCCGAAGCCGCGCCGCTGCTGTGTGCTGGGATCACCTCATACTCGCCGTTGCGGACATGGAAGGTCGGACCGGGCAGCAAGGTCGCGGTCGCAGGGCTTGGCGGGCTGGGGCATATGGGCGTGAAGCTGGCCGCGGCGATGGGCGCAGAAGTCACCGTACTCTCCCGCTCCGAAAGCAAGCGCGCGGATGCGGAAAAGCTCGGCGCACACGCCTTCCTCAACACCGAGGATGCCGCCGCAATGAAGGCCAAGCGCGGGTATTTCGACATGGTGCTCAACACCATCCCGGTGCGGCACGATGTCGTGCCCTATCTCCACCTGCTGCGGATCGACGGGGTGCAGGTGCTGGTCGGGCTGATCGGGATGATGCCCGAGCTTCACACTGGCGTGTTGCTGGGCCGCAAGGTGCTCAGCGGCAGCGGGATCGGCGGGCTGGCCGAGACGCAGGAAATGCTCGATTTCTGCGCCGAGCATAACATTCTCCCCGACATCGAAGTGATCGCGATGCAGGACATCCAGGTCGCTTACGACCGGATGGAGGCCAGTGACATCAAGTACCGCTTCGTCATCGACATGGAGAGCCTGCGCGCTGAACCGGCGGTGGCGACATGACGTATCGCTGTGGCGGACGACCTGTGATTATATACCTATCTGCAAAGTGTGGCACGAAAGACACGTAAGAAGATAATGTGAAACCCCTCGCTCACATAACCTTTGTGCGCGATGGCTGGTTGGGGGAATATGACGCGGACGTGACGGGAACCCGATTCATCGGATAAAATCTCCTGCACGGCCCGCAGGTGGAACGATCCAAACCTCTCTATGGAGCGTTCCTTATGTCCATTCGTTTTGCCTCGGCCGCTTCGGCCGTCGCTCTCATCGCCTGTTTTGCCACGCCCGCCTTTGCAGGTGAGACGCAAGCCGCTCCCGCTGGCCCGGCCGATGAAATCGAAATCGCCGTGACCGAGGCCGATCAGGCCGCTGTTGCTCTGCGCGCTATCGAACCCATCGACCTTGCCACTGCCACGGGCCAGGACGAAGAGTCCGCCATCACCCTCTCGGGCTCGGCCACCCTCACCAGCGACTACCGCTTCCGCGGCGTGTCGCAGTCGGATGAAGGCATGGCGATCCAGGGCGGCTTCACCCTCTCGCACTCCAGCGGCTTCTATGTCGGCACCTGGGGCTCGAACCTGTCGGGCTGGGGCACCTTCGGCGGCGCCAACATGGAGCTCGATATCTACGCGGGCTATAAGCTGCCCGTCGGCGAAGGCACATTGGACCTTGGCGGCACCTGGTACATGTATCCCAGCGGCGCGGACGAAACCGACTTTGCCGAACTCTATGCCAAGCTTTCGGGCAGCGTCGGCCCGATCGGCCTGACCGCCGGCGTCGCCTATGCGCCGAAGCAAGAAGCGCTGGGCAATGCCTTCCCGGTCGGCGGCCCGCCCAACCCGGGCGACAAGGAAGACAACCTCTACCTTTCGGGCGACGCGACCTATGGCGTCAGCGGCGCGCCGATCACGCTGAAGGCTCACATCGGCTATTCGGACGGGAACCCCGGCCTTGGCCCCAACGGCACCAGCGTTGCCCCGACCGGCACCTATCTCGATTGGCTGATCGGTGCGGACATCGTGCCGATCTCGGGCCTGACGCTGTCGGTTGCCTATGTCGATACCGACATCACCGAAGCCGAAGCCAACCTCATCCGTCCGAACTTCGCCACGCTGGCGGGCGACTCGATCTCGGACGCGACGGTGGTGTTCTCGGTCACCGCTTCGTTCTGATCGCATCGGAATGACAGAAGGGGCGCTCTGCCATAGCGGCGGAGCGCCCCTTTACTTTGCGCAGCCCCTTGCCGATAGGTTGCTCGTCGAGACCCGATAACGGGCGAGCGAGAGGATTGACGATGCGCAAGGCGATTTTGGCGGCCACGACAGCTGCACTCCTGACAGTTCCGGCAAGCGAGGCTTTGGCGGGCAAGCGCTACGAAGCGACCATCACCCGCACCACCTTCGGCATCCCGCATATCAAGGCGCGCGACTGGCGCGGGGTCGGTTACGGCGTGGCCTATGCCTATGCCGAGGACAATCTGTGCCTGCTGGCGGAGGAATTCGCCACCGTGGCGGGCGAACGCTCGCTCCATTTCGGGCCGCAAGCCACCGCCACTCTGGGGTTCGAGCAGGTCGACAACCTTTCCTCCGACGTGTTCTTCCGCACGATCATCGATCTGCCGGCCTTGCGCGATGGGGCCAAGACGCTGACCCCGCGCGTCATCGGGCTGCTGGACGGTTATGTCGCGGGCTATAACCGCTTCCTCAAGGATGCCGGGGCAGACGGCATCCCGGCCGAATGCCGCGGCAAGGCCTGGGTCCGCCCAATCACCCGCGACGATATGCTGCGGCTGAATGAAAAGCAGATGCTGCTGGCAAGCTCGCTCAACCTCGCGCCTGCGATTGCCAATGCGGCTCCTCCCGGGAGCCCTGCGCCCAAGGTTGCGATCACTATGCCCAAGCCTGACGAGCTCGGCATCGGTAGCAACGGCTGGGCCTTCGGCGGGGATGTGACCGCAGACGGGCGCGGGATGCTGATCGGCAATCCGCACTTCCCGTGGAAAGGCCCCAGCCGCTTCTGGCAGATGCATGTGACCGGGCCGGACGGCTATGACGTGATGGGCGTCGGCCTAGCGGGCACGCCGCTGCCGACCCTGGGCTTCAACAAGGACATCGCCTGGACCCACACCGTCACGCAGGCCAAGCATTTCACGCTATTCCAGCTGACGCTCGATCCGGCGGACCCGACCCGCTACATGGTCGATGGGACCAGCACGCCGATGACGAACGAGACCGTCACCGTGCCGATGCCCGAAGGCACCCCCGCCGTCACCCGGACGCTATATAGCACCCGCTTCGGACCGGTCTTCGTGATCCCCGCGCGCGGCGTCACCTGGAGCGCCGCGACGGCCTTTGCCGTGCGCGATGCCAATCGCAGCAACCAGCGCGGGATCGAAACCTGGCTGCGCATTGGCGAGGCGAAGAATGTCGGCGAAGTGAAGGCCGCGGTCACCGAAACGCTCGGCATCCCCTGGGTCAACACCATCGCGTCCGACCGTTACGGCGACGCGCTTCACGCCGATGTGACCGCAGTGCCGAATGTCTCGGCTGACAAGATCAAGACCTGCTCGACGCCGATTTCAGGGCTGTTTGCCGAACTCGCCGTGCTGCTCGACGGCACGCGTGAGGCCTGCGACTGGGATGTGGCGGCAGGCACTCCCACTCCCGGCCTGATGCCCGCGAGTGATCAGGCGGCCACGATTGTCCGCACCTACCTCACCAATTCGAACGACTCCTACTGGATCAGCAACCCGGCGATGCCCCATCGCCAGCTGTCGCCGATCCTCGGCGAATACGGAACGGCGCGCAGCCTGCGCACCCGTTCGAACTTCACGGAGACGGCGGCGCTGCTGGCGGGCGGCAAGGTGGATCATGCGCGCGCGCAGGCCCATGCCTTCGCCAACAAGAGCCTTGCCGCTGACATGACGCTGGACGAGATCAAGGTGCTGTGCACCGTGATCGAGGGGCTGCCGGATGCGGCGGTGCGCGGCTGCAATGCCTTGGCCGGATGGGATCGCCGCTTCGAAGCGAGCAGCCGCGGCGCGGCCCTGTTCCGCGCCTTCTGGGCGAAGGCAGGCCGCCTGCCCGGCCTGTGGCAGGTGCCGTTCGATCCCGCCGATCCGGTGAACACCCCGCGCACCATTGCCACCGACGGGGCCAAGGGCGAAAAGCTGATCGCGGCGCTGGCGGAAGCCGTGGCTGACCTCGACAAGGCCAACATCCCGCTCGATGCGCCGTGGGGCGAGGTTCAGCGGGTCATGGCCGGGAACGACGCCATCGCGATCCATGGCGGCCCCGGCACGCTCGGCATCCTCAACATGCAGGAATCCCGCCCCGCCCCCTATGGTGGGCTGATGCCGGTGCACGGAACGAGCTACATCCAGATCGTTGGCTTCGACGACAAAGGCCCGGTGGCCGATGCAATCCTGAGCTATTCGCAATCGACCAACCCCGCCTCGCGCCACGCCGCCGATCAGACCCGCGCCTATGCGGCCAAGCAATGGCACCGGCTGCCATTTGCAAAGGCCGAGATCGCCGCAGCCGCAATCAGCAAGCCCAAGCGCATCGCCGAATAGGCCGAACCACCATGCCAGAACCCACCCTGCCCAAAGCTCTCGCTTTTGATGTGTTCGGCACGGTGGTCGACTGGCGCACCAGCGTCATGCGCGAATCCGCTGTGTTTCTGGAGCGGATCGGGCAGGACCCCGGCACCGCCGCAGCTTTCGCCGATGCCTGGCGCAAGCAATATATCGCGGCGATGATCGGGATGAAGAAATCGGGCCGGCCCTTCGTCCCGCTCGATGTGCTGCACCGCGAAATGCTCGAGGCGACCTTGCGCGAATGGAGCGTGGATCCCGGACAGATCGACGAGGCGCTGCTGGCCGACTGGAACCGCGCGTGGCACCGGCTCGACCCGTGGCCCGATGCGGTTGCGGGGCTGACCCGGCTCAAGACGCGGTTTCCGATTGTCACGCTATCGAACGGCAATGTCGCGCTGCTGGTGGCGATGGCGCGGCATGGCGGTTTGCCGTGGGACGCGATCCTCGGCGCGGAGGTGAGCGGGGCTTACAAGCCCGACCCGAGGGCGTACCTGCGCACCGCCGAACTGCTGGGCATCCCGCCGGGCGAGCTGAGCCTCGTCGCGGCGCACCACGGCGATCTTGCCGCCGCCCGATCATGCGGCTTGCTGACCGCCTATGTCGATCGCCCGGACGAATATGGCGGCGCTCCCGCGCCCGATGCCGATTACATCCAAACTTGGGAATGGTCCGCCACAAGCCTGACCGACCTTGCCGATCAACTGGGCTGCTGAGCCCTCCGCACCGGTCAATTCGACAACTTTCGAAATGAGGATTGACTCGGGCGCAGCCTGCGTTATTTCGATAATTCTCGAAAGGTGGCGCGATGGACGATCTTGGTACGCAGGTCTGGGCGGTGGATGCGCTGGGTGCGCTCGCCCACGAAACCCGGCTCGCGGTGTTTCGGATGCTGGTCACGGCTGGCCCCGACGGCATGATCGCTGGCGCTATCGCCGAACATCAGGGCGTGCCGCCCTCGACCATGTCGCATCATCTAGCGACGCTCGAGCGCGCCGGGCTGGTGCAGTCCGAACGCGAAAGCCGCTTGATCCATTACCGCGCTGATTATCCCGGAATGCGCCGCCTGCTCACGTTCCTAATGCAGGACTGCTGCCAAGGTGCGCCTGAAATGTGCTCCGACCTGATGGCCGGACTGGCCTGCGAACCTCACGGCTGAGGACAGCATGAGCGACACCCCTTTCACTGTGCTGGTCCTGTGCACCGGCAACAGCGCACGCTCGATCCTCGGCGAAGCACTGTTCCACCATCTCGGGCAAGGCCGGGTGCGGGCCTTCAGCGCCGGGAGCAAGCCCAAAGGCGTGCCGCATCCGGGCGCGCTCCGGCTGCTGGCGCGGCGCGGGATCGACACCGCCGCCTTCCGGTCGAAAAGCTGGGACGAGTTCACGGCGCCCGACGCGCCGCGGATCGATCTGGCGATCACCGTGTGCGGCAATGCGGCGGGCGAAGCCTGTCCGGTGTTCCTTGGCAGCCCGCTTAGAGCCCATTGGGGCCTGCCTGATCCGGCTGACGTGATCGGCACCGAAGCCGAAGTGGATGCCGCCTTCGAGGAAACTTGGCGCTTGCTGGAAATGCGGGTGCGGGCCTTCCTTGCGCTCGACTGGGCAACGCTCGGCACACCCGCGCTACAGGCCGCGCTTGCCGACATTGGCGCGCTGGAAGGGGCTGCGGCATGAGCGCGGATGCATCACCGCTGGGCCTGTTCGAGCGTTACCTTTCGGTCTGGGTGCTGCTCGCCATTTTGGCTGGGCTGGGGCTGGGCATGACCGCGCCGGACACCGTCGGCATCCTCGCGGGGCTCGAATATGCCTCGGTCAATCTGGTGGTCGCGGTGCTGATCTGGGCGATGATCTTCCCGATGATGGTCGGGGTCGATTTCGGCAGCATTCGCGATATCGGCCGCAAACCCAAAGGTCTGGTCATCACGCTGGTGATCAACTGGCTGATCAAGCCCTTTACGATGGCGGCCCTCGCGGTGCTGTTCTTCGATTATCTCTACGCAGGGATCCTGCCGCGCGGCGATGCTCAGCAATACATCGCCGGGCTGATCCTGCTGGGCGCTGCGCCCTGCACCGCGATGGTGTTCGTCTGGGCGCAGATGACGCGGGGTGATCCCGCCTACACGCTGGTGCAGGTGTCGGTGAACGATCTCGTCATGATCATCGCCTTTGCGCCGATCGTGGCGCTGCTACTAGGGGTGACCGATATTGTCGTGCCGTGGGAGACGCTGCTGCTGTCGGTGGTGCTCTATGTGGTGATCCCGCTGGTCGCCGGAGCCTTTACCCGCAGCCGCATTATTGCCGCGCATGGCGGCGATGACGCTGCGGTTGACGCCTTTACCGCCAAGCTGAAGCCGTGGTCGGTGATCGGCCTGCTGGCGACCGTGGTGCTGTTGTTCGCATTTCAGGCGGGCACAATTGTCGCCAATCCGCTGCTGATCGTGCTGATCGCGATCCCGATTCTCATCCAGTCCTATGGCATCTTCGCCATCGCCTATGCCTGGGCCTATGCGTGGAAGGTGCCGCACAATATCGCAGCGCCCTGCGCGTTGATCGGCACGTCCAATTTCTTCGAGCTGGCGGTCGCGGTCGCCATCGGGTTGTTCGGGCTGTCGAGCGGCGCGGCCCTGGCAACGGTGGTGGGCGTGCTGGTCGAAGTGCCGGTGATGCTCTCGCTGGTCGCCTTCGCCAACCGCACCTGCGCGCGCTTTCCGGGAACCCCAGCATGACCGAATATCAGTGGCTCAGAACCCTGCCCGATCCGGCGCATCTGCCCGCGCTGAAGCCGGAATATGCGCATCGCCGCCCGGCGCTCGGCCTCGGCCCGCTCGATCCGCCGCCGCGCATCCTGCTGCTCTACGGCTCGTTGCGGGAACGATCCTTTTCGCGGCTCGTGGTCGAGGAGGCGGCGCGGCTGTTGCAATTCTACGGGTGCGAGACCCGTATCTTTGATCCGCGCGATCTGCCGATGCCGGACGCTATCGCGGGCGATGATCATCCGGCGGTGCACGAATTGCGCGAACATTCGCTCTGGTCCGAAGGGCAGGTGTGGTGCAGCCCCGAACGCCACGGCCAGATCACCGGGATCATGAAAACCCAGATCGATCACCTGCCGCTCGCCTATCAGGGCCTGCGCCCGACACAGGGGCGCACGCTGGCGGTGATGCAGGTCTGCGCGGGATCGCAGAGCTTCAACAGCGTCAACAACCTGCGCATTCTCGGGCGCTGGATGCGGATGTTCACCATCCCCAACCAGTCCTCGGTCGCCAAAGCCTATCTGGAATTCGACGAGGCCGGGCGGATGAACCCGTCGAGCTATTACGACCGGATCGTCGATGTGGTGGAGGAACTGGTGCGCTTCACCGTCCTGCTGCGACCCCATGCCGAGCAGTTGGTGGATCGCTACTCCGAGCGCAAAGACCAAGGCACGCCAGTCGAAACCCCGGCTGATGCGGCCGGGATCACCGGGGCTTAACCCCTACCCCGCCTTCGCCACCGCTTCGTAAAACGGATTGTCCGCCGAATAGTAATTGCAGTGGAAGCCCGACGGCACCCGGAAGGGGATGCGCACGGTTGCAATCGGCCCGGCGGCAATATCGGTAGCAGCGAAGATCGCGAGCTCGCTCGTGGGCGAATTGGCGCGGTGCACGAGGGTCATCGCATAGCCATCAGCCTCGTGGGTCGCGCCGACGCGCGGGGCGACCACCAGCTCGCCTGCGGCAGAGCCGGGGCCGAAGTGGTAGAAATCCTCCTTGCCGCTCGCTGTGTCGAAATGCAGCACCGCGTCCATCCCGTCGACCCGGCCATCGACCGAATAGAGGTTCATGTTGCCATAGGCGTGGCGGGTCTTGCGCGCCATCATCCGGTCATCGGGACGCGGGAACTGGATGTCGCGATCATTGAGGGTTTCTTCCTTCATGCTCGCCCCGGCAATGTCGATGGTCCAGCGGCGCAGCGACATCTTGGTGTCGGCGTGGGTCAGCCAGTTGCCATCCTGATCGGGGAACAGCGCGGTGCCGTTGGCGGCGGCGACATCAGCGATGATCTGACCGTTTTCCTCCCACGCATTGCATTCGTGGAACATGTGGCGCGGGTCGAACTCGAACCAGCGCACATCATCCGCCGTGCCTTCTCGCGGGAGGATCGCAAGCTTGGTCGGGCGGCCGGTGTTCCATGCGGTCATCGGCCCACCGCGCATCCCGCGCTGGATATCGGTGTCGAGCGGCACCACCGGGATCACCACCCAGTTCTCGGTGAGGAAGAAGGTGTGGATCAGCGCGAAGTGCGGGATCGGGATCGTCACCGCATGGCGCACCACGCCCTCGGCGGTGGTGATGGTGTATTGCAGCGCGGCTTCGCCCGTCCAGCCGTTGATATTGGCGCCGATGTTGACCAGCTCGCCGGTGGCGTAATCAATCTTGGGGTGGGCCGAGAAAGTCGAGGCGATGGTGCCATCATAATCGTGCACCCCCAGCGTGGTCAGCTCAAACGGGTCCATCGCGACCGGCTGCGAGCCTTCCATCAGCGCCAGCAGCTTGCCACCGTGCAGGATGATGTTGGTGTTGCCGGTGTTGTAATGCTTGCCCTGCACGGACGGATCGGTGGTCATCGGGTTGCCGAACATCCCGAACAACCGGCGACCGGCGGCTTTCTCCAGCTCGAACTTCTCGGTGCGAACCCAGCGATTGCGCAGGGACACGCGCCCGTCCTGAAAGTGCATGGCGTAGACCATGCCGTCGCCGTCAAACCAGTGATAATCCCCCTCGCGCGTCGGATAGAGCGGCTCTGGCCCGTTGCGGTAGAACACACCGGCGAGATCCGCCGGGAGGTCACCATCGACAATCAGATCAGGCGCGGTCGCTTCAAACCGCACCGGCTCGTGATGGCCCGACAGGTAGGGGTGGTTGAAGAACGGCTGAGTCATGGTTCCTGCTCCGGTTTGGGGAGAAGCTGCCACAGCGGGAGGCAGCCTTCTGCTAGCATTATGAGGGGCATCTCACCCCGCGATGAGGGCATCGGTCGCCGCGCGGTCCAGCCACAGGGCGTGGACCCCGAACGGCACGGGCTGCGGCAGCGGGATGCGGCATTGCTCGGTCATAGTGGCGGCGTCGGCGACGATCAGGACCGCGCGCGTGCCATCGGCGAGCAGGTCCACCAGCCAGCCTTCATCCTCGCCTTTACCCTCGCCGCGCGGCACGAACACCGGCTCCCCTCCGAGCAGCCCGCCGTAATCGAGATACCCGGCCTCGCGCTCCTCGAACAGGTCGTACTTGAGCACGCCCTGCCCCATCACCCCGCCCGCTTCATCAAGCAGCCAGGTGTAGCGCGCCCGCTCGCCATGGCGGCGCCAGTCGATGCCGGGGCGTTCGTAATGGTGATCGAGCAGCACACGCTCGGTCACGTCCCCGCTCGCCCAATCGAGCCGCCAGTGGACGAATTGCGTGTGGGGCTCGGCCGGGGTGTGGATCGGCATGAACGGCGGATAGTCGCGGAACACCGGGGCGTAGACATGCAGCGCGCCGTCCGCTTCCCAGCCATTGGCGATGTGCCAGATATGGCCAGGCACGGCGGTCTCGAACCAGCGCACCGGATCGCCGTCGCGGTGGTCACGCGCGATCACACCGAAGCGCAGCGGCTGCTTGGCATCGAATTGCGCCACGCTGGCATCGGGGCCCGCGAGCCCGCCGGGATTGAAGCGCAGCGAGCTGTCGGGGAAGATGATGTGCGTGTCGGTCAGGATATAATCATGCACGAAGAAAGCGGCGGGCTTGGCCTGCATCACCGTGCTGGTCTGGATTGCACCGCCGCGTTCCAGCCGGGTAAGATGGGTTGTGCCTGACGTAAAATCCTGCCCGATCGAAAAGACCGTGCCGGTCGTCTCATCGGTCTTGGGGTGGGCGCTAAAGGGGCAGGTGAGTGTGCCACCAAAGGTCTCGTTGGCGCCGCGCCCGTCCAGCGTCAGCCAGCCTTGCGCATCGCGCGCCACATCGAGGCGGAACGGCAGCGCCGTCTCCTGCAAGCAATACAGCCGGTCGTCATGGTGCAGCACCGCGGTGCCATTGCTCCCCGCTTCGATGGCGCTGAGACGCGGTAGCAGGCCGAACCGGACCTTGAGCCGCTCGACCATCAGCCCGGCCAGCGCGCCCTTACCGCCGCTGGTGAGATCGGCGATCCCCATGAAGGGGTTGCGCCCCGCCTGCTCGATCCAGGCCGAGCGCGGGGTGCGGACATAGGTGTTGGAATAGCGCGCCTCTCCGCCGCGCAATTCGATCATGTGGAGCATCGCCTCGCCATCGAACATGTGGCGTCGGCGGCGTGGGGGAAATCGCGCGTTGGTGCCATTGCGCAGGAACACCCCGTCAAGTTCCGGCGGCAATTCTCCCTCGATCACCAGCGGCACGCCGCGCAGTTCCGTATGCACCGGGTCAAACCCTGGGTGGCCATAAGGATCGGCCCCGATTTGCGGGAGGATTGTGCCGGGTGCATTCATGGCTGGAGCCTCTTTTCCGAAGACGCGCTAGGTCGATTTCATTGCAGTTATAGCAATATTGCCAGCACCCACTGCCCCCAGAAATATCAGGTGCATGGCACCAATAGACGGGTCAAAACCTCCGAAACGTAGCGGCAAGGGCGCTTACAGGGCGACCCGCTCAATTTGGACAGTTGCCGCTGATGCCGTGATACTATGCAATTCTTGCAATTAAAGCCGCGGCAGCGCGCTCTGCGCTGCAAGACAAAGGCTCAAAAGAATTTCATCTTGGGGAGAGTAGGATGACATTGACGACCAGAGCGCGACGGACGTTCCTTCGGGCGGCCCTTCTGAGCACAGCCCTGTCAGCGACGACGGCTTTCGCGCAGACGGCCGATCCTACGGCGCAGGAAGCAGTGCCGGATGACGATTCGATCAAGGAAATCGTCGTTACCGCGCGGTTCCGGACGGAAACCCTGCAAGACACCCCGATTGCGATCAGCGCGGTTTCGGCCCAGTCGATCGAACAGGTCGTCATCACCGACGTCAACAGCCTGCAACGCCTGCTGCCCAACGTGCAGCTGAGCCGGATCAATTTCAGCGGTCAGGCGCTCGGCGCGTCGATCCGCGGGATCAGCTTCGCTGACTTGGAAAAGACCTTTGATCCCGCCATCGGTGTGGTGATCGACGGCGTGTTCCTTGGCACCAACACCGGCGCCAATATCGACTTCGACGATCTGGAATCGATCGAAGTGTTGCGCGGGCCGCAGGGCACTTTGTTCGGGCGCAACACCATCGGCGGCACGATCAGCGTGCGCCACACCCGCCCCACGGGCGAGCTCGGCGGCAAGTTCAAGGCGCGCTATGGCAGCTTCAACGCGCTCGATCTCGAAGGCGTGCTCAATTTGCCCCAGATCGGCGATGCACTGTCGATCAAGCTTGCAGGTCTGCGTCGCACGTCAGATTCGCCGACCATCAATCGCTACACCAACGAACGCGAAGACGGTCGTGACATCTACAACCTCAGCGCCACGGCGCTGCTCGAACTGGGCGAATTCACCGCCTTGGCGAGTGTTGCGTACAACAAGGACCGTTCGAAGTTTCCCACCGCGATCAACCTGACCCGCGCCTCCGGCCTCGCGTTCGGTGCGGGCGGCAACATCTGCGATTACACCAATGCGATCGGCCTCGGCGATCTGGGCTGCGACACGCAAGGCGCGGTCCGGCAGGCGACTGAGAACTTCCGCCTCGCCAACACCAGCATCCCGTTCGAAAGCTTCTTCGAAGGCTGGGCCGCCAGCCTTGAAATGAACGCCAAGCTCGGCAATTTCAACCTGACGGCCATCACCGGCTTCCGCAAATCCAACGACCAGCTGCTCGAAGAAAACACCGGGACACCGCCAGCCTCTTACACCGGGGTGCCGGGAGCGGGCGTGCCGCTGTTCGTTGCCGCGCGCGATCAGGACTATAAGCAGTTCAGCCAGGAAATCCGGGTCGCAGGCGACATCACCGACTGGATGGATATCGTGGCCGGGGTCTATTACCTCAACACCAGCTATTCGATCCAGCCGAACCTGTTCAACGGCACGCGCGGTGGCCTTGCCTATCTGGCCGTGCCGCTGTTCCCGCCAGCGGTGCCCGCGCCGACTTTGATCAATGTGCCGATCCAGAGCGCGACGGCGGCGCAGGATCTGCGGTCTTTCGCGGTGTTCGCGGAATCGATCTTCAAGCTGAGCGACAATATCCGCCTGACCGCGGGCGGGCGCTACACGATCGAAACCAAGGAGTTTGAGCTCGACCAGACCCTCGCCGTGCCGTTCAGCGCGGATGGCAAGAAGACCTGGCGCGATCCGACCTGGCGCGTGATCCTCGACTGGAAGCCTACCGACGATACGTTGATCTACGGCAGCTGGTCGCGGGGCTTCCGCTCCGGCGGCTGGAACGGCCGCGCCACCACCGCCGCCGCGATCGGCCCGTACGAGCCTGAAACCGTCGACAGCTTCGAAGTCGGCGCCAAGACTGAATTTGCCGACGGCAAGGTTCAGCTCAACGCCGCCGCTTTCATTGTGAAGTACAATGACAAGCAGGAAGAAATCATCCGTCCGGCCACGGGCGGCGGGACCGAAACCATCGTCGACAACGCTGCCAGCGCGGAGACCAAGGGTATCGAGCTTGAACTGATTGCCCGGGCGACGCCTGAACTGACCTTCCGGGCAGCAGGGGCATACCTCTCGGCCAAGTATGACGACTTCCTGATCCCCGATCTCGCCAACCCCGGCCAATTCGTCGACATTACCAATGTCGCCAATTTCCGCCGTGCGCCGAAATGGTCGGGCAATGTCGGTCTCGATTACGACAAGGCGTTGGATGATCGCAACAGCATCAACTTCAACACCAACCTTGCCTATCTCGATGACTTCTTCACCTCGCCGCGGCGTGACCCGACCGGGCGCAACCGGGATACCATCGCGGCGCACACTACGCTCGATGCCTCGCTTGCGTTCATCCATTCGGGCGATAGCTTCAAGCGTCTGCGGATCGCCGTCTATGGCCGCGATCTGCTCAACAAGGGCAACCGCATCACCAACACGCTTGATGCCGGGGTGTTCTACTTCGGTGTGGTCAGCGCCAACCGCGAAGGCGGCGTGGAGCTGAGCATCGAGTTCTAAAGCAAAGCGGCCCGGGCGCTCACGTCCGGGCCCGCCTTGCGCACCAGAAGGCGGCAGATGGACATGCAATCCCGACTGGCGCTGGCGGCGGACAAGCTCGAATGCGCCGATCTGGTAGCCAAGATGGCGCGGGCGATTGACCGGCGCGATGCCGCACTGCTGGCCAGCCTGTTCCACCCGGACGCGACCGACGATCACGGCCTGTTCAGCGGCACGGCGACCGATTTTGTCGCGTGGGTCATGCCCCTGCTCGCGACGATGAAGCAGACCCAGCACGTCATCGGCCAAAGCCTGATCGCGGTCGACGGTGACCGCGCGGTGGGCGAAAGTTACTTCATCGCCCACCACACTCTGGCCGGTCCCGATGGCGATCTGTTCATGGTAGCAGCCGGGCGGTACCTCGATACCTTCGAACGCCGCGCAGGCGAGTGGAAAGTGCTGCGCCGTCACGCGGTCTATGACTGGAACCGCACCGGCGCTTCCACCGACAATTTCGACCGCGCCGATCCCGGCCCGATGGCGTTTGGCCGGGCTAACCGCGAAGACCTGTCCTACGCCTATTTTCAGGCGATCGGCGCGGCTTAGGCCCCGGCCCGCGCCTCTCTTCTCAGGCCTGGTGGATTGCTTTCACCACCATGTAGCTGTCGAGCCCTTCCGAACCGCCTTCGCTGCCGAAGCCCGATTCCTTGACCCCGCCAAACGGCGCATCCGCGACCGAGATCGCAAAGCTGTTGATCCCGACCATTCCCGCCTCCAGCGCGTCACTCACCAGATTGGCAGTGCGCAGATCATTGGTGAAGGCGAAAGCGGCCAAGCCGAACGGCCCGCGATTGGCTTCGGCAATCGCCTCGTCGAGCGTGGCAAAGGGCCGGGTGACGGCGACCGGGCCGAACGGCTCGGTGTTCATGATCGCAGCCTCGTTGGGCACATCGGCGAGCAAGGTTGGTTGGAAGAAGAACCCCTCTCCATAGGCTGCGCCCCCAGTCAGCAGCCGACTGCCGTGGGCGGTCGCATTGCCGATCAGGCTGGTGAGCGCAGCCGGGCGGCGCGGGTTGGCGAGCGGGCCCATCTGCACCCCCTCCTCCAGCCCATTGCCGACTTTGAGCGCCGCCGCCCGCTCGGCAAAGCCGGTGAGGAAGGCCTCGTACATCCGCTCCTGCACATAAAAGCGCGTCGGCGCGACGCAAACCTGCCCGGCATTGCGGAACTTCTGCGCCACCAGCACATCGAGCACTTTGGGAAGATCGACATCATCGAACACCAGCACCGGCGCGTGGCCGCCCAGCTCCATCGTGATCCGCTTCAACCCGTCCGCCGCCAGCCGCATCAGCTGCTTGCCCACTGCGGCCGAGCCGGTGAAGCTGATCTTGCGGATGACAGGTGAGGCAATCAGCGTGCGGCTGATCATGTCCGGCACGCCGAACACCAGCTGCGCGGCATTGGCCGGAACCCCGGCATCCAGCAGACACCGCATCAGCGCCGAAGACGAGGCGGGGCATTCCTCAGCCGGCTTGGCAATCACCGAACAGCCCGCCGCCAGCGCGGGTGCGAGCTTCTTGGCCAGCATGTAGACCGGGAAATTCCACGGCGTGAACACCGCCACCGGGCCAACCGGCTGCTTCAGCACCATCGCCCGCTGGCCGGTGGGGCGCACCAGCACCCGGCCATAGGCGCGCTTGGCCTCTTCGGCGTAGAAGTCGAAGAACGACGCCGCGCCCATGATCTCGCCCAGCGCTTCGGCCTTTGGCTTGCCTTGCTCGGTGGTGAGCAGCAGCGCGATGGCCGGGGCCCGCTCACGGATGAGCGCCGCCGCCTTGCGCAAGATCGCCCCGCGCGTGTCGACATCGACCATGCGCCACTCTTTAAAGCCCTGCTCAGCGGCGGCGAGCGCTTCTTCGAGATCGGCGGCGGTCGCCACCGGCAGATCGGCAATCCCTGACCCGAGCGCAGGGTTGAGCACACGCAAGGTCTCCCGCCCCTGCCCGCTGCGCCAGCTGCCATTGATGAAAAGCGCAAGATCCGAAGTGTATTCCTGGGTCATGGCCGGTCCTGTTGGTTTGGGGCGCTGCGATCATGCTCCGCCTAGCCGATGAGCGGAGCCAAGAGACCTGTGTATTTTGCACAGGCAATCCTGCCCGCGCCTGTCAGAGAGGATAGCTTGCACGTCCGTCGGCGGCAGGGCTACGATGCGCCACCAGTGGCAGAGGGGCTCCCGATGACGAAAAGCGCACAGACGGACCCGCACCAGTACAGTTCCGCCAATCCGCCGCCGATCGCGCCCGAACTGGCCGCACTCGACAAGAAGCTCGGCAAGCTGGTGGTCAACCGCTTCACCTACCGCCTGCTCCGGCTGCTGGGACGCTTTATGCGCCCGCCGTTTGATCCCGCCGGTGTCAGCCTCGATTATGATCATACTGGCGGTGAGCGGATCGCGATCATCACACCCAAGACGCGCAGCGGCGATGGCGCGCTGATCCTGTTTCACGGCGGCGGCTTCGTGTTCGGGCGGCCCGAGGACATATTCCCCAAAGCCGCCATGTTTGCCAAGACATTAGGTGTGCCGGTGATCTGCCCGGCCTATCGGCTCGCACCCCAAGCCCCGTTTCCCGCCGCGCTGGATGATGGTCACGCGGCATGGCACCGCGTGCTGGCCCGCGCCGAGGCCTTGGGGATCGATCCGGCGAAGATCGTGATCGGCGGTTACAGCGCAGGCGGCGGCCTTGCAGCCAATCTGGTGCACCGACTGCACGACGAGGGCGGCCAGCAGCCGGCCGCACAGTTGTTGATCTACCCGATGCTGGATGATCGCACCGCCCAGCGCCGCGAACTCGATACCCCGCGCCACAGCATCTGGAGCAACGCCAACAACCGCTTCGCCTGGCCCGCCTATCTCGGCGGCAAGCGCGACGCTGAGGCGCTGCCTTACGCCGCCGCAGCACGCCGCGCAGACCTTTCAGGGCTGCCCCCGGCATGGGTGGGCGTGGGCAGCTGCGATCTCTTCCTCGACGAAGTGCGCGACTATGCGCAGCGCCTCAAGGAAGCGGGCGTGGCGGTGTCCTATGAGGAAGTCGCAGGAGGGATCCACGCGTTCGACATGGACGCCAACCCGCTGGCGAGCGCCTTCACCGCCTTGCAGGTGGACTTCACGCGGCACCACGTGGCCTGACCGGCATCGGCGCAATCATCCGGAGAATGTGGAGCAGCAGCGCTGGAGCGGGTGAAGGGAATCGAACCCTCGTCGTAAGCTTGGGAAGCTTCTGCTCTACCATTGAGCTACACCCGCATCGGGCGAGGCGGACGGACCGCTCGCAGACGCGGGGCGCGCTTGCCATGATTCCGGGCGGCGGGTCAATATGCGATTGCCGCCCGGCTACCGCAGCGCGCGCAACGATAGCCCGCAGAAGCTTTGTCATTGCATAAATTTAAGCTCTGGTGGTTTATATCGCCAACGTGCCGGGCGTGCCGGACATGGGAGTTCCCAAGCGTGTTGTTTCCCCGGCGCCTGCTTGCCTTCATCGAATCGCTGGGCGGCGCCGATGCGGCGAACACCTTGAGCGCGCGGCTGCGCGGTGGTGCGCCGCCTGCGGGGCGCTTCAGGGTGCGGCGCGGGGTTGATATCGGCGCGATCCGCGCTTGGTGGACGGGCGAGGCAGCGGCGGCTCCGGGGCCGCTGGCGGATGACGCGGCGCTGGAGGTGCTCTCCCAATGCGCCGGAAATATCGAGAACCCGATCGGCATGACGGCGCTGCCGCTGGGAGTGGCCGGGCCGCTCAGAGTGAACGGATTGCACGCCAGCGGTGATTACTGGCTGCCGCTCGCCACCAGCGAAGCGGCACTGGTCGCCTCCTATGCGCGCGGCGCCCACGCCATCAATCAGGCGGGCGGGACCAGCGCGGCCCTGCTGGGTGAGAACGTCGCCCGCGCGCCCGCCTTTGTCTTTGCCTCTTTGGCCGAGGCCGGCAGCTTCGTCGCCTGGGCGACCCGGCACGAGGCCGATCTCGCCGCCGCCGCTCATGCCACCACCCGCCACGGGCGGCTGCAGGCGATCGAGCCGATGATCGATAGCGACACGGTGTTTCTCGTATGCCGCTACACCACCGGAGACGCCTCGGGTCAGAACATGGTCACCATCGCGACCGAGGCGATGTGCCGCTGGATCATCGAGAACACCCCGGTCACGCCACTGCACTGGTTCATCGAGGGCAATTTCTCCGGCGACAAGAAGGCGAGTTACCTCGGCCTGATCGGCGGGCGCGGACGCAAGGTTTCGGCCAGCGTCACACTGCCTGCCGAGGTGATCCGCCGCACGCTTGGCACTGACGCCGACAAGATGCTCGCCTATGCACGGGTGGCGCAATTGGGCGCCACGCTCTCGGGCCAGATCGGCGCGCAGGGGCACTTTGCCAATGGCCTTGCCGCGCTGTTCATCGCCACGGGGCAGGACGCGGCATGCGTGGCGGAAAGCGCGGTCGGCTTCACCCGGATGGAACCGCGCCCCGATGGCGCGCTGTTCATGAGCGTGACGTTGCCCAATGTCATGGTCGGCACGGTCGGCGGCGGCACGGGAATGCCACACCAGCGCGCGGCGCTGGAACTGATGGGCCTCTCTGGCAGCGGCAAGGCGCGGGCTTTGGCCGAGGTCACCGCCGGGCTTTGCCTTGCGGGCGAGATCTCGATCATGGCGGCGATCGCCAGCGGGGTGTTCACCAGCGCCCACCACAAGCTCGCCCGGACGCGCGGCTGAGCCGATGGACGCCGCCCGCCCCTCCCTGCCCGCCCGTCTGTGGACCTATCAGGCCGAGCGCTTCCCGCTGGGCAAAACTGCCGTGCTGTGCGCGGTGTTTGCAGGCGCGAGTGTCAGCGTCTCGGCGCATCTGGCGGGGCGGGCTGCTCCCGGCCTGACCGCCTACCTCGCTGCCTTCGTCATCACGCTCGCTTTCTTCTTCCAGCTGCGGGTGCTCGACGAGATCAAGGACAAGGAGGACGATGCCCGCTTCCGTCCCGAACGCCCGATCCCGCGCGGGCTGGTGCGGTTGGAGACGATCATCGCGCTGGGCATCGCCAGTGCCGCTGTCGCGGCGCTCGCCGCGTTGGCGGTGGATCTGCGGGTGATCGCGCTGCTCGGGATCGCGTGGGCGTGGATGACGCTGATGAGCTTCGAGTTCTTCGTGCCTGCCTGGCTGAAAGCGCGGCCGTTCGCCTATCTGGTCAGCCATATGGCGGTCATGCCGCTGATCGATCTGGTGATTACAGGCGCGGAGTGGACGCCCCACGGCACGCCCGTGCCTGCCCTGTCGCTCTTCCTGTTCCTCAGCTTTGCCAATGGCTGCGTGCTGGAGATCGGGCGCAAGTTGTGGGCGCCTGAGTCCGAGCGCGAAGGGGTGGAGACCTACAGCCGGGTGCTCGGGCCGGAGCGGGGCGCGCTGCTGTGGCTGGCATGTCTGGGCGCCGCGCTGGTGCTGCTGCTGGCGGTGGGCTTTGCGACCGGCGCGCCGGTGCTGACAGGTGTGATCGGGCTGGCGGGGGTGGTTTATGCGGCGCGCGCGGCGCTGATGTATCGCGCGGCCGCTACGCCGGAGCGGGCCAAGGCGCTGGAGGATGCCTCGGGCCTGTGGGTCTTCGCCTGCTATGGCGCGGCGGGCTTCGCGCCCTTTGCGGGGGCTTTGCTCCGATGATCCTCGCGGGGGCGCAAGCCGATACGGAGGCGGCAGGGGGCAAGGGCCGTGCGCTCGCACGAGCGCTGGCGGCGGGCTTTGCCGTGCCGCCGTTCTTTGTCGTGCCGTCGGGGGAGATGCCGGACGCCGAAGCATTGGGCGCGGCACTCGCAAACCTCGGGCCGGGGCCATACGCGGTGCGGTCATCAGGCCTTGCCGAGGACGGGGCCGAGGCGAGCCATGCCGGGCAGTTCGAAAGCCTGCTCAACGTGCCCGCCGAAGGGGTCGCCGCCGCTATCGCACAGGTCTCAGCCTCGGGCGCGGGTGAGGGGCTGGCCGCCTATCGCTCCGAACGCGGCATCGCCGACAGCGCCCCGCCCGCTGTGGTGGTGCAAAGCATGATCCCCGCATCCCACGCCGGGGTCGCCTTCTCCGCCGATCCGGTGGCCGGACGGCGCGACCGGGTGGTCGTCTCGGCCACGCAGGGCCTTGGTGACCGGCTGGTGGCGGGCGAGGTCGATGGGAGCGGCTGGTGGCTGGCGCGGCCTGCGCTGGAGGTCGTCGCAACCACTGGCGATGGCGAGGGACTGACAGGCAAACAGGTGCGCGAAGTCGCCGAATTGTGCCTCGCTGCCGAAGCTGCTTTCGGCGGGCCGCAGGATATCGAATGGGCCTTCGCGAACGGCGCGCTCTACCTCCTGCAATCGCGTCCGATCACCTCCCCCCTGCGCCCCGCCCCGCTCACCGATCCGGGCTTCATGGTGTTCGACAATTCGAACATCGTCGAAAGCTACCCCGGCATCGTCGCGCCGCTGACCTTCTCCTTCGCGTCCTACGCCTATGCGCGGGTCTACATGGCCTTCGTCGCGCTGCTCGGCGTCGCGCCCGATCGTATTCGCGCCGAGCGGGTGGTGTTCGAGAACATGCTCTCCCGGATCGAGGGGCGGGTCTATTACAACCTTGGCAACTGGCACCGCGCGCTCGCAATGCTGCCGGGATATAGCCTCAACCGCGGTTTCATGGACGGGATGATGGGGACGAGCGCGCCCCTGCCTGAGCGGCTGCTGGGGCAGATTGAGCATGGTCAGCCGCAACGCCTCAAGGAGTATGCTCGCATGGCGCGCTCTGCCTGGCGATTGTGGCGGGCCTCGCGGCAATTGCCCGCGACCTCGGCTCTGTTCCGCAAGCGGCTCGACCGCGCACTCAAGGCGACCACGCCTGAGCGGGTCGCAACCCTGTCGCTCACCGAACTCGCGGCGGAATACCGCCGGATCGAGGCCGATCTGCTTGACCGCTGGGACGCGCCGATCGTCAATGATTTCCTCTGCATGATCGCCTTCGGCGCGGCGCGCAAAGCGCTGGAAGGCTGGGCGGGCGCGGAAGGCACGGCGGCGCTCAACGATGTGCTGATCGGGCAGGGCGATATCATCTCGGCCCGACCAGCCCAGTTGATCCGGGCGATGGGAGAGACCGCACGCGCGGATACCGCGCTGCTGGCCGCGCTCGATGCGCAGGACCGCTCGGGCGTTGAGGCCAGCGCCATCGGGCCGGGCGTTGCGGGCTACATCAATGAATTCGGCGACCGCTGCACCGAGGAGCTGAAGCTCGAAAGCGTCACCCTCGACGAGGACCCCGCGCCCCTGTTTGCCGCCATCGCCGCTGCCGCGCGCAGCCGTCACGGCCCTGCGCCGGAGCGCGGCGATCCGTGGGCGCGGCTGGACAGCGCGCTCAGGGGTAAGCCGGTGAAACGCCGTGTCGCCCGCTGGCTGGTGCGCTGGGCCAAGGACCGCGTGCGCGACCGTGAGAACCTGCGGTACGAACGCACCCGCATCTTCGGCCGCGCACGGCGTGTGCTCTTGGCGATGGGGACGCAGTTCCACGCGATGGGCCTCTTGGACACGCCCCGCGATGTGTTCCTGCTGACGCTGCCCGAAGTGCTCGGTGCGATCGAAGGCTTCGGCGTCACGGCTGACCTCGCAGGCCTTGCCGAGGTTCGCCGCCGCGAGATGGAGCGTGCCGCCGCTCTCCCCGACCCGCCCGAGCGCATCATCACCGAAGGCCCCGCCTGTGCTGCGGCAACCCTCGCGGCCCCGCAGCAAGCCACCAGCGATGAACGCACCCGCTCCGGCACCGGCGCCTCGGCAGGCATCGTCACCGCTGTCGCGCGCGTCATCGCCGACCCGCGCGGGCAGAGCATCGCGGCGGGCGAAATCCTCGTCGCGCGCCACACCGATCCGGGCTGGATCGCGCTGTTCGCCAGCGCGGGGGCCATTGTGGTCGAGCGGGGTAGCCTCCTCTCCCACAGCGCTATTGTTGCGCGCGAACTGGGGATTCCCTGCGTTGTCGGGCTGTCGGACGCGACCCGCTGGATTACGGATGGCGAAGTGCTGACGGTGGACGGCGCCAGCGGAAGGGTGAGCAAAGCATGAGCGAAATCGCCGCCAAGGCCGCCTTCGATCACATCCGCTACGCCCAGCTGTGGGAGGATGCCGAGGTGCTGGTGAGCGCCATCGGCCCGCGTCCCGGCGGTCGGCTGGTGTCGATTTGCTCGGCGGGCGACAACGCGCTGGCGATGCTGCTGTGCGATCCGGCAGAGGTGATCGCCGCTGACCTGTCGCCCGCGCAATTGGGGTGCCTGAAGCTGCGGCTGGCGGCGTTTCCGCTGCTGACTCATGCCGAATTGACCGAGCTGCTCGGCGCGGCCCCCTCCACACGGCGCGGCGTGCTGCTCGACCGGGTGCTGGCCGAGTGCGACGCCGAGACCGCCGCCTTCTGGGCCGCCCTGCGCCCCGACGTCATCGCCCACGGCGCGGGCGGGGTTGGCAAGTTTGAGCGCTATTTCCGCCTGTTCCACCGGCGCCTGCTGCCTTTCGTGCACTCGCGCCGCACGGTGGAGGCAGTGTTCGAACCGCGCTCGCAGGAGGAACGCGCGCGATTCCTCCACGACCGCTGGAACAACCTGCGCTGGCGCTGGCTGCTGAAAGCCTTCTTCTCACGCCGCGCGATGGGGGCGCTGGGCCGCGATCCGGCGTTTTTCGATCAGGTCGAAGGCTCGGTTAGCGACCATGTCGCCCGCCGGATCGAACACGCCTTTGTCGCCAATGATCCGGTCGCGAACCCCTATCTGCGCTATGTCCTGACCGGCACGCATGGCCCTGTCCTGCCGCTCGCATGGCGGCCGGAGCATCATGCCACCATCGCCGAGCGGGTAGGCCGAGTCCGGCTCCATCTCGGCCCGCTGGAACAGGCGACGACCGAGGGTGTGGACGGGTGGAACCTCTCCGACATCTTCGAATACATGTCGCCCGAGGGCTTCCGCTCCGCTTACGGCAACATCCTTGCCGCCTCCAATCCCGGCGCGCGGCTGGTGTACTGGAACATGATGGCCCCGCGCGCCATGCCGTCCGAATACGCGCCCCGCGCCCGCCCCCGCCCCGACATCGCCGCGCCATTGGCCGCGCGCGATCAGGCGTTCTTCTACTCCGCCTTCCATGTCGACGAGGTGTGTCCTTGAGCATCGCGCTCAGCCTCGTCCTGCTGGCCGGATCGGTCGCGCTGCTGATGGGCGTCATCGCCGCCGTGCGTTACGCGGGAGAGCGGTTCGGCTGGCATGCCGAAGTCAGCCGCAAGACGATCCATGTCGCCATCGGCCTCTACGCCATGGCCCTGCCGCTGCTGTTCGATACCCGATTGCCGGTGGTCATCCTGCTGCTGATTGCGCTCGCGCTGATGGGCTGGCTGCGCCTGCCGCAGGTGCGCACCAGCGGGCTCGGCAAGGCGATCCACGCGGTCGAGCGGCGCTCGCTCGGCGATATCTGGCTCGCGCTCGCCATCGGGTTCGTGTTCCTGCAATCGGAGGGCGAATACATCTTCTACGCCCTGCCGCTCGCCATCATCACCTTGTCAGACACCGCCGCCGCGCTGACGGGGAGCGCCTATGGCCGCAGCCGTTTTGCGGTGGAGAATGGGGTGAAGAGCTGGGAGGGGGTGGTCGCCTTCTTCATGGTCAGCGTGATCGTGGCCATGGCGATGCTGCTGCTTCTCACGGACGCGCCGCGCCTCAACGTGGTGGTGCTGGCCTTCGCGATTGCCGCCTTCGGCGCGATTGTCGAAGCGGTGTCGTGGCGGGGCTTGGACAATCTGTTCGTGCCGATCTGCCTGCAATTCTTCATCAAGGGCTACCTGTTTGCCGAGCCGATGGCGCTGGCGCTGATCGCGCTGCAATTCGGGGTGGCGGTGATCGCGGTGGCGGTGATCGCGCGGCGGCTGGCGCTGTCGGTCCATGCCAGCCGCGCCTTCGTGATCGCGATCTTCCTGTTTCTGGGCGCGGGCGGGCCTTACGGGGCTGTGGTGCCGATGTTTGCCATCGCCGCGCATCTGATCGCCCGCCGCCGCCCCTGTGCGAGCCCGCACCGCGATCTGGATTTCATCGCGACTTTGTGCGGCGCGGGGCTGATCTGGTTCTTCGTGGGCGAGACCATCGGGCCGAGCGCCCTGAGCTTCTACAATCTCGGCATGGCGGGCATGGCTTTAGGGCTGCTGGTGGTGGCGACCGGAGGCCGGATCGCGGCGGGAGCCGTGCTGACGATAGCGGTGGGTGCGGGCTACATCGCGCTGCTGAGCCTTGCGCCCGGCCATGCGCTGCATTCGCCCTATCTGCCACTGGTGGCGGCGGCGAGCCTGCTGCTGGTCACCGCGCTGGTGCTGGCGCGCACGGCATGGTTCGACCGCTGGCGCGCGCCGCGCCTTGGGGCGGTCGCCAATCTGGTGCCGTTTGCGGCCTATCTTGCGACATTGGGGATGCAATGAGCGACTTCGACGAGATGCGTGCGCCGGGCGCAAGCCTGCGGTTCTACGAAAACGGTCCGGCGTGGGATGGCGTGGCAGCGGTGGCGCTGGGCGCAATGGTGTTCACCGATGCCGAGGCTGGCGCGGCGTTGCTGCGTGAGGCTCTGGCGCGGGCGGAAGGCCGCCCGGTGCTCGCACCGATGGATGGCGACACCTGGCACGCCTATCGCACCGTGGTGGAAAGCGACGGCAGCCCGCCCTTCCTGATGGAGCCTGCTGCCCATCCCCATGTCGCCGAAGCGCTGGCGTTGGCGGGGTTCGAGCCGGTGGCGCATTATGCCTCGACCCGGATGGCGCTCGATACCCCGCAGGCCGAGCCCGCGCCGGTGGAGGGGATCACCGTCGCGGCGTGGGATGGCACAGACGCGCAGCCGCTGCTGGAGCAGGTCTTCGCGTTGGCAGGCGGGTCTTTCGCGGACAAGCAGTTCTTCAAGCCGAACACGCGCGAGGGGTTTCTCGGGCTCTATTTGCCACTGTTGCCGCTGCTCGATCCGCGGCTGGTGTTTCTGGCGCGGGACGAGAGCGGGGCGATTGTCGGCTTTCTGCTTGGCTTCCGCGATCCGGCGGTGCCGTCGCGGGCGGTGCTCAAGACCTATGCGGGCACGCGGCGGGGCGTCGGGCACCTGCTGGCGCATCATTTTCATGAGGCGGCGCGGGGGCTCGGCTGCACCGATGTGGTGCATGCGCTGATGCATTCGGACAATGTCTCGCTGGTGAGGAGCGGCCAGCATGGGGCCGAGGTGTTCCGCCGCTACGCCCTGTTCGGACACCGCCCCACTTGACCATCCTCGCCGCCTTCGATGCCCAGGTCGCCGCGCAATGGGATCGGCCTGCGATTGTCGACGGCAAGGGGCACATTGTCAGCTTTGCGGCCCTCTATCACCGCGCAGGATACCTTGCGGACGAATGGGCCAAGCGCGGGATCGGGCCGGGCGACCGGGTGCTGATCGCGATGGGGGTGACGCCGGATCTCTACGCCGCGCTGGCTGCATTGTGGCGGCTGGGGGCGGTCGCGGTGCTGCCCGAGCCTGCGATGGGACTGAAGGGCGTGCGGACCGCGCTGGCGGCGGCTGACGTGAAGGCATGGATCGGTGCGGGCGTGCTCAGGGTAATACCGTTGCTGGTGCCGCGCCTGCTGACAATCAAACGCCTCTCGCTGGCAGGCGGAATGCTGCGCGCCACGGAGCCTTCCTCCGACTGGCCGGACCATCACCCTGCTCTGATGAGCTTCACCAGCGGCTCCACCGGTCGGGCCAAGGCGATTATGCGCAGCCACGGCTTCCTCGCCGCGCAGAACCGGGCCGTCGGCCCGCTGCTGGCGAGTGATCGCGCTGAGGTCGACCTCGTCGCCTTCCCGGTCTTCGTTCTGGCGAACCTCGGGAGCGGGGTGACGTCGGTGCTACCCAATTGGCCCCTGCGCCGCCCTGACCGCGCCGACCCACAAGCGATCCGCGCGCACATCGCCAAGCACGGCGTCACCCGCTTGCTCCTCCCCCCGGTGCTGGCCGAAACGCTGGCCGATGCTCCGCTCCCTGCCAGCGTCACCACCATCTTCACCGGCGGCGGGCCGGTGTTTCCCGATGTGGTCGAGCGGCTCATCGCCCACAATCCCGCGCTGCGCGTCATGGCGGTCTATGGTTCTACCGAGGCCGAACCGATTGCCGAGCTGGAGGTCAGCGCGCTCATCCCCGCCGACCGCGCTCGGATCGACGGCGGAGAAGGCCTCCTCGCCGGGCCGCCGGTCAGCGCGGTGCGAGTGCGGATCGTCGAGGACGAGATCCTCGTCGCGGGCGATCACGTGGTCGAAACCTATGTCGACCCCGCCGACAACGCCGCCACCAAGACCCGCGATGAAAGCGGCACCATCTGGCACCGCACCGGCGATGGCGGGCGGTTCGACGAGGTCGGACGCCTGTGGCTGCTGGGACGCACGCAAGGTCGCATCGAAGGCCTGTGGCCCTTCGCTATCGAGGTCGCGGCGCGGAGCTGGCCGGGGGTGCGGCGAGCGGCGCTCTGCCCGCTGGAGGGAAAGGCCTGCCTCGCTATTGAAGGCGACATCGTCCACCTCGCCCATTGGCAATCGGCGGCCGCCGCGCTCGGCGTCGCCAAAGCCGTCGCGCTCAAATCCATCCCACTTGATCGCCGCCACCGGTCCAAGGTGGATTACGCCCGCCTCGCAGAAGTCGTCAGAGCAAGCGCAGCCTAATCCTCCAGCCAGTGTCGCCACGCGAACCAGCCCATCACCAGCGCCCCGATGGCTCCGCAAAACGCCACCACGCCCCAGAATGCCCACGGGTGGCCGGCATAGGGAATGCCTTCGACATTCATCCCGAGCAGCCCGGTCACAAAGGTCAGCGGCAGGAAAATGAACGCCGTCACCGCGATTCCCAAAGAGCGCTGGTCGATCTTTTCAGCGCGCAGATCAGTCAGCTGTTCGTGGAGCAGCGCGGCGCGTTCGCGCACGGCTTCGAGTTCTTCGGCCATGCGCGCGAAGCGGTCTGCCGCCTCGCGCAGGTGCATCCGGTCATCCTTGCTGATCCAGTCGAATTCAAGCTGCGCCATCTGGCCCAGCGCATCGCGGTCCGGCGCGACGAACCGCCGCAGCACGATCGCTTGGCTGCGGATATAGGCGATCTTGCGGCGCAGCGCGTAGATATCGCCGCCGTCGAGCATCCCCTCGCAATCATCAAGGCTATCGCCCAGATCGGCAACCTGCGGGTCAAGCTGGACCGAGATCGCCTGCGCCAGCGCGGAGACAAAATCGCCCCCGTCGGTGATCCGCCCGGCGCGCACCGCCGCCTCGACCTTGGCGAGCGCGGCCATGCGGTGGCGGCTGACCGATGTGACCCGCGCGCCTTCGACCCATACCCGGATCGAGACCAGCCCGTCAGAATCCTGCATCGTGTCCGCCGCCGTGCCGCGCAGGTTGATGAGCACCGCGTCGTCCACTTCATCACAGCGGGGGCGGGTTTCGCTCGCCACCAGCGCGTTGGCGGCCATCGCCGGGACATAGTCCGGCAGGTCCATGCTTTCGCCGTGGCCGACACCCTCTGCATGAAGCCAGACGAATCCCGGCCCTGCGAACTGCGCAACCTCGCCCGGCCCGATGTCGGTGACGGTGCCATCGCGCACGAGAAGCGCTTGCACGGTGAGCGGGCGGGTTGTTGCGTCCATCGCCGCCCCTGTTAGCCCCGCCGCCGCGCTGGCGGCAAGCGGGGGCCTTCAAGATATGCGCTCAGAAGTATTTGGCGCTGGCGATCTCGGCCCCTTGGGCGAGCGCGGCGAGCTTGGCCCAGACGATCTCGGGGTCGAGCGCATTGCTACCCGCATGGACCGAGAAGCCGCAGTCGACCCCAGCCATCACCCGCTCGGCCCCGAGCAGATCGGCATAGCGGCCAATGCGCTGGGCGATCAGATCGGGGTGCTCAATATAGGGCGACTGCGGCTCGACCATGCCGGGGCACAGGACCTTGCCATCGGGCAGTGCGTGCTCCTCAAAGAAGGCGAATTCATGCGCGTGGCGCGGATTGGCGCCTTCGATCAGCACGGTCTGCGGCTTGGCGGTCCAGACGATATCGGCGATCTCGCCCAGCGCCACGTCGCAGTGATGCGGGCCGGGGTAGTTGCCCCAGCACAGGTGCATCCGCAATTGTTCCGCCGGGATATTCTGGACCGCATGGTTTAGCGCGGCGATGTTCATGCCGATGCGCTTGCGGAACTCTTCAAGGGAGAGGTGGGTGAACTGCACATGGCGGCCCATCGCCAGATCGGGGCAATCGACCTGAAGCGTGATCCCGGCCGCCGCGATGGTCTCGTATTCGTGGCGCAGCCCTTCGGCGAGCGCGAAGACGTACTCCTCGTCCGACGCATAGTACTGGTTCGGGAAGAACAGCGCGGTCACGCCGGGGCTGGCGGCGGACATGAAGGTGGCGTGGCCATTGGCGAGGCGGACGAGGCGCTCGGCGTCAATCCGGGGCGCTTCCATGTCGATCACGGTGATGGGCGCGGTGCAGGCAGGCGCGGAACGCTTGGCGCGGCCCTTGTTGCCGAACACCTGCGCCTTGGCACCTGGGAAGGCTTCAAGGTCGGCGAATTCATACTGCCCCGCCTCGCCGCCGAAGCCTGACAGGCGGTGCTTGATGTAGGTCGCGTAGCTCGGCTTGGACTGCTCGCCATCATTGACGATGCTGACCCCGGCTTCGATCTGGCGCTTGATGACGTAAGCCGTGGCCTCTTCCACCGCCGCATCGAAATCGGCTTCGGACACGGGCTCCCCGCCCTCGCGCTTGAACACCAGATCGAGCAGGGCTTCGGGGCGCGGCAGGCTGCCGACATGGGTGGTGAGGAAACGCTTGGTCATGCTGGGGCCTTTGGCGTGAGGAACTGGGCGATGGCGGCGTTGAAAGCCGCCGGGTTGTCAGCATTGGCGAGATGGCCTGCCTGCGGGATTTCGATATGCCGCGCGCGCGGCGCGACCGCGCCGAGCACACGCGCACATTCACGCCGCCACAGGGTGTCATACACGCCGGTCAGGCTGAGCACCGGCATCGCCAGCATGGCAAGCACCTCACGCGGGAAGCCGGGCGTCTGGCTCGGCGTCAGGAGATCGCGGCCGTCGTAATCGGCGAGGCTTTCGAACATCAACGCGCGGGCGGCGGGCGAATGGGTCTGCATCAGCGGATGGCGCGACCACTCGGCCCTGAGCCGCTCCAGATCGCCAGCAGCGGCAAGCGCGCGGAAGTGCTCAAGGTCGATGACCTCCTCACGCGTCACCAGAGCGGGGAGCGGCGCGCCGGACACCACCAGCCCCGTCAGCCGTGAGCCGTACCGCCGCGCCACATCCAGCGCGACCACCGCGCCGCGTGACAGGCCGACCAGCGCGAACCGATCGAACCCGAGGAAATCGGCAATGGCGATAACGTCTTCGGCCTCGCGCATCAGATCGGGCGGCGCGGTGGCGCGCCCGCAGCCGCGCCGATCCGGCATGACGAGGAAAAAATCGTCCGCCAGCCCTGCCACCTGCGGCGTCCACATCCGGTGATCGAGCGTCCAGCCGTGGAGCAGGATGACGGGCGCGCCCTCGCCTGCCATGCAGATCGGCAGGGTGCCGCCCGCGACGGCCACCTCGCCGTAGCTCACCGGATCATCAGCCACGTTGTTCGCCTTGGGGGCAGCCATGCTCACATGCGCCCCCACGGCCAAGCAATCAGGCGGCTTCTTCGGCGCGGAACGGGTTGTTGTTGTGGTGCTGCCCGCCGAGCCAGCGCTTCAGTTCGGCATGGGCCGACGCGCGGCGATCCGCATCGAGCGGGGCTGCGCGCGGATCATCATAGGTGAACTCGATGATCATGCCGTTGGGATCGGTGACATAGAGCGAGCGGCAATAGCCATGCTCCAGCACGTAGGTCTGCGGCTCGACAATCCCGGCGGCGGCGATGCGCTTCTGCAATTCGGCCTGACCATCGGCATCGACCTGCAAGGCGATGTGGATGAACGGGCTCGACGGCATCTCGGGGCCGAACTCGGCCTGATCGCCGGGATCAGCGAACTGGAAGAAGGCCAGCGCGCTGCCATCGGCGAGTTCGAAGAACACGTGGCAATAGACGCGCTCCTTGCCGAACAGCTCGTCCTTTTCGCAATAGGTCGCCATCAGCGGGAAGCCGAGAATATCTTCGTAGAAGGCGCGGGTGGCCTCCAGGTCTTTGGTCACATAGGCAGTGTGGTGCAGGCGATTGGCCAGAATTTTTGTCATCGTGCTCACTCCATCATTCCCAAATTCGTTCAGGCGGCCAGCTTGCCCGCGATGGTGGCGACGTGGGCGCCCTGGAAGCGGGCCCCGGCCAGCTCGTTGGCGCTCGGCATCCGGCTCCCGTCGTTACCAGCCAGCGTCGATGCGCCATAGGGGGTGCCGCCGCTGATTTCCCCCATCTCGGCATTGCCTTCAAAGGTGTAGGGCAGGCCGACGATCACCATGCCATGATGCAGCAACGTGGTGTGGAACGAGGTGATGGTCGTCTCCTGCCCGCCGTGCTGGCTGGCGGTGGAGACGAACACGCTCCCGACCTTGCCGACCAGCGCCTTGGTGAACCACAGCCCGCCCGTCTGATCGAGGAAGTTGCGCATCTGCGCGGCCATGTTGCCAAAACGGGTGGGGGTGCCGAAGATGACTGCGTCATAATCGGCCAGCTCGTTCGGGTCGGCAAGGGGGGCCGCCTGATCGAGCTTGATCCCCGCACCCTTGGCGACCTCATCGGGCACCAATTCGGGAACACGCTTCACGAACACCTCGGTGCCGGGAACGCTGGCAGCGCCTTCGGCAACCGCAGCGGCCATCGCCTCGATATGGCCATAGCTCGAATAGTAGAGCACCAGCACCTTGGTCATGGTCGCGTTTCCTTTAGAATTTGTAGCCGACTTCAAAGCCGTAGCGCGCCGGACGGGCGCGGAACACGAAGCCGCCGGGCGAGAATTCGGCGTTGTAGGTCTCGTCGAACAGGTTCTGCGCAAAGGCGGTGAGCGACACGCCATTGGCCAGCGTCACACCCGCGCGCGCGTCAACGATATCGACCGGCTGACGGACGGTGGTGTTGAACGGCTCCCACCAGGTCTTGCCCGTGCGGCGGTAATCGACCCGCACCAGCGCATCGACAGTGTCGCTGATCGCACCGGCATATTGCGCGCCGAGGTTGAGCGTATAGTTCGAGATCTGCGGCGCCTTGTTGCCGATCACGCTCGCATCGGGGAAGTCCTTGATCTCGCTATCGGTCACGCCGATTGCGGCGTTGATGTCGAAATCGGGCAGGATTTCCGCGGTCGCTTCCAGCTCGAAACCGTTGAGGCGGGTTTCGGGGATGTTGCCGAGGTTCTGGGTCGAGGACTGGGCAAGGAAGACGAAGAAGTAGCTGTTCTTCGACAGCGTGGTGTAGGCCGCGCCTGCCAGACGGACGGGGCCGAGCTGCGCCTTGGCGCCGATCTCAAAGGTGTCGGCGGTTTCTGCACGGAAGATGTCGCCCACGCCGACGATTGCGGCGGCGGAAGCTTCCGCGCCGACGCCGGTTTGGTTGAACCCGCCCGAACGGAAGCCTCGGCTGTAACCGCCATAGATCGTCAGATCGGGGGTCGGCTCATAGGTCAGGGTCAGCTTCGGCTGCCAATCGTCGAAGATCGCGGTGCGGACCTCGCCGCTCTGCGCCTGCGGCACGCCGGGGACCACGGGCAGGAAGCCCTGCGGGGTCAGCGTCGTCTGGCGGCGCTTGTCACGGTCATACCGCAGCGAGGCATCGACACGGAACTGATCGGAGAATTCATAGCCTGCATTGGCGAACAGCGCCCAGGCGAAGTTCTCCTGACCATCGGCCAGATAGGAGAATTGCGGGTTGAGCGGATTGGTCGAAGGCGAACGGAACACCGGGAAGACGCCGTTGTTCGTATCGATCATGTTGCCGGTCGAAATGAAGCGCGTGGTATCGATCAGGTAGCCACCGGCCATCCAGTTGAAGGCGCGGCCATCCTCGGGCGAGGCAAGGCGCACTTCCTGGCTGAAGGCCTTCACGTTGAGATACTGGCTCTGGTTGAGATCGAAACCGTTGCCCGCACCAAGGATCGCTTCGAACAGATTGAAGAAGAAGCTGTCCGGGATCGGCAGGAAGTCGAAGGCGTCGCCAGTCAGCACTTCCTTGACCGTGTCGTAGGACGAAATCGAGGTGAACACCGCGTTGTCACCGGCGTATTCGATCTTCAGCGCGGCATTGTAGATATCGCGGTCGTTCTGGCCGGGGTTGTTCACCCGCACCGGAGCGACCGTGTTCACGTCATTGACGATGTTGTAATAGAGCCCCTGCGTGCGCAGCTGGTTCATCGACCCGCGCAGATCGAAGGTCAGCTTGTCGGTCGCCTCGATCAACAGGTTGGCGCGCAGGCTGAAATCCTCGACCGGATCGGCTTCATCATTGAGGAAGGTGTTCTCGATGAAACCGTCGGTGTTGTAGTACGAGCCCGCCACGCGGAACTTGACGTTTTCGGCCAGCGGTCCGCTGATCCCGCCGCGCAGGAAATAGCCGAAGCCATTATCGACGCCCGCGGTGATGTTGCCCGCAAATTCGTCGGTCGGGGCCTTGGTGGTGATGATGATGGCGCCGCCGATGGCGTTACGACCATAGAGGCCCCCTTGCGGGCCCTTGAGCACTTCGATCTGCTCGATATCGAACAGATCCTGGTTGAATTGCGCGGGGTTTACTTGCTGCACCCCGTCAACAATCACTGCGACCGAAGGCTCGGAATTGCGGTTCTGGGTGATCCCGCGAATGATGACGAAGGCGTTGCCCGCGTTCTGCGTCTCGACCAGCGTGACGTTAGGGGTCAGCGCGATGAAGTCCGCCGGACGCTCGATCCCGGCATTGCTGATCGCCTGCGAATCAAACGCGGTGACGGCAGCCGGGGTGTCCTGAAGCGTTTCGCTGCGGCGCAGGCCGGTGACGACGATGCCCTGATCGTCGATCGCCTCTTCAGTGGGAGCGGCCTCCTGCGCGGCAAGCGGCATTGCAGCCAGCGCGGCGGCCGTCAGAGCAGTGGTGCTGATAAGCCTGCGCGTGGCGCGGCCGATGCCCGAAGTCGTCATATCTCTCTCCCCTGTGCGCGCGTCATCGCGTCGCTCTATTGGCGATCCCTCCCTTAAAGTGAGTTATGAAATTCGCAATGCGAAGTCAACTTCGATATGCGAAAATAGACGAATGTGTGGCAGCAGAGCCACGGCAAGGCTCGCACGCGCCATTTCGCCCCATGCGGTCGGCATGTGTTTCGAAGGTTATCGGCGGGTTATGCGCGGGTTATGCGCGGGTTATCGGCCGGTTGAAGGTAGCGATCCTGCCGGCCTGAGCCGAGGCCGGCATCAAGGCCGCAAAGACGCCTCCAGCGCGGGCCAGCGCTTGAGCGAGGCCTCAATCTCCCCGGCCGCCGCGCGCAGCAACGGCAGGCGGGTGCGGACCAGCTCGTCCTGCGAGATGCGGGTGGTGGAGGTGGAGCAGTTGATCGCGGCAATCACGCGCTTGTCGCGCCCGAAAATCGGCACAGCGACCGAGACGATGCCGTAATCGAGCTCGTCCAGCGCCGAATCGTAACCGCGCTGCGTGATCAGATTGAGCCGTTCGGCGAGGGCTGCGCCGTCGGTGACGGTGCGTTCGGTAAAGCGCTGGAACGGGGCGCCTGCCATCAACGCCGCCCGCTCGCCTTCGGGCAGATAGGCGGCGAGCGCCTTGCCCAGCGAAGTTGCGTGGAACGGAAAGCGCGTGCCCACCCCTGCCGCGACCCGGAACCGCCGGTCGGTCGAGACGTGCGCCACATACAGGATCTCCGCGCCCGACAGCACGGCAAGGCTGGCGCTGTCGCCGGTCTGATCGCGCAGCCCTTGCAGCGGCGGCAGCACCACCTGTTCGATCTGCATCGAGGCAAGAAACGCCGAACCGATCGTCAGCACCGCCGGGCGCAGCAGGAATTTGCGCTCGTGCTGGCCGACATAGCCAAGCTCCACCAGCGTGATCAGGCACCGCCGCGCCACCGCCGGGGGCAGCGCCGTCTTGGCCGCCACCTCGGAGAGCGTCATCTCAGGGTGATCCTCGTCAAACGCCTTGAGGACGCGCAGGCCGCGCTCCAGCGTCGAGAGAAATTCCGGGTCTTTCCCCCCGGCAACCTTGTCTGCGGGTTCAGCCCCTGCGGATCCCATGCACTGGCCTTTCGATGGAGCGGCGGACGGCCGCGTCGTCGGCTCCCAATAGGGGCGGCGCGGTGACGCTGTCCATCCGCTCGCCATCGAAACTGAGCGGGAAACGGATCGTGCGGAAGGTGCCCTTCGGCCCGTTGGGGTCACTGACTTCGATGCCGAGCACCTTGGCCTGCTCGGTCGCCAGCACTTCGGCGCTGTCGTAAACGGGCGAATTGGGAACTTCGCGGCGGGTCAGCTCAGCGGTCCAGTGATCGCGGGTCTGCTTCGCGAAGATCGGGGCGAGGAAGGCGACCACATCCTCGTAATGGGCGATCCGCGCATCGCGGCTTTCGAAAGCGGGGAGCGAAAGCATATCGGGCTGGTCCACGGCGAGCGCGAGGTTCTCCCAGAACTTCGGCGGGGACGACATGTGCAGCGCCAGCCACTTGCCGTCGGCGCACTGGAACACATAGCTCTGCGAAACGTGCGGGCGACTGTAAGGCCCCATGACCTGATCGGCGGAGAGCAGGTGGGTGAAATCGTCGAGGTTGAAGTGGCACATCGCCTCGAACATCGAGGTTTCAACCACGCGGCCCTTGCCGGTCAGGTGCCGCTCATTGAGCGCGGCGAGAATGCCCAAGGCGGTATAGAAGCCGGTCATGGCGTCAGCGATGGCGGGGCCGACGACGCGGGGGTGTTCGGGGTTGACCAGTAGCCTGAGGAAGCCGGACGCTGCTTGGGCGACGGTGTCGAAAGCGGGGCGATCACGCTCCGGGCCTTCACTGCCGAAGCCAGAGATAGAGGCATAGACCAGCGCGGGATTGATCCCCTGGAGCCGCTCGGCATCGACATTCAGCCGCCCAGCCACGCCGGGGCGAAAGTTCTGGATGAACACGTCGGCGTCTGCGACCAGACGATCGAGCACCGCGAGGTCTTCAGGGTTCTTCGGGTCAATTGTGATTGAACGCTTATTGCGATTGTACGTCTGGAAATGCGGCGAATAGAGTTCGCCCTTGAAGCTGCGGAACGGGTCGCCCGTGCCCGGCTGCTCCACCTTGATGACATCCGCACCCAGATCGGCCAGCAGCATCCCAGCGGCAGGGCCAGTGATGAAAGTGCCCATTTCGAGCACGGTAACGCCTGCTAATGGCCGAGCTGTCATCCAACAAATCCCATCTGCTTGCCCCAAGCTTGCCTTGGGTTCGATGTGACACTATATTCTTCGCATACCGAAATCAACTTCGAATATCGAAAAGGAACGCCCCATGCGCATCGGCAAGCAGGATAACGCCGTCACCTCGATCTGCACCTCGGACGCGGAGAGCATCACGGTGCGGGGCATGGATCTGTGTAGCGAGGTGATCGGTCATGTCGACTTCACGAGCTATTTCTGGCTGCTGGTCACGGGCACCATGCCCTCCACCCCGCAGAAGGCGCTGGCTGACGCGGTGCTGTGCGCGATTGCAGAACATGGGCTGGTGCCGAGCGTGGTCGCCACCCGCATGACCTATGCCGCCGCGCCCGAGGCATTCCATGGCGCGGTCGCTGCGGGGCTACTAGGCTGCGGTTCTGTGGTGCTTGGGAGCGCCGAGGTCGCGGGCAGGTTCTATGCGCAGGTCGTCGCCGATGCGGAAGGGAGCGATCCCGCCGCTACCGCCATCGCAGCGATCAAGTCGCTGCGGGCCGAGAAGAAGGCGATCCCCGGCTTCGGCCATCCGCAGCACTCCGGCGGCGATCCGCGCGCGCATCGCTTGCTGGCGCTCGCCAAGGAGCACGGGATGGAGGGCAAGCACATTGCCATGCTGCGGACCATCGAAGCCGTGCTGCCCGAGGCGATCGGTCGCCCGCTGCCCATCAACGTCAACGGCGCGATCCCGGCCGTCATGCTCGACGCGGGCTTCCCGCTTGCGGCATTGAAGGGCATCTCGCTCCTCGCCCGCACCGCCAGCCTGATCGCGCATTTGCAGGAAGAGACCGAGCGGCCCATCGGCTTCATCATGAGCGGCGCGGCAGCCGAACGGATCGGGTTCGACGACGGGAGCGAGTAAGCGCGCTTGATCCCGCGCCCGACGCGCGCCACTGTCGGCGCAACACGGACAAGGGGACGAGCATGATCGCGCGGCATTTGATTTCTTTGGCAGCGCTGCTGGCGGCAACGCCTGTGCTGGCCGACACGCCGCTCACCCTGAGCGAGACGGAGCAGGCCGCCCCTGCCCTGCCCCGCATCCTCGCCCCGCGCGAGCGTGCCGAGCTTGAGAACCGCATCCTTGCCGAACGGCTCGATACGATCATCCCGCAGATCATGCGCGAAGAGGGGATCGACCTCTGGCTGCTGGTGGCGCGCGAATATTTCGAGGAGCCGGTGGTCGCCACCATGCTCGACGCCGAGAACATGCACGCGCGTCGGCGAACGATCCTCGTGTTCCATGATCCGGGCGAGGGCAAGCCGGTCGAGCGTCTGACCGTCAGCCGCTATGGCCTCGGCGGGCTGTTTGCACCGACATGGGATCCCGACAAGCAGCCCGACCAGTGGCAGGCGGTCGCCGAACTGATCGCAGCGAAAGACCCGGCGAAGATCGCGATCAACTCGTCAGATCTCTACCAGTTTGCCGATGGCATGACCTTGAGCCAGTACGACAAGTTCATGCAGGCCTTGCCACCGGCAATGCATGACCGCGTGGTCTCGGGCGAGAATCTCGCGATCCGCTGGCTCGAAACCCGCACGCCTGCCGAGATAGCGCTTTACCCCTCGGTAGTGCGCCTCGCGCATTCGGTGATCGGTGAGGCATTCTCCCGCAAGGTCATCACCCCCGGCGTCACCACGGCGGAACAGGTGCAATGGTGGTATCGTGACCGCTTGATGGCGCTGGGTCTTGATCCATGGTTCCACCCCTCGGTCGCGATCCAGCGGCAGGGGGCCAAGGGCATGATCGAAGGCAACGAGGTGATCCAGCCGGGTGATCTTTTGTGGACTGATTTTGGCATCACCTATCTGCGCCTCAACACCGATACCCAGCATCTGGCCTACGTTCTGAAGCCCGGCGAAACCGAAGCACCGGCAGGGCTACGCGCGGGGCTGGCGAATTCGAACAAGGTGCAAGACTTCCTCACCCGCGCTTTTGCCGTAGGGCGCAGTGGCAACGAGGCGCTGGCGCAGGCCCGTGCCGATAGCATTGCGGCGGGCCTCGATCCTTCGATCTACACCCACCCCATCGGCCACCACGGTCACGGCGCGGGGCCCAGCATCGGGTTCTGGGACAATCAGAAAGCGGACCCGCGCGGCAGCGGGCCGATCCGGGCAAACACCGCGTGGTCGATCGAGCTGACGTCCTATGCGGCGGTGCCTGAATGGGGCGGCCAGCGCGTGGACTTCCGCACCGAAGAGGACGCCTTCTTCGACGGCACAACCGTGCGCTATATCGACGGACGCCAGACGGAGATCACGCTGATCCCTTCCGATTAACGGCTCGACGAACCGATACCCTTGGCGCGGGTCTTGACCCGGTAAACGTCGGTCAACCCCGTGATGTAAAGCTCCGACAAGTCAGCCCCGCCCCAGGCAAGGTTGGTCGCCCGCTTGGGCGTGGCGAGGCGCTCGATCACCTCTGCGCGAACGGGATCGGCCACGCAGATGCCGCCGGGGCAGGTAAAATAGACGCGGCCTTCAGTATCCACTCGAACCCCATCCACCCGGCCCGGCATGCTCTCGTCGGTGACGTCCACCACCAGCCGTTTGCCCGAAGCGGTGCCATCGGCGGCCAGATCATAGGCCCACAGCGTCTGGGTGGCGGTGTCGCCGACATAGAGCACCTCTTCATCGGGAGACAGCGCAAGGCCGTTGGGGCGCGATTGCGCATCGTCGATCAGCACGATCTTGCCCGTCGTCTCGTCAAACGCGAAGACGCCGGAAAAGCCAACCTCGCTCGCACGCTGGCCGAGGCCATAAGGCGGGTCGGTAAACAGGATCAGCCCGTCGCTGCGCACGACCACATCATTGGGACTGTTCAGACGCTTGCCCTGATAGGCCGCAACAATGGTCTTGCGCCCACCCTCTTGCGTCCACCGGGTGATTTCGCCGCTGCCGTGCTCGGCATTGAGCAGCCGGCCTTGCCGATCGAAGGTGTGGCCATTGGCGTTCGCGGAAGGTGTATAAAGCACCTGCGGGGCGCCTTCGCCGGGAGAGTAGACATAGACCGTGTCGCCGTGAATATCGCTGAAGATCAGGCGCGAGCCGTCCCATGCCGGGCCTTCGGTAAAGGTGTAGCCGGTGGCGGCAAGTTCGAGGCTATCGGGGACGAAGATCGCATCCCCGTCTTGCGCCAGCGCGCCGGTAGCTATCAACGCCGCCGCCAGTCCTGCGATTGCCCGCCATGCCTTGCCCATCATCTGTCCCTCTCTCGTCTCGTCGCACGTACAACCTGCCCTGCCGCGCCCCGCCGCGCCAGCACTTTTGAGGGGAGCCGCGAGGGTTGCGAAAGCCTCACGCGGGGGGCATTGGGGAGGTCAGACAGGAGATCATTCCCATGCGTCAGATCGACCATTTCATTGTCGGCGACAGCCCCGCCCCGACCCGCAAGCACGCCATCTGGAACCCTTCGACCGGCGAAGTGCAGGCCGAAGTCGCGCTGGGCGATGCCGCGCTGCTTGCCCGTGCGGTGGAGACCGCCAAGCGCGTCCAGCCCGCCTGGGCCGCAACCAACCCGCAGCGCCGTGCGCGGGTGATGTTCGCCTTCAAGGCGCTGGTCGAGGCGAATATGCAGAGCCTCGCTGAGATGCTCTCGTCCGAGCATGGCAAGACCGTGCCGGACGCCAAGGGCGATGTGCAGCGCGGGCTGGAAGTGATCGAATATGCCTGCGGGTTGCCGCAGATCATGAAGGGCGAATATACCCACGGCGCAGGGCCGGGGATCGATGTCTATTCGATGCGCCAGCCGCTGGGCATCGGTGCGGGCATCACCCCGTTCAACTTCCCGGCGATGATCCCGATGTGGATGTTCGGCATGGCCTGCGCGGCGGGCAATGCCTTCATCCTCAAGCCCTCGGAACGCGATCCCTCCGTCCCGGTGCGCCTTGCCGAACTGTTCCTCGAAGCGGGCGCCCCGGAAGGCCTGCTGCAGGTCGTCCACGGCGACAAGGAGATGGTCGACGCGATCCTCGACCACCCCGATATTGCCGCGATCAGCTTTGTGGGGTCGTCCGATATCGCGCAATATATCTACGCCCGCGGCTCGGCGAACAACAAGCGCGTGCAGGCGTTTGGCGGTGCGAAAAACCACGGGATCGTGCTGCCCGATGCGGATCTCGACCAGGTCGTAACGGACCTGACCGGCGCGGCCTTCGGTTCGGCGGGTGAGCGCTGCATGGCGCTGCCGGTCGTGGTGCCGGTCGGCGAGGAGACGGCTGAGCGGCTCAAGGAGAAGCTGCTCAAGTCCATCGCTGCCTTGCGCATCGGGGTCTCCAACGATCCCGAAGCCGATTACGGCCCGGTCGTGACCCCGGAACATAAGGCGCGGATCGAACAGTGGATCACCACCGCCGAGGAAGAAGGCGCCGAGATCGTCGTCGACGGGCGCGGGTACACCTTGCAGGGACATGAGAAGGGCTTCTTCGTCGGCCCGACGCTGATCGACCACGTCACCCCGCAGATGAAGAGCTATCAGGAAGAGATTTTCGGCCCCGTCCTCCAGATCGTGCGCGCCAAGGACTTCGAGGAAGCCGTGCGCCTGCCCTCCGAGCACCAATATGGCAACGGCGTCGCGATCTTCACCCGCAACGGCCACGCCGCGCGCGAATTTGCCGCGCGCGTGAATGTCGGGATGGTCGGCATCAACGTGCCGATCCCGGTGCCAGTCGCGTACCACTCGTTCGGCGGGTGGAAGCGGTCGGGCTTCGGCGACATCGACCAGTATGGCACCGAAGGCCTCCGGTTCTGGACCAAGAACAAGAAGATCACCCAGCGCTGGCCCGATGGCTCTCAGGACGGGTCAAACGCCTTCGTGATCCCGACGATGGGGTGATGGAGGTGCGCCGCCTTCCCTTGATCGCCCTAACCCTTTTGCTCGCGGCCTGCGACAGCGGGACCGATCCTGCGCCGGCCGAAACACCGATCCCGGTAGAACCTGATGGCGGCATCGGCGATGGCGCAGGCCCGCCGCTTGATCCGGCGATCGCCGCTGGCGAGATCCCTGCGCGCTTCCACGGCGTGTGGGACGCAGTGACTGGCACTTGCGATCCCGCCTCGGACATGCGGGTGGAAATCACAGCGCGGCGGATCGAATATTACGAGAGCGTCGGTGACGTTTCCGGTATGGGGAACGAGGCCGATGATGCGATTGCCGATCTCGTGATGGAAGGTGAGGGCGAGACTTGGTTGCAACCCACGCGCCTCTCGCTCGAAACCCTGCCGGACGGCGAACGGCTGCGGATTTCCGATGCGCTCAAGCCCGAGAGCCCGGGCGATCCGCTGCGCAAACGCTGCCCGGCCTAGGTCGGCACGTCCTCACCCTGCCACATTAGTTGCGCCCCGTGCGCCATCCATGCTTGGCGTGATGCGTCATTTGCGGCTAAGCACCGCCGCGCTATGGTAAACCGATCCCTGACCTTCCCGGCGATACGTTAAGGCCTGAGCCGGACACGCATGAAGCAGGTCTTCGCCAACATGGGCTGGCTCTTGGGCGGACGCGGGTTCAACGCGGTCTTGAGCCTCGTCTATCTCGCCATCGCCGCGCGCACCTTGGGCACGGAAGGCTTTGGACATTTCGCGCTGATTATCGCGCTGGGGCAGGCGATCACCGGCTTTTCCAGCTTCCAGACCTGGCAGTTCATCGTGCGCTGGGGGGCCAACCCGGACGAGCCGGGCGTCGATCTCCAGCGCGCACGCGAGGCGACGGGGTTTGCGGTCGCGCTTGACGGGGTATCGGTGGTGGTCGGCACATTGGCGTCAGCGGTGCTGGTGCTAACCGCGCCGCTCTGGCTCGACGTGCCGGCGGAGCTGATGTGGCTGACCTTCGCCTATTGTGTCGTCTCCCTGCTGACGATCCGCACCACGCCCACCGGGATGCTGCGGCTGCATTCCGAATATGGCCGCGCGACCTGGGCCGAAGCGGTGCAGCCGGTGATCCGCGCGGGCGGCGCGGTGCTGGCGTGGTGGGCGATGCCCGACGTGACGGGCTTCATCCTCGCCTTTGCCCTGTCCGAAGTGGGGACGGCCATTGCCTTGTGGATCGTCGCCGTGCGGGTACAGCCGGTGCCGCTATCCTCGATCAGCCTGCGGACGATCCCCGCGCGGCACAAGGACGCGTGGCGGTTCGTGCTGTCGACCAACATGTCGGGCAGTCTCGCGGTGGCGGGCAAGCAGGTGATGATCCTGCTGGTCGGCACCTTCGGCGGGGCGTATCTGGCGGGCGGCTTCCGCATCGCCAACCAGCTGGGCGTGGCGCTGATCGCGTTGGCGCAGACGATCTCCAAGGCAATCCTGCCCGAGCTGGTGCAATCGCGCGACGGCGCGGTCGAGATTGCGCGGCGGATGGCGAACATTGCCGCGATTGCGGGCGTGACGGCGGTGGTGACGGCGATCCTGTTCGGCCGCCCCGGCCTTGCCCTTATCGCGGGCGAGCAGTTCACCGGCTTCTACTGGGCGATGATCATCCTCAGCATCGCGGGCGCGGTCGAGCTGGTGGGCGCGAGCCTTGAATCGCTGCTCATCTCGGCAGGCAAGGCGCATGTCGCCTTCCTCGTCCGGCTGTTCCCGACGATCCTTGCACTGGTGATGCTAGAGTTGGCGATCGGCTGGAAAGGTGCGCAGGGTGCGGGCTTTGCTGTGCTCGGGTCGAGCGTGCTGACCGTGGTCGGGTTCTATCTCGCGATCGTGAACCTCAAGCAGTTCCGGCTGGTGGTGGACGAGCCGAACGCCGAAGGGGCGGACAATCCTCGAACGAAGCCCTGATACCCCCCTCCCCTTGCGGAAGGGGCTGGGGGAGGGGGCCGAGGCCGCAAGGCCTCGCCCCGATCTATTCGAAACCTTTGCAGCTGGCGTGGAGCCCCCTCCCCCCGGCCCCCTCCCGCAAGGGGAGGGGGAGGAAGATCACCCCTCGTAAGCGAGCTTGGGCTTCCGCGCCGCGCCGGTTTCATCGAGGCGGCGGCGGGGTGCGTAGTAGGGCGCCTGCTTCAACGCCTCGTCACCCGCCAGCGCGCGTTCCACCACCGCGCGGAAGGCGGTGATGAATTGGTCGATCGCGGCCTTGCTCTCGGTCTCGGTCGGTTCGACCAGCATCGCGCCGTGGACCACCAGCGGGAAATAGACCGTCATCGGGTGATAGCCCTCGTCGATCAGCCCCTTGGCCACATCCAGCGTCGACAACCCGCCGCCGAAATCCTTGTCGCCGAACAGCGCCTCATGCATGCACGGGCCGCTCGCCGCAAAGGGCGCGTGGAGGATGTCTTCCATCGCGCGCAGAATGTAGTTGGCGTTGAGCACCGCGTCCTCGGCCACCTGCTTCAGCCCGTCCGCGCCGTGGCTGAGCATATAGGTAAGCGCGCGAGTGAACATGCCCATCTGGCCGTGGAACGCGGTCATGCGGCCAAAGGTCGGCCCGCGCTCCTCACGATCTTCTTCCTCGACGAGGTAGAACGTGCCTGCATCATCCTTGCGCACGAAGGGCAGCGGCGCATAGGGCGCCAGCGCCTCTGACAGCACCACTGGCCCCGAACCCGGCCCGCCGCCGCCGTGCGGGGTGGAGAAGGTCTTGTGCAGGTTGATGTGCATCGCATCGACGCCGAGGTCGCCGGGGCGCACCTTGCCGACGATGGCGTTGAAGTTCGCCCCGTCGCAATAGACGTAGCCACCAACAGCATGGACCGCATCGGCGATTTCGCGGAAGTCCTTTTCGAACAGGCCGCAGGTGTTGGGGTTGGTGATCATCACCGCCGCGACATCCGGCCCGAGGCGGGCCTTGAGTGCCGCCACATCGACCCGGCCTTCCGGCGTCGCGGGGATGTCCTCGACGCGGTAATTCGCAAAGGCGGCGGTGGCGGGGTTGGTGCCGTGGGCGCTTTCGGGCACCAGCACCACTTCACGCGCATCGCCGCGCGCTTCGTGCGCCGCGCGGATCGCGAGGATCCCGCAAAGCTCACCATGCGCGCCGGCCTTGGGGCTCATGGCGACCGCCGGCATACCGGTCAGCGTGCACAGCCAGCCACCGAGCTGGTGGATCACCTCCAGCGCGCCCTGCACCGTCGATTGCGGGGCGAGCGGGTGGATGTCGGCAAAGCCGGGAAGCCGCGCCATCTTCTCGTTGAGGCGCGGATTGTGCTTCATCGTGCAGCTGCCGAGCGGGAAGAAGCCGAGGTCGATCCCGTAGTTCTGGCGGCTGAGGCGCGTGTAGTGGCGCACCGTTTCAGGTTCGGTCAGGCCGACGAGGCCGATGGGTTCGCTGCGCGCCAGCTCGCCCAGACGGGTCGGGGCGCTGGTGTCGATTTCGGGCAGATCGACGCCGGTCACATCAACGCGGCCGATTTCGAACAGCAGCGGCTCTTCCAGCATTAGCGCGCGGTTGCCGGTCGTCGTGGCAGGGCCATTGTGCATCCCGTCTTCCGACAGTTCCATCGCGGGCTTCCAGCCGGACTGATTGGGGGCGTTCATCACACGGTCTCCTTGATGCTGGCTTCCAGCTCCTGCGCAAGGCGCTCGATATCTTCCTCGGTGGTGGTCTCGGTCACAGCGACCAGCAGCGCGTGTTCGAGCGCCGCGACCCCCGGATAGAGCCGCCCCAGCGACACCCCGCCCAGCACGCCCCGGTCAGCCAGGTCACGCACGATCTCCCGCGCGGGCTTGCCGCCGAGCATCAGAGTGAACTCGTTGAAGAAGGAATTGTTAAGCACTTCGACGCCCGGCACCTTGGCGAGCCGGTCAGCGGCGAGGCAGGCCAAGCGGTGGTTCTCCGCTGCCAGTTCGCGGAGGCCCTTTTCGCCCAGGAGCGTCATGTGGACGGTGAAGGCCAGCGCACACAGCCCGGAATTGGTGCAGATGTTGCTCGTCGCCTTCTCGCGGCGGATGTGCTGTTCGCGGGTCGAGAGCGTGAGCACGAAGGCGCGCTTGCCTTCGGCATCGGTGGTCTCACCGCACAAACGGCCCGGCATCTGGCGCACATGCTTGGGATCGCGCACGGCGAACAACCCGAGATAGGGGCCGCCGAATTGCAGGCCGACGCCGAGCGACTGGCCTTCGCCCACCACGATGTCCGCGCCCATCTCGCCGGGCGAACGGATAGCGCCCAGCGCCACCGGTTCGGTGTTCACCACCACCAACAGCGCGCCCTTGGCATGGGCGGCTTCGGCCACCGGGGTGAGGTCGCTGATGCGGCCCAGAATGTCGGGATATTGCACCACGACGCAGGCCGTGTCCTCGTCGATCCGGGCGATCAACCCGTCCAGATCAGGCTCAGCGGTGATGGCAGGCATGGCGTCGGCGATCGTGTCGCCAGTGAAATGCGCCATGGTCTTCACGACCTGCGCATAATGCGGGTGGAGCGCGCCCGACAGCACAGCGCGTTTGCGCTTGGTCACGCGGGTGGCCATCGCCACCGCCTCCCAGCACGCGGTCGACCCGTCATATAGCGAGGCGTTGGCCACGGCGCAGCCATAGAGGCGCGCAACCTGCGTCTGGAATTCGAACAGCACCTGCAACGTGCCTTGCGCGATTTCCGGCTGATAGGGCGTGTAGGCCGTCAGGAACTCGCCGCGCTGGATGATGGTGTCCACGCTAGCGGGGACATGGTGGCGATAGGCCCCCGCGCCGAGGAAGAACGGCACTTCGCCCGCCACGAGGTTCTTGGCCGCCAGCGCCTTCATATGGCGTTCGACCGCCATCTCGCTCGCGTGCATCGGCAGGCCGTGGATCGGGCCATCGAGCCGGGCGACTTCGGGCACGTCGACGAACAGGTCATCGACCGTGGCGGCGCCGATGGTCGCCAGCATCGCCTGCCGGTCGGTATCGGTGAGGGGGAGATAGCGCATGATGTTCAGCCTCGTGTGGAGAGGGGAGAGGTTGAGTGTGTGGTCAGAGGGCTTCGACGAAGGCCTTGTAGCCATCTTCGTCCATCAGCCCGTCAAGCTCGCCTTCGTCGGCAATGGTCATCTTGAAGAACCAGCCGCCATCTTCGGGCGAGGTGTTGACCAGCGCAGGGTCTTCTTCCAGCGCCGGGTTCACTTCAGTAATCTCGCCGGTGATCGGAGCGTAGACGTCCGATGCGGCCTTGACGCTTTCTACCACGGCGGCGTCCTTGCCTTGCTCGATGAGCGCGCCGACTTCAGGCAGTTCGACGAAGACGATGTCGCCAAGCTGGCCCTGCGCATATTCGGTGATGCCAACGGTGGCGATATCGCCTTCGACATCGATCCATTCGTGTTCGTCAGTGTAGTAACGCATGGGTCAGCTCCCTCGGTAATAGCGGTGGGGTACAAAAGGCGTGGGCGAAACCTTGGCGGCGAGGCGCTTGCCCCGCACTTCCACTTCGAGCGCGATGCCGATGGCGGCGTGTTCGGCAGCGACATAGGCCATGGCGATGGGGGCGCCCAAGGTGGGCGAGAAGCCGCCGCTGGTGACGGTTCCGACATGCGCCGCGCCGGCGAAAACTTCCGCGCCTTCGCGGGCAGGCAGGCGGCCGTCGATGGTGAGGCCGATCCACTTGCGCGCCGTGCCTTCAGCGATTTCGCGGTTGATCCGGTCTGCGCCGGGGAAGCCGCCTTCGGTGCGGCGGCGCTTGTTGATGCCGAACATGAGACCGGCTTCGATGGGGCTGGTTTCGGGGGACATGTCGTGGCCGTAGAGCGGCAGGCCCGCCTCCAGCCGCAGCGAATCCCGCGCGCCAAGGCCGATGGGCTTCACCTCCGGTTCGGCGCAGAGCAAGTCGGCGATTTCGGCAGCAGCATCGGCGGGGAGCGAGATTTCGAACCCGTCCTCCCCAGTATAGCCCGCTCGCGCGATGGTGACGTCATGGCCCGCGATCTGGAAGCGACCGAACCGCATGAAGGTCAGTGCGCTCAGCGGATATTCGCCGGTCGCATGGCGAGCCAGCGCGTCCGCCGCCTTGGGGCCTTGCAAGGCGAGCAGCGCCCGGTCGTCAAGGTAGTTGAGCGTGATGTCGTCCGGAAGCGCCTCGCGCAGGGTGCCCATGTCGTCCCACTTGGTCGCGCCGTTCACCACCAGATAGAGCGCCTCGGGCCAGCGCGAGACCATCAGGTCATCCAGCACCCCGCCCTCCTCGTCCAGCAGCAGCGAATAGCGCTGCTGGCCGAGCTTCAGCGTCGACAGGTCGATCGGCAGGACGGCCTCGACCGCCGCATCGAGACCGGGACCGGACAGCAGCAGCTGGCCCATGTGCGACACATCGAACAGCCCCGCGCTCTCCCGCGTCCAACTATGCTCGGCAACGATGCCTTCGTACTGGATCGGCATTTCGTAGCCCGCGAACGGCACCATCCGCGCCCCGCGCGCACGGTGCCAGGCATCGAGCGGCAGCGCGTCCAATGGGATCTCTTCGAGATGGTCTTCGGTATCGTGGTCGGTCACTCGGATAATCCCCGGCAGAATACGGCAGTCCGGCAGCGCACGCGGCGCTGCTTTGTAACTGCCCCCTCTGTCGGGTGACCTGAGAGCTTCGGCGCATCTGCCAACGCGGCGGGACGCCTCCCCTTCGGTGGCCCCGGACGGATCCGAGGCGCTTTCCAGAGTGTCACGCAGCCGAGCGGTCCGGTGGCCTGAGAGTTTCCGGGGCGGTTGCTCCTTCGGCGCCTTTGCGCACAGCGTACGCATCGGGCTCTCCCGCTCGCCTGCCCGCCACAGAATCGCTCCTGCGGCGGAAGACATCCTCGCCCTGCTTGATTTGCTGCACCGCGTCAATCGGGCGAAACGCGCAGGCTTGGGGGAAAACGCATTTGCGCTTCCCTGCGAGGCTGAATAGACACGGCGGCGGGCATGAACCTCACTGAAATCTACCTGATCGCGCTAACGATCATCTTCGCCGTGCCGTGGATCGTTTGGCGCGTGCTGCGCACTGATTACTGGGCTCCGCTGGTCGTGGTGCAGATCGTGGGCGGCATCCTGCTCGGCCCCGGTGTGCTCGGCGCGGTGTTCCCGGATTACTACGCCTTCGTCTTCCGACCCGATGTGATCATCGCGCTGAACGGCGTGGCGTGGTGGGCGGTGATGCTGTTCGTGTGGATCGCGGGGATCGAGCTTGATCTGTCGCAGGCTTGGAAGCACCGTGGCGAGACCGGGCTGACGGCAGGACTGGCGCTCGGCGCGCCGTTGTTCGCTGGCACGCTGGCTGCGGCGGTGATTCTGCAATTCCCCGGATGGCGCGGGCCGAACGGCCAATACTGGCAGGCCTTGCTCGGTATCGGCATGGCCTGCGCGGTGACGGCACTCCCCATCCTTGTCCTCCTCATGGAGAAGCTCGGCATCCTGCGCGAGCAGTTGGGCCAACGCATCCTGCGATATGCCAGCCTTGACGACATCGCGATCTGGGGCGTCCTGGCGATCATCCTGCTCGACTGGGAGCGGATCGGGCGGCAGGCGGTGTTCCTCGTCGGCTTCGCGCTGGCGGCGTGGGCGGTGCGCTGGCTCATGCAGCGCCTGTCCGAGGCTGACCGCTGGCCGGTGGGGCTGATCTGGCTGGCGCTCTGCGGGCTGGCGGGCGACTGGTCGGGGCTGCACTTCATGGTCGGCGCGTTTCTGGCGGGCGTGGTGCTGGACGCCAAGTGGTTCGGCCACGAGGCGATGGACCGGTTCCGCAACGTGGTGCTGCTGACGGTGATGCCGGTGTTCTTCCTCTCCACCGGCCTCAGAACCCAGTGGGAGGGTGGCGGACTGGCGGTGTTCGGCGTCGCGGCGCTGCTGCTGGCAGCAGCCGTGGGGGGCAAGCTCATCGGCGTCCACATCGCCGGACGATTGCTCGGCTGGAGCCGCACCGAGGCGAGCCTGATCGGCTGGTTGCTCCAGACCAAGGCGTTGATCATGATCATCTTCGCCAACATCCTGCTGGACAAGGCGGTGATCACGCCGACGACCTTCACCGCGCTGCTGCTGATGGCGGTGGGCAGCACGATGTTGACGACGCCGCTGGCGACCCCGCTGATCGCCAAGCTGGGCGCGCGGGTGAAGGCCGAGGCGTAACGCCGCCAGTGTCCGTGTTGGAGACACATGAGACACTGTCCAGAGACGGAAAACCGGCAACCGCATGCGCCGTCTGCGGAATGGTCGAAAAGGGGCGCGCGAGCAGGGTCATGGGCGCGATCCTGCGCCCTTGCTGGCGAGTAGGAAAGCCACCCTCGCGCACCGTCTTGGCTTGCGCGAATTGCCTCTACATTGTGCCAGCGGCGCATCAGATGGGTTCGCGCCAAGCTGCCAAGTTGCCAAGGCGTCTTGGACGCCCGCAACCATGTGCGTCCTCTTGGCCCCTTGGCAGCTTGGCGCGAACCAAATGGCGAGCGCGAAGCTACTTCCCCGCCAGCTCCAGCGCCCGCGCCATCAGCGCCTTCTCGCGCAAGGTGAATGTTCCCGTGTCCTCGCCACCCTGTGGAGGTGGGTTCTCGGTGAGGAAATAGGCAAAGCCACGGCCCTCCTCAAAATCCCAGAACAAGCCGGAGAGAAGACCGTAGGCCTCGCCAGAATGGCCGACATAGGCCGTTCCGCGCTCGAACAGCCGGTCGTCGCAACCATCGCCTTCATCCAGCCCAATAAGTTGCATTGCGAGGCCATAGCGGCAGAATAGTGCTTGTCCCGGATTGCGTCCCGCTTCGAGCGCCTGCCACACCGGGATCATGGTGGCATTTCGTAAGCCGCCATTGCCGCCACGAATCATCGCGCTCCCGATTTTCGCCAGATCGACCATTCCGATCCTGACTCCCCCTTGTGGCGAAAAAATCGAGGCATTGGTGCCGGGGACATAGTTCGCCAGCTCGCAGGCAATGCCCTCCGCCACTGGGATGGTGCAGGCGGCCGACAGTCCGCCTGCACCGTCGGCTGCGACTTCGCCGGTGTGGCGGTAGAGCGTCACCTTGCGGGCCTGCATATCGGCATCGCAGCCGATCCAGTTGAGGCAGGCTTTCACGCCCAGCGGCGCGAACACCAGCCGTTCGACCAGCCGGTCGTACCGCTCGCCGCTCGCCGCTTCGAGCGCGGTCGCGACCAACGGCGAGCCGAGATTGGCATATTCGAACGCCGCCTTGCCCGGAGGCCCAACTTCGCGCCACGCCGCAGGGTCGGCAAGCTTGGCTTCAAGGCTCTCGCCCAAGGGGATGACATAGCCGCCTGCGTCCGACAGCCCCGCACGGTGCATCAGCAGATGGGTAAGGGTGATAGGCGCATCGGGATGATGGGGCGAGCGCAGCTTCCAGCCGAGGTAGTCGGAGACATCGCGGTCGAGATCAATCTTCCCCTCGTCCACCAGCCGCAGCGCGGTGAGGGCCATGATCAGCTTGGAGATGCTCGCGATCCGCACCGGATCATTGGCTTCGAGCGCGCGACCCGACTCCTTGTTCGCCAGCCCTTCCACAATCAGCGGCGTGATACTGTCGCGGTCGAAGGCGACCACCACCGTCGCGGGTGGAGGAGCGTCCTGCGCGGCTGCGGGGACGGCGATGAGCGCCAGAGCGGCGACAAGACGGCGGATCATGTCGCGCATCATCGCCGCTCTGCGCTGATCGTCAATCGAGATTCGGCCGCAGCCAGCGCTCCGCCGTCGCCAGGTCGACCCCGCGCCGTGCGGCATATTCCGCGACCTGATCAGGGCCGACGCGGGCAACGCCGAAATACTGCGCCTCCGGGTGGCCGAAATAGAAGCCAGAAACCGCCGCCGTTGGCCACATGGCGAAGCTTTCGGTCAGGGTTAGGCCGGTGTTGGTCGGCGCATCCAGCAGATCGAACAGGATCGGCTTCAGCGAGTGATCGGGGCAGGCGGGATAACCGGGAGCCGGGCGGATGCCGCGATATTCTTCCTTGATCAACGCCTCGCAGGTCAGCTGCTCGCCGGGCGCATAGGCCCAGAGAGTGGTGCGCACATGCTGGTGCAGCGCTTCGGCAAAGGCCTCGGCAAAGCGGTCGGCCAGCGCCTTGAGAAGGATGTCGGAATAGTCGTCCTTGTCCGCCTGGAACCGCGCCGAGTGGCTGTCGATCCCGTGGATGCCGACCGCAAAGCCGCCGATCCAGTCGCCAGCGGGGTCGATGAAATCGGCGAGGCACATGTTGGCCCGGTCACGCGATTTCTTCACCTGCTGGCGCAGCATCGGGAGGCGCACCTGCGCCCCACCGCCGTTCGCCTCGAGCGAAGTCGAGAGGCCAGAGCCGGGTGTCTCGACTTCGCTCGACACGAACGGGCCCAATACAATGTCATCCCCGTCGCGCCCGCAAGGCCACAGGCCTGCGACGCCGCGCGCGGTCAGCCACTTTTCGGCGATGATCTGGTCGAGCATTGCGTTGGCATCCGCGAACAATTGGGTGGCGGTTTCGCCCACCACTTCGTCGGTCAGGATCGCGGGGTAATTGCCGTGAAGTTCCCAAGCGCGGAAGAACGGCGTCCAGTCGATAAAGCCGCGCAGATGCTCAAGGCTCCAATCGGGGAACACATGCACCCCCGGCTGCGCGGGGGCAGCAGGCTTGGCGGCCATGTCAGCGGGGAAGGCATTGGCGCGCGCTTCGTCCAGCGACAGCAGCGCGCTCACGGTCCGGCCCGCGCGGGCATCGCGCACGGCGATATATTCGTCCTCGACCTCGGCGACGTAGCTATCGCGCTGGGTGTCGGAGAGGAGCTTGGAGGCCACCCCGACCGCGCGGCTGGCGTCGAGCACGTGGATCACCGGGCCTTCGTAAGCCGGGTCGATCTTGAGCGCGGTGTGCACCTTTGATGTGGTCGCCCCGCCGATCAGCAGCGGCATGGTCATGCCGGCGCGCTGCATTTCCTCGGCCACGGTCACCATCTCGTCGAGCGAGGGGGTGATGAGGCCGGACAGCCCGATCATGTCGGCCTTGTTGTCATTGGCGCTGGCAAGGATTGTCGGCCATGGCACCATCACGCCCAGGTCGATCACGTCATAGCCGTTGCACTGGAGCACGACGCCGACGATGTTCTTGCCGATGTCGTGCACATCGCCCTTCACCGTCGCCATGATGATCTTGCCCTTGGCCTTGCGTTCCTCCTCGGGAAGCAAGTCCTTCTCGGCCTCGATATAGGGGATCAGGTGGGCGACGGCCTTCTTCATGACGCGCGCGGATTTCACCACTTGCGGCAGGAACATCTTGCCGCTGCCGAACAGGTCGCCGACGACGTTCATGCCGTCCATCAGCGGGCCTTCGATCACTTCGATCGGGCGCCCCCCGGCCTCGGCGATGGCGGCGCGCATGATCTCGGTATCGTCGACGATATGCGCGTCGATGCCCTTGACCAGCGCGTGTTCAAGCCGCTTCTCGACCGCCCAGCCGCGCCATTCCTCGGCGGCCTTTTCGTCGGCGACCGACTTGCCCTTGAAGCTTTCGGCGAGCGTGATGAGGCGTTCGGTGGCGTCGGGATCGCGGTTGAGGATCACGTCCTCGCAGGCATCGCGCAAGGCCGGGTCGATCTGGTCGTAAACGTCGAGCTGCCCGGCATTGACGATCGCCATGTCGAGGCCCGCCGGGATCGCGTGATACAGGAACACCGAATGCATCGCGCGGCGCACGGGTTCATTGCCGCGGAAGCTGAAGCTGAGGTTGGAGAGGCCGCCCGAGTAATGCGCGTGGGGGCAAAGCTCGCGCAGTTCCTTGACCGCTTCGATGAAGTCGACGCCGTAGTTGTTGTGCTCCTCGATCCCGGTTGCCACCGCGAAGATGTTGGGATCGAAGATGATGTCTTCGGGGGGGAAGCCCTCATTGAAGAGCAAGTCGTAAGCGCGCTTGCAGATTTCGACCTTGCGCTGCTTGGTGTCGGCCTGCCCGACCGTGTCGAAGGCCATCACCACCACCGCCGCGCCGTAATCCATGCAGATGCGGGCGTGTTCGAGAAAGGCTTCCTCGCCCTCCTTCATGCTGATCGAGTTCACGATCGGCTTGCCGCTGACGCATTTCAGCCCAGCCTCAATCACGTGGAATTTCGAGGAGTCGATCATCACCGGCACGCGGGCGATGTCGGGCTCGGCGGCGATCAGTTTCAGGAAGGTCGTCATGGCGTGGACAGCATCGAGCAGGCCCTCGTCCATGTTGACGTCGATCACCTGCGCGCCGTTCTCGACCTGCTGACGCGCGACTTCCACCGCCGCGGGGTAATCGCCCGCCATGATCAGCTTCTTGAACGCGGCTGAGCCGGTGACGTTGGTGCGTTCACCGATATTGATGAAGCGCGCGGAGGAGGGTTGGGTCATTTTCAATATTTCCGTTCGCCTCGAGCGTAGTCGAGAGGCCCCGCGTGTGTGTCTCGACTTCGCTCGACACGAACGGGCTTGGTTGTTCTATGCAGCAATAAAGGCCTCAAGCCCCGCGAGCCGCATCGCAGGCTCAGGGTGCGGCACCTTGCGCGGCTCGGACTTGGCGACGGCCTTCGCAATCGCGGCGATATGCGCCGGGCTCGATCCGCAGCATCCGCCGAGGATGTTGACCTGACCGTGATCGGCCCAGTCCTTGACCAGCCCGGCGGTGGTGTCGGGCTGCTCGTCATATTCGCCGAGTTCGTTGGGCAGGCCGGCGTTGGGATAGATCATCAGCAGCGTATCGGCGATCTGCGAGAGCACCTTGACGTGCGGGCGCAGCTGCTCTGCGCCGAAGCTGCAATTCAAACCGATGGTGACCGGCTTGGCATGGCGCACCGCGTACCAGAACGCCTCGACCGTGTGGCCGGAGAGGTTGCGGCCCGATAGATCGGTGAGCGTCATCGAGATCATCAGCGGCACTTCGCGCCCCAGATCACGCTCCAGCTGCTTGACCGCCATGATCCCGGCCTTGGCGTTGAGCGTGTCGAACACGGTCTCGATCAGGATGAAGTCCACCCCGCCCTCGACCAGCGCTTCGGCCTGTTCCTTGTAGACGGCAACGAGTTCATCAAAGTCGATCTCGCGGTAGCCGGGGTCTTCGACATCGGGGCTCAAGGACAGCGTCTTGTTCGTCGGCCCGATCGCGCCTGCAACGAAGCGCGGGCGGCCATCCTTGGCGGCGTATTCATCGGCGAGCGCGCGAGCGAGCTTGCCGCTCGCCACGTTGATGTCACGCACCAGACCCTCGGCCGCGTAATCGGCCTGGCTGATGCGATTGGCCGAGAAGGTGTTGGTCGAGACCACATCCGATCCCGCATCCAGATAGGCGCGGGTGATGTCACCGATCACGTCGGGGCGGGTCAGCACGAGGATGTCGTTATTGCCCTTCTGATCGGCGGTAAGGCCCAGATCGCCCGCGTAGTCCGCTTCGGTCAGCTTGCGGTTCTGGATCTGCGTCCCGAACGCGCCGTCAAAGATCAGCACGCGCTGAGCCGCAGCGGCGAGAAGTTGGTCGCGCGCGCTCATGCGTCGTCTCCCACAGGACGCTTCCCGAGCATGTGGCAGATCGCATAGGCCAGTTCGGGGCGGTTGAGGGTGTAGAAGTGGAAATCGCGCACCCCGCCCGCATAGAGCCGCCGGCACAGCTCAGCGGCGACCGTGGCAGCGACGAGCTGGCGGGCGGCAGGCTTTTCGTCGAGGCCTTCGAACAAGCCGTCCATCCATGCCGGGATTGACGCCCCGCACGCAGCAGCGAACTTCCGCGCTTGCGCAACATTGGTGACGGGGAGGATGCCGGGGAGGATCGGGGCGTCGATCCCGCTCGCCGCGCAGGCATCCCGGAAGCGGAAGAAGGCTTCGGGTGAGAAGAAGAACTGGCTAATCGCGCGACTGGCCCCGGCATCCAGCTTGCGCTTCAGATTGTCGATATCGTCCTGCGGGGACAGGGCATCGGGGTGCGTTTCGGGATAGGCGGCGACCGAGATTTCAAACGGCGCAATCGCCTTCAGCCCGCTGACCAGCTCCGCTGCGCTGGCATAGCCTTCGGGGTGCGGGGTGAAGGGCGCGCCGGGTTCACCCGCATCGCCGCGCAGCGCGACGATGTGGCGCACGCCCGCTTCCCAATACTGCTCAGCGACCTCGCGGATTTCGGCCTTCGACGCCGCAACGCAGGTGAGGTGCGCAGCCGCAGGCATTTTCGCCTCGCCAATGATCCGCGCCACCGTGGCGTGGGTGCGTTCACGGGTGGAACCGCCCGCGCCGTAGGTGACTGAAACAAAGCTCGGCCCCAGCGGCTTCAGCTGCGTCACCGCGTCCCACAGCTGTTCTTCCATCTTTTCGCTCTTGGGCGGGAAGAATTCGAAGCTCACCGCAACATCCCCCGGCAGGCCGGAAAACAGCGGCATGTCGGTGGCCGTGCGATATTCGTGGAGCTGGTCGAGGGTCGGGGTCATCAGACGGTTTCCGTGAGGCTGGCAGGGGTCTTCAACGCGGGGGTGGAACGGCGCTTGGCCGTCCATATCTTGACGACCAGTGGCCCACCTTCGAGCGCGAGCGGCGGGCTGACGCTGAACCCGGCACCGCTCAGCAATTCGGCCATCTGGCGATCGGTAAAGCCGAGCCGGACGTGCTGGTGGCGGGTGCGCAGTTCTTCGTGATCGTGGCTGGCGAAATCGACAATCGCGATCCGCCCACCGCTGCGCAGCACCCGCGCCGCCTCGGCCAGCGCCGGGGCAGGATCGGCGGCGAAGTGCAGCACCTGATGCAGCACCACGGTATCGAAGCTAGCGTCGGGGAATGGCAGATCGGCAAAGTCGCCCTGCACCAGCTCGATCTGCGCGGTCGGCAGATGTTGCAGCTTGGCGCGGGCGACGCGCAGCATTTCGAGATTCTTGTCGAGCGCGACGATGCGTTCGGCATGGGGTGCAAACAGTTCGGCCATGCGGCCCGTGCCGGTGCCGATATCCAGCAGTGCGCCCAGCGGCGCATCAGCCAGCGCTTCGGCCAAGCCGCGTTCGACATCCGCATCAGCGCTGTGGAGCGCGCGCAGTTCGTCCCATTCCCCGGCGTGGCGGGCGAAATAGGTCTCCGCCGCAGCTTCGCGGGCATTGCGAATCGCGGCGAGTTTGCGGCGGTCGGCTTCGCACAGCGCGGCAAAGGCGGGTTCTTCGGTTTCTGCCAGCGCGAGCAGGCGCTGCACCGCTTCGATCACCGGGGCGCTCGATTCGCTCTGGCGCAGGAACACCCAGCTGCCTTCACGGCGACGTTCGGCGAGGCCCGCATCACACAGGATGCCGACATGGCGCGACACGCGCGGCTGGCTTTGGCCGAGCACCTGTGCCAACTCGCCCACGGCCAGTTCCATCGTCCCGAGCAAGCGGGCAATGCGCAGCCGGGTCGGATCGCCCAGCGCCTTGAAGATGTCCTCGATCATCATTGTGCGGACATCATATAAAGATATTTTTATATCTGTAAATCGTCCGCAGTCGATGGGCGTCCGCAAATTGCGGCTACAGCGGCCCCAGAACGTACTTGCTCAACCCAGCAAGATCGGCGCAGCCCCACGGACCGGGCGGAAGGTCTCGGCCCGCGCGGGCAGATCGGCGGCCGCATTGTACCGCGCGACCGCCTCGTCGATGGCGCTGCCCGCATCATGGGTGCTGACCGCGACAAGGCATCCGCCAAAGCCAGCGCCGGTCAACCGCACCCCGCCCGCATCGCCCAGTGCCTCACCGATCAGCCCGGCCAGCCGGTCAATCGGCGGCAGCGAAACCTCGAAATCGGCGGACAGCGAGAGGTGCGCCTCGCGCATCACCTCAGCCAGCAATGCCGTATCGCCCTGGGTCAGCGCCACAGCCACCGGCTCGACCCGCTCGATCTCGCCGACCACATGGCGGGCGCGGCGGTAAAGCGTCCGGTCGAGGCTGGTCTGGGCTGCCTCCAGCGTGGCAAAGTCCAGATCGCGCAAGGCCGTCAGCCCGAAATGCGCCGCTGCCGCCTCGCACTGCGCGCGCCGCTCGTTAAAGGCGCTTTCGGTGAGGTTGCGGCGCAGGCCCGTGTCGATCACGGTGATAGCAAGGCTCGCATGAATCGGGATCGGCATATGTTGCAAGCTGCGGCAATCGAGCAACAGTGCATTGTCCGCGACGCTGGCGGCAGAGGCCATCTGGTCCATGATGCCGCAGGCACAGCCGACAAAGTCGTTCTCGGCACGCTGCGCCACCAAGGCGAGGGTTTCCACCGATAGGTCCAGCCCCGAATAATCCGAACAGGCCAGCGCTACCGCCACGCCGAACGCGGCTGAGGATGACAGGCCCGCGCCGATGGGAACGTCCCCGGCAATTGCGATCCGCGCCGGTTTGATCCGGTGGCCATCCCGCCCCAGCGCCTGCACCACGCCGCGCACATGGTTCTGCCAGTTGTTTGCCCCCGGCACGATCGGACTGGCAAGATCGAAGCTGTCGCGCGCGCTAGCCATCTCGCCCATGTCGAGCGCGACCGCCTCAAACAGCGGGACATTGGCGTCCTTGTCCGCCGGGCCGAGTGCGACAATCGCCTCGCGGTCAATCGCGCAGGGCAGGACGAAGCCATCATTGTAATCGACATGTTCGCCGATCAAGTTGACCCGGCCGGGGGCGGCGAAGAAGCGCGTCGGCTCGGCCCCGTAGGCGAGCCGGTAGCCCTGCCGGGCGCGGGCAATCAGTCTCTCGCGGCGATCCATGCTGCGTTCCCTTCGTTAGGCGCGGTAATGCACCAGACCGCTGACCGCGCGCAACATCTCTGCCGCGCGTTCCGGCGTGAGGTCCCGTTGCGGTTCGGCCAGCATTTCGTAGCCGACCATGAACTTGCGCACCTCAGCCGAGCGCAGCAGCGGCGGGTAGAAGTGCGCGTGGAGCTGCCAGTGGTCGGCCTCATCCGCAGCGAAGGGCGCCTGATGCCACCCCATCGAATAGGGAAAGCTGGTCTGGAACAGGTTGTCGTAGCGCGTGGTCAGCGCCTTGAGGATGCTGGCGAGGCTGGCGCGCTGGCTATCGGTGAGCTGCGGCATCCGCTGCACAGCAAAGCGCGGCAGCAGCAGCGTCTCGAACGGCCAGGCCGCCCAGAACGGGATAATGGCGAGCCAGTCGTCATTGCTCTCGACCACGCGCTCGCTGGTGGCTTCACGGGTCGCAGTGTCGAGCAGAAGCGCCTTTCCGTGCTCGGCGAAGTAAGCGCGCTGGTGGGCGTCCTCGGCGGCGAGTTCCTGCGGGAGGTGCGTCGTCGCCCAGACCTGCCCGTGGGGATGGGGGTTGGAACACCCCATCATCGCGCCCTTGTTCTCGAACACTTGCACATTGGCAAAGCGCTCACCCAAGTCGGCGGTCTGATCGGCCCACACGTCAACCACGGCGCGCAATTGCTCAGGGGTGAGCAGCGGTAGCGACTTGCCGTGATCGGGGGAGAAGCAGATCACCCGGCACACGCCCGCCGAAGCCTCGGCGCGCAGCAGCGGGTCGTGATCCGCTGCGCTCGGCTGATCCTCGGCCAGTGCCGGGAAGTCGTTGTCGAAGACATGGACGCCCTCATAGGCCGGGTTCACCTCGCCGCCGACGCGGCGGTTGCCGGGGCACAGGTAGCAGGCGGGATCAAAGGACGGTGGAGGCGGATCGGGCGGGCTCACCTCCCCCTGCCATGGCCGCCCCATGCGCTGCGGGGACACCTGCACCCAGCCGCCGGTGAGCGGGTTGTAACGCCGGTGCGGGCGGGCGAAATCGACCGCCATCAGCCCGCTCCGGCCACCCGCTGCGCAAAGGCCGAGCGCGGGGCGAATGTAGCCCGCCCGCCCAGCACGAAGCGGTTGAAGGCCAGCGCTGCGATAATGCTCGTCACCAGCGTCACCACCATCATGTCGATATAATGCAGCGTGACCGCGCCCATCGGCAGAGCGATGAAGGTATAGGCCGCATAGAAGGCAAAGCCCCATAGCACGCCAACAATTGCCGCGCGCGATTCCACCCCGGTGAACAGCAACCCGACCGCGAAGGCCGACAGGATCGGCATGGAGCTGAGGCCGTTCAATTGCTGGAGCAGGTTGATGATGCTCTTGGCCGAAGCAAACACCGGCACCAGCGCAATCGAGCTGATCGTCAGCAGCACCGTGACGATGCTCGACAGCCGCCAATGGCTCTCGACCTTGGCGACGAACTTCTCGTGGAAATCGACCGCATAGAGCCCGACGGCCGCGTTCATCACCGCCGCCGTATGCGCGATCACCGCCGCAGCGATGGCGGCGGCGAAGATGCCCGACAGCCACGGCGGCAGCACGGCGCCGACCAACCGGCCATAGGCAGCATCGTCGATATCGCCGAACAGCTGGTAGGCGACCACGCCGGGGATCACGACAATCGCCGGAATGATCAGGATGCGCACCACAGCGGCGGCCAGCACGCCCTTCTGCGCCTCACGCACATTGGGGGCGGCCATCGCCTTCTGGGTGATCGGCTGGTTGGTCGACCAGTAATAGATCTGGATGAAGATCATACCGGTGAACAAGGTGTGGAACGGGATGGGGGAGTCTGCTCCGCCCACCATCGTCAGCCGCTCGGCCGGCACCCCGCGCGCAATGTCCCAATCGACCGCGTTCAGCGCCAGCACCACGATCAGCACCGCAATCGCCAGCACGCCGATACCGGCATAGGTCTCCATCACCGCGACTGCGCGCAATCCGCCCGCCATGGTATAGGCCGCCGCGACCACGCCGAGGAACGCCGCCAGCACCAGCAGCGGCAGGTCGATCCCGGCGGTCTTGAGGAACAGCGCCCCCGAATAGAGCCCGGCGGGCAGATAGATCAGCACCATCCCGAACAGGAACAGCGCCGACACCAGCGTACGGATGCCGCCGCCGCCATAGCGCTGTTCGAGCAGCTCGGTCACGGTCGTCACCCCGGAGCGGTAATAGATCGGCACAAACACGAAGGCGAGGATCAACAGGCCGACGAACCCGCTGATCTCCCACCAGGCGAGCAGCAGCATCTGGTTGCCGTTCATCCCCACCAGCTGATCGGTGGACAGGTTCGTCAGCGTGATCGCGCCTGCCACGAACAGCCAGCTCAGCTTGCCCCCCGCCAGATAGACGTCCTTGCGCGATCCATCGTGCTTTTCTCTGCGGATGGTGAGCCAGGTCACCAGCCCGATCACCGCCGTCACGCCGAGGCAGACGGCAATCTGGATCAGGCTGTTGCCGGTCATGGCATCTGTCATTGCGTGCTTTCCCCTCTCGCTGGGCGCGGTTACAGCGCATTGCGGAACGCCGGACAAGTCTTGGGGCATTTGCCATCACCGGCTGCGAGGAGAGGACTAGAGCGCTTGAGCGGATCGCGGGAGTTTGTGCGGCTGGACGGGGCGGCGGTGACGCTGGTGTTCGCATTGGAAACAGGCGGCACTGCGGACTGCGTGTACCTCGGCGCGCGCCTGCCCGATGGCGAGGATCTCGCCGCACTCTCCGCCGTCACCACGCGCGGGCGGCACGAAAGCCAACCCGATGTGCCGCCGGTGCCGGGCGTGCTGCCCGAACGCAAGGGCGGGTGGAGCGGGACGCCAGCGCTCGCCCTGCGCCGGGATGCTCGGGCGGTGGACACCGACTTGCGGCTTGCGACATGCGATTCTGGCGAAGGGCAGGCGACGTTCACTTTCAGCGACCCGATTGCAGGTGTCGCCGTCAACGCCAGTTGGCGTATTGGCGCAGGCGATGTCGTTTCTGCGACGTGCACGATAAGCAACCGCAGCGAGACACCACTGGAAGTGGAACGGCTCGCCGCGCTTGCCCTGCCAGTGCCTGCACGCTTCACCCAATTCACCGCTTTTTCCGGCCGCTGGGCCGCAGAAATGCAGGAACACCGCAGTACGATTGCCTCCGATGGCATCATGCGGGAAAGCGCGATCGGCAAGACGGGGTTCGCCGGCGCGGGCTGGGTGCTGCTCCATGCGGGACAGGAGACGCTCGGCGCGCACCTTGCGTGGAGCGGCGACGCGTGGCTCACGCTTGCCCCCGACGCGCAAGGCTCAGGTGACGGGCGGGCCATGCTGATGATGGGCGCAGGCTGGTCGCGGGGCGAAGTGGTGCTGCCGCCTGGCGAAAGCTTCACCACGCCGCCCGCCATGTTCGCCCTCGCGCCCGATCGTTCGGCATTGGCGCAGGCGTTCCACCTGTACGCGCGCACCGAAGTTCTGCCGTGGCGCGCCACATGGGGCCAGCGCAAGGTGCACCTCAACTCATGGGAAGCACTCGGCTTTGACCTCTCCGAAGCCGGTTTGATCGCGCTGGCCGAGGATGCCGCCGCACTGGGCATCGAACGGTTCGTTCTGGACGACGGGTGGTTCGGAGGCCGTCGCAACGACCAGACCAGCCTTGGCGACTGGTTCGTCTCACCCGATGTTTTCCCGAACGGCCTCACCCCGCTCATCGAGCGCGTCCACGCGCTCGGCATGGATTTCGGCCTGTGGGTGGAGCCAGAGATGGTCTCGCCCGATAGCGACCTCTACCGCCAGCACCCCGACTGGTGCCTGCACGTCGAAGGTGGGGCGGAGCGGGCAACGATGCGGGGGCAGCTCGTGCTCGATATGGCCCGCGCAGAGGTGCGGGATTATCTGTTCCAGCGCCTCGATGCGCTGCTGGCCGAGCACCCCATCGCCTACCTCAAGTGGGATCACAACCGCGACCTCTTCCCCTCGGCCCCGCGCCAGACCGAGGGCTTCTACGATCTGGTCGACCGCCTGCGCACCGCGCATCCCCATATCGAGATCGAAAGCTGTTCGAGCGGCGGGGGGCGGATCGACATGGCCGTTCTCTCCCGCACCCACCGCGTCTGGCCATCCGACAACAACGACGCGATTGAGCGCCTCAGGATCATCCCCGCATGGTCGCAATTCCTGCCGCTGGAAGTGCTGGGCAGCCATGTCGGCCCGTCGCCCAATCCGATCACCGGGCGGCGGGCGGCGATGGATTTCCGCGCCAAGGTGGCGATGTTCGGCCACATGGGCGTGGAAGCTGATCCGGCTCGGATGACCGACAAGGAACGCGCCACGCTGGCCGCGCATATCGCGCTCTACAAAGACTGGCGCGGGGTGCTGCATTCGGGCGCGCTGTGGCGGCTCGATCATCCTGACGCGGGCGTGACGGGGATGATGGTGATCCATGACGACAAGGCGCTGGCGCTCGCCGCGCAGACCGGTTTCTCGCCGGTGTTCGACGCTGCGCCGGTGCGCCTTGTGGGGCTGGAGCCGCAGGCGCGCTACCGTGTGACCCTGCCTGAACCCTGGCCGCAGAGGGCAAGGCACTACCTCGCCAATCCTGACGCATGGCGCGACGGCCTGACTCTGTCCGGCGCGGCGCTGATGACGCAGGGCCTTGCGCTTCCCCTCACCCATCCCGAAACCGCGTGGCTGATCGCCATGGAGAAAATCGCGTGAAACTCGGCTGCTGTTACTATCCCGAACATTGGCCCGAGGCGATCTGGGCGGAGGACGCGCGGCGGATGGCAGCAATGGGCCTCAGCCTCGTGCGGATCGGTGAATTCGCGTGGAGCCGGATCGAGCCCGAAGGGGGCGCGCGCTACGATTGGGGCTGGCTCGACCGCGCGATCGCAACGCTGCGCGCGGCGGGCCTGCAAGTGATCCTCGGCACCCCCACCGCAACCCCGCCCAAATGGCTGGTCGATCAGATGCCCGACATGGTCGCCATCGACGAGCAAGGCCGACCGCGCGGCTTCGGCTCACGCCGACATTACTGCTTCAGCCACGAAGGCTACCGCGCTGAATGTCGCCGCATCGTTACGGCGCTGGCGGAACGTTACGGCGCGCATCCGGCAATCGTGATGTGGCAGACCGATAATGAATATGGCTGCCACGATACGGTGCTGAGCTTCTCGGACGCCGCCGCCGCCTCGTTCCGGGGTTGGCTGGCGGCGCGTTACGTCACGGTGGAGGCGCTCAACACGGCATGGGGCAACGTTTTCTGGAGCATGGAATATCGCAGCTTCGCGGAAGTCGATCCGCCGCATCTGACGGTGACCGAAGCGAACCCGGCGCATTGGCTCGACTACCGCCGCTTTGCTTCCGATCAGGTGGCGAGCTTCAACCGCGAACAGGTCGATATCATCCGCGCCCATGCGCCGGGCGTGGACATCACCCACAACTTCATGGGCTTCTTCACCGAGTTCGATCACCACGCTGTCGGCCGCGATATCGATGTCGCGACGTGGGATTCCTATCCGCTCGGCTTCCTCGAACAGTTCTGGTTCTCAGCCGAGGAGAAGCAAGCGTATCTCAGGCAAGGCCACCCCGATATCGCCGCCTTCCACCACGATCTCTATCGCGGGTGCTCGAACGGGCGCTGGGGGGTGATGGAGCAGCAGCCGGGGCCGGTGAACTGGGCGCGCTTCAACCCCGCGCCGCTGCCGGGGATGGTCATGCTGTGGACGCTGGAGGCTGCCGCGCACGGGGCTGAGCTGACGAGCTATTTCCGCTGGCGACAGGCGCCCTTCGCGCAAGAGCAGATGCACGCTGGCCTCCTGCGTCCCGACAGCACCGAGGCCGAAGCTGCGCCCGAAGTGCGGCAGGCAGCCGAAGTGCTCGCCGCCATTGGCCCGCAGCAGACCGCGCAGGCTCCGGTCGCGCTGGTGTTTTCCTATGCGGCGGCATGGGTGATCTGCATCCAGCCGCAGGGGCAGAGCTTCCGCTATCTGGAGCTGGTGTTCACTTGGTATTCGGCGCTGCGGGCGCGCGGGCTGGATGTCGATATCGTGTCACCTGATGCTGACCTATCGGGCTACCGCATGGTGGTGGTGCCGAGCCTGCCGATCCTGCCCGAAGGCTTTGCCGAAAAGCTCGCCGCGCTCACCTGTCCGGTGCTGGTCGGGCCGCGCTCAGGCAGCAAGACGGACAGCTTCTGCATCCCTGACGGCCTTGCGCCGGGCACAATACGCGACGTCATCCCACTCACCGTGACGCGGGTCGAATCTCTGCGCAATGACGTGACTGAACCGGCAGAGGGCTTCGCCGTCACCCGTTGGCGCGAAGATGTGGCGAGCGACCTTGCGCCCGAATGGGCCGATGCCGAGGCGCGCGGCGTGGTCTACGCCCACGCCAATATCCGCTACTGCGCGATCTGGCCCGACGCCTCGCTGCTCGGACTGCTGGTGGAACGCATGGCGGGCGAGGCCGATGTGAGACTGACCCACTTGCCCGAAGGCATCCGGATACGCCGCACGCGCACCCATGTTTTCACATTCAATTACAGTGCCGCGCCGGTATTCGTGCCCCATCTTGGCCTGACCCTTGGCCCCGCCAGCTGGCATCTAGACCCCGGTTAGCAGCCGCTCGTAATGCGCGCGAAGGGTCTCGCTGCCGTATTCGGGGGTGAGGTCGGCGGAATATTCGCCGGTCGCCGGATCGCGCACCAGCATCGACTCGGTCGCATAGTAACGCGCGATCCGGGCATATTCGGCTTTCTCGGCGAACCAATCGGAAAGGCCTGCGCCAAGGCCCAGCGCCCGCTCGGCATAGGTGAAGATCTGGGGCGAGACCGATTTGAACCGCGGCGGTTTGCCTGCGGCTTCAAACAGCATCTCGCCCGCCTCGCGCAAGGAGATCGCCGGGCCGGGGCCGCCGATGGGGAGGATACGGTTCGCAGCCTCAGGATTGTCGATGGCCAAGGCAATAAACCGCGCCAGATCGCCGTCGCTGATCGGCTTGCAGCGGGTGAGGTTGCCGTCGCCGAAGATCAGGAACGGCTTGCCCGCCTTCACGCGCTTCACCTGCCCCGAAAGCGACTTGAAGAAGGCCGTGGGGCGGATGATGGTATAGCCGATCCCACTCGCCGCCAGCGCGGCCTCGAATCGCAGCTTGGCGTGCTGGAAGGCGAGCAGCGGCTTCTGCACGCAGATCGCCGAGAGCAGGATGAAGTGCGCCGCGCCCGCCGCCTCAGCCGCCTCAAGCAGGGCGAGGTTGGCGCGGTAATCCACCGCCTCAGCATCCTTGGGCGCACCGCTGCGTGAGGCGATGCAGGAGATCACGACCTCGGGCCGCGCCTTATCCATCACCTTTGCCAGCGCCGCCCCGTCAGCCAGCGCAGCACGCGGCAGAGCGGTGACCGCGTGCCCCTCCGCCGCCAGCTGCGCCGCCACCGCTGAACCAATGGTGCCGCTCGCTCCGGCAAGGACGATACGGCGCGGCGCGGGACGGTCTGGGCTCATTTCGCCACCCTAACCCGCGCAGGCCGAGCGCAAAAGTGCGAGTTGCCGGATTGCCCCCCGCTCGGGCAGCGCTAACATGGGGCCTGAGAGGGAGCGTGAGGCAATGGCTGAGGCCGATTATGATCTGGTGATCCGCGGCGGCACGATTGCCGATGGCAGCGGGGGCGACCTCATTGAGGGCGATATCGCGATTGCCGCCGGGCGTATTGCTGCCATCGGGCAAGTGAGTGGCAGCGTGCGTGAGGAGATCGACGCGCGCGGGCGGATCGTCACCCCCGGCTTCATCGACGTTCACACCCATTATGACGGGCAATGCATCTGGGCCGAGGAGCTTTCCCCCTCCTCCTCGCACGGGGTGACAACGGCGGTGATGGGCAATTGCGGGGTCGGCTTTGCCCCCTGCCGCAGAGCCGATCACGACATGCTGATCAACGTGATGGAAGGCGTCGAGGACATTCCCGGCGTGGTGATGACCGAAGGGCTGGACTGGGACTGGGAAACCTTCCCCGAATATCTCGACAAGGTCGCCGCCGGAAAGCGCGATATCGATGTGGCCGCCTACCTCCCCCATTCGCCCTTGCGGGTCTATGCGATGGGGGCACGCGGTGCGGCGCGGGAAGTCGCCAACGAGGATGACCTTGCGCTGATGCGTCGCCTCACCGCCGAGGCGATGCGGGCAGGCGCGCTGGGCTTTGCGACCTCGCGGCTCAGCATTCACAAGACCGCTGACGGGCAGGCGATCCCGACCTTCGATACCGACATTGCCGAATTGGAAGCCATCACCAGCGGCATGAAGGATGCAGGGGCTGGCACCTTCCAGGTGGTGCTCGATGCCTTTGTGGGGTGGGACAAGGAATATCAGGTGATCGAGCGGGTGATCGCGGCGAGCGGCCGTCCGGCAACCTTCACTCTCGCATCAGGCAATGACGCACCGCCGCGCTGGCGGCGGGTGCTGGAGATGCTGGAGCGCACCAATGCCGCAGGCGGGGTCGCCCATGCGCAGGTGATGCCGCGCCCGATCGGCCTCATCGCCGGGCTGGAACTGACGGTGCATCCCTTCGTGCTCTGTCCAAGCTGGGCCAAGATCGCCCACCTTTCGATCCCCGAACAAGTGGCCGCGATGCGCGATCCCGATCTGCGGGCTGCACTCCTCACCGAAGATTTCGCCCCCGGCCACCCCTTCAACGAACTCGCGCGCAACTGGCGCTGGCTGTTCCCTCTGGACGATCCGCCAAACTACGCCCCGCCTGCGTCGATGAGCATGGCAGGTCAGGCCGCCGCACGCGGCTGCACCCCGCAGGAGGTCGCCTATGACCGCCTGCTGGCGACCGAGGGGCGCGGGCTGTTCCTCGCCGCGCTCGGCAATTACGAGAACGCCACGCTCGATTCCGCGCATGAAATGCTCCGCCACCCCTACTGCGTCCCCGGCCTTGGTGATGGCGGCGCGCATTACGGCGCGATCTGCGATGCGAGCTATTCGACTTACCTGCTCACTCAGTTCGTGCAGCAGGAGGGGCCGCTGCAACTGGGGCTAGCCGAGGCGGTGCATATGCTCTCCGCCAAAGCGGCGCGGGCGGTGGGCTTTACCGACCGGGGGACGCTTCAGGTCGGCGGTAGGGCGGACCTTAATGTGATCGACTTGGACGGCCTGCGCCTCCACCTGCCCGAAGTCGTGCGCGATCTGCCCGCCGGCGGCCGCCGCTTGCACCAGCGCGCGACGGGCTACGAGGCAACCATCGTCGCAGGGGAAGTGATCCGCCGCTTCGACCAGTCGACCGGCGCGCGCCCGGGCCAGCTGGTGCGCGGCGCAGGTTACCGCGCGGCCTAGTCCTGCGGCTCGATGGCGTAAAGGAGCCCGGCACCGCTGTAAGGCACCGGGACCAAGCCGTCGGGAACGGCAACCGGCTGCGCAAATTCGCCGACGATCCAGACATGGGTGAAAGCGCCCAGCGGCAGCTTCGCCAGTGATTGGGACAGCTTCGGGCGGATGCGGTGGCTGCAATCCTCGCGCTGCACCAAGTGCGAGGGGTCGCGGTAGAACGGCCCCGCCGCCGGATAGTGCACCCGCATCGGGTTGACGCCCGGCTGCTGCCACTGGTCGTTGACGAAGGCGTTGCGCCGGGCAATCCCCGCGCCGACCACATGGTCAAGCACTGGCATCGCCCAAGGGTTCCAGCATGGCTTGACCACGAAGAAGGCGATGCGCGCGCCCATCGGCATCGGCTCCAGCGCGGTCAGTTCGGCCTGCGCCCTGCGGTCCTGCTGGATATAGGCCACGCTCGTCACCGCCATCCGTCCTGCGAACAAAGCTAGCGCGATGGCGCCTGCCGCCTGCAAGACCTTCGAGCCCAGCCGGACCGGCCCGATCGCCACCAGCGCCAGCGCGAAGGCGTAGGGCACCAGCCGCATGTCGGCAAAGGCCGATCCGAACACTCGGCTCGGCATGATCGCGTAGCAGATGAAGCACAGCAGCGCCGCCGTCCCGACGCTGCGATCATATCGCACCGTCTTGCTGAACAGCGCCCAGCCCATCAGCGCGCCGATCACCGCCAGCGAGCCTACGTCGAGATTGTACCACTGCGTCCTGAACGCCGAAATCAGCCAGAACAGTTTGAAGTCGAGCGACCAGTCCCCCATCGCGGCGCCGGTCGATTCCGCGCGCCAGATCACCATCGGGATAATCGGCAGCAGCAGCGGCCAGCACGCGCCCAGAATGCGGAGCACCGCCGCGACCGGGCGAGTGCGCGCGGCGAAGACCTCGCACAGCATCGCCGATCCGGCCATCAGTCCGAGGAACGCCCAACCATAGGTGTGGCACACCCAGATTGCTGCCCCCGCCACCCCCAGCCACAGCCGCGCCACGACCTCCCGCTCGCTCCGGTGAAGCCGCAGCCACAGCACGAAGGCCAGCATCGCCAGCGCCATGCTCAGCGCGTAATTGATGAAGCCGTAGTTGAACGGGTAGCCATACAGCAGCGGGATGGCGGCGACGGCGAAAGGCGTAACGCGGCCATGCACTTCGCGCGCAATCAGCAGCAGGCCTAGCGCGCCGAGACACTGCGTCAGGATCACGACGAAGTGCACCGAGGCTTCCAGCCCCAGCACGCCGTGCAGCGCCTGCACCAGAATGTCGGCTCCCAGATTGCCGATCAGCTTCCATTCGTAGGTGTAGAAAGCTTGCAGCTCGGGCCGGTTGGCCAGATCGGTCTGCACCGCGTAGCGCCCCAGATGGCCGTACAGATCGACCAGCGGCGGGAAGTCGACCAGCAGCAGGGGCGTGATCGCGGCAAGGCAGATGAGCAGGATGACCGGCCAGCGATCCAGCCAGCCGAACGCCTGCGCCGTGCCGCCGGACGGCACGCTCTCAATGATATTGGAAGCGGTCATTCCGAAGCTGCAGGCCTGAAGACAAAGCGTTGGGAGAGGAGGAAGAAGATCACGACATAGGCCCCGATCGCCGGAAGCTGCGCCAGCGCGCTATCCGCGCCCAGCACTGATTGCGCGGCGAGCAGCACCGCGACATTCACCCCATAGGCGAAGGCGAAGGCCGCCAGAAACCGCAGGACTTCGCGCGCCGAAACCGCGCCTCTGACGCCGAACACGTAGTGGCGGTTGAGGGTGAAGGACACCACCAGTCCGACGGCATAGCCCGCCGCATTGGCCGCCAGCCCGCTCAGCCCCGCCCACAAGCCGCCAAAGATCACCGCCCAGCCGACAGCGGAATTGGCAAAGCCGGTCAGCAGGAATCGGCCCAAGCGCTGGAGCATGATCTCAGCGCGCAACCAGCACGTATTGTGCGCCCAGCGGCAGCCAGCCGAGCCCGCGTTCGAGCGGGCGCAGCGGGGCGAGCATCGCAGGAAAGAACAGCGTCCAGCGCAAACCCACATTCGCAAAGCCCGCCGCCCGCAACCGGCGGCGCATCTCGGGCCCGCTGATCAGCACGGCGTTCGCATCGAACGGGCAGGTGCGCACCGCGTGCTGGGTCGCCGGGTTCCACGGGTTATGCTCGAACAGCACGAAGCGCCCCTGCGGAGTCAGCGTGCGGCGGATTTCGCTCAGCAGGCGAATGTGATCCTCGGCCGGGATGTGATGGAACACGCAGGCCGTGAAGACGAGGTCGAAGGTTCCGGCATCGAACGGTAGGGTCTGGCCATCATAGCACACCGCATCGATCGGGCGGATCGCCCGCGCCTCGCAATGGCTGAGCGAGCGTGACGAGACATCGAGCGCGGTCAGCGCCGCATCGGGAAACTCGCGCTGCAAATGCGCGATGCAATTGCCCCGCCCGGCGCCGAAATCCATGATCCGCCGGGGTGCGATCCCCGCCGCCGCCATGATCCGCGCCGCTTCGGTTGCCTTGTAGGCTGCGAAGAAATCGGGGTCCTCGCCGCTCAACCTGACCGAGGCGGCGTGCTGTGCGTCATATTCATCGACGTAAGCGTCAAATTCAGCCTGTGACACGGAGGCCCTCATGCGGTTCAGTGGAGGTCGCAGCGGCGGCAGCTTCATCACTCTGCCTTGCATCAAGATTGACCGGATGGCGGCGCACCTCAGCAATGATGAACAGCGGGCGCTGCTTTGCTTCCATGTACATCCGGCCGAGATACTCGCCGAACACGCCCAGCACCAGCAGTTGGACGCTGCCCATGATCAGGATCAGCGCGGCAAGGCTCGCCCAGCCCTCCACCGTGCCGCCCTGCATCCACACCCAGACAATCCCGATCAGCGAGACGAGGCCCGCAAGCCCGAACAGCATCCCCAAATGCGAAGCAAACCGCAGCGGCACGGTCGAAAAGCTGGTGACGGCATCCACCGCCAGCGCGACCATCTTGCGCAGCGGGTAATTGGTCTCGCCTGCGAAACGCGGGTCGCGTTCGTAAGGGAAGGCGATCTGGTTGAAGCCGACGAAGCTCACCAGCCCACGGATGAAGCGATAGCGCTCCGGCATGGCATTGAGCTGGTCAACCACCCGGCGGGTCATCAGGCGGAAGTCGCCCGTGTCGGGCGGAATGTGGGTGTCGACCATGCTGCCCAGCATCCGGTAGAACAGCGAAGCGGTGCCGCGCTTGAAAGCGGTCTCGCCGTGGCGCTTGCTGCGCTGGCCATAGACAACGTCATAGCCCTTGCGCAGCTGCTCCAGCATTGGGCCGAGCAGTTCGGGCGGGTCTTGCAGATCGGCATCGAGCACGAACACCAAGTCGCCGCGCACATGGTTGAGCCCGGCGGTCAGCGCGAGCTGGTGGCCGTGATTGCGCGACAGGTTGATCGCCACAATCCGCGGATCACGCTCGGCGTGCGCGCAGATTACATCCCAGCTGGCATCCTTCGATCCGTCATTGACCAGGACGAGCTCGAACCGGTCGGCAAAGATCGCCTCAGCCGCAGGGATCACCCGCGCGATCAGCGCGTCGAGCCCGGCCTCCTCGTTATAGACCGGGATCACCACGGAAAGCTCGCAGGAGCCTGAGAATGATTGCGAAACCTGCAAGTCTCCGGCCCTCCTCAAGCCAACGGCGGTGATAACGGAAAAATGGCGGGTTGGGGTCAACGGGCCCGCGTGACCCACGCGCCCGCGCCGGGCGCTGCTATATCCAGCATGACCGGCCGAATTTCAAGCACAGAGCACGCGGCGACGGCCAATGCTCGTCAGGCTCACTGTTGCAAAATGATTACAGAAAGCAAGATGTATGCGCCACCGGCTCTCCGCCGCCCGTTCTTATGGGGACGGGCGCGCGAGCCAGCGGCGCTCACCAAACCACAGCAATCCGCTAACCAGCAACCAGACGAGGACATAGGGCCAGGACGGGCCGCGCCGCTCTGGGGTATCGCGGGCCGCAGGGGCGGTCTGTTCGGCAGCCCAGCGGCGGGTTGCCTCACCCATCTCCTTGGCCGTGGCGACCGGCAGAGCGTCCTTGGACAAGACCAGCAAGGCAAACTCCTGCGCACCGTCACGCCCCGGCTGCACGATCCGGTGAACGCCCGCATTGGCAGGCCAATAGGCTGCGCACCCCTGTGCCCCGGCCATGGGATCGATGGCGAGCGCGACCTCGGTTGAATCCGGGCCAACCACTCGCGCCGCGGCCGAGACACCGCAGATCGCCATCCGCTCGCCCGCCAGGGGCAGAGCCGGCACTTCGGGGCGGAAGGTGCCATCGGGCCGCGACACCGCGCTCACCGTCTCGCTCCACCATTGATAATAGCGATCGGCCTGCCCGTTGAGCACCAGCGCGAAACTGTTGGCGACGGTCCACAGGGCGACACGGCCTTGGCCCCGCTGCTGCCAGCCGGACAGCACCCCGCCCTCCGCATCGGTGACAGCGGGCACGAAGGCAGCGCCCGCGCGCACGCTCCATCGCCCGAGATCGGGAGCGGGATCGTCGAGCGTATTGATGCTCGCAGGCGCATCCACCGACCCCGGCCCGCGCAGCGATGTCAGTGTTTCCGCATCCGGCGCGAGCGGGGGGAGCGCAACCGGCACTGCGTCGCTCCCGCCCTCAACCGTGAGACCAAGCGCCCGCCAATTGCCGCGCGCGGCGGCGCTGGCCGGGGCCGTCATTCTGACAACCACGCCAAGGCCGCCAGCAACCGCTTGGGCAAGAACGGCGCGCGACCCGCTGCCGAGCGACTGGTCGTCGATGATCACCACATCGACTTCGCGCAAAGTGGCCGCGGTCAAACTTACGCTCTCGCCGCCCAGATTGACGCCGCCGCCCGCCTCCAGCCTGCTTTGCAAGGCGATCCCCGAATCCTCGGCCCAGCGGCGCAGGTATTTCGCTTCCGGCGAAGGGGCTCCGATCAGGAGCGCGCGCAAGGGCGGCTGGGCAATCGTCCGCAGCGGCACTGGCGTGTCCGAGACGATCTTGCCGTCGCGCCCGCGCAGGCGGAGCGTGACGGTGGCGAGGCCGGGCGCGCGCGCGGTGCCGCCCATCGCGAAAGCGCCGTCTGTGCCGATGACCCGGCGGTCCACCCGGCGTCCGGCAGGGTCGAGCAGTTCGGCCGCGCCGCCCTCCATTCCGTTCGCCTCGCCCGCGACGGTAAAGATCGCTCCGGCCGGCGTATCGGCTGGCGGATCCAGCCGGATAAGACCGCGCGGGACGGGCATAGGCGTGAAGTCGATCGGCAAGCCCGCAGCGGCATCGCGGTCACGCCCGGTGAGGCCCCGTCCAATGATCCGCACGCGCTGCGCCTGTCCATGCCGCCGCAGCGCCGTCGCCAGATCGGGGACGCGCTCGGCACCGTCGATGGCGGGTGCCTCGGGCAGAGCGATCAGGCGCTCGCCCGGCTGAGCCTTTGCTGTCAGCGGCGCCTCAGCGGTGATTATCACCAGAGTCTCTCCCCCGACCGGAAGGCGCGGCGGGAACAGGGCGAGATAGAGCAGCAGGCCGCTCACCAACGTCATCATCGCTAGCACGCCCGTCCGCCAGTCGCGCCGCCGCCACAGCAGTCCGATAGCCGCACCCAGCGCGCCCAATGCGATCAGCACCGCCGTCATTGTCTGAAGGGACAGCATTCAGCGCAGGCCTTGCATATAGCGCCGCCCCACGGAGCCGCCGTCATGGCGTCGGCGCACCTGGGCGGGCGGGCGCGTCAGGACAGTCCAGAGCTGCTGGCGCAGCTTTTCCCGCAGGGTGCCGGACGCAGGGTCGCCGCGCAGCGCATCAATCGCCGCGAGCACAGCCAGCGGGTCGCGGATGCGGGCGCTGTTGGCCAGCACCCAGCGGTCTAGTCCACTTAGGTCAATCGCTTGTGGGGCCGATAGCGCGCGCCACGCTGTGGCGGGAACAGCGTCCTCAATCGCAAACGGCGTCAAACTCGCACCGCCCGCCACGATCCCCTCGCGCTTGCCCGCCATCCGCCGCGCCATATCGAGCGGGGGCTGGGTCGAACCGATCCGGGGGAGGTAGATGCGGCTTGCCTGCTGCACCCGCTTGATGAAATCGAGCGCCTTCAGCTCGAACGGCAGCGCCTTTTCCGGCTGGCCCGAGCGCAGGTTCAACTCAGCGTCCCACATCGCATCAAGCGCGCTTTTGAGCAGTTCGCGCGTGTCGGGGTCGAGCAAAGTCGCCGCCTCGCTTTCGTCATGCACGTGGCCATATTCGGCCGTGATATTGCCGAGCCCGCCGAACACCGGCGATTCCGGCGCGTCGCCGTGGTCGTGACCGTCGCCATCATAGTGGTCGTGCTCGTCCTCGACCTGCTCGGCGGGCGCATCCTTCTCTGCGACCGGGAGGGGCGGGCGGCGCGGTGCCTCTTCTGCTTCCATCCCAACGAACTGGCCGTAACGGAGTCGCAGCAGGCGTTGATCGACCCCGATCGTGTCGGAGCGTACCATGAAATCGTCGGCGCTCACCTTCGTGCGCTCCCGGATCAACGCTTCGGTGTCGATGATGACCTGCCGCTGGCTGCGGAAATAGGCGGGCATGGTCTGCTTCGCCATCAGTTCGAGCCCGTCGGCGGACGCCGGCACCGCGCCGGGCCAGCGCAGAATGACACCGGGGCCGCGCACCACCTGCGGGCCGGGCGCGCGCGTGTCGGCAACGGTCAGCTGCGCCACCAGATCGCTGCCCGACTGAAGCCCGAACGCGGCAAGATCGAGGTCGACAACGAAGCGGCGGCGTTTCGGATCGCCCTTGCCGGAGACCATGCGGCTGCGCTCGGAGAAGCTGACATTCTCACCCTCACCAATCGCGGTGGTGAGCGTGAGGCGGGCCATGTGATCGACGGCGTAATCATCGCTCGCCTCGAACACCACGCGCCAGCGCCGCTGTCCGGGCTGGATCATCACCAGACCCGACGCTGGTTCGATCACCTGCACCTGCGGCGGTTCGTCGGTGATGGGTTCAAGCCGGTGCGCCGTCTGCGACATCCGGGCTTTCTCGGCGGTGACATGATAGAGCGAGGGGATATCGAGCCGCAGCGATCCCGACCACCCTTCCTCGCCCAGCGTCAGCGGCAGTGTCTGCCCGCCGACAAGTTGCAGCGCGGCGGATTTGGCTTGCGGGGAAAAGGCCAGCGTCCATTCGATCCGCGAGCCCATCGGCGCACGAATGTCGAGGCTCTGGGCATAACGCGCAGGCAGGCCGGTATAGGCGGGGGGGATGATCCGCACGCGCTGACCGGTGAGGCGAGGCTGGCCGGGCGCGGCCGCTTCGGTTTGTGATGGAGCAGCAAGCGGCGGCGCCGACGCTTCGGCAGGCCACAGGATGATCGCCGCAAGTGCCACGGCTCCGATTACCCACGCGGCGATGATGGGTCGCTGCGACCAGCCATCGGCGAGGGTTTCGGGGTCGATAGCTTCGATCCGGGCCGCGATCCGCTCGGCCTGCAATTGTTCGAGCGGGGCGAGATCGGTGGAGGCAAAGACCAACCCTGCGCTGTCTTCAAGCCGCGCCTCACGGGCGTTGAGGCGGCGGACGAGCCAGCCTTGGTCGTATCGGCTTGCGAGGTATCTGGCGGCCCATCCAAGCGCGAGGCCGCCGAGCGCCAGCACACCTGCTGCCAGCCCGATACCAACCAGCCGCCAGCATAGGCCTGCGAGCACCAGCACCACCGGGCTCCACACCAGCACAGCATTGATGGCCGCGCGCTGACGCGCCGGGGCGACCCAGTGGCTCGGGTTGAGCTCCCGGCTCATGGCGCGAACCTCCGCCGCCGGCTCGCCAGCAGTCGTTCGGCGAGGAAGACGAGCGCGATCAGGATGCCCAGCCATGCGGACAGCTCACGCGGCGGTAGCGGGAACGGCGGAGTGCCTGCCTTGGGTGCAAAGGCGGTGGACACCACGCGGGAAGGCGGCGGTGCGGCGGGAGCGATCAGATCACGCAGCCGGGCGGCGAAGTCGGCCTCGAGCAGGGCGGGCATCGCGGCAGGCTCCAGCGGGCGCGTGAAGCGCAGCAATCGGCCTGCGCCGAGGGGCCCACCTTCCACCAGCGTCTCGCCCACATCGTCGCGCCACAACGCCGTGGTGGTATCGGGCATCGCGACCGCAGCGGCATGGCTGAGCACAGCGGTGCCGCCTGCACTCACCCAGTCGACCACGGCTTGAGGAACGCGGCCGGGCGCGAGCCAGACCAGCACCTGATCGCGCGGCGGCAATTCGCTCCCTGCGACAGCGTCGAACCGAGGCTCGTCACGCCATGCCGCAGCTGCCGCGCGGAAGTATCGCACTGGCGCTTCCCCGCCTGCTGCATAGCGAATCGCCAAGCCCGGGCTTGCAGCGGAGGCGGGTTCGTCTGCCCTTTGGCTGCCCTTGACGACCTGCCATTTGACCGCGCGTGTCAGCCTGAGCGGCTCGGCATCGACGCCGTTCAGCACCGGCGGAACGAGGATCGTCAGCGGCACATCCGGCGCAAGCTCGGCATCGAATTGGCGGATCAGACTGGACACGGGGGACTTGGGTGGCGGGGGCGTCTCGATGGGCGGAAAGCCCGGCCCAATCCACCGCAGGTCAGCCTCAGGCCCTGCACTTGCGCGGGCGGCAGCGACCTCGACACCGGGTGCAACAAGGATCGGCGCAGCGTCATCGTGCCACCCCAGCACCGCAGGCCGCGCCAGCAACAGCGCCAGCAGCGCGACCAGCAGCAGCCGCAAGGCGAGCAGCAACAGCTCGTCAAAGCGCAGCTTGCTGCGCGGACGGGGCAGCGCGTCGAGCCAGCGCAGCGCGGCAAAATCGACCGGCACTTCCTCCGTCCGCCGCCGCAGATGGATCAGCAGCGGCACGATGAGGGCGGCCAGCGCCGCAAGGCCAAGCGGGGCCAACAGCAACGGCGTCACGTCGGCGCTACCCCTGTCCCGAACAGGACGTGCAACGGCCGGTCGATTGGCTCGTCGATCACGACGGTGGCATGGCGGATACCCGCTTTGTCGAGCCGGTCGTCAAGCGTAGCCCGCGCGGCGGCAAAGCGGCTGAGGAAGGTGTCGCGCAGCGCCGCACCATCGCTGATCAGCTCCGCCCCGCTTTCCTGATCGCGGAATCGGAAGCCGCCATCGAACGGGAAATCGCGCTCCTCGGTGGTGAGCAGTTGGATCGCCACCACCTCGCGGCCCGCCTTGGCCAGCCGCTCGATCAGCGCGATCCCGCCTTCGTCGAAACAGTCGCTCACAAACAGCACCAAGTCGCGCGCGCCAATCCGCTCCCACAGCGGCGCAAGGGTCGCGTCATCAGGGAATGTGCCAGCGGCTTCTAGGCGGCTGAAATCGATCTGCATCCGGCCCGCCTGAGCGCGTCCTGCGCGCGGATCGGCGACACCGAGCGCGGCGTCCTGCAAGGCGATCCAGCCGAACCGGTCGCCCTGTTGCATCGCGAGTTCGGCAATGCACAGGCCGAGCAGTTTGGCCGCATCGAACCGCGACCAGTCCGGCCGTACCCGGTCTGCCTGCGCCATCGACGCGCTGGCATCGAGCAGGATCCAGATCGCAATCGGGCTTTCCTCCTCCGCCTCGCGGACGAAGAACTTGTCGGACCGCGCGAACAGCTTCCAGTCGATACGGCGCGGCTCATCGCCCGGCTCGTAGGCACGGTACTGCGCGAATTCCAGGCCGGCACCCTTGCTGCGGCTGGCGTGCATGCCGAAACCGCGCGTGCCGGAGATGCGCCGGGTTCTGAGCGAGAGCCGCTTCAGCCGGCCCCGGATCTCGGGCGGGATCGTCAGCGGCGTGCGCGCCATGGCTCAGCCCGCCGGGGGAGGGATGCGCGCCAGCAGCGCTGCCACCACATCATCCGCGCTCTTACCCTCGGCCTCAGCCGCGAACGACAGGAGCAGGCGGTGGCGCATCACCGGCGCGGCCAGCGCGGCGATATCCTCACGCGTCGCGGCGAACCGGCCGCTCAGCAAGGCGCGGGCCTTGGCGCACAGCACCAGCGCCTGACCTGCGCGCGGCCCCGCGCCCCAGCGCACATAGCTTTCGACTTCAGGCGGGGCGGCCGCATCGCCGGGCCGGGTCGCGCGCACGAGGGTCGTGATCCAGCTCAGCAGATCATCGCTGAGGTAAACCTCGCGCACATTCGCCTGCAACGCCAGCACATCACCGGCTTCCATGACCCGCGGCACGGCTTCGCCCGCGCGGCCCGTGGTGAGCGCCAAGATGTCGTGTTCTTCGCTGGCGGTCGGATAGCCGACCCGGATTTGCAGCAGAAACCGGTCAAGCTGCGCTTCGGGCAAGGGATAGGTGCCCGCCTGCTCCAGCGGGTTCTGAGTCGCCAGAACGAAGAAGGGCTTGGGCAGCTGATACGTCTGCCCGCCGTAGCTGACGGTCTTTTCCTGCATCGCCTCAAGCAGCGCCGCCTGCGTCTTGGGCGGCGTGCGGTTGAGTTCGTCCGCCAGCAGCAGGTTGGTGAACACCGGGCCTTGCTGGAAGCGGAAAGACCGGTGGCCGGTGCCGTGATCTTCTTCGAGCAGTTCCGTGCCGAGAATATCGCTCGGCATAAGGTCAGGCGTGAATTGCACCCGCCGGAAATCGAGCTTCAGCGCGTCGCCCAGCGTGCGCACCAGCAGCGTCTTGCCCAGCCCCGGCACGCCTTCGAGCAAGCAATGCCCACCCGCCAAGAGCCCGATCAGCAATTGATCGACCACATCATTCTGCCCGACGATCGCAGTCGCGATGGCGCGCTTTAGGTCCCCGAGCTTGGCCATCCGCCGCTCGAGATCCGCCGCGCTTACCGGAGCCTGCTGTGACACGTGTTCAAACCCTTCAATTGCTGCCCCTCAATTGGAGAGCGCGTACATGATGATATTGACCCCGAAGCGGGTATTGTCCTCGGCGAGGAAGCGCTTGTTGCGCCAGTCATAGTCCCATTCGCAGCCATAGTCCTTGTTGCTGTAAAGCACGCCAAGACGGCCGTTGATGGTGATACCCTTGAGGTAATCGTGGATCAGGTCATCGCCCCAGCCGTTGAGTTCAAAGCTGGTGGCAGGCGGCCCGGCGAACTTGAAGAAGCTCGAATAGAGCGGGTGATTGTTCGGCAGCTTCTTCATCGCCTCGCCGCCGAAGATCCCGGCCATCTGCGCTTCGAACGACTTGGCGAACAGGCCGTCGATATCGTGGTTGCAATCGTCCACGAACACAAAGCCGCCATTGCGGACATACCGTTCGAAATTGCGGCGTTCGAGATCCGAGAATTCGACCGCCTTGTGCCCGGAGAGGTAGCAGAACGGGGCTGACAGCATCCTCGGATCGCTGAGTGCGACGACGTGCTCTTCAGGATCAATGCGCAAGGTGGTGTAATCGACCAGCGACGTCAGCAGGTTCGCGGGCATCCGCTGGTCGACATCCCAGTCGCCCGAATTGTATTTGAGCCGGGTGAACCAGAAGTCGAACCCGCCCGTGGCCGCGCCGCCCGCGCGCTGGGCTGCGGCAAGGCGGCTGCCCATCACCGCAGCGGCGAGCCCGCCTCCCAGCAATCGGAGGAAACGGGCGCGGTTCATCGCTGAATTGCTCACGTGACCCGCGCCCATTGTTCCTGTCGCGTCAGACGGCGTCCGACAGCGAGGTGAAGGTGAAGTCCCGGAGCTTCATCGGCGGCACCATCATCGACCCATCTTCGACCCGGACCGACCGGCCCAGCTCGTCGATATTGTTGAGCATGATGACCGGGCTTTCGTTGAAGCGGAAGTTCTTGATCGGGTACATCAGCTGCCCGTTCTCGATATAGAACGTGCCGTCGCGGGTCAGGCCAGTGAGCAGCACCGTCTGCGGATCGACCATACGGATGTACCAGGTGCGCGTGACGAGAATGCCGCGCTCGGTGCTGGCGATCAGCTCGGCGGTCGACTTGGTTCCGCCCTCCATGATCGTGTTGCCCCAGCCCGCGGTTTCGGGCTTGCCCTGCTTGGACGCCCAGTAACGCGAGTACTGAAGGTTCGCGACCTTGCCGGCATCGATGATCTTGGTCCGTCCGCGTGGCAGGCCGTCACCGTCCCACGGCATGGCGGGGACCGTGGGGTTGGCCGGATCGGTGTAGATGTTGACGCGCGGATCCATGATCTGCTCGCCAATCTTGTTGCCGCCGCCCTGCTTGCTAAGGAAGCTGCGCCCTTCATCCGCCGAACGCGCATCGAAGAAGTTCATCATGAAGCTGATGAGGCCAGAGGCGGCCGCAGGTTCAAGGATGACGGTGTACTTGCCGGGTTCCAGAGCCTTTGCATCGACGGAAGCCGCCGCTTTGCGCATCGCGATCTGGATGTCGGTGCCCGCATCCAATTCCGCCACGTCCTTGACGTTGCTGGCGACCCAGCCTGACCCGCGCCCGTCCTCGGTGCGCACGGTGCAGGTGTAATCCGCGATCGTGGAGCGCTGATAGCCGAAATTGCCGTTGGAATTGGCGTGGGCAAAGAAGGTGTGCCCGTCTTCCAGGAAGCCCGCTGCGATCAGGCCACGCTCACGGCAGGGCAGGATCGAGGCTTCGGCGATCTTGGCCCGGGCCTCCGCCGTCAGCGCGGCGGTCGCTTCGCTGAAGGTGTCGGTCGCGGTGTAGGTCTGCTTGCCGACCGGCGGCATGTATTCGGGGTTTTCCGGCGCAAGCTTGGCCAGATCCTCGGCCCGGCGCACAACCCGTTCGAGCGAGGCATCGTCGAACTGGTTGATCGAGGCGGTACCCACGCGCTGGCCGAAAGCGACCTCGACCGCGAGCTGGACATCATCGACGATGCCCGACGTGGAAATATCGTTGCGCGCAAACCGGACATTGCCGCCGATCCCGCCGCTCAGCACGGCGCTGGCGTTGTCAGCGGTGGAAAAGGCGATCACCTTGTCGAGGATCGCTTTTGCCTGCGCTTCTGAAAGAATGCTCATTGCTGCTTCTCCTGCGCGCGGTTCAGCCCAGCGACCGGGCGGTGTTGATGACGTTGATGCCGTCGAAACGGGTGGTCGACGAACCGTGGCTGACCGCCGAGACCTGGCTTGGTTGCCCCTTCCCGTCGAAGAATGATCCGAACATGCGATAGTCGCTTTCGTCGCAGATGGCCGAGCACGAGCCCCAGAATTCCGGCGTGCGCATCTGGTAGGCGACGTCCTCGATCATCGGGCCAAGTTTGCCGTTCTTGATCTCGTAGAACACCGTCCCGCCGAACTGCGCGTTGTAACGCTGCTGGTCGATCGAGAACGACCCACGGCCGGCGATGTAGATGCCGTTTTCGACGCCTGCGATCATGTCGGCGGTGCTCATTTTGGTCTTGCCGGGGGCGAGGCTGACGTTCGCCATGCGCTGGAACTGAACGCTCGACCAACTGTCGGCATAGCAGCAGCCGTCCGACTCGTCCTTGCCAACGATGTGCGCCTGATCACGGATAGTCTGGTAATCGACGAGGATGCCGTCCTTCACCAGATCCCAGCGCTTGCACTTCACGCCTTCATCGTCGTAGCCGACCGCGCCGAGCGAGCCTTCTTGGGTCTTGTCAGCGAACAGATTGACGATCTCGCTGCCGTATTTGAAGCCCTCGTCGCGCTTGTCCATCGTGGCGAAGCTGGTGCCTGCGTAATTGGCTTCGTAGCCCAGCACCCGGTCAAGCTCGAGCGGGTGGCCGACCGATTCATGGATCGTGAGGCCGAGATGGTTCGGATCGAGCACGAGGTCATACTTGCCCGGCTTGACCGACGGGGCCTTGAGCTTCGCCTGCGCATCTTGCGCCGCAGCGATGGCATCCTCCTTCATGTCATAGGACTTGCCGTAAGTGGTCAGGCCGTTGGACAGCACGAACTTGTCCTCCGCGCGGCCGTCCATGTATTCATAACCGAGGCCCATCGGCGCGGAGAGGCCTTCGCGCGAACGGAACTTGCCGGTGGTTGTGTCAACGGCGGTCACCGTCAGCGGTGCCCAGATGCGGTGGACGTCCTGATCGATGTAGGACCCATCGGTCGAAGCGAAATACTTCTGCTCGTTCACAAGGAACAGCAGCGAATTCACGAAGCTCGCCCCGGCCCCCAATGCGGCGTCGTTGACCGACATCAGCAGGTTGACCTTGTCCGCGATCGGCACGTCCATCGCGTTTTTCTTGATCGGGGTGCGCCAGCTGACTTCGCCGACGCCCGGCGTCGGCGCGAGCTGCACCGGTGCGGTCTGGATGCGGGCATTGGCTTTGGCGATCGCGGTTGCCTGACGCGCGGCGTTGGCGACGGCATCCTCGGTCATCTCGTTGGTGGCCGCAAAGCCCCACGAGCCATCGGCAATCACGCGCACGCCGGTGCCGGTCGATTCCGTGTTGACGATATTCTCGACATTGCGTTCGCGGGTGATGACGAATTGGCGCAGGTACCGGCCGACCCGGACATCGCAATAGCTCGCACCCGCCGCCGTCGCTGCGCCGAGCGCCGCATCGGCGAGCCGCTTCTTGACCGCGATGTCGATGGCGTCTTGCAGCTGTTCAGCCGCGATCGCTTTGCCAAAAATGGAAGGCGTCAGCGCCACACCTGTAAAAAAGGTGCTGAGCGCCAGAAAATCGCGTCTGTCCACGTGAATACTCCTCAACCCGGCCCGCCGCACCCTTCGGGGAATCCGAAGGCAATCCGGCCATAGTTCTGCACCCGGGGGGCATGGGTGTCGGAAGTCCGCGCGGTAATCAAACCGCTCAGCACGGTATGGATGGCAGCCCCCGCCCGACACATGTGTCGCCCCGGTCCGGCATCGCTAGCAACCCTTCCCGGCACGCGGGGCAGCCGCACGACGAAGCGCAGGACTTTATCGACGAACAGGCCACCACGCTCCGCCAGATGCGTTGCTGCGCAGACCGAAGCGCCGGTGCGATTGATGCGACCCGGCCGGACCCAATCAGCGGATGATGCGATGCAGCGGTTTGCTGCGACGTCATTGCCGGGTTTGGCGCGCGGAGGCTCGTTCGTTCAGAGCGCGGTAAAACGCATCGAGATCATCAACATCAACGTCGAGCAGTTCGTCCCAGCCAGCCAAGGTGGCCTCGATATCCTCGCGAGTGTGCCGCACACCGCTATCGACCAAAGTCGGCGACGCGGGCACAATAACGTGGGGCCAGCGATGCCCTGTCAGGTTGTTGAAAGCCCAGCCAACCAGCGACAAGGTGAGCACATTCGCCATGATGGGCATCAGATAAAAGAAGGTCCAACCGTCCGCGCCTGTCGCGCCCAGAGCGCACAACAATGCGCAGGCACCGCCCGGCGGGTGAAGACAGCGTGCAAAGGTCATGATGGCGATCGCCAAGCCGACAGCTAAGCTGGCGGCCATGATGGGCTCGCCGATCCATGTTCCCAGACTCAGCCCGATGACTGCAGAAACGAAGTTGCCGCCGATCACGGACCAAGGCTGAGCCAGAGGGCTGGCTGGAACGGCAAAGACCAGCACAGCCGAAGCCCCCAGCGGCGCGATCAGAAATGGAAAATTGGTGGCCTGATCTTGCATCAGCATCGCGGTCGTAAAACCAGCCACTGCGATGGCAACGGCCGCCCCCAAGGACCCCCGCAGCCATCCGAGTTGCCCAAATACGCCTTGCGGGATCAAAGAAGCAGAGTGCCGAAAGAGAGCCTCGAACAAAAAACTCGCCCCTCTGGAAGCGCGCAAGGCCGCCCGCTTCTTCAATCCGCGTCTATTCGCCTTCACTCGTAACATCGTCAACCGGATGAATGGACAATGCTGCTTGAGCGAGCCTGGCGCAGAAGGTAGACGTTTGGCCGGGAACAGGGGAAATTTGTATGAAATCGGTTATCTTTGCAGCCACCGTCGGCATGTCGATCATCATGCCGTCAATGGTCGTGGCGCAGACAACCGTCATTCATGCAGGCCGCCTGATCGACGTGCCCGGCGAAGCGCCGCGCGGACCATCGACGATCATTGTCGAGGATGGTCTGATCGTTTCAGTCGTTGATGGGCATGCGGAACGTCCCGACGGGGCCGCGTTCATCGACCTGAGCGATCATACGGTGCTCCCCGGACTGATCGATAGCCACGTGCACCTGACCAGCGATTCCGGCGGGTTGGCGGGACAATTGGAGGCGGTGACTCTGTCTCCCGCCGCCCAAGCCTTCAATGCGCAGGCCAACGGGATGAAAACGCTGCGCGCGGGCTTCACCACCGTGCGCAATCTCGGCGATGGCGACGGCGCGGTGTTCGCGCTGCGTGACGCGGTCAATGCCGGCAAGGCGATGGGGCCGCGGATCGTTGATGCCGGCAGTAGCCTGTCGGGCACGGCCGGCCACTCTGACGACGCGCTCGGCTATCGTGACGAGTTGCGCCCCTTCTTTGCGGGCTCGGGCAGTACCTGCGACGGGGCCGAAGACTGCCGCCGCGCAGCGCGACAACAGATCGGCCGCGGCGCGGACGTTATCAAGATGACCATCACCGGCGGCGTCAACAGCCGGATTGGCGCAGGGCTTGGCAGCCAGATGTTCGATGATGAGGCCGCGGCGGTGGTAGCCACCGCGCGGATGTTCGGACGCAAGGTGGCGGTCCATTCGCACGGCGCCGACGGCACTCTTCAGGCGCTCAAGCTCGGCGTCGACTCGATCGAACATGGCACCATGCTCTCCGAGGACGTCATCGCGCTGTGGGCAAAGAGCAAGACCTATTACGTCCCGACACTCTCAACAGTGAACGGATATAAGGAAAGGCTCGCGGCGAACCCCGATGCCTATGAGCCTGATGTCCTCGCCAAGATCAAATGGCGCATCGACATCACTGGCAAAACGCTTGAGACGCTCGTCCCACGCGGGGTCCGTATCGCTTTCGGTACCGACGCGGGTGTGTCGAAACATGGCCGCAATGGCGACGAATTTGAGCTTATGGTTGCGCATGGCATGACGCCCGAAAGCGCATTGGTCGCAGCCACGATCAACGCCGCTGACCTGCTCGGCCTTTCCGATAAGGTCGGCACCATCGCGCCGGGCAAAAGCGCTGACATCATCGCAGTCTCCGGCGACCCATTGAAGGATGTGTCGGTTTACAAGGATGTTCAGTTTGTCATGGCGCGCGGAACCGTGATCGAGCTGGATTAATCGGCCGGTCGGTATCCCGAACATTCTCTTTGGGAGAGTGCCCGAAGGCAGGTGGTGCCGCTTACGTGACTCGAACACGTGACCCCATCATTACGAATGATGTGCTCTACCGACTGAGCTAAAGCGGCATTCCTGCTCGCGGCCCTAATGATGTGGGCGCGCGGGCGCAATGCAAAGGTGGAGGCCCGAGCCGGAATCGAACCGGCGTGCAAGGATTTGCAGTCCTCTGCGTAACCACTCCGCCATCGGGCCGAGCCACCCAAGGCAGATGCCTCGGACGGAAGCGGCGCACTAGCGATTCGGGGGCTGCTTGGCAATGCATGTTTCAGGACGCCCCGGTTTACGCAACGTCAGTCTGGACCGCGCTGCGATCACGCGGCAAAGCTGGCCGCTATGACCATCGCCAGCCTGCTCGAACCCGTCACCGGCCAGCCCGGCCCAGCCCGCCTCACCCATGCCGCCGACTGGATGCAGGGGCGCACCCTGTATGGCGGTGCTTCGGCGCTGGTGGCCTATACCATGGCGACCCGCGCTTTCAGAGGCTTGCCCCCGTTGCGCGCGGGCCAGATCGCCTTTGTCGCGCCGGTGGGCGAAGAGATCGCGCTTTCCGCCGAAATCATCCGGCAGGGCCGCAATGTCACTCAGGTGCGCAGCGAGATCATCAGCGACGGGAAGGTCGCGCTCAGCGCCTTTTGGCTGTTTGCCGAAGGGCGCGAGGCGAATGCGCTCCAACCGGCGCCGCCGCCTGAAAACTGGCCTGGCCCGCCCGAGGACACCCAAGAGGTCACCCACAGCTTCGCGCCGAGCTTTGTCGCCAAGAACTTCGAACTGCGCCACGGCCAGACCCGGGGCGAGGATCGCGGAGCGACGGTGCGGCGCTGGGCACGACTGACCGAGGCGCATGATCTCGACCCGGTTTCAAAGCTAGTGCTGATGGGCGACGTCATGCCGCCTGGCGCCATGCGGGTGATGCAGCGGCAAGGCCCGATCAGTTCGATCAACTGGTCGTTCAACGTGCTTGATCCCGAAAGCCGATCACGCGATGGCTGGTATCTGGCCGAAAACGCCAGCCAGCATGCTGCAGCAGGCTATTCGTCAGAGCGGCTGCGGCTGTGGGACGCCGATGGCCAGCAAGTGCTCGACGGGATCCAGTGCGTCGCCGTTTTTGGCTAGCGGGCGATCAGCCCCACAGCTTTTGGGTCAGTTCCGGTAGCGCGGCAGCGTAACGGGAGACGTCCTCGATCCGCCCGGTGCTGACCCGCGAATAGCCTTTCCAGTCGCCATAGGTCCCACGGATGGAAATTCCGCGTTGGCCCATGGCATCGCGCAGGGCGTCGGCATCGGGCACCTTCACGAAGACGAAATTGGTCTGCGAAGGGAGCGCGGTCAGTCCCGCCTTGGCGACGGCATCCAGGATCATCGCGCGGCCTTCCAGCACGGCGGCGCGCGACTGGGTGAGGAAGGGCGTGTCGTCATAGCTCGCAATCGCGGCCGCCAGCCCGGCGAGATTGCCGCCAAAGCTCATCAGGTGCGATTGGATGCGCTTGGCATTGGCTTCGCTGGTGATGGCATAGCCGACGCGCAGGCCCGCCATGCCGTAGATCTTGGAGAAGGTGCGGCACACGATCACATCCTTGCCGCTGCGCACCAGATCGACCATCGCGTTGTCTTCGGGCCGGTCGGTCAGCTCGTTATAGGCTTCGTCCACCAGCAAGGTCGCATGTGGGGTCACTTCTGCGGCAAAGCTGCGCAGTGCGGCGGGCTCGATCAGCACGCCGGTGGGGTTGTTCGGGTTGCACAGCTGGATCAGCGCGACCCCGTCAGGCGCCTTGGCCGCCATCGCTGGCAGATCGACATTCATATCGGCCGTCAACGGCACCCGGATCGACGTGATGCCCTGCCGCTCGCCATAGATGACCGTGGTATCCCAGAACAGATCGGGGCACAGGATCGCGCCTTCGCGCCCCCAAGCCAGCGCAATCGCGCACAGGATTTCGGTCGATCCGGCGCCGACAACGACTTGTGCGGGGGAGACGCCGTGCCGTTCGGCAATCATCGCGGTTAGCCGCACCAGGCCACGGTCGGCGTAATAGCAGCCCATCTTCGACGTCTCGGCAATCGCGCGCAGCGCCGAGGGGGCGGGGCCATAGGGATTCTCGTTCCGGCTGAGCAGCGCTTGACCGATCTTCGGCCCGAAATCGGGCTCGGCAGCCGGAGTGGCTACCGCTGCGCCAAGTGCGGAGAACGGCAAAGCGCCAAGCCCGCCGGTCAGGCTGGCACTGGCGATGAAAGATCGGCGAGTGGTCTGCATGGGGAGCTCCTTTAGGTCAGGTGGCAAAGGGTCAGAACTTGGCGATCATCAAGACGCCGATAAACGTGAGATAGAGGCCGAACACCCGGCGCAGGATGGCAGGCGAAAGCATGTGTGCTGCCGCCACGCCCAACGGCGCGAACAGAACCGATGTGGCGATCAGAACCGCGGCGGTGGGAAGGTTGATAAAGCCGAGCGAACCCCAGCCGCGCCCGCTCTCCCCCAGCCCGATGACGATGAAGCCGATGGTCGCCGGGATTGCGATGATGGCGCCCATCCCGGCCGCTGTGCCGATCGCGCGGTGGATCGGGGTGCCGCAGACCGTCATGGTCAGGGTGGTGAGCGTGCCGCCGCCAATGCCGAGCAAGGTCGAGAATACCCCCAGCGCGCTGGCAATCCCCGCGCGCGGCAGGCCGGATGGCAGCGCGGCAAACAGCGGCGCACCCTGCCGGGCGGGCAGCATGAAATAGACTGCGAAGGCCAGCACCCCGGTGCCGAAGATCAGCGCGAGGTGCGCGCCTGAAATCCAGTCGGCCAGCGTCGTGCCGACTGCGGTGCCCAGCACCACCCAAATCGACCAACCTTTGAGCAGCCCGAAATCAACCGAGCCGCGCTTGGCATGGCTGCTGGTCGAGCGGATCGAGGTGAAGATAATCGAGGCGAGCGAGGTGCCCACCGCCACATGCGCCGTCTGTTCTGGCGCAACCCCCAGCACCGGCAGCAGGAACATCAGCGCCGGGACAACTACGAACCCGCCGCCAATCCCGAATAGGCCGCCAGCAAAACCGGCCGCAGCGCCCGCGATCAGCAGGGCCGGTAGCGCGAAGGCGAGTGGGGAGAGGAGGCTCATTCACGCGGAGAATAGGCTCACGGCCCTAATCGCCAAGCGAATTTTTGCAGTGCAGCATGGGGTAAATGCCCCATACGACCGCCACCTGCCGGGTGGCTGAAGCGGGCGCTTACACGTCTTCGAAATTGGGTTTGCGACGCTCCATTTCGGCCATCACCGCTTCGACCTGATTGCGGCTGCGCATGATCGCGTGCTGCTCGATGCTTTCCTCCAGCAGGATCGCATCGGTCTCACGCTCCCACATGCCCGCCTGAAGGCGCTTGGCCGCGCGGATTGCGTGGGGGTTCTTGTTCGCGATCTGGCGGGCGATGGCGAGTGCGCGCTCACGCGGGTTCTCGTCGAGGTAGGTCGCCAAGCCGAGCGTCTGGGCTTCAGCCCCGGTGAATTCGCGGTTGGTGTAGATCAGCTCGCGCAACACATCGTCGCGCACCAGTCCGCGCCACAGCGCATAGCCGCCCATGTCGGGGACGAGGCCCCATTTCAGCTCCATGATCGCCATGCGAGTGGTTGGATGGACGACGCGGATGTCGGCTCCGCTGGCGATCTGCAACCCGCCACCAAAGCACACACCGTGCACCGCCGCGATCACCGGAACGGGGAGCTTTCGCCACTGCATCGCCACCTGTTGCGGGCGGTTGGAATTGCCATAGGTGCGCTCGGTCAAGCTGGGCTCATCCTCGGGCGGCTTGCGCGAGAAATTCGATAGGTCGAGCCCGGCGCAGAACGCCCGCCCCTCACCCGACAGCACAACCGCGCGCAGGCCCTTCATCCGCTGAAGCGTGCTGCCCGCCTCGATGATGCGCTGAAACATCTCCGGGTCGAGCGCATTCATCTTGTCGCCCCGCACGAAGCGGACTTCGGCGACGCCGTCTACGCCAAGGTCGATAGCGACGCGGTCATTGGCGATCGTGGTGGCGGTGGCGGACATAGCGATGTGATCCCTCAAGGCGTGGCTTTGACCGCAAGATTGGCTGATCCGCCGCGCCCTGTCCAGAGATGCCTAGGCTAAGGCGGCACGAAGGTTTAGACTGCGGCAAAGAAGCTCGCGCCATCCATCAAGGCCATATTAGCCCCGGACGCTCAGCATTGCCGCTAGGCGATGGAGATCGTGGCCGAAGCGCCAGTCGCGATAGGATCCGAAGCGGATTAACCGGATACGGTGCTGCACCAGACCAGCAAAGAGCAGCGCAACCTGACAAAAGCCGGGGGCTGCCGCGAGCACAAGATGCGCCCCGGGCGAGACCTGATCGACTGTGCCTTTCACCAGATGCGAGCTGAAAGCCACGACCTGAAAGGCGGCGATCAGCATGGGATAGGTCCGGTTGGCATTAAGCGCGACGACGATAAGCCCAATCAGCGCGGCGGTATCGGCCAGCCCGAAAAACAGCGAAAATGCGCCCAGATCATCGATCCCGTCGCTCAGCGTCTGGAACATCAGCGAAGGCGCAACGATGGTGCTGACGAAGACAATGGCCAAGCCACGTTCCGGACCGCCCCCCCAGCACCACATCGCGAACAGCAGGCTGAGGAAAATGATGTTCTGAATATCGACCAGATGGGCGCTGATGAAATCGGAGATCATCGTCGCACCGCGCACCAATCGGCAGCGATCACAATTGGTGCTGCCGCAAGTCTGGCCGCAAATCTTCGATCAGCGCCAACCATATCAGCGCGGACGGCCACATGCGGGGTAGCAACCCGAGGTGGCTGCGGTCTGCACGGGCGCGGTCCAGTCCCGCGCCGAAAGCGCTGCCTTGTCTTCCACCACATCGCTCAGAACCACGGCGGCATTCACGCTCAGGATGACCGTGGCCAGAATGCAGGCGGCAATCGAGAGGATCGCAAGGAGCCGGAAGGGCACGGCATTCTCCCCTTCGAGCAGCTTGGGGACAAGCTGCGGCTCGCCCCGCTCCGACTGGTTCTCGGATGGCACGAATGTCCGGGCGTCACCAAGCATGATGCTACCGGTTTCATCGCGCGCCCAAGCCTCTACGAGCAGGAATGTCCGTGGGGGCTGGGCCGCGCTGCTGTCTGGGGCAACCGGTTGCGACAGGGCCGGCGCCACGAAAGGCAGAAGATCACGCGACCGGGGCTGGGGCAGCTCCACCCGGCTGTCGCGATGGACTGCGCGGTAATTCTCCACCAGATCGCCAAGGTTGCCTGCGTCGTAAATGTCTTTGAGAGCGCGGATGTGCTGGTTGATGCGGGTCTCGGACACGCCGAGTTCCTGCGCGATCACCTTGATAGGAACACGCCGGTCGATGCGTTCCATTACGGCCCGCTGCCTGTCGGTCAGCCCTCGTGCGGCTAAGGATGTCATGCCGATCTCCTTTAACTGTCCGGCGCGGGTTACACCAAACATAGCCCAAAACGGATACAATTTCTTCCGATTTGGATGAGAAGACCTTGCGGATCGACTAACGTCGGCGCAAAATCCGGCCGTCAGGCAGCCGAACTGTTGACACCTTTGGACTGCAGATAGCGCTTAATGTTGCGCGCGGCCTGACGGAGCCGTTGCTCGTTCTCCACCATCGCGATCCGAACGTAACCCTCGCCGTTTTCGCCGTAGCCAACCCCGGGGGCGACAGCGACCTGCGCTTCGGTCAGGAGCTGCTTGGAGAATTCGAGGCTGCCCATAGACTTCAGCGCTGGCGGCAGCGGAGCCCAGGCGAACATCGACGCGGGCGGCGCAGGGATATCCCAACCCGCGCGGCCGAAGGCCTCGACCATCACGTCGCGGCGCTTGTGATAGAGTTCGCGGTTGGTGTCGATAATGTCCTGCGGACCGTTCAGGGCCGCGCAGGCCGCCGCCTGGATCGGAGTAAAGGCGCCGTAATCGAGGTAAGACTTTACCCGTGTCAGCGCCGCGATGAGCTGCTTGTTGCCGACCGCAAAGCCCATCCGCCAGCCGGCCATCGAATAGGTCTTGGACATCGAGGTGAATTCGATCGCGACATCCTTCGCCCCCGGCACCTGCATGATCGAGGGGGTGGGCTTGCCGTCGAAATAGAGCTCAGAATATGCCAAATCGGATACAACCCAGACCTGGTTCTCCTTCGCCCAAGCCACCAGCCGCTCATAAAACGCCAGATCGACGATTTCCGAGGTGGGGTTTGAGGGATAGCTCACCACCAGCACCGACGGGCGCGGCACGGTGAAATTCATCGCCCGTTCGAGCGACTCCCAGTAATGTTCGTCCGGCGTGGTCGGCACGGAACGGATCGTGGCCCCGGCAATGATGAAGCCGAAGGTGTGGATCGGGTAAGACGGGTTGGGCGCCAGCACCACATCGCCCGGCGCGATGATTGCCGTGGCGAGGCTGGAGAGGCCCTCTTTCGAGCCCATCGTCACCACCACTTCGCTATCGGGATCAAGCTCGACCCCGAACCGGCGTGCGTAATACCCCGCCTGCGCGCGGCGCAGACCGGGAATGCCCTTGGACTGCGAATAGCCGTGAGCATCGGGCTTGGCTGCGACTTCGCACAGCTTGTCGATGACGTGCTGCGGCGGGGGCTGATCGGGGTTACCCATGCCGAGGTCGATGATGTCCTGCCCTGCCAGCCGCGCGGCATGACGCATGGCGTTGACTTCCGCGATCACGTACGGAGGCATGCGCTTCATGCGGTAGAACTGGTCATTCATCGTCTGTCATCACCTTGTCTTGCGCGGGGTCTTCAGCGGCTCTGATCAGACCCCCGCGCCCCCTCCCTAGGCCAAACCCGCGGATCGTGGGAAGGCGTTTTCGCCAATTGCGGCTTGGCCGCATGGGCGACACTGGTATGACGGTGCGATAGACAAGGGACAATTGGACGCGATGGCACAGGATACCGACCTGATGGCGACGGCAGGCGAGGGGCTGAAAGGCTTCTTCGATATGCAGGGCGACGCCATGCGCGAGATGCTGGGAGCCAATGGGTTCGATTCACTGCTCGGCGCTGGCATGAAGGGCGGCATGGACCCTGCCGAGCTGGCGGAATGGGCATCCACCGCGACGCAGCTCCAGCAGCTGTGGTTCGATTTCGCGGCGCATCAGACGCAGGCCGCTGCCGAGAAAGCCGTCAAAGGCAGCATGGGCGGCAGCAATATGCTCGACCCGGCGCAGTGGCTGGTGATGTCGCAGGCCATGCTCGGCCAGATGCCCAAGGGGATGTTCGAAGCCTCGGCGAAGCTGGCGCAGGATCAGATGCAGCTGTGGTCAGGCGTGATGCAGAGCTTTGCTGCGGGCGCGACGGGCGGCAAAATGGCTGACGCCCCCGAAGCCGCCGCTCTGCCCAAGAGCGACCGGCGCTTTGCCGATCCGGCGTGGCGCGAACATCCGGCCTTCCTGTTGCTGCATCAGACCTATCTGATGCTGGCCGACTATTTCCGGCAGGCCGTAAAGGGCATGGACGGGCTCGACCGTGCCAAGCGCCAGCAGCTCGAATTTGCCGTTTCCGCACTGGCCGAGGCGATGAGCCCGGACAATTTCCTCGCCCTCAATCCGGTGGTGATGAAGCGCACGATCGAAAGTCGCGGGGCGAACCTCGTGCGCGGGATGCAGCACCTCATCAACGACATGAAGCGCGGGCAGCTGACCCACACCGATCCCAACGCGTTCCGGCTGGGCGAGAACCTGGCCGCGACGCCGGGCAAGGTCGTCCACGAAACGCCGATCTTCCAGCTGATCCAGTACAGCCCCACGACCGAGACCGTGCTGGAAGTGCCGCTGATCATCTTCCCGCCGTGGATCAACCGCTTCTACATCCTCGACCTGACGCCCAAGAAGAGCTTCATCAAGTGGGCGGTGGACCAGGGGATCACTGTCTTCGTGGTCAGCTGGAAATCAGCCGACGAGACCATGGGCGATGTGGTGTGGGACGATTATATCCGCGCCCAGATGGAAGCGATCGACCATGTGCGCGCGCGGCTCGATGTGCCGGCCGTCCACACCATCGGCTATTGCGTCGCGGGGACGACACTCGCGGCAACGCTCGCGATCCAGTCGCGCCGCGGTGAGGCGAACAAGGTCAAATCCGCCACCTTCTTCACCGCGCAAGTCGATTTCGAGAAGAGCGGCGATCTCAAGAACTTCATCGACGATGGCCAGCTCGAAATGATCGGGCAGCTGTCGCCGCATGGTTACCTTGATGGGCGCTATCTCGCCGCCGCGTTCAACGCACTGCGGGGCCGCGACCTGATCTGGAACTACGTCGTCAACAACTACATGCTGGGTGAGGATTACCCGGCCTTCGATCTGCTCCACTGGAACGGCGACGTCACCAATCTGCCCGGCAAATGGCACAATGCCTACCTGCGCGATCTCTACCGCGACAACAAGCTGGTGGTGCCGGACGCCTTGGAGGCTGATGGCACGCCGATCGATCTCACCAAGGTCGCCACCCCCAGCTTCGTGCAGGCGGGCCGCGAAGATCACATCGCGCCCGCCGAAAGCGTGTGGCGCATTACGAAGCATTTCACCGGGCCGATGGAGTTCCTGCTGGCAGGTTCGGGCCATATCGCGGGCGTGGTCAATCCGCCCGCTGCGGGGAAGTACCAGTACTGGGTCGGCGATAGCGCCGCGCCGTCGCTCAAGGCCTTCGTCGAAAGCGCGACCGAGCACCCGGGCAGCTGGTGGCCGCACTGGCTCGAATGGCTTCACCGCCAGTCCGACGCGCGTGTTCCCGCAAGCGCCAAGCGCGTGCCCGGCGGCAAGGGTGATACTGTGATCGAGGACGCGCCGGGGCGCTATGTGAAGACGAGGTAGGCGAGGGCTTGCTCAGTACGCAGGTGCCGGCCCCAGCAACAAGTCTCTGAATCTGCAAACATTCTTACATTTTTGTGCACTGCACAAAAAGGCTTGACTTCGCATCCGCATTCACTATTTTGTGCAGTGCAACATGAAGCGAGGCTACCATGTCCGAAGTTGAAAACACTGCTACCGAAGTAAAGGCTCCCGTCGCCAAGATCGACGCTGCTGCCGAGAAGGCTTACGCCGAAGCATCGGCCAAGGCCGTCGAAGCGCCCAAGGTTGAAGCCGCTCCGGTCGCCAAGAAGATTGCTGCGCCCAAGAAGGCCCCGGCTGCCAAGAAGGCAACCCCGGTCAAGAAGGCCGCTGCCAAGACCGTCAAGAAGACGGCGACCAAAACCCCGGTCAAAAAGCCGGTGCTGGCCAGGAAGGCTGCCGTCAAGACGAGCAAGCCCGCCGCGCCGAAGACCAACCCCGTCATCAAGCTCAAGGACACCATCATGGCCACTGCCAAGAACACCGATATCGCCGCGACCGCCAAGGACGTCATCGCCGACGTTCAGACCCGCGCGAAGACCGCCTACGCCCAGACCACCGTGCTGGCTTCGGAAGCCACCGAGTTCACCAAGGCGAACGTCGAAGCTGTCGTCGAAAGCGGCAAGATCTTCATCGCTGGTGCGCAGGAACTGCTCAAGGACAACGTCGAAACCGGCAAGACCGTTATCGAAACCGTCACCGAAGACGCCAAGAAGGTTGCCGCCGTCAAGTCGCCGACCGAACTGATGCAGCTTCAGGGTGAAATCGCTCGTCGCAACTTCGACGCGCTGGTTTCCTACGGCTCGAAGCGCACCGAAGCCTGGGTGAAGCTCTACAACGAAGCCTTCGCCCCGATCTCGAACCGCGTCAGCGTCGCCGCGGAAAAGATCAAGAAGGCTGCGTAAGCCAAAAAGTTTCTGAGCCGGGCCTCTCTCCTCTCTCCCAACCCGGTTCACGAAAGAGCGCTGAAAAGCGCGGGCCGGCCAGACCAGCGTCTGGCCGGCCCTTTTGATTCTGGGCTGCTGCGAGGCCGACCCCAAATGAATCCAACCAACCGCTTGCACACGCGCGTGCCTTTCCCATAATGGAGGCTCATGCCGAACCCGTCCTTTCCCCCCCTCGCCGCCATGGTCGAGCCGCACGCGCCGCTTGTCCTTCCCGTGCGCGCGAATGACGAGGATGGCGGCGCTGGCAAGGATGGGGACGGCGATGGCAAAGATCAGGTCGGCGTCGCCACCAAGACCCGCGCCAAGGCCAAGAAGCCGAGCCAGTACAAGGTGCTGATGCTCAACGACGACTACACGCCGATGGAATTCGTGGTGCTGGTGCTCAAGCGCTTCTTCGGGATGGATCTGGAACAGGCCACCCGCGTGATGCTCCACGTGCACCAGCGCGGCGTGGGCGTCTGCGGAATTTTCACCTACGAAGTGGCCGAAACCAAGGTCAATCAGGTGATGGACTTCGCCCGCCAGAACCAGCACCCGCTGCAATGCACGCTTGAGAAAGCCTGACCGGCAGGCCATGCGCCAGCCGCACCATCCCGATCCCGATCCGCCGCTGCCGGGGCAGGAAAGCGTGTGGGACTACCCCCGCCCTCCGATCTGTGAACCGACATCGCGGCATATCCGTATCGTTCATCGCGATGTGGTGATCGCCGACACGCGCGGGGCGTGGCGCACCCTGGAAACCAGCCACCCACCCACCTATTACATTCCGCAATCCGACATCGCGATGGCGCACCTGCGGCCCAACCCGGCCCGCTCGATCTGCGAATGGAAAGGCCAAGCGGTCTATTGGGATGTGGTGATCAGCAACGAAACCATCGCGGCGACGGCGTGGAGCTACCCCGCCCCCACGCCTGCCTTTGCCAGCATCAAGGATCACATCGCCTTCTATGCGACGCCGTTCGATGCTGTGCTGATCGATGGTGAACAGATCACCCCGCAGCCCGGCGGCTTCTATGGCGGCTGGATCACCGCGCGCGAGGCGGGCCCGTTCAAGGGAATACCCGGCAGCCGGTTCTGGTAGAGCGGTTTTGCGGTAAATCTGGCGCTCATCGACCTTCCACCAGAATTGGGGGCATGACGCGGGGGCGCTGCATCGCTATGGCCTGCACGCAAACGACGGAAAGCCGCTCTTGTTCAACATGATCCCCAGCATAGACCGCTATATCCTGCGGCTGGTCATCGTACCGATGCTGGGCGTGTTTGCGCTTGCCGCATCGCTGCTGACGCTCGACAAGATGCTGCGATTGTTCGATTTCGTCGCGGTCGAAGGCGGGCCGGTGGGCGTGGTGTTCAAGATGCTGGGCGCGCTGATCCCCGAATATGCGAGCCTCGCCATCCCCTTGGGCCTGCTGCTGGGCGTGCTGCTGGCGTTCCGCAAACTGGCGACATCCTCCGAGCTTGATACGATGCGCGCGGTCGGGCTGTCCTATAACCGGCTGCTCAGGATGCCCTATTTCATCACGCTGGTGATGGTCGCGCTCAACATCGCGCTGGTGTTCTACATCCAGCCAATCAGCCGCTATTACTACGAGCAGATGGAGTACGAACTTCGCTCCGGCGCGCTCGGGGCTTCGATCAAGGTCGGTGAGTTCACCACCATTGCCGACCGCATGGCACTGCGGATCGAGGAGAGCGAGGATGACGGCCGCCGGCTGATCGGCATCTTCGCCCGCGTCGCCAATGCCAAGGGGCAAGTGCTGTCAATCTCCGCGCGCGAGGGGGCATTCCTCTCCACCCGCGACAATCCCGATACGATCATCCTGCGCCTCACGGAAGGCACGATTATTCAGGACACCGGGATGCAAGGCCAGACCCCGCGCGTGCTGAGTTTCAGCCGCCACGATCTACCGATTGACCTGCCCGCGATCGAGAAATTCCGCGCGCGCGGTGATGCGACGCGAGAATATATCCTGCCCGAACTGCTCAAGATGGGCTGGAGCCGCGACAGCGCGCCCGATCAGCGCGACGCCAGTGTCGCCAGCTTCAACTTCCGGCTGGTCGAGATCGTGATGATGTTCCTGATGCCGCTCTTGGCAGTGGCGCTGGCGATCCCGCCCAAGCGATCCACCAGCGCGCTGGGGGTGTTCGTGTCGATCGTGATGGTGGTCGCCTATCACAAGATCAACCAATACGGCGAAGATGTCGCCTCGCTCGGCCGGCTTGATCCGATCCTCGCCTTCTGGGTGCCCTTCGTACTGTTCGCGGGACTGATCATCTGGATGTATTACCGCGTTGCCTATGTCCCCGGTGGTCAGGCGATTGGCGCGCTGGAGATGGCCTTTGCCAAGCTGTCGAAGCGGCTGAGGAAGCTGTTCTCGCGCCGCCGCCCGCGTGCGGCGGGGCCTGCGCCGCAAACGGCTCCGGCAGAGTAGCCCCCCATGCAGCTCGACTTCTTCCCCTCGCGCACGCTGACGATCTATCTGGCGAAGATGTTCGTGGTGCGCATCCTTGCGGTGCTCGTCATGCTGGTGCTGGTGCTGCTCGCGCTCGACCTGCTGTCGGCGACAGGCAAGATCCTCGCCGCGCCGGGCAACGGACAGGCTGAGATCCTGCAATATGCGGGCCTGCGCCTGCCGCAACTGGTTTCCCGCTTCCTGCCCTATTCGGTGCTGCTGGCGACGCTGATCACGCTGGTGACGCTCAACCAGAACAGCGAAGTGGTGGCGATGAAGGCGGCGGGGCTATCGGCACATCAGGTGCTCTCGCCCCTGCTGTTGACCGCAGCGTTGGTGTCACTGGGGAGCTTCGCCTTCAACGAGCGGGTCGTCACCCGCGCCAATGCGACGCTGAAGGCGTGGGAGAGCGCCGAATATGGCCCGATCCCGCCCGCGCAGACCGGCGGAGTGCGATCGAGCGTCTATCTCATCGATGGCGACAATATTCTCACCGCTGCGACCCTGACAGGGACGGGCGAAAACATCGTGCTGACCGGCGTGACCTGGTACGCCCGCGCGCCCGGCGGGATCATCCGCGAACAGATCCGCAGCGCCCGCGCGACCTATGCCGGCCCCGGCTGGAGGCTGGAGAACCCGGTGAAGTTCGACGTCGCCGGTGCGGTTACCGAACGTTCGGCCGCAGTCCTGGTGGGCCAGACCCTCACCCCTGACCGGATCATGCTGCAGTCGATCGATCCCGACGCGCAAAGCTTCTGGGAGCTGTCGCACAGTATCGACACCTATGCAGCGGCGGGGCGAAATACCGACGAGATGCGCGCCAAGTGGTGGCACCGCCTGTCGGGGCCGCTATCCGCGCTGCTGATGCCGCTATTGGGATCGATCGCCGCCTTCGGGTTGGCACGGTCGGGCCAATTGTTCGTGCGCGCTATCATCGGGATGGCGCTGGGCTTTGCCTATTTCGTGGTCGACAATGCCGCGCTGGCGATGGGTAGCTTCGGCGGCTACCCGCCCCTGCTCGCGGCATGGGCGCCGTTCTTCCTGTTCCTGCTGCTGGGCGAGACAGTGCTGATCCGGACCGAGGAGTGAGAGGCGACTGGTCGCTCCGCCTGGCGCGCGCGGGCGACGCTGCAGCGATGCCGGATATCGAGCTGGCGGCAGCAGTCGCCTTTGCCGGGGAACCCTCGATCGATCCCGCCCGCACCCGCACAGGGGCCGACTATGCCCGCCTGATCCGCAAGGGCCACAGCCTTGTCGCCCATGTCGGTGAGGCCATGGCGGGGTTTCTGGTGGCCGAGCCTTTCAGCCGCGAACTTCACATCTGGGAAATGGACGTGGCGCCCGCCTTTCAGCGGCGCGGGATAGGAGCAGGGTTGGTGCGCGCGGCCATGATCGATGCGCGCAACACCGGGTTCAGGGCGCTGACGCTGACAACCTTCCGCGATCTGGCGTGGAACGGCCCGTTCTATGCCAGCTTGGGCTTTGACGAACTGACCGCCATTGATGCCCACCCGCGCCTTGCCGGCGAATTGGCGAACGAGGTGGACGACGGCCTGCCCGCCGACCGCCGCTGCGCGATGATCTGCTTTCTGGATTAGGAACAGCGCGCCCTAGGCTGCTCTTTTCCCCATCGTGCTCTTGGCAATCCGCCCGACCAGCACCAGCATCCCCGGATGGTTCGCCCCTTCATAGGTCGAACCCGTCCCCAGCTCGCGCGCCAGGCGGCGGTGCGCTTCGGGCAGGTCGTGATACGGCATCGAGGGCATCAGATGGTGGAGCGCGTGATAACGCAGGCCGACCGGCGCCCAGATCTCGGCGGCCAGCCCCGGCGGGGGCACGTTGACCGAATCGAGGAACTGCGCGGTCACCGTCATGGCCTCGCCCTCGTTCTCCCACAGGTGGGCAACCAGCGTGCGCAACTGGTTGAGCACGGCAGCGAGCGACAGGATCACCAGCGCCGTTGCGAGCGGCTGCCAGCCGAACACGAACACCGAACCGATCAGCGCCACAGCCCACAGGCTCGCACCCGCTTCCTGCCAGCGCACGCGGCCCACAAAATCGCCCTCGGGTGCCTTGCGGCGGAACTCAGGGTTGATCGAGAGCGACGAGAACCGCTCCCATGTGAACGTGCGCAGCGGCGGGATGATGAGGCCCAGCGGATATAGCACCCCGAAGCGCACAATCAGCGCCACCGGCAGCAGCATCGCCACCAGCACAAACAGCGGCAGGCTCCACGGCTTCATCAGCGCGAGCGGCAGGTATTCGGGGTCTTCCACCGTGCCATATTGCGTGCGCTTGTGGTGGATCGTGTGGACGCCTTCGTACATGAAGCTCGGCGTCAGCATCGGAATGCCGACGAGGAGGTTCCACCCCGTGCGAAACCCGGGCAGCGCATCGCGGTGAATGTGCGTAAGCTCGTGAATGAACATCAGCGCGCGGTAGAGCGCCAACGCGGCCACCAGACCGGCGGCAATCTTCACGCCGAGACTGCCCGACACAATCGCCACCGCGATCCCGGCATAGCCCAAGGCCGCCGAGACCAGCATATCGGTCCAGTAAATCGCGGGCTTCGCCTCACCCAGCCCCTTGGTCAGGTCGCGCGCGGCACGAAGCATCGCCTTGTCATCCTCGACCATGAACTGGACGCGGGTGGCCTTCGCGGGCTGGGGGTGGATGGTCTGGTGCATGGTCATTTTTGGCAAATCCTGAGGCTCGCCCTACCCCAAATCGGGGGCCGAGCCAAACGCGGGTTGTTGGTGACAGTGATCGATAGCCTTGCGTCAATGGCCCGGGCGCGACACAGACACCTTGATTGAAAGCAAATACGAGGATGGTTGCGTGACGGATGTGGCGGCCAAGACAGCAGAGATAGAGATCGTGCCGGTCAGCGACAAGCGCGGGCGGGCGGCTTTCGTTGATCTTGGCCGTGCATTTTCGGACCGGCTGGAGCATTTCGTCCCGCAAATCCGCTCCGAACAGATCGAACTGGTCGATCCGGCCAAGAACCCGTTCTTCGGCCATGCGCGGGTGCAGCTGTTCATCGCGCACCGCCGCGGCAAGCCCGTTGGGCGGATTGCGGCGCATATCGACGAACTCGCGCTCGCCATGCCGGCCGAGCAGGGATTTGGCCCCGGCACCGGCTTCTTCGGCTATTTCGATGCCGAGGACGAAGATGTTGCCCGCGCGCTGCTGACCACTGGCGAGGCATGGCTGGCGGAGCGGGGGATGACCCGCGTGCTCGGCCCGATCTCCCTGTCGATCTGGGAGGAGCCTGGCCTGCTGGTCAGCGGGCAGGATCACCCGCCGATGCTGCTGATGGGCCACCACCCGGCGCATTATGCCGGCTGGATCGAGGCGGCGGGCTTTACCCGCGCCAAGACGCTCTACACCTATGATCTCGATATCACGAGCGGGTTCGGCCCGCTGGTGGACCGGCTCGTCCAGACCGGCCAGCGCAACCCGCGGATCAATCTGCGCCGGGTCGACAAGAGCCGCTGGGATGAAGAGGTCGCGACCATTCTGGCGATCCTCAACGATGCCTGGTCGGACAATTGGGGCTTTGTCCCCTTTACTCCGGCCGAGGTCGCCTATGCCGGCAAGAAACTGCGCGCGATCATCCATGAGGAACTGAACGTGATCGTTGAGGTGGACGGGCGGCCGGTTGCCTTCATGCTGACCTTCCCCGATGTGAACGACGCGCTGGCGAAGATCAAAGGCAAGCTGTTCCCGTTCGGCTGGATTCACATGCTGCGCTGGCTGCGCCACCCCAAGGGCGCCGGGATGCGAGTGCCACTGATGGGGGTGCTGAAGGAGCTGCACGGAACGCGGATGGCCGGACAACTGGCCTTCATGATGATCGAGGCGATCCGTCTGGAAGCGGTTGGCAAGTTCGAATCCACCCGCGGCGAGCTTGGCTGGGTGCTGGAGGACAATCAGGGGATGCTGGCGATCGCCGACACGATCAAGAGCAAGGTCAACCGCGAATATGTGATCTACGAGCGGAAGTTGGGATAGTTTTCTCCGGTCCCTCCCCGTTGCGAAGCAATGGCGAGGGATAGAACGGCCCAACGAAAAAAGGCCTCCGTTGCAGAACAACGGAGGCCTTTCGGGATCGTATCACCAGCCGCTTGGACGGGAGGGGGGTCTCGGCGGTGACAATGGGATAATGATCGTCCCGAAATCCGGTTCCCGGACCCCACAAAATTTTTTTACCGTAACGGAAAAGCGGTACAAACTGCGGTATTCCAGAGGCTTGCCGGATAACCGCGACGACACTGCGGGGAACCGCTATGGGCCTTGATCGATTGCTCCAACACATCCAAGCGAAAGGTGCCTCATGTCTCTCGGAAGCCAGATCGCGGCCAACTTGCCCTTCCTGCGGCGCTATGCCCGCGCGCTCACGGGATCGCAGGCGAGCGGGGATGCCTTCGTGCGCGAAATGCTTGAAGCCGTGCTCGCCGACGAAGGCCTGATGGCCAGCCTCGCCGGTGGGCGCGTGCCGCTCTACCGCGCGTTCAGCAAGGTCTGGGCGAGCGCCTCGGGCCCGGAAGCGACCGGCACGGCGGCGAGCGAACACGAGGCGGGGGCGCAGGCCCGGCTGGGCGTGATTACCCCGCCCGCGCGTCAGGCGCTGCTGCTGACCACGCTAGAGGATTTCACCACGGCCGAAGCCGCCGCAATTCTCGACCGCTCACCGGAAGACGTTGCTGAGATGGTCGCGCAGGCCATCGCCGATATAGAACGCGAGCAGACCACGTCGGTCCTCATCATCGAGGATGAGCCGCTGATCGCGATGCAGCTGGAAGACCTCGTCACCGGGCTTGGCCACACTGTCAGCGGCACGGCTGCCACGCGCACGCAGGCCCGCGCTGCGGTGGACGAAGCGATGCCGGGACTGGTGCTGGCCGATATCCAGCTGGCCGATGGGTCGTCCGGTCTTGATGCAGTGGATGATATCCTCTCAACCGGGTCGATGCCGGTGATCTTCATCACCGCCTACCCCGAACGCCTGCTGACCGGAGACCGGCCCGAGCCGACCTATCTGGTCACCAAGCCGTTCCAGGAAGCCACGGTGCGCGCGGCAATCAGTCAGGCGCTGTTCTTCGGATCGACGCGGCCGCTGGGCTAACGCCTCGCCCCGCCCCGCTCCCCGTCCTTCTCCCGAATGCGGAAGTCGGCGGGACGGCGCACGGGGACGCGCAGCACGCAGCGGACGCCGGTGGACGCAAAGTCGAGTGTCACCGGCTGGCGCAATTCGTGGGCGACCACCTTTTCGATTAACTCGGTGCCGAACCCGCGGCGGCGCTCGGTTGCGACGGGCGGCCCGCCGGTTTCCTGCCACTCAACCTCGGCCCAGCCGGTCTCCCCGCCGTGTTCCTCCCCGCGGTGCCAGCGGATGGTGACTTGCCCGCCGGGGACACTAAGCGCGCCATACTTCGCGGCATTGGTCGCCAGCTCATGCACCGCAAGGCCAAACGACAGCGCATCATTGGGAGCCAACTCCAGTTCGGGCCCTTCGAGCAGGATCGTATCGTCGAGCACGCTACGGAAATGCTGCAATTCCGCCTCGATCACCGCGCGGATCGGGGTCGTGCCCCAGTCCGTCACGGTGAGCAGGTCATGCGTGGCGGACAGTGCGCGGATGCGACCTTCGAGGCTGTCGGCGAAATCATCCAGCCCGCTCGCCCGTCTCCGGGTCAGCGACAGGATCGAGAGCACATTGGCGAGCGTGTTCTTGACCCGGTGATTGAGTTCACGGGTCAGCGAATTGCGGATCGAGTGCTGTTCTTCAAAGAATGCCAGCCGCGCCTGATCCTCGAACGCCTGCTGGGTCAGCAGCCGCGCGAGCAGCATCAGCAAGCTCGCCAGCGCCAGCCCGAACACCAGCGTCACCATCGACAGAGGTGACAGCACCCGATGATCGGCGTGTTCGATCACCAGCATCAACTTGCGATCGGCGATAGTGACTTCCTGTTCGACCGTGTCCCTCGCTGCATCGCTGATCGATTGCGCGACCAGCAGATGCCCGGTGTTCACTTCTCCGTCGTAAAGCCGCACCCCGAAGCGACCCGGCCCCTCCCGGTCGATAGCCGCGTCCAGAAACTCGCGCGCGCGGAACGGGGTGTAAACGAAGCCCGCCAGCCCGCGCTCGCCCGGGCGGTTCATGCGGAACACCGGCATGTAGATCGCAAAGGCCGGCGCGGTGCCGCTGGTTTCCTGCTCCAGCACGATCCGGCCCGATGCGGCCGGACGCAGGGTCAGTTCGGCCTCGGCCATGGCGGCAGCGCGGGCAGGATCGGAATACATGTCATAACCCAGCGCGCGGCGGTTGTGCGGCGCGGCCGGAGCAAACATCGCCACCGGCGCCACCCGCCCGGTGCGACTGGTGGGGGCGGGGAAGATATCGGGATAGGCGGGCTGTGTGGCGCGGGTCTCGGCGAGGAAGGCCGGCAAATCGCGTCCTTCGAGAACCGGGATCCAGCCGATGCCTTCGGCGCCCGAATATTCGGTATTGAGCTTCAGCGCGCGCACGAAATTGTCGAAGGTCTCGGGGCTGACGTCCTCAAGGCTGGAGAACAGCGCGGCGCCAGCCCTGAGATAGGACGTAAACCCGCTCCCGCTGCGGTCGAGCGCGGCGGCCACGCCTTGGGCATATTCGCGCATCAGCGCGCGTTCGCTGGCGCGGGCGTTGCTCTCGATCGCGAAGACGCTGAGCGCGGTGATGGCGGCCAGCGCGAGGAAGATCACCAGTGGAATCGCGCGCGGATAGAGCACCAGCCAGCGCCGCGCCCGGCCCGACGAGGTCGGCGGCGGCGGGACGGCGGAAACAAGCTCCGGGTTGAGATTGAGCGGGTCGATGGCGTGCAGTCCTGTCCGAGCCGCGGTACAAAGCGGGACGCTGAGGTCGCAGCCGGAACCAAACTGGTAGCGCATCGTTCCCGAATCGTCCAAACTCGCAAGCGTGCCAAGGCGGCGGCCATCGTGGTATGGTCAGCCAACAGGGCGGCGAAATCGGTCCCGCAGTGGGGCCGGGACCACGGGATCAGGGACACACCACAGCATCATGGCCTCGAATTTCAATCAGGGTGGCAGCAATGGCGGGGGCGACGATAGCGCCCAACAGCGCCCGCCCGAATGGGCCGATGGGCTGAAGCAGCTGTATGATTCGGTGGTCGAAGAGGCTTTGCCTGACAGTTTCAAGGATCTGCTCGACCGGCTCGATGCGATTGACCCTGCCCGCGGCAAGGGTGCAGCGCGCGACGGCCGGGACACCACCCAATGAGCGATGCGCCAGCGAACGAAGAACGCCAGCCGGGCGGCAGCCTTTCGGCCATCGACAAGGCCAGTTTCAAGCGTGAACTGACAGACGTCGTCCCCCATCTGCGCGCCTTTGCGCGTGGCCTGTGCGGTCGGCCCGATCTGGCGGACGATCTGGTGCAGGAAACGCTCTTGAAGGCATGGGCAGCGCAGGACCGGTTCGAACCCGGCACCTCGATGCGCGCCTGGACCTTCGTGATCCTGCGCAACGCTTACCTGACCGATATGCGCCGCAACCGCTTCCGCGGCGAGTATGATGAAGGCGTGGCCGAACGCATCCTGACCGCACCTGCGGGGCAGGAAGAACCGATCCATCTCTCCGACCTGCACCGCGCGCTGCTGACGCTCCCAGCGGAGCGGCGCGAGGCGTTGCTGCTCGTCGGCGCAGGCGGGTTCTCCTACGAGGAAGCCGCGCAAATCTGCGGCTGCGCGGTCGGCACGATCAAGAGCCGCGTGGGCCGCGCCCGCGCTGCGCTCACCGAAATGCTGGCGAATGGCAGCATCCCGCGCCGTTCGAGCGATGACGATGTGGCGCACAGCGCGATCCTCGAGGAGCTGGACGAAGTCGCGGCAGGCAATGGGGTAAGTTCGCGGCCTTGATTCCCCCGCCCCGGACTTGATCCGGGGCCCAGCTAGCTTCTCTCCTCGCTGTCACCAAAAGGTAGCGGGGTCCCGGGCCAAGCCCGGGACGGGGAGAAAGAAAAAAGCCCGAGGCATTTCCGCCCCGGGCCTTCCTCATTCACTAACCTGAGAAAATCAGGCGTAAGTCCACACCGTGCCGCGCGCGAGGTTCTCGCTGGCGAAGGCCCAGTTGAGCTTGTTCTCGACCACAGCGTCCAGATAGGCCGGGCGCTTGTTCTGGTGATCAAGGTAATAGGCGTGTTCCCACACGTCGAGCACCAGCAGCGGGTTGAAGTCGCTGTCGGCCAGCGTGTCGGCATCGTGGGTTTCCTCGATGCTGAGCTTGCCGTCCTTTTCAGCCAGCCACACCCAGCCCGACGCAAAGTGACCAACGCCGCGATCCTTGAGCTTCTGCTTCAGATCATCGACCGAGCCGAACGCCGCTTCGATCCCGGCGACCAGTTCGGCCGAAGGTTCGGTCGTGGCAGGCGCCATCGAGTGCCAGTAGAACGCGTGGTTCCAGGTCTGGGCCGAGTTGTTGAACAGGCCCTTGTCGCTGCCGCGCGAGGCGGCGACGATTTCTTCGAGCGACTTGTCGGCATGCGCGGTGCCTTCAATCGCGGCGTTCATCTTGTCGACATAGGTCTGGTGATGCTTGCCGTGGTGGAACGACAGCGTCTCGGCCGAAATCGCCGGGTCGAGCGCGTCAGCGGGATAGGGCAGCGGGGAAAGTGCGAAAGCCATGGGTGTCCTCCAGAAGGCTGGGTTGAAATCAGTCTGTATTGGTAACGCAGATGTGGGCGAAGGGTTGCAGCTTCAAGTCGTCGCTGCCTCCTTTGGCGTCTCGGACGAGGCAGCAGCGCGGTCAACCGCGCTTGTGACAGCAACATTCATGGTGACGTTGCCCAAGGTGCGCATCAGATCGGGCAGCATCTCGACCGCGACCAGCAGCGCGAGCGGCTCGACCGGCACGCCCATCGCCAGCGCAATCGGCCCGATCGAGACGACAAAGCTGATCGATCCGGGCAGGCTGACAGCGGACAGGCTGATGACGCTGGCAATCAGGATGCCCGCCACCGCCACGGTCGGCGAAACTTCCACACCCGCCAGCGCGGCGATATAATAGACCACAGCGAGGTTCATTGCGGCACTGGTGGCGCGGAAGATCACCACGGCCAGCGGCAGCACGAATTCAGCAGTCGATGCGCGCAGGCTCAGCCGACCGGCCGAATCGAGCATCGCAGGCAGGCTGGCGAGCGAGCTTTGGGTCGACAGCGCCACGGCTTGGGCTGGCAGCACGGCGCTGGCAAACCGCGCGCCCGTCCGCCCCAGCCCGATGGCGATGCCATAGGCCAGCGCCAGAATGAAGGTGCCCATCGCCGTCACGGTCAGCACATAATGCCCCAGCGCTGCGAACGCCCCGCCCCCGCTCTGCACCCCGACGCCGTAAGCCAGCGCGAACACGCCGATGGGCGCGATCCCCAGCACCCAGCCGATGATCAGCAGCATGACATTGCCCAGCGCATGGAAGAACCCCAGCAGCCGCTCGCCCTGATCTTCGGGCAGGCGGGTGATGGCGACCGCGAACATGACGAAGAACAGTGTCAGCGGCAGCATCGCGGTCTCAGCAGCGGCGGCGATGATGTTGGGCGAGACGAGCGAGGCCATGAAGTCGAGCACGCCGGGCACTTCGCCCACGCTCTCCGGCGTTTTGGCAAGAAACGCGCCTGCGCCTTCAGGCACCGGGAAGGCGCGCAGCAGCGCCGGCATGGCAATCGAGGTGAAGGCCCCGCCCGCCAGCTGCACCGCGACCATGATCGCCAGCATCCGCCGGGCCACCGTGCCGACCCGGGCGGCCATGATCATCTGCACCAGCCCCAGCACCAGCAGCGCCGCGACCAACGGGATGATCGTCATCTGCAAGGCGCGCAGCCACAGCCCGCCGATCAGCGCGGCGATATCAGTCAGCGCGGTCGGTGCGCCCATCGCTCCGCCGGCGATCCCCGCCAGCAGGCCGCCCACCAGCGCGGCAAAGGTCAACGCCACCGGCAAGCGGATCGAAACCAGCGCGAATTTCCCCTGCCCGCCTGAACCGGGCGCCGCGTTTTCACTTTCGAGCAATGCCATATCCCTTAAACGAGCGCCCCGCCCTTCCCTTTGGCCGATAACCGCGCCAGAAGCGCGAGACAATCTTGCTGAAGCGGGGACGGGACTTTCATGGCACGCAAGCTGTTCGGGACGGACGGAATCAGAGGGCGCACCAATGCCGGCGTAATGACCGCGGCGACCGCGATGAAGGTCGGGCAGGCGGCGGGACGCCACTTCGTGCGCGGCGGGCACCGGCACCGGGTGGTGATCGGCAAGGACACGCGGCTGTCAGGCTACATGATGGAAAGCGCGCTGGTGGCGGGCTTCACCTCTGTCGGGATCGACGTGATCATGACCGGGCCGCTCCCCACCCCGGCCATCGCGCTGCTGACGCGGGAAATGCGCGCGGACCTGGGCGTGATGATCTCGGCCAGTCACAACCTGTTCGCGGACAATGGCATCAAGCTGTTCGGCCCTGACGGCTTCAAGCTTTCGGACGAGGCCGAGACCGAGATCGAGCGGTTGATGGAAACCGACATCCCGCTCGCCCCTGCCGAACGCATCGGCCGCGCGCGCCGGATCGAGGATGCGCGCGGGCGCTATATCCATGCGGTGAAGCAATCGGTGGCGAGCGATATCCGCTTTGATGGCCTCAAGGTCGTGGTCGATTGCGCCAATGGCGCGGCCTATCAGGTGGCTCCGTCCGCGATCTGGGAGCTGGGAGCCGAGGTGATCGCCTTGGGCGTCACCCCCAACGGCATCAACATCAACGACGGCGTCGGCTCCACCGCCATCGCCGCGTTGCAAGCCAAGGTGGTCGAGGAAGGCGCGGATATCGGCATTGCGCTGGACGGCGATGCCGACCGCCTGATCGTGGTCGACGAAAAGGGCCGCGCGGTCGATGGCGACCAGATCATGGCGCTGATCGCCGGGCGGATGCAGGACAAGGGCCTGCTGCGCGGCGGCGGGATCGTGGCGACGGTCATGAGCAATCTTGGCCTTGAACGCTATCTGGCGGGCCGGGGCCTCACCCTCGAACGCGCCAAGGTGGGCGACCGCTACGTGCTCGAAGCGATGAAGGCGGGCGGGTTCAATGTCGGCGGCGAGCAATCGGGCCACATGATCCTGCTCGACCACGGCACCACTGGCGATGGCACAGTCGCCGCGCTGCGGGTGCTGGCGAGCCTCGTGCGCTCCGGCAAGCCTGCAAGCGAAGTGCTGCACGTGTTCGATCCCGTGCCGCAATTGCTCAAGAACGTGCGCTACGAGGGCGGCAAGCCGCTCGACAATCCGCAGGTGCAGGCCGTGATCGCCGAGGCGGAAGCCGCGCTGGCAGGCAAGGGCCGACTGGTGATCCGCCCCTCGGGAACCGAGCCGGTGATCCGCGTGATGGCCGAAGGTGACGACCGCGCGCAGGTCGAACAGGTGGTGGATGCCATCTGCGAAGCCGTGCACGCGGCGGTTTAGGAGACACCGCGATGCTGGAAATGCGCCCCGATTGCGAAACCTGCGGCATCGGTCTCCCCGCCGAAGCGCCCGGTGCGTTCATCTGCTCGTTCGAGTGCACCTATTGCGCCGAATGCGCCGAAGACCTCGACGACCGCTGCCCCAATTGCGGCGGGGAGCTGGTCGACCGTCCGACACGCGCCAAGGCGCTGCACGCGAAGTACCCTCCGAGCACGGAGCGGAAGTACAAGGGCTGAGGCAGGCGCGCGAGGGTCTGCTGTGGCGGGGCTTTGGGGAAAGCCAGTTGGGCTAGCCATTCCGTTGCGGCCAAGCTTCTCTCTCCCCTTGCGGGAGAAATACGGAGACTTGGCAGCTTGCTGCCTAGTCGCAGTTGAGAGGGGGCAAGGGCCGGAGCTTTGCTCCGGACCCCTCTCCCAACCCTCTCCCGCAAGGGGAGAGGGCAAAGACTGCATCCAACTCACTTGCCGTCTGCCGGATTTGTGCCTCGCAAAGACGGTGCCGCCGCCCCGTACACTTGCTATGGCGGGTGCATGACCACCCCCCCACCCCCCCGCATCCTCAGCATCGCCGGTTCCGACTCATCCGGAGGCGCTGGCGTTCAGGCGGATATCAAGACCATCACCATGCTCGGCGGCTATGCCATGACTGCGATTACCGCGATCACGGCGCAGAATACCGTCGGCGTCCAGGGGATCGTCCCGCTCGCGCCGGAGATGGTGGCGCAGCAGATCGCCTCGTGCGTCGACGATATCGGCGTGGATGCGATCAAGATCGGGATGCTGCATGATGCCGCCGTCATTACCGCGGTGGCCGAGGCTTTGGCAGGGGTCGAAGCGCCCATGGTGCTCGATCCGGTGATGATCGCCACCTCGGGCGCTGCGCTGATTGCGCCGGATGCGGTCGAAGCCATGCGCGCGCTGTTGTTCCCGCGCGCGGCGCTGCTCACCCCCAACCTCCCCGAACTCGCGCACCTTGTCAGCCGCCCGCTCACCACCCATGAAGCCATGGTCGATGCTGCCGAGGAACTCGCCGAGGCAGTCGGCACGGCGGTGCTGGCCAAGGGTGGGCATGGCGATACCGACCGCATCCGCGATGTGCTCTATTTCCCCTCAGCCGGTGATGCCGGCGCACGGATCGTCGCCTTCGATCATGCGCGGATCGACACCCGACACACTCACGGTACCGGCTGCACCCTATCATCGGCGATAGCGACGCTGCTCGGCCATGGTCAGCCGCTGGAGCACGCGGTCAGGCTGGCGCGGCAATTCGTGATCCGCGCCATCGAAGCCGCTCCCGGCTTTGGCGCGGGCCACGGCCCGCTCGGCCATCAGGCGGTGCGCAGCCTCACCTAGCTTTTGATCTCGTAGAAATCGCAGATGCAGGCCCAGGCCTCCTCGGCGGTTTCCACCCAGGTGAACAGGTCGAGATCAGCCTTAGAGATCACGCCTTCCTCGGCCAGCGCTTCGAAATTGACGACCCGGTTCCAGAATTCCTTGCCGAACAGGATGATCGGCATCGGTTTCATCTTGCCGGTCTGGATCAGCGTGACGAGCTCGAAGAACTCATCGAACGTCCCGAACCCGCCGGGGAACACCGCCACCGCGCGAGCGCGCAGCAGGAAGTGCATCTTGCGCAGCGCGAAGTAGTGGAACTGGAAGCTGAGATACGGCGTCACATAGGGATTGGGCGCCTGCTCATGCGGCAGCACGATATTCAGCCCGATCGATTCGCTGCCCGCGTCAGACGCGCCGCGATTGCCCGCCTCCATGATCGAAGGCCCACCGCCGGTGGTGATGACGAATTGGCGCAACCCGTTCTCGATCAGGCCCTTTTCGCTGACCAGCCGGGCGAGCTTATAGGCCTCGTCATAGTACTTGGCCTTCTCGGCGAGGCGGGCGGCGACCTTCTGGTCATACTCATCGCCATCCTTGGCCGCCGCAATCCGCGCCTCGGCCTGCGCAGGCGAAGGGATGCGGGCTGAGCCATACATCACCAGCGTCGAGCCGACCCGCGCTTCATCAAGCAGCATTTCGGGCTTGAGCAGTTCCAGCTGGAACCGCACCGGGCGCAGCTCATCGCGCAGTAGGAAATCGGTGTCGCGGAAGGCGAGCTTATAGGCCGGATGCGCGGTCTGGGGCGTGCGCTCAGGGCCACCCTCGGCGAAGCGGGTCTCTTCGCCCGCACGGTAGAACTTGCGGTCGGTCAGGTCTTTTTCGGTCATTGCTCAACCCCTAGTAGGGGGTGGCCAGAGCCGCAATAGGCTTGGCTTGCTGCAATGTTTCTGACGTGCGTCAGAGCGTTGCTTCCGCGTGAAACATTCGGACGATGGGTGGCTGGATGCCCCGCAAGGATTCGAACCTTGATTGACGGAGTCAGAGTCCGCTCTCTTACCATTAGAGGACGGGGCATTGGCCTTCCCCACCGGCAAAGTCCGGCGGCGTCGACGAAGGCGCTCCCTAGTTTCGCAGCGGCGTAAGGTCAAGCACGCGTTGCGCCTGGTAGTGTCTCAGTTTGAATTGCGCGCCCCCTCAATCCTTTGCAGCAACGCCTTCATCCTGTATGCTTAGCGGCATGCAAGGAGGCGATATGGTACCCCGACTGATTAACAGCAAACACGTCAAAGGGCTTTCTGGTTCGCTTGAGATGAACCAGGATGAAAGCCTCGTTCGGGTCCTCACCGTCGAGACTGATTTATGTCTGGACGCTTTGGCCCCTGAATACGACAAAGCCGCACTGGATGAGCTTCTCTCCGTCATACAAAGTAGCCTTGGTGATTTGTACGACCGCGCTGTCCTGAGGCAGGCAAAAAGCAATGCCTAAGGGCCCCAACGGACAGAAGCGCCCAGCCGACGCAGTCGGCCTCGCCGTGATGATCGGTAAGATCGCCACTGGCGAGGTTGATGACGAGCGTGAAGAATTGAAAAGCGCTGCCGCCCAGCTTGGAAGCAAGGGCGGCAGGAAGCGCGCGGAGGCCATGACGCCTGAGCGTCGCTCAGAGATTGCTCGGACGGCTGCTGCGAAACGCTGGTCTAAGTCTTAGGTTTGTCTCCGCCGCCCGTAAGCGGCATTTCAATCGTCTCGCCGAATTTAGGGTATGCGCGATTAAGACCTCGAAGAAAGGACTTCCAATCTTCCGACGCTCTCAACAGCGCAATAACACCCGCGATGTGTTCTTTTAACTTTGGGTGCCCCCTATCGGGGTTGAACCACTGATGGTGTTTGTGTGTTCTTCGACCGGAATCAGCCACAGGATTTTTCTGGCGCAATTCTTCGGTAAGGCCGGGCGCTAGGCGATCATAAACAAAATCGTCCGTCCATCGAGCAACCACAGACGGCCTTTTGGTGTTCCATGGCTCAAACTTCCACCCACGAAGACGGTAGATCTCTCGGTAGAAATCGATTGGGAAGGTGAGGGCCCACTTCTGTCGCTCCTTTGCTAGGAATGTTGTAAAAATCTTGGCAAGGGCATCCCTTGCGCGCTCATCCTGATAGCCGGTCGCCTCGTCAATCAGCGCGACAACGCCTGTATCTGCGAGCGCAAGAGTGAGCGCCTCCGCTGCCTGCGCCTTGCCAAGCTGCTGCTTCTGGAGTGCCCCTTCTCGACGCGCCTCCAGCCAAACGGCGCAGACTGCAACTAGAATTGAAGCGTCATATCCCCTCACCACGCGCTCACCGTCGACGTAGTCGATAGGCTTTAGGGGCCCATCCAAAAGGTCTTGTGAAATAAATGGCTTAAGCTGCCGTGGGGCAAGAAATAGGGGCACAAGGGCCCCCTCATCTTCTGCGGCCTTTTTTAGTCGTTTAGACGCTCCGCTCCGGCCACCAAGTATCGCATTGGTGATGCCGCTCTCACTTAGAACGCGCTGGATTCCGTTGGGCCCCTCCACAACTGCGCAAGGTAGCTTCGTGCCGCCCAAGTTCACGACGTTCGAGTAACCTTCGATGACGCGGGGCATGCCCTCGCTTGGCTCAGGCCGCTTGGCCCACCTCGCCTTTGCGGCATCGGATGCGATGCGCGAGCGCTCTTCAGGACTCAACGCCTCAGCTCGCGCAATCCCGCCTTTGGCCCGACCCTCGCCTTCTTCATAATCCGACATTGCAAGCACGCTCCTCTGAATAATGCTTGCATCACTGACATTGATGGATCAAAAATGCAAGCATAAGTTTTTTGAGGATGCTTGCAATGTCACTTGACCCTAAGCATAAAAGTTCATATCAAATGCGCATGAACAAGCTGCCCCTCGCCAAGCGCATCCAAATCCTCGCCATGCTGTGCGAGGGCTCGTCAATGCGCTCCATCAGCCGCGTTGCGGACGTTTCCATCAACACAGTTTCCAAGCTGTTGATCGAAGCGGGGGAGGCCTGCCTTGCCATCCATGATGAACATGTGCGCGGCGTTAAAGCGAGCCGTATTCAGTGCGATGAAATCTGGTCGTTCTGCTACGCCAAGGCGAAGAATGTCGCAGGCGCAAAGGCTGCTCCCGACGGCGCTGGCGATGTGTGGACATGGACCGCGCTGGATGCCGACACGAAGCTAATAGTTGCCTATTTCGTGGGCGACCGGGGTTCTGAAAGCGCAATGGTTCTCATGGACGATCTGCGCAGCCGGATCGCCAACCGCGTGCAACTCACTACAGATGGCCACGGCGCATATCTTGAGGCCGTCGAAGGCGCATTCGGCGCTGACATTGACTATGCGCAACTTGTGAAGCTCTATGGCGTTGCTGACAAGGGACGGAGCGCTGAGGTTCGCTATAGCCCTATGGAATGCACCGGCATTCGCAAGCGGACGGTAGAAGGTCGACCAGATGTGCGCCACATCAGCACGTCGCATGTTGAGCGCATGAACCTGTCAATCCGCATGCAAAACCGGCGCTTCACCCGATTGACTAATGCATTTTCTAAGAAGCTGGACAACCACATCCATGCGCTTGCGCTCTATTTTGCGTTCTACAACTTCTGCCGCATCCACAAGACGCTACGCGTAACCCCCGCAATGGCCGCTGGCATCACTGATAGACTTTGGTCACTAGAAGATGTGGTTGCGAAGATCGACGGATTAGCCCCAGCCCCGGCAAAGCGGGGACCATACAGGAAGAAAAGTTAGAAGCCTTCGTTTGCCAGCAAGCGAATTTACAATAAGCTTCGCTTATCTCATCAAATAGTCCTGCTTTCCTGCCTGATCCGTTTTAGCTCGGAGTCACGCTTATACCACAGAATAACTGCGGCCACAAAAAACGAAACTGCGGCAATTCCTAGGATCGGATTTATGAAGAGCAGAGCTTCAGCCGTGGCTGGCGGGATTGCCTCAGCCAAAGACGTATCCTTAAAAATATCGAAGCGCAGGGCAGCCAAAAAAGAGGAAAACGAGAGGCAGATGCCTGACCCTCCGCTCAGGTTGGTGATATTTTGGAGATCGCTCTCAAGCAAAAGATAGGACGTCATGCTACGCTCCGTATGCACGACATCAATACTACTTCCCTTGACGGGCGGCTGCGGCGGTTGCTCCGGGGGTTGACTTCCCATGCTACTCGGTGACCTGATTGGTTGCGTCGCCAGAACCAGAAGAAGTAGAGGGGGGGAGGAGCACTTGGATGCCAAGCACCCATGCTACGTAAAAATCCACATGCCCACAATTTGCGCAGTACGTCACAACCGAGGGTAGTCTGGTGTGCGGCTCCCCCACACTGACGGTGTCTGACCTGTTCCCGACAAGGGACGGGTGCAAATAGTACTTGTCCGAGCCACAAGAGCGGCAATTTGGCTTGCCCCCGTTCAATGTCCAAAGACCACTCAACTTCTCTTGAACGTGATGAAATTCGAGGGGGGTTAGGGTTCCGTCTGGTAGAGGCATGCATCCCTATATCACTGCGCTCCCGGCTTGAGGAGTCGTTGGCGAAATTTGCATTCCGTAGATGTTCCATGAGGACAAATCCAATTTTCTAGCGTGGCGCTTTAGGATGACGCGAGGCTGAGTTCCGCAATTGAAACTGAGACACTACCTTGCGCCTGCATTGCTTGCTCTTGCGCGGCGCTTGGGTTAGCTTGGCCCCAAGTGCCATGCGCCCCACATCGCGCGCATGGTGATATGAAAGTAATGTGATCATGGCGGAAACTCTCCCGCCGGACAGGAATAGAAGTGCTGGGAAAAACCGGGGCGGCAAGTCCGGCAAGGTAGTCGATTTCCGCTACAAGCGCCCCCCTCAGCAAGATGCCAGAGCCAATGGCCGTGCCAAAGGCAATGGCGCAGACCGGCCCAAGCCTGACTTGGCCGATATTGGTGCGATGAAGCCCGCCAGCCACGGTGAGGCCTATGCTGCATTGGACCTTGGCACCAACAATTGCCGCCTGCTGATCGCCCGCCCTTCGGGCCGCGATTTTACTGTGATCGATGCTTTCAGCCGGGTGGTGAAGCTGGGCGAAGGCCTTGCCACCAGCGGGCGTCTGTCCGACGCGGCGATGGACCGCACGTTAAGTGCGCTCAACATCTGCGCTGACAAGTTACAGCGCCGCAACGTCCGCCTCGCTCGGTCGGTCGCGACCGAGGCGTGCCGCCGCGCCGAAAACGGGCTCGAATTCATTGAACGGGTGCGGCGGGAGACCGGCATCGCGCTCGACATCATCAGCGCCGAGGAAGAAGCGCGGCTGGCGGTGCTGGGTTGCCACATCCTGCTCGAAGAGGGCACCGGCCCCGCAGTGATCTTCGACATTGGCGGCGGATCGACCGAGCTGGTGCTGGTCGAAGCGGTCGGTGAGGGCGCCAGCCGGGTGCCGCGCATCCTCGATTGGCAGAGCGTGCCGTGGGGCGTCGTCTCGCTCACTGATACAGTCGGCCGCGCCGAAGACAGCGAAGCCGCGCGCGTCGCCCGCTTTGCGCAGATGCGGCAGATGGTCGCCGATAGCTTCGCCCCCTTCGCCTCCCGCGTGGCGGGGGCCGCGCAGCATGAAGATATCCGTCTGCTGGGCACCAGCGGCACAGTGACGACGCTGGCCAGCCTCTATCTCGAACTGCCGAGCTATGACCGCAAGGCCGTGGACGGGTTGATCGTGCCCTCTGGCGAGATGCGCGAGATCAGCGCACGGCTATCGGTGATGACGCCCTATGAACGCTCCACCTTGCCCTGCATCGGGCAGGATCGTGCCGATCTGGTGGTGGCAGGCTGCGCGATCCTTGAGGCGATTCTCGACCTGTGGCCCGCGCGGCGGTTGGGCGTGGCAGACCGGGGCATCCGCGAAGGGATCCTGCGCAGCATCATGGCGGCCGAGCGCCAGTCGGAACGATCGCTCAAAGCGCTGCAAAGGCAGCGCTGCGGCCAGAACAACGGACGGGACGCAAAATGAGCCGGGGTGACAAGACGCCGAGCAAGCGGGTCAAAACCGCCAAGGGCCGCACTGCCAGTCAGGTGCGCTGGCTCGAACGGCAGCTCAATGATCCGTACGTCCGACAGGCCAAGGCCGACGGCTATCGCAGCCGCGCGGCATACAAGCTGATCGAGCTCGACGAGAAGTTCGGCTTGCTCAAGGGCGCGCAGCGGGTGGTCGATCTCGGCATTGCACCGGGCGGCTGGTCGCAGGTGGTGCGGGCCAAGTCACCCAAGGCCGAGGTGGTGGGGATTGACCTGCTCGAAGTCGAGCCGTTGGAAGGCGTGACCATTTTCCAGATGGACTTCATGGCCGATGACGCCCCGGCCAAGCTTGCCGAAGCGCTCGGCGGGCCGCCCGATCTGGTACTGTCGGACATGGCGGCCAACACTGTCGGCCACAAGCAGACCGATCACCTGCGCACGATGGGCTTGGTCGAGGCGGCGGCGTGGTTCGCAGCCGAGAATCTCGCGCCGGGCGGGGCCTTCGTCGCCAAGGTGCTGGCGGGCGGCACGGACAGCGATCTGCTGGCCCTGCTGAAAAAGAACTTCACGCAGGTCAAGCACGCCAAACCCCCGGCGAGCCGCAAGGGCTCGTCGGAGTGGTATGTGATCGCCCAAGGATTCAAGGGCTGACGTGAGGGGAGAGGGGGCGGCCTGGATGCCGCCCTCCCCTGATGCTTATTCCGTCGCAGCCGCCGGATCGGTGCCTGCCTCGGCAGTGGCGACGGCTTCAGCCTCGCCTTCGGCCGCGGCAGCTTCACCTTCGGCAGCAGCCGCAGGTGCAGCAGCAGCCGGGAACGGCAGGTTCGAACCCTGCGCGTTGAGGTAGGCCGCAATCGCGGCGCGATCTTCAACCTTGCCAAGACCGGCGAAGCTCATCTTGGTGCCCGCGACCATGCCCTTGGGGTTCTTGAGCCAGGCGTCCATCTTGTCCCAGTCCCAGGTGCCGCCCACGGCCTTAAGCTCGGCGCTGTAGGCAAAGCCGGCATGGCTGGCCACGGCCTTGCCCATTGTGCCGTGCAAGTTCGGACCGATGCCATTGGCGCCGCCCGCATTGATGGTGTGGCAGCTCTGGCACTTGGCGAAGGCCTTCTCGCCCGCAGCGACCAGCTCGGCAGCGGGCATGGCGTTCAGCGCATCGGCAATCGAGGCTTCCGCCGGGCCAGCGCCTTCTTCGACCGCGCCTTCGATCACATAGCCGAGCTTTTCGGGCCGATCCGGCTTGTCGCCGTGGAAATAGCCTTTCGAGAGCTGCGCGAGCCCAAGGCCCACGACGCCCGCGAACAGCACCCAGCCTGCGGCAGTGTTGAACAGATCGCCGCCGCCGGTCTGGCTGGCCGCGTTATCCTGCGAAGAGTTATCCTGTGTCATCCCGGGCGGCTCATAGTGTCGCCAGCCGAGGCGCGCAAGACTGATCGTGGCACGAATTCTTGCACCTTTTGCAAGCGGGCTTGTGCCTGCGCGCCTGCGCCTCTAGGCGGCTTGCACCATGCGATCCTTTCCCGGCCCCGCCCTTGCCATCGTCGACCAGATGCGCGCCGCAGCTTTGGCAGAGCCTGCGCGCACGATTGCGTTTCAGGGCTCGCCGGGGGCCAATTCGCATCGCGCCGCCACCGAAGCGCGGTCCGATATGCTGCCGCTGCCCTGCTTCAGCTTTGAAGACGCGCTGGAAGCGGTGAAGGACGGGCGGGCGGCGCAGGCGATCATTCCGATCGAGAATTCGCAGCACGGGCGGGTCGCCGATATCCACTTCCTGCTGCCCGAAAGCGGGCTGCACATCATCGGCGAATATTTCATGCCGATCCACCATGCGCTGATGGCGCTGGGCTCCGGCCCGTTCGAAGCGGCCTATAGCCACCCGCAGGCGCTCGGCCAGTCGCGCCACTATCTACGGGCGCGCGGGATCGTGCCGCTGAGCCACGCCGATACCGCAGGCGCAGCAGCCTATGTGGCCGAGCGCGGCGATCCCACTGTTGCGGCTATCGCCCCCGCGCTCGCCGCCGAGCTCTACGGGCTCAAGATCATCGAGCACAATGTCGAGGACAGCGCGGACAACATGACCCGCTTTGTGATCCTCGCGCAGCAGCCGCTGGCCGCCAGCGCGCTCGCTGGCAAGCCGGTGATGACCACCTTCATCTTCGAGGTGAAGAACATCCCCGCCGCGCTCTACAAGGCACTGGGCGGGTTTGCGACCAACGGGGTCAACATGACCAAGCTGGAAAGCTACCAGCAAGGCACCAGCTTTGCCGCCACCACCTTCTACGCCGACATCATCGGCGCGCCGGGTGATCCGGCGGTGGACCGCGCGCTGGAAGAATGCGCGTTTCATTCCAAGGTCTTGCGCATTCTGGGCAGTTACGAACAGGCTCGCGCCAGAGGCTAAAACGCGGATAAGACGCGGATAGCGCGACCGCCGCGCTGTTTCCCGTTGCGCGGGCGCACCCGGCGTGCCACCACCGTCGCTGGATGACCGCAGCGGCCGCTTCTTCGCCTTCCGAATCATTAGCCAATTCAGGCGGATCGCCTCCCGCCGGATGGGACACGCTGCACGCCGAAGGCAATGTCCAGTTCGCCCCGGTCGAAATCCCCCCCATCGCGCCGCCCGAGCCGAGTTGGCTGGAACGCCAATTGATCGCCTTGGGCGAAATGCTCGCTGATTGGCTGGGACCGGCAGGGCTCGCGCTGGGAGATTCCTGGTGGTGGCTGCAATGGGTGTTGCTGGGCATGGTCGCGCTGTTTGCGCTGGTTTTGCTGGTGCGTTTGATCGATCCGAGCTTTTTCCGCCGCGCTAAATCCTCAGCCTCGGACGCGGGGACCGATAACACCTGGCAACCGGATCAGGCGGCCAGCCTTGCGCTGCTCGAAGATGCCGACCGGCTTGCTGCCGAAGGGCAGTTCGATGCGGCGACGCACCTGTTGCTTCAGCGCAGCGTGGGCCAGATCGCAGCGGCGCGGCCCGATTGGGTCGAACCGTCGAGCACCGCACGCGAACTCGCCGCGCTCCCCGCCCTGCCCGACACCGCGCGCACCGCTTTCGGCGTGATTGCCGAGCGGGTCGAACGCTCGCTGTTTGCGCTGCGCACGCTTGACCGCAGCGATTGGGAGGCTGCGCGCGCCGCCTATGCCGACTTTGCGCTCGCGCGGATCGATCCGCGCGGGGCGCCGCTGGGGCGGTTGGCATGACGTCCGGCGGGGCCTTTTCGCGCGGCGGGGTGCTGGCGCTGGTGGTCAGCGGCTTCGCGCTGTTCCTCGCCGCGCTGTATCTGATCGGCGCGGGCGAGGACTTCGGCGGAACGCGCGGACAGGGCCAGGCCCATGCCGCCAGCAACGGATTGAACGGCTATGCCGGCCTCGTTCGGCTGGTCGAGGCGGCGGATTATGACGTCGCTAGGTCGCGTAGCCCGCAGGGGCTGGAAACCAGCGGCCTGCTGGTGCTCACCCCTCCGGCTTCTGGTGATGGCAAGGCAATCGCCGAAATTCTCGAAAACCGCACCTTTCTTGGCCCGACGCTGGTGATCCTGCCCAAATGGTTCGCCATGCCGCCCTCGGACCAGCTCCCCTCCGAAGCCCGCGACAAGTTCAAGCGCGGCTGGGTGATCCTGGACGGCGCGGAAGCGACGGAATGGCCTGAGGACTTGCCCAAACCCTATCGGTTCAGCCACGAATTGGCCGAAGACGATGAAAGCGCCGCCGGGGACGGTTGGAGGGGACTGGACCTCGCCGGACGCTTGCCGACCTCCGCCACCCTGTATGCCGTGCCCGAAGCCGCGCACGAGGTGTTGATCGCCGATGCCGAAGGCCGCGCGCTCGCCTTTTGGGTCAACCCCGGTGAGGGCCTTGACGATGACAATCCGGCCTATCCGGTGATCTTTCTCGCCGAGCCAGACCTTGCGAACAATTACGGTCTTGCCGACGCCAACCGCGCCGCGGCAGCCGTGGCACTGGTGGACTGGCTGGCGGATGATGCCGACGTTTACGAAGTCACCTTCGACATGACCTTGAACGGCTTTGGCGCGTCGGAAAACCTGCTGACGCTCGCCTTCCGCCCGCCCTTCCTTGCCGCGACGCTGAGCCTGCTGGTGGCGCTGCTGATCGTCGGCTGGCGGGCGTTCCAGCGCTTTGGCCCACCGGCTGCGCCTGCCGGACCAGACATCGCTTTCGGCAAGCGCCAGCTGATCGCCAATGGTGCTGGCCTGATCCTGCGCGCCCGGCGGTTCCGGCTGCTGGGCGCGCCCTATGTCGCCCTGTCCGCGCGGCGGCTGGCCGAACGGCTCGGCCTCGCCCGGCCCGATCCGCAGGCGATTGACGAAGCGCTCGCCCGCCGCCTGCCGCAGGAAGAACCCTTCACCCGCCGCGCCGCACGGCTGGAAGCGGCGGCGAAACCCGCCGACATTCTGGCCGCCGCGCAAAGCCTCGACGACCTCAACGCCAAGCTATCGCAGGGACAATGATGACCATGACACTCGACGACGTCCGCAGCCTCGCAGGCGCCATCCGCGCCGAAATCGCCAAGGCGATCGTCGGGCAGGAAGACATGGTCGACATGCTGCTGACCGCGCTGCTGGCTGAAGGCCATGTGCTGCTGGAAGGCCCGCCCGGAACCGCCAAGACCTTCCTTGCCCAAAGCTTTGCGACCGCGCTGGGCCTCGATTTCGGACGCATCCAGTTCACGCCCGATCTGCTGCCGGGCGACATTCTCGGATCGAACCTGTTCAACTTCCAGACCAGCCAGTTCACGCTGACCCGCGGCCCGATCTTCTGCGATCTGCTGCTGGGGGACGAGATCAACCGCACCCCGCCCAAGACGCAGGCCGCGCTGCTTGAAGCGATGCAGGAACGCCGCGTCACGCTGGACGGGGAGACGCACCAGCTGCCCGAACGCTTCATGGTCGTCGCGACCCAGAACCCGATCGAGAACCAGGGCGTCTACCCCCTGCCCGAAGCCCAGCTTGACCGCTTCCTGTTCAAGCTGTTGGTGCCTTACCCGGCCGAGGATGAGGAAGCCCGGATTGTGGCCACCTATAGCCAGCGCTCTGGCCCGCAGCGTCCGTCCGATCTGGGCGTGACCGCCGTGACCAACGCCGCCGGTCTGGTCGCGGCGAGCGGCGCGCTGGGGCAGGTTACCGTCGCCGAAGATATCACCCGCTACGTCGTGCGCCTGATCCGCGCGACCCGCGACCATTCCGAGCTGACCGTGGGCGCCTCCCCCCGCGCTGCGGTGCTGCTGGCCGGTGCCGCCCGCGCCCGCGCCGCTCTGGAAGGCCGCGCCTATGTGATCCCCGATGACGTCAAGGCGCTCGCTGTGCCGGTGCTGCGACACCGCCTGACCCTCAGCCCCGCTGCCGAGATCGAGGGCCGCGACATGGAAGCGCTGGTCGCCGAACTGGTCGAAAGCACCGAGGCACCCCGCTAAGGTGATCCGCGTCCTTCGCCTTGTCCTCGGCATCCTGCTGCTGCCCTTGCGGCCGCTGCTGATCGTCGCACCGACCGAGCGGGCGGCGTGGATCGCGGCGGCTCTGGCGCCGGTGGCGGTGGTGATCGCGGCGACCTCTCCGGGCGCGTGGGTGATCGCGCCGATACTAGGGCTGACACTGGTGGCGCTGATCGCGCTTGATGCGGTGATGACCGGGCGGCTCGAAGGTTGGGAAATCCGCACGCCTGAAGACATCGAAGTCGGGCAGCCGAGCGTGCTCGCCATCACGGCGCGGTTCACGGGCCGCCAGCCGGCGCGGGCCGAAGCCGCGCTGGCCTGCGATCCGCGGCTGGCGCCTGAAGGCCGGATGACGCTCACGCTCGCCCCGCAACCGTTTGGCGAAGGCTGGCGCGGTGAGACGATCCTCACGCCCACCCGGCGCGGCACGGCACAGGTCGAGCGGGCGTGGATGCGCTGGGAAGGGCCCTTGCGGCTCGGCGCGCGGCAGGTCGACTATCCGCTGGACCGCGCGGTGCGGATCTGGCCCGACCTCTCCCCGGTGCGCTCGCCCGATTTGCAGGCCTTTCTGCGCAACGCCCAGATGGGCCTGATCGCCCGCCGCATTCGGGGCGAAGGCACGCAGTTCGAAGCCTTGAGCGAGTACGAGCCGGGCATGGACCGCCGCCGGATCGACTGGAAGGCCAGTGCGCGCCACACCCGCCTGTTCGCGCGGGAGAACGAGAGCGAGCGCAACAACCAGATCGTGTTCGCCTTCGATTGCGGGCAGGCGATGTGCGAGCCGGTGGACGGCCTGCCGCGCATCGACCGGGCGGTCAGCGCGGCGCTCACCTGCGCCTATGTCGCGCTGAAGGGCGGGGACAAGGTCGCCCTGTTCGGCTTTGCGCAAGCCCCGCAGATCATGACGCCCTTCATCGGCGATCCGCGCGCCTTCCACCGCTTGCAGAGCGCGGCGGCGGGCCTCGATTACCAAGCGGCCGAGCCCAATTTCACGCTCGCGCTCGCCACGCTCACCGGGCGGCTCCAGCGTCGTTCGCTGGTGGTGGTGTTCTCCGACTTCACCGATCCCACCGCAGCCGAACTGATGGTCGAAAGCCTCGGGCGGCTCTCGGGCAAGCATCTGGTGCTGTTCGTCACCATGACCGACAGCGAGGTCGAGGACCTCATCACCGCCCCGCCCGGCGATATTGCAACGCTGGCCCGGTCGGTCACCGCCGATAGTCTCGCCCAGCAGCGCAAACTGGTGCTGACCCGGCTGCGGCGTCTGGGGATCGACGTGCTCGAAGCGCCGTGGGAGAGCATCGGCCCGCGCCTGATCGACCGCTATTTCGCGATCCGCAACAGTGAGGCGATAGGGTGAAGGCGCCGGTCATCTCGTCATGGTTCGGGCGCGGACAAGTCGCCGCGCCGCCCGATATCAAAAGCGCGGCGCTGCGGTCCGATCGCTTCCGGCTGGAGCGCGAAGGCGATTGGCGGAGGCTGGAGGACATCCTCGCCCGGATGGAGCGCGGCGGATTGCGCCGCATCGCCGATGCCGATCTGATCGCGCTGCCCGCGCTGTATCGCACCGCCGCATCGAGCCTGTCGGTCGCGCGCGAGACCAGCTTGGACGCCGCGACTCTCGGCTATCTCGAAGCGCTGGTGCAGCGCGCGTGGTTTCAGGTTTACGGCCCGCGGCAGGGCTTCATCCGCTGGTTTCGTAGCTTCATCTTCGGCGGCTGGAGCCGTGCGGTGCGCAGTCTGTGGCTCGACATCTGCATCGCGCTGTTCGTGATGGTCGCAGGCACGGTGGTCGGCTGGCTGCTCGTGGCGCAGGACGAGGCGTGGTATTACCGCCTGTTCCCGGCCGGCTTCGGCGAGGCCCGCGTGCCCGGTGCCAGCCGCGAACAATTGCTGGCCACCCTGGCGACCGAGAACAGCGCCGACGGCCTGTCGGCTTTCGCCGCGCAGCTGTTCGGCAACAATTCTGCGGTGTGCATCCTCGCCTTCGCGCTCGGGTTCGCCTTCGGCATCCCGTCGCTGCTGCTGCTGGTGCACAACATGGCCTTGCTGGGCGCCTTGCTGTGGCTGTTCGACGGGCAGGGGCTGGTGGTGGAGCTCGCCGCCTGGCTCTCTGTGCATGGCACGACCGAGCTGTTCGGCATTCTGCTATCGGGCGCGGCGGGGCTGCATATCGGGCGGGCGATGGCCTTTCCCGGCAAGCTTCCGGTGCTCGATGCGGCGGCGGCGGCCGGGCGCCGCTCGGCGGTGGTGATGGTCGGCGTGGTCATCATGATGATCGTCGCCGCGCTGCTTGAGGCCTTCCCGCGCCAGCTGGTCGATGGCACCTTGGGCCGGTTCGTGATCGGCGGGACGATGCTGGCCTTCTGGCTCACCTATTTCATCCTCTACCGACCGCGCATCACCGGGGACGCCGCTGGGGCGGACGCCGCATGAGCAAAGCCGCCGCCATCAAGCCGGACAAGCGCGCCCGGACGCTGATCACACCCGAAGGACTGGCGCTGCCGCTCACCCTCGCCTCGCGCGGAGCCCGTGCCGGGGCGCTGATCATCGACATGGTGATCATCGTCATCGGCCTGATCGCCTTTCAGTGGGTGATGCAAGCGCTGTTCGAAGGCGTGATGGAGGGGATCGGTTTTGATCCCCAACAACGCTTGCCGGGATCGGCGGAGTTTCTGGTGATTATCTCCGTGCTGATCGGCTTTGCTGCGTGGTACGGCTATTTTTTGGTGCAGGAGCTGGGCCCGCGCGGTGCGACGCTGGGCAAGCGGCTGGTCGGCATCCGTATTGCCGCGCGCGGCGGGGCGCGCCTGACGCCCGAGGCCGTGATCGCGCGCAACCTGCTGCGCGATATCGAGGTGTTCTATCCGCTGATCGCGCTGCTGATCCTCGTCGGGCTGAGCAGTCAGGGCGAGGATGTCGGCGCGCTCGGCTTTGTGCTGACCGGCTGGCTGCTGTTGTTCCTGCTGTTCCCGTTCTTCAACCGCGATGGCCTGCGGGCGGGCGACATCGTCGCCGGAACCTGGGTGGTTGAACGCCCGCGCACCCGGCTGGCCGCTGTGCTCAGCACGCAGGGCGCCGCCACAGCCGAGGGCGCAAGCGAAGTCACCGGCGTGCGTTACGATTTCGGCGAGGCGGAGCTTTCGATCTATGGCGAGCGTGAGCTTCAGACGCTGGAACGGCTGCTGCGCGATGCTCAGCCCGATGCGCTCAAGGCCGTGCACGCCACGATCTGCCGCAAGATCGGCTGGGACCCCGGCGCGGGCGACGAAAGGGCTTTCCTCGAAGCGTTCTATGGGCAATTGCGCAGCCGGTTGGAGGCCGACATGCGGTTCGGCAAGCGGAAAGCGGACAAGTTCTCATGAAGATGGATCGGCGGCATTTCATCGGCGGCACCCTCGCTTTGGGGGCATCAGCCTGCATCCCGCCCGATCAGAGCCCGATGGGCCGGTTGGCGGCAGAGCTGCGGCTGATCGAGGCGGTCGGCAACGGCACGCTGGGCGTTGAGCTGTTCGACACCGTCAGCGGGATGTCGGTCGGCCTGAACCGCGACCGCCGCTTCGGCCACGCGTCCTCGTTCAAGTTCTCGCTCGCCGCGCTGCTGCTGCAACGCCATGCGGCGGGCGCGATTGACGCGGACAAGCGGGTGACGTGGACCGAGGCCGACATGCTCGAATACGCGCCTTTCACCCGTGAGCGGATCGCGACGGGTGCAACCTTGCGCGAGCTGGCACGGGCGACGCAGGTGACCTCCGACAATCCGGCGGCCAATATCTTGCTCCGCAATCTGGGCGGTCCGGCGGGACTGACCGCGTTCTGGCGCAGCATGGGCGACGAGGTCAGCCGCCTCGACCGGATCGAGCCGGAAATGAACATCGTCCCCCCGGCCGAATTCCGCGACACCGCCACCCCCGCCGCGATGGCGCGCAATGTGGCGAAGATCATCTATGGCGATGTCCTGCCGGAAGCCGAGCGGGCGGAGTTGAAGGGCTGGATGGTCGCGACTGAAACCGGCCTGCGCCGCGTGCGTGCGGGGCTGCCTGAAGGCTGGGTCGCAGGCGACAAGACCGGCACCAGCGGCATGGTCGGGACCGAAGGCAATTACATCGACATCGGGTTTGCCGAAGGCCCGAAGGGCCAGCCGCCGATCACCTTCGCCTGCTATTTCCGCGCGCGACAGGCCGATGACGACATGGCCGCACGGGCGGAATTGACGCTGTCGCGCGTGGGCAAGATCATCAAGGAATTCGCTGAACCGGAGCGGGGTTTGCCGGTTATCGGCAAGCTTTATTGAGCAAAGCCCGTTCGCCCTGAGCTTGTCGAAGGGCCGTCCTTTTTTCGACGCTTGTTCGAAGAGAAGGGCGGTGCTTCGACAAGCTCAGCACGAACGGTTTCAAATCAATGATCAGGCGCGGCCGAAGCCTTCTCCTCGCCGCCGAAGATCGCCACTTCGCGCACTCCGCCGCTGGTCGCGCGGCCGCGATACATGCCGGTGGTGTTGAAGCTGAAGATCGCATGGCCCTCGGGCGTGACGAGGATCACTCCACCATCGCCGCCGAGGCTGGCGACATCGGCCATGACAGCATCGGCGATATACTGGGCTTCCTCGGTGCGGACGCCTTCGGCGGCAGCACCTTCGTCCGCCATCGCGACTTTCACCTCGTTGGTCGCCCGCAGCCGCGCACAAATCTCATGCGCCACACCGACGCGCAGGAAGTACTCGCCCCAACCCGTCGCGGAGACCGCACAGGCGCGGTTATCCGCATAAGTCCCCGCGCCGATCACCGGCGCATCGCCCACGCGGCCCCAGCGCTTGCCGGTCATCCCGCCGGTCGAGGTGCCCGCCGCCATATTGCCGTTCTGGTCGAGCGCCACCGCGCCCACCGTGCCGAACTTGTAATCGACATCAAGCGCCGAAAGCTTCTCGGCCTTCAGCCGCTCCAACGCCTCACGCCGTGCAGGCGTCGCGAAATATTCGGGCGGGGTGACAGCAAAGCCCTTCTCGACCGCGAAGGCCTCAGCGCCTGCGCCCATCAGCATGACGTGCTCGCTCTGGGTGCGCACGGTATCGGCCAGCAGGATCGGGTTCTTGACCGTCTTCACCCCGGCAATCGCACCTGCACTGCGATCGCGCCCGTCCATGATCGAGGAATCAAGCTCATTCGTCCCCTCCCACGTGAACACCGCGCCCTTGCCCGCGTTGAACAGCGGTGAATCCTCCATCGGGATGATCGCGGCCTTGATCGCGTCCATCGCGCTGCCGCCGTCCGCCAGCACCTTGGCTCCGGCGTCGAGCGCGACCTGAAGCGCGGCCTCGTACTCGGCGCGCCGCTCCGGTGTCATCGCCTTGGGGTCGAGCGTGCCTGCTCCGCCGTGGATCGCAATCGACCACTTGGGGGCTGGCGGCGCGGTATCCTCAGCCAAGGCGGCGGCGGGCATCAGGGCGAGAGCGAGAGCGGCGATCAGTTTGTTCATGGCGGGAAGGTGTAACGCGCCGCTCACCGTTTCGCCAGCTTAACAGCGCGCCCGGCGCACGCTAGGGCGGTGCCATGATCCTGCGTCCTGCCACCCTCGCCGATGCCCCTGCGCTTGCCGCACTGGGCGCGGAAACCTTCATCGCCGCCTTCGGGCATCTCTACACGCCCGAAGACCTCGCTGCGTTTCTGGCGCAGGTCCACGCGCCCGGCCCGGTCGCCGAGGAAATCGCGGGCGACAGCTGCACCCACTGCCTGGCCGAAGAGGGCGGCGCGCTGGTTGCCTACTGCAAGCTGCGCTACCCCAGCCACTACACCGGCTACAGCGACGCGCGCGATCCGATCGAGCTTGGCCAGCTTTATGCCCTGCCCACCCACACCGGCACCGGGATCGGCACGAAGCTGATGGACTGGGCGCTGGGCGTGGCGCGCGAACGGTCGCACGATGCGGTCCTTCTGTCGGTTTATTCGGAGAACTTCGGCGCGCAGCGGTTCTACCAGCGCTATGGCTTCGGCAAGATCGCCGACATCACCTTTCAGGTGGGCGAGCAACTCGACGCGGAATTTCTGTACGAATTGAAGCTATAACCACAGGAGCGGGATCATGAGCGCATTTGGCTGGGCAAGCACCACCGACGAGGTGCTGGAGGGCATCGGCCTTTCGGGACAAACCGCGTTCATCACCGGGGCGAATTCCGGGCTGGGGCAGGAAACCGCCCGCGCGATGGCCGCGAAGGGCGCGCATGTGGTGCTGGCGGGGCGCGATCAGGCCAAGCTGGACGAAGCGGTCGCTGCGATCCTTGCGACCGTGCCGAAAGCGCAGCTTGATACGATCACGGTCGACCTCGCCTCGCTCGAAAGCATCCGCGCCGCGACGTCGCGCGCGCGCCAGCGGTTTGCGAAGATCGACCTGCTGATCAACAACGCTGGCGTGATGGCCACCCCGTTCGAACACACCGCCGACGGGTTCGAGCGGCAGTTTGGCACCAACCACTTGGGCCACTTCGCACTGACAGCGGAACTCATGCCGCTGATCGAGGCGGGCACGGCCAAGCGCATCGTCAACCTGTCGAGCCGCGGGCACCACATGGGGCCGGTGGATTTCGAAGACCCGAATTACCAGCACCGCCCCTATGATCCGTGGTCGAGCTACGGCCAATCCAAGACCGCCAATGTGCTGTTCTCGGTCGGGATTGAGGCGCGTTATGCGGTGATGGGCATCCATGCCTATGCGGTGCATCCGGGCGGGATTGAGACCAACCTTGGCCGCTATATGACGCAAGAGATGCGCGAGGCGTTGATGGCACGGATCACGTCGCGCGATGGTGGCTTCGCATGGAAGACGATCCCGCAGGGCGCCGCGACCAGCTGCTGGGCGGCGACCGCCCCTGAACTGGAAGGCAAGGGCGGGGTCTATTGCGAGGATTGCTACGTCGCCGAAGTCGACGACGAATCGGCCAGCGGCGGGGTGCGCTCCTACGCGCTCAACCCCAGCTTTGCCGACCAGTTGTGGAAGCTGAGCGAGGAGCTGACCGGGGCCAAATTCCCGAGCTAATCGGCGAGGAACGCCCGCAGCAATCCGATCACGTCCTTCGCCTCACGGGTGGGGGTGATCGCCATGAACACGTGCGGCGCGGCCTCGTATTCGTAGAGCTTGGCGTCCACACCGGCGGCGCGCAGGCGCCCTGTGAAGCTGCGCGAATCGATGATGAAGATGTCGTGCCGCCCGGTCCAGATGCGGGTCGGGGGCAGCTGCGCCAGCTGGTCGGGCGCGGCGTAGAGCGGGCTGACTTCGGGATCATCCATCGCCCGCCCCGCTGCGACCAGCCCGCCGCACGCGCGCAGGGTGCCGATCTTGAGCATCAGGTCATGCGGCTCAACCGCGGCAATCGCCGGGTCCGCCAACCCCAGATCGAGCCATGGTGAGAACAACGCCAGCTTGCCCGGCATCGGCCCACCGCTCCGCGCCAACCTGAGCGCCAACGCCAACGCCATATGCCCGCCCGCCGAATCACCGTTGAGAATGATGCGCGCCGGATCGTGGCGCGCGGCCAGATCGGCATAGACCGCGTCCGCGAGCGCATCCTGCGCGCTATAGGGCGCTTCCGGCACCATCGGATAAAGCGGCACGGTCACGCTGATCCCGCAGGCTTTTACCATTTCGGCGACCAGCGGCCAGTGCACCTTGAACATCGGCTGCACGAACCCGCCGCCGTGGAAATAGAGCATGTGCCACGCGCCGGGGCCGGCCTTCGGGTGGAGCGTCACCACCCGGCTGCCCAAGACCTCGCGCTCCTCGACGATAAAGCGCTTGCGAAACTCCTCGGGCATCGGTGCATCGACCGGCAGCCGCCGCCCGGCCATCACTCTGTGAAAGCCGGCCTCGTCATGCGGGAACACCGGCTTGCCGCGCGCGATCACGAGTTTGATCACCCGCATCAGCAGGCTTGGGCTGGCGCTGCGCAGCGCGATGGAACTGTCGGTCAGCATGATCTCTCCCCTTGTGGCACCAGAGTGCCGCGCCGGGGAGGCAAGTCAAGCGCTGGCGGTGCGTAGCCCGCCTTGCGCAGAGGTCTGGCTTTTCAGGCGGCGCGCTTCGACATCGAAGATCCCGACGCTCAGCGCGAACATGATCACGATCATGGTGAACTCGCCCTCGTCCTCGATGAAGGCAAGGAGGTTGAGCATGCCGGGCGTATGTTCCCCCCAGGATGTCACCATATCGACCGCCACGCCGAACACTGCCGCGCCCGCAATGCACATCGCAATCAGCACGCCGTGGATCGCGGCCCGCCGGTCTGCCTGACGCAACGCCACCGCCATGCCCACCAGCCACACCAGCCCGATCACGCCGAACACCAGCGTTTCCGCAAGGTGATTGGGATGCACCGGGATCCAGGCGAAAATCGGCATATCGGCAGCAAAGGAGAAGCCGAGCTGCTCATGCACCTCGCCCCAGTTGTCGAGCGTCATCCATACAAACAGCACCGCGCTGGTGAGATAGACCATCGCGCGGGTGCGCAGCCACAGCACAAACAGCAGCACTGCCGAAGCCGTGGTCAGCGAGTATTCGAGGAATTCCGCGAAGGAACCATCCTGCGACATGAAGAACTGCGTCGGCAAAGCGGCGCCGGTGGCATCGCCGTAATGCGCGGCGACATCCAGACCCACCAGCACGCAGGCATAGGGAACCACGCACATCAGCGCGATGTGCAGCGCGCGCGACCGCGCCAGCTCCACAATTGTCCGCCAAAGATCGCCGATCATGATCATCGCCGTGTTCCGTCCTGATGCGCAGTGTGCCTGCACCTTGCTGTATTGGGTGACCCCGTTGTGTCATAAATACCTTGCGGTTTGCTTCCCAAGAACCGGCAAATCCGGCCCTGCGCCAATATGCGACAGTCGGAAGATTTGCAGACAGGCCCGACAGGCGCCGAACGGCCTCGCTGGTCATTGCCCCGCCACGCTTTGCCGCCTATATGGCAGCCCATGTCTTCCATCCGTCCGTGGCGCACGATCGAACGGCGCAAATGTCGCCAGATCATGGTGGGGAATGTCCCCGTAGGCGGTGATGCTCCCATCACCGTGCAGACCATGACCAACACCCCGACAGAGCACGTGCGCGCGACGCTCGACCAGATCCGGCGGTGCGAGGAAGTGGGCGCGGACATCATCCGCGTGTCCTGCCCGACCGAGGAATCCACTCGTGATTTCAAAAAGATAACCCGCGAATCGCGCATTCCGATCGTCGCCGACATCCACTTCCACTACAAGCGCGCTTTGGAAGCAGCCGACGCTGGCGCGGCGTGCCTGCGCATCAATCCGGGCAATATTGGCTCGGCCCAGCGCGTTGCCGAAGTGGTGCGCGCCGCCAAGGCCAATGGCTGCGCAATCCGCATCGGGGTGAATGCGGGCTCTCTGGAAAAAGACCTGCTCGAAAAATATGGCGAGCCCTGCCCCGAAGCGCTGATCGAAAGCGCTTTGGATCACATCAAACTGCTCCAAGATCACGATTTCCACGAATACAAGGTGGCGGTGAAGGCCTCCGACGTGTTCCTTGCCGTCGCTGCCTATCACGGGCTGGCTGAAACGGTCGATTGCCCCCTGCATCTCGGCATTACCGAGGCGGGCGGGCTGATCGGCGGCACGGTGAAATCCAGCATCGGCATGGGCAGCCTGCTGTGGGCCGGGATCGGTGACACGATCCGCGTGTCGCTCTCGGCCGAGCCGGAAGAAGAAATCAAGGTCGGCTACCACATGCTCAAGGCGCTGGGCCTGCGCACGCGCGGGGTGCGGGTAGTGTCCTGCCCGTCGTGCTCGCGGCAGGGTTTCGACGTGATCCGCACGGTGGAAACGCTGGAAAAGCGGCTCGAACACATCAAGACGCCGATGAGCCTTTCGGTGCTCGGCTGCGTCGTCAACGGCCCCGGCGAAGCGCGAGAGACCGATATTGGCCTGACCGGCGGCGGGAATGGCAAGCACATGGTCTATCTGTCCGGCATGAAAGCCCATGCGATTGATGACGAGGCCATGCTCGATCACATCGTCCGACTGGTCGAGGAAAAGGCCGCTGCCATCGAAGCGGGCGAGGCGACTGCCTTCGATCCCCACGCCCAGCCGGCAGAAGCCGCCGAGTGATCCGCGCCGCGATTGCCGCAAGTCTAGCGCTGGCGCTGGCCGCCTGCGCGACGACGGGCGATGGAGCTGCGGCACATCCCGAGGCACGCGCTTATTCTGTCACCGCCGATGCGACCGCCGACGTCGACGCGGCGCTCGCCCGCGCCTCGGCGAACGGCAAGCGCGTGCTGGTGGTGCTCGGCGCGAACTGGTGTCACGATAGCCGCGCACTCGCCGGATGGCTCGAAACCCCGCGCTTCGCCGCCTTGACCGCCGAGCGCTACGAGACCGTCTTCGTCAATGTCGGGATGCCGCAGACCGGCGACGGGCATAATCTCGATATCGCTCGCCGCTTTGGGTTGGCAGAAGTGCCCGGCACCCCGGCCCTGCTGGTGCTGACCGCCGAGGGCCGCGCGGTGAACCTCGACACTGCCGCCAGCTGGCGCAATGCGGGCAGCCGCTCCGAGGACGCGATCTTCGCAGAGCTCGCCGCGCTGGCGGGCAAGCCCGACTAACGCCGCCCTCTTGGGCGACGCCTTGCAATCCGACTGCTCTTTTCTATACTGTCTAGAACGGAGGCACCGATGGCGCTCAGCATCAAGGACGAGGAAACCGACAGGCTGGTGCGCAAGCTAGCCGGTATCAAGGGCCTGTCCTACACGCAGACCATCCGCCTCGCCGTCTCCAACGAGTTGCAGCGTTCCCAGACACGCGACCCGGCGGAGAAGGAAAAGCTGATGAAAGCGATTGCGGAGATCCAGGCGCGGGTCGCGGCCCTTCCGAGCCGGATGACCGCAGAGGAAGTCGACGCCTGGATGTATGACGAGAATGGCCTCCCGCATTGATCGTCATCGACACGTCCGCGATCATAGCGATCCTTCACCGCGAGCCCGAATCTGACGAATTGGGCGCTGCACTTTACGCCGCGCAGCGACGTGTAATCGGGGCGCCGACATTGTTCGAGATGCGTCAAGTGATGGGTGGCAGGCACGGCAGGGCGGGGATTGAGGTTGCGGACGATTTCCTCGGGGATGCCAGGATCGAGACCCTGGACTGGACCGCGCACATGGCCGATCTCGCGACCGACGCCTTCCGGAGCTTCGGCAAGGGACAAGGCCATCCGGCGCAACTGAACTTCGGCGATTGCATGGCTTACGCTGTGGCAAAGGCCCTGAATGCCCCACTGCTTTTCAAGGGTGACGACTTTGTCCGGACCGACATCCCCTCGGCGCTTACGCAGTAAACCATGATCGCCGCCCTCCTCCTTGCCCTCGCGCTGGCGATGGATGCCTTTGCTGTCGCGCTGACGCAGGGCTGCCGATTCCGGCCCTCGCTGCGCGGCGGGCTGGCCATTGCGCTCACCTTTGGGGTGTTTCAGGCGCTGATGCCGCTCGCCGGATGGGTGATCGGCGCAGTGGCGCTGATCTATGTCGAAGCGGTCGATCACTGGATTGCATTCGGCCTGCTGACCTTCCTCGGCGTGCGGATGCTGGGCGGGCACGTAGGCGACGAGGAAGCCGCGCGCGCGCTGACCGGACGCACCTTGCTGATTGCCGGTGTGGCCACCAGCATTGATGCGCTGGCTGCCGGGATCACCCTACCGACACTCGGCGTATCGCCGTGGCTGGCGGCGGCGCTGATCGGGATCGTCACCTTCATCATGAGCGGCGCTGGCGTGCTGCTGGGCCGCCGCGCGGGCGACCACCTTGGCGAATGGGCCGAGCGGGCGGGCGGGATCATTCTGATCGGGCTGGGGGTGAAGATTCTCGCCGAACACACCGGCTTTCTCTGACGCTGTCCTACAGCCTACGAACATGGCATGGCTCTGCAAATGACACTGCTGCCGCCCTTTGACCGCTGCGATTTCGCATGGGGCCGTGCACAGGGTGGTTTTTGGGTTCTGGACTGTGTCTCATGTGTCTCCAACACGGCGGGACGGGCGGCCTGAGATGCTCCACGTCGTCCACCACGCCGACTACATGGCCCCGCGCCCCGAACGCGGCACCTTCCGCTTCGACAAGTACACCCTCGTCATGGAGGAGTTGCGCGCGAGCGGAGCGCCCATCACCGAGCACGCGCCGCAGCCCATGCCGCGCGAATGGCTCGAAGCGGTGCATTGCCCCGACTACGTCGATCAGGTCTTCCGCGCCGAGGTTCCGCGCGAGAAGGAGCGCCGGATCGGCTTCCCCGTCACCCCCGCGATCACCAGCCGCGTGCGCCACACCAACGGCGGCACTTGGCTCGCAGCCCAGCTCGCCCGCCAGCATGGCTACGCCGCCAACTCCGCCGCCGGGAGCCACCATGCGCTGCATGACACCGGCGCGGGGTACTGCGTGTTCAACGACCTCGCCGTCACCGCGAACCGCCTGATCGCTGAAGCCCACGCGGCGCGCGTGCTGATTATCGACCTCGACGTCCATCAGGGCGATGGCACGGCCAGTCTGACCGCCGGGCGGGAGGACATCTTCACCCTCTCGCTGCACGCCGAGAAGAACTTCCCGGTCAGGAAGGCCCGCTCCACCCGCGATGTCGGCCTGCCAGACGGGGAGGGTGATGATGGCTACATGGAGGTCCTCACGCGCCACCTGCCGCAGGTGCTCGCCGAGTTCGCGCCGGACTTCGTCCTCTATCAAGCGGGCGTCGATCCGCATGTTGACGACAAGCTCGGGCGGCTGGCGCTGACCGATACCGGACTGGCGCTGCGTGACCGCTTCGTTGTCAGCTCGTGCCGCAGTCGTGGCGCAGTGGTTGCGAGCGCTTTGGGGGGTGGTTACGGCGATGATCCGCGCATCGTCGCCGCCCGCCATGCGGCTTCAATGCTGACAATGGCCGAGGCAAACAGCGCGTTTCCGGCACCATCCTCCACGAAGTGAGCCATAGTTGCGATAAACCGTTGACCGACCCATTGGGAACGCAAGCAGCGCGGTTTACGTTACGGTTCAATGAAGCGTCGGGATCTTCTGAAAGGCACTCTGGCAGCGGGGGCAGCATTGGCGCTGCCATCCCGTCTGTTTGCGTCGGTCGCTCCCGGCTCCCCGCGTGACCGAATCCTGTTCGACATCGCCAAGCGGGAACTGCTGCGCGCGGGCAATGCGATCTGGAAGCACGACATCGTCGGCATTGCCGATTTCGGCCTCCATTCGGCCAAGCCGCGCTTCCACTTCGTCAATCTCGAGCGCGCCGAAGTGCAGTCGTACCACGTCAGCCACGGCATGGGTTCCGACCCGCAGCATGACGGCTGGCTCAAGCAATTCTCGAACACCGAAGGCTCCAACGCGACCAGCCGCGGCGCTTATGTGACGTGGGAATGGTACAAGGGCCGCTACGGCACCTCGGTGCGGCTCGGCGGGCTGGACGATAGCAACAACGCCGCGCTGCAACGCTACATCGTGATGCACCGCGCCGATTATGCCGAGAGCAGCCACCTGGAAAAATGGGGCCGTCTCGGCCGCTCCAATGGGTGCTTCGCGATGGGCGAGGAACAGTTCCGCGTGGCGCTGATGCACCTGTCCGGCGGGCGCTTGCTGTTCGCCGATTCGCTGGGGCTGGAGGAAGACGGCAGCATCCAGCCGGTTCCCGAACTGGCGATGATCGAGCGTCAGCCGCTCGATCTCTACCCCCGCCCGACGATCAGCGCTTACTAAGGCGCTCCTCCCGCCCGCTTAACTGTCCTGCAAGTCATCCTCGATCACGATCACTTCGTCGGTCGGCACGCTGGTGCGGTTGCGCACGCGCGGCTTGTCGAGGCTGGCGAGCACCTTGGTATCGCGGCCGTAGATGTCCTTGAATGTCGCCATCTGACCGTTGATGTCGGATGCCATCGTGAAATAGGTGATGTAGGCGGGCCACTGCTTTTCGAGCATCACCTTAGTGTATTTGCCTGAGGTCGAGATCGCGACCGCCTCGTCCTTGGTCGCGCCCTTGCCGAGGATCGCCATCGTCATCGCCAGTTCCAGCGCGCGTTCGGTCCGCACGCAGCCGTGGCTCAAGGCCCGGAAATCGGCGCCGAACAGGTGGCGGGACGGCGTGTCGTGGAAGAAGATCGCGTGGGCATTGGGCATTTCAAGCTTCATCTGCCCCAGCGAATTGCCCGGCCCCGGCTGCTGCACCACGGTGATATAGCCGTTCGCACCCTTGGTCGCGACATAGCCATTGCGCTTGGCCCATGCGGGGTTGGCGAGCGCACGGGCGCCGAGGCCCTCGCCCTTCACGATCGACTGCGGCACGGTCCAGGTCGGGTTGAACACCACGCCTTCGACCATTTCGGCAAGCTGCGGCGTCGCGGTGCGACCGGGCTTGCCGACAATAGTGCGGTAGGTGCTGATGATGCGGTTCTTCACCGTCAACCGCAGCTGGAATTCCGGCACGTTGGTGATCAGGTATTGCGAGCCAAGATCGCGCTGCAGCCAGCGCCAGCGATCCATATTGGCGCGGATCAGCTTGCGCTTGGCGGTCTGACCGTCCGACGTTGCCGCGAGTTCCGTCTTGAGCTTGGCATAATCGGGATGGGTCGGGTTGAGCTTGGCCAGCGTGCCGGCGATATCGCCGCTCGCCAGTGCTTCGGCCATGATCTTACCGGCGGGGTAGAGATCACGGTCGGGATCGACCACGAACCACTGCTCGCGCGCATCCATCGGGGTGCGCCCGTCGCGCAGATCTTCGACCAGCCACACGAAGCTTTGCGAGGCGAGCTCGTTCAATTCCTTCGAGGGGCCGGACGCCAGGGCGACCTTGAGCGGTTCGAGATCATAGTCCTTGGAGTCGAGCCCCTCGGCGCCGATCCCCTCGATCACAGCGACCAGCCGCGTGGCATGAGCCACGGTCCAAGCCTGCAACAGCGGCTCGAACACCGGCTGAGCGAAGGCTTCGGCGACGGATTCGCCCTGCGGCGGAAGCGTGGCGGGCTGGGGACTGCCGGTGCTCTGGCTGCGCGCGGGCGCGGGGTTGGCCGGGGCAGGCGTGCGGCTCTCCTGAGCCAGCGCCGCACTCGCCACGAGCGCTGCGGCACTGATGCCACCTACCAATTTACCCGGAAACTTCATCTCGATACTGCCTTTTCGCCCCGTGCCGCTTGGGATCGCGACCAATAACCGTCGCAAGCTGCATACATTCTCAGCCTTGCTCCTATCAACCACCTTGGCTTTCACCTGGATTAATGTTCACACCCCTGTGTCCTTGGCGTGACCTTGAGGCCACCTGCGCTTAAGGAGCGCCCATGCCGCCGCGCCATCATCCTCTGCTGCCCTTTGCCGCTGCGCTGGCGGGTGTGGGCTTCCTGTCGCTGATGGATGCCTTCATGAAAGAGGCCGCGCTGCTGATCGGGGCCTATACCGCCACGGTCCTCCGCGCTTTCATCGGCGCCGCGCTGATCGCGCCGGTCTGGCTGTCGCGCGGGCCCGCGATGCCGAGCCGGGCGGTGTGGAAGCTGCACCTGACCCGGGGCGTTGTGTCGGCCTTCATGGCGCTGACCTTTTTCTTCTCGATCACCCTGCTGCCGCTGGCCGAGGCGATTGCCTTGAGCTTCATCGCCCCGCTGATCGCGCTCTACCTTGCCCGTGTGCTGCTGGGTGAGGTGATCAGCCGCGCGGCGATTGGGGCGAGTGTGCTCGGCTTTGCGGGTACGCTGGTGATTGTCGGCGGGCGGATCGGGCAGGGGGAGTTTGATGAAGGCGCGGCGCTGGGTGTTGCGTCGCTGTTCATCTCGGCGCTGCTCTATGCCTATAATTTCATCGTCATCCGGCGGCAGGCGCAGGTGGCCGGGCCGCTGGAGATCGCGACCTTTCACAGCGGAATCGGCGGGCTGGTGCTCCTGACGCTCGCTCCGTTCCTGTGGGAGACGCCATCAGGCGACGCCCTGGTGCCGCTGCTAGCGGCGGGCGCGCTGACGGTGGCAGGATCGCTCGCCATCGCCTGGGCCTATGCGCGGGCTGAGGCGAATGTGCTGGTCCCGACCGAATATTCGGGCTTTGTCTGGGCGAGCATCTTTGGCTGGCTGTTCTTCCGTGAGGCGGTGACCCTGCCAACACTCGCCGGGACGGCGCTCATCGTTGGCGGATGCTGGCTTGCCACGCGCCCGGCTCGCCCTGCCCCGGTCCCCGCCAGCTAAGACCTTTTGCCAAGGGCCGTAAGCCCCTTGCCCCCCTTGACCTCGCGCGTCTGAAAGCGCAGTGCGCCCTCGAAAACCGCGCCCTTGGTGGATCGGGGGCGGGTCTAATCATAAGGATGGAACCCTCCCATGACCGCAATCGGCCAGGATTCGCTCGGCACCCGCCAGACGCTTGACGTTAACGGCAAGCATTACGCCTATTACTCGCTCGCGAAAGCCGCTGAGCAGCTGGGCGATATCTCCAAGCTGCCGATCTCAATGAAGGTGCTGCTGGAAAACCTGCTCCGCTTTGAAGACGGCGGGTTCACCGTGGGCCGCGAGCATATTCAGGCGCTGGTCGATTGGCAGGCGAACCCCACCACGGGTGAGGAAATCCAGTACCGCCCGGCGCGCGTGCTGTTGCAGGATTTCACTGGCGTGCCTTGCGTGGTCGATCTGGCCGCGATGCGCGATGCGATCAAGAAGCTCGGCGGAGATACCGCCAAGATCAACCCGCTGGTGCCGGTCAACCTCGTGATCGACCACTCGGTGATGGTCGACGAATTCGGCCACCCCAAGGCGATGGAAGCCAACATGGCGCTCGAATACGAGCGTAATGCCGAGCGTTACGACTTCCTCAAGTGGGGCAGCAAGAGCTTCCAGAACTTCACCGCCGTGCCCCCGGGCACCGGGATCTGCCACCAGGTGAACCTTGAACACCTCGCGCAGGCCGTGTGGTCTTCGGAAGGCCCGGACGGCGTGATGGTCGCCTATCCCGACACCTGCGTCGGCACTGACAGCCACACCACCATGATCAACGGTCTGGGCGTGCTGGGCTGGGGCGTCGGCGGGATCGAGGCGGAAGCCGCGATGCTCGGCCAGCCGGTTTCGATGCTGATCCCTGAAGTCGTCGGCTTCTACCTTGAAGGCGCGATGGCCGAGGGCGTGACCGCCACCGATCTGGTGCTGACCTGCGTGCAGATGCTCCGCAACGTCGGCGTCGTCGGCCGCTTCGTCGAGTTCTACGGCCCGGGCGTCGCCAACCTCACGCTCGCCGATCGCGCGACCATCGCCAACATGGCGCCCGAATATGGCGCGACCTGCGGCTTCTTCGGGATCGACGACAAGACGCTCGATTACCTGCGCCTCACCGGCCGCAGCGAAGAGAACATCGCGCTCGTGGAAGCCTATGCCAAGGCGCAGGGTATGTGGTTTGACCCTGCCAACGTGCCGGTGTTCACCAAGACGCTCAGCCTCGACATGGCCGCCGTCGTCCCCAGCCTCGCCGGGCCGAAGCGTCCGCAGGACAAGGTGATCCTTCAGGAAGTCGACGACCTGTTCAACGCTGACCTGTCCAAGGTTTATGGCAAGTCCGCCGCCGCCCGCGTGGGTGTCGAAGGAGCAACCCACGACATCGGCGATGGTGACGTGGTGATTGCGGCCATCACCTCCTGCACCAACACCTCCAACCCCGACGTTCTGATTGCCGCAGGGCTGGTGGCGAAGAAGGCAAACGAGAAGGGCCTCAAGCCCAAGCCGTGGGTCAAGACCTCGCTCGCCCCCGGATCGCAGGTGGTCACGGACTATCTGGTGAAGTCGGGCCTTCAGACCCACCTCGACGCCATCGGCTTCGACCTCGTCGGCTATGGCTGCACGACCTGTATCGGCAATTCCGGCCCGCTCGCCGCGCCGATCTCGGCCGCGATCAACGGCAATGACATCGTCGCGGCCTCGGTCCTGTCGGGCAACCGCAACTTTGAAGGCCGCGTGTCGCCTGACGTGCGCGCGAACTTCCTCGCCTCGCCGCCGCTGGTGGTCGCCTACGCGCTGAAGGGCACCGTCACCGAAGACATCACCACCACCCCGATCGGGCAGGATCAGGACGGCAATGACGTGATGCTCGCCGATCTGTGGCCCACCAACGCCGAGATCGCCGAAAACCGCGCCGCCAATATCGACCGCTCGATGTTCGTGAACCGCTATGCCAACGTCTATGATGGTGACGAGCATTGGCAGGCGATCACGGTCACCCCGTCCGACACCTACCAGTGGCGCGCCGGATCGACCTATGTCGCCAACCCGCCCTATTTCGAGGGCATGACCATGACGCCTGCCCCGATCATGGACATCCTTGATGCCAAGCCGCTCGCGATCCTCGGCGACTCGGTCACCACTGACCACATCTCGCCCGCCGGTTCGATCAAGGAAGACAGCCCGGGCGGCAAGTTCCTGATGGCCAACCAGGTCGCCAAGAAGGACTTCAACTCCTACGGCTCGCGCCGTGGCCACCATGAAGTGATGATGCGCGGCACCTTCGCCAACATCCGCATCAAGAACGAGATGGTCCCGGGCGTCGAAGGCGGCTTCTCGACCTACGGCGGCGAGACCATGGCGATCTACGATGCCGCCATGAAGCACAAGGACGATGGCACTCCGCTGGTGGTGATCGGCGGCAAGGAATATGGCACTGGCTCGTCGCGCGACTGGGCGGCCAAGGGCACGATCCTGCTCGGCGTCCGCATGGTGATCGTCGAAAGCTTTGAGCGGATCCACCGCTCCAACCTTGTCGGGATGGGCGTGCTGCCATTGCAGTTCAAGGAAGGCGACACCCGCACAACGCTCGGCCTGTCGGCAACCGACACCTTCTCGATCCGCGGTCTGGCCGATCTGACCCCCGGTCAGGACATCACGGTCGAGGTCACCCGCGAGGATGGCACGCAGTTCAGCTTCACCGCGCTGTGTCGCATAGATACCGCAAATGAAATGGAATATTACCGCCACGGCGGGATTCTCCATTACGTTCTGCGCAAGCTTGCGGCATAAGGAGAGGCATGACACCAGCCCGCCTCGCCCTTTGGCTTGCACCCGCTCTGCCGCTCGCGCCCATTCTGCTGGTGCTGTCGGCCTGCGGGGACGAAGGCAGCGGGGCGAGCGAGGGTCGCAAGGGGCCGTCTGCACCGCTGGGTTTTGAACTGGCGATGGCCGGAGTAAGCGAAGGCGCGGCGGACGATTCGGCGGTGCCTGCTCCGGCAGCCCCCGCTCCGCTGGTCGCGCTTACACCGGAACAACTGGCCGCGCGGCTTGCAAAGGGCAATATCCGCCTGATCGATGTGCGCACCACTGCCGAAGTGGCCGAGGGTTTGATCCCCGGCGCCGAACATATCCCGCTCGACCAGTTCGATCCCACCGCGCTCGACCTGTCGGATGGGCGCGAGGTGGTGCTCTATTGCCGCTCGGGCCGCCGTTCGGCGATGGCGGGTGAGAAACTGGCGGCGGTGACGGGTGAGCCGGTCGAGCATCTCGAAGGCGGAATGCTCGCCTGGGAAGCCGCGCAGCAGCCGGTCGACAACCCTTAAGCCAATAATCTGAAGCGCAAACAATAAGGGCGGCCCGATCAGGCCGCCCTTATTGTTGTGTCTGACCGTCCCGGCTTAGCCGAGGAACTTGCGGCGTCCGAGGATGGCGGCGGCGGCAAGGCCGAACAGGATCGTCATCGGCGGCGCCGGCACATCGTGACCGCCCGACGAGGAGGAGCTGCTGCCACTGCTGCTCGACGAAGACGACGATGAACTGCTGCTGCTGCCCGACGACGAGCTCGAACCCGAGGAACCACTGCTGCCCGAAGAACCGCTGGAGCTGCTCGAAGACGAAGACGAAGACGAGGACGAGGACGAGGACGACGAGCTGCCGCTGGTGCTGCTGGTCATGTCACCCGAAGTGCTGCCGCCGCTGGTCGCGCCGCCCGACGACGAGGAGCTGCTGCTGCCCGAAGACGAAGAAGAGCTGCTGCCCGACGATGAAGACGAGCTGCTGCCGCCGCTTCCGCCCGAGGAGCTCGAACCCGACGATCCGGACGAACCAGACGACGAACCCGAACCGCCCGAAGAAGTGCTGCCCGGATGGCCCGAGCTGCCGCCAGGCTTGCCGCTGCTACCACCGCCCGAAGAGGACGAGGACGAAGACGAGGATGAAGACGAACTCGACGAGGAAGACGAAGACGACGAACCCGACGATGTCACCGCGCCGGTCGAGGAGCTGACATTGCCCGAAGAACTGGACACGTTGCCCGAGGAGCTCGACACCGCGCCCGTGCTCGACGACACGGCGCCGGTGCTCGACGAGACAGCGCCCGTGCTGGAAGAGACTGCACCGGTCGAGGAACTGACGTTGCCAGAGGTGCTGGTGCTCGATACCGCGCCGGTGCTGGAAGAAACCTGCCCGGTCGACGTCGAGGTCGAAACCTGCCCAGTCGAAGAACTGATCTGGCCCGACGACGAAGTCGTGGACGAACTGATCTGGCCCGAAGACGAGGTGGTCGAGGTGGAGTTGTCGATGTCGATATCGACGACGACGCCGCTCGATCCGCTGCTGCTGCTGCCGCCCGAAGTCGAGGTGGTGGTCGAAACCGACACATCGCCCGAAGACGAACCACCACCACCGAAGAAGCCACCGAAGAAGCCGCCGCCGAAACCGCCACCAAAACCGCCGCCGAAGCCGCCGCCCCAGCCGCCACCAACTCCGCCGCCGCCCGAAATCGGCGGAAGCGGCGGGAGCGGCGCAGGCATATAGGCCATCTGCGTGATCGGCGGACATTCATTGGCATCGAGATAGGCCTGGGTGGCCCCGGCAGGCGCGCTTGCCGCCGCGACCGTGCCAGCCGGACCAACTGGCTGACATTCGATCGTGCGCTCGACAATCCGGCGGCGGCGCTGTTCCGGCATCGGAATGTCGCGCTCACGCGTCTTGATGTAGCGCGCGCCCGTCACCGGATCGACCGCGACGAGCTTGCCGTCGATGTTGGTCGAATAATCCGGCGCGGCGGTGTTCATCGGCTCGGCCATGCGCACGGCGCCGCCTTGCAACAATGCGACACCCGCAGCAGCGGCGGAAAGCTTCGCGATGGCCAGTTTGAGCGACATAGTCGGTAACCCTGTTTGCCTGCGGGTTGGATGCGGACTGTCCGCACTTCCCCCAAATCCAGCGTTCTTTTGATGTCAGAAGGCGCTGGCGGGCAATCCGCTTAACCACGCCGGAAGGCCGGGAGCGGCGCGAATCGGCCGCAAATCGCGGGATTTCGGGCGCGCTGTCCCGAACTGGCACCGAAAACAGGGGTCCGGTTAGCCGATTGGTTAACCGGTGAGCAGGGATCAGTCCTCGAACAGGCCTGACTGGCTGGGGGGTGATTCTCTGGGCGGGGTCAGCTCCAGATGTGCCCAGCCGCCATCGTTCAGGACCCGGCCACGGGCCGTCCGGGCGATCAGGCCGAGTTGGATAAGGTAGGGTTCGACCACCTCCTCCACCGTGTCGCGCGGCTCGGCGAGGCCCGCTGCCAGCGTCTCGATCCCCACCGGCCCGCCCTTGTAGGTGGTCGCGATCATGGTGAGATAGCGCCGGTCCATCGCGTCCAGGCCGAGCCGGTCAATCTCCAACCGGGTCAGCGCCTCATCCGCGACATGGCGGGTGACAGACGCCGCGCCAGCAACATCGGCAAAGTCGCGCACGCGCCGCAGCAAGCGGCCCGCGACTCGCGGCGTGCCACGGCTGCGGCGGGCGATTTCATGTGCGCCATCGGGCTGGATCGCGAGGCCCAGCAACCCGGCGGCGCGAGTCACGACGCGCTCCAACTCCTCGTGGCTGTAGAAGTTGAGCCTGACCGGGATGCCGAAGCGGTCACGCAGCGGCGTGGTCAACAGACCTTGGCGGGTGGTCGCCCCGATTAGAGTGAAGGGCGGGAGGTCAATGCGGACAGAGCGCGCCGACGGCCCCTCGCCGATGATGAGGTCCAGCGCACGGTCCTCCATCGCCGGGTAGAGCACCTCTTCGACCACGGGGGAGAGGCGGTGGATTTCGTCGATGAACAGCACGTCGTGCGGTTCGAGATTGGTGAGCAGCGCAGCGAGATCACCCGCCTTGGCGATGACGGGGCCGGAGGTGGCGCGGAAGCCCACGCCAAGCTCGCCCGCGATGATCTGCGCCAGCGTGGTCTTGCCGAGGCCGGGCGGGCCGAAGAACAGCGTATGATCCATCGCCTCACCCCGCGCGCGCGCGGCGGCGATGAAGACGGCGAGGTTCCCCTTGGCCGCCTCCTGCCCGACGAATTCGGCGAGCCGCCGCGGGCGCAGGGCCGCGTCCTGGTCGCCCGGCTGGCGGGCGGGGGAGTGGATGGGGTCGGGATCGTTCAAAACGGGTTCACCGTAAACCCTTCGCGCTGCAACAGCGCGTGCGCAGTCATTGCCGAAAGCGACATTTCGACGCCCGGAATCAGATCCTCGGGCTTGATCCCGTAAACCGCAGCGCTCTGGCCGCACAAGATGAAGCGCACGTCTTCGGCCAGCAGCGCCTCGACCAACTTGCCCGAAGGATTGTCGCCTTGGCGTGAGAGCGGGTTGGCGGCGTGGGCGGCGTTGGTCAGCAGCTCCAGCGCGGCCTTGCCGTGGACCACCACAACCAACCGGATGTTCTCTTGCGGCACGCCATGCGCCACGTGCATGTTGAGGAAGCGCGCGGCACTGTCGAAACCGCGATTGGGCGCGCCTTCCGCCGCAGGCGTGCTTACATCGAAGGCGATGGCGAATTGGCGGTCAGCAGGCAGCTGTTCCATTCCCGGCACCGGGGCATGCGCGCCGAATTCCGCCAGCACCGGCCCCGGCTTGAACGCGCTCATGTCCTGCGCGGCGAGCGGGGTGGCGGTGAGCGTCAGAACCCAGACGATGGTCGTGGTCAGTGCGAAACGCATGTCATTGTCCTCCTAGGATGCCGCCTTCTTCAGCGCCACGCGGATCAAATCGCCCTCGCTCGCGCCCTCGCCCAGTTCCTCCAGCGCGCGGGCCACGGCCTGTGCGGCGACGGCGGGCTTGAACCCGAGGTTCTCCAGCGCGCTCGCCGCATCAGCGCCCTTGCTGCCTGCGGGAGCGGCTGCCACGCCAGACGCAAACCCGCCCGAACCGCCCGGCATCCCGCCCGCCTTGTCTTTCAGCTCGTTGACGATCCGTCCGGCCAGCTTCGGCCCCACGCCTTGCGCGCGGGCGACCATCGCCGCGTCGCCCTTGCCGCAGGCATCGCGCAGGTCTCCGGTCGCAAGCGCCGAGAGGATCGCCAGCGCCACCTTGCTCCCCACGCCCTGCACGCCGGTCAGCAGCCGGAACCAGTCACGCTCGGCACTGTCGGCGAAGCCGAGCAGGCGCATGTCGTTCTCGCTTACCTGCAATTGCGTGTGGACGGTGCACCCCTCGCCCACCTCACCCAGCGCGGCGAGCGTGCGGCTGGAACAGTGGACGAGGTAGCCGACCCCGCCCACATCCACGACCGCCCAGTCCTCACCGGTCGCATCGAGCCTGCCTGAGAGCTTTGCAATCATGGTTTGTTCTTGCCCGACACCGCGCGCTTTGACCAGCCACCCTCCTGCCTTGTCCGCAGCAGGATGCAAAGCGGGTTCGCGCCAAGCGGCCAAGAAGCCAAGAGGGCATCGCTTGGGGCGCAGCCCCAATTTCTCAAAGCGCTCGATGATGACAGAGCGGCTCCGCCGCAAGCACGAGATCTTCGCTCCTTGGCCGCTTGGCGCGAACCAAAAAACGCCGAATGCTCGACACGAACGGGACTTTGGGTAAAAGCACGGCCCCATGAGCTGGAACACCTTCGGGCGCGTGCTGCGCTTTACCACTTGGGGCGAAAGTCATGGGCCTGCGCTGGGCGCGGTCGTCGACGGGTGCCCACCGGGCCTCGCGATCTCCGAGGATTTCATCCAGCCTTTCATGGATGCGAGGAAGCCCGGCACCAGCCGCTTCACCACCCAGCGGCGTGAGGATGATCTGGTGCGCATCCTTTCGGGCGTCTTCGAGGGGCGGACAACCGGCACGCCGATCGCGCTGCATATCGAGAATACCGACCAGCGCTCGAAAGATTACAGCGCCATCGCCCAGCAATACCGCCCGGGCCATGCCGATTACGCCTATGACGCCAAATACGGCATCCGCGATTACCGCGGCGGCGGGCGGTCTTCGGCGCGCGAAACGGCAGCGCGGGTGGCAGCAGGCGCGGTGGCGCGGCTGGTGATCCCAGAAGTCACCATCACCGCCTATGTCTGCGAGCTGGGCGGTGACCGGATTGATCCGGCGCGGATCGACTATAGCGAGATCGCCAACAACCCGTTCTTCTGCCCTGATCCCGAGGCCGCGAAGCGTTGGGAGGCCAAGGTCGATGAAGCGCGCAAGGCCGGATCATCCCTCGGCGCGGTGGTCGAATGCGTCGCCACGGGCGTCCCGGCGGGCTGGGGCGCGCCGATCTATGCCAAGCTCGACAGCGACCTCGCCGCCGCGATGATGAGCATCAATGCGGTCAAGGGCGTCGAAATCGGCGACGGCTTCGAAGCCGCGCGTCTGACCGGCGAACAGAACGCCGACCGGATGCGTCCCGGTGAGGATGGCCTGCCCGTCTACGCCAGCAACCACGCAGGCGGGACGGCGGGGGGCATTTCAACGGGGCAGCCAGTGGTGTGCCGGGTGGCCTTCAAGCCGACCTCCTCGATCCTCACCCCGGTGGAGTCGATCAACAGCGCCGGCGAGGCCGTGGAGGTCGTCACCAAGGGCCGCCACGACCCCTGCGTCGGCATCCGCGGCACCCCGGTGGTGGAGGCAATGATGGCGCTGGTGTTGGCGGATCATAAGCTGCTGCACCGGGGGCAGGTGGGGTAGGGGTTAGCGCGACAGGAACGCGGGCAGGTGGGGAGGCGATAGCGCGCCACAGGCTTCACTCGTCGTCATCCAGCTCTGCCGCGTAAGCCGGGGTCATCCACGCCGAAGCGACATTGGCGATCTGGGTCATCAGGCCGAGGATGAAGAAACCGACCGCTCGCCATTCTTCGGGCCTGTCGGGGTACCACATCCCCTGATCGGCAAAAGGCGCCAGAAAAAGCGCCCACAAGGCCGCCAACACGCACGGCACGAGAGCGCCAATCGCCATAGCTTTCCAGAAGATTGCCCGCTCGCGCTCGTCAAGCGGTGCGTTGCCGCGCTTTTTGTGTTCGACAATCACCGTGTGGGTGCTTCCGGCGAACATCGCGGCGAACACGATGCCCGAACCAAAATCACCCTGAGCGCACAACACCAGCCCCGCGATGCCTGCGGCCATGAACACCAGATTGGCAAGGATCGAAAGGCGGGGGGCGGTTCCGTTTTCGGCACCGATGCCCACCCCTGCAATCGCCAGCCGGTCGAGCCGGTCCGACACCTTGTTTCCTTCGTAAGCCATCATTCGCGTCCCTTCTGCAATTCCTGCGAGAGCGAGGGGAACGGCTGAAACGAAAACAGCAGTTCCACCGACACGCCGAACACCTCGGCCATTGAGAGCGCCAGTTCGAGGCTGGGCTTATAATCGCCGCGTTCGAGGAAGCCGATGGTCTGGGGGTTGACCCCGACGGCATCGGCCAATTCGCGGCGGGTCAATCCCGCATCTGCCCTGAACATGGCGATTCGATTGTGAATTTCCCTCATCATGCGCCCCTGATATGCGATTCGTTGTGTTAACGCAACAATTATTGCGAATACCCAACGGAGGAGAAGTAGAATTCAGGCCCGGCCAGCGGGCCATCGGGCAGCCGCGACCCTGCCATCTCTCAACAAATCCGATTGGTTCCCGCCTCCACGATTGAGAAAAGCGATTTGTGCAATCGCAACAATCAACTTTTGTGCAGCGCAATAATCCCTATTTGGGCAGGACAAGTTTCAACCCTACCTCTCAACCCAACCAAAAAGGACAAACTCCCATGGGTATCATCGGTTCGACCCTTCAGCCGTTCAAGGCCACCGCGTTTCAGGCCGGCAAGGACTTCTTCGACGTCACCGACGCCGATCTCGCCGGCAAGTGGTCGGTGTTTTTCTTCTACCCGGCCGATTGGACCTTCGTCTGCCCGACCGAACTGGAAGACATGGGCGAAAAGTACGGCCAGCTTCAGGCGATGGGCGTGGAAGTCTATGCCGTCAGCACCGACACGCATTTCAGCCACAAGGCCTGGCATGACCACTCGGACAAGATCAGCAAGCTGACCTTCCCGTTCCTGGGTGACCAGAACCACGTGCTGTCGAACCAGTTCGGCGTGCTGCGCGAAGGCGTTGGCCTGGCTGACCGCGCGACCTTCGTGGTCGATCCGGACGGCGTGATCCAGATCATGGAAATCACCTGCGAAGGCGTGGGCCGCAATGCCAACGAACTGACCCGCAAGATCAAGGCCGCCCAATATGTGCGCGCCAACCCCGGTCAGGTCTGCCCGGCGGCGTGGGAAGAAGGCGGCGACACGCTCGCTCCTTCGCTCGACCTCGTCGGCAAGATCTAAGCCTACCCATTCGGTCAGCGCGGGGCTTCCCCCCTCCCCCACGCCCTGCGCTGACTGACAAATCCCGAGCGGCTTGATGCCCTCGGGTCGTGACCGGGACCGGATGGGCCCGCCCCTTCTCCCCTTACCGGGGCAGGCGATCATCCGGTCCCGCGTTACCTGAACACGGATCAGACCATTTCTCGCGCGATCATCCGCGCCCGGAGGAAACACCATGCTCGACGCCGCCATGCAGGCCCAGCTCAAGACCTATCTCGGCAATCTTCGCGAAGGCATCGAACTGGTCGCCTCGCTCGATGACAGCGAGAAGTCGCGCCAGACGCGCCAGCTGATCGAGCAGATCGCGTCGCTCCATGACCTCGTCACCGCACGTTTCGACGGCATCGATGATCGCAAGCCGAGCTTCATCATCCGCCGCGCGAGCGATGCGGAAAAGTGGGTGCGGTTTGCCGGCCTGCCGATGGGCCACGAATTCACCAGCCTCGTGCTTGCCCTGCTGTGGGCCGGTGGCCACCCGCCCAAGGTTGACGCCGACCTGATCGAACAGGTGCGCGCGCTGGAAGGCGACTTCCACTTCGAGATGTTCTTCTCGCTCTCATGCCACAACTGCCCTGACGTGGTGCAGGCGCTGACGCTGATGGCGCTGGAAAACCCGCGCATCACCGCCACGCTGATTGAAGGCGGCACCTTCCAGGACGAGGTCGAGCGCCGCGACATCATGGCTGTGCCCGCGACCTTCCTCAACGGCGAGCCGTTCTACAATGGCAAGATGGAACTCGCCGAGATCCTGTCGAAGCTCGACGTTAACGCCGATGCCAAGCAGGCCGAAAAGCTCGCTGCCAAGGCGCCGTTCGAAGTGCTGGTGGTCGGTGGCGGCCCCGCTGGCGCCGCGGCGGCGGTCTATACCGCGCGCAAGGGCTTCAGCACCGGGATCGCGGCCGAACGCTTCGGCGGGCAGCTGATGGACACGCTGGGGATCGAGAATCTCCCCGGCACCCCCTACACCGAAGGGCCGAAGCTGACCGACAGCCTGAAGAAGCACGTCGGCGAATATGAGATCGACCTGATGGACCTCGCCCGCGCGGTGGAACTGCGCGCGGCCAAGGACGTCGGCGGTTATCACGAGGTGGTGATGGCCAACGGCGCGTCCCTGCGCGCTCGCTCGCTGATCCTCTCGACCGGCGCGCGCTGGCGCAACCTCGGCGTGCCGGGTGAGGCGGAATATCGCAACAAGGGCGTCGCCTATTGCCCGCATTGCGATGGCCCGCTGTTCAAGGGCAAGCGTATCGCTGTGATCGGCGGCGGCAACTCGGGCGTCGAAGCGGCGATCGACCTGGCCGGGATCGTCGGCCATGTGACGCTGATCGAGTTCGATACGAAGCTGCGCGCCGATGAGGTGCTGCAGCGCAAGCTGCGCTCGATGCCGAACGTCGAGATTATCACCAACGGCCAAACCACCGAAGTGTTGGGCGATGGCACGCGCGTGAACGGGCTGGTGGTGAAGAACCGCGCCAATGGCGAGGAACGCCGCATCACGTTGGAAGGCGTATTCGTCCAGATAGGCCTCGTGCCGAACACCGAATGGCTGCGCGAAACAGGGCTGGAGCTCAACAAGCACGGTGAGATCGTGATCGACGATCACGGCGCAACCAGCATCCCCGGCATCTACGCCGCGGGCGATTGCACCACCGTGCCGCACAAGCAGATCGTAGTGGCGATGGGCGAAGGCGCGAAAGCGGGCCTCGGCGCATTCGACTTCCTGATCCGGAATGAACCGGTGGAGCAGGTCGCGCAGGCGGCGTAACACCGTTCAAAATCGTCTCAATAAGAGGGGCAGGTTCTCACGTGGAAACCTGCCCCTCTCGTCATTGCGAGCGCAGCGAAGCAATCCATGACCCGCCGCCGCACCAATTGCGCCAGTCGGTTCATGGATTGCCGCGCCGCTTCGCGGCTCGCAATGACGAGGGCCACTAATCGTCTCACTCAATCAAAAACCGCGTATTAATCGATTGGACGCGCCATCCTGAACGCGTAATCTTCTCGCCATAGACCCCCGCAAGGGACGAGTCTGGGATTTGAGAGGAGAGATGATCATGGATGCAAAAACCGGAGACATGAGCGGCGGCTGCCCCTTCCACGGCAGCATGGACACGCGCAATCTGCTGGGCCGCACCAACCGCGATTGGTGGCCGCAGGCGATGCAGCTCGACATTCTGACCGAGCAGGGGAAGAGCGCGAATCCCTATGGCGAGGATTTCGACTACGCCGAGGCGTTCAACGCGCTCGATTACAAGGCGCTCAAGGCCGATCTCACCGCGCTGATGACCGACAGCCAGCCGTGGTGGCCGGCCGATTACGGACATTACGGACCGTTCTTCATCCGCATGGCCTGGCACGCCGCTGGCACCTATCGCACCGGTGACGGGCGCGGCGGTGCGGGCTCCGGCCAGCAGCGGTTTGCTCCGCTCAATTCCTGGCCCGACAACGGCAACCTCGACAAGGCGCGCCGCCTGCTGTGGCCGATCAAGCAGAAATACGGGAAGAACATCAGCTGGGCTGACCTGTTCATCCTCACCGGCAATGTCGCGATCGAAAGCATGGGCGGCCCGGTGTTCGGCTTCGGCGGCGGCCGTGCCGACGTGTTCGAGCCTGAGTCGGTCTACTGGGGCACGGAAGAACAGTGGGTCAATGAAGGCGTCGCCACACGCATCAACGCGCAGGAAGGCAAGGCGCTCGAAAACCCGCTCGCCGCGATCCAGATGGGCCTCATCTACGTCAATCCCGAAGGGCCGCAGGGCAACCCGCATGATCCCGAGGGCATGGCCCGCGACATGCGCGAAACCTTCGCCCGCATGGCGATGAATGACGAAGAAACCGTCGCGCTCACCGCTGGCGGCCACGCCTTCGGCAAGGCCCATGGCGCAGAACCGTCCGATACCTTCGGCGGGGCGCCGGAAAGCGAAGACCTGCACCTGATGGGCTTCGGCTGGCTCAACGACGAGGACGACATCGCCCGCGGCAACATCACCACCTCGGGCATTGAGGGCAGCTGGTCGAACAACCCGACCGCGTGGAGCCACGACTACTTCCGACTGCTGTTCAAGTATGACTTCGAACTGGTGAAGTCGCCCGCCGGTGCCAACCAGTGGACGCCGATCAACCCCGATCCCGAAGACCTCGCCCCCGACGCGCGCGATCCCAGCAAGCGCGTGCCGACAATGATGACCACGGCGGACATGGCGCTCAAGAACGATCCGGAATATCGCAAGATTTCCGAGCGTTTCTTGGCGAACCCGGAGCAGCTGGACGATGCCTTTGCCCGCGCATGGTTCAAGCTGTGCCACCGCGATATGGGGCCCAAGGTGCGCTACCTCGGCCCGGAAGTGCCGGAAGAAACGCTGATCTGGCAGGATCCGGTTCCGGCTGGCACCACGCCGTCGGAGGCCGAAGTGGCGCGCTTCAAGGATGCGATCCTGAACAGCGGCCTCAGCGTGCGCGAGCTGGTCAAGGCGGCTTGGGCGTCAGCCTCGACCTATCGCAATTCGGACCACCGCGGCGGTGCCAACGGCGCGCGGGTACGACTGGAGCCGCAGCGCAGCTGGGCGGTCAATGATCCCGAGGAACTGGGCAAGGTGCTCGACACCATCGACGCCCATCGCGGCCAGCTTTCGATGGCCGACGCGATCGTGCTGGCAGGCTCGGCAGCGGTCGAGAAGGCGGCGCGCGATGCCGGGCATGATGTGACCGTGCCCTTCATGGGCGGGCGCGGCGATGCCACGGAGGAGCACACCGACGCGGCCAGCTTCGAACCGCTGGAGCCATTTGCCGATGGGTTCCGCAACTACCTCAAGACCAAGGCGCAAGTTCGCACCGAGGAAATGCTGATCGATCGGGCGCATCTGATGGGCCTGTCGATCCCCGAACTGACCGTGCTGGTCGGCGGATTGCGCGCGCTGGGTGCTGTGAGCAAGCATGCCCATCACGGCAACACAATCGGTGTCCTCACCGAAACGCCGGGCAAGCTCACGCCGGACTTCTTCCGCAATCTGCTCGACATGGGCGTGAAGTGGAAGCCTGTGGATGAGAGCGGCGACGAGGAATATGTCGGCACTGACCGCGCCACCGGCACGGAAAAGTGGCGCGCGACCCGTACTGATCTCGTCTTCGGCTCAAACTCGATGCTGCGTGCGCAGGCCGAGGTCTATGCCGAGAGCGGGAACGAGGGCAAGTTTGTGTGCGACTTCATCTCGGCCTGGAACAAGGTGATGAACGCGGACCGCTTCGACGTGAGCTACGCCAAGTATCACTGAGGGTAGCGAGTGAATGAAAGCAGGCCTCCGGTGGCGACACCGGGGGCCTTTTTCGTGACTCTCAGATCCAGCGTGCCTCGCGCAGGATCGTCACGTTGGCGCGGGCGACCGGGGCTTCCAAGCCGCGCGGCAGTTTGAGCCGAACGTTGCGCCCATCGCGCACCACATCCTCCACCGCTTCGCGCGCCACCCACCAGCTGCGGTGCACCTGCATGCCCTCCAGATCGCCCAGCAAAGCAATCCCGTCACGCAGCCGCATCAGCACCAGTGCCGATCCCAGCATTGTGTGCACACGCAGGTAATGATCCTCCATCTCCAGCGCGATAATGGCGCTACCGAGTTCGGCGGGGAGTTGGTCGAGCAGGGGATTCGGGGTCGGCGGGGCCGACGCGGCAAGCGCGGGCTCAGGCGCGCTGGCCGGAACAAAAGGCGCAGCGGGCGCAGCGACAGGCCCAGCACCCGGCATCGCTGCGCGCGGGTTGCCCTGCACCACATTGAACAGCAGCGTCACCGCACCGCCGATCACCAGCACCGAGAAATAGGTGCCCATCGCAATCTCGAGACCGGGCCACCGCAGACTGCCCAAAGGAACCGTGTTGATCGCGATCACGGCCACCGTCATCGGCACTGTCCCCACCAGCACCGCCGCCGTCAGCACGCCCCAGCGCGGCAGGTCCAGCGTGTGCTCGCCCCAAGTCGCCACGCTCTGCATCGGACGGTAGCAGGCATAGCCGAGCAAGGCGAAGCCGATCCATGTGACCAGCCGTTCGGGCAGCGGCGCAGCGATGCTGCCGAACGGGCCGATCACCGCCAGAAACACCCCAATGGCGGTCATCGCCGCCAGATCGATGATGATCCGGCGCACAAGCGCGTGTCGCGGTGAGGCCGGTTGAGCGTTCATGGGGCTGGTCTGACTGCCCATTCGCGCTTCGTAAAGTGGCAAAGCACCGGTTTCCCGGCCATTTCGCGCAGAGCCCGCGCGATTGGCGCAAGGGCGATTGCCCGCGAATGGCCCGGCGGCATCCTGACCTCAGCAACCACCTTGAGCCTTTCAGGAGACCCGTCATGACCACCATCACCCTGCCCTTCGCCGCCGCCGCCAAGCCCCCCGCCAGCTTTGACATCGGCCCGGTCGCCCGCACCGCCATCAGCCTGTCGTGCTTCACCATGTGCTTTGCCGTGGTGGTGTCACTGGGGAAAGCGGCGCTCGGCATGGTCGAGGGGATCGAGGCCTATGCCAAGCTGCCGATCATCCTCCACGTCGCTGCCGTCCTGCCGACGATCCCGCTCGGCGGCTGGCTGATGCTCGCGAAGAAGGGCACGCCGATGCACAAGCAGTTGGGCAAGGTCTGGCTGGTGTTGATGCTGATCACCGCTACCACCGCGATCTTCATCCAGACAAGCGGCACTTTCAGCTGGATCCACCTGTTCGTACCGCTGACCTTCCATGCCGCCTGGAAGGTGATGTCGACGGCGCGCAAGGGGGACATCAAGGCGCACAAGGCCCACTTGGTGCGCACCTACCTTACCGCGCTGATGATCCCCGGCATTGCCGCCTTCGCGGTGCCCGGGCGGTTGATGAACGTGATGCTGCTGGGTTGAGCCGAGCAGCCTTGCGCAGAGCGACGAGTGGCTTAGGGTGCGGCGCCATGATCAAACTCGCACCCCTGCTGCTCGCCGCAACCGCTCTCCTCGCTGCCCCCGTTTTGGCCGAGGACGCCCCAGCCAACCCCGCCACCAGCACCCCGGACGCCACCGCGGGGATCGGTCCCGGCGCGCGGCCGGTGGGGGCGCAATGGAGCCGCAGTCCGGTGATCGCCCCCAAGGGCATGGCCGCGACCGCTCACCCACTCGCCACCCAGATCGCGCTCGATATCCTGAAAGCGGGCGGTTCGGCGGTCGATGCAGCGATTGCCGCCAACGCAGCCCTCGGGTTGATGGAGCCGACCGGCAACGGCATCGGCGGCGATTTGTTTGCGATTGTCCATGACCCCAAGACCGGCCAGCTGATCGGCATCAACGGATCGGGCCGCTCGCCCAGCGGTCAGACGCTCGAGCAGCTCAAGGCCAAGCTGCCCGCAGGGGCGACCAGTCTGCCCCCCGTGGGCGTGCTGCCCGTCACCATCCCAGGCACGGTCGATGCGTGGTTCGATCTCCATGCGCGGTACGGCAAGCTGCCGATGGCCGACGTGCTGGCACCCACCATCCGCTATGCCCGCGAAGGCCACCCGGTCGCCCCGGTGATCGCGATGTATATGGAGCGCGGGCTCAAGAACTACGAACGCCAGCGCGCCACCACTCCGTTTGATTTCACCAATGCCCGCGCGACCTATTTCAAGGAAGACCGCGCGCCCCGTCCCGGCGAGCTGTTCCGTAACCCCGATTTGGCGAACACGCTGGAGCGGATCGCCAAGGGTGGTCGCGACGAATTCTACGCGGGCGCAACCGCGCGCACGATGGTCGATTATCTGCGGCGGCAGGGCAGCGCCTTCTCCCTCGCCGATTTCGCCGCACATGACAGCACGTGGGTCGATGTCGCCTGCGTGGAATACCGCAAGGGGTACGAGTTGTGCGAACTGCCGCCAAACTCGCAAGGCTTCGCGGCGCTCCAGATGGTCAACATCCTGAAGAATGTCGACCTCAGCCAATGGGAACGCGGCAGCCCCGAGGTGATCCACTACATCACCGAAGCCAAACGCCTCGCCTTTGAAGATGCCGCCCGGTTCTATGCCGATCCGGCCTTCGCCCGCGCGCCGGATGAACTGCTTTCAGACGAATACGGCAAGCAGCGCTTCGCCCTGATCGACCCGGCGAAGGCCACCCCCGCCTTTACCCCCGGCGCGTTGATCGCGCCCAAGCTGGAGGGGCCGGGCGACACCACCTATCTCACCGTCGCCGACAAGGACGGGATGATGGTGAGCCTCATCCAGTCAAACTATCGCGGCATGGGCGGCGGGCTGGTGGCGGACGGGCTCGGCTTCATGTTCCAGGATCGGGGCGAGCTCTACAGCCTCGATCCCGCGCACCCCAATGCGTACGCCCCCGCCAAGCGTCCGTTCCAGACGATCATCCCTGCCTTCATCCGCAAGGACGGCAAGCCGTGGATGAGCTTTGGCTTGATGGGCGGGGGGATGCAGCCGCAGGGCCATGTGCAGGTGCTGATCAACCTCGTCGATTACGGGATGAACCTGCAAGAAGCAGGCGATGCGGCGCGCCTGCACCACGACGGCGGGCGCCAGCCGACCGACGCGCTGGCGGGCAGCCCCGCCGACACCGCCCCGGTCGATATGCTCGGCGTCCTCCAGCTCGAACCCGGCATTCCAGCGGCGACGGTCGAGGCTTTGCGGGCGATGGGCCACAATGTCGAAGTGGAGGGCACCGGCATCCCCTTCGGCGGCTATCAGGCGATCGTGCGCGATCCCGTGACGGGCGTCTACACCGGCGCGACCGAGATGCGAAAGGATGGGCAAGCCAGCGGCTACTGAGCCGCCCGCCCGTCACGCGGGGCGGCGATTTGCGTTAACGAGGCCTTCACCGGATTACGTGTAAACCCCTGTTATTTATTCGGGATTTCTCTGACAGGGCCGCATTCATGTCGCTGATTGACCCCACCTCCTTGCCCCATCTGGGCGAGCGCTATCCGCGTCGCCCAGGGCGATTGCGCCACCATCTCGCTGCCGAGGGTCTGCTCGGCTATGACGCATTGGCCAAGGCCGCACGCGCGCTGCCGCGCCAGCATGTCGAACGGCGCGTCCACAATGCCAGCAATGGCGAGGCTTTTCGCCTGCTCGACAGTGACGCTCATCTGGCTAACGCAATTGCCGCAGGCGGCGCGTCCTCGGGATGGATCATGCTACGTTGTATTGAGCAATTGCCTGCCTATCGCGCGTTGCTTGAACGGCTGCTGGGGGAGATTGCCCCTGTCATCGGCGCAGAGGCACAAGCGGTGCACGACATGAAGGGCTTCATCTTCATCTGCGCGCCCGGCGCCCACACCCCTTTCCATTTCGATACCGAGTATAGCATCATGTTCCAGATTGCCGGGGACAAGGTGCTGGCCGCCTATCCCCCGGCTCCGCCTTTCCTCGACCTGGCGCGGCGCGAAGCCTATCATCGCACGGGCCGGAACTTGCTCGAATGGAAGCATGATTACGCAGCGCTGGGCGAACAGCATATGCTCACGCGCGGCGACGCGCTGTTCGTGCCCTATGCCGCGCCGCATTGGATCCATGCCGGTTTCAAGCCTTCAATCTCGTTGTCGGTGACGTGGCAATGCCGCAAGAGCCGCGCGATTGCCGACGCCCTGAGCCTCAACCCGCTGCTGCGCCGCGTCGGCCTGCCCGCCTATGATCCAGTCGTGCAGCCCAGCGCCCCGTTGCTGCGCGCCGCGGTGAGCCGGGCCGCCCAGAGGATCGGGCTGGTATGATGCCGCGGCGCGCCTAGGCCGGCAGCGCCAGATGCTTGGCGCCGAACACAGATTGCCAGCTAGCGATTTCCTCGACCACGGCTTCATCCAGCGCATGGATCAGGTCGGCCGTCGCGCCATAGGTCAGCGCGGCGGGCGCGCCTGACAGCAGCAGGCCGATCCGCGCCTCGATCTCGCGCAGCTTCTCCGCCGCCACCTGCGAGATCGCGGCGAAGCGTTCGAAATCACCGAAGTATCGGATTCCGGCAAGGTTCGCGCCCAGCGTCGGAAAAGCCACGCCGCAGAAGGTGAAGAACGGCGACCAATCAGCCGCCAGATGCTTGGGCACGATCCCGGCGAGGCCCGCGCCCTTAAGCGCGAGATAGGCGATGACCGATGCGACCGCGAGCGCGAAACAGGTCTCCGCCGCTTTATCGAGCCGGTGGTGGACCCGCTCCAGCCGGTGGGCCTTGGCCTCGTGATAGCTGGCCTGCGCAGCGACATGCGGCAGGACGACGCCGGTCAGCCCCGCACGCAGATAGTCGCGCGTCACCTGAACCTGCGGCAGGCCGACATCGCGCAAGGCATGGCGGGCGAAATGTTCGGGCCATTCCGCCCCCTCACCGCTGCGCGCCCAGCGCCCCGTCGGCCGTGCAACGCCCAGCAGCAGCAGCGCGGGCGCATGACGCAGATATTCGGCCACACGCCGCATCGCGAACCAGCGCCGGTGCCAGCCCAGCCGTGATCCCGCCGCCGTCATCACCAGAATCCCGCCGAGCAGCAGCAGTTCGACCAGCGCAAAGGCCCATTTGCTATCGCCCATTCCGGTGGGCAGAAAAGCGATCCCGATCATCACCGCCAGCGCGGCGAGCACGAAATTGACCGTCATCCCGCTGCGATAGGCATCGGCGAGGCGGCTCGCGATACCATCGGCCCAGGCGAACATCGGCAGCACATCCTCGGCCAGCTGGCGCATCACTTGGGCATCGCCGCCCGGCATGGCCTGCGCCGCCGCGATCACCCCCGCGCCGCTGCCGACGGCAATTGCGCCGGGCGCTTCATAGGTGGTCTTGAGCGAGGCAAACGGGCTGCCTCCGCCGCCGAACACCCGCTCGACCCGCCGATAAATGCCGAAGGCGCGCGAGCTGTGCGGGCGCCACTGTTCCTTGGTGAGGGTGGTCGGGCTCCAGTCCTCCACCACCACCGCGGCGCGGATGATCGCTTCCAGCCGTGCACAATCGGGCGCCCCGTCGCAATCGGGCTGGGCCAATTCCTCGGGCCGGGTGAGGATGCGCCATGCCTCGGGCACAGCGGGATCGATCAGCAGCACCGGCGTGCCCATCTGGAGCGCCGCGACGACGGTGTGGCCGGTGCCGCCCGGCAGATTGGCGACCTTGCCGTCCCACACCGCGATGACGAGATCGGTGCGCTCGATCATCACGTGCCCCGCCAGCGCGACATTGTCCGACGCCAGCGCTTCGAAAGCGCGCGCGGCGGCGCGGTCCTCCGGGTCGGCGATCACCGCGCGCCACAGGGCTTCCACCTCGGCATCGCGATCAGCCAGTTCGAACAGGCAGGCGCGCGCGGTGACCGCGCGGATCGCGGCGGCCTTGGCCTCGACCGCAGGGTCGTTGGCCATGCCGCCCGCCAGCAGCGCATCGGCATCGGTCAGTGTTTCAGGGTGGGCGTTGATCGCGCAATTCAGCACCGCGCCAAACGGCATCGGCACCGCCAGTTCCCAGCCTTGCGCCAGTGCGAGCTCGGCGGCGATTTGGTCCGTCCCGTCGACCATCAGGCTGTGCAGCCGCACCGCACCGCGCGTGCCCGGCAAGCTATCGGCAATCGCCTCGATCCGGGCGAACAGCGCGGCAAGCGCAGCCGCAATCGCCGCCGCATGGGCGCGGTACGAAGGGTTAGAGGCGCGGTGACCCGTAATGCCCAGCGCCAGATGCGGTTGCCAGCTGTCATGAATTCGGGCGGGCAGATGGGAAGGCATGAGGCGCGGCGTCTCCCGCCCGCGCGCAGCCGCAGGCATGGCAACGTGCTTAATCGCACGCCCCGCCCGCTTACAAGCGCCGATACGGAAGGTTTGACGATCCTTCGGGAAAAGCGCAGTATTTGCGCAAGCTTGGGGGAGCTTTTTCATGCGCAAATCGCTCGCGGCGCTGTGGGGCGCGATATTCACCGGATTGCTCGCTGCGACTTCACCTGTCGCAGCCCAAGATGCGCCAATCCCGCGCCTCTATCCGACAACCGGGTTCGAACGCGCCTATACCGGCAAATCGCCCGAAACCCTCATCCGCGAAGCCCAGGAGGCTGACAGTTTCGCCGCCGCCTGCGATGCCGGAGATCTGACCGGATGCACCGCACTGGGCACCGCTTTCGAGACCGGCAAGGGTCGGCCGCAAAACCGGCCCGTGGCGGAACTGCTCTACCGTCAGGCGTGCGAGGGCGAAGCGGCGGAAGGCTGCTACCGGCTGGGCAAGCTGCTGCGCGTTGCCGACAACCGCGGCGACTGGGGCCAAACCGCGCCGCTGTTCGTGCGCGCCTGCGAGCTGGGTTCAGCCTCGGGCTGCGATGCGCAGGCCAATGATCTGGAAGCGGGCGTCACCGGCGTCTCCGATCCTGACGCCGCGCTGGCTCTGCGCCGCGCGACCTGCGCGGGCGGGAGCGCGCCGAGCTGCTCTAGCCTCGCCGCCGAACTCATGCGCAGTGATCGCAGCGCCGAAGAACAGGCCGAGGGACTCGCCCTGCTCGACCGGCAATGCCGTGCGGGCCAGAGCCGGGATTGCAGCGATGCCACGCGGCATTGGATCGGCGCCGAGGGCCGCTTCGGGCCGCGCGCCCGCAAATATCAGTCGCTTGGGTGCCGGGCGGGCGATGCATGGGTCTGCGCCGAGATCGGCAAACGGGCCTTGCGCAATGGCATCGGGCCTGAGGCACGCGAAGCGGGCGTTGCGTTCTATCAGCGCGCCTGCGAACTCGGGCAGTATCATTGCGACGACGCCAAGGCCGTGCGCGACGAGCCTGACCAGCGCTCGGCCTGCGACCTTGGGGATCGCACCGCGTGCATCGCAATCGCCAAGCAATACACCCGGCAAGGCGGCCCGCTAGAGGATCTGCCGCGCGGGATCGAACTACTGAGCGCGGCGTGCCTGACCGCCGGGAGCGCGGACAAAGCGCAGGAGCTGTGCGAGACCGCGGGCAATCTGGCGCTGGATCAGGCCACCAATGGCAGCGACGAAGCCCGGACCGCCGCCGATCCGGCACGGATCGATGGCCTCTACACCGCGGCCTGCGCGGCGGGATCGAACAGTGCCTGCATGAACCTCGCCGACGCGCTGTGGTCCGGCGCGATCCTGCCGTCCGACCAGCCGCGCGCGCTCGCCCTTTACGAAGCTCTGTGCGACGCGGCCTATTCGAGCGGCTGCAAGGGCCTGGAGAAAGCGATCCGCACTGATCCCGGCGCGCCGCTGCTGGTGGCAGGCGGTAACCTGTCTCCGCCCGAATTCAGCCCCGAGGAAATTGCTGAGCAGCGCCGGATCGCCGCGGAGGAACGCCAGCGCAAGGAAGCGGAAGAGAACGAGCGCGCCTGCACCACCACCACGGTCGAATTTCGCGGCGTGATCTATACCGATACCATCTGCGTGCAGGTGGTGGCGGTGATCGATGGCTTTGCGGTCAACATCGGCGACGCGCCGTGGCAGGCGCTGCTTTGGCGGCCCGAGAAGCTGGGCCGCAAGCGACTGACCCCGGCCCAACGGGTACTATGCGGCGGGGCGGTGATCCGCACCGGCTGGGTGCTGACCGCAGCGCATTGCCTGACCGACGAGGGCGGGGTTCCGGTGCTGACCGGCGGGCACCGCATCCGGCTGGGGCTGTACAATCCGCTCGATGATGAGGGCTACACCTACCGCATCCTGCGCGTGATCCCGCACCCCGATTTCCAGCCGTCAACCTTCGCTTTCGATGTGGCGCTGGTGCAATATGATCCCAAGGGCGAGAAGCTCGGCGGCCAGGTCTATCCGATCGCGCGCATCCGGCTCGACCCGCAGCCCATCACCGCTCGCACGATCCGGGCGCGGATGCCGGCCTATACCTTCGGCTGGGGACGCACCGCGCTGGAAGGCGGCGCCCCGCCCGAGGAACTGCGCGGAGCGCGGCTGGAACTGCGCGATCTGGACAGCTGCACCCGCCTCACCAGCTTCCGCGACAAGCGCCGCGACGCGGTGCTCTGCGCTGCCGGAGCGCGCGGCGAACAGGCGTGCTTTGGCGACAGCGGCGGGCCGCTGATCACCTATGGCGACGCGGGCGGCGTGCCGACTTTGCTGGGTGTGGTGAGCGCCGGGGTGAAATGCGGGCGGACCAGCGTGCCGAGCCGCTTCACCCGGATTGCCCATCCACTGGTGCAGCGCTGGCTCAACTCAGTCCTGCCGCCCGCCGGCAGGCGTTAGGGTCGCCCTTGCGCGCTGTTTCACGGGAAACATGCGCGCAAGGGGACACCTTACAATTACTCGGCTGCGGCCTCGGCTTCGCCGGATGCCTCTGCGGGGGCGCCCATGCCGATCGGGTTGCCGGTCGGGTCGAGCCCTTCGGCAGCCGCGGCCGCATCGTCAGCTGCCGGGGTTTCGGTGGCCGGTGCCATCATTTCTTCAGCGGTCGGCTCAGCCGCCGGGGCTTCTTCCTTCTTCGCGCCGCATGCCGACAACGCCAGCGCGCCTGCGGCCAACGCTGCTACAGTCATGATTTTCTTCATACAATTTCCCCTCTTGCCGCCCCCATGTGGGCCGGGTGGGAAGCTATCATGACCCAAGGCGGATTAGCAAATCCTTGAATGCCGCCGCGCCTCGCAGGGGATCGAGCAGCGGGTCGTTCGGCGCCCAGAGCAAGCCGGGATCGAGCGATTCCAGTGCCTGTCTGAGCAAGGTCAGCGCCGTGTCCGCTGCGCCGCGCTGGGCGTGAATTTGCGCCTGCTGATACCGGCTGTCGCCATAACGCTCCACCAGCGTCGCCAGCGCCGTATCCGATCCCGCCGCATCGCCCAGCCGGTGCGCGGCAATTGCCTCGGCGGTCAGCGCATAGGCCTCACCCGGCTCCGCCTTCGCCGCCGTCAACGCGCCTGCCGCATCGCCCTGCATCAGCCGCGCAATCGCAATGGCGAACTGCGCGCTGGCGAGGCTGGGGTTAAGCGCGAGCGCCTGATCCATCCGTCCGATCACGGCCGAATAATCTCGCGCGAACAGCGCAATATACCCGGCTGACCGGAACGCACGGGCATTGAGCGGGTCAAGCTCCAGCACCTGATCGATCATTCGCGATGCCAGCGCCCGATCTGTGCCATAGGCGTGAAAACTCGCCGCGGCGCGCAGCACGTCGGCATCGCCCGGCGCCAATTCCTGCGCTGCCTTGTAATGCGGCATGGCCTCGGCCCGCTTGAGCCAGCCATTGTTGAGCACAAAGCCCAAGGCCAGATGCCCGCGCGCCAACCGCTTTTCGAGCGTCAGCGATTGCTTGGCCGCGGCGAGCGCCTCGGTGAACAATTTGCGCGATTCGGGAGCATCGCTGGCCGCGTTATTGGCGATCGACGCCAACATGCTGGACCGCATCGCATGGGCGGCGGCATACCCCGGATCAGCCGCAACCGCCGCATCGAACTGTTCCAGCGCCGCGCGGTCAGTCTTCTCCCCGGCGCCCAGATCATAGAGCGCCTGTCCGCGCAGATAGGCCTCGTAGGCGGCGACCGATTGCGTGCCGCCGATGTCCTGCTGGGCGGACACGGCCTGTTCGGCTTCATTGCTGCCAGCGATCTTGGCGACAAGCTCGACGGCCACCGCTTCGGCGATTTTGGATTGCACCGCGAAGACATCCTCCAGCGCCTCATCATAGGTTTCCCCCCAGAGCAGCTCCCCGTTATCTATCGCGACCAGCTCGGTCGTGACGCGCACCCGTTCAGCGTCGCGCTGAACGCCGCCGCGCAGGATATTGCTCACGCCCAGCTTGCGGCCGATGGCGAATTCATCCTCCCCCTCGATCGCGTTGGAGGAGGCGGGGGCTGCCACCTTGAGCCTCGGATTCCGGGCAAGCACAGCGCGAAGCTCGCGTGACAGACCGTCAGAGAAATACTTCTTGTCCGGATCGCCCGTCTCATTGCGGAAAGGCAGCACCACCATGGAAATCGCGGCCGAAGCGGGTGAGCCCAGCAGCCCGAACTGCCATGCGCCGAGCAGCCCGGCACCCCCCGCTGCCGCCGCGCCGCCGATCATCAGCGTCCGCCGGGACAGCGCCACACCGCCCGCCGCGGACGCGGGCGGCGCTGGGGCTGGTGGGGCTGAGACAGGGGCAGGTGTGGCCGCACCGGCCTTGGCCCGAACCGCCACCAGAATCCGCGCCGCTTCCGGGCTTGTCGCAGCGCCGTCCCAACCGCTGATATCGAGCAGCTGGAACTGCCGGAACCCGAGCGGCGCCATCGTCCCGTCGATCGTCAGCGGCACGAGGCACCCCCGCTCGCGTCCGCGCTGCGCCTCGTCACGCACCCAATGGGAGTTCACCGAGGTCGCTGACCAAAGGACCACAACGCAGTCGGATGTCTCAAGCGCATGTTCGGTGGTCTGGAGATAATTCTCCCCGCCCTCCAGCCGCCCGTCCCACCAGACGTCGAACCCGGCCTGTTCGAGCAAGTCGATCACCGGGCGGGCATGGACGAGGTCCGTGCGCGAATAGCTGACGAACAGCACGGGGCGCGGCGGGGCCGGAATGTCGTCGCCGCTTTCCACTGCCGCCTGCCCCCCGATCCGTAAATGCCCAGAACGCCTTGCTACAGCCAAACGGGGGGTTCCGCCAAGTGATGATGGCAAAGCGCGCGCCAAATCCGCTTGACGGCCCCAACCTATGATATAAATGTGATATCGTAATTATATCGCTCTTGGAGATTCGTCATGTCCTCTGCTGAACCCTATGCGCTCAATCGGAGCCGCGAATTCGCGGCCCTGACCCAGAGCGGCTATGTCATGTTGCTGGTCAGCCTCGTGCTGGTCGCTGCGGCGGTGTTGCTGTTCATCAGCGCCGTCGCGCCGGAGCAGGTTGACGGGCTGCGGATGATCGGGGCGATCATAACCGGCGTCATCGGCCTGCTGATCCTCACCGGCTTCTACATGATCAACCCCAATGAAGCAGCCGCCATCCAGCTGTTCGGCGCCTACAAGGGCACCGACCGCAATGAGGGCCTGCGCTGGGTGCTCCCTTGGCTCACCCGCAGCAAGATCGCGGTGCGCGCCAACAATGTCATTTCGCAGACCATCAAGGTCAACGACGCACGCGGCAATCCGATCGAGATGGCAGCGCAAGTCGTGTGGCGCGTCACCGATACCGCGCAGGCGCTGTATGATGTCGATGATTACCGCGAATTCGTCACCGCCCAGATCGAAGCGGCGGTGCGTTCCATCGGCTCACGCTACCCCTATGACGATATCGAGCATCTTGAGATCACCCTGCGCGGCAATCACGAGGAAGTCGGCGTGGAATTGCGCGCCGCCTTGATCGAGCGTCTCGCGGTGGCCGGCATCACGGTCGACGAATGCGGCCTGACCCATCTGGCCTATGCCCCCGAAATCGCGGGCGCGATGCTGCGCCGTCAGCAGGCCGAAGCGGTGATTTCGGCGCGCAAGAAGCTGGTCGAAGGCGCGGTCACGATGGTCGAGATGGCGCTCGCCCAGCTGAGTGAGCGGGGCGTGGTGGACCTTGATGATGAACGCAAGGCGGCGATGGTGTCGAACCTGATGGTGGTGCTGTGCGGCGAGCGGGATACGCAGCCGGTGGTCAACGCAGGCAGCCTCTACTGACCCTGCCATGCCTGCCAAGAAAGCCTTTCCCCTGCGCCTCGATCCGGCGCTGCACGATGCGGTCCAGCGGCTCGCCGATGCCGAGCTGCGCAGCGTGAACGCCGAGATCGAGGTGCTCCTGCGCGAGGCGCTGGGCCGACGCGGGGTGAAGGTGGCGCGCAGCGAAGCGCCGCGGCGCGGAAGGCCGCCGGGCACTGCCCCAGAAGGAGATAGCGATGCGTGAACAGGACAAGCCCTTCGTGATGTACCGCCGCGGGCCGTGGAATTTCACCATCATGCCGCGCGGGAAAGCCGGATGGACACAGTTTGGCGTGTGGATGGCGGTGTTTGCGGTGCCGACCATTGCCTTTGCCATCTACGGGGAAAGCCTCGAAGGTCGCCCAGAATTCTGGGCCGCGCTGGCGCTCTATCTGGCGGCGACGCTGGTCTGGAGTATTGCCAGCATCCGCTGGATGAAGGCCCGCGCCGAGGTGATCGATGTCGAGAAACTGCTCCGCCAGCAGCGCGAGGCCGAACGCAACCAGCGGCGCGGCGGACGGTAGGAACGCTGTCCGGCCAGCTGCGTTGATGCGGGATGGTCGTACGCACCCTGTTTGTGTCATTGCTGCCCCTCCTGCTTGCGAGCCCGGCCCTTGCCGTTGCCGCGCAGGAGCCTGTGCCCGTTCCGGCAGCCGCGCCCGTAGCCCCACTGCCGGACGAGCTGGTGCTGGAAGGCGACAACATTATCACGGTCATGGTCAACGGCACGCCGCTGCGGCTTGAGGTCGATGCCGACACCTTCGGCCCGCCGATAATCAACAGCGAAGTCGCCGCGCGGCTACAGCTGGTCGCCGAGACGCGGCGCGGTTGGCGCTTTGGTTCTTTCGAGGTGGAGGGGCTGTCCGCAGGGGCGGCACTAGACTTCGGCGGCGGCCCGGTGGCGATGCCGATCAGCTGGGCCGAACGCTTCGCTTCGCGCAAGGCCGATGGCGTAACCGGGGTCCACAACCTGCCCTATAAGCGGGTGACCTTTGTGCTGAACCCGCCCGTGGACGGTGAGACCATCCAGCGCTTCCCCATGAAGCGCAGCGGCAATCAGGGCGATACCCGGCTTGGCACCGAAGTGGTGGTTGGCAAGAAAAAGCTTGCGATGATCTTCGCGCTTAAGCGGGCCGAAAACCTGATTACCGCACCCACCGCCAATTTCATCGCCACCCATCAGGAAGGCGGGTTCGAGCCGGGGACGGACGGCACGGCGATCATGAACTTCGCAGTCGAGCGCCGCACCCGGATGATGCGCATCGCCGAACCGATCATGCTGGGCGATCTGGCGGTCGATCGCTTCGCGGTGCGGGTCGACGACTATGGCGATCCCAAGCGGGTGGGCGAGATCGGCGCAAATGACCCGCGCTTCGACAAGAGCCAGATCCTCGTCAGCCGCCGCAAGGGGCAGGGCAGGCCTGACCTCCTGACCCGCCTCGGCCGCGACCAGATCGCGCATTGCTCGCGCATCACCTATGACCTTGCGCAGAGCGAAATCCGCCTGAGCTGCGGCCCCGCGCCGGAATAGCGCATCAGGCCGCGCGGCGGATCGCGTAGGCGCGGCGCGGCGGGAAGTCCTGTTCGGGTTCGATCATCCGGCAGGTGCAATCCTGCGCCACCAAGGCGCGGTACAACCGGGTGAAGACCGCCGCGTACCACAGGAACAGACTGTCGGGCGGCAGGATGGAGTCGTCCGCGGCGGAACGGTCAATGGCAAAGCGCCATGCGCCCTCGGTGGTGAATACCCCTGCGCCGATGAAGGTCCAGGCGTGCTTGCGTATCGCCCCCATCAGCAGCGGTGCGGCAAGGGTCGCTGGCAGGTGGCGCAGCAGCCAGCGGGCAGCGCGCGGGATACGGTTGGCGATGATGTAATCGGCGGTGCGCGCACCGGACTCCTCGGCGATGACCAGCGCCCCCATCGGATCGTGGAGCGCCAGCCAGCGGTGGAGCCGCAGCGCGTCAACCTCGGGGATCATGTGCGTGCCCGTGGGGAGCCGCTCGATCTGCGCATCGGCGAGGATGGCGGCGGTTTCGGCAGGCCCGAGCCGCTCCTCCATCACCGCCACCGCTTGCAGCACCGCGTTCGGCCCGATCAGCGCACCGGGCCGACGGCGGGCGTGAATGCGCGCCCTATTCGACATCGATCCGATCCCGCTTGCGGCTTTCACCCCGCTGCTTCATCTGCGCCCGCACCGCCTCGCGGCGTTCCTGCGCCTGCGCGGCCTTGTCCGCATTGGTCACCCAGTCGGTCGCGGCATCGGCAGCGGCCAAGCGGCTTTCGTCGAAGTGGAATTCCACCTTTTTCGCGGTCTGCGGCCCCCAGTATCCCGCCTTGCCGAGATCATAGAAGGTGCGCTTGAACCCCGCCCTGAGAAAGGCATAGAGGCACCCCAGCAGATACCGCCGCCGGAAGCCGGTGCCGCGCCACGGATAATGGAACAGCGCCTTCCTCATGTAGAACCGGCGGTAGTTCTTCATCACCCCATTGAGCAGCTCGCCCCGCTCCATCGCGGCGGGCTTCATGATCGGAGTGACGAAGTTGTATTTGCTGAAATCGTGGACCTCGACCTGATCCTTCAGCGTCTCGAACAGCGGGGTGTAGGGCCACGGCGTATACATCGCCCAGTTGGCAAGATCGGGCTGCCAGTCCCACGCCATCTGGAAGGTTTCCTCCAGCGTCTCGGGCGTTTCGTTGTCCAGCCCGACGATGAACTGCGCTTCGACAAAGATATCCGCCGCGCGCAGCAGCCGGATCGCTTCCTTGTTCTCCTCGACCTTGGTTTCCTTGTTGAACCGGTCGAGCTTCATCTGCGCGGCAGCCTCGGTGCCGAGGCTCACGTGCACCAACCCAGCCTTGCGGTAGAAGGGCAGCAGTTCCTTGTCGCGGTAGATGTCGGTGACGCGGGTGTTGATGCCCCACTTGACCTTGTCGGGCAGCCCGCGATCGATCAGTTCCTGACAAAACTTGATGAAGGTCTTGCGGTTGATGGTCGGTTCCTCGTCCGCGAGGATGAAGAAGCCGACGCCGTGCTTTTCGTGCAGCTCCTGAATCTCGTCGACCACGTCCTTGGGGTCACGCACGCGGTAATCGCGCCAGAACTTCCATTGCGAGCAGAACGAGCAGGTGAAGGGGCACCCGCGTGCCAAGTTGGGGATGGCGACGCGGGTGCCCAGCGGGATGTAGGTGTATTGGTTCCAGTCGAGGATATCCCAATCGGGCTTGATCGAACCCATGTCCTTGATGGTGTCGGCGGCCTCGGTGGCGATGACCTTGTCGCCGTCACGATAGGCGAGGCCCTTGATCTGGCGCGCGTCCTGCGGCCAGCGACCCTCGGCGATGGCGGTGAAGAGTTCGACCGCAATCTCCTCGCCCTCCCCGCGCACGATCACGTCGATGTGCGGCGCTTCGGCGAGGACCTGCGTGTACATGAAGGTCGCATGGATGCCGCCCAGCACTCGCACCGCGTTCGGCACGGTGAGCGCAGCGACTTCGAGGACGCGTTCGGCGGCGTAGATCGAGGGGGTGATGGCGGTGGTGCCGACCAGATCGGGCTGAAGCGCTTCCATCCGCGCCGCCAGCTCCTCGTCGGTCAGCCCCTCGGTCATCGCGTCGATGAAGGTGATGTCGTCAAACCCGGCGCGCTTCAGCGGCCCGGTGAGATAGGCGACCCACGCGGGTGGCCAAGTGCCCGCGATCTCGGCCCCGCCGGAGCGATAATTGGGATGAACGAACAGAATACGCATGGGCCGACTCCCCCCTCTTTGGATGGCCCAAAGTGAGGGAGACGGCGCAGGTGCGCTTTGCGCTGGATCAAATGTGAAAAGCCCCCGCCCTTGCGGGAGGTCAGAGGGGACGTCGCGGACGTTGAGACATTCCGCCTTCCCGGGCTTGACCCGGGACCCCGCTTTCTTAGCCACTTGGCGCAGAAGAAGACAGCTGGCCCCCGGATCAAGTCCGGGGAGGCGTAGGGGGCAGGGTCTCGAATAGCAGCTCTTGGCGATCCCGAAACGGCATCGCGGCTTAAGCGGGCGCGCTAAACGCCCTTCGCCGCGTGTTCCGCGCGCGCCAGTTCATGCAGCCAGTCAGCGTGGCGCGGCGCTTTCTTGGTCTGCGACCATTCCTCCAGCATCACCGGCGCGACGCGGGCGAGTTCTTCATATTGATCCGCCGTGCCGATATCGGCGGCCAATTCCACGCGGTGGCCGTTGGGATCGAAGAAGTAGATCGACTTGAAGATGCCGTGATGCGTCGGACCGAGGACGTCGATGCCCTCAGCCTCGATATGCGCCTTGGCCGCCAGCAGCGCTTCCTCCGAAGGCACCTTCAGCGCGAGGTGTTGCACCCATGCGGGCGTGTTGGGGTCCTTGCCCATCTCCGGCTGGTTGGGCAGCTCGAAGAAGGCGAGGATGTTGCCGTTCCCCGCATCGAGGAAGATGTGCATGTAGGGATCATACTCGCCGGTGGAGGGCACGTGATCCTCGGCAAAAGCGGTGGTGTAGGTCATGCCCAGCACGCGGGCATACCATTCCACCGTCTCCTTGGCGTCCTTGCAGCGGTAGGCGGCGTGGTGGATGCCCCCAAGCTGGACCGGGTGGTTTACGGGGTGGTTGGTCATTCAAAACTCCGTTCGCCCTGAGCCTGTCGAAGGGCTGCACTTTCTTTTCCGCCCGCGCGCTTGAAGAAGGACAGTGCTTCGACAAGCTCAGCACGAACGGGTTTGGGGTTACTCCGCCGGTTCCTCAACCGTCAGCACACCGCGGATGATCTGGTCGCGTTCCATGCTTTCGAACAACGCCTTGAAGTTGCCCTCACCGAAGCCGTCGTCGCCCTTGCGCTGGATGAATTCGAAGAACACCGGGCCGACCTGCGCCTGCGCGAAGATCTGGAGCAGCAGGCGGGGGCTGCCGCCTTCGGTGGTGCCGTCGAGCAGGATGCCGCGCATCTTCAGCGCGTCGACATCCTCGCCGTGGCCGGGCAGACGGCCTTCGAGCATCTCGTAATAGGCAGCGGGCGGCGCGGTCATGAAGGGGACGCCGAGCTTTTGCAGGCGGTCCCAGCACGCCAGCAGATCGTCACAGATCAGCGCGATGTGCTGGATACCCTCGCCGTTGAAGGCCTTGAGGAACTCGTCAATCTGGCCCTTGCCGCCCTCACCTTCTTCATTGAGCGGGATGCGGATCTTGCCGTCGGGCGCGGTCAGCGCCTTGCTGGTGAGGCCGGTATACTCGCCCTTGATGTCGAAGAAGCGGATCTCGCGGAAGTTGAACAGGGTCTCGTAATAGTCGGCCCAGTACTTCATCCGCCCGGTATAGACGTTGTGCGTGAGGTGATCGATCGTGTGGAAGCCTGCGCCCACCGGGTGCGGATCAACGCCGGGCAGGTATTCGAAATCGATGTCATAGATGGTGAGGTTGTTGCCCGCCCCGGCATAACGATCGACCAGATAGAGGATCGCTCCGCCGATGCCCCGGATCGCGGGGATGCGCAGTTCCATCGGGCCGGGGTCGTTGGCGACAGGCTCTGCGCCCTTTTCCAGCAGGTGGGCATAGGCCTTCGCCGCATCGCGCACCCGGAACGCCATGCCGCAGGCCGAAGCGCCATGCTCACGCGCGAAGTACCAAGCGGCGCTGCGCGGTTCGTAATTGGCGATCAGGTTGATGCCGCCCTGCCGCCACAGTTGCACATCCTTTGAGCGGTGGTTGGCGACGCATGTGAAGCCCATTGCTGCGAATACCGGCTCTAGCACGCCCTTTTCCGGCGCGCAGAACTCGACGAATTCGAACCCGTCGAGCCCGGCGGGATTTTCGAACAGGTCTTTGGTCGGTGCGTTCATCGGCAGGGTCCTCGCTGGCGAGATAGTTTCAATTGAAACCATCTACCCGAAACGTCCGATTCGCGCAAGGTCAGGCGATGCGCCCTACCGTGCGCCCGCGTTCATCCTGCGTCAGAGCGAGACGCTTGCCGAACGGCTCGCCGCTTTCGAAGGCTGCTCCAGTCACGGGGTCCGACAGATCGGCGTTGCCCACCACCCGCTCGCCCGCCTCGGAGCGACCGATGAAGATCGCCTCGGCACCCTTGGGGCTGCGGTTGATGGTGTAGGTCTCGACCGTTGCGGCATCGACCGGTTCGCGCGCGACGGGCACCTTGTCGGTGGCCTTGGGGAGCACGGCGAAGCGGTCATTGGCGCTCCAGTCGGCAGGGTCGGTCGAATAGACGCCGGTGGCATATTTGCTCATCCATCCGCCATTCGCGCCCACCAAGGCAAAGGAGCCCCGGTTGCCGCGCACGCGCTGCACCGCCTCGGCGATGGCATGGGCTGAGTAGTTGTTCCCCGCCCCGCCGAAGAACGGCAAGCCGCCCGTCAGCGTCAACCCGCGCGGGTCGTCGACCGACAGGCCGAAGTGGTCACACTGGTTGAACACCGGGATCGCGAAGCAGGAGTAGAAGTCGAGGTAGGCCATGTCGGCAATCGACTTCCCCGCCCGCGCCAGCGCCGCATCGACGGATGCGAGCGAGGCGGGGTTACCCGCGAGGTCAGGCCGCTGCGACAGCTTGAGTTCGGTCGCGGCGGTGACGGCGTGGATGTGGACCCACTTCTCCTCGGGCACGCCCAAGGCGCGGGCGAGACCAGCGCTGGCGACGATGATCGCGGCGGCCTGGTTCACCTGATCGCGCGCCACGGTCATGCGCGGATAGGGTTCGGCGACGATGCGATTGCGGTCGGTAACGGTGGCGAGTTCCTCCGCGCTGCGCTCCACCGGAGCCGCCGAATGCGGGTTGGCTGCCGCCACCTTGGTGAAGGGCGCGAACAGCTTGCCGATTGCGAGCCGGTATTCCTCAAGGCCCATGCCCAGCTTATGCCGCCGGGCATTCTCCGCCAGCGCATAAAGCGGGATCGCCCCGCTCGCGCCGTGCATGAACAGCGCGGGTTCCAGCAGTTCCTCGACCCCGAAGCCCTGATCCTCAAACTCGCCGCCGATGGCTTCCGACCAATCGGGGATGTCGCCCTTCGCGGTCAGCGCGAGCACGGTCGAGATCGCCTCACTGCCAACGATCACCCCGCACTGGCTCTCCCCCGCCGCGATGGCAGTGGCAAACTCGCCCACCAGCTGCTGGTTGGTCTGCCCGCCGGTGGTGGTCAGGATCGCGCGCACAGGGTTCGCACCGACGCGCTTGGCGATTGCACGCGGGACATTATCCGCCGCCCCGAACGGCGGCTTGCGATCCGGGCGCGACATCTCGAAAGCACGGATCGCGGCGAGGGTGTCGATGGCCTGCGCCACGTCCCCACTCGCCCCGCTGTCGGCAATCGCCGCTGCCAGCGCTTTGCCGCCCAAGTCCATATAGGAGAGGGCGGCATAGCCAGGCTCGCCCACCCTCTCCGAATATTGGCCCACCCCGATGATGACCGGGGTGTTGTCCGCAACCTTAGTCGACAAAGCCGTCAACCCGCTCGACAATGATCGCCGGGGCCATTCCGCCCGCAGCACACATCGTCACGAGGCCATAACGACCGCCGCGACGCTCCAACTCGTCGATCACGGTGCCGATCAGGATCGATCCGGTCGCACCGATCGGGTGACCCAAGGCGATAGAACCGCCGTTGACGTTGACCTTGTCCCAATCAAGCTCGAGATCGCGCACGAACTTGGCGGCGACGACGGCAAAGGCCTCGTTGATTTCGAACAGGTCGATATCGTCAGTGGTCAGGCCTGCCTTGGCCAGCACCTTCTTGGCCGCAGGCACCGGCGCATTGAGCATCAGCGTCGGATCATCGCCCATGTTGCAGGTGGCCACGATCCGGGCACGCGGCTTAAGCCCGTGCTTCTGCGCATAGTCCTTCGAGGTGATCAGCACGGCGGCCGCACCATCGACCACGCCCGACGAATTGCCCGCATGGTGGAAGTGCTTGATCTCCAGATCGGGGTACTTCTGGTTGATCAGCTTGCGGAAGGTCGTGCCGTTCGCGTCCAGGGGAACGTCGGCGATCTTGGGGAAGGCCGGTTCCAGCTTGGCGAGATCTTCGCGGGTGGTCTGCGGCCGGGGATATTCGTCATGGTCGAGCAGCACGGTGCCATCATCGGCAACCACCGGTACCACCGACTTGGCGAAGCGGCCCGCCGCCATCGCCTCGGCGGCGCGTTGCTGCGAGCGGTAGCCGACCTCGTCCAGATCCTCGCGGGTGAAGCCTTCCATGCTGGCAATCGCATCGCCGCAAATGCCCTGGTGCGACTGCGGGTGCACCTTCTGGAGACGCTCGTTGTAGCTGCCCATCATCGGCGGCTTGATCCCGGCGCGCATCTTTTCTTGGCTCATGGCGGCGGTGAGGCTCATCATCTCGGTGCCGCCGGCGATGACGCAATCTTCCATCCCGCTCATAACCTGCGCCGAAGCCAGCGCAACGCTGGTGATCCCGCCGCCGCAGAAACGGTCCAGCGTCGTGCCGGACGAGGTGATGTCGAAGCCTGCATCCAGCGCCGCCATGCGGCCCATGTCGCCCGCCTGCATCCCGTCCTGCGTGCTGACCGACCAGATCACGTCATCGACCGTCTTGGTGTCGAGATTGTTGCGGTCCTTGATCGCCTTCAGCACGGTCGCGGCGAGGTGCTGCGGATGCTCGGCCGCCAGCGCGCCCTTGCCCTGCTTGCCGATCCCGCGCGGGGTGCGCACTGCGTCGATGATGTATGCTTCAGCCATGGTGATCCTCTCCGATCTAGCGAAATTGCAGTTGACGCGTCCGTAAACCCACTGCACCAGTCGCACAAGAATTGCGTTTCAAATCGCAATCACATTTTCGATAGGAGAGAGAGCCGTGAGCGATACCGCTGCCCCCGAAGTGCTGACCGAAGTCGAGGACGGCGTCCTCGTCGTCACCATCAACCGCCCCGAAGCCAAGAACGCCATGACCCGCGCGGCTGCCGAGGGAATCGCTGCGGCGATGGACCGGTTGGATGCGGACGACGATCTGCGGGTCGGCATCATCACCGGCGCGGGCGGCACCTTCTGTTCGGGCATGGACCTCAAAGGCTTCCTGCGCGGCGAGACCCCGTCGGTTGAAGGCCGCGGCTTTGGCGGCGTGGTGCAGGCCCCTCCGGCCAAGCCGCTGATCGCGGCGGTCGAAGGCTATGCGCTGGCTGGCGGGCTGGAGCTGATGATCGCCTGCGACCTCGTGGTCGCGAACGCGAACGCCAAGTTCGGCATCCCCGAAGTGAAGCGCGGCCTTGTCGCGGCGGCGGGCGGCGTGATGATGCTGCCCGACCAGATCCCCGAGCGGATCGCGCTGGAACTCGCCCTCACCGGCGATTTCATCGGGGCGGAACGCGCCTATCAGCTCGGTCTGATCAACGAAGTGACCGAAGGTTCGGCGCTGGACGGTGCCAAGGCGCTCGCCGCGAAGATCGCGGCCAATGGCCCGCTTGCGGTCAAGGTCTCCAAGCAGGTGATGAAGCAGTCGCGCGGCTGGGCGATGGAAGATCGCTACGCCAATCAGGGCAAGCTGATCGGCCCGGTGTTCGTCAGCCATGACGCCCGCGAAGGCGCCGCCGCCTTTGCCGAAAAGCGCAAGCCCAACTGGACGGGCAAGTAGCAAAATTCTCCGTTCGCCCTGAGCCTGTCGAAGGGCTGCACTTCTCTTTTGCCGACGGCGCAGAAGAAGGTCGGTGCTTCGACAAGCTCAGCACGAACGGTTCTTTGGTTTGAGAGAGAGGATTCAAAATGCCCGTCATCGATGTGCCGCCGCCGGCCTTCATGGAAGAAGAAGAAATCGCCATTTTCGCCGACGCGGTCGGCAAGTTCTACGCCCAGCACGCGCCGCAAAAGCGGGTCGAGAAGTGGCGTGAGGACGGCATGGTCGAGCGTGACTTCTGGCGCGAAGCGGGTGCAGCCGGCCTGCTCGGCGTGTCGGTGCCGACCGAGTACGGCGGCCACGGCGGCGATTTCCGGCACGACATGGTGGTGATCGACCAGCAGGGCAAGCACGGCGTCGACGGCTTCGGTGCCTCGCTGCACAACACCATCATCCTGCCCTATCTCGTGCGCCACGGCACCGAAGAGCAGAAGCTGAAGTATCTGCCCCGTCTCGTCAGCGGCGACCTTGTCAGCGCGATCGCGATGAGCGAGCCTGATGCCGGGTCTGACCTTCAGTCGATCAAGACCACCGCGCTGAAGGACGGCAACGGCTATCGCCTCAACGGCTCGAAGACCTGGATTTCGAACGGCCAGCTCGCCGATTTCATCATCGTCGTCGCCAAGACCGATCCGGCCGAAGGTGCCAAGGGTATTTCGCTGCTGCTGCTCGAAACCGATGGCGCGGAAGGCTTCGCGCGCGGCAAGAAGCTCGACAAGATCGGGCTGGATGCGCAGGACACCAGCGAGCTGTTCTTCGACAACGTCTTCATCCCGGCTGACAATCTGCTTGGCGGGGTCGAAGGGCGCGGGTTCTACCAGCTGATGGGCGAGTTGCCGCAGGAGCGCCTGGTGATTGCGATGAACGCGATTGCGGGCATCGAAAAGGCGCTCGATGTGACGGTCGATTACGTCAAGAACCGCAAGGCGTTCGGCAAGACGATCTGGGACTTCCAGAACACGCAATTCGTGCTGGCCGACCTCAAGGCGCGCGGCACAGCAGCGCGGGTATTCGTCAACGACTGCATCGCCAAGCTGCTCGAAGGTAAGCTCGACGTGTCGACTGCCAGCATGGCCAAGTACTGGGTGACTGAGCTGCAATCGGAAGTGGTCGACAAGTGCCTCCAGTTCCACGGCGGCGCGGGCTACATCAATGATTACGCCATCGCCCGCATGTACCGCGACACCCGCATCGCCCGCATCTACGGCGGGTCGAACGAGATCATGAAGATGCTGATCGCGCGCGGGATGTAAGGTTGGTGCGCCCCCGCCGCACCGGCGGGGGCGTCAATCAGGCAGCGCATTGGGCCGGATGGTCAGGATCGCACCTGATTTTCCTACACGCGCGGCGCAGGCTATGGACCGGGCTGGTCTTTCCCATCGTCCGCTCCCCCCAATCCCATCGCGTCGGCAGGCTGTTTTGCGCCCCCCCCCCCCCCGCGGCGAGCAAAGTGTCAACTTTGCTTTTCACGTTCAAGCTGCTGATTTATCATCATTATTGCGCCAAAGTGGCGCTTGACACGGTGTCAACTTTGTCAACTTCGCCGCTCGGCGCGCACACAGGGCACAAAAAAGGCGGCCCGGTTTCCCGAGCCGCCCTTTTTTGGCCGAAGCCTTGATGCTTAGAACTTGGCGCGCAACGTCACGCCGTATTGGCGCGGCGGCAGGGTGAAGGCCGAACGCGAGTTGGCCGCGCCCGATCCGCGCAGGGTGGTGTTGAAGGTCACCCCGCGCACCACTTCGTCGGTCAGGTTGTTGACCCAGCCTTCGATCGCATAGGCGCCATCATTGAACTTCAAGCCAGCACGCAGGTTCACGAAAGCCTTGCCGTCCTGAATGTCAGCGATGATCGGCGGAGCCGCGTCGATTGCCTGCTGGAGACCGCCGTTGGCCGCGATTTCGGCGGCACCCGGAAGGATGATCGCCTGGGTCGACGTGCGCTGGTCGCTTTCCATGCGAACCTGACCGGAGAAGAAGAACTCGGTCGAATCGTTGATCGGCTTTTCCCACAAGGCACCGATCAGGCCGACAAAGTTCGGCGCATTGGTCAGTTCGTTGCCGCACAGCGACAGCACCTGCACCGATGTCTGCGTACCTGCGCAATCATCGGGGTAGCTTGCTTCAAGCAAGGTCGCGCCGAAATTCAGGGTCAGTTCGTCACTGGGACGCACCAGACCTTCGATTTCGATCCCCTTGGTTTCAGCCTTGGGCACGTTGAAGGTCGCAAACGCCGTCCCGGTGAATTCGAGCACCTGGAAGTTGCTGAACTCCTCAAGGAACGCCGCCACGTTCAGCGTCAGCGCGCCGTTGGCCGTGCGCGCCTTCACGCCCACTTCGTAGGCATCGACCTCTTCCGAAAGGAAGGTCGGGTCTGCCCCGGCAACCGCTGCGGTGGTATCGAGGTTGATACCACCTGCCTTGTAGCCGTGGGTGAAGCTGGCGTAGCTGTTCACATAGGGGCTGAATTCATAGCCGAGCTTGACGGTGTAGATCAGTTCCTCGTCATCGAAGTCCGACTGGAAGGTGCGCACCAGCGGCAAGGCCGCAGCCTGCGGAAGATCCGCCGGGGCGGTGAACCCGAAGCAACCCAAGCCGATGAAGGTCGGACGCAAGGCCGCCGGGATGTTCCCGAGCGCGCCCAGCACCGAGGGGCAGATCTGGTTGTTGATCGCCGTCTGGGTGAACCCGCCGGACTTTTCTTCCCACGAGTAACGCGCGCCCACCGTCAGTTCGAGCCCGTCGGTGATCTCCAGCGAGTTGTGCGTGAAGATCGCGTAGCTTTTGGCGTCCTGCTGGAAGCGGTTGGTGTTGCTGGTGCCAGCCGGATCGCGGCCAGTGAACACCGTCAGAGGGTTGGCCCCAAGCGCACCGCCTGTCGGCACAAACAACAGCGCGCCGACATTTTCGCCAAAATCGGAACCGAGCGCGAAGCTGACCGATTGGTCGATGGTTTCGTCGGAATAGAAACCGCCAACCATGTAGTTGAGGGCGCCTTCCATGCCTTCACCCTGGAGGCGGAGTTCCGCGGTCCAGTTGTCGATTTCGAGGTTCAGCGCGGGGACGTTGAAGATGTCCAGCGCGGTGAAATCGGAATCGTAATTCTCGAAGCTCTCATACTTGCGGTACGAGCCGATGAAGATGAGGTCGGCATTGTCGGACAGCGGGAATTCCAGCTCGCCGGTCACGCCGTAGTTGTCTACATCGGCGCGCGGGGCAAAATTGGCCGAGACCGTGCGATTGTCCATCGCCTGCTCGAACGCGCCCTGATCGTCGCGATTGGTGGAGACCGATGGCTGGCCATTGCCGCCATTGGCACCCAGGCCGACCGCAGCATAGGCACCGCCCGTCACCAGCGGCGACTGGTAAAGTTCAATCGCGCCGCAGCAGCTCGACTTGCTCTTGGAGTAGTCGGCGATGATACGTCCGCGCAGGCCGCTTTCCGTGTCCCAGCCAAGCTGGCCGCGGACCAGCCACTGATCGACATCGTTGGTTTCACCGATCTTGGCGCCCGTGCGATCAACCACATCGAGGAACCCGTCGCGCTGGCGATAGGCGCCCGTGACGCGCATCGCGAGCGTGTCCTGCACGATCGGCACGTTGACCGCGCCCTGCACGCTAACTTCGTTGAAATTGCCGTAGCCCGCGTTCACGAAGCCGCCGAACTCAGTGACATCAGGGCGCGCATTGGTGACGTTAAGCGCGCCTGCCGAGGTGTTGCGGCCGAACAGCGTGCCCTGCGGCCCGCGCAGCACTTCGACGCGCTCCACGTCGACGAATTCGCCGAGCGCAACGCCGGGGCGCGATTGGTAGGCGCCGTCGATGAAGATGCCGACCGCGCTTTCAAAGCCGATATTGTTCGATGTCGTCCCGACACCGCGCACACGCAGCACCACCGAGCCGGAGGCAAGCTGCGCCTGCGAGCTGCTGAAGCTCGGGGCGAGCGCGGTGACCTGCTGGATGTTGACCACGCCCTGATTGTCGAGCTGCTGCGGCGAAATCGCCGTCACGGCCAACGGAATGTCCTGCACGTCCTGCGCGCGGCGGGTGGCCGTCACGATGATGACGTTGTCGTCCCGGGTCGGTTGGGCTTCGGCCTCAGTATCCTGCGCAAAGGCAGGGGTGGTCAGCGCGCTGCAGGCCAACAGGCCGCAGGCGATATGTGCGAACTTGCGCGTCATGGCTTTCCTCTCTCCACAAAACCGTCCGGTCTTCATGCCGGTATTGGGTTGTGAGCAGGAACCTATCAGCGTCGCAGTCCCTAACAAGAGTCATAGTCAACTTATAGCAGACAGTAGCAAAAATGCCACATCTTGTGTTGCGGCGCAGCATGACTTCGTGTCGAGCTTGTAGGCCGCAAGATTATTACAGGCTATTGTCGCGATGTCAGAAGCCGTAACGTAAACCCAGCCATAATGTGCGTGGGACGCCAAGATCGATTGATCCGCCCTGGTTGCGGGTGACGATCTCCTCGTCAGTCAGGTTTTCGCCGCGCACAATCAGCGACACGCCTTTACCGAGCGGAGCGGCCACGAAAGCGTCCATTGTGGTGGCCGGAGCGAGTCGGTCGGTCTCGCGGTCATCCTCGAATTGCGCGCTGACATGGCGCAGCGTGCCAGCGATCCGCCAGCCCGCGGCCGGCTCCCAGCCGAGCGTCAGACTTCCGGCAAATTCCGGGGTCTGCGCCGGGCGATTGCCGTCGAGGTCGAGCGAAACGCCCTCGCCGCGCACTGCGGCATCGGTCCAGGCGAGTGCGCCTTCTACGCTGACCGCGCCGAACCGCGCCGCCACGTTCGCCTCGATCCCGCGCGCGGCAATCGCGGGAAGGTTTTCGCGGCGGCGCAGATTGGGGGCGATGGTGACATTGGCGATCGCGTTCTCGACCTTATTGTCGAACGCCGTGACCGCAATCACAAGCGCATTGACCGGCTGCCAATCGAACCCGACTTCGAAGCCTTCCAGCCGCTCGTTCTCCAGCGCGGCATTGGCCTCGGTCACGACCGGGAAGACCACGAAGGGGCGGTAGAGTTCGTTGAGGGTCGGCAGACGCAGCCCGGTATAGGCCGCCGCGCGCAGATCAAGCCGGCGGGTCACGTTGAACGAAGCGCCCGCGCGCCAGCTGACCGTCCAGTCGCTGCGGTCGGAGGCAGTGATCGAGCTGACCGGCACGCCATTGGCGCTGACAGCGCGGTAGAAGCCATCGGTGATGCTGCTCCGGTCGGCGCGCAGACCGCCGTTGATCAGCAGCGGGCCGATCTGCCAGTCATCCTCAAGGAAGATACCGAGATTGCTGGTCGACCCGCCCGCCCGGCGGCGCTCGGTGATCGCGCCCGAGACGGCATTGATCGCCTCCTCCTGCAACTCGCCATCAGCACGGCGGTAATCCGCGCCGATGCGGATGTCGTGGCCTTCGAGCAGCGGCGGGCGCAGTTCGAACTTGCCGCCGATGCCGGTGGAAGGCGTGCGGCGCTGGTCCAAAGTCGGGGTAAAGCGGGTCGAGGAAATCACGATGTTCGAAAAGTCGCGCGTCTGGACATAGGCCAGCGCATCAAAGGCCCAATCGCCCCGCCCGACAAAGCGGATCGAGGCTTCCTCGCCTTCGCTGGTGGAATCCGCGCCTGCAAAGCGCAACGTGCGCGCGTCGCGGAAAGTGGCGATGCGGGCCTGCACTTCGACCGTGTCGGTGAGCGGCGCGGCGGCGCGCAAGGCGGCGTTCCAGCTATCGAACGCGGCGCGCGCGGTGGCGGGGACGCGCTGATCGGCAGGCGTGGTGAAGAAGCCCTGCCCACGGTCCCAGCGGCCGCTCGCGGTGGCAAAGCCGCGTCCGAGGCTTTGGGTCAGCACGCCCGAAAGCTCGGTCTCGCCCCGGTCATTGATCGCCGCGCTAGCGAGCACCGGCGCGATGGTATCCGGCCCGGCGCTTTCCAGCTCAATCGTACCCGCCAGCGCGCCTGCGCCAAACGGCCCCGACCCGCCGCCGCGCGTCACGCGGACTTGTCCCAGCGTCTCGGGCGCAATCGCGGAGAGCGGGATGTAGCCGAAGAACGGATCAGCCAGTGGCACGCCGTCGAGCAGCACCAGCGCGCGGCTCGTCGCATTGCCGCCCAGCGCCCGCAGCGTCACGCCCTGCGCGCTCGGGTTGGACGAGCGGCTGTCGGACCGACGGAACTGCTGGAAGCCCGCGACACCGCGCAGCACATCCTCGATCCGGCCGGACGGGCTGGCGACGATCACCTCGCGTTCCAGCGTGGTGGTGGCGTAGATCCCGGTCGACAGCGCGGCATCGAGCCCGCGCCCGGTGACGATGATCTCTTCGGAGATTTCTTCGGGGAACTCTTCGACCATCGAGTCCGCCTCAAACGCCTCGTCGGGAAGAGGCACCTCGTCCTGCGCGGCGAGCGGCGCGGCGGCGGGGAGAAGCAGGGCGGAGGCGAGCAGGCGGTGGCGGATCGTCATGGCGCGTCGCCTATACGCTCGCGCCCATCACGTCACCCCAAACTCAGTTGCACTTTGCCATTCAAGACTCGCTTTTGCAGGCACGCTGTGGTTACATCTGTGTCAACAAGGGAGAGAGAGGGCCCGTCATGCTTGCCACACCGCCAGATTTCGACGTGCTGATCGTCGGTGCCGGGATTTCCGGGATCGGGATGGCCGCACATATGGGGATGAAGGCCCCCCACCACTCCTATTGCATCGTCGAACGCCGCGACAATCTTGGCGGCACGTGGGATCTGTTCCGCTACCCCGGCATCCGCTCGGACAGCGACATGCACACGCTCGGCTTCGATTTCGAACCCTGGCGCCACGAAAAGAGCATCGCCGATGCGCCGGCGATCCTCGATTATCTCGACCGGATCGTCGATGAACGCGGCATCCGCCAGCACATCCGTTTCGGCCACAAGGTGATCAGCGCCGACTTCCGCCACGATGACGCGCGCTGGCACGTCGAGCTTGAAACGGCCGATGGCGCTCGCACGCACATGACGGCGAACTTCGTCTATCTTGGCGCAGGCTATTACGATTATGACGAGCCCTATGACCCCGGCTTCGACTTTGGCGAGTTCGAAGGGCAGGTGCTCCACCCGCAGTTCTGGCCGGACGACCTCGATTACAAGGACAAGAATGTCGTCGTGATCGGATCGGGCGCTACGGCGGTGACGATCGTTCCGTCGATGGCGCGCGAGGCGGCGCATGTTACCATGCTGCAGCGCACGCCGACCTGGATGTTCTCACGCCCGGCCAAGGACGCGATTGCCAATTTCCTGCGCAAGATCCTGCCGGAAAAGCTCGCTTACCGGCTGACCCGGTTCAAGAACATCAAGATGCAGGACTTCAGCTTCAAACTGGCGCGCGACAATCCGCAGAAGGTGAAGGACGCGCTCTACAAGAAGATCGAAGCGGCGCTGGGCAAGGATTACGACAAGGCGGCCTTCACCCCGCCCTATAACCCGTGGGAACAGCGGCTGTGCCTGGTGCCGGATCAGGACCTTTTCACGGCGATGAAGGCAGGCAAGGCCGACGTCATCACCGGCCATATCGCCAAGTTCGAAAAGGGCGGCGTGCTGCTGACCGATGGCCAGTTCATCCCAGCCGATATCGTCGTCACCGCGACGGGTCTGAAGCTGGCGGTCGCGGGCAAGATCGCGATTTCGGTTGATGGGGAGCCGGTCGAATTCAGCCAGCGCTTCTATTACAAGGGCTGCATGTTCTCGAACCTGCCAAACCTTGCGGTGGTGTTCGGCTATTTGAACGCGAGTTGGACGCTGCGCGCTGACATCAACTCGGATTACGTCTGCCGGGTGCTCGAACATATGCGCAAGACGGGCGCGACCATCGCCACCCCGGTGCTGACACCTGCGGGCGAAGCGGCGATCACCGAGGATGACGTGTTCGATTTCTCGTCTGGCTATATCCAGCGCGGCAAGCACATCATGCCGCGCAATTCGGTCAGCTATCCGTGGCGGCTTAATCAGGAATACGTCGTCGATCGCAAGCGGATGAAGGATGATCCGCTCACTGACGGCATCCTGACCTTCACCAAGCCGGGCGCAAATGCGCGGGCTGGTGAGGAACAGCTGGAAGCGGCCGAATAACCGCTATTCTTCGTCATTGCGAGCGTAGCGAAGCAATCCATGGCCTGAAGGAGCGGCAAGTGCTCGGTCCATGGATTGCGTCGTCGCCTTCGGCTCCTCGCAATGACGAAAGACTTTTGCAGTTCACCAAACTCCCCTAATCCTCCCCCATGACCTCTCCCGAAAAAATCTGGACCGCCGGGCTCATCGTCATCGGTGACGAAATCCTCTCCGGCCGCACGCAGGACAAGAACATCGCGCAGGTTGCGACCTGGTTGCAGGTGCAGGGCATCCGCCTTGCCGAAGTGCGGGTGGTGCCCGATGTCGAGGCGCGGATTGTCGAGGCGGTCAACGCGCTCACCCTCGCCTATGATTACCTCTTCACGACCGGCGGGATCGGGCCGACGCATGACGACATCACGGTCGATGCGGTCGCTGCCGCGCTCGGCGTGCCGGTGGTTATCCACCCCGAGGCGCGCGCGCTGCTGGAGCGCTATTACGAAACCCGCGGCGGCCTTAACGAAGGCCGCTTGCGCATGGCGCGGGTGCCGGAAGGATCGGAACTGATCCCCAACCGCATGTCGGGCGCGCCAGGTATCCGGCGCGGCAACCTGTTCCTGATGGCGGGCGTCCCGCATATTACCGCCGGGATGCTCGACGCGCTCACCGGCCAGCTCGAAGGCGGCGCGCCGCTGTTATCCGAAACGCTCGGCTGCTGGGTCGCCGAAAGCGAGGTTGCCGAGCTGCTGCGCCAGACCGAAGCCGCGCACGCCACTTGCCAGATCGGCTCCTACCCGTTCTTCCGCGAAGGCCGGGTCGGGGCCAATTTCGTGATCCGCTCGGTCAGCGCCGAAGACCTCCAGGCCTGCTCAGACAGCCTGACGGACGGGCTCACCAGCAACGGTCACGCGGTCACGCCCGGCGGGATCTAGCGCGCCAAGAGACATCATCACCCGCTCTTAACCCTCTTGCGCTACATAGCCCGGGTCATGACGCGGGTCTTCATCACGATTGATACCGAGTATTCCTCGGGGCTTTACACCGGGCCGGGCGCGGCCGACCGGGCGGATAACTTTGCGCGCTCGATCGCCTGCAACACCCCGCAAGGCCCGGCTGGCGTCGCACACAAGCTCGATCTGCTCGCTCGGCATGGCCAGAAGGCGGTGTTTTTCGTCGATCCCATGCCCGCGCTGGTGTGGGGCGTGGCCGCGATTGAAGACATTGTCGCCCCCATCATTGCCGCCGGGCAAGACGTGCAACTGCATTGCCACACGGAATGGCTCGGCCTGGCCGGAGACGCCAACCCGCTCGCGTCAAAGCACACCGGTCAGAACCTCGCCGACTTCCCGTTCGAGGAGCAATGCCAGATCCTCGACTATGCCCGCACCACACTGATGGCCGCAGGCGCGCCCGCGCCGGTCGCGTTCCGGGCGGGCAATTACGGTGCCAATGATGATACCCTGCGGGCGCTCGCAAGCCTTGGCATCGCCTATGATACGAGCCATTGCCCGGCGATGGTCGGCAAGAGCGCGTGCCGGATCGGCCTTGGCCCGGACGTACACGATCCGCTGGAGCATATGGGCGTGATCGAAGTCCCCGTCGGCAGCATCGGCGCGATGGGCGGGGGGCAGCGCCATGCCCAGATCACGGCGCTCTCCTTGGGCGAGATGCTCGCCGCCATCCGCCATGCGGCGGCGAGTGGGCAGGAGACCTTCACGCTCGTCAGCCACTCCTTCGAACTGATCAACCGCCGCAAGCTGGCCGCCAACCGCGTGGTGCGCCATCGCTTCACGGGGCTGGTCAAGGCGCTTGAGGCCATGCCCGGGGTAACGACCGGCACCTATGCGGACACTCCGCCCACCCTGCGCGCGTCGATCCGGGCCAGCCAGCCGCTCCCACCCAATGCGATGCGAACCGGACGGCGGATGGCCGAACAATTCGTCTCCAACGCGCTCTACGGCGCGCTATAGGCACGCGCCGTGGGTACCGCCGCCATCGACTTCACCGTGGGATCGCGCCGCCTGCTCAGCGTCCCGCGCCAGCTTTCCACTTGGGCCTTCAGCCTTGAGGATGTGCTCGCGGGCGCGCTGCCCGCCGTGCCGCCGAGCGGGCGTGACGGGGTGCGCGTGCTCTCCGCCCCGACTGCGCGCCTCGCCGCAATCACCGCGCGCTACCCCGGTTTCATCGCGGGTGGGCGGCAGGATTACCGCCGCCACTATATCGACATGGGCCAGAGCTTCGATGACTACATGGCGCAGTTTTCGGGCAAGACGCGCTCAACCTTGCGGCGCAAGGCGCGCAAGCTGGCGGACGAAGCGGGTGGCTACACCGTCACCGAGCACCGCATTCCGGGGGAGATCGAAGCCTTCCTCGCCGCCGCCCTTCCGCTGTCGGCGCGCACCTATCAGGCGCGGCTGCTCGATGCCGGATTGCCCGAAAGCCCCGAAGCGCGCCGCGCGATGCTTGAGGCGGCCGAGGCTGATCGGATGCGCGCCTTCCTGCTCCACGTGGGAGGACAGCCGGTCGCCTACCTGTCGCTACCGCTTGCCGGGCAGACGCTGGTCTATGCGTTTCTGGGCTATGATCCGGATTGGGCACGGCTGTCGGTCGGCACGGTGCTCCAGATGGAGGCGCTGGAGCGCCTGTTTGCCGAGGAGCGCTACCGCTGGTTCGATTTCACCGAGGGCGACGGCGCGCACAAGGAGATGTTCGGCACCCATGCGGCAGCGTGTTCAAGCCTCGTGCTGCTGGAGCCGACGCTGGCCAATCGCACGCTGCTCGGCGCGAGGGCGGGGTTTGATGCGAGCGTGCTCGGCGCCAAGGCGCTGGCGGAACGCTCAGGGGCGCTGGGACGGATCCGTGCGCTGCTGCGGGCCTGATTCCCCGCGCATGGTCGCAGCGGCACGGCGCCGGTTGCTCTCCCGCACGCGCACCTGCGCCACCAGTGCTGAACGCCCCGACGGCGCACCGCTGAGCGATCCGTAACGCAGCGCCAGATACAGCCACATCGCCGCAATCACGCCGAGCAGCACGCTCGCCGCGATGCCGAGGCGCAGGTCGTAACTCATCAGCAATCCGTCAGCAGCGAGCGCCACGCCAGCCACCAGCCACTTGGGCGAAAGCCAACCGGCAAGGCGTTCGGAAGCAAAGGGCATCAGGCAACCTCTTTCATGAAACGCGGCCGGGGGAGGAGAGAGGACCCGCGTCGTCATCCAGAAGATGGGCGGACGCAGGCCAAAGACAAGTGGGGAGAATGACTTATCCCGCCCAAACCAAAGGGCCGGAAAGCAACCGCCTTCCGACCCTTCCGTTAATCAACTCACCACCGCAAACCGATCCCAAGGGGATCGCAAGGCCGACCGGCCGCCCGCAGCGACGCGACCGTCAGGTAGCATGAGCGAGGAAAGGCGAGCGCGGATGCGCTCGCCTCCCACAAATTACGCCCCTTCGACTTCCGAAAGGTCGACCTTCAGGCCCGGGCCCATGCTCGAGGTCATGGTGACCTTGCGCACATACTTGCCCTTGGCGCCCGCAGGCTTGGACTTCACCACTGCTTCGGTCAGCGCCTTGAAGTTCGCCTTCAGCGCGTCATCGGTGAAGCTCAGCTTGCCGATGCCCGAGTGGATGATGCCCTGCTTTTCGACGCGGTATTCGACCTGGCCGCTCTTGGCGTCCTTGACCGCTTGCGCGACGTTGGGGGTGACGGTGCCGAGCTTGGGGTTCGGCATCAGGCCCTTGGGGCCCAGCGTCTTACCCAGACGGCCGACAACGGCCATCATGTCGGGCGAGGCGATCACGCGGTCGTAATCGAGGTTGCCCGCCAGCATGTCTTCCATCAGGTCTTCAGCGCCGACCTTGTCAGCCCCGGCAGCCAGCGCCTTTTCAGCGTTGTCGCCGCGCGCGAACACGGCAACCTTGACGTCCTTGCCGGTGCCCGAGGGCAGCGAGACCATGCCGCGGACCATCTGGTCAGCGTGACGCGGATCGACGCCGAGGTTCATCGCCACTTCGACGGTTTCGTCGAACTTGGTCTTGTACTCGCGCAGCACAGCCAGCGCCTCATCGACAGTGTAGAGCTTTTCGCGATCGAGCGCGGCCAGAACCTTCGCCTTCTTGGTGATCTTGGTCATGTGCTTAGCCCTCCACCACTTCGAGGCCCATCGAGCGGGCGCTACCGGCGATGATCTTCATCGCCTGATCAATGTCGTTCGCGTTCAGATCGGCCATCTTGGCTTCAGCGATCTCGCGGATCTGCGATTCCTTGATGGTGCCGGCCGAGATCTTGCTGGGCTCCTTCGAACCCGACTTCAGCCCAGCGGCCTTCTTGAGGAAGTAGGACGCGGGCGGGGTCTTGGTGATGAAGGTGAACGAGCGATCGCCGTAGACCGTGATGACGGTCGGGATCGGCATGCCCTTTTCCATTTCCTGCGTGGCGGCGTTGAACGCCTTGCAGAATTCCATGATGTTCACGCCGCGCTGACCCAGCGCCGGGCCGATCGGCGGCGACGGCGTGGCAGAGCCCGCGGGCACCTGCAGCTTGATATAGCCTTCAATTTTCTTGGCCATGTGGCCTTACTCCTGTCGCACTGTTGCCCGGCTGTTTCCATCCGGGCTCATGTTAAGCGGTCCAGCGCCTCTGCTTCGTGCATTGCAGAGGCTCCCGCACGGAATCACCGGCCTCAGGGGCCAGCGAAGGCGGGCGCATAGCGGTTTTGCCGCGCAATGCAAGCCCGCGCGCCCTTTGGGCCGTTCAGCTTCGTACCTGTTGGAGACACATGAGACACTGTCCAAGAACCCAAAAACCAACCCCTCGCCGCAGGCTTTCCCGCCGCAGATCGGGCGCAGGCGCGGCAGGGGAGGGTGCGGAAAGCGGGTCATCGCGGCGTTGGTAACGCAGGCTGGCCCAGTAGGAAAATCGCCAAAGGCCCGGCCCAACGCGAAGCGACAGACCAAGCCTGATTGTCGCCGCGAGAAGGTTTGTCAGTGCGATGTGTCAGAAGGTCTTCACATTCTTCAACAATTAGAACAATGTTTACGGGCTGACGGGTAGGTTGCCCAGCCTCAGGATTTCAAAGGAACGACATGATTACTATCGCCATCCGTGCGCGCGAAATCGTTTCGAGCAATGTCGACAGCCTCGTCAGCAAGGCGGGCGAGCCGCGCAAGATGCTGCGGCTGCTCCAGTCCGAAATCGAAGAAACGCTGATCGCGCTTCATGGCGATGCCACGCGGGCCAAGCGCCAGCGGGAGCGGCTCAGCGATACCGCTGCCCGGTTGGCTGCGGGCGCCGAGGAATGGACCGGCAAGGCCAAGATCGCGATCGATCACGGCCGCGAAGACCTCGCCCGCGCCGCCCTGCTGACCCGCGAGGCCGAGCGCGCCAAGGCCGCTGACGCCGCCGCGAGCGCCGCTGCGCTGGGTGACCAAATCGCCGAGGCCACCGCCGTCATCGCCGACCTTGAGGCCAAACGCACCGCCATCACCGCGCGCATCGCCGAACTGGTGAAGGCCGAGGCCGCGACACAGCCCGCTGCCGCTACCGCCGACACCCATGTCGACCGCCGTATCGACCGGATCGAAGCGCTGGAGCGGCGCGCCGGGTTTGTGGATGTTCCCGGAGAAGCTCCTTCGCTCGCCTCGCTCGATGACGAGATTGCGGGCCTGCAAAAGGCGAGCGCGATCGAGGCCGAACTGGCGGCGCTGAAGGCCACGGCTGCACCGACGAAGAAGGCGGCGGGCAAGAAGCGGGGTTGAAACCCGCTTCCCCCACCCCCCATCGTCGCCCCGTGCTTGACACGGGGTTAGGCTTTTCTTGCGGGTGAACGCTCGCCATTATCTCGGGCCTTGGTGCGCTGCGAGCAAAAGACAGCCAAGCCCCGTGTCAAGCACGGGGCGACGGCAGGTTTGGGTTGCTGTATTCAGATTGTACGCGGCACCCTCAGCCCCTTGGTGCGGCTGGTGAGGTGGAAATTGTGGCACAGCGCGCACTTGTAGGTGCGCAAGGTGACATCGGCGCTCAACGCCACCGCATCCGCTTCCTCGCGGGTCTCATAGCGGCGCTTACGCTGGCAGATGCCGGGCGAGGTCTGCATCAAACCTCTACTGCCTCGCCAAGTGAGCGCTGGAACGGCCTCGACAGAGGCCGCAAGGGCGATTGGGCCTCAAGCAGCGCAGCGGTAGGCCGACAAGGACACGAGCCCGCAGGCGCCCGTAGGAGCGCAGCGACGAAGGAACAGCGCCGAGGACGCTCGCCCGGAGGGGCGAGCGAAAAACTCACTTCGCCAGTTCGACGTGCTCGAAATCGAGCTCCACCGGGGTTGCGCGGCCGAAGATCGACACCGACACCTTGACCTTCGCCTTATCGAAATCGAGCTCTTCCACGATCCCGTTGAAGCTGGCGAACGGGCCGTCGAGCACCTTGACCGAATCGCCGATCTCGTAATCGACGCTGATCTCGCGCTTCGGCGCGGCCTGCGCATCGGCGACGCCGCCGAAATAGCGCGAGGCTTCTTTTTCCGAGATCGCCTGCGGCTTGTTCATCGAGCCGAGGAAGCCGGTCACCTTGGGGGTGTTCTTGACCAAGTGGTAGACATCATCGGTCAGGTTGAGCTTGGCCAGCACATAGCCGGGCATGAACTTGCGTTCGACCTGCACCTTCTTGCCGCGCTTCACTTCCGTCACGGTCTCGGTGGGAACCTGCACTTCTTCGACCCCGTCCGACAGGCCGAGCCGTTCGGCTTCCGAAATGATCGCGTCGCGAACCTTGTTCTCGAAACCGGAGTAAGCGTGGATGATGTACCAGCGAGCCATGGAGAGTCCTTGGAAATAGAGATCTGACGGGCAGAGATAATCGGGCGCGCCGCGCGCCTTATTGCAGCAGGCTGATCGCGCCGCGCACGATCGCGCCGAAGAGCGTGTCGATGCCGAGGAAGAAGATCGAGAGAATCACCATGAAGATGAACACGAAGATCGCCGTGCGCACGGTTTCCTCACGGGTCGGCCAGACGATCTTGTTCGCCTCGGCCTTGACCTGACTGAAGAACTCGCCGGGCGAGGTCTTGCGCTTTTTCTCTTCAACCTTGCCGAGTTCGGCGTTCTTCTGATCGGCCATGATAGCCCGTTCCTTCGCGTAATGCCTGCTCGTCCTGTCCGAGGCGGCTTTCAGGTAGGGGGCCGCGCCGCCCGGGACAAGGTCGCCGGAGGGGCTGGAGATCTACCGATGTCGGATAAGACGCTGAGGCTCTTACGCGCGGGACAGCGCAAATGCAAGAATGCTTGGGTAGTGGATACGTGCGCGGGCGGCGCGCCTCAGCGCATGCCGAACAGGCGCGATATCAGCCCGCCGCTCGACTGCATCGGCTGGAGCGGACCATGAATCGCCCGCCCCCGCGCCGGATCGCGGGTGGGACGCGGGCTGACCCACTGATCGGGCCGCGAGGAACGGAAGGTATAGGCGCTCATCCTGTGTCTCCTGTGCGAGGGCAGCCAATCGGTTCGTCGACAGGAATACACGGTTTGCCTTGCGAGAGGATGAACGGCGGGGGCGGAAATCAAGCGTCGGACGACTTTCGACGTCGAGCGCGCAAAAGGCAGCACTGCCCAACGAACAAGCTCTAAAGGAGGCGGAAGAATCGGCGCCAAAGGCGCCGCAAGGCTGACCGGCCGCCCGCAGCGACGCGACCTTCAGGTCGCATGAGCGAGGATTTCGCATCGCGGAGGCGATGCACAAAACAAACGACGCCAAAGGCGTCGCAAGCGCGATCGCGCGCCCGGACCGGCCCGGAATGCAGCGTAGCGGAATGGAGGATTAGCCGGGAGGACGAACCGGCGGAGGCCGGTTCGAAACACACGAATGGCAGGGGTGTGCGGACTCGAACCGCAGGCCCTCGGTTTTGGAGACCGATGCTCTACCAACTGAGCTACACCCCTGCAGCGCGTTGGAGCGGTGCCTTTATCGAAGGCTTATCCGATAGGCAATGCTCTTTGCCTCATCGCGCGCGGCCATGTATTGTGCGCTGCAACCATGCACGCGCCGATCCGCCCTCCTATCCCTGTCGAGACCTTGCTGCTGGCCTATCGCAGCGGAATTTTTCCGATGGCGGACAATCGCGAAGACGCCGAGGTGTTCTGGGTCGAGCCGCGTGACCGGGCGATCATCCCTCTGGACGGGCTGCATCTCTCCAAGAGCTTGCGCAAGGTGCTGCGCGCGGATCGCTTCACCGTGACGGTCGATCGCGCGTTCGAACAGGTGATCCGCGCTTGTGCCGAGCCGCGCGAAGATCATCCCGAAACCTGGATCAGCGAACGGATCGTGCAGAGCTACATCGGCCTCCACCGCGCCGGGCACGCCCATTCGGTCGAATGCTGGCTGGCGGGCGATGATGGCGCGCCGCAGCTGGTGGGCGGGCTTTATGGGGTCAGCTTCGACCGGGTGTTCTGCGGGGAGAGCATGTTCAGCCGGGTGCCGGATGCGAGCAAGGTTGCGCTCGCGTGGCTGGTGGCGCTGATGCGGCGCGCCGGGTTCGCGCTGCTCGACTGCCAGTTCATGACCGAACACCTGCGCGCAATGGGTGCGACCGAGCTGGCGCAGGCGGATTACCGGCGGTTGGTGGAACGGGCACAAGGTCAGCCGCATGACAGCCTCGGCACCGCGTGGCGCCACTACAGCCGGGGTTATGCGTCGGGAGTCGGAGCTGCAGTCGGGCTGGGTGCCGCCGTGGGTGTGGCCGACGGGCGCGCGGCAGGCCTCCCCGACGCCTCGGGCGATGGGGCGGCCGAACCTTCCTCACCCGGGAAACGCATCGTGCAATCCTTGACCCAGACATCATAGACCGGGTGTTCGACCACGTTGAGGCTGGGCGATTCGAGGAACAGCCAGCCTGAGAACACGCGCTTATGCTGCGCTTCGCCGCGGCCCTTGATATCGACCTGCACGAAGGCCGCAGTCTGCTGCGGCATTTCCCATGGCGCGGTGCGCTCGCAAGCGGAGACGCGGACGATCACCGGGCCGATCTCGCGGCTTTCGCCGGGCTTCAGCTTGATCTCTTCGGAGACATTGTTGCGCTTGTTGAGCAGGCCGAGCACCGCAACGCGCTCGTTCATCGGGGTCGCGCCGTAATCATTGACCGGCGTAGCCGGGCTGGCCGCCGCCTCGGGGCTCGCTTCGCCCAGCGGCACCACCACTGCTTCGTTCTGGGATGCGCTCATGTCGCAGGCGGCAAGCATCAGCACGCTCGCCAGCGGGAGGGCCAGGCTAAGCTGCCGCACCGCGCGCCTCAGCTGTCCGCGCTGCCGGGGGTCCACGCTTCGTAATCGCCCACGGCGCGGGCGCGTTGGCCGCCGCGCTCCAGAGCGCCTTGCGGGCGATAGGCCTGAACGGTGCCGGTGGCGTTGGGCGTGTAATCCGCCTCCCAGATCCGCGGCGGCGGCAGGTGGCTCTCGGGCACGTCGTCATAGGTGCCGTGCAGCCAGCCGTGCCATTCGGCCGGCACACGGCTCGCGTCATTGGCGCCGTTGTAGATCACCCAGCGCTTTTCGCGGCTGGTGTAGGAGCCGGTGTTGAGCGCGGCCGCCTTCGGCTTTTCGCGGTAGTACATGTTGCCCGCGCCATCGGTGCCGACATGCTCGCCGCCCGCGCGGCTTGCCCAGAGCTGCGTGCCGAGCGTGGCACCGTCCCACCAGGTGAAGATTTTTCCGAGGATACCCATAGGCCGTGCGCCTAGCGGAATTGGTCGCCCACGCCAATAATGATTGTCACTGCGGCCGGCGGGATGTTTGTTCGCGTGCCCGCCTCCGCGGGCACGTCCTCGGCGCTATTCCTTCGCTACGCTACGGGCGCCTGCGGGCGGGCGGTCGCCCTTGCGGCCCGTCCGTTGGCGGGCCGGGATCGCGCTCCCCATCCCGGTCAGCGCTTAGCCCGGCACCTTCCACATGACCCGGTCCCCCGGCACGATCCCCAGCTCCTTCGAGCGGCCCGCGCGCAGTTCCAGCACCGCGCTTGCCAGCCCGCTCGATCGCACCGAATCGAGCGAATAGGGCACGGTGTTCGCCGCGATATTGCTGATCCGCCCGTCCGGCCCGATGAAGATGATGTCGAGCGAGAGCGGGGTGTTCTTCATCCAGAAGCTCTTCGGCTCGGGCACGGCGGAGGGGAAGATCATGCCCTCGGCATCGCCCAGCGACGTGCGGAACATCAGGCCCTTGGCCTGTGCTTCGGGGCTGGCGGCGACTTCGACCTTGAAGGCGAGCTTCTGGGTCCCGCGCTCGACCACGAGGTCGATCACCTCGAGACCGGAGACCGGGTGGCGCGCCGCTGTGGCCGGAGCAGGCGTCTGCGCGCTGGCCGTAGTTGTCCCGGGCGAACAGGCCGCAAGCAGCCCCGCAGCCATCATCGCGCCTGCCAAGAGGTGCCTTACCATTGGTCGTCCATCCCTTCATCGTCGGCAGCTTCGCCGAGCCATTCTTCCACATCCTCAAGGCTCCGGGCCGCGAGGATGAAGCGTGCGTGCTCGTACTGGTGGCCTGCGCGCAGCATTGCTGCAACGGCTTTTTCGCGGGACTTGCGCGCGGCTAGCGGATCGCCACCTTCCTCGGCAGACGCACCATAGGGGCCCAGCCGCCGCTTCCTCGCCATCAGCGCAGCAGCGCGGCGGCTTGCGGCCTCTCCGGGGGCGTGGGCCTGACGCAGCCCCTCGCCCACGCCGGCATGGCGCAAGCTCTCCTCGACCCGGCGCGCGCCATAGCCTCTTGCGCCCAGATCGCGGGCGCGGCCGCGGGCATAGGCATCGTCATCGACATAGCCCAATTCCACCAGCCGGGCGACGAGCGCGGGAATATCGATCTCAATGGTGCGGCCATCCGCATCCTCGGCCAGCCCGCGTTCCCTGATTTTGCGCACAAGATAGCCTTCCAGCCGCGCGCCGGTGGTGGCGAACCGTGCCGCATAATGCAGCGCCAGATCGCGCAAAGTGGCCTCTCCCAGCGGAGGTTTCACCCGCTTCGCCGTCCGGCGTTCCCGCCCGGAATCCTCCCCGGCTTGACGACCGGGTGATGACGAATTCGCTTTACGTGAAACCATTTCGCCTTATTCGTGCCACTTTCCTTGCCATATGCCTGACATTGGACGCTGCCGGATTATGCCCGGCGACACGGGGTTATGCCAGAGCGCGTACGTGATACCATCATGAAACGCGCCGCAACTGACGGGTATCGTTGAAAAATATGACCGAGGCCGTTTTGACGCCGACGCCGAATGACTGCGATCTGCCGCGGGTCCGTGCGCAATTTGCAACCTTCAATGAAGCGATCGACTATGCTGCGCTGAGCCTGAAAGGGCTCAATTTCCACGACATGCGCGGGGAACTGGCGCGCGTCTACCCCTATACGACCATGCGCGAAGATGCATTGATCATGGCACGGCGCCTGATCGCGGCGGGGATCGGCAAGGAAGACCGCGTTGCGCTGATCGCCGAGACCGGCGCAGACTTCGCCGCCCTGTTCTGCGCCTGTGTCTATGCCGGTGCATGGCCCGTGCCGCTGCCGTTGCCAACGACATTCGGCGGCAAGGACAACTTCATCGACCAGCTGGCGATCCAGCTGCAAAGCTCGGACCCGAAGATCCTCCTCTACCCGGAGGAAATCGCCGAGATGGCATCCGCTGCCGCCGCCCGTCAGGGCTGCGAGGCGCAAAGCTGGCAGGATTTCGCCCACCGCCCCGCGCCGGACTGCGACCTGCCCACCGCCAGCCCGGACGATATCTGCTACCTGCAATATTCCTCCGGCTCGACCCGCTTCCCCACGGGCGTCGCCGTCACCCACCGGGCGCTGCTGCACAATCTTTACGGCCATTCGACCACGATGGAGCTGGGCGCGAATGATCGCTGCGTCAGCTGGCTGCCGTGGTATCATGACATGGGCCTTGTCGGCTGCCTGCTCTCGCTGATCGCCAACCAAGTGTCGGGGGACTACCTGAAGCCCGATGCCTTTGCCCGCCGCCCGCTGGCGTGGCTCGACATGATCAGCCGCAATCCGGGCAACACGCTCTCCTATTCGCCCACCTTCGGTTACGACATCTGCGCGCGCCGCATCTCCAGCCAGTCGAGCGTCGCGGAACGCTTCGACCTGTCGCGCTGGCGGATCGCGGGCAATGGCGCGGACATGATCCGCCCGGACGTGATGCAGAACTTCGTCAACGCCTTCGCGTCGGCGGGCTTCCGGGCATCGTCCTTCACCCCGTCCTACGGCCTCGCCGAAGCGGTGCTGGCGGTGACGGTGATGCCGCCGGGCGAAGGCATCCGGGTCGAACTGGTCGAGGAAGAGCGCCTGTCGGGCGCTCCGCGCGATCTGTCACGCCCGGCCCGCTACCGCGCGATCGTCAATTGCGGCAAGGCGCTGCCCGACATGGATGTCGCCATCAAGGGCGAGGACGGCAGCCGCCGCGGCGATCACCAGATCGGTAAGGTCTGGTGCCGCGGCCCCAGCGTGATGCACTCCTATTTCCGCAACCCCGAAGCGACCGATGATTGCCTCGTGCCTGATGAAGACGGGAACTTCTGGCTCGACACCGGCGACATGGGCTACACCGCCAATGGCTATCTGTTCATCGTCGGCCGGGCGAAGGACATGATCATCATCAACGGCAAGAACCACTGGCCGCAGGATATCGAATGGGCGGTGGAGCAGCTTCCGGGCTTCAACCACGGCGATATCGCGGCCTTCTCGATCGAGATGGAAAACGGCGAGGAAGCCCCCGCGGTGCTGGTGCATTGCAAGGTCTCCGACCCCGAGGAACGCGTGAAGCTGCGCGACCAGATCGCCGACAAGGTGCGCTCGGTTACGGGGATGAGCTGCATCGTCGAACTCGTCCCCCCCCGCACCCTGCCGCGCACGTCATCGGGCAAACTCAGCCGCGCCAAGGCGAAGAAGCTGTATCTGGCGGGTGAGATCGTGCCGATCGATCTGGCGGCTTAAGCCCTACCCCCGCCACCGCCCCAATCGTCGCCCCGTGCTTGACACGGGGTTAGGCTTTTCTGCCTCTCCGTCCGAAGAAAAAATTAGCCAAGCCCCGTGTCAAGCACGGGGCGACGGGTTGCGGCAAGTTTCGGCGTTGCGCCGAACTGGCGGAAATGACCGTGATTGGGTGGATTACAGTCTTAGCCCTCTCCCCTTGTGGGAGAGGGTTGGGAGAGGGGTCCGGAGCTAAGCTCCGGCCCTGCCCCCTCTCAACTGCGACTAGGCAGCAAGCTGCCAAGTCTTCGTATCTCTCCCGCAAGGGGAGAGAGAAGCTTGGCTGCAAAAGGGCCGCTTCCTGATCGGAGACATTGGTCCCGCTGACCCGAAAAGCGGACTCGCCTACTCTCCCTCAGCCGCCCACACCGGACGCAGAGGGCCAGCGCCGCTGCGGACGCTGACCGCAACACCCTCACCGCGCAGGGCTTCGGCCACTGCTTCGGCCTCGCCCGTGGGGCCGATCAGGACCACGCCCCGACCAAGCCGCTGGGCGGCCCAGCCGGTGACATTGAGCGCGGCTTGCCCCGCCTCGGTCGGCTCGCCGCCGTCGAAGGTGATGGCGGCGGGGAGCGTGCCTGCGGGCGGGATCAGCTCAATGGCCCAGTCCGGCTCACCCGCGGCGATCCGCGCCTCAAGCGCACGGTAGGTCGCAAGGCTTGCGCCGTCCAAGCGCTTGGCCCGCACCAGCGCGCGGCGGCGGGCTTCGTCGATCAGCACTTCGCGCGTCGGCACGCCCGCTGCCAGAGACAGCCGCACCGCCAGAGCCTCGGCCCGGGCGGACGCCTCGCGCTCCTCACGCGCACGGGCGGCGGAGAGCTGCGCGCGCTCTGCCGCCGAATCATTCGTGCCGACTTCGTATTGCACCAGGTCGAGCTTGACGGTCTCCCCCAAACGCTCGGCGAGCGAGGCCGACAGCGCCTGCTCGATCTCGGGCCGCAGCACCGGGGTGAACACCACCGCGTGAATCCCGACCGGTGCGGCGGCGAAGTCGATCTCCAGCAGATCAAGCTGCGAGCGCCCGTCGAACTGTTCGCGAATCTCGCTGCGCACGATGCGCTGGGCGTTGGTTTCCCACGCGATCCGGTTGAGCGAGAAGGCGAGCGGGATCGCCAGCGCCACGAACACCGTCAGCAAGGCGATGTTCTGGAACATGGTGTTGCGCGCGCTCAACGAATTGCGGAAGCCATACAGCTTGGCCATGCCGAAAGCGGTCAGCGCAATCGTGATGAAGTTGGTCACAAACAGCAGCAGCGCGCCCGAAAACACGGTTGAGTTCCACGTCGCCAGCCCGAAGCCGACCACGGCGAGCGGCGGCATCAGCGCGGTTGCAATCGCCACGCCAACGATGGCCCCCTCGCGCCCGCGGATCATCGCATAGGCCCCGGCCAGCGCCGAAAACAGCGCCACGAACAGGTCGAACAGATTGGGCCGGGTGCGCGCGGCAATCTCAGACGTGATGGTCTGGATCGGCGAAACAAACACCAGCACCGCGCACAAGAGCACCGCCAGCACGCTGCCGATCACCAACGTTATGACCGATTGCTTGAGCCACGCCCAGTCGCCAATCGCCAGCGCAAAGCCCAGCCCCATGATTGGCCCCATTAGCGGCGACAGCAACATCGCGCCGATCACCACCGCAGGCGAGGACAAGAGCAGACCGAGGATCGCGATCCCACCGCTCATCGCAGTCATGAACAGGTAGTGTTCGGACAGCTTGCCGTCCTCGCGGCGCCGCTCGGTCACTTCGGCCTGATCGACCTGACCGATGACATGCACCGTCCACCATTCGCGCAAATTGTCGATGATGGCGCGCAGATTTGCGGGACGCGCGGCAGCGGGTGCGGAAGGCTTCTCTGCCCCGGCGTCCAAGGTGCTGGCGGCGTCAGGCGAGGCCCCTGATCCGGAAGTGTCGTTCATCAAGAAGCCCTTGGCCGTGTGTCCTGTATCCAGCGATAGCTTGCAGCATCCGCGATTGCCAAGCAAACCCTGACGCGGGAGACCGTCAGCGCGATGGACGCGGGGGGCCATTCCGGCTTACGATCATCAAGCCCGCTTGAAAGGCGTGTTTTAGATCACTAATACAGTAGCGATTGCCCTGACGCTGCGGCGCGGGTTTGAGGGAGCACGAAACTGGCATGAGCACCGAAACGCAGACGGCAACCGCGACCCCCTTCTCGCTCACCCCGCCCGATCCGGTGCCGCAGGTCGCGCCCGAACAGGCGGCCGGCCTTGTGCCGGTTTCGACCGAGCAGAAGTCCAAGCTCGACACCAAGGTCGATGCCTTCGTCAATGAACTGGTGACGATCGACGCCAATTCGCCCGCCTTTGGCGAGAAGGTCGATCAGATCACCCGCATGGGGCAGGAACAGATCCGCTCGGCCGCCGCCATGTCGAACCGCTTCCTCGATCGCCCGGTGCGCGCGATGGACGGTGATGGCACGGTGGGCAAGGACCTGGCCGAACTGCGCCGCACGGTCGAAGACCTCGATCCCGGCCGCAAGGGCAAGCTGTCAGGGCCGCGCAAGATCCTCGGCATCATTCCCTTCGGCAACAAGCTGAAGAATTATTTCGACAGCTACACATCCGCGCAGGGGCATATCTCGTCGATCCTCCAGCGGTTGGAAAGCGGCAAGAAGGAACTCCACCTCGATAACGCGGCCATTGATACCGAACGCCAGAAGCTGTGGGCGGCGATGGGCGAGCTGGAGCAGATGATCCACATCGCCAAGACGCTGGATGCGCGGCTGGAGGCGAAGGCGCTGGAACTCGACAGCTCCGATCCGGCCAAGGCCAAGGCCCTGCGGGAAAGCGCACTGTTCTATGTCCGCCAGCGCACGCAGGACCTGCTGACCCAGATGGCGGTGAGCGTGCAGGGCTACCTCGCGCTCGATCTCGTGAAGAAGAACAATGTCGAACTGGTCAAGGGCGTCGACCGTGCCAGCACCACCACCGTCGGTGCGCTGCGCACAGCGGTGACCGTGGCACAGGCGATGACCAATCAGCGCCTCGTGCTCGGCCAGATCACGGCGCTCAACAAGACCACCAGCGACATCATCGATTCGACCAGCACGCTGCTGCGCGAACAGACCGCCCAAATTCACGAGCAGGCGGCGTCCAGCACGATCCCACTCGAGACGCTGCAACGCGCGTTCCAGAACATCTATGACACGATGGACGAGGTCGACAATTTCAAGGTCCGCGCGCTCGATTCGATGAAGCAGACCGTTACCGTGCTGACCGCCGAGGTCGAGAAGTCGAAGGGCTATATCGCCCGCGCCGAGGGGCAATCGCAGGCGCAGGCCAAGGTTGCTTCGCAGACGCCCTCGCTGCTGGCACTGGATAAATAATGCCCGACACCACCCGCGAGAGCGACCGCATCCTGCGCGAGGCGAAAACCAGCCTCGCGGTGCAGCGCGAAGGCGGGACGCATCGGCCTGGCCTGCGCGGGGCGAGCATCGGCAAGGCCTCGGCCGAGTTGAAGATGAAGAGCTTGCTCACCAAGGTGCGCAATGTCGCGCTGGCGATCTTTGCGATCTGGCTGGGCGCCGGGATTGCGGGCGCGTTCCTCAACGGCATCGGGTTCTGGGGCGTCATGGCGGTGGTCATCGCCACGGCTGTCGCGGTCGGCGTGTTTTCGAGCGTTCCCAAGGTCAAGGTGCCCAAGCGTGCCGAGCTGAAGCAGGGCAACCCGCAGGCAATGGTCGCGCGCACGGAAATCTGGCTTGAGGCGCAGCGACCGGCACTTCCCCCACCCGCACAGGCGCTGGTCGATCAGCTGGGGGTGCAGCTCGATGCGCTGGGGCTGCAATTGAAGGGCCTCGGCGACAACGAACCGGCGATGGCCGAAGTGCGCGAGCTGGTGGGCGAGTATATCCCCGAGACGATCGACAACTACCGCAAGGTTCCGGTGCATCTGCGCTCGGAAGAATATGCCGGCAAGACCGCCGACGAGCGCCTCACCGAAAGCCTCACCAAGCTTTCGGGCGAGGTTGACCGCGTCACCCGGCGGCTGGCCGAAGGCGCGCTCGATGATCTGGCGATCAAGAGCCGTTATCTCGAATACCGCTATGGCGGGGCCGAGGCGCTGGAAGATCTGACCGGCGGCGGCGGGATGCCCGATACCGGCGTGCCGCTCCCCGATTTCTCGGCTGTTCCCAGCAAACAGGAGCGCTGAGCCATGCGCGTGACCCTTCCCCACGATCTCACCAAAGATGAAGTGCGCCGCCGGATGCGCGCCCATGCGGACGAGATCGGCAGCTTCTTTCCGCCGGGCCTCGCCAAGGTGACGACCGACTGGCCGAATGAAGACCGGATGACGATCACCGCGCAGGTGGTCGGCCAGACCATCCCCGGCGGGGTCGAAGTGCGCGATCACGAGGTGGTGATCGAGATGGACCTCCCCCTGCTGCTCAGCGTGATGAAGGGGCCCTTGGAAGCGGCAGTGAAGAAGGAAGGCGGGCGGCTGCTCGCACCCTGACTATCCGACCTCGGCCATCCAGTTCCCATTGCCAAGCCCCAACCCGTGTGTCATAAATATTGGACACAAATAACTGCCTAATTTGCCTTACACTCGGGTCAGATGCCGAGGGCGATGGACAATTCGGCTGCGGAGCCGATTCGGGCGGAAAGGACGGGTGGGATGGCACCAGTCAAGGATAGTGCAGCGACAGACGACAGTCTGAGAACGCACCTGCGCGCTGCCACCATGGCCGCGCATGACCTGCTCGATCACGCCATGCAGGCCGCGAGCGGCTGGCAGACCCGCTCTGATTATGCCCGCTTCCTCGCGCTCCAATACGCTGCACGCGTTCCGCTGGAGGACTGGCTGGCGCGCCACGCGCCTAGCGACCTTTCGCCCCCGTCGCAGACCCCGCTGCTCGCCCGCGATCTGGCGGCGCTCGGGCTGGACGTGCCTAAGCCAGCGCCGGGTCTGACCCCTGCCATGCCCGCCCCCGGTGAGGCGCTCGGCACGGCTTGGGTGCTGGCCGGATCGGCGCTCGGCAACCGGGCGATTGCCAAGCAGGTGGCCCGGATCGGCGGCGGCGAATGGCCCACCGCCTTCCTCGGTGACGACACGATGATGGCGTTCTGGCAAGGGCTACGTGCCCGGATCGAACGCCCTGCCGAACCGGACGAAGCCGAGGGTGCAACCCGCGCCGCCGAGGCGGTCTTCGCTCACTTCCTTGCGGTGGCTGAGCATGATCGAGCGCCTGAAAGCCTGCCCGCATGAACCTGCACCAGCGCAACGACACGCTCTCCGAGTGTGACCGTGAGGCGATCCACCATATTGCTGCGGTCCAGAACTTCGGCGGTCTGATCGCCGCCGATCCGCAGGGCCGGGTGGTGCAGGCGTCCGCCAATATCGCCGATTTGCTCGGGCTGACAGACCCCCCTGCCCCCGGCACCCCGCTGGCCGCCATCATCGCGCCTGACGCGCTGGCAACCCTCAATCAGGCCTTCGCCGGTCTCACCGGGGTCGACACTCTCGAACGCCGCTTCGGGCTTGATCTGAGCGGCAAGGACCAGCAGTTCGACTGCGCGGTGCACGTCAGCGGCGGGCTGCGGGTGATCGAGTTCGAACACCACGCCCGCAATGATTTTGCCGACCATGTCAGCATGATCGTCCCCGTGATCGCCCAGCTCGAACAGGCCACAAGCGTCGCCGCCCTGTGTGACACCGCCGCGCGGCTGGTGCGGCAGATGACCGGCTATGACCGGGTGATGATCTACCGCTTCCACCCCGACGAAAGCGGCGAGGTGATCGCCGAGGACCGCGACGAAGCGCTCGAACCGTTCAAGGGCCTGCGCTATCCCGCCGCCGATATCCCGCAGCAGGCACGCGAGCTGTTCCGCCGCAACCGGTTCCGGATCATCGCGGATATGGATTCGGACCCTGTTCCGATCCTTCCCGCGACCAGCCCGGACAACACCCCGCTCGACCTGTCGATGTCGATGCTGCGCTCCCACTCCAAGATGCACCTCGCCTATATGCGCAACATGGGCGTGGGTGCGTCACTGGCGATTGCGATCGTCCGGCATGACCGGCTGTGGGGCATGATCTCGTGCCACCACCGCGAAGCGCGCCTGCCGCCCTACTCGCTGCGAACCGTGGCAGAGCTGCTGAGCCAGACCTTCTCGCTGATGCTCGACCGTATTCTGGTGGCGCAAGCCGAGGCTTTGCGGGAACGCGCGCGGCAGTTGAACGACCGGCTGCTGCTGCGGCTGGCGGGCGGCGTGACGCTGGCGGACAGCCTGCCGATGATCGAGGAGCTGCTGCGCGGCACGATCCAGCATGACGGCATCTCGCTGTTCGCCGATGGCGAATACCGCGCCAGCGGCGAAGCGCCCAGTGAAGCCGAGTTCCGCGCCATCGCGCCGCTGCTCGCCAGCACGCTGGGCGGGGCGACCCATTCCAGCACGCGGCTGGCCGACCAGATTCCCGAGGCCGCCGGTTTCGCTCACCGGGCGGCGGGCGCGCTGGTGCTGCCACTGTCGCGCGGCACACGCGATTCACTGGTGTTGTGGCGCCGCCCGCTTGACCGGGTGGTGACCTGGGCCGGTGATCCGACCAAGGCAGCGGCGGCTCCGGGTGAGCTGCTCCAGCCGCGGTCCAGCTTTGCCGCCTGGGCCGAAACCGTGCGCGGCCACAGCGCCGACTGGAGCGCCGATGAATGCGAAATCGCCGCACGGCTGCGCCGCACGCTGATCGAAGTGGTGCTGCGCATGAGCGAGGATCTGACGCGCGAGCGGGCCCGCGCGGCCGAGCAGCAGGACCTGCTGATTGCCGAACTCAACCACCGGGTGCGCAACATTCTCGGGTTGATCCGCGCGCTGGTGGCGCAGTCGCAGGCCGAGGCGCTGAGCGTTCCCGGCTTTGCCGCGATCATCGGCGGCCGGATCGCTGCGCTGGCGGCAGCGCATGACAATATCACCGCAAAAAACTGGGGCCCGGCCAGCCTGATGCGCCTGATCGAGGCGGAGTTGGCGCCCTATTGCGGTGCGGACCGCGCGCGGTTCGGCGTGGTGGGAGATGACGTGCTCGTCGCGCCTGAAGCTTACACCATCCTCGCGCTGGTGGTGCACGAACTCGCCACCAATTCGGCCAAGTATGGCAGCCTGTCGGCCCGCGCCGGATCGGTCGAGGTAACCCTCGCGCGCACCGCCTTCGGGGATCTGTCGTTGCGCTGGCGCGAGGCGGGCGGCCCGCCGGTCACCGCCCCGACCCGGTCGGGCTTCGGATCGACCATCATCAACCGCTCTGTCCCGCACGACCTCGGCGGAGAGGCCGATGTACGTTACAAGCTGGCCGGGGTCGAAGCGGATTTCCTCGTCCCCGCGCGCTATCTCGCCGCACCCGACGGTGCCGCCCGCACCCTCCCTTCGCGCCCGCCAGAGCCGCAGCGCAATCCTGCGGCCACTTCCGCCGCCGGCCACCCGGGGCGCGTGCTGGTGGTCGAGGACAGCATCATCATCGCGCTCGACACCGAGGAAAACCTCAAGCGTCTGGGCGTGGGGGATGTGCAGCTGGAAAGCTCGGTCACCGGCGCCTTGGCCGCGATTGCCGACAGTCCGCCAGACTTTGCGATCATCGACTTCAACCTCGGCGGCGAGTCTTCCGAGCCGATTGCCGATGCCTTGCGGGCGGCGGGCGTGCGCTTCGTGCTGGCGACCGGCTATGCCGAAGGCGCGGGCAGCTTTGAACGGCTCGGCGCGGCAGCCGTGCTGCGCAAGCCCTACGGCATGACCGAGATCGAACGCTTGCTGGCCGACGCCTGAGGCTTAGGCCGAGCGGGTTAGCAGCGTCACTTCGGCCCCGCTGAAGTCCAAGCTGGCGAGGTTATCCGCAACCAGACACTCCCCCGCCCCGGCCCGCGCTGAACCATCGCGCGCGGCAACCTCGCCTGCGAGCGGCAGGACCAGCAACGCGCCGGTATAGGCATCAAGCGTGGCGGCATCGGGCGCGCCTTCGATCCGGTCGAGCCGGAAATGCGGGCCATCGACGAGCACGGGTCCGCTGGCAATCGAGCGGCGGTGCTCGGCGGCATAGGGCACGCCGTCCGCCACCGCGAGCGCGCGGTCGAGGTGCAATTCGCGCGGGCGGCCATAGTCGTAGAGGCGGAAGGTGGTCTCGCTCGTCTGCTGGACTTCGACCAGCGACAGGCCGGGGCCGATGGCGTGGACGGTGCCAGCGGGCAGATAGAACAGATCGCCCGCCCGCGCAGGGTGCCAGGTGAGCAACGCCTCGATCGTGCCATCCAGCGCGGCGGCCGCGATGTCCTCAGGGGTCACGTCCCGCTCGAACCCGATGGCGAGACGCGCGTCAGGCTCGGCATCGAGGACCAGCCAGCACTCCTCCTTGCCCGCTTCACCCGCCAGCGCGGTGTCATCGGAGGGATGGACCTGCACCGACAGCTTCTCGGAGGTGAAGAGGTACTTCACCAGCACCTGCGGCACTTCGGGCGGCGGTTCGAACCAGATTTCGCCGATCCGCTCACCCGCAGGCGCCACGAACGGCGGAGGCAGGACGTCGCGGCCCCAGACCTTGTCGACCATGCGGGTGGGAAGTTGGCGCGCGGTCACTGGTTGACGGCTCCCGGTAGCTTACCGACCGCCTGTGCACCGTCCCGCGTGGTGACCAGTACTTCGCCACCGGAGACGATGATGCAGACATCCGTGAGGCCCACCGCCGAAATGCGCGGGCCATCGCTCATGGCAAAAACGCCGCTGCATTGGGCGAGGTCGGCGCTGCCCCGCACCACATTGCCAGCCGCGTCCGCCTCTCCCGCGAGTGCTTCGCCCAGCGCGGCCCAGTTGCCGATATCGGACCAGCCCATGCTGGCAGGCACCATTGCGGCGCGGGCGGTGTTCTCCATGACGGCATAGTCGATCGAATCCCCGTCAATCGCGGCAAAAGGTTCAGCCGCCGGGTGGAAGCGCGCGCCATCCCCGGCGCCGCTTGCAACTGCCTCGCGCACGAGCCGCGCCATCTCCGGCCGGTGCGCGGCGAGTTCGGCAAGCAGGTGCCCGGCGCGGAAAGCGAAGATGCCGCCGTTCCAGCTATACTCCCCGCTGGCGAGATAGGCCTCGGCCCGCGCCAGATCGGGCTTTTCAACGAATTCGCGGATCGCAAAGCCGCCCGCCAGGGGCTCCCCGCGCCGCAGGTAGCCATAGCCGGTCTCGGGCCGATCCGCCGCGATCCCGAAGCTGACGAGATAGTCTTCGCGCGCCAGTGCCGCAGCGGCGAGCGCGGCGGCGCGGAAGGCGGCGCTGTCGGCGATATGGTGATCGCTCGGGCAGACCAGCATCACCGCATCTTCGGGCAGTAACGCCGCGGCGAGCGCGATGGCAGGGGCGGTGTTCTTGGCCGCCGGTTCGATCACCAGCCGCGCGCCGGGCGTATCGCCCAGCTGCGCGAGAATGAGATCGGCGTGGGCCGCGCCTGCCACCACCATCGGGGCCGCAAAGCGATCATCGCCGGCGACGCGGCGGACAGCCTGTTCGAACAGCGTCTCATCGCTCACCAGAGGCAGGAACGGCTTGGGACAAGCCTTGCGGCTGACCGGCCAAAGGCGCGTGCCGCTGCCGCCGCACAAGATCACAGGATGGATCGCAGTCACTTGAATACCCTTCGTTTGGGCAAGCCTATAACAACTCGTTGTCCGGAAACATCTCTAATCCGCCCATAATTCCGCAACTTGTCCGATCAAAACCACTGTTGGCGCCAATAGAAGGGCGCGGCCACCGGATTGCCGTTGCCATCGGTCGCCGGACGGAAACCGAGGCGCGCTTCGACCAGCTGGCAGGTGATGCGATCCGCTTCGGGATCAGGACTGGGGCGATAGACTGAACACCCCCGCGCGCGGCCATCCGTGCCGACGGTCACCCGGACGATCACCTGCGTGCCGCGACGCGCCGCGCGGCCGCCGGGCGGCACGGGATAATCGCGCGCATTGTCGATACTGCCGCTGATGTGGACGGGCTTGGTAACCGCGACCCCGCCGCGCCCGCTGCCGCTGTTCCCGCTGCCCGTGCCGGTTCCGCTACCGGCCGCGCCCGTGCCGTCGCCCGCTGTCGCCGCACCGGATTGGTTCGCCGTCCCGGTCGATGCGGCGCGGGGCAGCGGCCTGTCCTGCTTGACCCGCACGCGCGGCGGCGGACTGGTCACGGGCTGCGCAACCGCGTCGCGCCCCGGATCACCCTGCGCGCCTTCATCCGGTTCGGACTGATTGTCCGGTGGCGGCGGATCGGGCGGCGCGGTGATGGTGACGGTAAAGGTCGACAACACCTCACGCTCAACCGAGGCGGTGAAATCGGGGGCAAGCGCGCGGGCGAGACCATAGAGCGCCGCCAGATGCAGCAGCACGATCCCGGCAATCAGCGGCCAGCTCAGCCGCCGCGGACGGGTCTGGAAGGTGCGGTTGTCGGGCATGGGCTGTGGCCTGTCCTCGCGTTCGGTCCATTCCGGATGCGGTTGTCCCCGCAAGCCGCAGTGCAGGACTATAGCAGACTGGTAGCAATAGGCGATGGAGCGTACCAATCGCGCGCGCTCACACGCAAAAGGGCGGCCCGTTGCCGGACCGCCCTTTCGTGTTTCAGCAATCGCTCAAGCGATCAGAAGCGAACGCGAACCCCGAAGCGGACGCCCCACAGCGAACCGTTGATGTTGGTCGCTTCGTTCGGCGCGCGGAAGCTTGAGTAACGGTACTGCGCGCAAGGCGTGCTTGCGCTCGTCGAAGTCGTGCCTGCCGTACCGTTCGGAGTGGCAGCCTGAAGGCAGGACACGCTCACCACCGAAGAGGTGTAGGGGAAGCCGACCTGCTGGATCGTGCCCCAGTCCTTGTCGATCATGTTCAGCACGTTTTCGACGTCGGCCAGCAACTCCATCTTCCCACCGAAGGGCAGCGGCACTTCCTGACGCACCGAAAGGTCGAGCTTGTGAACCCAGGGGGTCTTGCCGATGTTCTTCGGCGCAATCTCGCCCTGATATTCGTTCAGTTCCGAGTTCTGCACGAGGCTTTGCACCGCAGCGAAGGTGGCAGCCGAATCGTAGCTGACATTCGCATCGGCAGTGGCACTGCTAACATCCGGCACATAGAGCAGGTTGCGGCTGCCACGACCGGTCACACCGAACACTGCCGAGCGACCATTGGCCGGATCGAACATGGTGTAGCTGTAACGCTGGCCTGAACGCACGTTGTAGAACAGTTCGACGCGGGTGTTGTTGTCCCCGAACAGTTCGGCATCATAGCCAGCCACGAGGCGGAACTGGTGATCGCGCTGGTAATTCGAAATACCCTGCGCGGCGAAGTTCGGATCATCACCCACAGCCGTGTTGGTGTAGTTCGAGAACGCCACCGACGACGTGCCGGGGTTCTGATCGGTCACATCCTGATAGGTGTACGAGCCGTTCAGGAAGAAGCCCGCATCCCAACGCTTGTTGAAGCGTGCGACCAGGTTCCAGTTCTCGCCAAAGCCGGTGTTGCCCAGCAGAACATCAGTGTTGGTGCCGGTGAAGCCCGGCAGGATCTGATACCGCGGGCGTCCATCGGGCGTATCAGTGCCGCTGTCGACCGAACGCAGGTCAGTCCATTCAAGAGCATCATTGACCTGCGAATAGATCACATCAGCCCCGAAGTTCCAGCCATCGCCAAGCGGGCCGAGGTCGGCTTCGTAATCGACCGAGCCCGAGAAACGCCACTGCGAAGGCACCTTGAAGTTCGGATCCAGCGCGTTGGTCGGCGAAGCTGCCGTGCCCTGATTGCGGACTGCATCGAGCAGTGCCTGCGGCACGCCGGTGCCGCCCGTGACATTGTTCAGGGTCGCTGCACCAATAATGTTCTGCTGGGCCGCCGACAGGCCAGACAGGCCCGAGACGGTGTAGGTATCGGCAGCGCCGCCAACGCCTGGCACGCGGCGCACTTGGACGCGACCAAGCGTCGGCCCGGGGTTAGAGAAGCTGTTCGAGATCCACACGTTCGGGCTGCCGCCACCAAACAGGCCAGCAGAACCGCGCACCTGAAGGCGATCGGTCGGCTGCCAGTTCAAGCCGAAGCGCGGCTGGAACAGGTCACGACCATTGAGCGTCGAGATGTTGGTGAAACCGAACCGGCCAAGGAAATTGGCGTTGTTGAAGGGACGATCAGGCGTATCGAACAAGTCGTAACGCATACCGGCAACAACCGTCAGTGTATCGGTTACGTCGATCGTGTCCATGATGCCAAAGGTCCAGCTGTTGTTCTGGAAATCGGCGGTCACAGTGTCGATTCCGCCGAGCAGCGGCACGGCAATATCGACTTCGTTGGCGCGGCGGGCTTGCAGATCGGCGACGCTGTCAAACAGCCACGCGCCCGAAACGCGCTGGGCGAACAGGTTGCGGACATCCTGCGTGCGGCGCTCTGCGATCAGCTTCACGCTGTGGTTGTTGAGCTTCAGGGTTGCCTGGAACTCGACCGCCAGCGACTGGGTGTCGAGTTCGTTAGCCTGACGGCTGATATCCGGGCCGAACTGAAGCTGCTGCTGACCGTCCGAACATTCGCGCGGCGCCGAACCATCGGCCGGTGCGAGCGGGTTGGTGGGGTCAAGGCAGACGAGGAACTGGCCAAAATCGCGGTTGCCACCAACCGGCACCTGCAGACGCACGTAATCAGCATAGGACACGCGCAGCTGGGTCGAGAAGCTGTCCGACCACTGGTTGTTCGACTGAACGATCCCGAAGTGGTTGACCGCACCCTGCGTATAATTGTTCGACAGCAGGCTGAAGGTCGGATTGTCAGCGTTGATCGCGCCCACACCGGTCTGGCCGGCCAGCAGGCTGCTTTCGTTCCAGATATAAGTCGCGGTGAGGCGGTGACCGTCGGCAATGTTCCAGTCGAGCTTGGTAACCAGCTTGTCGTCTTTTTCGACGATGCTGTTCGCCACACCCAGCGTGTCGAAATTGTAGGTGTCCTGCGCAATGCCGCCGATCAGATCGATATCGGCATCGGTGATCCCCAGCTGCGACGGATCAACGTCGGCCGGGACCGTGTCACGGGTGCGCTCATAGGTGACGGCGAAGAACAGCTTGTCCTTGATGATCGGGCCGGTGATTTGCGCGGTGTAGACTTTCGAATCAAACGCGCCGGTGCGGGTCAGGTTGTCTGCACGGGTGCCGCGCAGATTGTCATCCTGATAGTAGAAGCCACCCAGGAAGCCGAAGCGGTTGCCACCCGACTTGAGCTGGGTGTTGATCGCACCGCCCTGGAAGAAGCCTTGCTGGATATCAACCGGCGCAACTTCGACCGAGAATTCGCCAATCGCATCGAGCGGCACGGGGCCACGCGACGACACGAGGCCGCCCGATTCCAGACCGAAGGGGTCGCCAAAGGCCACACCATCGACGGTGAAGCGGTTGAAGCGGTTGTTCTGCCCGGCGATCGTGATCGCACCGTTGTTGGTGGCATCAAGCGTCACCAGCGGATCGCGTGCGGCCAGGTTACGAATGTCGCGGTTGATGTTGGACACGCCAGCGATGTCGCGCGCGGTCAGCACGGTGGCAGCGCCGGTGCCCAGCGAGATCGACGAACGGGTGCGTGCGCCGGTGACCACGATGGTCTGGCCCACTTCGGCCAGAGCAACACTGATACGCTGGGCCTGACCGGCATTGAGGAAACCGATTTCCTGCGAAGCGGTTTCGAAACCGTCAGCGGTCACTTCGACGGTGACCGGGCCGCCAAGGCGCAGACCGGCAGCGTTGAAGCCGCCCGCAGCATCGGTGGTCTGGGTTGACTTGGTGCCCGAGGGAACGTGGGTGACGACCACGGTGGCGCCGACAATCGGGTTGCCGTTCTGGTCAACAACATCGCCGCGAACGGACGAGGTGGTTTCCTGTGCAAACGCCGGAGTGGCGATGGTGGTGGTCGCAGCAAGGCTGACGATGCTCGCCGCAAGGAGATACTTAAGCTTCATGGGTAAAAGCCCCTGTTAACGGTGGAGATGAAGAGGTGATCGAAACGTAATGCGGCCTGCCCTAGGCCTGAACGCTTGCGGCAAAGCGACTGTTCTGTGACAGTTTGATGAAACGCCTCACCCCGGCGCGGCGATTCCATAGAGCGAGTCGCGTCGAACGCCAGAAAAGTGTAGGTTTAGCGCGAGTTCCATAGCCGAGTGTTGCATCGCAGCAACGCCCGCAGGGAATTTCTTGAGGCCAATCAATGGGACGAAAAATCGCCCCATGAGCCGGGATCAGGCGAGGTTGATCTCACGCAGGCGCTGCATGAGGTAATCATGCGCTGTGATCGGCTCCGGCGGGGGATTCGCGGCATCGGCAGCAACGCATTCCGGCAGCGGCTCAATCAGGAAATCGGGCCGGAAATGCAGGAAGAACGGCATCGAATACCGCGCCCGCCGCGAAGCCTCGCCGCGCGGATTGACCACCCGGTGCGTGGTCGAGCGCAGCTTGCCGTTGGTCTGGCGCTGCAACATGTCGCCGACATTGATGACCAGCGCGCCCGGCGGCACATCGACCGCGTGCCACTGGCCATCCTTGGCGAGCAGTTCGAGCCCAGCTTCCTCAGCCCCTAGCAGCAGGGTGATGGTGTTGATGTCTTCATGCCCAGCCGCGCGGATCGCGCCTTCGGGTGCACCTTCACCCAGCGGCGGATAGTGCAGCAGCCGCATCACCGAATTGCCATCTTCGACGCTGGCCGCGAAGAAATTGCGCGGGCGGCCAAGGTGGAGCGCGATCGCTTCCAGCACGCGGCCACCGGCCACTTCGAACGCGGCGAACAGCGCGCTCATCGTCTCGCGGAAGCCTTCGACCTCGGTCGGCCACACGTTGGGGGCCATGAACTCTGCCAGCGGGTGGCCCTCGGGCAGATCACGACCGACGTGCCAGAATTCCTTGAGGTCAAACACCTCGGCGTCCTTAGCCTTTTCGGTGCCAAACGGGGTGTAGCCCCGCGCGCCGCCGCCGCCTTCGATCTTGTAGGCGCGCTTGACCGCATCGGGCAGCGCGAAGAACGCCTTCGAGACGGCCTCGGCCTCTGCGATCAAGGTCTGGGGGATGCCGTGATCGCGCACCACGGCAAAGCCATATTCGCCAAAGCTTCGCCCCAACTCGTCAGCGATGGTTTCGAGCGGCTGGGTCAGCGAGACGGAAGCAATATTGATCATGCCCGGCCCTTTACACGCGGCGCACCGCGCCTGCCAAGCCCTTCGCGCAGCGCTCAATAAGGCAGGAACAGGCTCGCCAGCGCCGCGCTCATCAGGTTGGCAAGGCTCCCCGCGGCGAGCGCCCGCAGCCCGAGCCGCGCGATCACCGGGCGCTGGTTGGGAGCAAGTCCGCCGGTCACCGCCATCTGGATCGCGATCGACGAGAAATTGGCAAAGCCGCACAGCGCAAAGGTGATGATCGCACGGCTGCGCTCGGTCAGCTCAGCGCCTTGCATCTTGCCGAGATCAATGAAGGCGACGAATTCATTCAGCACGATCTTGGTACCGAACAACCCGCCCGCGATCTGCGCCTGATCCCAATCGGAAATGCCGATCAGGAACATCACGGGCGCGAACACATAGCCAAGCAATTGCTGGAAGCTGATGCCTTGCAGCCAAGTGGCGACTTCAGGGCTGATCGGCGCGCCGATGCCGTTTGCAAGGTTCACGATCCCGCCGCCGATTCCGGCGAGCATCCCGTTGGCGAGCGCCACCAGTGCGACAAACACCATCACCATCGCGCCTACGGCCACGGCCAGCTTCACGCCGGTCTGGGTGCCTTGCGCAGCGGCTTCGATGATGTTGGCGGGGCGCTGGCCTTCCTCAAAGGTTTCCGCCGCGCTCACTTCGTCGGCCTTGGCACCGCCTTCTACCAGAGATGCCGGGCCGACCGCGCTGATCCGCGCCTGGGGGAGTTCGACCTGCTGCCCGTTTTCGTCATACATGACGACGCGGGTCGCCTCGGTCAGCGAGTTGGCCCCGGCTGGGGCCGCAACGCTCGTATCGCGCCCGGCGGCGAGTGTGGCATCGTCCGGCATCATGATCTTGGCCATCAGAATCCCACCCGGCGCCGACATGAACGCCGCCGCCAACAGGAACGGCACGGCATCCTCACCGATAAAGCTCGCATAGGCGGCGAGGATCGTGCCGGCCACACCCGCCATCCCGACGCTCATCAGCGTGAACAGGCCCGACGGCGAAAGCGCCGCCAGATAGGGCCGCACCACCAGCGGGCTTTCGGACTGGCCGACGAATATGTTGGCGGCCGCGCCCAAGGCTTCGACCTTGCTGATGCCGGTGACAAAGCCGATCGCCCCGCCCACCCAGCGCACCAGCCGCTGCATGATACCGAGGTGATAGAGGATCGAGACGATCGCGGCGAAGAACACGATCACCGGCAGCGCGGCGATCACGAAGGTGTTGGCGAAGGGGTTGGTCTCCATGGGGCCGAACACCGATGTGATCCCGACCTTGGAGAAATCGAGCAGCGCGATTACGCCTTGCGACAGTCCGCCGATCACTGCAACGCCCGTATCGGTGCGCAGCACGATCAGCGCGGTAACTGCCTGCAACGCAAAGGCCGAACCGACCACGCGCAGGTTGATCCTGCGCCGCGCCGTCGACAATGCGAAGGCAATCCCAAGAATGGCGAGCACGCCTGCAAGGCTCAGCAGGGTGGACGTGATACTCTCGTTCACGGCAGCAAATTGCCCTTCTTCATGTCGGAAGCGTTAGACCCCTGAAGCCCGCAAGAACGCCTCTCTCGCGCGCAGCGGGACTTGGCGTGGCAGTTTGCGCGCGGCGTTGCAAGCAGGGAAGCGCTGGAGGCTGAAGCTAACCGGTCGCAATGCACGGGTGACAGGCAGGTTCGCGCCGCTTTTCTTTTGTCGCGGTGCTGGCTAGCACTTGGGCAATGGACCAAACCGATCCCGCACCCGCCGCTGCGACCTCGCCCACTGTCAATATGCCTCTGGGGCTGTTCGTCTTCACACTGCTGTATGGCGGAATGACGGTGCTGGCCGGCGTGCTGGCGTTCAAGCAGGTGCAATTGTGGCCGACGAACCTCGCGGTCGAGAGCGGGATCTTCCCGTTCCTGCTGCTGGTGGTGATTTCGAGCACGCTGTCGCAGCTTTATGGCCGCGCAATGGCGCAGCGGATCGTGTGGTGGGGGTTCTTCCCGCTCGGGCTGTCGGCGCTGCTGATGTGGCTGGTGCTGGCGCTGCCCGCCTCGTCCGAGATGATCGCCTTCCGCCCCGATGATCTTGCCGCGTTTGAACGGGTGCACCGTTCGACCTGGCGAGTGTGGATGGCGGGTCCGGCGTCCTACATCACCTCGCTTTTGCTCAATATCTGGATCTTCGACCGCCTGCGCGGCAGCGGCGCCGAGACGACGCTGGGCCTGATGGTCCGCGGCGCCATCGCCTCGGCACTGTCCCAAGCGGTCGATTCGGTGATCTTCATCACGCTTGCGTTCTATGGCGAGTTCGACATCACCGACCTGATGATCGGCCAAGTGCTGGCGAAAGTATTCCTGAGCCTGGTGCTGGTGCCGTTCCTGATCACCGGCGGCGTTCAGGCCGCACGCTGGCTGGATCGGAAGAAGGGAGGCTGAGGGGCTAACCCAGCAACCTCTCGTATTGCGCTCGAACGGCCCGAAGGGCCGCAAGGGCGACCGCCCGCCCGCAGGCCCAACGGGCCGAGGAAATCGCGCCCGGGAGGGCGCGCGCAAACAAAAATGGTGGACCCGTCGGGGCTCGAACCCGAGACCTACAGATTAAAAGTCCGTTGCTCTACCAACTGAGCTACGGGTCCACGCTGACGGCTTCGCCGCGTCGCCAGGGGCGACAAGGGCGCTCACCTAGGCAGGGGGCGCGGGCGGGTCAAGCGGGCTTGGGCTTGGGCGACGGTTAAACCGCTGAGCGGATCGCGCCAGTCGGCGGCGATGGCGCAAGCCGGGTCCAGCACGAAGCGCCGCTGCGTGAAGGCCGGGTGGGGGATTTTCAGGTCCGCGGAGCGCCACACCCCGCCGCTCCACAGAATGATGTCGAGGTCCAGCACCCGGTCGCCCCAGCGCTGGCCGGGTCGCCGACCGAAAGCGCGCTCGGTATGCTTCAGCGCCGCGAGCAGCGCGGTGGGGGTAAGCTCGCTCGAAAGCACCAGCGCGCCATTGGCAAAGCGCCGCTGCGCCGCGCCCATCGGCGCGGTCGCGATCACGGGCGCGCGGGCGGTGACAGTGCCGAACGCGGCACATTCTTCCATCGCCGCCAGCACCACTTCCTGCGGCAGCCCATAGAGATGGTGCCGCCGGTTGCTGCCCAGCGCGATCAGATAGGTGCTGGACACCGCGTCAAATGTCCTGCGCAATCCGTCCGTAGAGCTGCGGGCGGCGGTCACGGAAGAAGCCCATCCCGGCGCGGTGCTTGGCGGCGCGGGCGAGATCAAGCCGCGCGATCAGCACGCCGGTTTCACCCGCACCATATTCGGCAAGGTAATCGCCCCATTCATCGGTGATGAAGGAGTGGCCGTAGAAGTTCTGCGCACCCGCATCCGGCCCCTCTGACCCGATCCGGTTGGCGGCGACCACCGGCATACAGTTCGACACCGAATGCCCGATCATCGCACGTCGCCACATCCGGCTGGTGTCGAGGTCCGCGTCATAAGGCTCCGAGCCAATTGCGGTCGGATACAGCAGCAATTCCGCACCCATCAGCGCCATGACGCGCGCACATTCGGGATACCACTGGTCCCAGCAGATGCCGACGCCGACCTTGACCGTCGCGCCGCCTTCGCCCGTCACATCCCACACCTTGAAGCCGTCATTGCCGGGACGGAAATAGTACTTTTCCTCGTAACCAGGCCCATCGGGGATGTGACTTTTGCGATAGGTGCCTTGCACCGCCCCGTCCGGGCCGATCATGGCCAGCGTGTTGTAATAGTGATGCCCATCGCGTTCGAAGAAGCTGGTCGGGATCGTCACCCTCAGCTTCGCGGCGAGGGCCTGCATCGCGATCACGCTGGGATGCTGGAGCGTAGACCGGGCGAGCGCAAACAGCGCCTCGTCTTCTTCGCGGCAGAAATAGGGGCCGGAGAACAGCTCTGGCGGGAGGATCAGCTGCGCGCCTTGCGCAGCGGCGTCTTCTACCAACGCGGCGACGGCGGCAATATTGGTGGCTTCGTCCTCGGAACCCAAGGACAGCTGAAGGGCGGCGACAGTGATAGCGGTCATGCCGCCGCCCCTACCGCATTACTTGGACTTCTTGAAGAGCAGCGTCATCCGGTCACTTTCGCCCTTGTCCTTCAGGTCTTCACGCTTGGTCGCGAGCGTCGGGGGCATTTCCCACACGCCTTCGGCGTGATCGGCGGTGTCCTTGGGGTTGGCGTTGATCTCGCTGGAGGCGAGCAATTCAAAGCCGTTGAGGCGCATGAAGTCGATCACGTCCTGCTGCTTGAGATAGCCGCGAGTGCCATTGGCATAGGACCACGGCGCATCGGCCTTGGCGCGGTGCTGGACAATGCCGAGCAGCCCGTCATCCTTCAACAGCGCGCGCATCGCGCGAATCTCGGTGTCGGCGATCCCGCCATTGGTGATGCCATGCATCGCACGGATCACCAGAATGCGGTCAAAGGTGCCTTTTTGCTCGGCGGCCTTATCCATCGTCAGGCCGCTGAATTTGTCCGCTGGAAGTCCGGTGTAGCCCGCCACTTCCGCGCCGAAGCCTGCCGCCTGGTCACGGATGCGCTGCTGGCGGGCCGGATCGGCGGTGGCAGTCAGCGGGTTTGCATAAAGGCCGACCAATTGCCCCTCACCGCCCAGATAGTGGCCGAGCAGGCGCGAGTACCAGCCGCCGCCGGGCGAATATTCACCCACCTTCATGTGCGGACCGACATGGAAGAAGGCGAGCACTTCGGCGGGATGGCGGTGAACGTCACGCACCTTGTCTTCGGCGCGCGAGGGGTGGTTGAGCGCGCCCGACACAGCCTCGCCATGCATTTTATTGAAGTTGGCGGTGTCGAGCACGTGGGCATCGCCGTGCTCAGCGTGGTTCATGTGCTGGTGGGCCAGCAGCGGGGCCGCCACAGCAAGCGCGCTCGCAGCGGCGACAAGGATCAGTTTCTTCATGGGGTCTCTCTCCGGGGGGTGGAAATTTCGCTCGCCAATGCATGGCAATTGCCACGTGCTAGCCTATTTGTGGCCAATACCAATGGAGATTTCGATGAGCAACTTGGACACGGCAATCATCGCAGGCGGCTGCTTCTGGTGCACCGAGGCGGTGTTCCGCGATGTGGTGGGCGTGACGATGGTCGAAAGCGGCTATATCGGCGGGACGAAGCCCAACCCGACCTATAAGGAGGTCTGCACCGGCACGACCGGCCATGCCGAAGGAATTCGCGTCACCTTCGATACGGATGTGATTGGCCTGCCTCAGATTTACGACGTGTTCCTCGGCACCCATGATCCGACGCAGCTGAACCGGCAGGGCGGCGATATCGGCACCCAGTATCGCTCGGCGATCTTCCCGCTGTCAGACGCGCAGGGCGCCGAGGCCGAAGCGGCGATTGCGCGCTGGAACGCGGACAATGGCAAGCTGGCGGTCACCACCATCGAAGGCCTGTCGGGCGGCGAGCAGACCGCGGAGTGGTATCCGGCTGAAGATTACCATCAGGAATATTGGGACGGCGAAGGCCAGCGCAATCCCTACTGTCTCGCGGTTATCCCGCCCAAGCTGATGAAATTGCGTAAGAGCTTTCAGAAGTATGTGAAGGATTAAAGAAGAGCCAACATCGCCTCCCCGGCCTCGAGCCGGGGCCCCGCTTCTTTCTGCTGCGTGGCAAGAAAAGCGGGGTCCCGGGTCAAGCCCGGGAAGGCGTAATCTTAATCTTTAACCCACCGCCCTACAAAAAACCCGTCTAGCCCGCCTTCGTCGGGCAGCATCCCCGGATGCGTGCGCAGCCAACCCTCGCTGGTGGGAGCAAGGCCTGCCGGGAGTTCCCCCGCCGTGATCAGCATCGGCGTAAGGCCCAATTCGGCGTCGATCCACGCCGCCTGTTCCTCGCCCTCCTCGGCCTCCAGCGAGCATACCGCATAAACCATGACCCCGCCGGGGTTCAGCCATTCGGCGGCCTTGGTGGCCAGTGCGCGTTGCAATTCGACCATCTCGGGGATCTGCCGCGCCCCGATGCGGTGGAGCACATCAGGATGGCGACGGCAGGTGCCGGTCGCGGTGCATGGCGCGTCGATCAGGATCGCGTCGAAGCGGTGCTTCGGTTCCCACTCCAGCGCGTCGGCCCGCACGGGCGAGGCTTTGAGGCCGGTGCGCTTCAGGTTGTCCTTCAGCAGGTCGAGCCGCCGTTTGGAACTGTCGAGCGCGGTGACCTTCCATCCGGCAGCCGCCAATTGCATCGTCTTGCCGCCCGGCGCGGCGCAGAGGTCGAGCGCGCTGCGGCCCTCCCCCGGCCCTAACAGGCGCGCAGGGATGGACGCGGCCAGATCCTGCACCCACCAGTCGCCTGCCTTGTAATCGGCGAGGCTTTCCACCGCCGCACCGCGCGGCAGGCGGACATGGCCGGGGACGAGGGTCACGCCGCCCATCGCAACGGCGCGGGTCTCGGTCTCGGCGGCGTCTTTCAACGCCAGATCGAGTTCGGGCGGGAAGGCGAGGCCAGGGGCAATGGCGGCGGCTTTGTCCGCGCCCCACCGTAGCACCACCGCTTCGGGCAAGGTCGGGACTTCGGGCAGCACGCCCACACCGGGCTTCACCAGCGCCGAGAACACGCCGTGAGCGAGCCTGCGCGGACCGCCCGCCAGCAGCGGCAAGCCGGTCGCGATCACAGCGTGGGGCGGCGTGTCGAGCCGCAGCGCCTGCGCCAGCATGATCCGCAGCACCATCCGCGCCTTGGCATCATCGGGCAGGTTCTGCTTGGTCGCGCTGTCGATCAGAGCGTCGAGATCGGTCAGCCAGCGCAGAGTCTCCCCCGCAATCGCCTTGGCCAGCGCACGATCCGGCGCCTTGCGGATATCGCCGAGCGCGCCGCCTTCCGCCTGTTCAAGCGTCTCGCCCCGCCGGAACACAGCATCAAGCAGGCGAAGCGCGGCGCGGCGCACGGGAAGTCCGGGGGTGGCTGACATTTCCCGCCCCTAACCTTCCTTGAAACAAAGTGCCAGCATGGGCATTTGCTCCACATGACCAAACAGAAGTCCGAAGCCGCCAAGGCCTTCAAGAAGCCCGCCCACTGGACCAACGACCCGGTGCCTGCGCCGAAGGTGACCGATCCACTCAAGGACGAACCGCGCGAGCTTTCCCCCACCCGCTATGGCGATTGGGAGAAGGACGGGATCGCCTGGGATTTCTGAGACGAAGTTGACAAAGTTGACAGGGTGTCAAGCGGGATTTCGACGGATTTCTGATGATAATTCAGAAGATTACGCCGAAAAATCGAAGTTGACACTTTGCCTGTGGCGGGGGGGCTGCCAGGGAGTGAGAGGGCTGACGATGGGAAAGAACGCCTCTCGCTATCGCATCTGCACCGCGTAGGAAATCCCGCTAGAGCGGCGTGAAGGTGACCTTCAACCCGTCCTTGGGTTGCGGGATCGGCCAGTCCTGCCATTCGGGATTGTAACCCGCCGCCGCTTCGATCCGGTAGCGCTGGAACAACTGCGCCAGCAGGATCTTCACCTGCATATAGGCAAAGTGCAGGCCGAGGCACATATGCGCGCCCCCGCCGAACGGCACCCAGGCATATTTGTGGCGGGCCTTCACCTGTTCCGGCGTGAAGCGCAGCGGATCGAAGGTGAAGGGGTTCTCCCAGTATTCCTCGGAATGGTGGGTCCAGTAAATGTTGATCCCGACCATCGCGCCAGCCGGAATGCGGTAGCCGCCATATTCGAATTCGCGCAAAGCCCGGCGCGGCATCGAGGGCACCGGCGGGATCATCCGCAGCGATTCCTTGAACGCCATTTCGGTCAAGTCGAGCTTCGCCAGATCATCGTAATCCAGCGGGCGCGGGTTGCCGTCGCCATCCGGGCCGCCGGTCACTGCCATGATCTCCTCGCGCAGCTTCTCCTGCCACACTGGGTTGGTGGCGAGATGATAGATCAGCGAGGTGGCTGACGACGTGATCGTGTCATGCGCCGCCATCATCAGGAAGTTCATGTGATCGACCACTTCGTCGACCGGCAGCAGGCTCCCATCTTCGCGGGTGGCGGTGGCGAACTGGCTGAACATGTCCTGCCCGCCGCCTTCCTTGCGCCGCCGCAGGGTCTCCTTGGTGAAATAGTCGACAAGGAACGCGCGGCCATCGACGCCCTTTTTCATCTTGGTGAAGGGCAGAGGCTTACGCACCGGCGCGACCGAGGCCTGCACCATGTCGACGAAAGCCTCGTTGATCTTGTCGGCTTCCGGCCCCCACGGCAGACCGATGAAGCTGTCGGCAGCAAGATCGAGGGTGAGCTTCTTGATCGCCGGATAGAACTCCTTCGGCCCGGCCCAGCCGGCCACTTCGCGGGCAATCCCGCGGTTCAGCGCGCCCGAATAGTGCCGCATCGGTTCCGGCTTGAACGCGATCGAGAGCGCGCGGCGGTCAATCCGGTGATGGTCAAAATCCATCAGCATCAGCCCGCGCGGGAACAGCTGGTCAAGCACCGGCCCCCAGCCCTGCTCGCTGGAGAAAATCTTGTCCTTGTTGAACAACAGCAGCTCGTTCGCCTCGGCCCCGATCAGCGCGATCTGCCAGCCGCCGAAGGCGCGATTGCGATAGACCTTGCCGTGGGTCTTGATCATCCGCTCGGCAAAGGCGTGCGGGTTGGCGAGCATGGTGAAGGTGTTGCCGACCACCGGCCAGCCCGCCTCACCGGGGATATGCGCGAGGTCAGCCTCGGTCAGGCGCAGCTCGCTCCAGTGGCGCGGCGCATCCACGGGCGCGGTGTCAGGGGACTGCGGGGCTTCGGCAAGGGTAGCCATGAGGGTCTTGATGCTCCGGTGAAGGTTCGGATTCGCAACTGACTCTGATGTAAATACTCTGCGCGGTCAAATCCAGCCGGAAAGCTCGCGGTTCAGCATGGCCTCGATCATCTTCAACCCATCATCCGAGGTGTTGAGGCAATCAAGCACGGCATAGTCCTCGCCCCCATGCTCGATGAATTCGTCGCGCCCTTCCAGCGCGAGTTCCTCAAGCGTCTCGACACAATCCGCCGCAAAGCCGGGCGCGGCGACCACCAGTCGTTTGGTGCCCTTGTCGCCCTCGGCCATCAGCGTCGCATCAGTGGACGGCTCAAGCCACGCCGCCGGGCCGAAGCGCGACTGGAAGGTGGTTTCAAACCGGACCCCTTCGAATTCGGGCCGCGTCGCCAACTCCTCGCGCAGCAAGCGCGCGGTCTTGGAGCAGTGGCAATAATAGGGATCGCCCTTTTCCAGCGTCTGTTGCGGCATCCCGTGGAAACTGAGCAGCATCACCTCAGGCTTGAAGGTCAGCGCGCGCACCTGCCGGGTCAGGTCATCGGCCAGCGCAGCGAGGAACGTCGGCTCGTCATGATAGGGCGGCACAAAGCGCAGCGCGGGCTGCCAGCGCATCTTCTTGAGCACACGAGCGACCTCATCGAACACGGTCGCAGTCGTCGCGGCGCAATATTGCGGATACATCGGCGCGATCAGGATGCGGTCGCAGCCGTCGGCCATCAGGGCGGTCATGCGGCTTTCGATCGAAGGATTGCCGTAACGCATCGCCCAATCGACCGTCACCTTCTCACCGAACCGCCCCACCATCGCTTCGGCCTGCCGCGAGGTGATGTCGGCCAGCGGCGATCCGCGATCCGTCCAGATCTTGGCATAGGCCTTCGCGCTCTTCTGCGGGCGCGTGTTCAAGATGATCCCGCGCAGGATCAGCTGCCACGCGATCGGCGGAATCTCCACCACCCGCGTATCGGACAGAAACTGCTTGAGGTATTTCTTGACCGACTCTGGATCAGGCCCGTCAGGCGTGCCGAGGTTGATCAGCAGAACGCCGATCTGGCCGCTCTTGGCGGGAGGATGGTCGCCCGGAAGGCGCTGGGTCTGCCAGGTCATAGCCCGCCTAACGGTCGGCAGGCGTTTCGTTTCCGGGCAAAGTCCATCGCCCGGACGCGGTGTGGCAAAATTGTGCGGGTCATATGCCGTCCGAAAGTAGGGGCAGGCGTCTCAGGCGCAACCCTGTAGCCGAAAACAGCGCATTGGCAATCGCAGGCGGGGCGACCACCGTGCCCAGCTCTCCGGGATCGGCGGGCGGGGCTTCGCTGGCGATAAATTCGATCCGCATCTCCGGGCAATCGGCGAGCACCGGCAGGCCAAGCGCGGAATCATCGCTCCCTTCGGGCAGGCCGCCGCGCAGCCGCAGCGCATTGCCGAGCGCGATGCCCATGCCAAACACCAACCCGCCTTCGATCTGCTGCTTGGCGATGTCGTGATTGACGATCCGACCAATGTCCGCCGCGACCGAAAGCCGGATCACCCGCACCCCGCCTTCGCCCTGACGCGCGGTAGCCACGCAGGCGATGCGACCGGCTTCCGGCCCTTCGCCAATCCGGGCGCAGGCGAGGCCCTGCCCGCTCTGGTCCGCGCCGCCATCCCATCCCGCCAGCTGCGCTGCACGCTGGAGGCACGCGGCCAGCCGGACATCGCTCCCCAGCATCGACATGCGGAACGACAGCGGCTCACGCCCGGCCTTGGCGGCGATCTCGTCGATGAAGCTTTCGATGGCGAACACCGTCGGCCCATAGGCATTGCCGCGCACCCGGCCGACTGGCAGCCCGATCTCGACCGGGACATGCTCCACCAGCAGCGCTGGTAGCTGATAGGGCGGCACGGCGCCTTCGCAGGCGAGCGGATCAGGCTCACCACTGGTCTCGCGGATCGCGGCCATGCTGGTGAGATTGCCGAACAGCCGCTTGCCGAATTCGCGCGCGGCGGGCGGCGTGGCGATGCGGATGCGCATCGCGTCAATCGCACCGCCTTCCCCGCTGGCCCCGCCCTTGGCCAGCTGTGCGCCGAGCAGCAGCCAGGCGGGCGCACGCGGGCGGGCCCGGATCAGCTCGTCACGACGCGGCCAGGTCAGCTGCACCGGACGGCCCAGCTCCTTGGCAATCAGCGCGATTTCAATGGCGTGGTCATGTTCCAGCCGCGCATCGAAGCTGCCGCCTGCGGGCATGGGGTAGAGCGCCACATCCTCGGTCGAAATGCCAATGGCGCGGGCCGCGGCAATGCGCGTCTGTTCGGGCGCCTGGCTCGCGATCCACAGATCGAGCCGCCCATCGGCATAGCGCGCCGCAGCGGTCGCGGTTTCGACCGGAGCGGCATAGGCGGGCTCAACCTCGTAGCGGCGCCCAATGTCGACCCGCTGGAGCGCCTCGCCGCCATAGCCGGTCTCGGCGATGGTATAGGCCTCGCCGCCGGTCAGCGCCGCATCGAGCTTCGCGGCGATCTCGGTGCTGTTGACCGGGGTGGGGTTGGCGAATTTGGGCTTCATCGCGGCGAGTGCCTGATCGGCGCTCCACCACGTGTCGGCTGCAACCGCGAGCCAGCGCTTGCTTTCGACGATCCCGGCCAGCCCCTTGATCCCGGCGGCTCCCTTGGGGTTGAACCCGGTGAGTTCCGACCCGTCGACCGGCCCGTGGCGGATCGAGGCGAACACCATCCCCGGCAGGCGCACGTCTCCGGCGAAGCGGTAGGAACCATCAACCTTGGAGGGCAGATCGATCCGCGGGAAGGCGGGGGCGCCGTCAACATCGGCAGGCAGCGGCTTTTCGCGCGGAGGCTCGGGACGCAGCGGCGGGAGGTCGGGCGGAGTGTAGTCCGCCGCAGCTTCCGCCAACTCGCCAAAGCTGGCGCGCTTGTCGGCGTGCGTCACGAAGCCGCCTTCGACCTCGCATTCCTCCCACGCGACGCCCCAGCGCGACGCGGCCTCTTGCGCCAGCATCGCGCGCGCGGCGGCAGCGGCCTCGCGGCAAGGCTGTTCATAGGCGGCGAGCGAGGTGCCATCGGCGGTGGCGTTGAAGCGCTGCGACCCGGCAAAGCGCGCCGCGATCAGCGCATCGGTGCTGCTAGTCAGCCCGGCACCGAAGGGGTCCCACAGCGCCATCCACTTGGTAGCCAGCGGGATATTGGCATAGGCACCCGAAACCGGCGCAGGTTCGACCGCGATCTGCCGCCAGTCCGCGCCCAATTCATACGCGACGATCTGCGGCAGCAGCGTGGTGATGCCCTGCCCCATCTCGAGCTGGGGGACGGCGACCGTCACCACGCCGTCGGAAGCAACCTTGAGCCAAGCGCCGAACACATGCTCGCCCTTGGCCTCCAACAGCGGGGTCGCGTAGTTGCGCGGCATCAGCCACCAAGCGACAATCAGACCGCCGCCCGCCGCTGCCCCAGCCAGCAATCCGCGCCGCGTCAGCCCCATCCGTCAGACCGTCCCGGTATCGAGCCAGCGCGCCAGCTTTTCCGCAATGGCGCGGAACGGCGCGGCGGTCTCGCCATCGCCAGCGGCGGGAGGATTGCCCTGGTCGCCTGCGATCCGCGTCGCGAGCGTCAGCGGCACGCGGCCCAGGAACGGAATTTCAAGCGCGGTGGCGAATTTCTCGACCCCGCCCGAACCGAACGGGTCGCTGATGTGGCCGCATTCGGGGCAGCAATAGCCTGCCATGTTCTCGACCAGCCCGATGATCGGCACGTCGCCCTGCTCGAACAGCTGGCCCGCGCGCGCCGCGTCGATCAGCGCGAGATCCTGCGGGGTGGACACCAGCACCGCGCCATCCGGGCGGTGGGCCGACAGCATCGAAAGCTGCACATCGCCAGTGCCGGGCGGCAAGTCGATCAGCAGCAGATCGGTATCGCCCCAATCAGCATCGACCAGTTGGGTGAGCGCCTTGCCGGTCATCGGCCCGCGCCATGCCAGCGCCTTGCCGGGCGCGACGATGTGACCCATCGACAGCACCTTGACGTTATAGGGGCTGTCGATCGCCACCAGCTGCGAGCCATCGGCGGTCGCGCCGGGTTTGATGCCTTCGGTCTTCAACAGTTTGGGCTGGGACGGGCCATAGATGTCGCCATCAATCACGCCGACCTTGCGGCCCATCCGGGCGAGCGCCACTGCGAGATTGGTGGTCAACGTCGATTTACCGACCCCACCCTTGCCCGATCCCACGGCAATCAACCGCCGCCGCCGCCGCTCACCGGTCAGCGCGATGCGCACTTCATCGATTTCTGCCAGCGGATTGAGCGCGGCGGTGATGGCGGCTTCCAGCTCCGCGCGGGCGGAATCCGACAGGTCACCGGCCTCAGCCACGATCACCGCACGGCGTGCTACGATCCGGGCGGAGCGCAGCCGATGGTTGATTTCCGAGGTCAAGGCAGCGCGGATCAGCGCCTCTTCGGCAGCGGGCTGGCGGGGTTCTTGGGGTGACTTGTCCATTTCGGCACGCCTCTACCACCAAATTCACGCAGCGAACCCCTGTTTTTCGCCGGAACGCGTGCCTATAAACACCTTATGCAAAGATTAGACGGCTGGAGAGAACGACTTGGCGCTGGCCTAAAAGGCTTCGCCATGGCTGGCAAAAACAACCCCTGGGGCGGCGGCGGAAGCGGCGACGAACCCAGCGGGGATGGTCCTGCGGGCGATGGCGATGCAGGGAGCGGCGGCGGCCCGCGCAACCCGTGGCTGCCCGGCGGCGGTGAACCCGGCAAGCGGCGTTCGGCCAGCATTGAGGACATCTTCAAGAGCCGCGGCCCCGAAGGCCCGCGCCGCGCAGGCGGCGGTGGTGGCGGCGGCGGCCCGACCTTCCGACTGCCCGAGCGTCCCAATGGCAAGAGCTGGGCCCCTGTCATCATCGGCGGGATTGCCGTGGTGTGGGCCGGCGTGACGAGTTTCCACTTCATCCAGCCCGGCGAACAGGCCGTCGTCACCTGGCTGGGCGGCAAGTATTCGCACACGCTCGAAACCACCGGCTTCACCGCACCCTGGCCGATCCACATGGTCGAAAAGGAAAACGTGACGCAGGTCCGGCTTGAGGAAGTGCCCGGCACCAAGACCGAAAAGCTGATCCTGACCGGCGACCAGAACCTTGTCGATCTGAGCTATCTGATCCGCTGGAACATCTCCGATCTGGCGCTGTACAAGTATCAGCTCAACGATCCGCGCAACGCCTTGCTGGAAATCGGCGAGGCCGCGATGCGCGCGGCCGTTGCGCGGCAAGATCTCGACAGCGTGCTGACCGGCGCCGGCCGGGCCGAGATCGAACAGGACGTGAGCGCCGCCATGCAGGCACGGCTTGATGCGTACCGCTCGGGCATCAAGGTGCAGGGCATCGAAATCAACAAGGTTGACCCGCCGAGCCGAGTGGAAGAGGCGTTCAAGGACGTCTCGTCCGCGCAGCAGGATGCCGACGCCGCGATCAACCGGTCGCGCGCGGTGGCGCAGCAAACCCTTGCCCGTGCGCAAGGTGACGCCAGCGAATTCAACGACATTTACGAGGAATACAAGCTCGCGCCCGAAGTGACGCGCCGCCGCCTCTATTACGAGACCATGGAGCAGATCCTGTCCAAGACCGACAAGACCATCGTCGAAGGCGGCAATGTGACGCCGTACCTGCCGCTGCCCGAGCTGAAGCGCCGTGCGCAGACGCCTCCGCCGCCGCAGGGGGAGTAAGGACATGACCAACCTGTTTCAGACCTACAAGCCCTTCGTCATTGGCGCGATTGTGGTGGCCGTCGCCCTTCTCTCCAGCGTGGTGATTGTGCCCGAAACCCATCAGGGCGTCGTGGTGCAGGCCGGTAAGCCGGTGCGGACCTTCAACCAGTTCCGCCCCGATGTGCCCTATGGCCAGACCGGGGCAGGATTGCAGCTGCGCATTCCGTTCATCGAAGAAGTCCGGATGATTGATCGCCGGGTGCTCGATCTCGACATGGAACGCACCCAGGTGCTCTCCAACGATCAGCAGCGTTTGCAAGTTGATGCCTATGCGCGCTACCGCATCATCGATCCGGTCAAGCTGGTCAAAAGCGCTGGCTCTGAAGCCCAGCTCGAATCCCAATTGCTGCCGATCCTCACCTCGGTGCTGCGGCAGGAGCTGGGGCGCAGGCCGTTCTCGGCGCTGATCAATGCCGAACGCGGGACGGCGATGACCAACATCACCGCCACGCTCGACAAGCAGGCGCGCAACTACGGGGCGCAGGTGCTCGACGTGCGAATCAAGGCGGCTGACCTTCCCGAAGGCCGACCGCTGGATGCTGCCTTTACCCGGATGCAGACCGATCGCGAGGAAGAGGCGACCACGATCCGTGCCGCAGGTCAGCGCGATGCGCAGATCATCCAGGCCGAGGCTTCGGCTGAAGCGGCGCGCATCTATGCCGATGCCTATGGAAAAGACCCGAAGTTCTACGACTTCTACCGCGCCATGCAGAGCTACCGCAAAACCTTCCTGCAAGGTGAGGGGCAGAGCACGATGGTGCTGTCGGAGGACAGCGAATACTTCCGCCAGTTCAAGGGTGACCGCTGAGCAATCGACCAAGCGCCAACAAGCGGCGCTGAACGCCGCTGATGTTCAATCAGCGTTCAGCCCACAAAGGCGCATTTGGGGCGCGAAGTCGGCTTTCACGGTCGGCCCCGACAACGGCTTTGAGGAACGCTGCGGCACCCCCGCGCATTCCTGCCAATAATAAGGACCATGAGGACGTGAACAAAGTGCGCTATGTATACGGACTGACGAGCGCGTTGCTGGTGGGCGGCGCTTCCATTTCGCTGATCACCGGCTCGCCTTTGGGCGCGCAGGTGGCGCAGAACGATGGTGCCGTGATGGACCGCGTTGTGCCGGTCGCCGGCGCTCCGGCCAGCTTCGCCGATCTGACGGCGCAGTTGCAGCCAGCGGTGGTCAACATCGCCACACGCCAGCGGGTCGAGGTGGCCAACAATCCCTTCGCCGGAACGCCCTTTGCCGAGCTGTTCAACCGGCGCGGCGGCGGTGGAGAAGGCGGAGGACAGCCGCAAACCCGCGAGGCCCAGTCGCTGGGTTCGGGCTTCATCATCTCGGCCGATGGCTATGTGGTCACCAACAACCATGTGATCTCACCGCCCGATACCCGCGCTAAGCTGGAATCGATCACCATCACCCTGCCTGATGGCACCGAATACGAAGCCGATCTGGTCGGCGCGGATGCGGCCTCGGACCTCGCGGTGCTCAAGATCCGCGCCAACCGAACCTTCCCCTTCGTCCGCTTCGGCGACTCAAGTGAGGCGCGGGTCGGCGACTGGGTCGTAGCGATCGGCAACCCCTTCGGCTTGGGCGGCACGGTCACCAGCGGGATCATCTCGGCGGTGTACCGCAACACCGGCCAAGGCGGCGCCTATGACCGCTACCTCCAGACTGACGCGAGTATCAACCGCGGCAATTCGGGCGGCCCACTGTTCGACATGCGCGGCAACGTGATCGGCATCAACAATGCGATCTTCTCGCCTTCGGGTGGCAGTGTCGGGATCGGTTTTGCGATCCCCGCCGAAATCGCCGCGCCGATCGTGGAGAAGCTGCGCGATGGCCAGGAAATCCAGCGCGGCTATCTTGGCGTCCGCCTCCAGCCCGTCGACGAGGATCTGGCCCTGTCCCTCGGCCTGCCCAAGCGCCGCGGCGAGCTGGCGCAGACGGTTGAGGAAAACAGCCCCGCTGCCAAAGCCGGGCTGCGGGCCGGCGACATCCTGACCAAGGTGAATGGCAAGGACGTAACCGCCGACCAGACGGTGTCGTTCCTCGTCGCCAACCTCCAGCCGGGCACCACTGTCCCGGTCGAAGTGCTACGCGAAGGCAGCCGGGCAAACATCAACGTCACGCTTGGGAAGCGGCCGAGCGAGGCGGAACTGCAAGCGCAGGCTCAGACCTTCGATCCGGATGCCGAAGAACCGATGGAGCCGGGCACCTCGGACAGCACGATCGAACAGAAGCTCGGCATGCAGGTGACCCCAATGACAGCGGCCATCGCCCGCTCGCTGGGCGTGCCCGCCGATACCAAGGGCGTGGTGATCGCTGCGGTCGATCCCAGCTCGGATGCGGCGCGCAAGGGTCTGCGGCGCGGGGACATCATCTTGTCGGCAAATTACCAGCCGACCGCCACGGTCGAGCAATTGCTGGCACAGATCGCTGCCGCAACCACCGAAAAGCGCGAAGCGCTGCTGCTGCGCATCCAGCGTCGCACCACGCCGCCTGCCTTTGTGGCGGTGCGGATCCGCTGATCGGCACGAGCACGGCATAACGCCCAACGAAAAAGGCGCCGGGAGCAGATCCCGGCGCCTTTTTCATGCGCAGCGCCTCATTCGCCCGGCTTGATGGCCGGTTGCGGCGGCGGCCTGCGTGGTTCGCGCTGTGGGCGCTGGCTCTGCTGCGGCAAGGCCCCGCCGGTGGCTTCTTCGAGGAAATCCTGACTGGCGGCCGGCGGCGCATCCGGCCCACGCTCGTCCTCGGGGCCGAACTCATCGCGGCCCGGCTGGATCATGTTGCCCTGCTCGTCGATGTAGTAATAATCATCGGGCTCACCGAACATCGCTTCGGCATCCGGCTCCAGCTGCCATTCCGGCAGTTCGAGCGTGACATCGAATTCCTCGACCGGACGGCTCTTGACGGCATAGCGCATGTAAGAGGCAAAGGCCTGCGCCGGGGCGCGCCCGCCCTGAAGGCCTGGCACGGCCTTGGCATCGTCGCGGCCCATCCACACACCGGTGGTGATGCCGCTGGAAAAACCGATGAACCAGCCGTCCTTGTTCGAGGAGGTGGTGCCGGTCTTGCCCGCTACCGGCCGTCCGATCTGCGCCGCGCGGCCCGTGCCGGTCTGCACGGCGGCTTGCAGCAGATCGGTGATCCCGGCGACCACGTAATCGGGCACCACCGGCGATCCGGGCGATGCTTCGCGGCGGTAGAGCACCTCGCCGCTCGCGCCGGTCACCTTGGTGATACCATAGGGTTCGACCGCCACGCCCTTGGCCGCGATGCCCGCGAAGGCCTGCGTCATCTCGATCACCCGCATCTCCGACGCGCCAAGCACCATGGACGGGTTGGTATCGACCTTGGAATTCACCCCGAACCGCCGCGCCATCGACGCGACCGTGCCGAAGCCGACTTCGTTGCCCAGCTGCGCGGCGACGGTGTTGATCGAATAGGCAAAGGCGGTACGCAGATCGGTTTCGCCGACATTGCGGCCGTTGGAATTGCGCGGGCTCCACCCGTCGATTGTCACCGGGGTGTCGTTGACCTTGTCTTCCGGCTTGTAGCCTGCCTCCAGCGCCGCGAGATAAACGAACAGCTTCCACGCCGAACCCGGCTGGCGCATCGCGGTGGTGGCGCGGTTGAAATTGCTCGCAACGTAATCCGTGCCGCCCACCAGCGCGAGGATCGCGCCGTCCCGGTCAAGGCTGACCAGCGCGCCCTGTGCGCCCTTGGGCGTGTTGGCCTCAATCGAAGCGGTGGCGGCGCGCTGCATCCCGATGTCGAGCGTGGTCCAGACCTCAATCGGCTCGTAGGTTTCGGGCAGGATGATATCGAGCTGCGGCAGCACCCAATCGGTGAAATAGCGCACCGAGTTCTGCCCGGCCTGTTCCTTCAGCTGCACCGCGCTGACATCGACCATCGCCTGATCTGCCGTGATATAGCCCTGCTCGCGCATCAGCCCCAGCACCACCTGCGCGCGGTCGACCGCAGCCTGCACGTCGGCGGTCGGCGAATACTGGCTGGGCGCCTTCACCAGCCCGGCAATGATCGCCGCTTCCTCGACACTGAGGTCGTTGGCGGGATGGCTGAAGAATTTGCGGCTCGCAGAATCGATCCCGTAAGCACCGCCACCGAAATAGACCTTGTTGAGGTAAAGCTCGAGGATCTCTTCCTTCGAGAACTTCCATTCCAGCGCCATCGCCAGCACCGCCTCGCGCGCCTTGCGGTCGAGCGAGCGGTTGTTGTTGAGGAACAGATTGCGCGCGAGCTGCTGCGTGATGGTCGAGGTCCCGCCGAGCCGCGCGCGCGAGCCGGTGACGCCTTCGATCAGCGCGCCGGTCAAGCGGACCGGATCGACCCCGAAGTGCGAGCGGAAGCGCTTGTCCTCCACCGCGACCATCGCGTTGGTCATGTTTTCGGGGATGTCGTCATATTTGAGCCATTCGCCGAAGCTCGGCCCGATCTCGACCAGCTCGCGTCCGTCGCGCGCGCGGATGACGATGGTCTGCCCCGGCTGCGTCGCCTGCAAGGTGCTGTAACTCGGCAGGGATTGCGCGGCAAAGCCGACAGCGAAGGCGAGGAAGATGAGGCCCAGCACCGCCAGCCCAACGCCCCACAGGAACAGCCGCTTCAGCCACAGCTTCCAGCGCGAGCGCGGCGCGCCGCCGCTGCCGTCGGGCGCAGCCGATCGTTCCGTCGCTGCCCGGCGCGTCCCGCGTCCGCCTTTATTCTGCAACCTCTCACCCCGTTTCGACATTGCTTGCGCCTAATCTGATCCCCACCGCTGACACGTGGGACGCGCGCCCATGCATAGGCAAGTTGTAACCGGGGGTGAACCCGGGTTGACGGCGCTCTCCCCCATCAACGGCGGATTGCCTCAGCCTTCAGCCGGAGTGAAGATCAGCGCGGCCGAATTGATGCAGTAACGCAGGCCCCCTTGTTCGGGGGGACCATCGGGGAACACATGGCCGAGATGCCCGCCGCATGTGCCGCAGCGCACTTCGGTTCGGACCATGCCGTAGCTGACGTCGCGGTGCTCCTCGATCACCTCGTCATCGGCGGGCTTGGTGAAGGCGGGCCAACCGCAGCCGCTGTTATACTTGGCGGTCGAGTAGAACAGCTGCGTCCCGCAGGCGGCGCAGTGATATTCACCCTCGTCGTAGAATTTGTCGTACTCGCCGGTGAAGGCGCGTTCGGTGCCAGCCTCGCGCAACACATGGTACTGCATCGGGTCGAGCTTTTCGCGCCATTCGGCATCGGTCAGCGTGCGGGGATCGTCGGTCATAAAGCTACCTCTCAACTTTGCGCTGATATCGGATCGCCAACGGCGGTCCGCAAGCGCGACCGCGCGCCCGCAGCGATGCGACCGCCAGGTCGCATGAGCGAGGATTTCGCACGCCGGTGGGCGTGCGGCCATCAAAAAATCCTACCCGTCGAGCAGCGCGTAATGCGGCGGCGGCTTGATCGTCTCCATCCGCTCGGTCAGCAATGGACGGAAGCTCGGGCGGCTCTTGAACACCGCATACCAGCCGCGCGATTGTTCGTGCCCCGCCCAGTCGATCCCGCCTAGGTAATCCGCGACTGAAATCTGCGCTGCTGCCGCCAGATCGGCGAGGCTCATGGTGGACCCTGCCACCCACGGGCGGTTGTCGATCAGCCAGTCGAGATAATCGAGATGCCCGTGCGCCATCTTCATCGCATTGCGCAACGCGCCGCTATCAGGCGGCTGGCGCAGAATGCGCTTCTTCATCCGTTCGGACAGCAAGGGGGCGGTGACATCGGCGTAGAAATTCTCATCGAACAGCGCGACCAGCCGCCGGATTTCGGCGCGCTGGGTCGCGGTGCCGTTGATCATCGGGTTCCGGTCCACCGTTTCCTCGAAATATTCCGCAATCGCGCGGCTATCGGGGATGGTGATGTTCTTTTCGGCATTGACGATCACCGGCGTGCGCCCGGCCGGGTTCAGGTTGAAGAACATGTCCGATGCCGCCCACGGATCCTCCCGCGCCAGATCGAAGGGCACGTTCTTTTCGCTCAACAGCAGCCGAATCTTGCGGCTGAAGGGGCACAACGGGAATTGATAGAGGAGCCACATAAGGCCCCAAGCTCTGCCGCATTTTGTGGGGCAAATCCAGCGCGCGACACGACTAACGGGGGAGTACTCAGAGCTGCGCGGCTTCCAGCATCAACAGGCACGACGGCATGACCTTGTGCAGCTCGCCGCTGGTGGTCAGCGCCTGTGCCTCGGCATTGACGAGCGCTGCTATGCCCGTCCGGTCACGCCCGGTTTCGTCCATCAGCTGCGCCATCGACCGAACAAAGAACTCGCGCCCACGCTCGGACAGATCGGGCCACGCCTTGGCCTGCGGATCGCCCGCCACCTGACCTTGTGCCACCAGCGCAAAGGCCGCCGCACAGCGCAGCAAGGCGCGGTTTTCCTGCGATAGCGGCGCGGGTTCGGGCGCGACCGGGGCGGGGGCGGATTGCTGCGCCAGTGCTGCCAGAAGCATGGGGGCCATAAGCGAAGTGAGCATGGCGCATCCTATGCGCTGCAATATGAACGCGGCGCTACCGAAATCGGCTCGGAAATGCCGATTGCGGGCAGGTGAATTCCGTCCTAATCCGCAACCTGTTCTACGAGAGGAGACAGATTTCCATGTTCAGTCACATTATGGTCGGCACCAATGATTTCGACCGTGCCAAGGCGTTCTATGATGCCGTGCTGGCCACGCTTGGCGCCGGTCCGGGCAACATTAACGAAGCAGCCACCGGCCACAAGCGCGCCTTCTGGTTCCACAATGGCGGGATCTTCGCGATCAGCCAGCCGATCAACAACGAACCCGCCGCCTGCGCCAACGGATCGACCATCGGCTTTGCCTGTGACAGCTTGGAGCAGGTGCAGGCGTTCCACGATGCGGCGGTCGCTGCTGGCGGCACCTCGATCGAAGACGCGCCCGGCCCGCGCACCGGCGCAATGGGGACGCTGAACCTTGGCTACGTGCTCGATCTGGACGGCCACAAGCTGTGCATGCTGCACCGCGCTGGCTAAATCCTACCTACTTAATTCGAATACCGCGAATTCGGCGCGCCAGTTAGCGGCTGGCGCGCCGATTTGTTTTTCATTGGCGAAGAACCACGCGCGCTCAATGGTCGCGCCCTTCATCCGCGCCAGATCGCGGAAATCCTCGACCGTGACGTGGTGGATGTTCTCGGTCTCATACCAACTCACCGGCAGCGCGCGCGTGACCGGCATCCGCCCGCCGAACATCAGCGCCGCGCGCGTGCGCCAGTGGGCGAAATTGGGGAACGAGACAAACGCCCGCCGCCCAACGCGCAGCAACTCATCGAGGATCAGATCGGGGCGGGTCGCGGTCTGAAGCGTCTGGCTGAGGATCGCGTAATCGAACGCCTTGTCGGGATAGTTCGCCAAATCGAGGTTGGCGTCCCCCTGCACCACGCTGAGGCCGCGCGACACGCAGCGTTCGACCAGCGCGCCGTCCAGCTCCATCCCGCGCGCATCGCAGCCGCTGGCGCTTTCCAGTTCGGCCATTAACGCCCCATCCCCGCAGCCGATATCGAGCACCCGGCTACCGGGGGCGACATGGGCGGCGATGGCGGCGAGATCGGGGCGCAGGGTCATTGCCACGCACTTTCCGGGCGCAGCTGACGGAACCACGACAGGTCATCGGGAACACCATAGCCCAGTTTCTCGTAAACCCCCTCGGCATCGCGTGTCACCAGCAGGAATCGACGCACCCCGGCAAGTTGGGGGTGATTGTGCAAGTGGCTGACCATCGCGCGGGCGATGCCCTTGCCGCTGTGCTCCGGCAGCACGAAGACGTCAGCGATCCACGCAAAGTGGGCGCGGTCGCTTACCACGCGGGCGAACCCGACCTGTGTCCCGCCATGAAAGGCCGCGACGCAGAGCGAATGATCGACAGCCCGGTCCATGCGCTCGCGCGTCAGACCGCCGGCCCAATAGCTGTTCGAGAGCACCGAATGCATCAGCGCGCGGTCGAAGCGGGTCGGATCGGTTTCAAGCCCGTAACCCTTAGCCAGCGCGCTCATTCAACAAACCCCTTCACCACCCGGTCAAGCTGGTCGTGCTCGAGCAGGAAGGAGTCATGTCCGTGCGGCGCGGACAGTTCCACGAAACTGACCTTCGCCCCCGCCGCGTTCAGCGCGTGGACGACGTGGCGGCTTTCGGCGGTGGGGTAGAGCCAGTCGGTATCGAAGCTGACAATGCAGAACCGCGCCTGCGTCCCGGCAAAGGCATTGGCAAGTCTGCCGCCGTGTTCCTCGGCAATGTCAAAGTAGTCCATCGCGCGGGTGATATAGAGGTAGCTGTTGGCATCGAACCGGCGGGTGAAGCCGCTGCCTTGATAGCGCAGGTAGCTTTCCACCTGGAATTCAGCATCGAAGCCGAAGCCCTTGGCCTCGCGGTCCTGCAAGCGGCGGCCGAACTTTTCGGTCAGGCCCGCTTCCGAAAGGTAAGTGATATGCGCCGCCATCCGCGCCACGGCGAGACCGTTGTCGGGCTTCGCGTCGCTCGCGTAGTAATTGCCCTCGGCCCAGGCGGGATCGGCCATGATCGCCTGACGGCCGACCTCGTGGAAGGCGATATTCTGCGCCGAGTGCCGCGCGGTGGACGCGATCACCAGCACCCGCGCGGCGCGCTCCGGCCAGTTAGCAGCCAGGCTCAAGGCCTGCATCCCGCCCATCGACCCGCCGACCACAGCGTGGAGTTTCGCAATCCCCAGCCCGTCAAGCAAGGCGACGATCCCGCGCACCATGTCGCGGATGGTGATGACCGGGAAGCGCATCGCATAAGGCTCGCCATCGGGGGCGAGGCTAGCGGGGCCGCTCGATCCCATGCAGCTGCCGATGACATTGGCGCAGATCACGAAGTGCCGATCCGTGTCGATCGGCTTGCCGGGGCCGACCATCCGTTCCCACCAGCCGGGCTTGCCGGTGATCGGGTGCGGACTGGCGAGATATTGGTCGCCGGTCAGCGCATGGCACACCAGCACCGCGTTCGCAGCATCGGGCGCAAGCGTGCCGTAGGTCTCGTAGGCGATCTGCGCGTCTTTGAGCACCTGACCGCTATCGAGCGGCAGGGGTTCGGGAATGGCATAGACCTGAGATATCGGGGCGGCGTTCATACAGAATTGCTGCGAAAGCGGAAAAACAGCCCTTCGACAAGCGTGAGCCACGCGGTAAGGGGTATTTTTTCCAAAATCCGTTCGTGCTGAGCTTGTCGAAGCACTGCCTTTTCTTCAAGCGGCGCATCACGATGACAATGGCAAGACCCCAACCCAAACCCTGGATCAGCGAGATCCACGCCTATGTGCCGGGCAAGTCGAAGTCGGCGAGCGGGAAGCCGCTCACCAAGCTTTCGGCCAATGAGAACCCGCTCGGCTCCAGCCCGGCGGCGCTGGCGGCGCTGGCTGAAGGGCATGTGGCGGCCGATTACCCCGATCCCGATGCCCGCGCGCTGCGCGAGAAGATTGCCGAGGTACACGGCCTCGATCCCGACCGGATCGTGTGCGGCACAGGCTCGGGCGAGTTGCTGCATTGCGCGGTGCAGGCGCTGGCCGGGCCGGGGGACGAGGTGCTGGCTTCGCGCTATTCCTTCTCGCTTTATCCGTTGCTGGCGCAGAAGATCGGAGCGACCCCGGTATTTGCCGATCCCGAGGGCTATGCCGCAAGCGTCGACAATCTGCTCGCCGCCGTCACACCCGCCACCAAGGTCGTGCTGCTCGACAACCCGAACAACCCGGTTGGCAGCTTCCTGCCCCCCTCCGAAGTCGCGCGGCTGCACGCCGGCCTGCCGCCGCACGTGCTGCTGATCGTTGACGAGGCTTACGGCGAGTATGTCGATCCGGCGCTGCAACACGCCGCCTTCGCACTCGCCGCCGCGCATGAGAACGTGCTGGTCAGTCGCACCTTCTCGAAGGCCTATGGCTTGGCGTCGGAGCGGGTCGGCTGGGTTACCGGCGCAGCCCATCTGATCGATCTGGTCAACCGGCTGCGCGGGGCGTTCAACGTCTCGGTCAGCGGGCAGAAGGCGGCGCTGGCCGCGCTGGGCGATCAGGCGTTCGTCGCACGCAGCCGCGACCACAACGCAACCGAGCGACAACGGCTGGCCGACGCCATCGCGATGCTCGGCAACCACGGCCTCTCCGCCTCGCCCAGCGAAGCCAACTTCCTGCTGGTGCATTTCGAAGGCGAAGTGACCGCGGCTGAGGCAGTCGAGGCTTTGTCCGAGGCCGGTTACGCCGTGCGTCACCTGCCGGGCCAAGGACTGCCCAATGCAGTGCGCATCACCATCGGCAAGTCGGACGATATGACCCGCGTCATCGCTTGCCTGCGCAGCCTGTGCGGGGAAGCGGCATGACGATCACCCGCGTTGCCATCATCGGCCTTGGCTTGCTGGGCGGTTCGATCGGGCTGGCGGTGAAGGCCCGCGGCCTGGCCATCGCAACCTCCGGCTGGGACCGTGACCCATCGGTGCGCGCGCGGGCGGCGGAGCGCGGGTTGGTGGGCACGGTATGCGAGCGCGCCGAGGACGCTGTCGCCGCCGCCGACCTCGTGATCCTGTGCGTCCCCGTCGGCGCGATGGGCGACGCGGCGCGCGCCATCGCCCCCGGCCTCAAGCCCGACGCGATCATCAGCGATGTCGGCTCGTCCAAGGAAGCTGTCGCCTCCGCGCTGGCCGAGGCGCTGCCGGGCGCCTGCATCATCCCCGCCCACCCCGTCGCGGGCACCGAACAGAGCGGGCCGGACGCAGGGTTCGCCACGCTGTTCGCCGGCCGCTGGTGCATCATCACTCCGCCCGATGGGGTCGACCCCGCCGCGCTCGAAGCCCTGTCGGACTTCTGGACCGCGCTCGGCTCCAAGGTCGAGCTGATGGACGCCGCCCACCACGATCTGGTGCTCGCCGTCACCAGCCACATCCCGCACCTCATCGCCTACACGATCGTCGGCACGGCCAGCGATCTGGAGGACGTGACCCAGAGCGAGGTCATCAAGTACTCCGCGGGGGGCTTCCGCGATTTCACCCGCATCGCCGCGTCCGACCCCGTCATGTGGCGCGACGTGTTCCTGACCAACAAGGGCGCGGTGCTGGAGATGCTGGGCCGCTTCACCGAAGACCTCACCGCGATGCAGCGCGCGATCCGCTCCGCCGATGGCGAGGCCCTGTTCGACCTCTTCACCCGCACCCGCGCGATCCGGCGGCAGGTGATCGAGCAAGGGCAGGACGACGAGCGGCCTGACTTCGGGCGCGAACACGGGGCGTAGCGCCAGGTCTCCCCGCACCCCGGCGCACCTGTTGGAGACACATGAGACACTGTCCAGAACAGGAAAACCGGCTCCTGATCGGAATGACCCATTGGCAGGGCTGATGCGCGGCAACAGGGGCGAGTCCGGCAGGTCATGTCCCGCACCTTGGCCGCCCCGCACCATGTAGGAAAGCCCGGTCGCGACCCCGCAATTGGCTGCGCTAGGCGGCTGGAGGGAAGGCCGCTTTCGCAGGATCGAAGCCGGAAGCTGCCTTTCAGCTACCGACCCCGTTGCGGTCGTTGCGCACCACTTTCCGCAATTCTGAAAGCTGCCGTAAGATGTACACGGTTTTGACGCCGACAGAGCCGCAGAAAAGGGTGTTCTCATGTAGCGGGTCACAACCAACCGGTTGTGACACCACATTATCGGTCGAGAGGTCACGAATTTAACTATTCGCACTCGGTGTCATCGGGTTCTCAAAGTGCGTGTCAGCGACGGGGCGAGCCTCAGTGGTGACGCGTAGCGAGAGTCTAGCACGCATGCTTTCCGTCAGCGACGCATGTACTACGCCAGCGCTCCCAAGTAGCCTCATCAATACCAGCACGCGCGGCCACCGCTTGGAGGTCGGACCATGTCTCCACGTTCTGAGCGGAAAGAAGGTGGCGCATGAAAGAACGCATCTTCGCTTCACCTATCTGCTTTTCAAGAGAAATCAGCAAAAGCGGACCGTAATTGTAGCGGTAGTTTTCGTCTATCGACGACTGGTCGGTTATCTTGTCCAGCGCCACGAATGGCTCTTTCTGCGCTGCCACATTTTCAACAAGGCGGTCGATGTGCCTCTGAGCCGCCGCGTCGCCACTTAGCGAGCGCAGAGCCTTGATCGAGAGAAATTCCGCTGTCGATTCCAGAGTGAACCATAAGTAAGGACCGTGAGGGCTGGCTAGGGTTCCGAAATAATAATGTGCCATCTCATGCGCGATAAAGGAAAGATTTCCGTCTCGCTTCTCGCCGCTTGTCAGCAGCTCCGTGCCTATTCCTCCGACGCTTCCGCTCATAGCGATCGTCGGCCAAGTAGCGAAAGCCCACTCTGATCCTTCTCGGTCTCGCTGATTTTGATTGAGGGTCACCATGCGGAGGAAGATCGGTTGGTCTGCGATCGGGCGTCCCATGTAGTCCCGATAGTATGCCGCCACTTTCCCCACGGTATTCGACAAGGCGTCAGTCTGTGCCGACGGCACGGCTTCATTCACGATGGTGACGTTCGCCGTTTGCGTCATTGGCCCAGTGCCGCCGAAGAACAAAGGCGGACGGGCGATGGCACTGGAGAAGCGCCCTCGCTGGCCAACTCCTATCGCACTTCCGTTGACGTAAAGAAATCGACAGCCATCGCATGAAATACTGAGATCATATGTCATGTTGCCAGCACGGGCTCTTGCCTTGTCATCGAAGGGGAGGGGGAGCCATGCAGATTGCTCGGCGAACCGAGCGCTATCGCCGTTAAACGCCATCACGCCCTTGAAATCGTCAGGTGCGTCGTGCGCCGGGTAAACCGGGAACGCGCCGACATAGTCGACGCAGAGTACGTCAGGAGCACCGGCCACAGTATAAACGCGCGCCTCGCCGTCGGTGCCGGGCTCATACCAGCCCTCGAACGACACCGCCTTGCCGTTACCATCGGTCACCTTGGCGACGTTCAGACCCGCGTTGAGTGCGAAAGCTCCGGCAGCTTCGGGAGGCCGGCCCGTCACGCAAACATTCCCCTCCACTCTGCCGGTCGAGAGACTGACGTTCACGGTACCAGATGCTTTTATCACCGCTATATCGCTGCTCGCTGCTGGTTCACCGGCAACTGCAAACGCCGGTAGAAACGCAGAGCATACTGCCACGACCACAACTCTCGTTTTCTTAAGCACTTGTTTCTCCGCGAATCATTCGCGGCCAGCTTACCAGAGAGATGCCTCAAAACAAGTTGCGCTACTTGTTAGTGGGTTGCCGCTCGTGCCGACAATCCACCCTTCATTGGTCGTCAACGCCGTAACAATCATCGCGCGGTAGCGGGCGCGACACAGCCCAAACCTACCCGTTCAGCGCGTTGATCGCCGCGTGCACCCGCGCCTCGACCTCTTCGCGGGGCAGGCCCGCCGGGATCATATCGCCGACCTTGTAGGTGATCCGCCCCGGCTGCTTGACCAGATGATGATAGGCCGCGCCGCTATCCACTGCGATCGGCACCACTGGCAGGCGCAGCAGCTTGTAGAGGCCCGCAAAGCCAGCTTGCAGCGGCGGGCGGGTGCCGTGGGCGACGCGGGTGCCTTCGGGGAAAATCACCAGCGGGCGGCCCTCGTCGACGCGCTGTTTGGCTAGCGCCAGCATTGCCCGCAGCGTCTTGGCTCCCTTGTCGCGCGCCACAGGGATCAGCCCATAGGTCCGCGCCGAATAGCCCCAGCCGGGGATCGCGAAAAGCTCCTGCTTGGCGAACACCGCCGGGAGCGTGAACAGGCGCGGGGTGTCGATCGCTTCGAAAAAGCTCTCATGCTTGACCGCGATCAGCACCGGGCCATCGGGCAAGGCGCCATCCATCACCACCTCGATACCGAGCAGATTGCGCACGCACCACAGGTGCCAATACCCCCAGCGCTCCACAATCGGGCCGAGCCAACGACGCTGCGCGACCACGGCCACCACCGAAGCGATGACCAGCACCGCGCTGACTCCGTAAAACAGCACATAGAACACAGCAGAACGCAGGGCCGCCAGCAACCAGGTCAAAGGTCAGCCAGACCCGCCGCACGGCTAGCGATCAGCTTGTGATATTCGAGGAACAGCGTGCCGAGATCGGGCTGCGAGGGCACAGCATCGCGGATCACGGTGACATGATCGGGCAGCGTCCGGTCAAGCTCGCCCGCGGCGCGGCGCATGTGCCAATCGGTCGTCACCAACCGCAGCGAGCGAACCTCTTTCTGCGCGACCCACTTGGCGGTTTCGGCGGCGTTGCTGCGGGTATCGACCGCCGCAAAGCCCAATGTGACGCAGCACGCCATCTCCGCTGGCGAGACGCCGAACTCGGCAGCGAATTCACCCGGGCGCACTTCGCGGTCGACGCCGCTGACCAGCATTTTGTCGGCCAGCCCCTTGTCCAGCACCTCAAGCCCGCGTGCGATCCGGCCCGGCCCGCCGGTGACGACGATCACCGCATCGGTGGTCACGGCCTCGGCCACGGGCTTGGGCAGGGCGACGGCAAACCACAGGAAGCCGATCGCCCACGCCAGAAACATCAAGGAGACTACACGCCGGATCATGGGTCTGAGCCTAAAGCATGTCGCGCAAGGCAAGCGCAATGGTGATCCGTGCTGTCACCAATGCGAGCAGCACCCCGATCAGCGGGATCATCGCGATCACCAGCCAATCCGTCAGTCCCAAACCGCCGCTGCCGACCATTCCGCTGTCAAGCGCGGCGAATTGCTGGCCGAGCAGCCACACCGCGCCAACGCCAAGGCCAGCCCCTGCCAGCGCGCCGAACACCGCCTCGCGCAGGACATCGCGCAGGAACACCGCCGACATCTGCTTCTCACTGGCCCCGAGCAAGTGCATGATCTCGACCGTGTCGCGCGCGCCGGCAAAGGCATTGCGCGCCGCCAGCCACACCGCCGCCGCCGTCGCCAGCGCGACCAATCCGATCAGGCCGAGCGCGAGATATTGCATGGCCAACAGCGCATCATAGACCGGACGCAGGAAATCGCCTTGGGCATCGACCCGCGCACCGGGCACTTGAGCGGCCAGCGCAGCCTCGATCCGCGTGATGTCCGCGCGGCTGGCGCTGCCGGTCAGCTCGACATCGATCAGCGCCGGGATCGGCACATCATTGCTGGTGGCCCCCTCGCCGAGCCAGGGTTCGAGCAAGGCGACCAGCTCTGCCTCGGGCACCAGCCGCACGGATTGCACGCCCTCCATCCGGGTCAGGACCTTCACCGCCGCCGCGCCGCGCTCAGCCCGCAGATCGGGGTTGGGCTCGATCACCTGCACGCTGACCGCGCTGGACAGATCGGCCCGCGCATTGGTGGCAAGGTTGCGCAGGGCAAGTCCGCCCGCTGCGGCGATCACCACCAAGGCGATCAGGATCGCGATCACCCACGGGATCGGCCCGGTCAGCCGCGTCGGGGGCAGCAGCCGCGCTGCGGCGCGTCCGCGCGGGCGGACAGGAGCGGGTTTGACCTCCTCGGTCTCAGCCTCGGCGGGGAGCGGGGGAAGCGTGCTCACTCCGGTTCGCCTCCGCCTGGGGAGACCGCGCGGGGCGGATAGCGCAGCGCGCCGGTGGGGTCGGACAGCTGGCCCTTGTGCAGCCGCATGATCAGCGAATCCGGCACTTTCTTGAGCAGGTGGACATCGTGGGTTGCCACCACCACCGTCGTGCCGACGCGGTTGTTGAGGGATTCGAACAAGCGCAGCAGCTTCAGCGCCATGTCCGGATCGACGTTACCGGTTGGCTCGTCCGCAATCAGCATCTTGGGCCGGACGATCACCGCGCGGGCGATGGCAACGCGCTGCTGCTCCCCGCCCGACAGGGTTGGCGGCACGGCATGGGCGCGGTGCGACAGGCCGACCCAGTCGAGCATATCGCCGACCGACTTGACCACCTTCTTCTCGTCCGTCCCCGCCAGCCGCAGCGGCAGCGCGACATTGTCGAAGGCGGTGAGATAGGGGACCAGCCGGAAGTTCTGGAACACGACCCCCAGTCGCCGCCGCAGCTCCGGCAGGCGTTCGCGCGGCATGGTGATCAGATCCTGCCCGAACATCCGGATCGCCCCCCGCGATGGCCGCTGCGCCAAGTAGAGCAGTTTCAGCAGCGACGTCTTCCCCGCCCCGCTCGCGCCGGTGAGAAAGTAGAAGCTTCCGGGGTAAAGGGTGAAGCTGAGATTGCTCAGCACCTCGGGATCGGTGCCGTAGCGCAAGCCGACATTGTCGAATTTCACTTGTCCGGCGAGACGATCATTCATGTCGCGCACCTATCAGGGGGGCAGGCACGGGGGAAGTCGGAGATCGCAATGCAGGCCATCGATCAGCTGATTTACGCCCCGTAATGTGGAAAACAGAGAGTAAATAGGGGGCTCTGCCGCAGTTGGTCTTGTGCGCAAGAGTGTGGCGAGTATGCAATTTGTGACATGATCATCGCCTGCCCAGCCTGCGGCACCCGTTACGCCGTGCCCGATGCTGCCATCGGCAGTGAGGGCCGGACCGTGCGCTGCGCCAAGTGCAAGCATAGCTGGTTCCAGGATCCGCCCCATTCGGCTGAGGGCGCTACACCGCCGGAAGTGCCTCCGCCAGCCCCGGTCGAGCCTGCCACTGCGCAGCCCGCGCCGCCGTCGGTGGCCGCGCCTGTGGCGGTCGCCCCGCCTCCCCCGGCACCCTTCGCGGCAGCGCCCGCGCCCGAACCCGAAACCGCCGGCCCTTCGGTCAGCCACTGGCGCTCGCCCGAGCCGCCCGCCACGCCGACCGCAACCGACGAAGACGCATCCGAGGCCGCCCCCGCGTCACGCCGCGGCTTCGGTACGCGCGACGCAACGCCTGTCGAAGCGGCACCGCCAGAACCGCCCGCGATGGCCGACGACCTGTCTGACCCGCCCTTCGGGGATGAGGAGGACGACGAGAACGGCGGCTCGCAATTCGGTTACCGTGCGCCCTTCACTCGGCGGCGCAACACGCTGCGGATGTGGACGCTGGCGGCCATGCTGTTTGCCGCGATGGTGCTCGGCACGATCGTCGCGGTGAATTACTACGGCCTGCCCGAATGGGTGCCGATCAGCCGCCCGACATTCGGTGTCAGCCGTCCGGGGCTCGAACTCGATTTCCCGCCCGCTGAGCAGAAGAAGAAAATGCTCGAAACCGGCGAGGAGATTTTTGGGGTTCGCGGGACGATCACCAACAATGGGCGCGAAAGCCTTGATGTCCCCAACCTCTTGGTGGTGTTCAGCGACCGGCGTGATCGCAACATCGGCGACTGGCCGGTCACCCCGGCCAAACGCCGCCTCGCCCCCGGGGAGACGATCACTGTGACCCAGGCGATCACCAACATCCCGCCCGGCGCCGCCAAGGCTGCCATTGGCTGGGCGCCCAACTGACCCCCTGATTACGCGCCAATCGCAAGCCATCGTCAAAGAGCTTGCGCGGCGCCATACCCCTTGCTAGGGGCGCGCTCCTACCGCGGGGCTAGCACTTTGGCTGCCCCGGCAAACCCGAGTGCGGTCGTGGCGGAATTGGTAGACGCGCAACGTTGAGGTCGTTGTGGGCGAAAGCCCGTGGAAGTTCGAGTCTTCTCGACCGCACCAAACAGTCATCCCTGAAATCGAGATTTCGCCGACTGGCGAGCCAAGTGCCATGACCGGCGCAGGGCTGCGGGATATCGGGCGTGGTCGTCGCACGTGGTGGGTCACAGCGCGCAGAGAGCGCCCGCTCTCCCGGCTCTTTTGCCCGTGAAGCCTGACCGCACGTGCCGCCGGGCTGCGTCAGACAGCGAACCCCAGCATCCCCGCCGCGCACCTTTGCGCCATTGACGCCGATGTAGCCGCCCGCCTGTTCGGCAATCTGTCAGCGGGGGCGGCGACCGTGGGCGAGGCTTGGCTGGCGTGACGGATTTTTTCGATGCAAATAGCGCCAGAGGGACTGCATGTATCACGATCACGGATGGTGCGTATTGGTAAATAGGATAGCAATTTTTTATCCTACACATGCAAGAATAGATGTGCATTCTATTTTATGTTTAGTCAGAACGCGCTTAATCCCTCCCCATTGTGCGACGGAGTTGCACAATCACCATGATTATCAGAATTTTTCGTGGCCAATCAAACAGACTCGCATGGCCAATTCCAACGGTCGAGCCGACTATTCTGCGTTCATCCATGGACGCGATGCTTCCATTTTTGATCTGATTTCAGTATCTTGTTGGCACCGATTCACAGTTTCTTTACGACCGCCCCCTACAAGAATTGGTGAGTCGGCATGTGGCTATTTTATTTCACAGACTTAGATGAATATTTAAAAAAAGAAGGTCGCACTTCATATGGTTCGGAAATCTCTCGGATTAGCTTTGATTCGGCCCAGCGTCCGCAACGCCTCGGGCAACACCCACGCGATGATTGCAACACACAGAAAGCGGGTCGGCGGCTTCGGCCCGCGACCTGCACGCCCCGTCATGCGGTGATCTGACGGGATGATGGATCATGGTTCAGAAGAAACCCGTGACCGTGCTGATGTTCGATATCCTGTTCTGGTGCGCCTTTTTCATGGAGGCCGCCGCGCTCGTCGAATATGTCCGAAATCCCGGCCCTGAAATGGCCTCGATACGGATCGTCTTCTCCGCGTCTGTCTGCTTCGTGTCGAGCCTTATCCTTTGGTATCTCGCGGCGATTCAACGGCTGTTTGCCGCCGTGGGCCTCATAGGGACTTCGATAGTGGTAAAGATGTCGCTCTATATCCAGCTGCCCTCGATGTATTGGTCGGATTACACTTGGATTTCTTTACACATTCTGCCGTTGTTTATACTCGCAGTGGCGATCGGATGTATGATGACCCCGAGTGCGGCTTATTGGCGAAGACGAGAGCAGGATTTGGCTATTGGCGTCTTTGAATAACGCCATATCTGATTTCCATGGCGACAAGAATGCTTGTGATTTACCGATGACGCAACGCGTCATCTGATAATCATATGTTTTAACAGATGGTTCCTTGCCCATCCGCGCAAGCGGAGCGGCACCACCGTCAATGCCCCAAAAAGCGATCCGACGTTCACCCCATCAGGTGATGGCAGACTAATATGCCTCGATTTCAATGGCTTGAGTCTTCGCCTTAACCATTTATTAACGACCGCCCGGTACATGAGGCAAACGCTATGACCGGAATTTTTCATTTACCGGTCTCATGCGAATACTTAAGCTACAAGGGGCGCGCTTGATTATGGCTCGGAGATCGCTCGGATTGGCATTATTTCGGTCCGTCGTTCGCCACGACGCGGGCAACACGCTCGCGATGACCGCAGCTGCCATGGTTCCTATCATAGCGCTTGTTGGCGGAGGCATAGACCTTAGCCGCATGTATCTCGTGCAGTCGCGGCTTCAATCGGCTTGCGATGCCGGCGCTTTGGCGTCCCGGCGCTCAATGAGCGGCCTGAACTGGACAAGCGAATCGCGGCAGGTCGCTGAGAACTACTTTAGCGCGAACTTTCCCCAGGGAAGGTATGCCACTGGTGACCTGGCGGCGACGTTTTCGGCCAATGCCGCTGGCGCGGTGCGAGGCACGGCCGCTGCTGATGTTCCGATGACCCTGATGAACTTCTTTGGCGTTGAGACACAGGAAGTGACCGTCACGTGTTTGGCGGATCTAAACTTGCCCAATACTGACGTCATGATGGTCCTGGATACGACCCTATCGATGAATGACCCCAATCCGGGCGACAGCATCAGACGGATCGATGCACTTACGAATGCAGTCACATCATTCTTTGATACGTTGGAGGCCGCAAAGCCTGAAGGGGCGCGTATCCGTTACGGCTTCGTGCCGTATTCCCAAACCGTAAACGTGGGCACGCTACTCAGCCGGGAGTGGGTTCAAGATTTTGGGACCTATGACTCGCGGGAGCCTGATGGCATTCACACTTGGCAAGATGCCGGAAGCCCGCCCAGCAACACCGTAAGTCAAACAACGTCAGCGCATCTTAGCGGCACCAACAATACGCGCCCTCGGTATCAAGGGCCGTCGGAGAACTGCCCGACAAACATTCCTGCGGAGAACTGGAGCGACACAGCGACAGCCTGGAGCAATTGGGATCCTTCGGCCAGTTCGCTGCCGCGCTCCCGTACGCGCATCCGAACTCGCAATGGCACGCAATTCTCCGTTCAGCGCGATACAAACGGTAACTGCTGGATCACACCCCGTGATTGGGTAAATTATCGAGAACAGCAGACTGAAACGGTCCGCCAAAACACAGGTTCCGGGACTTCCGCTGCCACGAGAACTGCGCGTCACTGGATTTATCGACCGGTTCAGTACGATCTTCGGCCATTGAAGGGCTCTGGTCCCGGGGATGCCCCCATTTCTGGCGGGAGTTTCGCCGCACCGGTGAACGATAATCAGACGAATCGGACCATCAGTTGGCCTGATGGCGATCGTGCTTGCATCGAGGAGCGGGCTACGCGGCGAACGAATGAAACATTTCTGACGCCGCGCTACGATATGGACGTGGACCTCGTGCCAGACAGTTCGGATCCTGACACGCAATGGAAGCCTTACCTGCCGGCGCTGGTTTACGCGCGGAATGTTTCGTCGAACAATCGAGAAACCGAGACCCGCGTCTCAAGCAATCCGCTGACCGATGGTCGGTGGGTGTTTAGCCAATTGGCCCCGACTTCCACCCGTCAAATGAACCTACAATCGACTTACAACTACTTTAATCCCTTCGGCGGCAACTTTGGCATTTACGAAGGCGCTTGTCCGTCACCCGCACGCAAGCTTGATGAAATGTCAAGGACCCAACTACAGTCTTACATGACCTCACTTCGGCCCCAAGGATATACCTATCACGAGATCGGCATGCTGTGGGGCCTTCGCCTTATCTCACGTGAGGGGCTGTTCAGTTCAGAACATCGTGAGGCAGATGCTGCCGGCGCCGTGCAGAGACACATGATTTTCATGGTGGACGGGCAGAAAGACACCAGGCCTTTCACCTATTCAGCTTGGGGAATTGCTGCTGTGGCAAGACGCCGCACGCCGACAGGGTCCTTTCCGACAAGAGCTGCGGAAGACTCAGTATCTGAAGAGCGCCTAGCCGAACTTTGCTCCATCGCAAAAACCAATAAGAACATCACGCTTTGGGTTATCGCTTTTGGGACCCAACTCGATCGAGGTCTGATCGATTGTGCTTCACCAGACAAAGCGTTTGAAGCACGAAACGCGGCGGAATTGACCGAGACCTTTGCCCAAATTGCAACCCAAATGGCCGAACTGAGGTTGACCGATTGATGTTTATTCGGGAACCCCTGATCAGTCGAAATCTTGGACGTGATACGTCAGGAGCTACAATAGTAGAATTTGCCGTGGTTGCTCCGATATTTATCGGCATCATAATGTTCGTTTTTGATATGGGCTTCATGGCATATGCACGATCTATACTTAGCGGAGAGGTGAATGCGGTTGGGCGCGCATCGGCGCTTGAGACTGCTACTGACGAGACAAGAGCCGATATGGATGCTCGTGTCGCTGAGCAAGTCAGATTAATCGTGCCAGATGGTACAGTCACCTTTGAACGAGAGTCGTTCAATACTTACGGTTTAGCCCAAACTCGTGTGGAACCTTTCGTGGATGGCAATGATAACGATCGCTGCGATGCTGGAGAGAGCTACCTTGATTTAAACGGCAATAGCCGGTTCGATCTTGACGGGGCCAGAACTGGAGGAGGAGGCGCTCGTGATGTTGTTATCTATACGGCGACCTTGCAATATACGAGACTTTTCCCAGTCGCAGAATTATTTGGTATGAATAGAGACGTTGAACTACAAGCCCGCACGATATTGAAGAACCAACCGTTCGATCAGCAGTCTCAGCCTAATTCTCGTGTATGTCTGTGATGTTCTATACCAATAGCCGTTCAGGCACGGAGCCAACCAGCAGGAATATCCTTCGGGATGTCCAAGGCGTAGCGCTGACGGAGTTTGCGTTTGCGCTCCCGATTTTGCTTACCATGACGGCGTTCGGATTGGAGTTAGCGAACTACGTCCTTGCAATAAAAAGGATCGGAGATCTCGCGGTTGTGGTCACCGACAATGCCTCGCGAATGGGAACACGCAGTGCAGGCCTAAGCGTCCAGCAGATCTCTGAGGCCGAAATCAACGATGTGTTCGTAGGCGCGCAACTGCAAGGCAACCTGCCGGATTTTGAACGGAATGGAAGAATCATCGTTTCAAGCCTTCAGAGAAATGCCGATGGAGGCCAATGGATTGCGTGGCAACGATGTTTTGGCGAAGGCAATTTCAGCTCTGCTTACGGTGTCGAAGGCGAGGGAGAAAGGGGCACATCGTTCGAAGGCATGGGGCCACCAGATCAGCGCTTGCAGGCACCTGCAGGCACCTCAGTCATGGTGACCGAAATATACTACACCTACGAGCCCATCTTCCCCATAACGGGTGTGAGAACCTCACCGATCACAGAGTTCGCCGCATTCAATACCAGAGCGAGTCGGGATCTTTCCGCGCCGCGCAATGCGGAGCGTGTTGAACCGTCTTCGTGTGACTAGCTCCAAACTTTCTGAACGGGAGGGTGCTGCAGACCTTCGGCAATTTCGGTGCATGAATATGTGTCGCCGCTAAGTCTTTGTGTCAGCCGTGATGCGTCCTGCGGCGGCCTGAGGCGTCATGGACCGGTGCTTGCCGCCGTGAGTCCCGGCTTCCGCCAGGACGACGAAGGCAGCGTCATCCCTCGGTTTGCCGAAAGCTGGGCGCGCGGCACACCCTTCGTCAGATACCCAGCCCCTCATCGACGCTTTATTAAGGGCTTTGCGGGCATGGGTCCGCGGGTGAAAGATCAGCACCGTCTCACTACGATCCGCGATCGCGGACTTCAGGCGATTCCTGATCGCGATGTCTTTTCACATATCACGCATCTCGCCAGCACCATGTTCAATTGTCCGATTGCGCTGCTCTCAGTGATCGAGGACGAACGGCACTGGTTTCTGGGGCGCACCGGCACCGACTTGCGCGAAACCCCAATCGAAGATCCGTTCTGCGCCTTCTGTGTGCTGAACCAGGGTGCGCTGCTGATCGCGGACGCACGGACTGAAGAGCGCCTGAGGGGCAGCCAACTGGTCACCGACGGCCCACTGATTCGTTCCTATCTCGGCGTGCCTATCCGATCAGACGAAGGCGTGCTGCTGGGCGCTCTGTGTGTGATCTCGCCCGAAGCGAACGCCTTCCGGCCCGAGCAGATCGCACCGCTGTCGATGCTAGCCGAGCTCGCGGAGCAAAGCCTCGCACTCAATGCCCGTACCCGCGCGTTGAGCCTTGCCAATGTTGCGCTCCAGGAATCGACCCAAGTTTTTCGTCAGGCCGAACGTGCGGTCAATGTCGGCAGCTGGCGGGTCGATATCGCCACCCGGCGGCTGCACTGGTCCGATCAGGTGTTTGATATCGCCGGACTGGAGCCAGGCCGATCCGTCAGCGTCCCCGACGTTGTCCAGCTCTATCAGCCCGAAGACCGCCCGATGGTCAGCAAGGCGATCAACGACACCATCGAGGACGGCAAGCCGTTCAGCTTTGAGACCACCATCCGCCGCCGCGACGGCGAACGGCGCCGCATCCGCGTGGTCGGCGAACGAATGGATGTCGACGGGCAACCCGAATGTGTTGCCGGGATCATCCTCGATTGCACCGAAGAACACCTGCGCAATGTTGCCCTGAACCGTGCGGCGGAACGTGACCGGCTAACGGGTCTCTACAACCGCGCCAGCTTCGATCGCAGGCTTGCCAAGGCGATGCAGGCGGCCGAGGCCGAGCTGGTAACGATCGCCTTGCTCGATCTCGACGGGTTCAAGGACGTCAATGACACGCTGGGCCATCTGGTCGGAGACCGGGTGCTGGAAACCATCGCCGAACAGCTCACGATGCGGATTGCGCCGGGCATGTTTCTGGCGCGCTGGGGTGGCGACGAATTCGCTATGCTGTTCCCGCCCGCGATGACGCTTGATGAAGTGACTCGCTTCCTTGAGGACCTGCTGGCCGAATTCGAGGAGATGCCGCCACTGGGCAGCACCATGCTCAAGATCGGCGCGACCTGCGGCGTGGCGCAGATGAGCACCTCGGCGAGCAGCGAGGAAATCATGCGCCGGGCAGACCTTGCGCTGTATCGCGGCAAGGAAGCCGGGCGCGGCGCGGTGGTGTGCTGGGATCACCACATTGAAGCGCGCCAGTCCGAGCGCCAGACCGCCATTGCGCAGCTGCGCGGGGCACTCAACAGCGGGCGGGCGATGGCAGCCTATCAGCCAATCTGCGATCTGGAGACCGGCGAAGTCGTCTCGGTCGAAGCGCTGCTGCGGCTGCGCGACGAGGATGGACGTCTGCTGGCTGCGAGTGACGTGTTTGCCGCCCTGCTCGATCCCGAATTGTCGCGCCGGGTCAGCCGGGTCATGCTCGATTCAGTGGTAGCCGATGGCACCGCGATCCTCGCTCTGTTCGGGCCTGACACGCGGATCGGGCTCAACCTGTCGGAAGCCGATTTGCGGCGCGGTGATTTCGTGCAGCATCTGATCGACGTGATCGACGACAGCGCGCTCAGCCCCCAGAACATCACCATCGAAGTGACCGAGACCATGCTGATCGACGCGGGCGGGCAGCTGCGCGCGTCGCTGGCGATGCTGGATGAATGCGGCTTCACCATCTGCCTCGACGATTTCGGCACCGGGTTCTCGTCACTCACCCATCTGCGCGCCTTCCCGATCCACAAGGTCAAGATCGACCGCGATTTCATCGCCGGGATTGGCGAGGATCACCAGTCGCGCCTGATCATTCAGGCGATTGTGCAGATGGGCTACAGCCTCGGCCTGCGCGTCGTGGTGGAGGGTGTCGAGACCGAGGAGCAGGAGATCTTCCTGCGCGCCATCGGCTGCCGCCATGTGCAGGGCTATCGCTATGGCCGACCGATGCTGCTGGCGGATTTGCAGGCGCGCTTTGCCGATGCAGACGGGTCCGGATCGCAGGAGCGCCGCCGGGCGTGATTACCGCGTGAGCGGCGCGGTCTGGGCCACGTCCCCGGACTTGAAGATGAAGGTCTGCACACTGGTGCCGCCGCCGATATTGACCCGGTTTTCCTGCCGCGCCCAGACATCGGTCAGGATTTGCGAATTGAGCCGGATCAGGGCCTCACCTTCTGGTGCAGGCGTCTCCTGATAGACCCACAGACTGCCGCCGGTGATCTCGCTACCGACGTAATCGGGGGTAATGATCTCGCCATTGACCACCAGGAGGAAGCGCCGGGTGACATAGCGCGCGAAGGCCTCGCGGCTGTCCTCGCTGCCGATGATATCGGGCGTGTGGATGTTGGGATTGCCTGTCCGCTGCACCACCAGCGCATGTTCGGCATCGTGGACCGGCACCTGATGCGCGATCTCGATCATGCCCGTGCGTTCGTTGAGGCTGACCGTACTGATCGTGAACTTCTGCTGATGCGCGGCCGCGGTGCCAGCCCCGATCGGGGCCAGCACCAATGCCAGCAGCACCAGCAGCCGGCGGATCATTTCTTCTTCTTGTCCGGCTCGGCCCCGGCGGCTTCACCCATCAGATCACGGCTGACGCGCGACTTCGACGCTTCGTCCTTGAAGGCTTCGATCCGGCTTGGGATGATGCGGCGCGGATAGTGGTTGTTTTCCAGATCGGCATCGCCGGTTTCCCAATCGGGATCGACCACCACCTGCACCAACTCCTTGCCCTTAGGGTACACCAGCAGCTTGGCGACTTCGCGCGAATTGCGCCGCCAGATTTCCGCCGGGATGTTGAGCTTTTCGGTCGAGCCGTCCTTGAAGGTCAGGCCGAGGATGATCGGCATCACCAGCCCGCCCTTGTTGGTGAAGTTGAGGACGTAGTAATTCGCATCCTCCTTCACCGCGCGGTCGAACGCGGCGCGTTCCCACGGGAGCAGGCCTTCGAGGAAATCGGTGTAGCCCTTGCGATCCTTGGGCGTGACGGTGAATTCGTCGTTCTTGTCGTAGAAATCGGTCACACCGGGGTTTTCAAGCACCCAGATCGGCAGGCCCTGCTGTTCATTGAGACCGATGCCGACCACCTCTGGCTCCTCGGCGCGTTCCGCCCGGCGACGCGGTAGGTCGATGTCCGGGTTCTTGCTGTCCATCTTCAGCCGGTAGATCGAATCCAGCGTGATATCGACGTGATCGGTGGTGTAGAACCAGCCGCGCCAGAACCAGTCGAGATCGGTACCGCTGGCTTCCTCGATCGTGCGGAAGAAGTCGGCCGGGGTGGGACGCTTGAACTTCCAGCGGCGGGCATATTCCTTCAGCGCAAAGTCAAAGCGCTCACGCCCGATGATCGTGTCGCGCAGCAGATGATAGGCCGCCGACGGCTTGCCATAGGCATTGGCGCCGAGATCGGTCACCGAGTCCGACTGCGTCATGATCGGCTGCTGGTTGTTCGACACCATGTAGCTGACCATGTCGCGCGGCAGGCTGCGGGTCCACGGCATGTTCGGGTCCCACTCGTAGCCCGCGACCGAATCAAGGAAGGAGTTCAGCCCCTCGTCCATCCAGGTCCATTGGCGCTCGTCCGAGTTGACCGTCATCGGGAAGTAGATGTGCCCGATCTCGTGGATCACCACGCCGACGAGGAACATCTTCTCGGCCAGCGAATAGGTGCGCGTCCCGTCCTTGTTCAGGGTGGTGCGCGGGCCGTTGAAGGTGATCATCGGATATTCCATCCCGCCGACCGGCCCGTTGACCGACTGCGCGGTGGGATAGGGATAATCAAAGCTGAAACGCGAATAGACCTTCAGGGTGTGCACCACGGCGGCGGTGGAATACTTCTTCCACAGATCCCCGCCTTCCTTGGGCCAGAAGCTCATGGCGAGCACGGTCTCGTTCTCGGCACCGGGCTGCTTCACGCCTTGCGCATCCCACATGAACTTGCGGCTGGAGGCCCAGGCGAAATCGCGCACATTGGCGGCGGCGAATTGCCACGTCTTGGTGCCTTTGGGATTGCCCGCTTCGGCAGCAGCGGCTTCCTGCGGGGTGACGACGAACACCGGTTCCTTGGCGTCCTTCGCGCTTTCGAGCCGCTGGCGCTGCGCTGCGGTCAGCACCTGATCGGGGTTCTGGATCGTGCCAGTCGCCGCGACGATGTGATCCGCCGGCACCGTCAGATCGACGGTGTAGTCCCCGAATTCGAGCGTGAATTCGCCGCGCCCGAGGAACTCCTTGTTGTGCCAGCCTTCGTAGTCCGAATAGACCACCATGCGCGGGAACCACTGGGCGAGCAGGAAGATGTCATTGCCGCCCTTGCGCGGGTCATCGGGGAAATGTTCATAGCCCGACCGTGCATTGACGGCGTCTTCCTCGACGATGTTGAACGCCCACTCGATCACAAATTCGCTCGTTTCACCCGGAGCCAGCGGCGCGGGCAGATCGATCCGCATCAGCGTGCCGACGATGGTGTGCGGCAGCTTTCCGCCGGACAGCGTGGTCACGGCGCTGATGTCATAGCCATACTGGTTGTCGGCCATTGCCTGCTGGCGGCGCAGCTCCTCGAAGGACAGCTTGGTCGGCTCGCTGCCGGAACCCAGCGTCACCTTCGGCCCGCGCCGCCCGGGGCCGCCGAACGCATCGGTCAGTTCGGCCATCGAATCGGTTTTGAAGATGTTCTGATCGAGCTGCATCCACAGCCACGGCAGGCTGTCGGGTGAATTGTTGGTGTAACGCACCGTGGCGCGCGCGGTGATGCGGCGCTTGGTTTCGTCGAGGGTGGCGGTGATCTTGTAGTCGACCTTCTGCTGCCAGTATTCATGCCCCGGCGCGCCGCTGGCGTTGCGATAGGTGTTGGCGTCAGGCAGGACCTCGTCCAGCTGACGGAACTTGTCTTCGAAATTGCCCTTGGTCTGCTGCACGCCCTGAGCGTGAGCGGGGATGGCGAACAGCAGGGCGGCAAGACACAGCACGAAACGCAAGGGCGCTCTCCGGGAAAATTGCAGACGCGGTTGAGAGCGCAAAACCGGCGGGCGCGCAAGTGACTATGCTGCGCAGGCTGTGATATTGTATATCATGCGGCATCGAAGTCACGCTCTTGGCGCTGGCGGCCGATCGCTCTATCGCCTCCCGCCATGACCCAGCCACCTTGGCACGCCCTGCACGAAGCCGCCTGCGCGCGCGGGGAGGCGACCTATCGCGATCCCGACACCGGCTACACGGTGTTCACCCGCCTGGCCCATCTGGCGCGCGGCAAGTGTTGCGGATCGGCGTGCCGGCATTGCCCTTACGATCACGAGGCCGTACCGACGCGCCGCTGACTAACCGGAGAATCCGCCTCATGAAGACCCGCGCCGCCGTTGCCTTTGAAGCGAAAAAGCCGCTCGAAATCGTCGAACTTGATCTTGAGGGGCCGAAGGCGGGCGAAGTGCTGGTCGAGATCATGGCGACCGGCATTTGCCACACCGATGCCTATACGCTCGACGGCTTCGACAGCGAGGGCATCTTCCCCTCCGTGCTCGGTCATGAGGGCGCAGGCATCGTGCGCGAAGTCGGCGCAGGCGTCACCAGCGTGAAGCCCGGCGATCACGTGATCCCGCTCTACACCCCCGAATGCCGCCAGTGTAAGTCGTGCCTGTCGGGCAAGACCAACCTGTGCACCGCGATCCGCGCCACCCAGGGCAAGGGCCTGATGCCCGACGGCACCACGCGGTTCAGCTACAAGGGCCAGCCGATCTACCACTACATGGGCTGCTCGACCTTCTCGAACTTCACCGTCCTCCCCGAGATCGCGGTCGCCAAAATCCGCGAGGACGCGCCGTTCCAGAGCGCCTGCTACATCGGCTGCGGCGTGACCACCGGGGTCGGCGCTGTGACCAATACCGCCAAGGTGCAGGTCGGCGACAATGTCGTGGTGTTCGGTCTCGGCGGGATCGGCCTCAACGTCATTCAGGGCGCACGTCTGGCGGGGGCGAACCTGATCATCGGGGTCGACATCAACCCTTCGCGCGAGGATTGGGGCCGCCAGTTCGGCATGACCCACTTCCTCAACTCCCAGGGCATGAGCCGGGAAGAGGTGGTCGCCAAGATCGTCGAAATGACCGATGGCGGCGCGGATTACACCTTCGATGCCACCGGCAACACCGAAGTGATGCGCACCGCGCTGGAAGCCTGCCACCGCGGTTGGGGCACGTCGATCATCATCGGGGTCGCCGAAGCGGGCAAGGAAATCGCCACCCGCCCGTTCCAGCTCGTCACCGGGCGCAACTGGCGCGGCACGGCGTTCGGCGGAGCCAAGGGGCGGACGGACGTGCCCAAGATCGTCGACATGTACATGACCGGTAAAATCCAGATCGACCCGATGATCACGCACGTGATGGGTCTGGAAGAGATCAACACCGCCTTCCACCTGATGCACGAAGGCAAGTCGATCCGCAGCGTCGTGGTGTTCTAGGGCGCCATCTCGCCAAACCGCCCACCGAAGAACAGCAGCGGGCGTCCACTGCCGGTGTCAGCCTGCGCGATCCCGGTCACCGCGCCGAGGATCAGCGTATGGTCACCCGCCGCGTGCACCGCATAGCGGCGGCAGGCGATGTGGGCGAGCGCGCCGCGGATCACCGGCAGTCCGCTTGGCCCCGGCTCGAAATCCGCCGGATCAAGCGCACTGTCCCCGCGCGCGGCATAGCGCCGGGCGAGCGCCTGTTGGCTATCGGCCAGAATGCTGAACGCAAACGCGTCAGCCCCAGCATAGGCATCATACAGGCTCGCTGAATTCTGCAAGCTCCAGCTCACCAATATCGGATCGAGTGAGATCGACACCAGCGAGTTGATCGTCATCGCCGACACGCCGCCGCCCGGCGGTACCAGCGAGATCACCGCCACCCCGGTCGCAAATTGCCCCATCAGCTGGCGGAAGGCGCGCGTCTCGGCAGGAATATCCGGAGCAGAAGCAGGCACGAGGGTCTCCGGCGATCAAGGGAAAGGCGCGCGTTGGGGGTGATCGGCACACCGCCCCACTGTGTCAATCAATGCCGTCGCCCACGGTTCCAGCGGCATCGGGGAAAGCGCCCGATTGTCAGTCCTGTGGTTAACCGCGTGGTTACGCCCGCTCGCTATGGCAAGGTTTGCGCTTCGCCCACACGGGCCATGCAGGTGAGGAATGTACGAGAGCAGCATTGCATCGAGCCGCCTGACGGTCGCAGCGGTGGAGGGCTTCCCGCCTGAAATCAACACGCTTGCATCCTGCAATCTTGCCGGACACGGTTTCCTGCGCGCGGCCTGGTATGCGGCCCGCGCGCCCAATCGCGGACGGACGCTGCTGTTGCGGCGCGGCGGTGACGGCACGGTGCTCGCTGCGATCCCGACCATCACCTTCGGCCCCATGATCGGCCGCGCACGCAAGGTGCCGGGATCATACTGGCCGCTGCGCAGTCCGCTGTTTGCGCCCGATTGCGATGTGTTCGAACTCGCCCATGCGCTCGATCACACCGCCGCGCGCTGTCTTGGCCCGGTGTGGCGGGTTGGCCCGGCGCGGTGCGACGATCCGGCGACGACGCTGCTGATTGCCGCCGCGCAGCTGGCCAACTGGACCGTCTTGTCGCGCCCCGCCGGCACAAGCTGGGTGATCGACCTCGACGCCGCCCGCCAGCGTGGCTGGCCCAGCGCGTCGACCGCCCGAAAATTGCGCGCCGCGTGGCGCAAGCTCGATGAGCACGGCACCCCGCGCTGGCGCTATGTGCGCGGGACGGGCTGGGACACCGGCGCGCTGGAGGACATGGGCCGGATCGAAGCCGCAAGCTGGATCGGCCGCACCACCGACGGCAGCGGCGCCAAGTTCATGACCCCCGCTCAGCGCGCCTTGTGGAGCCATGTGCTGAGCGATCCCGTGCTCGCCGAGAATCTCTCCGCCACGATCCTGATGATGGGCGATCGTCCGGTCGCTTTCAGCTTCGATCTCGACGATGGCCCGGTGCAATATGGCATTGCTGGCAGCTATGTCGAAGGCCTGAAGCACCTCGGCATCGGCAAGCTCGCCAATTACCGCGCGATGGAAGACGCCATTGCCGATGGGCAAAGCGTGATGGACATGGGCGCGGGCGACACCGGCTACAAGAAAGACATGGGCGCGGTCGAAGGCTACGACATGGCCGATCTGCTGTTCGTGCGCAGCCGCTCGGCTGCGCGGATGCTGGCGCAGGCCTGGGGCGAGGAACTGGCGCCCACTCCCGCCACCGCCGCGATCATGCCGTGCAGGACCGTTGATGGCTGAAGCTGACCCCATCTCCAAACCCTCGCTCGCCGCGCAGGTCCGCACGGCGGTGATCTGGCGCTCGGGCAGTCAGGTGCTGACCCAGATCGTATCCTGGGCCTCGACCCTGATCGTGATCCGCCTGCTCGCGCCGCAGGATTATGGCCTGTTCGCGATGGCGCAGGTGATGCTGACGCTGCTCAGCACCATGAACGGCTGGGGTCTGGCGAGTGCACTGATCCGCGAGGAGGAGGTGACGGAAGAGCGCCTGCGCCAGACGCTGGGGATGCTGATCCTGCTCAATGGCGGGCTGGCGCTGACTCAGTTCCTGGCCGCGCCGCTGGTGGCCCTGTGGTTTGAACAGCCGATGGTGACAGACCTGCTGCGCTTGCAATCGCTGCTTTATCTCGCGGTGCCATTCTGCGCGCTGCCGCACGCTATGCTGAGCCGCAAGATGGATTTCCGTCGCCCGGCACAGGTGCGGCTGGCGGCGGCGATGGCGGGTGCGGTGACGGCTTTGACTGGCGCTCTGAGCGGCTGGGGCGTGTGGACGCTGGTGGCCGCGCCGATGATGATGCTGCTGACCGAAGCGGTCGGCATGACCTGGGCCGCGAGCGCGCCGATCCGCCCGATCTTCCGCTTCGCCGGCGCGGGCCATATCGCCGGCTTCGGCGGGGTGATGACCGCAACGCAGCTGTTCTGGTTCGTCCAGAGCCAGGCCGATGTGATGATTGCCGGGCGCGTACTCGATGCGCATAGCTTGGGCGTTTACACCACCGGCCTGTTCCTCGCCCAATTGCTCGCGGCCAAGTTCGTGCCGCCGATCAACGAGGTCGCCTATGCCGCCTATTCGCGTCAGCAGGGCGAGGGGCAGAGCGACTGGGGCTCCTCCGCGCTGCTCGCCACGATCCGGTTGGTGATGATGGTGGGCCTGCCCGCCTATGCCGGGATCGCGGTGGTCGCGCCGGTGCTGGTGCCGGTGCTGCTCGGCGAAAAGTGGATCCAGATCGTCCCGCTGCTGCCGATCCTCGCGGCTGCGATGGCGATGCTGACGCTGCAAATCCTGTTCTCGCCCGCGACCAATGCGCGCGGCTTTCCGGGCATCGCGCTCAAGGTGACGATGCTGGGCGCGGTGGTGATGCCGCTAGCGTTCCTGACCGGTTCAAACTGGGGCCTCGTCGGCTTTGCCTGGGGCTGGGTCGGCGGGATGGCGGTGCTGACCGGGGCGACGATCCTGCTGTCGCGTCCCGTGCTGGGCTTCAGCTATGCCGGATTGGCGAGCGCGATCGCACCTCCGGCCGCGGCGGCGCTGGTGATGGCGGCGGGCGTGGGGCTGATGCTGCGGGCCTTGCCTGAGGTGCCGGACCTCGCCGCGCTGGCGAGCGCTGTGCTGCTCGGCGTGGGTCTGTACCTCGGCGCGCTCCACCTGATCGCGCCGGACCGGATGGCCGAAGCGCTGCATTTCCTGCGCAATCGCGGTGAGGCGGAACCGGCTCCGGCGGAATGACCCCTAGCAAAGCTGCGCGATTGACTTGGGCCCGGTGATACGGTTGGGCAGTCGGATGAGCACCACCCGTCCCGCCCCCGTCACTCGCTTCTATCCCACCGGCGGCATCGAACTTGCCGTGCATGAATGGGCATCGGACGGCGGCGGCAAGCCGCTCGTCTTCGCCCATGCCACCGGATTTCACGGGCGGGTGTTCGACGCCATTGTCGAGGCTTTCCCCGATCAACCCGCCTATGCCATCGACCTGCGCGGCCATGGGCAATCGCGCGCCGCGCCGATTGACGACTGGCGGGTCGTCTCCAGCGATGTTGCTGATTTCCTCGCCCAAGCTGGCATCACCGGCGCCGTCGGCATCGGCCATTCGATGGGCGCCCACACCCTGCTGCAAGTCGCTGCTGATGCGCCGGTGCGGTTCAGTCGCCTCGTGCTGTTCGATCCGGTGATCCTCGCGCCGGAGTTCTACGGGGACGGCCAGCCGCTCTACACCGCCGACAACCCCCACCCCGCGATCCGCCGCAAGCGCGACTTCGCCAGCGCCGAAGCGATGATCGAACGCTTCCAGACCCGCGATCCGTACAACCTGTTCGACCCCCGCGTCTTCGCCGATTACTGCCGCTATGGCCTGACCCAAGCTGCCTCGGGAGAGGGTCTGGAACTGGCCTGCGCGCCGGAAGTCGAAGCCAGCGTCTATGCGTCGAGCCGCAGCAATGGCGCGATTGTGGAAACCGCCCGGACAGTCGATATCCCGGTGCTGGTGGTGCGCGCGCAGATGACCAATCTCAACGATTTCAAGAGCTCGCCGACCTGGCCCGAATTGGCGAATGTCCTACCGCAGGGAACCGACCTCTACCGGCCCGACATGACCCATTTCCACCCGTTTCAGGACCCGGCGGATGCGGCGCAGATCATCGCGGAATGGATCGACTGACCGCCTGCGCGGTCGATCCCGTCACCAGCGCCACAGGCGGCGTGCCAGCCAGTGAGACATCGGCCGTGCCGTTGGCGTTGATGGTGGGCTGGATGCCGAATTCCTCCGCCAGCCCCCGCAGCGCCTTGTCGCGGGCGTCTAGCAGCGCCGCGCGCCCCGCTGTGCCTTCGCGCGCGCCGACCAGATCGGCGTTGATCTCGGCAAGTTCCTTGGCCAGTTCATTGACCGTCAGCACCTCGGCGCTTGCTTCGCCCTGCACCAGACTGCGCGCATTGGCGAGCGTCCCGTTGGCGACGCGAAAATTGCTCGCCAGTTTGCGCCCCGCTTCCACCGCCGACAGCCGCAGCGCGGATTCGGTCGGGTTGCTCTGCAACTTCGTCAGCGCGGCTTCGAAATCGATGATTCCGGTAAACACGCCCGAGGTTTCGAGCGCGCTTTCCGCCTCGCGCAGGGCAAAGAATTCGGCTTCCGCTGCCGCCAGGGCCGACGACGCGTCACGCGCTTGGCGCTGCACCAGCGCGCTTTCGGCCCGCTCAATGATGCCGGGCCGCACGCCGCCGAGCGAATCTGCCGCATTGGTGCCGATCGAACCGGTCATCACCAGCTCGCCCTGCGTCAGGCTGCGGCGCGCGTAATCGGTGCTGGCGGCGTTGGCGATGTTCTGCGCCGTCAGCTCAAGACTGCGCCGCGATGCGGTCAGGCCCGAACGGCCGATGGTGAAAATCGCGGTAGGCATCAGCTATCCCCTTTGCTGGGAAAGTGTCGGGCAAGTTGCGCTTCGATACTTCGGGCAAACCCGAAGGCACCCGACTTGGCGGCGAGGTCAGCGAAGTGTTCGTCGCGCATCGTCTGGAATTGCTGCATCCCGTCGCCGGTGAGGGGGGTTTCCTCGGCAAAGCTGGATGCCCGCGCACTGGCGAGCAGCTTGCGCAGCATGATCGCCTCGAACCCCTCGGCGGCCGCACGCAGTGCGGCGCGTTCTGGCGAGAGCGCGGGCGAACCCGAGGAGACAACCGGCCCGATCACAGCACGACCATTTCGGCTTGCAGGCTGCCGGCCTGCTTGAGGCTTTCAAGGATCACCACCAGATCCGACGCGCCAACGCCCAGCAGGTTTAGCGCATCGACAATCTCGGTCAGAGACGCGGCGGCGGGCATATAGGCGACCCGGTCGCTGGTTTCCTCGATGGTAATGTCGGAGGATTCCTCCTGCGCCGTCACGCCATCGCTGAAGGGCGCGGGCTGGATGATCGCGGGGTTCTCGTCGATGCGGATCACCAGCTTGCCGTGGCTGACCGCAGCGGGCGCGAGGCGGACGGCGTCGTTGATGACGACCGTGCCGGTGCGGGAGTTGACGATCACTTTCGCAGCGACCGGCGCAGGGCTGACGCCGAGCATCTCGATCTCGGCCATGATACCGGACCGCACGTCATTGCCCTGCGGCAAGGCGAGTTCGATGCTCACCCCGTCAGCGATGCTGGCAATGCCGGGATAGCGGCTGTTGACCGCATCGCGCACGCGCGCAGCGGTGAGGAAATCGGCCTTGTGCAGGTTGAAGCGCAAGGTCGGCGACAGGTCGAACCCGGTGGCGACCGCGCGTTCGACGCTCGCCCCGTCGGCGATGCGGCCCACCGTGGCGACATTGACGCTGACCTGCGAGCCATCGCGACCCGTCACCCCCAGCCCGCCGACCGCGACATTGCCCTGCGCCATCGCGTAAATCTGTCCGTCCGCGCCGTAGAGAGGGGTGAGGATCAGCGCCCCACCGCGCAGGCTCAAAGCCTGACCGAGGGTGGAGACGGTAATGTCGATCCGCTGCCCCGGCTTGGCAAAGGGCGGAAGTTCGGCGGTGACGATAACGGCGGCGGCGTTGCGCAGGATCGGCGAGACGCCCTGCGGCAATTGCAGCCCCAGCCTGCCGGAGACGCCGCGCATCGCCTCGGTCACATATTGAAGGTTGTTGTCGCCGGTGCCTTGCAGGCCCACGACCACACCGTAACCGGTCAGCTGGTTGGCGCGCAGGCCTTCGAACTGGCCGAGATCGCGGATGCGCTCGGCATGAGCGGGTGCCGGGACCTGCCCTGCGACAAGCGCGATCAGCAGGTAGAGGATCGGCGCAAGAATGCGGATACGGTTCATGGTGCGCCCCTCTCAGAACGGTGAAATCTGGTTGAAGAAGCGGCTCAGCCAGCCCGGACGGCTCGCCTGCTGCACCGCGCCCTTGCCCGAATAGATGATCCGGGCATTGGCCACCTGCGAGGACGCGAGGCGGTTGTCGCTGTCGATATCGACCAGCCGGATGCGGCCGGCAAACTGCACCCATTCTTCGCCCTGGCTGAACATCATCTGCTTTTCTCCGACCACTTCGGCAGTCCCGTTGGGGTAGATCGCGGCAATGGTCACAGCGACCGCACCGTTGAGGCGGCTTTGCTGCGCGGCATTGCCTCCCCCAGTGAACGACCCTTCGGCCGCAGCCTTAAGGGCGTTGGGGTTGAGAAAATCGAGCGGGCCAGAGGTGGGCGGCGTGATCCCGAAGCTGCCCTCGCGGGCGGTGCGGCCGGTGGTGCTCTTGGTGGTGGTGGTGGCTTCGGTGAGGATAATCGTCACCATATCGCCAAGCGCGCGGGCGCGGGTGCCGGTGACGAGGCCGGAATAGCCGCTGCCCGTCTGGAAGATCGCGCCCGCGCTGGCCCCGGCAGCGCGCATGGCGCCCTCCGGCGGCGGCGGCGCGGTAAAGCCTGCTTGCGGCCCGCTGCTGCCGCTGCCCATGCAGGCAGACAGCAGCAAGGGCGCAGCGAGGATGATGCGACCCTTCACGATGCGCCTCACAGCGTCTGGTTGGCGTTGCGCAGCATCTCGTCGACCGCGCTCACCATCTTGGAGTTGATCTCGTAAGCGCGCTGCGCCTCGATCATCTCGACCAGCTCTTCGACCACGTTGACGTTCGAGCTTTCGAGCATCCGCTGGCGGATCTGCCCGCGCCCGTTCTCGCCCGCAAAGCCGAGTTCGGCGGGGCCGGAAGCCGCGGTTTCGACCAGGAAGTTGTCGCCGATCGCACGCAGGCCCGCCGGATTGACGAAGCTCGCCACGGTCAACTGGCCGAGCAGCGTCGGCTCGGCATTGCCGGGGGTCAGCGCGCTCACAGTGCCATCCGGCGCAACCGTGATCGACTGCGCGCCTGCGGGTATTTGCAAAGGCGGCTGCAAGGCATAGCCCTGCGACGTGATCAGCGTGCCGTCATTCGCCAACGCAAAGTTGCCCGCGCGGGTGAAACCGATCTGGCCACCCGGCGGCAATTCCACCTGAAAGAACCCTTCGCCGTCCAGGGCCAGATCGAAGGTGTTGCCGGTGGGGTTGAGCGTGCCTTGGGTCGACATCCGGCTGGTGCCCTGCACCTGCACACCCGTCCCGAGGTTGAGGCCCACGGCAAAGGCGGTCTGCCCGGTCGAGGCCTGCCCTGCGACGCGCTGTTCCTGATAGGCGAGCGTCGCAAAGTCCACACGGTCGCGCTTGAACCCGGTGGTGCCGATATTGGCGAGGTTGTTGGCGATGACGCGCATCCGCGCATCCTGCGCCTCAAGCCCGGTGCGGGCGACGTGAAGGGCTGAGGTGGGCATCGTTGATTTCTCCGTGAGTTAACGCAGCGCCATCAGGCCGCTGCCGGCTTCATCGAGCATGCCTGCGGTGGCGATGATCTTGGCGCGCTGTTCAAAGGCGCGCTGGGCTTCGATCATCTGCACTAGGGTATCGGCGGTCTCGACATTGGACATTTCGAGCGCGCCGGGGGTGAGCCGCGCGGTCGGATCGGGGGGAAGGACGCCGCCGTTCGGAACCTTCAGAAAGCTGTCGATCCCCTTCGCCAGCGGGCTGCCTTCGGGATTGACCAGCCGGATGCGGTCGATCGCTTCGGCGGCGGCGTTCGACGCGGCGGGATCGCTGGCGAGCACCGTGCCATCGGCGGCAAGGCTGATGCTGAACCCCGGCGGGACCGTGATCGGTGTCCCGCCCTCGCCCAGCACCGCCAGCCCCTCGCCATTCTCGATCACGCCCGAGGCCGCCACGCGCAGATCGCCGCGCCGGGAGTAGATCTCGCCCTGCCGGTCGGTGGACTGGAACGCGATCAGCGCCCTGCCCTCCAGCGCCACATCGAGCGGATTGCCGGTCGGCACCACGCGGGCGGTGCGCATATCGGCTCCGCGCACATTGCCGCGCGCCATGGCGCGGGCCTCCAGCGATCCGTCCTGGAGCGTCGCCGGGGTGACCGCGAAGATTTCCTGACGAAAGCCCGGCGTGCTGGCGTTGGCGAGGTTGTTCGCCACCACCCGCTGCCGGTCCATCGCCGCGTTCATCGCGGTCATGGCGGTATAGATCAGCCGGTCCATCGGGCGATTACTGCTGGCGCAGGTTGAGGACGGTGGTCGAAATCTGCGTCGCAGTGTCAATCGCGCGCGCGTTCGCCTGGTAATTGCGCTGCGCGGTGAGCAGTGCGACCATTTCCTCAGCCAGATCGACATTGGAACGTTCGAGCGCCCCGCTGATCATTTTCCCATAGGTGCCGATGCCGGGATTGCCGAACACCGCGACGCCCGAATCTCCGGTCGCCTGCCACTTGGTCTGGCCGATGGCGCGCAGCCCGTTGGGGGCGGGAAAGGTCGCCAGCGCCACCTGGCCCACCGGCGCGGTGGTGCCATCAGCATAGGCCGCATTCACGATCCCGCGCTCGTCGATGGTGACATTGGCGAGGGTAGAGCCCGCCGCGTTGGTAATCGGCACAGCGACATCGGCGGGCGTGGTCGAAGTCGGATTGCCCGCCGCATCGACCGGATAGGCCTGCAAGCGGTTGCCCCACGCGTCCTCCAGCTCACCCGCCGCGCTCAGGCGGAAATTGCCGTTGCGGCTGTAGCTGACATCGCCCGAAAACGGGTTGGAAAGCGCAAAGAAGCCGTCGCCGTCGATCGCAAGGTCAAGGCTGCGGCCGGTCTGTTCCAGCGGGCCGAGCACGAAATCCTGCGTGATCCCGGCGACGGTCGCGCCAATACCGGCGTTGCGGCGCGGATCGGTGGAGGAGCCGGTGGCGACCAGATCGGCAAACTGCGCCGAGCTTTTCTTGAAGCCCACGGTTTCGGCGTTGGCGATGTTGTTGGCGATGACGCGTAGGTCAGTCTCGGCGTTCTTGAGGCCGGAGAGGGAGGTGAAGAAAGACATGGCTGTGTGATCCTCTTGGCTGAGAGTGGGGTCAGGGTTTCGGAGTGGTGGCGGGAGGCCGCAAGGCAGCCTCTTGCGCCGCGATCAGGCGGTCGAGCTTGGTGGAGATTTCTTCCAGCGCCGCGCCGCTTTCGGTGGTCGCGGCCAGTGCGGAGAACTGCGCCATCTGCGCCAGCATCGCTTCGTTGTCGGTCGGCTCCAGCGGGTCCTGAAAGGTCAACTGCGTGGTCAGCAGCTTGAGGAAATCGCCCCCGTCGAGCGCGCCCAGTCCGCCGCCCTTGAGCTGCGAGGGCTTGTTGAGGCGATCCAGCGTGGTCTGCGCGGCGGGGGTGATATTGGTGGTGGCAGAGGTGGTGGTGGTCATCACTGGCTCCTCAGGGTTTCGAGCATCAGTTGCTTGGCGGTCTGGAGCGCCTGCACCAGGTTCTGATACTGGCGGGCGCTCTCCATGATCTCGACCATCTCGGCGGTCTCATCGACGGGGGCTTCGAACACGAAGCCATCCTTGTCGGCGAGCGGGTGGGAGGGATCGTGGCGCTTCGTCGGCGCGGTCTCAGCCCGCACCAGCCCGCCGGTCGTCACCCCGGCAAGGCCCGAGGCGCGGTCGAGCTCCACCGCGAATACTGCGCGGATCGGGCGATAGGCGCCGTCCTCGGTGGTGGAGACGGAGCCGGCATTGGCAAGGTTCGAGGTCGCCGCGTTCATCCGCACCATCTGTGCGCTCATCGCGCGAGTGGTCATGGAAAACAGCGTCATGGGCTGGCGTTCGGGCATCCTATTCGCCCTTCAGCGCGCGGGTGATGGTGTTGACCTTGCCCTGCACGAAGCTGAGCGTCGCTGAGTACGCCACAGCGTTTTCGGCAAAGGCGACCTGCTCGCGGCTCAGTTCGACCGTGTTGCCATCCAGCGACGGCATGGTCGGGCTGCGCCACACCATCCCCGCGCCTGCATTGGCGGACATGACCCCGCGCGCCCGCGCCAACCGGGCATCAAGCGCGGCGTTGAAATCGATGTCGCGCGCCTTGTAACCGGGGGTCGCGGCATTGGCGATGTTGGACGCGATCACGCCCATCCGCTCCGACCGCACGGTCAGCGCGGCGCCATGGATACCGAAAAGTCGCTCGTTCACGCTTGGGGCTCCTGATGCTGCGGGCCAGGCCCGCGGGGTTGCAGCCCCAAAAGCAGGAAGCGTGCCAAACCAGCGTCTTACCGGGCACGGCGAGGCGGAGGACGCGCCGGGCGGCAGGCTCTTGCCGGATCGCCTTCACGCCTGTGGCAAGCCTCTGCCGCTGCAGCCTGAAGCCTTAATCCGCCGGTCTTGCCGCCGTTCTGACAGGGGCAATCAACCCGAGGGGATCTGTCATGCCGCCTGCCCTGCCCAACCTTTCCCACCTGTTCGATCCCGGTTCGCTGGGGATCGTCGTCGTCGGCACAGTGCTCGCCACGGTCGCGCGCTGCGGGTGGCGCGATTTCGGCGCAGCGATCAAGGCGGCGAGCGGATTGGTGCGGCGGCCTTTCCAGATCGAAGCCAACCGCAAGGCTCTGGCCAAGGCGGTGAGCACGATCCAGCGCGACGGCCACCACCGCGCCGATCCGGCCCTGCCGCCCGACCGTGCGCTGGGCCTGATGCTCGAAACCTATCTGCGCCACGGCGCGCCCGAAGCGCTCGGCCAGATCCGCCGGGCCGAACGCGCGCTCGATGAGGCGCGCCGGGTGAGCGCGTCGCAGGTGTTCATCTGGTCGGGCGAACTGGCCCCGGTGTTCGGGCTGATCGGCACGCTCTACGGCCTCGCCCAGCTCACCCCTGCCGCCGGCGCCGATCCCACGACGATGATCATGAGCGCCGTCTCGACCGCGGTGCTCACCTCGCTCTACGGGGCGCTGCTCGCCCATCTGGTGTGTTACCCGCTAGCGAGCGCGATCGAGCGGCGTGGGCTGATCGAGGAGCAGAGCCGCGAAACGCTCGCCGATTGGTTCGTCGCCCAGATCAACCTGACCGATGTCGCCGCGAAGGCCCACCGCGCGCACCTGCGCGGGGTGACATGACCCTCACCGCCACCCACCCGCGTGGGGGGCATGGCTGGCAGCTGATCCTCGCCGATCTGGCGTTGATCCTGTTCCTGCTGGCGCTCTCCGCCCTCCCCGCTGCCGAGGCCGAGAGCGGGCGGCGGCTGGCCGATGCCGAGGCGCGTGAACGCGATGCGCTCGACGTGATCCAGCCCGAGGTTGCCCCGGCGCAGGCGCTGTTCCGGCCGATTTCGGGCGGGCCGAGCCTTGGCGAATGGCTCGCCGCGCAAGGGCCAGACCCGCGTGCAACGCTGACGATCTTCGCCGTCCATATAAGGGGCGGTGAAGCGGCGGCATGGCAGCGCGCCGAGGCGCTGGCCGCCGAAGCGCGCGCCAGCGGGGTGGCAGTGCGCGTGATCATCACCGCCGGGATGCACGAAGAGGTCTATGCCAGCCTCGCCTATGATGCGGCGATTGCCGAAGCCGCGCGCTGGACGCCGCGCCGGAGCTTGGCATGGCCCTTGCTGGTTCACCGCCAGCGCAATCGCGCAACACCAAGGAGCGCCCCCGAGTGGACATCACCTCTTCCTGGCAGATCGGTTGGCGGCTGAGCCCGCTGGCATTGCCGATGCTGCTGCCGCTATGCGACCCCACCGCCGAGGCGCGCGGCATGACCGATCCGGCGATGATCGACCGCGTCGTCGCCGAGTTTACCGGCGTCGCCATCGGAGCCCCCGGCGGTGCGCGGGCGGCGACCGATGCACGGTTGCAGCTTGCCGCCTGCGCCGGGTCGCTTGCTGTCAGCTGGCACACGCCGACGCGTAACGCGGTACAGGTCGAATGTCCGGGGCCGGTCAGCTGGCGCATCTTCGTCGCGATCACGCCTGCCGCCGGACCTGCCACCGCCCGCTCCGCGCCTGCGGTCAAGCGCGGCGATGCGCTCACCATCATGGTGCGCGGGCGCGGTTTCAGCGTCCAGCAGCCCGGCGAAGCGATGGAGCCGGGCGCGGTGGGCGACTGGATCGAGGTGCGCACCAATCGCAAGGGCGAGCCGCTGCGCGCCCGGATCGAACGCCCCGGCCTCGCGGTGATTCCCGCCGATTGAGAAACGCGCACGCCGCCCCTTAAACCCGCTCCCGCGCCGCCGTTCTCGCTCGCAGGCACCCATGCAAAGGACATTGCCATGCCCTCTGTCGAACTGAGCAAATTGCCGAGCGTCAGCGCCGCGCGCGCCGTCACTGCTGGCGACCGCGCGCAGATAGACGCGCGCGCCCGCCCCGCCACAGCTGTCAGCACCAGCAGCGTATCGGGCATCAGCGTTGAAATCAGCGACGCCAGGGAAGCGAGCAGCCCGCCGGTCGATGCCGAGCGCGTCGCGCAGATCCGGGATGCGCTACGCGATGGCTCGTACCCGTTGGTCCCGGCCAAGATCGTCGATGCGATGATCGCCGCGCAGGTCAACCTCTCACTGCCCGAGCGGAGCTGAGGCGGTGGCCGACACTCTGGCCCCCGCCGAACCGCTCGCCTGCAACTTGCGGCAGATGATTGCCGTGCTGGAGCGCGAGCGGCAGGCGCTTGCCGCGCTTGATGCCGATGGGCTGGTCGGCGCGGCGCGCGACAAGGACGCTCTGTGCGATGCCATGGCAAGTATCGGCCCACAGACGCTCGACGGAGAGACCCGCACCCTCGCCGAGACCGCGCGGCAGCTCAACGAGGTCAACCGCCGGGTGCGCAACCTGCTCGCCGCCAATGTCGCTGCGCGGATCGAGGTGCTGGGCGGAGGACGTCGTGGCGTCGGTCGCCAGCCGCGTGCGACCTACGCTCCGCCCGGCACCTAGGTGTTCTTGCTGAGGCGGCGCGGCCCGCTTCTGGCACGCCGTTTGCACAATCCGCCAGAGAAAGCGCCGCCCATTTCTGCGGCGCTCGCCACCGGGCGGAGGATGCATGAACCAGTCTGCTTCATCTTTGGGCCTGCCCGCAGGATCCATCCGTGCCGGGTTTGAGACCGCCGCGCGCACCCACGCCGCTGCGCGGACGCAATTGGCGGACGGCTTTCTGCCCGCCGCCCGCCCGGTCGCTATGCCCGGCTCCCCCGTCGAAACCGCGATTGCCCATGCGGCGCAGACCACCAGCGTCGATTTCAACTATCTCCTCGCACAAGCCGAGGTGGAATCCGCGATGAACCCGGACGCCCGCGCCGCCACATCAAGCGCTACCGGGTTGTATCAGTTCATCGAGAGCACCTGGCTCGACACGATGAAGAAGCACGGGCCCCGCTTCGGGCTGGGGCCGGTGGCGGATCAGATCAACCTGACGCCATCGGGCCGTGCCTATGTCGCCGATCCTGCCCAGCGCGAGGCGATCCTGGCCTTGCGCAACGATCCGCAGACCGCCGCGCTGATGGCGGCAGGGCTAGCGGAGGATAACCGCGCGCAGCTGCTGCCAATCTTCGGCCGCCAGCCGAGCCATGCGGAACTGTACCTCGCCCATTTCCTCGGCGCGGGCGGCGCGGGGCGGTTCCTGAGCGAATTGCAGGCCGATCCGGGTCAGAACGCACCCGCACTGTTCGCCCGGCCCGCCGCTGCCAACCGCGGCATCTTCTATGCGCCAGATGGCTCGCCCCGCTCTCTGGCGCAAGTGATGGACGTGATCGGCGGCAAGCTCGACCGCGCGCTGGACCGTGTCAGTGATGGCAAGGTGATACGCTTCGCCCGCGCCGATTACGGCAGCGCTGGCAGGTATACGCCCGCCCCCTATCTCATCGCTGACGAGGAAGTGTTCGGCCCCGGAAGGCCGCCCCAAAGACCTCCTATGTCGCAGGTCTTGGGCGCGACCTTCGGAACCGATCCCGCCGCTGCCCCCCGGCAGGTGCGCCGCGCCTATGACACGCTCAAGGCGCTGGGGCTGTGACGATGACTGCCGCTGCAATGCCTTCGCGCGCCGCACGCTTCGGCACTGCATCCGCCGCGCTGACCTTGCCGGTCGGCATCTTTGCGCTGCTCGCGCTGATGGTCCTGCCGATCCCGGCGCTGCTGCTCGACATCTTCTTCGTGCTCAACATCGCGATTTCGATTGCGGTGCTGATGGTGGCGCTGAACGCGCGCCGCCCGCTCGATTTCTCGTCCTTCCCGAGCGTGTTGCTGTTTGCGACCCTGCTGCGGCTGGCGCTCAACGTCGCCTCAACGCGCGTGGTGCTGGTCCACGGGCACGAAGGCGGCGCAGCGGCGGGTGAGGTGATCGAAAGCTTTGCCGCCTTTCTGGTGGGCGGCAATTTCGCAGTCGGGTTGTTCGTCTTTGCGATCCTGATGATCATCAACATGATCGTCATCACCAAGGGCGCCGGACGGGTGTCGGAAGTCTCGGCGCGCTTCGTGCTTGATGCGTTGCCCGGCAAGCAGATGGCAATCGACGCCGATATCGCCGCGGGCCTCGTCACTGCCGACGAAGCGCGCGAACGCCGCCGCGAGGTGACGGTCGAGGCTGATTTCTACGGCTCGATGGATGGGGCTTCCAAGTTCGTGAAGGGCGATGCGGTTGCCGCGTTGCTGATCCTCGGGGTCAACATCGTCGCCGGTTTCGCGATCGGTATGGTCAGCCACGGCCTCAACGCCGCCGAAGCGGGCGAGGCCTATGTCACGCTGGCGGTCGGCGATGCGCTGGTGGCGCAGGTGCCCGCGCTGCTGCTCTCGATTGCCGCCGCTGCCATCGTCACGCGCGTGTCCGACCAGCGCGATCTGGCCGGACAAATCGGCGGCCAATTCGCCGATCCGCGCGGGTGGTTGCCGGTGGCGCTGATCCTCGGCGCGGTGGGCGTGGTGCCCGCGATGCCGCAGCTGTTTTTCCTTCCCGGAGCCGCCATCGCCGCTGCGATCTGGTGGCACCTCAAACGCCGCGCCGCCGCGCCTGCGGCGATCATCGAGACGCCCGAGGAGGTCTCCGCCGATCACATCGCATTGTCCGATGTGGCCGATGGGACGCTGGTCACCATCGAGCTTGGCTATGGCCTCGTCGGCCTCGTGGATGCCGCGCAAGGCGCACCGCTGATCACCCGCATCACTGGCATCCGCAAGCAACTGTCGCGCGATCTCGGCTTCGTTTTGCCGCAGTTTCGGATCCGCGATTCGCTTGATCTTTCGGCACAGGATTACGCCGTGCTGATGGGCGGGGTGAGCATTGCGCGCGGCAGCGTGCGTCCCGGAAAGCTGCTCGCCATCGACGCCGGCGATGTGCGACCGGGACCCAATGGATACGGGGGCCTGGCGGGCGAGCCGACCCGCGATCCCAGCTTCGATTGCCCCGCCTTGTGGATCGCGCCGTCCGCGCGCGATCATGCCGTGGCAGAGGGCTTCCTCGTGGTCGATCCCGCCTCGGTCATCGCCACCCATGCCAATCAGGCCTTGCTGGCCGAAGCGCACCAGCTGCTCGGCCCGGACGAGGTGCGCGAATGGGTGGAGGGGCTCAAGGCCCGCGCGCCCGCGCTGGTCGAGGCGGTGACGCCCGATCCGCTGCCGCTCGCTGCGCTGACCCGCACGCTGCGGGCGCTGATGGCCGACGGCATCGGGCTGGCGCATCCGCAACCGTTGTTCACCAGCCTCGCACTGGCCTTGCAGCGAACAGCCGACTTCGATGCGGTGATCGATGCCGTGCGCGCCGATATGGCCGCGCGGCTCGTCGCCCGCATCGCCGCGCCGGGTGAGCCCTTGAAGGTCATCACCCTCGACGCGGGCCTCGAAAGCGCGATCCTCGGCGGGATGATCGACCCAGCCACCGGCCAGCCGCTGATCGAGCCCGATTGCGGCAGCATGATCGTGCGCGAGGCAAGCCGCATCGCCGACCGCGAGGGCAGCCCCATTGCGCTGATCGTCCAGCCACCCGCCCGCCGCGCGCTCGCCGCCTTGCTCAAAACCCGCAGCCCCCGCTGTCTTGTCCTCTCCATCGCCGAACTGCCCGCAGCCCAGCCGATTGCGGTCGTCGGCGTGATTGGCGCGCCCGAAGACAACCCCGAACTCGCCCCGCCCGCGCCTGAGGGGCTGGCGGCATGAAGCACGACCACGCCAGCTTTGCGCAGCCCGCTCCCTATGCCCCTTCCCGCGCCGAGGTGGCTGACCGCGTGCGCCGTTTCCTCCCGCTCGTCCGCCGCACCGCGTGGCACATCAACGGCCGCGGGCGAGAGGGGCTGGAGATCGAGGATCTGGTGCAGGCCGGCATCCTCGCGCTCACCGAATGCGCCCAGCGCCATGCCGGTCCGACGGAAGACGGGTTCGCCGCCTATGCCAAGATCCGGGTGCGCGGGGCGATGCTGGATGAAGTGCGCCGCGTTGCCCTCGACAGCCGCTCCGCGCGGGCCAAACGCTCGGGCTACGAACGCGCGCTCTCCGCCCTGCGCGGATCATTGGGCCGCGCGCCGAGCCTCGCGGAGCTTGCCCGCGCGATGGACGTCAGTGATGCCGAATTGCTCGCGATCGAAGCCTCGGGCGTAAAGCTGACCCCGATCGACGACGCCTATGACGAAACCAGCCTCGCCTTCGCCAGCGACGATCCCGATCCGTTCGAAACGCTGTGCGCTGCCGAAGACCGAGACCGGCTGCTCACGGCGATGGTCCAGCTGCCCGACCGGCTGAAGCTGGTGTTGCAACTGTTCTTCGTCGAGGAATTGAACCTCACCGAAATCGCCGCGGTGCTGGAGGTCAGCGTGCCGCGCGTCCACCAGCTGCGGGCCAAGGCGCTGAACGACCTGCGCACGCTGCTGGAGGCGGCATAAGGCCTCAAATAGCGAAGCGGTAGGCCAACAAACACGCCCTCAAGCAGCGAAGGGGTAGGCCGACAAAAAACCCTTAGAACGTCAGCCCGAACGCCTTGTAGGTGGCGGCCAGCGACGGCCGCATCTTCAGCGCCAGTGCGATTTCGTCCTTGCCCGAATTGTCACCCATTTCGCGCAGGATGATGCCGCGCAGCAGGCGGGATTCGACCTGATAGGGCTCGGCCAAGAGCGCTGCGTCGATATCCGCCTTGGCGGCCGCGAGGTTGCCGAGCCGGAAATGCGCCATCGCCCGGCTATCGAGCGCGGTCGGGGCATTGTCGCTTTTCTCGACCGCCTTGGTGCAGGAATCCAGCCGCATCTCGTCCATCTTCGACCAGATCGCCGCCTGCCAGCACAGCGCGTTGAGCAGGTTCCCGTCAGTTGGCCGCTGCGCAATCATCCCGTCCAGAAGATCGAGCCCTTCGTCCGCCGCACCCTGCCAGCCGAGCGCGGATGCCATCACCGTGACGCCGTCGGCGCGTTCCTTGGTCAGAGCTTCGAAGTCCTCCGCCAGCGCCAACCCTTCCTCGGCGCGGCCCAGCAATGCGAGCAGTTCGATCTGTTCGCCATAGGTCGAGCCATCGGGTTGCAGCGCCTCAGCCTCGACCAGATCGGCGAGCGCGCCGGACATATCGCCAAGCTCGCGCCGCAGCGAGGCGCGGGCGTAGATCAGATCACGCGAATCCTCGATTTTCATAGCCGCTTCGACATCCGCCAGCGCGCCGGCAAAATCGAAGATGCCCATGCGGAAGCCCGCGCGGTTGATCAGCGGATAGGGATCATCCGGCTCGGCCCGGGCAATCCCCTTGGCGTAGAGCGCTTCGAGCGCGGAAAGCCGCGCGCGATCTTTCCCGAAATATTGCCACAATTCGCGCACTTCGCCTTGGGAACGGAGCACCGGCAGCTGGCGGTCGAACCGGTTGAGTTCGCGCCGCGCCGCGCCGATGGCATCGGCGGCGAGTTCTTCCTTCACGGTGCGCATCGACTGATCAATCGTCAGCTTGCGCCCGTCCAGCTTGGCGGTCGACGCCAGTTCGACCCCGCCAATGGTGGCAGAAACGGGCGCGGCGCTGCCTTCAAGGTTCACGCCCGCAACATCGTCGGGCAGCAGCACCTCGGCCGTGCTGGTGAAGTAGACCGGGCCGTTGAGCTGGAGCGGGATCGCGCGCCACGCACTGCGCGCGCGATCGGCCTCGAATCCAACATCGCGCGCGGCCTGGGCGGGCGGCTCGAACCTGTAATCGGTGCCGTCCCGCGTCCAGGCGCTGCTCATGATCCCGCGCCCGGTCAGCACGGCAAGGCCAGCCTCGGCATCGTAACGCACCGAATGTTCGACCACCTGCCCATCACCGATCACCTCGGTGATAGCGGAGGCCACCGCATCCTCGCGCATTTCGTCGCTGCCTTGTGAGGCCATGCTGCGCCAGCCAGCTCCGATCGTGCCGCGATATTCGATCGTCACATCGAACGTGGCAGGAACGCGCAGGCCCGCGCTCTGATCGACCGTCAGGCGCACCACCCGGTCAGGCGTGGACTGCGCCCGCGTGTCGAGCGGCATCAGTTCCGCGCCCGCATCGCGCAGCGGCAGGCCGTGGAAGAAGCGAGGCACTTCATCCATCGTATCGGCGCGGACACCGGACGTGGTGCCATCCAGCCAGTAATTCGTACCGCCGATCACCGCGCGCACGATCACATGATCGAAATTGCCCGGCATCGGCGAAAGGCTCGGCAAAGCGTCGCCGCCCTGACTGCGGACCAGCACCGGCTCGGCCTCGATCCCCAGCTCGCGCAGCATGGTCAGCAGCAGCAGCGTCTTGGCCTTGCAGTCGCCGAAGCGCTTTTCCCAAGTCTCCTCGGGCGCCTGCGGGATGTAATTGCCGCCCGACATGCCGTTCATCAGGTAGCTGATATCGTCCTGCACCAGCCTGAGCGCCATCGCCGCGCGGGTCAGGGGATCATCGCTCGCCGCTGCGATCCCCGCGATACGGCCCGCCAGATCGCCGCCGGGCGTCACCTTTCCTGCGGTGCCATAATGCTGGGCGTGATTGCGGGAGACTGCGGGCCAATCGGCATAGGTCGACACTTGCATCAGCTCACCGATCCGGAAGCGCGAGGGCGCGTCTTCGGGCATCTCGTCACCTTCCGGCACCGGCAGGTTCGCCGACCACACCATGTACCCGCCCTTCGCGACCGGCTCGGGCACTTCGGCCTTCCCCAGCCGCAGGCGAGTGACTGGCAGCGCTTCGGGCCATGACACCGTGACACGCCCCTGTTCGAGCGGGAAGGGCTTGGCGATGAGGCCACCCTGCCATTGCACATTATCGCCCATCGCCTGATCGCTCAGCGTGGTCGAATAGGCGAGCCGCAGCACATCACCCAGCTTGGCGCCCTGCACCGCCAGTGTCGCGGTAAGCTGGCCATCGACGAGCCGGCTTTCGAGGCCGCGTTCCCGCCGCAGCACTTCAAACTGCGCGCCGCCCTTCAGCACGTCGATCACCTCACCGCCGCGGATCAGCTCAACCCGGTGGACGATAAGATCGCCCTTGTCGGGCATCCAGCTGGCCGTCAGCGTGCCGAAGCGGGTCAGCGCATCGGGGGAATCAAGCGCCACCGCGGTATCGATATAGGTCGACAGCTTGCCGGTCTCGATCCGGGCCTGCTGATCAAGCAGCATGATAATGGCATTGGAGTTGGCCGGTTTGGCGTCAACCTTGGCGACGTCGACCCAGCTTGGGGCGGCGTCATAGAGGACGGTCTCACCGGCCCACACCGGCACTGCCGCAGTCCCGGCCAGCAGCAGACCTGCCAGCGGGCGGGCAAATCGATTGGCGAGACAGCGCGACATGAAGGACCCCCATTTAACGAATGAATTGAGAGCCTAGCGCGGGTTTCGGATATTGCTAGAGCAGGAATGGGTGCACCGATCCCCGTCCTGCGCTAACGCGCAGCATACGGGGGCGCAAGGGGGGGCCATGCTGCGCACAATCACCAACAATTTCGCGGCGCTGACCGTGCTGGGCGTAGGGCTGGCGTGGTTCTTCCCCGCCGGCTTCACCTGGATGACCGACGGGCGGATCACCATCGCCGGGCAACCGCTGCTCAGCCTAGCGCTTGGCGTGATCATGCTCGCGATGGGCCTGACCCTGACCTTCGATGATTACCGCAAGCTCGCCTCGGCGCCGCGCGCGCTGGTTGCAGGCGTGGTGCTGCAATTTGCGGTGATGCCGCTAACCGGGTTCGCGATTGCCAAAGGGCTGGCGCTGGAGCCGGGGCTGGCGGTGGGGCTGATCCTCGTCGCCTGCTGTCCGGGCGGCACGGCGTCGAACATCGTCACCTTTATCGCGCGCGGGAATGTCGCGCTGTCGGTGGCGATGACGATGGCATCGACGCTGGCGGCGGTGGTGCTGACCCCGCTGCTGACGGGCATGCTAGCGGGGGCCTATGTCGAGATTGATCGCTGGAACCTGCTGATCAGCATGATCACCGTGGTGCTGGTGCCAGTCGTGCTGGGCACCTTGCTCAACCGCCTCTTCCCCCGCGCCGCCGAGAAGGTGAGTGCGGTGCTGCCGCTGGTGGCGATTGTGCTGGTGATCCTGATCGTGGGCGGGATCGTCGGCGGGGCGAAGGCACAGATCGCCGAGCACGCGGGTGTGCTGCTGCTGGCGACTTTCCTGCTGCACGCGGTGGGCTTTGCGCTTGGCTATGGGCTGGCGCGGATGCTGGGGCTGGACGAGGTGGAGGCGCGGACGATCAGCATCGAGGTCGGGATGCAGAATTCCGGGCTTGGCTCAGGCTTAGCGAAAACCCCCGCCTTCGCCGCGCAATTCGCCAGCATCCAGCAGGCCGCCCTCGCGCCCGTGCCAGCGGCGATTTCGGCCGTGTGGCACGTGCTGATCGGGAGTATACTGGCAGGCTGGTGGCGTCGGAAATAGACAACCCGTGAGTCCCCACGCAAGCGGGGACCTCGTGCGGTTGCGCGCCGACGCTTGAGGTCCCCGCCTGCGCGGGGACGCACAGTGAGTTCAGGAATACATCCCCCGCTTCGGCCCGAGATAGCCGAACAGGTACGCCCCCACCTTGCGCATCTGGATCTCCTCCGATCCTTCGGTGATCCGGTAGCGGCGGTGATGCCGATAGATATGCTCGAACGGCTTGTGTCGCGAATAGCCGATGCCGCCGTGGACCTGCATCGCGCGGTCCGCCGCCTCGCACACCAGCCGGTTCGCCCAGTAATTGCACATCGAGACCTTGTCCGAGATGGTCCGTTCGATCTGCTCGTGGGGCATGTTGTCCATCTCCCACGCGGTCTTGAAGATCAGCAGCCGTAGCATCTCCGCCTGCGTCGCCAGCTCCACCAGTGGGAACTGGATCGCCTGATTGCGAGCCAGCTCCTCGCCGAAGGGCTTGCGTTCCCGCGCGTATTTCACGCTCTCGTCGATGCAATAGAGCGCCGCGCCGCAGCTACTTGCCGCCTGCCGGATGCGGTTCTGGTGGACGAAGCTTTGCGCCAGCGCGAGACCGCGGCCTTCGACGCCGAGGATTGCGCTGTCCGGCACCCAGACGTTCGTCACCGACAGGCGCGGGTGATCGGTGGGCATGTTGAAAGTCCACATCCACTCCTCGATTTTCAGCCCCTCGGTGGGGTTGGGGACGAGGAAGCAGGTGATCCCGCTCGCATCCCCCGCCTTGCCCGCCGTGCGCGCGAACATTGCGCAGTGAGTGGCGACGTGCATGCCGGTGATCCACATCTTTGCGCCGTTGATCAGCCAGCCCTCCCCCCCGTCGCGGGTCTCGCGCACCGCGACCGTCTCCATGTGCGTGGCGTCCGATCCGTGGTCGGGTTCGGTGAGGCCGAAAGCGACGCGGCGGGTGCGTTCGAACCCGCCCGTGATGAATTCCTGCTTCTGCTCTTCCGTGCCCCACTGGTCGAACATGGCGACGAAGGGGAAGTTGCCGACGATGGAGTGTTCGTTTTGCAAGTCGTTGTGCAGGCCCAGCCCATGGCGCGCGAAGTGCTCGCGGATCACCGCCATCCACAGGTTGCTGCCGTCCTTGCCGCCGTAGCGCTTGGGCGCGGAGAAGCGCCAATGGCCCGCCTTGTCCGAGCGGCGGGTCGCTTCCTTGAGCAGTTCCTCCCACTCGTGCCGGGGCAACCCGCCCGCTTCGAAGTCCGTGCGCGCATATTCGCGGCGGTGGTCGAAGAAGCGGATGTTGTCGTCCTGCTGCTCGAGCGGCTTGATCTCGGCGGCTATGAAGGCGTCGAGTTCATCGAGGTAGGCTTGCAGGTCGGCGGGGATGGCGAAGTCCATGGTGTTCCTCTCAGGTCCATTTTTTGCGCGCGTGGGCCAGCGCGGGGTATTTGGGGCAATCTATTGCAGCCCTATCCAAGGCCTCGCGGCGGAGAACCGACAACCAGCCATGCTCCAAGGCCACCGAACCGTTGAGAAAATTCTCGGCCCATTCGCTCGACCATTCGGCGCGAAAGGTGCTCTGGCGCGCGATCATGCCCAACGCATTGCGCGCGACGGCGAGTTGAAACAGATCATGGCCAGAAAGTTGCGGCTTGATGGTGCCCAACCATTCGGAGACCGCAATCGCCAATTCCCCGAAACTCGCTTCACCGACCGGCGCAGCGAGCGAGTCGGGTTCGTGCACCTTGCGCTCGCGCTCCTCCTCCGGCGCTTCCTCCTCAAGCAGCAGCAGCAGATCGAGTTCCTGCTCGCTCGTCCGCCTAGAGATCACCACGCGTTCGAGCATCCGGTCCGCGCCGGAGCGCCATTGCGCCGCCATCTTGAGGCATCCCAGCGCCCACCACACGGTGCGGTAGATCGTCCAGAAGCGGAACCTCGCCGGATCGACCTTGGTGCCGCTCTCCGCCTCATAAGCGACGATGTAATCTTCGATTGACCCCAGCCCCAGCGCGGCCCGGTCGTAGCGGGCGAAGCGCCACACCGCCATGCAGCCGAAGGCCAAATCCTCGTGGCGGTCGCCGAAATGGGCGATCTCCCAGTCGAGCACGCCACTCAGGGTCGAGCCTTCGACCAGCAGATTGCCCATGCGGTAGTCGCCATGGTTGAGGACAGGCTCGACCGCGTCAGGGCAGTTGTCCTCCAGCCACCGCAAGCCCAGCGCGATGATCGGCCGGTCGCCGCCCGCGTCCATGAACTGCTGTTTGAGATCGGCGATGGCCGCACGGTAGTCCATCACCGGCACGCCCTCGGGCACGTCGCCCTGCCGCAAGCAGTGGATGCGCGCCAAATCCCGCGCCGCCTCGCGTAGCAGCTCGTCCGGATCGTCGCACGCCAGAATGACCTTGGGATCAGCCGTCCCCGGCAGCGCGCGCATCACGAAGCCCGAGCCTAGCCCGTCAGCTTCCTCCAGCACCGCCACCACCTCCGGCGCAGTCACACCCTTCGCCCGCGCCGCCTCGATCAACGCCGCCTCGGTCGCGTGCCCGTAAGGCCGCCCCTCCATGAAAGCGAGGCTCGGCGCACGGCGCAGGACGAATGCCTCGTCTCCGCAAGCAAACCGCCAGCTTTCCATCACCGCCCCGCCCGTCAGGCGCTGCGGCTCCAACGACAAAGCGCCGAGGCCGACGCGGGCACATACCCGCGCCAGCCCGGCGCTCAGTTCGTCCGGTGACATTCCCACGCGCAGATTACGCGGGGACGTTGTCCTTCTTCACGGTGATCACCTGCGCATAGGTGAACTCCTTGAGGCCTTCCTTGCCGTATTCGGCGCCGAAGCCCGACTGCTTGTGCCCGCCGAACGGCGCAAACGGGGACAGGTGGAGGTACTCATTGACCCACACCGTGCCGGTTTCGAGCTGTTCGGCAATCTTCACGCCGTTGTCCGGGTTGCCGGTCCATACCGCACCGGCAAGGCCATATTCCGACGCATTGGCGCGCGCGATCACTTCTTCTTCGGTCGAGAACTTCATCAGCGGCATGACCGGACCGAACTGTTCTTCGGCCACGATCCGCGCATCTTCGGGCGGGTTGTCGATGATGGTCAGCGGCACGAAGTAGCCGGTACCGCTCGGATCGGCATTGCCGCCGAGCAGGAACTTGTAGCCATTGTCCTTGGCATCCTCGATCAGTTCGAGCACGCGCTCGTACTGCTTCTTGTTCTGGAGCGGGCCGACGCCGGTGCCCTGCTGCGCGCCGTCGCCCACGGTCACGGTCTTGGCATATTCGACGATCGCCGCCGAAAGCTCGTCATAGATATCCTCGTGGATATAGACCCGCTTGGCCGCGACGCAGATCTGCCCCGCGTTGGAGAAGCTCGACCAGAACAGCTGCTCGGCGACCTTCTTGGGATCGGCATCGGGGAGCACGATCGAGGCGTCGTTCCCGCCCAGCTCCAGCGTTATGCGCTTCAGGTCTGCCGAGGCGCCTTCCATGATCTTCTTGCCGGTCGCGGTCGATCCGGTGAAGGTGATCTTGTCGATATCGGGGTGGCTGGTCATCAGCGGGCCGAGGTCATCCTCGCCGGTGATGATGTTGACGACACCGGCGGGCACCTTGTCCGCGATCAGTTCGGCAATCCGCAGCGTGGTCAGCGGGGTGAAGGGCGAAGGCTTCAGGACAATCGTGCAGCCCGAGAGCATGGCAGGCGCAATCTTCTGGATCGCCATCATGACGGGGAAGTTCCACGGCACGATGCCAGCGACCACGCCCACCGGCACGCGGCGGGTGCGGCTGAGGCGCGTGTCGCTGTCCTCGTTGATCTCGTCATCGAGGCTGAGGGTCGATTGCGCCGCGCTCATCCCGGCCGCGCCGTAAATTTCGCCCTTGGCCTGATCGTGCGGCTTCCCCTGTTCGCTGGTGAGGAGGCGGTAGAGTTCTTCGGCATTGGCTTTGATCGCGCCAGAGATCGCCATGATCGCGGCGCGGCGTTCCTCGATCGGGGTGTTCTTCCATGTCTTGAACGCGGCGCGCGCGGCGGCGACTGCCTCGTCAAGCTCGGTCTTGCCGCAGGCGGGGACCTGGCCGATCACCTGCTCAGTCGCGGGGTTGACCACATCGAGCCAGCGGTCGGCGGCGACCATCTTGCCGCCGATCAGGTTCTTGTACTGGGTGACCATTATTATTCCTCTCGTCGAATGGGGGAGTCGTCTCTCTCCCGCTCAGGTTGGCGCGTTGCATAGCAAAACGCAACGCTTGCGTTGGCGGCACCGCTAGCGCGAAGCCCGGATGCGATCACCTGATGATTGCGCTATCGGCATGGGGGCCTATGGAAGCGGCGAGAGATGCCCTGGAGGAGAGCCGCATGAGTGATTCCCGCCCTGATCTGGTGATTTACGGCAGCCCGGTCTCGCCCTTCGTGCGCAAGGTCGCCGGGGTCTGCATCGCCAAGGGCGTGCCTTACGAGGTCGAGGCGATCAACGTGTTCGACCCGCCTCAGTGGTTCCGCGACATCTCGCCGATGAAGCGCATTCCGGTGCTGCGCGACCGTTCGGTGGCGGAAGAAGGCCTAGCGGGCACAATCGCCGATTCTTCCGCGATCTGCGCCTTCATCGAGAAGAAGCACCCTACTCCGGCGCTCTATCCCGAGATTCCGATGGCGCTGGGCGAAGCGCTGTTCATCGAAGAATATGCCGACACCGCGCTGGCGATGGCAGGCGGTCTGGGCATCTTTCGCCCGATCTTCTTCGCGGTCAGCAAGGGCGAGGAACCGGGGCTCGACAAGGCGCGGGATGCCTGGGCCAACCAGCTGCCGCCGATCTTCGACGTGCTCGAAGCGCGGCTGGGTGGGTGCGCGTTCTTTGCGGGCGACGCGCTCTCGATCGCCGACATCACCGTGGCGACCGTGCTGATGCAGATCGCGCTGGTGGCCGAGACTCCGCTGGATCGCTGGCCCGGCCTTGCCGCGCATTACGCCGCGATGCAGGCCCTGCCGCTGATCGCCGAACCTTATGCGGCGGCGGAAAAGATGATCCGCAGGGCCTTGCCCACCCGCTTCGACCTGACCTAAGCCCCTCACCCCCAAGCGAGCAGAGAACAGGCAAGCATAATGGCCAGCGAATGGTGCATCGGGATCATCGGCGGATCAGGCCTCTATGCCATCGACGGCATCGAGGACGAGCAGTGGATCGCGATCGACACGCCTTGGGGTGATCCGTCTGACGAGATTCTGTGCGGCACGCTGGCCGGAGTGAAGGTGCGCTTTCTCCCGCGGCATGGCCGTGGCCATCCGATCACGCCGACCGAACTGAATTCGCGCGCCAATATCGATGCGCTGAAGCGGGCAGGCTGCACCGATATCCTCGCGATCAGCGCCGTGGGATCCTTGCGCGAGGAGCTGGAGCCGGGGCGCTTTGCAGTGGTCGAACAATTCATCGACCGCACCGTCCACCGCCCCAGCACCTTCTACACCAGCGGCTTTGTCACCCATGTCTCAATGGCCGATCCGGTCTGTCCGCGCCTGTCGGACATGGCCGCCCATGCGATCAGCGACGCGGGGGGCAAGGTGGCAGTCGGCGCGACCTATCTCGCGATGGAAGGCCCGCAATTCTCGACCCGCGCCGAAAGCCGGATGTACCGCGCATGGGGCGCCGATGTGATCGGCATGACCGCGATGCCCGAGGCGAAACTCGCCCGCGAGGCGGAGCTGCCCTATGCGCTGGTCGGCATGGTCACCGATTACGATTGCTGGCGCGAAGGCGAAGCGGTCGACGTGGCGCAGGTGGTCGGCCAGATGCAGGCCAACGGCGCGCTCGCCCGCGCGATGGTGTCGAATTTCATCAGCGCTCTGCCGCAAGAGCGCGAACCCTCTCCGATCGACTTCGCCCTCGACGACGCAGTCATCACCGCCCCGGACGAACATGACCCCGCGGTCATGGCCAAGCTGGATGCGGTCGCCGGGCGGTTGTTCGGTTAAGCTCGCGCTGCCCAATCCGCCCTACGAAGTACGAATGCCTCACCTTACCTGACGAGAACGCCGCTACGCCGCGTTGCAATTCCATGACGCGGCGCTAGGCGGGGTGCACCACCTGCGCTCGGGGATTCGCATCATGAAAATCATGTCCGGCAATTCGAACCTGCCGCTCGCCCGGGCCATTGCGGCCTATCTCGAAATCCCGCTGACCGATGCCAGCGTGCGGCGCTTCTCGGACGAGGAGGTCTTCGTCGAAATTCACGAGAATGTGCGCGGCGAAGACGTGTTCGTTGTCCAGCCGACCAACTTCCCGGCGAACGACAACCTGATGGAATTGCTGATCTGCATCGATGCGCTGCGCCGCGCCTCGGCCAAGCGGATCACCGCGGTGGTGCCGTACTTCGGCTATGCTCGGCAGGACCGCAAACCCGGCCCCCGCACGCCGATCTCGGCCAAACTGGTGGCGAACCTCATCACCGAAGCGGGCGCTGACCGGATGCTGGCGGTGGACTTGCACGCGGGTCAGATTCAGGGCTTCTTCGATATCCCGACCGATAACCTCTATGCCGCGCCCGTCATGGCGGCGGACATTCAGGCGCGTTACGGCGACCAGTCGCTGATGGTCGTCTCCCCGGACGTCGGCGGCGTGGTGCGCGCGCGGGCACTGGCCAAGCGGCTCGACAACGCCCCGTTGGCAATCGTCGACAAACGCCGTGATCGTCCGGGCGAAAGCGAGGTGATGAACATCATCGGCGATGTCGAAGGGCGGCACTGCATCCTGATCGACGACATCGTCGATTCGGGCGGCACGCTGTGCAACGCGGCCGAGGCACTGCTGGAAGGCGGGGCGAAGTCGGTCGCAGCCTACATCACCCACGGCGTGCTCTCTGGCGGCGCGGTGGCACGGATCAACGGGTCGAGCCTCAAGGAGCTGGTCATCACCGATTCGATTCGGCCCACTGAAGCCGCCGAAGCCTCCGACCGCATTCGCATCCTGCCCATCGCCCCGCTGGTGGGCGAGGCGATCCGGCGGATTGCGGATGAAAGCTCGGTTTCGAGCCTGTTTGACTAGAGATGCGAGTCCCCGCGCAGGCGGGGACCTCAGGCAGTCTGGCGCATCTCGTCGGGAGGCTCCCGCCTGCGCGGGAGCGCACTAAGGGCATAGGTGATGTTCGACCCCGTCGAAATCCGCACGTTGCTGATCGAAGCGGCCCGCGCGCGGCAGGTGTTTACCTACGGCGCGCTTCTCAATCTCCTCGGCCACACCTTCACTCGCCCGCTGATGCGGCAATTGTGCAAGGTCCTCGACGCGATTGATCAGGACGGGCGCGTGGCGGGCGAGCCCGGCCTAGCGGTGCTGGTGGTGCGCCAGTCGGACGGCCTCCCCGGCCAGGGCTGGTTCGTCAGCCGCACGGACGTTTACGATGACCTGCCGCTGGAATGGGAGGGGACGGAGGCGCGGGCCTATACGCAGGCTCGACAGGCTGAAGCCTTCGATTATTGGGAAGCGCCATGACCGATAAAGATCTCGCCCTCGCCCTGCGCCTCGCCGACCTTGCCGGGGCCGCGATCCGTCCCCTGTTCCGCGGCCAGTGGAGCGAGGAAAAGAAGGCCGACCGCAGCTTCGTCACCGAAGCCGACCGCGCCGCCGAGGCCGCGATGCGCCGGTTGATCGAGGCTGAGTTCTCCGCCGACGGGATCATCGGTGAGGAATACGGCACTCGCAACGAAGGCGCGGGTCGCCAGTGGGTGCTCGATCCGATCGACGGCACCACCAGCTTCATCGCGGGCCGCCCGATCTTCGGCACGCTGATCGCGTTGCTTCAGGATGGGTGGCCGGTGCTCGGCATCATCGACCAGCCCATCAGCGGCGAGCGCTGGGTGGGCCGCATCGGCCAGCCGACGCTGTTCAATGGCAAGCCCGCGCAGGCACGGCCCCTCAAGGAACTCAGCGACGCCGTGCTCGCCACCACCAGCCCGCACCTGTTCACCAATGAAGAGGCCGACGCCTTCATGTCGGTCGCCAAGCAGGTGGCCGAGAAGAAGATCGTGTTCGGCGGAGACTGCTACAATTACGGCCTCGTGGCGTCAGGCCATGTCGACGTCGTGATCGAGGCGGGGCTCAAGCTCTATGATTACGCCGCGCTCGTCCCGGTGGTTGAAGGCGCAGGGGGTATGATGGCGGACTGGCAAGGCAATCCGCTGGATGCCGGGAGTGACGGCACGGTCATCGCGCTGGGCGATCCGGCACGTCTGGAAGATGTGCTGGAGGCGATGGGGTAGCACACCTGTTGCATGTGTTTGAAACCGGCAGCAACGCCCCGCCCGCTATTGCAGCGTCGTGATTTCCTCGCTGCCATCGGTGCGGCCGTAGAACTGCATCAGCTGCACCAGCAATTCGCAGCGGTCGGTCAACGTTTCGGCTTCCAGCAGCGCCTGCTTTGACGCCGGATCGAACGGGGCGATCTGCGAAACGCCGTTGATCAGCGAGCGATCATCCAGCCGCTCAACCGAATCCCAGTCGACCGAATAGCCCTGCATATCGGCAAAACGCCGCGCCTCCCGCTCAAACCCGCCGCGCTGGGCGTGGGAGAGGGTTTCGTCCTCGTCTTCGGCATAGACCTCGGCTTCGATCTGGCGGAAGGCGGTAGCCACATCCAGCTCGCGCACCAGCCGGAACCGCGCCGTGCCTTCGAGGATGAGGTTGTAGCGTCCGTCGTCCATCGCCTGCACTTCGCCGATCTTGCCGATGCATCCGACCGAGTAGAGCGGCGCGCCGTCCACCGCGCGCTGCGGCTGGATCATTGCGATCTGGCGATCCCGGATCAGCGCATCGCCCACCAGAGCACGATAACGCGGCTCGAAGATGTGGAGCGGCAGTTGCATGCCGGGAAACAGCACGGCGCCGGTCAGCGGGAAGATGGAAAGGCGGCGGGTCATGGTGTTTGCGGTCATCCAAACAATACGCGCGACAGGCGGCGGCGGACGCCGACCACCCATTCGTCTTCAAGGCCGGTCGCCTCGAAGATCTTGAGCAGCTTGGCCCGCGCCGCGCCCTCGTTCCACTCGCGGTCAGCGGCGATCATGGCGAGCAGCGTGTCGGCAGCATCATCGCGCTGGCCTGCGGCAAAGGCGGCCTCAGCAAAGGCGAACTGCGCGTCCATATCCTCGGGCGCAGCAGCGGCAGCAGCGCGCAGTGCGGCAAGCTCGCTGTCATCGACGCGAGTGCCGGCGAGTTCGAGCGCACTGCGGGCGGGCGCGATGGCGGGATCGGTGGCGAGGCGCGGATCAGAATCGATCACCTCCATCACCTGCTTGGCCTGATCGACTTCGCCCAGCTGCACCAGCGCACGCACTAACCCGGCATGGGCGGGGGCATTGTCCTGAGCGAATTCGGTGATCTGCGCAAAGATGCCCGCCGCGCGCTGGGGATCACCAGCAGCGAGTGCTTCCTCGCCCAGTTTCACGAACTGCGCGACTTCTTCGGGCGAGGGGCCCTGCGGTTCGACCGGCACGCCATCGGCCGCGCCGCCATCGATCGGCAATTGTGCGAGCAGCTGGTCGAGCATGGCCTTTAACTGCGATTCGCTGCGGGCGTTGGTCAGGTCGGCGATCGGCTGGCCCTGAAACATCGCATAGACCGTCGGGATTGAGCGCACCTGGAACTGCGCAGCGATGAACTGTTCCTCGTCCACGTTCAGCTTGGACAGTACCACGCCCTTGTCGGCATATTCGGCTGCAACCTTTTCCAGCACCGGGGTCAGCGCCTTGCACGGGCCGCACCATTCAGCCCAGAAATCGAGGATCACGAGCTTGGTCTGCGATGGGTCGACCACCGCCTTGCGGAAACGGTCGACCGCCTTCTGTTCGTCGATGCTCAGTCCCATGCTGGCCAAGTTATGTGCTCCTGCTGTGTCATTGAACGCCTGCGCGCCATTGGCTCCAATGTGGGGCCTTGCGCCAAGATGTGAAGCGCGGATTTGTGCTGACCGCTATGCCATACGCGATCAAGCCCCAATCGCGCCAAATTTGTGCGGGCCATTGAGCGAATTTAGCGCTTGCAGGTGTGCCAAGGCGCTGCTAATCGCGCCGCCTCTCCGGCAGGAACCGCGCATCTGCGGCTTTCTGTCAGCGCCAGTGAGCGGGCGTAGCTCAGGGGTAGAGCACAACCTTGCCAAGGTTGGGGTCGAGGGTTCGAATCCCTTCGCCCGCTCCATTACATCCAGCATTTCTGCGACTTTTTGCCTTCGGGCGCCGGGCCATCGGTTACCGGCGAGAGGTCGCGATTGCCTGTCTCGGGCGTCCCGAGATCCACCGCGCCAGCCTCCTCCATTTTCGCTTTTCGCCTGATCGCCTGCTCGATCTCGTGACGCGTCATTCCTGACCGCGGGCCTGCGCTGACAGAAGCGATATGATCGCCACTAGCCAAACGATGACGGCCGCAAGAAACACCTTCAACGCGACGTGCAAGACCCCAGCCAGCGCAGCGACAAGCAGCGCGAAGCAGTAGAAGTCACGGCTCGTCAGGTCTTTGAGCAGCCGTGCGTTAGGACTGCCCGTCTGTTCCTGGATGCGTTTCGCGCCGTCGAAATGGACGATGCCCTCGCGCCGGAAGGCCGAGGCTCCGAGGATGGCGAGGCCGGTGGCCATGACAGCGGCGGCGCCCATGCCGACCAGCGCGTCCTCGCCCCGCCCCTGCATCCAGAAGTTGCCCCCGGCACCGGCCAGAAAGGCGACGTTGGTGAAAGCATCGATGATGCTGTCAAGCGAGGCACCGGGTTTCGAAGAGCGGAAGGTTGCTCTCGCGATCTCGCCATCGATCCCGTCGACAACCGAGGCGACCTGGAACAGCAGCGCCCCTACCACCAACCCGCTTGGCGTCCCCGTCAGCAAGCTTGCCAACATCGCCAATGCGGTCAGCAATGTCAGCAGGGTGGCATGGCCAGGACGGATCCAGCCGAACCTGAGCAACGCTGCCGAGGCAGCCTGCGACAGGGGGCGGTTGCAATGGCGCGAGATCATCCCGTCGCCGGGCTTAGCCGTGCTGCGCACGATCGCTCTTGCCGCTTTGCGCAAAGCCATCTCGAGATCAGCTGGCTGGTCCGGGGCTACCGCCAAACCCGCTTGCACCGCGAGGATAGTAGCCGCGTCCGGTAGCGCCTCGCCGGGAAGCAAGGTGACGTTGGCAGGTGCCGGGAGTTCGACAACGAGGCCGGGTGCCAGACGGATGATCTCGGCGCGCGTCAACGGGGCGAGCGTGCCCGAATCGCCCAACACCAGCAGCAGCGGCGTACCGGGTAGCGCCGCGACATGGGCCTTTGCCAGACGCGCCGCCGCTGGCACCCCGGCGACCAGGCGGTCGGCCGTGCGCGACGACGAGAAGCGATACCCGAGGGGGGATGACATGAGGCCTCGCAGTGCTGCGGAATTGCGCTGATAAACAGCCGCCTATATGCATCGCCGATGCACGGTAGGGCAACGTCGTCCTGCCGCGGATCCGGTGATACGCTATGACCCCTGCTTCCTCGACCCCGGTGACCGCGCAGCCCGCGCGACCGGCGGAGCTTGAGGATTGGCTCAATCGTCAGGTCTATCACCCCCTGTCGTGGCGGCTGGCGCGCAGACTTGCACCGACACGGATAACACCGGACATGGTCTCGGCTGCCGGTGCTGCAACGATTATGCTCGCCGCTGCAAGCTATGGCCTGATCGCAGCGCCTTGGGGGGTGATGCTGGGGCTATTGCTCCACATGTCCTGGCACGTGCTTGATGGAGCAGACGGTGATCTCGCGCGGCTGACCGGCCGCAGTTCGGCCCATGGCGAGCTGGTGGACGGTATCTGCGACTACGCCGGGCATATCGTACTCTATGTGACGATGGGGGCGATGGCAGCGGGCCAGATCGGCAGCTTGGGGTGGGCCTTGATGTGGGCGGCGGGGGCCAGCCGTGTGGTGCAGGCCGCGCATTACGAAGGAACGCGGCGGCAATATCAGCTGGCTGTCTACGGCACGCCGTGGATGGGAAGCGAGGCCCCGGCCACTGACACGAGGGGCCGGCGGCATCCTTTCGTCGTCTATTATCTGTGGCTGACCGGCCTAATCGTGCCGCACGGCGCCGCATTGCAGTTGGCAGTGCAAGCGCCAGCGACACGCTCGCCTTTGCGCGAGGCGATGCGGCAGCACGGCAAGGCTCTGCTCGCCCGGATCGGACTCCTCAGCGCCAACTATCGCACGCTGGCAGTGGGTGCCGCGATGCTGGTGGGCCGGCCGCACTGGTATTTTCTGTTCGAGATCGTGGTTTTGGGCGTCATCCTGATCGCCTCCCTGACCCGGGTGCGCGCGGTGATGGAGATGGTGCTGGTTCAGGCGGGGGCGTCCAACACCTTGCGATAAAGCGCAAGGTTGGCAGCGGCGAAGGCACGCCAGTCGAGTCGTGCCGCGCGCGCCAGACCAAGCTGACGCAGCTCGGCGGCAAGGGCGGGGTCCTGCGTCACTCGCCGCAGGGCGGCGGCGATTGACGCCGGATCATGGGGATCAACCAGAAGCGCCGCACCGCCCGCAACCTCAGGCATTGCCGAGCAATTGCTGGTTACGACCGGACAACCACATGCCATCGCCTCGGCAACGGGGTTACCAAAGCCTTCGATGAAGGAAGGATGCAGCAACGCCGCAGCTCCGCTGTAAAGCTGCACGAGCGCCGCACGATCGATCGGCTCAAGCACACGAACGCGGCCCTCAAGGCTTAACTCGCGTGTGAGTTGCGCGAATCCCTGCCGCTGCCCTCCGCGTCTTTGCACCAGCACCAGATCAATGTCGGACGAGGATCCACATGCCTGCGCAAACGCTGTCAGCGCGCCCTCGTGATTCTTGTACGGTGCGCCCTGCCCCACGATCAGGACGTAGCGCCTGTGGGGAGCAAGGCCCAGTTGCGCCAATGCCTGTGCATCGGGCGAAACCGGGTGGAAATCATCGGCAACGCCTGAGCGGGTCACCGCAACACGGGCCGCCGCTTCCGGCCTGACGCGGGTGATTTCGTTGCGGCTCGCCTCGCTGACTGTCGCAATAACCGCCGAACGGCTGAGGGCCCGCCGGATGCCATGGCCGTAGAAACTTTGCTCGATTCGGCCCCAGAGCGCCGGATTGCACCATTTCGGATGCGTCAGCCACATCGTGTCGTGAATGGTCGTGATCGAGGGCATCGTCAGTCCGCCAGGCAATATGTTGGCCGGTGCATGAAACAGGTCGATCCCGCGCAAGTCGACGGCAAGCGGCAGGTGAAACAATGTGACCGGGCCATTTGCTGGAGCGCGAACAATGACTTCCCGAACATTGGCCGCATCGCTCAGCGGTTCATCGCGCGCAGGGTGCCGGAGAAAAGTGAACTGAATGTCAGGCGCCAGGGACGGCAGATGCTTAACCAGCGCGGCAACGACTTCGCCGATCCCACTTGGTCGCGGACCGAGGTAGCGGCAATCGAGTGCGATGTGGGGCCGCTGAAAGGACGAGCGAATTTGCATTGTTACAAGGACTTCATCCAGTTCGGGTTAGCTGAATTTTGGCCCGTTTTGCCGCACCTGCGAACAGCATGAGGCGGCGTGTCACATAGCCTAACTAGGCCCAGAGCCAGCGGCTCAGGCATCCCCGAAATCTGGCAGATTTCCGGCATTTTCGTGGGCCAGATGACGTTCATTTTGGATCATTTCTCAGCCTCAAAGTTACCCGCTTGCGACCGGATTTATACGAGGGAAGGAGCCGCGACTAAAATTCGTTAGGGTTGACAGATGCTTGGCCTCCATAGATGAATTGCGAGCAATGTAAGGATGAATTGATGAATCGCGTACGAGCCGCAATCGTAGGCGTGGGCAACTGTGCTTGTTCACTCGTGCAAGGTGGTGCCTATTATCGACGGACATTGTCAAGTGACGGTTTAATCCATAAGTCAATCGGTGGCTATCTAGCCAGCGATGTCGATTTTGTTCTTGGCATTGACGTTGATCAACGCAAGGTCGGTAGATCCCTTGTTGAAGCGATTTTTGCAAGTCCCAACAATACACAGGTTTTCGAAACCAATATTGAGCAGACATCTGCACAGGTCATCATGGGCCGCGTGCTCGACGGTGTCGCTCCGCACATGGTGCAGGCCGGTGAGCGCGGGTTCCAGATTGCTGACCTGCCCGAGCCCACGCAGGACGAAATCGTTGCTGCACTGCGGCGTGAGCGGGTGGATGTGCTGATCAACTTCCTGCCGGTTGGTTCGCAACGTGCGAGCGAATTCTACATGGAATGCGCGCTTGAGGCCGGGGTTGGCGTGGTGAACGCGATCCCCGTGTTCATCGCCAGCAACCCTGAATGGGAGGCACGATTCCGCCAGCGCGGGCTGCCGATCGTGGGCGATGACATCAAGGCACAAGTCGGTGCCACGATCATCCACCGCACTCTGTCGAACCTGTTCTCCACCCGCGGCGTCACGGTTGATCGGACCTACCAGCTGAACACCGGCGGCAATACCGACTTCATGAACATGCTGGATCCGGCGCGGCTGGCCGACAAGAAGGTGTCAAAAACCGAAGCGGTGCAGGCGGCGCTGGCGCAGCGGCTGGATGATGAGAACATCCGTATCGGCCCGGCCGAATACGTGCCTTGGCAAAAAGACAACAAGATCGCGTTTGTGCGGCTGGAAGGCTCACAATGGGGCGGCGTTGCGGTCAACCTTGAGCTGCGCCTTTCGGTGGAAGATAGCCCCAATTCAGCCGCCTGCGTGATGGATGCGATCCGGTTTTGCAAACTGGCGCGCGATCGCGGTGAAGGCGGCACGCTGATCGCCGAAAGTGCGTATTACTGCAAACACCCAGCGCAGCAGTTGGTGGAAGATGTCGCGCTCGGCCTGCTGGATGTGCGCGCAGCGCCGAGGCTGGACGCCGCCGAGTAATGCGGGACCGATACAACCGCACAACCGATACAGATTTCCGTGTTTGTAAGCTCCCTGGCTTCTCATCCTCTCTAGCCCAAGGCAGCACGTCATGAATGCTCTGATCCTCGCGGCCGGATTTGGCAGCCGGTTGTCCGGAATGCGGACACCCAAGCCGCTTGTCGAAGTGGCCGGCGTTAGTCTGCTGGAGTGGTCAGTGCGGCAGATGGCGGCTGCGGGGGTCACGCGGGCGGTGATCGTCACTGGACATCGTGCCGATGAGATTGAGGCTCGTCTGCCCGGGATCGCTCAAGCGACCGGAGTGGCGCTTGAACCATGCCGTATGGTGGACTGGTCGCGACCGAACGGTCATTCCGTCATCGCCGGTGCAGCAAGGATCAGCGGCAACTACCTGCTTGTCATGGCCGACCACTTGTTCAGTACAGGTTTGTTGCAGCGCCTTGTCGCAGGCTTTGACCGCAGCGCTGGAGTGGCCCTGGCTATCGATCGCAGGGTCGAAGGCCCCGCCATCGACCCTGCGGATGCCACTTGGGTGCGTTGCCGCAGCAACGGCCGCATTGCGCAGATCGGCAAACAGCTAATCCGCTATGACGCGGTCGACTGCGGCGCCTTCATTGCCACGCCCGATCTCGCCCAAGCCATTTTCGAAGCGATTGCGGAAGGCGCCAGCGGCAGCCTGTCCGACGGGATGCAACGCCTCGCGGATCGCGAATTGGCAGAAACGGTCGATGTGACGGGTGACTTGTGGATCGACGTCGACGATCCGGCCATGCTTGCGTTGGCGCAGGTGATGGCACCCGCAATACTGGGACGCGGCGCAGCGCAGCCGATATCGCATCAGGTCGCCGCATGACCACCGCTCAGCCTGTGCTGCTTGATTGCACGCGCATGATCGCCCGGTATTGGTCGGGTGCCATGCCGACCGGGATTGACCGCGTCGCTGACGCCTATCGCACGCATTTTGCGGGGCGTGCCCAAGCTGTGATCCAGGTGCGCGGGCGCGCTCGGGTGATGAGCCGATCGCAGTCGGAACGGCTCTTTGCCCTGCTCGACACGCCTGGTGGCGCATTGCGCCAGCGCTTCGGCTCGCTGGCCAGCGGCTTTGCATCGCTGATGGGCGGCGAAGCACGCGGCGTCGGCACGCCGGCCGGTGCGCTGTATCTCAACGTCACCCACACCGACTTCGACCTTGACCGGCATATTGCCTGGGTGCGGTCGGAAAACCTGCGCCCGGTCTATCTGCTGCACGACCTTATCCCGATCGAGCATCCGCAGTTCACGACGCCCCAAAAGGTCACCCGGCACGACGGGCGCGTCCGCCGAGCGCTTGAGGCGGCAAGCGGCATCATTGCCAATTCGCGTGCCACCGCCAGCGCTATCAGTGCTTTTGCCCGTAGCGAAGGACTCGCCCTGCCGCCAATCCTCGGCGCCCCGCTCGGGTCGCCCCGCCTGCCTGAACGGTCTTCCCAAGCGGTATCGGAGCGGCCAAGCTTTGTGTGCGTCAGCACCATCGAACAGCGCAAAAACCACATGCTGCTGCTCGACGTGTGGCAGCGTCTGATTGCCCGGTATGGCGAGAACGCGCCGCGGCTGGTGCTGATCGGGCGCTGGGGTATCGGTTCGCAGGCCGTGCGCCAGCGCTATCTTTCCGATCCTCATCTACGCTGCTTCGTAACGATCCACACCGGGTGCACCGATGCCGAGGTGGTCCAGCATCTGAGTGCCGCGCGCGCACTGTTGGCGCCCTCGCTGGCCGAAGGGTTCGGCCTGCCGGTGGTCGAGGCTCTATCGCTCGGCATTCCCGTGATTGCTAGCGACCTTCCGGTGTTTCGCGAAGTTGGCGGCAGCGTTCCGACGTTCCTTGCTCCTGATGCGCCGGAGGACTGGTTGCGCATGATCAAGGCCTTCATGACCGATGGAGCGGAGCGGAGCCGCCAGATGGCCGCCTTGGCGGCATGGTCCGCTCCGGATTGGCGCGATCACTTCGGTCTGGTGGAAGATTGGCTCGAGACCCTGCCTGCGCGCCGCGCCGCGGATTGTGCCCCACTTGTCGCAGCCAATGACACTGCGGCGCGGTCGGCCTTGGCTGGGGGACTGGCATGACCCAGATGAAGCCTATTCCTGATCCCGTGCTGACTGACCCAGAAGGAGCGCATGGCGCGTCCAGCGCTGATCACGCAGCGCCTGCTCGCCGCAGCCTGCTGGCGCGGCTGAAAGCGATGGATCCGCTGTTCGCGGCGCTGGTGATCCTGCCGACCCTGATCGCCAGCCTCTATTTCGGCATCTTCGCCAGCGAGGTCTATGTCTCGGAAAGCCGTTTCATCGTGCGCAGCCCGTCGAAACCCAACCTGTCGCCACTAGGCGTGGTGCTGGGGGGCGGCAGTATTGTGGGTGCAAGCGAAGAAAGCGAGGCCGTGACCGAGTTCCTCAGCTCGCGTCAGGGCCTCGCGGCCATCAATGCCGACGGTTACGCGACCCGCGCATGGGGGAACCCGTCGATCTTCTGGTTCGACCGGTTCGGCAGGTTCGGCTCGGATACCGGCGAAGACCTGTTCGAATACTACCTCGACAAGGTGTCGGCCGAGGATTCGACCACGACCATGGTCACGGTGCTGTCGGTGCAGTCTTTTGACCCGCAAACCGCGCGAACGATCAACCAGCGGCTGCTCGAAAAGTCCGAAGTGCTCGTCAACGAATTGTCCGACCGGGCACGGCGCGACGCCATTTCGTTTGCCGAGGCCGAACTTGCCCGCTCCCGGCGAGAGGCGCAGGAGGCAGCTCTGGCACTCGGGACCTTCCGTGACCGTGAAGGCCTGATCGATCCGGAATTGCAGGCCAGCGCGGGGCTTCAGATGATTTCGAAGCTTCAGGACCAGCTGATCGCTGCCCAAACCCAGCTGCTCCAATTGCAGACCTATACGCCGCGGGCGTCTCAGATCCCGTTCCTGCGCACACAGATTCGCAATCTCGAACGCGAAATTGCCGATCAGACCACGCAATTGGCGGGCGGCAGGGGTTCGCTGTCATCAACTTCGGTGCGCTATCAGGAGCTGAAACTGGCGTCCGAATTTGCAGAGAAGCAGCTCGGCATCACGCTATCGGCCTATCAGGAGGCGCAGGCTGAAGCGCGGCGCAAGCAGGCCTATGTCGAGCGGATTTCCAACCCGAGCCTGCCCGACGATTCCGCCTATCCGCGCCGGTTGCGCAACATCCTCGCCACCTTCGTTCTGGGCCTGCTGGCCTGGGGCGTCGTCTCGATGCTGCTGGTCGGCATCCGTGAGCACAAGGATTGATGATGACGAGCACCGCCAGGGATTCGCTGATCGCCAGCCTCGGGGTGCAGCGCCGCGTTTTGGGCGCGCTGCTGATACGCGAGATGCTGACGCGCTACGGGCGACACAATATTGGCTTTCTTTGGCTGTTCGTCGAGCCGATGATCTTCACCCTCGGGGTGACGGCGCTGTGGACCGCAACCAAATCAGTGCACGGTAGCGACCTCCCGATCGTTGCCTTCGCGCTGACGGGTTATTCCAGTGTGCTGCTGTGGCGCAACATGCCGGGCCGCTGCATCGGCGCGCTCGAAGCCAACCTTTCGCTCATGTATCACCGCAACATCAAGCCGCTGGACATTTACCTTGCGCGTCTGATGATCGAGTTTTCGGGCGCGACGATCTCATTCTTTACGCTATCGCTGTTCTTCATCCTGATCGGCTGGCTTGAAGCGCCCGAGGATTTCCTAAAAGTTGTCGGCGGCTGGCTGCTAATCGCCTGGTTCGGCTCAGTGCTCGCAATCGCACTGGGGGCGCTTTCGCAGGAAAGCGAGCTGGTCGACAAACTGTGGCATCCAGCCTCTTACCTCATCTTCCCGCTCTCTGGCTCGGCGTTCCTCGTCTCCGCGTTGCCCCCGTTCGCGCAGGAGGTCGTACTTTACATTCCGATGGTGCACGGCGTGGAGATCGTCCGTGAAGGCTTTTTCGGCAGCCGTGTGGAGGCGATCTACGACGTCTCATACGTGATCCCCTGCTCGCTGGTGCTTTCAGTCGCGGCTCTGATGCTGGTGCGGTGGGGCGAAGGCCGGGTGGTCCCCGAATGACTGCGCAAGGACTGATCGAGGGCACGCTGCACCGGCAGGCGAGCAAAGTGGGTGGTGACGCATCCGGCGTCTTGCGCGTGACCGATCTGCACAAGAGCTATCCGACCCGGTTCGGCGATAAGCAGGTTTTGAAGGGCGTCGACTTCGAACTGCGGACGGGCGAACGGCTTGGCATTCTTGGGCGGAACGGGGCAGGCAAGTCTACCCTGATCCGCCTGGTGAGCGGTGCGGAGAAACCCACGTCAGGCAAAATCGAGCGTACCATGTCAGTGTCATGGCCGCTCGCGTTCGGCGGCGCTTTTCAGGTGATGCTAACGGGCGTGGACAATATCCGGTTCATTAGCAGGATCTACAATCAGGATTTCGAACGCAACTTGGCGTTTGTCGAGGAATTCGCCGAGCTCGGTCCCTACCTGCGCGAGCCGGTGCGCAGCTATTCCTCGGGAATGCGGGCGCGGCTGGCTTTCGCCATCTCCATGATCATCGAGTTTGACTGCTTCCTGATCGACGAAATTGCATCGGTCGGGGACGCGCGTTTTCACGAGCGTTGCAATCACGAATTGTTTGAGAAACGCGGCGACAGGGCGATGGTCATAATCAGCCACGATGCCGCGTATATCCGCGATAATTGCAACCGCTGGGCGATCCTGCACGAGGGCGAGTTCGTCCCGTACGACGATTTTGAGGTCGCCTATGCCATCTTCAAGGATCTGATCGGGTGGAAGCCGCCGATAGGCTGGTCTCCGCACGAGCCGACGACAGCCTGAGAGACTGGATCATGTTGGGCCTTTTCAAGACCGCTACCCGTGTTGCCGATCCGGTGCCGACGCTGCGCGACCCGCGTTCGCAGGCCTGCACCCAGGCGCAGATGGAAGAGCCGGCCTATGCCTATTGGTGCGCGGCCATTGGCGAAGTGCCGCGCCATCATCGCAAGCAATGGGAGTTTTGTTACATCCTGCAGGCGCTGGCCCGCAACGGCAAGCTGGCCCCGGACATGCGCGGGCTAGGCTTCGGCGTGGGGGAGGAGCCGCTCGCCGCCTTGATGGCGGAGCGCGGGGTAGAGGTGCTGGCGACCGATCTTGACCAATCCAGCGCGGCGGCGCTGGGCTGGGTCGAAACCGATCAGCACGCCGCCGGCAAGGCCGCGCTCAACAACCGCGCTCTGTGCGATCCGGACAGTTTCGCACGTCTTGTCGATTACCGAGTGGTCGATATGAACCATGTGCCATCCGATCTCGCCGGGCGGTTCGATTTCTGCTGGTCGGCCTGCGCGCTTGAGCACCTTGGTTCGATCGCGAATGGGCTGGCCTTCATCGAAAAGTCGATCGCCTGCCTCGTTCCCGGCGGAGTGGCGGTGCATACGACCGAGTTCAACTGCTCGTCAGACAATGACACGTTGGACCATGCTTCCACCGTACTGTTTCGACAGCGCGACTTTCTTAGCCTTGCAAGCCGGCTGCGCGCGCGCGGCCACCGGATCGATCTCACCTTCGATCTGGGGGACCAGCCGCTCGACCGACATATCGATATGGCCCCCTATTCTGCCGACCGGCATCTGAAACTCATGATCGAAAAGTGGGTCACTACCTCATTCGGCCTGGTCATTCAGAAGGGCGGAGCCTGATCCATGAACTTATCGCAGATCGCCAATGCTCTTGACGGCGGATTGTTGGGCAATGCCTCCGCTCCGGGGGCAATTCTGGCAGCCGCCGATGCCGCGCGCGACCGCAGTGACAGGGCCGTGACGATCAAGCCGAACCCTGAGATCTTCCGCCGCCACTCCACCAGCATCGCGGCTAGCTGCGTGAATCGGCTGACGCGCGAAATGGCCGATACCCAGCAACGGGGCGAGGACTGGCTGGTGTGCGTGGATCTTACGCGGATCGAACAACCCGGACTGTTCGCCGCCGCCCAAGTGCAAGCGGAATGCAAATGAAACCTTCATGGACCCCAAGCAAATGGCTGACCGTCCAACGCGGATTTACGCCGTCATACGGGACCAACATGAAAAGCGGAGGCGCAGCGTGATCAAAGGTTTCCTGAATAATGCCGCGAAGCCGGCAGCTGGCACGAACGGCGCGCGATACGACGGACACCATCGTGATGCCGGAGATCGGCATCGCGACCGCAAGGAGTGGCTCGAGGCGGTGGCATGCTACGAGCGCCATCTCGAACACGCCCCTCACGACCATGCCATCTGGATACAGCTTGGCAATGTCGCGAAGGAGGCAGGCCAGCTCGGACACTCGCTCGGAGCTTATCTGAAAGCCATGCAGCTTAGCGATGCATCGCCAGACCTTCATATGCAGCTCGGGCATCTCAACAAACTGCGCAAGAACAGGGCGGCGGCGCTGGGTCATTACGAAAAGGCGTTGATGCTCGATCCTGACAATGTCGAGGCGCGAGAGGAATTACGCCGGGTCAGGGAGACGTTCGTCCACCTGCCCTTCATCCTCGAAACGACCAGCCTTGACGACGCAAAGTTCACGGACGTCCATGAATTGATTGCATTCAGTTCTTCGCCGGAATTCGTGGAAGATCCATTTGCCAAGTTCGACAGCCTGTTATCGGAGCCCAACGCGTGCCAATGAACCCAACATCGCAAGCGGCAATCCAGCACGTACTCTCACTGCTTCAGGTTAAGGCAGTCAGCTGCGGTAAGGAACGTATCGGTGGCGCGCATGACGGCGGCTACGTCATGGCGAGCAAATTTTCGGGTGGTTCTATCGCCTACTCAATCGGCGTCGGCCCGCAGATTCAATGGGACAGGGCGATGGCAGAACGTGGGTTCTCTATCTTCCAATACGATCACACGGTTGAGGGCCTGCCCGAGCAGCATGAATTGTTCAATTATTTCAGGCTGGGCATTGCTCCTCAGGACACTCCGCCCGATCTCATTACACTGGAAGAGATGATTAGACGCAACGGCCACACTGAAGAGACCGGCATGATCCTGAAAATGGATGTCGAAGGTGCTGAGTGGGACGTATTCGACGCGATTGATCCTGCCATTTTGCGGCAGTTTGACCAGATCGTGGTCGAATTTCACGGCCTCCGCTTGCTTGAGATCGAAAGCTTCCGGGACAGAGCCGAACGGGTCTTCAGCAAGCTCGTCCACCACCATTCGCCCGTCCACATCCACGGCAATAACTACGCCGACTATGCGATCGTGGAAGGTGTTCCGATTCCAGACGTGATCGAGGTTCTTTATTGCCGGAGAGACCGGTTCGATTTTGAACCCTCGCATGAGGTCTTCCCGACTGCCCTCGACGACCCTTGCGACCCCAACCATCCTGACCTGTTTCTCGGGTCGTTCCGATTCAAGCGGATCGCTGCATAATCATGCGGCTTTTCATCGACTGTTCCCACATCGATTTCGGCCGTCAACCGACCGGCATCCCGCGTGTGGTTCTGCAATATATTCAGCATGGCTACGCCTGGTCAGCAGCGCGCGGAGTCGAGGTCTATCCGGTTGTGACAACGCCGAGCGGATTGATACCGGTCCGTCCGATCCCCGGGGCCAATCCGCCTGGCTACCTTCAACAACTTGCCGAAGATTCCCGGGCGACTTCTCCTGCGGTGGCACATGCACTCGACCAAGCAAGCTTCCACTTGCAGTCGGCACTGCTCACGGCTGGCTCCAACCCTCAGACGATGCAGTGCCGAATGGCACTCCAAAACGTATTCCGTTCGCTCCGTGATGATGGCGACATCCAGCAATTCACCATCGAGCAGGGCGATGTGCTTTTCTGCCCGGCCTATTGGCATGACGTGGAACCGGATCTTTACTGGAGCCTCCAACGGCAAGGCTGCCGGATAGTCACCCTCGTTCACGATGTGCTGCCCATAACGTTTGGCAAGTTTTACCAGAGCCCGTGGAAGGAGCAGTTCTACGCCAATCTGCTCGCCCATGTCCGCCGGGCGGATGCGCTGTTTGCCGTTTCGCAATACACCGCCTCCTCAATCGCCGAGATTGCGGAACGTCACGGGCTTGCCAACCGCAAAATCGAAGTCGCGCCGAACGGCTTTGCCCCGTTGGTCGGCGAAGCGCTGGCAAATCAGATCGAAAGTGGCACCTTCGCTCCCGTTATCTCCCGCGGGGCCGCGTACGAAATCCTCGCAAAGCGCAAGCCCTTTATCATGGTCGGTTCGGTTGAACCGAAAAAGGGGCACATCCCCGTGATCCGCTCGATGGAGGCGTTGTGGGATGCAGGGTTCGAGCCGTCGCTGGCAATTGTCGGACGCAAGGGTTGGCTGGAGGCATCTGTCGTCCATGCTATCGAACAATCACCGTATTTCGGAGACAAGCTGTTCTGGTTTCAGGACTTCGACGATGTCGATCTTCGCTATGCCTACCATCATTGCCGGGCATTGATCTTCGGATCCTTTGCCGAGGGCTTTGGCATTCCGATGGTCGAAGCTTTGCTTTCACAGCGCCCGGTGGTTGCATACGATACCCCGGTAAATCGCGAGGTGCTCGGGGCGCACGGATTGTTCTTTGATCGCTTCGCAGCGTTCGCTCAGCACCTCGTGAACCTTTCGGATGATGCAGAATTGGCGCTGGCCCGTGAAAACACCCGTAGTTTTTCCTGGCCGGCGTGGTCGCAGCTCGTACCCCAGTTGTTCGATGCTCTGACCGACCGGTTCTCCAATATCCCTACCCCATCATGACCATCCTCCTCGACGCCTACAACATCGCCCGCTCGCATGGCACGGGGGTGGCCACCTATGGCCGCAACCTTGCGCGGGCGGCTGCGGGGTTGGGGTTTGAGGTCAGTTTGATGTTCGGCACCCGCGCTGGCCATTCGCGCAAGCAGCCGCTGCTCAACGAAATTGCTCTGGCAGAGGGTGACGATGGGCAGTCCGAGCCTCGTAAGTCGAGGGCGCTGGCGCTCCCCGGTCAGGTCGCCAAAGCCACCGGCGGCGTCTTCGGCACGCGCCAGGCGCGCGAGGTCTCGCTTTCGGGCGAGGTGATCCTGCCGCCCTCGCTCGGCGTGCCGGGCGCGCGTTACTGGCACACGCCGCAGCTCTACCAACTCGCCAACGCCGCGTTCCGGGCCACGGGACGGACGACGCGGGTCGCCCTTCCGGGGACGGACATTGCCCATTGGACCTATCCGCTGCCGGTCAAGACGCCGGGCGCGGCGAATGTCTATACGCTGCACGATCTGGTACCACTGCGCCTTCCCTACACCACCGCTGATCACAAGCGGCACTATCTGGCCCTGTGCCAGCGGATCGCGCGGGAGGCGGATCACATCCTCACTGTGTCCGAGCATTCGCGCGCCGACATCATCCGTATCCTGGGCGTCGAGGAGGACAGGGTCACCAACCTCTACCAGTCGACTGATATTGCTAAGCTGATCGAAAGCGTATCGGCCGAACAGATCGCGCAGGAGGTCGAGGGGCTGCTCGGCGCGAGGATGCGCGAATACTACCTGTTCTTCGGTGCGCTCGAACCGAAGAAGAACCTCGCCCGCCTCCTTGAGGCGCATCTGATGAGCGGATCGCGACACCCCTTGGTGATCGTCGGTGCGCCCGGCTGGGGAAGCGAGCGTGATGTCGCCCTGCTCAAGCAGCTGGCCGAACTGGATACTGAAAAGCGCATCAAGTGGCTTGGCTATCTCCCGCGCCAGACTTTGGCCACGGCGATTGCCGGGGCGCGGGCGGTGATGTTCCCCTCTTTGTATGAAGGCTTCGGGCTTCCCGTATTGGAAGCGATGTCGCTCGGCACCCCGGTCATTACCAGCGCCACATCCTCGCTGCCCGAAGTGGCAGGAGAGGCGGCTGTGATGATCGATCCCTATGATGTGCGGTCGATAGCGCGGGCGATTAAGGCGCTCGACGATGATGACAGCGCCGTCGCAGAGCTGGGTCAACGCGGCCTCGTACAAGCAGAACGTTTCAGCGCAGACGCCTATCGCCAACGGCTGGGCGAATTTTATGCGCGGCTCACCGGTACGGCATCACCGCTTCCACACGATGCCCGGGCCGCGCAGCCTGTCCCGATTACAAAGGCACAATCAGCATGAACCGCCCCATCTCCGTTACCGGAACCATCGCACGCCCCTTGCTTGCGTTGCTGCTCGCCGGATTGGTCGGTGCCTGCACCACACTGGGTGCAGCCGGGCCGTCGTCCGGTCAGATCCGCAAGGCCGAGGGGACGGACTATGCCGGGTCGCAGGTCGCACTGGTTGACCTCGATCCGCTGACCTACAAGCGGATTGCAGCCTTTGAACAGTCCCTTGGCCTGGCGCAGCAGTTTGTTGAAGGCGGCGCGGGCGAAGTGCTGATTGGCCCCGGCGATGTGCTCGACATCGCGATGTGGGAGGCACCGCCTGCTGTGCTGTTCGGCGGCGGAGGGGTTATCCCAGGGCTCGACGCGGGCGCGCAGAACCGCACTGTCGTCCAGCAAGTGGTCGATGGCACAGGCATGATCAGCGTACCATTTGCCGGACTGATTGAAGCGGCCGGGCAGACGCCTGCCGCAATCGAGCGCGCGATCGTCGCGCGGTTGGCAGGCCGCGCCAATGATCCTCAGGTCAATGTCCGGTTATCGCTCAACGATTCGCGCAATGTCACTGTGCTGGGCGAAATCGCCGCCAGCCGCCGAGTCCCGCTGGGCCCCCGCGGCGAGCGGCTGCTCGACATCATCGCGAGTGCCGGTGGCCCCCGCGCGCCGGTACACCAGACCACAGTGCAGGTCAGTCGCGGCGGCGCTTCGGCGACCATGGCGCTGGAGGCGATCATTGCCCAACCGGCACAGAACATTCGGATGCGCCCGGAAGATGTCGTGACGGTGCTGCACCAGCCCTATAGCTTCATTGCGATGGGCGCCGTGGCAACGAGCGCAGAAATCCCCTTCGAAGGGCGGGGTATCTCGCTGGCGCAGGCCTTGGCGCGGGTTGGTGGGCTACGCGACAATCAAGCCAATATCCGCGGCGTGTTTGTGTTCCGACTTGAGCAACCAAAGGCGCTGGACCCAGCACAGCGTATGGCGACGCAAGCGCTTGAGGATGGCAGGGTTCCAGTCATCTATCGGCTTGATCTGTCAGACGCCCGCGGGTTCTTCGTGGCGCAGGAATTCCAGATCCGTGATCAGGATGTGGTCTATGTCTCGACGGCACCGGGAGCGGAGCTGCGGGAATTCCTGTCGACCGTGACCAGCCTCGCGTTCTCGGCCATCGCGATCGGCAATGTTGTTACCAATAACGGCAACTGAGGGTGCGGGGGGCGGCCTGCGATCTGGCGCGATTGGTCGCAAAAACGAGCAGGAAATCAATAAGCCAGTGTGTTGCAGTCACGACACAGCGGCCCATTGAATGAGGCTCGGGCAAGCCGCTCAAGTGGCGCAATTGCGCCGATTGCATGGGTACTTGCAAGAATGTTGCACGCCGCAGACTGGCATGACATACTTGCTTGCATGGACGCACGTTTCTTCTGTCCCCTCGGCGGTCAAGTAACCGTTCGCCGGTCGGTCGAGTATCATCTCACCGACTGGTTTAACGAGTGATTACCTGCCGCGCGGGATAGGCGCGGACTGATCGCAGCGACTGGCGCCGTGGCGCGCCGCTGCCCTTCACCACAGATCCGGGCTTCATCCCGCTGATTCGCCTCGCGGCCGCGTGCCGCGCCTCAGGGTTTCAGGGGGTTCACCTTATGTCAATTCAAACACCGCTTCACCGCGGCGCGCTGCGCGTCGCCTCCATTCTGCTTGCCGGCGTTGCCACGCCTGCTCTGGCCCAGGCCGCGGCACAGCCCGTCGACGCCGAGGCTGATGTCACAACGACCGAAGCACCGGCCACCGAAGAAGGTCCGGCTATCACCGTCACCGGCAGCCGCATTTCCGGCCTGCCCAAGGACGGCCCGGTCCAGACGCTGGCCGTGACGCGCGAGGATATCGTACAGTCAGGCGCCGGCACGATCATAGAAGTGCTGCAAGATCTGCCCGTCACCAGTGGCGGCGGCCAGACCTTCTCGACCGCAACCGCCGGTGCGCTGTCCTCAGACACGCCGGTCGGCGCTTCGGCGGTATCGCTGCGCGGACTTGGTGCCTCCTCCACCCTCACGCTCATCAACGGACGCCGCGCCCAGATCAGCGCGTTCGCGCGCGGGCAGGAGAGCTTCATCGATGCCAGCTCCATTCCCTTGGCCGCGATCGAGCGGGTCGAGGTGCTGCCGTCCGGCGCATCGGCGATCTACGGTGCGGACGCTGTTGCGGGCGTCGTCAACTTTGTGCTGCGCGAGGATTTCGAGGGGATCGAGCTGTCCGGCAATTACGGCAACTCGACCGCCGGGACGGACGAAGGCCGCTTCAACATCTCGGGCGTGTTCGGCGCGCAACTGGGTGAGCGCAATTCGGTGATGCTGGTGGTCGATTACTTCCGCCGCAATCCCTTTTTCCTGCGCGACCGGGCGATCAGCCGCAACAGCTTCAGCCCGAGCCAGCAGGGCTTCTTCCCGAGCTTCAATGATCTGTTCCTCCAGACCAACGACCAGACCGAAGGCCCAGGGAACGGCGGCTGCGCGGCCGAAGATTTCGGCGTCGGCAACCTCGGCGAGTTTTGCGAGGTCAACAACAACGCCTTTGTTTCGGCCAATGACCGGCTTGAAACGCTGGGCGGATTGTTCACCCACCAGTTCCGCATCACCGACGGCCTTACATGGTACAACGACGTCATCTACCAGCGCGTCCGGTCGCGCGGGGTCAGCAGCCCGGCCAACTTCAGCCGCGCGCCGGTCGATCCGGAAAACCCGTTCTGGCCCGCTGCGCTTCAGCAGGACATCATCGACGAAGCCGGGGTGGACGACTTCAGCGAGTTCTTCGGTTTTCCGATCTTCGCCTGGGGCAAGGTGCCTGAACCGCGCGGGGTGGAGGTCGAATCCGACAGCTACCGCATCACCTCGGGCCTCAAAGGCGATCTGACCGGGGATTGGGACTTCGATGTCGCCTTCCTGTTCGGCGGCAATGACCGCGTGCAACGCGGAACGTCCGGGCTTTACCAGTCCGGTACGTTCTTCGATCTCAACCTCGGCAATATCTGCACCGACGGCAGCCGGGTGAACCGCTGGACGGTCAATGCTGCGCGGCCGAGCGCGCGCTTTGTCGGCAATACCTGCGAGGACTCCGGCAAATCGACGCTGTGGTACAACCCCTTCGGCGGTCAGACCGAGCAGGAGGATGGCGTGCTCGACCTGCTGGAAACGCAGGCCGAACGGCGCGGCAAGTCACGGCTCTATGCGCTGGATGGCTTCGTCAATGGTACGGTGCTCGATCTGCCGGCCGGCCCGGTCAAGGCCGCGTTCGGCGGCGAGTTCCGGCGCGAAACGCTGAGCGATGTGCCCTCGGGCCTCGCGGTCGCGACACCGACCAACCCCGATCCGATTCTCGGCTTCTCGTCCACCAGCGCCAACGCCACGCGCAACAACTGGTCCGTGTTCGGGGAGTTCTACGTCCCCGTGACCGAGACGTTCAACCTGCAACTGGCCGGGCGTTATGACGATTTCCAGGGCTTCGGCGGCGACTTCAATCCCAAGATCGCGGCGCGCTGGCAGCCGGTGGAATGGCTCGCAGTGCGGGGCAATTACTCGACCAGCTTCCGCGCGCCTTCGCTCGCCCAAAGCGGGGCGGGTGTGTTGCTGTCAGCCTATCGCGTCGATTGTCTGGCAACGCCGCAGGCCTGCAACAACAACGCCAACGCCACAGGCCAGGCGCTGTTGTCCGAGGACGTGGGCAACCCCAATCTCGAGGCTGAAAGTGCTCGCAGCTTCGGCGGCGGGGTGGTGTTCCAGCCGAGCAATGCGATCGAACTGCTGGTCGATTACTGGAACATCCGGCACGAAAATCTGGTCGGCATTGACGAGGATGATTTCATCCGCCGCGCGCTGGCGGGCGATTTCCCGGTGGTGGGTTCCGGCCTGCTGCCGACCGGCTCGCCCGGGCTGGAAGTGACCAATGGCTTCGTGTCGGACGCGCATTTCCAGATCACCAATCTTGGCTTCCAGAAGACCGACGGGATTGATGTCGCCTACACCCACCGCTTCCCCGAAGGGCCGCTCGGGCTGTTCACGCTCACCGCGGACGTGACCCACATCCTCAACTTCGACCGGCAGGCGTCAACCTCCAGCCCGGTTGAACGACTGGCGGGGGATTACCTCTTCCCCGACTGGGTCGGGGCGGCGCGGCTGCGCTGGCGCAAGGATGAATGGCGCGCGAGTGTCGCCGGGTTCTACACCAGCGGCTACCGCGACGATCCGGCCAACCGGACGCTCGACGCGCTGGGCCTGCCGCGCGGGCGGGACTATTTCGTCGATGATTACATCACCGTCGATCTCACCGTGAGCTACGATTTCGCCGAAGACAGCTTCGTCCAGCTGGCGGTGCGCAACGTGCTTGACGAGGATCCCCCGCTGGTGCTCGGTTCGTCATCCAATGTCGACCTGTTCAATCACGACCTCATCGGTCGGTTTGCCACGGTCAGCATCGTGAAGCGGTTCTGAGCCACGGTGAGGGTCGCACCACCCGGGCCTTGCGCGGCGAGGAGAATGCATGACTGACGATCCCGCACTCCCCCCAGCGAAAAGCTGGCAGATGCCCGACACGCTGCTGATCCTGTTCACGCTGGCCGCGCTGGCATGGGCGGCGACCTGGCTGTTCACACCGGGACAGTTCGCGCTGGCGGGCGATCCAGCGCGGATCGTGCCGGGCAGCTTCACCGCCGCAGCCGGGCCAAGCCCCGCGCCGATCATGGGTGGGGAGGAGCGCACCGGCTTCATCGACTTCCTGTTTGCAGGGCTGGTCACCGGAGATCGCAATTCGGCTGCCATCGGCTTGATGGCCTTCATCATCGTGCTGGGCGGCGTGTTCGGGATGGTGATGAAGACCGCCGCGATTGACGCCGCTTTGCAATCTGCGCTGCCCGGCGGCAAGGCCCGCAACGAGACGCTGATCATCGCGCTGTGCATCGCCTTTTCGCTGGCGGGCGCAGTGTTCGGCATGTCGGAGGAGGCGATCGCGCTAACCCTGCTGCTTGCGCCTGCCCTGACCCGCGCGGGCTATGACGCGGTGACGGCGGTGCTGGTATGTTACGGCGCGAGCCAGATCGGCTTTGCAACGAGCTGGATGAACCCCTTCAGCGTCATCGTCGCGCAGAGCATTGCGGGCCTTGCGCCAATGTCGGGGCTGGAGGTGCGCGCGGTGCTGTGGCTGGCCTTCACCCTCGCCGCCGCGCTGTTCGTGGCGCGCCATGCCCGCGCGGTGCGGCTCGGGCGGCGGGCGCGGATCGGGTCTTTGGGCGAGGCTGCGGCCGACGCTCCGGCAATGGACTTCACCCTCGCGCACAAGCTGGTGCTGGCGACCGTGATCGTCGGGGTCGGCTGGGTCGCGTGGGGCGTGTCGATGCGCGGCTACTACCTACCCGAGATCGCCGCGCAGTTCTTTGCCGTGGGGATCGTCACCGCGCTGATCGCCCATTTCGGCCGCATCGAAGGCGCGCGCGTTCACGCGATGGTCGATGCCTTCCGCGACGGGGCGGCGCAATTGCTCCCCGCCGCGCTTGTAGTCGGCGCGGCCAAGGGCATCCTGCTGATCCTTGGCGGCGATGACCCTGCGCGGGCCTCGTTGCTCAACACACTGCTCGACGGCCTGAGCGGCTTGACTGCCGCCATGCCCGAGTGGCTGACCGCTTGGGCGATGTTTATGGTGCAGAGCCTCATCAACCTGTTCATCGCTTCGGGATCGGGGCAGGCGAGCGTCACCATGCCGATTATGGCCCCGCTGGCCGACCTGTCGGGCGTGACGCGGCAGACGGCTGTGCTCGCGTTCCAGCTGGGCGACGGGTTCACCGATCTCGTCAATCCGACCTCGGCCGTGCTGATGGCATGCCTTGCGGCTGCGCGGATCGGTTTTGGCGAATGGCTCGCCTTCATCTGGCGGCCGGTGCTTGGGCTGATGGCCCTGTCGAGCGCGGTGATGATCGCCGCTCATCTGGGAGGATATTGATGCTGGCGCGGTTCATTCTGGCAGGCCTCGCGCTGGTAGCGAGCACCGGCGCGGCGCGGGCCGAGGGCGGCACGCTGGTGATCGTTGGCGGCGGGCTTGATCCGGCCAATGCCGAGATTTTCGCCGCGCTGTTGGATGCCCGGCCCGAAGGCGCTCCCGGAATCGCGATCATCCCCGCTGCTTCGGGCGAGTCCAGAGCCTTATCGGCCGCCTTTACCGCTGCGCTGCAACGCCACGGCGCAAAGCCGCAGGACATTGTGACAATCCGCCTCGCAGCTATCGATGATCCCGGCACGCCCGATGAGGACGAAGGCCGCTGGGCAGGCAACGCGCATAACCCGGCGGAAATCGCCGCGGTCGAACGCGCGGGCGCGATCTGGTTCTTGGGCGGCGATCAGGCGCGGATCACGGCGGTACTGCTGGAGAAGGACGGCAGCGACACCCCGATGCTGGCTGCGATCCGGCGAAGGCTGGCGGCAGGTGCGGTGGTCGGCGGCACGTCGGCAGGGGCGGCGATCATGAGCCGAGAGATGATTGGCCAAGGCGACACCCTCGGCGCGCTGCTGGCCAATGCGGGCGGCGAACCGCTCGAACTGATGCGCGGGCTCGGGTTCCTGACAGGCGCGCTGGTCGATCAGCATTTCGGCGAGCGCGCGCGGCTTGGGCGGCTGGCGGTGGCGATCACCGACCCGGCCCAGCCGCAGCGCATCGGCCTCGGGATTGATGAAGACACCGCGCTGATCGTCAGCATTGGCGATGGCCGCGCGCAGGTGAGGGGCAGCGGCTATGTCACCTTGCTGGATGCTCGAACTGCGCAGCGAACTGCTGGCCAGCGGATCGGGATCGCGGGGCTGACGCTAGGTCTCGCCGGGGCGGGTGACAGCATCGATCTTGCCAAGCCGGGCGTCACCCCCGCCCCTGCCCGCAAGCCCACGGCGGGGCGCGAATACGTCGAACGCCCGCTGCTCGCAGGCGGCGGCATGGCCTATGGCGACCAATCGCTTGCTGTGGTCGTGGGGGAGGGATTGCTGGATAACGCCGCTGCCACTGTGACCGAACGCCACTCCTTTGCAGGCCGTGAGGGCGTCACCTACCGTTTCGCCAAGACCGGCGCGGCGCGCGGGTGGTGGGGCCGCGATGCGCAGGGCCGCGCCCGCTACACGATTGAAGGCGTGGCCTTCGACATCACGCCGATCACCGTTGAAATCAGGAAGGCCGCCGATTGATGCCGCACCCTCACGTCATCGCATTGCACGGCGGAGCAGGCGTCCACCCCACCCGCGACTATCGCGAGGTCGAGGTGCATCTTGGCGCTCTGGTGCGGGACTGTGAGACGCTGTTGGCAGACGGAGCGAGCGCGATCGACGTGGTCGAACAGGCGGTCGCGGCGATGGAGGCGAGCGGGCTCTATGTCGCCGGACGCGGATCGGCCCCCAATGACCGGGGCGAGGTGGAATGTGACGCCGCGATCATGGACGGGGCGCGGATGCGGGCGGGCGGCGTGTGTGCGGCAGTGGGCCTCGTCCACCCGATCAGCGCGGCGCGCGCGGTGCTCGAACACACGCCCCATGTGCTGATCGCAGGCGCAGGCGCGCGGCGCTTGGCGGAGGAGCAAGGGCTCGCGCTGGTCACTGACAGCGCCGCCCATTACCGATTGCCGGTCGGGGTCGAGGCGGAGGAATTGCTCCAGCTCGACAGCGGCTTGGCGCACGGCACCGTGGGCGCGGTGGCGCTGGACCGTCAGGGGCGGCTGGCCGCGGCGACCTCGACCGGCGGCCTGTTCGGCAAGCGCGCCGGGCGCGTCGGCGACACCCCGATCACCGGCATCGGCAACTGGGCGGACGGCGATATCGCGGTCAGCTGCACCGGGATTGGCGAGGCCTTCATCTACGCGGGCGGCGCGCGCGATATCGCCGCGCGCATCGCCTATGGCGGGGCGAGCCTCGACGATGCCTGCAACGCGATGCTGGCAGAGGTCGCGCGCCAGCGCGGCGATGGCGGCGTGATCACAGTCGACCGCAGCGGCGCAGTGACGATGGCATTCAACTCGCCCGGCATGAAACGCGCGGCTGCCGGAGCAGGCCGTCAGCCCTTCGTCGGCATTCGTTAGGCCCTCCCAGCCCGCATCAGACCCTTCCCAGACCTGTCGCAAATCGGCCGCACTTGGTCGGCCTTCATCGCCCACCTGTCAGATTTTGGCTTGCATTCGACGGGGACGACGCTAGGCGCACGATACGTTATCTCATCAAAACAACGGGAAGCCCCATGACCAGCAACAAGACGCAAATCGCGTCCTCTCACCTTGCACTCGCCACCGTGCTGGGTCTGGCCTTTGTCGCCACGCCTGCGCTCGCGGAAACCGCCGAAGCAGAAGCCGCTGAGCAGCCTGTTGGCAGCTCGCAGGTTGAGGATGACGTCCACAATCGCCAGACCGACGGGATCGGCACCATTATCGTCAGCGCGCAGGGTCTCAAGGAGCTCGACGTGCTCGCTGGTACGAGCGTGGTCGAAATCCGCGACATCCAGCGCGACGGCGTGACCGGCCAGATCGGCGACCTCTTGACCAAGATTCCGGGCGTCTCTGCCACCAGCTTCGCCCCCGGATCGTCACGTCCCGTGCTGCGCGGCCAGCAGGGCGAGCGTGTGCGCGTGCTGGTCGACGGTGTCGGCACCTCGGACGTGTCGAACACCTCGGTCGATCACGCCACCACCATCGACCCGATCACGGTCGAGCGGATCGAAGTGCTGCGCGGTCCCGCAGTGCTGCTCTACGGCAGCCAGGCGATCGGCGGCGCGGTCAACGTGATCGACAAGCGTATCCCGACCCGGATGCCGGATGAAGACTTCCACTTTGACGGTTTTGCCGGCGTCGACAGCGCGACCAACCTGCGCACCGGCGCGGGCAGCCTCGATGTCGGGGTGGGCGAGAGCCTGGTGTTCCACGTCGATGGTTCATGGCGTCAGACCGATGACGTCGAGATTGGCGGCTTCCAGGTCGCGCAGGCGCTGCGGGCCGATTTGCTCGCCGATGCCGACGAGGAAGCAGGTGAGGGCGAACTGGAAGAAGCGGCCGAGCTGCGTGAAGCCGCCAATCAGCGCGGCACCGTGCCCAACTCGGCGATGGAAAGCTGGACGATCAACGCCGGTCTCGGCGTGATCCTTGGCGAAAGCACCTTCGGCGCATCGCTCGGCTGGTATGACACCACTTACGGCGTCCCCACCCGGCCTGGCGCAGGCCACCACCACGGCGAGGAAGGCGAAGAAGAAGAAGGCGGCGAGGAAGAGGGCGAAGAACTCGTCACCATCGGCCTCAAGCAGTTCCGCGCCGACTTCAAGGGCGACGTCTTCCTTGGCGACGGCGCGTTCGAACGCCTGAAGCTGCGGGTCGGCTATTCGGACTACACTCATACCGAATTCGAAGGCGCCGAAGTCGGCACGGTGTTCGATTCCACCAGCGTCGAAGCCCGCGCTGAACTGGTGCAGAACACCGGTGGCACCCTGCGCGGATCCAGCGGCATTCAATACCAGCACCGCGATTTCTTCGCGGTCGGCGCTGAGGCCTATATCCCGCCCAACCTGACCGATCAGTTCGCGCTGTTCACGCTTCAGGAGCTGGGCACCGGCCCGTTCCAGATCGAAGCCGCAGCTCGCGCCGAATTCACCAAGGTCGAGGCTCAGACCCTCGGCATCGAGCGGGACTTCGATACCTTCTCCGGCGCGCTCGGCGTGGTCTATGAAGGCATCGACGGCATCCGCGTCGGCATCAACGGATCGCGTGCCGAACGTGCGCCGAGCGCCGAGGAGCTGTTCTCCAACGGCCCGCACATCGCCACGCAGGCGTTTGAAATCGGCGACGCCAATCTCCAGACCGAAACCGCCTGGGGCCTTGAAGCCTATGCCCGCGGCAGCATCGGTGCCGGGACGTTTAACCTGACCGTCTTCAAGCAGTGGTTCGGCAACTACATCTTCCTTGAGGAAACCGGCGAGGAAGAGGACGATCTGCCGGTCTTCCAATACCTCCAGCAGGACGCCGACTTCTTCGGGATCGAAGCCGATGTGAACTATCCGATCATCGACGGCGAAGGCTTCCGCCTGATCACCGATCTGCGCGCCTCCTATGTCGAGGCCGAACTGGCCGATGGCACCGCCGTGCCGCGCATCCCGCCGCTGAGCCTGCTCGGCGCGTTGGAAGCCCAGACCGGCGCGTTCGATGTGCGCGGCGAAGTGCAATGGTTCGACAAGCAGGACCGCACGACTGTGTTCGAAACGCCAACCGACAGCTTCACGCTGGTCAACGCGCTGATCGCCTGGCGTCCGCTGGCCGATAACCAGAACGTTACTGTGCAACTGGCCGCCGACAACATCTTCGATGTCAACGGCCGTCGCCATGCCAGCTTCACCAAGGACTTCGTGCCGCTGGTCGGCCGCAATTTCCGCGCGAGCGTGCGCCTCAGCTTCTGAGGCCACCGCACACCGCAAGGGTCGCAATCAGGGGCAGTCGGGATCACCGGCTGCCCCTTTTTTCGTGCCTCAGGCCTCGACTGTGAAGGTCAGCTCGGCATGCTCTTCGAGCCGCTTCACCAGATCCTCGCCCAGGAAGCTGCCCGGCGTCCCGATCCCGCCCGGTTTGGTGCAGCTGAGTAGCGCGATGCCGGTTTCAGACAGCATCCGGCTGGTCGAGCCATAGCCCGGATCATACCGGCCCTTGACCCCGAATTGCAGACGCCCACCATCGGCCATGTCCGCAACGAAGACGACATCGTAGAAGCCGTTCTCACGCTCTTCCTTGGTCGGGCCTTCGCCGGGCTTGGGCGGCTTGGAGCCGAACGGGTTCTTCATGAACTCCAGCGCCGCATTGGCCGCCGCGCGGCCCGCATCGCCGGGGCTGGTCAGCATCATCTCGTCATACTTGAAGTCGGTCCCGTAAGGGTGGCCGAGCAGGAAGTTCGTACGGTGCACGTTCTTGGTGTTGATCGGCGCCATTACGAAGGGCGCGGACCACTTGCCCAGATCGTCCTCATGGCTCGGGATCATGCCGGAGGGCTGATCCGGCCCTTCAAAGCCCGGCGTCAGCGCGAACGGATTTCGCAGCACGTTGATGAGCGAGGGGCTTTTCGCCGCCGCCTTCATCGTTGCGCCAAGGCTTGCCGCCGTGCCGCCCGAGAAGGTGCCCTGCATCGCCCGCACCCGGCCACGGATGCGCGGCGCGGGCTTGCCGAACTTTGCGACGCAAGCCTTCTGGGTCATCATCACGCCGAGGTCGAACGGGATCGAATCGAACCCGGACGAGAAGCAGATGCGCGCGCCGCTGGCTTCGGCGGCGGCCTGATGCTCGGCGATCTTCTCGGCCATCCACGCCGGTTCGCCGCACAGATCGGCATAGTCGGTGCCGGTCTTCACGCAGGCGGCGACCAGCTTGTCGCCATAGAGCTGGTACGGGCCGACGGTGGTCAGCACGACCTTGGTGCGCTGGCACATCGCTTCCAGATCGGCGCTGTCGTCAGCATTGGCGACCACCAGCGGGGTCGAGGCCGGCGCACCGATCAAATCGCGCACTTCCTCCAGCTTGGAGAGGCTGCGGCCTGCCATCGCCCACTTGGGGCCGTCTGTGCGGCTACCGTAATGGTGGGCGAGATATTCCGCCACCAGCCGTCCGGTGTAGCCGGTTGCGCCGTAGACGATGATGTCGAATTCGCGGGGTGTCGTCATGTCTTACCTCTGTTTGTGCTGAGCGTATCGAAGCTCTGACCTGCTGCAGTTCGCGTTGAAGAGGAAAAGTCGCCGTTCGACAAGCTCAGCACGGACGGAGCCTTGATGGGACCCTCGCTGCGACACGTCGGACTGCCTAGTCGAAGTTGACAAAGTTGACAGGGTGTCAAGCGACGAAATCTGCAAATATTCTTTTAAACACATAGGCTTGCCCCCGAAAAGCGAAGTTGACAGATTCGCCATTCCGGGGGGGGGAGGGGGGGACAATTCCGGTTGGGGCGAGCAGCAGGTCATGGCCGCAACGCTATGCCTTGCCCGGCGTGTAGGAAAGCGCGCCGGTATCGCACACGACTAGAGTCGGGGCAGCGTCACTCCGCGCTGACCCATATATTTGCCCGCGCGGTCCTTGTAGCTGGTCTCGCAGCGTTCGTTGCCCTTGAGGAACAGGAACTGGCACGCCCCTTCATTGGCGTAGATTTTCGCGGGCAGAGGCGTGGTGTTGCTGAACTCCAGCGTCACGTGCCCTTCCCAGCCCGGCTCCAGCGGGGTGACATTCACGATGATCCCGCAGCGCGCATAGGTGCTCTTGCCGAGGCAGATCACCAGCACATCTTCCGGCACACGGAAATATTCGACCGTGCGGGCGAGTGCGAAGGAATTGGGCGGGATGATGCAGACATCGGTCTCGCGATCAACGAAGCTCTTGGGATCGAACTGCTTGGGATCGACGACCGAACTATCGACGTTGGTGAAGATCTTGAATTCCGGCGCGACCCGCGCGTCATAGCCGTAGGACGAGAGCCCATAGGAAATCACCCCGTCGCGCCGCTGGGCCTCGACGAAAGGCTCGATCATGCCATGTTCGAGCGCCTGTGCGCGGATCCATTTGTCGGAGAGAATCGCCATGTGTCAGGGATTCCCGATGCGCGGGTGCGGGGCAAGAGTGGGCGGAAACATATCCCCTCTCGCCTTACGGTCACCCGAGCGGGGAATCGGCTAGAGACCCCTTTGCGGACAAGCTTATCTCTCCCCCTGTGGGAGAGATACGAAGACTTGGCAGCTTGCTGCCTAGTCGCAGTTGAGAGGGGGCTGGGCCGGAGCTTCGCTCCGGACCCCTCTCCCAACCCTCTCCCGCAAGGGGAGAGGGCTAAGACTGCAACTCACTGGCACTTCAGCCGGATCACCTTCCACGCGAGCTGCGTCGGGTTGCCGCCGTTGCGGCGCACTTCTTCGTCGATGCATTGCTGCTGGAAGGTGCGGTTGTCGGGATAGGCGCCGCGCGCCATGCGCTCGAAATCGAGCACGTCCTGCAAGTCCTGCGGCGAAAGGTCGCTGGTGTAGATGCGGCCCGCAAGCAGCGCTTCCAGATTGGCGCGGGCGCGTAGCGCGCGTTCGTTCGGGGCACCGGGCAGGCCGTAGGTATCGCCGGGTGACGGCGCGGGCGTTGGCGTCTCGGCAGGCCTCACACGCATTTGCGGCTGCTCGGCCTGCGCGCTGGCCGTGATCATCAGCCCTGCAAGCAGCATGGCGCTGGCCGACACTCTCATCGCCGCTCTCCTTCCGTCATTCCGCCGCCGTTGTCGCGCAGAGCAGATTACCCCACCGTGAACTCGGCCCACACCGGCAGGTGATCCGACGCGGTCGCGGACAGCGCGCTGCGGTGCACGCCGCAACTGCGCATCACCAGCCGGTCGCAATGCATGATCCGGTCGAGCCGCCCGATGGGGCGCTGGCTGTGGAAGCTGGGACCGGGGTCGAGCACGGTGAAGTGCTTGCCGAACTCGCGGAAACACCCAGCATTGGCGCGCCATTCGTTGATGTCACCCATCAGCACCGTGGGATGCTGCTGCCGGGCGGCCTCCCCCAGCGCGGCGATAGCGCGGGCTTGCCGGACGCGCCATAAGCCCGACAGGTCGAGATGCATCCCGAACACGCTGACGCTCGCGCCGCCGACCCCTAAAGTCGCCGTCACCACCCCGCGCGGCTCAAGGCAGGGGATGTGGATGATGTCATGCGCGTCGATGCTGATGTGGCGCTTCACCAGGATCGCATTGCCGTGCCACCCCATCGAATCGTGCTGCACGTCGAGCGGAACGGGGACGTAATCGGTGTGGCTGGCGATCATGAAGGGCGGGAGCACGCTGGTGCGCAGGCCGAACCTGAGGTCCGCCTCCTGCAAGCAGACAATGTCCGCATCGACCTCGGCCAGCACCTTGAGGATGCGCGCGGGATCGCGCTGGCGGTCGGTGCCGATGCCTTTGTGGATGTTGTAGCTGGCGACTTTGATCCGCTGCGCCATCATCCCGCTGCCAGCAGGCTCGCGTTGCCCCCGGCCGCCGTGGTGTCGATCGTCATCACCCGCTCGGTCGCGAAGCGTGCGAGATAGTGCGGGCCGCCTGCCTTGGGGCCTGTGCCGGACAGGCCCTCCCCGCCGAACGGCTGGCTCTCGACCACCGCGCCGATCTGGTTGCGGTTGACGTAGAAGTTGCCGACGCGGGCGTGGGCCTGCACAAAGCGCCGCGTCTCCGCGATGCGGCTGTGGAGGCCGAGAGTCAGGCCGAAGCCGACTGCGTTGATGTCATCGACCACCTGCGCCAGCTCACCTGCGCCAAAGCGCACGACGTGAAGCACCGGGCCGAAATGTTCGCGCGTCAGATCGCGGATCGAGCCGAGTTCAACAATGGTCGGCGCGACGAAGCAGCCCTTGGCGGTCTCTGGCGGGAGCGGCAGGCGCGTGACTGGACGGCCGCTCGCCATGCAGCGCGCGACATGGCGTTCAAGCGCGGCCTTGGCATCCTCGTCGATCACCGGGCCGACATCGGTGGCGAGATCCGCCGGATCGCCGACATGCAGCGCCTCAAACCCGCCCCGGATCATGGCCAGCATCGGCTCGGCGATGTCGTCCTGAAGGTAGAGCACCCGCAGCGCCGAACAGCGCTGCCCCGCGCTCTGGAAGCTGCTGGCGAGCACATCGCGCACCACCTGTTCGGGGAGCGCGGAGCTATCGACGATCATCGCGTTCTGCCCGCCGGTCTCGGCGATCAGCGTGGCGATCGGCCCGTCGCGATTGGCGAGCGCACGGTTGATCGCGCGGGCGGTGTCGGTCGAGCCGGTGAAGGCGACGCCTGCGAGGCGCGGATCGGCGGTGATCATCTGGCCGACGGCGCCTGCGCCGGGGAGCAATTGCAGCGCTTCGGGCGGAATGCCGGCTTCGTGGCACAGCTTGACCGCGAGCGCGGCAATCAGCGGGGTCTGCTCAGCGGGCTTGGCGATCACGGTGTTGCCTGCTGCCAGGGCAGCCGAGGCCATGCCGATGAAGATCGCGAGCGGGAAGTTCCACGGACTGATGGTGGCAAACACCCCGCGCCCGTGGAGCGCGAGCGAGTTCTCCTCGCCCGTCGGCCCCGGCAGGATCGTCGGCGCACCGAATTGCTGGCGCGCGCCTTGCGCATAATAGCGCAGGAAATCGACCGCCTCTCGGAGTTCGAGCACGGAATCGAGCAGCGTCTTGCCCGCTTCGCGCTGGCACAGGCTGAGGAATTCTGCCGCGTGCGCCTCGAACAGGTCAGCCGCTTCTTCCAGCAACAGCGCGCGCGCCTCGCCGCCCAGCGCATCCCAGCCGGGCTGGATCGCCGCGGCACGGGTGAAGGCGGCTTCGACCTCTTCAGCGGTCGCATCGCGGCGGGTGCCGATGACGGCGGCGGGATCATGCGGCTTGGTGATCGGCGCGATCTCGCCCGCGATGGCCGCCGGGAAGGTCGGCTCGGCCCGCCAGTGGACGTCTTCGAGCAGCTTCAACCGCGCCATCAGCGGCTCACGCACCAGCGGATCGCTCAGGTCGATCCCGGCGCTGTTGGCACGCGCGCCGAAGATGTCCTTCGGCAAGGGGATCGCCGGATTGCGGCGCGGGCTCAGCGCGGCAAGTTCTGCCACCGGATCGCCGACCAGCTCTTCGGCCGGAATATCGGCATCGCCCATGCGGTTGACGAAGCTGGTATTCGCCCCGTTTTCCAGCAGGCGGCGCACCAGATAGGCGAGCAATTCCTTGTGCCCGCCGACCGGCGCATAGATCCGAACCGGGGTGCGCTGGTTGCCTTCGAGCGCGTGGAGCGCGTCGTACACCTCTTCGCCCATGCCGTGGAGGCGTTGAAACTCGAACGCCTTGCCCTCGCTCAGATGCTTGATCGCCGCAATCGTGTACGCGTTGTGCGTGGCAAAGGCCGGGCGGATGACATCGGCGTGCTCGAACAATCGCGCGGCGCAAGCGAGGTAGCTCACATCGGTCGCGACCTTGCGGGTGAACACCGGGTAATCGCTGTAACCGCCCACCTGTGCCAGCTTCACCTCGCTGTCCCAATAGGCGCCCTTGACCAGTCGCACGAACAGCTTGCGGCCATGCCGCCGCGCCAGCTTCCCCGCCCAGTCGCACACCGCAACGCCGCGCTTCTGGTAGGCCTGGATGGCGAGGCCAAAGCCCTCCCACCGGCTGCCGTCGGGGCGGCGGAACAGGTCGTTATCGGCGACCAGCTCCTCGATGATGTCGAGGCTGAGCTCCAGCCGCTCGGCCTCTTCGGCGTCGATGGTGAAGTGGATATCGGCGTCGCGTGCGCGCACCGCAAGCGCCTTGATCACCGGCACCATCGCGGCCCGCGCCTCGTCGGCGTGGAAGAAGGTGTATTTGGGATGGAGCGCGGAGAGCTTGACCGAAATGCCCGGCGATCCGGCCACCCCTGCGCCGGCTTCGCGCGCCAGCCGGGTCAGCGCGGCCTCATAGGCCTGCCGGTACTTCTCGGCATCGGCGAAGGTCATCGCCGCTTCGCCCAGCATATCGAAGCTGTGCGTGATCCCGCGCGCGCGTTCCGGTGCGGCGCGCTTCAGGGCCTCGTCGATATCCCGGCCGAACACGAATTGCCCGCCGAGGATCTTCATCGCCTGCCCTGTTGCCGTGCGGATCACCGGCTCGCCCAGCCGGTTCATCGCGCGCTTCAGCACCGAGCCCATCCCGCGCTGGCGGGCATCAGGCGGATCGAGCACTTCGCCGGTCAGCATCAACGAGAAGGTCGCGGCGTTGACGAAGGTCGAGGAGCTTTCGCCCAGATGCTCACCCCATTCGATGCTGCCGATCTTGTCGCGGATCAGCGCGTCGGCGGTGGCGGCGTCCGGCACGCGCAGCAGGGCTTCGGCAAGGCACATCAGCGCGATGCCTTCCTCGGTATCAAGGCCGTATTGCTGGAGGAAGGCGTCAATCCCGCTCGCCTTCTTGCCTCGTGCGCCTTCGATCAGATCAATCGCCAGACCTGCCGCTGCGGCATGAACCCGCGCGGCCGGTGCGGCCTGATCCAGCCGCTCGGCGATGCAGGCCTCCTCCTCCTGCCGGTACGCACGGCGCAGATCCGTGCGGTCGATGCTGGGGGCAGCGGAGTAGTCAGCCATCTGGTTTCACCTGAAACGATTCGCGGGGAGAATGCCCGGCCCTCTGAACGCGCTGAGGCTGCGCTTCAAGCGCGGGTTTTGCAACGCCCCGCTTGCCCGCCGCAGCTTGCGCGGTTAGCCTTGCGCTCGCGACCAACGGGGGCCTTTCGATCATGCGCATGTTCTGCTTCCACTGCCGCGACGGCGAAGACGGTGGCCGCCTGCGCGCAATCCATCGCCCCGCGCACCTCGCATTCGTCCACGCCAATGCCGAGCATTTCGTGATCGTCGGCCCGTTGAAGCGCGGCGACGGGCTGATCATCGGCTCATTGCTGATCGTGAAGGCCGCCGACGAAGCCGCCGCGCGCGCCATTCTGGCGGATGATCCCTATCTCACCGGCGGAGTGTGGCAGCTCATCCGGGTGGACGAGTTCACCCCGCTACTGGGTGACTGGGCTTAGAACAGGGCGTTGGCCGCGACGTAGGCGACCGGGCCGCTGAGCAGGGCGAGGCGCCTTGCGAATTGCCGCCCGCGCAGGGCTTGGACGAGGCCTGCCAACCACAGACCAAAAGCCAGCGCCAGGAAGGCGAACACTGCATTGCGCTTGGCGATCTCGCATTGCCGAAGGGCGTCGTCGTCGAAGGTTACCGCCGGACAATCGCCCATCAGAGTAAAGAGACCCAGCAGCGCTGCCAGCATCAGCCCGAGGGCCAGCGCAGCCGCGCGTCCCGCCGCAGCCAATGCAGTTGCCCGCCTCACCTAAACGGATCGTTGTCGCTGTAACGGCGGCTGATGAAGGCCGCGTTGCTGGAGAAGGCGTCCAGATCGTGCTGCGCGAGATTGCGGGCGATCTCGTCGATCCGGGCCTGCATGGTGCTCAGGCTTTCTTCGAGGATGAAGCTGGCCGACTTGCCGGTCTTGCGGAAGATTTCGGCGCGGTGGGCGCTGGGGATGTCGATGTAGCTTTTGACCAGCTTGGGCAGGTGTTCGTCGCGCATCAGCTCGATCTCGGTGCGGCTGACGGCCTGCACCTGTTCGCGGTCCATCATGCCTTCAACTTCGGCGAGGCTGGAAAGGATCGTGCGGATCTTGTCCCGCGCGCCGGTGGGCACGCGCTGGTCATCATAATCGAACGCGGGCTTGCGGGTCGCGGGCGGCGCAGCGGCGGGCGCGGGGTCCGCCCCCGGCTCAGGCGCCGCAAACATCTTCCGGATCGAATCAAACAGGCCCACGAACCGTCACGTCTCCATTGACCGGCGCTTATCCGGCGTGTCGTCCTAACATCACACCCCGGCAAGCGCCACCGGCAGCTTAACGCGCCGGATCGGCCAACCGCGCCGCGCTGCCCGCGCGTTCAGTGTCGAGCCGGTCGAGCGCATCGTAGAGCTTGGCAAAGGCCGACTGCAAGGCTTCGGCACCGGCGTCCGAGCTAACGGGATCATCCTCCTCGATCAGATTGCTGGCCGCGCGGCGCAGGCTGGCAATCCCGTCGAGCACCAGCTCCTGGCTCGCAATCAGCCGCGCCGCTTCGATGGCAGTGCGCAGCACCAGCACCATGGTCGCAGTCGCCTGATCAATGCCTGCGATCAGCCGTGTATTGGTGGCGCTAACGATCTCGCGCAGAGCGGCGGCCTGCATGGCGAGCGCGCGGGCCTCGGCAATGTCGCGCATCCGGGTCTGGACCGTGTGGAGCGCATCCGATTGCAGCCGCCGCGCCTTCATCGGCTCACGCGCGGCGAGCGCCTCAGCGCGGGCGGTGAGGGTGAGCGCGATTTCCTCGGCGAAGAGCGCGTGTTCGCTCAAGCTGGCGATCAAAGGCGTCAGCCCGGCCTGCTCGGATTCCAGGGTGACATTGGCGCGGATCAGCGCGTCACGCTCGCGGGTCAGCGCGGCGAGCGCCGCCTCGATCTCGCCCTGCGCCTCACGGTAGCGACGGAAGTAGGCCTTGGGGTCGGGTTTGGCCGGGATCAGGCCGAAGCGCTTGGTCCCGCCCGTCAGATTACCCTGCCGCAGCGGTTCGAGGCTTTGGGCAAGGTTGCGCAGGCCCATAATCGCGCGGGCGATCCCTCCGGTCGGCGGCGGCGCGACATGGGCGAGGCTGCCCGCATGGCGCGCGGAAAGCTGCGCGATTTCATCGCGGCCTAAACCTTCAAGCGCTTCAAGCTTGTGATCGAAGGCCGGACTCAGCGGCTCGATCAGCAGCAGTTCGGCGACATATTTCATCGCTTGCCCGGCCAGTTCGGCGTGGCGCCGTTTGGTGATCGCGGTCACGACAGCGTCAGGCGACCCGCGTCGGCTGTTCGGCAACGCCGGGGGCAGCGCCGCGCAGCCCGTGCACCTCGGCGCGGTCAAGCACGCCTGCGGCCCAGCGTGCGTGGGTGGTCGGCTCGCACATGCTGCCGCCGTGGCTGAACACCGCACGCGCTTCCCGGGCAAGGATGGCGCGGGCCTCGTCCGCTTCGCTGGCCGAGGGGCGCAGCGCTTCGTGGATGATGCCGACCTGCACCGGATGGATCGCGGTTTTGGTGAGCAGGCCATGCTCCAGATCGCGCGCCACCTCCTCGCGCAGCAGATCGCTTTGCGCATAGTGCTCGAACACCGGAGCGGACAGCGCCATGCCTTCGGGGAGGAACACGCTCGCCATCGTGGCAATCGCGAGGCCGAGCGGGCCGTCATAGGCGGTGCGGGTGCGCGAGCGGCGCACGCCGAGCAGGTTGAGGATATCGTTCCCGCCGATCCTGACCGCATGGACTTGATCCCCCAGCGGTTGGAGCGTGCGCGCCATTGCCGTCAGCGCCGCACGGTCGAAGGCCTCGGCGCTTTCGATGGTGGGCATGATCCCGTGCGCGGGGCTTTCCAGCCGCGCCAGCCAGTCGGGCAGATTGGTCGTCGTCACCTTGGGCAGGACGAACCCGGCCAACCGCTCGATCCCCGGTTGGGCCTGCATCCAGGTCAGCATCGCGGGATTGCGCGGGCGGGTATAGGCGATCAGCGCGGGCGGCGCGGTGTCCAGCGCCCGGAGCGTCGCGCAGAACACATCCTGCGCCGCGCCCACCTCGGTCTCGTGCAGCGAATCCTCAAGGCAGATCACCACCGAACGCAGATCAGGATTGTCGCCCGCCAGCACCTCCGCAAGACGCGGGTGCTGCACCGGGATATAGAGCGTCGCGCCGAGTTCGACCGCTTTCGTCATCACACGTCTCCTGCCTTCGCAATCACAGTTACGGCGCGATAATTGCCAAGTTCCCGTTGATGCACACTTACCCCGGTTTGTGTGGCAAGATGAAGCAAATGCGCAACTTCCGCGTCATCCTTGTCGCGGACGAGCACGGCCTCGGGCACGCGGCGCAGGACAGCGCGGGTGGCTTCGGCGATGCCGGGCTTGATCCGGTTGCGATCCGTCACGGCGAATTCGTCCATCAGGCTGGCGATCAACGTCTCGCAGGCAAGGCGGCTCTGGCGGGCACCGGCGGGAGTCCAGCCGGGGTGGGGTTGGGCCGAAGGCGCAGCGGCCTCGACCGCGGCGATGAAGGCGCGTGATTGGTCGGCTGCGGCGAATTCGGTGAGGTGGCGGCAGGCGTGGAACTCGCCCTCGCCCACCAGCGCGTCGCTCAGCACAGAGCGGCTGACCAGCCCGGATACGATCCCGCCGAGGATGCCCGAGGGGATGAGATAGTCTTCCGCTGTCGCCGCCAACGAAGCGCAGCCCGCCGGGTCGGCCACCACCGCGAGGAAGGGGGCAAAGCCGGTGCTGCCGTCGCCAAGGCTCGCTTCCAGCTCCCCGGTGATCGCGCCCTTGCCGGTCCAGCCGTCAACGAACACCGCGTCCGCTGTCCCGCGTGCGGCGGCGATGTGGGCGAGCGCCACGCGGTCGATCCCGCGCCCACGAATGATGCTGACCGAGTAATGCACCGCGTCCACCCCGCGCCGCAGCAAAGCGCGGCGCAGCAGCACGCCGATGGGCGTGCCTGCCCGGGCGAGCGAAATGATGGTGCAGCTTTTCGATGTTGCGGGACGGACGGCAAGCGCATCTGCCAGCGCCACCACATCGCGCCGCAACCGCCCACCATTCCTCGTCAGCGCCGCATGGTAGAGATCGAGATAGCGCGCATCGGGCACACGCTCTTCCGACAGCATTTCGGAATAATGCCGCGCGCCCGACTGGATCAGCGCCTCCTTGGCGCGCACGTCGGTGAGGCCGATGGTTGCGGGCTTCAGCAGGAAGGTCACGTCCTCGGGGGCGTAGGAGCCGTGGAACGGGGTCATGGCCAAACCCTCAATCGATCCACTCATGCCCGCGCGCGATGTGCTGCCACAGTTGCGCCTGGGTCGGGATCATCGCCATGTCGGTGAGGTCGAGGAAGCCTGCGTCCGACCAGCTATCGCCGATGCCGATCACGGGGCGTTCGGGCGTGTCGCAGCGGACCTGTTCCAGCATGTAGCGCACCGCCGCCCGCTTGCTCAGCCACGGGGGGAGGAAGGCGAGGTTGTTGCCATTGGCGTGGATGCGCCAGCCTTGGGGAAGACGCGGCTTCAGCGCCTCGGCCACGGCGGTGAGCGCGGGGACATCACCGTGGTTGCTCTTGATCACGCAGTAGAGATCGAGCCCGTCTTCGCTGACGATCCAATGCCGGAACGCCTCGCCATCCAGCCCGGCGATGAGTTCAGGATGGAGCGCGCCGGGCGTGACGGTGGTCTGCGCCTGCGCTTCGAGGTGGCGGTGCCAGACCGGATCGGGCGTGCCGTCCGCCATCAGGATGCAGCCGCCATTGGCGCAGATCGCCGGGGCCTGCGCGATATCAACCCGCGACAGCACCTCGCGGCTGCGGGCGGTGACCGGGACGACCTCGCCATGCGCCAACCACGCCATCAGCCCTTGCTGCGGCGGGGTGGCATAGCCGCTGGGGCTGCCATCGACGAGGCGGCTCATCAGCCGCAGCGTCTCATCCGGCCAGTCGCCGCACTTGGGCCGCGTCTGGAACAGGCTGTCGTCAAGGTCGGCCAAGATTAGCGGGCGGATGGTCATGTCTGCGCCCCGTAGCGGCATAGCGCGAGTTCGACCATGGCGCTGCTGCCCGCTTCGGCGACCCAGCGCGCCAACTCGTCGGCTTGGGTGCTCGCAATCTCCGCAGCGATCACGATCCGGTCGGGCCGGTGCGCGAGGAGGTTATAGACATGGCACGTCGCGCCCGAGCCATAGGCATCCGCCAGCGTGGTGACGCTTTGCATGGCGTGGCCGATCAGCGCGGGCGTGCGGGTGATCGACTGGACGGCGGTGATCGCCCCCTGCGCGGTGAGGTCTTCAGCGACCCGCAGCGCTTCATAAGCGTGCTCGCCGTCGCCCAGCACCAGTACCCGTTCGCCCGGCGTGGCGGTGAGGAGGGCGCGGTCGGCGGCCTCGGGGGCGAGCAACCCGGTGCGGCTGCGCATTCCGGTGGCGGGCGCCGTGCCGTGGCGGTTGGCGGCGGGCGCGAGCGTGGCGGCGGCTTGCCCTGCCCCCGGCGTCCATTCGAGCGTTCCGGAGATCAAGGAATGAGCCGCAGCAGGACGCGGCATCCGGGCCAGGAACCCGCCCGCGCTCCAATCGGTGAGGCTGGCGCAATGCACCGCCGCGATCTGCGGCAAGGCGGCGACCAGCGCCTCAGCCGCTTCGACAAAGGTGCTGCCGGTGCTGCATTCGTCATCGACGATCACGAGGCTGCGCGCGGCCGCGAGTGTGGGTTCGATGTCTGCGCTGACCTGCACCATGTGCGAGGCGGCGTGGCTGTGGCCTTCCTCGAACCGGGTGAGGATGCGCGCACCCGCCGCGAGTTGGCGGCTGCTCTGGATATAGGCGCTGGCGGCCCCCGGGTGCCGCGCGCGCCATGCGGCCCACACGCTTTGCGCAAGACCCGTCGCGGTCTCCGCCATGCCGCAGAACAGCACTGGCCCCGGAAGGTCGCCCGGGATCTGCGCGGCGAGTGCATCGGCAGCGGCGCGCAAAGCTTGCGGGGGCGTCGGCAAGTGGCGGCCCAGCACCCGCGAGACGATCAGGAACCCGCGCTTGGGATTAGCCCTTGCGGCGAAATCGCACAGCTCGGCGACGCGTTCGGGCGCAACCCCGCGCAGCACCAGCCGCCCGGTCGGCAGGTCGACCGTCACGCAATCCTGCACCGGATCAGGCATGGATGATAATGCTGACCACCGCACTGCGCGCCCGCCCCACGACATTGCGGCGCACGTTATCTGTCGAGATCGCGATCGGCGGCAGGTCTGCCCCCGCCGCCGCTGCCATCTCGAACACCATTGCAGCGCGGATGCCGAAATTGACGTTCTCGGAAATCGACCCCCGGTTGCGCATATTGTCATGCGCGAGGCTCGCCGAGGTGATCCCGACCAAGTTGCCGAATTCGTCGATGATCGCCCCGCCCGACGAGCCCGAGCCAATCGGCGCGCTGAACTGGAAGCGCGAAATGTCGCCGCCCCCGCCGGTGAGGCCCGAGACATTGCCGGTGGTGACCTTGAGATCGGCCCCCAGCACGTCGATCAGCGGGAAGCCCGCGGCCATGATATCCTCACCCAGAAACAGCGGCGATCCGATCCGGAGCGGCAGCGGCGCGCCTGCGGTCTGGCAGCGCAGCAGCGCCAGATCGTGCTGGGCATCGACCGCTAGCACCACACCGGAATCGCGCGCGGGGCCGACCTCGAAACGATGGCCATCCTCGACCACATGGGCATTGGTGACGATCAGATCGGGCGCGATCAGCACGCCGCTGCCCGAACCGATCAACTGACCCGGCACCGGCTTGGGGCGATTATGTCCGCGCCCATCGGGATGCGGGATCGGCCCATTCCCCGGTGGCGGCACGTCGGGCACATTGCGGAACGGCACCGTCACCGAGCCGAGATTGCGCGCCCTCACATAGGCGTCGATCCCGAAGGTGAAGCCCTCGTTCGACAGCTTCATCCGCCGCTCGCCATTGCGGGTATAGACCTCGGCGAGGATCACGGCGGCGAGCTGTTCGGTCGGCGGCGGCATCACATGGGTGGTGCCGTCCACCTCCATGTGGATCGGGTAGGCCGCGTTGGCAAAGCCGCCATGGCGGTCATCCATGACATAGGCAACGATCTCGAAATCGCCTTCCAGCTCGGCCATGCCATCCATGAACCAGTGCTGCGGATCGATCCGTTCGAAGGCGAGCACCCGCCCGCCGCCGCTCGGACTGATTGCCGCGACCGCGATGCGCTGGCCTTCCGGCCCTTGCAGACGGATGCGGCAGTCAGCCTTGGCGCTGACAGCCACGCGCTGGCCGGGCTGGGCAGGTTGCATGGCGCCGCGTCCCGTCCCGGCTCAGCCGATGTTGACACCCATCGCGCCTGCCAGACCCGCAAGCCCGCTGCGCCAGCCTTCGCCGATCGCCTTGACCTTGATGTCGCCGGCATTGCCGCGATAGAGTTCGACGAAGATCATCGCGACGTTCATCGAAGCGTCTTCGGACAGGTCGTAGCGGGCGAGTTCCTTGCCATCTGCCACATTGGTGACGCGGGCAAAGGCGTTCTGGACCGAGCCGAAGTTCTGCCCGTTGATCTCGCCATCATGGATGGTGACCGCGATCACGACCTTCTTGGCATCGGGCGAGAGCTTGTTGAAGTCGATGCGGATCGTCTCGTCATCGCCATCGCCGTCGCCGGTGCGGTTGTCGCCGCTATAGACCACCGCGCCATCGGGCGAGGTCTTGTTGTTGTAGAAGATGAAATGCGCGTCCGAGAGCACCTTGTCATTGGCGCCGATCACGAAGGCCGAGGCATCGAGATCGAACGCCGCGCCATCGGTGCGCCGCACGTCCCAGCCGAGGCCAACCATGACCGCATTGAGGCCCGGAGCTTCCTTCGACAGCGAGACATTGCCGCCCTTGCTGAGCGAAACCGCCATATTCTGTGCTTCCCTGTGTTACATGGCGCGCGGTCCGGGCACATGCCCCGACCGCGCGCCCAAGCCTTTAGCCGACATTGACGCCGAAATGCGCCGCGAGCGGACCAAGCCCGCCCTTGAAGCCCTGACCAACCGCGCGGAACTTCCATTCCGCCCCGTGGCGATAGACTTCGCCGAGGATCATCGCGGTTTCGACCGAAGCGTCTTCCGACAGGTCATAGCGCACGACTTCGTTGTTGTTGCTGGCATCGACCAGACGGATGAAGGCGTTGGAGACCTGGCCAAAGGTTTGGCCGTTCTCGTCGCCGTTGTAGATCGTCACCACCACGGCGACCTTGTCGACATCGGCGGGCATCTTCGAGAGGGTGATTTCGATCTGCTCGTCATCGCCGTCACCTTCGCCAGTGCGGTTGTCGCCCTGATGGATCACCGCGCCGCCGGCAACGTTCTTGTTGTTGTAGAAGCAGAAATCGGTGTCGTTGCGCACCTTGCCGCCCGCCGCGCACAGGAACGCCGACGCATCGAGGTCGAAATCCTTACCGTCGGTCGCACGCACGTCCCAGCCGAGGCCGACCATGATCCGATCAAGCCCGGGGGCTTCCTTCGACAGGCTGACATTGCCACCCTTTGACAGTGAGATAGCCATAATCCGTCTTCCTTTCCCAAGTCTGGCAGCGACCGGGACTGCCCCGGCCGCGGCCCAAGATGAATGTTGCGCCGCCGATCAGGCCAGCGCGTCTTCAGGCTCCCCGTCCGGGTTGGCCTTGTTCCAGCGCACCGACGACCAGAACGCGAGGCCGATCAACACCGCGCCGATCAGGCCGGTGATGACTTCGGGGATGTGCGCAAAGGTGTTGACGAACATGATGATCGCCAGCGCCATGATCGCATAGAAGGCGCCGTGTTCGAGATAGCGATATTCCGACATCGTGCCCTTGCGCACCAAGAAGATCGTCATCGACCGCACGAACATCGCACCGATGCCCAGACCAATGGCGATGATGATGAGGTTGTTGGTGAGCGCGAACGCCCCGATCACCCCGTCGAACGAGAAGCTAGCATCGAGCACTTCGAGATAGAGGAACGCGCCGAAGCCCGCCTTGGCGACATCGCCGGTGGTCGGCGTGGGCGGTTCGAGCAGGTGGTTGACGATCTCGACTGCGAGATAGACCAGCAGACCCGCAATCGCCGCGATAATGAAAGTCAGCGCATCGGCATCGGCCAGCATGGTGGATGTCGCCCAGATACCTGCCAGCACCAACCCGATCGCGATCGCCTCGATCTCGGCCACCTTGGACAGCGGCCGTTCGATTGCGGCGATCCAGTCGACCTCCTTTTCGGAATCGAAGAAGTATTTGAGGCCCACCATCCCGAGGAACGCGCCGCCAAAGCCCATCAGCCCGATATGCGCTTCGCTGACGATGCGCTGATATTCGGTCGGTTCATTCAGCGCGAGCTTCATCGCCTCAATCGGGCCAAGCGAGGCTGCGACCATCACAATCACCAGCGGGAACACGATCCGCATCCCGAACACCGCAATCGCGATACCCCAAGTCAGGAAGCGCTGCTGCCAGACCGGGCTCATGTCCTTGAGCACCGAGGCATTGACCGCGGCGTTATCGAAGGACAGCGACACTTCCAGCACCGCCAGCACTGCGCAGATCCACACGATCCCCAGCATGCCATCGATGGTGCCGGTCAGCTCCCAGCCGTACCAGGCGCCCAGCAACAGACCGAACAGAGTGAACAGCAGCGAACCGCCGAAATGCTTGAACATCGAAAAATCTTCCTTCTGGCCGTGTGATACGGCAGCCTTGTTGCTCAGTCCTTACTGCCGCGCGTCCATTGAAGATAGACGCCGATATCCTCGGCAAAGGGTTTCTGGCTGGAATAGAAGCGCATCAGACGGCTCATCTTGAGCTCGCCGCCAACATTGTCGATCGTGGCGATCCCGCAGAGCCGTTCACGGCTGCCGGTTTCGTCCATCCGCACCTCGATTTCAGGCTGGCCCGGAATGTTGAGCCGGACGACCCCATCGGTCTCGGCCCAGTTGGGCGCACCCTCATAGATCAGCGCGAACACGCCGATGCGGCGGATATAGTCGAAATACTGGCCGTTGACGCGGATTGTTTCACCCGCAGCAACCGCGCCGGTGCGATCATCGCCTGACAGCTCGATGAAGGGCGGCTGGTTGTAGGCGCCGAAGCTGCGGCCCAGCGCCTGGATACAGCCTGCGCCCATACCATCGGCGAGTTCGAAGATCACGCCGAGATCGAGGTCGAGCTGCTGCGATCCGCCGAAGAAGCCCTTCTTCTGGGTCCGCGCCGTCCAGTTCAGGTTGAGCACGATCTCGCCGAAGCTGGTGCCCTGCTTCTTCAGGCTGACCGTAGAATTGCCCTTGTCGAGGCTGATCTTCTTCAGACTGACCGGCGCTGCGGGCGGCGGCGGAGGAGGAGGGGGCGGGGGCGGGGGTGGGGGCGGAGGAGGCGGGGGAGGAGCGGGGGCAGGTGCAGGCTCGTCCACCTCGCCGCCAAAATGCCCGATCAGCGCGCCCAGTCCGCCAGCAAATCCGGCGGCAATCGTGCCGATCTTCCAGCCTGAGGAATGGCGGTAAATCTCTGCCAGCATCACCGCCTTTTCGTTGGTCAGCGCGGCGGCGGCATCGAAGGTGGCCTTGCCGCCATCAATGCTCACCATCAGCGGGCGGGATTCGCCCACAGCGCGGCTATCATGGGTGGCGGTGAACACGATCCGGTCGATGCTTGCGGGGAGCCGGTCGAGATCGAGCGCAAAGCTGGCAGCGTTGCCGCTGCTGGTCATTCGCACTTCGCCGCCGGGGGTGGCGGGGTTGGAGAACAGCACGACATAGCGATCGTCGCCGATCTTCTGGCCGGGTTCGAGCCCGAAAGCGGCAATGTCGATCCCGTCCATCCCGAACTCGACCTTGACCTCGCATTGCGAGCCAACTCCAAGATCGGCGAGGGAGCGTTTTTCCCCACGTTGCAGCTGCATACGACTGGCTCCGGCAAAAGATGGAAAGAAGTGTGCAGCGCAATCGAGCGCTGCGGCCAATCAGAGGATCGCGCGGGCCGGTGCCGTCAGGTCATGGACGGTGCGCCCGCCGGTGCGTTCGCCGATTGCCTTGAAGTCCCACTGCCCGCCGTTGCGCGACAGGCTCGCGAGGATCAGCCCGGTGTGCGAGCCGGAATCCGAAATATCGAACCGCGCCAATTCGCGCCCGCTGCGCTTGTCGACCACCCGGCCGAAGGCATTAGCGACCTTGTCGAAGGTCTGCCCGCGGAAGCTGTTCACGGTGAGGACGAGATATTCGACCTTGCTGTCGAGCCGGTCGAGCTGGATGGCGATGCTTTCGTCATCCCCGTCGCCCTCACCCGTCAGATTGTCGCCGCTGTGGCGGATCGTGCCCGAGGCATTGGTGAGCTTGCCGAACCACACGGATTCCAGCACGGTCTTGTCGGCATCGAAGGTGATGCACGAGGCATCAAGGTCGATATCGCCCCCGCCGCCGAGCAGGCCGCCGAAGAAGCCCTTCTTGGCCACATCCCAGCCCACGCCGAGGCTGATCTGCGTCAACCCGTTGGGGGCCTCCTTCGCGAGGCTGACCGACTGGCTCTTCTGAAGCGAAATACCCATTGATCCCCCGCGTAACTGCGCTGTTTGTCCCAAATCGGGATATCCCCGAAGGCCATAGGAGTGTCAACCCTACGCCCGAGGGGGTTGCAGGGGGCTTACGGCTGTTATCATTACGCTTTTATTAAAGGATTGCGCGCGGGCGACAGCGTCAGCCAATGCGCCTGACCTTGTGCCCTGAATGACGCTGAATGAAGGCGAGCGCCGCCCCCTTCGCATCCACTCTACAATCCGAAGCTGCCCTTCAGACCGTCGATCACATATTGCGCCGCGAGCGCGGCCAGCAGCACGCCGAGCAGGCGGGTGATGACCGCTTCGACCTTGTCGCCCAGCAGCCGGATCAGCGGGCCTGCCGCCACCAGCGCCGCCGCCGTGATCGCCAGCACGGCAGCCAGCGCGGCGAGCACTTCGAACATCTCGGGCCAGCCCTCGGCCTCGTTCATCAGCAGCATGATCGCCGCGATCGCGCCCGGCCCGGCGAGCATCGGCATCGCCATCGGGAAGACCGACACGTCCTCGATCTCCGGGGTCGCGGCGATTTTCTCTGCGCGTTCCTCGCGGCGCTGGGTGCGCTTTTCGAACACCATGTCAAAAGCGATGAAGAACAGCATCAGCCCGCCCGCGATGCGGAACGAGTTCAGCTCGATATGCAGTGCGCCCAGCAATTCCTGCCCGAACAGTGCAAAGATCAACAGGATGATCGAGGCGATCCACGTCGCCCGCAGCGCCATGCTGCGCGCCTGTTGCGGCGTCGCGCCCTTGGTCAGCCCGGCATAGATCGGCGCGCACCCCGGCGGGTCGATCACCACGAACAGGGTGACAAAGGCGGAAAGGAAGAGTTCGGTCAGCACCATGGCAAGGGTTTCGCAGGTCGATGGGGGGAGCGTTCCGCGCCCCTCACATCAATCGCCGGTCGGCACAAGGCTTTGTTCGATCGCGGTGACCCAGCGGCCCTGATAGAAATAATCCGCCGCGACATAGCGCGTGCCATCCGCCCGGTGCTCCCAGCGCCAGCGCAGCGTACCGTCGCGCGACAGCTCGGCGCCGGCCTTGCCGTCTTCGCCGATGGGAATGGCCGGCGGCGGGGGCGTGCCATTGGCGCCCCGCGGACAGGTCGCAACGAGGCCGGTCACAGCGTCGATTTCGGTAACGACGATATCGCCCTCCTGCACCGGCTTTCTCGGCGGAGGCTGCGGCACATCATCGCCGCCGACATCAAAGGTGTAGCGATAGGAATTATCCGCCTGCCGCTCCCACACGGTGACGAAGCTGCCGACCTTGCCCTCGGGATCGCGGTAGCGGCCCTTGCTCACCGCCAGCGCCCCGTCACAGCTCATCGCGACAACGCGCGCGTCCCACTGCACGGCGGCAGGCGGATCGGTCTGTGTGGCGAGCCAGGGTTCGATCGGGAAGGGGCCGTTTGCGCCGTGGAGCAAGGCGCCGGGCGCGGCGAACATCTTGAACGCGGTCCACTGGCCCCGCTCGCGTGCAGCGCGCGAGAAGGCGGCTTCGCTGGCGACGATGGTGCTCGGCTGCGCGGCGCCTGGTGCTACAGTCAGAACCCGGTTGATCTGCTCCACCGCGCGGCGACTGGGCTTGGGCGGGCCCCCGCCGCCAGCGCAGGCTGAGAGTCCCAGCGCGATGGCGATAGCGACGACGCTGGCTGCGATCCTCATACCTTCCTCCGTTCGGGCTGAGCTTGTCGAAGCCCTGTTCTTTCTTGTCTTGCCCCGCGTCCAAGAAGAAGGACAGCCCGTCGACAAGCTCAGGGCGAACGGAACTCTATATCCCGACCGGCGGCGCCAGTCCGGCGTGGCCATGCGCGGCGACCAGCGTGTTGCGCAGCAGCACCGCAATCGTCATCGGCCCGACCCCGCCCGGCACCGGCGTAATCGCACCCGCAACCGCGCTGACCTCGGCAAAGGCGACATCGCCCACCAGCCGCCCTTTGGTCTTGCCCTCTTCGGGCGGTAGGCGGTTGATACCGACGTCGATCACGCTCGCCCCCGGCTTGATCCAGTCGGCGCGCACCATCTCGGGCCGACCCACGGCGGCGACCACGATGTCGGCGCGGCGGACGACCTCGGCGAGGTTCTTCGTGCGGCTATGCGCCACGGTGACGGTTGCGTTCGCGTCTACCAAGAGCTGCGCCATCGGCTTACCGACAATGTTCGACCGGCCGATCACCACTGCTTCCAGTCCCGACAGATCACCCAGCCGGTCTTTCAGCAGCATGATGCAGCCCAGCGGGGTGCAGGGGACGAAGCCCGGCTGGCCGACGCTGAGCCGTCCGGCGTTGATCACGTGGAAGCCGTCGACATCCTTGTCCGGGCTGATCGCGGCGATCACTGCCTGCTCGTCCAACCCGTTCGGCAGCGGCATCTGTACCAGAATGCCGTCAACCGCATCATCGCGGTTCAACCGCTCGACCAGCGCCAGCAGTTCCGCTTCGCTGGTTTCAGCGGGCAGCCGGTGCTCAAAGCTGGCGATCCCGGCTTCCTCGCAGGCGCGCGCTTTGGCACCGACATAGACCTGGCTGGCGGGATCTTCGCCCACCAGCACCACCGCGAGCCCCGGACGCCGCCCGGTCACCTGCGCGAAGCTCGCCGCCAGCGTGCCGATCCGGGCACGCAGATTGGCCGCAAACGCCTTGCCGTCGATCAGCGCCGCTTCCGCCATCAGCGCACAGCGCCTTGCAGGATGTAGCCGAGGGCGTTGAGGATCATCAGGAACACCATCGGCGAAAAGTCGATCGCGCCGGTATCGGGCATGACCTTGCGGATCGGGCGCAGGGCGGGCTCGAACAGCCGGCTCAGCGCGTCATGCACCGCATAGGCGAACTGGTTGCTCGGGCTCACCACGTTGAACGCGAACAGCAGCCCGATGATGAACCAGATGATCAGCAGCATGTTGGCGGTGCTGATGATCATGGAGAGTATCTGGAAAAGTGCGTCAGTCATTGCGATCCATTTCCGTTGCGAAGGCGCAGGCCGGTGTGGCCCTCGCGCCCTGTGATGTCCCTTGGCAGGCGTATTAGCTCCTTAATACGCCTCGCGCTACAACTCAGTTCCCGGTCACGCGCGAACCAGCGTGCCAGCCCCGCGCGCGGTGAAGAATTCGAGCAGCATCGCATGGCCCACCCGCCCGTCGAGCACCACCGCCGCCTCGCAGCCGGATTGCACCGCGGTGACACAGGTTTCGAGCTTCGGCACCATGCCGCCGCGGATCACGCCGTCTTCGCGCAGCTTGGCGATGTCGGCGGGGGTGAGGTCGGTGAGCAGCTTGCCCTCCCCGTCCAGCACGCCCGGCACGTCGGTCAGCAGGAACAGCCGCGCCGCGCCCAGCGCCGCAGCGATCGCGCCTGCCATCGTGTCGGCATTGATGTTGTAGGTCGCTCCGTCCGCACCCGGCGCAATCGGTGCGATCACCGGGATCATCCCGGCGGCCACCATCGTGTCGATCACGCTGGTATCGACCGCCGCAGGCTCGCCCACGAAGCCGAGGTCGACCACCTGCTCGATGTTGCTGTCAGGATCGCGCGTGGTGCGGCTGACCTTGCGCGCGGTCACCATCCCGCCATCCTTGCCCGAGATCCCGATCGCCTTGCCGCCAGCGGCCGCGATCCAGCCGACCAGCTCCTTGTTGATCGCGCCCGACAGGACCATTTCAGCGACCTTGGCCGTGGCTTCATCGGTGACGCGCAGCCCATCGACGAAGGTGCTCTCCACCCCCAGCCGCTTGAGCATCTGCCCGATCTGCGGGCCGCCGCCATGCACCACCACCGGGTTGATGCCGACCGCCTTGAGCAGCACGATATCCTCGGCAAAGTCGCGCGCGGCTTCGGGATCGCCCATCGCGTGGCCGCCATATTTCACCACGAAGGTGCGTCCGGCATAGCGCTGGAAATAGGGCAGCGCCTCAATCAGCACTTCGGCCTTCGAGAGGTCAGGCGTGTCCGCCCCGGAACGAGGCGGCGTATGGTTCAGCTTGTCGGTCACCGGTGTTCAAACCCCTGCGCGCGCGCTTTGCGTTGTCGCGCGGCCCCTAGCGGCTCGCGGCCCCCGGGCCAAGCCGATTGGTGGAACTGTCCGTAAGGGTTAGGAAATTGTGCGCTTTAGTGTTATTCCAGTCCGGGGGGAGAGAGGTGGCGATGAGCGAGAGTGACAGCGACAAGCCAGCGGCTGACCCGTCTGGCGGGGGGCGGCGGCAGGCGGACCGGCGCAAGGCGCAGATGCCGTTTGACGGGCCCGACCGCCGCAAGAGTGATCGCCGCACCGGAACCGACCGGCGCACCACTCCGCGCGACGATGGCGGGATCGCGGAGTAGCATCGGCCTGCGCGGGGTTGCGGGCGGAGCATCGCCTGTTGCCCCGCCCGCACAAGCCCGTGGGTGCTAGACCGCGTCTGGCGCGGCTTCCAGCATTGCGGCGATTTCATCCAGCAGATGCAGCCGTTCCTTTTTGAGCGCTTCAAGCCGGTCGTCGCTCGCGGCGTCGATCTCGGCTTCGATCCGGTGGATTTCGCGGTTCACTTCGTGATGCTGCTCGGCCAGCCGGGCGAAATGCGCATCGTTCAGCTTGAGCTCGCGGAGCGCCTCGGCATTGTCCGGAAAGACATCGGCGAGTTCGTTGGGGGTGTGCGACATGGTGTTCTCCCTAGGTGATGACATCTGTCCTAGGCGCTCGCACCGCCGGCGTACTTGATCGAGGTCAAGTTCCGGCCGCCGCTGTTGGAGACACAGGAGACACTGTCCAGGAACCAAAAAGCCGCCCGCGCCCAACGCCGCCCGAAACGGGACCGCCAGGGCTGCGACGGCGGGTTGCAAGCGGGGCGGGGCCATCATCACCCGCCGGTGTTACGCCGCCCTCCCGGTGTAGGAAAGCACCGCGGTGCGCCGCCGCGTCACCAGAAGAACACCTCCCCGCATCGTCTCACCCCCGGGCCTACCTGCGCCGGGGTGACAGGAGGGGGACGCTCCCATTCCCGTCTCCCCGGGCTTGCCTGCCCCGGCGCAGGCCGGGGACCCGGGGTCCCGCTGCCTTCGGTTCTTTAGGATGAAGAAGCGGGGTCCCAGGTCAAGCCCGCGAAGGCGATCCGAGAGCATCCCGCACCTCGCCCCCGTCATCCCAGCGCAAGCTGGGAGCTAGAGCGGCTGGGTGCCACCGTCCCCTCCACCCCCCCGCCCCGGGCCCGACCCGGGGCCCCGCTTTCGCCTTCATCGGTGCAGAAGGGAGCGGGGTCCCGGGTCAAGCCCGGGACGGGGGTGGAGCGTGATGCGCAACGACGCGCTGGCACAGGGCGACGAACTCGGCGTGGGTCATGTCGTTCTTTGCATCATTGGTGCGCCACGCGCGGAATACGAAGCGCCATGTGTCGTTAGGAGCGGTCTTCGCGAACCTCACGTAGCTTTGCGAACTCTTTTAACCCCAAGTGCACTTTCAAACGCGAAGCAGCGCTGTCCCATCCGGCTTGCGGATCGGTATACTGAAAAACCCAGCCACTACCGCCCTTTCCAATCCCCCGGCGGTAGCCAATGATAGAAAATTTATATAACTTTTCGAGTGCCTCATCAGAATCATAGATGTTCTTTTTGGACTTACGCTGCTCGTAGGCTTCGACGAAGTCGGATCTCGAAAAGGTAATGGTAGCCAACTCTGAGAACACTCGCAGAGAGTCTGTCCAACTCTCCCAATGGGGGCCAAGCTCGTCATCCAATTCCTGTTTCAGGTATCTTGAATAGGGCTCTCGTGCTAATTGTATGTCTTCGTTATCAAATCTATCAGAGTCAGGTATCCGGCCTAAGCTGACCTGAAGCGCGCAATTCAAGAATTGAATTACATCGCGCGGGCGCAAGAATGTTCGCGATACGATATGATTCCACTTTGATTGCGAGCCTCGCATAAGGCTGCCATCATCTAGGTCATCCCAACTATAACGAGCTCCAAGTTTTGCTTTAATTCTTTCATTGATAAGCGCAAAAAGGGAATCTGAGCTCCACTCGAGTTCTACTGCTGAAGTATGAGAGATTTTATTCTTGTCCGAAAAACGAAATTCGTCCCAAATATCGGTTCGAAGATACGCGATAGGCGAGATGTTTACACCAAATAGCGAATTCGCCCTCACTGAGCGGCATGCAAGAACGAGACCCACTATCATTTTTTGGTGAGTGTCATCGATTTCTGCCAATCCTTGATCCAACTCATCGAAGTGCAGGAGAATTTTTTTACAACCTATTTGACTTCCAATCGTCAGTGCAGTTTCGAGCAAAATATCAGTTAGGGCGTCGATTTCGTGTGCGACATTCCCTTTGGCAGTCTCTAAATCGACGCCACCTATAGAGTTCCCCATGATTGATGGCTGAAATGACGCTTTTGTCAGCTTGATTCTAGGAGGGCGCAGAATATCTGCCAGCGTTGGACGAACTCCGCCATAATTGTCATGCAGGAAGGCGAGCGCTGATCGTTGGCTGTCTGACGAATGATTATTTGAGCGCTCCAGAAGCATCGACAGAGACTTGACTGCGATCAAATAGCGCCACGACGATACATATGACTCTATTTGCGAAGCACCGGTGTTGACTCGTTGCTCATGCATCTTCCATGGATAGTCTCGCAAGCTGAGGGAGGTGGAAAGATACCCCGGCCCTGATTGCTCAAAATATTTCGCAATTGCAGTCTTGCCCGACCCTTTTCGGCCGAGAACGACCAGAGCCTTCCCTGCCTCGATATCTGAAACAGCCTGAGTCTTTAGGAAATAACTCAGGACGGCGTCATCGTCCTCGGCGGCTACGTCTCCAAAAGTCCCAAGCTGTTCGTGAAGTCCCACTCCGACTACTCCGCCGCTTGCACCCCAAACAGCCCAGCCTCAGCCACAACGCTGTCGTCCTCGTTCACAGCCTTGGCCTTCTGCCGCTTATCAAACGACGACCACACGGTGTTCCAGTCACCCCTTGTGGCGCCCTTCGAATATTCGGTCGCGCGGGTTTCGAAGAAGTTGGCGTGCTCCACCCCGTTCAGCAGCGGCGCGAGCCACGGGAGAGGGTGTTCTTCGATCATGTAGATCTCTTGCAGGCCGAGCTGCTTCAGGCGCCAGTCGGCGATGTAGCGGATGTAGCGCTTGATTTCCTTGGCGCTCATGCCGTTGATCGGGCCCATTTCGAAGGCGAGGTCGATGAAGTTGTCTTCCAGACGCACGGTCTTCTGGCAGATGTCGATCAGGTCTTCCTTCACCGCCTTGGTGAGGCACTGGCGTTCCTCGCAGAAGGTGTGGAACAGCTTGATGATGCCTTCGCAGTGCAGCGATTCGTCGCGCACCGACCAGCTGACGATCTGGCCCATGCCCTTCATCTTGTTGAAGCGCGGGAAGTTCATCAGCATCGCAAAGCTGGCGAACAGCTGGAGCCCTTCGGTGAACCCGCCGAACGCGGCGAGCGTGCGGGCGATGTCTTCATCGGTGTCGACGCCGAACTGGCCGAGGAAATCGTGCTTGTCCTTCATTTCCTCATATTCGAGGAAGGCGCTGTACTCGCTCTCGGGCATCCCGATGGTGTCGAGCAGGTGCGAGTACGCCGCGATGTGCACCGTCTCCATGTTGGAGAAGGCGGCGAGCATCATCTTCACTTCGGTCGGCTTGAACACCCGGCCGTAGTTTTCGTGATAGCAGTTCTGCACCTCGACATCGGCCTGGGTGAAGAAGCGGAAGATCTGAGTGAGCAGGTTACGCTCGTTCTCGGTGATCTTCTGCGCCCAGTCGCGGCAATCTTCGCCCAAGGGCACTTCTTCGGGCATCCAGTGGATCTGCTGCTGGCGCTTCCAGAAGTCATAGGCCCAGGGGTACTGGAACGGCTTGTAGGTCGAGCGGGCTTCGAGAAGCGACATGGGCGGTCTCCTAGAACGAATGAGAGTAGCAGATACGAAGCGCGCGCGCTTCCGGATTCACGGCGGCGTCAGGGCGCGTAGGCGATGACGACGTAGATGCAGAAGGGCACGAACATCGACACCATCGCCACGTGGATCATGGCGGCGTTGCGCGAATGGCCCTCGACGTTGCGCTTGAGTTCGCGCCAGGCGTTGAAGGCGAAGACGGCGCTGACGATCAGCCCGATAACCCCCATGACAAACGGCAGATTCATGTGTGTGGTCCCCTGTGAACGATGATGCGGCGGCCCGCGGCGCGGGGCGGGCCTGATGCCCTCCCGCGCCCCGACCGTGAGCGCCTACTGGCAGCTCAGGCATTCCTCGTAATCAGTCTCGGCGCTGAGTTCGATCTTGGGCGCTTCCGAGGTGTTGTCCGCCTCGACCCCGCCGACGAACCCGGCGCGCTGCACGCTCTTGGAGCGCAGGTAGTAGAGCGACTTGATGCCGCGCTCCCACGCCTGATAGTGCAGCATCATCAGGTCCCACTTGTCGACATCGGCCGGGATGAACAGGTTCAGCGACTGGGCCTGATCGATGTAAGGCGTGCGGTCGGCCGCGAATTCGAGCAGCCAGCGCTGGTCGATTTCGAAGCTGGTCTTGAAGGTCGCCTTTTCCTCGATGGTGAGGAAGTCGAGGTGCTGGACCGAGCCGCCGCGTTCAAGGATCGAGTTCCAGACATTGGTCGAATTCTTCGACTTCTTGTCGAGCACCTTTTCAAGGTACGGGTTCTTGACGATGAAGCTGCCCGACAGGGTCTTGTGGGTGTAGATATTGGCCGGGATCGGCTCGATGCAGGCCGAGGTGCCGCCGCAGATGATCGAGATCGACGCGGTCGGCGCGATCGCCATCTTGCAGCTGAACCGCTCCATCGCGCCCATGTCGGCCGCATCGGGGCACGGCCCACGCTCCTGCGCCAGCAGCATCGAAGCCTCGCACGCCTTGGCGTGGATGTGCTTGAACATCTGGAGGTTCAGCGCCTTGGCCATCGCGCTTTCGAAGGCGACGCTCTTCTGCTGGAGGTAGGAGTGGAAGCCCATGACGCCGAGGCCCACGCTGCGCTCGCGCGCGGCGGAGTACTTGGCACGGGCCATCTCGTCCGGCGCGCGGTCGATATAGTCCTGCAGGACGTTGTCGAGGAAGCGCATGACATCCTCGATGAACTGCTTGTCGCCCTTCCACTCTTCCCAGGTTTCCAGGTTGAGCGAGGAGAGGCAGCACACCGCCGTGCGGTCATTGCCGAGGTGGTCGATCCCGGTCGGCAGCGTGATTTCCGAGCACAGGTTCGAGGTCGAGACCTTGAGGCCCAGATCGCGGTGATGCTTGGGCATCATGCGGTTCACGGTGTCGTTGAAGACGATGTAGGGCTCACCGGTGGCAAGCCGGGTTTCGACCAGCTTCTGGAACAGCGAACGGGCATCGACCGTCTGCCGCACCGATCCATCGCGGGGCGAGCGGAGCTGGAACTCGGTGCCTTCACGCACGGCGTTCATGAAATCGTCGGTGACGAGCACGCCGTGGTGCAGGTTCAGCGCCTTGCGGTTGAAGTCGCCCGAGGGCTTACGGATTTCGAGGAACTCCTCGATCTCCGGGTGGCTGATGTCGAGATAGCACGCCGCCGACCCGCGGCGCAGCGAGCCTTGCGAAATCGCCAGCGTCAGCGAGTCCATCACGCGCACGAAGGGAATGATGCCCGAGGTCTTGCCGTTGAGGCCGACCGGCTCACCGATCCCGCGGACATTGCCCCAATAGGTGCCGATGCCACCGCCCTTGGACGCCAGCCACACGTTTTCATTCCAGGTGTTGACGATCCCTTCGAGGCTGTCCTCAACCGAGTTGAGGTAGCACGAAATCGGCAAGCCGCGGTGCGTGCCGCCGTTCGACAGCACCGGGGTGGCGGGCATGAACCACAGCTTCGAGATATAGTCGTAGAGCCGCTGGGCGTGAGCCTCGTCATCGGCGTAGGCATCGGCCACGCGGGCGAACAGGTCCTGATAATTCTCGCCGGGGAGCAGATAGCGATCGGTCAGCGTTTCCTTGCCGAAATCGGTGAGGCGCGCGTCGCGGGTGTTGTCGGTGACAACGGTGAAGCGCCGGGCGTTGACGGTCTTGCTGTCAGGCGCCTCGGACTTGGCGGCTTCGGCCATGGCACCGGCCAGCGCCTCACCGGCTTTGGCCGCGATCAGGGCGTCTGTGCCCATATCGATCTTGTTCATGCTTACCGCCTTTTCATCCTTCACGGACGTCTCGGCCATCACGCCCGCATCCAGTTCGTTCGTCACATCGCTAGTCACCGCATCACTGGGCACGTTGTCGCTCGCCTTGAAATCCATCTGAAGCCCCTGTTGTCCCCCGAATCAGACCATGGACGCAAGGGGCCATGTTCTGATTCTGTTCTATACCGGTTGGTCCACAGACTTGCCAACAGGCTACCCGGTTGCCGGGCCTGTTGACGCATCGGTTGGTCCCATTTGCGACGTGATACGAACCTGTGGGCCGGGGCGAATCGTTCTTCGTCTGCCCTCTCACGGGGCGGGGACGTTTCACCAAGGCTTGGGGGTCCGATCAGCGCCGAACCACTAGATGATGAATCACTGCGGGACTCCCGTCAACGGGCGTTTAAGCACTTGGTTACCATGCTGGGTCGATTCCGGCCCGCGTCAGACCTGCGTCACACCCGCGACGCGTGGACCAAGCTTGAGTCGCGCAACCCGCAAGCCCCAAATTGAATCTGTGAAGAAATATATGGTGATTGAATCATTCGAATCCACCCGTGAATCTTTTGCATGGCTCACGGCAGGATTGTTGCGCGGCGGACGGGTGCGACGCCGCGCGGGGGCAACAGAATCAGGCCTGCCCGATCGCCTCGAGCACGGTTCCGGCGGCCAGCCAGCTGCGTTCCGCTTCGTCCAGAGAATCGGCCGCCCGCGCACGCTTCGTCAGCAGGGCCTGCATCGCGCTGCCAGCCTGTCCGCCGGCCTTCGTGCTGAGGGCAAGGATTTCGCTGTCGAGCTGCTCCACCTCGGCTGACAGGCGGACGATCGCGGCTTCGGCTTTGCTGAGGTCCGATTGGGCCGCGCGCAAATCCGTGCCCGCCAAGGCCCCGCCTTTCGCGCCCTTGGCCTTGCCGTCGCGCGTCCCCTTGGGCTGGTTCCGGCCCAGGATGAAGTCGATGTAATCCTCCATGCTGCCGGCATATTCGCGCGCCGTCCCACTATCGACGAGGATCAGGCGGTCGGCCGTCAATTCGACCATGTGGCGATCGTGGCTGATGAGAATCACCGCGCCCGAATAATTGTTGAGCGCCTGGATCAGCGCTTCACGCGCATCGACGTCCAAGTGGTTGGTCGGCTCGTCGAGGATCAGCAGATGCGGCGCATCGCGGGTGATCAGCGCCAGCGCCAGCCGCGCACGCTCCCCGCCCGACAGCTTGTCGACCCGCTGGTTCGCGCGCGGGCCGGAGAAGCCGAAGCGCCCCAATTGCGCGCGGATCGCGCCTTGGGCCGCGCCTTCCATCGCGCGGTTCATCAGATCGAGCGGGGTGTCCTCGCCCGCCAGCTCCTCGACCTGATACTGGGTGAAGTATCCGACCTTGAGCTTACCGGGCGCGTTGACCTCGCCCTCCGCCGGGACAAGCTGCGAGGCGAGCAGCCGCGCCAGCGTGGTCTTGCCATTGCCGTTGCGGCCCAAGAGCGCGATCCGGTCATCGGCGTCGATCCGGAAATTGAGCCGCTTCAGGATCGGCGGCGCCTCACCGTAACCGACCGCCGCGTGATCGAGCGTGATCATCGGCGATTTGAGTTCAGAAGGATCGGGAAAATCGAAGGTGAGCGACGGGTCTTCCATCAGCGCCGCAATCGGCTGCATCTTGGCGAGCATCTTGGCGCGTGATTGCGCCTGCTTGGCAGTCGAGGCGCGGGCGGAGTTGCGCGCGACGTAATCCTGAAGCCGCGCGCGCTGCGCATCCTGTGAAGCCTTGGCTGCGGCGAGCTGCGCGGCGCGTTCGGCCCGCTGCTTCTCGAAGGCATCGTACCCGCCCGGATAGAGCGTCAGCTGCCCGCCTTGCAGGTGCAGGATGTGATCGACCACCTTGTTCAGAAGGTCGCGTTCATGGCTGATCACCACCAGCGTGGCGGGATAGGACTTGAGGAAGTTCTCCAGCCACAGCGTCGCTTCGAGATCGAGGTGGTTAGAAGGCTCGTCGAGCAACAGGATGTCAGGTTCGGAAAACAGCAGCGCGCCCAAAGCGATCCGCATTTTCCAGCCGCCCGAGAAGCTGTCGACCGGGCGTTGCTGCATTTCCTCGTCAAAGCCCAACCCGTTGAGGATCTTGGCCGCGCGCGCCGGGGCGGAATAGGCGTCGATGGCGAGCAGGCGTTCGTGAACGTCGCCCATCCGGTCCATGTCGGTGCAGGTTTCCAGCTCTGCCAGCAGTTCTGCACGTTCGGTGGCGGAGGCGAGCACGACCTCTTCGGGCGTCATGGAGCCGCTGGGGGCTTCCTGCGCGATATAGCCGATCTTGGCGCGGGCGGGCTTGCTGATTTCGCCGTCGTCGGGCTCGATCTCGCCGATCAGCGCCTTCATCAGCGTGGACTTGCCCGCACCATTGCGGCCGATCAGCCCGACGCGCGCGCCCACCGGCACGGTTGCGCTGGCGCGTTCAAGAATGGCCCGGCCGCCAAGCCGCACTGTGACACCGTCGATTGTAAGCATGGGCGCGCCCTTAACAGCCTATCGGGCGCACCCCAAAGGAAATCCCTTCGCAAGTGCGAACGCGACCCTATTGCCCGCGCGCGTGACCGGCGATTTCGCTGGCGATGCGCGGGATCAGGGCGATGGGCAGATCGTGGCCCCAGCCCGGGATCGTCACCAGCCTGGCGCCCGAAATGTGCTTGGCGGTATCCTCGCCCGCTTCCAGCTTGACCAGCGGATCAGCCTCGCCGTGCATCACCAGTGTCGGCACGGTGACATTGGCGAGGCGCGACCGGCGGCACCCATCGTCGATAATCGCGGCGAGCTGGCGCGGCAGGCCGGCGGGGTAAACAGAGCGCCGCATATTGAGCAGCACCCGCTCACGCTGCTGCTCGGGATCGAAGGGAAAGCCGGGGCTCCCGATATTCTTGGCGATATTGAGCCCGTGCGCGACCAGCGATTCCTCTTCCATGCTCTGGATCGGAGCCACCAGCGCATCAATCGCGTGCTTTTCCGCCTGGGGGAGCTTCCCATTGCCGGTGGTCGACATGATCGAGGTGAGGCTCGCCAGCCGCTCGCCATGATGCACCGCCATCAGTTGCGCGATCATCCCGCCCATCGACGCGCCGACGATATGGGCGCGGGCGACGCCGAGCGCATCGAGCAGCCCGATCCCGTCATCGGCCATGTCCTTGAGGGTGTAGGGCACCTTCGCCGGGAAGCCGATCTTCTTGCGCAGCACCTGCACCGGCGGGCTGGGCGCACGCTTGCCTTCGAACTTCTGGCTGAGCCCGATGTCGCGGTTGTCATAGCGGATCACCCGAAACCCGTCGCCCACCAGCGCCGCGACCAGCTCATCCGGCCACAGCGTCATCTGCGCGCCGAGGCCCATCACCAGCAGGATCACCTCGGCTGACGGATCGCCGCGATCCTCGTAGAAAATCTCGATGCCGGTGTTGGGCGTGGTAAGGGTGGGCATGGGGCAGGCAGTCCTCTCAACCGGCCCTGATGGTCATTTCCATTCGGGTCCGGATATATCGAAGCCGCGCGCGTCCAATTGGTCAAGCACTCCGCCGCTTTCAGCCAACACCCTTAACGGCACCACGGCGAGCGTCGTGCCCTTGGCCGTGCTGACTTCGGCGATTGTGTCGACCCAGATGGTCCTCAATTCGCTGCCCAAAGTCTCGTCTGCCCAAGGCCAGCACTGGCCGAGCGCGCTTTCGAGCGGGTTCGCCATGACCGAGGGAATATCGTAGCGCCGCCAGTCCGCCGCGCGCTTCTCCACGATATCGGGGCCAGCCTCGACCGCATCCATCGCGGCGTTGAGGCAAGGAATATGCGTGGCGGGCGGCGCATCGGCGAGGTTGTCGATGATATCCTCGCCCCGCAGCGTGGCGGCGCGGGTGGTCGGGACCTTGGCCTTGTCCGCCGCCGTGCTGACCACGTCGGAGGGTTCATCGGCCGTGTCGCGGTTGAAGCGCAGTTCCTTCCTCAGCATCTGGAACGAGGTGAGCAGGAAGGACTGGCGGGCGTAATCCTCGTCATGCGCGGTGCCGAGCGCTTCCAGCCGCGACCATTGGTCCGGCGTCAGATATTCGCTCGCCACCGTCTTGTCGGGCAGCTTGGTGAATTTCGATCCGCTGAAGATCAGCCGCAACACATCGCCCGGCGAAATCTTGGGCCGCGCGCCGAGGATCACGCGGTCGGCCTGCTTGGTGGCCTCCTCCAGCCGCGCAGGCTCCCACGGGGTGGTCTTGGGGATCGCCCGAATCTCGCCGACGAGGATGATGGTGCCGGTGGGCGTATCAATGGTCCACATCGGCGCGCCAGAGCGCTGCGCGGTGACGACGATGGCGTTGTCCTCAGGTGGCTGCTGCGCTGCCACTGTGACCGGCCAGAAAGCGGCAAAAGCCATGATCGTCAGCAACTTATTCATCGCGCGCCCCTTCGATGCAACATGTGTCACGCACCTAGAGCGGCGAGCCTGAACGCTGGCCGAACCTGAAAGGGCGGCCTCAGTATGGCAACGGAAATTGCAGGCGATACCGGGCGATCTCATCGACTTCGATCAGCTTCGCACGAGGAGGGCCCAACGCGATCACGTCGACACAATCGTCGTTCGTCACAAAGGCATAGTGCTTCGCATCCCGATGGATCGTCTTCAGCAGATCAGGGCTGGTCGGATATTCCGATCCCTCGATCACTCGAGCAAAGCTGCCGTCAATTCCTCTCCACCTATTTGAATCGGTTTCGGTGCTATTCCACGTCTCGTCGAGCACGCGGGCGACCAATGCATTGTCGAATTCGATGAGGAGTATTGGTTTATCAGCCCCTTCAAGTTCCCAGAAGAGGTTGAGGTGGTCGTTGCACGATTCCATCAGGCAGACTGTGCTTACGCGAATTGCGGAATTTGCGTCAGCTTCAAAGCAATTCGAGCCAAGCTGAAAGCCAAGCCCAAGATCATAGGGCGTGTGGACTATATCGGGCTTCACGGCACCAGCACCGTATCCTTCGGCTCATCCGCCAGCTCTGGATAATCCAGCGTGTAATGCAGCCCCCGGCTCTCCTTGCGCTTGAGAGCCGAAGCCACGATCAGTTCCGCCGATTGCAGCAGATTGCGCAGCTCGATCAGGTCAGTCGTTACCCGGAACGCGCCATAGTAATCCTCGACCTCGCGTTTCAGCAGGTCGATGCGGCTGGCGGCGCGTTCCAGGCGCTTGGTGGTGCGCACGATGCCGACATAATTCCACATGAAGCGGCGGATTTCGGTCCAGTTCTGCTTGATGACCACTTCCTCGTCGGAGTCGGTCACGCGGCTTTCGTCCCAGGGCAGGATCGCGGGGACGTCCTCAAGGCTGTCCCAGCGTTCCAGGATGTCCTGCGCCGCCGCCTCGCCGAACACGAAGCATTCGAGCAGGCTGTTCGACGCCAGGCGGTTCGCGCCGTGGAGACCGCTTTCGGTGCATTCGCCTGCCGCCCACAGCCCCGGCACATCGGTGCGCGCGTCGAGGCCGACGACGACACCGCCGCAGGTGTAATGCTGCGCGGGGACGACCGGGATCGGCTGGGTGGTCATGTCGATCCCCAGACCCATCAGCTTGTCGTAGATCGTCGGGAAGTGGCCCTTCACGAAGTCGGCGGGCTGGTGGCTGATGTCGAGATGCACATAATCGAGGCCGAAGCGCTTGATCTGATCGTCGATCGCGCGGGCGACCACATCGCGCGGAGCTAGTTCCTTCCGCTCAGGATCGTAATCGACCATGAAGCGGCGCCCTGTTTCGGGGTGGAGCAGGTGCCCGCCCTCGCCCCGGACGGCCTCGGTGATGAGGAAGTTTTTGACATCGAGATTGTAGAGGCAGGTCGGGTGGAACTGCATCATCTCCATGTTGGAGACCCGCGCGCCCGCTCGCCATGCCATCGCGATCCCATCCCCCGTCGCGCCGCGCGGGGCGGTGGAGAACTGGTAGACCCGGCCAGCACCGCCTGTGGCGAGGATCGTGGCGCGGGCGACGTGGCGTTCGACGCGCCCGGTCGCCTCGTCCAGCGCATAGACGCCCCAGACGCGACCTGCGGCAGAGAAGTGCTCGCGGTGGCGGTCGGTTATGAAGTCGATGCAGGTGCGGCCCGGAAGCAGGGTGATGTTGGGATGGGCCTCCGCCGCCTTGACCAGCGCCGATTGCACCGCCCAGCCGGTCGCATCGTCGACATGGACGATTCGGCGATGCGAATGGCCGCCCTCGCGGGTGAGGTGGAGGCTGTCCGCATCACGGTTGAACGGCACGCCTAGCTCGCAGAGCCGGTCGATCGACTGCGGCGCGCGCTCGATCACGAATTCGACCGTGGCGAGGTCATTGAGGCCAGCGCCCGCCACCATCGTATCGCGCACGTGGTTTTCAAAAGTGTCGCCCGTGTCGAGCACGGCGGCGATCCCGCCCTGCGCCCAAGCGGTCGATCCTCCGGTGAGCGAGCCCTTGGCCAGCACCAGCACGCGGCGCGTTTCGGCCAGCGCCAGCGCCGCGGTCAGCCCCGCCGCGCCCGAGCCGATCACGACAACATCATGCGCCTGTTGCAAGCCATCTTCCATCGCCATCCGCTTGCCATGACGTGCAATTGCGCGGTCGGCAAGCGGGTTGCGCGGCGTCTTCAGCCGGCGCTGGCGGTCAGCTGGACGAAGACATCCTCAAGATCGGCTTCGCGGGTGGTAACGTCTTCCACTGTCAGACCCTGCGCCTGAAGAATCCCCAGCACCTGACCTGCACTGAGGCGGTCCTTGTCATAGGTCACCTCGACCCCGCGCGCGCCGTCCCACTGCACCTTGACGAAAGCCTCATGCGAAGGGGCCGCGGCGAGGTCTTGCGCGGTGGTGACGGTGACGATCTTCTCGCGCGCCATGTCGACCAGCTCGCGGGTCGGCTTGTTGGCGATCAACTGGCCGTTGTTGATGATCGCGATCCGGTCACACAGCTCCTCGGCCTCTTCAAGGTAGTGGGTGGTCAGCACCACGGTCACACCGTCACGGTTCAATTCGCTGACCAGCTCCCACAGCTGACGGCGCAGATCGACATCGACCCCGGCGGTGGGTTCATCCAGCACCAGAATGGGCGGGGAATGAACCATCGCCTTGGCCACCAGCAGCCGGCGCTTCATCCCGCCCGACAGTGTCCGGGCATAGGCATTGCGCTTGTCGGCGAGCCGCACGGCCTCCAGCAGCGCTTCGGAGCGGCGCAAGGCGGCGGCGATGCCGTAGAACCCGGCCTGATTCTCCAGCACCTCGAACGGCGTGAAGAAGGGGTCGAACACGATCTCCTGCGGGACAATCCCGATCGAGCGGCTGGCGTTGCGACGGTTGCGATCAATGTCGAAACCCCAGATGTCCACGCTGCCGGAGGTCTTGTTGACCAGCCCGGCGAGGATGTTGATCAGCGTCGATTTGCCCGCGCCATTGGGGCCGAGCAGGCCGAAGATCGAGCCTTCGGGCACATCGAAGCTCACCCCGCCGAGCGCCAGCTTGCCTGCGGTGACGGTGCCGTTCGCGCCCTTGGCCGGGGCGTAGCGTTTCACAAGATTGTCGATGCGGATGGCGGGTTCGGCGGACATGGCTCCCGCCTAGGCAAAGGCGTCTGCAAAGGCAATTGAACTCAGGCTCGGCGCCCTGTATCGGCAAGCGCCATGAGCATTCCTCCTCCCGAAGTCCTGCTGGTCGATACGCGGCGCGTTTCCTGCGACGGGGCCAGCGGCATCCGCTCCCGCGCCGGCTATCGTCCCTCCGCGCTCGGCCATCCGCGCGTGTTCCTTGAGATCGATGAGCATGGCTATGTCGATTGCGGCTATTGCGACCGCCGCTTCGTGCTGCGCGGCGGCCCGGCTGACGGTGCGGATCAGGCAGGCCTACCCGATATCGCCGCAGGCGCCAGCGCCGCGTACAGCTGAACCGGCGCGCTCAGCGGCGGTTAAGGCGGGCTGTGCTGTAGGAGTGCTGTATCCCTGATTGCGAGGATCGCCCCATGAACCGTTTTCGCCCTGCCCTTATCGCCGCTCTGCCGCTCGCGCTGGCGGGCCTGTGCCTGAGTCCGCTTGCGGCCCAGGATGCGCAAAGCCAGAGCGCGCCCGATGTCGAAACCGAAACCACCGCCGAAGCCGCGCCGCCGACCAAGGGCGAAGCGCGCCTTGCCAAGCTGCTCGATGGCCGCGTCGCAGGTGAGCCGGTGCGCTGCATCCGCAGCCTGCCCAGCCAGCGCATGACCACCATCGATCGCACCGCCTATGTCTATGGCTCGGGCAACACGATCTATGTCCAGCGCACCCGCGATCCGGATCAGATCGACGATAATGACGCGCTGGTCACACAGCGCTTCAACGCGAGCGAATTGTGCCGGCTCGACCAGATGACCACGGTCGACCGGGTGCTGGGCTTTTTCACCGGCGCGGTGTTCTTCGAGGATTTCGTGCCTTATACCCGCGTGAAATCGAACGAGGGCGGCGAAGGGTGATCAGCCCGCTCGGCCAGTAAATCACCGGCGCGAGCGGGTCCTAACCGTTACGCCGGTCCAGTCGGCTCAGGCGCGCGCCATCGCGTTCATCCGGGCGATGATTTCCTCGGCTTGGAGCATGATCCGGTCGATCAATTCCTGACAGGTCGGGATATCGTGGATCAGCCCGGCAACCATACCGCAGCTCCACGCGCCCGCGTCCATCGTGCCTTCCATCATGATCTTCGGGTACACCCCGGCGACTTCGGGCAGGATGTCCTGAATGGTGATGGCATCGCCGAGCTCTTTCTCCTTGATGATCAGGCGCTCCACCGCAGCATTGTTGAGCACGCGTTCGGTGTTGCGCAGCGGGCGCATCACCAGCCGGGTGTCGAGCTCGCTGGCCGCAAGAATCGCCTGCTTCACGTTCTCATGCACCGGGGCTTCCTTGGTGGCGATGAAGCGCGTGCCCATGTTCATCCCCTGCGCGCCCATGGCGAGGCTGGCGACCAGACTGCGCCCATCGGCCATGCCGCCGCTGGAGACGAAGGGGATTTCCAGTTCGTCCGCGGCGCGCGGCAGCAGGATGAAGTTGGGCACATCGTCCTCGCCCGGGTGGCCGCCGCATTCGAACCCGTCGACACTCACCGCATCGCAGCCGATATCCTGCGCCTTCAGCGAGTGGCGCACAGAGGTGCACTTGTGGATCACCTTGATCCCGGCGTCCTTCAACGCGGGCAGCAGATCGACCGGGTTGCGTCCCGCCGTCTCGACCACCTTCACCCCGCCGTCGATCACCGCCTTGACCAGCCCGGGATAGTCGGGCGGGGTCAGGGTCGGCAGGATGGTGAGGTTCACGCCGAATGGCTTATCGGTCATGTCCTTGCAGCGCGCGATCTCGTTCGCGAGCTTTTCGGGCGTGCCCTGGGTGAGGCCGGTGATGATCCCGAGCCCCCCGGCGTTCGAGACCGCCGCCGCCATCTCGGCGAACCCGACATAGTGCATCCCGCCCTGGATGATGGGGTGCTGGATGCCGAACATTTCGGTGATGGCGGTCTTCATGGCGTTGTCTCTCCCGTTGGAATGCGTGTTTGCACGGGAGACAAGCCGAGTTGCGCCGCGCTTTCAAGCCCGCTTTTGGGGAGAGCGCGGCACATGGCCCCACGCCGTAGCGTCAGGTTGCGTGCAATTTCTGGAGGGTCGCCGGGCGGCGGGGAGGCGGTGGGATCGGCCCGCTCGCCAGCAGCCCGGCCCGTCAGCATATGCGCAGCCGCGCGCCGGATCGCATTGATCCAGCGCAAGCCGCCTGAATTGAAGCGAAAATTCCGCCTCAGCCGCGCTTGAACGACAGGGTGAAGGTCACCGGCACGGCAGGCGTGATCGACGGGAGCTGCGCCAGCGCGCGCAATTCGCCCAGTTCATCGGTCAGGCCGAACATATCGGTCGAGATGATCACTGGCGCGGTTGGCACCACGGTCACCCGGTCAGCCGAAGCGCGGGTGACCAGCACTTCGGTCTCGATATCGCTGGTCGCACCCTTGATCGCCACGCTGGCCTTCAATGGCCGGGTGAGCGACTGGCCGACCGCCAGCCCGGCGAACGCCGCCGGGTCGAGCTTGGCCGTCACGGTCGCCTTGGGGTTTTCGGCGACGCCGAAGAAGATCTCGCGCATCCGCTCATTGCGGATGTCGACGCCGGTGTTGACCGAGGCGAGGTCGATATCGAGCGTCGCCGTGCCGTCCGCCGCAACGCTGCCCGACAGCTTGTCGAAGCGATTGGCCTCGGCCACCTCGCCCGCCTTGATGCTGACATAGGACAGGCGCGAACCAGCCGGATCGAGCGCCCAGTCGCCCTCGGTCAGCGGTGCTGCGTCGGTGGCGGCCTCCGTCGGCGCACTTGTGCCTTGTTCGGCGCATGCGGCCAGCCCCACAGCGAGTGCGGCGGCAAGGACAATGGGACGAAGGTTCGACATCACGATCACGGGACCTCTCATGCAGGAAGTGCGGCGTTGAGCGATATGCGATTCTACGCGCAGGCGGAAGGGGCGGATCAACGTAGCGGCACTCCGTTCACCCGGCTTATTACTCCCACTCGATCGTTCCCGGCGGCTTAGACGTATAGTCATACACCACCCGGTTGATGCCCTGCACCTCGTTGACGATACGGGTCGCCACGCGGGTCAGGAACCCGGCGTCATAGGGGAAGACATCCGCGGTCATCCCGTCGGTCGAGGTGACGGCCCGCAGCGCGCAGACCGAATCATAGGTGCGCGCGTCGCCCATCACACCGACTGTCTTGACCGGCAGCAGCACCGCAAAGGCCTGCCAGATCGCATCATAGAGGCCCGCATTGCGGATTTCCTCAAGGTAGATCGCGTCAGCCTTGCGCAGGATGTCGCAGCGCTCCTTGGTGACTTCACCGGGGATGCGGATCGCGAGGCCGGGGCCGGGGAAGGGGTGACGGCCGACGAAAGCAGGCGGCAGGCCCAGCTCGCGCCCGAGATCGCGCACCTCATCCTTGAACAGTTCGCGCAGCGGCTCGACCAGCTGCATGTTCATGCGTTCGGGCAGGCCGCCGACATTGTGGTGGCTCTTGATCGTGACGCTCGGCCCGCCGGTGAAGCTGACCGATTCGATGACATCAGGATAAAGCGTGCCCTGGGCGAGGAAGTCGGCGCCTCCGATCTTCTTCGCCTCAGTCTCGAACACGTCGATGAAGGTCTTGCCGATGAACTTGCGCTTGGCTTCCGGATCGGTGAGCCCGGCGAGGCCGCCGAGGAACAGCTCTTCGGCCTCCACGTGCACCAGCGGGATATTGTAGTGGTCGCGGAACAGGGTCACGACCTGTTCGGCCTCGTTCATGCGCATGAGGCCGTGGTCGACGAAGACGCAGGTCAGCTGATCGCCGATCGCTTCGTGGATCAGCACCGCCGCGACCGCCGAATCGACCCCGCCCGAAAGCCCGCAGATCACGCGCTTGTCGCCCACCTGCGCGCGGATTTCCGCGATCTTGGTCTTGCGGAACTCGGCCATGGTCCAGTCGCCCCTCAGGCCGCAGACATGGCGGACGAAATTGGCGATCAGCCGACCGCCATCAGGCGTGTGGACCACCTCGGGGTGGAACTGGGTGCCGTAGAACTTGCGCGCCTCATCCGCGATCACCGCAAAGGGCGCGCCATCGGACGTGGCGACGATTTCGAAGCCGGGGGCGAACTGGGTGACCTTGTCGCCGTGGCTCATCCAGACCTGATGGCGCTCTCCCACCTCCCACAAGCCGTTGAACAGCGAACATTCGCCGGTGACGGTCAGGAAGGCGCGGCCGAATTCGCCGCCCTCTCCGGTTTCATGGCCGGGCCGGACTTCGCCGCCCAGCTGGTGGCTCATCACCTGCTGGCCATAGCAGATGCCAAGAATCGGCAGGCCCGCATCGAACAAGGCCTGCGGCGCGCGGGGGCTGCCGTCTTCGGGAACGCTCGCGGGCGAGCCTGACAGGATAATGCCCTTGGGCCGCATCCGCTGGAACGCGGCTTCGGCCTGGGTAAAGGGGGCAATCTCGGAATAGACCCCCGCCTCGCGAACGCGGCGCGCGATCAACTGCGTCACCTGGGAGCCGAAATCGACGATCAGGATCGATTCGGGGACGGCAGAATCGCCCGCTGCGGGGCTTGAAGGGTGCGCGCTCATGGCGGCGGATTACGAAGCAGGCCCCCTGCTGTCCAGCATCGCTGCACCACAGGCCAGCAATTTTGCAGTGCAGCATAAAAGTGGCGACGCATTTTCAACGGGTTCCCGAAAAATGCAGCCGGATTGCTTGCAATCTTTGGAACCAATTCTGCACCTTTCGCATTTGCACATTATTCTTGTGCACTGCACCAGAGTTTCAAACAGCAACCGAATGCCGGTCAGCGGCATCGTTCTATCGACACCCTCTCTCACAATCGGAGTTTCCCATGCGTTTCATTCTCCCCCTGATCGCCCTCGCAGCCGTCGCAGCGCCCGTTGCCGCAGAGCCGGCAGCTGAGCAGGCCGTGACCGTTCGCATTGCCTATGGCGATGTTGACGTGACCACGCCGGAAGGCCGCGCCGCGCTTGAAGCGCGCATCGATGCCAAGCTGCGTCAGGCCTGCACCGTCGAAGCCGCCGGTCGTTACAGCAGCGGTCGCACCTCGGTCGACAGCAAGTGCGTGGCCGAAGCGCGCACCGTCGCACTCGCCGAAGTCGAGCGGGTTGCCATGATGCAGCAGGCCCGCAGCGGCCGCACCGTCGCCGCCAACTGAGCTAGACCAAACCTTTGAAATGAAACGGCCGCCAGAGCGATCTGGCGGCCGTTTTGATTCAGGTCGAGACGCAGAATATTGCAAGTCTTGCAACTAACCTTGGTGTTTTCGCATTTGAATTCGGACCTGCGCAACACCAATTCGCCGATCGAGCGATGCGTTGCCGGGCCCCTCTCTCCAAACCGGCATTCTCCCTTGTGGAGCCATCGCCCGGGTGCGGCATCCGAACACGGACCCGTTGCCTGCCTGCCTGACCGGCAGGAGCGGCCAGCGCTCCCCCCTGCTTGGCCCTCCCGCCCTGTCTCCGTCCGGCCCAGCGCCGGACATGCAGCGAACGAGACGCGGCCACCGCCCTCCCCCCCTTAAAAGGTGGCCGCGTCTCAAGCCGCTCATCCCCCCAGATCGCACCACACCCAGCCGCCTCGCCGCGCCAGCGCACCGGTGATTGCCTTTTTCGATTGCGGTGATGAATTATTTTCAGTCTTATAGACGATTGAATATTGCGCGAAGCTTTGTATATGATGCTTCGGTCCGGGCAGTCCTCTCCCCTCTCCCCCCCGATTGCCCGGACTCCCAAACAACAACAAAACAGGGAAACCCGAACCATGAACATGATCAGCGAAAAGGTTATCGCCTTGCTGCTCGCCGTTGCCATCAGCGGCACCGCGTTCAACACGTTTATTGTCTAGGGCCTCAAGCCTCAGATATCGTGTAACGCCAGCACAAAAGCGAAGCCAACAGCGGCCCGGTTCCTCACCCGAGGAGCCGGGCCGAGTTGTTTTGGCCGTGCCGCTATTCCACCCCGCCTAACCGTGCGGCCTCTTCGCGCAGATCGGTCTTGAGCAGCTTGCCGATGTGGCTGCGCGGCATTTCCGCAATCGGGTGCAGCGCGGCGAGGCGCTGGGTCTTGCCGAGTCGCGCGTTGACCGCCGCCATGATGGCCTCAGGGTCTGCGGCGCCGTCTTTGAGCACCACGAAGCCAACCGGGCTCTCCCCCCACTTGCGCGAGGGCATCCCGACCACCGCTGCCTCGGCCACGCCGGGTTCCCTGCACAATTCGGCTTCGAGATCGGAGGGGTAGATGTTGAACCCGCCCGAGATGATCATGTCCTTGGCGCGGCCCACCAGTTCGACAAAGCCCTCCGCGTCCACCCGCCCGATGTCCCCCATCCGCATCCACGCCTCGCCCGTGGCAGGGTCGATCCACTGCGCTTCCTTGGTCTTGTCAGGGCGATTCTTGTAGCCGCTCATCATGGTGAGGCTGCGACCGACCATATTGCCGGGGGTGCCGGGCGGCAATTCGCGGTCTTCGTCGTCGAGCACCTTCAACTCGCTCCCCGGCGCGGGGCGGCCCACGGTGTGGAGCTTGTCGGGGAATTCGTGCGCTGCGAGCAGGCACACCACCCCGCCCTCGGTCATCGAATAGATCTCGATCAACCCGCCGGGCATCCGCTTGAGGACTTCGCGTTTCAATTCGGCTGAGAATGGCGCGGAGGTGCAATATTTGAGTTTCAGGCTCGTAAGGTCGAAATCATCGAAGCGCTCGAAATCCATCAGGCGCTGATATTGCACCGGCACGAGCATGGTGATCGTCGTGCGGTCGGCTTGCGCAAAGCCGAGCCACTTGGCGCAATCGAACTTGCCCATCACCCGCACGCAGCCCCCCGCCAGCAGCACGGGGAGGAAGGCGACCATGGTGGTGTTTGAATAGAGCGGTGTCGAAGCAAGCGAGCGCACCTCGATCCCGGCGCCGAGATAACTCAGTGCGGTCGGCGCGAACTGCCGCCAGCGCATCTGGTGCGAATGGACGATGCCCTTGGGAATGCCGGTCGTGCCGGACGAATAGATGATATTGAACGGATCTTTGGGCTCGGGCACGAAGGCCGGCGCGCGGGCGCCCGGAGGGGCCATCCACTGATCGATGCTCTCCAGCGGGACGCGGATCAGTTCGGCCATAAAGTCGGTGCCGAGTTCCGCCGCCTTGGCCGCATCGATGAAGAGATGGATCGCGCCCGAATCCTTCGCCATCCCCTCAAGCTGTTCTGGCGAGGCGCTGGTCGTCAGCGGCGCCGCCACGCCGCCAGCGCGCATCGCGGCGAGGAACACCAGCGCATATTCGACCGTGGAGGTGCCAAGGATTGCGACCGATTGCCCGCGTTGCAACCCCGTCTCCACCAGTCGCGCCGCCAGCCGCTCGACCAGCCCGACGAGTTCCGCCCAGTAAACCTCGCGCTTTTCGTCGATCAGCGCGAGGTCATCGCCCTTGATGCGGCTCCATTCCATCAGGATGTCGGGGAAGCTGCCGAAGGGTTCGGCAAGGCGGCTCATCATCAGGTCGTGGCTCATGGGGGCCATGCATAATCAGCCCAGCCCCTCGCGCAAAGGATTTGCGAAGTGGCTCGCACAAGTGGCAGGAAGCGCGGCAAGGGAGAGGCACATAATGCGCACCGCAATCACAATCACGCTCGGAGCGTTGGCGCTCTCCCCGGCGCAGGGGCAGAATGCGCCCGCAGAACCGCAACGCGTGCTGGTGGTGCTGGCCCATCCGGATGACGAATTGCCGATGGCTCCTGCGATCGCCGCATTGGCGCGGCAGGGGGCGGATGTTGCCATCTACTATGCCACCGCTGGCGATGCGGGGCCGGGCGTTTCGCGCCTTTCGCCAGGTGCCGCACTGGCAGAGCGGCGCATTGCCGAAGCGTGGTGCGCTGTCGAGGCGCTGGGCGTCTCGACCTTGCTGGGTGCCGAGCATCCCGATGGCAAGCTGGGCCTTGCCGCGCATCAGGAAGGCAGCCCGGCGCGGGCGCTGGCAGCGGCGTTCAAGGAGCAGTTCGCACTGTCCGACCTGATCCTCACCTGGGGGCCGGACGGCGGATATGGGCACGCGGATCACCGCATGGTTAGCGCGCTAACCACCCAGATTGTGCAAGCGATGCCCGCCGCTGAGCGCCCGAAACTGCTCTATGTCGGCATTCCCGCAGGCAGCCTGCCGCCGGTGCCGGAAATGGCGCAATGGGCCACAACCGATCCGGCGCTGCTCACCGAAGGCATCGCCTACACCCCCGCCGATCTCGACGCCGCCAAGGCCGCCGCCGCGTGCCATGTGACTCAGTTCGACGAGGCCACCCGCGCCGGGATGATGCCGCTGTTCGATGCGACGATGTGGCGCGGCACAGTGCATTTCCGACCTGCGTTCTAACGCCGTCGACCAACCACCCTGAACATTCGTGGAAAAGCGGCGCTTGGGGGCCTCGCGCAGTTGGGTTTCCGCCGCGCAAGCCCTATATGATCACCATGAACGATACCACCTCACAACCCTCTGACCCGGTCTCCGAAGGCCTCCCCGAACGCGTGCGCCAGATGGGCGAATATGGCGCGGATTCGATCAAGGTTCTCAAGGGCCTTGATGCCGTGCGCAAGCGTCCGGGCATGTATATCGGCGATACCGATGACGGCAGCGGCCTGCACCACATGGTCTTTGAAGTTTCGGACAACGCCATCGACGAGGCGCTGGCAGGCCATTGCGACCTCGTTCTGATCGAATTGAACCCCGATGGTTCTGTGTCGGTCGAAGATAATGGCCGCGGCATTCCCACCGGGATGCACACCGAAGAAGGCGTGTCCGCTGCCGAAGTGATCATGACCCAGCTCCACGCGGGCGGGAAGTTCGAGAACACCTCGGACGACAACGCCTACAAGGTCTCCGGCGGTCTCCACGGCGTCGGCGTGTCGGTGGTGAATGCGCTGTCCGAATGGCTTGAACTGGTGATCTGGCGCGAGGGCAAGTCGCACTGGATGCGGTTCGAACACGGCGATGCGGTCGCTCCGTTGGTGGTGACAGGCGATGCGCCGCCGGTCGCCAGCAATGGCGATGAGAATGGCCTCAAGAAAGGCACCCGCGTCACCTTCAAGGCCAGCCACGACACTTTCAAAAACGTCACCGAATTCGATTTCGAGAAGCTGGAGCACCGCTACCGCGAGCTCGCCTTCCTCAACTCCGGCGTGCGCATCAAGCTGCGCGACAAGCGGCACGAAGAGGTGCTGGAGCACGATCTCTATTACGAAGGCGGGATCGCGGCCTTCGTGAAGTATCTCGACCGCAACAAGCAGCCGCTGATCCCCGAACCGATTTCGGTCTCGGCCGAAAAGGATGGTATCGGCATCGACGTCGCGCTGGAATGGAACGATTCCTACTACGAGAACGTGCTCGCCTTCACCAACAACATCCCGCAGCGCGACGGCGGCACGCACCTCGCCGCCTTCCGCGCCGCGCTGACCCGCACGCTGAATAACTACGCTGAACGATCCGGGATGCTGAAAAAGGAGAAGGTCAGCCTGTCGGGCGAGGATATGCGCGAAGGCCTGACCGCCATCGTCAGCGTCAAGCTGCCTGACCCCAAGTTCTCCAGCCAGACCAAGGACAAGCTGGTCAGCTCCGAAGTGCGCTCGCCATTGGAGTCGCTGATGAGCGACAAGATGAGCGAATGGCTCGAGGAAAACCCCGGCGATGCGCGCTCGATCATCCAGAAGGTGATCGACGCCGCCGCCGCCCGCGAAGCCGCCCGCCGCGCCCGCGAAATGAGCCGCAAGGGCGCGATGAGCGTCGCCTCGCTGCCGGGCAAGCTCGCCGATTGTCAGGAGCGCGATCCGGCCAAGTCCGAACTGTTCCTGGTCGAAGGGGACTCCGCCGGCGGATCGGCCAAGCAGGGCCGCGACCGCAAGACGCAGGCGATCCTGCCGCTGAAGGGCAAGATCCTCAACGTCGAGCGCGCGAGGTTCGACCGGATCATCAGCTCCAAGGAAGTCGGCACGCTGATTCAGGCGATGGGCACCGGCATCCGCGACGAGTTCAACCTCGAAAAGCTGCGCTACCACAAGATCGTCATCATGACCGACGCCGACGTCGACGGCGCGCATATCCGCACGCTGCTGCTGACCTTCTTCCACCGCCAGATGCCCGACATCATCCGTGCAGGGCACCTGTTCATCGCTCAGCCGCCGCTGTTCAAGGTCTCCAAGGGGCGGAGCGAAGTCTATCTCAAGGATCAGGCCGCGCTCGATCGCTATCTGGTCGATGCCGGACTGCAAGGCCGGGTGATCGAAACCGCCGAAGGTGCGCGCGGCGGCGATGATCTGCGCGCGCTGGTGGATGGCGCGCTTCGGCTCAAGAACCTGCTCGCCTTCGTCCCGCGCCGCTATGATAGCGGGATCGTGGAGCAGATGGCGCTGGTCGGCGCGCTGGAACCGGGGTTGGCGGGCGAAGCGCTCGCCGCTGCGCTGGGCCGCGCGGCCGGACGGCTTGGCGCGGGCGACCGCGAAGCGCGCTGGAGCGCCTATCAGCGTGATGATGGCACGGTCGTGTTCGAACGCCTGTGGCGCGGCGTGAAGGACGTGCACGAAATCGACGCGCGCTTCCTCATCAGCACCGAAGCGCACAAGCTCCACGGCCTCGCCGCCGCGCAGGCCGATGCCTATGCCTCGCCCGTCCGCTTGGTGCGCGCGGGCGACGTGCCGGACGAGCCGGAGCCTGACACCACCCTTGGTACTGAGGCGATCGAAGGCGATCCCTTCGCCGGAGAGGCCGAGCAGGCCGCTGCTCCCCCGCCGCTGCCGCAGGACGATGGGATCAGCCGCCCGAGCCAACTGCTCGACGCGATCTTCGCCGCAGGGCGCAAGGGCCTCGCGATTGCCCGCTACAAGGGTCTGGGCGAAATGAATGCCGAGCAATTGTGGGAAACCACGCTCGATCCGGAAGCCCGCGTGCTGCTGCAGGTGAAGGTCGAGGATGCCGACGTGACCGACGAAATCTTCACCCGCTTGATGGGCGATATCGTCGAACCGCGGCGCGAGTTCATTCAGGATAATGCCCTTAACGTCGCCAATCTCGACGTCTAAATCCGGAGCATCAATGGCGACCCAGCCCCACCGTACCGAGGAACTGCAACAGACCAGCTTTCTGATCATCCTCGCGGTGGTCACGCTACTGATGGCCGTGGTGATCTATCCCTTCGCCCAGCCCCTGTTGTGGGCGGGACTGGCGGCGATCATGTTCCAGCCGCTTTACCGCGATGTGCTGCGGCGCATGCGCGGGCGGCGCAATCCGGCCGCCGGGCTGTCGCTGCTGATCATCTTCATCCTGGTGCTGGTGCCCGCGGCATGGGTCGCCTCGATGGTGATTCAGCAGGCCTTTGTGCTGGTCACCACACTGCAACAGCAGCCAGTCGACCTCGCGGCGCTGTTCGATACGGTTTACACGCGGCTGCCGCAGTTCGCCCGCGAAGCGGTTGATCGCAGCGGCTGGGCCGATATCGCGATGGTGCAGACGCGTTTGCAGGAACTGCTCACCGAAAGCGCCGGGATGATCGCATCGCAGGCCGTCTCGATCGGCAGCGGGGCGCTGAGCTTCTTCCTCTCCTTCGGCGTGGCGCTGTATGTGATGTTCTTCCTGCTCCGCGATGGCGAGCGGATCGGGCGCACCGTGCTCTGCGCTGTCCCGGTCGAACGCAGCATCGCTGACCGGCTGGCCCAGCGGTTCCTGGGCATCGTGCGCGCCACGATCAAGGGCACCGGCGTCGTCGCACTGGTGCAGGGCGCGCTCGGCACGATCACGCTGATGATCGCGGGCGTGCCCTCGGCCTTGCTGTTCGGCGTCATCATGGCGATCTTCGCGCTCGTCCCGGTGATCGGATCGGGCGCAGTGTGGGTGCCGGCCGGGCTGTATTTGCTGATTACGGGCGAGACTTGGCAGGGACTATTCGTGCTGCTGACCGGCTTCTTCGTCATCTCCTCGGCCGACAATGTGCTGCGCCCGATTCTGGTCGGCCGCGATACCGGGATCCCTGACTGGATCATCCTCATCACCACACTGGGCGGGATCAGCTTCGTCGGGTTTTCGGGCATCGTGCTCGGGCCGCTGGTGGCGGGGCTGTTCCTCGCGAGCTGGTCGATCCTGCGCGAACAGCGCGAGCAGGACGAGGAAATGGTGCGCCAGCACGGCATCTCGGTCGACGCTTCGGGCCACGCGCCTGATAGTCCCGCTGCGGCTGGCTGACCCGTGCAGCCGCTTGTCACTCCCGGCTCGCAAGGTGAAGCGATCGGACGGCTGGTCGTCGCCGGTCTGGTGGTGACAATGCTGCCCGCGCTGCCCTTCGGTGCCTACCTCATCTACCCCTTCGCGATCCTGACGACGTGGTTCCACGAAATGGGTCACGGCCTCACCGCAATGCTGCTCGGCCAGCATTTCGAGCAGCTGATGATCTTCCCCAATGGCTCGGGCGTGGCCGAGAGTCAGGTTTCGGGTGAGGCGTCTCGCTTCACCCATGCGGCGATTGCCGCAGGCGGCCCGATTGCGCCGAGCGCGGTGGGCGCGCTGTTGATCGTGGCCAGCGCCCATCCCAAGGCGTGGCGGCCGGTGCTCTGGCTGTCCGCAGCGGTGATCCTTGGCAGCGTGCTGATCTGGGTGCGCTCGCTGACCGGGTTGTGGGTGCTGCCGCTGGTCGCCGGGATCCTCGGCCTGATCGCATGGCGTGCCTCCCCTGCCTTTGCGAGGTTCAGCCTGCAATTCCTGGGTGTGCTCGGCGCCATGTCGATGCTGCGGGATTTCAATTACCTGTTCACCGAGCAGGGGATGGTGGACGGGCAGGCGATGATGTCGGACACCGGACAGATCGAGGCTGCACTGGGCCTTCCGCACTGGTTCTGGGCCGGGGTGATCCTGCTGATCTCGGGCGTGATGGTGGGCGCGGCGCTCAAGTATGCGCTCGCCGAACACCGGTTGCGCCCGCCGCCAAGGAAGCTCCCCGCCAACGTGCTGCAATTCAAGCGGGACCCCAAACGCTGACGCTTTCGGCAGTCCCGCTGGCCGCGCTGGGACGGTAAAGCAGCGCCATGGACATGATCGAACTCGCCGACCGGCTCGCCATTGCCGAAACCCTTGCGCTCTATTGCCGCGGGATCGACCGCTGCGATCCCGAACAGCTCGCCGCAGTGTTCACGCCTGACGCCCTGATCGACTATGGCGACGGTGCGAAGCCCATCGCCGAGGTGATCCCCGGGCTGATGGCGGGTCTCGGCTCGATGCGGCTGACACAGCACAATATCAGCAACACCGTGATCCGGATCGCGGGCCTGACCGCACGGGCCGAGACCAACTGCGTCGCGCTCCACATCATCCCCACGCCCGATGGCGAGATCGAGCTGGTGGTCGGCGGGCGCTATCTCGACACGCTGGCGAAGCGCGATGGACGCTGGCAGATCGCCGAGCGGCTTTATGTCATGGACTGGAACCGCACTGCGCCTGCGACAATGCAACTGGAAGGCGGGCTGTTCGATGGCTTGCAGCGCCGCGGCGCGCGCGGGGCAGCCGATCCGTCAGCAGCGTGGTGGGAAGCGGCTTAGGACGCAACCTTCAGCGTGTTCACACCCGAGGCATCGGCCCCGGCCTCACCCGACAAGCCGATGAACATCGTGTCGACAATCCGCGCCAGCTTCTTCTCGGACAGCTTGTCACCGAGATAGATCAGCGCATCAGGCAAGGTGTAGTTTGAGATCATCTGGTTGATCAGCGACAGCGCCTCATCAATCTCTAGCCCCGCGAAATAGCCATCAGCCTGCGCCTCGGCGATAAGCTCGCACAGGTAGTGATCGGCGAGATCGACGTAGGATCGCACGCGTTCGAAATTGGCAGCGCCCATTTCACACAGGATGCTGAAAAAGTGCGGATCGGCGCGGAATCGCTCCTGCGAGATCACGAAGCGGCGGCGGAAGAATTCGTACATCTTGCGCGGCGGCGGCAAGTTGGAGGCGAGCACTTCTTCCATCACCTGCAACTGCGGGGCGAACCAGGTCTGCGCAACCACATCGAACAGGTCGTCGTAATCGGCGAACAGCGCTTCAAAGCGCGCACGGGTCAGCCCGCTTTCGGCCATGGCGACAGTCCACGGGATTTCCGAGCCGCGCTCCTTGACCAGATCGAGCACATGCCGCGCGATCCGCTCGCGTTCGGCTTCCCGGGCCGTTTCGTTCAATCCCATGTCGATCGCGCCTCCTCGCGCAGGCACCAACATAGGCGAAGCGGGCGCAGGCCGGAAGAGGCGCTCGTCGATTTTTGTGCGACGCAGCAAGGGAAAGGTCATGGGGGAGAGACGGTTGAGCGTCCTATCCGTTCCGCGGCGGCATCGGGAAAAACGCCGAGGTGCGCCGCTTGTAGTCCGCGTATTTGTCGCCCTTGGACTTGTCGAGGCCCTTCTCCAGCAGGGTCACGCCCGACCATTTGGTCAGCGTGAAGCTGAGGAACAGCGGGCCGATGATCGTCGCCAGCGCGTACCACCAACCGGCCGCCGCGCAGGCGAGCCAGATGCCCCACCATGCGGCAAAATCGCCAAAGTAATTGGGGTGGCGGGTGTAGCGCCACAGCCCGGTGTCGAGCACCTTGCCGTGATTGGCGGGATCGGCCTTGAAGCGAGTCAGCTGCCAATCGCCCACCCATTCGAAGAACACGCCGATGCTCCACAGGGCGAAACCGGCCCATGCCAACGGCGGGATCGGGGCAGGCGCACCGCTCGCCAGAATGCCGACCTGCGCCGGGCTGGAGACCGCGAACAGCAGCACCGCCTGCATCAGCCACACGCGGGTGAGCGCAGCGCGGGCGAAGTTCCCGGCTTCGCGATCCTTCTTGAGGATCATCTTGTAGCGCTTGTCCTCGCCTTCCTTGCGCCAGCGCAGGAACAGATAACCGCCGAGCCGGAAGCCCCAGGCCGCCGTCATCAGCATGATCAGCGTCGCCAGCGCGCCGGGACCGCCGGGCACGTGCAGCCAGCTGGCCACCGCAAGGATCGCCATCCCCGCGCCCCAGAAGGCGTCGATGAAGCTGACATCGTCGATTGTCACGCTGATCGCCCACTGGATCAGCACCAGCACCAGCAGAATCGCGGCATTCAGGGCGAGGAGTTCAAACATCGTTCTTTCCGGCAATAATGTCGCGCGCCTGTTGTTCGAGCACCTTGAAGCGCTCGTAATCGGGCAGCTTGGCACGGAACCATTCGGCGATTTTCAGCAGGTCCTCACCATAATTGCCGGTGGGGAGCATCGGTGGGCCGAAGCTGACAATCTTGGCGGCGTTATCGGCAAAGGCGGGGACGATCGGGACGTTGGCAGCCCGCGCGATATGGTAGAAGCCGGAGCGCCACTTGCCGTCCGACTTGCGGGTGCCCTCGCACGCGATCACCAGCGCCAGTTCATCGCGCGCGGCAAATTCGGCGGCGACCTGTTCGGTGGCATTGGCCTTGGCGGTGCGGTCAACCGGGATGCCGCCCATGTCGAGCATGAAGTTTTTCATGATCCCCTGGAACAGGGTGTGCTTGCCCATGAAATTGGGCTTCACGCCTTCCTCATGGGTCGCGCCGGTGAAGAACACGAAATCCCAGTTCGAGGTATGCGGCGCGCCCGCCAGCACATATTTCTTGAGATGCTTGGGAAGGGGGGAGTCAATCCTCCACCCCCGCGCATACCAGATGGCCAGAATGATCCGCCGCACGATGCGCGAAAGCAGCGTAGGCTTGCGCACGGGCGCAGTGTTCAATGGTTTGTGCAAGCGGTGCGCCCCTCCCAAAGGCTTGACCCTTGTGGCTTAACTTGGGTTAGATACGCAAGGGGGCGGGGGAGGGTTTCAGACTACATCCTGAACACGCCAAATGCGGGCCGCTCGGCGATCGGCGCTTCCAGACACGCCGCCAGCGCCAGCCCCAGCACATCTCGCGTTTGCACCGGATCAACCACCCCGTCGTCCCACAGGCGGGCGGTGGCGTAGTAGGGGTTGCCTTCGTCCTCGTATTTCTGGCGGATCGGGGCCTTGAAGGCCTCGGCTTGGTCCGGCGTCCAGCTCTCGGCGTCGCGGTGGACGGTGGCGAGGACGCTCGCGGCCTGCTCGCCGCCCATCACCGAGATGCGGGCGTTGGGCCAGGTGAACAGGAAGCGGGGCGAGTAGGCCCGCCCGCACATCCCGTAATTGCCCGCGCCAAAGCTGCCGCCGATCACTACCGTGACCTTGGGCACGGTGGCGGTGGCGACGGCGGTGACGAGCTTTGCGCCATGCTTGGCGATGCCCTCCGCCTCGTACTTCCCGCCGACCATGAAGCCGCTGATATTCTGGAGGAACAGCAGCGGAATGCGGCGCTGGCAGGCGAGTTCGATGAAGTGCGCGCCTTTCTGCGCGCTCTCGGAGAACAGCACGCCGTTGTTGGCGAGGATAGCGACCGGCATCCCCCAGATATGGGCGAAGCCGCAGACGAGGGTGGAGCCATAATGCGCCTTGAACTCGTGGAATTCGGAGCCGTCGACAAGGCGCGCGATCACTTCCTTGACGTCATAGGGTGCGCGCACGTCCTCGGGGATGAGGGCGTAGAGGTCTTCCGCGTCGAACTTCGGCGGGCGGGGGTCCCGCAACCCGTTCGTGTCGAGCGTAGTCGAGACACTGCCCAGCCCACGGTTCTCGACTGCGCTCGAACCGAACGGTGAATTGAGATGCGAGACAATGTCCCGCACGATGGTGAGCGCGTGTTCGTCGTTCTCAGCCAAGTGATCGACCACGCCCGATTTCTTCGCGTGCAGATCGCCGCCGCCCAGATCCTCGGCGCTGATTTCCTCGCCGGTCGCCGCCTTCACCAGCGGCGGGCCGGCGAGAAAGATCGTGCCCTGGTTGCGCACGATCACGCTCTCGTCCGACATGGCAGGGACGTAGGCGCCCCCGGCGGTGCAGCTGCCCATCACGCAGGCGATCTGCGGGATGCCGAGCGCGCTCATGTTCGCCTGATTGAAAAAGATCCGCCCGAAGTGGTCGCGATCAGGGAACACCTCGGCCTGATGCGGCAGGTTCGCGCCGCCACTGTCGACGAGGTAGATACACGGCAGGCGGTTCTCCTGCGCAATCTCCTGCGCGCGCAGGTGCTTCTTGACCGTCATCGGGTAATAGGTGCCGCCCTTCACGGTCGCATCATTGCACACGATCATGCACTGGCGACCGGATACGCGCCCCACCCCGCAGATGATCGAGGCGCCGTTGACGTCGCCTTCGTACATCCCGTTCGCTGCGAGTTGCCCGATCTCAAGGAACGGCGAACCCGGATCGAGCAGCCGCTCCACCCGCTCGCGAGGGAGCAGCTTGCCGCGCGAGACATGGCGCTCACGCGATTTTTCGGTGCCGCCCAGCGAAGCTTCGGCCACGGCGGCACGCAGTTGCTGGGCGAGGGCGTGGTTGTGCGCAAAGCGGGCCTTGGCCTCGGGGCTCTCGCGGTCGAGTTTGGTGGTGAGGGTGGGGGCGGTCATCGTGTCGTCCTTAGCGCTTGCGCACAAACTCGGCCCGCAGCACCAGTCCCTTGATGCCGGGGTATTTGCAGTCGATCTCCTGCGCGTCGCCGGTCAGGCGAATCGACTTGATCAGCGTGCCTTGCTTCAGCGTCTGGCCCGCGCCCTTGACCTCGAGATCCTTGATCAGCGTCACCGCATCGCCATCGGCGAGGATGTTGCCGACTGCGTCGCGCACTTCCACAACGTCATCTGCTGCCTGCTTGGCCGCGAGTTCGGACGCAGCCATCCATTCGCCGCTCGCCTCGTCATAGACGTAGTCTTCGTCGCCGCTCATCCCGCCGCCCCGATCAACTCACGCCCGATCAGCATCCGGCGGATTTCATTGGTCCCAGCGCCAATATCGAGCAGCTTCGCATCCCGCATATACCGCTCGACCGGCCAGTCGGTGGTGTAGCCGGCGCCACCCAGCGCCTGCACGCTTTCCGCCGCGACCTTGAAGGCGTTTTCCGACGCGAGCAAAATCACCCCCGCCGCATCGAAACGCGTCGTCTGCCCCGCGTCGCACGCCTTGGCGACCGCATAGGTGTAGGCGCGGGCCGATTGCAGGGCGACATACATGTCGGCGACCTTGGCCTGCATCAGCTGGAAGCTCCCGATCGGCTTTCCGAACTGCTTCCTCTCGCGCAGATAGGGGATCACCGTGTCGAGGCACGCCTGCATGATGCCGAGCTGAAGGCCGGCGAGCACCACGCGCTCGTAATCCAGCCCGCTCATCAGCACGCCGACGCCGCCATTGAGCGGCCCCATGATGCGCTCTTCGGGCACGAAGCAGTCGTTGAACACCAGCTCGGCGGTGGGCGAGCCCTTCATCCCGACCTTGCTGATCTTCTGGCCGATGGCGAAGCCTTCATCGCCCTTCTCGATCAGGAAAGCAGTAATGCCGCGGCTGCCAGCGTGGCCGTCGGTCTTGGCATAGACCACCAGCGTATCGGCCTCGGGCGCGTTGGTGATCCAGAACTTGGTGCCGTTCAGCACATAGCCGCCCTGCACCGCATCGGCCTTCAGCTTCATCGAGACAACATCGCTGCCCGCCCCGGCTTCGGACATCGCCAGCGACCCGACATGTTCGCCCGAAATCAGCTTGGGGAGATATTTCGCCTTCTGCTCATCATCCCCCCAGCGGCGGATCTGGTTGAGGCAGAGGTTGGAATGCGCGCCGTAGCTGAGGCCAACCGAGGCGCTCGCCCGCGACACTTCCTCGACCGCGATCACGTGCTCGAGATAACCGAGCCCGAGCCCGCCCCATTCCTCTTCCACGGTGATGCCGTGCAGGCCCAGCGCGCCCATCGGCTCCCACAATTCGCGCGGGAAGCGGTCTTCGCGGTCGGTGCGTTCCGCGAGCGGCGCGATCTGTTCGTCAGCGAAGCGCGCGGTGGTGTCACGGATCATCTCGGCCGCTTCGCCAAGGTGGAAGTCGAAATCGGGGGTGGCGCGCATTTTATGTCCTGCGGGTGTAATGATTGTTCTGCCATTGCGCATAGCAAGCCATCGTCGAAAGGCCAATCGCTGGCGCTGGCGCAGGGCGTCTAACCTCGCTAATCATGGCGGCCCATGACGACGCCTTCACCCCTGCTCCGGTTCGACGGGGTGATCTGCCGCTTTGGCGAGGTCACGGCGGTGGGAGCATTGGGGGCGGGCGTGTCCTGCGACATTGCCTCGGGCGGGTTCGTAGCGCTGGTCGGGGCTTCAGGCTCGGGCAAGTCGACGCTATTGAAAACGGTCAACACCTTGGTCGCGCCCAGCGAGGGCCGGGTGTTATTTGGCGGGGACGACGTGGCGGGCCTCAAGCCTGCGCATCTGCGGCGCCGGGTCGGCTATGTGTTTCAGGGCATCGGCCTGTTCCCGCACTTCTCAGTGGCCGAGAATATCGCCATCGGCCCGCGCCTTGCCGGGGAGAAGCTCGCCTCGCAGCGGATCGCCGAACTGCTCGCGCTGGTCGAGCTTGACCCGGCCTACGCCACCCGGATGCCCGACGAGCTCAGCGGCGGGCAGCGCCAGCGGGTCGGCGTGGCCCGTGCGCTCGCGGGCGGGCCAGAGCTGCTGCTGATGGACGAGCCCTTCGGCGCGCTCGACCCTGTCACCCGCGACGCGCTGGGTCGCAAGGTGCGCGAACTGCACGATGCGTTGGGGCTGACCACGGTGATGGTGACGCATGACATGGCCGAAGCGCTACTGCTGGCCGACCGGGTGCTGGTGATGGACAAGGGCCAGCTGGTCGCCGACGAAACCCCGCGCGCCTTGCTGGCAGGCGCGGGCGGCGCGGTTGCGCAGCGCCTCGTAGCCGTGCCGCGGCATCAGGCCGAACGGCTCGCCGCGATGGAAGCGCAAGGCTGATGGACGACATCTGGGACATCCTCCCCGGCCTCGGTGACAAGCTCGCCGCGCATGTCGTTCTGTCGGCCAGCGCGATTGGCCTTGCGATGCTGATCGCCCTGCCGATGGCGGTGTGGGCGAGCCGCTCTGCCATCGTCTCGCGTCTTGCTCTGAGCCTTGCCAGCCTCGTCCAGACCATCCCGGCGCTCGCCTTGCTGGCGCTGTTCTTCCCGCTGTTGCTGTCCTTGCGCGCCGTGTTCGGTGAAGGGCTGCCGACACTCGGGTTCCTGCCCGCGCTGATGGCGCTGACGCTCTATGCGCTGCTGCCCATCCTGCGCAACGCGGTGACGGCGCAGGCAAATCTTGACGAGGGCGTGCTGGAGGCCGCAGACGGCGTCGGCATGACCAAGTGGCAGAAGCTGGTGCTGGTCGAAGCGCCGCTGTCGGCCCCATTTATCATGGCTGGCATCCGCACCGCGAGCGTCTGGACCATCGGCGCGGCAACGCTGGCGACCACCATCGGCCAACCGAGCCTTGGCGATCCGATCTTCGCAGGCTTGCAAACCCAGAACTGGGCGCTGGTGCTGGCCGGATGCGTGGCGAGCGCAGGGCTGGCGCTGGCGGCGGACAATCTGCTGTGGGTCATCGAAGTCGGGCTGGCCAAACGCTCGCGCGCCATGACCTTTGGCGGGATGGCGGTGGTCGCCCTCGGCATCCTCGCCGCGCTCTGGGCGCAAAGCACGGGGAGCGACGAGCGCCGCATCGTCATCGCCTCCAAGCAATTCTCCGAGCAATATATCCTTGCCCAATTGATCGGCGCGCGGCTGGAAGCGGCGGGCTATGCCGTGGAATATCGCGACGGGCTGGGAAGCGCGGTGGTGCATTCCGCCGTTGCCTCCTCCAGCATCGACATCTCGGTCGATTACACCGGGACGATCTGGACGAATTATCTCAAGCGCGCCGATAATCCCGGGCGCGAGGCGATGTACGAAACAATCCGCGACTGGGAATGGCAGCAGAACGGGGTGAAGGTGCTGGGCCGCCTCGGGTTCGAGAACGCCTATGCCTTCGCGATGCGCGGCGACCGGGCAAAGGAATTGGGCGTCACCTCGCTCACCGACCTGGTCGGCAAGGCGCCGCAGCTCACCGTCGGCGGGGACCCCGAATTCTTCGAGCGGCCCGAATGGCTGGCGGTGCGCGATGCCTATGGTCTGCGGTTCGGCCAATCGCGCAATTTCGCGCCGACCTTCATGTATAACGCGCTCGCTTCGGGCGAGGCCGATGTGATCAGCGCCTACACCTCGGACGGGCGAATCGCGGCGGACAAGCTGGTGGTGCTCGCCGACCCCAAAGGCGCGCTGCCGAGCTATGACGCGCTGCTGATGCTCTCCCCCCGCATCGCCGAAGACAAGGGCGTGATCGCCGCGCTCGAACCACTACTGGGCGCGATCAGTGTCGAAGCGATGCGCGAGGCGAACCTGGCGGTTGATCGCGAGGATGCCAAGAAGCTGACCCCGAAGGCAGCGGCGGCGGAATTGGCGGCGAAGATTGGGCGTTAGAAGGTTGCGCTGGAACGGTCGCAAAGCGACCGCAAGCCCGACCGGCCGCCCGCAGCGATGTCGCCGTCAGGCGGCGTGAGCGAGGATATGGCACGCCGGATGGCGTGCCAAAAATCAACCCGCCTTCTTCCACACCTGCGTCTGACAGAACGGCCCGATGCAGCCCTTCACCTCCAGCACACCTGTCCCCTTGCGACGGATCACCGAGCGGTAGCTTTTGCCGCTCTTGGGGTCGTAGATTTGCCCGCGCCACACATCGCCATCTGCCGCGAAGGCGGACAGGATCGCAATGCCGAGCAGGCGGCGTTTGCGCTTGCCGGGGTCGGGGTTGTTGATGTCGCGCTGATCATTGCCCTGCGGCGGGGGGACGAGGAATTTCTCGATCGTGCCGCACATCGTCTTGCCGCAGGGGGCGATCAGGATCACCGCGTCCTTCTCGGCCGTCAGCCAACGTCCCGCAACCGGCTCGGCCGCACTGGCAGGCACCGCCAGCGCCAGTCCGGCCACGAGGATCATCCGCCGCAGTCGCATCATCAATCGAACCCCACCCCGAACGGCCAGCGCCGCCCACATATCCCGAGCACCTTGAACAAGGTGCCCATCTGCGAATCCTCGACCAGCCGGTCGCGCTGCCGCTTGATTGTGTCTTTCTCGTAAGGGTTGCGGCGCTGGAGCGCCTCTGTCCGCGTGTCGATCCCCATCTGGCGCAGCCATTCGCCCTGATATTGCAGTCCCATCACATCCGCGCCGTTATCAGCGGCGACCTGCTGAAGCAGTTCGAAATCGACATGCGCGGTGAGGTCGGAATCGCCGGGATGCGCGAAGATATCGACCTTCTTGTGCGACTTCAGCGCCTGCATCGTTGAGCCTGACCGCAGTTCCATGTGGCCGTAATCAATCACCAGCGCCGCGCCGCCCTGTTCCTTCAGACGCCGCGCGGTCTCGGCCATCAGTGCGACCGCGGCGGGGCTGGTCTCGATCATCGCACCCTGCGCCGCTGTCACCCAGCTGGCGGGCACCAGATGATCCATCCGCTCCTTGCCCGCCGTGAAGATAAAGTCCTCGCCGTCGAGCCCGACCAACCGGTCAAACCAGCCATCGGCGGACCGCATCAGTTGATGCACCGGCAGCGCGTCGAAGAATTCATTGGCGACGATCAGCAGCGGGGCATCATCGGGCAGGGTCGAAATATCGTGGTGATGGTGGCAATCGGGGAAAGCCTCGCGCTGGATCTTCCGCAGGCTCGCCGAGGTTTCGACAAAGTGGATCTCCGGCGCGAAGTCATAACGCCGCGCCGCTGCCAGCGCGTCCTTCGCCAGCGTCCCCCGGCCGGGGCCAAGCTCGACATAGTGGATGCGCTTGCGGCTGCCCATGCGGACCCACAGGTCCACCAGCCACAGCCCGATCAGCTCGCCGAACATCTGGCTGACTTCGGGCGCAGTGATGAAATCGCCCTGCTCGCCCAAGGGATCGCGGCTGGCGTAATAGCGCGCGTTGCATTCGCCCATGTACTGCGCGAGGCTGATAGGGCCGGTCTCGCGGATCAGGCGCTTGAGCGTGGCGGGCACATCGACATTCGCGCGGGCGATGACTTCGGCTTCGAGCCGGGCCTGTTCGGCAGCCTTGGCCTCGGCCTCGGCGCGGGCGACAGCCTCAGCGGCGGCGGCTTCAGCAGCGAGGCGCGCCGCTTCGGCAGCGGCGGCTTCTTCAGCTTCGCGGCGGGCCTGTTCCTCGGCGGCGAGGCGCGCGGCTTCGATGGCGGCGAGACGCGCGGCTTCCTTGGCTTCAGCCTTGGCTTTGGCTTCTGCTTCGGCGCGGGCCTTGGCTTCGGCGGCGAGCCGGGCCTTTTCTTCTGCTTCGGCTTTGGCGCGGGCTTCAGCTTCCGCCTTGGCGCGAGCCTTGGCCTCCGCCTTGGCGCGTGCTTCCGCTTCTTTCTTCAGACGGGCTTCTTCTTCGGCCTTGGCGCGCGCTTCGGCTTCAGCGCGGGCGCGTTCTTCGGCTTCGCGGCGGGCGGCTTCCTCGGCGGCGGCTTTGGCGGCAGCGGCAGCGGCTTCAGCCTCACGGCGAGCCTGTTCTTCGGCTTCGGCGCGCGCCTTGGCCTCGGCGATTTCGCGGGCCTTGGCTTCCTTGCGCAGCCGCGCTTCCTCGGCAGCCTTGGCGCGTGCTTCAGCTTCTGCGCGCGCGCGGGCTTCGGCTTCCGCCTGCTTGCGGGCACGCGCTTCGGCAGCGGCTTTTTCGCGGGCCTCGCGTTCGGCAGTGGCGCGGGCCTCAGCCTCCTCCTTTTCGCGCGCTCTAGCTTCCTTCAGCACGCGGGCGCGTTCCTCGGCTTCGGCCTTAGCGCGGGCGAGTTCTTCGGCTTTGGCACGGGCAGCAGCTTCGGTCCGGGCGCGGGCTTCGGCCTTCGCCAGTTCGCGCGCCTGTGCCTCGGCCGCAGCGCGCGCAGCCGGATCCGGCGCGGAGCGCGCCACACGTTCGGGTGCGGGCTTCGGATCGATCAGCCTGAGCGCACTGCGCCAGACTGCTGCGCCGTCGCTTAAGCTGGCGCGCTGATCCCCGCCGCCAGCGGCTTCTTCCGCAGCGCGTAGAGCACGACAATCAACCCAGTCAGGATTAGCGGTATAGTCAGCCATTGTCCCATCGATAGCCCGGTCCGGGCCGCAAAGTCAGCCAGTTGTTGATCCGGCTCGCGGAAAAATTCGTTCACGAAGCGCGACACCCCCATGCCGGTGGTGAAGACCCCCGCCAACAGGCCGGGCCGATACCGCGCACGGGTGAACCAGAACAGCGCCAACATGATCACCAGCATCGCCAGCCCTTCAAGCCCCGCCTGATAGAGCTGGCTGGGATGGCGCGGGAGATCGCCGGCGCGGGGGAAGACCATCGCCCAGGGCACATCGCTGACCCGGCCCCAGAGCTCGCCATTGACGAAGTTCGCGAGCCGGCCGAGCAGCATCCCCATCGGCACCCCGACGCTGACATAGTCGACCACGCGGATGAAATTGAGCTTATCGCGCCACGCAACGTAAGCCATCGCCAGCGTCACCCCGGCCAGCCCGCCGTGGAAGCTCATCCCGCCGTCCCACAGCCGCAGCAGCTTCCACGTCACAAAGCCATCGCCCGAAAAGCCGGTCCACAGGCTCTGGTCGTAGAACATCGCGTAGCCCAGCCGCCCGCCGAGAATCACCCCAAGCGTGCAGTAGAAGAACAGATCGTCGGCATGGCGCTGCGCCATCGGCGCGCCGGGCTGCTTCAGCATCTTGGAGGTGTGCCAATAGGCAAAGATCACCCCGATCAGGTAAGCAAGCGAATAGAACCGCAGGGTAAAGAACCCGAGTTCGATCCCCGGTTTGAGGCCGAAATCGGTCCAGTAGATCGGATCGGCAGGGATGCTTGCGGCAAGTAGTGACAGCACGGAGCGAACCTCTTATTGACAATGAGATGCCGTATCGGCGGGCCCGAAGCGAACAAGTTTGGGCCCCGGTCGCGCTGGCGCTTCTGGCACAGCATCCGGGGCAGGGGAAGGGGCGCGGGATCGCCGGGCGGAATGGGATAGGCAATTCGGACGTGGGTCGCACCCCGGCTGGACGGCCGCAACAACAATGAGAGAGGAACATCACCGCATGCCCACCCAGCTGGACAATGCGCTCGAAGCGATCATGACCGGCCTCACCGCTGAAGGCCAGCCGTTCGCCACCGTGCCCTTCACCCGTGACGGCGTAACGATGCCCGCCTTCGCCGGTGCGCCGCCGAGCCTCGCGCATTACTTCGCCCACTTTGCCAACCAGAACAAGGATCTGCCCTTCCTGGTCGATGGCGAGATCCGCCTGACCTTTGGCGAGGCCTATGCCGCCGCGACCTGCGTGGCCGAAGGGCTGGTCAAGGACCATGGCATTGCCAAGGGCGACCGCATCGGGCTGGCTGCGCGCAATTCGGCCAACTGGATGATCGCCTATATGGGGATCCTGATGGCGGGCGGCTGCGCGACGCTGCTCAACGGGTTCTCCTCGGGCGAGGAGCTGGCCTACGGGCTCGATCTGGCAGAATGCAAGGTGCTGCTGGCCGACGAAGGCCGCGCCGCGCGGCTTGCTGGCCATGCCCACCCGTCGAAAATCGTGCTGTTCGGCCACGGCAATGCCCCGTCAGAGGGCCTCGCCAACACCTGGGCGCTACCGCAAGGCACCAGCGCGGCCATGGCGATGCTGGGCCAGATCGGCCCGGATGACATCGCCACAATCCTCTACACCTCGGGATCGACCGGCAAGTCCAAGGGCGCATGGTCCGATCACCGCGGCGTGGTGAACGGCGTGATGAACTATGTCGCGCAGTCGGCGATGGCCAAGGTGCATCTCGAAAGCGGGGGTGAGGTCATCACCGATCAGCCCTGCGCGCTGGTTGCCGTGCCGCTGTTCCACGTGACGGGCGAAGTGCCGCTGTTCCTGCAAAGCTTCGCCATCGCACGCAAGCTGGTGCTGATGCCCAAGTGGGACGCGGGCCTCGCGATCCGGCTGATGGCGGAAGAAAAGGTTTCCTACTTCGTCGGCGTGCCGCTGATGAGCTACGAAATCGCCAACCATCCTGACCGCGCCAATTACGACCTGTCGGCCTGCAAGAGCTTCGCCGCAGGCGGCGCACCGCGTCCGGTGGAACACGTGACCCGGATCAAGGAAGCCTTCCCCGGCGGCTTCCCGCTGCTCGGCTATGGCCTCACCGAAACTAACGCGGTGGGCTGCGGCAATTTCAACGAGAACTACCTCGCCAAGCCCGGTTCGACGGGCCGCGCCAGCAAGCCCTTGGTCGATCTCGCGATCCTCGATGACCTCGGCAACGAACTGCCGCAGGGTCAGGTTGGCGAGGTCTGCATTCGCTCGGTCGCCAATTTCCGCGGCTACTGGAAGAACGAGGAAGCCACCAAGGCCGCCTTTACCGATAATGGCTACTTCCGCACCGGCGATCTCGGCTATCTCGACGAAGATGCCTACCTGTTCATCGTCGACCGCAAGAAGGACATCATCATCCGCGGCGGGGAGAACATCTCCTGCATCGAAGTCGAAGACGCAATCTACGCCCATGACGATGTCGGCGAATGTTCGGTGTTCGGCCTGCCGGACGAGCGCTTTGGCGAGGTACCGGCGGCGGTCTATGCGATGAAGGACGGCCATCCGGCGATCACGCCTGCTGACCTGCGCGCCTTCCTGCTCGAACGGATTGCGCCCTTCAAGGTGCCGCTGGAACAGCACATCTGGTTCACCAACGAGGCCCTGCCGCGGCTCGGAACGCAGAAGATCGACAAGCGCACGGTCAAGGCCCGCTTCACCGCCGAGGCTGTCGCCGCGTGAGCCACTCGTGAGCCCCAGAAGAGTCCCCGGCCAGCGCGCGATCATTGATCGGCGCGCGCTGGCCGAGGAAATCGCTGCCTTGCATGAGGCAGACGGGGAACGTGCGCGCCCTGCGATCGTCAAGGCGCTGCGCGATGCACTGGACGCGGGGCGGGCGGAACTGGCCCGCCGACTGGCCGAAACGCCGTCTGCCGGGCACGATGTCACCGGCGGCTTCAGCTTCCTGATGGATCAGCTGCTCAGGGTGATCCACGATCACGTCACCACGCATATCTACCCCGCCCCCAACGCCACCCAGGCTGAACGGCTCGCGATCCTCGCGGTCGGCGGTTACGGACGGGCCGAGATGGCGCCCCATTCGGACGTCGACGTCGCCTTCATCACCCCGGGCAAGCGCGCGCCGTGGTGTGAGCAGGTGATCGAGACGATGCTCTATCTGCTGTGGGATCTCGGCCTCAAGGTCGGCCATTCGAGCCGCACGGTCGCCGATACGGTGCGCATGGCGAAGGAGGATCTCACCATCCGCACCGCCTTGCTCGAAAGCCGGTTGGTGTGGGGCGAACAGGCGCTGTACGAGGAATTGCGCGCCCGGTTCTGGAACGACGTCGTCAAGGGCAGCGAACGCCAGTTCCTCACCCAGAAGCTCGCCGAACGCGATGCGCGGCACAAGCGCATGGGTGACAGCCGCTATGTGGTCGAACCCAACATCAAGGAAGGCAAGGGGGCCTTGCGCGATCTCCAGACGTTGTACTGGATCGGCAAGTATATCCACCGCGTGGATAATGGCGCGCAACTGGTCGATGTCGGCCTGCTGACGGCCAATGAATACCGCAGCTTCCGCCGCGCCGAAGGGTTTCTGCTGGCGGTGCGCTGCCACATGCACCTCATCACGGATCGCGCCGAAGACCGTCTGACCTTCGATTTGCAGCGCGCGGTGGCCGAGCGGATGCAGTTCGCCGACCGTCCGGGCAAGAGCGCGGTCGAGCGGTTCATGCAGTACTATTTTCTTCAGGTGAAACGCGTCGGCAGCCTGACCGGCGTGTTCCTCGCGCACCTCGATGAGGAATTCGCCAAAAAGCGCCCGCGCACCGGGTTCTTTGCTGGCTGGACCCAGCGGCCACGGATGTTCAAGGGCTATACCGTCGAAGGCGGACGGCTGCGGGCGCCGGGGGATGACTGGTTCCGCGCCGATCCCGTCCGCCTGATCGAAGTGTTCCAGCTGGCCGAGGCCGAGGGACTGGAAGTCCACCCCGAAACCATGCGCCAGGCCGGGCGCGATGCCAAGCTGATCGACGGCAAGCTGCGCCGCGACAAGCGCGCCAATGCGCTGTTCCTTGACCTGCTGTCCGGCCGGAAAGACCCCGAAACCGCGCTGCGCTGGATGAACGAGGCCGGGGTGTTCGGCCGCTTCGTGCCCGACTTTGGCCGGGTCAATGCACAGATGCAGTTCGACATGTATCACCACTACACGGTCGACGAGCACACGATCCGCGCCATCGGCCTCTTGAGCCAGATTGAGCGCGGGATGCTGGAAGCCGATCACCCGCGCGCCACCCGCGAGTTCCCCAAGCTCGCCTCACGCCGCGCGCTCTATGTTGCGGTGCTGCTGCACGATATCGCCAAGGGGCGCGGCGGCGATCACTCAGTGCTCGGCGCGGATGTGGCGCACCACCTGTGCCCACGCTTCGGGCTCGACGAGAAGGAGACCGATCTGGTCGCCTGGCTGGTGCTGCAACACCTGCTGATGAGCCGCACCGCGCAGAAGCGTGACCTGACCGATCCCAAGACCATCGAGGATTTCGTCGGCGAAGTGCAGAGCCTCGAACGCCTGCGCAACCTCGCGATCCTCACCGCGGTCGATATCCGCGCGGTTGGCCCCGGCACGTGGAACAGCTGGAAGGGCCAGCTGCTCGGCGAGCTTTACGACGCCGCGCAGGAACGGCTGCGGCTGGGGCACAAGGGCAACGGCCGCAAGGCGCGGGTCACGGCCAAGAAAGACGCCGTGGCGCGACTGCTGGGCGCGGACGCAGATCACTTGGTCAACAGCATCGGCGCGCTGCTGGGCGATGCCTATTGGATCGCCGAACCCGAAGACATCATCGCCGGAAACCTCACCCAATATGATGCCGCCGATGCTGCAGGCGAGGCGCTGTCGATCCGGTGCGAGGTTGACGAGACCCGCGGTGCGACCCGCGTCAGCGTGATCGCGGCGGACCACCCCGGCCTGTTCTACCGCATGGCGGGCGGCATCCACCTGGCCGGCGCGAACATCATCGACGCGCGCATTCACACCGCGCGCAGCGGCTATGCCGTCGATAACTTCCTAGTGCAGGACCACAATGCCCAGCCCTTCCGCGAGGCGGCGCAAATGGCCCGAATCGAGAAAGGCATCCGCGACGCGCTGCTCGCCAAGGTCGAACTGGTGCCCAAGCTCGCCGCCCGCCCGCTCGCCCATTCGCGCGCCAAGGCGTTCGATGTCGCCCCGCGCGTCGGGTTCGACAATGACGCCTCAAACCACTTCACCGTGATCGAAGTGACCGCGCGCGACCGTCCGGCACTGCTCAACCGGCTGGCCCACGCGCTCTACAAGGCCAACCTCATCGTCCATTCGGCGCATATCACCGCCTATGGCGAGGCTGCAGCGGATACATTCTACGTGACGGATCTGACCGCCGCCAAGATCAAAGCCCCCGAACGCCTCGCTGAAATCGAGGCCGCCCTGCTCGCCGCCGCCAGCGACCAGCGCCAAAGGCAGCTCGAAAAAGCGTAACTGCAAACGCTTGAAGATAGCGGCATTTGAAGAACTTAGCGTGCCTTTCGCGCGATAGGTTGCAATCCCGAAACGTATTGCTATGGGGGCGGCCCTCAACTCAGGGAGAGTTATAACATGAAGATCGCACAATCCCTGCCGAGCCACCTCCGGCTCGGCAAGCTGGCGCTGCTCGTCACCACCGCCGCCCTTCTTCCCGTCGCTGCCCACGCGCAGGACGCTGAAGCCCCCGCGCAGGAAGAATCGACCAGCGCGCTCGACACCATCAACGAAATCCTCGTCACCGGCACCAAGACCAAGGATGCCGAAAACGTGCAGGACGTGCCGCTGGCCGTGACCGCGTTCAACGCCGGAACGCTGGAAGCCTTCAAGATCCGCGACATCTCGGGCCTGTCGTTCCAGGCGCCCAGCGTCAGCCTTGACCAGGTCGGCACCAGCCGCGGCACCGCCAACTTCTCGGTGCGCGGGCTTGGCATCAACTCGTCGATCCCGTCGATCGACCCGACCGTCGGCGTGTTCGTTGACGGCGTCTATCTCGGCATCAACGGCGGCGTCGTGTTCGACCTGTTCGATCTCGACAGCGTCGAAGTGCTGCGCGGCCCGCAGGGCGTCTTGTTCGGCCGCAACGTGACGGGCGGTGCGGTGGTGATCAACACCGGCAACCCGACTGAAGACTTCCGCGGCAAGTTCCGCGCCGCAGTGGACGGCCCGGCGCTTGATAGCGGCCGCGGCGGCGCAAACTACACCGTCAGCGGCGTGATCAGCGGTCCGATCGTCGAAGACGTGCTGCTGTTCAAGCTCGGCGCCTACTACAACAAGGACGAAGGCTACTTCCGCAACCTTGCGGCCGACACCATCCCGACCTTGTCGCGCAACCACGGCAAGGCTGAAACCAAGATCCTGCGCGGCGCGCTCGAAGCACGGCTCGGCGGTCTGACCCTGCTTGGCAAGCTCGACTATTTCGAGAGCGATGGTGATGGCCCCTCGGCCCAGAACCGCGGGATTTTTGATCGCAACACCTATAATCTGGCGATCGACAACCCCGGCGGCTACGCCAACGAGATCTGGACCGGCTCGCTCACCGCGACGATGGATATCGGCGCAGGCACGCTGACCAACGTGTTCGGCTGGCGCAAGTATGACGCCACCACAGATGGCGACATCGACGCGACCCCGCGCTTCCTGTTCCACTCGGAAACCGAAACCGCGCAGGAGCAGTTCTCGAACGAGCTGCGCTACGCGATTTCGACCGAAAGCGGGCTCGACCTGACCTTCGGCGGTTTCTGGTTCGATCAGAACCTCGCCTACACCGAACAGCGCGCGCTGCCGCTTGCCAGCCCGCTCCAGTTCTTCGGCGGTGGCCGTCAGGATCACGAAGTGCTCGGCGTGTTCGCCAACGCGCAGTACGAAGTGATCAACGGCCTCTCGGTCATCGCGGGCATCCGCTGGAACCAGGAAACCAAGGACGCCGCCGTCACCTACGTCCGTCCGCGTCCGGCCTGTTCGGTGGTTGATGGCACCTGCCCGACCTCGGGCCGCAACCCGGTCCTGCTCAACCCGGTCACCGGCGCGACGACCGAGAACAACGGCTTCACCGACCGCGTGCGGTTCCGCAATGTCTCGCCAAAGCTCGGCCTCCAGTACGAATTCGGCGACAGCCAGGTCTACGGCCACTGGAGCCGCGGCTTCCGTTCGGGCGGCTATAACTTCCGCATCACCAACGCCAACGCCTTTGAACAGATCGCACTGGCACCGGGCGGCACGCTCGCCTTCGACGAAGAAAAGGTCGACACCTACGAAGTGGGCGGCAAGTTCCAGACCGCCGACGGCGTGTTCACCTTCAACGTCGCGGGCTACATCACCAAGATCGACAACATGCAGCGCGAGGTGAACCAGTCGTCGCCGACCGCCGGTGTGGCCCAGTCGATCTTCAACACCGCCAACGCCTCGATCAACGGGATCGAAGCCGAAATGCGGCTCCGTGCGACCGACGCGCTGATCCTGACCGCGAATATCGGCGTGATCGACGCCGAATATACCGAGATCCTGTTCGACATCTCGGGCGATGGCCAGATCAACGGGCGTGACCTGGCGCTGAGCCTGCCGCGCGTTCCCCCCGTGACGGTGGGCGCGGGCCTGATCCATGAGCTGGAACTGGGAAGCAGCAACATCCTGACCCGGGTGAACTACCAGTACCGCGACACGGCGGCCTATACCGATGACAACTTCGGCTGGTTGAACGACATCCACCAGCTGGAAGCCAACGTCACCTGGAACACCCCGATCGAGGGCCTGTCGTTCTCGGTCTACGGGCGCAACCTGTTCGATCAGGTCCAGGAAGGCGGCGACACGCAGGTTCCGTTCGGCGGCCCGCTGTCGACCGGCCTGCGTCAGCCGTTTGCTGACCGTCCGGCAGCCGGCACCTTCAGCCCGCTGCTGCGCGGCCGCAACGTCGGCGTGGAAGCGCTGTTTGAATTCTGATGTTTGTGTGGCGATCGCCCCTCCGGGCGATCGTCCTCACGGAATAGGGCGCTCCGGCAACGGGGCGCCCTTTTTCGCTCAGTCCTCGGCGGTGGCGAGCAGCAGCGCGATGGCGGTGTCGTCGAAGGCGACGAAGGCCCATTCGAAACTTGCGGAGGTGATCGGATTCCAGCCGAAATACATCCGGTTGGTCACGATCTGGCGGGTGCGGGCGTCGAAGCAGGCGAGGAAATCCTCGCCCATCGCCAATGCGTCGGCCTCACCCAGCCACGGCTCGTGCGAGAACACCATGTGGCGCGCGAAGGCCTCAACCAGTGCCGCACGGGCCGAACGTGCGCCGTCAGGCTCGGCCTCGGCATCGAGCAATTCCCAATTGCCGCCAATCGGCTGATAGCCGAGGGTGGTGACCAAAGCGTCAGCGCAGACAGAGTGCAGGCCCGGCGGATGGTCGAGCGCACGCGCCTCGATGCGGACTTCGGCTGACCCCGCGCACAGCCGTTCACGCCACGCGGCAATGAAGGCGTCGAGCCGGGCGAGGGTCGCGCTCACCCGCGAGCGCCGAACAGCGCGGTGCCCACCCTGATATGGGTCGCGCCCAGCATCACCGCCGTCTCGTAATCGCCGCTCATACCCATGCTGAGGCCGGTGAGGCCGTGATCCGCCGCCAGTTTCGCGAGCATCGCAAAGAACGGCGCGGCCTCAGTGTCGGCGGGAGGAATGCACATCAGCCCGGCGAGCGGCACATCGGTGGCGCGCACTGCGTCGAGAAACGCGGGCAGATCGGCTAGCGGGCAGCCGCCCTTCTGCGCCTCGTCCCCGATATTGACCTGCACGAAGCACGGCACGCGCCGTCCCGCCTTGTCCATCGCCTTGGCCAGCGCGGTCAGCAGGCTCGGGCGGTCGAGCGAGTGGATCACATCGAACAGCGCGACCGCTTCTTCCGCCTTGTTCGATTGCAGCTGGCCGATGAGGTGGAGTTCGATGTCGGGATGACCTTCGCGCAAAGCGGGCCATTTGGCCTGCGCCTCTTGCACGCGGTTCTCCCCGAACACGCGCTGGCCGGCGTCGATCAGTGGCTGGATTTCGGGCGCATCGTGGGTCTTGCTGACCGCAATCAGCGTGACGTCAGCAGGCTCGCGCCGGGCGGGTTTGCACACCTTGGCAATATTGGCGCGGACATCGGCGAGGCGGGACGCTGCATTTTCCATGGGGGCGCTCTATAGCGGGTGCGTGACGCGCGCAAAGCCCCTCCCCGCCCTGTGGCTGATCAGCGATGCGCGCAATGACGCAGGGCTGGAGCGCGCCTTGGCCAAGCTGCCGCGCGGATCGGGATTGATCTATCGCCATTACCATCTGGCCGGGCCGGAGCGCTATGCCCGGTTCCGGGCCTTGCGGCGGATCACGCGGGCCAAGGGTCATGTGACGATCCTCGCCGATTCGGCGCTGACCGCGTGCGAATGGGGGGCGGACGGGATCTATGGCGCACCCCGCGCGCTGACCCCGCGCCGCAGCGGCCTGATTCACCTCGCCACCGCGCATGACCTCGCCGAGTTGGGGCTGGCGGCGCGGCTGGGGGCGGATGCGGCGCTGCTTTCGCCGGTGTTCCCGACCCGCTCGCACCCCGACGGCGGGGTGCTGGGGCCGGTGCGGTTCCGACTGCTGGCACGGCAAGCCCCGCTGCCGGTGATCGCCCTAGGCGGTATGAACCCGCACCGAGCGCGCGCCCTCCAATGGCCGCGCTGGGCGGCCATCGACGGGCTTTCGTAGCGCGTCCACCTGCCAAGACGGTCGTGAAGCTGGGCGGGTCGGTGCGAGCACCCGAGCCATGTCGTTCATCGCTCTTTCCTTGACCCGAGTCCGCCGAGGATTCATGATGTGTTCTGCACAGGAGAACTCCCATGGCCAGCCGCGCGGTCACACCCGTCAAACCCGGTCGCCAGACTGACGCCGAATGGCGCGCAGGCTTGCGCCGCAGCTTGCGCCGAATCGCGCAGATGACCGGCGCCGGGCTGCTGCTGGGCGCTGCCGTGTTTCTCGCGCTCGCGCTGGCGAGCTACACCCAGACCGATCCCAGCGGATCGACCGCGGCTGATCCGGGTGAGGTCGCCAACTGGATGGGCGCTATGGGCGCCTGGGCCGCGGACAAGGTGCTGCTGATCTTCGGCCTGCCCGGCGTGCTGCTGCTGCCCTTGCTCTATGTCTCGTCGCGCAAGCTGTGGCGCGATGTCGAGAATGGCGACGCGCCCGAGACCACCGCATGGTGGATGCCGACCGCGCTGCTGCTGATCGCCATGACGCTGATCGCCACCGTGCTGAGCCTCGCCTTCGAAGGGCAGGGCGGCACGCTGCCCGCGCAGGCGGGCGGGCTTTCGGGGTTGCTCGGCGCTGGCGCGATCCAGGCGGTGGCGGCGCGGTTCGGCGCGGATGCCGAGGGCTGGGTGATCCTCGGCCTTGCGCTGACCAGCCTTGCGGTCGGTGTGGGGCTGCTGACGCGGATTTTCGCGATCGACTGGCGCGTGCTGATGAGCTTACCCGAGTTTCTGGGCGGCGGTTCGCTATCCGGGCTGATGCGCCGCTTGCCGCTGCCGGGCCGCGAATCTGTCCCGGCGCTCGGCTTTGCGGGTGATGACGCGGACGATGATGATGTGATTGCCCCGCGCCCGCGCCGCATCGGCAAGGGTGAGGCTGCGGCAGAACCAACCCCGCAGCCCCCGCGCCGTCCGCCGGAAATCAGCGATCCTTCCGCCCCGCCGAAGCGCGCGGCGGCGGGCAAGACCGCGCAGACCGACATGTTCGCGCCGTTCAACCTGCCGAGCCTCGACCTGCTCGCCGAACCGCCAGTCGACAAGGGCCCCAAGCTCGACAAGCTGGCGCTGGAACGCAACGCCCGCCTGCTCGAAAACGTGCTCGACGATTTCAACGTGAAGGGCGAGATCACCGCCGTGCGCACCGGCCCGGTGGTGACGATGTACGAGCTGGAGCCCGCTCCCGGCATCAAGGCCAGCCGCGTGGTCGGCCTTGCCGAAGATATCGCCCGCAACATGAGCGCGATCTCCGCGCGCGTGTCGCCGATCCCCGGACGCACCGTCATGGGCATCGAATTGCCCAATCAGGATCGCCAGGTGGTGATGCTGAAGGAACTGGCCGCCTGCGCCGATTTTGCTGATGCCAAGGGCAACCTGCCGATCATCCTCGGCAAGGATATCGCGGGCGAGCCGATCATCGCCGATCTGGCCGCCATGCCGCACTTGCTCGTCGCAGGCACGACCGGATCGGGCAAGTCGGTCGGATTGAACGTGATCCTGCTGAGCCTGCTGTACCGCTTCACGCCGACCGAATTGCGCCTGATCCTGATTGATCCCAAGGTGCTCGAACTCAAGACCTATGACGACATCCCCCACCTGCTCTCGCCGGTGGTGACCGAGCCGGCCAAATCGGTGCGCGCGCTGAAGTGGGCGGTTGAGGAAATGGAGCGGCGCTACCGGATGATGAGCGCGATCTCCTCGCGCAACATCACCTCGTTCAACGAAAAGGTCTCCGCCGCGATCGCCAAGGGCAAGCCGCTCGGCCGCCGGGTCCAGACCGGGTTCGACCCCGAAACCGGCGAGCAATTGTTCGAGGAAGAACAGCTCGATTACCAGCCGCTGCCGCAGATCGTGCTGATCGTCGACGAGCTGGCCGACTTGATGGTCACCATCGGCAAGGAAATCGAAGTCCTGATCCAGCGCCTCAGCCAGAAGAGTCGCGCGGCGGGGATCCACCTCATCATGGCCACCCAGCGCCCCTCGGTCGATGTCATCACCGGCGTGATCAAGGCGAACCTGCCGACCCGCATCAGCTTCAAGGTGACGAGCCGGATCGACAGCCGCACGATCCTTGGCGAGCAGGGCGCCGAACAGCTGCTGGGCAAGGGCGACATGCTCTACAAGCCCAACACCGGCGCAATGGTGCGTGTCCACGGGCCGTTCGTGTCGGACGAGGAGGTCGAGGCGGTGGCCGATCACTGGCGCGCGCAAGGATCGCCGACCTATATTGATGCCGTCACCGAAGAGCCTGAGGATGGCGGCGGGTTCGGCTTCGACGATGAATTCACCGCGTCGGATAACCCGGAAGAACGCAAGTACCGGCAGGCCTGCCAGATCGTGTTCGAAAACCAGAAGGCGTCAGGATCGTGGCTCCAGCGCCAGATGGGGGTCGGCTACAACACGGCGGCCAAGTGGATCGAGCGGATGGAGGAAGACGGCTTCGTCGGCCCGGCAAACCATGTCGGGCGGCGCGAAATCTACCGGGACAAGGACGGCAATCCGCTTTAGGTTTCCAAACAAGATGTATTTTGGCAACGCCTTCAAATTGTAAATCTATTGTAACGCGCGCTTCATCCACCCGTCGCCTCTGCGTCACGCATTGGTGCCACGGGCAAGGCCTCTCTCATGCAACAGGGAAGCCAGAACATGAACCGCACCACCCTCTCACGCGTCTCGCTCGTCGCGGTCGCCACCATTCTCGCCGCCGCCCCGCAGGTCGCTTTCGCGCAGGACGCAGAAACCCCGGCGGACAGCGACACCGCCTCGGGCAACGAGATTATCGTCACCACCCAGAAGATCGAACAGCGCGCGGTCGATGTGCCGATCACCATCACTGCCACCACCGGCGAGCGGATTCGCGATCTCGGCATCACCGATTTGGATGAGCTTTCAAGCTACGTCCCCGGCCTGCTGATTCAGGAGCAGAGCGCCAACAACCCCGGCATCGTGATCCGCGGCATCACCTCGGATAGCGGCTCGGCCCAGCAAGGCCCGCGCGTCACGCTCTATTACAACGGCGTCGATATCTCGCGGTCGCGCGGCTCCTATCAGGCGATCTACGATCTCGAACGCGTCGAAGTGATCAAGGGCCCGCAGGCGACCCTGTTCGGCACCGCCAGCGCTGTCGGCGCGATCAGCATCGTTTCGGCCCGCCCGCGTGAAGGCTTCTCGGCCGAGGTGCGCGGCGGTTACGGCAACTTCAACCAGACCCTGCTCGGCGGCTTCGTCAATGTCGGCAGCGACACGCTGGCCTTCCGCCTGGCGGGCGAATGGCGCATGCGCGATGGCTATGTCGAGAACCTCTCGCCCAATCAGGAGGAGGAACTCTATGCGCAGGACCAGCTCGGCCTGCGTGCCTCGCTGCGCTGGCGCCCGACCGAGGATCTGACGGTCGACCTCGTCGGCACCTATGACCAGCAGCGCAATGGCGGCACGCCGTTCATTTCGGGCCGCTTCCCGGCCTTCACCGGCGCACCGGGCGGGTCGGCCAATGCCTTCCGCGATGCCAACCTTGGCGGCAACCCGGCGGGCGCGGCGGCGCTGGGCGATGACCAGCTCGGCCTCAACCGTGAGGTCTATGACATCAACCTCACCATCGACCACCAGTTCGATACCGACTGGAGCTTCACCACCGTCAACGGCTACCGCAAGTTCGACAGCGCCGAAGTGTTCGACGCCGACGGCAGCGCCGCGCCCTTCCTCGAATTTGCCGAGATCGCCGATGGCTGGCAGGTCAGCCACGAAGGCCGCTTCACCTACACCGGCACCAAGCTGCGTTCGAGCTTCGGCTGGAACGCCTTCATCGAGGACGGCCGCCAGAACGTGCCCTTCGCTACCGAGGAAGGCACCTTCCTCCAGTGCCTCTCCTCGCTGTTCGGTGCGCCGCTGGTGCCGGGAATCGCCTGCGTCGCGCCCAACGGCTCGGTCCCGGCGAGCGGCGTGACCGCGATCCTCACCGGCGGAGCGGCGACCGCGATCCCCTACACCTCGGTGTTCGAGAATCAGGGCCGCAACGAAGCCTATTCGCTGTTTGCAGACGCAACCTGGATCCCGTTCGAAAGTCTTGAGCTGACCGCAGGCATCCGCTGGCTGACCGAATATCGCGGCTCGGAATTCTTCGCCCGCGTGCCCAACAGCCAGATCAGCCGTGCGGCGCTGATCCCCGGTCAGATCGACACCGGCGGCCAGACCTTCGCCGCGGACAAGTGGTTCCAGGCATGGCTGCCCCGCGTCAACGCGCTCTACCGCATCAGCGATGACGTGAATGTCTTTGCCACCATCTCCAAGGGTCGCCGTTCGCCGGTGGTGCAGGTGTCCGCCGCGCGCAGCGGCGGGCGTTCGGTGCCCAACGTCCAGACCATCGCCGAGGAAACCGTCTGGAACTACGAAGGCGGGATCAAACTGGCGACCGGCCGCGTCTCGGGATCGATCGGGGTCTATTATCAGGTCTATAACGACTTCCAGGTCTCGGTCGCGCAGCTTGATGCCAATGGCAACCCGACCGGCGCCTTCGTCACGCAGAGCGCGGGCAAGGCGTCGAACCTCGGGGTCGAGGCGGAGCTGGCGGTGGACGTGACCGATTGGCTCAATGTGTTCGGCAATGTCGGCTATATCGACGGCGGGATTGACGAGGACGGCGCGTTCTCGCCCGCCTTTTCGGGCGCGCGGTTCCGGTTGCAGCCGGAGATTCAGGCCGCTGGCGGCTTCACGGTCGATTACGAATTCGGCAACGGGATGCGCTTCTTCGCCACGCCGAGCGTGACGCACCGCAGCCGGATTTTCTTCGAAGTGCCGAACAATCCGCTGATCGCGCAGGAAGCCGTGACGCTGGTGAACGCGCGCGCCGGGCTCAGCTTTGCCGATGAGCGGTACGAGATCGCCGGCTTCATCCGCAACGCCTTCAACGAAGACTACCTGCTCGACGCGGGCAACACCGGGGGGGCGTTTGGCATCCCGACCTTCATTCCGGCTGAACCGCAATTCTACGGGGTGGAGGTAACCGCGAAGTTCTAAAGCTGCTCTAACGGGACATGATGGCGGGCGGGGGAAGCGATTCCTCCGCCCGCTGCGCATCACGCTCGGCGATTTCGGTGGGGGTGAGCGGACGGAAGCGGATGCCGATGGGGGTGAAGCTGCCATCGTCGCGCTGGCGGATGGTCACGATGCCGCGCTGGTCGCCGTTGCGGAGTTGCTCTTCAAGCTGGGCGGCGCGGTCTTGTCCGAGATAGAGGCGGCCGGTCATCAGCGCATAGATGCCATAGACCCCGTTGCCATCGGTGGTGATCGGATGGGTGCACGCCGCCGCATCATCTGCCGCGACCACCGCATCAAGGCGCGGCGGCTGCCCGGCAAGACACAACGCTTCGGGCTGCTGGTCGAGCTCTCTGGCATCGAACCCCGGCCAATCGTAACTGAACTCGACATAATGCCCGCGCAGGTAATCGCGCGGGTCGTAGCCTTGGATCGGCACCTCCCATTCGGTCCCGGTGTGGAAGGTCCGGTCGCTCTGCGCCCACAGCGCGCCGAGGCCGAGCACAGGGACAACGACAGCGGCAAGGCGGATCAGGCGGTTCATGCGCCGGGCTCCTCACGCGGGGCGAAGCGCTTGGACACGCGCACCGCGACCCATGCGACGCCGAGGATCATCACCCCCGACAGGATCAACCCGAAGCCGCTCGTCAGCAGATCGCCCGCCAGCTCGAAACTGAGGATGATGAGCCGCAGCGCAATCACGCCGACGCTCAGCTGGAACACGCCCCGCCACTGCGCCGCGAGCGCGGCGGCGGCGATCCCCGCCCACAGCGCCATGAACAGCAGCGCGGCTGGGACGGTGAAATCGTTGCAGGCATAGGCAAACACAAGGACGCCCCCGGCCCCGGCGATGATCGCGCCCGCCATCCGGCCCGACACCGTCAGCCGTGCCAGCATCACGCCAAGCCCGGCGACTACCAGCACCGCACCGCTCACCGCCATGCTCGCCCATTCACGGAGCAGCGCGGTTTCGCCAAAGGCGTTCGCGCTGGCGATGGCGCAGGCGAGTGACGCTCCGGCCACGGCATAGGCGAGCGCCAGTTGCTCCAGCCGCCGCCAGAAATCCGGGCCATCACTGCGCGCGCGCAAGGCGGCGGCAAGCGGCGCGAAGGCAACCGGGCAAGCGATGACGAAGGCAAGCCACATCAGCCAGCCGAGCCCCGGATCGCGCACTGCGCCGTAGCCGGTCATGTCGGTGGCATATTCCCACGCGCACCACACGCTTCCGCCCAGCAACGCCAGCGCGGATGGCCAGCTGCGCCCCATCAGCAGCAACAGCGGCGCGAACAGCGCCAGCCACACGGCCAGCGGCTGCCACAGCGGCGAGGAGGTCTGATAGACCTGCCCGAGATGTCCGAAGAAGGTGAGGCCCAGTGCCGCGGTGACAAACACCAGCGCCTCGGCCGCCCAGGGGGAGCGCTGCGCCAGTCGCTGCTCGCGCAGGAACAGCGCGGCCAGCAGTCCGCCAATCAGCGCGAAGTGGACCGACAGCCGCACCAGACCGGGAATATCTTCCCAGTTGGCGGCGATGACCGACACCAGCCCCAACCCGATCGCCAGCGCGCCGATCCCGAACACCGCCCACAGCACCAGCGGGCGAGCGTGCTCGGTTTCGTAGGCGAGCAGGCGGTCGCGCGTGGCCGCGTCGATCAGGCCGGCATCATGCCATTGGACGATCTTGCGCGCGCTCATCGCGCCACGCTACCCGCTTGCCCGCTGCCGGGCAATCGGCGCGGCTATTTGGCTTCGAGTTCGGCCTTGGTCAGCACGACCATGTTCTGCACCTTGGCAGCGTTGGCCGTCATCGCTTCGTCCGGCATCGCGACCATCCCGATCCGCGCGAGCGGGCCAGTCTTGCCCCAGCTCTTGACCCATTCCTTCATGAAGTCCTCAAGCCCCGGGATCGCGCGCATGTGCTCTTTCTTCACATAGACGAACAGCGGGCGCGCACCGGGATATTTGAAGCTGGCGATATTGTCATAGGTCGGATCGACCCCGTCCATCGGCAGGCCCTGCACCCGGTCGGCGTTTTCTTCCATGTAGGAATAGCCGAACACGCCCACGGCGCGCGGATTGCCGACGATCTTCTGGACGATGAGGTTGTCCTGCTCGCCCTGATCGACATAGCCGCCATCATCGCGCACTTCGGTGCAGATCTTGCGGTATTCGTCCTCGTTGCTGTCCTTGAGCGCCTTCATCGCCGGATCGGTCTTGCAACCGACTTCCATCACCAGTTCCTTCAGCGCATCGCGCGTGCCGGAGGTGCTGGGCGGGCCGTAAACGAGGATCGGATCAGCCGGCAGCGCCGGATCGACATCCTTCCAGGTCTTGGCAGTCTGCGGCTTGCCATAAGGCTGCGCGGCAAGCGCTTCATAGACGGTCTTGGGCGACAGGTTGAGCATGATCCCGCCCTTTGCCGAGGCAAAGGCGATACCATCCAGCCCGACTTGAAGTTCGATGATCTCGTCGACCTTGTTCGAAGCGCAGCTATCGAACTCCGACGGCTTCATCCGGCGCGACGCGTTGACCATGTCCGGGGTGTTGGGGCCGAGCCCGGAACAGAACAGCTGGATGCCGTTCCCCGTCCCGGTCGATTCAATCAGAGGCGAGCGCTTGTCGGGGAACGACCGAGCGAAATTCTCCGCCACCAGCTTGGCAAAGGGATAAACGGTTGAAGACCCAACCGCGTGGACCGACTGATTGGCCGAACCGTCGCCGCTGTCGCAGGCGGTCAGGGTTGCAGCACCCAGCGCCAACAAGCCGCCGACCTTGAAGAACTTCGTGATAGAATGTGCCATGATTATTCCCGATGGGGTCGGATCGAACCCCTGCCCAAACGGCGCGTCAAGCCGCGCCCCGATCCGCCCCTAGGCGGACTTCATGACAAGCTTGTGACTATTTTTTGGCCGCGGATTGCGAAGCTGAATCTTTTGAACACAGCAGTATGGGCAACTGAGAGCAACTGCATGAGAACGCGCCACATTCCATCCATAATGGAGGTTTTTCGCTTAACAGCATCGTAACAGCTTGCATAGTATGACCCGCCGTATGGCACTCACGCGCCTCCTGTTCCGTTACGTCTTCGTCGCTGCGCTCCTCGCGCTGCTGGCGGCGCGTCCGGCTGCGGCGGATGATCATACTGTCCCAACCTTCGCTGCGGCCTGCCATGCCGTAACCGGCGTAGAGGTCACAGCGCGCGAGATGCAGGCGCGCGGGCCATGGGTTTGCACCAACCAATCATGGCGGTCCGATGTGCCAGTGGTCTGGCTCCGGTTCGAGGCTGCAAGCTGGCAAGGCGACAAGCTCCCGCGGCAGTTCTTCTCCCGCATCGCCCGGTTCACATCGATCACCTTCCACGCCATCGACGCCGATGGCGAGAGCCGCGTCGCGCGCCTGACGCAGGCCGATGGCGTGCCGTTCCCCGCAGGCCCGGTGTTCCAGCTCCCCCTGCCCGAAATCACGGCCGAGACGACTGTGCTGCTGGCCCGGATCGAAGCCCCGCACTCGGTCCCGCTGCTGACCGAGGCGCGCATCACCCATGATCCGGGCAAGGCCGAATGGTCGCAGACCGAAATGATGCTGCTGGCCTTCGTGGTAGGAATGCTGGTGCTGCCGCTATTGTTCGACATCAGCTTCTTCCTGGTGCTGCGCGAACGCTTCGTTGTGCTCCATGCCGCAATGGTCAGCGCAATGATGGTCTATGTGGTGACGGCGGGCGGGTTGGCGTCGGCCTTCGTGACGCTGCCGATTGCTGTCCTCGCCGTGGTGTCGCCGCTGTCCTACGCCATTGGCGCAGGGCTATCGATGCTGTTCCTTGCGACCTTCCTGGAACGCGGGGCGCAGTCGCGGGTGATGCGCACCCTGACGATCGCGACCGGCTGGTTCACCATGATCGCGCCCGGGTTCTTCGCGCTCCAGCTCGATGCGACCCAGCCGTTCGACGACCGCGGCTACTTCATCACCTTTATCCCCTGCATCCTCGTGATCAGTGTGGCGGTGATCGAGGCTGTGCTGCGTGGCAGCCGCTCGGCACGCTATATCGCCGCCGCGTGGATGCCGATCATCATCGCCTCGATCGAACGACTGTTGCGCGGCTTTGGCTGGCACGTCGGCCCCTCCAGCCTCGACCAGATGATCTATGTCGCGGTCGGAATCGAAGTGGTGGTGATCAGCCTCGCCATTGCCGACCGCTTCCTCGCCCTGCGGCGCGAACGCGATGCGGCGCTGACCGAAGCGAAGATGCTGGAACAGATCTCGACCCGCGATTCGCTGACGGGCCTGATGAACCGCCGCGCCATCGAAGCGCGTTTCAACGACCTGGTGGCACAAGGCTTCGATACCTTCGCGCTGGTCGATCTCGACCGGTTCAAGGCGATCAACGATCTTCACGGCCACCAGGTTGGCGATGCCGCCCTGATCGCCTGCGCCAGCGCGATCCGCGCGACCGGCGACCGGGATTCGATCGCGGTGCGGCTGGGGGGTGAAGAGTTCGTGGTGCTGCTGCGCGGGCCACGCTCGCTCGAACGGGCCGAGGCGCTGCGGCAGGCGATTCCTATGCGGATCGCCAAGGAAGTTCCCGGGCTCGACCTGCCGGTCACCGCCAGCATGGGCGTGATCGTGATGGCCGAAGCGACCCGCCACAAGATGGCCTTCGCCGAATTCTACGCCCGCGCCGACGCGCTGATGTACGAAGCCAAGGCTTCGGGCCGCAACCGGCTCGCCTATGAACGCCTGACGGTGTTCACCAGCGCCCCGCCGGAGCGCGGTCGGGAACGCTTGGCTTAGCCACTCGCTACGTTCGCCCTGAGCCTGTCGAAGGGCCGCACTTTCTTGAGTTTCCATCGGTTGCCGCAGAAGCGAAGGGCAGTCCTTCGACAGGCTCAGGGCGAACGGGGTTGATTAGTCGTCCGCAAACGGCGCCAGCACTTCCGGCCGCACCCGCGCCAGCCGTCCGGTGGTACGGTCGAGCATCGCCCAGGTGGTGCTTGCGCTGACAAGGCGCTTGCCTGCGCTATCGGCAAACTCCACCCGTCGGAGTGATTTCGCGCCCATCGCCGGGCCTTCAATCCACGTCGTCGCGGTCACGGTCTCGCCCTCGGACACGTTGCCGCGATAATCGATCTCGTGCCGCACCACGACCCAGAAGAACGCCGCGCGATCCTCGGGCCGGGCGACAGCATCCCAATGCGCGGTGGCCATGTCCTGAATCCACTGCACCCACACGGTGTTGTTGACGTGGCCGAGCTCGTCGATGTGCGAAGGCTCGGCCACGAAGTTGCGGGTGAAGCGGTTGGGGCCGGTCATTCGCCCTCGGTCTTCGGCGCCATCCCCATCTGCCACAGGATGAACGCGAACTCCTCCGCCGTTTCCTTCAGGCTGTTCCAGCGGCCCGATTGCCCGCCGTGGCCTGCGCCCATGTTGGTCTTCATCAGCAGCAGGTTGTCGTCGGTCTTGAGCTCGCGCAGCTTGGCGACCCACTTGGCCGGTTCCCAATAGGTCACGCGCGGATCGTTGAGGCCTGCCGTTACCAGCATCGGCGGATACTCCTGCGCGACCACCTGATCATAGGGCGAATAGGACAGCATATAGGCGAAGGACGCCTTCGACGTGATCGGGTTACCCCACTCCTGCCATTCGCCCGGTGTCAGCGGCAGCTTCTCGTTGAGCATCGTGTTCAGCACATCGACAAACGGCACATGCGCGACAATCGCGCCGTATTGCTTGGGGTCCTGATTGATGATCGCGCCCATCAGCTCGCCGCCGGCCGAACCGCCGCTGGCGGTCACCATGCCCTCGGCGGTGTAGCCCTTGGCGATCAGGCCTCGGCCCGCATCGACGAAATCGTTGAAGGTGTTGGTCCGCTCGAACATCTTGCCCTGCAGATACCAGCGCCGCCCGAGATCGTCCCCGCCGCGGATATGCGCGATGGCATAGGCAAAGCCGCGATCCACAAGGCTGAGACGCGAGGTCGAGAAGCCCGGCGGGATGGCATAGCCATAGGCGCCATAGGCATAGAGGTGCAGCGGCCCCGGCCCTTCGATCCCCGCCTTCTTGAGGATTTCCGCGCGGTCCTTGCGCATCACGATGCTGACCGGGACCATCGTCCCGTCCCGCGCCTGCACGGTCACACGTTCGGTGGTGTAGAGCGAGGCGTCATAGCCGCTCGGGATTTCCTGCGTCTTGAGCGTCTCCAGCTTGGCGGTCTTGACGTCGTAATCATAGACCGTGCTCGGCGTGACCATGCTCTGGTAGGACAGCCGCAGCTTGGTCATGTCATATTCGGGGTTGTTGGACAGGCCCGCGGTGTAGCTCGCTTCCGGGAAGGCAATCGGGGTGATTGTTGCCGGATCGGCATATTGGCGCAGCTCGATCTGATCGAGGCCGTTCTTGCGCCCTTCGGTGACGAAGAAGCCCTTGAACAGGTCAAACCCGGTCAGATAGAACTCGTCCGACCCCGCAATCACTGTCTGCCAGTCACCCGGCGCATCCAGCTTGGCCTTGGCGAGGCGGAAGTTGATGTGTTCGTCATTGGTCCACACCCACAGCTCGCCGTCGCGCACGTCGACCGAATATTCGACGCCCTTCTTGCGCGCCTTCACCAGAATGGGCTCGGCAGTGGGGTTGGCCGCGGGGACGAGGCGCACTTCGCTCGTCTCATTGTCGCCGGTGGCGATGATCAGCCAGTCTTCCTGCGCCGTCAGCCCGGTGCCGACGCCGAAGCTCTGGTCTTCTTCCTTGTAGAGCGTGACATCGCTGTCCGCCGGCTGGCCAATCACGTGCAGCTTGGCTTCCAGCGTGCGCCACTCCTCGGTCGAGGGGCCGTAGACCAGCGCCGTGTCATTCGCGACCCACACCATATCGCCGCGCAGGTTTTCCAGCACATCGGGCAGCAATTCGCCGGTCTGCAAATCCTTGATCCGCCCGGTGTAGCGCTCAGACCCGTTGGTGTCGGTCGAAAAGGCGAGATAGCGCTGGTTCTGGCTGATCGAGGCCGCGCCTAGGCGGAAATATTCCTGCCCTTCGGCGAGCTGGTTTTCATCAATCAGCAGCTCCGCCTCACCGCCCGCCACGGGCTTGCGCCAATGCTTGCGATACTGCGCGCCTTCCTCGAATTCCGACCAGTAGAGGTAATCGCCATCCTTCTGCGGGACGGTGCTGTCGTCTTCCTTGATCCGGGCGCGCATCTCGGTGAACAGCGCTTCGGTCAAGGCCGACTGACCCGCCATCTTCGCCTCGAAATAGGCGTTCTCGGCCTTGACGTGGTTCAGGACATCCTCGTCATCCACCACCGGGTACGACTTGTCATACAGCCAGTCATAGGGGTCTTCGATGGTGATCCCGTGATGCGTGTAGGTATGCGGGCGCTTTGCGGCGACGGGCGGTGTGATGTCGGTACTGGCGGCAGTGGAAGCGGCGGATGACGTGGTCACGCGGGACTGTTCCTCTCGGGTGGTGGTGTTCGCGGCGGCTGGCACACAAGTGGTGGCCGCAAGGGCTGTGGCAAGAGCAAGGCGGCTGATCGGGCGGGTCATGGTTGGTCGTCCCCTATGGCAGGCGGCCAGCGTGCATCCGGGTGGAAAGACGCGGGTTTTGGGCCTATGTTGGCGGTTCTAGTGATACATTCCTGCGCGGCAAGTACCCCGCGCGATAAGCCGAGGATCGACGAAATGCTGATGCAGACCCATGAAGCCCGCTTGGCCGCGTTGCGCGAGGAATTGAAGCGTCGCGGCGTGGATGGGTTCATCGTGCCAATCAGCGATGAGCATATGAGCGAATATGTCGGTGAATATGCCCAGCGCCTGGGCTGGCTGACGGGGTTCGGCGGCTCGGCCGGGTTTGCGGCGGTGACGCTCAATCACGCGGCGATCTTCGTCGACGGGCGCTACACCGTGCAGGTGCGCGAGCAGGTCGACGGGCAATTGTTCGATTACAAGAGCGTGCCTGCCGAAAGCCTTGCCGGATGGCTGGCCGAAGTGTGCGAGGATGGCGCACGCATCGCCTATGATCCGTGGCTCCACACCTGGGCCTGGGTCGAAGCGCTGGAAAAGCAGGTCAATCCCAAGGGCGTCACGCTCATCCCGCTCGCCAGCAACCCGATCGATGCGGTGTGGGCGGATCGTCCGGAGCCCTCTGCGGCGGTGGCGACGGTCCATGACGAAACGCTCGCCGGGCGTTCCTCGGCGGACAAGCGTGCGGCGGTCGCCGATTGGCTGGTCAAGGAAGGCCATGATGCCGTGGTGATCCCGGCGCTCGATTCGGTCGCATGGCTGCTCAACATTCGCGGGGCGGACGTGTCGCACACCCCCGTCGCGCTGTCCTATGTCATCGCCCGCAAGGATGGCAGCGCCGAACTGTTCATCGCGCCCGAGAAGGTGACGCCCGAACTCACCCGCCATCTCGGCAACGCGGTGACGATCCGTGATCGGGGCGCGTTCGAGGGGGCCTTGAGCGAATATGCGGGCAAGAGCGTCGCGCTCGATCCCGATTTCGCCGTGGTCGGCATCGCGCAGGCCCTGCGCGCGGGCGGCGCCAAGTTCGCTTTCAAGCAGGACCCGACGATCCTCGCCAAGGCGATCAAGAACCCGGCCGAACAGGCGGGCCAGCGCGATGCGCAGGCGCGGGACGGGGCGGCAGTTTCGCGGTTCCTCCGCTGGCTTGAGATCGAAGCGCCCAAGGGGGGCGTGGACGAACTCGCCGCCGCCGCCCGCCTGCAAGCCTTCCGCGAGGAAGACCCCGGCCTCAGCGATCTGAGCTTCGACACCATCTCCGCCGCCGCGGGCCACGCCGCCCTGCCGCATTACAAGGTGGACGAGGACAGCAATATCCCGATCCCGCCCTCGTCGATCTATCTGGTCGATTCGGGCGGGCAATATCCCGGCGGCACCACCGACATCACCCGCACGGTGTGGGTCGGCCCCGGTGAGCCGACCGCCGAGATGCGCGACCGCAACACGCGCGTGTTGAAGGGCCACATCCAACTCGCCCGCGCAGTGTTCCCGCAAGGCACCTGCGGCGGCCAGCTTGATGTGCTGGCGCGGCAATATCTGTGGGAAGCGGGCGTCGATTACGCCCACGGCACCGGGCACGGGGTGGGCAGCGTGCTCGCCGTGCATGAAGGCCCGCAGCGCATCGCCAAGCCTTCCGGCGGGCAGGCGGGCACCGGGCAGGAACTGTTCGCGGGCATGATCCTCTCCAACGAGCCGGGCTATTACAAGCCGGGCGCCTTCGGCATCCGGATCGAGAACCTCGTGCTGGTCGAGGAGCGCGAAATTGCCGGGATGGAGGGCCGCTATCTCGGGTTCGAGACGCTGACCTTCGTGCCGCTGGATCGCAAGCTGATCGAGAAAGCGCTTCTGACGGCCGAGGAAATCGCGTGGGTGGATGCCTATCACACGCAGGTTCGCGCATTGCTCAGCCCGCGCCTGTCGGGTGAGGACTTGGCTTGGGTGGAGCGGGAGACCGCGCCGCTTTAACCCCCCGTCCCGGGCTCGACCCGGGACCCAGCTGACTTCTGCCGCTCGCAACCGATTGAAAGAAAAGCGGGGTCCCGGGTCAAGCCCGGGACGGGGGAAGGCTGCTTGAAGCACCTCCAATGTTCCTGTAATGTTCCCCCATCGATTCGCATCACATGGGAGGAAACACGATGATCGGCTACGTCACCTTGGGCACCAATGATCTGCCGCGCGCGGCGGCGTTCTATGACGCGCTGGCCGCGCATTTCGGGGTCGGGCGGATGATGGATACCGAGGCGTTCATCGCCTGGGGCGAATGGGGCGGCGCGCCGGGGATTGCGGCGACTCTGCCGTTCGATGGCCAGCCCGCCACCGTGGGCAACGGCGTGATGGTCGCGCTCGAAGTGAAGACGCCGGAAGATGTTGATGCGATCCACGGTATCGCGATGGCGCACGGCGGGAGCGACGAAGGCGCCCCCGGTCCGCGCGGCGAGGACGGGTTCTATGCCGGCTATTTCCGCGATCCCGATGGCAACAAGCTGAACGCCTTCTGCATGGTCGCAGCCGCAGGTGACGGGTCGTGAGCACGCCCCGGCTGGAGGAGCGGTTCATCCATCTCGGCCTCGGCGCCAAGGCCGAGGTGCTGCCGCCCTTCACCGGGATGGAATGGTACGAAGCCTACGGCGCGCGTGCTGCCGCTGACGGAGCGGAAGGGCGGCTGGTGTCGCAATATACCTTCTCCGAAAGCTGGACCTCGTGGGAGATGCATCCGGCGGGCGCCGAAGTGGTGATCTGCGTGGCGGGGTCGATGGTGCTGGTGCAGGAGTTCCCCGATGGGCAGCTTGCAGAAGTGGCGCTGGCGGCGGGGGACTATGCGATCAACCCGCCCGGCGTGTGGCACACCGCCGATGTGGCGGAGAGCGCAACCGCGATCTTTATCACCGCCGGGGAGGGCACCGAGCACCGCCCGCGCTAAGACCGGCTGCGGCTTTCCTACTGCCGCACCGCGCCGCTATGCTTCGCCCTGTTCTTTCGCATTGTCGTCCCCCGGCCCGACGCCGCACGCAACGTGCCCCTCCCCCCCCGGGACAGGGCAAAGTGTCAACTTCGCTTTTCGAGATCAAACATCTGAATTATAACATAAATTTGCCATAAAGGGCGCTTGGCACCCTGACAAGTTTGTCAACTTTGGCAGGCCAGCCAAGGCGCAAGCGCCATTGGCGGATCGTCAGCGCATCAACCCGCCGATCAGGTTCCTGACGAAAGCGGTCGCACCGGTGCGCAGCGGATTGGCGCCGGACTTCTTGCCCAGCACCGCCGCCACCGCAATCGAAGCCAGCGAACCGCCCGCCGCGGTCATCGCGCTCTTGCCCGCCTTCTCCCAGACGGACGGCGTCTTGCGCTCGCGCTTGCCGACTTCCTCGCGTCCCTTTTCAGCGACTTCCTCCGCCGTCGCAGCCGCATCGGCGGCCTTGGCGGCGAGCACTTCGGCGGCGCTTTCGCGGTCGGCGCGGGTGTCGTATTTGCCATCGAGCGGGCTAATCGATTGGATAATCGCGCGCTCCTTGGGCGTCACCGGCCCGAGGCGCGAACGCGGCGGCTTGATCAGCGTACGCTCGACAATGGTGGGGGCGCCATCTTCATCCAGCGTGGAGACCAGCGCTTCGCCCACCTTCAGCTCGGTGATCGCGGTTTCGACATCGAGCTTCGGATTGACCCGGAACGTCTCCGCCGCAGCCTTGATCGCGCGCTGGTCACGCGGGGTGAAGGCGCGCAAGGCATGCTGCACCCGGTTGCCAAGCTGGCCGGCAACCTCCTCTGGAATATCAATCGGGTTCTGCGTGACGAAGAACACGCCGACGCCCTTGGAACGGATCAGGCGGACCACGTTTTCGATGGTGTCCTGCAAGGCCTTGGGCGCATCGTCGAACAGCAGGTGCGCCTCGTCAAAGAAGAACACCAGCTTGGGCTTTTCCGGATCGCCGACTTCGGGCAGGCTCTCGAACAGTTCGGCCAGCAGCCACAGCAGGAAGGTGGCGTAAAGCTTGGGACTGCGCATCAGTTTGTCGGCAGCGAGCACGTTGACATAGCCGCGGCCCTGATCGTCCACCTTCAGGAAATCATTGATCTCCAGCGCGGGCTCACCGAAGAAATTGTCCGCCCCTTGCGCTTCGAAACTGAGCAATTGGCGCTGGATCGAGCCAACCGAAGGCTTGGTGACATTGCCATATTTGCCGGACAATTCCGCCGAATTTTCGTTCGCCCAGGCCAGTAGCGCCTGCAAGTCGCTAAAGTCGAGCAGCAGCAAGCCGTTCTCGTCGGCATAGCGGAAGATGATCTGCAGCACGCCTTCCTGCGTCTCGTTCAGATCGAGCAACCGCGACAGCAGCAACGGCCCCATTTCCGACACCGTGGTGCGGATCGGGTGGCCCTGTTCGCCGTAGAGGTCCCAGAAGATCACCGGATTGTCGGTGTAGGTATAGTCGGTGATGCCGAGTTCCTTGGCGCGGCTCTCCAGCTTTTCGGCGTGCTTGAAGGTGGGCGAGCCCGGCATGGCGATGCCCGACAGATCGCCCTTCACGTCGGCAACGAACACCGGCACGCCCGCCTTGGAGAAGCTCTCGGCGATGCCCTGCAAGGTCACGGTCTTGCCGGTTCCGGTCGCGCCCGCGATCAACCCGTGGCGGTTTGACCGGCTCAGCGCGAGCACTTGGCGCGATCCGTCCGACCCCAGCCCGAGATAGATATCGCCCGCTTGCTCGCCCATTCCTGATCCCCGTAAAACTCTGTCTGGCGCTGATGTGCAGGGGCCGTCCGCAGCGGTCAAGTTCTCGACAGCGGCGCACATTTGGCTAAGGCTAACCGGCATGGGTCAGACTACGCCTTTCGTGCTGCTTGACGATGCCCGCGCTGGAGAGACGGCTGCCGACGCGCTGCTGTACGAAGCCCCGCGTGCGCTGTTCGTGGCGCACCGGCCCGATCAGGTGGACATCGTTCTGGCTGCTGCCGAGGCTGCTCGCATGGCAGAGGGCGGGTCGCTGGCGGGCTATATCGCCTATGAAGCGGGCCTCGCGCTGGAGCCGAAGCTGGCAGGCCTCGCCGCCGCGCGCAGTGGAGCCGCTGGGCCGCTGGTGTGGCTCGGCCTGTTCGATGCGCCGACGCGGATTGCGGCGGGCGATGTGCCCGGCTGGCTCGCCGTGCGGGCGGAGGGCAGCGGCACGCTCGGCCCGATGGAGCCGCAGCTCTCCCCCGGCGGACACGAAGCGGCGTTCAACGCCCTGCGCGAGGCGATCCACGCGGGCGACATCTATCAGGCGAACCTCACCTACCCGCTCGCCGGTTCCTTCCGCGGCGATCCGGTCGGGCTCTATGCCGCGCTGCGCGATGCGGCGGCGGCAGGCTATGGCGGTTTGATCTTCGACGGGTCGCACTGGCTGCTGAGCTTCTCGCCCGAGCTGTTTGTCGCGCTCAATGGCGCGGAGGCCAAGGTGAAGCCGATGAAAGGCACGCGCCCGCGCAGCCCGGAACCTGCGGCAGACGCGGCGCTGGCGGAGGATCTCGCTACCTCGGTGAAGGACCGGGCCGAAAACCTGATGATCGTCGATCTGATGCGCAATGATCTGTCGCGCGTGGCCGAAGCGGGCAGCGTCCATGTCGATGCGCCCTTCGCGGTCGAGAGCTACCCGACGGTGCACCAGATGGTCTCGACCGTCCGCGCGCGGCTTAGCCCCGGCAAGGGCGCGATGGATCTGGTGCGGGCGCTGTTCCCCTGCGGCTCGATCACCGGCGCGCCCAAGATCCGGGCGATGGAACTGCTGGGCGCAGTGGAGCGCGATGCACGCGGGCCCTATTGCGGGGCGATCGGGCGGATTGATGCTGATGGCAACGCAGCCTTCAATGTCGCGATTCGCACGCTCAGGCTGACCTCGATCGAGAACGGGCAAGGGTCAGCGGTGCTCGGCATTGGCTCGGCGATTGTGGCGGATAGCGATGCGCTGTCCGAACGGCGCGAATGCGAGGTCAAGGCCGGTTTCCTGCGCCGCGCCGCCCCCGGTCTCACCGCACCGCAATGCGACCTGATCGAGACAATGCGGTTCGAACCGGACAGCGGGATCGCCCTGCTGGAACTCCACCTCGCGCGGATGAAGGCGAGCGCGGCCACGCTGGGTTTCGCGTTTGATCGCCACGCCCTGCGCAATCAGATCCAGGCGCTGTGCTTTGAACTCGACGCCCCGGCGCGCGTGCGGCTGCTGGTGGCGCGCTCCGGGGCGAGCGCGCTCGAAACCGGGCCGCTGCCCGCGCCCTTGGGCGAGCCGGTCAAGGTCGCAGCGCTGCCCAATCCGCTCGATCCGTCCGACTGGCGGCTGATGCACAAGACCTCGGACCGCAGCTTTTACGAGGAGGCATTGGCGGCCGCCCGCAGCTTTGGCGCGGACGAGGCCCTGCTGGCGCGCGGGGATGGCCTCGTCACCGAAGGCAGCTTCACCTGCGTCTTTGCGGATGGGCCCGATGGCGTGCTGCTGACGCCGCCCGCCCACCTCGGCCTGCTCCCCGGCGTGCTGCGCGAACACCTGCTCAGCGAGGGCAAGGCGCGCGAGGCGGAATTGACGCTGGACGATCTCGCCAGCGGCTTCTGGATCGGCAATGCCCTGCGCGGATTGATGCGGGCAGAGCTGGTCTGAACCACGCCCGCTCAGGACAGGCTTAGACAAGCATCGGGCGAGCGGTTAGTGGGGCCCATGGCTGATATCAAAATCCTCTACGAAGACGGCGAAGCGCTGGTGATCGACAAGCCTTCGGGCATGTCAGTCGATCGGCCGCGCAAAGGCGGAATTTGCCTCGAAGACCACCTCGAGCGGTTGAAGCTGGGCTTCCAGCGTCCGCCGGTCGCGGTGCACCGGCTCGACACCGATACGAGCGGCTGCCTGCTGCTCGCCCGCAACCCCAAGTCGCTCGCACGGTTCAACAAGGCGTTCGAGGAGCGGCTGGTCGGCAAGACCTACCTCGCCATCCTCGCCGGGCATCCGCAGGGGACGGAGGGGACAATCGAGCTTTCGCTGTCGAAGATCAGTTCGGCGGAAAAGGGCTGGCGCATGATCCCGGCCAAGAAGGGCAAGCCGGCGGTCTCGCACTGGGAGCTGGTGGGCGAGCTTGGGCCGCACAGCCTGATCCGCTTCCGCCCCGAAACCGGCCGCACGCACCAGCTGCGGGTCCATGCCTTGGCCGGCCTCGGCCTGCCGCTGCTGGGCGATCCGATCTATGGAGCGGGCAATGCGCCGGGTGCCAAGCGCACGATGCTGCATGCCGAAAGCCTGACTGTCACCCGCCCCGGCAAGCCCGCGATCGAAGCGCGCGCTGCACTGCCGCTCGATTTCCTTGCTCTAGGGGCGAAGGATGACGGGGCGACAGATGGATGACGATTCGCCCGAACCGCTAAGCGCCCGCGCGATCCGGTTGGCGAGCGAGAGCTTTCTCGCAGGCTCCGGACCCGGCGGGCAGAACGCCAACAAGGTCGCGACCGAAGTCGAACTGCGGGTGAACATCTACGCCCTGCGCCTCTCTCCCCCAGTGTTTGCGCGGCTGCGGGCGTTGGCGGGCGCGAAGCTGGCGGGCAACGGCGATCTCATCATCAATTCCAAGGCGCACCGGACGCAGGAGGCCAACCGGCAGGACGCGCGCGTCAAACTGGCGGCGCTGCTGGAGGAGGCCCAGACGCAGCCCAAGCGCCGCGCCAAAACCCGCCTCAACCGTGTCGGCAAGACCGAGCGGCTCAAGGTCAAGAAGGTGCGCGGAACGGTGAAGGCCAATCGCGGTAAGCCCAGCAGTTCGGACTGGTAAGCGCACGCCCAACCCCGCCTTGACTTTTCCCCGTGAATCGGCGAATGGCGCGCCCATGTGGCGGTGTGCCGGGCCTTCCGGGCGCGCCGCTATTTGCTTTTTTAGCCCTGCGTGAAGCACTCGCCGGGCCGACCCAGTTGACAGGAACCCGCCATGGCGAAGCCCACCACCGTCAAGATCCGCCTCGTCTCGAGCGAGGGCACCGGCTTCTTCTACGTGACCAAGAAGAACCCGCGCAACATCACCGAGAAGATGAGCTTCCGGAAGTATGATCCCGTGGCGCGCAAGCACGTTGAATTCAAGGAAGCCAAGATCAAGTAAGATCTGGCTCCCGCGTCCGGCCTTATGGCGGGGCGCGGTAATTCATCGACAGTTCAAGCCCGCGTCCTTAGGCGCATCGGCATGACAACACCCATCGCTTCTCTTCGCACGCTCGCCATCGGCCTTGGGGCCGGTGCGCTGGCGCTTGGCCTTGCCCCCGCCGGCACGGCTCCGCTGACCGCTCCGGCTGCGGCGCAATCTGCGGCCCAGACCGCCACCAACCTCGACAAGGTGGTCGGCGCGCTGCGCGGCATTTCCACCATGAAGGCCGACTTCACCCAGACCGACCGGCAGGGCGCGACCCTGCGCGGGCAGATGACGCTGAAGCGCCCAGGGAAGATCCGCTTCGACTATGGCAAGGACGCCGATTTCCTCGTCATCTCGAACGGCAAGTCGCTCTATGTGATCGATTACGAGGTCAATCAGGTCGAACGCTGGCCGATTGGCAATTCGCCGCTGGGCGCGCTGTTTGATCCTGAGCGCGATGTGAAGAAGTTCGGCAAGATGGTGCCGACCAGCAATCCCAACGTGCTGAGCGTTGAAGTGCGCGATCCCAAGAAGCCCGAGTTCGGGATGATCACACTGATCTTCACGAAGAACCCCTCGGCGCCCGGCGGTTTGCAGCTGACCCACTGGGTCGCGCTTGATGCGCAGAACAATCGCACCAAGGTGGTGCTGTCGAACCAGCGTTACGGAGTCGCCGTCGCCGACAGCACGTTCACTTTCAAGGATCCGCGCCGCTCAACTCGTCGTCCGGGATGAACGGCGCCACGGCGAGCTGTTGTAAGAACGCGACAAAACTCGGCGCGCGTTCATGTGAATGAAAGCCGGGACGGGCTAATCATTCTCAACAAGGCGGCTCGAAGGGAGGTTTCCCCCCTGTTGCCCACCCTTCGGAATTGGGCCTGCCTTGTACAAGCGTGACGAACGCTCCATGGAACCCTCGACCCACCGCCCCCGGGTCGAGGGTTTTTTGGTGTCTGGGGTGTTTTTGTTTGCGCACGCCTCCGGCGCGCGAAATCCTCGCTCAAGCGGCCTGAAGGCCGCATCGCTGCGGGCGGCCGGTCGGCCTTGCGGCGTGGCTACGCCCGCCGGTCAGCACGAGAAAGCAATCTTCCCCGTTATTCCCCCCAGCCCAGCGCCTTGCGGATGATCGCGTAGATCACGTTCTGCTCGATCACACCGCGCACGCGGTTTGCGCCGGGGCCGGTGGCGAACAGGGCGACGTCCTCGCCGCCGTGGGTTTCGCTGCCGAGCGGCACCAGCGCCTGCTGGCGGGCCTTGATTCCGGTTTCGGGCATCGGTCGGCCATGATCGTGGTCATCATCGTCTTCGCCGTGCTTCTTGGCCAGCAACCCGCCCGGCCCGTTGGCATAGCCCAAGGTGGTGTAGGGCTTGCCGTCCGCCGCCAGCAGGGGCGATGTGCCGTCCCCGCCATCCTCGCCATTGCCCTTCGGCGGGACGACCAGCCCGAGGATGTCGTTCCCGCGCTGCGGATAGCCCGAAATCGTGAAGACGTGGCTGTGATCGGCGGTGACCATGATCAGCGTTTCGGCGGGATCGGTGTTGTCGACCGCATATTGCACCGCGCGCGCGAATTCGACCGCCTCTTCCAGCGCATAGCCTGCCTGCCCGGCGTGGTGCGCGTGATCGATCCGCCCGCCTTCGACCATCAGGTAGAAACCATCAGGATCAGCCTTCAACCGCGTGATCGCCTGCGCGGTCATGTCGGTGAGAGTAGGCTCGGGCGAATCCGGCTTCCGGTCGGCCATGAAGGTCAGATGACCGGGGTTGAACAGGCCGAGCACCGGCTTGTCCATCGGCGCGGCGGCCAATTCGGCAGCGGTCTTGACGACGGTGCCGCCGTTGGTCGCGGCCCATGCACTTGGCAGATCGGCGCCCGCATCGATCCGGCGGCCACTGCGCTCCTTGTCCTTGCCGTAGAACACCGCGGTGCCGCCGCCGAGCGCGACGTCGAACTGGCTCTCTGCCAATTGCAGCGCAATGTCCTTGCAGCCCTGCCCCTGCTGGTCGGCAGGGATGTTGGTGTCGCTCTCCCAATCACGATCCGCGCTGCGCGAATAGACGCTGGCCGGAGTCGCATGGGTCAGGCGCGTCGTGGTGACGATCCCGAGCGCGAGTCCGCGCTGTTTCACTTCCTCGCCCAGCAGCGGCAAGGGATTGGCGAGCGCATCCTTGCACACACCCTTTTCCGCATCCGGCCCGATGCCGAGCACTCCGATGCGGGTCTTGGCCCCCGAATGCATCGCGGCCGCCGTGCCAGCGCTGTCGGGCACCTGCGCATTGGTGTTGTAGGTCTTGACCAGCGCAAGGTTATCGAACTTCTCGAAGCTGAGCCGGTTTTCCTCCCCCGTCTCCCCGCGCTTCTGCCCTTCGTAAATGCGCGTGGCGGTGATGGTGGAGATGCCCATGCCGTCACCGATGAACAGGATCACGTTCTTCGCCTGCTTCGGCGCGGCAGCTTCAGCCATCGGAGCGGAGCGCGCATCGCTCGACCCAGTTGTGTTGATGGTGGTCACACACCCGCCCAAGGGCAGGGCTGCGGCGAGCAGGGCGATCATCGCGCGGGTCGTGGTCATCGGCGTTCTCCTTGCGATGCGCGCTATCGGTTGGCGATGGGACGGTAAAGCGATGATCGCCTTCCTAGTGGCTGGATTTTGGTGCCACCCATGCCTAAGTCCGCTGCCATGCTGACTGTCGCCACCTGGAACATCAATTCCGCCCGCCTGCGCGTAGGCCTGATCGAAAAGCTGCTCACCGAGGCCGCGCCTGACGTCCTGTGTCTGCAAGAGATCAAATGCGAGAGCCACCTGTTCCCGGCCGAGGCGCTGGCGGCGCTGGGCTACACCCACCAGGCGGTGAGCGGGCAGAAAGGCTATCACGGCGTCGCCACCGTCAGCCGCGTGCCGATCCGCGAAGTCACCCGCCACGACTGGCAGGACAATGGCGAAGCGCGGCATATCGGGGTCGAGGTGCTGGGCAAGGATCTGCTGATCGAGAACGTCTATGTTCCCGCCGGCGGCGATGTGCCGGACCGCGCGGTGAACCCGAAATTCGGCCAGAAGCTCGACTTCCTGGGGCGGATGACAAAGTGGGCCGATAGGCTCGACCGCCCCACGCTAATCGTCGGCGATTTCAACATCGCACCGCTCGAAAGCGATGTGTGGAGCCACAAGCAGCTGCTCAAGGTGGTCAGCCACACCCCGATCGAGGTGGAGACGCTGGGCCGGTTTCAGGACGCGCACGGCTGGGTCGATCTCGGGCGTCAGCACGTGCCCGCTCCGGCGCGCTATTACTCCTGGTGGAGCTATCGCAATCCGGGCTGGCAGGAGAATGACAAGGGGCGGCGGCTTGACCATATGTGGGCCTCGCCCGCTGTGGCCAAGCAGGCGAGGGCGCACCGCGTGCTGGAAGATGCGCGCAGCTGGACGCAGCCGTCCGATCACGTGCCGCTGATCACGGAGTTCGACCTCTGAGCGAGCCGCCCTCCCCGTCCCGCCGCGCGGCGCAAGCGGTGGACGCGCTGCGCCACGGCTGGCCGCTGGCGTTTGAGGGTGGGCCTGTGCTGCTGCCGGTCGAAACCGCCATCGCCCAAGGTGCGAGCGCGCCACGGATGCTGATTTCCGCCGCGCGCGCCGCCACGTTGAAACTCGCCAACCAGCGCGAGGCCGCCGTGCCGCACGCCCCCGTCCTGATCGCAGGGGGCGAGGATTTCGCCATGCGGGATGCCCTGCCGATTGCCGATCCGGCGCTCGATCTGGGCAATCCCTTGAAGGGCCCGTTCAAGGCGGTGACGCTGGATTGGGAGGAATCGGCCCGTGCCGCGCTGGAACTGGCACGGATCGCGGGGATTCTGCCCGCGTTTCTGGTCGACCCGGTGGACGCGGGTGAGGCGCAGCCGGTCGCCGTGTCCGATCTCGCCGCCTATTCCGCAGCGGGCGCGCTCAGGATCGTGACCCGCGCCCGTCTGCCCGTTTCGGCTTGCGAGGACGCCGAGATCGTCGCCTTCCGCTCGGCGGCCGACCTGCGCGAACATGTGGCGCTCGTCATCGGCAAGCAATCGGGCGATCGCCAGCCGCTGGTGCGGCTCCATTCCGAATGCCTCACCGGCGACATCCTCGGCAGCCTCAAATGCGACTGCGGCCCGCAACTCGACGCCGCGCTGCACGCGATGGCGCATGAGGCGCGGGACAGCGGCGGGTGGGGCGTGCTGCTCTATATGCGGCAGGAGGGGCGCGGGATCGGGCTCGTGAACAAGCTGCGCGCCTACCGCTTGCAGGATCAGGGCTTCGACACGGTCGAGGCCAACCAGCGCCTCGGCCTGCCAGACGAGGCCCGCGATTTCCCGGTGGCGGCGCGGATGCTGGAACTGCTGGGGGCGACCACCATCCGTCTGCTGACCAACAACCCGGCCAAGGTCACCGCCCTTGAAGCCGCCGGGATCACCGTGACCGAACGGGTGCCGCACCAGCTCCCCGAAAACCCGCACAACGCCCGCTATCTGGCGACCAAGCGCGACCGGTCAGGGCATTTGCTGCTTTAACGCTGCTCGTACTGCTTGATCCCCGCCGCAAGCTTGTTGCCCTGCATCACGATCCGCGATCCCGTCCAGTCGGCGAAGAAGGCGGTCTGGCGGGTCAGGCCGGGCACGAAGCGGGCTTCGTTGTTCACCACCTGAAGCCCGTCCGAGGGGTGGAGCAGATCCTCTGCCCCCAGCGCGATGAAGGTGGAGTAATTCTCCTTGTCGCGCCCCTGCACAAACCAGTTGTCCGCAATCCGGCCAACGCTGCCAGCGGGCAGGTCGATCATGTAATTGGTGGTGCGCCCGTTGGCGTCATCGAAGCTGTTGCCCTCGATCACGACCTCGGTGGCACGCGCCTTGAGGTAGTGCCCGCCGGTGCCGCGCTCGAACCGGCTTTCGCGCACGGTAAGCGAGCCGATATCGCCGATATAGAGCGAATGCGCGCAGCCCGCGTCGTTCTCGCAGGTGCCAAGCCCGGTGAAGGTCGAACGGGTGATGTAGACCCGGATCGACGGATCGGCGGCGCTCAGGATGCCCTGCTGGCTGTTCTCGAACCGGGCATAAGCGACATTCAGCGCGCCCGCTTCCAGCCGGATGCCCGCGCCATTGCCGTCCTCGACATTGATGTTGCTGAAGGTCAGCCCGCGAATCTCTGCCCCTGTCCCGCGCAGCACGAGCGAACCCTTACCCTCACACGCGCGGCCCGCCAGCGTGACGGTGCCCGGTTCGGCGGCTTCGTAGATGATCACGCCCTCTTCCTGCACCGCGCATTGGCGATAGGTGCCGGGCGCGATGCGGATCGTGGCGCGGCTATTGCCGATGTCGTTCACCGCGTCCTGCAAGGTGCTATAGCTGCGCCCGGTTTCGACCACAGTGAAGGCACCGGGAACAGGCTGGGCGAGCAGCACGGCGGCAGGGAGCGCGGCAGTAGCAGCGGCAGCGACGAGCGCGGATAGCGCGAGGGATTGATTGCGGGTCATGCGCGGCAGCCTAACCGACAATGGTTAAAGCACCATTTGCCGCTTGGCGTATCCCCCAAGGCTTGGCTAAACCCCCCGCCATAACGTCACCGACGAGAGGAAATACCCGATGCGCAAAGCTGCCCCCTTTACCGCCCTTGCCGGCGCCGCCCTGATGCTCGCCGCTTGCGGTAGCGCCGATGATGCCTCGACCGAGGCGAGCGCCGATACTGTGGAAATGCCCGCCGACAGCGCGCTTGCGCCGATCGCTGAAGTCCCGGTGGCCGACCCGTCCGCCACCGCGACTGACGCGCCCGCCGTGGATGCCGAAACCGTGGCCACCACCGAGCAATCGGCTGAAGCTGCCGCCAATGTCGCCGCCGAAGCCTCGGCTGCGGCTGAAACACCGGCCGAGTAAGCCGCGCAATGCCGCGCTGGCCAATCGCCGCAGGCCTCGCCCTCACCCTTGCCGCGTGCGGGGGTGAAGGGGCGAGCGCGCCGGGCGGGGTCAGCGCAGGCGAGGCCAAGGCGCTTGAGGATGCGGCCGCGATGCTGGACGAGCGTCGCCTGCCGCCCGAGGCCCTACCCTCGGATGCGCCATCTGACACGCCGTCCCAAGCGCCTGCGCCAGCCCCTGCCGAAATGACAGGCGACGAGGCCGCTCAGCGCAATTAGGCGCGAGCAGGCCAGCCTGCCTTCCGTCCCAAGGATGATTGCTCACCATGAATGCCCCCGCCAACCTCACCCCCGCGCACAATCCGGGTATGGACGAGGACACCTTCGAACAGTTCGCTGAGCAGCTGAAGCGCTATGTCCGCGAACGGCTGATCCCGGCCGAAGCGCAGGTGATCGCCGAAGACCGCATCCCCGAGGACATTCTCAAGGAAATGCGCGAGATGGGGCTGTTCGGCCTGTCGGTGCCCGAGGAGTTTGGGGGCGCTGGGCTCAACATGACGCAGTATGCCCGCGTCGTGAACATCATGGCCTATGCCGCCCCTGCCTACCGGTCGATCTTCTCCATCAATGTCGGCATGTTCGCGAGCGCGCTGAAGAACGGCGCGACGGAGGCCCAGAAGGCGGAATGGTATCCCAAAATCGCGGAAGGGCGGATCGCCTGTTTCGGCCTGACCGAGCCGGGTTCAGGCAGCGACAGCGCCGGTCTCGCGACCACTGCTACGCCAGACCCGGATGGCAACGGCTGGATCTTGAACGGCACCAAGCGCTACATCACCAACGCGCCCCATGCCGAAGTCGCGCTGATCATGGCACGCACCAACAAGGAGGCGCTGCCCAAAAACGCGCATGTATCGGCCTTCCTGGTGCCGATGACCGCCCCGGGGGTTTCGACCGGCAGCCCTGACAAGAAGATGGGGCAGAGCGGATCGCATATTGCCGACATCATGCTTGACGATGTCCGTGTGCCGGGCGATGCGCTGCTGGGCGGCGAGACCGGAAAGGGCTTCGTCTTCGCGATGAAGAGCCTCGACAATGGGCGCATTTCTGTGGGTGCGGCGGCGACCGGCTATGCACGGCGGGCTTTGGACAGCGCCCTGCGCTACGCCAATGAGCGTAAAGCGTTTGGCGAGCCGATCGCCAATTTCCAGCTAATTCAGGCGATGCTCGCCGACAGCGAGATCGAGATTTACGCCGCCGAGGCGATGATGGCCGATGTCACCGCCCGCGCCGATCGGGGGGAGAACATTCTGGTCAAGGCCGCCGCCTTCAAGGTCTTCGCCAGCGAAATGTGCGGCCGGGTGGTTGACCGCGTGGTGCAGATCTATGGCGGGGCGGGGTATCTGGCGGAATACGACGCCGAACGCTTCTTCCGCGATGCCCGCATCTACCGCATCTACGAAGGCACGACGCAGATTCTCCAGCTCCAGATCGCCAAGCACATGCTGCGCGAGTGGAATGGGAATGTATAACCTCCTCAATGACCTGAGCATCGTCGAAGTCTCCAGCTTCGTCGCCTCGCCCACCGCCGGGCTTTACTGCGCGCAGATGGGGGCGGAGGTGATCCGCGTCGATCACAAGGCGGGCGGGCTCGATTACAACCGCTACATGCTGACGGCCGAGGGGCGATCCCTGTCGTGGGAGAACCTCAACCGCGCCAAGAAATCGGTCGCGCTTGATCTGCAATCGGGTGAGGGGCGCGAGCTGCTGGTGGATCTGGCGGCCAGCGTCGGCCAGTGCATCACCAACCTGCCGGAGCAGAGCTTCCTCAGCCACGCCGCAATGCAGACAAGGCGCGCAGACATGATCAGCTTGCGCGTCATGGGCTGGCATGACGGGCGGCAGGCGATGGACTTCACAGTGAACGCCGCCGCCGGATACCCGCTCATGACCGGGCCGGAGGAGTGGGACGCAGCCAGCGCGCCGCCGGTCAATCAGGTGCTCCCCGCATGGGACTTCATCACCGGAGCTTACGGCGCGTTTGCCATGCTCGCCGCGCTGCATCACCGGGGCCGTACGGGGGAGGGCAGCGAGGTGCGCCTGCCCTTGGGCGATGTGGCGATTGGCACGATGGCCAACGCCGGGCTGATGGCCGAAGTGCTCTATCGCGGGTCTGACCGCGAACGGCTCGGTAATGCGATCTGGGGCGCGTTCGGTCGCGATTTCCGCAGCGCTGACGGGGTGCGCTTCATGGTCGCCGCGCTGACGCCCAAGCAGTGGAACGGGCTGGTCAAGGCCTTCGGATTGCAGGACGGTATCGCCGCGCTGGAGGCCGAATGCGGCGTGCGCTTTGCCGACGGGGACACACCCCGCTTCCAGCACCGCGCCGCGCTGTTCGCGCTGTTCCAGAGCGCTGCGGACGGGTTGGACTATGGCGATCTTGCAGCCCGCATGGCCGCAGAGGGCTGCACGTTCGAGCGTTATCGCACCGCCTACGAGGCCGCCAATGATCCGGTGCTGGTGGCAGGCAACCCGCTGTTCGGCCCCGCGCCCGCCAACCCCTCGGGCTTCGATTACCCCGCGACCCGCTCCTTCGCGAACCTGCCGGGACGCGCGGCGGGCGATCCCGCGCCCGCGCCCTACCTTGGGGAGCATTCGGAAGAGGTGCTCAGCGAAAAACTCGGGCTTTCGTCCGGCATGATCGGCAAGCTGGTGGATGCGGGCACGGTGGCCTTGAGCGACAAGGACAGATAACCCCCACCCGTTCGTGCTGAGCTTGTCGAAGCACCGCTCTTTCCTTGAGCACGGGTAGAAGTGAAGTGCGGCCCTTCGACAAGCTCAGGGCGAACGGAGTTTTGAAGACATGACCAGACGCGCCGCCATCTGCACCCCGCTCCGCACCCCGGTGGGCAAGTTCCTCGGCGGGCTTTCGAGCATGAACGCGGGCCAATTGGGCGCGGTGATCCTGAAGGCGCTAATGGAGCGTTCGGGCATCGATCCCACACGGGTGGACGATGTCGTCTTCTCGCAAGGCTACGGCAATGGTGAGGCGCCCGCGATCGGCCACTGGGCGTGGCTAGCGGCAGGCCTCCCTATCGAAGTGCCCGGCTTCCAGCTGGATCGCCGCTGCGGTTCGGGCGTGCAGGCGGTGGCGACCGCGGCGATGATGGTCGAGACCGGCATGGCCGATGTCGTGGTCGCTGGCGGTGTCGAGAGCATGTCGAATGTCGAACACTACACGCTGGCTGCGCGCGGTGGTGTTCGAATGGGCGACATGGTGCTGCATGACCGCCTCAGCCGGGGCCGGGTGATGAGCCAGCCGGTCGAGCGTTTCGGGGTCATCACCGGGATGATCGAGACGGCGGAAAACCTCGCCAAGGATTACGACATCACCCGCGAGGAGGCCGATGCCTTCGCCGTCCGCTCCCACCAGAACGCGGCCAAGGCGTGGGCGCAAGGCAAGTTTGCCGAACAACTCGTCCCCGTCGCGATCCCGCAGAGAAAGGGCGACCCGGTAATCTTCGACCATGACGAGGGCTACCGCACCGACGCCAGCATGGAGACACTCGGCAAGCTCGCCCCCATTGACGGCAAGCGCGACCCCGCAGCCATCGTCACCGCCGGTAACGCCAGTCAGCAGAACGATGCGGCCGCCGCCTGTCTGGTGGTGGCGGAGGACAAGCTGGAGGAATTGGGCCTCACCCCGATGCTGTGGTTCGGCGGCTGGGCAGCGGCGGGCTGCGATCCCTCGCGCATGGGCATCGGCCCGGTACCAGCGGTGGAGCGCCTGTTCGAACGGCGTGGGTATAGCTGGGATGATATCGGCATGGTCGAACTCAACGAAGCTTTCGCGCCGCAGGTGCTCGCCGTGCTCAAGGGTTGGGGCTGGAGCGACGACGATTCGCGCCGCGAGATGCTGAACGTCAACGGATCGGGCATCTCGCTCGGCCACCCCATCGGTGCCACCGGCGGGCGCATCCTCGCTGACATGGCGCATGAAATGCACCGGCGCGGGGTGCGCTATGGGCTGGAGACGATGTGCATCGGCGGCGGTCAGGGCATCGCTGCGGTGTTCGAGCGCGCAGTATGACCGACTTTGCCGCCTGGATCGGGCGCGAGCAGGTCGGGCGGGACCGGCTGACCTCGCAGCACGCCTTCCAATGGTGCTCGACTTTCGACCTCGAATGGCCGGGCGACAAAATCATGCCGCAAGGCATCCACTTTGCGCTCTGCACGCCCCAAGCGCGCACCGATTGCCTCGGCGAAGACGGGCACCCGGCGCGGGACGATTCGCCCGACAGCTTCCTCCCGCCCTTCCCCATGCCGCGCCGGATGTGGGCGTCATCCAAGATGCAATTCCTCGCCCCCATCGCCATCGGCGCGGTGATCGACCGAACCAGCCGCGTCGCCTCGGTGAGCGAAAAGTCGGGCGGATCGGGCCGCCTCGCCTTTGTTGATGTCGAACACGTGACGAAGGCGAACGGCACTATCGCGGTGATCGAGACCCAGACTTTGGTCTATCGCGATGCGGCTGCGCCCGATGCGCCGCTCAGCCCTCCGCCACTGGCTGATGGCGCGTTCGATCCCGCCGAATGGGACGCGCACCGCACCCTCACACCCGATCCGCGCCTGCTGTTCCGCTACTCGGCGCTGACCTTCAACACCCACCGCATCCACTATGATGCGCCTTATGCGCAGGCTATCGAGCGTTATCGCGGGCTTGTCGTGCATGGCCCACTGACCGCGAGCCTGCTGCTGCAACTCGCTGCCAGCGAATTGGGCGAGAACCGCCTGCGGACATTCCAGTTCCGCGGTCTCTCCCCCGCCATGGCAGACGAGCCGCTGCATCTGGTGATGCGCAAGGGTGACGGCGGGTATGAGCTGGCAGCCTTCGCGCCCGACGGGCGGCAGGTGACGGCGGCGAGCGCGACGGTCTAGCCGACCGGAAAATCCGCAATCGGCTTCAGCACCTTGTATTTCTCCTTGGCGGGCTTCCGGCCCAGATCGGGAAAGTCGATCGCGTCTGGCTCTGCATGCGTGTCGGGAATCCGGCTCAACAGATCCCGCACCAGCGTCAGCCGCCCCCGCCGCTGGTCGTTGAAATCGACCAAGGTCCAAGGCGCATGTTCCGTGTGCGTCGCCTTGAGCATGGCCTCGCGCGCCTTGGTGTAATCGTCGTATTTCTCCCGCGCGGCGAGATCGATCGGTGAGAGCTTCCAGCGTTTCAGCGGATCGTCCAGCCGCTCGCGCAGGCGCTCCTCCTGCTTGTCCTGATCAGCGGCGAGCCAGTATTTGAACAGCAATATGCCGTCATCCACCAGCAGCTTCTCGAACAGGGGCACCGCCTTGAGGAACGACTCGACCTGCGCCCCATCCGCGTAACCCATCACCTTTTCGACGCCCGCACGGTTGTACCATGAGCGGTCGAACAGCACGATCTCGCCCGCTGTCGGCAAGTGGGCGACATAGCGCTGGAAATACCACTGACCCAGCTCAGCCTCGGTCGGCTTGGTCAGCGCGACCGTGCGGCATTGGCGCGGGTTCAGTTCCTGGCGCACCGCGCTGATCGCCCCGCCCTTGCCCGCCGTGTCGCGCCCTTCGAACAGCACCACCACCCGCGCCCCGCTCGCCTTGACCCAGCGCGCCATGCTGACCAATTCCAGACTGAGCGGTTCGAGCGCCGCCTCGTAATCCTTGCGCTTCATCGCCATTGGCGTCCCTCCTGTTTGTGCTGCCTTCGCAAAGGTAGTATCATCTGCAACGATATGGCCACGCTCGCAGACCCTCAGCCCGACTTCGCCATCCTGCCAGACATGGCAGCCGATGTCTTTACCGCGCCGCTCGCCAAGCCCGCGCACGTTGGCGCGGACTGGCTGGAGCCTGCTCAGACCGCCTACACCGCCGAGGATGACGCGGTGTGGAACGATCTGTTCGCGCGCCAGATGGAGGTGCTGCCGGGCCGTGCGTGCTCGGCGTTCCTTGCCGGGCTGGAGAAGCTTGATCTCGCACGTGGCGGCGTGCCGGAGTTCGGGGTGCTGTCCGAGGAATTGGGCGCGCTGACCGGGTGGAGCGTGGTGCCGGTGCCGATGCTGATCCCCGATCACGTGTTCTTCTGGCACCTCGCCAACCGCCGTTTTCCCGCCGGCAACTTCATCCGCACCCGCGAGACGTTCGACTATATCGAAGAGCCCGACGTGTTCCACGATGTCTTCGGCCACGTGCCGATGCTGACTGACCCCACCTATGCCGATTACATGCAGGAATATGGCCGCGCCGGGTGGAAGGCGATGCGCTACAACCGGCTGAAGGCGCTGGGCGCGCTCTACTGGTACACGGTCGAATTCGGGCTGATCGAGGAAGCGGGCTCGGTCCGGGCATATGGCGCTGGCATTCTGTCAGGGCCGACCGAAGCGCGCTTCGCGGTCGAAGCGCAAAGCCCCAACCGCATCATGCTCAACGTCGACCGGGTGATGCGCACCGATTACGTCATCAGCGACCTGCAACCGACCTATTTCGTGATCGAGAGCTTCGCGGACCTCTACCGCCAGACAGTGGAGCGCGATTTCGACCGGCTTTACCGCAGCCTTCCCGCCGGGTTTACCTACGCCAATTCGGCGGTGATCGATGTCGATAATGTGCTGCACCGGGGTACGCAGGAGTATCACCTGCGCGGCGGTCGCGGCAGTGGGGCGGTTCCGGTTTAAGCTTTGGCCCCGCGCCGGGCGACAGCATGATACAGCACCAGCGCGACGCCGGTCGCGGCCAGCGCAATGCCGAGGCTGAGGAAGGAGAGGCTGCCGATCATCGTGCCGTCATTGGCGATCTCGCCGGCGACCACCGATACCGCCATGCCGAGGGCGACCTGACGCAGGATCGTACCCGGCGCCTCGGTCCGCGCGAGGATCGAGGCCAGCCAGCCCAGACTTGCCCCCAACACGATCAGCACCAGCAACGCCATTTTGTCCTCAATCTCCGTCTTCGCCGACCAGTGGCGGCTCGACTCCCTAACCAGCAGAGCGCCAAGCGGTTCCGGGAAAGTGCTTTATCGCCAGCTCAGCCAGGCTAGACCGGCAATGCCAAGGACGATGCGATACCAGGCAAATGGCGCAAATCCGATCTTCGTCACCACCGCCACAAAGACCTTGACCACGACCAATGCGGTCACAAACCCCGCGATCGAACCGATCCCGATCAGCTGCGCATCGTCCATCGTCAGGTTCGCCCCGTGCTTAGCCAACTGGTACACGGTCGCCCCCGTCAGCGTCGGCACAGCGAGGAAAAAGCTGAATTCGGCGGCAGTCTTGCGGTCCACCCCGAAGGCCATTGCTCCCAGAATGGTCGCGCCCGAACGGCTGACCCCGGGGATCATCGCGAGGCATTGGACGAGGCCAATCAGCACAGATGTGCGCAAGGGCACGCCCGCAACGCCCGGGCCTTCGGCAGGCGGGTTGGCCCAGCGCTCCACCGCCAGAATGGCAACGCCGCCAAGCACCAGCGACCAGCACACCAGCACCGGATTGCCCAGCCAGCCCTGGATCACATCCCCGAACGCTAAGCCGAGCAGCACCGCCGGGAAAAAGGCCACCAGCAAGTTGCGGACAAACGCCAGCGCACCTTTTTCGAGCCCGAACAGCCCTTTGGCCACATCCCAGAAGGTGCGCCAGTACAGCACCACGATGGCGAGAATCGCGGCCGGCTGGATCGCGATGTTGAACACCTCCCACTCGTCCTGGTTAAAACCAAGGACCTCGGTGGCGAGGATCAAGTGGCCGGTCGATGACACGGGCAGGAACTCGGTCAACCCCTCAAGGATGCCGAGCAGGATCGCGGCTAAGGTATCGGTCATGGGGGCACCGCATCGACGAGGCGGCGCGGGGTGTCAAACCCAAACCTCGATTTCCCCGCCCCGGGCTTGACCCGGGGCCCAGCTTTCTTTCGATCAGACAAGGAAAGACGCGGGGTCCCGGGTCAAGCCCGGGACGGGGGATGCGATTTACCAGATGCGCACGCGCTCTTCCGGGGGCAGATACATCGCATCGCCCGGCTTCACGCCGAAGGCTTCGTACCATTCGTCGAGATTACGGACGACGCCGTTGACCCGGTATTCCTCGGGCGAGTGGCTGTCGGTGACGAGGCGGTTGCGGTAATTCGCCTCACGCTGGGTCGAACGCCACACCTGCGCCCAGGCGAGGAAGAAGCGTTGATCGCCGGTCAGCCCGTCGATCACCGGCACGTCCATGCCCTTGGTCGCGATCTTGTAAGCGCGGTAGGCCATCGAAAGCCCGCCGACATCGCCGATATTCTCGCCCAGCGTCAGGCGGCCGTTCACGCAGGTCTTGCCTTCATCGAGTGGGCAGAAGCTGTTGTACTGCGCCACCAGCCGGTCACCCAGCTTATCGAAAGCGGCGCGATCTTCGTCGGTCCACCAGTTGCGCAGCATCCCGGTCGCGTCAGACTTGGAACCCTGATCGTCGAAGCCGTGGCCCATTTCGTGTCCGATCACCCCGCCAATCGCGCCGTAATTGACCGCGATGTCGTTGGAGAGCGCGAAGAACGGCTGCTGGAGGATACCGGCAGGGAAAACGATCTCGTTCTTCACCGAGTTGTAATAGGCGTTCACCGTCTGCGGCAGCATCCCCCATTCGGTGCGGTCGATCGGCTGGCCGAGCTTGGCGACGTTATCCGCCTGCCCCCACTTGGCCGCGGCCATGCGGTTGGCAATCGGATCGCCCGCGGTGATGGCGAGGCCGTCATAGGTTTCGAGGTTCGGGCGATAGCCGATCTTGGGATCGAAGCTGTCGAGCTTGGCGAGCGCCTGGGTCTTGGTCTCAGCGCCCATCCAGGTGATCTCACCGATGGATTCGCGCAGCGCGAGCCGCAGGTTGGCGACGAGTTCATCCATCGCGACCTTGTTTTCGGCCGGGAAATAGCGCGCGACATATTCCTTACCGATCAGCTCGCCCAGCAGGCCTTCCGCCTCGCCAATGGCGCGCTTCCAACGGGGGCGCTGCTGCGGGGTGCCGCGCAGGGTCTTGCCGAAGAATTCAAAGTTCGCCGCATCGAACCGCGACGGCAGCACGGCCGCATTGCCCGACAGGAACTCCTTGATCATCCACGCCTGCAACGTCTCGACCGGGGTTTCGCCGAGCAGCGCGAACATGCCGGGCAGGCCGGTGCCGATCTTGGCCTGCGTCGCTTCGTCGAGCTTGAACTTGGCGATTTCCTCCGGCGTGGGCGGCATCAGGCTGACGACGAAGCCGGGGCTCTCTTCGATCCCGATCGCGGTCAGCATCGCGGTGACCGGCACCTTGCCGCCAATCGCGCTGAGTTCGTCGGCGGTCAGCAGGTTGTAGGTGAGGTCGCGGTTGCGGCGCACGGCACGGTCCCAGGCAACCTTGCGGGCGATAGTATCTTCAAAGGCATAGACCGTCTCGGCCATCGCCGCGGGGTTGGCGTAACCGGCCTCACCCAGCAGGAAGGTCAGGTATTCCTTGTACTTGGTTTGGATCGCGACGCCCTTGTCCGAGGTGTCGAGATAATAGTCGCGGTCCGGCATCCCCAGCCCACCGAAGCCGATATTGGCGATGTGGCGGTCCGGCTGCTTGGCATCGACACCGACACCGCCGCCCACAGGGCTGGCAAAGCCGGGCTCGGCCCACAGCATGGCGAGATCATCGAGGGTCTTGGCACCCTTGATCCGCGCGAGATAGGGCTGCGCCGGGGCAAGACCGGCCGCTTCAATCGCCGCCGTATCGACGTACGTGCGATAGGTATCGAGAATGCGGCGCTCGTCACCGGAAAGGCTGGCGGCGTCCTTGGCCACCAATTCGTCCATCAGCGCCTTGACGTCATAGGTGCTCTTTTCGCCCAGCAGCACGAAAGCGCCGATGCGGCTGAAATCGGCGGGGAGCGGCGTGGCGTCGATCCAGCGCTTGTTGACATAGGCGTTGAAGTCATCGCCCGGCTTAATGTCTTCAGCGAGCAGCTGGGGATCAACGCCCCAGCTACCGAAGCTCATCGCCGGCAGGGCGGCGGCGGGCGCTTCATCGGCGGCGGCCAGAAGCGTGTCGACTTCGTCATGGTGGTCATGGCCATCGTCCTGCGCAAAGGCGGGCGCGGCGGTGAGCGCGAGCAGGCTTGCGCCGATAAGGGCGGCGGTCTTGTGGATCATGTCTGATGTGTCCCAGAAATAGCGGCGGCAGAGGATCAGCGATGCGTCACACTAACGTCGCACAGGGCAAAGGGTTGCCGCTTATCCGGCGCAGGTCGCTCTTCGTCGAAAAACGGCAGGCGTCAGGCGATCAGGCAGCGGCGTCAGCGAATTGCAGCCGGGCGAGGCGCGCATAGAGCCCGCCTGCCTTGCTCAAGGCGTCATGCGTGCCCTGTTCGACGATCCGGCCATCATCCAGCACCACGATCCGGTCTGCCGCCCGCACAGTGGCGAGGCGGTGCGCGATCACCAGCGTGGTGCGACCCTGCATCAGGCCGTCCAGCGCCTGCTGCACCAACTGCTCGCTTTCCGCATCGAGCGCGCTGGTCGCTTCGTCGAGCAGCAAGATCGGCGCATCCCGCAGCAACGCGCGGGCAATGGCAACGCGTTGTTGCTGCCCGCCCGAAAGCTGCGTCCCGCCTTCGCCAAGATAGGTGTCGAGCCCGTTGGGCAGCTTGCGCAGGAAGCTTTCCGCATTGGCGGCGCGGGCGGCGTCCCAGATTTGCGCGTCGGTGGCGTCCCACTTGCCATAGCGCAGATTGTCGCGGGCATTGGCGCTGAACAGCACGCCTTCCTGCGGCACCAGCGCGATGCGCGAACGGATTTCGGCCGGATCGGCGCTGGTCAGCGGCACGCCGTCTAGGCGGATCGTGCCCGCCTGCGGATCATAGAACCGCTCGACCAGCTGGAATATCGTCGATTTGCCCGCGCCCGAGGGGCCGACGATGGCGATGGTCTCACCAGGCTCGATTTCGAGCGTGAAGTCCTTGAGCGCGGCGGTTTCGGGCCGCGCCGGGTAACGGAAGGTGACATTGCGGAAACTGAGGCTGCCGCGCGCAGGCTCGGGCAGACGCTCGGGCCGGGCGGGGGCGGCGATTTCGGGCTTGGATTCGAGCAGCTCGGCAAGCCGGCTCGCCGCACCGGCCCCGCGCAGCAGATCGCCGTACACCTCGGTGAGGGAGCCTAGCGCACCGGCCACAAGCCCGCCGGTCAGCACGAAGGCTGCTATGGTCCCGCCGCTGATCAGCCCATCGGCCACCGCCAGGGCACCGCGCCACATCACCAGCACAACCCCGCCGAACACCAGCAGGATCACCACCGACGTCATCGCCGCGCGCAGCAGGATGCGGCGGCGCGCGGTCTCGAACGTGCCTTCGACCACACCAGCAAACCGCTCACTCTCCCGCCGTTCCTGCCCGAAGCTCTGGACGATCTTCATCGCCGAGAGGACTTCAGTGACATAGGCACCGACGTCCGCGATCCGGTCCTGACTGGTGCGCGAGACCGCGCGGATCTTGCGTCCGAAGAACACGATCGGCGCGATCACCAGCGGAATGCCGATCAACAGCCCGAGTGTCAGCGACGGCGCGAGATAGACCAGCAGCCCGATCCCACCAATCGCAGTCAGCGAATTGCGCAGCGCGACCGAAACCGTGGTGCCGACCACATTTTCGATCACCGCCGTATCGCTTGTCATGCGGCTGGAGATTTCCTTGGGGCTGTTCACCTCGTAGAAGCCGGGCGAAAGGCGCAGCAGATTGGCCTGCACCTTCAGCCGGATATCAGCCACCACCCGCTCACCCAGCCAGCTGACGAAATAGAACCGCAGCGCTGTCCCCAGCCCGAGGATCACGACGATCATCAGCAGGTATTGGAAGGCGTGGGCGATATCGTCGGCATTGGCCGCGCCGGTGAAAGCCTCGTCGATGATGACCTTGAAGCGCCACGGAATCGCCAGCGTCGCCGCCGAGGTGATGAACAGCGCGAGCAGCGCAAAGGCGATCTCGCGGGGGTATTGCACCGCGGTGCCGAACACCATCCGCAGCGGGCCGAGCGAGCGCGCCTTGGGCGCAGGCGCGTTGTCCACTACCGCCGCCGGTTCGGGCATTGCAGCCGTGACCTCAGCATCCGCCGGGACGTCAGAGGGTTCGCGCTTCTGGAGTTCACCTTGCATGATCGCAGCGCTCTAGCGGGCCGGGACACGAATTTCACGTGCAAAAAGCGGCAAGCCCACAGGCGCCCTTACGGGCCGCCCCCATAATTGTGCATTGCACAACGGCCAGCGAAGGCGCATCTGTATCGGCAAGGTGCCACGGGATAAGGCGCCAAACCGTTCGTCGCCTGAGGTAAATCGATGCTTTATCATGCTTATGAGCTCCAGCGCAGCTGGCTGAACAGCGCCAGCGCGCTCGCTTCGATCAGCGCCGGGATGCTGAACAACCCCTCCAATCCGTTCGGTTACATGGGCATGGGGCCGATGGTCGCCAATGCGCTTGACGTGTTTGCCCATGCGACCGCGCACTATGGCAAGCCCGAATTCGGCATCACCGCAGTCGAGATCGACGGCCAGCCGCACACGGTGATCGAACGCGTCGCACTGAAGCGTCCCTTCGGCGATCTGTTGCATTTCACGGTCGAAGGCACGCCTGTAGACCGGCCGCGCTTGCTGATCGTCGCGCCGATGAGCGGCCATTACGCCACGCTGCTACGCGGCACGGTGGAACGGATGCTGGAAAGCGCCGACGTCTTCATCACCGACTGGGCCGATGCCAAGATGGTGCCGACCGATGCGGGGAATTTCGACCTCGATGAATATATTGACTACCTGATCGAATTCACCGAGCACGTGCACGCCGACGCGAATGGCCCGCGTGTTCACATGATGGCCGTGTGCCAGCCCAGCGTCCCTGCCTTTGCGGCGGTCGCGCTGATGAACCTCCACAAATCGCCCGCAACCCCGGCAACACTGACCATGATGGGCGGCCCGATCGACACGCGCGAATGCCCCACAGTGGTTAACAATATGGCGATGCAGCGCCCGATCGAGTGGTTCCGCCAGTCCGTGATCGCCACGGTGCCGCACAAATATCCCGGCAACGGCCGCCGCGTCTATCCCGGCTTCATGCAGCTCAACGCCTTCATGTCGATGAACCTCTCAAGCCACATGATGAGCCACTACGAGATGTTCAAACACCTCACCGTGGGCGACGATGCCTCAGCACAGGCGACCAAGACCTTCTATGACGAGTACCGCTCGGTCTGCGACATGACGGCGGAGTTCTACCTCCAGACCGTCGAAGAGGTGTTCCAGAAGCACTCCATCCCCAAGGGCGAGTTCCGCCACAAGGGCGAGCTGGTCGACATCACCAAGATCACCGACACTGCCCTGCTGGCGATCGAAGGCGAGCGGGACGACATCTCCGGCCTCGGCCAGACCAAGGCGGCGCTCAAGCTGACGCCCAACCTGCCCGAGAGCAAGAAGCGCTACTACATGGCCGAGGGCGCCGGGCATTACGGCATCTTCAACGGCAGCCGCTGGCGCACCAAGGTCGCGCCGGTGGTCGAGGAATGGATCGCCGCGCACGGGAGATAATCTGTCCCCTTCCCGGGCTTGACCCGGGACCCCGCTTCCCTTGCTTGCGAGTGCCCAAAAGGGCCGCGGGGCCCCGGATCAAGTCCGGGGAGACGAGGTGAAGCGAAGTTGGCAAAAACCCCCGTTACCCCTGCCCTCGTCCCCTTTCCTGCACGGCGGCGCGGCGGGTTTCGACGTCTTCGGGGGCGACGGCTGAGTTGGCGGCGCTTGACCGTTCCGCTTCCAGCGCCAACCCTTCCCCAAAGCTGAGCGCATAGCCATCGTCGATCAGCCGCTTGTAGTTGGCGAGGAACGCCGGATCAATCCCGGCCATGTCGCCCGCCAGCTTGCGCGCCAGCGGGATCAGGGCGTCAGGTTCGACCACATGGTTGACCAGCCCCCATGCCTGCGCCGTCACCGCATCCAGAAAATTGCCGGTAAAGGCGAGCTCCTTGGCGCGGCTGATGCCGATCATGCGCGAGAGTTTCTGTGACAAGCCCCAGCCCGGCACGATCCCGACCCGCGCGTGGGTGTCGGCGAAGCGGGCATTGGTGCTGGCGATCAACACATCGCAGGCGAGCGCGACTTCGAAGCCGCCGGTGATCGCCACCCCATTGATCGCGCCGATCACGGGCTTGCGGCAGAGCTCGATAGCCTTGACCGGATTGTCCGCCGGATCGGTCGCATTGGCGCTGCCGAGTGCGCCCGCCTCGCTGCCCAATTCCTTGAGATCAAGCCCCGCGGTGAACGCCCGCTCCCCCGCGCCGGTGAGGATCACTGCGCGGACCGAGTCATCCGCATCGACCGCGCGCATCACTTCAGCCAGCCGCGCGCGCAGGGCGCGGTTCAGCGCGTTCATCGCCTGTGGGCGGTTGAGGGTGACGGTGGCGATGCCATCAGCCACGTCGAGCAGGATCACGTCGTCACTCATCACAATCTCCAATCGATCGCCCCGCGTCCGTGCTCTTCCAGAAAGGCATTGGTCTGGCTGAACGGGCGCGAGCCGAAGAAGCCGTTGTGCGCCGATAGCGGGCTCGGGTGGGCCGATGCCAGTATCAGATGTGCGCTATTGCGCGCGAGGGCGGGCACCCGGCTCGCCTTCTTCTTCGCGTGGCTCCCCCACAGGATGAAGACGACCGGCTCCTCCCGCGCCGCGACCGCCGCCACGCAGGCATCCGTTACCGCATCCCACCCGCGCCCGGCATGGCTGCCCGCCTGCCCGGCCTCGACCGTCAGGGTGTTGTTGAGCAGCAGCACGCCTTGCCGCGCCCACGGCGTCAGATCGCCGGTCGCCGCGCGGGGCAGGCCGAGGTCCGCCTCCAGCTCCTTGTAGATGTTCACCAGCGACGGCGGCACGCGCACGCCCGCCTGTACCGAGAACGCCAGCCCATGCGCCTGACCCGGCCCGTGATAGGGGTCTTGCCCCAGGATCACGCAGCGCACCTCGGGCAGCGGGGTCAGCGCCAGCGCCGCGAGCCGTAGCCCTCGCGGGGGATAGACCTGCTTGCCCGCGGCTTCCTCGGCCTTCAGCCACCCGCCCAGCTTGCGCGCGTCGGGGGTGCTCAGCACCGGCTCCAGCGCCGGGCGCCACGTTTCGGGAATGGTTTCGGACAAAAACAGTTCTCCGTTCGCCTCGAGCGAAGTCGAGAGGCCGGTGCGGGGGTGTCTCGACTTCGCTCGACACGAACGGGGTAAGACAGGTTCTTTCTCCGCGCCACTCGCCCCTTCCCCTCTTTCCCCAATCGGCGTAGGGCGAGCGGCATGGCAGTGCATTTTCATGAAGAAGACCTCCCCGCTGGCGTGCTGACCGGCACCACCGATCTTGCGGTTGATACCGAGACCATGGGCCTCATCACCCCGCGTGATCGGCTGTGCGTGGTGCAGATTTCGGACGGCACGGGGAACGAGCATCTCGTGCGTTTCAACCCCGGCAGCCGCTATGACGCGCCGAACCTGAAGGCGGTGCTGGGCGATCCTTCGCGGGTGAAGATCTATCACTTCGGCCGCTTCGATCTCGCCGCCGTGCACCACTATCTCGGCGTGATGGCCGGGCCGGTGTTCTGCACCAAGATCGCGAGCAAGCTGGTGCGCACCTACACCGATCGCCACGGCCTCAAGAACCTGGTCGAGGAGCTGCTGGGTGAGAATATCTCCAAGCAGCAGCAAAGCTCCGACTGGGGCGGGCCGGTGCTGTCGGACGCGCAGCGCGATTACGCCGCGTCGGACGTGCGCTATCTCCACCGGCTGCGCGATGAACTCACCGTACGGCTGGAACGCGAGGGGCGGACTGCCATCGCGCAGGCCTGCTTCGATTTCCTGCCGACGCGGGCGCTGCTCGATGTCGCCGGTTGGGCCGACAGCGACATCTTCAGCCACATGTAAGGACGCCCGAGGCACACCCCCGTCATGGCCCCCGCCGAAACCACCATCGAAACATCCGAAGCGCGCGCGCTCCGCAGCCGGCGGCAGACCTTTGCTGCGCCCGGCGGCTCGCATGATCGGCTGGTGCGGTTCCTCGCGCGGGCGCTGCCGATGGGCGTGGGCGTGGTCGCGGCGCTGATGATCATCACGCCCCTATCCCCGCGCGGCGAGGTCAGCTTCCTGCTCGATCGCAACAAGGTTGCTCAGATTGACGAGCGCCTGAGCGTCGACAATGCGATGTATCGCGGGCGCGACAATCAGGGCCGCCCGTTCTCGCTTCTGGCGGGTGAGGCGGTGCAGCGCTCCAGTGTCGAAGGCCTGGTGCGGATGCGCGATCTGGTGGCGCAGTTGCTGCTGACCGAAGGGCCTGCCCGCCTGAGCGCGGACGGCGGCGTCTATGATCTGGATGCCGAGACCGTGACGGTCGACGGCCCGGTCCGCCTGACCGCCTCGGATGGCTATGCCATGATCGCGCGCGGCGTTTCCGTCGATCTCAAGGCGCGCACCATGCAGGGCGATGCCGGCGTTTCGGGTGAGGTTCCGGCCGGGACCTTCTCCGCCGACACGATGCGCGCCGATCTGCCCTCGCGCACGATCACGCTCGAAGGCAATGCGCGCCTGACGATGATACCCGGCCAGCTGAGGATGCCGTGATGGACCAGAATGCCCCCGCTTCCCGCACCCCGCTTGCCCGGCTCGCCCTCATCTGGGGGATCGGCGGCTTCGCGCTGACCGCCGCGCTGATGGGCGGGATGAGCCTTAACGCGCAAAGCATCGCCAGCCACGATTCCAAGGCGCCGGTTACCTATGACGCGGGCAAGTTCGTGCTGGATGACCGCGCCAATCAGGTGATCTTCAGCGGCGGGGTGATCGTCAATCAGGCGGACCTGCGCATTCAGTCTGACCGGATGCTGGTGAACTTCACCGATGGTGGCAGCCTCGAAATCCAGCGCATCACCGCAACCGGCGGGGTCGTCATCACCCGCGGTGATGAACGCGCGAGCGGCGACAATGCGATCTATGATTTCAACCGCCGGATCATCACCATGGCGGGCAATGTCCGCCTGCGCCGTGGGACCGACACCCTGAACGGCGGGCGCTTGGTAATCGACCTCGCCAGCGGGCTATCGACGGTTGACGGCACCGCCTCGGGCTCCAGCATCGGGGCACCCGGCGCACCGGCAGGGCAAGGCCGAGTCACCGGCAGCTTCACGGTCCCGCAAAAGAACTGACCGGATAGCGTTATCGGGATGCTACACCCTCGCGGTACGCGCAGGGCTTGCTACCGCTTTGCCGCAAATCGCGCGATTTCAGCCAGCTCCTGTGCGAGCAGCAGCTCGGCGGACTGGCTATTGGCAAGCAGGCTGCGGTGCAGCGCCGTGAGACGCGGGATGAGCCGGTCGAGCCGCGTTTCACTGGAACCGCGCGCTGCGGGCAGGGTCCAGCGCTTGAACTGATTGCCGATATCGCGCTTCTCCTTGAAGAAGATGCCCAGCCGCATTTCCGCGCCCTTGTCGATCTGATCGAAATTGCCGCGCGGGCCGAGGTAGGCGGCGATCTGCGCCAACTGCGCCGCCCGCCGCTCCAGCGCCAGCGCCACGCCGACCGGGTTCAGCCCCAGCTCGCGCATCCGCTTGATCTCACCCGCGATCTTGCCGAGTTCCCCGCCCAGCACCGCGTTGACCAACGGGGCGAACCCGTCCTCTTCGGTCGCCGCGCCAATCGCGGCATGATCTTCGGGCGTGGCGGAGCGGGGGGCTTGCGGATCGGCATCGCAATAGAGCGCGAGCTTGGTGACTTCGGACTGCGCCAGCCGCACATCGAGCCCCGCGCCGCGCGCGATCCGCTCCGCCAGATCTCCGCCGAGCCTGAGGCCAGCCGCATCAGCCATGCCGCGCACCGCCAGCGCCACTGCCGACAAGTCGGGCGGATGGAACATCGCCACCAGCGCATCGTGCCGCTTTTCCAGCAGCTTGGCCGTGCGCGACTTGTCGGTGGCGGAGGTCGCGACGACGATCACCGGCGCCGCCTCACCCGCGCCGGCATCGGCGGTTTCGATCAGGAATTGCAGCGCATCATGGGCATCATCGCCGCTGGCGCGCACCCAGATATGGCGCGCTCCGCCGAACAGCGAGGTCGAGCGCGCTTCATCGCCCAGCAGCGCAGGATCGCGTTTGAGGTCAGCGCCCGCCAGTTCCACCCGGTCACCCGCATCGGGAAAGGCGGCGGCCAAGCGGTTGGCGGCAGCGGTCGCCCCGGCTTCATCCGGGCCGCAGAAAAAGAAGATTCGGGCGGCGAGCGCGCCTTGCGGCAGGCCGCGGGCGAAATCGCTGTTCTTGGCCTTCACTGGCCCGCAGCGGCGCGGCTGCGCAGCGTGACGGCGATCTGCGTCGCCATCCGGTCGGCGACTTCGAGCGCGAGGTTTTCCAGCGCCTTCTGCTCGGCGGCGATGGTGGCATATTCGCTGGAAACCACGTCGATCCCCGCATCCGAGCCTGCAGTGGCATCGAGCAGCACCGAACCCGTCGCCAGCTCGACCAGCTGATAGCGCGCACGCAGGATCCGGCGTTCGCGGCTGATGGTGTCATCATTGAGCACGCCCAGCGCTTCGAGCGAATCGTCGAGCCGGACGTCGAGCCGGTATTGCGGCGTCACCTGCCCCGCAACGCCAAGCCGCGCATCGAGCGCGTTCTTGACCAGCCACCCGCCGCGGCCCTGAATCGCCGGAATATCGACCGCAGCAATCCCCTGCGCCGCGCCCGAACTCGCCCCGCCCGCATACATCGGCGAGAGGCCGCAGGCGGTGAGGGTCAGAGGGGCCAGCAAGGCGAAGAGAATGCGCATCAGGTGACGATATTCACCAATCGGTCGGGCACCACAATGATCTTGCGGACCGCAGCGCCATCGATCGAGCGTTGCAGGTTGGCCGAGGCGAGCGCCAATGCTTCGAGCGTGTCCTTCGACGCACCCTTGGGTGCGGTGACGGTGTCGCGCAGCTTGCCCATGTGCTGGATCGCAATGGTGACCTCGTCATCGACCAGCAGCGCGGGATCGACTGCGGGCCAGGCATCTTCGGCAACCAGCCCGATCCCGAGCCCGTAGGTCGCACGGGCTTCTTCCGCGAGGTGCGGCATCATCGGCGACACAAGGGTGGCGAGCTTGCGGATCGCATCGGATCGGCTCGCCGACAGCTCGGCTTTCTCGGTCGCGCCGACGAGTTCGTAGATGCGGGCCACAGCCTTGTTGAAGCTCAGCGCCTCGATATCGTCAGCAACTGCCGCGACAGTCTGGTGCAGCTTGCGGTCAAGCGCCTTGTCAGTCTTGGCATCGGCTCCCGCCCCGCCCGCACCGACCTGCCCGAACAGGCGCCACAGCCGCTGGACGAAGCGCGCGCAGCCCTCGATCCCCGCATCCGACCACGGCAGATCGCGTTCCGGCGGGCTGTCCGACAGCATGAACCAACGCACCGCATCCGCGCCGTGGCGGGCGATGATATTGTCCGGGTCGACGACGTTCTTCTTCGACTTCGACATCTTGATGACGCGGCCGACATCTACCGTTCCGCCATCGGCAAGCAGCGTTGCGCCATCGGAAGTGCGGTCCACTTCTTCGGGGCCGAAGAATACCGGCACGCCGCGCGCTGCATCGATGCGGCTATAGGTCTCGTGCGTCACCATGCCTTGGGTGAACAGCGCGGCAAACGGCTCCTGCACGGTGATCTTGCCGATATGCGCCAGCGCCCGCGTCCAGAAGCGCGCGTAGAGCAGGTGCAAAATCGCGTGCTCGATGCCGCCGATATAGTGCTGCACCGGCATCCACTTGGCGACCTCTTCGGGGTCAAACGGACGGTCAGCGGGCTGGCTGGCGAAGCGCAGGAAGTACCACGAGGAGTCCACGAAGGTATCGAGCGTATCGGTCTCGCGCCGCGCCGCTGCGCCGCACTTGGGGCAGTCGACGTGCTTCCAGGTGGGGTGGCGCTCCAGGGGATTGCCGGGGATGTCGAAGCTGACATCCTCGGGCAGCGTCACCGGAAGCTGGTCCTTGGGCACCGGCACCACGCCGCAGGTGTCGCAATGGATGAAGGGGATGGGCGTCCCCCAATAGCGCTGGCGGCTGACGCCCCAGTCGCGCAGGCGCCACACGGTGCGGCCCTCGCCCCAGCCGCCGGATTCGGCGCGGCGGATCACCTCGGCCTTGGCGGCTTCCACGGTCATGCCATTGAGAAAGTCCGAATGGACGATCACCCCGTCCTTTGAGAAGTCATCCTTCCATTCGGTAGGGTGCGTGTAGCCCTTAAGGCTCTGCTCGAACATTTCCCGCTCGTCCGGTGTTAGCGGGTCTTTGAACTTGCCGGGATCGGAAGCTGAAGCGACGCCATTTTGAAGCGCATCTTCGATTGCCAACTGTGCACCAGATTTAATCACTGGCTTGATCGGCAGGTCGTACTTGGTCGCGAATTCGAAATCGCGCTGGTCATGCCCGGGAACGCCCATCACCGCGCCGGTGCCATATTCCATCAGCACGAAGTTGGCGATGAAGACCGGCAGGGCCTCGCCCGTGAAGGGGTGCTTCGCGGTGATCGCTGTCTTGTAGCCCAGCTTCTCCGCCGTTTCGAGCGCGGCGGCAGTGGTCGCGCCTTTCTTGCACTGCTCGATAAACGCGGCGACCTCGGTATCATGCGCGAGGGCCTGTGCGATGGGATGATCCGCCGCGACGGCCACAAAGCTTGCGCCGAAGATGGTATCTGGGCGGGTGGTATAGACTGCAATCCGCCTCTGATCCTGCAAACGCGCAAAACCAGTTTGCAACTTCCCGGCGTCTGAGGCTGGCTCTGCAAGCTCGAACGAAAACTCCAAGCCCTGCGACTTGCCGATCCAGTTCTCCTGCATCAGGCGAACCTTTTCGGGCCAGTCTTCGAGGCTCCCGAGGCCCTCCAGCAGATCATCGGCGAAGTCGGTGATCTTCAGGAACCACTGGTTGAGCTTGCGCTTCTCGACCTCCGCGCCCGAACGCCAGCCCTTGCCGTCGATCACCTGCTCGTTGGCGAGCACGGTCATGTCGACCGGGTCCCAGTTGACGGTCGATTCCTTACGGTAGACGAGGCCTGCTTCGTAGAGGTCAGCAAACAGCGCCTGTTCATGGCCGTAATATTCGGGATCGCAGGTGGCGAATTCGCGCGTCCAGTCGAGCGCAAAGCCGATGCGCTGCAACTGCGCCTTCATCTGCGCGATGTTCTGGCGGGTCCAGCCGCCCGGATGCACGCCCTTTTCCATCGCCGCATTCTCGGCCGGCATCCCGAAGGCGTCCCAGCCCATCGGGTGCAGCACTTCAAACCCGCGCATCTTCTGGTAGCGCGCCAGCACATCGCCCATCGTGTAGTTGCGCACATGGCCCATGTGGATGCGCCCCGAGGGATAGGGGAACATCTCAAGGATAAAGCTTTTCGGCTTTTCGCTGTTCGAATCGGCGGTGAAGGTCCCCGCGTCTGTCCAGGCACGCTGCCAGCGTGAGTCAGCGGTTTGCGGATCGAAGCGATCCGCCGGGGCGACGGCAGGATCGAAACGGGTATCGGTCATGGACGGCTTTCAGTGAGAAGCGTGAACTCGGGAAGCGCCTAGGACGCAATCGCCTGGCGGCGCAGATCGCGGGCCTTGGTGAGGATGATGTCCTCAAGCTTCTGCACGGTGGCCGCCTGCACCGGGGCTTCGACCCAGTTGCCGGCTTCATTCACCTGACGGCTCGCCGCGACGCGCAAGGCATCGGCGCGCAGATCCTGATCGAGGATTGTCACGGTCAGCTTGACCCGCTCATTGGGGTTGGAGGGATTTGAATACCAATCGGTCACGATCACGCCCCCGCTGCTGTCAGCCTGAAGCAGCGGCGCAAAGCTCACTGTGTCGAGCGCGGCGCGCCACAGATAGGCGTTGACGCCGATGGTGTTGAGCTGGGCCGCAGACAATTCGGTGCGCGGGCGGGTGCCGCCGCCGCAGGCGCTGAGGCCCACCAGCGAGACGCCAAGCAGCGCAAGGCCAAGCGTGCGACGAAACGCCGGGCGACCAGTGGCCTTGGAGAAAGTGGCGGAATTGGCGCGTGTCACAGCCGGATCATCCTCATCATCTGTATCGGCCTCGCTCTATAGCCCCAAGGGTTGATGCGGCAAGCATCATCCGTGCAGAGGCCCGGCCGAGGCGGTCAAGCCATGCGCTGGAAGAGCGCCCGTGGGCTTTACGCAACCTGAATTTGCCTAACAGTGCAACATTCTGTGTGCATGGTGCCACAGGTGCGACGCGAATCTGTTTCGTGTCGCAGCAACCCCATTGCAAGCGGCCTGCGCAAGACTATCACTATATTTCAAAGTCACCGCGACTCAGCTGGCGTTAAGGCAAAGCGTGGTGAGGCAAAGGCCCCCGGCCGGAAATCCGGGGCGCATGAGAACAGGAAACGGGTAGCATAATGGCACGCGAGTCGGACAGGTCAGCAAGGGCGCAGCAATCGCTGCGGCCGCTTGCCCTGTACGCGCTGGCGTGCGGCGCGCTGGCCCTTGCCGTGCCGAGCGCCGGACTCGCGCTGGCGGGCGAAATCGCGCCGGTGCGGACGGCGGCTTCGCTCGATGCGCTGGGCCTGCGGATGTTCACCCCGGCCTCGGTCGATCCCGATCTGGCCGCCCGCGTGGCTGACAAAGCGCGCGCGCGCGGCATTCGCTTCACGCCTGCCAGTGCGCCGACCATGTCGGGCAAGCGCACAGTGACGGTCGCGGTGCGGATGGATGATGACACCGCCCGCGCGATCACGGTGCGCAAGGCGATCGACGCCGTGCCGGGCCGTGGTCTCGGCCTTACCGGTCTGGATTCGAGCAAGTTCCAGCTGGGTTCGGCACGCGGCTACAAGAGCTTTGCCCGCTCGGTCGATCTGTCGGCCAAGGTCAGCAATGTCTCGCTGCCCGATCTGGCGCAGTTCGAACCTTCGCGCCCCAAGGCCGAAGACAAGCCCAGCCGCCTCCAGCCGCGGATCGAGCTTGAGGATCGTCAGATTGCCGGCCGTTCGCCCAACACGCTCGATTCGACCGCCGCGCAGACCGTGGGTCTGGGTGGGAGCTTCCGCCTGTCGCCCAATCTCAACGTGACGGCAGGCGTGCGCTACTCGCAGGAGCGCGAACGGCTCAATCCGCTGACCAATTCGGTGCAGGATAGCCAGGCGGTCTACGTCGGCACCCAGATCAAGTTCTGATCCCGCGCTAGTCCGACGGGCGTTGGTGCTTCGATAGGGCCGACGCGCATAGCTATTCCCCGCTTTCCCTGACCCTACGGCACGGCTAGGTTGCGCTGGTGCAACCGCATCACGACAAGGGGAGAAGAGCATGGGCCGGGTAGCCATCGTCACCGGAGGAACGCGCGGAATCGGGGAGGCGATCTGCAAGCGGCTCCAGCGCCAAGGCCATACCGTCATCGCCAATTACGCCGGGAACGAGGAGAAGGCGCGGGCCTTCACCGAGGCGACCGGCATCCCGGCACGCCGCTGGGACGTGGGCGATTACGAAGCGACCCAAGCGGGCTGCGCCGCCGTGGCAGAGGAATTCGGCGCGGTCGATATCGTGGTCAACAACGCCGGGATTACCCGCGATGGCACGCTCCACAAGATGAGCTTCGAGGACTGGAACGATGTCATGCGCATCAACCTTGGCGGGTGCTTCAACATGGCCAAGGCGACCTTCCCCGGGATGCGCGAGCGCGGGTGGGGGCGGATCGTCAACATCGGCTCGATCAACGGGCAGGCGGGGCAATATGGCCAGGTCAATTATGCCGCCGCCAAGAGCGGCATTCACGGCTTTACCAAGGCCTTGGCGCAGGAAGGCGCGAAGTTCGGGGTGACGGTGAACGCGATCGCGCCGGGCTATATCGACACCGACATGGTCGCCGCCGTCCCCGCTCCGGTGCTGGAGAAAATCGTCGCCAAGATCCCCGTCGGCCGCCTCGGCATGGCCGAGGAAATCGCCCGCGGGGTGGCCTTCCTCACCTCCGAGAACGGCGGGTTCATGACCGGCTCGACCATGAGCATCAACGGCGGGCAGCATATGTATTGAGGCCGGGAGGCGCGCAGCGCTGCTGCGCGCCGTTGCAGCGAAGCGGCACCCGGCCGCGCGGCCGGCGGGGCGGCGGCGCAGCCCGCCGAACCCGTCTGACGAAAGCCGGCGGCTTCGCCGTCGGCCCCTACCCCTACCGCCTCACCCGATTACAATTCCCACCACACGCCACGCGCCATCTTCCCACTCCAGCGAGACGCTTTCGACCTGATTGGTCCCGTCCGCATAGCTGCTGGCGAACTTGACCAGCTGGTAGCCTTCGGGCGGAGCGGGGACGAATTCGTTGGTGACGAGATTGCGGGTCAGCACCTTACCGAGCGGCGGGCGGACTTTCTCGGACACCTCGGTCCAGCGCGCCAGGCTGTTGAGCTTGCGAAACTGCGTTCCCGTGGCGGCATAGCTGTCAGCCCAGCGGCTCTCGTCGATCAGCATCAGGAAGGCTTCGGCCGCCCGGGCCGCGCCGGCGGCATCAGCCTCGGCAGTAGCGGCAGCTGAGACGGCAGGAGCGGGTGCCAACACCGAGAGCGGCGAGGCGGGGAGGAACAGCGCGGCAAGAATCAAGGACATGGCAAGCACTCCGGCAAGGGTGAGAGCAAGGCCCGGCCCAAGGCCGAACCACGCCCGCCGCTGAGTAGCGGATGCCGCTGCCTCTGCCGCGCCAGACCCCTCGGCCGCATCCCCCAAAGCCTTGTCCCCTAAGCTTTCGGGGGGCTCTCCGCCTTCCTCCGCCAGCAGCCGCCGCGCCGCCTCTCGGCTGCTGGTGACGCCCAGCTTGCGCCGCGCATCGCGCAGCCGTTCGTTCACCGTGTGCACCGACAGGCCCAACTCCTGCGCCGAGGACTTGGCGTCATGCCCGCGCAGGATCAGGCGGAGGGTCTGCTTCTCCTTCTCGGTCAGCGTGTCGAGGACGGTCGTCATGGCTGCGGTCTAGGGCGCGCACCGGGGGCGAGCCACCCCGAATTTTTCGGGGGCGGTTGCAGCGTCGTTTCCCGCGCCGCCGCAATGCGATAGGCTGGCGCGCATGACAGCTTCTGCCCCGCCCGCCCCCGCCGCTCGCCTCACCTTCGGACTTCCACTCTGGACGTTGATCGGGCCGGTGCTCGGCATCGCCGCGCTGGCGTGGGGTAAGCCCGATGGGTTCGCCCCCACCACAATCATCGCCGTGCTGCTGGGCGCGGCGGTGATGGCGGCGGTCTATCATGCCGAAATCATCGCCCACTATGTTGGCGAGCCGTTCGGCACCCTGATCCTTGCGCTGGCGGTGACGGTGATCGAGGTGTCGCTGATCGTCTCGATCATGCTGGCGGGCGGCGAGGATACCGAACTGCTGGCGCGCGACACGCTGATCGCGACGATCATGATCACCATCAACGGCATCATCGGCATCTGCCTGATCGCAGGCGGGCGGCGCCATCTGGAGCAGGCCTATACCCAGGCCGGGGTCAGCACGGGCCTGGCGATGCTGGCCACGCTCGCGGTGCTGACGCTGGTGCTGCCCCGCTTCACCACCAGCGCGCCTGAGTCCTATTATACCGAGACGCAGCTGGTGTTCGTCGCGGCGGTGTCGCTGATCGTCTATATCACCTTCGTGGTCGCGCAGACGATCCGTCACCGCGATCACTTCATCCACCAGATCGCCGATGCCGACGATCACGCCCACGAGGAGCCGGTCTCGCGCCCCAAGGCCGCAGCGGCAGCGGCGATGCTGCTGGCGGCACTGGTGGCCGTGGTGCTGCTCGCCAAGAACCTCTCTCCGGTGATCGAGGCGGGCGTGCAGGCGGCCGGCGCGCCCAAGGCCGTGGTGGGGATCATCATCGCCGCGCTGGTCCTCGCGCCTGAGGGCTTCTCCGCAGTGCGCGCGGCCAAGGCCAACCGGGTGCAAACCAGCCTCAACCTCGCGATCGGATCGGCGCTGGCCTCGATCGGGCTGACCATTCCGGCGGTGGCGATGGTGGCACTGGCGCTGGGGCTCGATCTCGAACTCGGGCTGTCGATGGGCGGGATCGTGCTGCTGGCGCTGACGCTGCTGGTGGCGAGCCTGACGCTGGGTCAGGGCCGGACCACGGTTGTGCCGGGGGTGATCCACCTCGTGATCTTCGCAACCTATCTGTTCACCACCATCGTGCCGTGAGCGCCCGGGAGACTGACATGGCTGACCGCATCCTCGTATTCTACGGCTCCTATCGCCGCGACCGTCAGGGAATCCGGCTGGCGGAGTACTGCGTCCGCCAGCTTGAGGCACGAGGCGCTGAGGTGGAGCTGATCGATGCCAAGGCGCTCGATCTCCCGATGCTCGACCGGATGTACAAGGAATACCCCAAGGGAGAGGCCCCCGATGCGCTGGAGACACTGGCGGGCAAGATCCGTCGCGCGGACGCCTTCCTGTTCGTGGTTGGCGAATACAATTGGAGCGTGCAGCCGGGTCTGAAAAACCTCACCGATCACTTCTTGGAAGAGTGGTTCTGGAGGCCCGCCGCGATTGCGAGCTACTCGGCCGGGCGCTTCGGCGGGGTGCGTGCGGCGCTCGCGTGGCGCGATATTCTGGGCGAAATGGGGATGGTGGTGGTGTCCAGCACGATCGCCGTGGGGCCGATGAAGGACACGCTGGACGAGGAAGGTCTGCCGGTGAGCGATGGCGGAAAGGCGCTGGAAAAGCAGTTCCCGCGCTTTGCGGATGATCTAGCGTGGTGGACCGCAGCGGCGAAGGCGCAGCGGGAGAAGGGGGCGGTGCCTTATTGAGCGGACGGTGGGTGACGAACGATTAAGGCCTTGTGTCTTATGGGTTGTTTATGTCGGAACAACCCTCCTTTGCAGCCTTCGAGATTCAACCCGATCCTGTCGAGCCATTCGACTGGCTCGGGCGCGTGCTCACGCAATTCGCGATTGCCGAGCGCGCCATCGGGCAATTGTGTATCGCCTTGGACCTACCCATCGACAAGGGACCGCTTTCGAGCCTGCAAACGCTGTGCAATCGCTTGTTCCGGAGCAGCGACAAGCGCTGTCAGACCCTTCTCAAACGGATTGAACGCTGGAGATCCTTTCGTCCGCTTAGACATCTTCTCGCACATGCGTCGATCATGGTTGTGCATGACAACGCGGGGAACAGCTTCCTTCTGACCCGCCATCTGCCACTCGACCGGTACGACGTGACGCCGGACAGGCTTTGGACTCGGGATGAGTGTCAGCAGTTGCTCAAGGTTGCATCCAGCGACGGGCGCTCGATCACCGATCAGATTCGCAACCTGATGCAGACCCCGGCTCTCATGACCGCGCTGAAGCAGCCCGACCCCGGATCAAGTCCGGGGTGACGGCAAGGGATGATTGGCGCGTCGCCTACTGCCCCTTGCCCGCGGCAACCAACGAGTCCCATTCTTCCCATGCAATCGCCCGCCCTGGGTAAGCGACGTTCCTGAAGGGCCAATCGCGCGCGATCCAGTCTTTGGTCCAGGCGTATAGCTCGGCATCGAAGCCCGCTTCGTATTCCTCCGCCGTCACCCACAATCGGACCTCGGCGTCATAGCTTCCGGCCCTGCCCGGATAGACATAGACGCAGCCCCGTTCGCGCGTGCCGTCGGGCGTCAGGACAGCGTAGGCGAAGGATTCGCGCCGCTCGAAGCGGCCTGCCTCGGTTTCCATGTCGAGGGCCGCGTCCTTGAGCGTCAGGCCCTCGTGCGGCCAGCCGGTCGAACGGGTGAAGGTCCTCTGCAAGTGCGGGATCGAGCTCATGTAGGCGCGGTAATCGACCTCGGTCAGCGCGGGGCCTAGGGGCACGAGCTTGAAGCCCGGCCCCTCGATCAGGGTCGGCACCGCGAAATCGGGGGCAATCCAAGCAGGCGGCGCGGGCGTCTCGGCCGATGCGGGAGCGGGGAGCACTCCGCCCAGCGCAAGGGCGGCCGCGATTGCTGTCGTCCAGATCTTCATGCCCCACACCTTCACGCCGCCATCTCCTCGCCCCGGTTCCCGCAGGCCTATCCGCGCCGCCGGACCGCCGCCATGCGTCATCCGGGCAGCATAGCGAGGCGTCGAAGGCCGCCGCACACTGTCAGCAGCGCCCCCCTAGCTGCGATACAGCCCGTCGATCCGCTCCTGATACCGCTTGCAGATCTTGCGGCACCGGATTTTCCTACAGGGCGTGACCGCGCTACAGTGATCATCGGCCCTTTGACATCGTGATCCGTGCGCCCATCAGCGCAAAGCTCCCGAAGGGGAGGGGGGGCCTCTACAGCGAAAGTGTCAACTTCGATTTTTCGGCATAACACGCTGTTATTACGAAATAATTCAGGCGGAAATCCGCTTGACACGGTGTCAACTTTGTCAACTTCGCAAGGTCATTGCGCGGCGCGCTGCACTCACCCCCGATACAACCCGTCGATCCGCTCCTGATACCGCTCGCGGATTTTGTGGCGGCGGATTTTCATGCTCGGGGTCATTTCCTCGTTCTCGATGGAGAACGCCTCATCTGCGAAGGCGAATTGGCGGACCTTCTCGATCACCGACAGGTCGGCATTGGTCCGATCCACCGCCGCGCGCACCGCGTTCTTGAAGGCGGGGAGTTCCTGCAAGGCCTTCATGTCGAACTTCTCATCATTGGCGCGCGCCCATTCAAGCGCCCATTCGGCATCGGGGACGATCAGCCCGACTACGTAAGGCCGCTTGTCCCCGCTCACCATCGCCTGCGCGATTTCGGGCTGGAGGGTCAGCATCCCTTCGACCTTCTGCGGGGCGATATTGTCGCCCTTGTCGTTGACGATCATGTCCTTCTTGCGGTCGGTGATCTTGATCCGGCCCTTGTTGTCGAAGTGGCCGATATCGCCGGTGTGGAGCCAGCCGTCCTGCAAGGTGCGCGCGGTTTCGGCATCGTTGCGCCAATAGCCGTGCATCACCAACTCGCCGCGCACGAGGATTTCGCCATCCTCGGCGATCTTCACCTCGACCCCGCGCAACGGCGGGCCGACCGTGTCCATCTTGAGCCCGACCTTGGGGCGGTTGCAGCTGATCACCGGCCCGGCTTCGGTCTGGCCGTAGCCTTGCAGCATGGTCAGGCCCATCGCATCGAAGAAATTGCCGACTTCGGGGTTGAGCGGCGCGCCGCCCGAGACCATCGCCTTGATCCGTCCGCCGAACTTCTGGCGGATCTTGGGCCGCAGCGTCTTCTCGACGAGGAAATCGAGCGGCCGGTCACGCAGGCGCTTCTTGCCCTCCTTGGAATGCTCGGCGATCTTGAGCGCGCTATCCATCATGAAGTTGGCGACTTTGCCCTGCTTTTCGATCTGCTTCATAATCCGCGTGCGCAGCACTTCGAACAGGCGTGGCACCACGACCATGATCGTCGGGCGGGTTTCCTCGATGTTCGAAGCGAGCTTCTCCAGCCCTTCCGAATAGAAGATTTCCGCACCGACCCCGATGGGCAGATACTGCCCGCCGGAATGCTCGTAGGCGTGGGAAAGCGGGAGGAACGAGAGGAAGCGTTCGTCCGTGATGCCGAAATCCTCGATCAGCACTTCGGCGGCGCCTGCCACGTTGCACAGGATCGCGCCGTGGTGCTGCATCACCCCGCGCGGGGCGCCGCCGGTGCCGCTGGTGTAGATCAGGCAGGCGGTCTCCGACCGCTCGATCCGGGAGATGCGGTCATCCACCGCCGCACGCGCCGCTGCCGCGTCGCCGGTAATCAGGCCGGACCAGGCGTGATATTCGAAACTGCCCGATTGCTGGCGCTTCAGGTCATCGATCCCGATGACATGCTCGACCAACCCGGTCTGCCCGATCGCGCCGACCAGAGGCGCAAGCAGCTTCTCGGTCGAGACAAACACCGCGCGCGCGCCCGAATTGTCGAGGATGTGCGCGTGATCGCGGCCGGTGTTGGTGGTGTAGGTCGGCACGGTGATGCACCCGGCGGCCATGATCGCAATGTCGGCGATGCACCACTCGGGGCGGTTTTCGGAGACCAGCGCAACCCGGTCGCCATCTTCCAGTCCCATGGCGCGCAGCGCTTCGGCCAGTAGGCAGACGTGCTCCGCCGCCGAACGCCAGCTTTGCGTCACCCATTGCCCGCCGGTCTTGTGGCCGAGGAACGGGGCATCGCCCTTTTCATCCGCGCGCTTGAGGAACAGTTCCACAAGGTTCTGCGCGTTATCAATGTCCTGCAACAGCTGATGGTCCGCCGGGTTGGCGATCGCACGGGCGGCGTGAGGAATGGTGGGGGAATGCACTGGCAAAGGCTCCTGATCCCTTCGAGTTTATCATTCGCAGGTTCAGGTGCGACCCGCGTGTGGTGCGCAGACTAGAAGGTCAAATCCGTAGCGGCAAGCATGGGGATGGTGTCAGCCCCAAGCGGGCGCTCAGGGCGTGACGACGCTGACGAGGCGTGGCTCGGTCGCCGCTTCCCACGTACCGTCTGCGCGCCGTCCAAGCGCATTGGCCTTGATCGGCGCAGGGCCCATCCGGATGTTGGTGTGACCCAGCGCGACCAGCTGCTCCTTCATGGCGGCAAGCGTGGTGCCTTCCTCGACCAACAGCATATCGCCGAAGGACATGGCAAAGGGCAGCGCGAGCGCGTCCTGCGCGCCGAGCTTGAAGTCGATCACGCCGATGATCGCGCGGGCAACTGTGACAGGGATGGTCGGGCCACCGGCCGCGCCGATCACCAGTACCACCCGCCCTTGCGCATCATAAACGATGGTCGGTGCCATCGAGGAACGCGGGCGCTTGCCGCCCTCGACCCGGTTGGCGACCGGCTTGCCATCGGCCTCGGGCGTCAGGGTGAAATCGGTGAGCTCATTGTTGAGGTAGAACCCGCGCCAATGCAGCCCCGATCCGAAGGCACCTTCGATGGTCGAGGTGTAGCTGACGGCATTGCCCGCGCGGTCCACCACCGCAAAATGGGTTGTGCCGTTCTCCGGCTCCTCCGGCCCGTCGCCGCGTGCAAGCGGTGCGCCCGGGGGCACACCGGCCTCGGGCTTGGCAATCCTTGCTTCAGGCGAAATCAGGCCTGACCGGGAGGCAAGGTAGCCGGCATCCACCAGCCCTGCGACCGGCACTTCGACGAAATCGGCATCGCCCGAATAGAGCTCGCGGTCGGCATAGGCGAGGCGCTGGCTTTCGATGAACAAGTGCCAAAATTGCGGACTGTCCGGGCCCAGCGCGGCGATATCGAAGCGTTCGAGCTGGCCGAGCATCTGCGCCACGGCGATCCCGCCCGAAGACGGCGGCCCCATCCCGCAAACGCGGTAAACGCGGTAGCGGGCGCAGACGGGAGCACGCTCCTTGGCGGTGTAGCCGGTGACATCGGCGGCGGCCATCCGGCCATCCTGCGGAGTCTCGCCTGCGACATAGTCGGCCAGTGCCGCAGCGGACGTGCTGCCATAGATTGCCTGCGGGCCTTCGGCTGCAAGCGTGCGGAAGGTTGCGGCCAGTTCCGGCACCCGGATCGTGGTGCCGAGCGGCAGCGGGTTCCCGTCCGCGCCGAAGAATACCGCCTTGGCAGCCGCGCTCTTGTCGGCCCGACCCTTGTTGCCGTTCAGCGATTCGTAGAGGCGGCGGTTCATCACGAAGCCATCTTCGGCCAGCGCGATGGCAGGCGCGAACAGCTTGGCCCAGGGCAGTTTGCCATGTTCGGCATGGGCCTTGGCGGCGAGCGCGACATTGCCCGGCACCCCGACGCTGAGGCCTGAGAACACCCGCGCCTCGCGCCCCAGCACCTTGCCGTCCGCATCGAGAAAACGGTTCGGCGTCGCGGCGGCCGGCGCAGTCTCGCGCCCGTCATAGGTCACGAGCGTGCCATCCGCGCCATCCGCCCGCACCATAAAGCCGCCGCCGCCGATGCCGGAACTTTGCGGCTCGACCACGGTCAGCGCCAGCATCACGGCTATCGCGGCGTCTGTGGCGGATCCGCCTTGCGCAAGGATCGCCTCGCCCGCCGCGGTCGCGCGCGGATCGGCGCTGCTGACCGCGCCTGTTGGTGCGGGAAGCGGATCATCGATGGCGAGGGTGGTGGCACAGCCCGAAAGGGCCAGCGCCAACGGGGCGATCAGGGATGGAAAGATACGCATCCCAGCGGTGCTATTCGCTTCCCACCGCTTCGGCAATGCTCGCAAAGCCATCGCGCCGCATCAGCCGCTCCAGTCCGCGCACAATCTGTGCGCCGAGGCCGGGGCCTTCATAAACCATCGCCGAGTAAAGCTGCACCAGACTGGCGCCTGCGCGGATGCGTTCCCACGCGTGCTCGGCGGTGGCGATGCCGCCGACGCCGACCAACGGGATCGCCGCGCCGGTCGCCTTGCGAAAATCGCGCAAGCGTTGAGTCGCCAGACTGCGCAGCGGCGCGCCCGACAGCCCGCCTGTCTCAGCGGCATGATGCGAACGCAGCGCGGGGCGGCTGATCGTGGTGTTCGATACCACCAGCGCGCCCAGCCGCTTGTCGATGGCGATGCGGGCAATAGCGTCGATATCGGCCGGTTCGAGATCGGGGGCGACCTTGAGGAAAATCGGCGGCGGCGCGGACGGCACGGCCTCATCGCGCGCGGCGATCACTGCGTCGATCAGAGCGCTCAGCGCGCCCTCATCCTGAAGCGCGCGCAGGCCCGGGGTGTTGGGCGAGGACACATTCACGCAGAGATAGCTGGCAAAGGGGGCCATCAGCCTCGCCATCACCGCATAGTCGGCGATGCGGTCAGCGGAGTCTTTGTTCGCGCCGATGTTGACCGCAACGATCCCCGGCCGCCCGGCCCGTGCGCGCAGCCGTGTCAGCGCCGCTTCTGCCCCGCCATTGTTGAACCCCATCCGGTTGATGACCGCCTGATCCTCGACCAGCCGGAACAGGCGCGGCTTGGGGTTGCCCGCTTGCGGCAGCGGGGTGATCGAGCCGACCTCGGTGAAGCCGAAGCCCAGCCCCAGCAGCGCGTCGGGCACCTCGGCATCCTTGTCAAAGCCTGCCGCCACGCCGACTGGATTGGGGAAGGTCAGCCCCGCCACCTCCACCGCCAGCGGCCCGCCTGCCGCCGCTGGCGCGCGGCGCGGCAGGGCGGTGAGGGAACGGATCGCCAGGCGATGTCCGGTTTCCGAATCGAGAGCGAACAGGGCGGGCTTGATCAGGCGGAACAGCATGGGTTGGCGCCTATGTCAGCACGCCCAGCATGTCGAGCAAATCGGCCTGCTTCGGGGCCGCATCGCACGATTTTAACCTGTGTTAGATTTTTGCGAGCTTTCCCGCTGATTTGGGGCGATTTTGTGTCGCTTGCATACAATCCAGCGGCGAATTCGCAGGTTATGCCGCTTCTGCGACCCGAAGGGCTCGGAGCAGCAATGCAAAGAGTTCCTCAACTCAGATAGGCGGCGTTCCCGATGGAGCGCCGCCTCTTTTTTGTGCTGTTTTGACTGGGAAAGAAATGTGGCATCAGGTGTTCATTGACATCATGGACGCCCCGCTTGCCTCTTCCGAAATGACCAGTGGGCTGCCGGGCGGGGAGCAACGGCTGACCTCTGCGGCCCTGATGGCCGTCGATTACATCCCTCCGCCCGCGCCCATCGCGCACTTTGTAACCACGCTTTACCACTTCCGCTGCGACGAGCTGGTAATCCGTGACATCCAGCCTGCTGCGATTGGCAACCTGTGCCTGTTTCCGCATGGCACAGGCGAGATGCTGTTTGCCCAAGGGCACCGCGATCCCAATCACACCGTCGGCCTGATGACGCCGCTTTCACGCGCCACGCCGATTGTGGTCGAAGGGCCGTTCCATGCCTTCGGCGCAGCGCTGACGCCGGTGGGCTGGGCGGCGCTGACCGGCCTTCATGCCGGGCTATGCCGTGACCGACTGCTGCCTGCATCCAGCGTGCTCGGCCCGGAGATCGATGTCTTGGGGGAGCGGTTGATAGCCGCCTATCGTCAGGGCACGATGAGCGGGCGGGACTGCGCCATGGCGCTCGGCGACTTTATCGAACGCAACGTCAAACCGATCAATCCGCGCCATCTTGAACTGGTCGCAGCAACCGGCCGCTGGCTGAGCGCGTCGTTCAATCCCGAAGTCAGTGAACTCGCCGGGGTCGCGGGCTACTCGGGCCGGCAGGTGCAGCGGTTGGTTGAGCGCTATTTCGGCCTGCCTCCGCGTGCCTTGGCCCGCAAATATCGCGCCTTGCGCGCCGCTGCGCTGCTTTCGGCCCCGCAATTGTCGATGGAGGACGAAGCTGCGATTTCCGAAGCCTTCTTCGATCAGCCGCATATGATCCGCGAGATCGCGCACTTTGTCGGCCGCACACCCGCACGGCTCACCGACGCAACCACGCCCTATCTCGCCGAGATGATCGACGCGAGGAACCTGCGCGAACTCGACGTCTGAGCGCGGGCCGCATTGGCGGTTGTAATGCGAGCAAAATGCTCCTAATTCCAATTCGGACTGATCCCGTCCGAATTGAGAACCGCTCGCAAATGCGCCTGTCCAACCTTGCCGATTATGCCGTCATCACGATGTGCCAAGCCGCCGCGCATTGCGGCGATGGGCGGGTCAGCGCGGCGGAACTGGCGGCGGAGACGGGCCTGCCGGTGCCGACCGTGCAGAAGCTGGTGTCGAAGCTGACTGCGGCGGGCCTGCTCCGTTCCGTCCGCGGCGCCCATGGCGGTTTGCAGCTTGGGCGGCCAGCCGCAGCGATCACGGTTGCGGATATTGTCGAGGCGATCGAAGGCCGCATCGCGCTTACCGCGTGCGTCGATCACACCCCGTGTGATTTCGAGACCGGGTGCAACATGAAGCCGCATTGGCCGATCATCAACAACGCGCTGCGCGGGGCGCTGGCGGGGATCACCCTTGCCCAGCTGCGCGGCCCTGTCGCCCCACACCCCTTAAGCGGCGCGACCCCCATTATCGAGGAAACCCTGTCATGAGCGACCGTATCGACCTTCAGGAAAAGCCCGAAACCGGCGCCCTTGAAACGGATCGGGAAGCCCGCGAAGCCGCCGCCAAGGCCGCCGATTACGAGCATGGCTGGTCTTCCGACATTGAAACCGAGTTCGCCGAAAAGGGCCTCACCGAAGACACCGTCCGCTTCATCAGCGCCAAGAAGAACGAGCCTGAATGGATGCTCGAATGGCGGCTGAAGGCGTTCCGCCTGTGGCAGACCATGGAGGAGCCCGATTGGGCCAAGGTCGGCTATCCCAAAATCGATTATCAGGACGCCTATTACTACGCAGCGCCCAAGAAGAAGATCGAACTGGACTCGCTCGATGAGCTCGATCCCGAGATCAAGCGCATCTACGACAAGCTCGGCATCCCCTTGGGCGAGCAGGAAGTGCTGGCCGGGGTAAAGGGCGCCAAGAAGGTCGCAGTGGATGCGGTGTTCGATTCGGTCAGCGTCGCCACCAGCTTCCGCGAGGAATTGCTGCGCGCGGGCGTGATCTTCCTCTCGATCTCCGAGGCAATCCGCGAATATCCTGACCTCGTCAGAAAGTGGCTCGGCCGGATCGTGCCGGTGCGCGACAATTACTTTGCGGCGCTCAATTGCGCGGTCTTTTCCGACGGCACCTTCGTCTACGTGCCCGAAGGCGTGCGATGCCCGATGGAGCTCAGCACCTATTTCCGCATCAACGCCGAAAACACCGGGCAGTTTGAGCGCACCCTGATCATCGCGGAAAAAGGCAGCTACGTCAGCTACCTCGAAGGCTGCACCGCCCCGATGCGCGATGAAAACCAGCTCCACGCAGCGGTCGTCGAACTGGTCGCAATGGACGATGCCGAGATCAAGTATTCGACCGTGCAGAACTGGTATCCCGGCAATGCCGAGGGCAAGGGCGGGATCTACAACTTCGTCACCAAGCGCGCGCTGTGTCAGGGGGACCGTTCCAAGGTCTCGTGGACGCAGGTCGAAACCGGCTCGGCGGTGACGTGGAAGTATCCTTCCTGCGTCCTTAATGGCGAAGATAGCGTGGGCGAGTTCTACTCGGTCGCGGTCACCAACAATTACCAGCAGGCCGACACCGGCACCAAGATGATCCACAACGGCAAAAACAGCCGCTCGACGATCATCTCCAAGGGGATTTCGGCGGGCAAATCGTCAAACACCTATCGCGGCCTCGTCCGCGTCGGCCCAACGGCCAGCGGCGTGCGCAACTTCACCCAGTGCGACAGCCTGCTGCTCGGCGATCAATGCGGCGCGCACACCGTGCCCTATATCGAGGTCAAGAACCCCAGCGCGCAGATCGAGCACGAGGCGACCACCAGCAAGATCAGCGACGAACAGCTGTTCTACGCGATGCAGCGCGGGCTGGGCGAAGAGGAAGCCGTGGCGCTGATCGTCAACGGCTTTGCCAAGGACGTGCTGAAAGAGCTGCCGATGGAGTTTGCCGTTGAAGCGCAGAAGCTGCTGGCGATTTCGCTGGAAGGTTCGGTTGGATGATCGCCTTCGCCCACTCCACAACCGTCACCCTTTCCGTCACCCCGGCGCAGGCCGGGGCCCAGAGCAGCAACGTGCAGCGCCCAGCGTCACTGGGTCCCGGCCTGCGCCGGGATGACGAGAGTAGAACAACCAAATGACCACTCGCAAAACCCTCGCCCTCAACCCCGAGGCTGCCACCGCCGAAGCCCCCGCGCTCAAGAAGAAGGGCCGCGGGTGGGAGATTTCGGACAAGCGGCTCGATGCCCTGCACGAACAGGCGCGCGAGATGCGGCGCCATTCGTCGGATGCGCACAAGGCGCTGGCCGAGAAGTTCGCTGGCGCCGATCTGGGTCGGTACACCTTCAAGCGCTTCGCCGTGGTCGGCAGCGCGATTGTCGATTTCAACTGCCACAACCTCGGCCTCGCGCTCGCGATTGACGAGGAGGGGCAGAACGATGCGCTCGTCAAACGGCGCGACAAGAGCCTCGAAAGCGTCGGCATCAAGGTGATGCGGATCGCGGCCAGCGACATCCTCTCCGATATCGACGCCGTGTTGAAGCAGCTCACTCAGGTGATGCGCGACCGGATCGAGGAACGCAAAGCCGCCGCCCGCGCGCACAAGGCGGCCAATCCGAAGCAGACCTATTCGCGCCCCAAACCGCCCCCCGGCGACAGGGACGCAGCCCCTACCCGCAACTCCAAGCCACGGAGCCGCACTTGATCATTGCCACTCTCCTTGCCCCCCTCCTCGCCCTGCAATCGGCTGGCGAAGCTGTTGTCGCGATCAAGAACGACAATCCGGAAACCTGGTCGGTGGAATATCCGCGCCTGATCCAGCCTTATGTGGCCGATTACCGCCGCTGCCTCACCGTCGCCAACCGGCGCATCGCGGGCACCGCCGATTTCGAGCGGCAGCACGCGCTTGACGTCACGCGCTGCGCGGAGACGAAAGCCGCCGCCATCGCCAAGTCGAACGCCGATCTTGCCGGGGCCAAGACCAGCTTGAGCGCTGAACAGGTGAACACCCTGTTCGACAATATCGGCAAGATCCACGTCGCGCGCGGGCGCGATCTCGACCAGCAATTCACCTCGCGCATGACCGGCGCGGCCGCCGCGAGCGATGCCTATGACGCCGCCCGGCCCAAGGGTCTGGTGATCGAACTGCGCGATGCCAGCGTGGTCAAGGCCCGCACCGACGCCACCGCGCCCGGTGCGACCAACGAAGACAAGGACTCCAAGTAATGTTGACCATCATCGATCTGCACGCCTCGGTTGGCGATAAGCCGATCCTCAAGGGCCTGACGCTGGACGTGCCCGCGGGCGAGATCCACGCGATCATGGGCCCCAATGGCGCGGGCAAATCGACGCTCGCGAATGTGCTGGGTGGCAAGCCGGGCTACGAGGTAACGGGCGGGAGCGTGATGTTCCGCGGGCAGGATCTGTTCGCGCTGGAACCGCATGAACGCGCGGCAGCCGGGCTGTTCCTGGGTTTTCAATACCCCGTCGAAATTCCCGGCGTCTCCAACGTCCAGTTCCTGCGCGAGGCCCTCAACGCCCAGCGCCGGAGCCGGGACGAAGCACCGCTGAGCGGCGGCGAGTTCCTGAAGCTCGCCAAGGACAAGGCCGGGCTGCTGAAGATGGACATGGACATGCTCAAGCGGCAGGTGAATGTCGGCTTCTCCGGCGGCGAAAAGAAGCGCGCCGAGATGGTGCAGATGGGTATTCTCGACCCGGCGTTTGCGGTGCTGGACGAGACCGATTCTGGCCTCGATATCGACGCGCTGCGGATCGTCGGCGCGGGCATCAATTCCATCATGCGCAGCCCGGACAAGGGCGTGCTGCTGATCACTCATTACCAGCGCCTGCTAGACGTGGTGCGGCCCGACAAGGTCAGCATCCTTGCAGGCGGCCGGATCGTCGAGACCGGCGGGCCGGAACTCGCTCTGCGGCTTGAGGCCGAGGGTTATGATTCGGTGATGGCATGATGGCTGAGGCCGCTACCCTGACCCTGCCCACCCGCCGCGACGAAGCGTGGCGTTATGCCGATATGGACGCGGTGGCGCGGCTCGGCGTAGCGGCGCTTGACCAGTGGCAGGTGATCAACGTCGCCGCTGGTGAGAGCGTGACCCGCTGCATAATCGTCGGCAGCGACGCGCCGGAACTCCACCGCATCCGGGTGACACTGGGCGAGGGCGCGCGCGCGGCGTTCTTCGTGACCAATCGCGGCGGCGATTACACCCGGGTCGAACTGGAAGTCCGCCTCGCCAAGGGGGCACATTTCGAATTCGGCGGCGTCACCATCGGCGGCGGCTCCGCCACCCGCGAATTCGTGACGCAGGTCATTCACGCAGAGTCGGAGGCGACCAGCAACCAAACGGTTCGCGCGGTACACTGGGGCACTGGCACCGGCAATTTCCTCGGCGAAATCAAGGTGGCGCGCCACGCGCAGAAGACCGATGCGGCGCAGGATTTCAAGGCTTTGCTCCTCGAAGCAGGCGCTAGCGCCAATGCCGTCCCGCAGCTTGAAATCTTCGCCGATGATGTGAAATGCGCGCACGGCGCGACGGTGGGCGAACTCGACGAGGCGGCGCGCTTCTACATGATGGCGCGCGGGGTCGATCCGGCCACCGCGCAGCGCCTGCTGGTGCAGGCCTTCATCGGCGATGCCTTCGTATCACTGGACGATGAGGCGGAGCGCGAGACACTGCTCGATGCGGCGCTTAGCGCGCTGGAGGGGGCAAGGCTGTGAACGCCCCCGCTACCATCCAGCGTGACCTGCGTGCGGAATTCCCCGGCCTCGTCACCGCCGAGGGCAAGCCGTGGCACTACCTCGACACCGCCGCGACCGCGCAGAAACCGCGCGCGGTGATCGACGCGATGGCGCGCGCGATGGGCGAAGATTACGCCACCGTCCACCGGGGGGTCTATGCCCGCTCGGCCGAGATGACGCTCGCCTATGAGGGGGCGCGGCGCAAGGTCGCAGGCTTCATCGGCGGCACCGAAGAGGAACTGGTCTTCACCCGCGGCGCGACCGAGGCGATCAATCTCGTCGCCAACACCTGGGGCCGGGCGAACCTGAAGGCGGGTGACCGCATCCTGCTCTCGCAGCTGGAGCACCATTCGAACATCGTGCCCTGGCAGATGATCGCCCAAGTCACCGGCGCGGTAATCGACGTCTGCCCGCTCACCTTCGACCACCAGATTGATCTGAACGCCGCCGAAGCGATGCTGACCGAGGCGCACAAGCTGGTCGCCTTCGGCCATGTCTCCAACGTGCTCGGGAGCGTGCTCAATGCCCCGCGCGCTGCCGCGCTGGCGCACAACGTCGGCGCGAAGCTGCTGCTCGACGGGTGCCAGAGTGCGCCGCATATGCCGGTCGATGTCACCGCGCTGGGCTGTGATTTCTACGTCTTCTCCGCCCACAAGCTCTACGGTCCGACTGGGATCGGCGCGTTGTGGGCCAAGGCCGAGCTGCTCGCCGACATGCCCCCGTGGGAAGGCGGCGGTGCGATGATCGACCGTGTGACCTTCGAACGCACCACCTACGCCTCCGGCCCGCAGCGGTTCGAGGCCGGGACACCCGCCATCACCGAAGCGATCACCTTTGGCGCGGCGGTCGATTACGTCGAGAGCATCGGGCTGGGTCACATCCACGCCAACGAGCAGGTGCTGGTCGCCCGCCTGCGCCGCGAGCTTGGGGCGATGAACGATGTCACCCTGTTCGGCCCCGCCGACAGCGCCGGGATCGTCAGCTTCACCATCGACGATATTCACCCGCACGATCTCGGCACGATCCTCGACGAGGCGAATGTCGCGATCCGGGCCGGGCATCACTGCGCCCAACCCTTGATGGACTATCTCGGCGTACCCGCCACCGCGCGCGCCAGCTTCGGAGTTTACTCTACCGAGGCCGACATTGACGCGCTGATGGCCGGGATCGCCCGCACCCGTAAGATTTTTGGAAAAGGATGAGAGCGATGGACAGCTCAACCGATCACCCGGACATGACCAAGCCGCCGCGTGCCCGTGTCGAGGACGCGGTCGATACCGACGCTGCGCCCGAAACCCCGCGCAACCGCGACTATCTCGAAGGCTTCCTCGCCGCCAAGACCGGCACGGCCGTCGGCGGTGAGGGTAGCGACCTTCAGGCTGACGTGATCGCCGCCCTGCGCGAGATTTTCGATCCGGAAATCCCGGTCAATATCTACGACCTCGGCCTGATCTATGGCGTCGAGGTGGACGACAACCGCGACGCCACCGTCACCATGACGCTGACGACGCCGCATTGTCCGGTCGCTGAAAGCATGCCGGGTGAGATCGAGCTGCGCGTGGCCTCCGTACCGGGGATCCGCGACGCCGAAGTGGTTCTGGTGTGGGAACCCGCCTGGGGCCCGCACAAGATGAGCGACGAAGCCCGGCTCGAACTGGGGATGCTGTGACGCCAACACTCGCCTCCCCACCTGCCCTGACGATTGATCTGGCCGATTACGCCGATCCGCGCGATGCCGCAGACGTGGTCGCGTTGCTCGATGCCTATGCGCGCGATCCGATGGGCGGAGGCGCGCCGCTGGGTGAAGACGTCAAGGCGCGGCTCACGGGCGACCTAGCGGCGAACCCGCACGCCTTTTCGATGCTGGCGCGGATCGACGATGAAGCCGTCGGCCTTGCCAATTGCTTCATGGGCTATTCGACCTTCGCCGCCGCGCCGCTGGTCAATATCCACGATTTCGCTGTCCTTCCGGGACATCGCGGCACCGGCATCGGCAAGGCGCTGATGGCTGCCATCGAAGCCGAGGCCTTGAAGCGCGGCGCCTGCAAGGTCACATTGGAAGTGCTGAGCGGCAACCACCCGGCCAAGGCGCTTTACGCGGCGCAAGGCTATGGCGATTACCAGCTCGATCCTGCGTCAGGGCACGCATTGTTCTGGCAGAAGAGGCTGACATGACCGAGACCACCACAACCACCCGTCCCGCGCCCAAGGCGGCCGTCATCCTCACGCCATCCGCCGAAGCGCGGATCGCCGATTTGATGAGCAAGGCCCCCGACGACGCGATCGGCGTGAAACTCTCGACCCCGCGCCGCGGCTGTTCGGGCCTCGCCTATTCGGTCGATTACGTCACGTCAGAGGCGAAGTTCGACGAGAAGATCGTCACCCCCGGCGGCGTGTTCTACATCGACGGGGCGAGCGTGCTTTACCTGATCGGCAGCATCATGGACTGGCGCGAGGACGATTTCACCGCCGGTTTCGTCTTCGAGAACCCGAATGCCAAGGGTGCCTGCGGTTGCGGCGAGAGCTTTATGGTCTGAGGCGCGGTCGCCCACGACCGGCGCCTGACTCGCAATTGCTGTGTTGGTGTGTTAAGGCACCGCCGTGGCTGAGAGAAATCCATCTCCGAAACAAAGCTTTGAAGAGCTAATGCGCGGCGCCGGGACACGGCGGCGCGAAATTGCTGCGCGCGCAATCGAGGCCGAGCGTGTCTTCGGGCAATCCCGCAATCACAAGCGCGGGGGGCCGCGGGTGGACCTAGCGCTTCGGCTTGAGTTGGAAATCGAATCACTCGAAGCCGTGCTTGAGTTCACCGCTGACGTCGAAGAGCGCGTGTTCCTTAAGGCCGAGATCGCCTATTTGCGTAAAGCGCTAGAAGCGAAGCGAGGCACCGGCCGCCGCAATCCGCCCGAGAGCGGCGTCCCCGTTCCCGCTGTCCCGCCAAACGGGCCGGCGCCAAAGCAAGGCGGCGCCGCCGCCCCGCTGGAGTTCGATAGCTAGGCGCTCAAGCTTCCGCCGCGAGCCGCGCGATCAACCGGCTTTCGAGCTCGTCGACTTCGCCATCGGCAGCGACCATCTTTTCGAGCCATTCGCTCTCGTAATCAGTGACCACCTCGCCCGCTGCGGCCAAGGCTTCGAAGTCCGTGCCCTCCGCCTGCTTCTTGCCGAACACCCGGCCAAAGTGGTTCATCACTTGCGGCGCTTCACGCGCGACGCGGCCCATGAAGCGGCCCACGTTGACCGAACTGTCGGCGACGAAGGCTTCCAGCTCACGCTTGCGTTCATGGCTGACCTGCGCATTCGGCAGGACGAAGCCCTTGAGGAAGTTCGCCACGCCGTCGATGAACAGATCGTCCCACTCGGCGGCGTTTTCTTCGGCCAAGGTGGCGTCCTTGAGGCGGAACAGCAGCTCGGCATCCCAGCGCGTCACCGCCGCCGGGCCGTGGCCGCCGCTGGCGAAGATCACGCGGCGAATGATGCGGCATTCGGCGGCGCTGATATGCGTCGCCGCCAGCGCACCGCCGCAGCGGGTCGGGCCGGTGCCGGTGAGCACCTCGCGCTCGACCACATCGAGCACGTAGTTCTTGAGCTGGTCAGGCGTGTTCTCGGCCCGCTCAAGGATGCGGACCATGGTTTCCAGCTCGACCATGCTTTCGACGACACCGTCGTGATCGATCTGACCGATCAGCCACTCGGCCTCTTCCAGCGAACATTGGAGGCGCGGCGGGGTGCCGTTGAGCACGAATTCGCCGATCGCTTCGACGAAGAAGTCGCACCATTCGGGCGTGCGGTCGTTGAGGGCATTGTTGACCGCGAACAGCGCTTCGGCCTCGGCGCGGGTGATGATTCCGTCACCCCAGCCTTCGCGGCGCAAGCTGAGCAGTTCTTCGGCGGTGATCCGTCCATCCGCCACAGCGGCCTGTGCGACGGCGATGAATTGGGTGGTCATGCTGCGGTCTATCCCCTGAAAATCGCGCGCAGCATGGCACGAACAGGCTTAAGACGGCGTTACCGCCTCTCGACCTCGCGGATGCAGGCGCCGGGATCAGCCGCGGCTCCGCCTTGGCGCATCCGGGCCTCGACATGGGTAGCGGTCGGCTGGGCAACGGCGGAGACGGGATAGATGAAGATGTCGAGCACGCACTCCGCGCCTGCGAACTGGAGCTTGCGCGCGTCCCCTTCGACCAGATCGATACGCGGCGTGCCGAACCGCTTGAGCAGCGCTTCGGCCGAGGCACCGATCACGCCCTCGAGACCCTTCGGCGCCATTACGTCCGGCACGCGCACTACCGTGCTGCGCGGCTGAGCCGAAGCGGCCGGACGGGCCGGAGCAGGCTTGCTCGACCCAGCGCAGCCTCCCAGCAGCAGCGCGAGCGCCGCGAGTGATAGCGCAGCGCCCCTCACCGCGCCGCCGCCTCGGCCTCAAGCCGCCGCAGCACCAGATGCGTGCCTGCCGCCGCGCCGATCACCGGAGCGACGAAGTTCAAGAACGGCACCAGCATCATCCCCGCGATGGCCGCCCCCAGCAGCACCCGCTCAGCCCAAGGCGACGGAGTGGCCGCCTCGTCGCCTCCGCCAGCTGCCTTGTGATGCCGCAGCCACGCCATGTCGGTGAACTCGCGCCCGAGCAGCACGGCATTGACCGCCAGAAACACCACCGCCGGGCCGATCGCGGTGAACAGCAACACCGCGGCCAGCGGCAGGGCGAGCAGGTTGTAGCCCAGCGCCCGCAGCAGGCCCCGCGTCGCCACCGCCACCTCGCGCGTCAGGGGCAAGGGCTGCGCGCGCTCGGCCAAGGCCGGATAGTGCCGTGCCTCGACCGCAACGACGATTTCGTCTGCGAAGAATTGCAGCACCGCCAGCGCCACCACCCGGAACAGGAGCCACATCGCAATCGGCACCAGCAGCACCGCGGCAAGCCCCGCCCAGCCCTCATCCACGCCGTACCGCTGCCCTGCCTCGACCAGCCCGAAATAGAGCCCCACGCCCAGCCCGGCAAACAGCACCAGCGTGATCACGATGCTCTTCACCAGCACCGCGACAACCGCGCGGTCGCCAAGCTGCCCAAAGGCTTTCACAATCGCGGCGGGGACAGCTGACATGCCGCTGCGATGGTATGCCCGCGCGGGGAAGTCAACGCGAGTATGCTGCGCCGCACACAGATGGCTTGGCCTGTGGCCAGAAGGGGGCTAGGCGGCGCGAAAGCCACGCAAGCAAGCCCAAGGAACCCTCTGTGACCCCCAACACCGCCCCGCGTTATGACGTGATCGCCATCGGCAATGCCGTGGTCGACGTGATCGCCTCCTGCTCGGAAGAGCTGATCGACGAGCTGCAATTGAACCGCGGCGGCATGACGCTGATCGACGAAGCGCGGGCCGACGAACTCTACGAAGCCATGCCGCCCGCGCGCGAGCTTTCGGGTGGATCGGCGGCCAACACGCTGGCGGGCCTCGCCACATTGGGCCTGCAATGCGCCTTCATCGGCCAGGTCGCCGACGATCAGCTGGGCAAGGTGTTCCGCCATGACATGCGCGCCACCGGGATCGATTTCGACACCCCGGCGCGGGACGGCGAACCGGCAACGGGCCGCGTGCTCATCTTCGTTACCCCCGATGGCGAGCGGACGATGAACACCTTCCTTGGCGCGGGCCAGTTCCTCCCCGCTGCCGCGCTCGACGAAGAGCTGATCGCCAGCGGCGCGATCCTGTACCTTGAAGGCTACCTGTGGGATCCGGAGGAGCCCCGCCGCGCCATGCGCCGCGCCATCAAGGTCGCGCGCGAGGCGGGCCGCAAGATCGCCTTCACCGCATCGGAAAGCTTCGTGATCGCCCGCCACGGCGACGATTTCCGCGCCATGATCGAGGAAGGCATCATCGACATCCTGTTCGTCAACGAGAGCGAACTCGCCACCCTGACGGGCGAGGACGACTTCGAAGCAGGCCTCGCCGCCGTCGCGGGCAAGGTGCCGGTGCTGGTCGCCACGCGCAGCGAAAAGGGCGCGGTTGCCGTCGCCCACGGGGAACGCGCCGAAGTCGCGGCCGAGCCGGTCGCCAAGGTGATCGACACCACCGGCGCGGGCGATCAGTTCGCCGCCGGGTTCCTGTCAGGCTATGCCAAGGGCGAGCCGCTGGCGCAGTGCCTCAAGCGCGGGGCGATCTGCGCCTCGGAAGTCATCGCGCATTACGGCCCGCGTCCTGAAGCCGACATGCAGGCTTTGATGGCAGAGCGGCTGTGATGCTTTACGCTCGCCCCTCCGGGCGAGCATCCTCGGCGCTGTCTCACGCCCTTCGGGCTTGAGCGCCTGCGGGCGGCCAGTCGGCCTTGCGGGCCCTTGGCCCGTTGCTTGCGCTCGGCCTTGAAGGGGAGGAGAGGCCGTGCCGCTCAGCGTTCAGTTTTCTCGGCAGCTTCCTGATGTTGGAGACACACGAGACACTGTCCAGACATTGAAAAGTGGGCCTTTCGCAGCGGGACGAGCGGGGGTCTGACGATGGCAAAGAGCGGGCCGCCACAAGCGGCTTCGCACGAGTTCTAACCCCGCTCGGCTGCTGTAGGAAAGTCCTGCGCTCAGGCGGTGGCAGGCTCGCGCTGTGGCCGCAGTTTCCCCGCCTCCCAGCCCAGCCGCGCCGCCGCGCCTCCGGCTACCACGCCGAGAGCCAGAGTGACGGCCGGGGGGATCGCAGCATAGGCGGCAAATCCGGCGCCGATCAGTGGCATGTCGGGGGCAACCCACATTGCGACCGCCTGCAAGCCCATGAACCCCGCCGCCACCAGCCACGGCGCGCCGTGTTTGCGGTTCATCGCCCACAGCGCCAGCGCGAACAGGATCGCCAGACCGTCGCTGATAACGATCGTGTCGAGCACATTGCGCGGCCCGTCGCTATTGATGAAGTTCATCCACGGCAGGTAGTCCGACATCACCCGGCTGAACGGGCTTTCGAACAGGATCAGCGGGGTCGCCAGCATATAGCCCGCGTGCAGCTTGAGGTTGCGGCGGTGCTTCAGCGCAAGATAGAACAGCGTCAGATAGGCCGCGATCGCGATCCCCATCCCGATCCCGAAGCTGGGGCCGAGCATCCCGATAAACTCCCCTGCGTCAGGCGCGCTGTAGCGTGCTGCCGAGACGTTGATGATCATCATGAAGCCGAGGATCAGGAAGGGAAACAGCACGAAGCTGGCCCGCCCCATCTGGCGGTGCAGCGCGTTGGCGCGGCGGTTGATGGTCATATGCTGGGCGATCAGCAGCGCCAGCCAGGTCATCGCGGAAATGGCATGGACATGAAACGCGACTGGAACCGAGCCGGCGACTGCGAAATAGCTCATCCAGAAGCCGGTCATAATGACCAGCAGCACGAACCCGACGAAATAGTGCGCCTGACGATACGGCATCGAGAACCCCCCTTCTCGAACACGACCGGCCTTAGGCTAGCACACTGGCGCCTGATCAACCAAATGCAGGCCCGGCGCGCCGCAATCCGGTCACTCGTCCGGCACGTAACCCGCCTGGCGCAGCGTCACCATGTAGCGCGCGATCTGATCGATCTGCGCGCGGGTCAGAGTGAAATCCATATCCTCGGGATAATTGTGCGCCTCGGCCAGCCAGTCGGCGAGCGAGGTCTCGGACAGCCCTGGCCGGTTCGCGATCGAGGCAAAGCTGGGCGAGGCCGGGTTGGGCGAAAGGAACGGCGGCTCGACCGCATGGCACCCCCCGCAAGCCGCCTCGACAAAGGCCGGTGCCCGCGTATCGGCCGAGCGCGAGGTCGATTTGCCAACCATCGGCGGTGGGTTCTCCGACCCCGGCGTCTGGCACGCGGCGAGCGCCAGCAGCGGCGTGGCAAGAAGGGCGAGAGCGCGAAGGGGGTGCTGGGTCATTGTGGCACCATGCACCCTTCTTGCGGCCCTGTCGTTGATCGTGGTCAAATTTGTCGCAGGCCGTGCGTCAGGAACGCCAATTAGCCCTCTCCCCTTGCGGGAGAGGGTTGGGTGAGGGGTCCGGAGCAAAGCTCCCGCCCTTGCCCCCTCTCAACTGCGACTAGGCAGCAAGCTGCCAAGTCTTCGTATCTCTCCCGCAAGGGGAGAGAGAAGTTTGACCGCCAAGGGGTCGATTTCAGAAATTCCGCTTCTGGCCGAAACGAGGCGAAAGCCGCCATCCCTTCAATCGTCGCCCCGGACTTGATCCGGGGTTCGGCTGTTCTTCTTTTCCATCTGCAGGGAAGTTAGCCAAGCCCCGTGTCAGGCACGGGGCGACGTAAGAAGGGGGTCCGCTCCGCCCTTAATTCTGGTGCGGGCGCTCGCCTGTGGCTTCCCGCGCAACTTCGCGCCAGCCGATGTCGCGGCGGCAAAAGCCGGTGGGGAAGCGGATCGCGTCGACAGCCTGATAAGCGCGGGCCTGCGCCTCGGTGACGCTCGCGCCGGTTGCGGTCACGTTGAGCACGCGGCCGCCGTTGGCCACCAGTGCGCCGTCTTTCAGCGCGGTTCCGGCGTGGAAGACCTTTGCGCCTGCATCCTCGGCATCGCCCAGAGCGATCGCGCCGCCCTTTTCCGGCGTGCCGGGGTAGCCGTTTGCCGCCATCACCACGGTCAGCGCGGTCTGATCGCGGAAGGACAGCTCCACCCCCGCCAATTCACCCTTGGCGCAGGCGAGCATGATTGCCGCCAAATCGCTTGCCAGCCGCATCATCAGCACCTGGCACTCCGGATCGCCAAAGCGGGCGTTGTATTCGATCAGCTTCGGCCCCTCGCCGGTCAGCATCAGGCCCGCGAACAGCACGCCGGAATAGGGGGTCCCGTCTGCGCGCATGGTGGCGACGGTCGGCTCGATGATCTCGGCCATGACGCGGGCCTGCAATTCCGCCGTGAGCACCGGGGCGGGTGAATAGGCTCCCATGCCGCCGGTGTTTGGCCCCACATCGCCATCACCGACGCGCTTGTGGTCCTGCGCAGAGCCGAAGGGGACAATCGCCGTGCCATCGGTGAGCGCGAAGAAGCTGGCTTCCTCGCCGTGCATGAATTCCTCAATCACCACCTGCGCACCCGCGCCACCGAACCCGCCGCCGAACATGTCGGCGAGCGCCGCTTCGGCCTCGGGCAGGGTTTCGGCGATCACCACGCCCTTGCCCGCTGCCAGCCCATCGGCCTTGAGAACATAGGGCGGCTGGAACCGGGCCAGCGCGGCGCGCGCATCGGCAAGGCTGGCGGTGCGCACGTAACCGGCAGTCGGGATACCGGCACGCTGGCACAGGTCCTTGGTGAAGCCCTTGGAGCCTTCCAATTGCGCCGCCGCCTGCGAGGGGCCGAACACCGGCACGCCTGCCGCCCGCAGCGAATCCGACAGCCCGTCCACCAGCGGCGCCTCGGGGCCGACGACCACGAGGTCGATGGCCTTGTCAGCGCAAAAGGCAATCACCGTAGCGTGGTCGGTCACGTCCAGGGCGACGCATTCCGCCTCCTCGGCAATGCCGGGATTTCCGGGGGCGGCGTAGAGCTTTGTGAGGCTCGGGGATTGCGCCAGCTTCCATGCCAGCGCATGTTCGCGGCCTCCCGAACCCAGAAGCAGGATATTCATGGCCCCTCCGCCGACAAGTGATGATGCCGGGCTGGTAGCGCGCACGCCGCAGGGGGACAATGCGCAGCCTCTCACCATCAGCGAAATATCCGCGCTGCTGAAACGCACGGTCGAGGATCGCTTCGGCTTTGTGCGGCTGCGCGGGGAGCTTTCGGGGGTGAAGCGGGCGGCTTCGGGGCATTTCTATTGCGCGCTGAAGGATGAAGGCGCGGTGATCGACGGGGTGATGTGGAAGGGCAACGCGGCCCGCATGAACTTCCGCGCCGAGGACGGGCTGGAGGTAATCGCGACCGGCAAGCTCACCACCTATCCGGGGCGCTCCAAGTACCAGATCGTGATCGATTCGCTGGAGCTGGCGGGGGAAGGCGCGCTGTTGGCGCTGCTGGAGAAGACCCGCGCCCGGCTGGCGGCGGAAGGCTTGTTCGACGCGGGCCGCAAGCGCGCCTTGCCCTATCTGCCGCAGGTGATCGGTGTCGTCACCTCGCCCACTGGCGCTGTGATTCGCGATATTCTCCACCGCTTGGCGGATCGCTTTCCGAGCCATGTGCTGGTCTGGCCGGTGCTGGTGCAGGGGCAGGGCGCGGCAGAGCAGGTGGCTGCCGCCGTGCGTGGGTTCTCGGCGATTGCGCCCGGCGGCCCCGTCCCGCGCCCCGATGTGGTGATCGTCGCGCGCGGGGGCGGGTCGATCGAGGACCTGTGGAGCTTCAACGAGGAAGTGGTGGTGCGGGCCATCGCCGAATGCTCGATCCCGGTGATCAGCGCTGTGGGGCATGAGACCGACACCACGCTCGCCGATTTCGCCGCTGACCGCCGTGCGCCGACCCCCACGGCGGCGGCCGAAATGGCGGTGCCGGTGCGCGCCGACCTTGCCCTGACCCTCGCCGATTTCGCCGCCCGCCAGCGCCGCGCGGTCTATCGTCCAGTCGAGCTGGGGCGCGAACGGCTGGCGGCGCGGGTGCGGATGATGCCGCGCCCGGAGAACCTGCTGCAACCCCAAGCCCAGCGGCTCGATGATCTGTCAGAACGGCTGCGGCGCGCGCTCGGCGACCGTTCGGCGCGCGGGCGAGAGCGGCTCGCGGGCGTGGCGGCGCGGCTGTCTCCCAGCCTGCTGTCGCGTTCCGCTGCCGAGGCGCAGCGCCGGCTTGACCGCGCGCGGCTCAGCCCCACCCTGATCGAGCGGCCCCTGCGCCAAGGCTCTGACCGGCTCGCCGCGCTCACGCGGATAATGAGCCAGCTCCACCCCGAAAAGCCGCTGGAGCGCGGCTATGCGATCGTCCGTGATGCGGGCGGCAAGGCGCTCACCACCCGCGCCGAGGCTGCGGGCGAGGCTGCCCTGACGCTGCAATTTCGCGATGGGACGCTGGCGGCGGTGCCCGCTGGACACGCGCCCACTGCGCCCCCACCCCCCGCTGCCCCGCCGCGCAAACGTGCGGCGCCGCGCTCGGCCACCCAAGATGATTTGTTCAGTTAACCGCTCGGTGCTATGGTTCGCCCCATGCTGATGACCCCGTCCGACAAGGCCGCCAAACTCTATTACGGCCCCTCCAGTTTCCGTGTGCTGCGCCCGGGGAGCCATGTGCTCTGCGCTGTCACCGGTGAAGCCATTCCCCTGCCCGAGCTGCGCTATTGGAGCGCCGAGCGGCAGGAGGCCTATGCGTCCTGCGAGATCGCCACGCGCCGGTTGCTCGGCGTCGAGTGATCTTCGCGCCCCGGACAACATACCACCCCAAGGCCCGCGCCTGACTTACACTCCCTCTGTAATGGACCGGGTTCGCGCGAAGCCCAAGGGACGCTTGCGGGCGGCACGGCTCGCGCTGCTGGCGCTGGTAGCCATCGGGCTGGTTCCGGGCACCATCGTCCAGACCACGATCGGTCAGCGCAGCGATACCGCCGACATCACCGTCACCCCGCTGGATGCGCGCGACGGTGTGTCCGGCGATCTCACTCTGACCGGGGCGTGGGAGCTGACCGCCGGGCATGGCTGGTTCGGCGGCTTTTCAGCGCTGGTCGCCGATGGCAAGCGCGGGCTGATTGCGGGGACCGACCGGGGCTTCCTGCTCGACCTCGATCTGTCAGGCGATTCGCCGCGCGCCATGCCGGGCAGCTTCCGCTTTGTCGGGATAAGCGACGGCGGACGCAAAGAGGTCGTCGATCTCGAATCGCTCGCCCTTGATCCTGCCACGCAAACGCTGTGGGCGGGGTTCGAGAACGACAATCTCGTCATGCGCCGCGCCGCCGATCGCACAAGCAAGACCCGCGCCCCGCGCGAAATGGCGCGGTGGAGCCCCAACAGCGGCCCCGAAACGATGGAGCGGCTCGCCGATGGGCGGTTTCTGATCATCGCCGAAGGGCCGGAACGCGGCAGCGAGACGCTGCACAAGGCGCTGCTCTATCCCACCGATCCGATCGCGACGGGCAAGCCGACCGCGTTCCATTTTGCCGCGCCGCGCGATTATGATCCGGTCGATGCGACCCAGCTTCCCGATGGGCGCGTGCTGATTTTGCTGCGGCGTGTCGCCTATGCCCTGCCCGCGCGCTTCGACACCGCCATCGCCATCGCCGATCCGGGCACAATCCGCGCCGGTGAGCCGTGGCAAGCGCGAATCATCCAGCGGCTGACAGGCGGTGTCTTCGCCGACAATTTCGAAGGCCTGGCCTATGTCCCGTCCGCGTCCGATCCGGCGCGGGGCAGCCTGTGGCTTATTGCCGACGACAATTTTTCGGTCTTCCAACGCAACATCTTGGTGAGATTTGATTGGGAGGGGTGAGATTGCTGCTGAGCAGCGCAACCCGCTTCCCACCTCCGTCCGTCCTGAGCTTGTCGAAGGACCGCTTTCACTTTGCTCCCTAGGCGGAAAGAAAGTGCGGCCCTTCGACAAGCTCAGGGCGAACGGGGAAAGGGGCTGAGGCGCATCCCTCGAACCCGCAAACGAAAAAGCGCCCGGAACCCCCGAGCGCTTGATCGATGCGTTGCTATCCCGAAGGACAGCGCCGTCTTAGGCGGCGGCCTGAGCCTTCACCAGCTCGCGCTTCACCTTCAGCGCGCTGGCCGAAAGCTTTTCGTCGCTGGTCTTGAGCAGCCAGTTGTCGAGCCCGCCATTGTGCTCGACCGAGCGCAGACCGTGGGTCGACACGCGGAACTTGAAGCTCCGCTCGAGCTTTTCGCTCATCAGCGTCACGTTCTGCAGGTTGGGCAGAAACACGCGCTTGGTCTTGTTGTTGGCGTGGCTGACATTGTTGCCAGTCATGCGGCCCTTGCCGGTCAGTTCGCAGATGCGAGCCATGATGTGTCTCTTCTCGTAAAAATCGGGCCTAAGCACGGGCCTATGTAAGGAAAGCGGCGCGCATAACGGGCGAGGGCCGAATCGTCAAGCAAGTTGCGCGCGTCCGGCCAGTCGCAATCGGCTGGTCGCATTCCCACCGCCTATTCGCGCCAATCTAATCCATGTAATGGCCGGATCGGCCTGTCCAGCGTGCTGATGCGCCAGACCTGAACCGGGCACCGCCCGCCGTTTCAGGCTGACAGGAGAACACCAGCATGAAACGTATCCTTATCGCAAGCCTCATCGCCCCCTTGGCAATTGGGCTCGCCGCGTGCGATGTCGACCAGACCAAGGAAGGCGAAATGCCCGAGGTCGAGGTCAAGGAAGGCCAGCTGCCGGAATATGACGTCGAAACCGCCGACGTCGATGTCGGCACCAAGGAAACGACGGTCGAGGTTCCGGATGTCAAGATCACCATGCCCGACGCCGAAGGCACGCCGGCCACGGGCGACGAGTAACCTCATCCGGCAGGGGCGCGGGGCGTGAGCGATGCGGGTTTCCGCAGCTTCATGCCTCGCGCTCTTGGGCTTGCCCGCGCGGCTGCGGACGCAGGCGAGGTGCCAATCGGCGCGGTGATCGTGAAAGACGGTCAGGTGATCGCTGAGGCGCATAACAGCCCCCGAACCGACCACGATCCCACCGCCCACGCCGAAATCCTCGCCATTCGCCGCGCCGCGCAGGCGCTGGGCGATGAACGGCTGACCGGCTGCGAATTGTGGGTCACGCTGGAGCCTTGCGCGATGTGCGCTGGTGCGATTGCCCATGCCCGTATCCAGCGGCTTTATTACGCGGCAAGCGATCCCAAGGGCGGCGCGGTCGAACATGGTGCGCGGGTGTTCGAACAGGAGCAATGCTTGCACCGCCCCGAAGTCTACAGCGGCATCGGCGAAGCCGAGGCGGCGGACATCCTCCGGGAGTTTTTCAAAAAGCGGCGCTGAGGCGCCAGTTTTGCGCGCGAATTTCGTCGCAAACGCGCCACGGGCTGGCCGACCATAAGCAGGTCATTAGTCAATTCCTTGCAAACCTGCGGCGAATTTGCGACGGGCAGGGGGGTTCAGGATGGTCCTCATGCCCGGGGGCGAGGCAAGGGATACTGATCGATAATGGCCGGTTACGAAGTTACGCAGACCCGCAGGCTGGCCCGTTGGAAGCAGAAGCTCCGCAATTTTCTGGGGCCTTGGGGGGTGTTCTTTCAGGGCTTTATCGAACACCCGGTGATGGTCGGCTCGATCATTCCGTCGTCAGGCTACACAATCCGCAAAATGCTTGCGCCCGTCGATTGGGAGCGCTGCCAGCTGTTCGTGGAATATGGCCCCGGCGTCGGCACCTTCTGCCGTCCGGTGCTCGATCAGTTGCGGCGCGATGGCACGTTGATCGTGATCGACACCAACAAACTGTTCATCGACTATCTCAATCGCACCATCACCGACAGCCGCTTCATCGCGGTGCATGGCTCGGCCGAAGATGTGGAAGCGATCATCCGCGCGCATGGCCATGACCACGCCGATTACATCCTTTCGGGCCTGCCGTTCTCGACCTTGCCCGAAGGCCTCGGCCCCCGCATCGCCGCCGCCACGCATCGCGCGATCCGGCCGGGCGGCGCGTTCCTCACCTACCAGTTCAGCAAGGCGGCCCATAACCTCACCGCCCAGCATTTCGACCGGGTCGATAGCGGGTTCGAGCTGCTCAACATCCTCCCCTGCCGCCTCGCTTGGGGCTGGAAGGACGCGGAGTAGCTCGGCACTATTGTCCGTCTTCGGGCCGCTTGCCTGCTTCAAGGATCGGCAGGCCAGCCTCAGTAGGCACGTAAATGATCTTACCCTGCGACTGGGACAGGTTCTCGATATAGAGGTAACGCAGGTAGCCCTCCGGCCCGCCCAACCCGTCGGCAACTATGCGGTTGGCCTCCGCCACACCCTTGGCGCGTTCGACTTCGGCTCTGGCGAGGAGCTTGGCGCTTTCGAGCTTGGCTTCGGCTTCCAGCGTCGCGATCTGGCGGTTCTGACGCGCCTGCGCGAGTTCGGCCTCACCCGCCGTCTCGGCATTCCAGACGCGCATCGAGTTATAGGCCGCGCACGACCCGAGCCCGCCGCCGACCACCACGACCAGCAGGAAAAACAATCCCAGTACGAGGCTCCAGACATTGCGTGATGCATTCATTCCCGTGCGACTCCCCGTCAGTGTAAAAATGTTACAGTCCTCGCCAGATTTTGGCGGGGGCTGTATCCTTGGCGCCCCAGCGTGATGGCGTGCAGCGCGCCGGGCGGAAGGTCTTGGAATAGCACAACCTGATTTCCTCAAGCCACCCGCGCTCGTTCAGTTTCACCCCAATCGCCTCCTCCCGCCAGCCGGGGTTGGCATCGGCAAAGGCGGCGCGGATGCGGCCTGCGGTGAGCTCGTCCTCGCGGCTGATGCGGTCGTAGTCGGGCAGGCGGAGGCCTGAGCGCAGGACGCGGATGATCTTGAGGTAATTGGCCGGGCGCTTGACCATGCAGGCGCCGTGCTTGGCCCATTGTTGCGAGATCAGGCGTTCGGATGGCATCAGGCACATGTTGCCGCGCACTTCGGCGGGGGTGAGCGCGTTCTTGGCCTCGCACCATTGCGGCCAGCTTTGCCCGCCTTCCGGCCACAGCCCATGCACCACGAGACCGAAGCGCCCGTTAGTGCCCGAGCATTGCACGGCATGGCTACGATCATCGGCGCGGGGCTTGCAGAACTCCGGGCTCCAACTGAGCGCCATCGTGTAGCCCGTGATCGGCATCACGCGGCGCGGGCCATCGGGCGTAACTTTGGGAACGCTGGTGACCTGCGGCGCACGGCACTGATAGGCCTGCGCGTTCGCGGTGGCGGGGAGAGCCAGCGCGAGTGCGGCGAGGAGGCTATTCGAACACCGCAGGGTCGACCCCTCCCTTGTCCGCGAACCAGCGGTTGCTGGCGGGAGTGAACAGCAGAGCGACGGCGACAAGGCTGAGCCCCCACGCTGCCGCCCAAATCGGCTGCTCAACTACCAACCTGGGCAAGAACTTCCAGCCCGTCAGCAGCCCCGCCAGCTTCAACAGCGCCGCGATGCTCACCAACCATCGGGCAAAGCGGATCGCCGATAGCCACACCATCGCCACCGGGATCAGCGCGATCGTCAGCCACGCGCTGTGCCACACGATCATCATGTCGCGCGTGACCCATGGGTAGAGCTTATGCGCGGCCGCGAGGATCTCGGAAAGCCGCTCCAGCCCGTCTATCAGCGACAGCACGGCCGCAACGGCGAAGATGAGGGCGAAAGCCGTGATGCTCCCCGGCCGCCGCCGCGACAGCGCGATCATGCCGGCTTGAAATCCAGCCCGATATCAGCCGCTGGCGCGCTCTGGGTCAGGCGGCCGACCGAGATGTAGTCCACCCCGCTCGCCGCCTTGGCGGCGATGGTATCGAGGTTCACGCCGCCGGACGCCTCGGTCGGCACACGGCCCGCGACCAAGGCCACGGCCTCAGTGAGCGTGGCGGGGTCCATATTGTCGAGCAACAGATGGCTGGCGCCTGCGGTCAGCGCCGGTTCGATCTGGTCGAGATTGTCGACCTCGCAGATAATCTTGGCGACGCCGGCGTCCCGTGCGCGGCGCACCGCTTCGCCGACGCTGCCTGCAACCGCGACGTGGTTGTCCTTGATCATCGCCGCATCCCACAGCCCCATCCGGTGGTTCTGCGCGCCGCCTTGGCGTGTGGCGTACTTCTCGAGGAAGCGCAGGCCAGGGATCGTCTTGCGGGTGTCGAGCAGGGTGCAGGCGGGGTTGCCGCCCGGCCCGCGCATCGCGGTGACATAGGCCTGCGTCAGGGTGGCGATGCCGGAGAGGTGCTGAACAATGTTGAGCGCGCTGCGTTCGGCCGTCAGCAGCGCGCGCGCCTTGCCCTTGATCCGCATGAGATCGGTCCCGGCGGGCACCTTGTCCCCGTCATGGACGAGGGTTTCGAGGGTGCATTCGGGATCAAGGTACCGGAAGAACGCCTCGGCCAGCGGAAGGCCCGCCACGACAATCGCATCGCGGCTGTCCATCACCCCGGTGAAACGCGCGTCCGCCGGGATGACGCTTTCGGAGGTCACATCGCGCCCGCCGCCGGGCAGGCCTTCGCCCAAGTCCTCCGCCAGTGTTTCGCGGATGAACTTGGCGAGGTCGAAGCCGGGGAGGGAGAAGGTGGTCATGCCTTCACCCTAGCCGTTCGCGTCGCGCCAAGTCGAGAGGTGGTTGGGGTTCACACAAAGGCACAAAGACACAAAGAGGGCGGTTCGAACGTCGAAGCCGCGCCCTCATCCGAATGGCTGCCACATCAAATGGCCCTCGCGGGCCGGATGCAACAACTTTGTGCCTTTGTGCCTTTGTGCCTTTGTGCCTTTGTGTGAAAAACCTCAGTGCACGAAGCGCGCAACCACATCCCTGTAGCTGCGGCTCACCTTCACCTCGGCGCCGCTTTCCAGCACCAGGAAGCATTCGCCGTTGGTGTGGGGCTTCACCTGCCGCACCAGATCGAGGTTCACGATGGTCGAACGGTGCACGCGCTGGAATTTGCGCGGATCAAGGCGGCGCTCCAAATCCTTCATCGTCTCGCGCAGCACCAGCGAATTGTCGCCGGTGGAGATGATCATGTAATCGCCCGCGGCCTCGATATGCTCGATCGTGTCCACCTCGACGCGGAAGATCTGGCCGCGGTCCTTCACGTTGATCAGCTTTTCGAAGCGGTCGGCGCTTTCGGCCGCCGGCGCAGTGGTCTCGACGAAGTCCGCCGCGCGGTCCGGCGCGATTTCCGCCAGCACGTCGAGCAGATTGCCGGCATCCTCGGCCGACTTCTTCTCAGCCAGGCGCTGGCGCACGCGTTCGATGGTGTCGGCGAGCTTCTGTTCGTCGACCGGCTTCATCAGGTAATTGACGGCGTTGGCCTCGAAGGCGCGGATCGCGTGTTCTTCATAGGCGGTGACGAAGACGAACAGAGGGGGTTCGATCTCCATTACGCCCTTCACGACGCTGAAACCGTCAAAGCCGGGCATCTGGATGTCGAGGAAAACCAGATCGGGCTTCTCGGTCTTGATCTTGCGGATCGCTTCGCGCCCATTGGCGCAGGTGTCGATGATCTCGACGTCCTCGAACGGCGCAAGCCGCAGTTGGAGGCCTTGGATCGCGAGCTTTTCGTCATCGACGAGGATGGTTCTGATAGTCATGCGGGGGTTCCGATAGTTCGTTGGGGGGGATTGAGCGGGATGATGTTGTCTCCCCCAGCCACGGCAGAGGGGACAGGAGCCCCTGACGCTGCCGCAACGGGTTCGGGCACATCAGCCCGGGTGAAGGGGATTTCGATCAGCACGGTAAAGCCGCCCCCAGCTTCCGAACGGGTTTCAAACAGGTGTGTGTCGCCATAGGCTTGGGCCAGCCGATTGCGGATATTGGCAAGGCCGACCCCGGTGGAGACCGGTCGGCCCGGCACAGGCGTCCCGGACGGATCGCCGGCCATGAAACGCTGCACGTCTTCGATACCTGGCCCGGTATCTTCGACGGTGAGGCGCAGCCGATCGCCGATCACCCGCGCGGTGAGCGAGATGCGCGCACCTTCCTCTTGCGGGCTGACGGCATATTTGATCGCGTTTTCGACCAAGGGTTGCAGCAGCATCGCCGGCAGTTGCGCGGCGAGCGCGGCGTCCTCTATCTCGAAATGGGTGCGCAGGCGTTCTTCGAACCGCATCCGCTCAATATCGAGATAGAGCTGCAAGGTCTCGACCTCCTGCGCCAGCGTCACCTGACTGCCGGGCTCGGCGATGAGGGTATGCCGCAGGAAGCCAGACAGGCGCGTAAGCATCGCATTGGCCGGCTCGGTCTGTTTCAGCAGCACCAGCGTGCTGATCGAATTGAGCGTATTGAACAGGAAGTGCGGGTTGAGCTGGTAGCGCAGCATCGCCAGCTGCGCGGCGGTCGCCTGCGCTTCCAGCCGTTCCAGCCGGTCCGCCTGCTGTTCCACCGTCAGGAAGAAGTTGATCGCGTAATACAGCGCGCTCCACCCGCCGAGCAGCGTCAGCGGCAGATAGAGCAGCCCGATCAACCGCTGCGCAAAGGTCGTCTCACGGCTGGCGGCGTAATAGACCCCCTGCACCCAGGCATCGATCGAGGCGTGCATCAGCACGGCAACAAACAGCACCACCGCCGTCAGCCCCCATGTCACCAGCGGTTGTTGCTGGATGAGCTTGCGGTAGATCACCGACAGGATCAGGCTGATCGAAAACCCGGTGATGGTGGTGACAAGGATCAGCGCCAGCAAATCCAGCGGCTGCTCGTTCGCGAGTGCCGAGACCGCGCGCAGCAGAAACGCCGCGCCCCAGCCCGCCAACTGGAGGTTCCAGAACGCCCGGTTCTTGCTGGCGAAGAACGGCGCCGCCTGGATCTGGAGCACTGCCATAGCCAGACAGTCCTAACTCATTTCGTCGCAAACCACACGGCTAATCGGTCGCATCATCGCGGGGCCGCCACGGCTCGGCGCAAGGATTACCGCTTCGGGCCGGAGATGAGGCCGCCTTCCGGGTCGATCTCGCGGCGGAAATGGGTGGCCCAGTCGGCCTTGCCTTCACCCGCCATCATGGACTGCACCAGCGGAACTTCAGCGGCCATGGCCTCGGCCCGTTCGTCCCAGCCTTCGTGATGGCGCCGCATCCTGAGCCCCGCGTCATGGGTCGAACCCCAGCGTGTCATGAAGGCGACGGCGGCTTGCGGATCATAGCCCGCATTGGCGATCAACCACGGCACCAACCGGTCGGCTTCCCGCTCGACCCGGCGCACGTGTTTGTCCTTGCGCCCGTTGCGCTCAAGCCAGGCATGATGGCCGAGCACATTATGCGCCAGCTCATGCGCGACCAGCGCGGCGAATAGCGGCTCTTCCGCATAGCTGAAGGCGGGAAAACCGATCCCGATCACCACCCGCGCGCCATCGGCGACCGCCCGCTTGCCATCGCCCATCAGTTCGAAGCGGGTGGCGCAGACCTCGACCGGCTTGACCCGCGCCTCCGCACCATCCGCAAAGGCAATCGCGATACCGCCATGTTCGGTCAGCATCGCTTCCATGTGTTCATGCGCGCGCACCAACCGCTGCCATTCCATCGCCGCGCCTGCGGGCCACTGGTTGGGGTCGAACCGTTCGAGCGCGATGACCTCACGGTTACGGGGGAACGCACCCGACAGCGCGGCGGGCGATCCGCGCGCAGCGGTCTGCACCGCGAAGTCGCGTTCCAGCCCCAGCGCGGCGCGGGCGATAGCGGGCACACCGTAGCTCGCCATATCCTGCAATTGCAGCCCGATGCTCGGCACGACACGCGGGCAAAAGGCGGCATTCGCGCGGGCGAGGTGCCAGCCCACATCCTGCAAACGCTGGTCGGCGTCCTGATAGCGCCCAATCGCCGCCCGTTCGGCCGCGTAGTCGATCACCGGCGGCGCCTCCTGCGGCTGCGACGCCAGCGGGGCGGCCAGCATCAGTGCGGCGAGCGCCAAGGCGCGCATCAACGCGCCTCGGTCGACGCGGCGAGCGCGGCCTTGAGCTTTTCATAGCCGACCGCCCCGCCAAACGGGGTCTTGCCCGCGATCCATGCCGGCGTGCCGGTGAAGCCCAGCGAACGGGCGAAATCGAGGTTGCGGGCGATCTCGGTCGAAACGGCATCGGACGCCGCATCACGCTCGGCCCGCGCCATGTCGAGCCCGGCCGCCTTGGCCGCAGCCGTGACATCGCCGGTCGCGAACATGGCATCGTGGAACGCGCGGTACTTGCCCTGCAATCCGGCCGCCAGCGCCATGCGCGAGGCGACATCGCTGCCTTCGAAGATCGGCCATTCGCGGATCACGACCTTCAGGTCCGGGTCTTCGGCAATCAGCCGGTTCACGTCCTTGAGGCTCGCCTCGCAATAGGGGCAGTTATAGTCGGTGAATTCGACCAGCACGGTCTTGCCGTTGGGATTGCCGAGCACCACGCCGGGGAAGGGTTCGCGCACTTCGCCGCCCATCTGCGCCAGCCGCTTGGCCGATTCCTGCTCCTCGTAAGCCTGCGCCATCTGCGGTAGCAGATCAGGATTGGCGAGCAGGAAGGTGCGGGTGCGGTTGTCCGCAAGCCCGGAATAAGACCACGCTGCCGCGCCCAGAAAGCCGAACACCAGCGCCAGCAATGCGGTCAGCAAGGTCGCCGTCAGCGTGCGGGGCGCGTCTGTGGGGGTGGAGGCAGGCGGTTGGGAGGACATGCGCGAGGGTTCCGTCGGTCAGCAGGTGAATGCGCGTCAGCCTAGCGCCGATCGCGCAGCCGTTCCAGTTCAGCGCGCGCTTCCAGAGCAACATCCTGTGCGCGGATCCAGTCGGGCGAGCCATAAGGCAGGCTGGCCTCGGCGGCCTGCGCGTTCATCAAAGCCTGCGGGTAGAGGCGGTTCATTACCTGCTGCTCTGCGCTGGCCAGCCGTGCACGCGGAATATCGCCGCGCGCTTCATAGACTACGCCCAGCTGATACCACGCGAATGGATTGTAGCGATCCTTCTGCACCGAAGCGCGCAGCACCTGTTCGGCCTCGGGGAAATTGGCCTTGTTCTCGGTCGCGATCAGGGCGTGGCCGAGCATGCCGGCGATCAGCGGGTGCGAGCGGGTCAGCTCGGTCGCGCGGCGCAGGGGAGCCAAGGCGTCCATCGGCCGCCCGGATTCGAGCAGCACCTGCCCTTTCAACTCAAGGAACCACGGATTGTCGGGTTCTGCCGCCAGCAGGGCGTCAGCCTCGGCCAGCGCCATGTCGACCCGCGCTTCCTTGTGATAGGCATAGGCCCGGGCGTAGCGCGCCGGAATGCTGGTATCGCGCGGCGGATAGGCGTTGAGCGTGCGCTGCGGTTCGGCAAGGTAGCCGAACAGTTTGGCCTTGGCCCGCACGAAGCGTTCCTGCAGCGCCAGATCAGGCGGCGCATCCCACGCCGGGTCCTTTTCCAGCAACCCGCGCAGCACCTGGATACGGTCGCCCGAGAGCGGGTGGGTGCGGGCATAGGCGGCTTCGTCCGCCTGACTGTAGCCAGCGCGGATTTCATTGCCGCGCAGCCGCTCGAAGAACTTGATCATCCCCTTGCCGGTGATGCCAGCGCCCGAAAGGTAACGCGCGCCAGCCAGATCGGTCGAGGCTTCCTGATCGCGGTTGAAGGAGAGAAAGCTCCCCATTGCGGCCTGTTGCCCGGCGGCGATGATGCCCATCGCGCCTTCGCCCGCCCCGGCCAGCGCCGCGCCGACGCCGAGCAGCAGCGACAAGATCGAGATATTGGTCGCCCGCTTGGTGCGCTCGTCAAACCGGACCACGTGGCCAGCCGTGATGTGCCCCAGCTCGTGCGCGAGCACGCCTTGCACTTCGTTGGCGGTTTCGGCTTCGTTGATCAGGCCGGAGTGGACATAGATGGCCTGCCCGCCCGCCACGAAGGCGTTGATCGACCCGTCATTGATCAGGACCAGCTCGACATTGCCGGGTTCAAGCTCGCTCGCCTCGACCAGCGGGGCGACCATGTCCTTGAGCAGTTCCTCGGTCTCGGCATCGCGCAGGATCGACTGCGCGGCGACCGGCTGGACTGCAACAATCGCGCTCGCCAGCAGGGCGAGCAGGAAAGCGAGAGGTTGGGGGCGACGCATTACGCCGACCCTACTGCGTTTCAGCCTGAACTCAAACTGAAGCGCGCAGCCTCAGCCGAACAGCTTGCGCGCCGCGCGTTCGATCTGGGCGAGGTCTTCGGGCACTTCGGCGAGGATTTCGGCGCAGCCGATTTCGTCGCGGCGGATCAGCACCAGCGCGAATTCCGGCCCGGCCCCGTCGAGATGTTCGAGAGAGATCGCATCCAGCGCGCGCAATTGCTGCGCCAGCGCTTCGCGCACGGCGGCGGCATCTTCGACCGGCTTGCCCTGCTCTTCGCGGCGCAAGCGGCGCTCGGCCTTGACCACGGCTTTCACCCCGCCTTCGACCTCAGCGAGGAAGCGCGAAAGGCTCCCGCGCTCAAGCTGCAAGCGGTGGGCGTGGGTCAGCACGGCGGCATATTCGGTGAGGCGCGTCTTGTCGTAGTCATGCCCGAACACGAGCTTGACCACCGGGGTCATCGGCGCGCGGTCCTGCACGGTGAGGCCGCTTTCCGCGATCAGTTCGGCATAGTCTTCGGGCGCAGCCTGCGCAGCAAGGCTGAAGTCATAGGCGCGGCTGACTGCGGCATAGAGCGCGTTGCGGCTACGATCTTCCGTGCTGTCAGCGGCACGCGCCAGTTCACGCGCGGCGGCAAGGCAATCATAGAGCCCGGCATCATCGGGCAGATCGTCGACGAAATCGTCGTCTTCGGCCACCGGTTCAGCGACGGGCTCCACAGGCGCGAAGACGGGCGCCGCTTCGATTGCGGTCTCGGGCTCTGCTTCCGCCACAGGCTCCGGGCCGAAATCGGCGGCGCCGTAATCAGGCTCCTCCATGTGCTCGGTTTCCGGCAGCGGTTCGAGGCCAGTGAGGTCGATCGCCTTCTTGGTCGGCGCTTCGATGTAATCGGCGAGGCTGGCGAAGTTGTATCCGGCAAGCTCGCCCTCGCCTTCGTCCTCGTCATATTCCTCGTCGTCATCGCCGAGGCCGAACTGGCTGAAGTCGGGCATCCGAGTGCCTTTCTCGGCCCCGCTATCAAGCGTGGAGAGGCTGGCGAAATCATCCCCATAGGTATCGGAGAACTCCCCAGCGAAATCGTTAAAGCCTTGCTCGGCGCCGGTGCCGTCATCCGCGCTTTCATGTGCAGGCGAATCGGCCCAGTCGGTCACCGGGTCGGCGGGGCGCTGGACAGGTTCTGCGGCGAGCTCAAGCTCGGAGCCCAGTTCGAGCGCCTGATCGATTTCAAGCAGCAGCTCATCCGCGGTCAACTGGTCGGCCATTTCCTTCCAGTTGATCACGCCATAGATGAAGTCGATCGTGGAATCGTCGCTGGAATAGGGCAGCAGGATCCCGCGATAGAGGATCGCGACGCCGGCGTGATTGACGAACTCGGCCTCAAACCCGATCGGCGCCTGATTGGCGAGAATCTGCATGTAGTGATCGGTGATGCGGCTCAGCAAGGAGCGCGGCGGCACATCCGAAAGCCGGGTGATGACGCCGGTGGCGCCGCATTCCTGCCCGAGCTTCGCGCCGAGGAAGCAGACCGCCGGATTGTCGATCCCGCTCGAGAAATCGAGCAGCACCGAATGCGGGCCGAAATCGGGGAGGGCGGCCGGATCGAGGTCTTCGATATTAGGGAACATGCGGTCACCCAGCAGGCCGGCCCAATGATTATAGGCGCGGACCTGCATCCGGCGCTCGTCCTGGCCGATCGCATGCGGCGGCAGGTCGCGGCGCTGGGACGACTCGGGGCCGTCGTGGTCGGATGCATCCCAGCCCCGATCCGCATTCGCGTCGGAATCAAAGGTGCCGCGCAGAGTGTCCATGGCTGTAATCCGCCCCTTGGTGAACCTAGTCACGCAGGGTTCTGGCGCAGCGTGGTAAACATCCCGTTAAACCGATGCGGGATGTTTTGATCTTGCAGAGATTCCTTTCAGCCGTAAGTGGATCAGACTACAGGAAATACCGCATCTTGATGGTCACGCGGCTGGTGCCCGCACCCAGCGCGAACACGGCGTCCGTGAACTTGGGCGGCGCCATGCGGACCGGCGCATCGCGCGAGAAGCCATAGCCTTCCTTCGGCATCATCCCCATCGCCCGGTCGGCCTTGCCGTTATTGTTCTCGTCATGGAGCAGCGCGATGGCATATTGGCCGGGCTTGACCCCGGTGAAGCGAATTTCAACCTTGCCGCTGGCAGGCACCACGGTGCGGTGCGCGGCCGGATCCTTGATGCATTTGGGGAAGATGTCAGCGCGCGTCGTCATGCAAGCGCGCACGACGCCCTTGGCGGAGCGGATGTCGGTGACGGTGATGACCACCTCGCCGGTCGGCGCCGGAGCCGCCGCCAGCGCAGCGCCAAAGCTCGCGCCAAGCCCTGCCAGCACCAGCGCGACCGCTTTCATGGCGTGATGGCCTGTGCGCCGTGTCCGGCCTCGGTCACGATCCGCCGCGACAGCCCCTTGTCCGTTCCGCACAGCCTGTCCCACACGCGGAAATATAGCCCGAAGTTGCATCTGTATTCCTCGTGATGACGCTCGTGATGGCTGGCGGTTATCAGCCAGTTCCCCAACGGCGAGTGAACGAGCCAGCGCGGGAACATCTCCCAGCCCATGTGATTGGTGACGCCCATCACCGTCGCTACGGTCAGCACGAGGCCAAGCATGGCGACGTGGATCGGCACCAAGAACACCAGTACCGGCACCACGATCGCGCCGGTCACCGCCTCGATCGGATGAAAGCTCATCGCGGTCCACGCCGTCGGCGGGCGGCTGTCGTGGTGGACGGCATGGGCGAGGCGGAACCACTTCGGCCGGTGCATCCAGCGGTGGCTCCAGTAGAAACAGGTGTCCTGCACGAAGAGGTAGATCAGCACCGAGAGCGGGTGATACCACAAGGGCAGGCTCGTCCAGTCGGCGGTCATCTGGGTCCAGCCATGATGCCGCCAGCCCCACAGCACGATCCCTGCCGGTGCGCCATAGATCGCCGCGGACAGCAGCGACCAGCGCACCTCGCGTGCGATCTGTGCGCGCTTGCCCTCATACAGTCCGGGCCGCATTTTCGCCGTGGCGTAGGCGAACAGACCGCTGGTCAGCAGATAGCGCAGCGCCACGATTAGCGTGACGGCGAGACTGACGATCAGCAGTGCAATCGGAACAGGGGTGTCAGCGGGGAGCATCGCCCAAGGATATGCCGCAAATCCGAACGGCGCGACAGAGATAAGTCAGGCAGCCAAGCTCATCCGTGTGAATCGAGCGCCGTCGCCAGCGGGTCGATCAGCGCCATGTTCCGCCGCATGGCGATCCGCGCGAGGTGTTCGACCTGCGTCTTGCGCCGCGCTGCCGCCAGCGGCTCAAGCGCGGCGGGGCGCAGGATTTCGGCGTCATAGCCATCGGCGACGATCACCCCGCAGGTGCCGGGCCTGTAGGCCTCACTTTCCAGCGGCGCACGGTCGAGCCCCGGCGGCAGACCCCAGAAGAATCGGTCGCAATAATCGAGATAATCGGGCCACTTGGCATCGCCGAGCAGATCGGCGCGGGCGACCTTGATTTCCACGATCACGACCAGCCCCTTGGCATCGATCCCCATCAGATCGGCGCGGCGGCCGTTCCTCAGCGGCACTTCAGGCAGGCACCAGATATCGTTGCGCGCGAACAAGCGCCCGATCCCGCGCGCGACATCGCCAGCGGCGAGCGCCAGCGGCATGGGCGAATCAGAGGAGGAAATCGGCCCGCCGGTCATATGGCACGGTTGGAACGAAAGCGGAACGCAGTCAAGTCGCGTCCGAATGCTATCAGGCAAGCACACTTAGTCGGGTCGCGGGTTCTCGAGCACGCTCACCATCGCGGCGCGGGCGGCATGAAACTCGCGCCACAGCGCCAGCGCCGGAGCCGCCGGGTCCTGCCCCCGGCGCGCCAATGTGCCAAGCGCAGCCAGCCCGCTGTCGAGCATCGCAGCGCAATCGGCGACAGTCTGCGAGACCAGCGCCCGCTGCCACGGCGCAGCCCGGGCAATCACCGCGCCAAGCTCGCCGCCGATCTCAACCGGCTCGGGTGCCAGGCGGGCGAGCAGCGCCAATCCGGCTGCCTGCCCGTGGAGCGCCACCAGTGCTTCGGCCAGCGCCTCGGGTGCGGCACTGTCCGCAGGCAGGATCGCGGCCTGCGGGGGAATCATCTCGGGCGGAAGCGTGGCCATGACAGGAGCCTAGGCGGGCGTCCTTGCCGATTGGTTAAGCCCGATCCTGCCGATTGCGCGGCCATCCGCACCCACCCCGTGCGCGGAACAATTGTGTGGCATCACGCCCCACCTCTTGCTAAGCGCCGCGCCGCGCGCAAGAATAGCGCGCACCGCATGGCATCATGCACCCGTAGCTCAGCTGGATAGAGTGCTGCCCTCCGAAGGCAGAGGTCACAGGTTCGAATCCTGTCGGGTGCGCCATGGTTCTCAAATGCTTACGGCATCGAACACTATCGGCCGCAATGGCTGTAAGTGAGATGTGTGGGCGAACAACAGTTTGCCGTAAGCGACCAAGTCCGGACCCGGCTCGCCACGTGCAGACCACTATTGGGCAACCGCGGCGGGTGTCAGCTCACCTCGAAGCCGACCGTCCCGTTCATCGCGTGACCATCGCCCGCAGCGGCCTGCCAGCGTACCTCGTAGCTCCCGGTCGGCAGGGGCTTCTTGAGCCTCAGCGTCAATGTTGTGTTATCGGCAGACCAACTCGTCGTGAAATTGCGGATGAGCATCTCACCGTGGTTCGCCATCCCGGGCATGGCCGTCATGACAATACTGGCGGCGGCGCTCGCCTGTTCGACCGGCTGGCTGAAGGTCAGGGTGATCTGCTTGGGCGCTTTGGCGGTGGAATTGGCCGTTGGCGTGGAGGTGGTAAGCTGGATATGCGCCAGCAGTGCCGAGGGCGCGAGTGTGCTTAGGGCAAGAGCAGCGATGAAAGCAGGGATGCGCATGTTGGGTGTCCTTCGGATTGATCAGAACCAGAAACGGATGCCAGCCAGAAAGCTGGTGGCGGATGGGTCTTCGCCTCGGGCGCGGGCGAAATCGGCGCTGCGTCCGGTGCGCCAGGATTGTTCGATGCCGATATAGGGCGCGAATTCACGGCGGATTTCGTAACGCAGCCGCGCACCGATCTCGATCTGGTTGAACCCGGCACCGATCCCAAGTTCAGGAATATCCTGCGCGGCAAGGTTCGCTTCAATGCGTGGTTGGAGGATCAGGCGCTGGGTGATGCGCTGGTCGATTTCCGCCTCTACACGCGCGGTCAAATCGCCGCGATGCGACAGGAACAACGCGGCGTCGATCTCGAACAGATAGGGCGCAAGGCCCTGCACCCCGAGCACCGCATGGGTGGTATCCGGCCCGCCGATGTCGTGCCGCACGCCCGCCTGCACGTCCCAAAAGGGCGCGAAGGCTTTGGCGTAGAGCGCCTGCACCTCGGCATCCTCAGGGTTGGAGCCGAACGCGCCTTCGCCTTCGGATTTGAACCAGAGCCGTTCCGTCGGGCCGCCGTAGTACCCCTGGATGTCCCAGAGATAGAGGTCTTCGCCCTCGCGCACCTGCGCTTCCAGCCGATCGCCCTGGAACCAGAACACGGGAAAATCGCCGTGGGTGCGGCGCAGATCCTCGCGCGAGGCCCGCATGGCATCGGCGCCCCAGATGACATCGGCAGCGCGCGGCGGGCCACTTCCGGCGGTGGCTGGAGGCGGGGTTTCCACTGCCGGGCCGGGGGATTTCGGGCCGGGGGAGGCTGGCTTGTCCATAGGACCCATGTCGTGTCCGGCGTGGGGATCCTGCAAAGCCGCAGGCATGGTATGACCTGCATGGGAATCCTGCGCAGCGAGCGGCGCTGCCGCCATCAGGGCAAGGGCGGGAAGAACGACCCTCATGCGCCGCTCTCCGGCCCCATGACCGTCACGGTCTGCATCATCCCGCCGTGCATGTGATACAGCAGATGGCAGTGAAACGCCCAGTCGCCCGGCTCGTTGGCAGTCAGATCGAACTGTGCGCTCGCGCCGGGCTGGACGATAACAATGTTCTTGCGCGGCTGGTGGGCGGCATCCTCCCCGTTGACCAGCTCGAAGAACATCCCGTGCAGGTGTATCGGGTGCGCCATCATGGTGTTGTTGACAAGTTTCACCCGCACCCGCTCGTTCCAGGCAAAGCGGATCGGCACATCGCTGACAGCAGAATACATCCGGCCATCGAACGACCACATGTAGCGCTCCATGTTGCCCGTGAGATGCAATTCCAGCAGGCGCGAAGGCGTGCGCGTGTCGCGGTTGGGCTCCAGCGCTGACAGCATCCGGTAATTCAGTACGCGGTGATCGACATCGCGCAGGCCAAGGCCGGGGTCGCCGAGCTTGTCTACCGGTGCCATGGAAACCATGTCGATCCCGGGCCCGGTCTTCACATCGGGGGGCAGCAGCAGCGTGTCACGCATCTTCATGCCGTCCATCGAATGACCGCCATCACCATGGTTCATCCCCATGTCACCCATATCGAGCAGCGGGGGCTTACGCGGCGGCGGGATCGGCGCACGCGCACCGGGGCGGCTGGCAAGGTGGGCAAGCGCCATGCCGGACCGGTCCATGCTTTCGGCAACGATAGTATAGGCCTCCGCGCGGGGCTCGATGACCACATCGTAAGTTTCCGCCGTCCCGATCTGGAATTCGTCGACCTCGACCGGCTTCACGTTCTGCCCGTCCGCCGCGATCACCATCATCGGCAGGCCGGGAATCCGCAGGTTGAAAAAGGTCATCGCAGACCCGTTGATGACGCGCAGGCGGATGCGTTCGCCCGGTTTGAACAGGTATTCCAGCCCCTCCTTCGGCCCGCGTCCGTTGGCAAGGTAGGTGTAGGTGGAGCCCGTCACGTCCGCGATGTCGGTAGCGGGCATGCGCATTTCCGCCCACATCCGCCGGTCTTCGGCGGTCAGCGGGTAATCGTCGCTCCAACTGGTCTGCTGGTAGTTGAAATAGCCTTCGCCCTTGCGCAGCCGGTCCATGATTGTGTGCGGGTGCAGCGGAGTGAACTCGCTCAGCAGCAGGATGTAGTCTCGGTCATACTCCGCCGGTTCCTCGCCCGCCGGATCGATGATCAACGGACCGTAGTGGCCCTGCTGTTCCTGGAGCCCGGAATGGCTGTGATACCAGTAGGTGCCAGCCTGTCTGACCGGAAATTCATAGGTGAAGGTCTCCCCCGGCCTGATACCCGGAAAGCTGATCCCCGGCACACCATCCATATGAAACGGCACAAGCAGGCCGTGCCAGTGGATCGAGGTGTCCTCTTCGAGATGGTTCGTGACGTTGAGGCGGACGTTGGACCCTTCCTTCAAGCGCACCAGCGGCCCCGGCACCGATCCATTGATGGCGACGCCATGTCCCTTGCGTCCCTGCACCGCGCGCGGACCGTGACCCACCGCAAGGTCGATCACTGCGCCCGAGACCTCGTCAAAGCCCACGCGGATCGGCGCACCGCCGCGCATCTTGTGCATCGAATGGCCCTGCGCCCAGGCGGGCAGCGCGGCGAAGGCCGAAGCTGCGCCTACTCCGGCAAGCAGATGGCGACGGGTGACAAGCGGTGCGGTCATGCCTTCTATACGCCGGAGCGCGGCTCACCCCTCACCATCTCCGTCAATTTTTGCCGTGCTCGATGCAGACGGGTTTCTACGGCCTTGGTGCTGATGCCCAGTGCCTCGGCGGTTTCCTGCTGGCTCATTCCTTCGACCGTCCGCAGAATGAGCACGTCCTTGAGCGACGAGGGCAGTTCGGCGATGGCGCGGGCGGTAGCGATAAGCTCTTCCTTGCTCGCCAACTGCTTTTCGGGCGAGGGGGCATCATCTACGATCCACTCAGCGGCATTGTCGGGCAAGGGCAGACCAAGGAACCGCCGCACCGCCCGCCGTCGTGTCCGGTCGCGGCACTTGTTGAGCGTTATCGTGGCAATCCACCCCCGGAACGGACGCGCCGGATCGTAGCGTGACAGCGCCCCGAATGCCGAGACAAAGGCTTCCTGCACGATATCGAACGCCTCCTCGGCATCGCCCGTTGCCGTGCGCGCGAGCCGGTAGGCTGCATCACGGTGCCGGGCCACCAACACCCGCGCTGCCCGCGGATCGCCCGCCAGCACCCCGCGCACCAGCGCAGCGTCCAGATCCTCACCGGTCACAGGCCCGGCTGCGCAAGGCTTTCGGAAACCACTTCATCGAAGCGCGTCTGCTGATCGGGCCGCAGGATCGCGCGCATCGCAAAGACGTGTTCCAGCGTCGCTTTCTGAAGGGCGCCCATTGCCCTGTGAGTGGCATCGACCGCAGCCGAAACGCGTGTGCCATATTGATGCTCGGCGGCGATCGCCTCGGCCAACCGCGCGTTGTCGGCCCGGAGCTGCGCCTCGAGCGCTTCGCGGCGCCCGGCAAAATCGCGTTCGAGTACGGCGAGCAAGCGTTCCTGCGCATCGTCGAGTTCCAACTCGTCATGCATCAATGCGTGAAGCTCCGCTCCGCTGTGGTGCGCGGCGGGCTGGACCATCCGTCCAAGCCATACCCCCGCGAGCGCAAGTGCGATGACCAGAGCGGCGACGACGGCAAGGTGGCGGCCGGTCATTCCTGCCCCAGTGCGATCAGCGGGGTCAGGTCGAGCGAAGGGCCGAACGCGGCAAGCGGTGCCTCGGCCTGGGCCGGGGCCTGCATTCCGCCAACGACCCCAATCCCCAGCGCAGCAGCAGCGGCAGCCGCCAAGGTGCTGCGCGCCTGTCGAGCCTCAGCCCGCGCGCGCACGGCGAGCGCGCCGCCGTCGATTGCGGAAAGGTCGGGCAGCGGGGCGGCCGCGAGCCGCGCAAGATTGGCGTCGAGATCCATCATGTTCCTCCTGACCACATGCATACGCACGCGCGCGAACAATCCCTCACCGGTTGCGTAAAATCATGTCCGCGCCGCGTCGGGGTTGAAGGTCGCGATGATCGGGCATGGCCCGGCATCACCAGCCGCGCAGGCGTCGGCCAGTCGCAGCAGTGCGCCAATTTTCATAAACCTACGGGTGAATAGCCAAAACATCCGGGCTATGTGGAGGCATGGGGATGCTGTTGTGGGCGACGCCCTTTTCGGCAAGCGCGATGCGCGTTGCACATACGAACTTACTCTGCGGCAAACCGATTATCTCAACGGCTGACCTGGTCTTCTCCTTGGTGTTGCAAGGACTGCCGCTCAGGGCGAACGAATTGGGACAATCTGGCTCAATTTGAGTGCTGCGCCCGCTGGCTCAACAGCCAAGTCCGGATCGCTGGGTGCTCAGCTAGGCCGGCCGCTCGGGTGTAAGCGTCGGCTGCCTCCACCTGCGCGCCCGCGGCTGCAAGCGCGAAGGCGCGCGTTGCCCAATAGGGCTGATGTGCTTTGATCAGGCCGGGGTCCAATGCGTCCAGAGCCTGGATCGCAGCCAATGGCAGACCTGACTGGGCCAATGCGGCCGCGCGAGAGACATGGCTTCCGATCGTCGGTGCGATTGCCAGGAGCCCGTTATAAAGGTCGAGGATTGCGGTCCAATTCGTGGCGGGGTGTCGACGACGGTCGGCATGAACGGCTTGGATCGCCGCCTCAAGCTGAAAACGGCCAAGACGACCAAGGCGGCTAGCCTGACGCAAACATTGCTCCGCCTCTATCATCGATGTTGCATCCCAAGAGGCGGGATCTTGTCGGCTGACCGGTATGTAATGACCGGCCTGGATCGGCGACGGCCGGGCCGAGACGAACACCATAAGCGCAAGCAGCCCAGAGGCTTCGGGTTCGCCGGGTGCCAGCTCTGCAAGCAGTCGCCCCAGCCAAAGCGCCTCGTGCTGCAAGGAATTATCCCCCTCGCCGCCCCGCGATAGAGTGAATGCGGCGTAGACGGCGTCGAGGACAGGCTCAAGCCGATCAGCTAGCTCCTCCGGATCAGGTGTCTCGAATCGCACGCCCGCGCCAATGAGCTTTGCCTTGGCGCGCACGAGGCGCTTCGTCATCGCCGCGGCGGAAACAAGGAAAGCTGGAGCCATACGCTCGGCCGTGAGCCCCAGAACGGCCTGGAGCATGAGGGGCGTGCGCGCACCCGCGTCGATCGCCGGATGACTGCAGGCGAGAAGCAGTCCGAGACGCTGGTCGGGATAGGCCGCATCCTCGTTCATGGCCGCCTCCGCCTCCTCTTGCATGCGGACAAGTTCGGCCTGCGCGAGGTCGGCATGTGCACGGCGGCGAGCGCGGTCAATGCTGCGCCGCCGCGCCACTGTGAGCAGCCACCCTTGCGGATTGGCCGGTATCCCGGTGGCGGGCCAGCGCTCCAGTGCGGCGAGCAACGCGTCGGCCAAGGCGTCCTCGGCCTCGGCAAGGTCGCCGGACCGGGACGCAAGCAGCGCAACCAGGCGGCCATAAGCCCGGCGCGCCTCGGTTTCGACCGGCGACCAGGCCACTACCGGGCGGTCAAGCGGTGATGATCGGGCGCACTTCCACCGCGCCATAAGACGCAGCCGGGTTGCGCGCGGCCCACTGGAGCGCCTCGTCTAGATTGGCGACCTCGATCACGAAGTAACCGCCGAGCTCTTCCTTGCTGTCGATATAGGGACCATCGTGAACATCGCGCCGACCATCACGGAGCCGCACGGTTGTCGCCGTTGTCCCCGGCTTCAGCGCATTGCCGCCCCGCATCACCCCGGCGTCGATCATCGCCTGAGTGTAGGCGATCCAGGCGTCCATGTCGCCGTGTGCATCGAGGGTTCCGTCTGCCTGAGCGGCGGGGACGTAGTTCATGATCATGTACTGCATAACTTTCTCCTTTTCACACCCATGACGCGCGGCTCAGCGGCATTCGGACATCAGACGGTCGCGGCAGCTTCTTTTTGTTGCATGTGGAAGCTTCGGGCCTCGGTGAATCTTCGAGATCTGCCGCGATGGACCGCTGGAGCCAACCTTAAGGAGTTCATTCTTCCGCCCTCTGCCTGGGTCAGAAAATGCCCCCTTAGCGGCCATCGGCGATGTCGGTGCGGCGTGCGATGTCGAACTATCGGGCAGGTGGTGTCTTCATTGTCCGAGGGCGAATGAGCACCGGCTTAAGCGATGCTTCCGCCACGACAGATGGTGCTTCGTCGAAAGGGGCGATGCATGAAATGACCGGCGCAGGATTGACCCTGCCATCAGCCACCCACGCCAGAGCCGCTGCCACGTTCGGGCCTCCGCGCCCGCGCCCGGTGTAGAACCGCACGCCGCGCCGATACATCTCGAACAACGGCAGGGCGACATCGCCGAAATGACCGCCGACTGACGAAACGATGCCCTCCGGCGCCACGGAGCGCAGCGCGCATAGTAACGCCGCCTGATCGGCGCTGGCATCAATGATGATCGGGAACTCCCCGGCGCGGCGCGGAGGCGGCCCTTCCACGGCGTGTGCGCCGAAGCTCTCGGCTATGGCGAGGCGGCTGCGATCCGTGTCGTGATACTGTACCCGCGATGCCCCTGCTGCCGACGCAAACATGACGGCATAAAGCGCGATCGAGCCACAGCCACCCATCACCAGCACATCGGCTCCGGGCGATTGCTCGAGATGCGGTACAGTGAACTCCCATCCGAAGGGCAGGTTATCGGCTGCGCTTGCGACCAGCGCGGGTTCGACCCCTTCAGGCACGGGCGTCAGCGCAAACTCGGCTTGGACCACCCGCAACAGATCCGAGAACGTACCGCCCCAGTCGCCCAGTCCGGGCAGGCCATACATCGCGCCAGGCGGATGACTGCGGCAGGCATTGGGACGACCACCTGTGCAATGATCGCAATGCGCGCAGGAGATGTGCCAGTTCACCACTACCAGATCGCCGCGCCGGAACCGGGTCACACCCTCGCCCACTTCCACCACTTCGGCCACGCATTCATGGCCGATTGCAAAGGGTCCTGCGAAGGGTGCCTCGCCGCGAACGATCAGCCGGTCGAGATCGCAGGTTGTCGCTGCGACCGGCCTTACGATAGCATCGCTTGCCAGCTGGATCCGCGGCTCGGCGACGTCCCGCCATTCCAGCTTGCCGGGTGACAGGAACACCAGTTCACGCACCGGCAAGGACCCATGTCGTGCGAAGGTCGGCTCCGGATTCGGCCATGGCCTGCGCGACTGCGGCGATGAGGCGGCTGCGCAATCGGGGATCGCTTTCGTTCTCCCCCCACGCCAGCCTCACCATCGCCGGGAACGGCTGGCGCGCCTGTCCAAAGGCACCCTTGGGCAGCGTCAGGGCCAGAGCCGCTACGCTGCCCCCGAGCATGGCGCGACGGGACACATGAAAGTGCTGTCGCATGGCCACTAGCCCTGCGGCGCCAGAGCAGCTCTCATCTGATCGAGCGTGAGCGCCCGGCCAGCCATGCCCCATCCGCCATCAGGCACTTCGTTGATGTGCACCCAGGTGAATTGGCGGACTGCGGGAACACCCTCGGCCTCAACGCAGGCATCGGTCACCTTGGCGACCATCAACGACTTCTGTTCGGGGGAAAGAGAACCTTCGGGGATCGAGATCTGGACAAGCGGCATGTGTCAGTACCTTCCATGAAAACGCCATGATACTATGGCGATCACCATACTATGTCGATTGCCATAGATTCGTCAAGCAGGACTTGGTAGAGAGACCCATGGCACGCACATCCGACGCCCGAGACAAGGCCCTCGCTACCGCCGAAACCCTGTTCCGCAGCCAGGGCTTTGCGGCGACCGGGCTGGCGCAGATTATCGGTGAAAGTGGCGCTCCGAAGGGATCGTTCTACTTTCACTTCCCCGGCGGGAAGGACCAGTTGGCGGCAGAGATCATCGCGAGCTTCAGCGCTCGGGTGGTAGCTGGCATCGCTGCGGCGGCGCGGGCCACGCCGGACAATGCTGCTGCCTTCATCGGCTTGCTTTGTGCAGGAACGGCCGCCGAAATGCGTGAATCTGATTATGCGCTGGGATGCGCCTTGCAGAACATCGCGGGAGAGCGCGCTCCACATGATCCGCGCCTGACACCGATGTTGCAGGACGGGTTTGAAGCATGGGTTGGCGCAATTGCGGGACATCTGAAGGATTGCGGGATCGTTGATCCTCGGCCGCTCGCACAGGCACTCATCGCCGCGCTTGAAGGCGGGCGAAGTCTGGCGCGGGCCGGCCGCAGCGATGCCGTGTTTGCAGCCATAGCAGGGAGTTTCACGGCCATGCTTCCTGATCAGCCGAAGCCAGCAGGAGGTGCTGCGTCAGGCTGACGGTTTCCGGACCGGCTGTGCCAGATCGCCGGTCTTCACCCACAATCGGCAACCTGCTTCACCCGCAATCGCCGCAAGGTCGGCCCCGGCAGCAGACGCAGCCACGACCATTGCTGAAATGCCCCGCGATCGCGGATGAAACTTCCGTCCAGCGCGAAGCACTCGGCGCCGCCGGCCAAGGGATGGGCCATAAGTGGGGCCAGTGCGGGATCCTGCTTGCGTCCGACCTCCAGTTTTCCGACATTTCTATTGTATCGCGGGACATCTCCACATTGCCGCGATCACCAGCTTCGGCGAAGGCGGCTCAGCTCATATCATCGGGCAAAGGCTGGACAGTGATGGTGTTGATTTGTTCCGCTTCGCTTTTCGCCGCATGGAAGCGCGCGCCCCGGACCTGATGAAGCAGCACAATCGCCACCACCAGTGCGGGCAACGCGACCGCTGCCATCGCTTCGACAATGCGGCTACCATCTGATGCCAGCCAGTCCGATGCAGCACCGACCAGCGGCCCGACCGCCGAGGCGCCCAGCATCGTCGCGATGAACTGGACCGCGACGATCCGGCCGATCATGGGTTGCGGGACAAGCGTCTGGAAGACTGTCGGCTGGAACATGGCCCCCATCGAGAGGAAGAAGCCGAACACGGCGAAGAAGGCATAAAGGGCGGCCGCGCTGTTCATCAGCGGCAGAGCGAACGCGCACAGCAGCATGCCGGACGCGGTCGCCGTCAGCATCAGAGCGGGCGTTACAGCCCCGAACCGCGGAAGGGCGATCCGCGTTACAACCAAGCTCGCCAGAAATGCCGAAAGAGCGGAGATGATCTGGGCCGCGCCCATCCCGGCACCGACCTCGCTCGGGCTTGCGCCGAAGATCCGGGTCGCAGCAATCGCGGTCCATGGGCCAATCGCGCCGAACGCCATGCCGGCAAGGCCGGACCCAGCGATCACCGATCCAAGGATCACCCGGTGACGAAGGACATAGGGCCAGAACGCTGCCGTTGCGGGCGAGCCAGCCTCCTGCTCAGATTGCGGTGCCATGCGCGGGTGCGGGCCGATCGGCAGAGTCAGCGCGATGGCAATCATGATCGGCGCTGCGCCAGCGGCCAGTATCAGGCTGACGCGCCACGGTTCCAGTTGCGATAGAGCCAACGGCAGCATGGGCTGGAGCGTCGGGGTTGCTTCCACCAGCAGTCCGGCAAGGACAATCGCCAGGGCGCCGCCACCGATTGCTGTGGCCGCAAAGATCGAATTGGCAGCCTGCCTTTGCGCGCCGGTGAACAGTCGCGGGATCAGGCTATAGGCCACTGGTGAAAGCCCGGCCTCGGCGGCAGCCACTAGGCCAGTGAAAATGAAGATCTGCACAAAGCTCTGGGCCAACCCCGAAAGCGCCACCGCCATGCTCCATATCGTAATGCAGATCGCAAGCAGGATGCGGTTGTCGTAGCGCCCCGCGAGCCAGCCGAGCGGATAGCTTGCCAAGGCAGCCCACAAGGCGACACCTGTTCCCTGCAACAGCCCGGTTTCGACATCACTCAGGGCAAAATGCAGACGGATCGGTTCGGCCAACAACAGCAGGACATATCGGTCGGCAAAGGAGAACAGGCTGATGACGGAAAGGGCCAGCAGCACATACCAACCCCGGATCGATGCCCTTCCGGCCGGGGCGGCGAGCGGGTTCTTGTCGGTGGTCTCAATTGCCATCGGTGCTGTCATTATCCGCCCCATTTCCAAGTTGACCTACTTGTAACTGTGACCTAGCATGTTTCCCATGATTGGCAATGCTGGAGACGGGGACACGGTCATGCTGTCCGAGACGCAAGAACCCGGCCCCGCCGATGCAGTACGCCAGCGCGTGGGCAGGCTGAAGATCGATGGGCGATCCTTCATTGATGGTCGGCGGTCGGACGCGCGCGGGGAGGCCAGTTTTGATCTAATCGGTGTAACCGATAACATCGTCCTGACAACGATAGCAGATGCCGGGGCAGAGGATGTCGACCGAGCTGTCGCATCGGCGCGCCGCGCGTTTGACGATGGTCGCTGGCGCAGCCTTGCCCCGTCACAGCGAGGTGTGATCCTGCAGCGCTTTGCCGATCTGGTTGCGGGCGAGGCTGAAACACTCGGCCTGCTTGATACGATCCAGATGGGGATGCCGGCGCATATCTCGGTGCCCGGGATTATTGCGGCTGCGGACATGATCCGGGTGAGCGCGGAACTGGCCGATGCCCATACCGACCAGATCATGCCCAGCGCACCTTCGGCGCTCTATATGCAGATCAGGCGTCCGCGCGGGATTGTGGCGGCGATCACGCCGTGGAATTACCCGGTGCATGTCGCCCTTGCGAAGATTGCCCCTGCTCTGGCGACCGGCAATTGCGTCATCCTCAAGCCCTCGGAAATCGCGCCTCTGGCGTGCCTCAGGTTGGCCGATCTCGCTATCGAGGCAGGGGTTCCGCCCGGGGTATTCAATGCGCTGGCCGGAACGGGCCAAAGCGCTGGCAGGCTGCTCGCGCTTCACCACTATGTCGATTGCCTTGCCTTTGTCGGATCGACCGGCACCGGCCTCCAGCTGATGCAATATGCGGGTCAGTCCAACATGAAAGCGCTGCTGCTGGAATGCGGCGGGAAATCGCCACAGATCGTGATGGACGATTGCGGCGATCCCGAAACGCTCTGCGATGCGCTTGTCATGGGCTTTACGTCGAACAGTGGCCAGGTGTGCGTTAGCGGGTCGCGCATCCTGCTGGCCGATCATGTCCATGACACGCTGCTCCCGCTGCTGGCCGAAAGAGTAAGCGCCCTGACAGTCGGCCATCCCTTCAATCCCGGCACGGCGCTGGCTCCCCTGGCAAGCGTGCAGCAAGCCGAAAAGGTAAGGACCTATCTGGCGCTGGGCGAAAGGGACGGTGATTGTGTGGCCCACGGGACGGATCACAGCGACAATCCTTCGGCGGTTCCGCCCTACCTGTTTGCCGTCAAGGATCCGGAATGCCCGCTGGCGCAGGACGAGATTTTTGGTCCCGTGGGCGCTGTCATGCGCTTTGGCACGCCCGCCGAAGCGATCAGGCTAGCCAACGCCACCCGTTATGGCTTGTCGGCAACGATCTGGTCGAGCGATGTTGCCGCCACCCATGCGATGGTGCCGGAACTGCGCGCTGGCTTCGTGATGGCGAATGCCGTGGCGCGGCCCGGCGATCCGGGTGTGCGATACATGAGCGGCGAGCCGCGCAAGATGTCGGGCTTCGGGGCCGATGGTGGCGCGCTCGGCATGCTGTCCTACACCTGTGTCCAGGCCGTGGGCTATCATCTGAAGTGACCTTGCTGGAGGCTCCATGTCCGTGCCGCAAACCCTGATGCTGCCCGCGCCCGACCTGCGGGTCGATGTTCCGATGCGCGATGGCGTCACGCTTGATACCTGCATATGGCTCCCCGCCGGACGGACGCCTGCCCCGGCTATTCTGATCCGCACGCCTTACAGCCGCGCGGTCAGCGCCGTGAACGAGCCGCCGATGCTCCGCTATCTCCAAGCCGGATTTGCGGTCGTCATCCAGCAGATCCGCGGCATCGGGCGCAGCGGTGGGCGCTTCGCCTTCATGGCCCCGCACGAGCGTGAGGATGGCTATGATGCGGTTGAATGGATCGCCGCGCAGGCGTGGTGCAGCGGCGCGGTCGGCATGGATGGCCACAGCTATGCCGGGATGACCCAGCTTCCTGCCGCCATCGCCCGCCCGCCGCATCTGCGCTGCATTGTGCCGGCCGTGGCCAGCACGGATTTCTTCATGGAGCCGCCCTATGTCGGCGGGGTGTTCTCCCGCATGCACACGCTGGTATGGTGCGAGGCGCTGAACTTTGCCGATATGCTCGACGCCAACAAAGGCGGCTTTGCCATGCACGGGTTCATGACCGATCCGGCCTTGCTGGCAAGCTGGCTGTCGCGCCCGGTGCGGGAGGCCGGCAAGTCGCTGCCCGGCGATCTCGGCCAGCATTATCAGGACGTGCTGGATCACCCCTGTTTCGACGACTGGTGGGCATCGCGAGGTATCGGCGCTGAAGAACTCGCCCTGATCGATGTGCCGGCCCTGGTGGTCTCCGGCAATTTCGATCCGAGCGTCGGCACAATGGGCCTGTGGAGAGCGATCGAGGCTGGCCCGGCTGCCCGCGACAGTCGTTGGCTGATTGTCGGGCCGTGGGATCACAATGGCGCCTATAACGGCGGCGGGCGATTGCACGGGCCTTATGATCTTGGCCCGGAATCCGACCTCGATCTGGTCGGCCTGCGCATCGCGTTCTTCAAACGCTTTCTCGGGGAGGATTCGAGCGCCGCGGTTCCTGCTGACCGCGTGACCCATTTCATCACTGGCGCGAACCGCTGGGTCAGAGCGCAAGCCTTTCCGCCGCCGGGGAGCAGGGAACAGCGCCTGTTCCTCTCCAGCAGCGGGCACGCCAATTCCTTGCGCGGGGATGGTTGTCTGACGGAAAGGGAGCCGACTTCAGCCCCTGTCACCGATCATTTCGTGGACGATCCGGACTGGCCCATCGTTTGCCCGATGCCCGGCCTGAAGGGGCCTGCGCACATGCTCGACCTGAGGGAGCTGGCCCGCAACCACGATGTGCTCGTCTATCGCACCGCGCCGCTGGATTCCTCGCTGACGATCCTTGGCGAAGCGGTGGTCGAATTGGCCGTCAGCGCCGATGTGCCGGATGCCGATATCATCGTCTACCTTGCCGAGCAGACCGGGGCGGGCAATTTCAACCTGCTCGCCTTCGGGCAGCTGCGCCTGCGCTATCGCTTCGGGTTTGACCGGGAGGTTATGCTGGAGCCCGGCAAGGTCGAGACCGTGGCGATCAGCCTCAGCCATGCGGGACACCAGATCGCCAGCGGCAATGCGCTGTGCCTGCTGGTGGCGGGAGGCAACTTCCCGCTGCTCGATCCCAACCCGCACGGCGAAGGGCCGATTGCCGATCAGGTCACCAACCAGCCCGCCATGCAGATGGTGCATCACGGGGGCGGCTACGGGTCCAGCCTGCGCCTCCCGGTTCTGGATATCGATACATGAGCATCGCGTTAGCGCCCTGTGCACCGGGCCTGTCCGAACGTGTCGAGCGGGTCAGGCGGGAACTGGCGCGCGAAAACGTCGATGCCCTGATCGTCTACAACAATGACCCACACCTGTCGGAATATCTCCCTGACCGGTGGCAGGCGCGGCAATGGTTGTCGGGGTTTAAGGGCAGCGCGGGGATCGTGGCGATCACCGCAGAGCGGGCAGCGATTTTTGTCGACAGCCGCTACCTGATCCTCGCCGAGCAGGCATTTGCGGGCACGCCGGTCGAGGTTCACCTGATCGGCCCGGCAAACGCCGCGCCGCATCTGGACTGGCTCGAACAGTGTGTGCCCGGCAACGGCACCGTCCTTGCCGACGGTCATGCGCTAGAGGTGCGGGAATACCGTGCATTGTCGGCGCGCCTCGGCGTGGCCGGGGTGCAATTGCGGACCGACATCGATCTGTTCGATGCAGTCTGGGAAGATCGCCCGCCAGAGCCGGCCGGGCCGGTCTGGTTTCACGAAGCGGCCGAGACAGTCCAACCGACCACCGAGAAACTCGCACGTCTGCGCGAGGACATGCGCCGAAATGGCGCATCGCATCATTTCATCAGCGCACTCGATGAAATTGCATGGATCACCAACCTGCGGGGGAGTGATATCGAACACAATCCCCTGTTCGTCGCGCACCTGATGGTCACGGGAGATGACGCAATCCTGTTTTCGCCCGAGCGGCAATTTGATGCACCTGCATTGGGGGCGCTGCGGGCCGCGCGTATCAGGATCGAGCCTTACGCCAAGGCCTCACAGGTGCTTGGACAGCTTCCGTCCGATGCCGCGATCCTTGTAGATCCCAAGCGGATAACATGGGGCTTTCATGCGGCTATTCCCGATCATTGCCGCATCATCGAGGCGATCAATCCCGCTGCCTTGCTGAAACGGGTCAAGCGCCCTGCCGAAGTCGCGTCTTTCCGGGAAACCATGATCGAGGACGGCGTGGCGCTGGTCCGGTTTCAGGCGGAGTTCGACAAGTCGATGGCGCGGGGCGAGCGATGGACGGAATGGAGCGTGCACGAACGGCTCACGTACATGCGCGCGCAATCACCGCTGTTCCGCGGTCTGGCGTTCCCGACCTGCGCTGGGTTCAATCCGAACGGAGCCATCCCACACTACAGCGTCGCGCCCGACAGCGCGCTGGACATCACAGGCGATGGCCTGCTGCTGATCGATTCCGGTGGCCAATATCTTGGCGGAACAACCGACGTCTGCCGGGTGTGGGCGATCGGCCAGCCGACCGACGCGATGCGCCGCGATGCGACAGTGGCGATGCGCGGCCTCATCGCGATCAGCACGGCGAAGTTCCCGGCCGGGATTCCGGGTCCGATGATTGATGCTATCGCCCGCGCGCCGCTGTGGGCGGAAAGGCTCGATTACTTTCACGGCACCGGCCACGGCGTCGGATGCTTTCTGGGCGTCCATGAATTGCCGACCCTGCTGAGCGGGCGGATGGTGGAGCCGGGCATGGAATATGTGCCGGGCGTGGTCAGCGCGATCGAGCCGGGGGTCTATCGGCCCGGTCAATACGGCGTCCGGCACGAAAACATCGCCGTCGTGGTTGATGCCGGCGACACCGAGTTCGGGCATTTTGCAGCGTTCGAGACATTGACCCTTTGCCCCTTCGACCGTCGATGTCTCCAGCCTGACCTGCTCGACCATCGAGAGACCGCCTGGCTTGATGCCTATCACCGAATGGTCAGAGAGCGTCTTGCCCCCAGGTTGGACGGCACCGCGCTGGATTGGTTGTTGCGCCATACCGAACCGTTGCAGTGCCACTGATGCCAGCTCGGCTGGGGGCTATACCCTGACACACGCAACCACAGGTGGCACCTCGGTAAGGGCTGTAGACTGGCTGGCTTTGCTGGGAGGCAATGTCGCGCTTGCGCTGGGGCCGTGGTTTGTCCGTTTGGCGGACAGCGGCCCGGTGTCGGCCGGGTTCTGGCGCATGACACTGGCCCTGCCGCTGCTGCTGTTTCTGATGCTGCATCAGCGTGAGCAGGCTCATGGCTATGGCCGCGGGGACTGGCTTCTGGTGGCAGGCGCAGGTGTGATCTTTGCGCTCGATCTGGCGAGCTGGCATATCGGCATAGGGCAGACGCGGCTCGGCAATGCGGCCCTGTTCGGCAATTCGGGCAGCATCCTGCTCATGGTCGGGGGGCTGCTGGCGTTGCGCCGAAAGCCTCGCGCTACAGAGGTCGCAGCCGTTTGTCTCGCCATGCTGGGAGCCGCCCTGTTGCTGGGACGGTCGATGGACATCGACCGGCAAACACTGGTCGGCGACCTGTTTTGTATCACCGCTGGCCTGCTCTACGTGGGCTATATCCTGCTTGTGCGGAACATTCGCGGGCGGATCGGGCCTTGGAGCCTGCTTTTCTGGTCGAGCCTTGCCGGTGCACCGGTGATGCTTGCCGTCGCCATAACGATGGGGGAGCCGGTCTGGCCGAGCGTCTGGTGGCCTTTGATCGGCCTCATGCTGGCGTGCCAGATTGTCGGACAGGGCCTGCTGATCTGGTCGCTCAACCGGTTTTCGGCGCTGATCATCGGCCTTGTGCTGCTGACGCAGCCTGCGATTTCGGTCTTGGCCGGGTGGATTTCTTTCGGGGAAATGCTTGATCCGGTCGACGCCATCGGAATGGTGCTGGTGGCTGCAGCCCTTGTCGTGGCGCGGGCGAGGCAGGCTTGACCTCAACCCCCCTTCGGATAGCTGCCCAGAAACCCTAGCATGTGCAGCACCGCGCGCATGGTCGGAAGCTCTGCCGCCACGCTGGCCTGACTGATCTGACGGAAACCTGGCAGAAGCCCAGCAAGCTCGGCGATGACGGGGTGGGTGAATTCCACTTCCAGCCGGTAAGGCGCCGGTAAACGGAACGGTGCCGGACGGTCCTGCCCCACAGCCCGCGCGCTTGCCGCCCCGACCATCGCGGCAGCATCCTGCGGCAAGGCCGTTGCGACCGATTGCCAGCCGATGAATGTCTTGACCGGACATGTGACGATACCGGGCATCAGTGACGCGACCTCCCCGCAGATCGCGTCGTCGCCGCTGATCAGAATGACCGGAACGCCGATTTCGCCTGCAAATGCCCCAAGCAGCATGGCTTCCGAACAGCTTTGCCCGTTCAACCGCACGTCAGCAAACAGCGTGCCGTTCAGGGTATGGGCCAGCGTTCCCGCACCGCTGCGCGCGCCGCTGTGAAAGCCGATGAACATGCAGGCTTCTACGCCCGGCATATCTGCCCACTCCACCTGCCCGAGCGGGCGAGGCCATGACCGGATCAGTGTGGTTCCGGGAGGTAGACGATCGGGCAGCAGGTTCTGGGCGTTGCCATGCCCATCTGCGACGATGACCTCGTCATAGCCAGCTTCCAGCGCGGCTTGCGCGGCAGCGGAAACCTCGGCGGTCATCCAGATCCGCGCGGTTTCATACTCGAACTGGCCCGGCATCAGCTGGCTGACGCTAGCAACCCCCGCGATGCCTTCCATGTCGGCCGAGATGAACAGCCGTCTTGGAACCCGCGTGGTCAAATGGCGCACAGCGGATGTGCTCATCCCCAAAGCGACGGCTTGTACGGCTTAGCCACCACCCCATTCACATATTCGAACCCGTCCGGCACATCGGTCGCGTGCAGCATCGGTCCATCGAGATCGACGAAGGAACAGCGCTGCGCCAGCACCATCGCTGGAGCCATCGAGAGCGATGAACCAAGCATACAGCCCACCATCAGCTTCAGGCCGCGCGCTTCGGCAGCGTCGGCAAGCACCATCGCCGACGTCAGCCCCCCAGCCTTGTCGAGCTTGATGTTGATCACATCGAACCGGCCAACCACGCGGTCGAGATCCTGCGGCCCGTCGACCAGTTCGTCAGCGCATAAAGGGATCGGCGAAGTCCACCCGTCGAGGCCGGCTTCCGCACCGACCGGGATCGGCTGTTCCAGCAAGGCAACGCCGAGCGGCACCAGCTCAGTGGCGAAGCGCTTGAGCTGTTCGATGCTCCAAGCCTGATTGGCATCGACGATCAGCGCGGCATCCGGTGCGCCCTTCCGAACTGCCCGGATCGCGCTGACAGGATCGCTGTCGGCAACTTTGACCTTCAGCAACGGGAAAGCCGCAAACGCGCGAGCGGTTTGTTCGTAAGAATCGAGATCGCGTATGCCGATGGTGTAGGCCGATTTGACCGGAAAGGGCCTCAGATTGTTCCGGGCAAAGGGGTCGCCTGCGCCGGCTTTGGCTTCAAGGTCCCATAGCGCGGCGTCGATGGCCATGCGCGCGCCGCCACTGGGCAGTATCCGCATGGCCGCGCCCCGGCCGATCCCATGCTCGACGATCGCTCGAACGGCTTCGATCTGGGCCGCCATGCTGGCCGGTGTTTCACCTTTGTATGGGATGCCGCAGGCCTCTCCGTGACCTTTCACGCCGTCTTCGCGGGTGAGGGTCAGGTGGAGCGTCGGCTGCTCGGTCATCGAGCCCCGCGCGATTGTCAGGACTTCGAGGACAGGCCAGCTGCGCGGTTCCATGTCGATTTTCAAGCGCATTGCAACATCCTATCCATGATGGGGTCCATGCCGAACCGCAGCGGATCGGTGGCGGGCAATCCTGTGCGCTGCGTCATATCGGCGCAAAGCTCCTGCGCCCGGTCTTCATCGATCGCCGAGGTATCGAGGCTCACTCCGACGAACCGAGTGGCGGCGTTCGTCAGCCGGGCAATATCCAGGTAGCGCGCGATGGCCGCTTCGACCGGCACGATCGGATAGTCCGGAAAGGACTTGATGGTCTGAAGATCGGGCTGGTGGCACAATATCAGTGCGTCAGGCTGGCTCCCGTGGATCAGTCCCACAGTGACGCCGGCATAGGCGGGATGGAACAGCGAGCCCTGACCCTCGATCACGTCCCAATGATCGTCGGCCGCATCGGGCGACAGGCATTCGGCCGCGCCGGCCACGAAATCCGCCACCACGGCATCAATCGCGACGCCGCTGCCTGATATCATGATCCCGGTCTGGCCCGTGGCGCGGAAATCGGCTGCGAGACCTCTGGCCTTGAGGGCGTTCGTCAACGCCAGCGCGGCGTATTTCTTGCCGATTGCGCAATCGGTCCCGACCGTCAGGACGCGCTTGCCCCGGCGCTTGCGTCCGGTGGCGACGTGGAAGCTGGTATCGCTATGCCTGACATCATGGAGCTTGCGCCCCAAGCTGGCGGCCAGTGTCGCTAGCTCCGCGATCGCATTCAGTCGGGTGTGAAGACCGCTGACAATATCAAGCCCTGACCGGAGCGCTTCGGTGAGACTAGCGATCCAGTGTCCGGGCAGGAGGCCGCCAACCGGCGCGACTCCGATCAAGAGCGCTTTGGCTCCGGCGGCAGCAGCCTCCTCCGGACCCATGTCTGCAAGGCCAAGATCGATCGCTGCGGGCGACAGCCGCCATTGCCCGATGCAAGCCTCCGGAGCCCAATAGCAGACCCCCGCCCCGGTCTTTGCGACGGAACGGTGCTGTTCGTCGCCAACGAAGACAAGATAGGGCCTAGGCAAGGCCCTGACCGGCAACGGAGTCCCGTTCATGCCACTATGTCCTAGAACTGGCCGCTGATCCGCAGGATAAAGGAACGTGGCTGCACAATGGCGGCCTGACCGGTCTGGCCATTGAACCCGGCAGCACTGCGGTAGCCAGTGATCCCGACGGTGTTGCCGATGTTCCGGGCCAAAGCGTCAAAACGGTAATTGCCGAATTCCAGCCCGGCCCGCAGATCTATCGTGTCATAGTCTGGGATTTCAGGGTTGTTGCTGAACAACGGGAAGGCAATGAATTCGCCATTGCGCTCACCGATATGTGACCAGCTACCGCCCAGCCGCACTGCGGCGGTATCAGACAGCGGGATGCGGTAATCGAGATCCACTGTGCTGGAGAATTTCGGCACATAGGGAAGATTGTCTCCAGCGAGACCCGCGATGCCCGGCGCATCAGAAGTCAGCTCGGCATCGACCGCGCTGCCTGACCAGCTGATGGTGAAGTCCTGCACGGGGGTGGCAGAGAACGCCCACTCGATCCCCTGACTGCGCGCCTCCCCGCCATTGGTGGTCACGAACACGGTCTGGCCGCCGGGCGGTGTCACGCCGCCCAGCACCTGCACGTCGGTCCAGTCGATCCGGTAGACAGCAACATCGAAGGCCAGCGGCCCGAGGTCGCCCTTGGCGCCGATTTCGTAATTGACGGTGTTATCCGGATCAAATGCGGCAGGAATGCCGTTCTGGCCAGCGCCCGCCACGGTCAGCGGGCCGCCCGGACGGTATCCGGTCGCGATCCGGCCATAGATCGAAACGCTGTCAGACACAGCAAATCGCGGAGCGATCGAATAGGTGAACTTGTTCTCCGAGGAATCGAAGGCAACCACGCTGGCAATGGCGGGGTTCGTCGCGCTCGGAACCCCGGTGAACACCCCCGGGAAATTTGTCAGCGTGCCGTCCTGACGGATATCGGTGTAACGCCCCCCGACCGAGATATCGAACCGTTCGGAAAGCTTGAAGGTCACATCACCAAAGCCCGACCATTCACTGTAATCGGCTTCGGTCCGCTGTGCGCCGAGACCCAGTCCGCCAATCCCGGGAATGAACGGCAGAACCGTCACCGGGCGGCTGATCTGGGCGGCCGCGAAGGTCTGGAAATCCTGAGCGAACAGAACGTCTTCGCGCGAATGGAACACACCCACCTGCCACGAAAGCCAATCTGCGCCGCTGCCGGGCGCGGATGCCAGCCGTACTTCCTGATTGAACTTGCGGTGATCATTGTCCTGCACCAGCGGCACCACAATCGGTTCGCCGAACGCCGTGCCGAATGCGCCGGCAAGTGTGGCACCCGGTCCTGCGGGGCCATTGCCGATATCAAAGCCGAGCCGGCGATCAACCTTCACAAAGCTGGTGGAACTCGTCAGCTGAGCAAAGCCGAGATCGTAATCAATCACCGCATTGGCAAACTGCGAACGGGCCGAGCTTCCACCCTGAAAGGCCTTGCGATCGCTGGGCGTGCCGCCCACCAGATTGAACGAACGCGCCGTTTCGCCGTTCGGGGCCGTTGGCGCGCCGACCACTTCGACCACGCCTTCGGCGCCATATTCTTCCTCCTGATAGGCGCCCGTCAGCCGGATCGTCAGCCGGTCAGTGGGCTTGAACAGGAGCGAGGCTCGGCCGCCCCAGCGCTCGCCTCGGTTGACATCATCAAGCCCAAGCAGGGGGTTGTCGATGAAACCGGGCGTATCGATGAAATAGCCGACAGCTCGCAGCGCAAGCTTGTCCTCGATCAGCGGCAAGTTGAGCGCACCCCGGATGCTGGGGGAGGTCTCGCCATCCTTGACCGACTCAATGCCGACTTCGGCCGATCCCGAAAAGCGCGTCAGGTCCGGTGCACGGGTGACATATTTCAGCAGGCCGCCCTGCGCTGTCGCACCATAGAGCGTGCCTTGCGGGCCGCGCAGGACTTCGATCCGCTCAAGATCATAAGTCTCGAAATTTGGCGTCACGGTCGAGCCGTTGCTGAGCGCGCTGGTCGAACTCAGAACGACGTCGTCCATCATCGTGGCAACGCTGGCGCCCGCGCCCCCGGTGTTCTGGCCGCGCAGGATCAGCCTGAGATCCGTGCCGCCGCGATCATCGATGGCAAAGCCGGGGACCAGTGCGGCGAAATCGCGGATGTCGGTAAGCGCGCGTTCTTCAAGGATATCGCCGGAAACGGCGGTGACGGCAAACGGCACTTCAACCAGCGATTGTTCGCGGCGATTGGCGGTCACAAGAATCTCGCTAGGGGAAACAGATTCTTCCGTGTCGGCCTGGTCCTGGGCAGAGGCCACCTGCGGGCAAAGCGCCAACAGGCTGGCGCTGATTCCAAACGCGAGACGCACAGAGCTCAAACCCTTCATCCGACCAGTCCTTTCCATTTACAAGTTACGCATATTGTAAATTGTAATTGAGCAGGTCAACACAAATCTCATGGTTGACACACAGGGCGGTTGGCGATGGAGTCAAATGCGTTATGCGCAATCAGGACACATGAGATGAAAGCAGGCGATGCAAAACCGTCATCGCGGCGACGGCCACGGCGAACGCAGGTCGAAAGAAGCGCGGCGACACGCGGAAAAATTCTCTCGTCCTGCGTCGAGGTGCTCCACGAGGTCGGGTATGCAGGCGCTTCAACCACAAGAATAGCCAATGCGGCAGGCGTCAGTTTAGGGGCGCTCCAGCACCAGTATCCGACCAAGGCTGGCCTGATGGCAGCTGTAGTCCGCCACTTTGCGACCGTGCGGTTTCTTGCTTATCGCAAGGCATTGCGTGGTGCGGCGCAAGGCCTCCCCCGGTTTCTCGCCCTATCGCGAGCATCATGGTCGATGATCGGATCCAAGGAACTGGTCGCGGCGATGGAAATCGAGCTGGCGATGCGCGAGGATCCCGAATTGGCCGATGCGATCGGTGACACGCTCAAGCGGCACTCTGCCTTTGTCCGGCGGCTGCTCGCCCGGATCCTTGAAGGCGTCATCCAGGCCGACGACCCCCGGCTCGAAACCGTCCGCCTGTTGAATAATGCCATCATGTTTGGTCTTTCGCTGGAAACAATCCGGGCTGTGCCGCGCGCCGAGATCGATCGGGCCTTGGAGACTTGGGAAAGCGCTATGGTTGCGCTGTTGAGCCAGGAGCCCATCAGCATTTCGTGATCCGATAATGACCGGTTCGATATCGAATCCGAGGTACTTCAGGCGTCCCGTGCGGCAAAAGCTGATGCTTTGCAGCCCGGATTGGCAGGCGGCCGATTATCGAACGAGGTGACTCTGCCATTCATGGGCGCCCTGCTGGCGGTCCCCAAGGTGGTCCTTTCAGGCCCTGCGCAAAGAGGGATGAATCCATTTCCGTTTGAGATCGGCTTGCCAGTTGATTCCGCCTGCGAGGGCGCTCTGGTCATCCGGGTTCGTGACAGCCGGGCAAGCTGCGACATGATGGCAGGTTCGCTGCGCGGCCGGTTGGGGGCAGCGTGGCGCCCCCAACCCGGCGGGCGTCACTTACTCTCGATTGCTCCGACATCGACTCCCGCGCCGCGCGGACGGCGGTTGCCGAAAAAGTCGCGCTGCGGGCTTCCTGCCATCCGTCCGGCATCAATCGCAGGGCTTGCAGCGAGCAGACTGAAATCCTGACGGGTCGGATCGGCAAACCGCGGATCGCCCGTCAGATTACCCGTTCCGCTGCCAATCTGAAAACCCGTTCCCCCGCTTACGAGATTGAAGCTGAGAGCGACATTGGTCGCGCGGCTGACCCGACTCGCAAGGCGATCCGAGCGTGCCACGAAAATGTTGTTGAACAGGAACACATCGTCAGCATCCACGACCGCAGTTTCGCTGGAAATTTCAGGATGACGCGCATTCAGCCAGCTGGTGTTGTTGATGACGTCGACGCGATTGCTGCTGTAGACATTGATGCCGCGCCCGCCATTGTCGAAAACAATGTTGTTTTCCACCAAAGCGCGCCCCGGATAGACCCCGAGCGGAGAACCGCGCTGCGTGTTGCGGGTGTCGTCGATGATGATTCCATTACCGTCAGTCACGCGGCGCTGGGCTGGGTCATCGTCGGAAAAGAAAAACGGGATGAAGTTGTAATTCTCGTAGCTGATGTTCTCACGGACAATAATCTTCACACCGGTGGAGTTGTCCGAATTCCACGGCTGATAGATCGAGATTCCGCTGTTGCCGTAGGGGGAATACCACGCGTTGCGATACACCCGGTTCCGCTCGATCGTGATATAATCTGCCCCATTCGAGCCGATACCACCGCCGGGAAAATCGCGCACCTCGTTGTCCCGCACGATCACATGCGCCGGACGGATAGCAGGACTGGTTCGTGTCGGCGTAATGCTGATGCCGTTTCCACTGGTGATGGGATTGTTGAGATTGGTAGCTTCGGCCTCTGCCTGCGCTAGCGTCACCTCTGCGCGGTTGCCTTCAAGCGTGAGCCCCTCAACGATGATATGGGAGGCCTGCACGGCGATGGCATTCCAGTTGCGCGCGCGGATCAGCGGATTCTGGCCCGGATAACCGATATAGGCGGTCCACGCATCTGCGCGGCCGCTGCGGGTGATGTTGAGCACATTTACGCTCGGGTTCGGCTCGGAATAGATCCCGGTCATCACAAGGATCGAATCCCCCGGTTGGGATATGCCGTGGGCCGCCTGCAGGGTCCGTTTTGCGGTGGCTTCTGACAGGCCGGAGGCAGTATCGCTCCCATTGCCCGACACATAGATCACGCGCCCGATATTCACTGCCACATCAGAAGTGCTGCTGGCGATCTGTCGTCCGGCCTGATCGAACCCCCGCACCTCGAAGCGCTCGGTACCGATCTTGCTCGCCGTGTAGGGCACCCTGAAGGCGAAGTCGCGGTTTTCGTCGCGCGCAACCAGCACGCCGTCGCGAAACAGCGATACGCTGGCCACATTCTCGCTGGCAGTAGCAGCAAGGTTGAACCAGCCTGGCCGGCTGACTGACAATGGGCCTGTCAGCGCGACTGTTCCCGAAGCCGGAGCGGGGGTTGCCCCGCCTCCACTTGACCCGACCATCGACGGCACGGCCGATCCATCGTCGGCGCCACCGCAGCCTGCAACAGGGCCAACCAGAGCCAGGATCGCAAGAAGTTGGAGGCAGATGCGGGAAAGCCTGGTCCGCCGCGGGGTTGCTGACAAAGTCCTGCTCAATGTGATGCTCCTACGCTGTGGTTGTACCGCAAGAGGAAGGCTGCGCCCTTCTCACGGCGGGATACCGCGCCGTTGGCGGCGACCGTTTTGTCGCACGCTCCAGCAAACCGGTCAGATGTCTGCGAAAGTCCCCGTTCTTCTCCAAACCTCGACGAACAGATGGATGCCGGCCTTCCACTCGGCACGCTTCGTCACCCAGCCAAACCAGAAAGGTTCGCCGGTTGTCGGCAGCAGCAGAACAGGATCGGTGTTCGCCATGTCACCCATTAGCGAAATCCGTCTAGACATCTGATAATGTGGCGTTTTATTTAATTTTGTGTAAAGCACTGCGCGGTGTGTGGTTCTTCATCCGATGAGCGACTGGGCAGCGACCAGCGCCTGTCGATAGCGTTGCTGGCATCTCTCTTGAGGGCTTGAGCGCTCTCGTGGGTTGGAGGTGGCGCCGTTCGGGTTCGATGTCGCGCTCGTGGAGCCTGCGGGGTGACGTGATCGCGCTCGGCATGACCGTGCGCATCGCGCAGTCATGGATATCGGTTGACGTGTCGCACTTCGGCTTCGAGTAAGCGGCGCAGAGCTTTTTTCGGACCTGGGGAAGAAATGATGTTCAAATGGACACTTACTGCATCGGCGGCTCTGCTTGCGACAGGCGTTGCTGCGCAGGACAATCAAGGCGGCCATAGCGAGCTGGCAGTCAGTGCCGCTCCCGGAGAAGCTACCGCCATCAACCATTCGGATCACGGCGGGATGGCGCAAGCAGGAAGCCCCAAGCTCCTGCCCAATTACGGCAATGGCGGTTTTCCCATCGCCACCAGCGTCCCTGATGCACAGGCTTTCTTCGACAACGGGATCGAACTCGCCTTTGCCTTTGCCCATCAAGAAGCGATCGATGCGATGGCCGAAGCGGTCAGGCTGGATCCGAATTGTGCCATGTGCCTGGCCGGGCACGCCTACGCGCTCGGGCCTTCGCTGAACTACGGCAAGGAGATGGACGAACGCGCCGCGCCATTGGCCTTGGCGAAGCGGGCGCTTGCCTTGGCCAAGAAGGGCGGATCCGATCTGGAGACCGCGTTCGCCGCAGCGTTGGTGGAACGCTACCGCGCCAAAGGCGATACTGCCGCGCGGGACAGGGCCTACGCCGCTGCGATGGCTCGTCTTGCAGCGGCCCATCCTGAACATGCGACCATGCAGACGCTGGCCGCCGATGCGCAAATGATCTCGGACTTCGGCAAGGAATCGATGCGCACCGCGATGGATTTGCTGGAGCCGGTGCTGACGCGCGAGCCTGATCACACCGGCGCCATTCATTTCTACATTCACGCGACCGAGATTTATGGCGAGCCCGGGTTAGCAGAGGCCCACGCTGATCGGCTAGCTGCGATGAAGCTGGCTGCGAGCCACCTCGTCCACATGCCCGCGCACACCTATTTCTGGGTCGGTCGTTATGCCGAGGCTGCCGAGGTCAACCGCATCGCAGTCCAGATTGGTGAACATCACGCGATGATGATGGATGATGACGATCCGATGCGGGTCTGGAACATCCCCTATCACACGCACAACGTTATCTTCGGGCTGGGCGGCGCATTGATGGCCGACGATTCCCGCACCGCTTTGCTGCTGGCCCGCCCGCTGATCGACCGTGCGCAGGCGCAGGAAGAAGGCGGCTTCTTCGGCCAGCTGCTGCTGTCGTCCGCCTATTTCGCGATGGGTCGGTTTGAAAGCCCCATGGCCGTGCTCGCACTGGAGGAGCCGAAGCTGCCTTACCTCAAGGCAGCATGGCACTACGCGCGGGGCGAGGCCTACGCGTTTCTGGGCGATACGGAAAAGATGATGGTGGAGCGTGACGCCATCCCAGAGCGCATCGAGCTTCCCGAAGTCGAGGAAGCCGACCGGCTGGCCGCCGCTGACCAGATGCTGGTGATCACGCGAGCAGTGCTGATCGGGAGGAAGGCGATGATGGAAGGCCGCTATCAGGACGCTGCTGCCTCCTTCGCGGAAGCTGCGCTCGTTCAGGAAACGGAAGACTTCAGCCGCTTCACCGACCCGCCCGCATTCTGGTATCCCGTAAGGCGCGATCTGGCTCAGGCTCTACTGGCGTCAGGGGACAGGGAAGGGGCGCTGCGGGAAGCACTTGCAACCCTGAAAGTGCGTCCGCGCGATCCGGGGGCCGAAGCGATTATCGCGCAGCTTACAGCACTGCCGGCTTAGGCATATTTCTGTCGACACCTCCCCATCGCAAGGGGCGGGCCTTGATCACGGTAATGTCGCGCTTGACGGTATTGGTCTTCACCCCATCCTCCATGCGCTGGGTGCGCCGCCTCCGGATAGCCACCCATCGGATCAACAGGCGGCGCTGGCCGCTGCCGCTTCCTATTTGGTCGGCGCCGGTTTCAGGTAACGTTCGAACCAATCCACTGTGCGCTTGAGCGAATCGAGCTGGTTTTCGCGCTTTCTGAACCCGTGACCTTCGGCGGGGTAGAACACCGTCTCGACTGTGTTGCCCTTGGCCTTCAGGATGTCGTCCACCTCCTGCGCCTGCCCGCGCGGCACACGGATGTCGTTGTCGCCCTGGATCGTCAGCAGCGGGGCCTTGGCATTGGCGATATAGGTGAGGGGTGAGGCGCGGTCATAGCCTTCGGGATTCTCCTCGGGCGTGCCCATCAGGCTTCGCAGATAGGCTTTGAGCACTTCGTCCATATCGCGGTACATCGTGCGCCAGTTGATGATGCCGAACCACTGGACGCCTGCCGCGAATTCATCGGGCGCCTTGCCGATCGCCATCAGCGTCATGAACCCGCCGTAGGAGCCACCGAAGATGCCGACACGCTTGGCATCGACATAGCCGCTTTGCACCAGGAACTGCTTGGCTGCGATCACGTCCTTCAGGTCGCCGCCGCCCATATCATCGTAATTCGCAGCCTGAAACGCCTTGCCGTAGCCGGTCGAGCCGCGGAAATTGGGCGCGATGATGATGAAACCGCGACTGGCGAGCGCGGCGGCGATATCGTCGAAATAGTCATCGGTCTTGCCCGTCGGACCGCCGTGGGGGATGACGATAGCCGGGTTGCTGCCGTCACGCTTGAGGTTCGCAGGCATCGTCACCAGCGCGCTGATGCGGGTGCCATCGAAGCTGGTGTAAGTCACCATCTGGGAGCCCGCGAGCGCTTCGGGCCGCAGGCTGGCGAGGGCCAGCTGCGTGATCGGCATCACGGTGTCGCTGGCAAGGTCATAGCGGTTCAGCTCGCCCGCGACATTGGCGGCCATGTTCACCACCAGCAGCGACTTTCCATCGGGAGAGCGCGGATCGTTGCCGGTGGTGTAATTGATACCGGTGGGCAGTTTCAGCGCAGTTTCCGCGCCGGTCGCCAGATCGTACCGGACCAAGGTGCTGCGCAAATCGTCAGAGCTTTCGACCAGCAGGGCCTTGCCATCGCGCGTGAAGCGCAGCGCCGACTGGTCCCAGGCGATCGGCTTCAGCCACCGCCACTGGCGGGTCTTGAGGTTGTAAAGCCCAGCGCGGGGGCGGCCGATCTCGACATCGGTGGTGACGGCGAGCCATTCACCATCGGCGCTCACGTCCATCACCCGGAAGATCGTGTCGTCTTGCCCAAGCACCTTGGTCGCCTTGCCGCTGGCCACATCAACACGCCAGATTTCGGTCATGGTCGAATCGATCTTGTCGCGGTTGACGAAGATCGTCTGGCCACCGTCCGCCCAGAGCCGGGGGCTCCATTCGAAGTCGGGATCGGCCTCGGCGGTGAGCACGCGCACCGTGCCATCGGGGCTCAACACCGCAAGATTGGACTGCGCCTCGCTCTTCTTCTTGACCGACAGCGCAATCCGCCCGTCCGCGCCGCCCGGCACCATCGCCCGCTCACTGAGGTCCGGGGTGGCGGTGATCCGCTCGACCGCACCGCCACTGGTGGGGACGCGGTAGAGATCGTAATACTCGTCCCCGCCGTTATCCTGGATGAAATAGAGCCACTTGCCATCGCGCGAAGCGGCAAGGCCGCTTTGCGTGTCGTCGGATTGCGTCATCTGCAACGGCCAACTGCCATCGGCATCGACCCGCCAGATGTTGTAGCGCCCCGTGAGGTTGGTCGAAATGAACACGTGTTCGCCGTCCGCGCTCCAGGTCACGCCTGCGAACCCGCGCGAATTGCCGATATCCTCGAGCGGCACTGCGCGCGCCTCGGGGTTGACGGGGGACTCGATCGCCTTGGGATCGGTGACCGGCCGCTCAGGCGTGGCGATCTGAGCCGCCAGCGGAGAGGCCGATAGCAACAGGATTGTGGTGATAATCGAACGCATCGTAATTCCCCCCTCTGGCCGCCTGCCCGGCTCCCCCGCCGGCAGACTCGCAATGTGCACTCTCGTGCATTCCCCGGGGCAAGCATACCAAAAGGACGCGGCGGCGCCAGTGCCGAGACATTAGCCGCGCGGCGCGGAAGGCCCGTGATCCGGCAACGCGATCAGCTCCTCAAGGAACAGCGCGATCAGGCCTGACTGGGAATCGACGCTGGCCTTGGCATAGACTCTGGTGAGCTGTGCGCGCACGGTGCCTGCCGCCGATCCGCGCAAGGCTGCGATCTCGGCAATATCGCAGCCTTTCAGAGCGAACAGAGCCACATCCGCCTCGGCTGCAGTGAGCTGCCATTCCGCGAAGCGCAGGGCGATCAGGTCCGACATTGCGCCCTGCGCCGCGGCGACCGCGGCCTCGTCACGCCGGGCGGCGGCGATCAGGTTGCGCACCTGCAAACTTCCCAGCACCACTGCGACCAGCAGGGCCATTGCGGCCATGCCTTCGATGGCCAAATGCAGGCCGAGCCCGTCTGCCACAACATCGCCAACCAGATCGGCCAGAAAGAACGCGCAGGCCAAGGCTTGCAAGGCCACCAGGATGCTGACCCCGGTGGCCTTGCGTTCAATGCTGCGCGTTCTTGCGTTCATGTCACGTGCCTATCGCCCGAACGGGGCCATCGCCACTAGAACCTGCTTGCCGCTGCGCCGAGTCTCGAAGATCACCCCGGCAAGGTGGAGCAAAATCAGCAGGTAGAGCAGGTTGGCAGCGGTTTCGTGGATTTCCTCGAGGAGGCCTTCTTCGCCTTCCTCTTCGCCGTCCCCCTCTTCGCTGGCCTCGTCATGGCTTTCCCCTGAGACAGCGATGCTGCGATGTTCCTCTTCCCGCTCCGCGCCATCCCACGGGGGCGGTCCGGCCATCGTGACCCCGGTGGCGATGATCGTCAGCAGACAGCCCCAGATGGCATAGACCATCAAGGCGCCCAGCGGATTGTGCGAGGTGTGCGGGACGACGGTGCCTGCCCGGATGTCACGCAGATGGGCGAGCGCTTTGCGCGGGCTCGGCCAGAAGGCAGCAAAGCGCGCCTCGGCCGGGCCGACCAACCCCCACAACAGGCGCAGCCCAAGGATTGCGGCGAGCCCATAGCCGACCCAGATGTGGGGGCCTGAGCCTTCTTCGGTGACGAGGGCATTGGCGAGCACCGCCAAGGCGATCGACCAGTGCGTGATCCGGACAATCGGATCCCAGCGGCGGCGGGGGGGTGTTGCTGTAGCGGTCATGGCGCATCCTTTGCGAAGGGTGCCAGCGACTGCTTTGGACATTGGGGGGAAAAGCGAGCCGCTGACCCGCGTCATGTGAGGCGGCCTAACCCGCCGCGCGATTGGCGATCTGCTTATCCGGGCCCGCCTAAGCCGCTGCTTATGGTCAGCGCCTCAGACACTGACCCCGAACAAGCGTCCGACCAGAGCCGTGGTCGCCATCGCGAACGCGCCCCAGCCCACCACCCGGAGCGTTGCGGGGACAAGCGGAGCGGCACCGGCTTTGGCGCCGAGCGCACCGAGGATGGCCAGCGCAAGGATCGATACGGCCACCACGGTGAAGGTGATCGCATCGGCCGGTGCAAGCCAAGCCGCCCCCAACGGCACGGCCGCCGCCGCGCTGAAGGTCAGCCCCGACGCCAGTGCCGCCTGCAACGGGCGGGCAGAAAGCTGGTCCGACAGGCCGAGCTCGTCGCGCACGTGCGCTGCCAGCGGATCCAGCGTGGTCAGCTCGCGTGCCACGGCAGCAGCGGTCTGTTCGCTGAGGCCGCGCGCGCGGTAGATCGCGGCGAGCTCCACCTCTTCGTCGGCTGGCGTGGCGGCCAGCGCCTCGGCCTCACGGCGGATGTCGGCCTGTTCGGAATCGGCTTGGCTGGAGACCGAGATGTACTCGCCCGCCGCCATCGACATGGCACCGGCCATCAGCGCCGCCACCCCGGCGACCATGATCGCACCGGGTTCAGGCGTCGCCGCCGCCACGCCGATGATCAGCGAAGACACCGAGATGATCCCGTCATTGGCCCCCAGCACCGATGCCCGCAACCAGCCGGTGCGGTGGACATAGTGCGGATCGTCGGGGTGGGCGCTGGCGGTTGTCATCATCATGTAGCTCCGCCGGGTTTGCTCCTCGGCTCTTGGGCGTGTGTGTCCGCCTATCGGGGCCGGATTGCAACTGCAGGAGCACTCGCGGGCAGGGGGAACGAGCCGAACTGACCCCGCGCGAGTCCAACCTGCTATTGGCCGACCGGCCCGGGGGGGGTGGGTTACCGAGTGGCGGAGACCTGACGCTCAACCACTACTCTAAAGTCGTTTAGGGTGCCCGATCCTGTTCACCGCTAGCCATGGGCCTCCCCCCATAAAAGTGAACCGGAGGAATTCCCCGATGCCCCGTAGCAAAGCCCCCGGTGAAACATCACCTGCCACAAACAACGCCCTGCGCGAACACCAGCCGGGCAGCGGCTCTGCGGCCTTCGCGCAAACCGAAGGCAATGCCGGGGAGTTGCATCAGGATATTCCGTCCGATGGCGATCACAGTGCAAGCCAGGCCCATCTGACCGACAACCACGGTCACCGCATCGCCGATAACCAGAACTCGCTGCGGGCTGGCGAGCGGGGGCCGACCTTGCTCGAAGACTTTGTGCTGCGCGAAAAGATCTTCCACTTCGACCACGAACGCATCCCCGAGCGGATCGTCCATGCGCGCGGCTCGGGTGCGCACGGCACCTTTGAAGTGACCCGCGCGATCCCCGAATGGACTCGCGCTGGCCTGTTCCAGAAAGAAGGCAACACCTGCCCGGTGTTCGTCCGGTTCTCGACCGTCGCCGGGGGCGCGGGCAGCGTCGATACGCCGCGCGATGTGCGCGGCTTTGCCGTCAAGCTCTACACCGACGAAGGCAACTGGGATCTGGTCGGCAACAACATCCCGGTGTTCTTCATTCAGGACGCAATCAAGTTCCCCGATCTCGTCCACAGCGTGAAGATGGAGGCCGATCGCGGCTATCCGCAGGCCGCCAGTGCGCACGATACCTTCTGGGATTTCGTGAGCCTGATGCCCGAAAGCATGCACATGATCATGTGGGCGATGTCGGACCGCGCCATCCCGCGCTCGCTGCGGATGATTGAAGGTTTCGGCGTCCACACTTTCCGCCTGATCAATGCCGAGGGCGAAGGTCGCTTCGTGAAGTTTCACTGGAAGCCCGTGCTCGGTCTTCAAAGCACCACCTGGGACGAGGCGGTTAAGATCGCCGGTGCCGATCCCGATTTCCATCGCCGCGACCTGTGGGAAGCGATCGATGGCGGCGACTTCCCGCAGTGGGAACTGGGCGTGCAGGTGTTCGACGAGGAATGGGCGGCCAAGCAGCCCTATGACGTGCTCGACGCGACCAAACTGATCCCGGAAGAGGAAATCCCGGTCGAGGTGATCGGGCGCATGACGCTCAATCGCAATGTCGACAACTTCTTTGCCGAGACCGAACAGGTCGCCTTCATGCCGACCAATATCCTGCCGGGCATGGATTTCTCAAACGATCCGCTGCTTCAGGGCCGCTTGTTCAGCTATCTCGACACGCAGAAGTCGCGGCTGGGCACGACCAATTTCCACCAGATCCCGATCAACGCGCCCAAGTGCCCGTTCCACAACATGCAGCGCGACGGGATGATGCAGACGCTGGTCCCCACAGGGCGCGCCAATTACGAGCCGAATTCGCTCGCCGAAGCGGGGGAGGATGGCGGGCCACGCGCTTGCCCGGACACCGGGTTCACCTCGTTCCGCGAGAACGCAGAGCGCAACGACCCGACCGAGAAATTGCGCGTGCGGGCCGAGAGCTTTGCCGATCACTACAGTCAGGCGCGGATGTTCTATCGCTCGCAAACCGAGAACGAGCAGGCGCACATCGCCTCGGCACTGGTGTTCGAGCTGTCCAAGGTTCTGATCCCGCATATCCCGCCGTCGGTGATTGCGCGCCTGCGCAACATAGACGAGGACCTCGCCCAGCGGGTGGCGGACGGCCTTGGGATCGAGCTGCCCGAAAAGGCACCGGCGGCCAAGGAACCGGTTGATCTGGGAACCTCCGATGCCCTGTCGATCCAGAAGCGCGCCAAGCCGACCTTCAAGGGCCGCAAGATCGGCATCCTGTTCGACGAAGGCTCAAGCAAGGCCATGATCGACACGCTGGTGGCCGATATCGCCAAGGAAGGTGGAACGGCGTTCCTCGTCGCACCGAAGATCGGGCCGCTGAAGGTCAAGGGCGGAACACTGAAGGCCGACGGCCAGCTTGCGGGGTCACCTTCGGTGCTGTTCGATGCGGTCGTGGCCATCCTCATGCCCGAGCGTGCCGAGAAGCTCGCAGGCGATGTCGGCGCGGTCGCGTGGTTTGCGGACGCCTGGTATCACTGCAAGACCATCGGTGCCTGCGGCGGAACGCGCCAGCACCTGCTGCCCAAGGCCAATATCGAACCTGACGACGGGATCGTCGATCCGGAGGACTTCATGGGCGTTGGCCCCATCCGGCACTGGCACCGCGAACCCGAGGTGCGCGATCTGGCGTGACCTAGGGCGCTACATTCCGATAGCGAGTGGCTGGCCGTTGTAGGTCAACGTCCGGCCCTCGCGCTGGTCAAACACCTCGCCCTGCGCCTGCCCATCGTGAAGGATCACGGTGACGGGGCGCGTCTCGGCCATGCCGGGGAAGCTACCTTCGCGCGCGCCAAGCGCCAGAGTACGGGTGGCATCGTCCCACGTGATCGGGATGCGGGCGAATTCGGCACGGGCATAGCCCATGTCGGAGCCCGCATCCTCGTAAAGCGTGAAACGACCATCGGCCCCGGCGAACACATGGAGCGTCAGCGGGCCTTGCGGGTTCTCACCGGACCATTGCACGTCCGGCCCGACCGGGATGATCGCTCCGGCGCGGACGAACAGCGGCATCCGCTCGCGCGGGGCGCCGGCCGTGACAGTCTGCCCGCCCTTAAGTAGCTTGCCGGTGAGCGCGTCGTACCAACCGGACCCTTCCGGCAGATAGACCTGCCGCGCGCGGGCTTCGAACGCGGTCACCGGCGCGGCCATGATTGAAGGGCCGAACAGATATTGGTCGTCGATCCCCCAAACCTTCCGGTCGCTTTTGAAATCCATCACCAGCGGACGCAGGATCGTCGCGTCGTCAAAATGCGTCGCGGCGGCCAGCGTGTAGATATAGGGCAGCAGCCGGTAGCGCAGGCGGTGGTAGTGGGTGAGACCGTCCAGCATCGCCGGATCGCCTTCGCTGACAATATAGCTCTCGCGGCTCGGAAACTCGCCATGGCTGCGGAACAGCGGCGAAAACGCGCCGAACTGGAACCAGCGCAGGTAGAGCTCGCGCCATTCGGGCAGGTGGGCGGGGTCCTGTTTGCTGAAGCGATCCTCGACCGCAAAACCGCCGATGTCATGCGTCCAGTTTGGCACCCCGGCGAGACTGAGATTGAGGCCTGCGCTGATCTGGTCGCGCAAGTCGTCCCACCGCGCCGCGACATCGCCCGACCACAGCGCGGATGACGCCCGCTGGATCCCGCCAAAGCCGCTGCGGGTGAGGATGAAGGGGCGCGTGTCTGGCTGGGCCTGCCGCAGCCCCTCGGCCACGCCATCGGCATGCACCAGCGGGTAGGAATTGAAGATCGCCGCGCCCGGAACGTCGGTGGTGGGCGAGGTCATCTGGTAGGCGCGCTCTGCGACCGAAAGGTTCGAGTGCCAGTCCGGCTCGGTCGCATCCATCCACCACGCATCGAAGCCCAGCGGCAAGAGCGTGTCTTGCATTTGCTTCCAGTAAAGCGCGCGCGCCTCCGGGACATAGGGGTCGTAGAAGGTGTTGGCATAGCCCTTCCCCACCCAGTCGCGCTGGCCGGCTTCGAGCGGGCGTTCGTAGAGGAACCCGCGCTCACGCAGCGCCTTGCCGTGGGCGGTGTCGGGATAGAACTTGGGCCAGACCGAGATCATCACCCGGCCATTCAGCGCCTTGACCGCATCGACCATTGCGGCCGGATCAGGGAAGCGTGCGGGGTCAAAGCAGTGGCAGCCCCAGCTGTCTTCGGGCCAGTAGAACCAGTCCTGCACGATCGCATCGATGGGGATCTTGCGGTCGCGATAGGACTGCATCACGCCGACAACTTCGGCTTGGGTGTTGTAACGCTGGCGCGATTGCCAGAAGCCATAGGTCCAGCGCGGCATCATCGGTGCCTTGCCGGTGAGACGGCGGTATCCGGCGATGGCTTCGTCCATGCTTGGGGCGGGGACCACATAGTAGTCGATCGCCTTACCCGCATCGCTCGCAAAGCTGACCGAGTGGCGATCTTCGGGCGGCAAGGGGTCTGCGTGGTCGAGTGCGATGTAGCCCTGGTTCGGCTCCCAAGCGATGCGCAGCTCCACGGGCTTTCCCGCCGCAAGGTCGAGCTCGAAGTTATGGTACCACGGGTTCCAATTCTGCCGCCAGCGGGAGAGCACCTCCTTCCCGTCGGCCAACACCGTCACATAGGACGAGGAATAGAGCCGGAACTTGTGCGTGCCCGCCGTGTCCGGGGTGAAGGTACCGGACCACACCACGCGCTGGGTCTCGACGGCATTGCCCTGCGTATTCTGCCCGGTCGTCGCAGCCACGGTCGTCGCCTTCGCCTCGGCGGGCCAGCGGGACTTATCCTTGAGGTACTGATAGTCGACCGCGCTCTCGCCGCGCTCCAGCACCTTGCGGCTGCCGAGGAAGTATTCCGCCCGCCAGTCCAGCGCCAGCTTGGTATAAGGCTCAGGGTCGCCGACGCGGGTGATCGCGGCGTTGTCCCACAGGATGCCGTAGCCCTTGGTGGAGACAAGGTAGGGAATGGCGATCGCCATGTTGTGCTGGGCGAGCTCCACATCCTCGCCATTGTAATCCATCTGGCGGTTCTGATGCTGGCCGAGGCCGTAGAGCCCCTCGTCCGTCCCCCGGTTGAACTGGACCCGCGTGGCGAGCCACGGCTGGCCCTCGATACTGACGGGGGAAAGGCGGCGCGCGGGGACATATTCGTTCAGCAGCATCGCGCCTTGCGGATCGCGGATCGTGATGTGGCCATCGGCAAGGCGTACTGCTGCCGAGGCTTGGGGCATCACCAGCGTGGCAACTTCGCCGTCATGCCGAAATTCAGGCGTGCCGTCCGCGTCGGCGATCACCATGGCCGTCGGGCGGCCATCGGGCAGGGTCTCGGCCACCGTGACGCGGAACGTGCCATCGGCGTAGGCCAGCACGCGCACCTGCTCGCCCGCATCGGTGATGACGATCATGCCATGCGCCACCTGCTGCACCTCGCTGGCCGAGCCTTGAGCTGCGATCAGCGCCGTCAAGCCTGCGAGGGCCTTCCATGTTACCGCTACCAATTTTGGTCCCTGCACAGTGGCAACCCCCGTCCTTTCACCGCAGCTTTTGCCGCGAACTCCCGGGGCGCAGGCTAGTGGCGGGGGAGCGGCGGTGCAACCCCGGCTGCAACCGCTTAGCCCAGAGGCAAGCCCAGCGCTTCGGCCACGGCGGGGATGTGCAGCTTGCCGCCCGATACGTTAAGCCCGGCCGCCAGATGCGGGTCAGCCGCCATCGCCGCCTCAGCGCCCATGTTCGCCAGCTTCAACACGAACGGCAGCGTCGCATTGCCCAGCGCCATGGTCGAAGTGCGTGCCACTGCGCCGGGCATATTGGCGACGCAGTAATGGATCACGCCGTCGACCACGAACACCGGGTCTTCGTGGGTCGTCGCATGGCTGGTCTCGAAACAGCCGCCCTGATCGATCGCGATATCGACCACCACCGTGCCGGGGCGCATCGAAGCGATCATCGCGCGCGTCACCAGCTTGGGCGCGGCGGCTCCCGGTACCAGCACTGCGCCGATCACAAGGTCAGCGCCCGCCACCGCTTCGGCAATTGCGGCGGTGGAGGCAAAGGCGGTGCGGATCTGGTTGCCGAACACCATGTCGAGCTCTGCGAGGCGGCGGTTGGAGATATCGAAGATCGTCACGTCCGCACGCAGGCCAACCGCCATCTGCGCCGCGTTCACACCCGCAACCCCGCCGCCAAGGATCACGACCTTGCCCGGCTCCACCCCCGGAACGCCGCCGAGTAGCACGCCGCGGCCGCCCTGATGCTTTTCGAGGTAATGCGCGCCGCACTGGACGCTCATCCGCCCGGCGACTTCGGACATCGGCTTCAGGAGCGGCAAGGTGCCGTCGGGCGCGGTCACGGTCTCGTAGGCGATACAGGTTGCGCCCGAGGCCATCAGGCCTTCGGTCTGCGGCTTGTCGGCGGCAAGGTGGAGGTAGGTGAACAGCACATGGTCAGGGCGCAGCATCGCGACTTCGACGGCCTGCGGTTCCTTCACCTTGACGATCATCTCGGCCGCTTCAAACACTGCCGCCGCATCGGGGAGGATCCCCGCGCCTGCCGCCACATAGGCGCAATCAGTGAAGTCCACGCCAAGACCCGCGCCGCTCTGCACCACGACCTCATGGCCTGCGCGGGTCAATTCGGCGACCGCTGCCGGGGTCAGGCCGACGCGATATTCGTTGTTCTTGATCTCGGTGGGAACGCCGACGCGCATGGTATCTCTCCTGCTGTATCTCTCTGCGGCGCCTTTAGCAGAAGGGCCTCGCGCGTTCTTCGCAATGATCGGCATGGCGAGGGGCGCAGACGGGAAAATCTTGCGCATTTATCTCAGTTAGCGCATAAATTCCGCGCATGGATCGCATCGACCGGAAAATTCTTGATCTGCTATCGGAGGACTCGCGCCTCACCGGTGAGCAGCTGGGCGAGCGGGTCGGCCTTTCGCCGTCTGCCGCGCATCGGCGAGTGAAGGCGCTAGAGGAAAGCGGGGCGATCATCGGTTACCGGGCCCGGCTCTCGGCGGCGGCGCGCGGGAACCCTTCGACGGTGTTTGTGCAGGTCACCCTCACCGATCAGCGGCAGGCGACCATGCTCGCCTTCGAGCGCGCGATGGCGAGCACGCCGCAGATCGTCGAGGCCTATCTGATGAGCGGGCAGTCCGACTATCTGATCAAGGTGCTGGTGCGCGAACAGGACAGCTATGAACGCATCCACCGCGAGATCCTGTCAGCGCTGCCGGGCGTGCAACGGCTGGTGAGCCAGTTCACCATCCGTACATTGGAAGGCGGCGATTAGGCTGCGCTGCTCGGACGGCCCCGGCCCTCCGGCGCAACCATTGCCCGCAAGACACCCATCGCAAACCGATTGGCTTCCGTCGCCGGCCCCCTTGTTATTCAGGGCGGATCGCCGATCTCGCAAGGCTGCTGTGACAGTTCCGGGTCAAGATTGCGGTAGAAAGTTAGTTTTCCGACAAGTATAGGACGAGCATGGCCACGCCGATCTACGAATTTGCACAAATCCCGCGGGTTGACCCCGCGGACAAACCGCGCGGCCGCGCGCGGCGGGTGCGTGACGTGGGTCAGGCACCTACGGTCGGCGTGATCTACAATCCGCGCAGCCACCGCAATCTCGGCGCTGATTTCGATTGTGGCGTGTGTCCGCATGTCCACATCGCCCAGCCGCGCGAGCGGGGGCAGTTGCCGCTGGCGCTGGCGGAGTTTGCCGCCAAGGGGATCGATCTGCTGGTCATCAACGGCGGCGATGGCACCGTGCGCGACGTGCTGACCTGCGGACAAACGATCTTTGGCGATGAATGGCCGGCGATCGCCGTGCTTCCCAAGGGCAAGACCAACGCGCTCACCGTCGATCTCGGCGTGCCGGACGATTGGACGCTGCAAGACGCAATTGACGCGCTGGATCATGGCACCCGCGTGTGGCGCCGCCCGATGGCAGTGTCGCGGATGGATGAGCCCGGTTCGCGTGTCGCTGGCTTCATCCTCGGCGCAGGAGCTTTCAGCAAGGCGACCCAAGCCGGACAAAGCGCGCACAAGCTCGGCGCGTTCGACAGTATGGTCGTGGCGGTCACCGGCCTCTGGGCGCTGGCACAATCGCTGTTCGCTGGGCGGAGCAATCCGTGGCGCAAGGGCGCGCGGATGCAGATCGGGCTCGGCACCTCGGACGCACCGATGGAACATAGCGGCCAGGGTGATCCCGAGATGCGGCAGTTGCTGTTCGCCTCGACGCTCGAGCGCTTGCCCGCCGGGATCAAGCCCTTCGGCGCGCTCAAGAGCGGGTTGAAACTCGTCGCGGTCGACCAGATTTCGCGCCGCACCACCGCGCTGGTGCCGCTGGTGCTGCTGGGCAAGGTGCGCGGTTCCCTGCGTGACCGCGGCATCCACCAGCTCGCCGCGACCCAGTTCAGCCTGTCGATCGACGATCAGTTCATCCTGGATGGCGAGGCGTTCCCGGCAGGCGATTACCTGATCGAGCAGGGGCCGGAGCTCGCCTTCATCGCGCCATGAGCGGTGCACAATGAGTGTGGGGCCTTCGGCGCTCGCCGAACGGATCGCCGCGCGCCTTGCCGTCCCGATTGATCCTGCCGTGGCGGAATTCGCGCGCGCGCTTGGCGATGCTGTGGGTGCGCGGGCCGTGCTGTTCTACGGATCGAACCTGCGCACCGGATCGCTCGAAGGCGTGCTCGATTTCTACATCCTGCTGCCGGGCACCAATGAGAGCGCAATCTGGCCGACAGTCTCTTACCATGAGCGCGACCATCACGGCGTGACCCTGCGCGCCAAGGTGGCGACCATGCGGCTGGCCACCTTCGCGCGTGCCGCGCATGGTGATCTGACCGACACCACAATCTGGGCACGGTTCGTCCAGCCGAGCGCGCTGATCTGGGCGGCCGATGATACAGCGCGCGGCGAAGTGATCGCCGCCATCGCCTCAGCCGCCACCACCGCCGCGCGGCTGGCGGCGGCACTTGGCCCCGCCAGCGGCACAGCGGAGGATTACTGGCGCGCGCTGTTCCGCGCCACGTACAGCGCAGAATTCCGGGTCGAGAAATCAGGCCGCGAGAATGACATCCTCAGCGTCAATGCCGAGCATTTCGCCGGGTTACTGCCCCTGGCGCTGGAGGCAGGCGGCATCCCGCCCGGCCAGAATGGCGCCGTCCTCACGCCGCAGCTTGCGCCTGCCGAGCGCGCGCGCATCCTGAGCTGGTGGAAACGCCGCCGCCGGATGGGCAAGCCGCTCAATCTGCTGCGGCTGGTCAAGGCCAGCACCACCTTCGAAGGCGCGGCGCGCTATGCTGCGTGGAAGATCGAGCGGCACACGGGCATGCCCGTCGCCGTCACGCCGTTCCGCGAACGCTTCCCGTTGCTGGCCGCGCCGCAAGTTCTGCTCGACCTGCGCCGCCACCGTCGCCGGCAGCGGGCCGGATAACCAGCCTCACATATACTGCATGGAAATCGCCATCCGGGTGACACCCGAACCGGCGTTGAAGCGCACCTTGTCGACCGAAGGCGGACGCGGGACGAGGCCAAGGATCTTTCTGATCCCGGGATTGTTCGACATCCCCGCCCCATCGGACAGATCGGACTTGCGGTTGCCGTTCACGTCATGATGGACGGCGATCGCAAAATCGCCCGTCGCAGGGAGCGGCACGCACACGGTCATGCTGCCAGCTTGCGGCTTGACGTCGACCCGCATGACATAGCGCTTGCTCTCCAGCCAATCGCGGCTGTTGGCGGGATAGGCGCGCACGAACAGGTTGCCTGCTGACGATTTCAGCCCGCTCACCACGACGCGCACCGCCGGACCCTTGCCCGGCGCACATTGGCTCATGTCGTTCGAGGCAGTGCGGGCATAGGTAAAGGGCTGCGCGGCAAGCGGCGCAGCGACCAGTCCGGCGAGCGCCAGACCCGTCACCACCACCGGCAACAGCGCAGGCGACTTGCGATCCGGCAAGCGGGAAAAGGGCATAAAACCGGTCATGGACATCTCATGGATAAGGGGAAGAGGGGGCGTGCGCGCAAGTAAGAACACGTCGTCAAAGCCATCGTGGCGTGAGAGCCGTATGACGAGCCGTGCCTGAATTACGGCTTAATTGCCCCCAACAGGGATGTTGGCGGTGGAAAAGGTCTGCTGAACGCCTTGTGGCGCGATTCGCGGGACTCGTATGGTCGGTACAGCGTCCCAGAAAGGCCTTAAGCCCGCGCCATGCCGTCACCTTTGATTTCTCCCTCAATCCTGTCTGCCGATTTTGCTCGGCTGGGCGAGGAAGTGCGCGCGATTGATGCGGCAGGGGCAGACTGGATTCACATCGACGTGATGGACGGGCATTTCGTGCCCAATATCACCATCGGCCCGGATGTGGTGAAGGCGCTGCGACCGCACACGAAAAAGCCGTTCGACGTTCACCTGATGATCGCTCCGGTCGACCCCTACCTTCAGGCCTTTGCCGAGGCGGGCGCCGATATCATCACTGTCCATCCCGAAGCGGGGCCGCATATCCACGGCACGCTGCAAGCGATCAAGGCACTGGGCAAGAAGGCGGGCGTGGTGATCAATCCCGGCACTCCGGTCGAAGTGCTCGACAATCTGATGGACCTTGCCGACCTGATACTGGTGATGAGCGTCAACCCCGGCTTCGGCGGGCAGAGCTTCATCGCCTCGCAGCTGGGGAAGATCGCGCGCATCCGCTCGATGATCACCCGCTCGGGCCGGGCGATCCATCTTGAGGTCGATGGCGGGGTCAACGCGGAAACCGCACGGATGTGCGTCGAGGCCGGAGCTGATGTGCTGGTGGCAGGCTCCGCCACCTTCAAAGGCGGGCCGGATGCCTATGCTGCCAATATTGCAGGCCTGAAAGGCGCGCGCTGATGGCGACGCTGCTGCGCAACTCGGCCTCCATTCGTGCCGATGCGCTGGTGGAGCGGGTTGCCGATAATCCGGTGCTGGCGCTGGCCACCGGGGCCGAACCGGGCGCTGCCTCAGCGCCCTCGCCCGAACAGCCGCAACTGGCCGAACCCTCGCGGGCGCTGGCGCTGTCCGATGTGATTGCGGTCAAGGCCGGGCCGGGCGAGGCGCTGATGCGGCTGGCCTACCGCCTGGGCGTACCGGGCCATGCGCTCGCAGCCCCGTTCCGCCGACCGCAGCCGCTGCGGGTGCTGGCGACGGTCGAGAGCCCCAATCGCGGGGACCGGGCCGCCGGCACTGCGCTGCGCGCCGGACACTTCCTGATCCACGGCGCGCGCCTGCCGATCGCGAGCTTTGATTTCTCCGCCGCCGCGCGCCATGCGCCGGGTGTGGAGCGGGTGCTGCATTCCTTCAGCTGGCTCGCCGATCTCGCCGCAAGTGCCGCGCGTGCGGATGGCGCGGCGGTGGCGGAACGGATCGCGACGCAATGGCTTCACGCTCACCGCGAAGTGGGCAAGGGTCCGGCGTGGGAGGCGGAGCACGCCGGTCTCAGGCTGGTGGCATGGCTGGTTCATGCCCCGCTGATGCTCGGCGGGCAGGACAAGCAGCTGAAATCACGCCTGCTTGCCGCCATTGCGGAAACCGCAGGCTGGCTCGACAAGCACGCGCCGCGGGAAGCCGCAGGGTTCGGGCAGGTCGCTGCATGGGCAGGCGTAGTCGCGGCCGGCCTGCTGCTCCCCCACGGCAAGCCGCGCCGGTTGTTCGGCGAGGCAGGCCTTGTCAAAGCGCTCGGCGACATGGTGGGCGAGGACGGCGGCTTGCTGTCGCGCTGTCCTGCCGCACAATTGGATGCGATCCGCCTGCTGACCGATCTCATCGCCTGTTACGAAGCCGCCGACATCACCCCGCCAGCCGCACTCAAAGTGATGCGCGAATTGCTGGTGCCACCCTTGTTGGCGCTGCGGCATGGCGACGGGATGCTGGGCAGCTGGCAGGGACAGGGCGCGATTTCTGCGGACCGGATCAACGCCGTGATCGAAGCCAGCGCCGTGCGCACCCGGCCACTGTCGGTGGTGCAGGGCTGGGGCTATCAACGGATCAAGGCGGGCGAGACCCTGCTGCAATTCGACACGGCCCCGCCGCCCCGCGCCAAGCACGCGCGCACGGGCTGCGCATCAACCTTGGCGTTCGAATTGTCCGATGGCCCGCAGCGGCTCGTCGTCAATTGCGGCGGCGCGGCGCTGGCGGGCGGACAGGTTCCCGCGCGCATCGGGCAAGGCCTGCGCGCCACTGCCGCGTTCTCGACGCTGGTGCTCGATAACGCCAATTCCACTGCGGTGCTGCTTAATGGTCAGCTCGGCAAGGGCGTCGAGACGGTCGATTTCGACCGCCGCACCGTGCCGTCGCGCGGGCGCGAGGCGACCCGGATTGACGCCGCGCATGATGGCTATGCCAGCCGCTTCGGCCTTACCCACCAGCGCATCTTGACGCTGTCTGGCGATGGTACCGAATTGGCGGGTGAAGACCTCCTGATCCCGACTGCCAAGAACGGCAAGCGCGGCAAGATCGCCTTTGCGCTGCGCTTCCATCTCGGGCGCGGGGTCGAGGTGCAGCTTTCGGGCGACAAGCGCGGCGCGAGCCTGCTGCTCCCCGACGGTCGGCTCTGGCAATTCCGGCTCGGCGGCGATAGGGCGGGCGCCGACGCAATCACCCTCACTGCCGAGGATAGCCTGTGGGTCGACGGTGACGGCCGGCCCCATGCCACCGAGCAGCTGGTGATCGAAGGACTGGCATTGCGCAGCGGGGGGCAATTCTCCTGGCTGTTTAAGAAAACAGGGTAGATTTCCACCATGAGCGAGAAGGCGATTACGCGGGCGCTGCTGTCAGTGTCCGACAAGGCGGGTTTGGCTGAACTGGGCGCGGCTTTGGCCGCGCGCGGCGTCGAACTGGTCAGCACCGGCGGCACCGCCAAGGCTTTGCGCGATGCGGGGCTCACCGTGAAAGACGTCTCCGAGCTCACCGGCTTTCCCGAGATGATGGACGGGCGGGTGAAGACCCTCCACCCCACAGTCCATGGCGGCTTGCTTGCCCTGCGCGACAACCCCGAACACGTCGCGGCGATGGAAGCTCACGGGATCGGCGCGATCGATCTGGTGGTGGTCAACCTCTACCCGTTTGAAGCGACCGTGGCGAAAGGCGCCTCGCGCGGCGAGATCATCGAGAATATCGACATCGGCGGTCCTTCGATGGTGAGATCAGCCGCGAAGAACCACGGCTTCGTGACGATCCTGACCGATCCGGCGGATTACCCGGCGCTGCTGGAGGAATTGGACGCTCATGATGGCGCGACCAGCCTCGCCTTCCGCATCCGGATGGCAGGCAAGGCCTATGCCCGCACCGCGTCCTATGACGCCGCGATCGCCAATTGGTTCGCCTTTGGCGATGCCTTCACCCACCCGCTCGGGGCCGAGGCGCTGCATGCCACCCCCTTCGTGGAGACCATGCCGCTCGCCTTCAAGCGCGCCGAGGTGCTGCGTTACGGCGAAAACCCGCATCAGGCCGCAGCGATCTATGTCCCGCAAGTGGTTGGGGCGCGCGGGGTGCCGCAGGCCACGCAGTTGCAGGGCAAGGAACTGAGCTACAACAACCTGAATGACGCCGATGCCGCGCTGGAACTGGCGGCGGAGTTTGCCGGACAGGCCCCCGCGGTCGTGATCGTCAAGCACGCCAACCCTTGCGGCGTGGCGCAATCGGGCTCGCTGCTGGAAGCGTGGGAAGCGGCGCTGGCCTGCGATTCGGTCTCGGCCTTTGGCGGGATCGTCGCGGTGAATACCGAGCTTGATGCCGCAACGGCCGAGGCGATTGCCGCGATCTTCACCGAAGTCGTCATCGCTCCCAGCGTCAGCGCCGAAGCGCGCGAAATCTTTGCGAAGAAGAAGAACCTCCGTCTGCTCGAATGCGGGGCGCTGCCGAACCCGCGTCGGGGTGGGTTTGCGATGAAGACTATCGCGGGCGGGATGCTGATCCAGTCGCGCGATGCGGGGGCAGTGAGCCGTGATGACCTCCAGGTCGTGACCAAGCGCGCGCCGACGGAACAGGAGCTCAAGGACTGCCTGTTCGCCTGGACCGTGGCTCGCCACGTCAAGTCCAACGCCATCGTCTATGCCAAGGATGGCGCGACCGCCGGCATCGGCGCAGGTCAGATGAACCGCCGTGATTCGGCGCGCATCGCTGCGATCAAGGCGAAGGAGGCTGCCGAAACCTACGGCTGGGACGCCCCTCGCACCCAAGGCAGCGCGGTTGCCTCGGACGCGTTCTTCCCCTTCGCGGACGGGTTGATCTCGGCGGCTGAAGCAGGCGCGACGGCTGTGATCCAGCCGGGCGGCTCGATCCGCGACGACGAAGTGATCGCCGCTGCCGACGCAGCCGGTCTCGCGATGGTTTTCACCGGGATGCGGCATTTCCGGCACTGACTTGGTTGCGAGGGCGCCTCCGCGCCCTCGTCCTCGGCGCGTTTCGATCCCTGCGGGATCGAGCGCCTGCGGGCGGCCGGTCGGCCTTGCGGCCCTTTGGGCCGGTTTGGTTGCGAGGATGCCACAGCGCGCGTCTTTGCCAACTCTTGCCTCGCCCCGTCGCACCATGCGCACGGCTCGGCACGAACCACACTTCATCTCAACTTTTTCACAGCGGTTCCGTAACTAAGTTAGGGCCGCGACCTAATCGGCCCTGACCGCCATGTTCATCCCGCTGCAATTCGGCATCGGGCAGAGGCATTGGCGGCAACCACACGAATCACGAGTTCCCCATGCGTCTGTTTTCTCCTGACCTGTTCCGCAATTTCGGCATCGGCTTCGTTTTCGGAGCCTTGTTGATCGCGGGCGCCAAGGCGGAGAGCTGGGTGGGTGAGCTGGCTCCGGCCGCGCAGGCTGCCGAACGCCATGAGACACCCGGCCCATCGGCGGAGTTCGTGATCGCGCCCGAAGGACGCTGATCCCATGCACAAGATTGCTGCCCTGCTTGCCGCCACGTCGCTGGCCCTGAGCGCTTGCGCCGAACCCGCGGTGGCCGAAGAAGCCGTCAACGCCCCTGCCGCGACCCGCGTCGCCAAGGAAGCCAAAGGCCTTAAAACCGCCGTTTTTGCGGGTGGCTGCTTCTGGGGCGTGGAAGGCGTGTTCAGCCATGTGAAGGGCGTGACTTCCGCGGTGTCGGGCTATCATGGCGGCAACGCAGCCAGCGCCAAATACGACCTCGTCTCCAGCGGCGTGACCTCTCATGCCGAAGCCGTACGGATCACCTATGACCCGGCGGTGGTGCGGTATGATCAATTGCTACGGATTTTCTTCTCGGTGGTCGCCGATCCGACGCTGAAGAACCGTCAGGGCCCGGACACCGGCGCGCATTACCGCAGCGCGATCGTGCCGATGAACGCTGAACAGGCCGCCGTCGCCAAGGCCTATATCGCCCAGCTCGGCAAGGCGGGGATCTGGAAGAACCCGATCGTCACCCGGATCGAAGCCTACAAGGCATTCTATCCGGCCGAGGCCTATCATCAGGATTACATGGCGATCAATCCGACCAGCCGCTACATCGTGCGCTGGGACGCGCCCAAGGTGGCGGCGCTCAAGACCATGTTCCCGAACATCTACCGGGCGAGCTTCCTGCGCGACGCAGGCTGACTTCCATACAAGCACGCTTTGCGATTGTCCCATGCGTGCCTATAATGGGTGCATGGGACAGCAGGCACATCAGCACAGCCATCACGAACATCGCGGCCCCGGCCTCGTCGCCGAAGCCGCCCGCGCGCTGGTGACTGCCGGCGAACAGTGGACGACCATGCGCGAGGCAGTGTTCGCGGAACTTGCCCGGCACGAACGCCCGGTCTCGGCCTATGATATTGCCGACAATCTCTCGGCGGCGCGTGGCAAGCGGGTGGCGCCCAACTCGGTGTACCGCATCCTCGATGTGTTTGTGGCGAACAACCTCGCCTTGCGGGTCGAAAGCGCCAACGCCTATCTCGCCAATACCCATCCGGGCTGCGCGCATGATTGCATCTTCCTCGTCTGCGACGAATGCGGCGAGGCTGCCCATGTCGATGACGAGGACGTGAGCCGCGCCGTCCGCGCCATCGCCGCTGCCCGCAGCTTCAAGGCGGAACGGCCGGTGCTGGAGATCCGCGGGCTGTGCAAAGCCTGCACCTGACGCTGCCAGCTGTTTCCTACTGCTGGCGCTACGGGCATAAGCGCCGGATGACCGAACCCTCTCGCCTTTCCGCCTGTGCTGCGCTGCCGCACCGTGCGGCGACAGGCTTTTCGTTTCTGGACCGTGTCTCATGTGTCTCCAACAGGCCGGGGCCAAAGCCTGCGACGGGTGACGGGCGCGCCATGCTTGATCTCGATCAACCCTGCATCGACAGGCCGGTTTTCCCTGTGTAAAGCTGGGCGCTATGACACAATCGCCTTACACGCCTTTGCTCGATCAGGTTGACACCCCTGACGATCTGCGCCGCCTCAAGCCCGAACAGCTCCGCCAACTCGCCGACGAACTGCGCACCGAGATGATCGATGCGGTCAGCACGTCGGGCGGGCATCTGGGATCGGGACTGGGCGTGGTCGAACTGACCGTGGCGATCCACTACGTGTTCAACACGCCCACCGACAAGCTGGTGTGGGACGTGGGGCACCAGTGTTATCCGCACAAGATCATCACCGGTCGGCGGGACCGGATCCGCACCCTGCGCCAGGGCGGCGGGCTGTCGGGCTTCACCAAGCGCAGCGAGAGCGAATACGACCCCTTCGGCGCGGCGCACTCGTCGACCTCGATCTCGGCAGCGCTGGGCTTTGCCATGGCCAACAAGATGCAGGGCAAGGCGGGGCGCGGGATTGCGGTGATCGGCGATGGTTCGATGAGCGCAGGCATGGCCTACGAGGCGATGAACAACGCGGCGCAGGCGGGCAACCGGTTGATTGTGATCCTCAATGATAACGACATGTCGATCGCGCCGCCGGTGGGGGGCCTGTCCGCCTATCTCGCCCGGATGGTGTCTTCGAGCGAGTATCTCGGCATCCGCAGCCTCGCGAGCCGCGTCATCCAGAAGATGAGCCGCCGGATGCACGACGCGGTCGGCAAGGCCGAGGAGTTCACCCGCGGCATGGTGACCGGCGGGACTTTGTTCGAGGAGCTGGGCTTCTACTATGTCGGCCCGATTGACGGGCATAATCTCGATCACCTGCTCCCGGTGCTGGAGAACGTGCGCGATACCTCGGAAGGCCCGGTGCTGATCCATGTCGTCACCGAAAAGGGCAAGGGCTATGCCCCGGCGGAGAACTCTGCCGACAAGTATCACGGCGTGCCCAAGTTCAACGTCATCACCGGCGAAAAGGCCAAGAGCGCTCCCAGCGCCCCGGCCTATCAGGACGTGTTCGGGTTGACGCTGGCGAAGCTCGCCGAGACGGACGACCGCATCTGCGCGATCACTGCCGCGATGCCTTCTGGCACGGGCGTGGACAAGTTCGCCAAGGCGCACCCCACTCGCACCTTCGACGTCGGCATTGCCGAACAGCACGCGGTGACCTTCGCGGCGGGCTTGGCTGCCGAGGGGATGCGGCCCTTTGCAGCGATCTACTCCACCTTCCTCCAGCGCGCCTATGATCAGGTGGTGCACGATGTGTGCATCCAGAACCTGCCGGTGCGCTTCGCCATCGACCGCGCCGGTCTGGTTGGCGCGGACGGGGCGACCCACGCGGGCAGCTTCGACATCACCTACCTCGCCACCCTGCCCAACATGGTGGTGATGGCCGCGGCTGACGAAGCCGAGTTGGTCCACATGACCTACACCGCCGCCGAGTATGACGCTGGCCCGATCGCCTTCCGCTACCCGCGCGGCAATGGCACCGGGGTTCCGCTGCCGGAAGTTCCAGTGAAGCTTGAAATCGGCAAGGGCCGGTTGGTGCGTGAAGGCACCAAGGTCGCGATCCTCTCGCTCGGTTCGCGCCTCACCGAAGCGCTCAAGGCCGCCGATACGCTGGAGGCCAAGGGGCTCTCCACCACTGTCGCCGACCTGCGCTTTGCCAAGCCGCTCGACGAAGACCTGATCGCCAAGCTGATGCGCACCCACGAGGTGATCGTCACGGTCGAGGAAGGCTCGATCGGCGGCCTCGGCGCGCATGTGCTGACCTTCGCCAGCGATGAAGGCCTGACCGATAACGGGCTGAAAGTGCGCACGCTGCGCCTGCCCGACACCTTCATCGATCACGACGATCCGATGAAGCAGTATGACGAGGCTGGCCTCAATGCTCCGCAGATCGTGGATACGGTGCTCAAGGCGCTGAAGCACAACAGCACCGGGATCACGGGCGAAGAGGCGCGCGCGTAGCAGCTACGCGCCGATGGGCTAATTGCTCGGGATTCCTGAATGGCTGGCGCCGACCGGCTTCGTCGTCGGAGGGTTGGCAGTCCAATCGGCCTGGCCTGGCTCAGCGCGGCTGAGTGATCGCGATGGCCTCGGGATTGGCGGGGGTCTCTACCGGGGCGTCATTCTCCGACTGGGGAGCCCGGGCGGGACTATCCGCTGAAGGCGTCCCCTCCAGCTCCTCCAGCCGCATCTGGTCCAGTTCCGAAATCGGTTCGCCCTTCAGCAGCGCGATATCGCGGCGGCGCTTAGCGAGATAGGTTTCGCGCCGCATCAGGTAGGGATCGTCGGAGTTGCGGATAGCGGCAATCTCCGCGTCGAACTCCAGCCGCTGATCGAGCGAGTTCACCACGAAATACGGAACCGTATAGGTCGGCTTGTTGAACGGCTTGCCGAACGCGAAGGGCAGCAGCGCCTGATCCAGCGTCAGTCCGATGATATCGCGCACGCTTGTTGGGCCGGTCACCGGCACAAACATATACGGCCCAGGCCCGATGCCGTAATAGCCCATCGTGTTGCCAAAGCCGTTGCGTCGATAGGGAAGATCGGCCTTCTTGCCCGCCACGTCGAACAGGCCGCCCACACCGACGGTGGAATTGATCGCCAGCCGCCCCAGCGTCTCAAACGCCTTGCCGACCTTGCCTTGTAGAAGGAAATTCAGCGCATTGGTCGGCTCGGCCAGATTGCGCACGACATTGCCCAGCCCGTCGCGGATCGGTTCGGGCAAGCCGTCGCGATAGGCATTGGCCATCGGCTCGACCAGCGACTGATCGACTGCCTGCGTCAGGCGATAGCTCTCTTCATTGACGCGTTCGAGCGGATCGCTTTTGGGCGGGCCATATTCGCCCTCGACCACGATTTCGTTGACCGGTTCACCTTCGGGCGGCGGGGGTGCGGCGTCATCAGGCGGACCGTCTGTCGGGGGCGGCGCGCTCTCCTGCACTGTGGCCAGGTTCCATTCGAGCGGAGCGACCTGCGGCGGCGGTGGGGGTGCCTGAGGCTGCTGCGCGGCCAGCGCGAGCGCGGCGCTCAGCAGCTGGGGCGGGGTCGCAAGCAAGGTCAGGCTGGGCAATCGAGTTCTCCGCATCAACCCCTATCATTAGCAAGGGCCGCGGGGCGCCAGCCTTGCCCTTGCCATCCCCCGCCTATACGCAAGGTGAATTATCTGTCGCAAACGTGCAAGGTTGCTGATGTCATTGATCCAGATTGCCAAAGAAGGCCCTGTCACCATTCTCACGCTCGACCGGGCGGAGTCCATGAACCCGCTGGGCGCGCCGGGCGACGGGGATGAGTTTCTCCGGGTCGCTCATGCGATCAACCGCGACATGGAATGCCGGGTGGTGATCCTGACCGGCGCCGGGCGGGCCTTCAGCGCGGGCGGCGATGTGAAAGCGATGCGGGACAAGACTGGCACGTTTGGCGGCACGACTCCGGCCATCTCCGACGGCTACCGCGACAATATCCACCTGATGCTGCGGGCACTCTATGGCCTGCGCGTGCCGGTGATCGCGGCGGTCAATGGCCCGGCGATCGGACTGGGCTGCGATGTCGCCTGCCTCGCCGATATTCGCATTGCCAGCGAGAGCGCGAAGTTCGGCGTGACCTTCCTCAAGCTCGGGATCATCCCCGGCGACGGCGGCACATGGATCCTGCCCCGCGTGATCGGGATGAGCCGCGCGGCTGAGCTGTTCTACACCGGGGATGTGATCGACGCCGCGACGGCGAAGGACTGGGGCCTCGTCAGCCGCGTGGTGGCGCCCGAAGCGCTCATGGACGAAGCGCGGGCCCTGGCCGGCCGGATCGCGTTGCTTCCCCCGCACTCGCTGCGCCATACCAAGAACCTGCTGCGGCAGGGTCAGCAGACCAGCTACGACACTGCGCTCGAACTCGCGGCGAATACGCAGGCGATGATGCACACCACCGCCGATCATGCCGAGGGGGTTGCCGCGCTGATCGAGAAGCGGAGCGCGGTGTTTACGGGCGAGTAGTGCAGGGGCTTAGGCCAGCCACTTGAACACCCCCGCCGGGATGCCTGCGCGCCACAGGTGGATATAGCTGCCCGCCAGCCACAACACGGTCCCCGCCACCAGCGGTACCGCGCCAACGCTGAACAACGCCCCCCAGCGCGGCCAATAGCTGGTCTTGCTCTCCCACTCGGCCCACGCAGGGCCCATCAGCACTTCCTTCTTGGCGTCCTGAAACTTCGCGCCGACCAGTGCCAGCACGCCCATGGCGAGCGCGGTGACCATTGTCCGGGTGCTCCAGAACAGGATGAGGTGCGAGGCTGCCCACAGGCCGATCGCCCACATCATCGGGTGGCGCGTGACCTTGAACACGCCCTTCGGCTCGGTGCGCGCCTGCGCTTCGGCCATCGGGGTCGGCAGCGCGGGATTGCCCATAAACGACCCAGCAAGCAGGATCATCGCGGGCAGGGTGATGATCGTCGCCGCGATCCAGCCGACATCGCCGGACCCCGGAAGGTCAGCCGGTGGGGCTGCGGTGAAAGCGAAATAGACCCACGCCAGCGTGGCGAAGCTGACGACGGTGTAAGCCCCCGTGAACCCGCCTGTCCCCAAGGCCTTGACCATCGGTGCCCGCAAGGGGTGCGACATGGCGAAATGCGTGCCGACGAATGCGACATTGGCCGCGATGAGTGTGATGATTGTCCCGTCCATGGCGTAGAACCTAACATGGGTGAGGAGGCGCGCCTAGCAGGCTTGGATCAGGCCCCGATGCCGGTCGGCACGATGCCAGTGGGTACGATGGTCGCCTGCGCCACTGCGACATGAACCGGCGCCTCGCCTTCGCTTTCGGCCCACACGTCCGCGCGCACCACCACCTGCCGCTTGCCCGCCTTGATCACGGTGCCACGCGCGCGCAGCCGCTCGCCCTTCGCCGGGCGCAGGAAATCGATGGTGTAGCCCCCCGTCACGACATCGCCTGCTACCGATGCTCCTGCCCAGGCGCAGGCATTGTCGGCCATCAGCCCAACGATGGCGCCGTGGGCATAGCCGTGGTGCTGGGTCATTTCGGGCCGCATCACCAGCAGCAATTCGCTCTCCCCCTCCCACACCCTCACCGGCTCGACATCGAGCCATGCGGAGAAGCCCGAACGCGCGACGGCGACCTTCTTCATATAAGCGATGGAGTCTTCGGGAGAGGCGAAGCGGGATGCGGACATGGGAGGGCTTCCTTTAAGTCTGTTATGCAGATGTTATGCCGCTTGCCTTGTCCGCGCGCAAGTCTGATAATCAGACGATGAAAACCTACACCCCTTCACGCGCACCCTGCCCGATCGGCCGCGCCGCCCGCCTGCTCGGCGACCGCTGGGTGCTGCTGATCCTGCGCGATGCGTTTCTGGGGGCGGAGCGGTTCGAGGAGTTCGTGGACCGCCTCGGCATCAACCGCGCGGCGCTCACCTCTCGGCTGGCGATCCTGCAGGAGGCGGGGCTGATGCGCCGTGATCCGCCCGACGGCAAACGCGCGCGCTATATCCTGACGGACAAGGCGCGCGCTCTGGTGCCGATGTTCGAGCAGATGGCCGGGTGGAGCAGCGCGCACCTGTTCGCGGACGGGGAACCAGTGCCGCAATGGCCGCCGCACGCTGGCTAGGTCTTGCCTTCGATCCCGATCAGCTCGATTTTGAACACCAGCGTCGCATTGCCTGGAATTGGCCCTCGCCCGACCGGGCCGTAAGCGAGGTCCGACGGAATCGCGATTTCGATCACCTCGCCCACGCCCATCTCCGGCACCGCAAGCTGCCAGCCCTTAACCAACCGGCCCAGCGGGAAGGTTGCAGGCTCACCGCGGGCATAGGAACTGTCGAACACGGTCCCATCAAGCAACCGTCCCTCGTAATGGACAGTGATCCGGTCAGCGACGGTCGGCTTGCGGTCTGACGCGAGGTACTTGATCCAGCGCCAGCGCACCCCGCCATCAACGAAGTGCCAGCCGTCTTCGGGCGTGAGGCCCAGCAGATAGATCTGCTGTGCAGAATGCCAGGCAGGGTCTTGCGCCCTTGGATCGGCAACGGCCTCGCCCGCCCCCTCCTGCGCGTGCACAGGTTGCAGGGCGAGCAGGAGCGACGCCGCCAAAGCGGCAGCCACTGGCTTTGACATCAACGCCATTACCAGTCGTAGGCCTTGGGCCGGTCGCTTTCATCAAGGTCGATATAGCGGTCGCGCAGGCGGGTCTGGTGATTGGTGAGGTCCTGTTCGACCCCGGCGATGAACACCTTGGTCGGCACCGAGCCGACCTCGAGCGGGTCGCCGGACCACATCACCACATCGCCCAGCGCGCCGGGTTTGAGCACGCCCGCCTTGCCGCCCATGCCGCTGATTGCGGCGGGGACGGAGCTGATTGCGGCAAAGGCCTTGCCCCATTCCATCCCGCTCGCCCCGGGCATCCGGGTCAGCGCGACGAGGTTACCCGCCACCTGCTGCAAGCGGCGTGGGTTCTGGAGGCTTTCAGCATTGATCGCGACTGTCACGCCCGCTTTCGCCATCCGCCCGGCATTGGACTGGGTCGCACCCAGTTGCTCGAAGGTCTCGGGCAGATCGTTCAACCCGTTGGCAATCACCGGAACCCCGGCGGCAGCGATTTCATTCGCCACCAGCCAGCCTTCGGTCACGCCGACCAGCACCAGATCAAGCTTGGGATATTCCGCCTTGAGCGCCAGCACGGCGCGGATATCGGCCATCCGTTCGACCGCGACATAGAGCTTCTGCTTGCCCGTCACCACCGGCACCAGCGCCTCGGCATCGAAGCGGCTGAGGAACACTTCGTCGTCCTTGGCGATCTCGGTGGTCTCGGGGATGCCGGACTTGCCGACCAGCGCCTGCGCCTCGCGCAAGGCCGAACGCAGCAGCGCATGGGCCGCAGCGCGGCTGCCGCCCGCGCGGTCTGCCCCGCCTTCGCCCAGATTGATCATCTGGAAAGCGCGCGCCTGCATCACCGGCCGGGCATCGCCATCAAGGTCGATGATCGCGCCCTGCCCTGCAAAGATCGAACCGGATGGCATCATCGAGGTCGCCGCGCGGGTGATCCCGGCGGCCTTGTGGACGAGGATATGCTGCGAGGTCGGATTGATCGCGGTCGCCGCATCCAGCGCCGCGCTGAACGGCGTTTCGCGCGCGGTGATGTCGTTGCTTTCATCCACCGCCGACACATCGGCAAGGCCAAGCGTCGTCACCGTGGCGAACAGGCCGGGAGTGACCCATGCGCCGCCCGCGTCGATGACAACATCGGTCGAGAAGGTCTGGCCGGGGGTGGGCACTCCCGCGAACACCACCTTGCCATCGTCGACAATTACGACGCCGCCTTCGATCGGGGCGCCGCCGTCACCAATCACCAGTTTGGCGTTCGTGACAACCATATCTTGCGCCATCGTAGGCGCTGCGGTGAGGGCCAGAACGCTGGCCGCTGTGATGAGGAGCCGCTTCATTTCACATCTCCTTCACCGGGCTGGCCAAGCTCGAAGTCGCTGACGGGCCGTGTCTTTGGGTTCATCGCATCGAACATCAGCGCGCCGTCGATCCAGACCTTTTCGGGCCGCGAATAGACGCTCAGCGGATCGCCGTTCCACAGCACCACATCGGCCATCTTGCCGGTCTCAAGGCTGCCGGTCATGTCGTCGATGCCCATCGCCTTGGCCGCGTTGAAGGTGAGCCACTGGATCACGGTTGCATCGGGAATGTCGATCCCGACCCGAGCACCGGCGGCCTGGGCTTTGGCGGCTTCCTGATTGAGGCGCTGGATGTCGTTCTGGTCATCCGAGTGGATCACCACGCAAGCGCCTTCGCGCTGCAGGAAGGCGGCGTTTTCCAGAATGCCGTCGTAGCTTTCCATCTTGAAGCCGTACCAATCGGCCCAGATCGCGCTGCACACGTCATTCTCACGCAACAGATCGCCGATCTTGTAGGCTTCCACCGCGTGGTGGAAGGCCGCGACTTTGTAGCCCATCTCCTTGGCCATATCGAGCACCAGCGCCATTTCATCGGCGCGGTAGCAATGGTTCTGGATCAGGATTTCGCCTTTGAGCACGCCCACCAGCGTCTCCTTGCCGAGATCGCGCTTGGCTTTCGGGTCGTTGGCGTAATCGATCGCGCCGAGCCAGGTTTCGCGGTTGACCGCAAGGTTGCCCATCCGGGTCGAGGGCATCCGCCCACGGCTGCCATAGACGCGCTTGGGGTTCTCCCCGCAGGCCATCTTCATCGAATAGGGCGCGCCGGGGAACTTCATCCCCTGCATGGTGCGCGCGGGCACGTTCTTGAGCGTCACCGAACGCCCGCCCATCAGGTTGGCCGAGCCGGGGAGGATCTGGAGCGCCGTGATCCCGCCATTCGCCAGGGCGCGGCTGAATCCGGGGTCCTGCGGCCAGACGGAATGCTCGGCCCAGACTTCGGGCGTGGTTGGCGCGGTGGCTTCGTTGCCATCGGAATGGGCCTCGACGCCGGGCGAAGGGTAGTCGCCGAGGTGCGAGTGGATGTCGATGATGCCGGGGGTGACGAACTTGCCAGTGCCGTCGAACACCGCGATGTCAGCGGGGATCGGGGTGTCAGGGCCGCCGACGGAGGTGATCTTGGCGCCGGACATGAACACCACGCCGTTCTCGATCTTGCCGCCCTTGCCGTCATAGATCGTCGCGCCGCGGATCGCGGTGGCGATGTTGGGGTAGGGCTTGTAGGTCGATGCGAAGACCGGATCGCCCGCCGGGGTGGCGGCGAAAGCCTTGTCATCGGACTTGTCCGAAGCACTGGCGGGATCGCCGCTGCCGCCGGTGGTCGCGCAGGCAGACAGCGCCAATGCGCTTGCCAAAGTGGCCAGCGCGCCGATGCGCGCTCGCAATTTGAAGTGTGAAAGCATCGAAAACCCTTCCCGTTTCCCAGTCACATTGTGTGACGGGAAACGGGCAGGTTGTCTATGCAGCTCGACGATTAATGTGTCAGGCTAAGGTTACTCGGCGGGGCGAGTGGCGGGATAAGCCTCATCCGCGCCATCGAGCGTGGGGGCAGGCTTGTGATCCGCCAGCGTGTCGAGGTGCATCCACTTCTTCACGACCGGGCTGATCAACAACACCGCCACTGCGGCACCAATGGCGATCCAGCCAAACAGTTCGTACACATCGAGCAGGCCTTGCTTGGTCATCTCGCCATCATGCCCGCCAGTCGCTTCGCCGATCTTGCCAGCGACGAAATTGCCGACCGCGGTCATATAGAACCACGCGCCCATGATAAGGCTAGCAAGATGCTTTGGCGCCAGCCGGTTCATCGCCGACAGGCCGACCGGAGACAGACACAATTCGGCCGTGGTCGCGAAGAAGTAATAGGCGAAGACGAGAATGACCGGGGTCATCGCGACGATGCCATAGGCTTCTGCGCCCCACACCAGAACCAGATTGGCAAGACCCATCTGCGCCAGCGCCAAACCGAACTTTGCCGGTGCCGATGGCTCCTTCCCCTTGCTCCCCAGCCACTGCCACAGGCCGGCAAACAGCGGGGCGAGCAGGATGATATAGATCGGGTTGATCGACTGGAAGATGCCCGCCGGCACGCCCGCACGATCAACAAAGCGATCAGTGAACAGGTTCATCGATCCGCCAGCTTGCTCAAACAACCCCCAGAACAGCGGGTTGAGGCTGATCAGGAACAGGATCGCGAACATCCGCTCCCGCGGTTCCTTTTCGAGCTTGAAGCTTTCGAACAGCACATAGCCGAGCAGCGCCACGCCCGAAATCGCCAGCAGCGTCTGGATTACGTCCTGATACTGCACCAGCGCCCAGATCACCGCGACTGCGGCAAAGCCGACGCCATAAAGTGCATATTCCTTCGATTTATCGAGCGGCGCAGGCGCTTCACCCGCGCCGTTTAGCGAGGCCTTGCCCAGCACAAACACCACCAGGCCCGCCAGCATCCCAATGCCCGCCAGGCCAAAGCCAAAGCCCCAGCCCAGCGTCTGCCCGAGATAGGCAACCAGAATGGTCCCGATCGCCGCGCCGACGTTAATCCCCATGTAGAAGATCGTGTAAGCCCCGTCACGGCGAGTATCGGTCATCGAATAAAGCTGCCCGACCATCACCGAGATATTGGCCTTCAAAAAGCCCGAGCCGACGATGATGAAAGCGAGCGCCGCCCAGAACACGTTGATCGTCGGATCGCTCTGGCCGCCGGTGCCTTCGACCGCCATCAGGGTATGGCCCGCTGCTAGCAGCAACCCGCCAAACACCACTGCGCGGCGCTGACCCAGATAGCGGTCAGCCAGCCAACCGCCCAGCACCGGAGTGATATACACCAGCGAGGTGTAGGCGCCGTAGATCAGGTTCGACTTGCCGTCATTGAACAGCCAGTGCTGGGTCAGGTAGAAAATCAGGATTGCGCGCATGCCGTAGTAGGAAAAGCGTTCCCACATCTCGGCGAAGAAGAGCATGTAGAGGCCCTTGGGGTGCCCGGCAAACTCAGGCTCCTTCTGCACCGCGATCTTGCTGCCAATCGCAAGAAACACGATCAGCACAACCACGGCGATGGCCGCAATCCAATCGGCCTCCGCCCACAGCGACATATCTTTCATGAATTCGATCCCCATCGAATGGTTAAGCGGTGCCTCACCACACCGCCGCAATGGGGAGGCACCCTAGCGCCTGTTGCGCCCGTGTGAAGCTTTTGTTGCGTGCTTGTTTTGTCATCGTGCTAGCGCACGATGCAGACCACCCACCCCGCCTCCCCACCCGGCCACCAATGATACCATCAGACTATGATGGCCGGGTGGGGAGGCGGGGTGGGTGGTCTGCGCCACCGTTAGGTGGCCAAACACATTGACCGCATGGCTGTATTATGGCACTGATGCACCTCGCAAGGGACACCGCTGTTATGAACCCCAACCGCCCAAGCTCCAACCGGCCTGTCTATCTCAAGCTGCGCGATCAGATCGCTGCGGCCATCATTGACGGTGCCTATCCCGAAGGCGCGATGCTGCCTTCAGTGCGGGCGCTGGCGGCCGAGCAGGGGGCGAACCCGCTCACTGTGGCCAAAGCCTATCAGCAATTCCAGAACGACGGCCTCGTCGAAGTGCAACGCGGCGTCGGCATGTATGTCGTGCGCGGCGCGGCCGAGCGGCTGCGCGCCACTGAACGCGAGACGTTTCTGCGCGAGGAATGGCCCGAAATCCGGAGTCGAATGCAACGCCTCGGACTTGATCCAGCAAATCTTGCGGTCGTTTTGTAAGGTTTTGGCTTACTGACATTAATGCAGGTTGCGGACTTTCCCGAATTCTGACAGTCTGTTCACACTCTTCAGCAACGGGTTGCATATCTTGCAAAGCTGAGAGTAAAGGGGGCCGCCCCACGGGTCGGGGGCGCGTAAACGAAACGACGGGGTAACCCGCATTTACGGCGTGATATGGCGGCAAGACCGTCCATGGGCGTCGGGAGATCGCCATGATCAGATCCGAATTGCTGCAGGAATTGCACAAGGATAATCCAGAGCTTCGCGCGGACGAAATCGAACAGGTGGTCGACATCTTCTTCGATGAAATCGCGCAACGGCTGGCCGAAGGCGGCCGGGTCGAACTGCGTGGATTTGGTGCCTTTTCGACGCGAGAGCGTGAAGCGCGCAGCGGACGCAATCCGCGGACCGGCGAAACGGTGGACGTGCCCTCGAAGCGCGTGCCCTATTTCAAGGCCGGCAAGGAAATCCGCGAGCGGTTGAACAAGTAGGGTTGGCCTTGGTGCTGCGAAGGCGCCTCCGCGCCTTCGTCCTCGGTGCTATGCCTTCGCTGCGCTACGGGCGCCTGCGGCTCGCGTGCGCTCGCGGTCCGCTGGGCGACCGAACCACCGCTCCCCTCGCTGCTAGCATCTGGCGCTGATCGGCCCTGAAAGGGTCGCGAGGGCACGCGCCCGAGCCGCAGGCGCTCAAGCCCGCAGGGATTGAAACAGCGCCGAGGACGCTCGCCCGGAGGGGCGAGCGAAAAGCAAATCACGCCACCTTGAGCGGCCGCATTTCATCGTGAGCGAGGCTCGGCACCGGCAGCGCGCGCTGCTCGCCCAAGGCGGCGAAGACCAGTTCAATCAGCCGCTCACCCCCGCCGCTCAGGCTCATGTCGACCGGGAGCATGCCGAGCGCGGCGATCTCGTCGATCTCGTCCGGCCCCGGCACCGCGATGATGCGCGCCAGCCCCGGCATCCGCTGCTGCGCCAAGGGCGTGACCTCACGCGAGACTGAAGTATCGCCGGTCGCCACCACCAGCACTTGCCGCCGGTCAATACCGATCGCGTCCCAGCTCCTCGGGTCGGCCGGATTGGCGCGGTGGACGTGGTAGCCATCGGCCAGCGCCATCTGAAAGCGATCATGATCCGCTTCGAGTGCGAGGTAGCCAATGTCGTTGAATGACAGCGCATCGGCCAGCGTACGACCCGCCGACGTCATGCCGATGATCAGCACCGGCGCGTCATCGCCCGCCAGCTTCATGTCCGGCGGCCCGGCGCGCAGGCGTCCGGCCAGCTTGCGCCCGATGTTCGACACCAGCGGCGTCACCGCCAAGCTGATCGCGATGGCGGTAACCATCGCCGAAACCAGCCGGGGCTCGGCCAGTCCCGCCACCGCGGGCAGCGCCAGCAGCACCAGCGTGAACTCGCTCCCCTGCCCGAGCAGGAACCCGAGCTGGATTGAGCCGGGCACCGACCAGCGGTTGAGCAGTGCGGCCACCACGTTGAAAGCGCATTTCAGCACGATCATGCCTAGCGTCACGCCCACCACCAGCAGCCAGTCTGCCACCAGCAGCGCCGGATCGATGCTGAGGCCGACCGAGATGAAGAAGAAGCTCAGGAACAGCCCGCGAAAAGCGTCAATTTCCGTCTGCACCAGGATGCGGTAGCGCGAATCCGCCACGGCCATCCCGCCGAGGAACGCGCCCAGCGTCAGCGATAGCCCCGCCATCCCCGTCGCCCACCCGGCGGCGAGCGCGATGAACAGCGCTGTGGCGGTGTAAACCTCGGTCGTTCCGGCGCGGGCGATCAGGTTAAACAAGGGCTCGGTCAGGTAGCGTGCGAACAGCACCGCGATGCCGAATGCGGCGAGCGCCTTGGCCCCCGCCAACCCCAGCGCAGGCGCCAGCGCCCCGCCGCTCGCCAGTGCACCGGCGGTCACCAGCAGCAGGATTGCGGCAATGTCCTGGAAAATCAGGATCGATTGGGCCGCGCGGCCGACCGGGCAATCCTCCTGCCCGCGCTCACGCACCAGCCCGATCACGACGGCGGTGGAGGATAGGCCCATGCCGAACCCGGCAATGATCGCGAATGCCACCGGCAGGCCGAACGCGATGAACAGCGCCGCAAAGGCCCCGCCCGCCACCACCATCTGCAAGCTGCCGAAGCCGAAGATATTGCCCGCCTCAGCCCGGATCCGCCCCAGCGAGAAGTGCAGGCCGAGATTGAACAGTAGGAACATCACCCCCGCCTCGGCCATGGCGGCCACCACCGGCCCGCGAAAATCGGACGCCATGCCGAGGCTCGCCAGCCCCAGGCCCAGACCGAGATAGCCGACAATTGGGTTCAGCCGCAGCGCCCGGCTCGCCAGCGCCGCGCCGATGCCGAGGCCCAGCAGGGAAATCGCCGGCTGGATGGTCGCCACCACCGAATGCGCGTCAGATGCTTCGCCCGCCATGCTGCGCCCTTGCTGTGTGAATATCTTGGCCGAAATGGGCGATGATACGCCGACTGGCAAGCTTTCGGGCAAGCTCTGGCCTTGGAACCGCAATCTGTGGCAAGGGCGACATCATGCGGGCGTGGCGGAATGGTAGACGCCGGGGACTTAAAATCCCCTGAGCTTTGCTCGTGCGGGTTCGAGTCCCGCCGCCCGTACCAGATAAGTAATTCAACCTAAGTAATGTACTTTGATGTCTAGGCAGTCATTATCTCCCCCTTAACGTCTTCTACCTATGTCCGTTCTGGGAATATGGGACAGGCGCGTCCCATCAACATGTCTCGCCAGTGCCAGGACCAGGGGCTGTCGGGTTGGGACAACAGGGCATGGACATCGCGACGAATACCGCACGTCTGGAAGAGGCACCCGATACGCCCGGCGCTGACCAGCGCGCCGCGCCGCGCTTCACGCTACTCATCCGCGCGGCCAAACTGGTCTCGGCGCAGGGTGAATTCGTGTGCGTGATCCGCGACGTTTCGGAAACCGGGGTGAGCGTTCGTCTGTTTCATGCCCTGCCGAGCTGCAAGGACTACGCGCTGCACATGCCCGCAGGCGCGACCTACGAGGTCCGCTGCGTTTGGCAGCGGGAGAACGAAGCCGGCTTCACCTTTGAGCAAAGCGTTCAGGTCGGCCAACTGGTCAATGAAGCGAGCGAATATCCCAAGCGCGGGCTCAGGCTTGGCCTGTGCTTCCCGGTGATGGTCCACACCTTGTCGGGCAGTTTCGATGCGGTGGTCGAAAACCTCTCGCAGCAGGGAGCGCGGATCACCTGCGACCAGATGCTGGCAATCGACCAGAATGTTCGGATCGCTGCGCCGGGCCTGACAGGCAAGACCGGCGAAGTGCGCGCCAAGGTGCGCTGGCGGCGTGAACGTCAGTATGGGGTGGTGTTCGACGACACCTTCACTCTCGGCGAATTCGCGCGGTTGGCTGCCCAGCTTCAGGCCCCGGCCCTGCTCAGCGAATAGCTTGCCCGAAATCAGGCAGGCACGAATTTCATTGCGACCCCGTTGATGCAGTGGCGCTTGCCAGTGGGCTTGGGGCCATCATCAAAGATGTGCCCCAGATGCCCGCCGCAATCGGCGCAATGCACTTCAGTGCGAGGGTAGCCGATCAGGTAATCGGTTGAGGTTCCGACCGCGCCCTTGTCGATCGCCTGCCAGAAACTCGGCCAGCCGGTGCGGCTGTCGTATTTGTGCACCGAGGCATAGAGCGGGTTGGCGCAGCCTGCGCACACGAAGGTGCCCTTGCGCTTTTCCTTGTCGAGCGGCGAGGTGAAGGCGCGTTCCGTCCCCGCCTGACGCAGCACGTAGAACTGGTCCTTGGTTAGCGCCTTGCGCCATTCGGCCTCGGTTCTGCCCTTGGGGTAGTTCTTGGCTTCGGCGGGCGCGGCGGAGCAGGCGCTGATAAACGGCAGCGAAGCGCCAATGGCGAGCAGGCGGCGGCGATCAATCACAGGCAGGCGCATCGGGGCGTGTTCCATCTGGGAGGCTTGAAGGCTCTGTCCTTAATACGCCCGGAACACGCCCGAAGTTTCACCTCCCCGTCCGGCGATCAGAAAGTTGTGATCTCAACCTCGAGCTTGCGGAAGCCGTGGACGAAGTTGGCGCGCACCCGCTCGACATCGCCGGCCACATGCACGCGCATCCGGCGCTTGTGCATTTCCTCCAGCAGCACCCGCAATTGCAGTTCGGCCAGCCGCGCGCCGACACAGCGGTGGATACCGTAGCCGAAGGCGAGGTGGCGGCGGGCGTTCTCGCGGGTGATGTCGAGCTTGTCGGGGTTCTCGAACACGTCAGCGTCGCGATTGGCGCTGATGTACCACAGCACCACCTTGTCACCCGCCTTGATGGTCTGGCCGAACACCTCGGTATCCTCGGTACAGGTGCGGCGCATATGGGCCAGCGGCACCTGCATCCGCAGGATTTCCTGCACGGCATTGGGGATCAGCTCCGGCCGTTCCTCATAGAGTTTGCGCTGATCGGGGAACTTGTCGAGCGCGTGGATGATGCCGCTCATGGTGTTACGAGTGGTGTCGTTTCCGCCCACGATCAGCAGCACCAGATTGCCCATGAATTCCTCCGGGCTCATCTGGTTCATCGCGGGCGAATGGATCATCATCGAGATGAGATCATTGCCCGGCTCCTTGTCCATCGTCCGCTCGATCCAGAGCGTCTGGAAATAGGCCGCCATTTCCTGAAGGATGCCCCAGCGGGTCTCATCCAGGGCCCGCACCGCGCCAAGCTCGGTATCGCCCGCCCAGTCCGACCAGAAAGTCAGCAGACGGCGGTCTTCCCACGGGAAGCCGAACAGGATCGCGAGCATCCCGGTGGTGAGCTCGATCGAGACGGTATCGACCCAATCGAACACTTCGCCGCGCGGCAGGCGGTCGAGCACTTCGCCGGTGCGTTGGCGGATTTCCGCTTCCATCTCGGTGATGGCGGTGGGGGTGAACTTGGGCGCGACGGTGCGGCGCTGCCCGGTGTGCTGCGGGCGGTCCATCGCGATGAACATGGGAAGCTCGCGGCGCTCGACGCCCATTTCGGCCAGCTGCGCATCATCAGGCCGTTCGAGGATGGTGATCCCGCCATGCTCCCAGCTCGACGAGAAGGTTTCGGGCAGGGCCTCGATATGCTGGATCGCCTTGTGGCCGACCACCGCCCAGTAGGGGCCGAACGGGCTTTCGGGGATCCAGTGCAACTGGCCCGCCGCGCGCATCTCGGCGAAAACGGGCTGCCACGTATCCTCGGCATAGATTTCCGAGCGGCTCACATCCCACGGGTGCGAGTGTCGGAGACGTTCTTCGGGATGGGCGGCGAAGTGCGCTTTGAGCGCATCGTAAGAACTCGGCTCGCGGCGCACTTGCGGGCGCTGAATCGCAGCTGGGGTGGGGGCGATGGTGGCCATGTCTGTCTCCCGTCAGGCAGCCTCGTGCATGGGCCGCTCCGATCCGAGTCGCATCCTCAGACTAACTGACAGCAATGTCAATAGTGGGTTGCGAATGGAGACTTATTCGGCAGGCCCAGAGGCAGGCTCGGTCGGGGCTGGCGCGCGCCGGGCGAACCAGCTCTTCTTGGCCCGCCCGGCCCCGCCCGACTTCATCACCCGCTTGCGGAACAGCAGCGATCCGCCCTTGACGAGCAGGATGACCGCAATGCCCTGCCACAACACCGCCAGCGCATGGGGCCACAGGGTCTCCTCCAGCGCGGCGCGGGCCAGCATGGCGAAGGGCGAGGACAGCGGGAAAGCGATAGCCCCCAGCTCCAGCGGGGTGCCAGTCTGACCGATATTGGCCGCCGACAGGAAGAACACCATCAGCTGCAACATCGTGACCGGCATCGACAGGGTCTGCACCTCGCGCACCGAGGCCGCCATCGCGCCAATCGTCAGGAACAACGAGCCGAGCAGCAGATAGGCCATCGTGAAATAGATGAGCCCCAGCGCCATGAACATCGGCCAGCCGACCGCTGGGCCGGGCAGTTCGCGGAAATTGGTCTGCGTCACGGTGACAATCGCGTCTTCGGCAATCGCCCAGAACGCCCAGCCAACGGTACCCCACACCGCAATCCCGACGAAGGACACGCCGAGCATCGCGAACAGCTTGCCCATGAACACCGCATCCATCGGCAAGGCCGCGGCGAGGATTTCGATGATCTTGTTGCCCTTTTCCTCGGCGAGGTTGGACAGCACCATGCCGCCCAGCAGCATGGTCAGCAGGAACAGCACCATCTGCGCTGCCTGAGCGGTGCGCACCCGGTTGGTGCGTTCGGAAGCGGCGCTGGTGGCAACCACTTCGCTGGTGGCCTTGGGGAACTGCGAGGGCGAAGCGCCGCTCGCTGTCGCCGCAATCAATTCAATCGGCCCCGACCAGCGATCAATCTGACCCTTCGTCCCGACCAGTTGCGGGGCTGCCAGCGATCCGGTCAGGATCGCGGCGTAATTGCCGCGGCGCTGATCCAGAAAGGCGCGCGCATCGAAATTGCTGGCCTGCGTGGCTTCTTCGATCACCCGCAATTCGGGCACCTGAGCACCGAGCTGCGGGCGCAAGACATCGGCAGCCGCGATCATCGCCGCGTTGTCTTCAGCCGAGAGGGCCAGGCCAATCTCGGTGCTGACAGCACTGCGTTGCACCTGCCCGCCGATACTGCCCGCCAATCCCCCGATCAGCACCGGGAAGAGCGGGCCGAGCAGGAAGAACAGGAACGCGCGACTGAACAGCACCGCGACGAAATCGCGCCGGGCGATGACCCAGGCAGCTTCCAGCGTGGTGAGGCGCGGGCGAAGCATTTCGGTATCGCTCATGCGCGGTTCCCCTGATTATCAGCTTCGAGCTGGCGCGCGGCGGCCTCACCCGCGATGGCGACGAAGGCATCGTGCAGCCCCGCGCGCTCAATGGAGAGCGAGAGGATCCCCGCCTCGCCTTCGATCAGCTGGCGCAGCAGCGGTTCGATCCCGCTTTCGGGCAGCGGGAACTGGAAGAAATCGCCATTGCGGCGGGTGTCAGCGGGCAACGCCGAGAGCCATGCGCCTTCACGCGCCCGCGTCTCCAGCCGCACCTGCGCCGGGATGCGGTCGCGCGCGGCCTCGACAGACCCTGCGTAAGGCACCTTGCCCCCGGCGATGATCGCCACGCCTTCGCACAGGCGTTCGGCATGGTGGATCACATGGGTCGAGAAGATCACGGTCACGCCATCCTCGGCCAACGCGCGGATCATCAGTTCCAGCTTGCCCTGATTGATCGCGTCGAGGCCGGAGAACGGCTCGTCCAGCACCACCAATCGCGGGCGATGCACCAGCGTGCCGAGCAGCTGGACGGTCTGCGCCATGCCCTTCGACAGCTGACGGATCTGGCGGTCAGCCGCATAGCCAAGCTCGTGCCGCTCCAGCAGTTCGGCCGCGCGTTTGCGGCCCTCTTTGAGCGGAAGCCCGCGCAGCGCGCCCATGAAGGCAATCGCCTCGATGCACTTCATCGCCGGGTAGAGCCCGCGCTCTTCCGGTAGGTAGCCGATCAACCGGCCGATATCATGGGGGCGATCATGCCCGAACACACGGCGCACGCCTTCGTCCGGATCGATGATGCCGAGCAGCATCCGCAGCGTCGTGGTTTTGCCCGCGCCGTTCGGCCCGAGAATCCCGTAAATCGCGCCCTCGGGGACAAAAATGTCGACGCCATCGACCGCGCGCGTGCCGTCAAAGCTTTTGACCAGCCCGCGGGCTTCAATTGCGAGAGGGCGCGCATCGGCGGGGATGGCACTGAAGCCGTCCGCCCGATTGCCCGATGCTGTGTGATCGCTTACCGCCATATCCATAGTTTACGCGGTTAGCGGGCAGGATTAAACGGGAGCCTCTCCGAAAATGGTTAATGCTCCGGTAGCATCTGACCTTGCAGACCGGATTGCGGGGGAGGCGGCCGCCTTGGGCTTTGCCGTGTGCGGCTTTGCGAGCGCGGAGGAGGACCCGCTGCGCTCTGCCCGGCTGGAGCAATGGCTGGGCGAAGGGCAGCACGGTTCGATGGAGTGGATGGCCGCGCGGCTGGACCACCGCCGCTCCCCCCAAGGGCTCTGGCCTGAGGCGCGGAGCGTGATCGCGCTGGGGATGAGCTACGCCCCGGCCCATGACCCCCTGGCGTTGGAGGGGTCGGACACCCACGCCCGTATCTCGGTTTACGCGCAGGGCAAAGACTACCACGATGTGGTGAAGAAGCGCCTGAAAGCGCTCGCCCGCTGGCTGGTGGCCGAGGTACCGGAAGCCCAGGTGAAGGTCTTTGTCGACACCGCCCCGGTGATGGAAAAGCCGTTGGGCGAAGCGGCAGGAATCGGGTGGCAGGGCAAGCACACCAACCTCGTCAGCCCCACCCACGGCAGCTGGCTGTTCCTCGGGGCGATCTACACGACGCTCGACCTGGCCCCCGCCGAGCCGCACCGTGACCAATGCGGTTCGTGCCGCGCGTGCCTCGACGCCTGCCCGACCGACGCCTTCCCCGCCCCCTACCGCCTCGATGCGCGGCGCTGCATTTCCTACCTTACCATCGAACACAAAGGCCCGATTGCCGAGGAATTCCGCGAGGGCCTCGGCAACCGCATCTATGGCTGCGACGATTGCCTTGCGGTCTGCCCGTGGAACAAGTTCGCGAGCGCCGCGCAGGCGATCCGCGAATTCCTCCCCCGCGCCGAACTGGTCGCCCCGCGCTTGGGCGAGTTGCTGGCGCTGGATGACGCGGGCTTCCGGTCGCTGTTTTCCGGCTCGCCGATCAAACGGATCGGGCGCGAACGGTTCGTGAGGAATTGCCTTTATGCCGCCGGCAACAGCGGCAATCGAGCGCTAACCGCGCAGGTCAGTGCGTTAACCGGTGACCCCGATCCGGTGGTGGCAGAGGCGGCGGAGTGGGCTTTGGCGAGGCTTAGATCAAATCCTTGATCGCCACCTCAGGATCAGCCAACAGCGCCGGATCGATCCGGCCCGCCCCGCTTTCCAGAAGCTTCCGCGCCTGAACATAGTCCTTCATCGTCCCCACGCAGTCGAAGGCGATCGGCTTGCCGTCCTTGAGGTACACCACAGTGAACTTGCGGGTCTCAGGATCGCCGCGCAGCACCGTCTGATCAAAGCCGAGGCTGAGTCCTGCGGTTTGCAGCTTCAAGTCATACTGGTTCGACCAGAACCACGGCAGCGCGTGGTAAGGCTCCTTGTCGCCCATGATCGCCTTGGCCACAGTATTCGCCATGTCATGCGCGTTCTGGACTGATTCCAAGCGGATCACCGCGCCATCGGCAAAGTCGTTGGCGTGGGCGGCGCAGTCCCCGATGGCGTAGATGTCGTCCAGCGTGGTGCGGCAGCAGAAGTCGACATCGACCCCGTTGCTCCCCGCCGCGCCTGCCGCAATCAGCGGGGCGACAGCAGGCACCACCCCGATGCCGACGATCACCATGTCGCAGGCGACCTCCTCGCCATTGTCGAGCCGCACGCCCGTCACCCGGCCCGCTTCCTCGCCCAGCACGGCGTTAACGCCGGTGGACAGGCGCACGTCGACGCCCTGACGGCGGTGTTCTTCGGCATAGAAGGTCGAGAGTTCCTCACCCGCCACGCGCGCCAGCAGGCGGGGGAGCATCTCGACCAGCACCACCTCGCAGCCGAGCTTGCGCAGCACCGCCGCCGCCTCCAGCCCGATATAGCCGCCGCCGATCACCACCGCGCGCTTCGCCCCGTCGGCGAGGGACTGCATCATCGCATCGGCATCGGACTTGTCGCGCACGTAGAACACGCCCGGCAGCACCGCACCCGGCACCGGCAAGCGCCGCGGATCGCCGCCACCTGACCAGATCAGCTTGCGATAGGTCACCTGCCCGCCATCACTAAGGGTGAGCGTGTGCTTGGCTGGATCAATCCCCGTCACCGCCGCACCGAGGCGCAGGGTGATGTTCTTCTCCGCCCAGAACTTCTCGGGCCGGATCATGATCCGCTCGAACCCCTTGTCCCCGGCGAGATATTCCTTCGACAGCGGCGGGCGTTCATAGGGCGGCGCATTGTCGCGGCCGATCATCAGGATCGAGCCTTCGTGGCCGTGCTGGCGCAAGGCAATCGCCGCCTGCGCCCCGCCGTGGCCGGTGCCGACGATCACGACATCTGCGTGCTGGTTGGTGGAACTCATGTGCTTGCTATGCCCCTCCGGCGTCTTGCGGCCTTTGATGTGGCGCAAACAGCCGGAGGGTCAACCCGCCATAACAACGAGTGCTACCGTTCGAGCAGATTGCGCGCCTGGCTGGCGATCTGGGCGAGCATGGCCGCACCCACCGGCGGGCGGGCCTGCGCGCGGGCGATCATGGCGCGGAACTGTGTGACGCCTTGCGCATTGCGCTCGGCCCATTCGGCCACCGCGCCGCGTGGATCGTCCGTACCAGCCTTGGCCTGCATCAGCCGCCGCAGGAACTCGATCCGCATCTGCTGGAAATCCCGCGCAAGACCGGACACCAGCAACCGCTCCCACACGTCGGAGGGTGACATATAGGCCGCCGTCCCCTGCGCCCAGTCGAGCCCGAGCCGGGTGCCGATATCGGTGAAGGCGTGGGTGAGCAGCTTGGTCTCGATCCCGGCGACGAGCGCGCCTTGCGCCAGACCCACCGCCCCGTCGAAATCGAACAGGTTGGCGACCTTGGCAGCCAGCGCCTCGGGCGCTCCGGCGGCGACAAAGCGGTCGCGCAGCGCCCGAGAGCGGGCACGCGGTTCGTCGGTGAGCAATTCGTCGCGGCCTGAAACCAGCGCCGCCACGCCATCCTGCAATTCGCCGATCATCGCGCCTGCGGCCACCTTGCCCGAAGCTGTGCGCAGCACGTCCGACATCAGGTTGCCGACGGCTGCCGCCAGCCGGTCGAACAGTACCAGTCGCGCCGCTTCGGGGATGTCGGCCCCATCAAGCTCACGCCACAGCGGGTCGAGCCCGAACAGTCGCTCGGCCACCACGAAAGCGGCGGCCACTTCGGCGAGGCCGACGCCCTCTTCCTCGGCGAGTTCAAAGGGGTGCACCATGCCGAGCCGGTTGACGATGCGGTTCGACAGGCTGGTCGAAATCATCTCGGACCGCAGCCGGTGACCGCGAATCTCTGCGGCATAGGCCTTGCGCATGGCGGAGGGGAAGCGCGCCAGCAGCACAGGCTCCAGCACCGGATCATCGGGCAGCGTGCTCGCCTCGATCGCCGATTGCAGCGCCAGCTTGGCCGAAGACAGCAGCACCGCGAGTTCGGGACGGGTCAGCCCCTGCCCGTCCGCCGCGCGGCGGCTCAGGGTCTCGCCATCTGCGAGCCCTTCGGTGCGGCGGTCGAAATCGCTCACTTCCTCCAGCCGCTCGATCAGGCGGATATAGGACGCCGTGGCGCCCGCCCCGCCGCTTGACGCGACCGACAGGGCGAGCGCCTGCAAGCGGTTGTCTTCGAGCACCAGCGCGGCGACTTCGTCTGTCATCGCGGCGAGCAAGGTGTTGCGCTTTTTGGGGGCGAGCTTGCCCGAAGCGGTCGCCGCCGCCAGCGCGATCTTGATATTGACCTCGTTGTCCGAGCAATCGACGCCGGCTGAATTGTCGATGAAGTCGGTGTTGATACGGCCTCCCGCCAGCGAGAACGCGATGCGTCCGGCCTGCGTCACGCCGAGGTTTGCGCCCTCACCGATCACGCGGGCGCGCACTTCGGTGGCATCGACACGCAAGCCATCATTGGCCGGATCGCCGACCGCGATGTTGTTCTCCTGCGGGGCCTTCACATAGGTGCCGATCCCGCCGAACCACATCAGGTCGACCGGCGCGCGCAGGATTGCGCTGATCAGCGCTTCAGGCTCGATTTCTTTCGCGTCGATCCCCAGCACTTCGCGCGCCTGCTTCGACAGCTTGATCACCTTGGCCGAGCGCGGGAACACACCGCCGCCCTTGGAGATCAGCGAGGCGTCGTAATCCTCCCAGCTTGATCGGGGGAGTTCGAACATCCGCTTGCGCTCTTTCCAGCTGGCGAGCGGATCGGGCGAGGGGTCGATAAAGATGTGGCGGTGATCGAAGGCGGCGACCAGCTTCAGAGCCTTGGAGAGCAGCATTCCGTTGCCGAACACGTCGCCCGACATATCGCCGCAGCCTGCCACGCTGACGGACTGGGTCTGGACGTCGATGCCCATTTCGCGGAAGTGGCGCTGGACCGAAACCCAGGCGCCGCGCGCCGTAATGCCCATCGCCTTGTGGTCATAACCGTTAGACCCGCCACTGGCGAAAGCGTCGTCCAGCCAGAAATCACGGCTTTGCGCGATCCCGTTGGCGATGTCGGAGAAGGTCGCCGTGCCCTTGTCGGCGGCGACCACGAAATAGGGGTCTTCGCCGTCGAGCACCTGCACGCAGTCGGGGTGAACAACTGTCCCGCCAACGATATTGTCGGTGACCGACAGCAGGGTGCGGATGAAGATTTCATAGGCGGCGCGGCCTTCAGCGGCCCAACCTTCGCGGTCGATCGCGGGAGACGGCAGCTGCTTGGGATAGAACCCGCCCTTCGCGCCCGTCGGCACGATGACGGCGTTCTTCACCCGCTGCGCTTTCATCAGGCCGAGGATTTCGGTGCGGAAGTCGTCGCGACGGTCGGACCATCTGAGGCCCCCGCGCGCCACCGCACCCGAACGCAGGTGAATACCCTCGACCCGGCGCGAATAGACGAAGATCTCGCGCCACGGCACGGGCTTGGGCAGGCCGGGGACCAGCGCGGAATCGATCTTGAACGCCAGCGCCTCGGCAGCAGCAGGCGCGAATGCGTTGGTACGCAGCACAGCGTCGATCACCGCGCGGTAAAGGCGCAGCAGCCGGTCGTCATTGATCGCGGTGACCTTGGCGAGGCCGCGGGTGAAGGCGCTTTGCGCGGCGGCAATCGCCTCGTCCCGGTCACCAGCGAACGTCGGGTCGTGACGTGCGGCGAACAGGTCGATCATCGCCCGCGTCACCTGCGGCGCGGCGACCAGCGCGTCGACCACGGTGTAGATCGTGTAGCTCACCCCGGTCTGGCGCAGATAGCGATAGACCGCGCGCAGCCAGTTGGCGCTGCGCGGGGCGAGACCGGCGGCGGGGATCAGGCGGTTGAAGGGATCGTCCTCGCCTGCGCCATTCAGCACCTCCGCCAGCGCGCCTTCGATCAGCGCGGCGCGTTCCAGCAGCGCGCCCGCATCACGCCCGGCGGGCACGGTGAGGATGAAATCGTGGATCGAGCCGAGGCTCGCATCGGTCAGGAAGGTCGGCACTTCGGCCGCGACCCGGAAGCCGAAATTCTCCAGCGCCGGAACCGCATCGGACAAGGCGAGCGTGCCGGTCATCACATAGACCTTCAGCCGCAGCGTATCGGCCCCGTCACCATCCAGCCGGTAGAGCCGCACAGTGCGGGTGGCGCGGGTCACTTCGCCTTCCGCCACCACCAGCGTGCGCAACTTGGCGATGTCGCGCGCGGCCTCCTGCGGGCCATAGGTCAGGCGGTAACCGGTCGGGAAGGCAGGCGCATAACGCGCGGCGAGTGCAGCGGCGCGGCCTTCTTCCTCGCTCGCGGCGAGATGGCCTGCGACAGCCTCGTTCCAGCCGCGCAAGAGATCGACCAATTGCGCTTCGATCGCGGCATCATCGGGCAGATCGGCGCAGGCACGCACATCGACGAGGAAGCGCAGCAGTGCGAGCGAGGAGCTTTCGACCTCAAGGCTCCAGTCGAGCAGCGCCGCACCGGGCGTGCCGAGCAGCATCGCCTGAATCTGCAAGCGCACATCGGTCGACAGCTGATCGCGCGGCAACCACACGAAGGCGAAGACGTGCCGCTCAAGCGTGGCGCGCACCATGATGAGGCGCGGGCGGGGGCGGTCGATCAGCGCCATCTTGGCGGTCACCAGATCGGCGACACGCGCAGGCTCGAAGGCGGTCAAAAGGTCGTTGGGCAGCGAGGTGAAGGCGTGCACCAGCGCCTTGCCATTATGCCCCGCCGGATCGAAGCCGAGCTGCTGGGTCATGCCCGCGACCATCGCGCGCAGCACTGGCACTTCGCTCGGCCGCGCGTTCAGCGCCGCGCTGGTCCACAGCCCGGCATGGATCGACAGCGCGATGATCGCCTGCCCCTCACGCACTGGCACGATGAACAGATCGAGCGGGCTGAAGCGGTGTACCCGCGCCTGCACATTGGACTTGATCGCCAGCAGCGCCTTGGGCGTGCCGGCGGCCTCGTGCCGGTCGAACCATTCGAACGCGCGGGCATAGCTGACTTCAGCGAGCAGTTCGCTGGCCGAAGCGCGGCAGATGCCGAGCTGCTGGGTGGTCGTCCCGTCGCGGTGGCGGGTGAGGTGGCCGAGCTGAGTCAGCATCCCGCCGCCCAGCCAGCCGAGCAGCGCTCCTGCCTCGGCATCAATCGCCCCGGCCAGCGCCGCATCGGCGTTGATCGCGGTCTGCATCGCGGGCCAGTCGCTCACTGCGGCATGGACATCGGCGAGCGTGGATTGCAGCGCTTCGAGCAGGTCGCGCCGCTGACGGGCATCGACGCGCGGGGTTTCGATATAGATCAGCGATTCGCGCTTGCCGTCCTTGCCCAGCCCAGTGATTGCACCTTCGCCATCGCGCTCGACCGGGATGACGGGGTGCAGCAGCCGATCAATCGCGAGCCCCTGCGCCGCAATCGCCGCCGCAATCGAATCGACCAGAAACGGCATGTCGTCATTGATGATGGCGATCCGCAGATGGCGCCGGTCGCCGGTCGCGGATTCGATCTGGACCAGCGACTGGCCGGGCGCGCGGGTGGCGGCAGCGGCGAGCAGCCAGGCGGCGGCTTCTTCAAGCGCCGCTTTCTCTACCGGGGCGTCACCGGGAAGCAGCGAGGCTTCGAGCTGAAGGCGCAAGGCCTTGATCAACGCGCGGCCCGTGGATTTGGACGCCGCGGCGGCAACGGTCTTGGACCCCATTTTTGGCTCCTGCTCATCCTGCGTTCCGGCTGCGCTTTGCGCGCAATATTGTTGTTCCGGATTGTTGTTATCGTGTCTGGCGCGATACCCGCTTTCGTGCGTCTGGCGCAAGCGTGATGATTGCGCAGTGTTACGCCGCGAGGACGGCTTCGCAGGCTTCCAGAGTGAGTTCGAGGCTGCGGATACGCGCCGCTGCGTCATAGGTCGCGCCGCACAGCAGGATCTCGTCCGCGCCGGTGCGGGCGACGAAAGCGGCGACCTGTTCACGCACCTGCGCCGGCGTGCCGACGGCTGCGGCCTGCCCGATATGGGCCAGCATCGCCTGTGCCTGGGCTGGCAGCGTGTCAATATAGCCTTCAATCGGCGGGGGCAGCTTGCCGGGCGAACCGCTGCGCAGCCGCACGAAGCTCTGCTGCTGGCTCGATGCGAGCAGGCGCGCTTCGGCTTCGGTCTCGGCGGCGAACACGTTCATCGCCACCATCACATGCGGCTTGCCGAGCGCTTCGGACGGCTGGAAATCGCGGCGATAGACGGCGAGCGCGGCGTCCAGATGATCGGGCGCGAAGTGGGCGGCGAAGGCATAAGGCAGGCCCAGCTTCGCGGCGAGCTGCGCACCGAACAGGCTTGATCCCAGCATCCACAGCTCCACCTGCGCGCCGAGACCCGGCGTGGCGTGGATCGGCAGGTCGTAATCCCCGGTCAGCAGCGCGCGCAGTTCGACCACGTCCTGCGGGAAATATTCAGCGGCCTGATGGAGGTTCTTGCGCAGTGCCCGCTGCAATTCCGGCCCAGCTCCCGGCGCGCGGCCCAAGCCGAGGTCAATCCGGCCAGGGAACAGCGCGTCCAGCGTGCCGAACTGCTCGGCGATCTGGAACGGGGTGTGGTTGGGCAGCATGATCCCGCCCGATCCGATCCGGATACGGCTGGTGGCATTGCCGATATGGGCAAGCACGACCGATGTCGCCCCGCCCGCAATCCCGTCCATCGCGTGATGTTCGGCGACCCAGAAGCGGTCGCACCCCAAGGCTTCGGCGGCGCGGGCAAGCGCGGTGGTGTCGGCGAAGGCTTCTGACAACGTGCCGCCTTCGCGCACCGGCACCAGATCGAGCACGGAAAATCGGGTCATGACGCGGGTTCCTTCTGCGGGTCGCCAGTCTCCCCTGCTTGCCCAAGCTGCGCAAGGTAATCCTTGGCTGTTACGGCGGCAGGACTTTCGGGCGCGAGCGCGAGCACGGATTGCCAGCTTGCCCGCGCGGCATCATCACGCCCGGCGAGGATCGCGATCACCCCGGCCTCAAGCCCGATATCCGGATCGCCGGGAGTGAGCAGGGCGGCGCGTTCAATCGCAGTCTTCGCCTCGGGCAGCCGATCGAGCCGGCGGAGCAAGGTGGCTTTCAGCAGCCAGCCCTCGGCCCGTTCCGGCGCAAGCCTAGTGGCCGCTTCCAATGCGCCCAGCGCGTCCTCACCCCGCGACAAGGCCACCAGCGCGCGGGCACGGTCGGTCGCGGCGATGGCTTCAAGCGGGGCGAAACCGGCAGCGCGGGCATCAGCCTCGGCTTCGGTCAACAGGGTGAGCGCGGCTTCGGCATCCCCGCCCACCAGAGCGGCATTCCCGGCCAGCGCGGCAAAGCGCGCGCGGGTGCGGGTCTCGTCCGCAGGCGTTTCATCGCGCGCGGCGAGGAAAGCGGCGCGCGCATCCTGCCACAGCCCCAGCTCGCTCGCAGCGGTGCCGAGGCAGTGATTGGCGAGCACGCGGTCCGGTCCCTTGGTCTCGCTCCGGCGGATCTGCGCCATAGTGTGCGCGCGCGCCGGGTCTTCCGCCAGCTGATCGAGGCAGGTCTGGAGCCAAGCGCTGGTGGCATTGATATCGCCCTTCACCCCATCGGCACGGGGCGGACGGTCGCGCACCAAGTCGTCACCCGCCATCCCTCCGGCCATAGGATTGGGGCCAACCTGAAGCAGCAGTGCGAGGATCAGGGACAAAGGATCTATCCGTAAAATTCGGCCACGATGGCCTTGAGGGCGGCAATGTCGGCGGGGCGCGACAGGCGGTGGTCGCCGTCTTCTATCAGAGTCACCTGAACATCGTCCGACCGCAGCGCCGCTTTCAGCTTGAGGCTGACCTCCCACGGCACATCGGCGTCCGCCTTGCCGTGTAGCAGCCGCACCGGGCAGGTAATGTCGATGCCGCTCTCCAGCCGCAGGTGGCATTCGGCATCGGCGAAGAACTTGGCATGGGTCGGCGTAGGTTCGGGGCCATAGGGGTTGGGCTCAAAGATCGTCTCGCCCGCCGCCAGCGCCGCGCGTTGCTCTGTGGTATAACCCCAGCGGGTGAAGTCCGGCGCAGGCGCGATACCTATCAGCCCGGCGAGGCGATGTTTCAGATGCTCGGCCACCAGCAGCATCAGCCATCCGCCCATCGACGATCCGACCAGCAGCACCGGCCCGCGCGTGTAGCTTGCGACCAGCGCCAGCACCTCATCGCGCCAGCCGCTCAGCATCCCTTCGGCAAAATCGCCGTCGCTCAACCCGCAGCCCGAATAGTCGAGCAGCAGGCAGGCGCGGCCGTCTTCCTGCGCTTCGGTAAACAACGCGGTCGCCTTGCTGCCGCTCATGTCGGACATGTAGCCGGGCAGGAATACGAGGCACGGGCCCACTCCATGCGTGTAGCGGAAGGCCACGCGGCGGCCATCATAGAGGGTGTGGTGCAGATGATCGGTCATGCGCGCAACCATGCCTTGCCCGGAGGCGCAAAGGCAACCATTGTCGGCGTGCGACTGTCACAGCAGCGCAACGGGAGAGGATTACGCGACACGCCATGTTCAAAACCGACTCTGCCGCTCAGCCGGCCCCCTCCTCCGCGGCTCTCACCCGCAGAAACCTGTTCACGCTTGCGGGGGCTTCCGCCGCATTGGCAGCGACCCCGCTCGCCGCGCGCAGCTTCGGCACCGGCTTCACGCACAATGTCGCCAGCGGGGAGCCTTCGGCGACCAGCGTGTTGCTGTGGACCCGCTACGTCGCCGACGCGGAAACCGCGCTGACATGGCAAGTGAGCGACACCGAGGACTTCGCCAAGCCGATGGCCGAGGGCAGCGTGGCAGCTTCTCCCGCGCGCGACTGGTGTGCCAAGGGCGTGGTGACGGGCCTGTCGCCGGATCGCTGGTATTTCTATCGCTTCCTCGCGCCTGATGGCGCCGCTTCGCCGGTGGGCCGCACCCGCACCTTGCCTGCAGGGCCGTCCGCAACGTTCCGCCTCGCGGTGTTCTCCTGCTCCAACTTCGGGTTCGGCTGGTTCAACGCCTATGGCCACGCCGCCGAGGCGAATGACGCCGACCTTGCGGTGCATCTGGGCGATTACATCTACGAATATGCCGCGGGCACCTATCCCGACGTCAAGCAAGGCGTGGCCGAGCGGGTGCTGGCGCCCACCACAGAAATCGTCGCGCTCACCGATTACCGCCTGCGCTACGCCACCTACCGCGCCGATCCCGATTGCCAGCGCCTGCATCAGGTGCTGCCGATGATCGCCGTGTGGGACGATCACGAAAGCGCGAACGACAGCTACAAGGACGGCGCGCAAAACCATCAGAGCGAGACCGAGGGCGACTGGGCCGCGCGCAAGGCCGCCGCCAAGCAGGCCTACCGCGAATGGATGCCGGTCTCCGACGCGCCCTATGCCGCCTATCAGGTCGGCGATCTGGCGACGCTGTTCCGGCTCGACACCCGGCTGGAGGGGCGCGAGAAACAGTTCAGCCTTGAAACCGTGCTGGCAGGCAAAACCGATCCGCAAGCCGCCATCGCCGCCCTCGACGCGTTCCGGACGGGCGAGTGGGCCAATCCCGAACGCCAGCTGCTCGGCGCGGCGCAGGATGCGTGGCTGGCAGAAGGCCTCGCCGCCTCCACCGCCAAAGGCACCGCGTGGCAGGTGCTGGTGCAGCAAGTGCTGATCGGCAATCTCAAAAGCCCGCAATCGCTTTACGCCCAGATCGGCGGCGACTTGCCCGATTATGTCCGCCAGCGTCTCACCGCCGCCGCCATGGCGAGCAAGGCGGGCCTGCCGCTCAACATGGACGCTTGGGACGGCTATCCCGCCGCGCGCGAACGGGTGTTCAAGGCGGCGCTGGCGGCGGACGCAAACCTCATTGTGCTGGCCGGCGACACCCACAACGGCTGGGCCTTCGACCTGACGCAGGACGGCGCGAAGGTCGGTGTGGAGCTGGGGGTCTGCTCGGTCAGCTCGCCCGGGTTCGAAAGCTACCTCAGCACCATCAAGCCTGATGTGCTGGCCGCCTCGCTGGTGGCGGAGAACGAACAGCTCAAATGGGCCGATACCGCGCAGCGCGGTTACATGGTGGTTGAACTGACCCCCTCCCGCGCAACGACCGAATACCGCTTCAGCACCGGCGTGAAGCAGCGTTCGACAAAGCTCGCAGGCACGAAGCGGATCACCACCGAGAAGGGCTCGGGCACGCTGACGGTCTAAAGGTCCGCCTAGGGCCCGGCCCCGCGACCGCTCGTTAAGTTTTCTCCGCTATTTTCGCGCCTGATCCAACGCGGAGGGTGCATGCATGCGGATGTGGATGATGGCGGGCGCCGCAACAGTGGCTGGCAGCGGTGCATGGCTGGGCGGCGCGTTTGATCGCGGCGAATACTACCCCATGGCTCCCACAGCCGTCGAAGCGCGGCTGGCCGGGCTGCAGCTTGGCTCAGAGGCCGGTGATTTCAACGGTGAGAGCGACATCCGGCTGGTGCTGCGCAGCCGCGGCCCGGCCTTGCTGCGCTGGGATCTCATGGCAGGCGGCGACCGACTGGCAGAAGTGCGCGCCAACCTTGCGCCTGAGAGCGCCGGCACGCGCGTCCATGTCGAATTCCAGTTCACCGACGGGGACACAATGGTGGGGATGGATGAAGACCCGCTGGTCAATGAAATGGCCCAGATCGCGATGACCGAAAAGATCGACTCCACGCTCGAAGGCCGCGCCTTCAATGTCGAGATGGTCCAGGCCAAGATGGCCGCTGCGGTCGCGTCCAATCCGCAAGGCCTCGTCACGATGCAGAAGACCCTACAAGACAATGTCGCCAACGAGCTTGAGAGCATCGAACGCGACCGGATGTTCGACCCGGCTTATTCTCCCCCGCCCAAGCCCGGCAAGCCTGTGGCGCCGCCCGATTTCAGCGAAACCCATGCCGATGGCGGCTGGGGCAAGAACAACTGACGGCCCTCGCCCCGCCGGGTGTTATTCCGCCAGCCCTGCGCGCAAGGCGGCTTCGAAAGCCGCAGGCTGATCGAACATGATGAAGTGGAAGCTGTCCTCGATATAGGTCAGCTTCACGCCCGACAGTCCGGCATAGGCCGGGGCGAAAAGCGCCTCGACCCGGTCGCGCGGGGCGTAGGCGTTGGCGGCGGCGAGCACGGTGACAGGCACGGTGATCTCGCCGAGGCGCGGGCGCATGTCGGTGGTCATCAAGCTGTGAAATGCGCCTGCAAAGCTCGCGCGGTCGCTGGCGAGTGACCACCCGACCACCTGCTCGTGAAAGCTGGTCTCGCGCACCAGCGATTGCACGCCTGCGCGCTGGCCGGCAGCAAAGGCCGCCTCGTCCATCGCCAGCATCGAATCGCGGATGACGCCCGCTTGCCCGGCGATGCGCTCAGGCGTGAGTCCGGCATCGAAAATCAGCGGATAGAACGGCAGCGAATCGACCACGACGACGCGGGAAATCCGGTCGGGGTGATCAGCGGCCAGCATCAGGCCGAGGAACCCGCCGAGCGAATGGCCGGCATAGGCAGCGCGGGCGACCTTCTGGCAATCGAGATGGCGGATCACCTCTGCCTCGGTGCGGGCGACCAGCGTCGCCGGATCGCCGTCGGGAGCGCGTCTGGCAAAGCCTGCGACATGGACCAGATGGACGCGGTAATCCTTGGCGAGACTTTCCTTTACCCCGTCCCACACGGCGGGCGACGAACCAAGACCGGGGACCAGCACCAGATCGGGGCCGGTGCCGGTCACTTCAAAGGGTGGGCAGGCATCCTGGGCTTGGGCGGCGGCGGCGGGGAGCATCAGCGCGGCGAGCGCAGCAAAGAAAGCGCGGGTCATTCGGAATCTCCGTCTCTCAGGAAAATCGCCTCGATCGGCAGGCCGAAAAGGTCGGCGATGGTGAAGGCAAGCGGAAGCGAGGGATCATAACGGCCGGTCTCGATGGCGTTGACGCTCTGGCGGCTGACGCCCAGCCGGTCGGCCAGATCCTGCTGACTCCAGCTGCGTTCGGCCCGCAGCACCTTGAGGCGATTGTTCATTCGCCCCGCACCTTCATCCACAGCTGCGCGAGGCCAAGCCCGCCCGCCCAGACTGGAAGCACCCACCACGCCCAGATGTGCGGGACCAGTTCGAACATTTCCAGAAAGCCCCAGAAAATGCCGATGGCGAGCACCATACCAAGGCTCATGATCGCGGCGCGTACCATGCGGTAACGCAGGTATTCGTCAGTCTCCTCGACCAGATAGCGGCCCATCGCCCAGATCATCGCGAAGGTTGGCAAGGTCGGCAGCAGAGCGATGACGAAGACCATCGCACTCGTGAGCTTGTAGCTGTTCCACACAGCAATCGCGATTCCGAGGCCGAGGACATAGCCGAAGGATGCGATCAGAAACCGCCGGTTGTAACGGATGATGACGGGGTTGGCGCAGTTCCGGCGCTCGCCCGCCCGCACCAGCGGGATCAGCAGCCCCATCGCGCCCAGGAACAGGATCATGGCGACCGGGGCTGGGATCGCGTCGGTCAGCTTGAGCACGACGATGATGGCGGACGAAGCCAGATAGTTTCCGGCCCAGAACCACGGGCTGCGCCCTGAAGGAATTGTTGCCTTTTCCATGGTCAGCACGCCCTACCGGCGCAGGCGTTACGGCGGCGCAGGACTAGCGGCACCACCGCCAGCGGGGCGTATTGGGCGACAGCCTCGGGGATCACATCAAACACGGCCAGCAGCGCGACGGCGATCAGGGCAGCACCGAGCAGCAAGGCTTCTTGTATAGGCGACATGGAAAGCTCCTTTTGCATAATGGCAAGGGTGCTTTACATGTGAGTCGTCGAACGTGTCAAGGACGCTTTCCATTGTTACGCCCGAAACCCCGATTCACGGTGTGTTTCGTCAACTTGCGCGTGACTTATCGCATTGGGATGCCTATTTTCCGGCAATGGCCATGCTATTGACCACAACCCGCACCACAACGACCCGGACTACCATCCGGGGGCGGCGGCGCGCGGGTTAGACCTGACGCCTGCCGCCCGGCTCGGGGCGGCGCGGTGTCTTTCCCGATCCGGTTACTCGCACAACACCGCTCTTCCGGTGCGCCTGCCTTTGCCCTAAGGCGCGCCCAAACGAGACGGAACTGCGACGATGACCGAACTGCTCAAGATCAGCCTGCCCGATGGATCGGTACGTGAAGTGCCTGCCGGATCGACCCCGGCCGACATTGCCGCTGCCATCGGCCCCGGCCTTGCCAAGGCGGCGCTGGCGGCGCGTGTCGATGGCGAGTTGCGCGATCTCACCCGCCCGTTTGACGGCGACGCCGAGCTGGCGCTGGTCACCGCGCGGGATGAGGCCGATGCGCTCGAACTCGCCCGCCACGATTACGCCCACGTGCTGGCCGAAGCGGTGCAGGCGCTGTTCCCCGGCACGCAGATCACCTTTGGTCCCTCGACCGACGATGGCTTCTATTACGACGTGAAGGCCCCCGACAGCCGCGAGCCGTTCTCGATGGACGATCTCCCCGCGATCGAGGAGGAAATGCGCCGCATCATCCGCGCCGACAAGCCGCTGCGCCGCGAAGTGTGGAGCCGCGAGGCGCTGATTGCCAAGTGGGCGGGCGAGGGCGAAACCTTCAAGGCGGAATGGGCCAGGGAACTCCCAGAGGGCGAAGAACTCACGGTCTATTGGTCGGGCTCCGACTGGCTCGACATGTGCCGCGGCCCGCACCTGCCCTCCACCGGCAAGCTCGATCCCGATGCCTTCAAGCTGATGCGCGTCGCGGGGGCCTATTGGCGCGGCGACCAGAACAATGCGCAGCTGACCCGCATCTACGGCACCGGCTGGCTCAACAAGAAGCAGCTGAACGCTCACCTCACGCGGCTCGAGGAAGCCGCCAAGCGCGACCACCGCAAGCTGGGCCGCGAGATGGACCTGTTCCACTTGCAGGAAGAGGCCCACGGTTCTGTCTTCTGGCACCCCAAGGGCTACCGCATCTGGCGCGAGCTTGAGAGCTACATGCGCCGCAAGATGGACGGGTCCGGCTACCGTGAAATCAAGACCCCGCAGCTGATGGACGTGCGCCAGTGGACCCAGTCGGGCCACTGGGGGAAGTACGCGCAGAACATGTTCGCGGTGCCAGACATGGTGCCCGAGGTGGACGAGGACAGCGGTGCGGCCTCGCCCAAGGTCGCCGATGACGCCGAATGGCTCGCGATCAAGCCGATGAACTGCCCGGCGCACGTGATGGTCTTCAAGCAGGGCATCACGTCTTACCGCGACCTGCCGATCCGGCTCGGCGAAATGGGCTGCTGCCACCGCAACGAACCCCACGGCGCGCTGCACGGGCTAATGCGCGTGCGCCAGTTCACGCAGGACGATGCACATATCTTCTGCACCGAGGCTCAGGTCGTGGCCGAAGTGCAGAGCTTCCTCGCGCTGGCCGATTCGGTCTATCGCGACTTCGGTTTCACCTATGACATCAAGCTGGCCCTGCGCCCGGAAAAGCGCTTCGGCAGCGAGGCGGATTGGGACAAGGCCGAGCAGGAGTTGCGTGACGCTTTGACCGCAAACGGGCTGGAGTGGGAGGAACTCCCCGGCGAGGGCGCCTTCTACGCCCCCAAGCTCGAATGGCACCTCACCGACGCGATCGGGCGCACCTGGCAGGTCGGCACGATCCAGTCCGACCGGGTTTTGCCCGAACGCTTGGACGCCAACTACATCGGCGAGGATGGCGAAAAGCACCGCCCGGTGATGCTGCACCGTGCAATCTTCGGCTCGTACGAGCGCTTCATCGGTATTCTGATCGAACACTTTGCCGGACGTCTGCCTGCATGGCTGGCCCCGGTGCAGGCGGTGGTGGCGACCATCGTTTCGGATGCGGATGGCTATGCCCACGAAGTCGAGTCGCAGCTGAAGGCGGCGGGCATCCGGGTCGAGACCGACACCCGCAACGAGAAGATCAACTACAAGGTCCGCGAACACAGCCTTGCGAAGGTCCCGCACTTGCTGGTGGTCGGCAAGCGCGAGGCCGAGGAAGGCACCGTCGCGGTCCGCACCTTGGGCGCGGAGCACCAGAAGGTGATGAGCCTCGCTGAGGCCATCGCGATGCTCAAAAGCGAAGGCACGCCGCCCGATCTGGCCTGAGGCCCTTGAAATCCGTTCGTGTCGAGCGAAGTCGAGACACGGTTGCACGGCATCTCGACTTCGCTCGATGCGAACGGGAACTGAGGATGTTCGAGAGCTTTACCGCGCTGCAAATCGCAGTTGCGCTAGCAGCGGCGCTAGGGTCCGCTTTCGTGCGCGGCCTCACCGGGTTCGGCATGGCGATCCTGCTGGTGCCGGTGCTGGCCTTGGCGCTCCCTCCGGTCGAGGCCGTGGTGCTGACCAATGCGCTGTCGCTGATGATTGGCGCGACCGAGATCCGCAGCCTTGTCCGCGATGCCGAGCCAACGGCGTGGGGCATCGGCGCAGCGGTGGTGCTGGCCACGCCGCTTGGCCTCTGGGCGCTTGCCATGACGGGCACGGATGTCGCGCGGCTGGTGATTGCGCTGATCGCTCTCAGCGCTTTTGTCGCGATCCTGCTGCCAAAACGCGGTGCGGCCGTGCCCGGGCGCTTGGTGACGGGCAGCGTCGGCGTGCTGAGCGGGCTGATGACAGGCTATGCCGGGATGCCGGGCCCGCCAGTGGTGCCTTACTATGCCGGGCGAGACCTGCCGCGCCCGACCATCAAGGCGTCGATGCAGTTGATCTTCACCATCGCGGCCTGCGCGGGCCTGGCCAGCGCTACCTGGCTCGGCATCCTGCGACCGGAATTGCTGCTGTTCGCGCTGGTGATGCTGCCGATGATCATTGCGGGCAACCGGCTGGGGGCGCGGGTATCAGGGCGAGTCAGCGATCCCGCGTGGCGGGTGACGGTGGGTCTGATCCTCGGCGGGGCAGCAGCGGCGGCATTTGTGCGCCTGATTTAGGTGAGCCAGCGCGCCGCGAACACCTCACCGCCGCCCGGTGCGCGCAGCACCAGTGCAAAGGCATCGGCCCCCACCACCTTGAGCTGATCGGCCCGAACGGCCACCTGCGCTGTGCCGCCCTGCCAGTCGGCGATCTTGCGTTCGGCGCGCAGGACATTGGTGTAGCCGACCTTGCGCCCGCCATTCTCCCCGCTGCCGATCCCGACTGTCACCTTGCGAGTCACGGCGACCAGCATGAGCTCGCCCTTACCCTCACCCGTGCCGGAGAGGCTGACCGCGTAGCCGCCCGCGTCGCGCTTCGCGGCCCGGATCGTCGCATCGCCCGCGCTGCCATAGCGTTTGACCCCGGCGGCGATATCGTCGCTGCGCGATCCGACCGCGCCGAAGCGGCCGTCCACCACTAGCTGCGGCGTATATACCCCGTTGCGCCCAGCCAACCCGCGGCGGGCGTAATCCTGTTGCAGCGCCGTGTTATCCTCGCGCGCCAAGGTGTCCTTCCAGCCGAGCCGGTCCCAGTAGGTCACGGGACGGGCAATCACGACAAGATCGGGATGGGTCGCGAGCTTCTCCGCCAGCCGGTCCGCCGGGGGGCAGGACGAACAGCCCTGACTGGTGAACAGTTCGAGCAACACCGGCTCGCCCGATGCGGCGATAGTGGGCGCATCAGGCTTGGCCCCGGACACGGCGGGCACGCTCTGCGGCCAAAGAAGCGCAGCCGCGCCAAGCATGGCAAGGCTGCCGAGTGCAGCGGTAAGGGTCTGTTGGCGGGTCATGGGGTCATCCTCGTCACGTTGCGAGGATGGGTTCGCGTCAAACCGTGATCCGGTTACGCGGAAGGTATCAGAACGGCAGCGCTTGTCCGGCGAGGATCAGGGCCGCCGCGCAACCCAGCACGATCACGCGCCGCACAAGATCGAGCGAATCGATGCGGGTCGCAGTGGCGAGCGGCAGGGCAAGGGCGAGTGCGCGGTTCATGAGCCGCACCTTCGCCTCAATGTGCTAACGAAGCGTTAATTTGGCCCCGGCAGCGACGGCATCTGCTGGCTGGCGCAGTGGAATCCGCCCCCGCCCGCCAGCACCGCCTCGCCCGGCAGACCGATCGTGTCGCGGTCAGGGAACAGCGCAGCGATGGCGGCGACTCCCTCCGCGTCATGCGGCGAGCCGAAGGTCGGCACCACCACCAGATGGCTGGTGATCGCGAAGTTCACATAGCTGGCGGGCTCGATCACGCCGTCGCGGACCAGCAGGCCGGGTGAGGGGATGCGGACAACTTCGAGCCCTGCGGCCCCGGCGCGCTCGGCGGCGTCGGCATAGATTGCGGCGTTGGGATCGTCTGTGCCGGTCGCCTCCGGCACCACCAGCCGGTTAGGGCCGACGAACCGCGCGAGGTTATCGACATGGCCATCAGTATGGTCGTTGATGAGACCATCGCCCAACCACAGCACGCGGGTGAAACCCAATTGCGCGGCCAGTTCTGCCTCGATCTGCTCGCGGCTCAGGTGCGGGTTGCGGTTGGGGTTGAGCAGGCATTGCGCGGTCGTCGCGACGAGGCCCGTGCCGTCGCCATCCACCGCCCCGCCTTCGAGGATCATAGGCGTGTGCGTGACAGCCAGCCCTGCATCGCGCGCCAATTCCGCACCGATCTCCTGATCGCCCGGCATCAGATACTTGCCGCCCCAGCCATTGAAGCCGAACCGCCGCGCGGTGCGCTCGGCCCCGTCCGACACCACCAGCGGGCCGGTGTCACGCAGCCAAACATCGCCATAAACGCGGCGCTCCAGCGTCACCTTACTGCTGACCAGCGAGCGAGCGCGGGCTTCGTTGGCCTCGTCGCGGACCAACAGGCGCACCTGCTGCCCGCTGTCCGCGACAGCACTGGCGAAAGCCGCCATCTGCACTTGCGCGGGTTCGAGCCAGCCGGGCCATTCCTCGGCGAGATGCGGGAAGCCGATCCACAGCCAGTCCTGCGGGGCCCATTCGGGGGGCATGATCATGGTCATGCCGCGCCCCATCGCAGAGCGGTTGCCGCCATGCAAGCACCCCTCTTGCAGCCGCAGCGCAGGGGGGCCAGAGAGGCGGATGATGGGAGAGAACCACACGCCAGATTGGGAGCACGCGCTCCACCGTGCCCGCAATCACGCGCCGTTTCTGGCGCGGGCGCTGGACCGCCAGCCGGAACTGGCCGCGCTGCTCGCCAAGGGAGAGGGCGAAGCAGCGCTGGCATGGGCGCGGGCGCAGGGCGATGGGGACGACGCCGAAGTCGCGCTCCGGCGTGAGCGGCTGGCGCTGGCGGCGGCGCTGGCGGTGGGCGATCTCGCCGGCGCCTTCCCGCTCACGCAAGTGGTGGGCGAACTCACGGCTTTCGCCGACCGCGCCTTGGACTGCGCGATCCGCACCGCGATTGCCGAACGCACCGATTCCGATGCAGCAGATGGCTTCATCGCATTGGCCCTCGGCAAGCAGGGTGCAGGCGAGCTCAACTATTCCTCCGACATCGACCCGATCCTGCTGTTCGACCGCGAACGTCTGGCTCGCCGCGCCAATGACGATCCGGGTGACGCGGCGCAGCGTTACGCGCGCCGGATCGTGGCTCTGCTCTCCTCCAGCACCGCCGATGGCTATGCGCTCCGGGTCGATCTGCGGCTGCGCCCCAACAGCGAGGTCAGCCCGCTGTGCGTTCCTGTCGGCTCGGCCATGACCCATTATCAGGGGCACGCGCTGGCGTGGGAGCGGGCGGCCTTCACCCGCGCCCGTGCGGCGGCTGGGGACATTGCGGCGGGCGAGGACTTCCTCAGCCAGATTCGCCCCTTCGTGTGGCGCGCCCAGCTTGATTTCGGCGCGATCGAGGAAATCCGCGCCCTCACCCACCGCATCCGCCACAGCCACGAAGGCCCGCCCGCGCCCGGCCCCGGCTTCGACGTGAAGCGCGGGCGCGGCGGTATCCGCGAGATTGAATTCTACGCCCAGACCCATCAGTTGATCCACGGCGGGCGCGACACATCGCTGAGGGTCCGCGGCACCCGCGCCGCGCTTGATGCGTTGGCGAGCGCCGGATGGATCACGGCCGAAAACGCCGCCACCTTGGGCGCCGCCTATGACCGGCTGCGGCAGGTCGAGCACCGGCTCCAGATGGTCAATGACCGCCAGACCCATGCGCTGCCCGACAGCGCGGCGCTCGATAATGTCGCGCAGCTTGACGGGTTGGCGGACGGCGCAGCGCTGGTGGCGGAACTGACCGCGATCACCGCCCGCTCCGCGCGCATTTACGAAGAACTGATTGGCCAGCCCGAAGCCGTGGCGGTGCCGGTCGCCATGCCGGTAAGCGCGCTGACCCATCAGCTCGGGCAATGGGGCTATCCCGAGCCTGATACCCTCGCCGAACGGATCGAGACCTGGCGTGACGGGCGCCATGCAGCGATCCGCAGCCCGCAAGCCGTGGCAGCGTGGGACCGGCTTGCACCAGCACTGCTCCAAGCTATGGCGGCGAGCGACGATCCCATGCGCGCAATCACCCGCTGGGAGCGGATCATCGAAAGCGTGCCCTCGGCGATCACCACCTTCCGCCTGCTCGACGCGCGGCCCGATCTCACCCGCCGGCTGGTCGCCGCACTGACCCTCGCCCCGGTGCTGTCGGACGAATTGGCGCGCAAGCCCGAACTGCTCGACACCTTGATTGATCGCGACGCGCTCGACCTGCCGGGCGACGTGCCGCAGATCATGGCGCGGATGCGCGGGGCGGCGATCCGGCCGGATTACGAAGCGCTGCTCGATGCAATCCGGATCATCACCGGCGAGATCCGTTTCGCGCTCGGCATCCAGCTGATTGAAGGGCTGGCCGATCCGCTCGATATCGCCCGTGCCCTGTCGCGCACCGCCGAAGCGGCGATGCAACTCGCGGCCCAAGCGACGGTGCAGGAATTTGCAGCCAAGCATGGGCGGGTGCCGGATAGCGAGTTGCTGATCCTCGGGCTCGGGCGGCTGGGTGGCGGAGCGCTGACCCATGCCTCCGATCTCGACATCGTCTACCTGTTCACCGGCGATTTCGCCGCGCAATCGGACGGCGCACGGCCCTTGGGCGCGACAGTCTATTACAACCGCCTCGCCAGCCGGGTCAGCGCCGCACTCTCGGTGCCGACCGCGCAGGGAGCGCTCTACGAAGTGGATACGCGGCTCAGGCCACAGGGCAATCAGGGGCCGCTGGCGGTCAGCTGCGCGGCGTTCGGCAAGTATCAGCGCGAGGCGGCGTGGACGTGGGAGCATATGGCGCTCGCCCGTGCGCGGGTGCTTTATGGTTCGCCGCAAGCGCGCGCCGAGCTGGAAGATGTGCTCGCCGAAGTGCTCCACGCGCCGCGTGACCGGGCGGCCCTGCGCGATGCCGTGCTGGTCATGCGCGCCGAGATGGCGAAGCACAAACCCGCCAGCGGCCCGGTGGATGCCAAGCTGGCGCGCGGCGGCCTCGTCGATATCGAATTCCTCGTCCACTATCTGCAATTGAAGGGCGAGGCGGCGGACGGCACCCCGCTGGCCCATGCCGCGCGCCGCGCGCTCGATCCCGACCTTGCCACAGCGCTGGAGGGTCTGATTGCCGCCGGTCTGCTCCCCGCCAGCCTCGCCGCGCCCCATGCGCTGATGAGCCGGATGCTGGTCGCCGGACGCCTGCTTGCCCCCGATGGCCGCGAACCTCCACCCAGCGGCGCACGGGCGCTGGCGCGGGCGTGCGGGTGTGAAAGCTACGAGGGCTTGCTGGAAGCCTTCGCCGCCGCGCGGCACGAGGTCGCGCAGGCATGGAAACAAATCTTGGGCACAGACATTCTCGCTACCGAACAGGAGAACCCCGCATGACCACTTTCCCCGGCGTCGGCGACGCCATCCCCGATATCGCCATGGAAACCCCTGAGGGCGGCCAGGTGAAGCCCTCCGACTTTGCCGGATCGAAGCTGGTGATCTTCTTCTACCCCAAGGACGACACCCCCGGCTGCACCACCGAGAACAAGGATTTCTCCGCGCTGAAGGCTGAGTTTAAAGCGGCGGGCACAAAGCTGCTCGGCGTCAGCAAGGACCCGGCCAAGAAGCACGCCAAGTTCATCGCCAAGCACGGCCTCACCGCACCGCTGGCGAGTGATGCGGAAGAAGGCGGGCTGTCCGATGCGCTCGGCGTGTGGGCGGAAAAGCAGATGTACGGCAAGACCTACATGGGCATGGTCCGCGCGACCTATCTGGTGGGCACTGACGGGAAAATCGCGCGCATCTGGGACAAGGTGAAGGTCGCCGGCCACGCCGAAGAGGTTCTGGCGGTAGCTAAAGCGCTCTAACGCACCATCATGACAACGATTGCCCGCGCCATCCGTTCAGCCCTGCTGACCGCCGACCCGCGCGCCAAGTGCTTCGCCACCCGGCAGGTGGCGCGGGACTGGCGTAAGGGCGCGCTGGCGTGGGACTTCGACGTGGCGATGCCGGACCAGCCCGCCTGGCCCGACGCGCCCGAATTGCTGGCGCCCGGCCAGATGCCCAAGCGCCGCAAGGGCGGCAGCGAACGCGGGCGAATCGCGCTGTGGCACAGCCTTGCTCATATCGAATTCGTTGCGATTGATCTGGCGCTCGACATGGCGGGACGATTCGGGGCCGAGATGGGGCACGAATTCGTCAGCGATTTCATGGATGTGGCAGCGGACGAGGCGATGCATTTCGCCCTGCTGGCGCGAAAGCTTGAACAGCTTGGCAGCCATTACGGCGCGCTCCCGGCGCATGCCGGGCTGTGGGAAGCGGCCCATGCCACCCGCGACGATGTCGCCGCGCGGCTCGCCGTGGTGCCGATGGTGCTCGAAGCGCGGGGGCTGGATGTGACGCCCGCGACGCTCGACCGGGTCCGCGCGAGCGGCGATGAGGGCGGCGCAAAAATCCTCACGCGGATACTTGACGACGAAATTCGCCATGTCGCGGCAGGCACCAAACACTTTTTGCGATGCGCCCAATTAACGCAGTCCGAGCCCGAATCCCTTTGGCAGAGCCTCGTAAAGCGGCACTTCAAAGGTCACGTTAAGCCACCGTTCAACGACTCAGCGCGTCTTGCAGCCGGTTTGTCGCGTGGTTTCTATGCAGAGATTGCGCATTAACGACTCACCCGGATAACAACGCTTCAAGAAAGGCGCGCAACAGACGTGCTGGGGCATTCAACGGCGAAAGCTGCTATCGGGATTCGGGTCAGTATGAAATTTGCCGTGCGCCACATGTTGAAGCTTGCTGTGTCAGCTGCTTCAGCCATTCTGGTTTCCGCTGCCGCTCCGGCGCTCGCCAACACCGCCAATTCCGCCGCCACTACTACCAGCGCTGACGTGACCCAGCCGCTCCGCGAAGGTCAGCCCGAAGTGGTCGACACGGGCGATGCCCGCTTCAAGTCGATCTTCTCCAGCTGGACCGCGATGGAGCGGACCAGCCCCACGCTTGGCACCGGCGCAGAGGTGACCGCCTATTCTTCCCCGATCCCGCAGCGCGCCGTTTCGGTGCCGTCGCGTATGCCGCTTGAAGGCGCATCGCTGACCAGCGGCTTCGGGATGCGCACCCACCCCGTGCTCGGCGGACGCCGCGCGCACGCCGGGATCGATCTCGCTGCGCCGACCGGCACCCCGGTCTATGCCACTGCTGACGGCGTGATCGGCCGCGCGGACTGGTATTCGAGCTATGGCCTCTACATCAGCATCAATCACGGTGCTTCGATGGAAACCCGCTACGCCCACCTCTCGCGTCTCGCCGTGGCTGCGGGTGACAATGTGAAGAAGGGCGACCTCATCGGCTACGTCGGTTCGACCGGCCGTTCGACCGGTCCGCACCTTCATTATGAAGTTCGCGTTGACGGGCTTGCAGTCAATCCGATTCCGTATATGGTAGAGAGCGAAGCACAGCTGGCTTATGCCCGCGATGCGCGTCTGACCGGCCAGGGTGGCGAATAAGCGACCCTCACGATAGGCCCCGGCGAGTAAGCTTCACGAGATTGCCCGCTGTAAGTGGGCCGGACATTGGAGAGGGTGTCCGATCATTGGCGGCGGGTTTACCCGCCGCCTTTTTTTGTGCCCTTGATCAGCGCCAGCATTGCGTCTCGCTCCCCGCACGATGAGTAGCAATTTCCATACCGTTTTTGCTTGCGGGTCCGCGCGCCTCGCGTAATTTCCTCTCCAAGCCATGCAAATGGCAAGGGAGAGAGAAACCATGTCGATGCATCCGATCGCGCACGCCGCGACCCGCCCCGATCATCCCGCTGTCATCATGACCGGATCGGGCAAGCAGATCACCTATGGCGCAATGGAAGCGGAATCGAACCGCTTTGCCCATCTGCTGCGCGCCCGGGGCATCAATCAGGGCGATGCCTTTGCGGTGCTGCTGGAAAACCGGATTGAGTACTTCACGCTCATCTGGGGCTCGCAGCGCGCGGGCACGATGCTGGTGCCGATCTCGTCGCGCCTGACCGCGCCCGAGGCCGCCTATATCATCCGCGACGCGCAGGCGACGCTGCTGATCACCAGCGGCTATTTCACCGAGATCCTCGGCGATATCCGCAAGGAGTGTCCGGGCCTTGAGGTGCTGATGATGGATTCAGGCGACGCGGAAGATTTCGCCGCCGCTCTGGCCGCACAGCCGACCGCCCCGATCCCCGATCAGCGCGCCGGGATGGTGATGCTTTATTCCTCGGGCACCACCGGCCGTCCCAAGGGCATCCGCCCCGCCCCGCCCGAAGATCCCGATCCGATGGCGCCCGTCCCGCTGCTCGGCCTCGCCACCATGGGCGCAGGCATGCCGGCCGATGGCACGATGGTCTATCTCTCCCCCGCCCCGCTCTACCACGCGGCCCCCATCGGCTGGTGCTCGATCGTCCACCGGCTCGGCGGGACCGTGGTGATGATGGAGAAGTTCGACCCCGAAGAGGCGCTGAAGGCGATCGAGCGCTACAAGGTGACGGACAGCCAATGGGTGCCGACGCACTTCGTCAGGTTCCTCAAGCTCGATCCAGCGGTGCGCACCCGCTACGATCTCTCGAGCCACAAGCGCGCGCTCCACGCCGCCGCGCCTTGCCCCGTACCGATCAAGCGCGAGATGATCGAGTGGTGGGGCCCGATCGTGAACGAGTACTACGCCGGCTCCGAGATGATCGGGATGACGCTGGTGAAGTCCGAGCATTGGCTCGCCAAGCCCGGCACCGTCGGCATCGCGGTGCATGGCAAGGTCCACGTCTGCGGGCCGGAGGGCGAGGAGCTTCCCGCCGGGCAGGACGGGCTGATCTTCTTCGAGAACGTCAACCTGCCCACCTACCACAATGACCCGGCCAAAACCGCCGAAGCGATGCATCCCAGCGGGTGGATGACGCTCGGCGATATCGGCCATCTCGACAGCGACGGCTTCCTGTTCCTGACCGACCGCAAGAGCCACATGATCATCAGCGGCGGGGTGAACATCTACCCGCAGGAGATCGAGAACCTGCTCGTCACCCACCCCAAGGTGATGGACGCCGCCGTGATTGGCGCGCCTTGCCCTGATCTGGGCGAGAAGGTGGTGGCCGTGGTGCAGCCCAAGGATATGGCGCAAGCCGGACCTGCACTGGAAGCGGAGCTGCGCGATTTCCTCAGCGCCAGCCTCTCCAAGATCAAGATGCCCAAGCTGTTCGACTTCCGCCCCGAACTCCCGCGCGAGGCCAATGGCAAGCTCTACAAGCGCGAGTTGCGCGATGAATATGCCGCCAAGGCGAAAGAAGCCGCAGCGTGAGCGGGGAGGCGATCCTCCCCGGCGACGTCGCCCGCCGGGTCATCGATCCGCACGCCTATGCCGAATGGGATGGGCTGCTCGACACCTTCGATCACATCCGCAGCACCACCCCGGTCGCCAAGGTGCAGCCCGACACGCCGGGGCTGTTCGATCCGTTCTGGCTCGTCACCAGCTATGACGATGTGATGCGCATCTCGAAGGACAACGCTGCCTTCCTCAACAACCCGCGCCCTGTCGTCTTCAGTTTCAATCAGGCGATCGAATTCTCCCGCGCGGCGACCGGATCGAACATGCTGGTCGATTCGCTGGTGGTGTTCGACGCGCCGATCCATCCCAAATACCGCAAGCTGACCCAGGAATGGTTCATGCCGAGGAACCTCGCGCGGCTGGAGGACGAGCTGCGCGCGTTGGCGGCGGCGACGGTTGACCGGATGCTGGAGCGCTCGAAGGATTCGGGCGGCGAAGTGGACTTCGTGAAGGAAGTCTCCGGCCCCTACCCCTTGCGCGTCGTCATGCAGATCCTCGGCGTCCCGCCCGAGGATGAATTCCGGATGCAGATGCTCACCCAGCAATTGTTCGGCGGGCAGGACAAGGACCTATCGGGCTCCGGCATGGACCAGATGACGCCGGAGCAGGTAGTGCAGATCGTCGCCGGTGCGGTGAAAACCTTCGAGGATTATTTCGCCGGGATCGCCGAGGATCGCCGCAAGCACCCCACCGATGATGTCGCCAGCGTCATCGCCAATGCGTTGGTCGATGGCCAGCCGCTCCCCCCGCGCGACATGGCGGGTTACTACATCATCGTCGCCACCGCCGGGCACGACACCACCTCGGCCAGCACCGCAGGCGCGATGCAGGCACTGGCCAATGACCCCGAGCAATGGGCGCGGGTCAAGGCTGACCGCTCGCTCCTGCCCGGCATCGTTGAGGAAGCGATCCGCTGGACCTCCCCCGTGCAGCACTTCATGCGCACCGCGGCCGAGGATTGCGAGCTGGGCGGGCAGCAGGTGAAGCAGGGCGATTGGCTGATGATCAACTACGTCGCCGCCAATCACGACCCCGCGCAATTCCCCGACCCCCGCCGTTTCGACGCCGCCCGCTCCCCCAACCGGCACCTCGCGTTCGGCGCAGGCGCGCACCAGTGCCTCGGCCTCCATCTGGCGCGGCTGGAGATGCGGATCCTGTTCGAAGCCCTGCTTGACCGGGTCGCCAGCGTGGAACCGGCGGGCGAGGCGAAGCGGGCCAGCAGCACCTTTGTCGGCGGGCTGAAGACTCTGCCACTACGGGTGACGGCGGCCTGAAAATCGGACGCAAATCGGTCGGCCGCTGTCCGATTCTGCTATTGTTTCTACGACATTTGCCCTAGTTTTCGGGGCATGGGATTACACGTTCGCCAGCCAAGTCCGGGGCTTGCGGCATGAGCTTGCTCGCGCCGCATAACCTGCCGTTCCTGATCGCATTTGGTGCGCTCGCGGTGATCGCCTTGCTGCAAGTCACCGGCGTGTCCGAAGCGATCGAGGGCGCGGGCGAGTTTGATTCCCCTGATGGCCTTGAGATGGGCGGGTTTGGCGACGCGCTGACGACGCTGCTCGGGCTGGGTCGGGTGCCGCTGCTGATCTGGCTGGCGGCGCTGCTGTTCGTCTTCGCCACTGTCGGCGTGATCGGACAATCGGTGCTGGCCAGTATGCTCGGTGCGCCGCTTTCCGCCGGATGGGCCGCGCTGGCAGCGGGCGGGGCTGCGCTGCCGCTCAACAGCCTGGCGATGCGGCCGCTTGGGGCCATTATCCCGAAGGACGAGACCACGGCCATCGACATTGATGATTTGCTGCGGCGCGATGCCGAAATCCAGATCGGCACCGCCCGCGCCGGCAGCCCTGCGCGCGCCAAGGTCATCGACGTCCACGGTCAGGCCCATTTCGTCATGGTCGAACCGCATGACCAGACACTCGCATTGAACGCAGGCGATACCGTCCTGCTGGTGCGCCGCGAAGGGCAGACCTTCTACGGCGTGCACTATGAAAGCCCGCTTCTGGGGCTGGATCGCTAAAGGGGAACGCACATGGCTTTGACCACAACCGCTGATGCAAGCTCTTCGGGAGACTTGATCACTTACGCCGTTATGGGCGGGGGCGGCCTGCTCTTCACCATCATTTTCTTCGCCTTTCTCGTCAGGCTGTATCGCCGCGCGTCGAAGGAAACCGCATTCGTCCGCACCGGTCTGGGCGGTGAGCGGGTGGTGATGAACGGCGGCGCTTTGGTGTTCCCGGTGTTCCATGAAACCATGCCGGTGAACATGAACACGCTGGTGCTGCCGGTGGTGCGCCGCGATAGCGAGGCGCTGATCACGCTCGACCGGCTACGGATCGACGTGAAGGCGGAATTCTATGTCCGCGTACGCCCCGATGCCGCCGCCATTGCGATGGCCGCGCAGACCTTGGGCCAGCGCACGATGCAGCCCGATCTGCTCAAGGATCTGGTCGAAGGCAAGTTCGTCGACGCGCTGCGCTCGGTCGCTGCGGGGATGACCATGAACGAGCTGCACGAACAGCGCGCCGACTTCGTGCAGAAGGTGCAGCAGGTCAGTTCCAACGACCTCGCCATGAACGGGCTGGAGCTGGAGTCGGTCTCTCTCACCGGGCTCGACCAGACCAGCATCGAACACTTCAACGCCAATAATGCGTTCGACGCCGAAGGTCTGACCAAGCTGACCGAGCAGATCGAGGCGCGCAAGAAGCTGCGCAACGATATCGAGCAGGACACCCGCGTGCAGATCGAGACCAAGAATCTCGAAGCCAGCCAGCGCAGCTTCGAAATCGCGCGCGATCAGGAATATGCGCGATTGGAGCAGGAGCGCGAAGTCGAGGTGCGCCGCGCCGCGCAAATGGCGGAAATCGCCCGCGAACAAGCCGAACGCAACCGCGAAGCCGACGCCGCCAAGATCGAAGCGAAAAAGCAGGTCGATGCCCAGCAGATCGAAGCGGATCGGCTGGTCGAGGAAGCCCGCATCGATCAGCAACGCGCACTCGAAATCGCCCGACAGGAACAATCTATCGCGGTGCAGAACAAGAGCCGCGAGGAAAGCCAGGCCAAGGCTGAAGCGGACGACGCCCGCGCCAAGGCGGTCGAGGCCGAAGAACGCGTCGCCACCGCGCGCGAAAGCGAAATCGCCGAGCGGCAGAAGAAGATCGAACTGATCGAAGCCGCCAAGCAGGCCGAGCGCGATGCCATCGGCGTGAAGGTACAGGCCGAAGCGGAAAGGGACGCGGCGACCAACCGCGCCGAAGCGCTCAGATTGGAAGCCCAAGGTCAGGCCGAAGCGGAAAAGCTGCGCGCCGAGGCGGCGGCTGTGCGGTTCGAAGTCGAAGCCGAGGGCCAGCGCGCGATCAACGAGGCGGCCAATATCCTCTCGAACGATCAGATTTCGCTCCAGACCAAGCTGGCCCTACTCAAGGTCCTGCCCGAGGTGATCCGCGAAAGCGCGAAGCCGATGGAGGCGATCGACTCGATCAAGATCGTGCAGGTCGACGGCCTTACCAATGGCGGGCGCGCGTCGAACGACGGGAACGGATCGGGTGGCGGCGCGGGCGGTGGTTCGGGCAATCTTGCCAGTGATGCCGTGGCCGCGGCGCTCGCCTACCGCGCGCAGGCGCCGGTGCTCGACGGGCTGATGAAGGAGCTGGGCCTCGACGGTTCCTCGCTCTCCGGTCTGGTCAAAGGCGCGGCGGAAACCGTGGCCGAAAAGCCCATCCCCACCCCGCCCCCGGCTAAGCCTGCCAAGCAAAAATCTATCGCCCGCGACAATGATGCTGATGGCGCGCCGACCGGCGAAGCGGCGGAGTAAGGGGGCGAACCCCTAACTCCGTTCGTCCTGCAAGCCTGCGCTTTCCTACTCGGCGTGCCGGTGGCAGGTTCGCGGGCGATGGTCCCCGCTCGCTGCCTTGATCTACCGCTTGTTCGTCGCCGCGCAGCTGCGTGCGGGCGGGGCGTTTTCCCGTTCTGGGCAGTGTCTCATGTGTCTCAAGGGCCTGCGAACCTGAACGAAACGGTGGGCGGGCGGGCCTACTTCAGCAAGTCCAGCGCAATCGCCCGCACTGCGGCGCCCATGTCAGGGCGGGCGAGCGCGATGGCGAGGGTCGCCTCGACGAACCCGACCTTGCTGCCGCAGTCGTAGCGGGCGCCGTCGAAGGTCACGGCGTGAAACGGCTGGGTGCCGATCATCTTGGCCATCGCGTCGGTCAGCTGGATCTCGCCGCCCGCGCCCTTGCCCTGGTTCTCCAGCACCCGCATCACCTCGGGCTGGAGGATGTAGCGGCCCGAGACGATCTTGTTGGACGGCGCGTCGGCCTGCGCAGGCTTCTCGACCAACCCGCGCACTTCAGTCAGCGCGCCGTTTGCGGCACCGGGGTCAATCACGCCGTAGGACGAGACCTGCGCCATCGGCACTTCGAGCACAGAGATGAGGTTGCCGCCGACTTCGCTATAGGCCTCAACCATCTGCTTCATGCAACCGATGCCCCCTTCGCGGGCGACCATCAACTCGTCAGGGAGGAAGATCGCAAACGGCTCGTCCCCGACAATCGCCCGGGCGCACCAGATCGCGTGGCCCAGTCCAAGCGGCACCTGTTGGCGCACCGCGATGATATCGCCGGGCGTGGCGCGGGTGCAATCGAGCACCGACAGGTCCTTGCCGCGCTCCGTCATGGTCTGTTCGAGTTCAAAGGCGATGTCGAAATGCTCGACAATCCCGGTCTTCCCGCGTCCGGTGACGAAGATCATCTGCTCGATCCCCGCCTCGCGCGCTTCGTCCACTGCGTACTGGATCAGCGGGCGGTCAACGACCGGGAGCAGCTCCTTGGGCACAACCTTGGTCGCGGGCAGGAAGCGGGTGCCAAGACCGGCAACAGGGAAAACGGCTTTCCGGATCGGCTTGGGAGACATGAACTGCCCTCGTTGCTTGCTTCTGGTTGCCTTGTGTCCCCCGCCCCCGTGCCTCGCGCCATAACCGAGGTCAATGATTGATCGGAAACCGGGCCCGGCGAGTTGCACGAAAGGCACTTTTCGCTAAGGCGGAATCATGGACAAACTCATCATCCGTGGCGGCAACCGCCTTTCCGGCACCATCCCGATCTCGGGCGCGAAGAATGCGGCGTTGACGCTGATCCCCTGCGCGCTGCTGACCGAGGAACCCTTGACGCTGCGCAACCTGCCACGGTTGGCGGATATCGACGGGTTCCAGCATCTGATGAACCAGTTTGGCGTCACCACAGTGATCCAGGGCACGCGCCCGGAGGACTTCGGCCGGGTGATGAGCCTCGAGGCGACCCGCATCACCTCCAACGTCGCGCCCTATGATCTGGTGCGCAAGATGCGCGCGTCGATCCTGGTGCTCGGGCCGATGCTGGCCCGCAGCGGGGAAGCGACCGTATCGATGCCCGGCGGCTGCGCCATTGGGAACCGCCCGATCGACCTGCACCTCAAGGCATTGGAAGCCTTCGGGGCCAAGATCGAGCTAGCGGCGGGCTATGTCCGCGCGATCCAGCCCGATGGCGGGATGCCGGGCGGGGACTTCGACTTCCCGGTGGTGAGCGTCGGCGCGACCGAGAACGCGCTGATGGCCGCGGTACTGGCGAACGGCACCAGCCGCTTGTTCAACGCCGCGCGTGAGCCGGAGATTGTCGACCTGTGCAACATGCTCGTCGCGATGGGCGCGGAAATCGAAGGGATCGGCACCTCAAACCTCACCATTCACGGGGTGAAGCGCCTGCACGGCGCGACCTACCGCGTCATGCCTGACCGGATCGAGGCCGGCTCCTATGCCTGCGCTGCCGCCATCACCGGCGGCGAAGTGCGCTTGGAAGGCGCCAAGGCTGACGACATGATGGCGACGATCCACGCCTTGCAGGCCATTGGCTGCGACGTGACATGGGACGCCAAGAGCATCACTGTGGGCGCGAATGGCGCGCTGAAAGCGACAAACCTCACCACCGCGCCCTACCCCGGCCTCGCCACTGACATGCAGGCCCAGCTGATGGCGCTCTTGTGCAAGGCCGAAGGCGCGAGCGTGCTGAAGGAAACGATCTTCGAAAACCGCTTCATGCACGTGCCGGAACTCGCGCGGATGGGCGCAGACATCACCACCGAAGGCCGCACCGCGATCGTCAAGGGCGTCGACCGGTTGACCGGCGCCGAAGTCATGGCGACAGACCTGCGCGCCTCGATGAGCCTCGTCATCGCTGCACTCGCTGCCGAGGGGGAGACGACCGTGCGGCGGCTGTATCACCTCGACCGCGGATATGAGCGGCTGGAGGAGAAGTTGCAGTTGGTTGGCGCGGATATCGAACGGGTGGATGATTGACTTTCCTTCGTCGTTGCGAGCGGAGCGAAGCAACCCATGACCGGAGCGCGCCGCAGGCGGGCGGTCGATGGATTGCCGCGGCCTTCGGCCTCTCAATGACGAAGTCAGCCGTTCACCACCAACCACACCCGGATCGCGCTCGCCAGCCCCGGCGGCGTGGGTGACTTGATCCGCTCGGCATCGATTCGGGCGACCAGCGCGGCAACCGCCAGCCCCTCGCGCGCGGCGGCGGCTTTCAGCATGTCCCAGAACAGCGGTTCGAGGCTAATCGAGGTCTGGTGACCCGCAATGCTCAACGAGCGTTTGACCGGTGGGTGATAGGGGGAGGGCGCGTCCATGGACGCTGCTTAACACCTATTTGTGGTCGCATCGCTGTTTGCAGAAAACCGGTTCCCACTTTTCTGCGCGATGCTCCAATCACGCCGCTTCGAAGTCGTCCACATATTCGGGGAGGAACCCCGGCTCGCGTTCCGACCAGCCCGGCGCTGTTGCGGCGGCTTCGCTCAAGCTTTGCAGCAGCAGTTTGCGGCGTTCGGGGCGGATTGAAGGCAGCGCGGCAGCGGCGCAGAACGCGGCGGGCAGATAGGGCCGCGCGCGGGCACCGAGCAGGCGTTCGTACAGGAACCGGAAGGCGGAAAAGCATCCCAGCCGCTCCTGTTCGAGATCGAAGGCGGCGACGCGCACCAGCTTGCCAAGGAAGCGTTCGACCTCCTGCGGAGTGCCTTCGTGCGGGATCAGCGCGCGCAGGGTCTTCAGATCCTGGTAGGCGACATATTGGCGGCGGATCGCGGTATTCTCGCTCTCGCTGCGGCCCCAGCGGCGAAACGCATCGGTGCGGGCGAGGCCGATGTCGAGGCTGCGCTTGATGTAACGCTGTTCGGCCGGGGCGAACCCGGCAAATTCCCGCATTTCGGCAATCGGCATCATCATGGCGCGTGTCTCCTTCAGACAGGGAGAACGTCGCACGCCATGGTTAATTTAAGGTTAGGTAGAAGTGGACTCACACAAAGGCATAAAGACACAAAGAGGGCAGCGCATGCGGCCCGTGAGTGCCTGTCTCTTCAAGCCCACCTTGAAAACGAGGCGCGGCTTCGCCGCAGGTGCCAACCTCTTTGTGCCTTTGTGTCTTTGTGTGAAACCCTTAGATCAATCCCGCGAGCGGCGAGGAGGGGTCCGCGTACATCCGCCGCGCCATGCGGCCTGCGAGATAGGCCTCGCGCCCCGCTTCCACAGCCAGTTTCATTGCGCGGGCCATGCGGATCGGGTCTTTCGCCTCGGCGATTGCGGTGTTCATCAGGATCCCGTCGCAGCCGAGCTCCATGCCGACCGCTGCGTCGGACGCCGTGCCGACGCCCGCATCGACCAGTACCGGCACCTTCGCGCCCTCGACGATCAGGCGGATCATCACCCGGTTTTGGATGCCGAGACCCGAGCCAATCGGCGCGCCGAGCGGCATGATCGCCACCGCGCCCGCGTCCTCAAGCTGCTTCGCCGCAATCGGATCATCCGCGCAATAGACCATGGGCAAGAAGCCCTCCTTGGCCAGAACTTCTGTCGCCTTCAGGGTCTCGCGCATATCGGGGTAAAGCGTGCGCGCTTCGCCCAGCACCTCCAGCTTGACCAGATCCCAGCCCCCGGCCTCACGCGCCAACCGCAAGGTGCGCACCGCGTCCTCACCGGTGAAGCAGCCTGCGGTGTTAGGGAGATAGGTGATTTTCTTGGGATCGATGAAATCGGTCAGCATCGGCGCTTTGGGATCGGAGACGTTCACGCGCCGCACCGCGACGGTGACGATCTCTGCGCCCGAAGCTGCAACGGCTGCCGCGTTCTGTTCGAAGCTCTTGTACTTGCCGGTGCCAACGATCAGCCGCGAGGTGAAGGTGCGACCCGCGACGGTCCAGGTATCTGCGGCATGATCACCCCCGCCAACGAAGTGCACGATTTCCAGCCTGTCGCCATCCGCCAGCGGTGCGTCACCCAGCGTCGAACGCGGGACGATTTCACCATTGCGTTCCACCGCGACCTTCTCGGGCGCAAGGTCGAGTTCGCGAACCAGATCGGCGATGGTGGCGGCGGCGGAACGGTGCGGCGCGCCGTTCAGGGTAAGGCTCTTCGTCATGGCACGGGACATAGGCGCTCAGGCCGCGGCTGCAACCCAAGTGTTTTGAGAGGCTGCGTTTGGATTGGAGCGTCAGCGCGCGGCGCGCAGGTTCAACACATGGCCAGCTGAAACCAGCGCCACACCCACCAGCGTCAGCAGGAATTCGTTGGTCCCATGCGGCACGACCAGCGCGGCTGCCATCAGCACCAGACCGACCACCGCGACGAGGAACGGCAACATCCGCCCGTGGCGCAGCAGGCCCCAGCCGATCGCCGCCGTCGCCACCGCCACCGCAACGGCGAGGCCGACGCGGTGGATGTTTTCTTCCAGCAGGAAATGCCCGCCAAGACCCAGCGCCGAGACAAGAAACAACGTCGCCAAGCAGTGGATCGCGCACAGGCCCGCCAGCCCGATCCCGAGCTGATCGAGTCGGCGACGGAGCGAGGTCCGACTCGCAGGGGGAAGCGCATTGTGGGGCATGATCTCAGCCGCACATATGTAATGTTGTTACATTGTGCAAGGCGGACTTGCGCGCAGAGCATTTGCATTTGCGCCGAACAGACTTGCACTGGCACGGCGCGCGGCACAAAGAGCGAGCCACCATGGCTACTTCCGCCTCCGTGTCGAACCTGTTCAAACCCGCCCCGCACACCCGCGCCCGGCCCCTGGCGATTGCGCGCTGGCTGGAGCTGGTGGCGCTGCTGGTGGTGGGCATCGTGGTCGTCGGCGGGATTACCCGGCTGACGGAGAGCGGCCTTTCGATCACTGAATGGAACGTGGTCAGCGGCATCCTCCCCCCTTTGAACGAGGCAGCGTGGCAGGCTGAATTCGCCAAATACCGGCTCACCGCCGAGTTCCGGATGGAAAGCGGCCCGGCGGGGATGGATCTGGCCGCGTTCAAGTTCATTTTCTTCTGGGAGTGGTTCCACCGCATCCTTGGACGGGTGATCGGGCTTGCCTATCTGCTGCCGCTGATCGTGTTTGCGGCGCGGCGGACGATCCCGGCGGGATATGGCTGGCGGCTGGCGGCGATGTTCACGCTGATTCTCGGGCAGGGGGCGCTGGGATGGTATATGGTGTCCTCGGGCGTCGGGAATACCGACCTGACCGATGTGAGCCATTTCCGCCTCTCAGCGCATTTGCTGACGGCGCTGTTCCTGCTGGCAGGGCTGGTATGGACGTCGCGCGATCTACGCCTGCTCGCCCGCGATCCTGCCACAGGGCCAGCGCCGCTGACGGCAGGCGCGGCACTGGTGGCAGGCGTATTGTTCATTCAGCTACTGCTCGGCGCGTGGGTGGCAGGCCTCAATGCCGGACTCGCCGCCAATGACTGGCCGCTGATGAACGGGCGGCTGCTGCCAGAGGTGGACTGGTCGAAGGGCGCGCTGTGGACGGTGACGCATGATCCCTTCCTGCTCCATTTCCTCCACCGCTGGTGGGCGTGGGTGGCCGTCGCGGCGCTGGTGTGGCTGGGACGGGCGGTGCGCAAGACGGATCGGTTCGCGAGCATTGCGGTGCACACCGCCTTCGGGACGATGGTGCTGCTGGGGATTGCGACCGTGATGAGCGGGGTCTCCCTGTGGATCGCCGCTGCGCACCAGCTGGTCGGCGCGCTGACGGTCGCCGCGACCGTGTGGGCGATGCATAGCGACGGAGTCACACGGCGGGGCGGAGCTCCCGCCTGATGGCCGCCGCGCTCGTATGGTGCCCCTTCCCCGACATTGAAAGCGCCCGCGCGGCTGCCGACACGCTGCTCGATGAAGGCCTTATCGCCTGCGCCAATATCCTCGGTTCTATCGAATCCCGCTTCGTGTGGGAGGGCGCCCGCGCTTCGGGCACCGAGACCGCGGTGCTGTTCAAAACCGTCGCCGAGCGGCTGGACGACGTGGTCGAGCGGGTCGGCGAGCTGCATCCCTACGACACGCCCGCCATTTGCGGTTGGCGTGTCGATGAGACCCATCCGGCAACGCTCAAATGGCTGACCGGAGCCGTTTCGGGCTAGCGGTATTATTTTACCGTATCGCGAAATGGCGCTTTTGCTTGACTTTAACGGGGGTCGGCGACATTTGCGCCCCACTTCTCCGCTTGGCCGTGTGCCGCGTGGAGGCGATTCTCCCGGACATTTGCCGGCAGAACAGTTTCGAACCAAGGACACATGCCATGAAGGCGCTCAGCAAGCAGACCCGGTCGATCAAACCGGCCGAGGTCGAAAAGAACTGGCACATCATCGACGCCGACGGTCTCGTCGTCGGTCGCCTCGCCGCGATTGTCGCCAACATCCTGCGCGGCAAGACCAAGCCGACCTACACTCCGCACGTCGATTGCGGTGATCACGTGATCATCATCAACGTTGAGAAGGTGAAGTTCACCGGCAACAAGATGGGCAACAAGATCTATTACAAGCACACCGGTCACCCCGGCGGCATCAAGGAAACCACCCCGGCCAAGGTGCTGGGCGGTCGTTTCCCTGAGCGCGTGCTTGAAAAGGCAATCGAGCGGATGATCCCGCGCGGCCCGCTCGGCCGTGACCAGATGCGTGCGCTGCACCTCTATGTCGGCACCGAACACCCGCATGACGGCCAGAAGCCGCAGGTGCTCGACGTCGCTTCCATGAACCGCAAGAACAAGGTGGCCGCATAATGTCCGATGAAACCACCACCGTCTCGGATCTCGCCGATCTGAAGGACATCGCCGCTGGCGTGCCGCAGGGCGACGCTGCCGAAATCGCCCGCGTTGCCATGCCGCTGCGCGATCGCGAGATCGACGCGCAGGGCCGTTCCTACGCCACCGGTCGCCGCAAGGATGCGGTCGCCCGCGTGTGGGTCAAGCCGGGCACCGGCAAGATCACCATCAACGGCCGCGATCAGGAAACCTATTTCGCGCGTCCGACCCTGCGTCTGGTGATCAACCAGCCCTTCACCATCACGGACCGCAGCGGCCAGTACGATGTGATCTGCACCGTGCGCGGTGGCGGGTTGTCGGGTCAGGCCGGCGCTGTGAAGCACGGCATCGCTCAGGCGCTCAGCAAGTACGAGCCGGAACTGCGCAGCGCGGTGAAGGCTGAAGGCTTCCTCACCCGCGACAGCCGCGTGGTCGAGCGTAAGAAGTACGGCAAGGCCAAGGCCCGCCGCAGCTTCCAGTTCTCGAAGCGCTAAGCTCTTCCCGCAAGGGATACAAAAAAGGGCGGCCCCGGAAGGGAGCCGCCCTTTTCTTTTGGCGCCCGGGAGACTCGGGCGCTCAGCGTTGCAGCAGCATGATCCCGAAGGCCAGCCCGCTCGCCGAAAGGAAGATCGGCCACGACCAGTACATTTTGGCATCTGCGACGTGCACCGCATGAATCGCCAGCGGACCGGCGCTCGATCCTTGTGAGCCGATCACCAGCGCAATGATCGCAGACAGGATCGCGCCGAAGGTCATCGCCTTGATCAAATCCATCGCCATTCCCTTCGTCGCACCAGCCGCACTTGGGGGGAGACTTGCCCCAAGCGGCCGTCGGTTGAACAGGGCGTGCAGGAAAGGGCCATCCCAGCCTGCATCCGCAGTTTAACCAACAAACCTTAAGGCAAATCATAGGGATAAGGTTAAAGCGCCGCGCCGAAATGTTACCGCTGCGCGCCGATCAATGCACCGGGGGATCGACCGGGGGGACGCGGTCGACCGGCGCGACCGGTTCGCCCGGCGTGCGCGGCGGGGTCGCATCCTCGGGCACATCCGCGATCAGCATGTCGGGCGTCGGCACACCTTCGAGATTGCGCACGACGACATGCAGCTGCACGCCGTCCCATGTCAATTCGTTGAAGCTGGGCGGGGTTGAGCGGGTGCGATGCGAAAGCGTTCCGGCACCGATCATGCGGATGGAGCCCTCACTGGTAGGCTCGGCGATGTCGAAAGCGTCATGGACATGGCCGGACAGCACGCCGAGCACATTGCGCCGCGCCAGTTCACGCAGCGCATTCTCGCCCCCACGGGTCAGCGCCGTGCCATGCGTCCCGGCCTCACGCAGCGGGTGGTGCACCGCCACCAGCGCCCGCGTTCCGGCAGGCAGCCGGTCAAGCGCATCGAGGCAATCGGCCAGCGCCGGGGCTGTCACCCAGCCTTTCGACCAGTTCATACGCGGCTGCCAGCGGCGCACGGTCTTGAGCGGCACGATCGCCAGCCCCGGCAGGTCGATTTCGCGCTCAACCAGTGTCTTCATCCCCTCAAACCGTTTGTAGGGATCGAAAAAGCGCTCAATCAGGTTGAAATAGGGCATGTCGTGATTGCCGATGCTGATCGTCACCGGAACGTCGAGTGCGGTGATCCAGCGGGTCGCTGCGGCGAATTCGTGATGGCGCGCGCGCATCGTGTGATCGCCCGTGATCACCACCGCAGCGGGGCGCTTGGCCGCGATCTCGTCGCGCACCCATGCCAGCGCGTCGCGGTCCTCCAGCCCGAAGTGGATGTCAGACAGGTGGAACAGGCGCAGCCGGTCAGAGCTCATGCGATGTCGCCAGCAGATCCACGCCGCAGGGTTCGACCGAGAAGCGCGAACCGGAGGGGCATTCGCCCGGCTCACCGTCGATCAGGCAGGCAAGCGGGCTGCCATCGGCGCTGACGAGCGTGATGCTGTCAGCGATCCCGAGCCGGTCGTGCGGCCCTTCGCGGAAGCGGCGGCGCAGCAAGGCCCAGGCCTGCCCGGCATAGTCGAGCGCGGCTTCGGCGAAGTAGCCGTCAATCTGCACACCGTGCTCGCCGGGGGTCAGTTCGACGAGCGGATAGCCGCCCTCACGCGACAGGCGGCTGTCGGCCAGCATAACGCCTGCGCCGGTGGTCGTGTGGCGCAGCGCCTCGACCGTTTCCTTCGCCATGCTCGTAATGTCGACCTTGCGCATCGATTCACGCACCCGGCTCCACGCGGTGCCCGGCCCGACCAGCAGTCCCGCCAGCGCCAGCCCGGCCTCGCAGCGCACGCAGTCCAGCCGCCGCGGTCGCGCACCGCCGCCAGCCACAATATCGAGAATCGTGTCGAGGTCCGTCGTCCGGTGAAGCCGCAGCGGCAGCAAGTTCATCGTTCCGCCCGGCAGCACCAGCACCCTGCCGCCCCAGCCCGATAGCTGATTGATCAGCGTGTTCATCGTGCCGTCGCCGGTATAGATCACCACATGCGCGATCCCGGCCGCATCCAGAGCAGCGGCATCGGGCAGGGGATCGTCGGGAAAGGCCACCACCCGATCAACCGGCCAGCCGCGCGCCGACAATGCGGCGGTGAGCGTTTCGGCGGAGGTCTGGTCGTTGCTCCCGCTTGCAGGGTTGACCACGAGCCAGCAGGGGGTGTGCGAATCCATTGTCGTTTGTGCTCCGGCGCCCCCGGCTTGGGCGCTATACCCGCCCGCTCAGGATCAACCAAGCGGCACCGGCATTGAAGACGGTGTAGGCGGCATAGGCCCAGGCATAGCCCGGCCATCCCTCGACTGAGAGCAGCAGCGCGAAGAACAGCACCGCAAACTCGCTCACCAAGGCGGCGCGGCTGCCCAGCGTTTGGCTGACCTGCGGCAAGCGCGCAAACAGCGGGTGGCCGCTTTTGAACACAGCGCGGTTGATCGCGAAGTTTCCGATTCCCAGCAGAAAGATGATGATGGTGGCCGAACCCATGGCGCCACTATGGCGCTGCGCTGGTCGATTGGGAACCGCCATTTGTCCCCCCATCAGCACCATTGGTCATCGGGCCGCCGCGTCTGTCGACGGCGGTACACGGGTTGATCGAAGGCCGAATGCGGGCGTCAGGACGGGGGCGTATCAAGGGTTTCAGCAGGGCGCTTGGTCCCCCGCCGGATCGGACCCCCGCCCGATCTCAGGCCCCTGCGAGATGGAGGAGATGAAACATGAAACCCCTTGCGAAAACACTCACACATGCCCTTGCAGCGCTTGGCCTTGCCGGCGCGGCGATCAGCCCGGCGCTGGCTGGTGACATCCAGAAGACGACAATCCGGGTCAGCACCACGGACATCGATCTCGGCACGGCGAAAGGTCAGAAGACCCTCGACAAGCGCGTCGAAAAGGCTGTGCGCCAGGTATGCCGCACCACCAGCCTGACCACCGGTTCGCGGATGATGAGCCGGGACGCTCTCGCCTGCCTCGCCAAGGCCCGCACCGACGCCAAACGACAGGTCGCCGCCCGGACACTCGAACAGCAGCGCGGCGGCTAACCGCAGCTGCAATCCTGCGCCTTACCTCAAAGCGCAGTCGATACGGCCCGAACCCTTCCAGTCCCTGGGGTTCGGGCCGTTTTTTTGAGCACCTTTGGTGGCGCAGACCACCCGCCCCGCCTCCCCACCCGGCCACCATAACATAGTGGTACTATTGGTGGCCGGGTGGGGAGGCGGGGCGGGTGGTCTGCGTCGCGCGTCAGCGCGACCGCGAATCAACGACCGGCCATCGCCTTGACGCGCGCGAGGTACGTGCGGCCGATGCGCAGCGCCTCGCCGTTCACCAATTCTGCCGACCACACGCCGAGGCCGTCGTGCCGCAGGCCGCGGATATGGTCGCGGCGCAGGATGGTGGAGCGGTGGATGCGAATGAACTGTTCGGGATCGAGCCGTTCTTCCAGCCCCGCGATGGTCTGGAGCAGCAGGTAGGACCGCCCCGCCTCCGGCCCGCCAACGTGCAAGCGGACATAGTCACGCTCGGCATCGATCTGGTGCACTTCGCTGACCGCGATGCGCAGCAATTCGGACCGGTGCGGCACCCACAATTCATCGAGATAGCGGCTCGCCTTCTGGCGGCGCTGGCCGCGGCGGGCGACCGCACGCTCGATCGCGCGTTCCAGCCGGTCGGCCGAGACGGGCTTCAGCACGTAATCGACCGCTTCCAGATCGAACGCCTCGACCGCGAAGTGATCATGCGCGGTGACAAAAATCACCACCGGCGATTGCGGCTGATTGGCGAAATGGCGCGCGACGCCCAGCCCGTCCAATTCGGGCATGGTCATGTCGAGCAGCACCAGATCAGGCTCAAGCTTCTCGGCCAAGCGCAGTGCTGCGGCACCATCGCTCGCGGTGCCGACCACGCGGACGGCGGGGATTTCGGCGCAGATGACCTGCACCCGCTCAACCGCGAGGGGCTCGTCATCAACGATCAGGGTGCGCAGCGCAGTGGTTTCCGTGTCGGTCTCAGGCATGGCGGGCTGTCATTCTGGTCAAGGGGATGCGGATTTCGGTGCGGTAGCCCCCCGGCACGGGGGCGGAGGAAAAGCCGATGTCGGGGCCGAAGCGGGCCTCCAGCCGGTCACGCACATTGGCAAGGCCGATGCCGAAACCGTGCGGTGTCCCCTGCGGCACGCCGGGGCCATCATCGCTGACGGTGATCACCAACCGGTCAAACTCCTCGCGCGCGGCGAGCGTGATTGTCACCGGGCGCGACACCGGTGAGACGGCGTATTTCACCGAGTTTTCGACCAGCGGTTGCAGGATCATCCCCGGCACCCGTGCTTCCTCAAGCTCCTGCGGCAGATCGAACACGCACACCAACCGGGTCGGGAAGCGCACCGCTTCGATATCGAGGTAGAGCTTTTGCAGATCGAATTCGTCGCGCAGGGCGACATCGGCGGTCGGTTCATTGGCGAGGCTATGGCGGTAGAAGCGGCTGATCGTCTGGATCATCCGCTCGGCCCGCTCGGCCTTGCCCGTCATTACCAGCGCGGACAGCGAATTCAGCGTGTTGAACAGGAAATGCGGATTCACCTGATAGCGCAAGGACAGCAATTCAGCCGCCTTGGCGGCAGAGCGGAACTTGTTCTCACGCTGCTGCGCCGCACGCGCCTGAACGCCGGCGAGCAACGCAAAATAGGTCGAAGCCCAGGCCAGCAGCAGGAAATACCGCCCCAGTGCGACGTCGAGCAGCTTGCGCCAGAAATCCGCATAGGTTTCGGCTTCTTCGATCAGCACGCTCTGCGAATCGGCGGGCTGATCATTGGCCCCGCCCGCAGCAGGATCGGCGCGGCGCACCGGCACGTCGATCAGCAGATTGCCGGATTCGTCGCGGCGCAGGTTGAGGTTGTACCGCTCGGCATAGGCCTGCCGCTGGGCGAATTCCATGTCCTTGAAGACGACGTAATTCACCTGCCCGATCGCCAAGGCCACCGGCATCGCCAGCACGATCGCGCCCGAGATCTTGAGCCACAAGGGCCGATTATCGAACAGGCGCAGCAGCAGCCACAGCACCAGCGTCAGCAGCACGCCGACGCCCGTGACCAAAAGCCGCCGCCAGCCGAGTTCGAACTGGAGGCCGAAATCCATCACCAGTGCGCGGACCGTGGTGAGCGCGAAGTAGGTCGCCCACAGCACCACCATCGAAAACAGCACCGTGCGGAAAGACACGGTGGGGGCGGGCGGATCAAGGGATGCGTCGCTGGTCGGGTTCGTTGCCATTGTGACGGCCAGCGATAACGCCCCCGCCCGCTCAGCGCCACTGGCACCGGCGCTTATTGTCGGGCGGGGTCAGGTCTTGGTCGAATTATGAACGGCTGTTCAGACACGCCGAACGACTTGCGATGCTCAATCCCGGGGACGAATCATGTCCGCCGGCACCACCCACTCGGCAAACTGCTCCTCGGTGAGCAGGCCCAGCGCCAGCGCCGCTGCCTTCAGCGTGGTGCCTTCGGCGTGCGCCTTCTTCGCGATCTTGGCGGCGTTATCGTACCCGATATGCGGGTTCAGGGCGGTCACCAGCATCAGGCTCTCATTGAGCAGCTGGGTGATGCGATCCATGTTCGCCTCGATCCCGACCACGCAATTGTCGGTGAAGGCATGGCTGGCATCGCCCAGCAGCTTCATCGATTGCAGCACGTTGTAGATGATCACCGGCTTGAACACGTTGAGTTCAAGATGCCCGTGCGATCCGGCGACGGTCACGGTCATGTGATTGCCCATCACCTGGGCTGCAACCATCGTCATCGCTTCGCACTGGGTTGGGTTGACCTTGCCCGGCATGATGGACGAACCCGGCTCATTGGCGGGCAGGGAGAGTTCGCCAAGGCCCGAACGCGGGCCGGAGCCGAGCAGGCGGATGTCGTTGGCGATCTTCATCAGGCTGACGGCGAGCACGTTCAATGCGCCCGAAATCTCCACCATCGCATCATGCGCGGCGAGAGCTTCAAACTTGTTGGGGGCGGTGACGAAGGCATGGCCCGTTTCGGCCGCAGCCTCGGCAGCGAAAGCAATGTCGAACCCGACCTTGGCGTTGATCCCGGTGCCGACCGCCGTGCCGCCCTGTGCCAGCTCCAGCACGCGCGGCAGCGCCGCACGCACGCGGGCGATGCCGTATTCGACCTGCTTGGCGTAGCCCGAGAATTCCTGCCCCAGCGTCATCGGGGTGGCGTCCTGCAAGTGGGTGCGGCCGATCTTGACGATGTTGGCGAATTCCTGCGCCTTGGCGTCGAGCGCGCCGTGGAGCTTCTGCAAGGCCGGAATCAGGTGATCGAGCGCTTCACTTGCCGCAGCAATGTGCATCGCGGTGGGGAAGGTGTCGTTCGACGACTGGCCCATATTGCAGTGATCATTGGGGTGAACCGGGCTTTTGCCGCCCTTGTTGCCGGTCAACATCTCGTTCGCGCGGCTGGCGATCACCTCGTTGGCGTTCATGTTCGACTGGGTGCCGCTCCCGGTCTGCCACACCACCAGCGGGAACTGGTCGGCGAGCGTGCCGTCGATCACTTCGCGCGCAGCGGCGACAATCGCTTCGCCCAGTGTGGCATCGAGCACGCCGAGCTTCATGTTCGCCTTGGCCGCAGCAAGCTTCTGGATTCCCAGCGCCCGCACCAGCGCCGGCGGCATCTTTTCGCCGCCGATGGGGAAGTTGACGATCGAGCGCTGCGTCTGCGCGCCCCAGTGGACATGTGCCGGAACCGCCACTTCGCCCAGCGAATCCGTCTCGATCCGCACGTCCTGCCCAGCTGCCGTCATGTCACTCATCGAAGCCATCCCTCATTAAGTCGAATACAATCCCGAAGGGTCCGGCGCTCCCCTAAGCACCGGCGCGCGGCAAGGTCAAAGGCCGAAATCACCAGCATACGCGTCGCTGCGACGCGGTCCAAAGGCCTTGGAACCGGAGCCGCGCGCGTTTAAGGAGAGGGTTGACGGACTGTATTGCGTCACTAATACAGTTAGCCCGAGAGACGATGAACACCATGACCACGACTTTGCCCGATACTCATCTTGCGCGCCGCGCCATGATCGACAGCCAGCTGCGCACCAGCGGGGTGAACGAGGAATATGTGCTGGCGCGGATGATCGCTGTCCCGCGTGAGGAATTCCTCCCTGCGGACAAGGCCGCTCAGGCCTATATCGACCGTGCGGTGATGCTGGGCGAAGCGGGTCACCTCGCCGCCCCCCTGTTCTATGGCAAGCTGCTGCTCGAAGCCGCGCCGATGCCGGATGACCGCGTGCTGGTGGTCGGCGGCGGCACCGATTACCTCGCCGCATTGCTGCGCCCGCTGGTGGCCGAACTTCACCAGATCACCGCAGCCGAGGCGGTGAACGCAAGTGGCACTGGCGCCTATTCACTGATCGTGATTGATGGCGCGATCGAGCAGCTGCCCGATGGCCTCGCCGCGCAACTGACCGACGAAGGCCGGATCGTCACCGGCCTCGTGCTGCGGCAGGTGACCCGGCTAGCAACGGGCCGCAAGGTCGCCGGCAAGGTCAATCTGCAACCGGTCGAGGATCTCGGCATCCCGGTGCTCCACGCCTTCGACGCGCCCAAGACCTGGACCTTCGCGTGAACCGCAAGCCCGCCTCGCTGATCTGGGCCGGTTCGGCCAGCCTGCTGGCGCTCGCCACTATGGCAGCGCCCGCGCAGGCCGATAACCTGCGGGATGCGCTGGCGGCGGCTTACACGACCAACCCGACGCTCGAATCCGCCCGCGCCACGCAGCGCGCGATTGACGAAGGCGTGCCGATCAACCGCGCGCAGGGCCTGCCCTCAGTCGCGGTCACAGCGACGCATGTCGAGTTCATCCAGCAATCGGCAAACTCGTTCACCGCGCCGGAACGCAACCTCGGCGTGAACGCCCAGCTCTTGGTGCCGGTCTATTCGGGCGGCGCAGTGCGCAACGGCATCGCTGCCGCCAAGGAACGGGTCGAGGCCGGGCAGGCCGATCTGCGCAACACGGAAAGCACGATCTTCAGCCAGGTCGTCGCCTCCTATATGGATGTGCTGCGGACCGAGGCGCTGGTGGCGCTGGCGCGCAACAATGTCGCCGTGCTGCGGACCAATCTGGAAGCGACCAGTGACCGGTTCCAGATCGGCGATCTGACCATCACCGATGTCGCGCAGTCACGCTCGCGCCTGGCAGTGGCGGAAGGTGATCTGCAAGGGGCCGAAGCCAATCTGATTGCCGCGCGAGAAACCTATATCCGGTTGGTCGGCAACGAGCCGGGTGAGCTGGAAGCCCCGCCGCCGCTACCCGGCCTGCCTGATACTGTGGGCGACGCAATTGTCGCTGCGCTGGAGAACAACCCCAACCTCGATGCGGCCAAGCAGCGCGCCCAGGCCGCCGGGTTCGATACCAAGGCCGCCGGGAGTGGCCGGTTGCCGTCGGTAAACGTGTTCGTGAACGGCGATTACAGCGACTTCTTCGGCACGCTGGGCGGCCCGGTCTCGGCTGACTTCGCACAGAGCGAAAAGACCGCCAATGCCGGCGTGCGGGTGACGATCCCGCTGTTCCAGGGCGGGCTACCGGCTGCGCAAAAGCGCCAGGCCGGCGCGCGCGAATCTGCTGCGCTCGAAGATGTGATCGCGGCCGAGCGGCAGATCATTGCCGAAACCCGCGCGACCTATTCCAACTGGCTCGCTGCGGGCGCCATCATCAAGAGCGCGCAGGCCGCGGTCGAAGCTGCCGAGCTCAGCCTTGAAGGCGTGCGCGCGGAAAACTCCATCGGCAACCGCCAGATCCTCGACGTGCTCAACGCCGAACAGGAGTTGGTCAACGCCCGCGCGCAATTGGTGACCGCGCGGCGCAATGCCTATGTTGCTGGCTTCAACTTGCTCGCACTAATGGGCCGGGCCGAAGCGCGCGATCTCAACCTTGACGCGGGCGTGCTCTATGATCCGCAGATCAACGCGGACCGGGTCAGCAGCAAGATGTGGGACTGGGACCGCGACCCCAAGGCTGAAGCGAAATCGAGCAGAACCGTTGACATTCCCCCCGCCAACGCAACAATCGGCCCGCAATTGCTGCCCGGTGAGTGAGTGCGATCCCGATTCGGGACAGGCTGGGCGGGATGACGACGGGGCGATAAATGGCGCAGGATAACGAAGCTTCGGTCGAAGAAATCCTTGAATCGATCAAGAAAGTGATCGCGCGCGATAACCGCGTCGGTGCGCTGGAAGCCCGGCGTCGGCGGATGTTGGTGTCCGAAGACGATTCGGCTGAGCCCGCCCCGCTCGCCCGCACCCATCAGGTGCGTGATGCCGCTGACCATACCGACGAAGTGCTCGACCTGTCCGAAATGGAATATCAGGCCGAACCTTCGGCGCTGCCGCTCGAGCAGGCGGACGAAACCCCGTTGATTGCCGAGACGGTGCGCGATGCGATGCAGGAAAACCTTGCCGCGCTGGCAATGCTGGCGGAGCCCGGCGCAAGGCCGCAGATCGTGCGATCGGGCGAAACCTCGCTCGAAGGCCTGACCCGCGAATTGCTGCGCCCGATGCTGGCGGAATGGCTCGAAGCCAACCTGCCCACGATGGTCGAAAGCCTCGTGCAGGCGGAAATCGCCCGGATCGTCGGCAAGCGCCGCTGATACTGGTGCCCAAAGGCTAGCCGGATCGGCAAAGGCGGGCTAATCCCGCCGCCATGCGTAACCTCACTGCTTTCGGCGCTGTCTTCGCCGCCGCCCTTATCGCCGCGCCGCTTGCCGCGCAGGACACCTCCGCGATCCCGGGCGTCACCGCGCCGCCGATGAGCGCTGAGGATCTGGTCACCCTGCCGCGTCTGGGCGCGCCGGTGGTCAATGCCGCTGGCACGCTGGCGGTCTACAGTGTCACCATCACCGATCCCGAGAGCCTGTCGCGCAGCCCTGCCCACTATCTGCTCGATCTGAGCACGCCGGGCGCCGCGCCGACCGCGCTGACGCTCCCGCTCAAGGGCAGCGATCTCACCTTCGGCTCTGACGGGCAGCTCTATTTCCTCAGCAGCGCGCATCCCGAAGCAGGCGCGCCGCAGCGCAGCCGCGTGTGGCGGGTGACGCTGGCGAAGGATGGCACGGTTGGCACCCCGCAGATGGTCGCGGACGCACCCCATGCCGCCATTGCCGGGTTCAAACTCGCTCCCAATGGCACCGCCATCGCCCTGTGGGGCGAAGTCGCGCGAACATGCCCGACCTTCGGCTGCGCAGATGTCAAGCCGCAGCACTTGCCCGGCCCCGGCACCGGGCGGCTGTATGACGCCAAGGATGGCTTCGTGCGCCACTGGGACCGCTGGGCGACACCCGGCACCCCGAACCGGATCTTCACCTTCCCGCTGAAGAATGGCGTCGCGGAGGGCGAGGGTGTTCCGGTCGACGGCACCGATCCCGCCACTGGCATCACCGCCGACACCCCCACCATGCCGTTTGGCGGGGCAGAGGAAATCGCCTTCAGCCCCGATGGCAGCGCGCTCTATTTCACCGCGCGCCTTTCCAACGCGGCGGAGCCCACTTCGACCAATCTCGATATCTACGCCTCTGACCTGTCAGGTGCGGCCCCCAAGCTGCTGACCGCCAGCAATAAGGCGACCGATATCACCCCCGTCGTCTCGCCCGATGGCCGCTATCTCGCATGGCTGGCGATGGCGCGCCCGACGTACGAGGCGGACAAGCTCGCCGTGCACCTGCTCGATCTCTCGACTGGTGAGAGCCGCAATCTGACCAAGGACACCGACCTCAGCTTTGCCAGTCTCGCCTGGAGTGCGGATGGCAAGCACCTGATCGCCACCGCGCAAAAGGTGCTCGACACCCCGGCCTTCAACATCGATCCCAAGACGGGGAAGGTCACCGAACTCAATCTGATGGCCGGGAACGAGGCGCATATCGCCAATCTCGTGCCCCTGCCGGGCGGCCGGGCGCTGTTCACTCGCGATTCGTTGGGGCAGCCGGCAGAGCTCTATCTATCGGACGGCATGGGTCAGGCCCGCCCGTTGACCGATGTGGCGACCACCCGGATGGGCGGCCTTGCCAGCATCGTCACCCGCCGCTTCAGCTTCAAAGGCGCCAATGGCGACACGGTGTGGGGCCAGATCACGCGCCTTGCGGATCAGACCGGGCCGATCCCGGCGCTGCTCTATATTCACGGCGGGCCGCAGGGCAGCTACAACGACAGCTGGTCGAACCGCTGGAACCCGCGCGTCACCGCCTCGCAGGGCTATGCGGTCATCTCGATCGATTTCCACGGCAGCACCGGGTACGGGCAGGCCTTCACCGACGCGATCAACAAGGACTGGGGCGGGGGGCCGCTGGAGGACTTGCAGAAGGGCCTCGACGCCGCGCTCAAGCTCGACACCCAGATCGACGGGGACCGCGCCTGCGCCATGGGGGCGAGCTATGGCGGATACATGATCAACTGGATCGCCGGGCAATGGGCCGACCGCTTCAAGTGCCTCGTCAACCACAATGGCCTGTTCGACAACCGCGCCTTTGCCCATTCGACCGAGGAATTGTGGTTCCCGCACTGGGATTTCGGTGGTTCGTATGAAGAGGCGGCGGAGACCTACGAGAAGTGGAACCCCGCCAACCACGTCAACAAATGGAAGACCCCGATGCTGGTGGTGCTGGGCGAGAAGGACTTCCGCGTGCCCTACACGCAAGGCCTCGGCGCGTTCACCATCCTGCGCCAGCGCGGCATCCCGGCGCAATTGCTGGTCTTCCCGGATGAAAACCACTGGGTGCTGGGCGCGAAGAACTCGCTGCAATGGCACGACACCGTGTTCGTCTGGCTGGATCGCTGGTTGAAGGCTGAGGCCGCGAAGTGAGCCGCCAGGAACTGCTCTCGGCGCAAACCGCGCTCGCCAAGCATTATGGCGATCCGGCCAAGGGGACGCAGATCATCCGCCACATCATGCTATGTTCGGTATCGGACAAGCAGAAGTGCTGTTCACGCAAGGACGGTGAGGATGCGTGGGGCTTCCTAAAGTCACGCCTGAAGGAGCTGGGGCTGGTCGGCCCGCAGCGCACCGAAGAAAGCAAGCGGGGCGAGGGCGGGGGCGTGCAGCGCTCCAAGGCCGATTGCCTGCAAATCTGCGCGGCAGGGCCGGTCGCGGTCGTGTGGCCGGATGGGGTGTGGTACCATTCGTGCAGCCCCAAGGTGCTCGAACGGATCATTCAGGAACATCTGGTGGGCGGAGTGCCGGTCGAGGACTATCGCCTCAACCCGCCCTCCTAATCATCTTTCGGCGACCAGAACTCGTCCTTGCCGGGCAGCTGGTTATCGACCGATTCGTCGTGCCCTGTCCCGTTGCTCAAGAACACCAGCCCCATCAGCCCGCCGCCCAGCAACATGGTCAGGCTGATCCCCAGCGCCACGGCGATGTAGAAATGCACCGAAATCATGCCGTTATAGGCAAATAGCAGGCCCATCGCGATGGCCACAGTCAATATGGTCGCGGCCAGCAGAACCTTCATGATCTGGCGGTAGCGCGCCCACGCATGGGCGGCATTGTGCGGATCGTCGAGCGGGGATTTGCGCGTCATGCGTCCGACATGGCCTGCCGTTGCCCGCTTGGCAACGCGCGAAAGCTGCAAGGTGCACTGCGTGAGGTGCAAGCAGGGTAGCGGGCCGGATGCGACGGGGCGATTCGCTTTTTGCGCAAGGACATGGCATTTTCTCCGCCTGAGAGAGGGAGTCTGCCATGACCATTGCTCGAATCATCGCCCAGCGCGGCCCATCCGACATCATCGCCTGTGACGTCACCACCCCGGTGTCCGACGCCGTCGGCATCCTTGCCAGCAAACGCATCGGCGCCTTGCCCGTGCTGCGCGAAGGGCGGGTGGTCGGCATCGTCTCGGAACGTGATGTGATCTACCGCCTCGCCGATCATGGCGGGACGTGCCTCGATCTGCCGGTCGAGCAGATCATGACATCGCCCGCGGTCACGGTTGAACCAGCGACCACGGTGGACGAGGCATTGAGCCTGATGACCCGCCGCCGCTTCCGCCATTTCCCGGTGGTCGAGGGGGGGCAATTGATCGCCTTCATCTCGATCGGCGACCTCGTGAAACACAAGATGGACGAAGTGCAGCACGAGGCCGAAGCGCTGCGCAATTACATTCAGGCGGTGTGACCGCTTGAGGAACGCGCCTGCGCGCCCTAAATGAGAGCCATGACCGCCGCGCCCCTGATCCTCACCCCGTCCGCCGCCAAGCGCGTCGCGCTGATCGCCAGCAAGCAATCGCGCCCCGCGATCCTGCGGCTGGCCGTGGAAGGCGGGGGCTGTTCGGGCTTCCAGTACAAGTTCGACCTGGCCGATGGGCCCGAGGCAGACGATTCCATCTCCGAAACCGATGGCGTGAAGCTGGTGGTCGATGCCGTGAGCCTGGATCTGATCGCGGGCAGCACGGTCGATTTCGTCGAATCGCTCGGCGGCGCGGCGTTCAAGGTCGAGAACCCGCAAGCTGCGGCCGGTTGCGGCTGTGGGGCCAGCTTCGGGATTTGAGTTGATCTCTTGCCTCGTCATTGCGAGGAAGCCCCATGAAAATCGCCACCTTCAACATTAACGGTATCAAGGCGCGCCTGCCGCGTCTGCTCGAATGGCTGGAAGAAACCCGCCCGGCGGTCGCCTGCTTGCAGGAGATCAAGTCGCAGGATGAGGGCTTCCCTGCCGCTGAGATTGAGGCGCTGGGCTACTCTGCGATCTGGCACGGGCAGAAGAGCTTCAACGGGGTCGCCATTCTGGTCGACACGCACGCGGGCTACACCCTCACCGAAGTGCAGCGCGGTCTCGGCATCCCCGGCCCGAATGAGGGCGATGAGGAACAGGCGCGCTATCTCGAAGCGGATGTCAGCGGTGTGCGCGTCGCCTGCCTCTACTTGCCCAACGGCAACCCCCATCCTGGGCCGAAATTCACCTACAAGCTGGCGTGGATGGAACGGCTGCGTGCGCGCATGGCCGAAATCTGGGCCGAGGAAGTCCCCGCCGTGGTGCTGGGCGATTTCAATGTGATCCCCGAGGATGACGATGTCTGGTCGGTGAAGGCGATGGCGGGTGATGCGCTGATGCAACCCGAATCGCGCGCCGCCTATGCCCGGTTCCTCACCGATGGGTGGACGGACGCGCTGCGCACCCACAATCCGCGCGGGGGCGTGTGGACCTATTGGGACTATCAGGCAGGCGCGTGGCAGCGCGACCACGGCTTCCGGATCGACCACATCCTGCTGTCACCCGAATGCGCCGACCGCCTCGAATCCTGCGGCGTCGACAAGGCCCATCGCGGCCGGGAGAAAGCCAGCGACCACGCGCCAGTTTGGGTACGCCTGACGGCGTAATCCTCGCCTAGTCTTTGTCGCCATGCCGCTGCACTGCTTGAGTGCGGGTGCCGCTGATCGGTGCGAAGCACCGCAAGCCCGACCGGGCGCCCGCAGCGGCGTGGGGGCTCGCCCCCACATCAGCCGCGAGGATTATCTATAGAAAATATGCGTGTCGATCTGGGCCAGCCGCGTCTTGGTGCGGCTCCAGCTCGGACGGACGTAGCGGGCGTGGAAGAACACGGCATTGCCCGCTTCCGATTCCCACAGGCCCTGATGCGCGATTTGCGCGACAGCGACGGCACGATCCCATGCGGCAGTGCTGGTACGGATGGAGGGCATCCGGCTGCCGCGCATAAAGGAGAATTGACCCGGCTGGGCGACAACGCCGCAATAGGAACGCGGGAAGCGGCCGTCTTCGGTGCGGTTGATGATCACCTGCGCGACAGCCAGCTGGCCCGCCAGCGGCTCACCGCGGGCTTCGAAATAGACCGCGCCAGCAAGACAGCGCAGCTGTTCGTTCATCGGGGCGTCGGTATCGACCATGCCGACCAGCTCAGTGAGCGATCCGGCTTCGGTGAGAGTGGGCGTCAGCGTCGGCGATTGCGTCTCGGCGGGGAGGGGTTGCACCACCGGCTCTGAGACGAAGCTGATCGCTTCGGGGACGAGCTCGACCTGTTCGGCCAAAGCGGGGAGGGTGGGCTGATCCGTGGCGGCTTGCGCCAGCGCTGCGGCATCGCGGCCGCTCGGAAACATCGTGGTTGCGAAAGCCAGCCCGGCAATCGCGACAATCGTGGCAGTCTTACGGCGCATTCAATCTACAAATTAGGCGGTGAGCGCGCACAGACGCAGGCGGGAACCTTATCCGGATGAAATCGGGATGTGGGGGTTCAAAGAAGCCTGCCGGCCGCTCCCCGTCTGCGTGCTGTAGGTTACGACCGGATTGCCGCCCTGCCAGCCTGCGCGAGGAATTGAGCGGGGCCGATAGCCACCTTGCCGTTTACGTCAACGCGAATCGTTCAACCCTGCGACGAACCGTTCAGGATCCGCGATGTCCACCTCAATTAGCCACATATCCTGGTCCTGACCACGCCTACGGACCAGATAATCGGAAAATTCCTGTTGTTTATCAGGATCTTCTCGCTTTGTGGCAATAAAAAGGCGCGAACCATCCAGTTGCGGCATCCTTTCGTAAAGCTCAGCCGCCTCCCCGCGACACAGCATTACCAAGAGGATCGTCCCCGCATCCCGCTCACCCTTGGCGAGCACCGTGGCATAGCCGCCCTGCGACTCGGCGAGGCGCAGGATCGCGCTGGCTTCGAGATGCGCAGGGAGCCGGTCGTTCACATCACAACCCGGATGGGCCGTCAGCAGCGTAACCCGGCAGGCTGGAAAGCGCGATGCGGCTGCGCATGAAGGTGCCGGTGCCGCGCCCGATCTCATCACCCTCCTCGTCCACCAGCCGTGCCTCGGCGACGAACACCCGGCGGCGGCCGCTGACCCAGCGGCCTTCGGCCGTGACAGTTCCGGCGCGCACCGGCTTGGAGAAGAACAGGTTGAAGCTGGTGGTCAGCAGAAACCGGTCCGTCACCAGCGAATTGGCGGCGTAGAAGGCCGCATCGTCGAGCATCTTGAAATAGATCGTCCCATGCGCCGCGCCGGCCGCGTGGTAATCCTCGGGCGTGACAGTGAAGCGCAGCCGCGACTGCCCCTCACCGGTGATGTTCAGGCTGCTGGCGAACTTGGCGTTGACCGGGGCCGAAGCATAGAGCCGCTCCAGCGCCCGGTAGTGCTGCTGGGCCCCACTCGCCGAAGGAAATCCGTCACTCCCGGGCATGGAAAATCGACGCGGATCAGGCCGCGGTGCGCAGGAACTGGTTGGTCAGCAGCGCATAGGCTGCATCGGTATCAGGCGCATCGGCGAGCATCTGGAGCATCGTCTCATCCCGCGTCAGGCGCGAAATCGCAGCCAGCGCGTGCAGATGCGTCGCCCCGGCATTCTCGGGAGAGACCAATCCGCACACCAACGACACCGGGCGCGCGTCAGCCGCCGCAAAATCGATCGGCGTGTCGAGCCGGATCACTGCGAGCGACGGGCGGCGGATATCTTTCGAGCGGCAATGCGGGATCGCCACGCCGCGCCCAAACCCGGTGCTGCCCAAGGCTTCACGCGTTTCGAGACTTTCCAGCACCTCGCCTTCATCCAGCCCGTAAGCCGAGCTGAGAAGCTGGGCCATTCGGGCCAGCACCTTGGGCTTGGTATCGAGCCGGGCGAAGGCAATCGCCTGCGGTGAGAGAGCCAGGTTGACGTCCATGCTTGTGCAAATCCCGATTGCGAGCGCGCGTGGGTGGCGAAAATCCGGGCCGGCTATGCTTTTCAAGGCACGGCCGGAACGGGGCGAAACCCCTCCTGCTTCCGCCGCCTGGGCCTTTGACATGCGGCTTTCGCCCTTACGGCAACCGCTGATTCAGGCCCTATTTCGGCTCCACCCATCCGATAGAGCCATCGGCGCGCCGGTAAACCATATTATGCCGTCCGGTGCCAGCGTTTTTGAAGAACAGCGCGCCAGTGTTCCTGAGGTCGAGCATCATCACCGCGTCCGCAACGCTGGCGGTGGGGATGTCGACGCGGGTTTCGGCGATGACCAGCGGGGCATCGGCCACCACTTCCTCTTCCTCGTCTTCCTCAACGGCGAAGATGGTGTAGGCGGCTTCTTCCTCGCCGCGCGCGTGGTCGGCCTGTTCATGGCGGTCAGTCAAGCGGCGCTTGTAGCGGCGCAGCTGCTTTTCAATCTTGGCCATCGCATCGTCGAAGGCGACATGCGCATCATAGGCCGAGCCTTGTGCCTTCAGGATCAGGCCTTGCATCACGTGGGTGACGATGTCGCAGCTGAAAGCGCCCGCGGGGGCTTTGCCAAAGGTCACGTGGCTGGAGATCGCGCGGTCGAAATACTTGTCGACGACTGCGCCGAGGCGGTCAGCCGCATGTTCCTGCAAGGCTGCGCCGGTGTCCATCTGGTGGCCCGAAATCCGAATATCCATGAAGTATAGTCCTCCCGTCCAGGTTGAGGAGCCCAATGTAAGGCGATGAGTCGCGCTCAGGCTTCACCGCGTCCAGATCGCCTCAGCGATTCCGGCGATGAAGGCGCGGTGACGTTCCAGCTCCTCCGGGCTGGCAACATGAAGGCGTGGTTCGCGCCGGGGCTTGTCGGCCGAAGGCCGGTGCCAGGGCGCATTGGTGGTGGGTTGGGCCGCTAGGCCTGCGTCAGAATCGGCCGGCGCGAGGCCGAGCCCAATCTGCCGCCCGCCGGTGAGTTCGACATAGACCTGCGCGAGCAATTCGGCATCGAGCAGCGCGCCGTGCTTGACCCGGTGCGAGCGATCAATCCCGTAACGGGTGCACAGCGCATCCAGGCTGAGCTTGGCGCCGGGGTGTTTCTTGCGCGCGAGGGCGACGGTATCGACCATCCGGTCAAGGCTGATCGGGGCGCGGCCGAGCAATTCCAGCTCGTTGTTGAGGAAGCCGAAATCGAACCCGGCATTGTGCGCCACCAGATCGGAATCGCCGAGAAATTCGAGCAATGCGTCCGCCGTTTCGGCAAAGCGCGGCTTGGTGGCGAGGAACGCGGCGCTGAGGCCGTGGACGCGCTCAGCCTCGGGCGGCATATCGCGATCGGGGTTGAAATAGGCGTGAAATGTGCGGCCCGTTTCGACCCGGCCGATCATCTCGATGCAGCCGATTTCCACCATGCGGTCCCCTGTCTTGGGATCGAGTCCGGTGGTTTCGGTGTCGAAGATAATCTCGCGCATTGGCCAGACTATCCTCCCATGTTCGGGCACTTGCAAGGGGTCCTTGCAATCAAATTGCAGCAATCAGAACCCGGCAATCAGCGCGGCGACCTGCGCGCGGGTGTCATCAAGGCTGGTGCCGGTGTCGATGACATGATGCGCGCGGTCACGTTTGTGGGTGTCGTGGAGTTGCAGGCCGAAGATGTGCGCGAATTTCTCCGGCGTCATGCCCGGGCGGGCGAGCACACGGGCGCGCTGGACGGCTTCGGGGGCGGAGACGACGACGATGGTGTCGACCGCTTCGTGCCCGCCGCGTTCAAACAGCAGCGGGATGTCGAACACGACCGCGCGCTTGTCATGGTGCTGTTCAAGGAAGGCCGCGCGCTTGGCGGCGACAGCGGGGTGAACGATGGCCTCCAGCCGCGCGAGCGCTGCCTTGTCGGCAAAGACCTGTTGGCCCAGTCGGTCGCGATCAACGCCCTGCGGTCCGGTCGATCCGGGGAAGGCGGCCTCGATCGCCTGGACCAGCTCCCCGCCGGGCCCCTGCATCGCGCGCACCTCGGCATCAGCGTCGAACACCGGGATCCCCGCCTCGGCAAACATCGCCGCGACGGTCGATTTGCCCATGCCGATGCTGCCGGTAAGGCCAATGATCTTGGGGCGGGTCATTGGGTCAGCAGCGCGCGCAATTCGGCGTCATGTTCGCGCGGCGGCGGAGCGTCGAAGAAATGCTCGAAGGCGGCTGCGGCCTGACCGATCAGCATGGAAAGCCCATCGATGGTGCGGTGTCCCTTGGCGCGCGCATCTTGCAGGAACGGCGTATCGAGTGGGGCGGTGACGATATCATAGGCAATGCTGCCGGGCGGGGCGTGGCTCCAGTCGAAGGCGAGGGGGGGCTGGCCCTGCATTCCGAGGCTGGAGGCATTGATCACCAGATCGAGGCACCCTTCACGGTCATCGAAGGCGAAGTCGGTCGGATCGGCGAAGTGCGACAACGGGATCGCGTGATGCTCGCCCTTGGGTGCCAGTTCATCAAGCAGCGCCCGCGCCTTGCCCGGATCACGCCCGGCCACCACCAACGTGAAGCCCTTGTCCGCCAGCGCGGTGATGATCGCGCGCGCCGCGCCGCCGGTGCCCATGATGCGGGCCATGCGGTAGTAGTGTGTCTCTGCCAGATCAGCCTTAAGCGGCTCCAGGAACCCGCTCGCGTCGGTGTTGGTGCCAGTCATAGCGGGGTGGTTGTCGGTTCGTAGCACGGTGTTCACCGCCCCGATGGCGTCTGCGGGCGGCGCAATGCGGTCCAGCAGCGGCATCACGGCCTGCTTGTGCGGCATGGTGACATTGCACCCGCGCCACAGCGGATCAGCGCGGCGCCGCGCGATGTAATCGGCAAGGTCTTCAGGCGTGACATGGCACGCACGGTAATCCGCTTGGATCCCGAGCTTCCTGAGCCAGAAACCGTGGATTGCCGGGGATTTGGACTGGGCAATGGGATCACCGATCACCTCGGCATAGGGAGTCTCGGGGGGCCTCGTCATGCCAGCAACACCCCTTCCTCCCGCAGCGCCGCCAGCAGCGGCAGAAGCGGCATCCCCAGCACGGTAAACTGGTCGCCCTCGATCGCGTCGAACAGCTGCACGCCCGGCCCTTCAATCCGGAAGGCCCCTACAGTGTGGCCGATCGCGGGCCATTCAAGGCTGAGATAATGCGCGATGAAATCTTCCGACAGATCGCGGACATGCAGGCGCGCGATGCTGGCATGGCTCCATTCGCAGCCCCCATCGCGGACCAAAGCAGCCGCGCTGTGGAGCTCCATCACCTTGCCCGAGAAGAAGCGCAAATGCTCCGCCGCTTCCTCGGCTGAGCGCGGCTTGTCGAACCGCCGACCCTCGGCGACCACTAGCGAGTCCGAACCCAGCACCAACGCCTCTGGATGGAGCGCCGCGACAGCCGCCGCCTTGGCGACCGCCAGTGCTTCAGCCACCTCGGCAGGCGCGGTACCTTCCAGCCCAGCCTCGACCGCACGTTCGTCAATATCAGCGGGGATGCTCTCGTAAGCGACACGAGCAGCATCAAGCATCGCCCGGCGGGATGCGGATTTGCTGGCGAGAATCAGACGCTGGCTCATATCGGCTTCCCCACCCCGCCTTCGCTCGCCGGCTTGCGCTCGCGCTCCTGCGCCAGCCGGATGATGGCCGCCGCCGTCTCTTCGATCGAGCGGCGGGTGACGTCGATCACCGGCCAGCCATTATCGCCGAACATCCGCCGGGCATATTGCAGCTCGGCCTTCACGCGGTCATTATCAACATAGGCGGTCTCGGTCGCTTCGTTGAGCGATAACAAGCGATTCCGGCGGATTTGCACCAGCCGTTCAGGGGACGTCGTCAGTCCCACCACCAGCGGATGGCGCAGGCCAAACAGCGCCTTGGGCGGCGGGCTTTCGACCACCAGCGGGATGTTGGCCACCTTGTAACCGCGGTTCGCCAGATAGATCGAGGTCGGCGTTTTGGATGAGCGCGACACCCCCACCAGCAGGATATCCGCCTCCTCCCAATCCTCGTGCGCCAGCCCGTCATCATGGGCGATGGTGTATTGGATCGCATCGACGCGCTTGAAATAGCTCTCGTCCATCATGTGCTGACGGCCGGGGCGGCCATGCGCCTCCTGCCCGAGCTGTGCCTCCAGCGCCGCCGTAACCTGATCGAGCACCGGGACAGCCGGCAGGCCCAGATGGCGGCAATGCTCCTCGAGCCGCTTTCTCGTCTCGGGGTTCACCAAAGTGTAAAGCACCAGCCCCGGATGCGCGGCGAGATCGGGCACGATCCGGTCGAGATGCTGCAATGATCGCACCATCGGCCAGAAGTGGCGGTTCACACTCGGGTTATCGAACTGCGCAAGTGCCGCCTTGGCGATCATTTCCAGCGTCTCGCCGGTCGAATCCGATACAAGGTGGAGGTTGAGTCGGTTCATCACGAGCGCCTGTGGACAGATGGGCGCATAAACCACGGCAGGGTGCAGTGGACAAGCTGGGGAGCATTTTTCATGCCCGCTCCCGGCCTTTTCCTCGGGCTATTTGCGCACACGGGACAAGTTTTGTCGACAGTCTGTGAAGAGTGGGGATAAAGCCAGCTTGACGTCCAATCCATGCGGATTCGGTGGGGGCTTGGGGCCAACAGGAAACAGGGGAGAGTCCGGCAGGGCCCGGTAATTCCCGCTATCCACAGGGCCAACAGACTCCATCAGTCCTTTTATAATTTGTTTTGATTTGTTTATAGGAACCCTATGCCCGGTCCGCTTCTCGATACGCTCAAAGGTGTCCGTCAGGACGTCGCCCCCGTCTGGCTGATGCGCCAAGCCGGGCGCTATCTTCCTGAATATCGCGAACTTCGCGCCGAAAAGGGCGGCTTCCTCGAGCTGGTTTACGATAGCGAGGCTGCGGCCGAGATCACCGTGCAGCCGATCCGGCGCTTCGGGTTTGATGGCGCGATCCTGTTCTCCGATATCCTCATCGTGCCGCACGCGATGGGGCAGGGGCTGACCTTTGCCGCCGGTGAAGGCCCGCATCTGGCACCGACGCTGCTCGAGGTCGGACTTGATGCGTTCACCCCGGCATTCGAGCGGTTCGAGCCGGTGTACGAAACCGTCCGCCGCACCCGCGCCATGATCGGCCCCGAAGTGACGATGCTCGGCTTTGCGGGGAGCCCCTGGACGGTGGCGACCTACATGATCGCGGGCGAAGGCTCCAAGGACCAAGGCCCGGCGCGGCTGCTCGCTTACCGCGACCCAGTGCACATGCAGGCGATCATCGATGCGATCATCGACGTTTCGGTCACCTATCTGCGCGGCCAGATCGATGCCGGCGCGGAAGCGGTGCAGCTGTTCGATAGTTGGGCGGGGAGCCTTGCGCCTGACCAGTTCGAAAAGTGGGTGATTGCCCCCAACGCTGCGATCACCGCGAAGCTCAAGGAAACGCACCCTGACACGCCGGTGATCGGTTTCCCCAAGGGTTCGGGCGCGAAGCTGCCTGCCTATGCGCGTGAGACGGGTGTGGATGCCGTGGGCCTCGACGAGACGCTCGATCCCGCCTGGGCCCATGCCAGCCTGCCGGAAGGCATGCCGGTGCAGGGCAATTTCGATCCGCTGCTGCTCGAAGCCGGCGGCCCGGCAGTCGCCGCGCGGGTCAAGACGATCATCGCCGCCTTCGAAGACCGTCCGCATGTCTTCAACCTCGGCCATGGGATCGGGCAATTCACGCCCATTTCGCACGTCGAGGAACTCCTCGCTGCGCTGAGAGGCTGAACCGATGCAGGAGCTGATCTCCTCGATCTACCTGTTCCTCAAATCGGGGCATGTGATCTTCATGGTGTTCTGGCTGGCCGGGCTGTTCATGCTGCCGCGCCAGTGCATCTACATGCTCGATCACGAGCCAGGTTCCGCTGGCGAGGCCAAGTGGGCGACCCGGATGGGCAAGCTGCGCGCGATCATCCTCACGCCCAGTCTGATCATCGTCTGGGTGCTTGGGCTGACGATGGCCTATGGTGGCGGCTGGTTCAGCTCAGGCTGGCTCCATGCCAAGCTGACGCTGGTGCTGATCCTGACGGGCTATCACGGCTGGCTGGTGGGTCAGACCAAGAAGATGGCTCGCGGGGAGCGTCCGCTCTCGGAAAAGACCCTGCGGATGATCGGCGAAGTGCCGGGGTTGCTCTTGGTGCTGATCGTGGTGCTGGTCTACCTCAAGCCGTTCTGAACCTGCGCCCCGCTCGCACAATCGCTGATTGACCTCGGGCCCGCGCGCTCCTATTTCGCGAACACCTATCCGGTATCGGAGCGTCAATGCCGCTCCCACAGGTCTGCTTTCTCCAAGCCCAGCCCCGTTGCAATCGGGGCACCTCTGCCATGCAGAGGCACTGACCATCCGGCCACACTAAGACTTTCGGAACACAACAAAAATGCATCTTAAAGACCTCAAGCGAAAGACCCCGGCCGAGCTGGTCGCGATGGCGGAAGAACTCGGCGTCGAGGGCGCCTCGACCATGCGCCGCCAGGATCTGCTGTTCAGCATCCTGCGCGAACTGGCCGAGGATGAGGAATACGAAGAAAAGATCATGGGCATCGGCACCATCGAGGTGCTGCAGGACGGTTTCGGCTTCCTGCGCTCGCCCGAAGCGAACTATCTCGCCGGGCCGGATGATATCTATGTCTCCCCCAACCAAGTCCGCCGCTGGGGACTGCGCACCGGCGATACGGTCGAAGGCGAAATCCGCGCCCCGCGCGAAGGTGAGCGCTATTTCGCGCTGACCACGCTCGCCAAGGTCAATTTCGATGATCCCGATGCGGTTCGTTTGCGCACTAATTTCGACAACCTGACGCCGCTGTACCCGGATCAGAAGCTCAACCTCGATACGCTCGATCCGACGGTGAAGGACAAGAGCGCGCGGGTGATCGATATCATCGCGCCGCAGGGCAAGGGCCAGCGCGCGCTGATCGTCGCCCCGCCGCGTACGGGTAAGACCGTCCTGCTCCAGAACATCGCCAAAGCAATCACCGACAACCACCCCGAGGTGTTCCTGATCGTCCTGCTGGTCGATGAACGGCCCGAGGAAGTGACCGACATGCAGCGTTCGGTGAAGGGCGAGGTGATCTCCTCGACCTTCGATGAACCCGCCAACCGTCACGTGCAAGTCGCTGAAATGGTGATCGAAAAGGCCAAGCGCCTGGTCGAACACAAGCATGACGTGGTGATCCTGCTCGACTCCATTACCCGCCTCGGCCGCGCTTACAACACCGTGGTGCCGAGCTCGGGCAAGGTGCTGACCGGCGGTGTGGACGCCAACGCATTGCAGCGCCCCAAGCGCTTCTTCGGCGCGGCGCGCAATATCGAGGAAGGCGGCAGCCTCTCCATCATCGCGACCGCGCTGATCGACACCGGCAGCCGTATGGACGAAGTGATCTTCGAAGAGTTCAAGGGCACGGGTAACTCGGAAATCGTCCTCGACCGCAAGGTTTCGGACAAGCGCATCTTCCCGGCGCTCGATGTCGGCAAGTCCGGCACCCGCAAGGAAGAGCTGCTGGTCCAGAAGGACAACCTCAGCAAGATGTGGGTCCTGCGCCGCATCCTGATGCAGATGGGCACCGTAGATGCGATGGAATTCCTGCTCGACAAGATGAAGGATTCCAAGACCAATGAGGACTTCTTCGCCACAATGAATCAGTAGGTTAATTGCCAATCCGGGCCATGGGGTCGGCCCGGTGAAGAGGTCAAAGGGACGGGAATTCGTGCTTAGCCAATATCTCTACATCAGCACCGCGCCGACCCTGCCGCGCGAGGAAGTCGACGCGATCCTCGCCGCCAGTGCGCGCAACAATCCAGAGCGTGGGATCACCGGGCTGCTGCTGTTCAACGGTCGCAACTTCCTCCAGTTGCTGGAAGGCGAGGAGAGCGCGGTCGCCGGCCTGATGGACACGATCACCGCCGACCCGCGCCATAGCGGCGTCTCGGTGCTTGATCGCCGCGGGATCGATGCCCGGACATGCCCCGACTGGGCGATGAAGCGGGTAATGATCGCGGAAAGCATCGAAAGTCGCCGGGACATGCTCGAGCGGGATCTGCCCCAGGGTCTCGATCCCGAAGTGCGCAAGATGATCGTCAACTTCGCGGTGCTGAATTAACCCTTCGCCGCCGCCAGTTGCGAGGCCATCATCTCCCAGACCTTGTTGATCGCTTTCAGCGGTCGCACCATCACCTTGAAATCCGTGATCTGGCCTGCGTCATTGAAGCGGATGATATCGACCCCGTTGATGGTGATGCCGTCTAGCTCGGTCACGAATTCGAGCATCATCTCGTCTCCGTCCACCAGCTCGCGGACATAGTGGAAGCTGTCGTTGCCCAGCACGTGCGAGGCGGCGACCAGATAGGCCATCACCACTGCCTTGCCGGCCTGCGGCGTGTGCACCACGGGGGAGTGGAACACCGCGTCATCCGCAAGCAGGGCAGACAGGACGGCAGGATCGCTGCCGCCCATCATGTAGTCATGCCACCGGGCGAGGCCTGCGTGCCCACTCATCCGAGATGCTCGGCGAAGAAGGCAGCCGTGCGGCTGTCGGCGAGGGTCGCGGCGGCCTCATCCCGGCGCTGGCCGGTTTCGGTCGCGAAGCCGTGGTCCAGCCCCTCGTAATCGTGCAGCGTCACCTTGGCGTGATCGTCCAGCCCGGCGTGCATCGCGGCCTGTGTTTCACGTGGAACAAAGCCGTCCGCTGTAGGGATGTGCAGCATCACCGGGTGGGCAATGGCGTGCTTCTCACCCAGCAAGCCATCAATGCCGACCCCGTAATAGCCCACGCTCGCGTCGATATCCGTGCGCGCGGCGGCCATGAATGCGAGCCGCCCGCCGAGGCAGTAACCGACGCAGCCGACCTTGCTGACGCCCAGCGTGCGGCGGATATGGTGGATCGTCGCTTCGATATCACGGATGCCGGCATCCTGATCGAACTGGCCCATCATGCCGATGGCGCGCTCGAACTCGGCGGGGACATCGGGATCGGTCTCGACCCCCGGTTCCAATCGCCAGAACAGGTCGGGCGCCACCGCGAGATAGCCTTCTGCAGCCAGCTTGTCGCACTTCTGGCGGATGCCCGGGTTCACCCCGAAAATCTCCTGAATGACGATAATCGCGGCACGCGGCGTCCCGTCGGGGCGGGCGACATAGGCGCCAAAGCTGGCATCAGCTTCCAGCGTGGGAATGGTTGCGTTGAGGCTCATGGGGTCTCTCTCTCGTGGCTCGGGGGGTCTAGCGTATCGTCTATCTCTTGCCTTGCCGCGCTGCCAAGCGCAAATGAGGGGCAAGGAGAGCGGCGCCATGAAGATCACCATCGAAGTCGATTGCACCCCCGAAGAAGCGCGCAGCTTCATGGGTCTGCCTGACGTGTCTGCGGCCAACAACGTCTATGTCGACAACATCACCAAGGCGATGCAGGGTGTCTCCAATCCTGACCAGTTGCAACAATATGCCTCTGCCCTGGCGCCGATGGGGCAGGTGGGGCTGAAGCTGTTCCAGAGCTTTGTCGAGAGCGGCATGAAGGCCGCGCAAGGCGGATCGGGCGGGGCGAAGGGCTCCGACTAGCTCCGCGATGAATTCCACGCCGACAATTTTCGCGCTGTCGAGCGGCGCGCCGCCTGCGGGCGTGGGCGTGATCCGCGTGTCGGGGCCTCAGGCCGGTGCCGCCTTGCAAGCCTTGGCAAGCAGGGTGCCTGCGCCGCGGCGGGCCTCGCTGGCGAAGCTGCGGGACGGGAAGGGCGCTTTGCTGGATGAGGCGCTGCTGCTGTGGTTTCCCGGCCCAAACACGGCGACCGGTGAGGATCTGGCCGAGTTCCACTGCCATGGTGGCCGCGCGGTGATTGCTGCGGTGGAGGCAGCGCTGGCGGCGCTGCCTGAGACCCGCCGTGCCGAACCGGGCGAGTTTACTCGCCGTGCCTTCGCCAATGGCCGCATCGACCTGGCCGAAGCTGAAGGGCTGGGCGATCTGCTCGCTGCGGAGACCGAACTGCAACGTGCCGCCGCTTTGGCTAACCTTGGCGGGGCCTTGTCCCGGCAGGTGGAGAGCTGGCGGGAGCGGGTGCTGGGGTTCTCCGCCGAGGTCGAAGGCGTGCTGGATTTCTCGGACGAGGAAGACTCCGGCGATCTGCCGGAATGTTTCACGTGGAACATTGGCGCGCTGGCGACAGAGATTGGCGAATGGCTCGCCCGCCCACGCTCCGAACGGCTGGGCGAGGGCTATCGTGTGGTGCTCGCAGGGCCGCCCAACGCCGGGAAATCGACTCTATTCAACGCCTTGGTTGAAAGCGAGGCGGCGATTACCTCACCGATTGCGGGGACGACTCGCGATGTGATCGAACGCTCGGTCGCGATTGCTGGTGTACCGTTCACCTTCGTCGACACAGCGGGCCTGCGTGCGATCGAGCTGGGCATCGAGGCTGACCAGATCGAGGCCATCGGCATCGACCGGGCCAAAGGTGAGTTGACGCGCGCTGACCTGGTGCTGTGGCTCGGTCCCGAGGGTGAGGGGCCTGACGGTGCCTGGGAGGTTGCAGCCCAAGCCGATCGCGCGGGCTTTGCGCCGAAGGACGCGGCCCGGTTCACCCTGTCGGCAGCAAACGGTGAGGGGCTGCCCAACCTCAAGACCGCCCTGGTGGAGACGGCACGCGACGCTCTGCCCAAGCCGGGTGAGGCTGCACTCAATGCCCGTCAGCACGCGCGTTTGACTGAGGCGGGTGAAGCGCTGGGGGCGGCAAAGCACCTCACCGATCCGCTACTGGTCGCAGAAGAACTGCGCCGGGCCCGCGTGGCGTTTGACCGGCTGATCGGGCGGGCGACCACGGAGGATATGCTCGACACATTGTTCGGGCGCTTCTGCATCGGCAAGTGAGCCCTGCGCCGCCAAAATGTTTCACGTGGAAGCGAAGCTGTGGCGTAGCCACAAACTTTGGCCGCGACGTTGCCTGAAATGTTTCACGTGAAACATTTGGCCGGGGCGAATCATCTTTGACGATCCGCCCACCGCAGCCTATCTGCGCCCCCATGCATTCCTTCGATGTCCTCGTCATCGGCGGCGGTCACGCCGGGGTTGAGGCTGCCTGCGCGGCGGCCCGCATGGGCGCGCGCACCGCTTTGGTGAGCTTCGATCTCACCGCCATTGGCGCGATGAGCTGCAATCCGGCGATTGGCGGGCTGGGCAAGGGCCATCTGGTGCGCGAGGTCGACGCGCTCGACGGGGTGATCGGCCGCGCGGCGGATGCCGGGGCGATCCATTACCGGATGCTCAACCGCTCCAAAGGCAGCGCCGTGTGGGGCCCACGCGTGCAGGCTGACCGGGTGCGGTTCAAGGCGGCAGTGCAGGCCATTGTCCGCGCGCAACCGAACCTGACGCTGGTGCAGGGCGAAGCCGCGGCGCTGGTGCTGGACGGTGACAGAGTCGCCGGGCTGGAGCTGGCTGATGGCACGATCCTCAATGCCGCGCGCGTTGTCCTTTGCACCGGCACGTTTCTGGGCGGGGTCCTTTTCCGTGGTGAGGAGCGCTACGAAGGCGGCCGCATTGGCGAGAACGCGGCCAAGCGGCTCGCTGAGCAACTTCGCGGGGCCGACCTGCCAATGGCGCGGCTCAAGACCGGCACACCCCCGCGTCTCGATGGCCGCACGATCAATTGGGCGGTGCTTGAAGAGCAGCCTTCGGACGGTGAGGCTTGGACCATGTCCGCACTCACTCCGCGCCGGGTCAATCCCGAGGTGTTCTGCGCCATCACCCGCACCACGCAGGCAGGTCATGATGCGATCCGCGCCAATCTCCACCGCTCGCCGCTGTTCTCCGGCGCGATTGCGGCGGCAGGCCCGCGTTATTGTCCATCGATCGAGGACAAGATCCACCGCTTTGGCGATCGTGAAGGCCATCAGGTGTTCCTCGAGCCTGAGGGGCTGGACACGCACATGGTCTATCCCAACGGCATCAGCACCTCGCTCCCGACCGATGTGCAGGAGACCGTGGTGCGCACGATGCCAGGCTGCGAGCGGGTGGTGATTGTGCAGCCGGGTTATGCGGTGGAATATGACCATATTGATCCGCGCGCGCTGACACCCGATTTGCAGTTGCGGGCGATCCCCGGGCTTTACTGTGCTGGGCAGATCAACGGTACCACGGGGTACGAGGAAGCCGCAGCGCAGGGCCTTGTTGCGGGGCTTGAGGCCGCTGCGGCCGCGCTCGGCAAGCAGGCACCCCGGCTTGATCGCGCCAATTCCTATATCGCCGTGATGGTCGATGACCTGACCTTGCAGGGCGTGTCCGAACCCTACCGAATGCTCACCGCCCGGGCTGAATACCGCTTGCGCCTACGCGCCAATAACGCCGCGACCCGCCTCACCGGGCTGGGCGTCGAGGTGGGCTGCATCAGCGAAGAGCGCCGCCAGTGGTGGGAGCGCCGTGACGCAACTCGCGCAATGTTTCACGTGAAACATTCGCAAAAGGTCCACGCGCGCGAACTCGCCGATCTCGGCCTTTCGGTACGCCGTGATCAGGGCGAGCGATCGTTGGCCGAATGGCTGCGCTATGACGGCGTCACGCCCGAAGCGCTGGCACCGTGGCTGGGCGAAGTGACGGCGCTTGATCCGCTGTTGGCCGAGGAAATGGCCGAGGACGCTGCATACGCGCCGTACCTCGCCCGGCAGGATGCCGAATTGCGGGATTTGCGCGCCAGCGAGGCGCTGCCGCTTGCGTCTGACTTCCCCTATGGCGAAGTGCCAGGTCTCTCCAACGAGATGGTCGAGCGGCTCGCCAAAGCCGCTCCGGGAACCCTGGCGGCTGCGGGGCGTGTACCGGGGGTGACACCCGCTGCGCTCTCTGCGTTGCTGGTCCACGCCCGTCGCCTCGCCAACGGGCAGCGCGCGGCATGATCACCAATGAAGCGGAGGCGCGCGCCTATGTCGCCGGATTGACCGATGCGGAGGGCATGGCGCGAATCGACGCGTTTGCCGCGTTGGTGCTGGATGAGAACCAGCGTCAGAACCTGATCGCCAAGGCGACCGAGCCACACCTGTGGCAACGGCACATCGCGGACTCGGCGCAGCTGCTTGAAAATGTTTCACGTGAAACATTGGGGCCGAACGCGCAGGGGCCGTGGCTCGATCTTGGCAGCGGTCCAGGCTTCCCCGGCATCGTGATCGCCGCTCTATGCCCCAACATGCCGGTGATGCTGGTCGAATCCCGCGCACGACGTGTCGAATTCCTTGAAAGAGTGATCGCCGCGCTCAATCTGCCCAAATGTCGCGTCGAAGGGCAGCGCTTGGAACGGGTTACGCCAATCCCGGCGCGCGCCATTTCGGCACGGGCTTTCGCGCCGCTGCCCAAACTTCTCGATCTATCCGCACCCTTCTCCACAAGGGCCACCGCCTATGTCTTGCCCAAGGGGCGTTCGGCGGCGCAGGAGTTGGAGACGCTCAAGCCTTCGATTCGAGCAATGTTTCACGTGAAACATTCCTTGACCGATCCCGACGCGGGAATCATTGTGAAGGCCTGACACGCGAAACTGTGCGGATTCAGCGTGAATCGGCGCGCGGAAGGACGGGAACAACCATGTTCGTAATCGCGATTGCCAATCAGAAGGGTGGAGTGGGCAAGACCACCACTGCGATCAATATCGCCACGGCCATGGCGGCGACAGGATGGCGCACGCTGCTGATCGACCTCGATCCGCAAGGCAACGCCTCGACCGGGCTGGGCGTTCGGGCCGAATCGCGCGAAGTTTCGAGCTATGATCTGCTGGTGGATGAAGTGCCACTCGTCAGCGCGATCGTGCCCACCAGCATTCCGCGCCTCGATCTCATCCCGGCCACGGTTGACCTGTCGGGTGCGGAGATTGAGCTCGTTGCGGTTGAAGGGCGGACGCATCGCCTGGACAAGGCACTGGCGAACCATGCCGGGCACGACATTTGTTTCATCGATTGCCCGCCGTCGCTGGGCCTGTTGACGCTCAACGCATTGTGCGCGGCCGATACGCTGCTTGTGCCGCTGCAATGCGAGTTTTTTGCGCTGGAGGGGCTCAGCCAGCTGCTCCAGACCGTCGATCAGATCCAGCAGCGCTTCAATCCCGATCTCGGCATCATCGGCGTAGCGTTGACGATGTATGACCGGCGCAATCGCCTGACCGATCAGGTGTCGGACGATGTGCGCGATTGCCTGGGCAAGCTGGTGTTCGAGACCGTGATCCCGCGCAACGTACGTCTCTCCGAAGCGCCGAGCCACGGGCTTCCCGCGCTGATCTATGACCAGCATTGCACCGGCAGCCGCGCCTATATGGCGTTGGCGCGCGAATTGATCGGGCGATTTCCCGCAGAAAGACAAGCCGCATGAGTGAGAATGTGACACAACCCGCTGATTCGCCTGTGACTTCGCGGAGCGATGACAAGCCGCGGCGGCTGGGCCGAGGGCTGGGCGCCTTGCTCGGCGAAACCCGGCGGGAGGAACCGCTGGTGCGGCGCGATGATGTTTCGACGGATGCGCCGCAAGTGGTCGGCTCGCCGCTGCGCAATCTCGCATTGGCGTCGATCAAGCCGCTGCCAGGCAACCCGCGCAAGTATTTCGATGAAGCCGCGCTGGAGGAGCTTGCCGCTTCGATCGCGACACGAGGCGTGATACAGCCGATTATCGTCCGCCCCCACCCCAATGGTGAGGGTTATCAGCTCGTTGCGGGTGAGCGCCGCTGGCGTGCGGCGCAGAAGGCGCGGCTGCATGAGATCCCGGCGCTGGTGCGCAACCTCTCCGAACGCGAGGTCATGGCGCTCGCGCTGATCGAGAATTTGCAGCGTGAGGACCTGAACCCCGTCGAGGAAGCGCGGGCCTATCATCGTCTCTCCGAGCAGGAGGGCATGATTCAGGTCGACATCGCCAAGATGGTCGAGAAATCGCGCAGCCACGTCGCCAACATGATGCGGCTGATGACGCTGCCGGAGCCGGTGCTGGGCTTCATCGAACAGGGCAAGCTGTCGATTGGCCACGCCCGCGCACTGATCGGGCGGGATGATGCGGTGCAGATCGCCGAGATCGCGGTGTCCGAGGGGCTTTCCGTGCGCGATGTCGAAACGCTCACCCGCAAGCCGGCAAAGCGGGCCGATGCGCCTGCACCCGCGCCGCATCAACCGACGGAAAATGCTGACATTCTGGCCGTCCAGCAGCATCTTGAGGAGTTTCTCGGGCTGAGCGTCAAGATCAAGCCGGAGGTTGATCCACGCAAGGGCACGATCACGATCCGCTACACCACCTTGGATCAGCTTGATCTGGTATGCCAGCGCCTGACCGGCGGCGAGTTCTGATTTTTGGGTCCGCACGCCATCCGGCGTGTGAAATCCTCGCTCACACGCCCTTCGGGCGCGTCGCTGCGCAGCTCGGCGACAGTTGATTAGGCACGAAAAAAGCCCCGCAAGGTCGCCTGATCTTGCGGGGCTTTTCCATTGTCCCCCGAGGGGGCGAATGGATATCAGCGGTTCTTGATCATCTTGGGCGAGGGGCGCGGGGCGGGATCAATCACGCGCGCGGCGCCGGGGACGGTGTAGGTCTCGTAACGCTCAGTCTCGCGCACCACCACCTGCTGCTGCACTTCGGTCCGCACCGGAACCATCACCATCTGCGGCGGCGGGGCGTAGGTGTAGCCGTAAGAATAGCCCGCCGGGTAACCGTAGCCATAGGAATAGCCGTGCGCCGGGTAGGCGATCTCGCGGCTGGCAACCCGGGGGCCGGGGGCGCCGTAGTGTGACAGGTAGCTGTCGAGCGCGGCTTCGCAATCGTAGCGGTCCTCGTCATCATCGCCGTCAAAGATGCTGCCCAGCAATCCGCCGATCAGCCCGCCACCGCCAACGCCGAGCACGGTGCCAAGCACGCGGTCGCCTGCGCCGGCGATCTCGTAACCGGCAAAGCCGCCGGCAATCGCGCCAAGCAGGCCGCCGATGATCAGGCCGGTGTCATCCTTGCCCTGATCCTTTGTGCGGCGGCGGCATTCGTCGATCCACTGGTCACGCTCAAACACCATCGGAGCAGGCGCATAGGCCATGTGAGGCGCATAGCCGTGATGCTGCGCGGGCGCGTAGCCCTGATGCGGCGCGGCGGGGCGCGGCGGCGGCCCGTCGATCCGACGGGTGCGGGTGATCGTCTCGACCCCGTTGACGTTCGTCACGGTCTCTTCAGCCTGCATCACCACCGGCGCGGTACGGTATTCGCTCGGGATCGAGCGCATTTCAGCTTCGCTCATCGGCGAAAGCGGCGGAAGATCGGCGTAATTCTGCGCCTGCGCTGCTCCCGGGATAGCGAGGGCCAGAGCGGCGAGCGAGACAGTCGGCGAAAGCTTGAACATGGGCAATTTCCCCCTGAATCAACCGGATTGGGCTGATGGTTAGCGAAAGCTTACCACCGAGTCCGCCGCGCGCCCAAGCGGTGCTGTCGGCGCTGTCCCGTTTCGGGAAGGTCCCCGGGGGAAACGCTCAGATCCGGTCAGCGAGCAGGGCCGCCAGCGCCTCGATCCCGGCGGCGTCGGCGGCGGTAAAGCGCGCGGGGGAGGGGCTGTCGAGGTCGATTACCGCGATCACTTCACCCTTCCGCAGCACCGGCACCACCAGCTCGCTCGCGCTCGCCGCGTCGCAGGCGATGTGGCCCGGGAAGGCGTGGACATCGGCCACAAGTTGCGTGGCGCGACTTTGCGCCGCTGCACCGCATACGCCAATGCCGAAAGGAATGCGGATACAGGCAGGGCGGCCGACGAAGGGCGCGAGCACCAACTCATCCCCGCCGCCGGTCTTCGCCGGACCGACGCGATAGAAGCCCGCCCAGTTGAGATCGGGCAGAAACTCCCACAAGAGTGCCGCAACATTGGCCATGTTGGCCACCGCATCCGGCTCGCCCGCGGTCAGCGCTTCGGCGGCACCCAGCAGCTCGCGGTAAAGCTCATCCGAGGCGAGCGGTGCGGCGGGTTTGAAATCATACATCGCGGTCAGTGGCCTTTCGTCGCATCGCCCCGGCGCTTATCGGTTGCCGCATCGGCGGCTGGGCTTTATCCCGCGTCACATGGCTCTTTTTCGCAAAATCGCAATCGCTCTTGTCATCGCAATCGTAGTGGCGGGGGTCGCCCTGTTTGTCCTGTCGCGCGGAGACTCCGCCGATCTCTCGGTCGAAGAGGTGGCTGGCACCGAGCCGGTTTTGCAGGAGGGTGATCCGCAGAACTTCCCCACCGTCCAGATTGCCGAGCCGGTGGGCTGGAAAGCGGGCGAGGCACCGACGCCTGCCAAGGGACTGGAAGTCGTCCGCTTTGCCGAAGGGCTCGACCACCCGCGCACGCTGTTTGCGCTCCCCAATGGCGATATGCTGGTCTCTCTGACCCGAGCGCCGGAGAAGAAGAACCGCGACACCGGCGTAATGGCGGCGATTCGCGGCTGGATTGAAGGTATTCTGTTTTCCAAGGCGGGGGCGGGCGGCAAATCGCCCAACCAGATTGTGCTGCTGCGCGATACCGACGGCAATGGCAGTGCCGAAACCAAGCAGGTGATCCTGACCGAAGGGCTCGATTCCCCCTCCGGGCTCGCTTGGAAGGATGGCACACTTTACGTCGCCAACCACAATGCGGTGCTCGCTTTCCCCTACCAACTGGGCAGCGACAAGGTCACCGGAGCGCCGCGCAAGCTGATGGATCTGCCAGCGGGTGGCGGGCACTGGATGCGCAACCTCGAACTCTCGCCCGATGGGCAGCTGCTGTACGTCGCGGTCGGCTCGGTCAGCAATATCGGCGAGCAGGGCATGAAGGTCGAAGAAGGCCGGGCGATGATCTGGGAATATGATCTTGCCGCTGGCCGCGCGCGCCAGTTCGGAGCGGGGCTCCGGAACCCCAATGGCCTCGATTTCAGCCCTTGGACCGGCGAGCTGTGGACCACGGTGAACGAGCGCGACATGCTGGGATCGGACCTCGTGCCCGATTACCTCACCAACGTGCCGATCGGGGCGCAATATGGCTGGCCTTGGGTCTATTACCGCACCAATATTGATCGCCGGGTCGAAGCGCCGATGCCGCGCTTCCTGATGGAATATGTCCGCAAGCCGGAATTCGCCCTCGGCCCGCACGTGGCGGCGCTGGGGCTGGTGTTCTCCAAGGAGGGCAACCGCATGGGGGACAGCTTCGCCAGCGGGGCCTTTATCGCGCGGCATGGCTCGTGGAACCGCAAGCCGCCTTCGGGCTATGACGTGGTGTTCGTCGACTTCGACGAACTTGGCAATCCGGTGGGTAAGCCGGTGCCGGTGCTGACCGGGTTCCTCACGGGCGAGGGCACCACCCGCGGCCGTCCCACCTGGGTCGAATGGGCGGGAGATGGCTCGCTGTTGGTGTCAGACGATACGGCCGGGATCATCTGGCGGGTGCGTTCACCCACGGCCACGCCGGCTGCGGCCATCGCGCGACTGAAGGACGATCCGCTCCCCCCGAGCGCGCTGAAAGACCCGCAGGCGGCGTTCGAGGCGGATTACCTGCGCAAGCAGGCGGGGCAGAAGCTCAACTGAGCGTCAACCCGGCGCGCCCCGCCAGTTCGGTTGCGAATTGCAGCGCGGTGCGACCTGAGCGGTTGCCGCGCTGGATCGCGAAGGCCATCGCCTCCTCGGCATCGAAGCTGAGGCCAAGCGGCGCGGTGTAGCCTGCGAGGATCGCAAGGTAGGTGTCCTTGTCCGCCGGGTGGAAGCCCAGCGTGAGCCCGAAGCGGTCGGCTAGCGCAAGTGCATCGTCGCGTTCATCGCGTTCGTGGATCGCGGCGGAGGTATCCTCACGTTCGACGATGGAACGGCGGTTTGCTGTTACCACAATGCGGACATGCGCCGGGCGGGGCGCGACGCCGCCATCAAGTAGGCTTCTGAGCGCGAGCATCTCCGCCCGCCCGTCGGCGCCAAAGCCGAGATCGTCGATGAATAGCAGGAAGGCGCGGGATTGCTGGGCCAGTTCGGCGACCAGCGCCGGGAAAGTCGGCAGGGCACCCGGCGCGATCTGCACCAGCGCGAGCGCTTGCGGGTCACTCGCCTGCACATCGGCCACAGCAGCGCGCACCAGAGCCGATTTGCCCATCCCGCGCGCGCCCCACAGCAGCACATCATGCGCCGCTGCACATTGGGCGAGGCGCCTGCAATTGCTCCGCAGCGCGGCCTTCTGCGCGGAGATCCCATGCAATTGGGCGAGCGGCACCGCATCCAGCACCGCCACCGCGCGCGGAGTCTCGCCGTCCCACACATAAGCGGGCGCGGTGAGCCAGTCGGTCGGCGGCGGAGGCGGGGGCGCGAGCCGTTCGAGCGCGGCGGCGATCCGTTCCAAGGCGTCGCCGTGCTCCATCTCAGCCGACCAGTGCTGCGGCGGGCAGCGCGTATAGCAACTCGGCCCCGGCGACTGCGCCTGCCTTCAGGCCAGCGGCTTCCGGCACGATCCGGTCGAGGAAGAACCGCACCGTCACTGGCTTGGTCGCCGCCAGTTCGGGCGCAGCGCCCGCCGCGACCGCCTCGGCCTGCTTCATCAGCTGCCAACCGGCGACCGTGACGGCGGCCATGGTGCAGAACGGCACGCTCCCGGCGAGGCGATCATCAAGGCTCGCCTCATCCCGCATCCAGCGCGCGACATGGGCGCAGTCCATCGCCAAGGCGGCGAGCGCATATTCGGAGGCGGCTTCGCGGGCGATAGTCTCGAACAACGTCACCATCGCCTCGCCTCCCTCAAGGCCGAGCTTGCGGGTGACGAGGTCCGCCGCCTGAATTCCGTTGGTGCCTTCGTAGATCGGCGCGATGCGCGAATCGCGCCAGTGCTGGGCCGCGCCGGTTTCCTCGACAAAGCCCATGCCGCCGTGGATCTGGATGCCGAGCCCGGCGACTTCCACGCCGATATCCGTGCCCCATGCCTTGATCAGAGGGACAACGATTTCCGAGCGGGCCTTGGCAGCCTCGTCACCCAGATTCCCGCGATCGACCTGCCCGGCGCAGTAGTACAGCAGCGCGCGTGCGCCTTCGGTCAGCGCCTTCATGCGTAAGATCATGCGGCGCACATCGGGATGCTCGATGATCGCCACCGGATTCTTGTCGGGCGAACCGGCGCGCGCCGATTGCACCCGGTCTCGCGCATAGGCGAGCGCCTGCTGCGTTGCGCGCTCCCCGATCTGCACGCCCTGGTTGCCGACATTGATCCGCGCGTTGTTCATCATCGTGAACATCGCGGCCAGACCCTTGTTCTCATGCCCGACCAATTCGCCGATGCATTCGCCATTGTCGCCGTAGCTCATCACGCAGGTGGGCGAGGCGTTGATGCCGAGCTTGTGTTCGAGGCTGACACAGCGAAGATCGTTGTGCGGGCCGAGCGAGCCATCGGCGTTCACATGGTACTTCGGCACCACGAACAGCGAGATGCCCCGCGAACCCTCGGGCGCGCCGGGGAGCCTTGCGAGCACCAGATGGATGATGTTCTCGGCCAGATCATGCTCGCCCCAAGTGATGTAGATCTTCTGGCCGGTGATCCGATACTTGCCCGCATGAGGGCCGTTGACGATCGGTTCGGCAACCGAACGCAGCGCGCCGACATCGCTCCCGGCGGCGGGCTCGGTCAGGTTCATCGTCCCCGACCATGCGCCGCTGACGAGATTGGGCAGGTACTTCGCCTTCTGGTCGTTGGAACCATGATGCTCGAGTGCCTCAATCGCGCCGACGCTCAGCATCGGGAGCAAGGTGAAGGCCATGTTCGCCGCGCCGAGGTTTTCGAGCACGTTGCACGACAAGGTGAAGGGCAGGCCCTGACCACCATGCTCCACCGGGGAGGCGATCGCGTTCCAGCCCTGCTCGACATAGGCCTTGTAAGCCGCGTCGAAACCGTCGGGCAGGCGCACCACGCCGTTCTCCAGCTTCGCGCCTTCCAGATCGCCCTTGCGGTTCAGCGGGGCGAATTCGCCTGCTGCAAACTGCCCGACGCCTTCGACGATGGCTTCGACCAGATCGGGTTCGGCATGGGCAAAGCGTTCGGTCTGGGCGAGTTCGTCGATCCCGGCATTGACGCGGATGGCAAGCAGCTGGTCGGCGGTCGGCGGGGTAAAGGGGGTCACGTCGGGGGCGTCCTTGAGATGGGTAAAGCCCTCGCGCACTTGGCAGGGCGGGGGTTTGAATATAGCGCCGGGGCATGAGCGGCAAGAACGTTACGGACATGGTGCTGGCAGACGCCGCAGGGATCGCGCGGGCGGCGCGGATTCTCGAATCGGGCGGGCTGGTCGCGGTGCCGACCGAGACGGTTTACGGGCTCGCGGCGCGGGCGGATTCTGCCGAGGCGGTGGCGAAGATCTATGCCGCGAAGGGCCGACCGGACTTCAATCCGCTGATAGTGCATGTGACGGGGCTGGCGCAGGCGCGCGAATTGGCTGAACTTCCGGGAGCAGCTGGAGTTATCGCCGATATCGTCTGGCCGGCGCCGCTAACGATGGTGGTGCCACTAAAACCGGGTTCCCGGCTTGCTCCGGCGGTGACAGCGGGTCTGCCCACAGTCGCACTGCGCAGCCCTGACCATCCGGTGATGCAGGCTTTGCTGGCGGCTTGTGACTTTCCGCTCGCCGCCCCTTCGGCCAACCGCAGCGGCTTTGTCAGTCCGACCACCGCAGCCCATGTGCTCGCGACGCTCGATGGGCGGATCGATATGGTTCTTGATGACGGGCGGCCCTGCTCCGAGGGGCTAGAATCGACGATTGTTGCCATTCGGCCAGATGGCAGTTGGGAAGAACTGCGCCCCGGCCCGATCGATCTCGACACGCTACACCAGCACTATTGGGACGCGCCCTATCCGCGGGGTCCTGTTCACGCGAACGGTGCTAAGCCACAGATCGAAGCGCCCGGGCAAATGACCAGTCACTACGCGCCGGGCAAACCGGTGCGACTCAATGCCGAATGGGCCGAAGCGGACGAATTCTGGATTGGCTTCGGTGGCCTAGAAGGGGACTGCAATCTTTCTGCCAAGGGTTCCTTATGGGAGGCAGCTGCCCGCCTCTACGCGGCCTTGCACGAAGCCGCCCGCGCGCCGCAGCCGCGCATCGCGGTCGCTCCGGTGCCGGAGGACGGCGTGGGGCGCGCGATCAATGATCGCTTACGGCGGGCAGCGGCTTAGTCGCCGCGCTCAGGCTCCACCGGAATTCCCGGCATCAGCGCCTTCATTTCCGCGCGAATCGCCTGCGCCTTGTCGCATGCCTCGTCATTCCCGTCAGCGCAGCGGTCCATCTGCTTGTCCAGATCGCGTTCCAACTCACCCAACCGCTCTTCACGCTTGCGGATTTCGCGACCCCGCTTCTCGTCGGCTTCGGACTGGCTGGTCGTCGCCAGATCGACACCCTTGCTCACCGCCCTGACCGGCAGCGTAACGACATCCACCGCCGCACGGGCAAGACAGCCCTGCAAGGCGAGCGAGGCTAGGCCAAGGGCCGCAAGTCTGAGTGCGCGCATGGCCGCATTATGTCGCGCGGCCCATGCCATAAGGCAATGCTATTCTGCGGGTTTTGCGGCGACCGGAGCAGTGGGTGCTTCGGGTGCTTTCGGCGGCAGTGGGGCCGATGCGCCGGCACCCTCGGCGCAGGTCAGCGTGCCCGAGCCGAACTCGTTGACGGTGCACTTGGCCTTGCCGGTGACGGTGACGTCACCCGCGCCCGCGATGTTGGCGGTCACTTCCCCGTCAGAGGCAAAGGCGACATCGCCCGCCCCGCCGATCGAAACTTCGGCGGTGTCGGCTTTCAATCCCGCCAATTCAACCTCGCCGCTGCCACCGATATTGATGGTCAGGCTTTTGACCGTGCCCGCGCCCCGGATGGTGCCCGAGCCGCCGATGTTGATTCCGAGGTTCTGAGCTGCGACCGTGCCGAATTCGACGAGGCCCGAACCGCCGATCGTGACTTCGGCCTCGCTGGCGAGGGTGGGTGCCTTGATCGTACCAGCTCCGGCGATCACGACCTCTTCGGGGGCAGGCATGGTGATGCGGATGATGGCGTTGGTCTCACCGCTCCAGCCTTCTTCGCGGGTGATGCCGATGGTCCGTTCGTCGCGGACGAAGCGCAGGCTTTCGGTGTTGCCGCCTTCGACCTTGATTGCGAAGCTATCGCCTTCGGTGAGGATCACCGTATCGCCTGAGGCCAGCACCACTTCGGACGGCGGTGTGCCGGTGAGGACGACATCGGCGAGCGGCACGCCCTTCTGGCCGTTAATCTCCATCTCCGCCCCTTCGCATCCGGCCAGCGAGATTGCGGCGGTCAGCAAAGCGGCGGCGGCGATGCGGCGGCCGGTGAATTGGGTCATGGCGTGTCTCTCCCGAAGTGCGCTAGCGTATTGCTGATATAATACACCCCAGCGCGTGGCACAAGCCTGCGCGCCGCACAAACAAAAAGGGCCGCCCCGCAGGGCAGCCCTTGATGTCGCACACGGCGGAAAAAGCCTCAGGCTTCTTCAGCGGTGTCGTAATATTGCGGCGCGTGTTCACGCAGCACGTCGAGGATCTTGCCGAGCGCGGTGGGCTCGTCGGTCTCTTCCATCGCCGCCAGTTCGCGGGCGAGGCGGCTGGAGGCCGCTTCGAAGATCTGGCGTTCCGAATAGCTCTGCTCGGGCTGGTCTTCGGGGCGGAACAGATCGCGGGTCACTTCGGCGATCGACACGAGGTCGCCCGAATTGATCTTCGCTTCATATTCCTGTGCGCGGCGCGACCACATGGTGCGCTTGACCTTGGGCTTGCCCTTAAGCGTTTCCATCGCCTGCCGCAGCGTTTTGTCCGACGACAGCTTACGCATCCCGATCGCTTCGACCTTGCCCACCGGCACGCGCAGAGTCATGCGCTCTTTTTCAAACCGAAGGACGTAGAGTTCGAGCTGCATCCCGGCGATTTCCTCGCGCTGAAGCTCGATCACCCGGCCAACGCCGTGCTTGGGATAGACGACATAATCGCCGACGGTGAATGCGTTCGCGGTGCTTGCCATGCAAGTTCCTTTCAATCGGCCGTCCTGGCAACGAGAGAGCGGACAATCGGCCCAGCGACGCGGGGGCTTGGCTGAAGAGTGCCTCAGACAAAGCGAGCGCCGGGTGTCAATCATCCGGTTGGGGGGTTGCTGGTGTCGGGCCTTCCTGGTTTTCACGCCTGCGCGGGCACAGCCCTGCGCGGTCGGAGTATTATATAGCACGTCTGCAACAAAATTGCGAGTCGGCGTTTGCGAGAGCGTGCCTAACTATGCAAACTGCGCGAAAAGCTGCCGAAAATCAGTCACCATCACCCGGATCGGCGCTGAAATACTTCTCGAACTTGCCCTTTTCGCCCTTGTGCGCGTCGGCATCTTCGGGCGGCGCCTTCTGGCTGGTGATGTTGGGCCACTGGGCCGAGTACTGGGTGTTGAGCTCAAGCCACTTTTCCAGCCCGTCTTCGGTATCGGGGAGAATCGCTTCGGCCGGGCATTCCGGTTCGCACACACCGCAATCGATGCATTCGCTGGGATTGATCACCAGCATGTTCTCGCCTTCATAGAAGCAGTCGACCGGGCATACTTCCACGCAGTCGGTATACTTGCACTTGATGCAGTCTTCAGTGACGACGTAAGTCATTGCGGCTCTTTCAATGGAAGTCTTCGGAATTTTCCGGCGGGGTATCCGCCGTGAGAGTTGACGCTGCTATTGTCATTTGCCCTTTACGGTCAAGCCCATCAGAATCAACCTCCCGATAATGCGAAGCCGCCTGCGCGGGAGAACCGCGCCGTTCGGGGAGGGCAAGCAGTTCGATCACCCGCACATGGCCGCCCACGGCCAGCGTCAACACATCCCCGATACGCGCCTGTTCGGCACAGCGCATCACATGCTTTCTGTTGCGGCGCAAAGCGTGGGTATCGATCAGGCTTTGCGCAGCGGAACGGGTGCGAGCGAAGCGGAGGTAGACCAGCAGGCGGTCGATCCGGATCGACTCTCCCACCCCGCCGCCTTTCATCCCTTGAGCAGGTCCGCCAACTTGTCGAAGGCACCGCCGGCACGGGCCGGGCCAGTGTCTGCGGGCGGTCTGGAGACGGTCTGCGCCGGACGAGGAGGCCGCTTGCCGCCGTCACGCGGAGGCTGTGCGCCATCGCGATTGGGCCGAGCGTCGGACGGCTTGCCCTTGCCGCGCACAGGCCGCTGATCCTTGCGCTGATGATCACGTTCGGGGCGGCGGTCAGGACGCCGTTCGTCCTTCTCGCCCGGTCGGCGCGGGCGCCAGTGCCAACGGTCGGGCGCGGGCGGGCCGAAGGCGCCCTCCGCCAAGGGCCGCGCACGGTCGCAGCGGAAACCGGCGCTGCCGAGCAGGCGGCGCGCGTTCTCTGCTTCCAGTCCGACCGACACCGCCAGCGCCATGTCGAGCCGGAAGGCGCGGTTGCGTTCCTTGGGGTGGGCTGCGGAGGCGACCGCACGTCCGTCAAATGCGGCGCGCAGGATCTTTTCGGCTAGGTCGACCCGGATCGCCTGCGTGCCGGCATAGCGATAGCCCGCAGGCAGCCGCCCCTTGGCCCAGCCACCTTCGGCGAGCACCGGCAGCATTGCATCCTGCACCGGGCGCAAGTCCAGGCCGAGCGCGTGCAGCAAGCGGCGCGGCGCGGGTTTCAGCAGCGGCGCTGCAAAAATGTCGAGCGCGCCGAAAGTCACCCCCAGTTTGCGCAGATAGGGACGCATTTCCTTGGGGAGGTGTTCCAGCCCGGCGTCCTCGCGGCTGATCACGCCGCGCGCTTCGATCAGGGTGATAACGAGCGCGCGCGCCTGCGACCCGGCCTCGGGATCGCGCGCGGCTTCGGCCAGTTTGCGCAAGGGCTCCAGCGGTTCAAGCTGCTTGTCGAGCCATTGGGCGAGCCCCGCTTCCAGCTTGGCCCGCGCCCCTTCGGGCACCAGCACCAGATCGCGGGTTAGCGCCAGCTTGGGCGTGCCGAAATTGCCCGCGCCAGGCTGGCCAGGGAAAGTGATGTCGGCAAGCGCACGTTCGTGCCAGCGGATCGCCCCGCCGGAGATGACCAGCTCGCTCAGGCCCTGCGTCAGCAGCCAGTCGGCCCGGTCCGCCAGCAGCGCGGGCAAAGCCTTCTCGCCCGCCGCCAGTAGCATCCGCCGGTCTGCGACGCCCGCGCTCGGATCGACATGGAAGCGGAAGCCTTCAAGCCGGCCGATGCTCTCGCCCTCCACGGTCAGGTGGCCATCGGGTTCGAGCGTGACGGGCAGCGCACTCGCATCCTGCCCCAGCGATTTCATCAAGAGAGTCGTCCTTCGGTTCACGAACCGCTCGGTCAGCCGCGCGTGCAGCGCATCCGAGAGTTTCGCCTCGACCGCGCGCGCGCGCGCAGCCATTTCGTCGCGTGCCAACACCCAATCGGGGCGCTGGCAAATGTAGGCCCAGCTGCGAATCGCCGCGATTCGCCCTTGCAGCGTGTCGATGTCGCCCTGCATCCGGTCAAGCTCGGCGATGCGGGCAGCGACGAAATCCGCGCCGAGATACCCTTCACGCAGGTCGTCCCACAGCCGGGCGACGAAGCGGGCGTGCTGTTCGACGCCAAGGCTGCGGAAATCAGGAAGCGAGCATGCCTCCCAGAAGCGCCGCACCGCGCCCGCCCCACGCACAGAGCGCCCGATGTCGTCCTCGGCCAGACGGCGCAGCACCGCCATGTCGATGGCTTCGGGCGCGGCGCGCAGCACGGCATGATCGGGCCGCGCTTCGAGATCGGCGATCAATGCGCCCAGCGAATCGAACCGCGGATCGGCATCGCGCCAGAACAGGTGGGTGAGCGGGGCGAATTTGTGCTCTTCAATCGCGTAGACTTCCTCATCGGTGAAGGCGAGCGGCTCTCCATCGCCCTTTCCGGTGCCGGACAGCGTCCCAAAGGTGCCATCGCGCTGGTGCCGTCCGGCGCGCCCTGCGATCTGCGCCATTTCCGACGGGGTGAGCCGCCGCTTCCTCCGCCCGTCGAATTTCGACAGCGCTGCAAAGGCGACATGATCCAGATCGAGGTTCAGCCCCATGCCGATGGCGTCGGTGGCGACGATGTAATCGACCTCGCCCGACTGGAACATCGCGACCTGCTTGTTCCGCGTCTCGGGCGAGAGCGCGCCCATCACCACCGCCGCTCCGCCGCGGAATCGCCGCAGCGCCTCGGCCATGGCGTAAACCTGCTCGACGCTGAAGGCGACCACGGCAGAGCGCTTGGGCAGCCGTGAGAGTTTGCAGATGCCCGCGTGGGACAGCGTGGAAAAGCGCGGACGGCTGGTGATCTCCGCCTTGGGGATCAGCGCCTTGACCATCGGTTCCAGCGTGGCGCTGCCGAGGATCATCGTCTCTTCCCTGCCCCGAGCGTGCAGCAGTCGGTCAGTGAAGATGTGCCCGCGTTCCGGCTCTGCGCCCAATTGTGCCTCGTCCAGCGCCACGAAGGCGTGCTGGCCGCTGGTGCGCGGCATGGCTTCGGCCGTGCAGAGGAAATAGCGGGCGTCTGGCGGTTCGATCCGCTCCTCGCCGGTGATCAGCGCGACCTGCTTGTCACCTTTGATCGCGCGCACCCGGTCATAGACCTCGCGCGCGAGCAGGCGCAGCGGGAAGCCCATCATGCCGGAGGAATGCCCGCACATCCGCTCGATCGCCAAGTGCGTCTTGCCGGTGTTGGTCGGTCCCAGCACCGCGCGCACACGCACGTCATCGGCGTTTTCACGCAGAGAGCCGAGGCTGGCGAGCTGGCGGGCAGACGGGGGAGCTGGCACGGTATCAGCGGTTCTGTCAGGCTTGCACCATGGGGGCAAGGCTGCCAGTCCACCGGGGTTGCGCATAAGGGAAACGTCTGGCCGTGCTGGCGATGCAATTGGCCGCTGGTTAACCGTGCATTTACTATGATCGGGCAAAGAAATGCGACATGGCACGCGCGGCCGTCGGACGGGATGTCCTTTCGGGTGCAGCCTTCGGGGCATAAATGTTGGATCATGCGCGTAAATTGATTGATGGGCCCGAGGCTCATGACGCGCCTGACAGTGCGGCTGATGCGCGCGTGTCTGCTCACGTGCCGCGCGAACGGATTGATACGCCAGCCGGACCGCAGTCGCTGCCTCATCCGAACAACTCAACGACGCTCGCCCCGCCCACCAAGGCGCAGAAGGCCAAGCATCAGGCTGCTGCGCACCTCGGGCGGTTTGCCGAGCGGTATGATGCATGGCGTCTTGCCGCCTCAGGTTGGTTTGCCGGGCTCGACCTAGCCCCCGATCTGGCGGAGGATATCGGCAGCCGTCGCTGGCTGCGCGGGCTGGGAACGATGGTAGGCCTAGGCGCGGTGGCGCTGGCGTTCTGGCCGGACTTTACGCCGCTCGAAGCCCACCCCGCCATGCCGCAGGGCGCAGATGTGGCGAGCGAGATGCGCAGCCAGATGATCCTGCCGCTGGCGCTGGGCGCCGATAGTGGCCGCCGGATGGGGCCGACCGCAGCGGTGATCCCGCTCAAAAGCGCACCCGAGCGCCCGCAGATCCAGCTGGTGGTGACGCTGGCCCCGGGCGACAGTTTCGTCTCGATGCTGCGCCGTGCCGGTGTGGCCGCGGGCGATATCGACCGCGCGGCAGCGCTGGTGGGGCAAGCCGTGGCTGTGGGCGATATTGCGGCGGGCACGCAGATGGACCTGTTGCTCGGCCGCCGACCGGCTCCGGGTGCGCCGCGCCCGCTCGACAGTTTGGCCTTCCGAGCCCGCTTCGATCTTGAGCTTGAATTGACCCGCCCCGGCGTTGGCACGATTGCGGAGGATGGCACGCCGGTCGTCCCCTCCGGCCCGCTGGCGCTCAAGCGCAACATCATCCGCGTCGATGAAACCCCGCTGCGGGTACGCGGCCTGGTCGGCAGCAGCCTCTACCGCTCGATGCGGCAAGCCGGAGTCCCGGCCAGCGCGGTCCAGGAATATCTCAAAGCGCTCGACGCGCAGATCGACATGGACCGCGAGGTCAGCTCGGCCGACGAATTCGACATCATCATCGCCTATCGCCGGGCCGCCACGGGTGAACGGCAGGCGGGGCAATTGCTCTATGCCGGGATCGACCGCAGCGGCCGTCCGCGCACCCAGCTGATGCGCTGGGGGAGCGAGGGGCGGTTCTACGAAGCCTCGGGCGTGGGTGAGCAGCGGCGCGGGCTGCTGGCACCGGTGCCGGGAGCGGTCACCTCGAACTTTGGGATGCGCCGTCACCCGATCCTCGGATACAGGCGGATGCACGCCGGGATCGATTTCAAGGCGCGTTACGGCACGCCGATCGTGGCGGTTTCGGATGGCCGGGTCAGCGCCGCCGGGCGTGCGGGCGGTTGCGGCATCGCGGTGCGGCTGGAGCACGGCGGCGGCCTCGCAACCCGCTATTGCCACATGAGCCAGATGGCGGTCCGTTCCGGCCAGCAGGTGCGGCGCGGGCAGGTGATTGGCTATGTCGGCTCGACCGGCCTGTCGACCGGCGCGCACCTCCATTATGAAATGTATCGCGGCGGGCGAGCGATCAACCCGGCGAGCGTGCAATTCGTCAGCCGCGCCGAGCTTTCGGGCACCGAGCTGATCGATTTCCGCCGCCAGCTGAGCCGCCTGAAGGAGATCAGCGTGGGCGAGGCGCTCAAGGATCTCGCCCCGCTGCCAAACGAGGTGAAAGAGCCGGTGCGCGAGATCGAGAAGGTCGAAACCGCGCGCGCAGGCAAGCCTACCACCACGCTGTAACGAGCACTTGTCGAGCGTGCGCGATTGGGCGTAAGCCTGCCCGCATGACCGGACATTACCCCAACACTCGCCTGCGTCGCACCCGTGCCACCGGCTGGAGCCGCGCGCTCCACCGCGAGACGGTGCTCACCCCCTCTGACCTCATTTGGCCGCTGTTCGTGACCTCCGGCAAGGGCGTGGAAGAGCCAATCGCGACGCTGCCGGGCGTCTCGCGCTGGTCGGTCGACGGGATCGTGGCGCGCGCCAGGGAAGCGGTGGACCTCGGCATCCCGGTGATCGCGCTGTTCCCCAACACCCCGCGCGAATTGCGCAGCGATGACGGGGCGGAGGCGCATAATCCCGACAATCTGATGTGCCAGGCAATCAAGGCGATCAAGGACGCCTGCGGGGACAGCATCGGCGTGCTGACCGACGTGGCGCTCGATCCCTATACCTCCCACGGGCAGGACGGATTGGTGAATGACGCGGGCTATGTCGTGAATGACGAGACCGTGGCGATGCTGGTTGATCAGGCGGTCAATCAGGCGAATGCGGGCGCAGACATCATCGCGCCCAGCGACATGATGGACGGCCGCATCGGCGCGATCCGCCGCGCGCTGGAGATGAACGGGCATCCCAACGTCCAGATCATGTCCTACGCCGCCAAGTATGCGAGCGCCTTCTACGGCCCGTTCCGCGATGCGGTGGGTTCCGGCGGGCTGCTGAAGGGCGACAAGAAAGCCTACCAGATGGACCCCGCCAACGCCGATGAAGCGATGCGCGAAGTGGCGATGGATATTGCCGAGGGTGCGGATAGCGTGATGGTGAAGCCGGGCCTCGCCTATCTCGACATCATCTACCGCGTGAAGCAGCGCTTCGACGTGCCGGTGTTCGCCTATCAGGTGAGCGGCGAATATGCGATGATCGAGGCTGCGCAGGCTGCCGGGATCGGGGATCGTGATGCGCTAGTGCTCGAAAAGCTGATCGCCTTCAAGCGCGCCGGGTGCAACGGGGTGCTGACCTATCACGCCGCGCATGTTGCCCGCCTGCTGAATGGCTGACGACACACTGGCGACCGAGCGGTTGATCCTGCTGCCGCCCGTGGCCGAGGATTTGCCGTGGATGCTCGAACACATGAACACGGCAAGCGTGATGCGCCATCTCGCCGGGGTGCGGGCGCCCGAGATGGTGGCCGAGAGCCTCGCCGACGATATTGCCGCCTTCCACAGCGGCGGGCATCAGCGTTGGACAGTGTGGCTGCGTGACGGCGCGACTCGGGTGGGCCGCTGCGGGCTGTTCCACTTGCGCTCCCCCGCCGCCCCCGAGGCGCTTCAAGGCCAGCGCGAGGTCGGCTGGACTTTCGCAGAGCTGCATTGGGGCCGCGGCTATGCGACCGAGGCGGCGCGGGCCGTTATCGCCTATGCCTTCGATGATCTGGCCTTGCCGGTGCTCTATTCGCAGACCAGCGATTCCAATGTGGCCTCGACCCGGATGATGCAGCGGCTCGGCTTCACCGCACGGCCCGAGCTCGGCTATCATGATCCCGACTACCCGCCCGAAGACAACCCCACCACCGTATGGTCGATGGACGCACCCGCATGACCGAATTCCGCCACCAAACCGCTCGCCTCACCTTGCGCGATTGGCGCGCGGAGGATTGGCCCGTGTTCTGGGAGGCGACCAACACGCCCGCTGTTATGCGCTGGCTCGGCGGCGTGCAGGACGCTGCGGCGCGCGTGGCGGGGGAGGCGCGGATCGAGTTCTATCGGCGTGATCACGGCCACTCCTTCTGGGTGGTTGAGCGCAGGGATGATGGTGCACTGCTCGGCTTTTGCGGGTTGAAGCGCTCCAACCAGCCGGGCGGACCGCAGGGCATGATGGAAGTCGGCTGGCGGCTGCGCGAGGATGCTTGGGGGCAAGGCTATGCCAAGGAAGCCGCCACCGCTTCGCTCGATCTTGCCTTCGACCGTTTCGGCGCCGACGAGGTGATTGCGCTGACGGTGCAGGGCAATACTGGCAGCTGGGGACTGATGCTCCGGCTCGGGATGGAGCGGCGCGCTGATCTCGATTTCGACAGCACCGACTTCGGCTCCGAAGATCCGCGCATCATCGCCTATGGCATCACGCACGACCAATGGCGCGCGGCGGCATGACGGCCACCGTGCTTACGACAGAGCGGCTGGTGCTGCGCCAGATCGGCGAGGACGATCTTGATGCGCACATGACCTTGCTCAACACGCCCGCCGTGATGCGGCATCTCGGTGGGGTGCAGCCGCGCGCGGTAATCGCAGCCAAACACGCCGCTTCCCGCGCCAGTTTTGCCGCTGAGGGCTTCGGCTTCATGCTCGCCGAGGAACGCGACACCGGAGACATCGTCGCTCATTGCGGGCTGCGCCGCATCGCCCATCCGCTCGCCCCCAATCCCACTGATCACGAAATCGGCTGGCTGGTTCGCGAGGACCGCTGGCGCATGGGCTATGCGCACGAGGCGATGCGGGCAGTGGTGGACTGGGGCTTTGCGGTGCACGCCGTGCCGCATCTCGTCGCTGTGACGTGCGAGGCCAATATCGGCAGTTGGCGGCTCATGGGAAAACTCGGCATGACGCGGCGGCCCGCGCTTGATTTTGACGATCCGTCGCTGGACCCGCATGAACGTCCGTTGATCCAATATGCCATCACCCGCGAAGAATGGAAAAGCCAGCAATGACACACCGTCCGGGCGTCAACATCATCCCGATCCACGGCAAGACGCCGGTGATTCACAACACCGCCTTCATCGCCCCCGGCTGCACGATCATCGGCGATGTGGTGATCGGGGCGGGCTCCTCAATCTGGTACAATTGCGTACTGCGCGCCGACGTGTTCAGCATCCGCATTGGTGAGCGCACCAATGTGCAAGATGGGAGCGTGCTCCACTGCGACCCTCCGCGTCCGGGCGATCCCGATGGCTGCCCCTTGATCATCGGCGATGATGTGCTGATCGGCCATATGGCGGTGGTCCACGGCTGCACGATCCATGATCGCGGGTTCGTGGGCCTCGGCGCGATTGTGATGAACAAGGCGGTGATCGGGAGTGACGCGATGCTGGGCGCGGGCGCGATGCTGACCGAGCGCAAGGTGATCGAACCGCGCGAGCTGTGGGGCGGGCGCCCGGCGCGCAAGATGCGCGATCTCGACGACGCGGCGATTGCCGGAATGCGGATCGGCACGATGCATTATGCCGAGAATGCCAAGCATCACGCCGAGGCGGTTCGTGCGGCGCTTGGCCAAGCAGGGGGATAATGGCTCGGCCGAAGCCGGATCTGCCAGACGCTGAGGCCCTGCGCGCCTGCATCGATGCCGAGGGGCGGCTCGCGGTGCGGGTTACACCCGGTGCGCGCGATCAATCGGTCGTGATTGCGGAGGGCGCGGTGCAGGTCAAAGTCCGCGCACCGGCAGACAAGGGCGCGGCGAACGAAGCGGTGATTGCGTTGCTGGCTGAGGCGCTCGATTGCCCACCCTCGCGCCTCAGCTTGCTGCGCGGCGCGACGTCGCGGCAGAAGCTGTTCCGGGTGGACGACTAGGCCGCGCGTTCGATCCGCAAGGCCGCGCCCCACAGCAGCAGCGCAAAGCCGAACGCCGCTCCCGCCGCAGCAAGGGGAGCCGTCAGACAAAGCCCGCCGCCCACAACTGCGCCCGCCGCCAGCGCGCTCCACAACAACCCATAGCCGCGCGTTGACGTGAGCGGCTGGCGATCCATCCGCGCCGCCAAGCCTTGGCCGAAGCGCACCAGCGCGCCGGTCATGTAGGTGACGCCCACGGTCACCTCGCCATCGCGCACGAAGACATTATTGGCGAGGCCCATCGCCATCGCTGACGCGCCGAGGAAGGGTATGGGCAACCCCGCAGCCAGCAGCCCCGCACCAGCACCAAGCAGCACCGCGACCAACCCAAGCAGCACGCGCTTGCGGTGCCCGCCCGCACGCCGCCCGATCACCGCGCCGCCGATCACGCCCGCCAGAAAGCAGGTGATCAATCCCAGCGGTGCCAGTGCCAGGGCGGGCCGCTCCACCAGCTCCACCCCCATCCGGGTCGTGTTCCCCGACATGAAGCTGGTGAAATAGCCCCCCGCGACCACAAACCCCGTCGCATCCACCAGCCCCGCCAACCCGGCAAGGCCGAGGGCAAGGCGTTGGCGGGCGGGGTCGTAGCGGTGCATCTCAGGCCGGTTGCTTCAGATATTTCATCATGTAGCCGACATAGTCGATCTTGCCGATCGCGAGGCCCTCGGCGCGCAGGATCGCATAGGCCGCCATCAGGTGGAAATAGAACTGAGGTGTCGCCCAATCGCGGCAATACTCATGCGCCTCCATCACGAAGCCCATGCCGTTGGGAAGGTCGAATTCCACCATGTCGTTCGCGCCCGGCCAGGTTGCGGGATCGGTCGCGGCGACCATCTCTTTCGCCTTGGCGATCCGGGCGCGGGCATCGGCGAAGCTAGTGATGTCGCTCTCGTCCGAGGCCAGTCCGATATTGCCGAGCCGATTGAGCGCGGTGGTCACCTGATCAAGGGTAAAGCGGATCTGGGTGTGAAGCGGGAACATGTCCTCAGCAAGCCGCGCTTGCAGCAGCGCCTCGCCCTTCGGATGCGCGCTGGCCTTGGCGACGATGGTGTCGAGCGTGCCGAGCATGTTAGTGTAGGTCGCCAAAGCGGCGGTAGCATAGGACATTGGTCTCTCCCGATGGTGTGCGGGTGAGGTAGGCTCGGCTCAGTCCTTTATCAACGCCCGCAACGCATCCAGCCGGTCCGCCTCATGCGCGGGTTTGTCCCAGCGGATGCGGTGGATGCGGGGGAAGCGCATGGCGAGGCCGCTCTTGTGGCGTTTGCTGGTGTGAACGCTGTCGAACGCTACTTCGAACACCAGCTCGCGCTTCACCTCGCGCACCGGGCCAAAGCGGTTCAGCGTGTTCTGCCGCACGAACTTGTCGAGCTGTTTCAGTTCGGCATCGGTGAAGCCGGTATAGGCCTTGCCGACGGGGAGCAGCTCCGCGCCCGCATCGGGATCGCCGTCCCAGCAGCCGAAGGTGAAGTCCGAATGGAAGCTCGACCGCTTGCCGCTGCCGCGCTGGGCATACATCACCACGCAATCGATCAGCAGCGGATCGCGCTTCCACTTGTACCACAGGGCAACCTTGCGGCCTGCGACATAGGGACTGTCACGATGCTTGAGCATCAGGCCTTCGATCGCTTCGTCGCGCGCGGTGTCGCGGATGGCGGCCAGCGCGGCGAAATCTTCGGCCTCGACCAGCGCGGAGAGGTCGAAATGGCTGGCGGGCAGGCGCGGCATCAGGCCTTCCAAAGTCGCGCGGCGCGACTTCCACGGGTGTTCGCGCCAATCGGTGCCATCCAGCAGCAGCACATCATAAAGTCGCACGAAGGCAGGCGCCTCTTTCAGCATCTTGCCCGACACGGTCTTGCGCCCAAGCCGCTGTTGCAGCGCATTGAAGCTGGCAGCACCGCCAGCTTCGCCGCCTTGAGCGGAACCCCGAACCAGCAATTCGCCATCCAGGACCGCGTCCATCGGCAGCACGGTCAGCATCTCGGGGAAGCTCGCCGAAATATCATCGCCTGAGCGCGAATAGACCCGCGTTTCGCCGCCCGCACGGACAAGCTGTACCCGGATGCCGTCCCACTTCCACTCGGCGGCGTAGTCAGCAAGATCGACCTCGCCGTCCTCCAGCGGGTGGGCGAGCATAAAGGGGCGGAAGCGTGGCACACCGGCCAGATCGGGCGGCGGTCCGCCGTCTGCGCCCCATGCGAACAGCTCGGTGTAAGGCGGGGTGAGGGCGTGCCAATATTCCTCGACCTCCTCCACCGACACATCGAAGGCGAGCGCAAAGGCAGTCTTGGCCAGCCGCGCCGAGACGCCGACGCGCATTCCGCCGGTGGCGAGCTTGATCAGGGCATAGCGGCCCTTGGCATCCATCCGGTCGAACAGCAGCGGCAGTTCCTTCGGAGCTGTCGCGCGGGTGAGGGCAGAGAGTCGCTCTACCACTTCGCCCAGCGTGAGCGGCGGTTGCGGTGCGGCATCCTCGGGCTCAGGCCAAAGCAGGCTCGCGGTCTCGGCCGTATCGCCGACGAAGTCGCGGGAGAGCGCCCACAGCACCGGATCGACCCGCTCCATCATCAGATTGCGCACGGTCGATGACTTCACCGCCGGAAAGTCCAACCCCTCGGTCAGTCCGGCCAGCGCCCAGCCGCGATCGGGATCAGGTGCCGCGCGCAGATAGGCCGCGATCAGCGCCAGTTTGCGGTTGCGGCTGGTGGTGTAAACCAGCGCGTCGAGCAGGGCGGCAAACTCCTCCATCAGCCGCGCATCCCCTGTTCGTCGATCCGTTCATTGCAGTGCCATATGGATCGGCTAAAGCGCGTCGCCGACGCCGCATGGGTGCGCGTCTTCAACAAGGATTTGCCGCTATGAAGTTTGCTCCGCTTGCTGCTCTGGGCCTCGCCGTGGCCGCTCTGACCACCCCGGCTTTCGCTGACGACAGCGCGCCCACGGCCGCCACCGCAGCGGCCTTCACCATCGATACGCCGATCGAAGCGCTGATGGCGGACGAGCGCGCCAAGGCCGTCGTCGCCAAGCATTTCAACGGGATGGACCTGACGCAGCACCCGGCCTACGAACAGTTCAAGTCGCTGAGCCTCAAGTCGGTCGCACCCTTCTCGCAGGGGATGATCACCGAAGACATGCTGACCAAGATCAGCGCCGATCTGGCCGAGATCAAGTAAGCCTGAAAAAACTGGGACGGGGAGTTCAGTCATCCTCGTCCTCGTAACCCACCAGCGCCAGCGCCCGCGCGCGGCGTTGGCTGAGTTCGCACCAGCGCAGCAGCGCTTCCTCGCGGCCGTGGGTGATCCAAGTCTCCTGCGGGTTAACCTGCGCGATGGTGCGGGTGAGTTCGTTCCAGTCCGCATGGTCCGAGATCACTAGCGGCAGCTCGACGCCCCGCTGCCGGGCACGGGCGCGGACCCGCATCCAGCCGCTCGCCATCGCAGTGATGGGATCGGGCAGGCGGCGGCTCCAGCGGTCGTTCAGCGCTGAGGGCGGGGCGACCACGATCGCGCCGCGCATCTCATCCTTGGCCGCATCGCTGACGAGGCGCAGATCGCCCAGCATCACGCCGTGTTCCTCATACAACCGGCACATCGCCTCCATCGCGCCGTGGAGCCAGATCGTGTCCGTGTGGCCCGCCGCGCGCAGCTCCGCGATCACCCGCTGCGCCTTGCCCAGCGCATAGGCGCCCACCAGGATGCAGGCCTCCGGGTTTTCGGCACGCGCGTCGAGCAGCTTGCCGATTTCCTCGCTGATGGGCGGATGGGTGAAGACCGGGAGGCCGAAGGTCGCCTCGGTGATGAAGATGTCGCAGGGGGTGACTTCGAAAGGTGCGCAGGTCGGATCGGGCGCGCGCTTGTAGTCACCGGTGATGATCACCCGTTCGCCCGCGTGTTCGAGCAGGATTTGCGCCGAGCCGAGAACGTGGCCTGCGGGCAAAAAGGTCGCCGATACACCGCCGCCGAGGCTGATGCTCTCACCATACTCCACCGGTACCGCACCGTCCGAAGTTGCGTAGCGCAACTTCATGATCGCGAGCGTTGCCGGGGTTGCGATGGTCTCGCCATGCCCGCCGCGCGCGTGGTCGGCATGGCCGTGCGTCACCAACGCCCGCGGCACCGCGCGCGAGGGATCGACCCAGATGTCGGCAGGGACGACATGGATGCCGTGCGGCTCGGGCCGGATCCAGGAGAATGGGGCGGTCATGATGCACTAAACAAAAAGGGCGCTGGAGATGTTCCTCTCCCGCGCCCCGTTTTGCGTTTTGGTTGGCCTCAGCCCTCGTCTGTCTCGGTCGCGGGCTTTTTTGCGGGCGCCTTTTTCTTGGTCGAGACCTTCTTCACCGGCTTCACCTTCGGCGGGGCAGGAGTCATTTCGAAGGACGGCTTGTTGTCCTTGATGCTGACATGGACTTCGCCGCCCTCCGACAGCTTGCCGAACAGCAATTCCTCGGCGAGCGGCTGCTTGATCTTGTCCTGGATCAGGCGGGACATCGGGCGGGCGCCGTAAAGCTTGTCGTAGCCCTTGTCCCCCAGCCAGGCGCGCGCGTCGCTATCGAACTGGATGTGGACGTTCTGTTCGGCCAGCTGCAATTCCAGCTGGAGGATGAACTTGTCGACCACGCGGGCGACGATGCTCTTGCCGAGATAGGCGAAGGGCACGATCGCATCCAACCGGTTGCGGAATTCGGGGGTGAACATCTTGTTCACCGCCTCGGTCCCGGCGTCGGCCTTCGACACGTCGCCAAAGCCGATCCCGCTGCGCGCCATGTCAGACGCACCGGCATTGGTGGTCATGATGAGCACCACATTGCGGAAATCGACCGTCTTGCCGTGGTGATCGGTCAGGCGGCCATTATCCATCACCTGCAACAGGATGTTGAACAGGTCGGGGTGGGCCTTCTCGATCTCGTCGAGCAGCAGCACGCAATGCGGGTTCTGATCGACGGCATCGGTGAGCAAGCCGCCCTGATCATAACCGACATAGCCCGGAGGTGCGCCGATCAGGCGGGAGACCGAGTGGCGCTCCATATATTCCGACATGTCGAAGCGCTTGAGCTCGATCCCCATGATGTTGGCGAGCTGCCGCGCGACTTCGGTTTTGCCGACGCCGGTGGGGCCGGAGAACAGGAAGCTCCCGATCGGCTTGTCCGGATCGCGCAGGCCCGCACGGCTCAGTTTCATGGCGGTGGCGAGACGGGTGATCGCCTCGTCCTGCCCGAAGACGACGTGCTTCAGATCGCGTTCGAGGTTTTCGAGCGCCTTCTTGTCGTCCTTGCTGACCGACTTGGGTGGGATGCGTGCCATCGTCGCGATGACCTGTTCGATCTCGCGCGCGGTGATGGTTTTCTTGCGGCGGCTCGGCGGGACGAGCATCTGCATCGCGCCAACTTCGTCGATCACGTCGATCGCCTTGTCGGGCAGCTTGCGGTCATTGATGTAACGCGCCGACAGTTCCACCGCGGTCTTGATCGCGTCGGGGGTGTACTTGACCTTGTGGTGTTCTTCGAAGGCCGAGCGCAGACCCTTGAGGATCTTGATCGTGTCCTCGATGGTCGGTTCGTTCACATCGATCTTCTGGAACCGGCGCAGCAGGGCGCGGTCCTTTTCGAAGTGGTTGCGGAATTCCTTGTAGGTGGTCGACCCGATGCAGCGGATTGCGCCGCTCGACAGGGCGGGCTTGAGCAGGTTCGAGGCATCCATCGCCCCGCCGCTGGTCGCGCCAGCGCCGATGACAGTGTGGATCTCGTCGATGAACAGAACCGCGTTGGGCATGGCTTCAAGCTCGGTCACGACCTGCTTCAAGCGCTCTTCAAAGTCACCGCGATAGCGCGTGCCCGCGAGCAGCGCGCCCATGTCGAGCGAATAGATCACTGCCGGCAGCAGCACTTCGGGCACATCGCCTTCGATGATCTTGCGCGCCAGACCTTCGGCAATCGCAGTCTTCCCCACGCCGGGATCGCCGACGTAAAGCGGGTTGTTCTTCGACCGGCGGCACAGGATCTGGATCGTCCGGTCAACCTCCGGCCCGCGCCCGATCAACGGATCGATCTTGCCGCTTTCGGCCTTGGCGTTGAGGTTGACGGTGAACTGGTCGAGCGCGGTTTCCTTCTTGTTGCCGCCGCCCGCTTCCTTGGTCTGCGCAGGCTCATCCGCCTTGTCGGTGCCCTGCGGAGTCTTGGGCTCCATCTGGCGGCCGCCCTTGCCAATGCCGTGGCTGATAAAGCTCACCGCATCCAACCGGCTCATGTCCTGCTGCTGGAGGAAATAGACCGCGTAGCTATCCCGTTCGGAAAACAGTGCGACCAGCACGTTGGCACCGGTGACGGTATCCTTGCCCGAGGACTGGACGTGAAGGATCGCGCGCTGGATCACCCGCTGGAAGCCAGCGGTCGGCTGCGGATCGGCGCCGTCTTCGGTCTTGAGCGACTGATATTCCTGATCGAGATACTGCTTCACGACCTCGCCCAGCTCAGCCAGATCGACACCGCAGGCGGCCATGACAGCGGCGGCGTCCTCATCGTCGATCAGCGCAAGGAGCAGGTGTTCGAGCGTGGCATATTCATGCCGGCGCTCGGACGCATTGCCGAGTGCATTGTGCAGCGTGCGTTCGAGGTTCTGGGCGAAGCTGGGCATGGGAGAGGCCTCTATCTGCGGGAGGATGCTCGTGGCGAAGGAGCGGGGGAAGCCAGTTTCCGACAATATGGGATGGGCCGCGCAAATTGCGAATCCCCTAAGGGTGATACGCTGAACAATCCCGCGCGGATCATCCGCCGCCCTTCCCGAACAGCGCATCGGCTGCGGCGCGGTGGGCGGCAGCCTTGTCGCGGTGCGCCGTCACCCGGGCAATCTCGTTCTCGAGCAGGGCGATCCGTTCGTCCAGTTCGGCCTGCGAATAGGGGGCGAGGTCCTCTTGTCCGAGGCGACTCGCCGCGTCTCCGCTGGGCCGTGGGCGATCGGGTTCTTCCATTGCGTCGCAGCATCAGGCCCAAGCGGCTTGCTGTCAATCGGCGAGACGGTTATTCGCACATGCGAGATAGTTAACTGCGGTGGATTGGGGGCAGATTGTGATGGTTGCAAGCAGCGGGGTCGACTTGCCGGAGACCATGCAATCGATTGGCTTCGATGCGCCGGGCGGGCCGGACGTACTTCGGCTCCAGACCAGCCCCCTTCCGCGCCTGCGGCCTGACGATGTCCTGATCCGTGTTGCCTATGCCGGGGTCAACCGCCCCGATTGCCTGCAACGCGCGGGTGCCTATCCGCCGCCGCCGGGGGCCTCGCCTTTGCTGGGTCTGGAAGTGTCGGGCGAGATTGTCGCGGTCGGCACCGAAGTCCCGCGCGAGATGATCGGGCAATTTGTGGCAGCCCTCACACCGGGCGGAGGCTATGCCGAATATTGCGCCGCGCATTGGCAGCACTGCCTGCCGGTGCCTGAAGGGATGCTGCTGGCCGAAGCCGCCGCGCTGCCCGAAACCCTGTTCACCGTGTGGCACAACTTGTTCGAGCGCGGCCTGGCCCGTGATGGCGAGCGGGTGCTGATCCACGGCGGCACGTCCGGCATCGGCACCATGGCGATCATGCTCGCCAAGGCCTTCGGCCTTGAGGTGATCGTGACCTGCGGCGACACCGCCAAATGCGCCGCCGCGACCCGGATCGGCGCCGATCTCGCGATCAATTACCGCGAGACCGACTATGTCGAGGCGGTCATGGCCCATACCGAGGGCAAGGGCGTCCACGTGGTGCTCGACATGGTGTCGGGCGACTATGTCGCGCGCAACCTCAAGTGCCTGGCCGAAGATGGCCGCCACGTCACGATCGCGGTGCTGGGCGGGGCGAAGGCCGACATCAATATGGCGGTGGTGATGATGCGCCGCCTGACATTGACCGGATCCACCCTGCGCCCGCGCTCCGATGCGTTCAAATCCGCGCTCGCGGACGAGATCGCCGACAACGCCTGGCCGCTGTTTGCCGATGGCGAGCTGTCGCCGGTGATGGACATGACCTTCCCGCTCGCTGAAGCCGCCGCTGCCCATGCGCGGATGGAAGCGGGGGATCACATCGGCAAGATCGTTCTGGAAGTTGTCGGTGGCTGACGCCTTCACTCTCCACGAAGATCCCCGCAGCGGGAATTGCTTCAAGATCAGGCTCACCGCTGCGCTGCTCGGCTTGCCGCTGGCGACGCGGGGCTATGACATCATGAAGGGCGAGACCCGGACGCCGGAGTTTCTCGCCACCGTCAACGCCAATGGTCGCATTCCGGTGCTTCAGATCGGTGCAGGCGTTGAGGCGCGCTTCCTGCCCGAAAGCAACGCCGCCTGCTGGTATCTCGCCCATGGTTCTGCGCTGATCCCGGAGGATCGCTTTGCGCAGGCCGACATGCTGCGCTGGATGTTCTTCGAACAGTACAACCACGAGCCCAATATCGCCACGCTCCGTTTCTGGCTGCACTTCGTAGGCGAGGCGAACCTTTCGGAGCAGCAGCGCGCGCAGATGATGGCCAAGCGCATGGCGGGCTGTGCGGCGCTCGATCTCATGAACAAGCATCTGGCGACCAACGCATTTTTCTGCGGCGAGGCCGTGACACTCGCGGACATTGCCCTGTTCCCGTACACCCATGTCGCGGAGGAAGGCGGCTTTGGTCTGCGCGATTACCCGCACATCCTCAGCTGGATCGCGCGGGTGCAGGCGCTCCCGGGGTTCATCGCGATGGACTGATCCGGGGATTGACCCGGCCCTGACCGAAAACTGACCCGAAACCGTCACTTGCTTGTGAGTCCCTTGTAACATTTCGCTGCCACAGGGTGGGCCAGCGACATGACATCCGGGGATTTCCCATGACGGCTGCCGACCTGACCGACATCATCACCGATAACATCGCGAGCTTTCCGCTCAGCCCACCCCGCATCCCCGAGCCTGAGGGGACGGAACGTCGCTCCTATCGCACGATCTGGATCAGCGACGTCCACCTCGGCACCAAGGGCTGCAATGCCGAGCTGCTGATCGACTTCCTCGACCACACCGACAGCGAGACGATGTACTTGGTCGGCGACATCATTGATGGCTGGCGGCTGAAGAAGAAGTTCTACTGGCCGGCCGCACACAACGACATCGTCTGGCGCATTCTGAAGCGCGCGCATCGCGGGACCCGGATCGTCTATATCCCGGGCAATCATGATGAGATGTTCCGCCAGTTCACCGGATTGAACTTCGGCGGCATCGAAATCCGCCGCGCCGCCTTCCACGATACCGCCGACGGCCGCCGGTTGATGGTGCTGCATGGTGACGAGTTTGATGCCGTGATGCTGTCGCACCGCTGGCTCGCCTTCGTGGGTGACCACGCCTATCATCTCATGATGAAGTGCAACATCGCGGTGAACACCGTGCGGCGCTGGTGGGGCAAGCCCTATTGGTCGTTGTCCAAGGCGGCCAAGCACAAGGTCAAGAACGCGGTCGAATTCATCGGCAAGTACGAAGAAGCCGTCGCCCGCGCGGCGGGAGAGCGCGGGGTCGATGGGGTGGTCTGCGGCCACATCCACACCGCCGAATTCCGCGAGTTCCAGCACAACGGCAAGCCGATCGAATACTGGAACGATGGCGACTGGGTCGAAGGCTGCAATGCGCTGGTCGAGCATCACGATGGGCGGATGGAGATTCTCCACTGGCCCGAAGAGATGAAGCGGCGGGAGCGCCCCGATGCGCCGGTCGATACCCCCGCTGAAACCCCTGCGCGTGTGGCGGCGTGACGCCAGCTTCGATCGCCATCATTACCGATGCCTGGCATCCGCAAACCAACGGGGTGGTGCGCACGCTTTCGACCACGTGCGAGGTGCTGCGCGGCTGGGGCCATCAGGTCACGGTGATTTCGCCCGAGGGTTACCCTTCGATCCCAGCGCCGACCTATCCCGAGATCCGCCTTGCGCTGACAGCCCCTGGTGCGGTCGGGCGGCAGTTGGCGCGAATCGCGCCTGATGCGGTGCATATCGCCACCGAAGGCCCGCTCGGGCTCGCGGCACGGCGCTACTGCCTGAGGCGCAAGGTGCCGTTCACCACCGCCTACCACACCCAGTTCCCCGATTACTTCGCGCGGCGCACCGGCCTGCCGGCGAGCACCTTCTGGCCCTATATCCGCTGGTTCCACCGCCCGGCGCAGCGCATCATGGTCGCGACCGAAACGATCCGCGCGCAGCTGCGTGAACAGGGCCTCACCCAGCTGACGCATTGGAGCCGCGGGGTCGATCTCGCCTGCTTCTCGCCCAATGCCCCGCCGCCGTCCGAATATGCGGACATCGCAGGGCCGATCCTGCTCTATGTCGGACGGGTCGCGGTCGAGAAGAACATCGAAGCCTTCCTCGCCTGCCCCTATCCCGGCACCAAGGTGGTGGTGGGCGATGGCCCGGCCCGCGCGGCGCTGGCGGCGAAGTTTCCGCAAGCATTGTTCCTCGGCAAGCGGTCGGGGGTTGAGCTGGCGGGCTGTTATGCCGGGGCGGATGTGTTCGTCTTCCCCAGCCGCACCGACACCTTCGGCCTCGTCATGATCGAAGCGCTGGCCTGCGGGACGCCCGTTGCCGCTTTCCCGGTGGCGGGACCGCTCGACATCGTCACCGATGCCGTGGGTGCGATGTCCGAAGATCTCACCCGCGCGATCGACGCGGCGCGCTATTGCGACCGCGCCGCCTGCGCCGCCTATGCCGCCAGCTTTTCGTGGGAAGCGGCCACGCGCCAGTTCCTCGCCGGTCTGGTCGCGCTGGAAGAGGAGGAAGCGGTTTCGCTGCAAGCGATGCCCGCTTTCTGAATCCATTCCTTGCCGTTTTCGCGGCATTCGCCTATTTAGGAATCCAAGGCGGCCGCTCCGAAAGGGGCGGCCCTTTCATTTTCAACGGAGATTCCCACCATGGCGATCAAGGATCAGCCCAAGCCGCTGATGCCGCATGCCACCGCGACCTGGCTAGTGGACAACACCGCGCTCTCGTTCGAGCAGATTGCCGAGTTCTGCGGACTTCATATCCTCGAAGTGCAGGCAATGGCCGATGACCTTGCAGGCAGCAAGTACACCGGGCGCGACCCGGTCCACTCGGGCGAGCTGACGCAGGGCGAGATCGAAAAGGGTCAGGCCGACGCAACCTATTCGCTGCGGATGCACAAGGCCCCGGTCGAAGTGACCCGTACCAAGGGCCCGCGCTACACCCCCGTGTCGAAGCGTCAGGACAAGCCGGATGGCATCGCCTGGATCCTGCGCAACCATCCCGAAGTGTCGGACGCGCAGATCTCGAAGCTGATCGGTACGACCCGCAACACCATCGGTGCCCTGCGCGACCGGACGCACTGGAACATCCAGAACATCACGCCGAAGGACCCGGTGACGCTGGGCCTGTGTTCGCAGCGTGAGCTTGACGCGATGGTTGCCAAGGCTGCCAAGCGCGCCGGGATCACCGAAGACGTCGACGCCCCGGTCAAGTCCGATCGCAATGATCGCGAGAACCTGATCGCGGAACTGCGCGCCGAACGCGACGCAAACGTCAAGGCGGCTGGACAAGCTGCGCAGGAAGCCGAGGCTGAAGCCTGGCTCGCCGCGCGCCGCGCTGCCGAAGCCGCCGAACAGAAGATCGACCCGGAAAGCGGGTTTATCTAAGAGGCCTTTGCCCTCATAAATCTCACATCGTCGCCCCGTGCTTGACACGGGGCTTGGCTATCTTCTGTCTCGTGACCTGATGAAGAAGCCGAGCCCCGGATCAAGTCCGGGGCGACGTTGTTTTGATGTGGCAAAAACCTGCACCACCCCCGACTTTCGCTTGTATGGCGCGGCGTTGTCAGCCAATATTATTGACATGCCTGTCAGTAACGCTGCCTATCACCACCCCACTCCCCTCAACACCCGGTTCGAGCCGATGAGCTTGCCCGCGATGCTGGAACGCAGCGTTCGCGCCAATCCGGATGCCCCGTTCCTGCACTTCCTGGGGCGGACTTACAGCTACCAGCAGATCTTCGCGCAGGCGCAGGCCTTTGCGCTCGGCCTTGCCAAAGCGGGCATCGCGAAGGGCGACCGCGTCGGCCTGTTTCTGCCCAATGTCCCGATTTACGCCGCCGCCTATTACGGGGCGATGATGGCGGGCGCCGTGGTGGTGAACTTCTCCCCGCTCTATTCGGTTGAGGAATTGAGCTGGCAGGTGGGCGACAGCGGCACGCGGGTGCTGGTGACGCTTGATGTGCCGGAACTCTACAAGACGGCCAAGAAGGTGCTCGAAGGAACAGCGCTGGAGACGCTGGTGGTGGGCTCACTCTCCGCAATGCTGCCGTGGTACAAGGGGCTGGCGCTGAAGCTGCTCAAGCGTAGCCAGATCGCGGATGTCGCCTATGGCCCGAAGGTGCGGCGCTGGACGGATATGACGCCGAACGGCCCGCTCCCTCCCGTCGCAGTCACCGCGCAAGACCTTGCCCTGTTGCAATACACCGGCGGCACCACCGGGCGGCCCAAGGGGGCGATGCTCGGGCATGACCAGCTGAGCGTGAATGCCCAGCAGGTCGCCGCGATCAATCCCTTCGGCAACGCGCGGGACGAGGTCTTCATGGGGGCGCTGCCGTTCTTCCATGTCTTCGCCAACACCGCCTTGCTCAATCACGCTTGCGTCACTGGCGCATCGATCGCGATGGTGCCGCGGTTTGAGACCAAGCAGGTGCTTCAGACGATCCAGAAATATCGCTGCACCGGCTTTCCCGGCGTGCCGACGATGTTTCAGGCGATGCTCGATCACCCTGACCTCGCCAAGACGGATCTCAGCAGCCTCAAGATCTGCATTTCGGGCGGCGCGCCGATGCCCGGCCCTGTCCATGTCCGCTTCGAAGAGGCGACCGGCGTGCGGCTGGTCGAAGGCTACGGCCTCACCGAAAGCGCCGGCGTGGTTTCGGCCAATCCCTATGACGGCACCCGCAAGCGCGGCACGATCGGGCAGTTGGTGCCGGGGACGGAAGTGATCCTGCTCGACAAGGAGCACCCCGAAAACCTTGCCCCTGAAGGCGAGCCCGGCGAACTTGCGGTCCACGGCCCGCAGGTGATGCGTGGCTACTGGAACCGGCCCGAAACCGACGCCGAAACTTTCGTGGAGCGTGATGGCAAGCGGTACCTGCGCACCGGCGATGTCGCGCGGATCGACGAGGATGGATTCCTCGAAATCGTCGACCGCATCAAGGACATGATCGCGGTGGGCGGCTTCAAGGTCTTCCCGAGCGTGGTCGAGGACGTGATTCTCGAACACCCGGCGGTCAAAGAGGCGTTGGTGATCGGTGTTCCCGAGGAATATCGCGGCGAAGTGCCACGCGCCTACGTGACACTGAACGAAGGCGTTGCCGCCACCGGCGAGGAGCTGGCAAGCTGGCTCAACGCCCGGATCGGCAAGCACGAACGCGTCGATCAGGTGGTGGTCCGCGAAAGCTTGCCCAAGACGATCATTGGCAAGCTCGACCGCAAGACGCTGCGGGCTGAGGTGCTGTAAGCCCTATTCCGCAGCCTCGACGCTGCTGGGCACGGCTTTCACCGCCGTCCGCGCGTTGGGTGCGAAGCGGCCATCCACCGCAGCGCCCTGCTCAATCGTCAGCGCGTCATAATGCACATCGCCTTCGATATGCGCAGTCTTGAGGATCACCAACTCGCGCGCGGTGATCGAACCTGACACCTTACCCGCCAGCCGCGCGCTTTCGGCAACGACAGCGCCGTGGATGCTGCTCTTTTCGCCCTGCACGAGGCTGGCACAGGTGATGTCGCCTTCGACCGTGCCGTCGATATGTAGATCGGCTGACGCGCTGATATTGCCGGTGATGGTCACATCCGCGCCAATCACGGAAAAGGTCGAACCCGAGGCCATGCTGCTGCTCCTATTTGCGGGCCGCGGGGGCGGCGGGGCGGTCAGGTCGGCCGCTGCGGACTTCCTTGAGAACATCGGGGGCAGCCTCCAGAAACGGGCGCGGATTGACCGCGCGGTCATTGATACGGACTTCGAAATGCAGGTGCGGCCCCGTCGAGCGCCCGGTGCTGCCGAGCCCGCCGATGGTGGCCCCGGCGGCGACCGGCTGGCCGACTTTCACATCGATCCGCGACAAGTGGGCATAGCGGGTCAACATCCCGTTACCGTGGGTAATCTCGATCGCCTGACCATAGCCCGATTTCCATCCGGCAAAGGTCACGCGGCCTTCAGCGGCGGCGAAGATCGGCGAACCCATCGCGCCCTTGAAATCGATCCCGGCGTGCATGGCGCCGTGGCCGTTGAAGGGGTCGCGGCGGTAGCCGAAGCCAGACGTGATATTCTCGACACTCGCGGGCACGACCTGCGGGATGCCATCAAGCGCGCGTTCGAGCACCGCCATGCGCGCGAGGCTGAGGCCCAGGCGTTCGAATCGCGGGTCGATGTCGTCTCCGCCGCTGATCGCTTCGAAGGGACCACCCATCGCCTGCTGCGTGTCGCGGCTCATGGCTTTGGGGTCGAGATCCAGTTTGCGCATCGCGCTCTCGGCGCGGCGGGCGCGGGCATCGGCGAAGCGGGTCAGGCGTTCCACGAAGGCAAGCTGGCGAGCTTCGATTTCGGCGAGGCCGCGCGCCTGCGGGATCATCGCGCCGACCTTTTGCACGGTCTTCGCCGCCTCGGTCGACGAATCTGAGACAGTGCCGCTTGCTGCACCTTCGGCTACAATATCCTCGGGCAGCATCCGCGCCATCTCGTCGAGGAATTCCTGCCGCTGCTTGAGATCATCGACCACCTTGTCGAGATTGCCGCCATAGGCCTTGATCCGTTCATCCGTGGTGGCGACGCGCGCCTTTTCCTCGGCGAAGGAGGCCAGGTCAGCCTCGGCACGGTATTGGCCCCAGGCCATCACGGCGAGCGCGACAAGCCACAGCAGTACCATCGCGACCACGCCGACAACGACGCGAATCTGGAGTTTCGATGAGACTTTGATGAAGCGCACCTGCCCATCGGCGCGCATGAAGAATTCGCGGTCAGGGAACCACTGGCGCAGCCGTTCTCCCCACGATTTCGCGGCAATTCTGTCTGACAAACTGCGGCCCCGATTTTGTTATCTATGCCCCACGATTTCGCCGCTATCAGCGCGTTAACCTGTGGTCGAATCCTATGTGGCGCTCCCAGATGAGTCGAACCGGAATCGCGACGAAGTGAATGCACCCTGGTTTCGCGGCGTTAATGGCGGGTCCTAACCGCTGCGAATCGCCCGAGCCGCAAGTGATTCGCCCCTCTGGCGATGGGCCTGACAGGGGGGCTTCGTGGTGCTAGACCGCACCGCATGAATCGCATGACCGCAATCTCACCGGGCGCTGATGCCGCCGATCCCACCGCGCTGGTGACGCGCCTTGCCGAGGCCGCGCGCCTGGCGCAGCGCGCGCTTGCGGCGATGCCGAGCGCTGCGCGCGCCGCCGCGCTGCACCTTGCGGCAGATGCGCTGCGGGCGGCCACTCCGGCGGTTCTGGAAGCGAATGCCAAGGACCTTGCAGCGGGCAAGGCAAACGGGCTGTCAGGTGCAATGCTCGACCGGCTGGCGCTGGATGACGCGCGCGTTGCAGCGATTGCCGACGCGGTCGCCGCCGTCGCCGATTTGCCCGATCCGGTGGGGCAGATCATCGACCGATCCGAGCAGCCCAACGGGTTGCAATTTCAGCGTATCCGGGTGCCGATCGGCGTGATCGGGATCATCTACGAAAGCCGTCCCAACGTCACCGCCGATGCCACCGCACTGTGCGTGCGCGCCGGTAATGCGGCGCTGCTGCGCGGGGGGAGCGAGGCGGTGCATTCCAATCGCGCGATCCACGCTGCGCTGGTCGAGGGACTTGTGGCTGGCGGCGTTCCGGCTGAGGCCGTGACGCTCATCCCCTCGCAAGACCGCGCCTGTGTCGGTGCGATGCTGACCGCGAGCGGATTGATCGACATGATCGTGCCGCGCGGGGGCAAGAGCCTCGTCGCGCGGGTGCAGGCCGATGCGCGGGTACCGGTGCTCGCGCATCTCGACGGCATCAACCACACCTATGTCCACGCCGCCGCCGATCCGGCCATGGCGCAGGCCATCGCGGTCAACGCCAAGCTGCGCCGCACCGGCATCTGCGGGTCGATGGAGACGCTGCTGATCGATTCGGCCTTTCCCAAGGCCGCCGCGCTGGTCGCTACGCTGCTCGATGCAGGCTGCGAAGTGCGCGGTGACGGTCGGGCACAGGCGCTTGATCGCCGGGTGATCCCGGCCAGCGCGAATGACTGGGACACCGAATATCTCGATGCCATCCTGTCCGTGGCGGTGGTTGACGGGCTGGAGGCGGCGCTGGCGCATATCGCGCGCCATTCCTCGGCCCATACTGATGTGATCGTGACGGCGGACGAGGCGGCGGCGGAACGCTTTCTCGCCGAGGTCGACAGCGCCATCGTGATGCACAATGCCTCCTCGCAATATGCCGACGGGGGTGAGTTCGGACTGGGTGCTGAAATCGGGATTGCCACCGGACGCCTGCACGCGCGCGGGCCCGTCGCGCTGGAGGGGCTGACCACTTATAAGTGGCAGGTGCGGGGGAGCGGGCAGACCCGCCCGTAAGCATGGCACGCGCCGCTCTGACCGGGCTGCTGGGCGGCAGCTTTAACCCCGCGCATGGCGGGCATCGGCGCATCACGTTGTTCGCAATGGACGCTCTGGGTCTGGACGAGACCTGGTGGCTGGTCTCCCCCGGCAACCCGCTGAAGCCGCAGGCCGGCATGGCGCCGTTGGCTGCGCGGCTGAAATCTGCGCGGAATCAGTCGCGGCGCGCGCCCATCGTGCCGACCGCAATCGAGCAGAGACTCGGCACGCGCTACACGGTCGACACGCTCGCCAAGCTCACCCGGCGTTACCCCAAACGGCGCTTCATCTGGCTGATGGGGAGCGATAATCTCGCCCAGTTGCACCGCTGGAAAGACTGGCGCCGGATCGCCCGGACAATGCCGATTGCGGTGATCGCCCGTCCGGGCTATGATGCAGACGCCATGACGAGCCCCGCCATGGCCTGGCTCAGGCGCTATCTTGTGCCCGCCGCCAGCATTCGGAAACGGGGGCAATGGAGCGCACCAGCCCTGGTGTTATTGCGTTTCGATCCGGACTACCGCTCGGCCACGGCCATTCGCCGTGCCCATGCCGGGTGGGCCGATGCTTTGCTTGGCAAGGGATCGGACAGTCAGGACCGAGGGGCAAAGGTGCGTGACCGGCTGACATTCCGTAAGCTCAGGCAAGAGGACAAGGCATGAGGCGCGTCGGCGTTTCGGCCCAGTGTTCTGCCCGCTTGCGTGATGGGGCCTGCATTGTCCTCAAACTCTGGAGATACCCGATTGCCGATGACCGAGGCCTTTGTCGCTTCCCTTCCGCTTGGCGCGGTGCAAGCCGCCGCCACCACAGCCACGTCGCTGGACAAGCCTGAAATGGCTACCGATGCCCTGCACCAGCTGGTGCTCGCGCAGCTTGACGATGATCAGGCGCAGGAGATTGTCACCATCCCGCTTGAGGGCAAAAGCTCGATCGCCGATCACATGGTGATCGCCAGCGGCCGCTCGACCCGCCAAGTGGCGTCGATGGCGCAGAAGCTGGCCGAAGAGATCAAGAAAGCCGGTTTCGGCCATGCGCGTGTCGAAGGCCTGCCGGCTGCCGACTGGGTGCTGATCGACGCGGGCGATGTGGTCGTTCACCTGTTCCGCCCTGAAGTGCGCACCTTCTACAACCTTGAACGCATGTGGTCGTTCGAGGGTGGTGAGCCGACGCAGGGAAGAGCGTAGGCTTTTTGTGAGCGTGCCCGCCTCCGCGGGCACGTCCTCGGCGCTGTTTCAAGCCCTGTGGGCTTGAGCGCCTGCGGGCGGGCGGTCGCCCTTGCGGTCGCTGTGCGACCGTTTGGCTCTGGCTCTCAGGGGTTCGTTCCATCCTCCTTCACATCATCGCGCGTGGGAAAATCGGCCGGTCGCCTGAGGGTGAGCTGGTGGATCGCTATGCCAAGCGCATGACCTGGCCGTTCAAGCTCACCGAGTGGCCCGATACCGGCGCGGGCAAGGTCGCTGAACCGCTGACCCCATGCCGCACCGTGCTGCTTGATGAGCGCGGGAAGGCGATGACGTCGGAGGATTTCGCCCATCTGCTCGGGCGCTGGCGGGATGAAGGCGTGCGGGAAACGCGCTTCATGCTGGGCGCGGCGGACGGCCATTCTGACGCTGAACGCGCCTCTGCCGACCTGCTGCTCGCCTTCGGCCCGGCGACCTGGCCGCATATGCTCGCCCGGGCGATGCTGATCGAACAGCTCTACCGCGCCACCACGATCCTTGCAGGCCATCCCTATCATCGGGCATGACACCGCCATGCCGCGGCCGATCACCCTCACCCTGCTTGCCATGCTTGGCGTCGGCGGAGCGCTGGCGCTGGCATTGCCCGAAACACAGGCCGCGCCGTCGATCGCCTTGCTCGCGCCGGACGAGGCCGAAGCCGCGCTCGCCCGCGCGACTCGCGAAAGCCGGCTTGCCGAGGGCCGCGCCGCGCGCCTGACCCGCGAGGCTGAAGCCGCGACCGAAGCCGCCACCCGGACCGCGAGCGAGGCTGCCGCGCTTGCCGCTCGCATCCAGCAGGCGGAAGCTGACATCGAAGTCGCCCGCGCGCGGCTCACCATCGCGCGGCAAGCCCGCGCTACGTTGACCGCGCGGTTGGCCAAGAAGCAGGAGCCGACCGCCCGCCTCGCCGCCGCGCTCCAGACCGCTGCCCGCCGCCCGCTGGCGCTCGCGGCGTTGCAGCCGGGATCGCTCAAGGACGTGGTTCATGTCCGTGCGGTGCTCGATAGCGCCGTGCCGCAGATCCGCGCCCGCACCACCGCGCTGCGCAGCGAGCTTGATCGCGGCCGCGCGCTCGAAGCGCAGGCGGCACGCGCGCTCGATCAGATGCGCAGCGGCGAAAGCGCTTTGCGCCAGCGCCGCACTGAACTGGCCGCGCTTGAAAACCAGCAGCGCCTCGCCTCCCGCAATGCGCGCGGGGCAGCCTTGCGCGAAGGCGAGCGTGCGCTGGCGCTGGCCGAGGAGGCGCGCGATCTCGATGGGTTGGTGGACAAGCTCGGCGAGGTGGCGGCGCTCCGCCAGGAACTGGCCGCGCTGCCCGGCCCGGTGCTGCGCCCTGCCGATCTCGCCGCTGCGCTCCCCGCTGCACCCGCGCCCGCGCCGAGTGCAAGCATCCCGCCGCCGCGCGATTTTCAGCTTCCTGTGCAGGGCCGCACCCTGACCGGCTTCGGGGCCAAGCGCGCCAGCGGCATCGCCAGCACCGGATTGAGCCTCGCGCCGGCCAAAGATGCACAGGTGGTAGCCCCTGCCCGTGGGCGGATCGCCTTTGCCGGCGCCTATCGCGGGTTCGGACGAATCGTCATCATCGAACATGACGGCGGCTGGACAAGCCTCGTCACCGGGCTTGAGCGGGTCGAGGTCGCGGTAGGTGATCTGGTGATCGGCGGCAGCCCAATGGGCCGGGCGAGCGGCGGGGCGGAGCCGGTGACGATCGAATTGCGGCGCGAAGGCGTGCCGGTCAACCCTTTGCAATATTTACGGTAATTCCCGTCATCCCGAACAATGGCCGCTTGGCCCTATCCCGTGCGGGCACGCTTGGCGCGGCGCACTCGCTCTCATCTGGCGTTCAGACCGGCAATCCTATACCTTGCCGCTTCAAAGGAGCCTTGCCACGTCCATGAAAATCGCCGCTCTCCTGCGCAGCGCCGCGCTTGTCACCGCAGTCGCACTTATCCCCGCCACCACCGCCACCATGGCCCAGGTCGATGGCCGCGCCGGCCCCGAGTTTGCCAAGCTGTTCGCGGTGTTCCAGCGGGTCAAGGCGAGCTATGTCGAGCCGGTCGAGGATGACGTGCTGATCCGCGGCGCGATTGACGGGATGCTGGCGGCGCTCGATCCGCATTCGGCGTACCTCGATGGCAGCGATCTCCAACGGCTGGAGACGATGATCGATGGGCAATATTCGGGCCTTGGCCTGTCGGTGGTGATGGAAGACGGCGCGGTGAAGGTCGTCTCGCCGTTCCGGGGTAGCCCCGCTGAAACCGCCGGGGTCAAGGCAGGCGATTTCATCACGCACCTCAATGGGAAGCTGATCGTCGATACCAAGCTCGACGATGCGGTCGCGCAGATGCGCGGGCCGAAGGGGACTTCGATCCAGCTGACGATTTTCCGGCCAGGTCGCACCGAGCCGCTTGAAGTCAATGTGACCCGTGGTGTGATCGAGCTTGAGCCGGTCACGCACGAAGTCGCGGCCGGCAATATCGGCATCATCACGGTCAATGAATTCTCCGCCAATGTCGGCGCGGACGTTTATGCCGCATGGCAGGACATCAAGAAGAAGGCCCCGGGCGGACGCGTCAGCGGGCTGGTGCTCGACCTGCGCAACAATCCGGGCGGGAGTCTGGATGAATCGGTCGCGCTGTCCGACCTGTTCCTCAGCGATGGTCGGATCGTCAGCCAGCGTGGCCGCGCGCGCGGCGAAACGATGCTCTACGATGCCGAAACCGTCTATCGCGGCGACATGGCCGAAGGCGTGCCGATGATCGTGCTGATCAACGCCGGTTCTGCTTCGGCGAGCGAGATCGTCGCGGGGGCGTTGCAGGATCATCGCCGGGCGCTTGTCATGGGTGAGCGCAGTTTCGGCAAGGGTAGCGTGCAATCGCTCCTCCCGCTCGGCCCCGATGCCGCGCTCAAGCTCACCACCGCGCGGTACTTCACTCCGGCGGGCAAATCGGTGCAGGAAGGCGGTATCCGTCCCGACATCACCGTGCCCCAGATCTCCGACCCGGATTACGTGCTGCGAATGAAGTACCAGACCCGCGAGAGCGATTTGCGCGGCCATCTGATCAACGAACTTGCGGTGAAGGACGAGGAGATGGAGGCGGACAAGATTGCCGATCCGCGCTTCCAGCTCACCTCAGCGCAGCTCGAAGAGCAGGGCGTGAAGGACTTCCAGCTGCATTATGCGATGGAAACCCTGCGCCGCACCACCAAGAGCACTGTCGCGCTTCGCCCGGCACCCCGACCGGCCAAACCGTAAGGGCGACAGGTGATGGACAATCTGGGTAAGGCCCGCGCGCTTGCCGTGCTGGTCCCGGCGGCGTTGCTGGGCGGGGCCTATGTGGCGCAATATGGCTTCGGCCTGCCGCCGTGCGAGATGTGCTGGTGGCAGCGCTATCCCCATTTTGCCGCAGTCGGCATTGGGCTCCTCGCTTACGTGATGAAGCCGCCGCAGGTGTGGACGGCGCTGGCGGGCCTCGCGATCCTGACCTCCGGGCTGATCGGCGGCTTTCATGCCGGGGTCGAATATGGCTGGTGGGAGGGGATCACCGCCTGCACCGCACCGATGGCGGGGGCCGACGTACTGGACTTCAATGCCGCACCGTTGATTCGCTGCGATGTGGCCCCGTGGACCTTGTGGGGCATCTCGCTCGCCGGGTTCAATTTCCTGATTTCCAGCGTCAGCGGTGCGGCCATTGTGGCGCTCGCGGCGTATAGGAAGTAGGGATGCAAACGAAGGAGCGGACAATGCAGCGCGATGAACTCCACCGCATGATCCGGGTCGATCAGGCCGGCGAATTCGGCGCGACCCGCATCTATGAAGGCCAGCTTGCCGTCATGGGCGATCGCGGGCCGCACTCGGCTGAAATCCGCCACATGGCCGCACAAGAGGCCGAACACCGCGCCAAGTTTGATGCACTGCTGACCCGGCGCGGCGTCCGCCCGACGGCGCTGCATCCGTTCTGGTCGGCAGCAGGTTACGGGCTGGGTGCCTTCACCGCACTCCTCGGCCCGGAAGCGGCGATGGCTTGCACGGCGGCGGTCGAAACCGAGATCGACAAGCATTACACCGAACAGCTCGAAAAGCTCGAAGCCTCCGGGGCTGACCCGGAACTGGCTGAAATGATCGAAGCCTTCCGCGCCGACGAGCGCGATCACCTCGACGCGGCGATGGCCAACGGCGCAGAACGTGCACCCGCCTATCCGTTGCTGGCGGGGGCGATCCGGCTCGGCTGCCGGTTTGCGATCAAGGTGAGTGAGAGGATCTAGGTGATCGGTAGAGGGGGGAGCGCTGTAACGGTCGCGCAGCGACCGCAAGGGCGACCGCCCGCCCGCAGGCGCCCGCAGCGAAGCGAAGGATTAGCGCCGAGGACGCACCCGCGGAGGCGGGTGCGTAATCAAAGACTCCAATAAACCAGCTCTTCGGGCAGCCCTTCACGGTCCAACGCGCTCTTCACATCCACCAGCACACCGCCGCTGCGCACGCGGGCAATCAGGTCGGCGGGGTTGGCGATGTAATCCGCGTGGTTCACCGCCAGCACCAGCGCGTCCAGCTGCACCATGTCGTCCGCCGGGCTGAGCGTGATGCCATATTCCCGCGCCGCCGCCGCCGGGTCCGCCAGCGGATCGCTCACCAGCGCTTCGATCCCATATTCGCGCAGTTCGGCGAGGATATCGGGCACCTTGGAATTGCGGATATCGGGCACGTCCTGCTTGAAGGTCAGCCCCATGACGCCAACCCGCGCGCGGCAGGGCGACACGCCGCCCGCGATCAGCAGTTTCACCACCTTCTGCGCGATTGCTTGCCCCATCGCATCATTGATCCGCCGCCCGGCCAGAATCACCTCAGGCCGGTAGCCAAGCTTTTCCGCCGCTGCCGTGAGGTAGAACGGATCGACCCCGATGCAGTGCCCGCCGACCAGGCCGGGCGTGAAGGGCAGGAAGTTCCACTTCGTCCCCGCCGCCGCCAGCACATCGCGCGTGGCAAGGCCCATGCGGTCGAAGATCAGCGCAATTTCGTTCATAAGCGCGATGTTGAGATCGCGTTGGGTGTTCTCGATCACCTTGGCGGCCTCGGCCACCTTGATCGAGGGTGCTTCGTGCAGCCCCGCATCGACCACAGCGCCGTAAACTGCCCGCATCCGGGCGAGCGCATCCGGGCTGTCGGCGGCGATGATCTTGGTGATGGTCTCCAACCGGTGGACGGTATCGCCGGGGTTGATCCGTTCGGGGCTGTAACCGAGCGCGAAGTCCTCGCCCTGCTTGAGGCCCGAGTGCGCGGCGAGCCAAGGGCCGCAGATATCCTCGGTCACGCCGGGGAAGACGGTCGATTCGAACACCACCAGCGCGCCCTTGGAAAGGCGCGGGCCAATGGTTTCGCAGGCGCGCTCAAGCGGGGTGAGATCGGGGCGGCGTTCTTCGGTGATCGGAGTCGGCACGGTGACGATGATGAGGCTTGCATCTTCCAGCACCTCCGGATCATCGCTGACGGCAAGACCGCATGACGCCAGCCGCGCGTCGTCAATCTCGCGGGTCGCATCATGCCCCGCGCGCAATTGGGCGATGCGCTGGGCGGCGATGTCGAAGCCAGTGACTCGAACGCCGCGCGCGTCCAGCCGCTCGGCCAGCGCAACGGCGACTGGCAGGCCGACATAGCCCAAGCCCACGACTGCGATTTTCCCGTCCATGCGGCTGCATAGCGCGAGAGATTTCAATTTTTCGCTAACCACGCGGGGCTTTGCGGCTTCACCGCGCGTTCAGTCCCACCGGACTAGACAAGCGGCCCCGGTCGCGGGCATTGCTTGCCTTCGATACCCCGCGCACCGACAAAGGATCACGCGCTATGAAGCATTTGCTCGCCCCCGCCGCTGTTCTCGCCGCCTTCGCTGCCGCATCGGCCCCCGCCGCTGCGCAGAGCGCGGATGAGAAGATCAACATGGTGATCGCCTATAGCGAGGCCGAATGCCCCGTCGCGCAGCCGGGCGAAGTGGTGGTCTGCGAGATTCTGGTCGAGGAGGAGCGGTACCGCATCCCCTCCAACCTGCGCTACAGCGACAATCCCGCCAACCAGTCGCTCGCGCGGCAGGTCGATCAGATCAAGTATGTCGGCGATTTCGGCGCGATGAGCTGTAGCCCGGCGGGTGCGGGCGGGTTCACCGGCTGCACCCAGAAGTTCATCGAAGCCGCCTACAAGGACAAGGCCGAGGAGGATGGCGTCCGCTTCGGTAGGCTGATCGAGGAAGCGCGGGCCGAGCGTCTCTCCACCATCGACGCTGATGCTGCTGCCGAGCAGGAGCGGGTCGAGATGATCGAGCGCGAATATATGCAGCGGCTAGAACGCGAACGGCAGGGCGATCTTCCGGGCGAAGGCGCGCTGCCCCCGCCGCCGAAGTAAGCCTCAGACTCGGTAGTAATCCCGGTACCACGCGACAAACCGCGCCACCCCTTCGCGGAACGGGGTCTGCGGGGCGTAGCCGGTGAGGGATTTGAGCAGCGATGCATCGGCCCAGGTCGCGGGCACGTCGCCCTGCTGCATCGGCATGAAGTTCTTCACCGCCTCACGCCCGCATTCCGCTTCGATGGCGGTGATGAAGTCCATCAGGCGCACCTTGTCGCCATTGCCGATATTCACGACGCGGAAGGGCGCGACGGGGGAGAGGCTGTCGCCCTCAGGGATATCCTCAGGCGTCTCGGGCCGCACCGGGGCCGCGTCGATCAGCAGGCGGATGCCGCGCACCAGATCGGCGACGTAGGTGAAATCGCGGTACATCTCGCCATCATTGTAGATGTCGATCGGCGTGCCTTCGAGGATCCCGCGGGTGAACTTGAACAGCGCCATGTCGGGCCGTCCCCAGGGGCCATAGACGGTGAAGAATCGGAACATCGTGGTCGGCAGGTTCCACAGATGGGCATAGGAATGCGCCATCGCCTCGTTCGCCTTCTTGGTCGCGGCGTAGAGGGTGAGGGGGGTGTCGCACTTCTGGTCTTCACCGAAGGGCATCTCGGTATTCGCGCCATAGACCGATGAGGTGGAGGCCATCAGCAGATGATCCACGCCCAGCTCTCGCGCGCATTCCATCACATTGAAGGTGCCGATGAGGTTCGCGTCGATATAGGCGCGCGGGTTTTCGAGGCTGTACCGCACCCCCGCCTGCGCGGCGAGGTGCACGATCACTTCGGGCTTTTCCGCCAGAGCGAGCGCGTGGAGCGTCTCGAAATCCTCCAGCATCCCCTCGGTGCAGGAGAAATGCGGATGTTGCAGCAGCATCTGGTGCCGCCGCTGCTTGATGCGCACATCGTAATAGTCGGTCATCCCGTCGAAGCCGACGACGCGGAAGCCTTCCTCCAGCAGCAATTGCGAGAGGTGGAAGCCGATGAACCCGGCAGAGCCAGTGACAAGAACGGTGCGCATGGGGGCGCTCCTAAAGGCGCCTGTCTTAAGAAAGCGCGATATCCGGCGCGTCTTCCTGCTTCATGCCGACCACGTGGTAGCCTGCATCGACGTGATGCGTCTCACCCGTGACGCCCGAGGACAGGTCGGACAATAGATACAGCCCCGCCCCGCCGACATCGTCGATGGTGACATTGCGGCGCAGCGGCGCGTTCAGTTCGTTCCACTTGAGGATGTAGCGGAAATCGCCGATCCCGCTGGCGGCGAGGGTCTTGATCGGCCCGGCGCTGATCGCGTTGACGCGGATGTTGCGCGGGCCGAGATCGTTGGCGAGATACTTCACGCTCGTCTCCAGCGCCGCCTTGGCGACGCCCATGACGTTGTAATGCGGCACGACCTTTTCCGCGCCGTAATAGCTCAGCGTCAGGATCGCGCCGCCGGTTTCCGGCATCATCGCGGCCGCGCGCTGGGTAATCGCCACCAGCGAATAGGCCGAGATGTTCATCGTCATCAGGAAATTGTCGAGACTGGTGTCGACATAATGCCCGCGCAGCTCGTTCTTGTCCGAATAACCGATCGCATGGACCACGAAATCGAGGCTATCCCAGCGCTCTTTCAGGGTTGCGAAGGCGGCGTCCAATGACTCCATCTTCGACACGTCGCATTCGAAGGTGAAATCGCTGCCCAGTTCGGCGGCGAGGGGCTTGACCCGCTTGGCGAGTGCATCGCCCTGATAGGAGAACGCCAATTCCGCGCCATGCTCGGCCAGCTTCTTGGCAATGCCCCACGCCAGCGACTTGTCATTGGCCAGCCCCATGATCAGCCCGCGTTTGCCCGCCATCAGCCCGGATCCAGCGTTACCATTCATCCTGTTGTCTCCTCTGCGGGCCTGCCCGCCAGCTTTTCAGGCTCGGCCAGCGCCGCGTTCAATTGCGCTCCGATAACGAGGCCAAGGCCGACGAGCCAGAAAAAGAACAGCGTCACCATCGTGCCGGCCAGGCTTCCATAGGTGACATCATAGCTGAAAACATTGCGCAGCACGACCGGCAGCGCCGCAGTGACCGAAACCCACCATGCCGTCGTGAACAGCGCGCCGGGCCATTTCGGGAAGGCTTTGCCGCGATAGGAGCGGGGGGTCAGGGTCACAAACAACACCCACAGCGACCCGCCAAGGCCCAGCGCGGGGACGATCCGCGAATAGCGCAGCCAAGCGATCAGCTCGCCCAGCTGCGGCAGGCGCGCTTCAATCACCTGCTGGGCCGCGCCGATCACCACCTGCGAAAACAGCGAGATCATCAACAGCACCACCGCGCCCAGGATGAGCCCTGCCGACAGCAGGCGATACCGCCAAAACGCCAGCCGCGCCTTGGTGCCATAGGCACGGCGAAGGATGTCACGGATCGTCTCGATCAAGCTCGTTACCGTCCACAGCGCGACCAATGCGCCGAGGCCCAGCAGCCAGCCCGATCGCGCGTTCATCACGGTTTCGGCAACCGGGGCGATGACCTCGGCAACGGTGGGCGGCAGGGCGAGGCCGATGGCCGCGATCATGCCCTGCGCGCTCTCCCGCCCGCCGATCAGTTCAAACAGTGCCGCGCCCAGCACAAAAAATGGGAAGATCGCCACCATCGACAGATAGGCAAGATTACCGGCGTGGATGAAGCCTTCGTTATAGGTGCCTGCGAGCACGCGGCCTGCCACCTCAAACACGCGGCTGCCCGGCCCGAGCACCTGTTTGAGGCGCGCCATGATCCCGCTGCGGGGTTCGCGTTCGCCATGGCGGGCACGCTGCTTGCGCGCTTCGGGGGATAGCGAGCGGACTTCACGTTCTTGAGGCTGCGCGCGGCTGTCTGCGCTCATATCGGGCTCCTTGCGCGCCCGGCCTACAGGCCGAACTTCTCGCGCGGGCGGGCCGTGTCTACCCAGCCTTCAAGCCGTTGTTCCAGTGCCTCCAGATCGGCGGGCAACTGGATCTCGATCGTCACCAGCTGATCGCCGCGCTCGGGCTTGCCGTCGACCGTCTTGCCGTTCTTCCGTGTCCAGCCCTTGCCGGCCAGCCGCAGCACGGTGCCGGACGAAGAGCCCGGCTTGACCGTCAGCATCACCGCGCCATCGACGGTGGGGCATTTGACCTTGGCCCCGCGCACCGCTTCATCGAGGGTGATCGGCAGGTCCATGCGGATATTGTCGCCTTCCCGCCGGAAAAACGGGTGGCTGCCGACTTCGACCATCACGATCCCGTCGCCATGGCCGCCGGTGCCGGGTTGGCCCTTGTCCTTGAGGCGCATCATCGTGCCGTCTTCGACGCCAGCGGGCAGCTTCAGGTTGATCGCCTTGCCATCGGCCAGCGTGATGCGCTGCTCGCGTCCGGCGGCGGCTTCGACGAAAGGCACGGCGAGCCGGTAATGGATGTCCGCGCCCCGTTTGGGCGGGGGTGGCGGAGGCTGACGCCCGAAGCCGCGCTTGGGCGGAGGCTGCTGCTGGCGAGCGCGTCCGCCAAACAGGCCTTCAAACAGATCGCCGAGATCGACTTCATCCGCGCCAAAGCCCGCAAAGTCGGCCGCGCCCGGCCCACCGGCGCCATAGGTGCCGCCGCGGCCATAGCCCGGCCGCGCGCCCATTCCGGCAAAGGGATTGGCGGGATTGCCCTCACCATCGATCTCGCCCCGGTCATATTGCGCGCGCTTCGCCTTGTCCGACAGCAGATCATAGGCGCGGGTGGCATCGGAAAACTTCTCCGATGCCTGGGGATTGTCCTTGTTCCGGTCGGGGTGCAGCTCCTTGGCGAGCTTGCGATAGGCGCTCTTGATGTCCGCCTCGGACGCCGTGCGGGCAATGCCAAGAGTGCTGTAGGGGTCGCGCATGGCGTATTAGCTAGGTGAGACAGTCGCGGTGTGCAAGCTTGCGGGTCACGTAGGGGCAATAGGAAATTTACGATACGCGCCTTTTCCCGCTGCGCACGCGTAGCTATGTGCTGCCCCAGCCACCAAGGAATTCAGCGCTCATGTCCGATGCAACCCCTCTCGACGATGCCCAGTTGGCGGATAGCGTTCTGCCTGCCGGCGGCGATCCCTTTGATCTGTTCGAGGAGTGGTTTGCCGCTGCGCAAGTGGGCGAAATCAACGATCCCAATGCCATGGCACTCGCCACCGCGACGGCGAATGCGGCACCGTCGGTGCGGATGGTGCTTCTGAAGGGCCACGGCAAGGATGAGAACCCCGAAGGCATGGGCGGCGGCGGCTTCACTTTCTTCACCAATGCCGAAAGCCGCAAGGGCGGTCACATCCGCGCCAATATGCAGGCCGCGCTGTTGTTCCATTGGAAAAGCCTGCGCCGCCAGATTCGCATTGAAGGCCCGCTGATCGAGGTCTCTCCGGCCCGCGCCGACGCCTATTTCCATTCGCGCCCCTACAAGAGCCAGGTCGGCAGTGCGGCAAGCGACCAGTCGCGTCCGTTGCCCGAGCGGCAGACCTATCTCGACCGGGTGCAGGAGCTGTGGGCCGCGCACGAAGCCGAAGGCAAGGTGCCGCGCCCGCCGCATTGGACAGGTTTCACCCTGAGCCCGCGCCGGATCGAATTCTGGATTGACCGCGACAACCGACTTCATGACCGGCGCGAATTCATCCGCGATGCCGCTGATGCGCCGTGGTCCGACACACTGCTTTACCCCTGAGGATTGCCCTGATGACGCAGAAAATCCCCTACTGGCACGTCGATGCCTTTGCCGCGCGGCCCTTTGGCGGGAATCAGGCGGCTGTGATGGTGCTTGATGAGTGGCTCCCCGATGATGTGCTGGTGAAGATCGGGGGCGAGAATCTCTTCGCCGAAACTGCGTTCGTGGTGCGTGACGCCACGGGAGAGGCCGATTGGGAGCTGCGCTGGTGCACGCCGACCTATGAAATCGCGCTGTGCGGCCATGCCACGTTGGCGAGCGGGCACATCCTTCTGACGCGCGACGGCGGCGAACGGGTCACGTTCCGCACGCGCAAATCGGGCATTCTTGAGGTGCGCCGTGATGGCGCAGGGTATGAATTGGCGCTGCCCGCGATTCCGACCGCGCCGCGCGCCTATCCTGAAGCTGTGGCGCTGCTCGGCGCGGAGCCGATCGAGGTGTGGCGCAACGACACCCGCTACAATATCTTCCTGTTCGAAGACGAAGCGGCGATCCGTGCGCTCGATCCCGATATTCGCGGGCTCGGGGCTCTGGGCACCGATCAGTTTATCGGCACCGCGCCGGGAACACGCACCGACATCGTCAGCCGCGTCTTCGTCCCCGGCGGCGGGGTGGACGAGGATAGCGTAACCGGCTCGGCCCATGCAGTGCTGACGCCCTATTGGGCCAAGCGGCTGGGACGTGACAGCTTCACCGCCCATCAGGCAAGTCAGCGCGGCGGCGATCTGACGCTGCGGCTTGACGGCGACAAGGCATGGCTCGGCGGCCCATGTGTCACTGTGGTCGAGGGTAGCTTCCATCTGTGATCCCCCGCGCAGGCGGGGGTCTCAGGCGGTTTGCGCCAGTCATCGGGAGGCTCCCGCCTTCGCGGGAGCGCACGAGGAATTAGCGAGCTGGATACAGTTCGAGAATATCCGCCGCCTGCTGCAACATCGGCGGGCGCTCCGTGCTGTCCGAATGGCCGAGCCGCACCAGCGTCACCCGCTGGCTTGGCGAGACCAGCACATATTGCCCCATATGCCCGATCAGCGAGAACAGGCTTTGCGGCGCGCGGTCGGGGAATAGCGGGTGTTCGCTCGCTGGTGTGCCGGGGATCGGACGGTTGAGCCAGGTCTGGAACCCGTAATGCGGGCTGCGGGGGGAGGGCGTGACCATCGCCTCGACCCAGCGCTGCGGCACCAGCTGTTCGCCGCCGGGCGCGCGGCCTTTCAGACGCAGGAACTCGCCCAGCTTCGCCCAGTCGCGCGCAGTGGCGTGCATCAGGCTGCCGCCGATCAGCGTTCCAGACGCATCGAACTCGGGCACCATCGACGTCATGCCGAGCGGGCCGAACAGTCGTTCCTGCAAATAACCCGCCACCGCCTTGCGCCGCGCATCGGGCGAGGCGCTGGCGGTCAGCGCCCGCGCGGCGATATCGGCGAGGATCACGCTGGTGTTCGAGGAATATTCGAACTGCTTGCCCGGCTCGGCTTCGAGCGGCTGCTCCTCCGCCCACTTCGCCATATTGTCGCGCCCGTCGAGGAACAGCATCCTGACCTCGCTCGATTCGTAGGGCGGATCGCCCGCTTCGGTGTGGCGCAGCCCGCTGCGCATCTGGAGCAACTGGCGCAAAGTGATCTCGGCGCGCGGATCGCCGGGGCGCTGCCATAACGGGATGGGGGCGGGGGCATCGAGGCTGAGCTTGCCGTCAGCGACCAGCATCCCGATCAGCACGCCGGTGACCGTCTTGGCCATCGACCAGCTGATGAAGCGCGTGTTCTTGTCGTAGCCCGGGCCATAGCGTTCGGCGGCGAGTTTCCCGTTTGCCATCACCACCACGGCGCGGGTTTCGCCGAGGCCCGGCATCGTAAACAGATCGTCGATCGACCGGGCCAGCTGGTCCTTCGGTGCCCCTGAATCCGCGGTTACAGCGGCGAGCGCGGCATCGGATAGGGGGGCTTGTCCCGGCGGCGTCGATCCGCAGGCGGCGAGCATCAGCAGGGCTGGCGCTAGCAGAGCCGCGCGATTATGGGCAGGCGATCCAAGGGTCATGCGGCCCCAATTCCCGATGCGCGAAGGCTTGGCAATGGCGAAATCATCCCCCCGCACAGCGATCCGCCGTCCCCGCTACGGGCTGTGGTTGCTGGCGATCATTGCGCTGGGTGTGGGCGGAACTGCCTGGGCGTTTCGCGAGCCGATCAATGGCTATGGCAGCATCGCGTCGGCCTATTCAGCGCGGGTCGCCTGTTCGTGCCGCTTTGTCGCGGGCCGCAGTCTTGAAGATTGCCGCAAGGACAAGCTCGCCGGCATGGAAGCCGTGACTCTGCGCGACAATCCGGAAGCGAAGAGCGTCACCGCCCGCTTCCCGCTGGTGGCCGAGGCAACCGCGACCTACCGTGAAGGCTATGGCTGCGTGCTGGAGCCTTACGAGGGTTAAGCCGCGACCTTTTCGGTCGAGTCGATCCATCCGCCGCCGACCACACGGTCACCGGCGTAGATCACCGCCGCTTGACCCGGTGCGACGCCGAACTCCGGTTCGGCAAAGCGAATCGTGACCTCTGCGCCGTCGCCCAATGACCCTTCGAGCGTCACCGGCACCGGCTTGGCGAGGCTGCGGACCTTGGCGGTTAGCGGCTCATCACCCATCGGCCCGATGCGGTTGGTTTCGGTCACGCGCGCGGCGTTCACCGCCAGCATCCGCTTCGGCCCGACCCGGACTTCGCGCGCAGCAGCATCGAGGCCGATCACATAGAGCGGCTCAGGCTGGCCGCCGATTTCCAGACCCTTCCTCTGGCCCACGGTGAAGTGGACGATGCCCTTGTGTGTCCCCAGCGTCTCGCCGGTCGCAGCGTGGACGATCGCGCCGGGGGCCGCGCCTTCGGGGCGGACCCTGGTGACGATCTTGGCGTAGTTGCCATCGGGCACGAAGCAGATGTCCTGCGAATCCGGCTTGGCCGCGTTGCGCAGGCCCGCCGCTTCGGCCAATTCGCGCACCTGCGGCTTGGGCATTCCGCCAAGCGGAAAGCGCAGATAATCGAGCTGCGCTTCGGTGGTGCCATACAGGAAGTAGGACTGATCACGCGCCGGATCGAAGGCGCGGTGCAATTGCGGGCCGTCCGCTGTCATCACCCGCCGGACATAATGCCCGGTCGCCAGGCAATCCGCGCCTAACTCGCGCGCCATGCGGAACAGGTCGGTGAATTTCGGCCCCATATTGCAGCGGATGCAGGGCACCGGGGTGCGTCCGGCGAGATATTCGTCTGCGAACTGCTCGACCACCTCTTCGCGGAAAGCGCTTTCGTGGTCGAAGACATAATGCGCGATCCCGAGCCGATCGGCCACGGCGCGGGCATCGCGGATATCATCGCCCGCGCAGCACGCGCCCTTGCGGCCTGTGGCGGCGCCATAATCATAAAGCTGGAGCGTGATGCCGATCACTTCCGCGCCGCTCGCATGGGCCAGCGCGGCGACCACTGAGGAATCGACCCCGCCGCTCATCGCCACGACGATCCGGCAATCGGCGGCGGGGCGCGGCAGATCGAACAGCGCGGCGGCATCGCTTGCGGCCATCAGGCCGGTGTCAAGAAGGACGGGGGTGTGCATGGGCGGGCCGCGATATAGCGAGCCTTGGCCCGCTTCGCCAGTGGCGCCAATGCCGTGTGCGATTCAGCAAGATAATCTGTCCCGATCAGCCCGCACTATTCCTAAGCCCGAGTAAATTCCGGTTTTACCAGATTTTGACGCACTCGGGTTAGGAAGGGCAATGATGTTTGAGAAAGCCCAGCCTTTCGATGCGCGCAGTGGCGCGCTTTCCGGTGCTCGTCCCGCCGAAGAACGCGGACGCGTGCGGGCCACGGCCTCAGGTGCGGGTGAGGAGCGATTCGCGCAGCGACCGGCGCGTCGCGCGGGTGAGGCGCTGCGCGCGCTCGAATGGAGCGAGCTGACCGCCCGGCTTAACGCAGCGCGCGATCTGCGGCTGTTGCTGCGAACCGAATCGCACGCGCCGATCGAGCAGGCCGCCGCCAGCTTCGGCGATGCGGCTGCAAGTTACTTTGCGCTTCTCGACGATAGCGAACCGGGTGTTAACCTTGATGCTTTAGGGCAATCTAAAGCCTTGGGTGCAAAGGTTGGCTCTAACGAAGCCAACCGCCCGGGCGACGCGAAAGGATTACCCTCCGACGCACCCTGCGGCGATGCGAGAGACAAGCAATGATTGAGAACCAGGACATCCGCCCCGCACAGGTTATCGGCCCGCTTGGCGAGCCGCTGACGCTTGCCGACCTGCCTTCTCCCCAGACCAAGCGTTGGGTGGTGCGGCGGAAGGCCGAGGTGGTCGCTGCCGTCAATGGCGGGCTGCTGACGCTTGACGAAGCCCTCGCGCGGTACGGCCTGACGTTGGAGGAGTTCGCGTCCTGGCAGCGTGCGGTCGATCGTTCGGGCATGCACGGGCTGCGCGTCACGAAGATCCAGCACTACCGCGACCTCTACGAGCGCCAGCTCAAGTACTGACTTCAGCTTCGATTCGTCCCGCCGGAAGCCCGCTCTGCCCGTAAGGCGTTGCGGGCTGTCGTCGTTTGGCGGCACTCCCCTTGCATGGCAGCGCGCACATCTCGCGCACCAGCTGCCCGCATGGGAGACACTTTATGGGATGGATTATCGCGTTGATTGTTGGCGGTGTGGCGGGCTGGCTGGCCAGCCTCCTGATGAATCGCGATGCATCGATGGGCGTCGTCCTCAACATCGTGGTCGGCTGCGTCGGCTCGGTGATTGGCAATTTGATCGCCGGCCCCTTGCTCGGGATCAGCGGCAGCGTGCAGGAATTCTCGATCCGAGGGTTGATCGTTGCCGTCATTGGCGCGGTGGTGTTGCTCGGAATCGTCAATCTGATCCAGCGCGGTCGCGTGCGCTGACGCGATAGCCCTTCCCTCGCCCGGAACCGATGAGCCGCGCCTTTCGTCTAGGCTGAAAGTCATCGGTCGATGCAGTCATTGCGGCCCAACGCCCGACAATCTATGAGGCGTTGCAGTTGGTGACTTATGCGAGTAATACACTTCGTGGCCGGAGTGTCCGCTGCGCGGAACCGGTCCGAGTGAGGGAATGGCGATGAATTACGAGACGACGATCAGGGCCGAGGCTGCCGACGGGGTGACCACCGAGTTCTCCGGTGCGCGCACGCTTGCTGCTCCCGCGCTCCCGCGCTGGCTGATTGTCGGCGGGCTTGGCGTGTTTGGGCTGCTGTTGGCGGTCGCGGCGTGGTTTGCGCTGGCCGGCGGTGAGCCCGTGGCGGTTGACGATGACAATTCGCAGGCCCCTTCCGTCACCGTCGTAACGCCCGGAAAGACGACGGTTGCAGGCGAGATTGAGGCGCCCGGCACGCTGGCGGCACGCCGCCCGATGCCGGTTGGCGTTGTGGGTGAAGGCGGGCAGGTCCTGCGCGTCACCGTGGATGCGGGCGATTGGGTCCAGCAGGGCCAGGTCCTGGCCGTGATCGACCGTTCGGTGCAGGTCCAGCAGGCCGCAGCGCAGTCCGCGCAGATCGACGTCGCCAAGGCTGACGCCAACTTGGCGCAAGCTAACCTTGATCGCGCCGCCCAGCTGGTGGCGCGCGGGTTTGTTTCCAAGGCCGATATCGACCGGCTGACCGCCGTGCGCGATTCCGCCGTTGCCCGCGTGAAGGTTGCGCAGGCGCAGTTTGGCGAACAGCGCGCGCGGAATGAGCGGCTCAATATTTATGCGCCCGCCACCGGCTATGTTCTCGCCCGCAATGTCGAACCCGGCCAGACGGTCGGTGCGGGCTCTCCGGCATTGTTCACCATCGCCAGCGGCGGCGAGATGGAAATGCTCGCGCAGCTTTCCGAAGAGCAGCTGGCTAAGCTCTCGGTCGGCACGATGGCGACCATCACCCCGACCGGATCGGAAAAGAGCTTTTCGGGCCAGATCTGGCAGGTCGCCCCGGTGATCGATGCGACGACCCGGCAGGGCACGGCGCGGATTGCGTTGTCCTTCGCGCCTGAACTGCGCCCCGGCGGCTTTGCCACGGCGCGGATCAATTCGGGCAGCTTCAGCGCGACGGTTCTTCCCGAAAGCGCCGTGCTGGCCGATAGCCAAGGCAGCTTTGTCTACGTCATTGGCAAGGACAAGAAGGCGGTGCGCCGCCCGGTCAAGACCGGCGCGGTGACGGCCAACGGCCTTGCCATCACCGAAGGCCTCACCGGCTCCGAGCAGGTGGTGCTGCGCGCCGGCGGGTTCCTCAACCCCGGTGAAACCGTCAACCCCCAGCCCCTCAAGAAGTAATCGCGTCCATCCCCGCGGCGGTTTTCCGCGTAACTGACGGGGAGCGGGCGCAGCACCGGCGAAACACAGGCAGGAATATCATGGCTCTACGCGACATCTCGGCCTGGTCGATCCGCAATCCGGTGATCCCTCTGGTGTTCTTCACCGGCCTGCTGTTTGCCGGGATCGTCAGCTTCCTGCAAATGGACGTGACCAACAACCCGGACGTCGATTTCCCGGCGGTGATCGTCAACATTTCCCAGCCGGGCGCTTCGCCGACCGAGATCGAGAACCAGATCACCCAGCGCGTGGAAAGCGCGCTGCGTTCGATCAGCGGGGTCAACTCGATCCAGTCGACGGCGCGTGAAGGCAGTTCGAACACCTTTGTCGAATTCGAAATCGGCACCAACCTGATCGAAGCGGTGAACGAGGTCGAAACCGCTATCGATTCGGTGCGCGGCAGCTTGCCCGACGGCATTCTCGAGCCACAAGTCTCCAAGGTCGACGTGGTGGGTGAACCGATCGGTTATGTCGCGGTTGAAGCCAATGACATGACGCTGGAACAGCTGAGCTGGTTCATTGACGATACCGTCGCCAAGCGGTTGCTGAAGATCGAAGGCATGGCCGAAGTCCAACGCTTCGGCGGGGTCGACCGGCAGATCGAAGTGATCCTTGACCCGGCGCGGATGCAGTCTTTCGGCGTCACCGCATCGCAGATCAATGCGGCGCTGCGTCAGGGCAATCTCGATGCCGCAGGCGGCTTGGCCGAGATTGGCGGCACCCGCCAATCGCTGCGCGTGCTTGGCAATTCGGACACGGCGTTTGCCCTGTCGCAGACCCAGATCCAGCTTGGTGGCGGACGCACCGTGCGGCTCGCTGATATCGCCAAGGTACGGGACGGTTTTTCCGAACGCACCTCGATTTCCGAGGTCAACAGCAAGGAAGTCGTGAACTTCTTGATGAACCGCGCGCGCGGTGCATCCGACCTTGCGGTCTATGACGCGGCCCTGGCCGAGATGGACAAGATCGAGGCCGAGAACGAAGGCGTGAAGTTCATCAAGCTGTCGACCAGCACGACCTACACGCGCGGCCAATACAAGTCCTCGATGTGGGCGCTGGTCGAGGGCGCGGTGCTCGCGGTGGTCGTGGTGTTCCTGTTCCTGCGCGATTGGCGCGCAACTTTCATTTCGGCGGTCGCAATCCCGCTGTCGGCGATCCCGACCTTCTGGTTCATGGATCTGCTGGGCTTCAACCTCAACTTCCTGTCGCTGCTGGCGCTGGCGCTGGTGGCAGGGGTGCTGGTTGACGATGCGATCGTGGAGATCGAGAATATCGTGCGCCATATGCGCATGGGCAAATCGGCCTATCAGGCGAGTATCGACGCTGCGGATGAAATCGGCCTCCCGGTGGTTGCCACCAGCTTCTGCATCGTCGCCGTGTTCCTGCCTGTGGGCCTGATGCCGGGCGTGTCGGGCCAATTCTTCCAGAACTTCGGCATCACCGTGGTGATCGCGGTGCTCATGTCGCTGGCCGTCGCGCGGATGGTCACGCCGCTGATGGCGGCCTATTTCCTGAAGTCCAAGGGCCACGCCGAACATGGCGAGGGACCGATGATCGACGCCTATATGCGGGTGCTGGCCTGGACGCTCGACACCGGGCGCATGGCTGCGCGCCGCGCCGGGATTGATGGCCCACGCCACCGCGCGGTCTACGTCCTGTCGCTGCTGCTGGCCGTGATCGTGCTGCTGATCGTCCCGGCGCTGGCGATGTTCGAACTGGCAAGCGGTTCGATCTCCGCCATGGTCGCCGGAGGTATGGGCGCTGCGCCGCCGTGGAAGGGCCTGATCGGGCTCGACGTGCACAAGCAGATCGCCACGGTCGTCTCCGCCGATCCCAACACCACCGCGCACAAAATTGTCGCCAAGGTGTTCGAAGTGGTGATCGTGCTGCTGGTCTCGCTGCTGTCCTTCTTCGCGACCTTCGCCGCGTTCAAGGCGATCGAGGCTCCCGCGGGCGGCGACAGCAAATTTGCTCGCGGCACCCGCTGGATGACGGCGCGGTTTTATGATCACCGCATTTGGATGCTCGGCATCGGCTGGTTCTCGCTGCTGGTGACGATCCTGCTGTTCGGCCAGATCCCCGGCCAATTCCAGCCCACCATCGATGACGAAAACAGCCGCGTGGAAATCGAGATGGTGCCCGGCACCACGCTCGCCGAAACCAAGCGGGTGGTGAACACCGTAGCCGATCGCCTGCGCAAGGAGCCGGAAGTTGAACGCCTGCTGGAACGCATCCGACTGGGTGACAGCTCGTCGATCTTCGTCAAGCTGAAGGAAGATCGCCAGCGCACCTCGGTCGAGTTCGAGCGTGAGCTTGCGCCCGATCTCGCCAAGTTCCCCGATGCCCGCGTGCGCTTCCAGTCGCAGTCCGGCGGGTTCGGCTCGGGCCGCGACATGACCGTGATGCTGGCGGGTTCCGATCCGGTGCTGCTCGATCAGACCGCCGCGCGGCTGGTGGAGGAGATGCGCGGGCTCAAGTCGCTGGTCGCCCCGCGCATCAGTGCTGACCTCAACCGTCCTGAAATCATCATCACCCCGCGTGACAAGATCGCCGCAGAACTAGGGATCACCACGGTGGCCCTGTCGCAGACGATCCGCATCGCGACACTGGGTGAGATCGAACAGAACGCCGCGCGCTTCTCGCTGTCGGATCGCCAGATCCCGATCGTTGTGCGCCTGTCGGAAGCCGCACGCGCCGATTTCCGCACGATCGAGAACCTGCCGGTTCCGCTTCCCAATGGCGGCTCCGTGCCATTGAGCCGGGTTGCCGATATCACCTTCGGTTCCGGCCCGACCGCAATCCAGCGTTATAACCAGAACCGCCGCGTGCTGGTGGGGGCGGATTTGGCCGCAGGCGTGCTGAAGGGCGAAGCGCAGGCACAGATCGACGCGCTGCCGGTGTTGCAGGAGCTGCCGGTCGGTGTGATCCGCGACGTGGTGGGCGAAGAGGAATGGCAGGCCGAGCTGGTCACCAACCTCATCATCGCGATCATCGCGGGCGTGATGCTGGTGTTTGCGGTGCTGGTGCTGCTCTACAAGCGGCTGATGAGCCCGCTGGTCAACATGACCTCGCTCGCACTGGCGCCACTCGGCGGTATCCTGCTGATCTGGCTGCTGGGCCAGCCGCAGTCCATGCCGGTCTATATCGGCATCCTGCTGCTGCTCGGCATCGTCTCGAAGAACTCGATCCTGCTGATCGACTTCGCGATCGAGGAGATGAACAAGGGCGTCGGCAAGCTCGATGCGATCATGGACGCCGGGCACAAGCGGGCGCAGCCGATCGTGATGACCACTGTCGCGATGACCGCAGGGATGGTGCCGGTGGCGCTGTCGCTGTCGGGCGACGGGGCGTGGCGTCAGCCGATGGGCATCGTGGTGATCGGCGGGCTGGTGCTGTCAACGCTGCTGACCTTGCTGATCGTGCCCGCGGGCTTCAGCCTGGCGGACAGCTTCGAAAAGCGGGTTGGGCCGTGGCTCCGGGCGCGGATGCTGACCTACAAGCCGGGCGACGAGAACAGCTTCGATGGCGCACAGGATCGGCCGTTCCCCGGCCTTGCCAAGCTGTCGCCACCGGGCGGTGAACCGGCTGAGTGATCGTAAGGGCGTGACGAACGACCCCGAAGCGGGCTAAGGCCACAGCATGGCAACGCGCTCTCTGAGGCCCCTCACGCTCGGCGGCCAGCCGCTCACGGTCGATCGTGCCCGGCGGATGCGCTGGACGGCGACCGGCATGCTGGCGGCGATGGCGCTGATCTTCATCGCCACCCACGGCTTGGCTGCAACCGGCCACCCCGCCTGGGCCTATCTCAATGCCTTCGCAGAAGCCGCGATGGTGGGCGGGTTGGCGGACTGGTTCGCGGTGACGGCGCTGTTCCGCCACCCGCTTGGCCTGCCGATCCCGCACACCGCGATCATTCCTGAAAACAAGGATCGCATCGCCGATACCATGGCGCAGTTCCTGCGGGAGAATTTCCTCACCCCCGCCGTGGTCGCACGCCGCATGTCCGCGATGAACGTCGCCAAGGCAGCGGGCGAGTTCCTCGCGGCCTCACCCGAACGGGGCCCCAAAGGCGAGATGGTGGACGAACGCTCGCGGATCACCTCCGGCGCGGCGGAATTGCTGGCCGAAGTGCTGGAAAGCCTCGACCCTGACCGGCTCGGCAATCAGGTGCGTTCGGGCCTAGCTGGCCAGCTGGCCAAGCTCGATATTGCTCCGCTTGCAGGCCGCATGATCGAGACGACGATGGCGGACAAGCGCCACCAGCCGCTGATCGATGGGTTCGTGCGCTGGGCGGGCCTCACCATCGAGGACAATGAGGAAACCCTGCGCGACATCATCCACCAGCGGGTTGCGGGCGTGCTGCGCTGGGCGGGGATCGACAAGACGATCTCCTCCAGCGTGCTCGACGGGCTGTACAAGCTGCTGGCCGAGGTGCTGGTGAACCCCGATCACCCCCTGCGCGGCAAGATCGAGGAAGGCCTCGCCAAGCTCGGTCAGGATCTGCAGCACGACCCCGAAACTCGCGCCAAGGTCGAAGAGATGAAGCGCGATCTGATCGCCAACCCCGCCGTCGCGGTGTGGTGGACAGGCGTGTGGGAACGCATCCGCCGCTCGCTGATCACTCGCGCCCGCGACCCCGAAAGCAGCATGGGCGAGGAAATGCGCAACATGCTCTCCGAACTCGGACAGGCGTTACAGGCGGATGCGCGGCTACAACTCCAGATCAACCGCTTTGCCCGCCGCACCATGGTTGGCGTGGCCACCCGTTATGGCGACCAGATCGTCCGGCTGGTGTCAGAAACGGTCAAGCGCTGGGACGCCACCACCATCACCGACCGCGTCGAAGGCGCCGTGGGCCGCGACCTCCAGTTCATCCGCATCAATGGCACGCTGGTGGGCGGGCTGGTGGGGATGACGCTGCACTTCATCACCACAGTGCTCTAACGCCCGCTCGCTACCCCAGTCGGTAGGTGATCGAGGTCGCGAAGTAGGACTTGAACGCCGCCCCTGTCGCATCGCGCGCGGGCTCGAAGGTGGCGTTCTTCATTAGCCGGCAGGCAGGGGATTCGAGTTCCTTGGCCTTGGTTGCCTGAAGCAAGGTACAGCTTTCGACCGTGCCCGTTTCACTGACGATCACCCGCATCCGCAGAATCGCCTGCTCCCCTTCCATCATGGCATCATCGGGATAGTCAGCCATGATCCTCCGCGCGATCACGTCCTGATTGGTCCAAACCGGTTCGCTCTGTGCGGTCTTGTGCTTTTCGGGATCGAGCCCCCATTCGCGCAGGAGATCGAGCGTACACTCGTTCAACACCTCAAACGCAGCGTTGAGCGGCCCGGTCGCCAGACGCACGGTGCGATCCCTCTGACGCAGCTCGACGAACTGCACCTTTTTGCCGAGCGCTGGATCGAGCATCGCGCCGACCGGGACAGGCGGAGCATCGGCTGGGGGGCGCTCGGGCATCCCGCCATCGATGGTGACATAGGAATAGATCAACCCGGGGCCGAATTGATCCACCGTGCCGGTAAAGGGCCTGGTGCGGTGCGGGGTCTGGCCTTCATAAAAGCGCAGGTCCGTGGCCGCCAGGCTGCGGAACCGCTTAAAGGCAGGCCCCGCCACTGTCAGCCCGGCAGCCCGGCCCGGAGAAAATTGCTGGAACCGTAGGAAATGCCGGTTTTCGCCCTCGCCGAAGACTCGGATCAGCTGGCATTTTTCGGACGCGAAATCGACGTTCCACGAACTTGCGGGCCTCAGCACCACCGGCTCTTCGGCCTGCAATGGGGAGGCGGCCAGCGCAGGCGACACGGCAGCAATGGCAAGAACGGCGTAGCGCATGAAAAAACCTCCGACAGTCAGGCGAGACTGCCGGAGGCTCATTTCAAAATAAAGTCTCTTGCGATGAACCGCTTACAGCGCCGCAGTCAGCTCCGGCACCGCGGTGAACAGGTCTGCGACCAGCCCGATGTCCGCGACCTGGAAGATCGGCGCATCGTCGTCCTTGTTGATGGCGATGATGACCTTCGAATCCTTCATCCCTGCAAGGTGCTGGATCGCCCCCGAGATGCCGATGGCGAAGTAGGCTTCCGGGGCCACGATCTTGCCGGTCTGGCCGACCTGGTAGTCGTTGGGGACATAGCCCGCGTCGACCGCCGCACGGCTCGCGCCGATGGCCGCGCCGAGCTTGTCGGCGAGCGGGGTGATGGTCGCTTCGAAGGTTTCCGCATCCTTCAGCGCGCGGCCGCCCGAGACGATGATCTTGGCGCTGGTGAGTTCGGGACGTTCACTCTTGGCGATTTCCGAGCTCACGAAGCTGGAGATGCCGGCATCGCCCGCACCGCCGACGGCTTCGACCTTGCCCGAACCGCCCTCGGTAGCCGCCTTTTCGAAGGCGGTGCCGCGCACGGTGATGACCAGCTTGGCATCAGTCGATTCGACGGTGGCGATGGCGTTGCCCGCGTAGATCGGACGGGTGAAGGTCTTGGGGCCTTCAACCGACAAGATCTCGCTGACCTGCATCACATCGAGATGCGCCGCGACGCGCGGGGCGACGTTCTTGCCCTGGGTGGTGGCAGCGGCGAGGAACGCATCGTGGTGGCCCATCAGCTCGGCGGCGAGCGGAGCGACGTTTTCGGCCAGCCCGTTGGCGTAGGCGGCGTCATCTGCAACGTGAACCTTGCCCACGCCCGCGATCTTGGCAGCCGCTTCGGCAACAGAGCCGCAGTTGTGACCGGCGACCAGCAGGTGCACTTCACCCAACTTCGATGCAGCGGTGACGACCGCGAGGGTCGCATCGTGCACATTGGTGTTGTCATGTTCGACGAGAACCAGAGTCTTCATTGAACTTACCTCTCACTTGAAACCCGTTCGCTTCGAGCGAAGTCGAGAAGCCTGTCTCGACTACGGGCTGCGCCCTCCGCTCGACACGAACGGGGGCGGGGTTGATCCTTATGCGATGCCGAGCGCCTTGACCTTCTCGACCAGCGCGGCGACGTCGGCGACCTTCTCGCCCGCCTGACGCACCGGCGGCTCGGTGACCTTGAGGGTCTTGAGACGCGGGGTCAGGTCGACGCCGTAATCGGCTGCGGTCTTGACTGCGAGCGGCTTCTGCTTGGCCTTCATGATGTTCGGCAGCGAGGCGTAGCGCGGCTCGTTCAGACGCAGGTCGGTGGTGACGATCGCGGGCATGGCGAGCTTTACGGTCTGAAGACCGCCATCGACTTCGCGCTTCACCACCACGCTGTCACCATCCACCTCAACGGTGTTGGCGAAGGTGCCCTGCGGACGGCCCATGAGGGCTGCCAGCATCTGGCCGGTCTGATTCGAATCGTCGGAAATCGACTGCTTGCCGAGGATGACGAGGCCGGGGGCTTCTTCATCGGCAATCGCCTTGAGAATCTTGGCGACGGCAAGGGGTTCAACCTCCTCGTCGGTCTCGATCAGGATCGCCCGGTCGGCGCCCATCGCAAGCGCGGTGCGCAGAGTTTCCTGCGCCTTGGCCGGGCCGACGCTGACAGCGACGATCTCGGTGGCCGCGCCCTTTTCCTTGAGGCGGATGGCTTCCTCGACCGCGATCTCGTCGAACGGGTTCATGCTCATCTTGACGTTGGCAAGGTCAACGCCCGTGCCGTCGGCCTTGACCCGCGGCTTGACGTTGTAATCGATCACCCGCTTGACGGGGACGAGGATCTTCATGGGTGTTCCTTCCTCTCACAGAATCTTGAACGATATACTGACCGTTCGCCTAGATTGCGTTTACGTAAACGTCAAGTGCGGGCGGGGCCGGGATTTACGCGAAAGCGCTAGCCTGCGCCTGCGCCGGAGTCGCTAGGTAATTTTGATGTCCGGCGCTACACTTCAGCGGGCAAGGGAGAGCGGAATGCGCGCATTTTGGGCAATGGCTGGTGCAATCATTGCAGCTTGGGGCGGCACGCTTTCAGCGCAGGAAACCCGCGTCGGGGCGGAGGGCTTCGTATCACCGCCCGCCACCGTGTATCAGATGTGGTGGCTCGAAGGCTTGTGGCAGGGCGAGGGCATCGATGGGGCGCCTGCGACCGAAAGCTGGCTGCCGCCAACGGGCAATACGATGGTCGGCACCTTCATCCAGCAGACCCCCGAAGGCGACATTCTGTTCTCGGAGCACATGTACCTGGCGGAGGAGGGTGACAGCCTCGTCCTCAAACTCAAACACTTCAACGCCGACCTGACCGGCTGGGAAGACAAGGCGGGCATGGTCACCTTCCGCTTGCTCAGCCTCGATTTCTGCGCGGCCTATTTCAGCGGCCTCACCATTCGCTGCGACGGTAATGACAAGCTGGTCGTGGCAGTGCGGATGAAGAGCGATCAGCCTGAGCCCAAGGAGCTGCTCTTCCGCCTCAACCGGGCGGCGCGGCCCACGAGCGTCTTCGGTTGCGACGGCACCACAATCGAGATGGACGAATGCATGAGCGAGATTCTGGCCCGCTCGGCCGAGCGCAAGGATCAATACCTTGCCGCTGCACTCGCCCGGCATGATGACAGTCCGGATTTGGCGAAGATGATCCGGCAAAGTGATGCCGCTTCCGAAGCGTACCGTAAGCAGGAATGTGATGCCCTTTATGAGGACAACAAGGAGGGCACCATTCGCAACTACGTCTACCTTAGCTGCGCAATCGCGCTGGTCGATGAGCGCACCCGCACGATCTGGCAGAACTGGCTGACCTATGCCGACTCCACGCCGCCGGTGCTGCCGGAACCCGGCCCGTCGCGCTGAGCCACAAAGCAAAGCCCCCGCCGGCGCGAACCGGCGGGGGCTGCTGATCCCTATTGGAGTGGAGGCTTAGGCGGCCTTCTTCACCTCGGCGACGATCTTCTGCGCGGCATCGCCCAGATTGTCGGCGCTGACGATGGCGAGGCCGGAATTCTCCAGAATCGCCTTGCCTTCGGCCACATTGGTGCCTTCCAGACGCACGACCAGCGGAACCTGGAGGTTCACGTCCTTGGCCGCCTGCACAATCCCGTTGGCGATCACGTCGCACTTCATGATCCCGCCGAAGATGTTGACGAGGATGCCTTCCACCGCCGGGTCCTTGAGGATGATCTTGAACGCCGCGGTCACCTTCTCGGTGGTGGCGCCGCCGCCCACGTCTAGGAAGTTCGCGGGGAAGGCGCCGTTCAGCTTGATGATGTCCATCGTCGCCATGGCGAGGCCCGCGCCGTTCACCATGCAGCCGATGTTCCCATCAAGCTTGATATATGCGAGGTCGTATTCGCTGGCTTCGACTTCGGCCGGGTCTTCCTCGGTCTCGTCGCGCAGGGCTTCGATATCGGGGTGGCGGTAGAGGGCGTTGCCGTCAAAGCTCATCTTGGCGTCCAGCACCAGCAGCTTGCCGTCTTCGCTTTCGACCAGCGGGTTGATTTCCAGCATCTCGCAATCGGTGGCGAGGAAGGCGTCATAGAGCTGCTTGGCCAGCTTCTGCGCCTGCTTGTTGAGATCGCCGGTCAGCTTGAGCGCGAAGGCCACGGCGCGGCCGTGGTGCGGCTGGAAGCCCTGCGCGGGGTCGACGCTGAAGGTCGTGATCAGCTCGGGCGTGTCATGCGCCACGGTTTCGATGTCCATCCCGCCCTCGGTCGAAACGACGAAGGCGACGCGGCCCGTCGCACGGTCGACCAGCAGCGAGAGGTAGTATTCCTTGGCGATGTCGACGCCGTCGGTGATGTAGAGGCGGTTCACCTGCTTGCCCGCATCCCCCGTCTGGATGGTGACCAGCGTGTTGCCGAGCATTTCCTTGGCGTGGGCTTCCACTTCCTCAAGGCTCTTGGCGAGGCGCACGCCGCCCTTGGCATCAGGGCCGAGTTCCTTGAACTTGCCCTTGCCGCGGCCGCCCGCATGGATCTGCGCCTTCACGACATAAAGCGGCCCGGGCAGCTTCTTGGCAGCCTCCACCGCTTCTTCGACGGTGAGCGCGGCGTGGCCGGCCGGGATGGCAAGCCCGTGCTGGGCGAGCAGTTCCTTGGCCTGATATTCATGGACGTTCATGGCGTATCGATCCCTTTGATGCGTATTCTGGGCGTATCCTGACGAGAGGTCGTCTGGCGGGGGCCTAAGCACGGATCGACCCTCTTGAAAAGTGCTTGCGGCACGGCCAACACGGATGCCTCTCATGATTGACAGGGATCATCTTCTGGCCATCGTCCGCGAGGCGGGCCGCATCGCCCACTCGCGTTGGCCGGGGGCGGGGCATGACCTGCACAGCTGGGACAAGACTCCCGGTAACCCGGTGAGCGAGGCTGACCTTGAGGTTGACCGCTTTCTCAAGCGCGAGCTGCACCGCTTGCTGCCGTCGGCGGCGTGGCTGTCTGAGGAAACCGCCGATGACAAGGCGCGCACGCAGAGCGGCCTCATCTGGTTGGTCGATCCGATCGACGGTACGCGCGATTTTGTGGGCGGGCGCCCGGGCTGGGCGGTGTCAGTGGCGCTGGTGAGTTCGGGCCGCCCACTGATCGGGATGCTCGCTGCTCCCGCCAGACGCGAGGAATGGGTGGCGGTCGCTGGGCAAGGCGCAACATTGAACGGCGTCACGATCCGGGCAAGCCAGCGCACCGAATTCTCCGGCGCGCGGGTGCCGACTGTCAGTCTGCCCAAGGACGACAGCGATCTGGTTATGGTCGATCAGCCCAACTCGATTGCGCTCAGGATCGCCATGGTCGCCGCCGACCAGGCCGATCTGGTGGCGACATTGCGCTGGGGCTACGAGTGGGACATCGCGGCTGCCACCCTCATAGCGCGCGAAGCGGGAGCCGAGGTGACAGACGCTTTCGGCGGGCCGCTCGCTTATAATAAACACGATCCACGCGATTTCGGGGTGCTGGTGTGCTCCCCGGCCATTCACGCCGCCGCGGTCGAGCGGTTGGCGAAGCGGGCTGCAGCGCTGCGCTGAAACACAAACGGGCTGTCCCCCCAAGGGCAGCCCGCAAGCGCGACCGCGCGCCCACAGCGACTGAAGGGAGCGAGGATTTCGCGCGCCGGATGGCGTGCGGAACGTATAAACGCAAGCGGGCCGCCCCGAGGGACGACCCGCCGCTATGCCTGTTTCAGACCATCAATTCCCGCGAGCCGCGTTCACATCGTCCTGGCTGACCGGGATGATCTTGATTTCGACCCGGCGGTTGAGCGCTTCGTTGATGTTGTCGCCGGTCTTGACGCGCAGATAGTCATACTGCTCGCCAAAGCCCTGCGTCGCCATCCGCGAACGTGCCACGCCGCGCGCTGCAAGGTAATCGGCAACCGCCTGCGCGCGCTGTTCGGACAGGCGCTGGTTGGTGGCGGGCGACCCGGTCGTGTCGGTGAAGCCGTAAACGTCGATCAGGCTGTTGGGATACTTGATCAGCGTTTCAGCGACGCTGTTGAGCGTGTCGAGGAAGCCCGGATTGATCGCCGCCGAACCGGTGGCGAAGGTCACGCCGTCGGGCAGGCGCACGAGAATCGCGTCCTGATTGCCGACTTCTTCCACGTCCACACCGCTGCCGGCGGTCTGTTCCTTCAGTTCCTTGATCTGGTCGTCATACTGCTTGCCGAGCACTGCGCCGGCCGAGCCGCCGATGCCCGCACCAATGATGCGGCCCGTGTCGCCGCCGATGGCGCCGCCGAGCAGGTAGCCGAGCGTGCCGCCAAGGCCGGTGCCAATCGCCGTGCGCGAGATCTTCTTTTCACCGGTATTGGGGTCGGTGACGCAGGCGCTGGTGCCCAGCAAAGCAAGTGCAGCTGTGCCCGACAGCAGGATACGCGAGATAGTCATAAGCAAGTCCTCCCTCTTATGTGCCGCCGAACGTGCCATGCAGCCGGAACGGCAGCAAGGGTTCAGCCCACTGAGACAATAGCGCCCTTGACCCCTCGCGCATTGACCCATGTTGAACAGAATGCCGCCAAGCGATGATGTTGCAAGGCTGGCAACACCGCCCGTTTGTGCTAGCGCAGACGGCGTGACCCCGTTTCCCTGGACCGATCTTGCCACCATCGTGGTGCTCGTTGTGATCAACGGCGTCTTCGCCATGTCCGAGCTGGCAATTGTATCAGCCAAGACCAGCACGCTCGAAGCCAAGGCGGAAGCCGGGTCCAAAGCGGCGCGAACGGCGATTGCGCTGGCTGCACATCCGGGCAAGTTCCTCTCGACCGTGCAGATCGGCATCACGCTGATCGGGATCGTCGCGGGCGCCTATTCGGGTGCGAGCCTTGGCGGGCCGGTCGGTGAGCGGATGGAAGCGCTGGGCCTGCCGCCTGAGTATGCCGACGAGGCAGGGTTCGCCGTTGTGATCGCGCTGACCACCTACCTCAGCGTGGTCGTGGGCGAGCTGGTGCCCAAGCAGTTGGCGCTGCGCAGCGCGGTGCCGCTGGCCTTGGTGATGGCTTTGCCGATGGCGATGCTCTCGCGGATCGGCGCGCCGCTGGTGTGGCTGCTCGATTCGAGCTCGGCGGTCATCTTCAACCTGTTCGGCCTGCGCCGCACGGACGAGGCCACGGTCACCGCCGAAGAATTGCGGATGATCTTTGCCGAGGCGACCCGGTCGGGCGTGATCGAGGCCGAGCAGCGCCAGATCCTCACCGGCGTGGTCCGTCTGGCCGAGCGTCCGGTGCGCGAGATGATGACGCCGCGCACGGATATCGATTGGATCGAGGCCGATGCCGACGTCGCCGAAATCCGCGAGACGATCGAGGAAAGCTCGCACTCGCTGCTGCCGGTCGCTGAAGGTTCGCCCGATACGATCCTCGGCGTGGTCAAGGTCCGCGATGTGCTGGCGGCGATGGTCAGCGGTGAGCAGGTCTCGATCCGCGCGATGATGCGCAAGGTCGAAGTTGTGCCCGACCAGCTCGACGCGATGGACGCGCTGCGCGTGCTGCAATCGGCCGAAGTGGCGATGGCGGTGGTGCACGACGAATACGGGCATTTCGAAGGGATCGTCACGCCGGTCGACCTGCTGACCGCGATTGTCGGCAACTTCGCGAGCGACAGCGATGATGGCGATCTGCCTTCGGTGGTGGAGCGCGAGGATGGTTCGCTGCTGGTATCGGGCTCGCTCTCAGCCGACGCGCTGGCTGACCGGCTGGGCATCGAATATGGCGAGGACCGGGAATTCGGCACAGCAGCAGGCTATGCGCTGTCCGTGATGAAGAAGCTGCCGGGTGAGGGTGAGCATTTCACCGATCAGGGCTGGCGCTTTGAGGTGGTCGACATGGATGGTCGCCGGATCGACAAGCTGCTGGTGAGCCGGGTGCGCGACAACGCGGACTGAGGCAATCCGGCCAAAGGTTACGCGGCTTTGCCGCGGAATGATTCACACTAAGAAACAAAGCCACAAAGAGGGCGCACACGACCGCGAGGGAGTGCCTCGTTCTTTGTGGCTTTGTGCCTTTGTGTGAGAAATCTTGAAAGCCGCTGACGCGGCTGTGGGCTAGGACCTCTGCGGTCTCTGCGTGAAACGATCTGTCGTAGAGCCGCGCGGCCTTCTCCGCTTCTCTCTTTCCTCCGAGTGTTTGCGGGAAACAAAGCATTTTCCTACACGCGGACCGCGTGACACGGTCTTACACATGACCCGCCCGAGTTTCCTCACCCACCATGCCGCGCAGGGCATCAGGGGCAGGGAAGGCTTTCTTCCTCTGGACAGTGTCTCACGTGTCTCCAACACGCCCGCTGCGGCGGGGAGAAGGGCGTCAGGCGCTTGGGATCACCGTCGTCGCCGCCTGTCCGTCACCTTCGGGCGCGGCGATGATGTCGCGGGTCACGCGGCCCTTGGCGACCGTGTTGGTTTCGGTATCGCCCACTTGGCTGCGGATGCTCGGCGCGGCAGCACCGGCGCGGTCGATCACACTCGCTTCCACGCGGCTGCGCGGGGCAGGGCCACCGAACAGGGCATCCAGCGCCTGTTCGGACGCGGTGCCTTCGGACGGACGCGGAGCGCCGGGGGCAGGGGGAGTCAGCGTGAAATCGGGCGGAACCACCAGCGGCGCCTGACGCTGCACAGCGAATTCGTCGGGCCGCTCGCGGTTGAAAACCCCGCCGCCGCCGCCACAGGCCGCCAGCATCGCCGAAGCGCCGGTCAGCAGGATCAGGGGTGCAAACTTACGCATCTTGGGTCTCTCCACGGGGCGCTTCCCCGGTTTCGGTGTCGTCCTTGTCGCGCACCAACAGGCTGCGGGCAAGGATTATGACGACGCCGATGGTGATGGCGGCGTCGGCAATGTTGAAGATCAGGAACGGGCGGAAGGTCCCGATATGCAAATCGGCATAGTCGATGACATAGCCCAGTTCATAGCGATCGCGGATATTCCCCAGCGCTCCGCCAAGAATCAGCGACAGGCCGAGAATCTCGCCCAGCTTGCGCTCGCGCATCATCCACACCAGCACCACCAGCGCAATCACCCCGGTGAGCAGCACCAGCAGCCAGCGGGTTTCCATGTCATTGGCCTGGAACATCCCGAGCGAGATGCCCTTGTTCTCGGTATAGGTGAGGTCGAAGAACGGCAGCAGGTCGATATGCAGCACCTGGCGCAGCTGCAGCGGGCCGATCACGTACCACTTCACCACCTGATCGATGATGGCGACCAGCGCCGCCAGCGCCAGCCCGATCAGCCGGTTGCGGGTGAACAACCCGCTCATGCGGCCGCGTCCATATGGCTCACCACATCATCGCAGCGCCCGCACAGTGCGCCGTCTTCCGCCACGTCGGGCAGAAGGCGCCAGCAACGGCCGCATTTGTGGTGGTCAGTTTTGGTCACGGTCACTTGCGTTACTTCGGGCACATCATCGTCAGTAATGCCGGTAACCTGAACGCTAGCTGCAATCGCAATCTCAGTCATATCGACTGAAGTTGCTCTCTTAATCAGAAGGGCATCTTTGGTTTTAACGCAGACATCAGCCTCTAGGCTCGACCGGATCGTTTTCTCACGGCGAAGTGGCTCAATGGCTTCGTTAATCTGGTCGCGAAGCTCGCGAAGGTGCGACCATTTCCGAACGAGATCATCGTTCTGAATTTTTGGCACGGCGGGCCATTCGAGCAGGTGGACCGAGCCGCGCTGGCCGTTGTCGTCTTCCTCGGCATCCCCGGGATAGCGCGCCATCCACACTTCTTCCGCCGTGAACACCAGCACCGGCGCGGCATAGCGGATCAGCGCGTGGAACAGCAGATCGAGCACGGTGCGATAGGCGTTGCGGGTGACGCTGTCCGGCCCGTCGCAATAGAGCGAATCCTTGCGGATATCGAAGTAGAAGGCCGACAGATCCTCGTTGCAGAAATCAACCAGCAGGCGGGTGTAGAGGTTGAAGTCGTAAGCCTCCGCCGCTGCTTTCAGCTTCCCGTCGAGGTCAGCCAGCAGCGCGAGGATATAGACTTCCAGCTCCGGCAAAGCCCCGCCATCGCTCATATCGCCCACAAACCCGTCGAGCGCGCCGAGCAGGTAGCGGAAGGTGTTACGCAGCTTGCGGTACTGGTCGCCGACGCCCTTGAGGATTTCATCGCCAATGCGGTGATCTTCGGTGAAATCGACGCTCAATGCCCACAGGCGGATGATGTCGGCGCCGTATTCCTCCATCACCTTGATCGGGCTGATGGTGTTGCCTTCGCTCTTGGACATCTTGCGGCCCTTGGCGTCCATCGTGAACCCGTGGGTCAGCACCTGATCATAGGGCGCGCGGCCGCGCGTGGCGCAGGATTGCAGCAGCGAGGACTGGAACCAGCCGCGATGCTGGTCCGAGCCTTCAAGGTAGAGGTTGGCGGGCCATGTCAGGTCCGGCCAGCGCCCGGATTCAAGCACGAAGGCGTGGGTGCAGCCCGAATCGAACCAGACGTCGAGAATGTCGGTGACCATCTCGTAATCATCAGGGTTGTGCGCGGCGCCGAGATATTCCGCCTTGCGCGCCTCGTCCCACGCATCGACGCCTTCCTCGCGCACCGCAGCAACGATGCGGGCGTTGACGTCCGGGTCTTGCAAATAGGTGCCATCCGGACGCACGAACAACGTGATCGGCACGCCCCATGCGCGCTGGCGGGAGAGTACCCAGTCGGGCCGCCCTTCCACCATCGCGCCGATCCGGTTGCGGCCCTTTTCGGGGATGAATTCGACGCGGGCGATTTCCTCGACCGCACGCTCGCGCAAGGTCGGCGAACCGGCGAGGGTTTCCTCGGCCGGATCGATCGCGCCGCCTTCATTCTCCCAGCGCTTGTCGGCGGGGGTTTTGGGCTCGATCCACTCCATCGCGCGGTCCATCGGCACGAACCACTGCGGGGTGCAGCGGAAGATCACCTTGGCCTTGGAGCGCCACGAGTGGGGGTAGGAGTGCGCGTAGTCCGCGCTCGCGGCGAGCAGCGCGCCGGTTTCGCGCAGGTCCGAGCAGATCGGGCCGTCGGGCGCGTTGAACTTGGGGTTGATGACGCTCATGCGGCGCTCGTCGCTTGCGCCCAGCCATTGCCAGTCGTCGCGATAACGCCCGTCGTCCATCACCGCGAAGACGGGGTTGATGCCGTTCGCCTTGCACAGGTCAAAGTCGTCCTCGCCGTGATCGGGCGCCATGTGGACGAGGCCGGTGCCGGAGTCGGTGGTGACGAAGTCGCCGGGGAGCAGCGGGCGCGGGGTGGCGTAGAACCCGCCGAGGTGGTGCATGGGGTGGCGGCAAAGGGTGCCGGCGAGGTCTGCGCCCTTGATCTTCCAGCTATCGTCGACGTTTAGCGCGCTCGCGTCCTTGGCAACGCGCTTCAAAAACTCGAGCTGGAGCGATTCAGCTACGAGATAATAGCGATAGCCGGAGTTTTCGTTGTCAGTCGGGTCGTTCCCCAAGACTGCATTGAAGACGACGTAATCAACATCCGGCCCATAAGCCAAAGCCTGGTTCACCGGGATCGTCCATGGCGTCGTCGTCCAGATCACCGCGTGCGCGCCGACCAGCTCGGGGATCGGCGATTCCACAATCTCAAACGCCACGTCGATCTGGGTCGAAGTGATGTCCTCGTATTCGACCTCGGCTTCGGCCAGTGCGGTCTTTTCGACCGGGGACCACATCACCGGCTTGGCCCCGCGATAGACGTTCCCCGCCTCGGCGAACTTCATCAGCTCGGCGACAATCGTCGCTTCGGCCTGGAAATCCATGGTGAGATAGGGATGGTCCCAATCGCCCATGATGCCGAGCCGCTTCAGCTGCTCGCGCTGCACATCCACCCATTGCTGGGCATAGGCGCGGCATTCGGCGCGGAATTCCTTCGGCGGAACCTCGTCCTTGTTCTTCTTGGCCTTGCGGTAGGCCTCCTCGACCTTCCATTCGATCGGCAGGCCGTGGCAGTCCCAGCCCGGCACGTAAGGCGCATCGCGGCCCAAGAGGTTCTGGGTGCGGCAGACCATGTCTTTCAGGATGTGGTTCAGCGCATGGCCGATATGCATGTCGCCATTGGCGTAAGGCGGGCCATCGTGGAGGATGAACTTCTCACGGCCCCGGCGGGCGTCACGCAGGGCGTTGTAGAGCCCGATCTGCTCCCAGCGCGCGGCAATGCCCGGCTCCTTCTGGGGGAGGCCGGCCTTCATGGGGAAATCGGTCTTCGGCAGGAAGACGGTGTCCCGGTAATCGCGCTTGGTGCTTTCGTCAGACATAGGCTCGCGCCGTTAGGGCAATTGCGGCTCGCGATAAAGGGTTTGCGCGCACCACGTCCCAATCTCGTCATGCTGAACTTGTTTGTGCTGGGGCACAGCTACGCTTCCAGCATCCATTCTTCAGCTTCGAGCGGCGGTGCTTGTGGCGCAATGGATCCTGAAACAAGTTCAGGATGACGAAGAGAGCAATCGCCGCGCCAGCTCGCAATCCTTGTCCATTTGTTCGATCAGGGCCTCGAGCGAGTCAAACTTCGCCTCGCCGCGCAGGAAGTGGTGGAAGGCCACCTCGATCTCCTGCCCGTACAGGTCGCCGGAGAAGTCGAAGAAGTAGGGCTCCAGCAGCTCCTTGGGCGGTTCGAACTGCGGGCGGATGCCGATATTGGCCGCGCCGTGGAGCACCTGTCCGGTGGCGAGCAAGCGGCCGGTCACGGCGTAGATGCCGTATTTGGGGCGCAGGTAGTTGTCGATCGTGACGTTGGCGGTGGGGTAGCCGATGGTGCGGCCGCGCTTGTCGCCGTGCTCGACGATGCCCCTGATGGCGAAGGGCCGGGTGAGCAGGCGCGCGGCCAGTTGCGGATCCCCGTCCCGTAAGGCTTGTCGGATGCGGCTGGAGGAGACGACGCTTTTTCCCTCTGGGCCCCCATCTGCCACTGGCTCTACCACCCGCGATTGAAGGCCCAATTCGCCGCCCAAGGTGCGCAGCAGCTCGACATTCCCCTTCGCGCCCTTGCCGAAGGTGAAGTCGCCGCCGGTAACCACCCCATGCGCGCCGAAGCGTTCGAGCAGAATCGCGCGGATGAAATCCTCCGCGCTTGTCCCCGCCAGATCGGCATCGAAGTGGAACACCAGCATCGCGGTCGCGCCAGCGGCCAGATACAATTCTTGCCGCTGCTCCAAGGTCGTCAACCGGAACGGCGGCACATCGGGCCGGAAGAAGCGCACCGGGTGCGGATCGAAGGTGGCGATGATCGAGGGGCGGCCCTCGGCCTGCGCCCAGCGGATCGCCTCGCCCGCCACCGCCTGATGGCCCGAGTGGAACCCGTCAAAATTGCCGAGCGCGATGACCGCGCCGCGCAGCGCCTCGGGCATGGAATCGCGGTGATCGAGCCAGCGCATCAGACCGCGCCCGCACGCCGGAAGGTGAGGAACGAGAACGCCGGGTGCGGATCGTTCGCGGCGTGATCCTCACGCCCCGTCAGCACCCAGTCACGACCCGGCTCGGCCATGAAAGTGTCGCCGGGGTAGCTCGCGTGGATCTGGGTCAGCTCAATCCGGTGGGCGAGCGGCAGGAACACATCATAGATCGCCGCCCCGCCGATGATCGCGACTTCGCCGGTTTCGTTGCCTTGTTCCGCCAGCGCCAGCGCTTCCTTGACCGATCCGGCCATCTGCGCGCCGTCGGCAGCAAAGCTGTCCCGGCGGGAGAGCACGATGTGGCGGCGACCGGGAAGCAGGCCGGGCAGGCTTTCAAAGGTCTTGCGGCCCATGATCATGGGTTTGCCCATGGTCAGCGCCTTGAAGCGCTTGAGATCAGCAGGCAGCCGCCACGGCAGGTCGCCCTCATTGCCGATCGCGCCATTGGCGGCGCGGGCGTAAATCAGCACGATCTCAGGGGTCATTTCAGCGCATGTCCGACGCGGGTGACGTGGCCCATCTTGCGCCCCTCGCGCACTTCGCGCTTGCCGTAGAGGTGCAGGTGCGGCTCGCCCGGCTCGGCCAGAATGGCGTGAGCGCGCAGAGCGTCATCGCCGACGATGTTGCGCATTTCGACGGCTTCGAAGCGGGTCTTGGTCACCCCCAGCGGCAAGCCGCAGATCGCGCGGATGTGGTTTTCGAACTGGCTGGTGGCTGCGCCTTCGATGGTCCAGTGGCCGGAGTTGTGCACGCGGGGCGCCATCTCGTTGAACACCGGGCCTTCGCGGGTGGCGAAGAATTCCAGCGTCAGCACCCCGACATAGCCGAGCGCATCGGCGACCTTGGCGGCGAGTTCGCGCGCGGCGGGCACCTGCGCTTCGACCAGCGCGCCCGCGGGCAGGATCGACTGCGCCAGCATCCCGCCATCATGCAGGTTGGCCGTCGAATCCCAGAACTTCACGCTGCCATCCTTGCCCCGCACAAGGATCACCGAAAACTCGGTCTCGTAGGTCACGAAGCCTTCGTAGATGCAGGTCACGCCCGGAAAGCGCACGCCGCTGGCTTCCAGCGCTGATCGCACGCGCCACTGGCCCTTGCCGTCATATCCATCGCGCGCGGTCTTGAGGATGCCGGGGGTGCCGACACGGACAAGCGCATTGGTGAAGTCGTCCTCGGTCTCGACCCGTGCGTAGGGCGCGGGCGTGCCGCCGAGGCTGGCGGCAAACGCCTTCTCGCTCAGCCGGTCCTGAGCCACCTCCAACGCGCGCGCAGGGCAGGCGAGCAGGGCCTGGGGGATCGCTGCGACTGTGCTGAGCGGCACGTTCTCGAACTCCCAGGTCACCACATCGCAGCGGCCTGTGAATGCGGCCAGCGCTGCGGCGTCGTCCCAATCGGCGGTGATGAAATCGGACGAGGCATCGGCTGCGACATTGTCGCCCTCAGGCGCGAAGCCGATCACCTTGTAGCCGAGCTGCAAACCGGCAACGGCCATCATCCGGCCCAGCTGACCGCCGCCCAGAATGCCGATGGTGGAGCCGGGGGGGAGCATCAATCCTCCGGCACCTCGGCGACGCCAGCGCTGTTAGCGGCGCGCCAGTCTTGCAGGCGTTCGGACAGGTCTTCGTCGCTCAGCGCCAGGATCGCGGCGGCGAGCAGTCCGGCGTTCTTCGCGCCTGCCTCACCAATCGCCAGCGTGCCGACCGGGATGCCGCCCGGCATTTGCACGATCGACAGCAGGCTATCCATGCCGCTCAGCGCCTTCGACTGCACCGGCACGCCCAGCACCGGCAGATGCGTCATGCTGGCGATCATGCCGGGCAAGTGCGCCGCGCCGCCCGCGCCTGCAATAATGACGCTGAAGCCTTCGCCCTCCGCGCCCTTGGCAAAGGCGACCATCCGGTCCGGCGTGCGGTGGGCCGAGGTGATTCGCGCCTCGTAAGCCACTTCCAGCTCGCTCAGCACGTCGGCGGCGGCTTTCATGGTCGGCCAGTCGGACTGGCTCCCCATCACGATCGCGACCTTCCCCCCGGTGGCTTCCATCATGCGTCCTTCAGATAGTACCGCGCGCCGGGCACCATATCGGCGTCAAAGTCGTAGATGATCGGCTGGCCGGTGGGAATCTCGAGATCGGTGATGTCCGCATCGGAAATGCCCGAGAGATGCTTGACCAGCGCCCGCAAGCTGTTGCCGTGGGCAGCGATGATCACAGTCTCGCCGCGCGTCAGTACGGGCAGGATTGCGTCCTCCCAATACGGCAGCACGCGCTCGATGGTCAGCTTGAGGCTTTCGGTCGAGGGGATGGCGATTCCGGCATAGCGCGGGTCGGCGGCGAGATCGAAGGCGCTCCCGGCTTCCAGCACCGGCGGCGGCACGTCGAAGCTGCGGCGCCAGATCAGCACCTGTTCGTCACCGTGCTTTTCGCGGGTCTCCTGCTTGTCGAGGCCGGTCAGCCCGCCATAGTGGCGTTCGTTGAGGCGCCAGTCCTTCGTCTCAGGGATCCACAAGCGTCCGGCCGCTTCCAGCGCCAGATGCAGCGTCTTGATCGCGCGGGTCTGGAGCGAGGTGAAGGCGTAGCTCGGCAGCACGCCCTTCTCGCGCAGCAGCGCGCCCGCTGCGGTAGCCTCGGCCACGCCCTGCGGCGTCAGATCGACATCCCACCAGCCGGTGAAGCGGTTTTCGAGGTTCCACTGGCTCTGGCCGTGGCGGACGAGGATGAGCTTTGGCATTCTTACTCCGTGTCACCGCGCCACGGGCGGCCCGGTCCTCTCAATACATCAGAGCGCGCGGGGTTAGCTTTCGCGGACGGGATTGGGAAGCGATTCCGTTGCATTTGCCGCATCCGAATCGCGCGCAACGCTGCCAGCGGCACGCGCCTGCGCCTTCCTGCGCCGCAGGTTCTCGCGCAGCTTGGCCGCGAGCCGTTCCTCGCGCGACATATTCTTGCGGGAGTCTTCACCCATGCGAAACCCTTTGGCCTTAGTGGCCCGCAGCTTCAAGCCTGCGCACGGCTACCGAAGCGTTAGCGCAATAAGGGCGTTGACAATACGAGGCCGCGCGACAATAGCGCCCGCCCATACCGGCGCTGCTGTAGCTCAGTGGTAGAGCGCACCCTTGGTAAGGGTGAGGTCGGGAGTTCAATCCTCCCCAGCAGCACCATTTTCGTCTAGCGTTGGCCCATCCGGGCCAACGTCCTCGGCGCTGATCCTTCACTTCGCTACGCTACGTTCCGGGCACCTGCGGGCGCGCGTCTTTGTGCGCCCTATCGCTGCGCTACTTGAGGGCGGCCGCGCTTGCGGTCGCTATGCGACGGGTTGGGGTCAGGCCGCGGTCTTGCGCTTCTCCAGCCACGGGCGGAGCGGGAATAGCCATTGCTCCTTGATCGACAGACGCTTGCGATCATCCTGTCCGACCAGCTCGCTCTCACCCTCCTTGAAGGTGCCGAATACGCGGTCCCAGAAGATCACGCTGTTGCCATAGTTGCAGCGCGTGTCCTCGTAGCTCAGCGCGGTGTGGTGCAGGCTGTGGTTGCGGATGGTGGTGAAGAAATACCCGTACCAGATCGGCGGATCGGCGCGGACATTGGCGTGGGCGTAGGTCGCGATCGCGCCGCCTGCGGTGATGGCGGCGAACAGGGCGTTGAGGTTCACATCCAGCAGCGCCGTTATGCCGAGGCTGATCAGGAACAGTTCGATCGGATTACCGATGAAGCCCTTCATCGCATTCAATTGCGTGATGTGATGATGCGGCGCGTGGGTCAGCCACAGGGGCGTCCAGTTGTGCATCGCGCGGTGCATCCAGTACTGGCCGAATTCGAACACGAACATCACCACCAGCACCTGCACCAGGAACGGGCTCGCCGCGAGCCACGGGGTGCCGATGCCCCAAGCCTCTTTCAATTCGCTCAGCGGCCCGTTGACCAACGTGTCGCTGAGGAACCCGATCACGCCGTAGCCAAAGGCGACATAGAAAACGTCGGTCAAAAGCTCGCGCCCGTTGATGCGCCAGCCTTCGTGCCGTTCGAACACCAATTCGAGCAACTGGACGAAGGCGAGGGTGCCAAGGCCCACTGCCATGATGGCCCACGGCCCTTGGGTCCACGCGGCGGGCGCCAAGCCCCAGAAGGCCCAGATCGCCGCAACGGTGGCAGGCGGAAGCAGATTGATAAGCGACTGTTTCACCGGATCGGCCCCATGTTGATTGCCGTCGCTCTATGGCGGCGTTCCGGGCCGAGAGAATACGCCATTTTGCGTAAGCGGTCGAGGGGTCGTCTAGAACGTGTAGGTCAGTCCCAGCCCGGCGATGAATTGATCCGCGCTTCCCGCCTCTGCGACGATGGGCGAGCGCTTGAAATCGCCCAGCATCCGGTAATACCCCACCACTGCTACTGCTGTCAGGCCCTTGGTGAGATCGCCGGTTAGCGCGTGCGTGGCGAGCAGGTTCACCCCCGCCCGCTTGAAGCCGTCCCCGGCCTCGCCATAGGGCGACAGTCCGCTGGCGGCGGCGGCCGCCGGATCGATGTTGAAATAGTAGTCGCCGAAATCATTGCCGACATATTCGGCCAGCACCGATGCGCCGACGAAGGTCTGCGTCGATAGCGGGGTGCCGTATTCGATCGTGGGGGTGATGATGTAGCTTTGATGAGCGCCGGCCACGTCCCAGCGGGCATCGACGCGCAAACTCAAAAGGTCATAGTCACTGGTGATCACGCCGGTTTTGGTGACGCCCAGCCACCCGCCGAGCTCGATCGCCGTATCCAGCTTGCCGATTGCTTCGACCTGCGGGTCCTTGATCATGGTGGTGCGATCGAGGCGGATGGCTGCCACCGGCCCGAACCCCACATCAAGGCTGCGCCCTGCCGCCTCATCGCGGATCACATCGGCATAGATGGCCGGGCCGCGTGAGAAGAAGTTGAAGCCAGATACACGCCCACGCACCACCAGTTCGGGGATGATGATGGTTTCATCCGAGCCTTCGTAACTCGGGACAGAGATGACCCCGGTCCCCAGCGTCAGGAAGTCGCCGCCCTCATCTGCTGCGGCCATAACCTCGGCTGGCTCCTCCTGAGCTTGCAACTGAGCCGGTGTCGCCAGCAGCAGTACAAGTCCGGATATTGCCGGGGCGGTCTTCAAGCGAGGGTGCATCAATTCGTCTCCAGCCACACAGATGGGAGGAGGAGAACTTGCGCCACGGCAATAAGTTACCGGCGATGCGCTGATGCGTGGCTAATGTCCGACCAGATCATGTCCGGGGAGAGTCCGGCGGATGAAGCATCGCGCCGAACGATTCGCAGCCTTACGCCCGCGCGGCGACTTCGGCGGCGTCGAAGTAGTGGATGCGCAGCTCGCGCAGCAGCCCGTCCTCGAAGCATCCGGCCTCGCAGATCGTCTGGGTGAAGGGTTCGCTGCCGTCCTTGGGGTGCATGGTCAGGCGAATGACCATCACCGCCCAGGTGTCACCCCCGGTGCAATCGAGCATCTCCAGCTTGGTATCGGCCCAGGTGCCATACATCGCTGCCGCACAGCGTTGCAGCGCGTCCTTACCCCTCCACTCCCCCGCGAAGGGGAGCGAATTGGCCTCGTAGAGCACGAAATCGGGGTGAATCAGCCGCCCGACCGCATCCCAGTCGCGCGTGCCGGCGGTGGCATAGACCGCCGCGAGCATCTCCCTTGGCGTGCTCACTCTTCGATGGTGCCAATCAAGTCACCGACCTTGTAGACCGCGCCTTCCTCGCCGGTAGGGTGGATCACCCCGCTGGCCTGGGCTTCGATCTCGGTCGTGCTCTTGTCGGTTTCGACGGTGTAGATGATGTCGCCCTTCTCCACGCGCTCGCCATCGCCGAACATCCATTCGACGAGGGTCATTTCAACCGCGCTCATACCGAGCTTGGGGATGCGGATTTCTGATGCCATTTAGAGTTTGCCCACACTTGCTTTGATTTGTGCGATGAGGTCCGACTTCTGCGGAATCCATGCCTGTTCGAGGTGACTGGCGAAGGGCACCGCCGAGAACGTCCCGCCAATGCGCCGCACCGGGCCCTTGAGGCTGTCCCAGCACTTTTCCTGAATGTTGGCGGCGATTTCCGCCCCAGTGCCGAACGGGCGCACAGCCTCGTGCAGCGTGATCGCGCGGCCGGTTTTGCGGACCGATGCCAGCACGGTCGCCTCGTCATAGGGTGCGATGGTGCGCAGATCGATCACCTCGACCGAGATGCCCTCCTTGGCGAGATCATCGGCCACCGCCAACGCATCGAGCACGGTGCGGCCGTAGGTGATGAGGCTGATATCGGTGCCTTCGCGCGCAATCGCCGCCTTGCCGAGCGGGACGCGGTAGCCCGGGCCGGGATCTTCCGCCTTGAGGCCGTAGCACAGGATGTTCTCGATGAAGATCACCGGGTCGTTGGCGTCGATCGAGGCGCGCATCAGCCCGCGCGCGTCGGCGGGGTTGGAGGGCGTCACCACGTGAATACCCGCAACGTGGGCGAACCACGCTTCGAGCATGTCCGAGTGCTGCCCGCCGAAGCCGACGCCGACGCCGGTGGTGGTGCGGATCACGATCGGGCACGGCGTTTGCCCGCCCGACATGAAGCGCAGCTTGGCCGCGTGGTTGACGATCTGATCCATGCACACGCCGACGAAGTTCATCAGCATGATCTCGGCAATCGGGCGCTGGCCTGCGAGCGCCGCACCCACCGCCGCGCCGATGATCGCGGTTTCCGAAATCGGCGTCGCGCGGATGCGGTGTTCGCCGTATTTCTCGGTCAGGCCCGAGGTGACCTTGAACACCCCGCCGCCCTGCTTGGCAGACACGTCTTCGCCAAGGCAGAACACGCCCGGATCGTCGGCCATCGCCTCGTCAATCGCGAGGTTCAGCGCCTGGGTCATGGTGATCTGGGCCATCAGGCGGTCTCCTCAAGCACGTCTTTGTAGATTTCATCGGTATCGGGCAGCGGCGCATTGAGCGCGTGCTCGACCGCTGCGTTGATCTGCGAGTCGATATCGGCGACGATCGCGTCCAGTTCCTCTTCGGTGAACTGGTAGTCGAGCATCACCTGCCGCAGCTTGGGCAGCGGGTCTTCCGCCTTCATTTCGGCGATGTGTTCGGGCGGCATGTAGCTGAAGTCCGAGCCGAAGAAGTGGCCCATCATGCGGTAGCACATGGCCTCGACCAGCGTCGGGCCTTCACCGGCGCGGGCGCGGGCGACGGCTTCCTGCATCGCGGGGTAGATCTGGTGGACGTCATTGCCGTCAACCGTCACGCCCTTCATCCCGTAACCCGCCGCGCGGCTGGCGATGTTCGGGCTGTCGGTGTGGTCGGCGTAAGACGTATGCTCGCCGTAACGGTTGTTCTGGCACAGGAAGATCACCGGCAGCTTGTAGAGCTGGGCCATGTTCATCGCTTCGTGGAAGCCGCCGATATTGGCCGCGCCGTCGCCGAAGCTCACCAGCGTCACGCGCCCATCACCATTGTTCTGGCTCGCCATGGCAAGGCCGTTGGCGATGGGGAGGCCCGATCCGACCACGCCGGTGGTGACCATGATCCCCGTCTCAGGATCAGTAATGTGCATGGTGCCGCCCTTGCCCTTGCAGGTGCCGGTCGCCTTGCCGAGGCATTCGCCCCACCACTTCTCCATCGGAATGCCCTTGGCGGTCTGCTCGCCTTGCCCGCGATAAGTGCAGACGACGTAGTCTTCCTTCTCCAGAGCCGCCATTGCCGCGGCCGAGACCAGCTCCTGCCCGCGCACGCAGTAGTACATCACCGCGACCTTGCCGCCCATCAGCAGTTCGCGGAACTTCTCGTCGGTGCGGTTCACCTTCATCGTGCGGGTGTAGATGTCGAGCAGCTTGTCGCGGTCGATTTCGGCCATGTGTGTCACCTCATTGTTCCGTTCGCCTCGAGCGTAGTCGAGACACCCCGCGCGTGGCCTCTCGACTACGCTCGAGGCGAACGGGGGTTGGTCTTTAGAATTGGACGCGCTGGGTGAACCCGCCGTCCACCACGATGTTCGCGCCGGTCATGTAGGGCACCGCCGGGCTCGCCACGAAGACGATCGCCTTGGCGACCTCGACCGGCTCACCGAAGCGGCCCGTAGGCATCTTCGCGAGGGTCGCATCATAAAGCGGCTTCATGTGCTCCTCGATAATCTCCCAGTTGCCGCCCTTGTAGTAGATCGCGCCGGGCGAAACCGTGTTCACGCGGATGCCCTTGGACGCATAGGCTTGGCTGAGCTGCGAGGCATAGGTGATCAGCGCGGCCTTCAGCGCGTTGAACGGGTTGGGGGCGATGAAGGTTTCGAGCGCAGCAGTGCTCGACAGCATCACAATCGAGCCTGTGCCCGAGGCTTCGAGGTAAGGCGTCAAAGTCTCGACCGCATAGGCCGCGCCCTTGATGTCCATGTCGAGGCAGGCCTGCCAGTCGCCCGCCCCGCCGGTGCCCGACGCGCTGGCGGTGTGGACGAAGATGTCGCAGCCGCCGAGTTCCTGCGCGGCCTTTTCCAGCCACGCCTGATAGGCGTCGGTGCCGGTCGCCATGTCGAACACTTCGGCAAACACCTTGCCCGGCCCGGCGGCGTCGATTTCGGCAACGGCGGCGGCGATCTTGTCTTCCTTGCGCGAGAAGAAGGCGACATCCGCGCCCTCGGCCGCGAACAGCTTCAGCGCTTGCAGGCCGAGGCCATGCGCCCCGCCGTTCATGATGACTTTCTTGCCCTTGAGTCCCAGATCCATAGCGCACCTCTCCCTGGTCGCGGTTGTGGCCCAAGGGGATAGCCGAGCTAGGGGACGGGGCGTATCGTCAATTTTGTTGGGGTGGCCCGAAAGCTGCGCCTAGCTCGCGTCTGGGCCGCCAAAAATCGCGCAGCGCTGCCGGACTTGCGCATCCGCGATCAGATCGCTGGTCGGCGCATCAAGGCGGCGGCGCCAATTGGGATGCTCGGTGATGGTGCCGGGCAGATTCGGCTGCTCCTCCAGCCCGAGCAGATCCTCCAGCGCAACCAGCGCGATGGCCGCAGGCGTGCGGGCGATGTGCGCAATGGCGGCATCGACCACCGGCGCGGGGTTATCGGGCGCGGGGCGGGGGGCGGTGTGGTCGAGGGTCGACCAGAGCAGGCCCCGGTCCCAATCGCGGATCGCCTCGGCCTCGGCGCGGGTGGTGCCTTCGGGCAGACGGCCCAGTTGTTCCGCCCAATCCAGATCGCGCCCACGCCACCATCCCGCGACAGTGACGGTGTCATGCGTCCCGCTCATCGCGGCGCTGAGGGGCTCGTAATCAGCCGCGCCGATGAAGCCGTGATCGGCGGCGCGTTCGAACCACAGCACGCGCATCCCCAGCATCTGGCGCTCGGTCACGGCTTGGGTGAAGCCATAAGGTGCGGTGCCAAGGTCTTCGGCGATGATAAAGGCGTTGGCGCAGTGCGCTTCCAAGGTGGCGAGGCGGATGAGATCGTCGAAGGGGTAGCTGAGGTAGGCCCCGTCCCGCGTCGCGCCGCCTTCGGGGATGACCCAGAGGCGTGCGAGGCCGAAAGCATGGTCGATCCTTAGCCCCCCACCTGCGGCAAGGCCCGCGCGGATCATCGCGATCCACGGCTCGTAGGCGGAGGCGCGCAGGCCCTCTGGCGAAAAGCCGGTGATCGACCAGTTCTGCCCCAGCGGGCCGAGCGGATCGGGCGGCGCGCCGATGGTAAGCCCGTCCAGCATCGCGTGGCGCAGCGACCAGGCATCGCTGCCGGAAGGATCGACGCCCACCGCAAGGTCGGCGATCAGGCCGACGCCCATGCCCGCGCCTTTGGCCGCAATCTGCGCCGCCTCAAGCCCCTGCCGCGCGAGCCATTGCACGAAAAGGTGGAAGGCGATCTCGACCGTGTGCTCGGCGGCAAAGCGCGTCGCGGCTGCGCCTTCAGGATCGTGGAACGCGGCAGGCCAATCGCGCCAGCCATGCGCACCGTGGGGGCGGAAGTGGCAATCAAGCGCATCGAACAGCGCATGGCGGTGCAGCATGGCATCGTCCGTCGCGGTCATCCCCGCTCGCTGTTCCGGGGTGAGCGCGGCGAACACCTTGCGCAATTCGGCCAAGCGGCGCGGCAAAGCGCCCGCCCAGTCGATCAGCGGCCCGGCCTCGGCTGAAGGCGCCAGCGGCGGCAGGCCCGCCAGCGCGGGATCGCCCATCGCGCCGTTGAGGAACAACCGGCTTGAGGGCGAATAAGGACTGTATCCCACCCCATGCCCCGGAAACAGCGCGTGCACCGGATTGATTGCCAGCGCGTCCGCGCCCGCCGCGCCGAAGGCCTGCGCAGCCTCGGCCAACTCGCCAAAGGTGCCGAAGGGCGAGGGCTGCGCGCCTCGCAATGCCGGGATTTGCAGCGAGACCCCCCATGGGCGACGACCGGCTGCGTTCGGCAAAGGACATTTGGCCGGAGCGACCGCCAGCTTCAACGCGCGGCCATCCAGCGCGAGATCGTAATAGCCCGGCCTATCTGGAGCCGTCAGCCGATTGCCCACAATCGCGAGCGGCCGGGTGATACCGTCCTCACCGGTTGCCTCGGCGCGGGCGGGGCTGAAGGGCAGGGGGATGCCCGCACCGCAATCGGCGACCAGCATCGGCGGGAGTGCAGCGCGGCGTTCCTCCACTGCGGCAAGGCTGCGGGCGATCTGCCGCGCACTTCCCGCCGCATGGCCCAGCGCCGCCAGCACCGCCGCCAGCGCGTCATCAGCGACCATCTGCTGGCGGCCGTCGACGTCGGTCCATTCGCGCGCCACCCCTGCGGCTTGTGCCAGCGCGTGCAGTTGCTCCATCGCCGCCTCCGTCCGATTGGGCCTGTGCTTAGCCCTCGCATCGGGCCGCATCGGCCGCTTGGCAAGCCGGACGCGGCCATCTCATGCGTATGAATACGATTGTGGCGTCACTTCTGCGATTGCTGCACACCGGCGCACCTGATTAGTGTGGTACCCACAGCCGGGGGGCAAACGGGCAACCGTCTAAGTGCTGGCGTCTTCGTGCAGGCACACCGCCAACCCCAGCCTTGTGGGCACCAGAAGGAGTATGCGCCGCGTGACAATTGGCCCGAACGGCAAGTCAGGGGAACTCGAAGCCCGCATCCTTGGCGCCCTGCGCCACCGCGTCGGCAAGAACGAACGCGCGGCCAAGCCGCATGACTGGTACAATGCCGCCGTGCTCGCCCTGCGCGACGATATCATCGACAACTGGTTCGCCTCCACCTCCCGCGCGCATGAAGCAGGGGCCAAGCGGGTCTATTACCTCAGCCTCGAATTCCTGATCGGGCGGCTGCTGCGCGATGCACTGTCGAACCTCGGCGTCACGCGCGAGATGGAGCAGGCGCTGCGCGAACATGGCCTCGATCTGGCGGCGCTGGAGGAGCTGGAGCCTGACGCCGCGCTCGGCAATGGTGGGCTGGGGCGGCTGGCGGCGTGCTTCATGGAAAGCCTCGCCAGCCTCGACATCCCGGCCTTCGGCTACGGCATCCGCTACATCAACGGCATGTTCCGCCAGCGGATCGACGATGGCTGGCAGGTGGAGCTGCCCGAAACCTGGCTCGCCCATGGCAATCCGTGGGAGTTCGAGCGGCGCGAAAGCTCCTACCTCGTCGGCTTTGGCGGCGAGGTGACGAGCGATGCGGGCAAGATTCGCTGGACCCCTGGCGAAAAGATCGAAGCGACGGCGGTCGATACTCCGGTGGTCGGCTGGCAGGGCAAGCGGGTGAACACGCTACGGCTGTGGACCGCCAATGCGATGGACCCGATCCAGCTCGATGCCTTCAATGCGGGCGACCACGCCGGTGCCCTCGCTGGGCAGGTGCGCGCCGATAGTCTGGTGCGGGTGCTCTATCCGGCAGATTCGACCCCGGCCGGGCAGGAATTGCGGCTGCGGCAGGAGTTCTTCTTCTCGTCGGCCAGCATTCAGGACATCGTCCGCCGCCACGTGCAGTATTATGGCGACATCCGCACTCTGCCCGACAAGGCGGCGATCCAGCTGAACGACACGCATCCGTCCGTCGCGGTGGCCGAGCTGATGCGGCTGCTCAAGGACGAGCATGGGCTGGACTTCGACGAAGCATGGGAGATCACCCGCGCCACGATCGGTTACACCAACCACACCCTGCTGCCCGAAGCGCTGGAAAGCTGGCCGCTGCCCTTGTTCGAACGGCTGCTGCCGCGCCATATGCAGATCGTCTATGCGATCAACGCCAAGGTGCTGCGCGAGGCGCGCAAGGCCGGGCTGGACGATGCGGCCATCTCCGCGATCTCGCTGATCGACGAACATGGCGAGCGGCGCGTGCGGATGGCGAACCTCGCCTTTGTTGGCGCGCATTCGGTCAATGGGGTGGCCGCGCTGCACACCGATCTGATGAAGCAGACGGTGTTCGCCAATCTCCATCAGCTCTACCCTGACCGGATCAACAACAAGACCAACGGGGTGACCCCGCGCCGCTGGCTGCATCAGTCGAACCCGCGCCTCACCAGCCTGATCCGCGAAGGCATCGGCAGTGGCTTCATGGCCGAGGCCGAGCAGCTTGCCGACCTTTCGAAATTTGCGGGCGATGCCGCCTTTGGGGAGCGGGTTGACGAGATCAAGCGCGCCAACAAGGTCGATCTGTCGAACCACCTGCGCGAGCTCACCGGCATCCGGCTCGATCCCGACGCGCTGTTCGATGTGCAGATCAAGCGCATCCACGAATACAAGCGCCAGCTGCTCAATCTGATCGAGACGGTCGCGCTCTATGACCAGATCCGCAGCCACCCCGAACGTGACTGGGTGCCGCGGGTGAAGATCTTCGGCGGCAAGGCCGCGCCGACCTATCACAACGCCAAGCTGATCATCAAACTCGCCAATGACATCGCCAAGCGGATCAATTGCGACCCTAGCGTGGGCGAATTGCTGAAGGTGGTGTTCGTCCCCAATTACAACGTCAGCCTGGCCGAGCGGATCATTCCGGCGGCCGACTTGTCCGAACAAATCTCGACCGCCGGGATGGAAGCCTCCGGCACCGGCAACATGAAGTTCGCCTTTAACGGTGCGCTGACGATTGGGACGCTCGACGGCGCGAATATCGAGATCATGGAGCGCGTCGGGCGCGAGAATATCGTGATCTTCGGCATGACGGCGGAGGAAGTCGCCGCCCAGCGCGCCAATGGCTACAACCCCCGCGCCGTGATCGAAGGCTCGCGCGAACTGGCGCAGGCGGTGAATTCCATCGCCAACGGCGTGTTCAGCCCGGACGAGCCAGACCGCTACAAGGGGCTGATGGATGCCCTCTACAGCTCCGACTGGTTCATGGTAGCCGCCGATTTCGATGCCTATGCCGCCGCCCAGCGCGAGGTCGATGGCCGGTGGCGTGACCGGGGGGCGTGGCGCAAGTCGGCGATCATGAACATCGCCAATGTCGGCTGGTTCTCGTCCGATCGCACGATTGGCGAATATGCGCGCGAGATCTGGGGCGTGCTGTGAAGCCCCCGCCAGAGGCCATTGCTGCGCTGCTGGACGGCACTCATGCCGATCCGTTTGCGCTGCTTGGCCCGCACGAAGGGCCGGAAGGCACCTTCGCCCGCGCGATCCTGCACGGGGCAGAAGAAGCGGAGGCATTTTCGCTCAAGGGCGGCAAGCTCGGCACAATGACCCGCGTGGATAGCGCTGTGTTCGAGGGCAAGCTGCGCGGCAAGCCCAAGCCGATCCGCTATCGCTGCCGGGGGTATGGCAACGAATGGTGGGTGACGGACCCCTATAGCTTCGGCCCGGTGTTCGGCCCGATGGATGATTTCCTGATTGCCGAGGGCACCCATCTGCGCCTCTTCGACAAGCTCGGCGCGCATGTGACCGAGCATCAGGGCTGCCAAGGCGTTCACTTCGCCGTCTGGGCACCCAACGCACGCACCGTGAACCTTGTGGGCGATTTCAACGGCTGGAACGGCGCGGCTCACATGATGCGCCGCCGCGTCGATATCGGCGTGTGGGAAATCTTCATCCCCGATATCGGCGCTGGCACCGCCTACAAATATCGCATCACGGGCCCGGATGGCACGGTGCAGCCGCTCAAGGCCGATCCCTTCGCCTTCGCCAGCGAGCTGCGCCCCAAGACCGCCAGCATTGTGGCCCACCCCGGCAAGCGCGAATGGGGCGACGCCGCTCACCGCGCCCACTGGGCCAGCGTCGATCCCCGGCGTGAGGCCATATCGATCTACGAAGTCCACCCCGGTTCGTGGCAGCGCGACGATAATGGCTGGTTCCTGACCTGGGACGAAATGGCCGCGCGGCTGATCCCCTATGCGACACACATGGGCTTCACCCACATCGAGTTCCTGCCCGTCTCCGAGCATCCCTATGACCCCAGCTGGGGCTACCAGACGACCGGGCTCTATGCCCCCTCGGCTCGGTTCGGGGACGTTGAGGGGTTCGCCCGCTTCGTCGATGGCGCACACCGTGCCGGGGTCGGTGTGCTGATCGACTGGGTGCCCGCGCACTTCCCCGTCGATGAACACGGCCTCGCCCGCTTCGACGGCACGGCGCTCTACGAACACGAAGACCCCCGCCTCGGCTTCCACCCCGACTGGAACACCGCGATCTACAATTTCGGGCGCAAGGAAGTGCGAAGCTTCCTCGTCAACAATGCGCTGTTCTGGGCCGAGCAGTACCATGTCGATGGCTTGCGCGTGGATGCGGTCGCCTCGATGCTGTACCGCGATTACTCGCGCAAGGCGGACGAATGGATCCCCAATGCCGAAGGGGGTCGCGAGAATTGGGAGGCGGTGGAGTTCATGCGCGCCACCAACCGCGCACTCTATGGCAGCCACGCTGGCGTGATGACGATTGCCGAGGAATCGACCTCATGGCCCGGCGTCTCGCAACCCGCCTTCGATGAAGGGCCGCGCACCGCGCTCGGCTTCGGGTTCAAGTGGAACATGGGCTTCATGCACGACACGCTGCAATACATGGCGCGTGATCCGATCCACCGGAAATACCACCATCACGAAATCACCTTCGGGCTGGTCTATGCCTTCTCCGAGAATTTCGTCCTGCCGCTGAGCCATGACGAGGTGGTGCACGGCAAGGGCACGATCCTCGGCAAGATGAGCGGCGATGACTGGCAGCAATTCGCCAACTTGCGCGCTTACTATGCGATGATGTGGGGCTATCCCGGCAAGAAGCTGTTGTTCATGGGGCAGGAATTCGCCCAGCGCCGCGAATGGAGCGAGGAGCGCAGCCTCGATTGGCACCTGCTGGATGCGCCCGCGCATCGCGGCGTCGCCGATTTGATCCGTGACCTCAACCGCCTCTACCGCACCACCCCCGCGCTCCACGCCCGCGATTGCGAGGGGGAGGGGTTTCAATGGCTCATCTCGGACGATGCCGACAATTCGGTGTTCGCCTGGCTGCGCATGGCTCCGGGCGAGGCGCCCGTGGCGGTGATCGCCAATATGACGCCCGCGTTCCACACGGCTTACCGACTGCCGCTGCCACATGACGGCACATGGGCCGAAGTGCTCAACAGCGATGCCGAAATCTACGGCGGCAGCGGCAAGGGTAACATGGGGCAAGTCACAGCCGCAGACGGCGCGGCACATATCGTGTTGCCGCCGCTCGCCACGATAATGCTGCAATTCACAGGATAAGAAGGCGCAAAAGCCAGATCCACGGGGAGAGAATGGGATGATTGAGAGGACTTCGGGCAGACCGCTCGCGCGTGATGCGATGGCCTATGTGCTGGCGGGCGGACGCGGCAGCCGGTTGATGGAGCTGACGGACCGGCGCGCGAAACCGGCGGTCTATTTCGGCGGCAAGTCGCGGATCATCGACTTCGCGCTGTCGAACGCGATCAACTCCGGCATCCGCCGCATCGGGGTCGCCACGCAATACAAGGCGCACTCGCTGATCCGCCACATGCAGCGCGGCTGGAACTTCATGCGCCCCGAACGCAACGAAAGCTTCGACATCCTCCCCGCCAGTCAGCGCGTATCGGAAAACCAGTGGTACGAAGGCACCGCCGATGCCGTGTTCCAGAATATCGACATCATCGCCGCCCACGCGCCCAAGTACATGGTGATCCTCGCGGGCGATCACATCTACAAGATGGACTACGAATTGATGCTGCAACAGCACGTCAATTCGGGCGCGGATGTCACGATCGGCTGTCTGGTGGTGCCGCGCATGGAGGCGACCGGCTTCGGCGTGATGCATGTCGACGGCGCGGACAATATCACCGCCTTTGTCGAAAAGCCCAAAGACCCGCCGGGCATTCCGGGGGACGAGGGCATGGCGCTCGCTTCGATGGGCATCTACGTCTTCAACACCGATTTCCTGTTCGAGCAGCTTCGCCGCGATGCCGACGATCCGGCATCCAGCCGCGACTTTGGCGGCGACATCATTCCTTATATCGTCAAGCACGGCAAAGCGGTCGCCCACCGCTTCACCAACTCTTGCATCCGCGCGGCCGAGGAGATCGAGGAATATTGGCGCGATGTCGGCACGTTGGATGCCTATTTCGAGGCGAACCTCGACCTCACCGACACGGTGCCCAAGCTCAACCTCTATGACCGGGACTGGCCGATCTGGACTGACGCCGTCGTGGCCGCTCCTGCCAAGTTCGTGCATGACGAGGACGGAAGGCGCGGCTTTGCCGTGTCCTCGCTGGTATCGGGCGATTGCATCATTTCCGGCTCCGAAGTGCGCCGCAGCCTGTTGTTCACCGGGGTCAAGATCGGCAGCTTTTCCAGCGTGAGCGAAGCGGTGATCCTGCCGTATTGCAACATCGGGCGCGGGGCGAAGCTCAGCAAAGTGATCATCGATTCCGGCGTCCGCATCCCCGAAGGCATGGTGATCGGCGAAGACCCGGTGCTGGATGCCCAGCGCTTCCGCGTGTCGGAGAAAGGCGTGGTGCTGGTCACCCGCGACATGATGGCGAAGCTGAAGCTGTGAGCATAAAAGTCCTGTCGGTCGCGTCAGAGGCGGTGCCGCTGGTCAAGACCGGCGGGCTTGCAGACGTGGCGGGTGCGCTGCCAGCCGCGTTGGCGGCGCAGGGCGTGGAGGTGACGACTTTCATCCCCGGCTATCCCGCAGTGCTGAAAGCGCTCGGCAAGGCGAAGGCGGTTCATTCGTGGGACGCGCTGCTGGGCGAGAAAGCGCGGTTGCTGACGGGCAAAATCGGCGGCTATCCGCTGCTGGTGCTCGATGCGCCCGCGCTGTTTGCGCGCGAGGGCGGGCCATACTCGGACGCCTCGGGCCGGGATTGGGACGACAACTGGCGCCGCTTCGCCGCCTTCGCCCGCGCCGCCGCCGATATTGCGGGCGGGGCGGTGAAGGGCCGCAGCTTCGATCTTGTCCATGCGCATGACTGGCAGACCGGGCTGGTGCCGGCCTATCTGCGCCTCGCCCCGCTGAAGGGCGGGCGAGTGGTGCCGAGCGTCATCACCATCCACAACATGGCGTTTCAGGGTTACTACCCTGCCGAGGTCTTCCCGCAGCTCGGCCTGCCGCCCGAGGCATGGACGGTTGACGGGGTGGAGAGCTACGGCGGGGTCGGGTTCCTCAAGGCCGGAATGCAGCTGGCCGATGCGATCACCACAGTCAGCCCGACCTATGCGGGCGAAATCCGCTCGGTCGAATTCGGAATGGGGCTGGAAGGGCTGGTGCTGGCGCGCTCCAACCGCGTTCACGGCATATTGAACGGCATCGATACGGCGGAATGGAACCCGGCGAGCGACCCACACCTCGCCGCCCGTTACACCGCCGGAAAGCTGGCCGCGCGGGCGAAGAACAAGCGCGCGGTGGAGCAGGAATTTGGGCTCGACCGGGACGATGGTCCGCTCTTCGTGGTGGTCAGCCGGCTCACCTGGCAGAAGGGTATGGATGTGCTCGAAACCGTGCTCGACCACCTCGTCGGGATCGGCGGGCGGTTGGCGCTGCTCGGTTCGGGCGATGCGGAGATTGCGCAAGCCTTTCAGGCCGCCGCCACACGCCATCCGGGGCGGATCGGCGTGAAGCTCGGCTATGACGAGGGCCTCTCGCACCGCTTGCAGGGCGGTGGTGATGCGATCCTGATCCCGAGCCGGTTCGAACCTTGCGGTCTGACCCAGCTTTACGGGTTGGCGTATGGCTGTGTGCCGGTCGTCTCGCGCACCGGGGGCCTCGCCGATACGGTGATTGACGCCAACCCCGCAGCGCTGGCCGCAGGGGTTGCCACCGGCATCCAGATGAACGCCGTCAGCCACGGCGCGCTCGCCATGGCGGTGAGCCGCGCGGTCGCACTTTACGCGCAGCCTGCGGCGTGGAAGCGGCTTCAGAAAAACGGAATGACAGCAGACTTTTCGTGGGGGGCGAGCGGCGCTGCCTACGCCGGGCTCTACCGCCAGTTGCTTGAGGAACAGGGATGATCACCACCGTCGCGACCACGCCGTTCGATGGCCAGAAGCCCGGCACATCGGGCCTGCGCAAAAAGGTGCGGGTGTTCCAGCAGCCGGATTATGCCGAAAACTTCATCCAGTCCGTGTTCGATGTGGCGGAACGGCCAGCCGGATCGACGCTGGTGATCGGCGGTGACGGGCGGTTCTACAACCGCACGGTGATTGCGCGGGCGATCGAGATGGCGGCGGCCAATGGCTATGCCCGTGTGCTGGTGGGGCAAGGCGGAATTCTCTCGACCCCCGCCGCCAGCCACGTGATCCGCAAATATGGCGCAAGCGGCGGGCTGATCCTCTCGGCCAGCCACAACCCCGGCGGGCCGGACGAGGATTTTGGCATCAAGTACAACATCGCCAATGGCGGCCCCGCGCCCGAGGCCGTGACCGAGGCGATCTACGCCCGGACCGGGACCATCGACCGCTGGCTGATGGTGGAGAGCGAGGCGGTGGACCTCGATCGGATCGGCGTCAGCCAAGTGGGCGAGATGGTTGTCGAGGTGATCGATGCCGTCGCTGACTATGCGGCGCTGATGGAGGAACTGTTCGATTTCCCCGCGATCCAAGCCGCCGTGGCCAGCGGCGCGCTGACGATGGCGTTCGATGCGATGCACGCGGTGACCGGGCCTTACGCGACCGAAATCCTCGAACGCCGCCTTGGTTTTCCCGCAGGCACTGTCCGCAATGGCACCCCGCTGGAGGATTTCGGCGGCCATCACCCCGATCCCAACCTTGTCCATGCCTCCGAGCTTCACGACCTGATGATGTCGCCCGATGCCCCCGCCTTGGGCGCAGCGTCTGATGGGGACGGGGACCGCAACCTCATCATCGGCAAGGGCGTTTTCATCACACCCTCGGATTCGCTCGCGATGCTGGCCGCGAACGCGCACCTCGCGCCGGCCTATGCCGGGGGGTTGAAGGGCATTGCCCGCTCGATGCCGACCAGCACGGCGGCGGACAAGGTGGCCGAGGCGCTGGGCATTCCGGCGTGGGAGACGCCGACGGGGTGGAAATTCTTCGGCACATTGCTCGACGCGGGCAAAGCCACGATCTGCGGCGAGGAAAGCGCCGGGACCGGCAGCGATCATGTGCGCGAGAAGGACGGGCTGTGGGCGGTGCTGCTGTGGCTCAACATTCTGGCGGTGACGGGTAAGCCGGTGCTGCAGATCGCCACCGAGCACTGGGCGCGGTTCGGGCGCAATTACTACGCGCGTCACGATTACGAGGCGATCGAGACGGCCAAAGCCAACACGCTGATGGCGGCGCTGGAGGGCTCGCTCGCGAGCCTGCCGGAGCACAGCTTCGGGCCACTGACCGTCGCTGCCGCCGACCAGTTCGCCTATGTCGATCCGGTCGATGGCTCGGAAAGCCGCAACCAGGGAGTGCGGGTGATGTTCGCCTGCGGTTCGCGGATCGTGTTCCGCCTTTCGGGCACCGGGACGGAAGGCGCGACCTTGCGGGTCTATCTCGAACGCTACGAAGGGCCGGAGGGGCGCTTGGCCGAAGAAACCCCCGCCATGCTCGCCGACCTGATTGCCGCGGCCGAAGCCATTGCCGGGATCGCCGCGCACACCGGCCGCACCGCGCCTGATGTGGTGACGTGACAACAAGCCCGTTCGTGTCGAGCGAAGTCGAGACACAAGCAGGGCCTCTCGAATTCGCTCGAGGCGAACGGAGATGGGTTTGAAACTGGGGAGCCATGTAACAGGGAGATCGACTCACTTCGCCGTAGCCGCACTGCTGGCCGAAGCCGTTGAGCTGTGTCTGTTCGACGGCGAGGCTGAAACCCGTCACCCGATGACCCGCGCGCATGAGGCGTGGACCCTTGAACTGCCCGGCGACCTCACCGGCACCCGCTACGGCTATCGGGCACACGGCCCCTATGCGCCAGAGCACAATCTCTGGTTCGATCCGGCAAAGCTGCTGGTCGATCCCTATGCGCTGGAACTCGACCGCCGCTTCGTCCAGCACCCGCGCCTCGCGCAATATGGCGAAGACACCGCTGACATCGTCCCGCGCGCCATCGTGACAGGGTCGCTGCCGGAGGTGCCGCCCGCTCCTCCCCGGTTCCAGCGCGGCGGGCTGATCTACGAATTGAACGTCGCGGGGTTCACGGCGCTCCACCCTGAGGTGCCGGAAGCCCAGCGCGGCACCATCGCCGCGCTCGCCCATCCGACCGTGATCGCGCACCTCAAGAAACTCCATGTCAGTGCGGTCGAGCTGATGCCGATCATCGCGTGGATCGACGAGCGGCACCTGCCGCCGCTCGGCCTCGCCAATCACTGGGGCTATAACCCGGTGGCGATGATGGCGCTTGATCCCGGCCTGTGTCCCGGCGGCGTGGCGGAATTGCGCAAGACCGTGGCGGCGCTGCACGAAGCGGGGATCGGGGTAATCCTCGATCTGGTGTTCAACCATTCGGGCGAGAGCGACATCCACGGCGGCACGCTGTCCCTGCGCGGGCTGGACCCCGCCGCCTATGCCCGCAGCGCGGATGGCACGCTGATCAATGACACCGGCTGCGGCAACACGCTCGACTTTGCCAATCCGGCGGTGCGGCGGCTGATGATCGACACGCTCGACCATTTCGTGCGTCATTGCGGCATCGACGGTTTCCGCTTCGACCTCGCCCCTGTGATCGCGCGCGGGCCGGGGTTTGACCCCCACGCCCCGATCTTCGCCGAACTCGCCGCCCACCCGCGCCTTGCCGACCGCGTGATGATTGCCGAGCCATGGGATATCGGCCCCGGCGGCTACCAGCTCGGGCGCTTCCCGGCCAACTGGCTCGAATGGAACGACGCTTACCGCGACGATGTCCGCCGCTTCTGGCGCGGGACCGGGGGAGTGGGGGCGCTCGCCACCCGCATCGCGGGGTCATCCGACCTGTTCGGTGCCGACTGCCGCAGCATCAATTTCCTCGCCGCGCATGACGGCTTCACCTTGGCCGACACGGTCGCCTACGAGCACCGCCACAACCACGCCAATGGCGAGGATAATCGCGACGGGCATGGCGAGAACCACTCGTGGAATGGCGGCATCGAGGGGCCGACGGACGACCCGCAAGTGCTCGCCCGCCGCGCTGCGGACAAACGCGCGCTGCTCGGCACCCTGTTCGCCTCGACCGGCACGATCATGCTCACCGCAGGCGATGAATTCGGCCACACCCAGAACGGCAACAACAACGCCTATTGTCAGGATGTGCCGGTGGACTGGGCGGGGCGCGACGTCGCGCTAGAGGATCACGTCGCTGCACTGGCCGCCCAGCGCGCGCGGCACCTCGCCGCCTATACTGGCTTTGCCGAGGGCGGCGCGTGGCTGTCACCTGAAGGCGATTCGATGACGCCTGCCCTGTGGGACGATCCGGCGACTGACGGCTTCACCTATGAGCGTCGGCACGGGGATGATCCCGCCACGCTGCGGGTCAGCCGCAACAGGCGCGAGGCGCATTGGTCGCGTTGAAGGCAAACCGCTTCAGTGCGATTACGCTTCCAGCTCGACGTCCCAATACAGCCAGTCGCGCCAGGTTTCGTGCAGGAAATTGGGCGGGAACAGCTTGCCGTGCTGCTGCAATTGCCAGCTGGTCGGGCGAATCGGAGTTTGATGCACGGGCATCGCGGCCTGTTTGGGGGTGCGGCCACCCTTCTTCATGTTGCACGGCGCGCAGGCGGTGATGATGTTCTCCCACGTGGTGCGCCCGCCCAGTCGGCGTGGGGTCACGTGGTCGAAGGTCAGATGCTCGGTGCTGCCGCAATACTGGCACTGGAAGCGGTCGCGCAGGAACACGTTGAAGCGGGTGAAAGCCGGAAATTCCGAGTGCTTCACATATTGCCTGAGCGCGATCACGCTCGGGATTTTCATGTCGAAGTTGGGCGAGTGCACCTCGCGGTCATAGCTCGCGACAATGTCCACCCGGTCAAGGAACACCGCCTTGATCGCGGTCTGCCACGGCCACAGGCTTAGGGGGTAATAGGACAAGGGGGTGTAATCGGCGTTGAGCACCAGCGCCGGGCACGCAGACAGGTTGCGCGTTGGGTCTTCATCAACCCCGCGGAACCGGGCAACTCTTTCGATCAGTTCGGCATTGAACACGATGCGCGTTCCTCCCTGATTGACGTGCATCCTGACGTGGCATGGCAAAGAGTCAAACCCGTTACAGGGTGGGTATCCACAGGGCCGAGTGTTTTGGACCCTGTGGACGACCTGTGGATAGCGCAAGAATATGTCCTGTGGCATGGGGCGGCGATGCCCGAGTGTGTGCCGCAAGTGACCCGTTTTGCGCCCAGCCCCAACGGGCGGCTGCATCTCGGCCATGCCTTGAGCGCCATTATCGCGCATGATCTGGCGCGGGAAAGCGGCGGGCGGTTTCTGCTGCGGATCGAGGATATCGACGGCCCGCGCTCCCGTCCGGAACTGGCCGATGAATTCCGCCGCGATTTGGAATGGCTGGGACTGGAGTGGGACGAAGTGCCCGCACAATCGACGCGGCTCGCCAGCTATGCCGCTGCCGCCGAGGCGCTGAAGGCGCGCGGGCTCATCTATCCCTGCACCTGCACCCGCAAGGAAATCGAGGAAGCGGGGGCGGTGGAGGGCTCGGACCCCGGCTCGGGGGCCGGGGCAAGTGGTCTGATCTACCCCGGCACCTGCAAGCGGCAGCCGCCTGACCCCTCCCGCCCCGCCGCATGGCGGCTGGATGCGGCCAAGGCGCTCGCGGAGACCGGCCCGCTGACCTGGGACGACGCGCTCGCCGGAGCGCAGGCGGTCGACCTCTCTGGCCTTGGCGATGTCGTGCTAGTGCGCAAGGATTTGCCCGCCAGCTACCACCTCGCCGTGACACTCGATGATGCGGCGGATGGGGTGACGTTGGTGACGCGCGGGGCCGATCTGTTCGCCGCCAGCCACGTGCACCGCACGCTGCAAGATCTGCTCGGGCTCCCGGTGCCGCGCTGGCATCACCACCCGCTCTTGCTCGGCGCAGACGGCGAAAAACTCGCCAAGCGCCGAGGATCACCGGCCTTGGCTGAGCGACGCGCGGCGGGCGAGGACGGGCGGATGCTTGCCGAACAACTCAGGTTGCAACATTTGTCACTTGGAACCTGACGCTCAAGCGTCCATTTAGATACGCATGAACTATGTCCTCGTGCCCGTATTGCTTGTCCTCATGGGACTGGTGGCCTTTTCGCTGATCAAGGGAATCGTCGCATTCCTCAAGACGACCAAGATCGACCTTGAAACCGGCGAAGGCTCGACCGCGACTGATATGCAGCTCGCCCAGAACAAGGCGATGTTCGCGCGCATCAAGTATCAGGCGCTGGCGATTGTGGTCGTGGCGATCATCATGGCAGCATCGCGCTAAGCCCTTCGCCCCATGGTCAAGCTGAACAAGATTTACACCCGCACCGGGGATGATGGCACCACGGGCCTCGTCGATGGCTCGCGCTGCCCGAAGCACTCCGCGCGCATCAACGCGATGGGGCTGGTGGACGAGGCGAACAGCGCCATTGGGCTGGCGGCGGTGCTGATGTCTGGAGCGCCGGGCGCTGACATCACCCGCATCCAGAACGACATGTTCGATCTGGGCGCTGATCTGGCGACGCCGGGCGATGATTTCGCCCCGTCGGAGATGGTGCTGCGCATGGTGCCGTCGCAGGCCGAATGGCTCGAAGCGCGGATCGATGCCTTGAACGAAAAGCTTCAGCCGCTGACCAGCTTTATCCTGCCTGGCGGAACCGAACTTGCCGCACGTCTGCACGTCGCCCGCGCCACCACCCGCGCGGCAGAGCGGGCAATGGTAATGCTAGCCGCCGAATTGCCCGTTAACCCGGCGGCGCTGGCCTATATCAACCGGCTGTCGGATTATCTGTTCGTGCTCGCCCGTGTGGTGAACGATAACGGCAAGCGCGACGTGAAGTGGGTCCCCGGCGCTAATCGCTAGCTTTTGCACCCGGCCGTCGCTAACAGCGCGGCCAATTGCTGCACTTGCGAAGGACACATCATGCGCACCATCGCCGTCATCGGGGCCGGACAAATGGGCACCGGCATCGCCCAGACGATTGCCGCCAACGGCATGAACGTGATGCTGACCGATGTTGACCTCGCCCGCGCCGAAGCCGGAAAGGCCAATGTCGAAAAGGCGTTGGTCAAGCTGATGGGCCGCGGCAAGATCGAAGCAGCGGAGGCCGAAAGCCTGCTCGCGCGCATCACCCCCGTCGCCGATTACGCTCCTTTCGCGGAGGCCGACCTCATCATCGAAGCCGCGACCGAGCGCGAGGAAATCAAGAACGCGATCTTCGCAAACGCCGGCAAGGTGCTTAGCGCGGGCGCGATCATGGCGTCCAACACCTCGTCAATCCCGATCACCCGGATGGCCAACCACTCGCCCGATCCGGCGCGCTTTATCGGGCTCCATTTCTTCAACCCGGTGCCCGTCATGGGCCTGATCGAAGTGATCCCCGGCCTCGCCACCGCACAGGACACCACTGACCGCGTCACCGCTTTCGCCAAAGGGTTGGGCAAGGAAGTGGTGCTGAGCCAGGACGAGCCCGGCTTTGTCGTCAACCGCATCCTGCTGCCAATGATCAATGAGGCGGTGTTCGTGCTCGGCCAGTCCACGGCCGGGATTGAGGATATCGACAAGGGCTGCCGCCTTGGCCTCAACCACCCGATGGGGCCGCTGCAACTCGCCGATTTCGTCGGGCTCGACACCTGTCTCGACATCATCAACGTGCTCTACACCACCACGCGCGACAGCAAGTATCGCGCGGCGCCGCTGCTGGTGAAGTATGTCGAGGCCGGTTGGCTCGGCCGCAAGACCGGGCGCGGGTTCTACGATTACACCGGCGAGGTGCCGGTTCCGACCCGCTAGGGGTTACTTCGGCTCGATCGTCATTTCGCGGTCGGAGATAAACGGCTCGCTTATCGTCGTGGGTCCGCGATGGTCCACAACCGCAGTTGGCGATAAAGGCGCGGTCATCGGATTGCCGCCTGCGTTCGCTGCCGCGCCAGAGACCTTCGCGCCGGCTTTGCCATCGGCCCCATATTCCCCGAAGACCGCACTTTTGCTGCCCAAGCCCGCATCGGCCTTGCCCGGCTTGTCACCCTGGCTCTGCCCCTCGGCAAAAGCCTGCGCCTCACTCGCGATGTTGGCGCGCTGGGCGCCGATCATGTCGGCCGCCGTGCCGACGATCCCGCTGTCCTCTGAAGTGCCGACGAGCGATACCGCGCTGAACACGGTCAGCCCGGCAAAGGCGAGCGCGGCTTTGCTGTTCTGGAACACCGACTTGTACATGGCTCGTGCCTAGCGCAGACGCGGTTAAGACTTCGTGCAAAGTGCTCTGTCGCGCCAAGCAACCGGACTGCCGCCCGGGGTGCAACATCTGGCCGGTTTGCAGGCTTATGCTTGGGCAAGGAGAAGAACCATGTCCGACCGCAAGCCCCCCGCTCCCTTATCTGACGATGGCCGCCCGCAAGGGCTGGCGCATGAAACCCGCAATGCCGAACAGGACGAGCGCGGCGAACAGGCGCAGGATGTCGCCGCCGATGCGCTTGATCCCGAATCGGGCCGCGGCGGAGGAACCGAAAGCCGCAAACCGCCTACGACTGGTCTGGACGATGATGACGGGGACGAGGCCGATCTGATCGACATCATGGACCGCATGGAAGAGACCGGCACGATCGACAATTCGGCCTTCGCGGGCGAGCCGGAACATGACGATGAGCCCACCCGCTATCGCGACAGCGGCAAGGACGCGGTGGACGATGACGACGATGACGACGCCGGGCCTGACGCGTTGCATGAAACTCGCCAGCCCTGACGCGGTGCTTGTCCTCGGCCTTGGCGCTCAGCGCTTGGGTTTGGGCAGGGCCCGCTTCCATTCGTAGAGCAGGTCAAGCGCCTCACGCGGGGTGAGCGCATCGAGATCGGCGTCGCGCAGAGCTTCGGCGAGTTGCTGTTCGGGCGAGGCGGGTGCGGGTTCAGCGGCCAGCGCGGCGAAGAGCGGCAGATCGCCCAGCCCTGCGGCAATTCCGCCAGTCGCGGTGCGGGTCGCTTCGAGCTTTTCGAGCACTGCCTTGGCTCGGGCGACCACCGGGGCCGGCACCCCGGCAAGTCGTGCGACCGCAAGGCCATAGGAGCGGTCGGCCGGGCCGTCGGCCAGTTCGTGTAGCAGTACCAGATCGCCCTGCCACTCGCGCGCGCGGACATGGTGGAGGCTCAGCGCCTCGCAGGTTTCGGCTAGACGGGCGAGTTCGTGGTAATGGGTCGCGAACAGGCAACGGCAGCGGATCTTGGAATGCACTGCCTCGGCCACCGCCCAGGCAAGCGCCAAGCCGTCATAGGTCGATGTGCCGCGTCCCACTTCATCGAGGATCACGAAGCTGCGGTTGGTGGCCTGCGCCAGAATAGCAGCGGTCTCGACCATTTCGACCATGAAGGTGGAACGGCCCCGGGCGAGGTTATCGGCCGCACCCACCCGGCTGAACAACCGGTCGACGAGGCCGATCCGCGCGGCGGTGGCCGGGACGAAGCACCCGGCCTGCGCCAGCACAACGATCAGCGCGTTCTGGCGCAGGAAGGTGGACTTGCCGCCCATGTTCGGCCCGCCGATCAGCCAGAGGCGGTTGGCCTCGGCCAGCTGGCAGTCATTCGCCACAAACCGCTCACCCGCTTTGGCGAGTGCCGCTTCGACCACCGGATGACGCCCGGCGGTGATGGAGAGGCCTGTGTCCTCGGCAATCTCCGGGCGGCACCAATCGGACTCGCTGGCGCGCTCGGCATTGCCGGCGGCGACATCGATCCGGGCGAGCGCGGCGGCGGTGGCGGCGATGGCGTGGCGCGCGGCGACCACTTCGGCGACCAGTTCCTCGAAATGCGCCTCCTCCGCGGCGAGGGCATGGCCTCCGGCTTCGGCAATACGGGCGGCTTCTTCGTGCAGCTTCAGCGAGTTGAACCGCACCGCGCCAGCCATCGTCTGACGGTGGGTGAAGCCACTGTCGGGCGCCATCAGCGCATCAGCATAGCGCGCGCCCACTTCGATGAAATAGCCGAGCACGCCATTGTGGCGGATCTTCAAGGTCGCGATGCCGGTTTCGTCACGGTAGCGCGCTTCCATCGCCGCAATCGCGCGGCGCGCATCGCCTGAGGTGGCGCGCAATTCGTCGAGCGCGGCGTCATAACCGTCAGCGATGAACCCGCCGCTCCCGCGCTCGGTCGGGGGTGAGGGCACCAGCGCGCGGGATAGCCAATCGGTCAGCGCGCCATGGCCAGTGAGCTTCGCCAGCACTTGGTCAAGCAGCGCTGGCCGATCCGGCGCGCCGCTCAGCCAATGGTGCAGGCGCATCGCCTCGGACATCCCATCGCGCAGCTGGCCGAGATCGCGGGGAGAGCCGCGCCCTGCCACCACGCGCCCGAGCGCGCGGCCGAGATCAGGGATGGCGCGCAAGGCCTCACGCAATTGCGCGCGTTCAATCGGACGGTCGCGCCAGAACTGCACCAGCGCGAGCCGCGCCTCGATCTGCGCGACATCGAGCAGGGGCGCAGACAGATCCTCCGCCAGCAGCCGCGAGCCTGCCCCGGTGACGCAGCGATCCACCGCGCCGATCAAGCTGCCCGCGCGGCTACCGGTGGTGCTTTCGAGAATCTCAAGGCTTGCCCGCGTCGCCGCGTCCATCGCCATGCCGGATTGCGCCGCGCGCGGAACAGGCGGCAGCAGCAGCGGCAGCTTGCCGCGTCCGACATGGTCGAGATAGGCGATTAACCCGCCCGCCGCGCCCAGCATCGCGCGGGAAAAATCGCCGAACGCATCGAGCGTCGCTACCCCATGCACCGCCTTCAGCCGCTCAGCCCCGGCATCGCTCGCGAAAGAGGTGCGCGGGCGGTAGATTGCCTCATCCGGGCCATGTTGCCAGTCCTCTGGCACCACGACCTCGCTCGGAGACAGCCGCGCCAGCGCCGCGCCAAGCTGATCGGCGGCGCATTCTTCCAGCACCATCGCGCCCGTGGACACGTCGACGGCAGCAATCCCCACCGTTCCGCGCAATTCCGCCAGCGCCGCAAGCACATTCGCACGGCGCGGTTCCAGCAGGGCTTCCTCGGTCAGCGTCCCCGCCGTCACTAGCCGCACAATCGCACGGCCCACCAGCACCTTGGACGAAGGCGTGCCTTCGCGCTTGGCCCGCGCTTTGGCTTCGTCAGGTGTTTCGACCTGTTCGGCAATCGCGACCCGGCACCCGGCCTTGATCAAGCGCGCGAGATAGCCCTCCGCCGAATGCACCGGCACCCCGCACATCGGGATCGGCGCGCCGCCATGCTCGCCCCGGGTGGTCAGCGCGATGTCGAGAATCTGTGCCGCCGTGCGCGCGTCCTCGAAGAACAGTTCGAAGAAATCGCCCATCCGGTAGAACAGCAGCGCATCGCCCGCTTCCTCGCGCAAAGCGAGGTATTGCGCCATCATCGGCGTGGGTTTGGAATCGGGAAGGGCGGCCATCATTCCGGCATTGCCCCATCGCCTGCGATTCGGAAATGTCCGCCGCTACGGCTTTCCCCCGCGCCGCGCCATTTCCGGCCTATCGCAACCGCCTTGGTGAGGCTAAGCGGAACGCGATTTTCCATTCGGACAAGCAGAGGGATCAGGCATCATGGCCGATGAGAACGCCACACCGAACAAGGGCGGCTTCACCGCGCGCGAGGCGCTGTTCTATCACGAGACCATCCGCCCCGGTAAACTCGAGATCGTCGCCACCAAGCCGATGACCTCGCAACGTGACCTGAGCCTGGCCTATTCGCCCGGCGTCGCAGTGCCGGTGGAAGCCATCGCCGCCGATCCCTCGCTCGCCGCGCGCTACACCGTCAAAGGCAATCTGGTCGCCGTGATCAGCAATGGCACCGCAATCCTCGGGCTGGGCAATTTGGGCGCGCTGGCATCGAAGCCGGTGATGGAAGGGAAGGCGGTGCTGTTCAAGCGGTTCGCCGACGTGGATTCGATCGACATCGAACTCGCCACCGAAGACCCCGAGGCTTTCATCAATGCCGTGGCATTGATGGAGCCGACCTTTGGCGGGATCAACCTTGAAGACATCAAGGCGCCAGAATGCTTCATCATTGAGGCGGCTCTGCGTGAGCGCATGAATATCCCGGTGATGCATGATGATCAGCACGGTACCGCGATCATCACCGCCGCCGGCCTGCTCAACGCCTGCCACATCACCGGACGCGATTTCAAGGACGTGAAGGTCGTGGTCAACGGCGCGGGTGCAGCGGCGATTGCATGCACCGCGCTGATCAAGGCGATGGGCGTGCGCCACGAAAACGTGATCATGTGCGACCGTTCCGGCCCGATCACGCCGGGCCGCGAAGGCGTTGACCAATGGAAGAGCGCCCATGCGGTCGCCACCACCGCGACCAGCCTTGAAGAAGCGCTGGTGGGCGCGGACATCTTCCTCGGCCTGTCGGCGGCGGGCGCGCTGAAGCCCGAATGGGTGCGCAAGATGGCGGAAAAGCCGATCATCTTCGCAATGGCCAACCCCGTCCCGGAAATTATGCCGGACGAAGCCAAGGCCGTCCGCTCCGATGCGATCATCGCCACCGGACGCAGCGATTTCCCCAATCAGGTCAACAATGTGCTGGGCTTCCCCTTCATCTTCCGCGGCGCGCTGGATGTGCAGGCGACCACGATCAATGAAGAAATGAAGGTCGCCGCCGCGCACGCTATTGCGGAACTCGCGCGCCGTCAGGTGCCCGAAGAAGTGGCCAGCGCCTATGGCAAGAACCACAAGTTCGGCACCGATTACATCATCCCCGCCCCGTTCGACCCGCGCTTGATCGAGGTGGTGTCCTCGGCCGTGGCCAAGGCGGCAATGGATTCGGGCGTGGCGCAGGCGCGGATTGAGGATTTCGAGGCTTACCGCATCCAGCTGCGCAGCCGCCTCAACCCCACCACTTCGGTGCTCAGCGGTGTGTACGAAGTCGCCAAGGCGAACCCCAAGCGGATGGTCTTTGCCGAAGCGGAAGAAGAAGTGGTGCTGCGCGCCGCGATCCAGTTCCGCGATTTCGGCTATGGCACGCCGATCCTGGTCGGTCGCACCAAGGCGGTGCTCGACAAGCTGCATCAGCTATCGGTCGGCGATCCGGGCAGCTTTGAAATCCAGAACTCGGCCGATAGCGAGCACGTTCCCGCGATGGTCGATTACCTCTACAAGCGGCTCCAGCGGCGCGGCTATACCGAGCGCGATGTGCGGCGCATGGTCAATCAGGACCGCAACGTCTTTGCGTCGCTGCTGGTCGCACTCGGCCACGGGGACGGGATCATCACCGGCATGACCCGCACCTTTGCGCAGACCGTGCGCGAGGTGAACCTGGTGCTCGATCACAAGCAGGGCGCGCTGCCGTTCGGCATCCACATGATGATCGGGAAGAACCACACGACCTTCCTCGCCGATACGACGATCAACGAGCGGCCCAATTCCGCCGAACTCGCCCATATCGCCAAGGAAACCGCCGCGGTCGCCCGGCGCATGGGGCATGAACCGCGTGTGGCGTTCCTCAGCTATTCGACCTTCGGTAACCCCTCGGGCCAGTGGCTGACTTCGATTCGCGAGGCGGTGGCGATTCTCGATCGGGAGGATCCGGGCTTCGAATATGAAGGCGAAATGGCGCCCGACGCCGCGCTCAATCCCAAGGTGATGGCGCTGTACCCGTTCAGCCGCCTGTCCGGCCCGGCCAACGTCCTGATCATGCCGGGGCTGCAATCGGCGAACCTTTCGGCCAAGCTGCTGCGCGAATTGGGCAGCAATGCCACGATCGGGCCGATGCTGATCGGGATGGAAAAGCCGGTGCAGATCGTGCCGATGACCGCCAGCGTGCCCGATGTGCTGACCCTCGCCGTGCTGGCGGGCGCGGGCGTCGTGGGATGAGATAGCGGAGCCCGGCGGATCGCGCCGGGCTCCTGCTACGCTTACGCTTCGGCAGCGGCGGGGTTGACCTCGCCCGAGGCGATCTGCGTCATGTGCTTGTCGCCGCTGCGGGTGTCGTCGAGGCATTGCGCCAGAACGCTGGCATCATTTTCCAGCCCGAGCCGCCGCGCGAACGCTGCTGCCGTGCCATAGCCCGAGATGCCGTAGTGGGTCATGCGCTGGTACTGCGCGATGATCGAGGCATCGCGGACGTCCTCATCCGAGAAATCCGCTTCGACCCCGTGCGCGCGCGCTTCGGCGGCGAGGCCTTCCATGCCCTTGCAATGTTCGCCGCGCGGGTTGGCATCGTGGTTTTCGATCAGCGTCTTGAGGTGGTCCATGCCCTCCTCAATCCCGTCCACGCCTGCGGTAAGCGCCTTGCGCAACTGGGCCGAGCTGGCGGCTTCCTTCAGCTCGCGCGTGACCTGAATGGCTTGGCGATTGGCGCTGTAGAGGTCCTGCAACTGATCGACGTAGAGATCCTTGAGCGTCGTGATGGTCATGTTGGTCGTCTCCGGTGAATGATTGCACCCCCATGTCACTCTGGCCCCAACCGCTCCGCGATGTTCTGTCATGGGTGTGGTAAGCTGCGGGGATCGGACGAGCCGCAGGCTGGCTGCGGCAGGGCGAGACAGGAGGCGGGGCCATGCGGGTGGGAAAGGCAGCGGTAACCTATTGGGCTATCGTGTTTGCGCTGGGCTTCGTGCTCGGCACGGTGCGGGTGCTGTGGGTGATCCCACTGGTGGGGCTGATGCCCGCGACCTTGCTGGAACTGCCGATCATCCTCACGGCGAGCTGGTTTGCGGCCGGGTGGATTTTGCGCCGCTTCGCCATAGCCACCCGGCGCGAGGCGCTGACCCTTGGCGTGCTGGCTTTCGCCATCCTGATGGCAGCGGAGTGCGCACTGGCTGGGGTGCTTTCGGGCGAGACACCGGCGCAGTGGCTGGCGGGGCTGCGGCAGCCGCACGCGCTGCTCGGTCTGGCAGGGCAGGTGGTGTTCGCGTTCATGCCGTGGTGGCGAACTGCGAAACCAATTCCCTGACAAAACATTGGCATGTCAGACGCGGCATGGCATCTTCGCCGCGCAGTAACGGGACGAGGGGGACTGACATGATTTCGGCTTATCTGCGCGCTGGCCTTGCGGCGCTGACCGCGTGCCTGCTGGCGCCTTTCGCGCCGCTCGCCGCGCAGGAGGTGGTTTTCACCAATGTCCGGGTCTTCGATGGCACCGCCGATACCCTGTCTGCGCCGACCACCGTGGTGGTGCGCGGGAATGTCATCGCCGCGATCGGGCCTGACGCCGCACCGACCTCTGCCGAGGTGACCGTGATCGACGGCACCGGTCAGACGCTGATGCCCGGCCTGATCGACAACCACGTCCATATGATGTTCAACAGCCTCGCGCCCGCCGAAATGGCCGCGCCGGACATGAGCCTTGAGAAGGTGATGGCGCTCTCCGCAGCGCAATCCAAGGCGATGCTGCTGCGCGGCTTTACCGCGGTGCGCGATGTCGGCGGGCCCTCGTTCCAGTTGAAGCTGTTGATCGACAGCGGCAAGGTGATGGGCCCGCGCATCTGGCCGTCAGGGCCGATGATCTCGCAGACCTCGGGCCATGCCGACCTGCGCCATCCGAGCGAACCCTCGCGCCGCTTTTCCGGCAGAATGTCCAAGGCCGAGGCAATCTGGGCCAGCGTCGTCGCCGACGGGCGGGACGAAGTACTGACCGCGGTGCGCGAGAACCTCAGGCTCGGTGCGAGCCAGATCAAGATCGCGGCCGGCGGGGGCACGAGCTCGGAATATGATCCCCTCGACGTCACCCAATATACGCTCGACGAGATGAAGGCGGCGGTCGATGCGGCCTCTGACTGGAACACCTATGTCACCGTCCACGCCTATCACCCCAAATCGGTGCGCCGCGCGATCGAGGCGGGGGTCAAGGTGATCGAGCATGGCAATCTGCTCGATGAAGACACGCTCAAACTGATGGCGGAAAAGGGCATCTGGCTGTCAGGGCAAATGCTGGTCGATTCGACCGAGGCGATGGACCCCAAGCGGCGCGAGAAGCGCAAGCCCGTGATCGAAGGGCAGAAGATCGTCTGGCCCATGGCAAAGCGTCTGGGCGTGAAGCTCGCCTGGGGCACGGATTTCCTGTTCGAGCCTGAGCTCAACGCCCAGCAAAACGCCTATATCCTGCGGCTGAAGCCCTATTTCACCCCTGCCGAGCTGCTCAAGCTGGTGACCTCTGGCAATGCCGAATTGCTCGCCTTGTCCGGCCCGCGCACGCCTTATGAGGGGCGGCTGGGCGTGGTCGAGCAGGGTGCGCTCGCCGATCTCATTCTGGTGCGGGGTGATCCGCTGGCGGATATCGACCTGATCGGCGATCCGGCGCGCAATTTCACCGTCATCATGAAGGACGGGGTGATCGTGAAAAGCGCCGCGGAATGATCCGCGCGGGGTGGCTGGCCGCCGCCTTGGCGCTGGGCGGGTGCGTGTCCTATCCCGATGTGTCGGCGCCGGTCGCCGGAGTCGCGCCTGCACCCGGTCCGGCCCCGGCGACGCTCAGCGTGATGACCTATAACCTCGAAGGCCTGACATGGCCCGCGCGCACCGGCCGAGCACCATTTCTCGAAGAGATGACCGCCGAATTTGCCCGGATGGAGCAGGCGGGCCTTCTGCCAGATGTGATCGTGTTTCAGGAGGCCTTCAGCACGGCGGCGCTGCGCACGGCGACCTCGACCCCGCATCTCCATGTCGCCCTCGGTCCGCGCGCGCCGACCCGTTCCGGCTTGCCCAAGACCCGCGATCCGGTGCTGCGCAAGCGCAACTATCTGCGCGGTGAATGGGGCATCCGGTTCATGGGCAGCGGCATCGCCATCGCCTCGCGCTATCCGATCATCGCGTCTTATAGCCAGCCCTATGGCCCGACCTCCTGTGCAGGCTGGGACTGCCTTGCCAACAAGGGCGTGATGCTGGTGCGGATCGCGGTTCCCGGCCTTGCCGATCCCATCGAGATCGCCACTACCCACATGAATGCGCAAGGGGCGTCCAAGGCCCCACCCGAAAAGCACCTCGCCGCCCACATCGCCCAGTCGGCCGAGCTGGCCGACTTCCTCGACCGGGTCAGTCAGGTCGGCAGCCCGTTGGTGCTGGCGGGTGACTTCAACATGCGCCGCAGCCCCGCGCGGTTCGATGCTTTCGAGCAGCAGAATGGCTACCAACTGGCACGCCGTTATTGCCTGGAAGCCCGTGCCGATCCGGCCAAGCCAGCCTGCGACATTCGCCTGAGCTTCGACGGGGACGAGCCGTGGTTCGACACGCAGGACCTGCAAATCTACGATGATGGCGCACGCACGTTACTCCGCCCGGTGCGGATCGAGGCGTGGTTTGACGGACCGGATGCAGGCGGCAAGCTGTCGGATCACGACGCCTATGTGGTCACCTACGCGATCCTGCCCGCCGACAAGCATTGAGGCTTACCGCCGCCGGAAGCGGAAGTACCACACCTCGTGCCCATAGACCGTGCGGGCCTTGTGTTCGTAGCGCGTCTCGGGCCAGCCGGAGGGGCGGACCTGCCAGTCGGCGGGTTTCTCGACCACCCATTCGAACAGGTCGGTGTGACGCTGCATCACCATCAGCGCGTAGCGCAGGTACACTGCGTGGTCCGTGCCGAACCGGAACTCGCCGCCTTGTTTCATCTTGGCGGCGAGCAGCTTGATCGGACCGTCGTTGACCATGCGCCGCTTGGCATGGCGCGCCTTGGGCCAGGGGTCGGGATGGAGCAGATAGGCCATGGTCAGCGCGCCATCGGGGATGCGTTGGAGCACCTCCAGCGCGTCGCCGTGATGCAACCGGATATTGGCGAGGCGCTGGTCGGCCACATGGGTCAGCGCCTGCGCCACACCGTTGACGAAGGGCTCCGCGCCGATGAAGCCGTGATCGGGCAGCAGATCGGCACGGTAAGCGAGATGCTCGCCCCCCCCGAAGCCGATCTCGAAATGCAGCGGGCGCGAATCGCCGAACAGCACTTCGCTGGTCACCGGGCCTTCGGCAGCCACAGAAATCTGCGGCAGGAGGGTATCGACCAACCCCTGCTGATACTTGCGCAACTTCTTCCCGACAGAGCGGCCATAGAGCCGCGCGATGGTGGTCGGATCGCCTTCCTTGAACGCTGTCATGGGGCGGGCGCTTGGCACGCAGCCCGGCGCGGCACAAGAAAATCGTGCTGGACGCAAGGCCGCGCGCTGTGGTGATCAGAGCCGATGACGACCCCGTCCCCAATTTGTGCCGAGGCGCTCAACCACAAGGAGCTGGAAGTCCTGCGCTTGCTGGCGGCTGGGCATACGGTGAAGTCGATCGCTGCCGGACTGGAGCGCTCGGAAGCCTCGATCAACGAGCGACTGCGCGAGGCGCGGCGCAAGACCGGGGTGGGCAGCAGCCGTGAACTTGCGCGGTTGCTCGCAGAACAGAAAATCTGGGACAGGAAAATCGATCTGTCCCCCGGCGAGCCTTCCGCCGAGGAACCGTCCGTGCCCCGCCGAAAGGGGTTCGAATGGACGAAAGGAAAGATCGCCATGCTCACCTTGCTCTCCGCCGCCGCCCTCGCGCTCGCGCTCACTGCCGGGAATCTCACCCCCGAGACTGCCGGAACTGCGCAGGCCGCCACGGCTGCGCCTTTGCGCGGAACGCCGCTGACTGGGCGCTGGTCGCTCGATGTGGCGAAAATCCCGGAAGGGGAACGACCGCGCGCGGTCACAATCGCCTTCTCGCCTGCCCCTGAGGGGCGCTGGCACACGGTGGTCACGATCGAGAGCCCCGACGGCGCGCTACAAAAGGCCGAATCGACCGCTGCTCTGGATGGCGTGGCGGTGCCGGTGACGGGATCGATGGGGGGGATCGACTCGGTTTCGCTACGCCAGCCGGAGTCAGGCACGCTGGTGATGACCCTAGGCAAGGACGGCAAGCGCGTCTCGACCCGGGTTTACACCGTTGCAGGGGATGGGAGGACGATGACCGAAACCATCGTCTGGGCCGCCGAGGGGATGCCGGACATCGTGACGACGACCTTCAACCGCATTGGCTGAAACGCGAACGCCCGGAGCCAAGGCCCCGGGCGTTCCCGTCAACAATTATGTAGCGCGCTGTTCCGGCCCAAAGGGTCGCAAGGCCGACCGGCCGCCCGCAGGCGCTTGATCCTGAAAGGATCGAACCGCGCCGAGGACGAGGGCGCGGAGGCGCCCTCGCAACAAATTACGCCGCTTCGACCACCGCTTCGTCGTCGCGCAGCACGTAACCGCGGCCCCACACGGTTTCGATGTAGTTCTCGCCGCCGCAAGCCAGCGACAGCTTCTTGCGCAGCTTGCAGATGAACACGTCGATGATCTTGAGTTCCGGCTCGTCCATCCCGCCATAGAGGTGGTTGAGGAACATTTCCTTGGTCAGCGTGGTGCCCTTGCGAAGCGAGAGCAGCTCCAGCATCGCATATTCCTTGCCGGTGAGGTGCACACGCGCGCCATCGACTTCGACCGTCTTGGCATCGAGGTTCACGGCCAGCTTGCCGGTGCGGATGACCGACTGCGAGTGGCCCTTCGAACGGCGCACCACGGCATAGATGCGGGCGACCAGTTCTTCGCGGTGGAAGGGCTTGGTGACGTAATCGTCAGCGCCGAAGCCGAAGCTGCGGATCTTCGAATCCATCTCCGAGATGCCCGAAAGGATCAGCACCGGGGTCTGCACCTTGGCAACGCGCAGCTTCTTGAGCACGTCGTAGCCATGCATGTCAGGCAGGTTCAGGTCGAGCAGGATGATGTCGTAATCATACAGCTTGCCGAGATCCAAACCCTCCTCGCCGAGGTCGGTCGAATAGACATTGAAGCCTTCGGTGGTGAGCATCAGCTCGATGGCCTTGGCGGTGGTCGGTTCGTCTTCGATCAGCAGAACGCGCATCTTAGTCCCCCGTGAAATCCGGTGTCTGTCCCCTGGTAACCCCTGCTTAGGAGAGGTTGCCGTCTGTTAACCACGCCACTTCTCACCAAAAAAGGTTAATAAGAAGTTTAGCGCGTTAACGTTTTGAAGTGAGTCTTTCGAGTCACACCCCCGCAGCAGCGAATTATCGCGCAGGGTTAGACGTTTACAGATGGGCCTCCCATTGCGAGCAAATCCTAAGACGCGCCCGCCAGCTTCTTGGCCCGCCGCCGCTCGGCGCTGGAGCCCAGACCGATCGCTTCGCGGTACTTTGCCACGGTGCGCCGGGCGAGGTCGAAGCCTTCTTTCTGGAGCATTTCGGCAAGCTGTTGGTCAGACAGGATATTCTTCGCGGTCTCGGCGTCGATCAGCGCCTTGATGCGGGACTTGATCGCGGCGGAGGATGCGCCTTCGCCATCGGCTGAGGCAACCCCGCTGGTGAAGAAGTACTTCAGTTCAAACGTCCCGCGCGCGCAGGCGAGGTACTTGTTGCTGGTCACCCGGCTGACCGTGCTTTCATGCATTTCGATTTTCTCGGCCACTTCGCGCAAGGTGAGCGGGCGCAGTTCGGAAACTCCCCGGCGGAAAAAGCCGTCTTGCTGCTTCACGATTTCTGCAGCGGTTTTCAGGATCGTCTTCTGCCGCTGGTCGAGCGCGCGAATCAGCCAGTGCGCGTCTGCGAGCTTCTCCTTGAGCCAGCCTTGCGATTCCTTGCTGGTCGCACCGGCGTTCAATTCCACGAAGTAGCCGCGGTTGACGATCAGCTTGGGCAGGGTGTCCTCGTTAAGCGCAATGTCCCACCCGCCGGCGGCATTGGCGGTGATCAGGATGTCGGGCACCACAGAGCTGCTGTCGGACGGCATGAAGGCGAGGCCGGGGCGCGGATTGTAGCTGCGCAATTCGCGCAGCATGTCGGCGAAATCCTCGTCATCCACGCGGCACAGGCGCTTCAACCGCTCCACCTCGCCGCGCGCGACCAGATCGAGATTGCTGATGAGCGCGGCCATGCAGGGATCATAGCGATCCGCCTCGCGCGCCTGGATTGCGATGCATTCGGCCAGATTGCGCGCGCCGACGCCCGTGGGGTCGAGCGATTGCACCAGCGTCAGCGCCGCTTCGGCCTCGAACAGCTCCACCCCCAGATCATCGGCGACTTCATCAATCGGCGTGCTCAGGTAGCCCGCATCATCAAGCAGACCGATGATATGGCGTGCGATGAACCCGGTGCGCGGATCGCTGGTGAGCGCGCCGATCTGGCCTTCGAGATGTTCGGACAGCGTGATTTCGGCGGCGCGCAGCTGTTCCCAGTCGGGTGCGTCATCGAAGTCGCCGCCAGATCCGCTGGCTGCCGCGCCCCATTCGGCATCGCGGGCATTGCGCGCTTCCCCGTCGCCGGTGTCCCAGTCGCGATCCACCGAGGACAGGTCGAGCGGCGCGTCGCCTTCGCCCCCGCCGCGCAACATCAATTCATCGGCCGGCGCATCCTCACCCGGCGGGGCTGCGATTTCGATCCGTTCCGGCTCGCCCACATCGGTAGGCCCGCCAGTGTCGAGCAGCGGATTGGCCTCCAGCGCCTCGGCAATGAAGCTTTCGATTTCGAGGTTCGAGGCCGCCAGCAGCTTGATCGCCTGCTGCAACTGCGGCGTCATGACCAGCGATTGCGATTGCCTCAGGTCAAGGCGGGGACCTAATGCCACGGGCTACACCTAAACCCGTTCGTGCTGAGCCTGTCGAAGCACCGTTCTTCTTCTCTCGGCTGGGACTGGCAGAAGAAAAAGCGGCCCTTCGACAAGCTCAGGGCGAACGGAGGTGGGACGCATCACAACGTGAAGCTCTCGCCCAGATACAAACGCCGCACGTTCTCGTCCGCGACCAGTTCCTGGGGGGAACCCGCGAATAGCACCTGGCCGCCATAGATGATGCAGGCGCGGTCAACGATATCCAGCGTCTCGCGCACGTTGTGATCAGTGATCAGCACGCCGATACCGCGCTGCTTGAGGTCCTTCACCAGATCGCGGATGTCGCTGATCGAGAGCGGGTCGATCCCCGCGAACGGTTCGTCCAGCAGCATGATCGAAGGCTTGGCCGCCAGGGCGCGGGCAATCTCGCAGCGCCGCCGCTCCCCGCCCGATAGCGCCATCGCCGGCGATTCGCGCAGGCGGGTCAGGCCAAATTCGTCGAGCAGCCGTTCCAACTCGGACGCGCGGGTGGCGGCATCAGGCTCACCCAGTTCGAGCACGCAGGCGATGTTCTGTTCCACCGTCATCCCGCGAAAGATGCTGGTTTCCTGCGGGAGATAGCCCAGACCGAGGATCGCGCGGCGATACATCGGCAGCTTGGTCACATCCTCGCCGTCCATCAGGATGCGGCCCGAGTCCGGCTTCACCAGACCCATGATCGAATAGAAACAGGTGGTCTTGCCCGCACCATTGGGGCCGAGCAGGCCGAACACCTCGCCCTTGGCCACCTCGAACGAGATATCGGTCAGCACCGCGCGCTTGTCATAGCTCTTGGCGATTGAGATCACTTCAAGCCCGCTGCCGAGCGGCTGAACCGGCGCTGCCTCGCTGGGCGGATCGGAAAGGGTCGTGGTCATGTGTCTGCGAGCTTTAGCAGCCTTCGAGCCGCAGAAAAGGGGCGCAAGGTGTTTGGCAGGATTTTTGCTTAGTCGCCTCGTGTCGAACACTTACTGGCGCAACGTCAGACAAAGCCCGCGTCATTTGAGCAGGTTGTGCCTTGTTCTGTGCGTCTGGCGCAACAAAATGGCGGATTTCCGCGCCTTCTTGCAACCTTGGAGAAGCTTTGCGATACTGCCCGCATCACAACAGACCGTTGGGGAGCGGCCAGCATGATGAAATCCAATGAGCAGGGCAAAAGCCAGGCATTGTCCGCCACGCGGGCGCGGGACTGGCGCAAGGCGATGAGCGATCATGTCGCTTACGGCCTGCTGGTCTACACCGCGCTGCAAATCTTCGTGACGGTCAAGGCGCTGGCGGAGGGCACGTCGAGCCTGCTGCCCTATCTGGCGCTGATCGTGCTGGTGGCCGGGATCATCCCGGTGTGCCGCTGGTTCGAAAAACGTTGGTCGGTGCTGAGCGATGCCGAAGCGATCGACCCCTCCTACGCTCCGGTATTCAAGCGCGACGTGATGACATTGTGGGCGCTGGCGATCGGGTTGCCCTTCGGTCTGACGCTGGTGTTCAAAGCCGTGCTGAGTGTGTTTTAAGGACGGAGTTCTCACTCCTTCCCCGCCCCGGGCTTGACCCGGGGCCCAGCTCTCTTTTCCGCACCCAGTCTTATCGCCAAGAAGCGGGGCCCCGGGTCAAGCCCGGGGCGGGGGTAGCATCCCTTACTTCCCCGCGTTATACCGCTCAATCGCCTCGATGGTGATCTGACGTGCTTCGGCGGCGTCGCCCCACTTGCCCACGCGCACCCACTTTTCGGCTTCCAGATCCTTGTAGTGGGTGAAGAAGTGCTCGATCTGCTGGAAGATGATCGACGGCAGATCGCTCGTTTCGATCACGTCGGCGTAGTAGGGGAAGGTCTCTTTCACCGGCACGCAGATCAGCTTTTCATCGCCGCCCTGCTCGTCTTCAAGGTTCAGCACGCCGATCGGACGCGCGCGCACCACGCAGCCGGGAATGAAGGGCGAGCGCGAGATCACCAGCGCATCCAGCGGATCGCCATCGGGCGAGAGCGTATGCGGCACGAAGCCGTAATTCGCCGGATAGCGCATCGGCGTGTGCAGGATGCGGTCAACAAACAGCGCGCCGCTTTCCTTGTCGAATTCATACTTCACCGGCTCGCCGCCGGTGGGCACTTCGATGATGACGTTGAGATCGTCGGGCGGATTGACGCCGGTGGGGATCTTGTCGATGCGCATGGTCGGTCTCTTTATGGCTTGCGAATGAGAGAGGTAACGCGCGGGCCCTTAATGCGTGCCGCAGGATTGCGAAAGAGCCTGCGTAAGCCTAATCGCGCAGCCCTATGAGCAAGAAAACCCCGCAAGCCATACGCGGCACCCAGGACATCTTCGGCGCCGATGCCGAAGCTTTCGCCTTCGTGGTCGAGACCTTCGAGCGCGTGCGGCGGCTGTATCGGTTCCGCCGGGTGGAAATGCCGGTGTTCGAAAAGACCGAGGTTTTCGCGCGGTCTTTGGGCGAAACGACCGATGTGGTGTCGAAGGAGATGTACTCCTTCGACGACCGCGGGGGCGAGAGCCTCACCCTGCGCCCCGAATTCACCGCCGGGATCGCGCGCGCGTTCCTCACCAACGGCTGGCAGCAATATGCGCCGCTGAAGGTGGCAACCCACGGGCCTTTGTTCCGCTACGAGCGCCCGCAGAAGGGCCGCTACCGCCAGTTCCACCAGATCGACGCCGAAGTGATCGGCGCGGCCGAGCCGCAGGCGGATGTCGAACTGCTGGCGATGGCGGATCAGCTGCTGAAGGAGCTGGGCATCCATGATGTGACCCTGCACCTCAACACTTTGGGCGATGCGGCAAGTCGTGACGCATGGCGGGCGGCGTTGATCGACTACTTCCGCGCCGTGAAGGATCAGCTGTCTGAGGAATCGCAGGAGCGGCTGGAGAAGAACCCGCTGCGGATTCTGGATTCCAAGGACCCCCGCGACAAGGCGTTCCTGCCCGATGCGCCGAAGATCGATGCGTTTTTGTCGGAGGAGGCCAGCGCCTTTTTCGCCGCGGTTACGAGCGGGCTGGATGCAGCAGGCGTGAAGTGGGTGCGCGCGGAAGGCCTCGTGCGCGGGCTCGACTATTATCGCCACACAGCGTTTGAATTTATTCCCGACGAGGGCGGCGCATCGGCAGGGGCTTTGGGGTCGCAAAGCACGGTGCTGGCCGGCGGGCGCTATGACGGGCTGATGGAAAGCCTCGGCGGCGCGGCCACGCCTGCGGTGGGCTGGGCTGCTGGGATCGAGCGGCTGGCGATGCTGGTGGGCGCGCGGGAGGAGGCTGCGCTGGAATTCGCCGTCGTCGTCGAAGGCGACAGCGGGCAACTTCACGCAGCAGGTGTGCGAACGGCCATGATGGCCCGGAGCGAGGGCGTAACAGCCGAAGTCTTTGCAGCGGGATCGCCGCGCAAGCGGTTTGACAAGGCAGTCAAAAGTGGTGCCAAGGTTATCATGGCCTATAGCGAAGATGCTGACGGTAATCTCCAGCCACCTCGGATGAAGGGTGATGAGGCTGACATCGAACGCATCGGCAAGGCATTGCGCGAGTTCGCGGTCAAGCTTGGCGCCTGATCAGCATGCAAATCCCCCCCGAACGTCTTGACCAGATCGCGCACCGCTTTGCGGAGCTGGAAGCGCGCATGGCGTCGGGCACGCTGGAGGGCGAGGCCTTCGTGCGCGCCTCGCGTGATTATGCCGAACTCGAACCCGTCGCCAAGATCGCAGCCGAGGTGAAATCCGCGCGGGAGGAAATGGCGGGCCTCTCGGAAATGCTCGCCGACCCGGAAATGAAGGCGATGGCCGAGGAGGAACTCGCGCAGATCAAGGCCACGCTGCCCGATCTCGAACGCCGCCTCGCCATCGCGCTGCTGCCGCGTGACAGCGCCGATGCCAAGCCCGCGATGCTCGAAATCCGCGCCGGAACCGGGGGCGATGAAGCCGCGCTGTTCGCGGCTGATCTCTACCGGATGTACGAACGCTACGCCGCCGAACAGGGCTGGAAGGTCGAGGCTGTCAGCATCAACGCGAGCGACATCGGCGGCTTCAAGGAAGTAATCGCCAACGTCACCGGCACGGGCGTGTTCGCCAAGCTGAAGTTCGAAAGCGGCGTCCACCGCGTCCAGCGCGTGCCCGTCACCGAGAGCGGCGGGCGCATCCACACCTCGGCGGCGACCGTGGCGGTGCTGCCGGAGCCCGATGAAGTGGACGTTTCGATCGAGGAAAAAGACCTCAAGATCGACGTCTACCGCGCGTCAGGTGCAGGCGGTCAGCACGTCAACACCACCGATTCGGCGGTGCGCATCACTCACCTGCCGACTGGCACGGTCGTCACCTGTCAGGACGGCCGGAGCCAGCACAAGAACAAGGAAAAGGCGATGCAGGTGCTGCGCACGCGGCTCTACGACGCCCAGCGCGAAGCCACCCAAGGCGCCGAGGCCGAGGCGAGGAAGGCGATGGTCGGCAGCGGCGACCGCTCCGAACGCATCCGCACCTATAACTTCCCCCAAGGCCGCGTGACCGATCACCGCATCGGGCTGACGTTGCACAAGCTGGAGGAAGTGCTCGCCGGGCCGGGGTTGGGCGAGTTGGTCGACGCGTTGATCGCCGAGGACGAGGGCAAGCGGCTGGCGGCGCTGGCTGAGTGATGCTGCGCCCGATTTCCGTTCGCCTCGAGCGAAGTCGAGAGGCCAAGCCGCAAGCGTGTCTCGACTACGCTCGACACGAACGGAGTGGCGCATGACCGTCGCCGACGCCATCCGTGCCGCCGCCGACCGCCTCGCGGCCACTAGCGACACCGCGCGGCTCGATGCCGAATTGCTTATGGCCCACGCGCTCGGGCTCACCCGCTCGAACATGCTCCTGAGGGCCATGCGCGACCCCGCGCCGGAAGGTTTCGCGGCGCTGATCGAACGCCGCGCGGCGCAGGAACCTGTCGCCTATATCACCGGCACCGCCGAGTTCTACGGCCTCACGCTGGCCGTCACCCCCGCCACCCTGATCCCGCGCGGGGATAGTGAGACGTTGATCGAAGCGGCACTCGAACACGGGGCCGAACAGGGCCGGGTGGTCGATCTGGGCACGGGCTCAGGCGCGCTGCTGCTCGCTTTGCTGGCGAACCGTGAAGGTTGGGAGGGGGTCGGCATTGACGCCTCAGACAATGCGCTGGCGGTGGCGACAGGCAATGCTGCCGCGCGGGGGCTGACGCAGCGTAGCGCATGGTATCATCGCAATTGGCACACGCCCGGCTGGGCGGAGGGTCTCGGCACCTTCGACCTCATCCTGTGCAACCCGCCCTATGTCGAGGAGGACGCCGAACTCGACCCGCAGGTGCGCGATCATGAGCCTGCCAGTGCGTTGTTCGCGGGGCCGGAGGGGCTGGACGATTACCGCGTGCTGATCCCGCAATTGCGCGCTCTGCTGAACCCGAATGGCATCGCGATCCTCGAGATCGGGGCGACTCAGGCCGAGGCTGTCGGTGCGCTGGCGGCGGCATCGGGCTTTGCGACGGCGCTGCGCCGTGACCTCGCCGGCCGGCCCCGTGCGCTGATTCTCATGTGACAGAAAAGCAAGGCAGGGCTTGGCAAACCGCTTTGGCATCGCTACGTCCGCGAAAGGCCAGATGATCTGCGAAGGGCGCAAATCGCTGAGCCAAGCTCCTAAACTCAGCTGATACGGCCGTCAGGGCTTGTCCCCGACTGCGGCAGCGCGGAGCGCGCAGCACGCCCGGCCTGACATCATGTCAGGGCCTGACGTAAGGCGCAGGGACAAGGGGTCTGTTGACCGCGCGTGCAGGCATTTTTTTGCACCGGGTCACTGATAAGGAACTACTTCCTTGAATAATAACAACAATAATAACCGGAATAACCGTCGTCGTGGGCGCGGTAACCGTAATCAGAGCGGCAATGGCGCCCAGCTCAACCGGATCGACAGCCGGGCGCGCGGCAATGCCCCGCAGATGCTCGATAAGTACAAGAAGCTCGCGCAGGACGCCCACCACAATGGCGACCGCGTGCAGATGGAGTACTATCTCCAGTTCGCGGATCACTATTTCCGCGTGATCGCCGACAACAAGGCCCGCGTGGACGAGCAGCGCGGCGGGCCGCGCCGCAATGACGAGCGCGATCAGGCCGAAGAATATGGCGATGACGATATCGATTTCGGCTCCGGCCGCCGTAACGAGCAGCCGACCCGCTCGCGCTACGAACAGCAGGACAATGCCCCGCGCTCCGACATGGACGAGGGCGAGCCCGGTCAGGAAGGCGAGAGCTTCCTGAACGATGATCGCGACAACGGGCGTGATGACGGGCGCAACGATGACCGCAATGATGATCGCGGCGACCGTCAGCCGAACGCGCGTCGCCAGCCGCGTAAGCCCAGAGATGGTGGGCGTGATGGTGGACGTGATGGTGCCCGAGAAGGTGGACGTGACGACAACCGTCAGGACCGCGGCGACCGTGCGCCGCGTGCCGCCCGTCCCGAACGGACCGAGCGCCCCGAACGCAGCGAAAGCCGCCCTGAGCGGGCCGAAGCGCCGCGGGCTGAGAAGCCCGTTGAGCCGCGCGCCGAAAAGCCCGTCCGTGCGCGTCGCCCGCGCAAGGTGGCTGATGATGATCGCGCCGTGATCGATTCGTCGATCCTCCCGCCCTCGATCCGCGGGGACGATGGCGGCTCGGGCGAAACCGGCGGCGCGCTCGAAACGGTCGAATAGGCTGCGATGATGGAGCGGCTGGCTGCGGTTGCGGCGCTGATGCAGCGCCGTCCGGCGCTTGCCGCCATCGCGCTCGGGCTGATCGGGGCCTGTGCCTACCCGCCGCTGCACCTATGGCCGTTGGGCATTGCTGCGTTGTCAGGGTTCGTGTGGCTTGTTTACGCCGCGCCCACCAAGCGCGCGGCACTGTGGATCGGATGGTGTTTCGGCTGGGCGCATCTGACGCTCGCCAATAACTGGATCGCCACCGCCTTCACCCATCAGGCCAAGATGCCCGAGTTCCTCGGCTGGCTGGCGGTGCCGCTGCTGTGCATCTACCTCGCCTGGTATCCCGCGCTGGCGGCGCTTGCCGCGCATGTGCTGGCGAAGAAGCGCCCGCTATGGGCCTTCGGGCTGGTGCTGGCGGGGGCATGGATCGTCACCGAATGGCTGCGCGGATGGGTGTTCACCGGCTATCCGTGGCCGCCTGTGGGGCTGATGCTGCTGGGCGGGTGGAACGCGCCCGGGCTGGGGCTGCTGCTGCCCTTGCTCGGCACCTATGCCCTGTCCGGGGTGACGCTGCTGATCGCCGCACTTCTGCTGGCCATGCTGACGCAGCGCCGTTGGCTGTTTGCGTCAGGGATCGCGCTGGCGACCACGGCGCTCATGTTGGCACCATCTCTCAACATTGAAGTGACGCGGCCCGCCGATGCGGTCCAATACACCCTCGTCCAGCCTTACATCCCGCAATCCGAAATCAACGACGGGTCGAAGTTCGACGAGCAATTTGTCCGCATTGCCCGCCTCACCACGCCCTCGCGCGAACAATCGCGGCTGGTGTTGTGGCCCGAAAGCGCGCTGCCGGACTATCTCGAGGACGGCTACCCGGACCGCTATTATCTCCAGATGACCGCTGGCGGTGATCCCAAGCTGGCGCGGCGGCGCATCGGCACGGTGATCGGCCCGCAATCGACGCTGCTGACCGGCGTCGTGAACCTCAATATCGCGCCGCGTCCCGGCAACGTCCCCGGCGCCGTCAGCGCACGCAATTCGGTGATGGCGCTGAACGGTGAAGGGCAGATCGTCGGCGGTTACGACAAGGCGCATCTGGTCCCTTACGGCGAATACCTGCCGCTGCGGCCGATCCTAGAACCGCTGGGCCTGTCGCGGCTGGTCGCAGGCAGCATCGACTACCTGCCCGGCCCCGGCCCGCGCACGCTCGATCTCGGTGTGCATGGCAAGGCGGGGGTGATGATCTGTTACGAGATCGTGTTCTCAGGCGCGGTGGCGGACAAGGCGAATCGCCCGGACTACATCTTCAACCCTTCCAATGACGGCTGGTTCGGCTGGTGGGGGCCGCCGCAGCACCTGGCCCAGGCGCGGATGCGCGCGGCCGAGGAGGGCCTGCCGGTGCTACGCTCGACCACCACCGGCATCAGCGCGGTGATCGATGCGGACGGCGTGGTGCGCGGGCATATCGCCACGGGCAAGGCCGACAAGCTGGAAGGCGTCATCCCCGCAGCCAAGTCCGCCACCCTCTTCGCGCAGTTCGGCCACGCCCTGACGCTGGCGTGGGCGGCACTGTTCATCGCACTGGGCTTGGGACTGCCGAGAGTGCTTGCGCTCACCCGCATGCGCGGCTAGGGCGGTCAGCAAGAAAGCGGGACATAAAGGTTTCCTTATATCTCTATAAGACAACCTTGACGCCCACCCCGATCCGCACTCTCCAGCCCCCGGAGTATTCATGCGCAACGACTATCTCTTCACCTCGGAAAGCGTGTCCGAAGGCCACCCCGACAAGGTTGCCGACCAGATTTCGGACGCGATTGTCGACCTGTTCCTGTCGAAAGACCCCGAAGCGCGCATCGCTTGCGAAACGCTGACCACGACCCAGCTGGTCGTCCTCGCCGGTGAAATTCGCTGCAAGGGCGTGTTCGAGAACAATGAGTGGGCGCCCGGCGCTCAGGAAGAAATCGAAGCCACCGTGCGCGCCACGGTGAAGCGCATCGGTTACGAGCAGGACGGCTTCCACTGGGAGAAGTTCGAATTCATCAACCGCCTGCACGGCCAGTCGGCGCATATTGCGCAGGGCGTGGACGCGGGCGAGAACAAGGATGAAGGCGCGGGCGATCAGGGGATCATGTTCGGTTACGCCACCGACGAGACCCCGGGCCTGATGCCTGCCACGCTCTATTACAGCCACAAGATTCTTGAGCGTATGGCGGCTGACCGCCACTCGGGCGCGGCGCCGTTCCTTGAGCCTGATGCCAAGAGCCAGGTGACGCTGCGTTACGAAGGTTCGCTGCCCGTGGCTGCGACCGCGATCGTCGTTTCGACCCAGCACAAGCCGGGCTATGACGAGAACAATCCGGCCAAGCAGGCCGAGCTTGAAGCCTATGTGAAGAAGGTGATCGCCGACGTGATCCCGCCGGTTCTCCTGCGTGAGACCGAATACTTCATCAACCCGACCGGCACGTTCGAAATCGGCGGGCCGGATGGCGACGCCGGGCTGACCGGCCGCAAGATCATCGTCGACACCTATGGCGGCGCGGCCCCGCACGGCGGCGGTGCCTTCAGCGGGAAGGACCCGACCAAGGTTGACCGTTCGGCGGCCTACATCACCCGCTATCTTGCCAAGAACGTGGTCGCCGCCGGCCTCGCCACGCGCTGCACCATCCAGATTGCCTATGCGATCGGCGTGTCGAAGCCGCTGTCGCTCTATGTCGATACGCATGACACCGGCACGGTGGGCGACGACAAAATCGAACAGGCGATCCTCGGCATTGCCAAGCTCGGCGGTCTGACCCCGCGTTCTATCCGCACGCATCTTGGCCTCAACAAGCCGATCTACCAGCCGACCGCCGCCTATGGCCATTTCGGCCGCGCGGCAGAGGGCGACTTCTTCCCGTGGGAGCGGCTCGATCTGGTTGCAGATCTGAAGGCTGCACTCGCCTGATTTTGGGGTAAGGGTGCTGTCAGTGACGGCACCCGCTCCTTCCCCGAACCGCATCCTCGCGCTCGATGCGCTGCGGGGACTGGCCGTGATCGGGATCGTGGGCATGAATGTCCACGCCTTCGCCCTGCCGGGGCCAGCCTATTACAATCCGCTGTCCTACGGCGCGACGAGCCCGCTCGATTACTGGGTGTGGCTGGGGAGCTTCGTCTTCATAGAAGACAAGTTCCGCACGCTGTTCGCGATGTTGTTCGGCGCCGGGTGTTTGATCCTGATCGAGCGGAGCGGGGCTGCCCCATGGCGGGCGCATTATGCGCGCATGGCGGTGCTGCTGGTGATTGGTCTGGCACACGCCACTGTGCTCGCCAGCAATGATGTTTTGCGCGCCTATGCGCTGGCCGGAATGGCGCTGCCGCTGCTCGCGGGGCTATCGGCGCGGGCGCTGATCTCGGTCGCGCTAGGCTTGCTTGTGGTCCATGTCGCCCTCGGCATGGTCGCCTTGGGCGCGCCCCTCGTGGCGCTTTACGCGCAGCAAGGAGGGACCGACGCGCTGCTGTGGGCGGAGCGGCAGTTTGGGCATGATCCGCCGACGATCATCATGCTGCTCGAACAAGGGCGTGAGGGTCTGGCGGACAGACTGGCCCGCCGCAGCCTCGGTATTCCGGCACAACTTGCCACCGTCGCGGCTTCCCTGCCGCTCAACCTGTCAGCCATCGCGCTCGGCATGGGGCTGTGGCGCGGCGGAATGCTGAAGGGCGAATGGCGGACGTTCCGGCTGCAACGGATCGCAGGACTATCGGCGTTGGTAGCGCTGCCGGGGCTGTTACTGCTGGCGCTGTGGCTGGTGCGAACCGGCTTTCCCGCGCCGCTGGTCGGGCCGGTGGCGCTGGTGCTTTCGGCTCCGTTCGACATGGCTCTGGCGCTGAGTTACGCCGCGCTGACGATGGCATTCCTGAACACGGATAGCGGTTTAACCCGCAGGCTGGCGATGGTGGGCCGATTGTCGCTGACCAATTACCTGATGACCAGCGTGATCCTGTCCGCGATCTTCGCCAGCTGGGGGCTGGGGCTGTTTGGCGAGGTCACCCGCTGGCAATCCCTCGCGCTCGGGCTGGTGCCGGTGGCGGCGATGCTGGCGTGGTCGCCGTGGTGGGTGGCGAAGGTGGGGCAGGGCCCCTTCGAGCGACTGTGGCGGGCGGGCGCGCGGGCCTTGTCTTAGCACCCGCCCTGCGCCGCGCGCTGCGCCTCGCGCCAGCGGCCCCAGCTGGTGCCGGTGACGAGGCCCGCGAAGCAGCCGGGAAGGCTGAGGAACAGCACTTCGCCGCCGACGCCTCCGCCCATCCACACGGTCACCGCGACCGGCACCAGCAGGCCGAGAACCGCGCCCGTCATTGCATAGGTGCCGCCGTGCTCCTGCGCGCTTTCGCTGAGGAAAAAGGTCAGCGGCAAGCCGAACAGCAGCGCCGATCCCAGCACGAAAGCCCCGGACAGGGCGAGTGGGAACAGCACCAGCATGGAGGCCGAAAGCGGGTCCTCCCCGTCCCAGAGGCTAAAGAGCATGGGGACGAGCAGCAGCGCCATATAGGGCGCGGCGCCCGCCAGCGTCCCCCAGCCGACAGCGCGGGCAAAGGCGATCAAAGCGTTGGTCATGGCAGCCTCCTCGCAAGCGGAGGGGGCGGCGCGAAGGCCGCCCCCTTGGCGGGTTGATCAGGCCTCGGGGCCAGCAGGCCGTGCGGCGGCCGCCCATTGTTCCTCGCGGAACCAGGTGCCGACCTTGCGGCCGAACTTGGCGATGGCGTTCATGTTGAAGAAGTGCATGAAGCCGAGCGCCACCACCACGATGCCGATCTTGGTCGAGAGGAAGCGGATCACATCCGCCGCATCTTCGGGCGAGGCGCCGAAGCGCAGGGTCAGCAGGATCCAGCCGAGATTGACGAGGTAGAAGCCCACCACCAGCAGGTGATTGGTCGATTCCGCCAGCGTCCGGTCATGGCCGAAGCATTCGACGAGGAAGACGAGGCCGTTCTTCGACAGGGTCTGCGCGACCCAGATGGTGAGGCCGATGCTGACGATCAGGTAGGCGACATAGGCATAGATATCGTACATCTTCTTCTCCTGTTGTTTCTGGAAATTCCGAAATTACTCTGCGTGGCTGTGCTCCAAGAGGGGGGTTCTCCTTCGTCAGGGGTTCAGATCAGGATTTCTCGCCGCCGCCCATACCCGGCAGAAAGCGGGCGATGCCGCGGCCGAGCTTCATCAGCCGCACCAGCGTCGGCTTGGGCAGATGGCGCACGTCGGCATACCAGCCGGTCAGCGTGCCGATGAATTCGTGCATCCGCCCGATCCGCTCACGCACATGGGGCGGCACTTCGCCGCGCGCCTTGATGCTGTCGGACAGTTCGCCGAGCAGGCGGATGGTCGGGTCAAGCTCGCGCTTCTTGCGCTCCTCGGCAAGGCGCATCAGCACCTCCCACAGGTCGGTCTCAGCAACGAAATGGTCGCGCCGGTCGCCCTCGATATGGACGCGGCGAACGATGCCGTAAGATTGCAGCTCCTTCAGCCCGGTCGAGACGTTGGAGCGCGCAAGGCCGAGCACCTCGGTGATTTCCTCGGCATGAAGCGGCCCGTCGCTGAGGTAGAGCAGCGCGTGGATCTGCGCGACCGAGCGGTTTACGCCCCAGGCGCTGCCCATCTCCCCCCAGTGGAGGATGAAGGCGCGGGCCTCGGGAATGTCCATCAGATCGGCCACGACTCGCAGCTCCTTTCTCGATTTCTGAAAATACAGAAATTGGAGATGGAGGCAAGTGCAATCCGTTCAGGGGGCGGATTGCGCGACTTTCCTACGCCCGCGCCGGGTGGCAGGTTGGTGCGGATGACACATCTTGTCCGCCCTTCCCCCATGTTCGTTTCGAGGGGGTTAGCGGGGCAGGTTTTCTGCTTCTGGACAGTGTCTCATGTGGCTCCAACACGGCCCCGCGCGGCGCCGTCAGCCGTGCTCTCCGTGGATCGGGGAGGGCCGGTCGAGCGCCAACTCCGCGTCCGAGAACACGAAGGGGCTGCGCACCCCCGCCATCCCGCCCAGCTCCACCCGCATCCCGCGCGCGATGACCTGCGGATCGGCGAAGACCTCGTCGAGCCGGTTGATCGGCCCCGCCGGAACGCCCGCGGCATGGCAGGCATCGAGCAGGGCCTGCTTGGTCCAGCCTGCGGTGGCCGCAGCAATCTCGGCATCAAGCGCCTTGGCATTCGCCGTCCGGTCGCCATTGGCGGCAAAGCGCGGATCGCTGGCGAGGTGGCTCAGGCTGAGCACCGCCATCAGCTTGTGGAACAGTCCGTCATTGGCGGGGGCGAGGATCACGTGACCGTCACTCACCGCAAACACCCCGTAAGGCGCAACCTGCGCGTGGGCATTGCCCATGCGGGGCGGGTTGTGGCCGGTGGTGAAGAGGTAGGTCGCCTGATTGGCGAGCAGTCCGACCGAGCACTCGATCAGGCTCATGTCGACCTGCTGGCCCTTGCCCGTCCGCGCCCGCATCAACAGCGCCGCCTGCACGCCGTTGGCGGCCCAGACTCCGGTGGCGAGGTCGCTGATCGAGATGCCCATCTTGACCGGATGACCCTCCGGCTCACCAGTCAGCGACATCAGCCCGCTCATGCCCTGCGCAACGAAGTCATACCCTGCCTCATGCGCGCGCGGCCCGGTCTGGCCGAAGCCGGTGATCGAGCAATAGACGAGGCCGGGATTGGCAGCGGCAAGACTGGGGTAATCGAGCCCGAACTTGGCGAGGCTGCCGGTCTTGAAGTTCTCGATCACCACGTCGGCTTCGACGATCAGCGCCTTGACCCTTGCGAGGTCGTCCGCGTTGCCGAAATCGGCGATGATCGAGCGCTTCCCCCGATTGCAGGCGTGGTAATAGGCGGCCTCGCGGTGGACTGTGCCGTTCGCATCCGTCCGTTCGACCCACGGCGGTCCCCACAGCCGCGTGCCGTCACCTTCCGGGCTTTCGACCTTGATCACGTCTGCGCCGAGATCAGCGAGGATCTGTCCGCAGAACGGCCCGGCCAGCACCCGCGCGAGCTCGACCACCTTGAGGCCCGCGAGCGGCGCATTGGGGTTGCGGGGCTCAGTCAGCCACATCGCCTATTCGCCCATCCGCGTCTTGAGGAAAGCGACAGAGTCGGCCAGCACCGGGCCTTTGCTGCGGAATGGTACAGAGAGCGCCATCACGATCTCCTCGTGGTCGAGCGGGCCGTAGTTCTTGACCTCCACCGGCGCGCCCAACTCGCGCAGCTTCGCCCCGAGGTTGTTGGCGTTTCTGGGACGCACCGTCTCATCGCCGTCGGACGTTACCAGCAGCAAGGGTGGCGCATCGGCGCGCGCGAATGTGATCGGCTGCGTCGCCTCGGGCTGCGGCCATTCACTGAACGCGGCGATCGAGCGCGGACTGTCGAAGGGGTAGAAGTCATACGGCCCGGACAGGCCGACCGCTGCCTTCACATTGGCCGGATCGGCCCCGGCCGCCACCAACCGCTTGCTGTCCAGCGCGAGCATGATCGCCTCGTAAGCCCCGGCGGAGTGGCCCATGAAGGCGAGGCGTTGCGGATCGCCCCCGAACTGCGCGATGTTGTCCTCCACCCACGCAACCGCCTCGGCTCCGTCATCGAGGAAGGCGGGGAAGTGGACCTGCGGAACCTTGCGATAGTCCGGGATCACCACCAGGAACCCCGCGCGCGCCAGCGCTCTCCCGGCAAAGGCGTAGGAGGTGCGGTCGCCCTTGGCCCAGCCGCCGCCGTACCAGAAGATCACCACCGGCCGCGCCGCGCCGCCAGCCCCTTCTGGCGCCCAGATATCGAGCGTTTGCCCGTGGCTGCCGAAAGCCACGCCCTCGGCCAACTGCTGCGCGCCCGCCGTCCCGCCGCTTACCCGATCATAGAGAGAAAGCAGCCGCGGAGGCGAGGTAAAGGCGAGCATGCTCCCGATCACGAGAACCAGCGCAAACAGCCCGAGCGCAATGCCACGCTTCATCAGACCACGTAATGCGCGGTGGTGGTCGCGGCGATATCCGCCTCGGTCACGCCCGGCGCCATCTCGATCAGACGGAACGGCGAATTGTGGTCGGGGCGCTGGAACACCGCGAGGTTGGTGATGACCATGTCTACCACGCCCGCGCCGGTCAGCGGCAGGGTGCAGGCCGGGATGAACTTGGGCGTCCCGTCCTTTGACGTGTGGTCCATCACCACGATGATCTTCTTGACCCCCGCGACCAGATCCATCGCGCCGCCCATGCCCTTGATCATCTTGCCGGGGATCATCCAGTTGGCGATGTCGCCGTTCTCGGCCACCTCCATCGCGCCGAGCACGGTGAGGTCGATATGCCCGCCGCGGATCATCGCAAAGCTGGTCGCGCTGTCGAAATAGGCTGAGTGCGGCAGTTCACTGATGGTCTGCTTGCCCGCGTTGATGAGGTCCGCGTCGACTTCGTCATCATAGGGGAAGGGCCCGATACCGAGCATCCCGTTTTCGCTTTGCAGCGTCACCATCATCCCTTCGGGAATGTGGTTGGCCACCAGCGTCGGGATGCCGATGCCGAGATTGACGTAATAGCCGTCCTTCAGCTCGCGCGCGGCGCGGGCCGCCATCTGGTCGCGGTTCCAGCCCATCATGCCGACTCCCTTTCCCGGACAGTCCGGAACTCGATCTTCTTGTCATAGGGTGCGCCGCAGACGATCCGGTTGACGAAGACGCCCGCCAGATGGATCTGATCGGGGTCGAGCGCGCCTGCCGGGACCACTTCCTCGACCTCGGCAACGCAGATCCTGCCGCAGGTCGCCGCGGGCAGGTTGAAGTTGCGCGCGGTCTTGCGGAAGATGAGGTTGCCGGTCTCGTCGGCCTTCCACGCCTTGACGATGGCGAGGTCGGCGAAGATGCCGTGTTCGAGGATGTAGGTCTGCATCACTCCGTCACGATCGGGGAAGTCCTTGTGCTCCTTGTCCTTGGCGACTTCGGTGCCGACGCCGGTGCGGGTATAGAAGCCGGGGATGCCCGCGCCGCCTGCCCGCATCCGTTCGGCGAGCGTCCCTTGCGGGCAGAACTCGACCTCAAGTTCGCCTGCCAGATATTGCCGTTCGAACTCCTTGTTTTCGCCGACATAGGAGCTGATCATCTTCTTCACCTGCCGTGTGCGCAGCAGCTTGCCGATGCCTTCGTTGTCGATCCCGGCGTTGTTGCTCGCGAAAGTCAGCCCCTTCACGCCCGAATCGCGGATCGCATCCAGCAGCCGCTCGGGCAGTCCGCACAGGCCGAAGCCTCCTGCGGCAATCAGCATATCATCGCGCAGCACACCGGCGAGCGCGCTGGCGGCGTCGGGATAGAGCTTGGTCATCGGGCCTGTCTGCCTTTTGTGGTCGTGGGCAAGGTCAATCCCTCCGCTCGGGATCGAGGCCGTGACTAGAGCGTTACCGGGCTGCTGTCACGCCCACCTGAGGGGTGAAGTCGAATCGCGGTTCATGTTGCGTCGCAATGCCGTCACACTCCAGAAATCTGCCCAATTTTTAAGCGACTGCCGCCGCTTTGGGCAGAAATTTGCAAGATTGCGCACAAACCTGCACATTCTCGGGAGTTGTTTGCGTTCTTTGCAACAAAAACCGCTTCTTTCGCACTTGCACAATGGTGCCGGTTGCGCCATTTAGAACCTGCCTTTCAGGCATCCTCTCCCAAACTTTTCAAGCCCGGCACCCAGTGCCGGGCTTTTTTCTTGCCCAGCACAAAATCTCAGGCGAGGGCGCGCCGGGCTTTTCTCTTGTCCGCTCGCGATGCGTCGCTGCGGGTTGGCCTGACGCCGCCCGCCCTACGTCCGCCCCTGTCGGCCAAGCCTCCGATTGCATTCGATTGCTGCCGTTCCTAGCTATCGGTCTCGCAAATGAATCCCTTCGAATGCACAGGAACGCCCCATGGCTGACGCCGAAATCGCCACACCCATCCGCAGCGTGAGGTTACAGGTTGCCCCAGCGCGCCAGGAAGAATCGGGAGCCGGGATCGCGCGGATGCCGCGTTCGGCCTTCCAGAAGCTCGGGATTACCGAGGGCGATGTGGTCGAAATCCGCGGCAAGCGGACCACCGCGGCGATCGCAATGGCGGCCTATCCGGAGGACGACGCGCTGGATGTGGTGCGGCTCGACGGTTTGCAGCGCGGCAATGCGCAAGGCGGATCGGGTGAGCATGTCGAGATCGTGCGCGGCGAATCGCGCCCGGCTACCCGCGTGGTGTTCGCTCCCTCCCAGCGCCAAATGCGGCTGCAAGGGCCGACGCAGGCCTTGAAGCGCAACTTCTTCCGCCGTCCGCTGATGGCGGGCGATCTGGTCGCCACCACCGGGCAGCAGCCGGTGCAGAACATGCCGGCCGACGTGCGGCAATTGTTGCGCGCGCCCGCCTATGCCTTGACCCAGATCCGCCTCACCGTTGCCTCGACCAGCCCCAAGGGCATCGTCCATATCGACGAGAACACCGAGGTCGAACTGCGCGCCGAGTTCGAAGATCCGAGCCACGGCCGCGCGGTGGTGAACTATGACGATGTCGGCGGGATGGAGGAGACCATCCGGGCCTTGCGCGAGATGGTCGAGCTGCCGCTGCGCTATCCCGAACTGTTCATCCGCCTCGGTGTCGAACCGCCCAAGGGCGTGCTGCTCCACGGCCCGCCGGGCACTGGCAAGACTCGGCTGGCGCAGGCCGTCGCGAATGAAAGCGACGCGACCTTCTTCACCATCAACGGCCCGGAGATCATGGGCTCAGGCTATGGCGAATCGGAAAAGCGCCTGCGCGAAGTGTTCGAGGAGGCCAGCCGCGCCGCGCCTGCGATCATCTTCATCGACGAGATCGACTCCATCGCGCCCAAACGCACCCAGGTGCCGGGCGAGGCGGAGAAGCGACTGGTCGCGCAGCTGCTCACCCTGATGGACGGGCTGGAGAAGCGCGCCAATCTGGTGGTGATCGCCGCCACCAACCGCCCTGACGCGATTGACGAGGCGCTGCGCCGTCCCGGCCGGTTCGACCGTGAAATCGTGATCGGCGTCCCCGACCAGCGCGGGCGGCGGCAGATTTTTGGCATTCACACCCGCGGGATGCCGCTGGAAGGCGCGGTTGATCTCGATGAACTCGCCCGCGTGACCCACGGCTTTGTCGGCGCGGATATTGCCGCGCTGGCGCGTGAGGCCGCGATTGAATCGGTGCGCCGGATCATGCCGCGGCTCGATCTTGATGAGCGCACAATTCCGCCCGAAGTGCTCGAAGACCTGTGCGTGTCGCGTGACGACTTCCTCAGCGCCTTGAAGCGCGTCCAGCCTTCGGCGATGCGCGAAGTGATGGTGCAGGTGCCTAATGTTGGCTGGGACGATATTGGCGGCGCGGGCGAGGCGACCGACAAGCTGCGCGAGGGGATCGAGCTCCCGCTGAAGAACCCCGAAGCGTTCCGCCGTCTGGGCATCCGTCCGGCAAAGGGGTTCCTGCTCTACGGCCCGCCCGGCACCGGCAAGACCTTGCTGGCTAAGGCTGTCGCCAAGGAGGCTGAGGCCAACTTCATCTCGATGAAGTCGAGCGACCTGCTCTCCAAGTGGTACGGTGAGAGCGAACAGCAGATCGCCCGCCTCTTCGCCCGCGCCCGTGCGGTGGCCCCTTGCGTGGTGTTCATTGACGAGATCGATTCGCTGGTTCCCGCACGCGGCTCAGGCCAGGGCGAGCCGCAGGTGACAGGGCGCGTGGTCAACACCATCCTTGCCGAAATGGACGGGCTGGAGGAGCTGCAATCGGTGGTCGTGATCGGTGCGACAAACCGGCCCACACTGGTCGATCCGGCGTTGCTGCGGCCGGGCCGGTTCGACGAGCTGGTCTATGTCGGCACCCCGGACAAGGCGGGGCGCGAGCATATTCTCGGCATTCACACTGCCAAGATGCCGCTCGCCAAGGACGTCGATCTGGCGCTGCTGTCAGGCAAGACCGAACGCTTTACTGGAGCGGATCTCGAAGATCTGGTGCGCCGTGCGGGCCTTTCCGCACTGCGGCGCCTGGGCGGAGATGTCACCGAGGTCGCTGCGCAGGACTTTGAGGCTGCGCTTGAGGATTCGCGCGCCACGGTCACGGTCGAGATGGAGGACGAATACAAGAAGATGCGCGGCGAGCTTAAGAAGCGCGCTGCCGCCGTCCAGCCGATCGGCTTCTTCCCGCCGGAGACGCTAACCCCGACGCGGGACAAGAAGCACGATTGAGCGGCGCGGGCCGTGTTTCCTACATGGCGCGCGCGGCTTAGGAGGAGAGCCGGACGCTCTTTGCCATCGTCGATCCCAGCCGCACGCGGGGCGGAGGCTGCACCGCCGGTGGGTGCCGCTCCCCCCCCCGCGTCATGCCAAGTGTCAACTTCGATTTCGGGCAAAAAACACAATCAATTCAAAATGATAAGTCGTGAATTCACGCTTGACACGCTGTAAACTTTGTCAACTTTGATGGCTGCACCAATCCAGCCTAATGCGCCGCATCCCATGACAGGCCGGTGCCGATATCGACCCCGAGCGGCACCGTCAGCTCCACCGCGGGCAGTGCCGCTTCGGCCATCACGCGGCGGATGATCGAGGTGGCAGCCTCGACCCGTTCCTCGGGCAGTTCGAACACCAATTCGTCGTGCACCTGCAACAGCATCCGGACGTCGTGCAGCCCGGCGTCCGCCAAGGCCGGAAGCATCCGTGCCATCGCGCGCTTGATGATGTCGGCGCTGGTGCCCTGGATCGGGGCGTTGATCGCGGCGCGCTCTGACCCCTGCCGTTCGGCCTGATTCTTGGAGTTGATCCGCGGAAACCACGTCTTGCGGCCGAACAGCGTTTCCGAATAGCCCTTGGCCCGCACGCTTTCGAGCGTTTCGTGGATGTAGCGCTGGATGCCGGGGAAGCGCTGGAAATAGGTGTCGATCATCGCCTGCGCTTCTTCCGGTGGCACCTCCAGACGGCCCGCCAACCCCCAGCGGGAAATCCCGTAAAGAATTGCAAAATTGATCGTTTTCGCCCGCGCTCGGGTGTCGCGGGTGACTTCGCCGAACATCTCGCGCGCGGTGCGGGCGTGGATGTCCTCGCCTTCTGCAAACGCTTCCTTCAGGCTGGCAACATCGGCCATATGTGCGGCGAGACGCAGTTCAATCTGCGAATAGTCCGCTGCCAGCAGCACGTTGCCGGGTTCGGGCACGAAGGCCTCGCGGATCTGACGGCCGATGGCGGTGCGGATCGGGATGTTCTGCAAGTTCGGATCAGTCGAGGACAAGCGCCCGGTCTGCGCGCCGACCAGAGAGTAGCTGGTGTGCACACGCCCGGTTGCCGGGTTGATCGCCTCCTGCAAGGCATCGGTATAAGTTGATTTGAGCTTCGCCAGCTGGCGCCATTCCAGCACCTTGCGGGCAATCGGCGCGCCTTCGACCGCGAGCTTTTCCAGCACCGAAACATCGGTCGAATACTGCCCGCTCTTGCCCTTCTTTCCGCCCTTGAAGCCCAGCTTGTCGAACAGGATATCGCCCAATTGCTTGGGGCTGCCGACGGTGAATTCCTGACCCGCCAACGCGTGAATTTCACCTTCCAGTCGGCCGATTTCGATCGCGAATTCCTCCGACAGCTTGGCGAGCCGCGCACGATCGACCCGGATGCCTTCGCGCTCCATCGCTGCGACCACCGGGATCAGCGGGCGGTCGACGCGTTCATACACCCGGCTGCCGCCCTCCACCGCAAGGCGCGGTTTCAGGTGGCGGTAGAGCCGCAAGGTGACGTCGGCATCCTCGGCAGCATAAGCGGTGGCGCGGTCCAAGGGGACTTCGCCGAACAGGATCGCCTTCTTCCCGGTGCCGCACAGCTCCTTGAACGGGATCGGGGTGTGGCCGAGATGGCGCTGGCACAGTTCGTCCATCCCGTGGCCGCCGCCTATGCCGTCCTCACTGCGCCCGGCATCGAGCGCGAAGCTGATCACCATCGTATCGTCGATGGGGGCAACGTTGATCCCGACCCGGGCGAGGATATTGAGATCATACTTGCCGTTCTGGAACACCTTGAGGACAGAATCGTCCTCCAGCAGCGGCTTCAACGCGGCGAGCGCCTGCGTCATCGGCACCTGCTCGGGCTTTTGCGCGAACATATCCGTGCCGCCGTGACCAAGCGGGATGTAGCAGGCATCATTGGGGCCGAGCGCGAGGCTGACGCCGACCAGCTCCGCGCGCATCGGATCGAGCGACGTGGTCTCAGTATCGACCGCCACCAGCCGCGCGGCGGTGGCGCGCGCGATCCACGCTTCCAGCCGTTCGCGCGTCTGCACCGTTTCATAGGCGCTGTGATCAATCGGGGCCATTTCAGGGAGCGGCTGGCGGCTGCCTTCGCCTGACCCATTGCCATTCGCGCCTGCCGTGGTTGGTTTGGCCGGGTTGAGATCCGTGGTGCGAGACGGGCTGCCCGATCCCGCGTCCAGCCGCCGCAGCAGCGAGGTAAAGCCGTGCTTTTGCAGGAATGCCGCCAACGGTTCGGGCGGCACTGGCCCCAGCACCATTTCCTCGAGCGGTTGCGGCAGGTCGCAATCCTCTTTCAGCGTCACCAGCACCTTGCTGAGTTCCGCATCGGCCCGCCCTTCGATCAGACGCTCCTTGAGCTTGGAGGGTTTCATCGCAGGCGCTGAATCGAGCGCGGCGGTCAGAGAGCCGTGCTCGGCAATCAGCTTCGACGCGGTCTTGGGGCCAATTCCGTAGATGCCGGGCACATTGTCGACCGCATCACCCATCAACGCCAGCACATCGCCGACCAGTTCCGGGCCGACGCCGAACTTTTCCTCGACCTCTTCCAGCCAGATGCGCTGATTCTTCATGGTGTCGAGCATGTCAATCTTGGCAGGGCCAAACTCGGTGGCGACCTCGCCGATCAGCTGCATCAGGTCCTTGTCTGAGCTGACGATGGTGACATCCCAGCCGCGCTCCTGTGCGCGGCGGGCATAGGTGGCGATCAGATCGTCCGCCTCGAGCCCCGGCACTTCGATGCAGGGCAGGCTGAAGGCGCGGGTGGCGTCGCGGATCAGGGGGAACTGCGGGACGAGGTCCTCGGGCGGTTCCGGGCGGTTGGCCTTGTAATGTTCGTAGAGATCATTGCGGAAGCTCACGCCGCTCGCATCCAGGATGACGGCAAGGTGCGTCGGCCCGTCCGCCGCGTCCAGATCAGCCGCCAGCTTCCACAACATCGTCGTGTAACCATAGACCGCGCCAACCGGCGTGCCTTCCGGGTTCGTCAGCGGCGGCAGCCGGTGATAGGCGCGGAAGATATAAGACGAGCCATCGACGAGATAGAGGTGGTGCTTTTCGGCCATGCCGCCTGCTAGCACCGGCCGTGCTTCGCGGGTAGGGGGCTGGAGCAGACCCATGCGCATCTCAATTGTGGCAAAAATGCGGCAGAATTGGGGCGGGTTGCCTTATTTCACCTTGTCGAGCCGGACTTCGCGCCCTATCTTCTTCCTTGAACCGGGCGAGAGAGAAACCGGTTTCGGCGCGCATTGCCCAGCATCGCGTCGCAATCGCAGAGATAAGGAATTCAAACCATGCGCAAGATCATCCTCGCTGCCGCCATCGCCACCTCGGCCCTCGGTCTGGCCGCTTGCAGCGAATCCACCGAAACCGAAACCGATGAAGCCGTCGACGCGATGGCCGCTGATGCCGAAGCCGCTGGCGATGAAGTTGCCACCGACGTGACCACCGCCGCTGACGCGACGGCTGAAGACATCAACGCCGCCGCCGATGAAGCAGCTGACGAAGCCGTGAAGACCACCGACGAAATCGGTGAAGCTGCCGCGAACATCGCTGCCGAAGCCGAAGACGCCGCCGAGTAATCGTTCCGCGGCCCAGCGCCGCCTAGGCGGCGAGGCTACAAAAAAGGGGCGGTGCCACCTGGCGCCGCCCCTTTTTGTTGTCTGTCGTAAGGGTGAGGGCTCAGCCGCCGGTGGCGTAAGGCGCGTTCGCCCAATTCCGGGTCGGGTTGGCCTGCGCGCGGACAGCGAAGCCATCATACAGCGCGCGCGCAATTGCGGCGATGCGTTCTTCGCGGGCCTGCTTGGTGCCTTGTCCGGTGACATAGATCGCCACGGCAATCGTGCGGCCATCGGGGCATTCGATGATGCCGATATCGCTCGACGTGTTGTTGAGCGATCCAGTCTTGTGGCTCACCCGCGCTTCAAGCGGGATGTGCGCCGGGATGCGGCGCTTGCCGGTGACGGTACGGCTCATCGCGGCCAGCAACACCTGACGGCTCTGATCGGACAGGAAATCGCCGCGATAAAGCCCGGAGAGCAGGCGCACCATCGCACGGGGAGTCGCGGCATCGCGGGTGTCGATGTGAACGGCGGGGTTGTACTCGCCATCATCGCGCACCAGCGTGGCAATGTCGCGGTTGATCGAGAAGTTGGTGATCCCCTGCCGCCGGATCCAGTCATTCACCACCGCCGGGCCGCCGACCGCTGCCAGCAGCGCGTCAGTAGCCGGGTTGGACGAGCGGGTGATCATGATCTCGATAAGGTCGATCGCGGGCATGTACTGGCCCGCGCGCACCGGCGCCTTGGTCGAGGAATACTTGGCCGAGGCGACCGGCATCATCAGCGGAAATTCGCTCGTGAGCGTGTAGCGCCCCTGTTCGACCATTTCGAGGAAGGTCGCGGCAATCGCGACCTTGCTGGTCGACGCCATCGGAAACAGCTGGTCGCCCAGCACCATAACTTCTTCGCCCGTGGCCAGATCCACCGCGGCAACGCCGATGCGGCCCTGTGCCGGATCGGCGAGTTCGGCGATGCGCTGCTGCCAATTGCCGGCATAGAGCGCTTCGAAGCTGGGAGGCTGCCGCGCTTCGGTCCCGAAGGTTGCCGCGAAGGTGTCCTCAAGATCCTCCGGGCCAGCCGCAGCGGGGCTCGCAATCGCCGCAAGCGAGGCGGCAAGGCCGATGAAAGCAGCGAAAAAGCGGGGGCGTGTCATGAGGACAAGCTACTCCAACAGGGTTTCGGGGGGCTTAACGATACACTTATCCACGCCCGATTCGCCGCGGCAAGCGCTCATCTGGGCGCATGCGACGAAAGGTGCGGCGCACGCGACAGAGCCGCACGCCGCGGCGTCATGCGCCTGCTCGACCGCAATAGGAGGTTCGTCGAAAGCCATCTTGCCGACGGTCACATGGGCTTGACTGCGCCCGCCAAGACGGCAGTCTGCGGGTCAAGCACTTCTCCAAGGGGACAATCATGACCGATACCGCTCACCGCGGCGCCGCGCGCGCTGCCTTTGCCGCTTTGCTGCTGTCCACCTCGGGCGTCGCCTATGCCCAGACCGTGCAGATCGTCCAGCCGGGCGCGCCGGGGCAGGCCAGCAAGACGCTGACCGCCGATCAGGCGACCAAGCTGGCGCAGGCGAGCTACACCGCTTCCGATGTCGCCTTCATGCAGCACATGATCGTCCACCACGAACAAGCGGTCGAGATGGCCGTGCTTGTGAAGGATCGCACCAACACCGCTGACCTGCTCTCGATCGCGGGCCGAATCGAATCGAGCCAGGCGGACGAAATTGCTTTCATGAAAGCCTGGCTGAGCGAGCGGGGCGAGCCGGTGGAAGACCCGATGATGAAGGGTCACGGCGAACATATGCACCACATGATGAAGGGCATGGCCACGCCCGATCAGATGAAGGCGCTGGCTGCGGCCAAGGGGGTGGAGTTCGACCGCCAGTTCCTGACCCTAATGATCGCGCATCATGAAGGCGCGGTGGACATGGTCGAAAAGCTGCTCGACGAAGACGGCACGGCCGCTGATCCCGTGCTCTACCAGTTCGTCGGCGATATCGACAGCGAGCAGACCACCGAAATCAAGCGGATGGACAAGCTGCTGGCCGGCCTGTCGGGCGATCCGCGCTCGGGTCTCGCCGCCGGGTTCGACAATGCGGGCGAGGCGATCCTGAACCTCACCAAGGTGGCGACGCTGCCCAAGCCCGCCGGGTTCTTCAACCCCGCCAACCCGGCCGATCTGCGCCCGGCGGTGCCGCCCAAGAAAGACAAGGACGAGGCGAAGGAGGAAGCCAAGCCCGAAGCCGCGCCTGCTCCCGCCGTCGCCGCTGCTGACCCCGCCGCCGCCACTCCGGCGCGCGAAGAGGAAGACCTCACCGAATTCGCCGAGCGTTCCCCGCTGCTCGATTTCGCCAACACCGACATCGCCTTCTTCGACGATGTGATGGTGGCCGGATCCTATCACGGGTTCAACATCTACAAGCTCGGCACTGACGGCCTGCCCAACCTGATGAGCAGCGTCGTCTGCCCCGGCGGGCAGGGCGATGTCTCGGTGGTCGGCAACATCCTTGTGATGAGCGTCGAGCAGACCCGCGGGCGGGTCGATTGCGGGCTGGAAGGCGCGCCAGGCAAGGTCAACGAGGAACGCTTCCGGGGTCTGCGCATCTTTGACATCTCCGATCTTGCCCGTCCGGTGCAGGTCGGCGGGGTGCAGACCTGCCGCGGCAGCCACACCCACTCGATCGTCAGTGCCGATGAAACCCGGATCGTGGTCTATAACTCGGGCACCGCCGGCATCCGCGAGACCGAGGAACTGGCCGGCTGCATCGGCGAGATTCCGGGCGACACCCGCACGGCGCTGTTCTCCATCGACGTGATTGAGATCCCGTTGGCCGATCCTTCCAAGGCGCGCATCGTCAAGAGCCCGCGCGTCTTCGCGGACGAGAAAACCGGCTCGATCGCGGGCCTGTGGACCGGCGGTGATCATGGCGACGGCACCCAGCGCACCGCCCCGACCGATCAGTGTCACGACATCACCGTCTTCCCGGCGCTGAAGATGGCGGCGGGCGCGTGCTCGGGCAACGGCCTGCTGTTTGATATTGCCGACCCGCTTAACCCCAAGCGGATCGACGCGGTGACCGACACCACCTTTGCCTATTGGCACTCGGCGACCTTCAACAATGATGGCACCAAGGTGATCTTCACCGATGAATGGGGCGGCGGTGGGCGGCCGCGTTGCAAGGCGTCCGATCCCAAGACCTGGGGCGCCAATGCGATCTACGACATCGTCGACCGCAAGCTGGTGTTCCGCGCGCACTACAAGATGCCCGCCCCCCAGACCGACAAGGAAAACTGCGTCGCGCATAACGGCTCGATCGTTCCCGTGCCGGGCCGCGATCTGTTTGTGCAGGCCTGGTATCAGGGCGGCCTCAGCATCATGGACTTCACTGACAGCGCGACGCCTAAGGAAATCGCCTATTTCGACCGCGGGCCGATCGATATGAAGCAGATGGTGCTGGGCGGTTACTGGTCGGTCTACTGGTACAAGGGCCACATCTACGGCACCGAGATCACCCGCGGGATCGACGTCTTCACCCTGAAGCCGAGCGAGCACCTCACCGAAGCCGAAATCGCCGCTGCCGGGGCCGCGAAGTACGAAGACAACCGCTTCAATCCGCAAACCCAGACCCGCGTGACATGGGACAAGGGGGTGATCGAAGCCGCCGAGGCCAGCCGCAAAGGCGGGTAGGCAGCCCGGGGGGATTTACCGACGGCAGCTTGCTGCCTGGTCGCAGTTGAGAGGGGGCGGACCGCTGCGCCTGCCCCCATCCCTCTTGCCTTTCGCGGCCTCCCCGCCTAAGCGCGCGCACTTCACTGACACGAATCAATCAGCCAGCCTGGCGACAAGGGCTGCCATGGCCGGTTCCGACGTGTCTCTATTAGGAGATGAAAATGCCCAAGCTGAAGACCAAGAGCGGTGTGAAGAAGCGCTTCAAAATCACCGCCACCGGCAAGGTCAAGCACGGGGTCGCTGGCAAGCGTCACCGTCTGATCAGCCACAACGCGAAGTATATCCGCACCAACCGTGGCACCTCGGTCCTGTCGGCCAATGATACGCCGACGATCAAGAAGTGGGCGCCCTACGGGCTGGATTGATGCGAGCGGGCTCTGGCCCACGCGTCCTGAAGATAAGGATATACTGATATGACTCGCATCAAACGCGGTGTTACCACCCGCGCCAAGCACAAGCGGATTCTCGAACAGGCCAAGGGCTATCGTGGTCGCCGCAAGAACACCATTCGCGTCGCCCGTCAGGCGGTCGAAAAGGCCGGCCAGTACGCTTACCGCGACCGCAAGGTTAAGAAGCGCACGTTCCGCGCCCTGTGGATCCAGCGCATCAACGCGGCCGTCCGCATGGAAGGCCTGACCTATTCGCAGTTCATGCACGGCATCAAACTGGCTGGCATCGAACTCGACCGCAAGGCGATGGCCGATCTCGCGATGAACGAAGGCGGCGTCTTCAAGGCCGTGATCGCCCAGGCGAAAGCCGCTCTTCCGGCGTAAGCACTTAGCGGCTTCGGCCCGAACACCAGATCAGGGGCGGTTTCCTTGCGGAAGCCGCCCCTTTCTGTTGCGCGCTGCGCGACCGTGAATTGTATGAATCCGCCATCGTTCTTGTAAAACCGCGCCACCTGCGGTTATCTCACCCGGTGGGGAATGGAGGATACCAGCAAGCCGCTGGCGGGCATGGGCCGCCGGTGGGCCAGCGGCTGACAGCCGTATTCCGCGAACCGCCAGCGCAGTTCGCAGGGTGCTTTACGACCTTTTACCACCTGACGCTCGATCTGCCCGAAACGGGCGCGTTGGTGACCGATTATCTCCAGCCCGAATGGGCCAATATCCGCTTTTTCTGCGGCACCGCGCCCGATGCGGAGATTGCCGCTCACAAGGTCAGCGGCGCGCCGTTCGTCGCCACCGGGCCGAGCACGTTGCCATGCCGTTTCACGCTCGGGCCGGTGCGGATGTGGGGCGTCGGCTTTCTCCCGCTGGGCTGGTCGCGGTTCTTCGATGCCGATGCGAGCGATTGCGCCAACACGATCTGTGACGGAACCACGCACCCGGCCTTTGCCCACTTCGGCGCAATGACCGATGTCTTGTGCGATCCCGAAGCCACGCTTGACGAGCAGTTCCAAGCGCTGGTCATCGCGATGGAGCGCGCGATGCGGCCCAATCGGGAGGAGGCGCGCATTGCCCGTGTCCACGCTGCGCTGGTGAACGGCGACCACGCTTCGGTCCACGATCTCGCCGAGGCCTGCGCGATGAGTATTCGGACGCTTGAACGGGTGTGCACGCGCTATTTCGGCTTTGCGCCCAAGCTCTTGATGCGCCGCCAGCGGTTCATGCGCAGCCTGACGACCTACATGCTCCATCGCGGCCGTCCGTGGACCGAGGCGATGGACGCGCATTACCACGATCAGGCGCAATTCACGCGTGAGTTCCACGAATTCATGACCATGAACCCGAGCGAGTATGCGTCGTTGGATCACCCGATCCTGACATCGTTCATGGAGGCGCGTGCGCGGGCGAGGGGCAGTGCCGCGCAGACCTTGGATCCGCCTGCGCCGCGGTAATTTGGCGCAGGTCCTCGACCGAGGCCCCGCTGGCAGGGCCGAAATTGTCCTGCACCGCGATGAACAGACAGGCGCTTTGCAATGCGGGCGATTTGCCGCTAGCGGGCGGCGGCAAGTTTCCTGCGTGCAGATGACCCGAGGCCATGACCGACATACCATCCCAGACAGAGGCTGCGCTGGCCGCGATTTCGGCGTCAGCCACCCTCGATGCGCTTGAAGCGCAGCGCCTCGAAACGCTCGGCAAGAAGGGCTGGGTGAGCCTTGCCCTGAAGACGCTCGGCGGGATGAGCCCCGAAGAACGCACCGCCGCCGCGCCCGCGATCCAGTCGGCGCGCGCCGCGATTGCCGAGGCGCTGGATGCCAAGAAAGCCGCGCTGGAAGCCGCCGCGCTCGAAGAACAATTAGCGCGCGAGACGATCGACCTGACGTTGCCTGCACAGGCAGCACCCAAGGGATCGGTGCATCCGGTCTCGCAAGTCATGGACGAACTCGCCGAAATTTTCGCCGACTTGGGTTTCGCCGTGGCGACGGGGCCGGAGATCGAGGACGACTGGCACAATTTCACCGCGCTCAACATGGATGAGACGCACCCCGCTCGGGCGATGCATGACACGTTCTACTTCCCGGACAAAACCGCCGAGGGGAAGGACGTGCTGCTGCGCACCCACACCTCGCCCGTCCAGATCCGCTCGATGCTCGATCAGGGCGCGCCGATCCGCATTATTGCGCCGGGCCGCGTCTACCGCTCGGACAGCGACGCGACGCACACGCCGATGTTCCACCAGGTCGAGGGGCTGGTGATCGACAAGGACATTCACCTCGGCCACCTCAAGTGGACGTTGGAGACCTTCTTCAAGGCCTTCTTCGAGCGTGAGGACATCACCCTCCGCCTGCGCCCGAGCTACTTCCCTTTCACCGAACCCAGCGTCGAAGTCGATGTCGGCTATTCGAACGAAGGTGGCCGCCGTGTGGTCGGTGGGCACGGCGATGCGCCGGGCCATGCGTGGATGGAAATTGGCGGCAGCGGGATGGTCAACGCCCGCGTGCTGGCGTTTGCCGGGCTTGATCCGGCAGAGTGGCAGGGCTTCGCCTTCGGCCTCGGGATCGACCGGATCGCGATGCTCAAATACGGGATGAACGACCTGCGCGCCTTCTTCGACGGCGATCCGCGCTGGCTGGCGCATTACGGCTTCTCGCCGTTTGACCAGCCCACACTGTCCGCTGGCGTGGGAGCAAAGGCATGAAGTTCTCGCTGACTTGGCTCAAGGATTACCTTGAAACGACCGCTTCGGTGGCGGAGATTTGCGATGGGCTGAATGCCATCGGCCTCGAGGTCGAGGGCGTGGAAGACCCGGCGGAGAAGCTGGCAGGCTTCCGTATTGCCCACGTCCTGACCGCTGCGCGCCACCCGGATGCCGACAAGCTGCAGGTGCTGACTGTCGACACCGGCGATGGCAATCCGCTGCAAGTCGTCTGCGGCGCGCCCAATGCGCGGGCCGGGATTAAGGGCGTCCTCGGCCTGCCCGGGGCGGTCGTCCCTGCCAACGGCATGGTGCTGCGCAAGAGCGCGATCCGGGGCGTCGAATCGAACGGCATGATGTGTTCGACTCGCGAACTGGAGCTGGGCGACGATCACGATGGCATCATCGAACTGCCCGATGACGCGCCGGTGGGTGTGAGTTTTGCCGACTATCACGGCGCTGACCCGGTGATCGAGGTCGCCGTGACCCCGAACCGTCCAGACTGCATGGGCGTCTATGGCATCGCCCGCGATCTCGCCGCTAAGGGGCTGGGGATGCTCAAACCGATCGCCATGCCCGCCTTCAGCGCGGCGGGCGCCTGCCCGGTCGAAATCCGCACCGACGACGCGCAAGGCTGCCCCGCCTTCTATGGCCGGGTGGTGACAGGCGTGACCAACGGCGCTTCACCCGACTGGCTTCAGGCGCGGCTCAAGAGCGCAGGCCAGCGGCCGATCTCGCTGCTGGTTGACCTCACCAATTACCTGATGCTTGGCTTTGGCCGTCCGGCTCACGCCTATGACCTCGCCAAGCTCTCCGGCGCGGTCGTGGCGCGGCGGGCCAAGGATGGCGAACAAGTGCTGGCGCTCAACGAGAAGACCTACACGCTTGATGCCGCAATGACGGTGATCGCCGACGACAACGGCGTACACGACATCGCCGGGATCATGGGCGGCGAGCATTCGGGTGTTTCCGAAGGCACGACCGATGTGCTGCTTGAGATCGCGTACTTCGACCCGGCCCGCATCGGCGCGACGGGGCGCAAGTTGGGGCTGTCGAGCGATGCTCGTACCCGGTTCGAGCGCGGGGTTGACCCGGAGTTTCTGGATCAGGGCCTCGATCTGCTGACCGGCCTGATCGTCGATCTGGCTGGCGGAAGCCCGAGCGAAGTCGTCCGTGCCGGTTCGCCGCCGAGCGCCGCCAAGGTTATCACCTTCGACCCCGGCCTGACGCTCCGCCTCGGCGGCGTGGAAGTGCCTGAGGCCGAACAGAAGCGCATTCTCGAAAGCCTCGGCTTTGCTGTTGGCGCGGACTGGCACGTCACCTGCCCGCTGCGCCGCCACGACATCGAAGGCCCGGCGGACATCGTCGAGGAAGTCGTGCGTATCCATGGGCTCGATAAGGTCGCCAGCGTCGCGCTGCCCCGCATGGAGGGCGTCGCTCGCCCCACCGCGACGCCGCAGCAAAAGGTCGAACGGGGCCTGCGTCGTGCCGCTGCCGCGAGCGGTTTGAACGAAGCGATCACATGGAGCTTCCTGCCCGAGTGGGCGGCTGAGCATTTCGTCACGGGCAACGAGCCGCCGTGGGTGCTCGCCAATCCGATCAGTGAGGACATGAAGGCGATGCGTCCGTCGCTGCTGCCGGGCCTGCTGATGGCGGCGAAGCGCAATGCAGATCGCGGCGCGGCATCGTCGCGCCTGTTCGAGATCGGGCGACGCTATTTCCGCGCTTCTGACGGACTCAGCGACGAGAAGCCGACGCTCGGCATCGTGCTGGCGGGCGAAAAGACGCCGCGCGGGTGGCAGAGTGGCAAGGGCAAGTCGTTCGACGCCTATGATGCCAAGGCGCTGGCGCTCCAACTGCTCGAAGCGGCGGGTGCTCCGGTCGCCAATCTGATGGTGATGGGCCCCGATTCTTCTGGGCCGGGCGGCCAGTTCCACCCCGGCCAGTCGGCAACCCTCCGCCTTGGCCCCAAGACCGTGCTGGCGCGGTTCGGGATGGTCCATCCCGCGACGCTCAAGGCCTTCGACGTTGACGGTCCGATTGCGGCGGTTGAGCTGTTCCTCGACGCGATCCCCGCGAAGAAGGGCGCGGCCTTTGCGCGCCCCGGCTTTACGCCGCCCGCGCTGCAAGCCGTGACTCGCGACTTCGCTTTCCTTGTCCCGGCCACGCTAGCAGCAGGCGATCTCGTCCGCGCAGTGCAGGGTGCTGACAAGGCCGCGATCACCGGTGTGCGCGTCTTCGACGTCTTCGCAGGCCAAGGCGTGCCGGAGGGCCACAAGTCCATCGCGGTCGAGGTGACGCTCCAGCCCGGCGAGACCAGCTTCAAGGACGCCGACCTCAAGGCGATCGCCGAAAAGGTCGTGGCCGCTGCCACCAAGCTTGGCGCGGAGCTACGCGGATGAAAACGGCCTTTGTCACGGGCGCCACTGCCGGAATCGGTCTTGCGACCGTGCGCACTCTGGTGGCGAACGGCTGGCGCTGCGTCGCCACCGGGCGGCGGCAGGAGCGGCTTGGCGCACTGGTTGCGGAACTTGGTGCGGATAAGGTCCACGCGGTGTGCTTCGATGTGCGCGACACCGCCGCACTCGACGCTGCGCTCGCGGGCCTACCCGAAGGGTTCCGCGACATTGATCTGCTGGTGAACAACGCAGGCCTAGCCCAAGGCCTCTCGCCCGCGCAGAACGCCGATCTGAATGACTGGCACACGATGATCGACACCAATATCACCGCGATGGTGGTGCTGACGCGCAAGCTGCTGCCGCTACTGATCGAACGGCGCGGCGCGATCATCGCCATTGGCTCGGTGGCGGGGAGCTACCTCTATCCCGGCGGCAACGTCTATGCCGGGTCCAAGGCCTTCGCCAACCACTTCACACTGGCCCTGCGCGCCGACCTGCACGGCACCGGCGTGCGCGTGACCAGCATCGAGCCGGGCATGGTCGAGACCGAGTTCACCGTGGTGCGCACGGGCAGCCAGCAGGCCTCGGACGATCTCTATCGCGGGGTCAACCCGATGACCGGGCAGGACATCGCCGACACGATCCTGTGGATCGCCACCCTGCCGCCACATCTCAACATCAACCGGATCGAGCTGATGCCGGTCAATCAGGACTTCGCGGGCTTCCGCGTCGCACGCGACCCGCAATGACCTCCAATCGCCGCACGTTCGCGATCATCTCGCACCCTGACGCGGGTAAGACTACGCTCACCGAAAAGTTGCTGCTGCAAGGCGGCGCGATCCACTTGGCCGGCGAGGTCAAGGCGCGCGGGCAGGCCCGGCGGGCGCGGTCGGACTGGATGAAGATCGAACAGCAGCGCGGGATTTCGGTCACGTCCTCGGTGATGACGTTCCAGAAGGACGGGATCGTCTTCAACCTGCTCGACACCCCGGGCCACGAGGACTTCTCGGAAGATACCTATCGCACGCTGACTGCGGTGGACTCGGCGGTGATGGTGATCGACGCGGCGAAGGGCATCGAGCCGCAGACCCGCAAGCTGTTCGAGGTATGCCGGTTGCGGAGCGTGCCGATCATCACCTTCGTCAATAAGGTCGACCGCGAGGGCCGCGATCCGTTCGAGACGCTGGACGAGGTGGCCGATATGCTGGCGCTCGACGTCAGCCCGCAGATGTGGCCGATTGGCATGGGGGGCGAGTTTGAGGGCCTGCTCGATTTTGCAACCGGCACAATCGGCCGCCCCGAAGGACCGAGCCGCGAATACCTCGGTACCCGCGACACCGCCGCCATCCCCCAGCGCTTTGCCGACGAGATCGAGCTGGCGCGCGGTGGCTATCCTGAATTCGACCTCGAAGCCTTCCGCCACGGCGATCTGACGCCGGTCTATTTTGGATCGGCGCTCAAGAACTTCGGCGTCACCGAATTGATCGATGCCATTTCGCGCTACGCCCCGCCGCCTCGGCCCCAGCCTGCGGGCGAGGAGCAGATCAGCCCGGACCGCGACGAGGTGACCGGCTTCATCTTCAAGGTGCAGGCCAATATGGACCCTAACCACCGCGACCGCATCGCTTTCATGCGGCAGGTTTCGGGCACCTTTAAACGCGGCATGAAGCTGACGCCGTCAGGGCTGGGCAAGCCGATTGCGGTGCATTCCCCCATCCTGTTCTTCGCACAGGACCGCGAGCTGGCCGACACCGCCGAGGCGGGCGACATCATCGGCATCCCCAACCACGGCACTTTGCGGGTGGGCGACACGCTGAGCGAGCGCAATCAAGTGCGCTTCACCGGCCTGCCCAACTTCGCGCCGGAAATCCTGCGCCGGGTGCAATTGCGCGATCCGACCAAGACCAAGCAATTGCGCAAGGCGCTCGACGACCTCAGCGAAGAGGGTGTGATCCAGGTGTTCTATCCCGACATCGGCTCGGCCCACATCGTCGGGGTGGTCGGGCAGCTTCAGCTCGAAGTGCTGATTTCGCGGCTGGAGGCGGAATACAAGGTCGAAGCCGTGCTCGAACCTTCGCCTTTTGCCACCGCGCGCTGGATCAAGGGCGACGAGAAGACAATTGAGGAATTCGCCGGGTTCAACCGCGCGAACCTCGCCCGTGACCGCGATGGCGATTACGTGTTCATGGCCAAGAGCCCGTGGGACGTCAGCTATCAGGTCGAGAAGAACCCGCAGCTGACCTTCTCGGCCACGAAGGAACGGTAGTCTTGCGGCAAGGCGAGGTTCGCGGCATGGCAAGCGTCATGCACGACACCGGCCCGACCTCGCAGACTTTCATTTCGCAGCGCCTTCGCCTGAACTATCTCGACTGGGGTGGTCGCGGGAAGCCGCCGCTGGTGCTGGTGCATGGCGGGCGCGATCATGCGCGCTCGTGGGATTGGACGGCTCAGGCGCTGAGTGCAGATTACCACGTCATTGCAATGGATCACCGCGGGCATGGCGATAGCGACTGGGTGTCGGATGGGGTCTATTCTGCGGGCGACATGGTCTATGATCTGGCGCAGTTGATCCATCAGCTGGGCGTCGGCCCGGTGCGGATGGTGGCGCATTCGATGGGCGGCAATGTTGCGCTGCGCTATGCAGGCGCGTTCCCTGACATGGTGACCAAACTGGTCGCGATCGAAGGCCTCGGCCCCTCGCCCGAATGGCGCGCCAAGCAGCGCGCGGTGCCTTACCCCGAACGCCTTGCCGAATTTATCGAGAAGAAGCGCAAGGCCGCAGGCCGTTCGCCGCGCAAATACGAGAGCATCGAGGCCGCCTTCGCCCGCATGATCGAGGAGAACGCCTACCTCACCGAGGAACAGGCCCGCCACCTCACCGTCCACGGGGTCAACCGCAACGAGGACGGCACCTATAGCTGGAAGTTCGACCCGCACCTCAATGTCTGGCCGGTCGAGGATATCGGCGATGAATTCATCGAGGCGCTGTGGGGCGCGATCACCTGCCCGACGCTGCTGCTTTATGGCGCGGATTCGTGGGCTTCGAACCCCGAGAAAGACGGGCGCATCGCCCACTTTAAGACCGCCAGCGTGATTGAGTTCGAGAAGGCTGGCCACTGGCTCCACCACGACCAGTTCGACTGTTTCATCGCCACCTTGCGCGATTTTCTCTGAGCACACGGAGGCGACGATGGCGGATTTCTTCGGGGCATTGAACGAGAAGCACATTGCCATGATCGCCGCGCAGCCGGTGTTCTTTGTCGCCAGCGCGGCAGCAGAGGGGCGGATTAACCTCAGCCCTAAGGGCTATGACGCCTTCCGCGTGCTGTCGCCGACGCGGGTCGCCTATCTCGACCTCGGCGGTTCGGGTAACGAGACTCACGCGCATCTCGCCGCCGAGCAGGCCGATCAGGGGCGGATCACGCTGATGTTCTGCAATTTCCAGCAGCCGGCGTTGATCCTGCGCATTTATGGGCGGGGACGAGCAGTTTTGCCCCAAGATCCCGAGTGGGAGGGGCTGGCCGCGCATTTCACTCTGATGCCCGGCACGCGGCAGATCTTCGATATCGCGGTCGAAAGCGTGCAATCGTCGTGCGGCTGGGGCGTGCCCTTCATGACGTTGGAGAGCGAGCGCGATACGCTGAAGAAGGCGCATCGGCAGTCCGATCCTGAGGCGTGGGAAGCCAAGATGGCGCTACGCACACGCAGCATCGACGGCCTGCCAACCCGCGCGACCGACCGCTATATTGCAGGCGACGAAAGCTAATCTGCGGCGCGCTTCAGCGCAAATCTTGCACAATCGTTAATCACTTGCCTAATTGTTAGGCACAGTTTCTTTTGCAAGTGCGAAGAAAGGCGCTGATTCCGTTGCGTCAGCCTCGTTACACAAATGTGGCACGCTTGTTGCTGTGTATCCCGTGGCCGGACCGATCCGGTGCAACAGGGGCCACAGATGAAGTTCATCATCGCCATTATCAAACCGTTCAAGCTCGACACTGTTCGTGAAGCGCTGAGCGGCATCGGCATTGCCGGGATGACCGTCACCGAGGTCAAGGGCTTCGGTCGCCAAAAAGGTCAGACCGAAATCTACCGCGGTGCCGAATACTCCACCAACATGCTTCCCAAGGTGAAGCTCGAGATCGCTGCCAGCGACGAAATCGCAGCGCAGGTGGTCGAAACCATCCAGCAGACCGCCAACACGGGCGCGATCGGCGACGGCAAGATCTTCGTTCTGGATCTCGCCTCCGCCACTCGCATCCGCACCGGCGAGTCCGGCGAAACCGCGCTTTAAAGGGGCCATGCAATGAAGCGTATTCTCTCGACAACTGCGGCGCTGGCAACGGGAGCTTTGATGCTCGCCGCGCCGGCCTTTGCCGCGCCTGTGGCCGATGCGGCCGCTGCCGCCGCTGAAGCCGCGCCTGCCGCCTTCACCCCCACCGCCGAGATGGTCAACAAGGGCGATGTCGCCTGGATGATGGTCTCGACCGCGCTCGTGTTGATGATGAGCGTGCCTGCGCTCGCGCTGTTCTATGGCGGCCTCGTGCGCGCCAAGAACATGCTGAGCGTGCTGATGCAGGTGCTCACCATCGTCTGCGTTGCCGCGCTTGTGTGGTTCGGCTGGGGCTACTCGATGGCCTTCACCTCCACGGGCACGCCTTTCCCGGCGCTGTTCGGCGGGCTCGACAAGGCGTTCCTTGCCGGCGTCAATCCGGGCACCTTCGCTGCGACCTTCTCGAACGGGGTCTACCTGCCAGAGCTCGTCTTCGTGATGTTCCAGATGACTTTCGCCTGCATAACGCCGGCGCTGATCGTCGGCGCCTTTGCGGAACGTGTGAAGTTCACCTCGCTGATCATCTTTGTGGTCGCGTGGATGACGCTCGCCTATTTCCCGATCGCACACATGGTGTGGTACTGGGCCGGCCCGGATTTCCTGCACACCGCGCCGACCGATTACGGCCTGCTGTGGGGCTGGGGTGCGCTCGACTTCGCTGGTGGCACCGTGGTGCACATCAACGCCGGGATTGCTGGCCTGATCGGCTGCCTCATCATCGGCCCGCGCATCGGCTACAAGAAGGAGCCCATGCCCCCGCACAACCTGGTGATGACCATGATCGGCGCGAGCCTGCTGTGGATCGGCTGGTTCGGGTTCAACGCCGGCTCGGCGCTCGAATCCAACGCCTTCGCTGCCCTCGCCTTCATCAACACCTTCGTCGCCACGGCGGCAGCGGGTGCGGCCTGGGCAATCATCGAACAGATCACTCACAAGAAGCCTTCGCTGCTAGGCGCGGTCTCGGGTGTGGTGGCTGGCCTTGTGGCGATCACACCGGCGGCAGGCTTTGCCCACCCCGGCACCGCGATCATCCTCGGCGCTGTGGCTTCGGTGATCTGCTACTTCTTCGTCACAACGGTGAAGAACAAGCTGAACTACGACGATAGCCTTGATGTCTTCGGCATCCATGCCGTCGGCGGAATTGTTGGCGCGATCGGCACCGGCATTGTCGCTGACCCCGCGCTCGGCGGTCAGGGCTGGATCGACTACACCGCTCCGGTAGCTGTCGCTGGCGAGTTCGACATGGTTGGCCAAGTCATCACCCAGTGCTGGGCGGTGGGCACCACGGTCGTGTGGACCGGCGTTGTCTCTGCCGTGCTGTTCCTGATCCTCAAGTACACCCTGGGCCTGCGCCCTGACGCCGAAGCCGAAACCAACGGCCTCGACATCTCCGAACACGGGGAGCGCGCCTACAACTAAGCGCGCACCCACCAAGCTTGGCGGGGGGAGACCTCTCTCTCCCTCTCCTCTCCCCCTGCCTCACCATGTTCCTCCTGCGAACGAACAAACTGAACACGGCCGGAGTAGCGCAAGCTCTCCGGCCTTTTTTTGTTTGGTGTTTGTGTTGCGACAGCGCCTCCGCGCGGTCGTCCTCGACGCTGTTTCGCGCGTGCCGCGCGAGCGCCTGCGGGCGGGCGGTCGCCCTTGCGGCCCGTCCTTCGGCGGGCCGTAGTCAGCACCGTTGGGAGTGCTCATGTTGGTTCGGGCGCGCGGCGACCGCAAGGCCGACCGGCCGCCGCGCCTTATGGCGCGTAAGCCAAGCGGCCCGGACGGGCCGCGCTCGGCGCTTGAGGGCGTGGACTATTCAGACGCCATCACGAAGTCGGCGCACCTTTCGCCGATCATGATGCTCGGCGCGTTGGTGTTGCCGCTGACTAGCTTGGGCATGATGCTCGCATCGGCCACCCATAGGCCCTCCAGCCCGTTCAGCTTCAGCGTCGGATCGACGACGGCGTCCGGGTCATTGCCCATTCGGCACGTGCCGACGGGGTGATAGACCGAATCCGAGCGATTTCGGATCAGCTGGTCCAGCGCGGCATCATCATGGAGGTCGACCGGGTGGCGGTCCTTGGGACCGAACGCCTGCATCGGCGGGGCTTCGGCAATGCGGTGCGATAAGCGCACACCGGCGCGCAGCACGGCCATGTCGCGATCATCGGCGAGGAAGTTGGGATCGATCACCGGCGCAGCGGCCGCATCGCTGCTTCCTAGTCGCACCGTCCCGCGGCTCTCGGGCCGCAACACGCAGGCATGGAGCGAGAAGCCATGCGCCTTCACCTTCTCGCGCCCGTGATCCTCCAAGACCGCGGGGACAAAGTGCCACTGCACATCGGGCGCAGGCGCATCCGGCATCACGCTCCAGAACCCGCCCGCCTCAGCATAGGGCGTGGTCATCACCCCCGTCCGTTTGCGGCGATGCTCGACCATGGCCGCCGCCATCTTGAGCGTGCCTTTCAGCGTGCTGCCGATCGGAATGTCGCTCTCCGTCTCCCAGCCGGAGACATAGTCGATGTGGTCCTGAAGGTTGCCGCCCACCGCCGGGCGATCCAGCACCACCTCGATCCCGTGCGCTTTCAGGTGATCCGCCGGGCCGATGCCCGACAGCATCAGGATTTGCGGAGAGTTGAACGCACCGGCGCTCAGCACAACACCGCGCCGGGCAAGTAGGGTTTCGGACAGGCCTCCGCGACGAATCTGCACGCCGGTCACGCGCCCGGCCTCGATCACCAGCTTCTCGACCAGCGTATCGGTGCGTACCGCGAAATTCCCGGCATCGCGGATCGGCTCGACATAGGCGCGGGCCGCCGACCAGCGTTCGCCTTTGCGCTGCGTGACTTGATAAAGGCCAAAGCCCTCCTGCTGCGCGCCGTTGAAATCCCCATTGGTGCGCAGTTGCAGCGCGGCGGCCGCTTCGACAAAGGCGTAGGAGGAAGGGTTGGCCGCTGTCTGATCGGACACGAACAAGGGCCCGCCTGCGCCGTGGAAATCGTCGCCGCCGCGCTCGTTTGCCTCGGCGCGCTTGAAGTAGGGGAGCACGTCGTCATAGGCCCAGCCCGTGCAGCCCATCGCGGCCCAGTTGTCATAATCCCAGCGGTTGCCGCGGATATAGACCATCGCGTTGATTGCGGAGGAGCCGCCAAGTCCGCGTCCGCGTGGCTGGTATCCGGTGCGTCCGTTCAGCCCTTTTTGCGGGACGGTTTCGTAGCGGTAATTAGACTTTTCGGGGATGAAGGGCATGAAGCCCGGCGTCTTGATCCAGACATTGTCGTTGCGCCCGCCCGCTTCCAGCAGGCACACCCGGCGCGTGCCATCGACCGCGAGCCGCCCTGCGACAGCGCTGCCGGCACTGCCACCGCCGATGACGATGTAGTCGAAACTTTCCATGATCTCTCCCTTTGGCGGGGGAGATTAGGCAGCTTCTTGGCCGCCTGCAATCGGGTTTCGATCCGCCACTGAAGTTGCAGCGGGCGCAACCTCGATTCCCGTGCGGGCCTGCCACTTGGCTCGGATCATGTCGGAGGTTTCGCGGCTGCCGTCATGGCTCCAGCCCGGCTCGCGCAACAGGTAGCTCAGCTTATGCTGCCACGGCGCACGCCATATGTCGCCAATCATCCCGATCCATTCGTGGAACACCGACCACAACAGATTGAAACTCCCCAGCTGCTTGACGATGCCATAGCGGATTTTTTCGTCGTCCACCTCAGGGGTGAAGGTGCCGAACAGCTTGTCCCAGATGATGAACACACCCGCGTAATTCGTGTCGAGATAGCGCGGGTTGGTAGCGTGGTGGACGCGGTGGTGGCTAGGCGTGTTCATCACTGCTTCGAACCACGCGGGCATCCGCTTGATCGCCTCGGTGTGGATCCAGAACTGGTAGATGAGATTAAACCCGCCGCAGATCGCGATCATCGCCGGGTGGAAGCCGAGCAGCACCAGCGGAACCGCGAACAGGAAGCCGAAGGTGAACATCCCCGTCCACGTCTGCCTGAGGGCGGTGGAGAGATTGTAATGCTGCGAGGAGTGGTGGTTCACGTGGCTCGCCCACATCCAGCGGATGCGGTGCCCGGCGCGGTGAACCCAGTAATACTTGAGATCGTCGAGCACGAAGCAAACAGGCCACGCCCACCACGCCGCCCACCAGTCCGGGCCGAAATCGAAGATGCGATATTCGTAGGCCTGAATGAACAGCGTCAGCGCGAACCCGCCGAGCAGCGCACCCGCCACGGTCGAGCCCAGCCCGAACGCGAGGCTGACCAGCGTATCCTTGGGTTCGTAGGCCTCGGGCGCGCGGAATTTGGCCCAGATCATCTCGGCCAGCACCGCCACCACAAACAGCGGCACAGCATATTGGGTGGGGTTGAATTCAGGCATCTTGCGTCCTGCTTACTCGATTGATGATTGCGACCCAAGCCTGCGGATCGTCAACAGCAAGGTAGATATCGCCGAACAAGGTCTGACCGGTGCGCACGACCAGCACCGTCTCGCCGAGATCAATGTTGAGCGTCGCTTTCGCATCGGCATCGAGCACCCGCCCGGCAAAGCGATTGCCGTGGCGTTTGATCACCATGACCCGCCCCTGCGCGTCGCGGGCGATCGCGGCCACGCCGTCAGTGTCGCGAGCGATGGCGACAGGATCGAACCCGTCTTCCACTTCGCCAGCCGCGCGCCGCACATCATCATCACTGGCGAGCGTCGGAGACCCTCCTAGCTTCAGCCACCACGCCAAACCCGCCAGCGCAAGGATCGCGAGCAGCGACCCCAAGGTCTGGACCAGCAATGGCGGCACATTCATGTCGGTGCGCCTCAGCGCGCAGCGAGCATGTCGATCATCGCGCGAATCGGGCTGACGTCATAGCCCGCTCGCGCCGCTGTGCGGGCGATGTCGTCCGGCTCGACGCCCTGCTTGGCGGCGGCCAGCGCCCACAACAAGGTCGATCGGGTGCCCGAACGGCAATAGGCGAGAATCGGGCCCTCGGCCTGCTCCAGTGCGTCGATCATGGCGTTGACCTGCGGTTCGCTGAAGCCGGCGTGGCCGATCGGGATGGCGACGTAATTCATCCCCGCTGCTGCCGCCGCTTCCGCGATTTCGTCCCCTTGCGGAGCCGAGGGTTCCTCGCCATCGGGGCGATTATTGACAATGAGACCCACGCCCAATGCCGCCGCCGCCGCGATATCCTCCAGCGCAAGTTGCGGGCTCACCAGCACATTTTCGGTCAGTTGGCGAAAATCGCTCATGATAAGTCCTGCTTTCTCCAGAGCCTGGTCCAGTGTCGGTGCCGCCTTACATGCCCAAAGCGGGTCTGGCGCACAAGCACCGCTGCATGGCGGCAGCACGCCAAACAGGGACCCGGTAAAATCGTTCGCAAAGCAAGCTTTTGTGCGCTATGAGTTTCACACGTGCGCGCCGGACCACAAGCTCGGCGCGTCTGGCTCCGGTGCGGCTCACTGTCCACGACATCGGCGCGATTGAGGCCGGGCAGTGTGGCTAAGGTACGTACTGATCTATGGGTTACGATAGGGGACGCCGGCGCGGACGCGATAAGCGCGACGGTTTCGGCGAAGATGGCTTCGATCCGTTTGGCGGTGGGAATGATGGTTTCTCGCCTCCGCGCGAATTCGGCGGCGGCGGTGATCGCTTCGGTGGCGGTGGCGACCGGTTTGGCGGCGGCGGCGGTGGTGATCGCTACGGCGGCGGCGGTGGCGGTGCCCCGCGCAGCGGCGGTGGCGGCTTCAGCGGCGGCCCGCGTGGTCCCGGCGGCGGCGGCGGTGGTTTCAGCGGCGCTCCGCGCATGCCTGCCCAGATCGTTGGCACCGGCAAGGGCACTGTGAAGTTCTTCAACACACAGAAGGGCTTCGGCTTCATTCAGCAAGACGGTGGCGGCGAAGATGTGTTCGTTCACATCAGCGCAGTCGAGCGTGCTGGTCTTGAAGGCCTCGCTGAAGGTCAGGAACTTCAGTACAACCTCGTAGATCGTGGCGGCAAGGTGTCGGCGCAGGATCTGCAGGTTGTCGGCGATGTGATCGCTGTGGCGGCCAAGCCCGCTGCTCCGGCTCGCGAGTTGACGGGTGAGCGGGCCAAGGGCACGGTCAAGTTCTTCAACGGGATGAAGGGCTTCGGCTTCCTCGTCCGTGATGACGGCCAGCCCGATGCCTTCGTTCACATCAGCGCAGTCGAGCGTTCGGGGCTTTCGGCCTTGAACGAAGGTGAACGCTACGAATTCGATCTCGAAGTCGATCGACGCGGAAAATATTCCGCCGTCAATCTGGCACCGATCGAAGGCTGACCTCGGCCGAAACCGCCCCCCGCGGTTTGACGCAGGGTCAGCGGAAGATTACCGGATTGTAGATGGCGGCTCTGGTTCAGGGCCGCCATTTGCGTTTCAAGTCCCCCCGATTCTCACAATTCAGGACAAAGCCCATGTCGATTACCCCGCTCATGCCCGTCTATCCGCGTTGCGGTGTCCGGCCGGTGCGTGGCGAGCACTGCCATCTCATCGACGAGGATGGCACCCGCTATCTCGATTTCGCCAGCGGCATTGCGGTGAACCTGCTCGGCCATTCGCATGAAGGCTTGATCGGCGCGATCCAGCAACAGGCCGCTACGCTGATGCACGTCTCGAACCTCTATGGCAGCCCGCAGGGTGAGCGATTGGCGCAGACGCTGGTCGACACGACCTTCGGAGACACGGTGTTCTTCACCAATTCGGGCGCCGAGGCGGTCGAATGCGCAATCAAGACCGCGCGCGCCTATCACCAGAACGCAGGCGAGGCAGGCAATGCCAGCCGGTTCGAAATCATCACCTTCCACAACGCCTTCCACGGCCGGACGATGGCGACCATCTCGGCCTCGAATCAGACCAAGATGCATCACGGCTTTGCCCCGCTGCTCGAAGGGTTCAAGTATGCGCCCTTCGATGATCTGGAAGCGGCCAAAGCGCTGATCGGCCCGCACACCGCGGGCATTCTGGTCGAACCGATCCAGGGCGAGGGCGGCATCCGTCCCGCGTCACAGGAATTCATGGCCGGTCTGCGCGCGCTGTGTGACGAGCATGGGTTGATGCTGATCCTCGACGAAGTGCAGTGCGGCGTGGCGCGCACCGGAAAGCTGTATGCCTATGAGCATTACGGGATCGAGCCTGACATCATGGCGACCGCGAAGGGCATCGGCGGCGGCTTTCCGCTGGGCGCCTGTATCGCCACCGAGCACGCCGCGCGCGGCATGACCTTCGGCACCCACGGATCAACCTATGGCGGCAACCCGCTGGCCATGGCAGCCGGGATGGCGGTAATGGACGCCGTGGCGAACGAGGAATTCCTCGCATCTGTCCGCGACAAGGGTGAGCGCCTACGCTCGCGCCTCGAACAGTTCATCGGCAATTACCCCGAGCTGTTCGAACTGGTGCGTGGCAAGGGCCTGATGCTCGGCCTCAAGATGAAGATGGAAAGCCGCCCGTTCTATGTCCACCTGCGCGATCACCACCAGCTGCTGACCGTGGCGGCGGGCGACAACACCATCCGCATCATCCCGCCGCTGGTTATCGGCGATGCCGAGATCGACGAATTCTTCGACAAGCTGTCGGCTGGCGCGGCCAGCTTCAAGGTGCCCGAGGCAGCATGACCGGGGGCACGGGGGCGTTCCGCCACTTCCTCAATCTTGGGGATGCGGGCGGCGATGATATCGCGGCGATGATCAATGATGCGATTGATCGCAAGGCTGCACGCGTCGGCCTGCCCAAGGGCGCGCCCGATGCCGATGCCCCGCTCAAGGGCCGCGTGCTGGCGCTGGTGTTCGAAAAGAACTCGACCCGCACCCGCGTCAGCTTTGACATTGCGATGCGGCAATTGGGCGGGAGCGTGCTGCTGCTCGATTCGGCCTCGAGTCAGCTCGGGCGGGGGGAGAGCATCGCCGATACCGCCCGCGTGCTCAGCCGGATGGTCGATGGGATCATGCTGCGCACCGATGATCACGCCAAGATCGAGGAAATGGCGCGCCATGCCACGGTGCCGGTCATCAACGGCCTGACCGACGTGTCGCACCCCTGCCAGATCATGGCCGATCTGCTCACCGTGATCGAGCATGGCAAGTCGCTGCCGGGGCTCGAGGTCGCGTGGTTCGGCGATGGCAACAACGTGCTGCACTCGATCCTTGAGGCCGCCGGACTGATGAAGTTCAACGTCCGCGTGGCGACCCCGGCGGGCTACGAACCTGATCCGGCCTTCGTCGAACTCGCGCGTGCGGGCGGAGCGACCGTTACTCTGACGCAGGACGCCGCCGCCGCCGCGCGCGGGGCGGATGTGATCGTGACCGATACCTGGATTTCGATGGGGCAGGAGCATGTCCACAACAAGCTGGCGGCGATGGCCCCCTATCAGGTGAACGCCGCGCTGATGGCGCAGGCCAAGCCCGATGCGGTGTTCCTCCACTGCCTCCCCGCCCATGTGGACGAGGAAGTCAGCGAAGAGGTTTTCGAAGGCCCGCAGTCGGTGGTGTTCGATGAGGCCGAAAACCGCATCCACGCGCAGAAATCGGTGCTGCTATGGAGTTTCGGACTGCTCGGCAGCTAGGGCGCGTGAGCGGGGGTCTTTCGCCCGACGCGATTGATCCCCATATGGCGCGGCATGACTGACACGACCAACATGACCGAGACCTTCGCCGACACCCTCATGGGCTTCACTCTGCCGGGCCGCAGCGCGCGCGGGCGCATCGTGCGCATGGACAGCGTGCTGGAGCAAGTTCTTTCGGCGCATGATTACCCCGCGCCGATCACGCACTTGCTGGGCGAAGCGCTTGTGCTGGGCACGCTGATGGGCGGGCTGCTGAAGGGCGATGCCGCGCAGCTGACCATGCAGGCGCAGACCCAGGGCGGGATCGTGAAACTGCTGGTGGTCGATTATCGCGACGGCGCGGTGCGCGGCTATGCCGATTTCGATGGCGAGCGGCTGGCGAAGCTGGGGTCCAATCCTGCGCTCCAGACGCTGTTTGGCGAGGGCTATCTCGCGATCACATTCGAAGCCGAGGGCAATAAGCGCTATCAGGGGATCGTCCCGCTTGAAGGGGATAGCCTCGCCGAAGCATGCGAGAGCTATTTCAGCCAGTCCGAACAGATCCCGACGCTGATTCGCGTCGCCAGCCGTGCCGGTGCAGGCGGGCGGATGGCTGCAGGTCTGCTAATCCAGCATCTGGCCGATGGCGAGGAAGGGCGCGAACGGCTGCACGTCCGCCTGGACCATCCCGATTGGGAGCATGTTGCGGTAATGGCTGGTTCGATCAGCCATGACGAACTGCTCGACCGCACGCTCTCGCTGGAAGCCATCGCGTGGCGATTGTTCCATGAGGAAGACGAGGTGCGGGTCGTACCCGGCGCGGCGCTGTCGCGCGGATGCCGGTGCAGTGCGGCGCATTACGAGACGATCATCGCGCGCTTCCCGGCCGATGAACAGGAAGAGATGCGTGGCACTGACGGCCTCATCGCGGTTGACTGCGCCTTCTGTTCGCGCACTTTCGCACTTGCGATCTGACGCTTCGTCGAAAAAACCACCGCATCAGGCTTGTTTAGGCCAAAATGTGCAATTGGACGGGACAGAAAGCTGCCATGAGGACAGGCATGACCTATCGAACCGACAGCAGAATGCGCGTACTTGCCTTGGGGGCGATTACAGCCGGGGCGGCGCTGTGGTTTGCCATGCCGGTGGTAGCGCAGGGCAATGGCCTTGCGATGCTCGGCACGCTGACCAAGGGCGAGTGGACCATCAAGCAGCGCGGCGTGGCGCGTGACCGCAAGATCTGCATCAAATCAGGTGCCGAGCTGATCCAGCTGATGCACCGGGAAAGTGGGTGCAGCCAGTTTGTCGTGGAGGATGGTACCGCGCGCGTCACGGTGCAGTATACCTGCCCGGGCAACGGCTATGGCCGCACCAGCATCCGCCGCGAGACGGGAGCGCTGGTTCAGCTTGAAAGCCAGGGCATCCATAATGGCATGCCGTTCCAACTGACCGCTGAAGCACGCCGCACCGGCGATTGCTGAAACCCGCCGCGATTGCCTTTGTGCGCGTGCGTGTTAGTTGCGCGGGATGAGCGGTTCTGAACATACGCGCACGCAGCCGCTGGCGGTCGTGCTGCTGTCCGGCGGGCTGGATTCGATGGTGACGGCAGCGCTGGCGCAGGAAGCCGGCTTTGCAGTCCATGCGCTGACGGTCGATTACGGGCAGCGTCACCGGCTTGAGCTGGAGTCCGCCGCGCGCATCGCCAAACAGTTGGGACTTGTTCGCCACACCCCAATCGCGCTCGACCTGAGGGCGTTTGGCGGATCGGCGCTGACTGATGCAATTGATGTGCCCAAGGGCGGAGTGGGGGACGATATTCCGGTCACCTACGTCCCGGCGCGCAATCTCGTATTTCTTGCGCTCACCACCGCCTGTGCCGAAGCGGCAGGTGCACGCGATGTGTTCATCGGGGTCAATGCGCTCGACTATTCGGGCTATCCCGATTGTCGCCCCGAATTCATTGCCAGTTTTGCCGAAACCGCGCGGCTCGGCACCAAGGCAGGGGTGGAAGGCGCACCTTTCACGATCCACGCGCCGCTCCAACACATGACCAAAGCCGACATCGCCCGCGAATGCGCGCGGCTGGGCCTCGATCCGGCCTGGAGCTGGTCCTGTTACGATCCGACGCCCGAAGGGCTCGCCTGCGGGTTGTGCGATTCGTGCCGCCTCAGGAAAAAGGGTTTTGCCGAGGCGGGGATTGTCGATAGCACGCGCTATAAGGCGTGACCGGCCTCTTGCGCGCCGGTCGATAAGCAGAGCATCCGGGATAGGGGATCAGCATTGAGCGATAAAGCCGAAGCGGCCGAGAGCCGCAGCGAGGATTCCGTCCCCGCCTATAGCTGGTATGTGCTCGGGGTGCTGGTTGTGGTCTACATCCTCAACTTCATCGATCGGCAGATCCTCTCGATCCTGGCGGTCGACATCAAGCGCGATCTTCAGCTGACTGACGGCCAGCTCGGCTTTCTCGGTGGTGCGGCGTTTGCGGTGTTCTATGCGCTGTTCGGTGTCCCGCTAGGCCGTTTGGCGGACCGCTGGCACCGGGTGCGTCTGCTGACAATCGGCCTGTTGCTGTGGTCGGCGATGACGGCGCTGTCCGGTTTTGCGCGCAATTATCTGACCCTATCCCTGGCGCGCATGGGCGTGGGCGTGGGCGAGGCGACGGCCAGCCCGACGGCCTATTCATTGATTTCGGATTATTTCCCGGCGCGAAAGCGCGCCACGGCCTTGGCGATCTATTCCTCGGGTCTTTATCTCGGCGGCGGGGTGTCCCTGCTGATCGGAGCCAAGATTTCGAAGGTGTGGGACGCGGCCTATCCGGGCGGCGGGATCGCCGGACTGGTGGGCTGGCAGGCCGCTTTCCTCGCCGTCGGGATTCCGGGCATCCTACTCGCGATCTGGGTCGCCTCGCTGCGTGAACCGGCGCGGCCTGCTGCCGAGACTGTGGGCGGACGTCATCCCTTGGTCGATTTCTTGATCGACCTGTCGATGCTGTTGCCGCCGTTCACTCTGTACCACGCAATGCGCCGGGGTCCGATGGCGGCGGTCGTCAACCTCGTGATGGCGGCCGCGATGATCGGTTTCGCGGTGATCATGATCGAGCTGACCGGCAATCTGCCGCAATGGTCGTCGATCGCCTTCGGCTATTATGCGGTGTTCTCATGGGCATCGACACTGCGCCGGCACGATCCGGCGACCTTCAGCCTGATCTGGGGCACACCAGCCTTTATCTGCACGGCGCTGGGCTATGGGCTGGTTTCGCTCGGCGCCTATGCGCTGGCGTTCTGGTCCGCGCCCTATGCCGAGACTGTGCTCAAATTGCCCAAGGACGAACTGGCCTTCGTGCTTGGCGGCAGCGGAGCGGTGTCAGGCTTCCTGGGGGTGATTCTCGGCGGGCGTCTGTCGGATTGGCTGCGTTCGCGCAATCCTTCGGGGCGGATCTTGGTTATCATGTTCGGGATTGTCGCCCCGGTCATTCCGATCTGGATCGGTTTCACGACCGAGATTCCTGCCCTGTTCTACTTAATGAACTTTCTCGCGGGGATGTTCGCGGCAACCGCGCTCGGGGCTGCTGCTGCGACGACGCAGGACCTGGTGCTGCCGCGTATGCGCGGAACCGCCACGGCGTCGTTCTTCCTCGCGACAACCTTGGTCGGCCTTGGGCTCGGGCCGTATATGGTCGGGCAGATTTCCGAGCTGAGCGGAAGCATGCGGATCGGCGTCCTGTCGTTGATCGGGGTGGCGCCGATATCGCTGGCGCTGCTGATCTATGCCTATCGCACCCTGCCAAAGGCGGAGGCCACGATTGCGGAGCGGGCGCGGGCCGCTGCTGGCGAATAATACGAGGAAGTGGGTGGGGGCTGGCCCGGCGGACTCCGCACACGCTGATAATTGCGGCACGCTCGGTCTGAACCGCGGGCATGGCGAATCATCGTCTGCTTGGCCCGATGGCTCACTGCCAAGTCCGGCGGGGCCTTGCGATGTTCACCCCTGCCTAGCGCCCTCACCGAATAGCAGTACAGCACTCCATCCGAGCGCTGTGCCGATTGGGCGAGCTTGCAGAGAGCGTCGGCCTCTTGCGACTCGTTGCTTGAACGAGGCACAATAAAAAAGGGGCCGGATTGCTCCGGCCCCTCTTCATGTTCCTTGGGAACAGTAGCTTACATGCCCGAACCTGGACCGTAGGTCACTTCCACGCGGCGGTTCTGCGCTTCGCGCACACCGTCGGCGGTCGGCACCCGCGGCTTGGTTTCACCAAAGGCTTCGCCAGTGATGCGAGCAGCCGGGACACCGCGACCGCTCAGGTACGAGCTGACAGCAGCGTTACGACGTTCGGCCAGAGCCACGTTGTACTTCGGCGTACCCGCACGGTCGGTGTGACCGGCAAGCATCACGCTTGCAGTGCCGCAGTTCGCGTAAGCGGTGACGGCGCTGTTGAGGATGCTCGCAGCCTGCGGGGTGATGTCCGACTTATCGAAGTCGAAGAACACCACGTACGGACCCGTGTTGCACGCAGCCTTGGGGGGCGGCGGAGGCGGCGGGGGCGGAGGCGGCGGGGGCGGCGGGGGCGGCGGAGGAGCCACAACCGGCGGCGGCGGCGGCGGAGCTTCGCCACCGAAGTTATACGTGATCGAGCCCAGAATCGAATGGCTGCTCAGCTTGGTCTCAAGCGAACGGCCAATCGGGTCCACGAGACCAACGTCAGGAACGTTGAAGTAGCGATACTTCAGACCGACATCCCACGAATCACTCAGGGGAGCGCGAACGCCTGCCAGCAGCTGCCATGCGAAGCCGGTGTCCGAATCGTTCCACACGCCCGGGCCCTGCTGATTGACGCGGCCGTCCATGTCGACACGAGCCACACCGACACCACCGCCAGCGAAGGCCTGGATGCCATCATCGGAGCCGAAGTCGAAGAGGCCGTTCAGCATGAAGCTGAGCGCGTTAACTTCGCCAGCCGCAATGCGGGTCCCGGTGAAGGTGCTGGAACCGGCGGTCTGCGGCACAACGACCAGGCCTTGGGTGCCGGCCTGCACGTCGCTCAGATCAGCAGCGCGATAGCTGGCTTCAGCTTCGAGCCGGAACGCACCGAAATCGTAGCCGACGATACCGCCGAAATCGTAACCCGTGTCATAGTTGGCAACCGCGTCACCGGCGGCACCGTTAACATCGAGGCTCTGGTCTTCGACGAGCATTACGCCGCCATCACCCTGAATGTACCACTGGCCTTCACGGGCCATGGCAGGTGTGGTCAGCGCGGTCGAAGCCATCGCCATCCCAATGACGAGTTTGCGCATTCTAAAATTCCCCTTTGTATTGGACTTGAGGCACCGGCCGTCTCTATCTTTTCCCCTTGCATGAGGCAAGCAATCAATGGCCTATTGGTGTTGCAAGAATGTCGCGAAGACATGCCTGTGGACAAAAATGCAATCGCAAAACAGGCCTGATTCCGCCAATCTGTGTGTTTAAGGCGCTTCAGTCGCCAGTATCCCCACTGCCACCATCGCCTGTATCAGGGATGTGATCGCGACGCGTGCTTGGGTGTCGATAATGGTTCCGCCGGTAGGCTCGGCAGGAGCGGCGGCGCTTTCCCACTCCGACCGGTAGACGATGGAGTGGCCCGCAGACAGGTCGAACGCCTGCATGCCTTCGCGCGGCGCGACAAAGTACCAATCCCCGCCGATCCATACCGCAAGCTTGCCCTCGTGCCCGGCCCACGCGCTTGCCGACGGTGCGGTGACTCGGAAGCAGTCGCCTTCATTCGGGCTTTGCGGCGGGGCGGGATGTGAGGCCATGACAGTGCGTGTGTGCAAGGCGTCGAGCAGGCATAGAGCCTGGTTTACGAAAAACTCCTTCTGAGCTTGGCCCGGGATCAAAAGAGGCAGGCCAATGGTAGGCGTGGTGCTGGCAAGGGCGATCGGTTCGGACATGCAAATCTCCCGGTGTTCAGGATAATGAAGCGAGCAGCAGCGGCAGCGATAGGTCGAAGGTGCCGACCTGCCTGACCCACAGCGGCGCCGGACCGTGCGCGGCAATCAGCGCCGTCCGCTCCGCTAAAGTCAGGCGCAGCCAGGCGGTGTCGCGCTGCCATGATACATGCGGAGCATCGGCAGGGCCGTAACCGACGAGATAGGCCTCACGCTCCTCAACCAGCGGCACTTCTACGCTGTCATCCCACCGCCATTGTCCTCGCCCGCGCCGGGTCCAGCTGAACAGGCTGGCCTGATCGGCTTCGATGCGCACACGCGGATGGACGGGGCATGGCGGTCGGCGCGAAAGGCCCGCATTGGCGAGCGGCGCGATGATGGTTTCGGTATCTCCCGTCCCGATTGCGGCAATACGCGAGGTCGCAAGTGGCGGGACCAGTTGCGGATCAAGCGAGACCAGATTGTCATCGATCATGGTCACCTGTGTCTGTGCTGGGTGGCCCCGGGCAGCCTCCGGCTCGGTGCCGCCCCGTCCGCGCAGCAGCCCGGTGAGCCGCCACCGACCTTCGCCTGCAGGCTCAGCGCGTAAGAACTGCACCAGCTCACCGCCGATGAGCACGCGGTTGGCGCCGGCGGCAAGGCCCGCAAGGTCGGTGTCCGCCAGATCGAGATCGCCCGCGACCAGATCGATCACGGCTGTCGCGGCCGGTTCGAACAAAATCCCCGAGGAAGGCTCCAGCGGCGCGCCAAGCGTCCCCATCACTGCGCGCTGCGTTCCCGTGGTGCCGAGATCGACCAGCGCGGTCCCCTGAACGGCGAACAAGGCCGCCCCCCGCCAAGCGCCGTTCGCGCCAGAAGCCGCTGCAAAGATCAGCGAATTGGCCGGGTTGCTGCTGGCATCGGGCGGGACTTCGAAGGCGGCAAGCTGGGTCGGCGGAATGACCAGATCGGTAGGCGACAGGCTCTCTCCCGGGTCGCTCTGGCGCGGGGCCCCGCCTGCGGGGGCGAGTCGCTCCAGCTCAAGCGCGATGCCTCGATCCAGCCATTCCCAGCTGCGCAGCAGCCAGTTGCCGGGTATGTCCGGCAGGCGCACGATGCGACCGGGCGTGAGCCGCGGATCGAGCTCACCGATTCGCCAGCTGACAGTCTCGTGCTGCCAACGCGCGCGATTGGCGCTGTCATTGGCAAGGCTGCGCGCGCCGCTGGCGGTCATGGTTGCGGGCAGATCGATCATCAGCTCGCGGCCCGCAGGGCGGGCTCCAGAAGCGCGCTGCACCCCGGTCTGATAGTCGCGTTCCTCGTCATAATAGCGCAAGGCCGCAGGGGTGCGTGCGGGCACGCCAGCGCGCTGTTTGTGCGATGCTTCATCTTGCTGACGGTCATCTGTCGCGAGTTGGCCGGGCAGAGTCACAATGCCCGCCGCGGCCGAGTCGCGAACAGCGATGGTGAGGCCTTCACCGCCTGACATGCAGACCAGCGGGATCACCTGACCAATCGCCGAGAGCGTCGATGCCAACGGCCCGCCCTCATCGGCAAACCCGCGTGCGTAGGCCAATGGCGCCGCAATGGCGGGACCTGCCGCATCCGGCACCAGCTGCGCCAGCGACACGCTCTCATCCCCGCCATCGGCAAAGATTTCGAAGCTGAGCGCGGGGATGCGGTTGCCGTAATCGCCTAGCTCCAGATTCTCGAACACGACATAGGCGCAGTCGCGGAAAGCGGGTGCGGCAGGGCCCTTGGCTGCGGCGATCAGCGGGTCCACCGGATCATCGCCGAAGCCGCGATAGACGCGCAAAGTCCCGCCGACCTTGAGGTCATCCTGCGCGCCGCGCAGCAGGTTGCCATCGGCCCAAATCCGCCCGACACGGTCGATCGGCGTGCTCGACAGCGCCACCGCAAAGGATGCGGTATAGGCATAGACCGTGGTCGAAGGCTGGCCCTTGCGACCCTTCTCCTTGCGCTTGCTCTCGATCAGATCTGTCGACCAGATCACCGTGCCGGGCACCCGCATCCGTCCGAACTGGCGCGGGATCGGCTGGCCATAGCTCGACGTGCTGATCGCCAGATCGCGCAGGCGTGGCCCCTCTCGCCCGCCGGGGGCAAAGATCCGCGAATCGATTTGCTGGCCGATCAACGCGCCGAAGGATGCGCCGATCGGGCCGCCAATCGCCGTGCCCAGCGCTGTCAGAACTACCGTCGCCATGACCTAGCCTTCTCTCTGAGGTGCGAACCGCCACTTGGCATGAACCTGCCAGGCGGGATCGAGCGGCTGGAGCACCACGCGCCGCAGCCCGGCGTGGGCGTGGATGACAGTCACTGCATTAGCGGCGATCACGAGATGGTGCTGGCAATGCGCGAGCGCGATCAGCAGCACCTCGCCTGCGCAAATGGCGCCGGGTGCAGGCACCAGTCCCGACTGCTGTGCGAGCGGCAACCACTGGGCGATATCGAGATTGCGCAGGCCATAGCCGGTCGGAACCGCGGGGCGCACACCGCTTGTCCCGAGCGCGGCCGAGACCAGTCCGACGCAGTCGAGCCCGGTCGCCGGATCGCGGCCGTGGAGCCGGAACGGACAGCCAATCAAAGCCCGCGCGGCCTCGGCCAGCGCTTCGTCGGGCGCAGTCATGGCTGGCCGTAGCGGGCGAGCAGGTCATTGCCCGGCAGGAACGGCTCGCCACGGAAGTTCGCGGCATTCCCGAACCGCGCGGCGCAGGTGGCGATGGTATGGTCGCAGCCCTCGCGCAGTTCCGCCCGTGTGCCGAGCGGGGTGCCAGCCACCAGCGGCCTGTCGAGCACCAGCCAGTCCCCCTCGGCATCAATGACCCCGAAGGCCACTCCGGTCTGCGGCCCGGCCATGAAGCGCAGCCGGCCATCGACATGCGCCTCGCCATCAAGGCCTGCAAACCGCACCCGATTGGTTTCGAGATCGATCGCGGTAAGTGGCTGCACCGCAGTAAACCGCACCGCCGAAAGCCCGCACCCGCGCCCGCAAAACTCGGCGCGGCAAGTGGGGCTGGTGCGGGGCACGAGATCTTGTTCCAGCAGGCTCTTGGTGGACCGCAGCTCGGCCGAAAACTGCGTGCTGTCGTCCTCGATCCGCCCGATCTGCCCGGTGTAGAGCGTGTGGTGATCGAGGCTCATCCAGTCGACCGCGCCGATTGCGATCGCGGCTTCATCGAACAACCCGGCGGCCAGTTCGTCCGCGCGGATCGAATCGTGGTTGAGCACGCCCTGCACTTCGGCGCTGTCATTGGCGAGTTCCGAGGTCAGGCGGATCGCGGCCGGGATCATGCCGGGGGCAGCGAGATGCCGGATGCCGCCGAAGCTGATGTCGCGGTCGTGGCTGGTGAAGGCCAGCGCCGCCCCGTCGCGGCGATAGATGCGCCAGAAAGTTGCCACCGTGTCGAGTTCGCGGTCAAAGAATACGCGCATCAGGCGGACTCCCGAATCTCGATCAGCGGCACCGAGGGTGCTTCCCCGGCGGCGAAGTTCACCGCTGCGACATCAAGCCGGTCCTCGGCAAACCGCACCGGCACATCGAATCGGAAGCCGGCGCGGATGTCGGCCCCCGCTGGCGGCGCGGTGAGGAAGCGCAAGGCGCCCTTCTCGCCCAGCGTCCAGGCGGTGCTGGCCGCGCCGCCGACGCTCACCACCAGCGTTTTGGCGCGCGGACGGGTGATCGGGCGCACCTGCGGCTCTGCCCCGCCATAGGACTTCACCAGCTGGAAATCGGCGCGCACCCCGTCAGCGATGGCGATCAGTTGATCGAGCATCGTCGGCGTGCCCGTCATCCCGTTCGAGCTGTTGTCAAACGGGTCCATGATCCGGAACCCCCGCGCCGGACCACGCCGGGCGCGGAAGAAGGCGATCAGTTCGGACAATTCGCCTTCCGAGCGGATGCCGGGGCCGACATCGAAATGCAGCCGGGCGTCCGACCACAGCGAATTGCGCCGCTCATGCCCGGAGGCGGTGACCGCGATCGAGGTCGAAAACTCGGGCGCGACCGAGGCGCTTCGCCCCAGCGCGAAGGGATAAAGCACGTTGTCGAAGGGATCCATGGCTTGCTCCGGCGGAGGGGCGAGGCGGGTGTAGCCGTCGCGGTTAACCTGCGGCAGCGCCCAGACGTAGCGCCGGGTGATGCTACGCGCGGCGGCCTCGTCCAGCCCGCTGTCGATGCGCGCCCACATCACGTCCGCATCGGCAGGATTGAGCACGAAACCGGCGAGATAGTCCTGATCGGCGGGCAGATAGCCGAGCCGGGCATCGACCAAGGCATAGGCTGCCCGCCGGGCCGCGTCGGCGCCTGCCGTGAGCCAGTCGTAATCTTCCAGCTGCAACCGGTCGAAGGCCGGCGCGGCCCATCCGGTCGGAAGATTGGCCCGGTAAAGCTCGGGTGTAGCAGGATCGAGGATCGTCGGCGTGAAGGCGAGCAGCAGAACCTCGGACGGCCCCTGCGCCGCGCTCCGCACAGCGGTAGTCAAAACGGCGGTCGACTGGGCGAGCAGCGCGCCTGCTGCATCAAGCAGCGATGTTGCCGCCGCATCGAGCGGCGCGGCGATAGTGGCGATGACCGGCGGATTGCCTCCGAAAGCCGCCTTGGCAGCATCGTCATAAAGGCAGATTTCCCGCGCAGGGGTAACCCACCACCACGGCTCTCCGATCTGGAAGCGGACGGGCAAATCCGCATCTTCGAGCAGGGCAACAAAGATGCGGGCCACATCGGCCAGCCAGCCCATTGCCTGCGCATTGGCGGGAGACAGCAAGGTCGAAGGCGGCACCCACCCGGTCAGCGCCGGGGCATCGCTGGCGGTGCGTTGTTTCCAGCTTTCCGGACAATAGGCGTCGAACAGCTCGTAGGAGAGTGAAGCAATGACCTCCAATCCGGCTTCCTGCGCCAGCGTGAAGAAGCTGCGGTGCCATTCCGCCGCCGGGTTACACAGAGCGCCATCGGATGCGGCCTTCAAACCGCCATCCGCCTGCCGCGCGAGCCGCATGAAGTGGCTCATCCCGACATAGTGGATGATATCGTCGCGGTAGCCGAGCCCGGTCACCGCGCGCAGCAGCCGTGCCGGGGTCTGGTTGTAGGCGTCGTCATAGGCAGTCGCCATGCGCTCGCCGTGCGGGGGCACGAGCACGTCGCCCAGTTCCAGCATGGTCCGCGCGCCGTCGGCGGCGATTTCGGACATAGTGACCGAACCGCCAAACCGCGCGGGCAGGGGTGCCGTGCTGCCCCAGCTGAAGCCGGGTGCCACCAGCGAGATGAACATGCGGTCGATATCGCTGGGATGAATCGGCTCGCCCGGCAGGCCGTAACCGCTTTCCAGCGCCGAAAACGGCAGGCTGATCCGCGCGTCAGTCGGCGTGCCTTGTGCATAGTTCCACAGCCGGATGTACCACGTGCGCGGCAGCCCCTCAGCATCGCGGCCCTCGATCGTCAGCGTCGGCCCATTGGGTTGATCGAGTGCGATCACCCCATCTGACTGCCAGCGAAAGCTCAGCGTCGTGCGAGAATAATCGCGGTCGGTCTGGTAGGCGAGGAGTGGGTGATCGAGCGTGTCCGCGCTCTCCCAGATCAGCCCGACCAGCTCGCCTTCATGATGCAGTTCGATGTCGACCCGCAAGGCGTCCGGGCCGGTCGTCACGACGGATGCCATCGCGGGCCGGGGAAAATTAACGGTCCAGAAGCGCGGATCGAAACGCTGGATGAAGGTGCTTTCCTGCGCGCGGCGTTCGCGGGCGAGCCAGAATGCCATCGGAAATCCCCTTGCTCAGGCCTGTTGCAGCGCGCGGCGCACGGCGCTTGCGATCTGGCGGGAGGAGCGCTGCATCGCGGTGGGCGCGGCCTGACCGCGTGGGACGGCCACCTGAATCGCCACGCGAACATCGCGGCCCGGCGCGGCGATGCCGGTCTCGACCCGTCCGGCGGCAGTGGGCACGAACACCTCCGGCCCGCGCTCACCGACGAGATAGGCCCGCCCCGGTGCCACCGGCCCTCCGGTCGCCCGGCCCGGCAGCCCGAACAGCGCGCCGATCGATTGGCCGAGCAGATTGCCCAGACCCCCGCCTCCGCCGCCAGTGCCGCCGAACAGATTGCCGATCCCCGATTGCAGCGCGTATCCGGCGATTTCGGCGAGCGCGCTGAAGGCGACGCGCTTCAGATCGTCAAACCCCAGGCTCCCGCGCCGCAGCGCGCCGAGCAGCCCCCGCTCCAGCACATTGCCCGCACGGCTGAATCCGTCGAGCAGCGAGCCATCGAGTGACCGGCGCATCGCTTCCACATCGCTGGCAAAACCATCGGTCTGGGCGCGCACGTCGATCACCAATTCTTCGAAATTGTCAGTCATCGGCGTCGCGCTCCATCATGCGGGCGATTGCCTCGCGGCTGGGTGGGAGAGGGGCGGTGGTGTCGTCCGGGGCGGCCAGCGCCATCGCCAGTTCGGCGGGGGTGGCGTTCCAAAACTCGCCGGGACGCCAGCCGAGCAGACGCGCGGCAAGCGCACACCAACGGGCAGCGGTATCTCCGAAACTGTCGCTCATGCCTCGCCCTGAAGCACTTGGGCTAGCACCGCCCGCACCGGGGCGGTTGCTCCGACCAGCCCCATCGCCAGCACCGCCGTACCGACCGCGACCCGCTCGGGTCGGCCCTCAGCAGGCAAGCAGTGCCACAGCAGGGCGGTCATCTCCGTCAGCGTCAGCGCGCCGCCTGCCGCGCGTTCGACCAGCGCGAACAACGAACCCAGTTCAGCCTCGGCCAGCACCAGATTTTCAAAGCTCGGGCGCAGCACATAGCTCACCCCGGCCACAGCCAGCGCGCATTCGCCGCGCAAGGGATTGGCGGCGGCGGTCATGCCGGCACCACCGGCCCGGAGCTTTCAAGCTGGAGCGTGTAGCTGCGCTCCCCATTGAAATCCCCGGCATAATCCAGCCGCTGTACCAGAAACCGGCCCCGCAACTTCTCGCCGTCTTCGAAAGACAATTCGTAATTGTCGAGCGTCCCGGCGAGCGCATGGGCGCGCACGGTGGCTTCGGCCGTGCTGCCGAGAAAGATCCCTGCCGCGCTGACCGAGACCGAGCGGGTGCCCGCGCCTGACAGCAGGTCGCGCCAGCCGCCCGATTGCTTGTGCGTGACGACCACGGTGTCGCCATTGATCGACATCTGCGTCGTGCGCAGGCCAGCGATGGTCTGGTAAGCCGGAGGCGAGGCTCCGTCGGCGATCTTGAGCAGGAAGGCGGCGCCGGATTGTGCGGTCATAATGGCTTACTCCTAAAGCGGGGCGAACAGGCGGAAGCGGTATTCGAGCAAGGCGGCGCGGCGGTTGTCGGCGCGGGCCTCGCTGCGTGAGCGCAGGAAGCGGATCGAGGCGAGTTCGAAGCCCGGCTGAAACGGCGGCAATTCGAGCACGCGCCGCTCGATCGCGCTGAGCAGACTGGCATCGCCCGCAGTCAGATCGGTGTAGCTTTCAAGCTCAAGCGCCACGCGGACCTCGCGGCCTGCGCGGTCCTTGGTGCCCCAATCGGTCGAGGCGCTGGCGGCGATGCCGAGCCACGGCGGAGAGACGGAAAGCGGGGCCTCTTCCTCGATCGCGTTGATCGCTGCCAGGGCCGGATCGGCGGCCAGCCATCCGATCAGCGCGGCGCGCAGGTCATTTTCCATCGCGGGGTTCTCCCAACAGATCGGGCCACAGCGCGGCGGCCGAATGCCAGTCTGACCGCGCTGGCGAGCGGCGCTTGGTTGCGCGGCCTGCTGCGATCCGCGCGGCGCGGGCGCGCAGGCGCTGCACCAGTTGGTCTGCGCGGGCGGAGGTGCGGATCATCCGAACCGCACGTCGCGCCAAGGCCGCCACAGGGCGGTGACGCTGGCAGGTGGAACGGCGTTGGCGCTGGCTCCGCCGGGACCATCGCGGTGGCGGAAGTGATGGGCGGCGAGCCGGATGATGCCATGCCGCAACGGTGCGGGTAGTCCGCTCCAGTCCTGGGCAATCCCGACCACCAGCTGCAGCGCCATGCCTTGGCCTTCCAACGGGCGGCGCAGCTGGATGCAGGCCGAGCCTGAGATGCGCCATTCCAGCGCGTCGGTCAGCGCGGCGATGACCTCGCGGGTGCCGTCCGCCGCGATCAGCGCCGCGCCGGTCACCTCGCGAACCGGGCGGCAGACCAGCTCCTGCCATCCGCCCGCCAGCGGAATGATCTCCTCGACCGTCTGCTGAAGTGGCGTCTTGCCGGTGAAGGCTTCGCAGATGGTGAGGCTGGCATGGAGCAATTGCTCAAGCGTTTCATCGTCGTTGGGGCGGCTGATCCCGAGCCAGTGCTTGAGCTCCGCCAGCGCAGCGTCGCCCGGCACCGGGGGCTGCACGATTGTCCGCTGCATCGCGGTGTCTCCCAGAATATGGTTCACACGAAATGCGCCCGCATCGCTGGTGTCAGGCGGAGGAACGGCCTGGGGCGATGCGGGCGCGAGAGCCCGGTGGGCGCGAAGGGGACACGCTGCCCGGCCGGGGGAGGAGGTCTGGCTCTGGGCCTAGAGCTCGATCTTCAGCAGCTTGATCGCGTTCGAATCGAGCACCTTCCCGCCGATCCGCTTGGTCGCGTAGAAATGCACGAAGGGCTTGTTGGTGAAGGGATCGCGCAGCACCTGCGTGGCACCGCGCTCCGAGATCAGATAGCCGGACCGGAAGTTGCCGAAGGCAATCGGGAAGGTTCCGGCGGCGACATCGGGCATATCCTCGGCCTCGACCACCGGGTAGCCGAGCAGGCGATCGGGCTGACCTTCGACCAGACCCGGCTGCCACAGGAATGCGCCATCGACCGTCTTGAGCTTGCGGATCGCAGCCAAGGTCGCCGAGTTCATGACGAACACTGCGCCCTGGCGGTAACCGGCCTTGAGCATATGGACCAGGTCGATCAGCTTGGTGTCGGGCGTAGTGCCGAGCCCGGTGGCGTTGCCCGAGCCGACATATTGCAGCGTGCCGAAGGCGCGCGTGGCGTCAGGGGTGGTGGCTTTGGCGGCGGTGAGGAAGCCTTCAGGCTGATTGGTGCCGGTGCCCTTGACGAAGGCACTGCCTTCGGCGCGCGCGAACTCGGCCGCGATCTCGCTGGCGAGCCAGGTTTCAATGTCGAACCCGGCGTCGTCGAGCATCGCCTGACTGGCTGCCGGATTGGCGTAGAGATCACCCATCGGCGGGGCGATTTCCGCGAATTTTGGCGTGGCGGTCTCCGGCCGCGTGGCCGTTTCGCTGACCCAGCCTGAGGCCGTGCCGCTGGTGGTGACCAGCTTGCGATAGCCTGCCGTTCCCGTCTGAACGACCTGAGCGATAGCGCGGATCGGGCTGATGCTGGTGAGCACATCTGCGATCAGCGCGTCGATCTGGCGCGGCACGGCAAAGCCGCCATCAGCCGGGACGACTCCGCTGACCGACTTCAATTCGGTCTCGCGCCCGCGCCGCAGATAGCCATCGACGAAGCTTTTCACCTCGGTCGCATCGCCCGCCGGGGCAGCGCCGCCCATTGCCGGACGGCTGGCTGCGCGAGCAACCTTGTCGAGCCGCGATTTCACCTCGTCAACATCGCCGCGCAGGGCGGTGATATCGGCTTCCGCCTGATCCTGCCGCGCCAGAAGGTCGAAGCTGGCGTCCAGCGGGTCGGTCGCGGTCATCGGAGTGGGGGTATTGTCCATGGGGCAGTGGCCTTTCGGTTGGGCAGAAAAAAGGCCGCCCCAGAGGCGGCCGGTGGAAACAGAATGGGCAGGCCGTATCAGCGCAAGAGGTGGACGCGGGCGCCGTGCTGGAGAGGGTGGGTGACCAGGCTGACCTCAAACAGGTCAATCTCCAGCAATTCGCGCCCCGCCGCCGATTGTCGCGCGGCGCGGGTGCGGAAGCCGAAGCTGAGGCCGTTGACGTGGCCAGCCGCCAGCAGATGCGCCGCGCGGCTATCGGGCCGGTCGATCCGGGCGATGACGCGCAGGCCGCGAGCATCCTCGGCGGCTTGTTCGATCACGCCGATCGGCTGATCTGGCCGATGTTGCCAAAAAAGCGGCAGCGGTTGGTCACGCGCCGCCAGTGTGCGGGCAAAGGCACCGCGGCGGATCGTGTCGCGCCCGGCATCGGCAATGTCGAACAGGGCGGCATAGCCTGCAAAGCGCAGCGGGGCGGGCGCGCTCACAGCCGATCCCACATTCCGAATCGCACGGCGATCCCGATCAGCAGCACAGCGAGCGCACCGCGCACGATCCAGTCGACCAGCGCCTTCCACGCGCTGGTCTTGGCATCGCGCCACGCCCTCAGCAGCTCGCGCAGTTCAACGAGATCGCCCTCCGCGCTCGCATCGCCGAGGCCGAGCCGTTCCAGCGCGCGGTCAGTGGCGAGCACGCTGGTTTCCTCAATGATGGCGCGCAAGGTGACCACTTCGGCCCCTTCTTCGCGCGCCTGCGCCATCAGGCTGGCGAGGATGTCTTCTCGGCTCATGGGGCAGTCTCCTCAGGCGGCAGGCCCAGCATCTGGCGCTTTTCGGCGCGGCTCAGAAAATCGGCGTCCGAGACCTGCGACCACAGGCGCTCACGGTCTTCGGACAGGGCCGGAACCCGGTCGAGATCGATCCTGAGGTCGGCATCGCGAAACCACGGGGCGAGGCCTTCGCGCAGGGCTGCAAGCAGCTTTTCCGCGAGTGGCAGCAGGGTCAGCCGCCACAGTGCGCGGCTTGCCTCGCGGTAATTGGCGTAGGTGTTGTCACCCGGCAGGCCGAGCAGCATCGGCGGCACCCCGAACGCCAGCGCGATGTCGCGCGCCGCCGCGCTCTTGAGTGTCGCAAAGTCCATGTCGGCAGGGGTGAGCGCCATGCTCTGCCACTTGAGCCCGCCGTCGAGGAGCATCGGGCGGCCTGCATTGACCGCGCCCGAAAAGGCAACGTCGAGCTCGCGCTTCAGCCGGTCGAACTGTTCGAGCGTCAGCGCCGCGCCATCCCCCGATTCGTGAACCAGCGCGCCCGAAGGCCGCGCCGCGTTCTCCAGCAGTGCGCGGTTCCAGACGGTCGCCGCATTGTGGATCAGCACCGCCTGCCATGCCGCCTGAAGCGCGCTTGCCCCGCGGTGGTCGTCAAGCGGGTGCATCGTGCGGATCGCGATCACGCCGGGCCACCCGTCCTCATCCTCGATCGGCAGGCGGCTGGTGTGGCTGCCGACGGTGTAATCATAGCCGCACGGCCAGCCATTATGATCGAGCACCACCTTGACCCGGTCCGGGCGCAGCGCGAACAGCTCAACCGGCACACCGGCTGCGTCCTTGAGGATCTGCACATAGCCATTGCCATGCAGCAGCAGGTTGGCCGCGAGCGTTTCGATCAGCGATTGGCCTGCGCTCGTCGCTGCCACCAGCGCAGCCAGACGCGGGTCGGAGCACTGAAGCGGTGCTTGCCCGACCCCCTCGGCCAGCAGCCGCACGGAACGCTGGGCAATGGGGTTGGCCAGGAACCCTTCGGTGATGGCCTTGGTGTAATCGTAGCCGCGTAGTCCCGGGCCGGGATCGAACGCCGGCGGCCAGCCCTGCATGGCGCCGTGCGCAAGCGGCACGCGGGTGCGCTCCCCGCCCTTGAAGGCGGAGAGGATATTGTCGAGCAAAGCCATCGCAGTTCCTTCGGTTAGATCTGCCGCACGCTGGGGTGAAGCTGGCGCCCCAGCAGCAATTCAGTGAGCGCCCAGACGGCCGCATCACCGCGGTCGGGGCTTTTGCCGGGGCCAGCGTAGGTGCCGCCCGCCAGCAAGCCGCACAGTTGGTCCTCCAGCCGTGCGAACACGCCCACGTGTCTCACCCGCCCGGCAGCATAGAGCGCTGCGACCGGCTCGGCCCGGGCGACCTTGCCGCGACTGGCGTGCACCAGCTTGACCGGCAGCGCCTGATCGGCGGCACGCAGCACGCTTTCAACCATCGCGCCGCCCTGATTGGCTTCGGCCACCACCCGGTCGGCGTTCCATTCGCGCGCCGCATCTGCGACCCGCTCAGCCCATTCGGCCGGAGCCGCGCCGCTGACCGAGCAATCGGCCAGCACCCGCGCGATCCCGTCTTGCCCAAGCGCGGCGACGATGATCCCGCATTCGTCGCCATGCGCGCCCGCTGGCGGATCGACCGCAACCACGATCCGCACGGCTTCAGGCACCGAGCCATGTTCGCGGGCCTGTTCAAGCAGCGAGCGAGTCCACAGCGCGCCTTCGACATCCTCCAGCAACTCACCGTCGATCTCCTGCCGGGCGAGATTGCTTCCACCAAACTCGTTCGCGATCGCGGTGAGGAACCGTTCGGGCAGGTTGGCTGCGTTTGCCAAGGTCGAACCGCGTGAAATCACGACTTCGCGCGATTGCTCCTGCCTGACCAATCGCTGCACGAGTGGCACCGCACGCGGCGTGGTGGTGACCATGATGCGCGGGTCAGACCCTAGCCGCAGGCCCATCAGCAGGTTGTCCCAGCAGCGGGTTGCCCGTTCATGCGCCAGCGGCCACTTGCTGATCTCGTCGCACCAGGCGTGACTGTGTTGTGGGCCGCGCAGGCCTTCCGGCTCGGCGGCCGAGAATAGCTGGACCTGCGCGCCATTGGCGAACCGGACGCGGTGGAGTGAGGGCTCAAAGTGCGGCATTCGGTCAGGCGGGCAGACCGCCATCAGGCCGGATTCGCCCTCCACCATCACCGCGCGCGCTTCGGCCCGCGATGCGGCGACCAGTGCGATCCGGGCGGTCGGGTCCGCTTCGGCGATCTGGCGCACCCATTCGGCACCAGCGCGGGTCTTGCCGAACCCTCGCCCCGCCATGATCATCCAGATGCGCCAATCGCCCTGCGGTGCGCATTGCGCGCGGCGCGCGAGCAGCTGCCAGTGGAACTGGAATTCGGCCTTCTCCTTGTGGTCGAGGGCATTGGCGATGAGCGGGCCGGCTTCCTCCTCGTCCTCGTCCATCCACTCAAGATCGGCGCTCAACGCGTGCCGTCCGCGCGGGCGCGCTCGGCTTTGAGCCGGAGGCGGATTTCTTCGACCTTGCGATTGATCGAAGCGCGCACTTCTGCGGCGCTGACATTGCGTTGCTGCGCCATAGCCTGCGAGGCGGTGTCGCGATGCGCGGCGAGCAGGCGGATCGCGTTGGCGAAATCATAGCGGCCCGCATCAAGCGTGGAATGATCGCCCTGCCGCAACCGGCGGACCACTTCCATTTCGAGATGGGTGTAGCCCTCCCACAAAGCGGCGAGCCACAGATTGGCGAATGCGGGTTCCTCGCGCCGAACCTTGTAGGCGCGGCTGACGCTGATCCCGGCCTTGGCAGCGGATTCGCTGACGTTGGAGCTTTCGGCGAGGTGATCGAGGAATAGCACCCGCCAGTGGTTATTGACCCTCTTGGTTTCGCCTGCCCGCAGCTCGGGACGGATGAGGATGTGCTTGCCTCGCGGCTTGGCCATGACGGGTTCTCCTGTCGCCAAAACGAACAGGCGGCACTCCACTAGGGAGCGCCGCCTGGGCGAATCGCTATTTCTCGATGATGCCCTTTCCTAACCGGAGAGCGTCACGATGTCAAGAAAAATAACCAATATGGTTCGATATGTAGGTTAGATAATCCCGATTGCCTTACCCGCTCGCTCGAACATGCCGAGGATGGTTTGCACTTGGTCTGCGGTGTGCTCGGCGCAAAGCGAGCAGCGCAGCAGGGTCATCCCTGCGGGCGTCGCCGGGGGACGGGCCAGGTTGACGTAGAGGCCTTCCTTGAGCAGCGCCTCCCACATCATCGCGCCCTTCTCGAGATCGGGCATGATCACCGCGATGATCGCGCTTTGCGGGGTTTCGGTACCGAGCTTGAAGCCCAATGCCTTCAGCCCGCCGTGCAGCGTGCGGCTGTTCTCCCACAGATGCGCGCGCTTGTTGCCGCCGTGCATCAGCTTGCGGATCGAGGTCGCCGAGCTGGCCATCACCGATGGCGGAAGCGCGGCAGTGAACACGTAAGGGCGGCACACCAGCCGCAGCACTTCGAACTTCGGATGGTTGGAAACGCAGAAGCCGCCGACTGTGCCGACACTCTTGGAGAAGGTGCCGATGATGAAATCGACGTCGTCCAGCACGCCTTGCTCCTCGGCAACGCCGCGCCCGTGTTCGCCGATGAAGCCCATCGAATGCGCCTCGTCAACCAGCACCATCGCGCCGTTTTCCTTGCAGACGCGGACCATGTCCTTGAGCGGAGCGACATCGCCCATCATCGAATAGACGCCTTCGAGCACCACTAGCTTGCCCGCGCCTTCAGGGATGCGCTTGAGGCGCTTTTCCAGCGCTTCGACGTCATTGTGCTTGAACGGCACGACCTCGGCATTGCCCATCGCGCAGCCATCCCAGATCGAAGCGTGGCTATCGATGTCGAGGATGATGTAATCACCCTTGCCCGCCAGCGTCGAGATGATCCCGAGATTGGCCTGGTACCCGGTCGAGAAGACCATGGCGTGGTCCATGGCGTAGAATTCACGCAAGGCCGCTTCGACATCGCGGTGATCGCGGAAGGTGCCATTGAGCACGCGGCTGCCGGTCGTCCCCGCGCCGAAATCCTCCATCGCCTGCTTGCCCGCCGCGATCACGTCCGGATCGAAGGTCATGCCCATGTAGTTGTAGGTGCCGAGCAGGATCGTATCGCGCCCGTTGCAGATCGCGCGGGTGGGCGAGAGCACCTCTTCCATCACCAGATTGAACGGATCTTCCACCCCGGCGGCCAGCAAGGTCTCGCGGGTCTGAATGATCGGATCAAACTTCGACAGCAGGTCGACAGGTTCGGCGGTGCCAAGGGTCTCGGTCATAGCGGTCGCCATTATCAGCTATCCTGCAACTTGTGGACGGCCGCGACGAGCTGACCCCAGTTTTCGATCTCGGCCTGTTGGTTCATCGAGATGATCACATCGAATTCGTCTTCGATCTCGGCGACGAAATCCATCACGGTCAGGCTGTCAAATTCGAGATCGCCAGCAAAGGTGGTCGCATCTTCGATCGTGACGCCCTTTTTGTTGAAGGGTTCGATCAGGGTGCGAATACGATCTTCGACTTCGGCGGGGGTCATGGGCGGCTATGCTTTCTGTGCGTCGGTTGTCGGAGGGGCTATCACCCGATAATACGGCTGCAAAGCGGCGGATGATGCAGCTTGTCAAGTTTTCGCCGTGCCGCAAGGGGCGAGGAGCCTGTCCGGGGGGATATGATGGCCGAAGATTTACCGCAGGCTGAACCGGTCAAAGCATCGCCTTCGATGCCATCGCCCACGGGATTTTCGAACCATGCGATCCATTTGGTGCGCACCACCCAGCAAATCAACATGATGCTGAGCCAGATGGCCGATGCCAAGGCCTCGATCCTGATGGGGGCGACCTTTCTCGTTTTCACGATCGCCGTCGGGCAGGCGCGGGGCGGCGACTTGCCGTGGTCCCTGGGCGTGCTGGCGCTATTCGCTTTCGTGTCGGCCATGTGCGCGGTGTTTGCGGTGCTGCCCTCGGTCAGCGGCCCGGATCAGGCGGCGAACAGCAATGGCAATCCGAACATCCTGTTCTTCGGTCATTTCACCCACATGGATGAAGCCGAATGGACCGACAGCGTGCTTGACGACCTGCGCGCCGACGAAACCGTGTTCCGCGCGATGCTGCACGACATTTACCAGAATGGGCAGGTGCTCCAGCGCAAGAAGTACAAATACCTCGCCTATGCCTACAAAAGTTTCATGATCGGGCTCACCCTGACAGCGATCACATTTGCGATGGAATATGCGGCGCGGTTTGCCTGAAGCTGGCGCTCGAACTTAGGACACCGCTGCGTCGGCGAGGGCCTGGGCGGTTTTGTAGTCGGGCTTGCCGTTGTTGAGGCGGAGTGAGGTGTCAGTCAGCAGGTACAGCCGCGGGATCTTGTAGCCGGCCAGCCCGGCGCGGGCATGGATATCCAGCGCCTCACGCAGGCCCTCGGCTTCGCCTTCAGGCTGCACCACCGCCACCACTTTGCGCCCGAACCGCGCATCGGGCAGACTGACGACACGGACATCCTGCACCTGCGGGTGTTCGAGCAGCACGGCCTCCACCTCTTCGGGAAAGACCTTCTCGCCGCCAGTGTTGATGCACATGTTGTCGCGGCCGATGAATTCGAGCGTACCGTCCGATGCCCAGCGCGCGCGATCGCCGGTCATCAGCCAGCGCTGGCCGTCGATCTCGGGGAAGGTCTGGCGGTTCTTCTCGTCCTCGCCGAGGTAGCCTAGCGGCAGCGGGCCGGTGCGCGCGACGATGCCGACGCCTTCGGTGCCGCGCGGGATTTCCTGCAAGTTCTCGTCGAACAGCTTGGTCTCGCGTCCCGGCAGCGGCTGGAACTTGCCGCCGCCGCTTGATCCGGCGGCCGTGGTGATGACGATGCCCGTGCCCGAACTTTCCGAAGAGCCCAAGGCGTCAATGATCATCAGCGTGGGGTGATGCGCGATCAGGCGGGCTTTCACCGCAGGCGAGAACACCGCGCCTGACGAGGTGATTGAGCGCAGGCTCGCCAGCACTTCGGCGCCATCCCCCCGCGCATCCAGCCGGTCGGCCAGGGGCATGGCGAAGGCATCCCCGACGATGAAAATTCCTCGCGCACCGATGCGCCTGATTTCGTCCAGCGCCAGATCGGCATCGAACTTCGGCCCCGGCAGCAGCGCCAGCGTCCCGCCCTTGAGCAAGTGGATCACCGCCGTAAACTGCCCTGCGCCGTGCATGAGCGGCGAGAGCAGCAGCATCGGCGAATTGCTCGCCGGATGATCCGGGCCGATGCGGGCGGCTTCGGCCACCTGTTCGTCGAGGCTCGTCGTCACCAACGGCGGTGTGCCCGGCGGGCGCTGCCATACGCCGATATTGAACGCACCCCAGGCCTGATCCATCGGCCACATCACCGCTTTGGGCATTCCGGTCGTGCCGCCGGTCGCGGTCAGGAACAGGGCTTCGGGATCATCATGGATCGCGAAGTCTGCGGGGATGTCGCTGGCGCACAGTTCGGCCCACGCATCGCCGCCGACATCCACCGTCAGCGCGCCTTCGGGCATCGCTTCGATAGCGGAACCGGCAAAGTCGCTCTCGGTAAATAGCGCTTTCAACCCGAAGCGCGAGAATATGTCGGCCAGCTCGCGGGCCTTATAGTGGTAATTCACATTGACCGGCACCAGCCCCGCTTTCAGGCAGCCGAAATAGGCGAGCATATAGTCGGGCGTGTTGCGCAGCATCTGCCCGGCGATGTCTCCGCGCTGCAAACCGCGCGCTCTCAGTCCGGCGGCGATCCGGTCGGTCACGGCATCGAAGTCACCCCAGCTCACCACCCGCGCGCCGTGAACCAGCGCGGGCCGATCGGGGGGGATTGCCGCTGCCAAAGCCTTAAGGACCACCCCGAAATTTGCGCCCGCAAAAGCCATTAGCTGCACTCTCCTCTGTCACTTTCGCTAGCCCCGCAGGCCGCCCGTTTCCCCTACGTAAATAATGAGGACAAACGGAAAAATTGCGCTAGTGTCCCGAATCAGAAAACAATGAGAGGAGCAAGGCCTGATAATGGCTACTAATGTTGTCGAACTGCGCACGCCGCAAGGCCGCGAGTCGCTTGAACGGCTGCTCGATTCTGTCACCATCACCTGCCCCGAGGATATTCACGATGCTGCGCTGAACCTTGCCCGCATCGCGCAGGAGCGGGGGATGCAGATTGCAGTGTGCGATGACATTTCCTCCAAGGAGCCGATGGTCGATGCCGATGGCACGATCCTCAACGCCGATATCTTCCGCTGGCTGGATGATGGCGCACGCTGGTGGGAGGATCACCGCCTGGCGCTGCATTCGCCGCTGCCGCGCGCCTGCCGCTATGAGAGCGAGCCGTTCTGGGTCAACGCGCAGGGCTTCAACACCCGCTGGCGCAATCATTATCTGGCGGAAATCGACCTGAACGATTTCGAAAAGCGCTCCTTGTGCAAAGCTGCGATCGTGGTGCCGGTGCATCTGCCGTTCGGCCAGATTTCGGCGAGCAGTTTCATTTCGATGGAACGCGAAAAGGAAGATCTCTCGGCTGAATTCGCCGAATATGGCGCCCTGTTCGCGATGGTCACCCGGTGCTTTGTCGCGGGCTACGTGCAGGCGAACCGCACCAAGCGGCGGATTCCGTCGGACTGCGTGCTGTCCAAGCGTGAGGTCGAATGCCTGCGCTGGGCCGCAATCGGCAAGACCGACAAGGAGATCAGCATGATCCTCAACCGGTCACACGCTACGATCCGCTACCACATCCACCGCGCGGGCGAAAAGCTCGACTCGGTGAACCGCGCACAGACGATCTTCAAGGCGGGTCAGCTGGGTTACCTTGGAGCCAGCGACTGATTTTCATTCCCCCGCCCCGGGCTTGACCCGGGGCCCAGCTATTCCTTCTTCAGCGGTTCATTTAGGAAGCAAGAGAGCGGGGCCCCGGGTCAAGCCCGGGGCGGGGAGGGGAGTTCCCGATCTCCGAGCCTTCCCCTCTTATCCCAGCTTCCGCAGCGGCTCGCTTCCATCCCAGCCCACGCCTGCTGCCTTGATCATTCCGAACAGATCCGGCCCGTCCTTCGCCTGCTGGAGAATCTCCACCAGGGTGCCGGGACCGCTACCCGGATCGACATAGATCACCTGACTGGTGCCGAAATTGCCCTCGATCACCACTTCGGCGCCCGCTTCGTCGCAAACCCGGCGCGCCTCGGCGATGTCGTCGACCAGAATGCATACGTGGTGCAGCCCGTTGCCGGTCGCGCCATATTCGCCGCGATAGATCGACGGGTGATCGTCGCGGGGACGGATCAGTTCAATCTGCAAGTCGCCCCAATAGGCCAGCGCCAGATCGAACACCGCATCAGTCGGTTGGCCACGGTATTTCATGCCATCGAGGTGGATGCCCTCGATGATGAAGAACGGCCCGACGCCCATCACCTGCGTCCAATGCGCCACCGCCGCATCGAAATCCTCCGGCACGAAAGCCAGCTGCATGATGTCGCCCAGCGCGGCGATCTTTCCCGGCAAAGCCATATTCCTCTCCAATCCGCTAGGGTGACCCCTTGCCGAGACTGTGTGATATTCCCCTCACGAAACACTGCACAAAGTGCGAGGATGAGGACGGGGACACCCCCGAAAGGACATCGAAGGCCGATGAACGAGATCAAGGATATTGCCCGCGCTGATCGCTGCCCGGGGATCAGCTACACCGACATGCTCAACGGCGATACGCGGCGTCCGCCAGATTACCTGTTCGAGGAAACCACGGTTGAGATGGGGGACGAGCCCCTGTCAGTTGCGCCCTATATCTCTGAGGACTTCGCGCGTCTGGAACGCGAGAAGATGTGGCCCAACGTGTGGCTGTTCGCTGCGCGTGAGGATGAATTGCCCGATCCGGGTGACACGGTGGTGTTCGACATCGCGGGTAAGAGCTTCCTGCTGATCCGCCAGAAGGATGGCGGCGTGAAGGCGTTCTACAACGCCTGCCTCCACCGCGGCCGCAAACTGCGCACCGAGAGCGGCAATTCGGTGCAATTGCGCTGCCCGTTCCACGGCTTCACCTGGCGCAATGACGGGAGCCTGAAGGAAATCCCCTGCGCGTGGGACTTCAAGCATCTTGAAGGCAAGGACATGGACCTGCCGCAGGCGCGCGTCGAGCTGTGGCAGGGCTTTGTCATGCTCACCGAGAACCACAGCCTGCCCGATTTCAAAACCTGGCTCGGCCCGGCGGCATCGCATTACGAGCGCTACGACTTCGGCAATCGCTACACTGGCATGTGGGTGCAGAAGAAGATCCCGGCGAACTGGAAGGCGACTGCCGAGGCATTCATGGAGGCCTGGCACTCAATCACCACCCACCCGCAGCTGCTCGCCTTCCTCGGCGATGCCAACACGCGCTACGATCTGATCGGCGATCACTTCAACCGCGCGATCACGCCCTCGGGTGTGCTCAGTCCGCATGTGAAGGGCAAGAATTCGGATTACGTGCTGGAGAAGATGAACGAGTTTTCCGGCGGGGCGGATGCGCGCACCAACCGGCGCTTCAACGCCAGCGAGGAACCGGCCGAAGGGTATGACGCCAGCGATCCGCTCGGCGCGCGCAAGATCCTCGCGGAGGCCGGGCGCAAGGGCTTTGCCGAGAACTACGGCTATGATTATTCGGACGCCTCGGACACCGAGATTCTCGACAATTTCACCTACAATATCTTCCCGAATTTCGCCCCGTGGATCGGGTTCCTGCCGACGCTGGTGTACCGCTGGCTCCCCGGCGACACCCCCGACTGGTGCATCATGGAAATCCGCCTGCTGTTCCCGACCCCCAAGGGTCAGGAACGCCCCCGTGCCGTCACGCCTACCTATATCCCCGATGACGAGCCCTTCGCCTGGGCGAACGACATCATGGGCCCGCAGCTCGCCAACGTGTTCGATCAGGACATGGCGAACCTGCCTTACGTCCAGGAAGGCATGAAGAGCATGAAGGAAGGCCTGATGGAACTCGGCCACTATCAGGACAGCCGCGTGCGGCATTTCCAGACAACGCTGATGAAATACGTGAACGGGGAGCTGCCTGCGGCTAAGTAAGCGGCCATGGGCTTCTCCTTCGATCTCACGGGGCGCACCGCGCTCATCACCGGCGCGTCTTCGGGGCTGGGCACCCGGTTCGGTCGCATTCTGGCGGCGAGCGGCGCGAATGTGGCGCTGGGCGCGCGGCGGGCCGACCGGCTGGCCGCTTTGGCGGGCGAAATCGGCCCAGCAGCCGCTGCCGTCCAGATGGACGTCGCGCGCGAAGCCGACATCATCGCCGGGTTCGACGCGGCGGAGGCAGCGTTCGGCCCGGTCGACACCGTTATCGCCAATGCCGGCGTGGACGGCGCAGGCATGGCGACCACCATCTCCGAAGAGGAGATCGAGCAGACCCTCGCGATCAACCTCAAGGGCGCGATCCTGACCGCACGCGAAGGCGCCAAGCGGATGATGGCGCACGGCGTCACCAAGGGCCGGATCGTGCTGATCGCCTCGATCACCGCGACCGAGCCATCTCCTGGCCTCGTCGCCTATGCAGCCAGCAAAGCGGGCGTGGTGCAGGCGGGGCGGACTTTGGCGCGCGAATGGGCGCGGGCCGGGATCAACGTCAACACCGTCTCCCCCGGCTATATCCGCACTGCGATCAACGATGCGTGGTTCGATACCGAGCCCGGCAAGAAGCAGATCGCGAAGTTCCCCAAGCGCCGGTTGATGGGCGAAGAGGGGCTCGACGCGATGATGCTGTTCCTGTGCTCGGACGCGTCGGAATTCGTGACGGGGACCAACTTCGTCCTCGACGACGGGCAGACGTTGTGAGCCGCCTGATCTCACTTGCCGCCGGGATCATGCCCGAAGCGACCCCGGCACAGCTGATCGAAGCCGCCGCTGCCAGCGATTTCGACTTCGGCGGCATGTGGGCTGAGCGCGAGACTTGGACCTCCGCCACTACCCGAGCGATCCGCGCACACGCGAGGGATGCGGGCGTCGAACTGCTCGACCTCGAAGTCGCCTGGATCATGCCCGGAGCGCCCGATCCGTGGCTGACCGAATTGGTTCATATTGCCGCTGAAATCGGTGCCAGAAACCTCCTGTGCGTTTCCAGCGACCCCGACATGGCGGCCACCACTGCCAAGTTTCAGGCGATGGTTGACGCGGCCAGAGGCACCGGTGTGCGCGTCAATCTCGAATTCGGCATTTTCACCGAAGTGAAGACAATCCGCATGGCCCGCGCCGTGCTGGAAGCGGTTGAGGGCGAGGCCAAGGGGCTGCTGGTCGATACGCTCCACTGGTCGCGCTCGGGCGGGACCGCCGAAGACCTCGCAGCGATCCCGCGCGAATGGCTAAGCTACTGCCAACCTTGCGACGCGCCTGCGGACGGCCCGGACCTCACCAGTTTTGATGCGATCATCGATGACGCGATCAACCGCCGGATGCCGCTGGGCCACGGTGGGCTGGCGCTTGGAGCGATGGTCGATGCGCTGCCCGATCACTTGCCGATGGCAATCGAGGAGCGCTCAGCCGCGCTACGCGATGCCTTTTCCGATCTCAATGAACGCGCCCGAGAATGCGCTCGGACAAGCCGCGCATGGCTTGCCGAGCGAGGCTGACACTCAGACCAGCGCGTTGACGGCGCTCATGAACGGCCCGATCGAGACCGGCTTGGAGAGATAGCCTTCCGCGCCCGCAGCGCGAATCCGCTCCTCGTCGCCCTTGGCAGCAAAGGCTGTCACCGCCAGCACGGGAATACCTGAAAGCCTGCGATCACGCTTGGCCGCTTCGATCAGATCGACGCCAGAAATGCCGCCCAGCTGGATGTCCATGATGATGAGATCAGGCGATGTATCGCGCGCGGTTTGTAGCACGAGATTGCCGTCGGCCACCGGCTCGACCTCGAAGCCATTGGCGCGCAAGACGTCACAGAACAATTTCCTGTTGAGGTCATTATCCTCGACAACCATGATCCGCTTTGTCACTGCTCGCCCCGCATGCTGACCGCTGTAAGACTAACCTCGGATAAAGGACAGGACAATCCCGCTTCCCCCCTCATCCGAGCCGGTTAACCCGCAGACACTGGCGCTGGCGGCCCTGGGCTGGGTGCTGGAATCCGAGGATCGGGCGGCGCGCTACCTTGAATTGACCGGCCTCGATCCCGATTCTCTGCGGACAGGGCTGGGCGATCCGATGATCCTTGCCTCCGCGCTCGAATTTCTCGCCAATCACGAACCCGATCTGATCCGCGCGGCCGAAGCTCTGGCTGTCACGCCTGAGGAACTGGTCGCCGCCAAGGACGCTTTGCAATCATGACCCGCCCGCTGATTATCTCCGATTGTGACGAAGTGCTGCTGCACATGGTCGCTCCGTTCAAGGACTGGTTGGAGGCATCGCAGGGCGTCAGCTTCAACCTCGAAGGCCACAACTTTGCCGAGGCGCTGCGCTGGCAGGCGAGCGGCGAAGTGCTGGCCCCGCCCGATATCTGGAAGATGCTGAGGAGCTTCTTCGATAACGAAATGGACTCGCAAAAGCCGATCGCCGGCGCGGTTGAGGGGATCAACACGCTCGCCGAAAAGGCGGATATCGTGATCCTGACCAATCTGGTCGATGCCCACCGCGATGCGCGCGCAGCGCAGTTGGCCAAGGTCGGGATCAACGCCCGCGTGTTCACCAATCAGGGCCCGAAAGGTCCGGCGCTGAAGGCGATCATTGATGAATATGCGCCCACCCGCGCGCTGTTCATCGACGATCTGGCGCAGCACCATGCCTCGGTCGCCGAGATCACGCCGCATGTCACACGGCTGCACCTGTGCGGCGAACCGATGATCGCTCACGCCATTGATTGCGCCCACAAATCAGGCCACGCCGAAGCCCGGATCGACCGCTGGGACGAGGCTCTGCCGTGGCTACTGGATCGACTGGAGGATACAACGACATGACAACCACCCGCGCACGCCTTGCCGAACTCGGCATCACTTTGCCCAAGGCCGCAGCACCCGTTGCCAGCTATGTGCCGGTGGTCGTGCATGGCGGCATGGCCTATGTTTCGGGCCAGCTGCCATTTGTTGATGGCGTGGTGGTCAAGGGCCGGTTGGGTGACGATGTCAGCGTTGCCGATGGTCAGGCCGCGGCCCGTGCCTGTGCTTTGATGATCGTCGCGCAATTGGAATCGGCCGGGCTGCTTGAGCAGGTCGACCGAATCGTCAAGCTGGGTGCCTTCATCAATTGCACCGCCGATTTCACCGACCAGCCCGAAGTCGCCAATGGCGCGTCTGACCTGATGGAGCAGGTGTTCGGCGGCGCCGGGCAGCACGCCCGCGCAGCCGTAGGCGTCCCCGCTCTGCCGCGCGGCGCCGCGGTTGAGGTTGATGCGGTTATCGCCCTCAAGGCATGACAGCAAGGCGCGCTCCCGAATGGCTGACCGCGTGGGAATATGCCCATCGCGGGCTGCACGGGGACGGCGTACCGGAGAATTCGCTGGCGGCGGCTGAGGGCGCAATTGCGGCAGGACTGGGGATCGAGTGCGACATCCAGATGTCCGCCGACAATGTGCCTATGGTGTTCCATGACTGGGCGCTGGAGCGGCTCACCGGCGCGGAGGGCATGACTGCGAGCCGCACCGCTGATGAGCTTGAAGCGCTGAATCTGTTCAGCACCGATCAGCATCCCGTGCGTCTGGCGAAGGTTCTCGCTGTGATAGCTGGCCGCGTGCCGTTGCTTATCGAGATCAAATCGAAGCGCGGTTATGATGTCGACGGGACGTGTGTCTCTGTTGCCCGGCTGCTGGAAACCTATCCCGGGTCGGTGGGGGTCATGAGCTTTGATCCGCGCGTAGCCCGCTGGTTTCGCAAGCACGCGCCGCAAATCTGCGCCGGATTGGTCATGCGTGAGGATGAGCGCGGTGAGACGCAGACACCATGGCGACGCAAGCTGGCGCTGCGAATCGCACAGCCCGAATTCCTCGCCTACCATATCAATGCCCTGCCGAACCGCTGGGTTGCCGATCTGCGCGCGGGGGGGCTGCCCGTGCTAACGTGGACCGTCAATTCACCCGAAACGCGCGCGGCGGGTCTTGCCCATGCGGACGCGTTGATCGCCGAAGGGGCGGGGCTGGCGTGAGCACGCCCGAACTGACCGTCCGTATTGCATCCTCCGTCGGCAGCTTCGACCGTGAGGAATGGAACGCGCTGGGCGGGAACGACAATCCCTTCGTCAGCCACGAATTCCTCACCGCGATGGAGGATTCCGGCAGTGTCGGCCCCGGCACCGGGTGGGAGCCTGCGCCGATTGCCATCACGGATGATGCGGGCAAGCTGCTCGCCGCCATGCCGTCCTATGCCAAGGGGCACAGCCAGGGCGAATATGTGTTCGATCATGCCTGGGCGGACGCCTGGCACCGGGCTGGGGGGCGCTATTACCCCAAGCTCCAGATCGCCGCGCCCTTCACGCCTGCGACCGGTCCGCGCTTGCTGCTGTCCGATCCGAGCCTCGCCCCGCATCTCCTGAAAGGCGCCGAGGCGGTGTGTCTCCAGAACACAATGTCCTCGGCCCACGCCACCTTCATCACACCCGAGCAATTGCCGATGTTCGAGGATGCGGGATGGTTGCCGCGCGCGGATATCCAGTTCCACTGGTTCAACCGTGACTATGCCAGCTTCGATGACTTCCTCGCCGCACTCTCATCGCGCAAGCGCAAAGACCTGCGCAAAGAACGCGCCGCGGCGGTGGACGGCCTGACGATCCGGCATTTCACCGGCGCGGACATTACCGAGGCGCATTGGGACGCCTTCTGGATTTTCTATCAGGACACCGGCGCGCGCAAATGGGGCCAGCCCTATCTCACGCGCGAGGCTTTTAGCTTGCTGGGCGAGAGGATGGGGGACCGGATCATCCTGATCCTCGCCTATGACGGGGATGAAGCGATTGCAGGCGCGCTCAACTTCGCCGGACGCGATGCGCTTTACGGGCGGTACTGGGGCTGCACCCGCGAGGTGCGCTTCCTGCATTTCGAGCTGTGCTACTATCAGGCGATCGACATCGCGATTGCGCGCGGCTTGGCCTGTGTCGAAGCGGGCGCGCAAGGCGGACACAAGCTGGCGCGCGGTTATGAACCGGTGCAGACGTTATCGGCCCACTGGATCGCCGATCCCGGCTTCCGCAGCGCGGTCGCCGACTTCCTCGAACGCGAGCGGGCAGGCGTAGCGAGCGATCAGCTCTACCTCGGCAGTCGTACGCCGTTCAGGAAGGGCGACTAACCCGCCTCACGCAGCGCGCTGGCGGCCTTCGGCCAGCCACTGGCGCGCGCGGCGCTGGGCTTCAGCGATCTCGCGCGCGGTCATCTCGTCGGAGATATCGGCCCGGCAATGCGCGGCATCTTCATGTCCGCGTGCAGCGGCCAGATTGAACCACTTGTGCGCTTCAATCAGATCGCAGCTCGCGCCGTTGCTGCCGGTCGAGAAGGCGACACCCAGATCGAAGCAGGCTCCCACTTGACCTTGGCTCGCCGCAGCCAGCCATGCGCCAAGCATGGTCTCGCTCGCCTTGTCTGCTTTCCGCGGCGCTTCGTTACTCCGTGAAGCCTTCGCGCTGATTGCGATGATTGTCATGATTTGGTCCCCCTCAGTCACCAGGTCGCCCCCAAGCGACCTTCCGTGAGACAAGAAGTGCGGCTGTTATGGTCAAAAATTAGTTAACGCCGCTTGCACTTTGTCGCGGCACGGCTTTTGCCCCCACTTCATTCCCAAACCCGCTTGTGCGCTTTCGGGGCCTTGCCTATAGGGCGCGCATTGCTTCAGCTTGCTGGGACCAAGTGAGCCAATGAAAAAATTCAGGGCGTCAGGACGCGAAGGTCTTCCCAGCGGCTCACGGGATGAGACACCTTGATGCCAATTTCCGCGTCTGACGACATCGACGTCCTCGAAAAGGCCAAGCGCCTTCTGGCTCCGGACTATGTCCCGAGCGAGGACGAGGAATACATGAACGAACGCCAGCAGACCTATTTCCGGATGCTGCTGCTCGAATGGAAACGTTCCATCCACTCCGCGGCCGGGCAAACGCTGCAATCCTTGCAGGATGGCCCGATCCGCGAAGCCGACCTCACCGACCGCGCCTCGAGCGAAACTGACTGGGGCATCGAACTGCGTACCCGCGATCGTCAGCGCAAGCTGGTGGCTAAGATCGACTCCGCGCTGCGCCGGATCGATTCGGGCGATTATGGCTATTGCGAAGTCACTGGCGATCCGATCGGTCTGCGCCGGTTGATCGCCCGGCCGGTCGCGACCATGACGGTTGAGGCGCAGGAAGCGCACGAACGCCGCGAAAAGATCTCGCGCGACGATTGAGCGGTAATCTCCTTTTGGAACCCTGTGCCGCGCTGGGACGCATCAGCACAAGCCACGGTTCCTACGGCAGAAATTTACCTCGCGTTAACTGTGAATGCCGCACCAGCAGTGGCGCATTGTGGCGTGGCGGCTTAGGCTGCGTCATCTGATCTGCTTGATTGAAGTTCCGCTGAGGAGGCGATCCTTAAGATGACAGGAGTTGAGACACGCAGTGTCGCACGCGACAGCCTGTTTTTGCTGGCCGAAATTCGGGTCGAGCAAAGCGCGGAGACCCACCGTGCGCGGGTGCGCAATCTTTCGGATGGCGGGATGATGGGCGAAGGCCAGCTGCGCGTTCAGCGCGGGCACCGCGTCGTGGTTGAGCTGCGCAATATCGGCGCTGTGAACGGCACCGTCGCCTGGGTGCAGGACAACCGCTTCGGGGTCGCATTCGATGAGGAAATCGATTCCCAGAAGGCGCGCCGTCCGCTCCAGACCACCGAAGGTCACGAGGCCGCCATCGTCAAGCCCTTGTGGAGCCACCGCGCACCGCCGCCGCCAGAGCCGACCACGCTGCGCAAGATCTGAGCGTATTGCGGGCTTTGCCCCGCTGCGTGTTCCACCACAAGCTGACCGCCGCGTTTCAACCTGCTAGGCAGGCTGCGATGCGATTCTGGTTTCCTCTGATTGCTGCGCTGGCGACATGGTCCTGCGGCCCATCTAATGGTGGCGGGCCGGTCGAAGTCGCGGTGATCGGCGCGCCTGACGACCCGTTCGAACAAGGCGTGCGCCTTTCACCAGCCGCCCAGCACATGCGCGCAGCTACCCGCGAAGGGCTGGTCGCGCTTGATCCGGTGGGCCAAGTGGTCCCCGCCATCGCCGAACGCTGGATCGTGACCGAGGACGGCCTCAGCTATATCTTCCGCCTGCGCGATAGCACCTGGCCGGGCGGTGACGAGATCACCGCTGCTGACGTCCGCGAGCAATTGCGCGCCGGGCTCGTCCGGCTGCGCGGCACCTCGCTGGGGCTCGATCTGGCCAAGGTGCGCGACATCCGGGCGATGACCGGGCGGGTGATCGAAGTTCGGCTCTCCTCGCCAATGCCCGATTTCCTGCGTCTGCTGGCGCAGCCCGAGCTGGGGCTGGTGCGTGGCGACACCGGGGCAGGGCCGATGGCCATGTCGCGCGACGAGGAGAGCATGATCGCCCGGCTCACGGCGCTTCCGCCCGAATCCCGCGGCCTGCCCGCGCGCGAGGATTGGGAAGACATCGCCCGCCCGGTAGAGGTGCGGGCGCTATCGGCGCGCGATGCCGTGGCGGCGTTCGCGGGCGGTGAGGTCGATCTGGTGCTCGGCGGCACGTTGATCGATTTCCCGCTAGCTGAAGTCGGGCCGCTCTCGCGCGGGACGATCCAGGTCGACCCGGCGCTTGGCCTGCTGGGGCTGGTGGTGCGGCGCGAGACCGGGTTCCTCGCCGACCCCGCCCGGCGCGAAGCCTTGTCGATGGCGATTGACCGGACTGCGCTGATCCGCAGTTTCGGGCTGGCTGGCTGGCGTGAAAGCAGCTGGGTGGTGCCATCCGAGATATTCACCAACGCGCCCTATCCCGAAGATCGCTGGAATGGCGCTTCGATCGAGGCGCGCCGCCGCGCTGCCGCCGCAAGAGTAAGCGCCTGGGCCGGGCCGGGGCGCGAGGCAACCGTGCGCCTCGCCTTGCCGTCCGGGCCGGGGGGCGATCTCCTGCTGCGGGAATTGGCATCGGCCTGGGGCGAGATTGGCGTGTCCGTGCGCCGGGCCGGCAAAGGCGAGGCCGCCGACCTTGAGCTGCGCGACACCTTGGCGCGCTATACCTCGGCCCGCTGGTATCTTAATCAGTTCAACTGCGGTCTCAATGCAGGCCTGTGCGCCCCCGAAGCCGACGCGCTGGTGCGCGCATCCCTGACCGAGCGTGATGCCGCCGCGCGCGAGCAGTTGCTCATCGAAGCCCATGCAGCACTCGTCGAACGGGAGGTCTACATCCCGCTCGGCGCGCCCGTGCGCTGGTCGCTGGTGCGCGGCACAATCCGCAATTACCTGCCCAACGTCTGGGGGATGCACCCCTTGTTCCCGCTGTCAGAGCCCACCACCTAAGGGGCATGGAATTGCAACAGCCGCGCCGCCCTCAGCCGATGACCTTCACGCTGCCCACCGGCACCGATCCCGCATCGGTGCGCGCGCGAGTGGTGGCAATGGAAAGGCTGCTCGAACGCAGTTTCACCATCCCCGGCGTCAATATGCCGGTGGGACTGGATGCGCTGATCGGTCTGGTGCCGGTGCTGGGCGAGATCGTGACCACCGCGATGGGTGCCTACATCATCTGGGAAGCGCGCAATCTTGGCCTGTCCAAATGGAAGCTGGCGCGGATGGGGGCGAACGTGTTGTTCGACACCGCGATTGGCGCGATCCCGCTGATCGGCGACGCGGCGGACCTTGTGTTCCGGTCGAACACCAAGAACCTCAAGATCATCCTCAAGCACATTGACAAGCACCACCCGGAAACCCGCGTGATCGAGGCGCGGCTCTAGCGGGAGTTCCCTCAGGGCAACGGGCGCGCTAGGAGCGCAGCCATGAGCGCTGACGTTACCTATGCGAGCTATCTCGACCTTGGCCGCATCCTCGCCGCCCAGCACCCCGCATCCGATGCGCATGACGAGCTGCTGTTCATCATCGTCCATCAGGCAAGCGAGCTGTGGCTCAAGCTGTGCCTGCACGAGCTGACCGCCGCGCGCGAGTGTATCGAGGCGGACAACCTGCGTCCCGCGTTCAAGATGCTGGCGCGGGTCGCGCGGGCGCAGCAGCAATTGATCCAGAGCTGGGATGTGCTCAGCACCATGACCCCGCATGATTATTCCGCGATCCGCCCGCATCTGGGTGCGTCGAGCGGGTTCCAGTCGGCGCAGTATCGGATGATGGAATTCATGCTCGGCGGGCGCGATGGCAAGCATGTGCGGCTCCACAAGAGCAACGCCGACTGGGCCGAGCGGCTGGAGGCGGAGCAGGGGCGCGCGAGCCTTTATGACGCGGCGATCCGGCTGTTGGCACGGCGCGGGTTCGCAATTGATGCGGCCGCGCTGGAGCGTGATCCGGCCGCGCCCTACGCCCCTAATGCCAGTGTCGAGGCAGCGTGGGCCTCGATCTACCGCGATCCGCAGCCGCATTGGGATCTGTATGAACTCGCCGAAAAGCTGGTCGATCTGGAGTACCATTTCCAACGCTGGCGCTTCGGGCATCTGAAAACGGTCGAGCGCATCATCGGCTTCAAGCGCGGCACCGGCGGCACCCCCGGCGTGCCCTATCTGGAAGGCGTGCTGAAGCAGGCCTTCTTCCCCGAATTGCTCACCGTCAGGACGGCGATATGACCCCCGAAAGCCGCGCCGCCGAGTTCGACGCTGGCGATCCGCTGGCGGGCTATCGCGAGCGGTTCACTTTGCCGGAAGGGGTGATCTACCTCGACGGCAATTCCTTGGGCGCGCTGCCCAAGGCGACCCCTGCGGCGGTGCAAAGGGTGGTCGAGCAGGAGTGGGGCGAAGGTCTGATCCGCTCTTGGAACAGCGCGGGCTGGTTCGACATGGCGAGCCGCATCGGCGGCAAGATCGCGCCTCTGATCGGTGCAAACCCACACGAAGTGATCGCCTGCGATTCGACCAGCGTGAACCTGTTCAAGCTGATCGCCGCCGCGTTGGCCATGAGGCCGGGCCGCAAGGTGGTGCTGTCCGAACCGGGCAACTTCCCGACCGATCTCTACATGATCGCGGGGCTGGAAGCGCAGGGCCTTGCCGAGCGGCGGCTGGCCGAGCGGGACAGGCTCACGCAGGCCCTGGATGGCGATGTCGCGCTCCTGATGCTCACCCATGCGCACTACAAGACCGGGGCGCTGCACGACATGGCGGCGCTCACCCGCGCCGCGCATGAGGCGGGCGCTTTGGTGCTGTGGGATCTGTCGCACTCGACCGGAGCGCTGCCGATTGATCTCAACGCCGTCGGCGCGGATTTCGCTGTGGGTTGCGGCTACAAGTACCTGTGCGGCGGGCCGGGGGCACCCGCCTTCGCCTTCGTCGCCAAGCGGCATCAGGCGGACCTGCAACAGCCGCTGACCGGCTGGTTTGGCCATGCCGCGCCCTTCGCCTTTACCGACGATTACGCGGGCGCACCGGGCATCGACCGGCTGCAATGCGGCACGCCGCCGGTGCTGGGGCTTGCGGCGCTTGAGGTGGGGGTCGATCTGATCGCGGAGATCGGTGTGGCGCGGCTCTACGGCAAATCGCAGGCGCTGTCGGAGTTCTTCCTCGAATGCCTGATGGCGCATGGGGTGGAGATCGACCTCGTCAGCCCGCCTCGCAGCGCCGATCGTGGCAGCCAACTCTCGTTCCGCCATCCCGATGCCTACGCCATCTGTCAGGCGCTGATCGCGCGCGGCGTGATCGGTGATTTCCGCGCGCCCGATGTGCTGCGGCTGGGCTTTGCGCCTGCGTACCTGAGCTTCGCCGATATCGCCGCTGCCGCGAGCCATCTGGCCGAAGTGCTGGCGACGGGCGAATGGCAGCGCCCCGAGTTCAACCAGCGCGCTGCGGTGACCTGACTGTCCACAGCGCGGGCTGCTCATCGTGTTGGAGACACATGAGACACTGTCCAGGAAAGGAAAACCGTTCCGTCCCGCCCCGACCATGAAAGGGCGGAATTCGGGGGGAAATTGCGTCATGCCGGAAGGCTGGCAGAACTCGGCAAAGTAGGAAAGCGCGCGGCCGTTCAGCCGGTCGTTCGTTCGGCCTTGTCCTTCTCGTTCGTCCCCTTGATCATCGCGCGCATCTGATCCCATTCGGCATCGCCCAGCGCGTGGAGCATCGGGTAGAAGGTGCCGCCATTGGCCTGGAAGCCCGCGCCGTCGATGGCGATGGTCTGGCCGTTCACATATTCCGCGCCCGGTCCCATCAGGAACACGGCGAGGTTGGCGAGTTCGTGCATCTCGCCCGCACGGCCCATCGGGTTGAGGTCGTTCTTCGAATTGCCGCCCTGCCCGCCGGGGGACAGGCGCGCGCTCATGCCCTTGGTCGGGAAGAGGCCGGGAGCGATAGCGTTGAAGCGCAGGCCATAGCGGCCCCATTCGGTCGCCAAGCTCTGGGTCATGGCGTTGATCGCGGTCTTGCTCATGGCGGATGGCACAACGAAGGCGCTGCCCGACCACACCCACGTGGTGAGGATCGAGAGGAAGCTCGCCTTCTTCTTCTCCGCAATCAGCCGCTTGCCGATGTCGAGCGTCACATAGAACGTCCCGCGCATCACGATGTCGGCGATGGCGTTGAAGCCGTTGACCGACAGATCCTCGGTGCGGCTGATGAAGTTGCCCGCCGCGTTGTTGACTACGCCGGTGAGCGCACCGCCATCGGCCCAGATCGCATCGACCATCGCATGGATCGCATCGGCATCGCGGATGTCGCAGGCCATGCCGACGATCTTGCCGCCATGAAGGGCGGTCAGCTCGGCGGCTGTCTCATCCAGCTTGTTCTGGCGGCGTCCGCAGATGTAGACGGTCGCCCCCAGCTTGAGGAATGCTTCGGCCATTTCGCGCCCGAGCCCCGTGCCCCCGCCGGTGACGAGAATGCGCTCGCCCGCCATCAACCCGTCGCGGAACATCAGTTTTGAAGCGTCCATTGTGTGCGTCCTCTCGTTGATCGTCATTGCGAGCGAAGCGCGGCAATCCAGAGCGGCCTGCGGGTTGCTCTGGATTGCCGCGCCGCTTCGCGGCTCGCAATGACGGCTAGTGTGTCAAAGCCCCAGCACGGTCTTGGCGATGATGTTCTTCTGCACCTCGTCCGAGCCGCCGAAGATCGTCGCGGCGCGGTTGTTGAGGTAGCGGCCCATCGCGGTCTGGGCATATTCGCTGCCGACCGGTTCGGGCGCTTCATTGCCGTAGAGCGGGCGCTCCAAGGGCAATTGCAGCGCGTCCGGTCCCAGCAGCTCCAAACGCAGCACATCGACCTGCTGGCCGATATTCGAGCCGAGCAGCTTCACCAGCGACGTCTGCGGGCCCGGCGCGCGGCCCTTGGCGAGTTCGGCGAGGATGCGCAGTTCGGTGATCTCCAGCGCTTCGGCCTCCAGCCGGACTCGCGCCAGCCGGTCGCGGAAGCGCGGATCATGCGCCAGCGCGCCATTGACGCCCGAAGGTTGGGTCTGCGCGAGGTTTTCCAGCCGCTCGATCGATTGCAACAGGCGCGGGGCGTAGCACGATCCGCCGCGCTCGTTCTCCAGCAGGAACTTGGCGATGCTCCAGCCTTGGCCTTCTTCGCCGATGCGGTTTTCCGCAGGCGTGCGGGCATCGGTGAAGAACACCGCGTTCACTTCGTGATCGCCCGACATCGAGTGGATCGGCGTGACCGACACCCCCGGCTGGTCCATCGGCACGAGCAGGAAGCTGATCCCGGCTTGCTTCTTCACCGTGGCATCGGTGCGCACCAGCGCGAAGATCCAGTCGGCATGATGGGCGTGGGTGGTCCAGATCTTCGACCCGTTGATGACATATTCATCACCATCGAGCCGCGCGGCGGTCTTCAGGCTGGCGAGGTCGGAGCCCGAGCCGGGTTCGGAATAGCCCTGGCACCAGTAATCGTCGCCCGACAGGATGCCGGGGAGGAAGCGCGCCTTTTGTTCGGGCGTGCCGAATTCGCAGATCACCGGGCCGACGAGGCGCAGGCCGAGGATCGCCAGCGACGGCGCGCCCGCCAGCGCGCATTCCTTTTCGAAGATGAATTTCTGCGTGGGCGTCCAGCCGGTGCCGCCGTCTTCCTTGGGCCAGTGCGGGGCAACCCAGCCTTGGCGGAACAGGATGCGGTGCCATTCCATCCCGATATCGGGTTCGACGAACACCCCCGGCGTGCGGCGTGCCCCGTCGCGCAGCCGTGCGGGCAGGTTGTCCTTGAGAAACGCACGCACCTCTTCGCGGAAGGCGATGTCCTCGGGGGAGAAGTCCATATCCATGTCAGTCGAGTCCCACTTCTCGTAATCAGTCCAGCCGCTCAGGCCCCGTCGCGCATTGCCCAGAGTATCGTACGCCGCAGCAAATCATAATAGACATCATAATTCCACGCGCACATTTCCTTGTGCGGGTAGAAATCGGCCATGCCGGGCAGGTCATAATGCCCGCGGCAGTGGCCCAGTGCGTTGTAAACGATCTGCCCTTCGCCGATATCCCTCGTATAAAGGATAGGTACGGTGGTGGACGGCCATTGGCTGTGCGTGAAGCCGGTCGCCTCGCCTTCGAAGGTGGTCTGCATCAAGGTTTCGATCGGGGCAGTGGTTTTGGAGAGGTACAGCTCGTCCACTACTTCGAAGTTTTCGATCCCCTTGGTCAGCTCGTGATCCTTATTGACCACCTCAACCGGGAACTTACCGATCGGTGGGTGCGCAACAAACTGCGTGCCGAGCATTTCCATCACGTCGGGGCGATCATCCGGCGCATCGACCAGACCTTCGGCGGTGAATACCAGGATCGAATTGGTGCCGTGGAGCGCCATCCACTTGCCACCCTTTTCCATCCACGCCTTGATCTGCGCGGCTTGCTCAGGCGTCGGCATCAGATCGCAGGTATAGGTGATGAGGAAGCGGCAGGCATCGAGCCGCTCCAGCCCCGAATAGTCGCAGGCCACCGTGGTGCGGATATGCGGGTGTTCGGCCAGCAGCTTGAGGATCTCGATCCGCGGGAAGTCGATATCGTGATACTTGCCCGCGGCAATGAAATGCGCGTCGATCCGAGTGGCGGGTTGTTCTGACATATCAGCTCCTGATCGACCCGCCGCCATCGACGGTGAAATCGCAGCCCGTGGTAAAGCTCGCATCATCGCTGGCGAGGAAGACCACCGCGCGGGCGACCTCTTCCGGCTCGCCGATGCGGTTCATCGGGTGGGTTGCGGCGAAATTGGTCTCGATGTTCTCGGGCGTATCGGCGCCGGAGAATTTGTAGCGATTATACATCGGCGTGCGGATCGCGCCGGGGTGGACCATGTTGGCGCGGATCGGCAGACCCCGTGCGGCCAGATCAAGCGCAACCGACTGGGTGAGGCCGCGCAGGCCGGTCTTGGACGCTGAGTAAGCGGCAACGAACGCTGCCGGGCGCAGCGCAATCATCGAGCCGATATTGACGATGGCGCAGGGTTCTCCGCTGGCTTCCATTGCCGGGATCGCAGCCCGCATCCCGTAGAACGGGCCGTGGAGATTGATGTCGATGGTGCGGTGCCACACGTCGAGATCGCCATCGGGCACGTTGCCGGGTTCCGAGATGCCCGCGATGTTGCACAGCACGGTGAGCTTGCCGAACTGGCCGCGCGTGGCGGAAACGGCAGCTTCCCACTGGTGCAAGTCACGCACATCAAGCAGGCAGGCCGCGGCGCGCTCGCCCAGCTCAGTGGCCAGGTCTTGCGCCTTTTCCAGCTGCACATCGCCCAGCATCACGCTGCCGCCCTCGGCGATAATCAGCCGTGCGACCGCAGCCCCGATCCCCTCCGCGCCGCCCGAAATCAGCGCGACCTTGCCCCGCATGCGGCTCATTCGCGTTCCAGAATGGCGACGCCCGAGAGCCCCGGCGCGCCGTAGACATGGCTATAGCCGAACCGCGGTTTTCCGGGCACCTGCCGTTCGCCGCCGCGCTGGCGCAGCTGGGTGACGTTTTCATAAATCTGCCGGAGACCCGAAGCTCCGACGGGCTCGCCGCACGCAAGGCAGCCGCCATCGGTGTTGACCGGCAGCTTGCCGCCAATCTCGGTCCAGCCATTGGCGAGCCATTCTTCCTGATCGCCATCCTTGCAGAAGCCGTTTTCGGCCATGTGCATGATCTCTGCGCCGCTTTCGGTGTCCTGAAGCTGGGCGACCGAGATGTCCTCGGGTCCGACCCCGGCCTTTTCGAACGCGGCTTTCGACGCGAGCACGGTGGGTTTGCCGCCTTCCTCGATGCTGATGCCGGCCTGGAACACCTCGAAGGAGTTGGGCGGGCGGGTTTTGACCGAGACCGCGCGGATCTTGACCCCGTCGGCGCCCAGTTCCCGCATCTTCTTCTCGGACGCAAGGATCAGCGCGACCGCGCCCTCGGCAGGCGAGCAGAACATATATTTGGTCAGCGGGTCATTGATCATCGGCGCGTTGAGGATCGTCTCCAGATCGACCGGACTGCGCCGCCATGCGTGCGGCGTCAGGGTGCCGTTGCGAAATGCCTTTTCCGCGACCCGGCCCAGCGTCGTGCGGCTGATGCCGTGGAGCTGCATATAGCGCTGGATCTTGAGCGCGAAGAACTGCGTGGTCAGCATCATGCCGGTCTGGCCGTACCATTCGGGCAGGCCGTAATCGGCGGGCTTGGCGTTGAACGCGCCGCGCGGGTGCTTGTCGAAGCCGACCGCGAGCGCGAGGTCATACATCCCGCTCGCAATCGCCTGCTGCGAGGCGGCGAGCGCGCTGCCGCCGGTCGCGCAGCCATTGGCGACATTGGTGAAGGGGAGACTGGTCAGTCCCAGCTCGTTGACCATGATATCGGCATTGCCCGCCGCTGCCGAGCCGCCATAGGCGCATTCGATATCGGGCCATTCGAGCCCGGCATCGCTGAGTGCCTCGCGCACCGCATGGACTCCCTGTTCGCGGCCTGACCGGCCGTCTGTGCGCCCGAAGGGGTGGATGCCGGCGCCGATGATATAAACGTTTTCGCTCATGCGGCTTTACTCTCGATTGCGGCGACCGGGCGGAAGGCGAAGGTGTCATGCGTCATGTTGAACGGCACGATGCAGAATTCGAGCTCCATGCCGAGATGCAGGTCTTCAAGGCGCGCATCGACGATGCGGCTTTCGACGATCACCTCGCCGGGCAGCTCGACATAGCCCAAGAGGAAGGGCTGGAAATCGGGCGGGCCTTCGCCGGGACCGCTGCCGGGGCCTTCATAGGGCTCCTTCGGCAGGAAGCCCTGCGAGGTCCACGACCACAGCTTGCCCCGGCGTGACAGCTTGTAGGGCTCAACGCCCTCCGCCGCATCGCCGACCGGCATCGGGAATACCACTTCGCCAGACGGCAACTTGCCGCCCATCAGGTGCGGTTCCGGCCCGTCGCTCCATAGGTTCGGGTCGATCTTCTGTCCCATGTCCAAGCCCCCTCAGGCTGCCAAAGCATATTCGGCAAGCACGGTGTCGACGTCGCCGAACAACCGGGCGAGCACCAGCACGCGCTTCAAGGCGTGGCCGATCGCCAACTCGTCCGTGATCCCCATCCCGCCGTGCATCTGCACCGCTTCCCGCGCAATCGCGTCGACGTTTTCGCCGATGAAGGCCTTGGCCCCGGCGGCAGCGCGCTGCCACTTGGCGGCATCGCCGCGGTCGGTCAGCGCCGCGCGCAGCAGCATCGAGCGCGCCTGTTCCTCGCGCGCATAGCAATCGACCAGCCGGTGCTGGAGCGCCTGGAAGCTGCCGATGGCAACGCCGAACTGCTCGCGCTCCTTCACATAGGTCAGCGTGTCATCGAGCAAGCGCTGGCCGAGGCCGACCATTTCGGCGGCGGCGTAAAGGCGCATTTCAGCAGCGACGGCAGCGAGCTCTTCCGCATCCAGCGACAGCTTGGCAGCGGCAGGGGTGCGGGTCAGTTTCAACTCGCCCGCGATGCTGCCATCGGCAAGGCGATAGGCCCGCACTTCCAACCCCGGCGCGCCCTTCGGCACGAGGAAACAGGCGGTCTCCCCGCCCATATCGGCGGTGACGATGAACAGATCGGCGATCAGCGCGCCCATCACCATGGTCTTTTCGCCGGTGAGGGTCACGCTGCCCTCAGCGCCATCGGCCTTCATGCCCTTGGCCTTGAGGCTGTAGCGCTGTCCGCGTTCGGTCCAGGCGAGGGTGGCGATCGTCTCTCCCGCCAGCACGCCTTCAAGCGCTTCGGCCGCGCCGCCGCGTTCGAGCAGCAGCGCGGGCAGGATGCCGTGTTCGAGCAAGGGATCGGGGGCATTGGCCTTGCCGATGGCTTCCGCCACCAGCGCCAGATCCACCGCCGAGCCGCCCATGCCGCCCGCATCCTCGCCCGCTGCGAGCGCGATCAGGCCCATCTCGGCCAATTGCTGCCAGCGCGCCCGGTCATAGCCAGTGGGCGAAAGCCGCAGCTTGCGCCGGGCTTCCACATCCACGGGCGCGGCGAACCGCTCGACCGAGGTTACGAACATCTGCTGTTCTTCGGAAAGGTCGAAATTCATGTGCGTCAGGCTTTCCGCGTGAACGTGATCGGCAGGTGGGTCACCCCGCGCAGCAGGATGTTGGGCAGGATGCGGATTTCATTTTCGTCCGCCACCGCGAAGTTATCGAGCCGTTCGAGCAGCTCGTCGAAGGCAACCAGCATTTCCTTGCGGGAGAGCATGTTGCCCACGCACATATGCGGCCCCTTGCCGAAGCTCAGGTGGGTGCGGGCGTTGGTGCGCTCGATGTCGAATTTGTCAGGGTCGGAGAACCGGGAAGGATCGCGGTTGGCTGCTGCATAGCGCAGCTGCACCACGCTGCCTGCCGGGATCGCCATGCCGCCCAGCTCGGTGTCCTGCTTGACGATGCGCCACATCCCCGCCGTCGGCGTTTCGTAGCGCAGCGCCTCTTCGACGAGGTTGCCGATGACCTTGGGATCGCGCCCGCCTGCCGCCGCCTTGGCTTTGGCCATCTGATCGGGATTGCGGATCAACTGGAGCAATCCGCCGGCCAGCGTCGAGGTGGTGGTCTCGTTCCCTGCCACCATGAACTGCTGCATCAGCGACATGATCTCGGGGTCAATCAGCGGGGTTTCGCCCTCGATCCGTGCTTCGACCAGATCGGTCAGCAGGTCATTGCCGCCATTCGCGCGGCGGTCATCGATCAGGCCCTTCATGTAGTGCTGGAATTCGACAAGGCTGCGCGCGCATTCGAGCTTGCGGTCGTGATCGACCATCTGGCTGAAACGGTCGACCGCCGCATCGGACCAGCGCTTGACCCGCTTGGGATCGTCATCAAGCCCGATCTGCCCGGCGATCATGGCCACCGGCAGCGGCACGCCGAATTCCTCGACGAATTCGCATTCCCCCCGGTCGGCAAAGGCCTCGATCAGGTCGATCGATTTCTGCCGCATGTCGGCCTCGATCGCGTTCACACGCGGGGCCGAGAAGGCGAGGTTCACCAGCTTGCGGTTGCGGGTGTGGACCGGGTGGTCGGCGGTCAGCAGGGTCGGCAGGTCAGGCCAACCTTCGGCCAGAATGGCCTGAATATCCTCGTCCGCCTCACGCCCCATCAGCGCGGTGAAATCGTTCGAGAAGATCTCCGGCTTGGTGGTCGCCTCGCTGCACAGATCATAGCTGTAGACGACGTAGGTGTTCATGCCTTCGAGAAGTTCGATCGCAACCCCGGCCTCGTGCATGGCGCGGTAATGGTCGAACGGATCGATCAGCGTTTCAGGCGCAAACACGTTGCCTTGTGGCTTGTTCATGTGAGGCGGCTCCAGACCCTTGGATATTATGGCGCAAGCCTAGCCATGACCCCGCCCCCCTTGCGATGCGCGTTTGTGTTAGGATTGTGCGCAGAACATCACCCTGCGGCAAATTCGCGTACAAATTCAGCCATGTCGAAATAGTCGCGCCAAGCGGAGATCTGGCCTGCCTCGTCAAGTTCGAAAGTGCCCATCACCCGAACTGCGGCGCGGCGGCCGTCCTTGAAGTTGAACGCGTCCGTGCGCTCTGTCAGCACGGTGTTGCCGTTCGCCGCAATGGCGTGGGTCTGCCAGTCGCAGGATGCGATATCGGCCAGAAATCCGGCAACCATTTCGCGCATCGCGGCGGTGCCGTGGACCGGCTCCATCGGAATGTTGTGATAGACGATTCCTGGCGCGCACAGGGCCAGCATCGCGTCGATATCGCAGGCGTTCCAATGGCTGATGAAGGCTTCGACAGTTTGCTGCGGGGTCATGCGGTTCCTCCTAAGGTGTAGTCGAGCGCTTGGGCCAGCATCTGGCGGACATGCGGGTTGGCGTAGGTCGCGGGGCCGTCGCCGCATTGCAGGTAGATAAGCGGTGCGGGGCAGGTGCGGCTTTCCCAAGCGATGCAATTGCTGCCGGGCGGATGATCCCATCCCTCGCGGCTGAACATCGCGCCAGCGACGGCATTAGCGGCGGAGTAGAAGTTGCTCGCTGTGAAAGCGAACCCCTCGGCCCGCATCAGCGGGATGATGGCGCTTTCATCAATCGGGCAGAGATAGACTTCGTCGGTGACCGGGAAGCTGGCGGGCAAACCGCGCGTCACGGGGTGATCGACGATGACATGGGCGTCATAGGCGACATCGTGGCGATAGCCGGAATCGGGCCACGCCTCGCCCTGCCATTCGCCCGGCTGGTAAAGGAACCCGCCGCCCAGCCACTCATGCCATTCCGGCCATTCGGCCCACCCGGCCAGCGCGTGGTGCAAAGCAACCGCGCCCTTGCCTGCCGCAAACCGCGCGGTGATCGCGTCGCGGAAGGCAGACGAGGGCGGGCGCATCGTCACGGTGCCATTGGCGAAGGTGTAGCCTGCCATGTCGTAGCACAGGAGGGCGTCGGCCGCGGCAATCGCCTCGGCCGCGTCGGCCTCCCCGCCTTCGGGGTGGATCAGGTGCGTGACGTCCCAATCACCAAGCGCAGCGAGCAATTCGGCAAAGGGGCCTTCTTCGTAGGGATGGCCCCCCGACAGCACGAGCAGGCTCCGATCAGCTTGGGGCGCCATCAGGCGATCTTGAGGATCATCTTGCCGTCATTGGTGCCTGCAAACAGCCGCATGAAGCTGTCGAAGGCGTGCTCCAGCCCTTCGTCGATATGCTCGTCGATGGTGAGCTTGCCCTGCGCGGCCCAGACACCCATCTGCGCGCCGCCTTCGGCGAAACGGGGGACGTAGTCGGCGACTAAGAGCCCGCGGATATGCGCGCGCTTGACGATCAGCTGCCACAGGTTGCGGATGCCGCGCGGCTCGGTGTTGTATTCGCTGATCAGGCCGCACAGCCCGACGCGCGAATGCAGGTTGAGGTTCATGAGGCCCGCATCAAGGATGATCCCGCCGACATTCTCGAAGATCACGTCGACACCGTCGGTGCAGGCCTCGGCAATCGCCTTGGTGAGCGCTGCCTCGTCCTTGCCGCGATAATCGATGGCGGCGTCGAAGCCGTACTTCTCGGTGAGGCGCGCGCATTTGGCGGGGCCGCCCGCGATGCCGACCGCGCGGCAGCCGTGGATCTTGGCAAGCTGGCCCACGAGCGATCCCACCGCGCCCGCTGCCCCGCTGACCAGCACAGTCTCACCCGCCTTGGGCTGGCACACTTCGAGGAAGCCGAAATAGGCGGTCATGCCGACGGCGCCGAAGATCGAGAGGTAGTTGGTGACGCTCGGCACCAATGTGGGGTCAATCGGCTGGGTGAAGCCGCCGACTGCGCTGACCGAGTAATCCTCCAGCGCGTTGAGGCCCATGACCCACTGGCCGGGTGCAAAGCCTTCCGCACGGCTCTCCTCGACCACGCCGATGGTGCTGGCGCGCACCGGATCGCCCAAGGGGATCGGCGGCATGTAATTGCCCTCCGCATCCATCCATCCGCGCATCGCTGGATCGAGCGAGGCGTAGTGGTTGCGGATCAGAAACTGGCCCTCTTCCAGCGCGGGCGTGGGTTCGGTGATGAGCTCGAAGTCTTCTTTAACGGGTGTGCCATCAGGGCGGCGTTGCAGCAGGAAACGACGGTTGGTGGGCATTCGGATAATCTCCATTTCCGTTCGCTCTGAGCCTGTCGAAGGGCCGCACTTCTCTTCGAAAAGGAAGAACGGGGCTCCGACAAGCTTAGTCCGAACGGATTCAAGGGTTTGAATTCTAAGCCGGTTCGAGTTTCACCGGAATGGCGCTTTGCAGAGATTGCCCGGTGATCGGATCGTAATCGACCACTTCGCTCACCAACCGGTTGGTGGAAGACCCGCGTTCCCGCACGTCCTCCTTGGTGGCATCGGCATCGCCGTAAGCATGGGCCATCGAGATGATCCCGCGCCGCACCTTATCGCTCGCCTTGACGACCCCGTGGATCGTGGCGTGGAGCGAGGTGATTGCGACCAGCCCGCCTTCCTCCAGCCCCAGCGCAGCGATATCCTCGGGGTGGATATAGGCCGGGTTGGTGGTGGTCTTGGCCTGCAATTTCTTGAGCGGGTGGCCGATTGAATTGAACCGCGTCTTGGAGCGGCGGCTGATCAAGCGGTAATCGAAGCCCTCGCGTGCCGCGCGGTTTTCAGCATATTTCCCGATCTCCGATGGCATCGCGCCCACCGCCAGATCGAAGCGGTGGAATTCGCCTTCGTCGACCGGTTGAACCATCGGGTGAACCTCGGGATAGATCACCGCCGCGCCCCCATTGGCGGCGCAATCGGCACGCACCTGGCTGGGCGTGACGAGGCAGCCGGTCACAGCGAGATCGAGGAACTCCTGCTTGGTCGGCTTGCGGTCCATCGGCAGTGGGCCGCCATTGAGGTTCATCTGGATGCCGAGATGATGGGCGAGCGTCCAGAACATCTCATATTCGTCGATGCAGTCGCCCGGCGCTTCCACCACAGCTTCAGTGTAGCGGGCATAGGGTTCCTCGTGCCACCATTCGGAAAGGCTCGTGATGTCCTCGCGCTCAAGGCATTGCGAGGGGGCGAGGACGACGTCGGCGCGCTTGGCGCTGGCGCTCATCCACGGGTCAATCTGCACGAACAGCTCAAGATCATCGAGCGCGCGGACCATCTTGGCCTGATCGGGGAAGCCGACCACCGGATTGCCCCCGACCGAGATCAGCGCGCGCACCTGGCCTTCGCCGGGGGTGAGTATCTCATCGGCGAGAACGTTGCAGGGCATTTCCCAACCCAGGTGGCCGAGGCCCCGGAAGCGCGATTTCGGCATCCCTTCCGCGCCGAACATCGGGACCGGGGGTGCAACCTGCGCGCGGCGGGCGTTCTGGTAGGGGCTGAAGACGCCGGGGATTGCGGCCTTCTCACCCTCCTGCTTGAAGCGGGCGCAGATCGTGTTGAGGCAGACGACGAGATATTCGGTGAGCGTCCCGTTCCCCGCCATTTCCGGTCCGGTGCCGGTGACCGCGCAGCCCTTCGAGCCGGTGGCGAACATCCGCGCGGCGGCAACTAGCTGGTCCCTGTCGAGACCGGCACGTTCCGCTGCGACTTCGGGCGGGAAGGCCTTCACCGCTTCGGCCAATTCATCGAACCCATCGACATGCGCGGCGACGAAATTGCGGTCATACAGCCCTTCGCTGATGATCACGTTGAGCATCCCGGCCAGCATCGCGGGATCCTCGCCCGGCTTCACCGGCAGGTAGATGTCGGCCAGCCGTGCCACATCGCTTTCACGCGGGTCGGCAACGATCAGCTTGAGGCCCTTGGCCTGTTGGTCGCGGATGCGACGCGACGGGCTGAACGGCGGCACGCCGCCGACCGGCGAATAGTGCGAGACGATCGGATTGTTGCCGATGAACATCGCCACGTCGCTTTCGCTGAACGTATTCGGCCCCGCCATCCACTTGCCGTACCGCGCGGTGGTGAACACCTTCGCAGGCTGATCGAGCGTCACCGAGGTGTAGAAATTGCGGCTCCCCACGGCATTCGCAAAGCTCAATGAGGCCGACATGGCGGCGCTGTTCTGGAATCCGCCCGAACCCATGAAGACAGCCACCGAATGCGGGCCGTACTGGTCGATGATGCGGCGCAACTCGCTGGCCACATGGGCCAGCGCTTCGGGCATCGGGGTCGAGACGAATTCGCCCGCTTCGTTGCGCACCAGCGAATGGTGCAGGCGATTGTCCGAATTGTGCGAATCCGGCAGCTCGCGCCCCTTCATGCAGGTGTAGCCGCCATAGGCCGGATCGTCAGGATCGCCGCGCACTTCGATCACCTTCCCATCGGCAACGTCCACCTCCATCGCGCAATTGGCGTGGCAGAAGCGGCAGAAGGTCTTGTGAGTCTCGACGCCCATCGTGGTTCTCCCTTTATCTATGCAAACTACCACAGGGGGCGAACCACTCGACTGACACTTTTGTCCGTGGAGACCGGCGCTTTGCCCCCGCAATAGGGCAGGCGAAACGAGGAGATACCTGATGCCGACCACCACCCGCCAATGGCTGCTCAACGGACACCCGCGCGGCCGAGGGATCGAGATCGCAAACGACTTCAAGCTGGTCACCACCGAGCTTGGCGATCCTGCGCCCGGTGAGATGCTGCTCAAGCTCCATTACCTCGGCTTCGATCCGGCGCAGAAGGGCTGGATGGAGAACATCGCCGACTACGTCGCGCCCATGAATATTGGCGACGTGATGCGCGGCAGCGGGATTGCCGAGGTGGTGGCGTCCAATGGCGGCAGGTTTGCAGTGGGCGACATGCTGTTCGGCACCACCGGCTGGACCGAATACCTCGTCACGGACGGCAAGGAACTGACCAAGGTCGAAACCGAAATCTCGCCCACTGCTGTGCTCTCGGTGCTCGGGACGACCGGGCTGACCGCCTATTGCGGGCTGTTCAAGGTCGGTAAGCCAGTGGCAGGCGATACCGTGCTGGTCAGCGGCGCAGCAGGCGCGACCGGGAGCATCGTCGGCCAGCTCGCCAAGATCGCCGGGTGCCGCGTGGTCGGGATCGCGGGTGGTCAGGACAAGTGCGACTGGCTGGTGCGCGAGGCGGGCTATGACGCCGCGATTGATTACAAGGCCGACAATGTGAAGGCACAGATCCGCGAGCATTGCCCGCGCGGGGTGGACGTGATTTACGACAATGTCGGCGGCAAGATTCTGAACGACATGCTCGCCTGCATCGCCACCAATGCCCGCGTGGTGATCTGCGGCGGGATCAGCCGGTATGAGACCGGCTCGCTTCCCGCTGGCCCCGAGAACTACTTCAACCTCGTGTTCCGGCGCGGCACCATGGCGGGCTTCATCGTGCTCGACTGGGCGAGCGAATTCCCCGGCATCCGCAAGCGGCTGGAAGGCTTCGTCAAGGATGGCAGCCTGAAGTATCAGGAAGACATCCAGCACGGCTTCGAAAACGCGCCGCAGACCTTGCAGCGGTTGTTCGCTGGCCTCAATCGCGGGAAGCAGATGTTGAAGCTTTAGAGCCTATTCGTCATTGCGAGGAGCCGAAGGCGACGCGGCAATCCATGGACTGACCTTTCCGCGCGCGGGACACTTTGGCCATGGATTGCTTCGCTTCGCTCGCAATGACGAGGCTATGGCAGGTCCTCAGGACGGTTGACGTTCATCAGCGGGCGGGCAAGGTCCACCCGGCGCGCACCGATATGGTCGGCAAAGCGGTAGAGCGAGCGGCCCCCGCTGGCGACGAAATCCTCCAGCGCGGGCGCGGCTGCGGCGGGCCACAGGCCCACCACCGGCTGGCTCTCCACAATCGCCGCGCCTTCGCCTGCGAGGCTCATGGCCAGATCATGCGGCAGGTCGGGCACATCCACTCCGGCGGACAGGACATGGCTGAAGCCCTGTTCCCGCGCATGGCGCAACGCCGCCGCCAAACCGCCGAGTGGGCCCAGCCCAGCCTCGGGCCAGTCGGGAATGCAGCGGAACTTAGGTTCCTTGCGTCCGCAAACCACCAACCCGCCGCACTGCGCCAGCAGCGCAGTCGCCACGCGGTCGATCAGCCGCTCGCCCTGATACAGCGCCTGCGCCTTATCGCTACCGAACCGCCGCGCCTGTCCGCCGGCGAGGATCGCGCCCAGAATCACTGGAGCAGTTTAGTCAAACGCCTCGGTCGCATTGCCCTCGGCGTTGTAGACCGGGCCTTCCGCATCGACGCGGTACTTGGCGCTCACCGCGCCGGTGATCCCGAACTGGCCGATATGATCGCGCATTCCGGTATAGGCGGGGTCCTTGAAATGGGCGGCGAGGGCTTCTTCGCTTTCCCATTCCTCGAACACGTTCACGCGCGCCGGGTTCATCGAACAGGCGCTCCAGTCGTAATGGATGCAGCCCTTTTCGGCGAGCGCCGCTTCGATATGCGGACGGGCGGTGCGCAGTGCTTCTTCGCGCTGGGCGGGGTCGAGGTCGATTTGCGCGGAAATGAGAATTTTGGCCATGTGCCGAATTACCCCTGAGCGCCGAATTCGGCGATGATCTTGAAGGTGCGGCTGGTGAACACCCAGCGCCCGTCGATTTTGGCGAGTTCGTCTTCGTAAAGCCCTCCGACATGGCGCGCGGGCGCATCCTTCGGCTTCAAGATTTCCTGCGTCTGCACCCGCGATTTCGCGGTGTTGCCGGTCACTTCGATCATGCAGGGCACGCATTGGAAGCTCACCGCCTCCAGCCCTCCCATCGCGCCGTTCCAGAAGCCGACGATGGCGTCCTTGCCCTTGGTCTTGTGGCCCATCAGATCCCAGTCGGCATCATCCGCCCACACGCTCCCCCAGGTTTCGGCATCGAAACGCACCACGCCATCGGCATAGGTGCCATTGAGTTCGACGATCGCCACGCGATCCTCCAGCGGTCCGGTAAACATTGCGCGCTCTCCCACGATTGTCGCGCCGCTATCCGCTGCGGGGGCTGGCGGAACAATGGACACTTTTGGGAAGGGCCGCGGCATTGCTCCCCGTGTTACTCGGCGTTTCGAGAGGAGATTTGTGATGGGACAGTTAGAGGGCAAGACCGCAGTGGTGCTGGGCGCAGCGTCGGAGGGCAACATGGGCCAGACCGTCGCCCGCCTGTTCGCCAAGGAAGGCGCCAAGGTGATGGTGGCGGGCCGCAAGGAAGCACCGCTCGCCGCGCTCGCCGCAGACATCGGCGGGGAATATGCCCTGTGCGACATCACCAACCGGGCCGAGGTCAACGCCATGGCCGACAAGGCCGTCGCCGCCTTCGGGCGGGTTGATATCGCGATCAACACCACCGGCTGGGGCCTGCTCGCCAGCATGGAGGAGATCACCGAGGAGCAGCTCGACCAGATCGTCGACCTCCAGTTCAAGGGCGTGCACCACTTCCTGCAAGCCTTCGTGCGGGTGATGAGCGCGCAAGCCCCGACCGGCGGATCGCTGATCAGCCTTTCATCTGCCACGACCAAGGCGATCATCACCAACCATGCGGCCTATATCGGCACCAAGCGCGGGTCCGAGGCGCTGATCGAGTGTGTCGCGAATGATTACGGACATCTGGGGATCAAGGCGAATACCGTCTCCCCTGCCTTTACCGATAGCCCGATGACGCATGACAGCTTCCAGGTGCCGGGTCTGACCGATGCCTTCCTGCCGCGCTATCCGATGGGACGGCTCAATACCGTGGAGGATGTCGCGCACGCCTGCCTGTGGCTCAGCACCGATCAGGCCTATGTCACCGGCGCGAATATCCAGCCCAATGGCGGCCTCATCATGCGCGGCAATCCGCAGGCGGGCGATGTCGCCGCAGCGGTTGGCGCGGCGATGGCGAAGTTGCGGGGGTAGGTCCCCAAACGTCATCCCGGACTTGATCCGGGATCGCTCGCAGCTTGGCGTCTGCCGATAGCGGTCCCGGGTCAAGCCCGGGATGACGGGGGATGCTTGCGGCTCTTCGCGCGCGGCCTCAATACTGCGCCGTTCCCCCGTCAACGCTGATCTGCTGGCCGGTAATCCCGGCCCCAGCCTTGCTGGCGAGGAGCACCGCCACAGCGGCCACTTCCTCAACCGTGTTCGGCCGCTTGATCGCCGAATCGGCCGCGAACATCGCGATCATTTCGTCCAGCTCCATGCCCATCGCCTTGGCGGTGGCGGGGCCGTTGTTCTTGATGATGTCAGTGATGACGATGCCGGGGCAGATGGCGTTGACTGTCACCCCGTTCACGCCGACTTCGCGCGCAACGCTCTTGGTCATGCCGTTCACCGCGTGCTTGGCGGCGGAGTAGGCGGTCAGCACCGGTTTGCCGTGCTTGCCCTCCATCGAGGAGATGTTGATGACCCGCCCATCGCTCTTGGCGATCATGGTCGGCAGCGCGCGGCGGGTGGCCCAGAAGGTCGAATAGACGTTCCACTTCATGGCTTCGTCAAAGGCATGATCGGACAGGTTCACCAGCGGCTGCAAATCCCCCGCGCCGCCGGCGTTGTTCACCAGAATGTCGAGCGTGCCGAAATGCGCGATGGTCTGGTCAATGAAGCCTTCGAGATCGGCCTGTTCCATCACGTCGCCCGCGATGAAGATCGCGTTGTCTCCGGCCCCGAGTTCTTCCAGCACCTTGGCGCCCTTTTCGGGATTGCGCGCGAACAGGGCGACCTTCCCGCCCTCAGCCAGAAACGCCTCGGCGATCCCGCGCCCCATGCCCGCCGTGCCGCCGGTGATCGCGGCGATTTTTCCTGCCAGTTTCATTCTGTGTCCTCTCATCCGTTCGTGCTGAGCTTGTCGAAGCACCGCACTTTCTTCCGCCCCGGTGTCCCTCAAGAAGGACGGCCCTTCGACAAGCTCAGGGCGAACGGAGTTTTGGGTTCGCAATGACAAATAGGGGGAAGGGCCGGGGAGCGCACCTTGCCAAAATGACGGGTTGCCGGAAGCCGCGCGCAAGGCGTCTAACCGCCCGCATGGAACACGTGGACGTCATCATCCTCGGCACCGGCGCGGCGGGCATGACCGCTGCGCTTGCCGCCCATGAAGCAGGCGCGCGGGTCGCGCTGATCGAACGGGGGGACCGGATCGGCGGCACCTCGGCGATTTCGGGCGGGGTGATCTGGGTCGCCGACAACCCGCGAATGCGCGAAGCGGGCATGGCCGACAGCAGCGAGGATGCGCTCGCCTATTTCCGCAGTCTGGACCACGGCGATCTGGTGGACGAAACGCTGGAGGCCTTTGTCGACAAGGGGCCTGAGGCGCTGGCCTTTCTGGAAGGGATTGAGGCACTGAAGGTCGCGGTGCTGCCGGGCTATCCCGACTATTACCTCGACCGCCCCGGCGCAAAGCCCGAGGGCTCCCGCGCGCTCGACCATGATCTGTTCGCGCTGGGCGAACTCGGCGAATGGGCCGCGAAAATCTACGCCATCGAGGAGCCCAAGCCGCTGATGCTGCGCGAAACGCCGCTGGGCGGGGCAACCGCGATGCCGGCGATGGAAGTGCTGGGGCAGCGTATGGCGGCGCGGCAATGCGGGTTCGGGCAGGCGATGGTGGCGCGATTGCTCAAGGCGTGTCTGGCGCGCGGCATCGCGCCGATGCTGGGCGTCGAAACCAAGCGGCTGGTGCGGGACGGCGACCGGATCACCGGGATCGAAGGCGCCCGCGATGGTCAGCCCTTTGCCATGACCGCGCGGCGCGGGGTGATCCTCACCACCGGCGGGTTCGAATGGGACGAGGACTTGCGCCAGACCTTCCTGCGCGGCCCCGTCACCGCCCCCGCCAGCCCGCCAACCGGCAAGGGCGAGGGGCTGAAGCTGGCGATGCAGGCGGGCGCGAAGCTCGGCAACATGACCAGCGCGTGGTGGGCGCCGACTTTGGTGACACCCGATGCGCCGTGGGCCAGCGGCGAGCAGCGCGCGCAGATCATTCTGATTGAGCGGACCGTGCCGCATTCGATCATGGTGAACCGCAAGGCGACCCGCTTCTGCAACGAGGCGGCGAATTACTCGGCCTTGGGCGGGGTGTTCCACCAGTTCGATCCGGCCAGTTATGACTACGCGAACCTCCCCGCCTATCTCATCTTCGACGCGCAATATGCGGAGCGCTATCCGCTGGGCACGCGCCAGCCCGGCCAGCCAATCCCCGATTGGGTAAAGCGCGCCGATACGCTGGAGGGGTTGGCGGCGCAGATTGGCGTCGATGCGGCGGCGCTTGCCGAAACTGTGGCCCGCTTCAACGTCCATGCCGACGTAGGCCACGATCCTGATTTCGGACGCGGGACGAGCGCATATGATCACTTCTATGGCGACCGCTCACGGGACGGCACCGCCGTTACGCTCGGCGCGATCCGGGAAGCGCCGTTCTATGCAGTGGAGATCGCCTCAGGGTTGCTCGGCACCAATGGCGGGCCGCGCACGGACGGGCAGGCGCGGATTTTGGGGCATGACGGCGCGCCGATCCCCGGCCTGCTCGGCGCGGGCAATGCCATCGCCTGCCCGACGGGCGGGATCTATGCGGGCGCGGGCGGTACGTTGGGGCCAGCGCTGACCTATGGCTATATCGCCGGGCGGACGGCGGCTTTGGCTAATCAGTAAACCCGTTCGTGCTGAGCTTGTCGAAGCACCGCACTTCTTTCTGCACCGTCGGATGAAGCGAAGAACGGCCCTTCGACAGGCTCAGGGCGAACGGGTGTGGGTTGTTCCTAATCCCCCACCCAGCGATCGATCGTATCGTGGAAGAACCGCACCCGCGCCTCTTGCCCCGCCAGATGCCCGCCCTTGTAGCCGCGTGAGCGCAGGCCCTTTTGCTGCTCGCTCCAGATCGACACGTCCTGATCGATGCCCGGGCCGCAGCTCAGTTCGCCGACCTTGCCGCGCTTGTGCGGGACGGGGATGGTGCGATCGACCTCCTCGCCCATCGAGTAGGAGTAATACCGGTCCGCGCCTTCGGGGAACCAGGTGAAGTACCACATGTCGAAATAGCACCGCTCGGGATCGGTCGGGTGCGGATCGGCGCGCAGCCAGATGCAGCCATCGGGCTTGAGGCTGAAGCTGATGTTGGGGAAGATCGTGTAGTGGAAATGATCGGTCAGCTGCGCATCGTGGAAGTGGCTGAAGTCATAACCCTTGTCCGCGCCGCGCTCACGCTTGGCCTGCTGGAGCGCCTCGCGGGTGCGCAGCGGATCATCGCGGAAATCCTCGGGGTCGAGGCCCCAATAGGTCAACTCCTGCGCCATCATTTCGAGCACGGTGTCGGTGTGACCGCGCAAGGACCGCGCCGGGCGTGATCCCGGCATGAACATCCGCGCGTGGCCCTCAGGCGCGTAGAGATCGAATTGGCAGTCCTTGTAGCTCTGCTCCATCACGAAACGGGTTTGCGGGTGGACGAAGGGCAGGTGATAAGACTCGTTGAAATTGTCCTGCACGCACTTCCAGTTCCAGTCGCCTTCCAGCGTGACCCAGTGGGTCCGGTGCATCTGCTCCATCCGGTAGCCTGCGATCTGCGGCGCGACGGGGCCGAGATGCTCGGCAAGCGGCGTGGCGTGTGGATCGAGATTGACCCAGACAAAGCTGGCAAACACCTCGCACCGCACTTCTTCCAGCTTGACCTTGCCGCAGGGGGAGCCGCCCGCGAAATCCTCCGGGCAGGGGACGAAGTTGAGTTCGCCTTCATGGGTGAACCGCCAACCGTGGTAGGAGCAGGCGATCCGCTTGGAATGGCCTTCCTCCTCCATCACGAGGCGTTTTCCGCGGTGCGGGCAGACATTGTAGAACGCGCGGATCTGCCCGTCATCGCCGTGGGTGACGAGGATGCTTTCGCGGCCGATGTCATAGGTGAAGAAATCGCCGGGCTTGGCGACCTGAGCCGCGAGGCCGCCGATCAGCCAGCTTTTGGTCCAGATCCCCTCCCACTCGCGGTCCATGAACTCGCGCGACCAGTAGCGGCTGCCCTCAATCGGCTTGGCCGACAGTGCGGGCATCGGCTGCGGGGTGGTGTCGATCCGCTGGGGAGCGGTGTCGGGGCGGAGTAGAGTGGCCATATCAGCGTGCCTTCGCTTCAAAAGTGATGTGGAGCTGCTTGAGGGAGCGCAGCAGGAAGTGCGGGTGGTAGCTGAAGTCGTTCAGCCCCTCGGCAAAGTGCATGTCCTCGAACCGGTCGACCACGGCCTGGAAGCCCCAGGTCAGCTCGCGCCGGGCAAGCGGGGCACCGAGGCAGTGGTGCGTGCCGGACCCGAAGGCCATGTGTGCACCGGCCTTGGGCCGATCGAGATCGAGCTTTTCGGGGCATTCGAAAAAGCGCTCATCACGGTTGGCCGCGCCGTAGCGGACGTTGACCACCGAGCCTGCGGGGATCGTCACCCCGTCCAGTTCCACGTCCTTGTGAGTGAAGCGCATCAGGCTTTGCACCGGGCTTTCCAGCCGCAGCACCTCCTCGACGAAATTGCGCATATACTTGTCGGGATCGGTCTTGAGTTTGTGCCACACGTCCTTGTTCTCGATCAGCAGCTTCATCCCCGCTGCGAGCGCATTGGTGGTGGTTTCCGAGCCGCCGACGAAGGTGTCGGCCATCATCTCGGCGTGGAGCTCCTCGTTGTTGAGCGGGCGGCCCCAGCCTTCGATGACGGTGTTGACCAGCACCGAGATGAGGCTGCCATCCGGGTGTTCGCGCAGGCGTTCGAAGATCGGCTGGAAGTGATGCTGCGCCTCGATCTCGCGGTCGACCATTTCGAGGTGCTTGTCCTCGGGCAGCATCAGCGAGATGCGGTGGAAGAAGGCATCGGTCCAGCCCTTGATGCGCCACATGTCTTCGCGCGCGGCGCCCATCTGTTCGCCGATGATGAACAGCGGCAGGGGGACACAGAATTGGCGCACCCAGTCGCAGTGGCCATCGTCGGCGAATTCATCGATCAACTCGTATGCGAGGGTCTCGACGCGCGGGTCGATGTCCTTGATGCGGCTGGGCTTGAACGCCTCGTTGAACATCGCGCGCATCTGCTTGTGGTTGGGATCATCCCGCCCCGCCAGTGTCGGGGCAGGGAGCCAGCCTTTCTCGTGGAAGCGTTCGGCCACCTTGCGCCCGCGCTCCATGTCGGTGGGATTCGCGCGCATCAACTCATTGGCAGCGGTCGAGGGGAACCGCGCGGGGTCCATCAGCACCTCGCGCACATGGTCATAGCGGCTGACGACGAAGATCTGCGTGCCCGGAATGTTGTAGACCGGGGCCTCGTCGCGCAGGGTTTTGTAGGCGTCATAGGGGCACTGCTGGAGCGCCGGGTCGAACAGGTTGATCTGCGGCTGCGAGTTCATCAGCGCACCTCGATCTTTTCAGCGCCCCAAGGCGCGATTTTCTCGGCTGTCTGGAACGCCTCGGGCAGTTCCTCGACCATGTGATACGTCGCAGCCAGCCTGCCGAAGCCGACAAAGAACGCCACCGTCATGCCGAGTTCGACAATCTGCGCCTCGCTGAAATGCGCGCGGAGATCGGCATACATCGCATCGTCGATCGCCAGGTGATCGGTCGCCATCAGCTCGCCGTACCGGATCGCCACCTTTTCGGCGGCGGTGAGGTTTTCGGCCTCCTGCGGGCGTTCCAATGAGCACACCAGCCCCTCGGTCACGCCATCCGCCACTGCGTCCGAATAGCGGATCGCCATGCAGGAACGGCACTGGTTGAAGAATGCGACCCTAAGCCGCACCAGCTCCACCAACCGGTCAGGCAGAGTGCGGTTGCGCTTCAACGCGCCGCCAAAGCCCATCAGCCCCAGCGCCTGTTCCGGGCAATGCGCGAAATAGCGGGTGAGACCCTGTTCGAGATCGGTCAGGTTGTCGGGCTGGATCGCTGTGACCAGCCGTTCGTCCCATTGCTCCGGCGCCAGTTTGGCAATTCGGCTCACAGCGGTCTCTCCCATTGGCGGGCCTCACAAAATAGCCCGTTTCCGTAAGGTCGACGCTGCGGGACAAGGTGGACAGGAGCAATTGGCGGATTCGCTAAGCGAAGCGCCCCGCGATGGGAGAGGCGGCCGTGCAGTCTGGTATCGAAGGCGCGCCGCAGAGCCTTGCCGAAGTCGATCTGTTCGCCCCCGGCGCGCAGGAACATTGGTATGCGGCCTATGCGATCTTGCACGAAGAAGCCCCGGTGCAGCGCTTGGCCGGAGAGGGTCTGACGCCCGATAGCGATGCTTTCGTCCTCACCAAATATGATGATATCAAGCGGGTGGTGCGCGATTGGGACCGCTTCCCGCCGACGCTGTCGCTGCTGGTCGCGCATATCCAGCAATCGGGCGAGATGCCCACCCACCTGCCCGATATCGACGCGATGGTCGCCTCGATCGTGTCGCTGCGCCCCGATCCGGAGATGTGGCGCGCGCATCGCAAGGAGCTGACCGATCCGTGGGTGGGGCCGGGGTGCACGCGGCACGCCGCAATGATCGCGGGCCACGTCGATGAACTGATTGCCGGGATGCTGGAGAAGGCGAAGCGCGGCGAGCCGGTGGACTTCGTCGCCGATTTCACCCGCCCGTTGCCGCAGCGGGTGATGGCCGATGTGCTGGGCTTCCCGCACGCGGATATCCCGCGGCTGGAGCAATGGGGCAATGCGCAGGTCATGTCCTATGTGATCGGGACGACGCACAAGAACATCCTCACCCCCGAACAGAGCGCCGAGAAGTTCCGGCTGCTGGCGGGAATGAAGGAATATGTGGCGGAGAAAACGCGCGAGAAACGCGCGGCTCCGCAGGATGACATGGTGAGCTTCCTCACCCAGATCGAATATGCCCCGCTGGGCCGCAAGCTCACCGATGATGAGATCAACGGCGTGGTCTATGCGATGGTGATCGGCGGGCTCGAAACGACCCAATATGCCATTGCCGAGCAAGCGCAGTTGCTGTGCGATCGGCCGGGAATGTTCGGCACTTTGCGCGGCGACCGCGCGGCGATCCGAACCTTCATTGAGGAAGGGATGCGGCTACGCTCGCCCACCCAAGGCCTCTCGACCCGCATCTGCGCGCATGACGAGGTATTTCAGGGCGTCGAAGTGCCTGCCGGTTCCATGCTCCACCTGCGCTGGGCGGCGGCGAATATCGATGCGGACGAGTTCGAAGACCCGCTCGACCTGAAGCTCGACCGCAAGGCCGCCACCCGGCACCTCGCCTTCAGTCAGGGGCCGCGCTCGTGTCCGGGATCGAACATTTCACGGCTTGAACAGATGATCGCGTGGGAGCGCCTATGCGATGCCTTCGCCGATCTGGAATACGCCGCCGGCAACGACTTCCGCCATCAGGGCGGGATCATGCTCGGCATCCACCGGCTGTTCTTGAACCTCACACCCGCCTGAACGGAGACGCTTCGATGGCCACATTGCTCGCTCATATCCAGATCCAGCCCGGCAAGGAGGAGAAGTGGGAGGCGATCATGCGCGACATGGTCCACCACACCTTCGGCACCGAAGAAGGCGTGATCCGCTACGAATACTGGAAGGGGCAGGAGCCGCTCTCCTATTACTGCCTGCTCAGCTTCAAGGACAAATGGGCGTTCTATCACCACCAGATGTCCGACCACCACGAAGGCCACGATTTCGCCGACGTGCTGGCGGGGATAAGACTTGAATATATCGACCCCGTCGATGGGGCAGGGGGAGGGCTGCCGCCGACCGAAGATCCGGCGCTGCCCGCTGATGCAAGCGAGGCGATGCGGACGGCGCAGGAGCGCTTCCCACTCGACATTCCGGCCTGGTGGGGTGCGCGGGCATGAACGTGGAGGCCGTGCTTCAGGAACTGCTCGACAAGCAGGCGATCCAGGAACTGATCGCGCGTTACTCACGCACCCTCGACTGGGTCGATGATGCAGGGCAGGCTGGTTGCTATTGGCCCGATGCGGCGATCGATTACGGCTTCTTCAAGGGCACCGCAGCGGACTTCGTGCCGGTGGTGATGGCGGTGGAACGCTCGACCGGGCGGCGCTGGCACCTGCTGTCGTCGCTGGCGGTGAAGCTGACCTCGGCGACCACGGCGGAGGGCGAGTGCTACGGCATCGCACTGGGCTTCCGGCGCGAGGATGAGGCGGAGCCCTACCGCGGCAACATGTATGGCGGGCGCTATCTCGACCAGTATGAGAAGCGCGACGGGGAATGGCGGATATCGAGCCGCCGCTACATCATGGACTGGACGATGGCGATGCCCGACCAGCCCGACGCCAGCCCCAACGCCGAATTCCCGCTGCCGATGCTGGACCTGCGCGAAAGCGGGCATCCTGATTACCGTAAGATGTAAGGAGACGAAGATGTCGACCACCCCGCGCGTATCCTCGGCCATTGCTGGCGAACCGGCGCATTTCGGCAGCGTGCTCGCGCATCAGCCCGCTATCGCGGAGAGTTTCTTCGCGCTTTACGGGCGGTTCTGGGGCTCCGATGTGTTGGCGGCGCGGATCAAGGAGGTCGCGCGGATGCGCAATGCGCGCGTCACCGAATGCGGGTTCTGCCGCAATGTCCGCTTCGACAAGGCGGTGGCTGAGGGGTTGGGCGAGGAGGTGGTGGATGACATCACCGATGGCTACGAAACCTCCGACAAGCTCACCGATACCGAAAAGGCGGTGCTGAAGTTCACCGATGCGCTGATCCACGATCCCGATTTGCTGACGGGCGATGCGCGGGCGGCTTTGCAGCGGCACCTGACCCCGGCGCAGATCGCCGAACTCGGGTTGGGGGTGACGCTGTTCCTCGCGCTTGCCAAGGCGCTGATCACGATGGGGCTGGAGCCGGAGGTGATGGACCGCACCGTCCTGCCCACGCCTGCCGTGCTGGAGGCCGCAGAATGAGCGCCGTCTGCCCCGCGCTGGCGGGCGATCCGGTGCTGGCAGCCCATTATGCCGATTTCCGCGCGAAAGCCGAAGGCGCGCTCGACCCCGCGCTGGTGGCGCTGGTCCGGCAGGCGGTGGCGCAGGTGCACGGCATCGACAGCGCGCCGATCGACGAAAGCCCGCTCGACGCCGGAACCCGCGCGGCCATCGCCTACGCGCGGCGGATGCCGTTCGAGCACACCGCGATCACCGACGCCGAAGCCGCCGCAATGGTCGCGTATCTGGGCGAGCCGGGGTTTGTCGCCTTCTCGGTGGTGACAGCGCTGGCGGATGCGGAATGCCGCGCGGAGTTGGTGGGTCTGCCGGGGTTGGCGGGGGTTTAAATCCAATCCCCGCCCCGGACTTGATCCGGGGCCCCGCTACCTTGCGGCGGAGAAAAAGCTGGGCCCCGGGTCAAGCCCGGGGCGGGGTGAGTTATTCTAACTCCCGCAGCAGATCGCGCCCATCCCAACCTTTCGCCGCCTCAGCCACGAAATCGTAGAACCCGGTCAGCTGCGGCGCCGGCTCATACAATTCCAGCATATGCCCCAGGCTCACGCGCGTATCGACAAAGGCAAATGCGGTGCCCGTCTGCGTCACCGAGAGCTGTGCCAACGGTGCGCCTTCGCTTGCGAACCGCGCGATCTCGGCGTCCAGATCATCCACGAACAGCGCCGCGTGATGCAGCCCCTCTGCCCCTAACCCATGCGGAAACATGTCGTGCAGCGCGCTCGGATCAGGATTGTGCTGCACCACCAGCTCCACCATGACGCTGCCCCATTGGCCATAGGCGCTGGAATGGTCGAAGGGCTGCTCCATCCCGCGATGCTGCGATGACGCAAGCGGCACGTGCCGCAGCACAAAGAACGGCCCCGAGCCGAACTGCCGATGATGCGCCGCCGCCGCCACCTCAAGATCATTGACCTTGTAGGCGAGCTGGCGGACCGGCAGCCCGATCAATTGACCGCCCGGTCCTTGCCCACCCAATAGGGCGCGCGCAGCTCGCGGCGCAGGATCTTGCCCGAAGGGTTTCGCGGCAGAGCGGGGATGAAATCGATCGTCTTGGGGCACTTGTAGCCCGCGATCAGCGTGCGGGCGTGGGCGATCAGCTCGGCCTCGGTCAGTTCCTCGCCAGCCTTCACCACCACGCAGGCCTTGACCGCCTCGCCCCACTTGGGGTCGGGCACGCCGATCACCGCCACGTCCGCGACCTTGGGGTGCGAATAGAGCGCGTTCTCGACCTCGGCGGGGTAGACGTTCTCGCCGCCCGAGATGATCATGTCCTTCACGCGGTCGTGGATGTAGAGATAGCCGTCCTCGTCAAGATAGCCCGCATCGCCGGTGCGCAGCCAGCCTTCGGCATCGATGGTCGCGGCGGTGGCGTCCGGGTTGTTCCAGTACCCGCGCATATTTTTGGACGAACGCGTGGCGATTTCGCCGACGGTGCCCACGGGGACCGGGTTGCCTGCCTCGTCGATGATCTTGATCTCGACGCCGGCGAGCGGCTTGCCCACGCTCCGCATCCGGGGGCTGCCTTCGGGCACGTGGTCCTCGGGATCGAGCGCGACGATCGTGCCGCTCGTCTCTGTCATCCCGTACATCTGCACGAACCCGCAACCGATCACCCGCATCGCCTCGCGCATCAGTTCGAGCGGGATCGGAGAGGCACCATAGGTGATGTATTTGAGGCGGCTGAAATCGGTCTCGGCCACGCGCGGGTGATTGAGCAGAATCTGGATCGCGGCGGGGACGAGGAAGATCTTCGAAATGTTGAAATTGGCGATCAGGTCCAATGCTTTCGTCGGATCATATTCCGGCAGGACAATCGCATTGGTGCCGGCGACCATCGTGCCGATGCCGGTGCCGGTGCCGCTGATGTGGAAGCACGGCATGGCGAGCAGCGTGACATCGCCCGGGATCGGCTCCTGCCAGGTGCGCATCTCTTCGCCGCTGGCCGTCGCATCACGGCTGGAGAGGATCGAGCCGTGGGTCATCACCGCGCCCTTGGGCTTACCGGTGGTGCCCGAGGTATAAAGTTGCAGCGCATCGTCTTCGGCCCGCACACGGTGGGCGGGCGGCGTGGCGGGGAAACCGTCGCGCCAGATGCGGTAATCGGTGCCTGCGAAGTCCGGCGCGTCGATGCCGATCACCTGCTCCACCCGCGGGCAGTCTGGACGGATGCTGCTGAGCACGTCGGCAAAGCCTTCGCCGATGAACACCACGCGGGCCTGACAATTGTCGAGGATATAGGCGACCTCCGGCGCGGCCAGCCGCCAGTTCACCGGGGTCATCACCGCCCCGATGCGCGCCGCGCCGAGGAAGGCTTCGAAATAGAGCGGGTGGTTCTTGCCGAGGAAGGCCACCCGCTCGCCCGGCTTGACGCCCAGTGCCGCCAGCCCGTTCGCCGCCCGGTTGGCGCCTTCATCAAGTTCGGCGAAGCTGATCTCCTCGCCCGCGTAGGTGAAAGCGATAACGTCCCCCTGAACGCGCGCGTGATCGCGCACGACGTCGCAAAAGGACTCCGCTGCCAATGCTGTGTTCTCTCCCATGCGGCCAAGGATAGGCCCTGGCGCTGCGCCTGTCATTGGCACAATTCATAGCGGCGCGCGGCTGGGGCGGCGTTAGGGTGAGGGGATGGATATTCCTTCGGGCTTTGCACCGGCCGGTTTCACCCCCGGCTTTCTCGATCATGGCGGGCCATACTATCTCGGGCCTGCTTTGGAGGGCGTACGAGTGGTGGGCCTCAAGATCATGCCGCACCACATCAACTACCAGGACGCCGCGCATGGCGGGGTGATTTCGACCTTCGCCGATGTGGCGCTGAGCCACGCGGTCTACGATGCCGAACGGCCCCGCCTGGCACCCTCCACCGTGACGCTGACGGTGAATTACCTCAGCGGCGCGCGGCTGGGCGATTGGCTGGAAGCGCGGGTGCGGATCGACCGGCTGGGTGGGCGCACGGCCTATACCTCGGGCGGGATATGGCGCGGCGATGAGCAGATCGCAACGATGAGCGGGGTGTTTGCGTTTCGGCGGTGATCGGATTCGCGCAGAGGCCGCGGAGAAGATTACGCGGCGAAGCCGCGGATTGGTTCGCGCCAAGCCGCAAAGAGGCCAAGATGTTGGATGTCATCGCGGCCATGCGCTCCCTCTTGGCCCCTTGGCGACTTGGCGCGAACCATGATGAAAGCGCCGCTGCCGCGGCGGGAGCGATACCTCCGCGGCCTCTGCTCCTCTGCGGTCTCTGCGAGAAACCCCTTCTTACTACCCCAGCCACCGTCTCACGGCCGCCGTAGAAGGATCGCGCTCGTCATGATACCCAGCCGCGCCTCCGGGCGTGTCGGAGAGGTCTACGCCTTCCACCACCCGGAACTCGCGCCAGTCATACAGGCCCGTGCGCTGGGCAATCCTCCACTCACTGCCCCGCTTCTCGAACCGGTCGACATAGCGGCCCGCGACGATGGCGGAATAGATCACGCCCTTGTCCGGAAACACCGCCGCCAGCGGGTAGCCCGGTGGGACGGTGTGCATCGCGGTCATGTAGGTTTCGGTGTGGCAGACGTCCGCGCCATCGAAGCCGAAGATCGTCTGGCCAAGCTGGTGCTGGGTCGCAAGGCACGGGTCGATCACTGCGCGCGCCTGTTCCACGAACCCGCGCCAATCCCCCTCGATGGTGCCGAAGCGGAAGATCGCGTCTGGGTGGAACAGATGCTCCATCATCCCCCAGCGCCGCCTGTCAATCGCATGGGCATAGGCGGCGAGGATGTCGCGGATGGCTTCGCGGTCGTCGAGGGTTCCGGTCATGTGTCCAGCTCCACGACCACCTTGCCGATATTGCCGCCGGTGAACAGCTTGGCATAGGCGGTGAGGGTGTTTTCCAGCCCCTGCGTCACGTCATAGGGCATGACGAGCTGGCCCGCCTCGGTCCATTCGCGCAGGCGGCGGGTGAGGGCGGGGCCTTCGTGCATGAAATCGGGCGAGAAGAACCCCTCGATCCTGAGCCGCCGCATCAGCACCTGATCGAATTCGCGGGGGCTCGTGCGCCCGCCGCCGGTGTAGTCGGCGAGCAGGCCGCACACGGCGATGCGGCCATAGTGGTTCATGCGGGTCAGCACCTGATCGAGCAGCGCTCCGCCGACATTGTCGAAGTAGATGTCGAAACCGCCAGCCGCGTCGAGCTGCCCGCCCACATCCGCAGCCTTGTAATCGACCGTCCCGGCGATCCCCAATTCATCGGTCAGGTAGGCGCACTTGGCCGCGCCGCCTGCAATACCCCACGCCTCGCAGCCGAGCAGTTTGGCGACCTGCACCGCGAGTATCCCGGTGGCGCCCGCGGCGGCGGAGACCAGCACCCGTTCGCCCGGCTTGGCCGCGCCGGTCTGTTCCACGCCCCACAGCGCAGTCCAGCCGTTCATGCCGAGCGGGCCGAACCACGCGCGGCGGTCGGTGACGGTCGGATCGAGCACAATCGCGCCCGACATCACCGCATCGACCGTGCTGACATCGGCCCACTGCCCAAAGGCGCGCACCAGATCGCCGGGCGCGAAGCCATCGGCGCGGCTTTCCATCACCTCGCCTAGCACCAGCCCCGACATCGGAATGCCTAGCGGGAGCGGGGGCTGATACCCGTCCTCGCGGTCGGTCAGCCACATCCGGGTCCCGGCATCCATCGACAGGTGCGAATTGCGAATGCGAATTTCGCCTGTCCCCAGCGGGGCGAGCGGCGCCTCGTCCAGCTCCAGCGCGGCGGCGAAATCGGTGCCTTCGGGGCGGCGCGCGATGCGCCAGAAACGGTTCTGCATCCCGGCACATTCCGGGCGCTGCGCCGCTACGGCAACCCCGCCTTTTCGCTAGGGGGCAAAAGGCAGTGGCTATCAAATTGGCGCGGTGCGTGCGGGCGGGGCGCTTCCTAGTCTGCTCGGCAATCATAATACGGGAGAGACACGAATGGCACTTATCACAGTGATCGGCGCAAGCGGTAGGCAAGGTCTGGCGCAGGTGCGTCAGGCGCTTGCCGCAGGGTATGACGTGCGCGCCATCTCGCGCCGTCCGGACGCGCTGGAGGGCGCCCCGGTCGAAGGGGTGGAGCGGGTCGAAGTGCGGTCGATGGACCTCTACGATACCTCAACCTTCGCCGAAGCGCTCGAAGGCAGCGACTACATCTTCTACACCCACCCGCTGCAAGCCCGTGCGGACCGCGCCTATCTGATCGGCGAAGTCGGCAAAGCCGCCGCGCATATCGGCGTGAAGCGCGTGGTGTGGAACACCTCGAGCTGGATTCCGGACAAGCCGGGCGATCCCTTCACTTATGGCGAGAACACCAAGGGCATCAACGCGCTGTGGCGTTCCGGTGCGCCCGGGACGGTGTTCGGTTCGGTGCTGTTCATGGACAACCTGCTGACCAACTGGGCGCGGCCCTTCATCGTCAATGAGGGCCGGTATGTGTATCCGCACAACCCCAACCTTCAGGCGAACTGGATCAGCCTTGATGACGTCGCCCGCTTCATGCTGGCGAGCCTTGAGCGGCCCGACATGGAAGGCGCGTGGCTGAATATCGGTGGGCCGGAGCGGCTGGTCGGCAAGCAGGTGACGCAGTGCCTTTCCGAAGCTCTGGGCAAGGAGATCAAATATGATCCCTGCACCCCCGAAGAATTCGGCCGCTATCTGGTCGAGGCCGCCGGTGACACCATGGCCCCGGAAATGCGCGACCAATTCGCCAAGGGCATCCAGGCGTTCTACGAATACAACAATGACGCCCCGACGAAGCCCTTCGCGGTCGACATGGATCATGTCTATGAGCGCTTCCCGGAACTGGAAGGCAAGCTCGAGCCGCTGGGCGAATGGACCAAGCGGCAGGAATGGGGCGAAAGCAATTACCGGCCTGCGTTTGGGTGATGCTTTTGGAGCGGGGGCGCGTCTGCGCCCCCGTCCTCGCTAGGCGCGCAGCGAAGCTGCGCCCGCTGCGGGCGGCCGGTCGGCCTTGCGACGCCTACGGCGTCGGTTCAGCGCAAACCTAACACTCCACGGCGTTTACCGTCACCCCAGCGGAAGCTGGAGCCTAGAGCCTCTTGGTGTAGAGCTTGCCGCTCTAGGTCCCAGCTTCCGCTGGGATGACGAAGATTGGCAACGCTACTCCGCCGCCTGCCTCTGCTCAGCCGCGAAGATCGCCACCAGCTCCTCGTCGCTCGCCCGCGTCAGACGCTCGGCCCACTGGTGGAAGACCTGTCCGCCTTTCTCGTTACGGCCGAACAGGACCTCTTTCATCAGCCCTGATTGCAGCGCCTGATGCTGGCGCTTGCCGGTGGCGTAATCCTCGTCGCGGACCACGATTTCGAGGAAGTTGAACTGGTCGTGCGCCGCCTGAACCTGCTCGGGCGTTTCGGGCTGGTTTTCCATGACGTAGTACTGGGTGGTGTAGCTTTCACCGACCGTGGCGCCGGGGAACAGCTGGCTGACCAGCGCCCCGCGCTGCCCGCCGCCGTAGAAGCTGGCGATCGAGATGTGCGGGAAAATCGTCCACACGCCCTGCACCAGCACTTCCTGCGGCAGATCGTCATCAGCTAGCGCTTCGAGATCGAGCGCCTGATCATCATCCCCCTGCACCTTGATTGCGAACTTCGACGGGGTCGACAGGCGTTGGTGCGGGCCAAAGGCGAAGTAGTTGGCGCGGTTGTAGAAGTCCGCGCCAAAGGTGTCCTTGTGCAGCACCGGCAGGTGATAGAAATCGAGATAGCCGTCATAGGCCGTCTTCCAGTTCGGCCCGGGGATCGTGCGCTGGGCGAACAGCGTCCAGCCGTCGAACTCGAAGGCCTTGAGCAGATCGTCATAGCCGCACAGGTAATCGGGAATGCTGAGCTTGGAATGGGGATCGAGCGTCACCCAGATCAGCCCCGCCGCCTCGTGGACCGGGAACTTGGTGAGGCAATGCTGGCTCTTGTCGATGCTCCCGAAATCCTTGGAATCGGCCACGCCGATCAGATCGCCATCGGCCTTGAAGGTCCAGCCGTGATAGCCGCAGGTGAAGCGGCTGGCATTGCCGCAGCCGGCCGCGAGCGGGTTGCCGCGGTGGGTGCACATGTTGAGGAAGGCGCCCATGCTGCCGTCCTTCTGGCGGGATAGCAGCAGCGGCACGCCGCAGATGTCCATCGCCTTGAAATCGCCGGGGTTGGGCAGTTCGCACGACGGCGCCACCATCAGCGGCAGGCGGCGGAAAATCTGCTTCTTCTCAAGCTCGAAAAGATCTGGGTCAGTATAGGCACTGGCGGGAATGCGGACGATATCGTCGGCATATTCCATCGTATCGGCCGCGCCGTGGGCAACCAGACTGCGGGTCATTTCGACCAGCGTTTCGCGTGACATGCTTGTTCTCCCGGACTGTTGCGAGAAGCATCCGCCTTACAGCCTGCCGGGGCAATGCTCACTTTTGGCAGAGCGGGCGGAGCAGGGCGGCGCAAACGCAAAGGGGCGAGCCATCGCTGGCCCGCCCCCCCGCATTTCCCTGCTGGAACGATCAGAACCGGAAGCTGATTTCCGCAAAGATCTGACGGCCACGGTTCTGGGTGAGGAAGATGTCGTCTCCGGTGGGCGACAGGAACGGACGCCCGCCGCTGGTGATGACGAAGACCTTGTCGCCCAGGTTCTGGCCAACCAGCGAAAGCTTCCAGTCGCCATCCGGATGACCGATCGAGACGTTGGCATCAAACAGCCAGAAGCTCGGCTGCCTGAAATCATTGAGCGATGTTTCGTCAGTGATGTAGCCATCATTGTAGGCCGCGTTGCCCGACAGGAACAATTCGAGGCTATTGCCGAGCGGGATTGCCCAGTCGGCCGCGACGTTGCCCGACCATTCGGGGGCCTGGCTGCCACGACGACCCTTGAGGTTGATCGTCCCGCCCTGGCCGCCCGGCTGGAGGAAGTCGTCGGTGTACTTGGCATCGAGATAGGAGATGTTCGACGAGAAGCTCAGGCCGTCAACCGGAGTGCGCCACTTGGCTTCCATGTCGACGCCCTTGGTGGTCAGCTCACCCGCGTTGCTGGTGATGAACTGCACCGTCTGCGCGTTGAAGTTCTGCACCTGCAGATCCTTGAACACATATTGGTAGGCGGTCATGTTCAGCGTGATGTCGCGGTTCGACCACTGCGACTTGAAGCCGATTTCGCCGCCGATCGCTTCTTCCGACTTGAAGATCAGCGAGCTGAAATCGCCGCTCGCCGCTGCCGCGCTGAGGCTGTTTGACGGCAGTGCGGAGTTGTCGATCCCGCCCGACTTGAAGCCGGTCTTGAACGAGGCGAAGATGTTGAAATCTTCGTTCGCCTGATACTTCAGCGTCACTTCGGGCGAGAAGTTGTCATCCGCGAAGTTGATCGGGCCAGAGAAGAAGCCCGGCCGCACGAAGGTCGGCCCGAACAGGAAGGTGTGGACGTAAGGCACGCTGATGGTCTGGACCTTCTGCTCGTCCGTCCAGCGGATCCCGCCCGACAGTTCCAGCTTTTCCGTGAGGTCGATCATCGCGCTGCCGAAGAACGACAGGGCTTCGGTCTTGGTGAGGTGGGTTTTGTCCCAGTCATAAGTGAAGCCGGTCGCCGGGTCAGGCCCGAGGAACGAGATGTTCACGCCCTGTTGCGAGGTGTCGAAGGTGATCGTGCGGTCTTCGTAGAAGGCGCCGAGCATGAAGTTGAAGGCGCCATCGAAGTCTGAGGCAAGGCGCAGTTCCTGGGTGTATTGTTCAAGGTTGTTGATCGGGTCGGATGAACCCGCGCCGCCCGGCAGGCGGGTGCCATTGGGGCCGGGAATGAAGCCACCGTAGGAATAGCTTTCGAAATCGACCGCCTTCATGTTGAGGATGCCGGTGACCGAGGTCAGCTGGAGCTTTTCGGTCAGGTCGAGTTCGAATTGCAGACGGCCGAACCAGATGTCCGTCTCACCGAACGGCACGCCGTTGCGGCCTGCGGCCTTCGACGGGGTCGGCACGCCGCCAGCGAGCGGCGCAGCGGTGTCGGTGAAGTAGTAGCGCTGGTCAGTGACGTTGCAATCATAGCCCGCCGGCAGGTTCACCGCGCCGCCGAGCAGGAAGATCGAGTCCGCGACTCCGTTGGCGCCGCAGGACACTTCGCCCGTCCCGAGCGCGCCGTCGTTCTCGTGCTTGGTGTATTGCACCTTCAGGTTGGCGCGGAACATGTCCGACGGCTGCCAGTCGAGGGTCACGCGGCCGATGAAGTCGGTCAGGCCGCGCTTCTGGTTGACCGCCGGAGAACCGGGCTGAGCCAGCTGGAATTCGTCGATATCGTTGAACTGGGCGGCAATGCGAATGCCAAGCGTGTCGGACAGCGGGCCGGAAATGTAGCCGTTGAGCAGGTAGCCCTTCTCTTCGAATTCATAGTTGGCGCGCATCCCTACTTCCCAGTCGGACGTGGGATTGGCCGAACGCAGCGAGAGCACGCCCGCGGTGGCCGACTTGCCGAAGAACAGCGACTGCGGCCCGCGCAGCACGTCGATCTGCTCGACATCGAAGAAGCCGGCCTGCACCATGCGCATGGTCGACACGACGACGCCGTCATATTCGAACGCCACGGCGGAATCGAACGCTGCCGAGATGTTCGACGAACCCACGCCGCGCAAGCTGAGCTGGCCGCCCGAACCCGAGCCGCCAACCTGCACGTTGAGGGTGGGCACGCGGCTGGTCACATCGGCGACCTGGTCGATATTGAAGCGCTGGAGGGTCTCGCCGCCGATCGCGGTGACGGTCACGGGGACTTCTTGCAGGGTTTCGTTCTGGCGGCGGGCCTGCACCACGATCACCTGATCGTCCTGGACATCATCCGCTTCAGCCGCCGCATCCTGCGCAAAGGCAGTGCTCGGCATCGCGGCAAAACCGCTCAGTGCGGCGCCGCACAGCAGGGCGCGCCGTATGCCGTCCACGCGGACGCCAGATGCAATTCGGGCACGAAATGTACTCATGGTCGTCTCTCCCCTTCGGACCGCGGCTAACCCGCGTGCCCTGTACTTCCCCAACCCGTCAGCGTGTCTCCTCACGCCTTTCGGTATGTCTCGCGGGTCTATGTTACGGCGGCGAGCGCGCCATTCGCAAAAGCGATAGTGAGCCTGTCAAACTGCGGCAAAAACGTCACACGGGCTCGGCAAAGCGGCCAAAACCATCTGATGCCGTAACGTCATTCGGCCGCAGCGGTGGCGTGCGATCCAGCGTTAGCGGCTTCGCGCTCCATCTGGCTGGCGCGCGGATCATTGGGCCACACCCAATCGGCCCCGATCACCGGTTCAACCCTCAGGTGCTCGGGCACATTCTCCGGCCCGATCATCCGGTCGAGGCTCTGGTGGAACGAATAGATCCGGGCCTCCTGATAGGACAGCGGCACAGACCGGAAGGCCGAGCCTTGCATCGATTGCTGGATCGCCTCGCCGAACTGGGTGTCTTCGAGGATGATCGGGCTCATCTGGCGGCCATTGGGCTGGCTAGCATCCGGGACAGTCCAAAGATCGGGCGCGGGTGCGTCGCCCCAATCCAGCGCCATCGTCACCAGCTCCAGCCGGGTGGTGCCAAGCGAGGTCGGCCAGAACACCAGCGGCGGCACGAAGTAGTTGCTCAAGGGGCTGACCCAGTTGGGGAACAACGTGTAGCTCTGCGTGCAGGTGCGCCCCAACTCGCCCACGGTCTCGATCTGCCGCCAGCCCGGCGGGCTGTCGATTGCGCGCACGTGCTCACGGTTGGTGGTGCGCGGCGGGGGGGCGAGCATCCGGGCGTGGCCATTGGGATAGATGGTGTTGAGATTGCGGCTGCTGTCCACCAGCGGCGCGACGGTGTTGGGGTGGATGAAGGGCACATGGTAGACCTCCATGTTCGCCTCCATCGCCACCTTCCAGTTGCACTGGAGATCGAAGGAATGGCGCGCGGCGAGCTTGATGCGGTCGAAGGCGAACTCCTCCCACTCGCGCGCCAGCGGGCCGAGCCAGTCGAGCAGCGGCATCGCGTCCATGTCGAAGTTGATGTAGATGATCTTGCCGAACAGCTCGCACCGAACGGGCAGCAGCCCGCGGCAGCTCATGTCGAAATCGGTCGGGAAGTCGCGCCGTTCGGGCACGCCCACCAGACTGCCGTCGGTCTTGTAGGTCCAGTTGTGATAGCCGCACATCAGGCGTGAGGATTTGCCGCGATCCTCGGTCACCACCGGTGCGCCGCGGTGGCGGCAGGTGTTGTGGAAGGCGCGCACTGTGCCGTCCATGCCGTGCACGATCACGATCGGATCGCCGGCATTGTGCCAGCGCATATAGCAGCCCGGCTCGGGAATCTCGTCGAGGTGCCCGGCGAACAGCCAGCTCTTCCGGAACACGTGTTGCTGTTCGAGCGCGAAGTATTCGGGCGAGGTGTAGCGCCCGGCGGGCATATCGGGCAGCACCGGGAAGCCTTCAGGCGGCGCGGTGCGCTGGCCTTCCCACTCCATCAGCGCCTTTAGCCGCGCGATTTCTTCCGGCTCCATCATTTCCGCCTCTCCTCGGCTGCGCAGGTACCACCGCTGCTAGCCGCCAGCGTCCTCGCGCTTTCGACAGTGGCACGGACCCGCCCGCCCGATAGGCTGGCGACATATCAAAAAAGCTTTTGGGAGAGAGCATATGGCGGGACGGGTAGCGGGCAGGGTAGCGCTCGTGACAGGCGGGGCGATGGGTCTGGGCAAGGCCGATTGTGAGGCGCTGGCGCGTGAGGGTGCGAAGGTGATCGTCACTGACCGCGATGCCGAACTCGCCCATCAGGTGGCAGCCGCGATCGGCGGCGATGCGATGGCGCTCGATGTCACCAACGAAGAGCAATGGATCGAAGTGATGCGCGCCGTGAAGGAGCGCCACGGTGGGCTCGATATTCTCGTCAACAACGCGGGCAACGTGATCTTCGAAAGCATCGAGGATTGCAGTTTGGCGCACTTCAAGCTCCATCTTGAAATCCATGTGGTCGGCACGTTCCTGGGGTGCAAATATGCCGTGCCGCTGATGAAGCATCGCCACGAAGCGGTCGGCGGGGGCGGCTCGTCGATCATCAACATGGCTTCGACTGCGGCGCTGATGGGCTATGGCAATATCCCGGCCTATGCCGCGTCCAAGGCCGGCATTGCGGGCATGACCCGCAGCCTTGCGGTCGATTTCCAGGACAAGGGCTACGGCATCCGCGTCAATGCGCTGGCGCCGGGCGGGATCGAAACCCCGATGGTGATGGGCATTTCCGGGCGCGGTGGCGAAAAGCCGATGGACATTCCCGAAGGTCCGCTGGCGATGGATGCGCTCGGCCATCCCAAGGATGTCGCGGGCTGCGTGCTGTTCCTCGCTTCGGACGAAGCGCGCTTTCTCAATGGCCTGACGATCCCGGTGGACAATGGCCTCTACGCCCGTCCCCACCACTGAGGCTTCAGGCGGCTATCGCTGGTACGTGCTTGGTCTGCTGACGCTGACGAGTGCGTTCAGTGTCGCGGACCGGCTGGTGTTCGGCATTCTGGTCGAGGACATCAAGGCCGAATTCGCGCTGTCGGATTTCGAGCTTGGCCTGCTGGGCGGAGCGGCGTTTTCGCTAGTCTATGTGCTGGCAGGCTTCCCGGCGGCGCGGCTCGCCGACCGGTCGACTCGCAAGAATATCGTCGCGAGCGCGATCAGTTTCTGGAGCCTGATGACCGCAGCCTGCGGGATGGCCACCGGCTTCTGGACCTTGTTCGCCGCGCGCACCGGCGTCGGCGTGGGGGAGGGTTGTTCCGGGCCATCCTCGCAAAGCCTCGTCGCCGATTTCTTTGCGCGCCATGAACTCGCCAAGGCGATGGGCTATCTGACCTTGGGGTCGACCGTTGGCACGGCCTCCGGACTGGTATTCGGCGGGCAGTTGGCGGAGATATTCAACTGGCGCTGGGCCTTCATTCTGATGGGCTTGCCGGGGCTGTTGCTCGGCCTCGTGATCTTCCTCACCGTGCGCGAGCCTAAGCGCGGGCGCTATGCGCCGGCGGGCACCGATATGGCGCAGCTGCCGCTGGGCCGCACGATCATGAGCCTGATCACCAACCGGGTGTTCATGGGCCTAGCATTGGGCTGGGCGGTGCAGATCATGATCGGCTATGCGCTCGCCTTCTGGATGGCAGCGGTGATGCTGCGGCAGTTCCCAATTTCGACCGGCGATGTCGGGCTCTATCTCGGGCTGACGTTCTTCCTTGGCGGGATACCGGGGCCGCTCATCGGCGGATACCTCACCCACTGGCTGACCTTGCGTGACGAACGCTGGCGCGCGTGGCTGCCGGGGTTGGTGAGCCTCGGCTGCGTGGCACCGCTGGCGCTGAGCCTGACCTCGACCGGGTTCACCGCGTTTCTCGGCTGGTTCGGGGTCGCCTATGCGATTTACGTGGCGAGCCAGGCCGGGATCATGTCGGGCATTCAGGCGGCGGTTGAGCCTGCGAGCCGGGGCTTCGCCGTGGCGATCGCGCTGTTCTTCAACAATCTGGTGGGACAGGCGTTGGGGCTGGCTGTGATCGGTGCGGTGAGCGATGCGATGGGCCCCACCTACGGCGATAGTTCGCTGGCAGTGGCGGTGTTCGGCGTGTGCCTTGTGTCGGGCCTGCTGTCGCTGGCGATCTTCGTGTGGACTGCGGCGCAGATGGGACCGACCGGTTATCTGGAGAAGATGCGCGGGGGCTGATCAGAATCCCGGATGGATCGCCATCATCGCCCCATCCACCAGCATCTCGGCCCCGGTCATGAACGGACATTCGTCGCTGGCGAGGAAGGCAATGGCTGCCGCCGTTTCCGAAGGATCGGCGAGGCGGTTCAGCGGTGAGGTTTTCGCCACGGCCGCGATCAGACCGGGGGTCTGGACTTCCGCCGCTTCAAGAATCCCGGTCATGGTCGCGCCTGGGATCACGGTGTTGCAACGGATGTTGAGGCCGCGCTGGGCGCACCATGTCGCCACGGATTTGGACAGCACCCGCACCGCGCCCTTGCTCGCCGAATAGCCGACATCGGTGGGCAGCGGCGCCATCGCGGTGGTTGAGGCGATGTTGACGATCGCGCCTTTGGGTCCACCCGGATTGTCGCGCATCGCCGCAATCGCCGCGCGGCATCCGGCCATCGTGCCGGAGAGATTGACGGCGAGCACCCTGTCCCACGCGGCAAACATCGCCTCGTCATCGAGGTCGCCGATGCCTGCGCCTGACACCATCCCGGCATTGTTGACGAGGATATCGAGCCGCCCGAAAGCCTCCACAGCGCGGGCCACGATCTGCGGCCACAGCGCGCGGTCGGAGACGTCCTGCACGGCGAACTCTGCGCCCACCTCGGCGCACAGCGCTTCGCCCGCTGCTGCGTCAAGGTCTGTGCCGAGCACCTTGGCCCCATCGGCCCGCAACCGCCGCACAGTCGCCGCGCCAATGCCGCTCGCGCAGCCGGTGACGATGGCGGCCTTACCCGACAGGTCAGGCATTACTCGGCCATCGTCCAGATCACTGCGCAGGGGCGCTGGTTGTGGGTTTCAACGAAGCGGGCGAGATTGTCCGTCCCCTCAGGCAGTTTCCAGCCCACGGTGAAGCCGAAATTGGCAAAGGCGAACATGATGAGGTCGGCAAAGGTGAAGCGGCCCAGCGCGATGTGGTTGCTTGTGCCCAGATAGGCATCGAACATCCGCCACTTCTCATCCGCCAGCGCAAACAGCTCCGCGCCAGCCTCAGGCGAGACGACCGTCATGCGCGGTTCGAACATCGGGCGACCGGTGGTGGCGCGGAAGCCCATCGTCATCGGCACGACCACTTCCTGATCGAACAATCGCACCCACTTGCGCACCGTGGCGCGTTCCAGCGCAGTCTCGCCGAACAGGTTGGGGGCAGGGTGCAGTTCCTCGACATATTCGCAGATCGGCCAGCTTTCGGTGAGGCAGGTGCCGTCATCCAGCTCCAGCGTTGGCGTGGTGCCTTGCGGGTTCTTGCCCATGTAGCCGGCATCCTGCCGGTTCTGGCCGGTGATGATGTCGTAATGGACGCGGGTGAAATCACGCCCTTCCTCCAGACCCTTTTCGATCATGAACATCCGCACAAGGCGCGGGTTGGGGCCGAGACTGGAATGGAGCGTGGTCATGGATGTTCTCTCCCGGAGTGATTTTCGAAAGGTTCTAGGGGCGCAAAGCCCGCCCGTCGCCCTCATAAATGCGCTAGGCAAGCGCGCTGTATTGCGCCACTAAGGCACCATGGATCACACGCCCGCCATCACGCCTGCCGGTCACCCGCTCGACGACGAAGGGGAGCTGACCAAACTGCACCCCGGTTACGCCCATGCGCTGCGGCTGCGCACCACGCTGACCGCGATCCCATTCCTGATTGGCGCGCTGGTGGCTGAAGCGGCGATTGCCGAACAGGCACTGCTGCCGCAGGGCGTGATTGCCGGAACGGTGCTGGTCATCGTGCTTGCTCTCATCATTCGCGTGCCGGCGACCCGTTACAACGCGCGCGGCTACCAGATCAGTGCTGACCGGCTCAGGGTGGTGCGCGGATTGCTGTTCCGGTCGGACACGGTGGTGCCGTTCGGGCGGGTGCAGCATATCGATGTGCATCAAGGCCCGCTCGACCGGTTCTTTGGCATCGCCACCCTGACGCTCCACACCGCGGGCAATCACAATGCCAGCGTGTCGCTCCCGGGCCTTGGCGAGCCGCTGGCGCGAGAGATGCGAGAGGAGATCCGCGCCCATATCCGCCGCGAGACGGTATGAGCGAGCCGCAACGCACTGCGCCGGTCAGCGTCATCCTCGGCGCAATCGGCAGCCTTCGCAGCGCGATCTTCCCGGCCATCGCCATTGCCTTTTCAGGGATCGGCGGTGACGGCCGGTTCCTGCTCGCGCTCGGCGTCGGTCTGGTGTCGGTCGTGATCGGCACCGCCTTCAGCTATGCCCACTGGCGGCGACTGACCTACACCATTGGTGAAACCGACATCCGGGTCGAAAGCGGCCTGTTCAGCCGCTCGGCGCGATCGGTGCCCTATGAGCGTATTCAGGATGTCAGCCTCGAAGCCACGCCGCTGCCGCGCCTGTTCGGGCTGGTGGCGGTCAAGTTCGAGACCGGGGCGGGCGGGGCCGATGACCTGGCGCTGCAATACCTCACCGATGCCCAAGGCGAGGATTTGCGCCAGCTGGTGCGTGAACGCCGTGATGACGAGGCAGCGGTCAGCGTCGCCGATCCGGCCGCGCCGGTCCGCAGCGAGCCTGAGGCTGGCGAGGTGCTCTATGCCCTCACCCCCGGGCGCCTGTTGACCTTTGGCCTGTTCGAATTCTCACTCGCGGTGTTCGCGGTGCTGGGCGGCGCGCTGCAATATGTCGACAACGTCTCCGATATCGACGTCTGGAATGTCGATCTGTGGCGCGGCTGGCTGAGCGAGCAGGGCAGCACGGTGGCGAGCCTTGGCCTGTTTGTGCAGGCCACGGCGGCGATTGCCGGGCTGCTGGGGCTGGTCGTGATCGGCATGGCGACCGGCGTGGTGCGCACCGTGTTGCGCGATTGGGGCTTTACCCTGACCCGCTCGGCGCGAGGGTTCCGGCGGCAGCGCGGGCTGCTCACCCGCACCGATGTGGTGATGCCCGCCCACCGGGTGCAGGGGCTGGTGATCGGCACTGGCCTGGTGCGTTACCGCTTCGGCTGGCACGGATTGAGCTTCGTCAGCCTCGCGCAGGACGCGGAAGGCGAGAGCCACATCGTCGCACCCTTCGCCAAGATGGAGGAGATCGCGCCCATCGTCAGCGCAGCGGGCTTCCGCCTACCGGACGAGACCTCGCAGTGGCACCGCGCTAGCAAGCGCCAGCGCACCGACACTGTAGTCTTTGGCTCGGCGGTGTTCGTGCTGGCGGCGATCCCGGTCGCGATTTTCGCGCCCTTCGGGCTGTTCCTCGTGCCGCTCGGGGCCGCAGTGCTGGCGGCAGGCGCGAACCTTTATGCCTGGGAATTCCGCCGCCACGCGATCGACGCCTCACAGGTCTATGCCAGCCACGGGTTCTTTTCCCCGACCCGCCAGATCGCGACCCGGTTGAAGCTCCATTCGGTCGAGATCGCGCAGGGGCCGCTTGCCCGTCTGCGCGGCTATGCGACGGTGCATCTCGGGCTGGCCGGAGGCACTTTCGCGATGCAGGGCGTGCCGCTGGCCGAAGCGCGGGCCTTGCGGGCGAGCGTGCTCGAAACCATTGCTGCGACCGATTTTTCGCGGCTGGATCAGGCCCCTCAGAGTCAGGCCTTGAGCGAGCCCCACTCGGCGTTTTCCGAGAACTTCTTGGCGACGTAGGAGCAATCGGGGCGGATCAGGAAGCCCTGCCGCTGCGCATCCTCGACCAACCGGTCCACTAGCGCGCCCGCCACGCCGCGTCCGCCGATGGCGCGCGGGACGATGGTGTGGGCGGCGATGCGGATCTCAACGCCGTCACGCTCCCCGCCCGGTTCCCATTCGAGATAGCCTTCTTCCGAAGCGCCTTCGACCACCGCGACATAGCGTCCGCCTTGACCCGCCACGTGGTGGGTGATTGTCAGCTTTGTCGGTTCCTCGCTCACTCACGTTACTCCTGCTTGTAATGGCTGCGCTGGCGGTTAGAGGCGACAATCCATGACCCTCACCAAACCCTTCCTGTCCGACAACGCCGCGCCCGTCCACCCCCGCCTGTGGGAGGCGATGCGCAAGGCCGATGAACCGGACAACCCGTACGACGGGGACGCGCTGTCCGCCGAGCTCGACGCGCGGTTCACCGCGCTGTTCGGGCGCGATTGTGCAGCCCTGTGGGTGGCGACGGGGACGGCGGCGAATTGTCTGGCGCTCGCTACGATGTGCGCGCCCCACGGCGGAGTGGTGTGTCACCGCGAGGCGCATATCGAGGTCGATGAAGGCGGCGCGCCGGGCTTCTTCCTTCACGGCGCGAAGCTGATGCACGCCGATGGCGAAGGCGCGAAGCTGACGCCTGAGGGCATCGCGGCGGTGATCGACCCGATCCGCAATGATGTGCATCAGGTGCAGCCCCACGCGATCGCAATCACGCAGGCGAGCGAATATGGCCGCGCCTATTCTCCAGCAGAATTGGCGGCGCTGGGAGCCTTCGCCAAAGAGCGCCGGCTCGGCCTGCACATGGACGGCGCGCGGTTCGCCAATGCGGCGGCGTTTCTGGGCGGTTCGCCTGAGACAGCGGCACGCGCGGCGAGCGGCCCGGTCGATAGTCTCGCCTTCGGCTTCATCAAGAACGGCGGGATGGGAGCCGAGGCCGTGGTGCTGTTCGATCCCGAAGCCGCCGTGCAGGTCCGCTACCGCCGCAAGCGCGCCGGGCACCTGCAATGCAAGGGCCGCTATCTCGCTGCGCAGATCCTCGCGATGCTGGATGACGGGCTGTGGCTTGCCAATGCCCGCCACGCCAATGCGGCGGCGCAGGAAGTTGCGGCAGGCTGCGCCGACCGGCTGCTTCACCCGGTCGAAGCCAACGAGCTGTTCGTGCATCTGACCGAGGCCGAGCGCGCGGCGCTGCGGGCGCAGGACTTTGCCTTCTATGACTGGGGTGCAAACTCCGCGCGCTTCGTCACCGCGTGGAACACCCGGCCCGAGGACGCTCAGGCGCTAGGCAGGGCGATCGCCGCGCTATGAGCGAAGTGACCGCGCCGTCGATGCTCAGCCCGAAGGTGCTGATCCCCTTCATGCTGACCGGCACGATTTGGGGTTCGACCTGGTTCGTCATCACCGGGCAGATTTCCGATGTGCCCGCCGCATGGGGCGTGTTCTACCGCTTCATGCTGGCCACCCCGGCGCTGTTCGTGCTGGCGGTGGTCATGGGCAATCGGCTGAAGCTGAACCGGCCCGAGCATCTGTTGGCGCTCGGCGTCGGCATTGCGCAGTTCAGCGGCAATTTCCTGTTCGTGTACCATGCCGAAAGCCACATCACCTCGGGCATTGTCGCGGTGATGTTTGCGCTGCTGATGGTGCCGAATGCGATCTTCGCCAAGGTGTTCATCGGCGAGAAGGTGCAGGGCGGCTTCATCGGTGGCAGCCTCGTCGCCATCGCGGGCGTGTCGCTGCTGCTGGTGCACGAATGGAACGCTGCGCCGCTTGGCGGCAACGTCGGCCTCGGCATCGTGCTGGCGATTGGCGGGATGCTGGCCGCCTCGATCGCCAATGTGGTGCAGGCCAACCCCACCGGACGCGGCGTGCCGATGGTGAGCTTTCTTGCCTGGGCGATGGTCTATGGCACCGCGTTCGATCTGATCTACGCGCTCGTCACGGTCGGCCCGCCGCAGGTGCCGAGCGCGTGGCAGTTCTGGGCAGGGACGGCATACCTTGCGATCATCGGCTCGGTGGTGACATTCCCGCTGCACTACAACCTCGTGCGCGAGATCGGCGCGGGGCGCACGGCCTATAACGGGATCGTGACGGTGTGTGTGGCGATGGGGCTATCGACCCTGTTCGAGGGCTTCCAGTGGGACGCGCTGTCGGCAGGCGGCATGGGGCTGGCGCTGGTCGGCATGGGGCTGGCGCTGCGCTCAAAGCAGAAGAAGTAAGCGGGTTCACACAAAGCCACAAAGACACAAAGAGGCAAGGTACCCGCCGCAGGCGCTTTGCGAGGCTGACCTCGATTTTGATTGATGCCCTTCGGGCCGGGCATGACATCTTTGTGTCTTTGTGCCTTTGTGTGAACAGCTACAACAGTCCCGCAAGCCCCTCGACATAGGTAGGAAACCGCGGCGCCCACCCCAGCACCCGCTTGGCCTTGCCATTGGCGACCCGGCGGTTCTCCATATAGAATCCGCGCGCCATTTCGGAGAGGTTGGCGTCCTCCAGCGTCTCCAACGGCGGCGGCTCCAGCCCGAGCAGGCGGCAGGCGTGTTCGGTGACGTCGTTGCCGCTGCACGGCAGATCATCGCCGAGATTGTAGGCCCCTTCAGGCGAACCCTGCGTCAGGGCGGCGATCACCCCGCTGACGATGTCATCAACATGGACACGGCTGAACACTTGCCCCGGCAGATCGATCCGCCGCGCCTTACCCTCTCGCACCCGGTCGAGCGCGCTGCGCCCCGGCCCGTAGATCCCCGGCAGGCGGAACACCCGCGCGCCGATGGTAAGCCATGCGAGATCAGCCTCGGCGCGGGCATTGCGGCGGCCTTCTCCCGATTGCGCGATGGTAGGCGTCGCCTCGTCGACCCACGCGCCTGCGCGGTCGCCATAGACGCCGGTGGAGGAGAGATAGAACAGTTCCCGCCCCTTCAGCGCATCGCAATAGGCATCCAGCACCGGATCGCCGCCGCTGGCCCGGTCGGGCGGGACAGAGGAGAGGACGTGCGTCGCCTCGCCCAGCGCCGCCAGCACGGCCGCCCGGTCGCCAAAAGCAATATCGCCCGCGCTGCCAGTGGCCGTCACGTGCCAGCCACGTGTCCGCATCGCTTTAGCAATGCGTATCGCAGTGTAGCCCAGCCCAAAGATCAATAGATGAGTCATTCCTCTTTAGTGCCGTTCGTCTCGAGCGAAGTCGAGAGACCCGGCGAATGTGTCTCGACTACGCTCGACACGAACGGGTAGAGAGCGAGGCATGGATATCGCAACCACTCCCATCACCCCCGACGGCAACCCCGAACTCGCCGACGCCGCCCCCACCCCGCACGAGCCGCCCGTAATCCGGCGCGAGGATTACCAGCCATTTGCGTGGCTGGTGCCGACCACGCAGCTCGATTTCCGCTTGGGGCTGGAGGCGACCACCGTGACCGCTACCTTGCAGATCGAGCGCAACCCTGCTGCCGCAGCAAGCCGCGAGCTCTATCTCAACGGCGACAGCCTGACAGCGCAAAGCGTAACGGTCGACGGCGCCCCGGCCGACTGGCGGATGGACGGCCCCGATTGCGTTGTGACTCTGCCGGGCGAAACGCACAGCGTCACCATCGTCACTCAGATCGATCCCAGCGCCAATACCCAGCTGATGGGGCTCTATGCGTCGAACGGGATGCTCTGCACCCAATGCGAATCGGAAGGCTTCCGGCGCATCACCTTCTTCCCCGACCGGCCCGATGTGCTTTCGACCTATGCCGTCCGGATGGAGGGCGATGCCGAACTGTTCCCGATCCTGCTGTGCAACGGCAACCGCACCGCTTCGGGCGAGAACGCCGACGGTACCCATTGGGCCGAGTGGCACGATCCCTGGCCCAAGCCGTCGTACCTCTTCGCGTTGGTGGCTGGCGATTTGGTGGCGAACTCCAAGCCCTTCGTCACGGTCTCGGGCCGCGAAGTCGAGTGCAATGTCTGGGTGCGTGCCGAAGACCTTGGCCGCACTGATCACGCGCTGGAATCGCTCCACCGGTCGATGAAATGGGACGAAGACGTGTTCGGGCGCGAATATGACCTCGACCTCTACAACATCGTCGCCGTGTCCGATTTCAACATGGGGGCGATGGAGAACAAGGGGCTCAACGTCTTCAACACGAAATACGTGCTGGCCGACCCCGACACCGCCACCGATGGCGACTTCGATGCGGTCGAAGGCGTGATCGCGCATGAGTATTTCCACAACTGGTCGGGTAACCGCGTGACCTGCCGCGACTGGTTCCAGCTCTCCTTGAAGGAAGGCTTCACCGTGCTGCGCGACCAGCTGTTCTCGCAGGATATGCGGGGCGAGGCGGTCAAGCGGATCGAGGATGTGCGCATCCTACGCGCCGCCCAGTTCCCTGAGGACTCAGGGCCGCTCGCCCACCCGATCCGGCCTGACAGCTACCGCGAGATCAGCAACTTCTACACCGCGACCGTCTATAACAAAGGTGCCGAAGTGATCCGCATGATGCGCTCGATGGTGGGCGCCGAACGCTTCCGTGCGGGCACCGACCTCTATTTTGACCGCCACGATGGCGAGGCTGCGACCTGCGAAGATTTCATCAAGGCGATCGAAGATGGCGCGGGGATCGACCTCGCTCAGTTCCGGCGCTGGTACAGCCAGGCAGGCACCCCGCGTGTTGTGGTGTCGCAGGCGGTCGAAGGTGACACGCTCAAGCTGACCCTCAAGCAGACGGTCCCCGTCACGCCGGGCCAGCCCGACAAGCTACCTATGCCGATCCCCCTGCGGGTTGCGGTGCATTCGCGCGGGCAGGGGGCACTGGGCGAAGAACAGCTGATCGTGCTGACGGATGAGGAGCAGAGCTTCTCCCTCCTGCTGACCGGCCCCGATCCGGTTGTCTCGATCAACCGCGGCTTCACCGCCCCTGTAGTGATTGAGCGGGCCCTGCAGCGCGAAGACCTCGTGTTCCTCGCTGCCCATGATGATGATCCTTTCGCGCGGTCGGAAGCCTTGCAGGAGCTCGCCGTCGGGCATCTCGTCGGAACGGCGAGCGGGTCGCTGGCGGCGGGCGAACAGGCGGCAGGCGAAGCGGCGATCATCGGCGCGTTCCGGTCGAGCCTCGCCGACAATGCGCTCGACGATGCAATGCGCGGCGAGTTGATGGTGCTCCCGTCTGAAACTTATCTGTTCGAGGTCATGGCGACCGGCGACCGCAAAGCTGATCCGGGCGCGATCCATATCGCGCGTGAAGGGCTGAAGGCGGCCATCGGCACCGCGTTGGCAGATGAGCTGAACGCGCTCCATGCGCGGGCCTCGGCGGTGTCGCTGGACGATCCGGCAGGACGCGGCGCACGCAAGGTCAAGACCATCGCGCTGGGCCTGATTGCCGCTGCCGACCCGGCCCGCGCGGCTGAGCTTGCCGCTGCGCAATATGACGCGGCGGACAACATGACCGACCGGCAGGGCGCGCTGATGGTGCTCTGCGGGCTCGACGGTCCGGAGCGCGAGGCGAAGCTGGCGGATTTCTATGCTCGCTACCGGGACAACGCGCTGGTGGTGGACAAGTGGTTCACGTTGCAGGCGCTCTCGCTCCACCCGGATGTGATCGCGCATGTCCGCACACTCGCCGAGCATCCCGACTTCACCATGAAGAACCCCAACCGCGTACGGTCCCTGCACATGGCCTTCGCGGGCAATCCCAAGGGCTTCCACAAGGCCGATGGGGAGGGATACCGTATGGTCGCCGATGTGATCCTCGCGCTTGATCCGATCAACCCGCAGACGGCGGCGCGCTTCGTGCCCGCGCTGGGCCGCTGGCGGCGGATCGAGCCAGGTCGGGCGGCGCTGATGAAGGGTGAGCTGGAGCGGATCATGGCCGCGGGCAACCTGTCGCGCGATACCTTCGAACAGGTCAGCCGCAGTCTGGAAGGCTGAGGTGACCGGCTTCCAGATCGAACGTTCCGCCCTGCTCGACGGTGCGCCGCATGGCTTTTTCGGCAGCGCAGGCGGCGTGCATCAGTTCGGCTTCGGCGGTCCGGGCGACCCGGCCGAGGTCCAGGCGCTGCGGGCTGCCGCTGCTGAGGCGATCCGGGCGGACGGGCGCCTTGCAGCGCCGCATCAGGTGCATTCGCCCGATGTGGTGGTGGTGGACGAAAGCTGGGACGATTCCGCCGCGGGCCGCCCGGTTGCCGATGCGGTGGTGACGGCCACTCCGGGCATCGTGCTCGGGATCGTCACCGCAGACTGCGGCCCGATCCTGTTTGCCGACCGCCACGCCGGGGTCATCGGCGCGGCTCATGCCGGGTGGCGCGGGGCGGTGGACGGGGTGCTTGAAAACACCATTGCCGCGATGGAAGCGCTCGGGGCGCAGCGGGAGCGCATCGCAGCTGTGCTCGGGCCGACCATCGCGCAACCGAGCTACGAGGTCGACGCGCCGTTCCGCGCGCATTTCGGCGCAGATGCCGAGCCGTTCTTCGCCCCGGCTCCCGAGCGCGATGGGACGCCGCGCTGGCATTTCGATCTGCCCGGCTTCATCACGGCGCAGCTGGCGGCGTCAGGCCTTAGCAAAATTGCGGATTTGGGGCGGGATACATTCTCCCATGTCGCGCGTTACCATTCCCACAGACGCTCTAGCCAAGCGGGTGAAGCCAATTATGGTCGGCAGATCAGTATGATCGCGCTGCCCTGACACCGGCTTGCACGCAGGCGAACGCGGCTTGTTTAAAACACGGTTGGATTCTCGCAGGATTGCCGTTAATTGCCCCGCGCAAGTTTCGGGTGAGGCGCGCTCAAAGGCGCTGCCAAGTCCGAAGCCGGGATCAATCGACGGAATGGAATCGGGGCGCGAGCCCCGGCAGTGGAACACAACGCCGCGCGGGCCATCACTCCGTCGCGGCAGAACGAGCAGGGTAAGACGAAATGGCTATTAACACGGCCGATACCAGCGCACTCAGCACCGATGAAGGCGTGCGCCGTCGCGACTGGATCCACATTGCCGCGCTGAGCACGGCGGGCGTCGGCGGCGCATCGCTGCTGTTCCCGCTGATCAGCCAGATGGCACCGTCGGAAGACGTGCTCGCCGCGAGCAGCACCGATGTTGATGTCGGCGCGATCCAGCCCGGCCAGAGCATCAAGACCACGTTCCGCAAGCAGCCGCTGTTCGTGAAGCGCCTCACGCCGGAAGAAATCGCCGCCGCCAAGAAGGACGACGCGGCCGACATGCGTGACCCCGCGACGCTTGCTTCGCGCACCAAGGAAGGTCACGAAGACATTCTGATCACCATGGGCGTCTGCACCCACCTCGGCTGCGTGCCGCTGGGCGCGGCCGAAGGTGAGAACAAGGGTGAATTCGGCGGGTACTTCTGCCCCTGCCACGGTTCGCACTACGACGTGGCCGGCCGCATCCGCAAAGGCCCCGCGCCGCTCAACCTGAAGGTGCCGGAATATAGTTTTTCGTCTGACACCGTCGTCCGCGTCGGGTGAGCCTTCGTATCTGAACGATAATGATAATCGTCTGTTTCTTTAACTCAGATCAAGCCGAGAGAACGCCATGAGTTTCGCCTGGGCCAAGCAGTATGAACCGCAGTCCGCTTTCACCAAGTGGCTGGACGAGAAATTGCCGTTTCCGCGGCTCGTCTACAACGCGGTAGGCGCCGGTTATCCGGTGCCGCGCAACCTCAACTATATGTGGAATTTCGGCGTTCTGGCCGGCTTCTGCCTGATGTTGCAGATCGTCACCGGCGTCGTGCTGGCGATGCATTATGCCGCCAACCAGGCGGTCGCGTTCGGCACGGTCGAGCACATCATGCGCAACGTCAACTATGGTTGGATGCTGCGTTACGCCCACGCCAACGGCGCGAGCTTCTTCTTCATCGTGATCTACCTGCACATCTTCCGCGGGTTCTTCTATTCGTCCTACAAGGCCCCGCGCGAGATGATCTGGCTGCTGGGCGTGGTGATCTTCCTGCTGATGATGGCGACCGCCTTCATGGGCTACGTGCTGCCGTGGGGCCAGATGAGCTTCTGGGGCGCGCAGGTCATCACCGGCCTGTTCACCGCGATCCCGCTGGTGGGTGAGCCGTTGCAAGTGTGGCTGCTGGGCGGCTTCGCGCCGGACAACGCTGCGCTGAACCGCTTCTTCTCGCTGCACTTCCTGCTGCCGTTCGTCATTGCCGGCGTTGTGATCCTGCACATCTGGGCGCTGCACATCCCCGGCTCGTCGAACCCGACCGGCGTGGAAGTGAAGCAGGAATCGGACACCGTTCCGTTCCACCCCTATTACACGGCGAAGGACGGTTTCGGGCTCGGCGTGTTCATGATCCTGTTCACCACGATGGTGTTCTTCCTGCCCAACGCCTTGGGCCACCCGGATAACTACATCGAAGCGAACCCGCTCTCGACCCCGGCGCTGATCGTTCCGGAATGGTATTTCTATCCGTTCTACGCGATCCTGCGTGCCTTCACCGGTGACCTCACCATTCCGTTCACCGGCATCGTGCTGATCCCCGCCAAGCTCTTGGGCGTGATCGCGATGTTCGGATCGATCCTGGTGTGGTTCATCCTGCCTTGGCTGGACAAGAGCCCGGTGCGCTCGGGTCACTATCGTCCGCTGTTCCGCAAGTTCTTCTGGTTCGGCCTGATCCCGACCATGGCGGCGCTGTTCTACCTGGGCGGTGCCCATGCAGAAGAGCCCTACATCATGCTCAGCCAGATCTTCACGGCTTACTACTTCATGCACTTCCTGGTGATCCTGCCGATCATCAGCCAGATCGAAGTGCCCAAGCCGCTGCCCTTCTCGATCACCGAAGCGGTGCTCGGCAAGGACAAGGCCGCGGAAGCTCCGCGCGCCGGAACGGTTGACGGCACTGACGCTGGCACCGCCACTGATGGTTCGCTGCAACCGGCCGAGTAATCGGCCGGGGCAGTCCCAAGCTATCTGAACCGACAACGAGAAAGAGTTCAGTCATGTCTATTCGTCTCGGCGGCATCATTGCAGGCCTGGCCATCACCCTAGTTCTGGTGCTCTGGTCGCTTGCACCTGGTGTCTACAACTTCGCCTTCGGCCCGGCGCCGGAAAAGCAGCCTTCCTATGCCTTCTACGAGCATGGTGAAGGCCCGGCGAACGGCTTCTCGTTCGACGGTGCGTTCGGCAAGTGGGACTATGCCCAGCTGCAACGCGGCTATCAGGTCTACAAGGAGGTCTGCTCGGCCTGCCACAGTCTGAAGTTCGTCGCGTTCCGCAACCTTCAGGACCTTGGCTACACCGAAGCTGAAGTTGACGCCGAAGCCGCCAGCTGGACCGTTCCGGGCATCGATCCCGCCACTGGCGAGACGACCACCCGTCCGGGTGAGCCGACCGATTACTTCCCGATGCCGTTCCCCAACGCCATCGCCGCGGCGGCTGCCAACAACAACGCGATCCCGCCTGATCTTTCGCTGATCACCAAGGCGCGTCATGACGGTTCGAACTACGTCTACTCGCTGCTGACCGGCTATGGCGAGGCCGATCCGGCCAAGGCCGCCAAGGTCGGCTTCGAGACCCCCGACGGCCTCTATTTCAACAAGCACTTCCCGAACGTGAACATTGCCATGGCTCCACCGCTTGCGGTTGATGGGCAGGTCACCTTCGCTGATGGCACGGCCTCGACCATCCCTCAGATGGCGACCGACGTGGCGGCCTTCCTGACCTGGACCGCCGAGCCTTCGCTTATCGAGCGCAAGCAGACTGGCTGGTTCGTGATCGGCTTCCTGCTGTTCGCCACCGTGCTGGCCTTCCTCAGCTACAAGCAGATCTGGGCCGGGCTGAAGCCGAAGAAGGGCTAAGCCTACCCCCTCGAAACGCATCAGCGCCCCGTCATCCCTTGCGGATGGCGGGGCGCTCTGCTTTGAGGGGCTCGAAAGGGGCTCGCCGACATGACCGCACCGCATCTCTCTCCCGCAGAGCTCAAGGCGCTGGTGCGAACCGTGCCGGATTTCCCGCATCCGGGCATCCAGTTCCGCGATATCACCACGCTGATCGGCCACCATCAGGGCATGGCGGCGAGCGTGCATCATCTCGCCGAGCTCGCCGATGCGGCGGGCGCGCACAAGATCGCGGGCATGGAAGCGCGGGGCTTCATCTTCGGGGCGGCGGTCGCGGTGCAGCTCGGCATCGGCTTTGTGCCGGTGCGCAAGCCCGGCAAGCTCCCGATCCATACCATCGGCATCGACTACGCGCTTGAATATGGCACCGACCGGCTCGAGATGGACCCCGGTGCGGTCGAGCTAGGGCAGAAGGTGGTGATGGTCGATGACCTCATCGCCACCGGCGGCACGGCGCTCGCCTCGGCCGAGTTGCTGCGCATGGCCGGGGCGGTTGTCGAGCAGGCCCTGTTCGTGATCGACCTGCCCGACCTCGGCGGCGCGGGGCGGCTCCGCAGTGCGGGGATCGCGGTCAACGCCTTGATGGAATTCGAGGGCGAGTGACCTTGCCTCAGCTCGCCAGAGGAACCATGGCGGGCCGGTTTGGGTTGTGCTGGGGTAAAACCCTCGTCTATGCCTGAGAGGGGCGCAGACCATCGCTCCGTCGCAACGCCTATTCGTATGACAAAGGACCACCGGGGCCGCCAATGGCTATTGCCTTGACGCTTTTGACACTGGTGGCGCTTCCATTTGTGGCTGCGCTGGCGATTGCCCTGCTGCATGGCGGGGGGCGTGCGGTGCATTCCACCATCGCAGCGGGTGCGAGCGCAGGTGGCCTGGCGCTACTGGCCATGCTGACCGCGCCGGTGCTCGGCGGCGATGTGCCCTCGGCCAGCTGGGCATGGGTACCTGCGCTGGGCCTCGATCTGACGCTGATGGTCGATCCGCTGGGGTTGATGTTCGCCGGATTGATCCTCGGCATCGGCTTGCTGGTGGTGATCTTCGGGCATTTCTACCTCTATGCGGGAGAGGCCACCGGGCGCTTCTTTGCCAGCCTGATGCTGTTTCAGGGCGCGATGCTGGGCATCGTGATTGCGGGCAATGTCCTGCTGCTGCTGGTGTTCTGGGAGATGACCAGCTTGGCCTCGTTCCTGCTGATCGGCTTCTGGCAGCACAAGGCGGAGGCCCGCCAAGGCGCACGCATGGCGCTGGCGGTCACAGGCGGCGGGGGCCTCGCGCTGATCGGGGGGATGGTGTTGCTGGGGCTGGTGGCGGGAAGCTTCGACCTTGCGACGATCCTTGAGCGGGGCGACATCGTTCGCGCTTCGCCGCTTTACCCGGTGTTGCTGGGGCTGATCCTGCTGGGGTGCTTCACCAAGTCGGCGCAGTTCCCGTTCCACTTCTGGCTCCCCCACGCGATGGCCGCGCCAACTCCGGTGAGCGCCTATCTCCACTCGGCGACGATGGTGAAGGCGGGCGTGTTCCTGCTGGCGCGGCTGTGGCCGGTGCTGGCGGGGACCGAGCTCTACACCGTCACCGTCACCAGCGTGGGCCTGACCACGATGATCTTCGGCGCGGTGGTGGCGCTGTTCCGGCACGATCTGAAGAGCATTCTTGCCTATTCCACCATCTCGCAGCTCGGGATGCTGGTGATGCTGCTCGGCTTTTCGCTGGAAGCGGCCGCGCTGGCGGCGGTGCTGCACATCCTCAACCACGCCGCGTTCAAGGCGGCGCTGTTTATGAGCGCAGGGATCGTTGAGCACGAGACCGGCACGCGCGACATCCGGCGATTGGGCGGGCTGGCGAAGGCGATGCCGATCACCGCGTTGATTGCCACGCTTGCGGCAGGCTCGATGGCGGGGTTGCCGCCGCTGGGCGGATTCATCTCCAAGGAGCTGATGCTGTACGAAACGCCCAAGCTCGCGCTGCTGGGCCTGCCGTGGCTGCTGCCGGTGCTGGCGACGCTGGGGGCGACTTTCTCGGTCGGCTATTCGCTGCGGCTGGCTGCGCATCTGTTCTTCGGCCAACCGCGCGAGGCAGAACCTTTTGCCCGCGCGCATGATCCCAGCGCAGGGATGTGGGCCGCGCCTGCCTTGCTCACCACGCTGGCGGTGCTGCTCGGTCTGATCCCGATGCTGCTCGCAGGCCCGCTGGTGGGCGCCGTGACCGCCGCCGTCACCGGAGCGCCCGCGCCCGAGTTTGACCTTGCGCTGTGGCATGGGGTCAACCTCGCGCTGATCCTCAGCCTGATCGCGGTCGCGGGCGGTGCGTTGCTGCTGTGGCAGCATAAGCCCCTGCTTGCCGCATGGGAGCGTGCCAGCCTCCCCGATGCGAAGCGGATCTTCGAGCGCAGCTTCGCCTTTGCCGACAAGTGGGTGCGCAAGGCGATTGTCGCCACTCACACGCCCTCGCTGCAACGGATGCTGCTGGCGAGCTTCAGCGTGATCGTGCTGCTGGTGATCGACGGCGCACAGGCAGGCGGCGGAGTGTTGACCGGTGGCCGCGCGCTCCTGCCCGCGACGCCGGTTGCGGTCGTCGCCTGGGTGCTGCTGATCGCGGCGACGGCGGCGGTGGTGAACGATTCCCGCAACCGTCTGCGCGTGCTGATCTATGTCAGCGTCATCGGTCTCGTAGTCAGCCTCACCTTCGTGCAGTTTTCCGCGCCCGATCTCGCGCTGACCCAGATTTCGGTCGAGGTGGTGACGATCCTGCTGCTCCTGCTCGCGCTCAACCTCCTGCCCAAGAGCCCGCCTCTGCTCTCGACCGCCTCGCGCAAATGGCGTGACGGCGCGCTGGCGATCACCGGCGGCGTGCTGGTCGGCGGGATTGCCTGGGCAATGCTGACCCGTGATCCGGGGCCGAGCATTGCGGCCTATCACCTTGCCAATGCCAAATCGGGCGGAGGCGGGACCAATGTGGTCAACGTCATCCTCGTCGATTTCCGCGCCTTCGATACCCTCGGAGAGATCATCGTGCTCGGCATCGCTGGGCTCGGCATTTTCGCGCTACTGGAAAGCACTGCCACCGGCGCGGCGGGTGCGCGGCTGCGGGCGTGGCGCGAGGATATGCCCCATTCGCCCGAGCGGCATCCGATAATGCTGGTGGTCGCCAGCCGGATCGTCTTGCCGCTGACGTTGACCGTGGCGATCTATCTGTTCCTGCGCGGACACAACCAGCCGGGCGGCGGGTTCATCGCCGCGCTGGTGGCCGCGATTGCCTTCCTCGTCCAATACCTCGCCGCCGGATTTGACTGGTCAGACGCGCGCAAGCGGTTCGGCGAGCATCAGTTGATCGCCTGGGGTGTGCTGGTGGCGATGGCGACAGGGCTCGGCTCGTTCCTGTTCGGGGCGAAGTTCATGACTTCGACCTTCGGCTATTTCACCCTGCCGCTGATCGGCACGTTCGAACTGGCCAGCGCGATGCTGTTTGATACCGGCGTGTTCCTCACCGTGTTTGGCGCCGTCATGCTGGCGCTCGCGCAATTGAGCCACATCGCCCAGCGTGCGGCCCGCGCCGCACGCAAAGGCGGGGAGGGCGGAGCATGAGCTACGAGTTCCTCGTCGCGACCGCGATTGGTGTGCTGGTGGCCGGCGGCATCTACTTGGCCCTGCGGGCGCGCACCTTTCAGGTAGTGCTCGGCCTCACGCTGATCTCCTATGCGGTTAACCTGTTCCTGTTCGCCTCAGGGCGGTTGGTGGTGGGGCGTCCGCCGATCTGGGACAAGGCGGTGAGCGAATACACCGACCCCCTGCCGCAGGCGCTGGTGCTGACCGCGATCGTCATCACATTCGGCATGACCGCCTTTGTGGTCATCCTGAGCTTGCGCAGCTTCCTCGAGACCGGCAGCGACCATGTCGATGGCGACAATGTGCCGTGTGATGCGCAAGACGGCATGGCTGGCCGCATCGCCGAAGACGGGGAGGACACGCGCCCGTGACGCTCGCCGATCATCTCCCGATCCTGCCGGTCATCATCCCTGCGCTAGCCGCGCCGATTGTCATGCTGGTGATGCGGCGACGGCCAGCGCTAGGCGTTGCTGTTTCCGTGGCCTCGTGCCTTGCCTTGCTGGCCACCGCGATCACGCTGATGATGCAAGTGAGCGATGGCACGATCCTCGCCTATGCCGTGGGCGAGTGGGCCGCGCCCTTCGGCATCGTGCTGGTGGCTGACCGGCTCGCCGCGATGATGCTGGTACTGACTGCGTGCCTCGCGCTGATCGCGTTGCTGCACGCCGTGGTCACCGGCGCCGACCGCAGGGGCTGGCATTTTCTCGCCCTGTTCCAGTTCCAACTGATGGGCCTGAACGGCGCGTTCCTGACGGGCGACCTGTTCAACCTGTTCGTCTTTTTCGAAGTTCTGCTGATCGCCTCCTATGGCTTGATGCTGCACGGCCAAGGCCCGGCGCGGCTTAAGGCGGGCGTGCAATATGTCGTGGTGAACCTCGTCGGTTCCTCCTTGTTCCTGATCGCGCTGGGGATGCTCTACGCGCTGACCGGCACGCTTAACATGGCTGACATGGGCCTGCGCGTTGCCGGGGTTCCGCCGGAGGATCAGGGTCTGCTGCGGATCGCCGCGCTGCTGCTGGTGAGCGTTTTCGCGCTCAAGGCGGCGGTCGCGCCGCTGCACCTGTGGTTGGTGCGCACCTATGCGGTCTCGACCCCGGCGGTGGCGGCGCTGTTTGCGATCATGACCAAGGTCGGCGTCTATTCGCTGATCCGGGTCGTGCCGCAGGTGTTCGGTGACGGCGCCGGCGCAGCGGCGTGGGTGCCGGCGCCCTATCTGCTGCCCGCCGCTATGGTGAGCGCTGTCATCGGCTTTGCGGGCGTGTTTGTGGCTCGCAGCCTCTCGGAGCAGGCCGCCTATGCCGTGATCGGGTCGACCGGCACGCTGCTGATCGCAGTCGCCGGATGGAGCGCCGAGAGCCTTGGTGCGGGCCTCTATTACCTGGCCCATTCGACGCTGGCGGCGGCGGCGCTGTTTCTGGTGGCGGATGTGGTCGGGCGGCGGCGGGGTGCCTTTGGGGACAACGCCAGCCCCGGCCCGGTCTTCGCGCAGCGCGGCGGGATCGCACTCTTGTTCATGGCCGCAGCGATTGCGGCGACCGGTTTGCCGCCGCTGTCCGGCTTCATCGGGAAACTGCTGATCCTCAAGTCCGTCGCCGCCCTCCCCGATTGGGGCTGGGCGTGGGGCGTCATCCTCGGGACGACCTTTATCGGCGTGGTCGGGTTCGCGCGGGTGGGGAGCGCGGTGTTCTGGAAGACGGCTGGCGAGGGTACCGCACCCGCTGGCCCAGCCACCCGCGCTGACCTTGCCGCGCCAGCCATCGCATTGGCGCTGCTTGCTGCGCTGGCGGCGGGAGCGGGTTGGGCGAGCGCCTATGCCGATGCTGCCGCCGTGCAGGTGCTCGATCCAGCGCAAAGCGCGCGCGCTGTGCTGACGGAGGCGGGACAATGATGAACCGCCTCTTGCCGCATCCCGGTCTCAGTCTGCTGCTGGTGGTAATGTGGGTGGTGATGGTCAGCGACCTCACCTTCGGCACGCTGTTCCTCGGAATCGTGTTCGGCATTCTGGTGCCGATCTTCACCGCGCCGTGGTGGCCGGAGCGGCCGCCGGTGCGGTTTGTGCCTGCGCTCGGTTATCTCGCGATTGTGCTGTGGGACATCGTGGTCGCCAATTTCCACGTTGCCGCGATCATCCTGTTCAAGCCCAATCGCGACCTCAAGCCCGCTTGGCTGACCATCCCGCTCGATCTGACTTCGCCCGAGGCGATTACCGTGTTTGCGGGCACAATCAGCCTGACGCCGGGCACGGTTTCGAGCGATATCTCGGCTTGCGGCCAGTACTTGCTGGTCCATGCCCTGCACGCGCCCGATCCGGCAGGCGAGGTCACCAAGGTCAAGGCGCGGTATGAGGCGCGGCTGAAGGAGATTTTCCGATGATCGGCCCCATTCTCCCTTGGGCGCTCGCCTTCGGTTTTGCTGCGCTGGGGGCGGCGCTGGCGCTGAACCTGTGGCGCCTGTTCAAGGGGCCGGGGGTCGCCGACCGCATTCTCGCGCTCGATACGATGGTGATCAATGTGATCGGGATTATCGTGCTCACCGGCATCGCCTCGAGTAGCGGCACTTCCTTTGAAGCAGCGTTGTTGCTGGCGATGGTCGGGTTTGTCGGCACGGTGTCCTACGCCAAGTTCCTGCTGCGCGGGGACATCATCGAATGACCGCCGCCACCCCCGCTTATGCCGATCTGATCGTCAGCGCACTGGTGGTGCTGGGCGGCGCTTTTGCGCTGATCGGTAGCTGGGGTCTGGTGCGGCTGCCTTCACTGATGGAGCGGCTCCACGGCCCGACCAAGGCGACGACGCTGGGGCTGGGGGCGATGCTGGTTGGATCGGTGGTGTGGTTCCAGCTAGCCGAGGGGGTGTGGACGACGCATGAGCTGCTGGTTTCGGTGTTCCTGTTCGTTACCGCGCCGATCAGCGCCAATATGATTGCCAAGGTTCATCTCCACCGGCTGCGGCAAGGCGAGGTGAGCGAGGGCGCTGGCCCCGCCGGCACTCCCGAGCCGCCGCCGGGCTCCGCGGACTGGGCAACCCACGAAGCGCCGCACGAAGGCACGCCGGGCGACTTCGCAGGCGACTGACCGGCAGGCATCTGCTATTCCGGGATGAACCGGGCTTTCGCGCGCGCGACCGCTGTCCCGTCAGCAAACTCGGCGTAAATGGCTGCCTTCCGTGGCGTCCGCCAAGCCTGTGTTCATCCGTGCTAATGTTACTGGCAAGGACAGCTTCGTCGCCTGCGATTGGCATGGCGGCTCCCCGGGATTGCGGTTGGCGAGCGGCCTTTGGCTGCGCCGCGCTTTCCCCTTGCAACGGCAGAAGGACAAGCCCCCATGGTTGGAACAACGACGCCTGATCTCGAACTCTGGCCGATCGGCAATTGCCAGGTCAGCGCGCTGGTCGACCGCGAAGGCGCGATTGCTTGGGCTTGTGTCCCGCGGGTCGATGGCGATCCGGTGTTCTGTTCGCTGCTCAACGGGGACAACCGCGATACCGGCATCTGGCGGTTCGAACTGGTCGGACAGGTCAGCGCCACCCAGGAATATATCCGCAACACGCCGATCCTCGTCACCCGGCTTGAGGCGGCCGATGGCAGCGTGGTCGAAGTGCTCGATTTCTGCCCGCGCTATGAAGACAAGGGGCGGATGTATCGGCCCGTGGCGATCAGCCGGATCGTGCGCCCGGTGGCTGGTAGCCCGCGCATCCGCGTGGTGCTCAGGCCAATGCGTGATTACGGCGCGGCCGTGGCCGAGACCACCCACGGCTCCAATCACATCCGCTATCTGGTCGGCCCGCAAGCCTTGCGCCTCAGCACCGATGCGCCGGTCGGCTATATCCTCGAACAGCGCGTCTTCCGCATCGAGCAGGACATGCATTTCTTCCTCGGCCCGGACGAACCCTTTGCTGGCAATCTGCGCGAGGAAATCCGCCGGATGGAGCAGGCCACTCGCAGCTATTGGCAGCGTTGGGTGCGAGGGCTCGCCACGCCGTTCCAGTGGCAACACGAGGTCATCCGCTGCGCCATCACCCTGAAGCTGTGCCAGCATGAGGAAACCGGCGCGATCGTTGCGGCGCTGACCACCTCGATTCCCGAAGCACCCCATTCGGAGCGCAATTGGGACTACCGCTACTGCTGGATCCGCGATTCCTACTACACCGTGCAGGCGCTGAACCGGCTGGGTGCGCTCGATGTGCTGGAGAAGTATCTCGGCTATCTGCGCAACATCGTCGACGGGGCCAAGGGCGGGCAGATCCAGCCGCTTTATTCCGTGATGGGCGTGGCTGAACTGGGCGAAGCTACCGCTCCCGCACTTCCAGGCTATCGCGGCATGGGGCCGGTCAGGATCGGCAACGCGGCCTACAAGCAGGTGCAGCACGACTGCTACGGCCAGATCGTTCTGCCGACGGTGCAGGCCTTCATCGACCAGCGCCTGCTGCGTATCGCCGACGCGCGAGATTTCGAGAGCCTCGAACAGGTCGGCGAGATGGCGTGGGCTATGCATGATCAGCCGGACGCTGGCCTGTGGGAATTCCGCACCCGGCAGGAGGTTCACACCTATTCCGCAGTGATGAGCTGGGCGGCGTGTGACCGGCTGGCGATGGCGGCGGACTGGCTCGGCAAGGCGGACCGCGCAGACCTTTGGCGGGAACGCGCCGACGCCATCCGGGCGCGGATCGAGCGCGATGCATGGGTCGAAACTGGCCCGGAAGGCGGCCACTACGGCGCGAGCTTTGAAAGTGACTACCTCGACGCGAGCCTGCTCCAGATGGTCGAACTGCGCTTCCTCGCTCCAGACAATCCGCGTTTCGCGTCGACCTTCGCTGCGGTCGAACGGCAGCTGCGCCGCGGCGATTTCATGCTGCGTTACGCCGCCGAAGATGATTTCGGCGCGCCCGAAACCGCCTTCAACGTCTGCACCTTCTGGCTAATCGAAGCACTCCACATGGCAGGCCGAGGTGACGAGGCCCGCCGCCTGTTCGAAACAATGTTGAGCCACACCACCCGCTCAGGCCTGCTGAGCGAAGACCTCGACTACAATGACGGCGAGCTGTGGGGCAACTTCCCGCAGACTTATTCGCTGGTCGGCGTGATTAACTGCGCCGGGCTGCTGTCGAAGCCGTGGAGCGATGTGCGGTAGGGAGGCTTGGCTGACGTCCGCGGATGGGTCCGGAGAAATAGCACCAAGCCTCCGTTTCATTGAGCATGAGACCTGCTAATACTAACATAGTTTAGGCATTGCGGGACGACGGCAGCGACCGGTTATGGACAGTAGCACGTTTACGACTCTCCTCGATACGGTCTCGCAAGGCGTGGTTGTGTTCGGTGCTGATCGAAAAATTATATATTGCAATCAGGTATTTCTCGACATCACCGGGTTCGATCGGTCAGAAATGGCGGACGCGTTGTGCCGCATTATGCAAGGGTCCGATACGGACTGCGCGGCCATCGACGCAATCGACGCAGCGATCGAGGCGCGGCGCGCCTTTTCCGGGGATGTCCGGAGCTACCGCAAGTCGGGCGAACCCTTCTGGAACGACCTCACCTTCAAGCCCGAATTCAATCCCGATGGGTCATTCCGCCATTTCATCGGCATATCGCGGGACATCACCCTACAAAAGGACGCCGAGCTCAAGGCGGAAAAGCTCGAGCTCGATCATCAGTTCATGATGGAGAACGTCCTCTCGGGCGTCGTGCTTCACAACGCCGACACGGAAATCATCTACGCCAATCCGAGGGCGCTTGAGTTACTGGGGGTGAATAGAGACTCTGCCTTTGGAGCCGTGAACACTGATCCGCTCTGGTCTTTCATAAGGGAAGACCGCTCGCCTTTGCCCATCGAAGAATATCCGGTGAATCGCGCCATGGCTGAGCGAAAGCCGATCCGCGGTATGGTGTTCGGCAACAAGCGAGACAGCGACGGGAAGCTCATCTGGCTCATCTGCAACGCATTCCCCTTGCTGGACAGCCATGGCAACGTCGACAAGGTGCTCACCAGTTTCACTGAGATAACGCAAATCAAGGAAGCAGAGCGCGAGACGAAGATCTACCGGGAACGCTTTGAACTGGCGGCGCGAGCGACCCAGGATGTGGTATTCGAATGGGACATCGAAACCGGTGCGTATTGGGCAAACGAGTCGTTCGAGACGATCTATGGCTATCCGGCGCCGAGCCATGTCAGCATGGATGACTTAAGCGCTATCAGCGCGGTGGAAGCAGATCATGACCTTCTGCGACGCGTGGCGCTCGACGCTATCGAATCCGGCAAGAAACGCTTTTCCGTCGATTACGGGTTTAACCGCCCGGATGGCTCGCAGGGTCGTGCGGCCGTACGCGGCTTTATCGTGCGCGACGAGACCGGCAAGCCGCTCCGGATCATCGGCACCAGTACCGATATCGGCCAGTTGACTGATGCCATGCACGCGCTCGAGGCATCGGAGGAACGGTTCCGGATCATCGCTGACACCGTCAGCGACGTTTTGTGGGATCGCGATTTCGAGACCAATGCCCTCTGGGTCACACCGAACTGGCCCCACCGGCTTGGTGTCGCAATTGATCCCGCTGTGAGCCAAGAGCGGTACTTTCTCGATCACGTCGAGCCCGAAGACGCTTTGCGGGTGCAACGATCGTTTCTTGAAGTCATCAAGTCTGATGCAGCGCAATGGGAGATACAATACGTCCTTATCGGCAGCGATGGGACCAAGGTCGATCTGGCGGTCAAGGCGGCCATCCTGCGCACTCCAGATGGCAGGGCCCTTCGCATGCTCGGCAATGCCCGCAACGTGACCATCGAGAAGCGTCAACAGGAAGGCTACTCGCGCGCGCGTGCGCTCGAAGCAGTGGGCCAGCTGACTGGCGGCGTTGCACATGACTTCAACAACCAGCTCATGATCATCCAGGGCACTGCCGAGTTTCTGGAAATGAGCGGCCTCAATGAAGAGCAGGCAGAGTCCGTTGCTCTCATATATCAGGCATGTGGGAGTGCCGCTGACCTGACCCAGCGGCTGCTCTCCTTCTCCCGCCAATCGCATTTGCAGACTGGGCGCGTCGATCTGACAAGATCGGTGCCGTCGACGGTCGCACTGCTCAGGGCGGGCATACCCGAATCCATCACCATCCAGTGCAGGATTCCATCAGAAATCTGGCAAGCGAAGGCCGATGCCAACGCGCTGGAACAGGCGATCGTGAACCTTGCCGTCAATGCCCGGGACGCGATGCCGGCCGGTGGCGACATCGTCATCAGTTGCGAGAATGTAACGATCTCGCCCGATCTGCAGCCGTTTCAATCGGAACTTGCACCGGGCGATTATGTCGTTGTTTCGGTGAGCGACAATGGTGCAGGCATGCCGCCTGAAGTTCTCGCAAAGGTGTTCGAACCCTTCTTCACGACCAAGGACGTGGGCAAGGGAACCGGGCTCGGTCTGAGCACGGTCTACGGCTTTGCCAAGCAATCTGATGGACACGTGACCATTCGCAGCGAGCTGGACCAGGGCACAATCATCAAGCTCTTCCTTCCCCGCTTTGTCGAACCCGGAGCGGAACAGGAGCAGGCGACCGCAACCGAAAAGGCGCGCCCCGGAAACGGACAGCGCATCCTCCTTGTCGAGGACCAAGCTGAACTCAGGGTCCATGTCGAGAAAATGCTCACCAAAATGGGCTATCTCGTCACCGCTGCGGAGGACGGCAAAAAGGCGCTTTCACTGCTCGATCTCGGGATGACGTTCGATCTCCTGTTCACTGATGTGATCATGCCAGGCGGTATAAACGGACAGCAGCTCGCTGAAGCGATCAGGAAACGCGATCCTCGCATGAAGGTGCTGTTCACTTCCGGCTATCCCGCCTTTGCCTTCGAACATTTGCAGCTAGATGAGATCGAACACGTGAGGCTTCTCAAGAAGCCTTACAGGTCAACGGAACTCACAGCCGTCCTTGCAGAAATCTTCGACTCCTAAGACCTCGCCGTAAGTGAGCTTGGCGGTGCTCAAGCGGTGTGGATCATCGACCCACCGCATCACAGTTATCGCGACAAGCCGTTTTTCTCGTTTGGCGCGCCGCCTTATGGGGCCCCCGGCACGCATCGCTAGCGGAACAGAACAATGGTTCTGACAATGTTTCGCGGTGCGTGATGATCAACAGACCATAAACGGGGCCACAAATGATTAGCAAAATGAAGGGGCTGTTGCTCCTGTCCTCCAGCCTGATGCTTGCCTTGCCTGCGGCGGCCACGCCTCCGGGGTTCAACGAGCCCGGCATGGGCCGCGCGGCGATGCCGCAGACTGAAGCTGCGCCGCGCAATGTGCAGGGCTGGTGGCCCAATGTGGTCGACCTCAATCGCCTGCGCCAGAACGAATACAACCCCGACCCGAACGGCGCGAATTTCGATTACGCAGCCGAATTCGCCAAGCTCGATCTGAAGGCGGTGAAGGCCGACATCAACGCTGCACTGACGGATTCCCAAGAGTGGTGGCCGGCCGACTACGGCAATTATGCCGGGCTGTTCATCCGCCTCGCCTGGCACTCGGCAGGCACCTATCGTTCGGGTGACGGGCGCGGCGGTTCGGACGGCGGGCAGATCCGCTTTGAGCCGCTCAACTCATGGCCCGATAACGGCAATCTCGACAAGGCTCGCCGCGTGCTGTGGCCGGTGAAGCAGAAGTACGGCGCGGCGCTTTCGTGGTCGGACCTCATCATCCTGGCAGGCAACGTGGCGCTGGAAAACACCGGCTTCACAACCTTCGGCTTTGCCGGTGGCCGCGCTGACGCGTGGGAGCCAGAGCTGGTCTATTGGGGGCCGGAAACCAAGTTCCTGACTTCGGAGCGCAACGCTGAGGGCGAAAACCTCGACAGCCCGCTCGCCGCCTCGGAAATGGGCCTGATCTACGTCAACCCTGAAGGGCCGGAGGGCAATCCCGATATCCTCAAGTCCGCCCAGCAGATCCGCACCACGTTCGGGCGGATGGGAATGAATGACGAGGAAACCGCTGCTTTGGTGATCGGCGGGCACACGATCGGCAAGATGCACGGCGCGCGCAAGGCGGCCGATTGCGTCGGCAAGGAGCCCGCTGCCGAGGGCGTCGAGGCGCAGGGCTTGGGTTGGAAGAACACCTGCGGCACCGGCGTCGGCAAGGATGCGACCACCAGCGGCCTTGAAGGCGCGTGGACGGTTACGCCGATCCAGTGGAGCAGCAACTACCTTGAAAATCTCTATGGTTTCGAATGGAAGCAGACCACCAGCCCGGCCGGTGCCAAGCAGTGGGAGCCGGTCAATGCGGCAGACGTCAAGGTCGTCCCCGACGCGTTCGATCCGAACGTCACGCATTCGCCGGTTATGCTGACTACTGATCTCGCGCTTCGCTACGACCCGGCTTACGGCGCGATCACGAGCCGCTGGGCCAAGGATCCCAAGGCGATGGATGCGGCCTTCGCCCGTGCATGGTTCAAGCTCACCCACCGCGATCTTGGCCCCAAGGCCCGCTATGTCGGGCCGGAAGTTCCGGCTGAAGACCTCATCTGGCAGGACCCGTTGCCAAAGGCAGATTACGCCATGGTCGAAGCGGGCGACATCGCCCAGCTCAAGCAGGCGATCCGCGCAACCGGGCTCAGCCGCTCTGACCTGGTTCGCACCGCATGGGCATCGGCCGTCACATTCCGTGACACCGATATGCGCGGCGGTGCCAACGGTGCGCGCATCCGGCTTGCGCCGCAGAAGGACTGGGGTGTGAATGATCCCGCCACGCTCGCCAAGGTGGTCACCGCGCTGGAAGCCGTGCAGGCGAAGTTCAACGCTGGCGCGGGTGCCAAGAAGGTGTCGATCGCTGATCTTGTGGTGCTTGGCGGTGTGGTCGCCGTCGAAGACGCGGCCAAGGCGGCGGGGCAACCGGTCACAGTGCCCTTCACTGCGGGTCGGACCGATGCGACTGAGGCCCACACTGATGTCGCATCCTTCGAACTGCTGCGCCCGGCAGCCGACGCCTTCCGCAATTTCTACAGCGATAAGGCCCGCCTGACGCCAACCCAGATGTTGATCGATCAGGCCGACACGCTAGGCCTGACTGTTCCGGAAATGACTGTGCTGCTGGCAGGGATGCGGATGCTCGACGCCAACAGCGGCGGCGCTAAGCATGGGGTGTTCACCGATCGCCCCGGCACACTTAGCAACGACTTCTTCGTGAACCTGCTCGACATGGGCAACACCTGGAAGCCGGCTGAGACCAAGGGCGTCTATGAGGGCCGAGACCGGGCGACCGGCGCGCTGAAGTGGACCGCCACCGAAGTCGATCTGGTGTTCGGCTCCAATTCGGAATTGCGCACCGTCGCGGAAACCTATGCGGTGAAGGGCGGAGAAGCAAAGTTCGCGCAGGACTTTGCCAAGGCCTGGAACAAGGTGATGATGCTCGACCGCTTCGATCTGCGGTAAGGCAAGATGACTGCGAGGCGCCGGGCTTACTGTCCGGCGCCTCCTTTCAGGGCTGCCCGTCCGTTCGCCTCTCGTCCACTGTCTCGCCTCCCAACGCGCGGTACAGCGCGACCCGGTTGCTGGCTTCGATCAGCTGCGTCGCAAGAAGCGTGCGCTGTGCCGCATAGGAAGCGCGCTGCGCATCGAGGCTGGCAAGGAAGGAATCGATCCCGCCGCGATAGCGCAGGTCGGCGAGACTGAAGTTATCTTCGGCCGCATCGACAAAGGCGCGGTTGGCACGCAGCTGTTCAGTGATCGTGCCACGGCGTGCGAGCGCGTCGGCAACATCGCGGAACGCCGCCTGTATGGCGCGCTCGTAGCCTGCCACCGCCGCATCGCGCTGCGCCTCGGTCTGGGTCACACCGGCCTGTGCTGCGCCGCCTGCGAACAGCGAATAACGCACATTGGCACCCGCCGAGTAATTGAACGCAGCGCCCGTGAACAAGGTGGACAGCGCATTGCTCGCAAGTCCAGCAAGACCGGTCAGGGTGATCCGCGGGAACAGCGCCGCGCGCGCCGCGCCAATCTCGGCCTTGGCCGCGCGCAGTTCGTACTCCGCCTGCATCACATCGGGCCGACGCAGCAGGATCGCAGAATCGAGGCCAGCCGGCAGCGTCCGCACCGCCTCGCCCGCATCGGCGATTGATTGCGGCAGCAGCGTCTCCTCTACCGGCGCGCCGACCAGCAGCTGCAGCGCGTTGATATCCTGCGCGAGAGCGGTTTTCTGCTGCGCAATATCGGCCTCGGCGGTGGCAAGGATCTGCTCCGCCTGGCGCAGATCGGTGCGCGGCGCGATACCGCCGTCGAGCCGCAGCCGGGTCAGCTTCACCTGCTCGCGCGCATTGGTGGCCGTATCCTCGGCAAGCATCAGCAGCGAGCGATCGGCGGCATAGGTCAGCCACGCATCGGCGACATCGCCAATCAGGGTCAGCCGCGTTGCCCGTGCCGCCGCTTCCGTGCCGAAATAGCGATTGAGCGCGGCATCGGACAGCGACTGTAACCGTCCGAACAGGTCGACCTCGAACGCCGTCGTGCTCACATCGGCGGTGTAGCGGACCCCGGCGGTCGAGCGGCTGGCCGACGGATCATTGCCGATGTCGACGTCCTGATTGCGGTTCTGGTTGGCTGTGCCATTGTCAAACTGGGTGCGGCCCGCGCCCACGCCGACTTGCGGAAGTTGGCCCGCACGCTGGATGCGGAACTGCGCGCGTGCGGCGGCGATGTTCGCGGCGGCCACGCGCAGGTCGCGATTGTTGGCGAGCGCCTGTTCTATGACCTGTGCGAGCCGCGGATCGGCGAAGACCTCGCGGTAGGTCATCACCGGCAGCGCGGCCTCGCTCTGTGCCAGATAGGCATCGCCCACCGGCCATGATGTCGGGACGGGCAGGGTGGGCTGCACATATTTGGGCGCCATCGAACAGCCCGAAAGCAACGCCACCGCGATCAACGCCCCGCTTCTCATGCCGCGCCTCCTTCGGTTGCAGCGGGCGGTGTGCTCGGGCCGAGATGTAGCTTCTTGAGCGTATCGCGGGTGGTGCGGCGCACGATTACGAAGAACAGCGGAATGAAGAAGATCGCCAGCACCGTCGCGGTCAGCATCCCCCCGATCACCGATGTGCCGATCGCAATGCGGCTATTCGCTCCCGCACCGCTCGACAGCGCCAGCGGCAGAACGCCAAAGATGAAGGCAAGGCTGGTCATCAGGATCGGGCGCAGGCGCAGGCGGGCCGCTTCCAGTGCGGCATCGATCACCCTTGCGCCGCGTTTTTCGGCTTGCTCGGCAAACTCGATCACCAGAATGGCGTTCTTTGCCGCCAGACCCATCGTGGTCAGGAGACCGATCTGGAGAAACACGTCGTTCTCAAGCCCCCGCAGCGTCACAGCGAAGACTGCGCCGACCAGCCCGAGCGGGATCACCAGCATCACCGCCACCGGGATGGTCCAGCTTTCATAGAGCGCGGCAAGGCACAGGAAGACCACAAGCAGCGACAGCGCATAGAGCAACGGCGCCTGACCGGAGGAAAGCCGTTCCTGGAACGACAGGCCCGACCAGGCGACGCTGACGCCCGGGATGTCCTTGGCCAGTGCCTCGATCCGGTCCATCGCCGCGCCCGAGCTTTCGCCCGGTGCGGCCTGACCGTCGAACTGGAAACTGGGATAGCCCTGAAAGCGGGACAGCGTGGTTGGTGTGGTCGACCAGCGGGTGCGGGCAAAAGAGGAAAAGGGCGCCATCTGCCCACTATCGCCGCGCACGAACCACCGCCCGATATCGTCCGGCGTCGCGCGGTAGGGCGCATCAGCTTGCACAAAGACGCGCTTCACCCGCCCGCGATCAATGAAATCGTTGACATATTGCCCACCCCAGGCGGCTGACAGGGTGGCGTTCACATCCGCCTGATTGAGCCCCAAGGCAGCAAGCTTGGGCTGGTCGATATCCACCTGCAAGGTCTGCACATCGGGCAGCTCCCCCAGCCGCACGCCGGCGAGGGCGGGATCCCCCTCCGCCGCCGCCAGCAGCTTGTCGCGCGCAGAGACGAATTCCTCGCGGCTCATCCCGCTGGTGTTCTGGAGTTGGAGACTGAAGCCGTTGGTTTGGCCAAGTCCGCGGATGGCCGCAGGCACAAGGACATTGACCTGCGCATCGCGGAACCCGGCGAACGCTTTGTTCGCCCGCTCGCTGATCCCGTCCGCAGAATTCTCCTCACCTTCGCGCTTCGACCAGTCGACGAAATTGACGAAGCCCTGTCCGGTATTCTGTCCGGCCGCACCTTGTCCGCCGCCCGCAACGCTGAACATCACGGCGATGTTCTTGCGCTCATCCTCCAGCATGTATTTTTCGATGGCGAGCTGCACCTCGCGCGTGCGCCCCAGCGTCGCACCGGCTGGCAAGCGGTACTGGAGACGCACCGACCCTTGATCCTCGGTTGGCAGAAAGCCGGTTGGCAGGCGCACAAACAGCACCGCCAACAAAACCAGCACAATCGCGTAGATCGCCAGGAACAGCCACTTGCGGTCGACTACTCGTCCCACGGCCACCACATACTTGTCAGTGCCGCGGGCAAAGATGGTGTTGAACCACGCTTGGGCCTTTGCCATAGCTTCGGCCCCGCGAGGCCAAGCGCGTTGCAGGCGACTTGGGTGCTCGTCGGCGCCGTGCTGCTTCTGCCGCAACAGCGTCGCCGTCAACGCCGGGCTGAGGATCAAGGCGACCAGCGCCGAGAGCACCATCGCCGATACGATCGTGATCGAAAACTGGCGATAGATCACCCCCGTCGACCCGCCGAAGAACGCCATGGGCAGAAACACCGCGGACAGCACGACCGCAATGGCGACCAGCGCCACCTGAATCTCGCCCATCGACTGGATCGTCGCTTCCTTGGGCGTCATGTCGGGGTTCTCTTCGAGCAGGCGCTCGACATTCTCGACCACCACAATCGCATCATCGACCAGCAGGCCGATCGCCAGCACCAGCCCGAACAGCGTCAAGGTGTTGATCGAGAACCCAGCGACATAGAAGATCGCGAAGGTGCCCAGCAGCACCACTGGCACCGCAATGGTAGGGATCAGGGTCGCGCGCCAGCTTTGCAGGAACACGAACATCACGAGCACCACAAGCAGGATCGCTTCGATCAGCGTCTGCACGACCTCGTCAATCGAGAGGCGAATGAAGGCCGTGGTGTCGTTGGCATAGGCGACATTGTAGCCCGGCGGAAAGCTCGGCTTGGCATCGGCGACGGCCTGTTTGACGAGATCGGCGGTGGCAAGCGCATCGGCGCCCGGCGCGAGCGAGATGGCAAGGCCCGCCCCTGGGTGCCCGTTGATCCGGCTGGATGCCGAATAGTTTTCCGCGCCCAGCTCCACCCGTGCGACATCGCTAAGCCGCACGATCGCGCCGCTCTGTTCGGACTTGAGGATGATCGCCTTGAATTCGTCAACGGTACGCAAGCGCGACTGCGAGGTGACCGTGGCATTCAACTGGTTGCTGTCCGGTTGCGGCACCCCGCCGACTTCGCCGGCCGCGACCTCGGTGTTCTGGTTGCGGATAGCTGAGATGATGTCGCCCGGCATCAACCCGACCGACGCGAGCCGGTCCGGATCGAGCCAGACCCGCATCGCGTACGGCGATCCGAACACGTTGGTTTCCCCCACGCCCTCTATCCGCGAAAGTTCGTCCTGAAGGTTCGAAACCAGAAAATCGGACACGTCGATATTGGTGCTGCGGTCGGTCTCGTCATAGACGCCGACGATCATCAGGAAATCGGGGTTGGATTTGGTGACGCGCAGCCCCTGTTGCTGCACCTGTTGCGGCAAGCGGGCGAGCGCCTGTTGCACCTGGTTCTGCACCTGCACCTGAGCAATGTCGGGATCGGTTCCCTTCTCGAAGGTGGCGCTGATCGTCACCTGTCCGCGCGAGGTGGAGCTGGAATTGAAATAGAGCAGCCCATCGATCCCGGTCAGTTGCTGCTCGATGATCTGGGTGACGCTGTTTTCCAGCGTCTCTGCCGAGGCACCGGGGAAGGTCGCGCGGATATTGACCTGTGGCGGGGCGACGTCGGGATATTGCTCGATCGGCAGCAGGGTGATCGATCCGATGCCTGCCAGCATCGTGATGATCGCCAAGACCCAGGCAAAGATCGGCCGTTCGATGAAAATGCGCGACATGGCCGCGCCTCAACCCTTCGTATCGGGCTTGGGGGCAGCGATCACCTGCGGCTTGCTCGCCGGAACAGGGCGGATCGGCGCGCCCGGCCTGATCTTGGCGACGCCTTGTACGATCACCTTGTCGCCCGGTTTCAGTCCATCTGTCACCACCCAGTCAGAGCCAACCGTACGGTTCGCCTCGACCTTGCGTTCGGCGGCCTTATTGTCGGCATCGACAACAAACACGCTCGCCTCTCCGCGCGCATTGCGGGACACTGCCGCCTGCGGCACGAGGATCGCGCCCGTATCGATTGCTTGATCGAAACGCGCCCGCACGAACATTCCCGGCAGCAGCAATCCGTTCGGATTGGGGAAGCGTGCGCGCAGCGTCACCGTGCCCGTCTCCGGATTGACCATCACTTCGGAGAACTGGACGATCCCTTGCGGGCCATACTCGGTGCCGTCCTCAAGGATCAGGCGCACCGCCGTGCTGGCCGGAACGGCGCCGCCTTGCGCCAGCGACCGGCGCAGCGTGAGGAGATCGGCGCTCGATTGCTGGATATCGACAAACACCGGATCCACGCCCTGGATCACCACCAGCGGCTCGGCCTGATTGCCGGTGACCAGCGCGCCCACCGTGAACAGCGACCGGCCGATCCGGCCCGTGATCGGCGCGGGCACGCGGGTGAATTGCAGGTTGATATTGGCCGTCTGAAGCTGCGCGCGCGCTTGCTGCACCGATGCTGCTGCCTGGCGGGCGGCGGCCTGCGCATCAGTGTAGTCCTGCATCGCTACCGCCTGCGCTTCGGCCAGCGGCTTCAACCGCTCGGCACGGACGCGGGTGGCTTCAGCATTGGCGAGAGCACTGTTGAGGTTGGCGTTCGCCTCCGCTGCGCCAGCGCGAAACAGGCGCGGGTCGATCTCGTACAGGGTCTGCCCCGCCTGTACCAAAGCCCCTTCGGTGAAGAACCGGCGGCGGATCAGCCCGCTGACCTGCGGCCGCACCTCGGACATTTCGAACGCCGTGACCCGTCCAGCCAGTTCGACCGCAACCGGCACGGAACTGGCCTTGACCACGACATAGCCGACCTCGGGCACGGGCCGGTCGCGGCCTTTTTCGCCCGCATCACCCGAACAACCCGCCAGCGCCAGCGCGGCGAGCCCGGCGATAGCTAAACGGAAGATGTGCGGTGGTTTGGTCTGGGCAGGGAGAGAGATAAGAGTCTCGCAGAAAATTGGCCGCATGAGGGCAGGTGATGACCCCTAGCTACGGCATTGATCCATGGTAGGCTTTGGGTGCCGCGTGCGACCTGCCTTGTTTTTCCATCGCGTCACCACGAAGCTTCCTTGCACCTGAAACGTCCGGTGGCCAGCCTGCAAATATGCAAACCTAGCGTTTTCTGCGACGAGCGGTTTGCTTTTGGCCCCCTGATCCCCGGTGAGCGCCTCATCCCGCCGCACTGCCGCTGTGGTCAGTGAGCGGCGAATGCGTTGAGCTCCTATTGGTCCAGAATTTTGCGAATGGTTTCGGCCAATTCTGTCCGGCGAAAGGGTTTGTTCAAGAAGCTGATTGGGTTTTGCAGGCGTCGTTCCCGCATCAGTGGGTCTTCACTATACCCTGATGCCAATAGCACCCTCAATCCCGGTTGTTGCTCCAGGGCGACTTCCACCAACTGCCTGCCGTTCATCTCGCCGGGCATGACGACATCGGTGAAAAGCAGATCGAAGGGCGGGCTCTCGGCGATGATCTGCAAGGCTTCTGCGGCCGATCCTGCGGCAACTATGATGTAGCCGAGCCGCTCCAGCAGGACGACAAGGCTCTGCCGAACCAAAACATCATCCTCGACCACAAGGATGCGCTCTGCCCGCCCCGTTGGGACTTGCTGCGCCTCGGGTTGAGCATGCTGGATCTCATCATCATCGGTTGCTGGGAAATAAAGACTGATAGTGGTGCCGTTCATGCGCTCCGAAGCGATCTCGGCAAACCCGTGCGACTGACGCACAAACCCCCACACCATCGAGAGGCCAAGGCCTGAGCCCTGGCCGACCTCCTTGGTGGTGAAGAAAGGTTCGAAGGCGCGCTCGATATCCTCGGGCGGCATCCCGCAGCCATCGTCCGCGACAGTGATCTTGACATAGCGGTCACCAACCCAGTCTTCTTGGCGCCGTGGATCGTCCGCACCGATGGTGGTGTTCGATGCCATGATGATGATTTTGCCGCCATTGGGCATGGCATCGCGGGCATTGATCACGAGGTTCAGAAGAGCATTCTCAAGCTGGCCCGGATCAACCTCCACCGACCGGACATCGGGATCAGCGGTGAGCGATATCGTGATGTTTTCAGGAATGGTCCGGCGGATCAGCGCTTCGATGTCTGCGAACAATCCGCTGAGATGTAGCTTGGTGGGCGACAAGGTCTGAAGCCGCGCGAAGGAGAGCAATCTGCTCGTGAGCATAGCTCCGCGTTCTGCTGCCTGCATCGTGGTTTCCGCCAGCCAGCGCGAATCTGCGTCGGCCGCATGGATTTGCGCGAGCTCCTCAGCATTTCCGAGGATGATCGTAAGCAGATTGTTGAAATCATGCGCCAACCCGCCAGTCAGCTGGCCCACAGCTTCCATCTTGTGTGCCTGACGCAGCTTCTTTTCCAGAGCATTGAATTCCGAAACATCGGTGGAGCTGCCGATAATCCGGCTGGGCTTTCCTTCGGCATCATGCAGGATCATGGCGCGTTCGACCATGTCGACAACTTCGCCATCGGCGCAAACAAATCGGAATTTGCACAGCCATGTCCCATGGCCGTTTGCGATGGCTGCTCGCAGGCTTTTGACGACCCGCTCGCGGTCGTCGGGGTGGACCCACTGCTCGCGGGCGTGCGGATCTGTCACGAAGTCGCGCGGGTCGTAGCCGTACCTGTCGCGCAGCTTTTCGTTCCACCAGACTGTACCTTCGGCAAGGTCAATGTCGCAGACAAGATCATTGGTGGCGAGGCTGAGCAAGCGGAAGCGTTCCTCGCTCACGCGGAGCGCAGCGGCGCTGCGTTCAGTCTCTTCGGCAAGCGCAGCGCGCCTGATCTCCTGATCGCGGTGTTCCGTGAACAAACCGATGAAGGCCACGAAAGCAAAGTAGCTGATCGTGTAGGACAAGACGGTGGCAATGCCGACTGCGTCTGTCAGATCGGCCATCATGAACACGATCATGGGCGCCGGGCCGATGTTTACCAGAACCCCGATCCGGCTTTTGTAAAAGCCAAAATTGGTGAAGTGGTGGAACACAACCAACGGAAAGAACCAGGCCATGTAAGGCAGGGTGCGGGATGTCTGATCGGTGGTGGCGTAGGCGATGATCGCCCCTGCATTGAGGTGCACGCAGTAGTAGACGGTGAGGCATCCCGTGATCACACCGGTCGCCATCGCTGGCCGGATCGTCACTGCGACCAACAAGCCGCCGGTTACGACGGCCGCAATGCCCAGCACCCACGACTCTGCCCCGGATATGTTGCCCAGGCCGACGGCAACGACCGTTCCCAGCATTGCCCCGACAAATGCAATGATCAGCGATAATCTGACCGAGTTCTGCGCTTGCCTACGGCGGTAACTGAATCGGCTGATGTCGGTATCGTTCATGCCGGGGCTGCCTTCAGGGAGATGCCGCATTCATAGAATAGCACATTGGCTTAACATTTGCGTGCATTTCAGCGATTTTCGCCCACCGTGCGGGTCACTGATTAGCATCATACGGCTCGGCTGATTTAACCCATTTAGGGGGATGTCGTATGGCGGCGGGCAAGCCTATCGCTTGCACCGTTCTATCAGAGGGCGGCGACGCAGTGCATAAGGTCGATGTCATCCTTCCGGATCAATGCACGGGCGGCCCGGATGCAATTGGATATGATCACGGGTGGTGGCAGGTCCAATTCGCACGGCTTGAAACGCAGAACGAAGAGTTCTGGTTCGAAACCTACAACGACAAGCGCTTCGGGCCGACAATCGTCATTGTCGGTGACAGCTCGGCAATGTGCCGGATCATCTTCGATACCGCATTGATAACCGATCCGCTGCCGGCAGGCAGCCTGTGCGTGCTGCGGCCAGACTGGGATCTGATCGAGACACAATTGCGCGGCTTCGCCAAGGATTTTGGAATGTCGCCATCGGTCACCCGGCTGGTCGTCGCGTTGTTCCAGTCAGGCGATGTCCGGGCAGCGGCGGTGCGCGCAGGGTTGGCTTATGAGACGGCACGCGAATATCTCGGCGCAGCGCGCCAGATGGTGGGCGCGACCAACCTTCAGAATCTCATCACGCTCATCGGATTGGGGATCGCCCGGACCGGGAGCAAGGCGGAAGAAAGCGACGCTTTGCTCGCCTACGCCTTTGGCCTGTCCGAAAGGCAGACCCAGATTGCGGGCCTGATCGCCAATGGCACCGCGCGGCAGGAGGTGGCGCGCACACTGATGGTGTCCGAAGCCTTGGTGAAGAAAGAACTGGCGCATATCTTCGCCGCCGTTGATGTCGCCAATGCGGCTGCCCTGGCGCGCACGATGGTGGAGTTCCGGCTGCTTGCGATTGCGACCACCCTGCATGACGGGCATGACCCTTTTCCTGAGGCGGTTCACCACGTTCTCACCCTAAGCGCGCGCGATGGACGGGTGATCGTGGCGAGCGACTACGGCCCGCGCTCGGGCGAGCCGCTGCTGGTGCTGCATTCCAGCATGACCAATCGCCCGGTCAATCGCGCGCTGGTCGAAGCGCTGCAAAACAATGGCTATCGGCCGATAGCGATCGACCGGCCTGGCTTTGGCGGAACGGAGGCAGCTCCGGAGGAATGCCGAGGGGACGACTATTTCAACCTCGCCGCACGCGATATCGTCGATGTCTGCGAAGCCAAGGGCTGGGCGCGCATCAAGTTGGTATCGCGTGGGGCGGCGCAGATCATCGTTGCACTTCAACGGCAATGCCCCGAATTGATCGCAGCGGCCGTGATCATGAATCCCGATCCCGATGCCCGGTCGAGCTCCAAGCGAAGCGGATTTCTGGCTGCGATGAAGCGCAACTTCGTGCGGCGGCCATGGGCGGCCGGTCTGATGTCGCGCTGGGCTGTGCAATCGCTGACCTTCGCCCGGGTGCGCGACAACGTGCTGCGCTCGGCCGCGGGCTGTCCGACCGATGAAAAGATCATGGCTGATCCCTTGCACATGCAAGACTATTATCGGGGCGTAACGGCCTTTCGCGAAGGCAAGCTCGATGGTTTCGTGCGTGAACAGACGGCGCTTGCGACGGTGGGCATGCCGCAGTCGCTACGCGGGACCCACCGGCTGACGCTGCTGGTGGGCGATCAGGACAGCATCCACGATCCGCATGAAACAATGCGATATTGGCGCAAGGCTTTACCCGATGCACACATCGCAATGGTACCGGGTGCAGGGCGTTTCATGAGCTTCAGCCATCCAGACTTGGCCGTAAAGGCGCTCAGCCGGCAGTCAGCAATGCGGCAACCGCCGGCTTAAGCGCCCCCATCCCCCCAATTGGATATGCCGCCGCATTCGCGCCTGGTTAACGTCCAGCGCAATGCACGGGATTGTCGAATGGAGAACACAATGAAACGGTATCTAGCAATCGCAGTATTGGCCCTCGTAGTGGCGGGACCTTTGGCGCTGCCAGCACAAGGCGCCGACCCCAAGCCGGCCATCAAGATCGACAAGCCTGCCGCAATGAATGCGTCGAAGCAGGTGGTGGTCGGTAGCTTTGTGGTCGCCTTCCTCACCGAACGGCGTGACAGCGCCAAAGCAGGCGGCGGGTTATTGGGATCGGGTTTCGGGGGCAAATCTTCGGCTCGCAGCACACTGGCCGGACTGACTGACGCCGACTTTCAGGCCGCGACCGATGCGGCCTATGCAGATTTCGAACGGCAGATAACCGCGGCGGGCTACACCGTAGCGGATCGGGCCCCGGTGCTGGCGGCTGTCACAGAAGGCGGCGCGAAGGCTCAGGAGAATGGCGCAGAGAAGGACCTCATCCTTGGCCGCGATTCCAAAGCCGAAGCGCGACTATTCGCACCCTCGGGTTGGGGCGGCCCTCTTATCGCACGCGAGTTTCTGGGTCTGATGGGCCCTGGCGGATTCAACGGTGCCCGCAGCGCCATCATGATGACCATGAAGGGGCAGGAATTCGCCAAAGCCAGCGGTCAGGCGGTGGTCAATGTCTTCTATGTCGTCGATTTCGCGCAGGCCGAAACCTATGGCGGGGCTTTCCGCAATGTCTCGGCTGTCAACGTCAAGGCGGGGTTGGCGACGGTTCCCGAAGCGAGCAAGCTCGTGGTCTTTGCACCGAAGGGACAGATCGGCACAGCCACCTTGCGTGAACCGATCGCGGTGGGCGGTGCGTTTGGCGAGTTTGCCGACACGCAAAGCAGCGGCGAAAAGGCGCTCAACACCGCTGCCAACGTCATCGGCTTCCTAGGCGGCATCGGTACCAACAGTTCGAAAAAGTACACTATGACAGCCGATCCCGCCGCTTGGCGCAGCGGGCTATCGGAGTTGATGAACGCCACCAATGCGCAATTCACCGCCGCCATGAACGGAGCACGTTGAGGCCTACGCGAATAGATCACGCTCCTCACCGCCAGCGCCGCGACGCTGGCGGTGACGACAGGCCGGGGGCCGTCCACCCCTTCAGATGAGGCGCCACCTTGGATCTCCCCACAATAGCCCAATAAACAATTCCCTCTACAGGTGCACATCCGCTACCAATGTCATCTGTGACATGGTTGGCGGCCACTACCTTTGGTTCAGTTGCTCCAACCAAGCGCGAGAGTGGGGACGAGAATGGGTGGGGCCTTCTATACGAATATGCTGGACGCTGTATCCGACGGGGTCGTGGCGTTTAGCCCAGACCGACGGATTATTTATTGCAATCAGGCTTTTCTTGATATCACCGGGCTTGACCGCAGCGATTTAGAACGTGGACTCTGCGCGGTCATTCAAGGCGCTGATACAGATTTTCACACCATTGCCAGGATTGATGAAGCGCTCGCCAATGGCAGACCGTTTGATGGCGAAATTCTCAATTACCGCAAATCTGGCGAAGCCTTCTGGAACTATTTGTCATTCAAGCCTGAGACCGATGCCACGGGCAGCGTAACCCACTTTATCGGGATTTCGCGCGATGTGACAGCCAACCGCAGCACGCAGACACGTTATTCCCAGCTGGAGCGGGATTACGAGTTCATCTTCGAGAATGTGCTGGCTGGGATTATCATCCGTGATCCGGACTCCCGTGTCCGCTATATCAACCCCAAGGCCAGGGAAATGCTCGGCCTGACCGGTGATGCCGCGATTGACGCGGCTGCCGTGGAGCGCGGCTGGCAGTTCCTTCGTCCTGATGGATCGGTGATGCCCCTTGCTGAGTTCCCGTTCTACCGAGCTCTTCGGGAGCGCGCGACGGTGCGAGGTGTGTTGCTGGGGCACAGGCGTACATCGGACGGCAAGATCGTTTGGGCGCTATGCGACGCGTTCCTCGCCAATGATGATAAGGGCGACGTGGCTGCGGTGCTTGTGAGCTTTACCGATGTCTCGCGCCTCATCGAAAGCGAGCAAACCGCCCACGCATATCGCGAACGCTTCGAGCTTGCCGCGCGTGCGAGCCAGGATGTCATTTTTGAATGGAATATCGAAACGGGTGCATTCAGTGCCAACGAAGCGTTCAAGACCATCTATGGCTATGAACCCCCGGAAATCATGGGCCCCAGCAATCTCGACGCCCGCAATGCCGTTGAAACCGATCAGCACGCGGTGCGCGACGTCACGATGAAGGCCATTGCATCGGGTAACGAACGCTTTTCCGTCGACCACATGATCAATCGCCCTGATGGATCGATTGGGCATATCGTGATCCGGGCTTTCATCGTCCGCAATCCGCAAGGCGAGGCCTTACGCGTAATCGGGACGGTGACCGACATTGGCCAACTTACAGCCACGCTTGCGGCACTGGAGGAATCCGAGAACCGATTCCGGATCATCGCTGACACGGTCAGTGACATCCTGTGGGATCACAATTTCGAGACCGGGCGATTGTGGATGACGCCCGATTGGAACATCAAGCTGGGCTTGGAGGCACCGCAAGAGCCTGTCACGACGGATGGATGGTTGGACCTGATCGACCCGGCAGATCTTGAAGCGACGCTCCAATCCTATCGCGAGGCATTGAAATCGAATGCGGCGCAGTGGGAGAGAGAATACCAGGTGGTGGGCGCGGATCAGCGCAAGATCGACGTGGCGGTTAAGGCGTGCATCCTGCGCCGTCCCGACGGCAAGGCTTACCGCGTGCTTGGCAGCGTGCGCGACGTAACCAACTTGAAGCGCCAGCAGGAAGGTTACAGCCGCGCCCGCGCGCTTGAGGCCGTGGGACAACTGACCGGCGGCATCGCACATGACTTCAACAATCTCCTGATGATCATCCTCGGTAATGCCGAATTGCTGGGCATGAGCACCCTCAGTGATCCCGATGCCGAAAGTGTAGCCTTGATCGGTCGTGCGGCGGAAAACGCCGCCACTTTGACCAAGCGCTTGCTGGCATTTTCTGGACAAAACCGGCTTCAGGCAAGCCGCGTCGACATGACGACATTGCTCGATAACATGTGGCCTCTCCTGCGCGCTGGGCTGCCGGAAAGTATTTCTGTGACCCGGAGTATTGGCGAAAACATCTGGGAGCTAAATGTCGATGCCAACAGCCTTGAGCAGGCGATCATCAACCTTGCCATGAATGCAAAGGACGCCATGCCGAATGGCGGAGAAATCTCGATCCTTTGCGAGAACCATGTGGTGACAGATGACATGGTGCCCAATGCATCGGGCTTGGCATCTGGTCGTTATGTGCTTTTGTCCTTCTCAGACACCGGCAGCGGTATGTCGGAAGAGGTCTTAAGCAAGGCTGTCGAACCCTATTTCACGACCAAGGAGTTTGGCAAAGGTACCGGACTGGGCTTAAGTACGGTCTATGGCTTTAGTACCCAGTCTGGCGGAAGTCTGACGATCCACAGTGAGGAAGGTATTGGAACCACGGTCAATTTATATCTGACCGCCGGTACGGGATACGATTTGCAAGAAACCAACGATGCTGTCGAGGCGGGGCACAACCCTGCGCCCCGAAATCATCGCATTCTGGTTGTGGAAGACCAGCCAGACGTACGCTCGCATGTCGAAAGGTTGCTTTCGCGGCTCGGATACGCAGTAGTTGCGGCGAGCGATGCCGTATCGGCCCTTGCGATCTTGAAGGAAGGGCAGACATTTGATCTGCTCTATACTGATATCATCATGCCTGGCGGTATGAACGGCCAGGAACTCAGCAAGGCCGCCAAGCAAATCGCGCCGCGGATGAGAGTGCTTTTCACCTCAGGTTATCCGGCAGCTGCGTTCGAGCACCTTGGTATCGAAGACCAGAGCAGCATCAATATCCTCCGCAAACCTTACAGGGCCAAGGAGCTTGAGGATGCCATCGCCAAAGCGATCTCCGACTGATTGATCTCGCGGGTTACTTGGCTTCGCGTCCCCCTAAAACTGGTCCTAGGCCTAGAATCATCGTTGCTGGGACATGCAAATCAGGGAACGCGAGATTGCTCTTTTCCTGTCCGCTATAAGTCGTTCCTAGCAGCGGAAAAGCGCGGTGTTCTGGCGTATTGAGCTGCGGCAGCAATCAACTTTCGTGCGCGACTGCAAAAGCGAAATTGCATCTGGAAATTAACAGAAATTTTGCTTGCTTCAGGTATCTCTCGCCCATGGGAACCGGAAGAAACATCGACCGGCGTAAAGCGCAGCCTCAGGCCATTCGGCTTGGGCAACCCTTATTCATGCATGTCCCAAAAGCAGTTGCCGAGCCTGTGCTAACGGCGTGTGCACTGATCATAATTATCTTGAGCAATATCGCTCCTGAGGTTTCCTTTGGGCCATTCTTTTTGGTGATTTGCGCCTTTGGTGCTTGGTTCCTGGGCAACAGATTCGCCATTTTACTAAGCTTATTTGTCGTATCCATTCAGATGATGAATGGTCATGCGGTAGCCCTTCAGGGCAGCCCCATAATCATGGCTCTAAAATTTCTGAGTGTTCTAGCGGTCGTCTTGATGTTGGGTGTCGCTCGTGCCGCGCTTGAACTTGAGTGGCGATATGCCAGAGTTGACCAATTGACGGGAGCGCTCAATCGGAAGGCATTCTTTGAGGCCATCGAGAGCGGTGGAAGCCGAACAGGCCTGACCGTCTTGGTATATGCCGACGTCGATGGCCTCAAGCTTATCAACGATCGGCTTGGCCATGATGCAGGAGACCGGGCCCTTAGCGGCTTTGCACATCGTATTAAGAACGCAATCAGAAGGGACGACATTTTCGCCCGAATAGGTGGCGATGAATTCGCGATCATTTTGAAAGTGCGTGACACTCACGCCGCGGAATTGGTGGCAAAGCGGCTGAATGACGCACTCAATCTGGAACCTCTGAAGGGAGAGATTGATATACGATGCAGCATAGGTGTGTTGGTTTTGCCGAAGGGCTCGACGTCTATCGACGCCGAACTCAAGCAAGCGGACACGCTAATGTATCATGCCAAGAAGGCTAAGGTCGGCATGATGATGGCAATTTCGATAGAGGGCGACATGCACGAGTTCGCACCTCCAGCTTTGAGCACCAATTCCGAAGGTCAACAGAGAGCCGCAGTGCGTTCGGCCCGGCGCGCCACTGGTCGTGCAAGAAGTGATGATACGCCCGAAGGCACTTTAGCTGCTTGAGAGTGATTTACGGCACGCTTTTGCGATTGGCATCGCTGACGCTGCATCACCGCCGCTCGCTCGTCTGATGGCATATTTGGAGATCTGAACCCGCTTCTCGCTATGACCGCGGGATTAGCGGGGGGGGGCTCTGGTCACGCATACGGGCGCAATAGCCACCCATGCCTTCCCCATTTGCAATTCCGATTTCCGATATCGGGGACCCGTATTGATACGGGGTTCGCCCTCACCGTTTTTTTCCGCGCTGACACTATTAACTGTAATGCCCCGGCAGATGGTGCCCAGCCGTTGCGATCTCATGATGGCAAATGGCAAGTTGCGGGATACTTGAAGTCGAGGCGTAGTAACAAACACAGTCACGATTTGGTCAAGGTTTCCGGGCGTGTGATGGCTTGGTCTCCAGCTACGCTCGGCGCCTTGACCAGCACTCCATCCTTCATGGCAGGCCTGTCAGCCCTTTGTTCCTCGGCTGGTGCCGGGGCGAGCCTTGACGAACCAATCAGCTCCCGATTCTAGACAAAGGGGCCGGGCGATTAAGGGCCGGTCACCGCTCGCTCTTTTGGTTAACCCGCAGTTGCGGCTTTTTCCCGTACCAGTCATTGGGCCACTGGCGACGCTTTTCGAGGTAAAAGCACGTAATCTTCCCATCCTATCGCATAGGCATAGTGAAGGGACAGGGCGTGAAGCGTTGGGCGGAATCCTCTCTAAGCGGGCTCGGAGCACTTACCGCGCTCATCGTCTGTTCTGAGGCAGCCAAGGCCGGATCACGGTTCGAGACGACCCCGATACAAAGCACGAAAGCTTCAGCACAGCTCGATTTCACCATCGTGATCCCCGAGGCTATTTATGTTGGCTCTCCATGGGGGACCGGAGAAAAGGACACGCCAAAGCCGTTGGCGGCAAGAGGTCCTGACGGCATCAAGCCCAGCGAGCCATATGTCGTGCTAACAAATGGCGGAACGCTCGCCTTCGCGCCAGCAAGTGTGGGCCTGATGCAATCCGCAGAAATGGGCAGCCAAAGAGAGCCTTCGGAAACTCCACTGTCCCGGGCATTTCTTGTAGCCATGCCTTGAGTTCAGAACCGTTTCAAAGCGCGGGTTGGTGCAAAAAAAGGCAGCGCCTGCTATTCCAACTGAGTTCAAGTATTCGCCAACCGATTGATTGCGTCATACAATGCTGAGGATCTGTAAGGCTTGCTCAGCAAGGCAAGCGGTTGCCAGCCATCAACCCCGATCCCATCGAACGCACTGGCCGGAAAGCCCGACGTGTAAAGCACCTTCAAGGTCGGCAAAATCTTCGAGGCCGCTGCTGCCAACTGCACGCCGTTCATCCCGCCAGGCATCACCACATCGGTGAACAATAGATCAAAATCCGTCTCCATCTCCAAAACACCAAGGGCAGATTTTGCATCTACCGCCGACGTTACGATATGTCCGGCTCGCTTCAGCAGTTTCTCCACATGAGCTCGCACATCCGGCTGATCCTCGACGATGAGTATTTTCATTCGGCTTGAGCCCAGGGAGTTTGCTCGGGCATTGCCGCTCGAGATTAGGTGGACATGCCACTGAGGGCCGGTAGCTGCGCCGGGCTGGCATGTGGCCGGGAATGATCTTGTGGTTGTTGCAGCCTTTCGACGAGATTGCGAAACTCACCGGGGTGCATTGGCTCTGCAAAACGCACGCCCGCACACCCCTGCCTGGCCCAGCGGATTGTCGCCAGTTCGAAGCAGCGATCAGCAATCTTGAGTGAAACCAATTGCCCTGCCCGAAACTCGTAGGGGCTGCTGATGCACGCCCCTCGAATTGAGAGGTTGCTGATCGTCGCGTCCTCTCGATGACCGTTCACGAACAGGTGTGCGGAGAACGAGAGGGGCAAACGGACGGAGCGCGGCGGGAAGATTTGAGGACTGCCAGTCACCACGCTATCCGGTTCGGCACTCACGCCAAATCGCCCATCCTTTACCCACTTCACAACCCCGGTCCGCGGCCCCGCCGAGTCAAAGCAGTATTGGATTTCATCGCCCTCAGCGGCACCCGGATAGGCATCAAGGCATACCCCTGAGTCGGACACATTCCGCAAGGTCACATAAAACAGGCCCGACTGGGTCCGCACATAGGCGCTCTTAAACGTCGACGTTGCGCGAGGTTCGTGCCGCCTGTTCAGCATCTTTCGTCCTTTCCAATCCAAGCGTTCCGGGCAATTTCTCTGCCCAGCAAACGTTTATTTAGAAAGGAGAACCAGAAGGTGTGCTCCCAACCCTGTAATGCCTTGCCACAGCTTTTGATCAATAATTTACCACGCGAAAGGTCGGCCTGATCGCGCTGGGTCATTACGCCTTGGCTCAGAACCGTGGCAGGTGTATTCTATAACTTAAGTTATATTTTTGCCTCGCTCGATTGCACACTGTCTAAGTGATATTGCGGTGGTGGAGTTTTCCCGCGAAATTGGAAAGTAAAACTGATGCAAAATCAGGCGGGTAATGGGCCTTTAGTCGCGATCGTCGATGATCAGCGCGATGTCCGGACGACCATCAGTAAGGGGCTGGAGCGGCACGGTTACCGTGTCCACCCCTTTGCAAGCGGGGCAGACCTTCTCGAGGCGCTCGAATACTTAGAGCCCGACTGCATTCTGCTCGACTTCCGGATGCCTGGGCTGGACGGGATGGCCACCATGAAGGCTATCCCCCCCCATTGCCGGCACATTCCTGTCATCTTTTTCACCTCGCATGGCGACGTCGCCCTCGCGGTCGAAGCCATGCAAAATGGTGCGCGCGACTTTATTGAAAAGCCGGGAACATTCGCAACCATTATCGATAAGATTGAAGCCGCGCTGATTTCAAGCAAACCCCTGGTTGAGAAGTCACATACGGCTTCCGATGCACGCGAATTGATCGCGAACCTGACCAAGCGCGAACACGAGGTTATGCGCCTTGCGTGTGACGGCATGCGAAACAAAGAGATCGCAGACACCCTGAACCTGGGTGTGCGAACCGTCGAATCCTACCGGCATCAGGCAATCCAAAAACTTGGCGAAAGCAAGCTCATCAACATCGCAAAGATTTTTCAGGCCGCGCAAGGCAGTTGAGCCTGATAGGCGGGTGCTCTTCACGGAAGACGATCATCTTGCCGCACGCACGCTCAAACGTCGCGGCGTAGTGACGCCCCGCCGTCTCTCTTAGGCGGCGCCCTCGGCGAAACCTCGCTTCCCCAACTGGGAGCTGGGCCGGACGGTTCTTGGCGCGGCAAATTTGCCCACTGGACAAAAGGCAATCGCCTTCGCACCCTGCTGCCAGCAACCGGAGGCAATCATGCGGCACTTCCTGACGTTTCTCTTCCTCGTGGCCTGGGCGTCGGTGGCGAATGCACAAGCCACGCCCAGCGGCACCTACGACGAACTTCTCGCCGTGCATGAGGAACTCCAGGCCTATATGGTGCCCGCCTTCACGCCGAGCGTGGTGCTCGATTCAGGAGCGCGGGTCGGAGAGATCTATGCTGACCCGCTCATGGCGGACAAACGCGCTGGTCTGACGCGTTTTGAGGAACGCCTCGCCGGCATGGCAGTCGACAGCTGGCCGCGCGATCAGCAGGCTGACTTCCTCGCTGTGAAGTCGCTGCTGAACGGCTACCGCTTCAATCTGGAGGTACTGCGGCCGTGGAAGCGCGACCCCGGCTTCTATCTGGATCCCCTGATGCGGGTCGCCTTCACCGATCTGGGTGCAGGTGCGCAGGTGCGCGAGCGGCTGTCGGCGCAGCTCGCCGCCATTCCGCCGATGCTTTCGGCGGCCCGCGCCAACCTGACCGAGGCCGCTGGTGACTATGCTGACCTTGCGCTCTTCAACCTTGAGAACAGCGATGGGGTCAATCACTACCACCCCTACCGCGCCGTTCCGCCGCCCGGGATCATTGGCTGGTACGATGACCTCTTGGCGCGCAGTCGGGTCGATGCCCCTGAGCTTGAGCCGCAGGTTATGGCGGCGCGGGCCGCGATCATGGAGTTTCGCGACTGGCTGCGGGCCGAGCGCGGTCGCATGAATGCGCCAGCGGGCGTCGGTGCTGAGCGTTACGACTGGTACATCCGGCATGTGCGGATGATCCCTCTCTCGTCTGCGGAAATGCTGACGCTCGCCGAACGGGAGCACGAGCGCATGACCGCCGCGCTCGCCATTCTGCGCCACCGCAATCGCGACCTGCCGCAGCTTGAGCTGTCCACGAGCGCGCAAGAGCAGCAGGAGAAGGTTCGGCGAACCGACCAGCGCGTGCGCGAATTTCTCGTGCGCGAGGACATTATTACGATCCCTGAATTCGTGGGCGAACTGGGCAGCAATACGCCCTGGATCGAGCGGCCAGCCGGCCCGAATTTCTGGGAGCAGATCCAGTTTCGCGATCCGATCCCTGACCATCTCCACGCGGTCATCCCCGGCCACCGCTTCGATGCTGTGCTTGGCGAACGCGATAAGCGCCCGATCCGAGGCCGCTATAGCGACGGCGCGCGCGCCGAGGGCTGGGCGACTTATCTTGAGGAGGCGCTGATGCTGGCAGGGGCTACGCAGCACATGCCGCGCGCCGACGAGTTCATGGAGCTGTTCGGCATCTTCCGCGCGGCGCGTGTTCCGGCCGACATCGCCATGCAGCACAATCGCTGGAACGTCCGTGAGGCGGTGGACTATATGCGCGCAAAGACGCCTTGGCTCGACGAGGATGTGGCGCGCGTCGACGCGGAAATCTACCTGCGCCGCCCGCCCGGCTACGGGATCGCATATACGATCGGCAAGCTACAGATGGACGCGCTGCTGGCCGACCGCTCGCAGCAGCTGGGAGAGCGGTTTTCGCTGAGGGAATTCCACGACAGCTTCCTCGCCGCCGGCCGACTGCCGATCGCCCTCATCCGCTACGAAATGACGGGACTGGATGATGAGGTCGCGCTGTTCTGGAAGACCCCGCCTATCCCGCAGGAATAGGCGCAAATTGCGGCCCACCTCTGTGACCCAAACGCGCGGCCCAGCCTTCTCAGGATCATTTTCCTGAGAATGTTCTACTATTTGTGAGGAAGTGGAGCGGGTAGCGGGAATCGAACCCGCATAGCCAGCTTGGAAGGCTGGAGCTTTACCACTAAGCTATACCCGCTCGGGTTTCGCCGGTGCCCATGCCATTGAATCGCGCGGTGCGTCAATATCGGGGTGCGTCAGGCCGGCGCGTTCACTGCCATATTGTCGATGAGGCGCGTGTTGCCGATCCGGGCGGCGACCAGCAAGCGCGCGGGGGTCTTGCCCAAAGCGCCTAGCGGGGCCAGCGAGCGGCTGTCAGTCAGCGTAGCATAATCGATGCTGGCAAAGCCTGCCGCGAGGATGTCGGTCTGCAATCCTGCCAAAGCGCTTGCCACCTCGGCGCCGCCCTCGATTGCAGCGATGGCGGTCCGCATCGCGTGGGGCAGGGCTGCTGCCGCGCGGCGATCTTCGGGCGTAAGATAGCGATTGCGGCTGCTCATCGCCAAGCCGTCTGCCTCGCGCACGGTCGGCACGCCGATGATGGCGTCTACGTGCGGGCGGGTGAGGTCGAGGTCACGTGCCATGGTTCGGATCACGGCGAGCTGCTGGAAATCCTTTTCACCGAAGAACGCCATGTCGGGCTGCACCTGATTGAACAGCTTGCACACCACTGTCGCCACACCGTCGAAATGCCCCGGTCGGGCCGCGCCGCAAAGCCCGTCGCTTACGCCTGCGACCCCAATATTGGTGGCGAAGCCGGAGGGATACATTGCATCCACATCCGGCGCCCACAGCAGGGCGACACCTTCTGCCTCCAGCATAGCAGCGTCTTCCGCAAGTTGGCGGGGATAGGCATCCAGATCCTCGTTCACGCCGAACTGCTTGGGATTGACGAAGATGGATGCGACGACATGATTGGCCTCGGCCCGCGCACGGCGAACCAGCGTGAGGTGCCCGTCGTGCAGCGCGCCCATGGTCGGCACCAGCGCAACCGTCGCCCCGCCGTGTCCATCGGACGCCCGCAACTGTGCCAAAGCGGTTCTCAACATTTGCAGCGACTTGACCGTTTGCACCTGTGCGCCTCCAAGACTACACCAACACTCGTGCCCTAGCGGCGCAAGCTGTCCCATTTCAAGCCGATCCGCCCTCGGGCCCCGCGAAGAGACCGACCATGCCGCCCGCCTCGCGTGCTCAACCTGCCGAACCCGTGCTCGCGGGTCGCCGTCTGCGCAAGGGGCAGGCTCACCGGATCGTGTTCGCCAACGAGAAGGGCGGCACCGGCAAGTCGACCACGGCGGTCCATGTTGCGGTGGCGCTATCCTATCTCGGCGCGCGGGTGGCTTCGATCGATCTCGATCCGCGGCAACGCACCATGCACCGCTATATCGAGAACCGGCTGACCACGCTGGAACGGCGCGAGCTCACGCTGCCGACCCCCGATTGCGAGGTGTTTCGCGGCAATAGCACCGGCGATCTACTCGCCATGATCCGGCGGTTGGAGGCGAGCTGCGATTTCCTGATTATCGACAATCCGGGGCGCGATGATCCCTATGCGCGGATCGCGGTCGAGCAGGCCGATACGCTGGTCACGCCGATGAACGACAGTTTCGTCGATTTCGATCTGATCGGGCAGGTCGATGCGGAGACGTTCAAGGTCAAGAAGCTGTCCTTCTTTGCGGAGCTTATCTGGGAGGCCCGGATGAAGCGCAGCCGCATGACCATCGAACAGCAGCGCCCCGAAATGGACTGGATTGTGGTCAGGAACCGCACCGGCCACGTCGAGGCGCGCAACCAGGCGCGTCTGCACAAGGCGCTGGGCGAGATGGCCAAGCGGGTCGGCTTCCGGGTGACGCAGGGCCTTTCGGAGCGCGTGATCTATCGCGAGCTGTTCCCGTCCGGGCTGACGCTGCTCGACAAGGGGCATCTGGGTGAGCTCGGCACCAGCCACCTCATCGCGCGACAGGAACTGCGCGCGCTGGTCAAGGCGCTAAGCCTGCCTGCTTTTGATCGTGAGCAGGGTGAGCTGGAGATGGCATGAAGTACGTTCTGCTGATTGTCGTCGCGTGCGTGTTCTGCCGCTGGGCGCTGGGCAAGTGGCCGTGGGAATTCCTGCGCGCGCCCTCCACCCGCAGTCAGGCCGTCTTCCGGGCGCGTAAGCTGCTCGGGGTCGAGGCGGGGGCGGATCGTGACGCAATCATTCTCGCGCACCGCCGCCTGACCACGCTGGTGCATCCCGACAAGGGCGGCACCACCGCCGCGATGCAGGAAGCCAATGCCGCGCGCGATGTGCTGCTCGCTGAACTGCCGGACCCGCCGGCCATTTCGCCGGACGATGACCTGCCCCGCTAATCGGCGACCCCACTGATCCGGCCTGGCCGGAATATTTGTGCTGGCTAATCCGTTGATCGGACACGAATCCGCGCTATGCCGCGAGACCACAGCCTTCAATTCGAGCAGCAGCCATTCTAAGTGGCGCTGACAAAGCGGCAATGGAGTACATCTTGCCATGAAACACCAATTTCACCCGACCGTGCTGCGCGAATACGACATTCGCGGGATTATCGGCGAGACGCTGGGCGCGGATGACGCGCGCGCGATTGGCCGGGCGTTCGGCACCTTGCTGCGCGACGCGGGCGGCACCACCGTGGCGGTGGGCTATGACGGCCGGGTCAGCTCGCCGATGCTCGAACACGCGCTGGTTGAAGGCTTGACGGCGAGCGGCTGCGATGTGGTGCGGATTGGCATGGGGGCGACCCCGATGCTGTATTACGCCGAAGCCTCAGATGAAGAGGTGGATGGCGGCATTCAGATAACCGGCAGCCACAACCCCCCCAATTACAATGGCTTCAAGATGGTCTTTCAGGGGCGTCCGTTCTTCGGCGCCGATATCCAGAAGCTCGGGGAACTGGCAGCAGACGGGGCGTTCGCCAGCGGCACGGGCAACGTCACCACGCGCGACATCCTTGGCGCATATGTCGAGCGCCTGCTCGAAGGCCTCGCCGGGATCGATCCCGCCAAGCTTGAAGGGCTGCGCGTCGGCTGGGATGCCGGGAATGGCGCGGCCGGCCCCGCGCTCGAAGCGCTGGCGGCCCGGCTGCCGGGGGAACATCACCTGCTGTTCACTGAAGTTGACGGACATTTTCCCAATCACCATCCCGATCCGACTGTCGAAGCCAACCTGGCTGATCTGCGCGCGCTCGTCGCGGACAAGAACCTCGATTTCGGGGTCGCTTTCGACGGCGATGGCGACCGGATCGGTGCGATCGACGGCACCGGCCGGGTGATCTGGGGCGATCAGCTTTTGATGATCTACGCTGAGGACCTGCTCAAGAACCGCCCGCAGTCCACGATTATCGCCGATGTGAAGGCCAGCCGCGCACTGTTTGACCGGGTGGCGGAGCTGGGTGGCACACCGTTGATGTGGAAGACCGGCCATTCGCTCATAAAGTCCAAAATGAAGGAAACGGGCGCACCGCTCGCCGGGGAAATGAGCGGCCACGTATTTTTCGCGGACGAGTATTACGGCTTTGACGACGCGCTCTACGCAGGAATACGGTTGCTCGCGGCTTCGGCCCGGCTCGGCAAATCGGTGACCGAGCTGCGCGGTGCGATCCCGCCGATGCTCAACACCCCCGAATTGCGGTTCCAGGTCGATGAAGTCCGCAAGTTTGCCGCCATGGCCGAAATCGCCGGGCGGCTCACCACCAACCCCGGCCCTGAGGTCGAAAGCGTCAACGCCACCGATGGCGTGCGGGTCAATACGGCTGACGGCTGGTGGCTGCTGCGCGCATCGAACACGCAGGACGTGCTGGTCGCCCGCGCGGAGAGCGAGACGCCCGAGGGGCTCGAACGCCTGCTCGCACAGATCGATGCGCAGCTGGCCGCATCGGGGCTGGAGCGCGGGGAATCGGTCGGGCACTGATGAGCTTCACGCCCGCTTGCACGGTCGGAACGGCGACGCTCAAGGGCGCATGAGACGCCGGACTGGCGCGCGCTGCGCTGGTGCGGCAGTGATGTATTGAGAAACGGGAGAGATTCGATGAAGCACCTGATGCTGGCCGCCGCTGCTCTGATCGCCGTGCCGGGCGCGCTTGCCGCGCAGGACACAGCGCCTGAGGCGGCTGCTGTAAGCGGCGCAAACAGCGACGGGATGGCCGAAGCGATGGCGAAGCTGCGCGGCATGTTCCCCGCAGAGCCCCTCACCGCCGAGCAGCAGGCCCGCCTCCCCGCCGCCGAGCGTCTGATCGCGCGGATCATGCCCGAAGGCACCATGGCCGAGATGATCGACAAGATGATGGGCGGGGTCCTCGGCCCGATCATGGAGCTGGGCCCTGACGGCGCGGCAACAACCATCGCCCGGCAGATCGGCGTGGAGAGCTATGCGCTGGATCTCGACGAGGCGAAGGCGGGCGAGCTTGCCAACCTGTTCGATCCCGCCTGGCAGGAACGTCAGAAGCGCGAGGCGGCGCTGTTTCCCGAAATGATGCGCGACATGATGGCGACGATGGAGCCGACCATGCGCAAGGCGATGTCCGAGCTTTACGCGATCCGCTTTACGGACAGCGAACTGGCGGAGATCGACCGCTTCTTCGCCACCGCGACGGGGACCAAATATGCTCGCGAGTCCTTCCTGATGGCGAGCGATCCGCGGGTCGCGTCAGCCTCGATGGAAGCGATGCCGGCCATGATGGGCATGATCGGCGACATGGAGCGGCGCATGACCGAACGCACCGCCGATTTGCCTGCGGTGCGTAGCTTCGATTCGCTGTCCGCGGCGGAGCAGGCGAAGGTCGCCGAGCTGACCGGCTACAGCATTGACGAGATCAAGCAGAGCGTCGCGATGCGGCAGAGCGATGATGCTGCGCTCGAAGCGATGGCAACGGCTGCCGAGCAGCCCGACGAGTGACGTGAACCCGCCCGCACCTGGGCCCGACCCTGCCGTCCCACCGTTGCCGCCTGAGATCGCGGGGTGGTTTGCTGCGCGGGGTTGGCGGGTGCGGCGGCATCAGTGGGAGATGCTGGCCAAGGCGCGGGAGGGCGCGCATGCCTTGCTCGTTGCCGATACCGGGGCGGGCAAGACGCTGGCGGGGTTCCTGCCGACCTTGTGCGACTTTGCCCCCTCGGCCGGGACGGCGCCGGGGGACGGGCTGCACACGCTCTACGTCTCGCCGCTGAAGGCGTTGGCGCAGGATGTGAAGCGCAACCTGCTCACCCCGATCGAGGACATTGGCCTCCCCATCCGGGTCGAGACCCGCAGCGGCGATACGCCGTCTGACCGCAAGAAGCGCCAGCGCGAACGCCCGCCGCATATCCTGCTGACCACGCCGGAAAGCCTTTCGCTGCTGCTATCCTATCCCGAAAGCGCCGATATGTTCGCGGGGTTGAAGCGCATCGTGATCGACGAGGTTCACGCCTTCGCGACTGACAAGCGCGGCGACTTACTGGCGCTGTCGCTTGCCCGCGTGCACGCGCTCGCGCCGGAAGCCCAGCGGGTGGCGCTGTCGGCAACGCTCGCCAATCCGCGCGACTTTCAGGAATGGCTCGCCCCGCAAATGGGCGACGCGGGCGAAATTGCGACCGCTGCGCTGGTGCTGGGTGAGGAGGGCGCCGATCCCGAGGTTGAAATCCTGCTCCCCATCGAGGAGCGCGTGCCGTGGGGCGGCCATGCCGGGCGCTGGGCGGTCCCGCAGCTGTACGAGGCGATCAAGGCCAACCGCACCACGCTCGTCTTCACCAACACGCGCTTTCTCGCCGAGTTCATCTTCCAGTGCCTGTGGGAGGAAAACGAGGAGCACCTCCCCATCGGCATCCACCACGGCAGCCTCTCCACCGAAGCGCGGCGTAAGGTCGAAGAAGCGATGGCGCGCGGGGAATTGCGGGCGCTGGTGTGCACTGCCAGCCTCGATCTGGGGATCGACTGGGGGGAAATTGATCTGGTGGTGCAGATGGGCGCGCCGAAGGGGTCGTCGCGCCTGCTGCAACGGATCGGGCGGGCGGGCCACCGGCTCGACACGCCGAGCCGCGCGGTGCTGGTGCCCGGCAACCGCTTCGAATTTCTTGAAGCCATCGCCGCCAAGCAGGCGGTCGACGAAGGCCAGCGTGATGGCGAGGCGTTCCGGCCCGGCAGTCTGGATGTGCTCGCTCAGCACGTCATGGCCTGCGCCTGCGCTGCGCCGTTCCACGAGGACGCGCTGCTGGCCGAGATCAGGAGCGCGCTGGCCTATAGCTGGGTCGATCAGGCGACCTTCGCTCGCGTCCTGAGCTTCGTCTCGAACGGCGGCTATGCCCTGAAGGCCTATGATCGGTTCCAGCGGATCGTGCGGGCGCGGGACGGGACGTGGCGGCTCGCCCATCCCAATCAGGCGCAGCGGCACCGGATGAACGCCGGGATCATCGTCGATAGCGAGATGCTCACTGTGCGGTTCAAGAACGGCCGCAGTCTCGGCAAGGTCGAGGAACGCTTTGCTGCTCAGCTTTCGCCGGGTGACACCTTCTTCTTCGCCGGCATGAGCCTTGAGGTCGAAGGCGTGAAGGACATGGACGTTGTGGTGCGCGCCGCGAAAAAGTCTGCCACGATCCCGAGCTATGGCGGGCTGCGCCTGCCGCTCACCACCCACCTCTCCACCCGCGTTCAGGCCTTGCTGGCTGACCGGGCGGGGTGGGGGCAGTTTCCCGATGATGTGCGCGAATGGCTGGAGATGCAGGACTACCGCTCGCGCTTGCCCGCGCCGGGGGAGCTGCTGGTCGAAAGCTTCCCGCATGGGGGCAAGCATTACACCGCCTATTATACCTTCGAAGGCTGGAACGCGAACCAGAGCCTCGGGATGTTGATCACCCGGCGGATGGAAGACCGGGGCCTTCTCCCCGGCGGGTTTGTGGCGAATGACTATTGCCTCGCGGTCTGGGGATTACGCGCGGTGAACGATCCGGTGCCGCTGCTGTCGCCCGACATTCTGACCGATGAGTTTGTCGAATGGGTTACGGAAAGCCACCTGCTGCGCCGCGCGTTTCGCGAGGTCGCGGTGATCAGCGGATTGGTAGAACGCCAGCATCCCGGCCAGAAGAAGACCGGCAAGCAGGTCACCTTCTCGACCGATCTGATCTACGATGTGCTCAAGAAATACGAGCCTGACCATGTGCTGCTGGAAGCCGCTTGGGCCGATGCCCGCGCGCGGATGACGGACGTTGGCCGGCTGGCGGCGCTGCTGGAGCGGTCAGAGCGGGAACTGGTGCACGTCACCCTCGACCGCGTCTCACCACTGGCAGTGCCGGTGATGACGATGATTGGACGCGAGGCGGTGCCGCAGGGGGCGGTGGATGATGAACTGCTGCTCGAAGCCGAGGGCCTGATCGCGGCGGCGATGCGGCCTGACCTGCCGCTGGAGGGGGATTGACCCCTCCAGCGGCGCAAGTGGCTCAGAAGTCCCGATACCGTTCATTGCCGACGAAGGTGAAACCCTTGGCGCCTTCCTCGCGGATCAGAGCGATGGTTCTGGCAGCGGTGTTGTAGCTCGCGTGCTTGTCCGGGGCGAAGCGCAGCACTGCTGGCGTTGTCAGCTCGGCTGCGGCGGCCACCTGTGCGCGCAGGGCGTCTGCCGAGACGGTGGTGCCGTTCCATCCGAGGCGATCCGCGGCATCGATGGTGATGGTATTCTGGTCGAGTACCGGCAGGCTCGGTTTCTGGCGCTCACCCGGGAGATCGACCGGGGTGACGTTCATCTTCACCGGCATCGCGAGGATTATCACGATCAGCAGCACCAGCAGCACGTCGATGAAGGGTGTGACGTTCATTTCGCTGATCGGGCGGGGGCGGGGGGCGTAGAGGTTGGGCCGGGTCACGATATGCGGCATGTTCGCTCTCCTGATGCAGAGCGGGCCTGCGGGATGGCACCCGCTCTGACTGCCCAGAGAATATCGGAAAAAGAACAGGTTGCCTAACGCGTACCGGTACGGGGTCCGCTACCCATCATATCTACGGGCTTGATGTTCTTGAAATGTTTCACGTGAAACATTGAGCGGGACATAGATGCCCCCAAAGCAAAAAGGGGCGCCGCGAACCTGTCGCAGCGCCCCTTTTGATGATCGTATAACCGCTGCATAAGCGGGCGATAACCGGCCCAAGACCGGTCAACCACCGGGCCGAGGCCTTACTTGCCGAAGTTGCGGTACTTGTCGTTGCCGACGAAGCCGAACTTGGTCACGCCCGATCCCTTGATGTCGTTCAGCACCCGGGCCGACAGCGCATAGCTGGCCAGCGGCTCAGGTTCGAACTGCAGTTCGGGCTCGACCGCGAGGGTCAGGCTCTGCTGCAGAGTCGCCACCAGTTCGCCTTCAGTCAGCGGGGTGCCGTTCCACAGGATCTGGTCATTGACCGTCAGCACCACCTTATTCTTGACAGGATCGATCGGCGGCGGGTTGGTCGGCGGTTGCGGCGTCGGCAGGTCGATGTCGACCGAGTGGGTCGCCACCGGGATGGTGATGATGAACATGATCAGCAGAACGAGCAAAACGTCGATCAGCGGCGTCATGTTCATTTCCATCATCGGCTCGCCGTCAAGCTTGCCTCCAGACATTCCCATGTCAGTTACTCCTTAAGTTCGCTGGCAGGTCAGCCGTTCGGATCGACGGGGTTCGAAATGAACCCGACGACCGGATAGCCGGCGCGCTGGATGTTGTAGATCGTGCCTGCAACGCACTGCCACGGGGCGTTGACGTCGCCGCGGATGTGAACCTGCGGGATATCCTCAGGATTGGCCATCAGCGCTTCCGCACCGCCAGCCCGCTTGACGATGGCGTCAAGCTTCTTGAACGCCTGTTCCTGCAGCTCATCGGACGTCACCGGGGTGATGTTGTTGATGTACACCCGGCATTGGCCATTGCGCGAGGCACCGGCAAAGCCCGGCTGCCCGGCGCTGATACCGGCATCGTCAGTCGCGCTGACGGTGACGAGCAGGTTTTCGACCTTGTCCTTCGATTCCAGCGACTCGAAGACCGGAATTTCCAGCTTTTCGATAGTCTGGATCGCGACCGGAACCGCGATGAGGAAGATGATCAGGAGCACCAGCATCACGTCCACCAACGGCGTGGTGTTGATGTCGGACATGGGGGTATCGACCCCGCCTCCCGTAGAAATCGCCATTGTGAATTCCTAGCCTGTCAAAACATTGACTTGAAACGCCTACCCGGTTCCGCGGCCGTGGCAGGCCGTGAGCCGGGCAGTGGCGGGAGCGGCCACGAGGGACGCTCCCGCCGACTGTCGGCCATGACGATCAGGACTTGTTGAGCGTCGGGTTGGCGGCCGGCTTGGCAGCGGGCTTGGCGGCCGGAGCAGCCGCAACCACCGCCGGCTTCACGGCGCCGTTCGAGTTCATATAGGCCAGCAGATCGGTCGAGAAGGTGCTGAGCATCGCCGCGATCTTGCGGTTACGCGACTGCAGCCAGTTGAACGCGAACACTGCAGGCACAGCGACCAGAAGACCGATGGCGGTCATGATCAGCGCTTCACCGACGGGGCCAGCGACCTTGTCGATCGAGGCGTTACCGGCGATGCCGATGTTGATCAGCGCGCGGTAGATCCCGATCACGGTGCCGAGCAGACCAACGAACGGTGCGGTTGCACCGACGGTGGCGAGGAACGGCAGGCCGCCCGCGAGCACCGCGTTGATCGAATCTTCCGAACGCTGCAGCGAACCGTGCATGTAGTCATGCGATTCGAGCGCGTCGGTCATCTTGCCGTGCTCGTCCTGGGCCTTCACCGCATCGTCGGCGAGCTGGCGCCACGGGCCGTCCTTGTCCAGCTTGGTCGCGCCTTCCTTGAGGCTGCCGGCGCGCCAGAACTGGGTCTGCACGGCGTTGTACTGCTTCATCACCTTGTTCTGTTCGAACAGCTTGGTGAACATGATGTAGAACGAGCCGACCGACATGATCACCATGATGGCGAGGATCGACCAGGCAACCGGGCCGCCCTCACGCATGGCTTCGACGAAGCCGAACTTGCTTTCGGGCGCTGCATCAGCGGCGGCGGCGAGAAGATAAAGGTTCATTGCGAAAGTCCTTTTGAAAAATTGTCCCGTGGCGGGCGGCGCGGCGCCGCCTGCCGGATTGATCCGTCAGTTCAGCTTGTAGGTAATGCGCGTGGACCAGCTGGCGCTGATCGGGGTACCGGCGTCGTTCAGGGCCGGGTCGAACCGTCCGTAACGTTCAAGGTCCTTGCAGGCCGCAGCATCAAGGATGTCCGATCCGCTCGACGAGGTTACCGAACAGCCAGTGGCCTTGCCGTCAGCAGTCACGGTGACGCGCACGCCCACGGTACCTTCGATTTCTTCCTGCGCAGCACGGCGCGGGTAGTTATCCTGGATACGGGCGGCCCAGCTGCGCTGGTTCTTGGGCTGCACACCACGCGCCTTGGACGGCGGCTTGGCAACCGGCTCAGCAGGTCGCACCGGCTCCGGCGTCACATCAGGCCTACGGAATACCTCTTGAGGTGTTTCGCGCTGCGTGGTCTGGATCGGTGATTCCCGCGGCATTTCGATCAGCGATTCCGGCGCGTTGGGCGGCGGAGGCGAGACCGGCTCAGGGGTATCTGGCTCCGGCGGCGGCGGCTCATCCGGCTCTGGCGGCGGCTCCTCTTCCTTGACTTCCACAGTGGTCACACGTTCGATCGCCTCCTTGACGGCGTCGACGGCAAGAAAGACGACCATGCCCAGACCGACACTACCGACAATCGCGAGTGCGATAATCAGTGCGACAAGCTTGGGGCCGGTCAACCCTTGTTGTTGGCTAGCGTAGGACATCCAGCGCTTTCTCTCCAAATACTAGCCGATCACGAGGATCGGCAAACTCCCCACCCCCCGGCCATAACGGCAGGTTGGCAGATCCCGGTCATTTCGGTCCTCCCACGCCGGGACAAGAAATACGGGCCAGCGCAATACGCATGGCCCGAAACCTTCCCCGGCTGGTACATTCTGAGCAAAACAACCCAGTCTGCAACCTGAACTGTTCCCGCGGCAATGTCCCCAGTCCCGCGCAATCAGTCACCCGGGCTTTAACGGGCATCCCCTAGCCGATCAAACCCTTTTGCGGTTCATGGACAATTCACTGCGAGCCATGTGCAACAAGCGCTGCTAAACTGCGGTCAAGCGGTCGTTAGTCAGGGGCTGTCGCAGGGCCATAAGTTAAGGGTAAATTAATGCCGATTTTCAATACGCTGAAGGTATCGATCATGGCCACCGCAGGGCTTGCGCTGGTGCCGGTTGCGACCCACGCACAGGTGCCTTCGCCAATCTCTGCACCAGCCTTGGATGGGCCGACATATGCCGATCTGGCGACCTTTTCTGACGCTGCGGAACTGGTCATTCGGGCGCAGATTCGCCGCCAGACGACGCTCAAGCCCGATCGCGCGCCCGGTCTCGCACCGGGATTCGCACGGCTGTATATTGAAGCTGACACGCTTGCGCTAATCGCCGGGCGCAGCACGGTGGGCGGCACACTGGCCTACTTGGTTGACGTTCCGCTGGACGCCAAGGGCAAGGTTCCCAAGCTGAAAAAGCGCGAATTCCTGTTGTTCGCGCGCAGTGTTCCGGGCCGCGCGGGGGAAGTGCAGCTGGTCTCTCCCGGCGCGCAGCTGGCCTATACGCCGGAACTGGAAGCCCGCCTGCGTCCGATCCTGACCGAGCTTTACGCCGGGGCCAGCACGCCCCCCCGCATCACCGGGATCAGCGATGCCTTGGCAGTGCAGGGCACCTTGACCGGCGAATCGGAGACCCAGATCTTTCTGGCAACCGAAAACCGCTCGCCCGTGTCGATCACCGTGCTGCGCCGCCCGGGCCAGCGCCCGCAATGGGGCGTGTCGTGGGGCGAGATCATCGATTCGGCGGCGCGCCCGCCTGCGCCTGAGACCCTGCGCTGGTATCGCCTCGCCTGCGCACTGCCTGCGCAGTTGCCGAGCAACGCCAACCTCGCCCGCGAGCCGGAGGAGCGGCGGCTTGCTGCGGCGGATTATGCCTTCGTCCGTGAAGCGCTGGGGCCGTGTGTGCGGCGGATCACCAAAGGCTGATGGCGAGCATCCGCGCTTGACCGCAGGGTTTGCACGGTTAAGCGCCGCCGTCAGTCACTGATGGAGGACCGCTTGGCCGATACCGCCGCTCAACCGCCCCGCCCCAATCCCCTTCGTATTGCCATCGCCGGACTCGGCACGGTCGGCGCGGGCGTCATCCGCTTGCTCGACACCAACCGCGCCCTGATTGGCGCGCGCGCGGGCCGCGGGATCGAGGTCGTGGCGGTGAGCGCGCGGGACCGCGGCAAGGATCGCGGCGTCGATATCGCCCGCTTCGCGTGGGAAGACGACATGACCGCGCTTGCCCGGCGTGAAGATGTGGACGTCGTCGTGGAACTGGTCGGCGGCTCGGATGGCCCCGCGCTGGCGCTGTCGCGCGCGGCTTTGGGGGCTGGCAAGGGCCTCGTCACCGCCAACAAGGCGATGATCGCGCATCACGGGCTGGAACTGGCCGAACTCGCCGAGGCGAATGATGCCGCGCTGAAGTTCGAAGCGGCGGTGGGCGGGGGCATTCCGGTGATCAAAGGATTGCGCGAAGGCACTTCGGCCAACGCGCTCACCAAGGTTTACGGCATCCTCAACGGCACCTGCAATTATATCCTGTCGGAGATGGAAGCGACCGGCGCGGACTTTGCCAACGTGCTCGCCGATGCGCAGCGGCTGGGCTTTGCCGAGGCCGATCCCGCGTTCGATATCGAAGGCGTGGATGCGGCGCACAAGCTGGCGATCCTTGCCGCCATCGGGTTCGGCACGCGGGTCGATTTTGCAGGCGTGCGGGTCAATGGCATCACGCAGGTCCGCGCTGCCGACATTGCGCAGGCTGCGGCGCTTGGCTTCGTCATTCGCCTGATCGGTGAGGCGGATGTGGAGGAGACGCCTGACGGCCCCCGCCTGCTCCAGCGCGTGCGCCCGTGTCTGGTTGCCCGGGGCCACCCCCTCAGCGCGGTCGATGGGCCGACCAACGCGGTCGTGGCCGAGGGCAATTTCTCCGGCCGTCTCCTGTTTCAGGGCGCCGGCGCAGGCGACGGGCCGACCGCGAGCGCTGTGGCCGCCGACCTCATCGATATTGCCCGCGACGAAGTGGGCGCGCCCTTCTCGATCCCCAGTGCGCAGCTCGCCGCGATGCCGCCTGCCGAGCCCGGCCACCGTACCGAGCGCACCTATATTCGTTTCATGGTCAAGGACCGCCCCGGCGTGCTCGCCGAACTCACGGCCGCGCTGCGGGACGGGGACGTCTCGATCGAGAGCTTGATCCAGCAGGGCCGTTCACAAAGCGGGGGCGAGGTGATGGTGGCGATGGTGACGCACGAAGGGCCGGAACGCTGCGTGACGAAGGCGCTGGCGCTGCTCGAAGGCTCGGACAGTCTGACGGGTGAGCCACTGGTGCTGCCGATCCTGCCTTTGTAACTCACGACTATTGCTTCGGCCCTGCCGCCTCCGGCAACCCCAACGCGGCCTCGATCCGCCCGCGCTCCTCGGCGGACAGCGGCGCATTGTCCTCCTCGACCGGCTTCAACCCCTGCGCCACGCGCTCCGCGTCCGATCCTTCGGGCGGGCGCGGGATCGCTTCGACGTCGATGATCAGGGCCGGGTCTTTGGGGCAGGGCGGGATCAAGCATAGTCCGCTGACGGTCGCAGGCCCGCGGAAGATGCCCGGCCCGGCGACATCGGGCGGGGGCAGGGTCCCGGCGTTCTGCGTGCGCTCTGCATAGTCTTTCAGCCACGCCTCACGGCTGCCGCTGTACAGCTGGCTGGTGTCGGCGGGCAGCTCGCGGCACACCACGATTTCGCCCGCAACCACCCCGGCCTCGCGCTGGTTCTCGCAGTCCTTCAGTTCGGCGGCATTGGCCGCTTCAGATTGGGTGGGCGGGGCGAGGATGTCGATGGTCTGCGGCGGATCGCTCGCCCACTCATCGTCGCCGAGGTCGATGGGGATGCGTTCGGGCGGCGTCTCGGCTGTGGTTGGCGGCGGAGAGCGGGGCGGCAGGCGGGAGGCTTGCCCTTGCCCCTGCATCGGGCGATCCATCTGACCCTGGGGTTGAGCGCTGGCGGCCACCAACACCGCCGCGACAAGGCTCAGCCACACCACCGCGCCGCGCCCTAACCGCCCTTCTTCTTCGGACGCGGGGGTGCGCTGGTCTTGATTCCCGCAGCTTCGCGTCGGGCCCGTTCTTCTTCCTCGGTCAGTTCGCGGTCCTCGCCCAGCGGCGGGAGGCCACGCGCCATGCGATCCGCGTCCGATCCGGCGGGGGCGGCGGGCAGGGCGTCGAAATCGACGGTGATCGCCACCGGCGGCGGCTTGCCGAACCCGATGCCCTTGCCGTTGTCGGGAATCCCGAAAGCCTCGGGCGCACGCGGCGCGCCCTTCAGCATGGTCTCCTGAGCGTAGCGTTTCTGTGTCGCATCGCGGTCCCCGGTCAGCGGGTTTTCGCCATTATTGCCGGTTTCGCGGCACACCACGATCTCGCCGCTGATCGTGCCCGCATCGGCATCATCGCGGCATTCCTGAAGCTGCGCCTGATTAACCTCACCGCGCGGGACCGTGACCATCAGGTTGACGCGTGGGGGTGCGGGCGGCCCGGCGGGTGCGGGCGTCGGGGCCGGAGTCGGCTCGGCAGCAGGTGCATTTGTCGCCGCCGTGTCATCCTGCGCGGCCAAGGGCGCGGCGACAATTGCCGCAAAAGCCGTCAGGCCGAGGCGAAAACGGGGACCGACAGGTGTTGCATTGCTCGACAAACCCGTCTCCATCCGCTTAAGCGCCAAGGCATTCCAAAGGTAGCTGCAACAAAAGCAATAAAGGGCTGAATTGCGCATGAACTCCGCCACCGATACCGACCTCACCATCGCCGAGCAAGCCGCAGCCGACAATGCGATCCAGCGCGTGCTGGTGCTGGAAATGGTGCGCGTCACCGAAGCGGCCGCCATTGCGGCGGCGCAATTGATCGGACGCGGAGATGAAAAGGCGGCTGATGCCGCAGCTGTGGAAGCCATGCGCCGCGCCTTCGACAACCTCTACATGGACGGCACCGTGGTGATCGGTGAGGGCGAGCGTGACGAGGCCCCGATGCTGTTCATCGGCGAAAAGGTCGGCATGGGCAAAGGCCCCAAGATCGACATCGCACTCGACCCGCTGGAAGGCACCACCATCACGGCGAAGGCTGGCCCCAATGCGCTCGCGGTGCTGGCAGCGGCCGAAGAGGGCTGCCTGCTCAACGCGCCCGATGTGTACATGGACAAGCTCGCGGTCGGCCCTGGCTATCCCGAAGGCATCATCGACCTCGCCAAATCGCCGACCGAAAACGTCATGGCCGTGGCCTCGGCCAAGGGCGTGAAGCCCAGCGAGATCAATGTCTGCGTGCTCGACCGTCCGCGCCATGCGGAACTGATCGCGGAACTGCGCAGCATCGGCTGCGGCGTGGTGCTGATCGGTGACGGCGACGTTGCCGGTGTGATCGCGGTGACGGACGAGGAAACCACCATCGACCTCTACATGGGCCAGGGCGGCGCGCCTGAAGGCGTGCTGGCGGCAGCCGCGCTGCGCTGCGTCGGCGGGCAGTTCAACGGCCGGCTGGTGTTCCGCAACGACGACGAAAAGGCCCGCGCGCGTAAGTGGGGGATCGAGGATCTGAACCGGATCTACAAGCTCGAAGACCTTGCCAAGGGCGACTGCATCTTCGCCGCGACCGGCGTGACGGATGGTTCGCTGCTGAGCGGCGTGAAGCGCCGCCGCAAGCACACCGGCGAGATGATCCTGACGACCGAAAGCGTGGTGATGCGCGCGAGTTCTGGCACCGTCAGGTGGATCAAGGGCGAGCACCGGATCGGTTAAGCACGCCTACTCTACCAGCGCGCGTTGGCGGGGCTCCGGCCTGCTGGGTGCCGCTGCGGGCGCAGCAAGCAGGTCGCCAAGGGTCAGCGGCTCGGCGATCAGGCTCGGGTGCGGGGAATAGCCGTCGTGCCAGTATTTGGTGTCGATGATGTCGCGTGCGATGCTCATCCCGAAGAACCGGCGCGGCCGGGGGGAGCGGTTGTCCGGCCCTGCATGCAGCAGGTCGCTGCGGTAAAGGATCACCGTGCCCTTGCGCGGCGCGACCTGCACCAGCTGGAAGCGCTCGTTTAGAACCGCGCGCTCGCGCCGCAGCCGCCACAGGGTGCCGGGGCTGCAATGGCGCAGGCTGAACTGCGAATTCTTGCCGAGCAGGAAGCGCAGGATGTTGGGTTGGTGCTGATCCCACAGGCGCGAAAACACCCGGTCGCGGAATTCTCCCGGAGCCAACGGCGCCTCGGACGATCCGCGCATCCGCCACAGCTTGGCAAGATTGTGCCGGAAGATGCCCGCATTGCAGCGCGTGCGGAACAGCTCCATGCGCCGATAGGCCCCGCCGCCATGCTGGTAATCCGCCCCGCCATACTGGTGCGTCCCCGGCACAAACACTGTGCCCCCCTGCTCGGGTGACACATCCTCAAGCGCCGCGAACATGCTGATCACGCCCGCCGGATCGCGGTGGATATATTGGTGCGAGGAGCCGAGATAGCTGGTGAAGGTTGCAATCTCGAGCACGTTGCGTGTCCCGCCACAATACTCCGTGAGCACGCCCTCCAGCCGCTGCGCCAGCGTGGCGGCAAAGCGCGTGACCCGGGGGTTTGACGGCAGCGAGCAGAAATCGCGCCGGACATAGAGATTGTCGGTCTCGCTGGCGAAGGCGCTGCGAGCGCGATCGGGATCGGCGATGGTCTGGTGCACCAGCTCAAGCCCCGTTTCGGCCTCGCTGTTGGATAGCAACCCGGTGATAACCACGAGCCCATGTGCGTCCATCATGGCGAGCGCTTGGGCGATGCAAGCATCGGTGAGCCGCCCCTCAGCGTCGAGCGCTGCGGGTACTTCATAGGCCGAGGTGTCGTTGGAGATGCGCAATCCGTCCATGCTGCTAGTATGGCAGGGGAAGTTCACCATCGGGTAAATACGGCGATGACGGCTTTGGCCTCGCTTTCGCCGGAAGCGGACATGCGAGACCCTGTTGCAGATGGAGGGGCGCTCCGGCACATTCCTGCGATGGGCGGGTGTGTTTGGGGAGTAAGCCACGTGGCATCGCAATCCGGGGGCACGGCCAGGACGCCCAGCAAGTTTGCGCGGAGCTGGTGTGCCCCACTGGCGCTGTTGTTGCTGATCCAGCCCGCTTGCGCATGGGCGGACGCGGGCTTCGTCCACCCCGGCGCCATGAACAGTGCCGAAGGTCTGGGCGATGTCGCAGTGCAAGTCGCGCTGGGCCGGGAGCCGTGGACCAGCGAGCTGCGCGAGGTAGAGGACCTCGCGGTTCCGGATCTTGCTGCGATTCTGCGCATCAACCCGCGCGATGACGTTCAGGCCAACGCGTCCAAGCGCCTTGCGATCAGCACCTATGCCCATGCGCTTGTCTGGCGCTTGACGGGATCGAAGCGGCATGGCCGCGAGGCGCTTCGCCTGCTTGATGGTTGGGCCAGGTTCTCCGGGTTCACCGGGGGCACCGATCAGGACAAGCTGCAAGCAGGGTGGCTCGGGTCGTTGCTGGGGGAGGCTGCGGAGATCATGCGGGAGCATCCGCACTGGTCGGCGCGCCGGACAACGGCTTTACAAGCGATGTTCCGGCGTAGCTTCTACCCGCATCTGGTGCGGGCCAGTCCATGGAACGGAAATGTCGATCTGACGCAGATCAACGCCTTGCTCGCAATCGCGGTTTTCAACGAGGACCGGGCCGCATTCGATAGGGGCGTCGAGCGGTTGGAACGGCGCAGCGCGGCCTATTTCTATCTGCAATCAGCCGGCCTGCCGCCCCCGATCGATGGCGATGGCGGCAATATCAGCGCCTTCTGGTCGCACCCGGTGCGCTGGGTTGACGGGCTGACGCAGGAAACCTGCCGCGACAATGGTCATCACGCGCAATACGGTCTCGCCTCCGCCTTGCATTCCGCGGAAATCGCGTGGAACCAAGGCGTTGATGTCTATTCCCGGCAGGCGGAGCGGTATGTCGCGGCGATGGAGCTTTTGTCTCAGCAACTGCTGACCGGCGACATGCAGGGGGTCTGCACCAATCCGGCGGCGACCCGCAACGTTTTCGATACTTTCGAAGTCGGTTTTAATCACTTCCATCACCGCATGGGTATGGCGCTGCCCCACACCCGGCGGCTGATCATCGAACGGGTCAGACCGCATGGCCTGTCCGACTGGAATATCTTCTACGAAACCCTGACCCACGCCGAGTAGGGGAGCCGAGTAGGGGAGCCGAGTAGGGCTGCGAAAAGAAAAACCCCGGCGGATCGCTCCGCCGGGGTTTTCTTGTTCTGGTTCTTGGGACGCCTCGGGCGAAGCCCGAGTCGTCAGACGGAGCTGCGCCCCGCTGGCCGGCCTGCGGCGTGGACGGGTCAGCTTTTGCTGGCCCGCCCGCCTTAGGTCAGAAGCCCATGCCGCCCATGTCGGGCATCGGGGGCGAAGCCGGCTTGTCGTCCGGACGCTCGACAATCGCCGCTTCCGTGGTGATCAAGAGGCCAGCAACCGAAGCCGCATCCTGCAGCGCGGTGCGCACGACCTTGGTCGGGTCGATCACGCCGGCCTTCACCAGGTTTTCGTACACGTCGGTCGCTGCGTTGAAGCCCTGCGTTTCGTCATCTTCGCGCAGCAGGTTGCCTGCAACGACGGCGCCATCATGGCCGGCGTTCTGAGCGATCTGCTTGATCGGGGCGGTGATCGCCTTGCGGATGATGTCGATGCCGCGGGTCTGGTCTTCGTTCGCGCCCTTGAGGCCTTCAAGAGCCTTGGTGGCGTACAGCAGAGCCGTACCGCCGCCGGGGACGATGCCTTCTTCAACCGCAGCGCGGGTTGCATGAAGCGCGTCATCAACGCGGTCCTTGCGCTCCTTCACTTCGACTTCGGTCGCGCCGCCAACCTTGATCACGGCCACGCCGCCAGCAAGCTTGGCAAGACGCTCCTGCAGCTTCTCACGGTCGTAATCGCTCGAGGTGTTGTCGATCTGGGTGCGGATTTCGGCCACGCGCGCCTTGATGTCGTCGGCAGCGCCGGCGCCATCGACGATGGTGGTGTTGTCCTTGTCGATCGAGACCTTCTTGGCCTGACCGAGCATACCCACGGTGACGTTCTCAAGCTTGATGCCGAGGTCTTCGCTGATCATCTCACCCTTGGTGAGGATCGCGATGTCCTGCAGCATCGCCTTGCGACGATCGCCGAAGCCCGGAGCCTTGACGGCCGCAACCTTGAGGCCGCCGCGCAGCTTGTTGACCACGAGGGTCGCCAGCGCTTCGCCTTCAATGTCTTCGGCGATGATGAGGAGCGGACGGCCCGACTGCACCACAGCTTCGAGGATCGGCAGCATCGCCTGCAGGTTCGACAGCTTCTTTTCGTGGATCAGGATGTAGGGGTTATCCAGTTCCACGGTCATCTTGTCGGGGTTGGTGATGAAGTAGGGCGACAGGTAACCGCGGTCGAACTGCATGCCTTCGACGACATCGAGTTCGAACTCGAGGCCCTTGGCTTCTTCGACGGTGATCACGCCTTCCTTGCCGACCTTCTCCATGGCTTCGGCGATCTTCTCGCCGACTTCACGGTCACCATTGGCCGAGATGATCCCGACCTGGGCGATTTCCGAGCTGTCCGAGACGTCCTTGGAACGGCTCTTGAGGTTTTCGACCACGGCGAGCACGGCCTGATCGATCCCGCGCTTGAGATCCATCGGGTTCATGCCAGCGGCAACCGACTTCATGCCTTCGGTGACGATGGCCTGAGCCAGCACGGTGGCGGTGGTGGTGCCGTCACCGGCGCTGTCGTTCGCCTTGCTGGCGACTTCGCGCAGCATCTGGGCGCCCATGTTCTCGAACTTGTCCTTGAGTTCGATTTCCTTGGCGACGGTGACGCCGTCCTTGGTGATGCGGGGTGCGCCGAAGCTCTTGTCGATGACGACATTGCGGCCCTTGGGGCCCAAGGTCACCTTGACGGCGTTGGCGAGGATATCGACGCCGCGAAGAATGCCTTCGCGGGCTTCGCGGCCGAACTTTACGTCCTTGGCTGCCATGATAGTTTCTCCTGAGATGAGGTTACGAGTTGAAAGAAGCGATGGTAATCAGTGGCTTCAGCCCATGATCCCCATGATGTCGCTTTCCTTCATGATCAGCAGGTCTTCGCCGCCAATCTTGACTTCGGTGCCCGACCACTTGCCGAACAGGACGCGGTCGCCGACCTTGACGTCGAGCGCGATGCGCGCGCCAGAATCGTCGCGGTTGCCTTCGCCAACGGCGATGACTTCACCTTCGCTCGGTTTTTCCTGAGCGCTATCGGGGATAATGATGCCGCCAGCGGTCTTCTGGTCGGCTTCGATGCGACGGACCACAACGCGGTCGTGCAGCGGACGAAATGCCATTGTTATGACCTTTCCTTAAATGGGTGAGGTTGCTTGGCACTCTCCCTCTGAGAGTGCCGACGGGGAGGCATTTGGTCGTGGGGGACGAATGAATCAACCCCTCGGCCCGCAAAAAATTTCACGCGTCGGGTGAATTTGCCGCCGGGGTGGCCAGCGCCAGCTTGCTTCGTTATCGAACCGGCTTCGCCCCATACTTTCCCGCTGCGCCCCCTGCGCGGCCTCGTCACCTGGAGCCTGTTCGCCCGATGAGTGCCCCCAAGCTTCCGCCCAAAATCGCCACCCGGCTTGGCGACGAGATCGATATGGCCACCCGCGCCTGGCAGTGGCTCATGGACAGCATCCCGCAGATCGCGGGCGCAATCGCGGTGCTGGTCATCGGCGTGATTCTGGCGCGGCTGCTGTCGCGCGGGGCGGACCGCGCCTTGACCCGGTCGGGCCGGATCGAGCCGACGGTGGCAAAGTTCCTCAGCAACATCATCAAGTACGCTCTGTGGGTGGTGGTCGCCGTAACCGTGCTGACCCAGTTCGGGGTGCAGACAACCAGCATCATAGCAGCCCTTGGCGGTCTGGCGCTGGCGGTAGGCCTCGCGCTGCAAGGCACGCTCAGCAATGTCGCGGCGGGGGTGATGATCCTGATCCAGCGACCGTTCCGGGTGGGGGAGGCGATTACGGCGGGCATCGTCACCGGCACCGTGCAGGCGATCGGCCTGTTTACGACCGAGATCCTGCAATATGACGGGCTCTACGTGATGGTCCCCAATAACGAGCTGTGGAACAAGCCGATCGTCAATTACTCGCGGATGCCGACGCGGCGGTTCGAGCTGCTGGTCGGGATCGGCTATAGCGACAGCATCGAGCACGCGCGCCGCGAAATGCTGGCGCTGGCCGACGCCGATCAGCGTGTGCTGTCCGAACCGGCACCGGTCGTGTTCGTTTCGGCTCTTGCCGACAGCGCGGTGACGATGGGGATGCGGGTGTGGTGCAAGACCGAAGATTATCTCGGCCTGTCATGGGCACTGACCGAGGCCGCCAAGATCCGCTTCGACGACAAGGGCATCTCGATCCCCTTCCCGCAGCAAGAGGTGCACCACATCACCGAACCGGCGAAGAAAAAGCCTAAGGCGTCAGCTGCCCCCGCGTCAGACCCAAAACCTCGCGGCGATTCCAGCGCCAGATAAGCCCAGCGGCGGCAAAGAACAGCCCGGTCGCCAGCCCGATCCACACACCGGTGCCTTCAAGGGGGGTGAAGAACCCGAGCCCCACCGACATACCGATCCCCGGCACCCAGTAGCTGAAGATCGCGATCCACATCGGGATGCGGGTGTCCTGCAATCCCCTCAGCGCTCCGGCCGCGACCGCTTGCACCCCGTCGGCCAGCTGGAAGATCGCGGCCAGCACCAGATATTGGAGCGCAAAGGCCACCAGCGCCGCATTGGCAGGGGCGTCCGGATCGACATAGATGCGCAGCAACAGTTCGGGGAACAGGATCATGGAGCCCGCCGTCAGCGTCATGAAGCCCGCGCCGATTGCCAGGGCGACCCAGCCCGCGCGGCCCGCAGCCACACGGTCGTGCGCGCCGTAGTGGTAGCCGACCCGGATCGCCGCGGCCTGCCCCACCCCGAACGGAACCTGAAACGCGAGGGCCGCCAATTGCAGCGCGACCGTGTGCCCGGCCAGCTCGGCCGCGCCGAACCGCCCCATCAGGAACGCCGCCGCGCCGAAAATGCCGGCCTCGGCGGTGATCGTCAGGGCAATCGGGGTGCCGATCACGACAATCTGCCGGAACCGCGCCCAATCGGGTGCCCAGATCCGGCCGAAGACGTGGTAGCGGTGCAGCCGCCGGTCCATCCGGATCGCCGCGACATAGGCCCCCAGCGTGAAGAACGCGGTGATGATCGTCGCCACGGCTGCGCCGGCCAGTCCCATCTCGGGCGCGCCGAACTTGCCGAAGATGAAGACATAATTGGCCCCGGCATTGACGAAGATGCCCAGCCCGGTGATCGCGGTCGCAAAGATCGGGCGGCCCAGCGCCGAGACGAAATTACGCAGCACCCCTGCCAGCAGCATCGGCACCATCGAGAAGACAATCACATTGTTGTATTCGTTGGCCAGCGTGCGAATGCCTGACTGCTGGCCCGAAACCGCCATGATCGGATCCAGCATTAGGCATAGTCCCATGCCTCCGATCCCGGCGATCACCGCCAGCCACAGCGCCATCCGCACCGATCGTCTCACGGGTCGCAATGCGGGGCCGCGCGCGCCGATGGCCTCGGCAATCAGCGGCGCAACTGCTCCGGTGAGGCCGGTCAGCGCCCACAGCACCAGCCCGAACAAAGACACAGCCAAGGCCGATCCGGCCAATTGCTGCTCGCCAAGCCGGGCGATGAAGATAACGTCGACGGCATAGGTCAGCATCTGCAACAGATTGGCAGCCGCCAGCGGCCCCGCGAGCCCGAGGGTCGCGCGCAGTTCCTGCCCCCAGCTGGGCGTGTGAAGGGTGTGTGCCTGTTGCATGATCGGTTCGTTACCCGCCAGCTGGCGAGCCGGCCCGGATAGGCGCGGCGGCGATTCGGGGGAAGGGCAAATACCGCCGCCTAGGGAAAGGTGTCAGCGCGGCTGTGCTGCGGCGGGGGGAGGCGGCGCAGGCAGAGGGCCGCAAAAAGGGCGACGCCATCGCTGGCGCCGCCCTCCTATCTGCGAGTGCTTCAAGACACCCGCAAAACTTGCGATGAAGATTACTTGAGTTCGACGGTGCCGCCGGCTTCTTCGATCTTCTTCTTGATGTCTTCGGCTTCCGCCTTGTTGACGCCTTCCTTGATGGCCTTCGGAGCCGATTCCACGAGGGTCTTGGCTTCGGTCAGGCCCAGGCCGGTGATGGCGCGGACTTCCTTGATGACTTGGATCTTCTTCCCGCCGTCGCCGGTCAGGATGACGTCGAATTCGGTCTGCTCTTCGACAGCTTCGGCAGCAGCGGCCGGGCCAGCGGCAACCGCGACAGCAGCAGCGGCGCTCACGCCCCATGCTTCTTCGAGGGCCTTGGCAAGGTCAGCCGCCTCGAGGACGGTCAGCTTCGAAAGTTCTTCAACAAGCTTGGCGATATCGGCCATGATGGTTCACTCCAAATTGTGGCGGGGCAAATGCGCCCCAATAGATTGTTTCGTAAAACGAAAAACGTCTCTTAGGCTGCCTTGTCCGCGTAAGCGGCAAACACACGAGCGACCTTCGCGGCGGGTGCGGTAACGACCTGGGCGATCTTCGTCGCAGGTGCGTTGACCAGACCGATGAGCTTGGCGCGCAGTTCGTCGAGGCTGGGCATCGAGGCAAGTGCCCGGATGCCGGCTTCGTCGAGAACGACCGAACCCATCGAACCGCCGACGATTTCGAGCTTGTCATTCGTCTTGGCGAATTCGACAGCGGCCTTGGCAGCCGCGACCGGGTCAGTCGACCAGGCCAGCCCGACCGGGCCAGTGAGCATGTCACTGATCCCGACATAGTCGGTGTTTTCAAGAGCGAGATTGGCGAGACGGTTCTTCGCAACCTTATAGGTGGCGCCAGCATCGCGCATCTTCAGACGCAGGGCAGTGGACTGAGCCACCGTCATGCCGAGGTTGCGGGTGACGACCACCACACTGACCTCGTTGAAGACCGCATTGAGCTGGGCAACCGCGTCGGCTTTCTGCGAACGATCCATGCCATACTCCTTCACAAATGATCGGGCAGGATGGCTCCTGCACGATCGGCTACGTTTGTCCGCGCACGGCGCCGAAGCTCCGAACACGGGCGAGTCCGTCGAAAGGGAAGGAGGGTGTGCGCCAGCATCATGGCAGGCACGCGAGCATGCAGCGTAAGGCTGCCTGCGAAATCTCGTTTCCCCGTCTAGGCTGGAAATTAAGAAGGCCCAATTGCCTTCACCAACGGTCTCGGACGGATGACCCCCTAATGGATCGCGGCGGCCAATAAGGATTTGCCAGCGCGGGTCAAGCAAAAGCAGCGAGTCCCCGCCATCAATGCTGTGAGCCCCCGCGGAGGCGGGGCCCCCAGTCGGAGTGGCGCAAGCCATCCTGCGGTCCCCGCCTGCGCGGGGAATCGCATTGGGCCGCTACTCCGCTTCGTAAGCGAGCAGATCGCCCGGCTGGCACTCCAGCTCGCGGCAAATCGCGGCGAGGGTGGAGAAACGGATCGCCTTGGCCTTGCCGGTCTTGAGGATCGACAGGTTGGCCAGCGTCAGATCGACCCGTTCGGCCAGTTCGGTCAGCGTCATGCGGCGGGCATAGAGCAGGTCGTCGAGCTTCACCATGATGCGGGTTCCTTCGAGATCATCGTTGATGGGGGGCATCACACGGTTCCTTCCAGGTCTTCGCGCATCGCTGCGCCGTGGCGGAACACGCGGGCGAGGATGAACAGGATGATGACGAGGAGGATCCCGCTAAGGTCGATGCCGCTGCTGACTTCGATATGAGAGCTTTCGCCCAGATCATCCGCAAGCTCGACCAGATCGAGCGCCAGTGGGATCGCGGCCAGCACCAGCAGCTGCACACCCAGCATCAACCATGCCATCAGGCTCAGCCCTTTCCGCGTTGACCGGCACGAAGGGATCGCCTTCGCCTACGGTGTTGATGATCGCGCGCAGCCGGCCGAAGAAGACGAACAGCGTGGCGACGATCGCGAGCCCGATCAGCATGACGCCGATCATGGTGAGCGTCGGGAAGACGACACCCTTGAAATCCGGGTCGGCCAGCATGTCGGCCTGAATGGTGTCCTGGAAGAAGGCGATGGCGCCGAGGGCGATGAGCAGCGCGGCGGCGCCGATCACCATTGCGCCTTGCATCATAACAGTCACGACCTTGCCGGCGAGCAGCAGGAGGTCGGAGGTTCTATCGGGCTTGGTCATGGGACAGCTCCTGTTAGCGGGCGTCAGGCCAGATCGGGCAGGTTGAGCGCGACGGGGGCGGCGGCCTGAGCGGACGGGACAGTGACGATCGCGCCGATCGACGCGAGCGAAAGGACGAGGGCAGCGCAGGCGGCAAGCGCGGTGTTGGCAATGCGGTTCATATCGATTTCCTTGGTTGGGCACATCGTGATTCGATAAAACCTCTCTAATCCGATTCGCGGCATATCGTCAATCAATAATATTGAAAAACGATATTGCGCGCATTGATATTCGGAGATGTTCGGGTTCTGCGATGAGATGCGGAGGCCTGGCGTTGACAGAGGGGGGGTGCAATCCTACATGCGCCCCTCACGCCAGCTTCGAGCAAGACCGATTCAAACGCGGGGATCGGTCCCGAAATGGAAGCGGCGCATAGCCACTCTCGCGATGCAAACAGAATGCTGCTGCCAGCGCCCACCGAACGGGGGGTGATAGGCATGCGGCGTTTTTGCGTCGGAACTGGCAAGCTTTCCGCGTGGAACGATAGCGATATTCCCCGTCCGCGCGAGCCTCTCTCGCGTGGCCCAATCAAAGAGGCCTACTCCTCCATGGCAACCAAGGCGAAGCCGCCCGTCACTCGCAGCCGCAAGGCGCAGGGCACCGCTAAGAAGCGCATCCGCAAGATCTTCGGCGACATCCACGAAGTGGTGCAGATGCCGAACCTGATCGAGGTTCAGCGCGAAAGCTACGAGCAGTTCCTGCGGTCAGACAAGGCGACGGGTTACGTCTCGGGCCTCGAAAAGACCCTGCGCTCGGTGTTCCCGATCCGCGATTTCGCCGGCACCGCCGAGCTTGATTTCGTGCATTACGAACTCGAAGAGCCCAAGTACGACACCACCGAGTGCCGTCAGCGCGGCATCACCTATGCCGCCCCGATGAAGGTCACACTGCGCCTCATCGTGTTCGAGGTGGATAGCGAAACCGAAACCCGCTCGGTCCTCGATATCAAGGAGCAGGACGTCTACATGGGCGACATGCCCCTGATGACGGACAACGGTACCTTCATCATCAACGGCACCGAGCGTGTGATCGTATCGCAGATGCACCGTTCGCCGGGCGTGCTGTTCGATCACGATCGCGGCAAGACGCACTCGTCGGGCAAGCTGCTGTTTGCGGCCCGCGTGATCCCCTATCGCGGTTCGTGGCTCGATTTCGAATTCGACGCCAAGGACATCGTCAACGTCCGTATCGACCGCAAGCGCAAGCTGCCGGTTACGGCGCTGCTGTATTCGCTCGGTCTCGATGCCGAAGATATCCTGCATCACTTCTACAACACCGTGGTGTGGGAACGCGCCAAGGATGGCTGGAAGATTCCGTTTCAGGCCGAAGCCTGGCGCAATGCCAAGCCGACCTTCGCGCTGGTCGATGCTGCCACTGGTGAGGAAGTGTTCCCCGCTGGCCTCAAGATCTCGCCGCGCGCTGCCAACAAGGCCGCCAAGGATGGCCTGAAGGAACTGCTGCTCCCGACCGAGGAAGTCGTCAGCCGCTACGCAGCGGGTGACATGATCGACGAGAGCACGGGCCGCATCTACATCGAAGCTGGCGATGAAGTGACGCTTGAGCACATCGAAACGCTCGACAAGGCCGGGATCGATACCCTGCCGTTGCTCGACATCGATGAAATCAACACCGGTCCGTGGATCCGCAACACGCTGAAGGCCGACAAGGCCGAGAACCGCGACGAAGGTCTCGAAGCGATCTACAAGGTCATGCGTCCGGGCGAACCGCCGACGAAGGAAACTGCAGAAGCGCTGTTCGAAGGCCTGTTCTTCGATGCCGAACGCTATGACCTTTCGGCTGTTGGCCGCGTGAAGCTCAACATGCGTCTCGGCCTCGAGTGCGAAGACACCATCACCACGCTGCGCAAGGAAGATATCCTCGCGGTGGTGAAGGAGCTTGTCGGCCTCAAGGACGGCAAGGGCGAAGTCGATGACATCGACAACCTCGGCAACCGCCGCGTGCGTTCGGTGGGCGAGCTGCTGGAAAACCAGTACCGCGTCGGCCTGCTGCGCATGGAGCGCGCCGTGAAGGAGCGCATGAGCTCGGTCGACGTGTCGACGGTGATGCCGAACGACCTCATCAACGCGAAGCCCGCTGTGGCTGCGGTGCGTGAATTCTTCGGCTCCTCGCAGCTGTCGCAGTTCATGGACCAGACCAACCCGCTGTCGGAAGTCACCCACAAGCGCCGCGTTTCGGCCTTGGGCCCGGGTGGTCTTACGCGTGAGCGCGCCGGCTTCGAAGTCCGCGACGTTCACCCGACCCACTATGGCCGCATCTGTCCGATTGAAACGCCGGAAGGCCCGAACATCGGTCTGATCAACAGCCTCGCGTCGTTCTCGCGCGTGAACAAGTACGGCTTCATCGAAACGCCGTACCGCAAGGTGATCGACGGCAAGGTGACCGCCGACGTGATCTATCTGTCCGCGATGGAAGAGCAGAAGCACACCGTGGCGCAGGCTTCGGCTGAGTTGAACGAAGACGGCTCGTTCGTCGAAGAACTGGTGTCGGCGCGTCACAACGGCGACAACCTGATGGCGATGCGCGAGCATGTTACGCTGATGGACGTGTCGCCGAAGCAGCTGGTTTCGGTTGCGGCATCGCTCATCCCGTTCCTGGAAAACGATGACGCCAACCGCGCGCTCATGGGCTCGAACATGCAGCGCCAGGCGGTGCCGCTTGTGAAAGCTGAAGCACCGTGGGTCGGCACCGGCATGGAAGAAACCGTGGCGCGCGATTCGGGCGCTGCGATTGCCGCCAAGCGTGGCGGGATCGTCGACCAGGTCGACGCGACCCGTATCGTGATCCGCGCCATCGGCGATGTCGAACCCGGCCAGTCGGGCGTGGACATTTATACGCTCCAGAAGTTCCAGCGTTCGAACCAGAACACCTGCATCAACCAGCGTCCGCTGGTGAAGGTGGGCGACGTGATCGAACAGGGCGACATCATCGCTGACGGTCCCTCGACCGATCTCGGTGAGCTGGCGCTCGGCAAGAACAGCCTCGTCGCGTTCATGCCGTGGAATGGCTACAACTACGAAGACTCGATCCTGATCAGCGAACGCATCGTGAAGGACGACGTCTTCACCTCGATCCACATCGAGGAGTTCGAAGTCATGGCGCGTGACACCAAGCTCGGGCCGGAAGACATCACCCGCGATATTCCCAACGTCGGCGAGGAAGCCCTGCGCAACCTCGACGAAGCGGGCATCGTCTACATCGGCGCTGAAGTGCACCCCGGTGACATTCTGGTCGGCAAGATCACGCCCAAGGGCGAATCGCCGATGACCCCGGAAGAAAAGCTGCTGCGCGCGATCTTCGGCGAAAAGGCGAGCGATGTGCGTGACACCTCGCTGCGTCTGCCGCCGGGCGTTGCGGGCACCATCGTCGAAGTCCGGGTGTTCAACCGCCACGGGATCGAGATCGACGACCGTACGCGTGCGATCCAGAACGAGGAAATCGAACGTCTCCGCAAGGACGCGGCTGACGAACGCAACATCCTCAACCGTGCGACCTACAACCGCCTGCGGGACATGCTGATCGGCCAGACCGCATCGGCTGCTCCCAAGGGTGCGAAGAAGGGCGTGGAGATCACCGCCGAGATGCTCGACGAGCTCGAGCGCTTCGAATGGTTCAAGTTCGCAGTCGCGGATGATGGCCGTCAGGCGCAGATCGAAGCGGTGAAGACCCAATACGACGAAGCCGTCGCAGTGATCGATGCCAAGTTCCATGACCGCAAGGAAAAGCTGGAACGCGGCGATGAACTCGCTCCGGGCGTGCTCAAGATGGTCAAGGTGTTCGTCGCGGTGAAGCGCAAGCTGCAGCCGGGCGACAAGATGGCCGGTCGCCACGGGAACAAGGGCGTGATCAGCCGCATCCTGCCGATCGAGGACATGCCGTTCCTCGAAGACGGGACCCCGGTCGATCTCGTGCTCAACCCGCTCGGCGTGCCCTCGCGTATGAACGTCGGTCAGATCTTCGAGACGCACCTCGGCTTTGCCGCGCGTGCCCTCGGTCACGAGATCAAGGACATGCTCGACGCATGGCGCGCAGCCAACCCGAATGCTGCCGAAGATTACGCCGGCGTGAAGCCCCCCGAAGCGGTGGTCGATCGTCTGAAGGACATCTACGGCGACCAGTATTTCGAGGATCTCGACAGCCGCACCACGGCCGATATCGTCGAACTGGCGGGCAACCTGGCGGCTGGCGTGCCGATGGGGACCCCGGTGTTCGATGGTGCACGCGAACCCGACGTGTCGGAAATGCTGATCAAGGCAGGGATCGACTCTTCGGGTCAGTCCACGCTCTATGACGGCCGCACCGGCGAGGCGTTCGACCGCAAGGTCACCGTGGGCATCATCTACATGCTCAAGCTGCACCACTTGGTCGACGACAAGATCCACGCACGTTCGATCGGGCCGTACAGCCTCGTCACCCAGCAGCCGCTGGGCGGTAAGGCGCAGTTCGGTGGCCAGCGCTTCGGCGAAATGGAAGTCTGGGCGCTCCAGGCTTACGGCGCCGCCTACACCTTGCAGGAAATGCTGACGGTGAAGTCCGATGACGTGGTCGGCCGCACCAAGGTCTATGAAGCGATCGTCAAGGGTGACGACACCTTCGAGGCCGGCATCCCTGAGAGCTTCAACGTGCTCGTCAAGGAAATGCGCTCGCTGGGTCTGAACGTCGAACTGAAGTCGATCCTCGATGACGAGGACGCCGACCAGACCGACTACAGCGCGATTGCAGCGGAATAAGGCGCAGGGCCGGGGGTAACACCTCGGCCCCGCCCCACCGCCTGAGAGTTTCATCCCCCTAAGGGAACACAGTCATGAATGAACTGAGCAAATTCAGCAACCAGTTGGCGAAGCCCGAAACCTTCGACCAGATCCAGATCGGCATCGCTTCGCCGGAGCGTATCCGCTCGTGGTCCTATGGCGAGATCAAGAAGCCGGAAACCATCAACTACCGCACGTTCAAGCCTGAGCGTGACGGCTTGTTCTGCGCGCGCATCTTCGGCCCTGTGAAGGATTACGAGTGCCTGTGCGGCAAGTACAAGCGCATGAAGTACAAGGGCGTCGTCTGCGAAAAGTGCGGCGTCGAAGTCACCGTGACCAAGGTGCGCCGCGAGCGCATGGGCCACATCGAACTGGCCGCACCGGTTGCGCACATCTGGTTCCTGAAGTCGCTGCCGAGCCGCATCGGCCTGCTGCTCGACATGCAGCTGAAGCAGCTTGAGCGCGTACTCTACTTCGAAAGCTACATCGTCACCGAACCCGGTCTGACTCCGCTGGAGAAGTTCCAGCTGATGACTGAAGACGAACTGCTCGAAGCGCAGGACGAATATGGCGAGGACGCCTTCACCGCCGATATTGGCGCGGAAGCCGTGCGCACCATGCTGATGCAGCTCGACCTTGAGGCCGAGCGTGATGCCCTGATGGACGAGCTGGCGACCACCAAGTCGGCGCTCAAGCCCAAGAAGATCATCAAGCGTCTGAAGGTCGTCGAAAGCTTCATCGATTCGGGCAACCGCCCGGAATGGATGATCCTCGAAGTGATCCCCGTGATCCCGCCCGAACTGCGCCCGCTGGTGCCGCTCGATGGCGGCCGCTTCGCGACGTCGGATCTCAACGATCTGTATCGCCGCGTGATCAACCGCAACAACCGCCTGAAGCGCCTGATCGAACTGCGCGCCCCGGACATCATCGTCCGCAACGAAAAGCGCATGTTGCAGGAAGCCGTTGACGCGCTGTTCGACAACGGCCGCCGTGGCCGTGTCATCACCGGCGCGAACAAGCGTCCGCTGAAGTCGCTCTCCGACATGCTCAAGGGCAAGCAGGGCCGTTTCCGTCAGAACCTGCTCGGCAAGCGCGTCGACTATTCGGGCCGTTCGGTGATCGTGACCGGGCCGGAACTCAAGCTGCACCAGTGCGGCCTGCCCAAGAAGATGGCGCTCGAACTGTTCAAGCCGTTCATCTACGCCCGTCTGGATGCCAAGGGTCTCTCGATGACCCTGAAGCAGGCCAAGAAGTGGGTCGAGAAGGAGCGCAAGGAAGTCTGGGACATCCTTGACGAGGTGATCCGCGAGCACCCGGTTCTCCTGAACCGCGCGCCGACGCTGCACCGTCTGGGCATCCAGGCGTTCGAGCCCGTGCTGATCGAAGGCAAGGCGATCCAGCTGCACCCGCTGGTCTGCTCGGCCTTCAACGCCGACTTCGACGGTGACCAGATGGCGGTCCACGTGCCGCTGTCGCTGGAAGCCCAGCTCGAAGCGCGCGTGCTGATGATGTCGACCAACAACATCCTCTCGCCCGCCAACGGCAAGCCGATCATCGTGCCTTCGCAGGACATGGTTCTGGGGATCTACTACCTCTCGATGGAGCGGCAGGAGAAGTTCCCGGAATACCTCGACAACGCCGATGGCACCAAGGTTGAGCGTCTCGCGCGCTTCTCCGACATGGCCGAAGTGCACCAGGCGCTGGAAGCCAAGGCTGTCACGCTGCACACCCGCATTCTCGCCCGCGTTCCGCAGGCCGATGAAGATGGCAATGTGGTGATGAAGCGGTTCGAGACGACCCCGGGCCGGATGCTGATTGGCGAATGCCTGCCCAAGAACCACAAGGTTCCGTTCGACATCATCAACCGCCTGCTCACCAAGCGTGAAATCGGCGACGTGATCGATCAGGTCTATCGTCACACCGGTCAGAAGGACACGGTGCTGTTCGCCGACGCGATCATGAGCCTCGGTTTCCGTCACGCGTTCAAGGCGGGGATCAGCTTCGGCAAGGATGACATGATCATCCCCGATGCGAAGATCGAACTGGTCGAAAGCACCAAGTCGCTGGTGGCCGAGTACGAGCAGCAGTATCAGGACGGTCTGATCACGCAGCAGGAAAAGTACAACCGCGTGGTCGATGCCTGGTCGAAGTGCGGTGACCTTGTCGCCGACGCCATGATGGAGCGCATCAAGGCGACTCCGATCGATCCCGAGACGGGCAAGGAAGCCCAGATCAACTCGATCTACATGATGAGCCACTCGGGTGCCCGTGGTAGCCCGGCGCAGATGAAGCAGCTCGGCGGGATGCGCGGTCTGATGGCCAAGCCTTCGGGCGAAATCATCGAGACGCCGATCATCTCGAACTTCAAGGAAGGTCTGACCGTTCTTGAATACTTCAACTCGACCCACGGCGCCCGTAAGGGCCTCGCGGATACCGCGCTGAAGACCGCCAACTCGGGTTACCTCACTCGCCGTCTGGTCGACGTGTCGCAGGATTGCGTCATCGTCGAAGAAGATTGCGGCACCGAGAACTACCTCGAAATGCGCGCGATCGTTCAGGGTGGTAGTGTCATCGCGTCGCTCGGTGAGCGTATCCTTGGTCGCACGACCATGGAGGATATCGTCAACGCCACGACGGGTGAGGTCATCGTTCCCAAGCTGACTCTGCTCGACGAAGCGATGGTCAAGGCCATCGAAGCGGCCGAAGTGCAGTCGGCGAAGATCCGCAGCCCGCTGGTCTGTGAGGCCGAGATGGGTGTCTGCGGCACCTGCTACGGCCGCGATCTGGCCCGCGGGACGCCGGTGAACATCGGTGAAGCTGTCGGCGTTATCGCCGCGCAGTCGATCGGTGAGCCCGGTACCCAGCTGACGATGCGGACCTTCCACATCGGCGGCGCGGCGCAGCTCAACGAAACCTCGCACCTCGAGGCGATTTCGGAAGGCCGCATCGAACTGCGCGACATGCCGACCATCTCGGACAAGCAGGGCCGCATCCTGAGCCTTGCACGCAACGGCGAAATCGCCGTGATCGACGCCGAAGGGCGCGAGCGTGAAATGCACAAGGTGCCTTACGGGACCGTCATCAAGTTCAAGGATGGCGATCACGTCAAGATCGGTGACCGGATTGCCGAGTGGGATCCGTTCACGCTGCCGATCATCACCGAGCAATCGGGTGTGGTGAAGTATCAGGACCTGATCGAGGGCATCACGCTCGAAGAACAGGTCGATGATGCGACCGGCATTGCCCAGCGCGTCGTCACGGAAAACCGTGCGACCGGCCGCAAGAAGAAGGAAGACCTGCGTCCGCGCATGACCCTTCTGGCCGAAGGCAGCGGGGAAATCGAAGCGGCGCGCTACATGCTCGCTCCGGGCACGACCTTGTCGGTGACGGATGGTGACACGGTGCAGGCGGGTGACATTCTCGCCCGTGCCAGCCGCGAAGCCGCCAAGACCCGCGACATCACCGGCGGTCTGCCGCGCGTGGCCGAACTGTTCGAGGCGCGTATGCCCAAGGACGTTTCGGTCATCGCCAAGATCTCCGGCCGGATCGAATTCGTCCGCGAATACAAGGCCAAGCGCAAGATCGCGATCATTCCCGAGGAGGGCGAACCGGTAGAATACCTGATCGCCAAGACCAAGGTGATCGACGTGCAAGAAGGCGATTACGTGAAGAAGGGTGACACCCTTGTTTCCGGCTCGCCCAACCCGCACGACATCCTCGAAGTCATGGGCGTCGAAGCGCTGGCCGAATATCTCGTTGACGAAATTCAGGAAGTCTATCGCTTGCAGGGCGTGAAGATCAACGACAAGCACATCGAGGTGATCGTTCGCCAGATGCTGCAGAAGGTTGAAATCACCGATGGCGGGGACACCACCCTGCTGCCGGGCGAGCAGGTCGATCTGGCCGAGATGCTGGAAATCAACGGCAAGCTGGCCAAGGGCAAGCAGGGCGCTTCGGGCAATCCGGTTCTGCTCGGCATCACCAAGGCGTCGCTGCAAACCCGCAGCTTCATCTCGGCGGCTTCGTTCCAGGAAACCACCCGCGTGCTGACGCAGGCGGCGGTTGAAGGGAAGAAGGACACCCTGATCGGTCTGAAGGAAAATGTGATCGTCGGCCGTCTCATCCCCGCCGGTACCGGTGCGGGCATGAACCGTCTGCGCGTCACCGCCAACAGCCGCGATGCGGCCCTGAAGGCGGCGTGGAAGAAGCAGCAGGAAACGCTCGCGGCGTCTGGTCAGCGCGAAGCTGAACCGGCCCCCGACGCAGTCGGCTCGGAAGAGAAGATGAAGGCGGCCATGGCAGCTATGGCTGCTGCGGCGGCTTCCGCACCCGACGCGGATGACGCTGGCGAGGAGTAATCCTCTCCCGCCCTCGCGGTAGAAAATCGCCCCGCCCGAGCTTCGGCTCTGGCGGGGCTTTTCTTTGGAGCTGCGTCGGGACGAGCGGCCAAAGGCGCTATTGCAAATCACTCGCAATTAATCTAGGCCTGAGTCTGTCCCAACGGCACGCACACGCGAGGTTTCATGTCCCGGCACCACACCCCCTCCGCCACGATCCAGAATATCATCGCGTCCCTTGCCGCCCCGCCGCGCCTCGACGCGCTGGGGCCGATTGCCGGGCGCTTCATCCATGCCTTGCGCCTGATCGCGCTGCATGAGCGGCTGGGGCGCGATCCGGTGCCGGAACTTGCGGCCCGGCTGGGCGGTGTCGAGGTGGCGGCACGCGCGCTGATCCTCGCCCAGGCCATCTCAGCCAGCTGGCCTGAGAACATCCATGTTTCGCGGTTCTGCTGCGGGCTGCTCAGCCATGACGAGGCGACCATCGGTGCTTTTGTCGATGCCGCCGCGCATGGCGAGCGGGCGGCGTTCGAGGCGGCGCTCACCGGGCTGATCCGCACCGACCGGACGCACCGGTTGTGGGAAGGCGCACTGGCGCTTGCGGCAGCGGAACTGCGCGCGGTGTGAGCGCTTGCGGGCGAGCCGCTCGCGTTCTACCGCACGCCCCATGATCACCACCCGCTTTGCCCCTTCGCCCACCGGCCGGCTCCATGTCGGCAATATCCGCACCGCGCTCCACAACTGGATGCTGGCGCGGCAAGGCGGCGGGCGCTTCATTTTGCGCATCGACGACACCGATGCGGAGCGCAGCCGCGAGGACTATGTCGATGCAATCCGCGCCGATCTGACCTGGCTGGGCCTCAGCTGGGACGCTGAGGAGCGTCAGTCAGCCCGGCTCGATCGCTACGAAGCGGCCTTTGCGGCGCTGCACGCTGCAGGGCGGATCTACCCCTGCTACGAAAGTGCGCAGGAGCTTGAGGTCAAGCGCAAGATCGCCTTAGGCCGCGGCCTACCGCCGATCTACGACCGCGCTGCGCTCAAGCTGACCGATGCCGAGCGTGCCGCCAAGGAAGCCGAGGGCACCCCTGCGCATTGGCGGTTCCTGCTCGACCATGCCGAACCGATCCAGTGGGATGACGGGATCCGCGGCCCGCAGAAATTCGATGCAGCGCAGCTCTCCGATCCGGTTATCCGCCGCGCCGATGGTTCGTGGCTCTACATGATGCCCAGCGCGGTCGACGACATTGACATGGGCGTCACGCAAGTGCTGCGCGGTGAGGATCACGTATCCAATACTGCCGTTCAAATTCAGATCTTTACCGCACTTTTTGCTGCAGGCTTTGCTGCGGGAGAAAGTGCAGCAAAAACGCTTCCCGCCTTTGCGCATGAAGCGCTGCTGGTGGGACGTGAGGGCAAGCTTTCGAAGCGCCTCGGATCGCTCGGCTGCGATGCGTTCCGGGAACGCGGGATTGAGCCTGAGGCGATCATTGCGCTGCTCGCGCGGCTGGGCACGTCGCTGCCTGTCGAGCCGATTGCTGACCGCGCCGCACTGGTCGCAAGCTTTGATCTCGCCACCTTCGGCCGTGCGCCGGCGAAGTTTGACGAGGAGGATCTTGAGCGGATCAACGCCGGGATCGTCCACCAGCTGCCGTTTGATGCGGTTGTCGCTCGCCTGCCGGAGGGCATGGACGAGGCCGGGTGGCACGCGATCCGCCCGAACCTTGCCCATATCGGCGAGGCGGCTGACTGGTGGCGGCTGGTCACCGGGCCGATTGTGCAGCCCGATTTCAGCGCAGAGGACAAGGCGTTTCTGGCCGAGGCCGGACGGCTGCTGGTGTGGGGCGATAACCCGTGGAGCGCGCTCACCACGGCGCTGAAGGAGGCTACTGGACGCAAGGGCAAAGGATTGTTCCTGCCGCTGCGGCAGGCGCTCACCGGCATGGATCATGGACCCGATATGGGCGAGCTCCTGCCACTGATCGGTGAAGAGCAAACCCGCGCGAGACTGGATCAGGCAGCGGCCTAGCCCGCAATGACCACCACGTAACGGCGCGCGACCCAACCGGACAGGCACACCCCGTCATATGGCCGGGACGGGCCTTCGGTGCTTTGCGAAACCCCACAGTCGCCGGGGCCTGCCCCGCCGAAGGGCTCGGGGTAGATCACGCCCACCCATGCGCCGTCCTCACTTTCTTGGCACAGCAGCAACTCGCGGCCCGATGTCAGCCGGTCGAGCTCGCGCGCCTTGCGGCTTGGCGCGGCGCGCACGGCGACATAGCCGTCTCCGCCTTTGCGCAAAGGGACGATCGCGCCCATGCTTGGGCAGGCGTCGAGTTCGCCATACCCGCCCACTAGCACGGGACGCGCCGGCGGCGCTTCGGCGCGAACCGGCAGGGCCAGCGACAGGGCTGCACAAGCAAGAAGGGCGGAGCGCGTCATTCCTGTCTAACCTACTCCAGTGGCCTCAGCACTTGCAACGGCCGTGGCTAACGCAATCGGCACACGCGAGGGGAGGGCAAGTCAGCAAGCCGCCACATTCACCGCCAGCCCGCCAAGGCTGGTCTCCTTGTACTTGGAGGACATGTCGATCCCGGTCTGGCGCATCGTCTCAATCACTTGATCGAGCGAGACCTTGGGCACTTCGTGGCTGTGCAGCGCGAGGCGCGCGGCGTTGACCGCTTTCACCGCGCCAATCGCATTGCGCTCGATACAGGGAATCTGCACCAGTCCGCCAACCGGATCGCAGGTGAGGCCGAGATTATGCTCCATCCCGATCTCCGCCGCGGCGGCGACCTGTTGCGGGGTGCCGTCCCACACCGCGGCCAGTCCCGCCGCTGCCATCGAACAGGCCACCCCGACCTCGCCCTGACAGCCCATCTCCGCGCCCGAGATCGAGGCGCGCTGCTTGTAGAGCAGGCCGATGCCGCCCGCGGTTAGCAGGAACCGCCGTGCGTGGTCGCGTGCTTGCGGCCCCTCGTGGCAATACTGCCGCAGCACGGCCGGGATGATCCCCGCCGCGCCATTGGTGGGGGCGGTAACGACCCGGCCTCCGGCAGCGTTCTCCTCGTTCACCGCCATCGCGAACAGGTTGAGCCGGTCGAGCAGCACCTCGGTCTCGTTGGTGGGGCTGGCGATAAGCTTGCGCCACAGTTCCGGGGCACGGCGGCGCACCTGAAGGCCGCCGGGGAGAATGCCGTTGTGGGCTAGGCCGCGTTCGATACAGGCGAGCATCGCGTCCACCAGCCGGTCGATCCCGGCGAGGGTCTCGGCCTCCCTCCGCCATGCGCTTTCGTTGGCGAGCACCAGAGCCGCGATGTCCAGCCCGTGGGTTTGGCACAGCGCCAGCAGCTCAGCGCCCGATGCATAGGGATGGGCGGTACGGACCGGGCTGGTGACGAGATCGTCGGCGCTGCGGGCGGACAATTGGCGGGCCGAAGCGATGAAGCCGCCGCCGGTGGAATACCAGGTCTCGTCCGCGATTTCGATGTCGCCTTCTCCGTAAGCGCGCAGACGCATCCCGTTGGGGTGGAGTTCGGGGACGATGTCACAAGCGAGCGTGATGTCGCGCGATATTGCGAAGGCGATGGGGTGTCGCCCCAACAGGTGGATTTGCCCGGTGCCCACCGATGCCAGCAAAGTGGGCACTGCATCAGGATCGACCGCCTCTGGCTCCCACCCCATCAGCCCCAGCACACTGGCATCGACCGAACCGTGCCCGACCCCGGTCAGCGCCAGCGAGCCTTGCAACTCGATGGCCATGCGACGCACCTCCTCAAGCTTGCGCGCTTCAGCCAAAGCGACGACAAAGCGTCGGGCAATCCGCATCGGCCCCACGGTGTGTGAGCTTGATGGACCAATGCCGATACGGAACAGATTGAGGATCGAGAGCATGGGGCAGGTCCGGTTTTGAATGCGAATGCATGAGTTGGCCGAGAAACCGGCGAGGCTGGCTGAAGATAGGCGCTTCGGCTGCGAGCCTCAAGTTATCAGTTTACCCGCTTAATTTCAGGGCTTGTCTGACCTGCACCACGTCACTCGCAAAATCGCCAAGCGACCGGTTTTTTGATTGACTGCGAATGCAAAATGCCCCTTTATCACGGTGACTGGAGGAGAGAGTTCCGTGGCATTTCAGAGCGTGAATTGTGACGCGGCCAAGCGCAAGGTCGATGCCGGGCTCACTCGGCTCGCGGCGTGCGACGCGGCTGATCTGGCTGCTGTTGCGGCCGAGATTTTCGCGCCTGATTGCCGCTTCCACATCGCGCACCCGTTCAATGACCTCGATGGACTTGATACCGGGGTCGCGACCTTCTTCGCCCCGGTAAAGCGCGCGTTCCAACATTGCAGCCGCACCCACGCGATTGTCGCTGCGGGCGAGTTCGCAGGCGCGGTGATGGTGGCAGTGATGGGGCATTACCGCGGCACCTTCACGCAAGACATTGCGGGCATCCCCGCGAGCCACAAGCCGGTGTGGCTGCGCTTTGGCGAGATCCACCGGATCGAGGATGGACGGATCGCCGAAAGCTGGATGTTGCCCGATATGCTCGATCTGATCCGGCAGGCAGGCATCTGGCCGCTGGCGCCCAGCCTCGGCGCGGAAGGCATGTGGCCCGCACCGGGCGGCAATGCCCGCGCATTGAACCCCGTCGATGCCGAGGCGGGGCGTGCCAGCTTCGACCTCGTTCTCGCCATGCATGCAGCGCTGGGCACTTTTGACGGACACACGCTCGAATCGATGGATCTTGCGCCCTACTGGACACCGGACTTTGCCTGGTATGGCCCGGCCGGGATCGGCACCAGTTTGGGGCTCGACGGGTTTCGCACCGTCCATCAGATCCCCTTCCTTACCGCCTTTCCGGACCGGCGCGGGGGTCAGCATGTCGGGCGGATCGGCGATGGCGAGTTTGTTGTCACCGGCGGCTGGCCGAGCGTGACCGCCACCCACACCGGTGACGGGTTCCTCGGGATGCCCGCCACGGGCCGCCGCGTGGGAATGCGGGTGATGGACTTCTATCGCTGCGAAAACGGCCTCATCGCCGAAAACTGGGTGCCGCTCGATATCACCCACCTGCTGCTTCAGATGGGCTACGACGTGTTCGGCAGGATCGCCCATCTGCGCGGCAACCCGCGGACTTCGCTATGACCGGCCTGGCCCCGATCGACCACAGGATCGTGCGCTACGGCGCTCTGGTGCCCTGCCGCGATGCCTTCATCGACACGCGCTCCCCCGGGTCTGACCAGAAGGAAAACTTCACCATCATCGGCCCCGGCGTGGCCGAAAATCCAAACCAGCACGTCCATATTTCCGAACCCCACGGTTTCAACATCGGCGGTGCGCGCCAGCCGCCGCGCTGCCTCAATTCGCAGCACAGCCACGAGACGGTGGAGGTGTTCTACGTCCATTCGGGCCGCTGGCGCTTCATGACGGGGGAGCGCGGGACGGATGGGGAAGTGTTCATGGGGCCGGGCGATCTGATCTCGATCCCCACGCGCCTGTTCCGCGGGTTCGAGAATGTCGGCGAGGATACCGGCTTTCTTTGGGCGGTGCTGGGCGGCGATGATGCCGGACATGTGATGTGGGCGCCCTATGTGTTCGACATGGCGCGCGATTACGGGCTGGTGCTGCTGGAAGACGGCACGCTGGTCGATACCGCCAAGGGTGAGACCGTGCCGCCGAATGCGCGGCCCATGCCCGAGACCACGGCGCAGCAGGTCGCAGCGCTCGCGCAGGCGGATTCCGCCGCGCTCGCCCAATGCGTCATTCCCGCCGCCATGCCTCGCCCGGCAGCACTGCACGCTGATACTCCGGGCATTGCCGAGCGCCTGCTGATCGGCGCCGCTCCGATCGCCTGGCCGCATGGCTTCACCGTCGCCGAAATCGCAATCGCGCCGCATTCCGCGATTGCCCCGCACCGGCTGTCTGTGGCTGATGTCTGGTTTGTGCAGGATGGCGATGTCGCGGTCACCATCGACGACGAGACGACCACCTGCGGCCCGGGCGATACCATCACCGTCCCGCAAGGCGCGGCGCGGGCCATCAGCAATCGCGGCGCGTCAGAAGCGCGCGTGGTGCAGGTGCGTGGCGGAGATACGCTCCCCGTGCTTGAACTGGTCTGAGGCATGACCGGAGTGCTCGCAGGAAAACGCGCGCTGGTGACCGGGGCAAGCAAGGGGCTTGGCCGCGCGATCTGTCATGCGTTGGTGGCAGCCGGTGCCCATGTCACCGGCATTGCCCGCCCCTCGACCGAACTGGGCAGCCTGAGCGCGGAACTCGGCCCGGCGTTCGAACCCTGGCCCTATGACGTCACCGGCGAGGAAGTGCTCGCCCGCATTGCCGCGGCACCGGCCTTCGATCTGCTCGTCAACAATGCCGGGACCAATCGCCCGCAGCCCTTTGCCGAGGTCACGGACGAAGCGCTCGACCTGATGCTCGATCTCAATGTCCGCAGCGCTTTCCGCATCGCCCGCGCGGCGGCGCGAAAGATGGAGCGCGGGGCGAGCATCATCCATATGACCAGCCAAATGGGCCATGTCGGATCGCCGGGCCGGACGGTCTATTGCATGACCAAGCACGCGCTTGAGGGGCTGTCCAAGGCGATGGCCGTGGAACTCGCGCCCTCCGGGATCCGCGTCAATTGCATCGCGCCGACTTTCGTGAAGACGCCGCTAACGGAGAGCTTTTTCGCCGACCCGGCCTTTGCCGCCTTCGTTGACCGGATGATCCCGATGGGCGAGCTTGCCACGCCTGATCACATTGCGGCGGCCGTCGTCTATCTCGCGTCGCCAGCGGCGGCGATGATCACCGGGCATAGCCTGGTGATCGACGGCGGCTGGACCGCGCAATAGACCTGATCCCGCAGGAGTCCGACAATGCCCGAACCTGTCATGCGTGTGGCCACGACCGATATCGACGCGATGATGGCGTCCGGCCCGGAACGGCGCATGGCGCTGCCGGGCTTCGCGGACGAATTCGTCGATTTTCCGCATTACATCATCCGCATCACCGAACGCATCTGGCATGACCGCAAGGTCGAACTGTGCCTCGACTGGTATTCGGAAGACTGCGCGATCCACACCCTCGCCGGGCCGATCACTGGGGCGCAGACTGTGGTCGACAACACCTGGGCGACACTCGCCGCCTTCCCTGACCGGCGGCTGGACGGCGACAACGTGATCTGGTCGGACGAGGGCGACGGCAGCTTTCTCTCCTCGCACCTCATCACCTCCAAGATGACCAATCTCGGCGACAGTGATTTCGGTCCCGCCACCGGCAAGCGCGTGCTGGTGCGCACCATCGCCGATTGCCTGTGCCGGGAAAACCGCATCGTCGAGGAATGGCTGGTGCGCGACAATCTGGCGCTGGTGGAGCAGCTCGGCTTCGATCCGCAGGCCGTGGCGGAACGGCAGGCGGCGGCAGATGAGGCGCGCGGGCGCTCGCTGGTTGCAGTGCTGGCGCCCTATCATGCCGAGGCGATGGTCGCGCCGGACGCCGCGCCGCAGTCCGAGGCTGCCCAAGTCGCGGTCGGGTTGCTGCGTGCTGTCTGGCAGGAGGGTGATGATGCCAAGGCGCGCTCGCTGTCCGATTTCCGATTGGGCGCCTGGGTGCCGGGCGGGCGGTTCCTCTACGGCCCCGATCAGATCGCTGAATTCGCCGCCCCGATCCGCGCCGCCTTTGGCAGCCACGCGCGGCTCAGGATCGAGCATATCGCCGAAGTGCCTTATCTGGGCGAGGCGCGCGATGTCGCGGTGCGATGGTCACTGGCGGGCTGGCATGAGGGCGAAGGACGCTATGGCACCCCCACCGACGCGCCCCTGCTGATCATGGCGGTCAGCCACTTCCGGGTAATCGGTGACCGCGTCCGTGAGGAAGTCACCATCTGGGACGATATCGCCGTGCTGCGGCAGGTTGCTGGCCACGCTCGGGGGTGATCGTCACCGGGCAATGAAAAGGGGCGGGAGTGACCCCGCCCCTCTTGCGACCCTGAAAGGGATAGCCTTCGATCAGAACCGGATGCTGAGCAGCGCGCCCCACTGGCGCGGCGGCGCAAAGCTCGCCTGGAGCGCCCCACCGCCACCCCACACGAAGCGATTGATGGTTCGTTCGTCGGTGACGTTGTTCACGAAGCCCTGAACCGAGATGTAGTCGGTCGGTGCCCAGGTCAGTCGCAAGTCGACCTTCTGGAACGAAGGCTGCTGTTCAAGCACCGAGTTGAACGGCTGGCCGAAGAAGCTGGACGAGAAGGTCATGATCGCAAACGGCGTCAGGGTGCCGAGCGAGCCGAGGTCGATATCATACCCGGCGAACACCGCGCCGGTCCAATCGGGCGAATGCGGAATCGAATTGCCGCTGATATCGCAGCCGAACGCCGCAGCGGGTTGGCCGGTGCCGCCGGTGCCGGGGATCAGCCCGCAGTCATAACCCGGTGCAAACACCCGGCGCTGGCCCGCGGCTGCGATCTGCACGCCGTTGACGATGGTCGGCGTGGTCTGCGTCGCATCAGTGACCAGAATGCTGGTCCCGAACGGGGCCGGCACCTGATCGTATTCGGTGTATTTTGCGTTGAGATAGGCCACGTTAGCCCCGATCTCGAGCCCCGTAACCGGACGCCAGAGCAGCTCAGCCTCACCCCCGTAGGCGCGGGCACGGCCGCTGTTTTCGATGATCGACAGCGTGGTGCCACCTTGTGGCACTTGGCGCTGCTCCTGCAAGCCGTTGTAACGGTTGTAGAAGGTGGCGAGGTTCAGCTGCACGGTGTTGTCAAAGAAGCGGTTCTTCGAGCCGATTTCGTACGCCGTCACCTCTTCCGGATCAAAGGTCGGCTGCAACGCCGCTGGCCCCTGACCCGAGTTGAACCCGCCCGACCGGAAGCCGGTCGAAACGCTGGCATAGAGCAGTTTGTCCGGTGTCACGTCGTAATCGACCGCGAGCCGCCAGGTCGCCTTGCGGAACTTGGCCGTGTCATAGGTCGCGCCGGTCAGCACGGCGGTGTTGGCGGCGAGGCACTGGAAGCCCGGGCGCGGCGGCGGGAAGGTGGTGTAGGTGCAATTGGTGGCGGCACCCTGCGCCCCGAAGGCGCTGTCAGGGATTGGCCCGGTGTTGAGCGTGATCGCCGTGCCCTGCGGCACCGGCGGGGTGCCGCTGGTGGGCAGCACCGCATTGGCGTTGGCGAAGGCGAAATCCTTGGTGTCTTCGGTCCAGCGTATGCCGGCCGTGACCCGCAGATTGTCGACCACCTCGTAGGTTGCCTGCCCATAGAAGGCGACGCTTTCCGTGGTCGCGCGCTGTTCGTCGAAGAACCCGCCGCCGTTTTGCGGCAGGGTGAGGTTGGGCGTCACATTGCGGATGATGCGCGGAAGCTGCTGGTTGATGAAGACGCCGGTCAGCTCGTCATGGAAGTAGTATGCGCCCACCACCCAATCGAGCCGGCTGGCCGTGTCGCTCGAAAGCAGCTGGATTTCCTGGCTGAAGGTCTCAGCGCGCGTGTCCTGATAGTCGATTGCGATCTGGTTGCCGGAGAAGTCGGAATCCTGCGTCCGGATCGCACCGAAATCGGTGTAGCCCGTGATCGAACGCAGCGTGATGCCGCCGAAATCATAGGCGAGGTTGGCGGTGATCGCCTTGTTTTCCAGATCGAGGATCGTCTTCTGATCCGTGTCGATCGTGTAGCCGTCACCCGGCGCGAACACCGGCACGCCGAGGTCGCTGGTCGCAGTTCCGCCCGGCAGCGCATCATTCACCCCGTCACGGTTCCCACCGCGTGTGTTGAGATTGAGCACCGGCGTGCCGTTGTACAGCTGCTGGCGCGAACCGACATCGAAGTAGCTGCCGATGATCTTGTAGCCGAAGGCCGAACCGCCTGCGCCGCCGCGGGTCGAGTAATCGAGCTTGATTGCGGCGGAGAACTGGTCGTTCGGCTCCCACAGCACGGTGGCGCGCAGATATTTGCTGTCATCATCGAACAGATTGTTGCCAAGCGGATTGACGTTCTTCACCCACCCGTCGGACTTTTCCAGCGAGCCTGCGACGCGGACGGCGAGCGTATCGCTCACCGGCAGGTTGACGAAGGCATCGGTGCGGAACCGGCCATATTCGCCCACCGTGACGTCTAGCCCGCCGAGCATTTCGCCAAGCACGGGCTGGGCCGTGGTGATGGCAATATTGCCGCCGAAGGTGTTGCGCCCGTACAGCGTTCCCTGCGGCCCGCGCTGGATTTCCACTCGCTCCACATCGACGAAGCCGGCGGTCGCCTGCGTGGCCCGTGACTGGTACACCCCATCGATGAAGAAGCCGATCGTGGTGTCGCCGTTGACGCCGACGTTTTCTGTGCGGACGCCGCGTATGGACGGGCGCGCGTCCTGGCCCGAACGGCCAAACGTGAAGCCGGGGACGATCCCTTCAAGGCGGCCAACATCGGTGATGCCGCGTGCCAGCACCTGATCCGCGGTAAAGGCCGAGACCGAGATCGGCACATCCTGCAAGTTCTCTTCGCGGCGTTGCGAGGTGACGATGATTTCGTTGATGCCGCCCGTATCTGCAGCGGGTTCCGCGCCAGCGCCGCTATCCTGCGCATGAGCCGGCAAAGCGACTCCCATCGCGATGATGCTGACGCTGACGGCAAAGGCGGATTTGAACTGACCGGCCATGTGGTTTCCCCTGAAATTGCGGTGCAGACGCCAGAGATGCCAGTTTTGACTTCGGATGCAACATGAATCGTACGCGGCGACGGAAGTTAATCTACATCAAATTTGAATTGTTGCAGAAATGCCATGCAGGCGGTGCTTTTAAAGATAAAAATTGCGCATCCCCACGCGGCGACGCCATTGCATCCGAAGTCACATCCTTATACGATCGTCCGGATCGCAGTGGCTCGGTGCCCTGTGGATGGGAGACAGCGACGTGGCACGTTACCTCAAAACCGGGATCACCGAAGATGCCGCGGCCGAAGCCGATACGCAGGTCCGCGCGACGGTCGAGGTGATCATTGCTGACATCAAGGCGCGGGGCGATGCTGCAATGCGCGACTGGTCGGCCAAGTTCGACAATTGGAACCCTGCTGAATTCCGCCTTTCCGATGCCGATATCGAAGCCGCCTATGGCGAGCTTGCCCCGCAGACTATCGAAGATATCCGCTTCGCTCAGGCACAGGTGCGCAATTTCGCCCAGATTCAGCGTGATGCCTTGAAGGATGTCGAGGTCGAGACACTGCCCGGCGTCGTGCTCGGGCACCGGAACATCCCGGTGAATTCGGTCGGCTGCTATGTCCCCGGCGGCAAGTATCCGCTGGTCGCCTCGGCGCACATGAGCGTCGTCACCGCCAAGGTTGCTGGCGTGAAGCGCATCGTTTCGGTCGCGCCGCCTTATCAGGGCAAGCCCAACCCCGCGATCGTGGTCGCCATGCACATGGCTGGCGCGGACGAAATCTATTGCGTCGGCGGGGTGCAGGCGGTGGCCGCCATGGCGCTCGGCACGGACACCATCGCCAGTGTCGACATGATCGTCGGCCCCGGCAATGCCTATGTCGCCGAGGCCAAGCGTCAGCTGTTTGGCAAGATCGGGATCGACCTCCTCGCCGGTCCAACGGAAACCCTGGTGATCGCAGACGATACGGTCGATGGCGAACTGTGCGCCGCCGACCTGCTGGGGCAGGCCGAACACGGGCCCAATTCTCCGGCCGTGCTGCTCACCAATTCCGAAACGCTCGCCCGCGAGACCATGGCCGAGATCGAGCGTCAGCTTACCATCCTCCCCACTGCGCCGATCGCTGCCAAAGCCTGGGCCGATTACGGTCAGGTGATCGTCGCCGACAGCTATGAGGAAATGGTCGAAATCGCCGACCAGATCGCGTCCGAACACGTGCAGGTGATGACCCGCGATCCGGACTACTTCCTCGAACACATGACCAATTATGGCGCGCTGTTCCTCGGTGAGCGCACCAACGTGTCTTACGGCGACAAGGTGATCGGCACCAATCACACCCTGCCCACGCGCGGCAATGCCCGCTTCACCGGGGGCCTGTGGGTTGGCAAGTTCATCAAGACGTGTACCTATCAGCGCGTGCTGACCGACGCGGCGAGCGCGATGGTGGGGGAATATTGTTCGCGCCTGTGCGCCATCGAAGGCTTTGCCGGGCACAAGGAACAGGCCGACATCCGGGTGAGACGATATGCCAAAGAAGAAGCTGTCTGAGGCTGTGCCGGGAGGTGGGCCGGGCGGCTCGGGCGCAACGTCCTATGATGTCGCCGAGCTGGCCGGAGTATCGCAATCGGCGGTCAGCCGCGCATTCCGCAAGGGCGCGTCGATCGCGCCCAAGACCCGCGAGAAGATCATGCGCGCGGCCAAGCAGTTGGGCTATCAGCCCAATGCCTTTGCGCGCGGGTTGATCACCCGGCGCACCAATCTGGTGGCGGTGGTGATTTCCAACCTCACCAACCTCTATTACCCCGAAGTGCTGGCCGAACTGACCCAGCGGCTGTCCGCCGTCGGGCACCGAGTCCTGCTGTTCAGCCTCGCGTCCGAGTCTGAAATCGACGAGATGCTGGGGCTGATCTGGCCCTACCGGGTCGACGGGGCGATTATCGCCGCGCGGCTCAAGGACGATCAGATCCGCCAGTTCAATGATCGCGGCATACCCATCATCCTCTACAACCGCGTCGGCGAGGCCGAGCCTGCCGCCAGCGTCGCCTGCGACAGTGCGGCGGGAACGCGCGAGCTCATCAAGGGACTGCTTGCCGCCGGGCACCAGCGGTTCGGCATCATCGCCGGGCCGGAAGACAGCTATGTCGGCGAGGAACGCCTCGAATCCGCGCGGCGCCATCTGGCGGCAGCTGGGATCGAGCCGTTCCTCTACCGTGGCGGGTTCGATTACCGCTCGGGCGAAGAGGGTCTGCGGGCGCTGATGGAGCAAGCGGGTGGGACGCTCGATGCGGTGATCGCAACCAATGATGCGATGGCGATGGGCGCGATCGATTGTGCGCGCAGCACCTATGACCTTGCGATCCCCGGCCAAATCTCGATCGTCGGCTTCGACGGCGTCGGGCCAGCGACCTGGGGCGGATACCAGCTCACCACCATCCGCCAGCCGGTGCGGCGCATGGCGCAGGCGGCGGTCGACATGCTCATCGAGCGGATCGAGCAACCCGGCATGATCCCCGAACAGCGGTTGTTCGGCGGAGAATTGCTGCCCGGCCGCTCGGCGCGGTTGGGATGACAGCTGCGCCGCTCCCGCTGCTGATCCCCGGCAATATGTGCGATGCGCGCTTGTGGGACGGGGCTGATGGAGCGATCCGCAAGGTGGTGGAAGCGGCGACGGGGCGTGCGGCTGCGGATGCCGATACCACGCAGGACGAAACCATCGCCGCCATGGCCGCCCGCGCGCTGGCTGCGACTGACGGCCCGCTCATCCCCATCGGCTTTTCGATGGGGGCGATTGTTGCGGTCGAGATGGCGGTGCAGGCGCCTGAGCGGATCGCGGGCCTTGGGCTGATCGGCTATAACGCCACCGCCGATCTTCCCGAGCGCGCCGCGCATCGTCCCGTCCAGCAGGCTGAAGTGCGCGGCGGCGGACTTGAGCGGGTGCTGACCGAGGAGCTCAAGCCCAACTACCTCGCGCCCGCCAACCGCACGGACACGACCTTGCTACGGCTGCTGTACGACATGGGGATGACCCTGGGACCGGACGTCTTCATCCGCCAGAGCGAGGCGTTGCGGCTGCGGGCTGATCGGGTCGCAGCGCTCACCCGCATCACCTGCCCCGTTTTCCTGATGGGCGGTAGCGAAGACGCGCTGTGTCCGCCTGCATGGCATAGCCGCTGGCAAGGGCTGATACCCGATGCCCAACTGCATATCGAACCAGCAGGCCACATGGTCCCGCTCGAAGCGCCCTTGGCGCTCGCCCACAAGCTCAAGCCGTGGCTCGCCACGCTGACCGCAGCCATATCAGAGGAACGCACCGCGCCATGTCCGACCGCATCCTGACCACGCACGTGGGTTCGCTCCCGCGATCGAAGGACGTCACCGATCTCGTCTTCGCGCAGGAACGCGGTGAGGCCGTCGACCCCGCGCAGTTCGATGCGGTGATCGGTCCGGCGGTCGATGAGGTGGTGCGGCTCCAAGTCGAGGCTGGCATCGATCTCGTATCCGACGGGGAGATGTCGAAGATCAGCTACGCGACCTATATCAAGGACCGCATCACCGGCTTCGATGGCGACAGTCCGCGCACGCCGCCGAAGGACCTGGAGATGTTCCCGAGCTTCCTCGAACGGCAGGCGAAGGGCGGCGGCACGCCGACCTATCGCCGCCCCAAATGCGTGGGGCCAATCGCGGTCAAATCGATGGAGCCGCTGGAGGCTGACCTCGCCCACATGGCCGCCGCGATGGCGAAGCACCAGCCCGGTGGCGGCTTCATGAACAGTGCCTCACCGGGGGTGATCGCCCTGTTCCAGCCGAACGAGCACTATTCCACGCAGGACGCCTATCTCGAGGCTTTGGCCGAAGCGATGCGGCCGGAGTATGAGGCAATTGTCGCGGCGGGCCTGCTGCTGCAACTCGACAGCCCCGACTTGGGACTGGGGCGGCACATGATGTACAAGGATCGCTCGGACGAGGAGTATCTGCGCCTCATCGGCGGGCATGTGGAGGCCTTGAACCACGCCTTGCGCAATGTCCCGGCGGACCGCGTCCGCATGCATGTGTGCTGGGGCAATTACGAAGGCCCGCATTGTTGCGATGTCGAAATGGGCGTCATCCTGCCGACGCTGATGACGGCCAAACCCGCAGGGCTGCTGTTCGAAACCAGCAACCCGCGCCATCAGGCCGACTGGACCTATTTCGCCGAAATGGCGCACCTCATCCCCGAGGACAAGATCCTGATCCCCGGCGTGATCGACAGCACCACCAACTTCATTGAACACCCCCGCGTCGTCGCTGAACGGATCGAACGCTACGCGAACATCATCGGGCGCGAGCGGGTGATTGCGGGGACGGATTGCGGCTTCTCCACCTTCGCGGGCTTCGGCGTGGTCGATCCCAGCATCGTCTGGGCCAAGCTCAAGACCCTGGCCGAAGGCGCGGCGCTGGCCAGCGACCGCTTGTGGCGCGGCGTGGCGGCGTAAGCGGATGGACAGCTTCAAATCCCGTCTGGCGAGCGGCGCGCCTCTGCTCGGCACCTTCGTCAAGACACCGCACCCGCATGTGGTCGAGGTGCTGGCGTCGACCGGCCTCGATTGCCTATGCCTCGATGCCGAACACGCGCCGTTCGACCGCCGTGATCTCGACGCGGGCATTATGGCCGCGCGCGCCGGGGGAATGCCGGTGCTGGTGCGTCCTGCTTCGTCGGCGCCGCACGAAATCCTGAACGCCCTCGATTGCGGCGCAGACGGCGTGCTGGTGCCGCACGTCCGCTCCGCCGCAGAAGCCGAGGCGGTGGCAGCCAGCGTCCACTACGGCCCAGGCGGCGGCCCGGCGCGTCGCGGCTACGCCGGATCGAGCCGAGCCGCAGGATACGGTACCGTGCCGATCCCCGATCACCTCGCGGCCAGCGCCGCAACCAGCGTGGTCATCGCCCAGATCGAAGACCTTGAAGCGCTCGACGACATCGACGCCATCGCTGCCGTCCCCGGCATCGACGCGCTGTTCATCGGGCGGATCGACCTCACCATTGCGCTTGGCTGCACCTCGCCCGACGATCCCAAGGTGATCGCAGCGGTGGAGCACATCCTCGCCGCCTGCCGCGCCGCCGGACGCGCCTGCGGGATGTTCACGCCCCGGCCCGCCGATGTGCGTCACTGGCAGGCACAAGGGGCGAGCCTCTTCCTGCTGGGGTCGGATCACGGCTTCATGCGCGAAGGTGCAGCGAATCTCGCCCGCGCGGCTGGCTTTACGACCTGACCGGCTGGCACAAGGGGATCATTCATGCAGCGCGCTGAAGATATTAGTCAATCACGCCGGATCGCCGCGCTGGTGTTCCTGCTGGTCGGCTATTTCTTCTACGCCTGGTCGTGGAACACCGTCGATATTCTGCGACCCTATATCAAGGAGGATTTGGGTCTCACCCTTACGGAATCGGGATCGCTTTACACCGTCCAAGCCATCGGCGCGATCATCGGTGCGGTCGTCATGGGGCAGGTCGCTGACGTCATCGGCCGGCGCAATGCGCTGGTGATTGCGATGATCGGTTATGGCGGGATGCTGCTGTCGGGTCTGATCGTTGCCGATTTTGCCACGCTGGTCGGGCAGCGGGTGCTGATGGGTTTCTTCATGGGCGCGATGTATCCGATTGCGGTCGGCATCTATTCGGGCCTGTTTCCGGCGAGTATGCGCGGGCTGATCGCTGGCTTTGTGCTCGGCACTTACAATGTCGCGGTCTCGGCGCTCGGTTTCCTATCGGCGGCAGCGTTCCGGGCCGGAGCCGACTGGAAGGTGCTGCTGTGGGCAGGCGCGGTGCCGGTCGCCTTGGCGCTGTTCGCGTTTCTGGTGGTGCCAGACGACCGCAAGCTGTTCCCCTTCGGCGGCCCCGTCGGCGCGAGCACGACCGCCGCATCGAAGCTCCCCATCGCCGAGCTGTTCCGCCCCGGCGTCGCGCGCCAGACGTTGCTGCTGGCGACCATGTCGGGCCTCAATTTCTTCGCCTATCAAGCCTTCACCGGCTGGGCGAGCACCTACCTCAAGACCGAGCGCGGCATCCCCGACACCGTGATCGGCGACGTTTTGGGCTGGCAGTTCATCGGCGCGGCACTGGGCGGGCTGATATGGGGCTGGATCAGCGACCGGCTCGGTCGCCGGGTTGGCGCGGCGGGGTTCATCAGTGCCGCCGCGATCATCCCGGTCTATCTGTTCGTGCCGCTGCCGCTCGGCCTGCTGGAAGCGGTTGGCTTTGCCTATGGCGTGATGCTCAGCGCTTCGGCGATCTGGGGGCCGTGGCTGTCTGAGCTGTACCCGCCGCACCTGCGCTCGACCGCCGCTTCGATCTACAATTGGGGCCGCGTGATCAGCATGACCGCGCCGCTCATCACCGCCCCGCTGGCCGAGGCGTTCGGGCTTGGCCCGGTCATGGCGCTGGCCTCGGTCAGCTTTCTGCTCGCGGCGTGGATCTGGCTGGTCCTGCCGGAGACGGCTGGCCGCTCGATAACATAGCGGCGCTGACGCGACGCGCCGCACAAACCTTCGCCGCAGTTGCTTTGTCGTGAGCGCTGGACAACACAGCGATGCATGAATGTGGCACAATCCCCAGCATGGCGCTTTGCCGTTGATCGTGGCGGCACCTTTACCGATGTGGTTGCCACCACGCCGGATGGGCGGCTGGTGACCGAGAAGCTGCTGTCGGAAAATCCGGGCCGCTATGCCGACGCCGCGAGCGAGGCGGTGCGACGGCTGATGGCGCGTTATGGTGAGGCGGCGATCGCCGAGCTCCGGATCGGCACCACGGTGGCGACCAACGCGCTGCTGGAGCGGAAGGGCGAGCGGCTGGCGTTGGCGATCACGCGCGGCTTTGCCGACGCTTTGCGGATCGGCACGCAGGCGCGGCCCCACATCTTCGCGCGCCATATCGTGCTGCCCGAACAGCTGCCCGCGAAGGTCGTAGAGATCGACGAGCGCGTGGCGGTGGACGGCACCGTGCTGCGCCCGCTGGACGAGGCGGCGGCGCGCGCCTCCTTCGAACAGCTGCGCGCGGAAGGATTCGATGCGCTCGCCATCGTGCTGATGCATGGCTGGCAGCATCGTGAGCACGAGGCGCGGCTGGCTGCACTCGCCCGCGCGATGGGCTTTGCGCAGGTTAGCGTCAGTCATGAGGTCGCGCCGCTGATCCGGCTGATCCCGCGCGGCGATACGACCGTGGTCGATGCCTATCTCTCACCCGTTCTGCGGCGCTACACCGATGCGCTGGCGGCGAGCCTGCCTGCCGCCGGGGCGCTTCGGTTCATGCAATCGAACGGGGGGCTGGCCGAAGTCGGCGCGTTTCGGGGGAAGGACGCGATCCTGTCTGGTCCGGCGGGCGGAGTGGTCGGCATGGTCGCCGCCTGCGAACCACTCGGTCACACGCGGTTGATCGGGTTCGACATGGGCGGCACCAGCACAGACGTTGCGCACTACGCTGGCGAGGTGGAGCTGACCGGCGATAGCGTGGTCGCGGGCGTGCGCGTCGCGGCACCGATGATGCAGATCCATACGGTCGCGGCAGGCGGCGGCTCGATCTGCCGCTTCGATGGATCGCGCTTCCGTGTCGGACCGGAGAGCGCGGGCGCTGACCCCGGCCCTGCCTGCTACCGCAAGGGCGGGCCGCTTACCGTGACCGATTGCAACCTGTTCCTCGGGCGGATCGACCCGGCCTTCTTCCCCGCGGTGTTCGGCCCCGATGGCGACCAACCGCTTGACCCCGAGGCCGCCCGCGCACGGCTGGAGGAGGTCGCCGCCGCGCTTCCCGAACCCACCGCGTTGGAGGCTATTGCCGAGGGTTTCCTCGCCATCGCGGTTCACAATATGGCGGGGGCGATCCGCAAGATCTCGGTGGCGCGCGGGCATGATGTGACCGCCTATGCGCTCGCCTGCTTCGGCGGGGCGGGCGGGCAGCACGCTTGCCGCGTGGCCGACGCGCTGGGGATGGAGACGGTGCTCGTCCACCCGCTCGCCGGGATGCTCTCGGCCTATGGCATTGGCCTGGCTCCGGTGAAGGCGATCCGCGAGATCAGCCTGATGCGGCCGCTGGGCGAGAGTTTCGCGGCGGAGCTGGCCGCGCTTGAGGCAGAGGCGCGGCAAGCTTTGCTGGATCAAGGCATTGCCGAGGACGCGATCATCACGGAGCCCCGTGCGCGCCTGCGCTTTGCCGGGAGCGACAGCCTGCTTGCGATCCCTTGCGAGGCCCCTGCGCAGATGGACGCCGCTTTCCGCCTGCTGCACCGCCAGCGCTTCGGATACTCCGACGCGGAGGGTGCGATCATCGTCGAAGCGCTGAGTGTGGAGGCGCGCGGAGCATCAGGCGGGCTGGACGCTGTCGCCGGCATCCCTGAAACCACCGCGCCAACGGCAGCGCTGCTGCCCGGAGACTGGCGGGTCATGGCCCGCACCGCTTTGACGGCGGACGAGGCCGTACAAGGCCCGCTGCTAATCATCGACCCCGGCTCGACCACCGTGGTGGAGGAAGGCTGGCAGGCGCGGCTGGCCCACGAAGGTAGCCTCATCCTCACCCGCGCCGTCCCGCTCACCCGCGAACGCGCCGCCGGGACTGCGGTCGATCCGGTGCGGCTGGAAATCTTCAACAACCTCTTCATGGCGATCGCCGAGGAGATGGGCGTGGTCCTGCAATCCACCGCGACCTCGGTGAACATCAAGGAGCGGCTCGATTTCTCCTGCGCCCTGTTCGACGCATCGGGCGCGCTGATCGCCAATGCGCCGCATATCCCGGTGCACCTCGGCAGCATGGGTGACTCCATCGCGCGGGTGATCGAAGCGCGGGGCGCAGCGCAGGATGGTCGCGGGTTCCGGCGCGGGGACGCTTACGTCCTCAACGATCCCTATCGCGGCGGCACCCACTTGCCCGATATCACGGCGATCGTGCCGGTGTTTTACGGCGAGGACGCAGCGGAGCCTGACGCCTTCGTCGCCGCACGCGGACACCACGCCGATATCGGCGGAATCGCGCCCGGTTCCATGCCGCCCGAAAGCCGCACCATTGCCGAAGAGGGCGTGCTGATCGACAACCTGCTGATGGTGGACGAGGGCCGCTTTCAGGAGGCCGCGCTGCGCCGCATTCTGGCCGCAGCGGAATATCCCGCACGCAACCCGGATCGCAACCTCTCCGACCTGCGCGCACAGCTGGCGGCTTGCACGCGCGGGGCAGAATTGCTGGCGGGTGCTGCGCGCGAGCATGGGGCCGATGTGCTCGCCGCGTATATGAATCACGTCCTTGCCAATGCCGAGGAAAGCGTGCGCCGCTTGCTGGGCGGGTTGGAGGATGGCGCGTTCGCCTACGAGATGGACAATGGCGCGAGGGTGCAAGTCGCCATAGAAATCGACCGCGCGGCCCGGTCGGCCGTGTTCGACTTCACCGGGACGAGCGACCAGCTGCCCGACAATTTCAATGCCCCCCGCTCCATCACCCGCGCCGCCGCGCTCTATGTGCTGCGCACGCTGATCGACGACGCAATTCCGATGAACGACGGCTGCCTGCGGCCGGTGACGCTGATCGTGCCGGAAGGGTCGATGCTGAACCCGAAACCCGGCGCGGCGGTGGTGGCGGGCAATGTCGAGACGTCGCAAGTGGTCACCGACGCCCTGTTCGCCGCCACGGGCCGCCTTGCGCCCAGTCAGGGGACGATGAACAACTTCACTTTCGGCAACGCAGCCCATCAGTATTACGAGACGATCTGCGGCGGATCGGGCGCGGGGCCGGATCATCCGGGCACCAGCGCGGTGCAGAGCCACATGACCAATTCGCGCCTGACCGATCCCGAGATCCTCGAAACCCGCCTGCCGGTGCGGCTGGAGGAATTCGCGATCCGGCGCGGTTCCGGAGGCGAGGGGCGGCATTGCGGCGGGGACGGGGTGGTGCGGCGCGTGACCTTCCTTGAGCCGATGCGCGCCAACATGCTCGCCAACCGCCGCAAGGTCGCCCCGCGCGGGCTAGCGGGCGGGGGCGATGCGGAGCCGGGGCGCAACTGGGTCCAACGCGCTGACGGCACCCGTGAGAACCTCGGCGCCACCGGCTCGGCCGCAATGCAGCCCGGCGACTCTTTCGTGATCCTGACGCCCGGGGGCGGGGGCTTTGGCGGCGGGCTCGAGGAGGAGAGCGAATGAACTACTGGCCGCTGGCGGGCATCGCCATCGTCGTTCTGGGCTTTGCCCTGCGCTTTAACCCGCTGTTGGTGGTGGTCAGCGCCGCGCTGGCGACGGGCGTGCTGGCGGGGCTTGATCCCGTTGCGGTGATCGAGGCGCTGGGCAAGGCCTTCAATGACAACCGCTATATCTCGGTCACTTGGATCATCCTGCCGGTGATCGGCCTCTTGGAGCGCTACGGCCTCCAGCAGCGCGCCCGCGCGGTGATCGAGGGGATGCGCGGTGCGACGATGGGCAAGCTGCTGGTCGCCTACCTCGCCTTCCGCCAGCTCGCTTCGGCATTGGGCATGAAGGACATCGGCGGGCACCCGCAGGCGGTGCGCCCACTGGTCGCGCCGATGGCCGAGGCAGCAGCGGTCAAGACCCACGGTGATCTGTCCGAAGACGCCCGCGACGAGGTGAAAGCCATGGCCGCCGCAACTGACAATGTCGGGCTCTTTTTCGGCGAAGACATCTTCTTCGCCATCGCCTCGATCCTGCTGATCCAGGGCGTGTTCGAGGCGGCGGGCTATCCGTTGACGCCCTTGCAACTGTCGGTCTGGGCGATCCCAACCGCGATCTGTGCCTTCGTGATCCATGCGGGCCGCATCCTCGGATTCGACCGCCGATTGGGGAGGGCTGGCAAGTGATCACTTATGAGTGGCTCTATGTGCTGGCAGGCGCGGCTTTTGCGGTCTGGGCCGCGCTGTCGGCGAAGGACCGGCGCTGGGGCAATGCCGCCTTCTGGGCGTTGCTGGCGGTGAGCTTCCTTGCGGGCAGCCACCTTTCGGACTTGGCTAATGGCGTGCTGGTGCTGGCGCTGGTCGCCATCGCCGGGCTCGGCGGCCTCAAGCGCAGCGATCCGCCGACCACCTCGCCGCAAGAACGCGAGGCCTATGCCGCGCAGCTTGGCAACCGGCTGTTCCTTCCGGCGCTGGTGGTGCCGCTAACGGCGGTCGCAGGCACGCTACTCTACAATTACACGCCCTTTGGCGAGACCGGGCTGTTCGAGGCGCGGCGCGAGACGTTGATTCTGTTCGGCATCGGTGTCCTAGCCGCGCTGGCGGGAGCGATGGTGTGGCTGCGCCCGCCGCTCATGGCCCCGGCTGAGGAAGGGCGGCGGCTGATCGATTCCATCGGCTGGGCGGCGATCCTGCCGCAGATGCTCGCAGCGCTCGGCGCGGTGTTCGCGCTTGCGGGGGTGGGCGAGATCATTGGCGGGATCGCAGGCGGCATCATTCCTGAGGGCAGCGTGTTCCTGACCGTGGTGGTCTTTGCGCTCGGCATGGCAGGCTTCACGATGATCATGGGCAACGCCTTTGCCGCCTTCCCGGTAATGGCCGCCGCCATCGGCATCCCGCTGCTGATCGGGCAATATGGCGGTAACCCGGCGGTGATCGGTGCGGTGGGGATGCTGGCCGGGTTCTGCGGCACGCTGCTCACGCCAATGGCGGCGAATTTCAACATCGTTCCCGCCGCGCTGCTGGAACTGAAGGACCAGAACGCGGTGATCCGCCAGCAGGTGGGCACCGCAGTGCCGCTGCTCGCGTGCAATATCGTGATTATCTATGTGGGAGCGTTCTGGCTGTGGAACTGACCGAGGACACCGCCCGCCGCTTCGCCCGCGTGGCGCTGGGGCATGTGACGCGGCCTTTCCCGTACAAGGACGACCACGTGTTCACCGGGCCGGAAGACCTGCGCCTGCCGCAAGCGGCGCATCCGGTATTCTTCGGCAGCTTCGACTGGCATTCCTGCGTCCACGGCTGGTGGACGCTTATGACGCTGCGGCGGCATTACCCCGACATGCCCGAAGCGGCGGCAATTGAGGCGCTGGCGGATGCCACCTTCATCGAGGAGAAGTTGGCGGTAGAGCTCGCCTATCTGGATCGTCCGGCATCGCGCGGGTTCGAGCGGCCCTATGGCTGGGGCTGGCTGATGTACCTCCACCATGAAGCCACACGCCACGAGGACCACGCATGGGCAGCGCGGCTCGAACCGTTGGCACGGGCCTTCGCCGCACGGTTTCGCGACTATCTCGGCATCCTCACCTATCCGATCACGGTCGGCACCCATTTCAACACCGCCTTCGCGCTGGTGCTGGCGCGGCGCTGGGCGACCGGGCGCGATCCCGAACTCGTCATGCTGATCGACGACTGGGCAGAGCGCGCCTTCGGCCACCGCCGCGATTATGCGGGGTGGGAGCCGGGGGGTGACGAATTCCTCTCCCCCGTGCTCACCGCCGCATTGCTGATGGCCGAGGTCCGCCCGCATCTCGCCTTTGCCCCGTGGTTTGAGGCGCTGGTGGTCGCAAACGGCTGGCTGCTGCGCGAATGCCGCCCGGTCATCGTCTCCGACCGCAGCGACGGCAAGATCGCGCATCTCGACGGGCTCAACCTCAGCCGCGCCTGGTGCCTCAACGCAATTGCCGCGCGGCTGGGGGGAGGGGCGGAGCGCGCCGGGCTTTATCAGCTTGCCGACCAGCACCTCGCCGCCGCGCTCCCCCATGTCGAGGGGGACTACATGGGCGAACACTGGCTCGCGAGCTTCGCCTTGCTGGCGCTGCTGCCTGAGAGCTGACGCCGCTCGCAGAAGGCCTTAACGGGGGCGGCAAGTTGACCGCCGCCTGCCGTCTGTTAGCCTCTCTCTCACAAGCCCTGCCAAAAGGGGGCAACAGGGGGAGAGGGCCTTGCGACAATTGCAGGGAATGGATGCGTCCTTCGTTGCGCTGGAAACGCGCAATTCGCCGATGCATATCGGTTCGATCCTGGTCTACAATCCGGAGACCGCGCCCGGCAGCTTCGTGCGCTTCAAGGACATCCTGCAATTCATCGGCGCGCGCGCGCAGCTGAGCCGCACCATGCGCCAGCGGCTGGTGCGGGTGCCGTTCGATCTCGATTACCCCTATTGGGTCGAGGACCCGGACTTCGATCTGGAATATCACGTCCGCCATGTCGCTCTGCCGCGCCCCGGCGACTGGCGGCAGCTGTGTATTCAGGCGGCCCGCATCTTTGCACGGCCGCTCGATCTCGACCGCCCGCCGTGGGAGTTCACCGTGGTCGAGGGGCTCGACAACATCCCCGGGGTCACACCGGGCAGTTTCGCGATGGTCACCAAGGTGCACCACGCCGCGATCGACGGGATGAGCGGGATCGATCTGATGGAGGCGCTCCACACGCTGCGCCCCGGCGATCCGCCCCCGAACCAACCCGACACCTGGAAGCCCGAGCGCATTCCGAACCCGATCGAACTCCTCGGCAAAAGCTACTTCAACGCAGTCACCAATCCATGGAAGCAGCTGGAAGTCGCCGCCAAGGCCGCGCCGGGTCTGGCCAAGGCGATCAAGGGGTTGGTGGTCAAGGACTTCACCGTCAGCGCCGACATGCTCGCGCCCAAATCGCGCTTCAACCGCAAGATTTCTCCGCACCGGGTGGTTGAGGGACGCAGCTTCAAGCTCGCCGACATCAAGGCGATCCGCGCGCTGGCCGAAGGCGCGAAGGTCAATGACGTGTTCCTCGCGATCATCGGCGGGGCGATGCGCAAATATCTGGTGGCGAAGGACGATCTGCCCAAGAAGACCCTGACCGCGATGGCCCCGATCTCGGTCCGGTCAGGCGGCGAGAAGGGCGATATGGGCAATCAGGTCGCCGCGATGATCGCGCCGCTCGGCACGCATGTCGAGGACCCGGCCGAGCGGCTCGCCTTCGTCTTCTCGCAGACCGCCAACAGCAAGGCGATGTCCGACGCGATCGGCGCGCGCAACATGACCGAGATGAGCAAGGTCTCGCCCGCTCTGTTCATGGCGCTGGGCGCGCAGCTTTATACCCGGCTGGGCCTCGCCAATCGCGGCGTGGCCCCGCCGTTCACCACGGTGGTGACCAATGTGCCCGGCCCGCCAGTCCCGATCCACTTTGCTGGCGCGCGGCTGGAAAGCATGATGGGGCTTCTCTGCCTGACCGACGGTCTCGGGCTTGGCCACGTGGTGCAATCCTATTGCGACGAGGCGACCATCGCCTTCACCGCCGACCGCGAGCTGCTGCCCGAGCCCGATTTTTACGTGAAATGCATCGAGGATAGTTTTGCAGAGTTGCTGGCTGCTACACAGCAAGCGAATGCCGCTCCGAAAGCGGAGGAAGCGCCCGCCAAGCGCAAGCGCGCCGCGCGCAAAGCCAAAGCGGCATGATGGGCCAGAAGCGCCGAACAGCGAAGGAAAACACTATGACCGCAACAGCAACGGCTGCGAGCCGGTTCGCCCCGCCGCCGCGCCCGCCAAGCCGGATCTGGACCTTCATCGAAGGGCGCGCCGTGTTTGAGCTGGGCGCCTTCTACATGGCCCGCCCGCTCCTATCGCACCTGCCCAAGGGTGATGGGCATGCGGTGAAGGTCCTGCCCGGCTTCATGGCCTCCAATTCCTCGACCGTGCCGATGCGGCGCTTGCTCAAGGGCCTGGGCTATGACGCCCACGGCTGGGACAGCGGGCGCAACGTCCGGGTCGACAATGCGCTGATCACGCGGCTGGAAAACCAGCTCAAGCGGCTGAATGACGACAGCGGGCGCAAGGTCTCGCTGGTCGGCTGGAGCCTTGGCGGGGTGCTGGCGCGGGAGCTTGCCAAGTTGCACCCGGACCGGGTGCGGCTGGTGATCAGCCTCGGCAGCCCGATTTCCGATGACCGCAACCACACCAGCGCCGCGCGGCTGTTCGAGCTGCTGAACGGCAAGGATCCCGAACCGATGCGCGGCGGGCGCTTTCGCCGTCTTGATGAGGCGCCGCCTGTGCCGACCACGTCGATCCTGACCAAGACCGACGGGATCGTGCACTGGCGCGGATCGGTCCAGAAACCGGCCCGCACGCCGAGCGAGAACATCGAAGTCCACGCCAGCCATTGCGGGCTGGGGGTCAATCCCAGCGTGATGATCGCAATTGCTGATCGCCTCGCACAGCCCGAAAACGCCTGGACCCCGTTCGCGCCTTCGCTGGCGGTCCAATGGATGTTTCCGAAGACCAGCCTGGATTAGGTGTTCCGGGCTGCCTGAAGGTTGAGAGTGGCAGACATCTGCCACGCTCTCGCGACGTCATCACCGGCCTAAAAACCTCATCGAAGGGCATTGCGTTTGGCGAGGGCAATGCCTGCCAGATTTTGATGTCGCGGTGTCCAAATAAGGCGTCTCGGTCGCCCTGAAGCCGCGCATTGCTCATATTTGGCGAGGTGATCCGCGGCTGCAATCGAACGACAACGGAATGAACCGCTCGCCTGCCGGATGACTTCCAACGAATCGCCAACCAGATCAAATTCAGGCTCACCCAGCGATTGCGCGAGTTGAAGAGCCAGCCGGAGGGCGAGCCATTCGGCATCACTGCTCGTGCCGTATCCCAAGTCATCGTAGAAGTAGGTTGCGCCGCGCGCCACCACGGCCGCCTCCAAGGCGCCAGGATTGGGCCGGCAGCCGCCGTCGAAATAGATCTTAAGCGATCTCCGCTGGGACACGCGATGTTACCTCGTGGGCACCTTCCGACGCGCTGGTCGGAAAAGCACGATCAATGTCTGAGGGTCAAATAGCATAGCTTCGTGCCTGACAGGACCGGCAACATGGTTTCATTGCATCCTGTCATGATGCGGGCGAGATCAGTAGGCTTCGGCGTGCATCGGGCTCGGCGCGCGACAGGGCAATCGGGGCTGAGGTCTGCGCGCCTGCTTCGACCTGCCAGCTTCCAAACCCCAACCCATCGAACAGGGCGTAGCCGTCAAAATCGGTGATCGCGCGAGCGACCTCATGGCCAGCAGAATTGCGCAGCACCACCGGGACGCCCGAGCGCGGGGTCTGCCGGTCATTGGCGGCGAGCAGCACCTGCACTTCGATGCTCCCGGTCGGGGATAGTGCGACGGGCAAGTGGCGAACCTCGCCGGGGCGCAAGGCCAGCCGGTCGCCTGCGCGGGCCGGGCGCAGCGTGAAATCGGTGAGGCTGGACATCTGCGTCTCAATATCGACATCCGGACCCGGCGCGATGCCGCCGATCAGGACCGTGCCGTCAGCAGCCGTTTCCTCGCGCCGCAGCGCCGCGCCGACGATGAAGCGCCCGCCGGAGACGCCTTCTTCCGAGGCTCCGCGCGTGCCGTCACCATCTTCGTCGACGAACATCTCGGCCATGATCGCACCGCTGCGGGCGATCCCGGCAGGCGCCGTGCGCCAGCGGTTTGGCCCGCGCCACAGGCCTAGCGTCAACCCGATGCCAGCGCGCCAGCCTTCGCCTTCGCGTCCCGCCGAAGCGCTGAGCCCGAGCGGGCCGAACTGCTGGCTGAAGGTCGCCCCGCCGCCGAATGTGCCGCTGTCCGCCTGCCAATCGAGATCGAGCGCGAGATTGCCTGAGCCCAGCTTGCGCGCCGCGCTGAGGTTGGCGCCGTCGATCCGCCAGCCGTTCCGGTCCGAGGCGGTGATCCCGCTCCGCAGCCGCCAGTCGCCCTGGCGCGCGGTCACGCCGAGCGCCGCGGTGCCCTGCCACGGCGCGCTGCCTTCGCGCACCGCGCCCAGCGCGAGGTTTGCCTGCCAGTCGGCCATCGGCAGCACCATCCGCGCCGCAGCGATGTGACGTTCGCCGCCGCGCCGCAGTGCGCCGGTCTGAACCCGCGCCTGCCACGGCAGGCTGAGGCGGCCAAGACCGATCCGGCCCTGTCCGCTCACTGTCATCACTTGCGCAAATTCGCGCACCAGCGGCGGCAGGCCGGGGCCATCGTCGCGGCCATGCTGGGCGAGGTCGAGCACCAGATCCTGCGACCCGATCCGCCGCGCGAGCCGCAGCGCGCCGCCATAGCCGCCCGCCCGGTCGCGCGCACCGGTCAGCGCCCACAGCCCGCCGGCCAGCGCTCCGTTGAGACCCAGCGCCACTGCGGGTTGCCCCTGCGTGCCCGCGCGCACATCAAGCCGTGCGGTCAGATCCGGCGCCATGCCCCAGTCGAGGCTGGCAAAGGCGGTCGGCCCAGCAGGCTCGCCCGCCAGCGTTTCGCCCAGCAGCGGCTTCCCGCCGTCGACCACGCCGAAGCTGTAGCCGATCTCGTTCTCGGCGTTCATTTCGGTGCCGACGAGCCGGGTGAAGACGTCTTCGCTCATTTCGCCATTGGGGCCGTAGAGGCGCACCACCCAGCGGTTCTCACCGATGCGGACGGGGATGTCGCCAAACTGCCATTGCCCGGCGGCGTCAGGTTCGCGGGTGACCGCGACGAGGCGTTCCTCGTGCCACAGCTCGGCCTCCCAGCCTTGCGGGAGCGGGCCGGTGAGGGTGATGGTGTCGACCAGATCTGCCCGCCATGGCGCGCGTGATGAAATCACGAGCCCGCGCCCCGACAGCGCGTCGGCGATCAGCGGCTGGGCAGGCGCGGCAATATCGCCAAGCGCGAGGCTGCGGGCGCCGAGCGGGCCGAGCAGGTCAGGCGTATCGCGCGCGTCGGAGAGGGTGAAACCGGGGGTGATGCGGCCATCATTGGTGACCGCGACGCCGACCCGCCCGGCAAGCCCGAACAGCGCGCCGCTGGCGAGCAGATTGGCAGACACCTGCTGGCCTTGAGGGGTCATGGCGATGCCTGCGCCAAGATCGGCGCTCCACAGCTTCACCGCGCCTTCCGGGCGGGCGAGCAGCGCGAAATTGGGGCGGGAGGTCTCGGGCCGCAGCCGCGCTTGCCGTTCTTCGCGCGCGAGGCGCATCAGCACCGGCAGCGCGGCAGTGGGGGCGATCAGCAGGCGCTGGCTTACTGTGTCATGGCTGAGGCCCATGGGGAGGTAAGCGGCCACATCGGTCAGCGGCAGGCACTCGCCGCTCGGGCTTGGCAGCAGGGCGGCGGCGGGGATGCTGACCGTGCGGCGCGGCTCGGGAAGGGTCAGAGTGATATCCGCGCCTGCCTTTTCGTGCGCCAGTTCCAGCGCATCGAGCAGCGGGAGGATCGCGACGCAGGCCCCGCCATCTGCGCCCAGATCATGCAGGGCGATGGCATCGACGATCAGCTTGCCGTCGGCGAATAGGGCCGGAAGGGCGAGCCCGTCAGCGGCCTTACCGGCGCGCTCCGCAGCGGGGTCATTGCCGAACAGCCGATCGAACAGGCCGTCCTCTTGCGCCCGAACCGGGGCAGCGTCTCCGCCAACCAGACTGGCTGCGCACAGGAGCAGGGCCAGCCATCGCAGTGGCCAGAGCGGGCGGCGGGACATGGGTGATTACCGAGCCAGGTCATGGTGCTCAGAGCGCCGCGGTCAGGCTGGCGAGCAGCTTGCCGGCATTGGCCGGATCGCCCGCGTCAGTCGAAGTGTAGTCGATCCGCACTGTCTTGCCGGCCAGCTTGGCGCGCACATCGGCGGGCAGCGGGACGATCACGTCGCGGCTGGTGTTGGGGGTGTAGATCGCAACGCCGCGCACCAGCCAGGCGGGGGCTTTTTCGCCTGCAACGGTCAGGCTGACATCGCCATAGGTCGAGCGGGTGCCCGAACGGTTGAGGCGCACCACCAGTTGATCGGGCGCATCGTCTGCCATCGCGGCGGCGTCCATCGTGACACTGGCATCGAGTGTGCCAACGCGCAGGATCACCGGAATGGTGATCGAACGGATTGCGACGAGTTCAATCGAGAGGCTGTTGTCGGCGGCAGGCTCGCCCGCAATCTGGGTCGTTCCGGTGCTGACAGGCGCGGACATCAGGCGCAGGTGCGAGCGGTATTCGCCCGGGGCGAGTTCGCCCGGCGCGCTCGCCATGATCCGCACCACCTGGCGCGCACCGGGTTCCAGCACCAACTGCCGCGGGGAATAGCGCAGCTTGTCGTCGGCGAATTGTTCGCCCGGACGGGCCTCGCCTGCGTCTTCAAGGCTGCCATCCTCGCGCATCCGGCGGTTTTCGATGTTGATGCGGAAGGCAGCGGTTTCGGTGCCCTTGTTGACGAGCACCAGCTCGGTCGAGCGCGCCTCGGGGGTCAGCACCACACGGGTGGGGGCGACCAGCAATTCGGCTGCGGCAGGCACAGGGACGGCAATCGCCGCGAGCAGCGCGGCGGCAATGGGAAAGCGGATCATGGGATGAAGACCTTACGTGGGCAGGGGTTGGTCTTGTTCGTGGATCAGGGGATCCGGGAGCCGCGCGGGGGAATGCGCGGCTCCCGTCTCCCCCTGCCACGGAGGGCTTACTGGTATTCCACCGCGACGGTGAAGCTACCGGTGTACTTGCCGGCTTCCTGACGGACGCCAACGTCGAGCGTGCCGCCGACGGTGAAGGCGTCTTCGCCCTTGAGCAGCTGGCCGTTCGACTTCGAACCGTTGAAGTCCGAAACGCGCATCGCGGTGCCCTTGTCGTTAACGATCTTGATCTCGTTGGGGAGGTTGATCGTGTAGAAGGCGTCGGCTTCACCGGTCACGGCGAAAGCGGCAGCGGTGTGGTCGGCGGTCAGGCAGGTCAGCGCCGGGCCGCACTTGCGGCTGCCGTCGGCGAGCACGACGACGCTGTCAGCGACGGTCGTCGAAGGAGCGATGGTGCCGAAGTAGAGATCGGTCACGTTGCTGATTTCGAGCGGAGCGATGATCTTCGCACCAGCGCCGGCATCGGCCGACTGAGCCTGAGCCGAAGTGGCAGCGGCGAACGAAGCGAGCACAGTGGCAATAGCAAACATCTTGTTCATTTCATTGGTCCTTTTGGTCTTGGTCATGTCCAGCGGCGTCGTGCCGTGGCTGAACCCCAAATGCCGATCCGGACCCGGCCTGTCATTGTCGCGAGGGGATAATTGGCGGCGCGGAAGGGTTAACCGCGTGCACCCAAGGGATAGGGGTCTCTTCGAAGGGACAGGGTCACCTATACGAAAGGATAAGGTTTGTGCCCTATAAGGCCGGATTGCGCGGACTATACGCGTAACCCACTCAAGGCTCCTGTTTGACGCAACCCTTCTGACCGGACTGCACACCGCCATGCTTGAGCCTGATTTCACCCTTCCGCCGATTCCCTATGACGAGCCCGATCGGCTCGCCGCGCTGCATCGCCTTGATGTGCTGGACACACCGCCCGAGGCGGAACTCGATGTCATCACCCGGCTGGCCGCTGACCGCTTCGATACGCCGACTGCGCTGATCAGCCTGGTCGATGCGACCCGCCAGTGGTTCAAGTCGCGCTACGGGCTCGAGGCATCGGAGACCTGCCGCAACGATAGCTTCTGCGGGCATACGATCGCGGGTGAGGGCGTCATGGTGGTGCCCGATGCTACCGCCGATCCGCGCTTTGCCAAGAACCCGCTCGTCACCGGCGCGCCGCATATCCGCTTTTATGCGGGTGCACCGCTGATGCTGGCCGATGGGCACAAGGTTGGCACGCTGTGCGTGATCGACACAGAACCACGCGCAGGCCTGTCTGAACGCGAGGCGGAGATCCTTCAGCTAATGGCCCGCCAGGTGGTCAGCCTGCTTGAAGGACGCAATGCGCGGCAAGAACGGCGCATTGCCCAACTGATCGCCCAGACCACCACGGATGCCTTCGTCTGCGCCGATTCGCACAGCCGCATCACCTTGTGGAACCGCGCGGCTGAGGCGATGTTCGGCTGGTCCGCGGCCGAAGCGTTGGGCCAGAGCCTCGACCTCATCATTCCGCAGGTACACCGCAAGGGGCATCACGCCGGAGTCGCGCGGATGCGCGCCAGAGAACCGTCAAAGCTGGTGGGGCAAACGGTCGAAGTGCCTGCGCTGTGCAAGGCGGGCCATGAAATCCCGATCGAACTCTCACTGGCGATGTGGCCCGAGGAAGGCGGCGATGACCGGACCCCGGCGGGCTTTGCCGCGATCATTCGCGATATTTCCGCGCGCAAGGTGGCCGAGGCTGATCGGGTCGCGACTGAAGCCCGACTTGCCCGGCAGGTGGCGGCGATCCAGGCCTCGGACGACGGGATTGCGCTCACCGACGCGGCGGGCGATTTCATCTTCATGAACAGTGCCCATGCGGCGATGTTCGGCTATTCCGATCCGGCGGCATTGGTGGGCCGTCCGTGGACCGTGCTCTATGATCCGCTTGAAGCCCAGCGCATCAATGACGAAGCCATGCCGATTCTGTTCGCGCAAGGGCAATGGCGCGGCGAGACTCAGGGGCTGAAGGCCGATGGCACCCCGATCGAACAGGAAATCGCCCTTTCGCTCGCACCCGAAGGCGGGATCGTCTGCGTCACGCGCGATGTCAGCGATCGGCGCGGGATGGAGCGCGAAAAGGCCCGCCTGCGCGAACAGCTGATGCTGGCCCAGCGGCAGGAGGTCGTCGGTCAGCTCGCGAGCGGTATCGCGCACGACTTCAACAATCTGATCGCCGCGATTTCCGGCACCGCCGAACTGCTGCGTCATATCGACGATAACCGCGTGCGCCACCATGCGCTGCGCATCCAGTCAGCGGCGACGACGGCGGCCGGGCTGGTCGAAAAGCTGCTGACGCTGGGCCGCCGGACGCCGCATCCCAAGCTGGTCGATCTACGCCGCACCGTGTGGGACGTGCGCGATCTCGTCTCATCGAGCCTTACCGATCCGCTCCACCGGATCGAGCTCGAGCTGCCGTCCTCGCCGCTGATGGCGCTAACCGATGATACCGAGCTTAATCAGGTGGTGCTGAACCTTGTGCTCAATGCCCGCGACGCACTGCGCCCGGGAGAGACGGCGCGGATTAAACTCGAAGTGCTCAGTGCCGACGGCATCCAGCCGACTGGAAAGCTGATCCTCGGCACGGTGCCAGACGTTCCCGCCGCGCTGATCCGGGTCAGTGACACTGGCATCGGCATCAGGCCTGAGGAATTGGAACAGGTGTTCGAACCGTTCTTCACTCACAAAGGTGAAGCAGGGACCGGGTTGGGGCTTGCTGTGGTGGCCGGGATCATCGCCAACAACAACGGCGCGCTCGCGATTCAGAGCTGGCCGAGCTGCGGCACCGTTTTTGAAATCTGGTGGCCGCTCGAACCGCGCGGCGTGAGAGATCCGGCTGTGGGCAGCGATGCCCCGTTGCGCGCTGGCCCTGGCCTCTTGGGTAAGGCGGTGCTGGTGGTCGATGACAACCCTGCCGTCGTCGACACGCTGGCGGAGATGCTCGAACAGCTCGGCGTCGAAGTCGGCCCGTGTCTTGATCCGGCCGACGCGATCGCGGTGATCCAAGATGATCCAACCGGCTGGGATCTCGTGATTACCGATTACGACATGCCTGGGATGAACGGTGCGCAGCTGGCCAAGACCTTGCGCAAGTACCGCAAGGATTTGCCGATCCTGCTTTTGACCGCCCTGCCGCGGGTGCACCAGTTGCACCAGGGGCCCGACGGGGTTTTTGATGGCGTGCTGGGCAAGCCCACCAGCGCCGCGCGGCTGGCCAGTTCGGCAGCAGCGGCCATAGCGGCGGCGCGCGAACGGAGAAATGCATGCGTATCCTGATTGCCGACGACCACGAATTGCTGCGGGATGTGCTGCGCTCTTACCTCGAGGCGGAGGGCGGGTTCGCGGTCGATACGGTCGCCGATCTGCCCGCCGCGCTGGTGAACATCGCCGAAGCCGCGCCGCCCTATGATCTGGTGGTGCTCGATTACGGGATGCCGGGGATGGACGGCTATGACGGGCTCGACCGCGCGTTGGCGGCCAGCTTCGGACGGCCCGTGGCGCTGATGAGCGGTCTCGCCCCGCCGGGCGTAGCCGAGCGGGTGCTGGCTTCCGGCGCGGCGGGATACCTCCCCAAGACCCTGCCCGCACGCTCGCTCGTCAACGCGATCCGTTTCATGGCGGCGGGCGAGACCTACATGCCGATCGACCTCCACCGTCCCTCCCAAGCCCCGGTCGAGCAAGCCTCAGGCCTGTCCCCGCGCGAACGACAAGTGCTGGCCGGCCTGTGTGCAGGTCACGCCAATAAGGAAATCGCCCGCGACCTCGACCTGCGCGAGCCGACCATCAAGCTCCACGTCAAGCTGATCTGCCGCAAACTCGGTGCCAAGAATCGCACCCACGCAGCGATGATCGCGCGCGAACGGGCGCTGTGCTAGCCACAGGTCCGGGTGATCAAAACCAGATTGCTCGTTGCCGCATTCCGACGAGCACGGTGCGCAGCTGTCCGCCTTGAGATACCGCCACACCTCTGCGCGCCCAATGATCGGCTGAATGTCCGCAGGAACATGATGGCGAAGGCGGAGCCGTTCGCCCCGGAGCATAGCAAACACGATCCGAAGACCGTGTTTGAGACGATTTTGCGTTTGCTTTGAGTGAAATGGTGCCAGAAGAGGCATCGAAATACCTCATTAAACATCTGTATTTAAAATATTATTAAGCAGACACACGGTTTTCTGCCCCCAAATGTGCCCCCAATCCCGTTTGAGCCGCTATAATTTTTTCGTGTGCAGGTGCACTCCGCTGCCTGCGCGGGCCTACCTTCGCAATGCCCTCATGTCGTTATTCGACCGATTTCTCCGAGAACCCGAGAGTGTTCGCATTTTCGATGAGGGTACGAACTTTCGCCCGGTCCAGACCTCCCGGCACTTCAGCATCGATTTCAAGCCGCAAGGTCACTCTGTTGCCGGGGAGCGTGGTCAGTTGCTCGACAATCGCCTCCACGATCTGATGCATATCGCGGGCCGGACGGTCGGGCGAGATTGCGACTACGCCACTGAATCGCGTGGGGTTGCGTTCGATAGGTGGCGGGGGAGGAGGAGGTGCTTCTTCCCCCAATATGGCAGGTGTCCCACCCATTGATTCACCAGAACCAGTCTCTGATGGTTCCGCAGGCTTGGGGCGATGAGCTTCGGCTGTGCCCGGTTTGATAATCACGCTATCGCCGTCAATGACGATCATGGCGTTGCTGGCATGATCGATGGCTAAGCCGAGATATGCACCTACAGTTTTATCCCAGCGCTCCGCATAGGCGAAAGGCCCGGGAAGCATGCCTGCTACGGCCTGCTGGACCGACCTGACAAGCACATCCTGGTTCTTGAGGCGCGGCAGGTAGATATAGCGATTGAGATATTCCCTCAGGTCTCGAAGCGAGAGATGGGGTTTCCCGTTCCAGATGTATTTCTGAAGGTCGCGGTCTAGCCTCGTGGGCCCGAGTTCAGTCAGAAGGCCCTCTTCGCCGACCAATTTCTTGCTGGCGCGTGCCAGCAGTCCGTCCTGGGCAGGGATCTTGCCTGACACCCATTCGACTTCAGCTTGAGCGCTCTCCTGCGCTGGGTAGTGCAAATAACACCACGCCTCCTTGAGGCGGGTTTTCACCGTTTCATTGGCCTCGGTGAGCTTTGTTTTTGCCTGAGAGCTATCACTCTGGGTGAGGTTCAGGCGGTCCGTGTCGCGGACGATCTCGGTCCAAGCAAGCCAAGCCCGCACAGCATCTTTGAGACTGTCGAGCTGGCGCGCGTCGGCAGAAATGAAGACCAGCATATTTCGATACACCCGCGGCGTGCTTCCGCGCTGCAAGAGTATCTCTTTCGCTTCGGTCAAGGCTTCCGAACCGTCCCGGCCATTGTGGGCATGCGCCACCCCGAGCACCACAGCACGGACTCCGCCTGCCTCGTCGGGCACTTCGGCGGAGCCGGATGGGGCCACCTGCACCGCATCGAAATGTCCCCGGTCCGCCAAGGCGTTCACGTACTTAGTGAGTTCCGCGTCGATCGTCACATCGACCAGCGCGGACTCGATCTGCGCAGCCCGGTCGGTCGCAATGCGGTTGAGGCTGGCCGACATCGAATACCAATAGCGACCCAAATCCGCATGCATGAACTTCGCTTGGTTAGTCAGCCGCCTCAGAGCGTCGCCGAAAATCGCAGGACGCTCCCCGGGCTGCACAACGCCGAGGTTGATCTGCTTGTCGTCCAGGCCGGTATTCTGCTGTTGGTGCGTTGGTGCGGTGCCCATGAAGATCGCTCGGGCGACGCGCCGCGTGGCCGAATAGCGGTTCAGGTTCGGTGCCGATTGATCGATCTTGTAAGGCGTCGATGCGGTTCCATCCACATCGCCAGCGATGATCGACTGCCAACTGAGATCGAGGTAGTGAAGCAGCTCAGGCTCGACGCGGGGCGAACTGACCGCAACGCTGCCAGGCATGATCATCACCGAAGGGTCGCCGCTCATCCAGAGCTCGTGGATAGCCTGAGCCATCAGTCGCAGCACACCGCGCGTTCGCTGAAACTTCTCCAGTGAGCCCCAGCTGGTGTAGAGTTGGTCAAACAGCTCGGGGTGGATCGGATAGGCTTTCTCGAGCTTGCGCCGGTAGTCCTCATCCGCGCAGCCCTGCGGAAAATCGTTAGTGTTGTCGCGGTAGAGCTTGGCGAATTGCTTCAACGTATTGTCGCGATGATGGAACTTGTCGCCTGAGATTTCCTTGAACAGGCGTCGACGAACAATCTCGTAGCTCTCTTCCTGGCTCGCAGGACGCCACGACGATTCCACGCGGCTGAATGTCTGCTTCAGGCGCGCTAACGCTTCCTGGCCACCTTCGCCGCCCACTTCGATCTGGGACGCCGGCAGCGATGCCACCAACAGCGTTCTGGGGCTCGCCTTTACCGCCTCAGTCAAAGACTGGACGAAAGATAGGTTGGCGTCGAACGATCCTGAGGGAAGGCCCTCCACCTTGTAGATCTGGCGGAGATAGGCGACCCATTCGTCAATCAGGATCAGGCACGGTGCGCACTTCTTGAAGATTTCCTCGAGCAGGTGCGAACCCGGTGCGATGCCATTGGCGTCGTTTTCCGCGATCATGTCGAAGGCTTCGGCACCGCCGAGCTGCCATGCAAGTTCACCCCAAGTCGTCCGGATCTTGCGACCGCCATCGGCATTGAGCACATCCTGTGGACCACGCGAGGTGCCGACAAGCACCGCGCGGTTGATGCCGTCGGGAACGCTTAGCCCTTCACGCTCGAGCAGCTGGTCGAGACCGGAAAGGTCCTGAACCGGGGTCGGCCCCGCCATGTGATAGAGCGCCAACATCGAGTGGGTCTTCCCGCCGCCAAAATTGGTCTGCAGTTCGACAACCGGATCACCGCCGTTGCCCGAAAGGCGCTTGGCCGCACCCAGAAGTAGCGTGCTCAGGCCTTCGGTCAGGTACGTGCGACTATAGAACTGCTTCGGATCTCGGTATTCCGCAGGCGCGCTGCCCGAGTGCACCTTGGCAAGGTCGGCTGCGAATTCGGCCTGCTGGAATTCTCCGGTCGCTACGTCCTGATGCGGCTCGACCACCTCGCGCCACGGCAGCAGTCCGGCCACAGTCTCAACGGAGATTTCGAGGCGCTGGGTCTTCCGGCGCTCCTCATTGCGCGCCAGCTCGGAAAACTTGGTCCGCAGGATGGTGTCGCGCATCTTGCCGATCTGATCGGCCGCTTCCCCAGCGCTGATCGCTTCCATCAGCCGCCGCATGGAATCGAGCGCGCGCTCGGCGTCGTCGTAGGTGAAGTTCTCGTTATGCGAGAGCTTGTTGCGCACGTCGAGCAACTCGGAGACGTAGGACCTTTCGGGATGACCGAGGACGGTTGCGAAGGCTTCCTTCCAGAAGGCCATCATCGTCTTCAACAGGCCCTGCTGGTCCCAACCCACCTCACCGGCGGAGTTGGGGCGAAGCCCTTGGACGCGCTGAACCACCTCCAGCTGCCAATGACCTTTGATCGAGTTTTCAAGGCGCTTTTCGACAAAGGGTGTCAATGCCGCCGGGAGCAGTTCCATCCCTTCGAACACATACTGGCGGGTGCTTTTTGCCATCGCAAATTCCTTTAAACGTCGAAGCGCATCTGGCCGTCGCGGCGCGTGTCATGCGCAGCCGCAGCCTGACGGGTGAGTTCGGTCCAGTCTGCGATCAAGGCGTTGTAAGCCGTCGCCTCCTTGGCATCTTTCCGCTTGTTGGCGCTGATGTCGTAAAGACAGTAGGCGAGGTCTTTCACGGCCTCAGCCTGATTGCCGATCTTCTTGAGCAAGACCGCCGCATCGTGTGAAATACCGTCTTTCTCATGTATTTTGACCAGATGTTGCAGGCATTCCCAGACGGTTAGGTGGCTGTCACCTTCCGGCTCCCAATCCTCGTCCAGTTCGCCGCGGGTCAAGATACGGACTTTGCCTGCCGAACTTTCGACAATGCCTGCATGCTTGGCGCTTTCCACGGAAATACCCCGCGCGCGCGCAAGGTTGTCCGCTACGCCGTAGTCACCCTTCCCATAACCGTTCTGTTCGAACCAGGTGATTGCAAAGCGTGTGTCCGGGTCGAACTCACCTTGGATGCCACCGAGATATTCGTCTAGTTCACGATTAATGAGCTGGAGCGCTGTCTTAACGGCCATTGGACTGTCGTCCGACTCAAGAACCGCGCTGTACCGGGAAAAAACTCCCATACCCGGACCGATGGCCGATTGCGGCATGTCCGCAGGAGCAATGTTAGCTGCTTGCAATTCAGCAATGGCCAAAGGCAGTTCGCGCTTTAGCGCCCTTATGAATTCTGCCCGCGTAATAATCTCTGCGGTTGCGGCCTTTTTCCGGCAAACGAGAACAACCGAATTGGCTAGTGCATTCATCCCTTTCTTTAGCGCATTTGTAGCCTCTGTGCGAACCGGCCACGTGCCAACAATCACAAAACCAGATGTAATCACAGCCTCTAGGAACGAACTCCAGCCAGGCGATGAAATTCCATCTTTTTCAATCTCAGATTGCTTGAATGCATAATAGATCGCCGCGGGAAATGCATCCGTCGACCCGCTGGACAGTACGCGCATGGCTTGCGTCATGCCGTCCATGAAATGGCTTTCCGCAGCGTCGGAGCTGCCATATCGAGTGGTGCTCGCAACCAATTCTTCGCGCTTCGGAACGGAAATGACGCCCATTATGTCGGGGTAGTCAGTCTGCAAGCTACGGCGGAGCCACCCATAAAAAAAGTCGGATAGCTCTGCGTATTCGATATTATCATAGTAGGGTGGATCGGTCGAAAGAACGTAATCATTAACGAATTGATTTTTTTCTGATGCGTTATGCTGAACAACTGATCCCTCGGACGTGCAAGTAAGGCAATCGAGAACCTCAGATACAGACAGCGCTGTTCCAGCAATATCGCCGCCTGCTCCTGCAAAAGGATTTGTCTCTGCAAACGTCCACTGCATTGGAAGCGCTTGACGCCCTAAAGCTCCAGCGAGCCGCCCCATACCTGTTTCCCAGATCGCCAGGGAGCAATTTCGAGTAAGCGCCTTACTAATTGAGAACGACAAGTAAACTCGCAGAGACCTAATATAGTCCTGCAGATCCCGATCGCTTTCGTTTATTTTGTAAATTGACTCTATCTCCGTTCCCAGATCTTTTAGAACGTCGACAAAAGCATTGATTGCAGCAAGTTGGCGCTCGGTGAATACATCGCCGAATCGTCTCATACCGTACAATGGAGTTTGAAAATTTCTGTGCTTGAGCGGAATTGGCGTTTCTGGGCGCCACGCCGGTTCTGCATGCAGGGCAAGATGCTCCATCTCCGGCGTTGGGGAAATATAATTTCTGCCCTTTGAAGTTTCCACCACGACAGCCATCAGACGCTGGCCCATTTGGCCATTCTGCGCCGCTTGCCGTATGTACGTAAGCGGAATTGCCTCGCCAGTGACTGCGCAAATTGCTCCTGAGCGCCCGATATTCGGTGGACGGACAGGGCCATCACCATGCCGGACTTCGAATCTATAGTCAGTCCTGTTGTCGTTAAGCACGGGCTCTACCCAGACTTTCCGATCCGGCTTAACCAGTAGATTGAAATTTCGGACTAGCGGCGTCATCAGCGTCGACAAAGCAGGGTTAGGGCTCGGTACGGTTCGCGCCCAGATCCAAGCTATTACGGTCGCTTTGCCACCTCCCAAATCCTGCGGCAGATCAACTTGAGGGTAGAGCTGCCCAACCCGTTCCCAAGCCTTCTCGCGCATCCACTCGCCAAAGTACTTTACGTCCTCGGCTAGCCCCTCTGCATTTCGATAGAATTGCCGATCCTTGGCGCCAGGATGTATAGGCGGCATGTCTTTGAACTTTGGCGGAATCTCAATCATCGCCTTGCCAATCATGACGGCGACCGGATTCAGGTCTGACCCATACGCTGGCAGACCTAGGCGCTGAGCCTCGAGCGGGATCGACCCACCGCCCGAGAACGGATCATAGACTGGCGGCATGACGCCGCCGCAGCTCCGCCGAATCTCGGCCCGGGCGCGTTCCAGAACTTCCTCATTCGTGGAGTTTTCCCACCTCACGAGATCCTCGATGATTTCGAACAGACGCTTGCGCTCGATGTCCGCAGCACAATCTTCGAGGGTCGGCTCTGGCGTGTCAGGCAGGTTTCCATGCGCATCGACCTTGCGATCACGCCAGGTCTGAAGGCGCGCTGCCAGATCTGTTTCAGCCCGCTCTCGGATCTTGGGGTCTTCTAATAGCTTGTCGGCATAGCCAGAGGGATCGTCCACCAGCTGAGCGAACAACACCGCACGGCACGCAGCCAGCGGCCGTCGTGCCCACCACAGGTGCAGCGTGGACGGATGCCCGTGCCGGATCGATTTCTCCCGCGCAGACGCCGTGTTGATCGCCTCCAGCGGAATGGCGACTTCGATCAGTTTCTTTTTATAGGGGTTGGTCAATCGAAGTCTCCATTCATTCGGTAATTCAAATTCATCACGACAGACTATCCTAAGCGCACTTTGTAGCGATACGGCCCGGTCTCATCGATGATGACGCGGTCCCCGGCCTTGGCACGGTTCTGCTTGAAGAAAGCCCCAATCCAGCCACGAGTGCGGAAGAACTTCTTCGATCCGTCGAGGTCTGTCTGGACAGGTTCTCCGCCACCCCAATCCACGGTCAGCTCACGCAGGGCCAGAGCCGCCTTGTTCGACCCCCCAACAGCATCGGTCGGGAAGCGGTCGAAGAAGGATCGCAGGTAGATGTGGTTGTTGGCAATGTTGCCCTCCGTGAGGACAACCTCACCAATCGTGCGGCCACCACGTGATGCCGGTGCAGCAGGCGATAAACCTGACGCAGGCGTTGGCGGCTTAATTGTCGGGCTGGGCAAAGTGGGTTTGGTTGTTTGCTTTACTTTGGGGGCGGGCTCAGGTGCGCCGTCATCCCACTCGACATCGATGTATAGCTTGCTCCCGCGCTGCCGGATGTTGACCTTCACATCATCGCTGGCGTCGTTCCGAGGTGATGAATTCTGCACTGCCGTGGCTGCCGAGATGCCAGTATCGGGAAGTTGCTGCGCAATGCCAGCGATGGCAATTTCATCCAGCTCCACCCAGGTCACGGCGCCGCTTTTATGCCGGTAGGGCACAGGACGTAGGAGACGCCGCACATCAGTCAGCTTCCACGGCGTGTTCCACTTCGCGACCTCGCCTGAACGGATCATCGCCTCAGGAATGCGGTGATGGGCAAAATTGGCGATCATCTGCTCAGGGCTGAGCGGCGCACCTACATCTACCAAACGAGCAACGCCATGCACCGCGCCGCTGCCCTTGCGGATCAGGCCGAACCATCCGCGATGCGATGCGCCTGACGATCGCATCTCCCAATCCTTCGTGCCGTTGAGCAAATATTCGATCCACGGATCGGCGACGATCAGGGCTTTGGTGATCTTAATCTCGGCACTCGTCTCGTTTGCTTTGCGAGCGTTCATGGCTTCATACGCTCTTTAGAAATTTGCTTTTGAGATGGTCGATGCTCGATCAGAACTCCCTTGGGGTTGTTCCGTGTTATGATCCGCCGGCCCAACGCCGTATTGGCAGCGGTGACTCTCTGCGCATCTGCTTCAGTGATGACTGGTTCGCTTGTGTTTTCAACCTTAACTCTGCTGGGTACAGCGCTCGTAGCGGTCAGCGATGGAAGGTTCTTGGCCTCCTCGACCTCGACCAAAGCCGCAGCATGATCGCGCTGAAGCCTAGCGAGAGTCCTCTGGGTTTTTGCGATCTCGCTCTCCAAGGTGCGCACTTTGCGAGCTGCCCTCGCAACGATCTCAGCGCGTGTCAGCCCATTACCGGTCTTCGGTGTCGAGACCTTGCTCTTGCTGGCTTTCTTCTTGGGCTTGGATCGTGCCGGCCCATGCTGCTTTTTCTTCTTCTCGCCGGGTTGGGACGTAACCGAGCCCTTGCCAAGCCAGCCAGACCCAGCATGAATTACGGTCGATCCGCCGTGATAGCCGCCCTTGCTCATCGCGGTGCCTCCGCACGTTCGAGCAGGCGTTGAAGATGGAACTGCACCGCAGTCTCCATAAATGACGGCTCCCGGTCAAGCAGAGGGCCACGGACGTAGCGCGGCTCATGAGCGAAGCCGCTGTTCACCGACACGACGGCCAAGATGAATTTCTCTGGCTCGTGCAGCGAGGTAATGATCTCCTGCCGCGTCACCATCACACTGTCGGCACCGTCGATCCTGCCCTTCACCTCAATGAAGCGCAGATGCCCGGTCGCGGGGTCGTGCGAGGCGATGTCATAGCCGATCTTCTGCATGGATACGTCGGTCGGCGTGTTCCCGAGCGCTCGCTCCGCTGCCATCACCGCCTCCATTGCGGCCAACTCGATGGCCCGGCGCGCGGCGGGATCTTCCGAGAAATGGTTGCCAATCGGGCCGGCACCATTCGCATCAATTAGCCCACGCGGGATCACCACCATGCCGCCGCGCACCCGCGGTGGCTGAGAGGAAATGAACCGTTCTTTCTCGAGCTGATCCATACGGCGCTTCTGGCGCTCGGCGAGGTCCTCGGCGCGGCGCTGCGCGTTCTGCCAGTTGAGCCGGGTCTTTTTGCCCGCCTTCTCCTCTTCCTTGAGTTCAAAGGCACGCGAATCCCAGTAGTTAATTTCCTTCTTCAGCCGGGCGCGAACCTCCTGCTCGACCTTGTCAATCTCTGGAAGGCGCCGCGCCTTCACCTCAGCAACATGGCGCTGCGCCAGTTCGACCGTTGCGAAGCGGATCGCGGTTTTTTCAAGGTCCGTAGTGAGCCAGCCTTCGTCGAGCTCACCGCGTACTGCGGCAATCTCCTCAGGAGTGGCAGGTCGTAGATTGAGGTGCGGCGCGATCCCTGCGTTGGTCGCATTTCCTGCCTTGTCGATCGCTGCGAACTGCAACTTCTGTGACAAGGTGTGCGGTTTGCCCAGGCTGGTCAGCCTGCCGTCCTGCACGCTGTGCTCCAGCAGGAACACGGCCGAGATGGCCGTACCGGCATCGGTATCGTCGACAAGAATCGCGCCCTGGCGCATGATTTGCTCATATTGCTCGCGGATCATGCTTATGACCGCCTCGAGCAACGGGTGGCCTGGGCACACGAATGCGGCCACCGGTTGCTGGTTGATCTTGTCCTTCTCGAAACAGATCCGCTCATATTGCTTCTGGATCGGCGCGCCGGTGCCGATCTGACGATCACGCTCGCGGATACGGACCGGGACATGGGTGATCTCCCAGCGCCCTTCCTCGCGACGTTTGATGCGCCCTCCGACATGCTGAAAGGCTTCGACAAAGAAGCTCTGGATGTGGTGCGGTTGCAGGCGTTGGGCCTCTGCACGCTCCATTTCCAGGCGGAGTTCTTCGACCCGCGCCTCCGGCATGGTGTCGTTGGTCAGGGCACGACGTCGCAGCAGTTCGAGAAGGTGCGTCTGATCAACTGCGCCATCGACCTGCTGGAACAAACGGGCTTTGACGTCCTCTTGTTCGCCGTACTGGATGGCCTGAAACAGCAGGTCCTTGAGCGGTGTTCCCTCGAACAGCTCGCCCAGCACATCATAAACACGGCCACCCAGCGCTTCGCGGGCTACTTCCAGCTTTTCGAGCAGTCGTGCATAGACCTCGCCCTCTCGGGTATCAGCCGCAACCAGGTTCCACAGGTGGCACACCTCGACCTGACCGATGCGATGAATGCGTCCGAACCGTTGCTCGATCTTGTTGGGGTTCCACGGCAGGTCATAATTGACCATCAGATGTCCGCGCTGGAGGTTGACGCCTTCCCCCGCAGCATCGTTGGCAATCAGGACCAGCATATCCTTGTCCTGCATAAAGCGCTCAACCACCTTGCGGCGCTCCTCACGCGACACCCCGCCATGGATCACGTCGACGGCCTCGGCATTGCCGATCCGCGCACGTACCTTGTCGAGAAGATAGTTGAGCGTGTCCTTGGGCTCAGTGAAAATGATGAGCTTGCGCCGGTTTCCGGCTGAGTCGACCATCAGGTCATCATCGAGAATCCGGTTGAGCTGGCTCCATTTGGTGTCCACGCCCGAGCGCAGAACGCCCAGTGCCAAGGACTCCAATCCCTTCAAAGTTTCGACCTCCAGTGCAAGCTGCTCGACTGTCTCGGCGGTTGTCGTCCCGGCCGAAATCAGGTCCTCGAGTTCATCGACCTCGTCTTGACCATATTCATCGATATTGCCGAGCATGTCGGCATTGATCTTGGGCGCGGCGAAGTCTGCGCGACGACCAGCGTTGGCAAGGCGCGCTTCCCCGAGTTCGGTCTCCAGCCGCTCACGGCGCCGTTTGAGTGACTGATAGATGGCCGCCGGCGACGATGCTAGCCGACGCTGCAGGATCTGGAGCGCGAAGCCCACATTGTTGCGCTTCTTGCCGTCGCCTTCGGCAAAGCGTTGAACCCGGTTCATCTCAGTGCGCACATAATCGGTGACCGCCGTGTAAAGCGCGGCTTCGCCTTCCGAGAGCTCATATTTGACGGTGTAGGCCCGCCGTTCCGGGAACAGCGGGCGTCCGTCGAACCGCAGCAACTCCTCCTTGGTCAGTCGCCGCATCATGTCCGCGGTATCGGCATAATGCACGCCATCGCGGAACCGGCCCTCAAACCGGTCGCCGTCGAGCAGGGCCATGAACAGCTGGAAATCCTCTTCCTTGCCGTTGTGCGGGGTCGCAGACATGAGCAGGAGGTGGCGGCAAATCTGGCCAAGCTTCTGCCCTACCTGATAGCGCCGGGTGTATTTTACATCGCCGCCGAAATAGGTCGCCGACATGCGGTGCGCTTCGTCGCAGATGATGAGATCCCATTCACGGGCGCTCATCAACTTTTCCTGCAAATCCTCATTACGGGCAAGGACGTCGAGCCGGACAATGAGCCGATCGCGGTCTGTGAACGGATTGCCCGAGCGCGATGTCTCGATCATGTCGCGGCTCAGAATATCGAACTCGAGATTGAACTTCTGGCCGAGTTCATCCTGCCACTGCTCGACCAGACTACCGGGTGCAACAATCAGACAACGCTCAAGATCGCTGCGCGCGATCAGCTCTTTGATCAGCAGCCCGGCCATGATCGTTTTGCCCGCTCCCGGATCGTCGGCAAGCAGGAATCGCAGCGGCTGACGCGGCAGCATCTCGCCGTAAACCGCCGAAATCTGGTGCGGCAGTGGATCGACCATACTGGTGTGGATGGCGAGATAGGGATCGAAATAATGGGCCAGCTTGATCCGGTTGGCCTCGGTCACCAGACGCAATAGCGCACCATCAGCATCGAATGACCACGGACGACCGCTCTGCTCGACCTCAAGGCGATGTTCGTCATCGCGGTAGAGGACCGCTTCGGCAACGGCGCCGTTGTGATCCCGGTACACCACATTGATCGCCTGATCGCCAATCCAGTCGACCGAAATCACGTGAACCGGCTCCGCCGAGGCGATGCCGCGCACCGATGCACCATTTTTGATGTCTTCGAGTTTCGCGCCCATAGACATTATCGGCCCCTGTTCACACACTAAAGCTGAAACTCGGCGCGCTCGAGGGCGGCCAGAGTTTCTTTTCGGTTCACGTTCACGATGTGCTGCGTCAGCGCACTGCGCTTCGCCGCATCATCAAGCAACCCAAGCCTTTTCAATACATAAAACAGCATCGCATAGCGCACGGAAAGCACAGATGTGCCACCCTCGAAGCCATAATCTTTGGCGACAACTCGCTTTTGGCCCTCAGCGAGATCCGGATGCGGGCCAACGATCACGTTGAAAAAGTTGTTCCACAGCCAGTCATGTTCACCCGATTCTCCGGGTTCATCCTTGGTGCCAATCTCCAGAATCCGCGGAAGTAGGAAGTCCTTGAACTTGGTCTCTACGTGGCAAAATCCGCGAACATGCCAGCGGAACCCATCATAACCGAAGGCATGAGGCGTCATACGTCGCCAGATGGGATCGGGGCGAGACCTGTCCATTGACTGATAGAACACGTCAATCGACTGGTTTTCGCGTACCGCTCCGAGGACACGCCGCAGGATCGCTATGTCGATTTCGCGCTTAGGCGTAAGAGCCGCGTCGGCGCTGGGCATATCCCCGATCCACGACTCGCTGACAGGCAGGAGTCCTTCGAAGACCGCCCGCATCTGCGAGAGGTATCTATAGGGATCAGGATCGAGGAACCGCAGTACGAAGTCCTCAGCTGCCACATAGCGCTTGGCTCGCGGATCGTAGACTACATTTCCTGGCGCGCGGTCCTGATACATCGCCAGATCTTTCGATGCCTGCGGGATCGAGACGCCGAAACACTCAATGATATCAGCGCGGTTGATCGTGCCCTCCCAGAAGAGGCGGAACTCGATAAACTCTAATCGTTGCTCGACACCCCAACGCACCTTGGCAACTCCAGATCAGTATATAAACTATGCGAATTTGGAAGCATTACGCGAATAGTTTCTATTCGCATTTTGCGATTCGAGTCAATGAGACGCGAAATGGCAGGCCGGTTTTTATCGGAGCACTTGAATGGCTAGACTGTGAAGGCCCCAGGCGCACAGCGCGCCAGCAGTGTGCATTCGACCCGGCGCGCAGCCGAGCAGGCCGCAAAGCAGACGGTCCGCAATCTGGTTGGCGGCGAAGTTCGCAGCCAAGGCCTTGATAGTCGGTAGCGGGACTCGGACAAGGTCGCGCCGGGTGTCCAAACTTTGAACGACCATTCTTGTCGTATGGGCGCTATAGAGGCAGGAGCATGATCGCATCGCGTACTCACACCCGCCGCTTCGGCTTATCCAAATCAAAGATCACCGCCTTCGAGCAGTGTCCCAAGCGGCTGTGGCTCTCGATCCACTGCCCTGACCTTGCTGAGCAGGGCGAGGGTTTCTTGGCCCGGTTCGCCACCGGCAACCTAGTTGGAGAGATCGCCTGCGCGCTCCATCCCGGCGGTTTCATGGTTGAGGCTAATCCCAGCCTTTCATCCGCGCTTGCCATCACTTCGTCGCTGATCGCAGGCGGGCATCCCGGCCCAATCTTCGAGGCGACCTTCGAGCATGACGGCGTACTGGTGCGGGTCGACGTGCTCGAGCGGCTGGAAAGCGGAGGCTGGGCAGCAGCCGAGGTCAAAAGCTCGGCGTCGGTGAAAGACTATCATCGCGGAGATTTGGCTACGCAGGTGTGGGTGATGCGAGAGGCAGGGATCGATGTAAAGCGTGCCGCCATCCGCCATATCGATACTGGCTTCGTGCTGTCCCGCGAAGGCGATTATGCTGGCCTGTTCACCGATGCGGACTTGCTTGGTGCATTGGAGCAAGTGGTCGTAGGGCGGCCAGCAATGGTGGCTGAAGCACGAGCGATGCTCGCGGGCGATGAGCCTGTGCGCGAGATGGGAGACCATTGCACCTCGCCCTTTACTTGCGAGTTTGGTGCCTATTGCAGCCGTGATCTGCCCGCGGGACCGGAATGGCCGGTTACGCTGCTGCCCTATGGCGGCGGGAAACGTTGGGTCGAGAAGGGAGTCGAGAGCCTGCTCGATCTGGCGGAAAGTGATCTCAACCCTAAGCATGCGCAGATTCTTGCGGCTACCCGTGATGATAAGCCGTTCCACAATGCGGAGGGTGCACGAAAAGCCATGGCCGGTTGGGGCTGGCCGCGGGCCTGGCTCGACTTCGAGACAGTTGCGCCTGCAATCCCGCGTTGGATCGGTACACGCCCGTTCCAGCAGATCCCGTTTCAGTTCTCCCTCCACCTTGAACGGCGCGGCGGACGTATGACTCACCATGAGTTCCTGAGCTGCGACGGCAGCGATCCGCGCCGGGCTTGCGCCGAGGCGCTTTTAGCGGACATCCCCGAGGGCGCCACGATCATCGCCTACAACGCCGCTTTCGAGCGGCGGGTGCTCCGCGATCTCGCTCGGGCCTTTCCCGATCTCGCCGCACGTCTTGAAGCCATGGCCGAAGCGACGGTCGACCTACTCCCGGTGGCGCGCAACCACTGGTATCACCGCGACCAGCGCGGCAGCTGGTCGATCAAGGCGGTGCTGCCGACCATTGCGCCCGAGCTTGATTACGGCATGCTTGAGGTGAAGGATGGCGGGGATGCCCAGGCGGCTTGGTCCGAAGCCGCTGATCCTGCTTGCGACCCAGTGCGGCGCAGCGCCCTCGAAGAGGCGCTCAAGGTCTATTGCGCCCGCGACACTTGGGCTATGGTTGTGCTTGCAAGAAAGATAGGGATGGAAAATGTCTGATCATTATCAAACAGATCTTGGGTGGAAGGTTCTTACTAACGTCGATTTTGTCAACTCAGAGGAAATTGCTGACCACGAGACACCTTGGCATTATCTCTCCTCTGAGTGGAGAGAGAAATTCCCTGATGAAGAACTTTGGCAAATCGAAAATGCGAGCTACGTAATCGCGGTCAGCACCCCCTTTACAATTGATTATGGAAAATCTCACTCGCCGATCATTTACATTGGCGAAGGCTTTGCGCATTTGCGTTTTAAAACGCATTTGCAAACTAAATTTATGCCAATGCTTGAGCAATTTGCTGGAGCAAAATTTGATTTTTGGGTTTTGCCATCCAAAGACAAAGCTCAGGTCGTGGCGAGCGAGGCATTCATGTTGGATCAGTTCGATAAACAGTATGGGGGCAAGCCCTTGTTTAACATCCAGAGCGGCAAGGAAACCTCTGAAGCCCCCCATCCGGCTTGGTTCCAACCCCTCGATGGACGCCGAATAGGTAAGCGCCACTGGGCTATCAGGCGCTTAGACTGAAGCTCGGAAGGCAAACCGGGGCGGACCTGTATTCGGATGAGCCGCTCGAGAGCTTTTAACGGTAGTGGTTTGCCGGTGTGCCGCTCACGAACCACGGCTGGCGTTTGAAGTCCGCTTTCTGTGCTCCAGTTAACGACCACTTCTGTCGCAAAAGCGCGCTAGCAAGGTGCATGGCATACAAATCCCGTCGAAGAATTCCTTCTTGGAAACTAACCGTTCCACCGCAGAGCAGCTTCGCAAATCAGCAAGAGGCAATTCAATTCGTATACGCTTGGCACAATGTCGTCAGCGGTATGAACCCACATCAACTCCGCGAGCGCGGCAGGGAGTTGTTCGGAGTCTGGATTGACTGCGTAAGCGGGTCCGATCCGAGAGAAAATGTCGACTGGGATCAACTCACGGGTCCCAACGTGGTGGCGCTGCTGCAGAGCTTAGCTGAGCAAAGTCCGCAGTCTCCCCCACAAAGGGCAACCGCGCTTGATCGCCGGATAGGCTGGCTCGCTGACACTCTTGGTCTCGATCAAGTTGAAAAAGAAATCCTACTGATCCTCGCACGCTGCGCGGTTCATGAGGAGTGGGAGAAGTTGATCCGTATCCTGCCCGGGAGTGGTCACAACCCGTCCGTCCGCCGCATCTCGCTCGTCAGCAAACTGCGCATGAAAGAGATCGATAAGCGATTGGGAGTTGGCTCCAAACTCTGGTCCAGCGGGTTAGTCGAAGATGATAGGGACAGCGAGTTCTCAGCGAACCGGCTTCTACAACGCATTGCCTGGTCAAGTTCGCTCCCCCCGCAGCTTGCTCGGCAACTCATGCCAGCCGCGCCTCGATCAACCCTCAACTGGGCTGATTTTAGTCACATTGGCCCACAGAGGGATATCGCGGAAAAGCTTGTCGCTACAGATCACCCGGCTGCGATCCTGCTGCACGGCCCGCCGGGAACTGGCAAGACCGAGTTCGCCCGCCTTTTAGCTGACCGAACTGGTAAACGAGCAGTGTTCGCCGGGTTACAGGATGAAAACGGGCAGGAACCTCGCCGTAATGAGCGGCTAGCGCACCTGTCGGTGCTGCGCGCGTTGACGCGTGGCGATCCCAGTCGCCTTATCGTGATGGATGAGGCGGATGATATCTTGCTGTTGGGTCACTTTGAGGAACGCGGCCATCGGTCAAAGTTGTTTCTCAATCGCCTTGTCGAGGAAGGATTGCGGCCGACCATCTGGATCGTCAATTCGCCGCGAGCCCTCGAGGAATCGCTATTGCGCCGGATGTCGCTGGCGATCGAGTTCCCATTGCCGCCGTTGGGTGTGCGCAGGCGCGTGGTCGAGCGTCATGCTCGGCACGCCCGCATGAAACTCGCTCTTTCCGAAATCGAGCGTCTCGCCGCTCTCCAGGCTGCACCAGCCGTAGTCGGCAAGGCCCTCGCTTCAGCTAAGGCTGTTGGCGGCGGGGCGAATGAAGCGATGGTGATCAGCGAGGGTCTGATCACAACAATACTAGGTCGGCCACCTTCGCCAGAAAGCCTGCCGCCATGTTATGATTCTTCTCTGGCCGTTGCCGATGTCGATCTCGTCGCTCTGTCCGACAAGCTTGTAGAGGCGCCTAGTCGCGGATGGAGCCTACTTCTCGCCGGCCCGAGCGGAACAGGCAAAAGCGCTTATGCACGCCACCTTGCTGAGCGCCTCGGGATCGACCTCTTGGTTAAGCGCGGATCGGACCTGCTCGACATGTATGTTGGCGGCACCGAGGCGAACATCGCCAGCGCATTTCGCGAAGCTGCTCTTGGGCGCTGCCTCTTATTGATCGATGAAGCGGACGACTTTCTCGCCGACCGCCGGGACGCTGTGCGCAGTTGGGAGCGTAGCATGGTCAATCAAATGCTGCGTGAAATGGAGTCGCTGGAAGCGCCTTTCGTGGCAACTACCAACGCCCCGCAGCTACTGGATCCTGCCACGCAGCGCAGATTTACGATGCGTGCTATCTTCGTTGCGCTAGATCATCAGCGCGCCGCGGAGCAGTTCCGTCGCTGGTTCGAATGCGAGGTTCCGAGGGGGGAGCATCTTTTCGGCTCCACCCCTGGCGACTTCGCCCTGGTTGCAAATCGTGCCAAACTACTTGGTGTGGGGGACCCCCATCAATTGCTGGATTGGCTTCGCCAAGAAGCTGCACACCGAGGCGATGGTCGGCGGACGATGGGTTTTGTTCCATGACTCCCACCACAATCAATCCAGCATGGAAGCCTGTTGTAAAAGTTGCGCAGGGCACTTCAGAATATCGGGTAAGGGCGGTAATCTCAGCGTCGCCGTGCCTGCCGCAATGGTTTGCTAGCGTGATGACAAGAGAGGGGAGCAATCATGCGCATGGCGAAACTTGATCGTCTCCTGACGCTGGTCAAGGCGCTTGGCGAGAGCGCCGAGGGGCTGACTCTCGACGAAATGGCTCAGGTCATCGATGCCAATCGTCGCACTGCAGAGCGGCTGCGTGATCTCATCCTCGTCCATTTTGATCTCGAGGAGCAAGTCGATGATCGCCAGAAGCGTTTTCGCATTCCTGGAGCAATACCGTCGCCCTTTACCCAGCCCAATGTGGAAGAAATTGCAGCATTGCAGTCAATAGCTGAGACCGCCCAGCGCAATGGTTCAGCACAGGCAGCACTGCTGGAAAGTTTGTCGGGGAAGGTCCAGGCGAGCCTCAAGCGCGAGGTAAAGAGCCGTATGGCGCCGGATCTTGAACCACTCGTGCGTCTCCAGCGGCACCACATTCCCGCGGGACCTGCACTGGAGCATGCGCCTGATACGGTCGCACAGATCCAGGGAGCGATGATGGCGGGAACGTGTCTCGAATTTGATTATCTCGCAGAGGGCTCGACTAAACCCAAATGGCGGCGGGTTATTCCGGTAGGCCTAATCCATGGTGCTGCGACGTACTTGATAGGTAAGATTCCTAGGCGTGATGCAGAGCCGGTGCCATTCCGCCTTGATCGAATGAGCGCGGCCCGTCTCAGCGAAGAGCTGGGAGCACCTGACGAGAATTGGGACCTCGATGTCTGGATGGGTGAGAGCTTCGGCATCTGGCGCGAAGAGGGTCATGAAATTGTTTTGCGTGTCTCGCCCGAAGCGGCGGAGCGTGCGCGCCGATGGCGCTTCCATCCTGAACAGACAATTGAACAGGATGGGAAGGAGTTGATTATTCGGTTCAGATCGGGTGGATTGCGCGAAATCGCAGAGCACGTTTTTACTTGGGGCGGTGAACTAGTCATCGAGGCACCTCATGAACTACGCGATGTCATGCGCGAACGCTTAGAATTGGGGCTAATCTCGTTGAACAAAGCAGCGTGCGCGGCATCGTCTTTTGCCGATAAATGCTTTCAAGGGTGACGCTAGTCTGTGCGCCAACAGGTCCTGATCTTGGTTGATAGAAAGCCATGTCAACTTTCAGGTTGTGTTTAGACTATACTCTATGTGATCAATGTGCCTGGTGTGGCGGGGGTTAAGGGGGAGATATGGAAATGCCAGTAGGCGACGTGGGGATAAAACTCAGTAGCGATAAAGATTTAACCGTTGGAAACGGAGCAAAGTTGCTGCTCCATAGCCCTGATGAAAGTCAAGATCTCTCGGAATGCTACAGTCGCGCGCTCAAATCGGGAGAAGAAATCTTCATCGTCAGCGCATACCTTACAAACTGGCAAAAAGAAGTACAGCTGAACCCTTCGTGCAACCACTTCCGAATGGTTGTAGGTAAGGATTTCGGAATTACGCGTAAGGCGGCATGCCGAGACGTACTTGCGTGGCTCCCAAAACGTCACCGCGCGAATTTTAGGGTCGCTGACCAGATTTCCGGCTTTCATCCGAAGGCCGTCTTCTGGCGTTCTGGGGAAAAGGCATTTGCAATCATCGGCTCTTCGAACCTGTCGTCAGCGGCATTCGAAACCAACTATGAGGCTAACGTCGAGATTGAAATCTCGATCGATGAATTTGAAAAAGCTAGAACTTGGATTAACGAAATTTGCGATTTGTCTATCCCTATATCCGAAGATTGGCTGTGCCAGTACAAAGAGGCGACTCAGACATACAAAATCAGTAGAAATAGACAGAAAAAAATACTTGCAGACCCAATTTTTGTATTAAAGCTACCGAAGCCGAGGGGGGCTTCTGGTCTTGTCCGAGCTCGGCGAAAGACTCTTGGCGAGCATCGTAATAACAGGAAAGGCCTCCTCGAGCTTATTCAAAATTGTGCGAACGAACGTATTAGTTCTGCTCAATTCTATGAAAGCCTCCCGAAAGTTTGGGGCGGCGAGGTGGGTGGCCGGCTTCAGGGCAAGGGTTGGGAGCGCGCGGGGAAAAATTCAGATTTTTTCTTACTATCACGCAGTTTTCTCAAGATTAAAAATGCTCCACGCTCTCTTCGCGATGATACTGTAGCTCAAGAAATTGATTATTTGGCGGAAGCCAAAGTCCCCACTCGACGAGCATTCTTATCGGAAATGTTGTGCTTGGAATTTCCCGATCATTACCCGGTGTTAAACAAACCTGTCGAAAGATTTCTGGTAGCTAAAAAATTTAGAGGAGCCGCCGGCCTAACCGAAGGGGCTAAATATATTGATCTTGCTTCAAGGCTTCGAGCCTCTTTGAGGCAAAACCCCTCTCACCCGGCAAAGAATTTGGCCGAACTAGATACTGTTCTATGGGCGGCCTATGCGAATGCTTAGACTTAGGATCTATCAAATTGCTGAATGATCTAGCATCACTTTGGAAGATTTCTGCAGGTCATTCGTCGCCACTTTCTACGACAGTGAGGGCATGTTGGCGGCGAAGGTTGGCTGAGCTGGGTAAAAATGGTTTACCTGATGGCTTGGCAGGGTCGGCTGCGGCGGCGGGCTCGGGCATTTTTTCCGACCCTCCGCCCCAAGGCGGCGGGCTTGCGGGAAGGCGAACGCGGTCATGCTCATGAGGGCGTGTCGGTGAAGGCCGTGCCATGATCGCCCTTCGAAGTAATCGAGGCCAAGCTCTTCCTTGAGTTGCTGGTGGGCCAGCTCGCAGAGCCACCGGGCTTTGATGGCACCAGCCAGCCTTTTAGGCGGCGTGTCACTGGGAGGATTGCTGAGGTAGTATTTGCGCTCGCCGGTGGAGCGATGCTCGCCAACCAGCCAGACCTCTTCAACGGAGAGACGCTGCAGGCCAAGGTGGCCGATGCGTTCCGTCAGGGACCCGCACGCGCATGGCAGCAAGCCGCGCTGAGAGCTTGCCCTTTGTGCCACGGCGCCAGCTCTCCGTCTTTCACTTGGCGCTCTCGAGCATAGACGTGTTACGGACAATCATCCCAGCGGGCACCGCTCTTCAACGCATGGACAATGCCGGAGAGCACTCGACGATCATTAACTCGCGGCATCCAGCGCGTATCCTGCGGCAAATGCGGCTCAATCCGCACCCACTGCTCATCAAAAAACCAGAAGAAATCCGCCATTCACCGTGCCTCCTCGCTGGAGGCAGTTGAATTACAGCCCAAAGCTGCTGTGAATTCCGTTTATGGTTCTAGACCCTAATCAAAAACCAGTTAATGACTACGAGCAGGGTCAAAGTGCCTTTCAGAATTGAATAGCTTGGAAGCCATGGCCTCCATCCGCTCGCGCCAGGCAAGCTTGTCGAGCCATTCCTCGGGTATGCCGCTTGCTCCATATAGCGCCCCGGCCAACTGCCCCGTGATAGCCGCAGTGGTATCTGCATCCTCCCCCAGATTTGCAGCAAGGATGACAGCCTCGGCAAAGCTGCTGGTCCGCGCCACGCACCAGAGCGATGCCTCAAGCGAGTGTGCCACGTAGCCCGATCCGCGAATTTGGCTTCGGTGCTTGCCGCGCCATGAGCCAGCCATGATGTCGGCGATCTTGCCAGCATAGTCGTCATGCCGCGGCCGCAAAATGTGAGAGCGAGGCTGTCCGGCAATGGCCTCCGCAAGAAGGTCGGCATAGGCAACGCAGGCATCAACCGCCTCGGGTGCGCCGTGCGTCGTACGGCTCTGCCGCGCAGCTACATCGCGGAGTGTTTGGGGCTCGTGCCAATAGCGCACGGCGACAGGCGCAAGCCGCATCAAACTGCCATTGCCCGCACTCATTGGATCGATGGAGCCTGCAACCGGGTCACCACTTGCTTTGAACCGCCGCAGGGCACCGCTGACGGTGATGCCAATATCGAAGCAGCTGCCCGTCGCAGAGTAATCTCCCTGCTCGCGCCAGCGCACAAACCGCTCCATCAGATCGGTCTCGTCGAGGCCGCCGCAGGCAATAAGGCTATCTGCGAGCGCCAGAGCCATCGAGGTGTCGTCGGTCCATTGTCCGGGCTTGAGGCCAAACGGTCCGCCGCCGACGATGTCGGTGACCCGTGGCTTGCTGTCACGCGCTGCAAACTCGAGCGTGGTCCCCAGCGCGTCTCCGGCAGCAAGGCCAAGCATAGCGCCGAGCGCGCGATTGCGCTGCGCTTCGCGACTGCTGTCAGGCTGCTCTTCCGACACCTCAGATAGCGCATGCACGTAAGCAAGCTGGGGTGCAGTCTCGATGGCCCCAGGCCGTGCTTGCCGCACCGTCGCGGCTGCTATCTCCGGCTCCTTCCCAAGCTCAATCAGCAGGCGGCTGGCAATGGTCCCCGCCCTGCCCAGCCCACCCTTGCAGTGGACCAGCACGTTGGAGCCTGCGCGCAGGACATCACGCAGCTCTGCTCCAGCACCGTTCCAGGCAACCTCAAACGCAGCGCCCGGCGTACCGACATCTGCGATAGGCAGATGATGCCAGGCCATATGCGCATTGCGCACGGCCCCGCCCAACTCCTTCACGCCAAGGCTCACAAGCTCGTGATCCTCGACCAGCGTGACCACCGCCGCTGCGTTCCAGTTGGCAATCGCGGCAACATCGACAAGCAGGTCGCGGTCCCACGCGCCGGTCAGCGCTGATGGCTGCTTCTTGCCCGGGCAAAAGGTCAGCCCAACCTTGCCCAGCCCATCGCCTGCCGAGATCTCGGCAATCTGGAGTGGGTGAGTGATGCTGGTGCGCATGCAATTGCTCCTGCAAATCGGGGGAGATCGGCGAGGCATCACCGTGGCATAGAGTGCCTCGACAGACGTAGTCTTATCCAGAAGACAGGTCGCAAGCCGGCCGCCGACCCCAGTCTCATGCTTGACGGTTGACGCTAAATTCGGAGCTGCTGAGCGTCAATTAGCACGCGCCCGGATCCAGGATTTGCTCGCCACTTCCTCGCCGCTGAAATCGCTGCGGAGCAACGCCTATCGATCTACTTTTGCTGGTTCTGCGAAGTGGCCGGCGCCGAAGTCGAAGGGTGATTGATCCCGAGATATTTGGTCTGGCAAATCAGTTCAAACATCCCGCTTTGCTGCGGCGAACGCCCGTTCGGCGTGCACGTCGGGATGTTCGACTGGGAGCTTAACTTGATAAAATCTTTGTAGATTCATTTCGCCATCAGCGTCACCGATCATTTAAAGATGCCCGGATCCGACCTCGCCAGGCGGGATAAAAATGGCCGTGCCTTCACCCGAGCCGTTCGACAAAGTTGTGATCCATCGGAGCCTGTGGGGTTGGGGCCACGTTCGGCTTTACGCAGGTCGGTGCTGGCGCCAAGGGCGGCAAGAGCCACATCATGATCGTATTGGACGGCGTCAAATGACCGTCAAGTCGGACCGTGAAATTAGGGAACTGTCAAACACCTGAAGATCGGTTTGCGGCGCTCGCTTGGCGGTTACGGCAAGGAGCAAGTCGCACGGCAAGCTGAGTTGCTCCGCTGGCTGGGGCGGGGCAAGGTTGCTAATGAGGAAGCGAGGTTGGCAGCGATCCTTGCCGAAACGATGCGCAAATATCGGGCGGATGAATAGGTCTGGCGGATGGCCGCCAAACTAGTCCCAGCCTGCGAGCGTTTCCAGCAACGCCGGCACCATGACAAACTCAAACTCTCGCGGTCGTTCCTTGGTGGATGTCGGCATCCAACCCTCTGCGATCACGCTCATCCAAAAATACGATCCGTCTTCGCGCCTATCAGGTTCCCAGTCCAGATACCTGCTAATTCGCTTGGCCAAGCCACCATAGGCGAGATTGGCAGCGGACGGGCCTGTCTGCCCAAGCACATTGTTGGCAATCTCGCGCATGGTGACGGTCCTGCGATACGCCCGCGCGTGATACCTGAGTATCGCCCATTCAATCTCGCTAAGAGCTGCTTGGCGAAGAGCATCCCGGTAAGCGCTTTTGTCCGGTCTTGGCCTCAGCGGGCGTGGCCTCGCCCACGCAGCTTGGAGGGATTCCGGATCGAGTGTCAGGTCTCTCCACCAAGGCTTTGCGTCATCGCGCGATCTAATGGTGTCCACTTTGACCGGCTCTCCCGCTGCAATTTTGTCGCACAATGCCATTCTCTTCGAGGGCGGGTATTGCTGCACAAACTCGCTGCCATACCCGCCTGCATCGACGTGGCGACAAAACAGCTCCCATTCTTCGGCAGGCTGATTGAAGCGCTTATGAAGCCGCAAATGGCACGGCTTGCACAGAGGATAGGTTTGCGGCGGCTCAAAGGTGAAGGGCTGGGAATAGTCTTCCGAGTGCCATTCATTAGGTGGGCGATCAGGATCACCGCAAAGCCCGCATGGCTTGCCCACTAAGGTAAATTCAGGTCCGGCGTCTCCACGATGATAGGCTTTCAGGATCAGGTCGCGCTGCTTCCAAGTGTATCCGTTGTATGACGAGCCGCTCATTGGCTTGGAATGCCGCTAGTGATGGGCGAAGGCAAGAGGACGCATAACTCTGGGGCCGTTACATTTGTGCGCTGCTGGAGCCGCGATCAACCACTAGTCCAGTTCTTGCCGGGAACGCATGTAACGAGGCGACTGAGCGGCACGCTGCAGCGTGTGCGTTTCGTAAACCTGCAATTCTGATGTCGACCCATTGCGGAACTTCGCCCCTTGCTTCAAGTTCTTGAGGCTATGATTTCAGACCAACCGCGATTAACTCTCGAAGGCCAGATGGTCTGCGGCTGGACGATGTATCCCGGCTATGGCAGCTACCCATATCGCTCTCCAATCATTGTGGAGGAGGTCGTTCCGCATGGCGGAAGGGCGTTCGATCTCATGTTCATCAATATTTTTTACGCCGCCGGCGTTCAAAAAATGACTTACCGGCTCAGAACATTAAGGCGCGAACGCACATTCCAAATCGCTGAGGTTGTGGAACACGATGGCACGTCTGAGCGCGTGGTGATAATCGAGCCTATGACGCGTGCGTGGATTGAGGACGTAGCTTCTGCCTACATCGCTCAGCTCGATAGACTCTTTGACGCTTCGGACAAGCCGGATCCAGCTGCGTTTGGGGCCCTAATGGCGAGCACATTTTGACCTTTGATAAGGTCCCCAGTTCAAGAAGCGAACAGTTCGTTTGGAGGTCGACATCAAGATAAACGAGGGGCAACTCGACCAGGCTTTTGCAGAAGCCTTCGAGCAAAGCGCTGCGATGCGGATATGGCTGCTGGAAGATGGGCGGTTTGCCCGCTTTTCGGAAAACGCCAAATTACTCGCTGACGAGCAAGCAGCAGCTCGGAAGCCTGACGTTGCGCACTGGTCGCGATTTTGGTGGTGTTCGCTCCCCGATGGATCGCAATCCGAGACTGATCTTTTCTTCGTGTTTGACGTAGAAGGTTACCGCTTTGCACTTCATATCGAAAACAAACCTCCGAGCGGCTATTTGTCTCTCGAACAAGCAAGTGGATACCGGCGGCGAGCGACCTTTAAGGCCAATACCCCGCGGTGGCTAAGCTATGTAGATTTCGAAACCATTTTATTGGCTCCTGAGGGTTTTATCGAAACGAACAGAGAGGCGGCGAGGCAGTTTGATCGGACGATTTCGTACGAAAGCGCTGCCAGATTTGCCCCCGTTTTTGCTGAAGTCATAAGGTATTGAGCTACCAAGATGGCGGTGTCGTGCGCTGCCAAAGAGCGGTCCTTCGCCTCGCTCCAAATCGATCGCTGACCTTCCGTTTTTCACCTAATCACCGTCATTCCAAGTGATCTGGCACGCTCCCGAAACTGGCGAGGCAGCTTTCCGAACTTTTCAGACAAAAGCTGCCGTTCGGCTAGCGACCCCTAATCTGACATCAGAGATGCTCGACCTGACGTCGGAGCATGCTAGACAGTTGGCGCCAACCGCGGCGATTATTGTTCGTTGGGCGGCTCTCGCCCACTCATACGGCACACGTTTGGCATTTCGCGCGAAAATGGCAATGGAGGGCAATGGGGGGCATGAGCGTAATCAAAGCCATAATCGGCTGGGTCTTTCGCAATGCCCTCCTTTTCGTGCTCATCATCGCGGCACTAGTGGCTCATGCAGTCTGGTCCCAAAGCCGGACCACCGAACGCGCACAGGCCAGCGCTATCGCCAGCGAGATTGCGTCTATCGAAAAGGTCAGGAGCGAGGCTGCCACGATTCGCAAGGAGGCTGAAACGAAGGCCGCTGCTGCGGCGAGCGGATTATCGAAATTTCCGGATAGCGTGCGCGGTGCGTCGATCGACAAGTTAAAGCGCGAAAAAGCGCGAACCGAGAAAGCGATGGCGGAGGTGCGCAAGATGCTACCCTCTGATTTCGAGGTGACACGGTTGGTGCTTGCGCGCGACACCGAAGCCTTAAAGCAGGCCGCTGTCGCGGAAATCAATCTCGCACGGCTCGAACGGCAGCTTGCCTTCCTAGATGAAAGCATCGCAATCGCGAGGGGCAACCGGCCAGACCTGTCCCGTATCGAGGAACTCAACTCCCAGTTGGTTAGTGCGACAAAGAAGCTCAAAAAGCTCGAGCAGGAATGCAACGTTGCAACCAAAAACCGCCAGATGTTCGACAAGAAGTGGTCAGCCGAGCGCTTCATCCGCGATGTTCTCGGGGAACGCCGCAAGCTAGTGGCGGCAGAAGCCAGAGCCTGCTTGGAACGCAACAATGCGAAACACGCTGAGCAAAACTTTAAGCTTCGCATTGCTTCCATCCGCGAGGGATTGGAAACAGGATTGGCTACGATCAATACAATAATCCCGGCCAACTTGAAGCCGCTCGAGGAACTCGAGCTGCAGGGTGAACAACGTCAGGCGCAACTCGAGACCCAACTCAATTCAGCGAACGGAAGGCTCAGCGTCCTCGCCGAACGATATGAACTGTTAGGCAAGGCGCGCAGCGCGCTGTTGATACTGCTGACTATTATCCTCATGCCCTTCCTGATCCGGACTTTCTTCTACTTCGTGCTGGCGCCGCTTGCAGAGCGACGGGCATCGATCCGCATCAAGGTGCCTGGAAACGGAGTTGCACCGTTGCCGCCGACTGAACCGTCGCGGATCTCGCTGCCCGTCACCCTCGGTGAGGGGCAAGAATTGCTGATCCGCCAGGATTACCTTCAGACCAGTCCGGTCGAGGCCGAGAAGGCGACGCGCTGGCTGCTGGACTACCGCCATCCCCTGTCGAGCGTTGCGAGCGGCCTGTTCTTCCTCACGCGCCTGCGGGGTAGTGGGTCAACCACGGTCTCGGCTATCATGGACCCTCTCGCCGAGCTCGCTCGGATCGACCTACCGCAGAGAGCATCCTGCGTCCTCCACCCCCGCGCGCTGGTGGCATTGGTCCAGCCGATCGGACAGACCATGCGGATTACAACTCACTGGCGGCTTTTCTCACTGAATGCCTGGCTGACCATGCAGCTGAGATTCATCGTGTTCCACGGCCCAGGATGTCTTGTAGTGAGAGGCGGTCGCGGCGTCAGGGTCGAACCGGCAGCTGCCGGGCGGATCTTCGGGCAGGACCAGCTCGTAGGCTTCAGCGCGGATCTTGCCTATTCGGTCACGCGCACGGAGACCTTCGCGCCCTATCTCTTCGGTCGTGAACAGCTGTTCAAGGACAAGGTGGAACAAGGCGCTGGGGTTCTCATCATCGAAGAAGCGCCGCTCGCCGGTCGCAAAGGCGGCGAAGTCCGTCGCGGCCTGGAAGGAGCTTTCGACGCTGGTTTAAAGGCATTGGGACTTTAACCGCCGCTCCTAGCGCGTGTTATCCATAAAGTCGCGACTGTTGACTGCTCGGCGTTCCCGTTGACGAAGGCGGCGTCGTGTGACCGCACAGGAATCGGCAGCCGCGACGATGACAGGCTGGGCACGTGGTGCGGCGTTGGTTGGCACGCTGAAAACGTAATCGACCTGTGCCGCCTCGCAGCAACCCTCCAATCAGGATTGAAGAAGCAGTCGTTCGCCTTCCCCACCCACCTTCGGTCATGAGCAGGACCGGTGCGCGATTCCGAAAGCGGAATGGCAGCTCTTGGCGGAACCAGACATTCAATTTGGCGGTCGCGAAAGACCGGCTCAGGGTCGCAAGCTGCGCTTAGCCGATAGCCTTTCTTGCGCGGATGGTCACAGACTGAATGCGCGCATCAATTCGGCGGCATGGTCAACGGCCGAGCCCGAAGCACCGGCGAGCCATTCGCGGTAGCTGGCGAAAGTGAAGCCGACCTCGTCACCGGCGACGCGCTCGCGAAAATCTGTCACCTCGGCGCGATGCCGGGCCCGGTCTTCTTCGGAAATGAGACGACCCGCACTCTCCACTGGCTCGGCAAAAATGTAGAAGAGATGCGGCCGCAGCTTGTGGCGTCGAGCGTCGGTCACGAGCCCATAGGCGTGCTTGACGAGCTGCGCGGCATCAAGATGAAGATACGATACCGTTCCACCGCGAAGCGCATCGCGCAATACCGAGTATCGCTCCATGTTTTCGCCCCAGACTGGTCGGTCATAAGCGACCGAAAAGCGCACGGTCTTGGCATCTCGGAACGGCTCGAAGCGCTTGGACTCGATGCCGATCAGATTGGTGTCGGTAAAGGCCGCCGCGTCCAGCCAAGGGTGCGTTCCCTGCGACCATGGAAAGCGCGCGCAGTACTCGATCTCCACGCAATTGACCGTCCCGGCCACCTCCATTCCCGGCACGCCGGGAAGCAGCGAAGGACGCTCGACGAACCAGCCAAACGCATTCGCCGCGAGCGCCGCCGAACTTTCAGGATGGGCAAACTTCCCGCTGGCGATCTCGTCACCGCCAGCCTGCGCCATTCGATCTCTGACGTAGGCTTCGGAGACGCCCGGGAGGAGCGCAATTTTGGTCACGACGGACACACCGGGAGCGAGTGTTCGAGCAGGTCCAGCAACTCTTGCGGCGTCGGCAGATTGCCCGCATCGATCCTGCCATCAAGGCTCCTAAAGCCAAAAGACATGGCCACGCCCATCTCGCTTCCTAGGGCCCGCATACCTTCGTCGAATGAGCCTTCGATCTCCGCCACGGGAAACCGCTCGTAGTAGGCCTCGGGGGCCAGCACGGTTAGGTCGATCCGCTCTGCATCTAGCAACGCGCTGGAGCGCCCCGGGCGATCATTTCGGGCAAGGAGCCACAGGCAGGCGTAACCTACGATCTCGACGGCAGCGTACAGCGGATTGTCGCTCGCGATCTTGAGTTCGATCAGTTCGAAATGGTCTTCACCGTGACGCCGCACAAGGTCGATCGCGCGGCGTCCATCGCCTGCGCCCTCGACCAAACCGGAGGCCACGGGGATCTGATTTGCCCAGTCCGTTTGATTCAGAGCTACACAGGCGGCAGCGATGGCGCGTTCGATGACGACCTCGGGGCTTCGATTATGCGGGGCGATTTGCGGCTGGAGGCTGTGCCAGCGCCAGTTCTGCTTCGACCGATCCTTGTTAGCCGTGGCGTTGCTCGCCAGATAGTTCTGCCGGATGGTCTCGAAGATGCCTGCGACCAGCAGGCGTCCATCGAACGGAAGCAGCTTCAGCACCGCTGATCGGTGACGCAAGCTGGTGATGGACAGCGCTCCCGAAACCGAAGCTTCGACGCCATCCAGCAGCGACTTGGGCTTGTCGGAATTTCTGGAGGAGGCCATCGGCCCTACCTACAGCGAAGGTGCCCAGCTGCAAATCCAATAGGCTGAATTGCCGAGGCCTATCACCTTTCTGCAGCAGTATTCATGATCGATTCGCTATCAACCCGGAAGCTCGTGGGACACCGCGTAATTGGTTTAGCCACCCTCGTGCCTGATACGAAGTCGCTTTGGCGCTTCAATGCATGAGGGTGTTCGTATCGGTTGTTTCTGCGTTTGCGCCCCGCATCAATCAACGGAAGCGGTTTCAGGGGTGGCGCTTAGCGAATCGCTGAGCGGCACCTTCTTCCCTGGGGCCCGGAATGTTCTCGGGAATCGAACCATCTTTCCGATTTGGTCCCGGGGCAAAACTCATGGGGCAAAAAGCAATCTCAGATTTTCATCTATATTTCATTAGTTTGCACGACCAGTAGCAGTCCTCTTCTGCTATCATTTCGGTCCAGCCTCGCTTCTTATCTTTTGTGCCCCGGAGTCACGAAGCGCCCGGATTAGCAATAGGAAAGGTGATTGCGGGGGCGAGCTCTTGATGGCTACGACAAGCTGCATCTGCCAGCCATGTCTCTGCGGCGCAGCCAGCCGGGCTGCAATCCATCGTCTGATGTTGTAGGCTAGCGCGCAATTCGATACTCCTCGTCATGAAGAGGGGGCAAATGAGTATTTTTTCGAACTCTTGCGACAGGTGCGGCAGTACTGAGCATACGTTCCAAGATTGCCCACACTCATTCTTTTCGAAGGCGTGTGAACGGTGTGGGAGCACCGAGCATGCGTATCGAGACTGTCCGCACACATCCTTTTCGAGATCATGCGACAGGTGCGGGAGCACCGAACACTCCTTTCGAGACTGCCCGCACACGTCCTTTTCGAGATCGTGTGACAGGTGCGGGAGCGCAGAACACACCTTTCAAGATTGTCCGCACTCATTCTTTTCGAAAGCATGCGACAAGTGCGGCAGCGCCAATCACGCGACCCATGACTGTCCGCATGGCTTCTTCGCGAGGCCAAGCCGTCAACAGGACAGGCCGACGGAGGACGATGACGAGTTGGCAGACGGGCTGCTGAAGCTCGCCTTCGGATTTGCGGCCGTGGTTCTGGTCGTCTGGTTTGTTTTTAAAGTCATCCTACCGATATTGCTCCTGAATCTCTCGATAATTTTTCTGATTTCCTCTCTCAAATTCAGCCAGAATAAGCATATTCTGCAGCCTCTATCGGCAATTACTGCAGGCTTTTGCGTATTTGATTACAATTACGGCATATTCACCAGCGTATTGCGGGATAGCCTTGGCGATCCCTTGGATTTCTTGAAATACGTGGTGATCGCAAACTTCGCCGCAGGTTTGGTCGCGCTTTATCTTACAGGCGAGAGCCTTATCAGAAAGCGGGTCGATGAATCCGGTGATCCCGAAGCTTACACGAGGCAAAGGTCGATATTGATCGGTTCGCTCGCGTTCGCGGGACTGTCCGGTCTGGGAATTCAATATCTCGTCGATCGCAATGGCGGTGCGAATGCGTTTGTGTCTGACGCGGAAGCCTTGTCGTCTTCCAGCCTTGATCCCTCTGTCCCGGCGCCGGGAATGGCAGCGGTGATCGCTCCAAGTGCAGCACCGAGTCCCGCTCCTATGGCGGATGGAGCCCCTCTGCAAACGGGAGGTCCGGCGGAAGGGTTGGCTGCCGTCATCGGAGCTCAACCGACAGATACGGCTGGCACAAGGCAGCTAGCGTTCGTCGGATATGCGCAAAAAGACAGCTGCTACGGGACAGTCTACCGCAAGTCCGGGTGCGGTTCGATGGACAACCTCAGTTTGGGCGGCTGGGGCGATTACTACTACGTCTATCTCCAGTTCGATGTGGAGAAGCTGCCTGACATCACCAATGGCGACAGGGCTGAAATCTGGTTTTGGGGTTCGGCGCCCAATGACCCGGGCCTTGTGATCGAGAGGGTGACGGAAAGCTGGTCTGAAGCGGGTATTTCTTTGGCCAACAATCCGGCATCGGTGCCGATTGGCAGTGCTCCTCCAGTCCCGGTGAACCCGAACTGGATCAAGGTGGACATCACCAATCTCTACAAATCTTGGAAATCGGGTGCCGTCCGGAATTTGGGGATCAAGCTCACGCCGAGGCGGAACGACCAGACGAATGGCTCGATTGCCTCGTCTGAAAGTGCGGACGATGCCATCCGGCCACGACTCGTGGTGACCCGTTTGCACTGACCGACATGCAATTGCGCGTCGGCTACGTCCACGCTCGAGAATCGCGTGTCTCCAGCCAACCAAATGCTTGACATTTACCAAGGACATTGCACCTCATCATCGGCATGGGGATACCGATTTCGCGAGAGCTGGCTGAACGGCTGATTGATCTGCGATGGGGCTCACCTCGGCAAATGGCGTCCGGTTGGGCGGACCGCATTTCCGACGGATTTCAGAAAACCGGCGAGCCACGTGACGCAAAATCGATCTATCGCTGGCTGGCCAAGGGGCTACCAAACGAGCCTGATGCCGTCTTTGGCTTTGCGGCTGCGCTCGGCGTCGACCCGGTTGCCTTGATCGACATCGAGAGTTCCAGCTTTCAGGCCGATCTCTACAAGGAGTGGCTGAAATTCGTCGTCAACATGCAATCCCACGGCAAGTTTTCCTCGCTCTGGCCGATGGTCCGGCCGGGTGTGTTCTGGCCGCAAGCGGCGATTTCGCACGACTACTATGATTGCAAATGGTCGGTATGCACTTTCCGTCATTCCGCTGACCAAATCGCGAATGTCTATGCGCAGATCAGCATCTTGGGCGAGAGCGACGAGGACGAGGCGTCAACGCACAGGGTATATTACTTCGCCTATAAGCGTGAGGGCGCGCGCGACGGATTGTGGCGACCTTACGGGATCGTAAGGCGGCGCGGAACCGAGGCAATATGCATCGCCCACAACGGGGACATGGGGCACGGCGATGAGGACGAGCCGGCCCGCTTCGTCATCGGCGACGACGGCTTGATACAGGTCGAGACCTTTTTCGGGCCCGGCCCGACCGACTTCAAGGTCGCCTGCCTGCACCCCTTCTCGGTCGAGCTATGCGCGCCCAGCCGTGCCCGCGGGAGCCTGCGTTTCACGGCATAAGCCGCTGGCGCGGGCTAACCGGATTTCCGCAGCCCATCGGAAACGTCGATCTCGAAATTCATGTCGACGCCAAAAACTTCGCACAGGTCAAAGAACTCGCCCGCCATTTCGGCCTCGCCCGCGTCCAGTGCATTTTTGGAGAACATCCGCGCCGCCACGAAGGCAATGCGGTATTGGACGGGCGCGGCCTGTGCGATCACGTGTCCTGCATCCTGCCAGCGCCGCAGCGCCGACATATAGGCTTCAAACGCCAACCGTTCCTCGCTTGCATCCCACGCGAGGCGACCCAACACGCAATATGCCAGTTCGATTTCTTCCTGATGCTGCCGATTCCCGGCACAGGCGGCATGACCCTTAGCAAGGTTGGTCATGATCATGTCGAACCGCCCCTTGAGGTCGAGCCTTGCAAAGGTCTCGGCCAGAAAGACATAGGGGCCGGGGATCCGGCACGTCTCGTCGCAAAGCCCGGCAATGATCATCAAGGCATCGCGCATCGCCTGAGGATTTTCCCTGCTTGCGCTGAGCCTGCGGAAGTCGGCCTTCGCCGCTTCGAACCGCGCGCTCTGGGCGACGACGAATGGGTCATCCTCGGCGTGCAGTTCGGCACCCGCCACTGGCTCGGAATCCTGCGGCGAAACGGCATGCAGCGCGGTGGCCTGATCCGTTTGGGCAGTTCCCGCGGCCTCGCGCGACGGGGCCGCAGCGTCAGGTTCGTCCGCCAGCTCCGACAGCCGGAACGGCGCACGGGCCACGTCGGCTCGCTCCGGCGGCGCGCTCGTCCTCGATGGGCTGCTCTGCTGCTGCCGCTGGCCAGTCTCGGGCTCGGAACCGCTCATCATGCCGCGCAATTGCGACACCGGTGCAAAGGAGGCGACCTCTTCGCTCTTGATCAGTTTCGAAACCGAAAGATCGAGCGAGTTGCCGTCATCGATGATGATCAGGATCGTCTTGCCGTTGATGATCTGGAAATTGGCCATGGGAATGGTTCCAGGCCGAGCCTTTTCGATCGCCCAGAGGATCGGATCGCCTGCCACCATAAAGACGAGCGGAACAAATCCGAGCAGTCCGAGCGGCCAGAACACCTTGCCTCCCAACAATGCGAAAACCGCCAGCGGGATCATGAAGAACAAACCGACGGGGGCTCCGAAAACGGCAAAAGCAAGGAAGCTTTCCGCATTGCCGGTAAACAGCGCAATGAACGCCCACGCCAGTCCCCCGGCAGCCGATCGCATCGCTGCGACTTTGAACGTGCTTGGCCAGTCAATTCGGCCCACCGTCATGCCGAAAGCCTTGGCAATCATCTCTTTAATCATTGGATCCCAACCTGTTGCACAAGCAGATAGCGTCAAACGAGAGGCGCGGTGAGGTGCCCGTTCGCGGATGTTTGCGTGATTGCCGACCGACTAGCCGATGCGTCCGATCTTTCGCCCATCGCCGTCACAGCGCGGGCAGACATCGCCATACCCGCCTTCACCGCAAACGCCGCAGAAGCGATGTGTGCATTTGAGACACTCCCAGAAAACTGTTGACCGTGAGTTGCCGCAGTTCGGACATTTGTTTGCGTTTGCCATTGTATCTTCCTCCTCATAGTCTTCAGGAATGCTCGGCAAAGGCGGTGTAATGGCTCAATCGATCCGCTCGATGTCGCGGCCGGAATGGCTTTTGATCAGAGAAAGGGCATCGCTCATCGTCCGCGTCTTTCCGATCTGGGTGTCACTGCCCCATACCGATCCCTTGTAGACGTAAATCGTACCTGATGACTCCGAGACGTAGTAGAGGTTCTCGCCGCCTCCCCTCACGATTATTCTCTTCTTAGCCATGCCTTGCCTCCTGTCTCCTCAACCGCGTGTCGGCCGGTCGGCGCGGCTAACGGCGGTCAATCTGCTTCCTGAGCGATTTCGATGGCCCGAGTGAGCGAGGTGTATTCCCCGCGCCACCGTTTCCCGTCGCGGTAGATGACGAACTTGGTCGCGCGACGCGACGGCTGCTCGCGTATTTCGTAACGCGCGATGCGCCCTTCGATTATCTCGACAAGCGTGCCCGTCATGACCCATTTTCCGAATGGTCCCGGACTGACTTCAATGGTTGAACAGACTTCGATTGTTTTTCGTGCCGATCACCTCGCCAACGGCATCCACGAAGGACGGTTCAAGGTCGAAGGCGATGAGATATGCTTGGAGCAGAGCCCTTTCCGCTCCCTCCAAAAAGCCGTCGGCCATGGCGATATCGACCAGATTTGCCAGTGTGAAACGGCGCTGCTCGTAGTCGAGGTGCGCGGCAACGAGCCTGACGCAATCATCCGGGCTAGGGAGCTGCCGCCAGACCCTGAGCGCCTGGTCCCAGGCCGGGGTTCGTGCCCCGCCGTCGATCCTGATGACAATGGCAAGTTCGTCATCATCGACGAAACCGTCGGCGCCGATCATCGAGATGCAGGCCAACAGCATGGCAGCACGCGGACTCAGATCGGTCTCCGGATTGCTGCGCAGGTTGTCGAACAGTCCCATAAAGCTCCCCCCGGAAGAATATCGCCAAATTGACGAGCTCTTTTGAAGCATTCATATCCCGATTCGCGCAAGTGCTGTCTCAACGAAGGCGTTTGAAGTGAGACGTGAAGCCATTCGAGGCAGGTTTCGACTGCAAGTCCGGGGCGAGCGCGCATTAAGATGCGATCACGCGCGAAGCGGCACCGCTAGTCGCATGCGCTGCAGACCCTCATGATCCGTGCGAACGGGAAATCTCAGCCCTTGCGTGTCGGATGAGATAATCTCGGCCACTGCGCTTGATAAGAGCAATTACTTGTGCGGTTGTGTGCGCGTCGGCACTGTTTGACAGTGGCGAATCGGGGGGCAAGGGTTTGGGAACTGAAACGCTGGCGGAGGCAAGGACCGGATTACTGAGCCTCATCCGAGAGCGAAGCCATGTGGTCGAGGCCAGCCTCATTGAGTCGGCGGGCAACGAAAGGATCGCTGCCGCAATCCAGGATTATTCCGATCTTGTCTTGAGGGCCTGGCCCGGACGTTCCAGCGCGTTCACGGAGAATTTGAAAACGGCAAGGGAGGGTTTTTCAGAAATAAACGGAACCATAAACGGGAAATTCGACAAGCTCGTCGCCCGGGTCAATGCCGAAATCAAACTGTTCTCAGACGACAAGCTTCTGAATCGAGACCCGGACAAGAGAAAAAGCATCTCGAAGATCAAATCGAAGGTCTTTGCGATAGAAGGCGAATATCGCACTTCCGTGATGTCGTTCGAAAAGACCTCCAAAATTCCTGATATTGCGCCCGCTTCAAGCGCCGATGCGATTTCGGTTTTCCATGTATTGCAGTCCCCAAGGTTTTCCGCCTTCTGGTACTGGATTGGCCTTGGCGCCTGTTTGCTTGGCTGGACCACCGTCAGCTTCGGCTTCGGGGTGGTGCTTGCGTTGCTGGGGATCTGCGGGTTTGCCTTCATGCTTTACAGCCAGGCCCAATCTTATTGGAAAGGGCTCGCCATTCTTCGCAATAACAAAGACTTCGCCATCGAGAGCGCGCGGTCTGAAATTGCAGCGATAGAAAAGCAGATCGCGCTGGGCGAGCAACAAGCGCGCAAGGAAGTGGCGGAATTCGGGGCCGCGAAGCGTCTTGAAATCTCGAAGCACGAAGTGGCGCGATCGCGGGAACTGGCCGCAGCTCGAGCAGCTTTTGATGCCGAATGCGCGGCCCTGGTGCAAGAGTGGGGCGCGATCAGGCAAAACCTCTCGTTCGAACTCAAATCGCTTCACCTAGAGCTTGAAGAAGGGCTTTTCGAATCGGCCACCAGGCTCGATCAGTTTGCCGCGGGAGATCCCGTCCGAGACCAAGTGTCAGATCTGGCCACGCAGCTGAAGTTCCGGATCGGAGCTTATGATCCGACGCCGCCGCAACCCTTGCCGGATGAGCCGGTGAGATTTCTCGGTCTCGATCCAACCCCCCCCAGACTGGGAGCCCGGTTCCCGGTCATGTATTCCCTGCTGGATCGCCGGGCCCTGCTTATCCATGCCGACAACAAGCCGGCCAATACCGCTTCGATTACGGTAATGGACAATGTGCTGACCAGAATTCTGCGTCAGGTGCCGCCAGGCAAAGCAACTTTCACCTTGTTCGATCCGCTCGGTCTCGGCAGCAATTTCGCGCCCTACCTGAAGCTCCAGGAATATTCCGACAAGCTGATCGACGGAGCGGTCTGGACCAGCCGCGACCAGATCAAGCGTCAGCTGGAAAACATCATCACGCATCTGGAAGGGGTGAACAAGCTATACCTCAAAGCCGACTATCCAGACATCGAGGCCTTCAACCAGGACGCAAAGGAAATCAGAGAACCGTACCGTTTTCTCGTGATAGCCGACTTCCCCGAGGGGTTTGACGAGGAATCCCTGCGTGACCTTGTGCGGATTGTTCAGAACGGTCCGCGCTGCGGGGTGCATACCATCATCTACTGGAACAAGACCGGCAAGGAATTCTACGGGTTCGATCCGGCCGAGCTGGCCAAGTTTGCGACGCACTTGCGTGAGTCTGCAAACGGCAGCGTGTCGCTCCAATGGACGGACGAGGTCGGGATCAACCGCAATCAGTCGTTCCATCTCGATCCGCCTCCCCCCCGCGATTACATCAAGGCGGTGGTCGATAAGTTCGGCAGTGACGCGGCTGATGCGATGACCGTGGAGGTGCCATTTGACCGGCTCTACGATCTCAGCGGCTACGGCCAGGACTGGTGGAAGCTCAGCTCGGCGAAGGACATTTCGGTGCCGGTCGGGCCAATCGGCGCCAGTGATGCCTTACGGTTCCGATTCGATTCACGCCTGTCCAACAATGCGCTTGTCGTGGGCCGTCCCGGTAGCGGCAAGAGCAATCTCATGCATGTCTTTATCTCGATGGTCGCGCATCAGTACTCTCCCGATGAAGTCGAACTTTACCTTATCGACTTCAAGAAAGGCGTCGAGTTCAAGGATTACGCCAAGGCTGGCCTGCCTCATGCCAGAGTGATCGCGGTCGAAAGCGAGCGAGAATTCGGCCTGAGCGTGCTCGAGGCGCTCGACAAGGAGATGCTGCGCCGCTCGGAAGTCTTCAAGGCCGCCGATGGTGTCGAGGGACTAGCGCAATACCGGGAAATGTATCCCGATGCGAAGATGCCGCGTTGCGTGCTGCTGATCGACGAGTTTCAGGAGATGTTCTCACGGGAAGACAAGATCAAGGATGAAGCCTCGATCCTGCTTGACCGCATCGTCAGGCAGGGGCGAAGCTTCGGCGTGCACGTCATTCTCGGCACGCAGAGCCTGCACAATTCGGGGCTGATGCGTTCCACCAGTGATCAGATTCCGATCCGCATCGCACTCCAGTGTAGCGAAGCGGACTCGCGGGCAATTCTTGCAGACGACAACATTGAGGCGCGCAGCCTGTCGCGTCCGGGTGAGGCGATCTACAACGACATGGGTGGTCTGGTGGAAGGTAACAAGCGCTTCCAGGTCGCCCTGTTCGGAAATCAGGATCGCAAGGCCTTACTAAAGCGATTGTCCTCCGCTTTGCCCTCACTAAGCTGGCACGGCAGGAGGCCCCGGATTTTCGAGGGTCACGAACCTGCCTCGCTGGCAGATTGTGAGGCAATCTTCAGGTACGTGCCCGGAATTGCTGGGGCAGCCGTACCCCTTTGGATCGGTGAACCGGTTTCGCTGGATCCGCCCATTTCGCTTGATCTTTCGGTGCAGGCTGGCCGCAATTTGCTCGTGGTTGCCCGTGACGAGCAGGCCAGTGTTCATCTCATTCTGTCGGCCATTGCCTCGCTGACAGCACGACTGACCCCGCGCGATCTGCGCGTCCAGATCATCGACCTGTCGACGGCCGATGCCGCTTGGGCCGACGATCCGGAGTGCCTCGAGAAGGCCTTTAAGGGGCGCCATCGGATAGAGGTGGGGGGCAAGCTCGATCTTAAGCACGTGCTGCCCGAGCTTTGCGCGACACTCGATCAGCGCAAGCAATCCGGTGATGGCATGGCTGATGGTCCCCGCGAAGTGCTCGCGATCATCGGTGCACACCGTGCGCGCAACCTGCGTCGTTCACTCGATACAATGTCATTCGCCATGGGTGACGACGAAATCGATGCCGCACCGGGTGATGCGGAGATGCTGGCCCGGCTTGCAGAGGAAGGCCCGGAGCATGGCATCCACAGCATGCTCTGGGTGGATAGCCTGGCATCTTTCGAGAAGATCTTCAGTCACTCCGGCCTCGAGCATTTTGCGCTCCGAATGGCCGGACCATTGCCCGATCGGGACTCGCACACGCTGTTCGAAAGCAACGCGGCAAGCGCAATCGACAAACCCAATCGCATGATCGCCTATGATGATGACTATGTCGGGGTGCTCAGACTGTTTCGCCCCTACAAGATCCCAGGCGAAGAATTTTTTGATGAACTGGTGAAGCAGCGGCTGGCCACCACGGAATAGGAGGACGCGTGATGAGCAATGATCCGATGATCGTAAATGCCAAGCGGCAAGAGGACTTCGACAAGGTTCTGATCAGCCGCACGGCCCAGATCGAGAAACTTGTCCGACAGTTTGACATGCAGTTGGGCAAGCTCGGAAAGGACTGGCAGGATGTGCAATTCGAAGAGTTCCGCCGGCAGGCAATCAGCATGCGCCGGACGATCGAGAAATTCACTGCCGAAAGCCGCAAGGTTTCAGGGAATCTGAAGCAATCGATCAAACTCGCTGAGGATTACTCCAAGATCAAGGAAGGCTGAAACCATGCAGATCAAGACCAATCCCGCTAGCCAGCGCGCTTTTGCAAAATTTCTGCAGGATTTCTCGAAAGAACTTGCGAGTCAGGAGTTAGCTATCGAGATCGCCCGCCAGAAACTTGGGGAATCCTGGAAAGACCGGAAGTATCGTGAATTTTCGGTCGTGCTTCAGGATACTTCGAGAGAACTGAGCAAGTTCTATCAGCATTCAGCAAAGTATCAGGACTTTCTTGCCCGTAAGGCTGCGGCAGCCGAGCGATTCCTCAACCACCGATGAGCAACACTCCTCTCGACTTCAATACCGAGGACTTCGTTCAGGCGCGCAATGAGTTGACTCACTTTCGGAGCGTTGTCGCGAGCAGGATCGAGCAGCTGCGGCAATCGGCTCGCGAACGGCTCGTGGCAATCAAGCGGCGCGGACAGGAACTCGCACAACAAGTCGAGGATGCCCGGTACCGCGTAAGAATGCTCGACGATGAGGACTCGGGGGATTGGGAATACGCCGAACTCAACCGGGCAGAATACGATATGCGTGAATTTGCCAGGCTGCAGGCGGAGGCAGAGCGGATCATGCGGCGGTATAATGATGAACTGCGTCGCTTCGGCGAGTTCGCTTCATCGCGCATTTTAGGCGCGGTGGCAGAGGCTGACCGCGCGCTGGGCCGCGCCGACGCTTACATCGGTGTCAGTGCAGATGTCAGCCATGGAACCCCTTCGGGCAAGTCTCGTGGAACAGGCGAGACAAGGGGCAGTCGTGGCGTCGGGGGCGCCTCGTCCCTTACAGCCGGGCTGGAGCGCTTGCGCGCATCGTGTTCGAGCGAGGGGCTGCCTGACGGCTATTATTGGCTGGAGCTCGAACGCTTGCCCGAAAGCTGCTTTGTCGATGATCCGGCTGGTTTCGAGAAGTTTGCAAAGGACAAGATGGCGGTGGGGGTGCAGACATTGTTTGAACACGTCCTTCCTGAACTCGCGCGCAACCCCGATGCGGATCGCACCACCTTCGAAGAAATCGACAGACGTGCCGGCACCGGATTTTACGATGACGGCGAAGTGAGGCCTGACAGCCGAGGATCGGTTTTCGAGGTCTTCCTCAGCCGGCGTTCAAGCGCTGAAGTGATCATTGTCGGCAATGTCATGGATGACGGCAGCATCAATATCATGTCCGGACGGCACCGGCTGGGTGTGGCCCGTGAGCTCGGCTATACGCACATGCCCGTGCGAATCGGGACCAGTGCGGGAGGACGGCCATGACCCCATCTCCCCTTAAAGCACAATTGGAACGGATTGAGGCCATGTTCGTCGCGGGGTGGCGCGCGGAGGCGGGCCAGAGTTTCCGGGGCCGGCACATCGCGCCGCTGCAGCGCGAGATTGCCGAGTTCGACCGCGCCTCGGCCTCCTGCCTTTCTGAGCTTGAACGCATAATGAGCGAACTTCCCTGACCCTAGCGGCATTGCAAAGCGGGGTTGATCACCGGGGCAATTGCCAGCCCACCGAAGAACTGTAAGTTCCCATGATCGCCTGACCCGAGGAGTCCCGTGCAGGTTCGAACCTCGCCTTGCGCTTGACGGCATCGCAGGTCGCTTCGTCGAGGTCCGCATGGCCGCTGCTGCGCGTGACACTGCAGTTGCTGACGCGACCGCGGGTATCAACCGACAAGGTAAAGCTTACATTGCCTTCCCTGTTCTCCTTCAGCGCCGATTTGGGATAGTCCCGCGAACGGATCCATTCACCCGGATTATTGCGCGGCTTGGCAGCAGCGGAACGATTGACAGTCTGAACCGGTGCCACGGTTGGCTGGAAGTTGTTGAGCAGATCGATCTGCTGAGCAATCTCATCCCGAGCGCAGGCGGGCGTCCGGCAGGCGTCAATGCGGCTCCTGAAGCGCGTGTATGGCAGCATTTTCTGGCCTGCCGACGCAAATCGCTGCTCTGCCGAGGCGTATGCATTACGCAACTGGTTCTCGCGTCTTGCGACATCGGGATACTGGCAAGCCAGCCGATCAAATGCATTTGCGATCCTTCCGCACTGAGCAGGGAGATCTCTGTCCGTCGGCGTTCCTACGATTGTGTCGTCAGACACTGCCTTTTCCTCGGTTTGGTCAAGCGGCACATTTGCGGACAGCGCGATGTAGCCGGGGCGCAGCGCGGCTCCGGAACCGACCTCGACCAGCCCCCAGTCGCCGCCATCCGCTCCAGTGAAGATACCAAGAATGCGGAAGGTCTGTCCGGGCGCGATTGTCCGTATCACTGGAGACTGGAGATCGCCGGCACTCCTTACCTCGGCAGCCATGGCCAAGCGAAGATCGCCCGCACGGGTCCGATCGAGTGCTACCGGCGGGGCGGTGGAGACGAGCTCCGACGGGACAAAGCGACCCGTCAGTGGGCCGGATTCAATGCGATGCCATTGCAGATTTTCGGCAACGGGAAGCAGATTGACCTGCTCACCGTAGAGGAGTTTCGCGCCGGTGACCGCGGACGGGTCGGGCGAACCGAATACTGGTGCATCGATGATCGCAAAGCCGGTGAACACCTGACCGACCGATGCTTCGGAGGACGCTGGCGCCGCTTCCTCGCCGTCCGAGCCACTGAACTGCATGTAGCCGAGCACGGCCAGCATCAGGACGAGGATGGCGATGACTCCGAGCAGCCACATGTTGGGCCCGACAATCGGGCCCGAAGAACCCCCGGCTGCTTCGGAACTCGACATCCCGTCGTAGACCGGCTCCTCGCTATCATCGGCCCCGCCTTCCGGTTCTATGGCGTCGCTCGCGGTTTCGACCGTCTCTTCCAGCAACTCCGGTTCGTCCGGTAGCGGTTCGGACTGTTCGAACGCACCCACGGGTTCAAGGGCTGCCGGAGGAGGCTGGGATTGACTGGCCAGACCTGACAATGCCTCAAGCGGAATGGCGGCCACCGCAGCGGTGGCAGCAAGTGCCTCAGCATCTTTAGGGACCGCCCCTGCGCTCTTGCTGGAGGCCTCGTCAGCCGGAGCGATCTGTTGCCCGGGTTCCTCAATGGCCGGTGCCGCGGCGAGTGCTGACAGCGGTGACTTGGGCTTGACCGAGGCGGCCGCTGGAGGCGCTTCGGCTGGGGGTTCGCTGGGTGCAGCGGTCGGGGCGGACTCATCGACCCGCGTCTTCATCAGGTCCGACAGAGTGCCAGCCTGCCTCGGAGGGTCCTGCATGGGCAGGGTCGTCTCATCTGGCCCCGCTTTGCTCTCGTCTTCTAGGGATGGAGTGATTTCTTCTGCCGTCACGTTGGCCGAGCCATCAGGTTCCTTGGGCGATTGCGCTATGTCCGGTGCCGATGGAGTGATGATCGCATCGAGCCCGAGCAACTCGCGAAATTGGGCGATATCCTGCATCGGGCTCGGGCTGAGCCGGCCTGAATCGTCCCGCATAAAAACGAGGGTCTCAGGTTCGAGTTGGCCGCGTAAGAAGGCTTCCTCGGCCGCTTCGGGTGTGCGCAGGGTAAGAGTTTGTCCATCGACCTCAATTACCGCCAGCTTCCACATAGCGAACCTTCCCCCTTTAGGTGCAGTAATGGGTGAATAAATCGCTGATGGCAACGGCTCTACTGAAGCCACGTTGGCTTGTGATCAGACGCATGGATGCATGAACCGGCTCTAGGTCGTAAAGATTGGTATTGAACTAACTGCTAGACATGCGGGAAAGTTCACGGATCAGGATAGGTAGCCAGACGGTTCGCTCATCGATAAGCGGACTTGCGCACCGTCGTGCTCAGGCCCGGCGCTAGCGTCGGGCCAAGTCGATAGTGGGGGAGAATAGTCGGTGCGCCATTTTGTAACTTTCTGCGCTGTTACAGCGCTTCTCAGCACCGCAGCGCATGCCGCCCCCTATCGCGCCGAAATTGTTCGCGACGACTGGGGCATAGCGCACATCAGCGGCCGCTCCGACGCCGACGCAGTTTTCGGGATGATCTATGCCCAAGCGGAGGACGACTTCAACCGGATCGAAATGAACTACCTCACCAGCCTTGGCCGGCTGGCCGAGGCCGAAGGCGAGAAGGCGCTGTGGCAGGACCTGCGTCAGCGGCTGTGGATTGATCCGAATGAACTGAAGGCCGACTATGCGAAGAGCCCGCCTTGGCTACGCAAGCTGATGCAGGCTTGGGCCGCGGGCCTCAATCAGTATTTGGCCGACCATCCCGAGGTGAAGCCCAAGGTGATTACCCGGTTCGAGCCCTGGATGGCGCTGAGTTTTTCCGAAGGCTCAATCGGCGGCGATATTGAGAGCGTCTCGCTGAGCCAGTTGCAGGCTTTTTACGAAGACCGCAGCATCGCTATGACCGCTGAAGAACGCGGGCTAGTGCCGCGCGAACCGAAGGGTTCCAACGGCTTCGTTATTGCGCCTTCGCATAGTGCTAGCGGCCACCCTCTGCTCCTAATCAACCCGCACACCAGCTTCTTTTTCCGCGCCGAGCAGAAGGTGACCAGTGGAGAGGGGCTCAACGCTTATGGCGCGGCGACCTGGGGGCAGTTTTTCATCTATCAGGGCTTCAACGAGCAAGCGGGGTGGATGCACAGCTCCAGCACCGTCGACAATATCGACGAATTTGCCGAGGCAGTGACGCGCAGCGATGGAAAATGGTTCTACCGCTATGGTAAGAAGCAGCGTCCGCTCACTACGAGGACAATTTCACTCGCATATCGCAAGGCCGATGGCACCATTGGTAATCGGGCCTTCACCACTTTTGCCACCCATCACGGCCCGGTGGTCCGCGCCGAAGGTGATAAGTGGATTGCGGTCGCGCTAATGAACAGGCCGCTGGCAGCGCTCCAGCAGAGTTTCCTGCGCACCAAGGTTCGCGACCTTGCTGGATTCCGCAAAGTTGCCGCGCTGCAGGCCAATAGCTCGAACAACACGGCGTTCGCCAGCAGCAAGGGTGAAACCGCGCTGTTTCTGCCGCAATTCATGCCGCGCCGAGATACCCGCTTTGACTATACCCGCCCGGTCGATGGGAGTGACCCCGCGACTGACTGGCAGGGCTACCACACGCTCAGCGAAATCCCCCAAGTGGTCAATCCGGCCAATGGCTGGGCCTTCAACGTCAATGACGGGCCTTGGTGGGCAGCGGGCAAGGACAGCCCCAAGCAGCAAGCCTTTGCAGCCTATTTTGACGACACCGGTCGTGGGCCGCGCACTGCAGCGGCGCAGCGGGTGCTTGCCGCGCAGCCCAAGTTCACCCTCGATAGTCTGATCGCCGCCGCATACGATCCTTGGTTGCCGCTCTTCGCCGAGCAGCTGCCCGGCCTGATTGCCGCCCACGGCAAGGCCCCCGATCCGGCCCGGGCGGAAGCCATCAAGTTGCTTGCTAAATGGGACCACCGCCGCAGCCTGACCTCGACTGAAACCAGCCTTGCTGTTTTCTGGGCTGAGGCACTCGCCGCCAAGGGCGCCGAAGCTGCCGCTGCGCAGCGCATTTCGGTTCAGGATTGGATGGCAACGCAGGCGAACGACGCCCAGAAAGTCGCCGCGCTCGACGAGGCTATGGCGCGGCTGACCGCCGATTTCGGTTCCTGGCAAGTGCCGTGGGGGGAGATCAATCGCTTCCAGCGCAACGACGGCGCAATCATCCAGCGCTTTGATGACACCAAGCCGAGCACGTCGGTGCCATTCGTTTCTTCGCGGTGGGGCGCGCTCGCCGCCTTCGAGGCGCAGCGCCGGACGGGGACCAAGCGCTATTACGGCACCGGCGGCAACAGCTTCGTCGCAGTCGTCGAATTTGGTCCCCGCGTGCGCGCCCGAGCGGTGACGGTTGGCGGCCTCAATAGCAACCCGGCCTCGCCGCACTTCAACGATCAAGCTGAGCGCTATGCTCAAGGGAACCTACGGGCCGTGTACTTCTATCCCGAGGACCTCGCCGGGAAAGTGCGGTCACGCAAGGTCGTCCAAGGGGAATGACCTGATAAGGCACCGCTGTTCGTGGTCTCGCGGACTACTTTGATCGCGAGCCGCCAAGAGCTCCGGGCCTTCCATGGCAGGCCTTCATGATGATGCACGTCGATAAGATCGCCAATCTTCCTTCATTGCGAGAAATTACCTGTTCTATGCTCTCCCCTGCTCGGCACCGCGCCGGATGATGCGGACGGGCTCCACTGTCCGTCGGTTCCAAATTCTACCCTCCCACCGGCGGGAGGGTAAGTTCTAAAGTTAAGGCTCCCTTGGGCGGGAGCCTTGCTCCGCATCGGCAATGGCCGGGGTCGCATTGCGGTACTATTAGCGGAGTGGTCAATCAGACCCAAAGTGCGCGATATGCGCCAAACTTCTGCGATGGACCCGCAAGCGTCCTTTTTGCCCCTTTTCCCTCAGGGCGATGGGCGCTTGCGGTCCCTTCGCGTTATTGAGGCGCATATCGCGCACTCTCGGTCGTCTACCCTCCCGCCCATGGGAGGGTTTAGGCTCCCATGGGCGGGAGCCTTCCTCCGCAACGGCAGTGGGCGCCATTCGCACCCTTCTAGACGAGAGGTGCAAGTGGCGCACTTTTTGGCCCTTTTTACGGACTGCCGGGGGCGCCAGCTGCACCTTTACGCTTTAGAGGTGCAGCTGGCGCCGATTGGCCCCCGTTGGCGCCGGCCGGGAATTCGCGGGCCTGCGCCTCAGTCTGTCAGCTCAGACTTTACCGGGCCGAGCCTGCTTGCGAGCCGCTGGTCTGGCCAAAAGAGGCCTTCCATTCCTTGTAAGGATAGATGCGGCCGCAGGCACTCTGCAATTCAATGTGATAATGCGCCGGAAGCCCTCGTCCATTCTTGAACTTGCAGATAATCGGCTGGGGAACCCTAGACGCATCGGACAGCTCCTTCTGCCCGCCATGGCCCAAGCGCACAAGAACAGCTATCAACCACGGACGGAGCTCGTCGGTGGGCTCAGCTTCGGAGCCATTCCCGGGGCGAAGGGACACGTGACCGGAAATTCCAGAATGGGGCCGGGACCCCATAGGATGGTAACCTAGATGTGGTGCAGTCTCCGCACCTATGTCACTCACGGAAATCGGGGCGATTTCCTTCTCGTGGGTTGAGGAAACAATACCGGAAACTTTCCCAGCCCTTGTTGTTTTTGATGGAAAGTTTCCATAATTACTTGCGATCCTTGCACCGCCAAATTTCCTGCGCCGCCCCTCTGAGGGACGCCAGTCAAGGTACTCATGGGTTGCCCGCTGGCAGCGGCTGCGTTCGCCGCTGGGAATGAAAGTCAGCCGATATTCGCGAGCCTTTGACAGACGCCGGTCGGCGTCAGATGTGCATTCGATAAAACCTTTTTGGATGAGCTCGACTACAGCTTTTGCTGTGCTGGCGTGGTTCTGGTTGCCGAGCGCTGCGCTAATAGCATGGATCGAGAAACCAATTTTGCCATTGTTGTAGCCGTTGTGGCGGGATTGGAAGAGCATTAGAACTTTTGCTGCCCTCCCGGACAACTCTCTCCACGCGACGCTATCTATGAGCCGGCGCGGCGTCTGAAAGAAGTTGCCGCCATGGTCCACTTTTTGATGGCTAGTCGCCATTTAACCCTCCGGAATTGGGCGGCGCAAATGCAACTGAAGCGCGCGCTTGCCGACAAAAAAGGCCGGGGAAGCAACGTCTATCTAACGCTACTACCCCGGCCGAAGAGAATTAAGCTTTGGCTACATTGCCGTCGTGGCGCGCTGAGAGTTATCGCTAAATCCGGGAGCGTAGCGCTTCAGCACCCAGACCGCCTGGCGCCGGCCCGACTTACCCCGCCGAGTGGCACCGTTCTTGGCGATGAAACCTGCAGCACCCAGCTCGGCGAGGCGCGGCATGCTGGACTGACGAGGCCAATCAAATGCCTTCTCAACCTCGTCAGCAATGGCTCCGTATTCAGCCATGTCGGTGAGATATGCGAGGATCAGAGAGCGCCGGGTTGGCGCGATAAAACGCATGGATCCTGCAGCCTCAATTGAGGTTTCCGGCACGCCCTTTCTGGCCCCTGGCACATTCGGGTAACGGTTGGTGTTGGTAAGCATGTTCTAAGCTCCTTGGTAATGAGCTTGAGCAAGCCGTGACGCTGTTGAACTTTCCTGCGAAGCGGGTAGGATAATCAGCGCCGATACAGAGGCCTGCGCAAGCAGTCAGGGGAGTCGTCCGGCGCCTACCGGGCGGCTCCCATTTACGTGGCGATTCTCAGTGAATGGTGCGACCCGACGCGCTGACCGGGAGCGATGCAAACCAAGCCTCTGCATCTTCTGTGCGGATGCGTACATTGCGGCCGAACTTGATGAACGGCAGCAGGCCGCGCTCGTTCAGACGGATCACAGTGGAGCGGCTACAGCCGTAACGGCTCTTGAACTCTTCAATAGAAATCAAATTGGGCATTGAGGACCTCCGAGTGGTTGAACCCCGGATCCCAAAACCGGGGTGCCAGGAACCTTCCTGACACTCCCAGATGGGACAATTCATTTGAAAAGAGCAAGACCCTCTCTTTGAAATCAATCTATTGATAGTTTACCTCTCCGGTAAATACTATTTACCGCTTAGGTAAACTTTCAAAGGTCATTTACGACTAGAAGCGGCCTTCCGCATTTGGTCGTAAAAATATTTAAGTGGAGGTCGCCAAATCTGTGGATAAACCTGAAATTGATCGGAGCTGATCCAGATAATCACTCCACCACTGAGCCATACGGACCCGTTCCAGCCAGTGTTCGCCACGGTGATATGCGCCGCGAACAGCGTTGCTATGCCCATGCGCAAGAGCCCGTTCGATCGCATCGGGATTCCAAATTCCGCTCTCATTCAACAGCGTAGATGCTGTGGCTCGCAATCCATGAGCAGTTATCTCATCTTTGCTGAAGCCGAGGCGCCTGAAAGCACCATTAATCGTGTTCTCGCTCATGGGCCTTTTAGGCGTATGCATCGCAGGGAAAACATACCCAACAGGGCCTGATTGTTGGAACAACTCCGCAAGCAAATCTTGCACTTGCGTCGAAAGCGGCACTGCGTGTTCCCGTCGTGCCTTCATCTTACCCGCAGGTATGCGCCATATTGCCGCCTTGATATCAAACTCAGACCATTCAGCATGACGAAGTTCGCCTGGGCGAACGAACACGTGCGGAGCCAATCTGAGGGCAAGCTTCACAACTGGGCTACCATCGAAGTCATCAATGGCTCTCAAGAGCCCCCCAAATTTGCTTGGCTCCAAAATGGCGGCGTAATGCCTCGCCCGTGGTGCGATAAGAGCACCGCTAAGTAATGCCGCCGGATCCGAGGACGCTCGACCAGTGGCCGCCGCAAATCGGAAAACCCGGCTCGCGAAACTGCGGGCTTTCTTTGCGGTTTCGTAGTTGCCTTTCGCCTCGAGCTTTCTCAAAGCAGCGAGCAGCATCTGAGGGTCGAAATTGCTAACGGGTAGAGACCCGATGGCTGGCTTAAGAAGGTCTAAGAACCAGTTCGCCTTAAGTAAGGTCGCCGGAGCTCGCCCCTCCTTTTCCATCTTCTCTAGGTATTCGCGGGCTAAGGCCTCGAAGCTGTTATCCGCATTGACCTTAGCTGTAACCTTCTCCAGCCGGCGCGCTAATGACGGATCGATTCCCTGCGCTATCTTGGCTCTCGCTACATCGCAACGGCGCCTTGCCTCTGCGAGGGAAACTTCAGGGTAGGCACCATGTGCAAGCCTATTTTCCTTGCCGGCAAACCGATATTTCTGGCGCCAAAGCTTCGAGCCGTTGGGGAATACTTCTATATAAAGCCCCTTAGAGTCAGCCTTCTTCCGTGGGGTTTTTTCAGGTTTGAGCGCCCGAATTTCCGCATCTCTTAGAGCCATTGGGGGCATCACCTTTCGCGATGCGCCCCTCTTCCTTAGGCCTGCCCCCAACCATGCCCCCAAACGGGATGAAATAGTGAGAACCGACCAGACACAACGAGCGCTAATTGAAGGCAAGGAATCGCAGATTCCTGCCCGAAAGTCGAGCCCCCAAGGGGTATCTGGATATATCGAAATGGTGCCCAGAAGAGGACTCGAACCTCCACGCCCTTGCGAGCGCCAGCACCTGAAGCTGGTGCGTCTACCAATTCCGCCATCTGGGCACGGTGCATCCGGTCATCGCTGCCGGAAGCTGGGTAGGCGCGGGCCATTAGCGGGGGGGTGGGGGTGCTGTCAATGCAAACCTTGCCCGCCGTGCTGGCGAAGCCTGAACGGCTGCTTCGGCCTGTCGAAAGGCCTGCGAAGCGCCTTGGCAATCCCGGCGATTCCCGCCACCGGAACCCTTGCCTCGCACGCTTCGTTGAAGCAAAGCGCGGCCAGCACAACGCCCTGCACTGTCTCAGGCCACGAAGAGCACCCAAACCATGCCCACCTCCTCCCCGCTTTCCGGCCAGCTGGTCACGATTTTCGGCGGCACCGGCTATATCGGCAATTACGTTGCGCAGGCGCTGCTCGCGCGCGGCGCGCGCGTCCGGTTGGCCAGCCGCGCGCCCGGCAAGGCGCAGGATCTCAAACCGCTCGCCAACCTGGGCCAGCTGCAACTGATGCCCTGCGACATTACCCGCGAGGCGCACGTTGCCGCTGCGCTCGATGGGGCGAGCTATGTGGTCAACCTCGTCGGCGCGTTTACCGGCGATCTCGAAAAGCTGATGGGTGAGGCTCCCGGCACCATCGCCCGGCTGGCGGCTGCGAACGGGGCCAAGGCCTTCGTCCAGATCAGCGCGATTGGTGCGGACGCGGGCTCGCCCACCGCTTACGCGCGCGGCAAGGCGCTGGGCGAGCAACGCGTGCTGGCCGCTTTCCCCACTGCCACAATCCTGCGACCCTCAATCGTGTTCGGCAAGGACGACAACTTCCTCAACCTGTTCGGCGGCATGATCGAGATGCTGCCGGTGCTCCCGGTGTTCGGACCGGAGGCGAAGTTGCAACTGGTCTATGCCGACGATGTGGCCGAGGCGATTGCAGTGGCGCTGGAGCACCCTGAACTCCACGGCGGCCACACCTACGAACTGGGCGGGCCGGAGCAGCTCAGCATGATGGAGATCCACGAGCGGATCGCCGAAGCCCAAGGGCGCAAGCGCACCTTCCTCGCCGTGCCCGATGGCCTCAGCGCGACCTTCGCTGCGATGCCCGGCACGCCGATGAGCCGTGACCAGTGGACGCTGCTCAAGCCCGGCAGCACGGTCGCGCCGGGTGCGCGCGGGTTCGCCGAGCTCGGGATCGAGCCTAAGCCGCTCGGCCTGTTCCTCGACAAGTGGATGCTGCGTTACCGCAAGCACGGCCGGTTCGGCGCGGCCAATGAGCGGGCCAAGACGCGTAAGGGCGGTTAAGGGCGGTAGCGGCGGGAGGCATAACTCTCCCGCCTGCTGTTAAGAAGGTTCAGGCCAGTGCGGCGGCGTAAAGCGCTTTGAGGTCAGCCTCCCCGCGCGCGGCGGCGGTGGTGTCAAAGGCGGGGCTGTCGGAAACCATCCAGCCGTGGTTGCCGGGATAAACGGTCACAATCGCATCAACCTCCGCAGCCTTTGCGGCATCGGCGAACACCGTCTTGTCGGTGGGGGCCTTCGCGTCGTCATCCTTCGCCACGGCGATCAGCAGGTTGGCATCCACTTTGGGCAGCAGAGCGTGCGGGCTCATTGGGTCATCGGGCCGCACCAGCCCGCCGCCGTGGAAGCTCGCCGCGGCCTTGATCCGCGCGGGCACTGCCGCTGCGCTCCAGATCGTGAATGGCCCGCCCATGCAATAGCCCTGCGTGCCGATCCCGTGCGCATGATCGACGCCTTCCTGCCGGTCGAGCCAGTCGACGATGGCGGTGGCATCCCGCATGATCGCTGCGGCATCCAGTTTCTTGCGCCACGGGCCGACCTTCTGGAAGCCGCCATCAGCAATGAAGGTGGCGAAATCGGCGAACTGTTCGCCGGTGACGTCGCGGTAATAGGGGTTGACCACCAGCACGGCGTAGCCTGCCTGGGCGAGCTTGCGGGCGATGTTGCGCTTGGCTTCGCGGATGCTGGCGATGTCGGGCCACAGGATCACGGCGGGGTGAGTGCCGCTTTCAGGCTGGACGAAGAACCCGTCCAGCGTGCCGTCCGCCGTGGCGAAATTGACCCCGCGTTCCTTGAGGCCGGGCAGCGGGTTTTGCGCCACGCTTTCGGCTTCACCCGAGGCGCAGGCGGCCAGCGCCGCTGCTCCGGTCAAGGCGCCGAACTGGCGGCGGCTGATCGTGGCTCTGGCCCATTCGGCCAGCTTGCTTTCTTCGCACATTGCAATCTCTCCTGCGGCCCCCGCCATGGCGACAGATAGGCAGGAGCGGCGGGCATGGACAAGCGCTGATTGTGTGGGCAACATAGGTGGCAAAAGAAAACAGGGAGAGTGGGATCGATGGACCTGAAGCGGTGGACGCTGGGCGCAGCATTATTGCTGTCGACCGGCACGCTGGCCAATTGCAGCCAGATTTTCGGCGGAGCTGACGGAGGTGAGGAGGGGCGCATCACGTCTGCCGTGCTGATCGGCGCGGATGGCGACTCGGCCAACTGGGTGAGCCATGGGCGCACCTATTCCGAACAGCGCTTTTCTCCGCTGGATGGGGTGAACCGCGAAAATGTCGGCCAGCTCGGCCTTGCCTGGTATGCCGATATGGACACCGGGCGCGGGCAGGAAGCGACCCCGCTGGTGATCGACGGCAAGCTCTACCTCACCACCGCTTGGAGCAAGGTGAAGGCGTTTGACGCGACCACCGGCGCCAAGCTGTGGGAGTATGACCCGCAGGTTCCGGGCGAAACCGCCGTGAAGGCCTGCTGCGATGTGGTGAACCGCGGGCTGGCGGCATGGGGAGACAAGCTGTTCTTCGGCACGCTGGATGGCCGCCTGATCGCGCTCGACCGCGAGACGGGCAAGGTCGCGTGGGAGAAGGTCACGGTCGACCAATCCAAGAGCTACACCATCACCGGCGCACCGCGCGTGATCGATGGCAAGGTGATCATCGGCAATGGCGGGGCCGAGTTCGGCGTTCGCGGCTTTGTTGCGGCCTATGACGCGGGCAGCGGCGAGCAGTTGTGGAAGTTCTACACTGTGCCCGAAGGCGGCGATGCCAAGGACCAGCCCGCCTATCTCCAGAAGGCTGCGGAAACGTGGAACATGGACGTGCTGGGCGCCAATGATGCGATTGGCGGCGGCGGCACGGTGTGGGATTCGATGGCCTATGATCCCGAGCTTGATCTGCTCTATATCGGGGTGGGCAACGGCTCTCCGTGGAACCGCGCCTATCGCAGCCCCGGCAAGGACGGGACGGGGGAGGGGGACAACCTCTACCTCTCCAGCATCGTCGCAATCCGCCCCAAGACCGGCGAATACGTCTGGCATTACCAGACCACGCCGGGGGAGACGTGGGACTTCACCGCCACCCAGCACATCATGCTCGCCGACATGGAGATCGACGGGAAGCCGCGCAAAGTGCTGATGCAGGCGCCCAAGAACGGGTTCTTCTATGTGATCGACCGCGAGACGGGGAAGTTCATCTCGGCGAAGCCCTATGTCGGCCTCAACTGGGCGACGGGCGTCGATCCCAAGACCGGCCGCCCGATCGAGAACCCCGAAACCCGGATCGACAAGACCGGCAAGCCCGCGCTGGTGCTGCCGGGGCCGCTGGGCGGGCACAATTGGCACCCGATGGCCTATAGCCCGACCGAGAATTTGGTTTACATCCCGGCGTTCGAAGCGGGAATGATGTATGCGCCCGAGGCCAACTGGAAGCCTGACCGTGCGCGCGGCTTCAATGTCGGCTTCAGCTTGGCGGGCGAATTGCCGTCTGACGGAGGCTTCCGAAAAGAGGTCGCCGGTACGCTCAAGGGTCGGCTGGTGGCGTGGGACCCGGTGGCGCAGAAGGCGCGCTGGACGGTCGAGCATCCGGGACCGTGGAACGGTGGCTTGCTGGCCACGGGAGGCGGCCTTGTGTTCCAAGGCACCACGGGCAGCGAATTCAACGCCTATGACGCCGCCAATGGCAAGAAGCTGTGGAGCTTCGCCGCGCAGACCGGCGTGGTCGCGCCGCCTGTCACCTACACCGTCAATGGCGAACAATATGTCGCGGTGCTGGCGGGTTGGGGCGGGGCCTATGCCTTGTCGGTCGATGGCGATCTGATCAACCGCAAGGCCCCGGTGCGCAATATCTCGCGCCTGCTGGTGTTCAAGCTTGGCGGGACGGCGAAACTGCCGCCCGAACCGGCGCTGGCTGACCTACCGCTCGACCCGCCGCCGAGCACGGCAGCGCCCGAGGTGATCGCGGTGGGGCAAGTGAAGTATGGCCGTTACTGCGCGGTGTGCCATGCGCCGGGCGCGGTGGGTTCCACCGTGTTGCCGGACCTGCGCCGCGCCGGTTCGCTCGAAAGCGCGGCTGCGTGGAGCGCGGTGGTGCATGACGGCGTGTTGAAGAACAACGGTATGGCGAGTTTCAAAGGCTCTTTGTCGAAAGAAGAGATCGAAGCGATCCGCGCCTATGTCATCAGCCGGGCCAACGCAGACAAGGCCATCGAGGCGGGGAGAAAGGTCGCTCGCCGCTAAGCCAAACAAGGGGTCGCACCACATGAAGCTGCTTACTGCCGCGGCAATCGCCGCACTTGCATACGCCATGCCGCTCGCCGCCGAGGAGGCCGCGCCTGTCGCTGCCGCTCCAGCTGCGGGCGAATGGCGCACCTTCGCCACCGAAGCCTATCGCGGGAAGCGCGACTCTGTCAGCTTCGTCGATGCCGAGCACGGCTGGTACGGCACCGGCGCAGGCGATTTGTTTGCGACGAAAGACGGCGGCGCGACCTGGCAGAAGATCGCCAGTCGTCCCGGTACCTTCGTCCGCGCGGTGGGCTTCGTTGACCGCCAGAACGGCTTCATCGGCAATATCGGCACGGACTATTACCCCGGCGTCACCGACGAAACCCCGCTCTACCGCACCCGCGATGGCGGGGTGACGTGGGAAGCGGTCGATACCGGGGATGCCACGATCAAGGGCGTCTGTGCGATCGATATCCTGCCGGTGAAGCGCATCTATCAGGGCGAACTCAGGCCCCGCACCATCATCCACGCCGCCGGTCGTGTGGGCGGGCCGACGGGGATCCTGCGCTCGGTCGACGGGGGCGAGACGTGGAGCGTGATCGATATGAGCGCGCACGCGGGCATGATCCTCGACGTGAAGTTCTTCGATGAGAACACCGGCCTCGTCTTTGCCGCGACCAACGCTGATCCGGCGCAGGCCGAAGGGCTGGTGCTACGCACCGAAGATGGCGGCAAGACGTGGAAGGAAGTCTACCGCTCGGGCCGCGCCTATGAGCTGATCTGGAAGGCCAGCTTCCCCGAGAGCGGCGACACCGGCTACGCAACGGTGCAGAGCTACGACCCCGAACGCGCCACCCAGTTGGTGATCCGCAGCGATGATCGCGGGCGGACATGGCGCGAGATCGAAATCGCGCAGGACAAGACCGCGCGCCAGTTTGGCATCGGCTTCGTCAGCGCGGATGTGGGCTTTGTCGGCACGGCCGCAGGGGGCTTTGCCACGAAGGACGGCGGCACAACGTGGGAGCGCGCGCCGATCGCGCGGGCTGCCAACAAGTTTCAGACCGTCGGCACCGACAAGGGCGTGCGCGTCTATGCCATCGGTACCGAAGTGCAGGCGATTGACCTGCCTGCGCCGCCCCATAGCTAGGCTATGAGCGGCGATCCCGAGGACATCCGCAATTGGCAGCGCCGCGCGGACGGGATCACGACTTCGGGCAAGCTCGAAGCGCATGATCCTGCGCGCCTCGCAGCTATCGGCGTGCGGCACGTCGTCAATCTTGCGCTAGCCGAGCACCCAGAAGCGCTGGCGGATGAGGCGGCGCTGCTGGCTGCTGCGGGGATTGCGTACACCCATATCCCGGTGCCCTTCGACGCGCCGACGCCTGCCCATGTCGCGGCACTGGCCGAAGCGCTCGCCGCGCATCCCGGCGCTACCCACGTGCACTGCATCATGAACTGGCGGGTGACGGCGTTCTTTTACCTGCTCGACTGCGCTGCTGGTGTCCCCGAACCTGAGGCCCGCGCGCGGATAGCGCTGGTGTGGAACCCGCTGGAGGATGAGAATGCGCCTCCGGTGTGGCGCGCTCTGGTGGCGGGCGGGGTGTGATCTCCCCCTCCCCTTGCGGGAGGGGGCCGGGGGGAGGGGGCTCCACGCCAGCGGCAATGTGCGAGGCCTTCCGGCCTCGACCCCTCCCCCAGCCCCTCCCGCAAGGGGAGGGGGGTTACGTGGTGAAAAAGTTCAGCTCCAGCAGCACATTGTTCGGATCAGCGGTGAAGATCTGCCGCAGCCCGATCGAGGGGATATCATTCACCCGGTATTCCGCCCCGCGCGCATCCAGCCGCGCCTTCACCACATCAAACGCCCCGCAGCGCAGCGCGACATGGTGGATCGCACCGGTCTCGGCCCCTGGCATCACGGCGCGGTCAAAGGCGCGCGGGCAATCGACCGAATTGATGTGCAGGATCGCCTGCCCGCTCTCGTCATACATCCAGCGCACCTGATGCGGCGGGAGCGGCGGCGGGCCGTTGCGCTCCTCCAGATCGAGCAGCTCGGCATAGAACCGCGCGGTCTCGGCCAGCCGGTCGGTGATGGTGTTCACATGGTCGAGGCGTTCAACGATCATGGGCGCCAGACTGCACGCGCCGCCCGCAGCTGACCACTGCGAAAAATGGGCTAGTCGCCCGGAGGCCCGGTATAGTCCGCGCCGTAAACCGCGATCCGGATATCGCGGTGCAGATCGGTGTCGAAGGGCAGTTTCTGCGTCGCGAAGACGACCGCCATGTTCTGCGCCGGATCGACCCAGAACAGCATCGAGGGGTAACCATCCCAATAGAACTCGCCGACACTGCCGCGGTTCTCCTCGGGGGTTGCCGGGGGCGCGGTGCGCACGAACACATCGAAGCCGAACCCGCCGCCGCCTTTGCTCACCAGCCATGAACGGCTCCCAGGCGCAATCCGCGGATCGAGCTGGTCACTCGCCATCAGCCGGATGGTCGAAGGCTTGAGGATGCGCACCCCGTTCAGCGTCCCTTCGCCCAGCAGCATCCGCGCGAAGGTCATGTAATCATCGACCGTGGTGACGATCCCCGATCCGCCCATCGTCATCGGCTGGCCCATGAAGCTGGCATTGAGCAGCCTGTCATCCGGCCACGGCGCCAGCGCGCCGTTCTCGCCTTCATAAATGCGGGCGAGGCGCGGTCGGTCGGCAGCGGTGCGCTGCCACCCGCTGTCCGCCATGCCGAGCGGCTGGAAGATATGCTGCGCGACATAGTCGGCGAAGGGCTGGCCCGACAGCACCTCGATCAGCCGCGCCTGTACATCCACGCCCGCGCTGTATTTCCAGTGCGTGCCGGGATCGAACAGCAGCGGCACCTGCGCCATCTTCTGCGAGAACTCCGCCAGCGTGTTGGTGGAGGACAGCGGCTGAAGCTCGGCCCACACCCGGTCGGCGGCGTTCTCAGGCGGGCCTTCGGGGCCATAGGTAAAGCCCGCCGTGTGGCGCAGCACATCGCGCACCGTCACCTTGCGTGAGGGCGCGCGCAGGATCAGCGAGCCGTCTGGGTTCGTCCCATCGGCCACCTTCAGCGCGGCATATTCCGGCAGGTGCCATTCGAGCGGATCGTCGAGCCCGAACTTGCCCTGCTCCCACAACTGCATCAGCGCGGTGCCAGTGACCGGCTTGGTCATCGAATAGATCTGGAACAGTGTGTCGCGCGCGATGGGGCGGGCTGCCTCACGATCAGCATCGCCGGCGGTGGCAAAGCAGCGTTCCTCGCCGTCCTTCCACACCAGCGCGGTTGCGCCCACGGTGCGGCCCTCTGTTACGGCTCGGTCAAGGAAGGTAGCGATGGCGGTGCAGTCGGGCGCAAACGGCGCAGGCTCCTGCGCGGCCACGGGAACCGCGAGAAGTACCAGCGCCGCCCCTGCGATTGCCTTGATCATGCGCCGTTCCCCCCGATTGCCTTAACCTCTGAACACCACCGTCCGGGTGCCGTTCATCAATACACGTTCCTGCGAGAACAGCCGCACTGCTTCGGCGAGCACCCGGCGTTCGATATCGCGGCCCTTGCGCACCAGATCTTCGGGGCTGTCGGCATGGGTGATGCGCTCGACATCCTGATGGATGATCGGGCCTTCGTCCAAGTCGGCGGTGACGAAATGCGCCGTCGCGCCGATGATCTTCACGCCGCGCTCGTGCGCCTGGTGATAGGGCCGCGCACCCTTGAAACCGGGCAGGAACGAGTGGTGGATGTTGATGCAACGTCCGGCGAAATGGGCAGATTGCTCGTCCGAGAACACCTGCATGTAGCGCGCAAGCACGATCAACTCGGCGTCGGTTGCATCCGCCAGCGCGCGGAACGCCGCCTCTGCGGCAGGCTTGGTGGCGGGGGTCACCGGGATGTGGTGGAACGGGATATCGCCAATATCCACCCGGATCGCGGCGTCGCGCGGGTGGTTGGAGACGATTGCTACCGGATCGATCGGTAGTTCGCCCGTCCGCCAGCGGTACAGGAGGTCGACAAGGCAGTGGTCGAACTTGCTGACAAGGATGATCGTGCGGCGCGGGCGGTCTTCGGTGACCATCGTCCATTCCATCGCGAATTCGCCTGCCAGCGACGCGAAATCGCTGCGCAACCCCTCGGCGGTCGAGCCATCGGGGTCGAACACCACGCGCATGAAGAAGCGGTCGCCTCCTCCGTTCCCCGCGCGATCATTGAATTGCTGCGCGTCGAGGATGTTGCAATTGCGCTCGAACAGGAAGCCCGTGACCCGCGCGGTGATGCCGGGCCGGTCGGGACAGGCGAGGGTGAGGATCAGCGGTTGCGCCATCTTACCGCGCGAGCGCCGCCTCACACTGGCTCATCAATTCGGCGATGATGTCAGCGGCGGGTTCTTCCTTGGTGACCATCCCGACCGATTGCCCGGCCATGACGCTGCCGTTCTCGACATCGCCGTCGATCACCGCGCGGCGTAGGGCGCCGGCCCAGAAATGTTCGATCTGGAGCTGCGCTTCACCCATGTCGACTTCGCCCGCGTCCAGCAGGGCCGCGACTTCGCGCTGCTTGGCGGTGAATTCCTCGGTGCCCTTGTTCTTGAGCGCGCGCACCGGGATCACCGGCAGGCGCGGATCGACCTGCACCGATGCGACCGCTTCGCGGGCCGAGGCGCGGAAGAACGCCTTCTTGAAATCGGGGTGGGCGATGCTCTCGGTCGCGCAGGCGAAGCGGGTGCCCAATTGCACACCGGCCGCGCCCATTTCGAGGTAGCTGGCAATCGCCTCGCCCCGGCCGATGCCGCCTGCGACGAAGATCAGATGATCGGCGGCGAGTTCGGGCAGGATTTCCTGTGCCAGCACGCTGGTGGAGACCGGTCCGATATGGCCGCCTGCTTCCATCCCCTCAATCACCATCGCATCCGCTCCGGAACGCAGCAGCTTCTTGGCGAGTGCCAGCGTGGGGGCGAAACAAATGACCTTTGCGCCGCCTTCCTTGATCGCCTCGACAGAGCCTTTGGGCGGGATGCCGCCCGCCAGCACCACATGGGTGACGCCATGCTTGCGGCACACGGCGATCAGATCGAACAGGCCGGGGTGCATGGTGATGAGGTTGACGCCGAAAGGCTTGGTCGTCAGCGCCTTGGTCGCGGCGATCTCGCGGTCGAGCAGTTCGGGGGTCATCGCCCCGCAGGCGATCACGCCGAAGCCGCCCGCGTTGCTGATCGCGGCGACGAGGTTGCGCTCGCTCACCCAGCTCATCGCGCCGCACATGATCGCGGTCTCGCAGCCGAGGAAGTCGGTGCCGCGCTGCATCAGAGCGGCGGTGTGGGGATAGGATGTCATGGCGCGCGCCCTAGTCGGCTTCGGGGGAATAGACAATCCGCACAGCTGCGGCGGCTTGCTTGGCAAGTTCGACAGCAGCGGCTGCGTCGGCCGCGCGGGCGAGGGCGACGCCCATCCGGCGGTAGGGGCGGGTGACAGGCTTGCCGAAGATCCGCACATCGACTTGCGGAGAGAGGGCGAGCGCATCGGCCAGCCCCTCGAAGCCGAAGTCATCGCAATCGCGGTCGGCGAGGATCACAGCCGAGGCGGCGGGGCGGGCCGCAATGCGGCCGGGCACGGGCAGGCCGAGGATCGCGCGGGCGTGCAGATCGAATTCGTTCAAGTCCTGCGAGGCCAGCGTCACCATCCCGGTGTCATGCGGGCGCGGGGACAGCTCGGAGAAGATCACCTCCTCCCCCTTCACAAAGAACTCCACCCCATACAGCCCCCAGCCGCGCCCGCCGCCTTGAAGCGCGGCGGTGACCTTGGCCGCCATGTCCTGTGCGGCGGCCAGCGCGGCAGGCGACATCGCGGCAGGCTGCCAGCTTTCGCGGTAATCGCCGCGTTCCTGCCGGTGGCCGATGGGCGGGCAGAAGCTGATGCCGCCCGCGTGGCGCACGGTCAGTAGGGTGATTTCATAGTCGAAGGCGATGAACTGCTCAGCGATCACCCGCGCCCGGTCACCGCGCATATTGGCGACGGCATAGTCCCACGCGGCCTCCAGCGCCTCGGGCGTGTCGACCTTGCTCTGGCCCTTGCCCGATGACGACATCACGGGCTTCATCACCAGCGGATAGCCGATGCGGTCTGCGACCTCGCGCGCTTCAGCAAAGCTTTCGGCATAACCGTATTGCGAGGTGACGAGGCCCAGCTCGCCCGCCGCCAGATCGCGGATCGCGTCGCGGTTCATGGTCAGCTGTGCCGCGCGGGCGGAGGGGACGATGGTGAAGCCATCCGCCTCCAGATCGGCGAGCACTTCGGTGCGGATCGCTTCGATTTCGGGGACGAGCAGATCGGGCCGGTGCTTCTCCGCCGCCGCTCGCAGCGCCGCGCCGTCGAGCATGGAGAATACCTCGCGCCCATCCGCCAGCTGCATCGCAGGGGCGTTGTCATAGCTGTCACAGGCGATCACCCGCGCGCCGAGGCGCTTGGCGGCAATCACGAATTCGCGGCCCAGCTCGCCCGAACCGAGCAGCAGGATGGTGGCAATGTGGCTCATGCCGGAGGCATTACCCATCCGCCCGCGCGAGTCTAGCCGGGCGTCACGCCGCCCGCCGATACCCCGCTAAACCCACCTTCCCTCCGCCACCGGCGCGCGCCAGAACGAGGCCGAGTTCCGCCTCCCGCAAGGTCCAGTCGACCGTGCACTCCACCCGCGCAAGGCCTGCACTGGCGCTCAATTGTGGTGCCTTGGCCGAGACGGGAGCGGCGAGGCCGGCGAAGGTGGTGACCACATCCTCGGCCCATTCGCGCGCGCCGCGTGAGGTCATTTCGGGCAGCAGCACCGCGAAGCGTTCGCCATCCAGCTGCGCCAGTTCATGCCCCGGAAGCGCCATCGTCTCGAGGAACTTGGCAAAGCCCCACAGCACTTCATCCGCCGTGCGCTGGCCATAACGCATCAGCAGCGCGCGCATCGCATCGACTGCGAAGACCGCAATCATCTGCCCACCGCCCTTGGCGAGGTGCCGCCGCAAGCTGGCGCAAAACGCCTGGCGGTTTGCAAGCCCCGTCAGCGGATCTGTGACCGCGCGGGCGTGCAATTCGCCTTCGAGGCTGCGGACCTGCTGGACTGATCGCATCAGGCACATTGCACCGTCAGGCGTGCCGGTCTTGTCGCACATTGGCCTCAGGCTGAGGGCGTACCAGCGCTGGCAGTGCGCCTGGCGGCAGGTGTCGCGTTCAGGGCAGGCTATCACCGGAAACTCCGTCCAGCCTGTCTGCGCGCGTCCGGAGAGCGCCGCGTTGATATGCTCGCCCAGGAAGGCGGCGTGATTGCGATCGGCCAGGTCAGTAATATGCGGCAGCAGCAATGCGCCGGATAAATCGAGCCCAAGGTCGGCAATATTGGCCGATGCGTGAATGATGAATCCCTGCCGGTCGAGCCGGATCACAATATCGCCGGAGGTTTCCTCCAGCAGGCCATGCAAGACGTGGCCTTCGACGTCACTCAAACCAATTTTCATGCCGACATTGCCCCAGCGGTCCAACGAAAGATTCGCCAACTCGCTCCTAGTCAGATTTACTTGGTAACTAACGCGATTCGATTAGGTGAAAACATTTCCCCTGTTTTCTCTAAAAAGATCTCTATTATTGTTAGCTAAGTAAATATACTCGACTAAAAAACGAATCACCTCCGGATTTCGTTTACCATATTTTGCAATTGGGGCAGTCTATCCAATACGTATTGGCCGCAGTAAGTAACTGCTTCTAGCCTCACGAACCCGGAACGGCTTACAGTTCGATCATGATCCGGACGGATTGGGGGGAGGTTCCGCAGGTGGCGGCTATCCGCTCGCGGCATTCAGCGATCACGGCGCCGATCTCGCCATCGCTGCCCGGGCCGGGGGCGAGCATGTCGGGCGCGACGCCGAGCGCAGCGGCAATTGCATCCAGACGTTCGGGCAGGGGGCGGGCCTTGCCCTTTTCCCATGCCCAGACGGTGGGCTTGCTGACTCCGAGCGAGGTTGCGACTTCGGCGAGCGTCAGCCCCGCTTCGCGCCGCAGCCGGTTGAGGCGCGATCCCAGCGCCTCGCTCGATGGGTTCGGCAGTGCCGATTGCCGTGGCTGGTTCGGCACGCCGGGCGCAAAGCCCTGCAATTGCGCTGCGGCCAGCGCGGCAGCGCTAATCGCCTGTTCGAAGGCGCAGCCGTAAAGCCGCTCACTGCGCCACACGACTGACGCCGTGACGATCCCTGCCTCGGGCAGATCGATCGCCAGCTGCTGGCCCGTTGCCAGATCCAGCGCGGTTTCGATCAGCAGCCCGGCGGCCGAGATATTGTGGATGGTGACGTTGGCTTCCTCGCCATCAGGACCCAGTCCGCTGGCCGACAGCCGTAAGTCACGGCGAGGGGCGGCCCGTTGGCTATCGCCCGCTGCCGCAGAATCAAGATGGGCCTTGATGGCCATGATGTGCGCCCTTTCGCTCTCTGCGTGAGAGCCCGCACAATCCGGCTGAAAAGGTTAAAGCGCAGTCACCAACAATGGTTAATTCCGATGAACCGGACTGCTTTTCAGCTAACCGCATCCAGCCCGTAAGCCGTGTGCAGCACGCGCACGGCCAATTCGGTCTCGTCCTCATCGATCATGACGCTGATCTTGATCTCGGAGGTGGAGATCGCCTGGATGTTGATCCCACGATCCGACAGGGCCCGGAACATCGAGGACGCAACGCCAGCGTGGCTCTTCATGCCGACGCCGACGACAGAAATCTTGGCGATCTTGCTGTCGGTGATGATGCGGTTGAAGCCGATGGAATCGCGGCGGTCTTCCAGCAGCGCCTGCGCGCGGGCCAGATCGGACTGGGGCACGGTGAAGGTCACGTCGGTCTCGCCCTTGTCGCGGCCGACGTTCTGGATGATCATGTCGACATTGATGCTGGCTGCGGCGAGCGGTTCGAAGATGTTCGCCACCGCGCCCGGACGGTCAGGCACGCGGGTGAGGATCACCTTCGCCTCGTTCTTGTCATGCGCGATGCCGGTCACAAGCTGGCGTTCCATCAGGCCCTTCTCCACCAATTCGTCCATTTCTTCGTCCGAGACGATCATTGTCCCGGGCAGATCATCGGCAGGCGGGGCGCCTTCGCCGATGAAGCTCGATAGCACCTGCACCCGCACCTTTTCCTTCATGGCAAGGCCGACCGAGCGGGTCTGGAGCACCTTGGCCCCAACGCTGGCGAGTTCGAGCATTTCTTCGTAGGTCACCGCCTTCTGCTTCTTCGCCTTGGCGACGATGCGCGGATCGGTGGTGTAGACGCCGTCAACGTCGGTGTAGATGTCGCAGCGGTCGGCCTTGATCGCGGCGGCGACGGCGACAGCCGAGGTGTCGGAGCCCCCGCGGCCCAGCGTGGTGATGCGGCCATCCTCGGACACGCCCTGAAAGCCGGGGATCACCGCAATCTCGCCCGCTTCCATCGCGGCGATCAGCGCGGGCGCGTCAATTTCGTCGATGCGGGCCTTGGCGTGGGCTTCGATGGTCTTGATCGGCAATTGCCAGCCCAGCCAGCTGCGCGCTTTGCAGCCCAAGGCTTGCAGCGTCAGCGCCAGCAAGCCGCTGGTGACCTGCTCGCCGCTCGCCACCACGACGTCATATTCCGCCGGATCGTAGAGCGGATTGGCCTCGCGGCAGAAGTTCACGAGCCGATCGGTCTCGCCCGCCATGGCGCTGACCACCACAGCGACCTGATCGCCGCGCGCCGCCTGCGCGCGCACGATATTGGCCACCCGGCGGATACGCTCCGTCCCGGCCATCGAGGTGCCGCCGAATTTCATCACGATACGAGCCAAGGCGCCAAAGCTCCTGCTGGTGAGTGTTCGCGGCGGCTGTTAAGGGCGGTTTATGGGAAACGCAAACGTATCGAATGTAACTATCCGCCCCGAGGAAGCCGATTTCTTCGCTGGCCTCGCGCGCGACTGGTGGAACCCCAAGGGGCCGATGGCGAGTCTGCATCAGGTGAACCCGGTGCGCATGGCGTTTATCCGTGACGCGATTGACGCGCATTGGCCGGGGTCGCGGGCTTCGACCAAGCCGCTGGCGGGCAAGGTAGCGCTCGATATCGGCTGCGGGGCCGGACTGGTGTGCGAGCCGCTGTCGCGGCTGGGTGCGGCGGTGACGGGTGTTGACGCGGCGGCGGAGAATGTCGCGGCGGCGAGCGCCCATGCGGAGGGCGTGGGTCTGGACATCCGCTACATGGCGGGCGAGGTCGCGGGGCTGGACATCGGCACCTTCGACCTTGTGACCAGCGTCGAGGTGATCGAGCACGTCGCCGACAAGCCCGCCTTCCTGCGCGATGTCGCCGCGCGGCTGGCACCTGACGGGTTGCTGGTGATGTCGACCCCCAACCGCACGGCGGCGAGCCGCGTGCTGCTGGTCGGCGCGGCGGAGGCGGTCGGCTATGTTCCCAAGGGCACGCACCACTGGGAGGATTTCATCACCCCCGAGGAGTTGGAAGCGCTGCTGGCGGATGCGGGGCTGACCGTGACGGCCAAGCGCGGGATTGCATGGCGGCCCGGCAAGGGGCTGCACCTGTCGGACGATATGTCGTTGAACTATATTCTGAGCGCGCGGCGGGTTTAGCCATCTTCGTCACCCCGGCGCAGGCCGGGGCCCAGTGAAGCGACGTGCAGTGCTTGCCGCTCTGGGTCCCGGCCTGCGCCGGGATGACGAGCGGAGAGGGTTACGGACAGCTCCGCCCCTTCAGCGCCCCGTCACTAAACACCCCTGCAACCCCCGCCGCCTTGAGCATGGCCGCCAGCTTCACATCGCCGCAGCCCCGGCCCTTCGGCTCGTCGCCCGTCCGTAGCATTGGTGGCAGGAAGTCGTTCTCCGGCCGGATGGTCCATGCGTGCACCGCCAGCCCTGCCGCCTTGGCATCCGCCACCAGCGTCGTCGGCGTGCCCTCAGGTGTCAGCACCAGCGCGATATGCGCTCCCACCGCGTCGGCATATTTCGCGACCTCGGCCAGCCCCGTCGGCGTCACCATCTCGGCATAGCGCATCGCGGGTTCGTCCGCCGGGCCGCCAATGGGCGCGACCAGCTGCACCAGCTTGAACCCGCCGCCCCGCTGCTTCAATCGTTGGAGCGGGGCGATCTCGAAGCTCTGGATGAACACCGGGTCGGCGGGCGAGATGCCCAGCGTGCGGAACTCGCGCAGCAGCAGATCGACCATGTCGATCCCGTCGTTCTGCAACAGAAATTCGGGGTGCTTCAATTCGGGGTAGAGCCCGATCCGCCGCCCCGTCGCCGCTTCCTTGGCGCGCACCAGCTTCACGATCTCGGCCAGGGTCGGCACCTGATACAGCCCGTCAAACCGCGCATTGGCGGGCCGGAGCGAAGGGATGCGCTCCTTCGCGCGCAGGGTGCGCAGTTCGGCGAGGGTGAAGTCCTCCGCGAACCAGCCGGCCACCTTCTGCCCGTCAATCGTCTTATCGCGGCGGCGATCCTCGAACTCCTCGCGGCTCGCCACGTCGGTGGTGCCCGACAGCTCGTTCTCGTGGCGCGAGACCAGCACCAGATCCTTGGTCACGACCAGATCGGGCTCGATATAATCCGCGCCCTGATCAATCGCGAGCTCATAGGCGGCGAGGGTGTGCTCGGGCCGCTCGGCACTCGCGCCGCGATGGGCGATGATCAGCATATCCTGCGCCGCCACGGGCGAGGCCGCAGCCAGCAGCGCGGCAAGGATCAGGCGGGGATCAATCATTCAACGCTCCTATCGCGGCCCGCGCAGCGGCGAGCCGTTCGGGCCCTTGCCCGGCAATCCGCACGAACGGCACGGCGGCATCGTCCAGCACTTGGGCGACGATCCTTGCAAACCTGTGACGGTCGGCGGGATCGGCGAAAAAGCGCGTGCCATCGTCGATCCACGGCAGATCGGGTTCGAGGAGCAGATAGAGATCGGACTTGGGTGCGTGCATCAGTTCTTGCGGGCGCTCGCCCAGCAGCATTTCGCACCATGCTGCGGTCATCAGCGCATCGGTGTCGGCCAGCAGCAGTGGTCCGGCCCACTCGGCAGCGGCGGCGATCATCGCCTGCTGCGCGCGGCCGATCAGGAGCAGGTCATCGCGGGTGAGCGGCGCCTTGTGCACCTCACAATGGCTGCGGCCATATTCGCCGACGGTCATCGCGCCCGTCTCAGCGGCGAGCGCGGCGGCCAGGGTGGTCTTGCCAGTGCTCTCTGCCCCGTGGAGGCAGATGTTCCGACGGTAATGGGCCTGCACCGGCTTCGGCAAGTAGGCCCAATGCGCCGCCGGATCGGCGCGCACGGCACTGCCCGAAAGACCCGAAAGCGGGTCATCCACCAATCCCAGCACCCGCCCACCCAGCGGCACGAACAGCCCGCCGACCTGCGTCGCCAGTTCCGCGCCGTAATCCTCGCCCGCGAAGACATAATCGATGGGTTCGGGGTGCGCGCTCGCCACAATGCCGCGCCAGATCGGCCAGAAATCCGCGCTATCTTCCGGCGCCTGCGGCACGACCGCGCCGTGGCCCAGCACCCGGCAATCGGGGAGCAGATCCTGCATCCACGCCAACCGCACCTCGCCCGCGATGGGATCGTCAGGCAGCCAGCACACCAGCACCGTCAGCTCGTCCACCAGCGCCCGCGCCGCCCGGATCAGAGCCATGTGCCCGGCATGAGGCGGCATGAACTTGCCCAGCAGGAACCCGCGCCGCATCACGCCGCGATTGCCTCGCCGCTGCGCGCCGCCTTGGCCCATGCGATCAGGCCTGCCGTCGCCAGCACCAGAAACGCCACATACAGCCCGGCGGTGAGATAGAGCTCACGGTTGAGATAGACCCCGATCGACAGCACATTGATGGCGATCCACAGCGCCCAATTCTCGACCCGGCGCATCGCAAGCAGCACCTGCGCGACCACGCTCGCCCCGGCGATGGTCGCATCGGCATAGGGCAGGGCGGCATCGGTGAAGCGCGCCATCGCCCAGCCGATCCCGACGCTCGATCCCGCGACCAGCACCAGCGCCGCTGCGCGCGACCGCCCTTCCATCCAGCGCACCTCGACCAGCTGCGCCATGCCTCCGGCGCGCGCCCACAGCCACCAGCCCCAGCCCTGCACGACGAAGAAGAACACTTGCAACGCCGCCTCGCCATACAGGCGCGCATCGCGGAAGATCACGAAGTAGAGCGCCACCATCGCCATGCCGAACGGGTAGTTCCAGATCGAACGCCGCACGAGCAGGCCGACATTGGCCAGCCCGAGCGCGACGGCGATCATCTCCAGCGGGTTCATCGCAGTGTAGGCTTCAGCCGAGCGCCGCGGCCCATTCGTCCGCCTTGAAGCCGACCAACAGGCCGCCTGCGTGCTCCGCAATCGGGCGCTTGATGACCGAAGGGTTGGCGGCAAGCAGCGCTGGCGCCGTCTCGGCGCTGGCGGCCAGCGCCTTGTCCGCGTCCGACAGCGCGCGGTAGGTTGTGCCCTTGCGGTTGACCACCACATCAAGGCCGGCGGTAGCGATCCAGCCGGCAATGCGCTCGGGCTCCGCCCCTTCCTTCTTGTAATCGTGGAAGGTGTATCCCCGTCCCTGCGCGTCGAGCCACACGCGCGCCTTCTTCACCGTGTCGCAGTTGGGAATGCCGTAGAGGTGGATGTCAGCCATTGATGATTGTGGTCTTTCGTGCCGGTCAGGGTCTGGAGTGCATGCCGTATGGCACAGAAAACCGGTCGCTCCAGCGGGGATTGGGAAAAAATCTGGCGTTCGGGGAGGGAGTCTGGAGCTGACGTTCCTTTCATCGTCGCCCCGTGCTTGACACGGGGCTTGGCTACGTCTGCGCTGTATCAAGCGCGAACCACTGTTCCCACAGGACGTCCCAACTGGGATTCTCCGCCTCAATCAGTGCGAACTTCCATAGCCAAGTATCCCGGCGACGGAAAAGAAAAGCCAAGCCCCGTGTCAAGCTCGGGGCGACAAGAGTTTGATGGCAGCTTGCCACTCAGATGCAGTCATTCGCCGCGATCAGCCGCGAACCTGAAGGCGAACGGGCAGCGATCGCCTCAATTGCGCCGAAAGCAGACCTTCCGCGAACGACCCCTTTGCAGTCATAGTGAAGCGAAGCTAAGTCGGGCCATGGTGTCGAGCTTTTTGCGTTCTCTGCCGTATCTCGTTCATACAAATCGAGAGCTTGGTTTGATGCTTGCGGGTGAGAAGCCAATGGCATCATTCGTCGACGGCAAGGACTGCTTTCCCGACTTCGTTGAACGATACCTAAGACTTTTTGATCGCCATGTCGCAGAGGGTCGGATGGTGCGCATGGACCATTTTTCTGAAGCCATCGGTAAGCGAGCCTACGTTTCTCACCGGATATTGTTCGCGTTACCGGGAGAGGAATGGCGAATGCAGGCCATGATTGATCTCATGACGGGTGACGAACGGTGGTCGCCAGCGCTAGAACGCCGGGAAGGCGAGCTACTTGGTTACGCGGACTGGATGAACGACTATTGGCTAGAGTTCGTCTTTGGTAAGCAGACGTTCTGATATTCACCCACCAGCGGTCATGATCGGGGCCAGTGCGCAATCCCGAAAGCGGCAGGGCGGCTTTACCTCAGTCCTGAAAAACTCTTGCCCTTCAGGTTCCGACCCGTTGCCGTCGTGCATCAATGCGCTACGCTCATTCGATGCAAAAGATCATCTTGGCAGCCGCGCTACTTGGTGCTCCATTGTCACCACTAATGGCCGAAGCTCCCAACCATAGAACCTCGCTCGCTCCATCAGCCGGTATTGAGGCTCCCCCGACCGAGGAGAAGCTTGCGCTGATCCGGCGGTTCTTGACGGTGGTGGGCATTCAAAGCCGCTTGGACAGCGGCAGCTTCTTGGAACGGTATGCATTTGTGCTCGAGCTTGGTTGGCATGAGGGTGGGGTCGAGGACCGGACAGAATCCAATCTGTTGGGTGGTCTCACCGGACCGATTGAGGCTCTGAAAGATGTCTATGAGAAATACCGTCCCGTCTATCAGAGCGAATACGAGCAACACCTGAATTGGGAGTTCACCGAGGACGAGCTTCGGCAAATGATCGCCTTTTTCGATTCATCTGTCGGGAAGCATTATCTCGATGGGACGTGGCGCATGGAAGCCTACATCGGCACAAACATGGAAGAGACCGAGCAAGCCTTAGTGGCAGAGGCAGTGCAATCGTATCGCTCGCGGTAGAAGCGGCAGAGATCCACCCATCATCGGTCATGAGCGGGGACGGTGCGCGATCCTGAAACCGGCCTTGCAGCTTCCACCTGTTTTTCGCCGGAAGTCGACATTCTGAAAGCGACCCCATTGCCGTCGTTGGAGTATTACGAGATACATTAGCGATGACCGGGCGGGCCTTCATCGCAGTTATCGCTTTCAGCGCATTATCGGTTAGTTTCATTTGGTGGTCTCAGATCGGTTCCGCTGACAGAAGTGAGCAACTTCTATTTTCGAAGCTTGATGCTGCAATCGCGGGAAACGAACCAAAAGGGCGCGACATCATTGCGGCTTTCGATTTACCAGAGGGCTGTCGAGGACAGTCTTGCTTCCTTGATCGAGGCCACGTTGGTAGCTTGCGCTATGAAAGTGGAAGCCTGACGCAGCGTGAGAATGAACTGATATTCGTTCTGGAGGATTTCTCAGGAACTTGCATTCGGACCGAACAGGTGCAAACCCGCTATAGCGTGCTGGAGCCAATCGAAGGATGCGCGCATGGCGGTTGTTGGGCCAGAACTACTCAATACCCCTGGGGCATCTTGGCATTCGGCGTGAAGCAACCCCAGTCTAAATGTGTATCGTCCGTGGTGATAAACTCTGAGATAGTTTGGCGGCCACGCGATTGAAATCGCTATTTCCGAAATCCACCCATTCTCGGCCAAGAGTAGGCCCGACGCGCTGTCCCAACACTGTCCAGGCAGCTTTGCCCCCTTAGGAGCAAATTCCTGCCTTTCAGCAATCGACCCCGTTGCAGCCAAGGTCATCTCTCCCCTTGCGGGAGAGATACGGAGACTTGGCAGCTTGCTGCCTAGTCGCAGTTGAGAGGGGGGAGGGCCGGAGCTTTGCTCCGGACCCCTCTCCCAACCCTCTCCCGCAAGGGGAGAGGGCTAAGACGACAATCAACCCACATCCGGCCATTCAGGCCAGCATACGCCTCATCCGAAAGCGGACGGAGCGCATTTCCTACATCGTGCGGGCGCGCTAGGGGGTGGTCTGCTCTTTTTGCATTGTTGTCACCCTGCCTCGCGGCGAACAGCCCCCCCCCAGAGACGCCGAAGTGTCAACTTCGCTTTTCGGGCACAAGTGTCTGAATTTTAGTAAAAATATTGAAAATTGAGCGCTTGACACCCTGTCAACTTTGTCAACTTCGCGCGGCGTTCCTGTTCAACTGCGCGGAGCGAGATGCGCGTCGGCAATCGCCACGGCGAGCGCGTCGGCTGCGTCGCTGCCGGTGATGGCTACGCCCGGCAGCAGCACCTTCACCATCGCGGCGACCTGCACCTTTTCCGCAGCCCCGGTGCCGGTGACGGCCTTCTTCACCAGCCGCGCGGCGTGTTCGTTGACCGTCAGCCCCGCCGCCCCGCACGCCGCCAGCACCGCGCCGCGCGCCTGGGCGAGCTTCAGCGTTGATTGCGGGTTCTTGTTGACGAAGATTTCCTCCGCCGCCGCGCGGGCGGGCTGGTGGGCAGCGATCACCTCGGCCAGCCCCGCTTGCAATGCCGCGAGCCGCTGAGCCATCGGGGCGGCGGCGTCGGTTGTGATCTGGCCGTTCGCCACATGGCTGATCCGCGCGCCTTCGCTGCGGATCACGCCCCATCCGGTCGAGGAGAGCGAGGGGTCGAGGCCGAGGATGATCACGCGATCACAACCCGACCCTGAAGCCGAGCCGCCACAGCATGGCGACGAGGAACGCGGCCCCCAGCATCATTGCCAGCAGCCACTCCCAGCGTTTCAGCCCAACTTCTCCATCACCTCGTCAGAGATTTCGTAATTGCCCCAGACGGTCTGGACATCGTCATCATCATCGAGCGCGTCGATCAGCTTCATCAGCGTGCCTGCGGTCGCTTCGTCGACGTCGACGCTGAGCACCGGCTTCCATGCCAGCTTCACATTGTCTGCCGGGCCGAGCACCTTTTCGAGCTCGCCCGCCACGCCGTGCAGCGCATCGGCGGCGGTCCAGATGGTGTGGCCGTCCTCGGAGGATTCCACATCGTCCGCGCCCGCTTCGATCGCGGCTTCGAGCATCTTTTCCTCGTCACCCGCAGCGGCCGAATATTCGATCAGCCCGCGCCGTTCGAAGCCATGCGAAACCGAGCCTTCGCTGCCGAGGTTCCCGCCGTTCTTGCTGAACGCGGTGCGCACATTGGTGGCGGTGCGGTTGCGGTTGTCTGTCAGCGCTTCCACGATCAGCGCGACGCCGCCCGGGCCATAGCCTTCGTAGCGGATTTCGGCGTAATCCTCGCCGCCCGCCATGCTCGCCTTGTCGATCGCGCGCTGGATATTGTCCTTGGGCATCGACTGCGCCTTGGCGGCGTTGACCGCGAGCCGCAGGCGGGGGTTCATGTCGGGATCGGGCATGCCCATCTTGGCCGCCACGGTGATCTCGCGGCTCAGCTTGGAGAACATCGCCGAGCGTTTCTTGTCCTGCGCACCCTTGCGGTGCATGATGTTTTTGAACTTGGAATGGCCTGCCATTGGACGAACTTCACCGGAATGTTGGAAATGTGAGCGCGCGCCTTACTCCGGCAGGTGAGGGCGATGCAAGGGTGCGTGTGGCGGAGCCGATGGGCTGGCGCGAGCGGCTGGCGGACGTGGCGCGATTTGCGGTGCGCCCCACTTATGTCGCGCAGCCGATGGCCTGGGGCCGGGATGCCGCGCTGGCACTGGTCACGGTGTTGGCGCTCGGTATCGTGATCTCGCCGCTGGTGGCGGGTCTGACGGCAGCCTTCGACGCACAGGCCGGTTTTCTTCCCGACTCCGACTTCGCGCCACAATCGGACAGGCGCCGGATCATCAATTTCCTGATCTTTGCGCCCGTCTTCGAAGAGCTCTTGTTCCGCAGTTGGCTGAAAGGCCAAGTGGCGGCGCTGCGCTTTGCCGCCTATGGCTTTGCCGCGATGGGCCTGCTGCTGGCCGGTATCATTCTGGGAGCGGATGATAGCGCGTTGGTGGGGCTGGGTGCGGTGGGTCTGGTGTTTGCCGGACTGGTCCATTGGGGACTGGTCAGCCATCGCGATACGATGGTGCCGGTATGGTTTGTGCGCCATTTCCGCTGGGTCGTGTGGGGATCAACCTTGCTGTTTGGTCTGATCCACCTCGGCAATTTCACTGTACTGACCCATCCGCTGGGCCTGTTGGTGGTGCTACCCCAGACCATCGGCGGGTTGCTGCTCGCCTATACCCGCACACGCTTGGGGCTGCGCGCGGCGATCGCGCACCACGCCGCTTTCAATGCTGTGTGGCTGATTTTGGATTATGCTCTGGCGTGAGCGTTCAGACCCGCACCGCCGTGCCGCTGGCGCTGACCATCAACATCGAGCCATTGGGTCCGATCACCTCGTAATCGAGATCGATGCTAACCACGGCATTCGCGCCGCGCGATGCGGCTTCGGCCTGCAATTCCTCGATCGCCTGATTGCGCGCATCGGCGAGGATGCGTTCATAGCTGCCCGAGCGGCCGCCGACGATGTCACGGATATTGGCGAACAGATCACGGAACAGGTTTGCGCCGACGATCACTTCGCCGGTGACGATGCCCATGTATTCCTGGATCGGGCGGCCTTCGAGCGTTGGGGTGGTGCTGACGATGACGCCGCGCGAATCTTTCCAGGGGGATGCCATTGCCGTCTCTCCTCTCAATGCTGTCTTACCGAGATAACACAGCTTGACGCAATTTCAATGACAGACGCGCGCAGGCGTCCCGCCTCACGCCATCCCGAGCGCGTTCTTGTACGTCTCCAGCAGCATGTCCTGTTCGCTGCGGTCGTCGGGCTTCATCTTCCTGAGGCGCACAATCTGGCGCATGATCTTGGGGTCGTACCCGACCGCCTTGGCTTCCATGTAGACGTCGCGGATATCGTCAGCGATGCCCTTCTTTTCTTCTTCGAGGCGTTCGATGCGCTCGATCAGCAGGCGCAGGCGGTCATCGGTCGATTGGGCTTCGTCGGCCATGGGGGTTCTCCATCAAACAGAATCGGTTGAGCGGTGCGATAGCCAGCCCGCCGCCCCGATTGAACCGTCCCGACGAATTATTCCTGTGCGTTCTTCGCGATACTGGCTTCCATGCGGGCCAGCTGCTCCTCGGTTGCCGGGGTCTGGCGCGTGGCCTTCCATTCGGCGCTGGGCATCCCGTGGATCACTTCACGCGCGGCTTCCTTGTCGCCGCGGTAGCCCGCATCACGAATCCAGTCGGCGAGACAATTGCGGCAGAAGCCCGCCAGCCCCATCAGCTCGATGTTCTGCGCATCATGCCGGTGCCGCAGATGCCGCACCAGCCGGCGGAAGGCGGCGGCGGCCTGCGCATCATCGAGGCTGTCGAGCGGATCGGCATTGCTATTCATCGCGGCTTTTCCTTGAGTTGAAAAACGGGTGTGCCATAGGCGACCCTAACTAGGGATCACCAAAAATGTCACGACGCGATCAGTCACGGATCGACCCGCGCGGCCGCAAGGTCAAAATTCTCGCCACCATCGGACCCGCCAGCCGCTCGCCCGAGATGCTTGAGCGCTTGGTGCGGGCGGGGGCCGATGCCTTCCGCCTCAACATGAGCCACGGCGCGCACGCCGATCACGAGGCGGCGGTTCACGCCATCCGGGCGCTGGAAAAGCAGTTCGCCCGCCCGATTGCGATCCTCGCTGACTTGCAAGGGCCCAAGCTGCGCGTCGGCACGTTCAAGGATGGTCAGGCGGTGATCCGCCATTCGGGCCACTTCGTGCTCGACCGGGACGAGACGCCGGGCGACGAAAACCGCGTCTGCCTGCCGCATCCCGAACTGTTCGGCATCATGGAGCGCGGGCAACGCCTGCTGATCAATGACGGCAAGATCCGCCTGAAAGTGCTCGAATCCGATGGCAGCCGCATCCTGTGCAGCGCCGAGGTGGGCGGGGTGATCTCCGACCGCAAGGGCGTGAACGTCCCCGATGCCGAAGTGCCGATCCCGGCGCTGACCGAGAAAGACCGCCGCGATCTCGCCTTCGCGACCGAACACGGCGCCGACTGGATCGGCCTCAGCTTCGTGCAGCGACCCGAGGACATCGCCGAGGCGCGCAAGCTGATCGGCACCCACGGCACGGCGATCTGCGCCAAGATCGAAAAGCCGCAGGCCGTTCACCGGCTCGATGCGATCATCGAACTGGCTGACGGGATCATGGTCGCGCGCGGCGATCTTGGCGTCGAGCTTGAACCCTACGAAGTGCCGCCGCTCCAGAAGCGCATCGTCAATGCCGCACGCCGGGCGGGCAAGCCGGTGATCGTGGCGACGCAGATGCTCGAATCGATGATCGAGGCCCCGACCCCGACCCGCGCCGAAGTCTCTGATGTGGCCAACGCGGTCTATGATGGGGCGGACGCCGTGATGCTCTCGGCCGAAAGCGCTGCGGGTGCATGGCCGGAAGAATCGGTGGCGATGATGGACCGGATCGCGGTGCAGGTCGAACGCGACGAAGGCTACAAGGCGCGGGTACGCTTCCTCGATACGCCGCCCGATGCGACCACCTCCGACGCGCTGGCCCATGCCTGCATGACCATCGCCGACACCGTCCCGATCAGCGCGATCACCGTGTTCACCACCAGCGGTTCTACTGCCCGCCGGGTGGCGCGCGAGCGTCCGGCGACGCCGGTGCTGGTGCTCACCCCCTCGATCCGCACCGCACGCCGCATGGCGTTGCTGTGGGGCGCGCACGCGGTCGCGACCAAGGATATCGGCAGCTTCGAAGAGATGATCGGCAAGGGCAAGCGCATGGCGCTGCGCCACAAGTTTGCCAGCGCCGGGGCCAAGCTGATCGTGCTCGCCGGGGTGCCGTTCGGGATGCCAGGGGCGACCAACCTGCTCCACGTGGTGAGCGTGACCGGCGACGAGCTGGAAAAGCACAAGGACTGACGCTCCTTCGCGCCGCGATATGCGCGCTGAAACCTGTCGGTGCTTCAATCGCTGTCCGCCGCCTGATATGCAGGCCCTTCATCCAAGGGAGGACGTAATGAAGCAGACCATATTGGGGATCGCGACACTCGCGCTGTCGGGCTGCGTGGTGAACATCAGCGATTCGGCACCTGACGGGGCCGAGCCCGTGCCGCCGCCGCCCGCGCCGATGGTGTGCAATGCCGCAGCGGCGCAGTCCCATGTCGGCCGCAACGCGTCACAATCCACCGGGGAGGCGATCATCAAGGACAGCGGCGCGCGGTCCTTGCGCTGGGGCCCACCGAACGCGGCCTGGACGATGGATTACCGCGAGGATCGGGTTAATGTGCGGTATGATGCGCAAATGAAAATCGTCGAGATCACCTGCGGATGACGGGTGACACTGCGGCCCGGCACAGGGTGACGTCAGGCTCGCCATACGAGGCGATCTTCGGGTTCGCCCGCGCGGTGCGTGAGGGCAATCGCATCATCGTCGCGGGAACCGGACCGGTCGAACCGGATGGCTCCACTACTCCGGGCGATGCTGCCGCGCAGGCGACGCGGGTTTGTGCGATCATTGTCGCTGCGATCGAGGAGTTAGGCGGCAGCGCGGCCGACGTGGTGCGCACCCGGATGTTGCTGACCGACCCAGCCGATCAGGATGCAGTGGGCGCGGTTCATGCGCGCTTCTTCGGCGCGGCACGTCCGGCGGCGACCATGGCCGGAGTGGCGTGGCTGTGCCGTCCGGAATGGCGAATCGAGATTGAGGCTGAGGCCGTCATCCCCAGTTGATGCGCCGCCTGTCCGCCTATCTCGCCGCGATTGTCGCAGGCTGTGCGCTCGGCCTCGGCAGCGCGCTGTGGATGGCGGGGTTGTGGCCTGCGGGGCGCAGTCTGGCTTTCGGCGATGTCGATGTGGACGCCTGGCGCAGCGATTTTGCGATCGGATCGAAGACCGCCGACCCCTACACCCGCGCACGGGTCGCCCGGCATGGGCTGCTCGCTCTGGCCAAGACCGAAGCGGTCTATCTCACCCGTGCGCTGGATGATGCGGGCGAGCCGCTGCGTGAGGCCTGCGCCTATCGTCTGTCGGGCGGGACGATGCCAGCCGGGTGGTGGTCAGTCACGCTCTATGATTCGGCGAGCATGCTGCCGGCCAACACGGACGGCGCGCTGAGCATTGATGCCAGCCGGGCGGGCCCGGGGAGGTGGGAAGCGGTGATTGCGGCGCGGCGGCCCGAGCGCGCGGCGCACTGGATTTCGAGCCGCGGTGCCGGGACCTTCGATCTGACCTTGCGGCTCTACATGCCCAATGCCGCGCTGCTGACTGACCCGAACGGAACGCTCGATGCGCCCCGGATCGCGCGGCTGTCTTGCGAGGGCGCATCATGAGGCGCTGGCTTGGTCCGTTGCTGGCGCTGGCACTGTGCACTGCCGCCGCCCATGTGCTGACGCTTTATCTCACCCCCGGTGTCATCATGAACCGTGCGATGGACGCGCTGGCGCAGCGCGGTGTTGCGCTCCACCGTTTCACCACGCCCGAGCGGGTTACGCCGCAGACGCATAGCATCGTGCGTTCCTCGCCCGATCTCTATTACGCGCTCTGCCGCTATGATCTGAGCAAGCCCGGCAGCGTGCTCGACCTCGGGATGGGGGCATGGCCGGATTACCAGTCGCTCGCTTTCTTTGACGGGCAGACCGACAATTTCGCCACCCTGCGCGGGACGGGCAAGGCGGTGAGCCTGCGACTGCTGCCGCCGGGCAGTGCGGCCCAGCCCGGCGCCATCGTCAGTCCGACTACCAAAGGCGTCATCCTTATCCGCCGCCTTGCCCCCGATGCGGCACGCTTTGCGGCTGCGGCCGAGGCTGGGAAGGCCGACTTGTGCCGCCTCCGCGAGGCCTAGACCATCAGCCCATTGCGGCCGCCAGCCGCGCCTGGACCAACGCGATCAACACCGGCAGATCGGGCAGGGCATTAAGCTCCGCTGCGCTGACCAGCACCTCCGGTACCGGCGCTTGCCCGCCCAGCAGAATCACCGGCAAGGCGAGATCACCCACGTCAGGCTGGCGGCGAAACTCGTCGCGGTAGAGGAACCGTGTCGGCAGCCCGGTCCCGTCAAGGAACCGCCGCCACTCGGCCCGCATCGAGACCGCGCCATAGGTCAGCGCGCACAAGGAGCAGGGGTAGGTCGCTGGTGAAACGATTTTGTGCACCATGTCGCCGAACGCCGAAATCAGTCCGCTCTTGGCGTTGTAGACAAAGATCAGGGTCGTAGTTGTGGTTATCATTCCGATAGATACGCCCCGTTCACTGATCCGGATTTGGCACAGACCCGCCACACTAACAAATTTCCGCAAGCCGTGATCCCGCGCCACTCTTTTCGAGGGCGAACAAGGCGGCTAGAGCACCTGCCATGCACGGACAGTTTCAACTCACCGAAGATCAGCTTGCCATCCGCGAGGTTGCGCAGCGTTTCACCGCCGATCAGATCACGCCCCACGCGGCCGAATGGGACGAAAAACACATTTTCCCGCGCGAGACGATCCAGCGCAGCGCCGAACTCGGCTTTGGCGCAATCTATGTCTCGGAACAATCGGGCGGCATCGGGCTGGGGCGGCTGGAGGCGGCGCTGATTATGGAGGCGATGGCCTATGGCTGCCCTTCGACCAGCGCCTTCATCTCGATCCACAATATGGCCGCGTGGATGATCGACCGGTTCGGCGGGGAGACGGTGAAGGCGAAGTATCTTCCCGATCTGGTCACAATGGACACAATCGCCAGCTACTGTCTGACGGAGCCATCCAGCGGGTCGGACGCTTCGGCGCTGCGCACCACCGCGCGGCGGGACGGCGATCATTTCGTTCTCAACGGCACCAAGCAGTTCATCTCGGGCGCGGGAGCGAACGAGATTTACGTGGTGATGGTGCGCACCGGCGAGGATGGGCCCAAGGGCATTTCCTGCGTGGTGATCGAAAAGGATATGCCCGGCGTCAGCTTCGGCGCGCAGGAGAAGAAGCTCGGTTGGCACTCGCAGCCGACCGCGCAGTTGGTCCTCGAAGATGTGCGCGTGCCGGTCGAAAACCTCGTCGGCGGTGAAGGTGAAGGCTTCCGCATCGCGATGATGGGGCTGGACGGCGGGCGGTTGAACATCGGCGCCTGCTCGCTCGGCGGGGCGCAGCGGTGTCTGGACGAAGCGATCCAATACACCAAGGATCGCAAGCAGTTCGGGCAGGCCGTGGCCGAGTTCCAGAACACCCAGTTCATGCTCGCCGACATGGCCACCGATCTGGAGGCAGCTCGGGCGCTGCTCTATCTCGCCGCGGCCAAGGTGACCGACAATGCGCCCGACAAGACCCGCTTTTCCGCGATGGCCAAGCGGCTGGCGACCGATAATGGCTCGTCCGTGGTCGACCGCGCGCTGCAATTGTTTGGCGGTTATGGCTACTTGCAGGACTACCCGATCGAGCGCTTCTGGCGCGACCTGCGCGTCCATTCGATCCTCGAAGGCACCAACCAGATCATGCGGATGGTGGTGGGCCGGGACTTGCTGCGCCAGTGAGCGCCGTGCGTCTTGCCCTAACGACATTGGTGGTGCCCGATTACGACGCAGGGATCGCGTTCTGTGTCGACGCGCTGGGCTTTGACCTGATCGAGGACAGCGATATGGGCGCAGGCAAGCGCTGGGTCGTGGTTGGCGGCGCCGAGGGCGGAAGGTTGCTGATTGCGAAAGCGGTCAACGACACGCAAGCCGCTGCCATCGGCAATCAGACCGGTGGGCGAGTCGGATTCTTTGCGCACACCGATGATTTTGCAGGTACCCATGCACGGCTTATCGATGCAGGGGTGCAGTTTTCCGAGCAACCGCGCCACGAAGCCTATGGCACAGTTGCGGTCTTCAGCGATCCATTTGGTAATCGCTGGGACCTGATCGAACCGAAAGTACCGGGGCAATGACCGAAGACGTTCTCATCCGCACCAATGGCCCCATCGGCCATATCAGCCTCAATCGCCCCAAGGCGCTCCATGCGCTCACGCTTGAGATGTGCCACGCAATGAGCGCGGCGCTGACGGCGTGGGCAGGCGACGACAGCATCAAAGCGGTGATCCTGGATCACGCCGAGGGGCGCGGTTTCTGTGCGGGGGGCGATATCGCCTTCCTGCGCAATTCGGCCCTGAATGATGGCGGCGCATCGGGGCGGCAGTTCTTCCACGACGAGTACCAGCTCAACCACCAGATGTTCACCTATGGAAAGCCCATTGTCGCCTTTATGGACGGCATCACGATGGGTGGCGGCGTGGGCATTTCGCAGCCCGCGAAGTATCGCGTGGCGACCGAGAACACCCGGTTCGCTATGCCCGAAACCGGGATCGGGCTGTTCCCTGACGTGGGCGGCGGCTGGTATCTGTCGCGGCTGGGCCGCAGGTTGGGCCAGTTCCTCGCCTTGACGGGCGCGCGGCTCGATGGGGCGGAGTGCCTGTGGACCGGGCTTGCCACGCATTATGTCCCGCACAACATGGTTGAGGACTTGAAGGCGCGCATTCACGATCATCCCGACCGGATTTCGGGCATTCTCAGCGAGCCGGTCGGCACCCCGCCCAAGGCGCGGATCGAGGCGAACGCCGACAAGATCGCCAAGCATTTTGCGTCCGATTCTTATGAGGACATCCTCGCCAGCCTCGAAGCGGCTGCCGACGCAGGTGACGACTGGGCGATCAAGGAGCGCGACACGCTTGGCACCAAAAGCCCGCAGACTTGCAAGGTCGCACTGCGCCAGTTGGCGACAAGCGCGGCCCTCACCGACTTTGCCGACAATATGCGGATGGAATACCGCATCGCCAGCCGCGTGCTGACCCGCCCGGATTTCGCCGAAGGCGTGCGCGCTGTGATCATCGACAAGACCAATGATCCCAAATGGGACCCGGCCACTCCTGAAGGCGTGACGGAGGATTTGCTCGACGCAATCTTCGCGCCCCTGCCCGAAGGCGAGGAGTGGGTGCCGCTCCCTAACTAATCCGTCATTCCCGTGGCTGCGGGAATCCCGCTAGGCTGCCGGGCGAAGCCGCAACGTCAGATAGACCCCTGCCGTCGCAGGGGCGACGAGGAGAGACATGACCTACGAAACCATCACCGCCGAAGCTGATGCGCGCGGGACCAAGGGCGTCACGCTGCTGACGATCAATCGCCCGCAGGCCCTGAACGCGCTCAACTCCAAGGTTCTCGAAGAGCTGATCCACGCCTTTGCCGCCTATCAGGCCGATAGCACGCAGCTGTGCGCGATCCTGACCGGCAGCGGCGACAAGGCTTTCGCCGCCGGGGCCGACATCAAGGAAATGAGCGACAAGGCGGCCGCCGATTTCTTCCTCGACGACTTTTTCAGCCCCTGGACGGCCGAGATCGTCAAGAAGACCCGCAAGCCATGGATCGCGGCCGTCAATGGCTTTGCGCTAGGCGGCGGGTGCGAGTTGGCGATGATGGCGGACTTCATCATCGCAAGTGACAAGGCGCGCTTCGGACAGCCCGAAATCAAGCTGGGCGTGGCTCCCGGCATGGGCGGATCGCAGCGCCTGACCCGCGCGATCGGCAAGTCGAAGTCGATGGAGATGTGCCTCACCGGCCGGATGATGAATGCCGAAGAGGCTGAGCGCAGCAATCTTGTAGCCCGCGTCGTGCCGCATGAAGAGCTCATCGCCGAAACGCTCAAGACTGCCGCGACGATCGCCGGAATGCCGCCGATGGCGGTGATTGCCAATAAGGAAATGGTGAACTCGGCGTTCGAGATGACGCTCGATCAGGGCCTGATTGTCGAGCGCCGCATCTTCCAGATCCTCACCGCGTCCGAGGACAAAGCAGAGGGCATGGCGGCGTTCATCGAAAAGCGCGAAGGGCAGTGGAAGGGGCGTTGAGCCTTATTCCCTGTTCGCCTCGAGCGTAGTCGAGAGGCCCGTATGCAGGTATCTCGACTTCGCTCCACACGAACGGAGCCATGACAGAATTCGGGAGAGGAAACCCAAATGAAAATCGCCTTTATCGGGCTCGGCAATATGGGCGGCGGGATGGCCGCAAACCTTGTGAAAGCGGGCCATGCGGTGCGCGCTTTTGACCTGAGCGAAGCCGCGCTTGCCGCTGCGCGCCAGGCGGGGTGCACCACTTTCCCGACCGCCAAGGAAGCGTGCGAAGGCGCTGAAGCAGTCGTCTCGATGTTGCCCAATGGCGCAATCGTGAAGCAGGTCTATTGGGACGACGTTATCGGCCACGCCCCCGAAGGCGCGATCCTGCTCGATTGCTCGACCATCGACGTCGCCACCGCGCGGGAAGTAATCGAAGTGACCGAAGCGCATGGCTACCAGATGGTCGATGCGCCGGTCTCGGGCGGGATTGCGGCGGCCAATGGCGGGACGTTGACCTTCATGGTCGGTGGCTCCGACGAGGCCTTCGCCCGCGCCCAGCCGATCCTTGCCGCGATGGGCAAGGCGGTGATCCATGCCGGCGCAGCGGGTACGGGGCAGGCGGCCAAGATCTGCAACAACATGCTGCTCGCGATCCACATGATCGGCACCTGCGAAGCATTTGCCATGGCGCAGAAGCTGGGGCTCGACCCGCAGACCTTCTATGACATCTCTAGCGTTTCAAGCGGCCAGAACTGGTCGATGACGTCCTATTGCCCGGTTCCCGGAGTTGGCCCGGTAACTCCGGCGGACAACGATTATCAGGGCGGGTTCGCGGCGGGATTGATGCTGAAGGACCTGCGCCTCGCCATGGAAGCGGCGCAGGGGGCGGGAGCAACGGTGGCGCTGGGCGAGCACGCCCGTGCGATCTACGAGGCTTTTGCCAAGGACAATGCGGGCACCGACTTTTCGGGCATTATCCGCACGCTTTGAGCAGTGCCAATCGCGCTGCGTCGGAGCTTCATCCTCGTCGCCTCGCGTGACCGCTGCTGACGCGAAAACTTAGCCGAATGCGCCCGCAATAATGTTGGCGATCTGGCGGCTGGCGGTGCCGTCGCCATAGGGATTGTGCGCAAGGGACATGGCTTCATAGGCCGCAGGATCATCCAGCAGGCGCGATGTTTCGGCGACGATGACAGCGGCATCTGCGCCGACCAGCTTGGCCGTGCCAGCGGCGACACCCTCAGGCCGCTCGGTCGTGTCGCGCATGACCAACACCGGCTTGCCGAGACTTGGGGCTTCTTCCTGGATCCCGCCGGAGTCGGTCAGCACGATATCGCTCGCCGCCATCATTGCCACAAAATCAAGGTAATCCAGTGGGTTGATGAGCGCGATGTTGTCGAGCCCCGCCAGCGCCGGTTGCATCACGCCGCCGACGTTGGGATTGGGGTGCAGCGGATAGATAATCGCCACGTCATCGCGCGCCGCAAGTGTCTGCAAACCTTGCGCAATCTGCGCCATCCCGGCCCCGAAATTCTCGCGCCGGTGGGCGGTGACGGCGATGATCCGCTTGCCCGCAAACCGCGCCTTGAGCGGGGCGATGGCAGGCGCCAGAGCGGGGTTGGCAGCGATCTTCGCCTGAGCATAAAGCAGCGCATCGATCACGGTGTTGCCGGTAACGTGGATGCTGTTTTCACTCACGTTTTCAGCACGTAATGCCGCTGCTGCCGTCTCGGTTGGAGCGAAATGCAGGTCGGCGATTACGCCTGTCACCTTGCGATTCACCTCTTCGGGCCAGGGCGAATAGATGTCACCGCTGCGCAATCCGGCCTCGACATGGCCGACCGGAATCCGCCGGAAATAGCATGCCAGTGAGGCCATCATCGTCGTCAATGTGTCGCCATGCACCAGCACACGATCGGGCAGCCACGCGTCCAAGACCGCACCAAACCGGGTGATAAGCCGCGCACTAAGCGCATCAAGCGACTGATTGGGCTCCATCAGATCGAGATCGACGTCAGGAACCAGATCGGCCAGCGCCAGCACAGAATCGAGCAGCTCGCGATGTTGCGCGGTCACGACAACCCGCACATCGAACCGCCCGGTTTCGCGCAAGGCAGCGACCACCGGGAACATCTTGATCGCTTCAGGCCGGGTGCCGAAGGTGACGAGAATGCGGGGTTTCCCGCGCGCTTCACTCGCCAAGCCGCTCACCGCCGCAGCATGCCGCGCGTGTCGAACACCAGCTTGCCGGCCAGATCAGCGGGCGAAAGGTGTTTGAACGCGGTGTGATCGACCAGCACCACCACAATCTCCGCCTGCCGCAGCGCTGCGTCAAGCGTCACGAGGCTTGCGCCCGATCCGCTGAACGCTGGTGGTAATTCGTCGGTGAAGGGCTCGACCACCAATATCCGCTTCCCATGCGTGTGGGAGAGCGCCTCGGCGATTTCGAGCGCGGGACTTTCGCGGAAGTCGTCGATGTCAGGCTTGAACGCGAGGCCGAGCAGCGCGACCTTGCCTTGCGGCGCGGCATCGAGCAGCGCGCGGATCTTGCTTTCGGTGTGCACTGCCTTGTGGTCATTGACCTCGCGCGCGGTGCGCACCAGCCGAGCGGCGGCGGGTGCACCCGCGACCAGAAACCACGGATCGACCGCAATGCAATGCCCGCCCACGCCAGGGCCGGGTTGCAGGATATTGACGCGCGGGTGGCGGTTGGCGAGGCGGATCACTTCCCACACATCGACCCCGATCACATCGGCGATCATCGAGAGTTCGTTGGCGAAGGCGATGTTGACGTCGCGGAAGCTGTTTTCGACCAGCTTGACCGTCTCGGCCACCCGGGCGGTGGTGGTGAGGCAATCGCCCTTCACGAAGGTGGTATAGAGCACCGCCGCGCGTTCGGCGCAGGCCGGAGTGACGCCGCCGATCACGCGGTCATTATGCACCAGCTCGTTGACGATCCGGCCGGGCAAGACACGCTCGGGGCAATAGGCCAGCGCAATGTCCGCTTCCTCACCGCAACCATCGCGCGGCACGACCAGATCGGGGCGGGCTTCGGCGATGATTGCCGCGACGCGCTCAGTGGTGCCGACGGGCGAGGTGCTTTCGACGATCACGCAGGCACCCGGCAAAATCCGGGGCGCAATCGCGCGGGCGGCCGCTTCGACATAGGAGATATCGGGCGCATTGTCTGGCCCCAGCGGGGTCGGCACGGCGATCATGTAGAAACTGGCGGTCGGCACTTCGGTTGACGCCACCAGCGTCTGCGCGGTGATCGCGTCATGCACCAGCTTGTCGAGATCGCGCTCTTCAATGTGCACGCCGCCCGCATTCACGGTGTCGACCACCTTCTGCGAGACATCGACGCCGCACACGCTCCAGCCGTAGCTGGCGAGCACTGCGGCGGTTGGCAGGCCGATATAGCCAAGGCCGATCACCGCAACCTGATGATCCGGTGCGGGATGGGCGAGGGCCTTGCGCCCGAGCGCTGCTGTGGCATCGAAAGGAGCATTCATGCGAGGTCGTGTCCCGGTTTTCAGCCGGAACATTGCCCGCAAAGCCCTTAAAATCGCGTTAGGCTTGCTGCGTTTTTCACCATGCGGCGTCCTGGTCGCGGCTCAGTCAATGGTTCCCAGCGATGCGCGCCACTTCGGCGAGCACCCGTTCGGCCCATTCGGCGCGGCAGATCAGGAGGTCGGGCATATAGGTATGAGGTTGGTTGTAGACGAGCGGGCTGCCGTCGATGCGCGAACAGTGAAGGCCGTGGGCCAGCGCCACGGCGACGGGTGCGCAGCTGTCCCATTCGTGCTGGCCGCCGGAGTGGAGATAGACCTCCGCCTCGCCCCGCACCACGGCCATCGCCTTGGCCCCGGCGCTGCCCATTGGCACCAACTCGCCGCCGAGCGCTTTGGCCACGTCCTCAGCCTCGGGCGCGGGGCGGCTGCGGCTGACGAGGAAGCGCGGGCGGGCGGCCATTGGTGGGAGGGCTTGCGGCTGGTCGGAGCGCAGCACCACGCCGCCTTCGAGGTCGGGCAGCGCAACAGCGCCGATGCTGGCGACCCCGTCCACCGCCAGCGCGACATGGACCGCCCAATCGGCCCGCGCCTCGCCATACTCGCGGGTGCCATCGACCGGATCGACGATCCACACACGGCTTTGCGAACAGCGCCGGGTGTCGTCCTTTTCCTCCTCAGAGAGCAGGCCGTCGTCCGGCCGCGCCGTCCGGATCGCATCGCACAGCAAGCGGTTGGCGGCAGCATCACCCGCATCGCCAAGCGCCTTGCCGGTCAGGCCCGATCCGGCCCGCACGTCCAGCGCCAGTTGCCCGGCTTCGTAGGCCAGCCGTGCCGCCAGCGCGGCATCATCAAGATCGGTCAGCGTCATTTGAGCGGCAGGATCTGCTGGATGATGTAGCGCGCGGCTTCCTCGGGCGTCATGTCCACGGTGTTGACACGGATTTCCGGCGCCTCGGGCGGTTCATAGGGGCTGTCGATCCCGGTGAAATTCTTGAGCTGGCCCGACCGCGCCTTCTTGTAGAGGCCCTTCACATCGCGCGCCTCGGCCACGGAGAGCGGCGTATCGACGAAGATCTCGATGAACTCGCCTTGGGGCAGCATCTCACGCACCATTTGCCGCTCGGCGCGGAAGGGCGAAATGAAGGCGGTGAGCACGATCAGCCCCGCATCCGCCATCAGCTTGGCGACCTCGCCCACGCGGCGGATGTTCTCGATCCGGTCGGCTTCGGTAAAGCCGAGATCGCGGTTGAGGCCGTGCCGCACATTGTCACCATCCAGCAGGAAGGTGTGGCGGTTCATCACGAACAGCTGCTTTTCGACCTCGTTGGCGATGGTCGATTTCCCGCTGCCCGAAAGGCCGGTGAACCACAGCACCTTGGGCTTCTGGTTCTTCATCCCCGCGTGATCGTCGCGGGTGATCGCAACCGGCTGCCAGTGGACATTGTCCGCGCGGCGCAGGTTGAATTCGATCATCCCCGCGGCGACCGTGGCGTTGGTGAACTTGTCGATCAGGATGAACCCGCCGAGCTGGCGGTTGGTGGCATAGGGCTCAAACGCGATCGGCCGGTCGGTCGCGAATTCGGCGACCCCGATGGCGTTGAGCGTCAGCGTCTTGGCCGCGAGATGTTCGAGGCTGTTGACGTCGATCTCGTATTTGGGCGGCTGCACGGTGGCTGTGACCATCTGCGTGCCGAGCTTGAGCCAATAGCCGCGCCCGGGCTTCAACGCTTCCTCGTCCATCCAGACGAAGGTCGCGCAGAACTGGTCGGAGGCCTGCGGCGGATCGCCCGCGACAGCGATAAGGTCGCCGCGCGAGCAATCGACTTCATCGGTGAGAGTGAGGGTGACCGACTGGCCCGCGACCGCCTCGTTGAGATCGCCGTCGAAAGTCGTGATCGTCTTGACTGTGCTGGTCTTGCCCGAAGGCACGATCCGCACTGCGTCGCCGGGGCGCACAATACCGCTGGCGATCTGGCCCGCGAAACCGCGGAAGTCGAGATTGGGGCGGTTGACCCATTGCACCGGCATCCGGAAGGGCTGGGTTTGCGCGGCGGCGGCGTCGACCTCCACCGTTTCGAGATGCTCGATCAGTGCGGGCCCGGAATACCACGGGGTATTGGCGGACAGCGCGGTGATATTGTCGCCCTTGAAGCCCGAGATCGGGATCGCGGTGAAATCGGTAATGCCGATGCTGGTGGCGAAGGCGCGGTAGTCGGCAAGGATCGCGTCGAACGTCGCCTGATCATAGCCCACCAGATCCATCTTGTTCACCGCCAGCACCACATGGCGGATGCCGAGCAGGTGGACGAGGTAGGAATGCCGCCGCGTCTGTTGCAGCACGCCCTTCCTCGCATCGATCAGGATCACAGCCAGATCTGCGGTCGAGGCGCCCGTGACCATGTTGCGGGTGTATTGTTCATGCCCCGGCGTGTCGGCGACGATGAACTTGCGCTTTTCTGTGGTGAAGAACCGGTAGGCGACGTCAATCGTGATCCCCTGCTCGCGCTCAGCGGCCAGGCCATCGACCAGCAGCGCGAAATCGATCTCGGTCCCCTGCGTCCCGTGCCGCGCGCTGTCGCTTTCGAGCGCGGCGAGCTGATCTTCGAAGATCATCTTGGAATCGTACAATAGCCGTCCGATCAGGGTCGACTTGCCATCATCCACGCTGCCGCAGGTGATGAAGCGCAGCAGGCTCTTGTGCTGGTGCTGTTCGAGATAGGCGTCGATATCCTCGGCAATGAGGGCGTCGGTCTCGAAGCTGGAAGGCGTGTTCATCAGAAGTACCCCTCCTGCTTCTTCTTCTCCATGCTGGCGTCGCCGCCGTCCTTGTCGATCACCCGGCCCTGACGTTCGCTGGTGGTGGTGAGCAGCATTTCCTGCACCACTTCGGAAAGGGTCGCCGCCGTGCTTTCGACCGCGCCGGTCAGCGGGAAACAGCCCAATGTGCGGAACCGGATCGAACGCATCGTGATGTCGGGCCGATAGCCCATCACCGCTTCCAGCCGGGGCAGGTCGTCTGCCATGAACAGCCCGCCCTCGTATTCGAAGGTCGGGCGCTCAGCCGCAAAATACAGCGGCACGATTTCGATGCCCTCGTTCATGATGTATTGCCAGATATCGAGCTCGGTCCAGTTCGAGATCGGGAAGACGCGGATGCTTTCGCCCTTCTTCTTGCGGGCGTTGTAGAGGTTCCAGAGCTCCGGGCGCTGGTTCTTGGGGTCCCAGCTGTGGCTCGCGGCGCGGAAGCTGAACATACGCTCCTTCGCCCGGCTTTTCTCCTCATCGCGCCGCGCGCCGCCAAAGGCGACATCGAAGCCGAAGAGGTCGAGCGCCTGTTTCAGCCCTTCGGTCTTCCACATGTCGGTGTGCAGCGGGCCATGATCGAACGGGTTGATCCCAAGCGCCTTGGCCTCCGGGTTCTGGTGGACAAGCAGCTCCATCCCGGCATCCTGCGCGGCCTTCTGGCGCAGTTCATACATGGCCTTGAACTTCCATGTGGTGTCGACGTGGAGAAGCTTGAACGGCGGCGGGGCGGGGTAGAACGCCTTGCGTGCCAAGTGCAGCATCACCGCGGAATCCTTGCCCACCGAATAGAGCATGACCGGGTTCTCCGCCTCGGCCACGACTTCGCGGAAGATATGGATGCTCTCGGCCTCAAGCCGTTCGAGATGGGTCAGACTGCGCATGGAAGTGCAGGTAAAGACTGCGCGGCCTGCCACAAGCAATTTTGCCTTTGCGTGCGGATGGAGCGCCTTGGGATGCGGCTGGCAATGTGGAGACTTGCTCTTGGCTTTGCGGCGCGCTTAAGGCTGGCCGAAAGGGAGAGACATATGAGCCATCCGTCTGGGCCGCTATCCGGTCTGCGCGTTCTTGAATTCAGCGGAATCGGCCCCGGGCCGCACGTGGCGATGCTGCTGGCCGACTTGGGCGCCGAAGTGGTACGGATCGACCGGCCGGGTGCGGGCGTCAGCAACCCGGTGGTGGAACGCGCGCGGCATCGGCTGGCGGTGGATCTGAAAAGCGATGAGGGCAAATCGGCCGTGCGCGCCGCTGCGGCCAGCGCCGACGTGCTGATCGAAGGCTTTCGCCCGGGCGTGATGGAGCGGTTGGGGCTGGGGCCGGACGTGCTGCTCGAAGCCAACCCGCGCCTTGTCTATGCGCGGATGACTGGCTGGGGACAGGAAGGCCCGCTTGCGCAGGCCGCGGGGCATGACATCAATTACATCGCCATCACCGGCGCATTGTCGGCGGTCGGCAAGGCGGGCGAGCCTGCCACGCCGCCGCAGAACCTCGTCGGCGATTTCGGCGGCGGGTCGATGTATTGCGCCTTCGGGATCATGGCCGCGCTGTACGAGCGCGAAAAGTCGGGCAAGGGGCAGGTGGTCGATGCCGCGATTGTCGACGGGGCAACCAGCCTGATGAGCTTCTTCTTCGGCGTGCGCCATGTGCCGCACCTCAGCACTGAGCGCGGCAAGGGGATGCTTGGCGGTGCGGCGCATTTCTACCGCTGCTTCCGCTGCGCGGACGGGAAGGAAATCTCGCTGGGGTCGATCGAGCCGCAGTTCTATGCCGAGATGCTCCAGCGCGCCGGTGCGCCCGAGGAACTGGCGCAGGGCCAGATGATCCCGACCAATTGGGACGATTACGCCGGGAAACTCGCGGCGCTGTTCCTCACCAAGACGCAGGCCGAATGGTGCGCCTTGCTTGAAGGCACCGACGCTTGTTTTGCCCCGGTGCTCGGCATTGATGAGGCGCGTGAGCATCCGCATATGAAGGCGCGCGGGGCCTATGTTGAGCATGACGGGATGTGGCACACCGCCCCCGCCCCGCGCTTCAGCCGCACGCCGGGCGCCGTCCGGTCGAGCGCGGATGACGGGGCCGATGTCGTCGCGCGCTGGGCGGAGCAGGACTGATGGCCGGCAAGTTCTTCGACGAATGGGTGGTGGGTGAGCGGATCGAGCACGAAATCCGCCGCACCGTGACCGAGACGGACAACCTGCTATTCTCGACCATGACCCACAACCCGCAGCCGCTGCATCTGGACATCGAGGCGGCCAAGGCGAGCGGCTATGGGCAGATCCTGGTGAACTCGACCTTCACCTTCAGCCTGCTGGTCGGGCTGTCGGTGGGCGATACGACACTCGGCACGCTGGTTGCCAATCTCGGCTTCGACAAGGTTGTCACCCCCAAGCCCGTTTTCATCGGCGATACCCTGCGCGCGGTGAGTGAGGTGAAGGACCTGCGGGAAAGCAAATCCCGCCCCGATGCCGGGATCGTCACTTGGACGCACGAAATGTGGAATCAGCGCGATGAAGTGGTGTGCCGGTGTGAGCGCTCAGCTTTGATCCAGCGCCGTCCCCGATAGTTGCGCGACGCCCTTGCGAAGTTGACAAAGTTGACAGGGTGTCAAGCACAATTTCAAAGAATTAATGTCATAATTACAAAGTTTTAAGCGAAAAACTCGAAGTTGACATCTGGCCCTGCGCGGGGGGGGAGGGGGCGAAGATTTGCAGATTGTGCGCAACAGGCCGGACGATGGCGAAACCACGCTGACGCTATAAGCAGCCCGGCCCGAGTAGGAAAACGCCCTGCGTCACCTGAGATCAGGCGGCCGGTTCGCCGCCCAATGCCTGCCAAAGCACGATCCGCGCGCGCTGTGCCCGGCCCAACGCAGCGGCAGCGCGTTCACCGCTGGCATCGGCGGCACGGCGGGCTTCGAGCACTTCGAGGAAGCTGGCGAGGCCCGCGCGGTAGCGGGTTTCGGCAAGGCTCGCCGCGCGGGTCAGCTGATCGCGTTCTGCGACCGAAAGCCGCGCTTCGTTATCCGCAGCCGTGACCACGCCGTAAGCCGCCTCGGCATCGCCGAGCGCGGTGAACACCGCCCCGCGATAGGCGGCGAAAGCGGCGCGCTTGTCTGCGGCGGCGGCGTCGATCCCTGCGCCCACGCGGCCGAAATCGAGCAGCGGCCCGGCGATCCCGGCCGTCAGCGTCCCGATGATCGAATCGCTGTCGAAGAAATCCTCAGGATCGAAAGCGAGCAGCCCGATCACGCCGGAGAGCGTAATGCGCGGGAAGCGCGCGCGAGCGGCGGCGGCCAGATCGGCGTCGCTGGCTGCGAGGCTGGCAGCCGCAGCGGCGACATCGGGCCGGTTGGCGAGCAGATCAGACGGCAGCCCGGCGGGTGCAGGCGCGGGCGCCAGCACAGGTGCCGGGGCGGCCAGCGCGGCGCGAACGCTTGCGCCGTCCTGCCCGGTCAACGTCACCAGCCGCCCGATCAGGCGCGCGCGTTCGCTATCCAGCGCGGCGAGGCGCACAGCGGAGGAGCTCGCGGTCGCCTCGGCCCGGACCCGGTCGAACCCGGGGGCGATGCCGGCATCCTCGCGCACCTTGGCAAGGCTGGCGAGCTGGCGTGCGGCCGTGCCATCAGCCTCGATCGCGGCGGCACGCGCATCGAGTTCGCGCCAATCGGTAACGCTGGCGGCAATCTCAGCCAGCAGCGCCAGCCGCACGCCTTGCGCCTGTGCGCTGGCAGCGTCGATCCGGGCAATCGCGGCGCGTTCCTGCGCTTTCAATTGGCCGAAGAGATCAGGGTCCCAGCTGGCGACGATATTCGCACCATAGGAGGATTGTTCGCGCGGGATGAAGCCCTGTTGTCCCGCCTGCCCGAACTGCGCCGGGTTGATGCGGTTGCGGGTCACATCGCCATCGGCGGTGATGTTCGGCAGCCGGTCGGCTCCGGCGCGGCGCGCACCGGCGCGGGCGCTATCGATCCGGGCCAGCGCTTCGGCGAGGCTTGGCCCTTCGGCAATCGCAGCCTCGGACAGCGTCCGCCACGCCGGATCACTTTGGGGCATCAGCGCAGCAAGCTCTGCTCCGGCCGCGCTGTCGGGCTGGTAGAAGAACGCAGGCGGCAAATCGGGCGCCGGGGTGGCGATTTCCGGTGCGGGGTTGGCAATGCAGGCCGCGAGTGTCAGCGGCAGCAGGGCTGCGGCGAGGGTGGAGGGCAGGCGGCGCATCGCCTCAGTTCCCCTGCTTGGCAGGCTGGCCGGGCTTGGCGGGGATGAAGGCGTCGATCTGCTGGCCGACCCGGAAGGCATCCGACGGCGGCAGCGCATAGATCAGCTGGAGCACCCGCACATCGACCCGTTCCGCCGCCGAGTTGGTGAGCGAGCGCTTGGGCACCACTTGCGGTTCGGCCCGCACGAAGGTGGCGTTGACGTGCAGTTCCGCCGCCCCGCGCGGGGAGACGACCGCCGGTTCGCCCAAAGCGACCCGCGCCACTTCGTTCTCGTCGATATCGACGCGGACGTGGAGCGGATTGGTCTCGCCCATTTGGATGAAGGGCTGACTGTTCCCGCCGCCTTGGGTGGCGACGAATTCGCCGGGGCGGATGTTAACTGCGAGAATTTCGCCCGCAATCGGTGCGCGGACCACGAGCCGCTCGATCTCGGTGCGGGCGGCGGCGGCAGAGGATTGCGAGGCGGCAAGGCGCGCGCGGGCGAGGCCGAGGCGGCTAGTCGCGGCGGCTTCCTCTCCCTCGGCGCGGATCACTTCGGCGCGGCTGACGGCAGCAGGATCCGAGAGGTTGCGATAGAGCGCCAGCTGTTCGCGGGCGGTCTTCTGCGCGGCGCTCGCTTCGGCGATCGAGGCGCGCGCTTCGTTTATGGCGGCAGCGGCCTGATCGAGGCTCGCCCGCGCGGCGCGGGCATCGACCGTGAACAGCACTTCGCCCTTGGCGACCCGGTCCCCCGGGCGCACGCGGACATCGGTGACTAGGCCGGACAGGGCAGAGCCGATGTCGATCACCTCGCTCGACGGCTCGACAATCCCGGCGCCCGCCACGCGCGGCTGGTTGGCCAGCTTGCCGACGGCTTTGGGGGGCTGTTCGACCGGCTCGGAAGTGGAGCGGTCAGGCAGGCCGACGAAGATCAGCCAGGCGCCGATGGCGACACCGATCAGCGCGGCAATCGGCAGGATCTGGCGGGCAAAGCTTAGATTGCGGAACATGGCGTCCTCGGCGGATTCAAGAGGGAGGGGGAGAGGGCGTTTGGGGCGGCATCAGTGACCATCGGGCATTTCCTTGCCGTCATGCGTGATGCGCCCGTCTTCCAGCACGATGATGCGGTCAGCGAGATCGAAGATGCGGTTGTCGTGCGTCACGATGATGCAAGCCCGGTCGGGCGCGACTGCGACTTCGCGCAGCAGGTCCATCACCCGGCGGCCCGACGAGGCATCGAGCGCGGCGGTCGGCTCGTCGCAGACGACAAGGCGCGGTTCGTGCACCAGCGCGCGGGCGATGGCGACGCGCTGCTGCTGCCCGCCCGAAAGCTGGCGCGGCAGCTTGTCCGCCTGATTGCCGATATTGAGCTTGTCGAGCAGCACCTTCGCCCGCTCTCGCGCTTCCTCGCGCGGCATCCCTTGGGCGATCAACGGCACGGCGGCGTTGCTGGCGACGTCGATTGAGGGGATCAGGTTGTACTGCTGGAAAATGAAGCCGATGTTGTTGAGCCGGAACTTGACCAGATCAGTGTCCGACAGCTTGTAGATGTCGGTGCCGAACACCTTCACCTCGCCCTCGGTCGGCCACAGGATTCCGCACATGATCGAGATCAGCGTCGTCTTGCCCGAGCCGCTTTCGCCCACGACATAAGTCATCTCGCCCGGGCGGATGTCGGTGTTAATGTCGTGCAGCACGCGGATGGTGGTCTGCCCAGCCTCGAAATCGCGGGAGATGCCGCGCGCGCAGATTGCCGCTTCGGGCGCGCAGCCGCCGATTTTCGTCGTATCCATGATCGCTTCCCCGCTCACCTGAACACCGACGCCGGTTCGGTATTGAGCACGCTGCGGATCGCAATCAGGCCGGTGATGGCGAGGATCACCACCACGGCAGCCAGACTGATGAGCGGGATCTGCCAGGGGATGTAGAACCCCTTGAAGAACGGATTGGCGCTGAACCCCTTGATGAAGGCTACCGTGCCTACCACGCCCAGCGCATAGCCGATGATCCCGACCATCCCGGCTTGCGCTGCGACCATCTGGACGATCTTGGAATTGGTGACGCCGATCGCTTTCAGCGCGCCGAACTGCTTGATGTTGTCGCGGAGGAACAGGCTGAAGGTCAGACCGACAATCGCCACGCCGACAACGAAGCCGAGGAATACGGTGATGCCGAAATTGGTCGGGATGCCGGTGTTTTCGATGATGAAGTTGACGCCGGCCTGCGAGAATTCCTCGCGGGTCTCGGCCTTCAAACCGGTCTCGGCCTCAATCCGCGCGGCGACCTGTTCGGGCGTCTGCCCTTCGCTCACGCCGACCAGCACGAAGCTCAGCCGATTGCGGGTCCCGGGGACGAAGTTCAGAGCGTTGGAATAGCGGGTGTAGAGCACCACGGTGCTGGTGAAGCTCGGGATCGAATCCGCAATGCCGCGGATGACGGCGCGCTGGTCATTGAGTTCGAGGCGCTCGCCAATCGGGTCCTGTTCGGGCGGGAAGAAGCGGGTGGTTCCGGTGTCGTCGATCACCACGCTGTCCGGCGCGAACATCACCGACTTGTCGCCCTTTGCCATGCGTTCAGGCAGGCCGATCAAAGTCGAATCGTCCACCCCGATCACCGCCACGCCTTCCAGATCGCCGTCCGCCGTCCGCACATTGGCGACTGCGCGAAGGTGCGGGACGGCCCATTCCACCCCCTCGACCGAGCGCACCCGGTCCAGCGCGGTGCCGGGCATGGCGTAACTGACATCGGTGGTGCGGCTGACCGGGTCCATCACCCACACTTCGGCCTCGGGAGCGTTGTAAACGCCGCTCGCCCCGCGCTCGACCAGATTGACGAAGATTGTCATCTGCTGGGTGATGAGGAGAGTGGAAAAACCGATACCGAACAACAGCCCATAGAACTTCTGGGCGTCCCCGGTGAGCATCCTGATGGCGATCCAAAGCACGTTGGCAGGAACCTTTATCAGCGGAGAGGGTTGCGCCCTTGAATGATTCGACGCATTATTGAACGGAAGCGTTTAACTGAACGGAGCCGTTCATTTTGTCAATCTCCGGTTCATCCGAACCTGAAAAAAAACCTGGTCGCCGCAAGGCGGGCCGGCCGCTCGATGCCGCCAAACGTGCGGCGATCGTCGAGACAGCGGCGCATCATTTTTTCCACCACGGCTACGCCGCGACCGCGATTGAACAGGTCGCCGCTGACGCGGGCGTCTCCAAGGTCACGATCTACAATCAGTTCGGCGACAAGCGCGCGCTGTTCACGGCTGCGGTTGAATGCGAATGCGAGAAGATGCGCGGGCATTTCTCGCTCGAGGGTACAGTCCACGGCACGGTCCGTGAGCGGCTGACAGCGATCGGCCAGGCGATTTACGCCTTCCTGTTCCGCCCGGAAATGATCCAGTTCGAACGCCGCATCGCTGCCGAGACCGAGGTTGAACCCGCTATTGGCGCCGCATTTCTCGAAGCTGGGCCGTGGCGGATGAAGCATGGCTTTGCGGCCTATCTCAGCCATGCGGTGGCGGCGGGCGAGCTGGCGATCCCTGATCCCATGCTAGCGGCCGAACAATTTGTGTCGATGTGCAAGGGCATGGGCGATCTCGAACGCCGCTTCGGTGCCCTCGTCAGCCCGGACGCGCGCGATCAGCGGATCGCCGGCGCGGTCGAGGTGTTCCTCGCCGCCTATGGCAAACCGCCAGTGCCGTGCCCGGCGGATCGATAATTCGCATCACGCTGTTCGAAAATTAGCATCATGTGCGCGCTTGCGCATTATCTTGCCATTCACCGCGCGCATCCTACATTGCAGGCTGACGAAAGGAATCCCTTGCAATGAGTCAGCAAAACGATCCCCAGCCGCAAGGCGACGGCCCCAACCCTTGGGTTAAGCAGCTGATGATTTGGGGTGGGATCTTCCTCGCCCTGCTGCTGGTGGTGACCATGTTCAGCAACGCGGGCCAGACCACGGGCGCCGCGATCCGCTATTCCGACTTCCGCGCCGCTGTCGCCGAGGGCGAAGTGCAGGACGTGCAGATGGGCGCCGAGCTCATCACCGGAACGCTCAAGAATGGCGAGCCGTTCAGCACGGTCCCGGTGCCCAATGATGTCGAAATCACCAAGCTGATGGAAGATAACGGCGTGCGCTTTACCGGCACGCAGCGTGAGGGTCAGAACGTCCTCCTGTTCATCCTGCTCAATTCCCTGCCCTTCCTGCTGATCCTCGGCATCGCGTTCTTCGCGCTGCGTCAGGTGCAGAAGGGCGGCGGCGGCGGCGCGATGGGCTTCGGCAAGTCCAAGGCCAAGCTGCTGACCGAACGGTCGGGCAAAGTGACCTTCGATGACGTCGCGGGCATCGACGAAGCGCGTGAGGAATTGCAGGAAATCGTCGAATTCCTGCGCGATCCGCAGCGCTTCTCCAAGCTCGGTGGCCAGATTCCCAAGGGCGCGCTGCTGGTCGGCTCGCCCGGTACCGGCAAGACCCTGCTTGCCCGCGCCATCGCGGGTGAGGCAGGCGTGCCGTTCTTCACCATTTCAGGCTCGGACTTCGTCGAGATGTTCGTCGGCGTCGGCGCCAGCCGCGTGCGCGACATGTTCGAACAGGCCAAGAAGAATGCGCCTTGCATCGTCTTCATCGACGAAATCGACGCCGTGGGCCGTTCGCGCGGCAATGGCCTCGGCAATTCCAATGACGAGCGCGAGCAGACGCTGAACCAGCTGCTGGTCGAAATGGACGGGTTCGAAGCCAACGAAGGCATCATCATCATCGCCGCGACGAACCGTCCCGATGTGCTCGATCCAGCGCTACTACGTCCGGGCCGCTTCGATCGTCAGGTGGTTGTGCCGATCCCCGATATTGACGGGCGCGAGAAGATCCTTGCCGTGCACATGAAGAAGGTGCCGCTGGCTCCCGACGTCAATTCGCGCGTGATTGCGCGCGGCACGCCGGGCTTCTCGGGCGCCGATCTGGCCAACCTCGTCAACGAAGCTGCCCTGCTGGCCGCGCGTCGCAACAAGCGGCTGGTGGCGATGCAGGAATTCGAGGACGCCAAGGACAAGGTCATGATGGGCGCCGAGCGTCGCAGCATGGTCATGACCGATGATGAAAAGCGAATGACCGCCTATCACGAAGCCGGTCACGCGATCGTCTCGGTGCACGAGCCTGCGTCCGATCCGATCCACAAGGCCACCATCATCCCGCGCGGCCGCGCGCTGGGCATGGTGATGCGTCTGCCGGAGCGGGACAGCTACTCCTACCACCGTGACAAGATGCACGCGAACCTCTCGGTCTCGATGGGTGGCCGCGTGGCGGAAGAAATCATCTTCGGCCATGACAAGGTCAGTTCGGGCGCTTCGTCGGACATCCAGTACGCGACCAAACTGGCACGCAGCATGGTGACCCAGTGGGGCATGTCGGACAAGCTCGGCCCGCTCCAGTATGAGGAGCAGTCTGAAGGCTATCTGGGTTACGGGGCATCGCAGCGGACATTCCGTTCGGGCCAGACCAATGAATTGATCGACAACGAGATCAAGGGCCTGGTCGAAGGTGCTCATGCCCGTGCCACTGACATCCTCAAGACGCATGAGGATCAACTCCACCTCCTTGCCCAGGCGCTGCTCGAATACGAGACGTTGAATGGCGAGGAGATCAATTCGCTGCTCGAAAACGGCAAGATCGACCGTCCCGATACCCCGCGCGGGCTCAGCGTTCCGGCGCAGGTGCGCGGCTCGGCGATCCCCAAGGCGGGCAAGCGCTTCGGCAAGGGTGACGAGGCACCGCAGGGCGCCTGATCCTCCGCTACGAACAACAAGGGCGCCGGGAGCAATTCCGGCGCCTTTTTTGCTGCTTTCAGCGTGGGTTAAGGTAGCCCGCGGCACATCCGCGCCACCTCTCAGGACCACAATACAAGGGCAATCGGATGCGGCGAGTGATGGCTTTGGCGTTGGTCGCCAGCGCGTTGATGATGTCAGGGGCAAGCATCGCGCAGCCCGCGCCCGCTGCTGCGATCATTCCCTCGCCCGACATGACCGTGGCGGCCTTTCTCGCCCGGGTCGATCAACTGCGCACAGGCGGCCCCGAATGGACGCTTTCCCCCGAGGCGGGCGAATTGTTCGGCGCGATCTCGACCGTCGGTAAGGACTATCGCCAGACCCTATCTGACCGACTCGCGGCCGGGCAGTCCGTCGAAGCCTGCTTGCCGCCTGAAGCCGAGATCGAAAGCGATGTCCTCTTCGCGCATCTGGCGGGCTACACCCCGGAAACCGCTGCGCGCACCACCATCCGAGAAGCGTTCTCGCAGCTTGTGCAGCAGCGCTTCCCCTGCCGTTGATGGCTTTACCGCAAAGCGATCAGAACGCGCCGAGCAGGCCCAAAATAATCACGAACAGCGTCAGCACGATCTGCATCGAAAACAGCAGCAGCACGCTGAGCCGCCACAGGGTCGAAAACCGGCTGAGGCCATAGGCTTGGCGCAGCTGCTTGTAGAGATGCAGCGGTACAGCGATCAGGAACAGCAGCGCCGCCCAGCCGCCGCCGTTGGGAATGGTGCTGAGGATCGACATGACGATAAACAGCAGCGACATGAAGCTCAGCGAATAGGTGACGAACACCGCGTGGTCATAGGCCTTGAACTGCCGCCGCCATGCGAACATGATCCACAGGAACGGCACCGATAGCGGGATCAACAGCCAGCTAAATTTGTACCCATTGGCCTGGAGCTTGTAGAGCATAAGGCCGGGGTTCTTCTTCCATTTTTCAAGCAGAACCTTGTCAAACCACGGAATGCCGGTGTTGACGCTGACGACCTTATCCGTCTCGTCGCTCGGGCTTCCTGCCTTGGCAAAGACCAGATTGAGCCCCTTGAGCTCGTTGTCGATCTCCGCGCGGCGGGGGCTGCTCGCGGGTAAGGTGGAGCGCTCTTTTTCCAGTGCTTCCATCTGGCTGCGCACCTCGGTCTGAACCGGATTGTCGCCGTCTGATCCGAACAGATCGTTCGCAATATCGGTCGGTGCTCCGATGCCGACCATCTGGAATACCGCGAACATTGCGAAGACCGTGAACAGGAACATCGCCATCGGACTGACGAACTTGGCGCGCTCGCCTGCAATATAGCGGCGGGTGAGCTCCCCTGGCTTGAAGGTCAGCAGCGGCAGCGTCTCCCATAGCTTGCCATCGAGGTGCAGGACGCCGTGCATAATGTCATGCCCGATGGCGGCAAGGCTGCGGTGAATGTGGGCCTTCTGACCGCATTCGGGGCAGAAGTGCCCGTGATAGGAGGTGCCGCAATTGGCGCAGGTGACCGAACTGGCCGGTGAATGACTGCCGACCTCGCCGGCTCGGGGTTCGACCGCGCGGGCCAGCAGGCCGCCTTCGATCGCTGCGCCGATTCCCTCGCCCAATCCGCTCATGCCGCGCGCCCCTGTGTCTGCAAACACACCTAGTATAGGCTTTTTTTCCGCACCTGCGAAAGCGGCTATTTCTCGGCCAGCTTGCGTTCGATCGCGGTCCAGAGTTGGGCAATGGCGCGGGCCGCCGGGGAGCGCGGGGCGAAGGCGCCGACCGGCTTGCGCTCCACCGCGCATTGTTCGACCGCGCTGGCGAGCGGAATGGCGGGCCATTTCGGATTGGCTTCACGCGCCTCCTTATGCAGGCTCCGGCGCAGGTCCAGCATGGCGAGCACGGGCAGGATCGGCGGATGGCCCTTGCCGGCCCCGCGCACTTCCTCGACCACGACTTCGAACGCCCGGGCCGATAGAGGCGAGGGCGGCAGGGGGACGATGATGAGATCGGCAGCGCGGATGATTTGAGCGCTTAACTCGTTGAGAACAGGCGGACAGTCGAAGATGATCCGGTCATAGTCCTTGCTCAGTGCCGCCGTCAGCTTGGCCAGCCGCTTTTTCTTGCCCATCCGGTCAAGCGTGCGGTCAATCGCGCGAATGCTTTCGTCAGCAGGTAGCAGGTCGAGGCCGGGATAAGCAGTTGGCTGGATCAGCTTGGCCGGATCGCCACCTTCGGCAAACATACTGTCTGCGCTGCGTTTTTTCTTGGGGTCGACGCCCAGGAGGAAGCCCGAGCCATTGGCGGCGTCCAGATCCCACAGCAACGTCTTGCGGCGCGAAATGCTTGCCGAGCACCACGCAAGATTGACCGCCAGCGTCGTCTTCCCGACCCCGCCTTTGACGCTGTAGACCGCAATCGATGCCATGCGCCTTGCCGCCCCGTGATATGACCATTCCGTTACAGAACCATGGGATAGCGCCGCGAAACCCGAAGGCAAGCGCGGGCAAGCCGGGGTCAAGAAGTGGTCAAGCAGAGGCTAAAACGACCGAGGGGCGGTCCCGGCCCGGTGAACCCCGGTCTGGACCGCCCCTCGACTTGGGCTCATATTCTGAAGCGAACTGCTTACCCGTCGTAGTCACCACCGAGCGATGACGTGCGCGCCGGTGCCGAGGCAGTGATCCGCAGCGCTTCGGCCGACTGGCTGAGCGAACCGATCTCATCGGCCTCGTCCTCGTCATCGGGCAGGATCTTCTGGAGGCTGGTGACGAGCGATTCATGCAGCGCGCGCGGGCCAACGGTTTCCTCGGCGATTTCGCGCAGGGCCACGACCGGGTTCTTGTCGCGGTCACGATCGATGGTCAGCTCGCTACCGCCCGAAATCTCGCGCGCACGCTGCGCGGCAAGCAGGACGAGGTCGAACCGGTTGGGAACCTTGTCGACGCAATCTTCAACGGTAACGCGTGCCATGGGCAGCCTTTTGTCAGAATCGGGACGGAAAGAGAAGCGCGCAGCTAGGCACGCGGGGGCACGAAGTCAAGGAAAAGGGGGTGTCCCTCAGCGTTCCGCATCCGTCGCCAACATCCGGGCGGTGGTCATGGCCACTTCCATGGCGGTCGCATTGAAGCGCAGGCGGTAGAGCGTCGCCAGATAGGTGCGATCGAAGCGCGACATTTCTGCCTGGCGCTCCGCGTTGACGCGAAATAGGGTCAGGATCGTACGCGGCGCGCGGCCGGCGACCTCGTCCATCTCGCGCGTCGGGGCGAGCAGCCGCAGGGTGATGTAATCCGCGACCTGCTCCGGCGTGAACTGAGCGCTCGCCGCCCGGTCCATCATCACCGCCGCACTGCGGATATTCTTGCGCGTGTTCCGGTCAACCCGCCCGCGCGGGCCGGCGACGATCACCTCGATATCTTGGAAAGCGTAAGCCGGATCGCGCGAACGCAGCACCCGGTCGACCTGATGGCGCTTCATCCGCCCGATGAACTGGCGACCGCTGCGGCGATAGTCGATGATCCACTGGCGCACGTCCTCCCGGACGATCACCAATGCGTTGGGACGGCAGCCGCGCTTGGCGATTGTCAGCCCGGCGGCGCGGGCATTAGCAATGATCCGCCGTCCGATCAGCACACCGCGTTCGGGCTCGTCGATCGCAAGGGAGAGGCACAGCGGCACGTTGAAACGGGGGAGCGGCTCGCGCGACTGCGCTCGTCCCGAAACCGCGCGCACAAGCGCGCTAGCGGCGCGAACATCAATGATCCGTTCGCGTTCGACTAGGATTTCGCTGTCGTCCGCCGGTGCCGCTTCTAAAGGAGGCGCGGCCTCTTGCGCCATCAGCTGTGGTGCCGCGAGGGCGGCAGCCAGCAACCAGCCAAGGAACCAAGTAGCCCGCATATTCATCTGATATCGCGAGGCTTTCATGAGCCTTTTCTGAACAATGATCGTGCATGACTTGCGCCGAGGCGGCCAGATGCCCCGCGCGGCGCTTATGCCGCAAATCTCGCGCCTGCCGCGCTTTGTCGCAACGGGCAGTGGCTTTGTGTTTGCCGCACGCTACAAGGCGGCATGGCCACCGCTCCCGCTTCCGCCGCCGATTCTTCCCAATCCGGCGAGCAGGTGACTGATTATTCCGATCTGGACCCGTTCAGCCTCACCGCCGCCGGGCATGAATTCACCTTCTACCCCCACGGGCAGGACCGGCTGAAGGCACTGGTCGCGCTGATTGACGAGGCGCAGGACAGCCTCAAGCTGTTCTACTACCTGTTCGACAGTGACATCTCCGGCACGATGGTGCGCGACGCGCTGGTCGCCGCAGCGCAGCGCGGGGTGGCAGTCGATCTGATCGTGGATGATTTCGGCAATGACGCGGGGGCCGAGTTCTTCGCCCCGCTGGAGGAGGCTGGCGGCACCTTCGCGATCTTCTCGCCCAAGTGGGGCAAGCGCTATCTGGTGCGCAATCACCAGAAGTTCGTGATCGCCGATAGCGCGCGGGTGATGACGGGCGGGGCCAATGTCTCCGACCATTACTTCGCGATCCCCGCCGATAATGGCTGGTGCGATCTGTCGGTGCTGATCGAAGGCGCGGTGGTGGAGCAATTTCTGCGCTGGTTCGACCTGCTGCAGAAATGGGTCGCGAACGAGGCCAAGGGGCGCACCAGCCAGCTTCGTCGCTTGCGCGATATCGTCAAGGACTGGGATGGTGGGGCCGAGGGGACGGACGGGAAGGTGCGGCTGCTGGTCGGCGGGCCGCTGGTGCGGCGCGGGCACTGGGCATGGTGTCTGCGGCAAGACCTGGTGAAGGCCAAGCGGCTCGACACGGTCTCGGCCTATTTCTCCCCGCCGCGCAGTTACCGCCGCCAGATGGCGCAGGTCGCGCGGCGCGGTGAGGTGCGGATGATCATGGCAGGCAAGTCCGACATCTCGGCCGCCGTCGATATGGCGCGGCTGCTGTATGGCAAGCTGCTGCGCGCCGGCGCCAAGATTGCCGAGTTCCAGCCGTGCAAGCTGCACATGAAGCTGATGGTGGTGGATGATGCAAGCTATGTCGGCAGCGCCAATCTCGACAAACGGTCGTTCCGCATCAATGTCGAACTGATGGTGCGGATCGAGGACGCGGAGCTAGCCGCCAAGCTGCGCGAGCTGATGGACCACATGGAAGCCTCCAGCACGCCAATGACGCGCGAACGGTATGAACGGGAAAGCACCTTCATTAACCGGATGCGCTGGCGGTTCGCTTACTGGATGAGCCTCGCCGATTACCGCATCAGCAAGGTGAGCGCGGGGTAGCCTTCATCGGCCACCGGGCCCGTAATTTAACCGCCTGCTAACCTTGTTTGATTAGTGGCTCTGGCTGACGAGACGGTCGCCTCCGCTCCCTGCATCAGGTCCGATGGCCTTTGCAGGCGGCACGGCGAAGCGCTCTGACCCGAGGAGCGGAGCAGCCGTGCAGCAAGCCATTCTGACCCGTTTCCGTCTGGCTCCCATGACGCCTGCGACACAGGCCGCACTGGTAAACTGGTTGCTCGTCTGGGTCGTGCTGGCCAATCTCGGCTTCAGCCTCATGTATTTCATCGGTGGCCCCCCGCGCGTCATGTCGATCATCGTGTTCGGTGGGGCTGGGCTGCTGGTGCGCAATCACTCATGGCTGGTCCGGTCCCTGACCTTCATCGCGGCCTTGGCTTATGCGGCGATCCTGTACATCGGATCATTGTTTAATCTGTCGATCTTCTCGCTCAGCCGGTCGGTCGTGTTCATGAGCGAATTGAATGCATTCAATTCACTCGAATATGTGCTGGCGGGTGCTTTCCTCAGCGGCCTTGTCATCGTCGCATGTTTGCTTCTGCGCCGCCCAGCGCGTCTTACGGACCCGCGTGCGATCATTGTAGCAGCAGTGGCAGTCGCGGCGGTTGCGCTGTTCGATGTCTGGATGGGGGTCGGCGCGCGGGGCCACTACAGCCGACTTTACGCTGAGGACTCCGCGTTTTCCTCAGCTGTGACCAGTTCGCAGATCGCGCCGGCTTCAGACAAACTGGAGCGGCACTTGCTGATCGTGATGGTCGAAGCGCTTGGAGCGCCGCAAGATAATCCCGAGATGAGTCGACTGATCTTCTCGCGCTACCGCGACCCTGCCGTCCGATCACGGTTCGAGGTGCGTACCGGCACCACGACTTATTACGGTTCGACCACCTCGGGCGAAATCCGAGAATTGTGCGGACGCTGGGGCGATTACGACGCGCTGGTGACGCAGCGAGACGATTCCTGTTTGCCTGCAAAGTTGGCGCGCGGCGGAGCCCAAACGACTGCCTATCACAGCTTTGACGGCCAATTCTTTGACCGCGACAAGTGGTATCCCAACATCGGCTTCGACAAGCAGTTGTTCCGCAGCGAACTCTCCAAAGGCGGCGCCGAAGCTTGCGGCGGCGTGTTCCCCGGCGTGTGCGACCGCGATGTACCGCGCCAGCTCGCCGCCCATCTGAAGGCCGCGAACAAGCCGCAGTTCGTTTACTGGCTGACGGTCAACACCCACCTGCCGGTGCCCGAGCGCAACAATCTCGATACCGAAAATTGCGAGCGGGTTTCGCCCAAGCTGGCCAGCGAATACCCCATGATCTGTCGCCAGATCGCGATCTGGGATGCGATCGACGCCGCCATGGTCACGGAAATCACCGCAGCCGATTTCCCGCCGACCGACATCCTGCTCGTCGGCGATCATATGCCGCCCTATTTCGACCGCAAGAGCCGCACCCAATTCGCGCCCGACCGCGTGCCGTGGCTGCTGCTTAAATGGCGCGACGAGTGATGCGGCGCGGAGAGGCTTATGCCTGTGCTTAACGCGTATTTCACGTCTCCTGACTAATCCCAGCAGGATGAGGGGGCTCACCGACATCTTGCGAAGCCGGTTCGTGCCGCCGGTCCCGGATACGATCCGGGATGATTTCACGATCCTGCGCGCGCGCCGGGTCGAGAGCCAGTCCCCGATGATGTATCTGATGCTGCTCGCCACCACGCCAACCGCGGCGTGGGCGGGCGCGGCTGAGCTTCACTGGGCGATCAAATACGGAATGCCCGCGCTGCTGGCGGTGCTGTGCGTGCTCGGCCTGATTGAGAACCGCGTCAGCCGCAGCCGTCAGCTTAGCTTGCGCCGCGCCCAGCTGATCGTGAGGAAGACCTCCAGCGTTTCGGGCATGGTGGGGGTGATGTGCAGCAGCTGGGCAGTCATCAACTGGCTCGCTTCGCCGCCGGAAAGCCATGCCAGCTTTGCCATGATTATTGCAATGGGGGCGCTGGCGACGGCCTATTGCCTGTCGGCGATCCGCTTGGCCGCCATCGTCAATCTGGTGATCGGGGTGGTGCCGATTTCGACGCTGATGCTGGCTTCGGGCCGCCCGGCCGAGATGGCTGCGGCGACCAGCCTGATGCTTGCCACTGTGATCCTGGTTCGCTTCATTCTGCAAGGCCATGTGATGCTGGTCGATCTGCTGCAATTGCAGCAGCAGACCCGCGACCTGGCGCATACCGATGCGCTCACCGGCCTTGCGAATCGCCGCGCACTGGAAGGCCGGATTGCCGCACTGCTTGGAAAGGGCGATGCTGCGGGCGAGTTCCGGTTGGCGCTGCTTGATCTCGACGGGTTCAAGCCGGTCAATGACCGCCACGGCCATGCCTTTGGCGACAAATTGCTGCGCAGCGTGGCCGAGCGGCTGCGCGAGACGATTGGTGACGATGGGTTGGTGGCGCGGCAGGGGGGCGATGAATTTGCGGTGCTGATCCCGCCCCGTTCGCCGCTCAACAATGCCCCGATCGCGGCGCGGATCCTGATCGCGCTGGCCCGCCCGCATGAGATCGAAGGCGTGTTGGTGCAGGTCGGCGCCAGCGTGGGCGTGGCGCAGTGGCCCGATGACGGAGCGAGTGCCGACGCGTTGTTCGAACATGCCGACCGCGCGCTTTACCAGGCCAAAGCAGAGGCCCGCCCCACGCCGCTGCCAAGAGACGTGGTGGCGCTGACCGCCTGACCTATTCCTGCCCCCAGTCCGAATAGTCCTTATAATTCGGCGAGGTGAACTTGGTGATGTCGCTCTGGAAGTGGAGCGGGACATTGCCGGTCGAGCCGTGGCGTTGCTTCGCGACGATCAGGGTGGCGCGGCCCACGAGCCCTTCGAACTTCTCCTCCCACGCGCGGTATTTCTCCTGCACATCGGGGGTGGAGCTTGCGTCAGGCGTGTCGGGCTTGACCAGCAGGTGGTAATAATCGCCGCGGAAGATGAACCACACCATGTCGGCGTCCTGCTCGATCGAGCCGGATTCGCGCAAGTCGGACAGCATCGGGCGCTTGTCCTCGCGCTGTTCGACCGCACGGGAAAGCTGTGACAGCGCGATCACCGGAACCTGCAATTCCTTGGCCAGCGTTTTCAGACCTCGGCTGATTTCCGAGATTTCGTTCACCCGGTTGTCGTTGGCGCGGCCCGAACCTTGCAGCAGTTGCAGGTAGTCGACGATGATCAGGCCGATGTCGTGCCGCCGCTTCATCCGCCTTGCGCGGGTGCGCAGCGCCGAGATCGTCAGCGCTGGCGTATCGTCGATGTACAGCGGCAGTTCGGCGAGGCGCTGGCTGGCATAGGACAGCTTCTGGAAATCCTCGCGGGTCAGTTTACCGCTGCGCAGGGCTTCCGAGGAAATCTCGGCCTGTTCGGCCAGGATACGCGTTGCCAGCTGGTCGGCGCTCATTTCCAGGCTGAAGAAGGTGACCGGCGCGCCGTAATTGAATTCACCCCCGTCGCGCTGCCATTCGAGATGCTTTTCCGCACAGTTGAAAGCGATGTTGGTGGCGAGCGAGGTCTTGCCCATGCCGGGACGCCCGGCGAGGATGATAAGGTCGGAATTGTGCAGGCCCGATGTTTTCTGGTCGATCGTCGCAAGACCCGTGGTCTTACCCGACAAGCCGCCACCCGAATTCATCGCTGCTTCGGCGAGCTTGATCGCGTGCATCGCCGCTTCACGGAAGGTCGAGGCTTCGCGCCCCGTCGCCGCCCCTTCGGCCACGTCGAACAGCGCCGCTTCGGCCTGCGCGATCCGGTCGAGCGGTGAGGTGTCCTGCGAGGTATCGAGCGCGCCTTCGACCAGCCCACGCCCGACGCTCACCAGTTCGCGCAGCAGGGCGAGGTCATAAATCTGCTGGGCAAGCTCGCGCGGGGCGAGCAGGCCTGCGCCGCTGGCGGTCAATTGCGCCAGATAGCTGGTGCCGCCCAGTTCCTTCAGCGCCTCGTCCGCTTCGAAATAGGGGCGCAGCGTGACGGGCGAGGCGGTGGCATTGCGTTCCAGCAGCGCCAGCACGCGGGTATAGATTCGCTGGTGCAGACCTTCGAAGAAGTGATCGGCGCGAATCGGCACCTGCAATTCTTCCAGGACCCGGTTGTCGATCAGCACCGCGCCGAGAAACGCCGCTTCCGCCTCGAGATTGTACGGCAGCTTGCGCGCTACCGCGTCGCCATCGGTGGCTTGCAGCTTGATCGGGGTGACTTTTTCGGGTTCGGCCATCGGTGCCTGATGCGCCGCAGCGGCCCCCTCGCGCAAGGGTGGAACGCGCCAATATTTATTTCGCACGCTGTGGATAGTGGGGAGAGTGTGTCGCCAAGCCTATCGAAGTGCTTGAAGTGTCGCCCCCCGATCTGCGAAGGCAGGGGCTATGGCTGCACCGCCGCCCGATTCCCTGCCCATTTCTCCCGCGCCCGGCGCTGCGGGGGCGCAGCGCATTGCCCAGGTCACGCTCGATGAAGCGACGATTCTGTGGCGCAATGCCGATGTCGAGCAGGAACGCCGGGTGGCGATCTATGACCTGATCGAAGAGAACACCTTCAAACCGGTTCGCTCCGCCGAACGCGGGAGCAGTGGGCCGTATCACCTGCACCTGTCGGTCACCGACGGACGGCTCGGTATGGATATCAGCGATACGGCAGGTCAGTTGCTGGAAACCCTGCTGATCGGCATGGCCCGGTTCCGCCGCCCGATCCGCGAATATTTCGCGATCTGTGACAGCTATTATCAGGCGATCCGGAAGGCGACCCCGGCCGAGATCGAGACGATCGACATGGCCCGGCGCGGCATTCACAATGATGCTGCCGAACTGCTGCTCGAACGGCTGGAGGGCAAGGTCGAGACCGATTTCGCCACCGCCCGGCGGTTGTTCACGCTGATCTGCGTGCTGCACATCAAGGGTTAGGGCGGGGGAGCACCGGGGGCATGGCGGTATCCAGCGCAAAGGGCGCAAAGCGCACGCGCAGCCGCGGCGGGCTTCGGCGGCGCTGGCTGCTGCGGATGGCGGCGCTTGCGATCCTGTTCGGCCTCGCCTTTGCGGGCTGGCTGTGGTGGGACATGCGCGCCTGGCGGCCGGACGAGATGCTTTACCCCGAGCAGGGCGCGCTGGTGCCAGCGGGCGGCGGCGAGGTGCGATTTGCGACGTTGAAAGCGGTGGGCGCGCAGTTCGTCTATCTGCCGCTGGCCGCAGGCGCATCCAGCGGCTTTGCCGACCGTTTCGCCCGTGCGCGTGAGGCAGGCTTGCAGGTCGGCGTGGCGCTCGATTTCGATCCCTGCTTGGGCGCGGATGCGCAGAGCGGGATGTTCGCTCAGATGGTGCCGCGCGATGCCGACCTGCTGCCACCGGCAATCGGGCTTGCGCGGCTGGCCGATAACTGCACCCCCAAGGTCAGCGATGCGGCGGTCGAAAGCGAGCTGATGACGTTGATCAATCAGATCGAGACCCATGCCGGGCGGCCGGTGATCCTCAAGCTCTCCCCCGCCTTTCAGGACCGTCACAATACCGCGACCACGCTGGCGCGGGACCTATGGCTGGCGCGCGACCGGGCGCGGCCCGACTATGCAGGTCGTCCGTGGCTGCTATGGAGCGCCAACAGCGCGCTGGTGACAGAGGCTGCGGCAGAGCCGGTTGAATGGGTGGTGGTGCAGAAATGATGCTCGACGATGCGCAGGAGCAGGCCCTGATCATTGCCGCCTTTGCTGCGGCGGAGCAGGCCTATGCGCCCTATTCCGATTACCCCGTTGGCGCGGCGCTGCTGTTCGATGACGGCGCGGTCATCACCGGCTGCAATGTTGAGAACGCCAGCTACGGCCTTGCCCTGTGTGCCGAGACGGTCGCGGTCGCCAAGGCGTTTGGCGAAGGGCGGCGCGGGGGATTGGTAGCTGTCGCGGTGGTGGGCCTCAAGGCTGATGCCGAGCCTATCACGCCCTGCGGCCGCTGCCGTCAGGTGCTGAACGAAGTCGCCGCGCTGGGCGCAACCGATCCGCTGGTGCTGTGCGTCAGCAAGGACGACGTGCGGCGCGTGGCGCTGTCCGCGCTGCTGCCGCACGCGTTTGGGCCTTCGCACCTGGGTTAGGCATCTGGCTGAATACCGAGCCCGTTCGTGTCGAGTGTAGTCGAGACACCCGGACTGGCCTCTCGACTTCGCTCGAGGCGAACGGAGCTGGTTATTCCTTCCCTTCCAGCCACTCCACCAGCGCCGCCAGGCATTCGCGGCCCAGCAGCTTGCAGCGTTCCGGTGACCAGCCCTGCTCCGGCTCGGGGAAGTCGGCCAAGTCCTTGTAGGGCATCTCGAGTGTCATCGCGACTGCGCCGAAGCGTTCGGCGACCTGGTTGGTGCTCATCGACAGGTTGGCGCGGCCCGGGGAGGCCTTGGGGTAGCCGAGCTTGGTCTGGAAATCGGGCGTGCGGCGGTCAAGGATGCGCTGGTAGCGGTCATAGCCATCGCCCTGCGCCTGCGTCCACGACGGGATGCCGTCGAACCCGGCGATGAACACAGCGGGGATCGCCTCGTCAGCATGAACGTCCATCGCGAAGTGGACGCCGGTCTGGTCCATCCGGTTGCGGATCGCCAGCACTTCGGGCGAGCGTTCCGGCGTCGGATCGGCCCATTCGCGGTTGAGGTTCGTGCCAACCGCATTGGTTCGCAAATGCCCGCGCCGCGAACCATCGGGGTTGCAATTGGGTACGATGTGGATGCGGCAGGCCTTGCGCAGCGCCCGCGCCACTGGATCGGCGGGATCGGTCAGGCACTCGATTGCGCCTTCCATCCACCATTCGGCCTGAGTCTCGCCCGGATGCTGGCGGGCATAGAGCCACACCTGCGTGTCGCCTTCGCCCAGTTCAAGGCAGTCGATCGCTTGCCCATCCACCGTCGTGCCGAGCCGGACATAGTCGACCCCTTCGCAGGATGCGGTCTCGGCGATCAGATCGTGGTGCCGCTCCATCGAGTAGGGTGCGAAATAGGCGCACCAGAACACATCGGTGGCGGGGAGGTATCGCACCGTCAAAGTGCCGCCATCCTCGTCCTTGTCGAACGTGCTCGCGGCGCGCGCCCAATAGGCGCGGTCTTCGCTGACGCAGGCGTCATAATCCGGCCAGCCGCCGGGATAGGCGCTGGCATTGAGGCCGGTGAGCTTCAGCACCACTTCCTCACCCGCCTTCGCGCTCACCCGAAAGTGGAACCACTGGAAGAACTCGGATTCATTATCGCGCCGGATCGCCAGCCGCGCGGTTGCGCCGTCGATCCCGAGCACGTCAACATTGCCGCTATCGAAACCGGCATCGATGAAAAGAGAGGTCATTATCGTCCTTGAAGCTTCTTGACGTCGATCGTCACAGTCTCGCCATTGCCACCGGGAAAGTCCTTGAACAACCCGGCAGCGAGCGTGCGGGCGCTGGCATCGACCTGCGAGTAGGGCGACTTCACCCCGGTGGCCAGCTGCGCGCGGCCTTCCCACAAGGTGGTGCCGTCCGTCTGGCCGATCCGCACCGACAATTCGGTCATGGTATTGGCACCTTCACGCCCACCACCCAGATTGATGCCGACCCCCATGCCGAGGCCTGAGCCAAAGCCGCCGGTCTGCCCGCCAACGCCGACGCTGACCGGTCCGCGTTCACGCACGGGAGCGGCGGCAATCGGCGAGCGGGTGGTGCGGATCGCGGCCATCTGGCTGGCGGACGTGCCATCCGCGACCACGGTATAACCCAGCCGCGCCAGTTCGGCGCTGACGGCGGTGGCAAAGGCACTGCGCGCGTTTTCGTTCTTCACCTCGTCAGGGAAGGTGATCGCAATCGTGCCTTGTCCGAGCCCCGCCGGGCTGGGCGCAACAAAGCGCGTGACTTCGACCGGGCCCGTGTAAGGCGTTGTCGCACAAGCCGATAGCGCCAGGGCCGCGACGACAGGGACAATCAGGGACGGGCGGTGCGAACGGGGCATGAGGCGGGGTTCCTTTCGTGGCTTGCTGCTTATAGAGCGCCCGCATGAACGTGCACAGACTGCGGTGTGTCTGCTTCAAGTTGAGAATTCCCCAACGAATTGTATGGTAAGGGCCTGCCCATGACCTCTCCCGGCAAACCTTCCGTGCTCGTGACCGGCGGCGCGGGCTATATCGGCAGTCACGCGGTGCTGGCCTTGCAGGATGCAGGCCGGCCGGTGGCGGTGATCGACAACCTCACCACGGGCTTCCGCTTTGCGCTGCCCGAGGGCGTGCCGCTGTATGAAGGCGATATCGCTGATGCGGACTTGCTGGCGCGAATCTTTGCCGAACAGGGCACGGGCGCGATCATGCACTTTGCAGGCTCTATCGTGGTCCCGGAAAGCGTCGCCGATCCGCTGAAGTATTATCACAACAACACCGCCAAAAGCCGCGCGCTGATCGAAGCGGCGGTCACTGCGGGGGTGCCGCACTTCATCTTCTCTTCGACGGCGGCGACCTATGGCATCCCGGATGTCGCTGCTGTGTCCGAAGATACGCCGCAGCGCCCGATCAACCCCTATGGCTGGTCGAAGCTGATGACCGAGCAGATGCTTGCCGATGTCGCGGCGGCCCACCCGCTCAATTTCGGCGTGTTGCGCTACTTCAATGTTGCGGGCGCCGATCCGCAGGCGCGCAGCGGGCAATCGACCGCCGGGGCAACCCACCTGATCAAGGTCGCCATTGAGGCGGCTTTGGGAATGCGCGAATCGGTGAGCGTGTTCGGTACCGATTACGCCACGCCCGATGGCACCGGGGTGCGCGACTATATCCATGTCAGCGATCTGGCGGCCGCCCATGTGCTGACGCTGGAGGCGCTGATCGCCGAGCCTGCACGGTCGCTGACCATGAATTGCGGCTATGGCCGGGGATTCTCAGTGAACGAGGTGCTCGACGCGGTCGACCGGGTGACGAATCGCAAGCTCGACCGCCGGATCGAAGGCCGGCGCGCAGGCGATCCCGATTCGCTGATTTCCAACCCCGCGCGGCTGAAGCAGACGCTCGGATGGCAGCCTGCCCATGCCGAACTCGACACGATCATCGCCCATGCACTGGCGTGGGAGCGCAAATTGCGCGATTTGCGGCCCTGACAGGGGCAGGTTCGCATTGACGCCGCAGACCGGTGTCGCTAACGGCAGCCTTCGATTTAACGCGCGTCGGCCGTGTCCGGCGCGCTTCTCTTTTGGAAACGAGCGCCATGAAGATCGTCAATAGCCTGAAGTCGCTGAAGGGCCGTCACCGCGATAACCGCGTGATCCGTCGCCGCGGCCGCACCTATGTGATCAATAAGACCGACCGTCGCTTCAAGGCCCGCCAGGGCTGAACGGCGCGGCTGCCCGGCATGGGCGGCTGATAGAGTTAGCGGCCCGCCTCCTTACAGGAGCGCGGGCCGCGGTCATTTGGGGCTATGAGGTTTGGGGTTGTGATGCGCAAAGCGGTCGTGTTCGATGTCGGTCGGGTGCTGTTCGAATGGCAGCTGGCTGCGCTGTTCGAAAAGCTGATCGACGACCGGAACGAGCTCGACTGGTTCCTCGCCCATGTCGTGACCGAGGAATGGCATTTCGAGCATGACCGTGGCCGCGCGCTGGCGGACATGGTGCCGGAACGGATCGCGCAGTTCCCTGCGTACGAATCGCACATCAACGCTTATGCGACCCGCTTTAACGAGACTGTGCCGGGGCCGGTGCCGGGCTCACACGCCATCGTCGAGCGCCTGGCGCGGGCGGGTGTGCCGCTGTTCTGCCTGACCAATTTCGGTGACGAGTTCTGGCAGCTGTTCCGCCCGACCCAGCCGATCTTCGATCACTTCGAGGACATCATCGTCTCGGGCGTCGAGAAGGTCGCCAAGCCCGAGCCGCGCATCTACGAAATCGTCGAAGAGCGCAGCGGGCGCGCGGGCGCGAACCTGTTCTTCACCGACGACAACCCCGCCAACATCGCTGCCGCCAAAGCGCGCGGCTGGGACGCGCACCTGTTCACCGATGCGGTGAGCCTAGAGGCGCAATTGCGCGGCGCAGGGCTGCTTTAGATCTTTTGTGTGCGTCCGCGCCTCCGCGCGGACGTCCTCGGTGCTGATCCCTTCGCTGCGCTGCGGGGCACCTCCGGGGCGGCCGCGTGGCCTTGCGGACCCTGCGGGTCCGGGGCGGAGCTGATTCGGACCCGCAGGGTCCGCAAGCGCGCCCGCGCGCCCGCAGGTGCTCGCGCGCAGCGCGAAACAGCACCGAGGACGCTCGCCCGGATGGGCGAGCGCAAGGCCAAAACGCCAAACCCCCGGCCACGCTCTGGGGAAAGCGTGCCGGGGGCCGTGGAGCTCTGTCACGGAGGGAGAGGAGGGCCGTGCAGAGAGGGACTTATGTCAGGCTGAAATCAGCCGTTGCACTTGGCCAGTTCTTCAGCGGCCATTTCCTGACCATCGACCTTGAAGGTCGCGATTTCGCCGAACTTGCGGTTCAGGCCGCGGCACACGCGCAGGGGGCGAGCGGTGGTCTTGCCAGCAACGCAGGTCGCGTCCTTGCAGGCCCAAGCGACGCCGTCGGCGACAGCCTTGGTTTCGCTGGCCGGAGCCGACAGCGTGGCGTGGTAATAGGTGGTGCCAGCCGCCTGAAGCGGGGCAGCGCCGGTGGCGACGCCGAAGCTGAGGCCGGTGTAAACCAGCGCCGAGGCGAGGATGGCGAGCTTGCCGGTGCGGGGGATGGAGAGGGTGTTGATCATCGGGGTATCCTTTGCCTGTTGCCTTAAGGGGGGGGTGCCCCTGTGGTCTCAATCACTGTATTTTGCAATGCAACATTTCGATTCGAAACCGGTTGCTATTCGCTACCTAACCAACTAGGTTGCGGGTTGCAACTGAAAATTGAAATTTTTTTGTGAGGCCGCCAAAAAGCGGTTACACATCACCCCGGAAGGGGAAGGGACACGACCTATGGGTGATTTGAGAGAACCGCTGCGCGAACTCATCGAATGCGGCTTGCCGCAAGCGCTGGAGGTGATGGGGGAACGCTGGTCGTTCATGATCCTGCGGGCAAGTTTCAACGGTCTCAAACACTTCGAGGAATTCCTGAGCGAGCTCGGGATCGCCCGCAACATTCTCTCCAACCGCCTCGCCAAGCTGGTCGAACACGGCATTCTCAAGCGCGAACCTTGCGCCGATGATCGCCGCAAGATCGAATATCGCCTGACCGAAAAGGGCTTCGATCTGCTCCCGGCGATGCTGGCTTTGCGCCAGTGGGGGCAGAAATACGGCACCGAAACCGTGGTCGAGGACCCGGTGCTGGTCGACGAGCGGGATCGTTTGCCGATCGGCCCGGTCTCGATCCTCGCGCATGACGGGCGCATTCTCGGCCATCAGGACCTGTGGTTGACGCGTCCTGCCAACCTCGGTCGCCGCGCCGATGGCACGATCGCAACCCCGGGCGCAACGCTCGGCAAGGGCGATGTGGTCGATCTGGCCGAAGCCAAGGCAGCCGCCGCGCGATAATCGGTCGATAGAGCGCCCATCTCGGGTGCCTTCGCCGCGTTTGATCGGCTAGGGCCGCGGCCATGAGCGTGGTCGCCCCTCCCGAATGTCATGATGTCCTGCGCCGCACCTTCGGCTTCCCCGCCTTTCGCGGGCAGCAGGAGGCGGTCATCAGCCGGGTCATGGCGGGCGCGCATACCCTCGCCCTGATGCCGACCGGTGCGGGCAAGAGCCTGTGCTATCAGGTGCCGGCCTTGGCGCGCGCGGGCACGGCGATCGTCATCTCGCCGCTGATCGCGCTGATGCATGACCAGATCCGCTCGGCCAGTGCAGCGGGTATCCGCGCCGCTTCGATGACGTCGGCCGACAGCGACAATGCCGGCACCGCCGAGGCTTTCCGCAACGGCGCACTCGACCTCCTCTATGTCGCGCCCGAACGCGCCTCGACCCCCGGATTTCAGGCGCTGCTGGAGCGCGCCGACATTTCGCTCTTCGCGATCGATGAAGCGCATTGCGTGTCCGAATGGGGGCATGACTTCCGCCCGGATTACCGGATGCTGCGTCCGGTGCTCGACCGCTTCCCGGATGTGCCGAGGCTCGCGCTCACCGCCACCGCCGATCAGGCGACGCGGGCGGATATTCTGCGCCAGCTCGGCATTCCGGATGAAGGCCTGATCGTTGCCGGGTTCGACCGGCCCAATATCCGCTACGCCATCACGCCGCGTGACAATGGCCCGCGCCAGATCACCGATCTCCTCGCACGGATGGAAGGGGCGGGGATCGTTTATGCGCCAAGCCGCAAGGCGACCGAGGACATCGCCGCCCAGATCGCCCGCACGGGCCGCGAGGCGGCGTTCTATCACGCCGGGCTGGAGCCAGAACGCCGCGCGGCGGTGCAGGCGCAGTTCGTCGCGTCCGAAAGCATGGTGATGGTCGCGACCATCGCGTTTGGCATGGGCATCGACAAGCCGGACGTCCGCTTCGTCATCCACGCCGGGTTGCCCAAATCGATTGAGGCCTATTATCAGGAGACCGGCCGCGCCGGGCGGGACGGCGATCCGGCTGAGGCGCATCTGTTCTGGGGCGTCTCTGACTTTGCCCGCGCGCGCCAATGGCTCGGCGATGTCGAGCCCGAGCGGTTGGCGGGCGAACAGGCGCGGCTCAACACGCTGGCGCAATTGGTCGAGGCGCCCGATTGCCGCCGCGCAATCCTGCTCAAGCATTTCGGCGAGCATCCGCCCGCCCGCTGCGGCAACTGCGACAATTGCGACAATCCGCCGCAGGTGGTCGATGCGAGCGAGCTGGCGCGCAAGCTGCTCTCCGCCGTGTACCGCACCGGGCAGAGCTTCGGCATCGGCCATATCGAAAAGGTGCTGACCGGCCAGAGCGACGAGCGGATCACCACGCGAGGGCATGACCAGCTGTCGGTGTTCGGTATCGTCGGTTCGGGTGAGGCCGCGCTGCTGCGACCCCTGACGCGCACCTTGGTGGCGAGGGGTATGCTGGCGGCGACCGAGCATGGCGGGCTGATGCTCGGCCCTGAAGCACGCGCCGTGCTGAAAGGCGAGGCCGGAGTCAGCATCGCCGAGCCGCCGGTCCGCGCCCGCCGGGGTCGTCGCTCCCGCAGCGGCGGGGACGTGCCCAACCCGATCGGCAGCCCGCTGTTCGAAGCGCTGCGGAACAAGCGCAAGGCGCTCGCCAGCGAACACGGCATCCCGGCCTATGTCATCTTCCACGATTCGGTGCTGCGCGACATGGCGAACCAATGCCCTGAAACGCTCGCCGAACTGGGCGGGATTGCGGGCGTTGGCGCAAAGAAGCTCGAGACCTGGGGGCCGGATTTCATCGCCGTGGTGCGAGATCACCTGAGCGGTTAGCGCGGCGCCTTGCGAATCGTATAGTCGATCCGGATCCGCACCCATGATCCGAACTGTTCGCGTCCATTGACCCGCGCCGGGCGCACCCGGAACTGCCAGGCGGCGGCCAGCACCGCGCGGCCCATCATTGAACCTTGCGGCCCTTCGCTCTCCAGCACGCAATCCTCAACATAGTAGCCCGCCACGGTTTTGCAGGCGATAAGCGCATAGCCGGGGCCGTTCGCGGTGGAGAGGTATCCGGCAAGCTCCTGATCGGTCGGCTCGCGATACCAGCGTGCGGCGTAGAGCGGCTCGCCATTGGGCGCGGTGCCGACGCGCTGGCTGTCACCGGCGGTGCGCGGATTGCCGGTATCGGCCGGCCCCATCGTGCGCCCCGGCCTGATCCGCGCGCCAATCTTGGGCGAGGGGCTGGCCTGCGGCTGGGGCGGCTGCTGGGGCGGGGCAGGCTCGGGCGCGGGGCTCGGGTTGATGGCAAGAGGAGAAGGGCGCAGCGGTTCGGGGGCAAGCTCTTGCTGGGTCACCGGGGGCGACGGGGTGTCCGGCGAGGCGGCGCTTTCGCTTTCGGGCTCGGCTGGGGCTTCCGGCTCCGGCGGGGCGGCGAATTCGATCGCGGTCATGGTCACGACCTCGCGCGTGTCATCCTCCCCGCCGAATTGCTGGCCGAGCGTCAGGAGCAGCAGCAGAATCAGCGCCTCGAACGCGAACGCAATAGCTAGGCTCGCCAGCTTTCGGCGTCGCGGCGTGTCGCGCACCGCTTGCCACAGCGCGGCCAAACGCGTTGCAAGCCCGCGCGGCTGGTCCGCCGCCAATGCTAAAGGATCGTCCGAAATCGCCAATGCGCCTTTGCGTCGGCCGGGAGGGGGATCCGGCCTCGGGAGCGCTCCTTAACCGGTCATCAGCCGATAGGATAGCGCCTCGGCAATGTGGACGCGGCCAACCGTTTCGGCCCCGGCCAGATCGGCGACGGTGCGGGCGACGCGCAGCATCCGGGTGTAACCGCGCGCGGAAAGGCGCAGCTTCTCGGCGGCCTGCAAGAGCAGCTTGCGCCCCGGTTCATCAGGGGTAGCGTAGTGTTCGAGCCGCTCGCCCTCCAGTTCCGCGTTCGAGCGCACCCCGCGCGCCACCTGCCGTGCGCGGGCGGCGGCGACGCGGTTTGCCACTTCGGCGCTACCCTCGGCAGGCGGGGGGAGCGCCATGTCGAGCGCGCTGACCGCACCGACATGGACGTGGAGGTCGATCCGGTCGAGCAGCGGGCCGGACAACCGCGCCTGATAATCGCCGACGCAGCGCGGGTATTTGTTGCAGTTCCTCGCCGGATCGCCCGCGTATCCGCAGCGGCAAGGGTTCATCGCGGCGACCAGCTGCACGCGCGCCGGGAAGGTCACATGGGCATTGGCGCGCGCAACATCGACCTGGCCGGTCTCCAGCGGTTGGCGCAGCGAATCGAGCACCGGGCGCTGGAATTCGGGCAATTCGTCGAGGAACAGCACGCCCAGATGCGCAAGGCTGACCTCACCGGGTCGCACCTTCAGCCCGCCGCCGGTCAGCGCCGCCATGCTGGCCGAATGGTGCGGCGCGCGGAACGGGCGGGCGCGGCTGATGCGGCCGGCCTCCAAGGTCCCTGCGACCGATTGCACCATCGACACCTCCAGCGCCTCGGCTGGCGTCAGGTCGGGGAGGATGCCGGGGAGGCAGCTCGCCAGCAGGCTCTTGCCCGATCCCGGCGGGCCGACCATCAGCAGGTTGTGGCCGCCAGCCGCTGCGATCTCCAGGGCGCGCTTGGCGGTCTCCTGTCCTTTCACCTGCCGTAAGTCATTGCCGCTGACTGCCTCGGCCACCGCGCCGCGCGCGGGCTCGGGCAGGACGAGCGATCCCTTGAGATGCCCCAATAGGCTCATCAGATCGCGCGGAGCGAGCACGGGCACCCCGCTGGCCCAGCGTGCCTCTGGCCCTTGCTCGGCGGGGCAGATCAGGCCGGCGCCCGATTCGCTGGCATGGAGCGCGGCGATCAATACGCCGGGGCTGGCGACCACGCGGCCATCCAGCGCTAGTTCGCCCACCGCGATCCAGTCACCCAGCTGCTCGGCATCGGTCACGCCCATCGCCGCGAGCAGGGCGAGCGCAATGGGGAGGTCGTAATGCGATCCGTCTTTGGGCAGATCAGCGGGGGAGAGGTTCACCGTGATCCGTTTGGGCGGCATGGCCAGCCCCATCGCCGATAAGGCCGCCTGCACCCGCTCGCGGCTTTCGCTGACCGCCTTGTCTGCCAGACCGACCACGTTGAAGCGCGGCAGACCGGCGCCGACGTGGCACTGCACCTCCACTTCGCGCGCCTCCAGCCCGAGGTAGGCAACCGTCCTGACCAGCGCGACCATTTGCGACCCCTATCCGCCCTTGCGGCAGAATTGTGCATGTTTTGCAATCACTTGTCGAGCGGTTTGCGGATCGGCCGCCCGTTTCCTAACGCGATTCAACCGTGCCCCTCCGCACGAATGCTAAGGCATTTTTAAAGCATAAATCTTGGCGAATTGGCAGGCGGCGCGGGGTGACAAGGGCGGCGTGAACCGTGCCCTAGCTCTTCTGCTTGCCGCCTTCGCGCTGCTGCTCCCCGGCGGAGCGGCGTGGGCGCAATCGGGCGCGCGGGTGGTGGAGCGGATCACCTGGGTCGAGGAATGGAACCCGGCCACTCAGCAATGGGTGCGCGTGGATGAGAGCCCGGCACCGGCCGCGCTGGCCGAGGCGACCCCAAGCAGCCTGCGCGCAGGTGGTCTCACCATTACCGAGACCGTCCACCACGAGCCGACCCGCTTCATCGCAAGCGCCCCGCGTCTCCCCGCCCACAGCGCCGGGATCGCGCGCTTCGGCCCGTTCCGGGTGATCGATGGCAAGCGCGCCGCGCTCGTCGCATCGACCGACGCGGCCAGCCCTCAGGCCTTTGCGGCGATGCTGGCGGCCTATCCGGGCCTGCAAGTGATCGAATTCGCCGATGCGCCCGGCACCAACCACGATCTGGCAAACCTGCGGCTTGGCCGCGCCATCCGGGCGGCTGGGCTGGCGACTCACGTGCCAGCGGGCGGCTCGGCGCGGTCGGGCGCGGTCGAACTGTTCCTCGCCGGCACCCGCCGCACGATGGACCCGGGTGCGCTGTTTGCGGTGCATTCCTGGCGGGACGAGCGCGGACGCGAACCGGCCGACTTTGCGCCCGATGCGCCGGAAAACCGGCTTTACCTCGACTATTATGCCGAAATGGGCATGACGCCAGCCGAAGCCCGCGCCTTCTATTCTATGACCAATTCGGTGCCGCACGCGGGCGCGCTGTGGTTGCAGGGCGAGGACATGGCGCGCTGGATCGCGCCTGCGGCCCGCAGCCCCGCTACCCGCGTGCTCGATGACCCGCTGCAAAGCGCCCTGCGCCTCGCGCTTGCCCGCTCCGGTGGGGCTTTGCTGGACGCGCTGCGCTCACCTGTGATGCTGCGGGCGGGATCTGCCCCTGCGGCACCTCGGCTTGCCTATGCGGATTTGGGCGCCAGTCTGGGCACGGGTTTGCTTGACTCCGTTCCGGCTTTCCCATAACGGCGCCGGTCTGTTTCGAGGTCGCAGGCCTGCGGCCACGGTGGGCGCGTGGGGGAAACCCCGGGACTGACCTGCCGGTAGCTTTTTCGAGGATGATATGAAGCGGACGTTCCAACCCAGCAATCTCGTGCGCGCCCGTCGCCACGGTTTCTTCGCACGCAAGGCGACTCCGGGTGGCCGCAAGGTGCTCCGCGCCCGCCGCAACCGCGGCCGCAAGAAGCTCTGCGCGTAACTTGTTTTTCGCAGCCCCTCCGGGCTGCGGCATCCTCGCTCACGGGGCCTGAAGGCCCCGTCGCTGCGGGCGCGCGGTCGCGCTTGCGGGCTCCCTCCGGGAGCCCGTTTTCGTTACCAGACCGAACATGATTTCCGTCATCACCAAGCGCGCGGATTTCCTTCGCGCCAACAGCGGCCTTCGCAATGCGCGGGCCGGGTTTGTGCTGTTGACCCGCCCGAATGACGGTAAGGGCATCCGCTTCGGGATCACCGTCACCAAGAAAATCGGCAATGCCGTGGTGCGCAACCGCATGAAGCGACGCTTCCGCGAATTGTTGCGTGCGGCGCTGCCGACGCAGGGCCTGCCCGATCACGATCATGTGCTGATCGGCCGGGCGGGCGGGGTGGAGCGGGACTTTCACCTGATGGCCGAGGAGCTCGCCAAGGCGCTGGAACGGGCGCGCGAAGGGCGGGGCGATCCTTCGGGCGGGCGGCGCCCACGCAAAGGTAACCGCGGCGGAGGGCGCAAATGAAGCAGGTCCTCATCCTCATCGCGCGCGGCTGGCAGCTTGGGCCGTCGCGCATTTTGCCGCCCACCTGCCGCTACTCGCCCTCGTGCAGCCAATACGCCATCGAAGCGATTGGCAAGTATGGTGCGCTCAAGGGTGGATGGATGGCATTTAAGCGGCTAATGCGCTGCCACCCTTGGGGCGGACACGGGCACGATCCCGTTCCTTAAGGGGCAAATTCTGTGGGGTCTGGAAACGGGACCGCCTTAACCCCATAATACACCTCCAATACCCTTTTAACGTCGCACACTCTCGGGGCTTACACTTGGACAATCGCAATCTTCTGCTCGCTGTCGTGCTTTCGGGCCTGCTCATTCTCGGGTGGGACGTGGGGATGCGCTACTTCTATCCCGAGGCCGCGCTTTCGGCTCAGGTCGATCCGGCCAAGCCCACGCCGACCGCCGCCACCGCCGCTCAGACGAGCACCGTGGCAGGCGCAGGTAGCCTTGGCGGGGATGCTGCGGCAGCACGCAAGGTCAACCTTGCGGCAGCGCTCGCCAGCCCCAATCGCGTCGCGATCGACACGCCGCGCCTTGCGGGGTCGATCAATCTCGTCGGCGCGCGGATCGATGACATCGTGCTGAAGGATTACCGCGAGACGGTGAAGAAGGATTCCGGCCCCGTCCGCCTGTTCGCACCCGAAGGCACGCCGGGCCAGTATTTCGCCGAGTTCGGCTTCGTTGCCGGCGGCGCGCGTCAGCCTTCGAACCTGCTGTGGCAGGCGGACGGCACCAAGCTGACGCCGACTACGCCGGTCACCCTGACCCGCACCGATGCGAACGGGATCACCTATCGAATCCAATTCGCGATCGACAAGGATTACATGATCGCCGCCACCCAGAGCGTGACCAACGCCGGGGCCAGCGCGGCGGTGGTGCAGCCCTTCGCGCTGATCAAGCGCACCAGCACCAATGCGACGATCGACCAGTATGTGTCGCACTCCGGCCCCGTCGGCGTGTTTGGCGATACGCTGTGGGACCCGCATTCCTATGACGAGCTGGCCGAACTGGGCGGCGAAAAGCCTGAAGGCGCGCCAGACTGGCTCGGCTTTACCGATCAGTACTGGCTCGCTGCGCTGGTTCCGGGCGATGGCAAGGGCAATGTCACGGTCGATGATGCGGGCTTCCGTTCGCTCGGCAGCCAGCTGTTCCGCACCGATCTGCTCTACGGCGCCACCACGGTGCCCGCAGGCGGCAGCCTGACGCAGGCAACGCGCCTCTATGCAGGGGCCAAGGACAGCCAGATTCTCGACAAGTACGAAGATGGCGGCATCACCTATTTCGGCAAGGCGATTAGCTGGGGCTGGTTCGAGATCGTCGAAAAGCCGATCCTGTGGCTGCTGCGCACGCTCAACGGGCTGGTCGGCAATTTCGGCGTGGCGATCATTCTGCTCACGGTCATCATCCGCGGGTTGATGTTCCCAGTGGCTCAGAAGCAGTTCTCCAGCATGGCGCAGATGAAAGCCGTGCAGCCCCGGATGAAAGAGATTCAGGAGCGCTTCAAGGACGACAAGCAGCGTCAGCAGCAAGAGATCATGAAGCTCTACAAGGACGAGAAGGTGAACCCGCTGGCCGGGTGTCTGCCGCTTGTCATCCAGATCCCGATCTTCTTTGCGCTCTACAAGGTGCTCGTTCTCTCGATCGAGATGCGGCACGAGCCGTTCTTCCTGTGGATCAAGGATCTGTCCGCGCCCGATCCGGCGCATATCCTCAACCTGTTCGGGATGCTGCCCTACGAAGTCCCGATGGGCTTCCTGGCGATCGGGCCACTGGCGGTGCTGCTGGGCATCACCATGTACCTGACCTTCAAGCTCAACCCGGCGGCGATGGACCCCGTGCAGCAACAGCTGTTCGCGATCATGCCGTGGATCCTGATGTTCGTGATGGCGCCGTTTGCCGCTGGTCTGCTGCTGTACTGGGTGACCTCGAACGTGCTGACACTGGCGCAGCAGAGCTATCTCTACTCCAAGCACCCGCAGCTGAAGGCGGCGACCGCGGCGGCGGACAAGAAAGACGCGGGATAGCACTGTGACCGACGAGGAAGATTACATCGCCCGCGAGGAAGCGGCATCCAGGCTCTTTTCAGGGCCGGTGGATTTCCTGCGCTCTGCGCCGCAGCTGCAATTCCTGCCCGATGCGGAGGTGCCGGAAATTGCGTTCTGCGGCCGGTCGAACGTGGGCAAATCCTCGCTGCTGAATGCGCTCACCGGGCGCAAGGCCATCGCCCGCGCTTCGGTGACGCCGGGGCGGACGCAGGAATTGAACTTCTTCGATGTCGGCCGCCCGGAGGAAGAGGGCGCGCTGCCACTGTTCCGGCTAGTCGACATGCCCGGCTACGGCTTTGCCAAGGCGCCGGTGAAGGTGGTCGACAAGTGGAAGGCGCTGGTGAACTCCTACCTGCGCGGCCGCGCGGTGCTGGCCCGCACGCTGGTGCTGGTCGATAGCCGCCACGGCATCAAGGAGGTCGACCGCGTGATGATGAAGATGCTCGACGAGGCGGCCGTGGGCTACCGCGTCGTGCTCACCAAGACCGACAAGATCAAGGCGAGCGATTTGGACAAGGTCGCCGAAGCGACCGCAGCCGAGATCCGCAAGCATGTTGCCGCCTATCCCGAGCTCCACCTCACCAGCAGCGAAAAAGGCATGGGCATCGCCGCGCTGAGAGCGGCCGTGGTGGCCGACGCGCTGGGCGAAGGGTGGATGGGGTAGAGCATCCGCGTTCGGCGGCAGGATATCTGAAGCCGGCATACAGCATTCAGGATCGTGCCCCGCCGCCGCTTATGACGGCGGCTTGATGCGTCTTTGCCTCCCCATCTTCCCGGACGCAGTTTGCCGCGCGGGCGAAAGTGCCCGTTTCAGATTTTTTCCGGCACGCCCTGTCCGCTTTCGCGATCATTTCCTGTCTTGTGGGTCAGAGGAGATGACGATGCGGCTTTTGACGATGACGATCCTGCTCGCCGGACTTTCAGCTTGCGGCGGAGTTGATGAGGCGGGAACAGAGGGCAATGCAGCCCTGATCGACCCAGCGGCTCCCAGCACAGATGCAAGCCCTGGCGAAGGCGGTAGTGAAACCATTGCTGCCACCCGAGCGCAGGTGGAGGAGGCATGGAAGTGCCGTGGGTTGATGACTGCCGCCGCCGCTGCAAAAGATGTGCTTCCCGCAAGTGAGTTGCCGGAAGAGGTATCGGGCATCACAGCGGCCATGCCCGCCTATTGGACCGACCGCGCGGGCCGCCTCAAGGCCCCGGACATGAGCGTGGCCGAAGTCGATACGCTGGTTGTCAGTTCCACAAGAATGTTGGCCACTCGCGAGGCGCTAGAGCGCGAACTGCCCAACATCCGCGCGTGTATCGCTGCGCAAGAAGGCGCATAATGCCAGCGCACCTGGATGCGATGGCCGAAGCTCAGCTTTCGGCTGAGCCAAGGCTTTAGCTGCCTAAGCCCTCTCTCCTTGCGGGAGAGGGCCCACGAGAGGGGATCGGAACAAAGCTCCGGCCCTGCCCCCTCTCAACTGCCACTAGGCAGCAAGCTGCCAAGTCTCCGTATCTCTCCCGCAAGGGGAGAGGAGGCCCGGAACCTATCACCTACATCGCGTGATGGCGGGCGATGGTCGCTTCGTCGAGTTTCAGGAAGCGCGCTGCATTGTTGTAGAGGATGTCGCGTTTCTGTTCAGCCGTGAGGAACGGCGCCTCTTTGATCACCGCGATGCCGCGCTCCATCGTTTCCGGCCAAACCATTTGGTCTGAGCCGAACATGATGCGCTTCCCAAAGCCTGCATCGACCAGCGCGCCAAGGTAGCGGTAGAACGCGGGGCGCGGCTGCGTGTAGACGATCACGCCGGTGTCGAGATAGACCTGCGGGTGCGCGTAAAGCAGTGCCAGCGTGTCATCGAGCATCGGAAAACCGGCGTGCATGACATTCACGCGCAGCTTGGGGTGGCGCACCAACACATCTTCCAGCAGCAACGGGCTAGACAGCCGCGCGCGGTAACCCATGCCCGGCATATAGGCGATGCCCGGAGGACCCGGCCCCATGTGGAGCGCCACGGGAATGTCGTTGGCTTCGGCGGCGGCCCATAGCGGCTCAAGCCGCGGGTCATCCGGAGAGATCCCTTCATATTGGAAACCGAGTTCGCCCAGCACCGCCATTCGCCCATCCTTCTTGAGCTGGCCGAGTTCCGCCGCGAAATTGTCGGGGATCGGGAGATCGGGGGTGAGGCTCGGCATCACGCGATCAGGCGCGGCAGCGACCCACGCGGACAGGATTTTGACCCGCCCGCTCACCACACCAATTACGTTACTACGCTCCATAACCTCGAGTGATCGCCGCATGACCTCTTCGGTGGTTTCCGGCGACCAGATCGGGTCAGCGCAAGGCGGGTTCTTGAAGGGTGTGATGAAGTTAGCGATCGTCGGCAGGCCGGTGTCCCAAGTCGGCATAGGGTCGATGGGAACGCACATCGCCATTGGCGGCGGCCCCTGATCGTCAGCGGCGAGCGCATGGACGTGCATGTCGATGATCGGCTCGCGCGCCTGTGCAGCCGGGGAAATCGCGATTGTCAGCGGCCATGCCAAACAACTGATCAACCTGAGAATGAAAATGCCTGCCTTCACTGTTACCCCCCCCAAACACCGCCGTCCGCTCACTGGGCAAACAGCTTGCCCATATCCTTGAACGCCTTGAACTCCAGCGCATTGCCGGATGGGTCGCGCAGGAACATCGTCGCTTGCTCGCCCGGCTGGCCTTTGAACCGGATGGTGGGTTCGATCACGAAATCCGCGCCGCCCGCGCGCAGCCGCTCAGCCAGCGCTTCCCACTCGGCCATGCCCATCACCAGCCCAAAATGCGGCACCGGCACGCCGTGGCCGTCGACATGGTTGCTCGCGCGGTCGCCGGCCTGTCCCGGTGCGAGGTGGGCGACGATCTGGTGGCCGTGGAAGTCGAAATCGATCCACTCCTCGCTCGACCGGCCCTCCGCGCAGCCCATCACACCGCCATAAAATGCGCGCGCGGCGGCAAGATCATCGACCGGGAAGGCGAGGTGGAACGGGGGCAGGGTCATGGGCGAGGGAATAGCGCGGGTGGGTGCGGCGTGCAAAAGGGTTTTCCTACTGCTCTGCGCTCTGGCAGCGCCAATGCTGCCATGCGACGCCGTCCGATCCGCTCTGCACCGCCGCCGATCACTCGCGCGCAGTTCGACTGCATGGTCGAGGCGTTTCGGCAGGGCGGGCTTTTGCGTTCTGGACCCTGTCTCCCGTGTCTCATCGTTCAGCGTCGACAGCGCCGGGATGAACGACTAGGGCAGGGGCCGGATACAGCCCGGCAAGGTGGAGCGCGCGGCGGCATGAAACTGATCATCGGCAACAAGAACTACTCAAGCTGGAGCTTGCGCGGCTGGCTCGCGGTCAAGCAATCGGGCCTGCATTTCGACGAACTCACCGTGCCGCTGCTCGGCGAAGAGTGGGATCGGATGAAGCAGGACATGGGCGAGGTGCAGCCGTCCAGCGGCAAGGTGCCGGTGCTGTGGGATGATGACGCGGTGGTGTGGGATAGCCTCGCGATCCTCGAATACTGCGCGGACAAGGTCGGGCGCGAGCGGTTCTGGCCCAAGGACGAAGCGGCGCGCGGCATGGCGCGGGCGATGGTGGCGGAAATGCACGCGGGCTATCAGGCGCTGCGCAAGGAACTGCCGATGAACATCCGCCGCCGGGTGGAGCTTCCCGGCCTGTCAGACGGCGCCAAGCATGACATCGTCCGCATCCTCGGGCTATGGGCCGAAGCGCGCGCGCGGCATGGCAGCGCGGGGCCGTATCTGTTCGGCACCTTCGGCGCTGCGGACATCTTCTATGCGCCCATCGTCACCCGTTTCGTGACCTATGGGATCGGCGTTCCCGGTTTCGCGCAGGCCTATATGCAGGCGATCTGGGAGCATGACTGGATGCGCGAATGGATCACTGCGGCCGAGCAGGAGGAATGGGTGATCGAGCAGTGGGAAGCGGCCGTATGAGGCACCTCGTCGCGGCGCTGATGGCGGTGCTGGCGCTGATGCCAACGCCCGCCAGCGCCTGGGGCTTCTACGCGCATCAGCAGACCGCGCGCATTGCCGAGGCCAATGTCATGCCCGAAGTGCGCGCCAAGATCCGCGTGCTGCTGGCCCGCGAGAAGGACCTCGGCACGCCCGAATGCCCGCTCACGACCTTGGCTGACGCCGCTGTCTGGGCCGATTGCGTGCGCGGGGAGGGCTGGCGCTGGGGCTACACCGCCGCTTGGCATTACCGCACCGCGCCGGTCTGCGAGGCCTTCAACCCCCGTGCGAACTGTTCGGGCGGCAATTGCGTCACCGCTCAGATCGCCCGCGCGCATCGCATCCTTGCCGATGAGAGCCTGCCCGCAGCCGTGCGGCTGGAGGCGCTCGCCTTCATGGTCCACTTTGCGGGTGACGTGCACATGCCGCTCCATTCGGGCGATAACGAGGATCGCGGCGGCAATGACCGCGAGGCCGATTACGGGATCGTCCCGGGCCTCAACCTGCACTGGATCTGGGACGGCCCGCTGGCCGAACGTGCGATCAGCGATCCGGCCGATCCGGTGGTGCGGCGCTACGCGCCTGTCGAGCGGGCGGAGCTGGGCGGCGGGACGCCTGATGACTGGGGCCGCGAAAGCTGGGAAATTGCGCGGAGCTTCGTCTATCCCACGGCGTTCGACAGCGAGGACGTCTGCGCAGCGCCCCTGCCGAAGAAGACGGCTCTGAGCCAGGAGGACATCGCGCGCGGCGTGCCGATCGCCAAGCGGCGGGTGCAGCAGGCAGGGGTGCGGATCGCCGATCTGCTGACCAGCGCCTTTGCGCCGGGCCCCTTGGTGGTTGAGGGCGACAGGCGCCGCTAGGTGAAGGCCTTGGCCACGAACCACGCGGCAACCGCCAGCATGGCGATGGCCAATACCCGCCGCACGCGTTGTGCGCGGGCCTCGGCCATCAGCACACCGCGCGCCTGCTCGGCACCGAACACCAGCGCGAGGTGGATGCCGGTGGCGATGCTGACGCTGATCGCCGCCATCGTCAGGCCTTGCGCAAAGCTCGGCCGCCCGCCGGGGATGAACTGCGGCATCACGGTGATGAAGAACAGCGCCGACTTGGGGTTGAGGAGGTTGATCGCAAAGCCTGCCAGCGCATGACGCTGGTCGGCATGGCGCGGGGTGGCGGTGGGCGAGCTCTCGCCTGCATCCCGCCATGCCTCCCCCGCCAGCCACGCCATCATCGCCGCCGCCAGCAGCGAGACGGCCTGCGAGAGCGCCGGGCCTTGGGCGAGGATGATGCTCGCCGCGAGCACGCTGAGCGCGGCATTGGCGCTGAGGCCCAGCGCAATGCCGATGATTGCGCCAAGTCCAGCGCGTCGCCCTTCGGCCAGCGTCAGCGTGACCAGCCAGCCCATGTTGGGGCCGGGGGTCAGCTCGATCAGCAACACCGCTAGGGCAAACCCGGCAAGATCGATCACGGTAGGCGCTGGGTCTCGTAACGGGTGCCATCCTTGTGGGCGTAGCCTTCGGCGTCGAACACCATGTCGATGTCGGAGTACGCGCCGCTGTCGTCCTCGCGCCCTCCAGCGCTGATGGCGACGAAGACACACGGGCGGTCCGAGCGGTTGTGCAAGTGGTGCCCATTGGCCTCGCCTGCCGGGAAGGCGAGGATATCGCCCGGGCCCACCGGGGTCTCGCCGGAATCGTCGATCAGCACCGCCTCGCCCGACAGCATCACCACCAGCTCGTCCTGCCCGCGGTGCCAGTGACGCTGCGAGGAGAAGGCGCCCGGCAACAGCGTCACATGGCTCGCCCCCATCAAGGTCAGTCCCGCTGGCGGGCCGAGGCGGCGATACCAACGCCCCTCGACCGCAGCATCGTAGGGCGGGGGATAGCCGGTCACGTTGGTCTGGGGAATGGCGGCACAATCGAGCTTGGGCATTCGCGGCAACTCCTGCTAGGCCTGCCAAGATGCTTGACGTAGCCGACCTTGCCAAGCGCCTGATCGCCGCGCCTTCCGTGACGCCCGCGACCGGCGCGGTGTTTGATGAACTGGAAGCGATGCTTACGCCCCTGGGGTTCGCCGTCCACCGCTTTGTGCGGGGCGGTGGGCCGGAAGGGAGCGACGAGGCGCCGGTCGAGAACCTGTTCGCGCTGCGGGCCGGGCCCGAGGGTTCGCGCCACATCGCCTTCGCCGGACACCTCGATGTCGTGCCGCCGGGGGAGGGCTGGGCGTCCGATCCCTTCGTGCCGGTCGAACGCGGCGAATTGCTCCACGGGCGCGGCGCGGTCGACATGAAGGGCGCAATCGCCGCGATGGTCGCCGCTGTTGCCGAGGTTCCGCCCGAGGCTGGCACGATCAGCTTCATCATCACCGGCGACGAGGAAGGCCCCGCGCTCCACGGCACGCGCGCGCTGATCGATTACATGCACGCTGAGGCTATCCTGCCCGACCTCTGCCTTGTCGGTGAGCCCACCAGCGTCAACCGTCTGGGCGATATGGTGAAGATCGGGCGGCGCGGTTCGGTCAATATCTTCATTGATGTCGATGGCACGCAGGGCCATGTCGCCTATCCGCATCTGGCCGATAATCCGCTGCCCAAGCTGGTCGCGATCCTGGCCGAGCTGGACTCGCTGACGCTGGATACCGGGACCAAGTGGTTCCAGCCGAGCAACCTCGAAATCACTGACATCAATGTCGGCAACCGTGCGCATAATGTCATTCCGGCAGCGGGGGCGGCGCGCATCTCGATCCGCTTCAACGACCTGCACACCGGCAAGAGCCTGTCCGATCGGGTCTGCGCCATCGCCGAAAAGCACGGCGGACGCGCGCGCCCCGTCATCTCCGGTGAGCCATTCCTGACCGAGCCCGGGGCATTTTCAAAGCTGGTTGCAGACGCGGTCGAGGCCGAGACCGGCATCGCCCCGGAACTCAGCACCACCGGCGGCACATCGGATGCGCGGTTCCTGCGCGCTGTGTGCCCGGTGATCGAATTCGGCCTGTGCAACGCGACGATGCACAAGCGTGACGAGGCGGTGGCGATCCCCGATCTTGCCGTGCTCGCGCGGATCTATGCCCGCATCGCGCGCGCTGCGCTGGCGCTGGGCGAGGAGTTGAAGGAGTAACATTGTGTCGGTGTGGTTTCGGGTACCCCTGTGGCAGCGGGTGATTGCTGCCCTGATCCTCGGCATCATTGTCGGGCGATTGTGGGGGCCTGAAGCGGAAAGCATCAAGATCGTCGGCGATGTCTTCATCGCCTTCATCAAGATGCTGGTTGTGCCGTTGATCTTCTTCAGCCTCGTCGCCGGTGTGGCGAGCATCGGCGATCTGAGAAAGCTCGGCGCGGTCGGCTGGCGGGCGATGCTGCTGTTCGTGGTGACCGGGCAGATGTCGGTCTGGCTGGGGCTGGCGCTGGGCACGCTGGCCGGCCCCGGCATCGGCGTCGATACCTCGGGCATCGACATGGGCACCGCGCCTCCGCCCAACGAGACAACCTGGCGCGAGATGGTGCTCGGCATGATCCCGCAAAGCCCAGTGCAGGTGATGGCCGATGTCAACGTGCTGCCGCTGATCGTCTTCTCGCTGCTGATCGGCATCGGCATCCTGATGGCGAAGGAAGAGGGCCTCCCCGCGCTGCGCATCTTCGAGAGCGGATCCGTGGTGATGCAGAAGGTCACCATGATCGTGATGGAACTGACCCCCTTCGGCGTCTTTGCGCTGATGGCGTGGGTCGCGGGCACGCTCGGCTTCGATGCGCTGGCGGCGCTCGGCAAGCTGGTGTTCCTCAACTATCTCGGCTGCGCGCTCATCATCGTGCTGATCTATGGCGGGATGATCAAGCTGGTCGCGCGCCAGCAGATCACGGGCTTCTTCCGCGGAATGGTCGATGCAATGGCGGTGAGCTTTTCCACTGCCAGCTCGAATGCGACCCTGCCGGTGACGCTGCGCTGCGCGGAGCGCAATTTGGGCGTTTCCAGTTCGGTCGCCAGCTTCGTCATCAGCCTGGGCGCGACGATCAACATGAACGGCACGGCGATGTATCTCGGCCTTGCCACGCTGTTCGGGGCGCAGATCTTCGGGGTCGACCTGTCGTGGGGCGACTATGGCATGATCGCGCTGCTCGGCACGCTGGGCGCGGTGGGCGCGGCGGGGATTCCGGGGGCGGGTCTCATCATGATGGCGCTGGTGTTCGGCGCGGTCGATGTGCCGCTGGAAACGATCGCCTTCGTCGCCGGTGTCGACCGGATCATGGACATGATGCGCACCACCACCAACGTCACCGGCGATGCCGCCGTCGCCGTAACCGTGGCCAGCTTGACGGGCGAGATTGACACGGCCGAGTTGGTCAGCGCAGACGACGTGTAAGCAGGGATTCCGCGGGGTCGCGGCTGCGATTCAACGGGAACCGGCGGCATATGGATCGCAAGCTTACTCTCTACATCCTCGTCGGCATGGTGCTGGGCGTGATCGTCGGCCAGATGCTCAACCAGATGGTGGATGCAGCCGTGATCAAGGAATCGATCGCGCCGTGGTTCAAGCTGTTGAGCGACATCTTCCTCAACCTCATCAAGATGCTGGTCGCGCCGCTGGTGCTCTCGACCATCGTGGTCGGGATCGCGCATATGGGCGATAGCGCCGCGCTGGGCCGCATCGGGGTTCGCGCGCTGACGTGGTTCATTACCGCCAGTCTCATCTCGATCGGTCTGGGCCTGGTGCTGGTCAATCTGTTCCAGCCCGGCATCGGCGCACCGATCCCCGACGTCGCGGAAGCCGCTGCTTCGGTAGGCGAGGTCAAGGAGCTGAAGGCGACCGACTTCATCCTTTCGATCTTCCCCAAGAACGCGGTCGAGGCGCTGGCGACCAACAATATCCTGCAAATCCTGGTCTTCTCGATCTTCGCTGGTGTGGCCCTGTCGGCCATCGGCGAGCGCGGGAAAGCGCTGGTCAAGGGCGCGGATGCTCTCGCCGAGATGATGCTTCAAGTTACCGGCTATGTGATGCGCTATGCGCCGGTTGCGGTCTTCGGCGCGCTCGCCAACGTGGTCGCGGCGAGCGGGCTGGCGATCCTTGGCACCTATCTGACCCTGCTGGTCGAGTTCTATTTCTCGCTGCTGCTCTTGTGGGTGATCCTGCTCGGCGCGGGCGCGGTGTTCCTCGGCCGGCGCATATGGGCGCTGATCCGCTACATTCGCCAACCGCTGTTGATCGCCTTTTCGACGGCGTCATCCGAAGCTGCGCTGCCCAAGCTGTTCGAACAGCTCGACCGCTTCGGTGTGCCGCGCCGGATTTCCGGCTTCATGCTGCCGCTGGGGTACTCGTTCAATCTCGATGGCTCGATGATGTACATGAGCTTTGCGACGCTGTTCATCGCGCAGGCTTATGGAATCGACCTCAGCATCGGCACGCAGATCATGATTCTGCTGACGCTGATGATCTCGTCCAAGGGCATCGCTGCTGTCCCGCGCGCGTCGCTGGTGGTCATCACCGGAACGCTCGCGATGTTCGGCCTGCCGGTTGAAGGCGTCGCAATCATCCTCGCCATCGATCAATTCCTCGACATGGGCCGCACCGCTACCAACGTCGTCGGCAATGCCGTGGCGACTGCGGTGATCACCAAGTGGGAAGGGATGCTGGAGGTGGAAGAACCAGACTACGTCGACCACCCCCATGCGCCTGCCCACACGGCTGCCGATGGGCGCGCAGGGCTGGAATTGGACGAAAGCAATTTCGAAGAGGGCAAGCGCTGAAGCGGCGCCCGCGCCCTCAGTCCTTGCTTGTCTTCACATACTCGACCGGCACGAACTCGCCCAGCGAGCATCCCGCGCCGCGCTGAGGAACGCCGCCGATGTTGGTGAGGCTGTAGACGATCTGTTGGGTGCACAGCTGGTTGACCGAGGTTTCGTAAGTGATCGCGCGGTCCCAGCCGAGGCCGGGGCAGCGGTTCTTCAAGGTGCTGCGATAGACCTTACCGCCGTTCATCTCGAAATCGATCACCTGGTCTGTGCGCACCACGGTGGCGCGTACCTGCGATCGGTCGATGCAGTTCTGCCCGGCACCCAGCACCTTCACCGCAGGCGTGCGCGCCGCATCGGCATCGGCACGGGCGGCGGGATCGGTCGGCGCGCAGGCGGTGAGGATCAGGGGGAGCGGAGCAAGCGCGAGACAGCGTGACAGCATGGCAGGATTCTCCAATGGGCGAGGGCATTTTCGCCCCCATGCTTGAACCGCGGCTTAATCCGAGTTGGGTTCAAGCGCCACGCGCCCCTTCGGCGGCTCCATCACCTTCTTTCGGAAGCTGCACAAATCGGCCACCTTGCAGCGCCAGCACTCGGGCGTCCGCGCCTTGCAGACATAGCGCCCGTGCAAAATCATCCAGTGGTGCGAATCGCGGCGGAAGGGTTGGGGCACACGTTTTTCGAGCTTCGCCTCGACATGATCCGGGGTCTTGCCCTTGGCCATGCCGGTGCGGTTGCCGAGGCGGAAGATGTGGGTGTCGACCGCGAAGGTCTCCTGCCCAAACCAGCAATTGAGCACCACGTTCGCGGTTTTGCGCCCGACACCGGGGAGCCGCACCAGCGCCTCGCGCGTATCGGGCACCTCACCGCCATGTTCATCGACGAGGATTTGGCTGAGCGCGATCACGTTCTTGGCCTTGGAGTTGAACAGGCCGATGGTCTTGATGTGCTCCTTCAGGCCGTCTTCACCGAGATCGAGCATCTGCTGCGGCGTTTGCACCTTGGCGAACAGCGCGCGGGTCGCCTTGTTTACGCCGACATCGGTCGCCTGCGCGCTCAATGCCACAGCAACGAGCAGCTGATAGGCATTGCCATATTCCAGCTCGGTCTGAGGCGAGGGGTTATCCTCGGCCAGTCGGCGGAAGAATTCGAAGATCTGGTCTTTGGTCATTCAGCGGCCTTGGGATGTGCTGCCTTCCACTCCATCGCCATAAGCGCGCGCTTTTCAACCGAGGGGTGAGTGTAGAACAGCGCTTCTTCCAACGCGCTCGGGCGCGGGTAGCGGTATTCGGCGGTCTTCACCAAGGCGGTGGCGAGCGCATCCGGCTCGTTCACGGTCATCAGCGAATATTGGTCTGACTCGGTCTCGCCCACGCGGGTGAGCGTGTTGGTGAGCGGGGTGACGAGCAGCCCCAACACCGATCCCACCACCGCAAATACCGGCAGTCCGCGCGGTTCATCCAGCCGGGCGTCACTCCCAAGCCATCGTGCGGCGGGGGCGAAGAGGCGGCCCAGCAGGAAGAAGAACGCCATCGCCAGCAGCGGGAAGATCACCGCATAGCGCCACACATGGCCAAGCTTGTAATGCCCGGCCTCGTGCCCGGTGACGGCGCGCACTTCGGCAATCGAGGCCTGTTTGAGCGCAACGTCCGAAATCGCGATCCGGGCGGAGGGGCCAATGCCGGAGACATTGGCGGTAAAGCGATCGGATTGGCGCGAGCCATCATACATGAAGATGCGGTCATGCGGGATGCCGACATCATCCGCGATTGCCTCCAGCGCGGTGCGCACCTCGCCCGCTGGGACCGGCTTGTATTCGTTGAACAGCGGCTCGATCAGGGGCGGCCCGGCGAGGAGCGCCAGCAGCGTCACCACGCCCGCCAGCCCGCCGCTCCACAGCCACCAGCGCTGGCCAGTGCGGCGGATCAGGGCATAGACCCCGACAAGGAACAGCCCGCCCAGCACCGTCCCAATCAATTCCCCGATCGCCATCTGACCAAGGAAATCGCCGAGCGGCTGGCTGGAAAGACCATAGGACCGCTCACGGTACCAATCGGTGTAGATGGTCCAGGGCAAGGCGATGATCGTCGAGATCAACAGGAAGGCGGCGCTGACGGTGAAGGTCGAAAGCGACAGGCGCCGCCCCTCCATCCGCGCGGCGATCCGGTCGAGCAGCTTGAGGCGCACCATGATGACAGCCACCAGCAGCGAGACGCCGACATTCAGCAGCAGCAGCCAGTGGTTGCCGGTGGTGTAGGCCTGCGCCTGCGCGAGCGCGTCTGGCCCCAGGCTGTCGACCAGCCGCGCGGCCTGTTGCGCGGGAGTGAGGGTGGTGGACATGAAGATGATCGCTCCCCTGTGGATCTATGTGTATTATTCCGGCAATACACCTGGCGCCATGCCCGTCAAGGCTCAGAGCCCAAGCACATCGTTCATGGTGTAGCGCCCGGCGCTCTGCCCCGTGAGCCACGCGCCCGCGCGCACCGCTCCGCGCGCAAAGATCATGCGGTTTTCAGCCGAGTGAGAGAGGGTCAGGCGCTCTTCTGAACCCGCGAAGATCACCGAATGCTCGCCCGCCACCGTGCCGCCGCGTAAGGTGGCGAACCCGATCGCGCCCTCGGTCCGCGCGCCTGTCATCCCGTGGCGACCGCTTTCCATGTTGTCGCTGAGCACGATCCCGCGCCCTGCCGCCGCCGCCTCGCCCAGCAGCTTGGCAGTGCCAGACGGTGCGTCGACCTTCATGCGGTGGTGCATCTCCAGCACTTCGATATCCCAGTCCGGCCCGAGCCGCGCGGCGGCCTCGCGCACCAGATGCGCCATCAGCGTCACGCCCAATGAGAAGTTGCCCGATTGCAGCACCGGCACAGCCCGCGCGGCTTCGGCAAGCATGACGAAATGTTGCTCTTCAAGGCCGGTGGTGCCCACGACAATCGGCTTGCCCGCCACCCGCGCCGCGCCGAGATTCGCCGCCAGCGCCTCTGGTGCGGAGAAGTCGACCAGCACGTCGCATTGGTTTGCGTGGGGCCCGATGCTACCCCCGGCATCCACGCCCACGCACAGCACATGGCCTGCATCGGCAATCGCTGCTTCGAGCGCTTGCCCCATCCTGCCCTTGTGCCCGATCACCCCGAATTGCAGCATCTCTTACCCCTACTTCGTCATGCTGAACTTGTTTCAGCATCCATCCCGCGTCTAGGTGGAACCTGAGCTCGTTGAGCGATGGACCCTGAAACAAGTTCAGGGTGACGACAAGGGAAAGACATGGCGACAACCCGCAGCATCGTCATCCTCACCGGCGCAGGGATTTCGGCCGAGAGCGGGATCGACACCTTTCGGTCGGCAGGCGGGCTGTGGGAACAGCACCGGGTGGAGGACGTCGCCACGCCCGAGGGCTTCGCGCGCAACCCCAATCTCGTGCTCAATTTCTACGACATACGCCGCGCGGCGCTCGCCAATGTCGCGCCCAACCCCGCGCACATGGCGCTCGCGCGGCTGGAGCGGGAATTTGCCGGAGAGCTGCTGCTGATTACCCAGAACGTCGATGACCTGCACGAACGCGGCGGTTCGGCGCGGGTGCTGCATATGCACGGGGAATTGAAGAGCGCGCTGTGCCAGTCCTGCGAGACCCGCTCGCCGTGGCATGGCACCATGATCGAGCGGCCGCCATGCCCCGTCTGCCGCGCGCCGACCCTGCGCCCCGATGTCGTGTGGTTCGGCGAGATGCCCTACCAGATGGGCCGGATCTATCAGGCGATCGAGACCTGCGATCTGTTCGTCAGCATCGGCACTTCGGGCGCGGTCTATCCAGCAGCGGGCTTTGTTCAGGAAGCGCGGGCGGCAGGCGCGCGCACGCTCGAGCTCAATCTCGAGCCGAGCGAGGGCTCGCGGATGTTCCACGAAACGCGCCTTGGCCCGGCAAGCCTGGTGGTGCCAGCGTGGGTCGAGGAGGTTTTGCAATGACCGTGCACGAGGGCACATGCCACTGCGGCGCGATCTCTTTGCAGCTGCGCGATCAGCCAACCGGTGTGAGCGAATGCAACTGCTCGATCTGTCGCCGGATAGCTGGCCTCTGGCATTATTGCCGGCCTGAAGTTGTAACGATCACAGGAGACGCGATCGGCTATTCCCATGGAGATCGCACGCTCACGACGTGGCATTGCGGTGTCTGTGGATGCACCACACACTGGACTGCAATCGATCCGGCATATCGCAAAATGGGCGTCAATCTAAGGATGTTCGATCACGCGCTATGGCAGGGCCTGCCCCGGACGTTGGTCGACGGGGCCAGCTTTTAGCCGCAGCCCTTGCAGGTCGGGTCTTTCGCGATCCGGATCGTCCGCATTCCCGGCTCAAGCCCGTCGAGGATGTGCAGCTTGCCCCAGCCCGGATCGCCCAACCCGCTCACGCCTGCCAGCAGCACCTTGACCGCTTGGAGTGCCGCGAAGGTGCCCACCCAGCCTGCCATTGCGCCGAGCATCCCGTCATCCGCGCAGGTGTCGCAATCCTCGGCATCGAAGGCATCGCCGACGAAGCAGCGGTAGCAAGCCGCGCCGGGCAAGTGGCCCGCGAAGGCGGCGACCTGACCCTGAAACCGGCCCACGGCGGCGGACAGCAGCGGAATGCCCGCCGCGACGCAGGCGTCCGAAACGGCGAGGCGCGTCGCGAAATTGTCGGTGCCGTCGAGCACCACGTCGGCGCCTGTGATCAGGCTGGCGGCGTTATCAGCCGTGATCCGCGCGTCGGACACATCGACGCTCAACGAATCGTCGAAATTGGCAAGCCAGCGCCGGGCCGAGACCGCCTTACCGTAACCGACATCGCGCGTGGTGAAGATAGTCTGGCGCTGGAGGTTCGAGACATCGACCACGTCATTATCGACGAGCGCTAGGTGCCCGATCCCGCTCGCTGCGAGATATTGCAGCGCGGGGCTTCCGATCCCGCCGAGCCCGATCACCGCGACCCGCGCCGCCGCGAGCCGCACCTGTCCCGCACCGCCGACTTCGGGCAGCACGATATGCCGGGCAAAACGGTCAAGCCGGGCGGATGACAGGCTCATGACTTGTCATCCAGTGCGCGACGCTCGGACTTGAATGCGCCAATGCCGTGCCACCACAGGAAGCCGATCACGCCGCCCTTGGTCGGCTGGAGCGTGACGAGCAGCATGACGATCGCCACCGGCAGAATGATCGCCAGTGTCAGCCAAGCGCTCATCCCGAAGGTCCCGATCATCGCGATCACCACCGGGGCGAGCAGGTGGCCGACCACGAAGATACCGATATAGGCGGGAAAATCGTCGGCCTGCTGGACCGACCAGTCCTGCCGGCAGTGCGGACAGCGGTCGACGGGCTTGAGCCATTTGCGGAACAGCGCCGCTTCCCCGCAGCGCGGGCACTTGCCGCGCAGTCCTCGCACCAGTGCGGAAACCCAGCCCTTGGGCAGGTCGATCAGGTCGGGAGAAAGGCGCTGAGAAGGCATGGACAGGTGTTTACAACCTGTGCACCGCCTGTCGACAGCTCTATGGACAGGCCTGTCGAAAGTGCAGTGCAAAGACGGGGCAGTTTATGGTCGAATTGACCTTCGCGACCTCAGCTCTCCAACTGACGCAGCAGGCTCCTCACATCGCCATCCATGTCGGCATCACGCTGGCGCAGGTCTTCGATCAGGCGCACCGCGTGGATCACGGTCGAATGGTCACGCCCGCCGAACTTCCGCCCAATTTCGGGGTAGCTGCGCGGGGTGAGCACCTTCGAGAGATACATCGCCACCTGCCGCGGCCGCACCACTGCGCGGGCGCGGCGCTTGCTGCTCATTTCCGACCGGTCGATGCGGTAGAACTGGCAGACGGTGCGCTGAATCTCGTCGATGGTGATCCGGCGACGGTTGGCCGAGAGGATATCGGTCAGCTGCTCTTCGGCGAGCTGCAACGACACATCCTGCCCGGTCAGCTGGGCATAGGCGATCAGCTTGTTGAGGCCGCCCACCAGCTCGCGGATGTTGCGGGTGATGGTGCGCGCGAGGAAATCGACCACATCTTCGGGCACATTCAGCGGAGCAAAGCGGGTCAGCTTGGAGACAAGGATCTTCTTGCGCAGCTCGATATCGGCGGGCTGGATGTCAGCCACCAGACCCATCGACAGGCGCGATAGCAAGCGCGGCTCGACCCCGTCCAGCGCCTGCGGGGCGCGGTCAGCGGCGAAGACCAGACGCTTGCCCTCGGCCAAGAGAGCATCGATCGTGTAGAGCAGTTCTTCCTGCGCGCTCGCCTTGCCGATGATGAACTGGATGTCGTCGACCAGCAGCAGATCGAAGCTGCGCAGCCGCGCCTTGAATTCGATCGTCTGGCTCGACTTCAGCGCTTGGACGAATTCGACCATGAACCGCTCGGCCGAGCAATAGAAGATGCGCGCGCGGGGATGGGTCTGGAGGTAAGCATGGCCGATCGCGTGCAGCAGGTGGGTTTTGCCCTGACCGGTCGCCGCCTTGAGGTACAGCGGCGAAAACTGCGGCTGTTCCAGGGCCGCCATCCGCTGCGCCGCGTTGCAGGCGAGGATGTTAGCCTCACCCGTGACGAAGGCGGCGAAGGTCAGCGACGGATCAAGCCCGACCGAAGAGGTGAAGTTCGCATCGCCCATCGCGCCGGCGGCCAGTGCAATTGCGCTCGCACCGTCATTGGCGGGGCGGCGACCATCGTCGAGACGCAGGTCGGGCAGCTGGCGGCGGCCGGGGTGGACCACAATATTGACCTTGCGCACTTCGCTGCGCGCAATGCTCCAGGCGAGCTGAAGGCGGTCATGGAAGCGGTCACGCACCCAGTTGGCTGAAAATTCGGTCGGAAGGTAAAGATCGAGAGCGCCCGTCTCGCGGTTCAGTGCGCCAAGCTGGATCGGCTTGATCCATTGGCTGTGCAGCTGGTGGCCCAGATCCTTGCGCAAGCCCTGACTGATATCGGACCAATCTGCGGCGAGATTTACAGCTTCGGAATCTTCCATCAGATGTTCATCGGCCTGGCGGCCACCCGTCCGCGCCTTGTCAGTCCTGTGCACAAGCTCTTCCCCAATTCAACCTTAGCCTGCTGAGCCGTGTGGCTCACAGACCTTTTCATCCCGATGCGACAGGCTTAACCTTCCCAGCCCCGGAATCGAGGATTCCGGAGTTCCCCCCTGTCGGCCAAGTTGTAAAAGCACCCGGGCTGTCCCGCGCCGGGTGGAACTGATCTAAAGAACTCTGCGGCCTTTTGCGCAAGCGAGGACTTTTAAAAAAAGTGAAATAATCCTGTTGACTCACCGCTGACCCGCAGACTTGCGTTGAAGTGCCTGTCTTTTCTACGAAATCACGAAACCCAACCCGCGAATCGTGATGAATCCTGACATTTCTGTCATCGGGACGGTTGCGTTTGTCGCAAACGAAACGGGCCGCGCTCATTGAGCGCGGCCCGATCGGTTTGCGAGGCCCCGGCATCCCGTCTTTCATGCCGCAGCATGAAAGGCGAAAGCGCGACGAATCGAATCAGAGAGTGGCGACTCGGCGCGTCAGGCGCGAGAGCTTGCGGGCCACGGTATTCTTGTGCAGCACGCCGCGTGCTACGCCGCGGGCCATTTCCGGCTGAGCCGCCTTGAGAGCAACGGCAGCTGCTTCCTTGTCACCCGCTTCACAGGCCGATTCGACCTTCTTGATGAAGCTGCGGATGCGGCTGATGCGCGCACCGTTGATTTCGGCGCGGGCGGTGTTGCGACGGATGCGCTTCTTGGCTTGCGGCGTGTTTGCCATAATTCGTGTCTGTCTCGCGTTTGGTTCAGGCCGCTTGAGGCAGCCGAGAAATTGATGACGGTTTGCTCGAAAACGGGCGAGCGGACGCATGGCCCAACCGCCGGAAAGCAGCGCGCATAGTCAGAACTGCTCCGAAGGTCAACGATTCTCCCTTACTTCTGGCACACTGGGCAGAACCAGGTGCTGCGTCCGCCTTGGGCGATCCGTTCAATCACCCCGCCATCATCGCGGCGGCATGGCTGGCCGTCACGTCCATAAACATCGAAGGAGCTGGCGAAATAGCCAAGCTCGCCGCTCGGCGCGGCATAGTCACGCAAGGTCGAGCCGCCGTCGCGGATCGAAGCTTCGAGCACCGCGACGATCGCGGGCACCAGTCGAGCCAGCTGGGCCTGCGTCACCTTGCCCGCCTGTTTGGTGGGATGGATGCCGGAGCGCCACAGCGCCTCGCAGACATAGATATTGCCGAGCCCCGCCACGATCCGCTGATCGAGCAGGCACAGCTTGATCGACTGGGTCTTGCCCTTCAGCGCTGCCTTCAGATGACCAACACTCAGCCCCGGCCCCAGTGGCTCCGGCCCGAGCGCGGCGAATTGTGGCCAGACGTCCAGCGCGCCGGTCTCCACCAGATCGACCGAGCCGAATCGGCGCGGATCGCACAGGGCGAAACTGTGGTGCGCGGTCTCCAGCAGCAGGTGATCGTGCGTTTCAGGCGTTTCCGGGTCGATCCGCCAGCGCCCGCTCATGCCGAGATGGAAGATCATCGTCGCCCCGCGATCAAGATGCATCAACCCGTATTTGGCGCGGCGCGAGAGCGTGCTGACCGTGGCACCGGTCATCACTTGGACCAGATCGGCGGGGAAAGGGCGGCGCAGATCGGCGCGGTTCAAGACGACGCGCGTGATCCGCTCGCCTTCGAGGAACTTTGCAAGGCCGCGGACGGTTGTTTCTACTTCGGGGAGCTCAGGCATTTGGCCTCCCTCTAACACCCTTTGCGCGGGCGGCAATTGTCTCTAGGGAGCCGGGCATGACACAGAGCACTGACGACACCGTCTCCTTCGGCTACACCCAGGTCACTCCGGAAGAAAAGACCCGCAAGGTCGGCGAGGTCTTTTCCAGCGTCGCGCGCAAATACGACATCATGAACGATGCCATGTCGGGCGGGATGCACCGGCTGTGGAAGGACCGCTTCGTGAAGCGGGTCAAGCCGCAGCCGGGCGAACAGATCCTCGACATGGCGGGTGGCACCGGCGACATCGCGTTCCGCATGGCGGCGCGCGGGGCGCACATCACGGTCGCCGACATCAATCAGGACATGCTTGACGTGGGCGCCGAGCGTGCGCTGGAACGCGGATTTGATGAAGAGGACGGCAGCCTCGTGTTCACCTGTCAGAACGCTGAAAGCGTGAGCTTCGCGTCGAACACCTTCGATGCCTACACCATCGCATTCGGCATCCGCAACGTGACCCACATTGACCGCGCGCTGGCCGAAGCCCTGCGTGTGCTGCGTCCGGGTGGGCGGTTCTTCTGCCTTGAATTCTCGACCGTCGAATGGGCGGGGCTGAAAGAGGCCTACGATATCTATTCTGAACACCTCTTGCCGCGCATGGGGCAGGCGATCGCCGGGGACGCGGATTCCTACCGCTATCTCGCCGAATCGATCCGCAAGTTCCCCCCGATGCCCGCGTTCGAACAGATGATCCGCAGCGCGGGCTTTGCGAACACCAAGGTCGAACCGATCATGGGCGGGCTGGTGGCGATCCATTCGGGGTGGAAGATCTAGGGACGTGACCACCTCTGCCGTCCACCTGATCCGCCTCGCCCGCTGGGGCGTGACGCTGGCCCGCCGCCGCGCGCTGGTGGGGATCGAGAATGATCCCAATGCGCCGGTCGCCCTGCGCCAGTTGGTGCGGCTCGCGCGGTTGGCGACGCTCACGGGCAAGAACGGCCCGCGCGATTATGCCGGGGCGTTCCGGGCGATCGGGCCTGCAGCGATCAAGCTGGGGCAATCGCTTGCCACTCGCCCTGATCTGGTGGGCGAGGAAGCGGCGAACAACCTGCTAAGCCTTCAAGACAGCCTGCCGCCGGTGCCGTTTTCGCAGATCAAGGCGGCGATTGAATCGAGCTTTGGACAGCCGATCGAGAAGCTGTTCAGCGAAATCGACCCGGAACCCGTCGGCGCGGCGTCGATTGCGCAGGTCCACAAGGCCGTCACCACCGAGGGCCGCAAGGTCGCGGTCAAGGTGCTGCGGCCGGGTATCCGCGAGAAATTCGCCCGCGATATCACCACCTATGAATGGGCAGCAGCCCATGTCGAGGCGATGGGCGGGGAGTTCTCGCGCCTGCGTCCGCGCCTCACCATCGCCAATTTCAAGCGCTGGACCAATTCCGAGCTCGACCTGCGGCGCGAAGCGGCATCGGCCTCCGAACTCGCCGAGCAGATGGCGGGCGTTTCCGGCTACCGTATCCCCGGCATCGACTGGGATCGCACCAATGGCCGGGTGATGACCATCGAATGGATCGACGGGATCAAGATCAGCCGCGTCGATGAACTGCGGACGCGCGGGCACGATTTCGCTGCGCTGTCGGAAAAGCTGGTGATCAGCTTCCTCACCCAGGCGATCAGCGCCGGCTTCTTTCATGCCGACATGCATCAGGGCAACCTGTTCGTGGAGGATGACGGCACCATCGTCGCGATCGATTTCGGGATCATGGGCCGGATCGACCGGCGCGCGCGTCAGTGGCTGGCCGAGATCCTCTACGGGTTGACCACCGGCAATTACCAGCGCGTCGCCGAAATCCATTTCGAGGCGCAATACGTGCCCAGCTATCACTCGGTCGGCGAATTCGCGACCGCGCTGCGTGCGGTGGGTGAGCCGATGCGCGGCAAGCCGGTGAAGGAACTGAGCGTCGGCCAGATGCTCGACGGCTTGTTCGCAATCACGCGCGACTTCGACATGCAAACCCAGCCGCACCTGCTGTTGCTGCAAAAAACGATGGTGATGGTCGAAGGCATCGCCACGCAACTGAATCCCGACATCAACATGTGGGACACCGCCGCGCCTTATGTGCGCAGCTGGATCCGCGACGAGCTCGGCCCGGAAGCGGCGCTGGCGGATCGGCTGAAGACCGACGCGGAAACCCTGTTCCGCCTCCCCGGCCTGATCCGGCGGCTGGAAGAGAAATACCCGCCCAAGGGCGGCGCGCCCGAAACCCCGCCGCTGCCGCATATCCCGCTCATTACCGACAAGCGTGAGGGCCGTGGCTGGCTCGGCTACGTCCTTTCGGGCCTCGCGGGCGCGGGCGCTCTGTGGGGGGCAATGGCGCTCGGCTGGATCGGATGAGGCTGGACGCCCGCCCATCGCTCACGGAGCGGTGGGACGCGCTTGGCCGTCCGTTCGCGCACCGGCCGCGCTGGGCTGCGGCGCTGGTGCTGGCGCTGCTGGCCGCCGCGATAGGTTGGAGCGCATTGGCGACTGCGCCGGGTGATCAGCCTGAACGCGCGTCCGTCGCCGCGGCGCCTGCCACAAGCCCGAATCCGGACGATCCTGCCAAAGGCGATATGGCGCTCTACGCCCGCATCGCCTCGCGCGTGACTGCGGGTGAGGGCTATTACTCGGCCGCCTTGGACGAGCAGCGCGCCAGCCATTACCCGACCCGTCCCTTTGTCGCGGTACGCCTGCCGACGCTGGCAATGCTGCAAGCTGTGATCGGGGTGGATGGGGTTCGCTATGCGCAGCTGGCGTTGGTGCTGGCGTGCCTGTGGGTGCTCAATCGCCGGGCATCGCCGCTCACCGCGTGGCCCGAGCGGCTGGGGGCGAGCGTGCTGCTGGCGCTGGGCGGGGCGGCGGCGCTGAACCCGGTCGCAGGGTTGGACCATGATTTTTCCGCGGGCCTATGCCTGACACTGGCGCTGCTGCTGTATCGCCGGAACCGCTGGTGGCCTGCATTGCTGGTGGCCGCATTGGCGCTGGCTCTGCGCGAATTGGCAGCGCCGTTCGTGCTCCTGTGGCTTGCCCTCGCGCTGGCAGAGCAACGTTGGCACGAGGCAGGTGCGGTGGCGGCGCTGCTGGGGTTGTTTGCGGGCGGGATGGCGCTGCATTTCGCCGCCGTCGAAGCCGGAAGATTGCCGGGCGATCTGGCCTCGCAGGGGTGGAACGCGCTGGCGGGCTATCGCCTCCCCCTGACTGCTTTGACGCATCTCACTGGACTGCGCCTCTTGCCTGTCAGCATCGCGGCACCTCTGGCAATCCTGCCGCTGATCGGCTGGGCCGCAATTGGCGGGCGGATCGGGATGTTTGCGGTGCTGTGGTTCGCCGGCCTCGCCACAATGATGGCGCTGTTTGCCCGGCCGGAGAATTTCTACTGGGTACAATTGGCGTTACCGGCCTATGGCATCGGTCTCGCTTTTGCCCCGCGCGGGCTATTTGAACTTTTCCAAAGCACGGCGGGGCGGGCATCAAGGCAAACTTAACCAAGCTTTGCGAAGGGTGTTGCGTGCATTATGGCTGGCACCCTACAGCGAGGCGCGAGAGGCAAGAGGCAAGATGAGCACACAGGAGGCGAAAGCGGGCAAACACCCTCGCATCCTGCTGGTCGTGGGCGGCGGGATCGCGGCCTACAAGGCCTGCGAACTGGTGCGTCTGATCCGCAAGGGCGGCGGCGATGTCACCTGCGTCGTTACCAAGGGTGGACAGCAATTCGTCACCCCCATGTCGCTGGCCGCATTGTCCGAGAATCAGGTCTATACCAGCCTGTTCGACCTCAAGAACGAGGCCGAAATGGGCCATATCCAGCTATCGCGTGAGGCCGATCTGGTGGTCGTCTGTCCGGCGACTGCCGATCTGCTCGCCAAGATGGCGACCGGCATCGCCGATGATCTGGCGACCACGCTGATCCTCGCCACCGACAAGCCGGTAATGGCTGTGCCCGCCATGAACGTGCGGATGTGGGAGCACGAGGCAACCCAACGCAACATTGCCTTGCTCAAGGCTGCGGGCGTCAATGTGCTGAACCCCGATGAAGGCCCGATGGCCTGCGGCGAGTTCGGCTATGGCCGCCTGCCCGAGCCCGAGGTGATCTGGCGCGCGATTGCGGCGCATTTCGGCATCCACGTGCCCGAACCGCAATTGCTCGAACCGCCGGCACGCCGCCTGGCGCCGCCGACGTTTGAAATCGAAGCGCTTGAGCCTGAGGAAGAGGACGATGGCAGCGCCGCCATGCCCGCTGGCGGGCTCGGCGGGTTCTTCTCGCGCATCATCCCGCGCTCGACGGCCAAGCGCAGCCATGCCGAGATCGAAGCCGAATACGAAGAATTGCCCGATCCCGAGGCGGAAGAACTCCTCCCGCCCGAAGAAGAGCCGGCGCCCGAATTCGCGCCGGACTTTGACGGGCCGCTTTTGGCACGCAAGGGCAAGGCCAATTCCGCACCGCCCGTCGATTTCGGGGCGATCAACCACGAAGTCGATGCGCGCAAGGGCCGGCCCGAATCCGAATTCCTGGCGCCCGAAGTGCCCGAGGAGATCGAGGCCGATCTTGGCGAGGTGACCGAAGGCGCCGATTTCGGGATCGCCGCTTCGCATCGCCCGCTTGTCGGGCGGCATGTGCTGGTTACCGCCGGGCCGACCTGGGAAGCGATCGATCCGGTACGTTACATTGCCAACCGTTCGAGCGGGAAGCAGGGCTTTGCCATCGCCGCGGCCGCTGCTGCACTGGGTGCGCGGGTGACGCTTGTGGCAGGCCCGGTGGCGCTCAAGACGCCCGTCGGGGTGCGCCGCATCGATGTCGAAAGCGCGCGCGACATGGCCGAAGCGGTCAGGCGTTCGCTGCCCGCAGACGTTGCGGTGATGGTCGCTGCCGTCGCCGACTGGCGGCCCAAGGAATATCGCGGTGAAAAGATCAAGAAGCGCGGCGATGCCCCGCCTGCGCTGATGCTGACCGAAAACCCCGACATCCTTACCAATGTCGCAGGCGGCACCCGCCGTCCGGCGCTGGTGATCGGCTTTGCGGCCGAGACCGACAACGTGCTCGAAAACGCCAAGGCCAAGCGCAAGCGCAAGAGCGCCGACTGGATCGTCGCCAATGACGTGAGCGGCGATGTGATGGGCGGGGACCGCAACCGCGTCACGATTGTCAGCGGTGACGGGATCGAAGTGCTAGACGAGATGCCAAAGAGCGCGGTGGCGATGGCCCTGGCCGAACGTATCGCGGCTGTGTTCCGGGTGGAAGCGGCAGAATGACATCGCCAATCAAGGTTGAGGTAAAGCGCCTGCCACACGGCGCAGGCCTGCCGCTCCCCGCCTATGCCACCAGCGGCGCGGCGGGGATGGATGTGGTGAGCGCCGAGGATGTCACCATCGCTCCGAGCGCGCGCCATGCGGTGGCGACCGGCCTGGCGCTGGCGATCCCCGAAGGCTACGAGATTCAGGTGCGACCCCGGTCAGGTCTTGCGCTCAAGCACGGCATCACCGTCCCCAACACCCCCGGCACGATCGACAGCGATTATCGCGGCGAGCTTAAGGTGATCCTGATTAACCTCGGACCTGAGCCTTTTGGCATCGCCCGCGGTGACCGAGTCGCGCAACTGGTGCTCGCGCCCGTGGTGCAGGCGGCGTGGCACGAGGTTGCGGAACTGGACGCGACCGAGCGCGGCGAGGGCGGGTTTGGCTCGACTGGCGGGCATGCGGCGCTCTGAGACTTGACGCTGCGCGCCGCGCGCAGCACACTGTCCGCCTTCCGTCCTATGGGAACCACCATGTCCGAGAATGTGATCCGCTGACGAGCCTTTGCGCGGTTTGACCCGCGCGACAGGCTGATTGTGGTGCCGCCGCGAGCAAGGCTCGCCCCGGCGCGTGTCAGCATTTCTTCTCAGGACACTTCCATTGAACATCTCGAAACACGAGCAGCGCGTGCTGCACGTGCTCGCGCAGGGCGGCATGATCCGGTATCTGCGTGACACACATGGCAAGGTGATCGAAGTGGACTGCTACAACCGCGATGGCTTTCGCCTGACCGATTGCAGCCTGTCGATCTTCAATCGGTTGCGCCGCCGGGGGTTGATCCGGAGCATGGCCGGACAACCCTATCGCATCACCCGCGAAGGGCTGGCGGCGGTTCGGGCACAACTCGACAATCGATAGGTCAGCGGTCCTAGCCCAAGCGTGGGCGGCATCATGTCTATGGTGCCGCCCTTGGGTTTCACACCGTGTTTGCGTGGCCATAGTGATCGTCGGGAAAATCCCACCACTCGCCGCCAGCCACTTGTCAATCGAATTGGTTGAGTTATTTTGGCCAGCGTCGGACCATACCAATGGACGGTCGTTTACGCCCCCCTTCACAGGAGCAAAAAATGGCCCATCAACTTGAACTCGACGCTGACCGGCTGCGTGATGATCCGCTGATCCTCATAATCCCGGGCCTCAACAACAGCAATGAACATCACTGGCAGACTCAGTGGGAAGCGAAGATTCCCGATTGCGAGCGCGTGGACCTCGGCATGTGGGACGATCCGCATCGCAACACCTGGGTCAACAAGATCAATCTCGCAGTGCATCGGGCGCAGCGGCCCGTGATCCTGGTGGCGCACAGCCTCGGCTGCCTCGCGGTTGCATGGTGGGCCGAGTATGAGCAGCCGTCGCAGGGCAATCCGGTGGTCGGCGCGCTGCTGGTCGCGCCGCCTGATGTGGAACGCGAGGGTGTCGATCCGCGCCTCGCCCGCTTCTCCCCTGCGCCGCGCCAGGCGCTGCCGTTCCCGGCCTTCCTCGCCGCCAGCGAGAATGATCAATACTGCCAGCTGCGCGTGGCGCGCGGGTTGGCTGCCGATTGGGGCGCTTGCTTTGCCTATGCGGGGTCTGTCGGCCATATCAATGCCGATAGTCAGATCGGCGAATGGGAATTCGGCCAGCTTCTGCTTGCCCAGCTGATCCGCGAGCATCGCAGCCGGACGCAAGGCAGCGCGATGGTCGGAGCAGGCCGCGAGCGGCGGTTCAGCCCGCGCTTTACCCGCCTGCCCTGGGTTCACACCGGGATCGGGCAGCGCCAGACCACCGAGTGGTAGGGCGCCGAAAACAGGCACAAAAAAGGCGGCGCGATCCCCTGCGCCGCCTTCTCTTTTCCCGTCCAAGGGTCTCTTGCGAGTAGCCTTACACCATCAATCCGTAGGGCGCACGGTCTTTTCGTCGTCGCGGATCGTGATCCGCAAGGTTTCACCCGAATTGCCGGGGAAACCGGTGAAGATCGCGTCCACCAGATTGGGTACGAGGCGCGGCAGGCGGTTCGAACGCGAGACCGCTTCGGCCTTGCCTTCGAACAGGCGCTGGCCATCGGCGGCGCGGTCGATCTTCAGATCGATGCCGCTGGTGTAGATAGTGTAGCTGCGCACGTCCGGGCCGCCGAAGAACGGATCGTTGAAGCCGAGGCCCCAGCCGCCACCGCCCCAGCCGCCCCACCGGCCCCACGGGCCAAAGCCGGCTGCGCCGACACCGTTGAAATCGGTGCGCACCCGTTCACGCCCGCCATCGACGCGGTAGTCGAAGCGCACCAGCAGGTCAGCATTCTCGGGCGTGGCGGCGCGGGTGTAGCCCAGCTCCTGCATCTCGGCCGCGACCGAGTTGGCATAGGTGGCAAATTCGAGCCCGCCCGCCAGCTTGGGATCTTCCGGCACGACCGCGAAGGACTGACCCTGCGGCGCAGGCAGCGGCGCGGCAAAGCGCGACACGTCAGCCTTGAACGGAGTGACACAGGCCGACAGTCCAATCGCGAGAGCGACCGGAAGGGCGAAGCGGGTGAGAGACTTGATCGAAGACATAGGAGACAACATGACACAACCCTTGTCTGGTTTCCATTGCAATGAGAGCAATGGTGTTAGCGTCTGAGATCATATTGCATGGGCATGAACGACGATTGAATATTGACCGCTCACGCGCCTCGGCTCGTCGCAAATCACCCGTAAAATCAGTGCCGCACCAGCCCCAACGCACGGTAGGCCGCATCGAGTGTCGGCTTGCCGCGTTCCCGCGCCTTGGCAGCGCCGCGCGCGAGGATCGCGTCGAGCGCTTCGCTGTCGTCCTTCAGCTCCACGAATCGATCCCGGATCGGGCCAATCTTGGCGACCAGCAGGTCAGCGAGCGCAGGCTTGAACGCGCCGAAACCCTGCCCGCCAAATTGCGCGAGCACATCGGCGGCAGATTGCCCGGCCAGCGCGCCATAGATGCCGACCAGATTGCGCGCCTCGGGCCGGTCAGCCAATCCGGCTTCCTCTGACGGGAGCGGTTCGGGATCGGTCTTGGCCTTCTTCACCTTCTGCGCCATCGTGTCGGCATCGTCCGAGAGGTTGATGCGGCTCATGTCGCTGGGATCGGACTTCGACATCTTGGCCGAACCATCGCGCAACGACATGATCCGCGCCGCTTCCTTCGGGATGATCGGATCGGGTAGAGTGAAGATCGGCGCGTCTTCGGTGCCGAAGTCGTTATTGAACTTCTGCGCGATGTCGCGAGCCAGCTCCAGATGCTGCTTCTGATCCTCGCCCACGGGCACATGGGTCGCCTGATAAAGCAGCACGTCAGCGGCTTGCAGCACCGGGTAGGTGAACAGCGCGACCGACTGGCCCTCACGGTTCTTGCCCGCCTTGTCCTTCCACTGCGTCATGCGGTTCAACCAACCCATCCGGGCCGTGCCGTTGAGCAGCCATTGCATCTCGGGATGCAGCGGGACTTGCGCTTGATTGAACAGGATCGCCTTGTCGGGATCGAGCCCGCAGGCCACCAGCGTCGCTACCAGTTCAAGGGTGGAGGACCGCAGTTCGGCCGGATCATGCGCCATCGACAGCGCGTGGAGATCGGCGATAAAGATCAGGCATTCGCCGCCCGCGGCATGGGCGTCATCCTGCAGCGCCACATAATTGCGGATCGCGCCGAGATAATTGCCGAGATGGGGCTTGCCCGTGGGCTGGATGCCGGAAACGACGCGCATGGTATGTCCTGCCTGAAGAAACGCTAGCTCTGACGGCGCAATAGGCGCTGCACGGTCGCCTTGTCGAGGACTCCGAGCACCACAGTCGCCGCGCCGTACGTCACCATGCTGACCGCCATGATCGCCCCCACAGCCAGCATGCGCATAGCGAACGGCCCCTCGAGCCAAGGGCTTATGACCTGCATCAGTGCCCACAATGCAGCGCCCATCGCACCTGAGGCAAGCGTGATCCGGCCGATCCGACCCAGCACGCGGGCGGGCAGGCGGAAGAATCCGCGTCGCGCCAGAATAGCGCCCAACAGCGAGATATTGACCCATGCGCCCGCCGCGCCCGCCAAGGCCAGCCCGACCACGCCCAGCATCGGCACAAGCAACAGGTTCAGCCCCACCGTCACCACCAGCGAAGCTGCAGCGGTGTAGACCGGGGTGCGAGTGTCCTTGCGGGCGAAGAAATTGGGGGTCAGCACTTTGACCAACACATAGGCGGGCAGGCCTACCACCAGCGCAGATGTGACCATGCCCGTGGTTGCTGCGTCCTCGGCGGTGAAGGCCTGGCCTTGCATAAAGGCTTTCACAAAAGCGAGCCCGGTGAAGAACAGCGCCACTGCGCAGGGCAGGGTCAGTAGCATCGCGAGTTCGATCGCGTTGGCTTGCAAGCGCACTGCCTCATCGTCCTCGGCCTTGGAGATGTGGCGCGATAGAGCGGGGAGGATCGCCGTGCCCAGCGCGATGCCGATGATGCCGAGCGGGAGCTGGTTCCAGCGGTCAGCCATCGCCATGTAGGTGAGGCTGCCGTCGGGCAATACGCGAATGAAGGCCAAGTCGATGAAGCGGCTGATCTGGTACACGCCTGCACCGAACACCGCGGGCACGATCAGTACGCTCATTTCCTTGACGCGGTTCGTCACCTTCGGGGTGGTGCGCGGAATGCGGAAACCGGCGCGGCGCATGAACCAGTAGAGCCACAGCAATTGCAGCAACCCGCTGACCGAAACGGCGATAGCAAGGCCCACCCCGGTCGCGGCGCGGGTCGCTTCGCCGGGGGCTTGCAGCGCGCCCCAAACCAGCGCGGTGAGCAGGCAGATGTTGAGCAGGATCGGCGCCGCCGCCGCTGCCGCAAAGCGCGACAGCGAATTGAGGATTGCCGCCACCAGCGTCGCGAGGCTCATGAACATGAGGTAGGGGAAGGCGATCCGGCCCATGGTGACGGCCAGATTGTAGGTCGCCGTATCGCCGCGCAATTCCTCGTTCGCGAAAGCCCATAACACCCACGGCATGGCCAGCATCATCAGGGCGCCGAACACCACCAAGATCGGCAGCAGCACGGCTAGCACCTCGCCCGCGAAGCGCCGCGCGGCGTGTTCGTCTTCGGCCATGTGGCGGTTGAAAAGAGGTACGAAGGCGCTCGCAAAAGCGCCTTCTGCAAACAGGCGGCGGAACAGGTTGGGCAGCTGAAAGGCCAGCTGCCACGCATCCGCCACCCCGCCCGCGCCCAGCACGCGGGCGAGAAGAATGTCGCGGGCAAAGCCGAACACCCGGCTCACCGCGGTCAGCCCGCCTATCGTGCCGACGTTTCTAAGCAGGCTCATAGCTGGCCGCGACCGCTGTGGTCAGGATGTCAGGCGTTGCCCGTGACCGGGGAAATCGGCTTGCCCCCGGCAGCCTCTTCGGCCCGTCGCGCGGCAAGCTGCTGCGCATAGAGCCCGTTGAAATCGACCGGATCGACCATCAGCGGCGGGAACCCGGCATCGCGCACGGCATCGGCAACGACGCGGCGGGCGAAGGGGAACAGCAGGCGCGGTGCTTCGGCATAAAGGAAGGCGTGGGCCTGATCCTCGGGCACATTGCGCATGCCGACGAGGCCGCAATAGGCCAGATCGACGATATACATCGTACCGCGCTGCGAGGCAGCGGTCAGCGTCAACTTGAGGGTCACTTCGTGGACGTCGGTTCCGATCACTTCGGTGCCGATGTTGAACTGCACGTCGATCTGCGGCGGCTCGGCCCACTGGAACACGTCCGGCGCGCTGGGGTTTTCGACCGAGAGGTCCTTCACATATTGTGTGATGATCCCGACCGCAGGCAGCGTGTCTTCGCCATTGGGCTGCGGCCCATCGGCGTTCATGGTGTCGAGATTGGTGAGGACGCCTTCTTCGTCGGACATGGTGTCACTTGTCTTTCAAAATGGGTAACAGGATGTGCGCCTGACGCACGCTTGACATGCGACGGCTGCTCCGGCGTGCGCCTAGCAGGGGTGCGGCTCGCCCGCAACCGCAGGCACGCGACGGAAGATTCGACCCGGGCAGCAACCGATTGGGCGTTGGCGAATTGTAATCGATACCCATTTAAGGCAGTGTAGGCGTCCTTGGGCTAAGCTGCGCCGTAGCTGAGCTTTCGCCCTGTACGAAGATCGGAATTGTTGCTGTGCTCGAAATCGTTCTCCTCGCCATGGTCGCCGCGTTTCTCGGCCTGCGCCTCTATTCGGTGCTCGGACGCCGGGCGGAGCAGGAAGAAGAGCCCGCGGTGCAGCGCTTTGAATCGGATGACAAGCCTGCCGGGATCCGTCCCGCAGCGATGCCGGCTGCTGTGGCCCCGCCGCGCCCGGTGGAGCTTGAAGGCGTAATGCCTGCGGTTGAGCGCGGCCTGCGCGAAATCGCCGCGGCCGACAGCAAGTTCAACCTCGCCCAGTTCCTCGAAGGCGCACGCGGTGCCTATCGCATGACGCTCGAAGCCTTCTGGAAGAGTGACCGTGAGACCCTGCGCGAATTGTGCGACGATGACGTCTATGCCGGCTTCATCGCCGCTATCGATGCGCGTGAGGCAGCGGGCGAAACGATGGACAACACGCTGATCCGGGTTGAGGAAGTCCGCATCCATTCGGCCTCGCTCGATGGCAAGATGGCACGGATCGCGCTGTTGTTCGTTGCTGATATCGCCGCTGTGACCCGCGACAAGGATGGCACTGTCATTGCCGGGTCGCTCGATGATGCAGTCGAAAGCCGCGACGTCTGGACCTTCTCGCGTAACATCACCGCGCGCGATCCCAACTGGCTGCTCGACGAAACCGACGAAGGCTGACCCCGGGGGCCTGATGCCCCGTCCCGAGGAATCTGTAATGCGGCTGCTGCTTGGCCTTGCGATGCTTTTGGCGCTGGCGGGTTGTGGGCGGGTGATCCCGCAAGGCAGCGTGCCGCCGCCTGTAGTCAGCGCGCCTGGCGCCCCCGCCGCTCCCGTCGCCTCTACGGCTGCCAATGCTGTACTGGCGGGCGTGGCGATCGGACCGGCTCTGGCTGCGCTGTCGGTCAATGATATCGATGCGCGGGGCGCGTTGACGAGCTTCATCGAATCCTGCCCGCGGCTGCTGACCCGTGATGATGCCAGCGGCCTCACCCGTCGCGATGACTGGCGGGGGGTCTGCGATGCGGCGCGTGGGATCGCGCCTGAGCGGGCGCGCAGCTTCTTCGCCGAGCAATTCACCGCCGTTCAGATCGGCGATGGCAAGGCCTTTGCCACCGGCTATTTCGAGCCCGAGATCGCCGGTAGCCGCACCCGGCGCGCGGGGTTTGACGTTCCAGTCTATGCCATGCCGTCCGATCTGGTGCGCGGCTGGCCCGACGATGTTCCCGCCTCCGAACGCACCGGCCGCCCGCCGTTGGGCCGCTATGACGAACGGGGCCGCTTCGTGCTGTATCACGACCGCGCGGCGATCGAGGATGGCGCCTTGGCGGGAAAGGCGCCGATCATCGCCTGGGCCGCCGATCCGGTCGAGTTCTTCTTTCTCCAGATTCAGGGCTCGGGCCGCCTGCGCACGCCTGAGGGTGAAGTGATCCGCATCGGCTATGCCGGCCAGAACGGGCGCGAATATGTCGGCATCGGCGGCGTGATGCGGGAGCGCGGATTGCTGGGCGAAGGGCCGGGGAAGTACTCCGGATCGATGCAGGGGATCATGGCCTATATCCGCCAGAACCCGCGCGACGGGCGTGATCTGATGCGGCTCAACAAGAGCTGGATTTTCTTCTCCGAATTGAAGGGCGATGGCCCGCTGGGCGCTTTGGGCGTGCCGGTGCGACGCGAGTCCTCGGTGGCGGCGGACCCGGCCTATGTCCCGCTGGGTGCGCCGGTGTGGCTGGGGCTCGACCGGGCCGAGGCGAACGGCTTGTGGATCGCGCAAGACACCGGCGGGGCGATCAAGGGCGCAAACCGCTTCGACACCTTCTGGGGCGCGGGCGAGGATGCGCGGCGGATTGCCGGCGGAATGAGCGGGCGCGGGCGTGCCTATGTGCTGCTTCCGCGCGCGGCTGCGGCGCGGCTCGGCGCGCGATGAGAGCGCCGCGGGGGCTGACCACCGGCGAGCAGGCAGCATGGGCGCATCTGGCTTCCAGCGTGAAGCCACTGCCGGGCAAGAAGCGGCCAGATCCCCCCGTGCTTCCCAAGGCGGCGACACCGGCCCCGGCCAAGATTGCGCCACCGATCAAACCGCCGCCCAAGCCGCGCCCGCCCCTCCGCCAACCCTTGGCTGCGCCGCCGCCTCGGTCTGCGGGAGCGGACCCGACGGGCCTTGATTCGCATTGGGACCGGCGGATGAAGGCGGGGCGGCTCGACCCTGACCTGACGCTCGATCTCCACGGCTACACGCTCGACACCGCCTATGACCGGATCATGGGCGGGCTCGATCAGGCGCGGCTGATGGGCGCGCGGGTGGTGCTGGTGGTGGCGGGGCGGGAACGGCCGGTCGATCCGGCGGACCGCATGGCAAAACGTGGGGCGATCCGCGCCAAGCTGCTCGACTGGCTTGCCGCGAGCCGCCATGCCGACACGATCACCGCCGTACGCCGCGCTCATATCCGCCACGGGGGCGAAGGAGCGCTCTACTTGATCCTCAAGCGCCGCTGAGCGCCCGCTGGACGCTGGCGGGATTTGGCCTTAACGCGGCCGCGACAGGATCGGGCGCTAGGGACCGGGTGTGACCAAACTGGAAGATGATGTGGGTTCGCGCCTAACACGCCGGGCGCTGATTGCAGGCGCGGGCGGGGCGGCGCTTGCCGCGCCGCTGCTGGCGCAGGAGTTGGGGCAGATGATCGATCTCGGCCTGCCCGGCGGGCCGAGCTTGCGGCCACTGACGCCGGCCTTTCCCGACAAGGGCGAGATGATCGTCCAGCGCATCCGGCCCCCTTTGCTCGAAACGCCGATGGAGGCTTTCAGCGAAGGGACGATCACGCCCAATGATCGCATGTTCGTGCGCTGGAACTGGGACATGCCGACGTCCGTCAACGCCGAAGCGCACCGGGTGGCCGTGGGCGGGGCGGTCAAGGCCCCGGTGTCGCTCACCCTCGATGACATCGTCAATGCTGGCGAGCATGTCGAGGTTGTCGCGATCAACCAATGCGCGGGCAACGGACGCGGCTTGTCAGAACCGCGCGTCACCGGCACCCAGTGGGGCAACGGCGCGATGGGCTGCGCGAAGTGGACCGGCGTGCGGCTCAAGGACGTGCTCGCCAAGGCAGGGGTGGCCAATGGGGCGACCCGCGTGCGCTTTGCCGGGCTTGATGTGCCGGTGACCGATGGCGCGCCGCAGTTCATCAAGTCGATCCCTTTGGATATCGCGATGCGCGATGATGTGCTGGTTGCCTGGGGTATGAACGGCGAGCCGCTGCCGTTGCTCCACGGCTATCCCTTGCGGATCGTGGTGCCCGGGTGGTTCTCGACCTATTGGGTCAAGATGCTGAGCACGATCGAAGTGCTGACCGGGGAGGATGACAGCTATTATGTCGCCAAGTCCTACCGGATGCCTGCCGCGCCGATTACGCCCGACGACAAGGATTTCCCGACGGTTTCGATCACCACCATGCCGCCGCGTGCGTTCATTACCAGCCATCCAGATGGCGCCGTGGTGGCCCGAGGCAAGCCGCTGACGTTGGAAGGCATTGCGATGGGCGGGGATGCCGCGCTGGCGCGGGTCGATCTGGTCGGGCCGGGGCTTGAACTGCCGTGCGAACTCGGCCCCGATGATGGCCCCTATGCCTTTCGCCGCTGGTCGGTGACGCTGCCTGCGGTCACGCAAGACGTCGCCGGGATTGGCGTGCGTGCAGCCAATGTGAATGGCATGGTGCAGCCCGATACCCTCGCCTGGAACCCCTCGGGCTATGCCCGCAATGTGATCGAACGCATCACCCTGAGGGCGCAATGAGAGGTCTGGCCATCATCGCCGCCGCGCTGGCGCTGGCAGGCTGCGAGAGCGAGCCCAAGGTGGCCTTCACCGACGTTGCGATTACGCTGCCTGACGATCCGCTCGATCTGCCTGAAGGCCCTGGACGGGAGGCCGTGCTGGAAAACTGCACCGCCTGCCATTCGCCTTCGACCATGCTGCAACAACCCAAGGTCAGCGCCGAAAAGTGGCAATCGATCGCCAGGAAGATGATCGAGGTCTACAAGGCACCGGTCGATCCCACGGCAATCCCGCAGATCGCCGAATACATGGTCGCCGTCCAGACTGCCGGGGCCGAACAGCAAGGTGCCACGCTGGCGCCTTGAGCGCGGGCCCGAGAACCTTGGAAGTCGGCGGAGAGACGGCCTCACGGGTACGTCAAAGGATCGAACGTGTTCTAGATTCCGCCACAGCGCGCGGGCTTCGTGAAGGCGACAATCCGGCGCGGTGGCGGGGTCATGTTGAGCACATGCTCCCTGTGGCGAAGAAGTTGAGCCGCGGGCATCACCCTTCGATGCCATATGCCGAGATCCCCGATTTCATGGTTGAGCTTCGCGGCAGGGAGGCGATGGCCGCTGCCGCGCTCGAGTTCACAATTTTGACGGCAGCGCGCACGAACGAGACCCTCGGGGCCACATGGGACGAAATTGACCTCAAGGCGGGTATCTGGGTGATTCCTGGTAGCCGCATGAAAAAGGACGAGAGCACAGAGTGCCGTTCTCCAAGCGAGCCATCGAACGGCTTGAACAAACGCAGCAGCTCGGGAGCCCTTATCTCTTTCCAGCTTCTATGGGCGGACGCATGTCCAACATGGCCATGTCCATGCTCCTCCGCCGGATGAAGCCAGGCGTAAGTATTACGGTCCACGGGTTCCGAAGCTCGTTTCGCGGCTGGGCTGCCGAGCGCACGAACTTCGCATGGGAAATCTGCGAGACGGCTCTTTCTCACGTTACTGGCACCAAAACCGAGGTCGCCTACTTCCGCACCGATTTGCTTGAGAAACGACGGAAGATGATGGATGCGTGGGCGAACTTCTGCGGCCAACCTGCCAAATTGAGCGACACCGTCCGGCCGATCCGCGCCGCGGCCTAAGGGTTGGCGCCTAATTGGTCTGTTCGCGCCCGCAACGCCTCGTCGAGCTGCGCCGGGCCGAGAAGAGTGTCCTTCTACCCCTCGCGAACCTTCTCGGACTCCAAGGCCTGCATGCTCGGCGCGTCGTGAGCGGCGAGCCGTCTCGAAGTTAGATCGCAAAAGCGGAATGGCTGCTTCGAGGAGGACCAGACATTCGACTCGGCAACCGTGAACGATCGTTTCTGAGGCGGCAGCCGACACTGGCCTACTCGGGCCGCGAATGGCGGTTATCCTAGGTTCGTTTCCCAAAACCCGACATTCAGCAAACGACCCCGTTGCCGTCATTCGCAGCGGTTATCTGGGAATGGCGGCAATCAAGGGCGCGGTTTGTCATTTGTCGGCGAGCGTGGAGCCAAATTCTTAGTCGCGCCTCTGGCCGTGACGTCGCGCGCGCATCCGGCGGACGAGGTCCATCCGCAGCCCCAGCACCGCCATGAAGCTGATCAGCGCGATAGCGAAGGCACCGACCAGCACGTTCTGCGCGAGCCGCCCGACCGGGAACAGGAAGTTCCACTTATGGATGAAGCTGAACACCAAGCGTTCGGGCTTCTCTCTATCGGCCACACGATCAACCAGCACGCCTGCACCTGTGTCAATGAACAGGCTGGCGCTGACTGGCGCGCCATAGTCGACTCGCCAGACCGGCAGGCGCTTGTTGCGGAAGTCGTATTCGTGGCTGAACCGGGTGACCAGCTCCACCCCCGTTACGGCACTGTCAGGTGCGCCAGTGAAGCGCCGAGCGATTGCGCGGGCGAGGTCCTTGTCCCCTGATCTCACCACGTCGCCAGTAGCCGCATCGAGGTAGATCGCCGGGCCATCGGGCTTGATCCCGGCGAAGCGCGCCTCGCGGATTTCGGCATCGGTGGTCGGCACCTTGGCCGCAGCCTGTGCTGCCATCATTGCTGCATGATCGTGGCCTTCCATGCCGTGTTCCGCTGGAGCCTTGGCCGGGCCATGGTCATGCTCGCCCCCGCCCATGCTGCCCTTGGGCGGGGCGAGACCGATGCGATAGAGCGGCTGACCCGCCGCCCCTTCGACCAGTGCGACCGAAGCGATATCGCGCCCTTTGGCAATCAACGCCCAGTCCGCCTCGATCGGCCATTGACCGCTTGCGACATTCACCGGCTTGCCCATTTTCAGCTGGCTGACGGGAGGGAGCAACGCCGACTGGATCAGGTGATAGATGCCCGAAACCGAGAACATGATCAGAGGAAGAGCCAGCACATAGCCCGCAATACGGTGCCAGCCGCGGCTGCCCGGCAGCCGTTTCTTGCGCCGCACCGTGACCAGCATCATGGTTCCGGTGAGCGCTAGCGCCAGCAGGCTGCCGACCATGAGTCCGATCACCACCACCCGCAGCCAATCCATCCCCTGAGGCACCCATTCCCAGGTGTGCAGGGCGCGGAACACGGTTTGTAGGCGGTTCTTGGTGGTGTTGTTCACCGCCGCGAGGCTGGACGTTTCGGTGTGAACATAGGCGGTCAGGGCGTCGTCTCCGGAGAATTCAAGTTTCCACACCGGGAGCAGGCGGTTGACCCACGGGTAATCGGCATCGAACGCGGTTTGGAGCTTGGCCGACGTTATCGCGCGGTCCGTGGCGAGGTAATGCCGGGCGAGAAACTCGGCCTGTGCCCGATCACCGCCTACGACCTCATTGCCGTTGTCGGCGCGGAAATAGCGCCGCGCGGTCAGCGGATCGCCGGTCACCTGCCACAGCACGCCGCCACCTGCGGTGGGGACGGTTTTCACCGCCACCGCCTCACCGATACCCTGCTGCGCCAAAGTCTCCGCAATCGGCCGCGCCCCTTTGAACGCGACCTCGGCAGCAGGCGGCATGAACTGCGCCTGCTGCGGGCCGAACAGCACCATGGCGATATGGGTGAGGCCGGAGAGGCCCCACACCAAGAGGCTGATCCCGCCCACCAGCCCCAGCCACTGGTGCTTGGAGTATGACCAGCGTGCGGTCTTGTTCTTTGCGCTCATCGTCCGCCTCCTCAGAACTTTGCACGCAGGCCGCCGAACACGGCGCGCCCTTGCCCGGGAGTGTAGATCGCCTCGTTTGTGAGGCGCTGGTTGGCGTTTGTGGTCACATTCGAGATGAACCGCGTATCGAACAGGTTCTCGACCGATCCGAACAACTCGATGCCGTCGCTCAGTGCGACCCCGGCGGTGATCTGGACAGTCTCGTAACCGGGCGCGCGTTCCGTGTTGGCGTAGTCTGCCCACGGCCCGTCCGGAATCCAGCGCAGCGTGGTCGAGAGGTAGAACCGGTCCACCTTGTCGAACCGCGCCTCGGCGATCAGCACATGGCGCGGGACACCGGCGAGATCATTGTCGCCGTAAACCGCGTCATCATCGAAGGTGAAGTCGTTGTAGGTATAGGCTGCGCTCAGCCGCAGGGCTTGGCCCTTGGCCTCTAACGCCGCTTTGAAGGGGCGCAGGTCGAGCCCGAATTCGAGGCCCTGATGCACCGTGTTGTCGGCATTGCTCGTCACCGTCACAAGGCCCCGCGCACCCGGCACGGCGAGGTCGAGAAATTCATTCTCGAGCTCCGCCCGATAGAGCGCGATATCCCACGAGACGATCCCCGCCTGCCCGCGCGTTCCCAATTCGAACACGGTCGCGCGCTGGGGATTGAGCGGGGCGAAGGGGAAGGCTCCCCCGCTGGTGAGGTCCGCAAGGCTGGGGGCCTCAAAGCTGCGGCTGATATTGCCGAAGAACTGGATGTCCGCGCTTGCATCTACCAGCAGTCCGACGCGCGGGTTGAACTGGTCATACTCCCCGCGGCCCGTAACGGCATTGAGGATCGCGGTCACATCGCGGGTGGCCCGCGCATATTGCCCGCCAGCGATCAGTGTGACTGTGTCAGTAAGGCCCAAATCGGCCTGACCATAGACCGTCAGCGTGTCTGCATCCTGATCCGAGCGGGTGCGGAGTGCCCCGCGCTCACCCGAGTTGTTGGCGAAGGTCTTGGCATCATTGCTCGCCGAAGCGTAGATCGCGCCCAGCTGCCAGCGGCTTTGATCGGCGAGGAAGGGCAGTGAGCCAGACACCCGCGCCGATGCCCCGACCTCGTCCTCACCTTGCACGATGATACCGGCAAAGCGGGTGATCGCGTGGTCGAGATTACGCCGCGAATACCATGCGCCCAGCTCCAGATCGGCACCGTCGAGGTCGATGACAGTCAGGTTGGAGACGCGGTAGACATCGAGATTGCGGTCCCAGTCATCCACCACCGGGCCGGGATCGATCACCACCGGTCCCGCCGTCACCGGTCGGCCTGCCGCGCGCGGATTGGCGAGCGCATCGGCAAGGCGCAAGCTGCCCGCCAGCTCGAAATTGTCCGACAGAGCCGTGGCGTAGAAGCGCGTTTCGATAGTGTCGGACACCCGCCAGCCGAGGTTCGCGTGGCCATAGAGGCTGCGCACTTCGCTATGCTCGCGGTAGCCATCGCTGGTGAGGCCGGTGATGCCGCCCCAGTAATCGACATCGCCGTTCTTGCCCGCGAGTGAGGCATTGGCGCGGAAGGTGTCAAAGCTGCCGCCCTCGGCGCGCAGGGCGATTGGAGCACGGGCGGTGCGGCCCGTGGGGCTGACGATGTTCACTGCGCCGCCCAGTGACGCAGCGCCGAAGCGCAAGCCGTTGGCGCCCTTGAACACCTCAAGATAGCGCACCGTCAGCGGGTCGACCTCCTGGAACTCGGTCGCGCCGGATGCGCGGCTGATCGGCACGCCGTCGCGCAGCACCGTGAGCCCGCGCCGCTCGAAGCTGGAGTTGAGGCCCGATCCACGCACCGAAATGCGGCTTTCGCGCTGGGCGCTGGTGTCGGCGAACACGCCAGGGGTGAGTTCCAGCACGTCGCCGATCGATTGTGCGAAGATATCGGCAAAGCCCTCATCCTCGACCAGACCGGTCGCGCCGGGGACTCGTTCCAGCTCCTGCCGCGCAGCTTCCGGGGTGGGGGAGGTGGGCGTGCCTTGCAGGCTGGCGGTGACAATGATCTCGTCCTGCCGCTGGCCGATCCCTTGGGCCTGCAAGGGTGCGAGGAAGGCACCGGCGCTGGCGGCAAGCATGGTCGCGCCCAGCAGAGCGCGCTTTACGGTATTGAATTGCATGATTTTATCCCGAATTTCCGTCGGCGCATGGCCTGGTCAGGGCACAACGCCAGCGATCCGGACGCGCCGGATCGATGAGCTATCGCGGTGCGTGGACCAGCCGGTCAGGCTAGGGCGCGAACCGCAGCGATCAGACGGAAAGAGTCGGTGGTCCGCGAAGGGGCGGCCGCAGGAACGCGATATCCCGCGCGGGGAGGGTCGGCAGCGGTGCCAACCCGATCAGCAGAATGAAAGCGAGTGCAGCTGCCAACAGGGCCGGATCGGCCCCACTCAGCAGCGCATGGCCAAGTCCCGAGAATGCGCAGGGCTGGCCCTTGTCGGCGGCTTCGGCATGATCGCCGCCAGCATCAAGCTTATCGGGAATGGCGATCTGCATTTGCTTGGGCACGCCGGTGGCGTCCGAACAGATTGTCACCGTCAGAAAACGCTCGCCCGCAGGCGCGATCATGAAGCCCGTCGGCACCAGTGCCTTAACTGCGAGGGCAAGCGCCAGCAGCACCAGTGTCAGCCGGGCATTTCTGCGGGTCAAGGCACGAAGGCTGGTCATTACGGTCGCGCCATTAGCGCAGGGAATTGGCCATGTCATCGTGTAACATCTGCTCATCCTGATGAAGCAATGAGCAGGAAGCAGCCATTCCGATTTCCACCCAATTGCAGTCATTCACGGCGATCAGCCGCGACCCTGAAAGCGGACAGGCAGCTATCGCCTCACCTGCGCCGAAACCAGACCTTCTGCAAACGACCCCTCAGCTGACATCAGAGATGCTCGACCTCACATGGGAGCATGCTAGCCACTTGGCTCCAACCGCGGCGCCTCATTTTTGTTGGGTTGCTCTCGTCCGCTCATGCGGGACACGCTGAATGCTGCGTGACCTGCGCCCCGTGGCCCAGCTCGCCTTTCCACGCTCTCATTTTTGACAGGCCGACGGTTTGACTCAGGTCAACGCCGGCCTGTCATCGCTTGCGCCACAACTCCTTCACCGGTGCGGGATCGCCAGTGCATTACCTGTTCCGTGACCGAAGGTTGGGAGAGAGCTGATGGATGCGCTTGAACGGATTGACGCGACGAGCCCGGAGACACTCCAAAACCCGTATCCCTATTATGACCGGCTGCGCCGCGAAGCGCCGGTGTTCCGCGACCCCAAGACCGGCATTGTTTCGGTCTCGACCTACGAGCTCGTGCTTGAGGTCAACAAGAAGCCCAAGTTCTTTTCCAGCAATTTCGCCGCGCTGCTGGGGTCGGGCGGCAAGGGCAGCCTGGCGCCGGAGGAAGAGGCGATCCTCGCTCAGGGGCTCGAACGGCGCGATACCCTACTCACCGCCGATCCGCCGATGCACACGCGCTACAAGCGGATCGCGATGGCCGCGCTGCCGCTTAGCCGCATCAATGGCATGGCGCCCTATATCGCCGAGGTCACCCACGCGCTGATCGACCGCTTCGCCGATGCGGGCGAAGTCGAGTTCAAGTCGCAATTCGCCGAAATGCTGCCGGGCATCGTCATCGCCGACGTGCTCGGCGTGCCGCGTGAGGATCTGCCGATGTTCCAGGACTGGGTGCGTGCGGCGATCCTGCGCCTCAACGGCAATGCAAAGCCCGAAGATCGCGCCCACCTCGCCCGCAGCGAGATCGCGATGCAGGCCTATTTCCGCAGCATCATGGCCGAGCGGCGCGAACAGCCGGGGGACGACGTGATCTCCTCGCTGGTCGCCGCGACCATTCCCGAGGGCGAGAACGAACGCCCGCTCGATGATGCGGAAGCCTTCTCGATCATCCAGCAGATCTTCACCGCCGGGCAGGAGGCGACCGCCCACGCGCTCGCCTATGCCGTTGCGCAGTTGCTCGCCAATCCGGGGCAGCGGGCGGCGATCATGGCCGATCCGGCGCTTGTTGATGGATGGGTCGAAGAGACCGCGCGGCACCTGTCCCCGTCGCACAACATGTGGCGGGTGGTGAAAGAAGACACGGTGCTCGGCGGGGTGACGCTGAAGGCCGGCGAGCCGTTGCTGCTGCGCTACGGCTCGGCAAACCGCGACGCGGCCAAATTCGCGGATCCCGACAAGTTCGATGTCGCCCGTGCCAATGTCCGCGAGCACATCGCTTTCGGAGCCGGGGTGCATACCTGTCTGGGCATGCACCTTGCGCGGCTGGAGATGGCGACCGCGCTGCCGATCGTGCTCGAACGCCTGCCTGGCCTGCGCTTCGCCGATCCGGACAACCCCTTCCAGTTCGCCGCCAGCCACATCCTTCGCGGGATGCAGACGCTGCGGCTCCATTTCGATCCGGCTTGAGCCGGGCCCAGAAAGACGGGAGAGAGACAATGGTTGAAACACTGACGGGCACCAACCGCTCCAAGGGCATCACCTATGACGAGTTGCTCGACATGGACACCCACAAAGTGCCCGAGCGCCTGCGCGAGGACAGCCCGATGCCGCCGGGGCCGACGATCGTCGATCCGGCGATCTACCATTCGCGCGACTTCTTCGATCTCGAGGTCGAGCGGCTGTGGAAGAAGGTGTGGCAGATGGCCTGCCACGAGGACGATATTCCCAATGTCGGCGACAGCCATGTCTATGACATCGCGCACCTGTCGTTCATCATCGTGCGCACCGCGCCGGACGAGATCAAGGCCTTCCCCAATGCCTGTCTCCACCGTGGCCGCGCGCTGCTGACCGAGGATGCCAAGGGCCTGCGCGAGTTCCGCTGTCCGTTCCACGGTTGGGGATGGAAGATCGACGGCACGCTCAAGGAAGTGCCGTGCCAGTGGGACTTCCCGAGCGTGAGCGAGCGCACTCACTCGCTGCCGCCGGTCAGGGTCGGACGCTGGGGCGGCTTCGTGTTCATCAACCCCGACGACAAGGCGGAAGCCTTCGAGGACTTCCTCGGCGATATCGACCGGCATTTCGAGCCGATCCCGTTCGAACGGCGCTACAAGGCGGTGCATGTCGCCAAGAAGCTGCGCTGCAACTGGAAGGTTGCACAGGAGGCCTTCATGGAGGCCTATCACGTGGTGGCCACCCACCCGACGCTGCTCGATGTGATGGGCGATGCGAACTCCAAGTATGACGTGTTCGGCAACCTAAGCCGCGCGATCTCGCCCAACGGGCTGCTCAGCCCGCACGTCAATCCGGCGCTGGTGGCCGAGCCGCTAGAGGGCGCCAAGGCCTTCGCCAAGGTGCGCCATGCGCTGTCGGGCAACATCTACGAACGGCTCGGCGAGGACCGGGTGAAGGTTACCGCGCGCGACGGGCGCTGGGGCATCTTCGATCACGCCGCGCACCATATCGAAGGCGCGCTCGATCATGCCGATATCCAGCTGTGCGACTGGGTCGGCGGGATGCTGCCGGCCGGCTGGGAGACCCTGCCCGATCACACCACCAGCGGCCCCGTGCCCGACCGCCGCAAGGCGATGGCGCAGGAGGCCCGCGAGAACTGGCGCGCCTCATTGGGCGACGAGGTCGACACGATCAGCGACGCGGAATTCGTCGACACGATCTACTACAACCTCTTCCCCAACATCAGCCCGTGGGGATGCTTCAATCCGATCTTCTACCGGTTCCGTCCCTATGGCGACAATCCGGAGGAGTGCATCCACGAGATCATGTTCATGCTGCCCGTAGCCAAGGGCCAGCCGCGCCCGGCACCGGCCAAGGTCCACTGGCTCGATTTCGACGACGACTATTGCGACGCGCCCGAGCTTGGGGTGCTGGCCAAGGTCTTCAATCAGGACGTAGTCAACTTGCCGCATGTGCAGAAGGGAATGAGGTCAATCAAATCGAAGGAGATCGTCTTTGCCAATTACGGTGAGACCAAGATCCGGCACTTCCACAAGCTCCTGAACGAACACCTCGCCCGCTAGACAAGGGGAGGGGCAGACTGCTCTTTGCCCTCCCGCTTCAGTCATCAGCGCGGCCAGGGCTCGACACCGAAAGCCGCATGGCGGCTTTTGGCGGAAGCAGACGTTCTCAGCGGTGATCGTGAATGACCAAATCTGGGTCGCGAACGGTCACCTCTGCGGAAGCGGGGACACGTCGCCTCCCGGCGTGCCGAGCCGCGGTAAAGGCTGCGGCGCCAGCGCAGGCACCGGTTCACGCGCGATCTTTTCCCTCAGGAGCGTCACAGCCGCGCCCAATTGCGCATCTTCGCCCTTGAAGCTCGCAGCGGGCGGATTGTCGATCTCGTAATCCGGCGCGATGCCGTAGCCTTCAATGATCCAGCGCCCGTCGAGACTGTATTGCGGGTTCTCGGCGATCCGCACCCCGCCATTGTCGGCAAGGCGGTTGCGATCCGATAGCCAGATGCCCGCTCCCGCCGTGCGCTGCCCGATCAGCGGAGCGAGCCCCAGCGCCTTGACCGCACCCGCGAAGGTCTCGCCGTCCGAATAGGTGCGCTCGTCGATCAGCACGGCGACATGGCCGCGATAGGCGTTCTGCATGTTGGTGGTGGCGATGCCGGTGCCATCAGGCCGCGCCCAGAATGCCCAGGCGCGGCGCATCAGCATGTCCACCACGATGCTGTCGATGTTCCCACCGTTGTTGTTGCGCACGTCAATGATCAGCCCCGGCTTGTCGAGCTGCGGAAACCAGTCGCGCGCGAAGCTGGCGACATCATCCGAACCCATCGCGCGCAAGCTGACATAACCGATCTGTCCTTCGGATAGCTGCGCTGTGGCAGCGCGCTTGACCTCGACATGATCGAGGTAGCTGGCGGTCTGGATGCCCTGTAGCGTCATCGGTTCGACAATGGTGCTGAAAGTGCGCGTCCCGCGGGTCAGATCGAGCCGCACCTGCTGCCCCGCCTTGCCCGATAGCGCGAGCTGCAGGTCGGCGACCGTGGCGATCGGACGGCCGTCGACCAAGCGGATCACGTCACCTTCGCGCACGTCGACGCCGGGACGGCGCAACGTCGGTCGGAGAGACACGAGATCGTCCTCAGAGCGCAGAATCCGGTCGATGCGGAGGCCCTGTGCGACCAGGGTGTAGCTTGCACCGAGGAACGCCATCTCGGGGTTCTCGCTGTCGCCTGGCAGGTCCCCGGCGCGCACTTGGCTATGGAGGATGCCGAGCTGCGAGGCCATCAACCCGAGAATGGTGTTGAGTTCCGCCCGGTGGCCGATCCGATCAAGCATCGGTTCATGGGCGGCACGCACCGCGTTCCAGTTAACCCCGCGAAGCGCCGGATCATACGCGAAGTCGCGATGCATCCGCCAGGCATCGACGAACATCTGCCGCCATTCCGCTTTGGGATCAACGATCAGCCGCCAGTCATCAAGCCTTAGCAGATGCGGCGCGAGCTTTTCGGGCATCTTGGCCTCGGCGGGAACCAGCGCCAGCGTCGGCTTCGCCGGAGGACCGGAGGCAACCATCGCGGTCTTGCCGTCAGCGGCGAGCGCGAAGTCGAGCGCGCCCTTGGCGAAGACTTCCTCCTTGGCATCGCTCTTATCGATGGCGATTGCGACCACGTCCTCGTCGCGGCGGGTGTAGAGGAATTTCTCGTTGGCGAAGAGCTGCCCACCGACACCGGCTTTGGCGGGAACCTTGTAAAGGCGCTCTGCAAGTCCGGCGAGAACCATGATGACGGGCTTTTCGGCCGTCTTCGCCTTCTCGTCCTTGTCCTTCTCGGCCACCGCCTCCTCATCCTCGGCCTCGCGCTTTTCACGATCCTCGTCGCTCATCGTGAGTTCGTTGTCCTCGCGGAAGCGGAATTTCGCTTTGGGGTCGAGCTGGAGCGCATAGATCTCGCCGCGGTCGGGGAAGGCGACGCCCATGTTGCGGTCGCCCCACGGGCTGCCGGGCGTGGGATCGAAGTTGCGGTCTGATAGGAAATAGAGCCATGCCCCGTCATGCGCGAAGGCGGGTGCGTAGTCGTTGTACTTGCCCGATGTCGCCTTGACCCGCTCGCCGGTCGCGAGGTTCTGGACGTATAGGTCCGAGGTGTTGGCGCCGTTCGCGGAGGATGTTTCCGCATAAGCCATCATTTTGCCGTCGGGCGAGAAGGCGAGGTCGCGGAACGGAGCATCGTCGCCGGTGGCGTTCTTTGCCAGCAGGGTGACGCGTCCTGTCGCGACATCGACCTTCTGGAGCCGCGCCAGCTTGTCCCAGACCACCAGCGTCTTCCCGTCGGGCGCCACCGCGAAGGACCAGATATGCGCGTCATAACCCTTTGTGATGGCAACCGGCGCGCCTGTCCCGTCGGCTGCCATCGCGAAGATATCGCCGCGATCCCCCTGGTCGAGGATCATGAAGGCCTTGCCATCCTTCGGCCCCAGCACCGCCTGCCGGGCGCGCGCCTCCATCGGGACAGCGAATTCGACGCGGCGCAGCTGCTTGGGCGCAGCGAGCGCGACCCGTCCGCGCGCGGTGATCGCAACCGTCTCACCAGAGGGCGAGATGCGCGCTGCCTCAAGTTGTTTGAGCGGTTCGCCAAGCGCGCGGGCGCGCGTCTGCTCGCGGTCGGTGACGAGGTCGATAGAAAGCTTGCGGACCGTGCCGGTCGCCAGCGAGACGACGTGCAGGTCGGCACCGTTCTGGAGGAAGGCTTCGTTGCCGTCGATGCTCGCCTGAAGCACCGGGAAGGGCAGGTCGGGCGAGACCTGCCGGACGTCGCTGCCGTCCTCAGCAGCCGACCACAAGGCGTCCTTGCCGCTCTTGTCGGACAGAAACCAGATGCGCCCGCCCGATGCCATTGGTTGTCGGATCGGCGCACCGAAATCGGCGAGCAGGCGCTCGGCCTCGGCGTCCGAACCCATCGTCCAGCGCCACAATTGCTCCATCCCGCCCCCGCGATAGAGCACGGCATTGTCGCGGGCGCGGGCATAGAGGCCGCGGCGGGAGAAAAACAGCGTGCGCCCGTCTCTGCCGAAGGTCGCACCGGTGGCGCGCCACAGTGGGATCGGCGTCGCCTCCCCGCCTTGCGGCGAGACGGTGTAGAGAATCTCGCCCTGACCACCGCCCGAAAGACGTGAGGCAAAGATCACGCGGCCATCGGGCGTCCATCCGACGGTCTGCACGAAGCCGCCCTCGAAGGTCAGGCGCCGCGGTGTGCCGCCAGCGACAGGCATGACATAGACATCGCGTTCGCTGTCATAGCTCGCACTGAAGGCGACCATCGTGCCATCGGGCGAGATATGGACTTCGCTTTCCTCGGCTGGGTGGTTGGTGAGCCGGACTGCGCTTCCGCCATCACGTCCGGTGCGCCACAGGTCGCCCTCGCTGGCGAAGACCAGCACGTCGCCGCGCGCGGCCGGGAATTGGTAGAAGCCTTCTTCGGCTGCCGCAGGCACCACAGCCAAAGCGCACACGCCCGCGATCAACGCCCCGAATAGTCTCATGGTGTATTTCCCCTGCTGTCCCGATTTCGCCCCGTCGCTGATACCGTCGTGTGCCAGCCTAAGCCCTGAGGCGCTACCCTCCCATCTGCGGGAGCCCAAGGGGGCGGTACGCCAGATTTTTAGTCTCAACCGCGATCCAACGCAGGGCTTATGCGGGTCCACCAGCCGCACCTGCAAGCGGAAATGATTGGGTGCCTGCCGTGGATGGACGACAATTCTGGTCATGGTTTTGACCCGAGCTTGTTGACGCCTTTTTTAGGACGTTGGGCGTCAAGTGGTGTCTGCATGGATGCAGGGTTGGGTCACGCGAGGCGGGGGGCTCTAGGTAGCTATTGTGTCGTTCCTGCGCCTTGTCCGAGCCGTTCTACAAAATGGTGATCCATCGGCGCACGTGGATTTGCGCCACGTTCGGCATGAATCAGGTCGGCGCTGGCGCCAAGGGCGGAAAGAGCCAGACCATGGTCATGGAACTTCAAAATGCCTGGAGATCGGTTTGCAGTGCTCGCTCGGCGGTTTCCTACAGCGGGTTCGATTGTTCCGCCCTGCGGCACGGAGTGTTTCCCTGTTGTGCGATTGTTGCGTTCGGCTCGCAGGCCTAGTTCTCGCCCATCAACTGATCGAGCGAGATTGCCATGCCACAGACTAGATCCATAAAGGCTGATGTCGTGATTATCGGCGCTGGTAGCGCCGGGATGTCTGCCTACAAATCGGCGCGCCAGTTCACGGATTCGATCCTCGTTATCGAGGAAGGTAACTACGGCACGACCTGCGCGCGCGTTGGCTGCATGCCGTCAAAGCTGTTGATTGCCGCGGCCGAAGCGGCGCATCACGCCCACCACGCCGCCCGCTTCGGCATCAACGTTTCGCAGGTCACCGTTGACGGCAAGGCCGTGATGGCCCGGGTCCGCGCCGAGCGCGACCGCTTTGTTGGCTTCGTGGTCGACGATGTCGATGGCTGGCCGGATGCGCACAAGATCAGAGGATCGGCCCGCTTCGTTGCCCCCGGTCGGCTGGTGCTGGACGATGGAACCGCAATCGAAGCCGGGCGCGTGGTGATCGCAACCGGATCGCGTGCCGTCTGGCCTGCGGCATGGAATGCGCTGGGAGATCGGCTCATCATCAACGACGATGTGTTTGAATGGGATAATCTGCCATCATCCGTCGCGATCTTTGGCAACGGCGTTATCGGTCTGGAGCTTGCCCAGGCGCTCGGCCGGTTGGGTGTGCGGGTTAAGTTGTTCGGGCGCAGCGGCCGGGTCGGCCCGCTGACCGATCCGGCGGTCGCTGAGGCGGCGCGCGATGCCTACGCCGCAGAGTATCGTTTCTCGCCTTCCGCTCAGGTTGTTTCTGTCGAGCGTCAGGACAACCAAGTCGTGGTGACCGAGAGGGTCGATGGGCGAGACGTGGAGGAACGCTTCGACTATCTGATCGCAGCCACCGGCCGCCGTCCCAATCTGGACCGGCTGGGTCTGGAACATGCCGGCATTGTGCTCGATGAAAGCGGCACCCCCGTCGGCTGGGATCGTCGTACGGCCCGGATCGGCGAGAGCACCATATTCCTCGCCGGCGATGCTGCGCCCGATGCGCCGCTGCTGCATGAAGCCTCGGACGCAGGACGGATCGCCGGGGAGAATGCCGCCCGCTTTCCCTTCGTGGCGCCGCGACATCGCCGCACGCCAATCGGCGTGGTGTTTTCTGACCCGCAGATCGCCATGGTCGGACAAAGCCACGCGCAACTGTCGCGGGCCAAGGCAAGCTTCATTACCGGCTCGGTCGATTTCACAGGGCAGGGGCGTTCCCGAGTGGCGGGACGCAATGTCGGCAGGCTCAACATTTATGCCCACCCTTTAACCGGCAAGTTCCTCGGGGCCGAGATGGTTGGTCCGGCAGCCGAACACATCGCCCACCTGCTTGCATGGGCGATCGAGGCGGATCGTTCGGTGCAGCAAATGCTCGACAGCCCGTTCTACCATCCGGTGATCGAGGAAGGGGTGCGCACCGCGCTGCGGGCCGCCCGCGATGCGATGCATGAACGCTCGCCCGCCCACCGGCCGTGTCTCGACTGCCGACCCGCCGCCTGATCGGTAGCAGACGCCGCTTGGGTCCGACTTATCACCACAAGGACGAAATCACATGACCACGCAAGTCGCCATAAACGGCTTCGGCCGGATCGGACGCCTTTTAGCCCGGCTCATGCTCGAGCAGCGCCCGGAAGGTATCGCGCTTGCAGCCATCAACGACATGATGGACCCGCACAGCTGCGCAGCGCTCTACAAGCGCGACAGCGTGCATGGGCCTGCGGCGGGCGAGGTTGCATTCGGCGATGACTGGATCATGGTTGATGGACACCGGATTGCGGTGACCCGTATTCCCGATCCGGCAGCAATGGATCATCACGCCTCCGGCATCGATCTCGTGATCGAAGCGAGCGGCCAGTTCACCGACCGCAAAGGCGCCTCGGGTCACATCTTGCGCGGTGCGCGGCGGGTGCTGATCTCCGCTCCCGCGAAGGATGCCGATATAACCGTGGTGCAGGGCGTCAATCATGGCCTGCTGAGACCGGAACACGCCATCGTGTCCAATGCCAGCTGCACGACCAATGCGCTCGCCCCGATTGCTGCCGTGCTCGACCGGGTGATCGGAATTGAACGCGGCCACATGACCACTGTCCATTCCTACACCAATGACCAAAGGCTTCACGACCAGTACCACCCCGATCTCAGGCGTGCGCGGGGCGGTGCGATGTCGATGATCCCGACTTCCACTGGTGCGACAAAGGCCGTGGCAGAGGTGCTCCCGCAGCTCAAAGGGAAGTTGTCCGGCGCGTCGATCAGGGTTCCGACGCCGAATGTCTCGCTGATTGATTTCGTGTTTCACGCGGCAAGGCCGACGGACGAACACGAGGTCAACGCTATCCTTGCAGACGCTGCTGTAGGCCCGATGAAAGGGATACTCGATGCCACGGACGAGCCGCTGGTTTCGGTCGATTTCAACCACAATCCGGCAAGCGTCACGGTCGACATGGCAGAAACGAAGGTCACGGACGAACGTCTTGTCCGCGTCGTCGGGTGGTATGACAATGAATGGGGTTTTGCCAATCGCCTGCTCGAAACGGCCCGGCAGATGGCGCTCCAGCTCTAGCCCTGGCGAGCCACAGCCCCGGACCGAAGCCAAGTCGCGGTCCGGGGCTGTAGTGATGTTAAGTTCACGCAAGTCGGCTCATGCCCACTAGGCCGTTCAGGCTACTTATTGCGCCAGACAGCGGAAACACGGCTCATCCGGGTCGAGAGTCGATCGCTCGTCTCGCAGAATGAGATCAAGCTGACCGCGCTCCTGCAGCAATGACAGCTCGTCAGCGCCGCCGATCCCAACACCGCCGATGAAGATTTGCGGTACGGTTCTCCGGCCTTGCGCACGCTTGACCATCGTTTCGAACAGGTCGGGATTGTCACTGACACTATGCTCTTGAAAGGTCACGCCTTTGCGCTGCAGGACGGCTTTGGCCATCTTGCAATAGGGGCAGTAATCCTTGGTGTAGATTTCGATCTCGGGCATCGGATGTCTCCTAAAGGGGCTTGTTCGGACGAGCGGCGGCAACAAGCGGCCACACGATCCAGGGGAATGCGACGAGGAAGAACACGCCTTGGAGCGCAAAGGCAGGCGCGCTGTCGGGGAGCAGAAAGACCCCCGCGCCATAGGCGAGGATCGCCAAGGAACCTTTGCGGTAGCGCGGGGTCCAGTCCGGGTTCTCACGCTTGAGGCAATCGACGCACAGGTCCATTATTCTGCCTCCCCATGCATCATCGCGGCGGAGCCGCATTTCGGCGAGGTATCGTCCATCGCAATTCTCCTGGTGCTGGCGTGCATTGTCGCTTCCGAGGGGCCGGGAGCGTGAATGGTGCTGCTTGTGACCCGACCAATTTATCCCAACACCGCGCGATGAGAACGCGACGATGTGGCAATGATCCATTCCAGCTGCGACAATGATGCGGGCTGGCGATCCGCCATTCCCGACATTCCATGGCGCGGAATGATCTGCTCCACACTTTCACCATTCTGATCGAACGCCGGCAGGAGTACCTCCTCCTCTAACGGACCACGCGCCCTACATTCCATTCGGCGGCGCGGTCCAATCTCGCAGGAGGAGCCCCATGCGCCGACACACTGATGCAGTCTTTGCGGCGTTCGCCGGCTTTGTGCTGACCGGCGTCGTTATGGCGCCTCCGGTGCTCTCAGCGCGCGCTGAGAAGGCTGCCAGGATCGCGGCCTACGAGCAGGGTCTAGGACCGAACGTCACGACTTTCGGGAGCGACCGTGCTGGCAGGCTCGCCAGCGCATTTCGCAGCGGAACCTATCGCGACCAAGCGCAACAGCAGATCGCCGATGCGCATGGAGCAAGCCCGCAGATTGTCCGATGAGGCTGCGAGACGTTCAGACTGCCTAGCAGTCGTCGAGGCTCGCCAACATCGCCGTGATCAGGTCGCGACCTTCCGTCAGCCCCGTAAAGCGCCGGGCGATTGTGCCGCCTGCAAACAGGATCATGGTCGGAACCGAGCGGACCTCGAACAGAGCGGCCAGTTCGGGGTTTCGCTCGGCGTCCACCTTGAACATCGTGGCCGTACCGCGAAATCGGGACGCGAGCGTCTCCAGCATTGGTGCTTGCATCTGACACGGGCCGCACCCGTCTGCGTAGAAACTGACGAGGACGGGATGATCGGCATCGATGACGGCGGCCTTGAAGGCCGAGGCGCTCAGTTCCTTCGGCATGGCGGTGGCTAGAGCCCCAGATCCGATAGGCCGGGATGATCGTCCGGCCGGCGCCCCAGCGGCCAGTGGAACTTGCGTTCATCCTCGCGGATCGGAAGCTCATTGATGCTGGCGAAGCGGCGGCGCATCAGGCCGTCTTCCACGAATTCCCAGTTTTCGTTGCCATAGGCGCGGAACCAGTTGCCGCTGTCGTCGTGGTATTCATAGGCATAGCGGACAGCGATGCGATTTTCGGTGAAGGCCCATAACTCCTTGATCAACCGGTAATCGAGCTCCTTGACCCACTTGCGCTCCAGGAACGCCTGCGCTTCAGCACGTCCGCGGGGGAATTCCGCGCGGTTCCGCCATTGCGTGTCTTCGGTATAGGCGAGCGCCACCTTTGCCGCATCGCGGCTGTTCCAGCCATCTTCGGCCAGACGAACTTTTTCGCGCGCGGTTGCTTCGGTGAAGGGAGGAAGCGGGGGACGGGTCATGGGGTTCTCCAATCTCTGAAAACAGGAAGAAGGACCGGGCGGGGCAAGGGGGAATTGGCCCCGCCCGGTCAGCATGCGGATGGTCTCGGGGGGGAGCATCCGCGCAATGTCATCGGGGGAGAGGGTGGGATCCGATAACAACTGCAAGTTAGACGGCGGGGGCGGGGCCGAGAACCGCGGAAGGGCGGAAGGGATTATTCCGCGCCGCGCAATGCCGCGAGTTTGCTTTCCAGTTCGGCAATCCGCTCGTCGCGCTGGTCGATTGCCTGACGCACATCATCGGCATGAAACATCTGCGGAATGTGCTGCGGGCAATTGGAGTCCCACGCCTCGACTTCGAACAGGATGACCTGCTCGGGCCGCGCGCGGTAGCCTTCGGGCATCAGGCTTTGCTCTAGCGCGGCGTCACCTTCCACCACCCGCGCGGTGCCCCAAAGCTTGATCCGCTGGCGATGGGCGTAATCCATCAGGAAGATGTAGGCCTGTGGGTTCTCGGCGAGGTTGCCGGTAGTGATGAACTGCCGGTTGCCCTTGAAATCGGCGAAGGCAAGCTGGCGCTCTCCCACCACGTGCAGGAAGCCGGGCGGGCCGCCGCGATGCTGGATATAGGGCTGGCCCTCCTTGCTGGCCGTGGCGAGGTAGAAACTGCGGACGCTGGCGATGAAGGCCGCAAGATCATCCAAAGACCGGCCCATCTCCATCCCTTCGTAAATGGCGCGCGATCCCTTGCGCGTCTGCGCGGCCTTGACCGCGGGCGTGAACGCCACATCGACAGGGCGCTGGGTCATGCCGTCGGAACCTGAGGCGCGATCTGCCAGGTCGCATCGGGACGAGGCACGCGCATCAGGGCGCGGATTTGGTCAGCAACCGCCTTCGAGGTCAGGTCGCGTAGCAGCGCAAAGGCCACCTCGATGGCGGTGCCCGGCCCGGTCGATGTGATCAGCTTGCCATCGATGACGATCGCCTCGTCAATGAACTGCGCGCCGTAGCCTTCAAGCTGGGCTTTGCGCTGCCCGCCCACCTGATGATAGGTCGTCGCCCGCCGCCCGCGCAAAATCCCTGCCGCACCGAGCGCGAGCGACGCCACGCAGACCGATGCGACCGTCTGGCCGCGCGCCTCGAAATGGCGGATCACCGCAAGGAACGGCTCGGACAGGGCGTCCTCGTAAAACCCGGCACCGTCAAAACCACCGGGCACGGCCAGCGCATCGAAGCTGTCGAGGTCGAGGTCGGCGACTAAAGCGTCTGGAATAACCGAGAAGCCGAATGTGGCGCGAAGGCGCGGCCGCAAGCCTGCCGAGACGAGTTCGATCGGCTCATCACCGTCGATATTCGCCCAGCCCAGCACATCGGTAAACCCGGCTGCTTCGAGCGGTTCAAAGCCTTCGGCCAGCAACAGGAGTACTTTCTTCGCCATGAATTCTTGTACCTTGATGATGAGGTTAAACGTCGAGGATCAAGCGGTCGCCGCCGCCCGCTGAAGGGTCGGCAGGGACGGCGCAGCAGATCAGCGCCTTGTCGGCATCAACCTTGGCAGAAGGGCGGACTTCGTAAGTGACCTTGCCGGCGAGCACCTTCACTGCGCAGGTCCCGCAAGAACCGCCGCGGCAGCTATATTCCGGCGTCAGGCCGCGTGCCTCGGCGAGATCGAGCAGAGTTCCGGCATCGGCATCCCAGCGCGCCTCCTTGCCCGATTTCGCGAAGGCCACCGGCACGGGCAGCTCGGCCACCGGGGGCAGGGCGTCGACGGTTTCAGGTTCGCGGCGCTTGAGCGAGGCTGGGCCGAAGGCCTCGGCGTGGATCCGTGCGTCGGCAACGCCAAGGTCGGTGAGCTGGTCGTACAGCCCCTGCATGAAGGGCGGCGGGCCGCACATGTAGAAATCATAGGCGTCAAACGGCAGGGTCTGGCGGAAGAGGTCGGCGCTGATCCTCCCCTCGGCGTCATAGTCGACGCCGGGCGCCGCACCTTCGATGACATCGAGCAGGCGTATCACCCGCACCGCGCCGTCCGCCTGTGCCACCAATGCGGCGATCTCCTGATCAAACGCCCGTTCGGCCAGCGAGCGCGCGGCGATGAACAGGAAGGTCTTCCGGATACGACGCTTGCGCAGCCCTTCGAAGACGATGCTGCGCAGCATTGCCAGCATCGGTGTGATCCCGACACCTGCGGCAAGCAGAACGGCAGGGCGCGCTTCGAGCGGGTCGATGACAAATCCGCCCGCTGGCGCGCGTGCCTCGATCATGTCGCCGACTGTCAGGTGATCATGCAGGTGGTTCGAGACGAGCCCCTGCCGCTTAACGCTGAGACGGTAGTATCCGTCAGACGGCGCGGTTGAGAGCGTGTAAGTGCGCAATACCGGTTCGCCGGCGGCATCGGGGCGTACCCGGATCGGCAGATGCTGGCCCGCCTCGTGCGCGACGATGCCCTTGCCGTTGGCCGGTTCGAGATGGAACGAGCGGATGACGCTGCTTTCATCGACGATCCGCGCGATCCGGAACGGGCGCCATGAGTTGCGAAGATGCTCCGCCGCGATCCGGTCCGCCGCTTGGCTCCAGTCGCCCGTCATCAGATTGTTGGGCGACACCCCATCCGCCCGCGTCGTAAAGCGCAGTGGCAGGGCTTTGGGGCGCAGCACCACCTTGCGCGGGCGGAATACCCACAGCCGCTCGGCACCCTGAAAGGCGGCGATCTCGTCCGATTCCAGCACCACTTCGGCATCGCCGGTCAGATGCAGCATATCGCCGGTGGCAAAGTCGGGGAAGACCAGCCCCGCCTTGGGGTTCAGCAGGAAATTGCCGAAAGTGTTGAAATGGAGGTTACCTGCAAAGTCGGGAATGGTCAGCGAGCCATCTGCGTTGATCCGCACGAAGCCGGGCTTGCCCCCGCGGTGCGAGGCATCGACGTGCCGCCCTGCCGCGTCATCGACATAGGACGACACGAAGAACGTATCGGCGGCGCTGATCATGTCGCGCACGCGCGGGTCATCCATGTCCAGCGTTTGCGCTATGGGAACGCCTGCAAAGTCATCAGGCTCGCGCACGAAGGTGAAGTCGCGCAGTTGGATATACTGCGGGCAATTGCCGAAGGCGTGTTCGACCGCGATGGCGAACCCCTGATCGGTCAGTCGCTGCGCCGTGCCATTCATCCGGTTGCGTCGCCGGGTGTGAAGCTCGATGCCGAGCAGGCCCAGCGCGGCCCCATCGGCCAGCGATGCCGTGGCCGGGTCCTGCGGGTCGGGGCGCGTGGCGAAATCGAGGTGCTTCGGGTCAGGGCTCATCATGAAACCGGGCCTGCCGCTGAGCAGCGTTACCCAGGTATCGCCCGCCGGATCGACCGAGCCGAGCACGATGAAAGGAAGCTGGCGGTAGAAGTCGCGGTGCTGGTCCGGCATGAAATCCCGGATCACCCGGCGCCCGAAAGCCTCCATCCGCTCGGCCACGCCAACGGTCTTTTGCAGCGCCACTTCGCCATCGTGAAACGGTGATGGTGTGTCAGCCAGCGGTTGTGTCATCTCTCGTCTCCCCCGGAATGCAAGGCCCCGGGGCCGCCCAGCGGCAGCCCCGGTAGCGGATGGATCAGGCGTTGAGGCCCACGGCGTTCTTGGCGAATTCGACGAAGCCGGGCAGCGCTTCGATCCGGGCCAGCCACGCGTTGACATTGGCGTAAGACGACAAGTCGACATTCCCCTCGGGCGCGCTGGCGATGTAGCTGTAGAGCGCGAGGTCGGCGATTGTGGCGTGATCGGCAGCGATCCAGTCGCGGCCTTCCAGTTCGGCTTCGATCAGCGCGAGCGTGGCGTGAGCGCGGGCGATCACTTCCTCAGGATTGAACCCTGCCTTGAAGATGGTGACCAAGCGGGCGGCACCGGGGCCGAACGCGATCTGGCCAGCCGCGACCGAAAGCCAGCGCTGCACCTTGGCGGCGCCCAACGCGTCTGCTGGCAGCCAGTCGGTGCGACCGAACTTCTTGGCGGCATAGATCATGATGGCGTTGGAATCGGCGATGTATTCGCCGTCATCCTCCAGCAGCGGCACCTGGCCGAAGCGGTTCTTGGCGAGATAGTCGGGCGACTTGTGTTCGCCCTTGGCGAGATCGACCGTGACGATTTCGACGTCAGCACCGATCAGCGACAGGAACAGCCGGGCACGGTGGGCGTGGCCGGAAATGGGGTGGGAATAGAGCTTCATGATCGTGTCCTTTGGCAAGAGCAGATGGCGGGTAGGCCATCCGGCGAGCCATCAAATGCGCTTACAGGGGCGCGATCAGAACCTCTGAAGGGTGCAAGTCACTATTCCGCTGGATGCAGTTATCGACTAGGTAAGGCGGGGTTTCACGGCGGGGGCAGTAATTATGTCGCGGTTTCATTCGATGCAGGTCTTTGTGAAGGTTGCCGAAACCAGCGGCTTTGCCGAAGCGGCGCGGCAATTGAACATGAGCCCGCCTGCGGTCACCCGCGCTGTAGCCTCGCTTGAAGACCAGATCGGCGCGCGGCTTTTTACCCGTACCACCCGGACAGTGAAACTGACCGAAGCAGGCGTGCGCTATTTCGATGATTGCCGGCGCATCCTTGCCGATGTTGTCGAAGCCGAGGCGGCGGCTGGAGGTTCCTACGCCAAGCCCACCGGCGTACTCACGGTGACCGCGTCTGCGCTGTTCGGTCAGGATTACATCACGCCGATCCTTACCGAATATCTCGACCAGAACCCCGAAGTGAATGCCCGTGCCCTGTTCGTCGACCGGATCACCAACATGGTGGACGAGGGGATCGACGTCGGCATCCGCATCGGCGACCTGCCCGATTCCAGCTTCAGCGCCATCCGCGTGGGTGCGGTGCGCCGGGTAGTCTGCGGTGCGCCGAGCTATTTCGAGCAGCACGGCGTGCCCAAGCATCCCGCCGACCTTGCGAAGCACAGGATCATCGTCAGCACGACATCATGGGCCTCGCTCGATTGGCGCTTCGGCGGCCCCCAAAAGCCGGTGGTGCGGATTGCGCCGCGGCTGTCGTTCAACACCTATGGCGCGGTCCTCAAGTCGACCATGCTGGGCTGGGGTCTGTCGCGGCCGCTCTCTTACCAGATCGGGCAGGCCCTGATCGATGGCGACCTGCAAACGGTCTTGTCCGAATTCGAGGACGACCCCTTGCCGGTCCATGTCGTCCACCCCGAAGGCCGCAGGGCGTCGGCCAAGGTGCGCGCCTTTGTCGACCTGGCGGTGGACCGGTTGCGCGCAAACCGTTCGATCAACTGAGTTATTCCATTTTTCGGAACAATATCTTCCGTATTTGCCTAATTATCGCCGCGCAATGATCGGCCTATCTCCAGCTCACCCCGACACCGGGATCAAACTGGAGAAGAAACATGAAGTCCCCTCTCATTTCGATTGCCGCCATAGCCATGCTTGGCGCCGCTGCGGCCCCCGCCCATGCCGACACCTTTGACGGCCCCTATGTCGGCGTCACCGCCGGCTGGGAACGCAGCGAGATCGCCGACCGCGTCGACACGCAGCCGATAACCGCTGAAGCCTCCCGCGACGCACTCGTGCTCGGCGGCTATGCTGGCTACAACTTCAAGGCGACCAACCGGATTGTCATCGGCGCGGAAGCCGGGTTCAGCGCGAGCGTTGACGACCAGAACCGCGCAGCTTCTGCTGGCAAGTCACTGACCATCGATCCGCGTTATAGCTTCGATCTGTCTGCGCGGGCCGGCTATCTCGTGACCGACAAGGCGCTGGTTTATGTCCGCGGCGGCTATGCCAACACCCGCGTGCGCACGACGCTGGATGGGCTCACCGGCCCGGTGACCGCGTCGGACAATCTCGATGGCTGGCAGCTTGGCGGCGGTGTCGAATATGCAATCTCCGACCGCATTTCGGCCCGCGCCGAGTACCGCTACAGCGATCTTGGCAGCAACGGCGGACAATATGACCGCCACCAGACGCTTGTCGGCGTGAGCTATAATTTCTGACGGCCACGCCGCCTCCCTCCCGTCCATGAACCCCTATCCGCAATGGCGATCGGCTTGCCGGAGCGCCGCCGCGGATAGGGCCGGGGAACCATCATGTCCCAGATCACCCTCGCCCTCCGCCATGCTCCCCAATCGGAACGTTTGTTCTGCTGGCAAGCGGCCGTCATCACCGCATTTGCCGGTGGATCGCTGACCGCCGGACTGTTCAACCTCGGCGCGCTGATGGCGCTTTGGGTTGCCAGATCCTCGCTTACCCAAGTCGCGAACGCGCGCCGCTGGGCCGACCATCATGCCTGAGCAGCTCCACGCCCGCGTCAGGGCACAGTTGAAGCTGGCGCTGCTGGGCGATTGCGGTTGCCCCAAGACCCTCACCCGGCTGGAACGCGAAGCGCGGTCATCGGGTCTGACCGGCGCCGAAATCGACGCAGCAATCGGCGGACGCAGCTTCGAGGCGCGAACGGCTGCAGCGGTCGCTTTTGCCTGTGCCTTGAAGGCGGGGAAAGCCGATCTGCTCGACCAGGCCAGAGCGCGCGCGCTCCAATTGGGCGTCACCGACGACGAACTGGCTGCCATTGAGGAGGGGGCGAAGCAGATACTGGCTTCGAAGCGCCGATGATCCGCCTTCTTGCCAGCCTGTTCGGTTCAGACCCGTCCGCGCCCCGCTCGGACGATGACGTGCTTGGCGAATTCCTGCGCGGTGCAAGTCACAGCGACGTTGCGCCCGAAATCCTCTTGAAAATCCTCTGATCCTACCCGGCCAAGGAGCCTCATATGATCGAAGTTTTCACCGCAAACACGCCCAATGGCATCAAAGTCCCGATCGCGTTGGAGGAACTTGGCGTTCCTTACGAACTCAGGATTATCGCGCTCGGTTCGCCCGATCTGCGGTCCGTCGAATATCTCGCGATCAACCCCAATGCGAAGATCCCGGCGATCCGACACCATGACGGCAGCGATGCGCCCATAACGGTTTTCGAGTCCGGTGCGATCCTGCTCCATCTTGCGCAGACTTTCGGCGGACTGCTGGGGATCACCCCGGCGGCACGCGCTCAGACCTTGAGCTGGCTGTTTCTGCAGGTGGCAGGGCTAGGCCCGATGATGGGGAATGCCGCGCACTTCCGCTCGCTGAAATCGCCCGACCCCTACACCATCGGCCGCTTCGTAGGTGAAGCGGGACGGCATCTGAAGGTTATCGAGGCGCGGCTGCACGAGGTGGAGTGGCTCAATGGGGAGAGCTACTCGGTCGCCGACATCGCCCATTTTTCGTGGGTGCGCAGTGCCAGCTATGCCGGCTTTGACCTTGAGGATTTTCCCGCCCAGAAGTCTTGGGCCGAAAAGATCGAACAGCGGCCTGCAATAGTGCGCGCGCTGACTCGGATGGCCTGATCCGGCATCCCGCTGGCGGCTTTGCGGCGGCCGGCATTATTCCTGCTTCCGTAACGCTGCATTCCTGCGTCGGGATATTCCTATGATTACGCGGAATGGGCAATCTGTCTGCTCGCGGGCCTTCAGTCCTCGAACTGCAATCCAATCAAGTTGTGAGGCGATCAATGGCATATTGGCATGGACTTGTTACTGGCGCGGCACTTGTCACAGTGGCCGGTGTGCTTGTCGCTGCAAATCATCCGCAGACGATGCACACGCTCAATGTTGAACGCATCAACATCCGCGAACCTGACGGGACGCTGCGCATGGTCATATCGAGCAGGGATCGCTTCCCCGGCGCCTTCCACAAGGGCCAGGAAATCCCCCGGCCAGATCGCGCCTTTGCGGCAGGCATGCTGTTCCTCAACGATGAAGGAACCGAGAATGGGGGCCTGATCTGGGCTGGCAAATCCGTCGATGGTCAAACCGACGCCGGCGCCAGCTTGACGTTCGATCGCTATGAGAATGATCAGACCCTCCAACTGCTTCAGACAGATGGCGGCAAGCAGGACATGGCCGCGCTGATCATCTCTGATCGGCCAGCAACGACGATGTTCACCAGCAAGGATGGCACATCCGGGATAGACGAAAATGCTGCAGGCGGAGCGCCACGCCTGTTTGTCGGGAAATCTCGTGATCGCGCTTCGATGATCATGCTTCAGGATGAAAGCGGTACGCCTCGGATCAGGCTCAAGGTCGCGAGAGATGGCACAAGCGTGATCGAGTTTCTTGACGAAAAGGGCAAGGTCATCAAGTCGATCGGGCCTGATGATTAGAGGCACGGGCGCCAACGGCCAGTTCGCGGTCGCTGAAAGGCTGAAGGTCTGAAGGCTTTCCCGGCCACAGACCATTCTCGGCTACATCGGGACTTCACACCTGTGCGGCGTGGAACCACGCAGCGTCGGGTTTGGGAACGCGCATTCGTTCGCGCAGCTCCTGCGAAAACGCGGGCGAGGTCAGCACTTCCAGCAGCTTCAAAGCCAGCTCGATGCCTGTGCCGGGCCCCGTCGATGTCATCAGGTGGCCATCAATGACCAGCGGCTCATCGACGAAGACCGCGCCGTAGCTTTCCAGTTCCGCTTTCCGGGTGCCGCCGATCTGGTGATAGACTGTCGCTTTTTTGCCGTCGAGCACACCTGCAGCGGCGAGCGACAGGGCGCTTACACAGACCGCAGCGATCGGCGCCCGCCGCTTGTCGAACCCGCGGATGACATCGAGGAAAGGTTCTGACAGCGCCTCTTCGTAGAAGCCGGCATCCCCGAACCCGCCTGGAATGACCAAAGCCTCGAAATCATCGGTGACGACGTCTGACAATAGCGCTTCGGGGATAATATCGAACCCGAATGTTGTCTTTATGGGAGTACGCAGCCCGACAGAGAGCTGATCAAAACGAATATCGCCATAGATCGAAGCCCAACCGAAAACTTCGGTAAAGCAAGCTGCCTCCATGACCTCGAAGCCATTGGACAACAGAATCAATATCCGCTTTTGCATCAGCGCCCCCACTGAATGACCCGATGATTAGCGATCTACGCCAGAACGGTACTTATCGCAGCGCTGATACATACGACCAGCGTAATCTGGCAGGAAGCGTGCAGGCTTCCATTTGGCAAAATTGCGCTGCTAGAGGTATCAGTCTCGCTCATCGTGCAAGATTGCGGCGTGTGATTGGCCACTATTTGTGGCGGGACGCGTCCGACTTTCACATTCTCTCAGCGCGCGCACGGATCAGACCGTCTCCAGGCTTGTCTGCGATCCAGTCTTTTGTGGCGGCACCATGAAACTTTTCTAGGCGGTCCACCGCTGTCGCAGGCTTTATCCAAACAGGATGATTTTGGTCGGGTTCCAGCGTCTACACCCATAACCGTCGCGACGATTAATGCGGAGCTGATACAAAAAGAAAGCCGGGAGCCGAGGTTGCGCATTGGCCCGACGCACATCCCAGAATGGGCATGGAAGTGGGCTTGGTGCCGACATCGAAAGTCAACCTCTTGATAAGGTTGAAAACCTGGCGGAGACGGAGGGATTCGAACCCTCGGTACCCGGATAGAGTACGGTTCCTTAGCAGGGAACTGGTTTCAGCCACTCACCCACGTCTCCGGACAGCAGCAAGGCTGTGAAGGCGGGCCTATAGTCAGCCTGACGGGGAGCGGCAAGGTGGCTTGGACAAAAAAGCCCGCTGCCGCCTTACGCGGACTGCTGGCGGCGGGGTGGAGAGCTGGTTCGGCGTGCGTTCAGCCTGTGCCGCGCAGTGGTTAACGGCTCGTCGCAAATCCGATTCGCTCCGGCGACGAGCGGTTGCGTCATGTGTGGGAAGCGATTCTGCTAACTGCGCAATAATCCGGGGCTGACACGTCGCTGCGAAAGGCTGCATGATGAGGATGATGACTGCCCGTTTTCCAGACTTTGGCCGCCGGATCGCGGGGTTGGCGCTTGGCGCCTTGGCTGCGCTGGCGTTGACGACACCGGCAGCCGCGCAGGATCTTGAGACCTTTGATCCGGATGCCGCCTACAGCGCGCAAAATGGCACAAGTGCGGGCGGGATTGATGGCGATCTGGCCGCGCCGGAAGCGCAGCGCGCGCCGGTTGACCCGGCTCCGGCCAATCCGGCGTTCGACAGCGAGTTTGGCACCTATGCCCCTGCGCCTGCCGATGCGGCGGCCCCCTTGCCTGATCAGGGCGTGGCCCCCGTCACCACCGCTGCGCAGGCCACTGGCGAGACCTACGGCGAAGATGACCTGATCGGCGCGGCGGAAGGCGTGTTCGGCAAGGGCGCAGAAGGTCTTGCCAAATTGATCGAGGATCTGCTGCAAAAGCAGGGCGAGCCCAATGGCTACATCGTCGGGCGTGAAGCGGGCGGGGCGTTCATCGTTGGCGCGCGCTATGGCTCGGGCACGTTGCATCACAAGATCGAAGGCACGCAGCAGGTCTATTGGACCGGGCCTTCGATTGGGTTTGATGTCGGGGCCAATGCCGCGAATACCTTCGTGCTGGTCTACAATCTGTACGACACCGAAGACCTCTACAAGCGCTTCCCGGCGGGTGAGGGGCAGGCCTATTTCGTCGGCGGCCTCAACGCCAGCTATCTGCGGCGCGGCGATGTCGTGCTCATCCCCATTCGCGTGGGTGCGGGCCTGCGGCTCGGGGTCAATGCGGGTTACATGAAGTTCTCCAAGGAACAGAAGTGGTCGCCTTTCTGATTGCGATGATGCGTGTTGCGCGCCATTGCGCGCAGCATGATGCTTGACCGACTCAGCCCGCAGGCGCCCGACGCCCTTCTCGCCCTGATCCGCCTCCACGCTGCCGACCCGCGCGAGGACAAGATTGACCTCGGCGTCGGTGTGTACCGCACCGAATCCGGCGCTACGCCGGTGTTTGCCGCGATCAAGGCGGCGGAACAGGTGCTGGTCGATACGCAGGACAGCAAGTCCTACCTCGGGCCCGAAGGCGACATGGGCTTCGTCAATGCGCTGATGCCCTATATCTTCGGCGCTAACCCGACGATGGGCGGGCGCATCAGCGGAATGCAGACCCCGGGCGGCACCGGCGCGGTGCGCCTTGCCCTCGCTCTGGCGTTGAAGGCGGGCGTGAAGCGCGTCCACATGGGCGTGCCGAGCTGGCCCAACCACGCGCAGATTCTCGCCGATCTTGGCATGGAGCTGGCGCCCTTCGATCACGCCAACCCGGATGGCACGGCAAACCTCGATGCGGTGCTTGCCGCGATCAATGGTGCGGGTTCGGACGAGGCGGTGCTGCTGCACGCCTGCTGCCACAACCCGACCGGGATCGATTACACCGCTGAGCAATGGGCTGCGATCGCCGAGGCCTTCGCCACCAGCGGCACCTTCCCGATCATCGATTCCGCCTATCAGGGCCTCGGCCACGGGATGGAGGAGGACGCCGCCGGGATGCGCGCCGTGCTCGCCGCTGTGCCGGAAGCCTTCATCGCCTACAGCTGCGACAAGAACTTCGGCCAGTATCGTGACCGCGTCGGCGCGTTCTATGTGATGGCACAGGATCAGGGCGCGCTCGACACCGCGTTCTCGAACGCCAATGCGCTGGCCCGTGCGGGTTGGTCGATGCCGCCGGATCACGGCGGTGCGGCGGTGCGGATCATCCTGCGCGATCCCGACATGACCGCACAATGGCTGGCCGAGCTTGACGATATGCGCGCCCGGATGCGCGGCGTGCGCGATGCGCTTGCCAAGGCGGGCACCGCGGGGCGGATCGACCTGACACCGCTGGCGCACCAGAACGGCCTGTTCTCGATGCTCCCCGTCACTAAGGAAGAAGTCGCGCAGCTTCGCGAAGAGCACGGCATCTACATGGCCGCATCGGGCCGGATCAACATTGCCGGGCTGACGCCGGGCAACCTGCCCAAGTTCATCGCTGCCCTCGCGGCGGTGGCGGCCTGAGGGCGCCTGCGTGCTTGACCGTCAGCCGGTGCTCGAAGGCGAGCATGTCCGGCTGCGGCCCTTGCGCAGCCATGATTGGGATGCGCTTTTCGCGGTCGCATCCGACCCGCTGATCTGGGAGCAGCACCCGGCGCATGATCGTTGGCAGGAACCGGTGTTCCGGGCGTTCTTCGAGGATGCGCTGGCCAACAAGGGCGCGCTGATCGCGATGGATGCGGCGAGCGGCGCGGTGATTGGTTCCTCGCGCTATCAGGGGCTGGAGGAAGCAGGTGGCGGCTCGGTCGAGATCGGCTGGACGTTTCTGGCGCGCTCGGTCTGGGGCGGGTTGCACAACCATGAGATGAAGCGGCTGATGCTGGCCCATGCGCTGGGGAGCGTGGCCGAATGCCGCTTCCTCGCCGGTGAGAGCAACACCCGCTCGCGCCGCGCACTGGAAAAGATCGGCGCCCGACTCACCGACCGCCGCGAGGAACGGATCATGGCAGGGGGCGAGGTGATCCCACATCTGACCTATGTCATCACGCGCGAGCAGTTTGCGCAGGGGTCGCTTGCACGCAAGGCGTAGCGGTAGTCTGGGATTGCGGCGAACGGGCAAACACCCCGCTATCGCCCGAACCCGCTTTGGCGTAGTCTCCCTGCCAACACTCGACCGTGGGAGCCTCCAATCGAAAAGCGCCTGATCTACCGCTCGCAGCCGTTCGGCTTCGATACCGCCATGCTGGCGGGCATTCTATCAGCCGCGCGGCGCAACAATCCGCGCCTCGGTATCACCGGTGCGTTGGTCTGCCGGCATGATCTCTATCTCCAGCTGATTGAGGGACCGGACGAGGCGATCGACGCGCTTTATGCGCAGATTGAGGCGGATGATCGCCATTTCGATGTGCGGCTGCTGCTGTCCGAAGCCATGGGCGAACGGTTGTTTCCCAATTGGGCGATGCTCGATGATACGGCGCCCTCACAGTTCTGGTCGGCGCAGGATGTGGCCAAGGGCGCGCTTGAGGGCGCGAACCCCGAAGAACTGCGCGCGCCGTTTGTTCGGCTTGCCGCTGCCAATCCGGGCTGATTTCCGCCCGCTGCTTACCGCGCTGCGGCGAGGCTCTGCATCCGCTTGAGGTAGCGAGCCAGCACATCGATCTCGAGATTGACCTTGTCCCCCTCAGTCAGCGTTCCGAGCGTCGTCACCGCAGCTGTGTGGGGGATGATGTTGAGCAGGAAATCGCAGGTGCCATCGGGCCGGTCGCGCACGTCGTTGACGGTCAGCGACACGCCGTTGACCGTGATCGAGCCCTTTTCCGCAATGAAGGGTGACATATCCGCCCGCGCGCGGATCGCGATCCGCCAGCTGCCGCCGTCTTGCGAGACCTTCACCACCTCGCCAACCGAATCGACATGGCCGGTGACGATATGGCCGCCGAGCTCGTCCCCGAGCCGGAGCGAGGGTTCGAGGTTGAGGAGCGCACCGGCGTTCCACATGCTGGGGACCGTGCGGCTTACGGTCTCGCCCGACAGGTCGACATCGAACCACGCATCGCCCGCCGTGCCGCCGCGTTCCACCACCGTCAGACACACGCCCGAACACGCGATCGACGCGCCAATATCGATCCGCGCCGGATCGAGCGGGGCGGTGATCTTCAGCCGCAGATCGCCGCGCTGTTCGGCGGCGGCGATGGTGCCGATGGCGGTGACGATGCCGGTGAACATGCTGGTGTCCTTATGAGTTTCGTGACCGCAAATAGGCGGTGAATTGGTCGCTGCCAAGCTGGCGGCGCTGATGCAAGTGCCAGCGGCCATGGGCGTCGGCGAGGCTCGCCAGCCCCAGCGCGCCAAGGCTGTGGCGGCCATCGCCGATCAGGATTGGGGCGGTGTAGAGGTGCAATTCGTCGACGAGATCGGCGGTGAGGAAGGCGGCGGCCGTCTCGGCCCCGCCTTCGACATAGAGGTGAAGCACGCCATCAAGCCCAGCGATGGCTTCGGGCGAGGCAATCGCGGTCACGCCGTCAGCCGCGGCCCCGCGGGTCAGCACCACCCGTTGGGGCGAGCGTGCTTCAAGGCCCGGCAGGCGCACATCGAGCCGGGGGCTGTCCGCCCGCCACGTCCCGCCGCCGACCAGAATTGCATCATGCCGCGCGCGCTGGGCGTGGACGTGCGCGCGGGCGGTCTCACCAGTGATCCACTGGCTCGTCCCGTCGGCCAGCGCGATGCAGCCGTCTAGCGACATCGCCAGCTTCAGCGTCACCCATGGACGCCCCGCGCGGTGGCGCGTGAGGAACCCGGCGAGGCTGGCGGCAGAGGCCGGGTCAGCCAATAACCGTGTGTCGATCCCTGCCGTCTGCAACCGCGCAATTCCCGCACCAGAGGTGCGCGGGTCGGGGTCGCGCTGACCGATCACCACGCGCGCAGGCCGCGCGGCAAGGATCAGGTCGGCACAGGACGGGCCGCGCGCCGATTGATGCGCGCAAGGCTCAAGCGTGACGTAGAGCGTCGCTTCGGCCAGCGCCGCGGGGGCAAGCCTAGCCAATGCCATCGCCTCGGCATGAGGGCGTCCGCCCGCCTGCGTCCAGCCCCGCGCAACGACGCGGCCGTGTTGCACCACCAAAGCGGCCACACCAGGATTGGGACGCGCGAGCGGGCGTGCGCGAGCGGCCAGCCGCGCTGCGGCGGCCATCCAGTCGTGATCGCTCGGGAGGAGGCTCGCAGCTATTGTGCGGCGCTTTCGCTGGCAGGCTTTGGAGCAGGCGCCGGGGACGCGGCAGCGGCAGCTTCGGCGGCCCGTTCGGCCTCAGCCTTGCGCTCGATTTCCTCGACATCCATGCCCGCAGCAGCGCCGAGCGCCTTGTACATGTTGCGCTTCGCCTCGGCGATCCGCGCTTCTTCAGCGGCGCGCAGGTCTCTCACCTCCTGATTGGCGAGGTTCTCGGCCGTGATCTCCGCATCGGTGCGGGCCGGGTCGAGTGTGGTGATATAAGTCACCTTGGGCCGCTCCGGCTCGCCATAGACCGTGCTGTTCATGCCCCAATAGAACATCCCTGCGACCGGCAGGATCGACAGCGCCAGAATCGGCAGACGATAGGGCTGCGGGCGCCGGATCTCGTTCCAGAAATCCGCAAAGCCGGAGACGGGATTGAAGCGCGACTTGGAGAAGGACTTGGAGAACATGGCGCGCAATATAGGGGCAGCGGGCGCGAACGCCAAATGCTTCGCGTCAGCCGAAGCTGGCGTAAAGCCCGCGCCCATGTTCCTTCAGCCAGCGGTCGGCGCTGGCGATCTCGCCTTCGAAGATGCGGGCCAGCAGCGCGTGAAAGGCCGGGCTGTGGTCGAAGTGCACCAGATGCGCGACCTCATGCGCGACCACCGAGCGGCGGACGAAATCGGGAGCCTGCACCAGCCGCCAATTGATGCGGATGCGGCTTTTGTCCGAGCATGAGCCCCAGCGGCGCTGGGCGCGGGTGAGGCCCATCGGCACCGGATCGAGGCCGGCGGCGGCGCAGTAATCGTGCATATCCGCTTCGGCGAGGCGCAGGGCTTCGGCCTCAAGCCAGCGGCGGATGCGCAGTTCCAACCCGGTTTCCGGCCCGCCGATCCGCAGCGCATCCCCGTCCACCGAGGGACGACGCGGTGCGCGGGCGTCCCACGCCACATTCAGTGAAGCGCCGCGATAGCGCACCTCGCCTCCCGGCGCAGGCGCAGTGCGGGCGGGCAGTTTGGCGAGTTGGTCCGCCAGCCAGCCCTTGCGCGAATGGGCAAAGGCAATCGCCTCGCGCGCCTGCGCCCAGGCGGGCAGGCTGATGCGAACCTCGCTGCCATCGGGCGCCAGTCGCAAGGTCAGCCGCCGCGCATTGTGCAGCCGCTTCAAGACGATCGGCAGGCGCTGGCCGCCAAGGTCGATCGCGGGATCGAGCGTCCGTTCGGTCGAGGCGCCGCGCAGCCAGTCGATCATAGGCCCGCCTCCTCGTCGCGGGCAGGCCAATGGCGCGGGGTGGGCCATTCGGTAATGTGATGTTCGAGCGGACCGGCGTCCACTTCGCTCACCACCCGGCCGACGACCGAAACCCCGGCGCGGCGCACTGCGTCACGGTCCCCTGATAAGAGATAATGCCAACCCGGCAGCGGGCGATCATCGGCGCGCAGACGGTAAGCGCAGGTGGAAGGTAGCCAGCTTACCTGTTCCACGATCCGCAGCGTCAGCCGCAGGCAATCGGGGACGAAGGCCTTGCGATTGCGATAATCGCTGCATTGCGCGGTTTTGGTATCGAGCAACCGGCAGGCGATATTGGTGTCGAGGATTTCGCCGGTGTCCTCGTCCTCGATCTTGTGCAGGCAGCAGCGTCCGCAGCCATCGCACAGCGCCTCCCATTCGGGCCGGGAGAGCTCGCCCAACGGTAGCTCCCAGAAGCGGTCCCTCACTTCACCCATCGGTCCAGTTCCGCCGCAATAGCATCGGCGCCCTTGTCGGTCGGCAGAGTGGCCAGTGGCTCGCCATTGGGGCCGAACAGGTAGGTGATGTTTGTGTGATCGACGAGATAGCCGCCTCCTTCGACCGGCTCACCTTTGGCATAGTAAACCTTGAACGCCTTGGCAGCGGCGGCGATCTGTTCGGGGGTGCCGGTCAGGCCGATGATGTCGGGCGAAAAGGCGGCGGTAAATTCGCCGACCACCTTTTGCGTGTCACGTTCGGGATCGATGGTGATGAAAAGCGGCGTGATTATCGCCGCCTTGGCCGGATCCTGTCCCTTCAGCACCTTCAGCCCTTGGGCGATACGTTGCATATCGGTGGGGCAGACATCGGGGCAGAAGGCATAGCCGAAATAGACGATGCGGTATTTGCCCGCGAAATCGCCCCAGCGCACGGTCTGGCCCGCACTGTTGGAGAGCGCGAAATCGCCGCCGATGGCAGCGCCGGCCAGCGGCGGCTCTTCGACTGGGGCGGCGGCGCCGCAACCGGCAAGCGACAGCGCGCTTGCAATCAGCAGGGCAAGGATGGGGGAAGGCTTGTTGATCTGGTTCATGCTCTGCTAACTGGTCGCTTGCGAAGGGCGCCGATGACAGGCCAACGGGTCTGCCCCGCGCCCGGGCACACACAAGATGTGTGACAGGTAATGCGAAAGGATCAAACCGTGGCCTTCGATGTTTTGCGCAAATTAGGGCCTCGCCGGGGGATTGCCAGTGCTATCCTGCTGCTACTTGCCGCCGCTGTGACGGTGCCTGCCGCGGCGCAGTTCCAGTCGGAAGGGTACAAGTTCCTCGAAGCGGTCAAGGATCGCAAGGGTGACGAGGCGACCGACATGCTCAGCAAGCCGGGCACCCAGATCGTCAATGCCCGCGACATCACGAGCGGCGATACCGGGCTGCATATCGTAGTGGCCCGCAGCGACGTCTTGTGGGTCCGGTTCCTGTTGCAACGCGGCGCTGATCCGAACATCCGCAACAAGAAGGGCATCACCCCGCTCCAGCTCGCAACCTCGCTCAGCTTCACCGACGGGGTCGAGGCGCTGATCAAGGGCGGGGCGAGCGTCAATGTCTCTGACCAGACGGGTGAGACGCCGCTGATCTCGGCAGTCCATGCGCGCAATGTGGCGATGGTGCGGTTGTTGCTGGAAAAGGGCGCGGACCCCGATCACAACGACAATTCGGGCCGCTCGGCGCGGGACTATATGGAACTGATGAGCGGCAACTCGCTGCTCAAGCAGGAATTCGCCAATGCCGATGCGAAGCGCGCCGAGTCGGGAACCAAAAAGAATTACGGGCCTTCCTTCTGACATGACCCAGACAGTGGATTTTGCCGACCTCACGCTCGACGAGCTACGCGTGGCGCTGGCGCCCGACATTGCGGCGTCCGCGATCTTTGACGGGTGGAACGAGACCGCGTTGGTCGCCGCGGCCGAGATGGCCGGGTGCGATGTCGATGTGGCCAAGCTCGCTTTCCCCGGCAGCAAGCCGATGGACATGGTCGAAGCATGGATCACCAGCGTCGATCAGGCGATGGAGGCCGAATGGCCGCAGGAACGCCTCGCCACGCTGAAGATCCGCGAACGCATCCGCACGCTGGTCGCTTTCCGGCTGGAAGCGGTTGCGCATATTGATGAAGCCGTGCGCCGCGCGCTCGCCGTGATGGCGCAGCCGCAGAACGCGCGCCGCTCGCTGCGGCTAGGGTGGCGTTCTGCCGATATCATGTGGCGGCTCGCGGGCGATACCGCGACCGATTACAATCACTACACCAAGCGCGCGATCCTTGCGGGGATCTACTCGGCAACGCTCGCCGTGTTCGTGAATGATGACAGCGATGGCAAGGCGGACACCCACGCCTTCCTCGAACGGCGGATCGACGGGGTGATGAAGTTCGAGAAGGTCAAGGCGCAGTTTCTGGGCAAGGACCGCGAACTGCCGAGCCTGACGCGGTTTCTGGGGCGGCTGAGGTACCCGGCGCGGTAAGCCGCCTCAAGCAGCGCAGCGGTAGGCGGACAGTAACGCATCCGAACTGGTGATTATCCGTAAGCTATGGTCGCGCTGGCGGCCGCCTTTGCCTATTGCCTGACTCGGATTCGCGGCGCATCTTGCGCCTGCGGGATCAAGACATTGATGGGAAGGGTATTTCGATGGCGGGTTCGCTCAACAAGGTCATGCTGATCGGCAATCTGGGCGCTGACCCGGAAATCCGCAGCTTCCAGAACGGCGGCAAGGTCGCCAACCTGCGGATTGCCACGTCGGAACAGTGGAAAGACAAGGCCACGGGCGAGCGCAAGGAAAAGACCGAGTGGCACACCGTCGCGATCTTTTCCGAAGGCCTCGTCAGCGTGGTGGAGCGTTACCTGAAGAAGGGCAGCAAGGTCTTCGTTGAAGGCAAGCTCCAAACCCGTAAGTGGCAGGACCAGAACGGTCAGGACCGCTATAGCACCGAAATCGTGATCCAGGGCCTCGGCGGCACGCTGACCATGCTTGATGGTCCGCAGGGTGCCGGCGGCGGCAGCGGCGGCGGTGGCCGGTCGGGCGGCGGAAGCTATGGCGGCGGCAGTGCTGGTGGCGGTGGCGGCTGGGATCAGGGCGGCGGCAGCAGCGGCGGATCGGGCGGCGGCTTCGGCGGCGGACCCTCGGGCGGCGGCGGTGGCGGCTACGACGATCTGGACGACGACATTCCGTTCTGATCGGAGGTCGTGTTCCGGAGCTTTGCTCCAGACCCCTCTCCCAACCCTCTCCCGCAAGGGGAGAGGGCTAAGACGGCTCACCACCCAATCCCAGCCATTCCCCTTGAGCAGCGGAAGGCCCAAAGCCGGACGCTAAGCACAACCCCGCCTTTGCCTGATGTTTGAGATCAAGCTTTGGCGATCAGTCCCGCTTCAACCCCGCCAGCATCGCCGCCAGTGGCCCGTCCTGTTCGCCTTCTTTCACAATCCCCGCCGCAGCCCGCACCGCTTCGGCGTTCGGCCCTTCGGCGTAAGGATCGATGGCAAGGCCCAGCGTCTGTGCGACCGCTTCGCCCAGATCGAACATATCGCCTGAGTATTCGATCTCGTCGCAATCATCCGCTTCAAGCTCGATTTCGTCCCCCTCTGCTGCGGGGCGAGCGTTGTCTTCGACAAATCGGAGGTCGACCGGCTCGTCAATCGCGACAGGGAAAGGCTCGGTCGAAATCGCGCAGGGCTGCATGATCGCCGCCTGCAAACGCCCGGTCACCCGGATCGCCCGAGGCTTCTGCTCCAGCCGCATCTCCGCCCGCAGGCTTTCCACCGCACCAAGCCCGAAGCGGACCGCCAGCGCGGCGCATTCTTCCGGGGTCGCTTCGATCACCACCGCCCCGCCCGGCAAGGGGCGTGCCTTGATCATGCGGGTGAGTTCAGACGGAGGAAGCGGCGCGCTCACCAGATCGCGCTCGCTTTCAGCATTTCGGCATCGGAGAAGCGCCCGAGTCGCTCGAACAGCTTCATCACCCGCTCGGCCACGGCGCGGGCACTGGCACCCTCATCGGCGCCTTCGGCAAAGGTGACATTGCGCTGGATCGCAGCGGTCAGCTTGTCCAGATCGCCTGCGTTCAAGGCGCTGCGATAGGCACCGAGCCTGCCACCCAGCACGCTCATCAGCTTGCCGATGCGCTTGCCGACGACAACGTCATTCACGCCGAATTCGCGCAATTGCCCGTCCATGTCTTCGACAAACAACTCGGCTAGCAGTGCGCTCTCGGCCCTGAGATCGGACGCTTCAACCCGGACCATCACGGCGCTCAGCACGGCGGTGATCATGTCGAAGCGGCCCGCGATCGAATCCGCCACGCCGCACTCGGCATAATAGGCAGAATCGCGCGCCAGCTCGATCACGCGATGCCACAGCGGCCGCACGTTTTCGCGCGGGTCGGGAGCAGTGCCGAGCAGACGGGAGAGGAAAGACATGGGATGCTTGGCCTTTCGCGCGGGTGTTCCAATGCAGGCGTGGGGCCGCGCGGCCCCTTCGTTCCTTACGGCAACGCATGAAGCGCGGATGCGTTCAACTGCCGTTCAACGCCAGCACGCCACCGCTTTGCCATATGGTGCGTTGCAAGCTTGCGCCTAGCCCCTTAAAGCACGTCGCCCAAGGGACAAGTGCGCGATTGTGCGTGAGTGCAGGACGGGATTGAGACGGTTTGGCGCAGATGAAAATGGCGAGCGCAATGGATTTGAGCTGGCGCAGGCTGCGCAGCGTGGTGCTGCTGGCGGGCGTCGCGGTGACGCTGCCTGCGTGCACGGCGATCCAGGAATCGCGCGGCTACATCGTCGATCCGGTCCTGACTGCCGCGATCCAGCCGCAGATCGACAACCAGCAATCGGTTGAAGGCACGCTCGGGCGGCCGACCTTTACCAGCCAGTATGGCACGCCAACCTGGTATTACGTTTCCAGCATCACCGGCCAGCGCCCGTTCAACCGTCCACGCATCCGTGAGCATTCGGTTCTGGCGGTCACGTTTGACGCTGCGGGCAAGGTGACCGGCGTCAAGCGCAGCGGTGTGGATCAGGTCGTGTTCCTCGATCCCAACGGTAACAAGACCCCCACCCTCGGGCGCGAGCGCGGCTTCCTTGAAGACCTGTTCGGCAATATCGGTCAGGTCGGCGGCGGCGGTCTGCCGGGCGGCGGCGGGCCAGGCGGCCCGTAATCGGTTGGCACTTGCGCGCTTGATCCTGCGGGAAGGCGCGCCATATTCCCCGACATGACAAGCGATAATGCCAGCCATGGCCTCGTCCAATGGCACGGAACCACCATCATCGGCGTGCGGCGTGACGGCAAGACCGTCATCGCCGGAGACGGCCAGGTGTCGATGGGCAACACCGTGATGAAGCCCAATGCCCGCAAGGTCCGCCGCATCGGAGACGGCTCCGTGATCGCGGGCTTCGCCGGAGCGACGGCAGATGCCTTCACCTTGTTTGAACGGCTGGAAAAGAAGCTTGAGCAATATTCCGGTCAGCTGATGCGCGCCAGTGTGGAGCTGGCCAAGGATTGGCGCACCGACAAATACCTGCGCAACCTTGAAGCGCTGATGATCGTGGCCGACCATGACACGCTGCTGGTGCTGACCGGCAATGGCGATGTGCTGGAGCCGGTGGGCGATATTGCCGCGATCGGATCGGGCGGCAATTTCGCGCTCGCCGCTGCGCGGGCAATTGCCGATTACGAGGCCGATGCCGAAACTATCGCACGCAAGGCCATGGCCGTTGCCGCTGACATCTGCGTCTTTACCAACGGCAACCTGACGGTCGAGACTGTCTAGCAGCAATCCGTCACCCCGGCGCAGGCCGGGGCCCAGCATCGCAACGCCGGAATCTGGGTTCCGGCCTTCGCCGGAATGACGAACAAGATTATGATCGAAAACCTTACCCCCAAAGCCATCGTCGCCGCGCTCGATGAACACATCATCGGCCAGTCCGAGGCCAAGCGCGCGGTCGCCGTTGCGCTGCGCAATCGCTGGCGACGCCAGCGGCTCGGCGCGGATCTGCGCGATGAGGTGACGCCCAAGAACATCCTGATGATCGGCCCCACGGGTTGCGGCAAGACCGAGATCAGCCGCCGTCTGGCCAAGCTGGCTGAAGCGCCGTTTATCAAGGTCGAAGCGACCAAGTTCACCGAGGTCGGCTATGTCGGCCGCGATGTCGAACAGATCGCCCGCGACCTCGTCGAAGAAGCGATCCGGCTCGAAAAAGAACGCCGCCGCGAAAAGGTGCGCGAAGCCGCGTCGGAAGCCGCGATGGACCGACTGTTGAACGCGCTGGTTGGCGACAATGCCTCCGAAGCGACCCGCGCCAGTTTCCGCCAGCGGATCGTCCAGAACGCAATGAACGACGTCGAGGTCGAGATCGAAGTGCGTGATACGCCCGCTGCCCCGTTCGACATGGGCAATATGGGCGGTCAGATGGGGATGATCGACCTCAGCGACATGATGGGCAAGGCGCTGGGCCGCAAACCCACCCGCCGCCAGAAGCTGCGGGTGCCCGAAGCGTGGGACCGGCTGGTGGATGAAGAGGCGGACAAGCGGCTCGATCAGGACGATGTCGCCCGCGCGGCGCTGTTGAATGCCGAGACCAATGGGATCGTCTTCCTCGACGAGATCGACAAGATCGCGGTGAGCGATGTGCGCGGCGGATCGGTGTCGCGTGAGGGCGTGCAGCGCGATTTGCTGCCCTTGATCGAAGGCACCACGGTTGCGACCAAGTATGGCCCGATGAAGACCGACCATGTGCTGTTCATCGCGAGCGGCGCGTTTCACGTGGCAAAGCCCAGCGACATGCTGCCCGAATTACAGGGCCGCCTGCCGATCCGCGTCGAACTGCGCGCGCTGACCGAGGCGGATTTCGTTCGCATCCTCAGCGAAACCCGCGCCAATCTGGTCGCGCAATACAAGGCGCTGCTCGGGACCGAGCAGGTGACGCTCGAATTTGCCAACGATGCGATTGGCGAGATTGCCCGCATCGCGGCGCAGGTGAACGCGACGGTCGAGAATATCGGCGCGCGGCGGTTGCAGACGGTGATGGAGCGGCTGCTTGAGGAAATCAGCTTCGAGGCGGAGGACCTCACCGGCCAGACGATCACGATCGACGCGGCCTATGTGAAGGCGCGGCTCGAAGGGCTGGCGGGCAATACTGACCTCAGCAAGTATATCCTCTGATGAGCGCAGGGCTGGTCAGCGACCTTGCGGGGATGCTGGCGGGCATGGCCCCGGTGCTGGATGCGCGGCGGTGGGAATTCGCTCTAGTTGCGGGCGATCCGCCGGCAGACGCCTTTGCCGTGATCCGCGAGGATGAGGGGCTGACTGCGATTGTCTCGGGCGAGGGCGGCGCGTTCGCCCGCATCACTCTGATGGTCCATTCCGCGCTCGACGGCGTAGGGCTGACTGCGGCGGTCGCTACCGCGTTGGCCGCAGCCGGGATCGCCTGCAATGTCGTCGCAGGCTTCCACCACGATCACCTGTTCGTGCCGTGGGAGCGGCGCGACGAGGCGCTGGCCATCCTGTCGGATATCTCCGCCCGCGCCGGCGACTGATCCGGGCGCTTTCCTACCGGCCGGGGCGCTGGCAGAATCGCTGCCATGATCCACCCCCACCCTTCGCCCGCCCCCTCGCTGCGATCGCTTTGCGCGGGGGTGCGGGGGGCGGGATTTTCGTTTCAGGACAGTGTCTCATGTGTCTCCAACAAGCGGAGACCCGAGTGGTCACTCGCCCAGCAGGTGCCTCTTCCAGAACACCAGTTCGGCGAGGAAGGCGTAGTCCGAATTGGCCTTCTTGCGGAAGCCGTGGCCCTCGTCAGCCGCCACCAGATGCCACACCTCCCCGCCATTGGCGCGGATCGCGGCGACCATCTGATCGGCCTCGGACTTGGGCACGCGCGGGTCATTGGCGCCGGTGATGACGAACATCGGCTTGGTGATCTCGTTGACGCGGGTCAGCGGGCTGATTTCGGTGAGCTTGGCGCGCTGCACCGGATCGCGCTCATCGCCGTACTCGACCCGGCGCAGGTCCTGACGGTAGGGGTTGGTGTTTTCGAGGAAGCTGACGAAGTTGCTGATCGCCACGGTGCACTGGGTCGCAGCGAGCTTGTCCTTCAGCTGCACGGCGGCAGCATAGCACATGTAGCCGCCGTAAGACCCGCCGCTGACGCCGATCTTGGCCGCATCAACCGCCGGATCGGCCCGGACGGCGTCGATCAGCGCGGCCATGTCCTTGACCGAATCCTCGCGCTTGAACGGGCCATTGTCGAGGCTGACGAACGTCTTCCCGAACCCGGTCGATCCGCGCACGTTGGGCAAGAACACCCCGATGCCGAGCTCGTTGAGGATGTAGTTCCCGGCCCCGGCAAAGCCCGTCGTGCTCTGCCCCTCCGGGCCGCCATGGACATCGACGATCAACGGACGCTTGCCCGGGAACTTCGCCGGATCGGGGAGATAGAGCAGTCCGGAGACCTCAAGCCCGTCAAAGCTCTTGGTCGTCACGATGCGGGGTTCGACATTGACGGAAGGGTCGAGCCCGCCCGTCTCGCTCGTGGTCCAGCGGGTCAGCTGCATCGTAGTGGGGTCCAGCGACCACACATCCGCCGCGCTCTTGGCGCTGGAGAAGGAAAAGCCGATCTCGCCCCACGGCGCGATCTCCAAGCCGCCGATCTGGCCGGCGGGCAGGACATCGACCTTGGTCACCTTGCCGCTCGCCACATCAAGGATGCGCATCCGGTCCGATCCGGCCTCGTTGACTTCATAGACGATGGTCTTGCCGTCATCGGAGACATCGAAGCTGTCGACGTCCCACTGCTCCTTTGAAACCGGCGTGAACTTGCCTGACGCCGGATCGAGGCGGCCCAGCCGCTGGAAATCGGAGCCGGCATCGCTTGTCGCCCACAACGTGCCGTCGGGCGCGATCTCCATGCCGCTGAAAGCGATCTCCGCCTTGGGGTTGCCAACCGGTGTCATCGCACCGCTGGCAAGAGCGAGCCGGTAGATATCGACATCCTGCACCGAGTTGTAATCGGCGACATAGGCAAAGGTCTTGTCGGGCGAGAAGGCGATGATCGCCCAGCCGCCGCCCTTGCTTTCATGCACTAGCCGGGCCGAGGCGGGATCGCGCGGGTTCATCACATAAAGGTCGGAATCCACCCCGTTGCGCTGGGTCGAGCTGAAACCGATGAGTTCGCCATCCTTGCTCCAGGCATTGGGCTGGTTGCGGCTCTTGCCGTCGGTCAACAGCGTGAGGCGGCCATCCTTGAGGGTGTGGAGCTGGTAATATTCGTCCCCACCGCGGTCCTTGGTGACGAGGATGACGTCACCCTTGGTCGGGGCGTAGGAGCCCGACACCGGCTCGGCTTCGAAGCTGATCTGCGTGCGCGCGCCCATCGGCATCGCGATCCGGTGAAGCTGGCTGACATTGGCGAAGCGCGTGCTGATCAGCACCGCGCGCGTGTTTGGGTCCCACCCGGCAAAGCCGGCACCGCGGGATTCGAGATAGGGTCGGACGTGTGCCGCCAGTTCGAGCGGGATCGGGGGCATCTCCTCGGCGGTGAGCGCAGCGGGCACCGGCACGGTCGGTACCTCGGCGGGCGGTGCGGCGGTATCCTGCGCTGCGACAGGGGTGAGGGCGGCGCTGCCGAGCAGCAGGGCAATCAGACGAGCGTGACGCATGTTCGTAGGTCTCTCTCCATGGGCCCCCGCACTAGGCGGGGAGCAGTGGAGCAGAGGTAACGCCGCCCTTGCGTGCTAGCAATCCTGCCCGGCTATTCGGCTGCCTCGGCATCGACTTCGACATCCTCGTCGCGACGCTCCGCCGCCTGACGCGACCACATCTCCGCATAAAGCCCGCCGCGCTTGAGCAGACCGACATGATCGCCGCTTTCCACCAGCCGCCCGTGGTCGAGCACCAGAATGTTGTCAGCGTCCGCAATGGTCGACAGCCGGTGGGCAATCGCGATCGTGGTGCGGCCCTGCGCAATCCGCCGCAGCGTGCCGAGGATTTCCTGTTCGGTCCGGGTGTCGAGCGCGCTCGTCGCTTCGTCGAGCAGCAGGATCGGCGGGTTCTTCACCAGCGTGCGGGCAATGGCGACGCGCTGCTTTTCTCCGCCCGATAGCTTCAAGCCGCGTTCGCCCACCATTGTCTCGAACCGGTCGGGCAGGCGTTCGATCAGCGGAGAAAGCGCCGCATCGCGGGCGGCCTGTTCCACCATCGCCTGATCCGCGCCTTCCGCGCCATAGGCGATGTTATAGGCGAGGTTCTCGTTGAACAGCACCGAATCCTGCGGGACGATCCCGATGGCCGCGCGCACGCTTTCCTGCGTGACGCTGGCGATATCCTCGCCCCCCACCATGATCCGGCCGGACAGCGGGTCATAGAAGCGGAACAGCAGACGCCCGATCGTGCTCTTGCCCGCGCCCGAAGGCCCGACAATCGCGGTGGTGCTGCCGGCTGGCACTTCAAAGCTCAGACCGTTGAGGATCGTGCGCCCCGGATCATAGCCGAAGGTGACGTTGTCAAAGGCGACGGTCGGCGTGCGGATAATCAGCGCAGGCGCGCCCGGCTTGTCCCTCACCTCGATATCGGTGTCGATCAGTCGGAACATCTCGGCCATGTCGATGAGCCCCTGCCGGATCGTGCGGTACACCCAGCCCAGCACATCGAGCGGGCGGAACAGCTGGATCAGCAGCGAATTGACCAGCACCAGATCGCCCACGGTCATGGCCCCGGTGCTCCAGCCCCATACCGTATAGGCCATCGCCGCGCCGACCAGCGCATTGGTGATGACCGACTGCGCCATGTTGAGCAGGCCGACCGAGTTTTCCGATTTCACCGCCGCCTCGGCATAGGCGCGCGCCGCCTGACTGTAGCGCGCTTCCTCGCGCTTTTCGGCGCCGAAATACTTCACCGTCTCATAGTTCAGCAGCGAATCAACTGCGCGGTACAGCGCCTTGCCGTCGAGCTCGTTCATCTCGCGCCGCAGCTTGGTGCGCCATTCCGTGATCGCGCGCGTCACCCAGACATAGGCGACCACAGTGACGGCCGTTGCCAGCACCAACTCGATCCCGAAATTGATATAGAAAATGATCCCGACCGCAATCAGCTCGACGATCGTGGGGGCGATGTTGAACAGCAGGAAATAGAGCATCTGGTCGATGCTCTTGGTTCCGCGCTCGATGATCTTGGTGACCTCGCCTGTGCGCCGCGCCAAGTGGAAGCGTAGGGACAGGCGGTGGAGGCGGTGGAACACGTCCTCGGCCAGATGCAGCGTCGCGATCTGGCCAACTCGCTCGAAGGCGATGTTGCGCAGATTGTCGAAGGCGACCGAGGTGAAGCGCCCCAGCGCATAGGCGGCGACCAGCGCGAGGGCGACGGTGGCACCGTCGCTCGCCGCGCCTGCTCCGGTGGACGACATGGCATCGACCGCACCCTTATAGGCAAAGGGCAAGGCGAGCGTGACGCCCTTGGCCGCCAGCACAAGCACCATCGAAACCGCAATCCGCAGTCTCAGGCCAGGATTATCCTTGGGCCACAGGTAGGGCAGGAAGCGCTTGAGCGTCGCCCAGCTTTCCACATCGCGCGCGCGAGTCTTGTTATTGGCGTCGGCAGGATCGGCGGGAGCGGGGGTTTCGGGCGGCATGACCCCTGATGTGGGCGCGCGGGTGCCTTACCGCAAGACGATCATAACTCTAGTAGCGCGGACGGTAGTTCGCTGATTGCTTGGCCTGCCGCAGCGCCCGGGCAATATCCGCAGGGACATCGAACAGAATGCGCTGCCGGCCAAAGTCGATCGCGACCCGGTCGAACAGCGCCAGATGCTGCATCCCGATTGAGAGCACCGGTTGATCGCGCAGACCCAACGCATCAAAGGCCGGGGTATCAGCAAAGGTCAGCGGTACATCGGTCATCGCCAGGCCCTCGATACTGAGCGAGCGCACGATCGCGAGCTCGCCGACGATATCGACTCCATTGACATCCGTCGTGACGACCTCTTGCGCGCGCTTGGCCCGGATCTTGTCGCGCAGGGCCATATTGCCAAGGCTCGCCTGCGCGCCGGTATCAATGATGACCGTCACCTTGACGCCTTCGACCGTTGCGTCGGTGATGAGCAGCTGACCGAGGCGGCTACGCGCCCGCACCACAATTTCGAAACCGCCGCGCTTCTCCTTCACGCTGGCATCTTCGACCGCGATGGTCTGCTTGCGGAAATCGATCAGGACCCGAAAGTCCTGTAGGGCGTCCAGCCCGATGATCCCGTCCGCCCCGACATTCTCGCGTGACAGCACGGGGGCAGAGAAGTTGGTATAGCTGTTGGTGCCAAATTCGATCCGCCTGACACTTGCGAGCTCCACTTCGCGGCGGCTGGCCATACCGACCAGCATCGCTGTGCCCGCGGAGGCGAGATTGGCAGTGGTGCGAATCTCGTGGGTAACGGCGGTCGCCTGGCTGCCGGTGTCGATCATGAAGGCGAATGGCCCGGTGCCTTCGACCAATACAGGGAGCGTCAGGCGGCTGTGGCGCTCTGTCTCAAGCGTAAGGACTTCCGCGGCAGGATCGATCGCCGCGCTGACCGGCGTAGGAATCGAAGGGCCGGTGGCCGGGGTCTCAGCTATTGCGGGGGCGCTGATGGCGAGAACGGCTGCTGCCATAAGGGTACGAGCGGACATATAAGGTATCTCCCCATGCGGCAGGATACTGACGGCCCTGTCCGACCTCGTTCATTCTAACACCGGTGCGTACACATCCCAACACGGGGCAAGACGGGGGGACGAATCACGGTGAGGTGATGAATCGGGTGTGTTGGCTAGGGAATCTCGAGCAGACCGGGGGAAACAGATGATCTGTCCTCCAGAATGAGGCTCAAAACCCGATTCAGACCCCCGATTCACCCGGATTCGGCCTCTCAAACATGCGATTCCCCCCGGCGCGAAGGCCCATCCGGGGGGTGGATGATGGGAAAAAATGGCGGAATTCTGCGGTTCTTGCGTGCCAGTGAAATAAAATTGCAAAAAGCCGTTGACCGAATCACGAACCCCTCATAGATGGGCTCCACCGACGCGGCGCTGACGGCTTCCACCGCCACCGCAACGACCGGTCGCCAACATAAACGGATAGCCGGTCCCCCGGTGTAAATCGGGGAACCAATCGCTGTCCGCTATTACTGTCTGGTGGCTCTTTGACATTGTTGGTTTTTGATGAAGGGACATGTGGGCGACGGCGCCCGGTCCGGGGACCTCAAGGCTCCGGTAACCGGTTAATTTAAGCCGATGCCACATTCGTCGCAGACACCACGTCTGCGCGGATGGTAAGCATGTTCATTCGTATCCATTACGTTTGACAGTGCAGGTATTGGCTCCTTGCAGCTCATGCTAGACTGGAGGGTGGGGTTTTCCCCATGCTAGTTTAGTGTGTGACACAACTTGAGAGTTTGATCCTGGCTCAGAACGAACGCTGGCGGCATGCCTAACACATGCAAGTCGAACGAACCCTTCGGGGTTAGTGGCGCACGGGTGCGTAACGCGTGGGAACCTGCCTTTTGGTTCGGAATAACAGTGAGAAATTACTGCTAATACCGGATAATGTCTTCGGACCAAAGATTTATCGCCATTAGATGGGCCCGCGTAAGATTAGCTAGTTGGTGGGGTAAAGGCCTACCAAGGCGACGATCTTTAGCTGGTCTGAGAGGATGATCAGCCACACTGGGACTGAGACACGGCCCAGACTCCTACGGGAGGCAGCAGTGGGGAATATTGGACAATGGGCGAAAGCCTGATCCAGCAATGCCGCGTGAGTGATG